>VOFL01000128.1_pt1 | contig 4603721 bp, 4066 predicted proteins | sample 5384111 | NCBI WGS metagenome assembly VOFL01 (sample SAMN12384731, study PRJNA508395) | synthetic metagenome | isolation source: mock microbial community "Gut Microbiome Whole cell Mix" consisting of 8.3%... | reverse complement strand
GGCCATCGCGCATACCGCCCGCGTAGTCTTCGAGGATCTCGCGCGCGGTGGTGCCGAACGGTAATTCCCACAGGCCCGGATTCTTCACGCGGCCCGAGAAGCCCATCAGCTTGGTACCCGCATCTTTGCTTTTCGAGATGTTCTGGTACCACTCTACGCCGTTGGCGAGGATTGCCGGGACGTTGCACAACGTTTCGACGTTATTCACACAGGTCGGCTTGCCCCATACGCCGGAGGTCGCCGGGAAGGGCGGCTTGGAGCGCGGGTTCGCGCGGCGGCCTTCGAGGGAGTTAATCAGCGCCGTTTCTTCACCACAGATGTAACGCCCTGCCCCGGTGTGGACAAACAGTTCAAAGTCGAACCCGGTGCCCATGATATTTTTGCCAAGCAGCCCGGCCTCGGTTGCTTCAGCAATCGCACGGCGCAGATGTACAGCCGCTTCGATATATTCGCCGCGCAGGAAGATGTAACCACGATACGCTTTCAGCGCGAACGCGGAGATCAGCATGCCTTCCACCAGCAGGTGCGGCAGTTGTTCCATCAGCAGACGGTCTTTATAGGTGCCCGGCTCCATTTCATCGGCGTTACACAGCAGGTAACGGATGTTCATGGATTCATCTTTCGGCATCAGGCTCCACTTCAGACCGGTGGAAAAGCCCGCGCCGCCGCGCCCTTTCAGACCAGCGTCTTTTACCTGGCTGACGATTTCATCCGGAGACAGGCCGGTCAGCGCCTTACGCGCGCCTTCGTAGCCGTTTTTGCTACGATATTCATCCAGCCAGACCGGCTGTTTGTCATCGCGCAGACGCCAGGTCAGCGGATGGGTTTCGGGAGTACGGATAACGTTTTTCATTTATACCGCTCCAGTAGTTCAGGAATGGCTTCCGGGGTCAGATGGCTGTGAGTATCCTCATCAATCATCATGTTCGGCCCTTTATCGCAATTCCCCAGGCAGCAGGTCGGCAGCAGCGTAAAGCGGCCATCAAAGGTCGTCTGCCCCGGTTTGATGTTGAGATTTTTTTCCAGCGCGGCCTGAATCCCCTGATAGCCGGTGATATGGCACACCACGCTGTCGCAGTAGCGAATCACGTGGCGACCGACCGGCTGACGGAAGATCTGGCTGTAGAATGTGGCGACGCCTTCGACGTCGCTCGCCGGAATACCCAGCACATCGGCAATAGCGTAGATCGCGCCGTCCGGCACCCAGCCACGCTGCTTCTGAACGATTTTCAGCGCTTCAATGGACGCCGCACGCGGGTCTTCGTAGTGGTGCTTCTCGTGCTCTATCGCTTCACGCTCTGCCGCACTCAGCTCAAAAGCCTCGGTTTGTGGTTGTTGATTCTCGTGCATAATTAGCGGTCCACATCTGACATAACAAAATCGATACTACCCAGATAGACAATCAGGTCGGAGACCAGGCTACCGCGGATCGCCGAGGGAATCTGCTGCAGGTGCGCAAAGCTCGGCGTGCGCACGCGGGTACGGTAGCTCATAGTGCTGCCGTCGCTGGTCAGGTAGTAACTGTTAATCCCCTTCGTCGCTTCCACCATCTGGAAGGACTCCTGCGCCGGCATCACCGGGCCCCAGGAGACCTGCAGGAAGTGGGTGATCAGGGTTTCGATATGTTGCAGCGTGCGCTCTTTCGGCGGCGGCGTGGTCAGCGGGTGATCCGCTTTGAACGGCCCTTCCGGCATGTTATCGAGGCACTGCTGAAGAATGCGCAGACTCTGGCGCAGCTCTTCCACTTTCAGCATCACGCGGGTATAGCAGTCGGAAACGCCGCCGCCCACCGGCACTTCAAAGTCAAAGTTTTCGTAGCCAGAATATGGACGCCATTTACGCACGTCGAAGTCTATCCCGGTCGCGCGCAGCCCTGCGCCGGTGGTGCCCCACTCCAGCGCCTCTTTCGCGCCGTAAGCGGCAACGCCCTGCGAACGCCCTTTCAGAATGGTGTTACGCAGCGCGGCTTTCTCGTAAGAGTCCAGACGCTTCGGCATCCACTCAAGGAACTCTCGCAGCAGGCGATCCCAACCGCGCGGCAAGTCGTGCGCGACGCCGCCGATACGGAACCAGGCCGGGTGCATACGGAAACCGGTAATGGCTTCCACCAGATCATAAATTTTCTGCCGGTCGGTAAAGGCAAAGAAGACCGGGGTCATCGCGCCGACGTCCTGAATAAAGGTCGAAATGTACAGCAGATGACTGTTAATGCGGAACAGTTCGGAGAGCATCACGCGGATGACGTTCACACGATCCGGGACGGTGATCCCCGCCAGTTTTTCTACCGCCAGCACGTACGGCATTTCATTGACGCAACCACCGAGGTATTCGATACGGTCGGTATAGGGAATGTAGCTATGCCAGGACTGGCGCTCGCCCATTTTTTCGGCGCCGCGGTGGTGATAGCCGATATCCGGCACGCAGTCGACGATTTCTTCACCGTCAAGTTGCAGGATAATACGAAACGCACCGTGCGCAGACGGGTGGTTCGGGCCGAGGTTGAGGAACATAAAGTCCTCGTTGTCAGTCCCGCGCTTCATCCCCCAGTCTTCCGGCTTAAAGGTCAGCGCTTCCATTTCCAGATCCTGCTTGGCTTTGGTCAGCTCAAACGGGTCGAATTCGGTCGCGCGCGCCGGATAATCTTTACGCAGCGGATGGCCTTCCCAGGTTTGCGGCATCATGATGCGCGTCAGGTGCGGGTGGCCTTCGATATCAATACCAAACATCTCCCAGGTCTCACGCTCGTACCAGTTGGCGTTAGGGAAAAGTTTAGTGAAGGTCGGCACGCGCAGGTCGTTTTCAGACAACGCCACCTTGAGCATGATATCGCGATTACGCTCAATGGAAATCAGGTGGTAGAAAACGGAAAAATCCGCGGCGGGTAACCCGTCACGGTGCGTACGCAGGCGTTCATCCATGCCGTGTAAGTCAAACAGCATGACGTAAGGTTTCGGCAGTTTCTTTAAGAAATCGCCAACCTCCAGTAATTGTTCACGCTTGACCCAAACAACGGGGATACCGGTGCGGGTCGCCTGAACGGTAAAGGCATCCGGCCCAAAACGGTTGCGCAGTTCGCCGATAACCGGATCATCAAGATGATCGCGGGTACTCCATGCAGCGTCTTGCGCGGTTAAGTCGGTCATATTGTTCACCATTGCAAATGGTCCGTGGTGGTCGGCAGTGCTTCGCGCTATTAAAATAGTGGTTAGCGAAGTGAAGTGCTGCTGCCGACAGGCGCAAATTAAATCTCGTCCGGGGTACGCAGGTTCGTGACGGCAATACGCTCGCCGCGTTTACGTTCGCGTTCTGGCTGCATATTGGCGCGATACACGCCCTGATCGCCCACCACCCATGAGAGCGGACGGCGCTCTTTGCCAATCGATTCTTGCAGCAGCATCAACGCCTGCATATACGCTTCCGGACGCGGCGGACAGCCAGGGATATACACATCCACCGGGATGAACTTATCAACGCCCTGCACTACCGAATAAATATCGTACATGCCGCCAGAGTTGGCGCAGGCGCCCATAGAAATGACCCATTTTGGCTCCAGCATTTGGTCATACAGACGCTGAATAACCGGGGCCATTTTGGTAAAGCAGGTACCGGCCACCACCATCAGGTCAGCCTGACGTGGCGACGCACGCAGCACTTCCGCGCCGAAACGAGCAACGTCATGCACTGCGGTAAAAGAGGTCACCATCTCTACATAGCAGCAAGAAAGGCCGAAGTTGTAGGGCCAAATTGAGTTTTTACGGCCCCAGTTAACCATGTCATGCAGTTTGCCCATGAACACGTTTTTGTTAACTTCCTGCTCCAGGGGGTCGGTTACGATCTCCTGTTTTTGCAGGGGGTAACGGTCATTCTCACCGTTAGGATCTATGCGGGTGAGCGTATAATCCATCTTAATGCCTCGCGGTTAGCGTTGACGATTAGCGATACTGTTCGTTTCCGGGTTCATACGCTCGCGGCGTGAACGCGCGGGCGTCCAGTCCAACGCGCCAATACGCGCCAGATAAACCAGACCAGCCAGTAACACAAAAATAAAAATTGCAGCTTCCACAAAGCCAACCCAGCCGCTTTCGCGGATAGAAGTTGACCATGCGAACAGATACAGCGCTTCAACGTCGAAGATAACGAAGAACATGGCTACCAGGTAAAACTTGGCAGACAGGCGTAAGCGGGCGGTGCCGACCGAGTCGATACCTGATTCAAACGGAACGTTCTTGTGCCTCGCGCGTGCGCGACCGCCCAAAAACCAACCGCCTACCAGCATCAGGCAGCACAGGCCAATGGCAACGATAAGAAAGATAGCGAATGCCCAGTGATGAGCGATGACTTCAGTGGATGTTGACATACTCATTGCTTACTCATCAAAAGTAGCGCCAGTTTCTCTGCTCTTTACGGCAGATAGGCGCCACATCGATTCATGGGGAGGAATAAAAAAAACCCTACAATTACTGTAGAAAATGATAAAAACAGCTAATTGATATGGTTTTTTACTCCTTTCTATAACCTTTTGTCAACTTTAACAAAAGTTCCTTCACATTAATTTACATCAATTCATCACCATTAACATTAAGTGCCATCCTGGAGAAAATGACTCTTCGGCCAGGGGGGATTTTATGTTGTTGAATCGTGTCCGTTGTGAAGCAAAAGAAATAACACACACCTATTTTGACAGGAATTTGTGAAGATGCCTCCCCCTAAATGGGAGTATTTTCTTGATCTGTGACACGCTTTTGTTAATTCACCCCCTAAAACAGCAACAATTTCTCTAGTTTTTTAACATGCAAATTCATAAAATGGATGTTCTGGTTGTTTTTTGCCCACATTGAACTGCGAATTGCTACTGGCTGATTTACCGCAACTTTTACAATTTGTGCGGTTAAGCGCGTACAGATGGGCACAAAAAAGAGCCACTGAGCGTTTTTTCATCGCCAGCGGCTCTTTTTTTACATTTACGACTTAGCGCCTTTTGTCTGCGAGCTACTCAAAACCCCCTTCCACCATCAGCGGATCATCTCCGCCCTCTGCAGAAAACTGGTTGTAATGCCATGGGTTTTGATAGCTTTCCATCGCATGGAAAATCACCATCGCCAGCTCGTTCTGGCTATTGGGATCGCGGCACAACAGATATTCCGTATCCGGCAAAGGCGGTAATCCGTCTGCGGCACCCAGTACGCGAAGGTCGGGACTCATCATTTCGACAGGTCGAGCCGTTACGCCAAGACCGGCTTTAACGGCCGCGCGTACCGCCGGTAATGTAGACGCCACATAGGCCAGCCGCCAGGGAATACCCGCTGCATTTAGCGTCTCCAGCACCATATCGCGGAATGGACTGGGATCGTCCAGCAGGACTAGTGGTACGGGCTCTCCCCTTTGCAAAACATACTCAGCCGCACAATACCAATGGGTGGGCGAGGTCCGCAAATTCAGACAGTCCAGCGAATGAGGTTGGTTAGTCGTCACCACCAAATCTACTTCCTGCGATTTAACCATGTCCACCATATAGGCGTTGCGTTTTACCCGTACATCAAGCGCGAGTTTCGGATAAACCGAGCTGATTCGGCTAAGCAAAAAAGGCAGGATAGTATCAGCTGATTCATCAGAAGCGCCGATTGTTAACACTCCCTGAAGATTACTGAACATTAATGATGAACACGCCTCATCATTAAAACGCAGGATTTTTCTGGCGTACCCCAGAAGCTGGATACCGTGTTCGGTCAAAAGTTTGTTACGGCCATGGCGGGCGAACAATTCCTTTCCCACGAGTTGCTCAAGACGCTGCATTTGCTGACTGACCGCAGACTGAGTACGACATACCGCCGCCGCCGCGGCGAAGGTGTTCAGATCGGCAACGGCCACGAACGTTCTCAGCAGATCGAGATCGAGGTTAATTATCGGACGATTTGCATTTATCATAATTTTTCACTTACTGGCGGGTCATATCGGGCTGACCTGGTTAATGCTGTGCATTCAGAAACAAGCAATTCCATTTGTAATGTGCATCCTTCGCAGTACCGCCTGGTTACCCAGGTAAATGTTAGAATGTAATTGAAAATACGACCAAAACACTTCTCTTACTTACTGATATAATACCAAATGCAACTGATCGGGATATATCAAAGAGAATGTGTCATACCTTTAGGCGTCTACAGATTTCTGCTAATGATGGACGTGTAAATCTTGTAACAGCGTCAAATAGTTTACCGAGACGCACAGATACAAAAACAATATATTGAACAATAGGTTATGTATAAAATCGCGTCATGATAATTAGCAGACAACGCAGACTACGCCCCCGTTTCGGATCATTATCTTAACCTAAAACCGCTATATTTATAAGTATTATTACGAATAATCTTAACCAGGGATATGTTATACTAATCCGACCAGAAAGATATTATTACGACTTTAGTAAATGCTTTTTAAATATTAAATAATAATTAATTAAGATTTCTACCATTCATTAATTATACTTAACAATAGTTTCACACCACCCGCCGCCGGAAAGGTCTAACCTTCTCATTTTACCTTTAATACTCAGTATTTCCGAAATAGCCGACGCGACACTAATGATGAATGCTTATCTCTCATAAAACAGATAATTTCTGACAACAGAAAAAACCACATTACGCACAATCACATAGAATAAAACACTATACATACAGACAAAAATAGAAAATACTTCTAAACAAATGATTTTATAAAGTTTTAAACAGTGCGAAAGCGCGTTAAAAATAAACAAAATCTTCTTCTGTTCACTCTTCAAAACTCACCGTCGTGGGAGTACATTGTTTCGTGCTGACTTCCACGGCAGGGAGTGGCAATAACAGCTAAAAGGTCAAGATTCATGTCCCCCATTGAAAAATCCAGCAAACTCGAAAATGTCTGTTATGACATTCGTGGCCCCGTTCTGAAAGAAGCGAAACGCCTTGAGGAAGAAGGTAATAAAGTTCTTAAACTGAATATCGGCAACCCCGCCCCCTTCGGATTCGAAGCGCCGGACGAAATTCTGGTCGATGTCATTCGTAATTTGCCGACGGCGCAAGGATATTGCGACTCGAAAGGGCTTTATTCTGCCCGTAAAGCGATTATGCAGCATTATCAGGCCCGTGGAATGCGCGATGTAACCGTGGAAGATATCTATATCGGTAACGGCGTTTCCGAGCTGATCGTTCAGGCGATGCAGGCGTTGCTTAACAGTGGCGATGAAATGCTGGTTCCCGCGCCCGATTATCCGTTATGGACAGCGGCGGTATCGCTCTCCAGCGGCAAGGCGGTACATTATCTTTGCGATGAATCTTCCGACTGGTTCCCGGACCTTGACGATATCCGCGCCAAAATCACCCCACGTACGCGTGGTATTGTCATTATTAATCCAAACAACCCTACTGGCGCCGTCTATTCTAAAGAATTGTTGATGGAAATTGTCAACATTGCGCGCGAGCATAATCTCATCATCTTCGCCGATGAAATTTATGACAAGATTCTCTATGACGATGCCGAGCATCACTCTATCGCCGCACTGGCGCCTGATCTGCTGACCATCACCTTTAATGGTTTGTCTAAAACCTATCGCGTCGCCGGCTTCCGCCAGGGCTGGATGGTGCTGAACGGGCCGAAAAAACATGCGAAAGGCTATATTGAAGGGCTGGAGATGTTAGCCTCAATGCGCCTGTGCGCCAACGTCCCGGCGCAACATGCTATTCAGACCGCGCTCGGCGGCTATCAAAGCATTAGCGAATTTATTCTGCCGGGCGGTCGACTGTATGAACAGCGTAACCGAGCCTGGGAGTTGATTAACGATATTCCCGGCGTTTCCTGCGTAAAACCGCGCGGCGCGTTGTACATGTTCCCCAGGATCGACGCTAAACGTTTTAATATTCACGACGACCAGAAGATGGTGCTGGACTTCCTGCTACAGGAAAAGGTGCTGCTGGTGCAAGGTACCGCCTTTAACTGGCCGTGGCCGGATCACTTCCGCATTGTGACGCTACCGCGTGAAGATGACCTGGAGATGGCCATCAACCGTTTTGGGCGTTTCCTCTCAGGTTACCATCAATAATCTTAAATTCAGGCTACTTCGGTAGCCTGAATTGCATCTTCATCTCCCTCCCCGCACAATGAAGTCTGCCGCAGTGAAAACAAAAGGTAATCTATGAAGCAGAGCCATTTTTTCGCCCATCTCTCCCGCATGAAGTTGATTAACCGCTGGCCGCTGATGCGTAACGTGCGTACGGAAAACGTCTCCGAACATAGTCTGCAGGTGGCGATGGTCGCCCATGCGTTGGCGGCGATAAAAAACCGTAAATTTGGCGGTCAGCTCAATGCTGAACGCATCGCACTTCTGGCGATGTATCATGATGCCTCGGAAGTACTGACCGGCGATCTGCCGACGCCGGTAAAATATTTTAATTCCCAGATAGCCCAGGAATATAAAGCGATCGAAAAAATCGCCCAGCAAAAGCTGGTTGATATGGCGCCGGATGAATTACGCGATATTTTCGCACCGCTTATTGATGAGAATGCCTGGAGCGAAGAAGAACAGGCAATCGTAAAACAGGCCGATGCGCTTTGCGCCTACCTGAAATGCCTGGAGGAGCTCTCAGCGGGAAACAATGAGTTTGGACTGGCAAAAACGCGGCTGGAAAAAACGCTGGAATTACGTCGCAGCCAGGAGATGGACTATTTTATGGCGGTGTTCGTACCAAGTTTCCATCTCTCTCTTGACGAGATAAGCCAGGATTCACCGCTTTAAACGGTTTTGCCGGATGGCGACGCCAACGTCTTATCCGGCCTGGACGTAGCGTGATATCCGTAGGCCTGATAAGCGTAGCGCCATCAGGCCTTTTCCTGTCTGGGGTTAAAACGGAAACAACATCGGAATCATCACAATACAAACCGCCATCACAATAAGCGTGAACGGCACGCCAAGCTTCACAAAATCGCTAAAGCTATAGTTTCCCGGCCCCAGAACCAGAGTATTGACCGGCGATGAAACCGGCGTCATAAAGGCGGCGGATGCCGCCATCGCCACCGCCATCGCAAACGGATAGGGCGACACCCCCATCGATTTCGCCGCCGCCAGCGCAATCGGCGCCATCAGCACCGCCGTTGCCGTGTTAGAAATGAACAGTCCTATGACGGCACACAGCACGAACAGGCATCCCAGCATCATATATGGCCCATAGCCGCCGCCGATATTCATTAACCCTTGCACGACCAGAGAGACGCCGCCGGTTTTTTGCAACGCCTGCGCAAACGGCATCATACCCACAATCAAGATAATACTCGGCCAGTGGATCGCTTTATATGCGCTTTCAGCATCAATACAGCGAAATTTTCCCATCAGCAGGCAGGCGATAATCGCCGCGATCGGGTTGGGAATTTCATCGGTCAACATCAGCGCCACCATCAATACTAGGCAGAAAATGGCGTGCGGCGCCTGGCTGTGCGCAGGAGAGGCTTCGCTGACCTCGACCGGCATATTCAGCACCACAAAGTCGCGGCCTTTTTGCCCCAGCAGGCTGATTAACTTCCAGTTCCCCACGACCAGAATGATATCGCCCATCAATAACGGCTCATCGGCCAGCGACCCTTCCAGCGCGACGCCGTCGCGTTTCAGGCCGACCACATTCAGCCCGTAACGTGTACGGAAAGCGATTTCACGCACCGACTTGCCAATCAGTTCAGACTCCGGAATAAGCGAAATTTCCGCCATCCCGACATCCAACGCCTGATCGGAAAAATATTCTCCACGCAATACCATCGGTTCCAGCAGTTGCTCGGCGCAGAACTCTCTGAGGTCGACCTCCGCCGCCGACATATCAATCAGCAGAACGTCGCGAGCGCGAAACTCCGATACGCCGTTCACATTGACGATAACCCGCCGAAAGCGCCGCCAGCGTTCAACGCCGATGACATTGGCGCCGTAACGTTCGCGCAATTTAAGGTCGTCCAGCCGCTGTCCCACCATTGGCGAACCCGGGCGAATCGCCAGACGACGCGCGCGCCCCGTCAGACGGTACTCGCGGATAAGATCGCGGAAAGTGCGACGCTTACCGGCCTGTTGTCCGGGCGCATCGCCTTTTAGCATGAAGCGCATCACCAGCATATAAACAATGCCGAGCGCCAACACCACTATCCCCAGCGGCGTCACGCTAAAAAAGTTGAACCCGTGCAGGCCTTCACGCAGCAGTTCACTGTTAACCACCAGGTTCGGCGGCGTCGCCACCAGCGTCATCATTCCGCTGATAAGCCCGGCAAAACTCAGCGGCATCATCAGGCGCGAAGGCGAGGTCTGCATATGCATAGAAACGCTAAGAACAACGGGGATAAAGATCGCCACCACGCCGGTTGAACTCATGAAAGCGCCAAGTCCGGCGACGGTGATCATCAGTAAAACCAGCATTTTGATTTCACTGCTGCCCGCCATTTTAACCAGCCAGGTACCGACCACCGTCGCAACGCCGGTGCGCACGAGGCCGTCGCCAATAATAAATAAGGCGGCGATAAGAATAACATTCGGATCGCTAAAGCCGGAGAAGGCTTCCGAAAGGGTCAAGGTACCGCTAAGGACAAAAGCAACAATGACGAATAAAGCCACCGCATCCATACGTACTTTGCCCGTCGCAAACAACACGACGGCAATCGCCAGTAAAGAGAGAACCCAAATCAATTCACCGTTCACAACATATCCTTGTCAGATGAGAAGATAACGTGATTCTGCCATAAATATGCCCCGCCAGGGCGGGGCATATCATGATCAGGTCTTTCTTAACACCACCACATCGCCGTTTGGTTGTTTAGCGACCGATAATTGCGTCAGGCTATCCAACGCAAAATCAACATCCGCCAGACGCGGCGTGTCGGCCGGCGCATTGACCGCAATGACGTGGCAGCCCGCAGCCAGTCCGGACAGCACGCCAGCCGGGGCATCTTCTACTACGACGCACTCCTGAGGGGCCAGGCCAAGCAGTTGTGCGCCCAGCAAATACGCATCCGGCTCCGGTTTGCCGCGTTTGACTCGTTCGGCGGTGACAAACACCTCTGGCGCTGGAAGGCCCGCGACCTGATGGCGCGCACGCGCGACCGGCATTGAACCGGAGGTGACGATAGCCCACGGAATGCCCGCTTTATTCAGGTGATTGAGTAAATCGACTGCCCCCGGCAACGCGGTGATCCCTGCGGTTTCAGTGGCTTCTATTTGCTCCAGGCGCGTAAACTCAGCGGCAATTTTCGCCTCCGATTTACCCGCCATAAAATGCCGCAACGAGGTGATCGCCTGTTTGCCATGAATAAAGCCCAGCACCTCATCATGAGCAAGGTTAAAACGATCGGCCCAGCTACACCACGCGCGTTCGACGGCAGGTAATGAGTCAACCAACGTTCCATCCAGATCAAACAGAAAACCTTTACACTGCACGCGAGCCTCCTCAGGCATTAATGATTTGATTGATTTCATTCGCGCTCAGGTGGTACTGACGCGGGCAGGCATGCCAGACATTCAACATCCGCTGGTATTTTTCCCACATCGGCGTCTGGGCATTAAAGCCGTGCGTCCCGGCGTCAAAGTGAGTGTAGCGTCCTTCTATATTCACCATAAAACGGACATAGCCGAGGTAACGCGCTTCCGTCGCGGCGTCAAACCCCAGGAAGGTGACGCGACGTTCGTCGATGGCTTGCGTATCTTTGAGGTTGGTCCAGGAGACGTGCAGCGCATGGTACATCTCCATAATATCGATGATGGTACGACAGGTCTCTTCCGTCAGCTCGCCAAACTCGCGATCCAGCTCGCGCATCTGCAGGCCGTAGCCGCGTTCAATAATTGTTTGTAAGCGACGGTAACGCTCGGCGTTGGTGGGATCGAGCATCGTCATCATTTTGTACTGGTTAGACAAAATCAGACGTTGCGCGTTGGTCATTTCCATTTTGAACTCCTGTATCACGCTATGGCGATGAAAAAAAGAAGGCATTGGTATGCCTTCTTTTATATGCGTAATCCGGGGTCAATTACAAATCATCCAGGAAAGTTTTATCCAGTTGTTTGAAGGCGCGCTTAAGCGTGTCAGCTAATGCCTGGTAATCCGGCTTTCCTTCTACCGGCGCCAGCGCTTGTCCAGCCTCCTGCAATTTACCGCGAACTTCGTAAAACCAGTTAAGGATTGAAGGCGGCAATGGCGTCACGGAACGTTTCCCTAACCACCATAATCCCTGCATAGGCAAGCTCAGGGCGAACAGGGCGGTCGCCACGGCCGGACCTAACTGACCGCCCAGCGCTATCTGCCAGCATAATGTAAAGACGGCGACAGGCGGCATAAATCGTATGGCATAGCGCGTCATACGAATGACGCGGTTTTCGACGAAAACGGGCGCCAGCCGCTTTTCCATCGGCCACGTCTTCGCGTAGTGCTGCCCCCGGCGAAATAAGCTAAAAAAATTTACGGAGCGATTATCCGGTGTCGACATGGCCCACCTCAACTTCACATATAAAATTTAAAAAATTTGTGCAAAACAACAACTGCGAGGGACAACGTTCAAAACATTTTGTCTTCGATACCCACTATCAGGTATCCTGTGTCGGCCTGTCAAAGGCCGGTAGTTTAAAATCATTGAGTCGTCAATATTACACATAGTATGCCATTGGCTGAAAAATACGCAAAATGGCATAGACTCAAAGGTATTTCTTCCATCATGCCCAAAAAAACTCCTGCGCATGATGTTAATCATAAATGTCAGGGCTATCATGCGCTACGCTCTATGGCTCACTGACGTTTTTTTAGCCACGTATCATAAATAGGTACTTCCATGTCGAGTAAGTTAGTACTGGTTCTGAACTGCGGTAGTTCTTCACTGAAATTTGCAATTATTGATGCAGTTAATGGTGATGAATACCTTTCTGGTTTAGCCGAATGTTTCCATCTGCCAGAAGCACGCATCAAATGGAAAATGGACGGCAGTAAACAAGAAGCGGCTTTAGGTGCAGGCGCCGCTCACAGTGAAGCGCTGAACTTTATCGTTAACACTATTCTGGCACAAAAACCAGAACTGTCTGCGCAGTTAACTGCAATTGGTCACCGTATCGTACACGGCGGCGAGAAGTATACCAGCTCCGTAGTCATTGATGAGTCCGTCATTCAGGGCATCAAAGATTCCGCCTCTTTCGCACCGCTGCATAACCCGGCTCACCTGATTGGTATCGCCGAAGCGCTGAAATCTTTCCCGCAGCTGAAAGATAAAAACGTCGCCGTGTTCGACACCGCCTTCCATCAGACCATGCCGGAAGAATCTTACCTGTATGCCCTGCCGTACAGCCTGTATACAGAACATGGCGTTCGTCGCTATGGCGCACACGGCACCAGCCACTTCTATGTAACTCAGGAAGCGGCAAAAATGCTGAACAAGCCGGTAGAAGAACTGAACATTATCACCTGCCACCTGGGCAACGGCGGTTCTGTTTCCGCTATCCGTAACGGTAAATGCGTGGATACCTCTATGGGTCTGACCCCGCTGGAAGGCCTGGTCATGGGTACCCGTTCCGGCGATATCGACCCTGCGATTATCTTCCACCTGCACGACACTCTGGGCATGAGCGTGGATCAGATCAACAAAATGCTGACCAAAGAGTCCGGTCTGCTGGGTCTGACTGAAGTGACCAGCGACTGCCGTTATGTTGAAGACAACTACGCCACCAAAGAAGACGCAAAACGTGCGATGGACGTTTACTGCCACCGCCTGGCGAAATACATCGGTTCTTACACCGCTCTGATGGACGGTCGTCTGGATGCAGTCGTGTTCACCGGCGGTATCGGTGAAAACGCCGCGATGGTTCGCGAGCTGTCTCTGGGCAAACTGGGCGTACTGGGCTTTGAAGTCGACCACGAACGTAACCTGGCGGCCCGCTTCGGCAAATCTGGTTTCATCAACAAAGAAGGTACCCGTCCGGCGGTGGTGATCCCAACCAACGAAGAACTGGTTATCGCGCAGGACGCGAGCCGTCTGACTGCCTGATTTCACACCGCCAGCCTCGCTGGCGGTGCTGTTTTGTAACCCGTCCCCAAAAGACGGTAACGAAAGAGGATAAACCGTGTCCCGTATTATTATGCTGATCCCTACCGGAACCAGCGTCGGTCTGACCAGCGTCAGCCTCGGCGTCATCCGTGCTATGGAACGCAAAGGCGTTCGTCTGAGCGTCTTTAAGCCTATCGCCCAGCCTCGCGCTGGCGGCGATGCGCCTGACCAGACCACCACTATCGTTCGCGCGAACTCTACCCTGCCGGCGGCTGAACCGCTGAAGATGAGCCACGTTGAATCTCTGCTCTCCAGCAACCAGAAAGACGTGCTGATGGAAGAGATCATCGCGAACTACCATGCGAATACCAAAGACGCGGAAGTGGTGCTGGTTGAAGGTCTGGTTCCGACCCGTAAACATCAGTTCGCTCAGTCTCTGAACTATGAAATCGCGAAAACGCTGAATGCGGAAATCGTTTTTGTCATGTCTCAGGGTACCGACACGCCAGAACAGCTGAACGAACGTATCGAACTGACGCGCAGCAGCTTCGGCGGCGCGAAAAACACCAACATCACCGGCGTTATCATCAACAAACTGAATGCGCCGGTTGATGAACAAGGTCGTACTCGCCCGGATCTGTCGGAGATTTTTGACGACTCTTCCAAAGCGCAGGTGATCAAAATCGATCCTGCTAAACTGCAGGAATCCAGCCCGCTGCCGGTTCTGGGCGCGGTGCCGTGGAGCTTCGATCTGATTGCGACCCGCGCTATCGATATGGCGCGTCACCTGAACGCCACCATCATTAACGAAGGCGATATCAAAACCCGCCGCGTTAAATCCGTCACGTTCTGCGCGCGTAGTATTCCGCATATGCTGGAACATTTCCGCGCAGGCTCGTTGTTAGTGACCTCCGCTGACCGTCCGGACGTACTGGTCGCAGCTTGCCTGGCCGCGATGAACGGCGTAGAAATCGGCGCCCTGCTGCTGACCGGCGGCTATGAAATGGACGCGCGCATTTCTAAACTGTGCGAACGCGCATTCGCCACCGGTCTGCCGGTCTTTATGGTGAACACCAACACCTGGCAGACCTCGCTGAGCCTGCAAAGCTTCAATCTGGAAGTCCCGGTTGATGACCACGAGCGCATCGAAAAAGTTCAGGAATACGTCGCGAACTACGTTAACGCTGACTGGATCGAGTCGCTGACCGCCACTTCCGAGCGTAGCCGTCGTCTCTCTCCGCCGGCGTTCCGCTACCAACTGACTGAGCTGGCGCGTAAAGCCGGTAAACGCGTAGTGCTGCCGGAAGGCGACGAACCGCGTACCGTCAAAGCGGCGGCAATCTGCGCTGAACGCGGCATCGCCACTTGCGTACTGCTGGGCAACCCGGATGAAATCAACCGCGTCGCGGCATCTCAGGGCGTAGAGCTGGGCGCAGGTATTGAAATCGTCGATCCGGAAGTGGTGCGTGAAAGCTATGTCGCTCGCCTGGTTGAGCTGCGTAAGAGCAAAGGCATGACCGAACCGGTTGCCCGCGAGCAGCTGGAAGACAACGTGGTGCTCGGCACGCTGATGCTGGAGCAAGACGAAGTCGACGGCCTGGTTTCCGGCGCGGTTCATACCACCGCCAACACCATCCGTCCGCCGCTGCAGCTTATTAAAACGGCGCCGGGTAGCTCCCTGGTCTCTTCTGTGTTCTTTATGCTACTGCCGGAGCAGGTTTACGTTTACGGCGACTGCGCAATCAACCCAGACCCGACTGCAGAGCAGCTGGCAGAAATCGCGATTCAGTCTGCGGATTCCGCCATTGCCTTCGGCATCGAACCGCGTGTGGCAATGCTCTCCTACTCCACCGGCACCTCTGGCGCGGGCAGCGACGTAGAGAAAGTACGTGAAGCGACGCGTCTGGCGCAGGAAAAACGTCCTGACCTGATGATCGACGGCCCGTTGCAGTACGACGCCGCGGTCATGGCTGACGTAGCGAAATCCAAAGCGCCGAACTCGCCGGTTGCGGGTCGCGCTACCGTGTTCATTTTCCCGGATCTGAACACCGGTAACACCACCTACAAAGCGGTACAGCGTTCTGCCGACCTGATCTCCATCGGGCCGATGCTGCAGGGTATGCGCAAGCCGGTGAACGACCTGTCCCGTGGCGCACTGGTTGACGATATCGTCTATACCATCGCCCTGACGGCGATCCAGGCTTCCCAACAGCAGCAGTAACAGTAAAAGCTAATGCCGGATGGCGGCGTGAACGCCTTGTCCGGCCTACAGGTGAGATACCGTTGTAGGCCGGATAAGACGCGTTAGCATCGCCATCCGGCATTCTGCTATTTACCCTGCAAAGCGGAATTTTTTGCTTAACTGCGCTGCATCAATGAATAACTATTCCCTTCTTCTCATACTTAGCCTCTTTGCTTTGCAACAGGGATAGTCTGTCATGTCTGTCGTTACAGAATCAAAAACAGCCAGAAAATGGGCAATGCCCGATACGCTGGTCATCATCTTTTTTGTCGCCATTTTAACCAGTATCGCCACCTGGGTCGTACCCGTTGGGATGTTTGATAGCCAGGAAGTGCAGTATCAGGTCGATGGTCAGACAAAAACCCGCAAAGTCGTCGACCCGCACTCTTTTCGCATTGTGACCAATGAGGCCGGGGAAGCGCAGTATCATCGCGTACAATTTTTCACTACCGGCGATGAAAGACCAGGGCTGATGAATTTTCCGTTTGAAGGGTTAACATCCGGATCGAAATTCGGCACTGCCGTCGGCATCATTATGTTTATGTTGGTGATTGGCGGCGCATTCGGCATCGTGATGCGTACCGGCACCGTGGATAACGGCATTCTGGCGCTTATTCGCCACACGCGGGGCAACGAAGTCCTGTTTATTCCGGTGCTATTTGTCCTCTTTTCGTTAGGGGGCGCCGTATTTGGCATGGGCAAAGAGGCGGTCGCCTTTGCAATTATCATAGCCCCGCTGATGGTCAGGCTGAGCTATGACAGCATTACCACCGTCCTGGTGACCTATATCGCCACCCAAATTGGCTTTGCCAGTTCGTGGATGAACCCTTTCTGCGTAGTCGTCGCCCAGGGGATTGCCGGCGTGCCGGTACTTTCCGGCTCCGGGCTGCGTATTGTGGTCTGGATTGTCGCCACGCTGATTGGGCTGGTTTTTACGCTGGTCTACGCCTCACGCGTGAAAAAGAATCCGCTGCTGTCCCGCGTCCACGAATCCGATCGCTATTTCCGCGAACAGCAGGATGAAGTCGTCCAGCGCCCTTTCACCTTCGGCGACTGGCTGGTACTGCTGGTCCTGACCGGCGTAATGATTTGGGTCGTCTGGGGCGTGATTGTCCACGCCTGGTTTATTCCGGAGATCGCCAGCCAGTTTTTCACCATGGGCGTGGTGATCGGCCTCATCGGCGTTATCTTCCGCCTCAACGGTATGACGGTCAACGTGATGGCGTCCTCATTCACCGAAGGGGCGAGGATGATGATCGCGCCCGCCTTGCTGGTGGGTTTTGCCAAAGGCATTCTGCTGCTGGTCGGCAACGGCGAAGCCGGGGAACCCAGCGTGCTCAATACGTTGCTTAACAGTATCGCGCATGGCATCAGCGGGCTTAATAATGCTATCGCCGCCTGGTTTATGCTGCTCTTCCAGGCGGTATTTAATTTCTTTGTCACGTCCGGTTCGGGCCAGGCGGCGTTAACCATGCCATTACTGGCGCCGCTCGGCGATCTGGTCGGCGTTAACCGTCAGGTGACTGTTCTGGCCTTCCAGTTTGGCGATGGCTTCAGCCATATTATCTATCCGACATCGGCTTCGCTGATGGCCACGCTGGGCGTGTGCCGGGTCGATTTTCGCAACTGGCTGAAAGTGGGGGCGTCGCTGCTGGGACTATTGTTTATTATGTCCAGCGTGGTCGTCATTGGCGCGCAGATGATGGGATATCATTGATCCAAAATGCCGGATGAGCATCAGCGCCATCCGGCAATATCTCAATGATTAAAGCAGTGATTTCGCGGCTTCTACAATCGCTTCGGCGGTGAGTCCGTACTCTTGTTGTAAGAAATCCTGCGTTCCTACCTGCCCATAACGCTCTTTGACGCCAACACGGCGCATCGGCACCGGGCAGTTTTCCACCAGCACTTCCGCTACCGCTGACCCTAGTCCATTATGGATACTGTGGTTTTCACACGTGACGATACGCCGCGTTTTTTCCGCGTAGTTTTTCACCAACATGCGATCGATAGGCTTTAAGGTGAACATATCAATGACCGCAGCGCTCACGCCTTCCTGCTCCAGTTGGCGCGCCGCCTCCAGCGCCTCCGCCACCATAATGCCGTTGGCGATAAGTGTAATATCATCGCCCTCGCGCAGTACGTTGCCCTTGCCAATGGTAAAGGTAGAGCCTGGCGCATAGATACTCGTCGCCTGCTTACGGATGGTACGCAGCCAGTAAAAACCGTCCAGGTCCATTAGCTGGCGTAAAATATTCGCGAACATCACCGCATCCGTCACCTCCAGTACTACAGAGTGCGCCAGCCCGCGAACAATCCCCATATCTTCAAAAGACATATGAGTGCCGCCGTTATGGCACGCCGTCACTCCGGCATCGGAGGCGATCACTTTGACGTTGTTACGCTGATAATCCAGCGCCATAAAGAGCTGATCAAAACAGCGACGGCTGGCAAAAGCGGTAAAGGTATGCACAAACGGTTTGCGACCGGTCAGCGCCAGTCCCGCCGCCGTGCCAATCACATTCGCCTCCATAATACCGCAGTTAATGACATGCTGCGGGTAGTCACGCGCCACGCTGTCCATCGCCATCGAGCTCATTAAATCAGCCTCAAGCGCAATAATTGGGCTTCCGGCCTCAATCTGCCCGGCGACAAAACCGGCATAAACTTTGCGCATTTCGATATCGTCTTTAAGCCCTGCGGGCGCAAGCTTAATCATGCATGACCTCCAGTTGATGAATGGCCTCATTGAGCGTCTGCTTCATGCCATCCGTCAGGCGTAAGTGGTGAGAATTCGTTAACTGCTCCAGGCATGGCACCCCCTGCCCTTTAATGCTGTCAAGGATCACAACCCGTGGCCGGGCATCAGCGGGCGGCACAGGCTGAACCACCGCCAGTAGTCCGGCGATATCATCGCCTTTGACGGTGACGACATCGAAACCAAACGCGCGGAATTTCCCTTCCAGATCGAATGGATTGATAATCTCCTCCAGCTCGCCGTCAAGCTGTTGTTTGTTCCAGTCAATGAAAACGGTCAGATTATTCAGGCGGTGGTGGGCAATAAACTGAAACGCCTCCCAGCACTGCCCTTCATTCAGCTCCCCATCGCCGACAATGCAAAATACCCGGTTGGGTCGCCGCGCCAGTTTATGCGACAACGCCATTCCGCCCGCAATAGAGATGCCTTGTCCCAGTGAGCCGGTCGTGGCGTCCACGCCGTGCGTTTTTAGCCGATCCGGATGGCTGGGAAGACGGGTGCCGTTCTGGTTAAGCGTATTCAGCTCTTCGCGCGGGAAATAGCCTTTAATCGCCAGGGTACTGTACAACGCGGGGCCCGCATGGCCTTTCGACAGTACGAAGTAATCGCGCTCCGGCCAGTCCGGGTCGGCAGGGTCGATTTTCATCACCGCGCCGTACAGAACCGCCAGAGTCTCCACTACCGACATGCTGCCGCCATAGTGACCAAAGCCAAGATGGTTTAAGGATTTGAGCGTGGCGACGCGAATGTCGCGCGCCAGTTGGGTGATTTCGGTTACGTTCATTCTTTCGCTCCGCTATTTTCCTGCACTTCGGCAGTCGCTTTTTTGCTTTTGGCCAACACGTTGTACGCCACCAGTAGCGCGAATAGCGCCACCACCAGCCCCGTGATAGCCATCGGCGACAGATAACGCGCCAGGTTGCCCAGCAAAATACCGATTACGCCAAAGTCAGCATCCGAGAACGTGGTATTGGCGAAGCCGATCGCGCCGAGAACCGGCAGTAACAGCACTGGCAGGAAAGTGATTAATAGACCATTAGCAAATGCGCCGATCATCGCCCCGCGGCGACCGCCGGTGGCATTGCCAAAGACGCCTGCGGTCGCGCCGGTAAAGAAGTGCGGCACAACGCCAGGCAGGATTAACACAAGCTTCATCTGTCCAAGCAGGAACAGCCCCACCAGCCCGCCGAGAAAACTGAACAGGAAGCCAATCAGTACCGCGTTAGGGGCATAGGGATACACCACCGGGCAGTCCAGCGCCGGACGCGCGTTTGGCACCAGTTTTTCTGAAAAGCCGGTAAAGGCCGGAACAATTTCCGCCAGAATCAGACGGACGCCTTGCAGAATGATGAATACGCCGGCGGCGAAGGTGATTGCCATGATAATGGCGTACACCAGATAGTTTTGCCCGCCGCTAAACGTCGCTTCGACATACTCACGCCCTGCGCTGACTGCCATGATCAGATAGATAATCATCATGGTCAGCGAAATCGAGATAGAACTGTCGCGTAAAAAACTGAGGTTTTTCGGCAGGTTCATCTCTTCCGTGGAGCGGGAGCCTTTACCACACAGGCTGCCAATCCAGCCGGAAAGCACATATCCCAGGGTACCGAAGTGACCAAACGCAATGTCATCGGTACCGGTAATCCGCCTCATATAACGTTGGGCCAACGCCGGGAAGAAGGCCATCACCAGCCCCAGGATTAGCGATCCGGTGAAGACCAGCCCTACGCCCTCAAACCCCGCCACGGTCAGGATTACGCCAATCATACAGGCCATGTAAAAGGTGTGATGCCCGGTCAAAAAGATATATTTAAGACGCGTAAAGCGCGCCACGACAATATTGGCCACCATACCAAATGCCATAATTAACGCCGTGGACGCGCCATATTTTTCCAGCGCGATTGAGACTATCGCTTCATTATTAGGAATAATACCCTGAATATTAAAAGCGTGTTCAAACATACCCCCTAGCGGGTTTAATGAACCCACCAGTACGGTTGCGCCGCCGCCAAGCACAATAAAACCTAAAATGGTTTTAATCGTGCCTTTCACCACATCGGAAAACGCTTTTTTCTGCGCCACCAGACCAATCAGCGCAATTAACCCTACAAGCACCGAGGGCACTTTTAAAATATCAACAACAAAATTCAGCGTTTCAAGGATAAACATATCCACCTCGCCAGCAATAATTATTGTTTAGCGAACCATGCGCGCAGCTGCGTTTCCAGTTCGTTGATGTCGATGATGTTATTGATCACCACCAGTTGGCTTTCCGGTACGCTGGCGCTGGCCGCAATATCTTTGGCCATTACAAAAAGATCGGCAGCCCCGGGCGTGGCCGATGAGAGATCGGAGTGTTCCACTTCAGCGTCAATATTGAGTTTCTTTAATACTTTTTTAATGTTCATTTCTACCATAAAACTACTACCCAGGCCGGAACCGCAAATTGCCATGATTTTCATTATTGTCACCTTTTAAAAGTAGAGTTGGTCTGCATCACGCACGGGCGTAATGTTATTTACCGCAAGAAAATGGAATAAAATCAGAAACGGTCAATAATCTTTTTAATGTCCTCCAGGTTTTTTGCCTGATGTAATTTTTCCATATCTACATCACTGGAAAATAATTCCGCCAGCGCCGATATCATTTCGATATGACTGTGCTTATCAGGCGCCGCCAGCATAATAATGATGTCAACCGGATCGAATTCGTCTGCGCCAAATGAAACGCCGCGCTGTAGTTTCAGTAACGATAAACCTAACCCTTTCGCCCCCTCTTCCGGCCTCGCATGCGGCATCGCTAACCCTGGCGCTAATACATAATATGGCCCAAGCTTTTGGTGCTGCTGAACAATCGCCGTAATGTATTCCGGTGCGATAACACCTGCGTCCAGCAGGGGTTTGCCGCAAATTTCCAGCGCCTGCGGCCACGTTTCCACGCTCTCCTGTAGCGTGATGGTTGCGTCAGATAACCAGGTTCCCAGCATGTTATTCGCCCCCACGGTGTATGAAATTATGAACAAACTTTATTCAAGCCATTCGATATTAGCTGCGATCGTTATCACAAAGATAGCGCTACCAGCGACTATTACTCAGAATTGTGATAGCGCTATCAAATTAAAATCATGGTGTGAAATCACAGCAAAAAAGCGGATTTAAGGCGTATACTGCCAGTCATGCGAAGCAAAGAACGACAATAAAAAAGCATCTCAACATGTTGTAATGACGCAGGAATTTGTATGTCGATACCCCGTAAACGGCGCAGTACCGGTAAAGTGACTATCGCCAATGTAGCCCAACTTGCCGGTGTAGGCACGATGACCGTATCACGAGCCTTACGCACGCCGGAACAGGTCTCTGATAAACTCCGGGAAAAAATCGAAGCGGCAGTGCATGAGCTGGGCTATATGCCTAATCTCGCCGCCAGCGCGCTGGCGTCTGCCTCCTCGCACACCATCGCGATGGTCGTACCGAACCTTGCGGAAGCGGGGTGTTCTGAAATGTTCGCCGGGCTGCAACAAATTTTACAGCCCGCTGGCTACCAGATTATGCTGGCGGAATCGCAACATCGCGTGGAACAAGAGGAGAAGCTGCTCGAAACGCTGCTGGCCTCCAACATTGCCGCGGCGATTCTGCTTAGCGTCGAACATAGCACTACCGTGCGCCAGTGGCTGAAAAATGCCTCTATCCCGGTGATGGAGATGGGCGCGATTCGCAGCGATCCTATTGATATGAATATCGGTATTGATAACGTTGCGGCAATGTATGAGCTGACGGAAATGCTGATTCAGCGCGGTTATCAGAATATCGGGCTGCTATGCGCCAATCAGGAGCAGTGGATTTTTCAGCAACATCTGCACGGCTGGTACAAAGCGATGCTTCGCCACCATATGTCGCCAAACCGGGTGATTAATGCCGCTTTGCCGCCCAATTTTTCTACCGGCGCGTCGCAACTGCCGGAGTTTTTACTGGCGTGGCCGGAGCTGGACGCGCTGGTATGCGTATCGGATGAGCTGGCCTGCGGCGCGTTATACGAGTGCCAACGACGGCGGATCAAAGTTCCGGACGATTTAGCGGTGGTCGGGTTTGGCGATAGCGATGTCAGCCGGGTCTGCCAGCCGCCGTTAACCACCATGGCCGTACCGCACCGTAAGATTGGCAGTGAAGCCGGACGGGCGCTGTTGGAAAGGTTAAATCAGGGAAACTGGAGCGATCGGAAATCCATCGCCTCCAGTTTATGTATGCGGGAAAGCTGCTAAAACGCTTATTCCGTCTCTTCCGGTTTCTCCTGGAGCGCGGCTTCGTTTTTGGCGTTGCGGGTCATCCACAGCGCCAGCGCTTTGAGCGAATCTGGCGTAAACTCATCACAGCGCGCGGTGATCTCCTCCGGAGTCAGCCAACACACTTCGCTGACTTCATCTTCCTGAAGCGCGAAAGGCCCGTGGGAAACGCAGCTAAACAGCGCGCCCCAAACCCGGCAATGTTGGTCTTCAAAGTAAAACAGACCGTGTTCGGCAAACGGCACGCCTGCAATACCCAACTCTTCTTCCGCTTCGCGGCGGGCAGATTCCAGTAGCTGCTCATCAGCCTGGACCACGCCGCCTGCGGTAGCATCTAACATACCGGGCAAAAAATCTTTTGTTTCGGTACGACGCTGCACCAGAATTTTACCCATACCATCATGAACGACGATATACGTCGCACGATGCCGTAAGCGTTGCGCACGCATCTGTTCCCGGCTGGACTGTGCAATGACTTCATTGTCTTCATTCACAATATCCACCCATTCCGTACTTGCCAAACGACGCTGTTCCACCATCAGGAAACCTTCTTATTTCTGGCGCTCTTACGGCGCATTTACGTTTGTGAGGTAAATTACGAGTTAATTGCAACCTGCGCAATGATACTTTGATCATTGAGTGCGATTACGCTCAACACATTATCATCCAGAATACCGTAGCTTGCCGCATACCCGCCTTTCGGGATACTCACTGACCCAGGATTAAAGTGATACAGTCCTTCCTGCTGTTGCGCCACCGGCAGATGCGTATGACCATAAACCAACACATCGCCAGTATGCAGAGCGGGCAGATTCGTCGGCCCGAAGAGGTGCCCATGCGTTAAAAATAGCCGCCTCTCTTGCGTCAATATTTGCTGCCACGGCGCAGTTATCGGGAAATGCAGCAGCATCTGATCCACTTCGCTATCGCAGTTGCCGCGCACGGCAATGATTTGCGTCGCCACCGCGTTCAGGCGTTCGGCGACCTGGGCGGGCGCATAGCCTTCAGGCAGCGCATTTCGCGGCCCGTGGTTAAGGACATCGCCTAATATCACCAGCCAACGCGCGCCGCTTTGCGCGAACCGCTCAAGCACGCGTTCCGTGGCGGGTAAAGAACCATGAATGTCCGATGCGAACATCAGTTTCATCGCTCACTCCTCGTTGTGAAAAACGGCGTTATGATACTGGAATATGAATAGATTTTCAGCCTGAACGCTTCGAGGAAAGCGCAATAAAACGCTGTACGGAAGCACGCTGCCACTGGAATGTCGCATACGCCGCCAGCGACGCCGGCACGTCATCGCCATGCAGCGCCAGACGATTGATCATCAATGCCAGATCGGTATCGGCAATGCACCATTCACCAAATAAATTTTGCGTCCCCTGCCCCAATAGCGCTTCAGCCGTCGCAAACAGTTTTGCCGCGCTGGCTTTTCCAGCCTCGCTTAACGGCGCTTTTTTCGCCCCGGCAAACACCACGTCGGTAGGCCGTTCTTCGCGAAGCGGCAGTAAATCGCTGCGTAGCCACGCCTGAATCTGTCGCGCGCGGGCGCGTTTTTGTAAATCGTGCGGGTAGATACGCTCCCACTGCGGCGGCGCGAAACGCTCCTCCAGGTATTCCGCAATAGCGGACGACTCGCTCAGCTCAAAATTGTCGGCCTCAAGCACCGGTACGCGCTGCGTCAGCGCATATCCTCGCCAGCCAGGTTGCAGATGTTCTCCCTGGTCCAGATCGCGAGTTTTCAGAGTAAAGGAAAGCCCTTTTTCTTGTAATGCCACCCAGGCGGACAAGACGTAGGGAGAGAAAAAGTTCGCATCCGACCACAGCACAATAACAGGCTTACTCATAATGTCCTCTTGAGGGCGTATTAGGTTTCTTCCCAAAATATAGCGTCTTTCGCCTGCTGTCACCTGATGAAAACTCACACACATCAGGAGGCTTTCTATACTTAATTCAGCCCAGACTCTTTACGCACATGCAGGAGCCAAAATGATTGACCTTTACTACGCCCCCACGCCCAACGGGCATAAAATAACGCTGTTTCTGGAAGAGGCGGAGCTGGCGTATCGTTTGCTAAAAGTAGATATCAGCAAGGGCAATCAGTTTCGCCCTGATTTTTTGGCTATCTCTCCCAATAATAAAATTCCTGCCATCGTCGATCACGCCCCGGCAGACGGCGGTCAACCGCTTAGTCTTTTTGAATCCGGCGAAATTCTTCTCTACCTGGCGGAAAAAAGCGGCAAACTGCTTAGCGGGGAGCTGCGTGAACGCCATACCACGCTGCAATGGCTGTTCTGGCAGGTCGGCGGGTTAGGGCCGATGCTGGGCCAGAATCATCACTTTAACCACTTTGCGCCACAGGCCATCCCCTATGCGATTGAACGCTATCAGGTTGAAACGCAACGCTTATACAACGTCCTGAATAAACGCCTGGAAACCTCCCCGTGGCTGGGCGGCGACCACTACAGTATTGCGGATATCGCCAGTTGGCCGTGGGTTAACGCACATCAGCGTCAGCGAATCGATCTTGATACTTACCCGGCGGTGTATAACTGGTTTGAACGCATTCGCACGCGTCCTGCGACAGCGCGCGCACTGTTACAAGCGCAACTGCACTGTAACAGTACGAAAGCGTAACGCGGTAGCATACATCATGTATGATGTAGAGGTGTATACACGGAAAAAACCTGCGTCCGGCACCCTTATTCGTATTAAAAACCTGACATTAGGGAAGAGGAAATCCTCCCTACTCTGGAGGTCATATGCAGATTCTGATTACCGGCGGTACGGGCCTGATAGGGCGTCATCTCATTCCCCGGCTGTTAACACTGGGGCACCAGGTGACGGTCGTTACGCGCAATCCCGATAACGCGCGTCAGATTCTCGATTCCAGAGTGACATTATGGAAAGGGCTGGCGGAACGTGAGCACCTCAATGAGATTGATGCCATCATCAATCTGGCGGGCGAACCGATTGCCGACAAGCGCTGGACGTCGCACCAAAAAGAACGGTTGTGCCAAAGCCGCTGGGCTATCACGCAAAAGTTGGTGGATTTAATTCATGCCAGCGCAACGCCGCCCTCGGTGTTGATATCCGGCTCCGCCACGGGCTATTACGGCGATCTGGGCGACGTTGTCGTCACTGAAGATGAGCCGCCGCACAACGAATTTACGCATAAACTTTGCGCCCGCTGGGAACAGATTGCCTGTCGTGCGCAGAGCGACCAGACCCGCGTCTGCCTGCTGCGTACCGGCGTTGTCCTGGCGCCGCAAGGCGGGATTCTGGGGAAAATGGTTCCGCCGTTTCGCCTCGGACTCGGCGGTCCGGTGGGTAATGGTCGGCAATATCTGGCCTGGATTCACATTGACGATATGGTCAACGGCATCCTGTGGCTGCTGGATAACGATCTTCGCGGTCCCTTCAATATGGTCTCGCCGTATCCCGTCCATAATGAGCATTTTGCTCATGCGCTGGGTCGCGCGCTGCGCCGCCCGGCGATTATTCGCATTCCGGCGACGGCAATTCGCTTATTGATGGGAGAGTCGTCAGTGCTGGTGCTGGGCGGACAGCGGGCGCTGCCAAAACGGCTTGAAGCCGCCGGATTCGCATTTCGCTGGTATGATTTAGAAGAGGCGCTGGCGGATGTGATTCGCTAGTTCCCAAAGCGCCGTATCCTGCCCGGTAAGCGATGCGCCGCCGGGCTTCTTTTATTTCAGCGAGCCTTTCAGGAATTGCTGTAAACGCGGGCTTTGCGGATTGCCGAACACCTGCTCCGGATCGCCCTCTTCTTCAATTTTCCCCTGATGCAGAAAAATAACGTGCGAAGAGACATGGCGGGCGAAGCCCATTTCATGCGTGACCACCACCATCGTTTTGCCTTCTTCCGCCAGTTGTTGCATGATGCGCAACACTTCGCCGACCAGTTCAGGATCGAGTGCCGATGTGGGTTCATCGAACAGTAAAACGTCAGGTTCCATCGCCAGCGCGCGCGCAATAGAAACGCGCTGCTGTTGGCCGCCGGAGAGATGGACGGGATATTTGCCCTGAGCGCGCTCATCAATCCCCACCTTCGCCAGATATTTCAACGCCCGCTCGCGCGCGTCGTGCTTGCTTAATCCCAGTACCTGAATCGGCGCTTCCATCACATTTTCCAGCACCGTCATGTGGCTCCAGAGGTTGAAGTGCTGAAACACCATCGTCAGTCGGGTACGCAACAAGCGTAGCTGATTTTTATCCGCCACTTTGAGCTGCCCGTCTTTGTCGCGCACCAGATTAATGTTCTGACCGTTCACGATAATCGCGCCTTCGCTCGGTTTTTCGAGGAAGTTAATGCAGCGCAAAAAAGTGCTTTTACCGGAACCGGACGAGCCGATAATGCTAATCACATCTCCGGCGCGGGCCTGCAGCGATACCCCTTTCAGCACTTCATGACCGCCGTAGCGTTTGTGCAAATCGATAACGTGTAATTTATTTTCTGACATCATGTTACTCGAATTATTTAGAGGACACGTGCTGCAACCAGCGTCTTTCCGCCCGGCGGAATAGGCTTATCAGGACATACGAAATGAGTAAATACAACACGGCGGCAATGCCAAACGCGGTAAACGGCTGGTAAGTCGCTGAGTTAATATCGCGGGCGATTTTCAACAAATCCGGCACCGTCGCGGTAAACGCCAGCGCCGTAGAGTGCAGCATTAAAATCACTTCGTTGCTGTAGGCAGGCAAGGCGATGCGTAATGCCGACGGCAAAATAATGCAGCGATACATTTTAAATGACGAGAAGCCATACGCTCTTGCCGCTTCAATTTCACCGTGCGGTACCGAACGAATCGCTCCGGCGAAAATCTCCGTAGTGTATGCGCAGGTATTCAGCGTCAGCGCCAGTACGGTACAGTTCAGTCCGCTGCGGAAAAACGCGTTAAGAAGATCGGTGCCTTTGACTATCTCCAGCGTATACATCCCCGAATAGAACACCAGTAGCTGTACGTACAGCGGTGTGCCGCGAAAAATATACGTGAACAGCCAGATGGGAAAACGGATGAATTTATTACTGGAAACGCGACCTACCGCCAGAATCACCGCCAGAAGACCGCCCATCACCACCGATGAAATTAACAACCACAGCGTAATCGCCACGCCGGTAAAACGATAGCCATCCGTCCACAGCAGGGATTTCCAGTACTCCTGAATGATCTCAATCACAAATCGGCCCTCTTCACGCCCACGGAATAGCGACGCTCAAGTAAGAGCAGCACACCATTGGAAACGGTGGTAAATACCAGGTAGATAAGTCCACAGACCACGGCAAAATAGAATGGCTCCCAGGTGCTTTTACCGGCAAGCTGCGTGGCTTTGACGACATCTTCCAGGCCCAGCAGCGACACCAGCGCTGTCGCTTTGAGTATCACCTGCCAGTTATTGCCGATCCCCGGCAGGGCGTAACGCATCATCGCCGGGAACATAATCCGCCGGAAGGTTTGCCCGTGGGTAAAACCAAAGGCCGTCGCCGCCTCGATATGGCCTTTCGGTACCGCCATAAACGCGCCGCGAAAGGTTTCGGTAAAATAGGCGCCGTAGATGAAACCAAGGGTGATAATACCGGCCACCATCGGATCAATATCTATCTGGTCGATACCCAGCGAATCGGTCACCACGTTAAGCGCGATTTGCAATCCGTAAAATATCAGCAGCATTAATACCAGATCCGGCACCCCGCGAATCAGGGTGGTGTACCCTTCAAAAATAAGCCCCGTTACCCGGTTTTGCGAAAGCTTCGCCCCCGCGCCGACGAGACCGATAAGCACGGCCAGCACCACGGAACTGAGCGCCAGTTCCAGCGTGACGATCGCGCCCTGTAAAATTACGCCTGAAAACCCGTACAACATGCAGCCTGTCCTGTTGTGTGTGGTGAAGTAAGAAGCCTCTTTTGCATTTTTGCCTCACATCACGCCGGATGGCGGCTGTGCCTTGCCCGGCCTACGATGCTCCCCGTAGGCCTGACACGCACAGCACCATCAGGCAATGCAGACAGTCAATATTCTTTGGGCTTTATCTGCACCGACGGTGATTAACCGCCATAAACATCAAAATCAAAGTACTTTTTCGCCAACTTTTCGTAAGTACCGTCAGCACGCATTTCAGCAAAGGCTTTGTTCAGCGCTTCGCGCAGCTCGTTATCCTCTTTGCGCAGCCCCATACCGGTTCCTACGCCGAATAACTTCTCATCTTTCACCGCCGGGCCGCCGAATTTATAGTCTTTTCCGACGGGCTGTTTAAGGAAACCTTCGCTGGCCGCGACCTCGTCCTGGAACGCCGCATCAATACGGCCAGCCGTCAGGTCGGAATAAATGTTGTCCTGCCCCTGGTAAGAGACGATCTCAATCCCTTTCGGCGCCCAGTGCTCATTGCCGAAGGTCTCCTGCGTCGTCCCCTGTAGCACGCCGACGCGCTTGCCTTTCAGCGACGCGACGGTCGGCTGAATATCAGAGTTCTTCGCCACCACCAGACGGGAATCAGCGGCGTAAAGCTTGTCGGTAAACGCGATTTCCTGCTGGCGCTTTTCAGTGATGGACAGCGAGGACATGATGGCATCAATTTTCTTCGCTTTTAAAGACGGAATCAGCGCATCCAGCGGGTTTTCCACGAACGTACACTGTGTGTTGATACGTTTGCACAGTTCTTTGGCCAGATCGATATCAAAGCCGACCAATTCACCTTGTGCATTTTTGGATTCAAACGGCGCGTATGTAGGATCGGTACCGATACGAATCTTTTGTGGAATAGCGGCAAATGCTGCGGTAGCGCTGGAAAATGCCAGCACCAGAGAAAGGGATAACGCCAGTTTTTTCATAACTATCCTCAACAGACTGTCTTTCCAGGAGATCTTTACAGATCCGATGCGACTATCGTGCCATTAATCAGGCCGACAAGGCAAAGTATTCTACCTTGTCAGCCGGTTTATTTTGCATAAAAATCGATTAAGTATGCATTTATGCGCCTGTTCCGCAACGGCTTATGCACCAAAAAGGTGCAAAACATCTATTTTGCACCGTGATAGTTCCCCAGCGCGGCGCGTTATCCCCTTCCCTCAATCGCCGTAGACATTAAAATCGAAGTACTTTTTGGCCATTTTGTCGTAAGTTCCGTCCTGGCGCAGTTCGGTCAGCGCTTTATCAAACGCGGCTTTTAACTCGGTATCGTCTTTGCGCAGCCCAACCCCCGTCCCGTCGCCAAAATATTTTTTATCCTTCACGGAAGGACCGGCAAACGCATACTCTTTGCCCGCTGGCTGCTTCAGGAAACCTTCGCTGGCGGCGACTTCATCCTGCAATGCGGCATCCAGACGACCGGCGGTTAAATCGGAATAGATAAGATCCTGGTTGGCATAAGCCACCACATCCACACCTTTAGTGCGCCAGTTATCATTGGCGTAAGCCTCTTGCGTGGACCCTTGCAGCACGCCGACATGCTTGCCTTTCAGCGATTCCAGCGTCGGCTGAATGGGAGACCCTTTTGCCGCAATCAGGCGTGAATCCGCCGCGTAAAGTTTGTCGGAAAACGCAATTTCTTGCTGGCGTTTATCAGTAATAGAGAGCGATGAAATAATGGCATCGATTTTTTTCGCTTTTAGTGAGGGAATAAGCGCATCAAAGTCGCTGGCGACCCAGGTACATTTCACCTGCATACGCTTACACATTTCATTACCGAGATCGATATCAAAGCCAATAAAGTCGCCTTTGGCATCTTTCGATGAGAAAGGCGCGTAGGTGGTATCTGTTCCAATACGAACCGTTTGCGGGAGCGCGGCGTAACTGGCCGCCGTCGCGCCCAGACCTATCAGCAAAGACAAAGCGAGAACGGTCTTCTTCATACATACCCCTCAAGTGGCGTCATTTTCTTATGTTTTACGTGGCGTTGTGTGTTTGCAGACTTTTTCATGCAGGTCTTATGCCATTTTCACGTCAGCAAAACGATTCGACGTTAAATTTGTTAATAAAACGTTGCAATATTGTCCTGATGTTGAAGATAGCAGGTATGACGGTTGAACCGCAGCGTTTCGGCGGCTTTTAACGAATTAAATGTTGAGGATATGATCGCGGTTACAAAATTGCCCTGAAACAGGGCAACAGGGACAATAATGCACGCTAAACAGACAACGCTATGCGCCCTGCCAGCGAACAAAAAGATCGTGCGGAAGGGGGATGTCAAACTGATCCAGTACTCGATTAACCGTTTGATTTATAACATCATCTAACGTCTGAGGAAGGTGATAAAAAGCCGGAACCGGCGGCATAATCACCGCGCCTATCTCAGCGGCCTGGGTCATTAAACGCAAATGCCCGATATGCAGCGGCGTTTCGCGCACACACAGCACCAGAGGTCGCCGCTCTTTTAATATCACATCCGCCGCGCGGGTAAGCAGTCCGTCAGTATAACTGTGGACAATCCCCGACAGCGTTTTAATCGAACAGGGCAGGATAACCATTCCCGCCGTCGGGTAAGAGCCCGAAGAAATGCTGGCGGCAATGTCGCGCGCATCGTGCGTCACATCGGCCAGCGCCTGCACCTCGCGCAGCGAAAAATGGGTCTCCAGCGCCAGCGTTTGCCGGGCCGCCTGGCTCATCACCAGATGCGTTTCCACGCTATCGACATCGCGCAAAATTTGTAATAAGCGCACGCCATAAATCGCTCCGCTGGCGCCGCTAATACCTACAATGAGTCGTTTCATGTTCTCTTACCGTTTACGAGCGCCGTTCATCCCACTGTGTTACGTAATCGGCTCAAAGTGGGTCTGAAGAGATACCATGACAAAAGAATCCCTATCATAAAAGCCAGCTCAACCAACATTATCACTACCCCCTGCTCACTAAACCAGGTGCCGACCATAATGGCAAAATTGGTGATAATGACAAATCGGGCCGTCCAGGGGAAAAGCGGCGATCGATAGCGTAGCAAATCGCTGGCGTACGTGCCATTACGCACCGATTGCCGGAAGCGATACTGGCACCATCCAATGGTTATCCATGCCAGGCAACCCACCTGCCCGGTACTGGCGATCAGATATAAATAAAATTGCTGTGCGGGAATATAGCGGGTCAGCAACGACACCAACGCCAGCAAGGCCGTGATTAAAATAGCATACACCGGCACGCCGCCGCCGTTCGTTTTACCAAAGCAGGCTGGCGCAAAGCGATCGCCCGCCATAGACCACAGCATACGCGAACTGGCGTAAATGGCCGAGTTAGCGGCAGAAACCGCGGCGGAAAAGATTACCAGCGTCATCAGCGTATCCGCCCCCGGAATGCCCGCGTGGGAGAATACCCATACAAAGGGACTTTGTCCATTTGGCGTCAGTTCATGCGGATAGACCAGCGCCAGCACCGCAATCGCCAGGCCGTAAAATAAAATGATTCTGAGACCGATCCCCAGGATCACCTTCGGTAAAATAATGTGCGGCGATTCGGTCTCCCCTGCCGCATTTCCTACCAGTTCCACCCCCTGGAAGGAGTAAATCACGATCGTCATACAGACCACAATTTGCTCCCAACCGTGGGGAAACCACATTCCGTCTGTTTTTAACGTCGGGTGCCAGTCACTATGGCCCATTAGCGAGTAGATCATGACCCCGCCCGCGCAGATAAACAGCACGATCGCGAAAACCTTAATGGCCGAAAGCCAGTATTCGCATTCGCCAAAACTTTTTGCGGAGGTGAGATTGATGGCCGTCAGGATGAGCAGAATCGCCAGGCAGAACATATATACCGGAACCGCGGGGAAAAACTGGTGAGCAATAAACCCTGCGGCAGTGAGGTCGGCTGCCAGGGAAAAGACCCAGCTAAACCAGTAAAGCCAGCCAATGGTATAGCTCCAGCAAGGTGACGGCATAAACATCAGCGCGTAATGTTGAAATGAACCGGAGTGAGGAAAGGCGCATGATAATTCGCCAAGACACATCATCGTCGCCAGCATAATGGTTCCGGCAAACAGATAGGCCAGTAAGGTTCCCGCCGGCCCGACGCTGCTTAACGGTTCGGCAATGCCGATAAATAAGCCGGTGCCAATCGTGCCGCCCAACAACATCATCAGCAGATGCCGCTTCTTCAGGTTACGCCGCAGACCGCCTTCGGGCTCTGCTGGCGGTGGTTGTTGCAGGGTATCCATCGTTACTCCCTGTCTTTCGTGAGGTCAAAGATGCCGCCGCGACATAGCCGCGGCGGTTATGCGTTAACGCGTAAACCTCCAGGCGACGCCTTTGGTCTGGCAGGCCATTAACAGGCCCGTATAATCCAGCTCAAAGCGAACCACATCGCCTACTTTTAGCGACTGACGACAATCTTCAATATCCACCAGCGTATGATCGCTGGTTTGTCCTAAGATAGTGATAGCGTCGTCGCATGGCACACAGTTATCCGATGGCACATCCTGGCGGCCAAATGCCAGCAATGCGCGTCGGCGTATGCCACGATCGACAAAGGTTTTACTTTGCAAAAAGGCATCGACGCCCAGCTCCCCGACCGGGACGGTCGGTTTACTGTTCAGTTCGATGATTTCCGCTTCCAGGATATACATATCGGAACAGGCTTTATCGACCGGTTTTGCGGAGTGGTGAAATTCATTCAGGTATTTCATGTCCACATATTCAATGCCGAATTCATGCAGTCCGCCGATGCGCAGATGATTCAGCCCCTGCGGCCAGATACCTTTATCCAGCAGGTGATAGCTGGTGCAGTTTCCCGCAGAAAGCCGCCGGACAGGAATACCGCTGTCGGCTTCCAGCCGGGCGGCCAGCGCCAGAAAATCCTCGCCATTTTTAACCGTTGGCAACACGGTGCCGTAACAATTAAAGTTGGTGCCCAGTCCATATAATTCCAGACCGGGCAGACCAGTAATCAGAGTCACGGTCTCAAGAATGCGTTGATATTCACCAAACCAGATCCCCTCGCGTAAATCGCCCATATCCACCATCAGTAATACCTGATGCGTTTTCCCCTGGCGTTGGGCTTCTTGCGATAATGCCCGTAATACCACCGGCTCGCTATTTAAACTAATATCCGCGTAGCGCACCACATCTTCGATTTCACTCAGACACGGGCTGCGTAACAGGCAGGTTGTACATCCTGTCTCGCGTATTTTTTTCAAATTATAGGTTCGTGATTCAGCAATAACGGTAATTCCGCCGTTGAATACCGCCTGCGCAGTTTCCACGCAGCCGTCAAAAACTTTATTGACAGCCATCACGTCAATACCGCTGCTTGCCAGCAGAGCTTTTTCCGTGCGGGCGTTTTCTTCCAGCTTGCGTAGATTTATTTCCAGAACTGGCATATACATTTTATTTTCCTCCCGCCATGCTTAAACGGGCATTACGTTTCTGCGCCCGATGGTAAATGTACTCCGCGACGACAACCGCCAGCACGGCTCCGCCAATAATTTTCCCGGCGTACTGGAAATATCCGCCCATATCAATTTGAGAAGGCGGAATAAATAACAGCGCAACGGCAAAGGCGATAGAAAGAAAGCCCAGCGCGGGTAAAATAGCCGGTAAAACCTTGCCCGGAATTTTAAAACTTCTTGGCGTATCCGGCTGGGTCTTACGTAAACGCCAGAACGCCGGGAACATCACCAGGTAAGGAATAAAATAGGTGATGGTCGTTAGCGCCGTTAACATCCAGTAAGCCGCCGCAACGCTTGGCGAAATAAAAGTCGAAAAACACAGGACCGTGACAATAATCGCCTGTACAGTCAAGGCAAAGGCGGGCGTTTTCCACACCGGATGTAATTTGCCGATTCGGTCCCCCAGCAGATTATCTTCACGCGAGGCTTCCTGGAGCATATAAATCGGCCCCACCAGCCAGGAGTTAATCTGCCCGAGAGCGCCAAAAAACATACAGATGGCCATAACAGGAATTAACCACGGCATATGCAGCGTATCCGCAGCAGCATGCATAGCCTGCATGACGCCTGCCACAATGTCGGTTTTCCCGGCGGGTAAAAGCGTATTTAGCGCCCAAGTGCCGACCATATAGATCCCAACGATAACGGCGGCGGAGACGGCCATCGCTCGCGGAAAATCACGTTGTGGATTACGGGTACGCCCGGCAATCATCGGAGCGACCTCCAGTCCGGCAAACGCAAACATCATGCTGGATAAGAAAACGATCGTATCCCAGTGTCCGAGATCCGGAATCCAGTTTTTCGCTGTAGTGTAGTCCGTCTGCATCTGGTGTCCGGTACATAGCCATACCACCGCCAGCAAAATGAGGTTGGCGGAGGGAATAAATACGCCGCACCAGGCGCTGATGCTATTAATAATTTTTGTCCATTCCATCCCGCGGATATTCATCAGCGTTAATAGCCAGAAAATTACCGCGGAACCAATACCGATAAACGCTTTATTTTCCGCCAGGCCGCCGCCGATCATATAGCCCAACGCGGTAAAGCCGAATTGCAGCATTAATGGGAAAAACAGTACGCAGGAAAAGAGAAAACAAACCACGACAATCCATGCAATACGTTTACCAAATGCCTCTTTAATCCAGACAAATATCCCGCCATCTTTCGGCCAGCCGGTTGACAGCTCGCCGCATACCATCGCTAAAGGAAAAAAACAAGCAGAATGCGGCTATCACCCATAGCAACATGGCCGATGCCCCGTAAGGCGCCACGTTAGGGATTTGCCGCAAACTCAGAATAGCGATGACATTCATAAAGACAATGTCTTTGATGCCAAGTAAGCCAGAATTCGTGTTACTCATGGCCATCTCCTGTTATGCATTCAGGCATCACTGCCCTCTTCTTATCATCTGACGACGGGCTTCAGCATGAAACTGAAGCCCAAAACAGTATTAATAAATGTCGTACTTGACCATGTCTTCGTAACTGTCTTCCCGACGAATCAGACGCGTCTCACCATTTTTATCGATCATCACCACGCCCGTGCGCGGACGGTTGTTATAAACGGTTTGACTTTCAATGGTGTATGCCCCGGCGTCAAGAAACGCGACAATATCGCCAACATGAGTCTCCTTCGGCAGTAAAAACTCTTCACCTTTCACTCCCATGTGGAAATAATCTCCGCCATCACACAGCGGCCCGGCTAATTTTATCCAGGCGTCGTGCGCTGCCGTCATGCGAGAGGCGTTATAGACATAAAAGAACCAGTCAAAATGCTGGCTGTCAGAGAGTACGCTGTAACCAGCGTCGACAAATTTCCATTCAACGTGGCATTCCACATTGCCGTTAAGATCGTAATTTGTTTTACGTTTTTCGCAGGAGACTTCCGTCAGTAAAACCGCCGCCGACCCGGTCACTTTACGTCCCGGTTCAATACATATTTCCACATCGGTACGCCATTTATGCACTTCGCGAATGACCGCATCGGCAAAATCCTGGGCGGTAATACCGGCATACATATTATCTTTTAACGGGTCGCCATTCTCGTCGTCATATTTATAGGGAACCGGAATTCCGCCGCCCACGTTGATCAAATCAAATTTAATACCGAGCACCTCTTCCAGGCGACGGGATTCATCCACCAGCACTTTAGTCGCTTTTGCGAAAGGCTCTGACTCCGGCACCTGATCGCCCACATGCATATGCAAGCCACGCAAATGCACATAAGGCATCGCCAGAATGCGGCGGCAGGTTTCTTCCGCCTGTTCCAGGTCGAGACCCGACTTCGCATGGAAAGCGGTAACCAGTTCCGCATGCGTCGCCGAGGGAACATTCGGCTCCACACGGACGCAAACATTGGCGACTTTCTTCAGCTTGCGAGAGATGGCATCAATATGTTCCAGCTCATACAGGCTATCAACATTAATAAGATACAGATCGTTAGCGATGGCATACTCCAGATCGGCAGGCTTTTTCACCACGCCGTTGAAGACGATCTGATCGCCGCGAAAGCCTATCTCCAGACACTTGCGAACCTCATATTGTGAGTTTGCCTCCGCGCAAATTCCGGCGTCACGAATGGCTTTCAACACCCCCATGACCGAGCAGGTTTTTGACGCAAAGAAGGTTTTGGTATTTTTATGCGCCGCAAATGCCTGCTGGATTTCATGAATGTTACGAATAATCTCCGGCTCAGAAAACACATAGAACGGCGTGGGGTACTGGCGCGCCAGAGCGTCCAGATCGACCCCTTCAAAACACAAATGACCGTCTTTGTGCTGGAAACGGCGATCGCCGTTGATTACCTGCTCACGTAGCTGGTTGTAATTCTGCATAATCGAGTCAGTCATAACGCCCTCTGCTTAATGTTTATGGTAAAAATCCGCATTCTTTACAGGGATAAAGCAAAAGGCATGCCACTATTTTTTATAAAAATAATCAATTACTTATAAAAATAAGCTATTTCTCATTTTCGTCATTGAGTTTGCTATTCATCACAACGACGAAAATTCGTCACTTTTATAATGGCAACATGAACAATAGATATGAGGAATGCGTGTATGGCATCCACCAATCAGGAACTGGCCTCGGCGCTCAGGATGTTTTCCCGCTTTTTCGATTTGATTCATCAGCCGTTGGCCGTCATTAATGAGCGTGGTGAATACGTTTACTACAATCAGGAAAGCGCGGATCTGGACGGCTACAGTATTGAACGGGCAATGGGAAAACATATGCTGGATGTTTATCCGGGCATGAAAGAGACGCAAAGTACGATGCTTTCATCGTTAAAAAAAGGCGTGGAATACATTGGCCATTATCAAATTTATTACAATGCGCGAGGCCAGGCCGTTGACTATCAGCACACCACCGCGCCGCTCTATGCAAGCGATGGCGGCATGGTCGGCGTTATCGAAATCGGCAGGAATATGTCTGGCGTCAGGCGGCTCCAGGAGCAGGTGGTAGAACTGAACCAACTGCTGTATGCCGATCACCATGAGAAGCACCATGCCATTATTACCGAAAACCCGGAAATGCTCAGTAATATCGCCAAAGCCAAACGGCTGGCCGCCAGTAATATTCCGGTGACGATTGTCGGGGAGACGGGAACGGGTAAGGAGCTATTTTCCCGCCTTATACATCAATGCAGCAAGCGGGCGAATAAGCCATTTATCGCCCTGAACTGCGGCGCTCTACCGCCTACGCTTATCGAAAGTACGCTTTTCGGCACCGTGCGCGGCGCCTATACCGGCGCGGAAAATAGCCAGGGCTATCTGGAGTTGGCAAACGGGGGAACGCTCTTTCTTGATGAGCTGAACGCCATGCCGATAGAGATGCAAAGTAAGCTGCTGCGATTCTTGCAGGATAAAACCTTCTGGCGCCTCGGCGGACAGCAGCAACTCCACTCTGATGTCAGGATCGTTGCCGCCATGAACGAAGCGCCCGTCAAATTAATTCAACAAGAACGTCTGCGGGCAGATCTTTTTTATCGGTTGAGCGTCGGAATGTTAACGTTACCGCCGCTGCGCGCCCGCCCGGAAGATATTCCCTTACTGGCGAATTATTTTATTGATAAATACCGTAATGACGTGCCGCAGGACATTCACGGATTAAGCGAGACGGCGCGTGCTGATCTGCTCAATCACGCCTGGCCGGGTAATGTCAGGATGCTGGAAAACGCGATTGTACGCAGCATGATCATGCAGGAAAAAGATGGGCTGCTCAAACACATCATTTTTGAACAGGACGAGTTAAATTTAGGCGTACCGGAAACCGCGCCGGAAAATCCCCTTCCCTCGTCACCCGATCCGCAGTATGAAGGGTCGCTGGAGGTACGGGTTGCCAACTACGAAAGGCATTTAATAGAAACCGCGCTGGATACGCATCAGGGGAATATTGCCGCCGCGGCCCGCAGCCTTAACGTATCCCGCACCACGTTACAGTACAAAGTACAAAAATACGCTATTCGCTTCGGCGTGGTGCGTAATTGACATCGGCCAGCGGCATCGCGCCGCTGGCAAAGCTATTATCCTTCGTTATGCATTTCCAGGTTTTCCATTTCGTTCTGGAACAGCACCGCTTTGGCGTCGTCATTACGTAATGAATCCAGGAAGTCGAGGTATTGCTGGTCTACGTCTTTGGTGACATATACCCCGTTAAATACCGAACATTCAAACTGCTGGATATCCGGATTTTCCGCGCGCACGGCTTCGATCAGATCGTTCAGATCCTGGAAGATAAGCCCGTCTGCGCCGATGATCTGACGAATCTCATCCACCTCGCGACCATGCGCGATCAGCTCATTGGCGGTCGGCATATCAATGCCATAGACGTTGGGGAAACGAATTTCCGGCGCGGCGGACGCCAGATAAACCTTCTTCGCGCCGGCTTCCCGGGCCATCTCGATGATCTGCTCTGATGTGGTGCCACGCACGATGGAATCATCCACCAGCAGGACGTTCTTATCGCGGAATTCCGCGCGATAAGCATTGAGCTTACGGCGCACGGATTTACGGCGTAGCTGTTGGCCCGGCATGATAAAGGTACGTCCCACGTAACGATTTTTGACAAATCCCTGGCGGTACGGCTTGCCGAGAATACGGGCAATTTCCAGTGCGATATCGCAGGAGGTTTCCGGGATAGGGATCACGACGTCGATGTCCAGATCTTCCCATTCACGAGCGATTTTTTCGCCAAGTTTGGTGCCCATATTCACACGAGCGCTGTAGACGGAGATCTTGTCGATAAAGGAGTCCGGACGAGCAAAGTAAACGTACTCGAACAGACAGGGGTTACTGACCGGATTATCCGCGCACTGGCGCGTGAACAGTTGCCCCTTTTCGGTAATATAGATAGCTTCGCCCGGCGCGACATCGCGCAGAAACTCAAAGCCCAGCGTATCCAGCGCCACGCTTTCAGAAGCGACCATATACTCCGTACGACCATCGCCAACGTCACGCTTGCCCAGCACTAACGGGCGAATGCCGTGCGGATCGCGAAAAGCCACCATGCCGTGGCCGATAATCATCGCCACGCAGGCATAGGCGCCGCGGATTTGACGGTTAGTCGCGGCAATCGCGGCAAAAATATTGTCGGCTTCCAGCGGATAGTGACGGAAGTTGTCGAGCTCGCTGGCGAAAATATTGAGCAGGATTTCGGAATCGGAGGTGGTGTTGATATGACGGCGCTTTTCTTCAAACAGCTTTTTACGTAGCTCGTGCGCGTTAGTCAGGTTGCCATTATGGGCCAACGTGATGCCATACGGCGAGTTAACGTAAAAAGGTTGCGCTTCGGAAGCGCTGGAGCTGCCTGCGGTAGGGTAGCGCACATGGCCGATCCCCATGTTGCCCTGCAAACGCTGCATGTGGCGAGCTTCAAAAATATCGTTCACCAGCCCGTTTGCCTTACGCAAGCGGAAGCAGTTATTCGCATCAATGGTGATGATACCGGCAGCATCCTGACCACGATGCTGGAGCACTGTTAACGCGTCATAAATCGACTGGTTGACCGGCATAACACCGGCGATACCGACAATACCGCACATACGTCATTTTCCTCGTTAAGCCACATCTCAGAACCTGTTACGTCCTGGGCAAGAAACTCGACGAGCTTTGCAGATAGTCAAAGAACCATCTGATGATGAAGCTGAACTGCGGGATGAGCTGCGATTTGCTCCAGTCTTCGCTTTTCGACAAGCCGGTAAAGGTATCAAGGAAGAACAGAATGGCGGCGACAATCAGCGCGCCTCGCAGTGCGCCGAAACAGATCCCCAACACCCGGTCAGTTCCCGACAGGCCGGTCTTCTCTACTAGCTGACCTATCACAAAATTCACGATAGCGCCGACGATAAGCGTCGCGATAAACAGTACCGCGATAGCAATCCCATTACGAACCAGTTCGTCTTCAAAGCCCGTAAACCAGACAGACAGGTAAGTGTAGTAGTGACTGGCGACAAAGAAAGCACAACCCCACGTCACCAGCGATAACGCTTCACGAACAAAGCCGCGGATCAGGCTAACCAGACAGGAAAAAGCAATCACCGCGATAATGGCGTAATCAATCCAGACCATAGATGTCCCACGATTTTACGCCCTGTCGTCCTGTTCGGGGCGCATTCTAACAGAAAAAGAAAACGTTTGCGTAGGGATTTCCTTCCCACGCGTAAATAAAAATGGCGCTGAAAAAATATTCAACGCCATCACACTTTTTATCTCTTCGGGCACAACCAGAAGAGCTGCCATCGGCCTGATAAGCGCAGGATACCAGGTTTATTCCTTCTGCCGGATGACGGCGTAAACCCCTTATCCAGCCTACAGAACTTCGGCTATTACCAGGTGAACACCGTAGGCCTTAACGCTGCGCGCTCAGGCAAAACGCGCCTTAGTTCGGGCTATATCCCATCACCACGCCGCTTAACCCGGAAATCTGCTTGAGCTCGCCAAGCGATCCTTTCATCTTATCTTTCGACGCATCCGGCCCGACGAGAATACGGGTTATTTTACCCTGTACCGGCGTTGAGGGGGAAGTATAAACCCGGAACCCGGCGGAACGAAGCTTGCCGACTATCTCGTTGACTTTATCCGCATTTTTCAGCGCGCCCAACTGTACGACATAGGCTTTGCCGGTCGGCGCAGGTTTATCGTCGGCGACTGGTTGCGGCGCGGGCGTCGGCGTGGAAGCGGCGACAACCGGCTGTTGCGGTTTAGGCTGCGGCTTCGGCTTTTCAACCGGCTTCGGTTTAGACGTCTCCGCCGGTATCGGATCAAGCTCAACATTGTTAGACGCCATGCGCGACGGGTCCAGCGATGGCGCTGCCGCATCTCCCGCCCGCACCTCTTCAGCCGCCCCTTCCGGCGGCTGTGTCGGCAGCGCCTGCGTTGCGGCAGGCATCATATCCGGCTCATCACGGTCGCCAGGCTTCGGTACCAGTGGAATCGCAGCAAATTCATCCCGATAATGCTTTTTCTGTCCGTCCAGCAGACCGGGAAGCACAATAACCCCCAGCGCGACTAACACAATCGTGCCGACTAAACGATTCTGAAACTTACTCGCCACCGATTCTCCCCGCGTCTATCACTTCCATAACATGTGCGACGGTGTGGAACGATCCGCACACCAGCACGGTATCTTCTGGCTGCGCCGCGTCGATAGCGGCCTGCCATGCCTGCGCGACGCTATCATAGACATTCCCTTTCCCCAGATGTTCCAGAAGTTGTTCCGCCGTCGCGCCGCGCGGCCCCTCTAACGGAGCACAATACCAGTCGTCAACCACGCTTTTCAACCAGGCTAACGTGCCGGCGATATCTTTATCATGCAGCATACCAATCACCGCAAGCACGCGCCCGCGTTTCGGCAACATTTTCAGACGACCCGTCAGGTATTCCGCCGCGTGAGGATTATGGGCAACATCAAAGATAACGCGCGGCGACTCACTCACGATTTGAAAACGTCCCGGCAAGGTAGCCTGCGCAATACCGTCGCGAATCGCCTGCTCGTCAATGTTCAACCTGCTGGCGCGCAGCGCGGCCAGAGCGGTGGCGGCATTCGGCTGGGGAACCTGCGGCAACGGCAGTCCGGCAAGCGTGCCGTCACCATCGGTAAACGCCCAGTGGGTCGCTGTCACCTCATAACGCCAGTCAACGCCGCGACGCCGCAACAGCGCGCCGGTCTCCTGCGCGACATCCGCGATGGTTGCCGGCATTTCCGGTTCGCCGACGATAGCGGGTTTTTCCGCACGAAAAATCCCGGCCTTCTCGCGGCCGATACTTTCGCGATCCGGCCCCAGCCAGTCAGTATGGTCAAGCGCGATGCTGGTAATTACCGCTACATCGGCATCCACAATGTTCGTGGCGTCCAGGCGCCCGCCCAACCCGACCTCCAGAATCACCACGTCAAGGTTAGCCTGTTTAAACAGCCACAATGCCGACAACGTACCATATTCAAAATAGGTCAATGAAATATCGCCGCGCGCCGTTTCTATTTCCGCAAAGGACGCGGTATGCGCGGATTCCGCTAATTCTTTCCCCTGCACGCGCACGCGCTCGGTGTAACGTACCAGATGAGGCGAACTATAGACGCCCACACGGTATCCCGCCGCGATTAACACCGACTCCAGCGTGCGACAGGTCGTACCTTTGCCGTTGGTTCCCGCAACGGTAAAAACGAACGGCGCAGGCTTGAGGATGTCCAGACGCGCTGCCACCTGGCTTACGCGCTCAAGGCCTAAATCGATACTCTTGCTGTGCAGGTTTTCCAGATAAGAAAGCCACGAGGCCAGGGGCGACGCAGCTTGAGGTATAGATTTGTTTTTCATTGATTCCGCTGCTTCTTTACGGTGAAAAGCAAAAGGGCAGAGCCTGCGGCCCTGCCCTTTTCAGTTATCAGACCTCAGACTCCTGATCCGGCGCCGGAGGCACCACCACGCCTTCACGCGGGGCGTCCGGGTTCGGCGCGGGCAGATTCATCAGCTTCGCCAGAATGCTCGCCAGCTTCAGGCGCATTTCCGGGCGGCGGACGATCATATCAATAGCGCCTTTTTCGATCAGGAACTCACTGCGCTGGAATCCTGGCGGGAGCTTCTCACGAACGGTTTGTTCGATAACGCGCGGGCCGGCGAAGCCAATCAGGGCTTTTGGCTCGGCGATGTTGAGATCGCCCAGCATCGCAAAACTGGCGGAAACGCCGCCCATTGTCGGATCGGTCAATACCGAAATGTAGGGCAGACCACGTTCCTGCATTTTCGCCAGCGCAGCAGAGGTTTTCGCCATCTGCATCAGCGACATCAACGCTTCTTGCATACGCGCGCCGCCGGAAGCAGAGAAACACACTAACGGACAGTTGTCTTCCAGCGCCTGTTCAACGGCGCGAACGAAGCGTGCGCCAACGACAGACCCCATTGAGCCGCCCATGAACGCGAATTCAAACGCGGCGGCGACAACCGGCATACCGTGAAGCGTCCCTTTCATGACCACCAGCGCGTCTTTCTCGCCGGTTTCTTTCTGCGCGGACGCCAGTCTGTCTTTATATTTTTTGGAGTCGCGGAACTTGAGCACGTCTTTTGGCTCCAGCTCGCTACCTAACTCCACAAGGGAACCTTCATCTAACAGGCTATGCAGGCGATTGCGCGCCGACATGCGCATATGATGGTCACACTTAGGACAGACCTCAAGATTACGTTCCAGCTCAGCGCGGTATAAAACCTGACCGCAGCTATCACACTTGGTCCACACCCCTTCAGGAATGCTAGCCTTGCGGGTGGGAGTAATGTTGCTTTTAATTCGTTCAATCCAGCTCATTGGTGACCTTTCTGCCTGAACCTTAGTCAGCTTTATTATAAGGGGCGCATAATGCCATTTTTGCCCCCAACAGACCATGAATGTTGCACATTAAAACATAACAGCCCGAAACTTTGGATAAAAAAGTGGTCGAACCGCTGAGTTACTTTCTATTTTGCGGCACGCGACGCAGCGCGCTTATGCCGGACAATCTCAATGACGCCAGGTAATATCGAAACCACGATAATCCCCACAATCAGCAGCTTAAGGTTATCCTGAATCAACGGTATCGTACCGAAGAAATAACCGGCGTAGGTAAAGAGCAGCACCCACAGCAGCGCGCCGATGACGTTATAGGCGGCAAAATGCCGATAGGACATGTGCCCCATCCCTGCCACAAACGGCGCAAAGGTTCTGACGATCGGCACGAAGCGAGCGAGAATGATAGTTTTACCGCCGTGTTTTTCATAAAACTGGTGGGTTTTATCCAGATAACTGCGGCGGAAAATTTTCGAATTCGGATTACTGAACAGTTTTTCGCCGAACAGTCGACCAATCGTGTAATTTACCGCATCGCCGACAATTGCGGCGATCAGCATTAACGCCACCATGACATGCACATTGAGATCGTTGGTTTCCAGCGAAGCCAGCGCCCCGGCGACAAACAGCAGCGAGTCGCCTGGCAGGAACGGCGTGACGACCAGGCCGGTTTCACAAAACAGAATCAAAAACAAAATAGCGTACACCCAGACGCCGTACTCCGCGACCAGCTCCGCCAGATGCACATCGATGTGCAGAATAAAATCAATAATAAAGTAGATCAGGTCCATATTTGTCTTTGCCTTTCTACCCGACACGTTTCGGGTGTACGATTCGGATTAGTCCGCCAGAAATAGCGGGCCCATTGGCGGTTTTGGAAGGTCAAACCGGTCAGGGTAATCTACCGCAACCAAATATAGCCCTTCCGCCTTCGCCGTTGCCGCCGCCAGCGTTCTGTCCCTGGCCGCTAACAGCTCTGCGATCCAGCTCTCCGGCTGGTTGTGAGCGCCTACTTCCAGCAGGCTGCCGACAATATTCCTGACCATATGATGAACAAAGGCATTCGCTTTGATATCGACCACCACATAAGGGCCGTGGCGGGTAACGTTGATGTGCATCACATTACGCCACGGCGTGCGCGACTGGCACTGCACCGCGCGAAACGAGGTAAAATCATTTTCGCCAAGCAGACACTGCGCCGCGCGATGCATCCGCTCTGCATCCAGCGGCTCATAGTAATGCGTCACGCCTTTTGCTAACACCGCAGGACGCAGTCGATGATTGTAGATGATATAGCGATAACGGCGAGCCGTAGCGCTAAATCGCGCGTGAAAATCATCCGGTACAGTTTTCACCCAGCGCACGGCAATGTCACCAGGCAAATTCGCATTTACCCCCAGCGTCCATGCCGCATCTTTGCGCAATGCGGTCGTTTCGAAATGGACAACCTGCCCGGTGCCGTGAACGCCGGCATCGGTGCGCCCGGCGCAGAACACGTTAATAGGTTCATTTGCCACCTGCGAGAGCGCTTTTTCCAGCTTTTCCTGCACACTGCGCACTTCATTCTGACGCTGCCAGCCATAATACTTGCTGCCGTCGTACTCAATACCCAGCGCAATTTTATAGACCGGCGATGATTGCTGTCCGGACATCAGTACAGATACTCCTGCACCAGCTTCTCCGCAATTTTAACGGCCATCAGCGCACCGCCGAAACGCACGTTGTCCGCCACTGACCAGAACTGAATTTGTTCCGGCATACCGTAATCATTATGCACACAGCCAATAGAGAGCTGTGGATTGCCGGAAGCGTCGCCCACCTGCGTCGGGTAATCCGTCTCTTCTGACAGTACGATATCTTCACCGCGGGAAAACGCCTCGCGCGCCTCTTCCGCCGCCAGCGGACGGAGCGCTTCAAAGCTCACCATCTGCGCATGGCCATAGAACACCGGCGACTGCACGACACTGGCGGAGATCATCACGCCATCGTCCTGCAAAATTTTACGCACTTCATCGACGATACGACGTTCCTGGCGCACGCTGCCTTCACGATCCGGCAGCAGCGGCAGCATATTGAACGCCAACTGGCGGCCAAAGAAATCATCTTCATCAATCGGTATGCCGTTAAGCAGCTTCGCACTCTGTCCGGCCAGCGCATCGACCGCTTTTTTCCCCTGTGCGGACGCTGATAACATACTGGTGACGGCGATGCGCGACAGTCCCCCCTGATCGATTAACGGCTTGAGCGCCGCCAGCAGTTGACTGGTCAGACTATCGGCGACCGCAATCACGTTACGGTTGCGGTAATCCGCCAGTACATACGGGTTAACTTCCGGCACGACCAGCGGCACATCAGGCTCCAGCGCGAACAGACCGCTGGAATCTATCACCAGGCAACCTGCATTGGTCGCGTCGTCTATCCAGGCAGCCGATGCCTCTGCGCCGGCAACGAAAAACGCCAACTGCGCCTGCGTCCAGTCAAAGTCCGCCGCATCCTGGACAATGACCGACTTGCCACCAAAACGGAGGTGCTCGCCCGCGCTTTCATGACGCGCCAACGCATAAATTTCACCGACCGGGAACTGACGTTCAGCCAGTGTTTCAAGCAGGGCTTCGCCTACGGCGCCCGTTGCGCCCAGAATGGCAATGTTCCAGCCTTCAGACATGGTGATTTACTCCAGAAATACATAAGCGTCCCTGTCGCATTATTCGACAGGGAGCATTAAGAAGACATTAATGTGCCGGGTGATGAACAGCGTTAAAACCTAGCTTACACAGCAAGGCGGCTGCCGTTTCGTCGTCACACATCACGTATAAAGACGACCATTCACGGCGCTCAAGATAATTTTTACGCAATTTATCAAATTCACCCGGAATTCCAGCGACTTTACGCAGCGGCGCATCGTCGCGGCGCACATCATACACCAAATGCGCCAGTCTTTTCAGCGTCGGTTGATCCAGCGGGCCGTGAAGCGTAATACGATCAAACTCAGGCGCAGGCAGTAATGTCTCCAGCGCGACACGCTGCTCGCGACCGATAAACGCGCTATACGCCTCAAAGACCTGGGTGGTGCCGCGCGCTTTGCCTTCCAGCGTATAGCCGGCAATATGCGACGTGCCGATATCCACGGCTTCCAGTAGCGCGACGTTAAGATCCGGTTCGCCCTCCCACACATCAAGCACCACGCTCAGCGGCTGCCCGGCATTGAGTCGCGCCAGCAATGCGGCGTTATCCACCACCGGGCCGCGGCAGGCGTTAATGAGAATGACGCCGGGTTTCAGTCGACGGATCAGCGTCTCATCGGCCAGATGCAGCGTTTTGTACGGTCCGTCTTTATAGAGCGGCGTATGGAAAGTCAGGACATCCGCTTCCTGCACCAGCTCATCCAGCGTACGAAAATCACCCTCGTCCCCGCGTGCGGCGCGTGGCGGATCGCACAGCAACGTGCGGATACCCAACGCTTCAAGCCTGGTCTGTAGCCGGCTTCCGACGTTACCCACGCCGACAATCCCTATAGTGCGATCGCGTAACGAAAAGCCGTCACGTTCGGCCAGCATCAACAGCGCGGAAAACACATACTCCACCACGGCGATAGCATTACAGCCGGGCGCGGCTGAAAAACCGATGCCCGCCTGCTTCAGCCATGCCTCATCCACATGATCGGTGCCTGCCGTAGCAGTACCAACGAAGTTAATCGGCGTGCCGCTCAGCAGCGATTCATTCACTTTCGTGACCGAACGCACCATTAACGCATCGGCATGGTTCAATTCTTCAACGGGGATCGGGCGACCCGGCACTGCCTTTACCTCACCCAGGCGGCTAAATAATTCGCGGGCGTAAGGCATATTTTCATCAACGAGAATTTTCACGACTGTCGTACCTGTTTGAGAACGAGAGTTAACCGGACAAGTGTGCCATAATCTGGCCGCCAGGCATATATTGCTCAGATTTATGGTTAAAGGATAATTAATTATGCATCCCATCTCCGGCGCCCCTGCACAGCCTCCAGGCGAAGGGCGTAATCCTCTTTCCGCTGCGAGCGAGCAGCCGCTTTCCATGCAACAGCGTACGGTACTGGAAAGGCTGATCACGCGCCTGATTTCACTGACCCAGCAGCAAAGCGCGGAAGTATGGGCCGGAATGAAACACGATCTGGGGATAAAAAATGACGCGCCGCTACTGTCGCGCCACTTCCCCGCCGCTGAACAGAATCTTACCCAGCGTCTGGGCGTAGCGCAGCAAAATCACGCCAATCGTCAGGTACTTTCACAGCTAACAGAGCTGCTTGGCGTCGGGAATAATCGTCAGGCCGTCAGCGATTTTATCCGTCAGCAATACGGTCAAACCGCGCTTAGCCAGCTTACGCCCGATCAACTCAAAAACGTGCTGACGCTTCTGCAACAAGGGCAGCTTTCCATTCCGCAGCCGCAGCAACGTCCGGCAACGGATCGGCCATTATTGCCTGCTGAACATAATACGTTGAATCAGTTGGTGACGAAGCTGGCGGCCGCGACCGGCGAGTCAAACAAACTTATCTGGCAATCAATGCTGGAACTCTCCGGCGTGAAAAGCGGCGAGCTCATTCCGGCAAAACAGTTTACCCATCTGGCGACATGGCTACAGGCGCGGCAGACGCTGTCACTACAACACGCACCTACGCTACATACGCTGCAGGCTGCGTTAAAACAACCGCTGGAACCGGACGAACTCACAGCGATCAAAGAGTATGCCCAACACACTTATCAAATTCAGCCGCAAACGGTGCTGACCACCGCCCAGGTGCAGGATTTACTTAACCATATTTTCCTGCGTCGCGTAGAGCGGGAGGCGGATGAGCTCGAACCGCTCTCTATTCAACCCATCTACCGCCCGTTTGCGCCGATGATTGAAACCGTGAAAAATCTGTCTGCGCGACCAGGCCTGTTGTTTATCGCGCTAATAATTGTACTGGCGCTTTTCTGGCTGGTTTCTTAACCACGCCGGAACGATAATATCGTCACCAGGATGCCAACCACTGCGGAGATCGCTCCCGCGAGAAATACGGAAGGATAGCCGCATGACGTGGCCAGCATGCCCGCCAGCGGGCCGGTAACGCCGTAGGAGATATCCTGAAACGCGGCGTAGCCGCCGAGCGCCGTACCGCGTACCTGTGCAGGTACGCGTTTCACAACCTCCACGCCCAGCGCCGGGAAAATCAGTGAACACCCTGCCCCGGTGAGCGCCGCGCCTACCAGCGCTATCCAGGCCGTCGGCGCCAGCCACAAGAGCAGCAACCCTGCCGTCTCAACCAGCAATGAGACAACGGCGACCTTCACGCCGCCAAAGCGATCCGGCATCCAACCGAACAATATGCGCATCAGTACAAACGCACCGCCAAACGCGGTCAGGGTGAATCCCGCCATCGTCCAGCCATTGCTGACAAAATAAAGTGAAATAAACGTACCGATGACGGCAAAGCCCACGCCCTGCAATGCCAGGCCCAGGCCCGGTTTCCAGATAAGCCCGACCACGCTCCACAGTGAAGGTCGCTCCCCCGTATACGCAGGCACTTTACGCACGGTGCCGTTGAATGCCCAGGCCAGCAGCGGTAAAACCATCGTCGTCCCCGCCAGCGCCGCGAAGCCAAAGTGGCTATGGATCAGCAAGCCCAACGGCGCACCGGCCGCCAGCGCGCCGTAAATCGCCATTCCGTTCCACGACATCACCTTACCGGAACGCGTTGGGCCAACCAGCCCCAGTCCCCAGGTCAGGGTTCCGGTCAGCAGCTGACTTTCGCCAAATCCGAGGATCAAACGCCCGACAATAAGCAGCGCGAATTTTACCGGCGCGGAAACCGGCAGCAGCGCGGCCAGGAGCCAGGCGGCGCCCGCCAGCCCGCAGGCAAACATCCCCTGTAACGCCGATCGTTTAGCGCCATATTGATCCGCCAGCCGTCCGGCATAGCCGCGCGTCAGTACCGTCGCAAAAAACTGAATGCCCACGGCGATCCCAACCATCGTATTGCTATAGCCCAGTTCGTGATGGACAAAAAGCGGGATGACGGGTAACGGCAGGCCGACCGTCATATAGGTCAGGAAAGCCGCAAAGGCGATGCGGAACAGCGAAAAATTCGCAGACGGGGTCGTTGTTTTTTGGCTAACTGCTGTCATGCATTACTCCAGAATGCAGAGTAAGGCGGGGAAAGGCCACGCCCCCCTCTACCTGAACGTCAGGATTAAGGTGCGTTGGATAACGTTAAACGCTTACGCATTATCGGAAGGATAATGTAGAAAGTGAAGTCTGCCTGTGAGACGCGAAACTTGTCAACCTTGAAATTGCAGCCAGGCTATCAACGTGGCGGCGTGTCATCAAACAGAAAGGGAAAGACCGCTTTCATCCCTCTCACCTTAAACCGTCCGGTCACCTGCTTGCGCTGTTCTGGCGTCAGTAACCTGAACATCATCTCCCAGATATCTTCAGGCTCCGCTTCCTGTAAGGAAATGGGTTCTGGCGTCGGTTCCTCTCCGCTGTCGTCAAGATAACGATGAACATAAAGAGGGAAAACAGATATATGAAACTCCTCGGCCTTTGATTTAACACGCTTACGCCTGACACCCTCTTTCCCTTCGCTGTACTTATACAAACGTTCGCGAACCGCAGGCTCGCTTCCCGGAAACCCCGGTAAGCCAAGACATTCCTTAACCGTGAACCATTCCTTTGCCATCGGTTTCTTTCCTTTCCCCTGATGAAATAAAAATATTTCTTCTTTTTCGCGAAATTTTGCTTTCTTTCTGGCACTATTCTCAGAGTGAAAAAGAAAGTAACTTTCTTTTTCTCGCGCTAATTTTTACCTTAAAAATATCGGTGCCGATAACACATCTTCTTAGGATTACAGAATGGAACCAAAAAGCCAAGACTGGCATCGTGCAGATATTAAAAGTGCACTTGAAAAAAGAGGTATTACGCTCAGAGATCTTTCTCGTCAGGCCGGTTTATCACCTGATTCACTGCGCAATGTCTTTACCCGTTCCTGGCCGAGAGCTGAACGGATTATTGCGGACGCGCTGGGCATCACGCCGAAAGAGATCTGGCCGTCGCGCTATGATGATATGCAAATAAAAAATGATGCCGATACCGCAGAATAATAGTTAATGCTGAATAAATTGGCCTTAACTTATCAATCCCAACAATTAATAAATATTTAAACTTATTCTATTGGAAATAGTAATAGCACTATCTGTCATGCTTCCCGAATCAAATACTGTTAAAGCATTACGTCATTGCTATTACGTATTTTATTAACAGGAATCATTATGAGTTGGGATAAAAGAATGGCGGTTAATTATGCCAAAACGCATGCAGGTTCTCATTCTCAAGGCCGGTGTGCGGAATTTACCCGAAAGGCAATTCAGGCGGGCGGTATCACGCTGGGGCATACATATCATGCGAAAGATTATGGCCCAATGTTAAGAAGCGCCGGATTCACCGCTATTGGTACCTATGAAATGCCGCGCGAGGGTGACGTCATCATTATTCAACCTTACGCTGGCGGAAACCCGAGCGGTCACATGGCGATATACGATGGTGCACAGTGGTATTCAGATTTTAAACAACGCGATCTGTGGGCCGGCCCGGGCTACCGGGCAGCCAGGCCCTCATATACCATCTACAGGAAGAATTAATGAAAACGTTCTCCCTTGTCGCGCTTATCCTGTTGCTTTGTAGTTGCTCTGCGCCTCATCACGACAGTACGCAGGCCGTGAAGCAGTTCTATACCTCATGGATGACGACGTTCACGAACGATGTGAATACCCCTGACGACACCACCGCCTTAATGCAACGTTACGTTGCTAAAGAGGTTATTCATCGCCTGGCGCTAATACAGTCCCTTTATGAACAGGAGATTGTGGGGGCAGATTATTTTATGTATGCGCAGGACTATGCGCCAGAGTGGATTCCACAGTTACGGGTTGGGAAGGCACACCCTTTCCTCGGCGGAGAAAAAGTGGATGTTCTGTTGGCTACAGAGTCAACGCCCATCCACCTGGAAGTTTATACCCGTTGGGAAGAGGGACGCTGGAAAATTTACCGCGTTCGGGATGCTGACAGGGGTTATGAACAGCCGATTTATGACGCAGGCGCCATCACCCAGGCTGAGGCCTGGTCAGCGAAAGTCGCGCCGGAATATAAGAAGCATTAAAAAAGGGAACCGCCATCGGTCTCTTGTTCGTACCGGAGAGGTTAAAGCGCCTCTTGCATCAGGCTCTTATTCTGTCGCTGAAAACAGTAAGCCGAAAATAACCCAGGCATTATTTAAAATATGAAGTATTATCGGTATCATTAGCCCACGGCTTCTCATTCGAACAACGCATAATATCGATGAAAAAACAAACAGATAAACAAAAGTCACCGCAAAGAGATATTGTGTATGCATAATTGCAAAAGCGAGTGAGGTAATAATAATACCGGAAACTCTTGAGTACCGACCCCAACCGATACTGCTGTTTAATAAAAACCCTCTGAATATAATTTCCTCCGCCACAGGAGCCAGAAAGCACATCGCCAGCGTGTTAAGAAATTTATGAAGAAAAAATTGCCTTGATGACTCGGCCATCCAGGGTTCCGGGCCACTAAAAGCATTGTAGAGAACGGTAAGGCACACCAGGGCCAGCGCCGGAAAAAAACATTCCACAAATGATAAGCGGCCCAATGATAAAAACGGATAATACTTTGAATAAATACTCCAGGCGGCAATCGCATAGACAAAAACAATACTATATATAAAAGGCGCAGCCAGACCTCCCAAATAAAGCCAGGCATAGGAAGGCGAAAATGAGGCAAAAACAAAAATGCCAAGCAAACCAAATAAAACAGCCACACAACTCAAACTATGCCTAATTTTATCTAATGTATTAGTTGGCATTTATAGAATATCCATATAATTTGTTGTTCCCTGAATGAAAAAACAGGTCGCATTAGCGACCTGTTTCATTATTGATACTACAACGTAATAGTCAGGCTTACAACTTACGCATCACCAGCGTGGCGTTGGTGCCGCCAAAACCGAAGCTGTTAGACATTACGGTAGTCAGTTCACGCTCGGTCGTTTCGGTCACGATGTTCAGACCCGCAGCCTGCTCATCCAGCTCTTCGATGTTGATACTCGGCGCGATAAAACCGTGCTCCAGCATCAGCAGAGAGTAGATAGCTTCCTGCACGCCTGCGGCACCCAGCGAGTGGCCGGTCATCGCTTTGGTTGCAGAAATTGCCGGGCTGTTATCGCCAAACACTTCACGGATTGCACCGAGTTCTTTCACGTCGCCTACCGGAGTAGAGGTACCGTGAGAGTTCAGGTAGTCGATCGGCGTGTCTACGCCGTGCATCGCCATCTGCATGCAACGTACTGCGCCTTCACCAGACGGAGCAACCATGTCTGCGCCATCGGATGTTGCGCCGTAACCGACGATTTCCGCATAGATATGCGCGCCGCGCGCCAGAGCGTGTTCCAGCTCTTCGACAACAACCATACCGCCACCGCCCGCGATGACAAACCCATCACGGTGCGCATCATAGGTACGGGACGCTTTTTCAGGCGTATCGTTATATTTGGTGGACAGTGCGCCCATCGCATCGAACTCACAGGCCATTTCCCAGCACAGCTCTTCGCCGCCGCCAGCAAAAACGATGTCCTGTTTGCCCAGTTGGATCTGTTCAACCGCATTGCCGATACAGTGTGCGGAGGTCGCGCAAGCGGAGCTAATGGAGTAGTTCACGCCATAAATTTTAAACGGCGTAGCGAGGCAGGCGGAAACGCCGGATGCCATTGCTTTCGTCACCACATACGGGCCCACGGCTTTCAGACCACGCGGGCTACGCATGGCGTCTGCGCCAAAGACTTGGAATTTCGGGGAGCCGCCGCCGGAACCTGCAATCAGGCCGACACGCGGGTTATTCTGATAGACTTCCGGCGCCAGACCGGCGTCGGCCACTGCCTGCTCCATAGACAGATAAGCATAGATGGAGGCGTCGCTCATAAAGCGCACGACTTTGCGGTCAATGAGGCCAGTGGTATCCAGTTTTACGTTGCCCCATACCTGGCTACGCATGCCGGCGTCCTTCAGCTCCTGAGAGAAAGTGATCCCTGAACGTCCTTCACGCAGAGATGCCAGGACTTCCTGCTGGTTATTACCGATGCTGGAAACGATGCCCAGGCCAGTAATCACTGCACGTTTCATTCAATACCTCTGTAATTCGCACTATTTTTAAGTTTCGATTGGCACAATAGCGTACACTTGTACGCCGAACAAGTCCGATCAGCCATTTAGTACGGAAATTTGCGCCATCAGGCACACATCGTTAAGATCGCGATACCGCCCGTCAGACGAGTAACTTACGTGAAACAATACGCCATACAACCCGCCACACTCGAATTTAACGCTGAGGGTACACCTGTTTCCCGAGATTTTGATGATGTCTATTTTTCTAATGACAATGGACTCGAAGAGACACGCTACGTTTTTCTTGGCGGCAATCGTCTTGCGGAGCGATTTCCCGTACATTCACATCCATTATTTATAGTCGCGGAAAGCGGTTTTGGCACCGGACTCAACTTCCTGACGCTGTGGCAGGCGTTTGACAGCTTTCGTTCTGCGCACCCACAGGCGACGCTGCAAAGGTTACATTTCATCAGTTTTGAGAAATTCCCGTTAACGCGCGACGATCTGGCGCTGGCGCACCAACACTGGCCGGAGCTCGCGCCCTGGGCAGAGCAGCTGCAGGCGCAATGGCCGCTGCCGCTCCCGGGGTGCCACCGCCTATTGCTGGATCGGGGTCGGGTGACGCTGGATTTGTGGTTTGGCGATATTAATGAGCTGACCGACCAACTGGACGCCACGCTGAATCAAACAGTCGACGCCTGGTTCCTCGACGGTTTTGCCCCGGCGAAAAATCCGGATATGTGGACGCCAAACCTGTTTAACGCGATGGCGCGGCTGGCGCGGCCCGGCGCAACGCTAGCGACGTTTACCTCGGCGGGTTTCGTCCGTCGGGGATTACAGGAAGCCGGTTTTACCATGCAAAAACGCAAAGGCTTCGGACGTAAACGCGAGATGCTTTGTGGAGTGATGGAACAACACCGTATGCCAACCCTTTCCGCGCCCTGGTTTTACCGCAGCGGAAGCGAAAAACGTGAAACGGCGATCATTGGCGGCGGCATCGCCAGCGCGCTGTTATCACTGGCGTTACTGCGTCGCGGCTGGCAGGTGACGCTCTATTGCGCAGATGATCAGCCCGCCCAGGGCGCTTCCGGTAATCGACAGGGCGCGCTTTATCCGCTCCTTAGCAAACATGACGCCGCCATTAATCGCTTTTTCCCGACCGCATTCACCTTTGCCCGTCGCCTGTATGATGCCCTGCCCGTCTCTTTTGATCATGACTGGTGCGGCGTAACGCAGCTCGGATGGGATGAGAAAAGCCAGCAGAAAATTACCCAGATGCTGTCCCTGGCGCTGCCCGCCGGACTGGCCTCGGCGCTCAATGCCGAAGAGGCGGAACAGGCGGTTGGCGTGACGACACGCTGCGGAGGAATTACCTATCCGGCAGGCAGCTGGCTGTGCCCGGAACAATTAACTCGCGCAGTCATCGCACTGGCGACCGAACAGGGTTTACAAACGCGCTTTCGCCATACGCTCACGTCGCTCGTTGCGCAGGAGTCTCGCTGGCAACTGCGCTTTACGTCAGGTGAAACCGCCAGCCATGAGACCGTCGTCCTGGCGAACGGCCATCAGATTAACCGTTTTGATCAGACCCAGCCGCTGCCGGTGTATGCCGTCGGGGGGCAGGTCAGTCATATTCCCACCACCCCCGCTCTCTCGGCGTTGCGTCAGGTGTTATGCTACGACGGCTATCTGACGCCGCAAAATCCGCATAATCAGCAGCACTGTATTGGCGCCAGCTATCACCGGGGCGATGAAAGCACCGTCTGGCGCGAAGAAGATCAGCGTCAGAACCGACAGCGTCTGCTTGACTGTTTTCCGGATGCGAAATGGGCCACAGAGGTTGACGTTAGCGGCAACAGCGCCCGTTGCGGCGTGCGTTGCGCCACCCGCGACCATCTGCCGATGGTGGGCAATGTCCCGGATTACCACGCCACGCTGACGCATTACGCCGATTTAGCCGATAACAAAACGTCGGCGGCGCCTGCGCCTGTGTATCCGGGTTTATTTGTGCTTGGCGCACTGGGATCGCGTGGTTTGTGCTCAGCGCCATTATGCGCAGAAATTCTGGCGGCGCAGATGAGTAACGAGCCGATTCCACTGGATGCCAGTACGCTGGCGGCGTTAAATCCGAATCGGTTATGGGTGAGAAAGTTATTGAAGGGGAAAAGCGGTGAAGTAATGGGTCAATAACGGAAGGCGGCAAGCGTCGCCTTCCGGCCCACGGCGTTATTGTTTTGCCTTGTCGAACAAATTGTCCCACATCGCTTTGACTAACGCCTGATCGCGCGGCGACAGTTCGCCGGCGCCGATCGCTTTTTCCAGACTTTGGCTAACGTTGGCATAGACCGCCTCAACGGAGTGGTCATCACCGCTCTCCAACTCGGCAATGGCTAACGTCAGGTGGCCACGCAGGTATCCACTGGCAAAAAGCTCATCGTTGCTGGCGTGCTCTACCATATCGTCAATTAATGCCAGAATGCGTGATTCAAACTCCGCGATCATCTTCTTTCCTCATTGTAAACGTGGCGCTGGCTTTAATTAAGCGCTTCCGGCCACGGGAACTGTTCCGCCTTAAGTTCGGGCGTGTGATAGTAATTCTGTAGCGCTTTGATGAAGCGGGCCGGACGTTCAGGAATGCCCTGCTCCAGATACGCCATTACCTGCGCATGAACCCGGCGCTGAAACGCCACGCGATCCGGCTCAATATCGCCTTCCAGATTGTCGCAACTGACGTTAAAGGGATACCCCGCCGCCACGCAAAACAACCAGTCGAAAGCCTGTGGCTTCACCTCAACGTCTTCGAATTGACTTTGGGTCTGCGCGTCGCGTCCGTCCGGGCAGTACCAGTAACCAAAGTCAACCAGTTCGCGGCGCGCCTTACCGGCGATACACCAGTGAGAAATCTCATGCAGCGCGCTGGCGTAAAACCCATGCGCAAAGACGATGCGGTGGTACGGTACCTGCGCGTCAGCAGGAAGATAGATCGGTTCGTCGTCGCCTTTAATCAGACGGGTATTAAATTCTTCGGCAAAGCAGCCGTTAAAAATCTCAATTAACTGTTCGTAATGGTGCGTACTGTTCATTAGTTCATCCCCAACCAGTGGAGGATCTCCTGTCCGTGGCTATCATAAAGTAACCTGGCGCTCATCACCGCCGAGACAATAACGATCATCGGTCTGATAAGCTTTTGGCCTTTGCTCAACACCAGACGCGACCCCATTCGCGCCCCTAAAAACTGACCAACCAGCATCACAAAGCCCGTCGCCCAGATCACTTTGCCGCCGATGATAAATAACAGCAGGCCGCCAACGTTGGAGGTAGCGTTAAGCACTTTGGCATGTGCCGTGGATTTCGCCAGGTTATAGCCACATAAGGTGACAAACGCCAGAGCGTAAAACGACCCGGCGGCAGGCCCGAAAAAGCCGTCGTAAAACCCGACGCATCCCCCGGCTATCAGCGCGAACGGTAATCCATACAGGCGGCGCTGGCGATCTTCCTCGCCCAGCTTCGGCATCAATAAAAAATAGAGGCCGATGAAAATCACCAGGATGGGCAAGATCTGGCGCAAAATATCCGCCTGCACGTGCTGCACCAGCAGCGCGCCGCTCATCGAGCCAATGAACGTCATCAGAATATTGAGCTTTTGCTCGGCCAGGTTTACCACTTTACGGCGAATAAAATAGAGCGAAGACGAGAGGGAGCCGCCGCACGCCTGTAATTTATTGGTCGCCAACGCGTTTGCCGGCGACATCCCGGCAGCCATCAGCGCAGGGATAGTGAGCAGCCCTCCGCCTCCGGCGATAGAATCGATAAATCCTGCCAGTACGGCGACAAAAAACAGCACCACCAGCAGCAGCGGGGAGACCATAAACAGATCATAAAAATTGTCCATCAGAGTACATGCTCATCCAGTAGCGCCTGGCAGGAAGGCGGCAACGGCGGCGGTGTCTTCTTCTCAGGCTTTGTGGTGCCAGGTTTTGGCGGTTCGAACCAGCTTTGCAGTTCAGCGCCGCATCCATCGCCCGGCGGGGGTAAAGGTTGATCTTCGCACTCCAGGCTGTCGGCAGGGCAACGTAAACGCACGCGCATATGCGCGCGATGCTGGAACCAGGGGCGTACTTTACGTAGCCAGTCACGATCGCTTCCGGCATCGAGGCAAAGCTGTTGTTTAATGGCCGGATTGACGAAAATACGGGTGACGTCATTGTCTTGTGCCGCCAGTTTGATCAGACTGGCGATATCCGACGACCAGCGCGACGGCACGACATGTTTACCGTCGCGGGACACCAGATCTAACGCCTGCGGGCGCAATAGCTGCGCCTGGCTCCAGCGCGTTTTCGGCAACTGCAAGAAAATATCCACATCAAGCCCGGTCTGATGGCTGGCGTGTCCGCCATTAAAGCGGCCTCCGGCAGGCATCCCCATGTCGCCTATCAGGACGGTTCCGAGCCCCCGTTGCTGCGCCTGATGACTCAACCGCTGGATAAACATGACCAAGTCCGGGTGGCCGAAATAACGGCGCTGATCGGTGCGCATCACCTGATAATTATCGGACTGTACCGGCAACGTGTCGGCGCCAATGATGCATCCGTTGGCAAAGCTACCGATAGACTGGGCGGCGCCGGGGACAGGATGGGTTATTTTCTGCCACGGCGTCGCCGCCAGGCTGGCGCTACTGACAAACCATGCCAGCAGCGCAATCGCGGTTTTTTTCATTTCTTACCAGCGTGGAATCTCTGTCTTTACATCCGCATTCTGTGCCCGATGGCGCAGCAGGTGATCCATCAGCACGATCGCCAGCATGGCTTCTGCGATCGGCACTGCGCGAATCCCCACACACGGATCGTGGCGCCCTTTGGTGATCATTTCGACTTCTTCACCCATCCGGTTGATCGTACGTCCCGGCACGGTAATGCTGGAAGTAGGCTTCAGCGCCATATGCGCCACAATGTGTTGCCCGCTACTGATGCCACCGAGAATGCCGCCAGCGTGGTTGCTCTGAAAACCCTGCGCCGTGATTTCATCGCGATTCTGGCTGCCGCGCAGCGCCACCACGTTAAATCCTTCGCCGATCTCCACGCCTTTCACCGCATTGATGCTCATCAGCGCATGGGCGATGTCCGCATCCAGTCGGTCAAAAACCGGTTCGCCAAGCCCTGCCGGCACGCCGCTCGCCACCACCGTCACTTTCGCGCCGATGGAGTCACCCTCTTTTTTCAGCGCGCGCATCAGTTCGTCCAGCGCGTCAAGTTTGTCCGCATCGGGACAAAAGAACGGATTAAGCTCAACCTGACGCCAGTCTTTAATCTCCAGCGGAATATCGCCCATCTGGGTCAGGCAGCCGCGGATTTCGATGCCGAACTTTTCCGCCAGGTATTTCTTGGCGATCGCCCCTGCCGCTACGCGCATCGCGGTTTCACGCGCGGAAGAACGTCCACCGCCACGGTAATCGCGCAGGCCGTATTTCTGCTCATAGGTGTAATCCGCGTGTCCCGGACGAAAAACATCTTTAATCGCGCTGTAGTCCTGCGAGCGCTGATCGGTGTTTTCAATCAGCAGGCCAATGCTGGTGCCGGTCGTCACGCCATCAAACACGCCGGAGAGAATTTTTACCTGGTCCGGTTCGCGGCGCTGGGTAGTATAGCGCGAGGTGCCGGGGCGGCGTCTGTCGAGATCGTGCTGCAGATCGGCCTCCGTCAACGGGATGCCGGGCGGTACGCCATCGACGATACACCCAAGCGCCAGCCCGTGTGATTCGCCGAAAGTGGTTACGCGAAAGAGTTGTCCAATTGTGTTTCCTGCCATCACGGCTCCGTTATCGTTGTTGTCGTTTGCGTGTTTTAATCTTTATAAATGTTGAAATGTTCACGGGCCGCGAGCAACTGCGCTTTGGTCAACATAAAGACGCCATCGCCGCCGTTGTCAAACTCCAGCCAGGTGAACGGCACATCCAGATACTGCTCCATCAGATGTACCATGCTGTTTCCGACTTCACAAATCAGAACGCCGTCATCGGACAGATAATCCGGCGCATTCCCCAAGATACGACGGGTCAATTTGAGGCCGTCAGTGCCGGACGCCAGCCCCAGCTCAGGTTCGTGGCGATATTCGTTCGGCAGATCGGACATATCCTCCGCATCGACATAAGGCGGGTTAGTGACAATCAGATCGTACTGAACTTTCGGCAGATCGCGGAACAGATCGGAACGGATTGGCGTCACGTGATGGATAAGACCGTGTTCTTCAATGTTATGCTCGGCGACAGCCAGCGCATCCGGCGAAATATCGACCGCATCAACCTCTGCGTCCGGGAAAGCATAAGCACAGGCGATGGCGATGCAGCCGCTACCGGTACACATATCCAGAATATATTTCGGCTGTTGGCTAATAAGGCCAGCGAAGTGGTTATTAATCAGCTCGCCAATCGGTGAACGCGGCACCAGCACGCGCTCATCGACATAAAATTCGTGGCCGCAGAACCAGGCTTTATTGGTCAGGTAGGCTACCGGGATACGCTCGTTAATACGACGAATCACTCGCTCGACAATGCGGTGTTTTTCGCTGGACGTCAGCCGCGCGGTCCGCATATCCTCCGGAATATCCAGCGGCAGATAAAGAGACGGCAACACCAGTTGTACCGCTTCATCCCACGGGTTATCGGTACCGTGTCCATACCAGATATTCGCCGCGCTAAAGCGGCTTACCGCCCAGCGCAACATGTCCTGAATGGTATGCAGTTCACTTACTGCTTCATCGACGAAAATTTTATCCACGTATTCCTCCAGGGCATGCTCGCATTAAATTCGGCGGCTAGTTTGCCACGAAGACAGGGATAAATCAGCATTGACGCGGCGGGAGAATACGAAAAATCCGTTTTGACCGTTCGGATATCCTCCGGGTCGGGTAAACTAAGGCAAAAGATCAGACGAGACCCACGAATGAAAAAGAAAACATCGCTCAGCGAGGAGGACCAGGCGCTGTTCCGTCAGCTGATGGTCGGCACCCGACAGATTAAACAGGATACTATCGTCCATCGGCCACTGCGCAAGAAAATCACGGAAGTCCCTACCCGAAGGCTAATTCAGGAACAGGCGGACGCCAGCCACTATTTTTCCGATGAGTTCCAGCCGCTGCTCAATACGGAAGGGCCGGTAAAGTATGTCCGTGAAGATGTCAGCCATTTCGAGCTAAAAAAAATGCGCCGCGGCGACTATTCGCCAGAACTGTTTCTGGATTTACACGGCTTAACGCAGCTTCAGGCCAAGCAGGAACTGGGGGCGCTGATTGCCGCCTGCCGTCGGGAACATATTTTTTGCGCCTGCGTCATGCATGGACACGGTAAACATATTCTGAAACAGCAAACGCCGTTATGGCTGGCGCAGCATCCGCATGTGATGGCCTTTCATCAGGCGCCGAAAGAGTACGGCGGCGACGCCGCGCTGCTGGTGTTGATTGAAGTGGAAGAGTGGCAACCGCCCGAATTACCCTGATGCGGAATTGCCGGATGGCGGCGCAAGCGCCTTATCCAGCCTACGAACAGTCAGCGCTGTCGTAGGCCTGATAAGCGAAGCGCCATCAGGCAGCAAAGATTAAATCGCTTTCGCCATTTTCAGATTGCAGGGACTCATTTGCCAGTTGAATGTCCCCTTGCCGCTTTCATCAAGCGTAACGTTGGCAATTGCGGACGTCGTGAACATCGGCGGCGTTTCGCCCGGACAAAGCTCAGATACCAGGTATCCGACCAGAGGTAAGTGAGAGATCACCAGCACCGATCCGACCTCTTCATTGGCCAGCTCCTGAAGGTAAGCGCTGACCAGACCGACATCGCCACAGGGCGTTAGCTCCGGCAGGACATCCACCTGAGCCGGCAGATTCATACAATCGCCGACCACATCTAACGTCTGTTCGGCCCGAAGAAACGGACTCACCAGAACACGTTCAATATCCACTTTTTGACCTTTCAGCCAGTTCGCCATCAGGCGAGACTCGTCACACCCACAAGAGGTCAAGGGACGAACCGAATCACTGGCGGCATCGAGGGCTGCGTCGCCGTGACGCATGATAAAAACTTGCATATTGCACCGCTTTTGTTAACCAGTTTCACCAACACGCTTACCACATGCCCCTATTGGCTGCGGCAAAAATGCGGTGGCCGGCATTGTGCCTTATCCATTCACCGAATGAAACGCTGTTTTTTACCTCAATGGCGTAAGTATAGTCAATCCTTGATCATTATTTCGCCACTAAGGAGGCATTCAGTGCGGATTCATATTCTCTTTGACCTCAATTTCCCTGGTCAGTTTCCCCATTCGTCCAGAAATGCTCCCTGCGCTCCGCCATGCGCACTAATTGTTCACAAGGCGCGTAACGAGGACCGTAAAGTGCGGCCAGGCGCTGTAATGTCGCCACCATTTCACCCGGCCCGAGAGCATCCATATAGCGGAACGGGCCACCGAGAAACGGCGGAAAACCGATACCAAACACGGCGCCGATATCGCCATCGCGCGCGCTGCGAATCACTTTTTCGTCGAAACAGCGCGCCGCTTCGTTAAGCATTAACATGACACAGCGCTCTGCCACCTGCTGCGCAGACAGTCGACTCTGCCCTTGCACGCCAATAAGCTTATAAATAGCAGGGTCAACCTGTTTTTTGCTTTTACGCCCTTTTTCGCCATAAAGATAGAAACCGCGACCATTTTTTCTACCTTTGCGATCGTCATTCAAAATTGAAGCGACAACATTTGCAGGCGCGCTAAAACGTTCTCCATACGCCGCCTCAAGCACAGGAATAATTTTAGTGCCCGTGTCGATTCCTACCTCATCCAAAAGTTGGATTGGCCCCACCGGAAAACCAAATTTTACCAGGGCGGCGTCAATATGTTCGACGCGTTCGCCTTCAGTCAGCATCCGAATCGCCTCATTGATATATGGCGCAAGAATTCGGTTAACATAAAACCCGGCTTTATCACTGACGACTATCGGGGTTTTACCCTGTTTTTTCGCCAGCTTAACGGTCGTGGCGATGGTCTGCGCGGAAGTAGACGCGTGAGGAATGACCTCAACCAGCGGCATTTTTTCGACCGGGCTAAAAAAGTGCAATCCAATCACCTGTTCCGGTCTGGCCGCATTCGCCGCAATATCGCCAATCGGCAGGGAAGAAGTATTGGAGGCAAAAATGGTGTGAGTAGCGCAATTTTGCTCCACTTCCGCCACCATCTGTTGTTTTAACGGCAGATCTTCAAACACCGCTTCAATGACCAGATCACGATGACTGAAACCACGGTAATCGGTCGAACCTGATATCAACGCCAACTGTTTATCGCGTTCGCTGGCTTTGATATGGCGGCGGCGTACTTTTGTTTCAAGCAGATCCCAGCTGTATTTCAGAGCATGATTGATCCCCTGAGTATTTATATCCTTAATTCGTACTGGCAAACCGCCTTTACAGGCCGTAACCCAGGCGATACCGCCGCCCATTAACCCGCCGCCTAAGATGCCCACGCTGTTCAGCGGGCCGGGCGGCGCATCGCTACCGGGATCTTTTTTCACCTCGGTACTGGCAAAAAAAACAGCGCGCAGCGCCTGCGATTGCGGCGTCATCGCCAGCTCGCCGAAAGCGCGCGCTTCCGCGTCATAGCCGCTACTGCTGCCCTGCGCCAGTCCGGTTTCAATCACATCAATGATCCGCTCCGTCGCCGGATAATTACCCTGCGTTTTTTGCGCCGTCTTTTTACGCACCAGGCGAAATAACAGCGCGCGCCCCAGCGGCCCTGCCAGGATACGTTCACGGACCGGTAATGTCCGTTGCGCCAGACGTTCTTTTTTAGCCAGCTCGACAGCCGCTTCCAGTAAAATAGTTTGCGGCACCACATCATCAACCAGCCCGGCTTTAAGCGCCTGTCTGGCGCGAAGCTGTTTACCTATCAGGATCATATCCAGCGCGGTACTGACCCCCACCAGCCGTGGAAGTCGCTGCGTTCCGCCCGATCCCGGTAAAAGCCCTAACTGTACCTCCGGCAGTCCAAGAACGGTTTTAACGTCATCGGTACAGATGCGCCGATGGCAGGCCAGCGCCATTTCAAGGCCGCCCCCCAGACAGGCGCCGTGAATGGCGGCGATAACCGGAACAGGCAACGCCTGGATCTCCGCCATCAGTTGTTGTCCCTGACGCGCCAGCGTTTCCGCTTCCTGCGCGTTTTGGCAGTGGCCTATTATGTTGATATCAGCGCCAGCAATAAAGTTATCTGCTTTGGCTGAGATAAAAACAACGCCCTGCAACGCTTTATTTTCCCGGATCTGCTTCAGGATGGCGCGTACCTGCGCGGCAAACTCCGCTTTCAGGGTGTTCACCTTTTCTCCAGGGACATCAATAGCGACAACCGCGACATTATCCAGACGCACGTTAAGCATAAAAGCTGATGTGGTAGTCATTATTCCGCCTCCAGAACCATCGCCGCGCCAAGACCGCCAGCTGCACAGGCCGTGACCAGGCCAAAACCTCCGCCCCGACGCCGTAATTCATGCAACGTTTGGGTTATCATCCGCGCGCCCGTTGCGGCAAAAGGATGCCCGTAGGCGATTGAGCCGCCGAGCACGTTGAATTTAGCGTCATCCACCTCCCCTGTCGCCTGCGCACGACCAAGCACCTCACGGGCAAATCGTTCGCTGCCCAGCAGTTGTAAGTTCGCCAGAGTCTGAGCGGCAAACGCTTCATGCATGTCAAAAAGCGTCAGATCGGCCATCGTCAACCCGGCCCGCTCCAGCGCCAGCGGCGTTGACCAGGCCGGCCCCAATAGCATGTCCTGCCAGACATCAATAGCGGTAAAGGCGTAGCTGCGCAGATAACCAAGCGGGTGCAGCCCCAGCTCTTTAGCGCGGGATTCGGTCATCAGAATAACGGCGGCAGCGCCGTCGGTCAGCGGTGTACTGTTGGCGGCGGTTACGGAGCCATGTTTTCGGTCAAAAGCGGGACGCAGTTTAGCGTAGTCCGCCAGCGTGGAGGCGCCGCGAATGTTGTTGTCTTCTGCAAAGGGGTTTTTATACGGCGGCACATAGGTCGTCATCACTTCTTCCGCCAGTTTGCCCTCCGCCCATGCCTGCGCGGCGCGCTGATGTGAACGATGCGCCAGCGCGTCCTGCTGTTCACGCGTAATACCATACGTTTTCGCCATCTGTTCGGCGGTATCGCCCATGCGCAGACCGGTGGAATACTCAGCAACAGCGGGAGGAACGGGCAGCAGGTCGCGTAAGCGCAGACGAGAAAAAAGCGTCAGCCGTTGGCGGGTCGTCCGGGCTTTATTGACATCAACCAGTACCCGCGCCAGGGCTTTACTCACGCCTATTGGCAGTACCGACGACGAATCTGCGCCGCCAGCGATACCCGCGCGTATCGTGCCAGCCATCAGGCTTTCCGCCACATTCGCTACCGCCTGAAAACTGGTGGCGCAGGCGCGGCTTACGCTATAGGCATCGGTATGAACATTCATCCCCGTACCCAGCACAATTTCGCGCGCAATATTGGGGGCTTCCGGCATTTGTACTACCTGACCAAAAACCAGTTGCTCAATGGCATCGGCTGGAATTTCACTGCGCGCCAGCAGCTCGCCTACCACCATCTTGCCGAGATCAACAGCGGGAATACCATGAAATGCAGTGGCCTGACGAGCAAAGGGGGTTCGTAACCCACTGACAATAGCAATGCGATCGCCCTGGCGGGTGACCAACGGTAAAGCCTGACGCATAGTACTCCCCTGTAAAAAAATAAATTAGTGGTCTGACCTGATCACAGTCTTAACCAATTTTTTACATTTAGCCAAGCAGAGAGAAAAGAAAGTGGGAGCTAAGGCACAGTGAAGGGAAGCGACAAAAAAGAAAACGCCTCCGCCAGATGATGACGGAGGCGTCGTGAATGAACGGATTAACGCAGGCCGAGCTGGAAGATCAGCGTTTCTGCTTCGCAGGCGAAAACAAAATCAATATCCAGACGAACGCCTTCGGATTCCTCGGTAAAGGTTGGCGTAATTTGGCAAGGTTCAGACTCCACGCTACGCGCTTTTTCGGTTAACGCCGCCAGCGTCTCTTCAGCCTCTGCGCGGGTAGCGAATACGCGGCTGTATGACGCGGTGCAATCGGAGTTGTCCATGATGGTTCCAACGTCCATACAGCAGCAAACCGGGGTTTCATCAGCACTGCATTTACTCATTGTAGATTTCCTCTGTATTTGCACCCAGGGTGCCAGATAAACGATGGGGATATTTTACGCTCCCGGCATTCGCCTCTCCAGTCGTTAATGGTGGGAAACGCGTTAAGTGACCGAAATCACACTTTAAAATGATCTAAAACAAAAATCGCGCGATCGGGTGACCGTTAAGCCCGCCGATTTTGCCAGCCAGATCTCGTTTCTAAGATCACAATTGAAAAAACTTATAAACATACTTGCAACATTCTAGCTAGTCAGACCTATACTCTCGCCACTGGTCTGATTTCTAAGTCGTACCGCAGACCCTACACTTCGCGCTCCTGTTACAGCATGTAACATAGTTTGTATAAAAATAATCAATGAGGTTATGGTCATGAGCCAGAAAACCCTGTTTACAAAGTCTGCTCTCGCAGTCGCAGTGGCAATCATCTCCACCCAGGCCTGGTCTGCAGGCTTTCAGTTAAACGAATTTTCTTCCTCTGGCCTTGGCCGGGCCTATTCGGGTGAAGGCGCAATCGCAGATGATGCGGGTAACGTTAGCCGCAACCCGGCGTTAATTACCATGTTTGACCGCCCGACGTTTTCAGCGGGCGCAGTTTATATTGATCCTGATGTTAATATTAGCGGGACATCGCCATCTCGTCGGACGTTAGATGCGGATAACATCGCGCCGACGGCCTGGGTGCCGAACGTCCATTTTGTCGCCCCGATTAACGACCAGTTTGGCTGGGGGGCTTCTATTACCTCTAACTATGGTCTGGCGACAGAGTTTAACGACACATACGCCGGCGGCTCGGTTGGCGGTACGACCGATCTTGAAACCATGAACCTGAATTTAAGCGGCGCTTATCGCTTAAATGAGGCCTGGAGCTTCGGCCTCGGCTTTGATGCGGTATACGCACGTGCGAAAATCGAACGTTTTGCGGGCGATTTAGGCCAGTTGGTCGCGGCACAGAATCCGGCGCTGGCGCCGGTCGCGGGTCGGATTCCCAGCGACACCAAGATTGCCCACCTGAACGGTAATCAGTGGGGCTTTGGCTGGAATGCCGGTATCCTTTATGAACTGGATAAAAATAACCGCTACGCGCTGACCTACCGCTCGGAAGTCAAAATTGACTTTAAAGGCAACTACAGTAGCGATCTTCCCATCGCTATAAACCAATTTAATCTGCCTATCCCAACGGCAACCGGCGGCGCGACGCAGTCAGGCTACCTGACGCTGAATCTGCCGGAAATGTGGGAAGTGTCCGGTTATAACCGTGTGGCGCCACAGTGGGCCATCCACTATAGCCTGGCCTATACCAGCTGGAGTCAGTTCCAGGAATTGAAGGCAAAATCGACCGCTGGCGATACGCTCTTTGAGAAGCATGAAGGCTTTAAAGACGCTTATCGCATTGCGTTAGGTACCACCTATTACTACGATGACAACTGGACGTTCCGTACCGGTATCGCCTTCGATGACAGCCCGGTACCAGCGCAAAACCGTTCTATCTCTATTCCGGACCAGGACCGTTTCTGGCTGAGCGCCGGTACGACTTACGCCTTTAACAAAGATGCGTCTGTCGACGTTGGCGTCTCTTATATGCATGGTCAGAGCGTGAAAATTAATGAAGGCCCTTATCAGTTTGAATCTGAAGGGAAAGCCTGGCTGTTCGGTACTAACTTTAACTACGCGTTCTAATCTCTTTCTGAAACGGATCAAAAAGGTGAGCATTGCGCTCACCTTTTTATTTACTGCCGTTTATTCCGAGTCGATCTCTTTGAGTTCGTCCTGAATCGCCTGTGCGTTCGGGTTTTCCTGCGGCTTGAGTTTTCCGCCATTGGCGATAAAGTCATGACGCTGGAAGTACGCCTCGCGCACCATAATATAAGGATCGGAAGACTGGCGCAGCAAACCATCGGAGTCCAGCAACTGCGCGCGGGTTTCTATCCCTTCGATAGTCCATTTTCCTATGGACATTGGCCAGGTCAACCACGAGAGCACCGGATACAAGGTATCCGCCATATCCCCGCCATCTTCACGCAGCGTGAAGCTGCCGTAGAACGGAAGTTGCATATAAGGCCCATACCCCACGCCATAATGGCCCAGCGTACTGCCAAAGCGATGCGGTTCAACGCGCTGCAGCTTAGGATTCGCCATTCCCGCGACGTCAATAAAGCCGCCCATCCCTAATAAGGTATTCAGGAAGAAACGGGTGAAATGCACCATACCCTGATAAGGATCGCCCTGCAGGAAATAGTTCACCATGATCGCCGGTTCTTCGAGGTTGCCGGTGAAATTACTTAAACCGTTACGCGCAGGCTGTGGAACATAATCACGCCAGGCGACCGCGACCGGCCGAACAACATACGGGTCCAGCACATTAAAGTTGAAGTTGTACATGGTGCGGTTAAACCCTTCAAATGGGTCTGAACGCCCCTGCTGTTCTGTACCGGAACTCGCACACCCGACCAGCAGTGTGGTTCCCAGCGCCAGCGCCGACAGGCGAAGCTTCATAGATGTCTCCCTGTGAATTATGGCTATCGCTGATTGCCATCCATGACGGAACGCTACCGTATCCGCCTGTTTAGGTGTGAGCGATTTTAACAGCACGTCAAACGATGTCTATATGCACGATCTCATTGCTCTGAGCATAGCCTGGTAACGCAACAACATGACGGCCCTATTCTAACGAAACAGATAAAAACGAGCGTGATTATTTTTATTTTTTCGGAGAATGCCCCGGCCTGGGTAAATGAAAAACCGCTACGCTTTATTAATATGTGTTAATCAGCAAGGATCATCATGGATAGCCTTAACGACGATAAAATTAACCGGCACAGCAGTGACCTGGAAGTTGAAAGCGAAGAAAAACAAAGCGGTAAAGAGATTGAAGTAGATGAAGATCGTCTTCCTTCTCGCGCCATGGCGATTCATGAACATATTCGCCAGGATGGTGAAAAAGAGATGGAACGCGATGCGATGGCTTTGCTCTGGTCAGCCATTGCCGCAGGACTTTCTATGGGGACATCACTCCTGGCGAAAGGGATTTTCCACGTGCAGCTTGAAGGCGTTCCCGGCGGCTTTTTACTGGAAAATCTCGGCTATACCTTTGATTTTATCATTGTCATCATGGCCCGCCAGCAATTATTTACTGAAAATACCGTTACCGCCGTATTGCCGGTAATGCAAAATCCCACTCTGAGTAACGTTGGCCTGCTGATGCGCTTATGGGGCGTAGTCTTATTGGGCAACCTTATTGGCACCGGGGTTGCGGCGTGGGCATTTGAATATATGCCTATATTTGATGAAGAGACCCGCGACGCCTTTGTCAAAATTGGTATGGAGGTCATGAAAAATAGCCCAACGGAGATGTTTGCCAACGCGATTATCTCTGGCTGGATCATCGCCACAATGGTATGGATGTTTCCTGCAGCAGGCGGGGCAAAGATTGTGGTCATTATTTTAATGACCTGGCTTATCGCGCTGGGCGATACCACCCATATTGTCGTCGGTTCCGTTGAAATTTTGTATTTGGTTTTCAACGGCACGCTGCCCTGGAGCGACTTTTTCTGGCCCTTCGCCCTTCCCACACTTGCCGGAAATATCTGCGGCGGCACCTTTATTTTCGCATTGATGAGCCACGCGCAGATCCGCAACGATATGAGCAATAAGCGTAAGGAAGAAGCGAGGCTACGCGGCGAGCGCCTGGAACGGGAGCGGAAAAAAGCGGAAAAACAGCGCTGAGTGGCGACGGTTTAACCAGTCAGGCGGCGCTACACTTACTCCGGCGAATAAAAAACGCTATACTGGCGCCGCGTTGTCCCCTTAGTTAAATGGATATAACGAGCCCCTCCTAAGGGCTAGTTGCAGGTTCGATTCCTGCAGGGGACACCATGACCTCTTTTACCCACCTCTCACGAATCTCAGCAAACCCACACCACACAAGGCGTTGCAGCGTTTTTGATGTCTTATGATTTCCAGCGAATAGTGCCTATAAACATAACGAAAAGCATCCCTTTAAAGTCCCCTCTCGCTGTTAGAACTTAACCAAAAGTTAGCACCTTCACTTTCCGACAGATATAGGCCCAGAACTTCTTTTTTGCCTTCTAGATTCAGTGCCAGAACGGTATAAACCGCCTTGCTCTGATAACGGCCATCCTCACGGTTTTTATAATGAATAGCGTCCAGCCAGACGACGGGATAAACCTTCTCCAGCGGGCTCTGTTGCCACTGTTTTAGTTCAGGGATGACTTTATCGGTACTGCACTGACGGTGGCGGTTGAAACGCTGAAGGCATAAAGATCTTCACTCTCCCGGCCGATGTCCTGATAACTCATCTCCAGCGCAAACAGTCGAATGATATTGCGCTCGATCTCGTCGTACAGGGGGTCTGAAGCTTCTTCACCAATTATGGCTCAAAAGTGCCGTTACGATTGCGCGGAGTTGCCAGTTCAAAACTGCCTGTTGGGGCTTTAATGGCTTTTTGCCGGAACCATTTTTACGGTTTGCCTCAACATCCTGAGCCAGATGGGAATCAAGTTCAGCAGACAGGGTAGAGTCGGTTAAATACTTGATTAATGGCGTTAAGATGTCATCTTTGCCCGTTAATGCCTGGCCGGACCTGAAGGGCTTTAAGTGCTTTGTCGAAATCGAAGGGATGGGACATGTGCCATTCTTTTTTATTTTATGTTACTAAAATTATACAGAATTTTTAACGCTCCCCCTCTCCCCAGCACTTCCCCCCTTTCAAGTACCTCTCTCTGAAAAAACATGCAAAGCCTTGTAAGACGATGCAAAGCTTTACATGTCCCGTTTTTATTCCAAGACGCTTGGCAATCAGCAATACCAATTGATCGATAATATCGATCAATATATTAAAACTCAATAGCTTAAAACTATTAAAAATACAATTATTGATCGCTTATATCGATCAAACCAATTTGTAGTGCTACACTCCAGACCTTTCTGAATCGGCTAATTTTCATAATGTTGAAGTTATTCGCTAAGTACACATCGATCGGTGTTCTTAACACGCTCATTCATTGGGGAGTATTTGCTTTCTGTATGTATGGGATGCATACGCATCAGGCGCTGACGAACTTTTCCGATTTTGTTATCGCTGTATCGTTCAGCTTCTATGCTAATGCGCGCTTCACCTTTAATGCCAGCACTACTGCAATTCTCTACATGATGTATATGGGATTCATGGGAACACTGAGCGCTGTTGTTGGATGGATGGCTGACCAATGTTCTTTGCCACCATTGGTTACCCTCATCACTTTCTCGGCAATTAGCCTGGTATGCGGCTTTATCTATTCCAGATTCATTATCTTCAGGGATAAAAATGAAAATCTCTCTTGTCGTCCTGGTTTTTAACGAAGAAGACACGATACCGATTTTCTATAGAACGGTACATGAGTTTAATGAACTTGAAAAATATAAAGTTGAGATTATTTTTATTAATGACGGAAGTAAAGATGTGACGGAGTCAATAATTAAAATAATAGCCGTATCTGATCCACTCGTCATTCCGTTTTCGTTTACACGAAACTTCGGGAATGATGCAAGATGCACAACCATTTTATTAATCTTTTTTTAAATTGAGGTAATTTAAGTTGGAACACTTAAAATACAGACCTGATATAGATGGATTACGCGCAATAGCGGTTTTATCTGTGGTAATATTCCATTATTTCCCATCATTATTGCCGGGTGGGTTTGTTGGAGTAGATATATTCTTTGTGATATCTGGATACCTTATAACATCAATAATATTAAAATCTGCATCAAACAAATCATTTTCATACCTTGATTTCTATAAAAGGAGAGTGCTTAGAATATTTCCAGCATTATCCATAGTTCTTGTATCATGTCTTATTGTTGGTTGGATTTATTTATTCCAGGATGATTACAAATTACTTGGTAAGCATGTTTTTAGTGGCTCATTCTTTATATCAAACTTTACTCTTTGGAGTGAGTCTGGCTATTTTGATTCAAAATCATACCTTAAACCTTTACTACATTTGTGGTCGCTGGGAATTGAAGAGCAATTTTATATAATATGGCCAGTAGTTATATTGCTATGCTTTAGAAGCAAAAACCATAACAGAAACATAGTATTATCATGCGCAACTATATTTATAATTAGCTATGCGATTAGCATTTTTACAATGGCATCTGATGGCGGAGCTAATTACTACTCTCCCGCATCAAGATTTTGGGAGTTAATGGCTGGAGCGATTATATCCACATTGAGATTTATAGGAATAAACACTTCGTTATCAAAATTAATGTCCCTGTTAGGAATTATACTAATCGCATTATCAATAACCATGATAGATGAAAAGATGTCATTTCCTGGATATATAGCAATAATCCCAGTACTTGGCGCCTCTCTTATAATAGCATCTAATGGTAATGATTTAGTTGTGTCGAAATTGCTTAGTGTTAGGCCTGTTGTTTTCTTTGGTCTTATTAGCTATCCTCTTTATTTGTGGCATTGGCCTATTTATTCATTCTATCGTTCAATATTTGCTGGTTCACCAGACTACCATGAATTAACTCTTCTTTTATTATTATCGTTCTTTTTGGCGATATTAACTTATTATTTAATTGAAAAACCACTGAGAAATTCCAGAAGTAAATATATCACAGCAATATTATTAACATTATCTGTATTTGGGACGGGTTTAATTGGCGCATTTATTTTTCATATAAATGGAGTTAAAGACAGGGAAATCAATAAATCAGCAGGTGAATATGCTTCTGTTACTGACGTGTACAATTATTATAAATATGGAGAACTACTCCGTGGAGGGATATGTCACTCAGTACAACTTACTGCTGCCATATCCAATGGATGTATAAAAAATGGCAAGCATAATATATTTATCATTGGTGATTCTTATGCGGCGGCTCTTTTCAATGGGCTTTCTCATTATATAGATAATAAAGGTTCTGATTATATAATAAGCCAAATGACAGATGGTAATGCTCCTCCTCTATTTGTTGACGGTAAAGATGATTTACAGAGAAGTGTCATCACTCTAAACAATAATAGAATTAATGAAATTAAACGTGTTCAGCCTGAGGTGGTTCTGCTGACATGGTCAGTTCGAGGAACAAATGGAGTACATGATAAAAAGTTAGCAATTGATGCGTTATCATTAACCATTAAAAAAATTAAAGAGGCATCCCCTGACTCAAGGATTATTTTCATTGGACCAGTCCCGGAATGGAATGCAAACTTAGTTAAAATAATATCTAACTACCTGAGTGAGTTTAAAAAAACTCCACCATTGTATATGACATATGGATTAAATAGTGAAATAAGCGAGTGGGACTCTTACTTTAGTAACAATGTTCCAAAAATGGGAATTGAATATATATCAGCATACAAAGCATTATGTAACGAAAGTGGATGTCTTACAAGAGTTGGTAATGGTCCTGATTTTATCACTGCCGTTGATTGGGGACATTTAACAAAGCCTGGTTCTGATTTCCTTTTTAATAAAATTGGAAATAAAATAATCAAATAGATAGGCTGTTACTATTACATATAAATCCAATATGGAACATGCCAGTCATACTGTGTAACTGCCACTATATTAACGGTGATCGCTCAGGCGGTCACCGAACTCGATAATAAAGCGAATCATTGCCAGCGACCAGTCCTGGATCGGCATACTCCATTTTTTGACGCCCCTTTGACCAACTCTTTTACTGCGGCGGTGATCTTAAGTATCAGCATGGGCGACACATCAGCATCGTACATCTCTTTGAAGGTGGCGATGATTTCGCGGGTAGTCATGTCATGCCTTTGGCATAAAGGGATAAATCTGACTTTCCATCTCGTAATACGCGTCTGATGCTCCTTAATCAGCTACAGTTCAAAGGTATTTTCACGGTCACGCAGCATGTTCAGCACTATCTCGCCGCCATCATACAGCACCGTTTTTAATGAGTAGCCATTGTGGGAGTTTGAGCTCGTTTTAGGAGCATTTTTCTCATGCCCGAGATGGTCAGCCAGCTCAGCATTGAGCGCCGTTTCGACGGTTAATTTCGTCAGCATATGGAAAAACTGACTGAGGTCGGCTTCAGTTTTAAGACCTTTAGCCAGTTCAGCCGCAAGAGCTGTGAGTTTCTTTTCGTCCATAATTGCCTTTCTCCTTTGCTGGAGTGAATATATAATAATCAGATAATTACATAATTTTTAATTACAATCTCCCAATACTTATATTATACCCCCATATTCATTACACGTTCAAAGTGTTGTTAACGTTAATCTAACTAATTATCCATTAGGTATTTCCCCTAAAGACCTTAACGAAGCCGAATTATTTTTGCATGTGACACAAAACATGAGTAATCTTTTATAAATTTATCTGACACGATATTAGGACTAATGACATCTCAGCTACCATACAATCTTTATAGTTAACTGTTGAGGATGCGGGGTCTGACAGATTACCAGATGGTGTTTGTTTTATGTCAATGAGTCTCAAACCATTAATAATGCAACCACTTTCTACAAACAATTAGTTAGTGTTAAAGTTTTAGTATCGATTACAGAAATATATGTGAATGTCTTCCCATATGTGTACCATAGACCACCAGACCCTGCGCAATCTTGCATAAGAATGTTCGATACATAACTTCCCCAGCCATCCATACCAAGACCAACACTCTATGAACCAATGGCAACGAGACCATCGACTAAATGATTTGTTGGTAGTTGGTGTACCGGATATTCTGATAGCGAATAGTCGCCTGGTCTATCTTTTTCATTTCCGATATCTGCCCAAAGGTTGAAGCAGTCCCACAAAGAGTATATGGAAAGTAACTTTCTGAATTGAAGTTTATAACATCTGGATGAGGTCCCCCTCTACTGTTCCTTGCCACGTCTTAACGCCAAACTCGCCAGATCTATATGAGGTAAACACAATATCACCGGGCATGCCACACGTTCAGCAAAAAAAGTCGTCATCGGCCGGTTATGACCGATGACATCCCGATGTGGTCTAGAAGCGGTACTGCAACCCCGCGGTAACCGTATAGTTATTATTAGCTATACCTGCGGCATCGCCACCAAAATACGCCGTATTACCGCTGGTTTTATCTATGATTTGCGTACCGCCCTTACCTTCTTCATATTTACTGTAAGCGAACTCAGCAAAGATTTTTGCATTACTGGTAATATAATATCCGGCGTCAATAGACGCGCCATAATATCGTGAATTTTCCGTTTTTTCACGGAAGGTAAGTTTTCGCATGTAGTGTTCGTCATTATCATGCGCATTTACCCAGTCGCTGTATTTAAACAGTACATTACACTCAAAGTCATTAATACGATAATCACCCGCCAGCCCGATATAGGGCATTTCGAAACGCTGGCTATAACCTATACCGCGCACGCCATGAGGAAAGTTACCAATATATCGACCATTATCATAAATATAAGACCCGCCTCTTGCCGTCCAGCTAAAACGGGTTTCCTGATAGCCCGCTGTTACGCCCGCCTTGTAGTTATCGCCCTGCAATAACCAACCTTTCACGTTCAAATCGTATTCATTAGCATAGTTGGCGCTGGTGTCCGGATGAATTGAACGATCGGTCCAGCCTGGCTGCTCACTGCTCATCCAGTCATGGTCAACCATATGACCCGATCCCGACGCCAAAGACGTCCAGCCGCGGGCGTCCAGCGTCATGAACGAATAGGGTTTCCATGATAAATCCCCCTGCAACGTGGCGACATTTTTTATTTTCCAGTCCAGTTGACTCAGCTTCCGTCCGGTGTCGGTATCATAAACCAGCTCCCTGGATTTACCGTTTAACACCCCCACAGAAAGGGATGTCGTGACGCTCTCAGGAGAGACGTCCGGAATAAATAAGGTAGACTCCGCATAAACCGACTCAGAAAATACGGCGATCATCATTACTGCAATAGCATGTTTTTTCATTTCTCTTGTCCTCATATTCAGATGTAATCTGGAGAGGTGATGAAGTTTTCATCTTGTCAAATCGTCGGACAAGAGTACATTTATTACGCCAGAGAACTTGACGCATTTTTACCTTATATTGAAGTTAAGAAATAGAATTTGATGCTCAGGTGAATAATAAGCAATCTATAATCATAATGGAATGATTTACCATTACGGTGATGCGACGTTATCTGGCTAACGACATCGTTGCTGTTGTTGTCAGCCAGATTGAAAGTAACTGTAATATCAGAATTTATAATGCTCTTTACTTAGACCATATTTTTTCATGCGCAGATAAAGTTTTTTACGGGGAATTTGCAAGTACTCCGCCACTTCATTAATTCGTCCCTGATGAATATTTAATGCTTCGGTAATAATTTGTCGCTCATACTCTTCAACGCGCCGGTCAAGCGGGGTCGGCTCCTGCAGAAGCAACTGCGGGTTGACCGTTTCCGCCAGCGGCAGCACGCCGACAGCAAAAAGCTCCGCCGCATTGGCCAGTTCGCGCACATTGCTTGGCCAGGCGCGTCGCATTATTCCTTTCAGTAATTCCCCCGCTATTTCCGGCACTGGATGATTGAGTCGCAGGCAGGCTTTTCGAAGATAATGGCGAAATAACGGCTCGATATCATCCGGTCGCTGAGAAAGAGACTGGCAGGCGATTTGGGTCATGGCGAAACAGTAGTAAAGCTCGGCCGCTATCTGGTTAGCTGCCGCCTGCTCCACCAGCGAAGCGCTGCCAACGCCCACCAAACGAAAAGGCCGATGCTCCAGGCTTTGTAAACGCGCCAGATGGTGCTGCTGTTCGCGTGTCAGATATTCGGGATGACTCAACACCAGCGTGCCTCCTTGCGCCTGGTCGATGAATGTCTCCAACTGCCCGGCATTCTCCGGCGTGAGTTCATAGCGAACAAACGGCCCTTTCGCGTTACGCCCCAGCTGATGGAGATAACGGGCGCCAGTCATACGTCCTGTGCCATGCTCACCGTAAAACCATACGGCAATGTCCGTTTCCGCCAGTTGTTGTAACCGTTGTCGAAACTGATTCATCCACTCGCTGCGCCCAATCAGGTCAACCTGTAACGTCTGCTGGCAATATTGCCGCCGTGCAATAACCGACCGGCGCTGGCGTAGCGCGTCTTCAATTAATATCAACAGGTTGCCCGGATCGACGGGTTTTTGCAGAAAATCCCAGGCGCCCTTTTTCACCGCATCAACCGCCATCGGTACATCGCCATGTCCGGTAATCAATAAGATTGGCAGTTGATCGTCATCCTGATGAAACAGCGTCATAAGATCGATACCGGAACACCCCGGCATACACACATCGCTCAAAACGATCCCCTCCCAATCCGCTTTTACCCACTCTTTGGCCTCGAAAGGATGGGTAAAGCCACGCACGCGGTAGCCTGCCTGCTCAAGCATTTGGGTATAGGCGTCAAGTACATCAACGTCATCATCAATCAGCAAAATAGAACATTCATCATTCAACATCATCGACATCCGTTACCGAGAATTGCAGCACCACGCAAGCATTACGCGTCAGCGTCGACGCCAGACGCAGGTCGCCCTTCATTTGCGCCATCAGCGACACGCTAATCGACAGCCCAATACCCAACCCGACAGCTTTACTGGTGGTAAACGGCTTGAGTAAAGAGGGCAACAGCGCCCCAGGCCAGCCAGGGCCGTTATCTGCAATATAAACCTCCAGCGCCTCTCCCTGCGTCTGCCATGTCACCGCGATCGCCGCATCATGCGAACAGGCGTCAAGCGCATTCGCCAGCACATTCACCAGAACCTGCTGAATACGCACTTCATCGCCGCTAACCCATACGGTGTCGGTTGGCAGTGAAAGCGCTCCCTGCCGGGATTGGTGGCGCATGGCTAATAACTCCCATGCCGCCACGAAGGTTTGGCGCAGATCAACGGGATACAATGGCGTTTCCAGCTCCGCCCGACGGGTAAACTGCCGCAGCGAACGGATAATGACGTCAATCCGGTTAATGAGCCCTTCCGCTTTGGTGAGCGTATTTCTCGCCTGTCCGCTCTGACCTTGTTCAATCGCGCGTCCCGCCGTAAATAAATACATTGAAAGCGCATTCAGCGGCTGGTTAATTTCATGCGCCAGCGTGGTCATGGTCTGGCCGACTATCGCCAGTTTCGCCGTCTGAATCAACTCATCCTGCATGGCGCGCAGGTCGGCTTCTATCTCTTTGCGCTCGGCGACCTCTTGTTCAAGCTGCCTGCGTTGCATATTGAGCTGGCCCAGCGTATGACGTAGCAAGCGGGCTATCCGTCCTAGCTCATCGCGCCCGTAAACCGGGATAGTCGAGTCGGTTCTCCCCAGCCCTATCTGTACCACAGCCTGATTAAGCGCGGTAAAACGCTTCACCAGTCGGGAACGGATAAAATAGTGGTTGAGTTCCCAGGCCAGTAGCAACGCCAGGAGCGTCGCCACTAAAATAAGCCCGCCGCTAACGCGAACAATCTGTTCCAGGCGTTGATTGAACGTCTGCATTTGCTGGTGACTACTACCTAACTGCGCCTCAAGCAGCGTGCGAAAGCGCCCTAGCGTAGCCTCTCTGGCGCGGCTGGCGTCCAGTAAGGCTTTTTGCGCCGCAACATAATCGCGCATGGTATCGGGCATCTTATTTTTTACCATCCCGATTTCCAATAGTTCGTCGATGGTTTGCCGCAGCGTGATCGTACTGGGCCAGTCATCGAGCGCACGAATATTCTCATCCGCCGTTTTTTTTTAGGTTTTCCAGATAGCGAATATGGGTCTCCACCAGCATCCCGTCATTATTGCCGGACTTGAGCTCATTCAATCTGTCGCGCAGGTCATCAACAATCTGATTTTCAATTCGCGCCAGGGTATATACCTGCTGCTGCTCGTTCTGCACCTCGCGCGAACGTTGCAAGTACTGAGCCGCGTCGCCCTGATTCGCCTCAATTTGATCGAGCAGCGTCCCTTGCTGCCAGGTAAAATCCTGTACCAGCGAATTTAGCTCCGTGGTGAAATCATCATGGAGCCAGTCGATGCGAGCGGAAAGCTCACTAACTTTCTCCCGCACCAAAAACATGTTGTAGAGGGCGTTGTCCAGCTCCGCCAGCAAGGTCCGGCTATCCTGTAAAATGACGGCCAGTTGCCGGCGCTCAGCAAGCTGAAGCCCCTGACTGAGACGCTCAATCTTATCCAGATGCTGAATAATCTGCGTACGTAACTGCAAACGTACCGTCGTGTTCGGCGCCAGCAAAAATTCATTGAGTTGATCCACGGCCAGATTCAGGTTCCCCTCAATTAAAAAAGCGGAGTGGATGCGAGGAAAATATTCATCAAGCGAATAGCGAACCTGCGAACTTTGCTCATGCCAGGAATAAAGGCTGACCATACTGACAATCAGCGTCAGTAATGCGCCCGTTAAAAATGCACCCCGTAAACTGTTGCTGATACTGAGCTGACGAAGCCGTTGCAATAATCTCCCCTTCATTTCAGCTCTTCCAGTTTGTGAATCGCCAGCCGCTGATTGTTCAGAAACCAGATCTGCCACTCCATCATTTTTTGTTCGGCAAAGCTTTTATTATCAAACTGCGCCAGCCAGGTTTCATCTTCGCTGCTTGCCGCATCCACCGGGACGCTGGTCAATAAGGCTCTGATTTCAGGTAAGGGGCGTTTAAGCCGCGTTTCTGCGCTGTGCAACGCTCGCCATGCATCTTTAAGCTGCGCAAGACGAAAACTGATCGCGGTATCAAACATGCGTTGTACCAGTTGCTGACGCTTCAGGATCAGACGATAGTTCAACGGCGGCTGGGCCATCAAACGCTGTTGTTGCGCGGCGCGAGGATTATCGGCGCTAAGCGGTGCGACGGGATACTTACCGGTATTCGCGTCAGCCAGTATCCTTTGCCCTTTCGGACTTAATAAGTAATGAATAAAAGCACGCGCTTCGTCTGCATGACGGCTGTTTTTCAACACCGCGACGTAAGTGGGCGACACCGCAGAATACGGAAAATAGGTAAAAGCAAGATTAGGATCGTTGAGTAGCAAATTAGCATAGTTATCAATGACCGACCCGGCAACGCCAAGCCCGCTTTTGATTTTATCCGCTACGCCGAAACTGCGAGAGGAAATCGTGACCAAATTACCCGAGATTGCCAGCAGCGTCGCCCACCCTGCCGTCCAGCCTTTTTGCTGCAACAGCGACTCCACCATCAAATGATTGGTGTCTGAGCGTGACGGACTGCTCATTAATAGAGCGCCCTGGTAACTGGGCAGGCCCATATCCTGCCAGTCGGCAGGCGGCGGAAGATGGCGCGCAGCGAGCGCTGAACGGTTGATCAATAGCCCAAATCCGGATACCGCTACCGCCACTGAAGTTGAGCGGATAGAACGCGGCACCAGCTTCTGGCTGGCGGCAGGCGCGCTATCCAATAGCGCCAGCTTTTGGTGCTCCTGAAGGTGTTGCAACAGCATGGGGGATGACGTCAGGATCAGATCGACATTTTCCGCATTCGCCGTATCAAGTAATTGCTCTAAAGAACCGCTGGTACGGTTGAGCGTACGAATCATGACGGAACCCGGCTCCGTCTGCCAGCGCTGGATAATCCAGGCGGTCGCGCTGGGTGAAAAGGTCGTTGCCATCACCAACTCGCGGCTGTACGCCTGGCAAGAACCGAACATCGCTGCCAGCCATAGCGTAAAAGCGCCCACTCTGGCGAAACGACCACAGCATGAGAAAAGTCGATTTGTGATCCCGTTCATAAATATCGATATCACATAAAGAAAATATTGAGACAAAACTTACCCTTTTATTTCTGTTGGCATCCAGAACAGCGTTATTTGAATAATAACCGGTCCGTCGCTCGAAAACATCAATAAAGCGTATCAGATCACTGGCAGCAATTTTGTTAATATCCGCACATGCTAACGATAAAACGGTCATGTCAATAATTAAAGTTTCAACACCCCCTTCAGGATGGGTCAAAAATAACCTTTAAATTCACCCAATTGAGTCAATTTTGACACATTTCTTCGACTTGAATTTTATTGTCACTCCTTTCACTCTACTGACAAAACCTCCTGATGTTCATCTCACTATAAAATACAGGTGACTCCATGTTAACAATATTAAAAACAGGGCAATCGGCGCATAAAGTCCCACCGGAAAAAGTCCAGGCTACGTATGGTCGATATCGTATACAGGCATTGTTAAGCGTATTTCTGGGATATCTCGCTTACTATATAGTCAGAAACAATTTCACATTATCGACGCCTTATTTAAAAGAGCAATTGGATCTCAGCGCTACGCAAATCGGCCTACTGAGTAGCTGTATGCTTATTGCTTACGGAATCAGTAAAGGCGTAATGAGCAGTCTGGCGGATAAAGCCAGCCCAAAAGTCTTCATGGCGTGCGGTCTGGTACTCTGCGCGATTGTTAACGTTGGGCTGGGATTCAGTAGCGCATTCTGGATATTTGCCGCTCTGGTGGTCTTCAATGGCCTTTTTCAGGGCATGGGCGTCGGCCCCTCGTTTATTACTATTGCAAACTGGTTCCCTCGTCGGGAACGCGGACGCGTAGGCGCCTTCTGGAATATCTCACATAACGTTGGCGGCGGGATCGTCGCGCCTATCGTCGGTGCGGCTTTTGCGATATTGGGCAACGAACACTGGCAAAGCGCCAGTTATATCGTTCCGGCCTGCGTCGCCGTCATTTTTGCCTTAATTGTTCTGGTATTGGGAAAAGGTTCGCCGCGCGAAGAAGGCCTTCCCTCCCTGGAACAGATGATGCCGGAAGAAAAAGTCGTACTGAAAACGAAGAATACGGCTAAAGCGCCGGAAAATATGAGCGCATGGCAAATCTTCTGTACTTATGTGCTGCGCAATAAAAATGCCTGGTATATTTCGCTGGTCGATGTCTTCGTCTATATGGTGCGGTTTGGCATGATTAGCTGGTTGCCTATCTATCTGTTGACAGTAAAACACTTTTCAAAAGAACAGATGAGCGTCGCGTTTCTCTTTTTCGAGTGGGCGGCGATTCCTTCCACGCTACTGGCAGGCTGGCTGTCAGATAAACTGTTTAAGGGCCGCAGAATGCCGTTAGCCATGATTTGCATGGCGCTGATTTTTGTCTGTCTGATCGGATACTGGAAAAGTGAATCTTTGCTGATGGTAACGATTTTCGCCGCCATTGTAGGTTGTCTGATTTACGTCCCGCAGTTCCTCGCGTCCGTACAGACAATGGAGATAGTCCCCAGCTTTGCCGTAGGTTCCGCCGTCGGATCACGTGGGTTCATGAGCTATATTTTCGGCGCCTCGTTGGGCACCAGCCTGTTTGGCGTCATGGTGGATAAACTTGGCTGGTACGGCGGATTTTATCTTCTGATGGGCGGCATCGTGTGCTGCATTCTATTCTGTTACCTCTCCCATCGCGGCGCGCTGGAACTGGAACGCCAGCGCCAGAATGCGTTACATAATCAGGACTCACTGCAGCTTGCGGACGCGCAATAAACGATTAGTCTTCCCGGGGAACAGAAGCGCCGACATTGTCGGCGCTATCTATTCGCTGACATCGTGTATACCAAAAATAATTCGAGTTGCTTAAAAGCGGCAAGGGAGTGAGTCCCCGGGAGCATAGATAACGATGTGACTGGGTGAGCGACGTCCCGTCAGGGCGAGGCCCATGAATGGGCCGAGTAATCCGTAGCCAACACATCAGCAACTTGAAGTATGAAGGGCATGTACTGACTAACGCTTACCGTATCCCACCATAAAGCGAATAATTAACCCACATGCCGGTGCAAGAAAAAGCAATAATCCGCTAACGATGTCATCGCCATCCTGCAGCCATACATTGAGTAAATAAATCAGCGCGGCAAGGATAACCATTCCCGTAAAAGAAGAAACCGCAGAAAAAGCCCCCATCACCTGACCGATATAGCCACTCACGGCAAGTATACTTATTGCAAGAAATGTCCATAAATAGATCATCTATAATACCTCCTGTCTATGGCAAGGCTTCCATATAGCCTTACGGTCCCTCTCACTTCTCCTTTAAGATAAACCTTATCAGCACGTCATTTCCATAACATTTATCTCACATTTTATTTTCTAATCATTTTTCAATAACCTTCGTCTGAAATACAATTATCACTGTAAAAACAATGCATTAAAAATAATGATTAGCTTATTTTTGCTACGGGAGAAATATTTACGCTTCTTGATAAAGAATTTCTGGGCGCGAGTAAATAACTGGTGGTACATTAGCCTGCCTGGCGTTCATGCCCTCGTGGTTTAGTACTGACTTAGTTTTACACTCCTTACGGGAACCATTGTCGTACATGATGGCCTAACTATACGTAAATCATTCAAGTTACCCTGATGAGCTTACTCAAGTAAGTGCTTCGGATAAGCGAACGCAACTTGAAGGATGATGCGTATTTCAGAGTGTACCGCTGCGGATAATGACTCTTCTGCGATACATTATTTTCGTATCTACAGAAGGTATTTTATGTTTCCTCAAAGCAAATTTTCACGCGCGTTTTTGCACCCGCGCTACTGGCTGACGTGGTTTGGCGTTGGCGTCCTCTGGTTACTGGTGCAGCTTCCCTACCCGGTTTTGCGTTTTCTGGGCACCCGCACCGGTAAGCTGGCGCGCCCCTTCCTGAAGCGACGTGAGTCGATCGCCCAGAAAAATATTGAACTCTGTTTTCCGACCCTCTCCCGGGAAGAAAGGGGAAAACTGATCGCCGAGAATTTCCACTCTCTTGGCATGGCGCTGCTTGAAACGGGCATGGCCTGGTTCTGGCCTGATAGCCGGGTTCGCAAATGGTTTGATGTGGACGGGCTGGACAACCTTACCCGTGCGCAGGCGCAAAATCGCGGCGTAATGGTCGTTGGCGTGCATTTTATGTCGCTGGAATTGGGAGGCCGGGTAATGGGTCTCTGCCAGCCGATGATGGCGACCTATCGTCCGCATAACAATCCGCTCATGGAGTGGGTGCAGACGCGCGGTCGTATGCGCTCAAATAAAGCGATGATCGGCAGAAACAATCTGCGCGGCATTGTGGGCGCGCTAAAAAAAGGGGAAGCCGTTTGGTTTGCTCCCGACCAGGACTACGGCCCTAAAGGCAGCTCCTTTGCGCCATTTTTCGCGGTTGAAAACGTCGCCACCACCAACGGCACCTATGTACTGTCCAGGCTGTCCGGCGCCGCCATGTTAACCGTTACAATGGTCAGGAAAACCGATAACTCGGGTTATCGTCTGTATATTACCCCTGAAATGGAAGGTTACCCGGCAGATGAAAATCAAGCCGCTGCCTATATGAATAAAATTATTGAGAAAGAGATCATGCGCGCCCCGGAGCAATATCTCTGGATCCATCGCCGTTTCAAAACTCGCCCGTTGGGGGAAGCGTCACTCTACATCTGAAAAAGGCCGCAAGGCCTTTTATTTTGTCATTTCACACCGCCATAATATTCATATCATAAATAATTCATTCTTGCTTTTAGCGATAAGTCTCCTGTTTACAGGCGATTTTTTACTGTGTCGGCGGCGTCGCTCAATAGCGATTCATCACTGTCAGAAATTAAACTGTCGCCGATCCCCGACACTTGTAAGTTACTAAAAGTAAATAAGAAAATGCCTCTTGTTTCACCTCATTTTTAGGCGTACATTAGCGCCGTCTGGAGCGATGACGCGCAGAATTCTGAGGTGATGCAGGCGGTCGAAACACGAATAATTCTCAATTTCGTATTGTCCGGCATCAACTCTCTATAATCAGGTAAGTGTAAGTTCATTTAGGCGTACGACAGGTACGCGGAGAGATGAAACGTGAAATATTTCTTTATGGGCATTTCATTTATGGTCATCGTTTGGGCCGGTACTTTCGCCCTGATGATTTAAAAGTACAATGCAAAGAAAAACAGGAGCCATAGGGCTCCTGTTTGCTTTTCTACTCCGTGCTCGCTTCAACGGGTTTCGGATGTGACGGCAGCACGCCATCGGCGCGGAACATCGCTTTAATCCCCCTGACGGCCTGGCGAATGCGATCGCGATTCTCTATTAATGCAAAGCGTACATGGGTGTCGCCATAGTCACCAAAGCCTATCCCTGGAGAAACGCAAACCTTCGCCTCATTCAGCAGCTTCTTGGCAAACTCAAGTGACCCCATCGCCGCATATTGCTCCGGGATTTTCGCCCAGACGTACATTGAGGCTTTCGGCATTTCAACCATCCAGCCCGCCTCATGCAGTCCCTTCACCAGCACATCGCGACGACGTTTATACTGCTCGGCAATATCGCGCACGCACTGCTGATCGCCTTCCAGAGCGGCGATAGCCGCCACCTGAAGCGGGGTAAAAGTACCATAATCGTGATAACTTTTAATGCGCGCCAGCGCGCTGACCAGGGTTTTATTGCCCACCATAAACCCAATACGCCAGCCCGCCATATTATAGCTTTTCGACAATGTGAAAAATTCGACCGCCACGTCGCGTGCGCCGGGCACCTGCATAATGGATGGCGCTTTCCAGCCGTCGTACACGATATCGGCATACGCCAGATCGTGCACTACCAGCACATCATAACGTTTAGCCAGAGCGACCACTTTTTCAAAAAATTCCAGTTCGACGCACTGGGCCGTAGGGTTAGATGGAAAACCCAAAATCATCATTTTCGGTTTCGGATAACTTTCGCGAATAGCGCGCTCCAGCTCGTTGAAGAAATCCACTCCCTCGACCAATGGAACCGAACGCACCTGCGCCCCGGCGATAACGGCGCCATAGATATGAATCGGGTAACTGGGGTTCGGCACCAGAACCGTATCACCATGATCCAGCGTCGCCAGCATTAAATGCGCCAGTCCCTCTTTGGAACCGATGGTCACAATCGCTTCGGTTTCCGGATCGATATCGACATCATAACGTTCCTGATACCAGTGAGAAATCGCGCGGCGTAAACGCGGTATGCCGCGGGACGTGGAATAACCGTGCGTATCCGGACGCTGCGCGACGGTGCAAAGTTTTTCGACAATGTGGGGAGGGGTTGCGCCATCAGGATTACCCATACTGAAATCAATAATATCTTCGCCGCGCCGACGCGCAGCCATTTTGAGTTCAGCGGTGATGTTAAAAACATAGGGCGGAAGGCGATCGATACGCGTAAAGCGACGTTCAGGGCGGGAGTCAGCCATAATATCCTCAGATTAACGTTAGCGCCCGGACCGTCCGAGCGACGCTGCCACGATGGTGGCTCCTTTAGAAAATAGCCTGAAAATTTTCTTCCTGTCGAGAGGCTAATGAAAATATTTTTTAGCGACGAAAAAGAGGAACAACCGTAAAAATTTACTTTTTAAGCGTGTCAGTTATAGCACCAAATAAATCATATCATTAACAAATTGATATCATTGAATTTACCTAAAGTGGTACAGCCGACGATAATTTCCTGTCAATAAACCTTATCTCAAATAATCCCCTTTTGATTTTGTGGTTTTTCCTCTTTAACCAAAATCCTTACTAATGATAATGGTATTCGATCATGTCATATTGCGGTGTTTTTCAGGGACATTTCCCCGAAAATGAGGATCCTTTCCGGCAAGCTGCCGCGATGAAACCGTAAATAAGGCAGCGAACCGGATACGTATAGTAAAATAAATCCCTGTTTTCGCCTGACTAACCGCCATGACATGATGACTCAACGCGCTGGTGTTTGACCTTTCGCTCAGCAAGAGTAAAGTGAAATAATTCAGACAGTTGAAGCATTCATGCACAGGAAAGGCAATGAAAAAAAACCGCGTGAGGCACGCGGTTTGAGACTGACAAGAGAATGTTTCATTGCCTGATGACGCTGCGCTTATCAGGCCTACAGATGACACACTTTTGTAGGCCGGATAAGGCGTTTATGCCGCCGTCTGACTTATAGAATATGGCCTAATGTCTGGCGCAGATGCGCGCCGGAGCCTAACAAGCCGGGATTATCATGGACAATCAGATAAACCGGAATTCCGTGTACATAATCTTTAAAGCGGCCTTTATCTTCAAAGCCACCACGGAAGCCAGACGCTTTAAAAAATTCCAGGAAGCGCGGGACAATACCGCCAGCGATATAAACGCCGCCAAATGTCCCCATGGTTAACGCCAGATCGCCGCCAAATCGCCCCATGATGACGCAAAAGAGCGACAACGCGCGGCGACAATCGATACAGCTATCCGCCAGGGCGCGTTCGGTAATATCTTTCGGGCGCAGATTTTCCGGCAGACGGTTGTCGGACTTAACAATCGCCCGGTAAAGATTCACCAGCCCCGGGCCAGACAGCACGCGCTCGGCGGAAACGTGGCCAATTTCGGCGCGCAATATTTCCAGAATCATAGCTTCTTCTTCGCTATTAGGCGCAAAATCGACATGCCCGCCTTCGCCCGGAAGGCTAATCCAACGCTTATCCACATGCACCAGATGCGCCACGCCCAAGCCGGTTCCCGCGCCATACACCGCAATAGGTTTGCCGTCTACCGGTTCGCCGCCGCCGAACTGAATTAAATGCTCTTTTTTCAGCATCGGGATCGCCATCGACACGGCGGTGAAATCGTTGATGATTTCCAGATGGCTAAAGCCGAGATTTTTTTTCATTTCCGCAATAGAAAAAGCCCAGGTATGGTTAGTCATCGCCACCCAGTCGCCAGTAATCGGGCAGGCTATGGCGATACAACCATCTTCCACGCTGACGCTATGCTCATCGAGATAAACGCGCACCACGGCCTCAAGACTGGGGTAATCCAGGCCGGAATACGTTTTGGCCTGCGAGATTTCTCCACTGGCGATATCACACAGGGCAAGACGCGCATTCGTGCCGCCTACATCTCCTACTAAAGCATACTTTGTCATTCTTCTACTGCTCCGCTAAAGTCAAAATAAGTCTTTGTCACACTGTAAATTCATGGGGGCATAACAACAACGGCCATCAGGCTGACTGCCTATAAATATAGATCTTCATCACAGAATTACTTTCTTGTTTCAGCACCAATTGCAGCAATGCCGTCGGGCAGGCTGTGCAAAATAGGTATACGACCCCGTGTAAGGAAGAGATTATGTTCCACCCGCGTGCCCGAACGATGCTGCTGCTGTCGCTCCCCGCGCTGATTATCGGCGTAGCGTCAAGCCTGGTTTTAATCGCTGCGATGAAAATCGCGTCGGTTTTTCAGCAATTTCTTTGGCAACGACTGCCCGCCAGCATCGGCATCGCTTATGATTCGCCGTTCTGGATAGTGGGTATGCTCACGCTAACCGGGATCGTGGTGGGTTTGATTATCCGTTACAGTCCCGGACACGCTGGCCCCGATCCGGCCATCGAACCGTTAATCAGTATGCCGGTCTCGCCATCTGCGCTGCCCGGGCTGCTTCTCGCCTTAATCATCGGCCTTGCTGGTGGGGTAAGTTTGGGGCCAGAGCATCCGATCATGACAATAAATATCGCGCTGGCGGCGGCTTTCGGCTCCCGCCTGTTTCCGCGTATCACGGCGTTAGACTGGACGATTCTGGCCTCAGCGGGCACCATCGGCGCGCTGTTCGGCACGCCCGTCGCTGCGGCGCTGATTTTTTCGCAAACGCTTAGCGGCTCTAACGATATTCCCATGTGGGATCGCCTGTTTGCGCCGTTAATGGCGGCAGCGGCGGGGTCACTCACCACCAGCCTGTTCTTTCATCCGCATTTTTCGTTACCCATCGCCCATTACACGCAGATGCGGCTGGTGGACATTGCCAGCGGAGCGATCGTCGCGGCGATCGCCATTGCCGCAGGGATGGTCGCCGTCTGGTGCCTTCCGCGTCTGCACGAGTTGCTGCACCGACTAAAAAATCCGGTCCTGATTCTCGGCATTGGCGGTTTTATACTGGGTATTCTGGGCGTCATTGGCGGGCCGCTTACCCTGTTTAAAGGCCTGGACGAAATGCAACAAATGGCGTTTAGCCAGACGTTGGGCGCGGGAGATTATTTTACCTTAGCCGTCGTCAAACTCGCCGCGCTGGTCATCGCGGCGGCGAGCGGCTTTCGCGGCGGGCGCATTTTTCCGGCTGTGTTTATCGGCGCGGCGCTGGGGCTCATGCTCCATGCCCATGTTGAGGCCGTACCCGCGGCGATTACCGTCTCCTGCGCGATTCTTGGCTTAGTGCTGGTAGTGACGCGTGACGGCTGGCTCAGTCTGTTTATGGCGGCAGTCGTCGTACCGGATACCAATCTGCTGCCGCTGCTCTGCATTGTGATGCTCCCCGCCTGGCTATTGCTGGCGGGAAAACCGTTGCTGGCCGCCAACCGTCACGAACCCTAATCCGGCGCAGCGGGGGCCATTATCCCCCGTTGCGGGCTTCCAGCGCCCGGGTCACGGTACGCAGTAATTCCGGCAGATCGGCTTTTGGCAACATCACTTCAATAAATGACAGACGTTGTGGGCGCGCCAGCCGTTCGAGGACCTCCGCCAGTTGGATAGCCTGCGCCACCCGCCAGCACTCCACCTGTTGCGCCGCGTTTAGCGCCGGTGGTATCTGCGTCCAGTTCCAGCTCGCGATGTCGTTATACCGCTGGGCCGCGCCGTGAATGGCGCGCTCTACGGTATAGCCGCCATTGTTGAGCAGCAGGATGACCGGCGCCTGCCCGTCGCGTAACATCGAGCCCATCTCCTGAATCGTGAGCTGCGCCGCGCCATCGCCGATAATCAGAATCACCCGCCGATCGGGACAGGCGGTTTGCGCGCCAAACGCGGCGGGCAAGGAATAGCCGATAGATCCCCACAGCGGCTGAACCACAACTTCCGCGCCGTCAGGAAGCGACAGCGCGGCAGCGCCAAAGGCGGCGGTCCCCTGGTCGACAAGGACAATATCGCCGGGTTTGAGATACTGCTGTAAAGTTTGCCAGAAGCTTTCCTGGGTCAGTTCTCCCTTATCAATCCGCACTGGCTGTCCGGCGGAACGCGTCGGCGGCGGCGCAAAAGCGCATTCAAGGCACAGTTCGCGCAGCGTAGACACTGCCTGCGCCATCGGGAGGTTGAACCAGGTTTCGCCGATGCGCGACGCGTAAGGCTGAATCTCCAGCGTGCGTTCCGCCGGCAATTGTTGGGTAAATCCGGCCGTAAGGGTATCGACAAAACGGGTGCCGACGCAGATAACCCTATCGGCGTCCTCTATGGCCTGACGCACTTCTTTGCTGCTGGCGCCTGCGCTATAGGTGCCAACGAAGTTCGGGTGCTGTTCATCAAAAAGCCCCTTCTCCATCAGTAGTGTCGCATGAGCGATGGGCGTTTCCGCCATCCAGCGCTGCAACAGTGGTCGTAAACCAAAACGCCCGGCAAGAAAGTCGGCCAATAGCGCAATGCGCCGACTGTTCATCAGGCACTGACGGGCGTGGTAACGAAAAGCCGTCTCTACGCCGCTTTGCGCTTCATGCACGGGCAACGTCAGCGCCTGCGTAGGTGGGATGGCCGTTTTTTTCGCCACGTCGGCGGGCAACATGATGTATCCTGGCCTGCGTGCGGCAAGCATTTCACCCAATACGCGGTCAATCTCGAAGCAGGCGTTCTGTTCATCCAATATTGCGCTGGCAGCGGATATCGCCTGACTCATGCGATAAAAATGACGAAAATCGCCGTCACCGAGGGTATGGTGCATCAATTCGCCACGCTGCTGCGCAGCGCTACAGGGCGCGCCGACGATATGCAAGACCGGGACATATTCCGCGTAACTGCCCGCGATACCGTTAATAGCGCTAAGTTCTCCCACGCCAAAGGTGGTGAGTAGCGCTCCAGCGCCCGACATGCGCGCATAGCCGTCCGCGGCATAAGCGGCGTTCAGCTCATTGGCGCATCCCACCCAACGCAAGGTCGGGTGGTCAATCACATGGTCAAGAAACTGCAAGTTATAATCGCCCGGTACGCCAAAAAGATGGCCAATGCCGCATCCTGCCAGTCTGTCCAGCAAATAGTCGGCCACGGTATAGGGGTTTTGCATGACAGCTTTCCTTCTGACGTTGACATTATGTTGAGTATTAAGGAATGCCGATGGCTGTCCAGCACGACGGGGATGAAAGCCTGGAAAACAATGTTTACAGCGGCAAACAGTAAAAGCCGGATACCGCCTGGCGAGTGTAACCGTATACACTATTTATTCACGCCACAGGGGGAAAGGTCATGATTTATCAGCCCGATGAAAATCGTTATCACACAATGGAGTATCGTCGCTGCGGGCGCAGCGGCGTCAAACTTCCCGCCATTTCGCTGGGGTTATGGCACAACTTCGGCGATACGACACGGGTAGAAAATAGCCGGGCGCTGCTGCAACGCGCGTTCGATCTGGGCATTACCCACTTTGATCTCGCCAATAATTATGGGCCGCCGCCGGGCTCCGCAGAATGCAATTTTGGCCGCATTCTGCAGGAAGATTTTTTACCGTGGCGCGATGAGTTAGTCATCTCCACCAAAGCGGGCTACACCATGTGGGATGGCCCTTATGGCGACTGGGGTTCACGGAAATACCTTATCGCCAGCCTCGATCAAAGCCTGAAACGTATGGGGCTGGAGTATGTCGATATCTTTTATCACCATCGTCCCGATCCCGAAACGCCGCTTAAAGAGACGATGAAAGCGTTAGATCACCTTGTGCGCCACGGCAAAGCGTTGTACGTGGGGATCTCTAACTATCCTGCCGATCTGGCCAGACAAGCTATCGATATTCTGGAGGATCTCGGCACGCCTTGCCTGATTCATCAGCCTAAATATTCGCTTTTTGAGCGTTGGGTAGAGGACGGGCTGCTGGCGCTGTTGCAGGAAAAAGGCGTCGGCAGTATTGCCTTCTCGCCGCTGGCGGGCGGGCAGCTCACTGACCGTTATCTGAATGGCATTCCGGAAGATTCCCGCGCGGCGAGCGGAAGCCGTTTCCTTAAACCAGAACAGATTACCGCCGACAAACTGGAAAAAGTTCGCCGGTTGAATGAACTGGCTGCACGACGGGGCCAAAAATTGTCTCAGATGGCGCTCGCCTGGGTGCTGCGTAACGATAACGTTACCTCGGTACTGATTGGCGCCAGCAAACCGTCGCAAATCGAAGACGCCGTAGGAATGCTGGCCAATCGCCGTTTTTCGGCGGCGGAATGTGCAGAAATTGACGCTATTCTGGAGGGCCGGTTTTAGCAAAAAATGCTCTCCTTCATGATTTAAGAGTTAAGGCGATGAAACAAATCTTTACTGCTTTGTAATATTGCATTAACAGGCCGGCGACGGCTCGATCGTGAAGGAGAGAAAGTATGTTCAGGTCACTGATTCTGGCGGCAGCCTTGCTGGCTTTTACACCGCTTGCCGCGAATGCGGGCGAAATCACCCTGTTGCCCTCAATAAAATTACAGATTGGCGATCGCGATGATTACGGTAACTACTGGGACGGTGGTCGCTGGCGCGACCGTGATTACTGGCACAACCATTATGAATGGCGTAAAAATCGCTGGTGGCGCCATGACAACGGCTATCATCGCGGCTGGGATAAGCGTAAAGCGTATGAACGCGGTTATCGGGAAGGCTGGCGCGATCGCGACGATCATCGCGGGCGAGGCCGGGGTCACAAACATCATCACTAAGCCTCCTGCTGAATAATAGCCCGATGACGTTCACGCATCGGGCCTGCTATCTTTCTGTCTTTATGACAACCCCATCACCGTTCCAACCAGTAACCAGATATTCAGGGCGACGACCAGCACGACAATTATCCAGCCAATCTGTTTTACTCGCCGCGTGTTCACCAGCTCGCCCATTAGCGTAGCGTTACTGGTGAAAATCAGGAGCGGCACCAGCGCCAGCGCAATACCAAAACTCAGCAGCACCTGGCTCATCACCAGAATTCGGGTAGGGTCAAGCCCCATCAAAATCACAATAAATGAGGGCAGCATGGTAATGGTGCGCCGTACCCACAGCGGAATGTGAAAACGGACAAACCCTTGCATCACCACCTGCCCCGCCAGAGTCCCTACCACAGTGGAGGAAAGCCCTGCCGCTACCAGACTAAGACCAAACACCGTTGCCGCCGCATGGCTTAGTAACGGTTCCAGCGTCAGGTATGCCTGATCGAGGTCGGCGATGCCGGTGTGGCCGCTAAAATGAAACGCCGCCGCGGCGGTCGCCATCATTGCCAGATTGACAAAACCGGCAATCGTCATAGCAATAGCGACATCCCATTTCGTTGCTGAGTACCGTTGTTGCCGCGTTCCGCCGTGCAGATGCTGTGTTAATGACGAGTGCAGATAAATCACGTGCGGCATAATCGTCGCGCCAAGCACGCCGGCGGCTAAGAATACGGCTTCCGGGTTCGGTAGCGCCGGGATAACCATTCCTTTGCCGAGCTGCGCCATATCAGGCTGAGAGAAAAACAGCTCCACAATGTAAGCAGCGGCGACAAAAAGCAGTAAACCGCCGATGACTTTTTCAAGCGGTTTTTGACCGCGGCGCTGTAACATTAAAATCAGAAACGTCGCGATACCGGTCAATACCGCGCCCTGTAATAAAGAGACGCCCAGGATCAGCTTAAAACCTATTGCCGCGCCGATAAATTCAGCTAAATCGGTGGCCATCGCGATGATTTCCGCCTGTACCCAGTAAAACCAGACTACCGGGCGCGGATAATGGTCGCGAATTTGCTCCGCCAGGTTCTTGCCCGTGGCGATTCCGAGTTTTGCCGAGAGGATTTGAATCAGCATCGCCATCAGGTTCGCCCAGACCACCACCCAGAGTAGCTGGTAGCCAAAGCTGGCGCCGGCCTGAATATTGGTCGCGAAGTTACCAGGATCGATATAACCAATCGCGGCAATGAACGCAGGTCCCATTAATGCGAGCCTTAGCTTGCGCGCCGCCCGTCCGCTGCTATTCTCTACGCGATTGTCAGTCATCTTTTGCCTCAAAAACATAGCCTTTGCTATGTTTCATGCTATGTTTATTGATAATGATTATCAAGTGCATTTCAATGGGTACGGGTGATTACTTTGATAGTGTGAAACGATAGACCGATACGATGACGACCTGTATCAGAACAGTTTGGCTTAACATTACAAGATTAGCACACTGATATAACTTTTCATTTTCATATTCAGTACAGTAAAAGTGTATTACAGATCACTAATTTTGAATCTCGTCACAGGTCCTTATTATAGTGTGTGTTGGATCTCGTTTTCTTTACGGCTGTTGCATAGAATGTGCACGAAAATTAAACCTGTCTCATATTTGGAGCAAATATGGACCGCGTCCTTCATTTTGTCCTGGCGCTTGCCGTTGTTGCGGTACTCGCACTGCTGGTTAGCAGCGACCGTAAAAAAATTCGCATTCGTTACGTCATTCAGTTACTTGTTATCGAAGTGTTACTGGCCTGGTTCTTCCTGAACTCGGATGTTGGCCTTGGCTTCGTAAAAGGTTTCTCCGAGATGTTTGAAAAACTGCTCGGATTTGCCAACGAAGGGACAAACTTCGTCTTTGGCAGTATGAACGATCAAGGTTTGGCGTTCTTCTTCCTGAAAGTATTGTGCTCGATCGTCTTTATTTCCGCGTTGATCGGTATTCTCCAGCATATCCGCGTTCTGCCAGTGGTCATCCGCGCTATTGGTTTCCTGCTGTCCAAAATAAACGGTATGGGCAAACTGGAGTCTTTTAACGCCGTCAGCTCGCTGATCCTCGGCCAGTCTGAGAACTTTATCGCTTATAAAGATATCCTCGGCAAAATGTCCCGTAACCGCATGTACACCATGGCTGCAACGGCGATGTCTACCGTTTCCATGTCTATCGTGGGCGCGTATATGACGATGCTGGACCCTAAATATGTGGTCGCAGCGCTGGTTCTGAACATGTTCAGCACCTTTATCGTTCTGTCGCTGATCAACCCCTATACCGTTGATGCCAGCGAAGAAAATATTCAGATGTCGAACCTGCATGAAGGCCAAAGTTTCTTCGAAATGCTGGGCGAGTACATTCTGGCAGGTTTTAAAGTGGCGATTATCGTCGCGGCGATGCTGATCGGTTTCATCGCGCTGATCGCGGCGCTGAACGCGCTGTTCGCAACGGTTACCGGTTGGTTCGGCTACAGCATCTCCTTCCAGGGCATTCTGGGTTACATCTTCTACCCGGTCGCATGGGTAATATTGCGGGCGCGATTAAAGGCCTGAACGAAGAGCAAGGCAACGTGGTTTCCCGTTTTGGTCTGAAACTGGTTTACGGTTCTACGCTGGTGAGCGTACTGTCCGCCTCTATCGCGGCGCTGGTACTGTAAGTCTGCGTTTAATGTAGAAACCGGGGAGCTATCCCCGGTTTTTTTATGCCGCTTATTTGCCTAACGGGCGCGGGCGGCCAATCAGATATCCCTGCAAACTGTGTACGCCAAGCTGCAATAGCAGATCGCGCTGCGCAGGCGTTTCAACAAACTCAGCCACGACGCTCAACGATTTCGCTTTCGCTAAATCAGTGATGGATTTCACGATCATCGCATCCAGGGAGTCCGTCAGAATATCTTTTACAAAACAACCGTCGATTTTAATGATGTCCGCCTTGAGGCGTTTTAGCCGTTCATAGTTTGCATAACCGGTGCCGAAATCATCAATGGCGATTTTTAGGCCAAACTTACGCAGCTGGTTGATATTGTGCATACTGATTTCGGAATGAGAGAAGGCCTGTTCTTCAGTAATTTCGATGATGACCGAAGCAGGCGGGACGCCATAGCGTTTAAAAAGCTGCATAATGCGCGACGCCGTCTCTTTTTGCAGCAGCGTCAGCGGCATCAAATTAACCGAAAAACGCGCCCCCTGCTCCGCCGAAGGATGCGCGGACAGCCATTGCAGGAGCGCTTCCATCACCTGCATATCAAACCGTACGCTCAGGTTAAACTGGGCGATAAGCGGAATGAACTGATTCGGCATCATGATACCGTCGTCGCACCGAAGCCGCGTCAGAATCTCGTCATACCCTTTTCCCTGCGCGTCGCGAATGGGTTGCGCATACAAAACCAGCGCGCCACGCTCCAGCGCCTGACGGATTTTCTGCAACCGCAGCACCCGTTCCGTCGTCTGCCCGGAAGCGGCTTCAATACTCTGGGTCAGTGCAAGCACCCGACGGTGCGAGCAGGATTGCTCCGCCAGCCAGCTTAACTGCCCCAACAGCGGTTGCAAGGTTTCCTGGCGACCATCGAATGTTCCCCACGATGCGCCGTATTCCATGTCCAGACCGGTATTGTTCCAGTAAATTTTGCGGTTATTAAGCACATTGAGCATATATTGCAGGCGGGCTTCCGTCTCCGGTCCTGTCAGCACCAGCAATAATTCACTGCCCGGCAGATGGAAAATTTTCTCCTTTTCCAGCAGCAGCGGCTGCAACACGCGAAACACCTCGCGTTCGCAATGCACGCGCATCTGCATACCGTAATGACGGCTCAGAAATTCCAGGTTTTCCATGCGTAGATAACACACGCTTTGCCCGGTATCCTGTAAAAGAAACTGTTCCAGCGCACGCAGGTTAGGCAGTTGCGTCAATGGATCGGTCAACGCCTGCGAGTGCCATTGTCGATTCAACCATTCGCTACGCTGATTAATCCGCGCCATGTACAACAAACAAATACTAAAAGAAATGAGAACTGAAAGGATAAATGCCAGCGAATATTCTGAGCCCACGCCCTGCAGAAAATTGCGGTTATAGCTAAGCAGGAATAGCGCAGTGAGAGCCCAACTAAAATTCAACAGCGGATAACTGATTTTCCCCACGCCGATGGTAAATCCAATGAACAGGACTGGCACCAGATAGCCAGCAATATACTTTGTCTCGAAAGGCGTACACAGCACCGCTAATAGCGTCGCCAGAGTGGCAAACCAGAGAAGCGTAAACAGGCGTTTTTCTTTGGCGAGATAAGGAGCGACATCCCTCCGCCAGAAAATACGAATATAGTGCGGGCTGACTATCATCCGCAGCGGATAATAGAAAAAGAGGGTAAAAATAAGCACGGCAGAAATCAGACTCAATAAATCAACAATCGAGAAAATAGCGGTGCCGGTGCCAAAGAAGGTAGAGATGGTCACCGGGAAAGCCAGGTAGTGCCCCGCCAGATGCATACTGATTTTTATGCCAAACGGCGTCATTAACCCTAACCAGAAAACGCGTAGCCAGATGCCTTGGTTGGGTATTCCGTAGCGCCAGCGCGCGCCCAGCTGCCAGCGTACGATAGCGCAAACCAGCAGCACGGGAAACGTCTGGCAAAATAGCAGCACCATCGCCTGTGGCAGAGGTAAATGAAAATTCCATTCATTAGTCAACATCATTCCGCCTACCATCGGCGCGACGCCACGGCGGCCAAATAAGAACAGCACGGCAAACATGACGCAGAGCGGTAGCCAGGCCAGAAAGATATAGCTGGAATCAATTGTGGCGCGGGGAGAAATGAGACAAGATAGCAGAATAGCCGGAACGGTCAGGCAGAAGGCCAGTAAAAATATTTTTATATTTTTTAATACGTTACACTTATCCGGCATTGCTTTAATGCTCACATCATTATATAAGGCGCATGAATAATAAGTATATTCGCATTATGAAGCAATCTAACAAAAGCTCATATTGACCGCAAAAGCAGCGGCAAACAAACGCACCTGAAGAGCAGATCAGACGCCATGAATTTTGTGACAAAAAGCAAAAACCCCCGCTTTTCAGCGAGGGTTTGAATGTTGGTGGAGCTAAGCGGGATCGAACCGCTGACCTCTTGCATGCCATGCAAGCGCTCTCCCAGCTGAGCTATAGCCCCATAACGTAAAGCTTGTCGAGTTGACGGGCGGCATCATATGAATTCCCTCGGCATGTGTCAACGGCAAAATGAACTTGCCGAATTCAATCGCTGAAAAAGCATTCAAATAAAGGACATTGCGGCACAACTCGCATTCAGTAGTTAAACACGTCACGGTTTCGACTAAAATGGTGCTATAAAATGAACCACTAATTAACCCCACGACTATTCAGGGAATCGTTATGTTCAAGGAACGGATGACGCCAGAAGAACTCGCTAATCTCACCGGTTACAGCCGACAAACCATCAATAAATGGGTACGGAAAGAAGGCTGGGCAACATCGCCCAAACCTGGCGTCCAGGGCGGTAAAGCCCGTCTGGTTCATGTAAACGAACAGGTTCGTGAATATATCCGCAGCGCTGAACGTTCAGTTGACCATCACGCAGACACATTCACGCCTGCCAGCAACGCATCGCTTGAAGCGCTGCTCATGACGCTCGCCAAAGAGATGACCTCATCCGAGCAGAAACAGTTTACCTCTCTCCTCGTGCGTGAAGGGATTACCGGTTTGTTACAACGCTTAGGGATACGCGATAGCAAATAATATGAAAAGATTACGCAGTAAAATGACCACTGAAGAGCTGGCTGAATGCCTCGGCGTGGCCAGACAAACCGTCAATCGCTGGATCAGAGAACAACACTGGAAAACCGAAAAATTTCCCGGCGTCAAAGGCGGACGCGCAAGACTCATCCATATTGATGCTAGCGTGCGGGAGTTTATTCTCAATATTCCGGCTTTTCGCAAACTGCCTGCGTTTTATCAGGCGGAAGAAGCTTTCGCAGAATATGCGAACGCGGCGCACAGTCATGCTTATCGACAAATTATTGATGCCGTTGAAAATATGTCTGCTCAGGAACAGGAAAAACTGGCGCTGTTTTTATCGCGGGAAGGTATTCGCGGATTTCTGACGCGTTTAGGTATCAATGAGGCGGACTAACAAATAATAAACGGCAGGCGTCTGCCCTGCCGTTTATTCTGTTTCAGCTGGCGTTACTGCTGGCTTTCACGCTCGGCGATAAAGCCCAGCGCTTTGTTGATGCGCTCAATGCTGCGGGTTTTACCAATCGCATGTACGGTGACATCCAGCGCAGGCGACTGCCCGGCACCGGTCACAGCCACACGCAGCGGCATCCCCACTTTACCCATCCCCACTTCCAGCTCATCCGCCGTGGCCTGAATCGCGTGGTGGACGTTTTCTGCTGACCAGTCCGTAATCGCCGACAGCTTGTCGCGCACCACTTCCAGCGGCTGACGCGCCACCGGGCGGAGGTGTTTTTTTCGCCGCATCGGCGTCAAACTCGCTGAAGTCTTCATAGAAGTAGCGGCAGCTCTGCGACATCTCTTTCAGAGTTTTGCAGCGCTCGCCCAGCAACTTCACCAGTTCAGCAAGCTGCGGGCCGTTACGGGTGTCGATATTTTCCTGCTCGATATGCCACTGCAAATGCGTCGCCACATATTCCGGCGCCAGCGTATTGATATAGTGGTGGTTCAGCCACAGCAGTTTATCGGTGTTGAACGCGCTCGCAGACTTGCTCACCGCACCGAGGGAGAACAGTTTAATCATCTCTTCGCGGGTGAAGATTTCCTGATCGCCGCTGGACCAGCCCAGACGCACCAGATAGTTCAGCAACGCTTCCGGCAGATAACCGTCATCGCGATACTGCATCACGCTCACCGCACCGTGACGTTTAGACAGCTTTTTACCGTCGTCGCCGTTAATCATCGACACATGCGCGTACATCGGCACCGGCGCGTTTAACGCTTTCAAAATGTTAATCTGGCGCGGAGTATTGTTGATATGGTCTTCGCCACGAATCACATGGGTAATTTCCATATCCCAGTCGTCAACCACCACACAGAAGTTGTAGGTCGGGGAGCCGTCGGTACGACGAATGATCAGATCGTCCAGCTCCTGATTGCTGAATTCGATCGGGCCACGGATCTGATCATCAAAAATAACGGAACCGTCCTGCGGGTTGGCAAAGCGCACCACGCATGGTTCATCGTCGGCATGATGTTCGTGACTGTGACGGCAACGCCCGTCATAACGCGGCTTCTCGCCTTTCGCCATCTGATCTTCACGCAGTTGCTCCAGACGCTCTTTAGAGCAGTAGCATTTATAGGCTGTTCCCGCCTCCAGCATCTCGTCAATCACCGCGTTATAGCGATCAAAACGTTTGGTCTGGAAATAGGGGCCTTCGTCCCATTCCAGGTTCAGCCAGTTCATACCATCCATGATGGCTTCAATGGCTTCCGGCGTGGAACGCTCAAGATCGGTGTCTTCAATACGCAGCACGAACTCACCGCCGTGGTGACGTGCGAAAAGCCAGGAATAAAGAGCAGTACGCGCGCCGCCGACGTGCAGATAACCTGTCGGGCTAGGCGCGAAGCGAGTTTTGATTTTCATGAAATGGCCTTACGTTTATAAAGATGCCGACAACCGGCAAATCCTGGAAAGATGAATAGCCTTGTATTCTATCACTGTGGCTTGATTCCTCAATGTTGATCCGGTCAGAACACTGCGCTTTGCTATTTCCGTATAGAAATCATGCAGCGCGGGGTAATTCACGATCGTTTTGTTTAATTTTACGACGAACAAACAAAAACTTTAGAAAATGCGTTGACTCATTTTCAACTCTCCCTATAATGCGACTCCACACAGCGGGGGTGATTAGCTCAGCTGGGAGAGCACCTCCCTTACAAGGAGGGGGTCGGCGGTTCGATCCCGTCATCACCCACCAACTACTTTATGTAGTCTCCGCCGTGTAGATAAGAAATTGAGAAGTGGGTGATTAGCTCAGCTGGGAGAGCATCTCCCTTACAAGGAGGGGGTCGGCGGTTCGATCCCGTCATCACCCACCACTTTCTCGCCAGCTAAATTTCTTATTGTGAAGTGCCGAAGTGGGTGATTAGCTCAGCTGGGAGAGCACCTCCCTTACAAGGAGGGGGTCGGCGGTTCGATTCCGTCATCACCCACCACTTCGGGTCGTTAGCTCAGTTGGTAGAGCAGTTGACTTTTAATCAATTGGTCGCAGGTTCGAATCCTGCACGACCCACCAATGTAAAAAAGCGCCCTAAAGGCGCTTTTTTGCTATCTGCGATATGGAAGATTCGAACCTGCAGCAGGTTCGGGTCTTGCCTGATGCGCTGCGCTTATCAGGCCTACAGACGACACCGCCGCGTAGGCCGGGTAAGGCGAAGCCGCCACCCGGCATAAATACCGCAGCAACGCTACCGGCTCGCTTACCGCCTATAGCTGATACAGCGGATCTTTCGCCCTCGCGGCGGTTAATTCGCTGGCCTGAGTACGCACCACGTCCCACAACGCCTGCGCCGCCGTGGAGAGCGAACGGTTTTTTCGCCGCGCCAGCATGAGCTGCCTTTCAACTACGGGCGTCAGCCGTTTAACCTGTAAGTGGCTGCCCTGCGGGAGCGGTAACGCCAGCGCGGGCAGCACGCTGATGCCGATTCCCGCTTCCACCATTGGAAACAGCGTGGCCGGGTGACCAATCTCCTGCACGATATCCGCCTCAATAGCAAAATGGGCCAGCGCCGCATCAATCAGCGGTCGACTGCCGGAAGCATAATCCTGTAAGACCAGCGAGGCCTGTTTAAGATCCTGCCAGCTCACCCATTCCTGATGCGCCAGCGGATGATCCTGGCGACACAACAGTAAAAAAGGCTCTGATAAGATGGCTTCACACTGTAAATCCACCGCTGCGCCGGGATCGATAACGATGCCAAAATCCACTTCACCCTGGCGGATGCTCTCCAGCACCCACTGCTGCGGACGATCGTGCAATACAAAATCAATAGCGGGATAAAGTGAATTACTTTGGGCAATGCATTGCGGAATAAGATGCGCAGAAATGGTTTGGCTCGCGGCAACGCGCACAGTGCCGGTTAATTGTGTCCCTACTCTGCCTGCATCGCGCAGTATGCTGTTCAGTTCATCAAGCACCCGCTCCAGACGCGTCGCCAGTTGTTGCCCCGCCTCGGTCAGCACCACCTCACGCGTAGTGCGATCCAACAGTCTGACGCCGGTTTGCCGCTCCAGCTCTTTTACGCTATGACTGACCGCAGAGTGGCTCAGTCCAATCCTGTCCCCTGCCCGACTGAAACTTTTGGCCTGGGCGACGGTAATAAAAATACGCAGTTGACGCAGTGAATAGTTCATCGACTAGATTCATATATAGATGCAATAAATCAATTTTATTTCTCAAAGCGAAAAACGCAAAATAGCTGCACCGACTTTCAGGAGTTTTTATGAAACTTTTTCGTATCCTTGACCCTTTCACGCTGACACTTATCACCGTGGTACTACTGGCCTCTTTTTTCCCGGCGGAAGGCAGCTTTGTGCCTGTCGTTGAAGGCATTACGACAGCGGCCATCGCTCTGCTGTTTTTTATGCATGGCGCGAAGCTTTCACGTGAAGCGATCATCGCTGGCGGCAGCCACTGGCGGTTGCATCTGTGGGTCATGTGCAGCACTTTTGTGCTCTTTCCTGTCCTCGGCGTACTGTTTGCCTGGTGGGCGCCTGTCAATGTCGACCCTATGCTCTACAGCGGCTTTCTGTATCTGTGCATTTTGCCCGCCACCGTGCAGTCTGCGATTGCGTTTACTTCACTCGCGGGCGGTAACGTCGCGGCCGCGGTGTGCTCAGCGTCTGCGTCCAGTCTGCTGGGCATTTTCCTGTCGCCGCTGCTGGTCGGTCTGGTAATGAATATTCATGGCGCACAGGGCAGTCTGGAAGAGGTGGGCAAAATTATGCTGCAACTGCTGCTGCCTTTTGTGCTGGGACACCTGTCTCGCCCGTGGATCGGCAACTGGGTCGCGCGCAACAAAAAGTGGATCGCGAAAACGGATCAGACCTCTATTCTGCTGGTGGTCTACTCGGCGTTCAGCGAAGCGGTGGTCAATGGCATCTGGCACAAAGTCGGCTGGGGATCGCTGCTGTTTATCGTCGTGGTCAGTCTCATACTGTTGGCGATCGTCATCGCCATTAACGTCTTTGTCGCCCGTAAATGCGGCTTCAATAAAGCCGACGAAATCACTATTGTCTTCTGCGGTTCGAAAAAAAGCCTAGCCAACGGGATCCCGATGGCCAATATTCTGTTTCCGACGTCAGTGCTAGGTATGATGGTATTACCGCTGATGATCTTCCACCAGATCCAACTGATGGTCTGCGCAGGGCTGGCGCGGCGCTACAAACGCCAGACCGAGAAGTTACAGGCGCAGCAGGAAAGCCGCGCCGCGAAAGCTTAAAGCGGGCGTTTCAGGGGCTGCACCAGTTGCGTCAGCCCCTCGGTTTTAATCAGCAGCGTGATTTGCATCAACTCCCCCAGTTTACCCGCCGGAAATTGATCTTTACGGGCAAACCACAGCAAATACTCTTCCGGAGGGTCGATCAATCGACGTCCCTGATATTTGCCGAACGGCATCACGGTGTTGGCGATTTCAACCAGCTGCTCTTTTTCCATCTCAGGCACCCAGTAAGCGGATCATTTCCGCTTCATCAATGACATTGATGCCCAGTTCCTGCGCTTTGGCCAGTTTGGAACCCGCCGCTTCACCGGCAATCACCAGATCGGTTTTCTTCGATACGCTGCCTGCCACTTTCGCGCCCAGCGCCACTAAACGCGCTTTAGCGTCATCGCGGGACATCTGGCTCAGGCTACCGGTTAGTACCACGGTTTTACCGGCAAACGGGCTATCGATCTCTTGCACATTAATGACTACCGGCGCGGGCCAGTGAACCCCTTCCGCCAGTAGCTGCACAATCACATCACGATTGCTCTCTTCGGCAAAAAAGTTAAAGACGTGCGTAGCGACCACAATCCCCACGTCAGGTACTTTCTGCAACTCGTCAATGGTGGCGGCCTGTAGTGCCTCCAGCGTGCCGAAATAAGCCGCCAACCCCGCCGCCGTCGCTTCACCCACTTCACGGATGCCCAGCGCATAGAGAAAACGCGCAAAGGTCGTCGCTTTGGCTTTTTCCAGCGCGTTTACAACATTTTGCGCGGACTTTGGCCCCATTCGGTCCAGGCCGGTCAGTTTACCCGCCGTCAGACGGAACAGATCCGCTGGCGTATGGACATACTCCCTTTCCACCAGTTGGTCGATGATCTTATCGCCCATCCCGTCTACATCCATCGCCCGGCGCGACACAAAATGTTTCAGCGACTCTTTACGCTGCGCGCCGCAAATCAGCCCACCGGTACAACGGGTAACGGCTTCGCCTTCGACGCGCTCTACGTCCGATCCGCACACCGGACAGTGCGTTGGAAACACAATCGGACGCGTCTCTTCAGGGCGTTCGGACAGAACCACGTTGACCACCTGAGGGATCACATCGCCTGCCCGACGGATAACCACCTTATCGCCAATGCGCAAGCCAAGCCGCTCAATTTCATCGGCATTATGCAACGTGGCATTGCTGACCAGCACACCAGCCACCTGAACCGGTTCCAGACGCGCCACCGGCGTAATCGCCCCAGTGCGCCCAACCTGAAACTCAACATCGCGCACAAAAGTCATCTGCTCCTGAGCAGGGAATTTAAACGCCACCGCCCAGCGCGGCGCGCGGGCCACAAAGCCCAGCTGTTCCTGCAAAGCCAGCGAGTTGACCTTAATCACCACGCCGTCGATATCAAAACCGAGCGTGGGGCGATCTTTTTCGACGTTGTGATAAAAATCCAGTACCGCCTGGGGAGAATCGCACAGCGTCACGCGATCGCTGACCGGTAACCCCCACGCTTTAAATTGCAGCAAACGTCCCAGATGCGTATCCGGCAACTCGCCGCCTTCCAGAATACCGACGCCGTAGCAGAAAAATGTTAGCGGTCGCTTCGCCGTAATACGCGGATCGAGCTGACGCAGCGAGCCCGCCGCCGCGTTACGCGGGTTAGCAAACACTTTGCCGCCAGTGCGGCGCGCGTCTTCATTGATCTTTTCAAACCCGGCCTGCGGTAAAAATACCTCTCCGCGAACTTCAAGACGCGCCGGAATGTTATCGCCGTGCAGCTTTAACGGAATGGCGCGAATCGTGCGCACGTTTGAAGTGATATCTTCACCGGTGGTGCCGTCGCCACGCGTCGCTGCGCTCACCAGCACGCCGTTTTCATACAGAATGCTGACCGCCAGGCCATCCAGCTTTAGCTCGCAGCACCAGATGACATTTTCCGTGCTTTTTAGACGATCCTGCACTCGCTTGTTAAACGCCAGGAAGCTTTCTTCATCAAATACGTTATCGAGCGACAGCATCGGTACTTCATGGCGAATCTGGTTGAATGCCGTCAGCGGCGCCGCGCCAACGCGCTGCGTGGGCGAATCCGGCGTGATAAGGTCCGGACGTTGCGCCTCCAGCTCTCGCAGTTCCCGCATCAGGCGGTCATATTCGGCGTCGGGAATCTCTGGCGCATCCATCACATGATACAGATATTCATGATGGCGAAGCGTGGTTCGCAGTTCTGTCAGTTGTTGTTCGATTGGTTCCATATCACACCATCAATGATAAAAAACCCCCGACAGGCGGGGGTTACGTTAAAAATGTCACACCTGCGTTAACCTCAGGCGTTAGCGTCCATCACCTCGCGGATGCGGTCCTGATATTCGCGCAGTTTCTGCGGCGTCATCATCCGACGCTGGTCATCCAGCACGACGCCACCGACCTCATCAGCGATATGCTGCGCGGATTGCAGCATCAGCTTGAAATTCTGCAGCGCATCGCCGTAAGACGGTACCTGCATAAAGATAGTGACGCCAGGCGTAGTGAAGTCCGTCATTTCAGGATCGAACGTTCCCGGATTGACCATATTCGCGAGACTGAACAAGGCCGGGCCGCTGCCGTCCGGGCTCAAATGACGATGGAAAATATTCATATCGCCAAATTTAAAGCCTGACTGCTGAATACTGTTCAGTAACACTTCACCATTAAGCTCGCTGCCATGATGGGCCGCGACGTTCATAATGATGACCGCCTCTTTACGCTGCGGTTTTTCCACAACCGGCGCTTCTTCCACTACCGGTTCCGCCTCAACCACAGGTTCCGCAGGCTGGAAGGTTTGCGCTGATGGCGGCGGCGCGGGCTGCGCAACAGGCTGCGGCGCTTGCGACGGCGGTGCAGGCTGCTGTTGCGGCGGCTGTACCGGCGGCGCAGATGGCTGAACCTGCTGAGGCTGCGGCGCAGGTTGGACCGGTTGCTGAACCGGCTGTTGCATCGGCGCTTGCGGCTGCGGCGGCGCCGCTGGACGCGGTTGCGCAGACGCATAAGGCGGCTGGTACTGGTGTTGCGGCGACTGACGAGGGGCATCATGCTCCTGCGACTGGCCGGGGGCATGATTTACGCGGTGAACACGAACTTCACCCACGCCTTCGTCTTCTTCGACATCGTCGTCATACGAGTCGTCGTCGCGTTTCGATTTCATGCGTTTTAGTGGACGATCGCGGAACATAGAAGATCGTTCTTTACGGCTGGTCCAGAAACCATGTACCAGTAAAGCGATTATGGCGATCGCGCCAACAATGATTAATATCAGACGCAAATCCTGCATCATTATATTCTCTGTTGTTCTAACACCTTGCCACCACGGCAAACATTTACTCACTAAGAGTATTTGCCGATTACGTCAAGTGCAAGTGTACTGTTGGCTTTCGCAGCATAAAGATGAAGGAAAATGTGCTTTTTGCTGTTTTTTCGAACATTTCCGAACTATCCACCGTCTGATAACCGGGTAAGATATCCCACGTTTACCCAGGGCTTTAAGAAAAAGGAGTATGTCCTGAATATGGTTTCATCATCCACAACCGTACCACGTAGCGGCGTCTATTATTTCTCGCAAGGATGGAAGTTAGTCACCCTACCGGGAATCCGCCGCTTTGTTATTTTACCTTTGCTGGTCAACATTGTGCTGATGGGCGGCGCATTTTGGTGGCTGTTTACCCAGCTTGACGCCTGGATACCTTCGTTGATGAGTCATGTGCCGGACTGGCTGCAATGGCTGAGCTATCTGCTGTGGCCGATTGCGGTTATCTCTGTTCTGCTGGTCTTTGGCTATTTTTTCTCTACCCTCGCCAACTGGATCGCCGCGCCGTTTAACGGCCTTTTAGCCGAACAGCTTGAGGCGCGGTTAACCGGCGCCACGCCGCCAGATACCGGCATACTCGGCATCATGAAAGATGTACCGCGCATTATGAAACGTGAATGGCAAAAGCTGGCGTGGTATCTGCCGCGCGCTATTGTGCTGCTGGTTCTCTATTTTATTCCTGGCATTGGCCAAACCATCGCGCCGGTGCTGTGGTTTTTGTTCAGCGCCTGGATGCTGGCGATCCAGTATTGCGACTACCCGTTTGATAACCACAAAGTGCCGTTTAAAACGATGCGCGCCGCGTTGCGCACGCAGAAGGTGGCGAATATGCAATTTGGCGCGCTCACCAGCCTCTTTACGATGATTCCGGTGCTTAACCTTTTCATTATGCCTGTCGCCGTCTGTGGCGCGACGGCAATGTGGGTTGATTGCTGGCGTGCTAAGCACGCGTTATGGAAATAACGTAAAAATGTATAAATAAGAGATGGCTTAGAGCCTATCCCACCAGGCGTTATTGGCGCAGCCAGTTTGGACACGGACAGCGCGCAAAAACCGGAGCGTACACGTAGTACGTGAGGATTTTGAGCACTGCCCAGGTCCAAAATGGCAAGTAAAATAGCCCTAATGGGATAGGCTCTTATGCTGTCTCTTATTCCATACTGATAACCATTATTCCCCATCAGCATATAGATATGCGAAATCCTTACTTCCCCATATCTGGCTGGAAGGTATGCTGGGAAGGTATCCCAATTTCATACAGTTAAGGACAGGCCATGAGTAAGATTTATGAAGATAACTCGCTGACTATCGGTCATACGCCGCTGGTTCGACTGAACCGTATCGGTAATGGACGCATTCTGGCGAAGGTGGAGTCGCGCAACCCGAGCTTCAGCGTCAAGTGCCGTATCGGCGCCAATATGATTTGGGATGCCGAAAAGCGTGGCGTACTGAAACCTGGCGTGGAACTGGTGGAGCCGACCAGCGGCAACACCGGTATTGCGCTGGCGTATGTCGCCGCCGCGCGCGGTTACAAACTCACCCTGACCATGCCGGAAACCATGAGCATTGAACGCCGCAAGCTACTCAAAGCATTAGGCGCGAATTTGGTGCTGACCGAAGGGGCGAAAGGGATGAAAGGCGCTATTCAGAAAGCCGAAGAAATTGTCGCCAGCGATCCGCAAAAATATCTCCTGCTCCAGCAGTTCAGCAACCCTGCCAACCCGGAAATCCATGAAAAAACCACCGGCCCGGAAATCTGGGAAGACACCGATGGTCAGGTGGATGTGTTTATCTCCGGCGTCGGCACTGGCGGTACGTTAACCGGCGTCACGCGTTATATCAAAGGGACGAAGGGTAAAACCGATCTTATCACCGTTGCGGTAGAACCCACTGACTCCCCGGTTATCGCCCAGGCGCTGGCTGGTGAAGAGATCAAACCGGGCCCGCATAAAATTCAGGGCATCGGCGCAGGCTTCATCCCAGGCAACCTGGATCTGAAACTGATTGATAAAGTGGTGGGCATCACCAATGAAGAAGCCATTTCTACCGCGCGCCGTCTGATGGAAGAGGAAGGTATTCTGGCGGGAATTTCTTCCGGCGCCGCGGTTGCTGCAGCGCTTAAGCTGCAGGAAGATGAAAGCTTTACCAATAAGAATATTGTGGTTATCCTACCTTCATCAGGTGAGCGTTATCTGAGCACCGCGTTGTTCGCCGATCTCTTTACTGAGAAAGAACTGCAACAGTGATGCCAGCATGTTAAAAACGCGTAAAAAAGCACCTTTTTGGGTGCTTTTTTGTGGCCTGCTTCAAACTTTCACCTCACCTGGCATTGATTCACCCTGCCGGAACTGGTATTTAACCAGACTAATTATTTTGATGCGCGAAATTAATCGTTACAGGAAAAGCGTTAGCTGAATCGATTTTATGATTTGGTTCAACTCTTCCTTTCGCGGCATAATGTTTAATGACGAGCGAAACGTCAGCGGCCATAAGTTGCCAGCAACGGATTGCGTAGAACACCTTTTGTGTCGCGTCCCGTTTACGCCGGCGCTAACAATACAGGCTAAAGTTGAGCCGCCAGGCTAGACTTTAGTTCCACAACACTAAACCTATAAGTTGGGGAAATACAATGTTCCAGCAAGAAGTTACCATTACCGCTCCGAACGGTCTGCACACCCGCCCTGCTGCTCAGTTTGTTAAAGAAGCAAAAGGCTTCACTTCTGAGATTACTGTGACTTCCAACGGCAAAAGCGCCAGCGCGAAAAGCCTGTTTAAACTGCAGACTCTGGGCCTGACTCAAGGCACCGTCGTCACCATCTCCGCAGAAGGTGAAGATGAGCAGAAAGCGGTTGAACATCTGGTCAAACTGATGGCGGAACTCGAGTAAGTTTTTTTCCGGGTTCTTTTAAAAATCAGTCACAAGTAAGGTAGGGTTATGATTTCAGGCATTTTAGCATCCCCGGGTATCGCTTTCGGCAAAGCACTGCTGCTGAAAGAAGACGAAATCGTCATTGACCGGAAAAAAATTTCTGCCGACAAGGTTGATCAGGAAGTTGAACGTTTTCTGAGCGGTCGTGCCAAGGCATCTGCGCAACTGGAAGCGATCAAGACAAAAGCTGGTGAAACGTTCGGTGAAGAAAAAGAAGCCATCTTTGAAGGGCATATTATGCTGCTCGAAGATGAGGAGCTGGAGCAGGAAATCATAGCCCTGATTAAAGATAAGCACATGACGGCTGACGCAGCCGCACATGAAGTTATCGAAGGTCAGGCCACTGCCCTGGAAGAACTGGATGATGAATACCTGAAAGAGCGTGCGGCTGACGTACGTGATATCGGTAAGCGCCTGTTGCGCAACATCCTGGGTCTGGCCATTATCGATCTGAGCGCGATTCAGGAAGAAGTTATCCTGGTTGCCGCTGACCTGACGCCGTCAGAAACCGCGCAGCTGAACCTGCAGAAAGTGCTGGGCTTCATCACCGACGCGGGCGGACGCACGTCTCATACCTCCATCATGGCGCGTTCTCTGGAACTGCCAGCGATCGTAGGTACCGGTAGCGTCACCGCTCAGGTGAAAAACGGCGACTATCTGATTCTGGATGCCGTAAACAACCAGGTTTACGTCAACCCGACCAACGATGTTATTGAGCAACTGCGCGCCGTCCAGGAGCAGGTTGCGACCGAGAAAGCGGAACTCGCAAAACTGAAAGATCTGCCGGCAATCACGCTGGATGGACATCAGGTCGAAGTTTGCGCCAACATCGGTACCGTTCGCGACGTTGAAGGCGCTGAGCGTAACGGCGCGGAAGGCGTTGGTCTGTATCGTACTGAATTCCTGTTCATGGATCGCGACGCGCTGCCGACGGAAGAAGAGCAGTTTGCCGCCTATAAAGCGGTCGCTGAAGCGTGCGGCTCGCAGGCGGTTATCGTCCGTACCATGGACATTGGCGGCGACAAAGAGCTGCCGTACATGAACTTCCCGAAAGAAGAAAACCCGTTCCTGGGCTGGCGCGCCGTGCGTATCGCCATGGATCGCAAAGAGATCCTGCGTGACCAGGTTCGCGCGATTCTGCGTGCCTCCGCTTTCGGTAAATTGCGCATTATGTTCCCGATGATCATCTCTGTTGAAGAAGTTCGCGCGCTGCGCAAAGAGATTGAAATCTACAAACAGGAACTGCGTGACGAAGGTAAAGCATTTGACGAAAGCATTGAGATTGGCGTGATGGTGGAAACACCGGCTGCGGCGACAATTGCGCGTCATTTAGCCAAAGAAGTTGATTTCTTTAGTATCGGCACCAATGATTTAACGCAGTACACCCTGGCAGTTGACCGTGGTAATGATATGATTTCACACCTTTACCAGCCAATGTCACCGTCCGTACTGAACTTGATCAAGCAAGTTATTGATGCTTCTCATGCAGAAGGTAAATGGACTGGCATGTGTGGTGAGCTTGCAGGCGACGAACGTGCTACACTTCTGTTGCTGGGGATGGGTCTGGACGAATTCTCTATGAGCGCCATTTCTATCCCGCGCATTAAGAAGATTATCCGTAACACGAACTTCGAAGATGCGAAGGTGTTAGCAGAGCAGGCTCTTGCTCAACCGACAACGGACGAGTTAATGACGCTGGTTAACAAGTTCATTGAAGAAAAAACAATCTGCTAATCCACGAGATGCGGCCCAATTTACTGCTTAGGAGAAGATCATGGGTTTGTTCGATAAACTAAAATCTCTGGTTTCTGATGATAAGAAAGACACCGGAACTATTGAGATTGTTGCCCCGCTCTCTGGCGAGATCGTCAACATCGAAGACGTGCCGGATGTAGTTTTTGCTGAAAAAATCGTTGGTGATGGCATCGCTATCAAACCAACCGGTAACAAAATGGTCGCCCCTGTTGACGGTACCATCGGCAAAATCTTTGAAACCAACCATGCGTTCTCTATCGAATCCGATAGCGGCATTGAGCTGTTCGTTCACTTCGGTATCGACACCGTTGAGCTGAAAGGCGAAGGCTTCAAGCGTATTGCTGAAGAAGGTCAGCGCGTGAAAGTTGGCGATCCGGTCATCGAGTTCGATCTGCCGTTGCTGGAAGAAAAAGCCAAGTCTACCCTGACTCCGGTTGTTATCTCCAACATGGATGAAATCAAAGAACTGATCAAACTGTCCGGTAGCGTGACCGTGGGTGAAACTCCGGTTATCCGCATTAAGAAGTAATTCTTGCCGCAGTGAAGAATGGCGCCTTTGGGCGCCATTTTTTTGCCTGTAGGCCGGATAAGGCGCTTGCGCCGCCATCCGGCGATGGTGTGGCGCACTGCCTGATGGCGCTACGCTTATCAGGCCTACAAGGTTGCGAACATTTCAGCGCCAATCCACGGGTTACAACTGCGAGGTCACCGGGCGAAAGCACTTCTCGCGCATCAGGATCTTCATCCCATCCGGGCCACTCTCCAGCATCCTGCGTTCGGAATCGGACACTTGCAACTCGCACTGATAGCCGCCAGTGATGCCAAACATCGCCCGCGCTACGCAAATATCTTCCAGCGCGTCCAGCCCGCTCGTTTCAAAATGCCCCACGATACGTCCCTGCTGGCGAACCACCAGCCGATAACTCTTCATCGCGCCTCCCCTGCCGGCGGCAGAATTAACTCATCACAGCCACACTGCTGTGTCCAGGTCATCACCTCCAGCACACGCTGCGCCGCATCTTTTGCCGCGGTCGTCAGTTTTTTTCCCTGCACAATATCGCTGACCAGCTCGGCGCAGAAGAGATCTCCCGTCCCTTTTAACTCCGTCGCCACCCGCGGATGGGCAAAGACCTCTACGACCTGCGCAGTAACGACCGCAACCGTTATGGTCTCCAGAGACTCGCCCGGCGCGCTGGTGATAACCACCCATTTCAACGTATCGGAAAGCAGCGATTGCGCCGCCGCCACCGCCTCTTCCAGCGTGCGGCACGGTTTACCACTCAGCATCTCCAGCTCAAATACGTTCGGCGTTAGCCCCTGCGCCTGCGGCAGTAAATATGTGCGATAAGCCTGCGGAATTTCCGCCTGCACATACATTCCACTGTCGGTATCGCCAATGACCGGATCGACAAGAATACACACCTCCGGATGCGAAGCCCGGATCGCCATTAGCCACTTCGAAAGCAATACAATTTGGTCTGCGCTGCCCATGTAACCGGTGGTAATCGCTTTTAATTCACGTAGCGCATCGCGCTCATTCAACGCCGTAAGGTAGCCTGCAAACCACTCGGCGGGAATAATACCGCCATAAAACGTTTTATAGTGCGGCGTATTGCTGAACAGCACCGTCGGAACAGCCGTCACGCGTAATCCCTGCGCTTTAATGGCCGGAACAGCGATGCTGTTGCCTACGCTGCCGTACACGACCTGTGACTGGACGGCGACGATATCGGTCTGTAACGCCCGATGGTTGTCGTCGAAGAGCACTGACTGAATATCACTCTCTTGTCCCATAAAATTTTCCTCTCGCTGGACAGCAGGCTACCGCCTCATTATCATTGTCATATGCTAAAATTCATTTTGTCATAGGTCAATAATGATCGACGGAAAAACCGCTAACGAAATTTTTGACAGTATCCGTCAACACATTATCGCCGGCACGTTACGGGCAGAGGATTCGCTCCCGCCGGTACGGGAGCTGGCAAGCGAATTAAAGGTGAACCGCAATACCGTCGCAGCGGCGTATAAACGGCTGATAACGGCGGGACTGGCGCAAAGTTTAGGCCGCAATGGGACGGTGATTAAAGGCAGTCCGTCTCCCGTAGCGCTGGAAGGCGGCGATCCGCATACGCCTCTGCACGACCTTTCCGGCGGCAATCCCGATCCGCAGCGTCTGCCTGACCTCAGCCGTTATTTTGCCCGTCTCAGCCGCACGCCGTATCTCTACGGCGATGCGCCCGTTTCCCCTGAACTACACGCCTGGGCGGCGCACTGGCTACGGGATGCCAACCCCGTCGCAGGCGAAATTGATATCACCAGCGGAGCTATCGACGCTATCGAAAGACTGCTTTGCGCGCATCTGCTGCCGGGCGACAGCGTCGCGGTGGAAGATCCCTGTTTTTTAAGCAGTATCAATATGCTGCGCTATGCCGGTTTTAGCGCCAGCCCGGTCAGTGTGGATAGCGAAGGAATGCAGCCTGAAAAGCTGGAGCAGGCGCTAAACCAGGGCGCGCGGGCAGTGATCTTAACGCCGCGCGCACACAACCCTACCGGCTGTAGCCTGAGCGCTCGCCGTGCCGCTGCGCTGCAAAATATACTGGCGCGTTACCCTCAGGTACTGGTCATTATCGACGATCACTTCGCCCTGCTTTCTTCGTCGCCCTGGCAGCCGGTTATTGCGCAGACAACGCAACACTGGGCGGTGATACGCTCCGTTTCCAAAGCCCTCGGCCCCGATTTACGTCTTGCTATTGTCGCCAGCGACAGCGCGACCTCGGCAAAACTTCGGCTGCGGCTAAATGCCGGTAGTCAGTGGGTCAGCCATCTGTTACAGGATCTGGTCTACGCCTGCCTGACCGACCCTGAGTATCAGCACAGGCTGGCGCAAACGCGGCTGTTTTACGCCACCCGGCAACAAAAACTGGCCCGCGCCCTACAGCAATATGGCATCGCCATTTCTCCCGGCGACGGCGTGAATGCCTGGCTCCCGCTGGACACCCATAGCCAGGCTACCGCGTTTACGCTGGCAAAATCCGGCTGGCTGGTACGTGAGGGCGAAGCCTTTGGCGTAAGCGCGCCGTCTCACGGTCTACGTATCACGCTGTCGACATTAAATGACGGCGAGATCAACACGCTGGCGGCTGATATCCATCAGGCGCTAAATCGCTAACAGGAGAAAATAACGTGCGAGTTCATTTTGTTATCCATGAGTCGTTTGAATCCGCTGGCGCTTATCTGAAATGGGCTGAAGATCGCGGTTATACCATTTCATGGTCGCGCGTCTATGCCGGAGAAGCGCTACCGCCCAATGCAGATGAGTTCGATATGCTCGTGGTATTTGGCGGTCCGCAGTCGCCGCGCACCACCCGCGAAGAGTGCCCGTACTTTGATTCTCAGGCCGAGCAACATCTGATTAACCAGGCGATTTCGGCACGAAAAATCGTGGTGGGGATCTGTTTGGGCTCGCAGTTAATTGGCGAAGCGCTGGGCGCCAAGGTGTGCCAAAGTCCGGAAAAAGAGATCGGTCACTGGCATAACGACATGCCGGGGTTAACCGACCAGGCGATAATTCTTGCTACCAGTGAGGGCTGCCCGCGACAAATCGTGCAGTACGGCAATTTTGTCTACGGCTTCCAGTGTCATATGGAATTTACCGTCGAGGCGGTTGAAGGATTAATTCAACATTCGCAGCAGGAGCTGGCCGACGCGCAAAGGAAGCGTTTTATCCGCTCGGTCGCCGAGATGCGCGCATGGAATTATCAGCAGATGAATGAAAAGCTGTGGCGTTTTCTGGATGAACTCACGCTGGCGCACTCACAGAAATAACCACACCAGGAGTGCAACTTATTACCCGGCTAACGGTCTGAGGTGCAGTGATTATTGCATGAAAAAGGATTTTACCATGAAGAAAATTGTCTGCGCCGTCGTCGCGCTCCTGCTGACCCTCCCCGCCTGGGCGAAGCTAAACGCCCATGAAGAAGCGCGCATTAACGCCATGCTTAATGTGCTGGCGCAGAAAAAGGATCTGACCTTCGTTCGTAACGGTGATGCGCATAACTGCGAGGAAGCCGTATCGCACCTGCGCTTAAAACTGGGTAACACGCGCAATCGTATCGACACCGCTGAACAGTTTATCGATAAAGTCGCGTCGTCGTCGTCCATCACCGGAAAACCCTATATCGTTAAAATTCCTGGTAAAAGCGATGAAAACGCGCAGCCTTATTTACATGCGCTTATTGCGGAAACGGATAAAACGCTATAACACACGGGTGCCATACGACGATGGCACCTCGTTTAAATCCCTGCCCCCTGGCTGAAATGCTCTTCACCAAACACGCAGGTAGACAAGTAACGATCGCCGCGATCGCAGATAATCGCCACCACTACCGCGCCGGGCGTGGCTCGTGCGACGCGTAACGCGCCCGCTACCGCGCCGCCAGAGCTGACGCCGCAGAAAATCCCTTCACGAACGGCCAGTTCACGCATGGTGTTTTCGGCATCATTCTGATGAATATCCAGCACCTCATCTACCAGCGAGGCGTTAAAAATGCCTGGCATGTATTCCGCAGGCCAGCGGCGAATGCCCGGAATACTGCTGCCCTCTTCCGGCTGCAGGCCAACGATGGTGACCGGTTTTTCCTGCTCGCGCAGAAAACGCGACACGCCGGTAATGGTGCCGGTCGTGCCCATGCTGGAGACAAAATGGGTGATGCGACCTGACGTTTGCCGCCAGATTTCCGGGCCGGTGGTCGTGTAGTGGGCGTAGGGATTATCAGGATTATTAAACTGATCGAGCAGTTTACCTTCTCCGCGCTCAGACATAGCGAGCGCTAAATCGCGCGCCCCTTCCATTCCCTGCTCTTTAGTGACCAGAATCAGTTCCGCGCCATAGGCCCGCATTGCCGCCCGACGCTCCTGGCTCATGTTGTCCGGCATCAACAGCTTCATGCGATAACCTTTCAGCGCGGCGATCATCGCCAGCGCAATGCCAGTGTTGCCGCTGGTCGCTTCAATCAGGACATCGCCCGGTTTAATTTCCCCGCGCTTTTCCGCCTCGACAATCATCGATAGCGCCGCGCGATCTTTCACCGATCCTGCCGGATTATTGCCTTCCAGCTTGACCCAGATTTCACTGCCGTTATCCGGCCCCAGCCGTTGTAATTTGACCAGCGGCGTATTGCCGATGGTTTGTTCTAATGTATTCACGTTTTCAGCTCAATAAAAATGCCGGGTGGCGCTGTGCTTACCCGGCCTACAAAATCACGATATACGCTGTAGGCCCGGTAAGCGAAGCGCCACCGGGCGATAACTATGCAAATTAACCTATCAGGCAGACTCCGCAAGAGCAAGCGCCTCATGGGGCTCAATACGCTGGTCGCCATGATAGAGACGTGCGTTCTGTAAGCCGACAAACAAACGCTCGCCGCGCTGCGGGACGTCGTCACCCGCCATCACCACCGTCAGCGGATCGTGATACCACCCCAGCGGCTGTACCACTAACTGTGTATAGTGACCTTTCGGGCTGGCCTCAATGACCTGTACTGGTAGCGGAGAATCCAGGCTGGTGCGGCGGCTAATATCCACCTCCCACGGACGCAGGAACAGATCGACCGACCCCTGGTACGCGGGCGTATAACCCAGCGGCCAGCGATGCGCGCCAACGTGAAACTGCCCGCCGCGGACGGTGCCTATCAGGCGGTTCACCTCGCCCATAAACTCCAGTACGAAGCGGGTTGCCGGTTCACGCCACACCCGATCCGGCGCATCAGCCTGTTCGATATTGCCCTGACTCATCACCACTACCCGATCCGCCACTTCCGTCGCTTCTTCCTGATCGTGGGTGACAAAGACGCTGGTGAATTTCAGTTCTTCATGTAGCTGGCGTAACCAGCGACGTAACTCTTTACGTACCTGGGCATCCAGCGCGCCAAACGGTTCATCCAGCAGTAGAATTTGCGGTTCCACGGCAAGCGCGCGCGCCAGCGCCACGCGCTGTTTTTGTCCGCCGGAAAGCTGGGCGGGGAAGCGATCCGCGAGGTGCGCCAGTTGCACCATCTCCAGCAATTGCGTCACTTTCGTTTTAATCGCCGCCGCAGTTGGGCGGTCACGTCGCGGCAGCACCGTCAGGCCAAAAGCGATGTTGTCAAACACCGTCATATGGCGAAACAGCGCATAGTGCTGAAACACAAAACCGACTTTACGCTCACGCGCGTGCAGGCGGCTAACGTCCGTACCGTGGAAACGAATATGACCGCTGGACTGATGTTCCAGCCCGGCAATAATGCGCAGCAGCGTCGTTTTGCCGGAACCAGACGGCCCCAACAAGGCAACCATCTGGCCGGAAGGAATATCCAGCGAGATATCATTCAGTACCTGAGTGCGACCAAACGATTTCTTAATTCTGGCGATCTCAATGCTCATGATTTTCCTCCTGTTGCGCGCGTTTTTCCTGATTCTCCAGGCGCCATTGCAACATGCTCTTCAAAAACAGGGTAATAATCGCCATTAGCGTCAACAATGCGGCGGCGGTAAAGGAGCCGACGGTGTTGTAGTCCTGCTCCAGTAATTCAATCTGTAACGGTAGCGATAACGTTTCGCCGCGAATCGAGCCGGACACCACCGACACCGCGCCAAACTCGCCAATCGCGCGGGCGTTGGTTAATACCACGCCGTAGAGTAGCGCCCAGCGAATATTCGGCAACGTCACGCGGCGAAACATTTGCCAGCCGGATGCGCCCAGTAAAATCGCCGCCTCATCTTCCTGACTGCCCTGGCTGAGCATCACTGGCACCAGTTCGCGCACCACAAACGGACAGGTGACAAAAATAGTGACCAGTACCATCCCCGGCCAGGAGAACATCATTTGCAAATTATGCTCATCCAGCCAGCCGCCCAACGGGCCGTTGGAGCCATAAAACAGCAGATAAACCAGACCGGCCACCACCGGCGAGACGGCAAAGGGAATATCCAGCAGGGTCAGCAGTAGCTGACGTCCGGGGAAGTTAAAGCGCGTCACCAGCCACGCCAGCAGAATGCCGAACACCAGATTCACCGGCACTGCGATCAAGGCAATCAACACCGTCAGCCAGATGGCGTGCAGCATGTCCGGATCGGCCAGATTTTGCAGTACCGGCATTAACCCTTTGCTGAACGCTTGCACGAAGATGTAAATCATCGGCACCAGCAGGATAAACGCCGAAACGAGCATCCCGACGCCAATCAAAAACCATTTTCCCCAGTTAATACGGGGGACGTCGTATCGCTTCAATTGAGTCACTTCCGCCATTAATGACCTACCACACGTCGACCAAAGCGACTTTGCAAGGTATTGATAGAGAACAGCAGCAGCAGTGATGCCGCAAGGATCACCGAGGCAATGGCGCTGGCGGCGGGGTAATCAAACTCCTGCAAACGCACAAAAATCATCAGCGAGGTCACTTCTGTTTTCCAGGCGATATTTCCGGCGATAAAAATCACCGCGCCAAACTCGCCCAGGCTACGGGTAAAAGAGAGCGCCACGCCGGCAATCAGCGCAGGCGACAGCTCAGGCAGCACGACTTTGCGAAAACTTTGCAGGCGGGTGGCCCCCAGCGTTTGTGCCGCTTCTTCATATTCCGGCCCCAGCTCTTCCAGTACCGGCTGGACGGTGCGTACCACAAATGGAATGCTGGTAAAGGCCATCGCCACCGCAATACCGAGCCAGGTATAGGTCACTTTGATATCAAACTGCGCAAGAAACTGACCGTAGAAACCGTTCACTGAGAACAGCGAGGCCAGCGTTAACCCCGCTACCGCTGTCGGCAGCGCAAACGGCAGATCCATCAGCGCATCCAGCAATGTGCGCCCTGGAAAACGGTAGCGGGTTAAAATCCACGCCATCAGCAGGCCAAACACGCCGTTAAAAATCGATGCCACAAATGCCGCCAGTAGCGTCACTTTATAGGCAGCCACCACCTGAGGGTTGGTCACGACATCCCAGTATTGCGACCAGCTCATCTGTGAGAGCTGCATCACCAGCGCGCTCAACGGCAACAGCAGGATCAGGCAGACAAACAGCAAACTGGTGCCGAGGCTTAACGTAAAGCCGGGCAGCACGCGTCGGGAAGAAACGGCAAGCATTACTTACGCCCCGCCGCCAACAGTTTGTCCAGCTCGCCGCCGCTGGCAAAGTGCGTTTTCATCACTTCCGGCCAGGAACCAAACTTGTCTTCCACGCGGAACAGTTCGGTCTGCGGGAATTTATCTGCTTGCTTGCCTATGATTTCCGGGTTATTCACGCGGTAGTAGTAATGGGTGATGATGGTCTGCGCCTGCGGGCTATACAGCCAGTTCAGGTAAGCTTTGGCGGCTTTTTCTGTGCCGTTGGCCTTCACGTTTTTATCCACCCAGGCAACCGGGAATTCAGCAAGAATGTTCGTTTTCGGGATCACCACTTCAAATCCCTGGGCTTCATATTGTTTGCGGATGTTGTTCACTTCCGATTCAAAACTAATCAGCACATCGCCCAGACCACGCTCGGCAAAGGTAGTCGTAGCGCCGCGGCCGCCGGTATCAAACACTTCGACGTTTTTCAGGAACTGGGTCATAAACTGTTCGGTTTTGGCTTTATCGCCGCCGTCTGCGTTATCCGCCGCGCCCCATGCCGCCAGATACGTGTAACGGGCGTTGCCGGAGGTTTTCGGGTTAGGGAAAATCAGCTTCACGTCGGAACGTACAAGATCGCTCCAGTCGTGAATATTTTTCGGGTTCCCCTTGCGCACCAGGAAGCCCATCGTGGAATAGAATGGCGAACTGTTGTTCGGCAGACGGCTTTGCCAGTCGGCAGGGATCAGTTTGCCTTTATCATGAAGAATCTGTACGTCGGTCACCTGATTGTAGGTCACGACGTCTGCCTTCAGTCCCTGCAAAATCGCCAGCGCCTGTTTTGATGACCCGGCATGAGACTGCTTAATCGTCAGTTTGTCGCCGCCGTTATCTTTTGCCCATTGTTGCTCAAACGGCGGGTTAAGGGCGGCAAACAGCTCGCGGGAGACATCGTATGAGCTGTTCAGCAGCTCCGTTGCCTGCGCCTGCCCTGCCAGTAACAGCATTGCTGCCAGCGTTAGGGGTCTCTTTTTCAGTAAGTTAACGGCCATTGCGCACCCTTATAAATTTAATGACTTTCTTATGGTCATCATATTTATAACCCGCGCTAAAGGAGTAACGGTTTTATATACCGTTTGATGATTTGAAAGTTGAAAAGGGAATAAGAGAATCCCTCCCCACGCGGCGCGGGGAGGAGACCGGCATCAATCAGACGCCTACGCTTACGCTTTCAGGCAGGGTACTGCCGCCATCAATGACGTTTTGCGTTCCGGTAAGATAGCTGGACTCATCGGAAGCCAGAAATGCCGCCAGTTCCCCTACTTCCAGCGGATCGGCAAGGCGGCGTAGCGGAATGGCTTTTGCCATTTCCGTTAATACCGATTCCGGATCGTCAGGGTTAGACTGACGGGCAATGCTTTCCGCCATCGGCGTTCTTACATAACCGGGGCAAATGGCATTCACACGAATACCGGACTGCGCGTACTCTACCGCCAGCGATTTGGTTAAACCGACAATGGCGGCTTTTGACAGCGCATAGGCCGTTTCACCCGGGTCCGCCACCATATCTCCCGTGACGGAAGACATCATCACAATGCGGCCATCTTTACGTTTGATCATCTCCGGCAGGACGGCTTTGGTGGCGTTCCAGACACCTTTAATATTAATATCAATGTGGAAATCGCGATCTTCTTCACTCATATCGAGGAAGTTGCCCAGACGGCACACGCCAGCGTTATTCACCAAAATATCAATTCGACCTTCAGTCTCTTTGGCGCGCGCAACCGCCGCCTGCACCGAAGCAAAATCTCTGACGTCAGCCTTAACGGCAGTACAGCGATGCCCGCGTCCGCCCAGCTCATCCGCCAGTTTTTCAATCTCATCGGAGATATCCAGCAAGATTAAGTTCGCGCCGTGGCGTGCGAATACGCGAGCGATCCCTTCGCCAATGCCCTGCGATGCGCCCGTAATCAATGCTGTCTTGCCCGTGAGTTTACCCATTTTCAATGTCTCCTTTTGAATATGGAGTCTTACACTCCATTAACACTGAAAATACAGTAATAACAAATAAGTGCTGAGGAATAGCTCACTAATTCAGGTAAATATTAGGTAAAAAAATCCCCGCGGAGGCGGGGATGGGCATTTTTATGCTGTTCTGCCTGATGACGCTGCGCTTATCAGTCCTACCAATCGTAGGTCAGATAAAGCGGTTGCGCTGCCATCCGACAGGGTTTTACCTTATAGCGCTAACAGGCGGTCCAGCGACGGGGCAAAGTAATAGCCACCGGTTACCGGTTTGGTGAAGCGCAGCATCGCGTCGCGTTTACCGTCGGTATCGCCGAACATACTCAAAAGCTGCTGTTCGATATTGTGCAGACGTGCGCAGTAAGCGCAGAAATAGAGACCATGAGTACCGCTGGCGGTGCCGTATGGCAGGCTCTGGCGTACAATCTTCAGCCCTTTGCCATCTTCTTTGAGATCGACGCGGCTCAGGTGAGACGTTGCCGGACGCGCATCGCCGTCAATCTCTTCATTGGCTTCTTTGGTACGCCCGATCATCATCTCCTGATCGTGAATACTCATCCGGTTAAGTTGCTTGAGATTGTGTTCCCAACGCTGCACGAACACATAACTGCCGCCGGCATCCACGCCATCTTTGATCACCGCCACTTCACGGCGCGTCTCTTCGCCCGCCGGGTTCTCTGTCCCGTCGACAAAGCCGCTCAGATCGCGTTCTTCCACCCAACGGAAACCGTGAACTTCTTCTTTCACGTCGATACAGTCGCCGAAGGCTTCCATCGCCGCCTGGGCAACAGAAAAATTCACATCGTGGCGCAGGGAAAGGATATGGATCAGCACGTCATACTGCGTGGCCGGCGCCAGCCCTTTACCATAAGGAATAAAATCTTTCAGTTCTTCCGCCCCGACGCCGCCGCTCAGGGCGCGCCAGGTGTTGTTGCCAAACGCCACAACGGCCCCAAGATGGGCGTCCGGAAATTTGACTTCGAAGGTCGCCAGTTTATCGGCAAATGTTCTGCTGGCCGCGCGCAGGGCGTCCAGGTCGCCTTTCACATTGGCTTCAATCCAAATTGCCGCACGGCAATGTTCCGGCAAAATGCCACTTTGAACCTGAGACATGATTCCTCCTGAAAATGAGAATGCCACGCAGTCGTGGCATTAATGGAGGCTATTTTACCTTGTTTTTAAGCGAAGCGGTTTGTTCAGGCGCAAATTAACGACGCCAGATAATTTTGCGCACGTCCCAGTTTTTTAAGACGTCATCAGGAGGCATTAAGCCTTCCGGTCCGCTCCACTCGCCGGAGAAAACATAGCTAATATGCTGACTTCCCTCGGCTTTACATTCGACGCTGGTATGGCTATCGCTGGAAACCGGCTCGCAGTGACCAAACGCTTTGCTGTAAAGGTCGCTAAACGGCGTACCGATTTTGCCCCCCGCGGCAGTTGGGATATCGCTGTCCAGTACATCAATACGGCTCACGGTTCCCTGCTCGCCGTTGATCACCATCGCGACATTGTCGCCCTTCATCGCTTCGAAAAAGCGCACCACGTTGCCGTTATCGGTTTTCATACCGCTACGCAGGCGATAATCGCCATCTAATGCCTCTGCAATAGCCGGTTCTTCCAGCGGCGTGGCGGCGGTCAGCGCTCCCACGCCTTGCTCAGTGACTTCTGTCGAGGAACCAAACCAGTTCCATGGATTTGCGGCAGACCAGTTGACCGAGGAGAGCGTCGAGCAGCCGGTCAGCGCCAGCGGCAGTGCGAGTAAAGTCAAACGCAGCGATTTCATCTCACTTCCTTTCTTTTATTAATTAACGTTGGTTGGAGTGCGGGTTCGCCAAAAAGTGCCGTTATTCTTTCTCAAGGGAAAAACAGGCACGCAAACGTTGATTGGTTAACAGCCAGATCAGCGCGACGATGTCCGCCAGCAGCAGCGCCAGCCCGACGCCGTTGACCGGGTCGCCACCCAGCCACATCACCGGCAGCCAGCACAACGACACCAGTTGAGCGAGGATCAGGAGTCCGCGTAGCCAGCGCCACACACCAGGAAACGCTTCACGCCGCCCGCTGAGTAAAAATGCCACTACCGCCGGAACGCCGGGCAACAGCCCCAGCCAAAAATTGTCATGGTCGGGATAAAAAAAGTTTAACAAAGTATTACCCTGTCCACGGGATGAACCGGCAATGACAAAGAGTACCCAGGCGCGCGCCTGAAGTAACAGTACGCACCAGAACAGAAACGGCAGGCGTAAACGTCCGTGTACGTTATAATCGGCTGGATGAAACTCAGTACTCTTCATCTTCAATCAGGCGTTTACCCAAACTTAGGGCGTCAGAATGCTCATACCCCAGACGTTCATACATGCCCAGCACAACGTCGTTATCATCACGCACCATAATTTGGATTTTCGGACACCCGCGGGCGATGAGTTTTTTTTCCAGCCGGTTAAGCAACGCATTCGCAATGCCGCGCCCGCGGAACTCCGGGTGAACGCCCAGGTAATACGCCGAGCCGCGATGCCCGTCATAACCGCCCATTACCGTACCGACGACTTCGCCGCTAACTTCCGCAACGAGGAACAAGCTGACATCGTGATTCACCTTGCGTTCAATATCCATTTCAGGATCGTTCCATGGACGCAGCAGGTCGCAACGCTCCCAGAGGGTGATCACCTCTTCGAAATCTTCCTGGCGAAAAACGCGTATTTCCATGGTATTCGTTGCCTTTTCGGGTGGAAAAACCAAGATTATGGCGCAAACATCTGATTCAGCCAATATCTGACGCGATGTAGCGGAAAAAATGGCATAATGGCGATGTGTCACGTATTGAAATGAAAAGTAAAACAATTCTCATCACCAACCGTCGTAACGGATTACGCGATACGATATAACATCTTGAACTTAATTTTCACAACTCAGGCCGTATGAGCACTTTTAAACTCCTAAAAACTCTCACATCGCGCCGCCAGGTACTCAAAACAGGTCTGGCGGCCCTGACGCTGTCAGGTATGTCGCACGCAGTAGCCAAAGAAGAAACGCTAAAAACCAGTAATGGTCACAGCAAACCCAAAACCAAAAAAACCGGCAGTAAACGGCTGGTGATGCTCGACCCCGGACACGGCGGCATCGATACCGGCGCGATTGGCCGCAACGGTTCTCAGGAAAAACACGTCGTACTGGCAATTGCCAAAAACGTACGCGCTATTTTGCGCAATCACGGAATCGATGCGCGTTTAACCCGGACAGGGGATACCTTTATTCCGCTGTACGATCGGGTGGAAATCGCCCATAAGCACGGCGCGGATCTGTTTATGTCCATTCATGCCGATGGTTTTACCAATCCGAAAGCGGCGGGCGCTTCCGTTTTTGCGCTTTCCAACCGCGGGGCCAGTAGCGCCATGGCGAAGTATCTCTCCGAGCGTGAAAACCGCGCAGACGAAGTGGCGGGTAAAAAAGCCACTGACCGGGATCATCTATTACAACAAGTTTTGTTTGATCTGGTGCAAACCGATACGATTAAAAACAGTCTGACGCTGGGTTCGCATATTCTCAAGAAAATCAAAACCATACATAAATTACACAGCCGCACTACCGAACAAGCGGCTTTCGTGGTGCTAAAATCACCGTCAATTCCGTCGGTGCTGGTTGAAACCTCGTTTATTACCAATCCGGAAGAAGAACGCCTGCTGGGCACGACGGCGTTTCGCCAGAAAATCGCTACGGCGATCGCCAACGGCATCATCAGTTATTTTCACTGGTTTGATAACCAGAAAGCGCACACGAAGAAACGGTAATCATGAAACCCGATGCACATCACGTAAAACAGTTTCTGCTACGCCTGCAGGATGATATTTGCCAAACGTTATCCGCTGTGGATGGCGCAAACTTTGTCGAAGATAGCTGGCGACGCGAAGCGGGCGGCGGCGGACGCAGCCGGGTATTACGCAACGGCGGGATTTTCGAACAGGCGGGCGTTAATTTCTCTCACGTTCACGGCGATGCAATGCCCGCGTCCGCCACCGCGCATCGGCCAGAACTCGCCGGGCGTAGCTTTGAAGCGATGGGCGTATCGCTGGTGGTGCATCCGCACAATCCGTATATTCCCACCAGCCATGCTAACGTGCGCTTTTTTATTGCCGAAAAACCGGGCGCCGATCCGGTGTGGTGGTTTGGCGGCGGGTTCGATTTAACGCCCTACTACGGCTTTGAAGAGGATGCCGTTCACTGGCACCGCACCGCCCGCGACCTGTGCCAGCCGTTTGGCGACGATGTGTATCCGCGCTATAAAAAGTGGTGCGATGACTACTTTTTCCTCAAGCATCGTAACGAGCAGCGCGGTATCGGCGGCCTGTTTTTTGACGATTTGAATACGCCGGATTTCGACCACTGTTTTGCTTTTATGCAGGCGGTCGGTAACGGCTACACCGAGGCGTATTTACCGATTGTCGAACGACGCAAAGCGATGGTCTGGGGAGAGCGGGAGCGTAATTTTCAACTTTATCGCCGTGGTCGCTACGTGGAGTTCAATCTGGTATGGGACAGAGGCACCCTGTTTGGTCTGCAAACCGGCGGGCGCACTGAATCTATCCTGATGTCGATGCCGCCGCTGGTGCGCTGGGAGTACGACTGGCAGCCAGAAGCGGGTAGCCCGGAAGCGGCGCTGAGCGAGTTTATTCAGGTACGCGACTGGGTGTCGTTACCTGATAATAGTTCCGTTTCGTAGGCCGGATAAGACGCAACGCGTCACCATCCGGCATGGGAATCATCTCATTGCCTGATGGCGGCTTGCGCCTTATCAGGCCTACCGACACTACCAACCGCAGACGGCAGCGAATCCGTAGGCCCGGTAAGGCGCCAGCCGCCACCGGGCAATTCCCGACATGCGCACGTTATCAGCAACCGGAGAGCCTACCCATCAATATCAAGCCCATTGCCGCATCCGTTGATGCAGCGTCAACGACGGTTTTTCGGCAAATAATTGCTGATAATCGGTGGCAAATTGCCCCAAATGCCAGAATCCCCACTGCATCGCGGCATCTTTCACCGTGGCGCTCTGCGACCACGGGCTAATCAGTTCCCGGCGTACCGCGTTTAAGCGAATACGTTTCAGCCACGCATTGGGGCCAATACCCAAAATGGCGTGAAACGCATTTTGCAGCGTGCGACGGCTTACGTGTAGCTGGTTACATAAGTCGAGCACCGTCAGCGGCTCCGACATATTTTCCAGCACATATTCCCGCGCCCGCGACAGTAGTCTACGATATCCCTGATGGCTGATGCTTTCGGCGCTATGAATCGGCTTCGCCTCTTCCAGCATCGTGCCCATCGCCAGCAACAAATTATCACTCAAGACCTTACGCACCGCAGGTTGATGCAGGGTTTCAGGACTCTCGCTAAAGGTGGCCAGCGCCTGCTGCACAAAGCCCCACAGCGCCGCTTTATGCTGCTCTTTTACCTCCAGCGCTAACTGATTACGTAGCATATGCAGCACCCTTTCCGGGTTATGCAAAAACGTGGCCTGACGGGAAATAACATCTTCCGAGATAACGACGCCCAGAATGGTGTAATCATCCGGCGTGCTCAGTTCAAACTCGGTGCCTCCCGGTCGGGTGGCAATCTCGGCGCTGCCGAGCCCCTGCGCGCCGATAAATCCCTGTTCGCCGCGCGTCGCCGGAATACCAAACCAGAAAGAGTTTGGCCAAACCAGACACGACTGACGCAGCGCCAGGCCGGTGTATTCACGGAACACCTGAATCTCATCAAGCAGGATTTCCGTGAACTCGCCATGAAATTTACCCGGGTGTAACTGATCGTAGATCTGCTGCCAGGCGGTGATAGTCAGAGCATGTTCATAGACATCCGTCGTCCGTCGCTGATGAACATTGTCCACCTCGACTCTGGGCGTAAGTTTAACGTCTTCGGGTAACGCTTCATGATAAAGATGGTGCAAATTCGCTGTACAGGTCTTTTTCATGATCTTCTATGCCGGACGTCCGCCAGGACGCCCGGCCCTCCGACAGATTAATTTTTGATGCGATAGCGACTACTGCGTTTACGCAACGCTCCGTCAGAAAAGAGTTGTTCCAGCACGTTTCTGGCCTGCTCCAGCGGCCAGCCAAAATGCGCGGCCACCTCTCCCGCCGTCATTCCCTGGCGTACTGATGCCAGCAGCGCCAGTAACGCTTCAGCGAACTCAGGCGTTGCGGGTACCTGGGGCGCTTTCTCAGTCGGCGTTGTCGCACGCGCAAACCCGCCAATCAGCCACTGGGTGTCCTCTTCCGGACGACCAATTTCTTTGCGACTAATCACACGGCCTGTGCGCTGCGCGGCGGCGCTTCCGGCATCCAGCGCCGCACGACACGCCGCCAGATCGCCCTCCACCACCAGCGTGAGCCTGCCAGGGTCGAGCACTTGGTGACTGAGCAAACGCACGTTGGCCGCTTTCAGCATGGCATCCGCCGCATCGACGGCGGCGACCATTCCGTCCACTTCCAGTAATCCCAGGGCATTGATCATTGGCAGCCTCCGTTACGCACGCTGGACAGGGTTACGGGCGATATCCAGCACGGCGTCGGTAAAGGCGTTGCAGGCGGCTTTACACGCGGCCTGGCTTCCCGTTAAGAACGCGGCCGAATAGTTGGTTTCCGACGGCGGCGGCACGTAAGTCACCAGCTGAACGTCAGCGGATTTCATCGCCGCGTCAATGCCGAATGTCGCTTCCAGCGGCGGCGCCACCAGGTAGGCCATTGGATCGCCCAGCGCGATACCTGCGGTAGACGAGAGGTACGAGCCGGTACGCGAAACCACATGCGCCAGGAACGCGGTATTTTCCGCATCGTTCGCCCACTGGAACGCCGCGCCGTTTTCAATGCTGGCGACCATTGCATCCAGACCGGCGCGCACTTCCGCCGGGTTCGGTCCGCCCAGCATAATCAACACATCACCGGCGGTAGGCGACGGCCCGTGAGCCGCCCCGGCATAGAGGGAGCGGCCATAGACTACTTCCACCATCGCCTGTTTGGTCGCTTCGTCAGCGGCAATATAGGTCACATCATCAGAATCTGCCGTGATGAGTCCGAGACTACGTATATGTGGCGGTAATTTAAGTTCCCGCGCAAAGCCGTCATTCACGGAGGCAATCACGCGCATGGCAGTCACTGAAGGTCGAATCAAATCTAATGCAGGCATGATGTCTCCTTAACGGGTCATGTTGATGCCGGACGCTTTCTGCTCCAGCATCCGTTTGGCCAAATCCACAATCACCGCGGCGGCTTCTACTGGCGGCGTCCCCCCCTGATGAATGTTTGAAATACAGGTTCTGTCGGCCTCGACGGTGGTCGCCACGCGCGGGGAATAGACGGCGTAGCAGGAGAGGCTTTCCGACTGCCCCAGCCCCGGACGTTCGCCCACCAGCAGGATGACGACCTTCGCGCCGAGAATTTCGCCAATCTGATCTTCAATCTTCACGCGGCCATAGCGCACAAAGAACGGCGTGCCGACGTTCAGCCCGGCCTGCTTCAGACCAGCAAGCAGCGGCGGCAGGATCTCTTCATAGTTGGCGGTGATCGCATCCGTAGAGAGGCCATCGGAGACCACTACCTGCACATCCGGGTTCATCACGCACTGCGACTTCAGCGCGTCAATGGCTTCCGGGCTCAGGCGACGCCCCATATCCGGGCGCGTCAGGTACAGGTTTTTGTCGCTGATCTCCGAACGCACTTCCAGCAACCCTTGCGCTTTTACCCACTCTTCCGGCACTTCTTTGAGCACGGTGTCTTTCGAACGGGAGTGATCCGCCAGAAAGCGCAGCAGCGCCTGGGTGCGCGGACGCGGCCCGGCACGACCCGTGCAGACGCGTGCCGCAGTACTGCGACGCAGTTCGGTCAGCACGTCCGCACGATGTGGGTTCTCGACGCCAATCCAGGCTTTTGCCTCTGCGGAACCTAAATCCAGCGCGCAGCTTTCGGTCACCGTCGGCGAGGCGCACTGCGGCTTTGCGCCTTCCTGCTTTGACGGCGCGACGGGCTGCGGTACGTCCTGTCCCATTGACGCCATCACGCTACGTACAATTTCTTCAATCTGTTTTTGATCCATGGTGTTATCCCCGCGTCATCAGAAGAACAGTGACGGATCGCCCGCCCGTTTGGTCAGACGACCGTTTGCCATAATGCCCATCGTTTCCAGCCAGCGTTCAAACTCCGGCGACGGCCGTAAATTCAGCAACTGACGGACGGTGGCGGTATCGTGGAAAGCGGTGGTCTGGTAGTTGAGCATGATGTCGTCGCCGAGCGGCATCCCCATGATGTAGTTACAGCCGGCAGTGGCGAGCAGAATCATCAGGTTTTCGTTAAGGTTCTGGTCGGCATCGGCATGGTTGGTATAGCAGCAGTCGCAGCCCATCGAGATGCCGCTCAGCTTGCCCATAAAGTGATCTTCGAGACCGGCGCGGATAATCTGCCTGTCGTTGTAGAGATACTCCGGCCCGATAAAGCCCACCACGGTGTTCACCAGGAACGGATCGTAGTGGCGAGCCAGCCCGTAGTTACGCGCTTCCATCGTCACCTGGTCGGCACCAAAGTTCGCGCCAGCCGACAGCGCCGAGCCCTGTCCGGTTTCAAAGTACAGGCAGTTTTCCCCGGCGATGCGGTTGAACTCCGCCCCCACAGCCCGCGCTTCGTCGAGCATCGCCAGCTCGACGCCGAACTCTTTTAAACCCTTCTCGCTGCCGCAAATGCTCTGGAAAATCAGTCCGCCCGGCGCGCCGCGACGAATCGCTTCAATCTGGGTGGTGACGTGCGCCAGCACGCAGCCCTGGGTCGGAATATTGAATTTATCGATAACGCCGTAAACGGTGTCGAGCACGCGGGTCAGGTTCTCCACGTCATCGGTCACCGGGTTAACACCGATCACCGCATCGCCTGCGCCGAAAGAAAGCCCTTCGTAGATTTGCGCGGCGATACTCTGTACATCATCACGGGTATCGTTCGGCTGCAAACGGCAGCTAAAGGTGCCCGGAATACCGATGGTGGTATTGGCTTTTTTGATCACCGGCATTTTCTTACCGCCGTAGATCAGGTCGGCGTTGGAGCAGATTTTCGCCACTGCCGCCACCACTTCGGAGGTCAGGCCTTTGCGGGTAAACGCGATGTCGTCCACGGAGGTTTCATCGCTCAGCACGTATTCGCGCAGTTCGCTGATGCTCCAGTTTTTAATCCGGTTATAGGCCGTTTCGTTGACGTCGTCCTGAATCAGGCGCGTCACGCAGTCCTCTTCATAGGCAATCACCGGATTGTTGCGGATATCCGCCACCGTCATTTCCGACAGTACCTGTTTTGCCGCTACGCGCTCCTGCGAACTTGCCGCGGCAACCCCGGCCAGCACATCCCCCGAACGCAGTTCGTTGGCTTTGGCCAGTACCTCTTTTACATCCTTAAACTGATAAACATTGCCGAACAATGTGGTCTTTAGTTTCATAAGTCGTTCCCTCAGGAAGGAAATGCGAGTGATTTCACCGTCACCGGCACAACCGACCCGCCAAAAAGAGGCGTACCAATGTCGATATAGTCTCCCGCCCGCACGACCACCTCATCGATGACCGCCAGCGGAAGTTGCGGTAACTGTGGGCGCAATAACATGCCCAGCGCTTTACCAAAATCCTGCTCGGCCACCACCAGCAGGGGATGTGGATTGGGATAACGCGCGACAAAAGCCGTCAGCGCGTTGATGACCGTGAGTAATGCGGCGTAACGCACCGGGAGCGTGGCGGGAAGCGCCAGCACGTAAGCGTCGGTTTGCGCCGGAAACTGCACGTTCATCTCGCGCAGACGCGGGTGCTCATGCAGCGCGGTCGCCAGCAGCGGTCCAATGTCAGAAAAGCAGAACGGATCGGCAGGCTGATGGCGATAGCACTCGCCCACCCCGCCGGAAAGAGTGATCACCTCCGGCGTAATATCGGCGGGCAGCAGCCCGGTTTGCATCAGCGATTGCGCCAGCGGCGAAAGCGCGCCGGTGATAACCTCGACGATGAGATCCGCCATCCGCCGCGCCACCTGCCCCAACTGTGCGGCAGCTAAGGCGCGAGCATCAGTACCCGAACCGAACACCTCATCGATAATCATCTGCCCCGGCTGGTGGGCATAAACCACGCGCCCCTGAGCGTCGGTTTCCAGCAGGCGACCACCGACGTTAAGACAGGCGGTGCCGCTGACTTTTCCCGCGTCAAACAGCGCGTAGTTAGACGTGCCGCCGCCGATATCAATATTCAGCACCCGACACATCCGCTGCTCAGACAAGCTTTGCGCTCCGGCGCCGTGACCGGCAATGACTGATTCCAGATGCGGCCCGGCGCTGGCGACCACAAAGTCGCCCAGCGACTGCGAGAGCGTCATAACCGCCGGACGGGCGTTGCGGGTTTTGGCGCTTTCGCCGGTGATAATGATAGCCCCGGAGTCCACCGATTCAGGCGCGATGCCTGCGGCCTGATACTGGGCCAGAATCAGCGCTTTAAGTTCGGCCTCTTTCAGACCGCCCTGCTTATCCACGGGCGTAAAGAAGACCGGGCTTTGCCAGCTAATATCGCGTTTGATGAATTCGTAGCGCGGCACCTGCGACACCGCCGCACGGTTAACCAACTCCAGGCGCGAGAAGATCACCTGCGTGGTGGTGGTGCCGATATCGATACCGACGCTCAGTAGCTGGCGAGTGTTCACGATTGCGCCTCCGCTTCGGTTTTCACCTGGGCGGCGTCATCTTTCGGCACCAGCATCATCGCCACGCCAATCGCCGTCACGCCGCCGATCAGCTTGCCGACAATCATCGGGAAGATCATGGCGTTCATGTTGGCGGCGGCGAAGCCTAAATGGTCGCCCAGAGCGAATGCCGCAGAGACGGCAAATGCGCAGTTAATCACTTTGCCGCGGGTATCCATCTGCTTCATCATGCCGAACATCGGGATATTGTTCGCCAGGGTCGCTACCATGCCTGCCGCCGCAATATTATTTACGTTCAGCAGCTTACCGACATTCATCAACGGTTTTTCAAACCAGCGGGTCAGTAATAGCACCATCGGATACGCGCCGAGCAGCACGCAGGAGATAGAGCCGATCACTTCAATGGCGCGCATCACTTCGCCGGGTTTGTCGCCTGGCGCCATAAAGATCGGGTCGAGTCCCGGAATCAACTCCCAACCCAACAGGAATTTAACCACCGCAGCCGCCAGACCGATGGTGATCAGCGCCACCAGAAATTTGGCGAAAATCTGGAAACCGTTGATCATTTTTTCCGGGATGAACTTCAGCCCCAGCGCTACCAGCACCGCGACGATCAATACCGGGATCATGTTCATCAGGATCAGCGCGAAGGTAAATTCCACGGGCTGACCATTGATCTGCACGCCTGAGTACATGGCGATCACCCCCCCCGCAATGCAGCCAATGGGAATGGTGACGATACCCGCGAGTACGCCAAGCGCCAGGTAGCGGCGGTCAGACGGTTCGATAATGCCGAGCGCCACCGGAATGGAGAACACAATGGTCGGCCCCATCATCGACCCAAGTATTAACCCTGAGTATAGCCACGCCGCGACATCACCGCCGGCCAGCTCTTTGGCGAGGAAGAATCCGCCCATATCACAGGCCAGCAGCGTACCCGCGAACATGGATGGGTTCGCGCCCAGCATTTCGTATACCGGGATAATAACCGGCCCCAGTACATGCGCCAGCACCGGCGCCAGCGCGGTCATACCGACCATCGCCAGCCCCAGCGCGCCCATCGCCATAAAGCCCTCTTCAAACTGGCCGCCAGACCCCTCGATACTCTTGCCGAATTTACCGAGGAAGCGCGCCGACCCGCCGAACTGCGACAGGATCCTGTCCACGGCGGCAATCAGCATAAAGAACATCATGATGTACATGATGATTTCGTTAATTCCCATAGCCCCTACTCCCTGTCATTTTTGATTTGTAAGCCGGATAAGACGTTTACGTCGCCTCCGGCATTAACGCCGTGTTATTGCCGGATGGCGGTGCGAGCACCTTATCCGGCCTACAGGCATTACCCGGCAGCCGCGTACAGGTCGATAATCTGTGCCTGTGTGGCGGTGCGTGGGTTACTGCGCAGACAAATATCCTCCAGCGCGGCTTGCGCCCACGCGCTGTAGTGTTCGGGTTTGGTGCCAGCGTCAGCCAGCCGTTTGCTCTGCCCCACTTCGGCAATCAGCTCGCTCACCGCCGCAATCGCATCGCGATCGTCCGACTTCTTATTGGTTAACGCCCGACCGATTTGACTGAAGCGTTCGCGGCATACCATCCGGTTAAATCCCATGACTGTCGGCAGCAGCATGGCGTTGGCCTGGCCGTGCGGAATATGCAGCGCCGCCCCTGGCTGGTGCGCCATCGCATGACACAGCCCCAGACCGGCGCTGGAAAAGGCCATTCCCGCCATACAGGAGGCCAACAACATATTTTCACGCGCCGCCAGATCGTGGCCGTAACCCACGGCTTTCGGCAGCGATTTGCCAATCATCGCTATCGCGCCAATCGCCAGGCTGTCGGTAAACGGCGTGGCGTTGAGCGCGCTGTAGGCCTCAATCGCATGCGTCAACGCATCGATACCAGTCATCGCCGTCACGTTTGGCGGAACGCCTTCGGTCACGGCAGCATCAAGAATCGCCACGTCCGGCATTAGTGACGCGTGTGCCAGCACCTGCTTGCGCCCGCTGACCGCGTCGATAATCACCGTCACGTTGGTGGTTTCAGAACCGGTTCCGGCGGTGGTCGGCACCGCAATCAGCGGCAGACGCGGGCGTAATGTACTGCGCTCGGTCATGGCGCTCAGCGTCTGGTCAGGGTTAGTCACCAGCAGGGCGACCGCTTTCGCCGCGTCCAGCACCGAACCGCCGCCAAAGGCCACTACGCCGTCGCACGCCGCCTCACGCAGTTGCGCCACCGCCGCGCAAACATCGGTGATGCACGGCTCGCCTGGCGGACACGGCCAGACTGTCATCGCCACGCCTTTCATCGCCAGGCTGCGTGCCAGCGGCGCGGTCATTCCCGCCTGATGCAGGAAGCTGTCGACCATCACAAACAGATGACTTACGCCTCGCGCTTGCGCTTCCTGGCCGCAGGCGCCGAGCGCCCCAAGTCCGCACAGCGTGACCGGCGGTACGCTGAACGTTTTCACCCGTTGCAGATTCAGGGTGTCGAATGCCTGAAACAGCGCCGTCTGTAGTTCAGCTTGCATAGAGTCCCTCCGCTTTCGCTCTCCCGCTGTTGGCTATCGCCAGCGGGGTCATAAACAGGCTGTGCTGCGGTAAATGCACCTGTAACTCCGGGAAACGCTGGCGAAATAACGCCTCCACGCCCGGCTGCATACAGGAACCGCCCGCCAGCCATAAATCTGTCACTCCCTGCCCTTCAATGTGGCAAGCGACGATTTCCGCCATCTTTTCGTACACCGGCTTCACTACCGGCCAAATGTCCTGGGCATTGCTGCGCTTGTACTGTTCCGCCTCTTCCAGGGGAATACGTCGGTTGCCCGCCAGCGTCAGGGAGATATGGTGCCCGCCAGTGGCTTCATCGGCGGAGTAAGTCACCTTGCCCTGTTTGACGATGGCAATGCCGGTAGTGCCGCCGCCAATATCCACCACGCCTGCATTATCAAGCGCCAGCAGATCCGCCACCGCCGTCGGTTCATCCAGTACGTGGCTGACTTCTAACCCGGCAGACTCCAGCACGTTGATCGAAATACGCGGGTCGGTGCCCGGCGGGAACGAGGTCGCCGCGTGGGTAAAGCGGCAGCCGAGCTGCTGTTCAAGGGTGTCGAGATGGCGGCGCACGAGGGTGACGGCGCCGAAGAAATCCCAGACGATGCCGTCACGCACAACGTCGGCCCAGTCAAGGCACACCGCCACCGGCTGGGCGTTGCCGTCGACCACCATCGACACCACGTCGCAGGTGCCCAAATCGACGCCCAGCCACAGCGGCGCGTCGCTGGCGGCGGGCGTCTGGTTACACAGGGCCGCCGCTTTTTGCAGTCTTGGGGTGAGCCAGAGTTGTTCGTCGTGCGCCATGAGTCATCCCTTATACAATGCGAAACGCATCCACCAGCACGCATCGACGCAGCCGCACAAAGGTACGCGCGCTGGTCACGCCTTCGCCGGTTGGCGTGGTGATAGTCATGGTGGTCCAGCCTTCTCCGCCCAATCCAAGCCCGGCAATGCACGGCCCGTTTTTGACGAAAATGCTGGTGTCGATGGCGTTCGCCATCTGGTTCATGTTGTCGATATTGCGCGAGTGCATCGCCGCCGTATGGTGGCAACCGCCTTCAAGCTGAACCGCCAGGGCGATGGCTTCTTCGACGTTGGCGACCCGTACCACCGGCAGTACCGGCATCATCATTTCAGTGACGGCAAACGGATGGTTAGCTGGCGTTTCCACAAACAGCAGGCGCGTTTGATCCGGGACGTTCAGGCCAATGGCTGCGGCAATCTTGCCCGCGTCACGACCGACCCAGTCACGGCTGACGGTGCCTTTACCGCGTTCATCGATATTCTTCAGTAGCACTGGCTGGAGCTGTTCGGCCTGAGCGGCGGTCAGTTTCACCGCGTGCTGACCTTCCATCAGACGCATCAGCTCGTCGGCGACGCTATCCACCACAATCAGCACTTTTTCGTCGGCGCAGATGATGTTGTTATCAAACGACGCGCCTTTGACGATGGATTGTGCGGCGCGCGGCAGGTCGGCGGTCTCATCCACCACCACCGGGGGATTACCGGCACCGGCGGCGATCAGGCGTTTATTAGTATGTTTACGCGCCGCGTCCACCACCGCTTCGCCGCCGGTCACCACCAGCAGGCCAATACCGGGATATTTGAACAACCGCTGGGCGGTTTCGATATCCGGGTTCGCCACGGTGACCAGCAGATTTTCCGGGCCGCCGGCGGCGACCACCGCCTGATTGAGGAGGGTGATTGCCCGCTGAGAGACCTTTTTCGCCGCCGGATGCGGGGCAAACACGACGCTGTTGCCTGCGGCAATCAGGCTGATGGCGTTATTAATCACCGTCGCCGCCGGATTGGTGGACGGCGTGACCGAGGCCACCACGCCCCACGGCGCATTTTCAATCAATGTCAGGCCGTTATCGCCGGTCAGCACCTGCGGAGATAAACACTCGACGCCCGGCGTGCCGCGCGCCTGCGCCACGTTTTTAGCAAATTTATCGTCAACGCGTCCCATGCCGGTTTCGCTGACGGCAAGTTCCGCTAATTCTCGGGCGTGTTTTTCGCCCGCTTCGCGAATGGCATGAATGGCAAGCTGGCGCATCGCCACGCTCTTCAGCCCCTGCTGGGCCCGTTTTGCTGCCGCCACTGCGTCATCCAGGGAGGCAAAAACGCCCATCTCATGAACAGTGCTGGCCGGCTGGCTGCTGTCTTTCATTTTCAGCAGTACCGCTTTCACCACCTGTTCAATATCCTGTTGATTCATGATGTTCAGTCCTATTTATGGAAAACCACTTTCCCGCCAGCCACCACTTCATCGACGATGCCAATGACGCACAGATCGACCGGTGATAATTCGCTGCGATGCGCCTGGCGCGCGGAACTGCCGCTGACCAGCAGTACCCACTCTCCGGTTCCCGCCCCGATACTGTCGATAGCGACGGCACACTGCCCGTCGGGGTTGCCCTGGGCATCGATCATTTCCACCATCAGCAATTTGTCATGCGCCAGTCCCTGATGGCGGACGGTACATACGATTTGTCCTGTGACGACTGCCAGTTTCATATCCGCCTCCATGGATTGCCCGTTGGGTCGTAGGCCTTGAATCTGCGCACCATCAGGCAATGGCGCGCATTCATGCCGGATGGCGACGCTGCGCGTCTTATCCGGCCTACCATCAAATGTTGCTGTCGCCTTTGAAGCTGATCGGGAACACTTCTTCCAGATCGCCGTGCGGGCGTGGAATCACGTGTACGGAGACCAACTCGCCAATGCGCTGCGCCGCAGCGGCGCCAGCATCGGTTGCGGCTTTGCACGCCGCCACATCGCCACGCACCATGGCAGTACACAGGCCACCGCCAATCTGCTTCACGCCGACCAGCTTCACGCGCGCGGCTTTTACCATCGCATCGGAGGCCTCAATCAGCGCAACCAGGCCCCGGGTTTCAATCATTCCTAATGCTTCCATCGTGTTTTCCTCTCATTAAAGGGGTCCAGAACGGGACCGTTCATTCAACCAGTGTGTGTAAGCTGCGTTCGCGGCTCACGTCAGCCTGGCGCGGCACGGCTGCCACCAACGCCAGTTCGATAATTTCCTGCACGCTACAGCCTCGGGAGAGGTCGTGAAGCGGCGCGGCAAGCCCCTGAATTAGTGGCCCAACAGCGCGATAGCCTCCCAGACGCTGAGCGATTTTGTAGCCAATATTGCCCGCCTCCAGCGACGGGAAAATCATCACGTTGGCGCGGCCTTGCAGCGGGCTGTCAGGCGCTTTTTGCGCGGCGACCTCCGGTACAAAAGCGGCGTCAAACTGCAATTCACCGTCCACAAGCAGTTGCGGCGCACGTTCGCGAGCGAGCTCTGTCGCCTGCTGCACGTTGGCAACATTGGGGTGACGGGCGCTGCCGTTGCTTGAAAATGACAGCATCGCCACGCGCGGCTCTTCGCCGGTAATGGCCCGCCAGGTATCGGCGCTGGCGATAGCGATATCCGCCAGCTGCGCCGCCGTCGGCTGCGGCACTACGCTGCAATCGGCGAACCCTAATGCCGGGCCGGCATACTGCGGCAGCATCAGGAAAATAGACGACAATGTTTTGCACCCGGGTTGCAGGCCAATCACCCGCAGCCCTGCGCGCAGCACATTCGCCGTTGACGACAGGTTGCCTGCGATACACACATCTGCCTCACCGGCGCTCACCATGGCGGCAGCGAACATCAGCGGGTCGCTAAGCTTTTCCACTGCGTCCGGCGGCGTTTTTTCTCCGGCGCGGGCAAGCCAGCGTTGCGCAAAACGCTGGCGCATACTCAGGTTGCTGTGTGGGTCGATGACCTGAATGCCATCCATCGCCATACGATGACTTAGGGCAAACTGACGCAGCGCAAACGGACTGGCGACCAGAACGGGGCGAGCCAGACCGTACTGTTGCAGGTAATGCGCCGCTTTCAGCACGCGTTCGTCCAGCGCATCGGGAAAAACGACTCTGGCGGGGGCGCGTACCGCCAGTTCGCGGGCGCGTTCAATGATCATGGCTTCTCTCCCAACCGTTGTTGAATTTGGGCGACCGTCAGCGGATGTTTCGCCACGCTCAAAATCATCATCACGTAAACCGTGCTGGAGAGACGGTTCAGCGCCTGTAAAATGTCCGGGCGCAAGACCTCAAAACTACGGGTAATAAACACTTGTGCGGCGAGGGTTTCCGTTTCGCGGACTTTGGTTCGCAGGAGATTAAGCAGCACCGCATCGCGACCGTGGCTGGCCTCCGGCACCAGGTGATCGTGGTCGAGATAGCGCAGCGGCTGGTGGGAAAGCCGATGCAGCTCATCCTCGTTGAGCCCGACGATAGACTGCGCCGCCAGCGGTTCATCTATAGCGTCGGCGCGCATAATGTTGCCCAGCCGCAAGCGGATATCGAAAAACCACGGCTGCCAGGGTTCCGCCAGTTCGATTTGTAGCCACACGGTCAGCGCGATGGCGCTGTCGAGCGCGGCGCGAAAGCCGAGGCGCGGGTCGCTTTTGGCGACCATTTTGTCCGCCGTCAGATGGGTCAGCGTATCGGGCTTTTTCACCACCGGCTGGCGGCACAGTTCACAGCAGGCCTGTGGGTGCGTATCGCTACTGGTTAAGCCATGTACCGGCTGCGGCTGCTGTTCGTCATCATCGACAAACAGCCGGCCTTGCTGATCCAGAAACTTAATGCGCAGGCGACGACTTTCCAGCAGTTCCCGGGCCGAGGGCGTCAGTCGTGCATCAGCGGGCAGATGGATTTCCGATCCTTCGCTGAGCGTATGATTCGCTCTGAGCCACGTTTCGGTGATGAAATCGTTCATACGGATTGCCAGTTTGCAGGCCAGGCGACGTACAGAAAGCGCACGGACGTTGGCGTGCCAAATTCAATGCTGGAGCCTTTAGGGATGAACATCACATCTCCGGCTTTGGCAATCATGGTTTCGCCTTCATGGCGTACGTGCAATTCGCCCTCCAGCACCATGTCGATTTCGTCGTAGTTCAGCGTCCACGGGAAAAAGGCGTTGTCCCACTGCATAAACCCGGCGGCCATGCTGCTGCCATCCTGCTCTGTAACCAGATCGGTTAAGCCGACGCAGTGCGGTTCGGCGCCGTCGAAGCGGCCAAATTTCACGCTGCTGCCGTCAATGACTTTCACGCCGCCTTTACCCGTGACGGAGGTAAAGCTCGGCTGCATCGTCCCCAGTTCCAGCGACTGCTTTTCCTTCAGCACTTTTTCCATCAACTGCGCCACCAGGCTTTCAGTAAACTGCCCTTCCGGGAGCTGCGCGATGATGGCTTCCCGAATGCGCTGGCTTTCGCTTTTACACGCCTGCGCCGATGTGGATGCCGGGACGGACTCGTCGCATTCGGTAATCGTGAAGCCCAGTAGTTCCGCCACTTCGCGAGCCTCCGGGGTAATAATGCTGGCGCGCAGCACTACCGACATCGCCTGTTCGCCGCGGGCGTGGGCCGCACGAATATCGTTAGCTGTGATAAGTTTTTTCACCTGCCTCTTCCTCCTGTTCACTGAGAGCCGCCAGATAATCCACCAACTGCCGCACGCTTTGCGGGTCGTGGCCGTTGAGCTCAAAAATCGGCTCCCGGAACCCAGTCTCGCAAAGCAACTGCCGCGTAGCGGCGACGTCGGCATCCGGCATGTCCGTTTTGCTGATAACGGCGATATGTCGTTTACGGGTTCCAACATCCAATAACCCGGCAGGTAAGCGACTTTCTTTATCGTTTGCCGCGTGGACATAAATCAGCGTGTCCACATCCTGCAGCGTGGTAATTAAGGCGTGATACCAACGGGGATGGCTAAAATATTCACCCGGCGTATCGATATCGCCATGATCATTAAATTCCACGGCCTGCGTTTTTCTGGCGAGGGAATAATTTCCCCGTAACGCGTTAAAAAGCGTTGTTTTTCCGGCACCGACCGCGCCGACAAAAGCAATACGTTTCATTACCGCCACCAATTAACTTTTTGTTAACTCACACAGGGTAAAGTTTAATAATCGCCCCAGCCCGCTGACCGTCTGTAATAGCGCTTCTTCTACTGCGCCGACGGTGCCATAAATCACCAGCGCGCCGCTAAATCTATCGAGAAAACCGATGTGTACATCCGCAGCCTTCATCGCTAAATCGCCAGCGATCATCGCCGTTTCCCCCGGCGTTAAAGTCATAATGCCAATCGCGCCAGCATCGGGAACGCCGATCTTTTTCGCCAGTTCTTCACCAGGGTGCGCAATGAGATGCGCCAGCGTGACCTGTTTGCCCGGCACAAATTCCTGAATAATGCGTTCTTTATTCATTGCTCACCGTCTCCACTGAAACTGCCGTCATCGTGGCAATTTTTTGTCGGAGTAAATAACAAAATTCGGCAAGGTGATGTAAAAGGTGAGGTAGATCACTAAGAGAAAGAAAATAAAAGTGACTTCTGTCGAAGGTGTTAACGATAAATATCGTGGTGCATCACATTTTCAGGCGTCATTCTGAATTTAAGCCTGTTCCGCAATAAATACTCACCGACTATTCTTTGTATTACTACCATTGATAAAAATAATGCGTATCACTCGATTTGTGCATAGTACAGATTCAGTGAAATAAGTAGGGGTAAGCGCAACAGGTTCCAGAATATCCCCACCCGAGCCTTTCATGCCATGGCGAAGCCCAGCGGCGCATAAAAAAAGCGCAGGAGAACCTGCGCCAGAAGAGAGAGTAATGCGTTATTAAAGCGGCGTGGTTTGCGCTTCAACTACCGCTAACGCCACCATATTCACGATACGGCGTACAGAGGCGATCGGCGTTAATACATGTACCGGTTTAGACACGCCCATCAGGACCGGGCCGACCGTGACGCCTTCGGAACTGGAGACGCGGAGTAAGTTGTAACTAATGCGGGCGGCTTCCATATTCGGCATCACCAGAATATTGGCGGCTCCCTTCAGCGGGCTATCCGGCATCCGGTCATTACGAATACTTTCCACCAACGCCGCATCACCGTGCATCTCACCGTCAATCATCAGATCGGGCGCTCGTTCGCGTACCCGCTCAAGGGTTTCGCGCATTTTGCTGGCGGACAGCGAATTTGAGGAACCAAAGTTAGAGTGCGACAACAGCGCGACTTTCGGCTCAATACCAAAGCGGCGAACGGTTTCCGCCGCCATTACGGCGATCTCCGCCAACTGTTCCGGCGTGGGATCTTCATTAACATAAGTATCGGCGATAAAAGTGTTGCCGCTTGGCAGCAGTAAGGCGTTCATCGCCCCTGCCGTATGCACGCCGTCACGGTAGCCAAAGACGGCTTTCACTACGCTGAAATGCTCATGGTAGTCGCCGATGGTGCCGCAGATCATCGCATCCGCTTCCCCACGCTGCACCATGATCGCGCCAATGGCCGTATGGTTGCCGATCATCGCACGCTGCGCCTGTTCCTGAGTTACCCCGCGACGCTTCATGATCTGGTAATACTCGCTCCAGTACTCTTTGAAGCGCGGATCGGATTCATTATTCACGATCTCGAAATCAACGCCCGCTTTGATCTGTAGCCCCAGTTTCTGGATACGCATTTCGATCACGCTCGGACGTCCGATCAGGATGGGCTTCGCCAGCCCCAGGGTTATCAACTCCTGGGTTGCGTGCAGCACGCGCGCCTCTTCCCCTTCCGGCAACACTACGCGCTTCGGATCTTTGCGTGCCTGCGAGAAGATCGGCTTCATGAACAGGTTGGTTTTGTAGACAAACTCGGTCAGTTTATCGATATAGGCATCAAAGTCAGCAATCGGGCGCGTCGCCACGCCGGAATCCATTGCCGCTTTCGCGACCGCCGGAGCGATTTTGACAATCAGACGCGGGTCAAACGGTTTCGGAATAATGTATTCCGGCCCAAAGCTCAGGTCCTGATCGCCATAGGCCGAGGCCACCACTTCGCTCTGTTCGGCGTGCGCCAGCTCGGCAATCGCACGGACCGCCGCCAGTTTCATCTCTTCGTTGATCGCCGTCGCGCCGACGTCCAGTGCGCCGCGGAAGATAAACGGGAAGCACAATACGTTGTTCACCTGGTTCGGATAGTCGGAACGACCGGTACAGATGATGGCGTCCGGACGCACTTCTTTCGCCAGCGGCGGCAGAATTTCCGGTTCCGGGTTAGCCAGCGCCAGAATCATTGGCGCGCGGGCCATTTTCTTCACCATCTCCTGAGTCAGCACTTTCGGGCCTGAACAGCCGAGGAAAATATCCGCGCCGTCAATGACCTCATCCAGCGTGCGCTTGCCGCTGTCGTCTACCGCATAGGCCGCTTTGGTCTCCGCCATATTCGGCTCACGGCCTTTGTAAATAACGCCTTTAGAGTCGCACACCACGATGTTGTGCTTTTGCATCCCCAACGCGACCAGCAGGTTCATACAAGCGATTGCCGCCGCTCCTGCGCCGGAGACGACCATCCGCACGTCGGAAATATTTTTCTCTACGACTCGCAGGCCATTAAGAATGGCGGCCGTACTGATGATCGCCGTTCCGTGCTGATCGTCATGGAAAACCGGGATGTTCATGCGCTCGCGCAGTTTCTGCTCAATATAGAAACATTCCGGCGCTTTAATGTCTTCAAGGTTAATGCCGCCAAAGGTCGGCTCCAGCGCTGCGACCACATTGATAAATTTGTCCGGATCAAGCTCATCGACTTCAATGTCAAACACATCAATGCCGGCGAATTTTTTAAACAGAACGCCTTTGCCTTCCATGACCGGCTTGCCGGCCAGCGCGCCAATGTTGCCTAACCCCAGCACCGCTGTACCGTTGGAAATGACCGCGACAAGGTTGCCGCGCGCGGTGTATTTGTAGGCTGCCAGCGGATCTTTTTCGATTTCCAGGCAGGGCGCCGCCACGCCTGGCGAGTAAGCCAACGCCAGATCGTGTTGGGTGGCAAGGGGCTTAGTCGGAGAAACCTGAATTTTACCGGGTACCGGAAATTCGTGGAAATCAAGGGCGCTTTGTTTTAACTGCTCATCCATCTTGTTGTTCCTTTCACGTATCGTTCAAAAAGTGACGCGGCCTGGTGCGCCGCACATTATCACCGTACTGCGCAACACAAACTTTGAAGGTCTGCAAACTATCACGACGCAGCGCAAGAATTTGTTATCAACTTATAACGGCCATGTTACCTGCTTATACCAGCAATACCATGCCTGTCTGCTATGCTTTTTGGTTATGTAGTGTATCAATCTTTCAGAAGTGTGAATCAACACACTCATCTAACACTTTACTTTTCAAGGAGTATTTCCTATGAACCAGCTAGACGGCATCAAACAATTCACTACCGTCGTCGCCGACAGCGGCGACATTGAGTCCATCCGCCACTACCAGCCGCAGGATGCCACGACAAATCCCTCTTTACTGTTAAAAGCCGCCGGACTTGAGCAGTATGGTCATTTGATTGAGGATGCGATTGCCTGGGGAAAAAAACACGGCGGTACGCAGGAACAGCAGGTTGCGGCAGCCAGCGATAAACTGGCGGTCAATTTTGGCGCGGAAATACTGAAAAGTATTCCCGGTCGCGTCTCCACTGAAGTCGACGCGCGGTTATCATTCGATAAAGAAAAAAGTATCGAGAAAGCGCGCCATCTGGTGGGTCTCTACCAGCAGCAGGGTATTGATAAATCGCGCATTCTGATCAAGCTCGCCGCAACCTGGGAAGGTATCCGCGCCGCCGGGCAGCTCGAAAAAGAAGGCATTAATTGCAACCTGACGTTGTTGTTCTCTTTTGCCCAGGCGCGCGCCTGCGCCGAAGCGGGCGTCTATTTGATCTCTCCGTTCGTGGGCCGAATTTACGACTGGTATCAGGCGCGTAGTCCGCTAGAGCCGTATGTCGTGGAGGAAGATCCCGGCGTGAAATCGGTACGCAATATCTACGATTACTTTAAACAGCATCGCTATGAAACCATCGTGATGGGCGCAAGTTTCCGCCGTACTGAGCAAATCCTCGCGCTAACCGGCTGCGATCGACTGACTATCTCTCCTAACCTGCTTAAAGAGCTGAAAGAAAAAGAAGAACCGGTGATCCGTAAACTGGTGCCTTCCTCGCAGATGTTCCACCGTCCTACGTCAATGACGGAAGCGGAGTTCCGCTGGGAACATAATCAGGACGCGATGGCCGTAGAGAAGCTGTCGGAAGGTATCCGTCTTTTTGCCGTTGACCAGCGCAAACTGGAAGACCTGCTTGCCGCCAAACTATAAACCTTGCATGGAGTGATTTATGTCCCGTAAAGACCTTGCCAATGCGATTCGTGCGCTGAGCATGGATGCCGTTCAAAAAGCCAATTCCGGGCACCCCGGCGCGCCGATGGGGATGGCGGATATCGCTGAAGTGCTATGGAACGATTTTCTTAAACATAACCCCACCGATCCGACCTGGTATGACCGTGACCGTTTTATCCTTTCCAACGGTCACGCCTCCATGCTGCTCTATAGTCTGCTGCATTTAACCGGTTATGACCTGCCGCTGGAGGAGTTAAAAAACTTCCGTCAACTGCACTCTAAAACGCCTGGTCACCCGGAGATTGGCTATACGCCCGGCGTTGAAACCACCACCGGGCCGCTGGGCCAGGGGCTGGCGAATGCCGTCGGGCTGGCGATTGCCGAGCGTACGTTAGGCGCACAGTTCAACCGGCCGGACCATGAGATTGTCGACCACTACACCTATGTCTTTATGGGCGACGGCTGTCTGATGGAGGGGATCTCGCATGAGGTGTGTTCGCTGGCTGGTACGCTGGGGCTGGGCAAACTGATCGGCTTTTATGATCACAACGGCATCTCCATTGATGGCGAAACCGAAGGCTGGTTTACCGACGATACCGCCAAACGTTTTGAAGCCTACCACTGGCATGTCGTGCATGACATTGACGGGCACGATCCGGAGGCGGTGAAAAAAGCCATTCTGGAAGCCCAGAGCGTAAAAGATAAACCTTCGCTAATTATCTGTCGGACGGTGATAGGTTTTGGCTCGCCGAATAAAGCCGGGAAGGAGGAGTCGCACGGCGCGGCGCTGGGCGAAGAAGAGGTGGCGCTGACCCGCCAGAAGCTGGGATGGCACCATCCGGCGTTCGAGATCCCAAAAAGAGATTTACCGCGCGTGGGATGGTCGTGAAAAAGGCGAGAAAGCGCAGCGGCAGTGGCAGGAAAAGTTTGCAGCTTATGAGAAGGCTTATCCTGAGCTGGCCGCGAAGTTTACCCGCCGGATGAGCGGCGGACTGCCGGAGACATGGGAATCCGCCACGCAAAAATTTATTAACGACTTGCAGGCTAATCCGGCCAAAATCGCCACCCGTAAAGCATCGCAAAATACGCTCAATGCCTATGGTCCCCTGTTGCCGGAACTGTTAGGCGGATCGGCGGATCTGGCGCCAAGCAACCTGACTATCTGGAAAGGTTCGACCTCGTTGAAAGAGGATCCGGCAGGTAATTATATCCACTATGGCGTGCGCGAATTCGGCATGACCGCCATTGCCAACGGCATCGCCCATCACGGCGGCTTTGTACCGTATACCGCCACGTTTCTGATGTTTGTCGAATATGCGCGTAACGCGGCGCGTATGGCGGCCTTAATGAAAGCCCGGCAGATTATGGTCCATACCCACGACTCCATCGGTTTGGGCGAAGATGGCCCGACGCACCAGGCCGTGGAACAACTGGCGAGCCTGCGCTTAACGCCAAACTTCAGCACCTGGCGTCCCTGCGATCAGGTTGAGGCGGCGGTCGGCTGGAAGCTGGCCATTGAACGTCAGCACGGGCCGACGGCGTTGATTCTCTCGCGGCAGAATCTGGCGCAGGTGGAACGCACGCCGGAACAGGTGAAAGCGATTGCTCGCGGCGGTTATATTCTGAAAGATAGCGGCGGCAAGCCGGATATCATTCTGATCGCTACCGGATCGGAAATGGAAATTACCCTCCAGGCGGCGGAAAAATTGACTGGCGAGGGGCATAACGTTCGCGTGGTGTCGTTGCCTTCAACGGATATTTTCGATGCGCAGGACGAGGCATATCGCGAATCAGTGCTACCGGCGCACGTGACCGCCCGCGTCGCGGTGGAAGCCGGTATAGCCGACTACTGGTATAAATATGTTGGCCTAAAAGGCGCAATTATCGGCATGACGGGATACGGTGAATCCGCCCCGGCTGACAAACTGTTCCCGTATTTTGGCTTTACCGTGGAAAATATTGTAGAAAAAGCCCGCCGGGTGCTGAACATCAAAGGCTAAGGCGAGCGTTAGCAACACAGACTTTGCGCAGTCTGCAGACCTGTTCTGTAGGCTGTGCAAAATTACTTCGTAGACTCAGGCGCATCTGACTGCCCGATAACGACCTCATCAATGGATTTATGGCACATCAGGCAAAAGGCCTTTTTTTTATGCGCCTGCAATGTTGAATCCCACGCCGCTGATCCGCCTTCTTTATTCACTTTTTCTCTTATCGCCGCCAGCCGATCTATTTCATAATAAGCGCTCAGGCAGCCACAATGGGGGCATAATACGGGGCCATTATTTATTTTCATACTATTTCCTGCTGTGGTGAGGCTCTCGGGTAAAGTAACAATCCTACCGTAACGTAGCAATCTCTATACCATAAATGAAACCTCAATAGGTGTATCCCTATTCTGAAAAGGGGATAACGACCAGGATTCAACGCGTGATCCACAGCGTAGGCCAGGCATCCGGCCCGTGCCAGTTATCGCAGCTCGGTTCTTCGGCATAACGCACCAGACGAAAACGATCGCCATCATAACGCCAGCGCGTCTGGACACCGCAGTCGGTTAACCCCCGCCCTTTCGCCAACGTCACCAGCTCGCGCGTTTTCTCGTCAAAGAAGGCGTTCATCAACTCCATGTCATTACTTTCGACGCCGCGATTAAACGGCAGCCGCAAATGTACGGCGCGCGAGACGAGCGTTTTTTTGCGTGAAACTACCCAGGCGAGATCAATAGTGTTATAGGCGCCGGCTTCGCAGTTAACAATCAATAACGCTTTATCATCCGTCAACGCGCTGACCTGCGTCTCGCGACGCAGCGGGTCAAGCGAACAACGAATGCCGTTTACCCGCCATGCTGCGTAGTCCAGCAGATCGTCGCGTTCTTCCTCACTCAGCGGTACGGGCGTTGGATTAATAACGGCGATCCCCTTTAATGCCGGTGCCGGGGGCACGCTGAGCGGCGGTTCGTTTCCTTTTTCAATCCAGGCGGTTTCGCTGCCCACACGTTTTTGTTGCGCGTCGATAAACAGTAATGCCGCTTTTAATCCCGCCAGCGAAAGCGTCTGAACGCCGTTTTTTAAGGTGATAGCCTGCGCATCCTGAATCGTCTGTAAAAATGCGGTGATGGTGGCAGGATCGCCGGTCATGAGATGCCAGGGCGACACGCGCCAGTGTGGACCGTTGAACGAAAGCGGTTTGCCATCCAGCAATAAGCGAGGCGCAATTGCGGCTTCTTTAGCGTCGGGCGGCGCCAAACCGCCACGATCGATACGCAGTACCGCATCGGTACGCGCCCCGGCGCTGCGGCTTAATGTCATCACCAGCCCATGATGTTCGCCAGTATTGCGCGCTACGCAAAAATTTTGGTTATTGCAGGTGACCTGCCAGTCGGAAAAAGTCCGTTGCGCTGGCGCAGCCCACAGTAGCTGGACCGGCAACAGGCCAAACAGACAAAAAAGAATAACGCGGTAGCGCATGAACGGAACAACCCCAGATTCAGAACAACACAGCTCAGGCGGTATCTTCCTTGCGCGCCTCAGGGTTCTCAATCAGATTTATCGGATTGGTCTTTTTTGTGTAAAGAAATATATTTCTTTTTTTTCAGTCCATTAGATGAGACGTCTGTAAATAGTTAAGCAATAACACGGTCTTACCGTCCCGAATCTCGCCTGAGCGCACCATTTCCAGCGCCCGGGAAAACGGCAGTTCAAGCACCTCAATCTCTTCGTCCTCCACGCCGCCGCCGATGCTGGCACGCTCGCTATCATGATATTCGGCAATGAAGAAATGAATCAGCTCCGTGACGCCGCCTGGCGACATATACAGCTCAAATATCTTGCGTACCTCGCCAACGTCATACCCTGTCTCTTCAATGGCCTCTTTACGGATACAGACCTCCGGCTCGTCGTTATCAAGCAGGCCAGCGCAGGTTTCAATTAACATACCGTCTTGATTACCGTTGACCCATGTCGCCACGCGAAACTGACGAACCAGAAGCACGGTTTTTTTAGTTGAGTTGTAAAGCAGAATAGTTGCGCCATTCCCGCGATCGTAAACCTCACGCTTGTGACGGATAACCTCGCCATTACGACGGGTCAGGTCATAGGTAATGTTGCGCAGAGTAAAATAATTATCAGAAAGAATTTTATCCTTAATAAGCGTAATGGTTTGCGACATGCTGGCTCCAGGGTGTAAAAAGAGCATTAATATTACGCCGTGAGGTCGGTTTTGTCTGCTGAAGGGTTAATCCTTAATGCCGACTGAACGGATGTACAGCCATATTTTTCTGTCACTGCCATGACCATATTCTGCTTCTCCGGGCCGCAGAGTCCATGCTCGCGATATGATTTGACGGCCGGAGTGAGACTGAGGGAATCATCATGAAATTTACTCTCGTTGCGACGGTTCTACTGACGTTTTCCCTTTCAGCTTTTGCCGTTGAGTATCCGGTATTGACCACCGCGAGCCCTGATCAGGTGGGGTTTGATAGCCAAAAACTTCACCGACTTGATGGCTGGATTCAAAATCAAATTGATGCCGGATATCCCAGCATCAATCTTCTGGTGATAAAAGATAATCATATTGTTCTACAAAAAGCCTGGGGCTATGCCAAAAAATATGACGGTTCCACGCTGTTAGCCCATCCCATTCGGGCGACCACTAACACGATGTATGACCTGGCTTCAAACACAAAAATGTATGCCACTAATTTCGCATTGCAAAAACTAGTGTATGAAGGAAAAATAGATGTCAATGATTTGGTATCAAAATATATCCCCGGCGTTAAGGATATGCCTGGGGATAAAATAAAAGGCAAAGATAAACTCCGCATTATTGATATTCTTCATCACGTCGCGGGCTTTCCTGCCGACCCACAATATCCCAATAAAAACGTCGCCGGTAAATTATTTTCACAGAGTAAAAGCACTACTCTGGAGATGATTAAAAAGACACCGCTGGAATATCAACCTGGGTCGAAGCATATCTACAGCGACGTGGATTATATGATTCTTGGTTTTATCATTGAATCGATAACGGCAATGCCATTAGATCGCTACGTCGAAACCACCATTTATAAACCGCTCGGATTAAAACATACCGTCTTTAACCCGCTGATGAAAGGCTTCACGCCGCCACAAATCGCCGCAACGGAACTACACGGCAATACGCGTGACGGCGTGATTCATTTCCCCAATATTCGCACCAATACACTATGGGGCCAGGTGCATGACGAAAAAGCCTGGTACTCAATGGGCGGCGTTTCAGGACACGCCGGACTGTTTTCTGACACCCATGATATGGCTGTGTTAATGCAAGTCATGCTCAATGGGGGCGGCTACGGTAACGTGAAGCTATTCGACGACAAAACGGTTGCGCAGTTTACTCGCCGCTCGCCAGAAGACGCTACCTTTGGTCTGGGGTGGCGCGTTAACGGCAACGCCTCAATGACCCCCACGTTCGGGGTATTAGCCAGTCCGCAAACGTATGGACATACCGGATGGACCGGAACGCTGACGTCTATCGATCCGGTTAATCATATGGCGATTGTGATTTTAGGTAACAGGCCGCACTCGCCGGTAGCAAATCCTAAAGTGAATCCAAATGTTTTTGTCAGTGGATTATTACCTGCGGCGACGTATGGCTGGATTGTTGACCAGATATATGGTTCCTTAAAATAAAAATTAAGAGCCTATCCCACCAGGCGTTATTGGCGCAGCCAGTTTGGACACGGACAGCGCGCAAAAACCTCACGTACACGTAGTACGTGAGGTTTGACTCGCTACGCTCGCCCTTCGGGCCGCCGCAAGCGGCGTTCAAAACGCTAACGCGTTTTGGCGAGCACTGCCCAGGACCAAAATGGCAAGTAAAATAGCCCTAATGGGATAGGCTCTAAGAAGGGATTCTGATAGCGTCCCTTCCTTCAATTTACACTCTATTTTCAATACTAAGATTGGCCTCATCAGGCCTGTTAAACGTCGACCCGACGGGAAAATGTTTATCGCAGGGCGTCCAGCCCTGCGAGCGTCAACATTTCTGCAAACGGAGTAAGGTTAGCCAATAAGTTTAAGATTTTTTATCACTCAATCATTTAACCGTTCCAGGCCTTAACCGGCCTACAAATACGCTTATTTAGCTAACCAGTCGAGTATCCCCTGCGCGGCATGTCGGCCTTCTGCCATCGCCGTCACCACCAGATCGGCGCCGCGCACCGCATCGCCGCCGGCGAAAATTTTCGGGTTGGACGTCTGGTAACGAAACTCGCTCTCGACGCTAGCGGCAATACGTCCCCAGTTATCCACCTTCACGCCATGCGATTCCAGCCACGACATACCATGCGGATGAAAACCAAACGCCATAATGACCGCATCCGCCGGCATCACGAACTCGCTGTCCGGTACAGGTACCGGGCGGCGTCGCCCCTGACCATCCGGTTCGCCAAGCCGCGTACGCAAAAAGCGAATACCGCTGGCGCGCCCGTGCGTATCCAGCACCAACTCAACCGGCTGAACGTTAAATTCAAAGTTCGCGCCCTCTTCCCGCGCGTTTTTCACCTCTTTTTTCGACCCCGGCATATTGGCCTCATCGCGGCGATAAGCGCAGGTGACGTTAGCAGCGCCATGACGCAGCGCCGTACGTACGCAGTCCATTGCGGTGTCACCGCCGCCCAGCACAACCACGTTAAGGCCCGCAGTATCAATAAACGGCTCGTCAGGCAACGCCGGAAGCCCCATCACCTGTTTGGTATTGGCGATGAGGAATGGCAACGCATCATATACCCCCGGCGCGTCTTCATTCGGTAAATCAGCCTTCATGGAACGATAGGTTCCTACCCCGACAAAGACGGCGTCATAACTCTCCAGCAGCGTCTCCAGAGAAATATCTTTCCCTACTTCGCAGTTAAGCTCGAAACGAATCCCCATCGCGCTGAAGATTTCCCGACGGCGCGCCAGCAGAGATTTATCCAGTTTGAAAGCCGGAATACCAAAGGTGAGCAAACCGCCGATTTCCGGATGGCGATCGTAGACGGTGGCGCTTACGCCATGGCGCGCCAGCACGTCAGCGCAGGCAAGACCTGCCGGCCCCGCGCCGATAATCGCCACGCGCTTATCGCTCTTCTGTACGTCCGACAGGTCGGGACGCCAGCCTTTGCTCAGAGCGCGATCGGAGATATAGCGCTCAATGTTGCCGATGGTAACCGCGCCATACTCATCGCGGAGTGTACACGCGCCTTCGCATAGCCGGTCCTGCGGACAGACGCGCCCGGTAATTTCCGGCAGGCAGTTGGTCTGGTGAGAAAGCTCTACCGCCGCATCAATATCGCCGGCTTTCACCAGTTCGATCCACTGGGGAATATGGTTATGCAGCGGACAGGTCCATTCGCAGATACTGTGTTCCCCGCATGTGAGGCAGCGGGACGCCTCACGCTCCGCCTGCGCGGCGCGAAACGGCAGATAAATTTCCTCAAAGGTGGTTTTACGCGCTTCAATCGCCAGTTTATCCGGTTCGCCGCGCGGCGGCGTCGCCTGCATACGCTCGACTTTGCTGCTTGCTGTCCCACGGTGTTGTGTATCAACGGTATGCCAGGGGCGAATCTCCTGCCGGGCGGTACGCAGCCGTCGCGTTTTAGCCAGACGGGTCAACGAGTCTTCGGTGACCAGTTGCAGCGCATCCGCCGGGCAATTTTCCACACAAGCCGGACCCTGTTCACGTCCCTGACACAGATCGCATTTATGCGCGCTGGCTTTGAACTGGTTTGGCGCGACGGGCGTCAATACCATCTGCATGGTGCCGAATGGGCAGGCGACGACGCAGGATTTACAGCCGATACACTTCTGCGCATTGACCTGCACGCTGTCGTTAATATGCGCGATCGCGCCGTTCGGACAGCTACGGGCGCAGGGCGCATCTTCGCAATGGTGACATGTAACCGCGCTGCGCTGGCGCTGATGTTTGATGACAGTAATTCGGGGCTGATAGCGCTGTGGCGTCAGAACATGTCGCTCATCATTGTGAGCCATTACGCAGGCGACCTCGCAGGCATGGCATCCCAGACACTGCTGGCTATTGGCCATAATAAAACGATTCATGGCGTCCTTCTGTTTTGGTTGCAAAAACCTTATTCTTTATATGAGCATTGTTATTAACTGACGAAGGCGGGGTCGGCAATGTTCATCTGCCCAGGAAGCACAACTATCTGTCCAGAACCTGTGGCAGATCAATTTATTTCAAAGCAAATGAAATTGCGGTTCAGCTAAATGCGGGGAGTACCAGTGTGACGGTTAAACGCCCGGTCTCGGCCAGTCTGGCTAAGGCTTTTTTCTATATTGTGCTGTTGTCTATTCTGTCCACCGGCAGCGCATTACTGACGCTGACCAGCAGTTTACGGGATGCCGAAGCGATCAATATCGCCGGTTCGCTACGAATGCAGAGCTATCGGCTGGGTTACGATCTGCAAAGCCGTAGCCCGCAGATTAATGCGCATCGTCAACTTTTCCAGCACGCGCTCAACTCGCCGGTACTGCAAAATCTCAACGCCTGGTATGTGCCGCAGGCGGTGAAAACTCGCTACGCGCGCCTGCACGCCAACTGGCTGGAGATGAATAGCCGCCTACAGGACGGCGACATTGCCTGGTATCAGACCAATATCAACAATTACGTCGATCAAATTGATCTCTTCGTTCTGGCATTACAGCATTACGCCGAGCGTAAAGTCATGCTGGTCGTCGCCATATCGCTGGCGGGCGGTATCGGCATATTTACGCTGGTCTTTTTTACCCTACGGCGTATTCGCCAGCAGGTCGTTCGCCCGCTGAATCAACTGGTCACCGCCAGTCAGCGAATTGAACATGGTCAGTTCGCCCCGCTGCCGCTGGATACCAGCTTACCCAATGAGCTGGGATTGTTGGCGAAAACGTTTAGTCAGATGTCGAGCGAGCTGCATAAACTTTATCGTTCGCTGGAAGCCTCGGTGGAAGAAAAAACGCACGATCTGCACGAAGCGCACCGCCGCCTGGAGGTGTTATACCAGTGCTCTCAGGCGCTGAATACCAGCCAAATCGACGTCCACTGTTTTCGCCATATTTTGCAAATTGTCCGTGAACATGACGCCGCCTGGTATCTGGAGTTAACCGTGGGCGATAACTGGCGGATTAGCGAAGGCACGCAAAGCCCCGACCTGCCGATGCAAATGCTGCCAGTGACGATGCAGGACACGGTCTATGGCGAACTCCACTGGCAAAGCCCCAACGTTAATGCCTCTACGCCGCTGCTGAACAGCGTCTCCACGATGCTGGGGCGTGGTTTGTACTTTAATCAGGCGCAAAAACACTTCCAGCAACTTTTGTTAATGGAAGAGCGCGCGACGATTGCCCGTGAGCTACACGATTCGCTGGCGCAGGTACTTTCTTATTTACGTATTCAGTTAACGCTTTTGAAGCGCGCCATTCCAGAAGATAACGCCGGCGCGCAAAGCATCATGGCGGATTTTTCCAGAGCGCTGAACGACGCCTACCGTCAGCTTCGCGAGCTACTCACCACGTTCCGTCTGACGTTACAGCAGGCCGATTTACCCTCCGCATTGCATGAGATGCTGGAAGATTTACAGAGTCAGACCCCGGCCAAACTCACGTTGGATTGCCGTTTACCCACGCTGGCGCTGGATGCGCAAATGCAGGTGCATTTGTTGCAAATTGTGCGTGAAGCGGTCCTGAACGCCATTAAACACGCCAACGCGAGCGAAATCGCCGTGAGCTGCGTCACACCGCGCCTGACGGCGATCATACCGTTTATATTCGCGATAATGGCATTGGTATCGGCGAACCGCATGAGCCTGCCGGACACTATGGTCTGAATATAATGCGTGAGCGCGCGGAACGCCTTGGCGGCACGCTGAATTTTTCGCAACCCTCCGACGGCGGCACGCTGGTCAGTATCAGTTTTCGCTCCTCCAACAAGGAAGAGAGTCAGTTAACGTAAAGAACGGCAAATCACCGGAAGGCCAGATGTCAGGCTTTCCGGCGTTGGCACAAAAAGTATGCTGTAAAAGCGCATGATAATTTACATTATCTCCTTTATTTCTCCACGTTTGGCTCGTAGCTTGCCGCTACAGTGAAGCAGTTCAAATCTATAACGATATGTAGAAACACGAGGTTCCCCTTTAATGGCGAATTTTTTTATCGATCGCCCCATTTTTGCCTGGGTGCTGGCTATCCTGTTGTGTCTGACAGGGGCGTTAGCCATTTTTTCTTTACCTGTTGAACAATATCCCGATCTGGCGCCGCCCAACGTACGTATTACCGCGAATTATCCGGGAGCGTCAGCGCAAACGCTGGAAAATACCGTAACCCAGGTTATTGAGCAGAATATGACGGGCCTCGATAATCTGATGTACATGTCATCACAAAGCAGCGGAACCGGACAGGCGACCATCACCCTGAGCTTTATTGCGGGAACCGATCCTGATGAGGCGGTTCAGCAGGTGCAAAACCAGTTACAGTCCGCGATGCGTAAACTGCCGCAGGCGGTACAGGATCAAGGCGTCACGGTACGCAAAACGGGCGATACCAATATTTTGACCATCGCTTTCGTCTCTACCGACGGTTCTATGGACAAGCAGGATATCGCCGACTACGTCGCCAGTAATATTCAGGACCCGCTCAGCCGCGTCAACGGCGTGGGCGATATTGACGCTTATGGTTCACAGTACTCTATGCGTATCTGGCTCGATCCGGCCAAATTGAATAGTTTTCAGATGACCACGAAAGACGTGACCGATGCGATTGAGTCGCAGAATGCGCAAATCGCCGTCGGGCAGCTTGGCGGTACGCCTTCGGTCGACAAGCAGGCGCTGAACGCCACCATTAATGCGCAGTCACTGCTGCAAACGCCGCAACAATTTCGCGATATCACCCTGCGCGTTAATCAGGACGGTTCCGAGGTCAAACTGGGCGATGTCGCCACCGTGGAGCTGGGGGCGGAAAAGTATGACTACCTCAGCCGTTTTAACGGCAATCCGGCTTCCGGTCTTGGGGTTAAGCTGGCTTCCGGCGCGAACGAAATGGCGACCGCGAAGCTGGTGCTGGATCGCCTCAACGAGCTAGCGCAGTACTTCCCTCACGGCCTGGAATACAAGATCGCGTATGAAACCACCTCCTTTGTCAAAGCCTCGATTATCGATGTGGTCAAAACGTTGCTGGAAGCTATCGCGCTGGTTTTCCTGGTGATGTACCTGTTCCTGCAAAACTTTCGCGCCACGCTAATTCCGACGATCGCCGTGCCGGTAGTATTAATGGGCACCTTCTCCGTGCTTTACGCGTTTGGCTACAGTATTAACACATTAACCATGTTCGCGATGGTGCTGGCGATCGGGCTCCTAGTCGACGATGCCATCGTGGTGGTGGAAAACGTCGAACGTATCATGAGCGAAGAAGGGCTCACGCCGCGTGAAGCGACGCGCAAATCCATGGGACAAATCCAGGGGGCGCTGGTCGGTATCGCGATGGTGCTGTCTGCGGTATTCGTGCCGATGACGTTCTTTGGCGGTACCACCGGGGCAATTTATCGTCAGTTTTCTATTACTATTGTCTCGGCAATGGTGCTGTCGGTGCTGGTCGCCATGATCCTGACGCCAGCGTTGTGCGCAACGTTATTAAAACCGCTGCACAAAGGCGAGCAGCACGGGCAACGCGGATTTTTCGGCTGGTTTAACCGTACCTTCAATCGTAATGCCGAACGTTATGAGAAAGGCGTAGCGAAAATTTTGCATCGCAGCCTGCGCTGGATTCTGATTTATGTTCTGTTGCTTGGCGGCATGGTGTTCCTGTTTTTGCGCCTCCCCACCTCCTTTCTGCCGCAGGAAGATCGGGGCATGTTCACTACGTCTATCCAGCTACCGAGCGGTTCTACGCAACAGCAGACCCTGAAAGTCGTTGAAAAGGTTGAAAACTATTACTTCACCCATGAGAAAGACAACATTATGTCGGTCTTCTCGACGGTCGGTTCCGGCCCTGGCGGGAACGGGCAAAACGTCGCGCGCATGTTTGTTCGCTTGAAAGACTGGGACGCGCGCGATCCCACCACCGGCTCCTCGTTCGCCATTATTGAGCGGGCGACAAAAGCATTTAACCAGATTAAAGAAGCTCGCGTCTTCGCCAGCAGCCCGCCGGCAATTAGCGGTCTGGGCAGCTCCGCCGGTTTTGATATGGAATTACAGGATCACGCCGGAGCAGGCCATGACGCGCTGATGGCCGCACGAGATCAACTCATTGAGCTGGCCGGGAAAAACAGTTCCTTGACCCGCGTGCGCCACAACGGCCTGGACGACAGTCCGCAACTGCAAATTGATATTGACCAACGAAAAGCGCAGGCGCTGGGCGTATCGATTGACGATATCAACGACACCCTGCAAACAGCCTGGGGATCGAGCTACGTCAACGACTTTATGGACCGGGGCCGCGTGAAGAAGGTCTATGTTCAGGCCGCAGCGAAATATCGTATGTTGCCGGATGATATTAATCTTTGGTATGTCCGTAACAAAGACGGCGGCATGGTCCCCTTCTCCGCCTTCGCCACCTCGCGCTGGGAAACCGGATCGCCGCGTCTGGAACGCTATAACGGCTATTCGGCGGTAGAAATTGTCGGAGAGGCCGCGCCGGGGGTCAGTACCGGGACGGCAATGGATGTCATGGAGTCGTTGGTGCATCAGCTACCGGGCGGTTTTGGCCTGGAATGGACAGCCATGTCTTACCAGGAACGGCTCTCCGGCGCGCAGGCGCCTGCGCTGTACGCTATTTCGCTATTAGTCGTCTTCCTGTGTCTGGCGGCATTGTATGAAAGCTGGTCGGTGCCCTTCTCGGTGATGCTGGTTGTGCCGCTCGGGGTCATCGGCGCGTTACTCGCCACCTGGATGCGCGGGCTGGAAAACGATGTTTACTTCCAGGTGGGGCTGTTGACCGTTATCGGCCTCTCGGCGAAAAACGCGATTCTGATTGTGGAATTCGCCAACGAAATGAATCAGAAGGGACACGCGCTGTTAGACGCCACGCTGTACGCCAGCCGCCAGCGCCTGCGACCGATACTGATGACTTCGCTGGCGTTTATCTTTGGCGTATTGCCGATGACCACCAGCACCGGGGCAGGCTCGGGTAGCCAACATGCTGTCGGAACCGGCGTGATGGGGGGAATGATCTCAGCAACCATTCTGGCTATCTTCTTTGTACCCCTGTTTTTCGTGCTGATACGTCGCCGCTTCCCGCTGAAGCCGCGCCCGGAATAAGCTCCCGGCCAGCCTGATACGGGTCATCGGGCACAAAAAAGGCGACTTTCGTTGAGTCGCCTTTTCTTATCCTCTATGGGAGCGCGGTGCTTTCCAGGCATTTATTTACGAAGCATGACTTCGATAAAATCTTTCCAGTTCCCCAGTTCACGTTCAATCATAATAGCCTCTCTTATTATTATGGGTATTCTACGTAGTTAGCGGTATAGAGAGAAGTTCATTTAACCGATTGTTGCGATATCCTCTGGTTATGCTGTCTATGATATTACTATGGCGCTGTAGCCGTAAATTTTATGTGACTTACTGCAATATTTAGCAACATTAATACCTTTTCTACTACTTTATCAAATTGGGTTAAAAAACAAACAATTGCATATACACAAAATAGGATTTATTCCACGAAGTATAAACAAGCCACATCTGGAACGTTTTGGAATCATTATTCACATTCACTCAACAATGTTATATTGATTGCCGATCAGTGCTGGATAAATAACCATAAACGGCCACACTTATTATCCCGCAGACGATACTATTGATTATTTATTCGAATTTCGCGTTAAAGGATTCAATATGATTACCCTCTATGGCATTAAGAATTGCGACACGATCAAAAAAGCGCGTCGTTGGCTGGAGGAGCATGGCATTGATTATCGTTTTCACGATTACCGTGTGGATGGCATAGACCTCCCTCTTCTTAATACCTTTATTGCCGAACTCGGCTGGCAGCCTCTACTGAATACGCGCGGCACAACATGGCGCAAACTGGATGAAGGCCACCGCAGCGGGATTACCGATGCCGACTCCGCCGCTGCTCTCATGGTTGAACAGCCGGCAATCATCAAACGCCCATTGCTCTGCGCGCCCGGGAAGCCTATGCTGCTTGGTTTCAGTGAATCCCGTTATCAGCAGTTTTTTGATGAGGTGTAGTCTATGTCGTGCCCGGTTATTGAGCTGACACAGCAACTTATTCGTCGCCCCTCCCTGAGTCCGGATGACGCAGGCTGTCAGGCATTAATGATTGAACGCCTGCGTAAAATCGGTTTTACCATTGAGCATATGGATTTTGGCGACACGCAAAATTTTTGGGCATGGCGTGGGCGTGGCGAAACGCTGGCGTTCGCCGGGCATACTGACGTCGTACCGGCTGGCGATGTCGATCGCTGGATCAATCCGCCGTTTGAACCTACGATTCGCGACGGAATGTTGTTCGGTCGCGGCGCGGCGGATATGAAAGGTTCACTGGCGGCCATGGTGGTGGCTGCTGAACGTTTTGTTGCGCAGCATCCTCATCACCGGGGCCGTCTCGCATTTTTGATTACCTCTGATGAAGAAGCCAGCGCAAAAAATGGCACCGTAAAGGTGGTTGAAGCGCTGATGGCCCGTAACGAGCGGCTGGATTACTGTCTGGTCGGCGAACCTTCCAGTACTGAAATTGTGGGTGATGTCGTCAAAAACGGGCGTCGCGGTTCCCTCACCTGTAACCTCACTATTCATGGCGTTCAGGGGCACGTCGCCTATCCGCATCTGGCGGATAACCCTGTTCATCGCGCTGCGCCTTTTCTTAATGAACTGGTCGCTATCGAGTGGGATCGGGGCAATGACTTTTTCCCGGCCACCAGTATGCAGGTAGCCAATATCCAGGCAGGCACCGGCAGCAATAATGTTATTCCCGGCGAACTGTTCGTGCAGTTTAACTTCCGTTTTAGCACGGAACTGACCGATGAGATAATCAAAGAACGGGTACATGCGCTGCTTGAGAAGCATCAGCTACGTTATACCGTAGACTGGTGGCTTTCCGGCCAGCCGTTCCTGACCGCACGCGGCAAGCTGGTGGACGCGGTGGTAAACGCCATTGAGCACTATAATGAAATTAAACCGCAATTACTGACGACGGGCGGTACGTCCGACGGACGTTTTATCGCCCGTATGGGAGCGCAGGTGGTAGAACTGGGGCCGGTGAACGCCACCATTCATAAAATTAATGAATGTGTGAATGCCGCCGATCTCCAGCTACTGGCCCGTATGTATCAACGCATTATGGAACAGCTCGTCGCCTGATGAGCGTTCCGGTAAGAGGAAATAAGCATGGACTGGCTGGCAAAATATTGGTGGATTCTGGTATTGGTGTTTCTGGTAGGCGTACTGCTGAATGTGATCAAAGATCTCAAACGCATCGACCATAAGAAATTCCTTGCCAATAAACCTGAGCTGCCCCCGCATCGCGATTTTAACGATAAGTGGGACGATGAAGAAGACTGGCCGAAGAAAGATCAGCCGAAAAAGTAACCGGATATCATGCCGGACAGGTATCGCTATCCGGCATGCTCCCCCACCGCCGGGCATTACGTCGCGTAAACGCTGCGTTCGTCCGGCATCCAACGCAATCAGCGCCTGCGCCGCCTGCGCACGCTGCAACGCCAGCAGAGCTTTACGGCCTGAAATGCGTAGCCGGGCGCACAGTTCGGCATCGCTGGCTTTTTCTTCCAGCCGCCCTCTCAGCGCTGGTAATGGCAATGCGCTGTATTGCAGTAAACGATGCAGGCAACCTAACGATGTCAGTAGCGGGCGGTGCGCGAACGCAAAACCGACCAGCTCACGCCAGTCTTCATCATTAAGCGCCTGTTCATCTAACGCCGCCAGCGGTATCGCCTCGCCGTTCCACTGCGTCAGGATATCCGCATCGCGGCGCAAACGTCGGTGTTCCTGCTGCGCCAGCCGTTTTCCCGCGTCGCTCAGCGGCAATAACGCCATCGCCGTATAGCAACCGCTGCTCGCCTCCCGATGGTTGCCCATTCGTACCAGCACAAAACCGCAGCGTTGCCAGAAACGCCACAGCTCCGGCGTATAGCCGAAGCTGACGGAAAGATAATCACACTGCGCCGCCTGCATGCACGCGCAGGCAATCAACTGCTGACCGATGCCTTCGCGCTGGCGGGCGGGGTGCACCGCGATACGGCTTACGCGACGCCCGACCAGCGTCGCGGCTAAAGGGTCGCTACCGTGCGCCGCCAGCGACTGCGCCACCAGATTTCCACGCGGACGCCGGAAACCGCACCATACAGCCTGACTGAGTTCTGCGGATAACCCGCCCTCTTCGACCAGCCAGAGGGCGCCCGCCACACGGTTATTCGCCGTGGCCTGCAAGAAATGCTGTCCTGGCGCATCCATCATTCGGCGCAGATCCAGCGGCGAAGTACGATAGTGCGCCCCCGACAGTAATTGATACACAGCCCTCGGCAACGCGGGCGTCTCCCCCCAGGCCTGTTGGTAAAACGCCGAGATTGCTATCGCGCCATGTGGCGCCTGCGCAAATGCTTCATCGTCGAATATCAGCGCCTCGCTGACGATATTTTCCAGCGGGCATTCTGGCGCCCAGCGGACAGGCTGACGAAGCGTAAAGCGGTGAAGCTGCGAAAAACGGGCGCAAAACTTAAGTAAAAAACCGCGTCCGGTGCCTTCGTAGCCCTGAACGGTGGTGGTGAGTAGTATGCGGGGAAAGCGCGAAACCAGTTGCAGCAGCAGCGGCGCGGGGATTGCCGCCGCCTCGTCAACCACCAGCCAGTCGGCTCTTGCCCCGCTCGCCAGCAGCGCATCCGGCGCCATAAAGCAGAACCGCTCACCGGCAAACGCTGCCAGGATATCCGTTGCCGTTTTCGCCGGTGCGGTCACGATAGCCGTGTCCGCCATCCGGGAGATGAATTGCCCGGCCAGCGCCGATTTGCCGCGCCCACGGGGGGCAATCACCGTCGCCACGCCGGGCGGCATTTCACATAAACGCGATAAGATAGCCGCCTGCTCCGGCTGCGGCTCGCCGGTGGCGGGTCGCCAGCGTTCACGGGAAGGATAAGATGGCCAGCAAAACGGCTGGCGCTGTCGCCAAAGCAGCGTTTGCGGATCGCGGGAAAGAGTCCGTTTAAGATGCTGTGCAAACTGCGGTGTGGGGATAGGCTGCGCGCAGTCGCTCCAGCGCAGTGAATCGATATCAGGCCTGCTTTCCCACGTCTCGTACGGCGGCATCAGCAGAAGCAGCCAACTTCCGGCCTGCAAGGTCCCGCTCAGGGCGGCAAACGCTGCAGCGTCAAAGCCCTGCCAGGCATCAAATATCGCATGACGGAATTCACGGCCCAGCAGCGTTTGTAACGCCTGTGGCGTACAGCACGGCTGGGCGGGCGCGTCAGGCGCGACCCACAGCCAGTCACCGGGCAATGCAGCGCGTATCGCCTCGGCCCGCTCCCGGCACCACGCCGCATCGCCGCTGATGACCAGTAAACGGCGAATGCCTTCCTGTGTCATTTGCGACGTTAACGCCTGTAGCGCATCGATATCAGACATCCCTGCCCCGGTTTATCAAAAGTTTTTGCCAAACGTATTACATTGCGCCGGGTCGCCGCTGTCAAAGCCACGCTTAAACCAGCTGTAGCGCTGTTCTGAGGTGCCGTGGGTAAAACTATCCGGCACGACGCGCCCCTGCCCCTGTTGCTGTAAGCGATCGTCGCCGATAGCCTGTGCGGCATTGAGCGCCTCTTCCAGATCGCCCGCCTCCAGTACGCCTTGCTGCTGCATACTGTGTCCCCACACGCCGGCAAAGCAATCCGCCTGTAGCTCCATGCGCACCGAAAGGCGATTCACCTCCGTTTGCGACGCGTTTTGCTGTAACTGGCGTACTTTAGGCTCAATACCTAACAGTTTTTGTACGTGGTGGCCGACTTCGTGGGCGATAACATAACCCTGGGCAAAATCACCGTCCGCGCCCAGCTTATTTTTCATATCATCGTAAAATGAGAGATCGATATAGACGGTGCCGTCCGCCGGGCAGTAAAACGGCCCCATTACGGACTGACCCGCACCACAGCCGGTGCGCGTCATACCACGGTACATCACCAGTTTTGGCTGCTGATAGCCGCGCCCCATTTTTTGAAAGAGTTGCCCCCAGGTATCTTCGGTCGTCGCCAGGATCACCGAGGTAAATTTTGCCGCTTCATCATCATTGGGGCTTATCGAACGCGTCGACTGCTGCTGCGAAACCGGCTGACCAGTCAACAGACCGGTTAAATCCACCCCATAGTACCCTGCGACCAACACCACCACCAACAGAATGATGCCGCCTTTCCCGCGCGGAAGACGAAAGCCAGGGCCCCCCAGCGAAGGGCCGCCAGGCCGATTACGTCTGTCCTCTACATTGTTGCTTTCACGACGCCCTTGCCAGCGCATAATCACCTCATTCTCTCTTTGTTATACAGATGATCGTAGGCGGTCAGGCGCAGGATTACCACAGGTAAACGCTATCAGAATGAGGAAAGGATGATACCGGAGAGCGGTTGCCCCCCGGTCAGAAGCGGAATTAATCTAATTTCACGCCCAGGCGATGCGCGACGGCTTCATAGGCTTCAATCAGACCGCCCAGACTCTGGCGGAAGCGGTCTTTGTCCATTTTGTCCAGCGTCTCTTTATCCCACAGGCGGCTGCCGTCCGGCGAAAACTCATCGCCCAGCACCACTTCGCCTTTATACAGGCCAAACTCCAGTTTGAAATCCACCAGGATAAGACCAGCGTCATCAAACAGTTTTTTCAGTACGTCGTTGGCTTTGTAGGTTAACTCTTTCATACGGGCCAGATTTTCCTGACTTACCCAACCGAACGTTTCACAGTAGGAACTATTCACCATCGGGTCGTGCAGCGCGTCGTTTTTCAGGAACAGATCGAATATCGGCGGGTTAAGCTCCATGCCTTCTTCCACGCCCAGACGCTTGACCAGCGACCCTGCCGCACGGTTGCGCACCACACATTCAACCGGCACCATCTCCAGCTTCTTCACCAGACACTCGGTATCAGACAGCAAACGTTCCATCTGGGTCGGGATGCCCGCCTCGGCCAGTTTAGTCATAATGAAATGGTTGAATTTGTTATTTACCATGCCCTTGCGATCAAACTGTTCAATGCGCGCGCCATCCCCTGCTGACGTATCATTGCGGAATTCGAGCACCAACAGGTCCGGGTTTTCCGTGCTGTATACGGTTTTCGCTTTACCACGATACAACTCAGCTTGCTTTTGCATCTTTAACACTCCTGGGTGTGAATTAACGATAAGTATTCATTTCCTGCTACGCCTGCCGGAGACGCCGGCCTGTAATTGTGGTGCGAAATAGCGGTTAAATCGCGTTCTTGTACCGACGCACACGTTTGCGTATCTTATCAGAAAAAAGGGCCGGATTACTCCAGCCCTGTTAAATTACTTGTTGAACGCTGCCTGGAAGACGGCAACCAGCGCGTCGTTCTGGCTTTGCGTCAGAGTATGCCCCTTAGGATCGATAAACTGCAAGCTGCTGCGGTTATCTAAATCGCCGACCTGCAATTTATAGTCTCCGGATGCCAGGCCCGGGTCGCTAGCGCCCAGATCCCGCCAGTCGCTGTCAGACAACGGTTTGTACGTTACCGCCATGCTGCCCTGAGAGCGAGTGCTGTCGGTGACTTTCATGCCCACTTTTTCCAGCGCGGCCGGGAGGCGTTGCCACACGAGGTTGAACGGACCGCGAACGACCAGCATAGGTAAACCGGTATCATCAGCGGCGCTCTGCACATCCATCGTTGCGGCGGAACGGTTCTGCGCGGCATTTGCCGCATCCGTAGCGGTCTTATCCAGACCGGCGGAAATGACGTTCATCATTTCAGTGCTATAGCGCTGCAGCGACGCCGCATCAGCGACCGGCTTGCCAGCCTGTTCCAGATTAACCAGTTTTACCGTTACCGCCTGCTGATAGCCCTGCGGCTTCACCGAGATTTGATAACGTCCACGATACTGTTCGTCTTCATCCAGGCGGTTCCAGCTCACCCAATCGGTCGTCAGGATCTGGCTGGCATCGTCACGTTTTTCAATCGGATAATTTTTCGCCTGAATCACGCTGACGACTTGCGGCCACAGCGTGCTGCTACGACCATTTTCCACCAATAGCGTAGCGGTATCGCCAGAGAACTGGGTACGCGCGCCGCTCACTAACGCTAACGGCTGCGCCGGCGGACGGATATCCAACGCCTTACCAACCGCGCCGCTCCCCTTCGTGACCGGAATAACGTAGTCGCCGGTCGTTATCGGCAGGATCATTCCTGCCGGGGCGTGAAGTTCAGCAAGCGGCGCGGCATCCAGATAGGATTCATCGCCGCTTACCTGGCGCTTGTAGCGCGAATCGGAACTACAGGCAGCGAGCAGCAAAACAAGCGAAACACCCGCAACCTTCGCCAGGCGCGACTTTTGTACTGAGTAAGCCATCAAATCTCCCTAAACTTTACAGCAGGCCAGCATGCTGAAGCGCTGCTTTTTGACGATGTCACGACCATGGTCCGTGATAGGCGTCATTGGCAGGCGCAGCGTGTCGGTCGCCACAAGACCCAATGCCTTACATGCCCATTTCACCGGGATAGGATTGGGTTCGACAAATAGTTTGTTGTGTAACGGCATCAGACGCTGGTTGATAGCGCGCGCCTCGGCAAATTGCCCTTCCGCCGCCAGTTTGCACATGTCAGCCATCTCGCGCGCCGCTACGTTAGCCGTAACGGAAATCACGCCATGACCACCCAGTTGCATAAAGTCCAGCGCAGACGCGTCATCGCCGCTAAGCAGAATAAAATCGTCTGAAACCAGCTCTTTGATCTGGTGAACGCGGGTTAAGTTCCCTGTCGCCTCTTTGATAGCGATAATATTTTTTATTTCCGCCAGACGACCCACGGTTTCCGGCAACATGTCGCAACCGGTACGGGACGGCACATTATACAGAATTTGCGGCAAGTCAGTGTGTTCCGCGATGGCTTTGAAATGCTGGAACAAACCTTCCTGCGTGGGGCGATTGTAGTACGGCGTTACCGTCAGGCAGCCAACAATGCCGCTATCGTTAAAACGCTGCGTCAGGCTAATCGCTTCCGCGGTCGCGTTTGCGCCCGTGCCGGCGATAACCGGAATACGTCCGTCAGCCAGTTCCAGCGTCATCATCACGACATCGCCATGTTCATCATGGCTTAGCGTGGCAGACTCGCCGGTAGTGCCAACCGAAACAATCGCCGAGGTACCGTTGGCGACATGATAATCAATGAGTTTTTTCAGGCAAGACCTACTGACGTTACCTTTCTCATCCATCGGCGTAACAAGCGCGACAATACTTCCCGTGAACATGGGCCATCCTCTGTGCAAACAAGTCTCTCAATGGTACGTTTGGTATGGCAATAAAAGCAAGCGACCAAAGCCGTTCTGATTGTTGTATGCAGGTTTTTTTTATGGTTTCCTTAAGATTACCTCACCGCTCAAAGGAATAACTGGTTTGACACCGTCATCACAACACTATTTGGTTATCACTGCGCTGGGCGCCGACAGGCCCGGTATTGTGAATACCATTACTCGCCATGTCAGCAGTTGCGGCTGTAATATCGAAGACAGCCGACTGGCGATGCTGGGCGATGAATTCACGTTTATTATGCTGTTGTCCGGCACGTGGAACGCGATTACCTTGATTGAATCGACATTGCCGTTAAAAGGCGCGGAGCTGGATCTGCTGATTGTGATGAAACGGACGTCCGACCGTCCCCGCCCGGCAATGCCCGCGACGGTATGGGTTCAGGTTGAGGTCGCCGACTCCCCGCATTTAATTGAGCGATTCACCGCGCTGTTTAATAGTCATGAAATGAATATTGCGGAGCTGGTCTCCCGCACGCAGCCGGCTGAAGGTGATAAAGCTGCGCAATTATTTATTCAAATCACCGCACATAGTCCGGTGTCGCAAAATTCCGCAAATATTGAGCAAGCCTTTAAAGCACTATGTACAGAACTCAATGCGCAAGGCAGTATAAACGTCGTCAATTACTCACAACATGATGAACAGGATGGAGTTAAGTAATGAATCCACTGAAAGCCGGTGATATCGCACCGAAATTTAGCTTGCCGGATCAAGACGGGGAACAAGTAAATTTGACCGACTTCCAGGGACAGCGCGTTCTGGTTTATTTCTACCCAAAAGCCATGACACCCGGCTGTACCGTGCAGGCCTGCGGCTTACGCGATAACATGGACGAGCTCAAAAAAGCAGGCGTGGACGTGCTGGGCATCAGCACCGATAAACCTGAAAAACTCTCCCGTTTCGCTGAAAAAGAGCTGCTGAACTTTACCCTTTTGTCCGATGAAAACCATAAGGTGTGTGAACAGTTCGGCGTCTGGGGCGAAAAGTCGTTTATGGGCAAAACGTATGACGGCATTCACCGCATCAGCTTTTTGATTGACGCTGATGGTAAGATTGAACACGTCTTTAATGATTTTAAAACCAGCAATCACCATGATGTGGTGCTGAACTGGCTGAAAGAAAACGCGTAAAAGCCTCAGGCCGCGCTGATGTGCGGCCTGGAAAGGGAATGCGCCGTCAGGCTTGCCGCGCCAGACGCCATATCGCCGCCACATTGCGCGCCGACAGGCTCAGGTTATATTCCGCCTCGTGTAAGGCTTCCGGCAGCGTAACGATATGCGACAAAATCGACAGCGCCGCATCGATACCCTGTTGATACACAACGTGATGATCGTGTTGCAGCCCACCGGCGAGCGCGATAACCGGTTTATGATACCGCTTCGCCACTCTGGCGACGCCAATCGGCGTCTTGCCGCAAATACTTTGGCTGTCCAGCCGCCCTTCTCCGGTAATCACCAGATCGGCATCTTTAACCGCCTGCTCAAGCTGTAGCGTTTCCACGACAATCTCTACGCCGGCGCGTAATTCCGCATTGAGCAATCCTAAAAGCGCGGCGCCCATTCCACCTGCCGCGCCCGCGCCGGGAGCATTAATCACCTCACGCCCCGTAGCCTGATAAATATGTCGGCCCCAGTTTTCCAGCGCCGCGTCCAGGGTGTTCACCATTTCCGCTGTCGCCCCTTTTTGTGGGCCAAAGATGGCCGATGCGCCCTGGGGGACCACACAACGGATTGTTGACATCACACGCCACGGTTATCGATACCTTACGCAGCAATGGGTGACAACCGGACAGATCGATAGAGGCCAGCGCCGCCAGCGCCTCGCCGCCCGGAGAAAGCGAGCGCCCTTGTTTATCGCGCAATATAACGCCAAGCGCCTGCATCATCCCCGCGCCGCCGTCATTCGTCGCGCTGCCGCCAATTCCCAGAATAATACGCTTTACGCCACGCTCCAGCGCCGCGACGATTAACTCGCCGGTGCCGTAGCTGGTGGTATTAAGCGGGTTGCGCAATTCAGGCGAAACGTGATGCAGCCCGGATGCCGCCGCCATTTCAATCACGGCGGTATCGCTATCGCCCAGCATTCCCCAGCGCGCGGCCACCGGTTGCCCAAGCGGGCCTTGTACCCACTGGTCAACATAACGCCCGCCGCTGGCCTCCACCATTGATTGTACAGTTCCTTCCCCGCCATCCGCCATGGGCACTTTAACGTAGTCGGCGTCAGGATAAATTTCGCGGAACCCCTTTTCTATCGCCTCAGCGACCGCCATTGCGGACAAACTTTCTTTAAATGAATCAGGAGCAATAACAATTTTCATAGGGATTATCCTGCAAAACCAAAGAAACCGAACATCAGAGTAGAAATAAAGGTAATGGCTAACCCCACCAGCGTTTCATACGGCATTAGCTTTAAACGTTCATGAATTTGCATATTGACGCTGCCGCCCGTCGCGTGGAAAAAGCTGCCGTGCGGCAGATGGTCCAGCACCGTGGCGCCCGCATGGATCATAGCGGCTCCCGCCAGGGCGGAAACGCCAAGTTCAAGTAACGTGGGAGAGAAAACGCCGGACGCCACCGCCGTTCCCGCCGTGGTTGAGGCCGTCGCCATTGACATCATGGCGCCAGACACGGGCGCCAACAGCCAGGACGGCAATCCCGAAGCGGTGAGGCCATGAATCAGGACATCTTTAAGTTCGGAATTAGCGATAATGCCGGCCAGCGTACCGGTTCCCAGCAACATAATAGCGACAGGCGCCATACGCATCAGACCGGCGACCATGTACTGGTTACAGTGGCGCGCGCGTCCCATCAACAGCAGACCGACCAATCCCCCTACGGGCAGGGCAATTAACGGGTCAATGGAAATGCCGGCAAACGGACGGAGAGAAAGCAGGAAAATAGCGACCAGCGGCGCGCTAATCGCCACCAGAAAGCCGGGTCTGGCGACGGAGTCATCATGGTGAGTCACTTCATGATCGGCGACGCCCGCGCCTTTATTATTCAGCCGTTTCGCTAACAGATAGGCGATAATAAGCCCAACGATGCCCGGAACCACGCCCGCCAGCATAATAGAGGTAAGAGGAACATGAAACGCATCAGAGGCGGCAATAGCGTTCGGGTTGGGTGACATCACGTTACCCGCTTTGCCGCCGCCAACCATCGCCAGCAGAATAGCGCTTTTTGACAGGCCTGCATTACGCGCAATCGACAGCGCAATCGGCGCGACGGTAATCACCGCCACATCAATAAATACGCCGACGGCGGTCAAACATAGTGTGGCAATGGCTAATGCCAATAATGCCCGGGTTTCCCCCACTTTGCGGACAATCGTCTCAGCAATCGTATTCGCCGCCCCGGACTCAATTAATACGCCCGCCAGTACGCCTGCGGCCAGAATACGCAATACGGCATTAACGATGCCCTGCGCGCCTGACACCATCAGCGACACGGTTTGCAGAAGATCGGCGCCGCCAATCAAACCGCCGACCAGCGCGCCCGCCATCATGCCGTAGGCTGGCGACACTTTTCTTAAAATTAATACGATGGCCACAACCAATGCGGCAATGGCTCCCAGGGTGGATATCGACGTCATATACTGCGCCTCCTTTAACATGGAGCGCGCAGTATGGAAAAAACCGCCTAAAAATCCGCTGGAGCTTTCAACAAATTTCGATTCGACCAGGCAGCGGTAACTTGTCGGACGATACAGATTCGGCCTGAAGCTCCATACCGATATAAAGCCAAAGCGTACTTTTTAACTCGTTGATTTTTATGTGCGTAATATCCTCACAGCGCTGTAAGCGATAGCGCAATGTATTCACATGAATATGCAATGCTTTGGCCGTTTGCGTCAGGTCACAATTATGTTCAAACCAAGTCCGCAGCGTCTGTTGCAATACGCCTTTCGCGTCATGTTGCACCAGTTGCAGCCACAGACGCGATAACTCCTGCACTTGCCAACTTTCAGACAGCCCGCTTAGCAGCGCGGGAAGCGCGTGGTCATGATAAAAAATGTACTGGCTGCGCAGCTTTTGTCTTTTCGCCATCGCCTGCGTGGCTCTCGCTGTGAGCAAAGATCGGTGCAATCCCGTCTCGCCGGCAAAATAGCCCCCAACCAAAATACGGCTAAAGCCCGATGATGCAGCCCATGATTTAAAAATCTGCAATTCGCCCATTTCCTGGCGGGTATTCCACTTTCCCTCTTTTAACGTGATAGGCTTAATAATGATTAATTCATTAAATTCGGTAAACGTCACCAAATGGTTGCGCGCGTGATTCTCGAAATAATCCATTACATTGCGCAGCGCTTCGCGATCCGGCTGGGAAAGTTCAATAATCAGCACCACTCTGGGAACCGCCAGATCAATGCCCAGATAGGCCGCCATGGAGCGCAACGACTCTGTTGAATTTTCTCGCAAAATCAATTGGTTGATCAGCTCTTCGCGATAGCGTTTATCCCATTGTCGCTGTTCGATCAGCACCATATGCTCGATCACCAGCTCCGCCGCCATTTTAACCAGCTCGGCATACGCGCGAACCTCCTCCGGTTCGCCGGTAATGCCGACCACGCCGATAAGCTGTTCATGAAAAGAGATGGGAAGATTAATGCCGGATCGCACGCCTTTAAGCTGATTGGCGGTAGCGGAATCAATTTCTACAATACGGTTTTCCTTCAGCGCCAGAATGGCCCCTTCGTGACGCTGGCGAAGCCGCGAAGGTTCGCCAGACGCGATAATGACGCCATGCTCATCCATGACGTTTACCGAGTAAGGAATAATTTTCATGGCTCGCTGTACAATTTGCCGCGCGGTATACCCTTTCAAGTAATGTTTTCTCAACACACTCATTCCCTGTTTCGTTATCGCTTCACATTAAAAAAGCAATCTCGCATCAATGATGTCACTTATTAACGAATTTCTCAGAAGAATGCTTAGGCTAAGTCACCAAATTTTGGCGGCTTTACAGCGAGAATTTTGTAGGTTCCGACAATAAAAATGCCGCAACACGGTGCGGCATTAAAAAAAAGAGCGGCTTTCTAAGCGCTTGACCCTCATCAGGCGTGCGCAAAATGGCGGCAGGGCACTATGATGTCGTTCACGCTTTACAACTTTTGTACAGACCGCTCAGGATGAGGCATCCGTCACCTGACCATCCGGCCAGGCATGGACAACGGCTTTAATCAGCGTCGCCAATGGAATGGCGAAAAATACCCCCCCAGAATCCCCACAGACCGCCGAAAATCACCACTGACAGAATAATCACCAGCGGATGCAAATTCACCGCTTCGGAGAAAAGTACCGGTACCAGCAAATTGCCATCCAGCGCCTGAATAATCAGATAAACGGCAAAACAGCTCCAGAATTCCGTCCCCAGACCAAACTGAAACAGCGCGACGCCCACCACCGGAATTGTCACCACAAAGGCGCCGATATAGGGGATCAGGACCGAAAAGCCCACCAGTACCGCCAACAGTAGCGAATAGTTGAGGCCAAACAACAAAAAGCCCAGCCAGGTCGCCACGCCCACCACTACCATCTCCAGCACTTTTCCGCGGATATAGTTGGTGATCTGCTGATTCATCTCATTCCACACCTGCCCCGCCAGCCCGCGATTACGCGGCAGCACGCGGCGCACGGCATTCAGCATCTGCTCTTTATCTTTTACCAGGAAAAAGACCATCAGCGGCACCAGCACCAGATATACCGCCAGCGTCAGTAGCCCGACTAACGAAGCCAGCGAATATTTCACCACCGAATCGCCCATGTTAAGCATCCGGGTACGCATGTTTTCCGCCATCGCATCAATAATGCCCGCATCCATCAGCGCCGGATAGCGTCGCGGCAAGGTCGCGGCAAAATCGGACAGTTTATTCAGCATACCGGGCATATCACGAATCAGGTAAATACCCTGCTGCCAGGCAATCGGCATCACCACAAACACCATTAATAACAGAATGCCGACAAAGAGGATAAGGACAATGGAGGCTGCCCAGCGCCGGGAACAGCCAATCGCCTGCAGGCGCGCCGTCGGCCACTCCAGCAGGTAGGCCAGTACGATAGCGACCAGCAGCGGCGCTAACAGGCCGCTAAAGAAAAAGAGGATGCTAAAACCAGCCACCAGAATGACCAGCAAGGCAATCGCCTCCGGATCGCTGAAGCGACGGCGATACCATTGCATTAACATTTCGAGCATAAAACCCTTCCCAGAACTCAACTGCGGGATTGTGATGCCGAATTGTATCGAAATGTCACAAAAAAGACTTCGCTTTTTATCGTTGATTCAGGAAACTAAAATAGTGAGTCTGTGCTCATCACAGTTACACTTATGAAGTGTCGGAGCGTGGAACGATATTTCACGACGTTGGTCAAAGGGCTATCTCAAAACAACAGGATAGAGGTTATGTTCAAGCAGTTGAAAAAAAACCTGGTGGCAACCCTCATTGCAGCATTGGCTCTCGGTCAGGTCGCGCCCGCATTTGCCGACCCTGCCGACACGCTGCCCGATATGGGAACCTCGGCAGGAAGCACGCTTTCTATTGGACAAGAGATGCAAATGGGCGACTTTTATGTGCGCCAGCTACGCGGCAGCGCGCCGTTAATCAACGATCCGCTGCTGGTGCAATACATTAACGCGCTGGGGATGCGTCTGGTCTCGCACGCCGACTCCGTCAAAACGCCCTTCCATTTTTTCTTGATCAATAATGACGAAATCAACGCGTTCGCGTTCTTTGGCGGCAATGTGGTGCTGCACTCGGCGCTTTTTCGCTACGCGGATAACGAAAGCCAGCTAGCTTCAGTCATGGCGCATGAAATTTCCCACGTTACGCAGCGCCATCTGGCGCGCGCGATGGAAGATCAAAAGCGCAGCGCGCCGCTTACCTGGGTGGGCGCGCTGGGTTCCATTTTGCTGGCCATAGCCAGCCCACAGGCCGGTATGGCGGCGCTAACCGGTACTCTGGCGGGAACGCGCCAGGGAATGATAAGTTTCACCCAGCAAAATGAGCAAGAGGCCGACCGTATTGGTATTCAGGTACTGCAACGCGCCGGATTTGACCCACAGGCGATGCCCTCTTTCCTCGAAAAACTGCTCGACCAGGCGCGTTACTCCACGCGACCGCCTGAAATTTTGCTCACTCACCCCTTACCGGAAAGCCGCCTTGCGGATGCCCGCAACCGTGCCAACCAGATGCGCCCGGTCGTGGTGCAATCTTCCGCCGACTTTTATTTCGCCAAAGCGCGCGCCCTGGGAATGTACAATTCCGGACGTAACCAGCTCACCAGCGACCTGCTGGATCAGTGGTCTAAAGGCAACGTGCATCAGCAACATGCGGCGCAATATGGCCGGGCGTTGCAGGCGATGGAAGCGAGCAAGTACGATGAAGCGCGCAAAACGTTGCAGCCGCTATTAAGCGCGGAGCCGAACAATGCCTGGTATCTTGACCTCGCCACCGATATTGACCTGGGGCAGAAAAGAGCCAACGACGCGATTAATCGCCTGAAAAATGCCCGCGATCTGCGCGTTAATCCTGTGCTGCAGTTAAACCTCGCCAATGCGTACCTCCAGGGAGGCCAGCCGAAAGCGGCGGAAACCATTCTGAATCGCTACACCTTTAGCCATAAAGATGACGGTAACGGCTGGGATCTGCTTGCTCAGGCCGAAGCCGCGCTGAACAACCGCGATCAGGAGCTGGCGGCACGCGCTGAAAGTTATGCGCTGGCGGGACGGCTGGATCAGGCAATTTCACTGCTCAGCAGCGCCAGCGCCCAGGCAAAACTGGGTTGTCAGCAACAGGCGCGTTACGATGCGCGTATCGACCAGTTGCGCCAGTTACAGGAACGCTTCAAGCCATACACGAAAATGTAATCGCCGTTTATTAGCCGGATGGCGTCACAAGGAGAACTCATGACCGACACGATTAAAATCTACCATAACCCGCGCTGCTCGAAGAGCCGCGACACGCTGAACCTGCTGAAATCTAACGGCGTGGAACCGGAAGTGGTGCTTTATCTGGATACGCCCGCCGATGCCGCCACCGTGCGGGAACTGCTGCGTATGTTGGGCATGTCCAGCGCGCGCGAACTGATGCGCCAGAAAGAAGATCTCTATAAGACGCTTCACCTGGCGGATAGCCAGCTAAGTGAAGAGGCGTTAATCCAAGCGCTGGTTGAACACCCTAAACTGATGGAGCGCCCCATTGTAGTGGCAAATGGTCAGGCGCGTATTGGCCGACCGCCTGAGCAGGTGCTGGACATCCTCGGTTAACCGTTAAACGCCGCCGTCGCGGCGTATTACAGTTTCAGGATCTCTTTGACAAACGGGATCGTCAGTTTTCGCTGGGCAGTGATCGACGCATGATCGAGCTGATCCAGCGTCATAAACAGCGTGCGCATTTCGCGATCAAGACGTTTGAGTAAAAACCGTCCGACATCTTCCGGCAGTTCAAACCCCCGTAATCGGGCACGCAACTGTAGCGCCTGAAGTTTGTCTTCATCGGAAAGAGGCTGGAGTTTATAGATTTGCCCCCAGTCCAGACGGGAAGCGAGATCGGGCAAGCCCAGATTTAACTGTCTTGGCGGACGATCGCCGGTGATCAATAACCGCGTCTTACCGGACTCCAGAATGCGGTTATAGAGATCAAAGATCGCCATCTCCCACAGTTCATCGCCAGCGACACACTCAATGTTATCAATACACACCAGCGAGAGGTGTTCCATACCGTCGAGCACTTCCGGCACGAACCAGGTACGTTTATCGAGCGGGACGTAGCCTACCGCATCTCCACGCTGCGACAATTCAGCGCAGGCGGCGTGCAGCAAATGGCTGCGGCCCGCGCCTTCACGCGCCCAAAGGTAGATATATCCACTATGTTCCTGGCGCAACACGTTTTGTAACGCGGCCAGTAGAGAGGCGTTATCCCCCGGCCAGAAACTTGCGAAAGTTTCGTCGTCAGGAAGATAAAGTGGCAAAGAGAGCTGTGCCGGTGTGTTCAGAGATACCTCAACCCAGAATGACATAAAATCGCGCTGAGTTTACCACATAATTCCCGTGAGATAGAACCGGGCAGCATCGCTGCCCGGCAACCCGTTACTGATGCGGAGACTCCGCATCATTTGCCTCCAGTACCACTTCTTCCGGACGCAACAGGCTAATCAGTTTAAAAATCAGGCTCAGGCCAATCCCGACGATGGTCGCCAGCGCCATCCCTTTCAATTCTGCCGCGCCGATATGCACTTTCGCGCCGCTCACGCCGATGATCAAAATCACCGAGGTGAGGATCAGGTTTTGCGCTTTGTTGTAATCGACTTTCGATTCGATCAAGACACGAATCCCCGACGCGCCGATGACGCCGTACAACAGCAGCGAGACGCCGCCCATCACGGGTAACGGGATAATCTGAATCGCCGCCGCCAGTTTGCCGACGCAGGAAAGCAGAATGGCGAAAATCGCCGCGCCGCCGATAACCCAAGTACTGTAAACGCGGGTGATCGCCATGACGCCAATATTTTCCCCATAGGTGGTATTCGGCGTGGAGCCGAAGAAACCGGAGACGATCGTCGACAGTCCGTTAGCGAACATCGAGCGGTGTAAACCGGGATCGCGCACTAAATCTTTTTTGACGATATTCGCCGTCACCACCAGATGACCGACATGCTCGGCAATCACGACCAACGCCGCGGGCAGAATCGTCAGGATCGCGAACCATTCAAAACGCGGCGTATAGAAGGTCGGCAGCGCAAACCAGTGTGCCTGGGCAATCGGCGTGGTATCGACCACCCCCAGCGCGAATGACAGCGCATAGCCCGCCAGCACGCCGATCAAAATCGGAATGATCGCCAGGAAACCGCGAAACAGTACGGAGCCGAACACCGTCACCGCCAGCGTGACCATGGAGATAATAATTGTTTTCGTGTCCGGCGACTGCCCTTGCGCAGGCAGTAATCCGGCCATCCCCGCCGCGACGCCAGCCAGCTCCAGACCGATGACGGCAACGATTGCGCCCATTGCCGCAGGCGGGAACATCACATCCAGCCAGCCGGTGCCCGCTTTTTTAACGATGAAAGAGACCAGACAGAACAACACGCCGCACATAATAAAACCGCCCAGCGCCACTTCATAACCCAGCGGCAACAACAGTAATACCGGGGAAATAAAGGCAAAGCTCGATCCGAGGTAGGCAGGAATTTTACCTTTGCAGATAAAGAGATACAGCAACGTTCCGATACCGTTAAACAGCAGCACCGTCGCGGGATTGATATGAAACAGAACTGGCACCAGCACAGTCGCGCCAAACATGGCGAAAAGGTGCTGTAAACTAAGCGGGATTGTCTGTAAAAGCGGCGGTCTTTCACTCACCCCGATAGCACGGCGCGTCATAGTGTTTTCCTCTAAGTGTGTTTGTTATGAGTTGTTTTATTCAAAAAAAAGCCGACTCTTAAAGTCGGCTTTTAATTATTTATTCACTTATTTGGTACCAAAAATCTTATCGCCGGCATCGCCAAGCCCCGGAATAATGTATCCGTGCTCGTTAAGCCCCTGATCGATAGAGGCGGTGTACAGTTCAACGTCCGGGTGCGCTTTTTCCAGCGCCGCAATGCCTTCCGGCGCGGCGACCAGCACCAGCACCTTAATGCTGCTACAGCCTGCTTTTTTCAGCAGGTCGATGGTCGCGATGACAGAACCGCCGGTCGCCAGCATCGGGTCGACGATCAGCGCCATGCGCTCATCAATGTTCGATACCAGTTTCTGGAAATAAGGTACTGGCTCAAGCGTCTCTTCGTTACGGTACATCCCGACTACGCTGATACGCGCGCTCGGTACATTTTCCAGAACGCCTTCCATCATGCCCAGACCCGCGCGCAGAATCGGCACAACGGTAATTTTTTTACCTTTGATCTGGTCGATTTCCACCGGGCCATTCCAGCCTTCGATGGTGACTTTTTCCGTTTCCAGGTCGGCTGTCGCTTCATACGTCAGCAGGCTGCCTACTTCTGAGGCGAGTTCACGAAAGCGTTTAGTGCTAATGTCGTTTTCACGCATCAGACCCAGCTTGTGTTTGACGAGTGGGTGTTTGACTTCCACGATCTTCATACTCTTCTCCTATCCTCAGATGACTGGCAACCACAAAAAAATCGCCGGATTATACCGCTTTTCCTCTCTGACGCAACACAATGTATGCTTGACCTGGATCAACCAAAAGCGCTGATAGTGGAAAAGTGAGTATAAATCACTCACGTTGAAACAGGCGATAAAGGCTAACAACCGTTTGAATCTTAGCAATTTTAAGGATGAATGGCCTGTCCCGACCGCCTGTCGTAAACCAAGTGCTGGATATCCTTTTCTTTTTTACCAACAGGGAAATTTTCAAGCAGCGACCGAAACCATGCCAAAAAAATCGTCCGGATATCCAGGGCGCAGACCACGCTCGCAAACGTTTGCTTTCCCTGTTAGAATTGCGCCGAATTTAACTTTTACCGCAAGAAAAAACGTGGGGAACCAGGCAGTGACCGATAAGACCTCTCTTAGCTATAAAGATGCCGGCGTCGATATTGATGCGGGTAACGCTCTGGTTGATCGAATCAAAGGCGTAGTGAAGAAAACTCGCCGCCCGGAGGTTATGGGCGGTCTGGGCGGTTTCGGTGCGCTGTGCGCGTTGCCGCAAAAATATCGTGAACCGGTACTGGTTTCCGGCACTGACGGCGTAGGCACCAAACTTCGCCTGGCGATGGACTTAAAGCGTCACGACGCTATCGGTATTGATCTGGTGGCGATGTGCGTAAACGATCTGGTCGTTCAGGGCGCGGAACCGCTGTTTTTCCTCGATTACTATGCCACGGGTAAACTGGATGTCGATACCGCTGCCAGCGTGATCAACGGTATTGCCGAAGGCTGCCTGCAATCCGGCTGCGCGCTGGTCGGCGGCGAGACGGCGGAAATGCCGGGCATGTATCACGGCGAAGATTACGATGTGGCGGGTTTCTGCGTCGGCGTAGTCGAAAAATCAGAAATCATCGACGGCTCCCGGGTTGCCGAAGGCGACGTGCTGATTGCGCTCGGCTCCAGCGGCCCGCACTCGAATGGATATTCGCTGGTGCGGAAAATTATTGACGTTAGCGGCTGCGACCCACAAACCACTCTGCTGGAAGGGAAGCCGCTGGCCGATCATCTGCTTGAACCGACCCGTATCTACGTAAAATCGGTTCTGGAACTGATTGAAAACGTCGATGTGCACGCTATCGCCCACCTCACCGGCGGCGGCTTTTGGGAAAATATTCCGCGCGTTCTGCCGGAGAATACCCAGGCGGTAATTAATGAGTCGTCCTGGCAGTGGCCCGCCATCTTTACCTGGCTGCAAACCGCCGGTAATGTCAGCCGACATGAAATGTACCGTACCTTTAACTGCGGCGTCGGCATGGTGATTGCGCTCTCCGCTCCGGAAGCGGACAAAGCGCTTGCTCTGCTAAACGAGAAAGGTGAAAACGCATGGAAAATCGGTATCATCAAAGCCTCTGATTCCGAACAGCGTGTGGTTATTGAATAATGAATATTGTGGTGCTGATTTCCGGCAATGGAAGCAATTTACAGGCGATTATCGATGCCTGCGAAGCGAAGAAAATTAAAGGCACCCTCAGGGCAGTATTCAGCAATAAGGCCGACGCGTTCGGCCTTGAACGCGCCAGAGAAGCCGGCATTCCGGCGCAAGCGCTGACTGCCGATCGGTTTGACAGCCGCGACGCCTTCGATCGCGAGTTGATTCGCAAGATAGACGCGTATGCGCCCGATGTGGTCGTGCTGGCCGGTTTTATGCGTATTCTGAGTCCGATGTTTGTCGCGCATTACTACGGGCGTCTGCTGAACATTCACCCTTCCCTGCTGCCAAAATATCCGGGGTTGCATACCCATCGCCAGGCGCTGGAAAACGGCGATGAGGAGCACGGTACCTCGGTGCATTTCGTGACAGACGAACTCGACGGCGGCCCGGTCATTCTCCAGGCGAAGGTGCCGGTTTTTGCCGACGACAGCGAAGATGATATCACCGCACGCGTACAGACTCAGGAACATGCGATTTATCCGCTGGTGATTAGCTGGTTTGCGCAGGGGCGTCTAAAGATGCGCGATAACGCCGCCTGGCTGGACGGGCGTCGTCTGCCGCCGCAAGGTTATGCGTCTGACGAATAATACGTCATCGAACAGGACTGCGTCTGCTTGCCGGATGGCGGCATAAATGCCTATCCGGCCTACTCTTTTCCCTTCCTTTATGCTATCAGTTTATTGTCATATTTTTCTGGCGCAGTTGGACATTAACGCGTAATGCTCGCCATAATCATCAGGCAGTGTCCCGTGAATAAAACGGAGTATAGGTAGTAATGGGTCAGGAAAAGCTATATATCGAGAAAGAACTAAGCTGGTTAGCATTTAACGAACGCGTGTTACAGGAAGCGGCGGACAAATCCAACCCGTTGATTGAGCGGATGCGGTTCCTAGGAATCTATTCTAATAACCTCGACGAGTTCTACAAAGTGCGTTTCGCTGAACTGAAACGACGCATTATTATCAGCGAAGAACAGGGTTCAAATTCTCATTCACGCCATTTGTTAGGCAAAATTCAGTCCCGCGTGTTGAAAGCAGACCAGGAGTTCGACGGCCTGTACAACGAATTACTGCTGGAAATGGCGCGTAATCAAATCTTTCTGATCAACGAGCGTCAGCTCTCGGTGAACCAACAAAGCTGGTTGCGCCACTATTTTAAGCACTATTTGCGCCAGCATATTACCCCGATTCTCATTAACCGGGAGACGGATCTTGTTCAGTTTTTAAAGGATGATTACACCTATCTGGCGGTGGAGATTATCCGCGGCGACACCATCAACTATGCGCTGCTGGAGATACCGTCCGACAAAGTCCCACGCTTCGTTAATCTGCCGCCGGAAACACCGCGCAGACGCAAACCGATGATCCTGCTGGATAATATTCTGCGCTACTGCCTGGATGACATTTTTAAAGGGTTCTTCGACTATGACGCGCTCAATGCCTATTCGATGAAAATGACCCGCGATGCCGAATATGACCTGGTGCATGAGATGGAATCCAGTCTGATGGAGCTGATGTCCTCCAGCCTGAAGCAGCGCCTGACCGCTGAACCTGTGCGCTTTGTCTATCAACGCGATATGCCCGCCGCGCTGGTCGACGTGCTGCGGGAAAAACTGACGATCTCCCGGTATGACTCAATCGTACCCGGCGGGCGCTACCACAATTTTAAAGACTTTATTAATTTTCCGAATGTCGGTAAAGCCAACCTGGTCAATAAGCCGTTACCGCGATTACGCCATCTTTGGTTTGATAAAGAGAAGTTTCGTAACGGTTTCGACGCGATTCGTGAACGTGATGTGCTGCTCTATTATCCTTATCACACCTTTGAACATGTGCTGGAACTGCTACGCCAGGCGTCGTTTGACCCAAGCGTGCTGGCGATCAAAATCAATATTTATCGCGTAGCGAAAGACTCGCGCATTATTGACTCGATGATCCATGCCGCCCATAACGGCAAAAAAGTCACCGTGGTGGTGGAGTTGCAGGCGCGCTTCGATGAAGAGGCGAATATTCACTGGGCCAAGCGGTTAACCGAAGCGGGCGTCCATGTTATTTTCTCTGCGCCTGGGCTGAAAATTCACGCCAAACTCTTTCTCATCTCACGAAAAGAGGGCGATGACGTGGTGCGTTATGCGCATATCGGCACCGGTAACTTCAACGAGAAAACGGCGCGGCTGTATACCGATTATTCGCTGCTGACCGCCGATGCGCGTATTACCAATGAAGTGCGTCGGGTCTTTAATTTTATTGAAAACCCCTATCGTCCGGTCACTTTCGATTATTTGATGGTTTCTCCACAAAACTCACGGCGTCTGCTGTACGAGATGATCGATCGTGAAATCGCCAATGCCCAGCAAGGCTTACCGTCAGGGATTACCTTAAAGCTTAACAACCTGGTTGATAAAGGGTTGGTCGACAGGCTATACGCCGCGTCGGGTTCGGGCGTCCAGGTCAATCTGCTGGTACGCGGTATGTGTTCTCTTATTCCGCAACTGGAAGGCATTAGCGATAATATTCGCGCGATTAGCATCGTGGATCGCTATCTGGAACACGATCGGGTTTATATTTTCGAAAACGGCGGTGATAAGCAAGTTTGGCTCTCTTCAGCTGACTGGATGACGCGTAATATTGACTACCGTATCGAAGTCGCTACGCCTATCCTCGACCCGCGGCTTAAACAACGCGTCCTGGATATCATTGACATTCTGTTTAGCGACACGGTAAAAGCGCGTTTTATCGATAAAGAACTCAGCAACCGCTACGTACCGCGCGGCAATCGCCGCAAAGTTCAGGCGCAGCTGGCAATTTATGACTACATCAAATCACTCGAGCAACCAGACTAACGCTATGCCAATTTACGATAAATCCCCTCGCCCGCAGGAGTTCGCTGCGGTCGATCTCGGCTCAAACAGCTTTCATATGGTCATTGCCCGCGTGGTTGACGGCGCAATGCAGATTATCGGGCGCTTAAAACAGCGCGTCCATCTGGCGGACGGGCTAGGCGCAGATAATAAACTCAGCGAAGAAGCCATGGAACGGGGGTTTAGCTGTCTGTCGCTGTTTGCTGAACGCTTACAAGGTTTCTCCCCTTCCAGCGTCTGTATCGTAGGCACCCATACGTTACGTCAGGCGCAAAATGCCGCTGATTTTCTCAAACGCGCGGAAAAGGTTATTCCCTACCCGATAGAGATTATTTCCGGTAACGAAGAAGCGCGCCTGATTTTTATGGGCGTAGAACATACGCAGCCGGAAAAAGGCCGCAAGCTGGTGATCGATATCGGCGGCGGGTCAACAGAGCTGGTCATTGGCGAAAACTTCGAACCCAGGCTGGTTGAAAGCCGTCGTATGGGCTGCGTGAGCTTCGCGCAGCTCTACTTTCCCGGCGGCGTTATCAATAAAGAAAACTTCCAGCGCGCCCGAATGGCGGCGGCGCAAAAACTGGAAACCTTAACCTGGCAGTATCGTATTCAGGGTTGGAACGTGGCGATGGGCGCTTCCGGTACGATTAAGGCCGCTCATGAAGTTCTCCTGGCGCTGGGTGAGAAAGATGGCTTCATTACGCCGGAGCGCCTCGATAAACTGAAGTCAGAAGTGTTGAAGCACCGCTCCTTTAATGCGCTCAGCCTGCCGGGTCTGTCTGAAGAACGAAAAGCGGTCTTTGTGCCGGGCCTGGCGATTCTGTGCGGCGTTTTTGATGCTCTGGCTATCCGCGAGCTTCGCCTTTCCGACGGCGCGTTGCGCGAAGGCGTGCTGTATGAAATGGAAGGCCGCTTCCGTCATCAGGATGTTCGCAGCCGTACCGCAAAAAGTCTGGCCAATCAATACAACATTGACAGAGAACAGGCCAGACGCGTGCTGGAAACCACCATGCAGATGTACGAGCAGTGGCAGGCCCAGCAGCCAAAACTGGCGCATCCGCAGCTTGAAGCGTTGCTCCGCTGGGCGGCAATGCTGCATGAGGTTGGACTGAATATTAATCACAGCGGTTTACATCGCCATTCGGCTTATATTCTGCAACACAGCGATTTGCCCGGCTTTAATCAGGAGCAGCAAATGATGATGGCGACGCTGGTGCGTTACCATCGTAAAGCCATAAAACTGGATGATATGCCCCGCTTTACGCTGTTTAAGAAAAAACAGTATCTGCCGTTAATTCAGCTACTTCGGCTGGGCGTATTACTGAACAACCAACGGCAGGCGACCACCACGCCGCCGACGCTGCGGCTAACGACCGATGACAGCCACTGGACGTTATGTTTTCCGCATGACTGGTTTAGCCAGAATGCGCTGGTACTGCTTGATCTGGAAAAAGAACAGCAGTACTGGGAAGCGGTAACTGGCTGGCGTCTCAATATTGAGGAAGAAAGCTCGCCGGAGATCGCCGCGTAAATTGTGAGCCAGACGCCGCGCCGCGGCGTCTGCCTTTACTGAATCTCAGATAATAGCTGCGGCTCGCCAATTAAATATCCCTGAAGATAGTCGATTCCCAACGAGAGCACTACGCTTCGTATTTCTTCGCTCTCGACATACTCCGCGACAACCTGCATATTTTTCATTCGCGCTAAATGACAAATAGAAGCTACAATCTGATAATCGAGACTGTTTGACACTATATTGCGAATAAAACTGCCGTCAATTTTAAGAATATCGGCGTCAACGTTTTTCAGCCGCGCATAGCTGGCGTAGCCAGTACCGAAATCATCAATCGCTATCTGACAGCCAAACTGCTGTAGCTGTCCCAGCGTCAACTGCGCCTGCTCAGCATTGGTGAGAGAGTTGCTTTCCGTTACCTCAAAAACCAGTTGCCAGGGTTCAATCTGATATTGCGTAAGCAGCTGCTTAACTTCTGCAGGAAAACGGGCGCGGCATACCGATGTTGGCGACAGATTAATGGCAAAACGATGCGCGGGCATATATTCCCGGCTGGCCGCCATAAACCGCAGCGTGTTTTCAATCACCCAGAGATCGATAGCGGAAGACAAACCAAACTCATGCGCCACGGGTAAAAAATTGTCCGGGTTGATAACGTCGCCGTTGTCATCCCTGAGTCGCAGTAAGATTTCATGGTAAACGTCCCCACGAACACCAAAAATAGGCTGCGCCATCAGGAAAAAATGATCGTGCTCCAACGCCTGTTGCAGGCGATTCATCATCGCAATTCTGCCCTTCAAATCGCGCTGCAGGTGCATTGCGCCGCGCCGCTGTAAATCCTCCGGCGCGTTAGTCGTCAACGAAAGATCGGAACTGGTGCTTAATTCGCCTAGCAGAAGATAAAGGTGGCTAACCGGAGAACGTACGCAGCAGTAGCTCACGCCGACAGGCGGCTGTAGCGGCAGTCCGTCCCAGATAAACCGAAACTGCTTAATATGTTTATCCAGCGCTTCAATACGCTGCTGATGCGCCTCTGTATTAAGACGCAGCACCAGGTCGTGCCCTGACATCTGGTAGACGCACTCATTTGAGGCCAACATCGGCGTAATCCAGTGAGAGAGCTTTTGCTTATACTGGATGCGTAACATGACGCCATAATTTTTACCCAATAGCTCCAGACCCGGCACGTGTAAAAAACAGATCGTAGACCAGGGTGCATTTTTAAGCGCGCGGTTTAACGCACGTAAATTGGGAAGATGTACAACCGGGTCAAGATAGGCCAGCCGCCGTGCGCGACCACTCACTACGCGCTGACGCGTGGCCAGTACAGACATATAATTAACAATAAAAGAAAAAACCAGATAGCTCGAAGAGGTAATCGCTAATTGCGTATCATAACCTGAATACCAGGGCATATAACGCTGATAATAATGAATCGACGTAATTAGCACGACGGCCCAGATAATTGAAATAAACTTATAACCATAGCGCATCGCGCCCCACAGCATGACCGGCAATAATAACGAAAGCGTATAGTTGGTACTAAATATTGAGCTATTATCCGTCAATGGCATACACAGTATAAACATTAGTGTAGTCAATACAGCCAGCCAAATAACGTTCTCTTTTTTAGTGGCCTTGCTATCAATCTGTAGCTTTAATTGCTGATAATACCCCCGCAGGTGCAGCGGATTGCGGAGAGTACGAATAATAAAATAGCACAATGGCACGCCGACAAGGTTACCGACCAGTAACGCCTGGTAATTAATCAGCGTGTTAATATTAAAGGGCATTACCCCCATCAGGCTGGCTTTACTTTCGTACATGCCAACAAAAGCGGCAAACTGGTAGATGACCAGAAATAATGTTGCTGAACAAAATACCTGCCAGAACATTCGTTGAAACAACAGGTGGGCGTCGCCGTGGGAAACATTGTTTCGCCGGGGGGAAAAGACACGATAGCCGCCCCAGCTTAGCACGATAGTAATGATAAAGTGCATCGTCACAGAAAGGGTTTCATACAGCCCTGTCTGCGGGTATCTGCGCCAGAAGATAGCAAGCACAATGCCCGGCAGTGCTGCCCAGCCGAAAAAGAGCATCAGACTAAGCATAAAAGCTAACGGCAGGTAAAAAAGAACCACATTTCCAGTGCTGGTAAGCGCATAAGTATTTGCGCTACTTAAAACAGGTAGTAAAATCGAAGGAAGGATGAGCGGTAGTCCCCACCATTTATCTCTGATATTTATATAAGTTTTATTCAGCTTCATAGATGCTCAGCAGAACCCCCCAATCCCAAAGGGGCGTTAACAGACAGGCATCCCACCTGACTTTAAATTGATGATGCGATATACATCACACGATAGTCATCGATTGTAATTATTAAACAAAAGTAACATTTGATTTAAGTCAATTATCACCTTTCTCCTGCAGCCTTTATTCGTCTTTTTATTCTTTGTTATCATTAAGTTATTATTAATGTAAATACTAAAATTATCTTCCATAACAATATAAGATAAATCAACTGACGCAATTTTACATTAAGAGGAATTGACCATCGGTTCGCAGTATGCCTTAATGTAGAGTGAACGCAGGCTTGTTACGTTCTTCGCCTTGATAATACCCTTGAAGAACCCAGCCTGATCCCGCCCATACCGCTGGGCCAACGTTAAGGAACCCTTTGTGAGTCAGGCCAACAGTATGCGAAAACGACATCGATTTAACACTCGCATGACCCGTATCGTACTGCTTATCAGTTTTCTCTTCTTCTTTGGACGTTTCGTCTACTCTTCTATCGGCGCCTGGCAGCACCATCAGGATAAAAAAGAAGCGCAACAGTCATCGCTTTCTGTCACCACACCGGGACAACGTTAAGCTGTTATCCGTTAAAATAGTGATGGCGGTATTATCGTCACAGGTTTGCCGTGTTATCCAGCGCTCTGTTATCCCCTTCCCTGGCTTAGCATGAACCGATAAAAACAAAGCATCGTATTATCTAATGCTTTGTTTTTTTTAGTGTAAAAAAAACAATCAACTACAAGAAACGATAGTTTACTTTTTTTAAGATTAGTCTTAAATACATTCCTTTTTGCGTTATTACCTAAACAAGGAATTGTGATGAATTTTAAAAAAAATGCTTTGCCTCTGGTTTTGTTTGCCTCTTTTTCTCTTGCCGGATGCCAGTCCAATGCGGATGACTACGCCGCAGATGTTTACCAAACCGGGCAGTTAAACGCGAAGCAAGAAACAAAGACCGTCAATATTATCTCTGTTTTGCCAGCGAAAGTTGCCGTAGATAATACCGCCAATAAAAAAACCGCTCAGACCTTCGGCGCAATTCTTGGGGCTGTAGCGGGCGGCGTTACTGGTCATAACGTGGGCTCAGGTAGCGGTTTGGGTACTACTGCCGGCGCGGTTGGCGGCGGAGCCGTTGGCGCAGCGGCGGGGTCATTGGTTAAAGATAAAACGTTAGTTGAAGCCGTATCTTTGACTTACAAAGAAGGAACGAAGGTTTATACCTCCACCCAGGTGGGAAAAACGTGCCAATTTACCACCGGTCTGGCTATGGTGATATCGACCAAAGATAACGAAACGCGAATTCAACCCAATACGAAATGTCCTGAGAAAAGCTAACTATCGGGAGATTTTATGAAGAAAGTTATTTTAGGCGCTGTTTTATTCACCCTAAGCGGCTCGGTTTTATCTTCTTCTTTGCAGGATCAGCTTGCGGCGGTAGCCCAGGCTGAACAGCAAGGAAAAAATGAAGAAAACAGACAGCGTGATGCTCTGCAAGCCAAACGAGATCAAGAGGCTCAACAGGAAAGACAAAGGCAAGCCAATGCGGCAGCGGTTGCTAAGCAGCGAGCAAAAGCGGCAGAAGCTGAACGGAAAGCACGGCAAGCAAAATTGGCAGCGGAAGCCGCGCAAGATAAAGCGCGCGATCAAAGCTACGAAGATGAGCTTCGTCGTTTAGAAATTCAGAAACAAAAACTGGCACTGGCCAGGGAAGAGGACCGGGTAAAAAGAGAAAATGAATTCATCGATCAAGAGCTGAAAAGTAAAGCTGCCCAGACAGATGTTATTCAATCTCATGCTGATGCAAACAGAAATCTATCTGAAGGCGGTCGCGATCTGCTGCAAAGCGAAGGTAAAGCCCGTGAGGAAAAGGCAAGCGGCTGGTTTAACTGATTTCGCTAATCATTTATGTGTATTAGCTCAGATTTGACCTGACATAGCTATGGCACAGACCTAAACCTAATCTGACAGGCAGGTCTGTGCCAATAGCGGACGTTGTTAACTTTGGCCCATATTCATCAATGGACGCAGGTCAATCTATACGCTAATTGTTTTGCGCTTAAGTTCTGAACTATAGTGCCGATAGTAAAATTAAGTACTTTTGCCTTAAGGAAGCAAGGTTTGAAAGATTTTTCAAAATACTCAAAAGCGTTAGGGATGGCTAAGTTCTATGTTTATGCATTTTATGACACTGAAGATGCAGCTAAGAAGCCGTTTTATATAGGCAAAGGCAAGTCAGAACGCTGCCTTGATCATATAAAGTATAATGATGACTCTCCGAAATCAGAACGAATTAATCATCTGTTAAAAACAGGAAATCTGGGTATCGACATACTACGCCATGGCATGGATGAGGCAACCGCGAAGCTTGTTGAAGCAACATGTATTGATCTCTTGGGTGTTGGAGAACTGACCAACAAAGTACGAGGAAGCAGCTCCCTTATGGGGCGAATCACGCTGGATGAGCTCAATCATCTTCTTCTTAAGCAAGAGACGGAAATCGCACCTGAACATGCCGGGCTCGCTTTTTTGCTAAACAGCACCTACAAGTCTGGCATGAGTGCACTTGCATTATATGAAGCTACGCGTGGCATCTGGGCAAAAGTACCAAAAGATGAAAACCTACAATTTGCATACGCCACCTACGGCGGTTTGGTGATGGAAGTTTACGAGATACAGTGCTGGTTGAAGGCAGGCTCTCAGCAATACTTTACCCGGGAATTGGTCATCCCCCCCGAAACCAACCGTTCAGAATTTGTTGGACGAATCGCATCACCAGAAATCAGAGAATTATACGTTGGCAAGCTAATCAAAAAATCGCGTAGTCATGGTAGCCCTTTCGTAAAAGTCGGGCTGGCGGAGTAAACTGACCTGCTTCCCGTTGATTAATACACCTCAATGCCAGTCATGTTGTTGAGGCTACCAATGTCCGCACCTCGCTCGAAGCCGACTGTCAGATTTGATTGTGTGCTGCCAGTGAAACCCACTATTGTGTCGATGCAGTGCTTTGCCGCCAGAAGCTGTGCGCTACACAGAAAATGCATCTATGCACATAAATAAAAACCCTCTGCAAAAACAGAGGGTTAAATTCACTTTTACCTGTTCATGAAAACACAGGAAGGGTTATCGACTTATTCCCACTCAATGGTAGCCGGTGGTTTACCGCTGATGTCATACACCACACGGGAAATCCCGTTGACTTCATTGATGATGCGGTTGGAAACACGACCCAGGAAGTCATACGGCAGATGCGCCCAGTGCGCAGTCATAAAGTCGATGGTTTCGACAGCACGCAGGGAGACCACCCAATCGTACTTACGACCATCGCCCATTACGCCAACGGAGCGTACTGGCAGGAAGACGGTGAACGCCTGGCTGACTTTGTCGTACAGATCCGCCTTACGCAGCTCTTCAATGAAGATGGCGTCAGCACGGCGCAACAGGTCGCAGTACTCTTTCTTCACTTCACCCAGTACACGTACGCCGAGGCCCGGCCCCGGGAACGGATGACGGTACAGCATGTCGTACGGCAGGCCCAGCTCCAGACCAATCTTACGCACTTCGTCTTTGAACAGCTCTTTCAGCGGTTCAACCAGCCCCATCTTCATCTCTTTCGGCAGGCCGCCAACATTGTGGTGAGATTTGATGACGTGCGCTTTACCGGTTGCAGACGCCGCAGACTCGATGACGTCAGGGTAGATGGTGCCCTGCGCCAGCCATTTCACGTCTTCCAGTTTCAACGCTTCTTCGTCGAACACTTCCACAAAAACACGGCCAATGATCTTACGCTTCGCTTCCGGATCGTTTTCGCCAGCCAACGCGGACAGGAAGCGCTCTTCCGCCGGAACGTGAACGATATTCAGGCCAAAATGGTCGCCAAACATGTCCATCACCTGCTCGGCTTCGTTGAGACGCAGCAGGCCGTTGTCGACGAATACACAGGTCAGATTTTTACCGATCGCGCGGTGCAGCAGCATTGCGGTGACGGAAGAATCCACGCCGCCGGAGAGACCGAGGATCACTTTATCGTCGCCTACCTGCTCGCGAATGCGCGCCACGGCGTCGTCGATGATCTTCGCCGGCGTCCACAACGCTTCACACTGGCAGATATCACGCACAAAACGCTCCAGCATGCGCATCCCCTGGCGGGTGTGGGTCACTTCCGGGTGGAACTGTACGCCGTAGAAGCGTTTTTCTTCGTTAGCCATGATGGCGAACGGGCAGCTCTCGGTGCTGGCGACGGTCACGAAGTCGGACGGAATCGCCGTCACTTTATCGCCGTGGCTCATCCACACGTCCAGCAGCGGTTTGCCGTCTGCGGTCAGGGAATCTTCAATACCGCGAACCAGCGCGCTGTCGGTCAACACTTCGACCTGCGCATAACCAAATTCACGCTCATTAGAACCTTCTACATGACCGCCAAGCTGCATCGCCATGGTCTGCATACCATAGCAAACGCCAAATACCGGCACGCCTGCTTCAAAGACATACTGCGGCGCGCGCGGGCTGTTTTCTTCGGTGGTGCTTTCCGGGCCGCCGGAAAGAATAATGCCGCTTGGGTTGAAGTCACGAATTTGTGCTTCTGTCACATCCCACGCCCACAGTTCGCAGTAAACACCCAGCTCACGCACGCGGCGCGCAACCAGTTGAGTGTACTGAGAACCGAAGTCCAGAATGAGGATGCGATGCTTATGAATGTTTTCCGTCATTGACGCTTATTCCGAGGCAAGTGAAACAGATTAAATAAATCGCCCGACGCGAAGGTCGGGCGAAGAAAATCAGGAGCCCAGACGGTAGTTCGGGGACTCTTTGGTGATGGTCACGTCGTGAACGTGGCTTTCCTGGATACCCGCACCGCTGATACGCACAAACTCCGCTTTAGTACGCAGTTCGTCGATGGTAGCACAACCGGTCAGCCCCATACAGGAGCGCAGGCCGCCCATCTGCTGGTGAATGATCTCTTTCAGGCGACCTTTATAGGCTACGCGGCCTTCGATACCTTCCGGCACCAGTTTGTCAGCGGCGTTGTCGCTCTGGAAGTAACGGTCGGAGGAACCTTTGGACATCGCGCCCAGCGAGCCCATGCCGCGGTAAGATTTGTACGAACGGCCCTGGTAGAGTTCGATTTCGCCCGGGGATTCTTCGGTACCGGCCAGCATAGAGCCCACCATCACGGCGCTCGCGCCTGCGGCGATGGCTTTGGCGATGTCGCCGGAGAAACGGATACCGCCGTCAGCGATAACCGGAATTCCGGTGCCTTCCAGCGCTTCTACCGCGTCGGAAACAGCGGTGATCTGCGGAACGCCCACACCAGTCACGATACGAGTGGTACAGATGGAGCCCGGGCCGATACCCACTTTCACCGCGCTGCAACCGGCTTCCGCCAGTGCGCGAGCGCCTGCGCCCGTCGCAACGTTGCCGCCGATGATTTGCAGGTCAGGATATTTAGCACGCGTCTCACGGATACGTTGCAACACGCCTTCAGAGTGACCGTGAGAGGAGTCGATCAGCAGTACGTCAACGCCTGCCGCCACCAGCGCGTCAACGCGCTCTTCGTTGCCCGCGCCTGCGCCGACCGCCGCGCCGACACGTAAACGGCCCTGCTCATCTTTACAGGAGTTTGGTTTACGTTCCGCTTTCTGGAAATCTTTTACGGTAATCATGCCAAGCAGATGGAAGTTATCATCAACGACCAGCGCTTTTTCTACGCGTTTTTCGTGCATTTTTGCCAGCACGACTTCACGGGCTTCGCCTTCACGAACGGTCACCAGACGCTCTTTCGGCGTCATGTAGACACTTACCGGCTGGTTCAGGTCAGTCACAAAACGCACGTCACGACCGGTGATGATCCCCACCAGCTCGTTATCTTCAGTCACCACCGGATAGCCCGCAAAACCGTTACGCTCGGTCAGGGCTTTCACTTCATGCAACGTGGTGGTTGGCAGGACGGTCTGCGGGTCGGTCACTACGCCGGACTCGTGTTTCTTCACGCGGCGAACTTCTTCCGCCTGGCGCTCAATGGACATGTTTTTGTGGATAAAACCAATGCCGCCTTCCTGGGCCAGGGCAATTGCCAGGCGCGCTTCCGTCACGGTGTCCATCGCCGCAGAAAGCATAGGAATATTCAGACGAATAGTTTTCGTCAACTGCGTGCTGAGATCGGCAGTATTCGGCAAAACGGTGGAGTGAGCGGGAACAAGGAGGACGTCGTCAAACGTCAGGGCTTCTTTAGCGATACGTAGCATGGGCAATATCTCACCTGGGAGGTTAATAAATATTGCCGCGGCATTATACAGAACGTAATCGGTTGCATCTACATTTTTTTGCAAATAGTGCTTGCGATCCCCCGTGAGCAGGTTACTATCGATTGAATAACCTGCTGATTTAGAATTTGATCCCGCTCACATGTTATCCTCTCAAACTTCCTCAATTTTTACCGTAAGCCGCCTTAACCAGACGGTTCGTCTGCTGTTAGAACAGGAGATGGGACAGGTATGGATCAGCGGCGAGATTTCTAATTTCACGCAGCCTGCGTCGGGCCACTGGTACTTTACGCTCAAAGACGATACCGCTCAGGTGCGCTGTGCGATGTTCCGTAACAGCAACCGCCGGGTGACGTTCCGTCCGCAGCACGGGCAGCAGGTGCTGGTACGCGCCAATATCACGCTGTACGAGCCGCGCGGCGATTATCAAGTCATCGCCGAAAGTATGCAGCCCGCGGGCGAAGGCTTGTTGCAGCAGAAATATGAGCAGCTAAAAGCCAAACTCCAGGCCGAAGGCTTGTTCGATCAGCAGCATAAACAGCCGTTGCCCTCCCCGGCCCACTGTGTGGGGGTGATCACCTCGAAAACCGGTGCGGCACTGCACGACATTCTCCACGTGCTAAAGCGTCGTGACCCATCCCTACCCGTTATTATCTATCCGACGGCGGTCCAGGGCGACGACGCGCCGGGGCAGATCGTTCGTGCTATCGAACTGGCAAACGCGCGCGGCGAGTGCGACGTGCTGATCGTCGGGCGCGGCGGCGGTTCGCTGGAAGATTTGTGGAGTTTTAACGACGAACGCGTGGCGCGGGCTATTTTTGCCAGCCGTATTCCGGTGGTCAGCGCCGTCGGTCACGAAACGGATGTCACGATAGCCGATTTTGTCGCCGACCTGCGCGCGCCGACGCCATCAGCAGCGGCAGAAATTGTCAGCCGTAACCAGCAGGAGTTGTTACGTCAGATCCAGTCCGCCCAGCAGCGCCTGGGCATGGCGATGGACTACTACCTCGCCAATCGCAGCCGTCGTTTCACGCAGATTTTTCACCGTCTGCAACAGCAACATCCGCAACTGCGTCTGGCCCGTCAGCAAACCGCGCTGGAACGTCTACGCCAACGGATGGGATTTGCGCTTGAGGCCAGGATTAAGCAGGCCAATCAGCGCCAACAGCGCGTAAGTCAACGCCTGAGCCAGCAAAATCCGCAGCCGCGCATTCACCGCGCGCAGTCGCGCATCCAACAGCTGGAATATCGTCTGACGGAGAATATCCGCTCACGGTTAAGCGAACAGCGCGAACGTTTCGGCAACGCGGTCACGCATCTGGAAGCGGTCAGCCCGTTGGCCACGCTGGCGCGCGGCTATACGGTTTCGACGACAACGGACGGCAAGGTGCTGAAAAAGATCAAACAGGTCAACGCAGGCGATATCATGACCACGCGGCTGGAGGACGGTTGGCTTGAAAGTGAAGTCAAATCCGTCACGCCGGGCACGTAATCCAATATTCCCCCACCCTTTGCACCGCGATGTCAGCTTTCGGTTTCGCCTCAGCCAACCTACGCGCCACGTCGGATAAGGTGTAACCACAATCCGACGCTCAACCGATTTGTCATTCGCCTCAAAACCGGGCAGGGAATACCCGCCCGGTTTTGTCTAACTTACCAGTTATAGCGCAGATTGAGGCTACCGTTCAGATCGCCAAAGTCATTGCTGCCAGTCTGCCCGGCAACCTGAGCGCGAACGCTCCACTGCTTATCGATATCTGCCTGCAGACCCACTTTCAGCTCCGCACGGTTAGCCGGAAGATCCTGTTTCACCGTGGCATCATCAAACGATACCGACACATCATCGCTGGTGTGCAGCCAGTTGGCTTCAGCAAACGGCTGGATAACCGTACGACTGCCCTTGTACAGCTTGCCGTCAACACGCAGACCCAGGCGCGTTGTCCAACTGTCGCCATCCTGACCGTCGATCCGGGTGCCGTAGTTATCCTTCACGCTATCCGCTGAGTAGTTCTGCCAGACAACCTGCGCCTGAGGCGTCAGACTGACAGTATTACCGTTGCTAAGCGCAATATCGTAGCGATAACCGGTTTCCAGCGAGACAGCATTAGCAGTTGAGTCGTAAGATTCAGATCCCGCATCACCGCTCTCTACGCTGTTGTTGTAGAAACCATATTGGTACCAGCTGTCGACATACGCGCCGCTATGCGTTTGGGCATCGGCAAACCAGGTGGCATAGACGCCAAGGTTGTAGCCGTCTACGTTGGCGCTGCTGGTGAACTGGCTACCGTCTGCGCCACGGTTACCGGTGCTGTCGGTATCGGCGTTGATGTAGCTCGCCATGACGCCAACGGTAATGCTCTGCTGGCCGTTGTCCCAGGCCAGAATGTCGCCGCCTAGCTGGAACTGAGAGTAGTTGCTGTCCATATCGATATTGCCGCTGACAGCCTCGGATTCCGCTTTACCCGCTTTGAAGCGCGCCCATACGCTGCCATCTGCGTTACGATACTGGCTGCCCTCGCGGTCATAGAGGGTCTGCATTTGCAGGTTGCGCGCCATCCACTGGTTGCCCATGTACGCGCCGATATCCGCCCGGTACTGTGGTGCGACATCGCCACCGTCGCCGCCATCGTCCGGAGGCGTGACATCGCCGCCATCGTCACCGCCATCCGAAGGCGTGACATCGCCACCGCTGTCGTCATCATCAGACTGTGCTTTTGACGCCAGATACCAGTCGTTGTCACTTTCATTCCAGTACAGACGGTAGGTATACAGACTGGCGTTTACCTCATTTTTTAACACAAACGCATCGCTGGTCGATACACCGCCAACATCCACCACTTCGATACCGTTAGTGGTCTGCGCCCCATCGCCGATGCCGTTGATGTACAGATCGGTGGTGCCGGAGGCATCGCCGGTAATGACCAACTTATCGGTCGCCGAATCATCGTCGCCCAGGACGGTATTCAGGTAAAGCGAGCCGCCGTTGCCGGTGTAATCGCCATCGACATAAAGCGTATTGCCAGGCGTGCTGGAGGAACTGCCGCTGGCGATCGTCCCCATGTTGATCAGATCGCCATTGAGGGTGAAGATGGCGCCTGTCTCCTCGCTGTCGCCGAAGACCAGCGTTCCTTCGTTGGTTACCTTACCGTTAACGGTAGTACCATTACTGCCGCCGAAGGTCGCGTCGGCGGCGACGTTCACCGCCTGCTGGCTGCCCATTTCGCCAATCGTACCGGCACCGGCCAGCCACAGCGTGCCTTCCTGTACGTTAGTATCGCCGGTGTAGGTGTTCACGCCGCTTAGCGTCAGTTTACCCGCGCCCAGTTTGGTCAACGTTTTACCATCCCAGTCGCCGTTGCCGGTTTTATCGCCCAGTACGCTGGTGACTTCAAAGCTATCGCCTGCGCCCAGAGTGAAGGTGCCGTGTGCTGGCGTCGCTGACGTGGCGGTCGCATTCCAGCTCAGCCCTTCGGTAAGCAGGTATTCAGACTGGTCTTGAGGATTGATTGTTCCGGTTACGGTCAGATAGTCCGGCTTGTCGGTGAGGTTCATCGTCAGGCTGGTAAAGTCGCCGCTGATATCGCTGTCCATATCCATCAGTTTAAAGGACTGGAACTCCGCGTCGGAGGCGCGCGCTTGCAGGCTGGCGTCGCTGACGACCAAATCGCCGCCAAGCGTGGCGCTGCCACCGGTAATCAGCGGTTGCACTGAGTCACTATTCAGCTCAACGTTCAGCGTACTGCCATCTTGCTGAATTAACGCGCTGTCGCCGAGATCCAACGAGGTGCCGAGCACCAGTTGGGTCGTCGCGCCGCTATGAGTGGTGATGCCGCCCACCGCGCTGACTTCACCATCTGCGTCCAGCACCAGCGTGGCGTTATTGTCTACCAGACCGGTGCCCAGCGCCGTCGTACTGGCGACGACCAGCGTACCTTCATTGATGGTGGTGCCGCCGCTGTAGTCGTTGTCGCCAGAGAGGATCAGCGTGCCTGCGCCTTCTTTGGTCAGCGATTTACCGTCCCATCTGCTACCCGGATCCAGCGTATCGTCAACGTCTGTCAGTGTAGCCGCAACGTTAAAGCTGCCGTCAGGGTCGCTCAGGGTAAAGGTGCCGTGGGCGTCGGTAGTAGCGTTGTCTCTGTCCGCATACCAGGAGAGGGAGGCCGTCAGATCATAGTTGGTGTTGTCTGCTTCATCGACTTTTCCGTCAATAGTCAGGAAGTCAACATCTTCGCTATTCATTCCCGCGACGGTCAGATTGTCGAAATCACTCGTAATGGCGCTGTCGCTGTCAATCAGCGTGTAGGTGTATGCCTCAGGCGTCCAGCTGTCTGTAACGCTGCCGATACCGCTGATGTTGAGCGTGCCGCCCAGCGTGACGCTGTCGGCGGTAATGGCGCTTTCACCGTTGGCCTTACTGAGGTCAATATTCAGCGTACTATCGGCTTGCTGAGTCAGCGAGTCGACGTTGAGCGTCGTACCTTTGGCCAGCTCAGTCGTTGCTCCTGACTGGGTCGTGACATTCGCAAGGTTGAATTCGCCCTCCGCGTCCAGCATCAGCGTACCCGCGTTATCGACATCACCGCCGCCCAGCGCGTTAACGTTGGCGGCAATCAGCGTACCGCCGGAAATAGTGGTGCCGCCGGAGTAAGTGTTGTCGCCGCTTAACGTCAGCTCGCCCGTACCGGTTTTCATCAGCGAACCGTTGCCGGAAAGCGTATTTTCCAGCTCGCCTTCGCCGACCTGAAGCACGCCGCTGTTGGCAACAGCCCCGGTACCCAGCGAATCTGCATGGTCAGCAATCAGCGTGCCGTCGGAAATAGTGGTACCGCCGCTGTAGTTGTTATCGCCGGTCACGATCAGCTCATCGCTACCGCTTTTGACAATTTGGCCCTCGCCGGTCACGTTGTTATCCAGCGTGCCCTGGCTCAACTCAAGCTTTGCGTTTTCTGCAATGGCCACGTCGCCGCTGCCGAGCGCGGCGGCATCATTCGCAGACAGCGTACCGCCGTTAATGTCGGTATTGCCGAAGTCGTTCGCCGTGTTGCTGAGGACGAGCGTACCGTCGCCTTCTTTGAACAGCGTTTTACCGTCCCAGTTGGAGGTGGCCGCGGTTTCATCCAGTTCGCTGGTGACGGTAAAGGTATCGCCTGCGTCAACGGTAAAGGTGCCGTGCGCAACGTGCGCAGATTTTGCGCCCGCGTACCAGCTCAGGCCCGTAGACAACACGTAGTTGGTATTATCATTCGCATCAACGCCCGCGTTGATCGTCAGGTAATCCGGCATAGCGGAGGTGTCGGCATCCAGCGTTACGCTGTCAAAATCGGTAGTAATCGCGGTTTGCGAATCAATTAGCGTGAACGATCCTAACTGCTCGTCGGTTTCGGGCGCGACAAAGGTGGCCGCTGAGCTAAGGTTCAGTGTCCCATCCAGCGTCACGTTGGCGGCTTTGATAATTGGCGAGCTGTTGGCGGTATCCAGCGTCGCGTTTATCTGGCTGCCGTCCTGCAAGGTCAGGGTATTGCCCCCCGTCAGCAGCGTGCCTGTCGAACCGCTCTCGTTGTTCAGCGTAATGTCGCCGTTGTTGGTCAGGTTGCCGATGATTGACGAGTCGGTCATATTCCACTGGCTAGTATCGTCGAGCGACAGTGTAGTAAACATCGCATCTACACTACCGGTTAACGTGGAACCCTGGCTTAAAGACAGCGATGACGATGACATGTCACTCTGAACAACGTCACCGTTCAATGTCGTATTGTCGGCCTGAATGACCGCCTTGCTGCCCAGCTTGATCACTGCCGGCGCGTCAAATGCGCTATCGGTTAGCACGATAGGATCGTTAATCGTCGTGCCAGAGTCCACATGCAGCGCAATCGTCTCTGAATTAACCTGTGCTTTGTTAACCGTCAGCGCGTTGATATCATCATACCCACCGCTTTTACCTTTGCTTGTTATAAAGATGCCGTCGCCGTCGGCGTTGATGGTGGCGCCGTTAATATCCACGCTGGAGGCGAGGATTTTAATACCGATGCCTTTGGAGTTGATGGCCATCGAATCTTTATCGTCAGAGATGCTCACCGTTGAGGCGTTTTTCACCTCAATGGCGGCGCCTGTGGCATTATCGTGCGTGACGGTAGAGTTCGTAATATCAAGAACGCCCTTGTTGGACACAAGAAGCGTACTATCCGTACCCGTGGAGCTCATCGTGCTATCGGACACATTCAGCCAGGAGTTGTATGTCGTCTCGCCTACTACGCGCACCTGGCCGTTTGTCAGCGTGATTACGCTCCCGTCCTTAATGTTAAGCGTGCTACCTGATTGTGACACTATGCTGCTACGACTTTGCGTCGTTGCCGTAACGTTGGTGCCAATCAGGGCAGCCCATGACTCGCCAGAGAGGGTCAGGATGCCGTAATTACTTCCGATCTGGATGCTCCCGCCATTCAGCGTCATGCTGCTTTGCGCCTGGAGGTCGATACCTGCCGTGTAGGTTCCTTCTGTAGAGATCTGCGCCCCGGTCAGGTCAAGTGTTGCGCCCTTGTTGAGGGTAACTGCCGTGGCGATAGCATGAGTTCCCTGAACAGGATCGCCGCCGCCGTTGGTGTTAATCACGACATTTGTACCTGTACCCGACGTTGCCTGCCACCCCCCTTCGGGCGTTGCCAGGCCTTAGAGGTGCAGTGCAGAACCTTCACCAGTGCCTGAGTAGGAAATCGGCGAATCGGCGCTCAGGTCGTGCTCGACCCCATCGGTGTATGACACCGGATTATCGGCGATGGCCAGCGGGCTGGCAAAGCCAAGCGCGGCAACAATTGCCAGGGCCAGCGCATGGTGTCTTGCCCATCCTGAATCAGGCTTTTTAATAGAAGGGGCGACTTCATTAGCGTGCGCCTGTATTTTAACTTTGCTGTGGCTTCGCGCCAGTTCTGAAGCTACGACATACATATTTCGCACGGCGCTCCAGACGATACTGTAGGTCCTGTTCAATTTTTAAATTTCCTTTTAATAACATTCACGAAGCAAACTTGATTTGATTGGCTGCAAATAACTTTTAAATGGTGTATATAAATGAATTAAATAATAAATAACAAAAATATGATTCTATGAATGGTCGCTGTCATCTGTAACAATGTATTATCAAAGACAAATTATTAACTAATTTCAAGCCTTATTTCAATACCAGGTCAGCTTCTGGTTAATTTATAATTAATATGAATATATTTATCTATTTAATAAATATTTATATTATGAATAACATTTAATAATTTCATATATTGAGATAAATAGATACGTGAGATAAAAGGTGTGATTATCATGCGACACCTGGTGTTATTTTGTATATAGGTAGCGCCAGATGCCGGGTTACAGAAGGGAAACGGCGCATCTACACACCAGCGGCAAACGGTGATGACTCCAATTAGCAGAACATATACTTTTCAATGAATGCTCCGATCACTTTTTCATGAAGCTCAATTGAACGTGAAAAACAAATTATTTTTCGTGCCAGACGCTTAATACGTTACTCCACGCACGTCGCATAACCTGCTGTACTTGCCGGCTGAATGGCGCAGTTTTGCTGCTTAGTATTCTCATCCACGCCGCAATACATGCCGCCGCCCGAGGTTGATTTAGATAAATAGGGATAGCCCAGCGTCGGCCAGCCTAACGAGCTAATTGAATGATACAGCGTCAACAGGTCGTTATTATCCGGTGCTTTGCTCAGGCTACCGCACTGTTTAGCAATATCCCATTTAGTGTTGTCCACCGTATGCGTCATCGCCCAGTACTCGTTATTTGCATGAACTCCGTTGGTAAATACTGGCGTCACGCCTGACGGTAGCTCAGCCTGCAGCCACGGACGATGCAGCGTTTTTCCGTTGACGGATGTCGTATCCGGCATATTTCCCCAGAACAACGCTTTATCCGTATCCGGGCTGGTAAGTACCATAAAAATCACATCCAGTGAGGCGTGAAGAGCCGTATTGTCCGTCAGTTTCACCGTGAGTGGCGTTTTTAACCCCAGGCTTTTATCCTGATTAAGCGTAAACGTTGCCGTACCGTCGCTGCCGGTAGTGCCGGTAAAGACAATCCCGGTGGTGGTCATACTTCGGCTGGCGCTTGCGGGAGTCAGCTCTTTAAGCATGAGATCATCGGCTCCGGCATCCGCTGCCACGTCGCCATCCGTTACCACCGTACCTGCCCGATTTTTCGAATCGCCACGTGACAACGTAAAACCGACGTTGGCGACCGGGTTACCGCTGCTATCTTTTACCGTCACCGTTAACGGCATCGCGCTTCCCTTCTCCACTACCGCCGCGTTTTTCGCGCTGTCCATCGCCGTCGAGGTCAGCGTAATAATGGCAGGAGTAGACGTATGCGGCTCGACCAGACACACCTGCGCGCCAGCCACGCTCGTGGAACTGGTGTGGCCTTTGGCGCCAGTATCCAGCCGCAGATACTGGTAATACCCGGTTCCAGGCTCCTGGTCCACCGCCAGCCAGCTTTTACCCGCCGCTACCGGCCAGCCGAATGCCGTATTGAGAGCGCTGTCTGGATGGTCGCTATACAGCGTTTGCAGATCATTAAACAGCGGCTGGTATGCCGCATCACAGGCGGTCGCGCCCGCTTTTTGGGTGTTCGCGATAGTCACCAGAGGCCAGGTTTCGTTATTGTGATAGTAGGTGCCGCTATTCGACGTCATCTCCGCCGCCAGCAGCGGGCGGTGGAATTTCACCCCCGCGCTGTTGGCCGCCGTTTCCGGCATATGGCCCCACATTTTGGCTTTATCGCTGTCCGGGCTGGTAATGACGGTAAAAATAACATCCATATTGCTGACGGTCGGCGGATTGTCGGGCAGCATCGCCTGCAACGCTGTTTTCAGGCCGGGGGTATTATCCTGCGTCAGCTCAAACTGCACCCTGCCGCTCTCATCCGTAGTGCCGTACCAGTACCAGAGCTGCTCCCCGGAATAGTGGTAGGCAAATACTTTAGCATCCGCTGGCGGCGCAATCGGCGTTAACAGCATGTCGCTGTTGTTGGTGCTGTCACTACCGCCAGCCCGGTTTTGCGAATAGTTTCCTCGCCCCAGCCGAATGGGCACGTTGGGCTGCGGCGTGCCGGCGCCGTCCGTGACGGTCACCGTCAGCGGGATTTTATCCCCTTTTTTCGCCAGCGCGGCGGATTTTTCGGCATTCATGGCGCTGGAGGTCAGCGCTATCGCCAACACCCTGCGCTTCGCCAGACAGAGCTGCGCCGTTGAGGTATTCGTATTTGTGACCTGCGTAACGCCGTTATTTAGCCTGATATACTGGAAATTATTCGTCGAGTGCGTATCGTTGACTTTCGAATCCCCTGCTCCCCAGTATTTCCCCGCGTCTACAGGCAACCCAAAGGCGGCCGTTAGTCCACCATTCGGATAGTCGTTATACAACGTTTTTAAATCATCCAGCGTCGGCAATCCCAGCCGATCGCACGGGCTGGCGGAGTCCTGATACAGGTTTGGATAGCGGTTCCAGGTGTACCAGAGCTCATTATTTGACAGGAAGGACGTGGTATCCGTCGTTGAAGAAAGCTCGGCGCGCAGCAGCGGCCGCGTAAACTCAACGCCCTTACTGTTGGTAAAGGTTTCCGGCATATGGCCCCAGTATGAGGCCTTGTCGCTATCCGGGCTGGTGATAACGGTAAAGATAGCGTCTTTGCTGTCTGTCAGGTTGCTGCCGTCCATCGTGGCGGCGCTGATGGTGGTCTTTAAACCTGCGGTACTGTCCTGCGCAAGGGTAAATGTCACCTGTCCCTGGGCATCGGTTTGCGCATACAGATATTTCGCGGAGGTATCCAGCAGGTATGTCGCCGGGCCGGACGGCATCACATTACGCAGCGTAATATCGTCTGCAGCGCTTGAGGACGATGTGGCGCTGTTGACGCGGTTGTACGAAGATCCCCGGCTGATTTTCACCATTACGTTCTTCATCGGCTGGCCCGCGGCGTCTTTCACCGTGACGGTGGCGGCCATCTGTTCGCCTTTTTTCGCTTTTGCGATCCCGGTGGCTGCATCCTGGCCTGCCAGCGTCAGCGTCAGGCTGGCGGCGGCGCTGCGTGGCGAGGTAAGGCAGGTCTGCATATAGTACGTCGTGGTGCTGGTCGTCGTTTTGACATCATTGCCGTCGTTAAACAGGTTGACCGCCGCGTAGAGCGACTGCGCGCCGTCTGACGACATCACGTAATCCCCCGCCCACCAGTAGCGGCTGACATTGTTGTTGCCAGAACTGGTCATCGGCCAGCCGTTACGGCTGCGCATGGCGTTATCAGGCCAGGTACTGTACAGCGTCTGGAGGTTGCTGACGGTGGGCAGATAATTGCGCCCGCAGCCGCCGCCGGCGCCGTTCCAGGCTTTATCGACGGTTATCATGCCCCAGGTTTCGCCTTTGTCGTAGTAACCGTTGGCGATGGTCAGCGATTTGCCGGGCGTGACGCTGAACTCGCTGGCCAGCAACGGGCGCTTGTACACCACGCCGCTGCTGTCGGTCAGCGTTTCCGCCATATGGCCCCAGTAGTTGGCTTTCGGCGTGTCCGGGCTGGTGACGACGGTAAAAATGACCGGTAGCGGCGCGCTCGTTACGCCGTTGTGCTCTATCACCGCCGTCAGCGGCGTTTTAAAGCCCGCGCCGCTGTCCTGGCTGATATTCAACGTCAGCGTGCCGTCAGCGCCGGTGGCGGTGTAATATTTAACGCCGCTGCTACGCCCGTCGCTGTGGTTTATCTGTATCTCCGCCGCCGACGCGCTATTCACTTCCTGATTCGCGCGCCCAACGCTGTCGCCGCGCGTAAAGATAACCGGCGTGTCGGCGGCCAGGTTGCCCTGGGCGTCCCGCGTGGTGATGATGACCGGGATGGTCTCGCCGACTTTCGCTTTGGCAAAGCCGTCGCTGTCGTTATACACAGGCGAAGTGAGCGTTATCTGCGTCGCCGCCGGATGGGCGTTTTGCAGGCAGACGAAATAGAGTTGTTCACTCCACGCCAGCGAGCTAATACCGCCATCGCGCAGATCAATCGACTTAACGTAGCGGTTTTCCGTACTCCTGCTCAAATCAGCGGTGCTGTTCTGGTAGTTTTTACCATCCAGCGGCCAGCCCTGCTGCGTATTCATGGTGCCGCCGGGCCTGGCGTCGTACAGCGATTGCAGATCGGCAAGTGTCGGTACGTATCCCGCGCCACAGGCGTCGTTCGCCACTTCAAAATCGACGATTCCCCAGGCTTCGTTGTTTTCCGTATTGTCGCCGTGGGTAAAGCCGCTGGCGATTTCAGCCGATAACAGCGGGCGCTTAAACACCACGCCGTTGGCCGCCGTGGTCGTTTCCGGCATATGGCCCCACATTTTGGCTTTGTCGCTATTAGGGCTGGTGACCACGCTAAAAATGGTGTCGATGCTGGCCGTCGCGCTGGCGTTATCGTACAGCGCCGCCGTAATCGCGACTTTCGTCCCGTGGGTGCCAGGGCGGGTAACATTGATGATTTTGCTGCCGTTTTCACCGGTCATGCCGCCGATTTTGGTGGCGGTGTCGTTGAGCGAATCGCCGTCAATCACTACCGCCGAGACGATGCCGTCGCCGCTGCCGGCGATATGTTTTTCCCCCTGACGGGTGTAGCCGTCGCCGCGGCTGAGCACAAACGGCGCTTGCGGCAGAGGATTGCCGCTGGCGTCTTTTACCGTCACTTTGAGCTGGAGCGTATCGCCCTTTTTCACCTTCACCGCGTGTTCGCTGTTCTCGTCATACCACAATGACGTATTCACCGGCTCAATGGTGATGGAGGCTGCCGTCGGGTTATCGCTGGCAAGGCAACTGACGTAATCGGATGCGCCAGCGCCGCCCGGAAATTCGCTACCGTTAGAAAGCGCTATCAGTTTCCACGTGGTGGCGCTTTGCCAGGTAGAGGTCCAGTAATTAATCAGTACCGGCCAGCCGTGCGTGCTGTTGATAGCCCCGTCGCGGTTGGCGGCATACAGCGCCTCCAGTTGATCGGCGCGCGGCAATCGGTTAGCGGCGCAGCCGCCCGCCGCCGTATTGCCTACCGCATCGGCATGGGTAACGCGCGCCCAGCTCTCGTTAGCCTCGGTTTGGGTGCGGGTCGCGGCAACCTCCGCCGCCAGTTTCGGCCGCTCAAAGGTCATATCGCCCACCGTGATAGCGTCGGACATATGGCCCCACATTTGCGCCTCCGGCGTGTCGGGGCTGGTGGGAACGGTAAACTTCACGCTGCGGTTAACGGGGGTGGTGATCAGCGAGTTAACCGGCAGTACGGTCAGCGGCGTCAGCAAGCCGACGCCCTGCGGCTGTTCAATGACCAGCGTGGCGTTGCCTGCGGCATCGGTCATGCCCTGGTACGTCATCGACGCCTGGGAAGAGCCGAAAGACGTTCCGCCCATCACCAGCGCTCCGTCGCTGGGATCGGTAAAGCCCGTGGTGGCGTTGGCGCGATTTTTACCGTGCGACATGGTGACGGTAAAGCTGGCGTTGGGCACGCTTAGCCCGTTCAGCGCATTGACGGAGTGGACGTTCATCGTAATTTTTTCGCCCACTTTGGCTACCGCATTACGTAACGACTCGTTGCCATCAAAGTACACGTCCAGGCTGGTCACCAACTCGTTACCGGAGCAGGAGAGATAGTTCGGTTCAGCGCCGCTGAACAGGCTGTCCGCGCCGGTCGCCAGGTTAACGTGCGCAGTGGTGGAACCATCGGTATCCGCCGCAATATAGCTATGTTTCTGTGTCGGCCAGCCGTAAGTCGTTTCCATCGTATTGCCGGAATGGGCGTCATACAGCGTATCCAGCAGCAGTTGTCCCGGCACCTGGCCTGCGCCGCACTGGTTTGTCGCCGCCGTCACTGAGTTAAACGTGGCCCAGTACTCGTTATTCTCAAATTCGGAACCGGTATCCTGCGCGGCCTCTTCCGCCAACAGCGGGCGTTTGTAAATATTGCCCGCTTCCACCACGCCCTGCATATGGCCCCACATACGGGCCTGCGTCACGTCCGGGCTGGTGACGACGGTAAAAATCACGTTCTGCGTCGCTTCCGTGCCGTCGAACAGCACCACACGCACCGGGGTTAATACGCCAGCGCCCTTGTCCTGGGTCAGCGCCAGCGAAAACTGGCCGTTGGCGTCGGTGATGCCGTGATAGTGACCGTCGCCGCCGTCCAGATTGGTGATGACTACCGGTTCATCCGTCCACTGATGCGCGGCATCAAGATCGGCGTTCTTCTGATTCTGGCGATTTTGCTCGTCGCCCAGGTAGACATTAAAGTAGCGATAAGGCAGCGGTTTATTGGTGGCGCTGTCGGTGACGGCGATCTTCATGTTGATCTCTTCGCCCACCTTCACTTTCGCCGCGTTGGCCGTCGAATCAAAATTATCGGTGCTAATCACTAATTTCGGCGTGACCGCAGGCGGGGCTTTATCCACACAGCTCACCAGCGATTGCGTGGCGTCCGGCATCTGCGTAAGGGCGCGGCTGCGCATATCAATGCTGATGTGGTCAGTTGCGCTCGCCCCCTGTGAGGAGGACCAGTACTCTTCGTCACCGGATATCACCCCCACCGGCCAGCCGAGAGTGGTGGCTAAATCGCCGCGCTCGATTTTTAACCCTTCCAGTTGGCGTGCATCCGGCAGAATATCGCAGTATTTATCCGCATGGCCCCAGGTGAACTGCGCCCAGTTTTCATTGTTGATACTGGCGACGCGGTCTTCGCCCTCGGTTTCCGCCGCCAGTTTGGGGCGGTCAAAGGTGTAGCTTACACCGTCCACCGTGGCGGTGGAGCTGTCCGCCATATGGCCGTACATGTTGGCGCTGCTGCTGTCCGGGCTGGTGAGGGTGGTAAAAATCACATCCGCGCTGGCTTTCAGCGCAGGCGCGTTCGACGGGTGCACCATCAGCGGGGTTTTAACGCCCGGCCCGTTAGCCTGGGTGACAACGACCGTCGCTACGCCCTCTGCGTTGGTCGTGCCGTGGTATTCGGTGGCTGTGGTGGTCAGTTCGGTGTTGCCGACGCGTACCGGCGCGGTATTGTTCACCACGCCCTGGCGGTTTTGCGCATCGTCGCGGGTAATCACGAACGCGATATTGCCCGCTGGCTCACCGTTACAACCTTTGGTATTCACCGTCAGCGTGATGCTTTCGCCCGCTTTCACCTTCGCGGCGTTAAGCGACTCATCCAAATGATCGGCGGTAAGGGTTACCGGGTCACCCACGGCGGGCGCGATATCCACGGCAAACTTTTGATCAAGCACTTCGACCGCCGTGTTATAAGGCACGCCGGTGCGGGTAAGCAACCACAACGGCGGCATAGCGGTTGAGGTATCCAGTTGCGACCAGACTACCAGATGGTGGCCTGCCATATTTTGCTCGTGGCGGCGTCGGCCCATACCAGCGTGACGGAGGGTATCCGTTCACTCTGCCAGACCAGCGGCGGCTCGGCGAAAATATCGCCTTCGGCATCGCGCGGATTGGTTAAGGTCAGCGCGCTGCCGACATCACTGGTGCTGAACTGGCTGGGTTTCGCGGAATAATCGACGGGATTCGCTGCATCAGATCGCAACTGAACGCTGCCCTGATAAACCGGGATCGTCACGCCATCAGCCAGCGGCGGCGTGCCGTTAATGGCGGCAGTTGAGACGTCAGGCTCCTGCCATGGGGTGCTGCTTTGCGCCGCCTGGGCAAAAAAAGCGGTAACACAAAACAGACATGCCTGTAGCCCGGATAAAAGACGGGTATTCGTTTTCAGTTTCAATGCAGCACCTGGAATACATCCCTTTCTGACTATTCATTCCATCGGCGGTAAAAATGCGAAACGTTTCACTACCGGTACCAACGACAATTTACCGAAACCCAACCATCCCGATCACGGCTGTACAAGACAGGCGGCATAGCCTATCGTGAAATCGTTGTTGATGGTCGGGCAATGTGTTGTGCCCCCTTTCGCTAACGAAACCCGGCAATAATTATACGTCCCAGGCGTACTGCTAACATAAGGCAACGAGATTGTCGGCCATCCGTTAGCGACTGCTATCTGCTCATCGCGCATTTTTTCCAGCACGCCTTTTGCCGGGAACCCGGCCACCCCGCCACAGTTCTTGCTCATATCATAGATAGTGCCATCGGCTTTCGTATAAACCGAAACCCAGGTTTCGTTATTTTCTTTCCGGCTATCCGTCGCGCCAGCAGGCGCTTCTTTCATTAACAAGGGTCGATGCAGCGTCACGCCATCAACCGTCAGCGTATCCAGCATATGCCCCCAGAACTCCGCGTAACTGGAGTCCGGGCTGGTAATCACGGTAAAGATCACGCCCAGCACGGTGTTGGTTGATTGCGTGACATCCCCCGTCGCGCTGGCCGTCAGCTCGGTTTTTAGCCCCACACTGCCGTCCTGGTTCACCGTAAACGTTGCCGTCCCGTCTGCCCCCGTGACGCCGCTAAACACATTGCCGGAAGAGGTCATTGATTTCGTTGTCGGCGACGGCGTCAGTTCCTGCAACGTCAAATCGTCTGCTGTAGTATTCCACGTATATTTAATGTCGAGGCGATCATTCGCATCGCCCCGTTTCAGGGTGAACGGTTCATTCGCTATGGGAACGCCCGCGCGGTTTTTCACCGTCACCGTCAAGGGAATAGCCTCGCCTTTTTTCGCCACTGCCGCGCCTTTCGCCGCATCCATCGCCGTCGAGGTTAGCGTAATGGAGGCAGGGACATTACGCGCATTGACCAGGCAGGCCTGCAAGCTGGTGGAGGTTGGCGCCGATATCTGACCGGTTTTCAGGTTTATCGCCTGGTGTGCTTTCGAGCTATTCAGATCGGCAGACCACCAGAGTTTACCGGTTTTCACCGGCCAGCCGAATTGATCCTCCAGCGCGCCGTCAGGATACAGTTGCTGTAGCGCCTTTAAGTCATTCATCAGCGGCATATACTCAAAGTCGCACGCAGACTGGCCTGCCGTATACGTCTGTACGCCGGTCGGCGCCGCCCATTTTTCACCGTTCACGGTGATGTAGTTGACGCCCGACGGCGCTTCCGCCTGCAAATGCGGGCGCTGGTAGCGAAGGCCGTCCGGCCCTTCCACGGTTTCCGGCATATGCCCCCAATAGTTGGCGCTGGCGGCGTCCGGGCTGGTAAGGACGGTAAATATCACGTCCTTACTGCTCGTTGCTGAAATGTCATTCGCAACGGTGGCGCGGATGGGCGTTTTAAGACCCATAGTATTATTTTGCGACACGCTAAACGTTATTTGCCCCTGGGCGTCCGTTTGCGCATACATATATTTATCCACCGTCCCCAGCAAGTACGTCGCCGTACCGGAAGGCTGGATATTACTTAAGGTAATATCGTCCGCGTTGTTGGTGGTATACACGCTCCCCGCACGCGTCAGCGCATCGCCGCGCGAGATTTTCACCGTCGCGTTGCTAACCGGCTGCCCGGCAGCGTTCGTTACCTTCACCGTCATGGGGATCGTTTCGCCTTTTTTCGCCACGGCCGCCGATTTGTCCGCGTTCCAGGCGTCCGTAGAGAGCGCGATATTCATCTGGCGCGGTTTGGTCAGGCAGAGCTGGTAATAGTAATTACCCGGCGTTCCCGACATAGAGCCATCTGCGCCCGTACTGAGATCGATATATCGCCAGTAAATGACTTGACCTTGCAGCAGGCTGTCGCCCGCCCACCATTTCTTCCTGACGGGTAAGCCTATGTCGGTCGTGACCTTGCCGCTGGGGTGATCGCGGTACAGCGCCTGGAGATCCGACAGCGTGGCCATCTGATTTATCGAACAGGCGCCATAATTACCGGTATCAAAATTATTCACTATAGGCCAGTTTTCATTTGTCTCGGCATAGCTCTTCACACCTAACGTCGACGCCAGCTCGCTATACAGCCGCGGGCGCTTAAACTCCGCGCCGTTGCTGGCGGTGAAGGTTTCCGGCATATGGCCATACATATTGGCCTGCGGGCTGTCCGGGCTGGTCACGGTGGTGAACACCACCGGCAGCGTCGAGGTTACCGTCGGCGTGTCGGTCAGGGCTGCGGTTATCACGTTTTTCACCCCCGGCCCTGCGGCCTGCGTCAGCGTGAGGACCGCCGTGCCGTCCGCGCCGGTGGCACCGTAAATAGTGTAGCCATTATAGTAGAACTGTTGCGCCGAACCGGTGGGCGGCGCCAGCATCATGTTAGTGCTGCCGGTAAAGGTATAGCTGGTGTTGCGCGCCGTCCCGGCGTCGCGTATGAGGGAAAATGGCGTATAAGGCACCGGGTTGCCCGCCGCATCGGTGGTGGTGATCACCAGCGGAATCGAGTCGCTGTTTTTTGCCTTCACCGCCTGGATATCGCTATCCGTCGCCAGCGTAGAAGTGAGCGTAATCCGCCCGGCCAGAGTCTGCGGCGTCGCGGAACAAATCTGGTATTGCCTGTCGCTATCACTAATATTGGGAACCTTCCGGTGCGCATCATCATTCAGATCGACCGTGTAATAGTCATAGGGTGGCGCGCCGGGGGTGATTGTCCCGGCGTTTGTGCCGCTCCAGTAAGAACGGATGATCGGCCAGCCCTGGGCGGTTTTTATCGCTCCGTTCGGGTATTTGCTGTACAGAGAATCCAGTTGCTCAACGGACGGAAAATACCCCTTGGGGCAGGCTTCCGGACTAACGGTTTTGGTCGTATTCGGCCCATAGAACACTACCCAGCGTTCGTTGTCTTCCGGGTACTCCGCAGCACCGGTCTTGCTGGCCAGTTCATCGTAGAGCGACGGGCGCTTGTACACCGCACCATCCGCAGCCGTCAGCGACGGCGCCATATGTCCCCACATGCGGGCGACACTGACATCCGGGCTGGTGACGACGGTAAAGATGGTGTCGATGCTGGCGCTCACGGCGGCATTTTCATACAGCGTGGCGGTAATGGCCGTGCGGGTGCCGTGGGTGTCCGGGCGGGTGACGCTGATGATGCGGGTGCCGTCAGGGCCGGTCTGCGACCCCATTTTGGTGGTAGTCCAGGCCAGCGATTCGCCGTCGATCACCACGGGCGTCACGATATTTTGCAAATCGGAGCCGTCCTGGGCGGTGTACTTTTCCCCTTTGCGATCGTAGCCGTCGCCGCGGGTGAGCACAAACGGCGCTTCCGGCACCGGTTTGCCGCTGGCGTCCTTCACCGTCACCTTCAACTGTAGGGTATCGCCCTTTTTCACTTTCAGCGCATGGACGCCGCTGCCGTCGTACCACTGCGACGGATCGACCGGTTCAATGGTGATGGCGGCTGGCACCGGGTTATCGCTGGCCAGACAACTGGTGTAAACCGAGGTGTTGCTGCCCGGAAATTCACTGCCGCTCGCCAGCGCGATCAGTTTCCAGGTGGTGGCGCTCTGGTAGGTGGACGACCAGTAGTTAATTAAGGTTGGCCAGCCCTGAGTCTTTTTCATCGCGCCGCCGCTGTTGGCGCTGTATAACGCCTCAAGCTGGTCGATACGCGGCAGGCGGTTCGCCGCGCAGCCGCCCGCATCCGGGTTGCCCGCCGCGTCGATATGGGCCACGCGCGTCCAGGTTTCATTGCTCTCTTCCTGAGTACGCAGCGGGCTATTTACTTCACTCGCAAGCTTAGGCCGTTCAAAAGTCCAGTCGCCGACGGTAAGAGTGTCGGCCATGTGGCCCCACATTTTGGCTTTTGCCGTGTCCGGGCTGGTGGCGACGGTAAACTTGACGCTGCGGGAAATCGGCGTCTTGATTAATGAATCGACGGGCGCGATGCTTAACGGCGTCAGCAGCCCCACGCCCTTATTCTGGGTGAGGATAATGGTCGCATCGCCGTTGGCGTCGGTGATCCCGTGATAAACCTGCCCGGCAGGGTAGCCCACGCCGTCAAACTGCATCTCGCCGTTGCTGGGATCGGTAAAGCCGGTCGACTGCCCGTCGCGCCGCTTGCCGTTCGCCATGGTGATGGTGAAGTCGGTATAGGCAATCGCCATGTCGTTAAGGGCGTTGCGCGAATGAACGTTTAGCTTAATCTGTTCACCGACTTTGGCGGTCATATCAGCGTTTTTGGTCGTTGGGTCGTCGTTGAAGTAGACGTCCAGCACCGCCACCATTTCATTGGCCGAGCAGGTCAGGTAGTTCGGCGCATTGGTAAATTTACCGCTATCGCCATTTTCGAGGTTGACGTGTACCGTCCCGGAGGCGTCGCTGTCGGCGGCAATGAAGTAGTCTTCGGTCGGCCAGCCGTGTTCGATTTCCATCTTGCCGCTGGGATGCTCGCTGTATAAATGCGCCAGCGATGACTGATCCGGCACCTGGCCGACGCCGCACTGCGCGGTGGCCGACGCCACGGAGTTAAACGTCGCCCACTCTTCGTTGTTTTCACTGAACTGACCGTCTTTATGGCTGGCTTCCACCGCCAGCAGCGGGCGCTTATACAGGTTGCCGGCATCCACCACGCCGCGCATATGGCCCCACATGTTGGCGCCGTCCACGTCCGGGCTGGTGATTACGGTGAAAATCACGCTAAAGGGCAGCTCGACGCTGCCGCCTTCATCGTCCGGCATCACGATTCGGATGGGCGTCTCAACCCCCATGCCGCTGTCGTGCTGTAGCGTCAGGTGCGCCTGACCGTTGACGTCGGTCACGCCGGTATAGTGCTCCGGCGACGAGGCGCGCATATCTTCGGAGCTGACGGTAACCCGCTGGCTATCCCACGCGTCCTGATGCCCCCCTTTACGGTTTTTCGCCGGGTCGATAAACAGCTCCATGTAACGGTAAGGCAGCGGTTTTTGCGTGTCTTTATCGACCACGGTCATGACTAGATCAATCGATTCCCCCACCTGCGCCTTATAAGGCCCCTCCGGGGAGAGGGTAATCTGCGGGTGCGCCGCGGGCTGGGCCTTATCTACACAGCTAACCAGCAGCGTATCGCTGTTGGGCGCCCTGACGACCGACGCGCTGTTCATATGCACGGCGGCGTGGTAGTTGCTCATCTGATCTTTGGTCGATGACCAGTATTCCGCATCGCCCGACGCCGGCCAGCCGGTGTACGTTGCCAGCGTGCTGTGCGCATGTCTTAGCGCCACCAGTTGTTCGGCGTCCGGCAGAACGTCGCAATGGTTATCCGCGCCGCCCCAGGTAAACTGCGCCCAGGTTTCGTTAGTATCGTTGACGCTTTCGTCAGCGTTGCCCGCCTCCACCGCCAGCTTCGGTCGAGTGAAAGTGTAGGTCGCGCCGTTCAGCGTGGCGCTGGCGCTCTCCAGCATGTGGCCGTACATGTTGGCCTGGGCGGTGTCGGGGCTGGTGATGGTGGTGAAAATAACGTCCACGCCGTCCGTCAGCGTAGGATAACTTTGCGAAGCGACGATAAGATGCGTTTTTACGCCGGGGCCTTCATCCTGCGTCACCACCACTGTGGCTTTACCTTCGGCATCGGTGACGCCGCGATACTCCGTTTGCACGGTCGTTAGCTCGGTATCGCCAACGTGCACCGGGTTAGTGTTATTGACCACACCCTGACGGTTTTTGGCATCCTCACGGCGGATGACAAACGGCGCATTTTTCACCAGTTCGCCATCACACCCTCTGGTCGTGACGGTGAGGGTGATGCTCTCTCCCACTTTCACTTTTGAGGCTTCAAAGCTGGCGTCAACATGATCGCCGCTGACCGACACGGGATTGCCTACTGCCTGGGCAATATTGACAGTCACTTTCGAGCTGAGCAACGGGATGGCCGCATTATTCGGCACGCCGGTGTGGGTATAGAGCCACAGCGCGGGGACGGTCGTTTCATCGTCTGGCTGCGGCCAGACAACCAGTTTCCGTCCGGCCAGGTTCTGGGCGCAAAAGGTCTGGTTAGGCATCGGCTGCGGCGAAAGCGGCGTGTCGGGCGTGGCGGCATCGGCCCATAACAGGCCCACGCTCGGCGGCTGTTGATTTTCCCAGGCAATGGTCGGCGGATCGCTAAAGAGATCGCCTTCGGTATCGGTGGAATTGACCGCACGCATCGAGGTTGAGGTGGCATCCGCGCTAAAATCGCGCGGCATGGCGGTGAACGCAACATCGTAGGTTTTGGTCGGGTCAAGCAGCATACTTCCCTGATACACGGGAATAATCGCGCCGTCGGCGCGGGGCACGGTGCCGTTAACTGCGGCAGTGGCTGAGTTCAATTCTTGCCAGGTCCCGCCTTTCAGTAAGGCCTGCGCAGGCGCGATCGACGCTACAAACATGATCAGTAATGTCAGTAAGAAATGTACAACTTTATTCACTTGCCGATTCCTGTCCATGAGCGATAGCCACCCGTTTTCATTCTCTGTCGTAATTCAACCCACTTTGCTTAGCGCGCGGCTAAGCAAAGTGCGCGGAAAATACCACTCCCCGCGGGGAGTGGTATGTTGAGGACAACTTATTTGCGTTTGTAGTCGATGGACAAAGCAAAGCCCTGGACACCGTCGCTACCCACGGTAACGCCGCCGTCTGCTCCCTCGAACGCCTCTTTCGCTTCGGCGTTGGTAAGCGGGATGACAAGGTCTTTATCGTTCCAGTTTTCGTTGACGATACCGCCAGTGCCAGTACCTGCAATTGCGCTGGTACCGACGAATTTCCAGCGGTAGTCATACTGGTCGGTAACGTTTTCACCGGCATCATAGGTGCCGTTGCCGTTCTTATCGCTCCACAGCAATACCTGATAGGTGGTATTCGTTTTGAGTGTCGTCCCTGAATTCTTCAACAGGTTGGTATTCGAATCTTTCTCATGAATAACAACATGGACGTTTTCATCCACCACCGGACCTTCCGGAATGTCGTCGCCATCCGCACCACCGCCCGCATCGGTCGACAGGTCTTTCAACAGCAGTTCGGTTGCCACGGCAGGGTCACCGGTGGTGGTGGTTGGGGTGATTTTGATACCGATATAATGGTCTGCGTCACCCGCCTGAATTTCATAGGTATCGCTGCCTTTGGTGCCAATCTCTTCGGGATTGCTACCATTCTGGTCGCTGTATCTCATCCACTGCACCGTCAGTTTCGTGGCGGCGTTGTCGACATCCAGGTCGCCTTCCGTATCGCCAATCGCCCAGTTGACCGTGACCTTATCGCCAACGTGGAACTGCTTATCGCCTTCGGTCACAATTTTGCGATCGCCGCGATCGATAGTTACCGTTACGTGATCTTTGTCGGTATCCGCAGTTTTATCCGCCGCACGGGTAATCCACGGCACCGTACCCTGAATGGTGCCCGTCTGTTCAGAGACAATCTGCCACTGCCCCGATTTCAGATTACCGTTTGCCGCCACCGCCGGCGCGGCGCAATACCCGGCAACTACTAATGCTAAAGCGACCTTCGTCAGCCGCCGTTTTACTGTTGCTTGCATTCAGACTCTCCTTTTTCTCAAAATTCAGCGGCTGGCTGGTCAGCCACAACGCTGACGCTATTTCTGACTATACGTAACGCGTATGCCGTAACCCTGAACGCCATCTTCCACATTGGCGGCAAACTTCTGCGCCGCCTCTTTATTGGTTACTGGCAGAACAAGATCTTCATTTATGGTGTTGGCCAGCGCGCCGGTATGTCCGTTTGTACTCTGTCCGGTAAACTCCCACTGGTAGTCGTACAACGCCATCTATTCTTCCGTGAGCTGCTCGGACATCTGGAATACGCCGTCTTTATTTTTGTCGCGCCACAGCAGGAAACGGTAGGTGTTATTAACCGTAGGATGTTTATCTTCTTTGCCGATCAGGTTGACAGGGTTGGCGGCTTTGACCTGATAAATCACCGCATTCAGCGCACTCAGGTTGTCGCCGATAAAAGTGACATCAACGTAGTTACTGTCGCCATAGGCGTCTTCTTTCGCCTTCCAGCGGAAAGTGCCCGGCAGGGTGCTGGAAAGCGTCACCGTCCCCGCTTCTTTGTCACGGCTGGCAATAAACACGCAGGGGGTTTCCGTGGTGCAGGGCGTCTGGGCCAGGGTGACTTTTTTATCATTGCTGTCGTACAACACGGGCGTCATGGCATCGTCCACCAGTTCGTTACCATTGCGATCCGTGGAGTCGCCAAAGGAGTCGGTGATCAGGAGATCCATCACCACGCCGTCTTCGCCATCGGCCAGCGCGCTGGCTTCATGGCTGTGATCGCTACGATCGGTATCGGCAATGTTGTCGACGATCAGCTCAATTTTGCGATCCTGCTGAACGGTGATTTCCACCACACCGGAGTTCTGCTTATTGCCCTTTTCGTCTTCCAGCATCATGCGTACTTTCCAGGTGTTCAGGGCGGTGCGCTGCTCTTCGGCATCGGCGTTAACCCAGGCAGGAAGCACCAGATTCCAGCTGTTATTGTTGCCTTCGGTCAGCGCATCTGCTTTTACCACCGGCATCACCAGAGTACGGGCGGCGTTGTTTTTCGCCTGCCAGGAAGCAGAAATAATTTTGTAATGATGGTTAATCAGCGCGTTGACCGTCCACTTACATTTCTCCAGCCCCACCGCGGCCTCAGGCGTATCTTCAATCACGCATTCCGGGTGTTCGTCGGTGGCGTCGGCCTTCAGCCACAACGTGACGTCCAGCGGATCTTTCTCGCGGTATTCGAGAATGATGAAATTGTTACGATCGACAAAATCGGTGCGGCTGCCCATTAAAGAGTGCTGGATTTTAACGTTTTCCGGATCGAGTTGCGCCGCCAGCGGCGTTCCTATCTGGTAGTTCACAGTCGCTTTAACGCTAAAATCGTTATTATCGCCAGTACCGGCGTATATTCCAGCCCCAAGGTAACGGCATGAGGATCTTTTTGCAGATTATCGGTGCCAAACAGCGCCACTTCATCGCCGTAGTACTGTTCGTAAACTAATTTAGCGCCAAGCTGCGGATAAAAGGGCAGCCAGCTTTCCATGCGGATATCCCAACCGCGCGCAGGTCGTTCTTCATAAAAGTCGAAATCTTCGGAATCCTTCCAGTCAGAAAGAGGATGGTAATAGTTGCCGGAGAATTTCAGGTAATCCGTCCAGGCTTCGGTTCCCAGACCTAGTCGACGGTGACCGCGCGTAAAATCGTAGTCATAGAATGCGTTGCCGCCAAGCAGCCAGTTGCCGACGTTCTGGCGCACGCCAAGCCCAAAGTTACCAATGGTGCGGTCTTCTTTACGTTGGGCTGAGAGTTGGCTAAAAAGTAAGGTTTTTTCGTTATCATACCAGGGAACGAAATAATCCAGCGAACTGCCGTCCAGATCGCCGCCTTCGCCTACGGAGAGGCTGGTACGGATCTTGCCATAAGGTGACATTACGCCTTCAAGATATGACTGTGCTGATGAAGTGATTTGGTTTTGCAAATAGCTACGCGCCTGGGATTCCAGCGCTTCCGGGGTGAGATTATCAAAGCCCTGGGTGGCGGAATTAATAAAGTAGTCAGCGCCCTGTTCTTTAAAGGACTTTCCTTTATTTTCCTGTTCTTCTTTTTTCGCGGATTCGCTGGCTAAATCAGGCAGGGAGGAGTGGCTTTCATCGTTTGCAGGTACAGAGTTACCTGCGCCGGAAGCCGCAACTGATACTCCAGACACTAATAGCAAAACCAGAATGCGAATCCTTCGCACCATATGATATCCCTGTTGTTAAATAAACACGCTGCTATGAGACGATATTATATGGATGATTCATAGGGAATCATAACTAACAGGCCTAAATATATTCCTAAAAAGAAAAGTTTAATATGAAACAGACTTATAATATTGATATAATAAATAAAAAGAAAGATGTTATTTATTTTTAATATTGATTTTCGGGAATAATATTCCCTATAAATAGTTGAATCAATAAAAAGAATAAAATAACCGCCGGGCAGGATACTATGCTGATATTACGGGAGTATCGAATAACTCTTTTGCCCTTAGCCGGATAAGACGTCGGCGCCTCTGCTCTGCGGCGCAACGTCGACAGCGGTTTTATTGATCGGAAATGACGAAATTAACCCGTTTTTTTGAAATTAAACCATGACCGTTCTGGCAAAAATAGTCCACTGCGCCGCAGGCTTTCAAAACCTGTAACGGCTGGCGGCAGTCAGGACAAAGTGCCTGTAACGAGAAATCCTTAGCGCATGTCTCGCAATGGGCTGTATCGCCATTGCGCTCCAGCGCGTGATGGCAAACAGGGCAGATTATTTCCATAACATTCTCCTCAGGCGCGTGACTCGCTTTTACTTGAAAGGCCTGATAGCGCTGCGCTTATCAGGCCTGGAATATTACTGAAAAAGCATTACTTGCTTTTCTTGATATGCTTCATCAGACGCTTACGTTTGCGCATTTGCGTTGGCGTCAGTGTGTTACGCTTGTTCGCATACGGGTTCTCCCCTTCTTTAAACTGAATGCGAATCGGCGTACCCATCACTTCCAACGACTTGCGGAAGTAGTTCATCAGATAGCGCTTATAGGAGTCTGGCAGATCTTTTACCTGGTTGCCGTGAATAACCACAATCGGCGGGTTATAGCCGCCAGCGTGGGCATATTTCAGCTTCACACGGCGACCGCGCACCAGCGGCGGCTGATGATCTTCCACCGCCATCGTCATGATACGGGTCAGCATCGCAGTGCTCACCCGGCGAGTGGAACTGTCGTAAGCCTCGCGTACGGACTCAAACAGGTTCCCGACACCGCTGCCGTGCAGCGCAGAGATAAAGTGCACGCGGGCAAAATCAATAAAGCCCAGACGGAAATCCAGCGTCTCTTTCACCTGCTCTTTGACTTCCTGGCTCAGGCCATCCCATTTGTTGACTACGATAACGAGTGAGCGCCCACTATTGAGGATAAAGCCCAGCAGAGACAAATCCTGGTCAGAGATCCCCTCGCGCGCATCGATAACCAACAGTACGACGTTAGCGTCTTCAATCGCCTGCAACGTTTTAATCACCGAGAACTTTTCTACCGCATCGGTGATTTTTCCGCGCTTACGCACCCCCGCCGTGTCAATCAGCACATATTCCCGTTCGTCGCGTTCCATCGGGATATAAATACTGTCGCGAGTGGTGCCCGGCATGTCGTATACCACCACGCGCTCTTCACCGAGAATACGGTTAGTGAGTGTGGACTTACCTACGTTCGGGCGACCAACAATCGCCAGCTTTATCGGCAGGCTTTGCGGGTCAAAATCATCTTCCGGCGCTTCTTCGCCATTTTGTTCCGCCTCGAACTGCGCCCAGTATTCTGCGTCTTCATCCACCTCTTCCTGCGGCGCGACATCATCCATCCACGGCAGAAGCACATGTTCCAGCAGGCTCAATACGCCGCGACCATGTGAGGCGGCGATAGGGTAAATTTCGCCTAATCCCAGCGAGTAAAAATCGACAACCGCCTGATCGGGATCGAGACCATCCGTTTTATTCGCCACCAGGAAGGTCGGTTTTTCACGGGAACGCAGATGTTTGGCAATCGCTTCATCCGCCGGCATCAGGCCAGCGCGCGCATCAACCATGAATAACACCACATCCGCTTCTTCAATCGCCAGCAGCGACTGTTCCGCCATCCGCGTTTCGACGCCGTCTTCGGTGCCGTCAATACCGCCGGTGTCGATACAGATAAACTCGCGGCCTTCAACCTCCGCACGACCGTACTTACGGTCACGAGTCAGACCCGGGAAATCCGCAACCAGCGCATCTCGGGTGCGGGTCAGACGGTTAAATAGCGTGGATTTTCCGACGTTAGGGCGCCCGACAAGCGCGACCACAGGTACCATGTTTAAAGCCTCATTAAAAAAATCATCAGACAACGCGCGCATTTTGCGCCATTGTTAAAAACAGGAAAACGGCCCCTACACCAGGAGCCGTTTTTTAAAACGCACAACCGTGACGATTAACGCGTAATCGCGTAGACCGTACCGTCTTTGGCCTGGATGAGCAGTTTACCATCCGCCACCGTCGGTTCGGTCAGAAAACCGGAACTGTCTACTTTTTGTTGGGCCACAAAACGCCCGTCATCAACATTAATCCAGTGCAGATAACCTTCACTATCGCCGACGACTAAATCACCATTATACAGAACCGGGGAGGTCAGCAAACGGTGCAGCAGATCGCTTTGCGTCCACAGCGTTACGCCGCCGTCAGTGGTCAGCGCCAGCACGCGATCGTTCTGATCGACCAGGTAGATACGGTCGCCGTCGACGATAAAGTCATTGACCGAACCCAGCTCGCGTTTCCACATAATCTGACCACTGCGCAGATCCAGCGCCGTTAAGTTACCATTATACGCCAACGCGTAAACAACGCCGTTTACCACAACCGGCGTGGTATCAACGTCGCTCAGACGGTCAATTTCCGTTGGGCCAGTGGCCTGGGAGATACGCTGCTGCCAAATCATCTGCCCTTGTTGCATCAGCACGGCGCTGACGCGGCCATTATCACCACCAACGATAGCCGCGCCGAACGCGGTTGCCGGCGCAGATTCGCCGCGCAGCGACAGCGAAGGCATATCCAGGTTCACCGTCCATTTAATTGCGCCATCCGCCTGATTTAGCGCCTGCAACTGACCGTTGCTGGTATGGATAAGGACAATTCCATCACTGACAACCGGACGAGACAACGCTTCGCCTGCGACCTTCGTCTGCCATGCTGTGGTACCGTCGCTGGTATTCAGCGCATAAACCTCGGCCTTTTCACTGCCGATATAGACGTGACCGCCCGCGACAGTGACGCCGCCGGACAACAGCGCGGACGAACGAGAGAACCAGCCGTCTTTCTCGCCCAGATTCACAGACCAGATCTCTTTGCCATCATCCGCATTGAGCGCTTTTACCACGCCCGCGCGATCGGCTGCATAGACCACGTTATCTGCCATTACCGGATGAAGGTTAGAATAAAATTCACCAATTCCGTTACCGACAGAGGTGCTCCAGACCGTGGTCGGGGTAAACTGGTTTTCAACCTGCGGTAATGGAGACATCTTGACGACATCTTCTTCACCGCTAAACAGTGAACAGCCGCTGAGCAGGGTAACGGAAAGCAACCCTGGCAGAAGTAATTTACGCAATTGCATCGGGTCCCTCTCAGATGGACAAATTATTGATTTTCATCTGCATCATTTCGCTCAACGCCGGAGAAGCATCGCTATTGACGCCCGCTTCCCATGCGCTGCGCGCGCCTTTTTTATCACCCTTACTCAGCAACGCTTCGCCGCGCAAATCAGCGACAATGGCCGTCCATCCTTCGCCTTTAACGGCATCCAGAGTTTTCAGCGCAGCGTCAGCTTGCTTGAGCTGCAACTGAACGCGAGCGAGACGCAGATTAATCACCGCTTTGAGATTTTCATCGCTGGTGGCCGCCAACCCCTGCTGCAACTGGGCTTCGGCTTTTTTAAGTTCATTCTTATCCACAAACTGCTGCGCCAGTTCCATAGACGCCAGCGCACCATAGGTGTTTTTATTCTCAGCCGCGAATTTTTCAGCGGCGGGAATGCTATCCGGCTTATCGGCGCTTACCGCCGTCACCGCATTTTGATACGCCAGAGAAGCAGCACGCGCGGACTCCGTCTGATGGCTGCTCCAGTAACGCCAGCCAACCAGCGCGCCAACCCCTAAAATCACTCCGACAGCCAGCGCTTTGCCGTTTTCGGCAAAGAAGCGTTTAATCGCATCCACCTGGTCGTGTTCGTTCTCGTAAATTTCCACGCTGTCCTTCTCCTTAGCCCAATAAAGTGCGCAAATGCGCGGCGACGCTGTCCTGCGCCACTGCCGTTTGCTCACCGGAGCGCAAATCCTTCACTACAACAGTCCCATCGGCGACTTCAGATTCGCCAAGAACCAGTGCAATACGGGCGCCCCACTTATCGGCGCGGGCAAACTGTTTCTTAAAGTTGCCGCCGCCGTGGTTTGTCATTAGCTTCACGCCTGGCATTTCATCGCGCAGCCGCTCCGCCAGCGTCATTGCCGCAGACTGCGTTTGTGCGCCGGCAGCTACCAGGTATATATCGACAACAGGAGAGGCAATAAATTCCGGATTAACTGCCTGAACTAACAAAACAAGTCGTTCCAGGCCCATCGCAAAGCCCACTGCCGGGGTAGCGCGACCGCCCAGTTGTTCCACCAGACCATCATAACGACCACCCGCACAGACGGTACCCTGTGACCCCAGACTGTTTGTTACCCATTCAAATACAGTGCGGTTGTAGTAATCCAGACCGCGTACCAGACGCTGGTTGACGGTGTAGGCAATCCCCGCCGCGTCCAGCAATTTACACAGACCGGTAAAGTGCTCGCGTGAATCGTCATCAAGATAGTCGCCGAGAACAGGCGCGTCGTTGAGCAGCGCCTGCACGTCCGGATTTTTTGAATCCAGCACGCGCAGCGGATTGGTATACATGCGGCGTTTGCAGTCTTCGTCCAGCGTCTCTTGATGCTGTTCGAGGAACGCGACCAGCGCATCGCGATAGTTCGCACGCGCCTCTAAGGAACCAATAGAGTTCAGCTCCAGGCTAACGTGTTCAGAGATGCCCAGCGCGCGCCACCAGCGTGCGGTCAGCATAATCAGTTCCGCGTCGATATCCGGGCCTTGTAAGCCAAAGACTTCGGCGCCTAGCTGATGGAACTGACGGTAGCGGCCTTTTTGCGGACGCTCATGACGGAACATCGGCCCGATATACCACAAACGCTGTTCCTGATTGTACAGGAGACCATGTTCGATGCCGGCGCGTACACAGCCCGCCGTACCTTCAGGGCGCAATGTCAGGCTATCGCCGTTGCGATCCTCAAAGGTGTACATCTCTTTTTCAACCACGTCAGTAACTTCACCGATCGCGCGTTTGAATAACGGGGTCTGCTCTACAATCGGCAAGCGGATTTCACTGTAACCGTAGCTGCCGAGCACGTTTTTGAGTGTGCCTTCAATGCGCTGCCAGATGGCGGTTTCGCCAGGCAGATAATCGTTCATGCCGCGAATGGCTTGAATGTTTTTTGCCACGTTTATTCTCTTTCTGAATATAAAAATGAACCCTCAGCGCTTCCCCGAACGAACCGGGAGCCATGCGGGTTCAATCATACACGGGAAGCGCGCCGCTTCCCATCACGTTCTTATTTTTCAACCTGCAGCACGTCAATCCGACGCGCTTCATCAAGTTGACTTGCTTTCGCGCGAATACGGGATTCAAGCTGCGCGATCATATCGTCGTTATCGAGTCTGTCCTTACGCACGCCGTCTTCATACAGGCCGCTTTTCTTATTGCCGCCCGTCACACCCAGCGTCGATACCAGCGCTTCGCCCGGCCCGTTCACTACGCAACCGATGATCGAGACGTCCATCGGGGTGATGATATCTTCCAGACGCTGCTCCAGCGCGTTCACCGTGCCTATAACGTCGAACTCCTGACGAGAACAGGTCGGGCAGGCGATGAAATTGATGCCGCGCGCGCGAATGCGCAGCGACTTCAGGATATCGAAACCGACTTTGATCTCTTCCACCGGGTCGGCCGCCAACGATACGCGCAGCGTGTCGCCGATGCCTTCCGATAACAGCAGACCTAAACCGATCGCCGACTTAACCGCCCCGCTACGCGCGCCGCCCGCTTCGGTGATCCCCAGATGCAGCGGCTGATCGATCTGTTTAGCCAACAAACGATAAGACTCAACGGCAAGGAATACATCGGATGCTTTTACGCTCACTTTGAACTGATCAAAGTTGAGACGATCGAGATGATCCACATGGCGCATGGCTGATTCCAGCAGCGCCTGCGGCGTCGGCTCACCGTATTTTTCCTGCAGATCTTTTTCCAGCGATCCGGCATTTACGCCGATACGGATAGGGATGTTTTTGTCGCGCGCGCAGTCCACCACCATGCGAATACGTTCTTCGTTACCGATATTGCCGGGGTTGATACGCAAGCAGTCAACGCCGTATTCCGCTACTTTCAGCGCAATGCGGTAGTCGAAGTGAATATCGGCAACCAGCGGGACGTTAACCTGCTGTTTGATAAGCTTGAACGCTTCGGCGGCGTCCATGGTCGGTACAGAAACACGAACAATATCTGCGCCAACGCGCTCCAGCGCTTTGATCTGATTAACCGTCGCTTCCACGTCAGTGGTACGCGTGTTAGTCATCGACTGGACGGCGATAGGGGCGCCATCGCCAATCGGCACATTCCCAACGTAAATACGTGTCGATTTTCTACGTTGAATCGGAGCCTGGTTATGCATGAAAAATCTCCCGCGTTACCCGTCTGTTACTGCGCCGGTGTCGGTTCGGCATTAAGGGTCAGACGCGCAACCTGATTAGTTCTGATAAAGCGGCTCAGATCGACAGGTTTTCCTTGATACTGGATCTGCACCGCGGCCGGCGCGCCAATTTTAAGTTTATAAGGCGCCTGACCGGTTAGGTTTAAATTGCCATCTTTACGCTGCATACCGCTAAACAGTTTTTTACCCGTGGCGTCAGTGACTTCGAGCCAACAGTCAGCGGTAAAATTCATCACCAGCGCGTTCGGATCGGCAGCAGGCGCCGCTACGCCAGCCTGACTGGTCGGCAGCGCGGACGGCGTTTCCGTTGCCGCTGGCGCGGCAGATGTCGCAGCCGTATCGACATTCGCCTGCGAAGGCGCGACTACCGTATTTTGCGTCGCCGCCGCCGTTGGCGCTGGCGTTTGCGTCGCTGCCGTCGAATCAACCGGCGTCGCAGGAGCCGGAGCCGTTTGCGCTGGCGTCGTATCCTGGCTTGTCGCGGCACCGGTGTCCAGCGGTACGCTTTGGCCGCTGTCTTTATCTGCGTTCAGTTCAGCCGTGCTTTGATCGGCCATTGTCGTGATCTCTTCCTGCTGCGCCTTATGGTTCTGCCACCACCAGGCGCCGGTCAGCCCTACGACCACAAACAGTACCAGCCAGGTAAAAGACATTAACCAGCCGTCGCGTTTTTTACGACGCTTTCCTAATGAGAAACTCTGCATCGGGGCGACTTTAGCGGCGCGCAGCGGAGCTTGTTTTTCCAGCCCCGGCAGCAGTTCCTCTTCTGGAACATGCACCAGACGCGCATATGAGCGGATATATCCGCGCAGGAAGGTTGAAGCAAGATCGGACGGCGCCTTATCTTCTTCAATATCGCGTACCGTAGAAACCTTCAGGCAAAGTCGCTCAGCGACAGCCTGCTGGCTGAGTCCGAGTTGTTCACGGGCATTGCGCAGACGAACGCCGGTGGTTTGTGCTTCATTTTGGTCGTGCGTGGCTTCAGTATTCATTCGCTACAGCTACAGGTACGTGTAAATTAGGATTCAGGCGCCGACGAGCCGTAATGCCCGCCCACACCGCGAAACATCAGGTTAGTTAACCTTAGTCAGACAGTATAAGCCTGTCAGGCCGCAGATGACAAAACCGCTAAGACACAAGGCTAAACTCTTGTTGCACCATTACATACTGCCTTAAAGTCGACAAAAACGCACCGTTATTATTGACCAGACAAGTACAACGCCAGACATTATTCAACTGACATTGCGCCACGGTATAATGAATGCCCAGTGGCACAACTGCTATCAAATAGCCTTGATGTCAATCACCTCTCCCTGCATACGCTTACGCAGGGTACGTTTAGTACGGTCAATCACATCGCCTGCCAACTGTCCGCATGCCGCATCAATGTCATCGCCACGCGTCTTGCGTACGATGGTCGTGAAACCATAACTCATCAAAACTTTAGAAAAACGATCGATACGGCTGTTAGAGCTGCGGCCATACGGCGCGCCAGGGAACGGGTTCCACGGAATCAGATTAATCTTACAAGGCGTCTCTTTTAATAGCTCCGCCAGTTGATGCGCGTGTTCAGTGCCGTCGTTGACGTGGTCAAGCATCACGTATTCAATCGTCACGCGCCCCTGATTGGCGTTGGATTTCTCCAGATAGCGGCGAACCGCGCCCAGGAACGTTTCGATATTATATTTTTTTGTTGATCGGGACGATTTCGTCGCGAATAGTGTCATTCGGTGCATGGAGCGAGATTGCCAGCGCAACGTCAATCATATCGCCCAGTTTATCCAGCGCAGGCACTACGCCGGACGTTGAGAGCGTGACACGACGTTTGGACAGGCCGAAACCAAAGTCATCGAGCATAATTTCCATCGCCGGTACGACATTGGTCAGGTTAAGCAATGGCTCGCCCATCCCCATCATGACCACGTTGGTGATCGGACGCTGGCCGGTGACTTTGGCCGCGCCGACGATTTTCGCCGCACGCCAGACCTGACCGATAATTTCCGATACGCGCAGGTTGCGGTTAAAGCCCTGCTGCGCAGTTGAACAAAACTTGCACTCCAGCGCGCATCCTACCTGTGAAGAAACACACAGCGTAGCGCGGTCGTCCTCCGGGATGTAGACCGTTTCAACGCGCTGATCGCCGACAGCAATCGCCCACTTGATGGTGCCGTCTGAAGAACGCTGCTCTTCAACGACCTCCGGCGCGCGAATTTCCGCGACCTCTTTTAATTTGCCGCGCAACACTTTGTTGATGTCGGTCATCTCATCAAAATTATCGCAGCAATAGTGATACATCCATTTCATCACCTGATCGGCGCGGAAAGGTTTTTCACCTAAGTTTTTAAAAAACTCGCGCATCTGCTGACGGTTTAGATCCAGCAGGTTGATTTTTGTTTCGTTGTTAAGAACTACCGGGGTACTGCTTTCAGGTGTGACAATTTGTTCAGACATATGCTATTCCGGCCTCGTTATTACACGTTATGGCCCCTGGAGGGTTGAAAAAAGAAACGCCCCGGTAAGCTTACTGCTCGTCCGGGGGCGCTGCATTGTACAAATTCTGGCGTAAGGATGCCACGTCTGCACGCGGCATTAGCAAAAATAATATTTGAACCGATAATTTATCGCCAACGCATTTACAGCGTGAAAGACGAAGGAGATTAACGGGTGCGTGGGCACACTTCGCCTTCACCGAAGAAAAAGGCGATTTCGCGCTGCGCGGATTCCAGCGAATCCGAACCGTGGGTGCCGTTTTCAGTTAAGCTATCAGCGTAGTCGGCGCGCAGCGTACCCGCCAACGCGTTCGCCGGATTGGTGGCGCCAAGCAGATCGCGGTGACGCTGTACCGCATTTTCACTTTCCAGCACGGATACCACGATAGGGCCAGAGGTCATGAACTCCACCAGACCGTCAAAGAACGGTTTGCCGTCGTGCTCAGCATAGAAGCCGCGCGCCTGCTCAACGGTCAGGTGCAGCATTTTAGTGCCAACAATTTTGAACCCTGCAGCTTCAAAGCGCGCAAAGATGCTGCCAATAACGTTTTTTGCCACCGCGTTGGGTTTAATGATGGAAAAAGTCCGTTCAATAGCCATGTTTACCTCTGAAATATGTTCTGTTGTTATGTCAGGCGCGGATTATAAAGAGCATCCCATCAATTGCCTATGGATATAGGTAACATTTTTTTAAAATAAAATGAGCATTAGCAACAAAAGTTAAAGGCGCACAGCAAACTCAGCGGACTGACACAGCACGCAGTGCGTGTGTTCAGGCGTGAGAGCATGGAAAGTACGTTTGCAGCTTTCGCAGGTGAGCGTATACGCCGCACTATGCCGCGTTGGGGCGGGTTCCACGTCAAACCGTAACCGCAATGCCTGATGCGGACATACCGCCGCACAGCCGCCGCATCCCGTACAATGCGCCGCCGCTATCGTCAGCGTGTCGTCGTCAAACTGGATAACGTTTTCCGGGCAGCTTCGCCAGCAGGCGCCGCACATCCTGCACTCTTGCGGACTGATTTCGGGTACGCATTCGCTGAACGCGGAAAACGCCTGTCTGAGACGCCGTTTCCCCGGCTCGACGGCGCACGGGGTAATGGCGTCGCGCGGAACATGAAACAGAGTGCGCCGCGAGGCATTAATTTCCGCGCCGACAACGTGTTTGAAAGACCAGCCCGGCTCGCCGTAGCGGCGCAGCGCTAAATTTAGCCCCGCCAACGCCATCAGCCACTGCGCCGATCGCTCCACCGCAATATCAATAAAGCGAATACCGTACTGGCTGTGCCAGAGAAGCAGTTCATCGACCGTTGGCGCCTGTAGCGAAAACGGCCCCACCAACGTATCCCCCTGCACAAAGCGTTTAACCGGTTTGATATCGGTAATGGCGTCAACAGGACAGACAAACAGACAGTCGCCACAGGCTATGCAGCGCGTCGTATCTATGCTGACCTGCCCCTGCGCCAGCGAAAACGCCTGCGCCGGACAAACATCGGCGCAAGCGCGGCAGGAAGAAAAACGAAAACGACGACGGACGCAGGCCTGCGTCACGTCTACCGCCGGATCGATCGTCAGGTTAACCATCAGCCAATACTAAAGAAGACGTAGCGCAGCATAATCTCGCCGAGAAGCAGCAATACGCTGCCCGCCATCAGAGTCCCTCTGGCGTTTCGCAGACCGCCTGCGGCAAAGCAGAGCATTCCCGCCGCTGAGACACACCAGCCGAGAAGATAGACGTCACGCAACTGCGCCAGCGCCTGTAGCGGATGATGCGGGAAAGTGACGACCGTCGTATCCACCGCATTAATATCCGCCAGCCATAGCGGCTGCATGATCAGACGAATCAACACCATCAGTGCGACCACCACCACAGCGCAGCGCATTGCGGCGCCAGCGTTGCGCAGATAAGCCAGCGCAATGACTACCGAGCCGATAATGCCTGACGTGCCAAAGAACAGCGCCAGCGTGTTGCTATGCTGCCAGGTCGCCACCGAGGCATGGATATAAACCTGCGCCATGCAGAATACATCCACCAGCCCGAACGCTGCCGCCAGCGCCAGCAGCGGCTGCCAGCCTGGCTTTCGGAAAAACAGCAGCACAACCCCCAGTCCCAGCGCCGCCAGATAAAGGCTGGCAAAGACGATTTCGCGACTCAGCCACGAACTGGCGACATGACGTAACGCATTTAGCGCGTTCAGGGGATAGCCCATGTGCAGCGCTGAAGCAAGCAGCCCCACGCAGGCCAGTACAAACGCCCCCGCCATCGCGGGAAGCGCGCCACGTGCAGGCACGCGTCCCTCTACGGCGTACTGGCGGCCCAACGCCAGCCACAGAGTCACACCCACAGACCCTTGCAAACAGAGCGTAAAAATCAGCAGCGGTAACTCATGCATGGCGTTTACCCTCTTTTTCTGCGCCCTGATGCGCTTTGACAACCAGATTAGGTTTGGTTATGGATGAATCTGGCAGCCCGTTAACGTCGCATACGCTATCGTACTTCGCGCGCAGTTCATCAATCGGGCCAAACTTGATGGCCTCCAGCGGACAGGTCGCGACGCAGACGGGCAGTTCACCTTTCGCCAGTAAATCAACGCACATGTCGCACTTGGACATTTGGCTGGTCTGCTCGTTAAGCTGCGGCGCGTCGTAAGGGCAGGACCAGGCGCAATAGCCACAGCCGACGCATTTGTCGGTATCAACGCGCACGATGCCGTCGCCCGGGCGTTTATGCATAGCGGTAGTCGGGCAATTTTTGGTGCAGACAGGGTCCGCACAGTGGTTGCAGGAAATGGAAAGCGTATAAGCAAATACGTTATTGCTGACCCCGCCCTGCCCGGTCGGGATGAAACTTCCGCCCTTGACTTCATAGACGCGGCGGAAACGACGGCCTACTTCCAGATTGTTTTTGTCTTTGCAGGCCACCTGGCAGGCTTTACAACCGGAGCAGCGTGAGGAGTCGATGAAAAATCCCAGTTGTTTATCGCTCACCGGCGGGTAATGTGTAAACTGACTCATGCTTTAGCCACCTCCACCAGCATGGTTTGATGTGAATTTCCCTTTGCCAGCGCGGTAATACGGGCCGAGCTGAGGACGTTCGCACAGCCGCCTTTATCAATACCGTTCTCATCCGGCTGCCACCAGGCGCCGGCCTGCATCGCGACAACGCCGGGAATAATGCGCGGCGTCACTTCCGCCGGGATTTCGCAAATCCCGCGTGAGTTATGAATACGCACCATGTCGCCATGCGTAATGCCGCGCGTTTGCGCATCCTGCGGGTTGATCCACAATGTCTGCTGCTGCACTTCAATCAGCCACGGGTTAGCGTATTGCGTTGAGTTGGCGCGGTTTTTTCCTTTCCACGTAATTAACTGGAGCGGAAAATCTTTCACCAGCGCATCCTCCGGGCCTTCATGCGCGGGAACGTAGTGCGACAACGCCGGGATTTCCGGATGCTGCATGTCGTACAGGCGCTTCGAGAAGATCTCTATTTTCCCTGACGGCGTCGGGAACGGATGATTGTCCGGATCGCGAATATTGTCTTCAAAGGCGATAAATGGCGCGCTTTTGAACAGATGCTGACGGGTCTTTTGCAGCGTGGCGAAATCCGGCAGATTTTCGTCCGGCATCGCCAGACGCGTCTGTTCCCAGATGTGTTCAATCCACGCTTTCTCATCGCGCCCCTGGCTAAATTCATTCTCAATGCCTAATTTCGCCGCCACCTCACGTAGCCAGTCGTAGTCGGAGCGCCGCTCAAATTCAGGCTCAATCAGTTTTTCAGAGAGTATCAGGTAGCTTGCCGTGCCCCAGGTTTCACCGATGTTCCAGCGTTCCATAAAGCTGGTTTCCGGCAGCAGTAGATCAGCGTATTTCGCGCTCGGCGTCATAAACAGATCGCTGGCGACAATAAACTGGATCTTTGATTCATCCTCCAGTACGCGTACCGCCTGGTGCAGATCGGGGTTCTGATTCGCCAGATAGTTCCCGGCCAGCGAGAACAGAATACGGATGTTACTGTCCAGCTTATCGGCATCTTTCAGCCCCATATCCGGCGTCACTTTGCTGGCGTCGTCTGCGGCCTGCACCCAGTTCATCGCCGAAATTTTGGCTTTTACCGGGTTATCCGGCATCTCCGGACCCGCGGCGAATTTACGGTTAGCGCAGCCGCCGTAACCCGCAGCCCAACCGCCTTTGATGCCGACATTACCGGTAATGGTCGCCAGTAGGGTCGAGCCGCGCGCGGTGCGCTCGCCGCAGTTGTGGCGCTGTGGTCCCCACCCCTGAATCAACGCGGCGGGTTTGGTATTCGCGTAATCACGCGCTAACTGGCGAATGGTTTGCGCCGGGCACATGGGTGATCTTTTCCGCCCACTCGGGGGACTTAACGACACCGTCTTTGGCGCCGGTCAGATACGCCACCAGCGATTCGTTAGCCGGTACGCCTTCCGGCATTGAGTCTTCATCAAAACCGATAGCGTAGCGCGCAATAAATGCGCGATCGTGCAGATTCTCGCTGATGATGACGTACATCATCGCGTCCATCAGCGCATTGTCGGTGGTGGGCAGCAGCGGGATCCACTGATCCGCCAGCGACGAAACGGTGTCGGAATAGCGCGGATCGACCACGATAAACCGCGTACCGTTCTGCTTCATCTTCTGCAAGAAATAGTTGGTATGACCAAAAATGGTCTCCGTCGGGTTATGGCCCCACAGAATCACCAGTTTGGTCTCCAAAAGTGTATCCAGGAACTGCCGCTGGCGGCAATGCCGTAAGTATAAGGCGTCGCGGCCGCCGTGTTGCCCATACTCACAGAATGGTAGCTTTCGAGATAGCCGCCGGTCAGATTCAGCAGGCGACGCGCCATTTTATCGCCGGAAAAGGTGCCGCCGGAAACGGCGGTGCCAACATGAACATAGCGCGAAGCCGGGCCATATTTTTCAGTAATCGATTTTAAATTATCGGCGATTAAGGTTGTCGCTTCATCCCAGGAAATTCGCTCGAATTTTCCTTCACCGCGTTTTCCTACGCGCTTCATGGGATATTTAAGTCTGTCAGGATGATAAACAAATTTACGGTATGCGCGTCCACGAACACAGGCACGCATCACCGGCATTTGCGCATCCAGCGCATTATCCGGTCGCGTTGAAATTCGCGTCACGATACCGTCACTAACATGCGCCCGAATATCGCATTTGCCCCCGCAGTCAAAAGTGCTGCATGTCTGAACGACTTTTTCCGCAGGCCTGTTTTCAGTTGCCGTCACAGCGCGCGCCTGAGCGGTAGCTGGCGAGGAGACAAACGGTAACGCAATAAGCGCGGAGCTGGCCTGGATAAAATGGCGGCGAGAAATAGCGGGCTGTTCGCCATTTCCCTGGCTTTTTATATTTTTCATGATCCGACTCGTCAAATAAAAACCCATTCTCACGTTTTTAAGTGTTAGATCTCTTGATATTTATCAAGCTCCCTCATTAAGGGTAATTCTGGAAAAAATTAATAATTCTCATTAACTTTAAATTAAATGAAATTCATAATTTATTCTGAAGAGTTGTTAACGTATTAATTCAAAATTAACCGCTGCAACCTGACCGGACTCATCCATTACGACAAGTTGATAACGTCCAGCGATATTGAGTAATAAAGAAAGGCGATTATTTTCGCCATTAACAGGTTTGCCATTTAAAAACCGCCAGCGACGCCCTTTACCGCCGGTAGTCGAGACGGGCAGCGTGACGTTTTCCTGGCCTGGCAATTGCCTGATCACCGCGCCATCTCTCACTCCTGACAGCATTAACGGCGCGGCATCATTGCCCTGTAGCGGCGGACAGCGGTCGGACGCCGCGGGCAAGCGGGCGCTACGTCTTTCCGCAGGCGGCAGCCACGGCTCCAGCGGCCGCGGCCAGACGATAAACGTATGCGCACGCGCCTGCGGACAGTCGGCAGCGACACGCCGCCCCGTATCATCCAGCCAGACCGGGAAACGAATACCGTTGATGTCTTCCTGCTCAGGTAACAGCAGCGTGGGCGGCTGGCTGTCGTCAAGCAGCCATGTCGCCAGTCGGCGGCGACAGTTGCTGTCTCCGGCAGGCAGAGTCTGTCCGCCCGGCCAGCAAATGACGCCGCGGCTTACCGTCTGCGGACGCGGATCTTCCGGCAGGCGTCCCGTATGCGCCAGTAACAGATTATTGACCCTGGTTAAGCAATGGCACCGCGCTGGCAAAACCAAATTGCCCCACCACAGGCGTGCCGTCGGGTCTGCCTGTCCAGATGCCGATGATATAGCGCGCGTTAACGCCAATAGCCCACGCATCGCGATAGCCGTAGCTGGTGCCGGTTTTCCACGCCAACGGCACAATGCGCGGCAGCGCGTTATCCGGCAAGGGTTGCGCTTCATCCGCCATAATCCGTCGAATGATCCACGCCGCTCCCGGCGACATTAATGGTCTTTCCGACAGCGGATCGTCCGGCTGTAACCGTAGTTTCGCCGCTTTCCCATGACGAGCGAATGCGCTGTATGCCGCCGCCATCTCGTCAAGCCGCGCGCCCGCGCCGCCCAGAATCAGTGAAAGATTGGGCGCCGCGCCAGCAGGCAAATATAGCGGCAGGCCGACGTTACGCAGTTTTGCCGCAAATCGTTTCGGCCCATAGGCTTCAAGCACCTGAACGGCAGGCAGATTCAGCGAGCGTACCAGCGCGCCGCTCATGCTGACCGGGCCGTGAAATCCGCTGTCGAAGTTTCCCGGGCGGTAATCTCCGGTACGGCGCGGAACGTCCTGTAATAATGATGCGGGATGGATCAAGCCGTCATCCAGCGCCAGACCATACACAAAGGGTTTGAGTACCGATCCCGGCGATCGGATCGCCGTTACCATGTCGACATGACCAAAACGGCTGTCGTCATTAAGGTCTACCGATCCTACCCAGCCGCGCACGCTCATATCGGTATGATCGACGACGATCATCGCCAATGAACTGCGTGCAGGCAACCGCCCTTTCCATGCCCGCGCCAGATCTTCCAGTTGCCGCTGCAACCCGGCGTCCAGCGTGGTCACAATTTTGTCGCTCCGGCTTTTACTCAACATCATTCGGGCAAAAAGCGGCGCCAGTTGCGGCATTTGACGCGGCGCCAGCCAGACCGGCTCTTCACGCGACTCGCGTACCGTTTCGGCAGGCCAGACGCCCTGCTCCGCCATCCGATCCAGCACTTTATTCCGTGCCGCTTCGGCTCTCGCAGGCCATCGGTCGGGGCGTAACCGGCTCGGCGCCTGCGGCAATACGGCCAGCAGCGCCGCGTCAGCGTAGCTCAGGCGCGCGGGCGGCTTGCCGAAGTAGGCCCAGCTTGCAGCGCCAATACCCTGTAGCGTGCCGCCGAACGGCGCGCGGTTCAGGTACAGCGTCAGGATATCGCGCTTGGACAAATGCCATTCAAGCTGGAGGGCGCGCCAAAGCTGGCGGATTTTACCGCCGAACGTGCGCGAATGCGGGTCCAGCAGTCTCGCCACCTGCATAGTCAGCGTACTGCCGCCGGAAATAACGCGCCCGGCGGTAAGATCCTGCCATGCCGCGCGCGCGACGGAGAAAGGGTTAACGCCAGGGTGCCGCCAGAACCAGCGATCTTCGTAATTGATTAAGGCCTCCAGGTAGCGGGGAGAGACCTCTTCAATCGTCACCGGATAACGCCAGATCCCCCCGGCGTCGGCAAAGCGCCACAGCGGCGTACCGTCATGGGCTACCACGACCCGCGCAGGATGGACCTCATTGAGCGGCAGCGGCCAGAGTTTATCCGCCGCCCATAACGCCAGGAAAATAAAAAGCGGCGCGCCCGCCAGCCACAGCCAGCGGCCACGTTTACCACGCCAACCGTTCATTTAAGGCGTCACAATCAGCAGCCCCTCGCTCGCGCCGGTTGCCCGCCACTGAGGCGCGTACATCGATTCCACCTGCGGTTGCGCAAGCTGGTACGTCCCCGGCGTTACCGCGCGCGCCAGGTAGACCAGCGTCACGAGCTGGCCCTCATTGACGACGACGGCAGCCACAAATCGATCGTCGCGGAATTCCATATACTGAATATCCGCCTGCTGCATCTGATTAAGCAGATTTTGCACTTCGCTACCGCTTTCCGGCAGGCTGGCGCTGCTGTCAGCCAGATTCTGGTTTTCCAGCTCCAGCCCGGCCGGGAGCAGGTCCACCACCAGCGCATCCGGCACATTGCGATCGGCCACTACCGTTAACCAGACCAGCACCAGTTCGCCGCTACGCAACGAGGACAGCGATTTGCGCTGACCATCGGTCCCCAGTATTTGTCGTTCAATCTGCAAAACGTTGCTGGCAGGCTCAGGCGCAGATGAGGGATAGCCGCTGCTATCCAGACGCAGCCATAGCGGCTGGCTACCGGTGTTCGTCACCTCAAGGGCGGCCAGCTGGTCAGCATCCAGATTACGGGTCAGCGCCTTGTCGCCCGCCAGCGGCTGCGCCTCTAAAGAGGTCTGCGCCTGCCAGGCGCCCGCGCTGGCCTGTCGCGAATGCGCGGCGAGGAACAAGGCATTGTTCTCCTGGGTAGAGAGCCAGCGCTGACCGAAGGCCTGCTCAGAAAGCGAGCTTAATAGCGCGTTTTGCGCGTCCGGTCTGAGGTTGTTCTCTTCCAGTAGCGACAACATCAGAGCGTTATCGCGCAGAGAACTACCGTAATCCGCTATCCATTGCCGTTCGTCCTGACGCGGCGTATTCAGAGCCAGCGTAATGGCCTCTTCGCCACGTCTGGCATCGCCCATCGTGTTTAACGCGATGCCCAATTGCATCAGCGGCAGTCCTGAAGCCGCCTGACTACGGCGCTCCCAGATTTCGCGCAGCGCGCCGAGCGGCGCTTTCTGCTGACGCGCCAGTACCAGCGCGGCGTAAGCCTGAGCGGCAAAAGTACTGGCCTGGGTATTATCGCTATAACGAATCAGCATCGTGCCGGGATCCTGCAGATAGCGCAGCAGTCGCTCATTGCCCCGGTTAATGGCCTCCGGCAGGACGCTATATCCCTGCTCGCCCGCGCGAATGAGGAAATCCATCGCGTAGGCCGTTAGCCAGGGCTCTTCCGCCCCATTTTCATCCCATAGCGCAAAACCGCCGTTATCACGCTGCATCTGTAGTATCCGGGAGATGCCGATATCCACCGCGGCGCGCCGTTTTTCATCGCTATCGCCGGTAATACCGAGCGTCTGCAATTGAGCGGCATTGGTGTACAGCGCCGGGAATAACCCGCTGGCGGTTTGTTCCAGGCACCCGTACGGATATGCTTTCAGCTCGCGAATGTAGCGCGCCAGATTGAGCGGCGGTTTTCCGCTTAACAGCAGTTGTCCCTGCAACGTGGCTGGCGAGACGTTTGCCAGATGCTGCTCTGGTACATGCCAGCTCTCTCCCGGCGCCAGCGCAATGCCGCTATTTACCGTTTGGGCAGGCCAGGCCGGACGCACGCCGATTTGCCACTGCTTATGCTGCGCGCCGAGGGTTTCTCCCGGCAGATTCAGACCGCTAATGGTCGCCTGGATTTCGCCTTCGCCAAAACCTTCCAACGCGCGTACCGGAACGAATAAGGTGGTGCGCACGCCCGGCGCCAGGTTGACCGGTTGCGGCTGCTGGCTAAGCAGTTCCAGTAACCCACTGGCGGCGAGCGCAATATTCAGCGTCTGCGGACGCTCGGTCAGATTGGTGACATCCAGCACCAGTCGCGAAACATCCCCTCCCGCCAGAAAACGCGGCATATTCAGCTCGGCAATCACTGGCGCGGCGACAACGACTTTGCTTTCGCCGCGACCAAAATCGTCCGCTGTCCATGCCTGCGCCATAACCCGCAGTTCGCCGTTAAAGTCGCCAATCGGCAGCGTTACGACCCCTTCGCCCTGCTCATTGAGCGTGATCGGCTGCGCCTGCTGCGCGATGATATTGACATGGTTTACCGGCGGTTTTCCGCCGCGCTTAAGGGCGTCGCCATCGCCGCCAAAACGCAACGCCGCCAGCCGCCCCTGCCCTTCAATGACCTGGCCGTAAATATCGTAGATATCCGCACCGTAGCGTTTTTGACCGAAGAACGCCTGCCACGGGTCCGGCGTCGCGTAATCGGTGATATTCAATACGCCGCTATCGACCGCGGAAACCAGCACGTTGATCTGTTTTGGCATTTCGCCGTGTTTAACGCTGGCTTTCACCCTGACGGTGAGCGGCTGATTCGGGCGCATTTTAGCCGGGCTTTCCAGCGCCAGATCGAGGCGGCGGTTTTCATCCCCCAGCGGTAGGTGTAGTAACCCCACGGCGCGTTTTGGCGTCGCGGAACGAGATTTATCGCCGGGACGCACCACCAGCGTACTGAGATAGAGATCGTGGCGATTCCAGGTTTTATCCACCGGAATCGTGAGCTCCAGCCCCTGCGCCGGCACGTCGATCGCCTGCCACCACAGCGGACCATCGCTGGACTCCACCATGGCATAACCTTTACCGGCGACCGGCGCGGCGATATGCAATTTCATGGTGTCGCCTGGACGATAATTCGCTTTATCCAGTTTGAGGGTGACGCGATCCGGACGCGCCGCGCCGCTACCGTCGCTGTTATCCTGCCAGCTATAGCCGGCCCAGAAACGAACGCTGCTGACCGTCTCATTCGGCGCTTTGACCTCCAGACGGTACGCGCCCCATTCCACCGGGAAGCTGACTTTTCCGGTTTCATCCGCGTTCAGATTCAGCGTCTGCTCGCCCTCCACCAGATCTTTTTGATCAAACTGCGACTGCCAGCCTTCGCTTTCCGACCAGTTCCAGTAATAGTCGCGACGCTCGCGGATGAGCCGCACCTGTAAACCGGACACCGCTTTTTTCTCGCCCTGCGCGTTGGCGTAAACAATATCGAATGCGGCGTTGCTGTCTTCGTCGACAATCGGTTGATTAACGGTGGTATCCGTACGGTAGTCGTATACCGCTTTGGCGGCGAACTGTGGACGAATTCCCGGTAACGTATCGGCAGGCCAAATCGCCTGCTCTACGCGACGAGTGACCGGACGACCGCCAGACTCCAGCAGGCTGGCCTGTAGAATTACCTGCAGCGGCGAATGCGCTTCTTGCCACTGGCTGGCAGCACTCACTTCACCACGTCCGCCTTTATCCAACGTCAGTTGAACTTCGTCCAGGCTGCGCGAAAGATTCTCTTCGGCAATATTGCCGAACTGGAAGCCAGGCAACGCCGCGACAGCGTCGCGCAGCGGACGCAGGAAAAGTTGCCCTTGCAGGGTATTGCCGTTAGCAGGGGCGCCATACAAGTAATAGCCGACAACGGAGAATTTCACCTCATCCGCAGGCGCCAGCGGCGTTTTTTGCGCCGTCAGGTTGAGCGCCATCCGCTCCGGCATAAAGTCTTCCACGTGGAAATCCCAACTCCGCAGCAAATTATCGCCGGTGTTGGCGCGGACATGCCACAAGCCGGTCGGCGCGTTGATATCCAGCGGATAATTCAAACGGTATAGCCCGTTTTCCGGCTGGCTGACAACGGTACGCATCACCTGTCCATCTGGTTTTACCACTTCCAGCTTAACGGGTTGATCGGGCAGCGTTTTACCGTCGCTATCGCGCAGTAATCCGTTGAGGATAACCGTTTCGCCCGGTCGGTAGAGATCGCGCGGGCCGAACATAAAGAACTGCTTGCTGTAGCCGGGCGCGCCAGCGACATTAAATTCCGACAGATCCAGAGCCGGAAGCGTGAGATCGAGCAGCGTGGTCTGCTCCTCTTTACGCGCCAGTAATAGCGCCGCCGCTTTATCAGCCTCCAGTTGCACATGTCCCTGCGCGTCGCTCGTCGCCTGCGCCAGCGTCTGACCTTTATCATTCAGAAGAACGATCTCAATTCCCGACTGCGCCGCGCCGTTTTCCAGGCTTTGCGTAAAGATATCCAGCCGATTATGGTAACGGTGCGCGGACACGCCGATATCGCTAAGGGTAAACAACGTAGCGGCATTACTATAGTTGTAGTGTCCAGCCTGATTCATTACCGCCACATATACGCCCGCCTGTTGCAGCGGCTTAATATCGCTTAATGGCAGCAGCAGTTTCTCACGCGTATTGCGCGCCGGATTAAGATCAAAACGACCGGTATAAACCAGATCCGCCATTTTCAGCAGATGGCCGGACTCCCAGTTAGAGAGAGAACTACGGTACTCCCACTGGCTGACAAATGACGCCAGCGATCCGGGCTTAACGCGGAAAAAGTTCACATCAACGTGGTTGACGTTAAGCGCCATGACCGGCAGTCCTTCCGCGATTTTCCCCGGTAGCAGCGATCCCCGGCTGGCAAAGCCGACGCTGGGCTGGACATCACGCGTGGTAATCGTTTTTTCATAAGACTTGCCGAAGGTGGCGTTATTCAGCGCTTTAACGGCGGGATCAACCGTGACCACCAGCACGCGCTCAGGTTCCAGATGACGTAACCTTAGCTCTTTTAAATTTGGCGCCAGCTCCCATGCGCCATCAACGCTGCCGCTTTTCTTATCAACCACGTGAACCACACGGGAGAAATCCTGTTCAGGATCTAAAGGAATTGAAAACGTCAGCACCAGCGTCGCCGCGCCGTCGAGCTGCGCTTCGGAGGCGTCTAATAGCGTGAGCGCTTTGCCCTGGCTTTGCTGCGCCAGCTTTTGTAGCTGTGCCGGGTCTTGCGCGGGCGAGGGCTGCGCTACGGCTGGCGCTTCGCTTTTAGTCGTCGGGGCGGTTTTATCGTTGTTATCGCATCCCGCCAGCGCCAGCATGATCATGCAGGCCACCACGCGTAAATGTTTCATCTTTCATCCCTGGCCTTAACGGCCTGTCAGCAACGGTTGATGAGATATTATGCGCGAGAAATTTTATTGTGTAAGTCCGTATTACTGTGATGATGCGAAAATTTTACGCAGAAATGTGGTTTCGCCAGCCAAAACAGCCTCTTCTACTTGTCCCTTTTCGGGAAACGTCCGACAATTTGACCATAATCAGGTAACAATGGAGATGCCCATGACCACCGCCTTTTTTGTCGCCGCCGACTGGCTTGCCGAACATATTGATGATCCGGAAATACAGATTCTTGACGCCCGTATGGCGCCGCCAGGACAGGAACATCGTGATATGGCGGGCGAATATCGCGCCGGACATATTCCCGGCGCGCTGTTTTTTGATATTGAAGCGCTTTCCGATCGCGCATCGCCGTTGCCGCATATGATGCCGCGCCCGGAAGCGTTTGCGGTGGCCATGCGTGAACTGGGTGTTCGCCAGGATAAACACCTGGTCATATACGATGAAGGCAATCTGTTCTCCGCTCCGCGGGCGTGGTGGATGCTGCGCACGTTCGGTGCCGAGAAAGTGTCCATTCTGGCGGGCGGACTGGCGGGCTGGCAGCGCGACGAATGGCTATTGCGCGAAGGCGAGGAAGCGCATGAAGGAGGCGAGTTTGAGGCGAAATTCACGCCGCAAGCCGTGGTGCGTCTCACCGACGTATTGCTGGCAAGCCATGAAAAAACCGCGCAAATCGTTGACGCGCGTCCGGCGGCGCGTTTTAACGCTCAGGCTGATGAACCGCGTCCGGGACTGAGGCGCGGACACATTCCTGGCGCGCTAAACGTCCCGTGGACGGAACTGGTGTATGAGGGCGAATTAAAGACCACTGACGAACTGAATGAGGTTTTTTTCAGCCACGGCGTGAGTTTCGACAGACCGATTATCGCCAGTTGCGGTTCCGGTGTGACGGCCGCGGTCGTGGTGCTGGCGCTCGCCACGCTGGATGTACCTGACGTCACGCTTTACGACGGCGCGTGGAGCGAATGGGGCGTGCGTACCGATTTACCGGTTGAACCCGCTTAATATCTGCCATGCCGGATGGCGCTCACGCTTATCCGGCCTACCGTTCAGGCTGATGTAAAACGATCTACAGACATTGTTTTTATTCAGCTGTTTTCCACTGTCCTGCAAACGGGCATTATTTTCTCTTAATAAAATCCTATTTTTTATCGGTAAATACTTTACGCCGGGTATAAGGAGTATCATCACCGCTGTTTTGGTTTTCACCGGAAAATAACTCCTGTAAATATAATTTTTAAGGATGGAAAATGGATATTTCACTCGCTAATTTAATTGAGTTGGTTAAAAAGGTTAACCGTAATAAGGTACCTACTCCTATGTCTGCCGAGGAAATAAGTCGTCTGCGAGTGCGTAAGTATCGCGATCCGCAAAATACGGAAACCACTGAGTTACCTGAAAGCCTGAAGGCGCTACTGGCCTACGACCGCGATCTACTTAGCAATTATAATATGCCTGTGATTGAAACATTACAAAGATCTATTGATAAAGAGGGAGTAATACATTCTTACTCTCCTGATGAAGAGGCGTATTACGGCGCTGGCATGGATAGCTCAGGTATTGATATTGAAGATCTGATGCCTGTCTGGAGTAACGATCCCCGTCTTCCGGCATTAATTCGTATCGATCATGTCGGCGATCAGGCCATTTTTATCTATATCACAGAACGGGATGCCAACGGCGAATACCCTATTGCCCGCATAGAGCGTAATGAATTCTGGCTGGCGGAGTCTTCTCTGGTGGAATACCTCTATAATATTATTTCGGGCGCTAAAGACATTGGCTTTACCGAAGAGGATTTACATCTTCCGCAATGGAAGGCACAGCAAAAAATGAATGAACAACGCGATGCCGCTTTACTTGACCTGGAGGATTATCATGAGGCGTTTTGGGCAAAACTGGACGCGCTCGTCGATTAATCGACATGCTGTCGGGTGGCGCTCACGCTTATCCGGCCTACCGTTCAGGCTGATTTAAAACGAATCTACATAAATACTGTTTAAGCAGGCCACAAAAAAACCGCTCAGTTGAGCGGTTTTTTTGTGCTGGTCCGGTTCGCGGCCTTTCCAGCAGGCTTTGTTGCCATAGCAACGCAGGCACACCACAGTAGGTAAATACTCCCTTTTAAGGAGAGCAAAGTCAAGTTAATTCACGACGAAACTATTCAGCATTTGAGGTATTATCTTTCCCGGCCCCCTCCGCCGTCTCGCAAACGAGCGCTGGCTTCAGGAGAGGATGTTCCATGGCCGTAAGCGCAGGCACACCACAGTGCCTGCTATCACGGCATTATCGCCAGCGGTGCTACCGTGATGCGGTCTTCGCAAGGACCGCAACATGAAGGTACGATGCTTTTGTGTCGTGCTTCTTGTTTCTGGCACGTTGTGTCTTCACGCAGACAGAAGCTACCCAGGTAATTCTGTTCCCGTAACGCTCAACGTCCAGAGCAGGTAAGCCAGGAGGCCGCCCTGTTGGGCGGCTTTCTTTTCTTCAGATGATGCGGTTCTGTTTAAAATCGCGCAGGAACCCACCCCAACGACGCTCGTAGAACGGCGCGATATGCTCGGTGATAAAGTGGCTGATACCCTGCGCGCCCTTCCTCACCTGACAAATATCGATCGGTTCGTCACCCGGTAACGTGTCGGTCGCCACATTGCCCGCTGCGTGAATGATCTCTTCAATTTCGCCGTCAGCCTCAATGCCAATCAGCAGATTAGGTTGGGCGTCCGCATGTTCTTTAATCGCGCAGAGAAATGCGCGTTTCACCGGTTTGATGGTTTTAAACAGCGTAGTGAGGGAATCAATCATCTGCGACGGCGGCTCGGCCACTTCGGATAAAATAAGCGACTCGCCGCCTTCCAGCACTTCCTGCGTACTTAACGGACTGCCTTCCTCAGCGAGAAGCAGGCTGATTTCACGCGGCATAAACTCTTTGCCGGTCGGCAATTTAGCGTTGAGGAATAACGTTTCGCCAAGCGTCATTTCAAACAGCGTGCGCGCCGGCATCACCACAAACGCCTGTTCGTCTTCCACGGCCTGCTGCAGCGCCTCCAGAGAAGTAAAGAAGGGAATGACGGTCGTGCCGTCTTCTTTTTCCCAGTGCTGCAAATCCAGAGCGCTGTCTTCCACAATCGCCTCGCCTTCGGCAGCGCTGCCCGGCACCCAGACGGTGGACTCCAGTAAGGTACGAAAAAATGCCGGACGATGCGCGGGCTCAGTCGCCGCTTTCTCCAGCAAGATTTCTAATTCATTTTTAGTTTCGGACATAGGAATCACAAATTATGTATATGGGTTGTAGGCCTGATAAGACGCACGGCGTCGCCATCAGGCGAAATGCCGGGTGGCGCTTCGCTTACCCGGCCTACAAAAACACCGTTCAGGCGGTCAGCAGATTCGCGATGATGCGCACACCCAGACCGGTTGCCCCGGCAGCCCACTGCTCAACCGGCGCTTTGCGATAAGTGGCGGAACAGTCAATGTGCAGCCAGCCTTCGCGGTAATTTTCAACAAAGTGCGACAGAAAACCCGCGGCGGTGCTTGCCCCGGCGGGATACGCCGCGCTGCCGGTGTTGTTCAGTTCCGCAAAGTTAGACGGCAGTTGGTTACGGTGAAACTCCGCCAGCGGCAGACGCCAGAACGGTTCATTCTCTTGCGCCGCGCTGGTCAGCAAGCGCCCCGCCAGCGTATCGTCAAAACTGAATAGCGCATGGTAGTCGTTACCCAGCGCCGTTTTCGCCGCGCCGGTTAACGTCGCCATATCAATGATTAGCTGCGGGTGTTGCGCGCTGGCGTCAATCAGGCCATCCGCCAGTACCAGTCGCCCTTCCGCATCGGTATTCATGACTTCGACATTCTTGCCATTACGGTAGCGAATAATATCGCCCAGTTTAAACGCGTTGCCGCTGATCAGATTATCGGCGCAGCACAGGAACAGTTTTACGCGTTTATTCAGCCCACGGGTAATGGCGAACGCCAGCGCGCCTGTTACTGTCGCCGCGCCGCCCATATCGGATTTCATAGAATCCATAAAAGCGCTTTGTTTGATACTGTAGCCGCCGGAGTCAAAGGTGATACCTTTACCGACCAGGCAGGCATAAACCGGCGCATCTTTGTCTCCCGTCGGGTTGTAATCCAGCGCCAGCAGCACCGGCGGACGCTCGGAACCACGGCCTACGGTATGCAGCCCCATATAGTTCTGCTCGCGCAGATCTTCGCCTTTGGTGATACGATAAGTGACGCTATCGCACGCGACGCTGCACAGCAGATCCACTGCGCGCTGCGCCAGTTGCTCCGGCCCAAGCTCTTCCGCCGGAGCATTAATGGTGTCGCGCACCCAGTCAATAATGGTCAGGCGGTTATCCAGCTCCTGACGTTGGGCATCGTCTAAATCCGGCCACATTACGGTACGGACGCCTTTTGGTCCTTTGTAACCCGCCCAGAATGCCCAACAACGCTCGGTATCCCATCCTTCGCCTGTCAGCGCGACCTGTTTTATTCCCAGGCCGTCGATTTTACGCGCCGCACGCTGGATCAATCCCAGATCGTCTTTACCGTTAAGATGCAAGGTAATACCGTCGTTATTAATACTGTAAGTGGCTTTATCGCCCCAGCGCGCATCGGCAGGCTGCGTGGAAAGCGTAATTTTCATGGCTTCTGTCATTGTTATTTTCCTTATTAGCAAACGGGCCGCCGTAGGGCAGCCCGTTATTTGACTTACTCTGCTTCATCCAACCAGACTAGCAGAATCGCCTCCAGAATTTTTTCATTGGATGCGTTAGGGTCGTCGTCAAAATCGTCCAGTTCGCAGATCCACTGATGCAGATCGGTGAAACGAACGGTTTTAGGATCGACATCAGGATATGCGTCGTATAACGCTTCGCCGATCTCGCGGCTATCGGTCCACTTGAGTCCCATACTACCCTCTGTTAATGCTCACGCGCATGGTTGATTGTGTAACGTGGAATTTCGATAACCAGATCGTCGTCGGTAACGCGGGCCTGGCAGCTCAGTCGACTTTCCGGCTCCAGCCCCCACGCTTTATCCAGCATATCGTCTTCTTCTTCCGAACTTTCCGGCAAGGAGTCGAAGCCTTCACGTACAATACAGTGACAGGTGGTGCAGGCGCACGATTTCTCACAGGCGTGTTCAATCTCGATGCCGTTGCGCAGCGCAACGTCAAGAATGGTTTCACCGGTCTCAGCTTCCAGAACTGCGCCATCCGGACAAAGATCCTGATGAGGCAGAATAACAATCTTCGGCATGTTAAACCTCGTCTACGGAATGGCCTTTCAACGCGCGACGAACCGACTGGTCCATGCGGCGAGCGGCAAATTCCTGGGTTTGTTTATCTACGTTTTTAATGGCTTGTTCTATGGCGTCAACATCATCGCCTTGTGCGACCGCGCTTAAATGTGCGGCGGCATCATCAATGCATTGACGTTCTGCGGCGCTTAACAGCGCGGCGTCGGCAGTTAGCGCGCCGGTCAAACTTTCCAGCACGCGCGCGGCTTCGACTTTTTGCTCCGCCAGCATACGCGCTTTCACGTCCTGCTCGGCAAAACTCATGGAATCCTTGATCATCGAGGCGATTTCGCTATCGGTCAGGCCATAGGAAGGTTTGACCTGAATGGAGGCCTCGACGCCAGTGGATTTTTCCATTGCGGTGACGCTCAACAGGCCATCGGCGTCTACCTGGAAGGTCACGCGAATATGCGCCCCGCCCGCCGGCAGCGGCGGGATCCCGCGCAGCGCAAAGCGCGCCAGCGAGCGGCAGTCCTGCACCAGTTCGCGTTCGCCCTGCATCACATGGATAGACATCGCGGTCTGGCCGTCTTTGAAGGTGGTGAAATCCTGCGCGCGCGCCACCGGGATAGTGGTGTTGCGCGGAATGACTTTTTCCACCAGGCCGCCCATCGTTTCCAGCCCAAGAGAGAGTGGAATCACGTCCAGCAGCAGCATTTCGCTGTCCGGCTTGTTGCCGACCAGAATATCGGCCTGAATCGCTGCGCCAATAGCGACCACTTTATCCGGGTCAATAGCGGTTAACGGCGTGCGGCCAAAAAATTCGCCCACCCGCTCACGCACCAGCGGTACACGGGTCGAACCGCCGACCATGACCACTTCCAGAACGTCCTGGGGCTCAACGCCGGCATCTTTCAATGCGCGACGGCAGGCCAATAGCGTGCGCTTAACCAGCGCGGAAATGAGATCGTTAAACTGCTCGCGGGTGATCTCCCCCTGCCAGCCTGCAACATTAACGCGAACGGTATCAGCATCGCTTAAGGCGATTTTCGCGGTAATCGCGGCATCCAGCAGTTCGCGCTGAACGCGATTGTCGCTACGATCGGCAATTCCCGCCTGCTCACGAATATAGTCCGCCAGCAGATGGTCAAAGTCGTCGCCACCGAGCGCAGAATCACCGCCCGTCGCCAGCACTTCAAACACCCCGCGGCTCAGGCGTAAGATAGAGATATCGAAGGTACCGCCGCCGAGATCGTAAACAGCGATAACGCCTTCTTTGCCTGAGTCCAGACCGTAGGCAATCGCCGCCGCCGTCGGTTCGTTGAGCAGGCGCAGGACATGCAGGCCTGCCAGCCGCGCGGCGTCTTTCGTCCCCTGACGTTGGGCATCATCGAAATAGGCGGGAACGGTAATCACCACGCCATCCAGCTCGCCGGAGAGCGATTCGCTAGCCCGCGCGGCCAGCGCTTTGAGAATATCAGCAGATACGCGTACCGGATTGAGCAATCCAGCCGCCGTGTCAATCATCGGTAGCCCATTAACGCTTGCCTTAAACCGGTAAGGCAGATGCGGATAGCGCGCCTGGATATCCGCCAGCGAGCGTCCCATCATGCGTTTCACAGAGCTGATAGTGTTGGCCGTATCCTGCGCGGCATTGTCACGCGCAGCGTAACCGACCGTATGGCCCTGCTGCTGATAGTGAACCACTGAAGGCAACAGGTGGCGCCCTTCGTGGTCAGGCAGTGTTTCCGCCTGGCCGCTGCGAACCGTCGCAACCAGAGAGTTGGTAGTGCCTAAGTCGATGCCCGCCGCCAGACGACGCTGATGCGGCGCGGCGCTCAGACCAGGCTCACTAATTTGTAATAAGGCCATGTTAGATTCCAGTTAAAAATCGAGCAGCTTTTCTTCGAGTTGTTCTGCGCTGCTTCGCAGTTTATCGAGAAACCGCAGTTTGCGCACCGTATCCGCCGCCGCGTCCCACGCGGCGTTGTCCAACTGTTCCACCATTTGCTGAAGACGAGCATCAAACATCTTTTGTACGCGTTTGATGAAGCTTTCCAGCCGCGCGTCGTCTTTTGATTGTTCGATATCGTCCAGCTCTTCGCGAAGCGTGAGTTGTTCCATCAGAAACGCGGTGTCGCGTACCGTATGCTGCTCGCTGGCCAGATCGAACCCGTGTAAGGAAAGCAGATACTCCGCGCGCGTCAAAGGGTGACGCAGCGTTTGCCAGGCCTGGTTGATCGTGGCGGATTGCTGGACGGCGGCAAGCTGCTGCGCCTGAGTGCCGTTGGCAAATTTGTCAGGGTGATACTGGCGTTGCAGATCCTGAAAACGAAAGCTCAGCGCCTGGGTGTCAATCTGATAACGGGCTGGTAAGCCAAAGAGGGTGAAGTAATCCATAACATTCTCAGGGATAGCCTGTCAGAACAAACCCCACACGCAGGCGACCACGGTGGGGTTATACCTTCTTACTTCGCGCCGCAGATGCGTTGTCTGCGCGGGTTCCCCCAGTCACTTACTCAAGTAAGCGTCTGGGGATTCACTCGCTTGCCGCTTTTCTGCAGCACGAATGACTCGGTATAACAGCGGAACACAGTTACACGTGGAAGCTTTCGCCGCAACCACACTCATCTTTCACATTCGGGTTGGAGAATTTAAACCCTTCGTTCAGGCCTTCTTTTACGAAGTCCAGCTGTGTACCGTCCAGAAATTGCAGGCTCTTGCCGTCAACCACTACCTTAACGCCTTTGTCTTCAAACACGGTGTCTTCCGCCGTCGGCTCGTCAACAAATTCCAGTACATAAGCCATACCTGAGCAGCCGGAGGTTCTCACGCCCAGACGCAGACCAAACCCTTTACCACGGTTGGCCAGGAAGGTATTAACTCGCGCTGCTGCACTGTCGCTAAGTGTAATCGACATAACAAAACCTCAATGTTAACGTTCTATTTTATTTCGCTTCGCGTTTGCTTTTGTAATCCGCAATAGCGGCTTTAATCGCGTCTTCCGCCAGAATAGAGCAGTGAATTTTCACCGGCGGCAGCTCCAGTTCGTCTGCAATGTCGGTGTTTTTAATCGCCTGCGCTTCGTCCAGGGATTTCCCTTTCACCCACTCCGTTACCAGAGAACTGGAGGCGATAGCGGAACCGCAGCCGTAAGTCTTGAAGCGCGCGTCTTCAATGATACCTTCATCGTTAACTTTAATCTGCAACTTCATGACGTCGCCGCAGGCCGGCGCGCCAACCATACCGCTTCCCACGTTATCGTCGTTGTTGTCAAACGACCCTACGTTACGCGGGTTCTCATAGTGATCGATTACTTTTTCGCTGTAAGCCATTATAAATTCTCCTGATTCCGATACCGATTAATGATGTGCCCATTCGATGCTGTTCAGATCCACACCCTGCTTGTACATTTCCCACAGTGGAGAAAGGTCACGCAGACGGCCAATGGATTTACGAACCAGATCAATGGTGTAGTCGATCTCTTCTTCAGTGGTAAAACGACCTAAAGAGAAACGGATAGAGCTATGCGCCAGCTCGTCATTCATGCCCAACGCGCGCAGCACGTAGGACGGTTCCAGACTGGCGGAGGTGCAGGCGGAACCGGAAGAGACCGCCAGGTCTTTCAGCGCCATGATCAGCGACTCGCCTTCAACGTAGTTAAAGCTCACGTTGAGAATGTTTGGCGCGCCCTGCTCAAGGTCGCCGTTCAGGTAAACTTCTTCAATATCTTTGATGCCGTTCCACAGACGGTTACGCAGACCGCGCAGACGGGCCATTTCGGTCTCCATCTCTTCTTTCGCGATACGGTAAGCTTCGCCCATGCCGACGATCTGGTGAACAGGCAGAGTACCAGAGCGCATACCGCGCTCGTGCCCGCCGCCATGCATCTGCGCTTCAATGCGAATACGCGGCTTACGACGCACATACAGCGCGCCAATGCCTTTCGGACCATAAATTTTATGACCGGAGAAGGACATCAGATCCACTTTCAGTTGGCTCAGGTCGATAGGCAGTTTGCCCACGCTCTGGGTGGCGTCAACGTGGTAGATGATACCGCGCGCGCGGCACATTTCGCCGATGGTCGCGATATCCTGCACCACGCCGATTTCGTTGTTCACGTGCATGATGGAAACCAGAATGGTGTCGTCACGCATCGCTGCTTCGAGCTCGTTGAGATCGATGATGCCGTTGCGCTGCGGCGCCAGGTAGGTCACTTCAAACCCTTCGCGCTCAAGCTGACGGCAGGTGTCCAGCACCGCTTTGTGCTCGGTCTTGCTGGTGATGATGTGCTTGCCTTTTTTCTGATAAAAGTTAGCAGCGCCTTTAATCGCCAGGTTATCGGACTCCGTCGCCCCTGAGGTAAAGACGATTTCACGCGGGTCGGCGCCGACCAGTTCAGCAATCTGGTTGCGGGCGATATCGACGGCTTCTTCAGCCTGCCAGCCGAAACGGTGTGAACGAGACGCCGGGTTCCCAAAGGTTCCGTCCAGGGTCAGAAACTGCATCATTTTCTCGGCAACACGCGGGTCCACCGGCGTGGTTGCGGAGTAGTCGAGATAAATCGGTAATTTCATTGCTCTTAAACTCCGTACATCACTCAATGCAAGGAATCAGGCAACCGGCTGGATGTACGACCGTGTTGACGGGACGTCCGCGTCCCGGCCTGATTCTGAATTCTTTTTTACGCTTCATCCTTCAGACGACCGCGGCATTCACCGCATGAGGCCGCCAGAAGAGATGGCGTAATATTTTAATTAAGCGCGTAATTTAACGTCGATAGCGTCCTGCGCACGACCGCTGGCGCGCGGCGCGTCATGCGTGTGCTGGCGACCAGACACATCCAGAACTTCCTGGTTATTCACCAGCTCGCCTAAGGTAATATTGTTGAGAAAACCGGTCAGGCGATCGCTTAAATCACGCCACAGCGCATGGGTCAGGCATTTATCGCCGCCCTGGCAGCCGCCTTTGCCCTGGCAACGGGTCGCGTCAACGGATTCATCAACCGCGCTGATCACTTCGCCGACCGCAATACTGCCAGCATCTTTACCCAGCAGATAACCGCCGCCCGGCCCGCGTACGCTGGAAACCAGACCGTTTTTACGTAAACGGGAAAATAGCTGTTCCAGATAAGAAAGGGAAATCCCCTGACGTTCAGAAATATCAGCCAACGGTACCGGGCCCGCTTCGGAGTTGAGCGCAACGTCTAACATTGCGGTCACGGCATAACGCCCTTTAGATGTCAGTCTCATGTCTTACTTAACCTCAAACTCGCCCCTGCCCGGGGTTTTTTATTGTAAAATGGGGGTATTGCATAGCAGGGACAAGTCTGACATTCCCGAGTAATTTGGTCAACTATTTACTTGAGTAAATTAGTCAGGTATTTAGCGTTCCGTGCGATATTGATGCGCCATCCGGCATTAACGCGGTTACTTGCCTTTATTCTGCTGCTCAATAGACGCCAGAATCCCACGCAGAATATTCAACTCCTGGCTTTCCGGGCGGGCGCGGGTAAACAGACGGCGCAATTTATTCATCACCTGCCCCGGATGGTTTTCGCGAATAAAGCCAGTGGAGAGCAACGTCTGCTCCAGGTGGCCGTAGAAACGTTCAAGATCGTCCACCAGCGGATACGGCGTCTCTTCATGATCTGCCGCGTCGCCGTTTTCCTGCGTCGCCAGCCAGGCCATACGGACTTCATACGCGATGACCTGTACCGCCATCGCCAGATTCAACGAGCTGTACTCCGGGTTAGCGGCAATAGCGACGTGATAATGGCATTTTTGCAACTCATCGTTAGTCAGCCCGACACGCTCACGGCCAAAAACCAGCGCAACCGGCGTATTTGCCGCTTCCGCCACGCTTTTTAAGCCGCACTCGCGCGGATCAAGCATCGGCCACGGCAGAGTGCGGGAGCGAGCGCTGGTGCCGACCACCAGGCTACAGCCAGCCAACGCTTCATCCAGCGTATCGACGATCTGCGCATTACCGATCACATCGCTGGCGCCTGCCGCCAGGGCGATGGCCTGGGAGTCCGGTTTCACCAACGGGTTTACCAGCCACAGGTTAGTTAAGCCCATGGTTTTCATAGCGCGAGCCACGGAGCCCATATTGCCGGTGTGGGAGGTTTCCACCAGCACAATTCGAATGTTTTGCAGCATTGTCTTTCTTCAGCTAAAGATTATTCTGACATCTTACCATAAAACCAAGACAGATTCCGATCTCGCTGCTATACTCTGCGCCGTTTTCCCGTTCTTTAACATCCAGTGAGAGAGACCGATGCATCCGATGCTGACCATCGCCGTGCGCGCAGCGCGCAAGGCGGGTAATGTAATTGCCAAAAACTATGAAACTCCGGACGCTGTAGAAGCGAGCCAAAAAGGCAGTAACGATTTTGTGACCAATGTAGATAAGGCCGCTGAAGCGGTGATTATCGACACCATTCGCAAATCTTACCCGCAACACACTATTATCACCGAAGAAAGCGGTGAGCACGTTGGCACAGATCAGGATGTTCAATGGGTTATCGATCCGCTGGATGGCACCACCAACTTCATCAAACGTCTGCCACACTTCGCTGTTTCCATTGCTGTACGCATTAAAGGCCGTACTGAAGTGGCTGTCGTGTACGATCCGATGCGTAACGAACTGTTCACCGCCACCCGCGGTCAGGGCGCACAGCTGAACGGCTACCGTCTGCGCGGCAGTACCGCGCGCGATCTGGACGGCACTATCCTCGCTACTGGCTTCCCGTTCAAAGCCAAACAATATGCGACCACCTACATTAATATTATCGGCAAGCTGTTCACCGAATGCGCCGATTTCCGCCGCACCGGTTCCGCCGCGCTGGATCTGGCTTATGTGGCTGCAGGTCGTGTCGATGGTTTCTTTGAAATTGGCCTTCGTCCGTGGGATTTCGCCGCAGGCGAACTGCTGGTTCGTGAAGCGGGCGGTATCGTCAGCGATTTCACCGGCGGCCATAACTACATGATGACCGGTAATATCGTGGCGGGGAATCCGCGCGTCGTTAAAGCCATGCTGGCGAATATGCGCGACGAACTGAGCGATGCGCTGAAGCGCTAAGTCTCTTCGGCGGATGGAGCCACTCATCCGCCGTGCCTTTTCAGGCGTTTTTCCTAAACACAGCCTCATCGCTTTACTTGCCGGCATGTTTTTGTACGATCGCTCCCTGCTCCGCTATGGACATAAAGCGGCAAGGAAGCGAACATGACCCTTCAACATACCCGACGCATCGTCAAATCCCTTTTTATTCTGTTTATCATTGTGGTCTGTATTTACCTGCTACCCCGCGTAGCGATCAATGCCTTTTATTACCCGGACAATAAAGTCTATGGACCAACCCCTGCCGAAGCTGAATCCATTACCTTTACCGCTAAAGATGGCACGCATCTGCACGGCTGGTTTATTCCCACTGCTTTCGGCAGGCCGGAAAACGCCGTCGCGACGGTGATTCATGTCCATGGCAACGCCGGAAATATGTCGGCGCACTGGCCGTTAGTCAGTTGGCTGCCAGAACGCAACGTAAACCTGTTTATGTTTGATTATCGTGGGTTTGGCGAATCTGAGGGCACCCCATCACAGGAGGGGCTACTGGACGATACGAAAAGCGCGATAGATTATGTGCGGCATCGCGCCGACGTTAACCCCGAGCGCCTGGTACTGCTGGGGCAGAGCCTGGGCGGAAATAATGTGCTGGCCGCCGTAGGCCACTGCGTAGGCTGCGCAAATATGCGCTACGCCGACCAGGCGGGCATACGTGCGATTATTCTCGACTCAACGTTTTTATCCTATTCCTCCATCGCCAACCAGATGATCCCGGGCAGCGGCTATTTGCTTGATGACCGCTATAGCGCGGATCGCAATATCGCCAGCGTCAGCCCCATTCCGGTATTGATTCTTCATGGCACGGCAGACCATGTTATTCCCTGGCAGGACAGTGAGAAATTGTATGCCCTCGCCCGGGAGCCCAAACAAAAAATCTTCATTCCTGACGGCGATCACATTGATGCTTTTTCCGGACGTTATGCAAACCTTTACCGTGATGCGATGATTAAATTTATTCAGACCGCGCTATCCGCTAAATAGCGCGACGCTGTATATATGCATATTTTATGATTAAGAATATATTTATTATACCGATAGTAAAAACCATTTTTTCCCGTTAGCGAAGGCGGTGGATTAGCGCTAGCGTAACAGTAATATTCAACTGATTTTTATAACAATTTATTTTCATTTGTTTTTCCTGAATATTACTGTGGAGTATGTGATGGCTATCAAAATTACGCCTGACGAGTTTAGTTTGCTTATCCAGCGATTAAACAAAAAATGGCGCGTGTTTGCCCCGTCCGCAGAGTTTCGCGGCGGACGTTTTTCCGACACTGACAACATTATTTATCAACGGATTAGCGGCTGGCGCGATCTCATCTGGCACGAGAAATCGCACATGTCGCCGAATACCATTATCGCCCCTATCACCGAAACGCTCTTTTATTTCGATAAAGACACGATTCAAATTGCCGAGACAGACACCTCCCCAATAATCATCTTTGCCCGCGCCTGCGACATTAACGCCATGTCGCGGCTGGATTATATGTATTTATCAAATGGGAATAATTCCGATTACAGTTATCAACTGCTACGGGAGCATATTCGTTTCGTCCTTATTGAGTGTGAAAAAAGCTTCGAAAATTGTTTCTGCGTCTCAATGGGTACTAATAAAACTGACTGTTATAGCGCCGCCATGCGTTTTAGCGATGAGGGCGCGCTTGTCAGCATCCGCGATCCCTTTATCGAGGCGGCGATACAAGGGCTGGGGCAAGAGGCTGACTATACCCCCTCTTTCGTCAGCGAAAACCGGGAAACCGTCGTCACGCCGGACAGCGTTTGCCGCGATCCGCAAAAAATTCGCGACATTCTCACCCGCCATCCGCTATGGGACGCCTACGACAGCCGCTGCATCAGTTGTGGTCGCTGCACTACCGGATGCCCAACCTGTACCTGCTATAGCGTCTTTGACGTCGCCTATGATGAAAATCCGCAGCGCGGCGAACGCCGTCGCCAGTGGGCAAGCTGCATGGTGCCGGGCTTTAGTGACATGGCCGGCGGTCATGGTTTTCGCGAAAAACCCGGCGAGCGTCTGCGCTACCGCGCCCTGCATAAGGTCAATGACTACAAAGCGCGCAACGGCATTGAACATATGTGCGTCGGCTGCGGCCGCTGCGACGATCGCTGCCCGCAATACATCAAATTTTCTTTGATTATTAACAAAATGACCGCTGCCGTTCGGCAGGCGCTGGCAGAGGAGGCATAACGCATGTCACATTGTTCCTGTCATGATAAACCGCAGCACAGTTTGCTGCCTGCGGCGTACCGCATCCTCAGTATTACTCGCCACACGCCGCTGGAGTGGAATTTCCGCGTGGCCGTCGATTTTCCCGCGCACTGGGGGCAATTTGTTGAGGTGTCGCTGCCGCGCGTCGGCGAAGCGCCCATCTCCGTTTCCGACTACGGCGACGGCTGGATAGATCTGCTGATTCGTAATCTCGGAAAAGTGACCAGCGCCCTCTTTACGCTGAAAGAAGGCGACAACGTGTGGCTACGCGGCTGCTATGGCAATGGCTATCCGGTCGATACGCTGCGCCATAAGCCCTTACTGGTTGTCGCAGGCGGTACGGGCGTCGCGCCGGTGAAAGGCTTAATGCGCTATTTCGTTGAGAATCCCCAGGAAATTGGTCAACTGGATATGATTCTCGGCTATAAAAATCGCGATTGCGTGCTGTACAAAGAAGAAATGGCGACGTGGCGCGGCAAACATAATCTGGTGCTCACGCTGGATGAAGGCGAGGCTGATGACCGTTACCAGATTGGTCGGGTGACCGATCGGCTTGCCGACATGACGCTTAGCGATATCGACACCATGCAGGCCATCGTCGTTGGGCCGCCAATAATGATTACCTTTACCGTAAAAATGCTGCTGCAAAAAGGGCTCAAGCCGGAGCAAATCTGGGTGGACTACGAACGCCGGATGGCCTGCTCCGTCGGGAAGTGCGGCCACTGCCGTATGGGCGAAGTGTATGTCTGCACCGACGGCCCGATATTTAACTACGCCGTCGCGCAACGTTTTGCCGATTAAGGAGAACATCATGAGCATTGATATTGATATCATTAAAGCCCGTGCGAAAAACGAATATCGCCTGTCAAAAGTGCGCGGCGAAGCCATGATCAGCGTCCGCATTCCCGGCGGTATTTTGCCCGCGCATTTGCTAACGGTGGCGCGTGACATCGCCGAAACCTGGGGCAACGGACAAATTCACCTCACTACCCGCCAGAAGCTGGCGATGCCGGGTATCCGTTACGAAGATATCGACAACGTGAACGCCGCGCTGGAGCCGTTTCTTCGCGAGATTGAAATAGAACTGTGCGACGTCCAGGTTGAGGATACCAAAGCGGGCTATCTCGCTATTGGCGGGCGAAATATTGTCGCCTGTCAGGGGAACCGCATTTGCCAGAAAGCCAACACTGACACGACCGGTCTGTCCCGTCGTCTTGAAAAACTGGTCTATCCCAGCCCTTATCATCTCAAAACGGTCATCGTCGGCTGCCCGAATGATTGCGCGAAGGCGTCAATGGCCGATCTGGGGATTATTGGCGTGGCGAAAATGCGCTTCACTGCCGATCGCTGTATCGGCTGCGGCGCCTGCGTGAAAGCCTGTAGTCACCACGCGGTAGGCTGCCTGGCGCTGAAGAACGGCAAAGCGGTCAAAGAAGAGTCCGCCTGTATCGGCTGCGGCGAGTGCGTGCTGGCCTGTCCGACGCTGGCCTGGCAACGTAAGCCGGATCAGCTCTGGCAAGTCCGTCTGGGCGGACGCACCAGTAAAAAGACGCCGCGCGTCGGCAAGCTCTTCCTCAACTGGGTGACCGAAGATGTGATAAAGCAGGTGATCGTTAACCTGTATGAATTTGAAAAAGAGATGCTCGGCGGAAAACCGATCTATCTACATATGGGCCATCTGATCGACAAAGGCGGCTATCTGCGTTTTAAAGAACGGGTACTGCGCGACGTTCAGCTCAATCCGGAAGCGATGGTCGCCGAACGCATTTACTGGGCCAAAGACGAATCCGTCGCGCGGATGCATCTCAAACCCGCCGGGCACTAATCAACCACGCCATGGCCGCAACCCGCCCACAGGCTGCGGCACGTTAAACCACATGACCAGCGCCGCGACAAACAATATTACCCCTCCGGCCAGCGCCAGCGTTGACCAGCCTACCTGCCGCCATAACGCCGGCGCTTTGTTTCCACTGAGTTTCACCGCCAGAGCACGAAAAGTGTGTACCAGCAGCGCCAGCGAGGTAATCGTTAGCGAGGTTCCCGCCGCCATTGCCAGTACCGACGCCATTCCCCAGCTAAAAACGCCAATCACTTTACTGAATAACAGCACCATTATCGCGCCGGAACAGGGCCGCATCCCCATAGACAGTACGATCATGAGTCGCGCGCGCCAGTCATCGCCGCTATGCAATTGTTCCTGCGTCGGTAGATGCTGATGTCCGCAGCCGCATTTTTCATGGTGAACATGGCGCGGCGTAAAAGCGATAAAGACAGGTTTACGTAGCAGCGCGCGTAACCTTTTTATGGCCCGCCAGCACAGCAAGATGCCCAGCCCGCCAACTAACGCATAGCTCCCCTTTTCCAGCCAGAAACCGCTCAGATGGAGCTGCCTGGCCGGAAGTTGCAATACGGTCAGCACGCCCACCACCAACCCGATAGCCACGAACCCCTGTAATAACGCGGCGGCGAGGGTTAACACGATACTTGATTTCAGCTTCGAAGGATGCGTCGCCAGCCATGTCGCGATCACCACTTTGCCGTGTCCCGGCCCCAGCGCATGAAGCACGCCATACATAAAACTCAGCAGAAGCAACGATCCGCCCGCCCGCTCAGGATGCGTCGCCACCGCATTAAGCAGCGCGCTCAACTGCTGATTTACGTCCCGCTGCCAAAGAGCGCTTTTCAACATCACCTGCGGCCAGGCCTGCCATATCCACAGACCGCCAACCAGCATCAGCAGCAGGAATAACGCCAATGGCCACAGCGAGAGCCAGCGTCGCCCCGGAGTGCGTTGAGAAAAAATTACTGACATTGCAAGGTCACCGTTTGGGCAAACTGTTTACCTAAATCCATATCCTCCGGCGGCGCGTCCTCTTTATCCAGCGACTGGGCGAAACGTAGCGTCTCTTCGCCGGGCGCAGGAGTATAAACCTGAATCCGACACTTTTCGCGCAGCGGTTCCGGCATCGTGATATCGCTGTCCTGGTCATAATGCATATCGACATAATAAGAGGGATCAAACGTTGAAAAGGTATAAGTCTGTCCGCTTAACGGCTGCGGTTCAGCCAGCGGTAGCGTAAAGGTCAATACCGCCTGATGCGCGTCACGCGTCATACCGTATTCTGTCGGCCTGTTTTTAAACTTCACTTTCGCGCCATTGCGCCACACTTCTGTAAAGTAGTGCTGCCCAAGTACGTTAGCCATCACTTCCGCCGCCAACTTTTTCCATATTTCTGACCCCGGTGCCGCGTTTCCGGCGTCATACAGCAGATCTGCGGACGTCAGCGCGTCCATTGTCCAGCGCATTTTTAACGCCACAAATTGCTCATTTTCACTGACCACCTGCGTTTGCAGACGGATGAAGCTGTGCGGATGCGCCGCCGCCACGAAAGATAAAACGGCAAGAAATAGTGTTAAGGCGCTGCGTTTCACTGGCTTCATCTGTTCCTCGCGATAAAAATTCTGTGACGTTCCTCAGCATTCCTGGCCTAAAAGCACGCTTATCACATTTTTCACGCGCAAACTTTAGCTATCCTTACCAGACAAACTAACGGGAGACCTGACAGATGATGCCGACAATTGCCCCACCATCTGTACTTTCCGCTCCCCAGCGCCGCTGTCAGGTATTGCTGACGCTTTTCCAGCCGGAGCCAATTGCCACGGTGGAAATCTTCAGCGCGCTTAATGGCGTTGATGATGATACTGCCCGTGAGGATATCACTGAGACAAGCCTGGAGATCCAGCGCTATCATCGCCTTGCCATCACAACATGCCAGAACGGTTGCTATCGGATCGAAGGTACAGCACTCGATCAGCGCCTTTGCCTTTTACACTGGCTCAGGCGCGGCCTGCGTTTATGCCCGACCTTCGTCACGCAACAGTTTACCCCGGCCTTAAAAAACGCGCTAAAACAGCGCGGTATCGCGCGTCCGCTGTATGATGATATTAATCTTCACGCGCTCATCAATCTGTGCGCCCGCCGGTTGCAAAAACCATTTGAACATCGCGACGTGCAGTTCCTGCGTCTCTTTTTACAGTATTGTCTGCTACAACACCATGCCGGCATCACCCCGGAGTTCAACCCTGTACAGCAGATTTGGGCGCAGTCGTGCGCGGAATATCCACTCGCCCAGGAAATTGGTCGTCACTGGCAGCGCCACGTGATGCAGGCCGCACCGCTCAATGAAGCGCTGTTTATGGCGTTACTGTTTTCAATGATTCGCCTCCCCGACCCGATTCGCGACACGCATCAACGGGCGCAGCAACTGCGACTGGAGGTGGCGCGGCTGGTGCTGCGCTTTCGAGAAAAAGGGAACGTACGCTTCAGCGACGAACAAGGGCTTAACGATCAGCTCTATGTCCATCTCGCCCAGGCGCTGAACCGAAGTTTATTCACGATTGGCATCGATAATACGCTTCCGGAAGAGTTCAACCGTCTTTATCCGCGTCTGGTTCGCACCACACGTGAGGCGCTCGCCGGGTTTGAAGCCGAATATGGTATCCACTTTTCCGAGGAAGAGACGGGGCTGGTGGCAGTGATTTTCGGCGCCTGGCTGATGCAGGATAACGATTTGCATGAGAGACAGATCGTATTGTTAGCGGATAAAAATGATGCGCTGGAGACGCATATTGAGCAGCAACTGCGTGAACTGACCCTATTGCCGCTGAATATCAGACGGATATCGCTCCAAGCGTTTCAAAAAGAGGGATGCCCGCGCGGCGTAGCGCTGATTGTTACCCCTTACGCCACGCCGCTACCGCTCTTCTCACCGCCATTAATTCATGCGGATCGCGCCCTCACAGAGCACCAACAGCAGCAGATCCGCAAGATCCTGGAATCATGACGCGGCAACCACTTTGGGCCGAAGGAAGATAGCGGGCAATGCCACCAGCGCCATAATCCAGAATACGCCGCCGCCCAGATGTTGATACAGAAAACCGGCAAATACTGTCATAATCGCGATGCTGCCGCCCATCGCCACAGCGGAATAGACGGCCTGCAAGCGAATCACCTCGCTTCCCTGACGCGCAGCGATATAGCGCATGGCGGCCAGATGGCAAACGGTAAACGTGCCACAGTGCAGGATTTGTATCACAATCAGCCACGGCAACGCCGTACTCCAGCCCATCAGTCCCCAGCGTACCACGCCGCACACAGCGGAAAGCAACAGCAAGTCGCGGGCGCTAAACCGGCGGAATAGCTTTTTACTCAGGGCAAAAATGATCACTTCCGCCACCACGCCCAACGACCATAAATAGCCGACCGCCGATGCTGAATAGCCAGCCCCCTGCCAGTAGATGGCGCTAAAACCGTAGTAGGCGGCGTGCGCCCCTTGCAGCAAACAGACGCAGGCGAGAAAACGCCAACTTTGTGCCACCAGCGTACGCCAGGCGGGCCAGCCTGCGCTCTCCTGCTGACGGCTTTCCCCTTGCGGCGGCACGCTGGGACGTAACAACATACCCAGCAACATCGAGGCGACGCCGAGCGTCAGTAGCGCCAGAATCGCCTGGTAATCGTATAAACTCACCAGCTTACCGGTCAGCGCCGACCCTATCACGAAGGCGATGGCCCCCCACAGCCGCACCCGACCATAGTCCAGGGTAATTTGCTTTTGCCAGGTATTGGCCAGCGCATCGGTCAGCGGCACCAGTGGTGAAAAGAAGAGGTTAAACCCAACCATCACCACCATTAGCCACGCGACATGCGTTCCTGCCCAAAATGCCAGCGCAAATACCAGCGTCAGCAATGCCAGTACGCGCAGCGCGGAGATCAACCGCGAAGGATCGCTTACGCGAGGCGCAATGAGCAGACTACCGAGAAAACGCGCGACCAGACCCACGCCCAGCAGAAGACCGATGGTTTCCGGCGTTAGCCCAAGACCTTTGAGCCAGACGCTCCAGAAGGGCAGAAAAATACCGTAACTAAAGAAGTAGGTGAAATAACTGAGCGCCAGCCAGCGCGTGGAATGCAATGCCATGATTCCCTCCCGTTTGGAGGCGATAGTCTGGCGGTAAACGGTTGCGCTGGCAAGGGTAACATAAGGTTAACAGGCGGAGGGAGAAGTTCAAACGGCAACGCCGCCGGATAATGACTTCCGGCGGCGTCACGTTATGGCGCATAAGTAATGCCCGACAGACGCAGCGCCATCGGGCCATTTACACAACACAAACGCTTACGCGTAAACCGGGAAGCGGGCGCAGATATCCAGCACTTTCGCTTTCACGCGTTCAATGGTGGCTTCATCATTGATGTTGTCCAGCACGTCACACATCCAGCCAGCCAGCTCTTTCACTTCCGCTTCTTTGAAGCCGCGACGAGTAACCGCCGGAGAACCAATACGGATACCGGAGGTCACGAACGGGCTCTTCGGATCGTTCGGCACGCTGTTTTTGTTCACGGTGATGTTAGCACGGCCCAGCGCGGCGTCAGCTTCTTTACCGGTCAGGTTTTTATCCACCAGGTCCAGCAGGAACAGGTGGTTCTCAGTGCCGCCAGACACCACTTTGTAGCCGCGGTTCAGGAACACTTCCACCATCGCTTTGGCGTTTTTCGCCACCTGCTGCTGGTAAACTTTGAACTCCGGCTCCATCGCTTCTTTCAGCGCTACCGCTTTACCCGCGATCACGTGCATCAGCGGGCCGCCCTGCGCGCTTGGGAACACGGCGGAGTTCAGTTTTTTGTACAGCTCTTCATCGCCGCCCTTCGCCAGGATCAGGCCGCCGCGCGGACCCGCCAGGGTTTTGTGGGTGGTGGTGGTGACAACGTGAGCGTGCGGAACCGGGTTCGGGTAAACGCCTGCGGCAATCAGGCCCGCCACGTGCGCCATGTCGACAAACAGGTATGCGCCGATGCTGTCAGCGATTTCACGCATTTTTGCCCAGTCAACCACGCCGGAGTAGGCAGAGAAGCCACCGATAATCATCTTCGGCTTGTGCTCTTTGGCCAGCTTCGCCATCTCGTCATAGTCAATTTTACCGGACTCATCGATACCGTAAGGTACGATGTTGTACAGTTTACCGGAGAAGTTAACCGGGGAGCCGTGAGTCAGGTGGCCGCCCTGCGCCAGGTTCATACCCAGAACGGTATCGCCCGGCTGCAGCAGCGCGGTGTAAACAGCGAAGTTAGCCTGAGAACCGGAGTGCGGCTGCACGTTAGCGTAGTCGGCGCCGAACAGTTCTTTCGCGCGGTCGATAGCCAGCTGCTCTACGACATCAACGTATTCGCAACCGCCGTAGTAGCGCTTGCCCGGATATCCTTCAGCGTATTTGTTGGTCAGCTGAGACCCCTGCGCCTGCATCACGCGCGGGCTGGTGTAGTTTTCGGAGGCGATCAGTTCGATGTGCTCTTCCTGACGTACTTTTTCCTGCTCCATAGCCTGCCACAATTCGGCATCATAATCGGCAATGTTCATTTCACGCTTTAACATCCGCATCTCCTGACTCAGCTAACAATAAAATTTGTGCCTGAAAAGGCAGTCCGTGGGACTTCGGCCAACAGTATAACCGAATCATTCTTCGATAACAGGTCTTGACAAAGGTTTTTACGCAAACGATTACCTATGCGTCAGATAAGGGTTTCCTGAACGAGAGCCTGACGAATTTCAACGGATTTCTTTTCAGCTTTGTGATGCAGATTTTTCACGTTGTTACCTCCATAACGTAAAGCAGAGAAGATCCATTTACAATGCAAGGGTATTTTTATAAGATGCATTTGATATACATCATTAGATTTTCACATAAAGGAAGCACGTATGCTTGACGCACAAACCATCGCTACAGTAAAGGCCACCATTCCCCTGCTGGTTGAAACAGGACCGAAACTGACCGCCCACTTCTACGACCGTATGTTTACGCATAACCCGGAGCTCAAAGAAATCTTCAATATGAGCAACCAGCGTAACGGTGATCAGCGCGAAGCCCTGTTTAATGCTATCGCGGCCTACGCCAGCAATATCGAAAATTTACCGGCGTTGCTGCCGGCGGTAGAAAAAATCGCGCAGAAGCACACCAGCTTCCAGATTAAGCCGGAGCAGTACAACATCGTCGGGACGCATCTGCTGGCGACGCTGGATGAAATGTTCAACCCGGGCCAGGAAGTGCTGGACGCATGGGGTAAAGCCTATGGCGTACTGGCTAACGTCTTTATTCATCGGGAAGCCGAGATTTATCACGAGAACGCCAGCAAAGACGGCGGCTGGGAAGGCACGCGCCCCTTCCGCATCGTTGCGAAAACCCCGCGTAGCGCACTGATCACCAGCTTTGAGTTTGAACCGGTCGACGGCGGTACGGTGGCGGAATACCGTCCCGGGCAGTATCTGGGCGTCTGGCTGAAGCCGGAAGGTTTTGCGCATCAGGAGATCCGCCAATATTCACTGACCCGTAAACCCGATGGCAAAGGGTACCGTATTGCCGTGAAGCGTGAAGACGGCGGCCAGGTATCAAACTGGTTACACCATCACGCCAGCGTAGGCGATGTGGTGCATCTGGCTGCGCCGGCAGGTGACTTCTTTATGAATGTCGCCGCTGATACCCCCGTTTCGCTGATTTCCGCTGGCGTCGGCCAGACGCCGATGTTGGCGATGCTCGATACGCTGGCGAAAGAACAGCATACCGCGCAGGTGAACTGGTTCCACGCGGCGGAGAACGGCGACGTCCATGCGTTTGCCGACGAAGTGAGCGAGCTGGGCCGTACACTGCCGCGTTTCACTGCCCATACCTGGTACCGCGAGCCAACCGAGGCCGATCGCGCCCAACGCGTCTTTGACAGCGAAGGGCTGATGGATTTAAGCCAACTGGAAGCCGCGATCAGCGATCCGGCAATGCAGTTCTATCTTTGCGGCCCGGTAGGCTTTATGCAGTTTGCCGCAAAACAACTGGTTTCACTTGGCGTGAATAACGAAAACATTCATTACGAATGCTTCGGCCCGCATAAGGTGCTGTAATTGCAAGAAATCCGCTGAAAAAACGGGCGTTATCGTTAAGGCGAACGCCCGTTTTCCTCCCCGTTCTCCTGCTTATTGCGCTGCTTTTTATGCCTTTCTTTTACAAAAAAGGGGAATAAAAAAAGTCTGTGCAAATCGTGTTATTATTAACGTTTGACTTAGCTCGTTAGGGCATCTTTTTATGCAGCAACCTGTTGTACGCATTGGAGAGTGGCTGGTTACACCTTCTGTTAATCAGATCAGTCGTCAGGGACGCCAGATTACTCTTGAACCACGGCTGATCGATCTTCTGATGTATTTTGCGCATCATCCGGATGAAGTGTTAAGCCGGGATAACATTATTGATCATGTCTGGATGCGCACCATCGTGACCAACCATGTTGTCACCCAAAGCATTTCTGAACTACGCAAATCATTAAGAGATGGCGGAGACAGCAATGCTGAATACATCGTTACCGTACCTAAACGCGGCTATAAGCTGACGGCGCCGGTTATCTGGTGCGAAGAAAATAGCGATGAGATCGATAATTTATCAACGTCGCCGCCGCCGCCGATCGCAGCAACGAATGCAGAACCGACAGAGGGGGTTCCTGCCGCTGCGCCTGTGCCGCCCGCCTCTTTGCAAACGCCGACTAAAAAGGCGAAAAAGCCGCGTATCGCCGCTTTCTGGACGTGGGTGATGTTCCTGCTCTCGCTGGCGACGCTGGTGGTGTTTATCGTGATGTCGGTGGTAGATCATAATGCCGCGGTAACAAAAACGCGGTTATTACTTAACCCACGAGATATAGATGTTCGTTTTGAAGGCGGCAATTCCTGTAATAACTGGGTCTCGCAGGAGTCCTACGCCATCGGTCTGGGCGGCTTAATCACCGACCTGCTGAACACCTACTCGACCTTTATGGTGCACGATAAAACCAATTACCGGGTCAATGAGCCAAGCAGCTCCGGTAAGACGTTAACCATTCAGTTTGTCAATCAGCGCCACTATCGGGCGCAGCAGTGCTTTATGTCTGTGGTGCTCATTGATAACGCCGATGGTTCAACCATGCTGGATAAGCGTTATTTCGTCACCAATACTAACCAGTTGTCCATCCAGGATGATCTGTTTAATAGCCTGTCTTTCGTTTTAACACAGCCCTGGCCTAATCGTATGCGAGAACAACTGGCCCTGTTCAGAACGCCGCAAAATACCGCGCTGATGCGTTTTTTATGAGGCGCGCCAGCTTATTCTGAGCGGCGATGCGCAGGCGCTAAGTAAAGCCAGCGATATTCTGAATGGCATTATTAAGGAAACGCCTGATTCAACTATGCCTATGAATATAAAGTGCTGGTAGATGTATTACGGCAATCACAACAGCCGTTTGATAAAGAACAAGTGGCTGCGCTGAACGAAGAGTTAAAAAAAATAGATCAAATTCCGGGCGTTGAGAAAACGTCTGTTTATTATAAAATCAAGACCGTTGATCTTTTGGGCAAAGGTGATATCGATGCAGCGTATGAGGAAATCAATAAAAGCATCGAGCTTGAAATGTCGTGGTTTAACTATGTCCTGTTGGGGAAAGTTTACGAAATGAAAGGTGAGAATCGTCTGGCCGCTGATGCCTATCTGACCGCCTTTAATTTACGTCCAGGTGAAAATACGCTGTACTGGATCGAGAACGGCGTATTTCAGACATCCGTTCAGAAAATTGTCCCTTATCTGAATAGTTTTCTGGCAGAAGATTAAATTTAACGCTGAACCATGACAAATAAAAGCGAAAAGATATTAAATTTTTCGCTTTTATTTTGTGAAAAATATGTTGCAAAAAATAGCTTATGTTAATTTTGGCAACATATTCATCGCAAAGAAATGTAAATATAACCCTTTGTAATTAAACAATGTTTATCCTTTCATGATATTTTCCATGATATTTATATGTTAATTCAAAAAAATCAATCTATCAGTTTTTTCATGTTTGTGTTTATTTCACTTTTTCTTTAGGACTTATCTCAACCCATTCGTTAATCTTGTCGACAGTTGAACGGGCACGCAGCATATATGAAGCATAAGCCCGGTTCTTAAAAATACAGCTCAGGAGAAATGAACATGAGTTCTGTCAAAAAGATCGGGCTATTTGCCTGTACTGGCGTCGTTGCCGGTAATATGATGGGGAGCGGGATTGCATTATTACCCGCCAACCTTGCCAGTATTGGTGGCATTGCCATCTGGGGCTGGGTAATTTCTATTATTGGGGCAATGTCGCTGGCTTATGTTTATGCGAGGCTGGCAACCAAAAACCCGCAACAGGGTGGCCCTATCGCTTATGCTGGGGAAATATCTCCGGCGTTTGGTTTCCAGACCGGCGTTCTTTATTATCACGCAAACTGGATTGGTAACTTAGCCATCGGTATTACCGCGGTTTCTTATCTTTCTACGTTCTTCCCGGCATTAAATAATCCAATACCGGCAGGTATTGCCTGTATTGCTATCGTCTGGCTGTTCACCTTTATTAATATGCTGGGCGGGGCCTGGGTCAGCCGCTTGACAACGATTGGCCTGTTTCTGGTGCTGATCCCGGTAGTCTTGACCGCAGTCGCCGGCTGGCATTGGTTCGATATCGCGACCTATCACGCGAACTGGAACACGTCTACGACGACCGACTCTCACGCCATTGTTAAAAGTATTCTGCTCTGCCTGTGGGCGTTCGTTGGCGTTGAGTCTGCCGCCGTCAGCACCGGCATGGTGAAAAACCCGAAACGCACCGTACCGCTGGCAACCATGCTGGGTACCGCGCTGGCAGGCATCATCTATATCGCCGCGACTCAGGTTATCGCCGGGATGTTCCCAGCTTCCGTTATGGCCTCTTCCGGCGCGCCGTTCGCTATCAGTACCTCCACGATTCTGGGTGGCTGGGCTGCGCCGCTGGTTTCCGCCTTTACCGCTTTCGCCTGCCTGACGTCTCTGGGCTCCTGGATGATGCTGGTCGGCCAGGCTGGGGTTCGCGCCGCCAACGACGGCAACTTCCCGAAAATTTACGGTGAAATGGATAAAAACGGTATTCCGAAAAAAGGTCTGCTGTTGGCTGCGGTGAAAATGACGGCGCTGATGATTCTGATCACCATCATGAACTCCAGCGGCGGTAAAGCGTCCGACCTGTTCGGCGAACTGACCGGGATTGCCGTACTGCTTACCATGCTGCCGTACTTCTACTCTTGTGTTGACCTGATTCGTTTCGAAGGGTTCAACATCCGTAACTCGGTAAGCCTGATTTGTTCTGTACTGGGCTGCGCATTTTGCTTCATCGCACTGATGGGCGCCAGCTCCTTCGAACTCTCCGGCACCTTTATCGTCAGTCTGATCATCCTGATGTTCTACGGTCGCAAAATGCACCAGCGCCAGAACAACGACAGCGACAACAATACGGCTGAAGCGCTTTAACCGCTAACTCCTTTTTCTCAAAGCCCCTTTCGTCACCTGCTATAGCGTAGCGGGAGGGGCCCACTTTACCAGGAACAAGACTATGAACGTTATTGCTATCATGAACCACATGGGCGTCTACTTTAAAGAAGAGCCTATTCGTGAACTGCATCGTGCACTGGAAGGTTTAAATTTCCGTATCGTCTATCCAAACGACCGAGAAGACCTGCTGAAGCTGATTGAAAATAACTCCCGCCTTTGCGGCGTCATTTTCGACCGGGATAAATATAACCTTGAGCTTTGCGAAGAGATTAGCAAGCTGAACGAGTATATGCCGCTGTACGCCTTCGCCAACAGCTACTCTACGCTGGACGTCAGCCTCAACGATCTGAGAATGCAGGTTCGCTTCTTTGAATATGCTTTAGGCGCCGCAGCCGATATCGCGGCGAAAATTCGCCAGAATACCGATGAATACATCGACAATATTCTGCCGCCGCTGACAAAAGCGTTGTTCAAATATGTGCGCGAAGGGAAATATACTTTCTGTACGCCTGGCCACATGGGCGGGACCGCTTTCCAGAAAAGCCCCGTCGGCAGCATCTTTTATGATTTCTTCGGCCCGAACACGATGAAATCCGATATTTCGATTTCCGTTTCTGAACTGGGTTCACTGCTGGACCACTCCGGCCCGCATAAAGAAGCGGAAGAGTATATCGCCCGCGTCTTTAACGCCGAACGTAGCTACATGGTGACGAACGGCACCTCTACGGCGAACAAAATCGTCGGTATGTACTCCGCGCCGGCAGGCAGCACGGTACTGATTGACCGTAACTGCCATAAATCGCTGACCCATCTGATGATGATGAGCGACATTACGCCGATTTATTTCCGCCCAACCCGTAACGCCTACGGTATTCTTGGCGGTATCCCGCAAAGCGAGTTCCAGCACGCCACTATCGCTAAACGGGTAAAAGAGACGCCTAACGCAACCTGGCCGGTCCATGCTGTTATTACTAACTCAACCTATGACGGTCTGTTGTATAACACTGACTACATCAAGAAAACTCTGGATGTGAAGTCCATTCATTTTGACTCCGCCTGGGTGCCTTATACCAATTTCTCCCCTATTTATCAGGGTAAATGCGGTATGAGCGGCGACCGTGTGGAAGGCAAAATCATTTATGAAACCCAGTCCACGCATAAACTGCTGGCGGCGTTTTCACAGGCATCCATGATTCATGTTAAAGGCGACATTAACGAAGAAACCTTTAACGAAGCCTACATGATGCATACCACCACTTCTCCGCACTACGGTATCGTAGCGTCTACTGAAACCGCAGCGGCGATGATGAAAGGTAATGCGGGTAAACGCCTGATTAACGGCTCTATTGAACGTGCGATTAAATTCCGTAAAGAAATTAAACGCCTGAAAAGCGAATCTGACGGCTGGTTCTTTGACGTATGGCAGCCGGAACATATCGATGGAGCTGAGTGCTGGCCGCTGCGTTCAGATAGCGCATGGCATGGCTTCAAAAATATCGATAACGAACACATGTACTTCGACCCGATCAAAGTCACTATCCTGACGCCGGGGATGAAGAAAGACGGTACGATGGATGAATTCGGTATTCCGGCAAGTCTGGTCGCCAAATATCTCGATGAACGCGGCATCATCGTAGAAAAAACCGGTCCATACAACCTGCTGTTCCTGTTCAGCATTGGTATCGACAAAACCAAAGCTCTGAGCCTGCTGCGCGCGCTCACTGAATTTAAACGCGCCTTTGACCTGAATCTGCGCGTCAAAAACATTCTGCCGGCACTGTACCGCGAAGCGCCTGAGTTTTATGAAAATATGCGCATCCAGGAACTGGCGCAGAATATTCATAAACTGGTCGAACACCATAATCTGCCGGACTTAATGTACCGTGCGTTTGAAGTGCTGCCGAAAATGGTGATGACGCCGTATACTGCGTTCCAGAAAGAACTGCATGGCGAAACGGAAGAGGTGTATCTTGAAGAGATGGTTGGACGCGTCAACGCCAACATGATCCTTCCTTACCCTCCGGGAGTGCCGCTGGTGATGCCTGGTGAAATGATCACCGAGGAAAGCCGTCCGGTACTGGAATTCCTGCAAATGCTGTGCGAAATCGGCGCCCACTATCCGGGCTTCGAAACAGATATCCACGGCGCCTATCGTCAGGCAGACGGACGTTACACCGTTAAAGTGCTGAAAGAAAATACGAAATAAGTACCAAAGGGAAGTGGCTTGCCACTTCCCTTTTTTCACGCAGCAAGGAGACTTTATGAAAACACCCTCACAACCGCGCGCGATTTTTTACATCGTGGCGATTCAAATTTGGGAATACTTCAGCTTTTACGGCATGCGTGCCTTACTCATCCTTTATCTTACCCACCAGCTTGGTTTTAATGACAGCCACGCGATCAACCTCTTCAGCGCCTACGCCTCTTTAGTTTACGTTACCCCTATTCTTGGCGGCTGGCTTGCCGACCGCCTGCTTGGCAACCGCGTGGCGGTTATCACCGGCGCCTTATTGATGACGCTGGGTCATGTGGTATTGGGCTTAGAATCTGATTCAACGCTGAGTTTATATGCGGCGCTGGCCATTATTATCTGCGGCTACGGCTTGTTTAAATCCAATATTAGCTGTCTGCTGGGCGAACTTTACGCCCCTGATGACAACCGCCGCGACGGAGGATTCTCGCTGCTCTACGCCGCCGGAAATATTGGATCGATAGCCGCGCCGATCGCCTGTGGTCTGGCGGCGCAGTGGTATGGCTGGCATGTCGGCTTTGCGCTGGCGGGCGTGGGAATGTTCATCGGCCTGCTCATCTTTTTAAGCGGTCATCGCCACTTTCAGCAGACGCGCGGTGTTAATCGCCCCGCGCTGCGGGCGGTTAAATTCGCCCTTCCAACCTGGGGTTGGCTGGTATTAATGCTGTGTATCGCGCCGGTATTCTTCACCCTCCTGCTGGAAAATAACTGGTCTGGCTATGTGCTGGCCATTGTCTGCGTCTTCGCGGCGCAACTTATCGCCCGTATTATGGTTAAATTTCCCGAACACCGTCGCGCCTTGTGGCAAATCGTTCTGTTAATGATCACCGGCACTCTCTTCTGGGTTCTGGCGCAGCAGGGCGGAAGTTCGATCAGTTTATTCATCGACCGTTTTGTCAACCGCCACTGGCTAAACATGACCGTCCCCACCGCATTGTTCCAGTCGGTCAATGCGATTGCGGTGATGGCGGCGGGCGTGGTGCTGGCGTGGCTGAGCAGCCCGAAAGAGAGCGCCCGCTCGGTGCTGCGCGTCTGGCTTAAATTTGCCGTGGGGCTGGTATTAATGGGCGGCGGTTTTATGCTGCTGGCGCTAAACGCGCATCAGGCCCGGTTAGATGGGCAGGCATCAATGGGAATGATGATCGCAGGGCTGGCGCTGATGGGCTTTGCGGAGCTGTTTATTGATCCGGTCGCGATGGCGCAAATTACCCGCCTCAACCTGCCTGGCGTCACGGGCGTACTAACCGGTATTTATATGCTGGCGACCGGCGCGGTCGCTAACTGGCTGGCTGGCGTCGTCGCGCAACAAACCACGGAATCGCAAATTAGTGATACGGCGGTAGCCGCCTACGGACACTTTTTCTCGCAAATGGGCGAGTGGACGCTAAGTTGCGTGGCGCTGATCGTCGCCATTGTCGGCCTGAGATGGGTTTGCACCCGGACAACATCGGCGCTACCGCAGGGCGATTAAACGGTGGTTCGCTGCCCACAAGGAGGGGACGGGCAGCGAATCGGCACATCAGATAGCCGCGTCGTCTTCTTCGCCAGTACGGATACGAATAACGCGGGCGACATCAAAGACAAAGATCTTACCGTCGCCGATTTTCCCCGTCTGCGCGGTACGAATGATGGTATCAACACAGGTATCCACGATGTCGTCAGGCACAACGATTTCAATTTTTACCTTCGGCAGAAAATCCACCATATATTCCGCGCCGCGATACAGCTCGGTGTGGCCTTTTTGACGGCCAAAGCCTTTGACTTCAGTGACCGTCATGCCGGTAATACCTACCTCGGCCAGCGCTTCACGGACATCGTCCAGCTTGAAGGGTTTAATAATCGCATCAATCTTTTTCATGCTATTCCTTGAAAAGGTCGCCTGTGTTTTGATCGGTTAAACGTAACATATTTCGCGCTACTTTACGGCATGAAAACTACTCTTTGAAATCATTCGCATCCAGTTCGTGACGGGAGAGTAGCTTATAGAATTCCGTGCGGTTGCGCCCCGCCATCCTTGCCGCGTGCGTCACGTTACCTTTGGTAATTTGCAGTAACTTGCGCAGATAGTTCAGTTCAAATTGGTTTCGCGCTTCGGCAAAGGTGGGCAGCGCGGTGTTTTCGCCTTCCAGCGCCTGTTCGACCAACGCATCGCTGATCACCGGCGAAGAGGTTAACGCCACGCATTGTTCAATGACGTTGACCAGTTGGCGCACGTTGCCCGGCCAGCTTGCCGTCATCAGCCGTTTCATTGCATCAGTAGAAAAGGCGCGAACAAACGGTTTATGCCGCTGTGCCGACTGTCTGAGCAGATGATTAGCCAGCAGCGGAATATCCTCGGTACGCTCCGCCAGCGCCGGAATTTTCAGGCTCACGACATTCAGCCGGTAGTACAAATCTTCACGAAATTCGCCCCGCGCCATCGCCTTCGGCAGATCGCGGTGCGTCGCGGAAATAATTCGCACGTCGATATCAATATCGCGATTGCTGCCCAGCGGCCTGACTTTGCGCTCCTGTAACACCCGCAGCAGCTTCACCTGTAACGGCGCGGGCATATCGCCAATTTCATCCAGAAACAGCGTGCCGCCTTCCGCCGCCTGGAACAACCCTTCACGATTGCTCACTGCGCCGGTAAAGGCGCCGCGCGCATGGCCGAATAATTCGGACTCCAGCAACTGTTCCGGTAACGCGCCGCAGTTGATGGCGACAAACGGCTTGTTATTGCGCGGGCTGGCATTATGAATCGCCTGTGCGAAAATCTCTTTCCCGGTGCCGCTTTGTCCGTTAATCAATACGCTGACATCCGACTGCGCGACCATGCGCGCCTGTTCAAGCAGTCGCAGCATCAGCGGGCTACGGGTAACGATAGCGTTGCGCCAGCTATCGTCCGTCGCGGGAGCGGACTGCTCCAGCGCTTCATCTATCGCTTTATATAACGCGTCTCTGTCGATCGGCTTCGTCAAAAAGCTGAATACGCCCTTCTGGGTAGCGGCCACCGCATCCGGAATAGAACCATGCGCCGTCAGAATAATAACCGGCATTCCCGGCTGTACTTTCTGAATTTCTGTGAACAGTTGCATACCATCCATTTCGTCCATGCGCAGGTCGCTTATTACCAGATCCACTTTTTCCCGATGCAGTACCCGTAGTCCTTCCTGGCCGCTCTCTGCGGTCACGACGCTGTATCCTTCACTGGTCAGGCGCATACCGAGCAATTTCAGTAATCCGGGATCGTCATCGACCAGCAGCAGGTGCGCCGGTTTACGGCTTATCATGGCGTTACCTCATCTTGTGACGGCGACGGCGCCGCGCCATCTTCAGACGTCGCGGGTTTGTCATTCGTATGCGGCGTATCGGCGTTGTAATTCCCTGCCGGTTTTCGTGTCGAAAGCTGGCGCTCAATATCGGTTAAACTCTCCAGCTTACGGGTGGTAAGATCGAGCTGCGTTTGCAAGGCCTGTTGCTGCTGGCGCAGCGCATCCAGCTCACTATCTGACGTTTGCTGGAGTTTGCTATAACGCTGACGTTCGGCAGAAAGCGCCAGTTGCAGCGCCTGACCGTCATGCCAGATTTGGTAGACGGGCCGTACCTGAGCCGGTATTTGCGCGCTTAACGCCTCCAGACGGGTCACTATGGCGCGCCGCTCCGGCGGCGTAATTTTTGCATCCGCCAGTAAAATCCCGCGCCTGAAGGCATTTTGCCAGTTATCATCCGTCAACGCGCGCGCCTCTGCGCGCGACTGAACCGGCATCAGACGATCGGCGCAGTCAATCGTGCGTAGCCAGTACAGCGGATTCGTCTCCACCGCCTGCCCGCGTAGCGACCAGATATCCGCGCACGCCGTCGGGAGATAATCCGCCAGTTGATAATGGGGGAGCGTGTCCTGCGCTGCGCTACCGGGCAGTTGCTGTGAAGCATGGGGAACACATGCTGTCAGCGCCAGACACGATATGCCCACCGGTATTCCCCACCGCAAAAGGCATCGTTTAATAGTTTGGACGAAAACGTGTGACACACGCACCAGGCTTAAATTCATATTAGTGTTTGTCAGATGCAGGCAATGGCAGCGAGATGCGAAAACAAACTTCCTGCGCTTTGTCATCCACCAGTTGGATCTCTCCCTGCATTCGACGAATACAATCTCTGGCGATACTCAGCCCTAACCCACTGCCTTTTACCGCCCCTTTTCGCTGGTGGCTTCCCTGGAAAAAAGGCTCAAAAATCATTTCTCTTTCGGTTTGCGGAATCGGTTCGCCGCTATTAACCACATCGATATAAACCGTGGAGCCCTGAGAGCGACTACGGATACAAATGTTACCGGATTCAGCGCCATAGTGCACCGCGTTGGAATAGAGATTATCCAGCACGCTCATCAGCAACATGGGCTCTGCTATGCAGCGTTCGGCCTCCAGGTCGACATCGGTATGCATCATTTTAGCGCGGGCAGGCAAACTGTGGGCGGAAACCACCATATCCACAAGCGGCGCGATATCGACCGCTTCCAGCTCTGTGGCACTGTCTACCAGTTTCCGGTTGTAATCAAGCAATTGCTCAATCAATTTTTGTAAATTACGACTGCTGTCATCCAGAATATCGACCACCTCTTTTTGCTCCGGCGTCAGCGGCCCAACCACCTGATCGGCCAGCAGCTCTGTCCCCTCGCGCATACTGGCCAGCGGGGTTTTCAGCTCATGGGACAGGTGACGTAGAAATTGATGGCGCTGGGATTCCAGCCACGCCAGACGCTCACTCAGCCAGATAATGCGCTGCCCCACCGATCGTAATTCACGCGGACCGGTAAAGGTGACGGTATTCCCCAAAGAACGGCCTTCGCCCAGGCGATTAATCATCCGTTCAATTCCTTTCACCGGCCCGATAATCATGCGGGTAAAAAGTAGCACCATCGCCAGACTCACCAGAAATAGTACCAGCGTCTGCCAGCCGAAAAATTGTCCGCGCTCGGCGATTTCTTGTTGTAACTGCTGCCCACGCGAATAAACCACAGTACGCGTCGCCTGCACCATTTCCGTATTCGCGTTGGCAAAGGCCTCCAGACGCGCGGCCGCTGCCGCTTCCGGGCCGCTATCTTTACACTGCAATTGCGCCAGCGCGTTTAAATCCTGGCGTAACGCCTGATACAACTTATCATCCGGCAAGACGCCGGCATGGGCGTCCAGCATATCGCTATAGCGCTTACGCTGGCTTTGATACACTTTTGCCAGCGTCGGATCGTCAAGCACGCAATACTGTCGGTAGCTTCGCTCCATCTCCAGCGCGACGTTGGTCATCGCCTCGCTGCGCCGGGCGTCAATAAGCGTGCTGCGGTTAGTCACCGCAGCCTGATCGCTTAATGCGTTAAGGCTTTGCCACGCCTGCCAGGCCAGAACCAGCAACGGCAGCAGGATCAGCAAAAAAGCCAGCATGACCAATTGTCGTAAAGAACGGGGGAAAACAGACCAGCGCTTCAACGTGTCGCTCACATAAAAGAAGAATAAAAAAGATGCTAACCGAGGGAAGCGCCAGATACAACAAAGCCGGGCTAAACCCGGCTTTGTTATGGAATAAGGCGGTGCCTAACTCGACGTTTCGCCCGGAGGTTGATAAAGCTACGCTATTATCAGAAGTTGGACGGCAGGCACCTTGTTGTGCGTCATTCGAAGTTTATGTAGCGCGTCCCTAAGGGGCTGACATAAGAAGGTGAATGAGCCACTGGTTATCATTATGCAGTAATTGTGCCAACATTCAAAAGACTTTGTTAACACAATGATAGATATGAAAAATATCGTTATTCATGCTAAAAATGGCTCTGTCTGTTTTTTGCCCTTTCTGTCGCCAATCAGCAACACCTGCAACACCTAAAAATAAAACAATTTAAAATCAAATAGTTAAATGTCTCTTTTTGGCGACAACCTATCCCCCACTCATGTCGGGATTTCCCGACACTTTAATCTTGCGGCATAAGCACTAGTTTATTGCCGGATGACGGCGTAAACGCCTTATCCGGCCTACCGCTTGACGTTCAAGACGGTAGCTTCAACCGCGCTTCCCCGTGGGCCTGATAAGCGCCGTCTACAAAAAAGCCCCTCGTGAAGAGGGGCTTAATGGCTATCGGGCTAATTAACCAAGCTGCTTACGCGCATTACGGAAGATACGCATCCACGGGCTATCCTCGCCCCAGTTTTCCGGGTGCCAGGAGTTGGCGACGGTGCGGAATACGCGTTCCGGATGCGGCATCATAATCGTCACCCGACCATTTTCGGTCGTCACCGCCGTGATGCCGTTCGGCGAACCGTTCGGGTTAGCCGGATAGGTTTCGGTCACCTTACCAAAGTTATCAACGTAGCGCAGGGCGACCAGGCCTTTGCTCTCAAGCGCGGCAAGATGCGCATCGTCCCGCACCTCAACGCGCCCTTCCCCATGGGAAACCGCAATCGGCATCTGTGAGCCTACCATTCCTTGCAGCAGCAGCGATGGGCTTTGCGTCACTTCTACCAGGCTGAAGCGGGCTTCGAAGCGGTCAGAATGGTTACGTACAAAACGCGGCCACAGTTCGCTGCCCGGGATCAGCTCGCGCAGATTCGACATCATCTGGCAACCGTTGCACACCCCAAGCGCCAGCGTCTGCGGACGATGGAAAAAGGTTTCGAATTCGTCGCGCACCCGAGGGTTAAACAGAATGGATTTCGCCCAACCTTCGCCCGCCCCCAGCACGTCGCCGTAGGAAAAGCCGCCGCAAGCCACCAGCGCATGGAAGTTGCCCAGACCGATACGACCGCCCAGCAGGTCGCTCATATGGACGTCAATCGCGTCAAAGCCCGCACGATGGAACGCCGCCGCCATCTCCACGTGAGAGTTCACCCCCTGCTCGCGCAGTACAGCGACTTTCGGTCGTGCGCCTGTCGCAATGTACGGCGCGGCGATATCTTCATTAATATCAAACGACAGCTTCACGTTGAGGCCCGGATCGGCATCATTCGCTTTCGCCTCATGTTCCTGATCAGCACATTGCGGATTGTCGCGCAGACGCTGCATCTGCCAGGTGGTTTCCGCCCACCAGACACGCAGCGTAGTGCGGCTTTCGCTGAATACCGTCTGGTCATTAGCGGTAATCACAAAGCGATCGCCAGCCAGGGGCCTGACCAAGGTAGTGGACGCAGTCAGCAAGGCCGTACTGCGCCAACAGCGCTTCGACCGCCTCTCTGTCTTCAGCGCGTACCTGAATCACGCCGCCCAGCTCCTCGTTGAACAGTGCGGCCAGATGGTCATCGCCCAGCGCGGCGATATCGACCTGCACGCCGCAGTGGCCGGCAAAGGCCATCTCGGCCAGCGTCACCAGCAGACCGCCGTCGGAACGGTCGTGCCAGGCCAGTAATTTACGCGCAGCGACCAGCGCCTGCATGGCGTCATAGAAGCCTTTCAGTTGCGCGACGTCACGCACGTCCGCGGGTTTGTCGCCAAGCTGACGATAGACCTGCGCCAGGGCCGTTGCGCCCAGCGCGTTGTGGCCCTTGCCAAGATCGATCAGCAGCAAGGCGTTATCTTCCGTTGACAGCTGCGGCGTAAGGGTGTGACGCACGTCCTCCACGCGAGCAAACGCGGAAATCACCAGCGACAGCGGCGAGGTCATTTCGCGCTGTTCGTTGCCTTCCTGCCAGCGGGTTTTCATCGACATCGAATCTTTGCCCACCGGAATCGTCAGGCCAAGCTGCGGACAGAGTTCCTCTCCCACCGCTTTAACCGCGTCATACAAACCGGCATCTTCGCCAGGATGACCGGCTGCCGCCATCCAGTTAGCGGAAAGCTTAATGCGCTTGATATCGCCAATCTGCGTCGCGGCAATGTTAGTCAACGCTTCACCGACGGCCAGACGGGCGGAGGCGGCAAAGTCCAGCAGCGCCACCGGCGCGCGCTCGCCAATCGACATCGCTTCGCCGTAGTAGCTGTCGAGGCTGGCGGTAGTGACCGCGCAGTCAGCCACCGGAACCTGCCACGGGCCAACCATCTGGTCACGCGCCACCATACCGGTGACGGTACGGTCGCCAATAGTGACAAGGAAGGTTTTTTCCGCCACGGTCGGCAGATGCAGAACACGATTTACCGCGTCGGCAATCGTGATATCCGCGCGGTTCAGCGCATCGCCTTTCGCCTTCAATGTTTGCACATCGCGGGTCATTTTCGGCGTTTTGCCCAGCAGGACATCCAGCGGCAGGTCGATCGGCTGATTGTCGAAATGGTTATCATGCAACGAGAGATGCTGTTCTTCGGTAGCATCGCCAATGACCGCATACGGCGCGCGTTCGCGCTTACACAGTTCGTCGAACAGCGGCAACTGGTCAGCCGCGACCGCCAGTACGTAGCGCTCCTGGGATTCGTTACACCAGATTTCCAGCGGGCTCATGCCCGGCTCGTCGCTAAGAATGTCGCGCAGTTCGAATTTCCCGCCGCGCCCGCCGTCGCTCACCAGCTCCGGCATGGCGTTGGAGAGACCGCCCGCGCCCACATCATGGATAAACAGGATTGGGTTGGCGTCGCCCAACTGCCAGCAGCGGTCGATCACTTCCTGGCAGCGGCGTTCCATTTCCGGGTTGTCGCGCTGAACAGAGGCAAAATCGAGATCCACATCAGACTGGCCGGAAGCCATTGACGATGCCGCGCCGCCGCCGAGGCCGATATTCATCGCCGGGCCGCCAAGGACGATCAGCTTCGCGCCCACGACGATCTCGCCTTTCTGCACGTGATCGGCGCGAATATTACCGATCCCGCCCGCCAGCATGATCGGCTTATGGTAGCCGCGCAGCTCTTCGCCGTTGTGGCTGTTCACTTTATCTTCATAAGTACGGAAGTAACCGGTCAGCGCCGGGCGACCAAATTCGTTGTTAAACGCCGCGCCGCCCAGCGGGCCTTCGGTCATGATATCCAGCGCGGTGACAATACGTTCCGGCTTGCCAAAATCCTCTTCCCACGGCTGTTCAAAGCCCGGAATACGCAGGTTGGAAACGGAGAAGCCTACCAGCCCGGCTTTTGGTTTCGCGCCACGCCCGGTGGCGCCTTCATCACGAATTTCGCCGCCGGAACCGGTCGCCGCCCCCGGCCACGGAGAGATGGCGGTTGGATGGTTATGCGTTTCGACCTTCATCAGAATGTGTGCGGGCTCCTGATGAAAATCGTAACGGCCAGTATTGTGGTCGGCGAAGTAGCGCCCCACCGCAGATCCTTCCATCACCGCGGCATTGTCTTTATAGGCAGAGAGCACATAGTCCGGCGTGGTTTCGAAGGTGTTTTTAATCATTTTAAACAGCGACTTCGGCTGCGGTTTACCGTCGATAATCCAGTCGGCGTTAAAAATCTTGTGGCGGCAGTGCTCGGAGTTCGCCTGGGCGAACATATACAGTTCGATATCGTTCGGGTTGCGCCCCAGTTTGGTAAACGCCTCCTGCAAATAGTCGATTTCATCTTCCGCCAGCGCCAGACCGAGACGCAGGTTGGCGTCAATTAACGCCTGACGGCCTTCTCCCAGCAGATCGACACTGGAAACCGGCGCAGGCTGATGGTGGATAAACAGTTTTTCCGCATCGGTTAAAGAAGAGAACACCGTCTCCATCATACGGTCGTGCAGCTCTGCGGCCACTTGTCGCCACTGTTCCGCCGTCAACGTCGAAGCCTCGATATAGTACGCTACGCCGCGCTCCAGCCGATCAACCTGTTGCAGGCCGCAGTTGTGGGCGATATCCGTTGCTTTTGAAGACCAGGGGGAGATGGTACCAGGACGCGGTGTGACCAACAGGAGTTTACCCGCCGGCGTATGGCTGTTAAGCGCCGGGCCGTATTGTAGCAGACGGGTAAGCTGCGCCTGCTCGCTATCATTTAACGGGGCGTTCAGGTCAGCAAAATGGACATACTCAGCGTATATATTGTGGACCTGGAGGTTGGCAGCCTGAAAGCGCGCCAGCAGTTTATTGATACGGAATGCAGACAGTGCAGGCGAACCACGCAGAATTTCCATCATAAGTCTCTCGTCTTCTAAGCTTCGGTGTGCGCAAGGGGGGAAACGGCCGTCATTATAAAGAATCTGACGCGCCGACGAAACCGTTTGCGTAGAAATAAAATCACCGCTTTTTCTTGTCATACGGTGCGGCTATCGTTGCGAATAAGTTGCCAACTGGCGCATTGTTACGCAAAATGCCGCTCATTAATGACTTATCTATTGCAGCAAAACATCTTTTTCAGCCCGAGGCAACGCACGATCCAGAGAATTAACTAATTGAAAAAATTAAAGATTAATTATCTGTTCATCGGCATATTGACGCTGCTGCTGGCAGCAGCCCTTTGGCCCTCAATCCCCTGGTTCGGTAAAACCGAAAACCATATCGCCGCGATTCAAGCCCGGGGGGTACTGCGCGTCAGTACGATCGACTCGCCATTAACCTATTCCGTTATCAACGGTAAAAAATATGGTCTGGACTATGAACTGGCGCAGCAGTTCGCCAACTATCTCGGCGTGAAGCTGAAAGTGACGGTGCGCCAGAATATCAGCCAGTTGTTTGACGATCTGGATAACGGCAATGCCGACCTGCTCGCGGCAGGGCTGGTCTACGACAGCGCGCGCGTTAAAAACTATCAGCCCGGCCCCATGTATTATTCGGTTTCGCAACAGCTTGTCTACCGGGTCGGACAATATCGCCCACGTTCGCTGGCGACCGTTAACGAGAATCAGCTTACCATTGCGCCAGGGCACGTCGTGGTCAATGATTTACAGCGTTTAAAAGAGACAAAGTTTCCCGACCTGAGCTGGAAAGTGGATGATAAAAAAGGCTCGACGACGCTGCTGGAAGAGGTCATCAGCGGCAAACTGGATTACACCATTGCCGATTCAGTGGCAATCGGTCTGTTTCAGCGCGTCCATCCCGAACTGGCCGTGGCGCTGGATGTCACGGATGAACAGCCCGTGACCTGGTTTAGCCGACTGGACGACAATAATACGCTCTCCGCCGCGCTGCTCGATTTTTTCAATTCGATCAATGAAGACGGGTCGTTGGCGCGGATCGAAGAGAAATATCTGGGGCATGGCGATGATTTCGACTACGTTGATACCCGCTCTTTCCTGCGAGCGGTGGATAACGTCCTGCCGGAGCTGGAACCGTTATTTAAAAAATATGCCAAAGAGATAGACTGGCGCCTGCTGGCGGCGATTTCTTATCAGGAATCACACTGGGACCCGCTGGCGACCTCGCCAACCGGCGTGCGCGGCCTGATGATGCTGACTAAAAATACCGCCCAAAGTCTGGGGCTGACCGACCGTACCGATGCGGAGCAAAGCATCAGCGGCGGCGCTCGCTATCTTGAAGATATGATGGCTAAAGTTCCCGAAACCGTTCCGGAAGACGAGCGTATCTGGTTTGCTTTAGCCGCCTACAATATGGGTTATGCGCACATGCTCGACGCCAGATCGCTGACGGTAAAAACCAAAGGCAATCCGGATAGCTGGACCGATGTGAAGCAGCGTTTGCCGCTATTAAGCCAAAAACCGTATTACAGTAAGCTAACCTACGGTTACGCGCGTGGACATGAGGCTTATGCTTATGTGGAAAATATCCGTAAATACCAGATAAGCTTGGTGGGGTATTTGCAGGAAAAAGAAAAGCAGGAAGCGGAAGCCATGAAACTGGCGCAGGATTACCCGGCGGTGTCGCCGGAGGAGCTGAATAAAGCGCCCTTCCCCCTCCTGTCGTTTTTATCGCAGTCATCAGGCTACCTGACGCATTCGCCGTCTTTACTGTTTACGCCGCAGAAGAAAGAAGAAAAATAGCGCGGTGGTCTTATCGGATGGCGACGCGTAACCTCTTATCCGGCATTGCGCTATACTGTCGGCCCCGCGCCTTCCGCACGGTCGGCTTTCTTCAGGGCTTTAATTTCCTGACGACGCATACGGAAAAAATCACTGAGCAGCGTCGCACATTCATCGCGCAGCACCCCTTCAATAATGTCGACCCGGTGATTCATTCCCGGATGGTGCAGCACATCAATTAGCGATCCGGCCGCGCCGGTTTTTGCATCGCGCGCGCCAAAGACAACGCGTCCAATGCGGCTATGCACCATAGCGCCTGCGCACATCACACAGGGTTCCAGCGTGACATACAGCGTGGTATCCAGTAACCGGTAATTCTGCAATACCAGACCGCCCTGACGCAGCGCCATTATTTCAGCATGCGCAGTAGGATCGTGGCGGCCAATGGGTCGGTTCCAGCCTTCGCCAATGACGCGATGGTTATGCACCAATACCGCGCCAACCGGAACCTCGCGTTCGTCCCAGGCGCGTTTCGCCAGCGTCAGCGCGTGGCGCATCCAGTATTCGTGATCTAATTCGACATCAGACAAAGAGGTAACTCCGGTAATGAAAGCGGGCGGCATTATACACAAACGCTATGCGTTTCACTATTCGAGCTGCTGCAACTCGCCGTGCGGCGTCACCCGCCAGCGATGCTGGCAAAAATAAAGCAGCGGGTTATCCTGTTTGCTGTCGCTGTAGCCACTATAAAGACGCAACGGCGTACCGATTTTACGTTCCAGTTGCGCGACTTTTTCATGGCCCAGGCAGCGCACGGTTAATACCCAGCCGCCATACCGTCGCGCCATCTAGCTGGCGATAAGGTTAACGCGCGGCAGCCACGGCGTATCAAAATAGACTTGCTCTACCAATGATTGCGGAGAACCGGTAATAAGCCAGATATCCGCGTCAGAGCTCAATAGATAGGTGGTCAGACGCTCCTGTACAACCGGAAACGCCGTGACGTTAGCGCGAAACCAACGGACAAAATCCGCCTGATGCGCCTGCAAACGCGTTTCGCTATGGCCAAAAGTACAGCCCCACAACAACAGACTCATCGGCCAGCGGGCCGCACGCCCTTTTACCAGTAAACCGATACCGATAATGGGTAACAACGGCAGTACGAGCAGCGCATTTAGCGGCTGACGGCGCAGCAAATAACGCAGAAAACTGCCGAACATATCCTGTTGATGTAACGTTCCATCCAAATCAAAAAAGACGACACGACGCTCGTGGCTGACCAAACCTTACTCCTCTGGATCATTGAACCCCAGCAGCCAGGTAAAAATAAACCCGGCAATTACCGCTATTAAATAGCCTAACAGATAGAACAGGACTTTTCCGGCAACAATTGTTAATGCCAGCGGCAAACCGGAAATACCAAAGGTAATTACCGTCGCCACTTTCCAGTAGCTGATCAACGCCCCGCCTACCGCGCCGCCAAGGCAAGCGCCAATAAATGGCTTACCCAATGGCAGCGTGACGCCAAAAATAAGCGGCTCGCCAATCCCCAGCAGTCCGACAGGAAGCGCGCCTTTAATCACCTTTTTGAGTCGCGCATTTCGGGTTTTCATCAGTACGGCAATGGCCGCGCCTATCTGACCAACGCCCGCCATCGCCAGGATGGGAAACAGCGCGTTATAGCCGTGCGCTTGCACCAGCTCCACATGAATAGGCACCAGCCCCTGATGCAGCCCGGTCAGTACCAACGGCAGGAAGGTTCCGGCTAACACCGCGCCCACCAGAAAACCGCCGCGATCGATAGCCCAGGACGCGCCGTGAGCGATAGCGTCTGAAATCCAGCCGCCAAGCGGTTGTAGAGCGACAATCGCTACCGCGCCGGTGATAACAGTCGTCAATAAAGGGTTAAGAATTAACTCCAGCGACCCCGGCAGCAGCTTACGGAACTGGCGCTCAATCCAGCACATTAACGCCACCACCAGCAGGACGGCGATGACGCCGCCCCGTCCCGGCTGAAGCACCTCGCCAAAGAGCGTAATCTGCGCCAGTTGCGGGCTGGAAAGGATCCCCGCCATCACGCCGCCTAACGCCTGCGATCCGCCAAAGACTTTCGCGGTATTGACGCCAACCAGAATGTTCATGATAGCGAACACCGCGCTACCAAATATCCCCATCAGGCCCAGCAGGTTAGGATAGTGGACGGCAACATCGCCGACGATATCCGGACGTTTCAGAATGTTGATAATGCCGGTAATCAAGCCGGATGCGATAAAGGCGGGGATGAGCGGAATAAAAACATTCGCCAGCTTACGCAACGCATCGCTCATCGGCGCTTTATACTTCGCTTTCGCCTCGGATTTGGTACGCACCATAGCGTCATCCGGCTTTACACCACCTGCGGCAATCTGCACGCGCATCGCATCAACCACCTGCGCAGCCTTCCCCGGCCCAACGATCAGCTGATGTTGCTCCCCTTGCTTTACGTATCCACTGACGCCAGGCAACGCTTTTAAGCGTGGGATATCCAGTTGGCTGTCGTCCTGTACCTCCACCCTGACTCGCGTCATACAGTTTTCCAGGCGCAGAATATTTTGCTCTCCGCCGATACCACGTAAAATGTCGCTGGCGAGCGCTGCCGTCTTATCCATACACACCTCTTTAGTGTTCTAACGCCGCCCTTAAAAAGCCCTGATGAGCGGCGAGTTTTTCCCTGGCGGCTGCAGCATCCAGCCCCGTAAGCGCCATCAAAATGGCGGGCTTAACCTCAAAATCGGTCTGTTTCAGCAAAGCTTCCGCCTCTTCACGACCTATCCCGGTCGCTTCAACGACCATCCGACACGCGCGATCGACCAGTTTGACGTTGGTGGCTTTCATATCCACCATCAGGTTTTGATAGACCTTGCCGAACTTCACCATCGCGCCGGTAGAAATCATATTGAGCACCATTTTCTGTGCGGTGCCGGATTTCAGCCGCGTGGAGCCGGTAAGCGCTTCCGGCCCGACAACGGGCGAAATAGCGATATTAGCCTCCCGCGCAATAGGCGAATCTGGATTACAGGAGACGGCAACAGTGGTACAACCGGACTGTCGCGCATAGCGCAGGCCGCCAATCACATAGGGTGTACGCCCCGACGCCGCGAGCCCCACGACCAGATCCTGTTCTTGCAGATTTAGCGCGACAAGATCGTCTTCGCCTGCCTGTTGGCTATCTTCCGCGCCTTCGACCGCTTTCAGCAACGCGCCCGGCCCGCCGGCAATCAGCCCGACGACCAGACCGTGCGGAACGCCAAACGTCGGGGGGCATTCTGAGGCATCCAGTACGCCAAGCCGACCACTGGTGCCCGCGCCCATATAGATGATACGTCCGCCAGACTTCAGCGCCGCCGCCGCGGCATCCACCGCACGCGCGACGTCAGGCAGAGTGGCTTTTACTGCTTCCGCTACCAGCGTATCCTGTTCATTAAAACGCTTAACTAATTCAGGAGTAGGCAACGCATCCAGATCCATCGTTTGCGGGTTACGGGTTTCAGACACTAAGGTACCAAGATTCATTTTTGTCCCTCTGGAATTTTTAATTCATAATAAGCGTCCATGATGGAATAGAATATTCCTCCAGGCGAGTGAAATTTCGTTTTGTCGTCGCCATCACGTTTCGCAGGAGCTGCCCATGAACTGTTTGATACGTATTCGCCAGCGTTATCCGGATCTCGCGCAAAGCGACAGGAAACTGGCGGATTATCTGCTCGCGCAACCGGATACGGCGCGGCATCTGAGCTCGCAGCAACTGGCGGCCGAAGCGGGCGTCAGCCAATCCAGCGTAGTCAAGTTCGCGCAAAAACTGGGGTTTAAAGGGTTTCCGGCATTGAAACTGGCTATCAGCGAAGCGTTGGCCAGCAATCCTAATCCGCATTCCGTTCCCGTTCATAACCAGATTCGCGGCGACGATCCGATGCGCCTGGTCGGGGAAAAATTAATTAAAGAGAATGTGGCGGCGATGCACGCCACGCTGGACGTTAACAGTGAAGAAAAGCTGTTAGAAAGCGTCACGATGATGCGCCACGCCCGCCGTATTGTGATCACCGGGATTGGCGCCTCTGGGCTGGTGGCGCAAAATTTTGCCTGGAAGCTACTGAAGATTGGCATTAACGCGGTGGTTGAGCGCGATATGCACGCCCTGCTGGCGACGGTGCAGGCGCTGGCGCCGGAGGATCTGCTGCTGGCGATCTCTTATTCCGGGGAGCGGCGCGAGCTGAACCTGGCGGCGGACGAAACATTACGCGCAGGCGCGAAAATCCTGGCCATTACCGGTTTTTCTCCCAACGCCTTGCAGCAGCGCGCCACTCACTGTCTGTATACGATTGCTGAAGAGCAGGCGACGCGCAGCGCCGCTATCTCCTCGACACATGCGCAAATGATGTTGACCGACTTACTGTTTATGGCGCTGGTACAACAGGATTTAGAGCGGGCGCCGGAGCGTATTCGCCATAGCGAGGCGCTGGTAAAAAAACTGGTATGAAAATGGCTCTTCCGCCTCATGCAGAAGAGCCATCAAGTTTATTGCGCTTCTTTAGCGTGAATCAATTGCGTCAGGAGTGTGTTAACCGGTACGGCAATATTGTTCTGAACGCCGATTCGCGCAATCGCACCATTTAAATAGTCGATTTCAGTCAGTCGGCCTTTATGTAAATCCTGATGCATAGAAGGATAGTGGTGGCCGCTCTCACGCGGATCGAACACTTTCTTCACCGTATTCATCACCATTTGCTCAGTCAACGAAATATTCTGGCTGGCAGCAACTAACACAAACTCATCAACTACGGCTTGCGCTAAATCTAAAGCACCAGGCCGCTGACCAAATCCGCCGACATTACAATCCAGTAGCGCGCAATAGGTGTTCATTACGCTATTAAAGGCTGCTTTCTTCCAGATCGATAATAATACGTCAGGGCTTATTTCAGCATTCAATCCAGCGCTATTAAGGGTGGCAATGACCTTAGCCTCTTGAGCCGAATCCTGGCTGGCAATCGGCTGCAGTTCAATCGTTCCGGTACCGGTGGCCATAATATGCCCAGCCCCCTCCAGTTCGCTGGACCATAACGTCACACCCGCATAGATTTTATGCCGATCGACATATTTCTCCAGCGTTTCAATATTTCCCAGACCGTTAGATAGAATCATCACGACTTTCGCGGCTGGCAGTAATGGCTTGATACGCTGTAACATGCTATCCAACTGCATGGCTTTGGTAAACAGAATAACCAGCTCAAACTCCCCCTGGGATTCATCAGCCAACATAGCAGGGATGGGGTAATACTTCTGCGTCGTTTCCGTTTCGACAAACAACCCCTTGCTACGAATAGCGTCGACATGCTCCTGCCAGCTATCGATAAGCGTCACGTCGTGCCCGGCCTCCAGCAGCATATAGCCAAAACGACACCCCATAGCGCCTGCACCTGCGATTGCAATTTTCATTTTTATTTCCTTATTATCTGATTAATGAATTTTGGCTAAAACCGTTGCGACATATTTTTTCGTTATCAGGGTCAACACGACTCCAATAAGCAATAGCACCGTTGTCAAAATAAATACTGTATTGTAGCTTCCGGTATATTTTGCAATAGCGGACGTGACGTAAGGAGCAATAACCGCACCGACGGCAAAACCAAAATACATAAAGCCGTAGTTTAGTCCCTGGTTACGCATACCAAAATTCTGGCTGGTCAAGCCAGGGAAGATAACTAATATACCGGCATAAGCAAAGCCCACGCCCAGAGCGCTGAAATAGAATACCGAAGTATTACCGTTGAAGAACAACAGCAGCAGCATACAGACGCAGGTAAAAAGATAAACAATAACCAGCGTATTATAGCCGCCTAATTTATCGGTTAACCCTCCCCCAGAACAGGCGACCGATCGAGTTAAATATCGAGACCAGGCTAACGACTAATGCACCGGACAGTAAACCGTACTGCGTCATACCAATTTGCGCAGAACTTGAGCTAATTACCATCCCAGAGAACACGCCCAGCGCCAGAATCATAAACAGCAGCCAGAAGCGCAGATCTTTCAGCATGTGCCGATAGTCTTTATCCAGTGGCGAGGCTTTAATTCCTCCGCTATCTTTTGCTGGCGCGCTACGAATAAAGAACTGGACGATAAAAATAACCACCAGATAAACAATACCCAGATATAACAACGCCCGACTAACATCATGAGTTTGCGTCATAAAATATTCGGCCAGGCGGGTGCAAAGTAGCGTCCCGACGCCAACACCCGCCAGTACGATACCGCTGGCCAGACCGCGACGGTCAGGGAAAAATTTCAAAATATTATTAAGATTACCCGTAAAAGCCAGGCCCGATCCCAACCCGGCAATGACGCCGTAGGTTAAAAACAGCATGGGCAAATTATCCACAAACCCGGACAAGATAAAACCTAAAGAAAACAGGATACCGCCGATAACTATCGCCTGCTTTCCTTTACCATTGTCGATCATTCTCCCGCCCCAAATCATCGGTAAAGGAATGATCCCCATGTTGATAGAGAATGCTAACGCCAGCGTAGCCGGATCCCAGTGATATTGCGCCATGAGTGGTGTTTTGAAATAGCTAAATGCGTAGACGCCCCCGAGCACAAAATTGATGCACACGTGAGCGGCAAGCATTCCCCAGCGGTTGATTGATGCCGACATAATTTTCCCTTTAAAATGCACTGATCACAGTTTAAAAAAAGCAAAATAGGCAAACAATTTGGTATTTTTTATAATCGTTATAACAAAACCCAATCGATTGGCATTAAATTTTAATGAATATCAAACAACTACACTCCTTCCTGATATTGTGTGATGAATTACATTATGGTCGGGCGGCCAGTCGCCTGTTTATCACTCAGCCATCATTAAGTCAGCAAATCAAACAACTTGAGTCATCACTTAAAACAATATTATTTAAGCGAAAAGGTAGAGGAATTAAATTAACAAAAGCAGGCATTATTTTGCAACGACACGCTAACAAAATAATGCTGGATTTAAAAAATGCAGAAAATGAACTTCTTCCCTATCAGGATCAACAGCGCGATACTATTTCAATCGGGGTGTCAGGCAGCTACCTGGTTCTGTCCGCTTTTCGCAGCTTTATGGCGCACCATCCGGAAATATCTTTAAATGTTAAAGAGTTCTCAACTGAGCAAACCATTAAAAAGCTGACGGATAGCGTCGTTGATATTGGCATTGTTTATCGAACAGCGCTCCCTGCCCAGCTAAGCTCGACCATGCTGTTTGAAGATGAAATTATCGCTGCAATCCCACTTTCTCATCCTCTGGCGACACGCGAACGTCTGCATCTAAAAGATTTAAACGACCAGCCCATTATCGTGCTTAATGACTCTCTGCTATTAAGGGGGATCATCACCACTGAATTTAATAACCGCAAAGTCGTCCCTAACGTCATCTGCGAGCTGGATAACCACTACTCATGCCTTGAGTATGCCGAAGCGCAGATTGGCATCGCATTTATTACCCGCTCGCTAACCCATTTATCGACACCCAAAAATGTTCGCCTGGTTTCACTGGGCATCCCCGCATTCTTTATTCCTGTCATGCTGGTGCACAGTAATGACCTTTCACTGGATAACGCAACTATCTGCCTGCTCAAGCAGATCAAAAATTTTTACACGGTAGATAACAAATCAGCGCCAGAAAAGAGCTGGCCCGAGCAGAAAATAGGCGTATAATGCCCGCCCGATTTGTGTTGTTTCTGAGAATTTCCTGATGGCGCTGTTAATCACCAAAAAATGTATCAACTGCGATATGTGCGAGCCGGAGTGCCCGAATGAGGCGATTTCAATGGGCGACAACATTTATGAAATTAACAGCGACAAATGCACCGAGTGTGTAGGCCATTACGAAACGCCGACCTGTCAGAAAGTCTGTCCGATCCCCAATACGATTTTGCAGGATCCCGCCCATGTCGAAACCGAAGAACAGTTGTGGGATAAGTTTGTTCTGATGCATCACGCAGATAAACTGTAAGCGGGTTAACGCACTTCCAACGCAACAATGCCTGATGGCGCTATGCTTATCAGGCCGACAATATATCGGCCTGTAGGTCAGGTAACGTGTTTACGCCGCCATCCGGCAAATCTAACTTTCCAGAATGACCGTAGCGCAGGCGTAATGGCGTTCATCGGCCAACGTGACATGCATGTGCGCCACACCGAGTTTTTCCGCCAGCGTTAACGCCTCGCCCCACAGCCGCAAACGTGGTTTTCCCAGCTCATCGTTAAATACTTCGAACTGATTAAACGCCAGACCGTTGCGGATGCCGGTGCCAAAAGCTTTCGCTGCCGCCTCTTTCACCGCAAAACGCTTGGCGAGAAAACGCACCGGCTGCTGATGCGTCTCCCAGATAGCCCACTCGTTGTCACTGAGCACACGCCTTGCCAGACGTTCGCCGGAACGGGAGATCACTGCCTCAATGCGGGCAATCTCTACAATATCCGTTCCCAGGCCGAGAATCGCCATTAGCCGCGCGCTTCCAGCATCAAACGTTTCATTTCAGCCACCGCCTCTTTCAGCCCCGTCATCACTGCCCGACCAATAATGGCATGACCGATATTGAGCTCGTGCATTTCCGGCAGTGCGGCAATAGCTTTGACGTTATGGTAGGTCAGGCCATGACCCGCATTTACTTTTAGCCCCAGACGGGCCGCCAGGGTCGCGGCGCTGGCAATACGCGCCAGCTCTTTTGCCTGTTCCGCATCGGTTTCTGCGTTGGCGTAGCAGCCGGTATGGATTTCGATAAACGGCGCGCCGACTTCCGCCGCCGCGTTGATTTGCGCTTCATCGGCATCGATAAAGAGCGAAACCTGGATGCCAGCCGCCGCCAGGCGCGCACAGGCATCACGCATTTTATCGCGCTGTCCGGCCACATCCAGACCGCCTTCGGTGGTGACTTCCTGGCGTTTTTCCGGCACCAGACAACAGAAATGCGGCCTGGTTTCTACGGCGATCGCCAGCATCTCTTCGGTCACCGCCATCTCCAGATTCATACGCGTATGCAGCGTCTGACGCAGAATGCGCACATCGCGATCGGTAATGTGGCGACGATCTTCACGCAGGTGTACGGTAATGCCGTCCGCGCCTGCCTGTTCAGCAATAAACGCCGCCTGTACCGGATCCGGATAGTCGGTGCCGCGCGCATTACGTAACGTGGCAATGTGGTCAATATTGACGCCTAACAGTAATTCAGCCATGACAATCCTCGTTAATCTTTTTTCGTTTTTACTGTGCGTTTGGGCATAAATTGCCGGAACAGCTCCCGGCTTTTTAACGGTTTTCCCCCAAGATACGGCTTTAATGCCATACGGGTAAAGCGTTTAGCGGCACGCAGGGTATCTACATCCGGAAATTCCCGCGCCTCCAGCGCTTTCAGGTGCCGTCCGGTAAAGGTGTTGTTATCGATGACGACGCTGGCGAAAAAGCCTTTTTCTTCGCGGTAACGGTAGGTCATGGTGTCATCCACCCGTTCGCCGCTGCCTGCACAGTGGGTGAAATTGACGCCATACCCCAGATGACCCAGCAACGCCAGTTCGAAACGTCGCAACGCCGGTTCAGGCGAGCCGGTGGTTCCCGCTAGCGCCTGAATACAGTTCAGATAATCAAAAAAGAGTTCGGAGAAGCGCGTTTCATATTCCAGTACGCGAGAGAGGAGCTCGTTGATGTACAGGCCGCTATAGAGCGTAATACCGCTTAACGGCAGCGCCAAAGAAACTGCCTCGGCGCTGCGCAGGGTTTTCACCTCGCCGCGTCCGCTGTAGCGTAGCAATAACGGCGTAAAAGGCTGCAACGCGCCTTTCAGATTGGAACGTTTAGATCGCGCGCCTTTGGCGACAAGGCGCACGCGCCCCGATTCTTCCGTGAAGACGTCCAGCATCAGGCTGGTTTCGCTCCAGGGGCGACTGTGCAGGACAAATGCGCGCTGCCACCCTTCCACGCTGTGTTAACTCACAGATCGTCTACGTAACCGAGACTGCGCAGAGCGCGTTCGTCATCAGCCCAGCCGGATTTCACTTTCACCCACAGTTCCAGGTGTACCGGCGCTTCGAACATCTCCTGCATGTCTTTACGCGCTTCAATACCAATGGTTTTGATTTTGGCGCCTTTGTTGCCAATCACCATCTTCTTCTGCCCTTCGCGCTCGACGAGGATCAGCCCGTTGATATCATAGCCGCCGCGTTCGTTGGTAACAAAACGTTCAATCTCAACGGTAACGGAATACGGCAGCTCGGCGCCGAGAAAACGCATCAGCTTTTCACGAATGATTTCAGACGCCATAAAGCGCTGAGAGCGATCGGTGATGTAATCTTCCGGGAAGTGGTGAATCGCTTCCGGTAAATGTTTACGCACGATACCAGCAATAGTATCGACGTTCATACCCGTTTCAGCAGAGATGGGTACGATATCAAGAAAGTTCATCTGGCTTGCCAGGAACTGGAGGTGCGGCAGCAAATCGGCTTTTTCCTGCACGTTATCCACCTTGTTAACGGCGAGAATAACCGGTGCTTTGCCATCGCGCAGTTTGTTCAGGACCATTTCGTCGTCCGGCGTCCAACGGGTGCCTTCCACAACGAAAATCACCAGCTCAACGTCGCCAATCGAACTGCTCGCCGCCTTATTCATCAAACGGTTAATGGCGCGCTTTTCTTCCATATGCAGACCCGGGGTATCGACATAGATTGCCTGATACGGGCCTTCGGTATGAATACCGACAATGCGGTGGCGCGTGGTCTGCGCTTTACGGGAAGTGATCGAAATCTTCTGCCCAAGCAGTTTGTTCAGCAAGGTGGATTTGCCAACGTTCGGACGTCCGACGATGGCAATAAATCCGCAGTAAGTTTTGTCAGTGCTCATTCCAACTCCAGTTTTTTCAGCGCCTGTTCGGCGGCAGCCTGCTCCGCCTTACGACGGCTGGAACCCGTACCAACCACCGGTTCGCTCAGGCCGCTGACCTGGCAGTGGATAGTAAATTCCTGATCGTGCGCCTCGCCGCGTACCTGCACAACCAGGTAAGATGGCAGCGGCAGATGGCGACCCTGCAAATACTCCTGCAAGCGCGTTTTCGGATCTTTTTGTTTATCGCCCGGACTTATCTCATCCAGACGAGTTTTATACCAGTTAAGGATTAACTGCTCGACGGTCTGGATATTACTATCGAGAAATACTCCGCCGATTAACGCTTCAACGGTGTCCGCCAGAATGGACTCTCGACGAAATCCGCCGCTTTTTAATTCGCCCGGCCCTAAACGCAGGCACTCGCCTAAATCAAATTCACGGGCTAATTCCGCCAGCGTATTGCCACGTACCAACGTGGCGCGCATACGGCTCATATCTCCCTCATCCACCCGTGGAAAACGGTGATAAAGCGCGTTAGCGATAACGAAGCTCAGGATTGAATCGCCTAAAAATTCCAGGCGTTCGTTATGTTTACTGCTGGCGCTGCGGTGAGTTAATGCCTGCTGCAACAGCTCCTGATGATTAAAAGTGTAGCCCAGCTTCCGTTGAAGCCGATTAATTACGATGGGGTTCATGCGATACCAATAAATGAATGCGTCAACAATCCAGCACACGAAACAGACCTGATACACGTCATCTGTCCTGCCGCATCGCTGCAGCGGAAAGAAGGTTGTCTATAACCAACGCTGTTTCGTGTGCCGTGGCGACCAAACGGCGCCAACCTAAAACTTCGGGGGAATATTCTATACACAACGACAGGGGATGTCGTTAGTCTGAGGGAATTTATCCAGGAAATAATTCACGCTGCCGCTAAAAAGACGGCAGCGTGAACGATCATTTCGTCACAGTTAGTGAATACCGCCGATACGACTCAGGCGTACGCCTGTCGGCCACTCCCCTTCCTGCTTGTCAAAGCTCATCCAGATAGCGACCGCTTTACCGACCAGATTCGCTTCCGGAACAAATCCCCAGTAACGGCTATCCGCGCTGTTATCGCGGTTGTCGCCCATCATGAAATATTGTCCCGGTGGTACAACCCAGGTCGCCAGCGGTTGTCCTGGCTGTTGGTAATACATGCCCAACTGATCCTGGGCTATCGGCACCATCAGGATGCGGTGGGTTACATCGCCTAACGTCTCTTTACGTTCGGTCAGGCGAATGCCGTTTTCTTTTGTCTCGTTTAGCGGAACTTCAAAGAAACCGCTGGTCGCTTCTCCGCCGTTACGGCGGGCAAAGGTCTGTACAAAATCGCTCGGCTCAACGTTAGAGTAGGTAACCGGCAGCGCATTTTCGCACGCCTGACCGGAGCTACAGCCAGGCTGAATCGTCACTTCTTTCGCAACTGGATCATAAGTGATTTTATCGCCCGGCAAACCGACTGCGCGTTTGATGTAATCTAACTTAGGATTTTCCGGATATTTAAATACCACAATATCCCCGCGCTTCGGATTACCGGTTTCAATCAGGGTTTTCTGGTAGATCGGATCTTTAATGCCGTAGGCAAATTTTTCCACCAGAATAAAATCGCCGATAAGCAGTGTCGGCATCATTGAGCCTGACGGGATCTGAAAGGGTTCATAAAGAAATGAACGAACGATCAGAACGATCGCCAGAACCGGGAAAACCGACGCCCCGGTCTCCAGCCAGCCCGGCTTAGGCGCCACTTTATTGAGCGTAGCGTTATCCAGCGCATCTCCCGACGCCGTTTGCGCGGCAGCCTGGCGCGCCCGACGTTTTGGCGCGAAAACAAACTTATCAACGCACCATAAAATGCCCGTCACCAGTGTGGCTATCACCAGAATCAGGGCAAACATGTTCGCCATGCCAACTCCTTAGGGATTATTTATTGTCTTTACCGACATGCAGAATGGCGAGGAACGCCTCCTGAGGCAGCTCGACGTTACCGATCTGCTTCATGCGTTTCTTACCTTCTTTCTGTTTCTGCAGCAGTTTTTTCTTACGACTGATATCGCCGCCGTAGCACTTCGCCAGCACGTTTTTACGTAACTGTTTTACCGTCGAACGGGCAATAATATGCGTACCAATCGCCGCCTGAATCGCGATATCAAACTGCTGACGTGGGATCAAATCTTTCATCTTCTCCACCAGCTCGCGACCACGGCTTTGCGAGTTATCACGGTGCGTGATCAGCGCCAGCGCATCGACACGTTCGTTGTTGATTAACACATCAACACGCACCATATCGGAAGCCTGGAAGCGCTTGAAGTTATAATCCAGAGACGCATAGCCGCGCGACGTTGATTTCAGACGGTCAAAGAAGTCGAGCACCACTTCCGCCATCGGGATTTCATAGGTCAACGCGACCTGGTTACCGTGATACACCATGTTAGTTTGTACGCCGCGTTTCTCAATACACAGCGTAATAACGTTACCTAAATAGGCTTGTGGTAACAGCATATGACACTCGGCGATAGGCTCGCGCAGTTCATAAATGTTATTCAACGGCGGCAGCTTGGAGGGGCTATCAACATAGATAGTCTCTTTCGCCGTTGTTTCTACTTCATAAACCACGGTCGGCGCAGTGGTGATCAGATCCAGATCGTATTCGCGTTCCAGACGCTCCTGAATGATCTCCATGTGCAACAGGCCGAGGAAGCCGCAGCGGAAACCAAAGCCCAGCGCCGAGGAGCTTTCCGGTTCATAAAACAGTGAGGCATCGTTCAGGCTCAGCTTGCCGAGCGCGTCGCGGAAACTTTCATAATCGTCGGAGCTGACCGGGAACAGACCTGCATAGACCTGCGGTTTCACCTTCTTAAAGCCCGGCAACGCTTTTTCCGCTGGGTTACGCGCTGAGGTTAAAGTATCGCCAACCGGCGCGCCGAGGATATCTTTAATGGCGCAGACCAGCCAGCCTACTTCGCCGCACTTCAGCTCGGTACGATCAACCTGTTTCGGCGTGAAAATCCCCAGGCGGTCAGCGTTGTAGGTCTGCCTGGTGCTCATCACTTTAATTTTGTCGCCTTTACGCATGGTGCCGTTTTTAATACGCACCAGCGATACCACGCCCAGGTAGTTATCGAACCAGGAGTCAATAATCAGCGCCTGCAGCGGGCCGTCCGGATCGCCTTGCGGCGGCGGGATATCGCGCACCAGGCGTTCCAGAACATCCGTCACGCCGACACCCGTTTTGGCGGAGCAGCGTACCGCATCCGTCGCATCGATGCCGACAATGTCTTCAATTTCTTCCGCCACACGCTCCGGATCGGCGGCCGGCAGATCAATCTTGTTAAGCACCGGCACCACTTCAAGATCCATTTCCATCGCGGTGTAGCAGTTCGCCAACGTTTGCGCTTCTACGCCCTGGCCGGCATCCACCACCAGCAGCGCGCCCTCGCAGGCGGCTAACGAACGGGAAACTTCATAGGAAAAGTCAACGTGTCCCGGCGTGTCGATAAAGTTCAGTTGATAAGTTTCACCATCAGACGCTTTAAAATCCAGCGTCACACTCTGGGCTTTAATAGTAATACCGCGCTCACGCTCAAGATCCATCGAATCAAGTACCTGAGCTTCCATTTCACGGTCAGACAGGCCACCGCAGATTTGGATAATACGGTCAGACAGCGTCGATTTACCGTGGTCAATGTGAGCAATGATCGAAAAGTTACGTATGTTCTTCATAGAGATAAATTATTATGCCTTACGCCTGGTTGACCAGACTTTAGAGGTCGCTGTTCTGAGCTTAACGTCTGTTTTAACTGAAACGCCGCATTCTACACTACAACGCTAAGGCGAGGAAATGTTCATAGTGTACGGAGAGCGGGAACTGGAAAACGCCTCGCTTTTTTCCTGTAAAACACCGCAACGCAGGAAAAGCGCATGTTTATCGGGACAACAACCCAACGCGGCAGGTGCACCGTTGGGCAAAACGTTTACTGGCGCGTTTCGATTGAGGTAGTTTCGACGCGGACAAGGTTCGGCGGGAGGGCAACGTTTAAAATCACCGGCTGCCAGGCGTCACGCTCCGCCAGTTTTCGGGAATAGCCGCGGGCAACCAGAAAACCGCCCACGCCGCCCAGCACGGCCCCGCTTAATGCGGCAAGGTCAGATCCAAACAGCATCTGAAAAAGCGCCGCACAAAGAAATAGCCCCGCTAAAGGCGACATATAGACCAGCAACGCCGAACCTAAAAGGCTTTTTTCGGCGATGCCCAACTCGACTTTCTGCCCCGGCGCCAGCGGCTCCGCGCTTGGCACAACAATGGTATGCGTGGTTTGCGGCCCTAATTTATTCAGCACGCGACTGCCGCATCCCGCACGGGAGGCGCAGCTGCTGCATGACGCTTTAACGTCGCAGCTCACCACCGCCTGACCATTCTGCCAGGAGACAACGGTTGCCCACTCTTTAATCATTGTACTGCCCTGAATTTGATACTGTCGGCAATGCGCTTCGCCGTTTGCGGCGGAAGCTCGCCGACAATGGTGATTTCCGCGTTGTCGCGAACGCTGCTATAAACCGTTCGGCGCCCGGTGCGCAGCATCTGATCGCTGCTGTTTTGCGTCGCCCGGTTCACATTGACGGAAAAGCTAAACAGACCGTCAGAATAAAGCCGCGATTCGATAGGCAGGTTATCCATCGTCGGCAACGGACGACGGCTGCTGGAAACTTCGCTAAAGCCTTGCGGCACCCAGGATGAATTCCAGTTAAATTTCGTTTTTTCGCCACCGGGAACAGAAAGCAGCGGCGGAAGATTCGCCTTCGCCAGCGCCTGCATGGTGCTGCCGATATCCTGACTCACCGTGAACGCAATAACGCGGAACTGCTCCAGCGTCTCGCCATCGCGATCCAGCAGATCAACGCGCATCGGTAGTTTGGTGTCCATGTCCATCCAGACGATATAGCTGTAACGCGTACCATCGCGCGCCACAACGCGGATAACTTCGCACAATCTGTCTGCGATACGGGTGCGACCGACGGAAATAAAGTCGTAGTAAGGCGCCAGACGCTTGAAATCGGTGTAAATCAGGGAAGGCAGAGAATCGACAATATAATCACCGTTCAGGGTGAACGGCTCAAGGCCCGGTTCAAAATAACTGATTTCATTACCACGCTGTACGACCTCCCGGCGAGGACCGTCCAACTGTAGCAATTGCGCAAGCGGGCGACCATCCAGGCGTGCGTGTCGATAACGCAGAGATTCAACGCCTTGTTTCGTGATGCTGACGAATGACAGCTCGTAATTCAGTGACTGACTGGCGATGTTCATCTGCTGCAATAACGCCCCGGACGCAGGGTCGGCCGAGGCGTTTACTGAGAAGAACAGGCTAGCCGCCACAAGGGACATGGCAAACCAAAGTTGCTTCATTACTGCGATTGCGTTCCTAAAGTTTGGATTCCTGGCACCTGTACCGCGGCTTGCTGGGTTTGCGCCTGCTCAAACTGAAGCTGTTCGGAGTGCAGTCGGCGCTGCAGTTCATAGTCCTGCAACATGGCATTAATGCGACGACGCTGCTCCTGTACCTGCTGTTGCTGACTGCCGACAGGCGCTGCTTCAGAAGGCACTCCCAGACTTACCGGGCTGGCTTTCCCCATCATAGGCAGGGTATTGAAAACCGGCGTTTCAGGTTGTTGGGATGTTTCAGATTGCCCATTATAGTGCTGGACACCGACGATAACTGCAAGTGAAACGCACGCCGCCACGCCCATTTGGGTAAGCTGCGCCGCCCACGGACGCACTTTTTTCCAGAACGGCATTTTCTGCCATTGCTGCGGAGCGGGTTGGGCCTCAGGGATTAATGGCGACACCTGACGTACTGGCTCGTTTTCAATAGCGGCCATCACGCGAGCGGATATATCGAAATGGAGAACGTCAGGCGTATCCCCCCGCATTGAATCGCGGATCAGGTGATAACTCTCCCAGGTTTTCTGCATTTCCGAGTCGTGCGTAAGCGCTTTGAGCAGCTCACTATCCAACGTTTCGCCATCCATCAAAGCGGAAAGTTTTTCTTTCTGCATGCCTAATACCTTTTCCAGTATCCCGCTATCGTCAACGCCTGATAAGCGGTTGAACTTTATTATCAATAGCTTCCCGCGCCCGGAAGATACGTGAACGCACCGTCCCCACCGGACAATCCATGATAGCCGCTATCTCTTCATAGCTCAGGCCATCCAGCTCCCGTAAGGTGATTGCCATACGTAAATCTTCCGGGAGGGACTCAATAGTTCGGAAAACTATCTGTCTCAGTTCTTCTGACAACATTAAGTTCTCAGGGTTCGAAATTTCTTTCAGCGCGCCGCCGCTTTCAAAGTTTTCTGCTTCAATCGCGTCTACATCACTGGAAGGCGGACGACGCCCCTGCGCAACCAGGTAGTTCTTCGCGGTATTGACCGCAATACGATACAACCAGGTATAAAAAGCGCTATCCCCCCGGAAAGAATCCAGCGCGCGATAGGCCTTAATAAATGATTCCTGTACGACATCGGGAACGTCGCCCGATGGCACATAGCGGGAAACCAGACTCGCCACTTTATGCTGGTAGCGCACTACCAGTAAGTTAAAGGCTTTCTGATCTCCCTTCTGGACCCGTTCAACCAAGACCTGGTCCGTTAACTGCTCGCTCATCCGAGGTAATGTCTCCCCAAACCAAATTTCCACGCGCTTTCGAAACGCCACTCCATAAGCCGCACTATGAGCAAGCAACAGGTTAGAGTGTCTATGTTTCGTAAAGTTCCGTTACGCATTTGTTTTTGTTTGTCATGTTGTAGACAGGTCTTATCTTCCATTATAAGTCTACAGATGCTGAACAACGCACTATCTGTACAGAAATGCCCATTTCGTCGTTTGCAGAGTAACCTAACAGCATCTTTATTTCACTACAAAATCCGACGCTAACACCCTGCCCTATAAAATATTTTTTGCCGTTTATCTCTCGCCGTATTTTTATTTTATGTTTAATAAGCACAACACTTTTGAAATCATAACGTGCTTTTTAGCGCCATATAGTGCTAATCTGCCGCAACCATGTTTAGTAAATTAAACAAGAACCATGATGACAACTCCTGAACTGTCCTGTGATGTGTTAATTATCGGCAGCGGCGCGGCCGGACTCTCGCTGGCGCTGCGTCTGGCTGAAAAACATAAGGTTATCGTCCTGAGTAAAGGGCCGGTGAGCGAGGGCTCCACGTTTTATGCGCAGGGCGGTATTGCCGCCGTGTTTGATGAAACCGACAGTATTGCGTCGCATGTCGAAGATACGCTGATTGCCGGCGCCGGAATTTGCGATCGCCACGCGGTGGAGTTTGTCGCCAGCAACGCCCGTACCTGCGTGCAGTGGCTTATCGATCAGGGCGTCCTGTTTGATACGCATGTCCAGCCAAACGGCAAGGAGAGCTATCATCTCACGCGTGAAGGCGGCCATAGTCATCGCCGTATCCTTCATGCCGCCGACGCTACCGGAAAGGAAGTCGAAACCACGTTGGTCAGTCGGGCGCAAAATCATCCTAATATTCAGGTGCTGGAACGCAGCAACGCCGTTGATTTAATTATTTCCGATAAAATGGGTCTACCGGGGCCTCGCCGGGTCGTCGGCGCCTGGATCTGGAATCGCAATAAAGAATGGGTTGAAACCTGTCATGCGAAGTCGGTGGTGCTGGCGACCGGTGGCGCCTCAAAGGTGTATCAATATACCACTAACCCGGATATTTCCTCCGGCGACGGTATCGCGATGGCCTGGCGCGCGGGCTGTCGGGTCGCTAATCTGGAATTTAACCAGTTTCATCCCACTGCCCTTTATCACCCGCAGGCGCGTAATTTTCTCCTTACCGAAGCGCTGCGCGGCGAAGGCGCATACCTTAAACGTCCGGACGGTTCACAGTTTATGCCGGACGTTGACGAACGCGGCGAGCTGGCGCCGCGCGATATTGTCGCCCGCGCTATTGACCATGAGATGAAACGACTCGGCGCAGACTGTATGTTTCTCGATATCAGCCACAAGCCTGACGATTTTGTCCGCCAGCACTTCCCGATGATCTATGCGAAACTGCTCGATTTGGGTATGGATTTAACCAAAGAACCGATTCCCGTTGTTCCTGCCGCACACTATACCTGCGGCGGCGTGGTCGTCGATGATTATGGTCGTACCGATGTAGACGGCTTATATGCCATTGGCGAAGTCAGTTACACCGGCCTGCACGGCGCTAACCGTATGGCGTCCAACTCGTTGCTGGAATGCTTAGTGTACGGCTGGTCCGCAGCAATCGATATCGACAGGCGAATGCCTTCTGTCCACAGCGTTGACGTCCTTCCCGCCTGGGATGAAAGCCGCATGGAAAACGCCGATGAGCGGGTGGTGATTCAGCATGACTGGCACGAACTGCGTCTGCTGATGTGGGACTATGTGGGGATTGTGCGCACGACGAAACGGCTGGAGCGCGCCCTACGGCGTATTACTATGTTGCAACAAGAGATTGACGAATATTACGCCAACTTTCGCGTCTCGAATAATTTACTGGAGCTGCGCAATCTGGTGCAAGTGGCCGAACTGATTGTGCGTTGCGCGATGATGCGTAAAGAGAGCCGGGGGCTGCACTTTACGCTGGATTATCCGCAACAACTGGCTGAATCAGGCCCATCGATCCTTTCGCCGTTAACGCCTCACATAAACAGATAAAATGCCTGGGTCAGCGCCGTATAACTTTCAGAATAATGCTGGTCTGACCCGCGAATCACTAATCTGTCGCTAAAGCACTCCCCGGCTTGCGGGGAGAATGCGAGCAAAACCCGGTGCGGCAAGCGCGCTTCGTTTTCCGCAACGTCAGTACGTAGCCGCAAATGCCATCCCATGTTGAGCGCTTGCTGCGTAAAAGCGTTACCTATTTGTTCCGGCAAGACTACGCAAAAAAAGCCGTCTTCGGTAATACAATCCGCCGCAATAGCCAATAACGTCTGGTGATCCAGTGTAGCGGTGTAACGCGCCTGCTCCCGCTGCGGCGTGGCGCATTCCACACCGGGTTCGTAATAAGGCGGGTTGCTGATAATAAGATCAAAGCGTACCGTCTGGCGAGGCGCCCAACGCTGAATATCATCAGTATGCACTGTTATTCGATGCGGCCAGGGAGAGTGAGCCACGTTTTCCTGCGCTTGCATGGCAGCCCCGGCATCCAGTTCCACGGCGTCAATAGGCACATTGTCATCCGTCCGCTGCGCCAGCATTAACGCCAGCAGACCGCTTCCAGTACCGATATCCAGAATTCGCTTTACATCCGCGACCGGCGCCCACGCCCCGAGTAAAATACCGTCAGTTCCCACTTTCATCGCACACCGATCGTGTGCGACAAAAAACTGTTTAAACGTAAATCCGTTACGACGAAGAGCGGAGCCAGACTGAGACATGTAAAAACAACCTTGCAAAAAACGGCGACAGCGCCGGGTGAAAACAATACCTGAGAAGGGATATCCATACAAACAGATGAAGATTGCGGCCGTAACGTCTATAATCAGCGCCCCACACAGAGGTAGAACATGACTGTAACGACTTTTTCCGAACTTGAACTCGACGAAAGCCTGCTGGATGCCCTCCAGGATAAAGGTTTCACTCGCCCGACCGCCATTCAGGCTGCCGCCATTCCGCCTGCGCTCGATGGCCGTGATGTACTCGGTTCTGCGCCGACAGGCACCGGTAAAACGGCGGCATATCTGCTGCCGGCGTTGCAGCACCTGCTCGACTTTCCGCGTAAAAAATCGGGGCCGCCGCGCATTCTGATCCTGACGCCAACCCGCGAACTGGCAATGCAGGTTGCCGATCACGCTCGTGAACTGGCTAAGCATACTCATCTGGATATCGCCACGATTACCGGCGGCGTGGCCTATATGAACCATGCTGAAGTGTTTAGCGAAAACCAGGATATCGTGGTCGCCACGACGGGCCGTCTGCTGCAATATATAAAAGAAGAGAACTTTGACTGCCGGGCGGTTGAAACACTGATCCTTGACGAAGCTGACCGGATGCTCGACATGGGCTTCGCTCAGGACATTGAACATATCGCTGGTGAGACCCGCTGGCGTAAACAAACGATGCTGTTCTCCGCCACGCTGGAAGGCGATGCGATTAAAGATTTTGCCGAGCGCCTGCTGGAAGACCCGGTTGAGGTTTCTGCCAATCCGTCAACCCGCGAGCGTAAGAAAATTCACCAGTGGTACTACCGTGCCGACAATTTCGAACATAAAGTTGCGCTGTTGAAGCACCTGCTAAAACAAGACGATGCAACCCGTTCTATCGTGTTTGTACGTAAACGTGAACGCGTCCATGAATTGGCTGAAACGCTGCGTCTGGCAGGGATCAACAATTGCTATCTTGAAGGTGAGATGGCGCAGATCAAACGTAACGAAGGTATTAAGCGTCTCACCGACGGTCGCGTTAACGTGCTGGTCGCGACCGACGTCGCGGCACGCGGGATTGATATTCCTGACGTCAGCCACGTCATTAACTTCGACATGCCGCGCAGTGGCGATACCTATCTGCATCGCATTGGCCGTACAGGCCGTGCTGGCCGCAAAGGCACTGCAATCTCGCTGGTAGAAGCCCACGACCATCTGTTGCTGCTGAAAATCGGTCGCTACATCGAAGAGCCGCTAAAAGCGCGCGTCATTGATGAGCTTCGCCCGACCACGCGTGCGCCTAGCGAAAAGTTGACCGGCAAACCGTCGAAAAAAGTGCTGGCGAAACGCGCCGAGAAGAAAAAAGAGAAAGAAAAAGAGAAGCCGCGCGTGAAGAAACGTCACCGCGATACAAAAAATATCGGTAAACGCCGCAGGCCAAGCGGTACGAAAATGCAGGAGCAATCCAGCGAAGAGTAATAATAATGCCGGGTTCGTTAACCCGGCATTTTTTTATCTTCCACGGTAAAACACGCCTCCATACACTGCATAAATATCTGCATTGCCGGGCTGACCGCTTTCCCGGCATGATGGGCGCACAGCGCCATGATCGATAGCGACGGCGCGCCAAACGGCAGCTCTTTCAACTGACCGGTACTAAGTTCTCGTTCAACGGCAAAACGTGGTAAAAAGCTGATGCCCAGGTTAGCAGCCACACACTGTTTAATGCTTTCAATACTCCACAGTTCAATGGTGTTCTCCAGCGTAATCCGCCTCTGCCGTAGCGTACTTTCAAACAGCTGGCGGAAGACACATTGCGGTTTATTGATGATGAAACTACAGGGGATATGCTGATCTGGCTGCGTAAAATCAGCATTCTGTAGCAGTGGAGAGGCCACCAGCGCCAGCGACTGCTCCCCCAGTTGCTGCATCGTGAGCGCGTCATCATTACCTACGCGATAAAAAACGCCCAGATCGACCTCGTCATTCAGCAACGCATCACGTATCACATAGCAATTCAGCGATTGTAGCGACAATCTGACATTCGGCGCTCGCAGCTTAAAACGTTGTAAAACCTGCGGCATTTTGTACGCCAGTAAGGTTTCACCTGTCGCCACGCGCAGCTCTCCGCCGGGTTCCGCATCCTGTCTTGCGGCTTCACGAATCGACTCCATCACACGCGTCAGTTCATGGATATGCGGCATCAGCTTTTTCCCCTCAGTGGTCAGGCACATTCGGCGCCCTATTTTCTCGAACAGTTGCAGGGAAAACTCACGTTCAAGCTGTTGAATATGAAAAGTTACCGTCGACTGAGTGCAGCACAGCTTTTGCGAAGCCCGCAGAAACGAGCCCTCTTCCACTACCGTTTTCAGCGTAATAAACCGACGCAGATCCATAACCACCAACCTATCGAAAATCCCGAATTCAGAATTAAAAAACATTCATTTTTTTAAATATTTCATATCGGGTACTGTCTGCTAAAACAGAGGAGATGACAAGTGACACCGATGCTTTTAAGCGCTTTCTGGACTTATACATTAATCACCGCCCTTACCCCCGGCCCTAACAATATTCTCGCGCTTAGCGCAGCAACTGCACATGGTTTTCGGCAGAGTATTCGTGTACTGGCAGGTATGAGTCTGGGATTTTTGGTCGTTATGCTGCTGTGCGCCGGGATCGCGTTTTCCCTTGCGGTTATCGATCCGGCAATCATTCATTTACTCAGTTGGGTGGGGGCTGCGTATATCCTGTGGCTGGCATGGAAAATTGCCACCAGTCCAGCGGCGGATGAGAAGGTCAGACCAAAACCGGTTGGCTTTTGGGTAAGCTTTGGCCTGCAGTTTGTGAACGTCAAAATTATTCTGTACGGCATTACCGCTCTGTCTACATTTGTCTTACCGCAAACGCAGGCGCTGAATTGGGTCATCGGCGTCAGTATATTGCTGGCATTGATCGGCACGTTCGGTAATGTGTGTTGGGCGCTGGCGGGACATCTGTTTCAGCGGGCTTTTCGCCATTATGGTCGCCAGTTAAATATCATTCTGGCGTTACTGCTGGTGTACTGCGCGGTGCGGATTTTTTACTGACCCAAATAAAACAAAAGCGGAAAAGGCCCGGCCTCTTCCGCTTGTTATTACCGGATAAGCCTTACAGGCTTTCGGTAAAGGTACGAGCGATAACGTCGCGCTGCTGTTCCGGCGTCAGGGAGTTAAAACGCACCGCATAACCAGAAACACGAATAGTCAGCTGCGGGTATTTTTCCGGATGCTTAACCGCATCTTCCAGAGTTTCACGACGCAGAACGTTAACGTTCAGATGCTGACCGCCTTCAACGCGTACTTCCGGTTTAACTTCCATCGGAATTTCACGGTATTCAATCTCGCCCAGTTTGCTGACAGCCACAACTTCATCTTCAGCAAAGCCGGATTTTGCAACGATGCAGCGCGCTTCGCCTTTTTCGCTGTCTAGCAGCCAGAAGGAATTCAGCAGGTCGTCATTAGCGGCTTTAGTAATCTGGATACCTGTAATCATGTGATGCCTCCCCAGGCAAAATTATTTGATTTCGGTCGGCCTAATCCCGGCCAATTGGTAAAACCATTGTTGCTTGAGTGTATATATACCCTTCGATCACCCTTCATTCTTTGATTTAAATCAATAAAAACCACACCATAAAAAGGGTAATGAAGGGAATTTATTGTTTTACATCAACTTACACCATTCAGACCTATAAACTTTTTACATAAATTTTCAACTATCTTTTGTAGGTAACCGTTTTTGTAGCACGCAGGATTTTGCACTGCAGAAAGAAGCAGTTAAGCTAAGGGAACTGGAAATTCGCAGGAGAGCGAGATGGCGACTGAGTTAACCTGGCACGATGTGCTGGCTGATGAGAAACAGCAACCTTACTTTATCAATACGCTTCACACTGTTGCTGGCGAGCGTCAGTCGGGTATCACGGTCTACCCGCCGCAAAAAGATGTGTTTAACGCCTTTCGCTTCACGGAACTGGGCGACGTTAAGGTGGTGATCCTGGGACAAGATCCTTACCACGGCCCCGGCCAGGCACATGGTCTGGCGTTTTCCGTGCGTCCTGGGATCGCTCCCCCGCCGTCATTAGTGAATATGTACAAAGAGCTGGAAGCCTCCATTCCCGGCTTTGTCCGCCCCGCGCACGGTTATCTGGAAAGCTGGGCACGCCAGGGCGTACTGTTACTGAATACGGTGCTCACGGTACGGGCAGGCCAGGCGCACTCTCATGCCAGCCTGGGGTGGGAAACCTTTACGGATAAAGTGATAAGCCTGATTAACCAACACCGCGAAGGGGTTGTCTTCCTGCTGTGGGGCTCGCACGCCCAGAAGAAAGGCGCGATTATTGATCCACAGCGCCACCATATTCTGAAAGCCCCGCATCCCTCGCCACTCTCTGCGCACCGCGGATTTTTTGGCTGTAACCATTTTGCGCTAACGAACCAATGGCTGGAACAACACGGCGAGAAAACTATCGACTGGACGCCAGTATTACCGGCTGAGAGTGAATAACGTTGGCGGCTCGCCGTTTTATCGCCCGGATAACGGCGCGAAAGCGCCTTGTCTGACCGGGCGGTAGGAAGTACATCATTGGCCCGGCGCGCGTTGCGTCACCGGGCTGCAGCCCTTACGCTTTATTCTGTCGCCACCACTCGGCGAGCAGCACGCCTGTCGCAACCGACACATTCAGGCTTTCCACGTTCCCGGTGCCGTTAATTTTCACGCACAGATCGTCGGGTTCGCGCGCCGCTTCCGGCAGGTAGTCATATTCACGGCCTAAGACCAGCACCATCTTTTCCGGCAGGGTCGTACTAAAGAGCGCCTGACCGCGATCGCTGGACGTCGTCACCACGGTGTACCCCGCCTGACGAAAATCATCCAGTACGTCAACAATGCTTTCACCAGTAATCGGCTGGACATGCTCCGCCCCGCCTTCCGCAGTACGAATCGCCGCGCCGGACTCCAGCAACGCCGCATCCTGTACCACCACGCCCTTCACGCCGAAGTGCGCGCAGCTACGCATCATGCCGCCCAGATTATGCGGGTTAGCGACATCTTCCAACGCCAGCACGCAGTCTTGATCCGCCGCCTGCTTTACCCATTGCTTAACGGTCGTACCGTTACGCTTTTTAATCAGGAAACACACGCCACCGTGGTGCTCAGTCCCGGAAGCTTTTGCCAGTTCGGCTCCATCCACCACATGGTAGGCTTTACGATTCGCCGCCATCCAGCGCAGCGCCTCTTTAAAACGCGGCGTTACGCTTTGGATAAACCATGCGCGCACGATGGCGTCAGGACGGCTCTGGAATAGCGCCTGGCAGGCATTTTCGCCGTAGACGCGCGTCTCTTCCGCACGCTGGCGACGCAAAACTTCAGGGCCGATAAAACTTTTACCGCTAATACCACCATGATCGACTTTCTCAGGCGTTTCATCGCCTGGCGCGCGGGACACGGTGCGCCACGGCGAAGTTTCATGTTTACGGTCACGGCTCTGATTATTTCGCTCATCACGGGCGGGGCGACGTCCACCGTCAGTGCGAGACTTTGCTGGGCGGCCTCCCCCTTTCCCGGTACGCGGGTTATGGGTGCGTTTATCAGAGTCATCATCACTACGGACATACATCACTTTGACTTTGCCGCTTTTGTTTTTTAATTCATCGTTCATGCTTTTCTCCACCAGCGCAGCGCGAAGCGCGAAGCGCGAAGATTACCCGATGTGCATCCGGTTAGCCATGATTTCGTTTAAAAGCTTGCGACTATTGTACTCATTGAATAAAACACATTGTTGTTTAGCACAGACTCCTCGATAATATGTAACATTATAGAAACATCCCGCGCGTAGCGGGACGTCTTCCGACGTATTCAGAGGTTAGCTATGAACACCGTTTGTACCCATTGTCAGGCCATTAACCGCATCCCCGACGATCGGCTTCAGGACGCGGCAAAATGTGGACGCTGCGGTCATGAGTTGTTTGACGGAGAAGTCATTAATGCGACCGGCGAAACGCTGGACAAACTGTTGAAGGACGATCTTCCAGTGGTGATCGACTTTTGGGCCCCCTGGTGCGGCCCTTGCCGTAACTTTGCGCCAATCTTCGAGGATGTCGCAGAAGAGCGCAGCGGTAAAGTCCGTTTCGTCAAAGTGAATACCGAGGCGGAACGGGAACTCAGCGCCCGTTTCGGTATTCGCAGCATCCCGACGATTATGATTTTTAAACATGGACAAGTGGTCGATATGCTTAATGGCGCAGTGCCTAAAGCGCCTTTCGACAGCTGGCTGAACGAAGCGCTGTAAACGCCACGGGGCGCATCTTGTGCCCCGTTTTCACCTCTGCCACAATAGCGTTTTTCTCCGCAAACGCTTTCTATGACCAATAACGCTGTCCTTCAGTTACGCGCCGAACGGCTTGCGCGCGCTACTCGCCCTTTTCTTGCCAGAGGCAATCGGGTTCGCCGCTGTCAACGCTGCCTGCTGCCGCTAAAATCTTGCCTGTGTGATACGTTAACGCCTTCTCAGGCGAAAAGCCGTTTTTGTCTGGTCATGTTTGACACTGAACCGATGAAACCCAGCAATACCGGCCGGCTGATAGCCGATATTTTGCCGGATACCGCGGCGTTTCAGTGGTCGCGTACCGAGCCGCCGCAGGCGTTGCTGGAGCTGGTACAGCATCCGGATTATCAGCCGATAGTGGTCTTTCCTGCGTCCTACGCCGGCGAAGCGCGCGAGGTCATTTCCACCCCGCCCGCCGGGAAACCGCCGCTGTTTATCATGCTGGACGGCACCTGGCCCGAAGCACGTAAAATGTTTCGTAAAAGCCCTTATCTGGATCATCTGCCGGTCATTTCCGTCGATTTATCGCGTCTTTCAGCTTATCGTCTGCGTGAAATCCATGCCGAAGGGCAATATTGTACCGCCGAAGTCGCGATAGCGTTGTTAGATCTGGCGGGAGATACCGAGGCGGCAACCAGTTTAGGTGAACATTTTACCCGTTTCAAAACGCGCTATCTGGCAGGAAAAACGCAACATCCGGGAAACGTCACAGCATAAAATAGCGAAAGCGTTTAAAATTATCCGGTCACTTCTGTGTAAGGGAAACCGGTATGAGCCAGCAAGGACTGGAAGCGCTACTGCGGCCAAAATCGATCGCGGTGATTGGCGCATCAATGAAGCCCCACCGCGCGGGTTACCTGATGATGCGTAACTTGTTGGCGGGCGGATTCAATGGCCCCGTCCTTCCCGTGACGCCCGCCTGGAAAGCTGTTTTAGGCGTCATGGCCTGGCCGGATATCGCCAGTCTCCCTTTCACCCCCGATCTGGCTATTTTATGCACTAACGCCAGCCGTAACCTGGCATTACTGGACGCGCTTGGCGCGAAAGGGTGTAAAACGTGCATTATCCTTTCTGCTCCCACGTCGCAACATGAAGAACTTCTTGCCTGTGCCCGGCATTATAAAATGCGTCTGCTGGGTCCAAACAGTCTTGGGCTCCTCGCGCCGTGGCAAGGGCTGAATGCCAGCTTTTCTCCCGTCCCGATTAAACAGGGCAAGCTCGCTTTTATTTCCCAGTCTGCCGCCGTTTCCAATACCATTCTTGACTGGGCGCAACAGCGTGAAATGGGCTTTTCCTACTTTATCGCGCTGGGCGATAGCCTGGATATTGATGTCGATGAACTACTGGACTATCTGGCGCGCGATAGCAAGACCAGCGCGATTTTGCTCTATCTGGAACAGTTAAGCGACGCCCGCCGTTTTGTTTCCGCCGCCCGTAGCGCTTCACGTAACAAACCGATTCTGGTGATTAAAAGCGGCCGAAGCCCGGCAGCCCAGCGTTTACTTAATACCAGCGCGGGAATGGACCCTGCGTGGGATGCGGCCATCCAGCGCGCAGGCCTGCTGCGAGTCCAGGATACGCACGAGCTTTTTTCCGCCGTCGAAACACTGAGCCATATGCGTCCGCTACGCGGCGACAGACTGATGATTATCAGCAATGGCGCCGCGCCTGCCGCGCTGGCGTTAGATGAGTTGTGGTCGCGTAACGGCAAGCTGGCGACATTGAGCGAAGAGACCTGCCTGCAACTACGGCAGGCGCTTCCCGCGCACATTGATATTGCCAATCCGCTGGATCTGTGTGATGACGCCAGCAGCGAACATTACGTCAAAACGCTGGATATCCTGCTCGCCAGTCAGGATTTTGACGCACTTATGGTTATCCACTCTCCCAGCGCTGCCGCGCCGGGTACGGAAAGCGCCCATGCCCTGATCGAAACGATTAAGCGCCACCCCAGAGGCAAGTTTGTTACGCTGCTGACAAACTGGTGCGGCGAGTTCTCGTCTCAGGAGGCAAGACGGCTATTCAGCGAAGCCGGATTACCAACCTACCGCACGCCGGAAGGCACGATTACCGCGTTTATGCATATGGTGGAATACCGGCGTAACCAGAAGCAACTGCGGGAAACGCCAGCGTTGCCGAGTAACCTGACGTCCAATACCACTGAGGCGCATAATCTGTTACAGCGGGCGATTGCGGAAGGCGCCACCTCACTGGATACCCATGAAGTACAGCCGATTTTACACGCCTATGGGCTGCACACGCTCCCAACCTGGATTGCCAGCGACAGCGCTGAAGCGGTGCATATCGCCGAACAGATAGGCTATCCGGTAGCTCTCAAGCTGCGCTCGCCCGACATTCCGCATAAATCTGAAGTTCAGGGGGTCATGCTTTACCTGCGGACCGCAAGCGAGGTACAACAGGCCGCGAACGCCATTTTCGATCGTGTAAAGATGGCCTGGGCCGCAGGCGCGGATTCACGGTTTGCTGGTACAAAGCATGGCTAACCGCGCCGGCGCGCAGGAGCTTCGAGTGGTGGTCGAGCACGATCCGGTGTTTGGTCCTTTGATTATGTTGGGTGAAGGCGGCGTAGAGTGGCGTCCGGAAGAGCAGGCTGTCGTCGCGCTGCCGCCGCTCAACATGAATCTGGCGCGCTATCTGGTGATTCAGGGCATTAAACAGCGGAAAATTCGCGCCCGCAGCGCGCTGCGTCCGCTGGATATTGTCGGTTTAAGCCAATTGCTGGTCCAGGTTTCAAACCTGATTGTCGACTGCCCGGAAATTCAGCGTCTGGATATCCATCCGCTGCTGGCTTCCGCCAGTGAGTTTACCGCGCTGGATGTGACGCTGGATATTGCCCCGTTTGATGGCGATAACGAAAGTCGACTTGCGGTACGCCCCTATCCCCACCAGCTTGAAGAGTGGGTGGAGATGAAAAATGGCGATCGCTGCCTGTTCCGTCCGATCCTGCCGGAAGATGAGCCCCAGCTGCGACAATTCATCGCACAGGTCACCAAAGAGGATCTTTACTACCGTTATTTCAGCGAGATCAACGAATTCACCCATGAAGATTTAGCCAACATGACGCAGATCGACTACGATCGAGAAATGGCCTTTGTGGCCGTGAGGCGGATGGACAACGCTGAAGAGATCCTCGGCGTAACGCGCGCGATCTCCGATCCTGACAACGTAGATGCCGAGTTTGCCGTATTGGTGCGTTCAGATCTCAAAGGGTTGGGTTTAGGACGCCGTTTAATGGAGAAATTGATTGCCTATACTCGCGATCACGGATTGAAGCGGCTGAACGGTATTACGATGCCGAACAATCGCGGCATGGTCGCGCTGGCCAGAAAACTGGGATTTCAGGTCGATATTCAGCTCGAAGAGGGCATCGTGGGATTGACGCTGAATCTGGCCAAATGTGATGAATCGTGAGTAATGTACTGGAAATGTTGACCACTTTAACGGGTACTGATGTTATTATTGCTCGCTTATGTCGTCTGCATAGCACAGAGGACCCTTCAATGAACAGAGAAGAAATGCACTGTGATGTTGTCAAAATTTAAGCGTAATAAACATCAACAACACCTTGCCCAACTCCCTAAGATTTCTCAGTCAGTTGATGATGTAGATTTCTTTTATACTCCTGCTACTTTTCGGGAGACACTGCTGGAGAAAATCGCCAGCGCGACGCAGCGTATTTGTATCGTTGCCCTGTATCTGGAACAGGACGATGGGGGTAAAGGTATACTCGACGCGCTCTATGCGGCTAAACGGCAGCGTCCTGAACTGGACGTGAGGGTGCTGGTCGACTGGCATCGCGCGCAACGCGGGCGCATTGGCGCAGCGGCCTCGAATACCAATGCAGACTGGTATTGCCGACTGGCGCAGGAAAACCCCGGCATTGATGTCCCGGTTTACGGCGTACCGATTAATACGCGAGAAGCGCTTGGCGTACTGCATTTTAAAGGCTTTATCATTGATGATAGCGTCCTGTACAGCGGCGCCAGCCTGAACGATGTCTATCTCCATCAGCATGACAAATATCGCTACGATCGCTACCAGCTGATTCGCAATCGGCAAATGGCAGACATCATGTTTGACTGGGTGACGCAAAATCTGATGAATGGCCGTGGTGTGAATCGTCTGGATAATACCCAGCGCCCGAAAAGCCCGGAGATTAAAAACGATATCCGCTTATACCGTCAGGAGCTGCGTGATGCGTCATATCATTTTCAGGGTGACGCTAATGACGAGCAGCTCTCCGTTACGCCGCTGGTCGGGCTTGGAAAGTCCAGTCTGTTGAACAAAACCATTTTCCATCTCATGCCCTGTGCGGAGCATAAGCTCACCATTTGTACCCCTTACTTCAATCTACCAGCGGTACTGGTGCGGAATATTATTCAGCTACTGCGCGACGGAAAGAAAGTCGAAATCATAGTTGGCGATAAAACCGCGAATGATTTTTACATTCCGGAAGATGAACCGTTCAAGATCATTGGCGCGTTGCCCTATCTCTATGAGATTAACCTGCGCCGCTTCCTGAGCCGTTTACAGTATTACGTCAATACCGATCAGCTTGTGGTGCGTCTGTGGAAAGATGACGACAATACCTATCATCTGAAAGGGATGTGGGTAGATGATAAATGGATGCTACTCACCGGCAACAATCTGAATCCCCGCGCCTGGCGTCTGGATCTGGAAAACGCCATTCTGATCCACGATCCTAAGCAGGAGCTTGCCCCTCAGCGGGAAAAAGAGCTGGAACTTATCCGAACGCACACAACCATCGTAAAACATTATCGTGACCTGCAGAGCATTGCCGACTATCCGATAAAAGTGCGTAAATTGATTCGCCGCCTGCGCCGGATCCGCATCGACAGATTAATTAGCCGTATCCTGTAATCGAAGCCCCGTCCTGTACGGGGTTTTCTCTTAGGAGTGAACTGGTGCGCGTGTTGATTCCTTTTACGGTGTTGTTTCTCTCCGGGTGCAGCCATCTGGCTAACGACCACTGGAACGGTCAGGATAAAGCCCAGCATTTTATGGCATCAGCGATGCTATCGGCAGCCGGTAATGAGTATGCGCGTCACCAGGGAGTAAGCCCTGACCGCAGCGCAGCGATAGGGCTGATGTTTTCTTTGAGTCTCGGAGTCTCAAAAGAACTCTGGGACAGCCGCCCGGAAGGCAGCGGCTGGAGCTGGAAAGATTTTGTCTGGGATGTCGCTGGCGCGACAACCGGTTACGCTATCTGGCAAATGGCGCGATACTAAAGGCGTAAGCCCTTTCCTTTACGGTGCAACATCAGCGAAACTAGGAAAGCCAGAACGGCCATCGCGGTAACATACCAGAAGAACGAACTCTCCATACCGACAGATTTTAGCGACAGCGCAACATATTCCGCTGAGCCGCCAAATAACGCGTTTGCTACCGCGTAAGATAAACCGACGCCCAGGGCGCGAACCTGCGCCGGAAACATCTCCGCTTTCAGGATCCCGCTAATCGAGGTATAGAAACTCACAATCAATAGCGCGCACATCACTAAAGCAAATGCGGCATAAGGCGACGTCACATTCTGCAACGCGGAGAGAATTGGAACGGTGAAAAGCGTCGCGAGCGCGCCAAAACATAGCATAGAGGTGCGCCTGCCAATCTTATCGGATAACGCGCCGAATAACGGCTGCACCAACATGAAAACACACAGCGCAGCCGTCATAATGCCGCTGGCGACATTGGCATGCATACCTGCTGTATTTACCAGATATTTCTGCATATAGGTGGTGAAGGTATAAAAGCACAGCGAGCCTGCCGCGGTGAAACCAAGCACCATCAAAAAGGCTTTGCGATTACGCCACAAACCTTTCAACGAACCGGCTTCTTTTAATGCGCGAGTCTCATGCTTCGAGGTTTCATCCAGCTGGCGACGTAGCCATAACGCCACAACCGCCAGCACGGCGCCCAGCGCAAAGGGAATACGCCATCCCCAGGCACGAAGCTCAGCATCCTCCAGAACCTGCTGCAAAATCACAACGACCAGCAATGCCAGTAGTTGGCCACCGATAAGCGTAACGTACTGAAACGACGCGAAAAATCCCTTACGACCTTCAAGCGCAACTTCACTCATATATGTCGCGCTGGTCCCATACTCTCCCCCTACCGAGAGCCCCTGAAATAACCTTGCAATAAGTAGCAGCGCCGGTGCCCAGGTGCCGATGGTATCGTAACCAGGTAAGCAGGCAATCACCAGCGACCCCATGCACATCATGCACACCGAAATCAACATTGAGGCTTTGCGCCCGCGTCGATCGGCAATGCGTCCAAACAGCCAACCACCGATAGGCCGCATTAAAAAACCGGCGGCAAAGACGCCTGCCGTTTGCAAAAGCTGAGTAGTGGTATTACCAGAAGGAAAGAAGATATGTGCAAAATAGAGCGAGCAGAAAGAGTAGACGTAGAAATCAAACCATTCCACTAAGTTTCCGGAAGAGGCCCCCACGATAGCCCATATGCGTCGCCGCATCTCCGGAGCCTCAGCGTTGTTTTTATCTATACGCTGAATAATTTCTGCCATACTGTTCTCCTTGTTGCCAGGCTTAATCGGCCTTTTATTTTGGAGATTCAGATTACGCGAGACTAAAAAGTAAATAAAGTGTTAATTATTTGTCTGCTAATTTTTATCCCCACCGTGCCTGATGCTGGCGTTTCCGTTTCAGATAGTCTTCGTCCTGACGGATTTTATCCCACCAACCTTTGAAAACCGTTGCCGCCGCGGCCTTAATAGGATCATTACCCCGTGTATTCAGGCTGCCGTCTTCTGCATACTTTTTACCACCTTTATAGTTAGCGTATCGCCTGGCGCGGGTGTATCCCATCTGAATAAATTTACGCGCCATGTCCATACCAACGAAATCATCCTGCTGCCGGTAAGCTTCGAACAACTGGTAGATCTGTTCTGCGGATTTCATCGCCGATGCTTCATCTTTATAGCGCCAGAAAGGAAGAATTTCGCTTTTGTAGGGTTCAACCAGTAGCACCCCCTGCTCTCCTCGTCCAACCTGATACAATTCAGGCTGCTGGCGGAAGTCAATGCTGGAAAAGTCTTGCTGGTAGTTAAAAGGTTTGATAGCCAATGAAAATCCTCACTGCTTATATAAGCACGTGTAAAGGATAGTTCATCGTTAACGATTGGGTGGGTTGTGCTCTTATCGGTTCTACAAGAGCACCAGCTTCGTAGGCGGGATAATTGCTGTAGGCCGGATAAGGCGAAGCTGCCATCCGGCGGTGCAGGTTGCCTGATGGCGCTGCGCTTATCAGGCCTACATTTTTACAGTTACCACACACGCAAAGAAGCCCGTCCGTCAGAACGGGCTTCTTCACTTGTCTGATGCCTGGCAGTTTATGGCGGGCGTCCTGCCCGCCACCCTACGGGCCGTTGCTGCGCAACGTTCAAATCCGCTCCCGGCGGATTTCTCCTCCTCAGGAGAGTGCTCACCGACAGACCACAGATAAAACAAAAGGCCCTGTCTTCCGACAGGGCCCTTCGTTTTATTTGATGCCTGGCAGTTCCCTACTCTCGCATGGGGAGACCCCCACACTACCATCGGCGCTACGGCGTTTCACTTCTGAGTTCGGCATGGGGTCAGGTGGGACCACCGCGCTACTGCCGCCAGGCAAATTCTGTTATCAGACCGTTTTTACGTTCTGATGTAATCTGAATCAGTGCTGAAAATCGTCTCTCATCCGCCAAAACATCTTCGGCGTTGTAAGGTTAAGCCTCACGGTTCATTAGTACCGGTTAGCTCAACGCATCGCTGCGCTTACACACCCGGCCTATCAACGTCGTCGTCTTCAACGTTCCTTCAGGAGACCTAAAGTCTCAGGGAGAACTCATCTCGGGGCAAGTTTCGTGCTTAGATGCTTTCAGCACTTATCTCTTCCGCATTTAGCTACCGGGCAGTGCCATTGGCATGACAACCCGAACACCAGTGATGCGTCCACTCCGGTCCTCTCGTACTAGGAGCAGCCCCCCTCAGTTCTCCAGCGCCCACGGCAGATAGGGACCGAACTGTCTCACGACGTTCTAAACCCAGCTCGCGTACCACTTTAAATGGCGAACAGCCATACCCTTGGGACCTACTTCAGCCCAGGATGTGATGAGCCGACATCGAGGTGCCAAACACCGCCGTCGATATGAACTCTTGGGCGGTATCAGCCTGTTATCCCCGGAGTACCTTTTATCCGTTGAGCGATGGCCCTTCCATTCAGAACCACCGGATCACTATGACCTGCTTTCGCACCTGCTCGCGCCGTCACGCTCGCAGTCAAGCTGGCTTATGCCATTGCACTAACCTCCTGATGTCCGACCAGGATTAGCCAACCTTCGTGCTCCTCCGTTACTCTTTAGGAGGAGACCGCCCCAGTCAAACTACCCACCAGACACTGTCCGCAACCCGGGTAACGGGTCCACGTTAGAACATCAAACATTAAAGGGTGGTATTTCAAGGTCGGCTCCATGCAGACTGGCGTCCACACTTCAAAGCCTCCCACCTATCCTACACATCAAGGCTCAATGTTCAGTGTCAAGCTATAGTAAAGGTTCACGGGGTCTTTCCGTCTTGCCGCGGGTACACTGCATCTTCACAGCGAGTTCAATTTCACTGAGTCTCGGGTGGAGACAGCCTGGCCATCATTACGCCATTCGTGCAGGTCGGAACTTACCCGACAAGGAATTTCGCTACCTTAGGACCGTTATAGTTACGGCCGCCGTTTACCGGGGCTTCGATCAGGAGCTTCGCTTGCGCTGACCCCATCAATTAACCTTCCGGCACCGGGCAGGCGTCACACCGTATACGTCCACTTTCGTGTTTGCACAGTGCTGTGTTTTTAATAAACAGTTGCAGCCAGCTGGTATCTTCGACTGACTTCAGCTCCATGAGTAAATCACTTCACCTACGTGTCAGCGTGCCTTCTCCCGAAGTTACGGCACCATTTTGCCTAGTTCCTTCACCCGAGTTCTCTCAAGCGCCTTGGTATTCTCTACCTGACCACCTGTGTCGGTTTGGGGTACGATTTGATGTTACCTGATGCTTAGAGGCTTTTCCTGGAAGCAGGGCATTTGTTGCTTCAGCACCGTAGTGCCTCGTCGTCACGCCTCAGTGTTAAAGTGAACCGGATTTACCTGGAACACACACCTACACGCTTAAACCGGGACAACCGTCGCCCGGCCAACATAGCCTTCTCCGTCCCCCCTTCGCAGTAACACCAAGTACGGGAATATTAACCCGTTTCCCATCGACTACGCCTTTCGGCCTCGCCTTAGGGGTCGACTCACCCTGCCCCGATTAACGTTGGACAGGAACCCTTGGTCTTCCGGCGAGCGGGCTTTTCACCCGCTTTATCGTTACTTATGTCAGCATTCGCACTTCTGATACCTCCAGCAACCCTCACAGGCCACCTTCACAGGCTTACAGAACGCTCCCCTACCCAACAACACCTGAGTGTCGCTGCCGCAGCTTCGGTGCATGGTTTAGCCCGTTACATCTTCCGCGCAGGCCGACTCGACCAGTGAGCTATTACGCTTTCTTTAAATGATGGCTGCTTCTAAGCCAACATCCGGCTGTCTGGGCCTTCCCACATCGTTTCCCACTTAACCATGACTTTGGGACCTTAGCTGGCGGTCTGGGTTGTTTCCCTCTTCACGACGGACGTTAGCACCCGCCGTGTGTCTCCCGTGATAACATTCTCCGGTATTCGCAGTTTGCATCGGGTTGGTAAGCCGGGATGGCCCCTAGCCGAAACAGTGCTCTACCCCGGAGATGAATTCACGAGGCGCTACCTAAATAGCTTTCGGGAGAACCAGCTATCTCCCGGTTTGATTGGCCTTTCACCCCAGCCACAGGTCATCCGCTAATTTTTCAACATTAGTCGGTTCGGTCCTCCAGTTAGTGTTACCCAACCTTCAACCTGCCCATGGCTAGATCACCGGGTTTCGGGTCTATACCCTGCAACTTAACGCCCGGTTAAGACTCGGTTTCCTCCGGCTCCCTATACGGTTAACCTTGCTACAGAATATAAGTCGCTGACCCATTATACAAAGGTACGCAGTCACACAGGTAAACCTGTGCTCCCACTGCTTGTACGTACACGGTTTCAGGTTCTTTTCACTCCCTCGCCGGGGTTCTTTTCGCCTTTCCCTCACGGTACTGGTTCACTATCGGTCAGTCAGGAGTATTTAGCCTTGGAGGATGGTCCCCCCATATTCAGACAGGATACCACGTGTCCCGCCCTACTCATCGAGCTCACAGCACATGCGCTTTTGTGTACGGGGCTGTCACCCTGTATCGCGCGCCTTTCCAGACGCTTCCACTAACACACATGCTGATTCAGGCTCTGGGCTCCTCCCCGTTCGCTCGCCGCTACTGGGGGAATCTCGGTTGATTTCTTTTCCTCGGGGTACTTAGATGTTTCAGTTCCCCCGGTTCGCCTCATTAACCTATGGATTCAGTTAATGATAGTGTGACGAATCACACTGGGTTTCCCCATTCGGAAATCGCCGGTTATAACGGTTCATATCACCTTACCGGCGCTTATCGCAGATTAGCACGTCCTTCATCGCCTCTGACTGCCAGGGCATCCACCGTGTACGCTTAGTCGCTTAACCTCACAACCCGAAGATGTTTCTTACGATTCATCATCGTGTTGCGAAAATTTGAGAGACTCACGAACAACTTTCGTTGTTCTGTGTTTCAATTTTCAGCTTGATCCAGATTTTTAAAGAGCAAAACTTCGCAGTGAACCCTTTCAGGTACACTCTGAAGTATTTTTTCGTAAACACTCACGAGATGGTGGAGCTATGCGGGATCGAACCGCAGACCTCCTGCGTGCAAAGCAGGCGCTCTCCCAGCTGAGCTATAGCCCCATCGTGTAGTCAGAACCTCTTACCTTTGATTCGTTTCCGGGCGCGGCGTGGTGAAGCGAAGCATACTGAAGTATGCGAGCTTTGCCACAACAAAGCACGGGAGCGAATCTGGTAGGCCTGAGTGGACTTGAACCACCGACCTCACCCTTATCAGGGGTGCGCTCTAACCACCTGAGCTACAAGCCTGTAGAGGTTTTACTGCTCGTTTTTCATCAGACAATCTGTGTGAGCACTGCAAAGTACGCTTCTTTAAGGTAAGGAGGTGATCCAACCGCAGGTTCCCCTACGGTTACCTTGTTACGACTTCACCCCAGTCATGAATCACAAAGTGGTAAGCGCCCTCCCGAAGGTTAAGCTACCTACTTCTTTTGCAACCCACTCCCATGGTGTGACGGGCGGTGTGTACAAGGCCCGGGAACGTATTCACCGTGGCATTCTGATCCACGATTACTAGCGATTCCGACTTCATGGAGTCGAGTTGCAGACTCAATCCGGACTACGACGCGCTTTAAGGGGTACGCTAGCTCTCGCGAGGTCGCTTCACATTGTATGCGTCATTGTAGCACGTGTGATGCCACGGTCGTAAGGGCCATGATGACTTGACGTCATCCCCACCTTCCTCCAGTTTATCACTGGCAGTCTCCTTTGAGTTCCCGGCCGGACCGCTGGCAACAAAGGATAAGGGTTGCGCTCGTTGCGGGACTTAACCCAACATTTCACAACACGAGCTGACGACAGCCATGCAGCACCTGTCTCACGGTTCCCGAAGGCACATTCTCATCTCTGAAAACTTCCGTGGATGTCAAGACCGGTAAGGTTCTTCGCGTTGCATCGAATTAAACCACATGCTCCACCGCTTGTGCGGGCCCCGTCAATTCATTTGAGTTTTAACCTTGCGGCCGTACTCCCGTGCGGTCTACTTAACGCGTTAGCTCCGGAAGCCACGCCTCAAGGGCACAACCTCCAAGTAGACATCGTTTACGGCGTGGACTACCGTGGTATCTAATCCTGTTTGCTCCCCACGCTTTCGCACCTGAGCGTCAGTCTTTGTCCGGGGCCGCCTTCGCCACCGGTATTCCTCCAGATCTCTACGCATTTCACCGCTACACCGAATTCCACCCCTCTACAAGACTCAAGCCTGCCAGTTTCGAATGCAGTTCCCGTGTTGAGCCCGGGGATTTCACATCCGACTTGACAGACCGCCTGCGTGCGCTTTACGCCCAGTAATTCCGATTAACGCTTGCACCCTCCGTATTACCGCGGCTGCTGGCACGGAGTTAGCCGGTGCTTCTTCTGCGGGTAACGTCAATTGCTGCGGTTATTAACCACAACACCTTCCTCCCGCTGAAAGTACTTTACAACCCGAAGGCCTTCTTCATACACGCGGCATGGCTGCATCAGGCTTGCGCCCATTGTGCAATATTCCCCACTGCTGCCTCCCGTAGGAGTCTGGACCGTGTCTCAGTTCCAGTGTGGCTGGTCATCCTCTCAGACCAGCTAGGGATCGTCGCCTTGGTGAGCCGTTACCTCACCAACAAGCTAATCCCATCTGGGCACATCTGATGGCAAGAGGCCCGAAGGTCCCCTCTTTGGTCTTGCGACGTTATGCGGTATTAGCCACCGTTTCCAGTAGTTATCCCCTCCATCAGGCAGTTTCCCAGACATTACTCACCCGTCCGCCACTCGTCAGCAAAGCAGCAAGCTGCTTCCTGTTACCGTTCGACTTGCATGTGTTAGGCCTGCCGCCAGCGTTCAATCTGAGCCATGATCAAACTCTTCAATTTAAAAGTTTGATGCTCAAAGAATTAAACTTCGTAATGAATTACGTGTTCACTCTTGAGACTTGGTATTCATTTTTCGTCCGAGGACGTCAAGAATCCGTATCTTCGAGTGCCCACACAGATTGTCTGATAAATTGTTAAAGAGCAGGTGCGACGCGGCTTTCAGCTCATCGTCGCGAGGTGGCGTATATTACGCTTTCCTCTTTCAGAGTCAACCCTGAATTTCAGGATTTTTCTCTTCAACCGACCGGCTGTTTGTGTGAAGTGATTCACATCCGCCGTGTCGATGGAGGCGCATTATAGGGAGTCGGTTCAGGAAGACAAGCGGAAAAATGCATTTTTGTTTTAACCGCTCATCTTTTATCCATAACGCTTATTTTTGCTGCTTTTTTATCGCTGATGGCAGGTCAGCAAGGCTGTTTAACACCCAGTCCGCCGCGTTTTCTGCTTCTGCCGTGACCGGTTTGCCCGTACGCACCAGCACTTTTGTCCCGACATTTGCCGCCGCTGCCGCCTGCATATCTTCCAGCTTGTCCCCCACCATATAAGAAGCCGCCATATCGATATGCAGGAAATCACGCGCCGAGATAAGCATTCCTGGATGCGGCTTGCGACAATCACATACCTGACGGAACTCTTCTATACTGCCCTGCGGATGGTGAGGACAATAATAGATGCCGTCCAAATCAACATCGCGATCCGCCAACGACCAGTCCATCCATTCGGTTAACGTTTCAAACTGCGCCTCAGTGAATTTGCCGCGCGCGATTCCGGACTGGTTCGTCACCACCACCAGCGCATAGCCCATTTTTTTTAGCTCGCGCATAGCGTCAATAACGCCGTCTATAAACTCAAATGCATCGATTTCATGTACGTAGCCGTGATCCACATTAATGGTGCCGTCACGGTCGAGAAAAATTGCGGGTACAGACTTTGCCACCTTTTATAGCTCCTGAGTAAAGCAAGTGGCGCTAGTATCGCATGTTTCAGCAGGCAAGAAAGTGCTCATCGTATAAAGCCTGATTGATTTAGACGTCTGGATGCCTTAACATCCATTCTGTTGACGGCGTTGACCGTATTAGGCAGACGAAAATGCCTCCGCTCATTTCATTACGATAATAAAGAATCAATGATTAAACTTTCGAATATTACCAAAGTGTTCCAGCAGGGGGCGCGCACCATTCAGGCGCTGAACAATGTCAGCCTGCACGTGCCTGCCGGACAAATTTACGGCGTCATTGGCGCCTCCGGCGCCGGTAAAAGTACGCTCATTCGCTGCGTAAACTTACTTGAACGTCCTACTGAAGGAAGCGTAATGGTAGGCGGTCAGGAGCTGACAACGCTTTCAGAGTCTGAGTTGACCAAAGCTCGCCGTCAAATCGGCATGATTTTCCAACATTTTAACCTGCTCTCTTCCCGTACCGTGTTTGGCAACGTCGCGTTGCCGCTGGAACTGGATAACACACCAAAGGAAGAGATCAAACGCCGTGTCACAGAGCTGCTGGATTTAGTCGGTCTTGGCGACAAGCACGACAGCTATCCGGCAAATCTTTCCGGCGGTCAGAAACAGCGTGTCGCGATTGCCCGCGCGTTAGCCAGTAATCCAAAAGTGTTGCTGTGCGATGAAGCCACCAGCGCGCTTGATCCCGCGACGACCCGTTCGATTCTGGAATTGCTGAAAGATATCAACCGTCGTCTGGGGTTGACGATTCTGCTTATCACTCATGAAATGGATGTCGTAAAACGTATCTGCGACTGCGTTGCCGTCATCAGTAATGGCGAGCTTATTGAGCAGGATACGGTCAGCGAAGTCTTCTCGCATCCTAAAACGCCGCTGGCGCAGAAGTTTATTCAGTCCACTCTGCACCTGGACATTCCGGAAGATTACCAGGCGCGTTTGAAAGCGTCGCCGGAAACTGACAGCGTGCCGATGCTGCGCATGGAGTTCACCGGACAGTCTGTGGATGCCCCGCTGCTTTCTGAAACCGCGCGTCGTTTCAACGTGAACAATAATATTATTAGCGCGCAGATGGATTACGCGGGCGGTGTGAAGTTCGGCATTATGCTAACGGAAATGCACGGCACACAAGAAGAGACGCAAGCCGCAATTGCCTGGCTGCAGGATCACCATGTGAAAGTAGAGGTACTGGGTTATGTCTGAGGCAATGATGTGGTTACTGGTTCGTGGCGTTTGGGAAACGTTGGCGATGACCTTTGTCTCCGGTTTCTTCGGTTTCGTGATTGGCCTGCCGGTTGGCGTATTGCTGTATGTTACGCGCCCGGGGCAGATTATGGAGAACGCCAGGCTGTATCGCTCCCTCTCTGCGGTGGTCAATATTTTCCGCTCGATTCCCTTTATCATCCTGCTGGTGTGGATGATTCCTTTTACCCGAATAATTGTCGGCACCTCCATTGGTTTGCAGGCCGCGATTGTACCGCTGACCGTCGGCGCCGCGCCTTTTATCGCCCGTATGGTGGAAAATGCGTTGTTAGAGATCCCTGCCGGGCTGATTGAAGCCTCGCGAGCGATGGGCGCCACGCCGCTGCAAATTGTACGTAAAATCCTTTTACCGGAAGCGCTGCCTGGTCTGGTAAATGCGGCAACCATTACACTGATCACCCTGGTCGGTTACTCCGCAATGGGCGGCGCCGTCGGCGCAGGCGGCCTCGGTCAAATCGGCTATCAGTACGGTTATATTGGATACAATGCTACCGTGATGAATACGGTGCTGGTATTACTTGTCGTTCTGGTTTATTTAATTCAGTTATCCGGCGATCGCATCGTCAGGGCTGTCACGCATAAGTAACGTTAAACACAACACAAATACTCATTAAGGAAATAAGCATGGCGTTCAAATTCAAAACCTTTGCGGCAGTGGGTGCTCTGATTGGTTCTCTGGCACTTGCGGGTTGCGGTCAGGATGAAAAAGATCCAAATCATATTAAAGTCGGCGTAATCGTTGGCGCAGAGCAGCAAGTTGCCGAAGTTGCGCAGAAAGTCGCGAAAGAAAAATACGGCCTGGACGTGGAATTGGTGACCTTTAATGATTATGTTCTGCCTAATGAAGCGCTGAGCAAAGGCGACATCGATGCCAATGCCTTCCAGCACAAACCGTATCTGGATCAGCAAATCAAAGATCGAGGCTACAAACTGGTTTCCGTTGGTAAGACTTTTGTCTATCCCATTGCAGGATATTCCAAAAAAATCAAATCTCTGGATGAGCTCAAGGACGGTTCCCAGGTCGCTGTGCCTAACGACCCGACCAACCTTGGTCGTTCCCTGTTGCTGCTGCAAAAAGTAGGGCTGATTAAACTGAAAGACGGCGTCGGTCTGCTTCCTACCTCGCTGGATATCGTCGAAAACCCGAAAAATCTGAAAATTGTTGAGCTGGAAGCGCCGCAGTTGCCGCGTTCGCTGGATGACGCGCAGATCGCGTTAGCAGTCATCAATACGACATACGCCAGCCAGATTGGCCTGACGCCAGCGAAAGACGGTATCTTCGTTGAAGATAAAGATTCTCCGTACGTTAACCTGATCGTGACACGTGAAGATAACAAAGACGCCGAGAATGTGAAAAAATTCGTTCAGGCTTACCAGTCTGATGAAGTGTACGAAGCCGCAAATAAAATTTTTAATGGCGGCGCGGTGAAAGGCTGGTAAGTTTTAGGCTGATTCCACAATCTGTAATATTATTCAGGACGGGCTATTGCCCGTCTTGTCATTTATGCAAGCTCCTGATTCAATATCTGGCAATTAGAACATTCATTGAGGAAATATTATGCGTGCTTTACCGATCTGTTTATTGGCACTCATGCTGGGCGGTTGTTCCATGCTAAGCAGATCCCCTGTTGAACCCGTTCAAAGCACCGCAACCCCGCCAAAAGCGGAGCCGGAGAAACCTAAAGCGCCGCGTGCCGCTCCCGTCAGGATTTACACCAATGCTGAAGACTTAGTCGGCAAACCTTTCCGCGATCTTGGCGAGGTTAGCGGCGAATCCTGCCAGGCGACAAATCAAGACTCTCCGCCTAACATTCCAACTGCGCGCAAGCGTATGCAGATTAATGCATCTAAAATGAAAGCCAACGCCGTCCTGCTGCACAGCTGTGAAATTACCAGCGGCACGCCAGGCTGCTATCGTCAGGCGGTTTGTATCGGGTCCGCCCTGAATATTTCGGCGAAATGAGCAGCTTTCAGTTTGAACAAATCGGCGTTATTCGCTCCCCCTATAAAGAAAAATTCGCCGTTCCGCGCCAGCCTGGTCTGGTCAAAAGCGCCTGCGGCGAACTGCATCTGATAGCGCCTTACAACCAGGCCGATGCCGTTCGCGGCCTGGAAGCGTTCAGCCATTTGTGGGTACTTTTCGTTTTTCATCAGACGATGGACGGCGGCTGGCGGCCAACAGTTCGCCCGCCCCGTCTTGGCGGTAACGCCAGAATGGGCGTTTTTGCCACGCGCTCCACGTTCCGCCCCAATCCGATTGGCATGTCGCTCGTTGCGCTAAAAAGTATCGAGTGCCGGAAAGAGAGCGTAATTCTGAAATTAGGCAGTCTGGATCTGGTGGATGGCACGCCGGTGGTGGATATCAAACCGTATTTACCGTTTGCCGAGGCCTTACCGGACGCCGCCGCCAGCTATGCGCAACAGGCGCCGATAGCTGAAATGCCTGTGAGTTTTACCGCTGAAGTGGCTCAACAGCTTACGACGCTGGAAAGGCGTTATCCGCAGCTACGGACATTTATTTGCGATGTGCTGGCGCAAGATCCTCGCCCGGCTTATCGTAAGGGTGAAGAGACGGGCAAAACCTATGCCGTCTGGCTGCATGATTTTAACGTGCGCTGGCGTGTGGTTAACACCGGATTTGAAGTGTTTGCGCTGGAACCACGGTAATTTCACGCCCTTCTCTTTTGACATCTCTTGCACGCTGGTAAACTAAATCACTTTTTTTGTATCAGGCTCACATTGAGCCTGTTCGATCGTTCAACTGGAACCGTAACAACATGCGTACTAGCCAATACCTGCTCTCCACTCTGAAGGAGACACCTGCCGACGCCGAGGTTATCAGCCACCAGCTGATGCTGCGCGCCGGGATGATCCGCAAGCTCGCCTCCGGGTTATATACCTGGCTGCCGACCGGCCTGCGCGTCCTGAAAAAAGTCGAAAACATCGTGCGTGAAGAGATGAACAACGCCGGTGCTATCGAGGTGTCGATGCCAGTCGTTCAGCCAGCCGACCTGTGGCAAGAGAGTGGTCGTTGGGAACAGTACGGTCCGGAACTGCTGCGTTTTGTCGACCGTGGCGAGCGTCCGTTCGTACTCGGCCCGACCCACGAAGAAGTTATCACCGACCTGGTGCGTAATGAACTCAGCTCTTATAAGCAGTTGCCGCTGAACTTCTTCCAAATCCAGACCAAATTCCGTGATGAAGTGCGTCCGCGCTTTGGCGTGATGCGTTCGCGCGAATTCCTGATGAAAGATGCTTACTCTTTCCATACCTCTCAGGAATCGTTGCAGGAAACCTATGACGCCATGTACGCCGCGTATAGCCGTATCTTCAGCCGTATGGGGCTGGATTTCCGCGCGGTACAGGCCGATACCGGTTCTATCGGCGGCAACGCCTCGCATGAATTCCAGGTGCTGGCGCAAAGCGGCGAAGACGATATCGTTTTCTCTGATGTTTCTGATTACGCGGCTAACATTGAACTGGCAGAAGCTATCGCGCCGCAAACGCCGCGCGCAGCGGCGACGCAGGAAATGACTCTGGTCGATACGCCAAATGCCAAAACCATCGCGGAGCTGGTGGAACAATTCAACCTGCCAATTGAAAAAACGGTAAAAACGCTGCTGGTGAAAGCGGTGAAAGACAGCAAGTCTCCGCTGGTGGCTCTGCTGGTTCGCGGCGATCATGAACTGAATGAAGTTAAAGCGGAAAAACTGCCGCACGTTGCCAGCCCGCTGACCTTCGCTACTGAAGAAGAGATTCGCGCCGTAATTAATGCCGGCCCTGGCTCCCTCGGCCCGGTCAATATGCCGATTCCGGTCATCATCGATCGTACCGTTGCCGCCATGAGCGATTTTGCCGCTGGCGCTAACATCGACGGTAAACACTACTTTGGTATTAACTGGGATCGCGATGTGGCGACGCCTGTTGTTGCCGACATCCGTAACGTAGTCGCCGGCGATCCGAGTCCGGATGGTCAGGGAACGTTGCTTATCAAACGCGGTATCGAAGTGGGTCACATCTTCCAGTTAGGTACCAAGTACTCAGAAGCGCTGAAAGCCTCCGTTCAGGGTGAAGATGGCCGTAACCAGATCCTGACAATGGGCTGCTATGGTATCGGCGTAACACGTGTCGTTGCCGCGGCTATCGAGCAGAACTTTGACGAGCGCGGCATTGTATGGCCTGACGCCATTGCACCTTTCCAGGTCGCTATTCTGCCGATGAATATGCACAAATCCTTCCGTGTGCAGGAGCTGGCGGAAAAGCTGTACAGCGAATTGCGCGCGCAGGGTATTGAAGTGCTGATGGACGATCGTAAAGAGCGCCCGGGCGTGATGTTTGCCGATATGGAGCTGATTGGTATTCCACATACTATCGTGATTGGCGATCGCAACCTGGATAACGACGATATTGAGTATAAATACCGTCGTAGCGGTGAAAAATCGCTGATTAAAACCGGCGATATCGTTGATTATCTGGTCAAGGCGATTAAAGGCTAAACGACATTTTGTTGGGATTGCCCGGCGCCATCCGGCAGATATGTAAAGGCCTCGCACCCTGCGAGGCCTTTTATTAGTGAGTGCAATCTTTACCCGGCGCAAACTTCACATTTTTATCAGCTATTAGCGTTTTTACCGGCTCGCCCGTGTCCGGATTCGCGGCAAACACAAAATGCCCTTCGACCGTCAGCAGCACCGGTTTTTCCGCTTCACCTTTCGCCGCCAGATAGCCGCGCTCAAGCTGGGCGTTACTGGCGACCGGCAGCCGTTTTCCGGTCGCGCAATCGGTAAAGGTCGCCGCATCGGCCCTGTATACATACATACCACGCAGCGGCATTGGCGTTACCGGCAGGCTGGCGGTAACAGGCACCAGCGTATAATTAAGCTGCGAAGCCACCGGATTGCCTTCTCTGTCGAGCATCTCCAGCGCATTGCCTTTCGCGCGATAATACGATTTCTCGCCATTGCTGTCGGTTAACACCAGTTTATCCGCCGTCCGCGCCCAGGTACCGTATGACGCAAAAGAGGAAGGTTCTTCGCGCACGCCCTGATAGCGCTCGTTCATCACCCATGTGCCGTCTTTTTCCAGAAACAGTGACGTTTCAATACCTTCACAATCCGCACAGGGCAGCACGCCGCGCCAGCTTTGCTGCATGGGTTTTAATTCCGCCGCCTGCGCAGGTTGCAGGGCGTCAACTTCCGCACGGTTATTACACCCTATCAATGCAAATAGCGTACAGGCTGCCGCTACTGACAATATTGCTGTTCTCACCATAAAATCCTTATGAAATTGCTATTCCTGCCCGTCAATCCAGTGGACGACGAACTTTGCCGCGAAGCACCTTTACAGAAGATTTTTGCGCCTTTGAGGACAAGCGGCGCTCTTTCGAGGCACGCGTCGGACGGGTTGCGCGACGGCTTTTCTGCTCCGCGGTTAATTCTTTTATGACGGCAACCAGCCTGGCGATAGCCGCTTCCCGGTTGAGCTCCTGGCTCCGGAACTCCTGCGCCTTAATGATAATGACGCCATCATCGCTTATCAGATGGTGGCTGGCCGTCAGCAAACGCTGTTTATAATACTCTGGCAGGCCAGAGGCCCGAATGTCAAAGCGCAAATGAATCGCGCCAGAGGTCTTATTTACGTGCTGACCACCCGCGCCCTGCGCGCGAATGGCCGTAATTTCCAGCTCATTATCGGCTATGGAGACCGTCCGGGAGATGGCAATCATGAGGGCTGTTGCCAGGCGGTTAGCTGTATTTCCAGATTATTCCGAGCATCAGAAAGCCAGATTGCGCCGTCCTGAATCGTCGCCTGTAGCGTCATGGTACGATCGGCAAATTCACTGAGCTGCGCCAGCTGCCCGTCATCCAGATACCAGACGGACAGGTTAGCGAACTGCGCGCACTTGCTTTGATGCTGCTGCCACCAGATTTGCGCCGCCCGGGAGTTATAAGCAAAGAGCGCGACGTCGCTCGCCTGAGTACAGGCTTTCTTAATACGGCGCTCATCCGGCAGCCCCAGCTCTATCCAGAGATCGATGCCCAGATGATCGTTACGCAGCCAGGCCTCCGGCTCATCTTCCGCGCTGGGCCCACGTGTAAACTGCAACCGTTCATCAGCATATTTTATCCATGCCAACAGGCGCAGCATCATGCGCTCCTGCGTTTCAGAAGGGTGACGCGCCAGCGTCAATGCCGCATCCAGAAACCGGTTGCGATCAAGGTCAGCCACATTGACGACGGCTTTATAAATTGTCGCTTTAAGCGCCATGAGAAAACTCCTTTCGAATCAGGCGCCCATTGTAGCGAAAACCGCGCTAAAAGGCTGTTAACGAATCTTTTATCCACTCGCGTCAGGCGCTGATATTGCGCAAATGAGTATGGTATAGTCACCTTGCTAAACAAGATTTAACTTCGTAGGCTTAGACTTGCATCCACGGTTAAGTCAGAATGCTGACAGGAGGGCATGTGGAAAAATATTGTGAGTTAGTACGCAAGCGGTATGCGGAAATCGCCAGCGGAGACTTAGGGTATGTCCCGGATGCGCTGGGTTGTGTATTGAAAGTGCTTAATGAAGTGGCGGCAGATAGCGCCCTTTCAGAGTCGGTCAGGGAAAAGGCAGCTTATGCTGCCGCGAACTTACTGGTGAGCGATTATGTCAATGAATGAAACGTATCAACCCATTAATTGCGATGACTACGATAGTCTTGAGCTTGCCTGCATGCATCATTTAATACTGACGCTAACGTTAAAAAATGGCGAGGTTTTGCAGGCAAAAGCGAACGATTTGATCTTACGTAAAAACGTAGAATATCTGCTTGCCGAAGTTTCCGGCGAGTCTTGTGAGCTTCGTCTCGATAAAATCGCCAGTTTCAGCCACCCGGAAATTGGTACCGTGGTAGTTAGCGAATCCTGAGTATTTTGTTGCCGGATGGTGGTGCAAGCACCTTATCCGGCCTACGTTCCATGCGATACGCAGGCCTGATAAGCGCAGCGCCATCAGGCATGCCAAACCAGACTCACCCCTTCTTTATCTTCTGCTGCTCCCTCACGCGTCACAAAAACACCCGCAGCCGCAATCAGCGTTTCGCCGTAAAACAACAACGGCGTGGTATCTCGTCGCCAGGGCGGGATCCCCTGCTCCTGCCAGATTTTCTTTAACTTACGTCCACCGTTACGCCCGACAATATGTAATACGCCTGGCGCTTTAAACCGAATGCTGACGGATTCTTCCTCTCGCGGTCGGCGCAGTTCGCCGCCAGGAACGAGCTGTACCGTCCCTAAGCCGGCAGGCAGCGCCAGCGGTGTTTGCCAGACGGGCCAGACGACCGTCGTTTCGTGTTGTCCGGCCACGGATTTAATCCACCACAGTTGCGACTGATAACGGCGAATCTCGTGATCGCCAAAGCGTAAACAGGGAGAGGCATCGTCGCGCGCCAGCGCCACTTCCTGCCAGATACGTTCCAGCGCGTCGCGAGAGGGCATCGGCGCATTACGCATCGCCAGCCAGCGACGCAAAATCGCTGCCCGCCGTACATCGCTCATCAACATCAATGGAGAGAGCCGCAATGTTCCCTCCGCCGTGATACAGTCCGTAAGATCGCTGGCCAGAAGCTCATCCAGCAGCCTTTCTTGCTCGGCGCAGAGCGTCGCGCTACGGGCTACCGCCGCAGGAAAATGCGGCCAGCGCCGCTGTAAGAGCGGAAGCGCGCGCAGGCGTAAAAAATTGCGATCGTAGGCGTCATCCTGATTGCTTTCATCTTCAATCCAGCATAAGCCATGACGCACAGCCCACTGTTCCAGCGTCTTCCGCGTTTCTCTCAACAGCGGGCGAAGAAGCAGAGTTCCGGCAAAAGGCGAGCGTTCTCCCATCGCGGAAAGTCCGGCCGGACCGCTGCCACGCTTTAACGCCAGCAGGAATGTTTCACACTGATCGTCAAGGTGCTGCGCGGTTGCCAGCACTTCGCCAGGCAATAGCGTCTGTGCGAACGCCCGGTAGCGCGCTTCACGCGCATGGGCCTCGATACCCAGGCCATTATCTGCCAGCGTCATCCGCTCCACTACCAGCGGAACCTGCCAGCGTTCGCATACGGTTTCGCAATGCCGCACCCAGCTATCAGCATGAGGGCTTAAACCGTGATGAATATGGATAGCACGCAGCGTGACGTCAGGATGGCGTTCTCGCCACAACACCAGTTGATGCAGAAGCACCGTAGAATCCAGGCCGCCGCTAAAGGCAGCCAGAATACGGCAAGAAGAGAGTAACGAGGTATTCAACGTGAGAGTGGTCATGATCCATGCTTATAGTGACTTAGCCCGGCAACGTTACCTGGCGAGCGTCTTAATGACAAGCCTTACTGCTCATACAGCTCAAGCGGTAAACCGTCCGGATCGTTGAAAAAAGTAAAGCGCTTCCCGGTATACGGATCGATGCGTATCGGTTCGCACTTAACCTGATGCTTTTCCAGATGCGCAACGGCGTTTTCCACATTTTCCACGCTGAAAGCCAGATGGCGCAGGCCACAGGCTTCAGGTCGGCTTGGACGCGCCGGAGGGAAGGGAAAAGAGAAAAGCTCAATCACATACTGCCCGTTTAGCGCCAAATCGCCCTTCCACGAGTCACGCTCTTCCCGCCAGACTTCGCTTAGCAGATCGAACCCCAGAATATCGCAATAAAACGCCTTGCTCACCGCATAGTCTGTCGCAATGATCGCGATGTGATGAACCTGTTTTAATCCCAGCATAGCGTCTCCTTTATTGATTATCAGTACGTTACTCGTCACATTCCCGTCAGGCAAGCTAGCAGGCGTGTTTTAAGACTCGTACCTGGTACACCCCGTCTTCATTCCGTTTCGCGCCGTGAATATCCGTTTCAAAACCGGGATAATGCTGGCCAATCGAGCAGAGCATCAGCAGAAAATCGAGCACGGCCCGACTCTGTTGCGTGATCCTCTCGCCGGGCATCAACAGCGGAACGCCTGGCGGATAAGGCAGGATCATATTCGCGGAAACGCGCCCTGGCAGTTGATCGAGCGCCACGGTTTCCACCTCGCCTTTGATCTGACGCTGCCAGGCCTGGTGCGGGGTCATGATCATCTCCGGTAAAACCTCGAACGCCCGCGACATCAGCCCCGGAAGATCGTGCTGGCGGATCAGTTTATGGATCCCCTGCGCCAGATCCTGAATGCGCATATTGCGATAAAAATCCGGATCTTCCGCATACAGATCCGGCAACATATTTTTGACGCGCAGGTTAAGATCATAGGCGCGTTTAAATTCCGTCAGTCCGCGCAGCAGCCCCATCGCACGGGTCTTATCAATCCCTATGCTGAACAAAAACAGCAGATTATACGGCCCGGTTTTTTCCACCACCACGCCTCGCTCATCGAGGAACTTCGCCACCAGCGCGGCGGGTATCCCCTCTTCGCTCATGTTGCCCTGTTCATCCATCCCCAGCGTCAGGATTGTCACCTTAACCGGATCGAGGAACATATGATCGTCATCGGCATCGGTGAAGCCATGCCAGGTTTCTCCCGGCGTGACCGGCCAGCATTCGGCCTCATCAACCTCTTCCGGCTGCCAGATATCAAAGAACCAGCTATCGGACTCTTCACGTAACCGCTGTACTTCTTTACGAAAATGGAGCGCCCGTTCCACCGAACGATTAATCAATCTTTTCCCTGGATTGCCGCGCAGCATCGCCGCCGCGGTCTCGATAGAGGCGACAATGGGATAGCTCGGCGATGTGGAAGTGTGCATCATAAACGCTTCGTTAAACGTCTCTTCGTCATATTCCCCTTTGATATGAATAAGCGACGCCTGCGAAAAAGCCGCCAGCATTTTATGGGTGGATTGCGTTTCGAAAATCACTTTTCCGGGCACCCGATCGCCGCTCATCCCGCTTTTCCCCTGGTAGATCGGATGGAAATGGGTATAGGGTACCCAGGCGGAATCAAAATGGATCGAGGGAACGTCCAGCATCTGCTTGATCCAGTTAGTGTTATACAGCAGACCATCGTAAGTCGAATTGGTGATAACCGCATGAACCGGCCATTGCGCCTGAGGGGTCTCCTCTATCTTGCTTTCGATGCTTGCACGGGTAAATTCCCTTCGGGGAATACCGCCGAGAATGCCGAGCGCATTGCGCGTCGGCTTCAACCAGAGAGGCACCACATCGCTCATCATCAGCAAATGCGCCAGCGATTTATGACAATTACGATCAATGAGTAGCGTACTTCCCGCAGGCGCGGCATACATACCGACAATTTTATTCGAAGTCGACGTACCGTTCGTCACCATATAGCTCTGCTCGGCGCCAAAAGTACGGGCGATATACTCTTCCGCTTCCAGATGCGGCCCGGTGTGATCCAGCAGCGATCCCAGCTCAGTCACCGAAATCGACACATCAGCTTTTAAGGTATTGCCGCCAAAAAAGTCATAAAACAGGCAGCCTGGCGGGCTTTTCTGATACGCCGTTCCCGCCATATGACCCGGCGTACAAAAGGTATATTTTCCTTCTTTGGCGTAGGTAAACAGCGCTTTGGTAAACGGCGGCGTAATATTATCGAGATATTCGTTTGTATATTGATGAATGCGCGTCGCGATATCTTCAGCCAGCCCCAACGCATACTCAAAAAACCACAGCGCCATGCGCATATCGTGAACGCTAACGTCCAGCGTGGAGTTGGTATTGATAAAGGCGTAGAGAGGAAGGTGTTCATTTAGCTGGTTGATTTCGCTACAAAGGTCGAGACTGTATTCATCCCAGTCAAAAATAACGCCGCAGATGCGCGGGTTATGTTCAATAAACTTCAACAAGTCAACGCTATTTTGCGGCCAGATAATTTGAAATCCCAGGGATTGTAATGCACGCTCAAGCTCCTTGATGGGTTCATCTTTATAATAAACCCCGTGCGGCCCCATAATGGCGATGATGTTCATGCTTTCTCCTGAAAAAACCTGAGATAAGCATAGTAACAATCCTGCCGATGCAAAGCACCGACAGGATTTATCTTATTACAATGCGTTCCATGCATCGGCCCAGGCAATCCCTACACCGGGCTCATAATAGGCAGGCGCAACATTACACCATGAGCCTTCCGGGAACGGTTTGCACTGGTACAACGCGCCATTACTGTTGACGATGTCGCCCGGATTCCATTTCTGGCTGCTGCTCCAGGCAGGATAGCTGGTGGTCTTATCTTCGTCATCCGCAGCGGCGGCCTTCGCTTTCACATTCAGCGTATAAACCGCTGTACTGGAGAGCGTACCGTCGCTAACGGTCAGATTCACCACATACTGGGTGTTCTGAGCGACATCCGGCGCGTTGAAAATGACAACGGCTTTATCCTGGCCGCTCAGCGTTTTGCCATCCTGAGACATCCAGGTACAGGTGAGCTTGTCGCCATTCGCGTCGGTCGATCCTTCCGCGCTGAGTGAAACCGGGCTACCGGCTTCCACTGCCCCGACCGGCCCGGCAATGCGCGCGACTGGCGCCACGTTTTCATCCGTCACTGGCGCCGGAGTTGGCGTGACATCCGGTTCAGTGGTTCCGTTATCATCGACGACATTAACGTTGAAATAATGCTGTACACATTTCGTGTAGTCGCCCTCTTTAAAGGCGGTATACGGCGTCTGATATCCAACTAACTGGCAGGAATAGGTTTTACCGTCCGCAGTATCGGCGCTCCAGCCCCAGTCTTGTTCCCAATAGATCGGTAACGCGCCAGCGCCGCCTTCATCGAACTGCTTCATCTTTTTACAGCCCAACACTTCGTCAGCCGGCACCGGCACTTTCAGGTAGTTGGCAAACTCTTTGTAGTAGGCGATACGGTTAAGCGACTGCGCATTCTCATCTGCGCCGCCGCACTCCACGCCGCCATTGATGATCTGAATAGTGACGCCGAAACCTGATACCAGGCCGTTTGCTTTATCGCGATCGTTTGGCTGCCAGGTACCGTCAATCACATGTAGCATAGACGGCTTCGGCGGCTGCGGATACACAAAGAAGAAGACGGCGCTCGCCAGGTTCATCCAGGTATCCGCCACCAGCTCGGGTTTATCCAGCAGAGGGCGAACGTCGCCATACATCGCGTCAGAGAAAGGCCCATAGTTGTAGTTATAAGAAAGCTGTTTTGCCCCGCGACCAAAATAGCTGAGGAAATCGCCGTCCTTATCTTTACCGCACGGCCAGGTCTGGCCCTGCCATACATCCGGGTTACATTCGCCGTTGTAGCCGCCTTTCTGCCCTTCAGTCCAGCCGACTTCGCGCAGATAGACCAGCGCCTGACGCCATTCCGGAATGTCACGCCAGCTTTCGTGACCGCCCGTCTCCTGAGCAAAATGCGCAAACATAGTAGCCAGGGTTTTACGGCAGATAGCGTCGCTATCGCGTCCATCGGTGTAGGTACCACAAACCGCCGGGAATTTACCTATCGCTTTCAGGAAGTTAGAGTAAGTGTATTCCGGCGCGCGCATCGGGAACAGATAATCCCAGTCGGCCTCCTTCAGAATACTTTCAACGCGTTTTACGTTTGCCGGGTTAGCGGCGCGCCCCGGTTCGATTTGTTCAACCGCGCTGTTATCCAACGTCTGAATAGAGGATTTCACGGCCTCCATTAACGGAAAATCCGTTAGCGCTTTCTCTTTCACCGCCAGATCGCTGGCGTTAATGGTCATTGGCTCACTACTGCTAAGCAGCGGCGCGGCCTGCGCACCGGATAAGCTCAACATGATCCCTGCCGCTACGGCGCTGAGCGCCAGTGTTTTTTGCAATCCCATAATTTTCTCCTTGAAGGGTAGTTCACTGCCTGCCCTGGCCACACGCCTGGCAGTTGATACAGTGTCAGGGAGAACATGCCGTTGCGTTTAATCACATCAACTCATCGGCATCTCATTTTTCCTCGTCCAAAAAAAGAGGCCGGATTATCCGGCCTCCTGGGAAAAATGAGGTAAATGATTAGGCGTAACCGTAGCTCATCAAACGCTGGTAACGACGGTTTTTTAAATCATCGGTGCTTAACACATCGAGATCGGCTAAATCTTCCAGCAACTGCGCTTTTAGCGATGCCGCCATCGCTTCCGGATTACGGTGCGCGCCGCCCAGCGGCTCCGGAATGATGGAATCGATTAGCTTCAGCTCTTTCAGACGCGGCGCGATGATGCCCATTGCTTCAGCAGCCAATGGCGCTTTGTCGGCGCTCTTCCACAAAATAGAGGCGCAACCTTCCGGGGAGATAACGGAATAGGTGCTGTATTGCAGCATATTCACTTTATCACCCACGCCAATCGCCAATGCGCCGCCGGAGCCGCCTTCGCCAATCACGGTGCAGATGACCGGTACGTTCAGACGAGACATCTCACGCAGGTTGCGGGCGATGGCTTCAGACTGACCACGCTCTTCCGCGCCCACGCCAGGGTAAGCGCCCGGGGTGTCGATGAAGGTGATAATCGGCATGTTGAAGCGTTCAGCCATTTCCATCAGGCGCAGCGCTTTGCGGTAGCCTTCCGGCGCTGGCATGCCAAAGTTACGACGAATTTTTTCTTTGGTTTCACGACCTTTCTGATGACCAATGATCATCACCGGTCGCCCTTCCAGACGCGCGATACCGCCGACGATGGCTTTGTCATCAGCATAGGCGCGATCGCCCGCCAGCTCATCAAACTCATCAAACGCCAGACGGACATAATCCAGGGTGTACGGACGCTGCGGATGGCGCGCCAGTTGGGCTACCTGCCATGCGCCGAGATCGGCGAAGATTTTGCGCGTCAGTTCTACGCTTTTTTCGCGCAGGCGATGGACTTCTTCATCGATATTAATATCCAGTTTCTCATCCTGGCGGCTTACCGCAGTCAGAGAATCGATTTTCGCTTCCAGCTCTGCTATCGGCTGTTCAAAATCAAGGAAATTCAGACTCATAGTATTCCTGTATTAGTCAAACTCCAGTTCCACCTGCTCCGAACCAATGAGGCCACGCAGATCGTTAAGTAAACGATCGCTCGGAGAGACACGCCACGTTGCGCCAAAACGCAGCCGCGCACGCGCATCCGCCCTCTGATAGTAGAGATGTACTGGAATGGTCCCCGAGCGGTGGGGTTCCAGAGACTGACGGAGTCGGTTTAAAAGCTGGTCATCAATTTGCCTGTCCGTCAGCGAGATAGCAAGCCCGCGAGCGTATTTTTCGCGAGCTTCGTCAATATCCATCACTTCGCGGGCGGTCATTTTAAGCCCCCCGCTGAAGTCATCAAAGCTGACCTGTCCGCTGACGATAAGTATGCGGTCTTTTTCCAGCAACTGCTGGTATTTATCCAGCGCGTCGGTAAATAACATCACTTCCAGACGCCCGGAACGGTCATCCAGCGTACAGATGCCGATACGATTGCCGCGCTTGGTGACCATAACCCTTGCGGCAATCACGAGCCCCGCAGCCGTGGTGACTTTACCACGTTCTGTCGGATGCATGTCTTTGAGCCTTACCCCGCCGACATAGCGCTCAATTTCTTTTAAATACTGATTGATGGGGTGGCCCGTCAGGTACAGCCCCAACGTTTCACGTTCCCCATCTAACACCACCTGCTCCGGCCACGGCTGGCAGCTGGCATAGGATTGCTCGATTTGCTCCGGCTCTTCCGCCAGTACGCCGAACATATCCGCCTGACCGATAGCTTCCGCTTTGGCGTGCTGGTCGGCGGCTTTCAGCGCATCGCCCAATGAGTTCATCAGCGCGGCGCGGTGCGGCCCCAGGCGGTCGAACGCCCCGGACATGATCAGCTTTTCCAGCACCCGGCGGTTGAGCCTTTTGGTGTCGGTCCGCGCGCACAGATCAAACAGTTCGCGGAAATAGCCGCCCTGATTACGCGCGTCGATGATCGCTTCGATCGGCCCTTCGCCGACGCCTTTGATCGCGCCGATACCGTAGACGATCTCGCCCTCATCGTTAACGTGGAAATGGTACAATCCGGAGTTAATATCCGGCGGCAGAATTTTCAGTCCCATCCGCCAGCACTCGTCCACCAGGCCGACGACCTTCTCGGTGTTGTCCATATCGGCGGTCATTACCGCCGCCATAAATTCAGCCGGATAGTGCGCCTTTAGCCATAGCGTCTGGTAAGAAACCAGCGCATAAGCGGCGGAGTGCGATTTGTTAAACCCGTAACCGGCGAATTTCTCCACCAGGTCAAAGATTTTCATCGCCAGTTCGCCGTCGATACCGTTCTTTTTCGCGCCCTCTTCAAAAACGGAACGCTGTTTGGCCATCTCCTCCGGCTTTTTCTTACCCATCGCACGACGCAGCATATCCGCGCCGCCGAGAGTATACCCGGAAAGTACCTGGGCAATCTGCATCACCTGTTCCTGATACAGAATGATGCCGTAGGTCGGCTCCAGTACCGGCTTCAGGCTTTCATGCTGCCACTGAACGTCCGGGTAAGAGAGTTCTTCACGACCGTGCTTACGGTCGATAAAGTTATCTACCATCCCTGACTGCAACGGGCCGGGACGGAACAGGGCCACCAGCGCGATCATATCTTCAAAGCAGTCAGGTTGCAGACGCTTGATCAGGTCTTTCATACCGCGCGATTCAAGCTGGAAGACCGCCGTGGTTTCCGAGCGTTGCAGCATGTCGAAGCTTTTTTTATCGTCCAGCGGAATGGCGGCGATATCCAGCGGTGGCTCGCCATTCTTCGCCCGCCGCTTGTTGATCATCTCCAGCGCCCAGTTGATGATAGTCAGCGTACGCAAACCGAGGAAGTCGAACTTCACCAGCCCGGCATATTCCACGTCGCTTTTATCAAACTGGGTAACCGGATGCTTGCCCTCTTCATCGCAGTATAGCGGCGCAAAGTCGGTAATTTTGGTCGGCGCGATGACCACGCCGCCAGCGTGCTTACCGGCGTTACGCGTGACACCTTCGAGCTTACGCGCCATATCGATCAGCGCTTTGACCTCTTCGTCCGCCTCGTAAATTTCCGGTAGTTGCGGTTCCGCTTCAAAGGCTTTTGCCAGCGTCATGCCCGGATCGGGCGGCACCAGCTTCGAGATACGATCGACAAAACCGTACGGATGCCCCAGCACGCGGCCCACATCGCGGATAACGGCTTTCGCCGCCATCGTACCGAAGGTGATAATCTGCGATACCGCATCACGCCCGTACATGTCTGCGACGTGCTCAATCACCTGGTCGCGTTTCTCCATACAGAAGTCAACGTCGAAGTCAGGCATCGAGACACGTTCCGGGTTCAGGAAACGTTCGAACAGCAGGTCAAATTCCAGCGGATCAAGGTCGGTAATTTTCAGCGCGTAGGCCACCAGCGAACCGGCCCCGGAACCACGTCCCGGCCCTACCGGCACGCCGTTATCTTTTGACCACTGGATAAACTCCATCACGATGAGGAAGTAGCCAGGGAACCCCATCTGGTTGATAACCTGTAGTTCAATATCCAGACGCTCGTCATATTCCGGGCGACGCTTTTTGCGCTCTTCTTCGTCCGGAAACAGGAAAGCCAGACGTTCTTCCAGCCCCTCTTTCGATTTTTTGACCAGATAATCTTCGGTGGTCATATCGCCGGTCGGGAACTGCGGCAGGAAATATTCACCCAGACGCACCGTTACGTTGCAGCGTTTGGCAATCTCCACCGTATTTTCCAGCGCCTCCGGAATATCGGAGAACAGCTCGCACATTTCTTCTTCACTGCGCATATACTGCTGCGGTGAATAATTGCGTGGACGTTTAGGATCGTCGAGCGTGAAACCGTCGTGGATCGCGACACGAATCTCATGGGCGTCAAAATCATCGCTTTCAAGAAAACGGACATCGTTTGTCGCGACAACCGGCAAACCACGTGCCTCAGCCAGTTCAACCGCAGCATGGAGATAGGTCTCTTCATCCTGTCTGCCGGTACGGATCAGTTCCAGGAAGTAGCGATCGGGAAAATGCGCTTCATAGAAAGCAACGCACTCCTCCACCAGCGCCTGGTTGCCGCGTAGCAGACAGCGGCCTACGTCGCCCATGCGCCCGCCGGAAAGCAGGATCAAACCATCTTTAAGCTCTACCAGCCAGTCGCGCTCGATAATCGGGCCTGCCGCGCCGTAGCCGCGCTGATACGCTTTCGAGATCAGCAACGTCAGGTTCTGGTATCCCGTATTATTCGCCGCCAGTACCGTCAGATGAGTCAGCTCATCTCCCAGCAGTTCGTTGTGAACGTTAAAGTCCGCCCCGACGATGGGTTTAATGCCCGCGCCATGACCCGCTCCGTAGAACTTCACCAGACCGCAGAGGTTGGTAAAATCGGTGATCGCCAGCGCAGGCATACCTAATGAGGCCGCCTTTTTCACCAGCGGCCCGGTCTTCGCCAGCCCATCGATCATAGAGTAGTCGCTGTGCACCCGCAGGTGAACGAAACGTGGTTCAGACATCTTCAGATTTCTCGATACAAGAATCAGGACACAAGTCCCAGAGCGCGTTTAACAGGCGCAAAACTGCGTCGGTGGTGCGCCGTCGCGCCATACTGTGCCAACTTTTCCAGATGAAAAGCGGTTGGATAGCCTTTGTGCTGCGCAAAGCCATACTGAGGAAAAACGATATCCAGCGCCGCCATTTCTGCATCGCGGGTGACTTTCGCCAGAATAGACGCCGCACTAATCTCCGCCACGCGGCTGTCGCCTTTCACCACGGCCATTGACGGCACAGGCAGTTCCGGACAGCGATTGCCGTCGATCAGCACATATTCTGGCGCAATATGCAGACCAGCGACAGCGCGCTGCATGGCGAGCATGGTGGCGTGCAAAATATTCAGCTCATCAATTTCATGCGCTTCCGCGCGTCCCAGACTCCAGCTTAACGCCTTTTCTTTAATCTCGTCATACAATGACAGACGACGCTTTTCAGACAATTTTTTGGAATCATTCAGACCGACGATCGGACGAGCCGGATCGAGGATCACGGCGGCGGTCACTACGGCGCCCACCAGCGGGCCACGGCCCACTTCATCCACACCCGCCACTAAATGGGTGTGTGGATAAACAAATTCGATCATTGTGCTAACTCCAGGGACGGCATCTGCCGCCTGCTCATCGGCATTACAGCGGATCTGCTGATGCAGCTCACGGAAGGTGTCGTGCATCGCATGGCTGGTTTTACCGTTCGCCAGTAGCGGCAACAGCGCTTCGGCGAGTTTTTGCGGTTCGCACTCTTCCTGCAACAGCTCTTTGACTAATTCTCTTCCCGCCAGCAGGTTAGGCAAAGACACATACTCCGTTTTCACCAGACGTTTCGCCAGCCAGAAAGTGAAGGACTTCATACGATATCCCACTACCATCGGGCATTTTGCCAGCATACACTCCAGTGCCGCCGTACCCGAGGCCAGCAGAGCCGCGTCGCTGGCGATCATCGCCTCGCGCGCCATGCCGTCCAGCAAATGAACGGCGAGATCCGGCGCAACCTCCGCTTTAATTTTTTCAAACTGCTCGCGGCGTTTCGCGTTCACCAGCGGCACTACCACTTCCAGATCGGGATAGCGCTGTCGCAGCAATTGTGCGGTTTTCAGGAAATCGGCGCTGAGCATTTCCACTTCCGCGCCACGGCTGCCTGGCAGTAGCGCCAGACAATGGGCGTCATGCGGGATACCCAGCACGTCGCGCGCCGCATTTTTATCCGGGTCCAGCGGCATGGCATCCGCCATGGTGTGACCGATAAAGCGGCACGGGACGTTAAATTTATCGTAAAACGCTTTTTCGAAAGGCAGAAAAGCCAACACCATATGGGTGGATCTGCCTATTTTGAAAACGCGTTTCTGTCGCCAGGCCCAAACGGACGGGCTGACATAATGAATGGTCTTAATCCCTTGTTTTTTCAGATTACCTTCGAGGGTAATATTGAAATCAGGGGCATCAATCCCGACAAAGACATCGGGCTTGAGTTCGGTAAAACGGCGGGTCAGATCGGCGCGGATATGCAACAAACGGCGTAAACGTCCGAGCACTTCAACAATGCCCATGACCGCCAGCTCTTCCATTTCGTACCAAGCTTCACACCCTTCGGCCTGCATACGCGGCCCCGCAACGCCCACAAAACGGGCGTTGGGTACGCGCGCTTTCAGCGCACGAATTAAGCCTGCGCCAAGAATATCGCCGGACGTTTCACCGGCGACCAGGGCAATCGTTAAAGGACGCTGTGCCGCCATTAACGAATCGGACCGCGCGTTGAACGCTCAAAGAACTCGGTAAACGCCTTCACTTCCGGATGCTTTTCAGCAAGTTCAGCGATTTCCAGCTTCGCTTCGTCGAGCGTTTTACCACTGCGGTACAACAGTTTGTAGGCATTACGAATCGCCACCAGCCCTTCACGGCTAAAGCCGCGACGCTTCAGCCCTTCGATATTTACCCCGAACGGCGTCGCATGGTTACCCTGCGCAATCACATACGGAGGGACATCCTGCGCCACGCCGGAGCAGCCGCCGACCATCACATGCGCACCGATAATGCAGAATTGATGAACTGCCGTCATACCGCCGATAATCGCAAAATCATCGACTGATACGTGCCCCGCCAGCGTGGCGTTGTTGGCGAGGATACAGCGATTACCTACCGTACAATCATGTGCGACATGCGCATTGATCATCAGCAGGTTATCGCTACCCACCTTCGTCAACCCACCGCCCTGCACTGTACCACGATGAATGGTGACGCTTTCGCGGATGCGGTTACGATCGCCAATTTCCACACGGGTCGGCTCACCCGCATATTTCAGATCCTGGTTCACTTCACCGATGGAGGCAAACTGATAAATCTCGTTGTCGCGGCCGATTTTGGTTTGACCATTCACGACCACATGAGACTTCAGTACGGTTCCCTCACCAATTTCGACCTGCGGCCCAACAATACAAAAGGGACCAATGTGGGCATTAGCGCCAATTACAGCGCCGTCTTCCACAATGGCGGTAGGATGAATAAAGGCGGATTTATCAATCACGAATCAGGCCTCCCGGCTACGAGCACACATCATGGTTGCTTCGCACACGACTTTACCGTCGACCAGCGCAACCCCTTTAAAGCGGGTCAGGCCACGGCGCGTTTTCTCGAAAGTGACTTCCATGATCATCTGATCGCCTGGCACCACCGGACGCTTAAAGCGCGCTTCATCAATACCCGCGAAATAATACAGTTCGCCAGGTTCCAGTTTACCAACGCTTTTAAACGCCAGAATACCGGTTGCCTGCGCCATCGCTTCCAGAATCAGCACGCCTGGCAAAATCGGTTTGCCCGGGAAATGCCCCTGGAAAAACGGCTCGTTGACGGAGACATTTTTCACTGCACGCAGAAAACGACCTTCTTCAAAGTCCAGCACGCGATCGACCAGTAAAAACGGAAAACGGTGCGGCAGAAGCTCTAAAATCTCTTCAATCTGCAGAGTATGAGTGTTAGTAGTCAAAATACTCTTCCTGTCCAAATATACAAAAAGGCAATAATAACACGGCCTGCCGCAATCGTATGAATGTGACAGGCCGGAAAAGAATGGCAACTACAAGGCGGAACGTTAGTCTTGTTGATTAACCTTGCGCTCAATCGCTTTGAGACGCTTGCTCATATCATCAATGTTCATCACCAGTGCAGCAGTTTTACGCCATACTTTGTTGGGTTGCAGCGGAATGCCTGAGGAGTAGACGCCCGGTTCCGTGATGGGACGCATCACCATACCCATGCCAGTTACCGTGACTTTGTCGCATATTTCCATATGCCCATTGATCACGCTGGCGCCGCCAATCATGCAGTAACGGCCAATCTTCAGGCTACCCGCCATAATGACGCCACCGGCAACTGCCGTATTGTCGCCAATCACGACGTTATGTGCAATCTGGCACTGATTATCAATAATCACGCCATTGCCAATAACAGTATCATCCAACGCGCCACGGTCAATGGTGGTACAAGCGCCGATCTCGACACGATCGCCAATAATGACCCGGCCCAGTTGTGGGATCTTCACCCAGTTGCCACGATCGTTAGCGTAGCCAAAACCGTCCGCGCCGATCACCGTACTGGACTGGATCAGGCAATTCTCACCGATCTGAATGTCGTGGTAAATCGTTACGTTCGCCCACAAGCGTGAACCCGCCCCGATTTTGCTATTTTTTCCGACGAAACAGCCTGCGCCGATAACCACGTTATCGCCCAGTTGTACGCCAGATTCAATCACCGCATTCGCGCCGACTGAAACATTGCTACCCAGCGTTGCCGTCGCATCAATCACGGCGCTTGGCGCGATATTCTGCGCGGGCTGCGGCGTAGTATCTAAAATTTGCGCCATGCGCGCGTAGGTCAGGTAGGGATTTTTAACTACCAGCGCCGCGCTCTTGGCAAAAGGAAGATCGTCCTGCGTCATGACAACCGCAGAAGCCTGGCATAAACCTAAGTGTTCACGGTACTTAGGATTTACCATAAACGTAATGTGGCCTGTTGTTGCAGATTGCATGGACGCAACGCCGGTGATGACGATATCGCCATCACCGTGTAATTCTGCATCCAACTGTTCTGCTAAGTCAGCCAGTCGAATTGAAGGCATTACTTATTTAACCTGTTTCAGTACGTCAGCGGTGATGTCTTTCACATCGCTGCTGTTGTAAGCAACGGTGTTTGCGTCTACCACCAGATCGATGCTCTGGTCGTTAGCCACTTTTTTCACCGCAGTCTGGATACGAGTCACCAGTTTGTTGCGTTCTTCGTTGGAACGACGAGCGCGATCTTTCTCAAAAGCCTGCGCTTTTTGTGCGAAAGTCTGGCGCTGAGACATCACGTCTTTTTCCAGCTTAGTACGATCGCTACCTGCTTTCATGGATTGCAGACGCTGCATTTTAGATTGCAGATCGGTTTCCATTTTTTGCAGTTCAGCCGCACGGCCTTTAAATTCGTTTTCCAGTGTATTGGATACACCCGTCTTCTGCGCAACCTGTTGGAACAGATTGCCCATGTTGACGATTGCAATTTTGTCAGCAGCCTGTGCGGACGTTACCATCGCCAAACCAAGACCTGCAGCTAATAACCACTTTTTCACAATAAACTCCTTACCATCCCATTTGCACCCGAAGGTACAGCTCTTTGCGTGGCCTGGCGATCCCTGGGGGCATCGCCAAAAGTCATCGCTACACTACCAATGCATTCCTTTGCAGTGAACAATTACCAGGTTTTACCAATGTTAAACTGGAACTGCTCGGCTTTGTCTCCATCGTACTTTTTAAACGGCTGGGCGTAGGAGAAGACCAACGGCCCCAATGGGGACATCCATTGTAATGCGATACCCGCGGACATACGGATGTTGCCTGGATCGCTGTAATCCGGTACATCTGACGGCGCAGATGACGGATCCCAGTTCGTATCCCAAACGGTACCCATATCCCAGAAGAAGGAGGTACGAACCGAGTTGGCATACTTTTCGCTGATGAACGGCGTCGGGGTAATAAATTCCAGGCTGGCGACAGCCATGGCATTACCACCTACCGCATCATCTGATTTACAGCCTGATTCCTGAGTACAATCTTCGTAATCATCATTATCGTCCCAACTAGTGTGGGCGCCATTTTTATAGACCGCTTTCGGGCCGATAGTATTCGACTGGAAACCACGCACGGTACTGGAACCACCGGCATAGAAGTTCTCATAGAACGGCATTTCCTTGCCGCCTAAACCATCGCCATAACCCCAACGAGTACGCCCCAAAACCACCCACTTGTGATCGTTATCGATAGGCACATAGGTCGCGGTATCCAGCGACACTTTGTAGTATTCGTTGTCGGAACCTGGAATCGTCACCTTACCCGTCAGGTTGACTCGCGAGCCGTCCGTCGGGAAATACCCACGGTCAAGCTTGTTATAGGTCCAGCCGTAGTTAAAGGTGAAGTCGTCGGCAGCAAAATCGCTGGCATCAGGGTCGCCCATCGATTCAAGATAACGATCCATCGCGATCTGCGGCTGCATGTTGGACAGTTTGTTATGGACATAACCCAGACCAGCACGCAACGTGTTGTACTCGTTGATGGGGAAGCCAAGCGTCACATCCGTACCGTAACTCTTGTTGGTATAGTCGGACAGGTCGGCATCATCCGCTTCAAAGTCGTTATAGAAGATACGACCACCGAGGCTCACGCCGTCAACGGTAAAGTATGGGTTAGTAACGGACAGTTCGCTGTAGGTCTGGTAGTCGTTTTTGGTACCGTTAATCCCCACGGAATAACCGGTACCTAACCAGTTGTCCTGCTGAACGCCGGCCTGGAAGCTAACGCCGCTTTCTGTACCGTAACCGATACCGAAGTTAAAGCTACCGGTGTTGCGCTCTTTCACCTTGTACACAACATCAACCTGATCCGGGCTACCCGGAACACGCTGCGTGTCGGTGTCGACGGTTTCAAAGAAGCCGAGACGGTTCAAACGCTCTTTCCCCTGGTCAACCAGGTCGCTGCCCAGCCACGCCCCTTCCATCTGGCGCATTTCACGGCGCAGAACGGAATCTTTTGAGGTGTCGTTGCCTTCAAAGCGGATCTTACGCACGTAGAAACGGTTGCCCGCATCGACGTTTACGCGCAGTTTTACGGTTTTGTCAGCATCGTTAATTTCAGGCTGTGACTGCACGCGCGGATAGGCGTAACCATAGCGACCCAGAAGCTTTTTGATGTCATCTTCCATTTTGGTCACTTTGGTGCCGTTATAGAGCTCGCCCGGTTCAATTTTCGTCAGTTTCTCAATTTCAGCGGAATGTCCGGCCAGGTTACCGCTCACCTGAACCCCGGAAAGCTTGTACTGATCGCCTTCGGTGATATTGACGGTGATGTAGATCCCTTTCTTATCCGGCGTCAGACTCACTTGCGTGGAGTCAATATTGAAACGCGCGTAGCCGCGATCCAGATAGTAGCTGCGCAAGGTTTCAAGGTCGCCCGCCAGCTTCTGTTTCTGGTATTTACGATCGCCGACGACGTTCCACCACGGCACTTCGTCACGCAACTGGAAATGAGAAATGAGTTCTTCGGTGCTAAAGGCATGGTTACCGACGATGTTGATCTGTTGGATCTTCGCCGATACGCCCTCCTGGAACACCAGTTTAAGATCAACACGGTTGCGCGGTAGCGGCGTGACGACCGCCTTAACGCTGGCGCTGTATTTACCTACGCTATAGTAAAAGTCTTCCAGACCTTTTTCGATATCAGACAACGTGGTGCGATCCAGAGACTCGCCAACACGTACGCCAGACGCTTCGAGGTTTTGCTTGAGCATGTCATCTTTCACCGACTTGTTCCCGGAGAAAGTGATGCTGGCAATGGTCGGACGTTCTTTTACCTGAACCAGAAGGGTATTACCATCGCGCAGGACGCGGACGTCCTCAAAGTTGCCGGTGGCGAACAGAGCGCGAATGGTGTTACTGATATCTTCATCATTAACCGTGTCGCCTGTGCGCACCGGCATACTGAGGAGAGCCGCACCAACGGCGACTCGCTGCAGGCCTTCGAAATGAATGTCCTTCACTACGAACCCTTCAGCACCGTATACGGTGGCGCTGCTGAACAGCAGCGACGCTATGAGCAACTTTTTCATCGCCATCGTTATTATGCGTTCTTCCTAACTAACTCTCTTACAACCGAGAGAAATCATTGAAAAGTGCAAGCCCCATTAACAACACCAGCAAAATCGAGCCAATGCGATAACTAAAGTCTTGAACCCGCTCGGATACCGGCCCGCCCTTAAGCTTTTCAATCGCCAGGAACAGCAGATGACCCCCGTCAAGAACGGGCAGCGGAAACAGGTTAATTATCCCTAAGTTCACGCTGATTAGCGCAAGGAACATCAGGTAATAAATCACCCCGAACTCCGCTGACATCCCAGCCCCCTGAGCGATAGAAATCGGCCCACTGAGGTTGTTCAGTTTCACATCACCGGTTATCAATTTACCCAGCATACTGACCGTCAGCTTCATCAACTGCCACGTCTTATCCGTGGCTTCGAGGATGGCGCTAAAAGGCCCATACTGGCGTATAGTCTTGTACTCTTCCGGCAGAGGAATAATTTTAGGCACCACGCCTGCAAACCCTTCCGCCTTTCCGTTAACCGATTTCGTATCCGGCGTTAACGTCAACGACAAGGCGCTCCCCTGCCTTTCAATCTCTAACGCTAACGGCTTACCGGGATTATCACGTACAAACGTCACGAATTTCATCCACTGCGTTAACGGCTGACCATCGACTTTAACGATCCTGTCGCCTGCTTGCAAACCCGCTTTACTGGCTGCGGAATTCGCCTGCACTTCTGACAGTACCGGTTCAATCTGTGGCCCGCGGGGCCGAATCCCTAAAGAAGATACAGGATCTTGCTTATCAGGCTCAAATGCCCAGTGACGTAAATCAAGCGTTTTGTCCTGCCGCTGGTCGCTGCCAAACGGCGCGACGCTCACCGTCGTCTGCTGATCGCCAATTTTGGACACCAGTTGTAAACGCACGGCATCCCAATCAGGGGTTTCGATACCATCAACGGCTTTAAGTTCCGTACCAGGCGCAATTTGCGCCTGCGCAGCAATCGAGTTGGGCGTTATTTCGCCAATGACCGGACGAACGCCAGGGACGCCGATGATAAAGACCAGCCAGTAAGCAAAGATAGCAAAAATGAAGTTCGCAACCGGACCTGCGGCAATAATTGCGGCACGCTGGCCCACCGTTTTGTTATTGAAGGCGTGACGACGCAATTCCGGCGCTACCGGTTCGGCGCGCTCATCCAGCATTTTGACGTAGCCGCCCAGCGGGATCAGGGCGATGACATACTCGGTGCCGTACCGATCGGTACGACGCCAGAGCGCTTTGCCAAAACCGATGGAAAAGCGCTCAACTCGCACACCGCAGCGCCGGGCAACCCAGAAATGACCAAATTCATGCACAGTGATCAGCACGCCCAGTGCGATGATGAATGCAGCCAGATTCCAGAGAATACTCAGCATAAAACCTTCCGTTAGAGCGTCCTGAACACCAGTAACAACAGGCAAGCAAAGACCGGTACGGCAGCCGTCAGACTGTCAATTCGGTCCAGAATGCCGCCATGGCCTGGAATCAAGTGGCCGCTATCCTTAATTCCTGCTTCGCGCTTAAACATACTCTCGGTGAGGTCGCCCAGTACAGAAGCCAGAGCCGCCACCACAGAGCAAATCAGCAAGATAACAGGCGCAACATTCAGATTCGCCCACATACCGTAACCCCATGAGATCACGGCAGCCGTAACAAGCCCGCCGATAAACCCTTGCCAGGTTTTACCCGGGGAAACTTTCGGCGCCAGCTTATGTTTGCCAAACAATTTACCAAACATATACGCGCCAGAGTCCGCTCCCCAGACCAGGATCATGACATAGAGTAACCATATTGCGCCACTGTAATGATTCTCGTCATAGTGCCAGGCGCGCAGCGCCAGCATGCCCCAGAAAAATGGCACAATAGTTAACAAACCGAAAATGAGACGCAATGTTTTTGAGTTGCGCCAGATTGCCGCCGAACCGGGATAAAATAGCACCAGCAGTAGCGCGACAACCCACCATCCTAACGATGCCCAAAGCGACATCTCAACCAGCGGTTGACGAATGTTGTGATGATACTCAGGCAACAAAAATAACATCAGCGCCAATAACAGACCACACAGCACCGCCAGCCAAACCCGCTGTGAACGCGCGGCGAAACCGCTTAACTGCCCCCATTCCCACGCGGCCAGCATACAGACAACCAGCGTAATAATGGCGAACCCCACCGGCGGCAATAAAAAAAGCGCAGCGATGACCGCGGGTATTAACACAAAAGCAGAAATCAGGCGATACTTCAGCAAAAGCGACCCCCATCAGGCTTTGTCATCACCAGGCTCGGTACCGCCGAAACGACGCTCTCGATTAGCAAAGGCATGCAGCGCACCTTCAAAGTCTTGTTCATCGAAATCGGGCCAGAGAACATCCGTAAAGTAAAGTTCGGCATAGGCAATTTGCCAAAGCAAAAAGTTACTAATGCGATGCTCTCCCCCAGTCCTAATTACTAAATCCACAGGCGCCAGCTCATGCATACAGATTTGCTGGCCTAGTCTCTCTTCATCAATCTGATCGGGGCGCAGCACTCCAGCCTGCACCTGCTCCGCCAGTTGTCGGACTCCCTGGACAATATCCCAACGTCCGCCGTAATTCGCAGCGATATTCAGCGTTAGACCCGTATTATGGGCGGTAAGCGCTTCTGATTTGCGAATACGTTCTTGTAAACGTGAGTTAAATCGGCTGATATCGCCGATAATACGCAGGCGAACGTTATGGCGGTGCAGGCTTTTGACTTCGCTATCCAGCGCCCACACAAACAGCTCCATTAACGCGCTCACTTCCTGCGCCGGTCGGTTCCAGTTTTCACTACTAAAGGCATACAGCGTTAACGCATCAATACCGTTATTGGCAGCAAAAAGAGACCGCTCGCCGGACAGACTTCGCCCCGGCTTTATGCCCAAAGGCCCGGATCTTCCCTTGCTTTTTCGCCCAGCGACCATTGCCATCCATAATTATGGCAACATGACGGCAGCCATGTGCTGGCAAATTTTCGCTTACTGGTTGAGTTGCAGACAACATAACGCGTTTTTTGTCCCTGAAAGGATTTAGCGGTACTCAGGAATACTGAAGCCTTTATACACATTCTCTTCGCTCCGCTTCGCGGATGACTGCGCGTCATCGCCCCTGTCGTGCGCTGTCTGCGCACGCCGGGAACGTATCCGCCTGCCGTCCCGATGCGTCCTGAATGATTTTGTGTATCCACAAAAAAGCCGTGTAAAACCACGGCTAACCTGACCGAAAAAAGCCAAAAACCTGCGATCAGGTGGCGCAGACTATATCACCGAAGCCCAACGCTAACAAATAGCACGATCTTCTGTCGCGGGATAATCGTCAGCGTGAGAGCCGTATCACTTGTTTTCTGGCTACTTCACGCGCGATGGCGTCAACCTGCAATACGTCCTCAACGCTTGCCGGTTCCTGTAAATCCATCCTCTCCAGCACCGCTAAATTGAGCCCGGCGATATCGGTAAAACGAATCTGTTGCGCCAGAAACGCGGCAACGGTGATTTCGTTTGCCGCATTGAGCGCCGTCGTTGCCGCCTGACCTTGCTCAAACGCCTCCATCGCCAGCTTCAGGCACGGATAACGCTGATAATCTGGCGCGCTAAACGTCAGCGCGCTGAGTTTGCAAAAATCAAGCGGCTGCGCGCCGGACGTGACGCGATTCGGCCATGCCATCGTATGCGCAATAGGCGTACGCATGTCAGGTTCTCCAAGCTGCGCCAGGACGCTGCCGTCCTGATAACGCACCATCGAATGAATGACCGATTGCGGATGGATCAACACTTCCATCTGACGTGCGCTGGCATTAAATAACCAACGCGCTTCAATGTATTCCAGACCTTTATTCATCATGGTGGCGGAGTCGACGGAGATTTTTCGCCCCATCGACCAGTTCGGATGACGACATGCCTGATCCGGCGTCATCGCTGCCAGATCGCACATGGGCGTTTCACGAAACGGGCCACCAGACCCGGTAAGCAAAATCGACGTTACGCCATTTTGCTCAAGGTCAGCGTATCCCAGATTATGCTGAATAGATTGCGGCAAACTCTGAAAAATCGCGTTATGTTCGCTATCGACGGGTAAAAGCCGGGCGTTGCTGCGTTTTACTTCGTCCATAAACAGCCGCCCGCAGGTCACCAGCGATTCTTTATTCGCCAGCAGAATCGTCTTCCCTGCGCGAATCGCCGCCAGGGTCGGCAGTAAACCAGCCGCGCCCACAATGGCCGCCATCACATGCCCGACCTCATCAAGCGCCGCCATCTCACAGGCAGCCTGCTGACCGCTCAGAACCTCGGTGCGGCTGCCATGCTGCTGAAGCATTATTTTGAGCTGTTCTGCGCTCGACGTATCGTCCATCACGGCATAACGCGGCGAGAACTCCAGGCACTGCTCCGCCATGCGGGCAACATTTTTACCCGCCACCAGCGCGATAACGCGGAAGCTATCAGGATTATGGCGCACCACGTCCAGTGTGCTGCAACCAATAGAGCCGGTCGAGCCCAGAATGGTTAATTGCTTCATGAAACGTCCAGAAGTGTTGAAACGGAATAAAAAGCAAAACGCCGCACAGGAGACCTGATAATGTCTTTTGCGCGGCGCTTTGTACACCACTCATCCGCCAGGTTTAGCGGTGGAATGAGTTTATATCTGCGTACAGATCAATCAGAACTGCATCAGTTCTGCTTCTTTATCTGCCAACGCCGCATCAACTTTCTTAATTGCCGCGTCGGTCATTTTCTGTACTTCTTCCTGAGAGCGACGATCGTCATCTTCACTGATCGCTTTATCTTTCAGCAGAGCTTTTACTTTATCGTTCGCATCACGGCGGACGTTACGAACGGCGACACGCGCCTGCTCCGCTTCGCCACGGACAATTTTCGTCAGATCTTTACGACGTTCTTCGGTCAGCGGCGGCAGCGGAACGCAAATGTCGGTGCCCGCAGAGCTTGGATTCAAACCGAGGTCTGACGCCATGATCGCTTTTTCAACGGCTGGCCCCATAGAACGGTCAAACACGTTAATTTTTAAGGTACGGGAGTCTTCTACCGTTACGCTTGCCAACTGGCGCAGCGGGGTCAGAGTGCCATAGTATTCTACGACAATACCATCCAGCAGGCTGGGAGAAGCACGACCCGTGCGCACTTTGCTGATTTGGGTTTTGAACGCTTCAACGCATTTTTCCATGCGTACTTCAGCATCTTTTCTGATATCGCTAATCACGTTACGAATCCTTGAAAACTAGTCTCAGTCAGACCAGACGGTCACACAATATAAAGATGTGCTAAGTATAGTCTCGTTTAATTTCTGCCAGGTAATAAGACCCGTCAATAGAACAGAATCTTACCCGTATTTGGCGCTCACGGGAATTATTCCGTGATTAACGTCCCTTCTTTTTCGCCCATCACCACACGACGCAGCGCGCCCGGTTTGTTCATGTTGAAAACACGAATCGGCAGTTTGTGGTCACGAGCCAGCGTGAACGCCGCCAGATCCATCACTTTCAGCTCTTTATCCAGCACTTCGCTGTAGGTCAGCTGATCGTACATGGTCGCGGAAGGATCTTTTGCCGGATCGGCAGTGAATACGCCATCCACTTTGGTCGCTTTCAGTACGACATCCGCTTCAATTTCGATCCCGCGCAGACAGGCCGCAGAGTCGGTAGTGAAGAACGGGTTACCCGTACCTGCAGACAGAATCACAACACGGTTATTACGCAGCAGGCTAATCGCCTCGGCCCAACTGTAGTTGTCGCACACGCCGTTTAAAGGAATTGCCGACATCAGGCGGGCGTTCACATAGGCGCGGTGAAGCGCATCACGCATTGCCAGGCCGTTCATGACGGTGGCCAACATGCCCATGTGGTCGCCCACAACGCGGTTCATCCCCGCTTTTGCCAGACCCGCGCCACGGAACAGGTTACCACCGCCAATCACCACACCAACCTGAATACCCAGTTCAACCAGTTCTTTGATTTCCTGAGCCATACGATCCAGTATGCTTGCATCAATACCGAAGCCTTCCGTACCCTGCAGAGCTTCGCCGCTTAATTTAAGCAGAATGCGTTTATAGACGGGTTTTGCATTGGTAGCCATGTTTCTTTCCTGAGACTGTCAACGATTGATATGAGTTAATTCCGGCGACATTGTACGTCGCATTTCAGCGCAGACGCCAGGCGTCGGCTGATTTTACAAGAGAGGCGCCAAAAGAAGCCGCCCTCAGGCGGCTCCTCAGGAAAATCAGGACTGCTTAGACATCGCAGCAACTTCTGCTGCAAAGTCAGTCTCGACTTTCTCAATGCCTTCGCCCACTTCAAAGCGGATGAAGCCAGTCACGTCAGCGTTGTGCTCTTTCAGCAGTTGGCCAACAGATTTGCTCGGTTCCATGACGAAAGGCTGACCAGTCAGGGAAACTTCGCCGGTGAATTTCTTCATGCGGCCTTCAACCATTTTCTCTGCGATTTCTTTCGGCTTACCGGACTGCATCGCGATGTCCAGCTGTACCTGGTACTCTTTCTCTACCACGTCAACAGACACGTCTTCCGGCTTAACGAATTCCGGCTTGCTTGCCGCAACGTGCATCGCCAGCTGTTTAACCAGCTCTTCGTCAGCGCCTTTAGCGGCAACCAGAACGCCAATGCGCGCACCGTGCTGGTAAGAACCCAGAACGTCGCCTTCCAGGGAAGCTACGCGACGAATGTTGATGTTCTCGCCGATTTTCGCAACCAGAGCAACGCGCTCTTCTTCGAACTGCGCTTTCAGGACTTCTACGTCAGTGATTTTGCCAGCAACAGCGGCATCCAGCACTTTGTCAGCAAATGCCTGGAAGCCAGCATCTTTAGCCACGAAGTCAGTCTGGCAGTTAACTTCCAGAATGAAAGCGACGTTGCCGTCGATTTTGGTTTTGATTACGCCGTCAGCAGCCACGTTGCCTGCTTTTTTCGCTGCTTTGATAGCGCCGGACTTACGCATGTTTTCGATTGCCAGCTCAATGTCGCCATTCGCTTCAGTCAGCGCTTTTTTGCAATCCATCATGCCTGCGCCAGTACGCTCACGCAGCTCTTTTACCAGGGATGCGGTAATTTCAGCCATTCTAAAATCCTCGAAAGATTTGATCTGCCCGGCATCAAACCGCACAGATATAAAAGTGAAAAAGGGGGCCATATACAGGCCCCCTAACCAAACGTGATACTACCTGGTCTATAAGGGCTCTCCCCTTCATATTTCGAGCCGCAGGCGCGTTGCCTTCACTCGCTCATCCCGGTCACTTACTGATGTAAGCTCCCGGGAATTCTCGAGCTTGCCGCCTTCCTGCAACTCGAACTATTTTAGGGAGTTATCAAGCCTTATTACTCGGCTTCTACGAAGCTTTCTTCCGCCTGGGAAGCCAGATCCTGAGAACGGCCTTCACGAACGGTTGCAGCGACAGCGCCCAGGTACAGGCTAACAGCACGGATTGCGTCATCGTTACCCGGGATAACGAAGTCAACGCCGTCCGGATCAGAGTTGGTATCAACGATAGCAAATACCGGGATACCCAGGTTGTTCGCTTCTTTGATAGCAATGTGCTCGTGGTCAGCATCGATAACGAACAGAGCGTCCGGCAGACCGCCCATGTCTTTGATACCGCCCAGGCTGTTTTCCAGTTTCTCAAGCTCACGAGTACGCATCAGCGCTTCTTTCTTGGTCAGCTTTTCGAAAGTACCGTCCTGAGACTGAGTTTCCAGGTCTTTCAGACGTTTGATGGACTGACGAACTGTTTTCCAGTTAGTCAGCATACCGCCCAGCCAGCGATGGTTCACGAAGAACTGGTCGCAGCTGTTAGCAGCTTCTTTCACCGCTTCGCTTGCAGCGCGTTTAGTACCAACGAAAAGGATTTTACCTTTACGAGCAGAGATCTTGTTCAGTTCAGCCAGAGCTTCGTTGAACATCGGTACAGTTTTCTCAAGGTTGATGATGTGAACTTTGTTACGCGCGCCGAAGATGAAAGGCTTCATTTTCGGGTTCCAGTAACGGGTCTGGTGACCAAAGTGAACACCAGCCTTGAGCATGTCGCGCATGGAAACAGTTGCCATGATTTAAAACCTCTATAGATTAAGTTGGGGTTATGCCTCCACGTATCCCATATTACCGACCCCAAAGGGCACCCCGGAATATGTGCCGATACGTGTGTGTTGTTACACAAAGTGAGATTTGTCGCTCCCGTCCATCGTGTGTAGTCTTCGAATGGATCGGAAGTCCGGCGCGCTTTATACCACAAATACGCCACCGACACCAATAATTGTTGGCACTCAGTGCTGAATTGAACGATGAATTTCGTGTTACAGGCAGGCGGCAAATTTTTGCATCCCCGGGAGCTTACGGCCAGTAAGTGACTGGGGTGAAAAAATGTCGCCAACGCACCTGTGGCACGAAAGGCGAAGTTCAGAATGATTCTCAATTTGGCAGGGTACACCCCTGACTGATACCATTGTCAGCACTTACACAATTATTGCCGAAATCATCGGCACTGATGGACAGAATTCATGGCTATCTCTATCAAGACATCTGAAGACATCGAAAAAATGCGCGTCGCGGGCCGTCTGGCAGCCGAAGTGCTGGAAATGATCGAACCGTATATCAAACCGGGCGTCACCACCGGCGAACTGGACCGTATCTGTAACGATTACATCGTTAACGAACAACACGCGATCTCCGCCTGCCTCGGCTACCACGGCTATCCGAAATCCGTCTGTATCTCTATTAATGAAGTGGTGTGCCACGGCATTCCGGATGACGCTAAACATCTGAAAGATGGTGATATCGTCAACATCGACGTGACCGTGATTAAAGATGAATTCCACGGCGATACCTCAAAGATGTTTATCGTCGGCAAACCGACTATTCTGGGCGAGCGTCTGTGCCGCGTCACGCAAGAGAGCCTGTATCTGGGCATCAAAATGGTGAAACCGGGCATCCGCCTGCGCACCATTGGCGCCGCCATCCAGAAATATGCCGAAGGCGAAGGTTTCTCCGTGGTACGTGAATACTGCGGACACGGTATTGGTCGCGGCTTCCATGAAGAACCGCAGGTGCTGCATTATGATGCAGACGATGGTGGCGTCGTGTTGCAGCCTGGCATGACCTTTACCATTGAACCGATGCTGAATGCCGGGGATTACCGTATCCGCACCATGAAAGACGGCTGGACGGTAAAAAACCAAAGACCGCAGCTTGTCTGCTCAGTACGAGCATACTATTGTGGTAACGGAAAACGGCTGTGAAATTCTGACGCTGCGTAAAGATGACACCATCCCGGCGATCATCACACACGACGAATAATGTTTTGCCTGATGGCGATGCCTTCGCATCTTATCAGGCCTACAAATTGTACTACTTCGTAGGCCGGATAAGGCGTTCACGCCACCATCCGGCTTTTTAATGGGTGGCGCATATGAATACTCTTCCTGAACAGCACGCGAATACCGCACTCCCCACCCTCCCTGACCAGCCGCAAAACCCTGGCGTCTGGCCGCGCGCTGAACTGACCGTCGCCGGTATCAAAGCCCGCATCGACATCTTTCAACACTGGCTGGGAGAGGCATTTGACAGCGGCATTTGTGCTGAACAGCTTATTGAAGCCCGAACCGAATTTATCGACCAGTTGTTGCAACGCCTGTGGATTGAGGCCGGTTTCGGTCAGATTGCCGATCTGGCGCTGGTCGCCGTCGGCGGCTATGGACGCGGCGAACTGCATCCGCTTTCCGATATTGATCTGCTCATTTTAAGCCGCAAAAAGCTGCCCGATGAACAGGCGCAAAAGGTCGGCGAGCTGCTGACTTTACTTTGGGACGTCAAGCTGGATGTCGGGCATAGCGTACGTACGCTGGAAGAGTGTCTGCTGGAAGGTCTGTCTGATTTAACCGTTGCAACAAACCTCATCGAAACGCGCCTGCTGATCGGTGATGTCGCTCTGTTTCTGGCACTACAAAAACATATTTTCAGCGAAGGTTTTTGGCCGTCCGACAAATTTTACGCCGCCAAAGTAGAAGAGCAGAACCAGCGCCACCAGCGCTATCACGGTACCAGCTATAATCTGGAGCCGGATATTAAAAGCAGCCCCGGCGGCCTGCGCGATATCCATACATTGCAGTGGGTCGCCCGACGTCACTTCGGCGCCACCTCGCTCGATGAGATGGTGGGATTCGGCTTTTTAACCCCGGCTGAGCGCGCGGAGCTCAACGAGTGCCTGCATATCCTGTGGCGCATTCGCTTTGCGCTACATCTGGTGGTCAGCCGCTACGATAACCGCCTGCTGTTCGACCGCCAGTTAAGCGTCGCTCAACGCCTTAACTACAGCGGCGAGGGCAATGATCCGGTTGAGCGGATGATGAAAGACTACTTCCGGGTTACGCGTCGGGTGAGCGAACTTAATCAGATGCTGCTTCAGCTATTTGACGAGGCGATTCTGGCGCTGCCTGCGGATGAAAAACCACGTCCTGTTGACGATGAGTTTCAACTGCGCGGCACGCTCATTGATCTGCGTGACGACACGCTGTTTATCCGCGAACCGCAAGCGATCCTGCGGATGTTTTATATGATGGTGCGCAATAGCGCGATCACCGGCATCTACTCTACGACGTTACGCCACTTGCGCCACGCCCGCCGCCACCTGAGCCAACCGCTGTGTTACATCCCGGAGGCGCGCACTCTGTTTCTGAGTATGCTACGCCATCCCGGCGCGGTCAGCCGCGGCCTGCTGCCCATGCATCGCCACAGCGTACTGTGGGCTTATATGCCGCAGTGGTCGCACATCGTCGGACAAATGCAGTTTGACCTGTTCCACGCATACACGGTGGATGAACACACCATCCGCGTAATGCTCAAACTGGAGAGCTTTGCGAAAGAAGAGACACGCCAGCGCCATCCGCTATGCGTCGATCTCTGGCCGCGGCTTCCCCATCCGGAACTGATCCTGATCGCCGCGCTGTTCCACGATATTGCGAAAGGACGCGGCGGCGACCATTCGGTACTGGGCGCGCAGGATGTACTCACCTTCGCCGAACTGCACGGTTTGAACTCACGCGAAACGCAACTGGTCGCCTGGCTGGTGCGCCAACACCTGCTGATGTCAGTCACCGCCCAGCGCCGCGACATCCAGGATCCGGAAGTCATTAAGCAGTTTGCCGAAGAGGTGCAAACCGAAACACGGCTGCGTTTTCTGGTCTGCCTGACCGTCGCAGACATCTGCGCGACCAACGAAACCTTGTGGAATAGCTGGAAACAGAGCCTGCTGCGCGAGCTGTACTTCGCCACTGAAAAACAGCTCAGGCGTGGAATGCAAAATACGCCGGATATGCGTGAGCGCGTGCGTCACCATCAGCTTCAGGCGCTGGCGCTGCTGCGAATGGACAATATTGATGAAGCCGCGCTGCACAAAATCTGGACCCGCTGTCGCGCTAACTATTTTGTTCGTCATAGTCCAAATCAGCTCGCCTGGCACGCACGCCATTTATTGCAGCACGATCTGCGCCAACCGTTAGTGTTGCTCAGTCCGCAGGCCACGCGCGGCGGAACCGAAATTTTTATCTGGAGTCCGGACAGACCCTATCTGTTTGCCGCCGTCTGCGCCGAGCTGGACAGGCGTAATTTAAGCGTCCATGACGCGCAGATCTTTACCACCCGCGACGGCATGGCAATGGATACGTTTATTGTACTGGAACCAGACGGCAGCCCGCTGGCGGCAGATCGCCATGAAGTCATTCGCACCGGTCTTGAACAGACCATTACGCAGCGTAGCTGGCAGCCGCCGCAGCCGCGTCGGCAACCGGCAAAGTTACGGCACTTTACGGTCGAAACGGAAGTCAATTTTCTGCCCACCCATACCGACAGAAAATCATTCATGGAATTGATCGCGCTCGATCAGCCTGGTCTGCTGGCCAGGGTCGGACAAATTTTTGCCGATCTGGGAATTTCGCTTCATGGCGCCCGAATTACAACCATTGGTGAACGAGTAGAAGATTTATTCATAATCGCCACAGCGGATCGGCGCGCGCTTAATAATGTGCTGCAACTTGAGGTACAACAACGGTTGACAGCGGCCCTCAATCCAAACGATAAAGGGTAGTGTGTTTATTTATATGAAAGAGTTTAACAATGCAGCAGTTACAGAACGTTATTGAGACCGCTTTTGAGCGCCGCGCCGATATTACGCCGGCTAATGTAGATACCGTGACCCGAGAGGCGGTAAACCAGGTCATTTCTCTACTTGATTCCGGCGCGCTGCGTGTCGCAGAAAAAATCGACGGTCAGTGGGTCACTCACCAGTGGTTGAAGAAAGCGGTTCTGCTCTCTTTCCGTATTAACGATAACCAGGTTATCGACGGTGCGGAAAGCCGCTACTTCGATAAAGTCCCGATGAAATTCGCTGATTACGACGAAGCGCGTTTTCAGAAAGAAGGCTTCCGCGTCGTTCCGCCTGCGGCCGTTCGTCAGGGCGCATTTATCGCCCGCAACACCGTGTTGATGCCGTCTTACGTTAACATCGGCGCCTACGTTGACGAAGGCACCATGGTTGACACCTGGGCGACTGTGGGTTCCTGTGCGCAGATTGGTAAAAATGTTCACCTTTCCGGCGGCGTGGGTATCGGCGGCGTACTGGAGCCGCTGCAGGCTAACCCGACCATCATTGAAGACAACTGCTTTATTGGCGCGCGTTCTGAAGTCGTGGAAGGCGTCATTGTCGAAGAAGGTTCCGTCATTTCCATGGGGGTATACCTCGGCCAGAGCACCAAAATCTACGATCGCGAGACCGGTGAAGTTCACTATGGCCGCGTACCGGCGGGCTCCGTGGTCGTTTCCGGCAACCTGCCGTCAAAAGACGGCAAGTACAGTCTGTACTGCGCGGTGATCGTGAAAAAAGTCGACGCCAAAACGCGTGGTAAAGTGGGCATTAACGAATTATTGCGCACTATTGATTAAGCGAGTGAAAAGCGGGGGCGACAGCCCCCCTTTGCATTACGGCGAATGCGGTAAAACGGTTTCCGGCGCAATCTTTGCCGCAAACGCCGAAGCCAACGCAGTCAAAACGACATAACCGGCAACCAAAGTCCAACTGTTATCATAGACTGCGCTTAACGCTTTAGCGATAAACGGCGTGAATCCCCCTGCCACAACCGCCCCCAACTGAGCGCCAATTGATGAACCGCTGTAGCATACAGGCGGATGAAACAGTCCGGCGAAAAAAGAAGGTTGCACGGCATTCAGTGAATTATGACCAATGTTAATAAGCAGAACGTAGCCCATTGTCATCAGTATGAGCGAACGGCTTTCCAGCAGCCAGAAAAAGGGAAAAGCCATTGCCGCGACAAAAAGCGCGCCGAAAATATACACCTGACGGCAGCCACGCCGATCCGACATGATGCCAAATAGCACGTGCATGGGATACGCCAGCAGACAGGTGAACATTACAATGTACAGAATAGTCAGGCTGGCAATCCCAAGCTGCGTCGTCGCCCAGGAAACCGCGAAGACGGTAGCAAGAAAAAAGGGAACGCTTTCCGCAAAACGCAGAATTATAATCAGCAAAATGCTACGCCATTGTTCTCGTACTACTTTGACCACCGGCCTTTCTTCTCTTTGCTGCCTATGATTAATGGCCTGCTGCTTTTTAAACGCACGGAAGACAGGCGTCTCATCCAGACGATGACGCATATATAATCCCGGCAACACCAAAAGCGCACTGAGCAGAAAAGGAATACGCCATCCCCACGATAACAACGCCTCCTTCGGTAATTGGGTCACGACTATAAATACGCCTGTCGCCAATAATTGTCCCGTGAGTCCTCCTGTTTGCGATAGCGCGCTTAACCGCCCCCGGTGCTTTCCAGCAGCATATTCCACGACCATCAACATGGCGCCTCCCCATTCGCCTCCAACCATAAATCCCTGTAGAAAACGCAGAATAACCAGTAAAGCAGGCGCCAGCGCGCCAATACTGGCGTAAGAAGGCAGGCAACCGATGAGAAACGTGACCGCGCCCATCCCCCCTAACGTGATTAATAACGTGTTTTTACGCCCAAGCGTATCTCCCCTGTTGCCAAAAAATAGCGCGCCCAGCGGTCGGGAGATAAATCCCACGCCGAAACTGGCAAAAGAAGATAACGTTGCAGTCAATGGGCTGGCGCCAGGAAAAAAAAGCGGGCCAAATACCAGCGCGCTTGCCAGGCCGTATAATAGAAAATCATAATATTCAATGGAGTTTCCTATCCAGGCGGAAACCACCACCCGGCGAATAGTAGCATTATACGTTCCGGACATAGACTCCGCCTCTCAAGGTTATCGACCACTGCCTCCGGTCAATTTCCCACACTGACTTCAAACGCTTTCTCTATAAACGGAATATCGCGTTGAATTACTTAAGCTATCAATAACCGCCGCCCTTTTGCTCATGACGTTGCCGAGACGTCTTCTGCGATCAACCGCGCTTTTTTTGTATACATTGGTGGCGAAAAACCAATTTTTCGTTAATTATTCAAAAGTTATAGTGTGATGAAGGATACCGCTATGTATGACAATCTAAAAAGTCTGGGCATTACCAATCCTGAGGAAATCGATCGTTACAGCCTGCGGCAAGAAGCCAATAACGATATCCTGAAAATCTATTTTCAAAAGGATAGAGGTGAATTCTTTGCTAAAAGCGTGAAGTTTAAGTATCCACGCCAGCGTAAAACAGTGGTGGCCGATGGCATCGGTCAGGGTTATAAAGAAGTACAGGAGATTAGCCCCAACCTACGCTATGTGATTGACGAGCTGGACCAAATCTGCCAGCGCGACCGCTCAGAACTCGATCTCAAACGTAAGATCCTCGACGACTTGCGCCATCTGGAAAGCGTCGTCGCGAATAAGATCAGTGAAATCGAAGCCGATCTGGACAAGCTTACCCGTAAGTAAGCTGTGTGTTGCCGGATGGCGACGTGTTACGCCTTATCCGGCCTACAGGTATATCCCCGTAGGCCTGGTAAGCGAAGCGCCGCCGGGCTTAACGCTGTTCATCCAATTGTAGCGCCACATACAGCAACAGCCGATCGTCAAAATTTCCCAAATCCAGCCCGGTCAGTTCCGAAATACGATTTAGCCGATATTCCAGCGTGTTACGATGAATAAACAGCGCCTTAGAGGTCGCCAGCGGCTGGACATTATGGCGAAACCACGCCGTCAGCGTCCGACGTAATAACCCGTTGTTATCCATCGCTTTGAGTTTTACCAGCGGGCGCGCCAGCTCATTGGCCTGCCAGCCGCCACGCAGGCTATCTAACAGAACCGGCAGCATCAAATCCTGATAAAAATAGCTGCGGCTTTCTGGCATCCGCTGTTTGCCGACCATCATCGTGGTGCGCGCCGTGCGGTATGAGCGTGCAATACTGCCCGGCCCGGTAAAGTAATTGCCCAGCGCCACGCGAAAACGTAGCTGACCATTCTCTTTCATGCGCGAGATAAGCTGCTCTACGCGCTTACGATGATCTTCAGCATCCCAACGACCAAACGGGTTTAAGGCGGGTTTGAGTACCACCATCTCGGTGAGAGAAACAATGGCTATCAGGTTGTTACGCTCCGGCGTGGTAAGCGCATTCTGCAACTGCTGAAGTTCCGCCATTGCGCTATCGACGCCAAGCTGGCCGCTGTCGACTTCCACCACCGCCGCCACACGCGGCTGGTTCAAATCGATCCCCAAACGCTGCGCCCATTCCACCAGCGCCGGCGTATTTTCTTCGGCCTGAATCAGGTTCATCACCAGCTCTTCGCGCAAACGGCTATCCTGCGCCAAAAGGTGCATTAACCGCGACTGTTCCAGCATCATCTCGGCAGTCATACACACCAGTTCGCCATATTTACGCAGATGCTCTGGTTCGCCGGTGAGGCCGATCACGCCGACAATTTCGCCCTCAAGGCGTAAGGGAAGATTAATCCCCTGACGCACCCCGTGCAGGTGTCGCGCCACGGCGTCGTCGATATCCACAACCCGGCCCTGCGACAGCACTAACAGCACGCCTTCGTGCAATTCACCAATACGTTCCCGATCGCCGCTGCCGATAATACGCCCGCGGGCATCCATTACGTTGATATTGGTATCGATGATGCGCATAGTGCGCGCCACGATATCCTGCGCCATTTTGGTATCAAGATGCCAGCCAGCCATAAATCCCTCCTGTGAGCAGAGCACAAGCATAAGGAAGATGACAGGTCTCGACATTGTGCAAATGCACAAAACGGTGCAAATAAGTATGGAGTTGTGGGGGGTTTCACAGAAAAGTGTTGCCCCCTTCCATGATGGAAGGGGGACAAAGGTGATTACTGCATCAGCAAATAAATAGAACTATCACCACGCTGAATATTCAGCGCCAGCACCGACGGTTTGCTGTCGAGAATCTTACGCAGCTCGGCGATATTTTTCACCGGCTGCTGGTTAGCGCCGATAATGACATCGCCTTTTTTGAGGCCAATTTGCGCGGCGGGTGAGTTCGCTTTCACGCTGCTCACCACAACGCCTTTATCCTGGCCTTTATTGCTCATTTCAGCGCCTTCAATCCCGCTGAAGATGGTGCTGGAATCAACCTGACTCTGGCTGCTCTGCTGCAATTCCAGATTAACCGTAATCGCTTTACCTTCACGCAGCAGACCGAGGCTGATTTTGCTGCCGACCGGCATAGTGCCGACCTGAGCGCGCAGCGCCGCAAAGCTGCTGATCGGTTTACCGTTCAGCGAGGTAATGACATCCCCGGCTTTGATACCCGCTTTCGCCGCGGACGAATTCGGCATCACCTGGCTGACGAACGCGCCACGCTGGGCATCGACTTTCATCGCTTTCGCCAATTCGGAATTCAGCTCAGTCCCCATGATCCCCAGTTCGCCGCGTTTCACCTGGCCGTATTCCACCATCTGCGACGTCAGGTTTTTCACCATGTTACTGGGGATAGCGAAGCCGATACCGATGTTACCGCCGTCCGGCGCCAGAATCGCGGTGTTAATACCGATCAGCTCACCGTTCAGGTTCACCAGCGCGCCGCCGGAGTTACCACGGTTAATCGCGGCGTCGGTCTGAATAAAGTTCTCGTAATTTTCTACGTTCAGGCCGCTACGCCCCAGCGCCGAAACGATACCTGACGTCACCGTTTCGCCCAGACCAAACGGGTTACCAATAGCGACGGTATAATCCCCCACGCGCAGCGCGTCGGAGTCCGCCAGCTTAATCGCCGTCAGGTTCTTCGGATTCTGAATTTGAATCAGCGCGATATCAGAACGCGGATCTTTGCCCACTACTTTAGCATCGAATTTACGCCCATCGCTAAGCTGTACTTTAATCACGCTGGCGTTATCAACCACGTGGTTGTTGGTGACGACGTAGCCCTTCGCGGCGTCAATAATTACGCCGGAGCCCAGCGCCATGAATTTCTGTTGTTGACCGCCGTTGCCGCCGTTACCGCCGCCCTGGCAGAACGGAGAATTCTGGAACGGAGAACCGTCCTGGCAGAACGGGGAGTCATCGCCAAAGAACTGCTGGAAATTACGCGGCATACGCGGCGTATTCACCGTGGTGCTACCTTCTACATTAATACTGACCACCGATGGCATCACTTTTTCGAGCATCGGTGCCAGGCTTGGCATCTGCTGGGCAGTCATTGCTGAAGAGGACGTTTCAGCCGCCGTGGCAGACAGAGGCGACAATGCCAAACCTAAACTCAGAGCCAGTGCACTCATTGCTAATGTGGTTTTTTTCATGTGTTTCAATCTCGATTAACAGGTAACGCAAAATTGCTGTGTACGTCAGATTCATTTTATAACGCGAAGTTCCGGAATAAAGTTTCTGGAAAAAGTAAAAATTTATTGTCCATCTTTACAAAAGTCCATTTACTGTTCGACCGCCATCAAACGCCGATATTCATCCCATGCGTAAAGGTCAGTCATCCCGCTGATATAATCCTGAATCAACCGACAGCGATAATAATATTCCAGTACCGGGTACTCCGCCGAATCCGTGGGTAATTTACTGACGACTTCCACGTAGGCCAAACGATGGCGCGTAGAAAGTTTCTGAAATAAGCGCGATTCTATAGGGAAGCGTTTCAACCGTTCTTTTTCCACCAGCTCGCGAAAGTCGTTAAGCGACAAGCTTAATAGCGGCTGATAGATATCTAATAACCCGCTGATCACCCGGTATCCCTGTAGTTCAAGCTGTTCTACATCCGGATGGCTAAACACATGTTCAACCGCCACATTCTTATAGAGTTCAAGCAGGCGGCTAAAACCGCTGGCATCTTCCAGTAACGCCTGATTGAAGGTACCGGCAAAAATCTGCGGCAAATTATCAATAAAACGCTGAGCGGCATAGGACACCAGTTTATTTAATGTATTTACCCGTAAATACATAAAAAACTGATCTTCGGTACTGCGGCTTAATGTATTGGCGCGTGATTTTTCCCACGCATTTCCTACCACCAGCTCAAACAGCGAATCCTTCTCATGGTGGCCCCACGCGTGATATAAATGGTGATAAAGCTGCTCAACGCTAAAGATTCTTTTCTCTACCGCGTCTTCAAGATCGGCGACACAATAAGAAATATCATCTGCGGCTTCCATAATCCACGTTAATGGAAAGCGACTGTAAGGCGCTAACTGAAGTTCTTTACGTAACCTCGCAATATACTTCTCTTCAGAAAGATAATAGCCCGGTTTCTTCATTAAATAGCGATGGGAATCCGGCACCGGCCCTCGCCACCATGCCGGACGGGTATATTTTAAAATTCCGCCAACCTGCGCCCAGGTAAGGTTCATCCGCATGAGCGTATGTACCAGACGAATTCCCTGTGCATTGCCTTCAAAATGGCAGATATCCTGACGTACCTTGCGGCGAATATCGTTCAGATTTTCTTCACCTTCCTGTAACCGTAGCGAGGAAACCACACAGCGATCATGCGTGAGCGGCTGGCTTTCCGCATCTTCCGGATGCAGCCACTGACGAAACCAGTCATTGATCGCCGCCTCGCCAAAATGACCGAACGGCGGATTACCGATGTCGTGCATCAGGCAGGCCATTTCCACAATACTTTCAAAGGGACCGGTCAGCGCATCCAGACCGTACTCCTCCAGCCGGTTTTGCTCTTTCAGGCGGCTTAAAATCTCTTTCGCGATATAACGCCCTACCTGTTGCACCTCCATTGAATGCGTCAGGCGAGTACGCACCGCGGCATTGCGCTCCAGCGGGAAAACCTGCGTTTTTTGCTGCAAACGGCGTATAGCCGGAGAGTTGATAATCCGCCCGCGATCGCTTTCAAAAATCCGCAGGATCTCATGTTCCGTCTTTACGCCCTGCGGTGAACGATAACGACGATGCCAGTTAATTTTATTTCGGAAATCGATCGATGCCATATCCTCTCCCCGCCTGAGAAATGCGCTTCCCCATAAGCGCATGATAAACTATGCCCCCAAAACTGACTTATCGCGAGTAAATCTATGAAAATCGGCATCATTGGCGCAATGGAAGAAGAAGTTACGCTGCTGCGTGACAAAATTGACAACCGTCAGACGATTACGCTGGGCGGCTGCGAAATTTACACTGGCCAGTTGAACGGCACCGAAGTGGCGTTGCTGAAATCCGGTATCGGTAAAGTCGCGGCGGCGCTGGGCGCAACGTTGCTTCTGGGGCACTGCAAGCCGGACGTGATCATCAATACCGGTTCCGCAGGCGGTCTGGCGTCCACGCTGAAGGTCGGCGATATCGTCGTCTCTGACGAAGCACGTTACCACGACGCTGATGTGACCGCTTTCGGCTATGAATACGGGCAATTACCGGGCTGTCCGGCCGGATTTAAGGCCGATGATAAGCTGATCGCCGCCGCGGAATCCTGCATCAGGGAGCTGAATCTGAACGCGGTACGCGGCCTTATTGTTAGCGGCGACGCGTTTATTAACGGTTCCGTCGGGCTGGCGAAAATCCGGCATAACTTCCCCGACGCGGTCGCCGTAGAGATGGAAGCCACCGCTATCGCCCACGTCTGCCATAACTTCAACGTGCCGTTCGTGGTGGTACGCGCTATTTCTGACGTGGCCGATCAGCAATCGCACCTCAGCTTTGACGAATTCCTCGCGGTGGCGGCGAAACAGTCGACTTTGATGGTCGAAACGCTGGTACAGAAACTGGCGCATGGCTAAGCAAATGTTCAGGGCGCTGGTCGCCCTGCTGCTTACGCTCCCGGTGTGGCTTTACGCTGCGCCGCGCGTCATTACCCTCTCTCCCGCCAATACGGAGCTTGCTTTTGCCGCCGGGATTACGCCCGTTGGCGTCAGCAGCTATTCCGACTACCCGCCCGAAGCGCAAAAAATAGAACAGGTCTCTACCTGGCAGGGAATGAATCTGGAACGCATTGTGGCGCTGAAGCCGGATCTGGTCGTCGCCTGGCGCGGCGGTAATGCGGAACGCCAGGTAAACCAACTGACGTCATTAGGTATTAAGGTCATGTGGGTGGACGCGGTAAGCATCGAACAGATCGCCGACGCGCTCCGCCAACTGGCCGTCTGGAGCCCGCAGCCGGAAAAGGCTCAGCAGGCAGCGCAGACATTGCTAAATGAGTACGCCGCGCTCAAAGTCGAGTATGCCGGTAAAGCTAAAAAGCGCGTCTTTCTTCAGTTTGGCATGAATCCTTTGTTTACCAGTGGTAAAGGGTCTATTCAACATCAGGTTTTGACCACCTGCGGCGGAGAAAACATCTTTGCTGACAGCCGCGTGCCGTGGCCGCAAGTCAGCCGTGAGCAGGTGCTGGCAAGGCATCCCCAGGCCATTATCGTGGCCGGAAAAGCGGGCGAAATTCTCAAAATTGAACAATACTGGGGAAACCTGTTAAAAATTCCGGTTATTCCGCTTAACAGCGACTGGTTTGAACGCGCAAGCCCGCGTATTATCCTCGCCGCAAAACAACTCTGTAATGCGCTTTCACAGGTGAATTAGAGCCTGTCTTACCAGGCTCCCAGTGGGGATTCGACAATGCTCGTCTATTGGCTGGATATTGTAGGCACGGCTGTATTTGCTATCTCTGGCGTGTTGCTGGCCGGGAAATTACGTATGGACCCGTTCGGCGTCCTGGTGCTCGGCGTCGTTACTGCCGTCGGCGGCGGGACAATCCGCGATATGGCGCTGGATAACGGCCCGGTATTCTGGGTTAAAGATCCTACCGATTTGGTCGTCGCCATGGTCACCAGTATGCTGACCATCCTGCTGGTTCGCCAGCCAAGACGTCTGCCGAAATGGATGTTGCCGGTACTGGATGCGGTCGGGCTGGCGGTGTTTGTCGGCATTGGGGTGAATAAAGCCTTCCTCGCTGAAACAGGGCCATTAGTGGCCGTCTGTATGGGCGTGATTACCGGCGTCGGCGGCGGGATTATTCGCGATGTTCTGGCACGCGAGATTCCCATGATCCTACGCACCGAAATCTATGCCACGGCCTGTATTATCGGCGGGATTGTTCACGCCACCGCGTTTTATACGTTTTCAGTACCGCTGGAAAGCGCCAGCATGATGGGTATGGTCGTCACGCTGTTTATTCGGCTGGCGGCCATTCGCTGGCATTTGAAATTGCCGACGTTTGCCCTGGATGAAAACGGACTTTGATATTGTTTTGCCCGATGGCGCTACGCTTATCGGGCCTGGAACATCTTTCCTGTAGGCCGGATAAGACGCTCGCGTCGCCATCCGGCACAACGAACAGCGATCAAATGCTGAAGGAAGAGCCACACCCGCAGGTACTTTTCGCATTCGGGTTGGTTACAATGAAGCGGGAACCTTCCAGACCTTCGGTATAATCTACCGAACCACCCACCAGATACTGCAAACTCATCGGATCAACCACCAGGCCAACGCCCTGTTTTTCGATGGTCATATCCCCTTCGTTAACCTGATCGTCAAAGGTAAAACCATACTGGAAGCCGCTGCAACCACCGCCGGTGATATACACGCGCAGTTTCAGATTCGGGTTATCTTCGTCAGCGATAAGACTTTTTACTTTATTCGCTGCTGCGTCGGTAAACTGCAGCGGCAGCGCTACGTCATCACTCATATTTTGCTCCAAACGACATCGGTAATTGGATAAATTTTCACCCAATATTGGCAGTCATTATCTAATACCCTGGTAATTCGTTCAAGTATTCTCGCCCGCAGGCGCATTCTGGTTTTTCGCCGCCTGTTCCGCATCCTGCTTCGCCAGAGTGCGCGCCAGGATGGTTGAGTATAACGGTTTCCCGCCCAAAAACTGGGCTAATAGTGTCGCGCCAAGACAGGTGATAATCATTGGCAAAATGAGCTGATAGTTATCGGTCATCTCCAGCACCAGCACAATCCCTGTCAACGGGGCGCGCACCGACGCCGCCATCAGCGCCCCCATCCCGGCAATCGCAAAGGTACCGGCCTCCGGGTGATACTGCGGGAAAAGCACTGCCGCCGCCATACCGAAGGCCGTACCAAGCAGCGTTCCCAGCGCCAGCATCGGGGCGAAAATGCCCCCCGGCGCGCCGGAAGAAAAGCAAAGCAGCGTCGTGACAACCCGGGTAATAAAGATGAACAGCAGTAGCCCGACGCTAAAATTACCTGCCGCGGCGATAGGAATAAGGTTAAATCCGCCGCCTGCCGCGGCCGGCTCAATCAACCCCAGAATACCGCACAGGCCGCCGATCGCGCCGCCCATAAGCACCCATTTTTTAATTTCGCCGCCATGAAAGCGCTGAAACATATCCTGGGTACGCAGCACCAACGAATTAAATACCGGCCCGACGCAGCCAAAAATAATACCGAGGATAAGGTATAACCACAGCGTGTTAACCGGCGCATCAGACAGTTTGCCGACTTCAATAATCGGCGCTTCGCCGTTAAATATGCGGAACACAATGCTCGACATGATGACGCCGGTAAACACCGCTTTAATCGAAATCAGGTTGTAGCGAAACTGCGGGCGCATCTCTTCAATAATAAACAGGATACCCGCCAGCGGCGCGTTAAACGCCGCAGAGAGCCCCGCCGCCGCGCCGGTCGCCAGCAACGTATGCCGCGCTTCGGCGCTGCGCATACGAAAAACATCCAGCACCATGCGCCCCAGGTTGCCCCCGATTTGCACCGTTGGCCCTTCGCGCCCTAATACCATTCCTGCGCCCAACGTTCCCATCCCGCCGATAAACTTCACCGGCAACACGCGCCACCAGCGCACCGGACGTAACTCCTCCAGCGCGCCTTCAATTTCCGGGATACCCGAGCCGCCGGCTTCCGGCGCAAATTTTCGCACCAAAAAGTAGCCGACCATCGCCAGTAACGCCGAAAGGATAAAGGCCAGCGGCCAAAGCAAAAACGCATGGTCCGCGACCTGAACCAGCGCGCCAATGCGCATGTTTTGTACCCAGGAAACCGTCTTTTCAAAGGCGACGCCAACCAGTCCGGTAAGCGTGCCGACAACGGCCGCCATGAACAGAATGGCCAGCGGCGTTTTATCCCGCTGCATTAACCGGCGAATCTGATCTCTGCGCCGTAAGCGCACAATTTGCTGAGCTAAAAAGGTGGAAGTGTCTGTTTTCATCAGAAGATCATTAATTGGTAATACAAATCTAAAGTCGGCATTCTACTCGCCAACGCCGTGAAAATCCCCTGCAAATAGTATTGTTTCAAATGCGTAAAACTTTCATAACCTTCTCTGAATAACTTAGAATAGCGGGTATTCACTTTTTCTACGAACCAGGAATCTTTCCATGAGTAAGTCTGAAAATCTCTATAGCGCGGCCCGCGAGCTGATCCCCGGCGGCGTGAACTCCCCTGTTCGCGCCTTCACTGGCGTGGGCGGCACCCCGCTGTTTATCGAAAAAGCGGACGGCGCGTATCTTTATGATGTCGATGGCAAAGCATATATCGACTATGTCGGTTCCTGGGGGCCAATGGTACTGGGGCATAACCATCCGGCTATCCGCAATGCGGTGATCGAAGCTGCGGAGCGTGGTTTAAGCTTCGGCGCGCCAACCGAAATGGAAGTAAAAATGGCGGAACTGGTGACCAACCTGGTGCCGACCATGGACATGGTGCGCATGGTAAACTCCGGCACCGAAGCGACGATGAGCGCTATTCGCCTGGCGCGTGGTTTTACTGGCCGCGATAAGATTATCAAATTCGAAGGCTGCTACCACGGCCACGCAGACTGTCTGCTGGTCAAAGCCGGTTCTGGCGCGCTGACGCTCGGTCAGCCGAACTCGCCGGGCGTGCCGGCGGATTTCGCGAAACATACGCTGACCTGCACTTATAACGATCTGACGTCAGTGCGCGCGGCGTTTGAACAATATCCGCAGGAAATCGCCTGTATCATCGTCGAACCCGTGGCAGGTAATATGAACTGCGTCCCGCCGCTGCCGGAATTTCTGCCAGGTCTGCGCGCCTTGTGCGATGAGTTCGGCGCGCTGCTGATTATCGACGAAGTAATGACCGGTTTTCGCGTAGCGCTGGCCGGAGCCCAGGATTACTACGGCGTCGTGCCGGACCTGACCTGTCTGGGTAAAATCATCGGCGGCGGGATGCCGGTAGGCGCGTTTGGCGGTCGTCGCGATGTAATGGATGCGCTGGCGCCGACGGGCCCGGTTTACCAGGCGGGCACTCTTTCCGGCAACCCGATTGCGATGGCGGCCGGTTTCGCCTGCCTGAATGAAGTCGCCCAGCCCGGCATTCATGAAACGCTGGATGAGCTCACCACCCGTCTGGCGGAAGGGTTGTGCGAAGCGGCGCAGGAAGCGGGGATCCCACTGGTCGTCAACCATGTCGGCGGCATGTTCGGGATTTTCTTCACCGATGCAGAAACCGTAACCTGCTATCAGGATGTGATGGCGTGTGACGTGGAACGCTTTAAGCGTTTCTTCCACCTGATGCTGGAGGAAGGCGTATATCTGGCGCCGTCCGCGTTCGAAGCAGGCTTTATGTCCGTGGCGCACAGTGAAGAAGATATCAATAACACCATCGACGCCGCGCGTCGGGTGTTTGCGAAACTGTAAAAGAGAACGTCCAGAAACAACGTAGGCCGGGTAAGGCGAAGCCGCCACCCGGCTTTTTTTTGGTTCATACCAGGTTAGCGAGAATCTTCGCTAAACACTCAGACAACCTAAATCTCATCAATAATATACTGGAAGCTACAGGTCGACGTGAACTGCCCTGAGCCGATGTTGCTGGTGTTCACCGACACATTAATATCATGAAGTTCAACATCGGTTATCGGATGAACAACGGCGCTCGTCTTGACGAGTGACCGATCGCAGCCCAGCACATTCAACGTAATCCCCGATGAGACAAAACGACAATAACTGCCACGCTTGTCAAACTTACTACCATCGCAAAGTTTTCCACCTTCCATCAAATAGGTATGTAGCGTGCTGTTAACCGTGCCACCGGTGGCATCAAACATGAGCGTTGTTTTCTGTTTAGATACGTTCGGATCCCAGGAGATATCAAAAGTTTCGACTGGCACCTTCGGACAAGCCGAGCTACGCGTGTCCGGCGCGCTATAGGTTTCCCCAGAAACCAGATCCTCAGCGGTGCTATGAGTGGCGGCCAGCCACGGGCAACCATAATTGTCGCTTTGTACGGTAATATCAACGGTATAATAACCGCAGCCATTCCAACTTGAGGGGAGGTTTTTACAGTTGGATTTCGAAATGCTGTTATCAAAATCCCGCAGAACAATAGTCGGTGCGGGGTCAGGCCCGGTCCAGGAGAGTAAGGTCGCAGTAGCTCCTTTTCTTGCCATTCCTGAGAATTTCCAGGAACCATAGTACACGCCATCAGGCGTGGTTACTGTAGAGTTCAGTATAACCGCTCTATCCGCATAACTAGGGCCAATACCATAATATAGCGTGGTGCTCCCAAACGTCGCTTTCAGCATGGGTCTGGCCGATACCGAACCACCATAAACGGCAATCAGCAGCAAAAATAAAGTCCGTATTATTTTCATTATAAATACTCAAATGTGGCTAGCGCACTTGCAGAGAACCTTCCCGGAATCAGGTCCTCGCCGGGAAGACGTTGTACCCAGGCATTCAGGCTTAGCGTATTTTTCCCCGTCACCAGCGTAAATACCGCACCGCTTTCGTTATTAATGCCCACGGGAACGCCGGATAATGTTTCAATGCCAATCCCGATCCCGGAAGCGCCTGAATAGCTATCGATGGCCAGGATACCGCGCATTCCGGTCGCTTCGGTTCCAGTGAAAATTACCTGCACTCCGTTACTCAGCGCCGAATCGCAATCCGTTAGTTCAAACACCACAGGTTTGCGGGCAGACTGGCCGCCGGGAATAAAGTCAGAAGCATCAAGCGATGAAAAATCGACTTCAGCAATATCGGCTCCCTGCATTGTTAAGGTACACGGACTGGCGACCAGACTACCGGAAAAATGCAGATTATCTGCCGCTGAGACCGGCAATATCAGCGTCCCCCAGAGGATGAAGGCCACGCCGTGTAATAACGTCTGTTTTTTAACCATTACTGATAATCCACCTGTAATGTTGCCGTCGCATCGAAGTCACCTTCTGTCAGCGAGGCTCCGCCCTTTTTAACCGGTATGGCTTTCAGAACAGGTGCCGACTACTCATTTACAGTAATGGTGGACCCCAACGTAAACGGTTGGTCGTTCTGCCGAAGTTCAATCCCCAGCCCCGCCACACTGGTGTTTATCGCCGCCTGATTAAAATCAGTCACAGAGCCGCTTAGTGTCAGGGTCATTGTCATCGTATCGTCGCGCACCGCTGAATCACAGGTGATCTCATACGGAACATTCTGTGCGTAACGCGCACCATCTATTTTACTAATCAGCATGTTACCGAACTTAACTTCGATCGTCTGATTATGGCTAATCGTGCAATTCGGCGGTGATATTAACGTACCGTGAAACTTAAGATTCTCAGCCGACTGCGCGGCAAAACTGCTGCTTATTAACACCATCAAAGCCATTTTTTTCATTGGTAATCCACCACCAGCGTAGCACCTGCGTTAAACGCGCCACCTGTTAACGTTACGCCATTATCTTTGACAGGAATCGCCTCGATGGCCGGACCGCTGCCACCGCTGTATTGAAATGACAACCATTGCGTATTGCCGGGTGAAACCAGCGCGCCATCCGTGGCGGTTTGCAGACGGATACCCAATCCATCGACATCGGTTTGCAATACCGACTCACCATTGATAGTCACCGCATTCCCCTGAATCTGTAACTTCAGGTAATCGCTCACTCTGCCGTTACAGCTCAGGCGATAGCCCACCGCCTGCCGGTAATTCACCCCATCCACTTTCGTCGTCAACACATTGCCAAATTCCACCTCACCACCAGTCACAGTACAGGGCGGCGCGGCATTAACGACTATCGTCAGCGTCATGTTGACCGTCTTACTTTCCGCTGCCAGCGGCATACTGACCGCACTCAGCATGGCCGCACACGTTACCGTGCCCAGCCGTAACCGCCATTGCCTCATCTTGCGTCTCCTTGTCGGTTACGACTTTCTGCTTTTTGCTTCATCTACCGCACAACTGTTGCCAGTACAGTTAAAAATCAGCGGTAACCGCGCGCCATAATCGTTGACGTAAGTCAGCACAGGCGAGCGACCTAATTCACTGGCGTCCCCTCCCAGCGTCACGTTGCTTTTTGGTGCAATCACTAATGGGCTAAAGCCTCTGGCTGGTGTGCCGTCCATGCGGTTACTGGCGTTACTTAACACCACGTAGTAGCCGGTTGTGTTGCTCACCTGATAGCCATTGCCCTGACGCTGAAGGGTGATTTTGTATTGCCATGGATGCTGCATATCGATTTTCGACAGCGCCTGCGGGCGATAAAAAACTTTGATGCGCGTTTGCAGGGCGATTTGCAGTGTATTGGGCTTGTCGCTTTGCGGCGGAATTTCGCGCACGTTGTAATAAAAAAGGGTTTCCCGATCCTTAGGGAGCGACGCCAGCGCCGGCATCCCCTGAATTTTGACCTGTCCGATTGCCGACGGCTCAATGCGCTGGACCGGTGGGACGACGATTAAAGGCGAGGTGATTTTGACGCCCTTCTCATCTTCCACCCAGGACTGCGCCAGATAGGGCAGTTTGCTGTTGGCGTTTTTCAGATCGACGCTTATCGATTTATCTTCGCCGCGAAACACCAGGCGGGTGCGATCGGGCGCGATGGCAGCCTGGGCGCTACCGTAGCCGCCCAGCAAAAGCAGCAAAACAGCGGCCAGGTTATAACGTTTTAATGGCATCATGAATGCGGTTTCCTGAATCAATGTGTTGGATAACGAGAAGAGAGCGCTTCGGGTTGCGTCGAAGACGTCCGCCGCTGCGTATGAAGCTGGAGTAATGGTTTCTCTTCGGGCTGCGTTGCCTCAGGTGATGAAGCGTCGCCGATGCACGGCAGCAACAGGCCGCTAAACAGATCGCCCGGCAGCGGATCGGGCAACGCCGCTTCACACTGCGTTTTACCTTCCCATGTCACCTGCAACCGCTCGCCGGGGTTAATGCCGATCAGATAAACGCTGCCGCCTTCGCCGACGATCCCTAACTGTTGCTGGCGGCTGTTGTAAACTTCCGCACCGAAGGGGGGTGTGCCGCCATCGCGCAGGCGGATACTGGCCATGGCTTTTTTACTGCTGAGCACCTCCATGCGGCGATAACCGATTGCCCCTTCCGTCAGGGTCGCCTGAGCAACAGAGAGGATTGCTTCCGCGTCTTCCGGCAACTGGGTAATGTCGATTTTCACCTGGTTGCGGTAGTAGTCGTTGACGTCGACAATGACGGCTTTACCAAACACGTTGGTATATACTGGCGTGCTGTAGCCGGAGATGGGTACGTTCGCTTCATCGCCGACATCCACCAGCAGCCGCGAGCCGCCGTTGACGCTGGTGCGGTGCAGCGCCCCGCCTTTAGCAGTCAGCGTCGCGCCGCCCTGGATGTTCAGCCCGCCGGAGGTATAGTCGCCTTCCTGATAGTTCGCACTGACGTCAATGTCGGCATAGCTCGCTTGATGACGGTAGTAGCCGTCGAGAGTCGCGCCGTTATCCGCACGCCCTGCATTAATCTGGTAGTTATTGCGATCGTCAATGCGCTCGTAATAGCCGACCTGATTGCTGTTGTTGTCATCGCTAAAGGAGCCGTTGTAGCTTAGCGTGCGATCGTTGCCCCACGGAATACTGAGCGAGACGTACACGCCGTCATCTCGCTCATCATCATATTCATTGCGAAAACCGTTCACCGACAGACTGATCCCGCGCACTTCACCGACATCGAAATAGTGCGACAGCGTCAGGTTATAGCTGTCCTGGTTGGGTTGATTCCAGTAGGTGCGATGGGTGTAGTTGATATAGGCGTTAACGTTTATTGCCGAAAAGTTCTGGCTGTACGTCAGGGTATACATCTCTTTATCATGGCCGGTGCGCTGACGATCGTTATCGTCATTATGCGTATCGATAAACTCGTCCATCGTCATGTAGTTTTCTTCGGAAAAGCGATAACCAGCAAACGTCAGACGGCTGTCTATATCATCAAAATCTTTAGCGTAGCTGGCACGGAACGAGTTACCCTGAATGGTGCCGTCGCCGTAGGCGCTACCCTCTGGCAGCGTCGCACGGGAATGGGTGACATCGACGGAAAACGCGCCCAGCAGCGCCAGATCGCGCCCCAGTCCTAACGCCAGCGCCTGATAATCCTACTCACCGATGGCACCGCCGTACAGCGACCAGCCGTTAGCGATCCCCCAGGAGGCTTCGGCTGAGGTGAAAAAGCCGCCTTCCATATTGTGATCCCAGTCCTGCGGTCGCCCGGCTGCCAACTTGTAGCGCACCTGGCCGGGACGGGTCAGAAACGGAATGGAGGCGGTGCTGACGTCATATTCCTGTACCTGACCGCTTTGTTCTTCAATTTTGACGTGTAGATCGCCGGATACCGTTTCATTAATATCCTGAATGCGAAACGGCCCAGCCGGGACTTGCGACTCATAAATCACCCGCCCGCGCTGGGTCACGGTGACTTTGGCGTTGGTGCGCGCCACGCCTGATATATCCGGGGCGTAGCCGCGCAGATTAGGCGGTAACATCTGATCGTCGGTGATAAGGCTGCCGCCAACATAGTTAAAGCCATCGAAAATATCGGACTCCAGCGATCCTTCGCCCAGCGTTAGCTGCGCCCGGAGCTGCGGGATCGCCCGCCAGGCGTAATAGCGGTTCCAGTCCCAGTTCTGTTCGGAACTGGAGCCAAAGTTGTCTTTATCTTCGCTGTCATTTTCGTGACGATAGTTAGCCTGCCAGTCCGCGCGCAAACGCCACGCGCCGAGGTTGGCACCCACCATGCCGTTGCCGCTGATGTCATATTCATCGCCGTCATCATGTTCAGCATGTCGCCACTGGCTGTTAACGTTGTAGTCAAATAATACGCCGGGAATCCCTTCATCCCAGCGGGAAGGTGGATCCCACTCTTCATCGCTGTATTCCAGATAGGCCTGCGGAATAATCACCGTCAGCGTTGACTGGCTTAAATCCGTTTGGGTTTCCATCCCTTCCAGTTGATCTGGTTGCAGACACTGACCGGCATTTATCCAGATCATTTTATCTGCTATTTCAGGTTTTAACCCCAGCAGTGATACCAGTTCAGGCGGTAAACAGGGATATGTGTTATCAGGATCGTTATTATCAACGGAATACGTAATAACATTATCCTGGGCAATTTGACTCTGGTTGACCAACACCTGGAGATTATAGCTCCCCGGCATAATGTAGCCTTTACGGGAAAAACGGGAGAGATCCAGGCTGGCATCATCTTTAACATCAAGAAATCGGGTATTAAATTGAATGAGCGCTTCCGCATAGCTATTCCCCTGGCCAACAGTCAGAATAATACCCACCACGGATGCAAGCGTGCTCAGACGAAATTTTTTATAGTGAGCCATCAGACAATCTATCCCTGAAATATATAATCTATTTTTTTATTTTGAGCCTTATCCTGCGGCAGACTGCCGCAGGATGATATTTCACTTACAGATAGCTGATCGTGAAGTTTACGGTGCTGCTGAATTCGCCGGTATCGATAGTGGTGGCAGCAGAATCGCCTTTCACCCAGGCTTTGAAGTTAAGAGTCTGTTTCGCCGCCGCAACGCTGCCGTTCATCGTCAGATTTTCGCTGTAAGCGTCGCCCAATTTGATCGCGGAACCCAGGTGGTTGCCGATGACAATGCTGGAACCCGCCATTTCGCCGCCGCCGATACGCATCAGCGCAACGCTGCCCGGATTAGCGCTGGATTCGTTACCGATGGCAGAGAAAACGGTAGACGCTTCTTTCTCAGTGGTGAATGCGCAGTTTTCCAGACCGATATGGAAATCGACTTTTGAAGATTCTTTACCGCCCATCAGAGAACCGGTACCGATATGGCCCAGGTTAACGGTCTGGTGTTCGTCGCCAACCACGATTGAACACGGTGAATCTTCAATAGTACCGGTAAAAGTCACCGTACCAGTATTACTGCCTGCAGCATTGGCAAAGCTGGAAACACCCATAACCAGTGCGGCAGCAACCGCAGCTTTTACTGCTGTATTCATTTTTCATCCTTATTAAAAGTTGGTGAGTATTTTTACGCTATTCACACGGAGCTATACTCAACACCCCATGTTTATATGGGTAGATATATATTATATGACGAGTTATGAAATTCCTGATGCAACATTCAAAAGAAGCAAACAACACGTTAATAAATAACATCCCTTAGGCGCGGTGAAGTATTTTCCATTAAAAACCCAAAGACAAGTATTTTTTATTTAAAGGATCATCAGAATTAAATAATAAATATTTTTTACCGTTCAAAAAACAAACAAAGCAAGCAAGACGGGAGAGCCCAAAAAGCAATAAACATGTCAAAATGAATAAAAAAGATCAGAATTACAGTACTGAGTGTATAGCAATGATGCATAAGATTTATTTTTGGTATAAATTCCATTAAAAAAATCAAAAAATGCTAAGTTACATTTTTTTTGTTTACTCGTGGCAATTAATTTATTTTAATAGAGTTGTTTTTTATTACTTCGATGAAAAAACAATATTCTATTATCGAAGTTTTATAATGGAAACTTATTATTAAATTAAAATTGATTTACGAGATGCATTAAAGATGCGGCATCCACATCTTAATATTTAAAAAGGATTTAATACCGAAACCGGTAATTCTTATTATTGGAGAGATCATGCCGCAATTTATCATCAACGTTTCGGGCCTGGATATGTTGAAATTAGTCACCCTGTTCAGGAGACAGCGGCGCGCCACTGAAATAGCTCATGACTTATCGATACAAAAATAACACCTGCTTCTTGCTGAAAATAAAAGCAGAGTTCCCTCGATAAAACGTGATAGGACAGCTCTCGCACCTGATAGCGTTCAGCTATTTTTAGGCCTACAAAATATTATCACAACATATTGATATTGTGTAATTTGTAGGTCGGGTTGAGCATGGCTGCCACCCGACATAAATGTGGCACAGCTTTTTTTTACCGGCTCTGTTTACGTAGCAAATAGATAAAGTACGGCGCGCCAATAAAGCTTGAAAGCAGTCCCGCCGGGATCTGATACGGAAATAGCGCCATCCTGCCGCACCAGTCGGCAAAGACCAGTAAAACGCCCCCTGCCAGCGCCGAGATGACCATATGCGGCATCGTCCGGCGAAAACCGAGCATCCGCGCAATATGCGGCGCCATCAGTCCAACGAAACTCAGCGGCCCAATGGTCATCGTCGCGGTTGCCGTCAAACACGCTGCCAGCGCCAGCAGCGCGATACGCGACGGCGTAAGCGCCATGCCCACCGCGCGCGCGGCATCGCCGCCCAGTGGCAAAATCGTTAACCAGCGGCGACACAACGGCACAATGGCCAGCAAAATCACCATTACGATCGCGGTTCGCGTAACCTGCCCGCCAGTGGCGTTATAGGTAGATCCTGAGATCCAGGTCAACACATCCGCCATCCGCGGATCGCCGCTCGCCTGGAGCATCATTAGCAGCATGGTAAACGCAGTGCTGAGCGCCATCCCCGCCAGCAACATCCGTTGCGGCGAGAAACCGCCGCGCCCGGCGGCTATCATAATAATCAGCAGTGTCGCCGCCGCGCCCAGGCTTCCGGCAGGCAGTAGCCAACCGAAAGCATTCCCCGGCACCAAAAACAGCATCAACACCACGCTAAACGCGGCTCCGGAACTGATCCCCAGCACTTCCGGGCTGGCCATTGGGTTACCGGTCAGACGCTGAATAATGCAGCCCGCCACCGACAGCATGACGCCCGCCATTAACGCCGCCAGTATCCGCGGCCAGCGCCACGGCATCAGTTCTTCAAGCAGCGTTCCGCTCGCCCACGTCCAGCCGTGCGCGTCGCGACCAAAAGAGAGCGCGACCCATGTTGCCAGCAGCAGGAGCGCGCCACCGGCAACGGCAAAAGCGAGGACATGCCGACGCTCCGCCGCCACACGATCGCTGGCGTTCATATCCGGCGCGCTCATGCTTTTAAGCCGCGGCAGCAGCCACAGGAGCAGCGGCGCGCCGATTAACGCCGTCACTGACCCGGTGGAGACTTCCATCCATACGCGGGTTAGCCAAAGGATAATCTGATCGGATAGCCATAAAATAAGCGCCCCAATGAGCGGCGCCAGCATCAGGCGCGCCAGCAGACGTCTTGCGCCAAGCATTTTCGCCAGCAGCGGCGCAAACAGGCCGATAAAACCGATAATGCCCACCGCGTTGACCAGCAGCGCGCTCAACACAATCGCCAGCGACAACGCCGCCAGACGCGCTAACGACAGCGCCAGACCCAGATTACGCGCAACGCCGTCATCCAGCCCCATCAGCGTCATCGGGCGTAACAACAATAACGTGAGCATCACGCCGCCCAGCAACTGCGGCCACAGACGCTGCACGCCGCTCCAGTCGGTTTGCGTTAGCGTTCCAGTGCTCCATAAAAACATGCTTTGCAACTGATCGTGGTGGAAAATCACCAGTAACTGGTTGATTGCGCCACAATAGAGGCTGACCACCAGCCCGGCGAGGATCAGGGTCACTGGCGACAGACGTTTGCCCCACGCCACGCCGAACACCAGCGCGCCGACGATGCAGGCTCCCGTCAGGGCGGCAAACTGCGTGGTCAGCGCGCCGGGAATCGCCCAAAGCGTAGTCACCGTGATCCCCAATTGCGCGCCGGTCGCCACGCCCAGCGTGGTCGGTTCCGCCAGCGGGTTACGTAATACTTGCTGGAACAGGACGCCTACCAGCCCAAGCCCCGCGCCCACCAGCAGCGAAATCGCCAGTCTTGGCAGCAGGCTGTAATGAAAAATCATCTGCTCAATGATGTCGATATCCGGTGACCAGATAGCCTGTTGCCACTGACTGCGCGGTAGCGCAACGGAGAAGTTAACCCATGTCAGCCAGCAGGCGGCAACCAACAGCGCCAATAACAGCAACGCCGGATGGCGGCTTCGCCTTATCCGGCCTACAAAGCGCCCGAACCGTAGGTCGGTTAAGGCGTTTTTCGCGCCGCCATCCGGCATTTCACGTTTTCTGCTCACGCTTTGCCTCCCAACACGTTATTCAGGATGCGGACAAAATGCATCGTGGAGAGGGTCGCGCCATAGAACCAAACGGCGGGCACCCGATGAAAACGCCCGGCGCGGACAAACGGCATGGCCTGCCACAGCGGCGTTGCCATCAGCGCGTTCATATCGGTGTTATTCCCGTGATCGAAGCAGATTACATCCGCTTCTTTATACATCGCCAGCCGATCGATGCTGACCGCCGTACTGCCCCAAAAGTTGGTTTCACCCTGCCAGGCATTGACAATGCCATACTCGTCCAGCACCTCCTGGAACAGGCAATTCGGGCCGAGCACCAGCATATGCCGCGGATCGATAAGCGTCGTCATCAGTAACGGACGTCCCCCGCGGCGGATAAAACGTGGCTTCTGGCTGGCGATGAAGCGATCGTATTGCGCCAGATGTTTTTCTGCCGCAGCTTCCAGATTCAGCGTCTGCGCCAGTTCAACCAGCGAGCGTCGGGCCACCGCCAGCGGCTTTTTGCCGTCGCTAAAATCGAACCCGCGCCCCGGCGCGATCCGCGCCAGTTTCTCCGGCGAGGGTCCGTAACCTGCCGACCAGACCATAAACGACGGCTTCATCTCCGTCAGCAGTTCGAGATTGGGTTCAGTGCGAAGCCCCACATCAATCACCGAATCCGGCAACGGCGGTTCGCTAACCCACAGCTTATAATTTGGCACGTCCGCCACGCCATACGGCGTAATACCGAGCGCCAGCAGCAGCTCAACCGGCAGCCACTCCAGCGCCACAATCCGGCGGGGATCGATAGCGGCAGCCTGCGCCGTATTCATTTGCCACAGCAGCGGCGAGAGCGCCATCGCCGTTAATAAACGGCGGCGAGTAAGAGGATATAACTCACGCATTAATACACAAAACTCACAGGTGCGGCGCCCGCCGGATGCGGAAGGATACCCATCGGGATACCGTAAATCTGTTCCAGCGTGTCACTGCGCATCAGTTCCGCAGGCGTTCCTTGCGCAATCATTTCACCGCCGCGTAGCGCGACTAAATAATCACAGTAGCGGGCCGCCATGTTGATATCGTGCAGCACCGCAACCACCGTCAGCCCGCGCTGTTGGCTTAAACGATGCACCAGCGCCAGCACGTCAACCTGATGGGCGATATCCAGCGCTGACGTCGGCTCATCCAGCAGCAGACAACGGCTGTCCTGCGCGACCAGCATGGCAATCCACGCTCGCTGGCGTTCACCGCCGGACAGGCTATCGACCAGACGATGCGCCAGCGGTTTTAAGCCGACCAGCGTAATCGCCTCGTCTACTTTTTCCCGGTCCGCGACGCCAAAGCGTCCCAGCGCGCCGTGCCACGGATAGCGGCCAATCGCCACCAGTTCGCGCACCGTCATTCCTTCCGCTTGCGGCAATTGTTGAGGCAGATAGGCAACTTTGCGGGCAAACGCCTTGCCGCTCCAGCTCGCCAGCGGCTGATTGTCGAGCAGAATATCCCCTTCGGAAGGCGGCTGATGGCGGCCCAGCATTTTTAACAGCGTGGATTTACCGGAACCATTATGGCCGATAAGTCCGGTGACGCGACCTGCGGGAAACGTTAACGAGAGGGGGTGTAAAAGCGTGCGGCCCGGCACACGAAAGGCGACGCTTCGCAGCGCAAAGGTGGTATCGGAATGAATGTGGTTTTCCTGCATAGCAGCCAACTTGTAAAACGGGCACGGCAAGCCGTGCCCAAAAAGAAATTAGAAACGGAAGGTTGCCGTTGCAACGACCTGACGTTCTGCGCCCCAGAAACAGCCGTACGTCTGGAAGCAGCTGGCGACGTATTCGCGATCAAACAGATTATTGACATGGAGAGCAACGTTGGAGCCTGCCATGCCTACGCGCGCAAGGTCATAACGTACCAATGCATCGACAACCGTATAACTTCCTACTTTAAAGGAGTTTGCCGGATCGCCATAGCTTGACCCCGTGAAACGCCCGCCGGTCCCCAGCGTTAAACCGGACAATGGGCCATCAAAGAAAGTGTAATCGCCCCACAACGACGCCATATGCTTTGGCACCTGTGCAGGAGTATTACCTTTATAGGTCGTATCCGTCGTGTATTCGGCGTCAGTATAGGTGTAAGAACCCACGACGTTAATGCTTGCAGAAAGCGCCGCTTTCGCTTCTAATTCCACGCCGCGGGCGCGAATTTCACCGCCTTCAACCGAGAAGAAAGACCCCGCAGGATCAGCCATCAGGTTGTTGGTTTTGGTCAACTGATAGACCGCACCGGTAATGACTATCGGCCGATCATTCGGTACATATTTAACCCCCGCTTCATACTGCTTACCTTTCGAAGGTGCGAATATTTTACCGTTCTCTCCCGTCTGTGAAGCTGGCTCAAACGATTCACTATAACTGAAGTAAGGCGTTATTCCATTATCAAACAGGTAGTTAACGCCACCACGCCAGGTAAACTGCTTATCATCACGTTTAGATGTGATGCCAGTAGTGCGGTTAAGAGACTCTTGATCGGCCCAGTCGTAACGCCCCCCCAATGTTACCAGGACTTTATCCCACTGTGCCTGGTCCTGGACGTACAGACCCGTTTGCTTTTGCTTATTCAAAATCTGGTACGGGCCGGATGTTGCCGGATCTCGTGAAGCAAAGTCGAAATCAGTGTACACCGGGTTATAGAGGTCAAGCAGAGGTACGGAGTCGTCGTAGCCAAACCAGGCATTGATATCGTTACGCATACGCATAAAGTCGACGCCGGTCAGCAGCGTGTGATCCACCTCACCGGTGGCAAATTTACTTTGCAACTGAGTATCAACGGAGAAGTTTTGCAGTTTCTCGTCGTCAACAACATATTTACGCGCCAGATAATGACCTTTGTCCGCTGGCGCTAACGCCGCGCACTGCTTGCTGTAACCGTTTGCCGGATCGGAACAAACGCCATAACCATAGACGCTATTTTGCGAGACTTTATTCTCGGCATAACGCAAATTCTGGCGCACGGTAAAGATGTCGTTGAATTCATGATCGAAACTGTACCCTACCATCTTCTCATTTCGAGAATAGGTATTGTTTTTCGCCCCTTCGTTGAAATCTGTTGGCAGACGTTTACCGTTTGGCAGCGGCTCAACCGTTCCCTCTTTCGGCAGCCAGCCGTAGTAACCCGTCTCTGGTTCATTCTGGAAATAAGAGAGAAACGTAAAGTTCGTCTTGTCATCCGGACGCCAGGTGAACGCTGGCGCAATCGCATAGCGCTGCTCTTCCGCTCGATCCTGCTGCGCATTGGCGGAACGCGCCAGACCGGTCAAACGATAAGAATATACGCCCTCTTCATCCAGCGCGTCGCTGAAGTCAAAACCAGTCTGGAACAGGCTGTCAGTACCCATCTTGAACTGAATTTCTTTCAGCGGCTCCGTCGTCGGGCGCTTGCTAACCATATTCAGCAAACCGCCAGGGCTACTTTTCCCGTACAGAACGGAAACCGGACCACGCATCACTTCCGCGCGTTCCAGCATATAAGGGTCTATCACCGCATCATTATAGAAGTTGCCCTGCATTTTCAGGCCATTCAGATAATTATTCTGGCTTTGGCCATCAGCGGCGAAACCGCGTAAGTATTGGACGCGCCACGAGTGCCCACGGCAACGCCAGGGGTATAACTCAACGCTTCTTTAACCGACTTTGGCTGATGCAACGCCATCTCTTCGGCGGTAACAACGGAAATAGACTGCGGCACCTTTTGAATCGGCGTGTCCGTTTTGGTTGCCGTGGCGGATTGTCTTGCAGCGATGGTTGCCGCCGGTCCCCAGGCACTTTCCTGCGGCGCGGGCGCTGCGGTTACGGTAATGGTTTCTTCTTTCGGTTGAACCGCCGCCTGTGCATAGACAGACATGCCGCTAACCGCTGTGGCTACTACAACTGCGATTTTACGCAGTGAGGAGTTTGGCTGAGCAGTTTTAAGACGCGCCATTGGTATATCTCTGATGAAAGTGAATGATAACGTAAACGATAATTATTATTGTAACCGCAGCATGATAGGCGAAATATCGTCGCAATGGCAAGCGATACGCGGCCCTACGAAAACTAAGGGGTTAAGAAATAACCAGATGAAAAGGAAGGGTTAATAAATTAGACTGAAATGTTATTTATGGAGGATTTGCCGGATGGCGACGTAAGCGTCTTATTCGGCCTACGTCGCACATAATGGGGTCGTAACGGTGTAGACCGGGTAAGCACAGCGCCACCCGGTACTATTACCGTGATTAATTGCCGCCGAACATCTCCTTAATCCAGCCGGCAACGCCGTCGCTCTTCTCTTCTTTCGGCGGCTGTTGCTGCGCTGGCTGCTGCGGCTGAGACGACTGATCGAACGGATTGCCTGACGGCTGCTGTTGCTGCTGCATCATCTCGCCCTGCTGGCACAGCGTATTTGGATCGTCCGTCCAGACCGGCAGAGTGCGCATACCGCCGCTACAGACAAAATTACCGTCGTAATCAACGCCCATATCCACCACATCTTCCGGCGGCGTCAGAACTAAAGGCGTCGGCGTCTGGTTCGCCAGATAGCGCTGGTAAATCGCCATCGCGCCGCTGGCGCCGTACAATTTCGTCGGCTGGTTGTTATCACGGCCTACCCAGGTGATAGTCACCTGGCTGCCGTCGATACCGGCAAACCAGGTATCGACATTGTTGTTTGTCGTCCCGGTTTTACCCGCCAGATGCAGACCCGGATATTTCGCGCCAAGCTGACGCCCCGTACCACGCTGGACGACCTGCTGCATTGTCCAGAGCGTCAGGTAAGCCGCCTGTGCCGGTACGGCGCGTTCAGCTTGCGGATAACTTTGGTACAGCACTTTACCATCTTCCGCAATAACCGAACGCAGCGCTGATAACGGAGCGCGATTTCCGCCGCTGGCGATAGTCTGGAACGCTTGCGCCACTTCGATCGGCGTCAGGTTCAGCGCCCCTAACAGCATCGCCGGAACCGGATTGAGCTGATCTTTCGGCACGCCGAGCTTCGTCCAGGTATCGGTTACCGCCGGTAAACCTAGCGCCATCCCCAGATTGACCGTCGGTACGTTCATTGAGCGAGTTAACGCATCCACCAGCATCACTTTCCCGCTTTCGCTGTAGCGACGATCGTCGTTCTGCGGCGACCAGACCTGACCATTCGGCTGGCGCAGAGAAATCGGCGCATCGGCAATCCAGGTGTTCAGACGGTATAAGTTCGGCTGACTTAACGCGGTCAGATAGGTCGCCGGTTTCGCCAGCGACCCGATGGAACGGCGCGCCTGCATGGCACGGTTATAGCCGGCATACTGCGGCTCCGCCCCGCCAACCATCGCGCGTACCTCGCCGCTAAAGCGATCCACTACCACCATCGCAGTTTCCAGATCGCTCAATTTACGCTGCTTCTTCAACGCCGGAATGCCTTCGACAACGGCTTTTTCTACGGCATCCTGCGCCACGGAGTCAAAGGTGGTGAAGATCTTCACGCCGGAGAGATCTTTAATTTTATCCCCCAGCTTCGCCTGCAGTTCCTGACGAACCATCTGCATAAACGCTGGCTGCGGTGAAATAACGCCGCCGCGCGGCTGTACGCCAAGCGGACGCGCGCTCAGCATGTCATAGAGTTCCTGATCGATGATTTTCTGCTGCTGTAACAGGCGTAACACCAGGTTACGACGCTCCAACGCCAGTTTCGGGTTACGCCACGGGTTATAAATCGACGCCCCTTTTACCATCCCCACCAGTAACGCCTGCTGATCGAGGCTCAGTTCCTCTACCGGACGGCCAAAGTAATACAGGCTCGCCAGCGGAAAACCGCGAATTTCATTGTCCCCGCTTTGACCGAGGTAGACCTCGTTCATGTACAGCTCAAGAATACGATCTTTACTGTAACGGGCATCCATGATCAGCGCCATGTAGGCTTCATTCGCTTTACGCCAGTATGATCTTTCGCTGGAGAGGAACAGGTTCTTCACCAGCTGCTGGGTCAGCGTACTGGCCCCCTGCACCGTGCGTCCCGCCGTCAGGTTGGCCAGCACCGCACGCCCGATAGAGTAAAGACTAATGCCATCATGCTCATAGAAATGACGGTCTTCTGTCGCCAACAGCGTATCGACCAGCAGATCCAGGAAACCGCTGCGCGGGACGAATAAACGCTGCTCGCCATTTGGCGAAGAAAGCATGGTGATAAGCCGCGGATCGAGACGGAAGAAGCCAAACTGGCGGTTGTTATCCAGATTGACGATGGTTTCCAGACGCCCGTCACTGAACGTCAGCCGCGCGCGCACCTGCCCTTCTTTGCTGTCCGGGAAGTCAAACGGACGACGGATCATCTCAATGCTATTGGCCTGCACGGTAAATTCGCCGGGACGGGTCATCTTCGTCACCAGACGATACTGCGTCGCTTCCAGCAATTTCACCATCTCGTTTTTGCTGACAGGCATGTCTGGCTCAAGGTTCACCATCCTGCCATATACCGCCGCCGGAAGCTGCCAGACCTTGCCATCAATACGGCTGCGGATTTTTTGATCCAGATAGACGCCGTAAATGGCGAACAGCACCACAAAAACGATAAACAGTTTTAGCAATAGCCACAGCCAGCCGCGCTTGCCACGAGGCTTACGCCCTTTGCCCTTACCTTTACGCGGCATCGGTTCTTCATCCTCATAGTCATCATCATAATCGTCGTCATGCTGCCGACGACGGCTCACCTTTTGTTTCACAGGACGTGACGATTTCCCCTTACGTCCAATCGGCTCGCGGTCATTCCCCGCCATGCTTTTTCTCCGCAACATACAGGCGCAAAGGCCCGATTCTCTATTCTTCCGCCAGACGACAGAAGAAGAAATCTCTCAATTTACCCTTTCGCCGGAGGGCGATTAACGCCTTATCCGGCCTGGAGGCAACGTATAACACGTCACGAATACTTCTTCGTGCGCCGCGTTGGGGCCGTATTCGCCGGATCGTCCGGCCAGACATGTTTGGGGTAACGACCCTTCATCTCTTTTTGCACTTCGCGATACGCCCCCTGCCAGAAAGCGCTTAAATCGCGCGTAATCTGTAGCGGTCGCTGCGCTGGCGAAAGCAGTTCCAGCACCAGCGGCACTCGCCCCTGCGCAAGCGTCGGCGTACTTGCCTCGCCGAACATTTCCTGCATTCTGACCGCCAGTGCGGGCGGGTTATCTTCATGATAACGAATCGTTATTCGGCTTCCCGTCGGCACAGTGTAATGCCCAGGCAGTTCACTATCCAGACGTTGCAGCAGGGGATAGTCAAGCAGTCCCCGTAATGCCTGAGTCACATTCAGAGATTTCAGACTCCGTAACGACTGTACGCCTGTCATGTGCGGCAGCAACCAGTTTTCCAAAGTCGCCAGCAGCGACGCCTCATCCACGGCAGGCCAGTCATATTCCGGCAGCCATTTCGCCGCGCAGTGCAGACGCAGACGGAACTGCTCCGCTTCCGGCGTCCAGTTAAGGACGGACAGGCCTTTATCGCGGATGCCGTTCAGCATCGCCTGATGAAGCTCCTCTTCAGACGGCTTCGCCAGTGGCTGAACGTTAACCGTCAACTGTCCAATACGCATTCTGCGCCACGCTTTCAACGTTCCCTGCGCCTCGTCCCATTCAACCGTGTCAGACTGGCGCAGTAAATCAGGACACGCCTGAATCAGCGAGGCAATATCCAGCGGCTGCGCCAACAATATTCGGGCGTCCGGCGAGGCGCTACCTTGCAGCAACAGCGGCGCGATCAGCCATTCATGACGTCCCAACGCGTCATCCACATCTAACATCGCGCCCATACCATTGGCTAACTGATAGCGCCCTTCCTGACCGCGACGCCGCGCGATGCGGTCGCTAAACGCTCTGGCCAACAGCGGCATAATAAGCGTGCTATCCGGCTCGCCATTACGCACCTGCAGCCGTTTTAAAAGCTGCTGGCTACGCTGCTGCCAGCCCGGCTGTCGCCGCGAAAATACTACGCTTAAATCCGTACCGCCGCCGCGCGGCGGGTCCTCAAGGATGGCCGCGAGCATGGCGGCAGTGGCGGCGCTATCGCCCTCGCCGGCGTTGACTAACATTGCCGCCAGGCGCGGATCGTTACCCATTGCCGCCATTTTCTGCCCCCGCGCGCTTAATCGCTCGCCCTCCAGCGCGCCTAACACCAATAATAAACGGCGGGCGGCCTGAAGATTCACTTCCGGCGGCCTGTCCAGCCAGAAAAGCGATGCCGGATCGTGACATCCCCACTGCAACACTTCCATCAACAAACCGGAGAGGTCGCTGTGTAAGATTTCCGGATCGCTTTGCGCCGCCGCCCGCTCCGCCTGTTCTTTGGCCAGCAGATGTAAACAGATCCCCGGCGCCAGTCGTCCGGCGCGCCCCGCGCGCTGCGTCATTGACGCCTGACTGATACGCTGCGTAACCAGCCGCGTCAGTCCCGTTCGCGCGTCGAATCGCGCCACGCGCTCCTGAGCGCTATCGACGACCAGACGAATCCCTTCAATCGTCAAACTGGTTTCGGCAAGGTTAGTCGCCAACACCACTTTACGCATCCCGGCGGGGGCGGGAACAATTGCTTTGCGTTGCGCCTCCAAAGACAATGCGCCATACAGCGGACAAAGCAGGACATCGCTGCCTACCCGCGACGCCAGATGTTCATGAACGCGCTGTATTTCACCTACGCCGGGTAAAAATAGCAGCAGCGAACCGTTTTCATTGCGCAACAGTTCCGCTGTCGCCATCGCGATGGCTTCATCAAAACGCAAATGCGTCGCGAGCGGCTGATAACGTCGCTCCACCGGGAACGCGCGCCCCTCCGAGACGATCGTCGGCGCATCAGGCAGTCGCTGACAAAGCCTGTCGTTATCCAGCGTCGCAGACATGATTAACAGCCTGAGATCGTCACGGAGCCCTTGCTGGATATCCAGCAACAGCGCCAACGCTAAATCCGCCTGTAAACTGCGCTCATGAAATTCATCCAGTATCACCAGCCCCACGCCGCGTAATTCGGGATCGCGCTGAATCATTCTGGTCAATACGCCTTCTGTCACCACTTCCAGCCGGGTACGCGGCCCCACGCAGCTTTGCGCGCGCATCCGGTAACCTACCGTTTCGCCAGGCTTTTCATTCAACGCTTCCGCCAGACGCTGCGCGACATTACGCGCCGCCAGACGACGCGGTTCAAGCAGAAGGATTTTTCCAGCAACTGGCCCCTGTTGCAGGAGTTGCAACGGCAGCCAGGTGGATTTCCCCGCCCCGGTAGGCGCGGACAACAAAACCTGCGGCGCGGTTTTTAGGGCTGTCAACAATTCAGGCAATACGGCGGCAACGGGCAATGACGTCACAAACGGCTCCACGGGGTTAACTTTCTTTGCGCCGCATTGTAGCATCGTGTTAATCCATAACCGAGTATCCCTATGTCTGAGCCAAAACGGCTGTTTTTTGCTATTGACTTACCCGACGACGCGCGCGCGCAAATTATCGCCTGGCGCGCCGCCCATTTTGCGTCTGAAGACGGACGCCCCGTGGCAGCGGCGAACCTACACCTGACGCTGGCCTTTTTAGGCGACGTCAGTAACGATAAGCAGTGCGCGCTTGTGCAACTGGCCGGACGAATTCGCCAGCCGGGCTTTACGCTACATCTGGATGACGCCGGTCAGTGGCTGCGTTCGCGCGTAGTGTGGCTGGGGATGCGCCAGCCGCCGCGCGGGTTGTTGCAGTTGGCTAATATGCTGCGCGCGCAGGCCGCCCGCAGCGGTTGTTACCAAAGCCCGCAGCCTTTTCACCCGCATATTACGCTGCTGCGCGACGCCAGCCATACGGTGGCTATCCCGCCGCCGGGCTTTTGCTGGTCATTTCCGGTCACATCGTTTGCGCTTTACGCCTCTTCGTATGGGCAAGGCCGTACCCGCTATGCCGAACTGCAGCGCTGGACGCTGAGCGAATAATAATCAAGGAATGTCGATGCTATTCTCACCCCCTTTACAACGCGCTACGTTGATTCAGCGCTATAAACGTTTTTTAGCTGATGTCATCACCCCTGACGGTACGACGCTTACGCTGCACTGTCCTAATACTGGCGCGATGACCGGCTGCGCCACGCCTGGCGATACCGTCTGGTATTCGACATCAGAAAATACTAAACGCAAATATCCGCATACCTGGGAATTGACTGAAACGCAATTCGGCGCATTCATTTGCGTGAATACGCTGCGGGCGAACCAGCTAACGAAAGAAGCAATTCAGGAGAATCGCCTGCCGGCGCTGGCGGGGTACAATATTCTGAAAAGTGAAGTCAAATATGGCGCCGAACGCAGCCGTATAGATTTTATGTTACAGGCAGATTTCCGCCCGGACTGCTATATTGAAGTGAAATCGGTCACGTTAGCGGAAAAAGAAAACGGTTATTTTCCCGACGCCATCACCGAACGAGGGCAAAAACATCTTCGGGAGTTGATGGGCGTTGCGGCGGCAGGTCATCGCGCGGTGGTGGTGTTCGCGGTGCTGCACTCCGCCATTACACGTTTTTCCCCCGCACGTCATATCGATATAAAATACGCGCAGCTATTGAGCGAGGCTCAGAATAAAGGCGTGGAAGTTTTAGCTTATAAAGCAGAACTTTCAGCCCAAAAAATGGAACTGAACGAACCAGTACCCATAACGTTGTAGTGGAATAACAGCCTGATTATTAAGTATTCTGGCCGCGTGCGTAAATACGCTTTTCCTCACAGGGTTGTCAAGTGTTACGTTTAGATAATTGCTATCCGGAAAAGCATCTGCTATTTATAGCGACCTGATTTTCCCCCCGAACATGGGGATCGATAGTGCGTGTTAAGGAGAAGCAACATGCAAGAAGGGCAAAACCGTAAAACATCGTCCCTGAGTATTCTCGCCATCGCTGGGGTGGAGCCGTACCAGGAGAAACCGGGCGAAGAGTATATGAACGAAGCCCAGCTATCGCACTTCAAGCGTATTCTTGAAGCATGGCGTAATCAACTCCGGGATGAAGTCGATCGCACTGTGACGCACATGCAGGACGAAGCCGCCAACTTCCCCGATCCGGTCGATCGCGCCGCGCAGGAAGAGGAGTTTAGCCTGGAGTTACGTAATCGTGACCGTGAGCGCAAACTGATCAAAAAGATCGAGAAGACGCTGAAGAAAGTGGAAGATGAAGACTTCGGTTATTGCGAGTCCTGCGGGGTGGAGATTGGTATCCGCCGCCTGGAAGCGCGTCCAACAGCCGATCTGTGCATCGACTGCAAAACGCTGGCTGAAATTCGCGAAAAACAGATGGCGGGTTAATCCCGTTCGTTTCTACCCTATTTATGACAGGCGGGAGTTTTCCCGCCTTATTCTTTATTGCCCGCAGCATGACTGACTCACACTATATTGGCCGTTTCGCGCCATCGCCATCCGGCGAACTGCATTTCGGCTCGTTAATCGCCGCCCTCGGCAGCTATCTACAAGCCCGTGCGCAACGCGGAATTTGGCGCGTTCGCATAGAGGATATCGACCCCCCACGTGAAGTTCCCGGTGCCGCAGCGACCATTCTGCGCCAGCTGGAACATTACGGCCTGCACTGGGATGGCGAGGTCTTATGGCAATCACAGCGTCATGAGGCTTATCGCGAGGCGCTGGCCTGGCTTCACGAGCAGGGACTGAGCTACTACTGCACTTGCCCCCGCTCGCGCATTCAACGTCTGGGCGGTATTTACGACGGCCATTGCCGGACGTTATGCCACGGGCCGGAGAATGCCGCCGTCAGAATTAAACAGCAGCATCCGGTGATGCATTTCCATGATGCCTTGCGCGGCGACATCCAGGCTGACCCGCAGCTGGCTAGCGAAGATTTTATTATCCACCGCCGCGACGGACTGTTTGCTTATAATCTGGCCGTGGTGGTCGACGATCATTTTCAGGGGGTGACGGAGATCGTCCGCGGCGCAGATTTAATCGAACCCACTGTCCGACAACTTTCTCTGTATAAACAGTTTGGCTGGCGTGCGCCTGGTTACGTGCACCTTCCGCTGGCGCTCAACGAACAAGGCGCTAAACTTTCCAAGCAAAATCATGCCCCTGCGCTTGCGACAGGCGATCCGCGCCCGGTACTGGTCCAGGCATTGCGCTTTTTAGGCCAACGCGACGTCGTAGCGTGGCAGGAGATGTCGGTTGAGGAGTTGCTGCGCTTTGCGGTGACGCACTGGAGGCTTACAGCCGTACCCACATCGGCTAATGTAAATCCGGCATTCTCAAATGCGTCTCGCTGAGCTATGATTAGCCGCTATTTTTGCTCATCGTCTTTCGCATTGCTGCGGCGTTAATGATGCTTACAGCCCAGGTCGCGTTGCTCTCTTACGCCCGTCTGCCGTAATGCGAAAGACATAGAGTAAGTTGATCTTATTAATGTATGACACTACCGAGGTGCGCTATTTTTACCCGAGTCGCTAATTTTTGCCGTAAGGTGTTAAGCCGCGAGGAGAGCGAGGCAGAACAAGCCATCGCCCGTCCACATATGACGATTATCCCGCGTGAACAGCACGCTATCTCCCGCAAAGATATCAGTGAAAATGCCCTCAAGGTACTGTACAGGCTGAACAAAGCGGGCTATGAAGCCTACCTGGTCGGCGGCGGCGTCCGCGATCTCCTGCTCGGTAAAAAGCCGAAGGATTTCGACGTGACCACCAACGCAACACCGGATCAGGTACGGAAATTATTCCGCAATTGCCGTCTGGTGGGGCGTCGTTTCCGCCTGGCTCACGTGATGTTTGGCCCGGAAATTATCGAAGTGGCAACGTTTCGTGGTCATCATGAAGGCAGTGAAAGCGACCGTACGACCTCCCAGCGTGGGCAAAACGGTATGCTGCTGCGCGACAACATCTTCGGCTCTATCGAAGAAGATGCCCAGCGCCGCGATTTCACCATCAACAGCCTTTACTACAGCGTGGCGGATTTTACCGTGCGCGATTACGTCGGCGGGATGCAGGATCTGAAAGAAGGCGTGATTCGCCTGATCGGCAATCCGGAAACGCGCTACCGCGAAGATCCGGTTCGAATGCTGCGCGCCGTGCGTTTCGCTGCGAAGCTCAATATGCGTATCAGCCCTGAAACGGCTGAGCCAATCCCGCGTCTGGCAACCTTGCTAAACGACATTCCTCCCGCGCGCCTGTTCGAAGAGTCGCTGAAGCTGTTGCAGGCGGGGAACGGTTACGAAACCTATCAACAACTGCGGGAATACCACCTCTTCCAGCCGTTGTTTCCTACCATTACGCGTTATTTCACCGAAAACGGCGACAGCGCAATGGAACGCATCATTGCGCAGGTGTTGAAGAATACGGATAACCGCATCCGTAACGAGATGCGCGTTAACCCGGCATTTTTGTTTGCCGCCATGTTCTGGTATCCGCTGCTGGAGATGGCGCAAAAAATCGCTCAGGAGAGCGGCCTTGCCTATTACGATGCTTTCGCGCTGGCCATGAATGACGTGCTGGATGAAGCCTGCCGTTCACTGGCGATCCCGAAACGCCTTACCACGCTTACCCGTGATATTTGGCAGCTTCAGTTACGCATGTCGCGACGTCAGGGCAAACGCGCCTGGAAACTGATGGAACATCCCAAATTCCGCGCCGCGTTTGATTTACTGGAGCTGCGCGCTCAGGTGGAAAATAATACTGAACTGCAACGTCTGGCGCAGTGGTGGGCCGAGTTTCAGGCTTCCGCGCCGCCGGAACAAAAAGGGATGCTCAACGAGCTGGACGACGATCCTGCTCCACGCCGCCGTCGTTCACGTCCGCGCAAACGCGCGCCGCGCCGCGAGGGCACCGTATGACGATCGCGTATATCGCGCTTGGCAGTAATCTGGCCTCTCCGCTGGAGCAGGTCAATGCCGCCCTGAAGGCTATCGCCGACATTCCCGATAGCCGTATCGTCGCGGTTTCTTCGTTTTACCGCACGCCGCCGCTTGGCCCACAGGATCAGCCCGATTACCTGAACGCTGCGGTGGCGCTGGATACCGCTCTCGCCCCCGAAGAATTGCTTAACCATACCCAGCGCATTGAGCTGCAACAGGGCCGGGTGCGCAAGGCCGAACGCTGGGGGCCGCGCACGCTGGATCTCGACATTATGCTGTTTGGCGATGAAGTCATTAACACCGACCGTCTGACCGTGCCGCACTACGACATGAAAAACCGCGGTTTTATGCTGTGGCCGTTATTCGAAATCGCTCCGGAGCTGATCTTTCCGGATGGTACCAGCCTGCATCAGCATCTCACCCATCTTGGTGCTGCAAAACCCGCCCACTGGTAAAACATCGCCTCCACTTTAGCGTTTACTGCTTTAGCGCCAAACGATTGCTTAAATCAATTGCCCCCCTGAATATGACTGTTAGAATGCCGGGAAATATAACTTTTACCATCAGGAAACGTTATGAAACCCACCACCATTTCACTGCTGCAGAAATGCAAGCAAGAGAAAAAACGCTTCGCGACAATTACCGCCTACGACTACAGCTTCGCTAAGTTATTTGCCGACGAAGGTATCAATGTGATGCTGGTTGGCGACTCACTGGGCATGACAATTCAGGGGCACGACTCCACCCTGCCTGTCACCGTGGAAGATATCGCCTACCACACCCGCGCGGTACGCCGCGGCGCGCCGAACTGCCTGCTGCTCTCCGACCTGCCGTTTATGGCTTACGCCACCCCGGAACAGGCATGTGAAAATGCGGCTATCGTGATGCGTGCGGGGGCCAATATGGTCAAAATTGAAGGCGGCGCCTGGCTGGTTGATACGGTGAAAATGCTCACCGAACGCGCCGTGCCGGTTTGTGGTCATCTGGGGCTAACGCCACAGTCGGTGAATATCTTCGGCGGCTATAAAATTCAGGGCCGCGGCGACGCCGGGCAGGTACTGCTGGATGATGCGCTGGCTTTAGAAGCCGCTGGCGCTCAACTGCTGGTGCTGGAATGCGTGCCGGTTGAGCTGGCGAAGCGCGTCACGGAAGCGCTGTCGATTCCGGTGATCGGCATCGGCGCGGGCAACGTCACCGACGGTCAGATCCTGGTGATGCACGATGCGTTTGGCATCACCGGCGGTCATATTCCAAAATTCGCGAAAAATTTCCTTGCCGAAGCGGGCGACATGCGCGCCGCCGTACAGCAGTATATGGCTGAAGTGGAGTCCGGCGTTTATCCGGGCGAAGAACACAGCTTTCACTAATTTTTCTGACCGTGCCGGATGGCGACGCGACGCGTCTTATCCGGCCTACAGATCCTCAACGGATGTAGGCCTGATAAGCGCAGCGCCATCGGGCAGGATCATCAAGCAACTCAAGGAGTTTTGTTGTGCTAATCATTGAAACCCTGCCGCTGCTGCGCCAGCATATTCGTCGTCTGCGTCAGGAAGGTAAACGCGTCGCACTGGTTCCCACCATGGGCAACCTGCACGACGGCCATATGAAGCTGGTCGATGAGGCAAAAGCCCGGGCTGATGTGGTGATCGTCAGCATTTTCGTCAATCCGATGCAGTTTGATCGGCCGGACGATCTGGTGCGTTATCCGCGCACGCTGCAGGAAGATTGTGAAAAGCTGAACAAACGCAAAGTCGATTATGTCTTTGCGCCAGCCGTTGAGGAAATCTACCCACAGGGGCTGGAAGGCCAGACGTATGTTGATGTTCCCGGCCTCTCCACCATGCTGGAAGGCGCCAGCCGTCCGGGCCACTTCCGCGGCGTCTCGACTATCGTCAGCAAGCTGTTCAACCTGATCCAGCCGGATATCGCCTGCTTTGGCGAGAAGGATTTCCAGCAACTGGCGCTGATCCGCAAAATGGTGGCGGATATGAGTTATGACATTGAGATCGTCGGTGTGCCGATTATTCGCGCCAAAGACGGTCTGGCGCTCAGCTCACGTAACGCTTATCTGACCGCAGAGCAGCGCAAAATTGCGCCGGGTCTATACAACGTGATGAATAGCATCGCTGAAAAACTGATTGCGGGTAATCGTGAGCTGCAAGAGATTATTGCCATTGCCGAGCAGGAACTGAATGAAAAAGGCTTCCGTGCCGACGACATTCAAATCCGTGATGCCGACACGCTGCTGGAGCTGACGGAAACCAGCAAACGCGCAGTGATTCTGGCTGCCGCCTGGCTGGGACAGGCGCGTCTGATCGATAATCAAAGCGTTACATTAGCCCAGTAGACAGGGGTTAAAAATCGGGCAATACTGCCTGAGAATTTCCAAAGCAGGCCACAAGCGCCTGCTTAGCCAAGGTAAACGACAGGGTAAAGAAGTTATGATTCGCACCATGCTGCAAGGCAAGCTCCACCGTGTAAAAGTCACGCAGGCGGACCTGCACTACGAAGGTTCCTGTGCCATTGACCAGGATTTCCTTGATGCCTCCGGTATTCTGGAAAACGAAGCGATTGATATCTGGAACGTGACCAATGGGAAACGTTTCTCAACCTATGCGATTGCGGCTGAACGCGGCTCCAGAATCATCTCGGTGAACGGTGCGGCGGCGCACTGCGCTGAAGTTGGCGACATTGTGATTATCGCCAGCTTCGTCACCATGTCTGATGAAGAAGCGCGTACATGGCGTCCGAAAGTGGCCTATTTTGAAGGCGACAACGAAATGAAGCGCACCGCGAAAGCCATTCCGGTTCAGGTTGCCTGATTTTCAATAATAGGACAACCCTTCCAGAAAAACATATTTTGGGACGGGTTGTCTTTTTTTAAATCACCAATAAATAATATTATTTATTATTTATCTTATTGCTTAAATAATAAAGCATTAGTTTTACTTAAAAAAAGATAAAGTATTTCTAATGGATGGCTTCATTCCCTTTCATCGCCACTCTCTATAAAATCCGTCTCGAAATTTAATATTTCAACAAATAAGATATATAAATATATTTTATTTATATTTATCACTAAAATATGGATATTCTAAATGTTTTTCAGAAAATATGGCGTAGCCGCTTTTATTGCAATGACTTTGAGTGCCGGGTCTGCAATGGCAGCAGATCCAGATACGGGTACTATTACTTTCCACGGTCTGGTTTCTAACAATACCTGTAAAATCTCTCTTGATAATAAAATAGATCAAGACGGTAATGATTTTGACATTACGCTGGATACCGTTTTTGTTAAAAACTTCGCTACCGCACTGGGTGATAATAGTACTCTGGGCGAAAAACAGTTCACTCTGAATCTGAGCGAATGTGATAACGCAACGGTAAAAGATGCCTCCGCGCAATTTAATTCCTGGGGCGGTTCCAGCTCAACGTCAGGTGGTCTGTTAGTACCACCGGCTAATCTGCAAGGAGCAGCAGAAAACGTTAACCTGGTGCTGGCTAACAACGGTAACGGCGCTACCGATCTGATCAAAATTGACCAGACTAACAACACGCAGAAAGCCACTATTTCCGCTGATGGCACTGGTGACCTGTTCTACCGCGTAGCCTACACCCAAGGCCAGAAGTGGAATGCAGACACCAGCCCGGTAACGGCAGGAACCGTACAGGCACAAGTTGCCTTCACCGTTATTTATAACTAATCCTTTGTATTTAAAAAGATTAGCCAATCCCTCAGCGGCTGTGCTGGGGGATTTTAATTTTAAAGTATACCTACAGGGAGGGTAAAATGGTCAATACGGTTATTACAAAGGGATTTAAAACCACCTGCTTCGCTGCCGCGGCCTTCACGGCATTTGCCACATTCCAGGTAAACGCGGATATCGTCATTTCCGGAACACGTATTGTGTACCCAGCGTCATCAAAAGACGTGATTGTGAACCTGGATAACCGGGGCAATAAACCTCTACTGGTGCAAACCTGGCTGGATGACGGGCGTGACGGTGTTGACCCGCAGGAGCTAAAACTGCCGTTTGTCATTACGCCTCCGGTATCTCGTATCGATCCACAAAAAGGGCAATCCTTGCGTATTACGTATATGGGTAGCACATTACCTCAGGATCGGGAATCGCTGTTTTGGTTTAACGTGCTGGAAATTCCGCCAAAATCAAAAGCGAAAGAAGGCGAGAGTTTAAATCAACTTCAACTCGCCTTTCGCACGCGGATCAAATTATTTTTCCGCCCGGATGGCCTGAAAGGCACGCCTGGCGATGCGGCTGCAAACCTGAAATGGTCGCAGAAAAAAGAAGACAATACGCTTTCACTATTTGCCCAAAATGACAGCGCGTACAACGTTTCTATTTCCAACGTAAAATTAAAAGTGGGCGGTAAAGAATATACTGTCGACAGCAAATCCGTTTTACCCTTTAGCGGGGTCAGCATGCCCGTAAAAGGCCTTTCGAATAATATTAACGGTACCGTTATCTATAGCACCATTAATGACAATGGTGGCACAAATAAACGAGAAGCCAAAATAGACTAATCAATTATAACAATTACGTACCAATGTAGTGGGCCATTCTGGTCCACGTTAATTATTCGGAAAAACAATGCTATTTCAACGCTCATTATTATGTCTTACTATTGGCGCTGCACTCCCTTTTTCCGTTTCTGCTGCAAATTCAGCAGCAGAAAAAACCGTTGTTGAGTCGGACGAAGCCGTAGAATTTAACGAGCAATTTTTACTTAATAGCAGCGCTAATATCGATATTAGTCGCTATGCGTATGGCAACCCGGTGCTTGCCGGAACCTATCGTGTGAAAGTGAATCTTAACAATGCGTTGAAATCTACCTCTGAAATTACCTTTAATGAAAACGGTACGCCACGCGCCAGTGCATGTCTGACGCCGCTTTTACTCACCCAGGCAGGTGTTGATCCCGCCGCAATGCGCGATGACGTCGAGGTCGACGACAACACCACGTGTCTGGATATAAAAAAATACTACCCCGGTGCGACGGCGAATTACGATTCCGGCAAACAGGCGATGGATCTCAACTTCCCGCAGATTTATATCCTGAAACGTCCTGCCGGGTATGTTGACCCCTCACTGTGGGAAGATGGCGTTCCGGCGGCCATCGTCTCTTATGATATGAACGCCTGGCACAGTGAAGGCAATGGCACAACGTCCGATACCGCTTACGTGGAGCTACGTTACGGTTTAAATATGGGACCGTGGCGTTTGCGTTCCCGAGGTAGCCTTAACTGGAACAAAGATACCGGTAGCGAATACAACAATCAGGACGTTTATTTACAGCGAGATATCACCGCGCTGAAAGCGCAAATGGTGATAGGCGACTCCTACACCCGTGGCGATGCGTTTGACTCCTTCAGCCTGAGCGGGATACGGATGTATAACGATGACCGCATGTTACCGATGGGCTCCAGCAACTACGCGCCTGTTATCCGCGGCGTCGCCAACAGCAATGCCAAAGTCACGGTGATGCAAAGCGGCAATAAAATCTACGAAACCACCGTACCGCCGGGGGCGTTCGAGATTAACGACCTTAGCACCACAGGTTATGGTAACGATCTGCTGGTCACCGTAGAAGAAGCGGACGGCAGCAAACGCAGCTTTACCGTTCCCTTTTCGTCAGTCACCCAAATGTTACGCCCCGGCGCGACACGCTGGGATATCGGCGTCGGCGAGCTGAACGATGATTCTTTACATGATAAACCGCAGGTGGGTTACGCGCAGTTTTACTATGGCCTGAACAACACCTTTACCGGCTATATCGGCGCGCAGTATACCGATATGAATTTCTATGCTGGGTTATTAGGTCTGGCAATGAACACCGGTATTGGCGCATTCGCCTTTGATGTGACGCAATCTCACGCCAGTATTGATGATTTAGGCACGCTCAGCGGGCAAAACTACCGGCTGACCTATAGCAAAATGATCGAGGCGACCAATACCTCATTTAACGTCGCTGCTTATCGTTTTTCTACTGAAGACTACCTCAGCCTGAATGACGCCGCGTCTTTGCAAGACAGCGTTAAACATCAGCAATATGCGCAGCAAAGTTATCGCTCAGGTGATGAGTTATATGACGATTACCAGCGTACCAAAAATCAGGTGCAAATCAGCATCAACCAGCCCTTAAACCAGGGAGAAACAACCTGGGGCTCTGTGTATGTCAGCGGAACATGGCAGGACTACTGGAATGATGCGGGCTCCACGGCCAACTATAGCGTGGGTTACAACAACAGTTTTGCCTACGGCAGCTATAGCGTGTCATTACAACGCGCCTATGACCAGAACGGCAGTAAAGACGATAGCGTCTATTTAAGTTTCAGTATTCCGTTGAGTATGTTCTCCCACAACGGGGAACGCTCTGGCGGTTTCTCCAATATCAACATGGGCCTGCGTTCTGACATGAAGGGCGGTACTAACGTCAACTCCACCGCCAGCGGTAATACCAAAGATAGCGACATCAGCTACTCCGTGAGCGCCACCTCCAGCAGCGGTAATTACGGCAACCTGAATCAGGTAAGTGGCTTTGGCTCCCTTAACAGCAGCTATGGCCCATTAGGGCTTTCCGCCTCGTTTGGCGACGACAATAGCCAGCAATATTCCGCCAGTTACAGCGGTGGCATGGTGCTGCATTCTGGCGGCGTAGCGTTCACGCCGGGCAGCATTGGCGAAACCGACGCCGTCGCACTGGTGAAAGCCAGCGGCGCACAAGGCGCAGGACTGGGCTACAGCAGCAGCGAAATCGGCAGCTCAGGCTATGGCATTTTACCGTATATGTCAGCCTACCGCGAAAACCGGGTGTCGCTGGATATCAGCACACTGGAGAACGATGTTGAAATCAAAAGCACCAGCACGGTTACCGTACCGCGCAGCGGCGCCGTTGTGCTGGTGAATTTTGAAACCGATGAAGGTCGCTCACTGATTCTGGAATTACTGCGTAGCGATAAAGGCTTTATTCCTTTAGGCGCAGATGTCCTTAACGAGAAAAATGAAACTGTCGGTACCGTAGGCCAGGCCGGACAGGCGTACGTGCGCGGCGTAGAACCGCAAGGCGAACTTCGCGTGGTGTGGGGCAGTGGTAAAGAAAGCACCTGTACGGTGCGTTACCAATTAGCTGAAACCACGGCAAAAGCGGGACTAACCCCCGTATTGAGCAATCAACTTTGTCACCTGTAATGACCTGTTTAGGGAAAAACTAATGAGAGTTTATATGAAAAGAAACCGCCTCAGTCTTCCCATCGCGGCACTTGCCGTAATGGCAGCTTCTGGAAGCGCGCTTGCCGCTAACTCCACTAACCTGGATGTTAATTTCACGGCCACAATTTTAGAGACGACGTGTAACATGAAACTGGTCGGTGGTACAGGCTCCGACACGGTACAGGAATTAATCATTGGTAATAGTAGTGGTGAAGTTCGTATTGATGATGTAAGAGCGGGAACAGCAACGGCAGATTTTAAATTAGTGATTGTTGAATGCCCGGCATCGCTTCAATCATTAAAGACATCAATCAACGGAACGCCATCCGGGTATTCAACAAAAATATTAACGAATGGAACAAAAGGCTCAGCCGACTATATAGGGGTGTCAGTAGCGCGCGCATCCAAACCAGATGAACCTTTTGTTATTAACTCCACCGCCGATTCAGAACGTCTGGTCTGGAGTGAGGTAGAAATTAACAGTAAAGAGGTTCCGCTGATCGCCATCATGAAAGAGACCAAGGCAAATTCGGCTACCACAGGGGCTTTCTCAGCCGTTGCGACTTTCGTATTTAGCTACGAGTAATTAACGCAGATCTACGGAGCATCACTATGAAATTTACATCCGCTTTAATCACATTATCCGTTTCTGCCGTCTTATTCTCTGGAGTGGTCAGAGCCGCTATTACCGGTACCGACAGTGTACAAATGACCTTTAAGACCACAGTGACAACCGGTACCTGTAAAGCTATCGTCGTTAATGGTGACGGAAAAAATGTTAGCACCATTGGCTATGGTGAGACATATAAATCGGATCTTAACAAGAAAGCGATGCCACTGAGCATTGTCTTCAGCAATTGTTCCGGCGTAACCATCGCAGAAGTAGAAGCAAAAGCGGGCACCGGCGGCACCTGCTCCGGTGATAATTTAGACGGCGATTCTTACGCGGCGGGCCTGAATACCGCCTTCGAAATTTGGGGCGGCGATGCAGACACGGGGGTGAAACTGTCTTGTAAAACGCCACCAGCCGCACAGGAGGTGACCATTACCAACGGTGCGGGTACCTACCCAATGACGTCACGCATTGTGGTGGCAAACGGTAAAAGCCTGAGCGACGTCACCGCCGGCGATGTCACGGCTCCGGTCACCTTTGTTGTGACATACCCTTAATTTTCAGGTGCTTTGTTTATGCAACAATTACTGTTTCTTTTACGCCAGCCCGGTCTTGTGTTGCTTATGGGTCTGACAGGCGGGTTTTGGTCTGGCATCAGCCAGGCGGGTTCCAATTTGGATATCAATCTGACCGCCAGTATTGTTAACAGCACCTGCAAACTCAGTCTGGTAAATGGGGGGGAAGTCTACCTTCCCAACGTCACGCGGGCATGGTTTTACAATAACGACGGCAGCAGTAAATATGCGCCTACCGACGAGGCGGGCGGCACGCCTTTTAACGTGCGTCTCGAAGACTGTGCAGATAACAGTAGCATCAAGCAGTTGATGTTCAGCTTTACGCCGCAATCCGGTTTTTGGAGCAACCAAAACCAGGTTTTCAAAAATGATGCCACAACAGGCGCGGCGCAAAACGTTGGTATCGTCATTTTCTCGGCAGACTATAAAACTAACGTCTTAAACAGCGATGGCAGTTCTAACGTAGTTTACGACGTCAGCGGAAAAAGCAGTTCGCTGTATTTAACGGATTATCAGTTTTACGCGCGCTATCAGAATACGGGCGCAGTTGTCAGCGGCGTTGTCACCAGCAACGTGTTGGTTGACGTCAGCTACGAATAAAAGGATTTATGATGAAGCTATTCCCTTATCTGGCCGCACTGTTATTGTTGAGCGCATCCGGCGTAGCCTATGGTGCCCTGGAATGTAAATTTTACAATGGCGATACACGACAGATAATGTCGCCAGGCGTTCAACCAATCATTACCTTTCACCCCTCGGTGCAAACCGCCACGCTGCTGGCTAGCGGTATTACGATGGAATTAACGCCGGAAATGCATAGCCACTGTGCAGTGGGGGATGATGGAGAGAACATTTACCAGATGACGGACAACACCTTACTTGAAGGGTATGTCGACGGTAAGGCGTTGTTTCGCACCAATATACCCGGCATTACGTATGCCATTGGGTTATACCCCGCAGGGAAAGGCATTACCGGATGGTTTCCCGTCAATCCTGGTCAATATTATATGACCGCTTATGCTGACGACAACGAAGGCTATTTCGAACATGAAAAAAAATGGTACGCCGTGATGGAAATCTACCAGATGCCCGGCTTTAATGGCGTGCCTTCGGGAGTCGGTTTTATTAGCTCAATCGGCGGCCCATTGGGGCACATTGTTCTCGGAGACCCCATAGGTTCTGAATCTGACCATCCTCGCCCGCTAATCACCATTTCTGATATGATGTTTAACATTCCATTCTCCGAACCGACCTGTATTCTTACCGCGCCCACCACCGTGAATTTAGGTGATTGGTACCGAAGCGACGTGGAGAAAGATCAGACCACCGAGGTGCCTTTTCAGATTACCGGAACCTGTACCGGGACGATTGCAGTCTCGTTCGTGGCGAAATCCTCATATACCAATGCGGATAAGAACCTGTTTACCAACTCGATTACCAGCAACTCAAGCGTTACCGCGGCTGGCGGCGTCGGCGTAAAAATAAGCTCACCGGCCTATTCGCAAATTCATGCCGACAGTTCGCCAGAAGCCATTGCCGTGGGCGAGATAATCGGGATGCCTGTGACCTCAGTAAACGCCAACTTTAAAGCAAAGCTGGTCAAAACAGGGACGGAGGCCGTGACACCCGGTATTTTCGGATCGTCTGTCACCTTCCAGGTAACCTACGAGTAAACTACCCCTGCGGCTGATTGACTATCAGCCGCGACATCGTTTCCAGCGAATCTGTGCGTAAAATATACAGCCTTTTGAGCAGCATCGGATTATCTCCCGGCTTCACCTTCCCTCTCACCGTGGTGACCGCCAGATGGAAACCGGCGTCTTTTGCTGCTTTGATCGCGGTCGCGTTATAGCCGCCAAAGGGATAAGAAAGATAAAATACGTGCGGAGTAAACTGTGTGAGCGCCCGCCGCGAGCGTTCAAAATCAAACAGAATATTATGGTAGCTGCGGCTATATAAAATCGGGCGGCGATGCCCGTCTACCCGGTGTAAAAAATGGGTATGCGACTGAAAATCAAAAACATCGCTTATCTTGCGCAATTCGGACACGCTCATAAATTGCAGCGACCTGGGATTCCATTTTTGCGGATGGCGCTTAATACGCGATGAGATAATAAATGCCGTCGCTTTCATATCATACTGCTTTAATACCGGATATGCATAGCGACTCACCGATTTAAGGCCATCATCAAAGGTGATAGCCACCGCGCGCGCCGGGAAATTAGCGCGGTTATAGATGTAATCCTCCAGTTGGTACATCGTCAACGTGGCATAGCCGCGATCGCGAAGCCAGGTCATTTGGTTGCTGAATGCCCGAACCGAAGTCGTGGTGGAGGTATGGCGAAAACGGGTATTCTCTTCATCACGTAAAATGTGATGATAGGTCAAAATCGGAATGCCGTTGTCTTCCTGCGCATCCATGGCGTTGACATAAGCCAGCCTGTCGCCAATACGGATCTGATACCAGGTTTGATGTAGCCGGCCTTTCAGCTTGCTAATAATGGGGTAACGCAAATTATCCACCAATACGCCAAACGGGGCGCTACTGATGTCCGGCGCGTTATACACCGGCGTGTCCTTCCAGGTCACCAGATTCTGATTGCTGAGCGGCTTGTTAAGATCGCCCAGCCCATCTTCCACTTTTTGTTTTCCCTGCACGGGTTCCAGATGGCCTTTATCGATAAACCCCACACCGAAGCCAAATTTAAAGGCATAATAATCAACCGCAACAGGCGTTACGGAAAGAATTTGTCCGGCGCGGATATTCCCTACGGTCACCATTTTGTCGCCAATCTGCGACCAGATGGCGGCATCTTTCGTCGTTTGCATATAACGAGCGGGCAAGGCAGCCAACACATTACCGGCGAAAAAGAACAGCAAGATAAGAACAACGCGCATAACCATATATCATAACCGAGGCGAAAAAACGCCGTTATTGTAGCAAAAGCGTCGTCAATGGTATTGATCAAAACTCATACAAATCATGCAGCAATACAAAAGGCGGATTTTTCTGCTGCTGATGCCAGAGACTGGTGACATCCGGCGCGCCAAGCGCGACAATCTGGTCGCGAAATGCTGAACTGCTCATCGACTCTCGCAAAGGAATCATTTCCTCTATCAATGAATAGCTAATGCCTGAAATAACTTCACATTGAGGATGTTTATGGCTCATCAGCGACGCTACACAATAAGGCGTCGCGCCGGAAATGTCGGTTAAAAATATCACGCCTTCACCAGAATCGGTGGCATGGAGGGCATCACACATCATGCGGCTCAGCATGTTTGAGCTCAGACCGCGCCAAAAATTGACCGCCCGGCATTGCGCCAGCGGACCATTTTTTCTCTCCAGGCGATCAAGCATATCCTGTGCACGATCGTCATGGCAGGTAATCACCCAACCTAACATAGCCTACCTCCTTAGCAGGCAAGTAGTTTATCAGGGTTACCAATCAGGAATGATGACAGCCGTCAAAAGTCTCCTCTTCCCTCCAGGAGAAGAGGAGAATCGTATCAGCTACGCAAACCGCGTCCGCGCTGGATCAGCGACCAACACAGCAGATAGAAAGCAGCGATAAAGATCACCAGTACGCCAAACGTTGTCACCAGCGGCACATCATGGATACCCAGAAAACCATAACGGAAACCGCTGATCATGTAGACGATCGGGTTCAGGTGCGACAGCCCTTGCCAGAACGGCGGCAGCAGCGTCAGCGAGTAAAATACCCCGCCGAGGTAGGTCAGCGGCGTCAGCACAAAGGTCGGGATCAGACTGATATCGTCAAAGGTTTTGGCAAACACGGCGTTCAGCAGTCCGGCCAGCGAGAACAGAATCGCGGTCAGAATCAGCGTTAGCGCGACAAATACCCAGGAATGCACCTGGAAAGGCACGAAAAAGAGCGAAATCGCCGTCACCAGAATCCCCACGCACAGCCCGCGCGCCACGCCGCCGCCGACAAATCCGGCGATGATCACGTGCGTTGGCACCGGCGCGACCAGCAGTTCCTCAATATTGCGCTGAAACTTGGCGCTAAAGAACGAGGAGGCCACATTGGCGTAGGAGTTAGTAATGACCGCCATCATGATCAGGCCCGGCACAATAAATTGCATATAGCTAAAGCCATGCATTTCGCCGATGCGCGAACCAATCAGGTTACCGAAAATAATAAAATAGAGCGTCATGGTGATGACAGGCGGCACCAGCGTTTGCACCCAGATCCGCATAAAGCGGTGGATCTCTTTCGCCCAGATGCTTTTAAGGGCAACCCAGTAAAGCTGCATCATGCGCGATCTCCTTGTTTTTCATGCACCAGCGACACAAACAGTTCTTCCAGACGGTTGGCTTTATTACGCATACTTAATACCTGAACCCCCTGCTCGCTCAGTTGGCTAAAGACGCTGTTAACCCCCTGCTCGCGTAACACTTCCACCTCCAGAGTCGAGGTATCCACCAGACGATATTGATAACCCGTAAGCTTAGGTAGCGGGCTTTTTGGCGCTAAATCCAGAATAAACGTCTCCGATTTCAGCTTTGAAAGCAGATTTTTCATGGAGGTATTTTCCACCAGCTCGCCGTGCTGAATAATACCGATATTGCGGCACAGCATTTCTGCCTCTTCCAGATAGTGGGTGGTGAGAATAATGGTGGTGCCTTTGGCGTTTAAATCTTTCAGGAACCCCCACATTGAGCGACGCAATTCGATATCGACGCCCGCCGTCGGCTCATCGAGAATCAATAACTTAGGCTCATGCATCAGCGCGCGGGCGATCATCAGGCGGCGTTTCATCCCACCGGACAGCATCCGCGCGCGTTCATTACGTTTTTCCCACAGATCGAGCTGTTTTAAATACTTTTCGCTACGTAAAACTGCCTCTTTATGTTCCACGCCGTAATAACCGGCCTGATTCACTACGATCTGTTGCACCATTTCAAACGGGTTAAAGTTAAACTCCTGTGGCACCAGTCCAAGCTGTCGCTTGGCGTTAACCACGTCTTTTTCCAGGTCGTAACCAAAAACGTTAACGCGCCCGGACGTTTTATTAACCAATGAGCTGATAATACCGATGGTGGTCGATTTCCCTGCTCCATTTGGCCCCAAAAGCGCGTAAAAATCCCCCGCTTCGACCTGCAAATCTATGCCGCGCAGCGCCTGAACGCCGCCGGGATAGGTTTTTTTAAGTTGTTGAAGTTCCAGCGCAATGGTCATAAATTCTCACTTACTTTACGTTCTTACACTTTATATATGGTTTAAATAATTACGGAGTTGCCCTATATTAGCCCAACGCACTTATTTGGTTACAGGTCGTTAACTTCCATGAAAGACATAGATACACTCATCAGCAACAATGCACTATGGTCAAAAATGCTGGTGGAAGAGGACCCCGGATTTTTTGAGAAACTGGCGCAAGCGCAAAAAACCGCGCTTTCTATGGATTGGATGTTCCGACAGCCGCGTTCCCGCAGAGCGTTTAACCGGGCTTGAACCGGGCGAATTGTTTGTTCACCGTAATGTGGCTAACCTGGTTATTCACACCGATCTGAACTGTCTCTCCGTGGTTCAGTATGCGGTTGATGTTCTGGAAGTTGAGCATATTATCATTTGCGGCCACTCCGGTTGCGGCGGTATCAAGGCTGCGGTAGAAAACCCTGAGCTGGGCTTGATTAATAACTGGCTGCTGCATATCCGCGACATCTGGCTTAAACATAGCTCGCTGTTGGGAAAAATGCCCGAAGAGCAACGTCTGGACGCGCTCTATGAATTGAACGTCATGGAGCAGGTCTATAACCTGGGGCATTCCACCATTATGCAGTCAGCGTGGAAACGCGGGCAGAATGTGACCATTCACGGCTGGGCGTACAGTATCAATGATGGCCTGCTGCGCGATCTTGACGTCACCGCCACCAACAAAAAAACGCTGGAGAACGGCTATCATAAGGGTATCTCCGCCCTAAGTCTGAAATACATTCCCCACCAATAAGCCATTAGCTATAGGCCGGATAAGTCGCTTTAGCGACGCCATCCGGCATTTCTGCGCTTACTCGTCCAGCAGCACCACTTTACCAACATACGGTAGATGGCGATAACGCTGGGCGTAGTCGATACCGTAACCGACTACAAATTCGTCCGGAATCGAAAAGCCAACGAACTCAACCGGCACGTCCACTTCGCGACGAGACGGTTTATCCAGCAGCGTACAAATCGCCAGCGATTTCGGCTCGCGCAGGCCCAGGATTTCACGGACCTTCGACAGCGTATTACCGGAATCAATAATGTCTTCGACAATCAGCACGTCTTTACCACGAATATCCTCGTCCAGATCTTTGAGGATTTTCACGTCGCGGGTGGTGGACATACCGCTACCATAACTGGAGGCGGTCATAAAATCGACTTCATGAGGAATCTGAACTTCACGGCACAGGTCCGCCATAAACATAAATGAGCCACGCAACAGACCTACCAGCACCATTTCACTGCCGCTGTCTTTATAACGTTCGGTAATCTGACGACCCAGCTCGGCAATACGTGCTTTGATCTCCGCTTCGGGGATCATGACTTCAACAGTATGTTTCATATTTATAACCATATGATTTAAAAACAAATCACTCAATGCCGGTGACTAATAACGCCGCATTGACGCGCAAGGCACGCAGTATAACAGCAAACGTATTCATTCGCGGCATTTGATAAGAAAGCTCATTTTGTGATGACGATCACACATGTTAATTCCTATACTTAATTGCTACTAAAAAATTAACAATTTGGGATGGTGTCTTTTTATGGCAGAAAATAACGCACGATCGCCACGATTACTCGTGACGCTGACGGCCCTCTTTGCAGCACTTTGTGGGCTGTATCTTCTTATCGGAGGTGTCTGGCTGGTTGCTATTGGCGGTTCCTGGTACTACCCCATCGCGGGCCTCGTGATGCTGGTTGTGGCCGGATTGCTATGGCGCAGTAAACGTGCCGCGCTGTGGCTGTATGCCGCCCTGCTGCTGGCGACAATGATTTGGGGCGTGTGGGAAGTCGGGTTCGACTTCTGGGCGCTCACGCCGCGTAGCGATATCCTGGTGTTTTTCGGCATCTGGCTAATATTACCGTTTGTCTGGCATCGGCTGGTGGTTCCTTCCAGTGGCGCAGTGGCGGCGCTGGTCGTGGCGCTGCTGATTAGCGGCGGCATTCTGACCTGGGCCGGCTTCAACGACCCGCAGGAGATCAACGGTACGCTTCGCGCCGACGCCACGCCCACCGCAACAAGTTCGTCGATCGCCGACGAAGACTGGCCGGCCTATGGACGTAATCAGGAAGGCCAACGCTATTCGCCGCTGAAACAGATCACTGCGGATAACGTTCACCAACTGAAAGAAGCGTGGGTCTTCCGCACCGGCGATCTGAAACAACCCAACGATCCGGGTGAAATCACCAACGAAGTGACCCCGATTAAAGTCGGCGATACGCTTTATCTGTGTACAGCTCACCAGCGTCTGTTCGCGCTGGACGCCGCCAGCGGTAAAGAGAAGTGGCATTTTGATCCTCAGTTGAAGACCGATTCGTCTTTCCAGCATGTGACCTGCCGCGGCGTCTCTTATCATGAGGCCAAAACGGATACCGCCTCGCCGGAGGTCATCGCCGACTGTCCGCGCCGCATTATCCTTCCGGTCAATGACGGTCGCCTTTTCGCGGTGAATGCCGAAACCGGCAAGCTGTGTGAAACCTTCGCCAACAAAGGCGTCCTGAATCTGCAAACCAATATGCCGGACACCACGCCGGGACTGTATGAACCGACGTCGCCGCCGATTATCACCGATAAAACGATTGTCATTGCCGGTTCGGTCACGGATAACTTCTCTACTCGCGAAACGTCCGGCGTTATCCGTGGTTTTGATGTTAATGGCGGTAAACTACTGTGGGCCTTCGATCCTGGGGCGAAAGATCCGAACGCGATTCCAGCCGATGAGCACGCTTTTACCTTTAACTCGCCGAACTCCTGGGCGCCTGCCGCCTATGATGCGAAACTGGATCTGGTCTATCTGCCGATGGGCGTGACCACGCCGGATATCTGGGGCGGTAACCGCACGCCGGAGCAGGAACGTTATGCCAGCTCCATCCTGGCGCTGAATGCCACCACCGGGAAACTGGCCTGGAGTTATCAGACCGTCCATCACGATCTGTGGGATATGGACCTGCCGGCACAGCCGACGCTGGCGGATATTACCGTTGACGGTACTACCGTTCCGGTTATCTATGCGCCAGCGAAAACCGGTAATATCTTTGTGCTGGACAGACGTAATGGCGAGCTGGTCGTGCCCGCTCCGGAAAAACCGGTCCCGCAGGGCGCGGCAAAAGGCGATTATGTCGCCAAAACTCAGCCGTTCTCTGATTTAACCTTCCGCCCGAAAAAAGATCTCTCCGGCGCGGATATGTGGGGCGCGACCATGTTCGACCAACTGGTGTGCCGCGTTATGTTCCACCAGTTGCGCTATGAAGGTATCTTCACCCCGCCATCCGAGCAGGGGACATTGGTCTTCCCTGGCAACCTGGGGATGTTTGAATGGGGCGGTATTTCCGTCGATCCAGACCGTCAGGTCGCTATCGCTAACCCGATGGCGCTGCCGTTTGTCTCGAAGCTGATCCCACGCGGCCCGGGTAATCCAATGGAACCGCCGAAAGACGCGAAAGGTACCGGTACAGAAGCGGGTATTCAGCCGCAGTACGGCGTACCGTTCGGCGTCACGCTGAATCCGTTCCTTTCGCCGTTTGGTTTGCCGTGTAAACAACCGGCCTGGGGCTACATTTCCGCGTTGGATCTGAAGACCAATGAAATCGTGTGGAAGAAACGTATAGGGACGCCGCGCGACAGTATGCCGTTCCCGATGCCGGTTCCGGTGCCGTTCAACATGGGGATGCCCATGCTCGGCGGGCCAATCTCAACCGCCGGTAACGTGTTGTTTATCGCCGCGACCGCCGACAACTACCTGCGCGCTTATAACATGAGCAACGGGGAAAAACTGTGGCAGGGACGTTTACCCGCCGGAGGCCAGGCAACGCCGATGACCTATGAGGTAAACGGTAAGCAGTACGTGGTCGTTTCTGCCGGAGGCCACGGTTCGTTTGGTACGAAGATAGGCGACTATATCGTGGCCTATGCTTTGCCTGACGACGCGAAATAACCATTAATGCCCGGCGTATGCCGGGCATTGTGCCGGGTGGCGGTTTCGCCTTACCCGGCCTGCGTCGCAGACATCGATTAGACCGTAAATCCTAACATCATTCCCGTATCTTCATGTTCTAACAGATGACAGTGCGCCATATAGGCATGTTCCTTCGGCGCGTCGTGATCGAACTTGACCAGCACTTCGCTGATGCCGCCCTCAACGCGTACCGTATCCTTCCAGCCCGTTCTGTGCGCCGCTGGCGCTTTGCCATTCTCTGACAGAATACGGAACTGCGTGCCGTGAATATGGAAAGGATGCAGCATCATGTCGCCCACGCCGGAAATCACCCAACGTTCATGTCGGCCTTTTTGCGCCGCGAACATCGGTTTGTTCATATCGAAGACCTGGCCGTTGATAAAGTTAGCGTTATGGAAGTCGAATTTTCCGCCGTGATTCATATTGCCCATCGCGCCATGATTCATCCCGCTGTGATCCATGTTGCCATGATCCATCTCGCCATGCCCCATATTGCCGCCCTGCATATGCGCGTTCATGCTGTCATGATCCATACCGCTCATCGCCTGAGCGCCATATTTCTTCATCAGCATTTGCATCCCCATCATATCAAGGCGCGGATCCATCGACAGTTTCAGGTTGCGCACCGTCAGCCCTTCCAGCAACGGCAACGCCGGCATCGTCGTCAACGTATCCGGCAGCGTACCGGAGGCGGTAATCCGCAGCGGCTGGATACGCATCACCGGATGCGGTTTATCAAACGGAGCGATCGCCATTCCCATCTGGCTGACCGGCAGCGTCACCAGGTCAAAGGCTTTCCCGTCGCTGATATCCACCAGCACTTCAAAACGCTCGCCCATTAATAACGGCAGTTCAGTGACTTTCACCGGCTCCGCCAGCAGGCCGCCGTCGCTGGCGATCACATAAAGCGGGCGATTATCGCTGGCGGCGATATTCAGCGAACGCGCATTACAGCCATTCAGCAAGCGCAGACGTAGCCAGCCTTTCGGCGCGGAATGCTGCGGATAGATAGCGCCATTGGTCAGCAGCGTATCGCCAAACCAGCCGACGGCGGCGGTCATAATATCCAGTTGATAATCAATCTGGCCATCGGCGGAGAAGCGTTTGTCCTGAATGATCACCGGTACATCGTCGATGCCCCACTGTTTCGGCAGGCGCAATTTGCGAATCTCGTCATCTTCAATCAGCACCAGTCCGGCAAGGCCCATCGCCACCTGGCGCCCGGTTTTGCCGTGTTTGTGCGGATGAATCCAGCAGGTCGCGGCGCGTTGCTGCGGCGTAAACGTCACCGTGCGGGTTCCGCCAGCGGGAATAATCCCCTGCGGGCCGCCGTCGACGATGCCCGGAATCTCCAGGCCATGCCAGTGAAGCGTCGTGTCTTCGGCCAGTTGGTTATGGATATCAACGGTCACGCTTTTTCCTTTGTGAAGCTGTACCGCTGGCCCCAGCAAATTACCGTTGTAGCCCCAGGTTGTCGCGTTCTTACCGGCGAATGTCGACTGTCCGGCTTTAACAATTAACTGCATACGGTTGCTCGCATCTGCCGTTAACAGGTCAGGAATAGGCAACGCGGGACGTTCGGCGGCAAAAGCGGCGCGGCTCCACAGCGGCAGCGCTGATGCAACCCCCAGCGCCACTGAATATTTTAAGAAATCACGGCGTAACATAATCATTTCCTTATAATGAACAGGCGGGTGTCTAAGCTTAGACCCTGCCCTAACGGGAAGGTCAAGCCAGCAACACGTCTTTACCGTTCCTGACAGCAATACAACAAGAATGAAAACGCCGCGACCAATCCTGATAATAAAAGTCGTCGCTACGTTCTCAGTATGCTAACGTTGACTTTCCCTGATGCCGTGGTAGAAGCAATGAAGACGTTTTTCAGACCCGTGTTGTTTGGCAGCCTGATGGCCTTATGCGCAAATAGCTATGCGCTTACTGAATCCGAAGCTGAAGATATGGCCGATTTAACGGCGGTTTTCGTTTTTCTGAAAAATGACTGTGGTTACCAAAATTTACCCAACAGTCAGATTCGCCGTGCGCTGGTCTTTTTTGCCCAGCAAAATCAGTGGGACCTGAGTAACTACGACACCTTCGATATGAAATCGTTGGGCGAAGACAGCTACCGCGATCTTAGCGGCATCGGCATTCCGGTCGCTAAAAAAATGCAAAGCTCTGGCCCGCGATTCTCTGAGCCTGTTAGCCTACGTTAAATAATCCTCCGCGATCCTATTGCTGAAATAATGACCGTGCATCCACGGTCATTGTTAGCTATGATGTTGCGCCCTTTTTTTACGGGTGTTAACAATGGAGGTATCAGCCAATGGCCGAAAATACGATGTGGCATGAAACGCTACACGACCAGTTTGGTCAGTACTTTGCCGTAGACAACGTTCTGTATCATGAAAAAACCGATCACCAGGATTTAATCATCTTTGAAAACGCCGCTTTTGGCCGCGTGATGGCGCTGGACGGCGTGGTACAGACCACCGAACGCGACGAGTTTATTTATCATGAAATGATGACCCACGTCCCGCTGCTGGCGCACGGTCATGCGAAACACGTTCTGATTATCGGCGGCGGCGACGGCGCAATGCTACGTGAAGTTACCCGGCATAAAAACGTCGAAACCATCACCATGGTGGAGATCGACGCTGGCGTAGTCTCGTTTTGCCGCCAGTATTTACCCAACCACAATGCCGGCAGCTACGACGATCCGCGCTTTACGCTGGTAATCGACGACGGCGTGAATTTCGTCAATCAGACCCATCAGACCTTTGATGTAATCATTTCCGACTGTACCGATCCGATAGGCCCCGGCGAAAGCCTGTTTACCTCCGCCTTTTATGAAGGCTGTAAGCGTTGCCTGAATCCGGGCGGCATTTTTGTCGCCCAGAACGGCGTGTGCTTCCTGCAACAGGATGAAGCGATCGACAGCCACCGCAAGCTGAGTCATTACTTCAGCGATGTCGGCTTCTACCAGGCGGCGATTCCGACCTATTACGGCGGCATCATGACCTTCGCCTGGGCGACGGACAACGATGCTCTTCGTCACCTGTCGAGCGAAATTATTCAGGCGCGTTTTCATGCCGCCGGCCTCAAATGTCGCTATTACAACCCGGCTATTCATGCCGCTGCATTTGCGCTACCGCAATATCTACATGACGCACTGTCCGCACAGTGACGTTAAGGAGGTGATAAAAATTGAAAAAGCTGAAACTGCATGGCTTTAACAATCTGACGAAAAGCCTGAGTTTTTGTATTTACGATATCTGCTACGCCAAAACCGCAGAAGAGCGCGATGGCTATATCGCCTATATCGATGAACTCTATAACGCCAACCGACTGACCGAGATCCTGTCGGAGACCTGCTCCATTATCGGCGCGAACATCCTGAACATCGCCCGTCAGGATTATGAACCCCAGGGCGCCAGCGTCACGATTCTGGTGAGCGAAGAGCCAGTCGACCCGAAACTTATCGACCAAACCGAACATCCCGGCCCGCTGCCGGAAACCGTGGTGGCGCACCTCGATAAGAGCCATATCTGTGTGCATACCTATCCGGAAAGCCATCCGGAAGGCGGGCTTTGTACCTTTCGCGCCGACATCGAAGTGTCAACCTGCGGGGTGATTTCACCGCTAAAAGCGCTCAATTACCTGATCCACCAGCTAGAGTCCGATATTGTCACCATCGATTACCGCGTGCGCGGCTTTACCCGCGACGTCAACGGTATGAAGCACTTTATCGATCATGAGATTAATTCCATTCAGAATTTTATGTCGGAAGATATGAAATCGCTGTATGACATGGTGGATGTAAACGTGTATCAGGAAAATATTTTCCATACCAAGATGCTGCTTAAAGAGTTCGATCTTAAGCACTACATGTTTCACACCAAACCGGAAGATCTCACTGAAACAGAACGCCAGCAGATCACCGCCGCGCTGTGGAAAGAGATGCGCGAGATTTACTACGGCCGCAATATTTCTGCGGTCTGATTCATCACTGACAGCGCCTGACGGCGCTGTCACTCCGGCTGCACCAGCGTTAGCGCAAAAGCGCGCCCTTTCAGTTCAACCTGCGCTGACGGCGGCAGATTGACGTCGGTAATCACGTCATTAAAGCGCTCAAGCGGCACCACATTAAAGAGCGAATGTGCGCCATACTTACTGCTGTCCGCCAGCAACACTTTGCGCTGCGCATTAGCAATAATCTCCTGTTTAAGCCCGGCCTTATCTTCCGTTGGGGTCGTCACGCCCGTTTTTACCCCCCATGAATTACAGCTCATAAACGCGATGTTCGGATACACGCTGCGCAACAGCTTACGCCCATGCTCACCGATACAGGACTGACTGCTGTCATCGATACGACCGCCGACAATCGTCACTTCAATTTGCCGGAACTCAGCTAAAAACAGCGCAATATGCAGATCGACGGTGATGACCCGCAGCGGAAGATGGGTTAAGCATTTCGCCAGCTCCATCATTGTCGTACCGGCATCCAGCACGACGGCATCGCCAGCATTCACCAGCGATGCGGCAACGCGTGCGATCGCCCGTTTTTCAGCGGGCGATCGCAGTTGTTTTTCATTGGTGGTGGGCTGGGCGGGTTCAAAACGCCGCAGCGCCACGCCGCCATGACTACGGCTGATCACGCCCTGCTCATCCAGCTTGATCAAATCGCGACGGATAGTGGCTGGCGATGCGTCAACCGCCTCAACCAGCTGTTCTACCGTAACCAGCGTATGGTTTTTCAGATACGCCACAATGAGATCCAGACGGTGTTGTCCTTTCATAACAGGGAATTATGCCAGTTGCATTGCCAGTTTGATCGATACGGCCATGCTCTCAGATTTTGCTTTTCCCGTCCAGGCGATATCAAATGCGGTGCCATGATCGGCAGAGGTCCGGATAAACGGCAGCCCCGCGGTGATATTCACGCCATCATAAAAACCAAGCAATTTCAACGGGATATGCCCCTGGTCATGATACATCGCCACCACCATATCATACTGCCCCTCATAAGCCTGGGAGAAATACAGTATCCGGCGGGCACGGCCCATAAACGTCCATACCTTTTGCACGGGCATCGGTAATGGCTGGCGTCAGGATACGCGTTTCTTCATCGCCAAACAGGCCATTCTCGCCCGCATGAGGGTTCACGCCTGCCACGGCGATACGCGGTTTAACGTAACCCACACGCTTGAGGAAAGTATCAGCAATACCAATCACCGTTTCGACACGTGCAGTACTTAACGTATCAAGGAATTTACGTAGCGCGATATGCGTTGAAACGTGAATCACTTTTAGTTTATCGGTGTAAAGTACCATCGCGTAATCGCGGCTATGGGTCAGGGTCGCGAGCAGCTCGGTATGGCCCGGATAGTTGTGCCCCGCCAGATGCAGCGCCTCTTTATTCAGCGGCGCGGTAGCGATAGCCTGTACGTCGCCCCGTAACGCTAACTCGGTGGCGCGCTTCACGCAGCGATACGCTAAATCCCCCGCCTGCGCCTGAACTTTCCCGGCCTCCAGCGCCTCCGGCTGCGCCAGCGGCTCATCAATCACATGAATGATGCCGGGCGCAAAACGTGCTTCGGCGACCCGTTCAATGGCCCGTAACTCGACGTTCGGCGTGATGCCCTTCGCCTGTAAACGTTTCAACGTTGCGAGGCATCCAATAACCACCAGCGGCGCGCCGTTGAGACCGTCTTCGCTTAGCGCTTTAACAATAATTTCCGGCCCAATGCCCGCGGGATCGCCCATAGTAATGGCAACGGTTTTAGTCTCCACAATACATCTCCTCAATATAATAAAGCGCGTCACACAACGTACTGTCTGAACCGAATCCGCCCGCTTTGGTAATGACCGGCAGATCGTCAATTTCGCTGTTTACAAACGTTCCACAGGGAATACAGGGCGCCACCTCGCTCTGAATGCGATAACCTTCAGCGCCAAGCGCGCCGGCGACGGCGGTAGCGATATCGCCGCCGGTCAGAAACAGCCCGCCAATCCGCGCCTGCTCGATAATGTTTAACGTGACGACGCCAAGCCGCTGGCTCAGTCGCTCGCCCAATTGCTGACGGCTCATCGCGGATTTTTCGCACAGCGCGTCGATTAACTGTCGATCTTCTGCGCGACGGCTGGTGCGTAAAATCGTATGTCGATGCTGACTTAACAGCGCGCAGGCCTGCTCTACGACAGACGCGATTTCCTGTTCCGCGCTATCCGACACCATGCGCGCGGCATCGATATCCACGACCTCCGCACGTCCCCGGCACAGCGCATTATCCACCTGACGTCGCGTGGCTTCGCTCATCGAACCGGCTACCACCAGTACCGGTAGCCGCTGCCGGTCTTGCATAAAAAGTTCAACCGGCAACGCATTCGCCAGACCAGCTGCGCCGACGAGCAGCGGCATCGACGGTTGTTCGCACGCCGCTTGCGCAATCAACGTCAGGTCCCGCTCTTCTACCGCATCCACGACGATAATCCCTTCGCCCTCAGCCGCATAAGCCGTAAGTAAGGCGCTTAACCCGCCGCGTCGGACATCCTGTAAAAAGACTTCATACACAGGGATCTCACTTTGCAACGCCACTATCTCGGCAATACGGGAAGAGACAATGGGCGTTTTCGGATCGCTGGCAAATTCGGTTTCCAGTAGCGGGACGCCATTAACCAGACATTTTCCTTCGAGCGTCGTGCGTCCGGCCGCAGGGATCGCGGCGGCGATAACGGCCAGTTTTCGCTGACTGGCGCGCATGGCCGCCGTCACTTCGGCGCCGATATTACCGCGAAATGTGGAGTCGATTTTTTTGTACACCAGCGGCGCTGGCGATGTCTCACACCACGGGGAAAGCGCGGCATAAACGGCAGATGCCGCCTGATCTGCGGGCATCGCCCGGCTTTCGGTGTTAATGACTAACACATCGGCGCGGCGGGACGGTTTTTGCGACGCGCTCAACATGACTTCCGTTCTCGCCCCCTTCTTCGCCAACTGGACGCCGGTATCATTCGATCCGGTAAAATCATCGGCGATAACTATCATTTTCATGCGTTTTTCTCCAAAGAAGCCTGACGCGCCTGTTTTTTCGCAACCCAGGAGGTCAACACTGGCGTCAGGATTGCCGTGGTGATCACCGAGGCGGCAATCAGCGGAGCGGCAGCAGCGGCCACCTCGGCGAGCGAAGGGTCGGCCTGCGCAATAGCCAGCGGCGTCGCAACGGCATTACCCGCGGTGCTGGAGGCCGCCGCCCCGGCAATGCCAGTTCCGCCAACCAGACGATCTGCGCGAATATTAAAGAAACCGCCAACGAACGTTGTCAGCACGCCGAGCAGAATTCCGGCAAGTCCGCCTTGTAGTAACATTTCCAGATTGATGCCCGCCCCCAGCGCAAAAGCAAAGAAAGGAATGAGCAGCGGGCCGCCTTTGGTCAAAAAATCGCGCATATGAGGATCAAGATTGCCGAGGATCATGCCGACAACCAGCGGAACCAGCACCGCCACCAGCGCCATAATGGGAATGTTCGCCATCCCTGCCGCGCCCAGCGCAATCATCGTAAAGAAAGGGCCATCATTAAGAGACAAAATAGAGATAGCGCCGACGTCGCGCTCATTGCCGAATTCGCCTACCAGCGCAGCATAAAGTCCGCCATTCGAATTGCTCATCGCCGCGATAATCGCCACGCCGCTCAGGCCAAAAATACCCTCCGCGCCGAAAAGATGCTCCACGCCCAGGCCAATGCCGATGGCGACAAGCAACTTGGTGAGCGTAATCGTCCCGCCCTGCAATAACGCCTGGGGCGCAGCTTTCACACTGATACCGGCTCCCATACACAGCAGAAAAGCGCCAATTAGCGGCGCCGCGCCGTTTTTAAATAAGGCGGTGGTAAAACCGCCGATCTCAAGCGCCTGCGGGGCGAAGGTGTTAATGACTGCGCCAATAACGAGCGGTACGACCATCATGCCGCCGGGTACGCGCTCTATTGCTTTTTTGATGTTCATGGTCTTACCGCCTGTTGCTTGTTGTGATTGAATAAAATCATAACGATTATATTCAATCAAATTAAGATCACGAACGCGTCAGATCACAGTTTTAAAATGATTAATAAAAATCAAAAAATCATTCTGCTATAAAAAAGCCGGGATACTCCCGGCTGGAATGTGTGGTGATTTCGTTTCCACTACCGCCCCCAACTGTCCGTCGACTGGCGTTGCGGGACAATAACGAAGAGAGGGTCAGGCTTTACTGACGAATTCCCGATACGCGGCGACGACCCGCAGAAAATCCTCCATGCCGCACAGGGATAAACTCTCTTCATCGTAATAACTCATCCCCTCTTCCATCTCATCGCCGGAAAAATCCAGCTGATTGGCGCGAATCATCACTTCTTCGCCGTCTATCCAGATCGTGTACTCATGCCCCGCTCGTTGCCAGGAACGTTCGCTGCCTTTGACCGTACGCGCGGCTTGTTCTACTTCATCCAGTAGCGAGAGGTTGTCTTTAACCTCTTCATTAAACCAGTGACCGACCACCTCGTGGCCCATCGACATTCGTACCAAAACCCGTCCGGTCACATCGCGCAGAAATTCGTAATCCATAATGTGTTCCTCTGCAAAGCCCTTACAGTCATTATCGCAGCAGCGGAGAAGAAAAAAAGCGGGAACAGCAGGCGGAATGAAAATAAAAACCCACCGCAGTTGCGATGGGTTTTGTAGGCCCGGTAAGCGTAGCCGCCACCGGGCAATAAGAGGCGTAGACATGGTAAGCCTGACGCCGTCAGGCAAATTACACCGCAGTCTGGAAAATCACGCCGTCCGCTTTCTCGGTGTACTGAGAAAGCTGGTCAAAGTTCAGATAACGGTAGGTATCTACCGCTGTTTTATCCACCTGCGCCACATAGGTCTGATACTCTTCCGGCGTCGGCAGTTTGCCGATCAGCGCTGCCACCGCCGCCAGCTCCGCAGAAGCCAGGAAGACGTTCGCACCGGTACCTAAACGGTTCGGGAAGTTACGGGTAGAAGTGGAAACCACCGTTGCACCGTCAGCCACTCGCGCCTGGTTACCCATACACAGGGAACAGCCAGGGATCTCAATACGCGCACCGCTCTTCCCGAACACGCTGTAGTAGCCCTCTTCCGTGAGCTGCGCGGCGTCCATACGGGTTGGCGGCGCTACCCACAGGCGGGTTGGCAACTGGCCTTTGTGGCTATCCAGCAACTTACCGGCAGCACGGAAGTGGCCGATGTTGGTCATGCAGGAACCGATGAACACTTCGTCGATCTTCTCGCCCTGCACGTCAGACAGCAGACGCGCGTCGTCCGGATCGTTCGGCGCACAGAGGATTGGCTCTTTGATATCCGCCAGATCGATGTCGATCACCGCCGCGTATTCCGCGTCGGCATCGGCTTCCAGCAGCTGCGGGTCCGCCAGCCATTTTTCCATGCCCTGGATACGACGTTCCAGCGTACGACGGTCGCCGTAGCCTTCCGCAATCATCCACTTCAGCAGGACGATGTTGGAGGTCAGGTATTCAACGATCGGCTCTTTGTTCAGCTTGATGGTACAACCCGCAGCGGAACGCTCGGCGGAAGCATCGGTCAGCTCAAACGCCTGCTCGACTTTCAGATCCGGCAGACCTTCGATTTCCAGGATGCGGCCAGAGAAGATGTTTTTCTTGCCTTTCTTCTCAACGGTCAGCAGGCCCTGTTTGATGGCGTACAGCGGGATGGCGTGGACCAGATCGCGCAGGGTGATGCCCGGCTGCATTTTGCCTTTGAAGCGCACCAGCACCGATTCCGGCATATCCAGCGGCATCACGCCGGTCGCGGCGGCAAACGCCACCAGACCAGAACCCGCCGGGAAGGAGATACCGATCGGGAAACGGGTATGGGAGTCACCGCCGGTACCGACGGTATCCGGCAGCAGCATACGGTTCAGCCAGGAGTGGATCACGCCGTCGCCCGGACGCAGAGAGACACCGCCGCGGTTCATAATGAAGTCTGGCAGCGTGTGGTGCGTGGTGACGTCAACCGGCTTCGGATAGGCTGCGGTGTGGCAGAAGGACTGCATCACCAGATCGGCGGAGAATCCCAGACAGGCCAAGTCTTTCAGCTCGTCGCGGGTCATCGGGCCGGTCGTATCCTGAGAACCGACGGAGGTCATTTTCGGTTCGCAGTACGCGCCCGGACGGATACCTTTCACACCACAGGCGCGACCGACCATTTTCTGTGCCAGCGAGAAGCCACGGCTGCTTTCCGCCACGTCTTTTGCCTGACGGAAAACGTCTGAGTGCGGCAGCCCCAGCGCTTCACGCGCTTTGGTGGTCAGGCCACGGCCGATAATCAGCGGAATACGACCACCGGCACGCACTTCGTCAATCAGCACGTCGGTTTTCAGTTCGAAGGTTGCCAGCAGTTCGCCGGTTTCATGATTGCGTACTTCGCCTTTGTACGGGTAGACGTCAATCACATCGCCCATATTCAGGTTAGAAACGTCAACTTCAATCGGCAGCGCGCCCGCATCTTCCATGGTGTTAAAGAAGATAGGCGCAATTTTGCCGCCGAGGCACAGACCGCCGCCGCGCTTGTTCGGCACGTTCGGGATGTCATCGCCCATGAACCACAGCACGGAGTTGGTCGCGGATTTACGGGAAGAACCGGTGCCCACCACGTCACCCACGTAGGCCAGCGGGTAGCCTTTTTTCTGCAATGCTTCGATTTGTTTGATGGGGCCGACAACGCCTGGCTGATCCGGCTCAATGCCTTCACGGGCGTTTTTCAGCATCGCCTGCGCATGTAACGGGATATCCGGTCTCGACCACGCATCCGGCGCCGGAGAGAGATCGTCGGTATTCGTTTCGCCGGTCACTTTGAAAACGGTGACGGTGATTTTTTCCGCCAGCGGCGGACGGCTCAGGAACCATTCGGCGTCGGCCCAGGATTGCATCACCTGTTTGGCGTATTCATTGCCCGCTTTGGCTTTCTCTTCTACGTCGTAGAAGTTATCGAACATCAGCAGGGTGTGGGACAGCGCTTTGGCCGCAATCGGCGCCAGTTTCACATCGTCCAGCGCATCAATCAGCGGATGAATGTTGTAACCACCCTGCATGGTGCCCAGCAGTTCAATGGCTTTTTCTGGGGAGACCAGCGGGGAGGTGGTGTCGCCTTTCGCGACAGCAGCGAGAAAACCGGCTTTAACATAAGCGGCTTCATCTACGCCAGGAGGAACGCGGTTGATCAACAGGTCTAACAGGAATTCTTCTTCGCCCACAGGCGGGGTCTTCAGCAGCTCGACAAGCGCAGCCATTTGGGTTGCGTCTAAAGGTTTTGGCACAATCCCCTGGGCAGCACGCTCAGCTACGTGCTTACGGTATTCTTCTAGCACGACGATATCTCCTCGCTCTCATTGTCATAATGCGGCGCTTTTGTTGATGGGCGATTCTCTTCACGCTCCTGTGAGACAGTAGTTAGTAGGGTAAATGCCCGGTACCGCATAAGGCACAATAACAGGATTTTCTTTAAGTGTTAATCTGTTTACAAAAAAGCAACATAAAAAAGTGGCTGAATCGTTAAGGATGGTCTAATGCTCTACTGAGACGGGAGCTGCAGCCATAAATGCTTATCTCATTTCGTGCTTTGATCGTCACGTAACGTTACCGATCCCAACATTAGCTAAAAATTAAACTATCGTCCCTTTATACTCACGCGAAACTGCACCCCGTCGGCGGCAGGCATAATGACCATAGCGATTCTCGGGAATCGGGAGAGATAAAATGACGTTGCCCTTTAAACCCCATCTCATTGCCCTTGTGTGCAGTGCCGGGTTATTTGCCGCTTCGGGCGTACTGTATGTTAAAAGCCGCGCTCCCGAAGCGCCCGCGCAGGCGGCGACTCCCGCCCCTGAGCAAACGCAGACCGCTGTGCCCGCGCCTGTCGCGAAAACGACCTTTACCACTGCGCAAATTGATCAATGGGTCTCGCCTGTCGCGCTTTATCCCGATGCCCTGCTTTCTCAGGTGCTCATGGCCTCCACCTACCCGGCGAACGTGGTTCAGGCCGTCCAGTGGTCGCGGGATAACCCCACGCTGCAAGGCGATGCCGCTATTCAGGCGGTGGCCAGCCAACCGTGGGACCCCAGCGTCAAATCGCTGGTCGCCTTTCCCCAGTTGATGGCGCTTATGGGCGAGAATCCGCAATGGGTGCAAAACCTGGGCGATGCGTTCTTAGCCCAGCCACAGGATGTGATGGATGCGGTGCAAAGGTTGCGTCTGCTCGCTCAACAAACCGGTTCGCTAAAATCAACGCCGCAGCAAACCGTCACCAGCGTGCCGAAGTCCAGCGCTTCTACCGCCGTCACGACGACAACAACCACCACCACATCCGCCAGTACGCCAGCGACACCGTCGACCGTCATCAAAATTGAACCCGCGAATCCGCAGGTGGTGTACGTGCCGAACTATAACCCCGCGACGGTGTATGGCGCCTGGCCCAATACCGCTTATCCGCCGGTGTATTTACCGCCCCCTCCGGGGCAGCAGTTTGCCGATAGTTTTGTTAAAGGTTTTGGTTATAGTCTGGGCGTCGCCACCACCTATGCGTTGTTCAGCAGCATAGACTGGGATGACGACGATCATCACCACCATGACGACGACCATCATGATGATGATTACCATCATGGTGGTAACGGTTATCAACATAATGGCGATAATATCAACATCAATGTCAATAATTTCAACCGGATATCCGGGCAAAACCTGCCGGGCCAAACGATGGGCTGGCAGCATAATCCCGCCTGGCGCAATGGCGTCCCCTATCCGAATAATACCGTTGCGCAACGGTTCCATCCCACCAATGTTAGCGGCGGGTTAAGCACAACGCAGCAAGCGCCAGTGTCTCGCGACAGTCAGCGCCAGGCGGCCATGACGCAATTCCAACAGCGCAGCCATACGGCGAACGCTTCTTTGCCAGCGCCAGGCACCCGCGATGCCCAGCGCAAAGCGGCATCGCAGCAGTTAAATCAAATTGCCCAGCGTAATAATTACCGTGGCTATGACGGAACACAAAACAGCAGTCGTCGCGAGGCGGCGCAGCAGACACTGAATAAATCCACCACGCAGCAGCATCGTTCCGAGCTGAAGGCTAAAGCCCAGCAGCACCCTGTTTCACAGCAGCAGAGAGACACCGCCCGCCAGCGTATTGAATCCTCTACGCCGCAGCAGCGTCAGGCATTTCGCCAGAATATGCACGCCAATGTGTTTAGCGGGAACGACAGTCGATCGCCGTCATGGCAATCGCAACAGCTACGCGGCCTGGAAAGCCGTCGCGGCAGTCACTTAAACACCGAGCAACGCGCCGCCGCGCGGGAACATTTTTCTGAACATCATGAATTTCATCGCCGTTAACCGGAGCAGATAATGAAAAAGGTTATGTTAAGCGCTCTGTTACTGTCGTTACCCTTGCTGGGCTACGCGCAGGAACGGTTCCCCTCCCCGGAAGCGGCCGCCAGCGCCTTCGCCGCGGCGGTAGCCGGAAAAAACGAAACGCAGCTTACCGCGCTACTGGGCGATGACTGGCGGCAATTTCTGCCGCCGGAAGGTGCCGATCCCGAGGCCGTGGCCCGCTTCAATCGTGACTGGCGCGAAGGCCATCGCATTGTACAAAAAGACAATACGGCGCACCTGAATGTCGGACGAGAAGACTGGCAGCTCCCGGTGCCCATGGTGAAAGAGACTGGCGGCTGGCGCTTTGATATGGCGGCAGCCGGAAATGAGATCCTCACCCGTACTATTGGGCGAAATGAACTTTCTACCTTACAGGCCATGCATGCTTACGTTGATGCGCAGCAGGACTATTACTTACAAAACCATCGCTGGGCGCACAGGATAATCAGTAGCGAAGGCCAAAAAGATGGCCTGTACTGGCCAACCAAAGCAGGCGACGTCCCCAGTCCGTTAGGCCCAAACTTTAGTCCCGCAGCGCCAGACGAGGGTTACCACGGCTACCATTTCCGTATTATCAGCGATAACGACGGTCACGGCGCGGCGCTTCTGGCCTGGCCGATGCATTACGGCGAAACCGGGGTGATGAGTTTTATGGTCAACCAGGACGATCGTATTTATCAGGCGGATTTAGGCAAGGAGACGGAGAGTAAAGTTCAGGCTATCACGCGTTTTGCGCCAGACGCGCAGTGGCAGGTCGCCGAATAACCCGTAAGCGCCTGGCGTTATCGCCAGGCCGTGATCATTAGCCCTGATGCGGCATCAATTCCGGGTGGCCTTGTACCGGCGGCTTGTTGCTGGTCAGCGCGGCTTCATCAGCCTGAATGCTGCCGGAATTGGCCGCCCATACGCCTTCATGCGTGTGGGTGATCTGCTGATGCTGCGCATTCAAATCCTCGCCCATTGCCGCAATATGCGTGCTTTCCGTACCGCCGCTGTTAGTCGCCCAGGGGATGACGGGATCGCTGGCAAATGCCATGCCGGAAATCAAGGTCGCAGTTAGCGCTGCTGTTGTCAGAAAAAGTTTCATATATCAAACCTAATAATTAGCTCTATATTATTTTATAGCGTTACTAGTTTCAGGGGGATGACAAAGTAAGGAGAGGTATTTCTTACGAAACAATTAGTTGGTCGAAAATGACAGACAAAGGCACTACCGACGGCATAAGATTTGAAAAACGTACTGCTGCGGAAAAGATAAATTTTGCGGTTTCGTTATCCTTCGCCATCATTTGACACATCTGATTTGCCATGCATAAAAAAAGCGGCTGTAAAGCCGCTTTTCTGTATCGGGTGGCGCATTGCCACCTACAGAAGATTATTTCTTCTTCGCTTTCGGGTTCGGCAGGTCGGTAATACTACCTTCGAACACTTCAGCAGCCAGGCCCACGGACTCATGCAGAGTCGGGTGAGCATGGATGGTCAGCGCGATATCTTCCGTGTCACAGCCCATTTCGATCGCCAGACCGATTTCACCCAGCAGCTCGCCGCCGTTGGTGCCGACAATCGCCCCGCCGATCACACGGTGAGATTCTTTGTCGAAAATCAGTTTGGTCATACCGTCTGCGCAGTCAGAAGCGATAGCACGGCCAGAAGCTGCCCACGGGAAGGTGGCGGTTTCATAGCTGATGCCTTTTTCTTTCGCTTCTTTCTCGGTCAGGCCAACCCATGCCACTTCTGGCTCGGTGTACGCGATAGACGGGATAACTTTCGGATCGAAGTAGTGTTTCTTACCGGCGATAACTTCAGCGGCAACGTGACCTTCGTGAACGCCTTTGTGCGCCAGCATCGGCTGACCGACGATATCGCCGATAGCGAAGATGTGCGGCACGTTGGTGCGCAGCTGTTTGTCCACGCGGATAAAGCCACGGTCGTCAACTTCCACGCCTGCTTTGCCCGCGTCGAGGTTTTTACCGTTCGGCACACGACCGATCGCTACCAGAACCGCATCATAACGCTGCGCTTCAGCCGGGGCTTTTTTGCCTTCCATCGAAACGTAGATACCGTCTTCTTTCGCTTCAACGGCAGTCACTTTGGTTTCCAGCATCAGGTTGAATTTCTTGCTGATGCGCTTGGTGAAGACTTTAACGATGTCTTTATCAGCCGCCGGGATAACCTGGTCGAACATTTCAACCACGTCAATCTCTGAACCCAGTGCGTGGTATACGGTACCCATTTCCAGACCGATGATACCGCCGCCCATGACCAGCATACGCTTCGGCACTTCTTTCAGTTCCAGAGCGTCGGTAGAATCCCATACGCGCGGGTCTTCATGCGGAATAAACGGTAATTGGATCGGACGAGAACCTGCCGCGATGATCGCGTTGTCGAAGTTGATCACGGTTTTGCCGTTTTCGCCTTCAACTTCCAGGGTGTTCGCCCCGGTGAATTTACCCAGACCGTTGACCACTTTCACCTTACGGCCTTTGGCCATACCCGCCAGACCGCCGGTCAGCTGCGTGATCACTTTCTCTTTCCAGGTACGAATCTTGTCGATATCGGTTTTCGGCTCACCGAAGACGATACCGTGTTCAGCCAGCGCTTTGGCTTCTTCGATAACTTTTGCTACGTGCAGCAGCGCTTTAGAAGGGATACAGCCGACGTTCAGACAAACACCGCCAAGGGAGTTGTAGCGTTCTACAATTACGGTTTCCAGACCTAAATCAGCGCAACGGAAAGCGGCAGAATAGCCTGCCGGGCCCGCCCCAAGTACCACGACCTGAGTTTTGATTTCAGTACTCATCATGACCTCTTTATTTGTATCCGGCGGTCCGGGGTACTTGATCGCCCATCATCCACCGGGTCGTTCTATCCGCCCGTATCTTACAAAATTGTTAACAATTTTGAAACAACAAACGGATCACGAATTATCGCTTTCGCTAATAACCTCACAAAATACATGAGATTATCAAAAAAAAGCCGGCCGTCGGGCCGGCTTTTTCGCTTACATCACCAGACGGCGAATGTCAGACAACATATTGTTGATAATGGTAATGAAACGCGCACCATCAGCACCATCGATCACACGGTGGTCGAAGGAAAGAGAGATAGGCATCATCAGACGCGGCACAAACTCTTTCCCATTCCACACCGGTTCCATCGCCGACTTAGAAACGCCGAGGATAGCCACTTCCGGCGCGTTAACAATCGGCGCGAAGTGGGTAGTTCCCAGACCGCCGATGCTGGAGATAGTGAAGCAACCACCCTGCATTTCGCCAGCGGTCAGCTTACCATCACGCGCTTTTTTGGAGATGGTGGTCAGTTCACGAGACAGCTCGGTCACGCTCTTCTTATTCACGTCTTTAAAGACCGGAACCACCAGGCCATTCGGAGTATCAACCGCCACGCCGATGTTGATGTATTTTTTCAGGGTCAGACGCTGACCGTCTTCAGACAGCGAGCTGTTGAAGCGCGGCATCTGTTCCAGAGCAGCGGCAACCGCTTTCATGATGAAGACCACTGGCGTGTATTTCACATCCAGTTTGCGCTTCTCAGCTTCGGCGTTCTGCTGTTTACGGAACGCTTCCAGATCGGTGATATCGGTTTTGTCGAAGTGCGTAACGTGCGGGATCATCACCCAGTTACGGCTCAGGTTCGCACCAGAGATTTTCTGGATACGACCCAGTTCGACTTCTTCAACTTCACCAAACTTGCTGAAGTCCACTTTCGGCCACGGCAGCATACCCGGGATACCGCCGCCCGCAGCAGCCGGTGCAGCTTCCGCGCGTTTGATAGCGTCTTTCACGTAAGCCTGAACGTCTTCGCGCAGAATACGGCCTTTACGGCCAGTCCCTTTCACTTTCGCCAGGTTGACGCCAAACTCGCGCGCCAGACGGCGAATCAGCGGAGTAGCGTGAACGTACGCGTCGTTTTCAGCGAACTCAGATTTGCCTTCCGCTTTGGCAGCCGGGGCAGCAGGCTTCTCAGCTTTCGCCGCCGGAGCCGGCGCCGCCGCTTCCTGTTTAGCCGGAGCGGCCGCAGGCGCTGCGCCTTCCACTTCGAAGACCATAATCAGCGAGCCGGTTTTCACTTTATCGCCGGTGCTGATTTTGATTTCTTTCACGGTGCCCGCGAACGGCGCAGGCACTTCCATAGAGGCTTTGTCGCCTTCCACGGTGATCAGCGACTGTTCAGCGGCAACTTTATCGCCGACTTTGACCATCACTTCGGTGACTTCAACTTCGTCGCCGCCGATGTCCGGTACGTTAACGTCTTTCACGCCCGTCGCTGCTGCTGGAGCAGCCGCAGCCGGAGCGGCTTCCGCTTTCGCTGGTGCTGCTGCGCCTGCTTCACCCGCCACTTCGAAGACCATAATCAGTGAGCCGGTAGACACTTTATCACCGGTGTTCACTTTGATCTCTTTCACGGTGCCCGCGAACGGCGCCGGCACTTCCATAGAGGCCTTGTCGCCTTCGACGGTGATCAGCGACTGTTCAGCTTCAACGGTGTCGCCCACTTTCACCATCACTTCAGTCACTTCAACTTCGTCACTGCCGATATCCGGAACGTGAACGTCTTTCGCCGCTGCCGCAGCAGGTGCTGCTGCCGGAGCCGCTTCTTTCTTCTCTTCTGCCTTAGCAGGCGCAGCGTCAGCTGCACCGTCGGCGGAATCGAAAATCATGATAAGTGCACCGGTCTCAGTTTTGTCGCCGACAGAGACTTTGATCTCTTTCACGACGCCAGCCTGCGGAGACGGGACTTCCATAGAGGCTTTGTCGCCTTCTACGGTGATCAGCGACTGTTCAGCTTCAACTTTGTCGCCCACTTTGACCAGAATCTCGGTGATTTCAACTTCATCTGTCCCGATGTCCGGTACTTTGATTTCGATAGCCATTATTCTTTTACCTCTTACGCCAGACGCGGGTTAACTTTATCTGCATCGATGTTGAATTTGGTAATCGCATCCGCTACCACTTTCTTGTCGATTTCGCCACGTTTAGCCAGTTCGCCCAGCGCTGCGACAACCACATAAGAAGCATCAACTTCGAAGTGGTGACGCAGGTTCTCACGGCTGTCGGAACGACCGAAGCCATCCGTACCCAGTACGCGATAGTCGTCAGCCGGTACGTAAGTACGAACCTGCTCGGCGAACAGTTTCATATAGTCAGTAGATGCCACTGCCGGAGCGTCGTTCATCACCTGAGCGATGTACGGTACGCGCGGGGTTTCCAGCGGGTGCAGCATGTTCCAGCGCTCACAATCCTGACCATCACGCGCCAGTTCGGTGAAGGAGGTTACGCTGTACACGTCAGAACCTACGCCGTAGTCTTTCGCCAGGATCTGTGCCGCTTCACGCACGTGACGCAGGATAGAACCGGAGCCCAGCAGCTGAACTTTACCTTTGCTACCTTCAAGGGTTTCGAGTTTGTAGATACCTTTACGGATACCTTCCTCGGCACCTGCTGGCATGGCCGGCATGTGGTAGTTTTCGTTCAGGGTGGTGATGTAGTAGTAAACGTTCTCTTGTTTCTCACCGTACATACGCTCCAGACCATCATGCATGATGACAGCCACTTCGTAAGCGTAAGCCGGGTCGTAAGAGATACAGTTCGGGATAGTCAGCGACTGAATGTGGCTGTGACCATCTTCGTGCTGCAGACCTTCGCCGTTCAGCGTAGTACGACCGGAAGTCCCGCCGATCAGGAAGCCGCGAGCCTGCTGGTCGCCAGCCTGCCAGCACAGGTCGCCGATACGCTGGAACCCGAACATGGAGTAGTAGATATAGAACGGGATCATCGGCAGATCGTTGGTGCTGTAAGAGGTCGCCGCAGCCAGCCAGGATGCGCCTGCGCCCAGCTCGTTGATCCCTTCCTGCAGAATCTGGCCTTTCTCGTCTTCTTTGTAGTAAGCAACCTGCTCACGGTCCTGCGGGGTGTACTGCTGGCCGTTCGGGCTGTAGATACCAATCTGACGGAACAGACCTTCCATACCGAAAGTACGCGCTTCGTCGGCGATGATCGGTACCAGGGCGATCTTTGATCGACTTGTTCTTCAGCATCACGTTCAGGGCGCGCACGAAAGCGATCGTAGTGGAAATCTCTTTGCTTTGCTCTTCCAGCAGCGCGCCGAAATCTGAAAGTTGAGGCAGCTCTAACTTCTCGGTGAAGTTCGGCTGACGGCTTGGCAGGTAGCCATGCAGCGCCTGACGGCGTTCATGCAGGTATTTGTGTTCTTCAGAACCTTCCGGGAAGGTAATGTACGGCAGTTTTTCGAGATCAGCATCGGCAACCGGCACGTTGAAACGATCGCGGACGTAACGCACGCCGTCCATGTTCATTTTCTTAACCTGGTGAGCGATGTTTTTACCTTCCGCGGTGTCACCCATGCCGTAACCTTTAATGGTATGGGCCAGGATTACGGTCGCTTTGCCTTTGGTTTCCTGCGCTTTTTTCAGTGCCGCGTAAACTTTCTTCGGATCGTGACCACCGCGGTTCAGCGCCCAAATCTGCTCGTCAGTCCAGTCAGCCACCAGCGCGGCGGTTTCCGGATATTTACCGAAGAAGTGCTCACGTACGTAAGCGCCGTCTTTGGATTTGAAGGTCTGGTAGTCACCGTCAACGGTTTCGTTCATCAGCTGGATAAGCTTACCGCTGGTGTCTTTACGCAGCAGTTCATCCCAACGACCGCCCCACATGACTTTGATCACGTTCCAGCCAGCACCTGCAAAGATGCCTTCCAGTTCGTTAACAATCTTGCCGTTACCGGTGACCGGGCCGTCAAGACGTTGCAGGTTACAGTTGATAACAAAGACCAAGTTGTCCAGTTTTTCACGGGTGGCGATGGTGATCGCGCCTTTGGATTCCGGCTCGTCCATCTCGCCGTCGCCGAGGAAGGCGTAAACGGTCTGTTTAGAGGTATCTTTCAGGCCACGGTGTTCCAGATATTTCAGGAATTTCGCCTGGTAGATAGCACCGATTGGGCCCAGACCCATAGAGACGGTCGGGAACTGCCAGAATTCCGGCATCAGTTTCGGGTGCGGATAGGAAGAGAGGCCATTGCCATGCACTTCCTGACGGAAGTTATCCATCTGTTCCTGGGTCAGACGACCTTCCAGGAACGCGCGAGCGTAGATGCCCGGAGAGATGTGGCCCTGGAAGTACACCAGGTCGCCGCCATCCTGTTCGTTGCGCGCACGGAAGAAATGGTTGAAACAGACATCATAGATCGTGGCGGAAGACTGGAAGGACGCCATGTGGCCGCCCAACTCAAGGTCTTTTTTAGACGCGCGCAGCACGGTCATGATGGCGTTCCAGCGGATCGCAGAACGAATGCGACGTTCCAGCTCCAGATTGCCCGGGTATTCCGGTTCGTCTTCAACGGCAATAGTGTTGATGTAATTACTGGCCCCTGCGCCTGCCGCGACTTTCACGCCGCCTTTACGAACTTCAGAAAGCAGTTGGTCAATCAGATACTGAGCGCGCTCAACACCTTCTTCACGGATGACCGATTCGATCGCCTGTAGCCAGTCGCGAGTTTCGATCGGATCCACGTCATTTTGGAAACGTTCTGACATGGGGGTATTCCTTATCTATCTAATACGTTGAGTTATCTGGAACCTGTCCCATTAAACTTTCGTCAGAAAGCTTAATAAGACAGGTTCTGCGTTTAGTTGCCGCGCACATTTTTGCGCTTTATTCACAACATCTTCTGGTTAACGTTCTGCCAGAAAAAACTAATTCTTGCGCTGTTCCAGGCGGCGTAAAGCGCGTTCACGACGGCTCTCCTCACGGCTTCTGTCCAGCATAATCTCTTCGATAAACGCCAGATGTCGGTGTGACGCTTCACGCGCTTCTTCTGGTTTTCCGGCCATAATGGCTTCAAATATACGGGTGCGATGCGTACTCACCAGCGGCAGCATCTCCCGACGCGCATACAGCAATTCGAAGTTCTGCCGCACGTTTTGCGCCAGCATCGGCTCCATACACCTTAGCAGATGAAGCAATACCACGTTGTGCGCCGCTTCGGTGACGGCGATTTGATACTGGAGCACGGCTTCGGACTCGGCATCCAGATCGCCGGACTCTTGCGCCAGCTCAATAGCATGGTGCAGCTCGCGAATACGGTCTTTATCTTCATCGGTGCTGCGCAGCGCCGCGTAATAAGCCGCAATGCCTTCCAGAGCATGGCGCGTTTCGAGCAGGTCAAACTGGGATTCAGGGTGATCGGAGAGCAGTTCCACCAGCGGGTCGCTAAAGCTCTGCCACAGGCTGCTCTGCACGAAGGTTCCGCCGCCCTGGCGACGAAGCAACAATCCCTTCGCTTCGAGACGTTGAATCGCCTCGCGCAAGGAGGGACGGGAGACGTCGAACTGTTTTGCCAGTTCACGTTCCGGTGGGAGTTTTTCTCCGGGACGCAATGTTCCCTCAAGGATTAAAAACTCCAGCTGCTGCTCGATCACATCGGAGAGTTTTGGTTGGCGGATTTTGCTGTAGGCCATGATTTCCTGTCTTAAGCCATTTGCCCGGAGTCAATTGGTCTTACCAATTTCATGTCTGTGACGCTAAAGTAACAAAGTATTCACCTTCTGTCCATACAGGTTTTGATTGAAATCAGTAAAGGAGGCACATTTTAACAATTTTACAGAAATCATGTTTCAAAACTGTAACTGTGCACAAATGTTAAATTTACCCACCTGGAGGTAGATTTAACGTATTTGAAACGATAAAAAATCTCATCTGAACCGATTCAACAGCAGATTAAATGCATTTTTATGCATAAATAATGAATAAAAACAAATCAACCTTTGTAAGGGAAAATAAAAGGAGGTATTTACAAGTGCTTTCTTTTTACGCAACTCGTCATCACCCCTGCACAAAGCAGGTGCATTCCCGGCCACATACCATTATTCTGATCAAGACGAAAGAGTTGAAGTGACATTTTAAAAAGCGAGCTTGTAAATAAATCAATACAAAAAGCGGAATTGCAAACTTACACACGCACTACTGCATCGTTCAAAATAAGCGCGTTATGAATAAACCGCGCCCGATACACGAGGTTTTATAATGGACAGTCAGCAGCACAGCGAGCAGCTCAAGCGCGGCCTGAAAAACCGCCATATTCAGCTTATCGCATTGGGCGGCGCGATAGGGACAGGCTTGTTCCTGGGAAGCGCCTCCGTTATTCAGTCGGCGGGGCCAGGAATTATCCTGGGCTATGCGATTGCAGGCTTTATTGCCTTTCTGATTATGCGCCAGCTGGGGGAGATGGTGGTTGAAGAACCGGTCGCCGGCTCTTTTAGCCACTTCGCCTATAAATACTGGGGCGGCTTTGCCGGATTCGCTTCCGGCTGGAACTACTGGGTGCTGTACGTATTAGTTGCCATGGCGGAACTGACCGCAGTGGGTAAATATATCCAGTTCTGGTATCCGGAGATCCCCACCTGGGCTTCTGCGGCAGCCTTCTTTGTGATTATCAACGCCATCAACCTGACCAACGTTAAAGTGTTCGGTGAGATGGAGTTTTGGTTCGCCATTATTAAAGTGATCGCCGTCATCGCTATGATTCTGTTCGGCGCGTGGTTACTCTTCAGCGATACCGCTGGTCCGCAGGCCACCGTGCGCAACCTGTGGGAACAGGGTGGCTTTCTGCCGCATGGCTGGACCGGGCTGGTGATGATGATGGCCATTATTATGTTTTCGTTCGGCGGACTGGAGCTGGTAGGGATCACCGCCGCTGAAGCCGATAACCCGGAACAGAGCATCCCCAAAGCCACTAATCAGGTTATCTATCGCATCCTGATTTTTTATATCGGCTCGCTGGCGGTTCTGCTTTCGCTGCTGCCATGGACTCGCGTCACCGCCGATACCAGCCCGTTTGTCCTTATCTTCCATGAGCTGGGCGATACGTTTGTCGCCAATGCGCTGAATATCGTGGTTCTCACCGCCGCGCTATCGGTTTATAACAGCTGCGTTTACTGCAACAGCCGTATGCTGTTCGGTCTGGCCCAGCAGGGAAATGCGCCGAAAGCGCTGCTGAACGTCGACAAACGCGGCGTACCGGTGAGCTCCATTTTGGTTTCCGCCGTCGTGACGGCGTTGTGCGTGCTGCTCAACTACTTGGCCCCAGAGTCCGCATTCGGACTGCTGATGGCGCTGGTGGTCTCCGCGCTGGTCATTAACTGGGCGATGATTAGCCTTGCCCATATGATGTTCCGTCGCGCGAAACAGCAACAGGGCGTGAAAACCCGCTTCCCGGCCCTGTTTTATCCGTTCGGCAACGTTCTCTGTCTGCTGTTTATGGCGGCGGTATTGATCATTATGCTGATGACGCCAGGTATGGCGATCTCCGTGTGGCTGATTCCGGTATGGCTGCTCATCCTGGGCGTCGGCTACCTGTGTAAAGAAAAAACGGCAAAAACGGTGAAAGCCCACTGATCGTGGCGTTACTTTTCCGCCCTCCCCGTCCGGGGAGGGTGTTATCTGCCTCACAGTTTCCCACGTATAACCATTTTATCCATATCAGCGGCGTGATCCTGCTACGCAAATAAAAGCTCGCAGGCGAATAATTACCGCCATCATCTGATGGGGAGAAGTCTCAATGGATAAGGGCAGACTTTCGGTAAGAGAGAAAATCGGGTATGGTATGGGCGACGCCGGATGTAACATTATTTTTGGCGCTATCATGCTGTTTGTTAATTACTTTTATACGGATATTTTTGGTCTTACCCCGGCGTTAGTCGGTGTTTTACTCCTTTCAGTACGCGTTATCGATGCCGTTACCGATCCGGTGATGGGCGCGCTTGCCGATCGTACCCAAAGTAAATATGGTCGTTTCCGCCCCTGGCTACTGTGGATTGCATTTCCCTACGCGCTGTTCAGCGTTCTGATGTTCACGACGCCGGACTGGGGCTATAACAACAAAGTTGTCTATGCTTTCGTCACCTATTTTCTGCTTTCCGTGACCTACACCGCCATCAATATTCCCTATTGCTCACTGGGCGGCGTGATCACTAACGATCCAAAAGAGCGCGTGGCCTGTCAGGCTTATCGCTTCGTGTTAGTCGGCATCGCGACGCTGTTGCTATCGTTAACGCTATTGCCGATGGTGGACTGGTTTGGCGGCGGCGACAAAGCCAAAGGCTATCAGTTGGCGATGACCGTGCTGGCGATTATCGGCATGGGTATGTTTCTGTTCTGCTTTGCCAGCGTCCGCGAACGCGTTCGCCCTGCCGTTCCGACGCACGATGATATGAAGAATGATTTCAAAGATGTGTGGAAAAACGATCAATGGGTACGCATTCTGCTATTGACCTTATGTAACGTCTGCCCGGGGTTTATCCGTATGGCGGCGACCATGTATTACGTCACCTGGGTGATGGGACAAAGCACCCATTTCGCTACGCTTTTTATTAGTCTTGGCGTGGTCGGTATGATGATCGGCAGTATGCTGGCAAAAGTCTTAACCGATCGCTGGTGTAAATTGAAGGTATTTTTCTGGACCAATATCGCGCTGGCGATTTTCTCCTGCGCGTTCTATTTCTTTGATCCGAAAGCCACCGTGATGATAGTGGCGCTCTACTTCCTGCTCAATATTCTGCATCAGATCCCTTCCCCGCTGCACTGGTCGCTGATGGCGGACGTCGACGATTACGGCGAATGGAAAACCGGCAAACGCATTATCGGTATCAGCTTCTCCGGTAACCTGTTCTTCCTGAAACTGGGCCTGGCGATTGCCGGGGCGATGGTCGGCTTTTTGCTCTCCTGGTACGGTTATGACGCCAGCGCCAAAGCGCAAAGCGCCTCGGCGATGAACGGTATTATGCTGTTGTTTACCGTTATCCCCGGCGTTGGCTATCTGATTACCGCAGGCGTGGTACGTCTGCTGAAAGTTGACCGTGAACTGATGAAAAAAATCCAGGACGATTTGGAAAAACGTCGCACTAATTACCGCGAATTGAGTGAGTTGCAGGAGCTCAACGCCGCTGAAAGCGTAAGGAAAGCCTGATGGCAAACTGGCCAAACCCGTTTATTGAACAACGTGCCGACCCATTTATTTTACGCGACGGCAGCGATTACTACTTTATTGCCTCCGTACCGGAATATGACAGACTGGAAATCCGCCGGGCTAATTCGCTGGAAGGGTTGCGCGCCGCCGACCCCGTTGTCGTCTGGCGCAAACCGAAAACAGGCCCGATGAGCCAGCTTATCTGGGCACCGGAAATGCACCGCATCAACGGTAAGTGGTACATCTATTTTGCCGCTACCCATACTCAAGCGCTTGATAAGCTGGGAATGTTCCAGCACCGCATGTTTGCCCTGGAGTGCGCCGATGCCGACCCACTCACCGGCAAGTGGACGGAGAAAGGTCAAATTAAAACACCGTTTGATACCTTCGCCCTCGATGCCACCACTTTTTATCATCAGGGAAAGCAGTGGTATCTGTGGGCGCAAAAAGCGCCGGATATTGCCGGTAACTCAAATATTTATCTGGCTGAACTGGAAAATCCGTGGACGATTAAAGGCGAGCCGGTAAGGCTCAGTAAGCCAGAGTACGACTGGGAGTGTCGGGGTTTTTGGGTTAACGAAGGTCCGGCCGTCGTGGTGCATGGCGACAAGCTGTTTATCAGCTATTCGGCCAGCGCCACCGATGAAAACTACTGTATGGGGTTACTGTGGATTAACGTAAACGACGATCCGCTCACCCCGCAGAACTGGCATAAATCACCGCGCCCGGTCTTTACCACCAGCTATGAGAATCGCCAGTATGGGCCGGGACACAACAGCTTTACGCAAACGCCGGAAGGTGAAGATGTACTGGTGTACCACGCGAGAAATTACACCGAAATTGAAGGCGATCCGTTGTACGATCCCAACCGCCATACGCGTCTGAAACGGGTGCGCTGGGACGAAAACGGGATGCCTGATTTTGGCGTGCCGCCAGCCGATACGATCTAAGCCGTTGCACTGCCCGGTGGCGCTAGCGCTTACCGGGCCTACAGATTTTTCCATTGTAGGCCGCATAAGCGTTAGCGCCATCGGCACAACATTACACTAATGCCCCATAAATGGTGAGCAACGCAATAATCACCACCACCACAAACGAGGCCTTCTTCGCCATCGACACCGCCGCTTTGGGGGTTTCTACTTTGTCAGTATGCGGTTCGCGCGCCAGTGAGAACTGCGCCAGACGTGTGAGCACCTGATATTGCGAAGTATGCAGATCCGCCAGCGAGGCAAACCAGGCCGGCAACGCTTTCTCGCCATGCCCCAGTAATGCATACACTACGCCCGCCAGACGTACCGGAATCCAGTCCAGCACATGAAGAATAGCGTCAATGCCGGATTGCAAACGTTGGTGCGGCGTCTGATAGCGCGCCAGCCAAGTCTGCCAGGCCCGTAAAAACGCATAACCCACCAGCGTTACCGGCCCCCACGGACCGCCAACGATAAACCAAAATAGCGGTGCGAGGTAAAAACGGAAATTTATCCATAACAACGCATTTTGCAGATCACGCAAAAACTCACGCTCATTACAATCCGGCGGCACGCCGTGAATCAGCGTAAGCTCGCTGGCCATCGCCTCGCAAGGATGCGGATCGTTACGGGACGCCGCTTTCAGCCAGGCGTGATAATGTACTCGCACTTTGCCCGCGCCGATACACAGCACGCCCAGGAGAATCCACACCACCAGCGTCGGCACGTTAAATAGCAGCCCTTTTAACGCCTGGAGCAGTAGAAAAGTCACCACCATCGCGATCGCCGTCATTCCCATCGTGCGTAACATCGAAAAATGCGTAATCCGACGGAATAGCGCCTCCAGCCGATGATCGAGCTGCCAGTGCTCGCCCAGCTTAAACAGGCGCTCGACAATCAGCACCAGTAATGTCGTAAACAGCGTCATGTCATCTCCTTGTGCGACGAGAGGGCTACCAAAGCGCGAAAGCGCGGCCAGTCAAAGGCAGGGCCAGGGTCCGTTTTGCGGTCAGGCGCAATGTTGCAGTGTCCGGTCATATTGTCGGCGATCGCCGGATAGCTAGCGATAAGCGTGCGCGTCACGGCGGCTAGCTGCTGATACTGCGCATCGGTATAAGCCAGCGTATCCGTCCCCTCCAGCTCAATACCAATGGAGAAATCATTACAACGTTCCCGCCCCTGATAGTTTGACACGCCCGCATGCCACGCACGCTTATCAAAAGGCACATACTGGACGATTTCACCGTCGCGACGAATCAGACAATGGGCCGAAACACGAAGATGAGCGATTTCTGCAAAAAAAGGATGGGCGTCTGGATCTATCGTTCCGGTGAATAATGCATCGATCCACGGACCGCCAAACTCGCCGGGGGGCAGGCTAATATTATGCACCACCAGCAAGGACGGTTTTTCGTCATCCGGACGGCAATCATAATGCGGAGAAGGGACGCGTCGCGCCTCTACCAACCAACCCTTATCTGGCAACATGCGGAGTCTCCTTTTGAGTGGTGCTTATAGCTGCTTCAGAGTAGCATGTTTCTACCTTATGATTCGTTAGCAATTTGGAGTTTTATCATGCCGCCTCGCCGTTATAACCCAGACGACCGACGTGACGCGCTACTGGAACGCATTAATCTCGATATCCCTGCCGCCGTTGCTCAGGCGCTGCGTGAAGATTTAGGTGGAGAAGTCGATGCTGGCAACGATATCACCGCGCAACTTTTGCCGGCAGATACGCAAGCCCATGCCACGGTGATCACTCGTGAAGACGGCGTTTTCTGCGGCAAGCGCTGGGTTGAAGAGGTCTTCATCCAACTGGCGGGCGATGATGTGCGCCTCACCTGGCATGTCGATGACGGCGACGCCATTCACGCCAACCAAACAGTGTTTGAACTGAACGGCCCGGCTCGCGTATTGCTGACCGGCGAGCGCACGGCGCTAAACTTTGTCCAGACCCTTTCCGGCGTCGCCAGTGAAGTACGCCGCTACGTTGGACTGCTGGCTGGCACCCAAACCCAGTTGCTCGACACGCGTAAAACGCTGCCGGGTCTGCGCACCGCGCTCAAATATGCAGTTTTATGCGGCGGCGGCGCCAATCATCGTCTGGGCCTCACTGACGCGTTCCTGATTAAAGAAAACCATATCATCGCCTCCGGTTCTGTTCGTCAGGCGGTGGAAAAAGCGTTCTGGCTACATCCGGACGTGCCGGTAGAAGTCGAGGTCGAAAATCTGGATGAACTGGACGATGCGCTGAAAGCAGGCGCGGATATTATCATGCTGGATAATTTCAACACCGACCAGATGCGCGAGGCGGTGAAACGCGTCAACGGCCAGGCGCGGCTGGAAGTATCCGGCAACGTCACCGCGGAAACCTTACGCGAATTTGCTGAAACCGGGGTGGATTTCATCTCCGTTGGCGCGCTGACCAAGCACGTACGCGCGCTCGATCTCTCCATGCGTTTTCGCTGATCCTCTCCGCCCGATGGCGCTGCGCCGTCGGGTCTATAAATCACCTGTCCGTAGATCCGCGTCGTGATTCGGTAAAATATTCGTAGCGCCTCGCAATAACGTTGCCGTGTCATGTAACGCAGCGAAAATCTTCAGAATCCGCCTTCCCGTTTTACCTTTTGCCGCTCGCCCGCTCTTTCCTCGTTTGCCACAGTAGCGCCAGCTAACTCAAGGAGCGAACAATGGAAAAACAACGCGGTTTCACGCTTATCGAACTGATGGTCGTTATTGGCATCATCGCCATTTTAAGCGCCATTGGCATTCCGGCTTACCAGAACTATCTGCGTAAAGCGGCGCTGACGGATATGTTGCAAACGTTTGTCCCCTACCGTACCGCCGTCGAACTCTGCGCTCTGGAACATGGTGGGACGAGCACATGCGATGCGGGCGTCAACGGTATCCCCTCGCCCGTCATCACCCGTTATGTTTCGGGCATGAGCGTGGAAAAAGGCGTCATCACGCTTACCGGCCAGGAGAGTCTGAGCGGGCTTAACGTCATCATGACGCCCGCCTGGGACAATGCTAACGGCATTACCGGCTGGACGCGTAACTGCAATATTCAAAGCGACAGCGCGTTACAACAGGCTTGTGAAGATGCCTTCCGTTTTGACGCCAACTAAGGAGACAAGATGAAAGACGCTCAGCTCAACACCTTGTGTCAACGTCATCAGGCTGTACTGATCAATAGCGCCAGCAACAGTATCACTGTTGCAGTGGTCGACGCGCCCTCTCATGCGTTACTGGACGCTCTGCATTTCGCCACGCAAAAACAGATTGATATTGTGTGCTGGACTCGCCAGCAAATGGAAAATCATCGGCATAAGCCGGATCAGGCTCCCTCGGCAAACGCCGCGAAAGGCGGAGAAACCGCGGCCCAGCTTCTCAATCAGACATTACGCTCGGCGATGGCGAAACGCGCCTCTGATATCCATCTCGAACCAGGCGCCAGCCGCTACCGAATAAGACTCCGCATCGACGGCGTTCTTCATATTCTGCAGGACATCGCCAAAGAGACGGGGCTTGCGCTGACGGCCAGATTGAAAGTCCTGGGAAATTTGGACATCGCTGAACATCGACTGCCGCAGGACGGGCAATTTACCGTTGACCTGACGGGCGACAGCATCTCTTTTCGTATCGCCACGCTTCCCTGTAAAGAAGGCGAAAAAGTCGTCTTACGGTTGTTGCATCAGGTTGAACAAACGCTGGATCTGAACACGCTGGGCATGTACGGGGCACAACTTACCGCTTTTAGACAAGCCCTACAGCAACCTCAAGGGCTGGTACTGGTGACTGGCCCCACCGGTAGCGGAAAAACGGTCACGCTATACAGCGCGCTACAAACCCGGAATACGCCGGGTATCAACCTCTGTAGCGTTGAGGATCCGATAGAAATTCCACTGGATGGGATTAACCAGACGCAGATCCATCCCCGCGCCGGGCTCACCTTTCAAAATGTGCTGCGCGCGCTTTTACGCCAGGACCCTGACATCATCATGGTAGGTGAAATTCGTGACGGCGACACCGCAGAAATCGCCATTAAGGCGGCACAAACGGGCCATCTGGTACTTTCAACGCTCCATACGAACTCCACCAGCGAAACCCTGATACGTTTGCAGCAAATGGGCGTAGCACGCTGGATGATCTCATCGGCGCTTACGCTGGTGGTAGCGCAACGCCTGGTAAGAAAGCTTTGCCCGCACTGCAAACAGCGCCTGAACGATCCCGTGGTACTATCGCCCAATCTTTGGCCCAGCGCGCTGCCGCGCTGGCAGGCAAGCGGCTGTCAGCATTGCTACCACGGCTTTTATGGCCGAACCGCGTTATTCGAAGTGTTAACCGTTACCCCGGCATTACGTCAGTTAATTGCGAGCGGCGCATCGGCGCAAGCACTGGAAGCCCACCTCCAGCAGACCGGTACAGAGACGCTTTTTGAAAATGGCTGTCGCGCCGTTGAGCAAGGCATGACGTCCTTTGAAGAGATACTGCGCGTTCTGGGAATGCCCCATGAGCGTTAAACAGCTCTGGCACTGGCAAGGCGTTAACGATAAAGGTCAACTGGAACAAGACGTTGTATGGGTGGACAATCGTCTGGCGCTGATCATCACCCTGCAACATCAGCACATTATGCCGCTTCGCATCAAGCGCATAGGCGTTAACGCCGCACTGTGGAAAGAAGAGCAAAGCGCTGAAATTATTCATCAGTTGGCCACGCTCATTCATGCCGGGCTGACGCTTTCTGAAGGGCTGGAACTCCTTGCGAAACAGCATCCCCACCGACAATGGCAAGCGCTGTTGCGCACGCTGGCTCACGAGCTTGAACAGGGCGTCCCTTTTTCCAGCGCATTAGTCTCCTGGCCGCAGGTATTTCCGCCGCTCTACCAGACGATGATCCGCACCGGAGAGCTGACCGGCAAACTGGCCGAATGCTGCTTTGAACTGGCCCGTCAGCAAAAAGCGCAACGGCAGATTACGGTTAGCGTGAAAAAGGCGCTACGCTATCCCGTCATTATTCTGACAATGGCCGCCCTGGTCGTTTTCGCCATGCTGCACTTTGTCCTGCCGGAATTTGCCGCCATTTACCGTAGCTTCAATACCCCGCTCCCTCTTCTGACGCGCGGTATTATCGCGATAGCGCAATGGGGGTCGGCATGGGGTTGGCTCATCTTGTTCCTGACGATGCTCATTGCTATCGCTCACAGCAGGGTAAAACAAAAACCGTCCTGGCAAGCGCAGCGGCAGCGTCTTCTGCTACGGCTCCCCGTTATGGGTCGCCTGATAAGAAGCCAGAAACTAGCGCAAATATTCACCGTACTGGCATTAACCCAAAGCGCAGGCATTCCTTTTCTTCAGGGACTGGAAAGCGCTATCGATAGTCTCGGCTGCCCTTACTGGTCACAGCGTTTAACGCAGGTACATCAGGAGATCGCCGCGGGCAATCCGGTCTGGTTGGCGCTAAAAAATACCCAGGAATTTAGTCCGCTATGCCTGCAACTGGTCAGAACGGGCGAAGCGTCCGGCTCACTCGATATCATGCTGCATAACCTTGCCCGTCACCACAGTGAAACTACGCTGGCGCTGGCCGATAATCTGGCGTCGCTGTTGGAACCGGCGTTATTGATCATCACCGGCTTAATTATCGGTACGCTGGTGGTGGCGATGTATTTGCCGATTTTTCATTTGGGAGACGCGATGAGCGGGATGGGATAAGGCTGGCGCACATGTACGCCAGCCAGAATATTAGAGGCTATTGAAAATGCGGTTTTCTTGTTCCTGCACCCGAATAAAGGTGGTGCGTTTGGTCAACTCTTTCAGGCGAGACGCGCCGACATAAGTGCAGGCTGAGCGTAGACCGCCCAGGATATCGCGGGCGGTATTGCCCACCGGCCCACGCAGCGGCAATTTAACCGTTTTACCTTCTGCCGCGCGGTATTTCGCAACGCCGCCGACATGACGGTTCATCGCAGATTCCGAACTCATGCCGTAGAACAGCATGAATTTCTCGCCATTCTCTTCTACCACGCTGCCGCCGCTCTCTTCGTGACCCGCCAGCATACCGCCCAACATAACGAAATCCGCGCCGCCGCCGAAGGCTTTTGCTACGTCGCCTGGCATGGTGCAGCCGCCATCGCTGACGATCATGCCGCCCAGGCCATGCGCCGCGTCAGCACATTCGATAACCGCCGACAGTTGCGGATAACCAACGCCGGTTTTTACACGCGTCGTGCATACGGAGCCGGGACCAATTCCCACTTTCACGATATCGGCGCCGGAGAGGATAAGCTCTTCGCACATCTCGCCCGTTACCACATTGCCTGCGCAGATTGTTTTTGTCGGCCATGCTTCACGTGCTTTCGCGACGAACTGCACAAAATGTTCTGAATAGCCATTGGCCACATCAATACAGACAAAGTTCAGCGCAGGATTCAGCGCCAGAATCTGCACGGTTTTTTCGAAATCAGCATCAGAGGTCCCGGTGGAAACCATCACATGCTTGAGAACATCAGCCGAAGCCGTGTTGATAAAAGCTGCCCATTCTTCAACGGTATAATGTTTATGTACAGCAGTCAGAATATCAAACCCGGCCAATGCTTGCGCCATTTCAAACGTCCCGACGGTATCCATATTGGCCGCGATAATCGGTACGCCAGACCAGGTCTGACCTGAGTGTTTAAAGGTGAATTGACGTTCCAGTTCGACATCGGAACGGCTTTTGAGGGTAGAACGCTTAGGACGGATAAGAACGTCTTTGAAACCTAACTTCAGATCTTCTTCAATACGCATGTACGGATTCCTGGGGTTAATGGCGAAAAATCGAAACTCACAACTCCAGTGACGTTATCATACGCACTAATCATGGCCGTACAAGACTGCGAAATTCTCTTTTTTTACGTTACAATCCCATAAATTTACCTGGCGAATAGTAGGTTAATGCTCAGAGCGTATCGTCTTTGTATGCTTAAAATTTAATCTTTTGATTGTCAAACTAAAATTCCGGAAGCTGGAGATATGAGGTATACCGTAGCCTTAACCGGCGGTATTGGCAGCGGTAAAAGTACCGTCGCTGATGCCTTCGCTGACCTCGGAATAACCGTCATCGACGCGGATATTATCGCGCGCCAGATGGTTGAGCCAGGGCAGCCCGCCCTGAACGCAATAGCGGAACATTTTGGTTCTGAACTTATCGCCGCCGACGGCACGTTACGTCGCCGGGCGCTGCGTGAGCGTATTTTTTCGCATCCGGAAGAAAAAGCCTGGCTTAACGCTCTGCTTCATCCCTTAATTCAGCAGGAAACCCAACAACAGTTTCAACAGGCTACGTCGCCCTATGTGTTATGGGTTGTGCCTCTGCTGGTTGAAAACAGGCTGTATCAAAAAGCCAACCGCGTACTGGTGGTTGACGTGATGCCCGAAACGCAACTCATACGCACAATGCAGCGTGATGATGTTACGCGCGAGCATGTTGAACACATTCTCGCTGCGCAGGCGACGCGTGAAGCGCGCCTTGCCGTGGCGGACGATGTTATTGATAATAACGGCGCACCGGATGCTATCGCATCAGATGTGGCCCGCCTGCACGCCAGTTATCTTAAGCTCGCGTCGCAGTTTGTCTCACAGGAAAAACCGTAATGCACACCCAGGTCCTATTTGAACACCCTCTCAATGAGAAGATGCGTACGTGGCTGCGCATAGAGTTTTTGATCCAACAGCTCTCCATCAACCTGCCAATTGCAGACCATGCTGGCGCACTGCATTTTTTCCGTAACATCAGCGATCTACTGGATGTGTTCGAACGGGGCGAAGTCCGTACCGAACTGCTGAAAGAACTGGAGCGCCAGCAGCGTAAATTACAGGCCTGGGTTGAGGTTCCCGGCGTCGATCAAGACCGTATTGAAGCCCTGCGCCAGCAGTTAAAATCGGCGGGCAGCGTGCTGATCTCCGCCCCGAGGATTGGCCAGCAGCTACGCGAAGATCGCTTGATTGCCCTTGTGCGTCAACGCTTAAGTATTCCTGGCGGCTGTTGCAGTTTCGATTTACCCACTCTGCATATCTGGTTGCACCTACAACAGGCGCAGCGCGACGCCCAGATTGAAAGCTGGCTTGCCAGCCTGAATCCCCTCACCCAGGCGCTGACGCTGGTGCTTGATCTGATCCGTAATTCAGCGCCTTTCCGTAAGCAAACCAGCCTGAACGGTTTTTATCAGGATAACGGGGACGACGCCGATTTGCTGCGTCTTATGCTGACGCTCGATTCACAACTTTATCCGCAAATTTCCGGCCATAAGAGCCGTTTTGCCATTCGCTTTATGCCGCTGGATAGTGAAAATGGTCTGGTGCCGGAGCGTCTTGATTTTGAACTGGCCTGTTGCTAAGGAGTAAAAATGTCTGACGTGACCGTCGTAAACTGTCCGACCTGCGGTAAACCGGTCGTCTGGGGGGAAATTAGCCCCTTCCGCCCATTTTGTTCTAAACGCTGTCAGCTAATTGATTTGGGCGAATGGGCCGCCGAAGAGAAACGAATCGCCAGCAGCGGCGACCCGTCTGATAGCGACGACTGGAGCGAAGAGCGCTAACGGTGATGGCTCTGTTGAGACGGCAATATCGCCTTATGACAAAAATAATCAATAAATACGCGTAGTTTTGGCGCCATATGCGCGCGGCCGGGATAATACAAATAAAACCGGTCCGCCGCAGGCAGCCACTCCTCAAGCACGGAACACAACCGCCCATCCTGTAAGTCTTCGTGGACATCCTGTTCAAAAACATAGGTTAGCCCTGCCCCATCACGCGCGGCGGAGAGACGCAACGCTTTATCATTCACCATTAACGCGGCTTCCGGCGTAATTTCCAGCCGTTGCGCTCCATGAACAAACTCCCACCGATATAGCCCGCTCTCACGCGTAAAACGATGGCAAAGGCAGCGGTGATTGATGAGTTCCTGAGGGTGCAGCGGCGTGCCAAAACGCGCAAGGTATGCAGGGGATGCTACGATCGCCGGGCGTAAAACATCACCGAGCGGAACGACATTCATATCAAGTTGTACCGCATCGCCAAAGCGAATACCGGCATCAAAGCGTTCGTTAATTAAATCCACAAAACCGTCATTCACATCGATATCCAGCCGAATATCGGGATAATCGCGCATGAAACCGGCGAGATTAGGTTGTAACAGAAGCGTGGCCGCCGTGCGCGGTACGGTCAGGCGTAATGTCCCTCCGGGTATATCGCGGCTCTGGCGGGCATGTTCCATCGCCTCATCAATATGGGCCAATGCGGGTCTGATACTGGCAAGAAAGGCATGTCCTGCTTCTGTCAAACCGACACGCCGGGTGGTTCGGTTCAACAATTTCACGCCAAGTTCATCCTCCAGTTGGCGCATATTCTGACTTAACGCCGACGTGGAAATATGTAACTGCGCCGCTGCCCGCGTGAAGCTATGGTTTTCAGCAATCATGCAAAAAGCATGCAATATGGACATCACATCATGACGCATTATTAAGCCAGCCTTCATAAACCATGCTTATTCCCCCTATTTTTCATGTTATACGCCAGGTATAGACTACCTGCCATGCACAAAATATCCTCATGGAGGCAGTATGCAATATCGTACATTAGGCGCAAACGGACCGCGAGTGTCAGCCATCGGACTGGGATGTATGGGCATGAGCGCATTTTACGGCGCTCATGACGACAGCACCTCAATTAAGACGCTACATTATGCGTTAGATCAGGGGGTAACACTGCTCGATACCGCAGATATGTATGGCCCTTATACCAATGAAAGGTTAGTCGGAAAAGCCATCGCCGATCGTCGCGATCGGGTATTTTTAGCGACGAAATTTGGTATCGTTCTCGACCCTGCTAACCCTATGGCGCGTGGCGTCAATGGCAGACCGGAGTACGTTCGCCGTAGTTGTGAGCAAAGCCTGCAACGCCTGGGGGTCGATCATATCGATCTGTACTATCAACATCGCGTTGATCCATCAGTTCCCATAGAAGAGACTGTCGGTGCAATGGCGGACCTGGTGCGCGAGGGAAAAGTGCGTTATCTCGGGCTATCCGAAGCATCAACGCAAACGCTGGAACGCGCCCATAACGTTCACCCTATTACCGCGCTGCAAAGTGAGTATTCGCTTTGGTCCCGCGAAGCGGAAATTTCAGCACTTTCCACCTGTGAACGGTTGGGTATAGGATTCGTCGCTTACAGCCCGCTGGGACGCGGATTTCTGACCGGTACGATTAAAACGCCAGAAGATTTTGCTGCGAATGACTTCCGTCGCACAAATCCCAGGTTCATGGGTGAGAGCTTCTCGCGCAATTTACGTCTGGCTGAAGCAATAAAACAAATGGCACGCGAAAAAGAGTGTACCCCCGCACAATTAGCGCTGGCCTGGCTGCTGGCCCGCAACAGGCACATCGTTCCCATTCCCGGCACCCGCCACTGCGCCAGGGTGGATGAAAACCTCGGCGCGTTATCACTGACCCTAAGCCCGCAGGAGCTGACGGCAATTGAGGCGGTTTTTCCTCACGACACCGCGGCCGGCCCCCGCTACTGGCCGGAAATTATGTCGACATTAAATCGCTAATAAGATCGATGGGGATCGTGTTGCGATCCCTCACTAAAGCGCAAATTGGCGTAATTTACGAATAATCGGTTCATTGGCCGGCGGAAAATCGTCCGTATTCAACGCGTTCTGCGCGATCCACCGTCCCGGCTGTCCTTCTTTCCCCCACGGTTCGCCCTCCCAGCGTTCAACCAGCCAAAACCACAGCGTGATGTGTCTATCCGGGAATTGATATTCCAGAGTGTCGAATAATGTCACCTGTGTTGGCGTAATCCCCACCTCTTCCTGTAGCTCCCGGATCAACGCCTGCTCTGGTGTTTCGCCGGCTTCAATTTTTCCGCCGGGAAATTCAAGCTTGTTCGCCATATGCGCATCAGCGGCGCGTTGGGTAATAAAAATTTCGTCGTTCGGGTTGCGGATAATCCCAACCGCGATTTGCAGTTTTTTCATCTTGTTGCATCCATAAAAAAGGCGCAGTCGCCTGCGCCTTTTTACCTGTGTTCAATGCCAGGCCGAATAAGCGTAGCGCCCTTCGGCAATAATGCCAGCACCGACCTGATGGCAACACATTATGTCTTATCAGGCCGGTAAGGTTATCGCATTAGCTCAGGCGACCGTGACACTGTTTGTATTTCTTACCGGAACCGCACGGGCAAGGATCGTTACGTCCAATCTTACGTTCGCCTGTTTGGGCGGCCAGATCGGCAGCCACGGCGGCATCGTCATCCTGATGGCTTAGCTGCTGCATCTGCGCCAGTCGCTCCGCCTCTTCGCGACGCTGCATTTCCATCGCTTCGACCTCTTCAGGCATACGTACCTGGACTTTGCTCAGGGTACTGATCACTTCATATTTCAGCGATTCCAGCATCGCGGCGAACATAGCGAAGGATTCGCGCTTGTATTCCTGCTTCGGATCTTTTTGCGCATAGCCGCGCAGATGAATACCCTGACGCAGGTAATCCATCGCCGCCAGATGCTCTTTCCACAGGGAATCGAGCGTTTGCAGCATCACGCCTTTTTCGAAATGACGCATCATTTCAGCGCCAACCACCTCTTCTTTACGCTGATACACCTCGATGGACTGCGCCAGGATGCGCTCACGCAGCGTCTCCTCATGTAGCTCCGGCTCTTTATCCAGCCATTCGGCAATCGGCATCTCCAAGTCGAAGTCGTTTTTCAGGCGTTCTTGCAAACCCAGGATGTCCCACATCTCTTCCAGCGACTGCGGCGGAATGTAGGCGTCGATAGTCGCCTTAAAGACATCTTCGCGAATGCTGTTAATGGTGTCGCTCACGTCAGACACATCCAGCAGTTCGTTACGCTGGGTATAAATTGCACGGCGCTGATCGTTCGCCACATCATCATATTCCAGCAGTTGCTTACGAATATCGAAGTTACGGCTTTCTACTTTACGCTGCGCGTTAGCGATAGCTTTCGTCACCCACGGGTGCTCAATCGCTTCGCCCGGCTTCATCCCCAGTTTACGCATCATACCGGAGACACGATCGGAGGCGAAAATACGCATCAGCGCATCTTCCATCGACAGATAGAAACGGGAAGAACCCGGATCGCCCTGGCGACCGGAACGGCCACGCAGCTGGTTGTCGATACGGCGGGATTCATGGCGCTCGGTGCCAATGATATGCAGACCACCGGCAGCTAGAACCGCGTCATGGCGTACCTGCCAGTCCGCTTTAATCTGCGCAATCTGTTCTTCCGTCGGCGCTTCCAGCGCGGCGACTTCCGCCTGCCAGCTACCGCCCAGCATAATATCGGTACCACGACCCGCCATGTTAGTAGCGATAGTGACCGCCGCTGGATAACCAGCCTGCGCAACGATGCCTGCTTCGTTGGCGTGGAATTTTGCGTTCAGTACGTTATGTTTGATGCCCGCTTTGGTCAGCTCTCTGGAGACCACTTCAGATTTCTCGATAGAAATCGTCCCGACCAGCACTGGCTGACCGTTCGCGGTACGTTCTTTAATATCTTCGATAATGGCCTGGATTTTTTCCGCTTCGGTCATGTAGACCAGATCCGGCAAATCTTTACGGATCATCGGACGGTTGGTCGGAACAACGACGGTGTCCAGCTTATAGATAGAGCTAAATTCGAAGGCTTCAGTATCCGCCGTACCGGTCATACCGGCCAGCTTTTCATACAGACGGAAGTAGTTCTGGAAGGTAATAGACGCCAGCGTCTGGTTTTCATTCTGAATTTCAACGCCTTCTTTCGCTTCTACCGCCTGGTGCAGACCGTCAGACCAGCGACGCCCCTGCATGGTACGACCGGTATGTTCATCAACAATGATGACTTCGCCGTCTTTCACAATGTAATCCACGTCACGGGTAAACAGCGCGTGCGCGCGCAGCGCGGCGGTGACGTGATGCATCAGCATAATATTGCCAGGCGAGTAGAGCGACTCGCCTTCATCCATAATGCCTTCTTGCACCAGTAGCTCTTCAATCAGCACCAGACCGCGTTCGGTCAGGTTAACCTGGCGCGCTTTCTCATCAACGGAGAAGTGGCCTTCGCCCTGGAAAGTGTCAGAATCTTCTTTCTCCTGACGAATCAGGTGCGGAATGATTTTGTTCACTTTTTTGTACATTTCCGAGCTATCTTCCGCCGGGCCGGAAATAATCAGCGGCGTACGCGCTTCATCGATCAGGATGGAGTCGACTTCATCCACCAGCGCATAATGCAGTTTACGCTGCACGCGCTCTTCCGGGCTGAATGCCATGTTGTCGCGCAGGTAGTCAAAACCGTATTCGTTGTTAGTGCCGTAAGTGATGTCGGCAGCGTAAGCTTCACGTTTGGCTGGCGCAGGCATACCTGGCAGGTTGATACCAACGGACATACCGAGGAATTCGAATAGCGGACGGTTGTTTTCGGCGTCACGCTGCGCCAGATAGTCGTTCACGGTTACCACATGAACGCCTTTGCCGGACAACGCGTTCAGGTAGGCTGGCAGCGTTGCGGTCAGCGTTTTACCTTCACCAGTACGCATTTCGGCGATACAGCGATCGTTGAGCACCATACCACCCAATAGCTGAACGTCGAAGTGACGCATCCCAAAGACGCGTTTACTGGCTTCACGCACCACCGCGAACGCTTCCGGAATCAGGCTCTCTACGCTTTCGCCTTTTTCAATACGGGCGCGAAATTCGTTGGTTTTCGCTTTCAGTTCGTCATCGGAGAGTTTTTCCATCTCCGGTTCCATCGCATTAATAAGGCTGACGGCCTTACGCATACGACGCAGCGTACGATCGTTACGGCTACCGAATACTTTGGTTAATAATTTGATTAGCATAATAAAGTCTCAAATGCCCCGCGCCGCGGAGCTACAAATAAAGTAAAAGGGTCTTTTTTCGTTAGCTGAGACGTTGCGGACCGGCGCGGATACCCTGCGCCTGACTTATCCAGGCCGGGATGCTAAATGCGGTTTGTGGCGCAAAATACGCCAGGGAGAGGCGACGAACAATCGCCGGCGGCGTGCCCTCCTGCGTGAGCATCGCGCTGAGCGTATTCAGTAAGGCGATATGATGCGCCTGTAATGGCGACGGCGCGTCGGCAACGGGCAGCGTTTGCGGCGCCATTGCAAAAGAAAGGTGGCGAATCACCGTGCGAATAGCGTGCTGATGCCAGTAATCTACGGTGAAATTGGGACGACGGTTAGAGGCTTCTAACAGCGCAAGATGGCTAAAGTTAACTTTAGACGCGGTGCTGGCGGTCGTCCTTGCAGGCGTATTGGTTTCAGCGGCGTTACTGAGCGCGGGCAAACCAAAACTCGCCGCGACCATCCCTAATAAGAGATGCGGCCAGAAGTATCGTCTGCCTAACTGTCGCCAGCGCGTCAGTATTCCACTCACGTCATTGCCACCTGATATGCCCCTCATGGGCTTACGGAATCAAAACAATTTGCGCACAAATCTTATCATTAAAGCGTACGCGCTACAGCAGTAATGACGAGAAGCTAAGGTGAAAATCGGCTAAGAAAACAGCGAACGCGCCGTGTTTCCATTTAACCCTGTCAAAATGGCTGTATTAAGGAAAGCGCAGATAAAGGATAGTAAAAAAAACGACTGGCTCGCCTGGCCGGAGAGAGTGCCAGGTTAACCAGTCGAATTTTATACGACAGCGTATGTCGTTATGCCAGTACCGTCGAAGGCGCTTTGAAAGCCAACGGCAGTTCTGCGTCGTCCTGGAAGGTCACAAATTCCCAGGCTTCCTGTTTTGCCAGGACTGCCTGTAACAATTTGTTATTCAATGCGTGACCGGATTTATACGCGGTAAACGCACCAATAATATTGTGACCACACATGAACAAGTCACCGATCGCGTCGAGCATTTTGTGACGAACGAATTCATCTTCAAAACGCAGGCCGTCTTCGTTCAATACGCGATAATCGTCAACAACGATGGCACAATCGAAGCTGCCGCCCAGGCACAGGCCGCGGGACTGCAGATATTCGATATCACGCATAAAACCGAAGGTACGCGCACGGCTGATCTGGCGCATGAACGCATCCGCAGAGAAGTTCATCGCGTAGCGCTGGCTGCTGGAATCGATCGCCGGATGGCTAAAGTCGATGGTGAAATCCAACGTAAAACCATTGTACGGTCTGAATTCAGCCCATTTATCGCCATCTTCAACCCGAACAGTCTCTTTGATGCGTACGAATTTTTTGGCGCAGTTCAGTTCATCAATACCGGCGTCAAGCAGCAGGTAGACAAACGGAGCGGCACTGCCATCCATGATCGGGATTTCCGGGGCATTAACCTCAATAACGATGTTATCGATACCTAAGCCCGCCAGAGCAGCGTTCAGGTGCTCAACGGTTGAAATCCGTACATCATGCTCATTCACCAGACACGTACAGAGCATGGTATCACGCACAGATTTGGCATCGGCCGGGAAATCTACCGGTGGATTCAAGTCGGTGCGACGATAGATGACCCCGGTATTGGCCGGCGCAGGGCGTAATGTCAGGGTGACTTTTTTGCCGGTGTGTAAACCGACGCCAGTCGCCTGAACGATACGTTTAAGTGTCCTTTGTTTGATCATCGTATAATCTCGCCAAATTACCTATCCAACCGAAGTGTACTATACATTCGGCGGGCCAGTTTAGCACAAAGAGCCCAGAATCCCAAATTCCAGCTAATTCTTAATCAGCTTGCTTACGCAGGAATGCGGGGATATCCAGATAATCCGGCTCTTTCGCCGCCTGTGGTGTATTGTCGTTAACCACTTTCGCGACCGTTTTTTGCTCCTGCGTCAGCGGCGCCATACCGTGCTGCTGATAACGATCCAACACCGGCTGCTGCACCTGTTTATTGGTGACCAGAGTGATTTCCGGACGTTTGTCCATACCAATACCGGTCGCCACTACCGTCACGCGCAGTTCATCATTCATATCCGGGTCCAGAGAAGTACCGATAACCACGGTGGCGTTATCCGACGCAAACGCGCGAATGGTGTTGCCGACGGTTTCAAACTCGTCCAGACGCAGGTCGAAGCCCGCCGTAATGTTGACCAACACGCCGCGCGCGCCGGACAGATCGATATCTTCCAGCAGCGGAGAAGAAATAGCCATTTCAGCCGCTTCTTCCGCACGATCTTCACCGCTCGCCACGCCGGAGCCCATCATTGCGTAGCCCATTTCAGACATCACGGTACGCACGTCAGCAAAGTCGACGTTCATCAGGCCCGGGCGGGTGATCAGCTCTGCGATACCCTGAACCGCGCCTTTCAGCACGTCGTTAGCCGCGCCGAACGCGTCGAGCAGGGAGATGCCACGGCCCAGCACTTTCAGCAGCTTGTCGTTCGGGATGGTGATCAACGAGTCCACATGCTTGGACAGCTCGGTGATACCCTGCTCCGCAAATGCCATGCGCTTTTTGCCTTCAAAATTGAAAGGCTTAGTCACCACGGCAACGGTCAGAATACCTAAATCTTTTGCCACTTCAGCAACCACTGGCGCCGCGCCGGTTCCGGTACCGCCGCCCATGCCTGCCGCGATAAATACCATGTCTGCGCCTTCAAGCGCCGCACGCAGCGCTTCACGGTCTTCGTCCGCCGCGTTACGACCGACTTCCGGGTTAGCGCCGGCGCCCAGACCTTTGGTAATGCCGCTACCAATTTGAATGGTCTGGCCAACCGCCGTTTTACGCAACGCCTGAGCGTCGGTATTCACCGCGAAGAATTCAACACCTTCGATGCGCTCGCGCACCATGTGTTCAACAGCGTTACCGCCGCCACCACCGACGCCGATGACTTTAATCACCGCGTCGTTGGTTAGTTCCATAGGTTCAAACATAATCTCTCTCCGTCATGTGCCTATCGCCTGAGGCCGTAATATCTGGCGGCCTCATAAAAATTAAAACTCTTTTCGCAGCCAGCTATTAAGTCGCTTGATCCACGAGCCAACTGATGCCGTAACACGTTTTTCCACTTCTGCTTCACCGTTTAAGTGGGACTCTTTCCCGTAGTGAAGCAATCCCACCGCCGTTGAGTAATACGGCTCCTGGGCATAATCCGTCAGACCGGTGATATTCAGCGGCGCGCCGATACGCACCTGCGTATGAAACACGCGCTGAGCGCAAGCAGCAAGCCCTTCGATTTGCGCCGCGCCGCCGGTTAACACAATCCCCGCCGCCAGGTGATGTTTTACCCCTTGTTGGCGAAGCTGTTCCTGTAATTGCAATATCTCTTCGTTGACCAGATTGAGCAGCTCGGTGTAACGCGGCTCAATCACTTCCGCCAGCGTCTGACGTTGCAGGCTGCGCGGCGGACGCCCGCCTACGCTTGGTACTTCAACGCTCTCGTCTTTACCGACGATGGAACCCAGCGCGCAACCGTGGCGGACTTTAATGGCTTCAGCATCGCTCGGCGGCGTACCAAAGGCATAAGCGATATCGCTGGTCACCACGTTCCCCGCGTAAGGGATCACTTTGGTATGACGCAGCGCGCCGCCAGTATAAACGGCGATATCCATTGTACCGCCGCCGATATCCACGACACAGACGCCCAGTTCACGTTCATCTTCCGTTAACACGGAATAACTGGCCGCCAGTCCGGCAAATATCAGTTGGTCAACTTTCAGACCACAACGTTCAACAGCTTTGACAATGTTTTTTGCCATATCGTTGTGGCAGGTAATCAAATGTACTTTCGCCTGCATACGCACGCCGGAAAGACCGACCGGATTTTTAATGCCTTCCTGGTAGTCAATGGCGTACTCCTGAGGAATCACATGCAGCACGCGATGTTCATCGCGCACGCGCACTGACTTCGCAGTATGCACGACGTTTTCCACATCTTCCTGCGTCACTTCCTCTTCGGAAATGGGCACCATACCAATTTCATTCTGACAGCTAATATGTTTGCCGGAAAGCGCCAGATATACCGAGGAGATCTGGCAATCAGCCATCAATTCCGCCTGGTCAATGGCGCGCTGAACGCATTTCACCACTGACTCAAGGTCATTCACCCCGCCTTTATCCATACCCCGCGATGGGCAACTGCCCACGCCAATGATATTGACCATACCGTCGGGCAGAACTTCCCCTACTAAAGCGGCAACCTTCGCGGTGCCAATCTCCAGTCCTACTACCAGTTTTCTGTCCGTCGCCTTGATCATTGTTGTTCTGCCTGTGCCTGATTCTGTTGCTGATTAGATTCCTCAGGGGGGAGCGGCGCCCAGCCAACTGCCGCACCTGAGTCATAACGCAAATCAACGTAGCTAATCCGTTTGCCATCGGTTTGCGCCTGCTGCTGTAAAACCGGATAGAGTTCTACAAAGCGAGCCAACCTTTTCATCGTATCGCCCCTGCCGAGATTGAGCTTAATACCGTTATTAAGCGTCAATTGCCAGGAGCGACGTGCGGTCATCGCCGCTTCCTTCAGAGTGAATTTATCCTTAGCCAGCACCTGCCCCATCTCGCGGTATCCCTGCAACACTTCACTCGCGCTGCCTTCCGGGCCATACAACATGGGTAAAACCTGTTTGCCGATGCGGTCTGACGGCACGCTGAAGGTATTCCCTTCAGCATCGACCATATGTTGATCATTCCAACGCGCAATCGGCACATATTCAACCAGATGAATCTTCAATTCATCAGGCCACTGTTTTCTGACGCTGGCCTGTTTAATCCACGGCAAACGCTCAATCTGGCTCTGGATAATGTTCACATCCTGCGTCATGAAGGTTCCCGGCGCGCCCAGAGCCAGTATCGCCTGACGGATATCATCGTTACGCGTGTAGTGACGCTCGCCGGTTAATACCAGCTTTGATAACGGTAAACGCTGCGCATCTTCCATCCACCCTAACACGACCCACCCGCTAACAAACACGGTGCACAGTACCGTCAGCAGGAATAAAATTCCTGCAAGACGCGTTCCATTATTGCGGCGTGAAGAAGGCGTCTCTTCATCACTGTTTCGCGTGTTCAGCGCAGCCTGCGACATATCAGTCCGCCAACTCCAGAATTCGTACCACTAACTGCGAGAAGCTCATTCCCGCCTGACGCGCCGCCATCGGCACCAGACTATGGCTGGTCATCCCCGGAGAAGTATTGGCTTCCAGCAGATAAAACTGACCATCGCTGTCCAGCATGACATCAATACGCCCCCATCCCGTGCAGCCTAAAGCTTTCCATGCCTGCAGGACGAGAGACTGTAGCGCGGCTTCCTGGGACGCTTCTAAACCGGCAGGGCAGAAATACTGAGTCTCATCAGAGAGATACTTCGCCTCATAATCATAGAAGGTTCCTGCCGGTTGGATACGAATTGACGGTAAAATTTCTTCGCCAACTATCGCCACCGTAAATTCCGGACCGCACAGCCATTTCTCAATCAGTATTTCGTCATCATGCTGAAAAGCCAATGATAACGCACCCTGTAAAGCATTTTCTTCTACTACTTTCGTCATACCGACGCTGGAGCCTTCACGGCTGGGTTTGACGATCAGCGGTAAACCCAGCGCCGAAATTCGCGCTTTTTGTTCTTCGCTAAGGCCTTTTTCAAACTCAGCGCGCGTCAGCGCGACCCACGGCGCAACCGGTAAGCCTGCGCCCTGCCACAGCAATTTACTGCGCAGTTTATCCATGGAAAGCGCCGAGGCCATCACGCCGCTGCCGGTATAAGGCAGGCCGAGCAGTTCAAGCATTCCCTGTAAGGTGCCATCTTCACCGCCGCGGCCATGCAACGCAATAAAGACCTTCTGAAAGCCCATTGCTTTAAGCTGCGCGACATCGACCTCTTGCGGATCGACGGGATGCGCATCAATGCCGCCTTCACGTAACCCGGCCAACACTGCCGCGCCGGAATTTAACGAAACGTCCCGCTCCGCAGAGGTTCCGCCCAACAGGACCGCGATTTTATCAGCCATGTTGCTCTTCCTCCTGGATTTGCGGCTTCAGCTTGATTTCAGATAAGTAACGCGCAATTTTGCCAACATTTCCTGCGCCTTGCACTAATATCAAGTCGTTACCCGTCAGCACCGGCGCTAACATTGTCGCAACCTGAGCTGGATCGGAAACCAGAATCGGGTCAATTTTTCCCCGATTACGAATCGTACGACATAAAGAACGGCTATCCGCGCCCGGAATCGGCGCTTCGCCCGCCGGGTAAACGTCCAGCATCAGCAGCGCATCGACCTGGGTCAGCACATTGGCGAAATCGTCATACAGATCGCGCGTGCGCGTGTAACGGTGCGGCTGAAACAGCATCACCAGGTTTTTATCCGGCCACCCTGCTCGCGCAGCTTTAATGGTGGCGTCTACTTCGGTCGGATGATGGCCATAGTCATCCACCAGCATCGCCGTCCCGGCTTTACCATTCACCGGCTCAAGCGGGAACTCGCCGAGGAAGTCAAAACGACGCCCGGTCCCCTGGAAGCTTTCCAGCGCGCGCAGGATAGCGTCATCGTCAATGCCTTCTTCGGTCGCTACCGCCACTGCCGCGGCGGCATTCAGGGCATTGTGGCGACCCGGCGCATTCAACGTGACATGCAGATCCGGCATTCCCTGGCGCAACAGCGTAAAGTGCCCCTGCGGCCCTATCTGCTGATAATCTTCTACGCGGACGTCAGCATCCTCGCTAAAGCCATACGTCGTGGTCTGACGCCCCACCCGCGGCAGCAACTCGCGGATGACCGGATCGTCGACGCACATTACCGCGCGACCGTAGAACGGCAGGTTATGCAGGAAGTTAATAAACGTCTGCTTTAAGTTTTCAAAGTCGCCATGATAGGTATCCATATGGTCGGCTTCGATGTTGGTGACGATCGCGACCATCGGCTGCAAATGCAGGAAGGATGCGTCGCTCTCATCTGCCTCGGCAATCAGGTAACGACTATGGCCCAGACGCGCATGAACGCCTGCGGCTTTCACCAGTCCGCCATTCACGAAAGTCGGGTCCAGCCCCGCTTCGGCATAAATACTGGACACCATCGCGGTCGTTGTGGTTTTTCCGTGCGTCCCGGCAATGGCGATGCCGTGGCGAAAACGCATCAGTTCCGCCAGCATTTCCGCACGGCGAATAACCGGAATACGCGCTTCATGCGCCGCGACAATTTCCGGGTTATCCGAGGAAATTGCGCTGGAAACGACGACCACGCTGGCATCACGCACATTTTCCGGACGATGGTTAAAGAAAATCGTTGCCCCCAGGCTCGTCAACTGCTGGGTCACCGGATTCGGCGCTAAATCGGAACCACTGATCTGATACCCTTCATTGGCCAGAACTTCGGCAATACCGCCCATACCAGCACCACCGATGCCGACAAAGTGAATGTGCCGAACGCGACGCATTTCGGGCACGATGGAACGCAGTTTTGCCAGTTGTTGTGTATTCATTCTTTACGCCATTAACTCCAATACCCGCCATACTTCAAATTGCAGATGCGTTGGCTTGCCTGCAACCCAAATTATTGAGGGTAGAAAAACCCTGCGATGCAAAAGGCACCGCCACAAATTATGTCCGGGCAACCCGGCTGACTTCACTGGCGACGCGTTCGGTAGCATCCGGAATGGATACCGCGCGGGCACGCTCCGCCATGGTTAACAACGCCTCGCGCGACCACCCCGCCAGGGTGTCGGCGACAGCCTCTACAGTAAACTGCGGCTGCTCAAAAATCTTAGCTGCGCCGGCGTTTTCTAACGGCAGCGCATTCCAGTACTGCTGCCTGTCTTTATGCTGAAACGGCACGAATATCGCCGGTAACCCGGCGGCGGCGATCTCGCTCACCGTTAAAGCGCCGGAACGGCACACCACCACATCCGCCCACGCATAGGCGGCGGCCATGTCATCGATAAATTCCGTTACCTTATGCTGCGGTTGTCCCGTCCCGGCATATGCCTGCTCTACCGTGAGCTGCGCGCCTTTTCCGCTTTGATGCCAGATTGTAACCGTATCGCCCAGTCTGGCGGCAACCTGCGGCATCGTCTGGTTCAGGACTCGCGCCCCCTGAGAACCGCCGACCACCAACACGCGAATCGGGCCGTCACGACCGGCCAGACGCACCTGCGGCAACGGCAACGCCAGTACGTCGGTACGCACCGGGTTACCCACCACTTCCGCGTTCGGAAACGCACCGGGAAACGCCTGCATCACCGTGGTCGCGATTCTGGCCAGCCACTGATTGGTTAGCCCAGCGATACCGTTTTGCTCATGCAAGACGACCGGAATACCCAATGACCAGGCGGCAAGACCGCCGGGGCCGGAAACATAACCGCCCATTCCCAGCACGACATCCGGCTTAAACCGCTTCATGATCGCCCGCGCCTGCCGCCAGGCGTTAAAAATCCGCAGCGGCGCCGCCAGAAGCGCTTTTACGCCTTTACCGCGCAGACCGGAGATCCGAATAAAGTCAATGTCGATGCCATGCTTCGGCACTAAATCCGCTTCCATACGATCGGCGGTACCCAGCCAGCGAACCTGCCAGCCCTGGGCCATTAAATGATGCGCAACGGCCAGTCCGGGGAACACGTGCCCGCCGGTACCGCCCGCCATCACCATTAACCGCTTCGGTTGACCACTCATCGAGAACCTCGTGTAAACGCCTGCGCTTTTTCCAGACGCGTTTCATAATCAATACGTAATAAAAACATAATGGCCGTCGACATAATCAACAGACTCGACCCGCCATAACTGATCAGCGGCAGCGTAAGACCTTTGGTCGGCAGCATCCCCGCGGCCGCGCCAACGTTTACCAGCGCCTGGAAACTAAACCAGATACCGATAGAACACGCTAAAAATCCGGAAAAACGGTGGTCAATCTCCAATGCCTTACGGCCAATCGACATCGCGCGAAAAGCGACGAAGAATACCATTAAAAGCGCCAATACCACACCGATATAACCCAGTTCTTCCCCAATAATGGCGAAGATGAAATCGGTGTGCGCCTCCGGCAAATACTCCAGTTTCTGCACCGAATTCCCCAGCCCTTGCCCCCATATCTCACCGCGACCAAAAGCCATCAGCGACTGCGTCAGCTGATAACCGCTGCCGAACGGATCTTCCCAGGGGTTCCAGAACGAAGTAACGCGACGAATACGATACGGTTCGGCGAGGATTAACAGAATCACCGCCGAGATGCCCATCCCGATAATGGCGATGAACTGCCATAATTTCGCCCCGGCGAGAAACAGCATCGCCAGCGTGGCGACAAACAGTACGACCACCGTCCCGAGGTCAGGCTGCGCCAGCAGTAACACCGCCAGCACCAGAATCACGCCCATTGGTTTTAAAAAGCCGCGCAGGTTATTTCGCACCTCATCAACCTTACGCACCAGATAGTTCGCGAGGTAGCAGAACAGCGACAGCTTGGTAAACTCCGCAGGCTGAATACGCAGCGGTCCCAGCGCAATCCAGCGCGACGCCCCGTTAACCGAGCTCCCGACGACCAACACGATAAGCAGCATAATGATCGACGCAATCAGCATCGTCGTGCTGTATTTTTGCCAGAAGGTCATGGGCAAACGTAGCGTGACCATCGCCAGACAAAATGCCAAGAAGATATAGAGCGCATCACGTTTGGCAAACAAAAACGGATCGTTCGCCAGGCGCTGCCCGACTGGCATGGAGGCCGACGTCACCATGACAAAACCAATCGCCGCCAGCCCGAAGGTCAGCCATAGCAGCGTGCGGTCATACATGATCAGACTGTCGGCGTCTTTATCGCGCGAAGCCATCACCCAGCCTTTAAGCGCCGCAAACAGCCAGGCCAGGAGGCCAAAGCCTGGTACGCGCGGCATTCTCAGACGGGGGAGAGATAAACGCATCAACCTAACTCCTTCGCCAGACGGGTAAAGACATCGCCCCGTTGCTCAAAATTTTTAAACTGATCGAGGCTGGCGCAAGCGGGCGACAGCAGCACCATATCACCCGGCTGAACGCGCGGCGCCAGCAAACGCATCGCCTCTTCCATCGTCTCAGTCTGTTGGGCGATTTCGGGACGCAGTGCGGCAAGCTGCGCGCCATCGCGCCCAAAGCAATACAGGCGGATACGGTCGCCGGTCAGATAGCGCGCCAGCGGAGAAAAGTCTGCCGACTTACCGTCGCCGCCCAGCAGCAGATGCAGCGTACCGTCCACATGCAAACCGTTTAGCGCCGCTTCGGTACTGCCGACGTTGGTCGCTTTCGAGTCGTTGATCCAACGTACGCCGTTATGCTCCAACGCCAGCTGGAAGCGATGCGCCAGACCGGTAAATGTCGTCAACGCCTTCAAACTGCTGGCGCGCGGCAGACCTACGGCATCCGCCAGCGCCAGCGCCGCTAACGCATTGGTATAGTTATGCTGCCCGGAAAGCTTCATCTCTTTCACGTTCAGCACCTTCTCGCCTTTGACTCGCAGCCAGGTTTCGCCCTGCTGACGATTAAGGTGATAATCACCCATATTGACGCCAAAGCTGACGCAGCGCTCATCGGCCCCACGAACCGGCATCGTCAACGCATCATCGGCATTCACTACGCACACTTTCGCCTTCTCGTAGACGCGCAGTTTCGCCGCCCGGTACTGTTGCAAACCAAACGGATACCGGTCCATATGATCTTCAGTGACGTTGAGCACCGTTGCCGCCGCCGCTTGCAAACTTGACGTGGTTTCCAGTTGGAAACTGGATAATTCCAGCACGTACAATTCGCGATCGGCATCCAGCAGCATCAGCGCCGGAAGACCGATATTGCCGCCAACGCCGACATTGACGCCCGCCGCCTTCGCCATCTCGCCCACTAAGGTGGTCACGGTGCTTTTGCCATTCGAGCCGGTGATGGCCACAATCGGCGCTTGCGCTTCGCGGCAAAACAGTTCGATATCGCCGACAATTTCCACTCCAGCGCTGGCGGCAGCGCTAAGAGAGGGATGCGCCAGAGCGATGCCAGGGCTGGCGACGATTAAATCCGCCGCTAAGAGCCACTCGTCGTTCAGGCCGCCAACGTGACGCTCAACCTCTTGCGGCAGCTTATCCAGACCCGGCGGCGTCACGCGAGTATCCATCACCCGCGGCGTCACGCCGCGGGCGAGAAAAAAGTCCACGCAAGAGAGTCCGGTTAAGCCCAGACCAATAATGACGACGTTTTTGTCCTGGTAATCAGCCATGATTAACGTACCTTCAGCGTTGCCAGGCCAATCAGCACCAGCATCAGCGAAATAATCCAGAAGCGCACAATCACGCGCGGTTCCGGCCAGCCTTTCAGTTCATAGTGGTGATGGATAGGCGCCATACGGAAAATACGCTGTCCGCGTAGTTTAAAGGAACCCACCTGCAGGATGACCGACAGAGTTTCCACCACAAAGACGCCGCCCATGATCACCAGCAGGAACTCCTGACGCAGCAGCACGGCGATAATGCCCAACGCGCCGCCCAACGCCAGCGATCCGACGTCGCCCATAAAAACCTGCGCCGGATAGGTGTTAAACCACAAGAATCCTAATCCCGCGCCGACAATCGCCGTACAGACAATCACCAGCTCGCCCGCATAGCGTAAATACGGAATATGCAGGTAATTGGCGAAGTTCATGTTCCCGGTCGCCCAGGCCACCAGCGCAAAGCCGGCGGCAACGAAAACAGTCGGCATAATCGCCAGACCATCAAGCCCGTCGGTCAGGTTTACGGCGTTACCCGTACCGACGATGACAAAGTAGGACAGCAGAATGTAAAACAGCCCCAATTGCGGCATAACATCTTTAAAGAACGGCACCACCAGTTGGGTCGCGGGCGTGTCTTTCCCGACGAGATAAAGCGCAAAGGCCACGCCGAGCGCGATAACCGACATCCAGAAATATTTCCAGCGCGCAATCAGCCCTTTGGTATCTTTCCGCACCACTTTGTGGTAGTCATCGACAAAACCGATAATGCCGTAGCCAATCAATACCACCAGCACGCACCAGACGTACGGGTTAGACGGGTAAGCCCATAACAGAACGGAAATCACAATCGCCGTCAGGATCATGATGCCGCCCATCGTCGGCGTACCGCGTTTACTGAAGTGCGATTCCGGGCCATCGTTACGTACCACCTGGCCAAAAGAGAGTTTTTGCAGACGAGCGATCATACGCGGGCCCATCCATAAAGAGATGAACAGCGCGGTCAACAGGCTGACGATGGCGCGAAACGTCAGATAAGAAAAGACGTTAAAGCCGGAATAATATTTGACCAAATGCTCGGCCAGCCAAACTAACATGAACCTTTCTCCTGTAACGCATGAACCACATCTTCCATCGCGGCGCTGCGTGATCCTTTCACTAAAATAGTCATCATTGGTTGCTCCTGAAGCAGAGCGTGTAAACGCGCAATGAGCGCGGCTTTATCGGCAAAATGTTCGCCGACGCCGCTGGCGTGGCTGATAGCCTGACTGAGTTTTCCGGTGCTTAACACGCGATCAATACCCGCCGCTTTTGCGGCCTCGCCAACCTGGATGTGGCACGCTTCGCTTTCTGCGCCCAGCTCGGCCATATCGCCTACCACCAGCACGCGGTAGCCGGGCATTTCAGAAAGGACCTGCACTGCGGCGGTCATCGAACCGACGTTGGCGTTATAAGCGTCATCCAGTACCAGTTGGTTTTCACTTAGCTGAATCGGGAACAGACGCCCGGGTACGGCTTTTAACGCCGCCAGCCCTGCTTTAATCGCCGTCAGCGTCGCCCCCACCGCCATTGATAAAGCAGCGGCCGCCAGCGCGTTGGCAATATTGTGCCGCCCCGGCAACGGCAGCAGCACATCAATGCTGCCCATCGGCGTTTGCAGGGTAAATTCGGTACCGTGTGACGTCACGTGGATATTCGCAGCGGTAAAGTCGCTGTTTGCCGCATTCGGCGAAAAGCGCCACACCTGACGATCGCCAATAATGCTTTGCCAGTTCAGCCAGTCATTATTATCGGCATTCATAATCGCAATACCGTTCTCAGGCAAACCGGTATAGATTTCGCCTTTCGCTTTCGCCACGCCGGCCAACGAGCCGAAACCTTCCAGATGCGCCGCCGCCAGGTTATTGACCAGCGCCGCTTCCGGGCGCGTCAGGCTAACGGTCCAGGCGATTTCTCCCTGGTGATTAGCGCCTAACTCGATTACCGCATAGTCATAATCATGGTTTAAGCGCAGCAGCGTTATCGGCACGCCGATGTCGTTGTTAAAATTACCTGCGGTATACAAAGTATTTCCGCACTGGCTAAGAATCGCGGCGGTCATCTCTTTGACCGAGGTTTTGCCGGACGAACCGGTCAACGCCACCACCCGCGCCGGTACCTGCATACGTACCCAGGCGGCCAGTTGGCCAAATGCCTGACGCGTGTCTTTTACAATCACCTGCGGAAGATCGATATCCAGAGGACGACTGACCAGCAGGGCGCCAGCGCCGTTCGCTTTTGCTTTATCAGCAAAATCATGCGCATCAAAGCGTTCCCCTTTCAGCGCCACGAACAGGCATCCCGGCGTCACTTTCCGTGTGTCGGTAATGACCGTATCGAGCGTGAGATCCGCCCCGCGGTGTTCGGCGCCAAGGACATCGGCAATTTTGCTGAGCGTTACGCTAATCATGCGATCACCCCCAGCAAACGCGCTGCGGTCACGCGGTCTGAATAATCAAGACGCTGCGTGCCGACAATCTGGTAATCCTCGTGCCCTTTACCTGCAATCAGCACGACGTCATTGTCTTTTGCCTGCATAATGGCATTGGTTACCGCCTCAGCGCGGCCTTCCATTACCCTGACCTGCCCGGCGTCCAGCATTCCGGCCAGAATATCGTTGATAATGGCGCGCGGCTCCTCGGTACGCGGGTTATCGTCAGTCACCACGACGATATCCGCGAATTCTTCGGCAATGGCCCCCATGAGTGGGCGCTTACCTTTGTCACGATCCCCGCCACAGCCAAAGACGCACCACAATTTTCCGGCGCAGTGCAGGCGCGCCGCCTGCAACGCTTTTTCCAGCGCATCCGGCGTGTGCGCGTAATCCACCACCACCGTCGGTTTGCCTGGCGCAGTGAACACTTCCATACGCCCGCAAACCGGCTGCAAACGCGCAGCGGTTTTCAGCAAATCCGTTAACGGATAGCCCAGCGCCAGCAGCGTCGCCAATGCCAGCAGTAAGTTGCTGACGTTAAACGCGCCCATCAGGCGGCTTTCGATTTCGCCTTCACCCCAACTTGAAGCAAAACGAATCGTCGCTCCGCGGTCGTGGTACTCCACCGCCTCCGCTTTCAGCCAACGACCGTGACAGTTAGGGTTGATATGCCCTTCCATTGATACCGCGACCGCATCGGGTAGCGATGCCAGCCAGCGGCGTCCAACTTCATCATCGGCGTTGACGATTGCCTGACCGTGATGGTGGGTGGAATAAAGCATCCATTTTGCCGCCTCGTAATGCGCCATATCGCCATGATAGTCGAGATGGTCGCGGCTCAAATTAGTAAACACGGAGGCGGCAAATTTCAGCGCCGCCACGCGATGCTGCACCAGGCCGTGAGAAGAGACTTCCATCGCGCCGAAGGTCGCGCCCTGCGCAACCAGACTGGCCAGCACATGCTGAACATCCACAGCGGAACCGGTTGTGTTCTCCGTCGGGATCACTTTACCCAACAGTCCGTTGCCTACCGTTCCCATCACTGCGCTGGTTTCGCCGAGCAACTGGCTCCACTGCGCCAGTAGTTGGGTGGTGGTGGTCTTGCCATTGGTGCCGGTCACCGCCACCAGACGCATGTTTTCAGATGGCTCATGGTAAAAGCGGCCCGCCAGCGCAGATAAACGCTCATTGAGCTGGCTGAGATAGACAACCGGTACGCCGTGCATTTCGCGAATCTCACCGTCGGTCGCCTCGTCTTTCGCCTCTACAATAATGGCAGCTACGCCTTGCGCTATCGCCTGCGGGATATATCGACGCCCGTCCGCCTGATGACCCACCACTGCCACAAAGAGATCGCCCGCCGCAGCCACACGGCTGTCGAGCGTCATCTCTCGCAGTTCTCGCGCGGGTAGTCCAGCCACCCACGGAGCAAGAAGGTCGCGCAAATTACGATCTGCCACCTGTTCCCTCGCCTTGATTAATTACGAATTCATTTTTTTCGCCCGTTGCCAGCGCGTCCGGTTCGATGTTCATGGTGCGCAGAACGCCGCCCATGATGGCACCAAATACCGGCGCGGAAACGGCGCCGCCGTAGTATTTACCCGCCTGCGGATCGTTGATGACAACCACCAGCGCGAAGCGCGGCTGACTCGCAGGCGCGACGCCTGCGGTGTAAGCAATGTATTTGTTGATGTAGCGACCGTCCGGCCCCACTTTTTTCGCCGTACCGGTTTTAATCGCGATACGGTAGCCTTTAATTGCCGCCTTCACGCCGCCGCCGCCCGGCAGCGCCACGCTTTCCATCATATGCACCACGGTGCGTACGGTGGATTCAGGGAAGATGCGTTCGCCGGGTACAGGCGGATCAACTTTGGTAATCGACAGCGGGCGATAAATGCCATAGCTGCCGATCGTTGCATAGGCTCGCGCTAACTGTAACGGCGTTACCATTAGCCCGTAGCCGAAAGAGAAGGTGGCCCTCTCTATGTCGGACCACCGTTGTTTTTGAGGATATAAGCCACTGCGTTCTCCGACCAACCCCAAATTGGTCGCCTTTCCTAGCCCAAAACGTGAGTAAGTATCTACTAACGCTGAGGACGGCATCGCTAACGCCAGTTTGGATACACCGACGTTACTCGACTTCTGTAGAACCCCGGTCAGGGTTAATTCGCTGTAGCGCGCCACGTCTTTAATTTCGTGGCCGTTAATTCGGTATGGAACGGTATTCAACACCGTATTTTCGTTGACGATACCGCGCTGAAGCGCAGTCATCACCACCATCGGCTTAACCGTAGAACCTGGTTCAAACACGTCGGTGATGGTACGGTTACGCATCGCGTCTTTCGGCGTACCGGCAAGGTTGTTGGGGTTATAGGAAGGGCTATTCGCCATCGCCAGTACTTCACCGGTATTGACATCGACCAGCACCGCGCTACCGGATTCCGCCTTGTTAAACGCCACCGCGTTGTTCAGTTCGCGGTAAACCAGCGCCTGTAAGCGTTCATCAATGCTTAACGCCAGGTTGTGCGCTGCCTGACTATCAGTGGAGGAGATATCTTCAATCACGCGGCCATAGCGGTCTTTACGCACGATTCGCTCGCCAGGCTGACCGGTAAGCCACTTATCAAAGCTCTTTTCAACGCCTTCAATCCCCTGACTGTCGACGTTGGTAAAACCGATGAGGTGAGCGGTTACTTCTCCTGACGGGTAGTAGCGGCGGGACTCTTCACGCAAATGAATGCCCGGCAGTTTGAGTTTTTTGATGTAGTCCGCCATGTCAGGATTTACCTGGCGCGCCAGATAAATAAAACGCCCTTTCGGGTTGGCGTTGATACGGGCGGAGAGCTGATCGAGCGGGATATTGAGCGCAGTAGAAAGCGCTTTCCAGCGATCGCCAACGCTGATGCCGCCGGCGTCATGAACTTCTTTCGGGTCGGCCCAGATCGCCTTAACCGGTACGCTGACCGCCAGTGGACGCCCGGAACGGTCGGTAATCATACCGCGTGAGGTAGAGACTTCCTGAACACGCAGCGAACGCATATCACCCTGACGCACCAGCATATCCGGGGCGATAATCTGTAGCCACGCCGCGCGTCCAAGTAAAAAAACCAGCGCCAGTAAAATACAGCCGCACAGCAACGCAAAACGCCAACTGATGAAGTTGGTCTGTTCTTCCTGGCGTTTCGATTTTTGCGTTTTTGCCGCTGCTTTCATGCGTCGCGTTTATCCTTATTTTTGCACTACGATATTTTCTTGAGACGGATCAACATGCTGCATTTGCAGCTTTTCCGTTGCGATCCGCTCTACCCGGCTGTGATCGCCGAGCGCATTTTCTTCAAGGATCAGGTTGCGCCATTCAATGTCCAATGCATCGCGCTCCAGAACCAATTGTTCACGCTGCGCGGTGAGTAAACGAGTATGGTGCGCCGTCGTGACCACCGTCACCGCCGTTAAAATGATGCAAATGAACAAGCAGAGTGGCAGCTTCCCGAACCGCAAAAGATCGTCACCGATCACGCCAGGCAAGGCATGGCGCTCGTTGCTTCCTATCGATCCCTTCACTTTGCTTAGGGCTTCTGTCACTCTGCTGATCATGCGTTCGTCCTCTCTGCGATACGCAGAACTGAACTACGGGCCCGAGGATTTTCAGCTACCTCTTTTTCACCCGGCATCAACTTGCCTAACGCTCGTAACTCACGACCGCCCAGTTTTTTGAGCTGCGCTTCCGTCATCGGTAATCCCGCCGGTACCTGCGGACCGCGGCTTTGCTCACGCATAAAGCGTTTCACAATACGGTCTTCCAGCGAGTGGAAACTGATGATTGAAAGCCGCCCGCCTGGGGCCAGTACGCTGAGCGAGCTTTTTAGCGCCTGCTCTATCTCCTCCAGTTCACTGTTTACCCAGATGCGCACCGCCTGGAAGGTACGGGTCGCGGGATGTTTGAATTTGTCTTTTACCGGGGTCGCCGCCGCAACCACTTCCGCCAGCTCTTTGGTGCGGGTCATCGGCTGTTCGCGATTGCGCTCAACAATGGCGCGAGCAATACGTTTGGCAAAACGCTCCTCGCCGAATGTTTTCAGCACCCAGGCGATATCCGCCTCCTCCGCCGTTTGTAACCACTCGGCGGCAGACTGGCCGCGCGTCGGGTCCATTCGCATATCCAGCGGACCGTCGCGCATAAATGAAAAACCGCGCTCCGCATCGTCAAGCTGCGGAGAAGAGACGCCAAGATCGAGAAGGATCCCGTCAATCTTGCCGGTAAGCTCGCGCTCGGCGACATAATCAGCCAGCGCGGAAAAAGGTCCATGAATGATGGAGAAGCGAGGATCACTGATGGCCTGCGCAACGGCGATCGCCTGCGGATCGCGATCGATCGCCAGCAAGCGCCCCTCTTCGCCCAGTTGCGAGAGGATCAGGCGCGAGTGGCCGCCGCGACCAAATGTGCCATCAATATAGATACCATCCGGACGAATATTCAGCCCATTAACGGCTTCATCCAACAGTACCGTAGTGTGTTTAAAATTTTCCATCATCTTATAGAGACAAGTCCTGCAGCCGCTCCGATAACGTTTCGGTAGCTGACTGTTCAGCGTCGATATCTTCCTTGACCTGTTGATACCAGGTCGTTTCATCCCACAGCTCAAATTTGTTGAACTGTCCAACCAGCATCACTTCTTTCGTCAGTCCGGCATGTTGCCGCAGAACTGGCGCGATCAGTAATCGACCTGCACCATCCATCTGACATTCGCTGGCATGGCCCAACAGTAAACGCTGTACGCGACGTTCTACCGGGTTCATGCTCGACAGACGAGATAACTTTTGCTCAATAATTTCCCATTCAGGCAGGGGGTAAAGCAGCAGGCATGGGCGATGGATGTCAATGGTACATACCATTTGACCGGTAGCGCTCTCGATCAGTTGCTCCCGATAACGGGTCGGCACGGTCAGGCGCCCTTTACTGTCGAGATTGACTAACGTTGCCCCCCGGAACATGCCAGTCTCACCCCTTCTTACCACTTTATCCCACAAATTCCCACTCGAAGGAGTTTACGGAGCGGAGGAAAAGCTTGTCAAGCAAGTCACAACGCTTACCGAAGTAAAAAAGCCAATGTTTACGGCGAATATCTGCGTTGATTAATTTCCGTCCAGCGCGCAAGCCAAATTAACGTTATGAATATTTGTAAGAAAAAAACCAAAGACCCACCGCCGTTTAAAACGGACTCAATATAATCCGAGAAAAATATAAAGTGTCAGTTTGCGACGCGAGCGGCATTTTAGGACATATTGCACCGTGTTAACAGTGCCTGTTTAACGTGTGCAGCGCCTGCTATACCAGCGCCTACGAGCGACTGTCGCGCCAAAGACAAAAAGTGGCTGTTAATTCGACGATTTCTTGCCTGCTTGTAACAAAACAAGACAAAGGAAAAGACTCGTTACGTCTTAATTAGTGGAATATGGACGATTTCGGACAAAAGAAAGGTAATAAAAAAGAATTTTCGGATAATTTTAAGGAATAATCTTAATTATTTGAGGGATATTTTTACTGATACGCATTTGTTTGACGGCGGCAGAAGAGAGAGTCTTTTACCGCCGGTCCTTTAGCTACGGCTCAGAATGCCGCGACGATACAGGTTTCGCCGAATACGCGTTAAGCCGGGTTTCGGTTTACGCGGTTCATCAAGACTTGCCAGCACAATCTCCAGCACGCGTTCCGCGACATCACGATGACGCTGCGCCACCGCCAGCACCGGGCATTGCAGAAAATCCAGCAGCTCATGATCGCCGAAGGTCGCAATCGCTAAATCCGAAGGCAGTTTTCCATCGCGCCGCAGCGTTACGTCCATCACGCCCTGTAATAGCGCGAACGATGTCGTAAAGAGCGCCTGCGGCATAGGATGCGTTTCCAGCCATTTCTCAAACAACTGCGCGGCGGCTTCGCGCTCATAGCTGTTGGCATATAAGAAATTCACCTCCCGCGGATCGTCTTTCCATGCGGTGCGGAACCCCTGCTCGCGCAGGAAACTGACGGACAACTCCGGCAGCGCGCCCAAATAAAGCACCGTTTCCGCCGGGAATTTACGCAGCTCTTCCGCCAACATCTCGGCATCATCCTGATCGGCGCCGACCACGCTGGTGAAATGTTCGCGATCCAGCGCGCGGTCGAGCGCGACGATGGGGAACGGATCGTTGGCCCAGCGCTGATAGAAGGGATGCTCCGGCGGTAACGAAGTTGAAACAATGATTGCATCCACCTGGCGTTGCAAAAGGTGCTCAATGCAGCGCATTTCGTTATCCGGCTGATCTTCAGAACAGGCGATCAGCAGCTGGTAGCCACGCTGGCGTGCCTGGCGCTCAAGATAGTTTGCGATACGGGTGTAGCTCGTGTTTTCAAGGTCCGGGATCACCAGACCAATGGAACGTGTGCGTCCAGCACGCAGCCCGGCAGCCACAGCGTTAGGATGGTAATTGTGCTCACGCACTACCGCCATGACTTTTTCTACGGTTTTGTCGCTCACGCGGTATTGCTTTGCTTTACCGTTTATAACGTAGCTTGCAGTTGTGCGCGAGACACCGGCCAGCCGAGCGATTTCATCCAGTTTCACAATTGCCCCTTGTGTAAATTGTACAAACCATAACCTTTATGTCGGCATGGGTTAAAATCGTTAACATCTAAGCGCAGTTTGATCACTCCGGCAACCGCTTTTATTCCGGGTTACCACGGATTTCGCAAAAAAAAGCCCAACCGGTGATATTGGGTTGGGCGATAATTCCTGTTGGCTGATATCCGGCAAACCTGCCTGATGGCGCTACGCTTATCGGACCTGGGCCAGATATCAGCCTGTAGACCGGATAAAACGCAAGCGCGTCGTCATCCGGCGAATCAGCTCAGCGCATAATCTTATCGCCGCGCGAAAGCCCGACGACGCCTGAACGCGCCACTTCAACAATTTTCGCCACGTCGCGCAGCGAGGCCAGAAAAGCATCCAGTTTATCGCTGGTGCCCGCCAGTTGAACGGTATACAGCGTTGGCGTAACGTCAATAATCTGACCACGGAAAATTTCCGTATTACGCTTCACCTCTTCCCGTCCGTAGCCGCTGGCCTGGATTTTCACCAGCATGATTTCCCGCTCAACGTGCGCTCCCTGACCCAGCTCGCTGACGCGCAGCACATCAACCAGCTTGTGCAGTTGCTTTTCAATTTGCTCAAGCACTTTTTCATCGCCTACCGTCTGGATAGTCATGCGCGACAACGTCGGATCGTCTGTCGGCGCGACGGTCAGGCTTTCAATATTATATCCGCGTTGCGAAAAGAGGCCGATAACCCGCGATAACGCCCCAGATTCGTTTTCCAGTAATACCGATAAAATCCGGCGCATCATCAGGTCCTCTCCGTTTTGCTTAACCACATTTCGTCCATCCCGCCCCCGCGAATCTGCATCGGATAGACATGCTCGCTGCCATCAACGGTGACATCGACGAACACCAGTCGGTTATTACGCACATGCTCAAGGGCTTCGCTGAGTTTACTTTCCAGCTCATCCGGACGGTTAATCTGCAGCCCGACATGACCATATGCTTCCGCCAGGCGCACAAAATCCGGTAACGACTGCATATAAGACTGAGAATGGCGACCGGAATAGATCATATCCTGCCACTGTTTCACCATCCCCAGATAACGGTTGTTCAGGTTCAGAACCAGTACCGGCAGTTCATACTGTAAGGCTGTCGACAGCTCCTGAATGTTCATCTGTATACTGCCATCGCCGGTCACGCAGACCACCATTTCTTTCGGCAGGGCCATTTTAACGCCCAACGCAGCCGGTAGGCCAAAACCCATCGTGCCGAGCCCGCCGGAATTAATCCAGCGACGTGGTTTATCGAACGGGTAATAGAGGGCGGCAAACATCTGGTGTTGTCCTACATCGGACGTCACGTACGCGTCGCCCTTCGTCAGACGCCAGAGGGTTTCAATCACCGCCTGGGGTTTAATGCTTTCGCTTTCCGCGTCATATTTCAGGCACTGACGGGCGCGCCAGATCTCTATCTGCTGCCACCAGTCGCGAATATCATCCTGCGGCTGAGACGGCGCATCCTGCGCCAGTAGCTCCAGCATTTGTTCCAGTACCAGGCGGGCATCGCCCACCACCGGGATATCAGCGTTAACCGTTTTGGATATGGACGTCGGGTCAATGTCGATGTGTAATACCGTCGCGTTCGGACAATATTTAGCGAGATTATTCGTCGTGCGGTCGTCAAATCGTACGCCAACAGCGAAAATCACGTCGGCGTTATGCATGGTCATATTGGCTTCATAAGTGCCATGCATTCCCAGCATTCCTAACGACTGGCGATGAGTAGCAGGAAACGCGCCCAGTCCCATTAATGAAGAGACCACCGGCAGGTTAAAGGTTTCAATGATGTGGCGCAGCGGCGCATAGCAGGCCGCGCTTATCGCCCCTCCCCCAACGTAGACCACCGGCTTTTTTGCCGACGCCAGCGTTTGCAAGGCACGCTTAATTTGTCCTTTATGTCCTGATGTTGTGGGATTGTAAGAGCGCATACTGACCGTCTCCGGCCAGGCATACGGCATTTTTTTCGCCGGATTCAAAATGTCTTTCGGCAAATCCACGACCACCGGCCCAGGACGTCCGCTTGCCGCCAGCCAGAAGGCCTTTTTAAGCACCTGGGGAATATCTTCCGTCTGTTTGACCAGGAAGCTATGTTTGACCACCGGTCGGGAAATCCCCACCATGTCGCACTCCTGAAAGGCATCATAACCAATCAATGAGGTGGCGACCTGGCCGGAAAGAATCACCAGCGGAATGGAATCCATATAGGCCGTAGCAATCCCGGTAATCGCATTGGTCGCTCCCGGTCCGGAAGCCACCAGCACCACGCCAACGTCGCCAGTGGCTCGCGCCAGGCCATCCGCCATATGCACCGCGGCCTGCTCATGACGCACCAGCACATGATCGATCCCTCCAACGGTATGTAGCGCATCATAAATATCAAGCACTGCGCCTCCAGGATAGCCGAACACCTGCTTTACGCCTTGATCGATAAGCGATCGGACGACCATCTCGGCTCCAGACAACATCTCCACGGCTTGCCTCCACTTTATACCTGTCATCACGGTTTGACGGACACCTTAACCGCTCGCTATCACGCCTGGCAATTGGGTGGAATGACGTAAAGATGGGGAAGGTTAGAATAATCAGGAGGCAAGAAGAGAAGAAATGGAGAAATACTCCGTCTGAATCACACCAGGTAATAAATAATCGCTTATAAATGCAGACTTACAGCAATTCATCTATTTTTCACAGCGACGAAAAGAATCGCTCACCGTTAATTCAGCATAAAATTTTTGATATACGCTAAAAAGCAGAATAAACCAGAATTTGTTTCTGATTTATTCTGCCCGGTTTTATCGCTTACAAACAGAAACTAATAAATCTTCCATCCATTGATGCCCTTTATCACGCCCAGCCGCTTCATGCCAGGAAAGGTAGCATGTCCGGCTATTCAGTTTTAAAGGCAACGGCAGTATTTGCAGCTCCAGCGACTCCGCAAACTCTTCCGCCAGCCAGCGCGGGGCAATAGCGACCAAATGCGTCTGCGAAACCACGTTCAGAACGCTGATAAGCGCCATGCCCTGATAAGCCACGCTCGACTGTTTATCCGGCGTGTCATACCACGGCTGACTAAATGACGCATAACGATCGAGAGAAACAACCGCATGTTGTTCATTATAAACATCGCCTTCCAGTAGCGGGCCGCTAATACGCGGGTGTTTTCGGCTGGCGACTAAAACCATTTCATCTTTAAATAGCGGTACGCTGGTAAACTCAGGACGACGGAATTCTTCATAACTAATAACGAACTCGGTTTCCTGATAGCGTAACTGATGCTCAGTATTCTGATTCAACGACGCTTTAAAAACGACATGAATATTTGGCGCAATTTTTTCTACACGATTATAAATCTGTGACGTCAGGATATTATCCAGCGGACTGCACACGCAAAGATTGAATACACGTTCGCTGCTGGTCGGCTCAAACCCTGATCCCGGCAATTCATTTTGCACCAATTGCAACGCCTGACGGACTGAACCAAATAACTGAAATGCACGGGCAGTCGGCTGAATTCCTCGTCCATATCGAACAAAAAGTTCGTCATTAAACATAACCTTCAGACGCGCTACGGCGTTACTGACCGCAGGCTGCGACATTCCCAGCGTGTGGGCGGCGCGCGTAATATTCTGCTCTTGCATTACCGCATCGAACACGGTCAATAGGTTCAAATCAACCATGCGAAGCTGTGGTTTGCCCATATCTAAAAGATGCGGCTTTTCGGTTTTGACCTCTGGCATATTTAACTCCACTGTCACGCTTAACTCCCTTTTTCTGGCTGAAGGCAGAAATAATTCCTGAAAATATGATTTACCATGCATATAAAATAAGAAAAAGGGAAAGCGTTAAAATTCGGAAAACATAAAGACGCTGACAGAGACAAATAGAATGCCAGCGCAAGCGTAATGTGTCCTGAGTCACACCATTGCGATTCATAATGTTTAAATTACGCAAGCAATATAATCATAACTATGGCGAATACACAATCATACACCAAGTGAATGATCATTTAAGTTTCAATTAAATGTTTATATTATTAATAGCTAAAAAGTTAACATTAATTTATCAATAACTTTATCCTTATCCATTAAGCAAACAAGGTTATTTGTTAAAATATAAAACAAATCAAAAAGATAAACCAAACCTTTTGCATACCTTTAACAGGCCATTCCCCTAACCAATTTGCAAACAAAAATGCCTAAATATTTCAAACAATGAAAAGTATGAATGTCCACTCGTTCTTTTATCCTTTATTGGACACGCAGCCCAGCACAATTAGCTAAAGTACGTATCCGGATATCGTCAACAAAATGCAATGGCGACAGAAATCAGAGTTGACATTAAACGGCATATCCAGTACCACTAAAAGCATATCGCATTCGCTGGAGCTGAATTAATGTCACATATCGTTCGTTTCACTGGGCTACTACTACTCAACGCATTTATTGTGCGCGGTAGACCGGTGGGCGGCATTCAACATTAAGTCAGCTCGAAGTCAAACAAAACCCGCGCCGTTGCGCGGGTTTTTTTATGCCTGACGCAAGGCGCCCCTGGAGACAAGGACCACATCATGAGCCAGCAAGTCATTATTTTTGATACGACCTTACGCGACGGCGAACAAGCGTTACAGGCCAGCCTGAGCGCGAAAGAGAAGCTGCAGATTGCCCTGGCCCTTGAGCGCATGGGTGTTGATGTCATGGAAGTAGGCTTCCCGGTCTCTTCTCCGGGTGATTTTGAATCTGTCCAAACCATCGCCCGCACCATCAAAAACAGTCGCGTTTGCGCCCTGGCGCGTTGTGTAGAAAAAGACATCGACGTCGCGGCACAGGCGCTGAAGGTCGCCGACGCGTTTCGCATCCATACTTTTATCGCCACCTCGCCAATGCACATCGCCACCAAGCTGCGCAGCACGCTGGATGAGGTTATCGAACGCGCGGTATACATGGTTAAGCGGGCGCGTAATTACACTGATGACGTAGAGTTCTCCTGCGAAGATGCTGGCCGGACGCCTGTTGACGATCTGGCGCGCGTGGTGGAAGCCGCTATAAACGCCGGCGCGAGAACCATTAATATTCCCGATACCGTGGGCTATACCATGCCGTTTGAGTTTGCGGGAATCATTTCCGGCCTGTATGAACGTGTCCCCAATATCGACAAAGCTATCATCTCCGTTCATACCCACGACGATTTAGGGATAGCAGTAGGCAACTCGCTGGCGGCAGTACATGCGGGCGCGCGTCAGGTTGAAGGCGCGATGAACGGTATCGGAGAACGTGCCGGTAACTGCGCGCTGGAAGAAGTGATCATGGCGATTAAAGTGCGCAAAGACATCATGAACGTACACACCAACATCAATCACCACGAAATCTGGCGCACCAGCCAGACCGTCAGCCAGATCTGTAACATGCCGATCCCGGCCAACAAAGCGATTGTCGGCAGCGGCGCTTTCGCCCACTCTTCCGGCATCCACCAGGATGGCGTCCTCAAGAACCGCGAAAACTATGAAATCATGACGCCAGAGTCCATCGGTCTGAACCAGATACAGCTGAACCTGACCTCCCGCTCTGGCCGTGCCGCCGTGAAACATCGCATGGAAGAGATGGGTTACAAGGACACAGACTACAACATGGACCACCTGTACGACGCGTTCCTGAAGCTGGCGGACAAAAAAGGCCAGGTGTTCGACTATGACCTGGAAGCGCTGGCGTTTATTAATAAACAGCAAGAAGAACCAGAGCATTTCCGTCTGGATTACTTCAGCGTGCAGTCCGGCTCCAGCGATATCGCCACCGCTTCCGTGAAGCTGGCCTGTGGTGAAGAGATCAAGGCCGAGGCGGCGAACGGCAACGGCCCGGTCGACGCCATCTATCAGGCGATTAACCGCATCACTGGCTACGACGTTGAGTTGGTTAAATACGACCTGAACGCCAAAGGCCAGGGCAAAGACGCGCTGGGTCAGGTCGATATCGTCGTAAACCATCATGGTCGCCGCTTCCACGGCGTCGGGCTGGCGACGGATATCGTCGAATCCTCCGCCAAAGCGATGATGCACGTACTGAACAATATCTGGCGCGCCGCCGAAGTTGAAAAAGAATTGCAACGCAAAGCTCAAAATAAAGAGAACAACAAGGAAACCGTGTAATGTCGAAGAACTATCATATTGCCGTACTGCCGGGCGACGGTATCGGCCCGGAAGTCATGGCGCAAGCCCTGAAAGTTATGGATGCGGTACGCAGCCGTTTTGATATGCGTATCACCACCAGCCGCTATGACGTCGGCGGTATTGCTATCGACAATCATGGTCATCCACTGCCGAAAGCCACCGTTGAAGGGTGCGAGCAGGCGGATGCCATTCTGTTTGGCTCCGTCGGCGGCCCGAAATGGGAAAATTTGCCCCCGGAAAGCCAGCCAGAGCGCGGCGCCCTGCTGCCGCTGCGCAAACATTTCAAATTATTCAGTAATCTGCGCCCGGCGAAACTGTATCAGGGACTGGAAGCATTTTGCCCGTTGCGCGCCGATATCGCCGCTAACGGTTTCGATATCCTGTGCGTGCGCGAGCTGACCGGCGGGATCTATTTCGGACAGCCAAAAGGCCGTGAAGGCAGCGGTCAGTACGAAAAAGCCTTTGATACCGAAGTTTATCACCGCTTTGAGATCGAGCGCATTGCCCGTATCGCCTTTGAATCGGCGCGTAAACGCCGCCGTAAAGTCACCTCTATTGATAAAGCCAACGTACTGCAAAGCTCTATCCTGTGGCGTGAGATCGTCAACGATGTCGCGAAAACGTATCCCGATGTGGAACTCGCGCACATGTATATCGATAACGCCACCATGCAGTTGATTAAAGACCCGTCGCAGTTTGACGTCCTGCTGTGCTCTAACCTGTTCGGCGACATTCTGTCCGACGAATGCGCCATGATCACCGGCTCAATGGGGATGTTGCCCTCCGCCAGCCTGAACGAGCAAGGGTTTGGCCTGTATGAACCGGCTGGCGGCTCCGCGCCGGATATCGCCGGGAAAAATATCGCCAACCCAATTGCGCAGATCCTGTCGCTGGCGCTGCTGCTGCGCTACAGCCTGGATGCCAACGATGCGGCAACGGCCATTGAACAGGCGATCAATCGCGCATTAGAAGAGGGCGTTCGCACCGGCGATTTAGCCAGGGGCGCTGCCGCAGTCAGTACCGATGAGATGGGCGATATTATCGCCCGCTATGTCGCAGAAGGGGTGTAATCATGGCCAAAACGTTATACGAAAAATTATTTGATGCCCACGTGGTCTTTGAGGCGCCAAACGAAACGCCGCTGCTGTACATCGATCGCCACCTGGTACACGAAGTGACCTCGCCGCAGGCGTTTGACGGTCTGCGCGCGCACCATCGTCCGGTACGTCAGCCGGGGAAAACCTTCGCCACGATGGATCACAACGTCTCGACGCAGACCAAAGACATTAATGCCTCCGGTGAAATGGCGCGTATCCAGATGCAGGAGCTGATTAAGAACTGTAACGAGTTCGGCGTCGAGCTGTATGACCTGAATCACCCATACCAGGGCATCGTCCATGTGATGGGGCCGGAACAGGGCGTCACCCTGCCGGGCATGACCATCGTCTGCGGCGACTCCCACACCGCCACCCACGGCGCGTTTGGCGCGCTGGCCTTCGGCATCGGCACTTCTGAGGTAGAACATGTACTGGCGACGCAAACCCTGAAACAGGGGCGCGCTAAAACCATGAAGATTGAAGTCACGGGCAGCGCCGCGCCGGGCATTACCGCCAAAGACATCGTGCTGGCGATCATCGGTAAAACCGGTAGCGCCGGCGGCACCGGACACGTGGTTGAATTTTGCGGCGACGCTATCCGCGCGCTGAGTATGGAAGGCCGCATGACGCTGTGCAATATGGCGATTGAGATGGGCGCCAAAGCCGGTCTGGTCGCCCCGGATGAAACCACTTTCAACTACGTAAAAGGGCGTTTGCACGCGCCGAAGGGCTGCGATTTTGACGAAGCCGTCGAGTACTGGAAAACGCTGAAAACCGATGACGGCGCGACCTTTGATACTGTCGTCACCCTGCGAGCAGAAGAGATCGCGCCGCAGGTGACTTGGGGCACTAATCCGGGCCAGGTGATTTCCGTCACCGACATCATCCCCGATCCCGCCTCCTTTAGCGATCCGGTTGAGCGCGCCAGCGCCGAAAAAGCGCTGGCTTATATGGGCTTACAGCCTGGCGTACCGTTAACGGACGTTGCTATCGATAAAGTCTTTATCGGCTCTTGTACCAATTCACGCATTGAAGATTTGCGCGCGGCGGCGGAAGTCGCCAAAGGGCGCAAAGTTGCGCCGGGCGTGCAGGCGCTGGTGGTGCCGGGTTCAGGTCCGGTGAAAGCGCAGGCGGAAGCGGAAGGTCTGGACAAGATCTTTATCGAAGCAGGATTTGAATGGCGCTTACCAGGCTGTTCCATGTGCCTGGCCATGAATAATGACCGCCTGAACCCGGGCGAGCGCTGCGCATCCACCAGCAACCGTAACTTTGAAGGCCGTCAGGGCCGCGGGGGTCGCACTCACCTGGTTAGCCCGGCGATGGCCGCCGCTGCCGCCGTTACCGGCCACTTCGCCGACATTCGCAGCATCAAATAAGGAAACTACCATGGCAGAGAAATTTACCCAGCATACCGGCCTGGTTGTCCCACTGGATGCCGCCAACGTCGATACCGATGCAATTATCCCTAAACAGTTTTTGCAGAAGGTTACGCGCACCGGTTTTGGCGCCCATCTGTTTAACGACTGGCGCTTCCTGGACGAAAAGGGCCAACAGCCAAATCCGGAATTCGTGTTGAACTTTCCGGAATATCAAGGCGCGTCGATACTGTTGGCGCGGGAAAACTTTGGCTGCGGCTCTTCACGCGAACACGCGCCGTGGGCGTTGACCGATTACGGCTTTAAAGTGGTGATCGCGCCAAGCTTCGCCGACATCTTCTACGGCAACAGTTTCAATAACCAACTGCTGCCGGTGAAGTTAAGCGACGAACAGGTCGATGAGCTGTTTACGCTGGTGAAAGCCAATCCGGGCATTAAATTTGAAGTGGATCTGGAAGCACAGGTGGTGAAAGCAGGCGATAAGACCTACAGTTTTAAAATCGACGACTTCCGCCGCCACTGCATGTTGAACGGTCTGGACAGCATCGGGCTGACGCTGCAGCACGAAGACGCGATTGCCGAGTACGAAAATAAACAACCGGCATTTATGCGGTAACCTTTCACGCCTTACCGGGCCTACAGGGTATGCAATATCACCAGGTTGCCACTATATTCTGTAGGCCTGATAAGCGTAGCGCCATCAAGCGCCTGGTTACTCATCAGTCGCTCATGCCGGGGATATTCCGGCATTTTTTATACGTCTTTTACTCGCCCGGTCATCACCCGCGTGACCACAGAAACCGCCGCAGAAATCCCGTTGAGACGCCGTCCCATCGTCGTCATCCAGAAACAGCCGAAATAAAAAAAGCCAGCAGATATTATCTGCTGGCGGGTGATTTTAGGCTATCGCCTACACCAATACTCAGTCACACATGATGTCTGCAATTGGCTTCAATCGGTCGCCTCCCACTGCATCAGTTCCGCGAGCATTTTTAAGCGCTGCGTCGCGCTCAGGCAAGCCAGCCAGGACGTTTTTTCCGTCGCGGCAAAATATCTCAACCAGAACTGGCGCATAGTGACCTCTTCCTCTTGCTTCATCGAAAGATATTATTGGCCTAATATAGGGATAATAAAATTGCTGAGTTTTTCATCGGAGTTCCCCTTTTATGCCCTCAGGTCGCCTGCAACAACAATTTATCCGTCTCTGGCAATGTTGTGACGGTAAAACGCAAGACACCACGCTTAATGAGCTGGCGGATCTGCTGAACTGTTCGCGTCGCCATATGCGTACGCTGCTAAATACGATGCAGGCGCGCGGTTGGCTAACATGGGAAGCCGAGGTCGGACGCGGAAAGCGTTCGCGTCTGACGTTCCTGTATACCGGACTGGCGCTGCAACAGCAGCGGGCGGAAGACCTGCTGGAACAAGATCGAATCGATCAACTGGTACAACTGGTCGGCGATAAAAGCGCTGTCAGGCAAATGCTGATTTCCCATCTGGGACGCAGCTTCCGCCAGGGGCGGCATATTCTGCGGGTTCTTTACTATCGTCCGATGCACAATCTCCTGCCGGGAACCGCATTACGTCGCTCGGAAACTCATATTGCCCGGCAAATTTTCAGTTCGCTCACGCGGGTAAATGAGGAAAACGGGGAACTGGAAGCGGACATTGCGCACCACTGGCAGCAAATTTCCCCTTTACTGTGGCGCTTCTACCTGCGCCCCGGCATTCATTTTCATCATGGCCGCGAGCTGGAGATGGAAGATGTCATCGCCTCGCTGACGCGTATCAATACGCTTCCGCTTTACTCGCACATCACAAAGATAGACTCCCCTACCGCGTGGACGCTGGATATTCATCTTTCCCAGCCGGATCGCTGGTTGCCGTGGCTGCTGGGCCAGGTCCCGGCGATGATTTTGCCGCGGGAGTGGGAAACGCTGGCTAATTTCGCCAGCCACCCTATCGGCACCGGGCCTTATGCCGTGCGGCGTAATACGCCAAACCAGCTCAAGATACTCGCCTTTGATGATTACTTCGGCTATCGGGCGTTGATAGACGAAGTGAACGTCTGGGTACTGCCGGATATCAGTGAAGAACCGGCCTGCGGCTTGATGCTGGAAGGGCCAATACAAGGCGGTGAAAAAGCGATAGAAAGCCGACTGGAAGAGGGGTGCTATTACCTGCTATTCGACGCCAGAACGCCGCGCGGCGCGCATCCGCAGGTCAGAGAATGGGTAAGCCACGTCCTCTCCCCCACCAATTTACTCTATCATGCCGATGAACCGCTACAGCAGCTCTGGTTCCCGGCCTATGGGCTTTTACCGCGCTGGCACCACGCCCGTCCAGGCCCGGGCGAAAAACCCGCCGGGCTGGAAACCCTCACGCTGACCTTCTATCGCGAACACATTGAGCACCGGGTTATCGCCCGTATCATGAGCGCGCTTCTGGCTGAACATCAGGTGCATCTGCATATTCAGGAGATCGACTACGATCAATGGCACGCCGGCGAGATCGAAAGCGATATCTGGCTCAATAGCGCTAACTTTACGCTGCCGCTGGATTTCTCGCTGTTCGCGCACCTGTGCGAAGTACCGCTCTTGCAGAACTGCATTCCGCGCGACTGGCAGGACGACGCCGCGCAGTGGCGCGCTGGCGAGATGAACCTGGCGAACTGGTGCCAGCAACTGCTGGCCAACAAAGCGATTGTGCCGTTGATCCACCACTGGCTGATTATCCAGGGACAACGCAGTATGCGCGGGCTGCGCATGAATACCCTCGGCTGGTTTGATTTTAAATCGGCGTGGTTTGCGCCGCCAGATCCTTAACGCCAGCTCTTGATTGCTGCCCGGCAACAAAATCACTACACTAACGCCGAACTCAACGGGGTGCCGCGCTCATGCGCGCGCTGAGAAAATACCCGTCGAACCTGATCCGGATAATGCCGGCGAAGGGATTTGAGGCTACCTCTCAAGTCCTTTGCCACTCTTTAACTGAGGTGCAAAGTGTTAAAAAAATATCTTTCGCTTTTACTCCTGTGCGCGGCGCCTGCTTTCGCCAAACCCGTTCTCACCGTCTATACCTACGACTCGTTCGCCGCCGACTGGGGGCCAGGCCCGGCGGTGAAAAAAGCGTTTGAAGCCGATTGCAACTGCGAGCTGAAACTGGTGGCGCTGGAGGATGGCGTTTCGCTGCTCAACCGCCTGCGGATGGAGGGGAAGAACAGCAAAGCCGATGTGGTGTTGGGGCTGGACAATAATCTGCTGGAGGCGGCCACGCAAACTAAACTCTTTGCCAAAAGCGGCGTGGCGAATGAGGCGGTCAAGGTGCCCGGCGGCTGGAAAAACGACACATTTGTGCCGTTCGATTACGGCTATTTCGCCTTTGTCTACGATAAAAGCAAGCTGAAAAATCCGCCGAAAAGCCTGAAAGAACTGGTCGAGAGCGATCAAAAATGGCGGGTGATTTATCAGGACCCGCGTACCAGTACGCCAGGGCTGGGGCTGTTACTGTGGATGCGCAAAGTCTATGGCGATAACGCGCCGCAGGCCTGGCAAAAACTGGCGGCCAAAACGGTGACGGTGACGAAAGGCTGGAGCGAGGCCTACGGTTTATTTCTGAAAGGTGAAAGCGATTTGGTGCTCAGTTACACCACCTCTCCGGCGTATCACATTATTGAAGAGAAGAAGGACAATTACGCCGCCGCGAACTTCAGCGAAGGCCATTACTTACAGGTAGAAGTCGCGGCGCGTACCGTCGCCAGTAAGCAGCCGGAACTGGCGGAGAAATTCCTCAAATTTATGGTTTCTCCGGCGTTTCAGAACGCCATACCCACCGGCAACTGGATGTACCCGGTAGCGGACGTCGCCTTACCCGCAGGGTTTGAATCATTGGCCAAACCCGCCACAACGCTGGAATTCACGCCGCAACAAGTGGCAGCACAACGCCAGGCATGGATTAGCGAATGGCAACGCGCCGTCAGCCGTTAATTCCCGGCTGGCTGATTCCGGGGCTGTGCGCCGCCGCGCTGATGATAACCGTCTCGCTGGCGGCCTTTCTGGCGCTTTGGCTGAACGCGCCGTCGGGCGCGTGGTCGACACTCTGGCGGGATAGCTATCTGTGGCATGTGGTGCGCTTCTCATTCTGGCAGGCGTTTCTGTCCGCAGTGCTGTCTGTGGTTCCGGCGGTTTTTCTCGCCCGCGCGCTTTATCGACGCCGTTTTCCTGGACGTCTGGCGCTGCTGCGTCTGTGCGCCATGACGCTGATTCTGCCGGTACCGGTTGCCGTGTTCGGCATTCTTAGCGTGTATGGACGTCAGGGCTGGCTGGCCTCGCTGTGGCAGATGCTGGGGCTTCAGTGGACATTCTCCCCCTACGGCTTGCAGGGCATTTTACTGGCGCACGTCTTTTTTAACCTGCCAATGGCGAGCCGTTTGTTGCTGCAATCTTTGGAAAGCATTCCCGGCGAGCAGCGCCAGCTCGCCGCCCAGCTCGGTATGCGCGGCTGGCATTTTTTCCGTTTTGTCGAATGGCCGTGGCTGCGCCGCCAAATTCCGCCCGTCGCGGCGCTGATTTTTATGCTCTGCTTCGCCAGTTTCGCAACGGTTCTGTCGCTCGGCGGCGGCCCGCAGGCCACCACTATCGAGCTGGCTATCTTTCAGGCGCTCAGTTATGACTACGATCCCGCCCGCGCGGCGATGCTGGCATTAATCCAGATGGTCTGCTGCCTGGCGCTGGTACTGCTAAGCCAACGGTTGAGCAAAGCGATTGCGCCGGGGATGACGCTGACGCAGGGTTGGCGCGATCCTGACGATCGTCTCCACAGCCGTCTGACGGACGCCTTATTAATCGTGCTGGCGCTGCTGCTGCTTCCGCCGCTGGTCGCCGTGGTGGTCGATGGCGTCAACCGCAGCCTGCCGGAGGTGCTGGCGCAACCCATTCTGTGGCAGGCTGTCTGGACATCGCTACGCATTGCGCTGGCGGCGGGCGTTCTGTGTGTGGTGCTGACCATGATGCTGCTGTGGAGTAGCCGCGAGCTACGCCAACGCCAGCAACTATTCGCCGGACAAACGCTGGAACTCAGCGGGATGTTGATCCTCGCGATGCCGGGGATCGTGCTGGCGACAGGCTTCTTTTTACTGCTCAATAACAGCGTTGGCTTACCGGAATCCGCCGACGGCATCGTGATTTTCACCAATGCGCTGATGGCAATCCCCTACGCGCTAAAAGTCCTGGAAAACCCAATGCGCGATATTACCGCCCGTTATGGAATGCTGTGCCAGTCATTAGGAATTGAAGGCTGGTCGCGGTTAAAGGTCGTGGAACTGCGGGCGCTGAAACGTCCGCTGGCGCAGGCGCTGGCGTTTGCCTGCGTACTTTCTATCGGTGATTTTGGCGTCGTCGCGCTTTTCGGCAATGACAATTTCCGCACGCTGCCGTTTTATCTGTATCAGCAGATCGGCTCCTACCGCAGCCAGGACGGCGCGGTGACCGCGCTGATACTATTGCTGCTCTGCTTTACGTTATTTACCCTCATAGAGAAACTACCGGGCCGACATGCTAAAACTGATTGATATCACCTGGCTTTACCATCATTTGCCGATGCGTTTTACGCTGGCGGTAGAACGCGGCGAGCAGGTGGCGATTCTTGGCCCCAGCGGCGCGGGGAAAAGCACGTTGTTGAATTTAATTGCCGGTTTTCTTGCGCCTGCCAGCGGTACGTTACTGATTGCCGGTGAAGATCATACGCTTACGCCGCCCTCACGCCGTCCGGTCTCAATGCTGTTTCAGGAGAATAATTTATTCAGCCACCTGAATGTGCAGCAAAATATCGGTCTGGGGCTAAACCCCGGGTTAACGCTCAACGCCAGCCAGCGGGAAAAACGGGACGCTATCGCACGTCAGATGGGCATTGAGAGTCTGATGACGCGTTTACCGGGCGAACTGTCCGGCGGCCAGCGTCAGCGGGTAGCGCTGGCGCGCTGCCTGGTACGTGAACAGCCGGTACTGCTGCTGGATGAACCGTTCTCCGCGCTCGATCCCGCGCTGCGCCAGGAGATGCTGACGTTGGTCAGCGATATCTGCCGCGAGCGACAGCTCACGCTGTTGATGGTCTCGCACAGCGTGGAAGATGCGGCGCGAATTGCGCCCCGGTCAATCGTCGTCGCCGACGGACGCATTGCGTGGCAAGGCAAAACAGACGAGCTACTAAGCGGTCAAGCCAGCGCCTCAGCGCTATTGGGCATCAAATCCCATATTTTGTAGGCCGGATAAGGCGAAGCCGCCATCCGGCAAAGGAATCGTTAGTAACCCACAACTTTGCGCAGAATATCGATATATACCGGCATCAGCGGGTGGCGAACTAGCACCACCAGCGCGACCACGCCGATCCCGAGCGTCAACGGCGCCAGATACAGCAAACGGCTGCGGGGGAAATACGCGGTTAAACGATCGACTGCCGCTTTGCCGCTGCGCCACAGCCGCCAGCATAGCCAGCCTCCGACCCACAGCAGCAACGCCGTCGCCAGCAGCAGCCATTTGAAATCTCCGCTCTGCATATCGGAAGGAATATCGATTGCCGCTCCCGCCAGAATGCCCGGCAGGAAATAAAACGGCGGCCACAGCAAACAGCCAATCAAGTTCGGCCCAATAAATTTCGCCACGGGAAGATCCAGCATCCCTGCCACCATCGGCACCAGCGGCCTCGTCGGACCGACAAAACGTCCGACCAAGATCGTGAACATACTGTGCTGATGCAGCGCGTGTTCGGTTTTATCCAGCAGCGACTTGTTCTTTTTCATAAAAGACCAGCGGTGTAGCGGCTTTTTAAAGCGCCACCCCAGCCAGAACGAAATCCAGTCGCCCATCAGACAGCCGATAATACCCACCAGCCAGGCATGCCAAAAATTGAGCTCGCCGCTGCCGATAAGCGCGCCCAGCCCCGCCATCAGTACCGTGCCGGGTAAAATCAACCCCACCAGCGCCAGCGATTCCAGGAAGGCGACCAGCAACACGGCGATAAGCGAATACAGAGTGGATTGGGTGATAAAGTGTTCCAGCAGTGCTTGCATAGTGTGTCCGTCAGCGTGATGAAGCAGGGATTCTGCTTACCCCGTCCCCCTTCGTCAAGCCGTCAATTATCCGAATAGTTACGGCTTATGACATCTTTGTGGACACATCATTCACTTTTTATTCACATCCGGCCCTGAACTCGCTAGGACTTGCCCCGGTGCATTTTTTAAATACCCGAGAAAAATAGAGCTGATCGTCAAATCCAACATTGCGCCCAACGGTCGCTATCGGCATTCGCGTGGTGCTAAGCAGGAGTTTCGCCTGGCTGATACGCTGATCTTCGCGCCAACTCAATACGCTAATGCCTAACTGCTGGCGGAACAGATGCGATAACCGGGAGGGCGACAGGCAGACATGCTGGGCGACGCTGGCGATATCAAAATGACTGTCCGCCAGATGGTCGCTGATATACTGGCAGGCATCGCGCACACGGCTATCCATCGGCGGGTGCAACGACTCATTAATTACCGCCATACGTCTGAGCAACAACTGCTCCAGCAGATTGATCGCCAGTAGCTCAGAATAGCGACCTTCCCCTTGCCCGGCGCTGATGATCTGCCCGAACAGTTCGCTGAAATGCGGCTGGCGCGCCTCGTCCGGGCGGAAAAATCCTGTCTGAGCAAAGATTGTCGGCCAGGTCAGCCACTCCTGCCAGTAGGCGCGAGGCCGGAAATAAACCCACTGGTGATACCACTCGCTGGCATCCGGATGCCGTCCATAGTGATGAATCTCGCCCGGCGGAAACAATAATATATCGCCAGGCCGACAGACAAACTGCTCGCCATTATTATTAATGACGCCCTCTCCGCGGATGGTCAGGTTAAGAATATATCCCTTCATGCCCAACGGACGATCGATAAAAAAATCCAGATATCCATTCGCTTCAATTGGCGTCAGCCCGGCGACCAGATGGGCATTAAATGAATATCCCGGCAATAGCGGATCATTTTGCGTTTCAGCCATGATTTCTCTACCCCCCGATGTTCAGAGAAGAAACAAATTGTCCATATTGACCAGGACGACAGAGCTTCCGTCTCCGCAAGACCTTGCGCTTGATGAAAGCACGTATCAACCCCGCTTGTGAAAAGCGCTTTGTAACAAAAGCGTACAGTTCAGGCGATAAAATTAAGTAACAGAAGTGTCTATAACTATGGCTGGAATGTCCACATTGAATATTTGCACAGCGTCACACTTTGCAAAGCATTAGCATTTTTGTCCATAAGATTAGCGGATCCTGCCTGACGGTTTTTGCCGCGACTCTCTACTGTTTCTCCATACCTGTTTTTCTGGATGGAGTAAGACGATGGCAATTGCAATTGGCCTCGATTTTGGCAGTGATTCAGTGCGCGCTCTGGCAGTGGACTGCGCCACCGGCGACGAGATCGCCACCAGCGTAGAGTGGTATCCGCGCTGGCAAGAAGGCCGTTATTGCGACGGCCCGAACAACCAGTTCCGTCATCATCCGCGCGACTACATGGAGTCAATGGAGGCCGCGCTGAAAGCCGTTCTGGCACAATTAAGCGCCGCGCAACGCGCAAATGTCGTTGGCATTGGCGTTGACAGCACCGGTTCTACGCCAGCGCCGATTGACGCCGACGGTAACGTCCTGGCGCTGCGTCCGGAGTTCGCCGAGAACCCGAATGCGATGTTTGTGCTGTGGAAAGATCACACCGCCGTGGAAGAAGCCGACGAAATCACTCGTCTGTGCCATAAGCCAGGTAAGGTCGACTACTCCCGCTATATTGGCGGCATTTACTCCAGCGAATGGTTCTGGGCGAAGATTCTGCACGTCACCCGCCAGGATAGCGCCGTCGCGCAGGCCGCCGTCTCGTGGATTGAACTGTGTGACTGGGTGCCGGCGCTGCTTTCCGGCACCACTCGCCCGCAGGATATCCGCCGTGGCCGCTGCAGCGCTGGGCACAAAACACTGTGGCATGAAAGCTGGGGCGGTCTGCCGCCCGCGAGCTTCTTTGATGAACTCGATCCGTGCATTAACCGTCATCTGCGCTACCCGTTATTTAGCGAAACCTTCACCGCCGATCTGCCCGTGGGCACCCTGTGCGCCGAATGGGCGCAGCGCCTCGGCTTGCCGGAAAGCGTGGTGATTTCCGGCGGCGCGTTCGACTGTCACATGGGCGCGGTCGGCGCGGGCGCACAGCCCAATACGCTGGTAAAAGTCATCGGCACGTCAACCTGCGACATTCTGATTGCGGATAAACAGAGCGTCGGGGATCGCGCCGTGAAAGGCATTTGCGGTCAGGTTGACGGCAGCGTGGTGCCGAACTTTATCGGTCTGGAAGCGGGCCAGTCCGCTTTCGGCGACATCTACGCCTGGTTTAGCCGCGTGTTGAGCTGGCCGCTGGAACAACTTGCCGCGCAGCACCCGGAACTGAAAACCCAGATTAACGCCAGCCAGAAGCAGCTATTGCCAGCGCTCACCGACGCCTGGGCGAAAAATCCGTCCCTGGATCACCTGCCGGTGGTGCTCGACTGGTTCAATGGTCGCCGTACACCCAATGCCAACCAGCGTCTGAAAGGCGTCATTACCGATCTCAATCTCGCCACCGACGCGCCAGCGCTGTTTGGCGGTCTGGTCGCCTCGACCGCCTTCGGCGCGCGCGCCATTCAGGAGTGTTTTACCGAGCAGGGTATCGCGGTCAATAACGTGATGGCGCTTGGCGGCATCGCCCGTAAAAATCAGGTCATTATGCAGGTCTGCTGCGACGTACTGAATCGTCCGTTGCAGATCGTCGCTTCCGACCAATGTTGCGCATTAGGCGCCGCTATCTTTGCCGCCGTTGCCGCGAAAGTCCATGCCGATATTCCTGCCGCCCAGCAAAGCATGGCGAGCGCGGTAGAACGCACTCTGCGTCCCCGCCCTGAACAGGCGCAACGCTTCGAACGGCTTTACCGCCGCTACCAGCAGTGGGCGCTAAGCGCAGAACAACATTATCTTCCGACTGCCGCGCCGGCGCCAACGACCCCGGCCAATCAGGCAATCCTGACTCATTAAGGACACGACAATGACGATTTTTGATAATTATGAAGTATGGTTTGTGATTGGCAGCCAGCATTTGTATGGCGCAGAAACCCTGCGCCAGGTCACCCAACATGCCGAGCATGTGGTCAACGCGCTGAATACCGAAGCCAAACTGCCATGTAAACTGGTATTAAAACCGCTGGGCACCTCGCCGGATGAGATTACCGCCATTTGTCGTGACGCCAATTATGACGATCGCTGCGCGGGGCTGGTGGTCTGGCTGCACACCTTCTCCCCGGCCAAAATGTGGATCAACGGGCTGAGTATCCTTAACAAACCACTACTGCAATTCCATACCCAATTTAACGCCGCCCTGCCGTGGGACAGCATCGATATGGACTTTATGAACCTGAACCAGACTGCGCATGGCGGCCGAGAGTTCGGTTTTATCGGCGCGCGGATGCGCCAGCAGCACGCGGTCGTCACTGGCCACTGGCAGGATAAAGAGGCCCATACGCGTATCGGCGCCTGGATGCGCCAGGCGGTCTCTAAACAGGATACCCGCCAGCTAAAAGTCTGCCGCTTCGGCGACAATATGCGTGAAGTCGCAGTGACTGACGGTGATAAAGTGGCCGCGCAAATCAAATTTGGCTTTTCGGTCAATACCTGGGCGGTCGGCGATCTGGTGCAGGTGGTGAATTCTATCGGCGACGGCGATATCAGCGCTCTGATTGACGAGTATGAAAGCAGCTATACCCTGACGCCCGCCACCCAGATCCACGGCGATAAACGCCAGAACGTGCGGGAAGCGGCGCGCATTGAACTGGGGATGAAGCGTTTCCTGGAACAGGGCGGCTTCCACGCATTCACTACTACTTTTGAAGATTTACACGGTCTGAAACAACTTCCGGGTCTGGCCGTACAGCGTCTGATGCAGCAGGGCTACGGCTTTGCGGGCGAAGGCGACTGGAAAACCGCCGCTCTGCTTCGCATTATGAAAGTGATGTCAACCGGTCTGCAGGGCGGCACCTCATTTATGGAGGATTACACTTACCACTTCGAGAAAGGCAACGATCTGGTGCTCGGCTCGCACATGCTGGAAGTGTGTCCCTCCATCGCGGTGGAAGAGAAACCGATCCTCGACGTCCAGCACCTCGGCATTGGCGGCAAGGAAGATCCGGCGCGTTTGATTTTCAATACCCAAACCGGCCCGGCGATCGTCGCCAGCCTGATCGACCTCGGCGATCGTTACCGCCTGCTGGTCAACTGCATTGACACCGTAAAAACGCCGCACTCCCTGCCGAAACTGCCGGTGGCTAACGCGCTGTGGAAGGCGCAGCCGGATCTGCCGACCGCCTCCGAAGCGTGGATTCTGGCTGGCGGCGCGCACCATACCGTCTTCAGCCACGCGCTGGATCTGAACGATATGCGCCAGTTCGCAGAAATACACGATATCGAAATCGCGGTGATTGATAACGATACCCGTCTGCCAGCCTTTAAGGACGCGCTGCGCTGGAACGAGGTGTATTACGGTTTAAAACGCTAAAAGTGGTGTCTGAATGCCCGGTGGCACTGCGTTTACCGGGCCTACGGTCCTGTAGGCCGAATAAGGCATTTATGTCGCCATCCGGCACACCGTCGCTCGTAGGCCGGATAAGCGAAGCGCCATCCGGCAGGGAGAAAACAATGTTAGAAGATCTCAAACACCAGGTACTGGAAGCCAATCTGGCGCTGCCAAAACACAACCTGGTCACCCTCACCTGGGGTAACGTTAGCGCCGTCGATCGCGAACGCGGCGTACTGGTGATTAAGCCGTCCGGCGTCGATTATAGCGTCATGACCGCTGACGATATGGTGGTGGTCAGCCTGGAGACCGGTGAAGTCGTTGAAGGTCATAAGAAACCGTCGTCCGATACGCCAACCCACCGTCTGTTATATCAGGCATTTCCGACTATCGGCGGCATCGTACACACCCATTCGCGCCACGCGACTATCTGGGCGCAGGCGGGTCAGCCGATTCCGGCGACGGGCACCACCCACGCCGACTATTTCTACGGTACGATTCCCTGCACTCGCAAAATGACCGAAGCGGAAATTAATGGCGAGTATGAATGGGAAACGGGCAATGTCATTGTTGAAGCCTTTGAAAAACAAGGCATTAACGCCGCTCAAATGCCCGGCGTGCTTGTCCATTCGCACGGCCCGTTTGCCTGGGGTAAAAATGCCGAGGATGCCGTGCATAACGCCATCGTGCTGGAAGAAGTGGCCTATATGGGGATCTTCTGCCGCCAGCTTGCGCCGCAGTTGCCCGACATGCAGCAATCCCTGCTGGATAAACACTATTTACGCAAACACGGCGCAAAAGCCTATTACGGGCAGTAATGCCTCTAAAAACGCGTCCCATGGGGGGCGCGTTGATGAATCTGGTCGGTGATATATTCAGCAAATGCGCTTTGATAGACGTAATGATCAGAACTCACATATTCAATAATATTATCATAATGTCCCTGCCACGCTTTTCCTTCCAGCGCATGGAAGAAAATATAATCTTCGATTGTTGACTGCCAGCGTTGCCCATTTAACAGATAATTAATAATGGTATCCCGATGTCCGTCTTTTCTGTCGTGTCCTTGCCAGTGAAAAAAAGCATTGCCGTTTTCAATAATCTCGGTACGCCAAATCTGTTCTGTCCATGTTTTATACTCAAAAAATCGACTCACGGTTTTTATGGAAGGGTTAGCGCGTTGAGTATTGACGAAAAGATAACGGTCGCTCCCTACCAGACGCGCCTGCATACTCACATTCATAAAAGATCATTCCTGAATACCACAAATTTTGATAAAAACACCCGCACCCGAAAGTCAAAATAAAATTATATTCTAAAATAAAAATTAAATTATGCAGAGAGTTCCCGACGAATTCGCACTGTAATCCATTTTTATTTAACCATAGCGGCCAATTGGAATATTATATTTCTACCTGACGATGCGGATGTTCCAAATGAAATTGTTACACTTTTCATTAATTAAAACAAACAAAAAATATCGCTTTTTTGTTAATCCGAGAAATAAGTAACAGATTCGAACAAGCGCCTTTCTGAAAAATACTTAATGTATGAAAACAGACTTGACACAAAGCGGCTAATACATGGGTAAAAACTGTAAATAAACATGATTCAAAATTAGCAGTTATAGGATAATTATATCTGCTGTATATACCGGCATCATTATATTGATAAATATACGTCAGCAAAAATATCTGACGCTAAAAGCCATTTTATCGTTAAAATATTCATTACACCCGTCACGGGGAACGAACTCATTCATGAAATATCGCTACATCCTCAGAATCGCGGCAGGCATCATTCTCATTATGGCCATGGTGTTTATCCATAACGTTATCGCTATTTATCAGTTCAGTCAGCAAAACCAGACGCGCGTAGCTGACTGCGCGATTGTCGCAGGAGCAGGCGTTAGCGGAAAAACGCCTTCTCCCGTTTTTCAGGCCAGACTGGATCATGCCATCTGGCTTTACCAACAACACATTATCCGCGCGTTGGTATTAACCGGCGGCTACGGCGCTGGCGCAACGGTTTCCGACGCGGCGATAGCCCGTCAATACGTTCTGGAAAAAGGCATTCCGGCTAAGGCGATTTTTATTGAAGAGCGCTCTACCGTGACGCGCGAAAATATTCGTTACGCAAAACAGATACTGCGACAACAACATTGACATCCTCCCCCACCTTCGCACTTCGTGACTCAGGTGGGGAATTCCCCATTAGTGGGTGACGACTGATTGCTCAGCGTCTGGTTCCTGTTTCAGACGGGCGGCCTGACTGCACCATCCCTCCACAGGCAAGAACGGCGTGCCCCGCCGCTAAAATGTTACGAGCGCCGTTTACATCAGCGTTCGCTGTATATCCGCATGCCTGACACACAAATTTACTTTGTGACAGGCGATTTTCTTTCGCGGTATGACCACAGCACGCGCAACGCTGGCTTGTATATGCTGGCGGAACCGCAAGCACCTGACCGCCACGCCAGAGCTGTTTGTACTCAAGCTGGCGGCGCATTTCATACCAGCCCTGATCCAGTATCGAACGGTTCAGACCTGATTTGGCCTTGACGTTTCGTCCGTGCTGTTCTGCTGTACCTTTTGCCGATTTCGACATGTTACTAACCTTCAAATCCTCAATGACTATCATCGCGTGGTTTTTGCTGATTTCACTGGTAACTTTATGAAGGTAGTCGCGCCGGATATTGGCTATGTGCGAGTGCAGATGCTGGACTTTTCGCTTTTGTTTCTGCCAGTTACTGCTGAATCTGACTTTACGGCTTAACTGCCGCTGGAGTGTTGCCAGCTTGCGCTGACTTGCTTTAAAACTGTTGACTGGTTGGTATACCGTACCGTCTGAAAGCGTGGCGAGTTTTGTTACTCCTGCGTCCAGACCGACTATCGTTGTGCTTGTGTGATTGGGTTCTGCCGTTTCAACTTCAACCTGAAACGAGATATACCACTGTCCCGCTAACTGACTGATTGTCGCATTTTTGATTTTACCGTTCACACGTTGAGATTGCCGGAATTTTACCCACCCAAGACCTGACGGTAGCTTCACTCTGCGATTTTCAAGGCGGCAATATTTCTCAAAGTTCACAAAACGGATTGAGTCTCTGCCCTCATTTTTTCGTTTCCATACCGGGGCCTTAGCTGCGAGCTTTTTATCAAAGCAACGTTTCCATGCAGTATGCAGGTCTTTCAACTTTTGTTGCAGATTGTCGGTATAAGCATCCTGTAAAAAGATGTGTCCCGGCATTTTTTTCCACACTGTAAGCATCCTGTTCAACTCGAAAGCCGAAGGTAACTTTTCGCCTGAACCAAGGATGCGCTTTGTCTCCGCAAGACCTAAATTCCAGACAAAACGGGCGCAACCACATAACTGCCGCAAACGCTGCGACTGTTCAGGCGTTGGTTCCAGTCTGAATTTGTAGGCTTTCAGGATTAGCATCATCACTCAGTGTGTAGGAGATTTGTTTGCTACGTTACTGTTTTTACGGTCAACTTCAATACAAAAACATAAAATTAATCGTTCAAGACATGCCGCCTTCCTTTTGCATGTTCATCTTGTCTTTGTAACAAAATACCGTCGAAAGATACTGGGTGAGTCACACTATGCTGCATTCCATCAGTATGCAGCAGAAGTCTGCCGTGATTTTGGCGGAGAACTTAAAGAAAGTAACGGAGACGTCGATCATGTCCACATGCTGATCGAATACCCACCAACAGTGCAGCTTTCGGTACTGGTTAACTCACTGAAAGCTGTGACATCCCGCCGTCTGCGAAACGAATTTATTGATTTGCGGGGAGCATACGGAAAAGCCGTGCTCTGGTCGAGGTCATACTTTGCTGGCTCGTGCGGAGGTGCGCCGCTGGAAGTTGTGAAGCAATACATTCAACATCAGCGTGGCTGATGATCCTTCGGGCTTTTCAAGCCCGTCCAAATTCCCCTCCCGCCTTATGTCGGCGGGAGTACCCTTTGGAGTTAAGATGGTGCACAGCGTTACTGGTCAGCGATCCGCTGCATATGCTGCGTCTGAAAACTATCGCTCAGGATAATGGTATCGATAGCCGCTCATCACCCACGCGATCCACCCGCTATAAATCCTAGTGGGCGCAAACCCGCTTCTTACTGCGAGAAACTTTTTATTACAGCGGATATCGGCTTTTACGTTATATGCCTGTACAAAATAACAGTATTACCCCCTAAAACAGGTTATAATTAGCGTGAATTTTTTAGACAGGTAATCATCGTGGCGCAGGCAGGTTTCATTTTAACCCGGCACTGGCGGGATACGCCGCAAGGGACGGAGGTCTCTTTCTGGCTGGCGACAGACAACGGCCCTTTGCAGGCGACGCTGGCGCCGCAAGAGTCCGTGGCGTTTATTCCGACCAGCCAGACCTCCCGCGCCGCCTCGCTGCTACAGGCGGAAAAAGACTATCGCCTGACGCCGCTCCAGCTGCGAGACTTTCACCGTCAGCCGGTATCCGGTCTGTATTGCCGCACTCACCGCCAGCTTATGCGGATGGAGAAACTGCTGCGCGAAAACGGCGTCACCGTTTATGAAGCGGATGTCCGCCCGCCGGAGCGTTACCTGATGGAACGTTTTATCACTTCGCCTGTTTGGGTAGATGGCGAGATGCGCAACGGCGTTATCCGCAATGCGCGTCTTAAACCCCACCCCGACTATCGACCGCCGCTAAAATGGGTCTCGCTGGATATCGAAACCACGCGACACGGCGAGCTGTATTGCATTGGTCTGGAAGGCTGCGGCCAGCGTACCGTTTATATGCTGGGTCCGGCGAATGGCGATGACCGCCAACTGGACTTCGAGCTTGTGTATGTCGCCAGCCGCCCGCAGTTGCTGGAAAAACTCAACGCCTGGTTTGCCGAACATGATCCTGACGTCATCATCGGCTGGAACGTGGTGCAGTTCGACCTGCGTATGCTGCAAAAACATGCCGAACGCTACCGTATCCCTTTACGGCTGGGGCGAGACAATAGCGAACTGGAGTGGCGCGAACATGGCTTCAAAAACGGCGTTTTTTTCGCCCAGGCCAGAGGGCGAGTCATTATCGATGGTATCGACGCGCTTAAATCCGCGTTCTGGAATTTTTCGTCTTTTTCGCTGGAAGCCGTCTCGCAGGAACTGCTCGGCGAAGGAAAATCCATTGATAATCCCTGGGATCGTATGGATGAGATCGATCGCCGCTTTGCCCAGGATAAACCCGCCCTCGCCACCTACAACCTGAAAGACTGCGAGCTGGTCACGCGCATTTTCCATAAAACCGAGATCATGTCGTTTTTGCTGGAACGCGCGACGATCAACGGCCTGCCGGTCGATCGCCACGGCGGTTCAGTCGCCGCATTCGGGCATCTTTACTTTCCGCGAATGCACCGCGCCGGCTATGTCGCGCCCAATCTCGGCGAAGTGCCGCCGCTGGCAAGTCCCGGCGGCTACGTAATGGATTCACAACCCGGATTATACGATTCAGTACTGGTGCTGGATTATAAAAGCCTGTACCCGTCGATTATCCGCACGTTTTTGATTGATCCCGTCGGGCTGGTCGAAGGCATGGCGCAGCCGGATCCGGAACACAGTACCGAAGGTTTCCTTGACGCCTGGTTTTCACGAGAAAAGCACTGCCTGCCGGAAATTGTTAGCCAAATCTGGCACGGGCGCGATGAAGCCAAACGTCAGGGCAATAAACCGCTCTCGCAGGCGCTTAAAATCATTATGAACGCCTTTTATGGCGTACTCGGCACCACGGCCTGTCGCTTTTTCGATCCCCGTCTGGCGTCGTCAATCACCATGCGCGGTCATGCGATTATGCGCCAGACCAAAGCGCTGATTGAGGCGCAGGGTTATGACGTGATCTATGGCGATACCGATTCCACTTTCGTCTGGCTCCGGCGCGCGCATTCAGAAGCCGACGCGGCGGAAATCGGGCACAGGCTGGTGCGTCACGTGAACGAATGGTGGGCGCAGACGTTACAACAGCAAAATTTGACCAGCGCGCTGGAGCTGGAGTTTGAAACCCACTTTTGCCGTTTTCTGATGCCGACCATCCGCGGCGCGGATACTGGCAGTAAAAAACGCTACGCGGGCCTGATTCAGGAAGGCGACAGCCAGCGCATGGTATTTAAAGGTCTGGAAACGGTGCGGACCGACTGGACGCCGCTGGCGCAGCGCTTTCAACAGGAGCTGTATCTGCGTGTTTTTCGCAATGAACCTTATCAAGACTATGTGCGTGAGACTATCGATAAACTGATGGCGGGCGAACTGGACGCGCAGCTGGTTTATCGTAAGCGTCTGCGTCGCCCTTTACATGAGTACCAACGTAACGTTCCGCCGCACGTTCGCGCCGCCCGGCTGGCGGATGAACAAAACCTGAAGCAGGGTCGTCCGGCGCAGTATCAGAATCGCGGCGCCATAAAATATGTCTGGACTGTTAACGGCCCCGAGCCCGTGGATTACCAGCAGTCGCCGCTGGATTACGAACACTATCTTACCCGCCAGCTACAACCCGTGGCGGAAGGAATTCTTCCCTTCGTTGAAGATAATTTTGCTACACTACTGACCGGGCAACTGGGGCTATTTTGACGCGTGACGAAAGCGCCGCCTTCCAGTACCATAGCGCCCTTTCCATTCCTGGACCTAATTAACGCCACTACCACATTAGCCTGGTAGCGGGGTCGTATACTCGCAATTATCCAGTGCTGTCGCCTGGGAATGGCGAGTAATGCCTGCAATTAAAGATATAGAGCCGAACACATATGCCTTTTACATTTGGTCAACGCTGGATCAGCGATACAGAAAGCGAGCTGGGACTTGGAACCGTTGTTGCGATGGATGCGCGAACCGTCACCTTACTTTTCCCGTCCACGGGGGAAAACCGCCTGTATGCGCGCAGTGATTCTCCCGTGACCCGCGTCATGTTCAACCCTGGCGATACGATTACAAGCCATGAAGGCTGGCAGCTACATATCGATGAAGTAAAAGAAGAAAATGGCCTGCTTGTTTATGTCGGCACCCGCCTGGATACCGAAGAGACCAATGTGACGTTGCGCGAAGTTCTGCTCGACAGCAAGTTGGTTTTCAGTAAGCCCCAGGATCGTCTGTTCGCCGGTCAAATCGATCGAATGGATCGGTTCGCGCTGCGCTATCGCGCCCGTAAATTTCAGAGCGAGCAGTACCGGATGCCATACAGCGGTCTGCGCGGTCAGCGGACCAATCTGATCCCGCATCAGCTTAATATCGCTCATGATGTAGGTCGTCGCCACGCGCCGCGCGTACTGCTGGCGGATGAAGTGGGCTTAGGTAAAACCATTGAAGCCGGGATGATTCTGCATCAACAGTTATTATCCGGCGCGGCGGAACGCGTATTGATCATCGTGCCGGAAACCCTGCAACACCAGTGGCTGGTAGAAATGCTGCGCCGTTTCAACCTGCGCTTCGCGCTGTTCGATGACGAACGCTATACCGAAGCGCAGCACGACGCGTATAACCCGTTTGAAACCGAACAACTGGTGATCTGCTCGCTGGATTTCGCCCGCCGTAATAAGCAGCGTCTGGAACATTTGTGCGACGCCGAGTGGGATTTGCTGGTGGTCGACGAAGCGCATCATCTGGTGTGGAGCACCGATGCGCCGAGCCGTGAATATATGGCCATCGAACAGTTAGCTGAACGCGTACCGGGCGTGCTACTGCTGACCGCCACGCCAGAACAGCTGGGGATGGAAAGCCATTTCGCCCGTCTGCGTCTGCTCGATCCGAACCGTTTCCACGATTTCGAACAGTTTGTCGAAGAACAGAAAAACTACCGCCCTGTCGCCGATGCGGTGGCCATGCTGCTGGCGGGCAATAAACTCAGCAACGACGAACTGAACAGGCTGGGCGATCTGATCGGCGAACAGGATATTGAACCGCTGTTGCAGGCCGCTAATAGCGATCGCGACGACGCGCAGGCCGCCCGTGATGAGCTGGTGTCGATGCTGATGGATCGCCACGGCACCAGCCGCGTTCTGTTCCGCAACACCCGTAACGGCGTCAAGGGGTTCCCGAAACGTGAACTGCATACGGTAAAACTGCCGCTGCCGACCCAGTATCAGACCGCCATTAAGGTCTCCGGCATTATGGGCGCGCGTAAAAGCGCGGAAGATCGCGCCCGCGATATGCTCTATCCGGAACAAATTTATCAGGAGTTCGAAGGCGATACCGGCACCTGGTGGAACTTCGACCCACGCGTTGAGTGGCTAATGGGCTATCTGACCAGCCATCGTTCGCAAAAAGTGCTGGTGATCTGCGCCAAAGCGACCACCGCGTTACAGCTGGAGCAGGTGCTGCGCGAACGCGAAGGCATCCGTGCCGCCGTGTTCCATGAGGGCATGTCGATTATCGAACGCGACCGCGCCGCCGCCTGGTTCGCCGAAGAAGATACCGGCGCGCAGGTGCTGTTATGTTCCGAAATCGGCTCCGAAGGACGTAACTTCCAGTTTGCCAGCAATCTGGTGATGTTCGACTTGCCGTTTAACCCGGATCTGCTGGAACAGCGTATTGGTCGTCTGGATCGTATCGGCCAGGCGCATGATATCCAGATCCACGTCCCGTACCTGGAAAAAACCGCCCAGTCGGTGCTGGTTCGCTGGTATCACGAAGGGCTGGACGCCTTTGAGCACACCTGCCCGACCGGTCGCGCGATTTATGATTCAGCCTACGCCAGTCTGATTAACTATCTGGCCGCGCCTGAAGAAACCGACGGGTTTGACGATCTGATCAAATCCTGCCGCGAGCAACATGAAGCGCTAAAAGCCCAGTTAGAACAGGGCCGCGACCGCCTGCTGGAGATCCACTCCAACGGCGGAGAAAAAGCCCAACAGCTCGCACAAAGCATTGAAGAACAGGACGACGACACCAACCTGATCGCGTTCGCCATGAACCTGTTCGATATCGTCGGCATTAACCAGGACGATCGCGGCGACAACCTGATCGTGCTGACGCCGTCCGACCACATGTTGGTGCCGGATTTCCCCGGCCTGCCGGAAGACGGCTGTACTATCACGTTTGAACGTGATGTAGCCCTGTCTCGCGAAGATGCGCAGTTTATTACCTGGGAACATCCGCTCATCCGTAACGGACTGGATCTGATCCTCTCCGGCGATACCGGCAGCAGCACCATTTCGCTGTTGAAAAATAAAGCGCTGCCCGTCGGCACGCTGCTGGTCGAACTGGTTTACGTCGTGGAAGCGCAGGCGCCGAAACAGCTACAACTGAACCGCTTCCTGCCGCCGACGCCGGTACGTATGCTGTTAGATAAAAACGGCAACAATCTGGCCGCCCAGGTCGAGTTTGAAACCTTCAACCGTCAGCTCAGCGCCGTGAATCGCCACACCGGCAGCAAACTGGTTAACGCCGTACAACAGGACGTCCACGCCATTTTGCAACTGGGCGAGACGCAGATTGAAAAGTCCGCCAGAGCGCTGATTGATAACGCGCGTCGCGAGGCGGATGAAAAACTGTCCGGGGAACTGTCGCGTCTGGAAGCGCTGCGCGCCGTCAACCCGAACATTCGCGACGACGAACTTGCCGCTATCGACAGTAACCGTCAGCAGGTACTGGAGAGCCTGAATCAGGCAGGCTGGCGTCTGGACGCGCTGCGTTTTATCGTCGTCACGCACCAATAACGGAGCCGTACATGGGGATGGAAAACTACAATCCGCCGCAGGAACCCTGGCTGGTTATCCTGTATCAGGATGAGCACATTATGGTGGTCAATAAGCCCAGCGGCCTGTTGTCCGTGCCGGGGCGTCTGGAAGCGCACAAAGACAGCATTATGACGCGTATCCAGCGCGACTACCCGCAGGCAGAGTCGGTGCATCGTCTGGATATGGCTACCAGCGGCGTGATTGTAGTGGCGCTGACCAAAGCTGCGGAGCGGGAGCTAAAACGCCAGTTCCGCGAACGTGAGCCGAAAAAGCAGTATGTGGCGCGCGTATGGAGGCATCCCTCCCCGGCGGAAGGACTGGTTGACTTACCGCTCATCTGCGACTGGCCGAACCGGCCAAAGCAGAAAGTGTGTTATGAAACCGGCAAACCGGCGCAAACGGAATATAACGTGGTGGAGTTTGCGGCGGATAATACCGCCCGCGTGGTGCTCAAACCGATCACCGGGCGTTCGCATCAGCTTCGTGTGCATATGCTGGCGTTAGGCCACCCGATTTTAGGCGATCGGTTTTACGCTTCGCCGGAAGCGTTGTCGCTGGCGCCGCGTTTGCAGTTACACGCCGAAATGCTGACCATTACCCATCCCGCTTACGGCACCAGCATGACGTTTAAAGTCCCGGCAGATTTTTAAATTCAGAGCCAATTTATGCCGGGGCGCTTCGCCTATCCGGCCTACATTCATTAACGTAGGCCGGATAAGGCGCTAGCCGCATCCGGCAATTCAATCACTTGAAGCCTTTCTGTTCTTTGATTAGCTCATACGCTTTCTGAATTTCCTGCGCTTTTTGCTTCGCCATTTCCATCATTTCCGGCGGTAAACCTTTCGCGACCAGTTTGTCCGGATGATGCTCGCTCATCAGTTTGCGATAAGCGCGTTTAATGGTGGTTGCATCGTCGGTGGTTTTAACCCCCAGCACATTACAGGCATCTTCCAGCGTCGGGCCGCGCTGCGCCTGCTGCCAGCCGCCGCCGGACTGTTGATGATAACCGCCGCCAAACTGCGCGCCGCCCTGCATCATGCGCAGAAACTGATCGAACTGTACGCGGGAAATACCTAACTCTTCCGCAATCACATACAGCACTTCCCGCTCATTAGGGTGTAGCGAGCCATCGGCAAACGCCGCCTGGATCTGAATTTCCAGAAACATCCGGATCAGATCAAAACGCCCGAAGCAGACGCTACGAAACTGCCGCATCTTTTCACGTAATGGGTAATTATCCGCTTTTCCGACCCGAAAGGCGTTCTGCGCGGCAGTACGTGAATCGCCGTGTAAATTCATACGATCCATCAACTGACTGGCGATATGAATATCCGCTTCCGTCACCCGTCCTTTTGATTTGGTTAAGTGGCCCATCACCTCAAAGGTGGTGGCAAAAAACAGCGCCTGCCGTTCCCGCTGGTTGGCAAACCACGCCATTTTTCGGCTGCGGGCTTTGTCGAACATATGGCCCACCAGCAGACCCAGGACCACGCCCCAAAAGCCGCCGCCCATCATCAGGGCTACGGCGACGCCAATTATCTTTCCCCAGTACTGCATAGACTCCCCAAAACGTTACGCTATCGGTGAGGCTATCTCCCACAAAATAAGGTGCTTTTCTGCGAATGAAGGCTACGGTCAATTGTGGGACATCGCCTATAATTTGCATTATCATACCTGTCATTCAATGCCGTGCCTAACACCACAGACGCTAAACGGCAGGATTAACACTGGCGCAGCGAAGATGAGTAAGTTAGGCTGTGACCGTTTGTCACGCGCAACGCTACCGATGATGGAACAATAAATACAACGTATGAAAAAACGTATTCCCACTCTTCTGGCCACCATGATCGCCAGCGCCCTTTATAGTCATCAGGGGCTGGCAGCCGATCTCGCCTCACAGTGTATGTTGGGCGTGCCGAGCTACGATCGTCCTCTGGTAAAAGGCGATACCAACGATCTGCCGGTTACTATCAATGCCGATAACGCTAAAGGTAACTACCCGGACGATGCCGTTTTTACCGGCAACGTGGACATTATGCAGGGGAATAGCCGCCTGCAAGCGGATGAAGTGCAGCTTCATCAGAAGCAGGCGGAAGGTCAGCCGGAACCTGTACGCACCGTCGATGCGCTGGGTAATGTGCATTATGATGACAATCAGGTCATCCTTAAAGGGCCGAAGGGCTGGGCGAACCTGAACACCAAAGACACGAACGTCTGGGAAGGCGATTACCAGATGGTGGGCCGTCAGGGGCGCGGTAAAGCCGATCTCATGAAGCAGCGCGGCGAAAACCGCTATACCATTCTGGAAAACGGCAGCTTTACCTCCTGTCTGCCTGGCTCCGATACCTGGAGCGTGGTGGGGAGTGAAGTCATCCATGACCGCGAAGAACAGGTTGCGGAGATCTGGAACGCCCGGTTTAAAGTAGGTCCGGTTCCGATCTTTTATAGCCCCTATTTACAGCTACCCGTCGGTGACAAACGTCGCTCAGGTTTCCTGATCCCGAACGCGAAATACACGACCAAGAACTATTTCGAGTTCTACTTACCGTATTACTGGAACATCGCGCCCAATATGGACGCCACCATCACCCCGCACTATATGCACCGCCGCGGCAATATTATGTGGGAGAACGAATTCCGTTATCTCATGCAGGCAGGCGCCGGGTTGATGGAATTAGATTATCTGCCTTCTGATAAAGTCTACGAGGACGAACATCCCAAAGAGGGCGATAAGCACCGCTGGTTATTCTACTGGCAGCACTCAGGCGTGATGGATCAGGTGTGGCGTTTTAACGTCGATTACACCAAAGTCAGCGACTCCAGCTACTTTAACGATTTCGACAGTAAGTACGGTTCCAGTACCGACGGCTACGCAACGCAGAAATTCAGCGTCGGCTACGCCGTACAAAACTTTGACGCTACGGTGTCGACCAAACAATTCCAGGTCTTTAACGATCAGAACACCAGCAGCTATTCAGCGGAGCCGCAGTTAGACGTTAACTACTACCATAACGATCTCGGCCCGTTTGATACCCGGATTTACGGTCAGGCGGTGCACTTTGTCAACACCAAAGACAATATGCCGGAAGCGACCCGCGTCCACCTGGAGCCGACCATTAGTCTGCCGCTCTCCAACCGCTGGGGCAGTCTGAACACCGAAGCGAAGCTGATGGCGACGCACTATCAGCAGACGAATCTGGACTGGTACAACGCCAATAACAGCAAAAAACTGGAAGATTCGGTTAACCGCGTCATGCCGCAGTTTAAAGTCGACGGTAAGCTCATCTTCGAACGCGATATGGCGATGCTGGCGCCGGGGTATACCCAGACGCTGGAACCACGCGTGCAGTACCTGTATGTGCCGTACCGCGACCAGAGCGGCATCTATAACTACGATTCTTCTTTGCTGCAATCCGACTATAACGGCCTGTTCCGCGACCGCACTTATGGCGGTCTCGACCGTATTGCTTCCGCCAATCAGGTCACGACCGGCGTCACAACACGCATTTATGATGATGCCGCCGTTGAACGTTTTAACGTTTCTGTTGGTCAAATCTACTATTTCACGGAGTCTCGCACCGGCGATGACAACATTAAATGGGAGAATGACGACAAAACCGGTTCGCTGGTTTGGGCAGGCGACACTTACTGGCGTATTTCAGAACGCTGGGGGCTGCGTAGCGGAGTGCAGTACGATACCCGTCTGGATAGCGTCGCCACCAGTAGCAGCAGCCTCGAATACCGTCGGGATCAGGATCGTCTGGTACAGTTGAACTACCGCTATGCCAGCCCGGAATATATTCAGGCTACGTTGCCTTCGTATTATTCCACGGCAGAGCAGTATAAAAACGGCATCAACCAGGTGGGCGCGGTGGCAAGTTGGCCGATTGCCGATCGCTGGTCGATTGTCGGCGCGTACTACTTCGATACCAATTCGAGCAAACCTGCAGACCAGATGCTCGGCTTGCAGTACAACTCTTGCTGCTATGCGATCCGCGTCGGATACGAACGTAAGCTGAACGGTTGGGATAACGATAAACAACACGCGATTTATGATAACGCGATTGGCTTCAACATTGAGCTGCGCGGTTTGAGCTCTAACTACGGCCTCGGCACGCAAGAAATGTTGCGTTCGAACATTCTGCCGTACCAAAGCTCTATGTAATCTGATTGATTTACAACGTAATCCGCATTGCGGTTAATTGAAATGGAAAAAGTATGAAGAACTGGAAAACGCTGCTTCTCGGTATCGCCATGATCGCGAATACCAGTTTCGCTGCCCCCCAGGTAGTCGATAAAGTCGCAGCCGTCGTCAATAATGGCGTCGTGCTGGAAAGCGACGTTGATGGCTTAATGCAGTCAGTCAAACTCAACGCGGGTCAGGCAGGTCAGCAGCTTCCGGACGACGCCACGCTGCGTCACCAGATCCTGGAACGTTTGATTATGGATCAAATTATCCTGCAGATGGGTCAGAAGATGGGGGTGAAGATCACGGATGAGCAGTTGGATCAGGCCATCGCCAACATCGCCAAACAAAACAATATGACGATGGATCAGATGCGCAGCCGTCTGGCTTACGATGGGCTGAACTATTCAACCTACCGTAACCAGATTCGTAAAGAGATGATTATCTCTGAAGTGCGCAACAACGAGGTTCGTCGCCGTATCACCGTTTTGCCGCAAGAAGTTGACGCGCTGGCAAAACAGATTGGCACCCAAAACGATGCCAGCACCGAGCTGAACCTGAGCCATATCCTGATTGCTCTGCCGGAAAACCCAACCTCCGAGCAGGTTAACGACGCGCAGCGCCAGGCGGAAAGCATTGTTGAAGAAGCGCGTAACGGCGCAGATTTCGGCAAACTGGCGATTACCTACTCTGCCGACCAGCAGGCGCTAAAAGGCGGTCAGATGGGCTGGGGCCGTATCCAGGAGCTGCCGGGGATTTTCGCCCAGGCGCTGAGCACCGCGAAGAAAGGCGACATTGTCGGCCCGATTCGCTCCGGCGTCGGTTTCCACATTCTGAAAGTAAACGACCTGCGCGGTCAGAGCCAGAGTATCTCCGTGACCGAAGTTCACGCTCGTCATATTCTGCTTAAGCCGTCGCCGATCATGAACGATCAGCAGGCGCGCCTGAAGCTGGAAGAAATCGCGGCTGACATTAAGAGTGGTAAAACCACATTTGCCGCTGCGGCGAAAGAGTACTCTCAGGACCCGGGCTCCGCTAACCAGGGCGGTGATTTGGGTTGGGCTACGCCAGATATTTTCGATCCGGCGTTCCGCGACGCGCTGACGAAGCTGCATAAAGGCCAAATAAGCGCGCCGGTACACTCCTCTTTCGGCTGGCATCTGATCGAATTGCTGGATACGCGTAAGGTAGACAAAACCGATGCGGCGCAGAAAGATCGCGCTTATCGTATGCTGATGAACCGTAAGTTCTCAGAAGAAGCGGCGACCTGGATGCAAGAACAGCGCGCCAGCGCTTACGTTAAGATTTTGAGTAACTAATGAGCAGTGCGCAACGCGTTGTTATCACTCCCGGCGAACCCGCCGGGATTGGCCCCGATCTTGTCGTCCAACTGGCGCAACGCGCGTGGCCGATTGAACTGGTCGTCTGTGCGGACGGCGCGCTCCTGACGGAGCGGGCCGCCATGCTCGGCCTGCCCCTCTCGCTTCTCCCTTACTCGCCTGATGTCCCCGCTGCGCCGCAGCCCGCGGGAACGCTGACCCTATTGCCGGTCTCGCTGCGCGCGCCTGCCATCCCCGGTCAGTTGACGGTAGAAAATGGCCCCTACGTGGTAGAGACGCTGGCGCGAGCGTGTGATGGCTGTCTGAACGGTGAATTTGCCGCGCTGATCACAGGCCCCGTGCACAAAGGCGTTATTAACGACGCAGGCATTCCGTTTACCGGTCATACCGAGTTTTTCGAAGAGCGTTCGCAGGCGAAAAAAGTCGTGATGATGCTGGCAACCGAAGAACTTCGCGTGGCGCTGGCGACCACGCATCTGCCGCTACGGGCGATTGCAGACGCCATCACCCCTGCGCTTTTGCACGAAGTGATTGCTATTTTGCATCACGATTTGCGGACCAAATTTGGTATTGCCGAACCGCGCATTCTTGTCTGTGGCCTGAATCCGCACGCGGGCGAAGGCGGTCATATGGGCACAGAAGAGATAGACACCATCATTCCGGTGCTCGACGAGCTGCGGGCGCAGGGGATGAAACTCAACGGGCCGCTACCTGCTGATACGCTGTTTCAGCCCAAATATCTCGATAATGCCGACGCGGTGCTGGCAATGTACCACGATCAGGGCCTGCCCGTGCTAAAATACCAGGGATTCGGTCGGGGAGTGAATATTACGCTCGGCCTACCTTTTATTCGAACCTCCGTTGATCACGGCACCGCGCTTGAACTGGCGGGCCGAGGAAAAGCGGATGTCGGCAGTTTTATTACGGCGCTTAATCTCGCCATCAAAATGATTGTTAATACCCAATGAATAATCGAGTCCATCAGGGCCATTTAGCCCGTAAACGCTTCGGGCAAAACTTTCTCAACGATCGGTTTGTGATCGACAGTATTGTTTCTGCTATTAATCCGCAAAAAGGCCAGGCGATGGTTGAAATCGGCCCCGGTCTGGCGGCGCTGACGGAGCCGGTCGGCGAACGACTGGATAAGCTCACGGTCATTGAACTTGACCGCGATCTGGCGGCGCGTTTGCAAACCCATCCGTTCTTAGGGCCGAAGCTGACTATTTATCAGCAGGACGCCATGACCATGAACTTTGGCGAACTGTCTGCGCAGTTGGGCCAACCGCTGCGTGTGTTCGGCAATCTGCCCTATAATATCTCCACCCCGCTGATGTTCCATCTCTTTAGCTATACTGATGCCATTGCCGACATGCACTTTATGTTGCAAAAAGAAGTGGTAAATCGTCTGGTTGCAGGGCCGAACAGCAAAGCGTATGGTCGTTTAAGCGTGATGGCGCAATATTACTGTCAGGTGATCCCGGTGCTTGAAGTGCCGCCATCCGCCTTCACGCCGCCGCCCAAAGTGGACTCCGCCGTGGTGCGTCTGGTTCCACACGCAACAATGCCTTACCCGGTTAAAGATATTCGCGTGTTGAGCCGTATTACCACCGAGGCCTTTAACCAGCGCCGTAAAACGATCCGTAACAGTCTCGGCAATCTTTTTAGCGTTGAGACATTGACGGAAATGGGTATTGACCCGGCAATGCGCGCGGAAAATATCTCTGTCGCGCAGTACTGCCAGATGGCCAACTATCTGTCGGAAAACGCGCCTTTGAAGGAGAGTTAAACATGATCAATTCGCCCAGAGTGTGTATTCAGGTGCAAAGCGTCTACATTGAGGCGCAATCCTCACCTGACGATGAACGTTACGTTTTTGCCTATACCGTAACCATCCGCAATCTGGGCCGGGCGCCAGTGCAGCTATTGGGCCGCTACTGGCTGATTACCAATGGTCATGGCCGTGAAACCGAAGTCCAGGGCGAAGGTGTGGTTGGCGTCCAGCCGCGCATTGCGCCTGGCGAAGAGTATCAGTACACCAGCGGCGCGGTAATTGAAACGCCGCTGGGCACCATGCAGGGTCATTACGAAATGATCGATGAAAATGGCGACGCCTTTACCATCGACATTCCCGTGTTTCGACTCGCCGTCCCTACACTCATTCACTAAAATTATAACAATGGCAACTTATCTCATCGGCGACGTTCACGGTTGCTACGACGAACTGATCGCCTTATTACAGCAAGTGGAATTTATGCCAGATACAGACACTCTGTGGCTGACTGGCGATTTGGTCGCCCGCGGTCCCGGTTCGCTGGACGTGTTACGCTACGTCAAATCACTTGGCAATAGCGTGCGTTTGGTGCTGGGGAATCACGATTTACACCTGTTGGCCGTATTCGCCGGGATTAGCCGCAACAAACCTAAAGACCGGCTGACCCCGCTTCTTGAAGCGCCGGACGCCGATGAGCTGTTGAATTGGTTACGCCGTCAGCCGCTGTTGCAGGTAGATGAAGAGAAAAAGCTGGTCATGGCGCATGCGGGTATTACCCCGCAGTGGGATTTGCAGACGGCAAAAGAGTGCGCCCGCGATGTTGAAGCGGTGCTGTCGAGCGACTCGTACCCCTTTTTCCTCGACGCGATGTATGGCGATATGCCGAATAACTGGTCGCCGGAGTTAAGCGGTCTGGCGCGGCTACGCTTTATTACTAATGCCTTTACCCGTATGCGTTACTGCTTTCCTAACGGTCAACTGGATATGTACAGTAAAGCGTCGCCGGAAAATGCCCCTGCGCCGCTGAAGCCGTGGTTCGCCATTCCGGGACCGGTGAGCGAGGCTTACAGTATTGCGTTCGGGCACTGGGCGTCGCTGGAAGGGAAAGGGACGCCGGAAGGTATTTACGCGCTGGATACCGGCTGCTGCTGGGGCGGGGAGTTGACCTGTTTACGCTGGGAAGATAAACAGTATTTTGTGCAGCCGTCAAACCGCCAGATGGATATGGGCGAAGGCGAAGCGGTCAACGCCTGATAGGTTTATGCCTGATGGCGCTACGCTTATCAGGCCTACATCTGTCTACATCTGGCTCAAGAGTAGGCCGGATAAGGCGTTTCGCCGCCATCCGGCACTACAGCGTTAACGACGTTCCAGAATCTCGAAACAATAGCTGTGAGAATTCTGCGCGTCGGCATCGTGAAACTCACTGAATACCGATTCCCAGTCATCCGGTTCATAATCCGGAAAATGGGTATCGCCTTCGACTTCCGCATCAATATGCGTCAGATAAAGCTTCTGCGCCTTTGGCAGGAACTGCTCGTACACGCGCCCGCCGCCAATGACCATAATTTCCGGCGCATCGCCGCAAGCGGCAATCGCCTCATCGACAGAATTCACCCACTGCACGCGATCGTCGGTGCCCGGCTGGCTGCTGATAACAATATTTTTACGTCCCGGTAAGGGGCGTCCGATGGACTCCCAGGTGTGACGTCCCATGACGACAGGTTTATTTAACGTGTTACGTTTAAACCAGGCGAGATCGGCAGGCAGGTTCCACGGCATGGCGTTTTCCATACCGATGACGCGATCCACCGCTAACGCCGCAATCAGACTGATCATTAATTATTTCCTGATACAAAAAAAATTGCCGCCACTATACGTAAAGCGCAATCTTTCGTCGACTGACGAAAAGAGGATGAGCACGAAAATTTTTCGTTCTGCTGGCGACGCCACTCATTTGATGTGGAGCGCCAGCATTACAGTAGTTCAAAAACAGCCAATTAGCAGTAAAGTTTGCAGAACATCACATTTTTTACTTTAGATTGACGGTTTGACCTCGGGTTCATCGGCGGCCTCCCCGGAATGTTTGCCCTCAGCCGTTCCCTGCCAGCCGTGGCGCTGAATCAACGACAGATGCTCCCGGTCCTCGGTAATAATTTCGCTCAACATCGCGCTGGTACGTTTATAGGCGGCGGCGCGAGATAACGGATCGTTTTCCCCTTTCGCCATCTCTTCCACCATCCGGGTATTAAAATGGCGGAACAGATCCGCGCGCTCGCGGGCTTCATAACGCCCCAGCCCCAGCGCTTCCAGCGCCTGTCTCCCGCTTTTGAGCGCGCCTTCGAAGGTTTCACGTTCGGGCATCGCCACACCAGCCTGGCGCAGGCGAATATAATGATCGACATCACGGGCGCGGGCGATAATCTGCAGATGCGGGAAATGCGACTTCACCAGTTCACTCAGTTGCAAATTGGTTTGCGGATCGTCAATGGCGTTAATCAATACCTCCGCTTTCGCCGCTCCGGCAGATTCCAGTAAATCCATACGCGTCGCGTCGCCATAAAAAACCTTCATGCCGAATTTACGCAGCGTTTCGATATGATCGGGGTCGTGATCGAGCACCACCATCTTCACCCCGCTCGACAGCAGCAGACGCCCGGCTATCTGCCCAAATCGTCCAAACCCGGCCACAATAACCCGCGGCTGCTCTTCGTCGATTTCATCCGCCTCGCGCGCTTCACCCGTCGCGGTCTTCTCCATGCGCGTCAGCAGCACCAGAAAAATCGGCGTAGCCGCCATCGACAGCGCGACCGCCAGCGTCAGCGCTTTTGCCCATTCCGGCTCAAGTACATCCGCCATTTGCGCCGCGCCAAAAACCACAAACGCAAACTCACTTCCCTGGCCTAATAAGACGGCAAACCAGCGACGCTGTTTTGCCGGTACGCCCAGCGGCCTCGCGACCAGCCACAACATGACGATTTTGATTGCCAGAAAACCGGCCAACAACAGCAGAATGCGCAGCGGATTCTCTACCAGCGTGCCGAAATCAATCGACATGCCGACGCCAATAAAGAACAGCCCCAGCAGCAACCCCTTAAAGGGTTCAATATCGCTTTCCAGCGCATGACGATATTCTGAACTCGCCAGCAGAACGCCCGCCAGGAACGCGCCCATCGCCATTGACAGCCCAACCTCTTCCAGCAACAGGCCGAAACCAAACACCAGAAATAGCGCCACGGCGCTGAACACTTCCCGCAAACCAGAACGCGCGACAAAGCGCAGCGCCGGGCGCGTAACGTAGCGTCCCAGCAACACCACCAGCGCCAACGCGCCAGCGACTTTCAACGCCGACAGCGCAAACGCGCCAAGCGTGGTGGATGCGCCGCTGGCGGCCAGCAGCGGAATCATCGCCACCAGCGGGATCGCCGCGATATCCTGGAACAAGAGCACCGCAAATGCGCTACGCCCTACTTGCGAAACGGTCAGGTTACGCTCATTCATTGCCTGCATGGCGATAGCCGTGGACGAAAGCGCCAGCGTCATACCAATCAGTTCCGCCACCTGCCAACGCAGGCCAAGAAACATGCAGAACAGACCGATCAGTCCGCCGCAGACCACCATCTGTAACGCGCCGCCGCCAAATACCGAGGCGCGCAGCTTCCATAACCGTTGCGGGTCCAGCTCAAGCCCAATAACAAACAACATCAGCACGACGCCGATTTCCGCAAAATGCAGAATAGATTCGGCGTCCGTCACCAGCCGTAGCCCCCAGGGGCCGATAATGCAACCCGCAATCAGATACCCCAACACCGATCCTAAGCCCAAACGTACCGCAATCGGCACAATCAGCGCCGCCGAACCAAGATAGATCAGCGCCTGCAGTAGAGTATGGCTATCCATGATTCACCTCCTGCCATGTCAGTAAACGCTGTTTATACTGACGCGCCTGCGCCTGTAAGGTGTCGTCATCGCAAATGAACGTGCAGTGCATAGCAAACGGCGGCAGCCATTTGAGGCCGCAATAGAGCGCCGTCGCCTGTAGCGGCTGAGAAAGGACGTCAAATCCGGGATGGGAGCCGATAGCAAAGTGGTTTTCACCACCGCCGGTCGTTACCGCCCACAGCAGATGTTTACCGTGCAATGCCGTACCGCCATGACCGTAAGCCCAGCCGTGGGTGAGGACTTTATCCATCCATAATTTGAGTAAAAGGAGGGACGCTGTACCACTGCATCGGATGCTGCCAGACGATAAGACTCGCGCGCGACAGCGCCTCTTGCTCGGCGGCAACGTCAATATTGAAATCGGGATAGAGGTGATAAAGCGAACGTATTTCGACGTTTTCCAGCGTCCCTGCCTGTTCAAGCATCTGCTTATTCGCATGAGAATGATGCGGATACGGATGCGCATAAATAATGAGGATCATGATTAGCCTGTGATGATCTGTTTTTTATCACAAAGTGTAGTGACAAATTCGCCAGGCTAATAGTGAATATTATTGAGCGGCTAATCAGAAAAAATTGAATTAACGCCAGCTAGGAGTTGACGCCATCCTGCCCCCGGAAGACGCTCTCGAAGGGCCGCAGGCGTTTGCGGAAAAGCGCGATCCGGTGTGGAAAGGTCGGTGATGATGGCGGCCTTAAATCGCTGACAAATTGGTTTAAGGCCTTCTTGTCGGGCGGCGCTGCGTTAAATTTGCCTGTAATGATTGTAATATCAATCCATTACATGATGACACAGGCCCAATAAGCGCAGCGCCAACAGCATCTGAACCTCCAGACACGGTGGATGCCAGATCGCCGACGCATAAATTAACCTAATGGGTCAGGTACTTAGAGCCTGGCCCAGTAGGCGTAATTGTTGAAGCCAGTTTGGAGCCGACCAGCGCGCAGAAACCGGAGCGTACACGTAGTACGTGAGGATTTTGAGCACTGCCCGGTCCCAAAATGGCGAATAAAATAGCCTAATGGGCCAGGCTCTTAATCTTTCGCCATGCGGTTAAACTGCTCAATAGTAAGATCCCACGGCTCACGGGCCGCATCCGGCATAAAACTGCCGTCATCCACGCCAATTTCGTCTTTGATAATTTTATTCAGTTTTTCATTCATCGTAAGAATGAGATCCTGATATTTCTGTTTATCAGCAGCAAGGTTATGGTTCTCATCGGGATCATTTTTAAGATCGTAAAGTTCAAGATCGTTGTACTTAATAAGATCCTCCCAGGTTTCCGGCGTATTATGCTCCCTTAGCGAGAAATAACGCGCAAACTTATAACGGCCATCGTTAATCATCCGCGTCCCTGAACGATGGCTAAAATCAGGATGCAAATGGGATATTTCCTGCTTGATTTGCGCCACCGTTTTTTGTTTATCTCTTTGTAGCGCGATAACGCGGTGGAGATAATGGGCATCGGTATACAAGATCATGCCATAGCAATATAAGCTGGCATTTCTCACCGCATTAACCGCAACGCCCTCCGGGTTTTTTAGCAATCCGCTAAAATTAACGCCTTTGCGGTTGCCTAACGCCTGGTGCTGTTTTTCTTCCGGCAAACCGGTCAGCCCAACTAATGTCGGCGCGATATCAAGATGACAGGTCAACGCCTGACATTTCTTATTACCGGGGTACGCCGGGTGGGAAATAATCATCGGTACATGGATCTGTTCTTTATAAACGGAAGCGCCTTTACCGTGCATCTGATGGCTTCCGCCTAATTCGCCATGATCGGCAGTAAATACAACAATCGTTTTATCAGTTAACTTGAGGGCATCAAGTTCATTTAATATCCGGTCAAGGTGAGTATCACAATCGCGGATACAGTTGAAATAGTAGTCAAGCAGTTTACGCCAACGACGATCTTCATCAGGAAACTGCCCTTCCAGCGCAGCGCGCGCCGTCTGGTATTCAAGATGCGCCGGCGGTCTTCCCTGCTCATTGAATGATTGATGCCTGTTTGCCGGCAGCGGATAGTTCGGCCAGCTTGCCTGATAAAGCTTGTTTTCCGGCGGCTGCGTGGGCGCCAGGGTATTATCATCCTGATCCAACTCGCCACGCCACTGTACCTTTTCTCCCTCTTTATCGGTATCAATAAACATGACGTCATGAGGATTAACGAGGTTAACGGCCAGGAACCAAGGCTTGTGTTGGTCATTCAAGGGCTGCCCCTTGCATCTTAACCAATTTATAGTCTGAGCCGTGGTGGTTGAATCATAAAAATAGCCGCCTTTACTATGGCCTATAATATCGCCGATGCCGTGATAGTCAGAAAAACCATATTTTTCCATAATTTTATGTAATTCTGGTTCAGGAATATCTCCGACATCAATATCTTCATCTTTTTCGTCAGGCAAAGGCTTCTCCAGTTTTTCTGTAAGATGCCACTTACCTTTATAGGCCGTATAGTATCCCAGTTCCCGCATCATATGGCCTGTGGTTCCAAGAGCGGGGTCAAGGTCATAAGGCATCCAGGGTAATCCCAGATTATCAAACATCTTTGTCTGGGGCATATGTAAGCCGGTATACAATACGGAGCGGGAAGGCGTACAGACATTACTGGTATTCTGATGATTACAGAATGTCACCCCCGTTTTCATGAGCCGCTCTCTGCCGGGTACCGGGAAAGGAAACGTAGGAAAAAAACGCTCCTGGTCGGTCACGACTAACAGAATATTATATCCTTCTGGCAATTTTTCCGGGATTTCGCCAGTAAACGGTTTATCCCACGCCGGTTTCGCCTTGACGGCGCATTTTTCATCAGCCTTTACCGCGCCGGATAACATACCGCCTGCGGCAAGAATACCGGCACTGGTTAACAGTTTCCTACGCGTAAGATCCGTCTCTTCTGCGGACAGATTTTTTTTATTACTCATATTATTATACCTGTAGTCAGTAACTTTATCACATATTCATTTATTACTGTACGAGGAAGCGTGGATATGTATCAATGCCTTCCGGGTAAGAATATGTGTTATAAATTGATTTGTATTTCAAATTAGAAATATATTAATAAATAACCATAATTCACTGAAAAATTATTTAGATGAAAAGTTCATTTTTTTATTTTAGAGATACAACTGCAGACATTACTTCATAAAAAAAATACATTATTAAACATACTCTATAGCTCTGTGTTCGCGCCTTTTCCCTTCAGCTACGGTGATTACCCTATGCCGCTACAATAAAATCCCCCCGAAAGAAACACTATCAGTAACAGGCCGCGTAACCATAGACATACAACCGGTAATATCACTCTGTGAAATTAAAACATAACTCAATTCTGTTATGTTGCTTATGAATAAAACTAGCGTATTGCCGTGTGATTCAATAAAAATTCCGTCATTACAAGAAATAATATAAAAATTATTATTTACAGGGGGTTAAGTTTCTTTTTAACTGGCAGCGCATTATTTTACATTGACAACAACATAAATAGGTGACTATAACAAGATATAAGACGGTCACACCAAATAAGGCTATTTTCAGATAATCAACCGAGGTTATTACCCAAAATAATTCGAGTTGCTTAAAGGCGGTAAGGGAGTGAGTTACCAGGAGCATAGATAATTATGTGACTGAGGTGAGCGACAAATCTGCCGGGAGCAGATTTGAACGTCGCGTGCGACGGCCCGTCAGGGCGAGGCCCATGGATGGGCCGGGTAATCCGTAGCCAACCCGTAAGCCACTTGAAGTATGAAGGGGATAAATAATTTCGTTACGGATTACTGATATTGCGCAAACCTTATCATCAATGCAACAGGAACAGAACCATGAAAAAATGCATTATTGCCGCCGCATTACTGGCAACGGTTGCTTCATTCAGCACACTTGCGGCAGAGCAGGTCTCTAAACAAGAAATCAGCCACTTCAAACTGGTTAAGGTCGGCACCATAAATGTGTCCCAGAGTGGCGGGCAGATTTCCTCACCCTCTGATCTACGCGAAAAACTGTCAGAATTAGCCGATGCGAAAGGCGGAAAATATTACCATATTATCGCTGCACGTGAGCATGGTCCGAATTTTGAAGCCGTTGCCGAAGTTTATAACGATGCGACGAAATAAAGCTCTGATTGCGCCATAACGAGGGCACAGGCATGAAATAATAAGAGAGCGCCAGCAAGGTGCCATGTTACGTCACAATCCACTCAGGGCCGTCTGGAAACAGATGCTGGCCCTCTTTTTTATCAACAGTTCATCCGGGGCAGGCAAGCCGTTGGAATGTGCGCGCGCAGGCAGTAAGCCCTTCGTGAATAAGACGGTTTTGCGGGCTGTTTTAAGATGATGTTTAGTGCGCTTTTACCTGCCTGAACCAGTAATTTTCCATTTTCGTTATCCATTTCCCCTTTTTATTTTTCGGTATTACGCCAGCCCACAGTAATTGCAGCTGTCGGTTATAGGTTCCAATAGCGTGTCCACCATACGCCCCTTCAAATGCTATCACCATGGGTCCCTGCCCTTTTACCCCCTCTTGTCCTTCATGGCAATAAAGCGCGTTGCGGTGAGTCACGTCAAGTTCATACTGTACGTTCAGTTTCACACATTTTTCCCCGCAGCCTTCTACTGGCGGCAATATTGTCATGGTATAAGGCGGGTTATCTGCCGTGGTTTTCCATGTTCCGATAAGGTCTTTGCAGGCGTTTATCTCCGTAGCCCCGGAGGCGGCAGAAAATAGCGCGAGTAAATAAAAAGGTATTAGTTTCAGTTTCATTACAGACTCCTGTTCCTTATACCTAATCATAAGGATAAATGCCTTGCGATATGTTTTTTTCCGGGAAATGTTGAGCCGCTGTTCAGAGAAATGTCGATGAGTGTAACCTCATGTAAGCGGACAGCGCGGTGGGGAAAGCGGGAACACGGGCGAACGTATTTCGACGTTTTCCGGCGTCCCTGCCTGTTCAGGCATCCGTTTATTCGCATGGGAATAAATGGATGCGCATAAAGAGAGAATATTATTGAGCGGCTAACCAGAAAAAATTGAATTAATTATCCAGCTCGCTCATATTTTTCAGCTGATCGCGGTTAATCTGTTCGGTTTTCCCGGTGGCGGCGTTTTTGTAAGACACCATACCGGTATCGTTATCGACCTCGGGTTTCCCGTCGGTGACAATAGTTTTGCCATCCGTGGTTTCAACCGCCTGGTTAGAAGAGCATCCTGCGACGGTGAATAGTGTTGCTGCGGTAAACAGTGCGGTCATAAGACGTTTTTGCATGGTGTTCTCCCTGCTTTTCAGTTGTTTTAGCATGTGACTGTTAACTGTAGCGTTATTGGCGAAAAGCAGGGAGAAATGCAGAACACTCTTAACGAGGGTTATCCGATGGCGTTCCGCGCAAAGTCATGTTTCCGGTCTGTGTTAGCGTCAAGCCGCGGGTTTCCGGGGCAAACATCACCGATACGCCAAGCCCGACTAACGAAATCAACGCGCCAATCAGCATGACGTTATTAATACCGTAACGAGTAATAAAAATCGGTAATGCCCAGGTGGAGACAATGGTTCCGATACGGCTTAATGACATGATGACCCCCACGGCCGAAGCGCGAATATCCGTAGGGAAGAGTTCATTAGGATAAAGCCATTGCAGTATGCCCGGTCCGCCGGAAAAGAAGGCGTATACCGCAAACGCCACCACGACCAGTATGATGCCCAGATTTGACACCAGTCCCAGCAGCGCCAGCGCGATAGTCATCATGGCGAAGCTGCCAATAAGCAGAGGGCGACGGCCAATACTGTTTAGCCAGAACATCGCCGGTATACAGCCCAGCATAAAAAAGAGGCTAATCACCACATTGCCGAGCGCCGCGTTGCGCCCCTGCTCCCAGCCGAGTAACCCGACGATCTGCGGCCCAAAGGTATAGATAGCGAACATCGGGATTACCTGACAGGTCCAGATAGCCGCAACGAACAGTACAAACGGGAAATGACGGCGATTAAACAACTGCAGGAAGCGGGTCTCCTGCGGCGGCTCATCGTCAAAGCAGACCGGTTCGCCGAACAGTTTGATCATCATTTGTTCGCACTCTTTTACCCGTCCTTTTCGCAATAGCCAGCGTGGCGATTCCGGCAGGTCAAAGCGGCCAATCAAAATGATTAAGCACGGGATAAAGGCGCTGCCAAGCATCCAGCGCCAGCCGCCTTCCATGTCATACAGCCAGTAACCCACCAGGTTGGCGCAGGTCGCGCCGACGTACCACATCGCGGCGATAAAACCGATGGAGAACGCACGCTGGCGGGTGTTGGAAAACTCCGTAATCATGGAAGTGGCGATAGGGTAATCCGCGCCGATAACAATGCCAATTAAAACGCGCATCACCAGCAATTCAAGCGGCGTGGAAACAAACATGGTCGCCACGGAGATAACGCCGATAGCGATAATATCAAGCAGGAACATTTTACGCCGCCCGACTTTATCGCAAATATAGCCAAACAACGAGGTGCCGATAAACAGTCCGGCAAGCGTAGCCGCGCCGAGCGCGCCAATCCATTCAGCATCAAGGTGCAATAGCGGCGTCAGTTGTTCCAGCGCCACGCCAATGATCACCAGCACGTAGCCATCAAGGAACGGGCCGCCGCTTCCCCACAGCATAATTCTGCGATGGATGGAGGAGAATTTAAGGTCGTCAAAGTTCCTGGGCTGCGGCATGGTGATGTCCTGTTTCAACACGGGCAAAGCGTCATCTGTAGGCCGGATAAGGCGTTTACGCCGCCATCCGGCATTGGCGCCACATGATTGCCGGATGGCGACGCTACCGCATCTAATCCGGCCTACGGGGGCACAAACTCGTACTTATTAGCCGTAGCGGAACTCCACGCCAAACGTCCCGCGTGGGTATTCCCATTTTTCCAGCGCCGTATCAAGGCCGAGGATCCGGCACGTTCCGCACTCCAGGCACCCGGCGTAATCAAAACGAACGCTACCGTCGTCCTGCTTTTTATACAGTCCCGCCGGACAGGCCTTAACCAGCACCTCCAGCGCCTGTTTATCAGGATCGGTTTTGAGAATGATGTGCGGGCTATCTTCATCCACATTGAACTTATTGACGCCCAATTTGACGTCCACATTGACGGGAGATGTCATAATACGGTCACTCCTTTCAGGCCATCTTTCATCAGGTTGATGAAGCCCACTTTCTTCGCATGGCGCAGGATTTTTTTACGCATGGGCACCGGCGCGGAGCCATCCACGGTGAACAGGTCGCGCGCGATACTGACCGCCATTTCGGGATAGGCGGTAAACATGCGGGGATTATCAAGAAAAGCTGGCAGTTTCTGATACATGCGCATATCGCGCATCGGACCTTCGTCCAGATGCTGACGGTATTCACCCAACGACTGCTTGCTAAAATCGTCGCGCTTCATCGCCGAAAGCACCGTCTTCGCCGCCGCTTCGCCTGCGGATATGGCGAGATCCATACCCCGGATGGTAAAGCCGAGGTTCATACACATGCCGGCAGCGTCTCCGGCAATCAGTACACCATCGCCCACCAGTTCAGGCTGCATATTCATTCCCGCCTCGGGTACAACGTGTGCGGCATATTCCACCAGCTTGCCACCGGCGATCAGCGGCGCAACGGCCGGATGCTGTTTGAAATCTTCCAGCATTTGCGGGACCGATTTTTTCGCGTCTTTCAGATGATGAAGACCGCAGACCAGCCCCAGGGAAAGGGTTGTTTCATTCGTATACAGGAAGCCACCGCCCATCAGACCATCGGTTGGCGCCCCGGCAAACAGACAGGCGGCACCTTCGTTGCCCTGTAGCTGGAAACGATCTTCAATGACCGACTTCGGCAATTCGATCAGTTCCTTCACACCGACGGCAACATGCGATGCCTCAACACGCTTGGCCATGCCCAGCTTTTCAGCCAGCAGAGAATTCACCCCGTCAGCGAGGATTACGACTTTGGCTTCCAGAATATCGCCATCGGCTTCCACGCCCACGACTTTGCCATCACGCTGAACAACGTTATCCACGCGAATACCGGTGATCAGTTGCGCCCCCGCCTCTTCGGCCTGCTCCATCAGCCAGGCGTCAAATTTACTACGCAAAACGGAATAAGAAACCTGCGACGCTGAAGCATCTTCACCATTGCAGTAGTCGATAGTCATCGCCCCGTTGTCGGTCATAAAGGCGAGTTTTTCGTGGGTGATCATGCGTTCAATGGGGGCCTGATCCGCAAAGCCGGGAATGATGCGCTCCAGGCTATGTGCATACAAACGCCCACCGGTGACATTCTTCGCGCCAGCAGAATTGCCGCGCTCGATAACCAGCACCTGTGCACCTTCGCGAGCAAGCACCAGCGCCGTAACCGAACCGGCCAGACCTGCACCCACGATGATGGCATCAAAGATATCTTCGGACATACGTACTCCTGTCAGCGGCAGGATACCTTCGTATCCTGCCCGAAATGGTTTATCGCGCTAAGGCAGCCGTCAGCGCAGGCAGGATCTTCAGCGCATCGCCAACGATGCCAAAATCCGCATACTGGAAGATTGGCGCGTTTTTATCTTTGTTGATGGCGAAAATCGTCTGCGCGCCGTTGGCGCCGACCATGTGTTGGATCTGCCCGGAGATCCCCACCGCCAGATACAGTTCAGGTTTGAGCATCAGGTTGGAGATACCGACGTAGCGCTCGTGCTCCATCCACTTCTCGTTTTCCGCCACCGGGCGGGAACAGGCCAGCTCGGCGCCGATGGTCTGGCACAGCGCTTCGGCCAGCGAGATATTCTCTTTGCTGCCGATGCCGCGTCCCACGCTGACCACCAGACGCGCTTTGTCGAGGTCAACGCTGTTGCTCTGACGCGCCTGGGTTGCGGTGCGGGTCACGGCAGTGGCCGGAGCCTGCCACTGCACGGTGTGCATCTCGCCGCTGCGAGAAGCATCCGGTTGTTGTGCGTCAAACGTTCCGCTGCTGAGTGTGATCACGGCAAACGGCGAAGCGATGGTCTCTGCCCCTATCGCCAGACCGCCGTAGACCATATGTTTGACCGCCGCTTTTCCATCCTGCAGGGAGACGTCGCTGGCGTCGTTGGAAACCGCAGCCGACAAGCGATAGCCCAGTTTTGCCGCCAACAGCTTGCCCCGACGCGTATTCGGCAGCAGCACCGCGCCGCCCTCGCTATGCTGACGAATAGTCTCAGCCATCGCAGCAGCGTAGTCTTCGATCATGCGATCTTCTGGTTTGCCGCTGAGCAGCCAGACATGATCCGCGCCCAAATGACATGCTGTCGCGCTGTCCGCTTCGTTCAGTACGAACGCGTTAACTTTTTCACCTACAGCCTGCGCACCACTCATCAGTTCGGGCAGACGAGAAGGGGTATCGCTGAATACCCAGACACTGGAAAATTTGTTCATAACATCCCCTGATAATTAAATGATTTTGCGCAGATTCTCGACAAACGCGGCGATTTGTTCTTCACCGTCACCTTCAATCACCACACGCTGACGCTCGCGCTGCTTCGGTGCGGCAACCTGTTGTGTGGAATACGCGGGTACGCTGTTCAGCCCGATATCCGCAGGCGACCAGACCTGAACCGGTTTTTTCGCCGCGCCAAGAATGGCTTTCATCGAAGGGATTTGTGGGGTGTTAATGTCGGTGGAAACCGCGATCACCGCCGGGAGCGGGATGCTCAGCGTTTCAACTTCATCTTCCAGTTCGCGTTCTACCGTCAATGTGCTGTCGGTAAGAGAGAGGATCTTACTCACGCCGTTAATCGCCGGAATGTTCAGCGCTTCGCCCACCAGCAAACCAACCTGCTGAGCATAAAGATCGGAAGAACCGTCACCGCAGATAAGTAGATCGAAACCTGATTTTTGCGCCGCGGCGGCCAGCGCGGTAGCGGTGTGTTGCGGCAGCGCCTGCTCAAATTGATCGTCAATCACGACAATCAGTTCATCAGGGCCACGAGAGAGGACATCTTTGCGCCCTTTTGCATTGGTCAGCGCTTTGCCGCCAACGCTCATGGCGACAACCTGAGCGTCTCCCAACTGCTGTTTTAACTGGCAAGCAGCTTCAATTGCATTCAGATCATATTGGCTGATTTTGCTATCCGCTTTGCTGAAATCGAGTGTTCCGTCAGCATTATTAATCGCAATATCCTGCTCATCAGGTACGCATTTGTAGCAAGTAATTATCTTCATTGCATCTCCAGAAATCATGAAGGAAACGTATTTATATCGGCGGTGTTAAATACAGATATCACGCTCTTTAATTCGGAAATAAAACCTTAATCACCAATATTGAAAATGTCACACATTGATATTCGTAACTTTCAATAGTGTTACGCACCTCACCAATATTGAAAGAAATATGCCAAATATGAAAATTTTCAATATTGTTTGCTGGCTCAACAATATTGAACGTCAGACACTTAAAAAACTTAAAAAACTTAAAAAATCACAATCAAGCAATTGACAAATAAAGAAAAAGTCAAAATTTAAACACAAAACAATCAACGCAAAAAAGTGTGACACAGATAACAGAATCACCCGAAATGAATACCCATTATGAGTCACTCATTGAGGCGTCCCAGAGGTTAAAAACTTATCAACAAACCATTAATAATAAATAAACAAACGTTCATGGACTGGCACGCTAAATAAATTTCGTTTTCACACTGGAATTCACTTATGAAAAATGAAAAGAAAAAATCGGGAATTGAACCGAAGGTTTTTTTTCCGCCATTAATAATTGTCGGGATACTTTGCTGGCTAACAGTCAGAGATCTTGATGCCGCTAACGTCGTTATTAATGCGGTATTCAGTTATGTCACCAACGTCTGGGGTTGGGCATTTGAATGGTATATGATCGTCATGCTCTTCGGCTGGTTCTGGCTGGTTTTTGGCCCCTATGCCAAAAAGAGATTAGGTGACGAAAAACCGGAGTTTAGTACCGCCAGCTGGATTTTCATGATGTTCGCCTCCTGTACATCCGCTGCGGTTCTGTTCTGGGGCTCTATTGAGATCTACTACTATATCTCCACCCCGCCGTTCGGCCTGGAACCAAACTCCACCGGCGCGAAAGAGATAGGTCTGGCGTACAGCCTGTTCCACTGGGGGCCATTGCCGTGGGCAACCTATAGCTTCCTTTCCGTGGCCTTCGCCTACTTCTTCTTTGTACGCAAGATGGATGTCATCCGCCCCAGCTCCACGCTGGTACCGCTCGTCGGTGAAAAGCATGCGAAAGGGTTGTTCGGTACCATCGTCGATAACTTCTACCTGGTGGCGCTGATCTTCGCGATGGGCACCAGCCTCGGTCTGGCTACCCCGCTGGTCACCGAGTGTATGCAATGGCTGTTCGGTATTCCGCATACGCTGCAATTGGATGCCATCATCATTACCTGCTGGATCATTCTGAACGCGATTTGCGTGGCCTGCGGCCTGCAAAAAGGGGTCAGAATCGCCAGCGATATGCGTAGCTACCTGAGCTTCCTGATGCTCGGCTGGGTGTTTATCGTCAGCGGCGCCAGCTTCATCATGAACTACTTCACCGACTCCGTCGGGATGCTGTTAATGCACCTGCCACGGATGCTGTTCTATACCGACGCCATCGGTAAAGGCGGCTTCCCACAGGGCTGGACCGTTTTCTACTGGGCGTGGTGGGTTATTTACGCCATCCAGATGAGTATCTTCCTGGCCCGTATTTCCCGTGGTCGTACCGTACGTGAACTGTGCTTCGGGATGGTGATGGGTCTGACCGCGTCTACCTGGATCCTGTGGACAGTGCTGGGCAGCAACACGCTGCTGCTGATGGATAAAAACATCCTCAACATTCCGCAACTGATTGAGCAACACGGCGTGGCGCGCGCCATTATCGAAACCTGGGCCGCCTTGCCGCTCAGCACCGCCACCATGTGGGGCTTCTTCATCCTCTGCTTTATTGCCACCGTCACGCTGATTAACGCCTGCTCTTACACCCTGGCGATGTCGACCTGTCGTGAAGTTCGCGATGGTGAAGAGCCGCCTCTGTTAGTGCGTATCGGCTGGTCGGTGCTGGTCGGCATCATCGGTATCGTTCTGCTGGCGCTGGGTGGGTTGAAGCCCATTCAGACCGCGATTATCGCCGGAGGATGCCCGCTGTTCTTCGTCAACATTATGGTGACGCTGTCCTTTATTAAAGACGCCAAAGTGCACTGGAAAGACAAGTAATTCTTATTAACCCAATTGATCAAGAGGCTGAAAGATGGATTTCAACTTAAATGACGAACAGGAGCTGTTTGTCGCCGGTATTCGCGAACTGATGGCCAGTGAGAACTGGGAAGCTTATTTTGCCGAGTGCGATCGTGACAGCGTCTACCCTGAGCGTTTTGTAAAAGCGCTGGCGGATATGGGTATTGATAGCCTGCTGATCCCGGAAGAACACGGCGGTCTGGAAGCGGGTTTTGTTACCGTCGCCGCCGTCTGGATGGAACTGGGACGTCTTGGCGCGCCAACTTACGTGTTGTACCAATTGCCGGGAGGTTTTAACACTTTCCTGCGTGAAGGGACTCAGGAGCAAATTGATAAAATCATGGCGTTCCGGGGCACCGGTAAGCAGATGTGGAACTCTGCTATCACCGAACCGGGAGCGGGATCGGATGTTGGTAGTCTGAAAACCACTTATACACGCAAAAATGGTAAGGTTTATCTCAATGGCAGTAAGTGCTTTATCACCAGTAGCGCCTATACCCCGTACATCGTGGTCATGGCGAGAGACGGTGCATCGCCGGATAAACCGGTTTACACCGAGTGGTTTGTGGACATGAGCAAAGCGGGTATCAAGGTCAACAAACTGGAGAAACTCGGTCTGCGCATGGATAGCTGCTGTGAAATCACCTTTGATGACGTTGAACTGGACGAGAAAGACATGTTCGGTCGGGAAGGTAACGGCTTCAACCGCGTGAAAGAAGAGTTTGACCATGAACGCTTCCTCGTCGCGCTGACCAACTACGGTACCGCAATGTGCGCTTTTGAAGACGCTGCGCGTTACGCGAATCAGCGCGTGCAGTTTGGTGAAGCTATTGGCCGTTTCCAGCTGATTCAGGAGAAGTTTGCGCATATGGCGATCAAACTGAACTCCATGAAAAATATGCTGCTGGAAGCCGCGTGGAAAGCAGATAACGGCACTATTACCTCCGGCGACGCGGCCATGTGCAAATACTTCTGCGCCAACGCCGCGTTTGAAGTGGTAGACACCGCCATGCAGGTACTGGGAGGTGTTGGTATCGCGGGCAACCACCGCATCACGCGTTTCTGGCGTGACCTGCGCGTTGACCGTGTTTCTGGTGGTTCTGACGAAATGCAGATCCTGACGTTGGGTCGTGCGGTACTCAAGCAATACCGCTAATCGATCCCTTGTAGGCCTGATAAGACGCGGGGCGTCGCCATCAGGCAATCATGCCGGATGGCGCTGTGCTTATCCGGCCTACATACCGCAAAAAATGCCAGGAGAAAAACGATGAATCATTTACCAATGCCAACCTTTGGCCCGCTTGCTGGGGTACGCGTTGTTTTTTCAGGAATCGAAATCGCCGGTCCGTTCGCCGGACAGATGTTCGCCGAATGGGGCGCCGAGGTTATCTGGATTGAAAACGTCGCATGGGCCGATACCATCCGCGTACAGCCTAACTACCCGCAGCTCTCACGCCGCAACCTGCACGCCCTGTCGCTGAATATTTTCAAAGATGAAGGTCGGGAAGCGTTTCTGAAACTGATGGAAACCACCGATATTTTCATTGAAGCCAGTAAAGGCCCGGCCTTTGCCCGCCGCGGTATTACTGATGAAGTGCTGTGGGAGCATAACCCGAAACTGGTGATAGCCCACCTTTCCGGCTTCGGCCAGTATGGTACCGAGGAATACACCAATCTTCCGGCGTATAACACCATCGCGCAGGCATTCAGTGGTTATCTGATCCAAAACGGCGACGTTGATCAGCCGATGCCAGCCTTCCCGTATACCGCCGATTACTTCTCCGGGATGACCGCGACGACAGCCGCGCTGGCAGCCCTGCACAAAGTACGCGAAACGGGTAAAGGTGAAAGCATCGATATCGCCATGTACGAAGTGATGCTGCGCATGGGTCAGTACTTCATGATGGACTACTTCAACGGCGGCGAAATCTGTCCACGTATGACGAAAGGGAAAGACCCCTACTACGCCGGTTGCGGCCTGTATAAATGCGCCGATGGTTACATCGTCATGGAGTTGGTCGGCATCACGCAAATCAACGAGTGTTTTAAAGATATTGGCCTGGCCCACATTCTCGGTACGCCGGAAGTTCCGGAAGGCACGCAGCTCATCCATCGCGTGGAATGCCCTTACGGCCCGCTCGTCGAAGAGAAACTGGACGCCTGGCTGGCAACACACACTATCGCCGAAGTTCAGGCGCGCTTTGCTGAGCTGAATATCGCCTGTGCGAAGGTGCTCACCATTCCGGAACTGGAAGGTAATCCGCAGTACGTTGCCCGCGAATCGATTACTCAGTGGCAAACAATGGACGGTCGCACCTGTAAGGGGCCGAACATCATGCCGAAATTTAAAAACAACCCGGGGAAAATCTGGCGTGGCATGCCGTCACACGGCATGGATACCGCCGCCATTCTGAAAAACATTGGTTATAGCGAAGCAGATATTAAGGAACTGGTCGGCAAAGGCCTGGCCAAAGTTGAGGATTAAACGCGATGCGCTAATCGGTTTTCCGGTTAGCGCTCACGCCTGATTTCAGTGGATAAAGCAATATGGATATCGTTGGCGGACAAAACTTACGTCAGATGTGGGACGACCTGGCCGAAGTGTACGGAGATAAAACGGCGTTAATTTTCGAATCCTGTGAGGGAATCGTTCGGCAGTTTAGCTATGCCTCGCTCAATGAAGAGATTAACCGCACGGCGAACCTTTTTCATTCCTTAGGGATTCGCAAGGGCGATAGAGTCGCACTGCATCTGGATAACTGTCCGGAATTCATCTTTTGCTGGTTTGGACTGGCAAAAATCGGTGCCATTATGGTGCCGATTAATGCCCGCTTACTGGGCGAAGAAAGTGCCTGGATCCTGCAAAACAGCCAGGTGAGCCTGCTGGTTACCAGCGCCCAGTTTTATCCTATGTACCGTGAAATACGCCAGGGAAATAGCACTCCGCTTAATCATATCTGTCTGATTGGCGAGCAGCTTCCGGCTGACGATGGCGTGAGCCTCTTTTCCCAACTGCAAGCACGTCAGTCGGCCACGCTGTGCTATACGCCAGCGTTATCCACTGACGATGCGGCGGAAATTTTGTTTACCTCCGGTACCACCTCGCGTCCAAAAGGGGTGGTTATTACCCACTATAATCTGCGTTTTGCGGGCTACTACTCTGCCTGGCAAATCGCCCTGCGCGATGATGACGTGTACATGACGGTGATGCCCGCTTTTCATATCGACTGTCAGTGTACCGCGGCAATGCCAGCCTTTTCCGCCGGCAGTACCTTTGTGCTCTTGGAAAAGTACAGCGCCCGGGCATTCTGGGGTCAGGTACGTAAATATCAGGCGACGGTGACCGAGTGCATCCCGATGATGATCCGCACGCTGATGGTCCAGCCCGCCGCACCAACGGACAGGCAGCACCATCTGCGTGAAGTGATGTTCTATCTCAATCTATCCGCACAGGAAAAAGACGCCTTTACCGAACGCTTTGGCGTCAGGCTGCTGACCTCTTATGGTATGACTGAAACCATTGTCGGAATTATTGGCGACCGTCCAGGAGACAAACGACGCTGGCCTTCCATTGGTCGCGTGGGTTTTAGCTATGAAGCTGAAATTCGCGACGATCAAAATCGCCCGCTACCCGCCGGAGAAATTGGCGAAATCTGTATTAAAGGCATCCCCGGCAAGACTATCTTCAAAGAGTATTACATGCAGCCGGAGGCAACCGCCAGGGCGCTGGAACCAGAGGGCTGGTTACATACCGGTGATTCGGGTTACCAGGATGAGGATGGCTATTTCTATTTTGTCGACAGACGCTGCAACATGATTAAACGCGGCGGGGAAAATGTCTCCTGCGTCGAGCTGGAAAATATTATTTCTGCACATCCGAAAATTCAGGACATTGTAGTGGTTGGTATTAAAGATGCGATCCGTGATGAAGCCATTAAAGCATTTATTGTCCTTAATGAAGGTGAAACATTAAGCGAGGCCGAGTTTTTCAGCTTCTGCGAAAACAATATGGCGAAATTCAAGGTTCCCTCTTTTATGGAGATCAGGACCGACCTGCCGCGCAATTGTTCAGGAAAAATAATCAAAAAAAATCTGAAATAAACCTTCCGGCAGGAATCCCTCCCGCCGGGAAACTATTTATCTGGAGATGAACTATGAGTGAATCATTACATCTGACCCGTAACGGCCCGATCCTGGAAATTACCCTCGACCGACCTAAAGCGAATGCCATTGACGCGAAAACCAGTTTTGCGATGGGTGAAGCTTTTCTTAATTTCCGTGACGACCCGGAATTACGCGTAGCAATCATTACCGGCGGCGGTGAGAAATTCTTTTCTGCTGGCTGGGACTTAAAAGCGGCAGCGGAAGGTGAAGCGCCGGATGCCGATTTTGGTCCCGGCGGCTTTGCCGGTTTAACCGAAATATTTGACCTCGATAAGCCGGTCATCGCCGCGGTGAACGGCTATGCGTTTGGCGGCGGTTTTGAACTGGCGCTGGCGGCAGACTTTATTGTCTGCGCCGAAAACGCCAGCTTCGCGCTGCCGGAAGCAAAGCTTGGCATCGTGCCTGACAGCGGCGGCGTTTTGCGCCTGCCTAAGCTGTTGCCACCAGCTATCGTCAACGAAATGGTGATGACAGGCAGACGAATGAGCGCCGAAGAAGCGCTGCGTTGGGGAATCGTGAACCGCGTTGTCAGCCAGAGCGAACTGATGGATAGCGCGCGCGAACTGGCGCAACAACTGGTCAATAGCGCTCCGCTGGCGATCGCGGCGTTGAAAGAGATTTATCGCGCAACCAGCGAAATGCCGGTTGAAGAAGGCTACCGCTACATCCGCAGCGGCGTGCTGAAGCATTATCCGTCGGTACTGCATTCGGAAGATGCGCTCGAAGGACCGCAGGCATTTGCCGAAAAACGCGATCCGGTGTGGAAAGGTCGTTAATGTGACCTGGCCGGATGGCGTTTCGCTTATCCGGCCTACAACACATGCACAACCGTAGGCCGGATAAGGTGTTTACGCCGCCATCCGACAAAAAAAACCGAGGTACAACCATGAGCTATTACGCCTTTGAAGGACTGATCCCGGTGGTGCACCCGGATGCGTTTGTCCATCCCAGCGCCGTGCTGATTGGCGATGTCATCGTGGGTGCTGGTGTTTATATTGGCCCACTCGCGTCATTGCGTGGGGATTATGGTCGCCTGATCCTGGAGGCAGGATCTAATCTACAGGATGGCTGCATTATGCATGGCTACTGCGATACCGATACCATCGTGCATGAAAACGGCCATATCGGCCACGGCGCTATTTTACATGGGTGCGTGGTGGGACGGGACGCCCTGGTCGGCATGAACAGCGTCATTATGGACGGCGCAGTGATTGGCGAAGAGAGCATTGTCGCCGCCATGAGTTTTGTCAAAGCCGGATTTCAGGGTGAGGCAAGGCAACTTCTGGTGGGTTCACCTGCGCGCGTACTACGCCAGGTCACGGACCAGGAGCTGCACTGGAAACGCCTCAACACCAAAGAATATCAGGATCTTGCGATCCGTTGTCGAACGGGGTTATCTGAAACGAAGCCGTTAACGCAGGTCGAAGAAAACCGGCCGCGCCTGAAAGGCACGACGGACGTGAAGCCAAAATCAGCACAGTAATTGATGCCGGATGCGCTCACGCTTATCCGGCCTACGCGTCAATTACCGTTTACCCCGCCATCAGGTTAAACAGACAATTAGCGACGCATACTTTTTGACAGCATCATCTGCCATTTCTGCTCACGGTTTAGCTCTGTGGGGGGAACGGCAGACAGTCGCGGCGCTTTCGCCACGCTCACTTTTCTTTCCTGCAAATTATGATTCAATCGGCGATAGAGTTGAGAGTCGATACTCACGACTTTCACCAGACGCTGGCACTGGCAGCCTCGTCCTGCAATTTGGTTAGGGATCATCTTCACTTCACAAACAATTTCCCCCACTTTTGACAGAATATAGGAGAGCGTATTAATTGCTTTGCAATGTTCAATATCAAATTGACGGGAAATCTCCCTGGCAGTGATCCATCGGTTCTCTGCCATCATCCAGTCAGCAATTAACAAATAAAGCGGTCTTTCAACATATTTTTCACACATAAGCACACCATTTCACAAATTAAAAATCTGGCTACGGCCTGTCCAAACTAATAAAAACTAAGCCATATTAAAATTGTGGATATGCAAGATAGTATGCGACTTAAATATTGATTAGTGTGAGCAATATCGTGCTTATTACATTGAAAATGTGGTTACGGAAACGGACTTCTCCAGGAATGACCTTACGCAAGATAAAAAAAGGGTTTCTTTACAGAAACCCTTTCAACATTATATTACAGGTCCGGTTAGAGCAATATCCGCCGGACCCTTTGTTTACGACTTTTTGATCTGCGCGTGCATTTCCTGCACCGAGGTTACCTTCTCGGTGGCATCGGCATTGAGCGCCATCGTCGTTGCAAAACCGCCGTTCAGCGTGGTGTCATAATGCACTTTATACTGCAGCGCGCTGCGGCGAATCACCCTGGAGTCTTCAATCGCGCGGCGACCTGCGGTGGTGTTGATGATATAGGTATATTCGCCATTCTTGATACGGTCCTGAATGTGCGGACGACCTTCGTGCACCTTGTTCACCAGACGCGGGTTGATACCGGCTTCGCCCAGCACAATCGCCGTACCGTGGGTGGCATCCAGCTCAAAGCCCTGTTTCAGCAGCTTAGCGGCCAGGTCCACCACGCGCTCTTTGTCGCCTTCGCGGACGGAGAGCAGCGCACGGCCCTGTTTCTTCATGGTGGAGTTACTGCCCAGCTGCGCCTTAGCGAACGCTTCCGCGAAGGTACGGCCCACGCCCATCACTTCCCCGGTGGAGCGCATTTCTGGCCCTAACAGCGGGTCAACGCCGGGGAATTTGTTGAACGGCAGCACCACTTCTTTCACCGAGTAGTACGGCGGGATAATTTCTTGGGTCACGCCCTGCTCGGTCAGCGATTTGCCGGCCATCACGCGCGCCGCCACTTTCGCCAGCGGAACGCCGGTGGCTTTGGAGACGAACGGTACGGTACGCGCCGCACGCGGGTTGACTTCAATCAGGTAGACTTCGTTGTCCTTGACCGCAAACTGCACGTTCATCAGGCCGCGCACCTGCAACTCGAAGGCCAGCTTCTGCACCTGCTGGCGCATCACGTCCTGAATTTCCTGGCTCAGCGTGTAGGCCGGCAGGGAACAGGCGGAGTCGCCGGAGTGTACGCCCGCCTGCTCAATGTGCTCCATAATGCCGCCAATCAGCACCATTTCGCCGTCGCAGATAGCGTCCACGTCCACTTCAACCGCGTCATCAAGGAAGCGGTCCAGCAGCACCGGCGCATCGTTAGAGACGCTGACCGCCGTCTGGAAGTAGCGACGCAGGTCGGCTTCGTCATAGACAATTTCCATCGCCCGGCCGCCCAGCACGTAAGAAGGACGTACCACCAGCGGGTAGCCGATCTCTTTCGCTTTTTCGACAGCCTGTTCAATGGCGGTGACGGTGGCGTTGGCCGGTTGCTTCAGCTTCAGACGGTCAACCGCATGCTGGAAGCGTTCACGGTCTTCCGCGCGGTCGATGGCGTCCGGGCTGGTGCCGATAACCGGCACGCCTGCCGCTTCCAGCGCGCGCGCCAGCTTCAGCGGGGTCTGGCCGCCGTACTGCACGATAACGCCTTTCGGCTTCTCGATACGCACGATTTCCAGCACGTCTTCCAGCGTCACCGGCTCGAAGTACAGGCGGTCGGAAGTGTCGTAGTCGGTAGAGACGGTTTCCGGGTTACAGTTGACCATAATGGTCTCGTAACCGTCTTCGCGCAGCGCCAGCGAGGCGTGTACGCAGCAGTAGTCAAACTCAATGCCCTGGCCGATACGGTTCGGGCCGCCGCCGAGGACCATGATTTTGCCGCGGTCAACGGACGGGTTCGCTTCGCACTCATCTTCATAAGTGGAGTACATGTAGGCGGTATCGGTGGCGAATTCCGCCGCGCAGGTATCCACACGCTTGTAGACCGGATGCAGGTCATACTGGTCACGCAGCTTACGGATTTCCGCTTCGCGTACGCCCGCCAGTTTCGCCAGACGCGCATCGGCAAACCCTTTACGCTTGAGCTGACGCAGGAAGTCGGCGTTGAGGCCGGTAATACCGACTTCAGCCACTTTCTCTTCCAGACGCACCAGTTCTTCAATCTGTACCAGGAACCAGCGGTCGATGTTGGTCAGGTTGAACACGCCGTCGACGGAGAGGCCTGCGCGGAAGGCATCGGCGATATACCAGATACGATCTGCGCCCGCATCTTTCAGCTCGCGGCGGATTTTGGTCAGCGCTTCCGGGTCGTCGAGGCTGACTTTCGGGTCGAAGCCGGTGGCGCCCACTTCCAGGCCGCGCAGCGCTTTTTGCAGGGATTCCTGCTGGGTGCGGCCAATCGCCATCACTTCCCCGACCGATTTCATCTGGGTGGTCAGACGGTCGTTAGCACCGGCGAATTTCTCAAAGTTAAAGCGCGGAATTTTGGTGACAACGTAGTCAATAGACGGCTCAAACGACGCCGGCGTACGGCCACCGGTGATGTCGTTCATCAGCTCGTCGAGGGTATAACCCACCGCCAGTTTGGCGGCCACTTTGGCAATCGGGAAACCGGTGGCTTTCGACGCCAGCGCCGAGGAGCGGGAGACGCGCGGGTTCATTTCGATAACGATCAGACGACCGTTTTTCGGGTTCACTGCGAACTGGACGTTAGAACCGCCGGTTTCGACGCCGATTTCACGCAGAACCGCCATCGAGGCGTTACGCATGATTTGGTATTCTTTGTCGGTCAGAGTCTGCGCGGGCGCCACGGTGATCGAGTCACCGGTGTGGATACCCATGGCATCGAAGTTTTCGATAGAGCAGACGATGATGCAGTTGTCGTTTTTATCACGCACCACTTCCATCTCGTACTCTTTCCAGCCGATCAGCGATTCATCAATCAGCAGTTCGTTGGTTGGCGAGAGATCCAGACCGCGTTCGCAGATTTCTTCGAACTCTTCACGGTTGTAAGCGATACCGCCGCCGGTGCCGCCCATGGTAAAGGAAGGACGGATGATGCACGGGAAGCCCACGTCAGCGGCAACCGCCAGCGCTTCTTCCATAGTGTGCGCGATACCGGAACGCGCGGTGTCGAGACCAATTTTCTTCATCGCGATATCGAAGCGACGACGGTCTTCGGCTTTATCAATGGCGTCGGCGGTCGCGCCAATCATGGTCACACCGAACTCTTCCAGCACGCCCTGACGCTCCAGCTCCAGCGCGCAGTTTAGCGCCGTCTGGCCGCCCATGGTCGGCAGCACCGCATCCGGACGCTCTTTTTCAATGATTTTGCGCACCACTTCCCAGTGAATCGGCTCGATGTAGGTGGCATCGGCCATTTCCGGGTCGGTCATGATGGTGGCCGGGTTGGAGTTCACCAGAATAACGCGGTAGCCCTCTTCGCGCAGCGCTTTACACGCCTGAGCGCCGGAGTAGTCAAACTCACACGCCTGACCGATAACAATCGGGCCCGCGCCCAGAATCAGGATACTTTTTATGTCTGTACGTTTTGGCATGGCTCTTATTACTCCTGATTATTTCGCGGACTGACGGTATTGCTCAATAAGCTCGATAAAGTGGTCGAACAGCGGCGCCGCATCGTGCGGGCCTGGGCTCGCCTCCGGGTGACCCTGGAAGCTGAACGCCGGTTTATCGGTACGGTGAATCCCTTGCAGGGTGCCGTCGAACAGCGACTTGTGGGTCACGCGCAGGTTGGCTGGCAGCGAGTCTTCATCCACCGCAAAGCCGTGGTTCTGCGCGGTGATCATCACCACGTTTCTGTCCATATCTTTTACCGGATGGTTGCCGCCGTGATGGCCGAACTTCATCTTAACGGTCTTCGCACCGCTCGCCAGCGCCAGCAGCTGATGGCCGAGGCAGATGCCGAACACAGGAATGTCGGTCTGGAGGAATTTCTCAATCGCCTCGATGGCGTAGTCGCACGGAGCCGGGTCGCCAGGGCCGTTTGACAGGAAGATGCCGTCCGGATTCATTTTCAGCACCTCTTCAGCAGAGGTCTGCGCTGGCACCACCGTCAGGCGGCAGCCGCGATCCACCAGCATACGTAGAATGTTGCGCTTGGCGCCAAAATCGTAGGCCACCACATGGAACGGCAGGTCATCCTCAGATTTCGCTTCCGGTAAACCGTCTTTCAGCGTCCAGCTACCCTGCGTCCAGCGGTAAGTTTCCGTCGTGGTCACTTCTTTCGCCAGATCCATACCGTTCAGTCCAGGAAATGCTTTCGCTTTTTCCAGCGCCAGCTTCGCATCCGGGCTATCGCCTGCAATGATGCAGCCGTTCTGTGCGCCTTTCTCACGCAGCAGTCGGGTCAGCTTGCGGGTATCGATATCAGCAATCGCCACAATGTTATGCCGTTTGAGGTAAGAAGAGAGGTCTTCTGTGTTACGGAAGTTGCTGGCAATCAACGGCAGATCGCGAATCACTAAACCTTGCGCATGAACCTGAGAAGATTCTTCATCGGCTTCATTGGTGCCGACATTACCAATATGGGGATAAGTAAGAGTGACGATTTGGCGGGAATAGGAAGGATCAGTGAGGATTTCTTGATAACCGGTCATTGAAGTATTGAAAACGACTTCCCCAACCGCCGAACCTGTTGCCCCTATGGCCCGACCGTGAAACTGGGTTCCGTCTTCCAGAACCAATAGCGCTGACTTAATCAAAATACCCTCCAGAGAATATTCACTCACTTTATTTGCATATTAATTCATTCAGTCAGTATGAAGCAATGCAAATTTGCTTACCCGTGGATTTCTGGCAAACGGCGGCATTCTGAAGTTAAGCCGGATAAAAGTCAACTTAAAGCGGGTATTTTTTATGTTATTTTGCACATTATAAGTAAGTTATTCTGTTTAAGAGGCAAAAAAATCAACTAAGTGACGATAGAAAACGCTTGCGCTTCCTTGAGTTCGCAAAAAACTGACTGTCATGATAAAAAGTGGACCAAATGGTCAAATTTCACATTAAAACAACAAAAAACAACGATAAAAATCCATTTAATAGCCATTAATGTTATTAAATTAATAAAAATTCAAAATTAAGCAAATTAACAACAAAAAGAGCTTAAAAATCAACTTGTTATAAAAAGAAAAAATCAAATTAAACACATCATAAAATCACAAAAAAAAGCAAGTTAAGACAATATAATGATAACTCCAATTTCGATATTAATATCTAACTTCTTTTTCTTTAAGACAGGCGCATACGATTGGACCAAAAACAGCCTCACTACAGCATAAAAAAGCTAACTTATTGAAGCAAAAGAGATAAAACGATCCCGTGGAACAGCACTAACCCCCCAATGGATATCAGTCTTATCAGTCTGGTCGAGGTGCCTTTTGCATACGGTAAGCCACTGCGGCAGAACATGTCGTGGGAGAAGAAACTGTCGAAACATGAATGGTGAAAGGCGTTATTTATCTGACCGAATAACCGGGGGCAAAAACAAAAAGGGCAATAATATATTGCCCTTTGTAATCAATTAATCTTGATTACCACAACCACATCACGAAGGTATTTAGTCGCTATAATACATCCAGCCCCAGCACATCCCGCATGTCAAATAGCCCATTTTTCTTCGTTTTTAGCCATAACGCCGCTCGCAACGCGCCATTTGCAAACGTCATGCGGCTGGAAGCTTTATGCGTAATCTCTACGCGCTCGCCAATATCGGCAAACATCGCGGTATGTTCGCCGACGATGTCGCCCGCGCGTACGGTTGCAAAGCCAATCGTGCCCGGTACGCGCTCGCCGGTATAACCTTCACGCGAGTAGACCGCGCAGTCCTTCAGATTTTTATCCAGCGCCCCGGCGATTGCCTCGCCCATTTCCAGCGCCGTACCCGACGGTGCATCCACTTTATGGCGGTGGTGCGCTTCAATAATTTCAATATCGCTATAGTAGCCCATTACCTTCGCGGCTTTCTCCAGCAGCTTGAGCATGACGTTAACGCCGACGCTAAAGTTTGCGGCGAAAACGATCGCAATCTCTTGTGACGCCTCGCGAATGGCTTGTTTACCGGCGTCGTCAAAGCCGGTAGTACCAATCACCATCCCTTTACCATGCTGGCGGCAAAACGCCAGATGCGTCAACGTGCCTTCCGGACGGGTAAAATCGATGAAAACGTCAAAATCATCTTTTACCGCCTCAAGGCTGCTTTGAACGATCACGCCGGACTTTCCCGCCCCTGCCAGTTCGCCAGCATCGCTGCCCAGCAAGGAAGAGCCTTCGCGCTCCAGCGCGGCACCCAGCTGAACACCTTCCATCGCCATGGCGGCCTGGATTAACTGCCGTCCCATGCGGCCACCGGCGCCGGCAATGGCGACGCGGATTTGTGCTTCATGCATAGCTATTCTCTTTTGTAAAAATTGCGTAAACCGTTTTCAGAGTAGCCAGCGCGCCCGGAGGCCGCCATCTAAAATCGCCGATAATTAGAAATTAATGATAAACAGGGAGCGATATCAGTAAAAGACATGATTCATCCCGCAGGATGAATCATTGCTGGAGAGAATGAAAGAAGAGAAACTTACTCAGGATAGAGGGAACCGGCAGGAAAATGACTTAAAAACCAGGTCACTGCCAGTAAATCCGCGCTACCGCCAGGGCTTAAGTTACGCAGGATGAGTTCATCATCGAGGGACTGCATCGCTTCAATGCCCCCCTCAACCAATACGCCCCCTTGCCACAACAATTTTTGTGCCTGCTGCTGCACGTAGTAAAGCCCTTCCAGGCCTCCCCGCGACACCAGATTGGTATCATCATTCCACGCCATCAGATGCAACAATGTTTGCAGTAGGGCAAGATGGGTATCGTCATGCTCCTGCACGACCCGGTTAAACACCGGCAAAGCCTGCGTTCTGACGGTTCGAAAACCGCTTTCCGCTTCTCCCCGCGCGCCCGACAGGCCATAGCACTGGAAATGGGTTTCACTCTTTGTCAGTTTTCCCGCTTTTTTTGCTGAGAGCTCGTGGGCAACAATATTCCGACTCAGGCGGGCAACCTGGTCGCAGATACGATTTTGCTCCAACGGTTCTCCCCGCGCGAGAAGTCGGCCAATCGCTGCGCTCAGCAGGCCAAAAGCGAAAATCGCCCTGCGATGGGTATTCACACCATTGGTCGCCTGTAGCATATCGTTCTCACAGGCCATCCCCAGCGGACGCAGCATCACCAGGACATTTTCTGCCGCCAGCGCCGCCGTGTTGTTGCCCATGATAAAAAACTTTTCCATCCATGGAGCAATGGCGGTAGTGCTACGTTCAAATGCCGCCAGATCCATATCCCTATGCGCTCCCGAATTACGAATATCGACCAGACCGGGTTTTGGTGTCAGCCTGGCTTCCGTCAGCAGCGCTCTTGCAACCAACCCATTAAGTTCGCCAGCCGCCAGCGATGAGTACGCTGGCGTACGCCGTTCAGTCACAACGCTCACGTTCATAGCATTCAATCCTTCGTGCAATTTCATCCAACAAAAGGTCAAGGGTGTGATGCTTGCCCCGGGCACAGAGATGAGCATCCTGCTGGCATATCAAACATGGCCGGGCAGGATGCCCGAGTTCACGGCGTGATAGCGACTTACCGTCGCTATCAATAATGTCGATGTCCCAAAGCCGCCCTAACGGATGGCTCATCTCTAGTGTCGACATGTGCTGTTTCAACGCCATTGCCGGCGCACAGACCGCTGCCATCCATTCCGGGCCGCTGCGTTCATTTACCTGCATTTCCCAGACGTTGACCCACTCCTTCTGTTCGCAAAGCGCCAGTATTTCGGCAATTGCGTAATCGGCGACACGCCGCCAGACCGCTGAGTTTTTAACGGCGCCCGGTGCAACCAGCGTGAGGGAAATCAACGGTAGCCGATAGCAGTTCAACGCCTGACGCTGCCTGGCGGCACGTTTATCGCGCGCTTGTAGCGTCTCCTCCAGCGTAACTGCCTGGCCCTGGTACAGCAGGTCTGTGCCCTTCATCAGCCTTTAACCTGGCGAATCACGTCAATCACTGAACCGTCGCGATAACGCACCACAGCCACCACCCGATCGGTAAACTCAATCGGCTGCGGTTTACCGGTCAGTTGCTCAGCGCGCTGTTGCAGTTGTTCGATGGTCGTCAGCGCCACGCCCGCAGCACGCAGGTTATCAAGCAGATCCTGACGCGCAGGGTTCACCGCAATACCATGGTCGGTAACCAGCACATCAACACTTGCCCCTGGCGTGACGGTAGTCAGCACTTTTTCCACTACGCATGGGATTCGGCCACGGACCAGCGGTGCGGTAATAATGGTGAGATCGGCCCCTGCTGCCGTATCGCTATGGCCGCCCGATGCGCCACGCAGTACGCCGTTTGAACCGGTCATCACGTTAACGTTGAAATTCACGTCAATTTCCAGTGCGCTCAGCATCACCACGTTCAGGCGTTCGCATGCCGCGCCTTTAGAGGCGGGGTTCGCGTATTGATTGGTTGAGATTTCAATATGATGCGGGTTCTGCGCCAGCGAACGGGCGGCATCGCCATCGAATGATTGCGTATCCAGCAACGCTTTGATCAACCCTTTCTCATGCAGATCCACCATCGTGCCGGTGATCCCGCCCAGGCCAAAACTCGCCGTAATGTTGTGGCGACGCATTTTGTCTTCCAGGAAACGGGTGACCGCCAGAGATGCGCCACCGGTGCCGGTTTGCAGCGAGAAACCGTCACAAAAATAACCTGAGTGTTCGATCACATTGGCCGCCTGCCGGGCGATCAACAGTTCACGCGGGTTGCTGGACAGACGAATCGCGCCCGCGGTGATTTTTTCCGGATCCCCTACCTCATCCACCTGCACGATTAAATCAACCTGATCCTGCGCGATACTGGCCGGATAATTGGGGAATTCGACCCACTCTTCAGTCAGGAGCACCACACATTTAGCGTACTGCGCATCAACCTGCGCATACCCCAAAGAGCCGCAGCGTGACTTGCCGCTAAAGCCGTTCGCATTACCAAATTCGTCGCAGCACGGCACGCCGAGGAAAGCGACATCAATATTCAGCTCACCGCTCTGAATCAGTTTTACGCGGCCGCCGTGAGAGTGGATCTGTACCGGGTTTTCCATCAGGCCAGCGGAGATCTCTTCCCCTAACTTGCCGCGCAGCCCGGAGGTGTAAATCTGCCGCACCACGCCATTTTTAATGTGTTCGATAAGCGGCCAGTGGGCATCAATTAATGAGCTGGAGGCAAGCGTCAGATCGCGGAATCCCATTTCCGCCAGCTTCGCCATCACCATATTGACGACTTTGTCGCCACCACGAAACGCATGGTGGAAGGATATCGTCATGCCATTTTTAAGCCCGGAACGACGGATAGCCTCTTCAAGCGAGTCACAAATTTTACGCCGACGCTTTTCCGTTTCACTGGCAAGCCACGGGCTGTTCGCTGTTACCCCCTGGTAGGGCTGTAATCCTTCCGGTACGACATATTGCTGGTTGAGCATGGTTACAGTCTCTTTCATGGTTCCTTCCTTAATCACGAATACCGGAAGCCGACAGCGCCACCACTTTGCGCGCATGGTCGATAATCGGGCCGTCAATCATTTTGCCGTTGAGTGAAACGACGCCCAGACCGCGAGACTCAGCCTCTTCAGCGGCGGCAATCACCTCATACGCATGCTCAACTTCTTTACGTGTCGGAGAATAAGCCTGATGTAACAGCTCAATCTGACGTGGGTTCACTAAGGACTTACCGTTAAAACCAAGCCCTTTCGCCAACTGCACTTCTTTCAGGAAGCCTTCTTCATTATTGATATCCGACCAAACGACATCATAGGCGGCAATACCCGCAACGCGCGCCGCATGTAGCACTGCGCAGCGGGCGTAGAACAGCTCGGTGCCATCGCCCCGGCAGGTGCCCATATCCATCACGTAATCAAATGCCGCCAGCGCAATCGCCACCATGCGCGGGCTGGAGGTGGCGATGTCGACGGCATTGACCACGCCTTTCGCTGATTCGATCGCCGCCATCAGCCTGGTACTGCCGACTTCACGTCCACATTCACGTTCGATCCGTTCGACCTGCGCTTCCAGCTCCAGCACATCGTTTTTGCTGTCGGTTTTCGGCAGACGCACAATATCCGCGCCACCACGCACGACGGCTTCAAGATCGGCCAGACCGAACGGCGTGTTCAGTGGATTAATGCGCACCACTTTTTCAACATCCTGATAGAACGGATGTTGAAGCGCGTGATGGACTAAAAGACGGGCGGTATCTTTCTCACGTAATGCTACGGCGTCTTCTAAGTCGAATATCACCGCGTCCGCACCATAGACAAACGAGGTGCTCAACATGGCCGCATTTGCGCCGGGAATAAACAACATACTGCGACGAGGTCTCATAGCGCACTCCATTGAATTTCCGTTTGTTCTGCAGCGCGTAACGCCGCCGCCTGCACTCGGGCGCGTAAAATACACTCCAGCGCGCCTTTGTCATCGACGCTAACCAGCGCGCGTTCAACGCCGAGTTTCGCCAGCGTTTCCCGAACCACCTGCTCAATCGCCGCGCCAAACTGCTGCTTCACCAGACTCTCTAGCTCCAGCCGAATTCCTGGCTCGCTGGATGGACCAATCCTGATCATCACATCGCTGGATTCCAGCGTGCCTGCCAGGGCATCTTTAATGATTTTCATTAGTTATGTTCCTTGTTAACGGTGTTACGTCATATGGTTTCAGTGTGTCTGGCGGCATGCCGCTGCAGATATGCCAGGGTGCCAGCAGGCACCAGCGCGCTTATCGCCGGCCAATTACGTTCGCTATACAGTTTTCTGACGCGAGAGGCGGAAATAGCCACGCCGTTTTTCTCCACCCGCGCCAGCTCGACGACCTCAATAACCGGGCCGCTGCGCTTCGGATCGTGCAAAATGTCGTGCATTCGCTGGTTATAGGCACAGGTCAGCGGACAAAACGGTTCACTGCCGACAAAACGATGGGTAATTCCCAGCGCTGGAGCCAGATGTTCACGGAAGAGTTGCAGATCGATCTGGCAATGGCAGTCGTCCACAACCCCTTTTTCTTTGAGGAAATAGCCGGGAAAGGTCGCACGCGAGATCATATAAGCGGAGCCGGGATGCAACGTGACGTTGTCAATGCCCGCGATTCCTTGTTCGATCAGCGCCCAACGGTCGGTATAGGAAAAAAATGAAGCATCTTCTTTGAGCACAAACAGATGCAGCCAGTCACAGGCTGCCGCTGCTTGCTCCACCAGATAACGGTGGCCCAATGTAAACGGATTGGCGTTCATGACGATGGCGCCGATCGTTTTTCCCGGTTGACGATAAAGCGCCAGTTGGCGACAAAAGCGCGCTAACCGTTCACTGCTGTTCTCCATTAACACCGCCAGCTCACCTGCCTGCGCAATGGGCCAAAACCCCGCGCCAGAAAACAGCAACCGATTTTGCGGCTTAGTGAACAGGAAAAGCTCGCTGCGGTTTAACTCGTAGGCCAATGTAAGCAGCTCGGTCAGCAGTTTGAGGCTGAGCCCTTCCCCTTGTAAAACCGGGGAAACGGCGATGCATTTCAGTACGTTCCCGGCCAGAGAACCGCACCCGACTATCTCACCCTGCCAATATGCGCATACCGCGATTTCACAATCGTCTTCCAGGGCGAGTCCCACGCCCTCCAGAAACATGGCGACCGACTCGCGACGCAATACATCCTTTTGCAAATAAATGCGTTTAAATATTAGATTCACTCTATTCTGCATCCGTCAGCAAATAACGCCGCATATTTCGCCAGTGTTTATATTATTCGTCTGGAATAGACATCACACTTTCCCCCTTGCTTTTATAAGCTTTATGGTTTTTATTTCCTTAATTAACCAGAGTTAATAAAAATAATTAAATTAATTAAAAACACAACCATTCAGTGAAGATAGTCACATCTCACGGTTCATTGAATTTATTAGTATGCGCGGGTCTTGTTACCCATCAATACACAGGAAAATGTTTATGACCAACATGACCCAGGCTTCGGCGACGGAGAAAAAGGGGGCCAGCGATTTACTCAGATTCAAAATCTTTGGTATGCCGCTACCGCTTTATGCCTTTGCATTAATTACTTTATTACTGTCTCATTTCTATAACGCTATACCGACTGACTTAGTCGGTGGTTTTGCCCTTATGTTTGTGATGGGGGCCATTTTTGGTGAAATCGGCAAACGTTTACCGATCTTCAATAAATATATTGGTGGCGCACCGGTTATGATATTTCTGGTTGCGGCTTATTTTGTCTATGCTGGCATATTTACGCAGAAAGAAATTGATGCGATCAGCAACGTAATGGATAAAAGCAACTTCCTTAACCTGTTTATCGCAGTGTTGATCACAGGCGCGATCCTGTCGGTAAACCGTAAGCTGCTATTAAAATCACTGCTGGGCTATATCCCAACCATCCTCGCCGAGATTGTCGGCGCGTCCCTTTTCGGTATCGTCATTGGTCTGTGCTTCGGTATCCCGGTCGACCGTATCATGATGCTGTACGTTCTGCCGATTATGGGCGGTAGTAACGGCGCGGGCGCCGTGCCTCTGTCTGAAATTTATCACTCGGTTACCGGACGTTCTCGCGAAGAGTATTACTCAACGGCTATTGCTATTCTGACCATTGCGAATATCTTCGCCATTATTTTCGCCGCCCTCCTCGATATGATAGGCAAAAAATACACCTGGCTTAGCGGTGAAGGTGAGTTGGTTCGTAAGGCTTCCTTCAAAACCGAAGATGATGAAAAGGCCGGTCAGATTACCCATCGTGAAACGGCGGTTGGCATGGTGTTATCCACCACCTGCTTCCTGCTGGCCTATGTTGTTGCCAAGAAAATTCTGCCAAGCATCGGCGGCGTCTCTATTCACTACTTCGCCTGGATGGTTCTGATTGTTGCTGCGCTGAACGCATCAGGTCTTTGCTCACCGGAGATTAAAGCCGGGGCGAAACGTCTTTCTGACTTCTTCTCCAAACAACTGCTGTGGGTGCTGATGGTCGGTGTGGGTGTTTGCTACACCGATCTGCAAGAGATTATCGATGCCCTGACGTTCGCGAACGTAGTTATCGCCGCGATCATCGTGGTCGGCGCAGTCGTTGGCGCAGCTATCGGGGGCTGGTTGATTGGCTTCTACCCGATTGAATCATCCATTACTGCGGGTCTTTGTATGGCCAACCGCGGCGGCTCTGGCGATCTGGAAGTGCTCTCCGCCTGTAACCGTATGAACCTCATTTCATATGCACAAATTTCCTCTCGTCTGGGCGGCGGTATTGTGCTGGTTATCGCTAGCATCGTGTTCAGCATGATGGTGTAAAAAAACGCACGGCGGTGTCTTTGCCGCAAACGACCTGGAGAAAAGTAGAGGCCAAAGCCAGAGGTGGCCAAGGGAAATCCACTCTACTCCTTAGCCGGATTCACCAGGAAGGCTGTCGTCAAGGCCACCGTCGTGCCTCTCATTATGGAAAATGATTCATGAATGAAGCTGTATTACTGGGTGAAGGTTTCACCCTGATGTTTTTAGGGATGGGGTTCGTACTGAGCTTTCTGTTCCTGCTGATCTTTGCCATTCGCGGCATGTCTGCCGTGATTACTCGCTTCTTCCCGGAACCCGTCGCCGCGCCAGCACCGCGCGCCGTTCCCGTCGTGGACGACTTCACCCGCTTAAAGCCGGTGATTGCCGCCGCCATTCACCATCACCGCCTTAACGCTTAATTCCCGGAGGGATCCATGACTATTGCCATTACCGATGTCGTCCTGCGTGACGCCCACCAGTCTCTGTTCGCCACCCGCCTGCGCCTTGACGATATGCTGCCGATTGCCGCCGCGCTCGATGACGTGGGCTACGGGTCGCTGGAGTGCTGGGGCGGCGCCACCTTTGACGCCTGCATCCGTTTCCTCGGCGAAGACCCGTGGGTCCGCCTGCGCGAGCTCAAAAAGGCCATGCCGAAGACCCCCCTGCAGATGCTGCTGCGCGGCCAGAACCTGCTCGGCTACCGCCACTATGCCGATGACGTGGTGGAGCGCTTCGTTGAGCGCGCGGTGAAAAACGGCATGGACGTGTTCCGCGTCTTCGACGCCATGAACGACCCGCGCAATATGAAAGCCGCCCTGCAGGCGGTGCGCAGCCACGGCGCGCACGCCCAGGGCACGCTCTCGTACACCACCAGCCCGGCGCACACCCTGCAGACCTGGCTGGACCTGACCGAACAGTTGTTAGAGACCGGCGTTGACTCGATTGCCATCAAGGATATGTCCGGCATCCTCACGCCGATGGCCGCCTTTGAGCTGGTCAGCGAAATCAAAAAACGTTTTGAGGTGCGCCTGCACCTGCACTGTCATGCCACCACCGGCATGGCGGAGATGGCGCTGCTGAAAGCCATCGAGGCGGGCGTTGACGGCGTCGACACGGCGATTTCCTCCATGAGCGCCACCTACGGCCACCCGGCCACCGAAGCGCTGGTGGCAACGCTTGCCGGCACGGAACACGACACCGGGCTGGATATCCTGAAGCTGGAGAGCATCGCAGCGTACTTCCGCGAGGTGCGCAAGAAATATCACGCCTTTGAAGGCCAGCTGAAGGGCTACGACAGCCGTATCCTGGTGGCCCAGGTGCCGGGCGGAATGCTGACCAACCTCGAAAGCCAGCTGAAGCAGCAGAACGCGGCGGACAAACTCGACCAGGTGCTGGCGGAAATCCCCCGCGTGCGCGAGGACCTCGGCTTTATCCCGCTGGTCACCCCGACCTCGCAGATTGTCGGCACCCAGGCGGTGCTCAACGTGCTGACCGGCGAACGCTACAAAACCATTGCCAAAGAAACGGCGGGCATTCTGAAAGGCGAATACGGCCACACCCCGGTGCCGGTGAACGCCGCGTTACAGGCCCGCGTGCTGGAAGGGGGCGCTCCGGTGACCTGCCGTCCGGCGGATTTACTCAAACCGGAACTGGCTGAACTGGAAGCGGACGTCAGGCGCCAGGCGCAGGAGAAGGGCATCACTCTGGCGGGAAACGCCATCGACGACGTGCTCACCGTGGCGCTGTTCCCGCAGATTGGGCTGAAATTCCTCGAAAACCGCCATAACCCGGCGGCGTTTGAGCCACTGCCGCAGGCGGAAGCCGCGCAGCCGGTGGCAAAAGCAGAGAAGCCTGCCGCTTCCGGTATCTACACCGTGGAAGTGGAAGGCAAAGCCTTTGTGGTGAAGGTCAGCGACGGTGGCGATATCAGCCAGCTGACCGCAGCCGTTCCTGCCTCCGCGCCAGCCGCTGCCGCTCCGGCAGGCGCCGGCACCCCGGTCACCGCGCCGCTGGCGGGCAACATCTGGAAGGTGATTGCCACCGAGGGCCAGACGGTGGCGGAAGGCGACGTGCTGCTGATTCTGGAAGCCATGAAGATGGAAACCGAAATCCGCGCCGCGCAGGCCGGGACGGTACGCGGCATCGCGGTGAAGTCCGGCGACGCCGTCTCCGTCGGCGCCCCCCTGATGACGCTGGCGTAACGGAGAACTGAAATGGAAAGTCTGAACGCCCTGCTTCAGGGCATGGGGCTGATGCACCTTGGCGCAGGCCAGGCCATCATGCTGCTGGTGAGCCTGCTGCTGCTGTGGCTGGCGATAGCGAAGAAGTTCGAGCCGTTGTTGTTGCTGCCGATTGGCTTCGGCGGCCTGCTCTCCAATATCCCGGAAGCGGGCATGGCGCTGACCGCGCTGGAGAGCCTGCTGGCGCATCACGACGCCGGGCAGCTGGCGGTGATTGCCGCGAAGCTTAACTGCGCGCCGGACGTGCACGCCATTAAAGAGGCATTAGCGCTGGCGCTGCCGTCGGTGCAGAGCCAGATGGAGAACCTGGCGGTGGACATGGGCTACACACCGGGGGGTGCTGGCGCTGTTTTACAAAGTGGCGATTGGCTCCGGCGTCGCGCCGCTGGTCATCTTCATGGGCGTGGGCGCGATGACCGACTTCGGCCCGCTGCTGGCCAACCCGCGCACCCTGCTGCTGGGCGCGGCGGCGCAGTTCGGCATCTTCGCCACCGTGCTGGGGGCGCTGACGCTGAACTACTTCGGCCTTATCAGCTTCACCCTGCCGCAGGCGGCGGCCATCGGCATTATCGGCGGCGCGGACGGCCCGACGGCGATTTACCTGTCGGGCAAGCTGGCGCCGGAGCTGCTGGGGGCCATTGCGGTGGCGGCGTACTCATATATGGCGCTGGTGCCGTTAATCCAGCCGCCGATTATGCGCGCGCTGACCAGCGAGAAAGAGCGCAAAATCCGCATGGTGCAGCTGCGCACGGTGAGTAAGCGGGAAAAAATCCTCTTCCCGGTGGTGCTGTTGCTGCTGGTGGCGCTGCTGCTGCCGGGGATGTTCTGCTTTGGCAATCTGATGCGTGAAAGCGGCGTGGTGGAGCGTCTGAGCGACACGGTGCAGAACGGGCTGATTAATATCGTGACCATCTTCCTCGGGCTGTCGGTGGGCGCCAAGCTGGTGGCGGACAAGCTCCTGCAACCGCAGACGCTGGGCATTCTGCTGCTGGGGGTGGTTGCGTTCGGTATCGGGACGGCGGCCGGGGTGCTGATGGCGAAGCTGCTGAACCTGTGCAGTAAGAACAAAATCAACCCGCTGATAGGTTCAGCCGGGGTGTCGGCAGTGCCGATGGCGGCACGCGTATCGAACAAAGTGGGGCTGGAGTCGGACCCGCAGAACTTCCTGCTGATGCACGCGATGGGCCCGAACGTGGCCGGGGTGATTGGCTCGGCGATAGCCGCCGGGGTGATGCTGAAATACGTGCTGGCGATGTAATAGTGGATGGGATACGCATGTCGTATCCCATTTTCATCCAAATTTTTTCTGAAAGAAAAGTAAGTATGAACTGGTTCAGGTTCCGGTGATGCCGAATGCAAGAAAATACCGTAATTAAATATCTAAATACCAATATGTTTATACGGGAAATTACACGCTGGTTTGCCAGACGCTCGTTTCAAAACCGGATATTTCTACTGTTCCTGTTTACATCCATCATCGTGATGCTGGCAATCACCTGGTATCTGACCGATATCACGAAAGAGCGCCTGCATTATCAGGTGGGCCAACGTGCGCTTATTCAGGCAATGCAAATATCCGCTATGCCAGAATTAGTTGAAGCCGTAGAGGCGCATGATTTGTCACGCATCAAAGCGCTGATTGACCCAATGCGCTCGTTTTCGGATGCGACTTACATTACCGTTGGCAACGAAAAAGGTCAGCGACTGTATCACGTCAACCCGGATGAGATCGGCAAATATATGGAGGGCGGCGATAGCGACGACGCGCTGTATAACGCTAAAAGCTACGTATCGGTGCGCAAAGGTTCATTAGGCTCTTCCCTACGTGGTAAATCCCCGATTCAGGACAGTACCGGTAAAGTCATCGGTATTGTTTCCGTCGGCTATACTCTGGAACAGTTGGAGAGCTGGCTTAACTTACAAATCAGCTCGTTGCTGTTCCCGATGGCGTTACTGCTGCTGGTACTGTTGTACTGTGCCCGCCGCTTCTCGCTGCATATTAAAAAGCAGATGCTTAACATGGAGCCGCAGCAGCTTTCACAACTATTAATTCAGCAAAGCGTGTTGTTTGAGTCGGTATTTGAAGGGTTGATCGCCATTGACTCCCATCACCGTATTACCGCCATTAACCAAACGGCTCGCCGCTTACTGAATCTGAGCCAACCGGAGTCTGAACTCATTGGCTATGCAATCCACCATGTCGTGTTGCCGGAGGCCTTCTTTTACGATGCGCCGCAAAAAAACAAAAAAGATGAGATCGTCACCTTTAACCAAATGAAAGTCATCGCCAGTCGCATGGCGGTCATTATTGACAACCAGCCTCAGGGCTGGGTTATTAGCTTTCGCAACAAAGACGATATCAATACACTCAGCCTGCAGTTAAGTCAGGTGCGGCAATACGCCGATAACCTGCGCGCCGTGCAGCATGAGCATCGCAACCTTATTTCCACCATTGCCGGACTGCTGTTCCTGAAGCGCTACGATAATGCGCTGGCGCTGATTCAGCAGCAGTCGGAAAGCCACCAGAAAGTACTCGATTTTATTTCCCATAATTTCCGCGACCACCACCTTGCGGGGCTATTAATCGGTAAATATTATCGGGCAAAAGAGCTGGGGCTGGAGCTGATTTTCGATCCTTCAAGCTTTGTTGAACACCTGCCGTCATCGCTCTCGCATAATGAATGGATTTCGATTGTTGGCAATTTATTGGACAACGCCTATAACGCCACCCTGCTCAATCGCGAAGGCTCGCGACAGATTGAGTGCCTGATCAACAGCGAAGATAATGAAGTCATTATTGAAGTTGCCGATCAGGGATGTGGTATTGACGAAAATATCCGCCAGCATATTTTCGAGCGTGGAGTGACCACCCACAACAACGGCGATCACGGAATTGGATTATGGTTGGTGCACAGCTACGTCAAGCAGGCCAATGGTGACATTATCGTCGATAACAATAATCCTTTTGGCACCATATTTACCCTCTATATCCCTTTTACCAGAGAAGAATAACATGGATAGCATTACGACACTCATCGTTGAAGACGAACCGATGCTAGCGGAAATCCTGGTGGACACCATCAAGCTTTTTCCTCAGTTTTCAATCGTCGGTATCGCAGACAAGCTGGAAAGTGCGAAGAAGCAAATACGCCTCTATCAACCACAGTTAATTCTATTGGATAATTTTTTACCCGATGGCAAAGGGATCGATTTAATTCGTCATACCATCAGCACCAACTACACGGGGCGAATTATTTTCATTACCGCCGACAATCATATGGATACCATCAGCGATGCCTTACGCATGGGCGTATTCGATTATCTGATTAAGCCGGTACATTATCAGCGCCTGCAGCATACCCTGGAGCGGTTCACCCGTTACCGCAGTTCGTTACGTTCCAGTGAGCAGGCAAACCAGACGCACGTTGATGCCTTATTTAATATCCAGGCCAAAGAACAAACCGCAGAACCGAATAGCGGACTGCGGGGAATTGATGAAAACACCTTCAACCGGGTACGACAAATATTCGCCGACCCGCAGGCAGTACATACAGCAGACACTCTGGCGCAAATTCTGGGCAGCAGTAAAACCACTGCCCGACGCTATCTGGAACAAGGCGTGAAAAATAACTTTCTCGAAGCGGAGATCAGCTACGGGAAAGTGGGCAGGCCGGAGAGACTCTATCGCGGCAAAGTATGAGATTATGGCGCCAACATGTAATTACGGTGCATAGGCAAACACCTCAGCCACCCACTGACGAAAACCGTCCACATCCAGCGCCATCTGCGCGTTGGCGGGCTGCCCCAGACGCCCTTCAATATCAACGACCGTCGTGCCTGCGGTATATTCCCCCTGCGTTTCTACAGCCACAAAACAGGATTGCAGGGTAAAAAAGCTCCGGACGCACCAGCCAGGCGATAGCGCAGAGATCGTGCATCCGGACGCCAGTGCGCATACTACCGCTGCGATAATGGTTGAACAGGCTGTGCAACATCTTACCGGTGCGATTCAGCGCGGGCAGTTTATTCAGAAAATCTGGCGAGAGCATTGCCTGATTCGTGACGTCAAGCCCACACATCACAATCTCAATGCCGCTACGAAATACGTGGGCGGCGGCTTCCGGATCGACAGCAATGTTAAATTCAGCATTAGGCGTAAAATTGCCGCGCCCTGCGGAACCGCCCATCAACACCAGACGGCGAATGTTACACGCACACTCCGGATAGTGCATCAGTAGCAACGCAATATTGGTCAATGGCCCAATCGCCACTAATGTCATGGGCTCCGGGGCGTTCATCAGCACATCACGGATAGAGATAAACGCAGGCTTCGCCAACGGTTGACGCTGATGGTCGACAAAATCATAGCCTTCCATACCGGATTCGCCGTGGACGTATGCCGCATCGCGTAACGGACGCAGCAGCGGTGTCGCGGCCCCCTGGGCAAGTGGGATATCGCTGTTCCAGAAATGCAGAAGCTGCAACGCATTACGGGTCGTTTTTTCAACGGAAACATTGCCTGCGACGGTGGTTATTAGTTGCAGATCAAGCTGGGGGGCGAACAGCGCAGCGGCAATCGCAGCCGCGTCATCAATGCCCGGATCGGTATCAAGAATAATGTGTAGGGATGCTGTCATTAATGCTCTCCTGACCTATTGTTTTATATCTTCATACTCAGCGCGACTGATACAGGCATCAGGCACATCGTCATCCGTCACCAGACGCGGACTTAGCTTATCACCTTCGACAAACGGAACTAATGGGCAAAAACGCCCTGGCGATGCTTTGTTTTCCTGCCACTGAATCTCAAGCGATTCGGGCTCAGCGCCGGGTTTTTCTGCCTGAATCACGGTACGAACATTACCGGTTAGCCAAAAAGATTGACACGTCCCATCAAGGCTAAAAGGCGGCGTCAAATGACCATTTTTACGTACTAGCGGATAAATAATACGCCCATCAGCGTAGGAAGGTGTCATGTAGCAGTTATACATTTTGCCTTTACTTATCACAGGCTGAAAGTAGCTTTCACCGCGATCGATCAGTTCAATCGTTTTTCCTTTCCAGCGATACACATTGACGCCATGGCTGCAGCAACCGCCGCGCCAATAGCTGACAATCTGTTTATGTTCAGCATCGATCTCTGGTGAAGTGATTTCCTGATAAGACGCTGGCGCATCAACATAACGCTGTTTGGCGGGGTCATAGAGCCATGTTTGTACTGGAGCATCCGGCCCAGCAAGTAACTCTGTTACAATCGATAGATCTGGGTAGCCATCAAAATTGACATCTCCCCATTGAGGCATAAACGGGCTACAAGTGCCCACCGAGGCGGTATCTAAGGTCTGTATGAGTTTACCATCACGGTATAATTTTATCGCCGAAATGGCCGGCGTATTGCCGCAATCAATCTCTTTGGAAGGGTCGTAACCCCCTGCATCATTCGTGTTCGTGACCAGCACAATATCAGGGGAGTTTTTAGGTTTGTAATAGATAAGGGCAACAGGAAAATGTCGTTTTTTATCTGCGGACGTCCATTCGCCTTTAATCTCACTGCTGGAGATTTCCGCATTCCAGTAACCCGAAAGCGCCTTTACGCGTTCTTCAAGATGCACCTCTTTATCCTGGAGTGAGCCGCGTAGAACAATCACTGCCTTGTGCTGATTGCAAGGTTCATAGCAGTAATACCCATAAAGCGTGTTACCAAATCGCGTGATATTAACGTTTACCGGTTTCCCCGCGATAGTCCCGGTATAGTTTCGCTCCCAGGCAGGTAGCTCCAGCACCGTGGCGCTTGTTGCGTCCATCCAAAAGCCGATGGCGAGTAACGTTGGCAATCCATATTTTATTTTGCCCATTTCCCTTATCCCTGTAGGCATTACAACCCAAAAACCAGCAACGATTGTGCTGGTTTTTCAGATGAATAGCAAAAAGGTGGGGCATTAGCACCGGATGACGACTACGCCTTATTTTTCCTGTCGCACATTGAATATCAAAAGAAATCCTTAAGATCTGGTCAGCGTAGCGTCATCGGGCAGATTTCTGAATTGTGAAATCTTATTCGACTTCACGAACATCCACACGCAGCTCTTTCGGCACTTCGAAAACAATATTTTCTTCGCGCCCCTCAAGCGTGACGGCTTCGCCGCCGCCAAACTCGCGCAGACGCGCAATAACATTCTGCACCAGAATATCCGGCGCGGAAGCGCCTGCGGTGACGCCGACGCAGGCGGCGTCTTTCACCCACGCCTCCTGGATATCCGCCGCATCGTCGATAAGAAACGCGGTTCTTCCCATCCGTTGGGCCAGTTCCGCCAGCCGGTTAGAGTTAGAAGAGTTTTTCGAGCCGACCACCAGCACCACGTCAGCCTGCTCCGCCAACGCCCGCACCGCTTCCTGACGATTAGTAGTGGCATAGCAAATATCGTCTTTGCGCGGGCCGACGATTTTCGGAAAGCGTTTACGCAGCGCATCAATCACATCGGACGTATCGTCCACGGAAAGCGTGGTTTGCGTCATGAAGGAGAGCTTGCCTTCATTTTTGACATTCAGCGTCCAGACGTCCTCTGGCGACTCCACCAGGAACATCCCCCCTTCCGGATTGCTGTACTGACCCATGGTGCCTTCCACTTCCGGGTGCCCGGCGTGGCCGATGAGAATAGATTCTTCACCGCGACGGCTGGCGCGCGCCACTTCCATATGGACTTTCGTCACCAGCGGGCAGGTGGCGTCAAAAACGGTAAGATCGCGGCTTTTCGCCTCGTTACGCACCGCCTGGGAAACCCCGTGAGCGGAGAAGATCAGAATGGCGCCATCCGGCACTTCGCTAATTTGCTCTATAAAGATCGCCCCGCGCTTGCGCAGGCTGTCCACTACATAGCGGTTATGCACGACTTCGTGCCGAACGTAAATTGGCGCGCCGTAAATGGCGAGCGCATTTTCAACAATGCTGATAGCGCGGTCTACCCCGGCGCAAAAACCGCGTGGGTTGGCCAACAGGATCTGCATGTTTATGCCTCCAGCGCCGGATCGATTTCCAGCACTTCAATATCAAAGTGAACGGTATGCCCGGCCAGCGGATGGTTAAAATCAACGGTAATCGAGTCGCCGTTGATTTCGCGAATCACGCCAGGCATTTCGCTGCCATCCATTGCGGTAAAAAGCATAATCGCCCCGACTTCCGGTTCGCCCGCCGCCATAAACTCACGGCGCGAGAAATACTGGATCAAGTCCGGACTGGGGACGCCAAACGCGGCGTCAGGCTCCAGCGAAAACGCTTTCTTTTCCCCTTCTTTCAACCCCAGAAGCTGCTGCTCCAGACCTTCGGAAAGCGAGGTATCGCCAAGACGGAACAGGGCTGGCTTGCCGTTATTGCGGGTAGATTCCGCCGTTGAGCCATCATCCAGTTTCAGGGTGAAGTGAACGAGGATCGCGCTGTTGCTCTGTACGGATTTAGACATGCAAATTGCTCACGTGTTTTGCCCGGAGGCACAAAGAACGATAAAACCGTAGGCCGGATAAGGCGTTTTCACCGCCATCCGGCACCACGTTTGCCTGATGGCGCTGCGCTTATCAGGCCTACAAAACCGGATAAGCGCAACCCGGTATTTACGCTTATGCCTGTTCTTTCGCTGTCGGCTTCGGCAAAAAGCCTTCCAGTACTATCAGCGCAGCACCGATACAAATTGCCGTATCGGCAAGGTTGAACGTCGCGAAATGCCAGTCGCCGACGTAAAAATCGATCATATCGACAACGAAGCCGTGCCACAGACGATCGAACAAATTACCCAGCGCGCCGCCAATAATGAGCGCATAAGCGATGTTATTCAGCTTCTGCGTCGCTTTCGAGCGATACATCATCACCAAAAGAATTACGCAGATCCCTATCGCAATCCCGGCAAAGAACCAGCGCTGCCAGCCGCCGCTATCCGCCAGGAAGCTAAAAGCCGCGCCGTAGTTACGCGCATAATGCAGATTAAGCGACGGGAACAGCCCTACCGTATCCCCCAGAGCGAAATTCTGGAGGATCAGGTATTTGCTGCCCAAATCGATAATCAGCACGACTACTACCAGCCATAGCCAGCGTAGTCCTGTTGAACAGAGTGGTTTACTCATCAGGCAAATTTACGTTGTTCGCCATTACCGGCGATGTTGCTGACACAGCGTCCGCAGATATCTGCATGTTCCGCCACCTTGCCGACATCAGTAGTGTAGTGCCAGCAGCGCGGACACTTATCACCCTCGGCACGCGTTACCACTGCCTGAACTGTCGTATTACCAGCATTGTACTGAATATTTTCATCATCAATACCCCCCGCTTGCTCAGAAATCACGAACTGGGAAGTAATGAAGATAAATCTGACCTCTTCACCCAACAGTTTCAGCTTCTTGATCGTACCGTTAGCATCGTCAGCATATTTCAGCGTCACTTTTGCTTCCAGGTTCGATTTGATGCCATTGGCTTTCTGATTTTCCAGCTCTTTGTTGATCTGGTCCTTGATATAGCGGACATCGTCCCAGAATGCGTCATTAAATTCTTCATTCTCTTCCAGGCCAAACAACCCGTCGTACCATTCGCCGGTGAAGACATATTTTTCACGCTCGCCCAGCAGGTAGCCCCAGATTTCATCAGCCGTGAAGGACATGATCGGCGCCATCCAGCGAACCAGCGCTTCTGCGATATGATACAGCGCAGTCTGGCAGCTACGACGCGCGACGCTATCAGCCTTCGCGGTGTACTGGCGGTCTTTGATGATGTCGAGGTAGAACGAACCCATTTCAACGGAGCAGAAGCGCATCAGGCGCTGTACCACTTCATGGAAGTCGTAAGCTTCGTATGCCTTCAGAATCTCTTGCTGCGCCGTTTTCGCGCAGCCCACCGCCCACCTGTCCAGCACCACCATCTCTTCCGGTTTGACCATATCGGTGGCCGGATTGAAGCCATTAAGGTTCGCCAGCAGGAAGCGCGCGGTATTACGGATACGGCGATAGCTGTCGGCAGCACGTTTCAGGATTTCGTCAGAGACCGCCATTTCGCCGGTATAGTCAGTAGACGCTACCCACAGACGCAGGATATCCGCGCCCAGTTTATTCATCACATCCTGCGGCGACACGGTGTTACCGATGGACTTGGACATCTTGCGCCCCTGACCATCGACGGTGAAGCCGTGAGTCAGTACCTGGCGGTATGGCGCTTTGCCTTTCATCGCCACGCTAATCATCAGGGAGGACATAAACCAGCCGCGATGCTGGTCAGACCCTTCCAGATACATATCGGCAGCATGACCGGCGAATTCCGGACGTGCATCAACCACGGAGTAACTGGTGGAACCGGAATCAAACCAAACGTCCAACGTATCCGGAACTTTCTCGTATTGATCAGCATCTTCGCCGAGGATCTCTTTCGGGTCGAGATCCCACCACGCCTGGATACCGTCAACTTCGACGCGTTTCGCCACCTCTTCCATCGCCGCCAGAGTACGCTCAATCGGCAGCAGCTCCTGCGTTTCTTTATGCACGAACAGCGACATCGGTACGCCCCAGGTACGCTGACGTGAGATACACCAGTCAGGACGGTTAGCGACCATTGATTCAATACGCGCCTGACCCCAGTCCGGGATCCACTGAACGCCTTTGATCTCTTTCAGGGACTGTTGACGAAGCCCTTCTTTATCCATGCTGACGAACCACTGCGGGGTCGCGCGGAAAATGATCGGCGTTTTGTGACGCCAACAGCACGGATAGCTGTGCTGCATTTTTTCGACATGCAGTAGCGCGCCTTTTTCTTTCAGCAGTTCAATAACGATATCGTTCGCCTTGAAGACGTTAACACCGTCAAGCGTTGGATATGTGCCTGGCAGGTAAGCGCCGTCCGGCCCAACCGGGTTAGCCGTTTCCAGGCCATACTTTTGGCCGATCACGTAGTCATCCGGGCCGTGACCAGGGGCGGTATGTACCGCGCCGGTACCGGCGTCCAGGGTGACGTGATCGCCGAGGATCGCAGGCACGTCAAAGCCCATAAACGGATGGGTAAAGCGCAACAGTTCCAGCTCCGCGCCTTTAACGGTGCCGAGAATGGTGTATTCAGCCGCGCCAATACGCTGCATGACGCTTTCAACCAGATCTTTCGCCAGAATCACCGCCTGGCCGTCAATCTGCACCAGCGCATAATCAAAGTCCGGCGCCAGGGAGATGGCGCGGTTAGCCGGTAGTGTCCACGGCGTGGTGGTCCAGATAACCAGCGACACAGGGCCGCTCACGCCCGGCAGACCAAACTTCGCTTTCACCGCATCCTGATCGACGGCGCGGAACGCCACGTCGATAGACGGTGACGTTTTGTCGTAATATTCAACTTCCGCTTCCGCCAGCGCGGAACGGCAGTCAACGCACCAGTGCACCGGCTTAGCGCCTTTGTGCAGATGACCGTTTTTGATAATTCTGCCCAGCGCGCGGATGATGTTGGCTTCGGTTTTGAAGTCCATGGTCAGGTACGGATGCGACCAGTCGCCCAACACGCCCAGACGAATGAAGTCTTTACGCTGGCCGTCAACCTGCGTAGCGGCATATTCGCGGCACTTGGCGCGGAATTCAGCGGCGGTGAATTTCTCGCCCGGCTTACCGAACTCCTGCTCGACTTTCAGCTCGATAGGCAGACCGTGACAGTCCCAGCCCGGCACGTAAGGCGAGTCAAATCCAGACAGCCCTTTGGACTTCACGATAATGTCTTTCAGAATCTTGTTAACTGAGTGACCAATATGAATGCTGCCATTCGCATATGGAGGGCCATCATGCAGAATGAAGGTTTTTTTGCCTTTTTTGGCCGCACGAATGATGCCGTACAGATCATCATCGGTCCAACGCGCCAGCATTCCCGGTTCACGCTTGGCGAGGTCGCCGCGCATCGGGAACCCTGTTTCCGGCAAATTCAGGGTCGATTTATAGTCACTCATCAGATTCTCGGTTCCGTATTTCGGTTTGATAAACACCGTCAGGGTTACACCTGCCCGGCTAGCCCAAAAAACTTGCGGGCCGTTAACTCATCGCGTGCGATTTGCGCTTTTAGCTCATCAAGCGACGCAAATCGCTGCTCATTACGTATCTTTTTACGCAGTATTACATCTATATGGCGACCGTAGAGGTCCATTACAACGTCCAGCAGATGCACTTCCAGTTGTTGACGCACGCCAGCCACCGTTGGACGAGTGCCAATGTTCGCTACGCCGGGTAACGGCTTATCGCCAAGCCCGGTGACTTCCACCGCATAGACCCCTTTGACCGGGGAGACCTGACGGCGCAGCGGTAAGTTCGCCGTCGGGAAGCCAATGGTACGTCCCAGCTCGTCGCCATGAACGACACGCCCGGAAATAGTAAAGGGATGTCCCAGCAGGCTTTCGGCAAGCGCCAGGTTATCTTCCGCCAGCGCCTGTCTCACTGCGGTACTACTGATACGCACGCCGCCTTCACAAAAGGTTTGGGTGCTGGAAACCGCAAAACCATACTCCACCCCCCGCCTTCTGTAATAACAAGAAATCGCCCGCGCGGCTAGCACCAAAGCGGAAATCATCGCCGACGGCAAGAAATTGCACGCCAAGTCGCTCCACCAGCAGTTCGCTGATAAACGTTTGCGCCGTCAAAGCGGCAAAGCGGCGATCGAATTTCACGCATAGCACATAGTCCACGCCGCACTGCGCAAGGTAATGCAGTTTTTCACGCAGGCGCGTCAGGCGAGCGGGCGCTTTATCCGTCGCGAACAGCTCCTGCGGCTGCGGTTCGAAAATCATGACCACCACCGGCAGACCGCGTCTGCGTCCTTCTTCCTGCAAACCCTGCAGTAGAGCGCGATGCCCCCGATGTACGCCGTCGAAATTACCAATGGTCAGCACACACCCATGCGGGGCCTGACTGAGATTATGTATGCCGCGTATCAGCTTCATGTCTGACTCAAAACAGTGAAAATCGCAAGAGTATACCTTGTACAGCGGTCAAGGTTAACCGACGATTGCCCTGATGAAACATAAAGAAGATGCTTTTCATCGCCATGCGGCAAACTCCGCCCCAAAACCCGCCGCTTAATGCAATTTTTCTCATGGAAAGGCTGTATTCACAGCACGCAAGCTGGTAGAATCCTGCGCCATCACTACGCAACGAGTGCTGCAATTTAAACGGCGCTTATTTGCACAAATCCATTGACAAAAGAAGGCTAAAAGGGCATATTCCTCGGCCTTTGAATTGTCCATATAGAACACATTTGGGAGTTGGACCTTGGCTAATATCAAATCAGCTAAGAAGCGCGCCGTTCAGTCTGAAAAGGCTCGTAAGCACAACGCAAGCCGTCGCTCTATGATGCGTACTTTCATCAAGAAAGTATACGCAGCTATCGAAGCTGGCGACAAAGCTGCTGCACTGAAAGCATTTAACGAAATGCAACCGATCGTGGACCGTCAGGCTGCTAAAGGTCTGATCCACAAAAACAAAGCTGCACGTCATAAAGCTAACCTGACTGCACAGATCAACAAACTGGCTTAATCGCCTGCTTGTTATCAGCTTTGTAGAAAAACCCGCGTAAAGCGGGTTTTTTTATGCCTGCTATCTGCCGTTTTGCTCGTCAACCGCTGGCTCTGACCTCACTCGTTCACGCTCTTCCTGACCAGCCTATTTTTTCAGCTCCCCCTCCCTCAGTCACGTAATACTTGAAAGTTATTTTCTTTCACTGTTTTCCTTTTCTTATTTCATTACTGAAAAAACTGTGACCACCTTAGCAAATAAAAACATCGCTCATTTAAAAACTAATAAACGCAATCCTGATGTAAGATTTAATAATTGATTGATGCCGTCGGGTTAACTACTTTTCATGTACACCTTACTTACTCATTTTAATCTGAGGTTAAATTCAGAAACGACATAAAAATAATATTCAAAACTTGCTTAGAAAGTAGAGGTTGTTTTTCTGGGCGTATCGTACCAATATCGGAGTTATCATTATGAGTTCTGTCATTGAGGATACCCAGCCTTCCGGGTCAGCATCATTGTCTTTACTACAGCGTATTAGTTACGGCTCTTTGGATGTGGCGGGTAATCTGCTGTACTGCTTCGGTTCAACGTACATTTTATATTTCTACACAGACGTTGCAGGTATTAGCCTTGCTGTAGCAGGCGTTATCCTGCTGCTGGCGCGTATTGTCGATGGCATAGACGCCCCTATATGGGGGATCATCATCGATAAAACGCGTTCACGCTACGGTAAATGTCGTCCCTGGTTTTTATGGTTACCGCTGCCTTTTGCGGTATTCAGCGCGCTGTCATTTTGGTCTCCTGATATCAGTATGACAGGAAAAGCCATCTATGCAGCAATATCTTATATGATTGCCAGCATTCTATTTACCGGACTTAATACACCACTCAGTGCAATATTACCTCTGATGACCTTATCTCCCAAGGAAAGACTGGTTTTAAATTCCTGGCGAATGACCGGTGGGCAAATTGGGGTTTTATTAATGAACGCGACCGCCTTGCCGTTAATCGCTTTTTTAGGTAACGGTGATGATCACGCTGGTTTTATTTATACGGCGATTACATTTGCCATTATATCTTGCGCGCTAACGCTCTTTGCGTTTAAAAACATTCGTGAAATGGATGCGGATAAAATACAGCATGAACCTAAGTTGCCGATGAAAAAAAGTTTCGCGGCGATGAAAGGTAACTGGCCATGGATTCTGATGGTGCTGGCTAATCTGATCTTCTGGATTGCCCTACAGCAGCGCTCCACGACCATTGTCTATTATCTGACCTACAACCTCGACCGTAAAGATCTGGTGCCGCTGATTAACAGCCTGGCAACGATTCAGATCCTGTTTATCATCGCTATCCCCTTCTTTAGCAAATACCTGGCTAAAACCTGGATATGGGTAGGCGGTCTGCTGGTCGCCACGTTTGGCGGCGTCATGATGTGGCTGGCAGCGGACAACATTACTTTCCTCATCGCCGCCTGGATACTCGGCAATATCGGCAGCGGTATCGCCTGCTCAATGCCATTTGTCATGCTGGGCTTCGCCGTTGATTTCGGCGCCTGGAAGACCGGTATTAAGGCTACCGGCATTCTTATCGCCTTCGGCAGTACCTTCTGCATCAAGATGGGTAGTGGCCTCGGTACTGCTTTAGCCGCCTGGATCATGAACAGTTTTGGCTATGTCCCCAACAATGCCCAGAGTGCTGCGGGTCTGGAGGGAATTACCTGGGCCTTTATCTGGGCACCCGCCCTACTCTTCGCGCTCGCAGCGATCCCACTACTTTTCTTTCGCAAATACGAAGCGATGGAAGAGAAGATTCGCCACGATCTGGAAACCATCAACTCATAACGTTCTTTACCTTCACCCTCGAATATGGGAGGCACCACCATGCCATTTATGCAACAAGACCCACGTCGTCTGGTCTGGCAGCAAAACGATCGCTATTTATGGATTGAACCCTGGGGCGAGAACAGCCTGCGCGTACGCAGTGGCCGTCATCTGCCGGTAATGAGAAATGAAGACTGGGCATTGACTGAGCCAGTCGCAGAAAGCCAGTGCCACATTGATTATGAGCATCACCAGGCAACGCTGACCAACGGCAAAATTATCGCTATCGTCAATCAAAAAGGACAAGTTACCTTTTACCGCCATCCACACAAACCCCTGTTGCAGGAGTTTTGGCGCCTGCGGGGCGAAATTGGCGAGGATGAATCATCTCACGGCCAGTACGTCAGCGCACTCAACCTTGAGGGACGCGAGTTCCGCCCGATTCAGGGTGGGAAATATTCACTGAAAGCCCGCTTCGAAGCCACCGAAGGGGAAAAAATTTATGGCATGGGGCAGTATCAACAGGCCAACCTGGATCTCAAAGGATGCGTGCTTGAGCTAGCGCAACGTAACTCCCAGGCCTCAGTACCATTTATGCTCTCCAGTCTGGGCTACGGATTTTTATGGAACAACCCGGCAGTCGGACGCGTAACCTTTGCCCAAAACGTTACCGAATGGGAAGCGCAGGTCAGCGAACAGTTAGACTACTGGATCACGGCTGGCGATACCCCGGCAGAAATTAGCCGGGCTTACGCGCTGGCTACCGGCACGCCGCCGATGATGCCGGACTACGCCATGGGCTTCTGGCAGTGCAAACTCCGTTATCGTACGCAGGAAGAGCTGCTGGAGGTCGCCCGCGAATATAAGCGCCGCAATCTACCTATCTCGGTGATCGTTATCGACTTCTTTCACTGGCCGAATCAGGGTGACTGGATGTTCGATGCGCGCGACTGGCCCGATCCTGATGCCATGATTGCCGAGCTGAAATCGCTGGGAATTGAGCTGATGGTCTCCGTCTGGCCGACGGTGGATAACCGTACCGAAAGCTATCGGGAGATGCGTGAAAACGGCTGGCTGGTACAAACGGAACGTGGCTTGCCGATCAATATGGATTTCCTCGGCAATACCACTTACTTTGATGCGACTCATCCGGGCGCGCGCGACTATGTCTGGGGCAAAGCCAAACGCAACTATTACGATAAAGGCGTGAAGCTATTCTGGTTAGATGAAGCCGAACCTGAGTTCAGCGTTTACGACTACGACAACTATCGCTACCATGCCGGACCGGTACTGGAAGTGGGCAATATCTACCCACGCATGTACGCTAAAACCTTTTTTGATGGCATGAAAGCCGATGGCGAAGACCAGGTTATCAACCTGCTACGCTGCGCCTGGGCCGGCAGTCAGAAGTACGGCGCTCTGGTCTGGTCAGGGGATATTCACTCCTCGTTTAGATCGCTGCGCAACCAGTTTGCCGCCGGACTCAATATGGGAATAGCAGGGATACCGTGGTGGACGACGGATATCGGCGGTTTCCATGGCGGTAATATTCACGACCCGAAATTCCATGAATTGCTGATTCGCTGGTTCCAGTGGGGCGTCTTTAGTCCGGTGATGCGTCTGCACGGCAACCGCGATCCGCAAATTTTACCCGCGCAACCGTATCGGGATGGTATCGCCCAGTGCCCTACAGGTGCGCCGAACGAGGTCTGGAGCTACGGTGAGGAAGTATGCGACGTACTGACAGGTTGCCTGGCGTTGCGAGAAAAACTCAAGCCCTATATCAAAGCGCTGATGGAGGAAACCCATAAGCACAATACGCCAGTGATGCGCCCCCTGTTCTTTGAATTCCCCGAACAGGAAACAAGTTGGACAATCACCGACCAGTACTGTTTTGGTCCTGACCTGCTGATCGCCCCCGTCATGCATGAAGGTATGCGCGAACGTGATGTCTGGCTACCAGAAGGGGAAACATGGACGGATCTTGCGACCGGTAAAAGCTATTCAGGAGGGCAGACGCTGCATTACGCTACGCCACTGAACAGAATTCCGGTGTTTATCCGCGAAGGTGGGTAGTACCGTAGCCTACTGAACTTGTAGAATGATTCCGGCTGCGGGTTAGTTCCGCAGCCGGAAGTATTACGGTAGGTATGTCTACTGTAGCTTAAACAATGCCGAGTAGTCCGCATTGCAAATACGCTGCACCGCCGGATGCTGGATCATTCTCTCGGCAAAAATCGCATGATATTCTTCCATGACATTCTCCACGCGCCCAATCTCTATTACCGACTCATCGGCATAAAAATCCAGCGAATAAAGGCTCGGCGCCACAAAAATCGCATCATGCGTCGCGCCAAACGCCTTCATTAAGGCCGCGTCATCAAATTCACCGAGGATCTCAACCTGCAACCCCTGCGAATTAAACCAGTTCAACAACTTACGCCCCAGCATTGAGCGACGTCCCGGCACCAGCAACCGTCGCTCTTCCAGGCAGGCAGGAAACGCTTTTTCAGGAAGCGGATTCGTACACCAGAAACTGACGCTGCATTCGCCGATTTTGACTGAGAATAGCCCCTCCTGCTGCGTGGAATCTATCGGGCAGTCGGAGATAATCATATCCAGCTTGTGCTGGCTGAGCTGTTCGAGCAACATTTCGTGCGTGGACTCGAAGCAACGCAGATGTATGGGTTCGTCCACCACCACCGCCGCATCCAGAACGCTGCTGACCAGACGCTTGGATAAAGCATCGGCGACGCCGACATCAAACAACAGGTTTGATTCTTTGCGGTAATTGACGATATCCAGCATCTCCTGGCTTAGCGTAAACATTTTGTCCGCATAGCGAAAAACCAGCTCGCCCAGTTCGCTGGGTTCAAGACCGCGTCCCTTACGTTTAAATAGCTTCCCCTGTAAACGCTCTTCCAGGGCTTTAATTTGACCAGTAATGGTTTGCGGCGTCAGAAAAAGCGCCTCTGCGGCGCCCACGACAGAACCTTCTTTATAGACATGCCAGAAATAATAAAGATGGTTGTAGTTAATATGAGACATGCTCATTTCTCTCCCTGCTCAATGTCGTAAGGGAGCGATACATCGCTCCCCCTTCCCTTCGTACTGGTTATGCCGGCGCGTTCAAACGCGCGCGCAACCAGCTATACCCCACCACTGCGGAGAGCAATGAACCAATCAAAATGCCCAATTTCGCCCAGTTAATAAGTTCCGGATCGATATTGCCAAATGCCAGGCTGGCGATAAAGATGGACATCGTAAAGCCAATGCCACACAAAATGCCGACCGCCATGATTTGCTGATAAGTGGTCCCCTGCGGCAGATGCGCCAGCTTGAAACGCAGCGCCAGCCAGCAAAACAGGCTAATCCCCAGCGGCTTACCAATCAGCAGACCAGCAATAATTCCCAACGGCAGCATGGAGGTCAGACCGTCCATCGTGACGCCCTGAAGAGAAACGCCGGCATTCGCAAAAGCGAAGAGCGGCAGGATCAGGTATGCGACCCACGGGTGCAGAACATGCTCCAGACGCTTGGCCGGCGAGCGTCCGTGTTTTTCTTTCAGCGGAATAAAGAAGCCGACAATGACGCCTGCCAGCGTCGCGTGAACGCCGGACTTCAGTACCGCCGTCCACAGCACTGCCCCGACCAGAATATATACCCCTGTCCGCCTGACGCCGCACAGGTTCAGCAGCGCCAGCACGGCAATCGCGAACGCCGCCACGCCCAGCGAGACGATAGAAAGATCGCTGGTATAAAACAGTGCGATAATAATGATGGCGCCGAGGTCATCGATGATCGCCAGCGCCATCAGGAAAATTTTCAGCGCCAGCGGAACCCGGCTGCCTAACAGCGCCAGCACGCCCAGCGCAAAGGCGATATCCGTCGCGGCAGGAATAGCCCAGCCCTCACGAGTGACCGGATCGGAGTAGTTAAAGGCCAGATAGAGCAATGCTGGTACAATCATCCCGCCGATGGCGGCAATCACCGGAAAAGCGGCCTGGCGCAGACTGGCTAACGAGCCTTGCATCAGTTCGCGCTTAACTTCCAGGCCAATCAACAGGAAAAACACGGCCATCAGCGCATCGTTGATCCACAACAGCATGTTTTTGTTGATCTCAAGCGCCCCAACCCGTAGCTGAACCGGCGTCTCCAGAAAATCATGATACCATCCACTGGTCGCGCCCATATTGGCCATCAGCATAGCCAGCGCAGCGGCGATGATGAGAATGATGCCCCCAGAGGCATCGCTGCTAAAAAATCGGTGCAGATGTTTCACTTTTTATTCTCTCAATCAGGTGAATTCTTCGGATCTACTATCTTACCTCGCCTGACTCATCGTTAAAATTAGATTATATATGATGAATAGCTCGTTTTTTACGAAATGAAGTCCGACTTACGCCGGACTTTTTTAGTGCAGTCAGTCATTGATGATAGACCGCTACGCGTACAGATCCATTTTATACACCCGGAAACTGGTAATATCGTAGCGATAGCCTTCCCCGTTCGTTTCCGCGTTTTTGTAGTAACCTGACGTCATAGTCGCTTCAAAAAGCACGGTTTTCTCCGTAGGCGCAATCTCCTGTAAAATTAGCAGCCCCATCGCCTCGCTGCCCGCCTGCGGATCGATAATATCGCTCTCGCCAGGCTGGCAAGAGATGGCGCGGCCATTTTCATCAAACGTGCAGTCGGCAAAATGCACCACAATATTGCCATTCTGCTGGATCGCTTTCGCGCTAACGCAGCTACTGTAGCCACGCGCGCCCAGCTCCTTGCCGTATTCAAATGGCCGCATAACGGTCATCTCATTCATATTCACCACGAAATGGACAATGCGGCTGTAGTTATCCGGCGGTAACAGGCTTTTGCTGTCATCACGCGAACGGTAGTTACCGTTATCAAATACCATAAACTCCACTATACCCGGCGTATTATTGGCGATTTCAACGACGTTATGCTGGCCCCACGTCCAAAAGTCACGGTCGGCCGCGTCGATATCCTCCTGTTTGCTAAAGTCATAAAGCGCCACACCTTCACTGTCGACCGGGGTTAAAAGATAAGGCTGATAAGCGTCGTCCCAGTCTTCATGCGTTGACAAAATAAAGCGTAACGCTTGCGTTTGCAGATCGACGCCAAACACCGCGCTCTGATGACGCCCGGACGCAATTAACAACTGATTCGTCTCATTCACGTAGCTCTGGTTTATGTGCAGCCAGTCTTTAACCGTCGGGTCTTCTCCCGGCGCCGTACCTGAAGGACGGGAAACCCGCGTCGTATCCAACACCTTCGCCATATCGTAGTAAGCCGTCTCCAGTCCGGTAGCCAGATCGACAACCGATACGCCGTCTTCATTGGTTTTCAAATCGTCGGGCCGACCCGAGGTATATTCAGAGGGCGCAACAATGGTATTACTGTCCCACGGCCAGATAGAATGGTGAAATTGGTTATCGAGATTATAGAATGTGTGAAGACGCCCCATCATGTCGAACTCATACATATCCAGATAGGTATTTTTCGCTTCTGAAGTGGTGAGGAAATGGCCATTATCAATTCGAACAAAATTATAAGACGGATAATCCTGAGTAACGTACCAGCGCACCAGACCATTCTGATCTAATGTGTAATTATAGCGATCGAAATGCGTAATAAAATAAAACCCTGGCGCCATCTTGTCCGCATCGGTAGCAGGTTGCGTCACGTTGATAATCGGAAAACCTAATACGACCTCCGCGGAATCTACCGGCGGTAACGGCTGTGTGGTGAGCGTATAGACGGCAAGCGGCGTATCTGCCTGAGAAAAGACAATACGGTTTTCAGTCTCCGCTACCAGCCCCAGAACCGGCAACAGATTTGCGCCTGCCGTAAGGGTGTAAAGATGTTCTACCGGCATCGCCGTTTTTGCCGCATCCTGGACCGTGACCATGATCTCAGCCGGTTCCAGACTCCAGACGCCGGCATAGGCGCTTAAAGGTGCCGTGCCGTAAGGGTCTAACAACATGAGCGCATTTTCTACCGTATTCTCTTGCGTGACCTGCGCAAGGCAATTTTCATAAATAGCGGTATGGTTAAGCACCATTTCATTATTGATATCGATACCCTGATTAATCGCCGGACGCGGCGCAGGAAGGACAACAGACGTTGCAGTTAACGTATTCATGATAAATCTCCAGTGTATTAATCTCATCGCCCCTCATGGGGACCACGAAAATTAATACTCTGGATTTTTAAGCCGTCCGAATAAAATACCGCAACAACACCTCATCACACTTTTTATTTTAGCAATTCAGTTACATGAAGCGTTATATTCAAATTTTAGGTAATCCAGTACGGCAACAACATTGCCAGGAGACATCCGGTTAAGATGCGGCAGGAAGGGATGGTTGTGAACATAGCGAATAAACGCCGTCGCGCTATTTAACGTCGCATGACGTAACAAACTCACCTTTTTATTTCCTGTGAGATTGCATACTGCCATCGCATAATCCCGTGTGGAAAATGTACGCCAGACGTTGTTGCGAATTCCGCCGCTCAAAAACAACCGCGGAGGGAGATCGCGTTTGGGCGGCGTAACGCCTCTTTCACGCACAAACGAAATATGGCAGCGCCCCTGACGAAGATAGCTAAAATTCGCCATCATACAGCCGCCCAGAATAAAGCATTCGTGATCGAGATAATGCTGGACATTCAGGGAGCGCTCATCCGTCAACGCCTGAACCAACTCAAAATGTCGATAAGCAGGTAATACGGGTTTTACTAACATCCCCGGATCGTTTTTATATAAAATGGCGGGGCCGTAATCCACATCAAATAATACATTGCGGCGCATGGTCAGCGCCTCTTCTCGCTGCACCAGATGCGCCAGCGTGCCGGACGGAAGTCGTTCTTCGTAATCAGAATGATATTGATAATCCGCTTCCACCGGTTGGGCGGAGTAATTCGTTGAGATCGCAACGACCTTACCGCTCTCCTCTTCCGCCGTCACCAGCACGTATAAGCTGCTGTCGCCGCCGTTAAATTTCACACGAAACGCCCGCGTGCTCATAGCGATATCAAACGCGGGAAACACAAAATCGCGTTCCGCTTGATTAGCGCGACGGGACAGTTTTTGTAATTCGCGGCTAAAACCCGTGCTGTCTATCGCCAGCGCCGCGCGTATTTCAACTAGCGACGCTCCTTCGCCAATCAACGTGGCAAGGTTCTCTTGTCTGGCGTCGCTCCTGATAGCGGTATAGGAGATGAACGTTTTATTACACTGGCGGCAATACATACGCCGTTCACCTTTAGTGGAAAATCCATATTTTTTCAGCGACGTCCCGCCACAATGCGGACAGGACTTCACCAGACCTTTCCAGGGTTGATTCGCCGCCTGGCGAAAAAGATTAAGCGATCTGGCTGAGATAATGGGGAACAAAAAACCGCACGCTCGACAGAGAACATTTTTCCCTTGCGGTAGATAGTCTGGGCTCCCCAGAATCCCCAGATTTTTGCAGCCTGGCGTTTTGCAAGCATCGACATTAATGTGAGAAAACATATTCACTCCCTGCGAATACTACCTTCAAACAAATATTGACTTTATTTCTGCAGGTGAGATGCCTTTTTCATACAGGGTTCGCATGGCACTCATCGCCGTCGCGGTATGCGAGAAAAAAGCCTGATAACCTGCACACAGATAGTTATGATTGGTTGCGCCTGACGCAGAGGGTAAAAAACGATGTTTCGGACAGCCGCCATAGCAGGCGAACTTCCATTGACAGCGATGACACTCCTGCGCCATTGAACGCTGTTTATCGCTGCCGAACTGGCGATTTTGTTCGCCCTGATTCATTTGACGCAGCGTCTTCTGGTGGATATTCCCCAGTTTAAATTGCGGATATACGAAGTGATCGCAGTTATAAACATCGCCGTTCATTTCCATCGCAAACGCGCTGCCGCAGGTGGGAGCAAAAACGCAAACCTGCGGCGGCAGGCCGCACCAGGCCGCCAGCGTCTGTTCAAATAGCTGGATGCCGATATCGCCGATATCCTCACGGATCCAGATATCAAATACCGCATTCAGAAACTGACCAAATTGCAGGCTATCGACCGACCACGGCGTCATCGCGATATGTTTATCCTGCGGCTGCGCCAGCCCATTTTCCCCACAGCGTTCAACTAAAGGGATAAATTGCATATAGCGGCTACCAATGCTTTTCAGGTAGCGATAGACCTGAACAGGATGATGCATATTGGTACGGTTAACCACCGTGAGGGTATTAAATTCTACGTCGTGCTGCGCCAGACAACGCACCGCATTTTCTACTTTTTCATGCGTCGGCTTTCCGGAGCGCGTCACTCGCCATTCATCGTGTAACGCGGCATCGCCATCAATAGAGACGCCAACCAGAAAATCATGCTCCCGGAAGAAGGTCGCCCAGTCATCGTTGATCAGGATGCCGTTGGTCTGGAAGGTATTGACGATGGTTTTGCCGCCACAATAGCGCTGCTGAAATTCAACGGCTTTACGATAAAACGGGATGCCCATTAATGTGGGTTCCCCGCCCTGCCACGCAAAAATGACCTCATCAATATCCTGTGCGGCAATCTGCTGCCTGATGAAGAGTTCGAGGGTCTCTTCCGACATTTTGTAATGGTTTTTTCGATCCGGATAGAGCTTTTCTTTCTCCAGATAAAAACAGTACTTACAGTCAAGGTTACACACCGATCCGGTTGGTTTAACCATGACCTGACAACTTTTCCCAAACATCATTACCTTCCCTGAAATAAAAGAACCTGATCCGGCACAGAGTGACCGGATCAGGTGGGCATCGCCCTAAGTGGCATACTTAATTTTTTATAATTATTCCATTAGCCCCAGGTGACAGGCGTCGGCTTATCGCCACGGGCTTTCATCAGCGAATCGTTATCAATATCCTTTTATACTTCAGGAACTTACCGTAAAGCTGTTTCTCAATCTGCGGCTGTTTACCAATTTGATTGAGCGTCTCGAAACGATCGGTTTTCAGGTTATAGAGATATTTAGGTTTATTCTGGCGATCGATGATCATCTTCCAGTCGCCGTCGCGGATCGTCCTGGAACGGCATATCGATACCGAAGATCAGCGGTTTCTGGCGTTTTAACGTCTTGTCCTTCAGGAGCGGAACTAAAGACTGACCGTCGTAGGTACGATCGGTCGGGAGTTTAAAGTCCATCATGTTGGCCAGCGTCGGCAACCAGTCAAGACCATATACCGGCGTGTCCGTTACCATCCCCTGTGGAATGTGCTTGCCGTATTTGATGATTGCCGGTACGCGAATGCCGCCTTCCCACAGGTTGTCTTTACGCCCGCGCAGACCGTCGGTTTCCCCGGCCAGGTTCAGCTCGTATACCTTACGCGCTTCGCGCGTGACAGGGCCGTTGTCGCTGGTAAAGATGACGATGGTGTTATCTTCCTCGCCCATCGCCTTAATTTTATCCAGCACTTTACCGACCTGCTCATCCATGTAGCTGATATTGGCGTAATATTCGCCGGTGCCGCGCCACGGTTTGTCTGCCCAGTCGCCGTAGAACAGATCCGGATGCTGCTTCTGGTAGTCGGTCATGTACTGCGAATACATATCAAGGTATTTTTTCGGCGACGCCAGCGGGCTATGGACTTCGGTAAAGGCGACATATAAGAAGAACGGATTATCGTCTTTCTTATTATCCAGCCAGTTCACCACTTCAGAGCTCACAAACTCGCCGCTCATCTTATCTGCGCGGCCAATATGTTGGCCATTACGAATCCACCCCGTAGGATGCACCACGCCATAGCGCGGGCGCTCCTTGGCGTTATCCAGCGTAGCATCGGTGACAAATCCCGCCGGATTAACCAACGTATAGTCAAAGCCCATGTCTTTCGCCTGCGGCTGATCGGTGCGATCGCCGCCCGCATTCAGGTGTAATTTCCCCATCATCGCCGTATCGTAGCCCTGCTGTTTTAGCAGATTGGCGATAGTCAGTTCATTACGCCCCAGCGCAACATCTTTGCCTTCCGGTATCCAGGAACGGATTCCGGTACGGAACGGCATACGACCGGTTAACAGGCCCGCGCGGGAAGGAGAACACAGAGGCGCTGGCGCATAATAGTCGGTAAACTTCACCCCCTCCTGCGCCAATTTGTCTATGTTAGGTGTTTTAACGATGCGGTGCCCGTAGGTGGCGAGATCGCCATACCCTAAATCATCCGCCAGAATAATGACTAAGTTAGGACGCTTTGCGGTTGCCGCTTGCGCGGTTGATAATACGCATCCAGCGCATAGCGCCAACCCTATCATACTGGCAACGACTGTTCTTTTCATTTCAACTCCTTTGAGTTATCGCACGGTCTGATTACGATATATTTGCCGATAGACCCGGCTGCGGAATACAGCCTAAATTAATTGCACTATATATATTCGATTTGTCTTATATTTCTTCCATTAACATCGTTTTATCGTAGAAATTATTCACACTCATTATAATATTAATACCATAAATATATTTCGTGCTAAAGAAAACACGCCTGAAGCAGTCTATAAAAAAAGAAATCGCGAACGAGTGATGCAGATCTCAAATATGGCCCATATGTCAGAACCGCTATTGTGATGTCAATATATGTTGCTGTTTGAACGGTAACACCCTCATTTAATGGCAGTAAGTTGTCTTTGCGAGAGATTATTCCCATTCGAAGTTTCATTAATTTCATGCTATCCGGTGTGACTTTTACAACAGAGACATAAACTATAAATCAAATAGTTATCACGTAATAAACAACATTATCTGACACGAATATTTGACGATTATATGTCGCTGATATTTTTGAGACATCTATCACCTACGTATAAAAAGACACTCCTTAGAATTCGCTTCTTTACACAACATTTCACTGTGTTTTTACCTCATGGAGTTGAGCATGAAAAATAAGAAATATATTAATAGTCTACTCGCCGCATGTGTTCTTTTCTCTTGCTTTAATGGCCAGGCAGCGGAATTGAAACGCGTATACGGTAAACTTAGCTTCGGATATGGCGACTGGAATAAAGGCTTTGTCAATGTCGATCGCGGCGAAGTGTGGAAAGCGGTAGCCGATTTCGGCGCCGTGTTTGACAGGGGCGAATTTGCATCATTTTATGAAATGAACGTGCTCAACCATCCGGTAGAAGGCCGTAACCATGTTACCCAATTTCTGGGACATTATAGGGTAGTAGAAGGCTCTAACTTTACCGCAATGATGAAACTCTATATGTCGATGGAGAATAAATTCGGTGATGAATTAAACATGATGTACGGGGTAGGTTATCTGGGTTTAACCAGCCCATCAGGCTTTATTAAGCCCTATTTCGCTGTTCATAACTTATCGAACGATTATACCTCTAAAAAGTATGGACAGGCGACAGGCTTTAACGGTTATGTTCTCGGTTGGGTCGCGGCTTATAACTTCGATATGTTTAATGAAAAGTTCGTCATTTCAAACTGGAACGAAGTTGAAATGGATCGTAATGATGCCTACGCCGAACAACAGGGTGGGACGACCGGCCTGAACGGCGCGGTAACGTTTACATGGAAATTTATGCCGCGATGGACCGCCTCCGTCTCTTACCGTTACTTCAATAATAAATTGGGGTATGACGGCTACGGCGACCGTATGAATTACCTGATCGGCTTCGAGTTTTAATAATTAATAAACTTGATGAATATTACTTAATTTCCCCGGTTTGTAGTCGTGAATGACACGACTACAGGCATTGTTTTTCTTTAATGTAGCGTAAATGGATGGTTTATATGAACAAAAAGTTTTCGATATCCCTACTGTCGCTGTGCATTGGTTTGTCTTCAGCCATTTCCTTTTCAGCCGATGCGCGTGACATCACAATTTATTATACGAACGATTTACATGCCCATGTAACCCCAGAAATTATCCCCTATGTATCCAAGACACGTCCGGTAGGCGGCTTTGCGCCCATCTCGAAAATTGTCAAAGATGCAAAAGCGAAAGAGAAAGATGTCTTTTTCTTTGATGCTGGCGACTATTTCACCGGACCTTTTATCAGTACGCTGACCAAAGGCGAGGCTATTATTGATATTTTAAATACCATGCCTTACGACGCCGTCTCTGTCGGTAACCATGAATTTGACCATGGCCATGAGAATCTGGTTAAACAGCTCAGCAAATTGCAATTCCCGGTATTGTTGGATAATGTTTTTTACAGCGGCACAGATACGCCATTAATTAAAGAACCGTATACCATTGTGGAAAAAGATGGATTCAAGATCGGCGTCATCGGTATGCACGGCGTTTCCGCATTCTATGAAGCGATTGCCGCAGGCGTGCGTGAAGGCGTTGACTGCCGCGATCCGATTCCTTATGTGAAAAAACAGCTGGAAGAGTTAAAAGGGAAAGTTGACCTGACCGTGCTGCTCGCCCACGAAGGCGTGCCGGGTATGCAGTCCAGCGCGGGCGAGGCTGATGTCGCACGCGCACTGAAAACCGACGTTGATATGGCGAAATCGCTGGAAGGCTATGGACTTAACGTCCTGATTACCGGCCATGCGCATAAAGGTACGCCAGAACCGATTAAAGTGGGCGATACTCTTGTCGTTTCCACGGATGCGTACACCATCGAATTAGGTAAACTGGTGCTTGACTGGAACCCGGAAACCAAAAAAGTGGACAGCTACAATGGTAAGTTGATCACCATGTATGCGGATACTTATAAGCCAGATCCGGTCACGCAGGCCAAAATTGACGAATGGGATAACAAGGTTAAGAAAATTACCGATGAAGTGGTCGCGCACTCTCCGGAAGTGCTGACCCGTTCTTACGGTGAATCCGCGCCAACCGGCAACTTAATCACCGATGCCCTGATGGCTACCGTTCCTGGCGCCGACGCTTCCTTCTATAATGCTGGCGGCATCCGTACCGAATTGCCTAAAGGTAATATCACCTATGGTGATGTGCTGAGTATGTATCCGTTCACCAACGATGTCATGAGCATGGAAATCAGCGGTAAGGACCTGAAATCCATCATGTCACACGCTGCCGATCTGAAAAACGGTATGCTGCACGTATCTAAAACCGTCCAGTTTAAATATGACAGTACCAAACCGCTGGGCCAGCGTATTGTTGAATTTGATATCAAAGGCAAACCGGTAGAAGACAATAAACTCTATACCGTCGCGCTGGATTCCTTTATCGGTAAAGGTGGTGGCGGATTTACCTTCACTAAAGGTAAAAATATCAAATATATAGGGATACAAACCGCACCGGCGTTGGTTAACTATATGAAGCAGGTTAACAATATTCAACCTGACCACACCATGCGCGTGGATGATATTAGCAAATAAGCCATAATGTTATGCGGTCGATAACCGGCCGCATAACATACTTAGTTATGCAAACAGCGGCATTTTGTATACCCGAAATGCAGAAATATCATAACGATAATTCGTGCCATTCGTCTCTTCGTTCTTGAAATAGCCCGACGTCACCATCGCTTCGAATAAGACCTCTTTCGTCTCTTTATTGATTTCTTGTAATACCAGTCGACCTAACGCCTGTTGCCCTTCATCCGGATCGACAAGATCGCTGGAGCCTGGTTGCGCGGTAATGGTATGTTCAAACTCATCAACCGTCGTCGCGCCGAAGTGAATAACCAGGTGACCATTAGTCAATAAATGCTTAGCGCTCACAAAACTGCTATAGCCCCGGTTCCCGACTTCCGTTTTACCATATTCATACGGACGCGTTACGGTCATCGTGTTTAGGTTTATTTTAAACTGCACCACCCGGCTGAAGTTATCGAGCGGCAACAAACTTTTCGCATCTTCGCGTGAACGATAGTTACCATTATCAAAGACCATAAACTCCAGAAAACCAGGCTCATCATTTGGAATTTCAACAATGTTATGCTGCCCCCAGGTCCAGAAATTCTTATCTGCCGCATCAATCCCTCCCGGCGAGGTAAGATCATACAGCGGGACGCCATCATCATCGACAGGAGTTAATAAGTATTGCTTGAATTCGTCAGACCAATCCTCATGGTTCGCCATAATAAAGCGCAGTTCGCCGGAATCCACATTTACGCCAAAAATCGCGCTCTGATGTCGACCGGAACAGATCAGCAAATTGTTGGGTTCATTAATATAGCTTTGGTTGATATGCAGCCAGTCATCCATTGATACGTCCTGACCTGGCGCGCTTCCGGAAGGACGCGGCGATCTGGAATAATCCATCACATACAGCATATCGTAATAGGCGACTTCAAGTCCGGTAGATAAGTTAATAATAGAAACGCCATCTTTCCCGGTTGAGTAACCATCTGGCCGTCCATTGCTATATTCTGAAGGCGCAATCGCCAGATTGTTCTCAATGGGAAGAATGGAGTGATGGAACTCATTGTCGAGAAGATAAACCGTATAAACCCGTCCCATAATGTCAAATTCATACATATTCAGACAATGGTTTATTCCCTGTGACGTCGCCAGGAAATGGCCGTTATCCATTCTGACAAAATTATAAGAAGGGATTTCCTGACTTACATACCACCGGACAATCCCGTTATGATCAAAAGCCAGATTATACCGATCAAAATAAGTAGAGAAATAAAGCCCTTCCTCCATCAGCGAGGCCTGCTGCGCAGGACAGGAGACGCTAATAATGGGGGAAGCCGAGGCTCACGTTAGCCGAATCCGTGGGCGGTAATGCGTCAGTCATTACTGTATATTGCCCGACAATTTGCGAGGCAAGGCGTAGGGTAATCTGATTATTCACCGCGGATACCATCCCACACACAGGAATAAGGTTAGCGCCCGGATGTACATCATATTGATAACGCACTGCCTCTGTCGTCGCTTCGCTATCAACAACATTGATCTCAAGCGCGGCAGCTTCATCAATCCAAATCCCCAGATAGAGACTCAACGGGGCGGTCCCGTAGGGATTTACGGTGACAATGGCCTTGTCACAGGTATTAGATTGCGTGATCTCCGCTAATCGTTGTTCATATATGGCGTTATGATTTAACACCAATGCGTTATTGGTATCGATTTTCTGGTTAATCGACTCACGCGGTGCGGGCAAGTTAACCATTGACGAATTTTTCTTATTCATACGTTTTTCCTTATTAATTCAGATATAGACAACGAGCGGCCACAACAAGCCAGCCCGTTGCTTAGCAAATAACCCTACGTCAACAAGAGAAATCGGTTTAATAATTTAAAATAAAATATCCATAAAATAACACCCAGACTAAAACTATTCTTTATTGTCCGAAGATTTTATTTCCCTGGCGCTAATATAAAAGCATAACAATTATGTAGCATTAATGCATTGTGACTAATAGCCTATACCTTTTTTATGGTTGGCATAGGCCTTGCGCCATAATTCAAATTATTTTATGTCAACAATAAATCAATCAAAGCATATCAATCTACTGATAAAAATTAACACTACTATCATTTTATTTTTAGAACGACTAAAAATAAAATTTTAGTTTTTCTAAAAAACCATCATTTTTGTGACACGATACGATTTTCTCTGGAAAAAAGACGCTATTACAATCACGCCAGTTGATCCACAAATTTAATATGCATATTATTATCGCTACCCCAATTAAACCCATTAAATAACATCATGACTATTTATTTAATTAACAGCACGCACACTTACAATGATAAGACCAATGAGCTAAAAAACATAAAAACGGGAAAGATGATAAAAATTGCCGCAATGCGCATAAAGTGTCTGGAATATATGCTGAATCATGCACAACAAGAGATTATTTATAAAAAACAACTCACTAATGAACTTTGGGGGGAAAGAAGTCAATTTATCAGCGACGCCAACCTGACCCAGATTTTATATCTACTGCGGCGCGACCTTAAAGGCTTTGGCTTGAGCCAGTTTTTTTCCACGGTGCCTCGAACGGGTATTAAAGTAGATGCCAACATTATTATCAGCAATGAAAACAAAAACCTCCCCTCTTCTTTAAAAAAAGAAGGGAATAAATATATAGCATTATTTTTTGCTTTACTGACCATGGTCATAATGGTTATTTATTTAATACAGTAATTTGATATTAAACTGATCAATCGCATAAGGATGTGCTTCCTTCAACCAAAGCGTCAGGCTGTTTTTCCTGGCTAAAAAGAAAGGTCGACTGAAATGTTGATATCAGTTTTTTGGCATTTTTATAATGGGTGCTATTTGTAGCCAGATAAGCATAAACGGGTAATGTACGAAAAATTATTTCATCAGGCATACGTAGTATTTTTATATTATAACGCCGCACATCTCTAAAATAAGTAGCAATTTTTCCTGGCAAAATCGCAACCATATCGCTTTTTTCAACAACACCGATAACGCCAAATAGTGAATCACTATAATAACCTATTTCCCTGCGCCCCGCATAAGGCGTACTGCTCTTGAATAAATCAATGCTATCAGCATTGAAAGAAGAGAACATATCTGAATGATAGACAGCATGTCTGGCAGCATAAAAATTATATAAAGACATTTTTTCAAGCCCAACCAATGGACTTTTTTTCACCACAAACACAAACAAAGTCAGATAAATTATCAATAAGAAAACTTTCGATCATCTCATTCTTAATTTCCAGAATTCCCATGATGATATCCGCATAGCCATGCGTCAGCATGGAGGCTGGCGAGTATTCCCCTGTTTTTTTAATCGCATAGTGTTTAATAATATATCGATTCATCAACACAGTATCCAGCAATGCCGGAAAATAGTAATTTTCAGTGATATCACTTCCCAGAACAATGAGTTCATTACTCTCCTGCGCATCTGTTTTATCGCACAGTGTGCTTTCTATAGATTCAATTGCCTGGCGAAATACCTGGTGAAGCGATTTACCTTTGCTGGACGGGACTAATCCTTTGCGGGTTCTGATAAATAACTCTTCGCCATAAAGATTTTGTAAACGAAGAAGAGCCTGAGAGATCGCCGCAGGCGTGACATCCAGTTTCCTCGCAGCCCTGGTTGCATTTCCTTCAGTAATAACCGTATCGAACACTTTGATCAGATTGTAGTCAATTTTTTTAGCATTTTTTATTGGCCGCATATAGGTTATCCTAGCTGGTATAATCTGGCACCATCATTTAAGGCGCAGATTAACCTTGCACCACACTTATTTCAATAAGTAAATCATTTCCTCTATCTGTTTGTTATTAAATTATAATTTTATTGATATCATTTCAGCCTGTGTAAAATAAAAACACATGATGCTATTTTATAAAAAACATCAAAAACATCTGGCACATTTTATAAAAAAGTAAAAAAGCATAATATTATCCCGTTTAATCATAAATGATTCTCTTATTTCTTTGCGGTTCTCTACGCTTATCCGTACTGATGTAAGGAGTACTTTACCGCCAGTGAACACACTGACAGTGTGAAACGTACCTTATGAATATCAAAACGGAGTGAATTCATGAGACAATATACTATTAATAACGAATTTATTTATAATGAGTCGTTAAGAGAAATAATATCATTACATGATAAAAAAGTGCTAAAGGTGACGCTAATGCGTGCGCGTTGTTTAAGCTATCTTTTTGAAAATGCCTACAAGAAACTGATTACGCAGGAGATGATTTCACACGCAGTTTGGGGAGAGCGAAGTCAATTTGTTAGCGATGCTAATTTGACGCAACTTCTTTATCTGCTGCGACGAGATTTACAACAAATCGGGCTTTTCGAACTGTTCGTTACGCTCCCCAGGCAGGGGATAAAAATCGATGAAAGATTTATCATTGACGCTGCTGACATACCGCCACAAGCTATTCAATATCATACTCACCGATGTAATAAAATTATATCTATTGGTATTCCCACTCTTTTTTTATTGATCGTACTTTTCTTTTTAGCGCCGTTTATCTGAAGATAAAGTCTGTAGACCGTGTCCCGGGAAGGTGAGAACATTTTTCATAATATCCTCACACGACACTGACGGGACACCACCTGCGGTCTGCTACGCGGTTCAGTCATAGACAATGCGTAGCACTGTTAATTGCTTATCTTCATCCAAATAATCTCGTTTTACCGTTGCATGAGGAGACGATATCGGCGTGATAATATTCTCGACAATAATATAACGTTCAACTCCCTCTTTATTATGGCATTGAATTTCTAAGGTTCCCACGTCATTCCAGCAGCCTGCCTCAACAACCGATCCCATAAAATGAATCTGAGCGGTCGGTTTCGCTGTCCCTTCATGAACGATAAAGGAAAGTAAAATCACCGGTATGACGCAACGCATAGACTTCATTTTACTTTCACTCCTGTGCGTTCTCCTCTGAGCGAATATCACCCCTTCGCTTTCTGAATCGCCATTTGCAACATATCCTGAGTCGTGCTTCCCGGGATCACGGTCACCCGTTTTACATCACCGTTTTGCGTCTGAGGCATGACGACAAAAGCAGGCGTGCCGCTAAAGTCCATATGCTGCGCCAGTGCCTGGTTAGTGAGGAGCGCATCATGTACTGCACCGCTGCTTTGCGCTTCTTTTACGGCGGCCAGCTGCGTCGGCGTTAGATAATGTTGCGCCAGGGTGTAGACATCGTGTTCCGTTAACGCGCCTTCCACCTTCCCTGTGGCATAAAGCGCATTATGCCAGTCGAGATATTTCGCCCCGCCCTGTGTAAGCCATACCTGTTCGCCGACTCTTGCCGCCAGTCCGGATACCGGCCAGCGGGAGGAAAAAATAGGAAACTCTTTGAAAATAAACCGAGTATCCGGGTTCGCCTTAATCAGGTTTTCGACCACAGGCGCCATTTTGCTGCACCACGAGCACTGGTAATCAAAGAACATTACCACCGCCGCTTTTGCCTCGCTGGGCCCAACGGAAGGACTGCTGCTACTGAGCAACTCAGCACGATACTGTAATGCCAGTTGAACATACGCCTGTTGTTGCGCAATCTGCTGACGCTGATGTAACGTCTCGCTGGCGGCGACCAAAAATTCCGGATGTTCGGCCAAATACGTTGCCACCACCTCTCCCACTTTATCCGGATGACTGACGATGTAGGCTTCCGCCGTCGGGCCAATTTGCGACGTCGGGGCAGAATCGGCGGCGATTGCCGAGGCGGATACTGCAACGCCTGCCAACGTCAACATCGCCAGTCGGGAAAGTTTTAACGCGTGATAATACATAATAAAAGTCTCGTTCGATAAGATCGGAAAGCCTCCCGCTATCGGGAGACGCCTGAAAAATAGGTTAATGAATACGCGTCAGATCCACGGTTTGCGCTGTCATTACCCGCCCATAGTCATTAATACTTTGCCAACGCACAGTGCAGCGAACCGCGTGCCGGCACCAGTCCGTTTGACGCGTTGCAAAGGGAGCCACGACCCCGGCGTTGTCCTGGGCGCGCTCGTTAGCGCGTAATAAAAAGAGCGTAACGTAATAGGGTGTCGGATTGCGTACCGTCGCGCCATCGGGGGTAAGCGACCAGATCAGATGCCGGTAGGCCTGCTGCGGATTGCCGGCGAGTCCCTCAGGGCGATAGAGCAATTTTAAAGCCGAACGAAACGCCATTTGTACACGGTTCGCTTCCGGTTTACCGGAGGGAATAGCGGCGATACTCAAGGTAAACAGACTTTCCCTGTCGGCGGGTAGCGGTCCGCCGGTATAAACCACCCGCATTGAGTTTTCCTGGCGCGCTGAAAGCATAAATAATGGCGGCGTGACCACGAAGGGCGTGATATTCCCTTCGTTTTTGGTTCCAGGCCAGCGGCCACCAGGTAAAATATGCGTATCAATTAACCAGGACGCTTCTGAATGGTTACTTACCGGTACGCTTAATGCCGGGGCGCCCGCATGATAGATAAAGCGAGTACCGCCAATTACCACGCCAGCCTGCGCCCATGATATGGGAAGCAAGCACCAATATATCGCGCAGTGTAAAAAGAACTTATTCATAGGCAAGAATGAAGGTTGCGGAGGCATTGGCGTCCCCGGGCGTTACCGTGCCGCCATCGGCAAGATAACGCGCGTAAAATTGCAGATGCGCCGACGCCTAGCCCGGACTGAGCGTCACCACATCACTCTCCTGCCCCAGTGGGATTAAAGTTTTATTTTGATCATAAAGCGCAATCCCAATGCCTGAAGCGTCGCTTTCCCCTGCGGTAAGCGCCAATAAATCCGTATTACGGCTATCCCCTGCACCGCTAAAACTGACCGTTACGCCGCTGGCAGTGCTGCCGCAGTTCTGTAAATCGATAGCAAAAGGTTGCCAGGCGGAACCGTCGCCCGCGCGATAAAACTGCCGTTGAGAAACCGCGCCCATCGCCACGTTAATATTTTCCGAGCCTGGAGAGAGCGAACACGTATTGTCCGTGATGGTTCCGGAGACATAGACCCGGCCATCGTGCGCCTGGACGCCGGATGCCGCCAGCAGCATCCCGATGCCGTACAGGATATCGTTACGCATAATTACGATGGCTCCTCATTCATACTGCATATCGAAATACATGACCGCCGTCGCGTTCCCGGACGTGACCGTCGGCCGGGTCGATTTATAGCGAATATAAAAAGACAGCGTGTTGCGTCCGGCTTTCAACGGATAGACCACTGAGTCGGCATTATTGATACTGATGGTATCCTGATCATCATTCAGAATTTCCACCCCTACCCCGCTTGCTAACATGTTTCCGCTTCCCATTCCGGTATCGGTTATTGCCAGTAGCGCGGGATTGTCCGGATCGGGTTCGCCGGTAAACCAGATCTTCGCCCCGGTAATTCCTCGGGAACAATTTTTGAGGTTGATATTAAAGGGCTTAAATTTTGTCGTTGTTCCTGTCGAAGGAAAATCGCCAACTGCAAACTGCCCTAAATCAATACTTTGACTGAGACTGGAAATATCTATGTCGCAAGTTTGCGCCACAATAGTGCCGGTAAATTCGAGGTTATAAGCGAGGTCGTCAGCGCTGGCATTGATTTGTGGACACAGGATTAGTCCCATGACAAAAAGAGCGCAGTGTGATCTGTTCATTTAGTCAAAGTCCACTCGCAGGCTGGCCAGGGCGGTAAACGCCCCTTCCGCTGGCGTTTCACCTGTTGTACTCACCGGGTAGGCTTGCAATGTGATGTTAGCGCGTCCGGCGCTATCGGTGATAAAAGGCGCGACGCTCTGTACATCATTGGGAATAAGCGCGTTTCCTTCATCGGTTTCGACCACTACACCGACATCGGCATTATCCGAAGCGATAGCCTGGGGAAAGTGGCTATCCGGCGTAGCGATAAGACGCATCGTTAAATTGACCTGCGAATCCAGACCGCTGCACTTTACCGGTACGCTGAATTTTTTCGCTCGTACCCCCTCCGGCTTTTGGCCTGCATGGTTGAAATTGCCGCTGTATAATGCGCCGAAATTCACCAGAATCGTTTGTCCGGCGTTGATTTCGCAGCTTTGCGGTACGGTCACCGTTCCACTATAAAGAATGCTGTACACGACATCTGTCAGCGGATCGCCTGCGGCGGTCATGACATAAACATTGAACATAGTCTTAGGACTAATATTCACCGTGCCGACGAACGGTTTAACAATTTTGAGCTGAAACTCCAGATTTGAGTCACGAACGTAAAACGGTTGACCCGCTTTCACATTTTCATCATATCCCATCAGGACATTGTTCATTGGCGGATAGATATCGCCCGCCGAAGAATCCTCAATTCGCATTCCGCCTTCAAGGTAGTCCGGGTCCAGCTTTAAATATTTCCAGTTACCGCTCGTTTCTACGACCGGATATGGCGACACATAGGAGCGATAAGTCTGGCTATAGGTCGACGCGCCGGCGGGACACACCGCCTGTACATTAACTTCCTGGCTTTTTTCCAGTTGAACCGTCTTTCCCACCTGGTTTTGTTCTGCCGTCAGAGTGGTCGTTAAATCGTAATTAATACTGGAAGGCACGCCGTTAACGTTTTTACACACGTCTGCGTGTGCGTACTGCGATACGACACTCCCCGCCAGCAGAGCAAATAAAAGAGGTATTTTCATTTAATGACACTCCGCATGTTGTCGACTCAGAATCTGACGGGAGGAAGAGAGATGATAGGACGCGACGCACTGTTGATCCGGCAGGTTCCCCCAGCGAACGTGCAGAACGCCTTGCGCTGACAACCCGGAAAGATAGACCTCCCCGGCCTCGTCAACAATCGCCTCCGCATGGCGATCATTCACCGTCACCGTTGCGCCAAAGGGTACAGGCTTACCATTATGATTCAGCGTTACCAGGGCACGCACGCCGACTCGCGCTTTAAAGCGGGCCAGAACCAGCGCGCCTTCGGTCGGCACAACGCGAGTCACCGCGTCATCAATATCGACATCATCAGCCATGGCGTTAACGTCCAGCGCCATACGGTTTTGGCGATATGTCGTCGCATACGGCACCACCGCATAGCCACGCGCGTCCGTATGAATACCCGGCTGGTCGACAACGCCGACATTGGCTGCGCCCGGCGCGGCAATCAAAATATTGGTATTGCCTAACGGCTGGCTTAGCGTCACTCCATGCGCGTGCGCCACCAGGCCGCCGCTCAGGCCATAATTCACCTGCTGGTAATCGCCGTTATCGCTAACGTTATAGCCAATATTGGCGTTGCCTTTCGCCCCATCGTATTCCAGGCTGGCGGCGCCGCTTTCGCCAATACCGTGATTCTGATAGCCTTGCTGTATGTTGTAACTAAGATTGTTTTCGTCCAGTAGTGTGCCGCTAAGGCCCGCATTCTGCGTAACGTTATGCTGTTTGTCCGTACTGGTGCTAAAGGTAGCGTAAACATTGTGATGGTGCGTGACCTCATCATCATGTTGCAGCCATTGACTTAGCGGCACCGAGATATTCAGGGCGAAAATTTGATCGCGCTCCGCATCGCCTGCGGATTTGTTATTGTTGTAAGAAACGCTCCATGCAATACCCGCCAGCGTATCGCTGTATCCCACCTGCAACAAAGAATCCTTTTCATCAGTGTGCCAGTAACTTTGCTGACTGCCGGTAATAAAAAGCGATCCCAACCCGCCTAGCTGTTGATTGATATCGAGTTGTACTTTGCCCCTCCTGGTATAATAAAGATTGTAATAATCCGCCCATTCCGGCCTGCTTTTATCGCTGTCAGTCCGATTGTCATCGTCATAGCCGCTCATCCGTTTCCACGTGGTATCATCCAGCGTATAAAAGCCCGAGGTTGAATAGCGATAACCCATAAGCTGTAAATTGGTTCCTGACTGTGCAAGCGATTTGGCATACAGGAAACGCAGCGATTGCCCCTGGTAGGTGTTATTATCCGCCAGCGTACTGGTAGCCTGGGTGACATCCAGCGACACCGCGCCCCAGTCGCCCAGATTTGCGCCGCTGCCGATCGCCAGCGCGTGATAATGACTGGAAAGTTGTGTTCCGCCATACAGCGTAAAACCATGCGGTAACCCCCATATCAAGGTCGCCTGACTGAATTTCACCTTCTCTTTTTGACTACTATCGCTGCGATACTCCGCCACCGTCGCCGCATACTTCAGCCGCCCTTCTCGTTGTAGAATCGGCACGGCGGAATAGGGCACGTTATAGCGATTAATAGAACCGTCGGACTCTTTGACTTCCACAGTCAAATCACCGCTGGCGGCGGTAGGATAGAGATCATTAATAGTAAATGCCCCGGGCGGCACATAGCGCTGATTGATGATGTAGCCGTTTTGCCGAATGGTCACTTGCGCGTTGCTTCTGGCAATGCCGTGAATGGTCGGCGCGAAGCCCTTCATGCTGTCTGGCAACATATTGTCGTCAGACGCCAGTTGTAGTCCGCGAAAAGGAAGGCTGTCGAATAATGCGGAGGGGGTATAACTATCGCCTGCCGTCAGTTCTCCCTGCAAAAAGACCACATCACGTTCCAGATGAGTACTGATGTGCTGCCAGTCGCTGTCGCTATTCTGATCGCCGCTATTCGCGTTCCATGTGGAGTAGTCGCGTAACCGCCAGGCCCCCAGATTAAGGCCGCTATTCAATCCAAGAAAATAGCTGTTCTCCGCACTGCCGCCAGGGCTCCGATCCTGACTATTCGCGCCGGTAAAGGTGTAATTAAATAGCAACGCGTTAATACCTTCATCCCAGTATTGCGGTGGGATATAGCCTCTGGCGCTGGCAACCATCGCCGCCTGCGGGATGCTAATGTCGAGACGTTGCTGCGCAAAATCAAAGCGGGTCCGGGCGGCCGGTATCGCACTGGCGAGATCCGGACAACTTCCCGCCGCCGCCTTCGCCAACAGTGGAAATGCCCCGGTGTTTACCCCCATATTTTTAAGCATTTCAGGCGTCAGGCAGGCGCGTAATCCGCTGTCATCGGTGGGCGCGCTTTTTCCCGTCGTCTTCACCGCCTGGAAGGCAATGTCTCTGGTCGCGAGAAACGTATTGTTCAGGTAAACGTCAACGCGATACATTCCCGCCGCCTGGGCATTACGGGAAAAGGTCGATAAGTCGGCCACCGCAGACGGGTCGTCAGACAGAAATGCCGGGTTGAAATAGTTTTCCGCCCACCCAGGCGCAGGCGCCAGTGCGATAGCCAACGCCAGCGGAGTTAATACGGGTTTAGCTACGCTGGAGTAATATCGCGTCATGAAAAGCTGATTACGCATAACATCATGAAGCTGGACAAACGCGTGCTGGCGTCGTTGCGCCAAAATCGTTTACCGTGCGCAAAGATACCTGGCCAGGCGTCGCCGGGATAGTGATCGCGCCTTTCGGCGGTACCATAGTATTCGGCAGTTTTTTCCCCGCGCTGTACAGTTCAACCATCGAAACGTAGTACGGCGAAGGGTTAGTAATCGTTAGCTGGCCGCGCTCGTTACGGCAGCGAAGCGTTACCGGGGCATGGGCTGGCGCCTCCGCCAGATTTTTCGGGCGGATAAATAGCTTAATCACGCTTTGCGTCGCAATTTGCAGGGAGTTGCCGGTCAGTTTATTTTTATCGACAGAGGGTATCGCTTTACTGTTTAAATAAAACACGCTTTCGCGATCGGTCGGTAATGACGGCCCGACATACATAATACGTAATATATTTTCTTTTTTAGGCTGGATCACAAAGAGAGGCGGCGTAATGATAAAATCCGTCGAGCGTGAACCATCGGCATTGGCGACCCACGACTGAATTAAAAAAACATTGCTGGCAGAAGAATTAATAATCGGCAAGGAGGTTTGCTTACTTCCCTGCGGATAAATCACCCTGGTCGCGCCCAGCGCAATGCCTCCCGCCTGCACGGCAAACGACAGGCCGGCCGCCGACAGCAGTAGCAATAATCGAAGGAAAATCGGTACGTTTTTTTTCATCTGCGTAATATCCTGATGCCGTCGGTTTGTTACGCGCAGTGACGCGCGTAACGCCCCTTTCTCGCCTCCCAACAGACGAGAAAAAAATCCCGATAAGGAATCAGGAATAAACCATGCTAAATGTCGCCGTCGCGGTAACATTACCGGCAGTCGCCGTACCGGTAGCGATATAATCCACGCTAAGCGGAATAACGTTTTCGCCATCGTTCAAGGTAACAGTACTGGACGATTCACCAATATTCAGCGCCTGGCCATCCGGTCCATAAAGTTGTAGTGCCACATTCGTCGCCGAACCTGCCCCAGCGGTATTCGCCAGCGAACCCGGCTGGTTTGCGTCCTGCTGGCCATTAAAAATCACCGCCGCATTCTGGCTGGTCTGAGTATCGCAGTCTTCCAGTTTAATGGTGAAATCTTCTTTTTGATTCGCCGCCATACCGGCCTCGGTTAATTTACTGGCGCGAACCTGGCCTAATGTCACGGTCTGATCGACAGAGTCAGCGGAAACAGAACAGGCGGCGTCAACGACCTGTCCGACAAAATTTACCGTACCGCCAGTGACGGTTGTAGTATCCGCTTGCGCGGTGGACAACATTCCGCCAAAGGCAATGGCAGAGACCATTAATGCTAGTACAGGCTTTTTCATTCAAGCTCCTTTTAAATATAAAAATGAGGGTAATCAGATTTTTTAACGAAACGGCTGCTGATATTTCTTCACAGCAATATCACGACTTTTTCTTATGCGAAAAAAAGTGTCTTCTTGTTCTGATATAAATGTCAGAGGCAATAAAACAGCTACTCAACGTCGTGAGTTAATCTTTACGTTATAATGAGATAACGATGTTATTAATTATTAGCAAGCCAACGGCAAGTTGCAATCATCGACATTTGGTTTTAAAGGACTAGATGTAACATGTTGTTTTATATTGACTTTACACCAGCCGTTCGGCCTATCCCCTTTAGTCATATTGACTTTTTTAAAATAATCTTCTTAACAATTTTCAATAAAACATTTTATTAACGATAACAGGCAAATTCAGTTGAGATATGTAAATATATCGTTGCGTATAGTGCATTAATACGCCACTGGCAGTTTTCCGAGCGCCGTCAGCCGCCCATTATCAATATGGATATACCCGCCTTTTTTTAGTTCAGACAGAATCTTCATAGTCCGACTGCGCGATATCCCGGTACGCCGTTGAATAAAATTCAATACGATAATGTTTTCCCGGTAGGCCTGTGGATAAGCCCAGATTTCAATCAGCAGCGCCCGAACTTTCAGATAAGAATTGACGCCGACTAATTCACGATCGCGCGCGCTCATCACCATCAGACGGTAAGCCAGACAACGGGCCACGTCGTGCCACAAATCGCATTCATCGGCGATTTTTATAAAATCCGGCAGGCGAACAAATCTACCGGTACAAACCGTTTCTGCGAGCAAAAAGTGTTCCGGTCGCGCGGGAACGTTATAGGTAGCGCCATAGCTGTCAACCATACCCACGACCGATGGCGCAAACGATGAAGATATATGGAGTCGGTTGTCATCACGACAGAAAGAAACAATTCCTGACTCCAGTAATACAATGTAGTGTTCATCATTGGCCTGTAAATAAAACTCATCGCCGATACCCAGCGTAAACGGTTGACCAAATGGCAACAAGGCCGAAAATAAGGCATCAATCGCCGCGTGAGGTTTAGCCTGCTGAGAAAAAAGAAAAGAGTGTAATGAATTCTCATTATTATCTTTAGCAAAAGCATCGTTCATCATTTTTTTCATTAACGGTTGTCTACTCAATGTAGCGCCACAGTATAACCTCTCAAAAAGTACTTAAATTAATAATAAATAACATCGCTATGCAGTATTTCTGTATTCACAACGCACTAATACGCAATATTTTTAAGATTAAGACGATTCTTAATACAAATTGATTACAGAAAATTAATAACGAATTACGCATAAAGAATGAGAGGTCAGGGGGCGCAGGAAAAGAGATTCGAAAGAACGCGCCTTCGAATCTCAAACTAATAGTCCAGATTAATGCAAATAAGCAGTGATATTATCTGAAATAGCGTGGAGAAGCATAATACTCTACCATTTTATCCGCCAGCCAGCCGCCGTCTTCACCGTTAGAATGGATTGTCGTAATACTGATAGTAGAACCACCGCCCCATAAGATCGAAAAGACGTTAAAGTCCGGTAGATTCAGCGCCTGCATCTGGCTCCAGTCATACCCTTTATCTTTACGTAAAAAGTCGCCAACGGTCTGGACGCCGTAAGTCGCGCTATTTAAGGCCGTATTGAGTAACTGCAAAGAGAGCGTGTCAGGATCGCTGCCAATGCGGGCGTCACCCATAAAAAAAGTTCCGCCGGATGCGAAGTGCGCAGCGGTGATTTTACTGACGCCCTCTTCTACTGTAGGCATATGGCCGCCAGGGATTTGCCACAGCATGGCGGGCGTCAGCAGCGCTTTTGTCACCTGTTTGACCATCGCCAGGTAATTAAGCCAGCATGTCGCATTCCAGCCATAGTGAGCAAGCGCATCAGGACTGAAACAGTCACGCTCAAATTTATCAAACGCAATAAAGTCCGGCGCATATTCTCCGCTATAAACGCCCAGTTCATGAATAAATCCGGCGATCGCCTGCCCTTCAGCTACCGGATCAGCGGTATCGCGCAGCACCCAGTCCGCCGTTCCTGTCGCCCAGACATTCGTCTGCCAGCCAAAAGCCACATCCGGGGCAAACTGACGAACAAGATAGTTCACCGCCTGAATATAGCCGTAGAGATCGTCGCTAAACGTCGGCAACGAAGGCGCGATAAAGCCAGCCATCGCCGGTAATGCTTGTATCGCCGCCGCCAGTTGGGCATTCACCGGCACACTGTTTTTTTGCCGTACTACGGTGTAGCCATACGGTTCTTGCTGTAGCGCACCCAGAAAATCCGGGTTAAGCACAAAGGTGGCCGGGACAGGATGCGTCTCATCTTTGTATGACTGCGCCGCCAGACACTGGGTAATAAAGTTACCAAAATGGTTACGTAGCTTTTGCGCATCCTGTAAATCCGCCAGCGCGCTGCCGCCGCTGGCATTCGCGGTATAAATGACCATTACCGGCATGACGCTACGCCCGGCTTCTTTTTCGATCTGGCGCACCAGCGCAACGGTTTTATGGATCGGTAATGTCGCGTAATCCAGAAAACCATCCCCGTTCACGTCAACCTCTGCGGCCGGCACCGGATCGCCGCCGCCGTCAAAACCGTCGTATTTAAACAACGCGCTAAACGGTATATCGCGATAAAGAGAAACCGTCTCTGGCGCGTTAACCGTCACACCGCCATGAACAAGGTAATCAGGCCAACCTTTTACCTGTAGCGTCACGCCGGGCAGAAACTCCAGCGCCACATGGTTGACCTTTTGCAACAAGCGTAGCGGCCCGGCCTGTTCACAACGCCACGGCACACTGTCGATGAAAATATCGTCCGTCTGAACATCATACAGCCCGGGCGCAAAGCGTAATGCCAACGTCTGCCGATCGCTGCCGCTCTCCAGCATTAATGAGTATTGATATTTACCGCTGCTGAACAGATAACGCTGCGGCGCGACGCCATCGGGCAGGCCCAGTATAGTGGCATCTACCGTCACGAAGCTCGCCGTGTCGAGCGCTGACTGTTGGTAAGCGACCGCAACCTCGGCAACCTGCGCCGCAGCAGGGATAAAACCCGTAAGCTGTATGGGTGCCGATATAAAGCGGTTATTAATCATTGCAGGCTGCAGATTGACCGTATAATGATGCCCCGCCAGTAGCCGGGTGATTAACTGCGGTTGGTTGGCGATAAGCGTGATAGTACGCTCATCCGCTTGCGTAGCATCGGCGATATCAACGGTCAATTTCGCATTACCAAGCGCAGGGGCATCAATCATCAGACGCGCACTGGCATAATGGACAATCGGTAAACAAGATACCTGGACCTGCGCGGCGGCATCTCCGGATTGCAGCGTAACGGTAAAAGAGGACTCGACTGGCGCGATTTGCATCTCATCATTCGCCAGTACCGGTACGATAAGCCGATACGTTCCTGCGCTAAGATCGCTTATTGTCAGAACCTCTCCCCACTCACCGACAAAGCGCCGGGTTTCGCCGGCAGGAAACAGTAGCTCAATCACCGGTTTGAGCGCCACGGTCTGCGTCATGGCAGGAAAGTGAACGCAAATTTTTCCCTGGCGGGCAGGGTCATGGGCCAACGTCGCGTTCAAATCGCTGATGGCAACTGGCATCTGCGTGGCGGCCAGATAGCACTGTAATTCGACGGTATCCCCCGCCGCCAGCATCAGCGCGCCGTCATGATTAATGGTGATGGTATTCTTCTCGATGGGCCATCCCCCATCGCTGGCCAGCGTCACGGCCTGATTCCCCAGCATTGTTCCCTGAAACGGACTGTAGGGATCGGGGTGCGCGCTGGCCGTAAAATTCAGTTGAAGCTGATTGAGATCTACCGCCTGAGCGTAGAGGTTGGTCAGCGTAAAGGTGACGCGTTGATACCAACTCGCGGTATTCAACTCGCTAACGTTAAGCGTAAGGCCGCGTTCCTGAAGATCATTGTCCTTTTCCGGCACATCGGGTTCGGCGAGTTGTTCGTCTGCGGCGGGTATCGCTGGCGTCTCCTGATCGGATGGGGTTTCAGACTCTGCGTCTTCGGATGACGATGACGCCAGCGTCAAGGTGATGGCGGACATTTTTACCGGCACCTGCGTCGCCGCGAGGCTGAAAGAGAGCGTCCCGCGTTCGCCCGGATGAAGAAGTAATGCATCGCTGTTATTAATGATGATGTTGTTAGTTTCCAGCGTGCCATACGAACTCTCATTCAGCGTAAGCGGCAGGTTCCCTTTGAGCGTACCGCCGCTATTTCCCCATGGATCGATGTGCCCGGAAGCCGTGAATGATATTGCGGCATGGTTCATATCGACCGCATTACCGCTCTCATTGATGAAGGTTAAGGTGATTTTTTGATACCAGCTGTTGACGTCAAATGCGCTGGCGTGAATGGAAATGGTCATGGTCTGCTCTTCCTCTGTCCCTGGTGGAGAAAAGCCCCGGTAAACCGGGGCTTGAATCATGAAGCCCAATACATCGGCTTAATACCGTGTATTAGTAAGCGCCAAGATCGGTCCATGCACCGCCGACACCACAGTTCAGGTCAGGCTGGTTGCCCATAGACCACCATTTCACCTGATAGTTATGGCCTTTCCAGCTAACGATTTCGAAAGAACCCCAGTTTGCGCCATAAACGGTAGAAGCATCCCACTGCGCGTAAGGTGACGTTTTGTCATCTGCTGACGTATCATCCTCAGCCGGCGTGGTCTCTTCTTCCTCGTCCGGTACAGGAACGATAATCTCTTCTTCCTCTTTCGGTTCCGGTTGAACCTGAGATAGCGCAGGCACCGCCGTCAGAACAAAGCGCTGTTGAGAGGACGGTTCGTTGTAGCAGTCGCGTACAAACAGGGTGAACTGAAAGGCTGTTTTTTCGCTAACTTCCGGTACCACAACCTCAATGATTTCTGCCGTTTTGTCTGCCACATCGATTTGAGAAGGCACGCCCCAGCTAAAGGACAGCTCATCGTTATCTTCATCAGAAGAACCTGCGCCAGACAGCTGTACCGTCGATCCGCCTACGACCATCAGTTCAATCGCCGCTTTCGGCGCGTGGTTGACCTTCTGCGCGTCGTCGCTATCGCTCTGCTCGTCATCTTTTTCTACATTGATACCTTCGAAGTAGAACGGTTCCATATCGATAACTTCAGATTCGATTTCATAACCCAGACCTTCACGCACGGCGTTAACCAGCACGCCGTTGTCCTGATCGATAGTCCAGGTAAACACGCCGCCCAGGCCCAGTTTCGCTGCATATTCGCCTTTTGCTTTGACAGTACGCGGCGTATCCAGGGATAAAAACAGTTTGGATTCCGGGCTATACAGGTAGTCAGCGTCAGCGACCTGGTCGGTGTAAACGTTGAAACCGTTACGGCCTTTCTGGTTTTCCAGATCCAGGTAGCTATAAATGACGTCATACCATTCGCTGGTGCCGGATTCGAAGGAACCGGTAGTATCGCCTGAACCTGGGTTGTAAGAACCTTTCAGCGGCGACAGGGATTCAATTTCTACCTGACGAGCGTTACGGGTATAGCCGGCATAACCGATGTTGATACGGTCAGCGGAGAAACCTTCCGCCAGCAGGTGATCAACGATGGTTTCGACAGCCCAGCCGCCCTCTTCCAGCGCTTTGCGGTTAGTGTGGTGGCCCAGCGTTTCCGCCCACGGCGTACCGAAGAAGTCATAGGTCATCAGGTTGATGCCGTACAGGCCAGCAGCCAACAGATCTTTTACTTTAGCGTGATCAAAAATCGTGGTCACCGCAGAGGCCGCGATAGAGATCTTCACATTGCTCAGACCCGCGGAATCCAGCTGTTAACGCAGTTCGGCAATCAGCAGCGCGTAGTTAGCGCCATCTTCTGCGCCAAACGGGTTGCCCGCCCCTTCATCGTTCGGGTATTCCCAGTCAATATCCACTTCGCTGAACATCGGGAACTGTTTGAACAGTTTCACCACGCCTTTGGCGAAGGTTTTACGAGAAGAGTCAGAAGCGGCGGTTTCGTGGAACCCGTTACTCATGCTCCAGCCGCCGATACTCATGGAGAGCGCCAGCGTGTGACCTGCAGCTTTCGCTTTTGCCTGCATATCACGCAGCGCGCCCAGCATACCTTTGGCGTTAGCCTGGGTCACGGTTTTCGGATCAACATCCCAGCCGCTGGTTTCAAAACCCAGGTTGATATAAGACTGGAAATCGCCCCACGGATCGAGGAAGGTCGGCTCATATTTCACTTTGCCGCACAGCGCTGCCGCTTCTGCTACGACATCGCGGTCTTCTGTATCAATTTTTCTGAAACCGGTGATGCCAACAAAGCCAAAAATCAGTTTGTCATAAGCCGTCGGTGAAACGTTGGTTAAATCATAACCACGGCCCGGTTGGGACATATTGCCTTGCAGACGGCTGTCATACTGTGACCAGTCGGTGTAATAACCGAATACCTTCGGTTTAGTCGTGGAATTTTTATATTTATTGTATACCGGTTTCGCAACACGAGCGGAAGTATAGCTTATTTTATCATCGCTTGTTGCAGGGTCAAAACCATTCGCTGCATGAGTAGTTTCAGTAATTGTATCGCCTTGAATCAGTTTGCTTGTAGCCATTTTCAAATTTCCTTTTACGTTTCAAAATTGTCGCAGCTCGTTCTGCGGGGTCCATAATCGTTACAGGCATAAAAAATAGCTAATCACAAAACATCATCTTTTTAGATGATATAAAAATCATAAAAATGAGGTTAACAACACCGTCTAACGAAGAGAAAACAACACCTCTCAGCGCCCGCTTACTCCGTTCTGGTGAGAACATAGTAAATATCATTTATCATGTAATTAAATATCATTTAATTACAATGAAATAATGTGATTACACTCGCTATAGACAATGACAATACAATAAAACCAGTGACATTTATTGGATTAAGACATTTCTCATACAATATAGTCACCACAGACAACCAGGATGTACATTTCTAAAGGAAGACGTTATGAAAACTTATATCATTAATAGCAATTGCATTTACAATGAAGGTAAATATGAACTGAGGACGGTCTCAAATTCACAGGTTATTAAAATGACTGCGATGAGAGCCAAATGTCTCAGTTTCATCATCGAGAATGCTCATCTGGAGATTATCGAGCGACAAAAAATAACCACTGCGTTATGGGGAAGTCGAAGCCATTATGTTAATGATGCAAATCTAACGCAGATTCTCTATTTAATCAGACGTGACCTTAAAGCGCTTAGTATTAACGATCTTTTTATTACCATTCCAAGACAAGGCCTCAAAGTTAATAGTGATATCACCATTATCGCGACGGATAGCGAAACAAAGGGAAGAAAAAAACAGATTGTACGGCAAACCATCGCTGCCCTGACGACCGTATTTTCAGTAACGTTAGGTTCTCTCATGTATCTGCATATTCACTAAGCGAAGGAAAGGGAAGATGAATCCAATTATAGATGGAATTATTGCGCTTGAAGGCGGTTACGTATTTAACCCTAAAGATAAAGGCGGCGCCACCCATTGGGGCATTACCGAAGCCACGGCGCGAGCACATGGCTATGCTGGCGATATGCGGGATCTGACCCACGCTGAAGCCTACGCGATTCTCGAAGCGGATTATTGGATCAAACCAGGCTTTGATGTCATCTCGACGCTATCGTGGCCAGTCTCATTCGAGCTGTGCGATGCGGCAGTCAACATAGGCGCTTACCACCCCAGCGCGTGGCTGCAACGCTGGCTGAACGTCTTTAATCACGAAGGTAAACGCTACCCGGATGTTCATGTGGATGGCAATATTGGCCCGCGGACGTTTGCCGCTCTCGAACATTATTTGGCCTGGCAAGGCCAGGAAGGGGAAGCCGTTTTGGTGAAAGCCCTCAACTGCAGTCAGGGCATGTACTACTTAAACGTTGCTGAGAAAAACCACAATAACGAACAATTTATTTATGGCTGGATCAAAAATAGAGTGACCTAGACCAGGCTGAAAAAAGACGCGTAAAAGGCTCACGGATGAGCCTGATACTGCGAATGATAATTAGTCTGAATTATTTCCTTCGATAATTTTTTTAATCCGCCGTCCAAGAATCTTTAAGATCGGACTCGCGAAAACACCGCCTAAGCCTGCCGCCAACAGAACAATGTTGAAACTGCATTCTTTTTCGATCGCAATCGCGCTTAACAAGAAACTGGTGAAGCAGGAAATCACGATCTGTGTTAAGCAATATTTAATACTTTCATGAGAACTATTATATTCTGTCTTATCTTTGCGTAAAAGATAGCTGACAAAGCCTCCCCACGCGCCAATCGAAATAATAGTGAGTAAGATCTCTAGCTCCAATAGCACAACTTCCGTTGTCGACACATGGTTGGGAATAGACATTTTAACACTCCGAAATCATTATAAATGAATAATTAACACAAGGAGTGTAAGCGCCCTGTCAGGAGGGTAAAAATCAAAGTACATCATTTAAAACCATATTAAATCAAAGCGTAAAAATGAGGTGTATTAACGACGGAAGGAGGAAAGCGTTTGTAACATACTTACCATCTCATTAATCGTCGATATATTTCTACTATTTTTCTTCCAGGATGCATAGACCTGAACTGACTTCAAAGCCAGTTCGGGCGGAGGCTGAATAAATTTAATGTCATATTTACGATGATTTTTATAAAAAAGCGCTAATTTCAAAGGCATCAATGCAATCAATGAGGTTCGTTCGATCATGCTCATCAAACCGTTAAGTGAATCACTACGATAGCCGACAATACGCTTGCCAGTATAGTAAAGCTCATCCTTAAATAACTCGCTATCATGATATATCACTGAAGCCCCCATCCCCGGCTGATATAACGCATGACGCGAAGAATAAAAATGATGTAGCGACAGTTGCGAGAGGGTACTCAGCATGTGTTTACTGCTACAGATACAAACAAATGATTTAAAACTATCAATAATTTGATTCTCTATGCCGGACTCCAGCAAAGGTTCGGCACTAATCAACAGATCGCCTTGCGCAGTAAACAGAAGTTCGCTGATATGCTCCCGACTCATATTTCTGACGGAGAAATGATTTATCAAAATACGGTCAAATATATCGCTGTTATAGAGCTGAGAAAGATAATAGCTTTCAACAATATCACTGCCTAATAACGTTATCTGGAACGCTTCATCTTTTTTGCTATTACAGAGAAATGTGTCATCCACCAGTTTCATCACCTGACTGAAATTTTGGTGAATGTCGACAGCCTTAGCTGTGGGGATGAGCCCGCCTTTCCCTCTGCTAAACAGTTCTTCCGGGTAATAACTCTGCAGGCGCTTTAACGCCAGAGAAACGGCAGCCGGTGTAATGCCTAACTTTTTTGCCGCCATAGCCGCATTTCCTGACAAAATAACAGCGTCAAGAATTTTGATTAAATTATAATCAAAGCTCTTGTTGGCACCTTTCGATCCCATTCGCTGTCTGCCTCCGGAAACTAAAAAAAGCAATATAGATAATACTCAAGATAAATCAATTCACAGCGTCTAAAAAAGCAATCGTTAATGTCATCACATTACATTTTTTTTAAAAATGAGCGTATGCAAACCTGCTGATTAACATCAATTTGTTTATCAGTAAAACAAAATACCAACAAATGAGAGGATACGATGCGTTTAGCAGAAGCCTGGGCGCGTACAGGCAGAAAAAAGCCCGGATATACATACACCCGGGCTGAAGAAAAATACAACGGGAAAAAGGTTAGCGAGTCAAATCGTCAAAGAATTTTTTCACGCCGTCAAAGAAGCTTTTTGAACGCGGGCTGTTTTTCTCTCCCGTCGGGCCGCCAAAACTTTCCTGAAGATCTTTTAGCAATTGCTTCTGTTTTTCGCTCAGACCGACCGGCGTTTCAACTACCACACGGCACAGCAAATCGCCCTGCGCGCCACCACGTACGGACTTCACGCCTTTGCCGCGCATACGGAACAGCTTGCCCGTTTGTGTTTCGCTCGGTACTTTCAGCATCACGCGACCATCTAACGTCGGCACTTCAATTTCACCACCGAGCGCCGCCATCGCAAAGTTGATCGGCACTTCGCAATAAAGATTATTGCCTTCACGCTCGAAAATAGGGTGTTGTTTCACCTGGACCTGAACGTACAAGTCGCCTGCCGGTGCGCCATGCTCGCCCGCTTCGCCCTCGCCTGCCAGACGAATACGATCGCCGGTATCCACGCCCGCCGGGATTTTAACGGACAGAGTTTTACTCTTTTCAACACGCCCATGACCGTGACATTTATGGCACGGATCTTTGATCAGCGTACCGCGGCCCTGACAGTGTGGGCAGGTCTGCTGTACAGCAAAGAATCCCTGGCGCATCTGTACCTGACCAGAACCATGACAGGTTGGACAGGTTTGCGGTTGCGTACCAGCTTTCGCGCCGCTGCCGTGGCAAACGTCGCACTCCTCCAGCGTCGGAATACGGATCTCTTTGGTCACGCCACGCACCGCTTCTTCCAGGGTGAGATCCATGTTATAACGCAAATCAGCCCCACGCGCCGCACGTTGGCGACCACGCCCGCCGCCAAAGATATCGCCAAAAACGTCACCAAAGATATCACTGAAATCAGCGCCGCCATTAAAGCCGCCGCCCATCCCGCCTTGTTCAAACGCGGCGTGACCATACTGATCGTAGGCTGCGCGTTTTTGCGCATCGGTCAGCACTTCGTAGGCTTCTTTAATCTCTTTAAATTTAGCTTCGGCCTCTTTATCACCCTGATTGCGGTCCGGATGATATTTCATGGCCAGGCGCTTATACGCCTTTTTGATTTCACGCTCTTCCGCTGTTTTGGAAACGCCTAAAATCTCGTAGTAATCTCTTTTCGCCATCTCTTTTTATCTGCCCTTAACATGCATACACGGGCGGAGAGGAAACCTCTTCGCCCGTGCCAGTAATTACCCGTTCAAAGGGCGATTATTTTTTATCTTTTACTTCTTCAAACTCAGCGTCGACAACGTCGTCATCTTTCGCGTTGTTTGCAGAAGCGTCAGCGGAGCCAGCCTGCTGCTGCGCATGTTGCTGCTGAGCGATTTCCATCAGTTTCTGGGAAACCTGCGCCAGCTCCTGCATTTTCGCTTCGATAGCGGCTTTATCTTCGCCTTTCAGGGCAGTTTCCAGCGCGCTCAGCGCAGACTCGATAGCGGTTTTGTCATCAGCCGGCAGTTTATCGCCTGCTTCTTCAACCTGCTTACGGGTGCTGTGCAGCAGATGGTCACCCTGGTTACGGGTCTGAACCAGCTCTTCGAACTTACGGTCGGATTCAGCGTTCGCTTCTGCATCGCGAACCATTTTCTGAATTTCTTCCTCGTTCAGACCAGAAGACGCCTTGATAGTGATCTTCTGCTCTTTACCGCTATTTTTATCTTTCGCGGAGACGTGCAGGATACCGTCAGCATCGATATCGAAGGTGACTTCGATCTGCGGCATACCGCGCGGCGCCGGGTTGATGCCATCCAGGTTGAACTGACCCAGAGATTTGTTATCAGACGCACGTTTACGCTCACCCTGCAGCACATGGATGGTTACCGCAGACTGGTTGTCTTCCGCAGTAGAGAACACCTGGCTGTGCTTGGTCGGGATGGTGGTGTTTTTGGTGATAAGCGGAGTCATCACGCCACCCATCGTTTCGATACCCAGAGACAGCGGGGTAACGTCCAGCAGCAGTACGTCTTTCACATCACCGGTCAATACGCCGCCCTGTACCGCTGCGCCGATAGCCACAGCTTCGTCCGGGTTAACGTCTTTACGCGGCTCTTTACCGAAGAACTCAGCCACTTTTTTCTGCACCATTGGCATACGGGTCTGACCGCCGACGAGGATCACGTCGTTGATATCAGACACGGACAGGCCAGCGTCCTGCAGTGCGACTTTCAGCGGCTCGATAGAACGGTTCACCAGATCTTCAACCAGGCTTTCCAGTTTCGCACGGGTCACTTTGATGTTCATGTGTTTCGGACCGGTGGCATCTGCGGTAATGTACGGCAGGTTCACGTCGGTCTGCTGCGCAGAAGACAGCTCGATTTTGGCTTTTTCTGCGGCTTCTTTCAGGCGCTGCATCGCCAGCGGGTCGTTACGCAGGTCGATGCCCTGATCTTTCTTAAACTCGTCAACGAGGTAGTTGATCAGGCGGGTATCGAAGTCTTCACCACCCAGGTGGGTATCACCGTTGGTTGCCAGAACTTCAAAGGTTTTTTCGCCATCAACTTCGTCGATTTCGATAATAGAGATATCGAAAGTACCACCACCGAGGTCGTAAACCGCGATAGTACGGTTGCCGACTTCTTTATCCAGACCGTAAGCCAGCGCTGCGGCAGTCGGTTCGTTGATGATACGTTTAACTTCCAGCCCCGCGATACGACCAGCATCTTTGGTAGCCTGACGCTGCGCATCGTTAAAGTAAGCCGGTACGGTGATAACCGCTTCAGTTACCGGTTCGCCCAGATAATCTTCAGCCGTTTTCTTCATTTTCTTCAGCACTTCGGCAGAAATCTGCGGCGGCGCCATTTTCTGACCTTTCACATCAAGCCATGCGTCGCCGTTGTCGGCGCCGATGATTTTGTACGGCATGATAGAAACGTCACGTTGAACTTCTTCGTCCTGGAAGCGGCGGCCAATCAGGCGTTTAATCGCAAACAGGGTGTTTTGCGGGTTTGTCACTGCCTGACGTTTAGCCGGCTGACCAACCAGAGTTTCACCATCCTGGGTATAAGCAATGATAGAAGGCGTAGTGCGATCGCCCTCGGCGTTCTCCAGCACGCGTGCCTGCGTTCCATCCATAATCGCTACACAAGAGTTGGTAGTACCCAGGTCGATACCAATAATTTTACCCATCTAAACGTCTCCACTAAAAATTCGGTCATCATGTGGTTGTGAATCTGTAATAAGGGCGAAACGTGCGGTTTCAACTACCCTGAATCGTTTTTTTTCAGACTCACCACTGCGGTTGACTACAAGATGGGGTCGTAACCCACGTCATCAAGGGGGAGATGAAAAAATTTTTTAGCGACGAGAGGGCGCGATGGAAAACCAGACAGATAAAACATTCATAAAATAAATTAAACAACGAATATCATTCACGTAAAAATTGTAATAAAAAGAAAAGATTACAAAACTGAATCGTTGTCATGAGCAGAGTATGATAGACGGTAATTGCTTATTGAACCCGTCAAAGAGAAATTTCATGCGATCTGTGTTAACGATTTCCGTCGGCCTGCTTTTCGGCCTGGCGTTAAGTAGCGTCGCGCACGCGAACGACCATAAAATACTGGGTGTTATTGCCATGCCCAGAAATGAAACGAACGATCTCGCGCTGAAAATTCCCGTCTGCCGCATCGTGAAGCGCATTCAACTCACGGCGGATCACGGCGATATCGAACTTAGCGGCGCATCCGTCTATTTTAAAACTGCGCGTAGCGCCAGCCAAAGCCTGAACGTCCCTTCCTCAATCAAAGAAGGCCAGACGACAGGCTGGATCAATATTAATAGCGATAACGACAACAAACGCTGCGTATCAAAGATTACCTTCTCAGGTCATACGGTAAATTCTTCCGATATGGCGAGACTTAAAGTCATTGGCGACGATTAATCGCTGTTATTTCTATTCCAAAAGCCAGACTGAAAATGAACGTCACCTATTTACACGACGAGGATTTAGACTTTCTTCAGCATTGCAGCGAAGAACAACTCGCCGATTTCGCCCGTTTGCTGACGCATAACGAAAAGGGCAAGGCTCGCTTGTCGAGCGTCCTTAGTCATAACGAGCTGTTCAAAGCGATGGAAGGTCACCCGGAGCAACACCGCCGTAACTGGCAGCTCATTGCCGGCGAGTTTCAGCATTACGGCGGCGACAGTATCGCCAACAAATTGCGCGGACACGGAAAACAGTACCGCGCGATTCTGCTGGATGTCGCAAAACGGCTAAAACTCAAAGCAGATAAAAGCATGTCGACGTTTGAAATAGAACAGCAACTGCTGGAGCATTTTTTACGTCATACCTGGCAGAAGATGGACGCGGCGCATAAGCAGGAATTTCTGCAAGCCGTAGACGCCAAAGTTTCTGAACTGGAAGAACTGCTGCCGCTGCTCATGAAAGATCGCAGTCTGGCAAAAGGGGTCTCCCACCTGCTTTCCACCCAGCTTACCCGCATTTTGCGTACCCATGCCGCAATGAGCATCCTGGGTCACGGATTGCTGCGCGGCGCAGGTCTTGGCGGCCCGGTCGGCGCGGCGTTAAACGGCGTCAAAGCGATGAGCGGCAGCGCGTATCGCGTGACTATTCCGGCGGTATTGCAAATAGCCTGCCTGCGACGAATGATGGCAGCCGTTCAGGCGTGAATGCCCTCACAGGGGGAAATATTTTCTTTTCCCCCTTATTAGATCATAGACAGTCCTCTTCCCCCTGATTATTATGCCGCGCCCCGAATACGGAACTCGTTATTTTGGGAAACTATTTCACCATTCAATTATGATGATTTTGAGGAATTATGGGCAACACTAAGTTGGCTAATCCGGCACCGCTGGGCCTGATGGGCTTCGGCATGACCACCATTCTGCTTAACCTGCACAATGCCGGTTTTTTCGCCCTGGACGGTATTATTCTGGCGATGGGGATTTTCTACGGCGGTATCGCGCAAATTTTTACCGGTCTGCTGGAGTACAAAAAAGGCAATACCTTTGGTTTAACGGCCTTTACCTCTTACGGTTCGTTCTGGCTGACGCTGGTCGCTATCCTGCTGATGCCGAAAATGGGTCTGTCGGATGCGCCTGACGCTCAGCTACTCGGCGCTTATTTAGGTCTGTGGGGCGTGTTCACGCTGTTTATGTTCTTCGGTACGCTGAAAGCCGCCCGCGCGCTGCAATTTGTTTTCCTGAGCCTGACCGTACTGTTCGCTCTGCTGGCGGTCGGCAATATCACCGGTAACGAAGCCATTATCCATATCGCAGGCTGGGTTGGTCTGGTTTGCGGCGCCAGCGCTATTTATCTGGCGATGGGTGAAGTGCTAAACGAGCAATTTGGCCGCACTATTCTGCCAATCGGCGAGGCGCACTAAATCTCTTTTATTCCTCCCGCACCGGGAGGAATAACCCTACTATCAGTATCCTCCGGTCAGGACGACATATTCTCACGTCTGGCGCTCTTCGGACGGAAAGCGGCAACCACTTCCGGCGCGGTTTCGACATACGGCCCGTCAAGCAGCTGTATACAATACGGCACGCTCGCAAAAATGCCCGGCACTCTAACGCTGCCATCGTCCGCTTTTACGCCTTCCAGCGTTTCTTTGATCGATTTTGGCTGTCCAGGCAGATTAAGAATTAACGCCTGTTTACGGATAACGCCCACCTGGCGGGAAAGAATGGCGGTCGGCACAAAGCGCAGGCTGATCTGGCGCATCTGTTCGCCAAAACCTGGCATTTCACGGTCGGCGATGGCAAGGGTCGCGTCCGGCGTGACGTCGCGACGCGCCGGACCGGTACCGCCAGTGGTCAGCACCAGATGACAGCTCATCTCATCAACCAGTTCACATAAGGTCTGTTCGATGATCGCCTGTTCATCCGGGATCAATCGCGTTTGCAGCTCAAAAGGGGTGGTAAGGGCAGATGCCAGCCACTCTTCAAGGGCCGGGATACCTTTATCCTGGTAAACGCCGCTGGAAGCACGGTCAGAAATGGAAACCAGGCCAATGCGTAAAGTATTCATGATTATTCCGTTTAAACAGTCTCGTTAAACAGAATGATACACTGCGAAGGGAAGGACAGACAGGTTTCAGAAGAGGTAGCGTGACCCATATCAGGGCCACGCGTTAATGATTACAGCAGATCGCCGATCATTTTTTCCAGTTTTTCCTGGTCTACCGCAAACTTACGGATACCATCCGCCAGTTTGTCCACCGCCATGGGGTCCTGGTGATGCTGCCACAGGAACTCGGCTTCGGTAATGCGTTCCGGACGCGCTTTGACTTCGCCGGAGAAAGAGAGCTTACGCTCAATCGCCCCTTCGCTTTCCGCCAGTTCTTTCAGCAATGCCGGCGCGATAGTCAGACGGTCGCAGCCCGCCAGTTCCAGAATTTCGCCTACGTTACGGAAACTTGCGCCCATAACGACGGTTTCGTAACCATGCTGTTTGTAGTACTCGTAGATTTCCGTTACGGAAACCACGCCCGGATCTTCAGCTGGCGCATAGTCTTTCTTGTCGGTATTGGCTTTATACCAGTCAAGAATACGACCTACGAACGGCGAGATCAGGTAGACGCCCGCTTCGGCGCACGCACGCGCCTGCGCGAAGGAGAACAGCAGCGTCAGGTTACAGTTGATGCCTTCTTTTTCCAGCTGTTCGGCTGCGCGAATGCCCTGCCAGGTGGACGCCAGCTTGATCAGGATACGATCGTTGCTGATACCCGCATCATTGTAGAGTTTAATGATACGTTTTGCTTTGGCGATAGACGCTTCAGTGTCATAAGACAGACGCGCGTCAACTTCGGTAGAAATACGCCCCGGCACCAGCTTCAGGATTTCCAGGCCAATATTCACCGCCAGCTTATCGGTCGCGTCAACAACCTGCTGCGCGCGGTCGCTGCTCTGCTGTTTCGCCCAGGCGACAGCATCGTCAATCAGCTTACGATATTCCGGGATTTGCGCTGCGTTAAGAATGAGAGAAGGGTTAGTTGTAGCATCCTGCGGCTGGTACAGCTTCATTGCCGCGATATCTCCGGTATCAGCCACTACGGTGGTGAACTGACGAAGGGAGGTCAATTTGTCCGTCATGATAGAGTTTCTCTTTAAACAGCTTGTTAGGGGATGTAACCGGTCTACCCTGATGATAACACGACGCACTCACAGCGCAACCGCCTACATGCACCTGGCTGCCCTTGTGAACTGTTTGCGTATCTGCCGACGGTTGATGCGCAATTAAAGGATACCGCCGTATTTATGGTAAGCTACCGTTAATATTAGCCTGACAAGGTCATCTACATCATGGGTCACGCTTATACAGGATCATCAAAGCGTGTCGGCATCAACAAGAGGGACGTTAATGCCTGAGTTTTTCAGTTTTATTAACGAAATACTCTGGGGCTCGGTAATGATTTACCTGCTGCTCGGCGCAGGATGTTGGTTTACCTGGCGTACCGGATTCATTCAGTTTCGTTATATTCGCCAATTTAGCCGCAGTCTGAAAGGCAGCCTTAGCCCGCAGCCAGGCGGCCTGACGTCATTTCAGGCGCTGTGTACCAGCCTCGCGGCGCGGATTGGCAGCGGTAATCTGGCCGGCGTGGCGCTGGCTATCGCCGCAGGCGGTCCCGGCGCAGTATTCTGGATGTGGGTCTCGGCCATCATTGGTATGGCGACCTCCTTCGCCGAGTGTTCGCTTGCCCAGCTTTATAAAGAACGTGACCCGACAGGCCAGTTCCGCGGCGGCCCGGCGTGGTATATGGCGCGCGGGCTGGGAATGCGCTGGATGGGCGTGGTTTTCGCCCTCTTTCTGCTCGTCGCCTACGGGTTGATTTTTAATAGTGTGCAGGCGAATGCCGTCTCACGCGCGCTCCATTTCGCCTTCAACATTCCGCCGCTTATCTCCGGCATTGCTCTGGCGTTCTGTGCCCTGTTAATTATCATCCGCGGCATAAAAGGCGTCGCCCGCCTGATGCAATGGCTGATTCCCATCATCGCGTTATTGTGGGTCGCTGGCAGCGTATTCATTTGCCTCTGGCATATTGAGCAAATGCCTGGCGTTATCGCCTCGATAGTCAAAAGCGCATTTGGCTGGCAGGAAGCCGCGGCAGGCGCAGCCGGATATACGCTCACCCAGGCTATTACCAGCGGTTTTCAGCGTGGGATGTTCTCTAATGAAGCGGGAATGGGGTCAACGCCTAATGCGGCCGCAGCGGCAACGTCGTATCCCCCTCACCCTGTCGCGCAGGGGATTGTGCAAATGATTGGCGTATTCAGCGACACCATTATCATCTGTACCGCCAGCGCGATGATTATCCTGCTGGCGGGGAATCACGCGTCCCACTCGTCAACAGAAGGCATTCAGCTTCTCCAACATGCAATGGTTTCGTTGACCGGTGAATGGGGCGCCAGTTTTGTCGCGCTTATCGTCATTCTGTTCGCGTTCAGTTCTATCGTCGCCAACTATATTTACGCCGAAAACAATCTGTTTTTTCTGCGGTTACATAACGCAAAGGCTATCTGGCTATTACGTCTTGCGACGCTTGGCATGGTTATCGCCGGTACGCTTATCAGTTTTCCGCTGATATGGCAGCTCGCTGACATGATCATGGCCTGTATGGCCATTACCAATCTGACGGCGATTTTGTTGCTCTCACCGGTGGTGTATACCCTTGCCGGCGATTATCTGCGACAACGGAAACTGGGCGTAAGACCGCAGTTCGATCCGCGGCGCTTCCCGGATATCGAACCACAACTGGCGCCAGATACCTGGGATGCGACATCGCGCGATTAAGCCGACAATCGCAACCATCGGTCAACTCTGCGGCGTTTTTTTGCTAAAGTCGCAGAAAATTCCCTGCAAGGACTGGATATGCTGATTCTGATTTCACCTGCAAAAACGCTTGATTATCAAAGCCCGCTGGCCACGACCCGCTATACCCAGCCGGAGCTGTTGGATCACAGCCAGCAGCTTATTCAACAGGCCCGCCAGCTTTCGGCGCCGCAAATTTCCAGGCTAATGGGAATTAGCGACAAACTGGCGGATCTCAACGCCACGCGTTTTCATGACTGGCAGCCTCATTTTACGCCGGATAATGCACGCCAGGCGATTCTGGCGTTCAAAGGCGATGTTTATACCGGCCTACAGGCGGAAACGTTCAACGACGCGGATTTTGATTTTGCCCAACAGCATCTGCGCATGCTCTCTGGCTTGTATGGCGTATTGCGCCCGCTGGATTTAATGCAGCCTTATCGTCTGGAGATGGGGATTCGCCTGGAGAATCCGCGCGGCAAAGATCTTTATCAATTCTGGGGCGATATCATTACCGATAAGCTCAACGAAGCGCTTGAAGCGCAGGGCGATCGGGTGGTGGTGAATCTGGCCTCCGAGGAATATTTTAAATCAGTGAAGCCGAAGAAACTGAATGCCGAACTGATTAAGCCCGTATTCCTTGATGAGAAAAACGGCAAGTTTAAGGTGGTAAGCTTCTACGCCAAAAAAGCGCGCGGACTGATGAGTCGTTTTATTATTGAAAACCGCTTAACGAAGCCGGAACAGCTTACCGCGTTTGACCGTGAAGGGTATTTCTTTGATGAAGAAACCTCCACTCAAGACGAGCTGGTCTTTAAACGCTACGAGCAGTAACGACATCGCCGGATGGCGGTTACGCCTTATCCGGCCTACAAATCGGCGCCACCCCATAGGCCCGGTAAGCGACAGCGCCACCGGGCGCAATGGTTACTGGCGGGTCATCATTAGCTTACGCAGGGCGGCAAAATCCGCAGGCAGATGATGTGAAAGCAGCGGCAGATCGGCGCGTTCGGCGAGCGCTTCAGGCAATGCCAGCGTTTCTCCCAGAATGGACTCCACGCTTTCTTTAAACTTCGCCGGATGCGCCGTTCCGAGAAACAAGCCATACTCGCCAGGGTTTAACTGGTCGCGTAATGCCCGATACGCCACCGCCGCATGAGGTTCCGAGATATAACCTTTCGCTTTCAGCTCGCGCATCGTCTGTTGTGTCGTAGAATCATCCACCGCCGCATAGCCCAGCTCAGTCAGACGCCAGATTTTACGGCGGAATAGCTCCTCCACACGCGGCCAGTTATTCGGCTGGCTGACATCCATCGCATTCGACAGGGTCGCCTGCGTCGCTTTTGGCGCCCACTTCCCGTCATGCAGAAAACGCGGCACCGTATTGTTAATGTTGGTGGCGGCGATAAAGCGTTTCACCGGTAGGCCTAACGACTTCGCCAGCAGTCCTGCCGTCAAATCGCCAAAGTTGCCGCTGGGTACGGAGATCACCAGTGGGTTACGCGCCCCCTGCGGCAGTTGCGCCACGGCTTCAAAGTAGTAGCAAATTTGCGCCAACAGGCGGCTGATATTAATCGAATTAGCCGAATTCAGCCCCAGCGCCGTTTTCAGTTCTTCGTCATCAAATGCCTGTTTCACCAGCGCCTGGCAAGCGTCGAAATCGCCGTCGATCGCCACGGTTTCAATGTTGCCGCCCAGCGTACAGAACAGTTTTTCCTGCAACGGACTGATTTTACCGCGCGGGTAGAGAATGACGACCCGCACATTTTCCAGGCCATAGAACGCGTGAGCCACCGCCGCGCCGGTATCGCCTGACGTTGCGGTCAGAATCGTCACCGGTTTGTCGCCGCTGATATGCGTCAGCATTTGCGCCATAAAACGCCCGCCGAAGTCTTTAAAGGCCAGCGTCGGACCATGGAACAGCTCCAGGCAGCCGACATCGCTCTCTATCTGCGCTACCGGCGCCGGGAAAGCAAACGCCGCGCGGACGCGCTCTTCCAGAATTTGCTGCGGTATTTCATCGCCAATAAATGCCGAGAGGATCTTTGCGCTACGGCTGACAAAGTCCTGGTTGAGCATCTCATCAATTTCCGTCAGGCTAAACTCCGGCAGATCGTGCGGAAAAAAAAGTCCCTGCTGTTTGCCCAGTCCTTGCGTGACGGCCTGCGCAAAGCTGACCTGCTCATTATGGTCTTTCAGATTATAGAGTTTCATTGATTATCCCACTACTCGTGCGCCCGCCGTATCCAGCCGGCAAATATGAACGAAGCCTTCCTGATTTTGCAGATAATGTTTGCTCAGCCAGTCCGCGACGCGCTGCGCCGTCTCCGGTTTATCGCATAGCGCAAACAGCGTCGGCCCCGATCCTGAAATCCCGCTCGCCAGCGCGCCGATCTCCGACACCGCCTGCCGCGCCTGGCTAAAGCCCGGCAGTAAACGCGCGCGGTATGGTTCGGCAATAACATCTTTCATCAGCGCGGCGGCAAGCTGCGGCTGCCGCGAGTAACAGGCGTGAATAAAACCGGCCAGATGCCGTCCATGCGCAATGCAATCCTGACGGCGATACTGCGCAGGCAAAATGGCCCGTGCTTCTGCGGTGGAAACTTTAATGCCCGGATAAGCCAGTACCCATAGCCACTCATCAAAGCCCGGCACCTGCTGACTAATAATGCCGTTTTCTTCAATCATCAGCTGCATACCGCCAAGAAAGCACGGCGCGACGTTATCGTAATGGATGCTGCCGGAGATACGGCCTTCCAGCTCGCCCATCAGCGCCAACAGACGCGTGTCGTTTAACGGTTTGCCGCAGTGCTCATTCATCGCGACCAGCGCGGCGACGACGGAACAGGCGCTGGACCCTAACCCGGAACCAATCGGCATATTTTTTTCCAGCGTCATCGCCACCGGGATGGTTTTCCCCAATGCCTGGCAAAAACGTTCCCAGCACTGATAAACAATATTTTCACGCGGCTCCGGCGGCAGTTTATCGGCAAATCGCCCCAGGTTATGCAGACGGAAATGGTCCGCTGCTTCAACGGATACCACATCGCCCAGCAACGTGCCGTCAACGGGTGTGACGGCTGCGCCCAACACGTCGAAACCGACGCTCATGTTCGCGCTGGAAGCCGGGGCATACACTTTCACCATGTTAAACTCCTAACTTCCATGAGAGGGCCCGTAACAGATCGGCAAACACGCCCGCCGCCGTCACATCATTGCCTGCGCCGTAGCCGCGCAGCACCAACGGCAAGGGCTGATAATAGTGGCTGTAGAACGCCAGCGCGTTTTCACCGTTTTTCACTTTGAAGAGCGGATCGTTACCATCAACTTCGGCAATCTTCACGCGGCACACGCCATCCTCTTCGATATTGCCCACATAGCGCAATACCTTACCTTCATCACGAGCTTTCGCCACACGGGCGGCAAACGCGTCGTCAAGCTGCGGCAGATGCGCCATAAAGGCGGTCACATCGCCGGAGGCGTCAAACTCGTCCGGCAACACCGGTTCAATCACGATATCGGAAAGCTCCAGCTCGCGACCCGTCTCGCGGGCGAGGATCAACAGTTTACGCGCCACATCCATACCGGAAAGATCGTCGCGCGGATCGGGTTCGGTATAGCCCATCTCGCGCGCCAGAGCGGTCGCCTGTGAGAGACTCATCCCCTCTTCCAGTTTACCGAAAATAAAAGAGAGCGACCCGGAAAGAATGCCGGAAAATTTTTGCAGTTCATCACCCGCATTCAGCAGGTTTTGCAGGTTTTCGATTACCGGCAAACCGGCGCCGACGTTGGTGTCATACAAGAATTTGCGCCGTGATTGCGCGGCGGCGAAACGTAGCTGATGGTAGTAGTCCATCGACGAGGTGTTCGCTTTCTTGTTCGGCGTCACCACATGGAATCCTTCACGCAGGAAGTCGGCATACTGGTCGGCCACCGCCTGACTGGAGGTACAATCAACAATCACCGGATTGAGTAGATGATATTCTTTCACCAGGCGAATTAAGCGTCCCAGATTGAACGGCGCGTTCGCTTGCGCCAGTTCCGCCTGCCAGTTGTCCAGATTCAGGCCATGCACATTGGTTAGCAACGCCTTTGAGTTCGCCACGCCGCACACACGTAGATCGATGTGCTTGTTCTTCAACCAGGTTTGCTGACGTTTAAGCTGTTCCAGTAGCGCGCCGCCGACGCCGCCGACGCCAATGACAAATACTTCAATCACCTGATCGGTATTGAACAGCATCTGGTGCGTTACCCGCACGCCGGTGGTGGCATCGTCGTTATTCACCACCACAGAAATGGAACGCTCAGAAGATCCCTGAGCGATCGCCACGATATTGATATTGGCCCGCGCCAGCGCGGCGAAGAATTTCGCTGAAATGCCGCGTAGCGTGCGCATACCGTCGCCGACAACAGAGATAATCGCCAACCGCTCAGTAACCGCCAGCGGCTCCAGCAGCCCCTCTTTCAGCTCCAGATAGAACTCATCCTGCATCGCACGGCGGGCACGCGCGCAGTCACTCTGCGGCACACAGAAGCTGATGCTGTACTCAGAGGAGGACTGGGTAATGAGCACCACCGAGATCCCGGCGCGAGACATGGCGGCGAAAACACGCGCCGCCATCCCAATCATCCCTTTCATTCCCGGGCCGGAGACGCTAAACATCGCCATGTTGTTAAGGTTAGAGATCCCTTTAACCGGCAGATTATCATCGTCGCTGGACGCGCCGATCAGCGTTCCTGGCGCCTGCGGATTGCCGGTATTTTTAATCAGACAGGGGATCTGGAACTGGGCGATAGGCGTTATGGTGCGAGGGTGAAGGACTTTGGCGCCGAAGTAAGAGAGCTCCATCGCTTCCTGGTAGGACATCGATTTCAACAGCCTGGCGTCCGGCACCTGGCGCGGGTCACAGGTATACACGCCATCGACGTCAGTCCAGATTTCACAGCAGTCAGCGCGTAAACAGGCGGCCAGCACGGCGGCGGAATAGTCGGAACCATTACGGCCCAGCACCACCAGTTCTCCCTTTTCATTACCGGCAGTAAAGCCCGCCATCAGGATCATGTGATCGGCCGGGATCTGGCTGGCGGCGATACGGCGAGTCGATTCCGCGATATCGACGGTAGACTCAAGGTAATGGCCCACCGCCAGCAGTTTTTCTACCGGATCGATCACCGTGACGCGATGCCCACGCGCCTCCAGAAGTCCCGCCATAATCGCGATCGACATTTTTTCGCCACGGCAAATCAGCGCGGCGTTGATGCTGTCCGGGCACTGACCCAGCAGGCTGATACCATGCAAAACATGTTTGATCTGAGCGAATTCTTGTTCGACAACCATTTTCAACCGTGCAAGCGGGAATCCCGGCTGCGCGCTGGCAAGTCCTGCGAGCAGGTCAGAAAAAATACGTTCGGCATCGCTGATATTCGGCAAAGCATCCTGACCGCCGATAGTTTTTTCAATCATCGCCACCAGATGGTTGGTAATTTTCGCGGGGGCGGAAAGTACGGTCGCTACCTGCCCTTGCCTGGCATTGCTTTCCAGAATATCGGCAACACGCAGAAAACGTTCTGCATTTGCCACTGATGTACCGCCGAACTTCAACACTCGCATGGTTGTTACCTCGTGATCTCTGGTCGAAAAAAAAGCCCGCACTGTTCAGGTGCGGGCTTTTTTCTGTGTTTCCTGTACGCGTCAGCCCGCACCGTTACCTGTGGTAATGGTGATGGTGGTAATGGTGGTGGTGCTGATGCGGTTCATGGATGTTGTGTACTCTGTCATTTTTATTTGTCTGTCTTGTATTCCTATATTGGTTAAAGTATCTGCCCGCCTAAGTCAATAAATTTTTAAATTGATCACATTCCGAAATTTGTTCATGTGCTGCTGGCGATATATTTATTTTCAACCAATTCCCTCTGTTATGATCTCTTGAAACCAGACGTAATCTCTTATTATTTTAAAAATTACAGCACGTTATTTTGTTAGTTTTTTTTCAATATCATGAACCAAACGGTGCAACATTACCGTATCTCGCTGTCCCAGCAGGCCGATTCGCTGTTGTAGCCAGTCGGTTAATTTGTGGTCATCGGCCGCCTCCAGAGTCGTTAACAGACGTAAAAGGCGCGCGCGTAACGCCTGTAACTGCGATTCATCAGCAATATCAACGGATTCAGTGGCCTGTTGCATTAAACCTGCTAATTGATAGCAATACACCATGACTGCCTGTCCCAGATTGAGCGAAGGGTAATCCGCCGCCATCGGCACGCCGGTCAATACATCCGCCAGCGCCAGCTCGTCATTGGTCAGACCGGAATCCTCACGGCCAAAAACCAGCGCGGCATGACGCATCCAGCGTGATTTTTCCTGTAATAAGGGAACCAGTTCAGCGGGCGAAGCGTAGTAATGAAATTTTGCCCGGCTGCGGGCTGTCGTCGCTACGGTAAAATCCACATCGTGGAGCGCGTCGGCAAGGGTGTGGAAAACCTCAATATTATCAATAATATCTCCAGATCCATGTGCGACCCAACGGGTGGCGGGCTCCAGGTGCGCCTGGCTGTCGACAATACGCAGGTCAGTAAATCCCATGGTCTTCATAGCCCGGGCGGCTGCGCCGATATTTTCCGCTCTGGCGGGAGCGACAAGAACGATTGTTACACGCATTTCATTACTCTTTTTGACTAATTTACAGGAAATTAGCTGGCGTTTGTAAGCATATTACGCTTCGCAAATTTACAAAATTTTAACGGATATCACTGAAAAAGCATTTTTGATTTCGTAAAAGACGCTACACTATTGCGTATCTGTACTATTGCTGTTTATGTTAACAGAACATCGTTATCCTGCTGTTTATTTAGGATAATTTAATTTAAAATAGATCCTGTTCTTTGGATTCATCACATTTATTAGTTGGCTTACGTAACTAGTTGGAATATTGCAAATTTGTGATGAAAGCTAGCATTTAGCTACGATGATTTCATCAAACTGTTAACGTGCTACAATTGAACTTGATATATGTCAACGAAGCGTAGTTTTATTAGGTGTCCGGTACGTCTTAGCCTGTTATGTTGCTGTTAAAATGGTTAGGATGACAGCCGTTTTTGACACTGTCGGGTCCAGAGGGAAAGTACCCACGACCAAGCTAATGATGTTGTTGACGTTGATGGAAAGTGCATCAAGAACGCAATTACGTACTTTAGTCATGTTACGCCGATCATGTTAATTTGCGACATGCATCAGGCAGGTCAGGGACTTTTGTACTTCCTGTTTCGATTTAGTTGGCAATTTAGGTAGCAAACATGCAGACCCCGCACATTCTTATCGTTGAAGACGAGTTGGTAACACGCAACACGTTGAAAAGTATTTTCGAAGCGGAAGGCTATGATGTATTCGAAGCGACAGATGGCGCGGAAATGCATCAGATCCTCTCTGAGTATGACATCAACCTGGTGATCATGGATATCAATCTGCCAGGGAAAAACGGTCTCCTGTTAGCGCGTGAACTGCGTGAACAGGCTAACGTTGCGCTGATGTTCCTGACGGGCCGCGATAACGAAGTCGACAAAATTCTCGGCCTCGAAATCGGCGCGGATGATTACATCACCAAACCGTTTAACCCACGCGAATTGACCATCCGTGCCCGCAACCTGCTGTCCCGTACCATGAACCTGGGTACCGTCAGCGAAGAGCGTCGTAGCGTTGAAAGCTACAAGTTCAACGGTTGGGAACTGGATATCAACAGTCGTTCACTGATCGGCCCGGACGGCGAGCAGTATAAACTACCGCGCAGCGAGTTCCGCGCGATGCTGCACTTCTGCGAAAACTCTGGCAAAATTCAGTCGCGCGCAGAGCTGTTGAAGAAAATGACCGGCCGCGAGCTGAAGCCGCATGACCGTACTGTTGACGTTACCATTCGTCGTATTCGTAAGCATTTCGAATCCACGCCGGATACGCCGGAAATCATCGCCACCATTCACGGCGAAGGTTATCGCTTCTGCGGCGACCTGCAGGATTAATTCGGCCCAGGCGCCAAACCGTAAAAACAGCCGGTAAGTTATTCTTACTGGCTGTTTCTTATGTCCCCCTTCCGCTAAGCGGCCTCGCTTTCCCTCCTGACCTGCCGTTATGACGTACTCTTTTACATAAAAATTGTCGTATAGCGCTGTTTATCTCAGCTTGCGAAAGTTAAGGTAGTTTGTGTATTTACATTAAAGAGTAATACACGGGATTTGTTAGTCCCCAAAAAATAAGGGGATGCTCACAGGACGTGAGGTTTCAAAGGATGAAAAAATCACCATTATGCTGCTACCTGTTTTGTGCAGCGATGTCAGCTTCATCAGCCGCGCTGGCTGCTACCGCGCCGGTCTCCGCAGGCGTTATTCATTTCAAAGGCCAGATTGTCGAATATGGTTGTAATCTTGCGCCTCACGATCGCAATATCGAGGTATCATGTTTGCGGAATAATATCCCCCATTTGCAGACAGTCGCCACACCGTCTGGAAACGCTATTTCGTTGATGAATGGAATCGCCACGGTACGACACGTGTCGTTAAAAGATCATCCGGAGATTCAAAGTTTGATCGTCCAGTACCGCTAACCGCTTATGGCTCCCGCCGGGAGGAGTTCCGGCAGGCGGCGATTGCGCTCAGTAAAACGCCGCCCGCCTGCATTTTGTACTTTTCTCTCATTCGTATCCTCCAACAGCGATGTTCATCGCTTCGCTATCCTGTACGCTCTACGCGCTCGTTAAGCACGGTACCTATGATAGCTGTCATAAAATGATTGCAAATAAAATCATCACATTTACTATGGTTAACCTTACAAACAGCGTTGTCGCTCATGCATTGATAAGGTGAATACATTGACTTAAATATTCTTGTTGGCTATTTTAATTTACTTAATTATAATTTTAAGTGAATATTAAATTTATGTTTACCTTTTAATAGTCAACCACTTTATCAGCCATAATAATGGGGAAGATATGAAGCAGTTAAACGGCGGGAATGTGTATCGTCCCACAGGGAAAGAAAAAAACCTGCAAGCCATTTTAAATATTCATCGGCACGTTATTCAAAACATCTCCCCTGTCACTATTACGGCCGGTAAAACACTGGATATCAAGATTGATAATCGATCCCACATCCTGTTAATCACTAAAGGCGCTATTAAAGTATGTCGGCGTATCGACAGCATTGTAATGGGCTGCGGTGTCTCACCAATGATTTTAGGCCTTGTAGATGCCTATGCTGACTTATACCAGTTAGAAGAGAATTCAGACGTCTTTTTTATCGCCGAAACCACCTGTGAATATTATCCTGTCCCAGTAAAAGATTTTGTGGAAATAGCCGATGAAAAGCATCTCTGGCGTGACATTTCGAACATCCTGATGTACCGCATTGCTTTCATGACTAACCGTGACAGAAACCTTATCGGGCAGGACGCCTATAGCCAGATAAAAGCGCTGTTACTTGAACTGTGGTCGTATCCTGAAAGCTCACGATTTGAGATCAACGCACAGAACTTCATACAGCAGAGAACCGGGCTTTCACGCAGCCGTATCATGCAGGTACTTTCAGAACTAAAAGCGGGGGACTATATAAAAATACTGCATGGAAGACTGTTAGAGCTTCGAAACCTGCCGGTTTCATTTTAAACGGACAAGCGTCGTATATTCTTAAAAATAAAGCAATATAGAGTTAAATAAATCCTCCAGGAAATAATAACTATTATCAAAAAAGAGATCTTGCTCTATAAATCCAGTCATCAACCATACTTCTTTAGTGGTATTTTATTAAACTTTGTTACCGGGTCCGAAACTGGACTGCCGTTCAATATTGCATCAGAATTTTTATTGAGTTCATAGTTGATATACGTAGAATAGCCGCCTGCTTATCTACAGAACAGAAAGAAGCGCATACAGAGTAAAATATAATATTTTATATAGCTATCTTTATTTTTCAGCGAATAGAATCAGGCAGCAATTAATATGTTTAATAAGAAAATTATCATCCTGGCAATGTTAACTTCCGTAGCATCCGCACCGGTATTTGCCCAGAACACGATTACGTTCAATGGCAAAATTTACGATCAGGCGTGTACGGTTCAGGTTAATGGCTCCACGGATACCACCATTGATTTAGGTAATTACAGCAAAGAACGCATCGCGGAAAAAGGCGCCACCACCGATTACGTGCCGTTTACCGTAAGCCTGGTTAGCTGCCCGGAAGCAGGGACTGGCGTACCAACCCAGGCCATGTTCCGCTTCCACGGCGCAACAGATGATTCCAACCCAACGTACTTCAAAAACGCGGACGAAGGATCGGAAACGGGCGCCGCGGGTGTCGGTATTTCTATTCAGAACGCTTCACATAGCGATGTGACAGATAACACGGATGATGCTGCAGTAAACCTGCCAACCGACGGATCGACAGCAGCCTTTACCTATTACGCCGCCATGGCAAACGATGGTTCCGCAACCGTAACCGGTGGAGATGTTAGCACTCAGGTTACGTATACCGTTTCGTATCAGTAAGGCATTCTCATCCTGATGTGGACAGGCAGGATGCCAGTCCATAGCGTAAAACATCTTTACAGAGTAAAAAATGAAACACATAAAGAAATCCGTGTTGGTCGTATTACTGACAAGCCATGTTGCCCATGCCAGCATTGTTGTTGGCGGAACCCGACTGGTTTTCGACGGCAATAATGATGAGTCGTCAATCAATGTAGAGAATAAAGACAGCAAAGCGAATCTTGTTCAGTCATGGTTATCGGTTGTCGATCCCCAGGTCACAAATAAGCAGGCGTTTATTATCACCCCGCCTCTTTTTCGCCTTGATGCCGGGCAAAAGAACAGTATTCGGGTTATTCGCTCTGGCGCCCCCCTACCTGCAGATCGGGAGTCTATGTACTGGCTCAATATTAAGGGTATTCCTTCTATTGATGATAATGCCTCCGCGAACCGCGTGGAAATCTCCATTAATACCCAAATAAAGCTTATATATCGACCGCCAGCATTAACAAAATCAACGCCTGATAGCCAGAGCCAACAATTAAAATGGCAGACGGCAGGTGATGTTATTACCGTAAATAACCCCACTCCCTATTATATGAACTTTGCCAGTGTGACGCTTAACAGCCATGAAGTGAAATCAGCGACCTTCGTTCCGCCAAAATCATCAGCGTCATTTAAATTGGGTTCTACTGCCGCCCCTCATGGCACGGTAACGTGGCGATTAATCAGCGATTATGGGATGAGTTTAGAGCCGCATTCCGGTTCATTCTAGCCATTAACGACTTCACTTTACTTTTACCCTTTCAGGACTTTTACTGTGCAATTCTCCAGAGTAGAGCCCCGTTCTCAATTAGCGTTATCGTTTCTCTTTATATGCTGTTCCATAAAACCAGCGTTAGCGCATGATCATTTTAATCCATTATCGTTGGAAAATGATGAACCGGGCGTGGAGAATGTCGATCTATCGGTTTTCGAAAAGGGGGGGCAGGCAGAAGGCACCTATAATGTTGATATTTATATTAATAACACCAGTGTTGAAACAAAAAATATTGCCTTTAAAAATAAAAAATCAGCAGATAATAAGCTCTCCCTACAGCCGTGTCTTAGCGTTGAACAACTCAAGCAGTGGGGCGTAAAAACAGAAAACTTCCCCGAGCTTAAAAATGACCCAAACGGGTGTACCGATCTTAGTCTGCTGGCTGGCGCTGTAGCAAAGTTTAATGTCATCGGTAACCGGCTGGATTTAGCGATCCCTCAAATTGCGTTGATCGCCGACCCGCGAGAATTCGTCCCTACCAGCGAATGGGATGAAGGCATTAATGCTTTTTTGCTGAACTACAGTTTTACCGGATCGCAGGATCACGATATTGATGAAAACCGGACGGAAAATAGCGAATACGCTAACCTGCGCCCTGGTATTAACATTGGCGCATGGCGTTTTCGCAACTACTCAACCTGGAATCATGATAGCGATGGGCAAAATAGCTGGGATTCTGCCTACACCTATGTTTCTCGCGATATCGAATTTTTAAAAGGACAGCTGATCGCCGGGGAAAATAACACGCCCGCGGACGTCTTTGACAGTATTTCATTTAAGGGCGTACAGATCTCTTCTGATGACGATATGTTGCCGGACAGTATGAAAGGGTTCGCCCCGGTCATTCGCGGGGTGGCCAAAAGCAGCGCGCAGGTAACCGTTGAACAAAACGGTTATACCATCTACAAAACTAACGTTCCGGCGGGTCCATTCGCCATTAATGATCTTTATCCAACCGGCGGTTCGGGCGACCTGTACGTCACCATCAAAGAATCCGATGGTTCTGAACAGCATTTCATTGTGCCCTACGCCAGCGTTCCGGTCTTACAGCGTGAAGGCCACCTGAAATACGACCTGACGGTAGGCCGCACGCGTTCATCAGATACGCATTCCGCACAACAAAATTTCGCAGAACTGACGGCCTTATACGGATTAGCAGGCGGCATAACCTCCTATGGCGGAATAGAGAGTACGCTGAGCAATGATGTTTATCATGCGGCGCTCATCGGGACAGGTTTAAACCTTGGCGATCTGGGCGCATTGTCTTTAGACGTCACCAACTCATGGTCAAAAATTAAAGCAGGCGATGTGGTTAGCGATACGCTTACCGGACAGTCCTGGCGTATTCGTTACAGCAAAGATATTCAGTCAACAGGCACCAATTTCACTGTCGCCGGTTACCGTTATTCGACCAAAGATTACTACGCTCTTGAGGATGTGCTGGATACCTATAGCGATAATAGTCACTATGATCATGTACGTAATCGCACCGACCTGTCGTTGTCGCAAGACATTATCTACGGTTCCATTTCACTCACTTTATATAATGAAGATTACTGGAATGACACTCATACCACATCATTAGGTATTGGCTATAACAACACATGGCATAACGTAAGCTATGGCATTAACTATTCTTATACGCTGAACGCCGATAATTCTCAGGATGAAGACGACGATACGGAAGACAGTAATGACCAGCAAATTTCAATCAATATTAGTATTCCGTTAGATGCCTTTATGCCGTCAACGTATGCCACCTACAATATGAACTCCGCGAAAGACGGCGATACCACGCATACTGTCGGTTTAAACGGCACTGCGCTGGCACAGAAAAATCTCTCATGGAGCGTTCAGGAAGGTTATTCCTCTCAAGAGAAAGCCACCAGCGGTAATGTGAGCGCAACCTATAACGGGACGTATGCGGATATTAACGGCGGGTATAGCTACGATAATCATATTCGTCGCCTGAATTATGGCGTTCAGGGCGGCGTACTGCTACATCGAAATGGCCTGACACTATCCCAGCCAATGGACGACGCCATCATATTGGTTAAAGCCCCTGGCGCAGCGGGTGTCCCCGTGAATAACGAAACGGGCGTGGACACCGATTTTCGGGGTTATGCCGTCGTACCTTATGCTTCGCCTTACCATCGTAATGAAGTGTCTTTAGATACGACAGGTATTAGAAAAAATATTGAGCTCATTGATACCAGTAAAACGCTGGTGCCTACCCGTGGCGCGGTGGTCAGGGCTGAATATAAAACCAATATTGGCTACAAGGCATTGATGGTATTAACCCGCATAAACAATCTGCCTGTTCCTTTTGGCGCGACCGTCTCGTCTTTAACAAAACCAGACAATCACAGCAGTTTTGTTGGTGATGCGGGGCAAGCCTGGTTAACCGGACTGGAAAAACAAGGGCGGTTATTAGTGAAGTGGGGGCCAACAGCAGCAGACCGGTGTCAGGTCTCTTATCGTATACCGAGCTCCCCCTCCGCTTCTGGCGTAGAAATCTTACACGAGCAATGCCAGTGATTCTGGTGGGATAAAAGATGAATATGAACAGATTTGCTGCATTAGCCGCCCTGTTAACGTTCACGGGTCTGGCATTATGGTCGCCCTCGATCAGCGCGGCATACAATACCGCAGATGCCGTAGACATTAACGTTACGGGATTAATTTATGCCGATCCGTGTACCGTGACGGTCCCCGACACGATCTCTCTTGGACAATATGCCCGGGCGGATATCGCCGTGGCCGGTGGCAATACCGCCACCATTCCTTTCACCATAAAAATGACGAATTGCCCGGCAACGACCACAAAAGCCGCGATTTCATTTAATGGCGTACCTTATCCCGATCCGAATTATGCTTCTGCGATTTATGCAAACAGCGCGGCCAATCCGGCGCAGGATTTAGGATTACAGCTTTTTAACCTGGACGGCAAAAGTCTGGTCAATCTGGCCAACAATGTCACTTACACGGTGGATATCAACAGTAATACCCATGAAGCCAATTTGCCTGTCGCCGCAAGGATGTATACCCCGTATGGAAAAGTCACGGCAGGGGATTTCACGTCCGTTGTGACGATCACTATCGCATGGCAATAACATCTTTCTATTTCACCTGATATAAAAGCAGGAATTTTTCATGAGAAGGTTATATCTGGCGCTTATTCTGCTGTTCGCGTATTCCAGTCATGGTTACGCCTCTTGTCGGCGTTCCGGTAATGAAGGCGCGATCACTATCACCCCGCCGTCGCAGCTTGTGGTGGATAGCCACGCCTATACCGCAGGCGAAGTGTTGTGGCAATCGGGCTGGGTTTCCACCTCCGAAGTCACAATGGATGGCTGTAGTCGCGATTATAAGGTCGGTTTTTTATATGAACCCGGTAGCGCGCAGTCAAATACATCAGCGACAATCAATGCGAATGACGGGAACAACACGCCGGTATTTAGCACAGGGATTTCCGGCGTGGACATTGCGATTAAAACCCAAACGAATGCTGGCCCTTACGATAATGTTATGCCAATCGATAATACCTACCATAATGGCGATGGCAATAAAACACACCATGCGATGGCTCCCGCCTACAATGTTGAACTGGTCGCCTTAGGCGGTCCGATCACCTCCGATACCGCGACATTCCAAAGCCCACTGGCGCGCGTATCTTTCCGCGATAGCGCAACGGAAGACTCCGGCGGCGATATCCTGACCCATCTGTATTTGGGGAATACGCAATTGATTATGAAAGCGATGGGATGTCGGGTAGAAACACCTGCCATCACCGTGGATTTAGGCAGCGTCAATTTAGGCAGTTTCGCTAACAGTCAAACCGCGGGCACAGGCGAGCAGGATATCTTATTGACCTGCGAACAAGGCACCGCTATTTCCGCATCGTTAAGCGCCCAACCGGCCAGCGGAAATAATCCTGATAATTCAGTCATCCAGTTGAGCAATGCAAGCGCGCCAACCAGCGCAACCGGCGTTGGCGTACAGTTGGGTATTCAGGCGCCGGACGCCGGTTTCTTTACCGACAGTTTGCCAATCAATCAAAAAATTGATCTCTTTACTCACACGATTACCACCAATGCCGATGGCAGCCAGACGGTTAACGGCGGAACCATGAATATGTCGACCACCCTGAAAATTAGCGCGCGCTACTATAAAACCGCCGCCACGGTAACGGCCGGGCAAGCGAATGCCACGGCAACATTAAACCTGACCTATAACTAACGGCATCACATTTTCTGGCGCTGCGCGGGAAAATGTTAACGCGCGCGCCCGTTAGATTTATTTCCACAAACGTAATTCGTCATCTTTTACTGGCGGTAATGACTTACGTTGCTGACAAGAGAGCGAATACCAGTCCAGATGGCGCGTCAGGAACATCACGCCGCCAAGCGCCAGTAGCAGAACGCCGGTACCCAGAAGCAACGAGCTATCTTCCGAACGCAGCAATCCCCACATCACGCCATCCAGCGCCAATAACGCTAACGTAAACAGCACGCTATTGCGCCATCCTTTCAGCACCGCCTGCAAATAAACGCTATTCATCAACGCGCCCACCAGGCTGGCGGCGATCCAGGCTGGCGTGAAACCGATATGTTCCGACAGTGCCAGCAACAGCAGGTAGAACATCACCAGCGATAACCCCACCAGCAGATACTGCATCAGGTGTAACCGCTGTCCCGTCAGGGTTTCGAAGACAAAGAAAGCCATAAACGTTAGCGTAATCAACAAAATGGCATATTTCGTCGCTCTGTCCGTCAGTTGATACTGATCGGCTGGCGTCGATACAGCGACGCTAAACGCCGGTAAGTTGTCCCAATCCACCTTTTGCGCATCAGCAAACTGTTCGCCGAGATTCGTGGCAAACTGGTTGGTTTGCCACTGGGCCTGAAATCCTGAACCGCTGATTTCGCGTTTACCGGGAAGAAAATCCCCCACAAAATTCGGATGCGGCCAGTTACTGGTCAGGGTCATTTCACTGCTACGCCCGACGGGAACCAGTGAAAAGCTGCCGGTTCCGCTTAAATTTAACGACATCGCCAACGTCAGGTTACGCGTCGCCCACTGACTGTCCGGCAGCGGGATATGAATGCACTCTCTACTTTCCAGTAAGCCGGTCCCCGGTTCTACAGTGAGCATTTCACCATTCACCTGCGGCGCTTTTACTGCGCTGATACCGCGCGCATCGCCGACGCCCACGACGATAAAGGGCTTTCCAAGGGTAATGTTCGGTCTGTTCAGCTCATGCAGACGGGCCACATCAAACTCCGCCTTTATCGCCATATCGGTATGCCACACCTGCCCCTGATAAATACCTATTTTTCGCGCTTCAACGTTTTGATTGCCTTCGACCAATAGCGACTCCGGCAGCCAAAAATAGAGATAGCTGCGCTTATACTGGACCTCTTTCTCCTCTTCCAGCACGGTATAGAGCTCTGTCACCGGAACCGCCACCAGCGGGCCGACAACCTTTTGCGGGCCGCTGGTACTCTGACGAATAGCGGCTTCTACATGGCTTCGATAATCAGCACGCTCCACGATGGTGTGCCGTACCATCATCAGGGGAATTAACAGCAGGATCATGGCGCCGCCTAACGTAATCATTTTCCACAACAGGGGGGATTTCAACATAGCGTTCTCCTTTGCAATGCCAGCAGTGTAAGAACGCGATGTGGGGAGAATTTGAAGTTATGTGAAGTGACGGTGAAGTGTCAACGAGGCCAGCACGCCGCCTTCGGGACGGTTGCACAACGTCACCTCACCGTTGAGGAGCCGCGCCGCCTCGCTGACAAACGCCAGCCCAAGCCCGCTGCTTTTACGCCCGTTTTCACGGGGCAACGAATAGAATCGGTCGAAAATGCGCGGCAGCGCAAAATCAGGAATACCACAGCCGGAATCCGTCACCTGCAGGATCGCTTTCTCTCCCATCGGCTGAGCGCTTAATGTGATAACGCCATTTTCAGGCGTAAAGTCGATGGCATTGTCCAACACATTGCCCAGCGCCTGCGCCAGAAGCTCCGCGTCGGCGACGACAACCAGCGAGGAAGGCCGTAGAGTAAGGGTGATATTTTTTGCCGCCAACTGAATACTGCGTGCCTCGCTAAGCTGCGTAAATAGCTCATCAACAGCAACCGGCGCGAGAGGGATATCCTGCCGGTTTTCCAGCCGCGCCTGGCGCAGCAGGGTTTCTACCAGCGCCTGCATTCGCGTATTTTGCGCCAGTATATTCTCTGTAAAGCGGGTAACCACATCCGCGGGCGGTCCTTCACGCAGAATCTCCGCCGCGCCGCGTATCGCCGCCAGTGGACTTTTCAGCTCATGAGTCAACGCATACACGTACTGCTCAATCTCATTCTTGCCTTCCAGCTTAATGCGCATACTCTCCAGCGCCTGCGCCAGTTTACGCAGCTCGCTGCTGCCTAATGCAGGTAACGCAAGCGGGCGGTTTTCGGTGACGGAATCCGCATAGCGCGTCAACCGGGCGATGGAGCGGTTAATCCACCAGACCATCCCCGCGCCAATCGCCAGCGCAATCCCCAGTAAAACGGCGCTGGCCCACAGAATGCGCCGTTCGCTGCACTTAATCACCGGCGCCATTGCCGCATTCGGTTTACCGACAGACAGGACACCGATAATCCGTCCATCGCTGATTATCGGCGCGGCTACGTACATCACCGTGCTATTGGGATCGGCAGCATCTTTTGCCGTGCTGCGGGCGCCATACTGTCCGCGCAGCGTAAGCCAGACGTCATTCCAGCGAGAATAATCCTGCCCCACCGCTCTGTTTTCCGAATCAAACAACACCTTCCCCTGCGCATCCGTCATGTAGACATGGTATTCATTACGCACTTTGACGATCCCGCTGATATTGGCGCGAAACGGGCGATGTTGCAGCTGGGCGAATGCCTTCGCCAACTGGCCGTCAGTCGGGTTGCCGGAAAGGAGATCGTCGCGGGCCAGCGCCGCCAGCAGCGTCGCGGTGTCAATCAGCGTCCCTTCCGTCGCGCGGCGGACGCCGGGCTTTACCTCCTGCACGAAGATAGACAGCACAAACACGGCGGCGACGGCGACAATAAGAAAGTAGCCCAGCAGCAAACGCATTCCGATGCGCATCAGACGCTCCTCAGGCTGTATCCCATTCCACGATGCGTGTTAATTGGCGAGAGATCCTGGTTGATCGCGCGTAGCTTAGCGCGCAGGGTTTTGATGTGTGTATCGACCGTCCGATCGAAGGTCTCCTGGGCATCAGACCAGACAATATCCATCAATTGCTGGCGCGAGTACACGCGCTCCGGCGACAGCAGCAGGGTTTTAAGGAGCAGAAACTCATAACGCGTCAGCGAGAGCGGCGTACCAAACCAGGCGATCTGCGCCGCCGGTTCATTGAGTTCAAAATGTCCGGTACGCACCACCGGCGACGGCGCAGCAAACTTTTTCACCCGGCGCAGCAGCGTGCGCACGCGGGCGCTCACTTCGCGCGGCGAGAACGGCTTGGCGACATAATCATCTGCGCCGATCTCCAGACCAAGCAATCGATCCACTTCATCGCTACGGGCAGTCAGGAAAAGAATCGGCAGCGCAGGATGGCGTTCCAGCAACTGCCGACACAGCTCAAAGCCGCTGATATCCGGTAGTCCCACATCGAGAATCACCGCATCTGGCCGTTGCTGACGCGCTTTTTCCAGCGCGGGCAGCCCGCGAGCGAATAGCTCAACGGTAAACCCTTCCAGTTGCAGGGTGTAGATGAGCGTATCGGCGATTCCCTGTTCATCCTCGACTAACCAGACCTGCGGTTGCTGCATACGCTTTCCCTGTTATTGTCGCCACGGCATGACCGGCACCGCGCTGATGGCGTTCTTCGGCGACCCGTCGACCACTTTGTCGGAGTAGGCCAGATACGCCAGCGTGTTGCGTTTCTCATCATAGAAACGTACGACCTGTAATGACTTAAATATCAATGAGGTGCGTTTTTTGAAAACCACCTCTCCCTGCGCCTTGCCGTTCTTAATTTTGTCGCTCAGTTCAATAGGCCCGACCTGCTGACAAGAGATAGCGGCGTCAGACGTATCTTCCGCCAGCCCCAATCCGCCTTTTATGCCGCCCGTTTTCGCCCGGCTAACATAGCACGTCACGTTTTTGACATCAGGATCGTCAAAAGCTTCCACCACGATTTTATGGTCAGGGCCGAACATTTTAAATACCGTATCGACTGAACCAATTTGTTCCGCGCGGGCGCTCTGCCCCAGCAGCAACAAAATTGAGAAAAGTACTAAGCTCTTGTATTTCATATTGTTACCATTCATAAAAGTTACGTTGCGTAATTATTAGACATTCTAAAATAAAATGGTTATAGATCACAGGATTAGAATAATTACCTGTCACGTTGCCTAAAAAAAGCATTTAAGCTCAAAAAAAACACTGAATGCTAAAAGAACAAAAAATGCTATTATCCTCTTACCTGATATCGGGCGCTCGTTGTTGAAAGGATGGGGATATTTTATGGATCAGGCTGGCATAATTCGCGACCTGTTAATCTGGCTGGAAGGTCATCTGGATCAGCCGCTGTCACTTGACAATGTGGCGGCAAAAGCAGGCTATTCCAAGTGGCACCTACAGAGAATGTTTAAGGACGTGACGGGCCACGCTATTGGCGCTTATATCCGCGCCCGTCGTTTATCGAAATCAGCAGTGGCGCTGCGTTTAACCGCGCGTCCAATTCTGGATATTGCTCTTCAGTACCGCTTCGATTCTCAGCAAACCTTTACGCGCGCCTTTAAGAAACAGTTTTCCCAGACGCCAGCGTTGTATCGTCGCTCCCCCGGAATGGAGCGCCTTTGGCATTCGCCCGCCATTACGGCTGGGCGAGTTTACCGTGCCGGAACATCAGTTCGTTACGCTGGAAGATACGCCGCTGCTTGGCGTCACGCAGAGCTATTCCTGCTCGCTGGAACAGATTTCCGACTTCCGCCACGAAATGCGCGTGCAATTCTGGCATGATTTCCTCGGTCATTCGCCAACTATTCCACCAGTGCTTTATGGGCTTAATGAAACGCGCCCCAGCATGGAGAAAGACGATGAGCAGGAAGTATTCTATACCACCGCACTGCCGCAAGAGCAGGCTGATGGCTATGTTCAGTCGGCGCATCCCGTGCTGTTGCAGGGCGGTGAATACGTCATGTTCACCTATGAAGGGTTAGGAACCGGCGTGCAGGATTTTATCCTGACCGTTTACGGCACCTGTATGCCAATGCTGAATCTGACCCGTCGTAAAGGGCAGGATATAGAGCGATACTACCCGTCAGAAGATACCAAAACCGGCGATCGCCCTATCAACCTGCGCTGCGAATTTCTGATCCCGATTCGCCGTTAACGCTGTAGCTCATCCAATGCAGGGGCGTCCAGATGCGAAACGTCCCCTGCGGTTTCTACCACCCAGCCAGACGCCAGCCACTGACTTTCCTGGTAATCGATACGGGAAATAGAGCAGTTGCGCAAACGTAACCGGCGTTCCGCCCAGGCGGGTAGTCCCAGGATAGTACTGACCAGACAGCCCAACGCGATACCGTGACTGACTAATAAAGGTCGGCTGCCCTGCGGTAGCTCCAGACAGGACGCCAGCGCGGCATGAACGCGATCGCTCAACTCCTGCATCGATTCCCCACCAGGAATGCGGCCATCCTGCGTGCCGTTGACCAGCTGACGACGCCAGCCCTCTTCTTCTTCCGTCAGCGAATCGATCTGGCGCTTTTCCAGCACGCCCATATCCAGCTCGCGCAGGCGGGAGTCAAAGGTAATATCACACCCGCACGCCTGGGCGATAATCTCCGCCGTGCGTTTTGTGCGGCCTAAATCGCTGCTGATGATATGGGTGATGCCGAGGCTGCGGGCGCGTTCTCCTACCTGCATGGCCTGCTGCTCTCCTTTTGCCGTCAGGGGACTGTCCGATTGGCCCTGAATACGTCGCTCGGCGTTCCACTGCGTTTCACCGTGGCGAACAAGGTATACCTGTAACATGTTTTTTTTCCGTTATACTGCGATAAATTTTTAAAACTGAGCTTAATTATGCACCAGGTTATCTCTGCGACCACCAATCCTGCCAAAATTCAGGCAATTCTACAGGCATTTGAAGAGATTTTCGGCGAAGGATCGTGCCATATTACACCCGTCGCCGTCGAGAGCGGCGTACCGGAGCAGCCCTTCGGAAGCGAGGAAACGCGTGCTGGCGCACGAAATCGCGTGGGTAATGCGCGACGCCTGCATCCACAAGCTGATTTCTGGGTAGCCATTGAAGCCGGAATTGACGATGACGCCACCTTCAGTTGGGTGGTGATTGATAACGGCGTTCAGCGCGGTGAAGCGCGATCGGCCACGCTGCCGCTGCCCGCCGTCATTCTCGACAGAGTCCGCCAGGGGGAAGCGCTTGGCCCAGTGATGTCGCAGTACACAGGTATTGACGAGATTGGTCGCAAAGAGGGCGCCATTGGCGTATTTACCGCCGGAAAATTAACGCGCTCCAGCGTTTACTACCAGGCGGTGATCCTGGCGCTCAGCCCGTTTCATAACGCGGTGTATCGATAATTATTTGCGCTATGTTGTAGGCCTGATAAGCACAGCGCCATCAGGCATTTCGCGGCGATGTTGCCGGATGGCCGCTTCGTCTTATCCGGCCTACGAGCAAATCAGGCGCTTTTCAGCAGTATCTGCTCAAGCCAATGACGCAGTTCAACCGGCGCGGATTTCAGGCTGTTTGACCCGCGTGTGATGGTAGCGATGCCCGCCCCCAGCTCGGTTTTCAACTCGCGCTGGCTCATTTCGCCACGCAGCAACTCCTCAATAATGCGCACGCGCGTTCCCAGCGCTTCACGCTCGTCCGGCGTAAGCATCAGTTGTAATAAAGGCAGATGCAGATCCTCTGCATATGCCTGACGGAGTAACTCCACAAAACGAAGCCACTCCTGATTACGTTGTTCGGCGATAGCCGATGAATAAGGGGAATGCTGGGTCATGTTATACCGCCGTTTGTACTGTTACACGAGTACAAATGATAACATAACCCGTCTGCATTAATACCGTCGCTGCCACTCAGAGTCGCTCATTAAGGCCTCTTTCTGTCCCATAAAGTGGCGATAGTAAGCGTCATAGGCCAGAACGTTTTTCACGTAGCCGCGCGTTTCCGAAAAGGGAATGCTTTCGACAAACGCTACGGCATCGATACGCCCGGCGCTATTGCCAAGCCAGGTGCGCACGCGTCCCGGCCCGGCGTTATACGCCGCCGATGCAAAAATGCGGTTATTACCAAACTGCTGATAGACATACTGCAAATAGCTGGTGCCAATGTTGATGTTGGTCTCCGGCTCCAGCAGTTGGCCGGGGCCGCGGTAGTCCGGAATCGAAAACATTTTCACCGTATGGGTGGCCGTTCCCGGCATAATCTGCATTAAACCGCTGGCCCCTACCGGTGATTTTACTTTCGGGTTCCAGGCGCTCTCCTGGCGGGCAATCGCCATGGCATAGCTTTGTGAGATATCTTTTCCGCGGGTATAGCGGGTAAAAAGATCGTTATACGCCAGCGGGAAACGCTCCTCCAGATGATCCCACAGTTTTCCGGCGATCGTCGCCTGTACGCTCAGATCCCACCAGTGCTGGTTAAACGCATAGCGCGCCAGCTGCGCCTGTTCAGATTTACTACGGCTTTTTACCAGATTCGCCCATTCGCTGCGCGCCGTGTTATCCAGGTTCCAGTACATCAGCTCCCGTACACGCGCCATCTCCGGCCCCTGCGTCAACGCGCTGTTTACGTTGGCGGGCGCTTTATCGATTTTAAGCGTGTACTCTTCGCCTAAACGCTGCGCCGCGACCATCGGATAAAAACCGCGCTTCTGCATTAAAGCATGAAGGATCTCTTTCGCTTCGGCGTCACGACCGCGCTCCAGCAATAAATCCGCCTGCCAGTAACGCCACTCGTCTTTCTCTTTCGCCTCCATTGGCAGGCGGGCAAGCCAGGTATTGAGACCGCGACGATCGCCCATCCCCAGCGCCATACGCACGCGCCGCTCGATAAGCGACGTCGATTGCGAGCGCATAATCGCGTCATCGCGCCATTTCGCCTGCGCATCGGTCACATCGTTGCCCATCAGTCGCCAGGCAACGATATCGCGCAGCGCCTGCGTTTGTTCCTCATTAAGTTTCTGCGCCTGTACCAGCGAGGGGATCATCAGACGCGCATTTTCCGCGTCCTGGCGGGCGACGCTGGCAAACGCGACTTCCGCCATCTGGCGGGTAAAATCGGTGGCGCCGGTGGTGCGTGCAAAGGTCAACACGTTATTAGGGTCATTAGCGAGGGTAATGATCGCTGAGGCGATCGTTTGATATTCCGCCGGCATCTGTCCGGCCAGCACCGTAACCAGCCCCGTATTTCCGGCTTTCATCGCCAGCCGAATACGTTCCAGATACGCCAGCGGGTCTTGCTTGCCGGAGGTCCGCCAGACGCTGAACAGTTTATCGCAGGCATTCGGCTGACTTTTGCCGGTCAGCCAAAGGTCTTTCGCGCCCTGCCAGGCCGCTTCCGTTTGCCCGGTACTCCATTTCGCGTAGTAATAGTTACATTGCGCTTCCGTGGCGCCGGGTTTCTCCGGGCTAAACGCCAGCAAGCCGCGCCAGTCTTCACGACGCGCCAGCTCATTGACGAAGCGCGATTGCAGCGTACGCGCAGGCGGAAGCGTAGGATTGGCGCGCACAAACTGCGTGACGGCAATCGCCGGTTGGTTCATCAAATCGTCGGTGATCTTACGGTATTCCAGATACGGGTAGAGCGGATAATCTTTCAGACCCGGCATCATCTGCTCTACCACATCCATCTGGCGGTTGTCCCAGGCCTGCTTAATCTGCGCATAGCGGTTACGCTGCTCTTCCAGTGAGTCGGCCCGCGCGAGGTGACAAAAGGTCAACAGGCATACGCTGGCGGCGACGAGACGCCAGACAAATGGTTTGGCTCTATCCACAAGCACTTCCTCAATTGTTATCCAATGCAGCATCATGCCGCGTAATGAATTTATGCTAACCAGTCATAGCCATTTGCGCCACGTTACGGACACTTTTTTACTTTTATTGCGAGTGCGATCTGCTGGCTGGGCTTAGGCAGGGAAAAAGGCTACACTTCGCCTTTGAAATCTATTCACCATCACGATAAACATAGAGGCGAAGTCCAACGTGGCTCAATTCGTTTATACCATGCATCGTGTCGGCAAAGTGGTTCCGCCGAAACGTCATATTCTGAAAAACATCTCGCTGAGCTTCTTCCCTGGCGCCAAAATCGGCGTGCTGGGCCTTAACGGCGCCGGTAAGTCTACCCTGCTGCGCATCATGGCGGGTCTCGATAAAGATATCGAGGGCGAAGCGCGCCCGCAGCCCGGCATTAAGATTGGCTACCTGCCGCAGGAACCTCAGCTAAACCCGGAACACACGGTACGCGAGTCGATTGAAGAGGCCGTTTCGGAAGTGGTTAACGCCCTCAAACGTCTGGATGAAGTGTACGCGCTGTACGCCGATCCGGATGCCGACTTCGACAAGCTGGCCGCAGAGCAGGGCCGGCTTGAAGAGATTATCCAGGCGCACGACGGTCATAACCTGAACGTGCAGCTTGAGCGTGCTGCTGACGCCCTGCGTCTGCCGGACTGGGATGCCAAAGTCGAAAAACTGTCCGGCGGCGAGCGCCGCCGCGTGGCGCTGTGCCGTCTGTTGCTGGAAAAGCCGGACATGCTGCTGCTCGACGAACCCACCAACCACCTGGATGCCGAATCTGTTGCGTGGCTGGAACGTTTCCTGCACGACTTCGAAGGCACCGTCGTGGCGATTACCCACGACCGTTACTTCCTCGATAACGTCGCCGGCTGGATTCTGGAACTTGACCGCGGCGAAGGTATTCCGTGGGAAGGCAACTACTCCTCCTGGCTGGAGCAGAAAGATCAGCGTCTGGCGCAGGAAGCGTCTGCCGAAGCGGCGCGCCGTAAATCCATTGAGAAAGAGCTGGAGTGGGTGCGTCAGGGCGCGAAAGGCCGTCAGTCGAAAGGTAAGGCGCGTCTGGCTCGCTTTGAAGAACTGAACAGCGTTGAGTATCAGAAACGTAACGAAACCAACGAACTGTTTATTCCACCAGGACCGCGCCTGGGCGACAAAGTCATTGAAGTCAGCAACCTGCGTAAATCCTACGGCGACCGCGTACTGATCGACGACCTGAGCTTCTCGGTGCCGAAAGGCGCTATCGTCGGGATCATCGGGCCAAACGGCGCGGGTAAATCGACCCTGTTCCGCATGATGTCCGGTCAGGAGCAGCCTGATAGCGGCACCATTACGCTGGGTGAAACCGTCAAGCTGGCCTCGGTCGATCAGTTCCGCGACGCGATGGACAACAGCAAAACCGTCTGGGAAGAAGTGTCCGGCGGGCTGGATATCATGAAGATCGGCAACACTGAAATGCCAAGCCGCGCCTATGTAGGCCGCTTCAACTTCAAAGGCGTCGATCAGGGCAAACGCGTTGGCGAATTGTCCGGCGGTGAGCGTGGTCGTTTGCATCTGGCGAAGCTGCTGCAGGTGGGCGGCAACGTCCTGCTGCTCGACGAACCGACGAACGACCTGGATATCGAAACCCTGCGCGCGCTGGAAAACGCCCTGCTGGAGTTCCCTGGCTGCGCGATGGTTATCTCGCACGACCGTTGGTTCCTTGACCGTATCGCCACCCACATTCTGGATTATCAGGATGAAGGTAAGGTGGAATTCTTCGAAGGTAACTTTACCGAATACGAAGAGTACAAGAAACGCACACTGGGCGCCGAGGCGCTGGAGCCGAAGCGTATCAAGTACAAGCGTATTGCCAAATAAACGTCTGAATGCCGGGTGGCGCTTGCGCTTACCCGGCCTACAAACCCAGCGATTCCAATACGTTGTGAAACTGTAGGCCTGATAAGACGCGGTAAGCGTCGCATCAGGCATTGGTTCTTATCCCTGCTCGCCCATCATCTCTTTCACCAGTTCCACACAACGCAAAAAACGGCCATCGTAATCAGCCTCTTTAACGTGAACGAACTCAATGTTGTTCTCTTTCAGCATCTCGACCAACAGGCTCTGGAACGCTTTGCGATCCACTGAACTGCCCAGGCTTCGCAGTCCGTCAGCTACCCACGGCGTATTATTCTCCAGCAAAATCACCAGGTCGAAGCGATACTCGTCGATCAGCGCCTGGACAAACGGATGCTCGCGCCCTTCGTATTTTTTGCAAAATGCCTGGGTGGTGACGAAATCGGTATCGATAAACGCCACTTTATTCGCATATTTCACTGCGAAATCAATATATTGCGCATGGCCCAGCGCAATTTTATCGTAGTCGGAATACTGTAACGCTATCTCATCGCCGCCCAGATGCGAAAAGACATAGTCGCGGCCATATTCCCAGGCGCTGGTGGTATTAAAAATATTGGCGAGCTTATTGACCAGCGTAGACTTGCCGCTTGATTCCCCGCCCAGAATCGCGACGGTACGCACAAAAAACGGCTTCACTTCGGTAGGAATATATTCCCAGTAACGAAACGGATTTTCGCGGATTTGCGCCCCGCTGATATTCATAAACGTGCGTTCAGGATCGACCAGCACCGTCTCAATCCCTAAATGCTCAAGATACTGCGGCGCATCAGCCTCTTCGGAAGTGTAGATCCAGCTCGGCTGTATTCCCTTCTCTGCCATAAACGCTTTAATGCCGTTGCTCCAGACGTCCCAGCCATGCGGATAAGGCTCCATCCCCTCTTCATTAAAGGCGTGGATGCGAATATTTTTTTGGTATTTGAAGGTTTGCAATAACCAGCGCAGGCGATCCGACACGGTGGGCTGCTGCGACATGGCGCTATCTTCAAACAGCCCGCGGTCGCGCGTATCGTCATATCCCATAATGATGTGCAACTCATCCACCTGGCTACAGGCGCGCTGGATCAAGTAGATGTGCCCGGTATGCAATGGATAAAATTTACCGAACACCACGCCAATGTTTTTCTGTCGGCGGGGGAAACTCCAGCCCGAGAAAACGGTGTAGCGCCTCCAGTTTTTGCGCGCTGGGGCTTTTGATTTTGGCGTTAAGTAACTGACTCAGATACCCCTTGGTCATACCGCTGGCGTCAGCCACCTGTTGCAGAGTGCAACCTTGCTGCTTAATCGCGGTTTTGAGATAGTCGAACGATGACACAAGAGCCTCCTGCTGGAAAAATCGCATAACACTGCCTGACGGCGCTTCGCTTATCAGGCCTACAACATCAATCCGTATCAATCCGTAGGCCGGATAAGACGCATTGCATCGCCATCCGGCAAATTATACAACATCACTACATACAGAGAATTATAAGTCGTCAAACACGCTTAACGCATCTGCGAGCTTTTTAACACCGAACACCTGCATTCCTTCCGGCGGCTTTTTCGGTACGTTGGCGGCAGGCACAATCGCCCGACGAAAACCGTGTTTCGCCGCCTCGGAAATACGCTCCTGCCCGCTCGGCACCGGACGAATCTCGCCTGCCAGCCCCACTTCGCCAAACACCACCAGATCCTGCGGCAACGGCCTGTCACGCAGGCTGGAGACCATCGCCAGCAGTAAAGCCAGATCCGCGCTGGTTTCGGTGACTTTCACGCCGCCGACCACGTTGACGAAGACGTCCTGATCCGACATTTGCAGACCGCCGTGTCGGTGCAGCACCGCCAGCAGGATAGCCAGACGGTTTTGTTCCAGACCGACCGCCACGCGTCTGGGGTTCGCCATCATCGAGTGATCGACCAGCGCCTGAATCTCCACCAGCAACGGTCGCGTGCCTTCCCAGACGACCATCACTGAACTGCCGGAAGTGACCTCATCGCCGCGGCTTAAAAAGATGGCGGACGGATTGCTCACTTCGCGCAACCCCTGTTCGGTCATGGCGAAGACACCCAGCTCATTGACTGCGCCAAAGCGGTTTTTGTGGCTGCGCAGCGTGCGGAAACGAGAATCGGCGTCGCCGTCGAGCAATACTGAGCAATCGATACAGTGTTCCAGTACTTTCGGCCCGGCCAGCGACCCGTCTTTGGTGACGTGGCCGACCATCACGATCGCCACGCCGCGCGTTTTGGCGAAGCGCGTCAGGTAGGCTGCCGTTTCGCGGACCTGGGCGACACTGCCCGGCGACGACTGGATGTCCGCCATATGCATCACCTGTATGGAGTCGATCACCATCAGTTTCGGCTGTTCTTCTTCGGCAATCAGGCAGATCTGCTCGATGCTGGTTTCGGAGAGCATATTCAGATTAGCGGTCGGCAGGCCGAGACGGTGCGCGCGCATCGCCACCTGCTGTAGCGACTCTTCGCCGGTGACGTACAGCGTTTTCATCTGCTCGGCAAGTTTGCACAGCGTTTGCAGCAGCAACGTTGATTTGCCCGCGCCGGGGTTACCGCCAATCAAAATGGCGCTGCCGGGTACCACCCCGCCGCCCAGCACGCGGTCAAACTCTTTAAAACCGGTAGAAAAGCGCGGCAGTTCCTCAAGACTGATGTCAGACAGTTTCTGCACTTTTGATACGCCCGCACTGCCGGCGTATCCGCTCAGACGTTCGTTACGCGCCACCGTCGGCGACGCGGCAAGGCGCACCTCAGTAATGGTGTTCCAGGCCTGGCAGGCGCTGCACTGCCCCTGCCAGCGTGGGTAATCGGCACCACATTCATTACAAACAAAGGCGCGTTTGGGAGCTTTTGCCACGTTTTACCTCTTTCGTTAACGCTGTTGCCGGATGGCGCTGGCGCTTATCCGGCCTACGGTCGCCTTGCCATTGGGCAGATTAATCATTTCTGGTTCATGCTGCCGGAGAGAATGCAAAACACGCCCATCAGGTCAGCGTGGCGGATCGTAATCTCCGTCTTTTCGTTTACTTTTGGCTTGGCATGGAAGGCAATACCTAACCCTGCCGCTTTGATCATTGGCAGATCGTTAGCGCCGTCGCCAATCGCCACCGTCTGCGCCAGCGGGATGTCATGCTCTTGCGCCAGACGAAGCAAGGTATTGGCTTTATACTCAGCATCCACAATATCGCCGATAACGTGACCGGTAAATTTACCGTCCATGATCTCCAGCTCATTGGCGACCGCCGCCGTCAGGCGTAGCTGGTCACGCAGATAGTCGGCGAAGAAAGTGAAGCCGCCGGAGGCGATAGCGATTTTCCAGCCGAGCGCTTCCAGTTTTAGCACCAACTGCGTTAATCCTGGCATTAGCGGCAGATTCCCGCGCACCTGGCGCAAAATATCGGCATCCGCGCCTTTCAGCGTCGCCACGCGGCTGCGCAGGCTGGCGGTAAAATCAAGCTCGCCGCGCATCGCGCGCTCCGTCACTTCAGCCACCTTCTCACCGGTACCGGCCAGCTTAGCGATTTCATCGATACACTCAATCTGGATCGCCGTGGAATCCATATCCATGACCAGCAGCCCCGGCGTGCGCAAATGCGGAATTTTACCCAGCGGCGCGACATCCAGCTGCGCCTCATGCGCCAGCCGCGTCGCACGCGGCGTCAGCGACCCCGCCAGACGAATGACCTGATAATCCTCCACGCACCAGGCGGCGACAATCACCATTGCCGCGCCCAGTTTGGTCTGATATTGAGTTAAACGCTGCTTATCCAGCCCGCGCCCATACAGCAGCCAACCGCTGCGGCCTGCATGGTAATCCAGAGGCATCACCTCGTCGCCGCTTAAAGAAAGAGGCAAACCAGGCCATAAAGAGACATCTTCAGGCAGATCGCACCAGGTAATGTTAGGCATTAAAGCTCCTGTAAATCGTTCAGGCCGGTAACCGCCCCGCGGAAAATAACGCATGAGGCTACCTTGTAACCATCGCTTCTGGCAACATTAAGCCTCAAATTTTCAGCAGGTGGAATATGGCTCGCGCAAAACTGAAATTTCGGCTGCATCGTGCAGTCATTGTATTGTTCTGTCTCACACTGCTCGTCGCGCTCATGCAGGGCGCGTCTTGGTTTAGTCAAAACCACCAGCGACAGCGCAATCCACAGCTGGAAGAGCTGGCCCGCACGCTGGCGCGCCAGGTGACGCTCAACATCGCCCCGCTGATGCGCAGCGAAACACCGGATGAAAATCGCATCAACGCCGTGCTGCGTCAGCTCACGCAAGAGAGCCGTATTCTGGATGCCGGCGTCTATGATGAACAGGGCGATCTTATTACTCGCGCTGGCGAAAGCGTCAACGTGCGCGACAGGCTGGCGCTGGATGGCAAAAAAGCGGGCAGCTATTTTAACCAACAAATTGTCGAGCCTATCCAGGGGAAAAACGGCCCATTGGGCTACCTGCGTCTGACGCTGGATACCCACACTCTGGCCACCGAAGCAAAACAGGTCGATAACACCACAAACATTCTACGCCTGATGCTGCTACTCTCGCTGGCGATAGGCGTGGTGCTGACGCGCACCTTGCTACAAGGTAAACGCACCCGCTGGCAGCAGTCACCCTTCCTGTTAACGGCCAGCAAGCCTGTTCCGGAAGAGGAAGAGCGTGAGGAAAAAGAGTAAAATGACGGCTTAATAAAGGTAAGGAAAACCACCATGACAACATTACGCCTGCTTATTTCTGACTCTTACGATCCCTGGTTTAACCTGGCGGTCGAGGAGTACATTTTCCGCCAGATGCCCGCCACCCAGCGCGTGCTGTTCCTGTGGCGCAACGCGGACACGGTGGTCATTGGACGCGCGCAAAACCCGTGGAAAGAGTGTAATACGCGGCGTATGGAAGAAGATAACGTCCGTCTGGCCCGCCGTAGCAGTGGCGGCGGCGCGGTATTCCATGACCTCGGTAATACCTGCTTTACCTTTATGGCCGGTAAACCGGAATACGATAAAACCATCTCCACCCATATTGTGCTCGCGGCGCTGAATTCGCTGGGCGTCATGGCCGATGCTTCGGGACGCAACGATCTGGTCGTAAAAACGCCGGACGGCGATCGCAAAGTCTCCGGTTCAGCCTATCGCGAAACCAAAGATCGCGGCTTCCATCACGGTACGCTGCTGCTGAACGCCGACCTCAGCCGTCTGGCAAACTATCTGAATCCGGATAAAAAGAAACTTGCGGCGAAAGGAATCACCTCCGTTCGCTCCCGCGTAGCCAATCTTACCGAGTTATTACCGGGTATCACCCATGAACAGGTCTGCCAGGCGGTCACGGAAGCCTTTTTCGCCCATTACGGCGAACGCATCGACGCGGAAGTGATTTCACCGGATAAAACGCCGGATCTGCCGAATTTTACCGAAACCTTTGCGCGCCAGAGCAGTTGGGAGTGGAATTTCGGCCAGGCACCGGCGTTCAGCCATCTGCTGGACGAGCGTTTCACCTGGGGCGGCGTCGAGCTGCATTTTGACGTAGAGAAAGGTGTGATTACCCGCGCACAGGCGTTTACCGATAGCCTGAACCCGGCACCGCTGGAAGCGCTGGCGGGGCGGCTGCAAGGCTGCCAGTATCGGGCGGATAAACTACAGGAAACGTGCGAAGCGCTGATAGCGACGTTTCCGGAACAGGAGAGTGAGTTGCGGGAACTGGCGAATTGGGTCGCAGGGGCCGTGCGTTAAAGAATTGCCGGATGGCGGCTACGCCTTATCCGGCCTACAAATGAGTGCTTTCTGTAGGCCGGATAAGCAACGCGCCATCCGGCATTACCGCCATTCACCAGCGTCAAGATCCCTCACCTCCCCCGCCCAATCAACCGGGTAAACGCCATTGCGAACATCACGATGAAAGGTCGAAAACGGCCAATCCTGCACCCGCCTTACCCAACCGTGCTTCACGGGGTTGAAGTAGAGGTAATCGACATGTCGGCGAAAATCCTTTTCGTCGCGAATCGTGTGCTCCCAGAATCGTGGCTGCCACACGTCATGGCGCATTATCGATTTGGTAAATAACTTTTTAAGCTCCCGCCAGCGAGATGAAAAGTCACAATCGTTCTCAGGAAGCGTCCAGATGCAATGCAGATGCTCAGGCAACACGACAAAAGCATCAATTTGAAAAGGCTTCGTATTTTTCACTCGGCGAATCGCAGAGCGTAATTCCGCAATCTGGCGGACAAGTAAATCACTTTTCCGGTTTTTCAGATTAACCGTGAAAAACCAGGTTCCACCGTTAATGTAATAACGACGATAGTTCGACATTTTGTTCATTCCTTAAACAAAATCCAAACGTAACGGGTTAATAGCAAAAGGCAATGCGGAGAGGGTAATTCGGGAATGAGGCTCGCAGTATAAACAGCAAATTGCCGGATGGCGGCTACGCCTTATCCAGCCTACAAATCGATCCTGTAACAATCGCAGGCCGTTGTAGGCCCGGTAAGCGAAGCGCCACCGGGCACAGCACAATCTTACTCTTTATCGCCCAGCAGTACGGATTCCAGCGCGATTTTGATCATGTCGTTGAAGGTCGTCTGACGTTCAGCGGCAGTGGTCTGCTCGTGGGTACGGATATGGTCAGACACGGTGCAGATGGTCAGCGCTTTCGCGCCAAATTCAGCCGCAACGCCGTAGATACCCGCCGCTTCCATCTCTACGCCCAGTACGCCGTATTTTTCCATCACGTCGAACATTTCGCCGTCCGGAGAATAGAACAGATCCGCGGAGAACAGGTTGCCCACGCGCGCGTCTACGCCCAGCGCTTTTGCCGCGTCAACCGCGTTACGTACCATGTCGAAGTCAGCGATAGCCGCAAAGTCATGATCTTTGAAACGGATACGGTTCACTTTGGAGTCGGTGCAGGCCCCCATACCGATCACCACGTCACGCAGTTTGACGTCCATGCGCACAGCGCCGCAGGAGCCGACGCGAATGATTTTCTTCACGCCGAAATCGGTGATCAGCTCTTTGGTGTAGATGGAGCAGGACGGGATACCCATACCGTGGCCCATCACGGAGATCTTACGGCCTTTGTAAGTCCCGGTGAAACCTAACATGCCGCGAACGTTGTTCACTTCGCGGACATCTTCGAGGAAAGTCTCAGCAATGTGCTTCGCACGCAGCGGGTCGCCCGGCATCAATACGACGTCAGCGAAATCACCCATTTCTGCATTAATATGTGGAGTTGCCATCTTCAGTTCCCTTTAAATTTGTTGTTATTGCCTGATGGCGGCTACGCCTTATCAGGCCTACAAAACGTGTGTAAAAACAGTGAAATACCCTAAGGATTTCGCGTTGTAGGAAGGCGACGAATTCGTGAATCCCCGGGAGCATAGATTAACTATGTGACCGGGGTGAGCGAATGAAGTCAACGCATCTACAGCGCGAAAGACAACGGGTATCACAGCATGTTTTTACCGTAGTCCATCGGCGATGTACCAAAGTAGGTCGCCAGCGTCTGGCCGATATCCGCAAAGGTTTCACGGTGACCTAAAGAGCCCGGTTTGACTTTCGGACCGTAGATCAGCACCGGAATGTGCTCACGGGTATGGTCAGTACCGGTCCAGCTCGGGTCACAGCCGTGGTCAGCGGTCAGGATCAGAATGTCATCTTCACCCACCAGCTCCATCAGCTCCGGCAGACGGCGGTCAAACAGCTCCAGACCTGCGGCGTAGCCCGCGATGTCGCGACGGTGGCCCCAGGAAGAGTCGAAGTCAACGAAGTTAGTGAAAACGATGGTTTTATCGCCCGCTTCTTTCATCTCTTTGAGGGTCGCGTCGAACAGCGCGTCCAGACCGGTCGCTTTCACTTTCTTAGTGATGCCGCAGTTGGCGTAGATGTCGGCAATCTTACCGACGGACACCACGTGGCCCTGTTTTTCATCGACCAGTTTCTGCAGCACGGTCGGCGCTGGCGGTTCTACGGCCAGGTCGTGACGGTTGCCGGTACGCTGGAAGTTACCGGCCTTGTCGCCGATAAACGGACGCGCGATCACGCGGCCAATGTTGTAGCCGCCTTCGGTCAGCTCTTCACGGGCGATTTCGCACAGCTCGTAGAGTTTATCCAGGCCAAAGGTCTCTTCGTGGCAGGCAATCTGGAACACGGAGTCAGCGGAGGTGTAAAAAATCGGCTTGCCGGTTTTCATGTGCTCTTCGCCGAACTGGTCCAGAATGACCGTACCGGAAGAGTGGCAGTTACCGAGATAGCCCGGCAGGTTGGCGCGTTTTACCAGCTTATCCAGCAGTTCCTGCGGGAAGCTGTTTTCGTGGTCGCTGAAATAGCCCCAGTCGAACAGCACCGGCACGCCGGCGATTTCCCAGTGGCCGGACGGCGTATCTTTGCCGGAGGACAGTTCGTGCGCCCATGCGTATGCGCCAATAACGTCCGCGTTGCCGTCCATGCCGGCGGCAATTTTACCGGTAGAGCCTTCATACGCTTTCACCAGCCCCAGACGAGTCAGGTTAGGCAGATTCAACGGGCCCTTACGGCCATTGTCAGCTTCGCCTTTGGCGCAAGCTTCTGCGATGTGGCCCAGAGTGTCGGAACCTACGTCGCCAAAACGATCCGCGTCTTCAGTAGCGCCGATGCCGAATGAGTCCAGCACCATAATAAATGCACGTTTCATATCTTCTCCGTACTTAGTGCTTCAAAAATAATTGATCAGATCAGTATACAACTATTCAGTAATTCGACGATAGACCGAAGGTGTGCTTGCTGGCGCTTTATCGTCAAGGATAATTGCCGCTTTGACGGCCTTCGCCGCTTCCTGCCAACTGGCTTCGTCTTTGGCATGAATCACCGCCAGCGGGCGCTGCCCGTCGATGCTGTCGCCCAGACGGGCCATGTCGGTAAAGCCAACGCTGTAATCAATGGTATCAGACGCCTGACGACGGCCGCCGCCCATCGAGACGACCGCCATCCCCAGCGCACGCGTATCCATTGCGCTGATAAACCCTTCGGTATCAGCATATACCGCTTTGCTCAACATGGCGGTCGGCAGGTATTTATCGTAGTTCTCAACGAAATCGCTCGGCCCTTTCTGCGCGGCCACCATCCGGCCAAAGACTTCTGCCGCTTTACCGTTATCCAGCACCGCCTGCAGTTTGGCACGCGCTTCGGCGTCATCTTTTGCCAGATTGCCGGAGATCAGCATCTCCACGCACAGCGCCATGGTGACGTCAAACAAGCGCGGATTGCGGTATTCACCGGTCAGGAACTGCACGGCTTCACGCACTTCCACCGCGTTACCGGCGCTCGAAGCCAGCACCTGGTTCATATCGGTTAACAACGCCGTAGTGCGAACTCCCGCGCCGTTTGCCACGCCAACAATCGCTTCAGCAAGGGCTTCAGAAAGTTCATAGGTTGGCATAAACGCGCCGCTGCCGACTTTTACGTCCATTACCAGCGCATCCAGCCCTTCGGCCAGTTTCTTGGCGAGGATGGAACCGGTGATCAGCGGAATAGAGTCCACCGTCGCGGTAATATCGCGGGTGGCGTAAAAACGTTTGTCCGCCGGTGCAAGCGAGCTGGTTTGCCCAATAATCGCCACACCCACGTCTTGAATAATTTCGCGGAAACGGTTGTCGTCCGGGAAGATATCAAAGCCCGGGATCGCTTCCAGTTTGTCGAGCGTACCGCCGGTATGTCCGAGACCGCGACCGGAGATCATCGGCACATAACCGCCGCAGGCCGCTACCATTGGCCCCAGCATCAGAGACGTCACGTCCCCTACGCCGCCGGTCGAATGCTTATCGACAATCGGGCCATTGAGATTCAGGCTTTTCCAGTCAAGGACAGTACCGGAATCCCGCATCGCCATGGTCAGCGAAACACGCTCCGGCATGGTCATATCGTGGAAGAAGATGGTCATCGCCAGGGCGGCAATCTGCCCTTCAGAGATAGTATTGTCACGAATACCATTGATAAAGAAACGAATTTCTTCGTCACTCAACGCATGACCATCACGCTTTTTACGAATAATTTCTTGTGCGAGAAACACGGTACCCTCCTGAGGGAAAAGAGTAGAAGGCTTACATCGCCGGATGGCGGCTAACGCCTTATCCGGCCTACAGGCCTGGATTTGTAGGCCGGATAAGGCGTTAGCCGCCATCCGGCAAATCAGAGCTTAGTAGCTGCTGGCGCTCTTACCGTCGCCGTGACCCAGCGCTTTCAGCAGGCTTGCCAGCAGGCTGGATGCGCCAAAGCGGTAGTGACGAGAATCTGCCCAGTCAGCGCCAAACAGTTCGTCTGCAATCGCGAGGAATTTCTGCGCGTCTTCCGCCGTACGTACGCCGCCCGCCGGTTTGAAGCCAACGGTTTTGGAAACACCCATGTCGCGGATCACTTCCATCATGATGCGCGCGCTTTCCGGCGTAGCGTTTACCGGCACTTTACCGGTAGAGGTTTTGATGAAATCCGCACCGGCTTTAATGGAGATTTCAGAGGCTTTACGAATCAGCGCCTCTTCTTTCAGCTCGCCGGTTTCGATGATCACTTTCAGCAATACGTTCGCTGCGGCACAAGCGTCTTTACAGGCTTTTACCAGGTCAAAACCCACCTGCTCGTTACCGGCGATCAACGCGCGGTACGGGAATACCACGTCCACTTCGTCGGCGCCGTAGGCGATCGCCGCACGGGTTTCCGCCAGCGCAATATCGATGTCATCATTGCCATGCGGGAAGTTAGTCACCGTTGCAATGCGGATGTCCGGCGTACCTTGTTCTTTCAGAGTTTTACGCGCAATCGGGATAAAACGCGGGTAAATACAAATCGCCGCCGTATTCCCGACCGGAGTTTTTGCCTGATGACACAACGCGATCACTTTTTCATTGGTGTCGTCATCGTTCAGAGTGGTCAGATCCATCAGTTTGAGCGCACGCAGGCTGCTTGCTTTTAAATCAGTCATGACATTCTCCAACGGCATTGCCGTATAAAATTTCACCTTGCGAGTCTGTTAATATTCTAACATTCACTCGCGATTACACTTCGATATACATCACAGTTAATGAAAACTACGTACAAATTTGCATTACTGTAATGAGATCTGAATCAAATTATCCCGCCGTCACCGCCTGTTCTTCGAGCGTTAAGCGCATCAGGATCAAAGTCGGTTTGCCGCCATTTTCTACAATAGCGCATCGTCCCGGCATAAAGAGGAAACGAAGATGCCTGCCTCATGCGAAACTGCGCTCCAGCAGCGTTGCCAGCAAATTGTGACCAGCCCGGTGCTCACGCCTGAACAAAAACGCCATTTTCTGGCGCTGGAAGCTGAAAACGCCCTGCCTTATCCCACCCTGCCGGAAGATGCCCGCCAGGCGCTGGATGAAGGCGTCATTTGCGATATGTTTGAGGGGCACGCCCCCTTCAAACCGCGCTACGTGTTGCCCGATTACGCCCGATTTCTGGCTAACGGTTCACAGTGGCTGGAACTGGAAGGCGCGAAAGATCTGGATGATGCGTTATCCCTACTCACCATTCTGTATCATCACGTTCCTTCCGTGACGTCCATGCCGGTTTATCTCGGCCAGCTTGATGCGTTGCTGCAACCGTATGTTAGAATTCTAACACAAGATGCGATCGATATTCGAATAAAACGTTTCTGGCGTTATCTCGACAGAACGCTGCCAGACGCCTTTATGCATGCCAATATTGGCCCTGCCGATACGCCTGTCACACGAGCGATTTTGCGCGCTGATGCCGAGCTAAAGCAGGTGGCGCCTAACCTGACGTTTATCTACGATGCGGAAATTACGCCGGACGATCTGCTGCTGGAGGTCGCCAAAAACATTTGTGAATGTAGTAAGCCACACATTTCCAATGGCCCTGTAAATGATAAAATTTTCACAAAAGGTCATTATGGCATCGTCAGTTGTTATAACTCGCTACCGCTTGGCGGCGGCGGCAGTACGCTGGTACGTCTCAACCTGAAAGCCGTGGCAGAACGCAGTACGTCTGTCGATGACTTCTTTTCACGCACGCTACCGCACTACTGCCGACAGCAGATCGCCATCATTAATTCACGATGTGAATTCCTCTATGAAAAGTCACATTTCTTTGAGAATAGCTTTCTTGTACAGGAAGGTTTGATCGATCCCGAACGTTTTGCGCCGATGTTCGGTATGTACGGGCTGGCGGAAGCCGTGAATCTGCTGTGCGAAAACGCGGGCCTGACCGCCCGTTACGGCAAGAATGAAACGGCAAACGAGCTGGGCTACCGTATCAGTGCCCAACTGGCGGATTTCGTCGAAAATACGCCAGTGAAGTATGGCTGGAAGCAACGGGCGCTGCTCCATGCCCAGTCTGGCATCAGTTCCGATATTGGCACTACGCCGGGCGCGCGTCTGCCGTATGGCGATGAACCGGACCCTATCACCCATTTGCAAACCGTCGCGCCGCACCATGCCTTTTATCATGCCGGGATCAGCGACATTCTGACGCTGGACGAAACCATCAAGCGTAATCCGCAGGCGTTGGTCCAGCTTTGTCTTGGCGCGTTCAAAGCCGGGATGCGGGAATTTACCGCCAATGTCAGCGGCAACGATCTGGTGCGCGTCACCGGTTATATGGTGCGCCTGTCGGATCTGGCGAAATTTCGCGCCGAAGGCTCGCGCACGAACACCACCTGGCTGGGAGAAGAAGCCGCACGTAATACCCGCATCCTGGAACGACAGCCACGCGTAGTCAGCCATGAACAACAGATGCGCTTTAGTCAGTAAGATCATTGCGTTTTCCTGCGTCGATGGGCCAGGCAGCCGCCTGGCATTATTCTTACAGGGCTGCAATTTGCGCTGCAAGAATTGCCATAACCCGTGGACGATGGGTCGCTGTAACGACTGCGGGGAATGCGTATCGCAGTGTCCGCATCACGCCCTCAGCGTTGATGGCGGGAAAGTGGTATGGCGGTCGGACGTCTGCGAGCAGTGCGATACCTGCCTGAAAATGTGCCCACAGCAGGCAACGCCAATGGCGCAGACCATGAGCGTTGACGATGTGCTGCGTCATATTCGTAAAGCATCGCTGTTTATTGAAGGTATTACCGTCAGCGGCGGAGAGGCGACCACGCAATTACCGTTTATTGTGGCGCTATTTACGGCGATCAAAGCCGATCCGCAGTTACAACGGCTGACCTGTCTGGTGGACAGTAATGGTCAGTTAAGCGAGACCGGCTGGCAGAAACTACTGCCGGTTTGCGACGGCGTAATGCTCGATCTGAAAGCCTGGAAGAGCGAGTGTCATCACCGTCTGACCGGACGTGATAACACGCATATTAAGCACAGTATCCGCTTTCTTGCTGCGCGGGGAAAACTGGCGGAGCTGCGGTTGCTGGTTATCCCGGGTCAGGTGGACTATGCGGCGCATATCGATTCACTGGCGGCGTTTATTACTTCGCTGGGCGAGGTTCCGGTGCGTTTGAATGCCTTTCATGCGCATGGCGTCTATGGCGAAGCGAAAGCCTGGCCAGGCGCGACGCCGCAAGAGGTGGAACGGCTGGCTGACGGATTGCGCGCGCGTGGGGTGGCGAAGCTGATTTTGCCGGCGCTATATCTGTAAGCGTCACCTGCCGGATGGCGGCTGCGATGCCCTCAGAGCCGAAACAAGGTAATGGTATTGCGATACAGCGCATCGGCTATCACCTCTGCGGGCTCCGGGCGTAATTCGCAGAGCGCATCAAATACGCGCGCCGCCTGCTCCGGGCGATTCGGCTGCCCCTGAAACCCTTTTAGCGGCATATCCGGCGCATCGGTCTCCAGCAACAGCGCGTCCAGCGGCAACCGCGCCATAACATCACGGGTTTTACTGGCGCGCGGGTAGGTGATGGTGCCGCCGACGCCGATTTTATAGCCCAGTTGCACAAAACGTTCGGCCTGTTGCAGACTGCCGGCAAAACCATGCACCACACCGGTTCGCGGCAGATCCTGGCGCTTTAAGCGCATCGCCAGTTTGTCATGCGTGCGCCGCGAGTGAAGGATCACCGGCAGATCGTAGCGTTTTGCCAGTTGCAGCTGCGCGTCTAACAATCGCTCTTGCCTGGCGAACTGCGGATCGTCGCGATAGAGATCGAGACCGATCTCGCCTACCGCCACGACGTTCTGTTGTTGCGCCAGCGCCTGTTGCAGCTTATCAGGATCGTCATCGACATGACGCTCAATCACTATGGGGTGCAATCCCAGCGCAGCATAAAGCGACGGGAAACGCGCCGCCAGCGCCAGCACGCGGGGAAAGTGCGCCGCCTCGGTCGCCGGCACGATGATTTTTTCAACGCCCGCCTCACAGGCACGCTGAATACTGGCGCGCTCATCGCCCGTAAAGGGCGGGAAATCAAAATGGCAATGCGTATCAATAAAGCGCCAGCTCACGCCAGATCCTCGTCGGTAAATGTGGTGTCGTTTGCCTGCGGCGCGCTAATAACCTCCGTCACATGCGTATCATTGGCCACCGGCGCCGAAGGCACGACCACCGTTTCCGGCACGGTAATCCGCGACGAATGGCGCAAAAGAGGCGGCGTTGCGGCGAGCAATTTACCAACGGTGGCAAGGAAATAACGCCCGCATAATTGCCCGGTTTTGTAATCCTCACGCAGCGCCGGGATACGGCTGCCCAGCGCCATGCTGTGCAGCGGTTTCGGCGGATAAATTTCAATGATCCGCAGCTTACCCGGCGGCTTTTCAATAAATTGTTGGATCGCGCTGTAGGACGTTTCATGATGTTGCACCAGGTTGACCAACGGCTGTAGACTGCTCTCTCCCAGCCAGCGCTCCATACGCTTAAACCACTGCGGCGTGTAATACATTTGCGAGGGTACGGTGCGGATCACCACAATGGTTTTCGCCCCCCGCTTTGCCGCCTCCTGAACCGGAATGGCGTCGCTAATGCCACCGTCCAGATAGTTGATGCCCTCTAACGTAACGCCGGTACGGTAGAAACCCGGTATGGCGCTGGAGGCGCGAATGATATCAAGCCAGTTTTGTTTTGTCGGCGAGAAATAGCCCGGCGTGTAATCATCCCCCCGGCAGGCGCACATATAAAAGGATTTTCCGCTGTCGAACAGGCGCGCTGCGGTATCCATCTGCAGCGGCATCCGGGCGGCGGTGGACTCCACCAGCCAGTCGAGGTCGATAAGGTTTCCTCCGCGTACAAATCGCAGCGGATCAAAAAATTCGCGCCTGGTGGTATAGCGCATAATGACTTTACGCCCGTAGCCGGGCTGGTTGCAGAGATACGCCGAGAGATTTTGCGCACCGACTGATGTACCGAAGTAGAGATGGAAAGGATTAAACTGCGCACGCATAAACTCATCCAGCACGCCTGCGGTAAAGATGCCCCGCTGCCCCCCGCCCTCACAGACCAGCGCCATACGGCCTGGCCGGAACGGTGTTAATGATAACGGCGCAATATTGCCGAGCGTAACCGGTATTCGCTGGCCCACCTCTGCCTTCCTGTTTTTCATTTTTTTCCAGGCTGACAAGGTAACGCAAAACGTTAACGGCTAAAACCGTAAAAGCCAGTCCGCTGGACTGGCTTGATAGCAATATATCTTTACAGATGCCTGCTAGGGTCGTTTACGGCCCATGAACAGGCTGACCAGGAAGAGCACGATCCCGACGACGAAGACGATTTTCGCCGCGCCGGCAGCCGTACCAGCCAGTCCACCAAAACCCAATGCGGCGGCAATTAACGCGATAACCAGAAATATAATGCCCCAACGAAACATAAGCCTCTCCTTTACCATAGTTAATGTCGACCGCTAAATATGAGCGCTCAGGCTACTCATTCGCGATATTTTTAGTGTGGTGCACATTACGCCTCCCGACAAACGTCGGGAGGACGAATTACGACGAATTACTGAACTTTCAGATCGTTTTTAACACTTTTTACGCCATCAACGGCTTTCGCGATGCTTTCAGCGCGGTCGCTTTGTTCCTGAGTTTCAACAGTACCGGAGAGCTGTACGACGCCATCGGTCGTTTCCACTTTCACTTTACGGGAAGGGACGAGATCGTCCGCCAGCAACTTGGCTTTGACTTCACTGGTCGTGGCCGTATCGCCGGCATAACCTTTCACGGAACCTTCTTTATTGTCGCGAACGTGAAGTTTGTCGCTAACGGAGGCCACGCCTTCTACGCCTTTCGCCACTTTCACGGCGGCTTCAGCCTGCGCCTGGCTTTCTACAAAGCCGCTCAGGGTGACGACTTTCTGATTGGTTTCGACAGAAATATCGGTGCTTTTAATATTGTCATGGTCTACCAGCGCAGCTTTTACTTTCGCAGTGATGGCGCTGTCATCCATGAAGTTACCGACTTTATTCATAGAGCTATCGACTTTTTGCCCTGCGGTTTCGGTTCCGCTTTGCGCCTTGTCCGTTGTTGCGTTTTCTGCAAAGGCAGAACCTGTCGCAACAGCAGAGGTCAACATTACGGCCAGCAGAGTTTTAGAAATCTTCAGTCTTGTCATAGTCATCGATTTTGTCCTGTATAGTTTGCTCGTAATTTGAGCTCAGGCAACACGAGGTTGCATTGCTGAATGCGTTGAAACTCACCGGTTTCTGAAGTCAATGACTGGCATCACATTCGTGAATTTGTAACGACGCGTCGCCTGCCACCCTTCCGTTTCAGTTATTAATATCGTGACTGAAACAAATCTCAGCTTTAAGCTCTCATATTCACGCATTGAACAGGCATTAAAGCCGACATTTATGTCATCACTTTGTTAAATATAGATCACAATTTTAAAATCGCTTGTCGGCGCGTATAAAAAACAGGCAGATCGGAGAAAAAACGCGGGATTTAAGAACATTCCGTAAGCGGTTAAAAAGGCAGGGAAAGTACGAAGGCGCGGCGGATGCCGCGCCCGGAAAGGGATCAGTGTTCGCGCGTTTTACGGAACTGAACGTCAGGGTAACGTTCCTGGGTCAGGTTCAGGTTAACCATTGTTGGGGCGATATAGGTGAGGTTGTCGCCACCATCCAGCGCCAGCTGCGTTTCATTCTTACGCTTGAACTCTTCGAATTTCTTCGCATCGGCGCTTTCCACCCAGCGTGCCGTCGCCACGTTGACGGATTCATAAATCGCCTCAACGTTGTATTCGCTTTTCAGGCGCGCGACAACAACGTCAAACTGCAAAACGCCCACGGCGCCGACAATCAGATCGTTGTTGGAGATGGGACGGAATACCTGAACCGCCCCCTCTTCAGAAAGCTGCACCAGCCCTTTCAGTAGCTGCTTCTGCTTGAGCGGATCTTTCAGGCGAATACGACGGAACAGTTCCGGCGCAAAGTTCGGGATACCGGTAAACTTCATCATCTCGCCCTGAGTGAAGGTATCGCCGATCTGAATGGTGCCGTGGTTATGCAGACCCAAAATATCGCCCGGGTACGCTTCTTCAACGTGCGAACGGTCGCCCGCCATAAAAGTTAACGCGTCGGAAATCACCACATCTTTGCCGGTACGGACCTGGCGTAGCTTCATGCCCTTCTCATACTTACCGGAAACCACGCGCATAAACGCCACGCGGTCGCGGTGTTTCGGGTCCATATTGGCCTGAATTTTAAAGACAAAACCGGTGAATTTCTCTTCCGAGGCTTCCACTGTACGGGTATCGGTTTGACGCGGCATCGGCGCGGGCGCCCACGCCACTAAACCATCCAGCATATGGTCAACGCCAAAGTTACCCAGCGCGGTGCCGAAAAATACCGGGGTAATTTCCCCTGCCAGGAACAGCTCTTCATCAAACTCGTTAGACGCGCCCTGCACCAGTTCCAGCTCGTCGCGCAGCTGCTGCGCCAGATCTTCACCGACGGCGGCGTCCAGATCCGGGTTATTCAGCCCTTTAACGATGCGCACTTCCTGAATGGTGTGCCCCTTACCGGTCTGATACAGATAAGTTTCATCTTTATAAAGGTGATAAACGCCCTTAAACAGCTTGCCGCAGCCAATCGGCCAGGTGATCGGCGCGCAGCCGATTTTCAGCTCGTTCTCGACTTCATCCAGCAGCTCCATCGGGTCGCGGATGTCACGGTCGAGTTTGTTCATAAAGGTCAGGATTGGCGTATCGCGCAGACGGGTAACTTCCATCAGCTTGCGGGTCCTGTCTTCAACGCCTTTTGCGGCGTCGATCACCATCAGACAGCAGTCCACCGCCGTCAGGGTACGGTAGGTATCTTCGGAGAAGTCTTCGTGCCCCGGGGTGTCCAGCAGGTTCACCAGACAGTCGTGATACGGGAACTGCATCACCGAGGTGGTGATGGAGATACCACGCTGTTTTTCCATCTCCATCCAGTCAGATTTTGCATGTTGGCTGGAGCCACGGCCTTTTACCGTACCGGCGGTCTGAATCGCCTGTCCGAACAGCAACACTTTTTCGGTAATGGTGGTTTTACCGGCGTCCGGGTGAGAAATGATGGCAAAAGTGCGGCGTTTGGCCACCTCTTGCAAATAAGGAGACAACGTCATAGTCAAATCTTCTTGAGTAAGCGCGGCGTTTGACCACGCATGTTGAATACGAAAAATGCGGCTATTTTACCCATCAACCTGGGGGAGGCAATCAGTGTTTACACAGGAGCTGCTCCAGTTCGCTTAATGACGCCACAGTCCAGGTTGGATGGATACCCGCGGGCTGCTCGCGATGATGCGCGTTAAGCCAGCAGGTCGACAGTCCGGCGTTAATGCCGCCAAGAATATCGGACTCCGCGGTATCGCCAATCATTAATACGCGCGAGCGGTCAGGATTCCCCGCCTGCTCCAGGGCGTAGTTAAAGATTTTCGGATCGGGCTTCGCGACGCCAACCTGCTCGGAAATCACCAGCAGATCGAAATACTCGCGCAGCCCGGTGCGCTCCAGACGAGTTTGTTGTAGCGCGGTAAAACCGTTAGTAATAATACCGATTTTAGCCTGCCCGCGAATCGCATTAAGTAGCGAAACGGCGCCCGGCAAAGGAGAACAGATCTCCGCCATCGCACTAATAAAAGCGTCATTCAGCAGTCCCGGCGCAACGTTTAGCCGTTCAGCCCAACTTTGAAAACGCGCGTGCTGCAATTGTAATGAGGTAATCGCGCCGTTCTGATAATCCACCCATAGCGGCTTATTCACGGCCTGGTAATCCTGGAAATCCTCAGCGGTAAAGGTGACGCTATAGTCAAGGAACATCCGCTGTAAGCCGGTGAAAGAATCAAACGTAAACAGCGTTTCATCGGCATCAAAGAAAATCCAGTCCCACTTCATCATTACACCTTGCCTCTTTTATTACATGCTTATCGGTAACGCCATGATGATGGCGTCCTCATGCCCTTGTGCCGTGGGATAGTAATTGCGGCGAATCGTCGCCTCGTTAAACCCCAGACTTTCATACAGCGCGATGGCGGCAGCGTTAGAGGCGCGTACCTCCAGCCATAACGTTACAACACCGCGTTTTTCCAGTTCATCAATCAGATGCTCAAGCAGCATACGCCCCAGCCCCCGACGCTGAAAATCCGGATCGACGGCGATATTGAACAGCGTCGCTTCGTCCAGCACCACCTGTGTAATGGCAAACGCGGCCATTCTGTCATCAGCGGTCAGCTTAAGGTTGAGATACCGTTCGCCCTGGTTGCCGAAAAACGTTTTTTCGCTCCACGGAAACGCATGAGCGCGTTGCTCAATCTGCCAGGCTGCGGGGAGATCGGTCGTGCTGAGGATAGAAATCGTGTTCATGTTCGCAGATTTGTTGCCATAGTGCGGCGCGTGCCGCCGGGTTTGCCCGGAGTTCATTAAACGCCGGCGTCGTGACCTGAGCGCCTTCGAGTTGGAGCGGCGCGTCAGTTCCTAACCGCCAGCTATTACAACGGCTGCCCTGCGGCAGCATGACGACGCGCTCAGGCGTCAGCGGTAAAACCTGATCGGGACTCACGGTCAACGCGCGTAAAATATCGCGCATTAGCGGCTCGTTCAGCGCGGGTAATTCCTCTGCAACCACGATCAGACGAACGTGCGCGGGAAGGGAAATCGCAATCTCGCCCTGTAGCGCGCCAGGACGTCGCAGCGCCCACTGCGTAATACCCAGTTGCTGTAACTGCCAGTCTCGTCGGGATGTCATAGCGAAACGCTCCTGTAATCAGGGGCGCAAATATAGCAAATCTGTCGAATCTCCGCCATCAAACTACTATAATCGCCGCCAGTCTGAATTAAGGAGCATTCCATGTCTGCTTTTACCCCGGCAAGTGAAGTCTTGCTGCGCCACAGTGATGATTTCGAACAAAGCCGTATTCTTTTTGCCGGAGATTTGCAGGATGACCTGCCCGCGCGCTTTGAATGCGCCGCCAGCCGCGCGTATACGCAACAGTTTCACCACTGGCAGGCGTTAAGCCGCCAGATGGGCGATAACGTCCGTTTTAGCCTGGTCGCGCAAGCCAGCGATGTCGCTGACTGCGATACGCTGATCTACTACTGGCCGAAAAATAAACCCGAAGCGCAGTTCCAGTTGATGAATATTTTGTCGCTGATGTCGGTGGGCAGCGATGTTTTCGTCGTGGGAGAAAACCGCAGCGGCGTGCGTAGCGCCGAACCGATGCTGGCGGACTATGCGCCGCTGAACAAAGTAGATAGCGCGCGACGTTGCGGCCTTTACCATGGTCGTCTGGAAAAGCAGCCGCAGTTTAGTCTTGAATCCTGGTGGGCCGAGTACAATATCGACGGGCTGACCATCAAAACGTTGCCGGGCGTATTCAGCCGCGACGGACTGGATGTTGGTAGCCAACTGCTGCTGTCTACGCTGACGCCGCACACCAAAGGTAAAGTGCTGGATGTCGGCTGCGGCGCTGGCGTACTTTCCGCCGCGCTGGCCAGCCATTCGCCGAAAGTGCGCCTGACGCTGTGTGACGTCAGCGCGCCGGCGGTGGAAGCTAGCCGCGCTACGCTTGCCGCTAATGGTCTTGAAGGCGAGGTATTCGCCAGCAACGTCTTTTCGGAAGTCAAAGGACGTTTTGACATGATCATCTCCAACCCGCCGTTCCACGACGGAATGCAAACCAGCCTTGATGCGGCGCAAACGCTCATTCGCGGCGCAGTGCGCCATCTGAACAGCGGCGGAGAGTTACGCATCGTGGCGAACGCCTTTCTGCCCTATCCTAAGATTCTGGATGAGACCTTTGGCTTCCATGAAGTCATCGCGCAAACCGGGCGCTTTAAGGTTTATCGTACCGTGATGACCCGTCAGGCGAAGAAATAGTTGGCCTGATAAGCGCAGCGCCATCTGGTTGCATGTGCCGGATGGCGACGCCAGGCGTCTTATCCAACCTACGTCTCGCGCCCATTTTTGCAGCAATCAATCTATCCCATGCAATTAACTGTTGACGAATAGCTGAAAACCACTAGAATGCGCCTCCGTGGTAGTGATTCTTTTCAAGAATCGATGGTATGCGAAGGTGGCGGAATTGGTAGACGCGCTAGCTTCAGGTGTTAGTGTCCTTACGGACGTGGGGGTTCAAGTCCCCCCCCTCGCACCAAAACCACGTTGATATTGCTCGCACTGGGCGAAGGTGGCGGAATTGGTAGACGCGCTAGCTTCAGGTGTTAGTGTTCTTACGGACGTGGGGGTTCAAGTCCCCCCCCTCGCACCAACGAGGCGATATCAAAAAGTAAGATAACTGTGCGAAGGTGGCGGAATTGGTAGACGCGCTAGCTTCAGGTGTTAGTGTCCTTACGGACGTGGGGGTTCAAGTCCCCCCCCTCGCACCAATTATCTTATCCTTCCTTTGTCCCTTCATTTTCATCCCTGATTCCAGTTCATCATTGCCAACATCATGCCGCCAATAAGCGCTATACACGATGGCAGCAGTACAAAATGCCGTAATTGTTTGTGATACAACATCAGCGCAGACAGTAGCAATCCTGATACAATCAACAGCTTCAGCGCATAAGCTGACAGGCCGATAAACGCCAGTCCAACGATAATCACTCCAGGCAATAACACGCCCCATCCGCTGCCTAACGTCCGCTGCAACATGGTTTTACCTCTGGAATTGATAATGATAACCAATATCATATGATATATTTTCTCATTTGTCAGCCAGGGAGAAAGCTAAAGAGATGAGTTTTACTTAACGGTTGATGACACGTATTCAGTAAGATGATAAATTGTCCGACTGTTAACGTAAAAACAACAACACCTCGCTTTAGGCGACCTTTTCTCATACGTTATTTTCATGTTGGCGCCCGATTCCGTGTATATCACCGATAAATAACGACAATTACCCATGACAACACCATCCTGGCGGTCGCTTCGTATTAAGAAGTATCAGTTTTCTTTACGTCTTTTCTTGTTTCTCAACGCCGTGTCGGCGCTATTTACTCTCGTTTTCCCCCTTTATCAGATCAATGTATTTTGCACGCCAATGATCGGGATAGTTGTCCTGAGCGTATTACTGTTGATATGGCATGGGAAATATGGACAAAAAAGAATTAATCTCCCCTTTATCTCCCTACTCTTTGGGGGAATATGGGCGGCGCATATTGCGCTAAAGTATCCGGCGTTAGGCCATTATGATTTCTCTTTTTTACTGATTTCCCTGCTTAGCGTTCTGTTTATCGGCTCGATAGCCTTTGCCGCGAATATCGTCGCGTTTACGCTCTATTCGCTACCGCCAGTCGCGGTCTGCCTGTGGCTGAACGGTAATGAACAAGGTTTGCGAATTCTCTATTTGCTGGCCCTGCCAATGGTGGGAATCGCTATTCAACATGTTATCCAGAAACGCTACGATAACTTTGCCCAACAGCTCATGTTTAAGCTGCTGGCCGAGCGGGAAACCCTCAATGGCCTGAGTATGCTTGATCCATTAACCGGCTTATATAATCGCCGTGGCCTGCAAAATCGGCTGGATACGTTACAGGCGCCGGGCAGCCATGAACACTACGTCCTGCTATTGGATATCGATCATTTCAAAGCGTACAACGATCACTACGGTCATATGATGGGCGATCAGGCGTTAATCCGCGTCTCAGCGGCAATTCGGGACGCCGTGCGATCGCGCGATGTCGTCTGCCGTTTTGGCGGGGAAGAATTTCTGGTGTTGCTGACCACCGCCGAACCACAGCAAGCCCGCGCTACCGCAGAACGTATCCGACAGGAAGTATACGATCTTAAAATCCCGCATATGTTTAACGAAAGCGTCGCCACCAATGTCACTGTCAGTATCGGCATTGCGCCCCTGACGGATCGCAATATCGGAGACGCTATCGAAAAAGCGGATAAAGCGCTCTACGAAGCCAAGCATCTTGGACGTAACCACATTCTGGTCAGCGACGACATGCGCGCCCTATGAATCCTGCTGACGTAATCGTGCTACGCCAACAGCGTTAACCATAAACCGCTTGCCATCGTTTATCGCTATCGATAGGATTAGCAATCATTATCATTTAGATTAACATCATTAAACTGTGCTATGGCCTACCGTTCCGCACCGATTGCTGACGATATTATCTGGCGAGCTGCTCCCCAGCCGGAAGACGCCTCGCTGGCGGACGCAGTACGCGAGACGATCGCCTCTACCCGTGAGCACCTGTTGGACTTCATCCGGCTGGATGAAACACCGCCGCCAACGGCAATGACTCTTGCCCAGTGGACGCGCCCCGCGACGTTTCGTTCATTGCTGGCCGCCTATTCCGATCACATCTATCGGCACACGCCAGGCCTGGCACGTGAAAATAAGCCGTTACTCTCCCTGTGGGCGCAATGGTATATCGGGCTGATGGCGCCGCCGCTGATGCTGGCATTACTGACGCAAGCGCGCGCTATCGATGTCTCGGCAGAACATATTCACGTTGAATTTCATGAAACCGGGCGCGCCGCGTGTTTCTGGCTTGATGTGCATCAGGATAACCTGGCAACGGGGCGTTCCCCGGAAGAACGAATGGAAACGCTGATAGTCTCCGCACTACAGCCGGTCATTCAGGCGCTGGAGGCGACTGGCGACATCAACGCGAAACTTATCTGGAGCAATACCGGTTATTTAATCAACTGGTATCTGACTGAGATGAAACCGCTGCTTGGCGAAGCCCTGCTGGCAACGCTACGCCAGCGCTGTTTTTTTGAAAAGCAGCTATCCGACGGTCAGGATAACCCGCTGTGGCGGACCGTCGTAATACGCGACGGTCTTCTGGTACGCAGAACCTGCTGCCAACGTTACCGCTTACCTGACGTACAGCAGTGCGGCGACTGCACGCTAAAGTAAACCGCTTTACGTTGCCTTCAGTTATCGTCACGGCTGACTGCTGCTGGCCTGTCACATTATTATATTTACAGCGGCGCTCTCCGTATGCCAAATTACGTTTTGCCATTTTTGGGTCTACCGTGGCTATTGGTAAGGTCTCAGGAGAGAAGAATGAGTCTGCAATCTGTACGGCAATTTCTGGCCGAACATGCTCCCGATATTGAAATTATCGAATTAAATCAAAGTACAGCGACTGTCGAGCTGGCAGCCAAAGCGCACAACGTAGAGCCAGGGCAGATAGCTAAGACGCTCTCGCTTAAAGTAAAAGACACCATTATCCTGGTGGTCGCGAAAGGCGATGCCCGCCTGGATAATAAGAAGCTTAAAACCACTTTCGGCGCAAAAGCCCGTATGTTGAGCAGCGATGAAGTGGTCAATGCAACCGGACATCCTGTCGGCGGCGTATGTCCCTTTGGGCTGGAGCACCCGCTGCCCGTTTATTGCGACATCTCTCTGAAGGGGTATAACGAAGTATTGCCTGCCGCAGGCGCCACGCACAGCGCAGTACGCATCACGCCGGAAAGAATGGCTGAACTGACATCGGCGACCTGGGTAGACGTGTGTCAATAACGTGCCTGCCCCCCGGATTCCCCGAACAAGCACGGCGCATCCGGCGCGGGCTATACCCGATGCTGGAGCGCGGTAGCATCGCCGGCGCGCAGATATAACAGAATATCCGCCGCATCGAGTAACCCGGCATCAGAACTCACGCCCAGCTTGGACATCACATTAAACTTATGCGCCCGGATAGTCTTAATGTTACGTTCTAACTGGACGGCAATTTGCGGCATTGAGTAGCCGTTCGACATGAAACGCAGAATCTCCCGCTCGGTTGGACTAAGCATACAATTCTGGTGAAGTTCCCAAAGATTGTCTGTACGCTCCGTTGTCCGCCGGGCGCTATTAAGCGATGTAAATAAGGCATCCTGTAAAACATCCAACGGCGACGCTTTGCTGATGACCCCATCCAGCGGCAGCGGGGATAGCGCGCTGATTAAGCGAGCTTCAGCATCATCATCGGCAATCACCAGACGCCGCATATGGGGATAATTTATCGCCAGTTCCGTCAGGCTGGATAATCCTGTCCGGCGTTCAGTTCTTAACGCAGAAAGAGAAAAAATAACGGCAGAAAACGGCGTCTTTAGCGCAGCCTTATAAAACGCGGATGGTTTTGAAAAAATATGAAGCGTATGTCGGCAATCCGGCATTGCATCAAATAGCCCTTTAATACCAATGGTGCTCATCACGCATTTTTCTACGAGCGCAACATTTCTCTTGCTGATTCTGTTTTCCATTCCATGGTTTCTCCATATACCGAAGGTAGGTTCAATTCTCTGGCTCCCTGAGAACTGTTTATCCATGCATACATCTCTGCATTACTGTGTATTGATAAGCGTCGCATGGCGCTATTTTTTTGGGCGCTAATTGTTTTATTACTTTTTTTAAGTAACGCCGCAATTTGGTTAATACCCCACCCTTTTCCTAAAAGGCGTAATACTTTTCGTTCAGACAGCGTAAGGACAATCGGCCTGTCGTGGGACTGCTGAATTTCAGACGGTACCTGAGGCGATAATAACGTTTTGCTTATTCTTTCTGAGCGAGCGTTTCCCGCATGGATAACGCTAATAAGATTCTCGATTGGCTCTTCGTCTGAAAGCAAGGTGCTGACGGGGCCCATCAGGAGATCAACCGCATGTGGATAGCAGGATTTAGAAACCAGAAATACCCAATGTATGTCGCGATATTGCGAGAGTAAGCTATAAAAATATTCGCAGATAGCGCGGGGAGAGGCATTGTTAACTGCTAAATCAGCAATAACTAAATTGCTTCGGCGTAGCTGTAGCAGCGTTAGCTCTTCTATCGTACGGCAATACGCCAGTTTATAATCGGGGAAATTACCTGTTATAGCCCCTTTAAGGCCTTCCTGTATAAGAGGGGTTTTACTGATAATAAGTCCATTTTTGCAGCATCCTGGCAGCATAATTCCTCCGCACCCACGCCGCCCCCTTTCATTGCCCCATTAATAAAAACACTATTAACAATGAGCGCAAAGAAATATAAGCCGAGTGGATTAATTATCCTTGTTTTATTTTTAAAAATATAACATTGATTGCGCTACAATCCACATAGCACAAAAACATGAAATCACTATCGCATAGTTACTCATAAAACCAGAAGCAAGACAATTAAATTAACTAAATTTGCACATTAGCAATTCTAACAAAAACTCATCATATTAATAAATTTAAAATATGAGTTCGCCCTTCATTCATATTGCTGAGTCCTAAAACAAAAGCCCAACAATACTGTCTACCATCCATAAAACCCATGTAATATCTGCGAATTACACTAAGTCATGCCTATTTTTACGCCTGCTGCTCATACCATTGTTGTTAAACGATCAATGCATATCGTTAATAAAATTCATCACATCATTGATTCAAAAATGAGCGGCCAGGCTGGCATAATGCCTCTATTCTGGAAACGGACATACGAGAACCGTCGCCCATAAGGATATCCTGCCTGTGACGAAGCGCACGTCTCAGGAAGCTTATGCGTTGCGTCTGGCGGCTGACGTTTTTATCAACAAGAAATTGCTCTTAACCAACGCCATCATGCCTGCGCTTCGTGTTAAAAAGGAAGCCTCTGTCATAATGGCGGCGCATAGAATGTCTTTTCGGACAGGACGAGTCATGCAAGAAGAGCAATCAATTCAACGAGCAGTAACACGGTTATGTATTCAATGCGGGCTGTTTTTATTGCAGCACGGGGCGGAAAGCGCACTGGTTGATGAGCTTTCCACCCGCCTCGGTTTGGCGCTCGGTATGGATAGCGTCGAAAGCGCGATCTCCTCTAACGCCATTGTCCTGACGACCATTAAAGACGGTCAATGTCTGACATCGACACGTAAAAACCAGGATCGAGGCATTAATATGCACGTCGTCACGGAGGTTCAGCATATCGTTATCCTCGCGGAACATCGTCTGCTGGATTACAAAGGCGTGGAAAAACGCTTTAGCCAGCTCCGCCCGCTGCGTTATCCGCGCTGGCTGGTGGCGTTTATGGTCGGTCTCTCCTGCTCCTGCTTTTGTAAGCTGAATAATGGCGGCTGGGATGGCGCGGTTATCACCTTTTTCGCCAGTATGATAGCCATGTACATTCGCCAGATGCTGGCGCAACGGCATTTACATCCGCAGATCAATTTTTGCATCACCGCCTTTGTCGCTACCACGATCTCCGGGCTGATGCTCACCCTTCCCGCCTTTAGCCAGACGCCCACTATCGCCATGGCGGCGAGCGTACTGCTACTGGTGCCGGGCTTTCCGCTGATTAATTCCGTCGCAGATATGTTTAAAGGACATATTAATACCGGGCTGGCGCGCTGGGCTATCGCCAGCCTGTTGACACTGGCCACCTGTGTGGGCGTAGTGATGTCAATGACAGTATGGGGGCTACGAGGATGGGTATAATCGACTTTTTACTGGCGCTAATGCAGGACATGATCTTGTCTGCGATCCCCGCCGTCGGGTTTGCGATGGTCTTTAATGTTCCCCACCGGGCGCTTCCGTGGTGCGCGCTACTGGGGGCGCTGGGTCATGGCTCGCGTATGCTGATGATGAGCGCTGGCTTTAATATCGAATGGTCGACGTTTATGGCTTCGCTGCTGGTCGGCAGTATTGGTATTCAGTGGTCACGCTGGTATCTCGCTCACCCTAAAGTGTTTACCGTCGCGGCCGTGATCCCGATGTTTCCGGGGATTTCCGCCTATACCGCGATGATTTCCGCAGTAAAAATTAGCCATCTGGGCTATAGCGAACCGATGATGATTACGCTGCTGACCAATTTTCTGAAAGCCTCTTCCATTGTTGGCGCGCTCTCAATTGGCCTCTCTGTACCGGGATTATGGCTGTACCGCAAACGCCCCCGCGTGTGATCGGTGGAACGCCTCCTGCTGTTCTTACAGGTCTGTGTGGTACTATAAAAACAGTCGCCCTTCTCGGTTGTTGTTCCATATTGAGAAACATTATGTCTTCCAGAATTTTAACGTCGGACGTCATCGGTATTGACGTCCTTTTACACGATCATCATGCTGTGCTGGCGAAGTCAACGGGCGGCGCAGTGGCGGTATTCGCTAATAATGCGCCTGCCTTTTATGCCGTGACGCCTGCACGCATGGCTGAACTGCTGGCGCTTGAAGAAAAGTTATCACGTCCGGGAAGCGATGTGGCGTTAGACGCGCAATTTTACGAAGAACCCGAAGCCGCCCCCGTTGCGATTCCCTGCGGAAAATTCGCCATGTATCCCGCCTGGCAACCGGATGCGGATTTTCAGCGTCAGGCCGCCCTTTGGGGCGTGGCGCTTCGGGAGCCGGTCACCGCAGAAGAGCTGGCGGCGTTTATCGCCTACTGGCAGGCGGAAGGTAAGGTTTTTCACCATATCCAGTGGCAGCAAAAGCTGGCGCGCAGCGTGCAAATCAGCCGTTCCAGCAATGGCGGAATGCCGCAGCGCGACATCAATAGCGTCAGCGAACCTGACAATCATATTCCACCAGGTTTTAGGGGGTAACGATGAAAAATGTTGGCGACCTGATGCAGCGTCTACAAAAAATGATGCCTGCGCATATTACGCCGGCGTTTAAAACGGGCGAAGAATTGCTGGCGTGGCAGAAAGAGCAGGGCGAGATCCGGGCGGCAGCGCTGGCGCGGGAAAACCGGGCGATGAAAATGCAGCGCACCTTTAACCGTTCCGGCATTCGACCACTACATCAGAACTGTTCGTTTGATAACTATCGGGTTGAGTGCGACGGACAAATGAACGCGTTAAGCAAAGCCCGACAGTACGTTGATGAGTTTGACGGCAATATCGCCAGCTTTGTCTTTTCCGGCAAGCCTGGAACCGGTAAAAACCATCTCGCCGCGGCTATTTGTAACGAGCTGCTGCTGCGCGGAAAGTCGGTACTGATTATCACCGTAGCGGATATTATGTCAGCGATGAAAGACACGTTCAGCAATCGGGAAACCAGCGAAGAGCAGTTGCTTAACGATCTGAGTAACGTTGATCTGTTGGTGATCGACGAGATCGGCGTGCAGACCGAATCTCGCTATGAAAAAGTGATCATCAATCAAATTGTCGATCGTCGTTCCTCGTCAAAACGTCCCACCGGCATGTTGACGAACAGCAATATGGAAGAGATGACGAAAATGCTTGGCGAACGCGTCATGGACCGTATGCGTCTCGGCAACAGTTTATGGGTTAATTTTACCTGGGACAGTTACCGCAGCCGGGTGACGGGTAAAGAGTATTAAATTGCAACGTGCGCCAGGGCGATACGACGCCTGGCTGGCATAACACAGGTGATTACCATGAATACAGTGAAACATGTTCTGTGCTGCGCGGCGATCGCCAGCATACTGATTTCCACCAGCGGTATCGCCGCCAGTCAGTTAAGCGCTCAGGGCGCGAACGCACAGCAGGGCGGGATGTCGCTTTCTGCGCTAACCGGTCTGCTCAGCAGAGGTGCCCAGTCGCTCAGCGCCGATAATATGAATAATGCCGCCGGTATTTTGCAGTACTGCGCAAAACAGAAGCTGGCGTCCGCTACCAACGTGGAAAACGTTAAAAATCAGATTCTGAACAAGTTGGGGTTGGATACCATACAGCAGGAGCAGGACACTAACTACCTGAACGGCCTGCAAGGGTTGCTCAAGACGAAGGACGGCCAGCAGTTGAACCTCAATAATATCGGCAGTACGCCGCTGGCGGAGAAGGTGAAAACCAAAGCTTGCGATCTGGTGTTGCAGCAAGGGCTGAATTTCCTCTCCTGACTGCGCTTTTCTGACCGTGCGCCACGCCGGGACGCCCTGTTAAAAGCCGTGTTTTGGCCTTTTACCCGCCAACACGGCATTAACCCGACTTTTCTCTTCGTCTTTTCCTGTTATTAACCGCTATGTCAGGAAGTGATGCCGATCAAAAAACCAAATTTCTAAACTCATTCTAAATAACAGCGCCGTGTAAAGTTATTAGAATTGCAGCAATGTGACATCGCTATTACATTGTTAGAAATTTTTTCCTGTCAGCGATAAGCCTGGTTTATTGAGGATCGTCAGTTGTCCGAGTTGCTCTCTGTCGCTCTGTTTCTCGCCTCTGTGCTGATATATGCCTGGAAGGCGGGCCGTAACACCTGGTGGTTTGCCGCCATTCTCACGGTGCTGGGACTTTTTGTCATTCTGAATATTACCCTGTATGCCAGCGACTATTTTACCGGCGACGGGATCAACGACGCAGTGCTTTATACGCTCACGAATAGTCTGACGGGAGCGGGAGTCGGCAAATATATTCTGCCGGGAATCGGTATTGCCCTGGCGTTAGTGGCGGTATTTGGCGCGCTGGGATGGGTACTACGCCGCCGCCGTCACCATCCTCATCATGTCGGTTACAGCCTGCTGGCGTTACTGCTGGCGTTGGGTTCGGTCGACGCCAGCCCGGCGTTTCGCCAGATTACCGAACTGGTAAAATCACAAATGCGCGATGGCGATCCGGATTTTGCCGTTTATTATAAAGAACCAGCAAAAACCATTCCTAATCCGAAGCTCAATCTGGTCTATATCTACGGCGAGAGCCTGGAACGGACCTATTTTGATAATGACGCTTTCCCCAATCTCACGCCAGAGTTGGGCGCGCTGAAAAATGAGGGGCTGGATTTCAGCCATACCATGCAACTGCCTGGAACGGATTACACCATCGCTGGGATGGTGGCTTCCCAGTGTGGTATTCCGCTGTTTGCGCCGTTTGAGGGCAATGCGTCCGCGTCGGTTTCCAGCTTCTTCCCGCAGAATATCTGCCTCGGCGATATTCTGAAAAACTCCGGTTACCAGAACTATTTCGTGCAGGGCGCTAACCTGCGTTTTGCCGGGAAAGACGTGTTCCTGAAATCACACGGATTTGATCATCTGTATGGCGCTGAAGAGCTAAAAACGGTGGTGGCGGCCCCGTCTTATCGTAACGACTGGGGCTTCTATGATGATACGGTGCTTGATGAGGCATGGAAGAAATTTGAAGCGCTTTCCCGCTCAGGCCAGCGGTTTTCGCTGTTTACGCTGACCGTAGATACTCACCACCCGGACGGGTTTATCTCACGCACCTGCAACCGCAAACGCTACGATTACGACGGCAAGCCCAACCAGTCCTTTAGCGCCGTAAGTTGCAGCCAGGAAAACATCGCTGAGTTTATCAACAAAATCAAAGCGTCACCGTGGTTTAAAGATACCGTTATCGTCGTCTCTTCCGACCATCTGGCGATGAATAATACGGCCTGGAAATACCTGAATAAGCAAGATCGCAACAATCTGTTTTTCATTCTGCGCGGCGATAAACCACAGCAGGAGACGCTGGCGGTCAAACGCAACACGATGGACAACGGCGCAACGGTGCTGGATATTCTCGGCGGCGATAATTTTATCGGTCTGGGACGTAGCAGCCTTTCCGGGCAGTCGCTGTCGGAAGTGTTCCTGAATGTAAAAGAGAAAGTGCTGGCGATGAAGCCGGACATCATTCGCCTGTGGAATTTCCCGAAAGAGATAAAAGATTTTACCGTCGATCGGGACAAAAACACGATCGCGTTTTCCGGCAGCCACTTCCGCCTGCCATTACTACTGCGCGTATCGGATAAGCGTGTTGAACCGTTACCGGAAAGTGAATACTCCGCTCCGCTGCGGTTCCAGTTGGCCGACTTCGCCCCGCGCGATAATTTCGTTTGGATCGATCGCTGCTACAAGATGGCGCAGCTATGGGCGCCGGCGCTGGCGCTCTCTACCGACTGGTGCGTCTCGCAGGGGCAGCTTGGCGGGCAGCAAACCGTACAGCATGTCGATAAAGCGCAGTGGCAGGGTAAGACGGCGTTTAAAGACACGATGATCGATATGGAGCGCTACAAAGGCAACGTCGATACCTTAAAGACTGTCGATAACGATATTCGTTATAAAGCCGATAGCTTTATCTTTAACGTGGCGGGCGCGCCGGAGGAGGTGAAGCAGTTTAGCGGTATTTCCCGGCCGGAGTCCTGGGGGCGCTGGTCAAATGCGCAGTTGGGCGATGAGGTTAAAATCGAATATAAAGCGCCGCTGCCGAAAAAGTTTGATCTGGTGATCACCGCCAAAGCCTTCGGCGACAACGCGAATCGGCCGATTCCGGTACGCGTAGGCAACGAAGAACAGACGCTGGTGCTGGGTCACGATGTGTCCACTATCACGCTGCATTTCAACAACCCGACGGACGCGAATACCTTAGTCATTGCGCCGCCCGCTCCCGTCTCCACCAACGAAGGTAATATTTTGGGCCATTCGCCGCGCAAATTGGGGATTGGCATGGTGGAAATCAAAGTGGTGAATGTTGAGGGTTAAAAGAGAATGTCATATATGCCGGGTGGCGGCTGCGCCTTACCCGGCCTACACATCATCTTTATCAATAAACTGGCGCATAGGCCTGATAAGCGAAGCCCATCAGGCAAAAGTGTGAACATCTCATCCGGCCTACGGTCGTCAGGCCGACTGTTCACCATACGCCCTTAAAACGTTTCCCAATTATCGCTGCCGTCGGCCACAGCGGCCTTTGGTGACGACACTGCTGCCGGGGTTTTTACCGCTGCCACTTCACGCGCACGCTGCTGTTGCTGGTGAATACGGAACACCGCGACGGCCTGGGTCAGACGGCTGGCTTGCTCTTCCAGCGCCGCAGCCGCAGCGGCGGACTCTTCCACCAGCGAGGCGTTCTGCTGCGTTACGCGATCCATCTCCGCTACCGCTAGGCCCACCTGGTCGATACCACGGCTTTGCTCGTCAGACGCCGAGGCAATCTCGCCCATGATATCGGTCACGCGGGTAACTGCATTGACGATCTCATCCATGGTTTCACCGGCGCTTTCGACCAGCGTCGAACCTACATCAACACGGCTCACAGAATCCTCAATCAGACTCTTGATCTCCCGTGCCGCCTGCGCGCTACGCTGGGCCAGATTACGGACTTCACCGGCCACCACCGCGAACCCGCGTCCCTGCTCGCCTGCGCGCGCCGCTTCTACCGCCGCATTCAGCGCCAGGATATTGGTCTGGAAAGCAATACCGTCGATTACGCTGATAATATCGGCGATTTTCTGCGAACTGGAGGCGATATCGCGCATTGTTTGTACGACGTTATCCACTACTTTGCCGCCTTTTTGCGCTGTTTCAGAGGCGCTCAATGCCAGGTGACTGGCCTGACGGGCGTTTTCGGCGTTCTGTTTCACGGTGGCGGTCAGTTGTTCCATACTGGCGGCGGTCTCTTCCAGAGACGCTGCCTGCTGCTCAGTACGGGAAGAGAGATCGTTGTTACCCATCGCAATCTCGCTGGCGCCGCTATAGATCGCATTCGCGCCGTTACGTACATCGCCAACGGTACGCATCAGTTCACTTTGCATATGACGCAGGTTTTCAGCCAACTGCCCCATTTCGTTGGAGCCTTCCACGTCGATACGCTTCACCAGATCGCCGCTGGCGATATGACGAATGCTTTCAATCAGACGATTCATCGGGGCAATAAGCGACAGTTTGATGCCGAACCAGACGGCGATAATGACCACCAGAACGGCAACCAGCACACTGACCAGTACCCACATCGCCTGGTTGTAGGAACTGTTGTTATCCTCAACAGCAATATCGTACAGACGATCGTTTTGCTGCATATAGGCCATGTACTGCTTCTCAAAAGCGTCCTGATAGCTTTGAGTCGGTTGATCAAAAAACTCGTTAATCTTACCCGCGCCAAGAAGCTGAATAAGCTCCGCCAACGCGCCGTGGTAGATATCATAGGTTCGTTTGATCTCAAGGAAAGCCGCTTCACTCTGACGTGGATCGCGCGGTAACGACTCATACTGCGCCCAGTTTTTTTCGGTGAGCTTCAGCGTATTGGTCGCCCCCTGCATCAGTTCAGCGACAGTTGCGCCGCTGCCAATATTGCTCTGGTCCATCATCCAGCGGATACCCGCGCGATTCAGGGTATTACGCGTTTGCAACAGCTCCACCCAAGTTGCATTCAGGGCAGACTGCTGCTGACGAATAGTTTGCAATACGGTGAAGTTTTCTTTGTCATTCTTCAGCGAGTTGAAGAACAGCCCGCCGGATGTCAGTTGTAAAAGGCCAAATAGCGCCAATACCAGCAGTAAGCTGGTAACAATTTTAATTCGCTTTAACATGTTTTCTCTTTCCGCTAGACAGATACAGAATTTTCGGCCTGGAAAGGGAAAACTTTATGGGATGCGCGCCATTAATATCACGATTAGCTCAGTGACGTCGTTATGGCGCCCCGCACAACAAGGATCGTCCCATTTTATATCGTGATCTCAATCACATAAAATAGCCCACGCCCTCCTCCGCGAAACCGCTTACCGGTACGTCCGACCGCTTAAACCGCCATACAACCACTCACTGATTTACCTAACTTTACGCGCGCGATGATCTGGCAAGATCCTCTCAGCATAGCAGTCAATCTACCTCCTCAAACACGAACTCAATGTCCACCCAGCTTCGGCTGATAATTAAACTTACAACCAGGTTTTACTATGGATACGAAAAAGATATTCAAGCACATACCCTGGGTGATTCTCGGAATCATCGGTGCTTTCTGCCTCTCGGTCGTTGCCCTACGTCGGGGTGAACACGTGAGCGCCCTGTGGATCGTGGTCGCTTCCGTTTCCGTCTATCTGGTGGCTTACCGCTACTACAGCCTGTACATCGCCCAGAAGGTCATGAAACTCGACCCGACGCGCGCGACGCCGGCGGTTATCAATAACGACGGCCTGAACTACGTGCCGACTAACCGCTACGTGCTGTTTGGTCACCACTTCGCCGCCATCGCCGGCGCAGGTCCGCTGGTCGGGCCGGTATTGGCCGCGCAGATGGGCTATCTGCCGGGGACACTGTGGCTGCTAGCGGGCGTGGTGCTCGCGGGCGCAGTGCAGGACTTTATGGTGCTGTTCATCTCTTCCCGCCGTAACGGCGCCTCTCTTGGCGAGATGATCAAAGAAGAGATGGGTACCGTTCCAGGCACCATCGCGCTGTTCGGCTGCTTCTTAATTATGATCATCATCCTCGCGGTGCTGGCATTAATCGTGGTTAAAGCGCTGGCCGAAAGCCCGTGGGGCGTCTTCACCGTCTGCTCAACGGTGCCGATTGCGCTGTTTATGGGCATCTACATGCGCTTCCTGCGTCCGGGACGCGTAGGCGAAGTCTCCGTTATTGGTATCGTGCTGCTGGTGGCGTCTATTTACTTCGGCGGCGTGATTGCCCACGACCCGTACTGGGGCCCGGCGCTGACCTTTAAAGACACCACCATTACCTTCGCGCTGATCGGCTACGCATTTGTTTCCGCGCTGCTGCCGGTATGGCTGATCCTCGCCCCGCGCGACTATCTCGCTACCTTCCTGAAAATCGGCGTGATCGTCGGTCTGGCGCTGGGGATTGTGATCCTCAACCCGGAACTGAAAATGCCGGCGTTGACGCAGTACGTCGACGGTACCGGCCCGCTGTGGAAAGGTGCTCTGTTCCCGTTCCTGTTCATCACCATCGCCTGTGGCGCCGTCTCTGGCTTCCACGCGCTCATCTCTTCCGGTACCACGCCGAAACTGCTGGCCTGTGAGACCGATGCGCGTTTTATCGGCTACGGTGCGATGCTGATGGAGTCCTTTGTTGCGGTGATGGCGCTGGTGGCGGCCTCGATCATTGAACCGGGTCTCTACTTCGCGATGAACACCCCGCCGGCAGGTCTGGGCATTACCATGCCAAACCTGCACGAGATGGGCGGCGAGAACGCGCCGCTGATTATGGCGCAGTTGAAAGACGTTACCGCACATGCAGCGGCGACCGTCAGCTCCTGGGGCTTTGTGATTTCCCCGGAACAAATCCTGCAAACTGCGAAAGATATCGGTGAACCGTCAGTATTGAACCGCGCAGGCGGCGCGCCAACGCTGGCAGTAGGTATCGCGCATGTGTTCCACAAAGTCCTGCCGATGGCGGATATGGGCTTCTGGTATCACTTCGGTATTCTGTTCGAAGCGCTGTTTATCCTGACCGCACTGGATGCGGGTACCCGTTCCGGCCGCTTTATGTTGCAGGATTTACTGGGTAACTTCGTCCCGTTCCTGAAAAAAACCGATTCTCTGGTCGCGGGTATCATCGGTACCGCAGGCTGCGTCGGTTTGTGGGGCTATCTGCTGTATCAGGGCGTGGTCGACCCGCTGGGCGGCGTGAAGAGCCTGTGGCCGCTGTTCGGTATCTCTAACCAGATGCTGGCCGCCGTGGCGCTGGTGTTGAGCACCGTGGTACTGATCAAAATGCAGCGCACCAAGTACATCTGGGTGACGGTAATCCCGGCGGTATGGCTGCTGATCTGCACCACCTGGGCGCTGGGCCTGAAACTGTTCAGCGCCAACCCACAGATGGAAGGTTTCTTCTACATGGCAAACCTGTATAAAGAGAAGATTGCCAACGGCACCAACCTGACCGCGCAGCAGATTGCCAATATGAACCATATCGTGGTGAACAACTACACTAACGCTGGTTTGAGTATTCTGTTCCTGGTGGTGGTGTACAGTATTATCTTCTACGGTTTCACCACCTGGATGAAGGTACGCAACAGCGATAAACGTACCGACAAAGAAACCCCGTATGTGCCCGTGCCGGAAGGCGGCGTGAAGATCTCTTCACACCACTAAAACTGATGCCGGGTAGCGCACAGCGCTCCCGGCTAGTGTAGGCCGGATAAGGCGCAAGCCGCCATCCGGCTTTATTCATTAACAGGACGGCAGAATGTTTGATACTTTAGGTCAGGCAAAAAAATATCTCGGCCAGGCGGCAAAAATGTTGATTGGTATTCCGGACTACGACAACTATGTCGAGCACATGAAAACCAACCATCCCGACAAGCCGTACATGACCTATGAAGAGTTCTTCCGCGAACGTCAACAAGCACGTTACGGCGGCGATGGCAAAGGCGGTATGCGCTGTTGTTAATGGAGAGACTATGACCCCGATTGCAGTTACCCTACTTACCGGTTTTCTTGGTGCCGGCAAAACCACCCTACTACGCCATATCCTCAACGAACAACATGGTTTTAAAATCGCCGTTATCGAAAACGAATTTGGCGAAGTCTCCGTTGACGATCAACTGATTGGCGATCGCGCTACACAGATCAAAACCCTGACTAACGGCTGCATCTGTTGTACCCGCTCCAACGAGCTGGAAGATGCGCTATTAGACCTGCTCGACAGCCGCGACCGCGGCGATATTGCTTTTGACCGTCTGGTGATTGAATGCACCGGCATGGCTGACCCCGGCCCGATTATTCAGACCTTTTTCTCCCATGACGTATTATGCGAACGCTACCTGTTAGACGGCGTGATTGCGCTGGTCGACGCGGTGCACGCTAACGAGCAGATGAACCAGTTCACCATCGCCCAGTCGCAGATAGGCTACGCCGACCGCATTCTGTTGACCAAAACCGACGTGGCAGGCGACAGCGAGAAACTGCGCGAGCGGCTGGCGCGTATCAACGCCCGCGCCCCGGTTTATACCGTGGTACACGGCGATATTGACCTGAGTCAGTTGTTTAATACCAGCGGCTTTATGCTGGAAGAGAACGTGCTGGCAAGCCAACCGCGTTTCCACTTTATTGCCGATAAACAGAACGATGTGTCGTCAATTGTGGTGGAGCTGGATTACCCGGTGGATATCAGCGAGGTTTCGCGGGTGATGGAAAACCTGCTGCTGGAATCAGCGGATAAACTGCTGCGTTACAAAGGGATGCTGTGGATCGACGGCGAACCCAACCGCCTGCTGTTCCAGGGCGTGCAGCGTCTCTACAGCGCCGACTGGGACAGACCGTGGGGCGACGAAACGCCGCACAGCACGCTGGTATTTATCGGGATCCAGTTGCCGGAAGACGAGATCAGAGCGGCGTTTGCGGGGTTAAGGAAGTAACCATTAAGCGCTTATCTGGCCTGGCGGGAATTTGTAGGCCGGATAAGGCGCAGCCGCCATCCGGCATCTTCTGGCTATTTCTTATTTTGCTCGCGCAGCATCGCTTCGCGCAGAATGGCATTCAGCCGCGTCTGGTAGCCTTTTCCTGGCCGTTTCAGCCATTCCATAACGTCGGCGTCAATACGCACCGAGGCCTGAGTTTTTAACGGGCGAAAAAACTTACCACGCACTGCTTCAGACCACTGTCCATCCTCCGAAGCGGGAATGTCGCTGTAATCAATCTCATCATCTGATTTTTTCGCCAGCGCCTTCAGTTCAGCCTCATGCTGAGCACTCAGCGCGGATGCGTTGCCGCGTTTATGTTTAACCATGCTCATAACGATTCCTCTCTTTTCTGTCTGCCTTACGAGCGCTGATGATACGGATAACTTCAAAACCACTTTCGAACCGAACGCTATGAGCAACCAGAATGACCACAATGCCATGAACAAGGCCGAGGGTCTGCCAACGATATTCTCCATTCTCATAACGCTCCTGACGTGACAGGTGTCGGGGATCGTCAAACACCAGTACCGCATCCTCAAAGCGGACACCGTGCTTCCTCAGGTTGCTTTTAGCCTTGTTCGCATCCCATTCAAACTCCATCGGCATGTGTTTTCCCTAATTGTATATACAAAAATGTATATACAATTATCTTACGATTATACCTGGATTGTTGGAAATAGCTTCACAATTTGCGTATTCGAGATAAAAGAAAATTGACCAGAAGAGTAGGCCGCAGAAGGCATGGGTTTAGGCTGATACGCAGCCATAGAAAGTCACGTGATTTCTGGGCGAGAGGAAACACAGGTGCCCACAACGTGGTCCATCTCAATTACCCGCAATCAGGTTCCAGCGTTACCACTACTCAAAGTAATCCATATTGAGCTTTGGCAACTTGAGTAAACGTGAGGATACGCCAATATCATTATCAATCATCAGATGCACCAGCCTGTCGCCATCCACCAGCACCAGACCTTCAACTTTGTTAGCATAGTCTCTGGCATGCGCCGTAAAGCCTGAGGTGGTAATAAAGACGCCACGTTTCACTTTTTGCTCAGGCAATGCACCATAAAAGCCCCTGACTTCAGCGCTCCCGACGGTGCCTTTCCAGCGTTTGGCCTGAACGTAGACTTTTTCCAGCCCGAGCTTATCGAGAGAGATAATACCGTCAATGCCGCCATCGCCGGTTCCCCCGACGCGCTGCAAATCACCGCGATGACCGCCATATCCCAGGCGGTGCAACACATCTAACACAATCACTTCAAAACGCGCCGGCGAAACCTGAAGCAGGTTCTCCAGCAATTCTTCGGCAACAGATTCACGAATCTCATTGAGCGCTTGCTCCAGGCGATCGTCCGGGCTGCTTCTGGCAAGCTCATCATCCTCAATCGATTCTGGCTGTGGATCTAACGCCACCGCATCTGCCGGCTTACTGAGCTTTACGCCGTTAAAATCACAAGCAAAATGACTCACTTCCTGCTCGGTCATCGGCTGCGGATGCGAGGCAACCCAGCTCATTCCCGCTGGTGTTAAACACCATTTTCCCCGGGATAGGCTCTGCGATAACCCGGCGCGTTTGAGACGATCGTGCGCCCAACCGGTGCGGTTCTGGTACGTCAGTTGTCCACTGGTAATCACCTCTGCACGCTGCTGCTCATTTAACCCAAGCATTTCGGCTGCAGCTTCACGCACTTCTCTGACCAAAGCGCCCTCGGGTCGAGTGGCCAGAAAACGCAACACTGGTTCAATAAATTTGTCATATGTTGGAACAGCCATAAATCCATCCCTGCTATTGATATAGATTAGATACCCCGCCGGAGAACGATACTCTTCAGGAAAACATTAGGAAAGAAGCAGTTACTCTCTGATTGTTCGTTGATCACACACAATATGAAGTCTACCATGGGTCTGTTATTTTCCCTTTACGGCACAAGGTAATAACGTCTTCCCGCTCAGGAACCGGATAGATAAAAATGAACAAATCTAACTTCGACTTTCTCAAAGGCGTCAACGACTTCATTTACGCCATCGCCTGCGCGGCGGAAAACAACTATCCGGACGATCCTAATACCACTCTGATAAAAATGCGCATGTTTGGCGAAGCCACCGCGAAACATCTCGGCCAGTTGCTGGATATACCCGTCTGCGAAAACCAACATGACCTGCTACGCGAACTGGGCAAGATTGCGTTTATTGATGACAGCATCCTTTCTGTTTTCCATAAGCTGCGCCGTATCGGTAACCTGGCCGTCCACGAATTTCATAACGATCTGGACGATGCCCAGATGTGCCTGCGGCTCGGGTTCCGCCTCAGCGTCTGGTACTACCGACTGGTAACCAAAGATTACGATTTCCCGGTGCCGATGTTTGTTCTGCCAGAACACGGCGAGAATCTTTATCACCAGGAAGTGCTGACGCTGAAACAACAGTTGGAACGTCAGGCGCAAGAGAAAGTACAAAGTCAGGCCGAACTGGAAGCTCAGCAGCAAAGACTGGTTGCGCTCAACGGCTACATTGCCATCCTTGAGGGCAAACAGCAGGAAACCGAAGCCCAGACCAAAGCACGTCTGGCCGCGCTGGAGGCACAGCTTGCGGCAAAAGATGCCGAACTGGCGAAGCAAACCGAACAGGAACGTAAGGCCTATCACAAAGAGATCACCGATCAGGCTATCAAGCGCACGCTGAATCTCAGCGAAGAAGAGAGCCGCTTCCTGATCGACGCCCAGTTGCGCAAAGCGGGCTGGCAGGCCGACAGTAAAACGCTGCGCTTTGCCAAAGGCGCTCGCCCGGAACCCGGCGTCAATAAAGCGATTGCCGAATGGCCAACGGGTACAGATGAAACGGGAAAAACAGGCTTTGCCGATTACGTATTGTTCGTTGGCCTGAAGCCCATCGCCGTCGTTGAAGCGAAACGCAAAAATACCGATGTCTTCAGCAAGCTCAACGAGTCTTACCGCTACAGTAAATACTTCGATAACGGATTTTTACGCGACACGCTGCTGGAGCACTACGCTCCCGACGAAGTGCATGACGCCGTGCCAGAGTATGAAATCAGCTGGCAGGACACCAGCGGCAAACAGCGCTTTAAAATCCCCTTCTGCTACTCCACCAACGGGCGCGAATACCGCGCAGCGATGAAGACCAAAAGCGGTATCTGGTATCGCGATGTCCGACACACCACCAATATGTCAAAAGCGCTGCCGGAATGGCATCGCCCGGAAGAGCTGCTGGATATGCTGGGCAGCGACCCGCAGAAACAAAACCAGTGGTTTGCTGAAAACCCCGGAATGAGCGAACTCGGCCTGCGCTATTACCAGGAGGATGCCGTCCGCGCGGTGGAAAAGGCTATCGTTAACGGCCAGCAAGAGATCCTGCTGGCGATGGCGACCGGTACCGGTAAAACCCGTACCGCCATCGCCCTGATGTTCCGCCTGATCCAGTCGCAGCGTTTCAAACGCGTTCTTTTCCTGGTCGACCGTCGCTCGCTTGGCGAACAGGCGCTGGGGTCGTTTGAAGACACGCGCATTAACGGCGACACCTTTAACAGCATTTTTGATATCAAAGGGTTGACCGACAAATTCCCGGAAGACAGCACCAAAATTCACGTCGCCACGGTGCAGTCACTGGTCAAGCGTACGCTGCAATCCGATGAGCCAATGCCGGTTGGCCGCTACGACTGTATCGTCGTCGATGAAGCACACCGCGGCTACATTCTCGATAAAGAGCAAACCGAGGGCGAGCTGCAGTTCCGCAGCCAGCTGGATTACGTTTCCGCCTACCGTCGCATTCTCGACCATTTCGATGCGGTAAAAATCGCCCTGACCGCCACGCCAGCGCTGCATACAGTGGAGATTTTCGGCGAACCGGTTTACCGCTACACCTACCGTACGGCGGTGATCGACGGTTACCTGATCGATCAGGATCCCCCTATTCAGATCGTCACCCGCAACGCGCAGGATGGGGTCTATCTTTCCGAGGGTGAACAGGTGGAGCGCCTGAACCCACAGGGCGAGCTGATCAACGACACGCTGGCCGACGATCAGGATTTTGAGGTCGCCGACTTTAACCGTGGCCTGGTGATCCCGGCGTTTAACCGCGCGGTATGCGGCGAGCTCACCAAATACCTGGATCCCATCGGGCAACAAAAAACGCTGGTGTTCTGCGTCACCAACGCCCATGCCGACATGGTGGTTGACGAACTGCGTACCGCGTTTAAGAAAAAGTATCCGCAGCTTGAGCACGACGCGATCATCAAGATCACCGGTGATGCCGATAAAGACGCGAAGAAAGTGCAAAGCATGATCGTCCGTTTCAACAAAGAGCGGTTGCCCAATATCGTGGTCACCGTCGATCTGCTGACCACCGGTGTGGATATTCCGTCTATCTGTAATATTGTGTTCCTGCGCAAAGTCAAAAGCCGCATTCTCTACGAGCAGATGAAGGGCCGTGCCACGCGTTTGTGCCCGTCGGTAGGGAAAACCAGCTTTAAGATTTTCGACTGCGTGGATATCTACAGTTCGCTGGAAAGCGTCGACACCATGCGCCCGGTGGTTGTGCGTCCGCAGGTGGAGCTGCAAACGCTGGTCAACGAAATTACCGACTCAGAAACCTACAAAACCATTGAAGCGGATGGCCGCAGTTTTGCCGAACACAGCCATGAACAGCTGGTCGCTAAGCTGCAGCGGATTATCGGTCTTGCCACCTATAACCGTGACCGCAGCGAAACGGTGGATAAGCAAGTACGTCGTCTGGACGAACTGTGCCTGGATGCCGCGGGCGTTAACTTTGGTGGTCTGGCTTCGCGCCTGCGGGAAAAAGGGCCGCACTGGAGCGCCGAGATTTTCAATAAGCTTCCTGGTTTTATCGCCCGCCTCGAAAGGCTGAAAACCGATATCAACGCCCTGCGCGATGCGCCGATCTTCCTCGATATTGACGATGAGGTGGTGAGCGTCAAATCGCTGTACGGCGACTACGATACGCCGCAGGACTTTCTCGAAGCGTTCGATGCGCTGGTGCAACACGCCCCTAACGCCCAGCCGGCGCTGCAGGCGGTGATCAATCGTCCGCGTGACCTCACCCGTAAAGGGCTGGTGGAATTGCAGGAGTGGTTTGACCGCCAGCATTTTGAAGAGTCCTCTCTGCGCAGCGCGTGGAAAGAAACACGCAATGAAGATATTGCCGCCCGCCTGATCGGCCATATCCGCCGTGCGGCGGTGGGCGATGCGCTCAAACCGTTCGACGAGCGTGTCGATCACGCGCTGGCGCGTATCAAAGGCGAGAACGACTGGAGCCCTGAGCAGCTAAGCTGGCTCGACCGTTTAGCGCAGGCGCTGAAAGAGAAAGTGGTGCTCGACGACGACGTCTTCAAAACCGGCAATTTCCACCGTCGCGGCGGTAAGTCCATGTTACAGCGCACCTTTGACGACAACCTCGACAGCGTGCTGGATAAGTTCAGCGATTATATCTGGGACGAGCTGGCTTAAGAGGGTATCATCCCCGTTTTCGCCGGATGGCGGCGATGCCTTATCCGGCCTACACGTAACCCTGTAGGCCTGATAAGCGAAGCGCCATCAGGCATCTGAAATGCTCAATCACTTTTGCGACCCACAATGGTGGTCGCCATGTCAAATGGGATCTTCAATGAACAATAACGATCTGGTCGCCAAGCTGTGGAAACTGTGCGACAACCTGCGCGACGGCGGCGTCTCCTATCAAAACTACGTCAATGAACTCGCCTCGCTGCTGTTTTTGAAAATGTGCAAAGAGACCGGTCAGGAAGCGGACTACCTGCCGGAAGGCTACCGCTGGGATGACCTGAAATCGCGCATTGGCCAGGAGCAGTTGCAGTTTTACCGTAAAATGCTGGTGCATCTGGGGGAAGATAAGAAAAAACTGGTGCAGGCGGTATTTCATAATGTGAGTACAACCATCACTGAACCCAAACAGATAACAGAATTAGTCAGCAACATGGATTCGCTAGACTGGTACAGCGGTACACGCGGCAAGTCCCGCGACGACTTCGGCGATATGTACGAAGGGCTGCTGCAGAAGAACGCTAACGAAACCAAATCCGGCGCGGGCCAGTACTTCACCCCGCGTCCGCTGATCAAAACCATTATTCATCTGCTGAAGCCGCAGCCGCGTGAGGTGGTGCAGGACCCGGCTGCCGGGACCGCAGGTTTTTTGATTGAAGCCGACCGTTACGTGAAGTCGCAGACCAACGATCTGGATGACCTTGATGGCGACACCCAGGATTTCCAGATCCACCGCGCGTTTATCGGCCTCGAGCTGGTGCCCGGCACCCGTCGTCTGGCGCTGATGAACTGTCTGCTGCACGATATTGAAGGCAACCTCGACCACGGCGGCGCCATCCGTCTGGGCAACACGCTGGGCAGCGACGGCGAGAATTTACCGCAGGCCGATATTGTCGCCACCAACCCGCCGTTTGGCAGCGCCGCGGGCACCAACATTACCCGCACCTTCGTGCACCCGACCAGCAACAAACAGCTTTGCTTTATGCAGCATATTATCGAAACCCTGCGCCCCGGCGGCCGTGCGGCAGTGGTGGTGCCGGATAACGTACTATTTGATCGAGTTGGATTGGAAATTCGTCGAGATTTAATGGACAAATGCCATCTGCACACCATCCTGCGTCTGCCGACCGGCATCTTTTACGCCCAGGGCGTCAAAACCAACGTGCTGTTCTTTACCAAAGGTACGGTAGCCAATCCGACTCAGGATAAGGACTGTACCGATGACGTGTGGGTGTACGACCTGCGCACCAATATGCCGAGATTTGGTAAGCGTACACCGTTTACTGAGCAATACCTGCAGCCGTTTGAAACCGTCTATGGTGAGGATCCGCACGGCTTAAGCCCACGAGCCGAAGGTGAGTGGAGTTTTAACGCTGAAGAGACGGAAGTTGCTGACAGCGAAGAGAACAAAAACACCGATCAGCACCAGGCCACCAGCCGCTGGCGCAAGTTCAGCCGCGAGTGGATCCGCACGGCAAAATCCGATTCGCTGGATATCTCCTGGCTGAAGGATAAGGACAGCATCGACGCCGACAACCTGCCGGAACCGGACGTGTTAGCCGCAGAAGCGATGGGCGAGCTGGTGCAGGCGCTGGGCGAGCTGGATGCACTGATGCGAGAGCTGGGCGCGGGCGATGAGGCGGATGCGCAGCGCCAGTTGCTGGAAGAAGCGTTTGGGGGGGAGAAGGAATGAGTGGGGGGAAATTGCCGGAGGGGTGGGTGACAACCCATCTTTCAGAAATATGCAGTAAGCCTCAATATGGCTACACAACTAAGTCAAGCTCTATGGGGGATGTAAAATTTTTAAGAACAACCGATATTACAAAAGGAGCGGTTGACTGGTCCAGTGTACCTTATTGCATGGATGCCCCGGAAGATGTTTCAAAATACCAATTACAGGACAGAGATATTGTGATATCTCGAGCCGGTTCGGTTGGGTTTAGTTTTTTGGTACAAAACCCTCCAAGCCAAGTTGTTTTTGCTTCATACCTTATTCGATTTAAACCAGTTAATTATTTTTCAGAATATTACTTAAAACGTTTTTTAGAGTCGAGTGACTATTGGAATCAGCTGTCTTTAATGTCAGCAGGGAATGCTGTACAAAATGTTAATGCTCAAAAGTTATCAACACTTACAGTACCAATACCACCTATAGCCGAACAAAAAATCATCGCCGAAAAACTCGATACGCTGCTGGCACAGGTAGACAGCACCAAAGCACGTCTTGAGCAAATCCCACAAATCCTGAAACGTTTTCGTCAGGCGGTGCTAGCTGCTGCGGTAAGCGGGTTGTTAATTGGTTCAAATAAAAGAAACCACCACCCATTATGTAGTGAATGGCAATGGCCAGACCTACCATCAACTTGGAGTGTTCATAAATACTCTGAACTTGTTGATAGCAGACTAGGTAAAATGCTTGATAAAGCTAAAAATTTTGGCTCTGCAACAAAATATCTTGGAAATATAAATGTTCGCTGGTTTAGTTTTGATTTAGAAAACCTTCAAGATATACTAATTTCAGATATAGAGCGCAGAGAATTATCACTCAAGCTTGGCGATGTTTTAATATGTGAAGGTGGTGAACCTGGTCGATGTGCTATATGGAGTGAACCTCAGGACATACCTGTTATTTTCCAAAAAGCATTACATCGAGCACGGGTAAAAGACAAAATCATCCCCGAATGGTTAGTTTATAATTTGAAAAATGATTCAAATAACATTAGCTTATCTCAGCTCTTTACAGGAACTACAATTAAACACCTTACAGGAAAAGCACTAGCAAATTATCCCATCAGAGTTCCTCCATTAGAAGAACAACACGAAATCGTCCGCCGCGTCGAACAACTCTTCGCCTGGGCCGACACCATTGAAAAGCAGGTTAACAACGCCCTGAACCGCGTCAACAGCCTCACCCAGTCAATCCTGGCAAAGGCCTTCCGCGGCGAGCTTACCGCCCAGTGGCGTGCGGAAAACCCAAGTCTTATCAGCGGTGAAAACAGCGCCGCCGCCCTGCTGGAAAAAATCAAGGCCGAACGCGCCGCCAGCGGTGGTAAAAAAACCTCGCGTAAAAAAGCCTGACGCTTATTTTCCTGCGCACCTTCCCGGTGCGCTTTTTATTATTCCCCCGCATTCATAACCATCAAAAATATATCCAGTTTCTTCCTGAACATTCCCATTACAGTCTATTTTCAGCTGGACTTTTCTTTTATTTACTGATGTTATATACAGGTATTTAGCGCGATATGGCCGTGCGGGAACACGGCCATATCGCTCATCACAATCACTATTCCAGGAGAATAGCCATCATGACTACCGTCCATTCTATTGCAGATCCGTGCGATCCAGAAGTATCCCCAACAAATAACCGTCACCTTACCGTGAGTTATGCGAGTCGTTATCCGGATTATACCCGCATTCCCGCCCTCACCATGAAGGGCCAGTGGCTGGAAGCCGCCGGTTTCGCCACCGGTACTGAGGTGGATGTGAGGGTGATGAACGGCTGTATTGTGCTCACGGCACAGCAGCCGCAACCAGAAGAAAGCGAGTTGATGCAGTCGCTGCGCCAGGTGAGCAAGCTATCGGCGCGTAAGCAAAAGCAGGTGCAGGCGTTTATCGACGTGATGGCAGGTTCTAAGTAAACGCATAAAATAAGCTGGCAAAGAACCCTTGCCAGCTTTAATTATAATTCATATCAATGAGTGAAGGAAAATCATGCGGCTAAAAGTAAAAGAAAACATTACGCTTTGGAGAAGTGAAGGTTTAATTGCTTATATCGCCCTTGGATTTCTATGTACTTTTTTTATGGAGGTCAACGCTCTATTACCATACTATCTTCAGCAAAGTATATTTTTCGAAACGCTGATGAGCTGCATGGCCTTCAATACGTTATTTTCGCTTGCTTTATCTGAGATTTTTTTTGCGATGTTGGTAGTGATTTGTCATAACACTAAACTGGAAAAGCTCACAAATAGTATTTTGCAAGAGTTGCATAAAAGAATTATGCAAGGTTCTTTCATTATATCCTTCTTATGCTTCGGAATATTTCTATTTTGTGTGATGGCATTCTGTATTGGTTCGCTAACAATAAATAATAATTACTATGGGAAACATGTCATAAATTTCGCTTACCCATTTGTTTTATTTCTATCTTTTCCTTATCTTATACATAAGGGTATAACAATCCTGTGTACTCTATTAAAAGCATTTCCCAAAGGCAAAATTCATGCAGCAATAATAATATTACTGATAATTGCAGCCGCGATTATTATCCCTGGCATGTTTAACAAAAAAGAAAAAATGACTATAACCATTGATAAGGAAAAATATCATGCGATTGAGCAAAAAACTAAGGTAAAACCAGAAAAATATATTGAGAAAAAGATTAATGATATTAATATTAATGATATAAAATAGTGAGCATGCATAACATAAGGGCATAGTAATATATCATAAAATCCTTTAACTACTATTGCCCTTGAATAGATCCACTATTCCACATCCTTCCTTTCCAACCCAATATCCTTTAACTGCTCGTCACTCATTCGTCGCAGCGCCTGACAGGCCCGCTTACGCAGCCACCACCTTTTTAGCGCCCGTCTGAGCTGCACAAAGCCAATGAATGGTTGTCTGGGGCGGTTCTCGTAAAATTCCATACCAGCCTCCGCATAGAACAGAAAATGCGGGCATCATGAATGTCTGTACAAACAATATCGGGATCAAAAGCACGGTTAGTGCAACGTGGATAAATAAGGAGGGCGATTGAGGGTGTTTTGTTCGCTTATTTCGTTCTGATTTAAGATCCGCGTCCTTCGCTGCAAAAAAGCCAGCCCCTCCCGTTTTCAGAGGGGCAACAGGGATTAGCGGCGCACCACTACCAGCTTCTGGTTCACAAACTCCTTAATCCCCAGATCCGATAGCTCACGTCCGAAGCCCGAACGCTTAACGCCGCCGAACGGCAGCTCCGCTGCGGTGTCGGCCAGCCAGTTGATATAAACCATCCCGGTTTCAATCCGGGAGGCCATGCGTTTAGCGCGTTCGATATCCTGACTAAACACCGCGCCGCCCAGGCCGTAGTGGGAATCGTTGGCGAGTTTTACCGCCTCATCATCGTCTTTCACCACATACATCTGCGCCACCGGGCCGAAGAACTCTTCAAAGTACGCCGGGTTGTCACGCGTAATATTGGTCAGAATGGTCGGCTCAAAGAAGTTGCCTTTGCTTTCCAGCGACGTGCCGCCAACGTGCAGCGTCGCGCCATTTTTCACCGCTTCCTCGACCTGTCTGGTCAGTGTATCCAGAGCATCTTTCGATGACAGCGGCCCCAGTTCGGTAGAAGCGTCCATCTGATCCCCCACCTTCACCTTCCTGAACGCCTCGGTGAACTGGCTGAGGAATTGATCGGCGATTTTCTCATGCAGGATAAAGCGCTTCGCCGCCGTACATACCTGCCCCGCATTAGTGAGCCGTGCCTGCACGCCAATTTTCACCGCTTTCTCAAGATCGGCATCGTCCAGCACGACGAACACATCGTTCCCGCCCAGTTCCAGCGTCGATTTTTTAATGTGCTTCGCCGCCTGTGCCGCCACGGCACTCCCCGCTTTTTCAGATCCGGTCAGCGCCGCGCCCTGCACGCGCGGGCCGGCGATGATGTTCGCCACCTGATCGGAGGAAATAAACAGGTTGGTCCATGCGCCTTCCGGCGCGCCAGCTTCACGCACCAGATGGGCAAACGTCTCGGCGCAGTGCGGTACGATGCTGGCATGTTTCGCCAGCACCGGGTTACCAGCGGCCAGGTTCGGCGCCAGCACACGCATCAACTGATAGTACGGGAAGTTCCACGGCTCAACGGCCATGATGACGCCAATCGGATGATGTTCTACCCACGCGTCGCCAAACTCGGTTTTATAAGGCACCGGGGCAAGAAACTGCTTCGCGTTATCCGCATAATAGCGAGCGATCTGCGCACACAGTTTGACTTCGCCACGGCTCTGCTCGATGAGCTTGCCCATCTCCTGGCTGGCGATTTTTGCCAGTTCTTCAACACGGCTGTCGATCAAGTCAGCCAGCTTATGCAGTACCGGCAGACGTTGGTCAATCTCTCCCTTGGACCAGTCGGAGTGATAGAGCGCGTCAGCTTTTTGCAGCGCGGCTTCAATATCCGCGTCCGTGTGCGGGGGGTACTCTTTAATGAGCTGATTATTGGCAGGATTCACTGTCTGGTAAGCCATATCACATGTCTCCTTGTTATCGTCATTAAGGCAGCCGTAAATGCCGCTCAGAACAATAAGGGTAGTAGAGATGGCTGGCGCTATCGGTAAAGTTCGGTATATTCGTGCGGTTATCAACGATAATTATAGAGAGCGTTGCCCGGCGGGCACCGGGCCTGCAACATTCAGACTGGAGCCGCGTTAGTGACTAACATCCTGAAGCTCTTCAGCCGTAAGGCCGGTGAACCGCTGGACAGTCTCGCGGTCAAGTCCGTCCACCAGCATCTGTCTGGCGATACGCAATGCGGCAACGTGCTGACCTTTTTCCAGCCCTTTTTCTAATCCTTCTGCTAATCCTTCCTCCAGACCTAGCTGTCTTCCTTGCCGTTCCCCTTTTCTGCGATCCGCTGCGCGGATCCTCTCTATCAGCGTCATCAGTCTCTCCTTAGTGTGCGGGACATGCCCTACCACATTACGAATAAACGTGGTGAAACGAGGCGTATGTCCGTGCTGAATCATAAGATAATTAAACAGCGCTTTAAGCTGCCTGTCATTAGCGCAACCAGTAACTAACAGCGAAGCAATTCGTTCAACCAGTCCCAGCAGGTCGCGCTGGCGGATATGTTTTTGGATGAGCTCCAGCAGCGCAATGCGGCGGTGCTGCATAATGTCATCATCCGATACCACCGTAATGTCGACCAGCGGAAAGGCAGCGGCATAGAGTCTTCTTGCCACTTCCGGGTTCGCAAACTCATCCAGCCAGCACAGCGAAAAAGGATACGGGCTATCAACACCGTGATAAAACAGCATCGGCACCACCAGCGGAAGATGCTTATGCCCCGCATCCAGATGCTGTTGCATTGCCGCCATCGCATACCGCATCAGCCGAAACGCCATATGCGCATCCGGCGTGCTCTGATGTTCAATCACGACATAGATATAACCGTCGCCCTCGCGCGTTTTCAGCGACCAAAGCACATCGGAATAATAGGCTCGCAGATTTTTTTCAATAAAACTGCCGGGCTCCAGCTTTAGCGTCCGCAGGTCGCAAAGCTGGCGTAACGACACCGGCAGATGAATCTCCATAAAATCGCGTGCGGTTTCCGGGTGGCGCAAAAAGGTTTTAAACACCGCATCATGCGGTGTTGAGGTCGTCGATTTTTTCATGGCGCTCCGTCACCCCAAACCAGGATGCTGCGACTCTACCTCCTGAAAATTCCTTTCTCATCCGTACCTTTTCAGCATTGCGAGGCGCGACGAAAGATAAATCCTGTTATCTGTAATGCACATGCATTTTCGGAACTGAACACGCAAAATACCAGCCTGCGCGCCCTGCCTTTATCTTTATTAACCAGACAAACTCTTTTGATTAACATCAAAATTTAATTACACTTAATGTGTATATTTTCCGTGCAACGTAAATTTCCCGAGGTGTGATGTGCTGATTGTTATCTGTAATCGCCACACGTTCTGACGAGATTCAGAACGCGTCTCTTCCTGTCTGTGTTTTCACCGGCAGCGTTTTTGATTACATGAAATTCAGTACATCCGCAGCCGCTGTTTCCATCGCCTGCCTGACGTCACGATGACGGTATTGAGTTTCGCTGTCCCATCATAGGGTTCTCCGACATGGAGCGCATTTTTTATGCAACGGATTATTCAGTTTTTCTCCCAACGCGCCACAACGTTATTTTTCCCGATGGCGCTGATTTTGTACGATTTTGCCGCCTATCTGACGACGGATCTGATTCAGCCTGGCATCATTAACGTCGTGCGCGATTTTAATGCTGACGTCAGTCTTGCGCCGGCCTCGGTCAGTCTCTATCTGGCAGGCGGAATGGCGTTGCAATGGCTTCTGGGGCCGCTATCCGACAGGATTGGCCGCCGGCCAGTGCTGATTGCAGGCGCATTAGTTTTTACTCTCGCCTGCGCGGCAACGCTGTTGACGACCTCAATGACGCAGTTTCTGGTTGCCCGTTTTGCGCAGGGCACCAGCATTTGCTTTATCGCAACGGTCGGCTACGTCACGGTACAGGAGGCCTTCGGTCAAACCAAAGCCATTAAGCTGATGGCGATTATTACCTCCATTGTGCTGGTCGCTCCGGTTATCGGCCCGCTCTCCGGCGCCGCGCTGATGCACTTCGTTCACTGGAAGGTACTGTTGGTATTATTGCGGTGATGGGACTGTTGGCGTTGTGCGGCCTGCTGCTGGCGATGCCAGAAACGGTGCAACGCGGCGCGGTGCCGTTCAGCGCGGTGAGCGTACTGCGCGATTTTCGTAATGTGTTTCGCAACCCGATTTTTCTCACCGGGGCGGCGACGCTGTCGTTGAGCTACATCCCGATGATGAGCTGGGTGGCGGTGTCACCGGTGATCCTGATCGATGCCGGCGGGATGAGTACTTCGCAATTCGCCTGGGCGCAGGTGCCCGTATTCGGCGCGGTGATCGTGGCCAATATGATCGTTGTGCGCCTGGTGAAAGATCCAACCCGACCGCGTTTTATCTGGCGCGCCGTACCAATCCAGTTAAGCGGGCTGGCGACATTACTCCTCGGTAATCTTCTTCTGCCGCACGTCTGGCTTTGGTCTGTGCTGGGCACCAGCCTGTACGCGTTCGGCATTGGAATGATTTTCCCGACGCTATTTCGCTTCACGCTTTTCTCCAACAACTTGCCAAAAGGGACGGTTTCAGCCTCACTGAACATGGTGATTCTGACGGTGATGGCGGTGTCGGTCGAAGTTGGCCGCTGGCTGTGGTTTCACGGCGGGAGACTGCCGTTTCACCTGCTGGCAGCGGTGGCCGGGGTGATTGTGGTCTTCACTCTGGCGACACTATTACAGCGCGTGCGCCAGCATGAGGCGGCAGAACTGGCCGCTGAGAAGTAAACACTCTGCCGGATAGAGGCTTATCCGGCACAGGATAATCTGATGTTTTTTTGCACGCTCCTGCCGTCTGGCTCTATCCTTAACCCTATGAATAAAATCGCCGAACTCAAACGCGCCAAACGCCTGGCGCTCTCACTGTTGCTGATAGCCGCCGCGACGTTTGTAACCACGCTTTTCCTGCCGCTCAGTTTTTGGGTGCTGGGCGTAAAAGCTATTGCCGAAGCGGCGATGGTTGGCGCGCTGGCGGACTGGTTTGCCGTGGTGGCGCTGTTTCGCCGCATTCCCATTCCGTTTATTTCACGACATACGGCGATTATTCCCCGTAATAAAGACCGAATCGGCGAAAATCTTGGGCAATTTGTGCAGGAGAAGTTCCTTGATACGCAGTCACTGATCGCGCTAATCCGCCGCCATGAACCCGCGCTGCTTATCGGAAACTGGTTCAGCCAGCCGGACAACGCCAGCCGGGTCGGGCAGCATCTGCTGCAAATTATGAGCGGCTTTCTGGAACTAACCGATGACGCCCGTATTCAGCGGCTGCTCAAGCGAGCGGTACATAAGGCGATTGATAAAGTGGATCTTTCCAGCACCAGCGCCCTGATGCTGGAAAGCATGACCAAAAACGATCGTCACCAGGTGTTACTCGATACGCTGATCGCCCAGCTTATCGCCCTGTTACAGCGTGACAGCTCCCGAACATTTATCGCCAGACAGATCATACGCTGGCTGGAGACCGAACATCCGTTAAAAGCGAAGATTCTGCCGACCGAATGGCTGGGAGAACACAGCGCTGAACTGGTCTCCGACGCGGTAAATTCTCTGCTGGATGATATCAGTCACGACCGCGCGCATCAGATTCGTCATGCCTTCGATCGCGCGACGTATAAGCTGATCGATAAACTTAAACATGATCCGGAAATGGCTGCCCGGGCAGAAAACATTAAAAGTTACCTGAAGGAAGATGAGGCGTTTAACCGTTATCTCGGCGAGAGCTGGGCGGATCTGCGCCAGTGGTTAAAAACAGATATCAACGCCGAAGACTCAAAGGTGAAGCAGCGCATCGCTCATGCCGGACAATGGTTTGGCGAGACGCTGATCGCCGACGACGCATTACGCGCCTCGCTTAACGGTCATCTGGAACAGGCCGCGCACCGCGTCGCGCCGGAATTCGCCGCCTTCCTGACGCGCCACATCAGCGATACCGTAAAAGGCTGGGATGCGCGCGATATGTCGCAGCAGATTGAGCTTAATATCGGTAAAGATTTGCAGTTTATCCGCGTGAACGGCACGCTGGTCGGCGGCGCTATTGGTCTGGTGTTATATTTACTGTCGCAAATACCGGCACTGCTCAGTATCTAAGAAGGGGAAGGCGCAATTCTCGTTCAGATTAACTACCAAACCCCGCACGTGGGAGGCATTAATTTAATGCCATTTCCCACCGATGCCCCTCTTCTCAATCCGTTATTCGCCTGCGCTTCACTTTCTTTTCTTGCAAATTTGAAACATTAATTTTACTTTTTATTATCACTTACAACGACAATCCGGCATTCCTGCCTTACTTTAGCAAAGAGAAAAACCATGGTTCATGCTCAGAGCGCTTCACCTCGCCATCCCATTTTTACGGCGCTTTTCGGTATGATGGTATTGACGCTGGGGATGGGAGTTGGCCGCTTTCTGTATACGCCCATGCTGCCGGTAATGCTGGCGGAAAAGCAGCTAACGTTTAACCAACTCTCCTGGATTGCCAGCGCCAATTATGCAGGGTACCTGGCGGGAAGCTTACTGTTTTCCTTTGGCCTTTTTCATCTCCCCTCTCGTCTACGCCCCATGCTGCTGGCTTCGGCGGTCGCCACCGGTATTCTTATTCTGTCTATGGCGATATTTACTCAGCCCGCGGTCGTCATGTTGGTGCGCTTCCTGGCAGGCGTCGCGAGTGCGGGAATGATGATTTTTGGATCAATGATTGTGTTGCATCATACCCGCCATCCGTTTGTGATCGCCGCGCTCTTTTCCGGCGTCGGGGCCGGGATTGCACTGGGCAACGAATATGTCATTGGCGGTTTACATTATGCGCTTTCGGCCCATTCGCTATGGCTGGGGGCCGGAGCGCTCGCCGGTATATTGCTATTAATCGTGGCAATGTTGATTCCCCCCCGCGCTCATGCGCTGCCGCCTGCGCCCTTAGCAAGAATCGAAAATCAGCCTATGTCCTGGTGGCAACTGGCGCTGTTATACGGTTTCGCCGGATTCGGCTACATCATTGTCGCTACCTATTTGCCACTGATGGCGAAAAGCGCGGGCTCTTCGCTACTCACGGCACACCTTTGGTCGTTGGTCGGCCTGGCGATCATTCCCGGCTGCTTCGGCTGGCTGTGGGCGGCAAAACATTGGGGCGTCCTGCCATGTCTGACCGCGAACCTGTTGATCCAGAGCGCCTGCGTGCTGCTGTCTCTCGCCAGCGACTCGTTGTTGCTGTTAATACTGAGCAGTATTGGTTTTGGCGCCACGTTTATGGGCACAACCTCACTGGTGATGCCGCTTGCCCGCCAGCTCAGCGCGCCGGGCAATATTAATTTGTTAGGCCTGGTGACGCTAACGTATGGTATTGGGCAAATTCTCGGTCCGCTCGCCGCCAGTCTGTCAGGCAATGGCGCGTCGGCAATTATCAACGCCACGCTTTGCGGCGCCGCGGCGCTCTTTTTTGCCGCGCTGATCAGCGCCGCGCAGCAGATAAAACAAAAACGGTTTGTGATACGTGAATAAGCGGTAGAGTAAACCCGCGCTATCCGCACCGGGTTGTATCTTTAATGCTATTCGCGGCGCAATGCGGATCTGTTTTTAATAGCACATCCTCAACACGTTATTTCAAGGTAAAGATGCCACTAAAAACTATACTTATTCTATGGTTTTTAGTGTTATCAATCTGTCTATTATTTTATATACCCTTCCTACTTCAAGTGGCTTATGTGTTGGCTACGGATTACCCGGCCCATCCATGGGCCTCGCCCTGACGGGCCGTTGCTCACCCCAGTCACATCGTTATTATGCTCCTGGGGACTCACTCCCTTGCCGCCTTTACGCAACTCGAATTATTTTGGCTATATATTCCATTATGATGATTATCGCTCCCTCTCAAATCATCACAATTATAAATAAATCACATCATGAAATTAATTCGATTATTCGTTTTTTATTACCTGCCCGTAGGATTCTTAGGGCGCAAGCTGACCCATCAGCGGCTACTGACCTGACCGTGACAATTCCTCTTAAGGCGTGAAAAATTACAGTAAAAAAGTAAAATTTAGGTTAAAAAACCCTATTTTTTAACAACGATAATTAAGTGGCGTGAAATTGACTAACGTCAAATTTATTTCCCCTTTTTCCTGCTCCCGGCTCTGGCCTGCGTCAACACCTGTTTCTTTGCTTTTTTACCGCGCGTTATACCGTCCACGGTTCCCCGCGCCTCCGGCAGTAGCGAGGATGGTGATTTTTCGCGCTGCTATGCAAGAAACGCATAGCACGATACATACTTGCATTTTGTCCTTACCCTTATGGCTGATAAGGTCTTTCTGTTTCGGGCTTTTTGGCCTGTGGCTACAACCAACACATCATCAAAAAAATTCGGGGATCGCTATGGCGCAACAAGTGGACGGGGCGGCCATGCCGCTTGATACAGAAAAGGTCGGGATAAAGGGATACCTGGCGTTTTTTCTCACCATTATTTTCTTTTCCGGCGTATTTTCCGGAAGCGAAGGCTGGTGGCGCGTTTTTGATTTTACCGTACTCAACGGGTCATTCGGTCATGTGACCGGTACGCAGACCTTTCGCGGCGCGGGCGGAACGGGCGCGAAAGATGGCTTCCTTTTTGCGCTGGAGCTGGCGCCGTCGGTTATCCTTTCTCTGGGTATCATCGCGATTACGGATGGGCTTGGCGGTCTGCGGGCGGCACAGCAATTGATGACGCCCATCCTGAAACCATTGCTTGGCATTCCCGGCATTTGCTCACTGGCGCTGATCGCCAACCTGCAAAATACCGACGCCGCGGCGGGTATGACCAAAGAGCTGGCGCAGGAAGGCGAAATCACCGAACGCGATAAAGTGATTTTTGCCGCCTGGCAGACCAGCGGCAGCGCTATTATCACCAACTATTTCTCCTCCGGCGTTGCGGTATTCGCCTTTCTGGGAACGTCAGTCATCATTCCGCTGGTGGTCATTCTGCTATTCAAATTTATCGGCGCAAACCTTTTGCGCATCTGGATTAACATCGAAGAACGCCGTCATCCTGCGCAAGGAGCCCAATCATGACGACTCAGGTACGTAAGAATGTCATGGATATGTTTATCGATGGCGCACGCCGCGGTTTTACCATCGCCACGACCAACCTGTTACCCAATGTGGTCATGGCATTTGTCATTATTCAGGCGCTGAAAATTACCGGTCTGCTCGACTGGGTAGGCCATATCTGCCAGCCCGTGATGGCGTTGTGGGGGCTTCCCGGCGAAGCGGCTACGGTGCTTCTGGCTTCGCTGATGAGTATGGGCGGCGCCGTTGGCGTGGCGGCCAGTCTGGCTACCGCCGGCGCGCTAAGCGGCCACGATGTTACCGTACTACTGCCAGCCATTTACCTGATGGGAAACCCGGTACAGAATGTCGGCCGCTGTCTCGGTACTGCCGAAGTCAACGCCAAATATTACCCGCATATTATCGCAGTCTGCGCCATCAATGCGCTGCTGTCGATCTGGGTCATGCAGCTTATTGTTTAATAAGGAGTTATCATGCCTGATTTATCCGCCGCGGAGTTTACCTTGTTACAGGGTGCGCACCTGTTTGCGCCAGAAGACCGGGGCATCTGCGATGTTCTGCTCGCGAATGGCAAAATTATTGCCGTCGGCGCTGACATCCCCGGCGATATCGTACCGGACTGTGCGGTGATTAATCTTAGCGGTCGTATGCTGTGCCCGGGCTTTATCGACCAACACGTTCATCTGATCGGCGGCGGCGGCGAAGCGGGGCCGACGACGCGGACGCCGGAAGTCTCTCTGAGCCGCCTGACGGAAGCCGGGATAACAACGGTCGTCGGCCTGCTTGGCACCGACTCCGTCAGCCGTCATCCCGCGTCGCTGTTAGCCAAAACGCGAGCGCTAAATGAGGAGGGGATCACCGCCTGGATGCTCACGGGCGCTTATCACGTTCCGTCGCCGACCATTACTGGCTCGGTAGAAAAAGACGTCGCGCTGATCGATCGCGTCATTGGCGTGAAATGCGCAGTCTCCGACCACCGTTCCGCCGCGCCCGGCGGGAATCAACTCGCCAGCATGGCCGCCGAATCACGCGTTGGCGGCCTGCTGGGCGGCAAACCCGGTGTCAGCGTTTTTCATATGGGCAGCAGCAAAAAAGGGTTACAGCCGCTGTATGACATCTTGGAAAACAGCGACGTGCCGATCGGTAAACTGCTGCCTACCCACGTCAACCGTAGCGAATCGCTTTTCGAGCAGGCGCTGGCGTTTGCGCTTAAAGGCGGCGTGATCGACATTACCACCAGTATCCCGGATCCCGTCGCGCCGGCGGAGGGCATTGCCAGAGCGGTAAAAGCCGGCGTCCCGCTTTCCCGGGTGACGCTCAGTTCAGACGGCAACGGCAGCCAGCCGCTATTTGACGCTGCCGGAAATCTGACGGGTATCGGCGTCGCGGGCTTCGAAAGTTTGCTGGAGACGTTGCAGACGCTGGTTAACCACTACGGATTCAGCCTGACCGATGCTCTGCGTCCGCTGACAACCAGCGTAGCCGCCTTCCTCAGTCTGGACGGCAAAGGCGAAATCCGTCCCGGTAACGATGCGGATCTGCTCGTCTTTAGCGCAGATTTACGCATTGAGCAGGTGTATGCGCGCGGCAAACGCATGGTCAATGAGGGGAAAGCCTGCGTAAAAGGTACCTTTGAACCGGCGTAATTCCCGCTAGTTTCAGACTGCCCCATCACGGCATTCTGAAAGAGGACGGGATAAGTGGTTGTCAGCCGCCCGAATGGACGTAGAATGCCCCTTCGGACGGCTGACAGGATAACGGTAAATGGATGTAACTGGAGCAGGTTTGCACAATATTGAGACAAAATGGCTATATGATTTTCTGACGCTGGAAAAGTGCCGCAATTTCTCTCAGGCCGCCATTATCCGCAACGTATCGCAACCCGCTTTTAGCCGGCGGATTCGCGCCCTGGAACATGCCGTGGGCGTTGAACTGTTTAACCGACAGGTCTCGCCGCTACAGCTTTCCGAACAGGGTAAAATCTTTCACTCCCAGGTTCGCCACCTGTTACAGCAGCTGGAAAGTAATCTGACCGAACTGCGCGGCGGCAGCGATTATACGCTGCGTAAAATCAAGATTGCCGCCGCCCACTCGCTCTCCCTCGGCCTGTTACCGACCATCGTTAAGCAGATGCCGACGCAGTTTACCTACGCCGTTGAGGCGATAGATGTCGACCAGGCGGTGGATATGTTACGTGAGGGGCAAAGCGATTTTATCTTTTCCTATCACGATGAAAACCTGCAACAAGCGCCGTTTGATAATATCCGCCTGTTTGAGTCGAGACTGTTTCCGGTTTGCGCCAACAATGGCCGGGGCGAGCCGCGCTATACGCTTGAGCAGCCGCACTTTCCCCTGCTTAATTACAGTCAAAACTCCTATATGGGCCGGCTGATAAATCGTACCCTGACTCGCCATGCTGAACTGAGTTTCAGTACATTTTTCGTCTCTTCGATGAGTGAATTGTTAAAACAGGTTGCGATGGACGGCTGCGGAATCGCCTGGTTACCCGAGTATGCTATCCGTCAGGAGATTACCGACGGGCGCCTGATAGTGCTTGATGCCGACGAACTGGTTATCCCGATCCAGGCTTATGCTTATCGCATGAATACCCGCATGAGTCAGGTAGCCGAAACATTTTGGCGCGACCTGCGTGGGCTTCAGGCCGCGCTGTAAACACATCAGGCGGTAAGGCGTTGTTCCCCGGTCAAAGAGGCGCGGGTGTCTGGCCAGGACTCATACCAACGAATCGCCGCGCGCACCAGCGACGCTGTGGAATCAATCATCGGGCACGCTATCGCGCGTTCATGTCCGGCCACAATAAGCGGAATTTCGGTACACCCCATAATAATTGCCTGAGCGCCACGGGCAATAAGGCTATCGATTTGCGGCAGCAGCAGCGCTTGCGCCGCAGTTTTATCGCCACGTTTAAGCGTATAAATAGCCTGCATTACCAACGCCTGCCCCGCGTCTTCTGGCTGAATTAACGTCAGCCCCCGCGCCAGCGCTTTCTTTTGATATAACCCGGTCGCCAGCGTCGCATTGGTCGCCAGCAGACCAACGTGCCGCGCCGATGGCGGAATATCCCCCAGGGTGGCGTCCAGGATGCTGATCATTCGCGCTTTCGCGACGTTCTGTAAATCATCAAACCAATAATGCGCAGTGTTGCATGGGATAACGATACACTCCGCCCCGGCGTCTTCCAGCATATGCAGATAACGCTCCAGATAACGGTATGGCGAAGGCCCGCCGGATAACAGACATGCTGTACGATCGGGAATATCAGGGATAGAGCTGACAATGAGCGGGATGTGTTGTTGATCACAACTGGCATGTCGCAATTCAACAAATTTTTCCAACATATCCGCCGTTGCCGCAGGTCCCATCCCCCCCAGTATCCCAATGGTGTGTTTCATCGCTTTTCCCGCTTATTTACGTCAAGGTCAGAAACACACTATCAACTTGATGTGTATATAAAAAATGCCGTTTTATTAGCGGCTATGCGTAAAAATCATAACGGGTGTAAGGGTCACGCGTTATCGCCTTTTCAGGCAATCGATTGGTTACATGAGCGCTCATCGACCTTCGCAAGCCGCTAAATGCCATTTCGCTATACAGCATCGCCCACTGCGAGTCCGCAAGCTTGTTTTATCCTCATCGCCACAGCGCCTGTCGGTGAAGGGGCCGCCGTGTTTTGCTTTTCGACGCCAATGCGGGAATATCCCAGCGAATATGGCTATAAACCAAATCCACGGTCTCCATGGCGCTGCCTTCGGCGTCGCCATGATTGCTCATGCGTGAAATTCGCACATTGGTGAGCGTATAAATAATAAATGGCAGCATTGCGCCCTTATCACTACGGCATAATGTCAGCACGCCTTCTTTCACCGTTTTCCCGTTACAATAGTGCTCATAGAGGCCAGGCGTAGCAAGATCGACTGGCTTTGTCAGCGTCAACCCTCCAATATATGTCCCTCTCGCTTCGCCGGACTCCCGTTTCGTCGGGTTGTGGTTGTAAGCAATAAGTTTTATTTGGTTTTCAAAACCTTTGATCTGGCTTTCGCCTTCAATACCGTCCAGTTTTAAATAGATGGCGTCCATCCCCCCTCCGTGATTATCATGCGGCAAAGCAGGCTGACAAGGACGGAACGCCAACAATGAAAGAACGTTCCATTTTCCAGCCATTTCGTTGGTGTCTCTGTATACCAGATTAAATACCGACAATCTGCTATAACTGGATTCTTGCTAAATACCTTCTGCCATCAACAATCCATTTTACAATAGCGCTACTGACCTGAAATCTATTACGCCTGGCATTCAAGCATCGTTTCCTGAATAACCATAGCCGCTATAAGAACCATATCAAAAAAGAAATATCAATATCATTTCTTATTTTTATCCGAGAAATTACTTAATTCCACAGAATCGGAATATAGACAATTCTTATTCCTTTTCACATCAATGGGTTTTTTAGACTTTTGTCATATCGAAAACAACCATTCCAATAGAACATATTTACTATGTGAATATATTTAATGTTTTTATCGCGCGCAGTGTTATCACAGTAATAAATGACTTGCATCAAAAATGCGCCTTTCAGCGCCACGTATTTTTGGGCAGCAAATTATAAAATCGCGTTTCAAAGTCAGTGACATGTTCTCTGTGCAGGCGATATGACTTTATGCCCGGACGACACGCCAGCCGCTTTACCCTTACGTTTAGTCGTGATACGTTAGACCACATGAACACGAAACGATCCAACGCTACGCAACGTCATCTCCGCTGGTGGCTGCCTTCCTGAAGGCGGCACGGATCACTATCCCTTTTTAAGTAGCCGCCGAAAGGCGGCTACTGCGTTTCGGGACGTCTTTCGGCTTTACAGTAAGCATAAAGGAGTCCTTAATGAACACCCTTCCTATCATTCTGACTGGCGATCGCCCCACCGGCTCGCTGCACCTCGGCCATTATGTCGGTTCACTGCGCCAGCACGTCGCGCTACAGCAGGATCACCAACAGTATGTCCTGATTGCCGACCTGCAGGGACTCACCGATAACGGCAGTAATCCGCAAAAAATCCGCGATAATATTCCGCAAGTGTTAGCTGACTATCTGGCCGTCGGCATCGATCCCGCGCTAACGACGATCTGCCTGCAATCCGCATTACCCGCCCTCGCTGAATTAACGGTGCTGTATATGAATATTGTTACCGTCGCCCGAGTGGAGCGTAATCCTACGGTAAAAAATGAGATTGCCCAAAAAGGCTTTACCCGTTCCCTGCCGGTCGGGTTCATGGCGTATCCCATTAGCCAGGCGGCAGATATCACCGCCTTTAAGGCCGAAATGGTACCGGTTGGCGACGACCAATTGCCCATGATTGAGCAAACGAATGAGATCGTTCATAAGATGAATAGTCTTTTCTCCTCGCCGGTATTGCGACCCTGTCAGGCGCTCCTGAGCGATACGGGCCGTCTGCCAGGCATTGACGGCAGCGCCAAGATGTCGAAATCGCTCGGCAATACCCTGCTTCTTTCCGCCAGCGAAGAGACCATCCACCGTGCGGTCAGCGCGATGTACACCGATCCCAATCATTTAAAAATTAACGATCCGGGAAAAATAGAAGGTAACGTCGTCTTTACGTGGCTGGATGCGTTCCATCCGGATAAAGCCAAAGTCGCGGCGATGAAAGCACATTATCAACAAGGCGGATTAGGCGATCGTGTCTGTAAAAATGAGCTGGAGACCTGCCTGCAAGAACTGATCGCGCCAATACGCGAACGACGGGCAACCTTTATTGCGGATAAGGGAATGCTAATGGAATTGCTGAAAAAAGGTAGCGAGCGGGCGCATGAGGTCACTCAAAAGACGCTACAGGAAGTAAAACGTGGACTGGGTCTGCCCACGCTATTCCAGGTATAATCAGGCATCAACGTTGTCCAGCGGCCATGACTCAAACAGATAGCCATCAAAGTAGATGTCATCAACATTGGAAAACTCCAGCAGACGCTGCTTCACGTTTTCCAGGTGCTGCCACATCGCCAGCTTCGCTGCGCGGGCGTCTTTCTTAATTAACGCCGCGAGGATCTGCTTATGATCGCCCAGCCACTCCTTACGGTAAAGCGTATCGCCCAGATGGCTATGAAGCTGGAGCCACATCGGATTATTTTCACGCCATTGCCAGGACTGACGGAAGAGCTCGACCAACATACTGTTATGGGTCGCTTCGGCAATGGCCAGATGAAACTGCATATCGCCGCTTTCTGAGCCGCCCGGCGCGCTGGAGGCGAGTTCTCGCTCTTCCAGTTGTAACGCCTGGCGCATTTTAATGATGTCCTCGCGGGTGGCCTGCAGAGCGGCAAATTCAGCGATATTACTTTCCAGCAACTGACGCGCCTGTAACAGTTCAAACGGCCCGGCGTCATTACAGTGATTGACGTCAGCGCCTTCCATCTCGTTATTATCCGCGCTGTCGAGCACGTAGATCCCGGCGCCGCGGCGGACTTCAACCAGACCTTTAATTTCCAGCATGATCAGCGCTTCACGCACGACGGTACGCGTCACATTGAGCCTCTCAGCGATCTCTCTTTCCGGCGGCAAGCGCTCCCCGGGGCGGTACGGCGTCTGCACAATCAGATCCCGTATCATTGCGCCCACTTCCTGGTAAGGTCTTTGCTGAGAAGTGTTTGATTTCATATTGGTCGTGCCCGTCCGATGCGATTTCCCTGTATCAGACTATAGCATTTGTAAAGGGGGATAGCACGCGTAGCACACCAAAAACGCGAAACTGGTCAACCAACAAAACAATAATGCGCCCCGTTTCGTTAGTGAAGCCAGATGAAAGGAAAGGCAGTAGACAATACACGACTGATGTTCCACCTTTAGCCCTGACGCCTGAATATGAACAGCATATTGGTTTACCAATATGAAATTTATCAACCAAAAATTACGCCATAAAATGTGTCTGTACATTGACAGGAACAACGCCTCTGACATAGCGTGATCGGCGAAAATCCAGCCGCTCTCTTTGTATCAAGAACGCGTTATGATAAAAGACACCGTGTTTTTCGCCCCAGGCGTATCCGGGGGAAGCAACGCCTCCAGTCTGTCGAGCCGCCATCGCCGGGCAGCGATTATTCTGCATGAAATTTATGGTATTAACGCTCATATCCAACGCGCAGGCCATGAATGGATGACGCGCGGATTCGACATCTATATTCCCGCGCTGTTTCCTCACCATACCCCCTTTCGCTATGAACAGCAGGAGGAGGCTTACCGTCACTTTTCAGCAAATGTCGGCTTTGATCCCGCCGTCGTTACCACATTACTCCACGAGCTCAGAACGCAGTACGAGACGCTAATCGTCGTAGGGTATAGCGTCGGCGCAACGCTCGCATGGCTAAGTGCAGCCAGTGGGTTATGCGATGGCGTCATTTGCTATTACGGTTCCCGTATACGCCAGTACCTTCATCTTGCGCCTCTCTGTCCGACACTGGTTATTATCGCGCGTTATGAGCCGGCGTTTGATCCCCTCGCCATGCGACAGACGCTGGAAAAGCGCCCCCGGGTGCAGTGTAAAATGTACGATGCGCGGCACGGGTTCTGTGATGCTGATAGCGCCACCTTCGATGCCGCCTTATCGCATCAGGTAATGGACGATGTGAGCGCATTTATTCGCGACATCACTCGTGCAAACACATCGCCCGATTGAAGCCAGATTTTCAGCTTTAGTGGAGACTTTTTTCAACGAGCTGTTCCAGTTTTTTCAAAGCCTGTATGTCTGCGGCATCAAGACTATAACGTTGCAGCGTTTCGGCGGGATGATAACTGACCAACGTTCGCCCATCGGCCTGCTGGCTAATGAGCACCCGAAACGGTAAATCCAGCGCCAGTTCGGGATGCGCCAGCATGAGAGGCGTTCCGCCTTTAGGATTGCCAAAGACCAGAACCGTTGTCGGCGGCATTTTCAGGTTAACATTCTGTGCCGCTCTGGCATGGTCAAATTCCCCAAATAACACCAGACCGTGATCGGCGACAGCGTGCATCAACCGCGCTCGGGTCTGCAAATAGTCATAAGCGCTGTAGGTTTTAACCATGGTTATCGCTCCATCCTCCGTTGCAAAGCCAGGCCTTATTAAGATTAACATCAGGGTTACCGCCGATAAAAAAGGCTTTAAAATAGTACTCATTCTTCTCTCTCCCTGACCCAATACCCATGAGTAAATGCGACACAGATGATATGCGGTTTAAAAATCAGTCATCGTACTGTACCCCTTATTATTGCACTGAACAGCTCATCACTAAAAAAACAGACGGCAGAACAAAAAATTCCGACGTCTGAACAAATTTAAATAACGATGATCCAGTCTGACTGAGCGACAGCGCGATCATTATTATGGCGCGACACCATCTTCTTCAGCCCGCTGGGTAAGAAAGAATATACTCCGCTCAGTAAGATAATAAATACTACAGGCCAACTCTTCAGAGATACGGAGCATCATTGCGTAATGATGATGCGATTTTTCTGGCGCCATCGGCAGAAATATTTCTGACTCCAGCACGTCACTTAAAAAATGAAATTTATGTACATATTCAGCAGATATAACGCCTCTCGCCATCAGATTAGCCATTAGTGTATTTAAACTATCTTGTTCATGATACACGATACCTTTTCTCTCATGAATTCTGAGAAGAACGCTTCTGAAGGCTGCATGACATTCCTTTACGACACAGGAAAAATCATTAAGTATCAGGCGATTATACGCTTCCATAAGATCATATTCGACAAAGCCATACTCTCCAGGAGAGTACAAATAATAACATATGTTTTTAAGCCGTTTTATTCTGCGCAACCTTACAATTCTACCATTTTCATAGCGATATTTTAAACTATGCTCATGAAATATATTGTTTAATTCACTAATCGCCTTATCCGGTTCTAACCCAAGCGTAACTTCATAGGTTCGAAGGTAGGTATCTATATAGTTAAAAGCAAGCTCAATGGTATCAATATGCTTTCTTTTATCATCTGTTTTTAATAACAGATTACTCATTTCATCCAGATATGACGTTGAATGCGCATATAAGGTGAATAAGCCATACTCTTTGCGCAACGTTTTACATATTCTTCGATAAACTTCGTCAGAATGACTATTATGATAGCAGTATAATGTCATATCATAAAAAGAGGAGCAATTCCCTAACGTATTAATAATCAATAAGATTATTTGCTCGCGTATTTCTAACGGAATATCTTCATATAACAGATCGCTATGCCTTAGTGAGTATGGTCTAAAGGTGTGCATTCCTCCCCCTGTAACCGCAACAGAAAAAATTACGCTATGAATAGCGCCACATTACTCTAATTAAGTGGTTCAGGTATTAATATCAGCTCAACAGTGAGCCATCTTTTATTATTTTTTAATGGTGTTGCGTGAATATTTATTTACTCTACAGATAATTGTAACCCATCGCCCTTTGTCATTCTGCTGGCTTGCGCAAAGAATCCATACAATATCATCACTGGTGCGAAAATCTGGATTAACCATGGCATTCAGTCTTCACTGAATGCCACAGACAAGGGTTATTCAACTAAAGCTCACCTGTCCCTTAACCCTTCTTTCATTCCGTTACTTCGTTGCCATACCAGCACACTTAAACGTAAGGTGAGCTTATTGTTTTTATCGACGGGTCAGAACAATCCTTCGCCGGTCATACAGTGTTTCAACAGAGAGCTGCAAGTCATATTTCGCATTCTTCAGTTTTCGCGATTTAAGCATTTTCATCGTGACGCCACTTATTTGCCCTGTTTCAATCCGTCTCTTGATTTCGGCTGCGCTTAACAGGAGTTGCCTCTTCAAAATGGACAGCAGGCTGACCTGAAAAGAACGGGAAATCCTGACGCTAACACTGACCTGCTTGTGGGAGGCGATACTGACCAGCCACCGTTCCTGAATGTGAAAATCAGGCTGCCCCGATAATTCAGCATTGTTTCGCTTCAGGATCGCGTTGTCATAAGCAAAATATTGCACCGTGGCAGCATCATTCGCCATCAGTCGGCCATAAAGATCGCGGTTAATTTTGCTGACTGGCAAGCGCGAGAACAGGGAGATATTCCAGGTGTAATCGCAGTGTGTGCATTTATAGATACTCCAGACATCGAGTACCTTCTTTTGCGAATTAACCCGAAATGCCCCAGAAGGCGTGAAGTCCCGTTTTACGCTGCATGAAGGGCAACGTTTCGCTATGCGCTGATACCCCACAGGAGTGACAGTCCATATGACTTTCATAACGTACCTTTTTTTAACCCATACAAAACCGGATCCGAACTCAGCGGACCATAAATGTTTATGTATGAAAAATATTTAAGTGATATTTTTCAGTGGGTTAAAAAAAGATTTCCAACGCAACAACCCTGTCAATGGCTAAAAAGATACGCCGAGATTATCAAAGCGGCCATTATCGGGTATATGAGTTTAATCAATATTCATTATGGTAGCGGCGGGATCTATTCAACTGACTTACTAAACGCATGATCCTCCCTTTGAGATCACACTTTTCACTCCCGGTTATTCACTTACAGAAATCAGGTGTTATCATTCACGACGTAAATACATTTCAACTCAACCCGAGGCTTTGATGCTGGAGAATGTCATCATCTGATAATCAGTTCCCCGACCTTTTCAGGCCGGACTGATTATCAATGCGCCGAAATCGAATGCGGACACCGCAGTGTGTTTGCACGTTTTGCCTATGATGATTAAACAGGTTCTTCAGTATGAATTTATCCCGCCAGGAACAACGTACCTTACACGTTCTCGCCAAAGGCGGACGCATTACGCACATCCGCGATGCGTCAGGCCGCGTCACCGCCGTTGAGTGCTATAGCCGCGAAGGGCTGTTGCTCGCCGATTGCACGCTCGCTGTATTCAAAAAACTCAAAACCAAAAAGCTGATCAAATCCGTTAACGGTCAGCCCTACCGCATTAATACAACCGGGCTGAACAACGTTCGCGCCCAGCCTGATAATCGCTAAGGAGATGATGATGGATATCAGCGCCGTTATTTTTGCAACGCATCGCATTCGGCTATTACCCGATGAAGGCAAAATCCCCTGGGACGAGCCAGCCTTCAGCCAACGCATGCTGGAAAATCATCTGTCACAGGACCACGACTGGGCCAGCCGCCGGCTAACCGTGATTGAGCAACAGGTAACATGGATTACCCGTCAGTTACCCGCTGGCGCCCGCATTCTGGATCTCGGCTGTGGACCCGGTTTTTATACCCGCCTGTTAGCGGAGCGTGGGTTTCACTGCACAGGCGTAGATTTCTCTCCGGCATCCATCACATGGGCTCGCCAGCAGGCGCAAGCCGCAAACCTGAATATTGACTACATTCAGCAGGATATTCGTACATACCACCCCACGGAACCTTTCGATTTCATTATGATGACGTTTGGGGAACTGAATGTCTTTAGCGCTGCGGATGCGCAAAGCCTCATCAGTCATTGCGCGCAGTGGTTGAAACCGGACGGCAAACTGCTTGTTGAAGTGCATACCTTCGATGAAGTTAAACGCCAGGGCATGGAGCAGCCAGGCTGGCAGCGTTGTTCGCACGGCCTGTTTCTTGCCGTGCCCCATCTGCTGTTAACGGAAAATGCCTGGGATGAAGAGGCCCAAACCAGCTCAACGCAGTTCTGGGCGATAGCGGAAAACGGCTGTACCACCCGTTTCGGCAGTCAAATGAAGGCCTGGCGCGATGATGAATATATCAGCCTGCTTGGTGATGCTGGCTTCACTGTGTTGCAGCGCCCGGACAGTCACACCTGGCCGGTCGGCGAGACTTTTGCAGGCAAGCTGTTTGCGCTGCTGGCTGAAAAAGCCCCTCTCGCTGAGGGAATCGCCCTCAGTAAAAGGAATAACCCAATGGATATCCCACGTATTTTTACCATTAGCGAAAGCGAACACCGTATCCATAATCCGTTTACAGCGGAAAAGTACGCCACACTGGGCCATGCGTTACGCATGAAGCCAGGCACGCGGATTCTCGATCTCGGTAGCGGTTCGGGTGAGATGCTCCGCACCTGGGCTCGCGATTACGGTGTTACAGGTACTGGCATTGACATAAGCCCGCTCTTCACCACACAGGCAAAACAACGTGCAGAAGAGCTCGGCGTCAGTGAATATGTACATTTTATTCATAACGACGCGGCCGGTTATATTGATGAGGAAAAATATGACGTGGCGGCCTGCGTAGGCGCTACCTGGATTGCGGGCGGTGTCGCGGGGACAATAGATCTGCTGGCCAAAAGCCTCAAACCAGGCGGGATCATTCTCATCGGTGAACCATACTGGCGTCGGATCCCCGCAACGGAAGAGATCGCCCACGCCTGTGGCGTCTCATCCGTCGCCGATTTTCGCCCCTTGCCCGAGCTGGTCGTCTTTTTCGACCAACTCGGCTATGACGTAGTGGAAATGGTGCTGGCGGACCCGCAAGGCTGGGACAGATATGAAGCCGCTAAGTGGATGACCATGCGCCGCTGGCTGGAGGAAAACCCTGACGATGAGTTTGCGCAAGAGGTTCGAACAGAACTGACGGCAGCCCCCAAACGTCACGTCACCTGGACGCGAGAATACTTTGGCTGGGGCGTATTTGCGTTAATCGCGCGATAACGTGAAGCAGGAGGTATAGCCTACAAGAGGTATACCTCCGTTTAAAAGTATGCAACAAATTAACACGGCTCAAGGCGGGAATATATCGCCTTAATTTCGCCATTAAGTTTCTGCCACAATATGTCGCAAGACGTGCAAGCGTTCCACCTCACCTGCTGAGCGCCCCCCCCTCAATAAGACGTTATTGCTGCAATTCAATTATTAAGAATAAAAAAAGAACCAGAAGAAAATTAAAAAATGACTTATCCACCATATTAGCTATTGTTAAAATCAAAGTAATCCCTCGTAAAAGCTGGATGTATTTATTTCTCATAGACGAGAATTTATATATTATGATATAATACGGTAGAAAAATATGCAGGTTATTAACCTGCCATTAATGTAAATAATTCTTTGAGGAGATGTTTCCAGTGGGACGTAAATGGGCAAATATTGTTGCTAAAAAAACGGCTAAAGACGGTGCAACGTCTAAAGTATATGCAAAATTTGGTGTAGAAATCTATGCTGCGGCTAAACAAGGTGAACCAGACCCGGAATCAAATTCAGCTTTAAAATTCGTTATTGAACGTGCGAAACAAGCACAGGTTCCAAAACATGTTATTGATAAAGCCATTGATAAAGCCAAAGGTGGCGGAGATGAAACGTTCGTGCAAGGGCGTTATGAAGGCTTTGGACCCAATGGTTCAATGGTTATCGCTGAAACGTTGACGTCTAATGTTAACCGTACGATTGCTAATATTCGCACAATTTTTAATAAAAAGGGCGGGAATATCGGAGCGGCAGGTGCTGTCAGCTATATGTTTGACAATACTGGAGTGATTGTATTTAAAGGAACAGACCCTGACCATATTTTTGAAATTTTGCTTGATGCTGAAGTTGATGTTCGTGATGTAACCGAAGAAGAAGGAAACATCGTTATTTATACTGAAGCGACAGACCTGCACAAAGGAATTGCAGCGCTAAAAGCAGCTGGAATTACTGAATTCTCAACAACAGAATTAGAAATGATTGCTCAATCAGAAGTTGAACTTTCACCAGAAGATTTAGAAATCTTTGAAGGACTTGTTGATGCCCTTGAAGATGATGATGATGTGCAAAAAGTATATCATAACGTTGCAAACCTCTAATTATAAATTAAACAAATCTGTCTCTATGGCAGATTTGTTTAATTTATAAAGCTGTAATAAAAAAGTCTATTTGGCCAGATATATAGATTTTTAAATTTATGTGTCTTATCACGACCTGATCTGACACATAGCCTTAAAAGGTTGAGAGTTACCGGTTTTGATATGGTGTCAAATCCTTATATAAAACATGAGGTAATTTTCATGCTTCATACGACGAATCCCGTCAGCAAGCTAAGCAAAAGCCAGCAATATCGGGCTACTTACAATCTCCCTGTGCTCTTTAAGGTGCCGCGCCTCATAAATTCCGCTTGCGCTCATGATGGCTCATCTGGCGCTCTACGCGTCGATTGACCACAGGTGTGACTCCACCAGCGCGCTACAGACCATAGTGCGAGAACCGTGGCCGATTACTTTGATGCCTTTGATGTGGAGCTATTTTTTACAGATAACGTATACCCCACTCAAAATACTCCCCCAGATCAATGCCCTCCTCTGAACACCTCCCTCTTGTGCCATTCCACAAACCGTTCACCCGGATAATTTTCTTTCATCTGCGGCAACGCGATCTCTTTCCCCGCAAAATCCCAGAACAGCCGCTGTACCACCCCGCCACCATTCACCGCGTCGGAAACCACCACGCGCATATTTTCATCCAGGCCAATCGAACCACGATCGAACGCTTTATGATGAATTGCGCACAACGCCAGGCCATTAGGTACTTCACAAGGACCATGATGCTGCTTCCATCTGATATGGGCTGCTTCAAGGGCTATAGGGGCGTTGTCGTGGCGCATATTGAAGCCGCAGACCGCACATTGATAATTGTAAGCTCGTAGCACCGCCAGGCGGAATTTCGGATCGCGTTGCCTGAGAGAGGCGCGAATATCAAAACCCATCTCGTCAGCGATGTCTTCCTGAATACTGGTCGGAAAATGCGCCTCAAGGATCTGCTGCGCCAGCGCGTCGATTAGATTACGTTTTTTTGTTACCAGCGCGAAATTGACGGCATCAAACCCACCAGCGACATTATATTCAATGAGTTCGCGCTTGGGCGGCTGGCGGCTACCACTCGTTGAGCAGAATTCCGCGTTTTGCAATTCCCAGAAACCATCGCCCTTCAGACGCCAGAACGGCATATCCGGGCGCTGTTCACGGCGCTGTGGCCCATAGCGCTCCAGCAAATCCAGCAATTGCTCATGAATTTCAGAACCATAATCAAACAGACGATCGTGACCCTGCCGATAGTGCGAGAGAACATATAACAGCAATAACGGCTTATGCGGCGCTCGCTGTTCGCCTTTGCGCCAAATAGTAATATTTGATATCGCTTGCTTTAGGGTTTTGTCAGAGGTCATTACATTGAAGAATTCATGAGCACATAGTTGCGATGATGCTCTCCCAGTGGATCATGGTGCGGACGGCGAGCTGTGCATCACCCTTTCGCGTCCTCAAGATAACGGGCGGCAAGCATTTCAGCGGATTCGATGCCTGCGATACCACTGACTGCTTTGTCGTAGAGCCAACCGATGATGGACTGGAAAGAGCGCGGGTGGTGGGATGGAGGGAGGTCGTCAGCGCTTTCGTCGTCCTCGTCTTCGTAGTTTTGGTATTCGTTATTCAGCTCCATATCACTCCTTTGTAGGCAGGCAGGTAAAAAGAAGGCCGGAACCATCGTAAAGACGGTTCCGGCCGGAGGTTCAATGGGATGATATGGGGTTGAAAAGATTTGTAGCTACAAATCATCTCCTTACAGATTAAAACAAATGGCGAGTAGCCCCTCCGTATAATAAACTTAACTTATTGATTAAAATCAAACTAATATCAATTTCAAATTTAATTAAATTCATAATTCAATTATTGTTATCTGTTTTTTCAAAATAACAAAAAGTTATAATAACTTTCAGCCATTCACTGTTCTAATGCAAGGAGCTTGCTTTGAGTCAGTCCGAATACACATCCATTCTAAAGTGTACCCCATGGCTAGCTAAATTCCTCACCCGCAGAGGATTGAAGCAACCAGACCATCGTCCGTTATATGAATACCACGCAACGAGTGAAGAATATGATGAATTGAAACGGCTGCTGCGAGCTATAGGGGTACCCGATGGTTATAAAAGTGATAAAGGGTACGCAGCCTGTTTCACATTGTTCTGCTCAGAGTGGTATCGAAGAGATTATGAAAGAGAGTATGGATGGGCATGGGAGCCAATTTACAAGACGATAGGTATCTCAGCATCTTCCTCGGAAATGGGGAAAATTATCCCTAAAGGCCTGGATGGTTACTGGGGGCGTCCAGTGCGGTTTTATGACACAGAAAGGCGGAATTTCTTAGGCTCCTTATTCAGTGAAGGCGGTCTACCTTTCAGGTTGCTAAAGGAATCTAATAGCCGTTTTCAGTCGATGTTTTCTCTCATTCTAAATCAATACGATCAGGCTAAATCTTCTAACATTTCCACGTTCGCGTTAGTCCATGCAGCGGTAGAAAAATCATCCCTGCCAGTCGTTTTCAAAGAGGATACTTCAGTTGAGCTTATTAGTCGGATGGCTGAACAGTTAGTATCTCTTGTTCAAATTTATAATTTAAGTAATCATACCGAACCCGTAAAAGAACTTGAACGTGTTCATCCTAAGTGGCGTGACAGTTTCCCTGTCCCTCTCGATGATGATACGGGTACCAGTTTCCTTAATGGACTTTTACGAACAGCTTCTACTGAATCAAAACCCCGCCTTCAAAAGAATAAAACCACTCTCTGTCAGTTTTTATGGTCAGAAAATCATCCTGAAGCCCTCCAGGCTCTCATTTCTCTGCCTGAAGAACTGAGTTTTTCAATTGATATTGAGCCTTCAACAACGCGCTTCGAGCTTGCTATCTATGAAGATGGTAACGAAATCGCAAGTCTGGGACCTGCATATGCAACGCTAAGTAACTCCCAGGCAAAAATAAAAGTTCGTAAGCGCGAGATTAAATTTTACCGAAGAAATCCCACGGTCAGTTTGTTTATTGTGGCGAGAGCTGGGGGTATGTTTTTCGGCTCCAATCTTTTAGAAGGCAGTGAAGTTGCGGTTGGCGATGTTCCATTGGTTTTTGTTTCTGATAAAAATGAATGGCTGTTACAGGGACAAGCCTCTTGCAGCGTACGTGGCAGCCATGTACTTATTGTGCTGCCAAAGGATGGCTGTCTGGCTTCAGAACATGAGGATTGTGACTCTGGCTTTTCGGCTTTGGGATGCCATGCTCTGACCATCAAAGGTCGCCAGGATATCATCATTAAAGGCGATGAAACGTACCGGATAAAGATAGGAAGAGATCAGATTATCCATACTGGATTCTCTTTCCAGGGGAAGCGATTAAATTGGACAAGTTATCCGGATGAACTCTTCCTCGGTGTTCCTGGAATTACTCAACATTCTGAGAATCTATCAACGCGCCATTACAAGCGTTTTTTTCAACGGAACATTTATAGAAAATTGTGATGTACAAGAAAAAATGGGAGCACAGTTTATTTCGGTGCGTAACGAAAATGATGAAACGTTACTGCGTAAGAAAATTGGCATTCTCCCCAATGATTTTAGTCTGGAAATAAAAAATGGACAACAGGCGAACGAAGGTTCTGTCATTATTACTACTCAGCACCCTTGTTTGTATAGCTTGAAGGAAAAAACACTTGAAGTTGGACGGAAGCGGTTGCCCGGTAGTACAGAAATAATGATGAAGGCGGAGGGCATTCCTCCTGCATCAATTTCATTACAAATAACGCCAAACCTCACTGCAAACCCGATTGTTATTTGGTTACCATTTCCTGCACGAGGCTGTCTTGCGTTCGATAAAGATGAGAAACCTCTCCCGAAAAATTTAACGATTAACGATCTTCTGGGTGCCAGAGCATATCTTTTCGGAAAAAATGGTGAGCCTACGCGATACCAGCTTGAACTACGTTTACGTTCGCGTAGTGGAATGCAGGCCTGGTATGAGTGGCACTACAGTGCGGGAGAATGTCCGGTAGAGCTTACTTTATATAGCTTAAGGGAACATATTGATAATTTACTCTCCCTGGAGGAAGGAATTGATCAAACAGTTGATATGCGCATAAAAGGAGGTGGTAGTTCTTTTACCTGGCAGATCCGACGTTATAAATATAGTCTGGACTATGATCGTGGCAGGCAGATTCTTCTCGCAAACTCAATAAGTAATCGTACAGGCCAGATCCCTTCGCCCGTCATTATGTTACTCAGCGAACCGGAGAGAAAAGTTGTACTGCTGACGTCAAGAATGAGCGAAGGTGTACCAGTTGGTGAATTTGAACTAAGTTCGATAATACAAAAGAATGGCCCATGGCTGGTGCTGCCGAAACCAGGTGAAGAAGCCTCATTTCGACCTTGCTTTATTGCAGGTGAGCCGGTAATTCAAAGCGACGCGACAGCAATACAGTCTTTACAAAAAGCAACGCAGCTTTTTAATCCTCGTTCAGATGTCAACACCATTATGTTAGTTCTGGAACAAATGGCGAGCGACCCGGCACACTCGGGCTGGCAGTTCTTACGCAATTTATACGATCAGTTCGGGTATTTACCTTTGGCTACCTTTGAAGTATGGCGGGCACTTGTTCAGCATCCACAAGCGTTGGCGATGTCGCTGTTCAAATTTGAAATGTCCATTGATTATCTCAGCCGTATTGAAAGTGAGTTTCCCGTTTTCTGGGAGTTTTTATCCATTACAAAAGTTAAACGTTCCGCCACACGTTTTCGTGCTTTTTTGACTCATAAAGGTGCACCGGAGGAAATGCAGATAAGGCTGCTGGACAGAATGTATCAACAGCTGGGCACAACATTCCCGACTTATGCCAGTGAGGTGCAATTATGGTTGAGTCAAGGGAAATTACCACCGGTTTTTCCTGAGTTGACGATGAAAGGTATTATCCTTGAGTGGTATCAGGAACTTCTACGCGAACATGGTGAATCTCGCTGGCCAGAATTTGGTGGCCCAGGCCTTTTACGTTGGTATATGTCGCAACAAAATCCTGTTATCGATATTTCCCCTGATGCCAGCTACCGCTATTCCGTCACCTTGCTCCCCGTATTTGCTGCTGCTGTTGCCAGCGGTAAAACAACATTTGAAAGTGTTTTTGAGAATAAGCCCGGCGCCGTATTTTTCTTGAGACAGGTTAGAGATTTTGACTCACGATGGTTTAACGCCATTTTCCAATACTGTCTATTGCGTAATGTTACTGAAAAATAAAAAGGAATAAGAATGACTACACGCTATTTTTCTTCGCTGATTGAACAATCACTGTCGCGTTCTACGGAGGCGACGCTGAGTATTATGGGGGTGACCAACCCGAATCTTCGCGAGCATCTCACGCAACAAATGGCGGCCGATTGCGGGAAAGAAGGATCGTTTCTTGCCTCCCCCGTATTTGAACAGACATTTGGCTGGAAAGAGTCCAACAGCACAATGAAAGACCTTGCAACAAAACAAACGTTGCTAAGCAAGGAGGTGGTGGACTCGCTGGATAGTGAGGAAAATGGTCGTTATCGTTTTGGCTCTGACTGGAAACCTTTCACGCATCAGTTAGCCAGCTGGCAATCATTACTTGAGAAAAAACACTCAGTCGTGGTGACCAGCGGGACAGGCTCTGGCAAAACGGAATGCTTTATGGTCCCGGTACTGGAAGACCTCTATCGTGAGCTTCAGGTCAAGAACAAAAAACCGTTGATAGGTGTGAGAGCACTTTTTCTTTACCCACTGAATGCCCTGATTAATTCCCAGCGCGAGCGTTTAGATGCGTGGACCCGTAGTTTTGGTTCCGGAATTCGGTACTGTCTGTATAACGGTAACACAGAAGAATTGCACGCTTTGGTCAAAAGTGAGCAGGCAAACAGGCCTAATGAGGTTTTGTCACGAGAGAAGATGCGTGAAGAACCCGCCCCCATTTTAGTGACCAACGGTACCATGCTGGAATACATGATGGTTCGTCAGGTTGATGCACCGATTATTCAGAAATCAAAAGCTGAAAAATCATTACGCTGGATAGTTCTGGATGAAGCCCATACCTACGTTGGTTCTCAGGCCGCTGAGTTGGCTCTACAGCTCCGTCGCGTCATGACGGCATTTGGCGTCACGCCTGATGATGTTCGCTTTGTGGCGACGTCGGCCACCATTGCCGGAAGTGATGCTGAAAAGCAGCTGAAAAAATTCTTGTCTGAGCTGTCAGGAGTGCCACAGGAACGTATTGATGTTCTGGGCGGAAGCCGCGTTATTCCTGAGCTCGAACCCTGCAAACAATATTCTCTGTCACTGGATGAGATTGAGCATATCCCTGATTCGGAGAGTGAAGGGATCAGTCCGGAGCGTTATAGTGCGTTGACCCACTCTCCGGAAGCGCGCTGTTTACGCGAAATGCTGGTTAGCCAACCCCGACCAATGAAACTTGATACGCTGACCCAGCGTTTGAACGAGCTGACCAAACATCAGTACACGCAGCAGGATGTTTTACGCTGGATCGATCTTTGCTCTGGCACACTCCCTAATGCAAAGGATCCTGCATTTCTGAAAGTCAGAGCACATATTTTCCAGCGAAACACCCAGGGCATCTGGGCATGTGTGGATAAGAACTGTGCAGCTAAAAAAAATACCGCGCTGGAAAAAAACTGGTCTTTTGGCAATGTGTATGTAAATCAGCGGCAAAACTGCGAGTGCGGCAGTCCCGTTTTTGAACTGGCATTCTGCAATGAGTGTAATGAACCGCATCTTCTTGCACGGGATAAAAAAGGCAAACTCGTACAGTGGGATAATAAAGGTGGAGATGAATTCTCCCTACAGGATGAAATTTCTGACGATTTTGAAACATCCGGAGAAAAGATTCAGAAGGATTTTGTATTCCAGTCGCCACAAATTATTGCTGCGGAATGTAATACGGAAGCTGGCTATATTATGCAGCGGCTCGATCGTCAGACCCGCAGTATCGGCGTGGTGAACCCGGACAGTATTCCGCTGGCAATTAATGATATCGAACAAATCTGTAGTGCCAGCAATTGTGGCTATAAAGGCGGAAAGGGTAAACAGCCCTTCCGAAGGGCGTTACTGGGCGGGCCTTTTTATGTCACCAATATTGTGCCTACGGTGCTGGAGTATTGTCAGGACTTCACTAGTGATGAAGGTAAAGATGGTGTCGGCCCGCTCTCTTTGCCTGGTCGAGGTCGTCGCCTGATTACCTTTACCGACAGTCGTCAGGGGACGGCGCGAATGGCAGTACGTATGCAGCAGGAAGCAGAGCGCAGCCGATTACGTGGTAGCGTAGTAGAAATTCTTGGCTGGCACCAACGAAAACAGCCAACGAGTGCTCCGAATGACCAGGCTGACGTGATGAAACTGGTTGCAAGGGTGACACAATACCGTGAAGAAGCCCGGGAGTATCGCGAGTGGGGAATGCCCGAGGAAGCAAAACTTTCTGAAGCTCAGGCCGAACGCCTTGAACAGGCAATCCAGACGGCGACGGGGGGAAAGGCTGCAACCATTTTAGTTTGCCGAACCTGGACGGAAATGGTCAATGATCTGAAAGAGAAAGCCGATATACAGGGACCAATTTTACAATATAACCATTATCTGAAGCCTGAAATTTTCACCGAAAATGGCGGCCCTTTGAAACTCGCCGAAATGCTGCTTTTCCGTGAGTTTATGCGACGCCCGAAACGAACCAACAGCCTGGAAACCCAGGGGCTGGTTCAGGTTGGCTATCAGGGGCTGGAGAAGGCTCACAGTGTTCCTACTCACTGGCAGGCTAAAGGCTTAACCCTTGATGACTGGCGCGATTTTCTGAAGGTGGCGCTGGATTTCTATGTCAGAGAAAGCAACTACATCCAACTGGATGACGATCTAAGAAACTGGATCGGTAGCCGTTTCTCTTCCAAATTTGTCCGCAACCCAGATTCGAAAGAGCCAGATGACAACCAGGTTAAACGCTGGCCGCAAATTCGCCACGGTAATGTGACTCAGCGCCTGGTCAAGCTGTTGATTTTAGGGGCCAAATTTAACACCGTAAATACGGTAACTATTGATATTGTTAACGCCTGGCTGAAAGAAGCCTGGCTCCAGCTAACAGGATCTCTGGCGGTATTGAAGCCTGATGGAAACCGTTTTTATTTACCGAAAGAGCATCTGACATTCTCTCTGGTGCAAAAAGCACGCATTTGTCCAGTGACCAATAAATTACTGGCGACAACCTTCAAAGGTCTGACCCCCTATTTGCCCATGCATATCCAGTTCGAGCGACTGACGAGTGCACAGTACGACGCGTTTTTGGCTCAGGAAGTCACGCTGCCAGCGATCTGGGAACACGATCGCTCTCAGGATGATTATGTCGACGGGTTAACAAAAGTGCGTGACTGGGTAAGCCAGGATCCGCAAGTGCTACCATTACGCTCGCAAAACCTCTGGACGGACATTAACGATCGCGTGGTAGAAGGTGGATTTTACTACCGCACCGCAGAACACTCGGCACAGCAATCGTCGGAGCGCCTGCAAAGCTACGAAAGAATGTTTAAAAACGGGCAGCTTAACGTCCTTAACTGCTCAACCACGATGGAAATGGGTGTGGATATTGGCGGTATTTCTGCAGTGGTGATGAACAACGTTCCTCCGCATCCGGCCAACTATTTACAGCGAGCCGGGCGTGCCGGGCGTAGTAAAGAGTCACGCGCTATTTCGTACACCTTGTGCAAAGGGAACCCGCACGATCAGCAGGTTTTTGCTAATCCCCTCTGGCCGTTTGAGACGGTGATCCCGGCTCCAATGGTGGCAATGAACTCAGAGCGTCTGGTGCAGCGTCACGTCAATTCCCTGTTACTGTCAGAATACTTATGCCATGTGGTCGGTGAAACCGAAAAAGAGCGTACCAGCCTTAATAGCCAGTGGTTCTTTGGCGAAGAGCTCGACCAGTCGGTATGCAATCGTTTTAAAGCCTGGCTCGAACGTCCGACGCTGAGCATTGATAACGCGCTGGAGCGTCTGGTTAAAGGGACGGCATTGCACGGCGTTACGGCAGAAAAACTGCGGGATAAAACGCAGGAGGCTATTGCCGTCTTACAGACACGCTGGCTGGGGATCTTCCGCGATCTCGTGAAACAGGAAAGTGAATCGCAGCCCAATACGCCGTACCGCAGGCGACTGGAACTGGAGAAAAAACGGCATTGTGGTGAATACCTGTTACGCGATCTGGCGGCCCGAACTTTCCTACCCGGATATGGCTTCCCAACGGATGTTGTCACTTTTGATAACTTCACCATGGAAGATTATATCCGCGAGAAAACGCACAAAAGCAGTGATAAGAATGACCGGGAGGATAACGTTTCGCGTTATAAAGGGCTGCCTTCGCGCAACCTTTCCGTTGCGATCCGTGAGTATGCGCCGGGCGCGGAGATTATCCTTGATGGTCGGGTATTCCGCTCGGCCGGTGTTTCGCTGCACTGGCATAACCTTAACGCCGATACTAACGAAGCCCAGCGTCTGGACAGCGCCTGGCGTTGCCATAAATGCGGTACTTTAGGCTATGAGGAAGGTATTGGTGGCTCGGGGGATTTATTCTGTACCAATAGCGCGTGCGGGGAGCGGATCACGCTGGATAACCGACGTCAGGTATTACAGCCCGCCGGTTTTGTCACCGATGCCCATACTCCCGTTACGAACAACATTGAAACAATGAAATTCATCCCGGTGGTGCCTGCCTGGGTGTTTGTGAAAGCAGAACGCGTGCCACTGCCAAACCCGCTGATGGGTTTTATGGCGTCAGGCGCGGATGGTCATGTTTTCCAGCAGAGCATGGGCGAAGGTGGACACGGTTATGCGCTGTGCCTGAGCTGCGGCCGGGCGGAGTCAATGCTCAATGCCACCGATACGCCGAAATCGATGGAAGCGCATTATCCTCCGCGCCCCGGTAAATCTGATCGCGACAGCCAGAATCAGCGGATTATCTGCCCTGGCTCCACGGCGCTGAATAAGAATGTCACGCTGGGTGCGCTGGCGCGCACCGATGTGTTTGAACTCATTTTGCGCCGTCCGCAAAACGGGGAGTATATCCCCGATAATTCTGATGAAGGCCGTATTGTGGCCATGACGCTGGCGGTTGCACTACGTCGAGCGCTGGCCAGCGTGCTGGGGGTATCGGCGACAGAACTGGGCTATGCGGTGCGTCCGGTCAGACTGGATAATGAGCAATCGGTCCTGGCGGTGCAGCTTTACGACATTATCAGCGGCGGTGCGGGGTTTGCTTCCAGTGCGCCATTGCATATTGAAGCGGTCCTCAAAGGGATGGTGAAACAGCTGGGATGCCGCCACTGTGATACCGCCTGTAGCGAATGTCTGCTCGATTCGCAGACCCGCCACGATCACGATCAGCTGGATCGTAAAGCCGCGCAGGCCTGGCTGGGGGAGGATTTCAGTCACTATATCGGTTTGCCGGAGGCGGAAAAATTCTCCCTGGCCGACGCGCAGTATTGCCCAGGCAGCATTGAGGATGCTATCCGTCGTGCCATTAACGACGGGGCGCGCAAACTCACGTTGTGGATGAATGGGCCGCTTAACGAGTGGGATTTGTATGCCCGCCAGTTCCGAACGGCGATCCAGAACTATCGGCTGAAAGATGAGGTTGAGGTTACGCTGGTTGTGCCCGGTCATATTGAAGATCCGGAGCTTTTACAGGAGATTGCGCAGTTTGCCGCCATTGGTGTGCAGCTTTGCCAGTCTGAGCTGAATACGGATACGCCGGTTGTCGCACAGGTAGCATTCAACGATCGCCTGATGACGTTGATTTCTCGCAGCCCAGAGGCCACCATCCCCGGCCCGAACTGGCATCTGAATAGCCAGATGGTTATTCGCAGCCATGCGTTTGAGCCGATAACGCTTAGTAAAGCAGAGCTATTATCCGATGCCGCAGGTAGCAGAGGCCTGGTCAACGATATTGAGATCCATAAGCAGCTTAATGGCCCGGTTTCTCAGTTTGGTCAGCGTTTCTGGGGCGTGTTAACCGGGGCGCAGGAAGATATTCAGACGCTGCTGAAGGAAAACCAGGTGACGCGCATTCACTATAGCGATCGTTATCTGCAAAACCCGGTGGCGCTGGCGTTATTAGGCGGGCTGTTAAAACCGCTGAAATCGATCCTGGCGCAGGATGCGCAAGTGACGATTGATACGCTGTTTAAGAGTAAAGAGCGGCCAGGCAACAAGCCGTTCCATGACTGGATGAGTGAAGCGGATTTTCAGGATTTTGCCGACCAGTGGTTTGCGGCATCTATGGGCAGAGCCGTCGTGGTTAACACCGTTGGCTCGCCGCGTGATATTCCACACCATCGTAAACTGATGGTGACCTTCAGTAATGGTCAGGCGCTGAAGATCCGTTTTGACCAAGGGATGGGATACTGGCGCATCGTCTTTGCGCGAGCGTATCGCGATTTTGATTTTAACGATGATGTGGCTTTCCAGCTCGGGAATATGGCAAAAGCCTGCGTTGAAGGTCAGGTGGTCAACAGCGAGGAAAGTTGGGCAACCGATGTGCTGGTGCAGGTGATAGTCCCTTAATGCGAAACCGCTCCCGATTAAACATCGGGAGCGGCTAACATCAGGCGGTGGTGCGCTTGCCGGTAATCATGTCGATAATGACCCTGGCACAAATTCAGTACAGTGCTAAATCAGAGAGCTTCGTCTTTCCGGAGACTTCGGATAAATTCAGCCGGAGTCATGTCATTTAATGATGAATGCGTTCTCTCATGATTGTATTCCCTGCGCCAGTTGTCGGGTTTTTTCCTGCGCATCTTCCAGTGACAGGAACCAGTGAATGTTCAGGCATTCATCCCGCAGACTGCCGTTAAATGGTTCAATAAACGGGTTATCTGTCGGCTTTCCGGGGCGCGAGAAGTCCATTGTGACGCCGTGTTCATACGCCCATTTATCCAGACTTTTTGAGATAAACTCGCTGCCGTTATCCGTCTGGATTCGTACCGGCAGCCGCTTATCCGGCACCCGCAGTGCCTCCATTATTCTGACCACATCCTCGCCTTTTAACGATTTTCCGGCATGGATCGCCAGGCATTCCCGACTAAAATTATCCACTACAGCCAGCGCCCGAAAACGCCGCCCGTTAAACAGATTATCTGACACAAAATCCATACTCCGGCACTGATCGACATGCGTCAGAACCGGGCGCTGCTGACGGCGTGCTGCACTGACATGTCTGCGGGGACGTTTTCTGCGCAGGTTCAGGCCTTCCGGACAATAAATCCGGTTGGTTTTCTTGTGGTTAACAGGCCATCCCTCCCGCCGCAACTGAATATGAATACGCGGGCAACCGTAGCGTATCCGGGTTTCCGCTATTTCCCGGATACGCAGGGTTATCGCCCGATCGTCACGCCGGCTCTGCCAGTGGTAAACGGTTCTGCTCTGCATCAGCAACCCGCATCCCCACCGGACGCTGATACAGTAAGCCTCCCGCAAAAATGTAACCGCCTGGCGCTTCTGAGCCGGCCTCAGAACTTTTGCTTCAGTACCTCCTGCAGCATCTCCTTGTCGAGACTCAGCTCAGCGACCAGCTTCTTCAGCCGCTGATTCTCATCCTCCAGTTGCCGCAGACGCCGCTGTTCCGTCACGCCCGGCCCGGCAAATTTTTTCTTCCAGTTGTAAAATGTGGCCTCAGAAATTCCCATCTTTCTGCAGACTTCCCCGACGCGGGTGCCGGTTTCAGCCTGTTTCAGGGCAAATGCAGTCTGTTCTTCGGTATAACGGGTCTTTTTCATGGCAATGCGCCTCTCTGTGAGATGGAAGAAAGACCGGAAACTTCAGTTTAGACTGGCACTGTTTACAGGGGGAAGGTCAGGGGAAGGTCATCAACCAGCTTCCCACCATCACCACAAACCAGAATAATTCCCTGAAAAAAGATGCGCTGAATGTTATGTTTTTCATCATCTTTCCACTGTCAGAATCCACCGCTGACACCGGCACCAACACCGGTCGGCTTCACGCGGCGAATTTTACTTCACCTTCCGCGCCGCCTCATCCTCAGGACGAAGCCGTGCGGGTGAAGCGGTAAAACAGATTCGGTTCACTGACTATCCACAGCGTGTCCCGGTCATCTGAGGCTATCCCCTCCGCCTGCGGGATATCCCTTCGCAGGCCACAGTGTCCCCGGCGCAGCGACATCACCTTCCTCCCGCCGTCCAGATCCGACACCACGACCACGGCAGATTCATGGGAAAGTACATACAGGAGCCCGTTGTTCCGGTCATAATGCAGACCGGAGATATCCTTCAGGAACCATGGCAGGGACGCCCGGTGTGTCAGCGAGTCACTCACCGACAGCGCATCAGGGCTCCGGTCCGTCACGTAAAGCCGCAGCGGTTTTTTCTCCTGCGCCACCATCAGGGCATGCTCTCCCCGTCCCCAGGCAAGGCCTTCAAAACCGGCATTGTCGCTGTGCCTGTTCACATCCAGCGTCAGGCTGTATGTTGCCGGCGGGAGGACGGTCGTGCTGCTGTCAATGCAGTGGGTGGTGAGCGTCCGCTCCCGGGACAGGGCATAGCGGTTCCCGCCGAGGTATTCGATGGCCTCAAAATCGTGGTCGCCGTCTGACGGTATCACCCGCAGCACGTTCCCTTCCGTGTCCAGCTCCACCACCGAGGAGGGGTGGTCGGTCACGGCAAACAGCGTTCTGCTGTCCGGGTTCCATGTCAGGCCGGAGAGGCCGCCGTGTATCCCGGTAATTTCTTTTTCTGCCGTGAGCTGCCATTCTGTTTCCTGCGGGTACCAGGACTCCGGGAAACACAGGGTGAGCACGCCGGCCGCCATCAGGAGAATGGCGGTCAGCAGTGCAGCTTTCTGGTTACATAAATATCTGAACATCGTGGTGGTGAAAGTTATGTTTTCTGTTACAGGGGAGACCGGACTTCACATCATGCCCCACGGCAGATAAGCCAGAGCATGGCCAAGACGCCGGTCAGAAAGCCGGAGATAAAGACGCTGGTCAGCAGCAGGAGAATCAGCGCGCGGAGCGGGGGGATATCTCCGGCCTGTATGGTGCCTTTATCATCAGTCGGCATCAGGGTTACCGGCCAGCAGTTTCCGGACCACCGCGGCATAACGGCTCCTGAAATCTTCGACGGAGAATGCACCGAAGGCGGCATTGTTGATATGGTAACGGCCACGGACATACACGGAAGGCGTCCCCCTCACGCCATATTCCTTAAACAACCGTTCCTGTAATGCCACCATGTCATTCACGGCGGGACTTTTTATACTTCTGTCATACTCCCCGCGACTGATACCGGTAGCAGACATAAACACCCGACGGACATCGTCCGGGGAATGCAGGCGTTTCTCCACCATGTCGGCCGTGAAGAAGGCCTTCTCGACCACGTCAGTTTCCTTCATCATCATGGCCAGCGCCCAGGCCCGTGTCAGCTCATGGCCGAGGGGGCCCAGCAGGCTGACATGGTACTTGATCATCCGGTCACCGTGCGGCAGTACGTGCCGGATGGCCCGGGCCACGCCCATCGTCTGTGAGAACGCATAGCAGGGCGGACAGTAAAAGGAAAATAGTTCCACCTCGGCGGGGGCATCAGCCACCAAGGGAGTTATGAACTCCCACTCCTGCGCAATCACAGGACGGGCGCGGCCAGGTAAAAAAAAAAGAAAATAATATTCCCCTCAGGAAAAACAGCTCCCGGGCATAATTCATCGTCACGGAAACACTCCATGGATAACAGATATACAGAATGAAAGGCCGCTTAACGGTACCGCCTGACAGCAGCAGTAAATCTTAATTCATCCGGCACGGTCATTAAGCCGGCAGCCGGAATATTCCGGTCATGAGTTTTCCAGAATAAAAAGCACTGACACACAAAAGACCATTGCCATTAATATGACGACGGCCAGACAGGCGTAATAAACGAATTTCATGAACATGATAAAATAACTTTCAGTGATACTTATCCAGCTTCCGACCCACATTCCGGGCCGCTCTCCTCCAGTGAATGACACCGGTTCAGGTCTGTATACAGTGTCACCATCCCCAGAAGCATCAGGGTTGGCAACAGGGTGGCATCATTCCTGACGCCGAGGCGCCTGAAAGCCAGGCCTTTCTGGGCTGAAATGGTTTTGACGCTGCGAAAACAGAGGGCAGCAATCTGCCCGCAGTTATAGCCCTGCAGCAGCAGTCGGATAACCCGCAGTTCAGCCGGACTCAGTCCGCCGTCGCTGTTAAATTCGATACAAAGCCGATCGTACCATATCCGGCTGATGTCCCCGTCTTCCGGGAAAGCGGTCAAAGCAGACGCCATAATCCGGGCGCTCCCTTTCCGGCATTTACTTTCTCAAGCACCCCGACAGCACGGAGTTGCTCAAGATATGAGCGGACCTAGTAGATACTGAGTCCGGCAGCATCAGCAATATCGCGGATTTTAACAGGCGCGTTGTCCGTACTCTGACGCTCCCGGATGATGGAGATGATGTTTGTAATGATGGATTCACCCATAAACGGCCCCACTCTTCAAGGTTAAAATAAATGTATTTACCACTACCACAAAATAATACTAATCCATTCTATAGCAACCTCATTACGATATGGTCAAACCAAGACGAAAAGTAAAAATATATGAATATTTTGATGGTTCATTTATGCGTATTCACTTTCATCAGAGTCACTCGAGTATTGGTTATGTATAAAGCCCTACCTTTAAGACGTCACATCAAAGGCATTTCAGTATCCCCATTCAACATTTATACGGAGTATTTAAAATCTTAGGAGATAGTCATATCTATTTTTATAGGTCCAATCAAGCCTGCCCGGACTGTACAGTACCGGCATTAAAAGAAATATCACATGGCTCTCCGTTGGATATAGATGAACACAATTAATTGAGCATAACGAAACAACAACTCCTATAAAGCACTTATAACAACCACACATGGCTTACACTGTATTTAGATATTTTAAAACATCATCTTCGGCTAATCATATCTAATAAAGTTATTTTTATATCATAAAACAATACCTACAATAATATAAAATCGGCTTCTGCAGTGAAGCGTAAAAATTAGGTGCAATTCCATGTTGAAAAAAAACGCCATAAAAATAAAACTATATCGTTATGCTATTTTACATTCGAAAAACTGTATTGTTACCATTAAGAACAAGTCAAAGCCAGAGGAAATAAAAATAACTAGAGGCAACATAGCCTTAATAGAAAAAAAATATAGAAGCTGTTGTGGAAATTGAATATATGGATGATATTGAATCATTTGATATTATTACTTTACCAGATGAATTATTAAGTAGAGTTTTATGCTTATTTGAGGCTTCTAATTGCTCAGAAAGTTTATCACCAATACGCTACAGAACATTTAGCGATAAGGTTTTTATTATAACCGACAGTGGAATTAATGGAATTTTATTTGAATATTTAAAAAAGAGAAAAAATAACAACAACGATATTTATGAAATTGCCTGCTTATTTTCAAAAGTGAATAATATCGAGCAGCTATACACATCTCTGTGCATTTCAGTCTCACGTAGTTTTTCTGATATTGTTAGAAAAACAATAGATAATGACATTTCAACAAAATGGAGATTAAAAACATTATCCGAAAAACTAAATTTATCAGAAGTGACTATCAGAAAAAAACTTGAGAATGAAAATACTAATTTTTACAGAATCCTTCTAGATGCCAGGATGCAAAAAGCAGCGCGTTTGGTACTTGATAGCGACACACATATTAATAAAGTATCATATGCCGTAGGAATGTCAAGCGTATCATATTTCATTAAGTTATTTTCTGACTATTATGGTTTAACCCCAAAACAATTCCATCTAAAATATAAGCATAGAAATACAGGAGAAAAAGCTGCATTTATGCTTTATAATTAAGAGTTATAGGTGCGCCAATTTGCGCACCCTTTATTATAATTCAATTTCTGTCGCATATATGCTTATTAAATAGGTATCAACGGGAATGTTTCCATTCCCAAAATAATAAATATTAAATTCATTAGTAAAATCAGAATGAGATACCATACCAATACCTGAATTATCTGGTTGCCAGTCTTCTCCACCTATTCTTATCCTAAGCTTATGGGCTGAGTTATTCTGACCTCTAATAATATATGCCCCTGGGGTATTTTTAATTTTTTCTAAACTTGAACTAATGAGGATTTTTTCCCTCTCTGTTAAATAGATGCCCCGTACCTATTATTTTATTACTTGTAATACGGTCATAAAAAACAGCCTCATTTATTTTAATCATTAATTTAAGTTCTTGTGCTTTAATAGTTGAGCTGAAAAAACCAGTAACAATCAGAAAAACAGAGACAATGAACTTAGGTATTGACGAATTATACTGATTCATTTGCACACTCCATTTAAAAAGCTAATCTGACCTTTGTTTTTATCGGGAAGAGAGTAAAAAACTGTACAAGTATCGGAGGGCTTATTCCCCCACGAAGCGATTAATTTTTGCACTCCTGACAATCCAGATACATATGCCTGACCATCTTCGCCAACAATAGATGTTGATTGGATTACTCCATCATTATTCTTAAGTGAAAGAACTGTGCCAAGAGCTAGTGGCTTTCCATTTGTTCTTGTAATTCTAATTAATGCATTAGTACCCACGCTTGTTTTATATACAGCTTTTACAATAGCACCTTCGGTAGGAACTACTTGAATATCAGTTTGCCTAATATCCGTATTTATTGGTAACGTTGTTGGATCTATAGATATGAAGTTATTCATATATGGAGTAAGATAACTGGATATTGTATAGCCTCTAAAATCGGTTCTAACACCTGGTAGGCCCAGAACTTTTGCCCCACTTACACCTTTAGCCTCTACCAGTGCAGCAGTATCCGATATACTCTGACCAAACGTAATTCCTGATGAATGAGCAATCACCCCACCAGAAACATTCATCCCAATATCACGATTTATTTCATTATGACTATAGTTTGCTCCGATCTCCCCATAAGTACCTCGCCAAGAAGCATTTAAAAATGTAGCCTTTTGATTTTTCGATTTATCTTCTATTTGCCCTCTTGCTTGCCATGTCAATTGGCTATCAAATGCCACACCAGTAATACCTAAATCATGATTCATATCATGCTTTGAAGAGGATGAGTTTTGATATGTAGCATACATTTCATGATTTGTAAGTTTTTGCAAAGGTACACTGAGTAGAAAACTGAATAAATCTTCATTTTCTTCACTAATCTTTGATGTACTTTTCGTATATGAAAGCGATAACGAAACACCATTTAAATTCTTCCCATAACTAGCAATTATTGATTTTTTACCTTCATGTTTCCAATATTTATCATAATTGTAGCTTAAGTTAACAGAGCCCAGAGATCCTAATGCCTGACTTAATAACATAGAGGTTGTTGATTTCTTATTTTTATCGTAAAATTCATCATGCTCGCTACTATGAATTGCTTCAGAAAAAGTTCTATAATTTTTCGAATAATAGTAATGACTAGCCAAAGATACTTCGGTGTTTGTCTGAGCGATATTTTTATTGTATCTAATCCCATATGCATGACCATTTTCATTGGATGTATCAGTCTTCGAAACAGATGTTTTCCAGTCAAAAGACAGAGCACCATACTCACCAATATCTTTACTTGCGCCTATGGCGTATGAATTATAAATATTTGCCCATTGCACTCCACCAAATAAAGTAAACCCATAAGGCAGACCATATATATAAGTCCCTTCAAAAAAAACAGGATCGATATAATCATTGTTAACCTCCCTGTATCTACCAATAGTTACACTATATTTAGAATATCCATCAGGCAAAGATAATACAGGAGTTGAATATGGCACTGTATAGTTTTGGACCTGCCCATTTTTTTCATAAATGCTAACATCAAGAACCCCAACCCCAACACCAAGATCAGCAATTTGTTCTCTACCTATCTCGAATTGCCCGGGGGGGACTGAAGTAGAATATATCAAGTATCCATTTTGTCTTACTTCTACAGTCGCATTGGTTTTCGCAATACCACGTATTGTTGGATAATATATTCTCTGTGAGAAAGGTATCATACTTTCATCTTTATTTAAAGAAAAGCCTCTAAATGGTACGCTATCGAATAAATCTGCACTGGTATATTTGTCCCCAACTGTTAGTTTGCTCTTTATTTTTTTTAAACCTCGCTCAGCATAAATATATGCTGATTCAAATTTTTTTTCGCTTGACAAGTTTTGCCAAGATGATAGATTCCTTAGCCGCCAGGGACCAAAATTAAAACCAGGTTGAATTTGACCAAAGTATGAATCTTCTCCTCCAACCTTAGAATGCAAATAATTAGCTCTGTAATTTAAAAGAAAAGCGTTAATGCCATCATCCCAGATATTTTCATCAGCAATTTCACTGTCTATTGGAGATAGAATTTTAGATGGTGCATTTAAAAGCAAACTTTGGTTAGCCGCGTTATAAGTATATTTAAGAGGAGAATGCTCTAAGAGAACGCATTGTTCATTATCAAACTGCAACCCATGAAGCTCCTGGATGGCGATCCCATACTTTATAAGTTTTTCTTTTGTTAAGCATGGTTCTAGAGTCTGAGTCATTGATTTGAAATACAACTCAGTAGTTTCTTTTAACTGATTATTCAAATATACATCAACAACATAATTACCAGGAAGCGTTTCAACACTTAGAAAAGATGCATTCTCACCGGGAGGAAGACTCAAACTTCCATAGTCGAAATTATATTGTCTGGAGAAAACATTTCCAGAGTGAAATACACTGGTTAAAACAAATAGAGTAATTGTGGTTTTCTTCATTTGTTTACACCTTAAAATAATAATCTCTTATAATTTCAGCGCCGTTATCATCCAAAATAGTCAAAGTTATTTTACTATGTACTCCACCAGGTAATTGAGCATATCCAAATGGCTCAATATATCCATTTGGAATATTAAAACTTAAATTACCAGATTTAATATTTGCAATATTCACATATGATGATGTTGGATTCTTTATAACTATACTATTTCCTTTTCTCTCTAACTTTAATTTATCTGCAATCTCCATTGTCGTTAAGTCTATAGTTTTAGGCCTATAAATTAATTTAATACAACTATTCGTAACCACATTCACATTAAGATTCGTAGTTATGTTGTTTTTATTATTGCTTTCATTATCATTTAGTGGTGGGACTCCTTTTACACACAACCAATACAAAGACTCCTCATTTTTATTGAATAGATTACTTGTTGGTATTACCTTCAATCTTGTTCGCGCATTACTTTCAACTTTCAAAATAGGTGGTGTTACAATAAATGGAGCTTTTGATGATTTATCATCATTATATACTTGAGTTTGAACAAGGATTGGATATTCTTTTTCATTCATAATCCAAAAACTTGTTGATGGAGCATCTTCTTTATAAATAACACGTGTAGTGCCCAATCTTAGGCCATAATATTTTTGTGTTAATAATGGTTGCTCAATTTTTTTACTTTCCGAAGAAGCAATTGGAAGGTAGCAAAAAAAGAAAAAGATAACAGTTATACGTATACATTTATTCAAAATATACATAATCCCTCTTTAAGTTTTTGCATGGAAGCATAAAACCTATCTATTCAAAATAGATATTTTTAAAATAATAAAATTATCCAAATGCCCTCATATTGAGGGCATTTATAAAGTTTAAATTAAATTAGTTTTGATACTGCTGAACGTAGAAGGTCGCAGTGAAAGCACCTGCTGGCAGGGTCGATTCACCAAAGGTTGTGACAGGGACATTTAGCGTTTCTTGAGAGCTGGCAACTCGCCAACCTGCAAACCCGTCAATTCCAGTATTTACTTGGTCATTAATATTGGCTCTCTGAATACGCCCACGGAAAACAGGCTGTCCTTGTCCATCAACGAACGGGACAGTGGCTACACCACCAGATACCGAAGCCCCTTTACCTGCAATAGATACTGAGTTATGTGGACCAGTAGCAGTAATGCTGAGAGTACCAACTTTCTGACCAGCAGCAACAGCAGGCCCTGTAAAGCCAGGATCCTGACTCCAGTTGGCTGATGTTGTATTCTGAGCTGCAATAGTAACCGCTGCCTGAACCTCTGCTTTGTTACCAACAAAGCCAGCTGCGTAGGCACTGCCACATGCAATTAAAGCAAGAACTGCTACTGCAGATGCTGATTTACGCATATTACAAAATCTCCAAAAATCAACTATTAGCATTCGCACAATTTATCTGTGCGGATGCTAATATACTCACGCCATTTTAAAAATTTAAGCAAAAAAACAAGGATCACTATTTTTTTATCTTTACACGACACCCCCATTAATAAGCGAATGATCCATTAATACTTTTTGTGGAATATCTAATATCCACATGTTTAAAAAATTTCATATCAACCCTTTATTTAAAAAGCATAAACAAAAAAACACATCCAAATAAAAATGTTTATGTTATTTATTGAGAGAATGGGTTGTCTGATCTTACCCAGCAAGAGTGGACATGCGACTAAGTGAGTAAACTCTCAAGAAAGAGGTGTCTCACATGACAAAAGCAGCATCAACCACCAAAAAGCCATGCAAGCAACATACGCCTGAATTTCGCGACGAAGCCTTGAAACTGGCTAACGCATTGGGATGGCTGCGGCTACCAGCGAGCTTAACCTGTATGAATCGCAGCTCTACAACTGGCGAAGAAAACAGCAAAATCAGCTCTCTTCTTCTGAACGCGAATAGGAGATGTCCGCAGAGATCGTCCGTCTGAAGCATCAACTGGCAGAACGGGATGAGGAACTGACTATTCTCCAGAAGGTCGCGACATACTTCGCGAAACGCCTGAAATGAAGTATGTCTTCATCGAAAAACATCAGGCTGAGTTCAGTATCAAAGCCATGTGCCGTGTACTTCAGGTTGCCCGTAGTGGCTGGTACGTCTGGCATCAGCGTCGTCATCAGATAAACCAGCGTCAGCAGTTCCGCCTTGTCTGTGATAACGTCGCCCGGGAGGCATTCAGTGACGCAAACAGCGCTATGGTGCGCCACGCCTGACGGATGAGCTTCGTGCTCAGGGACGGGTGTATACCGTAGCGGCCAGCCTGCGCCGGCAGGCGCTGCGGGCGAAAGCTTCACGGAAGATCAGTCCAGTCAGTTACCGCGAACATGGTCTGCCAGTCCAGAGAATCTGCTGAAGCAGGACTTTTACGTCAGTGGCCCGAATCAGAAATGGGTGGGTGACATCATGTATCTTCGCACCGGTGAAGGCTGGCTTTATCTGGCCGTGGTTATTGACCTGTGGCCGCAGTCAGCCACTGGCTGGTCTATGTCCTCGCGGATGACGGCACAGTTTGCCTGCGATGCATTACACATAGCGCTGTGGCGGCGTAAACGACCGGAAAAGTCACCATATATACAGACAGAGGCAGTAAGTACTGTTCAGCGGATTACCAGAGCTTACTGAAACGGCATAATCTGCGGGGCAGGATGAGCGCCAGAGGCTGTTGTTACGATAATGCCTGTGCGGAAAGCTTCTTCCACACGCTGAAGGTGGAATGTATGCATGGAGAGGACTTTGCCAGCCGGGAAATAATGCGGGCAGCAGTGTTTAATTATATTGAGTGCGATTACAATCGCTGGCGTCGCCACAGTGCCTGTGGCGGTCTCAGTCCGGAACAATTTGAAAACCAGAACCGCGCTTAAGGTTGTATCCCTATTACGCGGGTAGGATCAGTTTACCCCCGAAACGGTATTGGAGTTGCCAGTATTTTGAACCATTGGGGTTGATCAGCAGGTGCATACCCTGCCCATCTGTGAGTTTGAAGGGTTTGTCGGAGGGCTTGGTAGTCCTAACTTTGATATCGGTGAGAGCCATCAGTTGATACCTCCAGTGTTGGTACCAAAATCAATCGAACCGGGAATACCATCAGTTATACCATCATCGGTTGGTATATGTTCAAGGAATTGAGTAGACGTGAACAGACTAAGCCAAGTCAGAAATTCGCTTAACTTACTGTTTTTGTGGATTAAAGTAGACGTTAGTAGACTTGAAAAAAGCTTTGTATGGTGCGAAGGCCGGACTCAAATCATCATGTAACACAATGAAAAACAATAAAAAAATAAAAACAGCACTTCGAAATGCCCCCTTTTGTGCCCCCACCATTTATTTTGATGTTTTTAAGCTCAACTAATTGGTTTATCTGGGAAAAGATAACAAATCCTCTATTCGGTTTGGATCCGTTGCACGGATCCAAACCAGAACAAAAAAACTTTTTTTCAGAAAAACTGTTCACACTGTTCACTGTGCATTTTTATTTATAAAATTCATTATGTTACACGGTGAACGGTTGGTGAACAGTGAACACTTTACTGTTCACTTTTGCCGTTTTGCAGGTAAAAAAAGACCGGCGATGCCGGTCAGGGGAGGTTATTTCGCTATGGGGTCATCGCATTTCGGCAGCCAGTCGGCGTTGCTTTCCTCTCTTAGCGCCAGATTGGTCTGTATGCCCTGATTTTTCCGGCGCTTCTCATAACTTAGCCCGTACTCTTTCAGCATGGCTGGCAACCCCTTACCGAACATAGTCAGGCTCAGGGTATTTTTGTAGCCGTGGGCTTCCATATACGCCAGATAGGCATGATACAGATACAGGCGCGGCTGACGCGGGATGATGTTGGCATTGCCAATATACATACCTTCAGGCTCCGGCAGTGCTTCAAGGTAACCACAAAAATCAAATGTCGGGTCGGCATCACGTTTAATACTGAGCGCCTCGTCGGAGTTCTGCTGTGACTGGAGCAGGGCGTGGGCGGTCATCGGGTCGCTGAACCTCTGCATTAGCTGGCGCACAATCACGGCCAACTCGCGGGCGATTTTGTTCTTGAGCTGCGGGTCGCGCTCCTCCGGGGCAATCTGCTCCGGGAAATGCAGGATCACCCGGCGACGGGAAACACCGCCGCTGCGGTCGGTAAAACGCATCGGGTTATTGTTCACGGCCAGAATCACCGCCGGAATATGGGTGGAGTACGCATCCTTGTATTTCGGGTCGACCGAGACCGCATCACCGCCGGTGATGGCCTTAAGTCCTGCCCCGTCACCGCTCCATTTTTCCTGGTCAGGCAGGCGTATCAGTGAAAAGCCAATCAGCGCCGCGCGCTCACGTGGTGATTCCAGCGTTTCGATGGTAGCCGACGTGGCGTTATCTTCCCCGGCAAGCATGGTCGCAATTTCGGCCAGAATACTTTTTCCGCTCCCGCCGGGGCCGGTGACTTCGAGAAAGAGCTGCCAGTCGTAACGGTTCGCCAGCACCATAAACAGCGCGGCCAGAATCACATCGCGTTTTTCCGGTTTGCCACCGGCAGCGCGGTCAAGCCAGCGCCAGAAATGAGGGGCGTGGGTTTCCAGCGTTTCGCCCTCCACCGGCGGGGTGAAATCAACATCACATAGCGTGCGCAGCCAGTGTGATTTATGGTGCGGACTGAATGTGCCGGTGGCGGTATCAAGTACGCCGTTACGAAAACCAATCAGACGGCGCGCAGGGGCGTCCTGCTGCGGAATAATCAGTTTCAGGGTCTCCACCACTGAGGCAATTTTCCCCGACGAGAACGGTGCGCGCAGACGCTGGAACAACCCGGCCACGTCACGGGCAAAATCTGATGGCGGAATGATTTTCCATATCCCGGCTTCATAGCGGGACAGAAGCTGGCCGTTCGCATCCACGGCCAGCGCTTCGCCGTAATGCTCATGCACCCGCATTGCCTTTTCACTGGTGCTCATGGCGGTAAATTCCGCCTCGCTCATGGTAGTGAAAGGGCTGTCAGCCGGTGGCCGGATGGCGTCATAAATGGCTTTCCGCGTGGCCTCTTCACCTTTCTGCATAAACGCATCATTCCAGTCACCGAACACCGGCGGCAGGGCGACAATGCCCTCGCAGGCGTCTGCGGCCGCAGCGGCTTTACTCTGGCCGTTGCCGTTAAGGTCACGGTCGGCGGCGAGGACAATCTGACAGGCCGGGTGTTTCTGACGGGCAAGGCTCGCCAGAGAAAGTAGGTTCACGGAGGACAGCGCCACCATGACAGTTTCCCCGGTCAGGTGATGCACGGTGAGCGCGGTCGCATAGCCCTCCGCAATCCACAGACGTTTTCCTGCCTGTTTCTGCCCCCCGATGATATGGCATGTACCTTTTACCGCTCCGTCTTTCAGGGTGCGTTTGAGACCGTCAGAATTGATAAGCTGAACGTTAACCAGCGCCCCGGCATTGTCATACAGCGGGACAACCATATCACCGGCGCGGAACGTCACGCCGCCGGTTTTGTGTGTGGCCGTCAGCATGACACACTCATGACCGGGGAATCCCTTGTGGGTGAGGTAGGCGTTGCCGCTGGCCGGTCGGGTTTTCTCCATGAGCCTGACGGCCAGCGCGGCCGCCGCTTTGCGGTCAGCCTCCGTTTCTGCTTCTGCGGCCGCAATCACTTCCGGGGCAACCGGCGGCAGATTGCCGGTCACGGCGTTCACCTTCCCGGCGGCCTCAGAGGCTGATACACCGAACACCTTCTCGACCAGTTTCAGTCCGTCACCCGCGCCGCACTGGTTACAGAACCACGTGCCGCGCCCCTCTTTATCGTCAAAGCGAAAGCGGTCAGAGCCACCGCACACCGGGCAGGACTGATGGCGGTTTTTAATCACCTTCACACCCAGCGCAGGGAGAATGCGCGGCCAGTAGCCGCACGCCTGTTTTACCGTTTCTGTTACGTTCATTTTCATGGTTATTTTCTCCCTCAGTGCAGTACCGGCGACGTGATATGACGGGCGCAAAGCTCATCCATCACGGCCAGCCCGAGAAAGGACAGCGACGGCGCGGCTTTGAGTGGTCCGGCTTCCATTAAATCTTCCAGTAACGCACAGGCAATCTGACGGCCTTTCTCCTCGCCGTGCTGGCGCAGGTAGTAGCCCTCCAGCTCGGCGGCAATGGCGCTTTCCAGCGCATCAAGGGTGAGGTGCGGGTAGCGGTGCTGGCGTTCACACAGGGTCAGCCATGCACAGGCCACGGCGCGACGATACAGCGCGGCGCGTAATACGGGCGGTAATGGCTTTTTCATACATTACCCTCCCCGGTCAGCCACTGCTGATTGCAGCGTTCGACCACGCCGTCGAGCTGGGCGGTCATGAGGTAAATCACGGAGGTGAGCTGTAACTGCTGCGCCGGGTCACGACGAACGGTGGCGCAGTCCTGCACCTGCATCAGCTCATTGACGAGCTGGCCGACATTGCGCATATGCTCCAGACATTCGAGGTCACGGGCGGTAATGGTGGTGTGTCTCATGCGTGCTCCTCCGCAACCGGCAGACGGCCAGCAAACGAGAGGACGTAATCGCGAACAAGAGAAAGGCGTGCGGCGTGCTCATCACCGGCAACGGTGCGAAGCATACAAATACGGGGTTTACGGTCTGCGCGACGAACGGCGGCAAATACAAAGACAAACTGCGAGTGTGACGTGGTGAGGGTCGTAGCCATAGTGGCAACCTCCAATGTTTGCATGTGACTGCTACCACTGGAAACGCCAATTTCACTGGTGGTAGCCCAGACGGGGTTGGCGTAACCGGCAACATTGGAAACCGGCGCTTCGTGAGAAGCCCCCGCCTGAGCCACCATTACACGAAGGATCCATAGACAGATAAATCTCTGGATCAAAAATGGATGCGCTGAGGCATAGACACAAAAAAAGACGCAAGGCGCGTCCGGTGTCGCCAATGTTGTAAACGGGACGCCAATCCCGGCTGCCGATTTTGCGGCAGCGGGAAAACTATACCTGGAAACGGCGAAAAGAAGCAAGCCAGAAAAAGGGGCTGTTTGCTGAACGGTCATCATCATGCGTCATAGCCCCGGTTACGTTCGGCAATGCGATCCGCCATCCATGCAGTGATTTCAGACTGCGCCCACGCCACATTTTTTCCGCCGAGGGAGATTTGTTTCGGGAAGGCTTCCTGGCTGATGCGGTCGTAAATGGTCGAGCGGGACAGGCCGCACAGATGCATCACTTCGGGCAGACGGATAAAGCGCTCGTGAACGGTATCAGAAACCGGCATCAGCGGCGCGGCAGGGGCAGAAGACGGGGAAGAAAAAGCAGTGTGCATCGGGCTACCTCACAAAGTCCATACAGTGCCGGTCGTGTCCGTCCGGCTTCGGGTAGCTCCTTATTATGTCTATATTTTTCCTCAGGTCATGTGAGATTTTCGGGGAAACAAACATTGACTTTTCGCTCTGGCAAACAATGGCAAACGCTGGCAAACATATGCAAATCACTGCATTACAATGCAGCAATTTCTATCGCTTTTAGTTATATTTTTTAAATTTTTAATCGAAATAAAGTCTAAATGGTATAGCCAGTGCAAAACAGAAAGGTGAACAGTAGTGAACAGTCGGTGAACAGTTACAGCCTCAACTGTTCACCCTTTATCTGACTGTATTACTTGTCTTTTTCTTTTCAGTGAACAGTAGTGAATAGTTATAAGTAAAAAAACAAACGGTGAGTAAGATTTTCCTGAGACCTTTCTCTGGCCAGCCGGGTTTTAAGGTCTGTTTGTGCCATTTTTGCCACAACGGCAATGAATCGTGTTGTTGTGTCCGGCGCGGCAGAATCTCCTCAGATTGAAACGAAGAGGAGACCCGACATGACTCGAACCGCTGTTATTCCCGACTACCTTAAACCTGCAATGGAACGCCTTGAGACTGCCCGCTCGGCGCATCTCGCCAATGCCAGCCGTATGGATGAAACCACGACGGCCATCAGCCAGGTGCAAACGCAAAAAAAATGAACTGGAGCAGGAAAACGGCAATGATTCCGGCGCATGGCGCGCCGCCTTTCGTGCCGGTGGTGCTGTCATTACCGACGAGCTGAAACAACGCCATCTGGCGCGCGTGGCACGGCGGGAACTGGCGCAGGAATGTGACAGCATGAACGAGGTACTGTCTTTTGAGCTGGACAGGCTCAAAGGAGCCTGTGACCGCACGGCCAGAGCATACCGTCAGGCACATCACGGCGTCCTCAGTCAGTATGCAGAGCATGAACTTGATGCAGCCCTGCGTGAAAGCTGCGGTGCCCTCATCAGAGCAATGAAACTCAACATACTGGTTCTGAATAACCCGCTTGCTAATACCACCGGTAATCAGGGCTATATCGAACCAGAGCAGGCCGTTATGCAGCAGGTGAAAGCGTGGCTTGAACAGGCCGTGAAGGGTTGCAATATCCGTCTGACCGATGAACCGGTGCTGTTTAAAACAGGGCTGTCGGCTTCCACACTGCCGCATATGGAGCATGATGTTGCGACCACGCCCGGCCAGCGAAAAGTCTGGCAGGAAAAAATGCGTGAACGTGAAGCCAACCTTAAAGCACGGGGGTTACTGTCATGATGCGCTGTCCTTTCTGCCGCACAGCGGCACACGTTCGCACCAGCCGCTATATGTCTGAGAGCGTCAAAGAGAGTTACCTGCAGTGCCAGAATGTGCACTGCTCGGCGACATTCAAAACGCATGAGTCCATCTTTGAAGTGATACGTTCGCCGGTCGTCGATGAGAAACCCGCGCCGGTGCCGACAGCCCCCGTGGCACCCCGCCGGGTAAAAGGCTGCTACAGCTCGCCGTTCCGCCATTAATCAGGAGAGACAACCCGTGACCACTCTGACCTTACAGCAGGCCTGTGACGCCTGTCAGACGAACAAAACCGCGTGGCTTAACCGTAAAACCGAACTGGCCGCCGCAATGCAGGAATATCAGGAATTATTGCTGGATGACAATGTATCAGGCTCCCGCAGATTACAGATGCTGCGTGACCTGATTGACGTAAAAAAATGGGAAGTTAATCAGGCCGCCGGTCGCTACATCTTCTCGCATGAGGAGGTGCAGCGCATCAGCATCCGTAACCGGCTGCATGATTTTATGCAGCAGAACGGCGCAGAGCTGGCCGCCGCACTGGCACCGGAGCTGATGGGGATTAAAAACCAGCCCGCGATGATAAAAAATCGCGCGCTTGACCGTTCAGTCTCTTACCTGAGAGAAGCTCTTTCCGTCTGGCTGACCGCTGGAGATGAAATTAATTATTCTGCACAGGATAAAGATATTTTAACGGCCATCGGATACAGGCCTGACGCGCCTTCGCGGGATGATAATCGTGAAAAATTCACCCCTGCACAGAACATGATTTACACCCGTCGACGCGCCGGACTGGCCGCGCAGTAGCCTGTCAAAAAATCCCCGTAAATCCCGCTATTTTTAACGAAATAAGCCATGCATCCATAAGGTGCATGGTTTTGCATGCGTTTTCTCGCTCCGGCATGCCAGACCAGCGCCAGTCGTGGCGCGGCCTGAGACCATCTTTGCACCTGCATTAAAAGCGACCCATTAAGCGGGCAGGCGTGGCGGGGAGAGCATTGCGCGCGGCTAATTAATACTAACTTATTAATTTTCCGCTTCAAATCCCCCAAGATCGATTTGTTCTTCGATTTCAGGAGTCCAAAGTAATTCTTCTGGAGTAGCATTTGACCAAAGCAATTTACCATACTCGATAACATACTTAACCGGTATTTTAGGATTGTTTATGTCTTTACCATCCCTTTCATACCATTGTCTCTCCCATTTATCATAGAAGACTTCCAAATCATCAGGCATGAGTAAATAAACTGAACGAATAGTGATGTTACTATAAATTGCGAACACCCATGGAACTTGTCTATATTTCGCAATTATTGTTGGGTTCATATGATGGTGAGTTGAAAAACTCTTGGTTAGCTCAACATTAACTGATTTTAATTCAAACTCGGTACCAGTGACATCTACTGCATCATTACCTTCTCGCCCAGGAAGAACCTTAAGACTGAGAAGTAAAAGAACTTGTAGAAGTTTTCCTCCATTATCTTGGAATATATCATTGATTCCGTGCTTATTAGCCAACCGTTGATGTTCTTCAACCTGAGGCCAAAGTGCAATTAAATTTGACCAATCTTGATGCAACTCAAATTTCATACCTGATTATTCTCCAGTAGTGAACTAGGAGAGACACCAAGGGCTGAAGCAATTCGGTCGATATTATCAATAGAAATGTTTCTTTCACATCGCTCTACTGACCCGATGTAAGTCCTATGCAAGCCTGCCAAGTCAGCCAAGGCTTCTTGAGACAGACCTTGTCTCTCCCTTAACTTCCTGATGTTATGGGCAAAAATCACTCTTGCTCTTGAGGGGTTTATCTTTCGTTCCATTCGCGAGACAATGCAGCTTTGATGACAATAGATCTACAGACTATGAGTAGCAGTTATGATGTTCGACGATAAAAAACCTGCGTACAAAACAGATTTGGGTGCAATGTACATTGCTGACTCGCTTGAAATGCTTGAATCGATGCCCGACAACAGCCTAAATTTAGTGATGACAAGCCCACCTTTCGCTTTACAGCGTAAGAAAGAATATGGAAATCACGATCAAGAACAGTACATCGATTGGTTTTTAAAATTTGGCGAGTTGGTTTTTAAGAAGCTAAAAGATGATGGTAGCTTTGTCGTCGATTTTGGTGGCGCTTACATGAAAGGCGTACCTGTTAGAAGTGTTTACAACTTCCGAGTTTTGATAAGGATGATTGATGAGGTTGGATTCCATCTGGCCGAGGATTTCTATTGGTTTAACCCTTCAAAACTACCAAGTCCTATTGAGTGGGTTAACAAAAGAAAGTTGCGTGTTAAAGATTCTGTTAACACAATTTGGTGGTTTAGCAAAACTGAATGGCCAAAGTCTGATATAACTAAAGTTCTTGTTCCGTATAGTGACAGGATGAAAAAACTTATTGAAGACCCTAATAAATTTTATTCCCCCAAAATGCGTCCATCAGGGCATGATATAAGCAGCAGCTTTGGCAAAGATAATGGCGGTGCTATACCTCCAAATCTATTGCAAATTCCCAACTCCGAATCTAACGGAGGATATTTATCCGGTTGTAAAAAAATTGGTGTTAAAGGTCATCCAGCACGATTCCCATCTAAATTACCGGAGTTTTTCATTAATATGTTAACTGAGCCGGGTGATCTTGTTGTTGATATTTTTGGAGGTTCAAACACAACAGGAAGTGCTGCTGAACAATTAAAACGCAAGTGGCTTTCATTTGAGCTCTCACCTGAATATGTAGCGGCTTCTGTATTTAGATTTACAGATAAAAACACAAGCCAAGATATACTCCAAGAGATGTATGACACTATATTAAATGGAAATACACTCGATTTACGCTCCAGAGAAAATAAAGATCAAATCGTAGTTAGCTGATGCGCAAAGAAAGCCAATCATATAATCAGATTGGCTTTTCATTAGCATAATGATTAAGAGTGAAGTTTTGCGTAGTCAAATGAACTAATAGGTTTAATCTTGTTTGCATCAAGATAATCAGCCCACCATTGGACCATTAATCGCCTTTCATCCAAATGTTCAGAAGTATGAATATAAGCCGCCCGGACGCTATTACGCTCTGAATGACTTAATTGACGTTCGATTGCATCTTCGCTCCATAACCCCGACTCACCCAATGCGCCACGCGCCATCGTTCTAAATCCATGCCCGCAAACTTCAGTTTTAGTGTCATATCCCATTGCCCGTAAAGCACTATTCACCGTATTTTCACTCATGACCTTTGTTGCGTCGTGATCTCCTGGAAAAAGTAACTCTTTATCACCACTAATCTGCTTAAGCTGCTCTAATAAAATCATCGCCTGCCGACTAAGCGGAACAATATGCTCCTCTTTCATCTTCATCCCACGGTAGGAGTAACGCACGCCTTTAATCTCTTCTCTTTTTGCCGGAATGCGCCAAAGAGATTTATCAAAGTCGAATTCATCCCAACGCGCGAAACGTAACTCACTTGAACGCACAAAAGTTAGTAAGGAAAGTTCGACCGCGATCCGCGTCATTACACGGCCACGATATGCAGCAAGACGTGCAAGGAACTCAGGGAACCGGCTAGAGGGTAAAGCTGGATAGTGTCGTGCTTTGGTTGTCGATAACGCACCGGCCATGTCACTGGCTGGATTAGAGTCGATATAATCGTTCTGTACGGCATAACGCATAATAGCCGTGACACGCTGCTGAAGACGCTGTGCAACGTCATGTTTACCACTAGTATCAACTTCTTTAATCGGGGCTAACAGGTGGCTGGTTTTGAGCTGGCGAATGTCGGACGAACCGATATGAGGGAAAATATAAAGCTCAAGATAGCGCAGAACGCGCGATCGATGGTCTTCACTCCATCGCTTGTTACTTTCATGCCATTCACGAGCAATGGTTTCGAAAGTATATGCCCCCGAATTCTCGGCCTGAGCTTCTTTCTGTTCGGCTTTTGGGTCAATGCCCTGCACTAACAGCTTTTTAGCTTCATCTCGCTTTGCTCTTGCCTGTGCAAGCGTCACTGTAGGCCAAACACCAAAAGCGAGGCGATCCTCTTTTTTGTCAGAGGGGCGTCTGTATTTCATGCGCCAATATTTAGAACCCTTGGCCGAAACCTCGAGATACAAACCGCCACCATCGGCCATTTTGTAGGTTTTGTCTTTTGGCTTTGCGGTCTCGACCTGTCTGGCGTTCAGCTTCATTTGGGGGCACATTTCTAATCGAAGTTAAGATGCCCCCAATTATGCCCCCAATGACATCCGGATTTCAACGGACTACCTCGGACAACTCGGGCCGGAAAAATCGCTGCAAGCATTGATTTTAGAGGGGTTGGTGGACTTTCTCGGATGGTCTTGGAAGTACTAATGGTGCCGAAGGCCGGACTCGAACCGGCACGTATTTCTACGGTTGATTTTGAATCAACTGCGTCTACCGATTTCGCCACTTCGGCACTGAAGAGGTATGCGGAAAACGTTGTGGATTATACCTGTCATACGCCGCCATGCAAGCACGAGCATACACCTGTATCGCTAAGTGCTGAAAATTTCAGCAGCGTTGAGGATTAAATAGAATAATCAGGCTACTTCCCGCCTTCTCCAGCAGATTAACGCCGGGCGTCCCTTGCCTCCATGCTCTACACTTTTCAGTTCAACACCACATTAAGGGAAGCACAATGACGATAATAAAAAAAGCTACGCCGCCAAAGAGGCGGGCGGCGAGCTCGAACTCTATGAATATGACGCGGGAGAACTCCAACCGGAAGATGTCGAGGTACGGGTCGACTACTGCGGGATCTGCCATTCCGATCTGTCGATGATCGACAATGAATGGGGGTTCTCTCAATACCCTCTGGTTGCCGGACACGAGGTCATCGGTCGGGTGGCCGCACTCGGTAGCGCGGCACAGGATAAGGGACTAAAAGTCGGCCAGCGCGTTGGAATCGGCTGGACGGCGCGCAGCTGCGGACACTGCGATGCCTGTATCAGCGGCAATCAAATTAACTGCCTGGAAGGGGCAGTGCCCACTATCCTCAATCGTGGCGGTTTTGCCGAGAAGCTTCGCGCGGGCTGGCAGTGGGTAATTCCTCTTCCGGAGAATATAGATATGGCGTCCGCAGGCCCGCTGTTATGTGGCGGCATTACGGTCTTTAAACCGCTACTGATGCACCATATTACTGCTACCAGCCGCGTTGGCATCATCGGTATTGGCGGGCTTGGGCATATCGCCATAAAGCTGTTACACGCAATGGGCTGCGAAGTCACCGCGTTCAGCTCAAATCCATCGAAAGAGCAGGAAGTGCTGGCGATGGGGGCCAATAACGTGGTGAACAGCCGCGATCCGGAAGCGTTAAAAGCACTGGCGGGCCAGTTCGATCTCATTATTAACACGGTTAACGTCGATCTCGACTGGCAGCCCTACTTCGAAGCGCTGACCTATGGCGGCAACTTCCATACCGTTGGGGCCGTATTGAAGCCGCTGCCCGTACCGGCGTTTACATTAATTGCCGGCGATCGCAGTATCTCAGGCTCGGCAACCGGAACGCCATATGAACTTCGCAAACTGATGAAATTTGCCGGACGCAGTAAAGTCGCACCCATCACGGAACTGTTCGCAATGTCACAAATCAACGAGGCTATTCAGCACGTTCGCGACGGCAAAGCCCGCTATCGTGTAGTGCTAAAAGCTGACTTCTGACCGCCTGACTCAGCGCTTTGACAATGATCAGGAAGCGCTGAGTGCCTGACGAAAAGCCTGTACAGCCAGTCGGCACTGCTCCGTCACGTGCTCGATGTCATAATTAACATCGATACGCGCAATATCATGTTCATCGGCACACGGTCGCTCCAGCGCGTCAAACTGACTTTGCAGCAGGTCTGGCGGCATAAAATGCCCGGCACGACGCTGCATTCGCTGCAGAATGGTAGCATAATCGCCATCCAGCCACAGGAAATGTACGTTAGGGCTACTCTTACGTAAAATATCGCGGTACTGTTTTTTTAATGACGAGCAGACAATAAATCCCGTCTCATTTTTTTTATAAAGACTGTATGAAGCGTCATTTAATCGTTCCAGCCAGGGTAAGCGGTCTTCATCAGTTAACGGTATTCCCTGAGACATTTTATCAATGTTTTTCGCCGGATGGAGATCATCGCCGTCAATAAACTTCGCAGAAAATAATGTTGCAATTTTGCTGCCTATTAAAGACTTACCACTACCTGAAACACCCATTAAAATATAGCTTTCCCCGGCCATTTAAATACCTCTGAGTCATATTCCACTCCACAATATTACGCCTCTACGTTCGACAATTTCACGTTTTTTAATTTCCATAGAGAAGAACTCTAAGGCACATCACGTTATGCGTAACATTGTAGTGTAACAATTTTCCAGCGTGACATAAGTCACAAATAATGACAAATAAAACCGCTTAAATGCGTTCAGGGTAACTACCTGACCAGTGAGGAATTTATGGAAGTAAAAACTCAATCCTGCGTTGTTGCGGGTAAGCGTGCTGTTGCCGTTACGGAACAAAATATTGAATGGAATAATAAAGGAACACTCGTACAAATTACCCGTGGCGGCATTTGTGGGTCTGACTTACATTATTATCAGGAAGGCAAAGTCGGCAATTTTACAGTAAAAGCGCCAATGATTTTAGGTCATGAAGTGATTGGCAAAATCGTTCATAGCGACTCAGATTTATTACGTGAAGGACAACCGGTAGCGATTAATCCATCGAAGCCTTGCGGTCATTGCAAATACTGTCTGCAGCATGAAGAAAACCACTGTACTGAAATGCGTTTCTTTGGCAGCGCCATGTATTTTCCGCATGTCGATGGCGGTTTTACCCGATTTAAAGCTGTCGATACCGCTCAGTGCATTCCCTGGCCGGAACAGGCGGACGAAAAAGCCATGGCCTTTGCCGAACCGCTGGCGGTTGCCATTCATGCGGCTCATGAGGCGGGCGATCTGCAGGGCAAACGCGTCTTTATCTCCGGCGTTGGCCCTATCGGCTGCCTGATTGTTAGCGCGGTAAAAACGCTGGGCGCGGCGGAAGTGGTATGTGCCGATATCAGTACCCGTTCTCTCTCGCTGGCTCGGCAGATGGGCGCGGATACGCTGGTGAACCCACAGCATGATTCTCTTGATGGCTGGAAAGCAGAAAAAGGGTATTTCGATATCAGTTTTGAAGTCTCTGGGCATCCTTCCTCTATCTCAACGTGTCTGGAAGTCACACGGGCCAAAGGCGTGATGGTGCAGGTTGGCATGGGCGGCGCAGTCCCCAACTTCCCGATGATGATGCTAATAAGCAAAGAGATCTCGCTGAAAGGCTCTTTCCGCTTTACTACCGAATTTAATACTGCGGTTTCCTGGTTTGCCAACCGCGTTATCAATCCGCTGCCGTTACTGAGCGCGGAATATCCATTTACCGACCTGGAAGCGGCGCTGATCTTTGCCGGAGACAAAACACAGGCGGCAAAAGTTCAGCTCGTTTTCTGAGAAAGTAAAATAAGGGACACTATCATGAACGATCTTTTTTCACTGGCAGGTAAAAATATCCTTATCACCGGAGCCGCTCAGGGAATTGGTTATTTGCTGGCGACCGGTCTTGGTCGCTATGGCGCGCGCATTATTGTTAACGATATTACCCCGGAGCGCGCCGAAACAGCCGTGACGAAACTTCAGCAGGAAGGGATAAAGGCTATTGCCGCTCCTTTTAATGTCACTCATAAACAGGATATTGAAGCTGCGGTTGAACATATCGAAAAAGATATCGGCGTCATTGACGTCCTGATAAATAACGCTGGTATCCAGCGCCGTCATCCGTTTACTGAGTTTCCCGAGCAGGAGTGGAATGACGTCATCGCCGTAAATCAGACCGCGGTTTTTCTCGTCTCTCAGGCCGTTACGCGCCGTATGGTGGCGCGTCAGGCAGGAAAAGTGATCAACATCTGTTCGATGCAAAGCGAGCTGGGCCGCGACACGATTACGCCATACGCCGCGTCGAAGGGTGCCGTGAAGATGCTGACTCGCGGCATGTGCGTGGAGCTGGCGCGTCATAATATCCAGGTCAACGGTATTGCGCCGGGGTACTTCAAAACGGAGATGACCAAAGCGCTGGTTGAAGATGAAGCCTTCACCTCCTGGCTATGCAAACGTACGCCTGCCGCACGCTGGGGCGATCCCCAGGAGCTTATTGGCGCAGCGGTGTTTCTCTCGTCAAAAGCTTCCGACTTTGTTAACGGACATCTGCTGTTTGTCGATGGCGGTATGCTGGTTGCCGTCTGACCAGGGAAATACGACGCAGCGCGTAAGCGCTGCTATTTTGGCGCTAATAAGAGAGACGAATATGCCATTAATAATTATTGCGGCAGGCGTTGCGCTGCTGTTGGTCTTAATGATTGGCTTTAAAGTTAACGGCTTTATCGCCCTTGTTCTGGTTGCCGCCGTGGTGGGATTTGCCGAAGGAATGGGCGCGCAAGACGTCCTGCACTCCATACAAAACGGAATTGGCGGTACTCTGGGCGGACTCGCCATGATCCTCGGTTTTGGCGCGATGCTGGGAAGATTAATTTCCGATACCGGCGCCGCGCAGCGCATTGCGACGACGCTCATTAATACGTTCGGCAAAAAACGCGTGCAATGGGCGCTGGTGATCACCGGGCTTATCGTCGGCCTGGCAATGTTTTTTGAAGTCGGATTCGTACTGCTGTTGCCGCTCGTTTTTACAATTGTGGCCTCATCGGGACTGCCATTGCTGTATGTCGGGGTTCCAATGGTCGCCGCCTTATCCGTTACGCACTGCTTCCTGCCGCCGCATCCCGGCCCTACCGCTATTGCGACAATTTTTGAGGCAAATCTCGGTACGACCCTGCTGTATGGGTTAATCATTACCATACCGACCGTGATTGTTGCCGGCCCTCTGTTTTCAAAATTGCTGGCGCGATTTGAAAAAAGCGCCGCCTGAAGGATTATTTAATCCTCATCTATTCAGTGAAGAGGAGATGCCGTCATTCTGGAACAGTATTTTTGCCGCCGTGATCCCGGTCATTCTGATGGCCATCGCAGCGGTATGTGAAATCACGCTGCCAAAAACGAATGCCGTGCGGGTTTTCTTCGAATTTATCGGTAATCCAGCAGTGGCGTTGTTTATTGCCATTATCATCGCCATTTTTACGCTGGGGCGACGCAATGGACGTACGGTTGAGCAGGTGATGGATATCGTCGGCGAGTCCATTGGCGCTATTGCGATGATTGTTTTTATCATCGCGGGCGGCGGCGCGTTTAAGCAAGTGCTGGTGGATAGCGGCGTGGGTCAATATATCTCGCAATTAATGACCGGCACCTCGCTATCTCCGTTATTAATGTGCTGGACGGTAGCCGCCGTGCTGCGTATTGCGTTAGGTTCCGCGACCGTGGCCGCGATAACCACAGCGGGCGTCGTATTGCCGATTATTAACGTAACCCACGCCGATCCGGCGTTAATGGTACTGGCGACAGGCGCGGGAAGCGTTATTGCATCACATGTTAACGATCCCGGTTTTTGGCTGTTTAAAGGGTATTTTAATCTTAGCGTCGGGGAAACCCTACGCACCTGGACCGTTATGGAAACATTGATTTCTGTCATGGGGTTGCTGGGCGTACTGGCGCTGAATGCGGTTCTGCATTAATTCATCATCCGCAGCCCAATTAACCATGGGGGCGACGTTCCCGCCCCCGGTACTGGAGAAAACATGAGGAATCACAGAATTTCTTTGCAGGATATCGCTACGCTTGCTGGCGTGACAAAAATGACGGTGAGCCGTTACATCCGCTCGCCGAAAAAAGTCGCCAGGGAAACCGGCGAGCGTATTGCGCAGATCATGGAGGAAATTAACTACATACCAAATCGCGCGCCTGCTATGCTGTTAAACGCGCAAAGTTACACTCTGGGCGTGCTGATCCCCTCTTTTCAGAATCAGTTGTTTGCCGACATTCTCGCCGGGATTGAATCCGTAACGTCGGGTCATAACTACCAAACTCTCATTGCGAATTACAATTACAATCGCGATTCGGAAGAAGAGTCCGTTATCAATTTACTGTCTTACAATATCGACGGCATTATTCTTTCAGAAAAATATCATACCCTCAGAACCGTCAAATTCCTGCGCTCAGCTACCCTTCCGATTGTAGAACTCATGGATATCCAGGGCGATCGCTTAGATATGGAGGTGGGGTTTGATAACCGTCAGGCCGCCTTTGATATGGTCAGCACCATGCTGGATAAACGCCAGCGGCGGAAAATTCTCTATCTGGGTTCAAAAGACGATATCCGTGATGAGCAGCGTTATCACGGCTACTGCGATGCGATGACGCGCCGGGGGCTGGCGCCGTTGCGCATCAATCCCCGCGCTATCTCCTCTATCCATCTGGGGATACAGCTAATGCGTGATGCGCTTACTGCGCACCCGGACGTGGATGGCGTCTTTTGTACAAATGACGATATCGCAATGGGCGCTCTACTGTGGTGCCGCGAGCGTCAACTGGCCGTACCGGAGCAGATCTCCATCGCCGGCTTCCACGGTCTGGAGATGGGCAGGCAAATGATACCGAGCCTCGCCAGCGTAATTACCCCTCGTTTTGAGATCGGGCGCAGAGCCGCGCAGATGTTGCTCAACAAAATTAAAAATAACGATCTCAACCATAATACGATTGATTTGGGTTATCAGATTTATCACGGCAGCACGTTATAAATTTTTTGATCTACTTTTTCCCGCAGCTTGCCTGAGCTTAACGCGTAGCCAAAAGCGCCACGCGTCAGGTTACGCACTACATCATTCGAGGAATACCAGGCGGTCTGCCGGATGGCGGCGGAAAGGACTTATCAGGCCTACGATTACTGTGATTACGACTTACGCAGCATTAGCCACAGGCTAATCAGGAAGAAAGACGCGCTCGGCAGCAGCGCGCCGACAATCGGCGGAATGCCATATACCAGCGTCAGCGGGCCAAAAATCTGGTCGAGGACGTAGAAGACGAAGCCGAAGCTAATCCCCGTCACCACGCGCACGCCCATCGGCACACTACGCAGCGGGCCAAAGATAAACGACAGCGCCATCAGCATCATCACCGCCACGGAGAGCGGCTGGAAGATTTTACTCCACATATTGAGCTGATAACGTCCGGCGTCCTGTCCGCTCGACTTCAGATATTTAACGTAGTTATGCAGACCGCTGATGGAAAGCGCATCCGGGTCCAGCGCCACCACGCCTAACTTATCCGGCGTCAGATTCGTTTTCCAGGTGCCGCTCACCGTCTGCGAACCGGTGATCTGTTTCGGGTTTTGCAGATCGGACTCATCCACCTGCGACAAACGCCAGACCTTATGCTCCGGGTCGAATTTTGCCGAAGCGGCGTAACGCACCGACTGCAAACGACGCTGATCGTTGAAAGCGTAAATACTAATGCCGGCCAGCTCCTCGTCGCCCTTCACCCGTTCAATATAGACAAAGTTATTCCCGTCTTTCGCCCACAGACCTTGCTGGGTGGAAAGCAGCGAGCCGCCATACATCGCCTGCGCACGATAGTTACGCGCCATCTGCTCGCCCTGCGGGGCGACCCATTCGCCGATCGCCATGGTTAACAGCACCAGGGGGATAGCCGTTTTCATCACCGACAGCGCCACCTGCATACGGGTGAAACCCGATGCCTGCATCACCACCAGTTCGCTACGCTGCGCCAGCATCCCCAGCCCCAGCAGCGCGCCAAGCAGCGCCGCCATAGGAAAGAAGATCTGGATATCCTTAGGTACGCTGAGCAGGGTGTACATACCCGCGCCCAGCGCGTCGTAGTTACCCTGCCCCGCTTTTTTCAGCTGATCGACAAACTTGATGATCCCGGAGAGCGACACCAGCATGAACAACGTCATCATGATGGTGGTAAAAATGGTTTTACCGATATAGCGGTCAAGTACACCAAATGGCTGCATTATACCGCTCCTTTACGCAGAAAACGGGCACGCAGGCGGCGAACCGGCACCGTATCCCACAGGTTTAAACCAATCGCCAACGCCAGATAGATCAGGTTGACCGCCCACATCCAGATAACCGGGTCCAGTTTGCCTTTACCGCCATTCGATTTAATGGAGGTCTGGATCAGGAAGAACAGCAGATAAAGCAGCATAGCGGGCAACATAGACAAGACGCGCCCCTGACGTGGATTCACCACGCTGAGCGGCACGACCATCAGCGCCATCATAAATACGGTAAAGACTAACGTGATACGCCAGTGCAGCTCGGCGCGAGCGCGATCGTTGTCGGTATTCCACAGCGTGCGCATGTCCATCTGGTCGGTATCGTTCGGGTCCAGCGCCACGGCCTGATGACCAATAATCGCCTGATAGTTCTGGAAGTCGGTGATGCGAAAATCGCGTAGCAACGCCGTCCCTTCAAAACGCGTCCCTTTGTTTAAGGTGACAACCTGGGAACCATCGCGCAACTGAGTAAGGTGTCCGGAATCGGCCACTACCACAGAAGGACGAGCATTGCCCTTAGGACGAATTTGCGCCAGGAAAACATCGTGGAAGTCGCTGCCGTCAACGCTTTCGATAAACAGCACCGAGCTGCCGTTGGTCGCCTGCTGGAATTGCCCCTGCGCCAACGCCGCCATACCGGGGGTCGCTTTCGCCTCCGCCAGCACTTCATCCTGGTGTTTTGACGACCAGGGGCCGGCCCACATCACGTTAACCGCCGCAAGGATACCGGTAAATAACGCCAGTACCATGGCGGCCTTTACCAGCACGGCTTTGCTCAACCCACAGGCGTGCATGACCGTAATTTCACTTTCGGTATACAGTTTGCCCAGCGTCATCAGCAGCCCCAGGAACAGGCTTAAAGGCAGGATGAGCTGCGCCATTTCCGGTACGCCCAGCCCCAGAAGCGAGAGCACCAGATTTGCGGGAATATCGCCGTCAACCGCCGCGCCGAGAATCCTCACTAACTTTTGACAAAAGAAGATCAAAAGTAAGATGAAGAGTATCGCCAGCTGGCTTTTGAGCGTCTCCCGCACCAGATATCTTATGATTATCACTTTAAATACGCCCGTAAAAACCCATTTTTTTGCTGGAATTTAGCTTGTTTCATGGCTTAAACGTCATTTATTCTCTTGAGTCGTCGAAATCATCGCTAAGATCATTATACTCAGCGGATTCACCTCTCAGAACTTGTTCTGACGTGCCAATGCCGTAATAACGTTAAGATTAACACGAAGTCACCGCAACAGCGGATATGAGTTACGAAAGCTTTCAATTTCTATACTCTAATGGATTTCGAGTTGCAGGCAGGCGGCAGGACTGTGGAGCCCCGGAGCTTACATCAGGTAAGCGACAGGGGTGAGCAGGCGCAGCCAACGCATCTGCAACTTGAAAGACGACGAGTATAGCTGTAGCCACCACTGTTGTCTTTAAGATTCAGGAGCATAGTGCATGGAGTTCAGTGTAAAAAGCGGTAGCCCGGAGAAACAGCGGAGTGCCTGCATTGTCGTGGGCGTCTTTGAACCGCGTCGCCTTTCTCCGATTGCAGAACAGCTCGACAAAATTAGCGACGGATACATCAGCGCATTGCTGCGTCGCGGCGAACTGGAAGGAAAACCGGGGCAGACTCTGTTGCTGCACCATGTTCCTAACGTTCTTTCCGAGCGAATCCTCCTCATTGGTTGCGGCAAAGAGCGCGAGCTTGATGAACGTCAGTATAAGCAGGTTATTCAGAAAACGATAAATACTCTGAATGATACTGGTTCGATGGAAGCCGTCTGTTTCCTGACCGAACTGCACGTTAAAGGCCGCAACAACTACTGGAAAGTGCGTCAGGCCGTCGAAACGGCCAAAGAGACGCTTTATAGCTTTGATCAACTCAAGACCAACAAGAGCGAGCCGCGCCGCCCGCTACGTAAGATGGTCTTTAATGTGCCGACCCGCCGTGAGCTCACCAGCGGCGAACGCGCCATTCAGCACGGTCTGGCCATCGCCGCCGGGATTAAGGCTGCGAAAGATCTCGGCAACATGCCGCCCAATATCTGTAACGCCGCCTACCTGGCGTCACAGGCGCGCCAGTTGGCCGACAGCTACAGCAAAAATGTCATCACCCGCGTGATCGGCGAACAGCAAATGCGCGAACTGGGTATGAACGCTTATCTGGCGGTCGGCCACGGTTCGCAGAATGAATCGCTGATGTCGGTGATTGAGTACAAGGGCAATCCGTCCGAAGACGCGCGCCCGATCGTGCTGGTAGGTAAAGGCCTGACCTTCGACTCCGGCGGCATCTCCATCAAGCCATCTGAAGGGATGGACGAGATGAAGTACGACATGTGCGGCGCGGCGGCGGTTTACGGCGTGATGCGTATGGTCGCCGAGCTTCAGCTTCCGATTAACGTTATCGGCGTACTGGCGGGCTGTGAAAACATGCCGGGCGGACGCGCTTATCGCCCTGGCGACGTGCTGACCACTATGTCTGGTCAAACCGTTGAAGTCCTGAACACCGACGCCGAAGGCCGTCTGGTTTTGTGCGACGTGCTGACCTACGTTGAGCGCTTCGAACCGGAAGCGGTCATTGACGTCGCGACGCTAACCGGCGCCTGCGTGATTGCGCTGGGCCATCACATTACCGGTCTGATGTCGAACCATAACCCGCTGGCGCATGAACTGATCGGCGCGTCCGAGCAAGCGGGCGACCGCGCGTGGCGTCTGCCGCTGGGCGATGAGTTCCAGGAACAACTGGAGTCCAACTTTGCGGATATGGCGAACATTGGTGGTCGTCCTGGCGGCGCTATCACCGCGGGCTGCTTCCTGTCGCGCTTTACCCGTAAGTACAACTGGGCGCACCTGGATATCGCCGGTACCGCCTGGCGTTCCGGTAAAGCCAAAGGTGCCACCGGTCGTCCGGTAGCGCTGCTGTCGCAGTTCCTGCTCAATCGTGCGGGCTTTAACGGCGAAGAGTAAGTTTGAGATTACCCCGTAGGCCTGATAAGGCGCATTAGCGCCACCATCAGGCGTTTTGCCGGATGGCGCCACGCTTATCCGGCCTACGGGGTGCATCATGGCAACGCATTTAAATCCACCACAAGAAGCCTCATATATGAAGAATGCGACGTTCTATCTTCTGGACAATGACACCACCGTCAACGGTTTAAGCGCCGTTGAACAACTGGTGTGTGAAATTGCCGCAGAACGTTGGCGCGCTGGCAAGCGCGTGCTGATCGCCTGCGAAGATGAGAAGCAGGCCATTCGGCTGGATGAAGCGCTGTGGGCAAGACCGGCGGAAAGTTTTGTCCCGCACAATCTGGCAGGCGAAGGCCCACGCGGCGGCGCGCCGGTTGAAATCGCCTGGCCGCAAAAACGCAACAGCAGCCCGCGCGATATTTTAATCAGCCTGCGTACAAGCTTTGCAGATTTTGCCACCGCTTTCACAGAAGTGGTAGACTTCGTCCCTTACGAAGAAACTTTGAAACAACTGGCGCGCGAACGCTACAAAGCCTACCGCGTGGCTGGTTTTAACCTGAATACGGCAACCTGGAAATAATGGAAAAGACATATAACCCCCAAGATATCGAACAGCCGCTTTACGAGCACTGGGAAAAGCAGGGCTATTTCAAGCCTAACGGCGACGAAAGCAAAGAGTCCTTCTGCATCATGATCCCGCCGCCGAACGTCACCGGCAGTTTGCATATGGGACATGCTTTCCAGCAAACCATCATGGATACCATGATCCGTTACCAGCGTATGCAGGGTAAAAACACCCTGTGGCAGGTCGGCACCGACCACGCCGGGATCGCAACCCAGATGGTGGTTGAGCGCAAGATTGCCGCTGAAGAAGGTAAAACCCGTCACGACTACGGCCGCGATGCGTTTATCGACAAAATCTGGCAGTGGAAAGCGGAATCCGGCGGCACCATTACCCGTCAGATGCGCCGTCTCGGCAACTCCGTTGACTGGGAGCGCGAGCGCTTCACCATGGACGAAGGCCTTTCCAATGCCGTGAAAGAAGTCTTTGTCCGCCTGTACAAAGAAGACCTGATTTACCGTGGCAAACGCCTGGTGAACTGGGATCCGAAGCTGCGCACCGCCATCTCTGACCTGGAAGTGGAAAACCGCGAGTCCAAAGGCTCGATGTGGCACATCCGCTATCCGCTGGCCGACGGCGCGAAAACCGCAGACGGTAAAGATTACCTGGTCGTCGCCACCACCCGTCCGGAAACCGTACTGGGCGATACCGGCGTGGCCGTGAACCCGGAAGATCCGCGTTATAAGGATCTGATTGGCAAATTCGTTATTCTGCCGCTGGTTAACCGCCGCATTCCGATTGTGGGCGACGAACACGCCGATATGGAAAAAGGTACCGGCTGCGTGAAGATCACCCCGGCGCACGACTTTAACGACTATGAAGTCGGGAAACGTCACGCCCTGCCGATGATCAACATCCTGACCTTTGATGGCGACATTCGCGAAAGCGCGGAAGTGTTCGATACCAAAGGTGAAGAGTCTAACGTTTATTCCAGCGAGATTCCGGCTGAGTTCCAGAAGCTGGAACGCTTTGCTGCCCGTAAGGCCATCGTTGCTGCCGTTGACGCGCTGGGCCTGCTGGAAGAAATTAAACCGCACGATCTGACCGTCCCTTACGGCGACCGTGGCGGCGTAGTTATCGAACCGATGCTGACCGACCAGTGGTACGTCCGTGCAGACGTGCTGGCGAAACCGGCGGTGGAAGCGGTTGAAAACGGCGACATTCAGTTCGTGCCGAAGCAGTACGAAAACATGTACTTCTCCTGGATGCGCGATATTCAGGACTGGTGTATCTCTCGTCAGCTGTGGTGGGGTCACCGTATCCCGGCATGGTATGGCAACGACGGCAACGTCTACGTTGGCCGTACCGAAGACGAAGTGCGTCAGGAAAATAACCTCGGTGCCGACGTTCAGCTTCGTCAGGACGAAGACGTTCTTGATACCTGGTTCTCCTCCGCGCTGTGGACCTTCTCCACCCTCGGCTGGCCAGAAAACACCGACGCCCTGCGTCAGTTCCATCCCACCAGCGTGATGGTGTCCGGCTTCGATATCATCTTCTTCTGGATTGCCCGCATGATCATGATGACCATGCACTTCATCAAAGATGAAAACGGCAAGCCGCAGGTGCCGTTCCATACTGTCTACATGACCGGTCTGATTCGCGACGACGAAGGCCAGAAGATGTCCAAATCCAAGGGTAACGTTATCGACCCGCTGGATATGGTGGACGGCATCTCCCTGCCGGAACTGCTGGAGAAACGCACCGGCAACATGATGCAGCCGCAGATGGCGGAGAAAATCCGCAAGCGTACCGAGAAGCAGTTCCCGAACGGCATCGAGCCGCACGGCACCGACGCCCTGCGCTTTACCCTGGCGGCGCTAGCCTCGACCGGCCGCGACATCAACTGGGATATGAAGCGTCTGGAAGGCTACCGTAACTTCTGTAACAAGCTGTGGAACGCCAGCCGCTTTGTGCTGATGAACACTGAAGAGCAGGATTGCGGCTTCAACGGCGGCGAAATGACCCTGTCGCTGGCGGACCGCTGGATCCTGGCGGAATTCAACCAGACCGTTAAAGCCTACCGCGAAGCACTGGATAACTTCCGCTTCGATATCGCCGCAGGCATCCTGTACGAGTTCACCTGGAACCAGTTCTGCGACTGGTATCTGGAGCTGACCAAACCGGTAATGACCGGGGGTTCCGAGTCTGAACTGCGTGGCACCCGCCATACGCTGGTCACCGTGCTGGAAGGTTTGCTGCGTCTGGCGCACCCGATCATTCCGTTCATCACCGAAACCATCTGGCAGCGCGTGAAGGTTATCTGTGGCATTACCGCCGATACCATTATGCTGCAGCCGTTCCCGGAATATAACGCCGCGCAGGTGGATGAAGCCGCGTTGGCCGATACCGAGTGGCTGAAGCAGGCGATCGTTGCCGTACGTAACATTCGTGCGGAAATGAACATCGCCCCGGGCAAACCGCTGGAACTGCTGCTGCGCGGCTGTAGTGAAGAAGCCGTTCGTCGTGTTAACGACAACCGTAGCTTCCTGCTGAACCTGGCGCGTCTGGAAAGCATCACCGTGCTGCCAGCCGATGACAAAGGTCCGGTTTCCGTGACCAAAATCATCGACGGTGCCGAACTGCTGATCCCGATGGCGGGTCTCATCAACAAAGAAGATGAGCTGGCGCGTCTGGCGAAAGAAGTGGCGAAAATCGAAGGCGAGATTGCCCGTATCGAAGGCAAACTGTCCAACGAAGGTTTCGTTGCCCGCGCGCCGGAAGCGGTGATCGCCAAAGAGCGTGAGAAGCTGGACGGTTATGCAGAAGCCAAAGCGAAGCTGATTGAGCAGCAGGCGGTTATTAGCGCGCTGTAATCTGAAAGCCTGATGGCGCTTCGCTTACCAGGCCTACACGTTCGCTTATTGACATGGCGCGATCGGTAGGCCGGATAAGGCATTCACGCCGCCATCCGACAACATGAATTATGGGCCGACGTAAACGTCGGCCTTTTTACATCAGATAAACGGGAAGTAAGGCATGATGCCACGAGAAATCCACATTAGCGGGCTGTTTTCCAGCGGCTTCTCATCATTGGTTAACTCAAGCGAATCCAGATCGCCCTGGACCTGTGTATTCTGCGCCAGCCAGCTCACCAGCCAAATTTTCAACCACGGATAAGCCAGCCCTAAGGTCACGCCGGAAATCACAAACACCACCAGTAACCGCCACAGCATACCGTGTGCAGTGACAGAGGAATGAAAACGAATCGAATCGTTCGCCAGTGACAAATTGTTTAAAAACAGGTTGCGTAACGCCACATATAAGTAACTGGTTACCACAATAATCGCGAGAAAATAGAGGAAATAACATGCCATTATCTGGCCATAATATTGCAGAATAAGCGCCCCTCCTGCCTGCGCATTCCCCATCATACTCAAAAGAATCATGTCGGTGAACACCGGCGCGATTAGATAACCAATCACGACAGCAAAAGGGAAAAGGGTCAACATTGCCAACACGCACCCTCTGATGCACGTTTTAACATTAACCTGAATCGAGAAACGATGAATGCCAAAGTTTGCGCCATTGCCAAACAAGGTCATCCATTTGCTGTAGGTAATACCGTTAATGACCCCTATCCCAATAATAGCCAGCAAACCGAGAAAAACGATATTGAACACTAAACCGCCGACGGCGATGGTTACCAGTGAGATAATGTAAAGAACAATATAAAGCGCCACCATCAGGAGTACCGGGAGAGCGAACATGTACCACCATGCGCGCCGCATGGAACACTGGAATCCAAAATGTACGCCATTAAGCGAAGTCATCATCGCCTGATACTGTAATCCTTTCACCGCCATAAAAGGAATAATCGCAATTAATAAGCCGAATAGCGTAAAACCGAGACCGGGATGACCGTGTTCAATAAGAGAGAGGCTAACAATATAAATAATAAAAACTAACAACACACTAATAAATAATGCGCCGCCCGTGGCTTTGTAAGCAAAAGGCTGATTGTTTAGCGTCATATTAGTATAAATATAACGTCGACATTTCACCATCGCCCACGGCGCATAGATTCCAAACGTGATACACGTCAACAAGAAATTCACAAGGCAAATAACAAAATACTTTCCGCCCTTGCCTGTAAACACCAACGTGTGATTATGGTTATCTTTACTACTGATAACGTTATTCATGAATCATATCCCTGAATTACAATCTATTAGAATTAATAATAAAAACCAGTAAATCGTTACTGATTTGACTACGATACTATTTTTGTTTAATTTTTCCGCCTTTTATTTTGTCTGATTCAGGATCTCCTTGCGCGTGACTCAAGACGGTGGTATTAAAGTAATCTATAAATAAATTTTAAAAATTGAGCCATATTATGAATAATGTCGCCTCGCCAACGCTCACGGTGCGCCGAATCACTACCGCCGACAATGCCGCTATTGCCCGTGTCATCCGTCAGGTTTCAGCGGAATACGGACTTACCGCCGATAAAGGTTATACCGTTGCCGACCCCAATCTGGATGAACTGTATCAGGTTTATAGCCAAGCGGGCGCGGCCTACTGGGTGGTAGAGCAAAACGGTTGTGTGGTGGGCGGCGGCGGCGTGGCGCCGTTATCCTGTAGCGAACCAGACATTTGTGAACTGCAAAAAATGTATTTTTTACCGGTGATTCGTGGCCAGGGGCTGGCGAAAAAGCTGGCGCTGATGGCGCTGGATCATGCCCGTGAACAGGGTTTTAAACGCTGCTATCTGGAAACAACGGCTTTTTTACGCGAGGCGATTGCGCTATACGAACGTTTAGGATTTGAACATATTAGCGAACCGCTCGGCTGCACCGGACATGTCGATTGCGAAGTGAGGATGTTAAAGGATCTCTGAAAACCAGGCGTTTATTTATCCTCGCCAGGTATTATTTTTGCTGATATAAGTAATCCCGGAAACATCCTGTTATCCGGGAATCATTTATTATTCAAGGAAGTTATAAATGAAACGCCTATTATCAGCAATTGTTTTCCCCGCTATGTTTATTAGTATCTCTAATGTATATGCATTAGATATACAGCCCGGCGAATGGAAAATGGAAAATATAGAAATGCGCACCATCAATCCAGATACAAAAGAAGTATTAATGGATGAAAAAAATTCGGGCATAGCGACGCTTATGTGTTATACCCCTAAAATGTCTGAAGTTTCTAAAAAAATGGTGAAGGGGTTTTCTACCAGTGCAGGCGGTTGCACGACAACATTTGTAGAAAGTACGGATACCAAACTGATCAATGAGACTGTCTGTAATAATCCTGATGTCAAATCGCACTCTATTGTAGAAACGACGAAAATAAGCGATACAGAATTTGCGATGACCATGAAATCGGATGTCGATGCAGGAGGTAATAAAACAACCTCCATCAACAAAATTAAACAAACCTTTGTTGGCAAGACCTGCTCTGAAGCGTCAAAAGGCGTGAAACAGTAACTATTTCAACACAAGAACCCGTAGTGATGATGCAATAATGGCATTGTTCACGGTCACCTTTCGGGAATATAACACTGAGTGAGTTCTTTTTGCCTGCCGCAGGGCAGGCTTTACTCAGGACAGAATATCATGAAAATGACCTTTCCTGCTCGCCAGCAGCTTGATGCCGGGCGGAATGACCACGCAGGTGGCGATAGCGTAAAAGATAAAAACGCTAATCTTTAATTTTACCCTTTATCCGGCGGCTGGCACGCCGCTATGAAAACGAAACTCGCGGTCTGGCGACAAGATAAGGTCAGCTTCCACCTCGCCAAAATAGCGCACGCGCGCAGAAATGTCCTCGGCGGAAATCTGCTGCGCCAGCGCCAGGTAATCCTGATAATGCCGCGCTTCGGAGCGCAGAAGCGAGAGATAAAACGTCTGTAAATCCTCATCCAGCCTGGGCGCCAGAGCGGCAAAACGTTCGCAGGAGCGGGCTTCGATATACGCCCCGCAAATCAGCTTATCAATTAAGGTGAGCGGTTCGTGCGTGCGTACCGCTTTCAACATTCCTTTCGCGTAGCGGCTGGCGGTGATTTTCACATAAGGAATGTTTCTGGCCTGCATGACCTCGCGTACCTGCCAAAAATGGTGCAACTCCTCTTTAATCAATAACACCATACGGTCAATAAGCTGACGTCCCCAGGGGTCATCAGTTTGCGGCATGGCGCTTTTGCTAATCTGTCTATGCAGGGCAACAAAATCCGGCTCCGGCCCCTGACGAAACGCGAACGCCTCGTAAGGTTGCAGCCAGGCGAGCAGCGCGTCGGCGCCCGATTTATCGGCGACATATTTACGCACTAACAGCAACGCGGTTTGCGCAGCCTTCAGTTCGCAGATCAGGTGATCGGTAAGCAGAAGAGGAAGATTTTGCGGATCGCGGGCCTGGACAATCCACGCCTGCGGCGTCGGGCAATGCAGGAAATTAAGCACCGGAGAGAGTATTTGCGGGTAATTCATACGTAACCTGTTAAAAAAATACGACAGCAGACGCTGCCGTACCGTCATACTATACAGCTTTAGTGACGCACGCCGTCGTCATCTTCATCGACATAATCGTCGTCATCACCCTCTTCGCCATTAGGGTCTTCGAAATAGGTTCCCCAGCCGTCGTATTCAACATCATATTTTTCCGCCAGGTTCATCAGTTGCTCAACCTGAGCGTCGATGAGTTCGGCGTTCAACGCGCACTCGCTGAGGATGTCGCAACAAATAACCGTATCGCCCTCTTCCACTTCCAGCTCTTCCGGCTCCGTCACTTCATAGCCGAGTTTAAAGGCTTCTACCGCGGCTTTTTCCAACGTTTCGAAATCGTCAGCGGAAAGGTGATGCTCGATAGTGTACAGCGCATCCGGATCGCTGCCATCCTCAAGTAACTCTTCAATAATTAACCGAGTTTCTTCACGCTGCTCTTCCAGTAATTCCGGGTTTGCCATAGCTCGTTCCTCATAGATGTCCTGCCGATACTCTTATTGTCACATACCGCCGACGTTGCCTCCACCTTATCGAGAAAAGTTTTATCAAACAGGGTTGCAAATGAATAATCATCCATATAAAGTGAATTTTAATTCAATGAGAAGCCTAAGCCATGTGAGGGAAGTATGTCTACGTTTTACCAAAAACCTTTTTTAAAGTTACTTGATTTCACCGCCAGTGAACTCACTGCTCTGTTGCAGCTTGCCGCCAAACTGAAAGCCGATAAGAAAAACGGTAAAGAAGAACAAAAGCTGGTGGGTAAGAATATTGCGCTCATCTTCGAAAAAGACTCGACCCGGACACGATGCTCTTTCGAAGTTGCCGCATACGATCAGGGGGCGCGCGTGACGTACCTGGGTTCCAGCGGGAGCCAGATCGGCCATAAAGAGTCCATCAAAGATACTGCCCGCGTCCTGGGCCGGATGTTTGACGGTATTCAGTATCGAGGATATGGCCAGGAGATCGTCGAAACGCTGGCTGAATATTCCGGTGTGCCGGTATGGAACGGTTTAACCGATGAGTATCACCCAACGCAATTACTGGCGGATCTGCTCACCATGCAGGAACATCTGCCGGGTAAAGCCTTTAACGAGATGACGTTGGTCTATGCCGGAGACGCGCGTAATAACATGGGTAACTCCATGCTGGAAGCCGCCGCGTTAACAGGATTGGATCTCCGTCTGGTCGCGCCAAAAGCCTGCTGGCCGCAAGCCGCGTTAGTGGCGGAGTGCAGCGCCATGGCGAAAAAGAACGGCGGCGCCATCACCCTGACCGAAGATATCGCCTCGGGCGTAAAAGGCGCGGATTTTATCTATACCGATGTTTGGGTCTCTATGGGCGAACCTAAAGAGAAATGGGCGGAGCGTATTGCCCTGCTGCGTGATTATCAGGTCAACAGCCAGATGATGGCCTTAACCGGCAATCCGCAGGTTAAGTTCCTGCATTGTCTGCCTGCGTTCCATGATGACGAAACCACGCTCGGCAAAAAAATGGCCGAAGAGTACGGTTTACATGGCGGGATGGAAGTGACCGACGAGGTTTTTGAGTCTGCGGCCAGCATTGTCTTTGATGAAGCGGAAAACCGAATGCATACCATCAAAGCGGTAATGGTAGCGACGCTGTCTAAATAATGTCGTTATGATGCCGGATGGCGGTTGGCCTACAAAATCGCAACGTGCAGGCGCCGCCATCCGGCATAAAAACATTACGCTATCAGCATTTTCACAACCGCTTTACGTACCCGCGCCGGTTCTCCCACCGCACACAGGGGCTTATGCACTTCGCCGGGATAAAACACCACAAAGTCACTTTCGTTCAGGACGACGGTTTTCTCGTCGACGCTCGTCGGTAAAAATGCAATGTCTTTATCCGCCAGCCAGTCCGTGTGCGGCGTTCCCGCAGGCCGGGTACTGAATGCCATCCCTTCCTGACCTTGTAGCACAATCTGAATATCAAGATAACGGGCGTGATACTCTGCGCTGCGCGATTCGCCCGGCTCCGTCATATTTTCAGAAATCATATAAAACAGCCTGTCGCCGTCAATGTCATACTTACCTGGCGCGGTCGTTGCCGTGACATGCGCGTTGACGTGCTCAATCGCCTGCCGTAACGCCGTCGGCAGCCAGGCCTCCAGATGTTCAATATTGCCAATAATCATCGCACCCCCTTAGTTAAAACAGCGTTTTATATTTCTCTTTATACGAGAAAAATGGCTGCCATACTACCCTTACTCTCATCGATTTTGCGCCAGCGCATGTTTATAGCCAGCGGTGTTTATATATTGTTAATAGTTCACCCAACTTTATGCAGCTCCTATGCATAAACCCCAGCGGCGCCAAATTGCCATCACTAACAACGCTTTGATATTAAAGGCGTTAACATAAAAACGTTTTAGCGATCACAATTCGCTCTCCCTGCATAAATGACTTCTATATCCATAGTTATTTTTAAATTATTTAAATATTCCCGATAATAAAATCCCCCTCACGCATAGTTATGCAATTCTTAAAAATAATCACTTTATTTTCAATGAGTTAAGATTTATATATCATTCAATATAACAAACAAATAATTAACAATAAAAAATAACAAACCATATAGCTGCATAGTAATTCATTTAACTCTTTATTGTTTTTACAATTTATTTGACCCGGCTCATATATTAAGTAAGAAAAATAGCACTCCTTAATTGATGTGAATCTCATCACATTAACAACCCAAATAAAATTCAATCATTGCTCCCGAATTTAACTGAAACGCCGCGACTGCAAGCACGCTAAATATTTGCAGCCACTCCTTCTTTATTCTTGAAATTATGTAAAAGGTATAATGATGGAAAAGCATTTTGTCGGTTCTGAAATCGGTCAATTACGCAGCGTAATGTTGCATCGTCCCAATCTCAGCCTAAAAAGACTTACCCCTTCAAATTGTCAGGAATTACTTTTTGACGATGTATTATCCGTAGAGCGCGCTGGCGAAGAGCATGACATTTTTGCCAACACGCTGCGCCAGCAAGGGATAGAAGTGTTGCTGTTAACCGACCTGCTCACCCAAACGCTGGATGTGGCTGACGCTAAAGCCTGGCTACTGGATACGCAAATTTCCGATTATCGCCTTGGGCCCACCTTTGCCGCAGATATTCGCGCCTGGCTGGCGGATATGCCGCACCGTGAACTGGCTCGCCATTTAAGCGGCGGTTTAACTTACGGCGAAATCCCCGCCTCCATAAAAAATATGGTGGTCGATACTCACGATATTAATGACTTTATTATGAAGCCATTACCGAATCACCTATTTACCCGTGACACGTCCTGCTGGATATATAACGGCGTCTCAATTAACCCCATGGCGAAACCTGCACGCCAACGTGAAACGAATAATTTACGTGCTATTTATCGCTGGCATCCACAATTCGCAGACGGTGATTTCATTAAATATTTCGGCGACGAGGACATTAATTACGACCACGCCACTTTAGAGGGCGGCGATGTGCTGGTGATTGGCCGCGGCGCGGTGTTGATCGGTATGTCTGAACGTACTACGCCGCAGGGTGTCGAGTTCCTGGCGCAGGCATTGTTTAAACATCGTCAGGCGGAACGCGTCATTGCCGTTGAACTGCCAAAACATCGCTCCTGCATGCACCTTGACACCGTCATGACCCACATTGATATCGACACCTTCTCCGTCTATCCGGAAGTCGTTCGCCCGGACGTTCAGTGCTGGACGCTGACGCCAGACGGACGCGGCGGTCTGAAACGAACCCAGGAGAGCACGCTGGTTCATGCTCTTGAAACAGCGCTTGGCATCGATCAGGTGCGCTTAATCACCACTGGCGGCGACGCATTTGAAGCTGAGCGCGAACAGTGGAATGACGCCAATAACGTGCTCACCCTACGTCCCGGCGTGGTGGTGGGCTATGAGCGCAACATCTGGACCAACGAAAAATACGACAAAGCCGGCATTACCGTCCTTCCCATTCCCGGCGATGAACTGGGTCGCGGGCGCGGAGGCGCACGCTGCATGAGCTGTCCACTGGAACGCGATGGTATTTAAAGGAGACGTTATGGAAAACAAACGCACACTGGTCGTCGCGCTGGGCGGCAATGCGCTGCTCAAACGCGGCGAACCGCTGGAGGCTGATATTCAGCGTAAAAATATCGAACTGGCGGCCAGAACCATCGCCCAGCTTACGCGGCAATGGCGCGTGGTGTTAGTGCACGGCAACGGCCCACAGGTAGGACTGCTGGCGCTACAAAATAGCGCCTACGCTAACGTTACACCCTACCCGCTCGATATTCTCGGTGCGGAAAGCCAGGGCATGATTGGCTACATGCTGCAACAGGCGCTGAAGAATCATCTGCCGGAGCGTGAAATCAGCGTCCTGCTCACCCAGGTCGAAGTCGATGCCAACGACCCGGCATTCCTCAATCCAACCAAATATATCGGCCCCATTTACGACGAAGCGCAAGCCCGTGCGTTACAGGCAGAAAAGGGCTGGGTATTCAAAGCCGACGGTAACGCCTTCCGCCGCGTTGTGCCCTCCCCGCAGCCGAAACGCATTGTGGAAAACGATGCCATCCGCGCGCTGATTAGCCGCGATCACCTGGTTATCTGTAACGGCGGCGGCGGCGTGCCGGTCGTGGAAAAAGCCGATGTCTACCACGGTATCGAGGCGGTGATCGACAAAGATCTGTCCGCCGCCCTGCTTGCCAGCCAAATTCACGCCGACGCGCTGCTCATTCTGACCGATGCCGACGCGGTGTATCTCGACTGGGGCAAGCCCACCCAACGCCCGCTGGCGCAGGTTACGCCGGAGCTGCTTCGTGAAATGCAGTTCGACGCCGGTTCGATGGGCCCGAAAGTGACCGCCTGCGCTGAGTTTGTCAGCCATTGCCGCGGCATTGCCGGAATCGGCTCGCTGGCGGATGGGCAAGCCATTCTCGCGGGCGAGAAAGGTACTTTGATTCGGTGTGAAACCGCCGATGTTGACGCATAAGGCTTTTTACCGGATGGCGGCTTCCGCCTTATTCGGCCTACAGAGCGCGCATAACCGTGGGCCGGATAAGCGCAGCGCCATCAGGCAATTCATTTTAACAAGGATATTGTAATGGTTATTTCACTGAAAAATCGTAACTTTTTGAAGCTGCTTGACTACACCCCGGCGGAAATCCAACACCTCATCGATCTGGCTATTGAGCTGAAAGCCGCAAAAAAAGCCGGATGCGAAAAGCAAACACTGATCGGCAAAAACATCGCGCTGATTTTTGAAAAAACCTCTACCCGCACCCGATGCGCGTTTGAAGTCGCCGCTTTCGACCAGGGCGCGCAGGTGACTTATCTCGGCCCAAGCGGCTCGCAGATCGGCCATAAAGAGTCCATGAAAGATACTGCTCGCGTCCTGGGGCGGATGTATGACGGCATCGAATATCGCGGTTTTGGTCAACACATTGTGGAAGAGCTGGGGGAATACGCGGGCGTTCCCGTCTGGAACGGCCTGACCGATGAATTTCACCCCACACAGATCCTGGCCGATCTAATGACCATGCTGGAACATGCGCCGGGTAAAACGCTGCCGGAACTGAGCTTCGCCTACCTGGGCGACGCGCGCAACAACATGGGCAACTCGCTGATGGTGGGCGCGGCGAAGATGGGCATGGATATCCGCCTGATAGCGCCAAAGTCCTTCTGGCCTGATGCCGCGCTGGTCGCACAGTGCCGGGAAATCGCCAGCGTTACCGGCGCTCGTATCACCTTAACGGAGAGCGTTGAAGATGGCGTTCACGGTGTGGATTTCCTCTATACCGACGTCTGGGTCTCGATGGGAGAGCCCAAAGAAGCCTGGGCGGAGCGCGTCAGTCTGATGACGCCATATCAGGTCAACCAGCAGGTGGTAAACGCTACCGGTAATCCTGATGTGAAGTTTATGCACTGCCTACCCGCCTTCCATAACGAGCACACCAAAGTAGGACGCGAAATCGAAATGGCTTACGGCCTGAAAGGACTGGAGGTCACGGAAGAGGTGTTCGAGTCCGCAGGCTCGATAGTCTTCGATGAAGCGGAAAACCGGATGCACACCATCAAAGCGGTCATGGTGGCGACGCTCGGCGACTAATCCCACAGGATATGCGCCCTTGCGGCGCATATCCGTGATATCAGGAGAGAACATCATGGGTAAATTTAAATTTCCCACCGCTTATACCATCCTGTTTATTCTTATTGCCCTGGTCGCAGTGATGACCTGGATTGTGCCGGCGGGAAAATACCAAATGGCGATGAACGCCACGCTGGGAAAAGAGGTGCCGGTGGCGGGAACGTATGCTCCCGTGGACGCGCATCCGCAAGGGATTACCGCTGTTTTACTGGCGCCGATTGACGGCCTCTATAATCACGAAACCTACACCGCCGGCGCCATTGACGTCGCGCTGTTTGTCTTGATTATCGGCGGCTTTCTGGGGGTGGTGAATAAAACGGGGGCGATTGATGCCGGTATTGAACGGGTAACGATCAAACTCAACGGCAAAGATGAGTGGATGATCCCCATTCTGATGGCGCTGTTCGCCGCAGGCGGCACTATCTATGGCATGGCGGAGGAGTCGTTGCCCTTCTACACGCTGCTGGTGCCGGTCATGATGGCGGCCCGCTTCGATCCGTTAGTGGCGGCGGCAACCGTACTGCTCGGCGCAGGGATAGGCACGCTCGGTTCGACCATTAACCCTTTCGCCACGGTCATTGCCGCCAACGCCGCCGGCATCCCTTTTACTCAGGGAATGCTGATGCGAGTACTGCTGTTAATTGTCGGCTACGTACTGTGCGTGTTTTGGGTAATGCGCTATGCGCGCAAAGTCCGCGCCCATCCTGAGCTTTCTATCGTGGCGGATAAAATGGAGGAAAATCGCGCTCATTTCTCGGCAATCGCGAATACACTGCTGGAGTTTACGGCTACCCGGAAATGGGTGCTGCTGATCTTCGCCGCCTCTTTCGCGGTGATGATTTACGGCGTGGCGGTTCTCGGCTGGTGGATGGCGGAAATCTCCGGCGTCTTTCTGGCGGCGGCGATTATCGTTGGCGTGATAACGCGGATGGGCGAGGAAGCGTTCACCAGTACCTTTATTGACGGCGCGCGGGATTTACTCGGCGTGGCGCTAATTATTGGTATCGCGCGCGGCATTGTGGTGGTCATGGATAACGGTATGATTACCCACACCATTTTGCACAGCGCGGAAAGTCTGGTTTCCGGCCTCTCTACCACTATTTTCATAAACGTAACCTACTGGCTGGAAGTATTGCTTTCCTTCCTGGTGCCCTCCTCTTCCGGTCTTGCCGTATTGACGATGCCCATTATGGCGCCGTTAGCGGATTTTGCCCACGTACAGCGGGATTTGGTCGTAACCGCCTACCAGTCGGCCTCCGGGATTGTGAACCTGGTCACGCCCACCTCCGCCGTGGTCATGGGCGGTCTGGCGATCGCGCGGGTTCCCTATGTTCGCTATCTGAAATGGGTCGCGCCGCTGTTACTGATCCTGACATTGCTGAATATGGCGGTACTGAGCATCGGAGCGATGATGTAACGAGCCAGATGGCGACGCGTCTTATCCGACAGGACTGATAAGCACAGCGCCATCAGGCACGCCGTCACCTTTTTTGATCGGCTTCTCATTTTCCTGCAAAACCGCCCGATTGATCCGCAATCAATGTGACAAATGTGATGAATTTCGCCAGTCCGTTGATATTAATAATAAAGATAAGGTGCATTTATGAAGGAATACGATGATTACTCCGCCAAAGAACAACAGCAACTGGCGGTTTGTCAGCGCCTGATTAGTGAAAAAAGTTACCTGTCCCAGGAGGAGATTCGCCGCGATTTACAAAATGAGGGATTTGAAGGTATCAGTCAGTCTACGGTTTCGCGCCTGCTCAAACTGCTGGGCGCAATAAAAATCAGAAATACGAAGGGACAAAAGATTTATTCCGTAAATCCCCAGCGGCGTCCTTCGCCGGATGCCGGACGTTCAATAGCCGAAATGGTCGTTAGCGTTGAACATAATAGCGAATTTATCCTTATCCATACGGCGGCAGGTTATGGTCGCGCCGTCGCGAGAATTCTGGATTACCACGCATTGCCGGAAATTCTCGGCGTCGTTGCCGGTAGCAGTATTGTCTGGGTCGCACCGCGGGTCGTTCAGCGCACGGCGCTGGTACACAAACAAATTAATTATTTGCTTAAAATGAATTTAAATTCATAAGAACCGTTTGCGACAAGTAAATCATGCATTAATTCGCTTGATCCCAAAACAGAGCTGAGTATAATCGCGGACAATTTGCCGGGAGGAAGCATGGTTCAGTGTGTACGACATTCTGTCTTACCGCGTCTGAAAAAAGACGCAGGCCTGCCGTTTTTCTTTCCGTTGAAAACCAATACCAAGCCCCTCAATTGAGGGGCTTTTTTTTGCCCAGGCGTCAGGAGATAAACATGGCTAACCCGCTATATCAAAAACATATCATTTCCATAAACGACCTCAGCCGCGACGATCTTAATCTGGTACTGGCGACGGCGGCGAAATTAAAAGCCAACCCGCAGCCGGAGCTTTTGAAACATAAAGTGATCGCCAGCTGCTTTTTCGAAGCCTCCACGCGTACCCGCCTGTCGTTTGAAACTTCAATGCATCGCCTGGGTGCCAGCGTAGTGGGCTTCTCCGACAGCGCCAACACGTCGCTGGGGAAAAAAGGAGAAACGTTAGCCGACACGATCTCAGTGATTAGCACTTACGTGGACGCGATTGTGATGCGCCATCCGCAAGAAGGCGCGGCACGTCTGGCGACGGAGTTTTCCGGTCAGGTGCCGGTGCTCAATGCGGGCGACGGTTCGAATCAGCATCCGACGCAAACCCTGTTGGATCTGTTCACCATCCAGGAAACGCAGGGCCGTCTGGATAACCTGCATATCGCGATGGTCGGCGATCTGAAATATGGCCGCACCGTGCATTCGCTAACCCAGGCGCTGGCGAAATTTAGCGGCAACCGTTTTTATTTTATCGCGCCGGACGCGCTGGCGATGCCGCAGTACATTCTGGATATGCTGGATGAAAAAGGGATGGCCTGGAGCCTGCATGGTTCTATTGAAGAGGTCATGGCCGACGTCGACATCCTCTATATGACTCGCGTACAGAAAGAGCGTCTCGACCCGTCGGAGTACGCCAATGTGAAGGCGCAGTTTGTTCTGCGCGCCAGCGACCTGAACGGCGCGCGTGAAAATATGAAAGTACTGCACCCGCTGCCGCGGATTGATGAAATCACCACGGATGTGGATAAAACGCCACACGCCTGGTACTTCCAACAGGCGGGCAACGGTATTTTCGCTCGCCAGGCGTTACTGGCATTGGTACTGAATAGCGAACTGAGTCTGTAAGGGAGAAAAGCGATGACACACGATAACAAACTGCAGGTTGAAGCCATTAAATGCGGCACCGTGATTGACCATATCCCTGCGCAGGTAGGCTTTAAACTGCTGAGTCTGTTTAAATTGACCGAGACCGATCAGCGAATCACTATCGGTCTGAATCTCCCGTCTGGCGAGATGGGGCGTAAAGACTTAATCAAAATAGAAAACACCTTCCTCACCGATGAGCAGATTAACCAACTTGCTCTGTACGCGCCGCAGGCCACCGTTAACCGCATCGACAACTACGACGTAGTCGGGAAATCACGCCCCAGCCTGCCAGAGCGTATTAATAATGTGCTGGTTTGCCCGAACAGCAACTGCATCAGCCACGCGGAACCGGTATCCTCCAGCTTTGCAGTGAAAAAACGCGCCAATGATATCGCCCTCAAATGCAAATACTGTGAAAAAGAGTTTTCGCATTATGTGGTGCTGGCCAACTAATTTGGGTTGGTTATGAGATCCCGACTCCCTATAATGAGCGGGGACATTCTATTACCGCTGTAATTCAGGAGAAATCATGAGCAAAACTATTGCGACGGAAAATGCACCAGCAGCAATCGGCCCATACGTACAGGGCGTTGACCTGGGTAGCATGGTAATCACTTCCGGTCAGATCCCGGTCGATCCGAAAACCGGTGCCGTAGCGGAAGACGTATCCGCTCAGGCACGTCAGTCGCTGGAAAACGTTAAAGCTATCGTGGAAGCCGCTGGCCTGAAAGTAGGCGACATTGTGAAAACGACCGTATTCGTGAAAGACCTGAACGATTTCGCGACCGTCAACGCCACCTACGAAGCCTTCTTCACCGAGCACAACGCCACCTTCCCGGCGCGTTCCTGCGTGGAAGTTGCCCGTCTGCCGAAAGACGTGAAAATTGAGATTGAAGCGATCGCTGTTCGTCGCTAAGCGCCGGACGTTATCCCCGCCGGGCGGCGCAAGTTTGCCCGGTTCGGGGCACCAACAGCCATGGAGAGGCGGCAATGGTAAGATCGCGTTTTACCGAGGAACAAATAGCCGATTTTCTGCAACAGTCGAAAAACGGCGTACCGAATAAGGCGTTGTGCGAAGAATATGGATTTAGCAACAGCACGCTCCGTCGCTGGCAAGAGAAGCATGCTGAAAGCGTACGCCAGGAATTAAAACAGATAGAATCTACCGCGAAGATAGTCTTTTTATGCTTCATTGTCGCAGCCATATTGCTTACCCTTATGTTTCCTAAACCCACTGCCGCCTTAGCGATTCCTCCTTACTTAGTTTATTGCATTAGCTATATTCGCCGCTTTCGTCGCATATCTGCAAAACATATCCGGCGGTGGGACATCTCCTCCTCTCGTTCTGGCTCGGGGGCAGAGAATGTATTTTACAAACTTAGCTGGACATTCCTCTTTTTTATGCCTGCATATAGCATTCTACAGTTGCTTGAATAAGCCCTGAAATTTAAAGATAAAGCCGATCGCGTTAAACTTGTCGAGCTTTACGGGCATCTGGCCTGGTTAGCGATATCGGGGATTAAGCACGCTGGCGAATCCCCGACGAAAGTGTTTACTGCCAGCCATAACGTCGGCTGTAAAACCCTTTCACTAACTGGGTTAACGTCATATAGCCCGCCAGAATAGCAATCAGCCACGGGAAATAGCTTAACGGCAGCGCCTGCAACTGCAGGTAAGACGCCAGCGGCGAAAACGGCAACGAGACTCCCACCACCATCACCAACAATGTCATCGCCATCAGCGGCCAGGCGGCGCGACTTTGAATAAACGGCAGACGACGGGTACGGATCATATGCACAATCAGCGTTTGCGACAGTAATCCCACCACAAACCAGCCGGACTGGAACAAGGTTTGCGTTTCTGGCGTATTCGCATGAAATACCCACCACATCAGACAAAAGGTCAAAATGTCGAAAATCGAGCTGATCGGACCGAAAAAGACCATAAAGCGCCCCAAATCAGCCGGATTCCAGCGCTGCGGCTTTTGAATTTGTTCTTCATCGACATTATCAAACGGAATCGCCACCTGGGATACATCGTACAGCAGGTTTTGAATCAGCAAGTGCAGCGGCAGCATTGGCAGGAACGGCAAAAAGGCACTCGCCACCAGCACGCTAAACACGTTACCGAAATTTGAGCTGGCCGTCATCTTGATATATTTCAACATATTAGAAAAAGTACGACGACCTTCAATGACGCCTTCTTCCAGCACCATCAGGCTCTTTTCCAGCAGGATAATATCGGCCGCCTCACGGGCGATGTCCACCGCGCCATCTACCGAGATACCAATATCCGCCGCCCGCAACGCCGGAGCATCGTTAATCCCGTCGCCCATAAAACCGACCACATGCCCCTCGCGTTTGAGCAAAGTGACGATGCGCTCTTTATGCATCGGCGTCAGACGCGCAAACAACGTCGTACGGGCGGCCAGCGCCGCCAGCGCGTCGTCGCTTAACCCTTCAATATCACTGCCAATAACGACATCGCCCGCATCCAGCCCAACCTCATGGCAAACTTTCGCCGCTACCAGCTCGCTGTCGCCGGTGAGAATTTTCACCGTAATTCCGCTCGCCTTCAGCGCTTTCAGCGCCGGCGCGGTGGTCTCTTTCGGCGGATCGAGAAAAGCGATATACCCTTCCAGGATCAGGTCAGATTCATCGATACGCTGGTAATCGCCCTCACGCGCAGGCAGGTATTTGGTCGCGACGGCGACCACGCGTAGCCCCTGACGGTTCAGCGTGTCGGTAACGCGTTTCACCCGGCGCAGCATATTGTCGTCCAGCGGCACAATATCGCCGTTGTGGCGCACCTGAGTACACACGTTCAGGATCTCCTGTAACGCGCCTTTGCAGACCAGTTGATGCACGTTCGAATCTTCGGCGACCACCACCGACATCCGGCGACGCTCAAAATCAAACGGGATCTCATCGATTTTCTGCCAGCGTCCGGAGAGCTGACGCGCGGCGGTTTCGTCTACTCCCTCCAGGACCGCCGTATCCAGTAAATTTTTTAGACCGGTCTGATAATGGCTGTTCAGCCAGGCGCAATGCAGTACATGCTCGCTGGGCTTACCAGAAATATCCGTATGATTTTCCAGCACAATTTTGTCCTGCGTCAATGTGCCGGTTTTATCGGTGCACAGAATATCCATCGCGCCGAAGTTCTGAATCGCATCAAGGTGCTTCACGATAACTTTCTGTTTCGAGAGCTTCACCGCCCCGCGCGCGAGGGTAGAGGTGACGATCATCGGCAACATTTCCGGGGTGAGTCCTACCGCGACCGAGAGCGCAAATAGCGCCGCTTCCCACCAGTCACCTTTCGTGTAACCATTAATAATCAGTACTACCGGCGCCATGACCAGCATAAAGCGGATCAGCAACATACTGACGCGGCTAATTCCTTTCTGGAAAGCGTTCTGCTCGTTATCTTGTTCCGACACGCGCCCCGCCAATTGACCAAACCAGGTGTCGGCGCCGGTCGCCATCACCACGGCCTGCGCCGTTCCGCTCACGACGTTCGTCCCCATAAAGCACAGCGTGTCGCACTCAAGCGGGTTATTTTGCCGGGGCTCACGCGTCGTGGCGACTTTCTCGACCGGCAGAGATTCGCCGGTCAGCGACGCCTAGGCGACAAACAGATCGCGCGCCTGGATAATCCGTAAATCCGCCGGGATCATATCCCCCGCCGCCAGTTTAATAATATCGCCGGGCACCAGTTGATCGATGGGTAATTCCAGCCAGGCGTTTTCGCCATTTTCATTAATAACCCTCAGTACGGTAGCGGTATTGCTCACCATCGCTTTTAGCGCGTCCGCCGCTTTCGTCGAGCGCGCTTCCTGCACAAAATTCAGCAGTGTTGAGATACCGACCATCAGGGCGATAACGCCTGCGGCAAACAGATCCTCCGTGGCATAAGAAATGCCGCCAAGAATCGTGAGTAAGATGTTGAAAGGATTGCGATAACATACCCACAGATGCACCCACCACGGCGAGGGTTTCTGTGCCGGAAGGCGGTTTTCGCCATGCTTTTCACGCGCGCGCGTCACTTCGGCGGCGTTTAATCCCTCCGGGTGCGTATCAAAAACGCGCCAGAGAGTCTCCTGCTCCATTGCCGCGACTTTCAGACAGCGCTCGCTCAGCGAAGGCGGGATAGTCGCATTTACCGCGGTCTGCGCGCCGGGCAGCGGATCGCGGTGAACCAGACGATAAGGCAAATGACGATTAAGCCGGGCAAAAAGCTGGCGGGTAATGGTTTTTAGCATAGGTAATCCCTCCGCGCCGAAGTCAGGCGCAGAAAATTCTTCAGGCGCGGCAAAGCTTTGCCCGATGAGCAATGTTTAAATAAAAACAGGGACGTTATTGTGTCACTGTCTTACACACCGGTAAGACAGCAGAGGCAGGCTTACCGGAAAAGGAAAGTTCTCCATCGCGGGAGAGGGGTGGGTTCAGGGTCCATGTCGCCTCCGGTAAGTAAATAATTTGCGCCGCGGATTATACGCATAAATCCATAAGTTTTGTGGCAATTATGGCGGTATCATACCGTTACGTAATTAAACCAACGATAAACCAGACTTTGCCCATTGCCCTTCGCTTGAGTAAAGTTACTCTTTTTATCACCATCAGCGTCACGCCACGGGAAAACAGGATGCAAAACCGGCTCACTATCAAAGACATCGCCCGCCTGAGCGGCGTAGGGAAATCAACCGTTTCCCGCGTGCTTAACAATGAAAGCGGCGTAAGCGAACGTACCCGCGAGCGTGTCGAAGCGGTGATGAATCAACACGGTTTCTCCCCGTCCCGCTCCGCCCGCGCGATGCGGGGACAAAGTGATAAAGTGGTCGCTATTATCGTCACTCGCCTTGATTCGTTGTCTGAAAACCTCGCGGTTCAGACCATGCTGCCTGCGTTTTACGAACAGGGCTACGACCCTATTATGATGGAAAGTCAGTTCTCTCCGACGCTGGTAATGGAACATCTGGGCATGCTCAGACGACGTAACATTGATGGCGTGGTGCTGTTTGGCTTTACCGGCATCACAGAAGAGTTGATCTCCCCCTGGAAAGCTTCGCTGGTGCTGCTGGCAAGAGATGCGCAAGGTTTTGCCTCCGTCTGTTACGACGACGAGGGCGCGATTCATATCCTTATGCAGCGGCTGTATGAGCAGGGACACCGCAACATTAGCTTTCTGGGCGTTCCCCATAGCGATATTACCACCGGCAAACGTCGGCATGACGCATACCTGGCGTTTTGCAAAAAACATAAACTTCATCCCGTCGCCGCCCTGCCCGGTCTTGCCATGAAGCAGGGCTATGAGCATACGGCAAGTGTCATCATGCCGGATACCACCGCGTTAGTCTGCGCCACCGATACGCTGGCGTTGGGCGCCAGTAAGTATTTACAGGAGCAACGTATTGAAACGCTGCAACTGGCAAGCGTCGGGAACACGCCGCTGATAAAATTCCTGCACCCGGAGATCGTCACTGTCGATCCTGGCTATGCTGAAGCCGGACGGCAGGCGGCTTCGCAGCTGATCGAACAGATCAATGGCCGCTGCGATCCGCGCCGGATCGTCATTCCTTCTACCCTCGCCTGAGTGACTGATTAAACGGAATACCACGAGTAATTTGTGATCTTCGCCGTGTTTCGGGAACGTTCCCATTTTTAAACCAACGTTGAAGAGCTACTCTTGCGCCAACCCATAACTTACCTCCTCTGCCATGAGGCTTTACGATGAGCAAAGTAAAACAAGCCGATATCGACCGGCTGATTGACCTGGTTGGCGGGCGCGACAACATCGCCGCGGTGAGCCACTGCATTACTCGCCTGCGCTTTGTGCTCCACCAGCCCGCGAACGCCCGACCAAAAGAGATCGAACAATTGCCGATGGTTAAAGGCTGTTTCACCAACGCCGGGCAGTTTCAGGTGGTGATTGGCACCGACGTTGGCGATTACTATAACGCGCTGCTGGAGACCACCGGCAAAGCGTATGCTGATAAAGAGCAGGCCAAAAAAGCCGCTCGCCAGAACATGAAGTGGCATGAGCAGTTAATTTCCCACTTTGCGGAGATCTTCTTTCCGCTACTACCGGCGTTGATCAGCGGCGGTTTGATCTTAGGCTTTCGTAACGTGATCGGCGATGTGCCGATGAGCCACGGTCAAACGCTGGCGCAGATGCATCCGGCGCTAAAAACGCTTTATGATTTTTTATGGTTGATCGGCGAAGCGATCTTTTTCTATCTGCCGGTGGGGATCTGCTGGTCGGCGGTGAAAAAAATGGGCGGCACGCCGATTCTTGGTATCGTGCTCGGCGTAACGCTGGTGTCGCCGCAGTTGATGAATGCGTATCTGCTGGGCCAGCAAACGCCGGACGTCTGGAACTTCGGCGTATTTAGTATTGAGAAAATAGGCTACCAGGCGCAGGTTATCCCGGCGCTACTGGCAGGACTGGCGCTTGGGTTTATTGAAACGCGGTTGAAACGCATCGTGCCGGATTATCTCTACCTGGTCGTCGTCCCGGTGTGTTCGTTGATACTGGCCGTCTTTCTCGCCCACGCCTTTATTGGCCCCTTTGGTCGTATGATCGGCGACGGCGTGGCCTTTGCGGTACGTTATCTGATGACCGGCAGTTTCGCCCCGATAGGCGCGGCGCTGTTCGGCTTCCTGTATGCCCCGCTGGTCATTACCGGCGTCCACCAGACCACGCTCGCTATCGATATGCAGATGGTTCAGAGCATGGGCGGTACGCCAGTCTGGCCGCTGATTGCGCTGTCGAATATCGCGCAAGCCTCCGCCGTGGTGGGCATCATCATCTCCAGCCGTAAACACAATGAACGTGAAATTTCCGTTCCGGCGGCGATCTCCGCCTATCTGGGGGTGACCGAACCGGCAATGTACGGCATCAACATCAAATATCGCTTCCCGATGCTGTGCGCGATGATCGGCTCTGGCCTTGCCGGTCTGCTCTGTGGTCTGAATGGCGTAATGGCAAACGGCATCGGCGTTGGCGGCCTGCCGGGCATTCTCTCTATCCAGCCGACTTACTGGCAGGTGTTTGCGATGGCGATGGTTATCGCGATCGTTATCCCGGTGATTCTGACCACCTTTATCTATCAGCGTAAGCATCGTCAGGGCACATTACAAATTGTCTAATTCTTCTTCGGGGCGCAGTTGCGTCCCAACGTACTTGCAGGAAACTACAATGACTATCCCCCTCTGGTGGCAAAACGGCGTTATTTATCAGATCTACCCGAAAAGTTTTCAGGACACGACCGGCAGCGGCACCGGCGATTTACGCGGCGTCACGCAGCGCCTTGACTATCTACAGCGACTCGGCGTGGACGCCATCTGGCTCACGCCGTTTTATATCTCGCCGCAGGTGGATAACGGTTATGACGTCGCAAATTATACGGCTATCGACCCGACCTACGGCACGCTGGATGATTTTGACGAGCTGGTCGCGCAGGCGAAAGCACGCGGCATTCGCATCATCCTGGATATGGTGTTTAACCATACTTCTACCCAGCACACCTGGTTTCGCGAAGCGCTGAACAAAGAGAGCCCATACCGTCAGTTTTACATCTGGCGCGACGGCACGCCGGATGTCTGCCCGAATAACTGGCAATCCAAATTTGGCGGCAGCGCCTGGCGCTGGCATAGCCAGAGCGAACAATATTATTTACACCTTTTCGCGCCTGAACAGGCCGACCTGAACTGGGAAAACCCCGCCGTACGCGCCGAGCTGAAAAAGGTTTGTGAATTCTGGGCCGATCGCGGCGTGGATGGCCTACGTCTGGACGTGGTGAACCTGATCGCCAAAGATCAGGATTTTCCTGACGATCCGACGGGCGACGGACGCCGCTTTTATACCGACGGGCCGCGCGCGCATACGTTTTTACGCGAAATGAACCGTGACGTTTTTACGCCGCGTAATCTGATGACGGTAGGCGAAATGTCCTCTACCACGCTGGAAAACTGCCAGCAATATGCCGCGCTTAGCGGCGACGAACTCTCAATGACCTTCAATTTTCATCATCTGAAGGTGGATTACCCCAATGGCGAAAAGTGGACGCTGGCAAAACCTGATTATGTGGCGCTGAAAGCGTTGTTCCGCCACTGGCAACAGGGGATGCATAACGTCGCCTGGAACGCGTTATTCTGGTGTAATCACGATCAGCCGCGCATCGTTTCCCGCTTTGGCGACGAGGGGGAATACCGGGTTCCAGCCGCGAAAATGCTGGCGATGGCGCTGCACGGTATGCAAGGGACGCCTTATATCTATCAGGGCGAAGAAATCGGCATGACCAACCCACACTTTACCCGCATCACCGATTATCGCGACGTGGAAAGTCATAATATGTTTGCCGCGCTACGCGCCGCCGGACGCGACCCCGACGAACTACTGGCTATCCTGGCCAGTAAATCCCGCGACAACAGCCGCACGCCGATGCAGTGGGACAACGGTAAAAACGCCGGTTTCACCCAGGGCGAGCCGTGGATAAGCCTGTGCGATAATTATACGGAGGTTAATGTCGCGGCGGCATTACGCGATGAAAACTCGGTGTTTTACACCTATCAAAAGCTGATTGCGCTACGTAAAACCCAGCCTGTATTGATCTGGGGCGATTATCAGGATCTCCTCCCGGATAGCCCATCAGTATGGTGTTATCGCCGCCAGTGGCAGGGGCAAATCCTGCTGGTTGTCGCCAATCTGAGTAACCAGTGCCAGGAGTGGCATCCACCGCATATCAAAGGACAGTGGCAGGCGCTACTGCATAATTATGGCGAGGTCGCCAGCCAGCCAGCTGCGATGACGCTGCGCCCATTTGAAGCCATCTGGTGGTTACAACGCTAACGCGACGTCCTTATACGGATAAACGCCACAAACCTATTGACACGGGCTGTGGCGTTGCTCCAGGTTACTGACTGTTTTTGTTGAATAATTAATCAGATTTTTCTTGCTATCTTTTACAAACGCTACAGCGCCCGCCATCTGTACGCTCTGATTTTTACCTTGTTCTACATCAATAAAATTGCAAACATCCTTGATGCAAATCACTACATATAGACTTTAAAATGCACACCGACCCAATATGTTGTATTAATTGACTACAATTGCTACAACATCCGTTCACTCGACACAAGGTGAATTGTGGATAACCTGGGTCAGGATTGCGGGAAGTCGTTGGAAAAGAGATGAATAAACCTGTTATGGCTTCCCCGGCCTCTGTGGATAACCTGTTCTTACAAATATGGAGTGATCATGACACCGCATGTGATGAAACGAGATGGCTGTAAAGTGCCATTCAAATCAGAGCGCATTAAGGAAGCCATTCTACGTGCAGCTAAAGCAGCGGGAGTCGATGACGCAGATTACTGTGCCACCGTCGCAGAAGTCGTTAGCAGCCAAATGAACGCGCGCAGTCAGGTGGATATTAACGAGATCCAAACTGCGGTTGAAAACCAACTGATGTCCGGCCCGTACAAACAGCTTGCCCGCGCCTACATCGAATACCGTCACGATCGCGACATTCAGCGTGAAAAGCGTGGTCGTCTGAACCAGGAAATTCGCGGCCTGGTAGAGCAAACCAACTCCGCGTTGCTCAATGAAAACGCCAACAAAGACAGTAAAGTCATTCCCACCCAGCGCGATTTGCTGGCCGGGATTGTCGCCAAACACTATGCCCGCCAGCACCTGTTGCCGCGTGACGTAGTACAAGCGCATGAGCGCGGCGATATCCACTATCACGATCTCGACTATTCGCCGTTCTTCCCGATGTTCAACTGTATGTTGATCGACCTGAAAGGCATGTTGACCCAGGGCTTTAAGATGGGTAACGCCGAGATCGAACCGCCAAAATCTATCTCTACCGCCACTGCCGTTACCGCGCAGATTATCGCGCAGGTCGCCAGCCATATTTATGGCGGCACCACCATTAACCGTATCGACGAAGTGCTGGCGCCGTTTGTCACCGAAAGCTATAACAAGCACCGCAAAACCGCCGATGAGTGGCAGATCCCGGATGCCGAAGGGTATGCGCGTTCTCGCACCGAAAAAGAGTGCTACGACGCCTTCCAGTCGCTGGAATACGAAGTTAACACGCTGCACACCGCTAACGGCCAGACGCCTTTCGTGACCTTTGGTTTTGGCCTCGGCACCAGTTGGGAGTCGCGTCTGATCCAGGCGTCTATTTTGCGTAACCGTATCGCCGGTCTGGGTAAAAATCGCAAAACCGCCGTGTTCCCGAAACTGGTCTTCGCTATCCGCGACGGTTTGAACCACAAGTTTGGCGATCCGAACTACGACATTAAACAACTGGCGCTGGAGTGCGCGAGCAAGCGCATGTATCCGGACATTCTCAACTACGATCAGGTGGTCAAAGTCACCGGTTCGTTCAAAACGCCAATGGGCTGCCGCAGCTTCCTCGGCGTGTGGGAGAACGAAAACGGCGAGCAGATCCACGACGGGCGTAACAACCTGGGCGTGATTAGCCTTAACCTGCCGCGCATCGCGCTGGAAGCAAAAAGGCGACGAAACCACATTCTGGAAACTGCTGGATGAACGTCTGGCGCTGGCGCGGAAGGCGCTGATGACCCGTATCGCCCGCCTTGAAGGCGTGAAAGCCCGCGTCGCGCCTATCCTGTATATGGAAGGCGCCTGCGGCGTGCGGCTGAAAGCGGACGACGACGTGTCTGAAATCTTTAAAAATGGTCGTGCGTCCATCTCTCTGGGCTACATTGGTATCCATGAAACCATTAACGCGCTGTTTGGCGGCGAACACCTGTACGACAGCGAGCAACTTCGCGCTAAAGGCATCGCGATTGTGGAGCGTCTGCGCCAGGCCGTGGATCAGTGGAAAGACGAGACCGGCTACGGCTTTAGCCTGTACAGCACGCCAAGTGAAAACCTCTGTGACCGCTTCTGCCGTCTGGATACCGCCGAGTTCGGCGTGGTGCCGGGCGTAACCGATAAAGGTTACTACACCAACAGCTTCCACCTCGACGTGGAGAAGAAGGTCAACCCGTACGACAAAATCGATTTCGAAGCGCCGTATCCGCCGCTGGCGAACGGGGGTTTCATTTGCTACGGCGAATACCCGAACATTCAGCACAACCTGAAAGCGCTGGAAGATGTCTGGGATTACAGCTATCAGCATGTACCCTATTACGGCACCAACACGCCGATCGATGAATGCTACGAGTGCGGCTTTACCGGCGAGTTCGAATGTACCAGTAAAGGTTTCACCTGCCCGAAATGCGGCAACCACGATGCCGCGCGCGTCTCGGTCACCCGCCGCGTGTGCGGTTATTTAGGCAGCCCGGACGCACGCCCGTTTAACGCCGGTAAGCAGGAAGAAGTGAAGCGCCGCGTGAAGCATTTAGGCAACGGGCAGATAGGTTAATCCTCCGTTTGCAATGCGTAAATGCCGGATGGCGGTGTAAACACCTTATCCGGCCTACAACCGCTGGCTATAGTTCCAATTTCATGAGTTTCCTCTAAGCAGTTGGTGTTGTAGCAAGGCGGCAAACGAACGAATCCCAGGGAGCTTACATAAGTAAGTGACCTGGGTAAGTGAGAGCGGCCAACGCCGCTACAGCGCCAAATGCAACGAGGAAACATGAACTTTCATCAATACTACCCCGTCGATATCGTTAACGGCCCCGGCACCCGCTGCACCCTGTTTGTGTCAGGGTGCGTGCACGAATGCCCTGGCTGCTATAACAAAAGCACCTGGCGGCTCAATTCCGGCCAGCCGTTTACCAAAGAGATGGAAGATAAGATCATTGCCGATCTGAACGACACGCGCATTCACCGTCAGGGGATCTCGCTGTCGGGCGGCGATCCGCTGCATCCGCAAAACGTACCGGATATCCTGGCACTGGTACAACGCATCCACGCGGAGTGCCCGGGGAAAGATATCTGGGTGTGGACCGGCTACAAGCTCGATGAACTCAACGCCGCACAGATGCAGGTAGTCGATCTCATCAACGTGCTGGTCGATGGCAAATTTGTGCAGGCTCTGAAAGACCCGGCGCTTATCTGGCGCGGTAGCAGCAACCAGGTAGTGCATCATTTGCGTTGATCGCTAAAGCCGTTTGTTTGCATCGTGATAGACGGCTGAATGTTCTCGCTTGCCGACCGCAACAACAAACACAATCACAACGTCATCCCGAACCTGGTACACCAGACGATAACCGGACGATTTAAGCTTAATTTTATAGCAGTCAGGAAGACCGTTTAAACGGGCAGAGTCGATTCTGGGGTTCAATAGCACATCAGCCAACTTTTTCTTAAGCTGAGCCTTCACCGTATCGCCCAGCTTATGCCACTCTTTTAAGGCCCTCGGGTCGAATTCCAGTTCATAAGTCATCCAGACTAACCTTGATTCCCTTTTGCGGACTAGACAGCCTCTCCCGAACTGTCTGAATCAATGCATCTTCACTGTCGCTAAGAGTGACGGTTTTCACTGGCATGCGCCCCGTTTCCGCGACGTACTGGAACAGTAATCGCACGGCTTCCGTTGGAGTAATGTTCAGTTTTTCCAGCACGGCATAAGCCTCATTTTTGAGTTTGTCATCCAGACGGACGTTCAGCGTGGCCATTATGCCTCCAGGAGAATCGAATGTGTAATGCAGTTTAGCATTACATTCGCATTACATCGAATTCTGGATAACGCCTCTCAAAAACGACTCACGCACTCCATCGCGACCGTTTTAAATTGCGTAAAATTCTGACATGCGCAGAGGCGCGTCATGGCGCGTTCGCGCAGGAAAGTGACGAAAATATCGTAGATGGCCATCGCCTCTTCATATTCACTTTTGCTGATGGCGAGTAAAAAAATAACATGCGCCGTTTCGTCACCCCAGACAATCCCCTGCGGCGCGAGCACCGTATAAACCACCGTTTTCTTCGCCAGCAGCCCCAGCGCGTGTGGCAAGGCAATCCCGTCGCCTAATAACGTACTGACGATAGCTTCACGTTCAATAACCGAATCGAGAAACGCCGCATCAACAAAGCCTTCCTCGTGCAACTGATCGCACAGCGTTTTAAACAGCGCCTGTTGATCTATTTCCCCCTCCACGATGCGAAAATGCGAGGCATCGAAATATTTATCCAGCATCCACGGACGGGTTCTGTCCACCAGCACCAGCTTACCGATCTGCTCCAATTGATAGTCGGTAGGAAAGGGTGCGATCATGATGACCGGCTTATCTTTTTCGCCGATCCGCGCTGTGGAAATCACAAAATCCTCCACAATACTGTCCCGCGCCTCATAGTCGCGTAGCGTCAGAGTGCGGGCAATCTCAATCTGCGGGTATTTCCGCGCCAGTACCGCTTCAATCATCCGCACCATCACATTACCAGCATCGCACACCAGCAGTACCTGCGGCTGCCGCTGGTAGCCAATGTTGTAACTACGTTCCAGCCCAACGCCAATATGCAGCACCAGAAAACCGATTTCGTTTTCGCTAATGGTATACGGCGTGTATTTTCCCCAACTCGATATCGCCGCCAACGTCATATCCCACGCCATCGGATAGTGCTGCTTAATATTTTCCAGTAGTGGGTTGGGGATCATGATCTGGTAGCGCACGCGGGTGATCATCGTTTTGATGTGGGTCAGCAAGTCCGCGTGAAGCTGTTTATCATTCAACAGGTTATAGTTGTACTGGGTATTAATAAAATTGAGGATATAGTGCACCAGCGCCTCTTCATCATCGGCATTAATGGCGCTGGGGGCAATCTCCTGTACCTGGCGGGCGGCAATATGCACCTTCAGCCAGCTTACTTCCGGCTCCGACAGCGGCTTGTCAGCCAGCTGTTGTAGTAGCTCCGCAATCTCATGCGCCGCATGGCGCACCTTTTCATCGACCTCCTCTGCCACGCATTCCGATAACGGATACCCCTCGCGAATACGCCGTACCGCCACCGCGCAGTATAAACGCAGAAACAGCTCGCCCTCATCGGTCAGGCGGATTTGACAATGAGAGAAAATATCCGGCAAAAGAGACTGCAGCCGTTGAGACACCTCGGTGTTCAGCGTGGTACTAACAATTAACGGATGGGAGGGCTCCTGCTGCGCCAGCGTCCATAAAAGGTCGGTCAGACAGGCGCGAATCGCCATCTCTCCGCCAAACAATTTCATGCCATGACGCGGACGCGTTTCCAGCGTCAGATGATAACGCAGCAAATGCTCGCGCACGTCCGCCATATCGTTCTGCAACGTCGCACGGCTGACAAACCATTCATCTGCTAAATCCTCCAGCTTCAGCGAGAAGGCGGAGGTTAAAAAACGCGCCAGCAAATAGTGGATCCGCTCCTGGCTGGTGCGCGGACCGCGCGCCAGCGTGGGAGATTGCTGCGTTTGCAGGGATTGATAACGTGCCGGATCATCAATTTTGAGCTGATACCCGTTGCCGCGGCTGAGAGTAAATTGCGCGCCATGCGGCGTCAGCAACATGTTCAGCGCGGCGATATCCGCCCGAACGGTACGCGTGGAGACCGACAACCGCTGCGCCAGTTCGTCCTGCGGCAGCGTCTCGTTTTGCAGCATCGCAAATAGCTGCGCTAAACGTTGGTTGGGGAATCGCACGTCTCTCTCCTCATGATTAGCCGACACGCGACCGGACGATAGCAAGTAACTGACGCACATCGTCCACACGGGTGTTGCCGCTCACCTTATCAATAATCGAACTATAAATGTGAGGAATGATTTTGCTTACACCTGCATCAAGGGCGATGTGCAGAATCTCGGCGAAGTTTTCCAGATCGATGCCGCCCGTCGGTTCCAGCCAGAAATCATGACGGGCGCAGGCCTCAGCCACCGCTTTATACTCGTCGCGACAGGTGAGCCCTCCCATCGGAAAGTATTTAATGGAGCTGCCGCCCATGTCTTTGAGTAGCGCAATCGCCGTTTCTATGGGTACGATGCCGTCCGGCGCGCGGCTGCTTAGCGGGCCGGTGGAAATTTTCACCCGTCCCGGCGTGCCGGTCGGCGAGACAAGACCGTTGACCACCGTCTCATTTTGCCCCAGCAGCGCCCGACTGGCCCCTACGCCGGTAAACACCTGGTTGACATGCTGCGGCTGTACCTGACGCGAGATTTCGCTCACCATCGACGACTGGTTAGGATCGCCTGCCCCCAGTCCGACGGAGAGCGCATTATCGATAAGCGCCGCATATTCACGCATATCTGCGACTGCGCTTGCCACATCCGGATAGTTTTTGGAGAGCACGCCAACCAGCACATGACCTTCCGCCGCCGCGTAGATTTCCCGGGCGTTATCTTTCGAACCGGCCAGTACGTTCAGGCAAACGCGATCGCGGTAAAAGTTAGGGGTCAGTTTCATGCTTTTTTCTCCTGATTAATCACCTCACTAATACGACGCGCCACAATCGCTAACTGCGCGCGATCGACGCTGCGGACATCCGCTTCAATAATCCCTTCGTTGGCTTTGTATCCGCGAAAGTAAATCGCGTATTCCCCTTGCTTCAGCGCGTCTACCAGTTCGCCTGTGGCGATGCCGGTAACGGCTTCATCAAACTTAATTTCCGTGCGCGCGATGTCGCGTCCGGCGCTGTCCCACACCACGCGGGCGCTGACGCCGTTAAACGTGTTCAACGTGTCGATAAAGGGCGCCATTTTTTCTACCATCTCCGCGCCGCTCTCTTTTTGCGCCCGCAGGTACAATTCAATGGCGCAGGTCAGGCCAACAATTCCTTCTTTGCCGACCTTCATCGCCCGACCAATGCCCGCTGACTGACGTTTTACCCACTCAACATACTGCGTTTTGCCAATCACCAGCCCGCTGGTCGGCCCTTCAATCGCTTTCGCGCCGCTATAGATAACGAGATCTGCGCCCACGCGGTAGTAGCACTGCAAATCTTCCTCCGCCGCCGCGTCCACAATCAGCGGGAGATTATGCGTGCGCGCCACCACCGCAGCCTGCTCCACGCTGAGCATACTTTTCTGTACGCAGTGGTGAGATTTGATATAGAGAATAGCCGCCGTGCGCGGCGTAATGGCCGCCGCCAACTGCGCGGCGGAACATTCGTTGGCGTAACCGGCTTCCACCAGTTTGCCGCCGCCCAGCGCCACCATCGTTCCCACCGGCGCGCCAAAGTTGACGTTGTGGCCCTTTGGCAGGACGATTTCGTTATTTTCAATCGGTGTAACGTGCAGATTTTCCAGCAGCCAGTCGCTGTCCTGAACCAGTACCGCGGCAACCGACTGGGCAAGGCCCGCACTGGCGCAGGAGACTACCGTCGCCCCTTCCACCTCCAGCAATTTCGCAATGTACTCACCGGTTTTATTCACCAGATCTTTCATCTCGAAATACTGATTCATTCCGGCCATCGCCGCGTCTATCACTTCCGGGCGCGGCGTAGAGACGCCGAGCGCCGTCATACGTCCGGAGGCGTTAATCACCTGTTTTAATTGATACTTCTCAAAAATCGAAGGCATGTTCCGCGCTCCCTTGTTCGGTCATATAGCCCTTGCCTGCGCGTATCGCGGCAAGCGGCGTCAGCAATTCTTCAGCCTGTAAGCTGTCGTTTTCCGCGTCTACCAACACGGTGGGCTGGCGTTTAAGCGTAAAGAGGGTCAGGTCGGCATCCAGACCAGGCTGAAGACGACCTTTGGTTTTCAGATTCAGGCTATCGGCGGCATTGGCCGTCACGCACGCAATGACCTGCGGCAGCGACATGCCGATGGCGAGGAATTTCGACATCACATTAGCCAGCGAATGCACCGGGCCATTGATGCGGTTATGGCAGTAGATATCGGAACTGATGGTATGCGGTAAAATCCCCAAGCTAATGGCGCGTTTCGCCACCGCAAAGCTCAGGCTGGCGGTGCCATGCCCGATGTCCAGACGCACGCCGCGCGCCAGCGCTCGTGTCACCGAGGCGCGCAGCTCGCCTTCCGGCGTCAGAATACGGTTCGGCTTACCGTTGTAACAGTGGGTAATGATATCGCCCGCCGTCAGACGCTCCGCTATTTCGTCCAGATCCGGCGGGTTATTGCCAATATGCACCATCAGCGGCAGGTTGCCGTTTTCTTGCTGCATGGCTTTAGCGCGTTCCAGCGGCGTGATGCCGTTAACGCCTACCACGCTGCTGCTCATCCGCGCCTTGAGGCCGACGATAAAATCCGGGTGGCGTTTTACCGCCTGCCGGACCGCATCGGCGTCAATATTGGCCATGTTAGCCAGCTCGTTTTGGGCAATAAGCCCAACGCGTGAAACATTCAGCAGCGCATAAACCTCGGTGGTCGCCTGACGGGTCAGAGCATAGAAATCATCAATATCGTCTGCGCCAGTGCTGCCTGCATCAATCACCGTCGTCACCCCCCGTCGCGATGCCGATGCTATCCGGCTCATCGAAATAAATCGGCGATTTTGGGTAACAGTGGACGTGCGAATCAATCCAACCCGCGCTGGCGTAACACTCGCCGCGCAGGTCAATGGTTTTCAGCGCCGGATCATCAACGTCGCCCAACGCCGCGATTTTGCCATCTTGCAGGGCAATATTAGTCAGCGTGTCATCGACCAGACGCGCATGGCGCAGGAGTAAATCAAACATCGTTCTCTCCTTTGCCGGATGGCGGCGCAACTGCCTTATCCGGCCTACAAATCAACAGTTAGCTAATCGCAACCGGGAAGATGGAACCGAGGATCATCGCGCCTAAAATCGCGCCGCCGGTAATCGGCTTCTGCCAGATATAAAACAGCAGCGCGCCCACCAGAGAGCCCAGACCAATAGGAATCGATGCCGTCATGGCGCTGAGGATAATCAACGGCCCCAGAAAACGGCCTGAAGTGTTACCGGCCCCCATCATGACGTCCGCCCCGTACGTGGAGTCGCTCTGATTAATAGTGAACTTACGCGCCAGAATAATGATGTAGCCAATCGCCAGGCCAATCACCAGACCGGTTATCAGCGAAGCGATAAAGTTCGCCACCGGGAAGACAAAGCCAGCCCCCAGCAGTAACGCCGGAACCCCTAAGCCCACGCCAGTCTGAATTGCCCCGCCGATATCCAGAATCCCGACCAGCGAACCTTCGATAATGCGGGCAAATAAAAAGCTGGCGCCGAAAGCGGCGACCGTGCCGTAGACGCCGGTATCCATCCCCGCTTTCAACATCGCCACAAAAGCGACTTCGTTAAATGCGCCGATACCGTACAGATAGTACATATGCGTCCCGGCGAAAACGCCGGAGGAGAGCAGGCCAACAAAGATCGGGAACGACCAGTCGGCATACCAAAAACCTTTATTCTCTTCCATTGTGGCCTCCGTTATTTGCCGCTGAGCGAGTTGTGGATCAGTTCAAGCCAGTTCGGTACCGTCATGTTGAAAGACTCGATCATTTTCATGTCGAAGCCGCGGAAGAAGCCGCTCAACACAAACAGCAAAACGATGGCGACCATCATCACTTTGGTGACATGGTTCCAGCCGCTCTCTTCTACGCCTTTACCGATCAAAATACCCAGTACCAGCCCCGGTACGGCGTTCCCCATGATGAGCTGCGCCGCGCCGCCGAAAACGGTGGCCCAGAAACCCGATTTTTTACCAGCGTCGATCGCCGCTAACCAGAAGATCACAGGCATGACGATGTTGACCAGCAGGTTTGCCGCCGGTACCAGCACCTTAACCGCCGTCACCTGTAGCGCTTCTGGCACGGATGAGGCGGTCAGGTTAAGGAACGTCACGACGATCATGCCGATGACGGCGCAGGCGATCGCCATTTTTTTCGGGTCGTGCAGCGTCTCGCCGACGTTACGGTTTTTGATCATTAGCGCCGCCGCGCCCCAGTTAGGGATGATGCGGTGATCGACATCCTGGGTGAACGATCCGGCCGCCACAGACGACGCCCAGGCGTTAAAGAAGAAACCCAGTCCAAAGGAGAAGTGAGATGCCGGGTCGCCTTCACAAGAGTTGAGTTCGCCCAACGTACGGAACGCACCCATCCCCTGCGTGGTTGGCGCGTGAAACATGCGTGCAGCCCCAGCGCCCACCCCTACGCCGACCAGCGCGCCGATAATGAGCGATTTAATTAGTATTATCAGGAACATAACTATGCCTTTTTAATAAAAATCAGCGTTTCGCGACGAAATCCACCCTGTCGAGATTGATGGCGGTCACGTTGACGGTCACATCCAGCTCCACGCTGTAAGTGCGTCGTTCCCGGCGCAAAAAGAAAAACAGAAAGGCCTCTTTACGCACCGACTCATGCGCCTGAACAATCCGCACATCCTGTGGCTCAATACGCAGTAAGATATACGGCGACTCTCTCATCACCGCCGACTGAACATGGTTCAGCGCATCGGCAAAGGCGCGTGCTTTGGCGTCGCCCTTGCCTTTTACTCTCACCGTGGTGGTGAATTGCTCTTTCATCATCAGGCGCCGTATTTCTTTTGCCACGCCTGCACCAGGCGCTCGCCGAGCTCTTCTTTATCCATAAAGCCGAAACCCAACACGTTGCAGCCTTCATTGATAGCGGTGACGCCTTCATCCACTGACCGCATTCCATATTTGGCTTTGTAGCCATGCTTGTTTTGCGCGGTGATAGCGCCCGCGCCGCCGCTGCCGCAAAATGAAATGCCGAAAGTGGCGTTTTCCGCTTTCATCACATCGCCCAGCTTCATGTCTGCCGCGACGCCCGGTACGACGACCGCGCGACCGCCCGCTTTTTCCACGCCTGCCGCCACTTTCTGGCCTTTACCCAGGCGATCGCCAATCACGACGGTAATCTGTTCCATTTTTTGCTCCTTAGAGGTTGTCTTTCGCGACTTCAAAATGTACCGATAATAGCCAGGCTTCTTCGTCAGGAAGGTTGCCAAACGCCGCCACGATTTCGCGGGCGAGCGCCATTGATTCGGCTGAGATTTCATCAAACAAGCTGGCATCGACTTCCGGTAAAGGCTCGCCGGTAATTGACCGGTGCGCCATCGCGCGAACGTGCGAGGTCAGCATTTGCGTCTGTACCGCATTGGGGACAATGTGATGTCGCCCCAGCAGGCCATCCACCTGCGTTAACACCTGTTCAGCCAGTTCGTTAATTCGCTCACCGGCATCGTGTTTTACTGCTCCGTTATCCACGCGTCTCACCCCATTAATGGCAATGAGATAAAACTAGCGGTAAGGGTTAAAAGTTTGTAGCGAGTTATTTTCCACCTCGAAGTGGAAACGCGAGTGGGATAGGTGATCTGCGCCACAGAAAAAGCGGCATTGATGAATTATCGCCGGGAAAGTGTGAGATCTATCGCGGCATAAAGAGGAAATGGCGAAACAATGACGTTGTCGTATAAAGTGAGAAAGTGTGATGGGTATTACATTTTGCCGGATGGCGACCTGCGGATAAAGCGAAGCCGCCATCCCACAAAAATTAACGATACTTCTTATGATACGTATTGCGGGTGGTTTTTAGCGCTTCCGCCGCCGCTTTCGCTTCTTTAACGTTACCTTCGTTCGCCAGCTTCAGCGCGCCATCAATTTGGCCGACCAGAATGTCAAAACCGTGACGAAAATCCTTCATTTCCGGGCTATCCGGCGCTTTATCTTCCAGCTTTGGCGGCGTAGCTTTTTGAGCATCCAGCGCGGCCGCGCGCATTTTAGTTAATGCCGCTTTCAGCTCAGGGGCACTATCCGTTTTCTCAACAACTTTCAGGTTATCATTGAGAATATCCATATTATCTTCAAGATCGGCAGCAAAAACAGCCGAACCGAATACCAGCGATGACACAGCAAGAATAGCTAACAGGCTTTTACGCATTGCTCACTTCCTTTTTATTATTAACGATAAGTGTAATACTCTGAATAATTCGAGTTGCAGGCAGCCAACGCGCCTGCAGCCTGAAGTATGACGGGTATTATTGTCCGGCGATTTTCATCTCCGGTAACAATACCGAACCACATTGTATATTACTGCGCGTTTCAATATCATCGCCTACGGTGACAATATTACGCCACATCTCTTTTAAATTACCGGCAATGGTAATTTCACTTACCGGGTACTGGATTTCACCATTTTCAACCCAGAATCCCGCAGCGCCGCGGGAGTAGTCGCCGGTAATACCGCTGACGCCCTGGCCCATCAGTTCCGTCACCACCAGGCCGGTGCCCATCTCTTTCAGTAACTGCTCAAAGTTCAGCCCCTGCCCGGCGATACGCCAGTTATGAATGCCGCCAGCATGACCGGTACTTTTCAGCCCCAGTTTGCGGGCGGAATAGTTGGTCAGCAACCATTGCGTCAGTACGCCATCCTTCACAATGTCCCGGCGCTCCGTACGCACGCCTTCGCTGTCGAACGGTGAAGACGCCAGCCCTTTTAGCAGATGCGGGTGTTCTTCGATGGTTAACCATTCCGGCAGAATTTGTTTGCCCAGCGAGTCGAGCAGAAAAGTGGATTTACGGTATACCGCGCCGCCGGCAATCGCCCCGACCAGATGACCAAATAGCCCTGTCGCCACTTCATTGGCGAAAATGACCGGCGCTTTCATGGTGGAGAGCTTGCGCGGCGACAGGCGGGATAAGGTACGGCGCGCGCACTCGGCCCCGACCCATTCCGGCGCTTGCAGATCCGCCATTGCCCGGCCGATGGTGTAAGCGTAATCACGCTCCATATCGCCGTTCTCTTCGGCGATGACGCAGCTTGAGAGCGAATGGCGCGTGGAGCAATATCCCTGCAACATACCGTGGCTGTTGCCGAACACTTTAATGCCGTAATGGCTGTTAAAGCTACCGCCTTCGGTATTGGTGATGCGTTTATCCGCCTTTAGAGAAGCCTGTTCCGCACGCGCGGCCAGTTCAATGGCTTCGTCTGGCGTAACCTCTGCCGGGTGGAACAAATCCAGATCCGGCGCGTCAAACGCCAGCAGTTCTTTGTCCGCCACGCCTGCGCACGGGTCCGGCGACGTGTAACGCGCGATATCCAGCGCGGCCTGCACGGTACGGGCAATCGCCTGCGGGCTTAAATCCGTCGAAGAGGCGCTGCCTTTGCGGTTCTGGTGATACACCGTAATGCCCAGCGCGCCGTCGCTATTAAATTCGACATTCTCTACTTCACCATAACGGGTGCTGACGCTAATGCCGGTGGTCTTGCTGACGGCGACTTCCGCCCCATCCGATTTGCCTGAGGCTAACTCCAGCGCTGTCGAAACTGCTTCTTCCAGAATCTTACGCTGCGCTTCAACTTGTGAGATTACTTTCATTGCAAATGCCATAATGTAGAGAGAGTTTCTCTGAAGTCTAACAGAGAACCGTTTTTCAGTGCGCATCTTAACTGGTAACATTAGCCTCTTTTTTTAAGGAGCCTGACATGACAAAGCAGCCCGAAGACTGGCTCGACGACGTTCCCGGTGATGACATAGAAGACGAAGACGATGAAATTATCTGGGTCAGTAAAAGTGAAATTAAACGCGATGCCGAGGAATTAAAACGCCTGGGCGCGGAACTGGTGGATCTGGGGAAAAACGCGCTGGATAAGATCCCGCTGGACACCGATCTGCGCGACGCCATTGAACTGGCCCAGCGTATCAAAATGGAAGGACGCCGCCGCCAGTTGCAGCTTATCGGAAAAATGCTGCGCCAACGCGACGTTGAACCTATTCGCCAGGCGCTGGACAAGCTGAAAAACCGCCATAATCAGCAGGTGGTGCTGTTTCACAAGCTTGAGCATCTGCGCGATCGTCTGATCGTCGAAGGCGATGACGCGGTAGCCGAAGTACTGACCCTGTGGCCGCACGCCGATCGTCAACAGCTTCGTTCATTGATCCGCAATGCGAAGAAAGAGAAAGAAGGCAACAAACCGCCGAAATCAGCGCGTCAGATCTTCCAGTATCTGCGCGAGCTGGCGGAAAACGAAGGGTAATTTTACATGTTGATAGCGTCTGCCGGATGGCGGCGCTAACGCCTTATCCGGCCTACGGGAATGTACGTATTGTAGGCCCGGTAAGCGCAGCGCCACCGGGCATTTTTTACCCCACAACCAGTGCTTTTTTCGCCAGCCCATCCAGCAATTTCTGATGGATGCCGCCGAAACCGCCGTTGCTCATCACCAGGATGTGATCGCCAGGCTGTGCGGTTTTCACCACCATATCCGCCAGCGTATCGACATCTCCACTCCAGTGAGCAGGCTGTACGCAGGCGTCCGCCACTTCTGAAACCTGCCACGGAATATGCGGCGGCTGCAGCAGGAACACTTCATCCGCACGCCCTAACGACGGCGCCAGGTCATCCTTGCATAACCCCATCTTCATCGTGTTAGAACGCGGCTCCAGTACCGCGATAATGCGCGCGGTGCCGCCCACTTTACCGCGCAGCGCCGCATCCGGCCTACGGGAATGTACGTATTGTAGGCCCGGTAAGCGCAGCGCCACCGGGCATTTTTTACCCCCACAACCAGTGCTTTTTTCGCCAGCCCATCCAGCAATTTCTGATGGATGCCGCCGAAACCGCCGTTGCTCATCACCAGGATGTGATCGCCAGGCTGTGCGGTTTTCACCACCATATCCGCCAGCGTATCGACATCTCCACTCCAGTGAGCAGGCTGTACGCAGGCGTCCGCCACTTCTGAAACCTGCCACGGAATATGCGGCGGCTGCAGCAGGAACACTTCATCCGCACGCCCTAACGACGGCGCCAGGTCATCCTTGCATAACCCCATCTTCATCGTGTTAGAACGCGGCTCCAGTACCGCGATAATGCGCGCGGTGCCGCCCACTTTACCGCGCAGCGCCGCCAGCGTGGCCAGAATTGCCGTAGGATGGTGAGCAAAATCGTCATACACCGTCACGCCGTTCGCTTCACCGCGTAGCTCCAGACGGCGGCGGGCGTTAATAAATGACCCCAGCGCGCTGGCTGCTTCTGCGGGCGCGACGCCCACGTGGCGCGCGGCGGCAATCGCCATCAGACCGTTGTGCATGTTATGTTCGCCGACCAGGCCCCATTTCACATCGCCGACTTTTTCGCCGTCCAGCCACACTTCCCACTCGGAAGCATCCGTAGTCAGCTTCTTCGCCTGCCAGTGTCCCTGCTCGCCCACCAGCTCCTGCTCGCCCACCAGCTCCTGCTCGCTCCAGCAGCCCAGCGCCATGGTCTGTTTCAGGTTGATGTCGTTTTCCGGCCAGATGATGCGCCCCTGCCCCGGCACGATGCGCACCAGGTGGTGGAACTGCTTCTGGATCGCTTTCAGATCGTCGAAGATGTCGGCATGATCAAACTCAAGGTTGTTGAGGATCAGCGTCCGCGGGCAGTAATGCACAAATTTAGAACGTTTATCAAAGAACGCGCAGTCGTACTCATCCGCTTCGATAACAAAGAATGGGCTCTCGCCCAGGCGTGCGGAAACCTCAAAATTGCCCGGTACGCCGCCGATCACGAAGCCCGGTTTGTACCCGCACGCTTCCAGTATCCAGGTCGCCATGCCTGCGGTCGTGGTTTTACCGTGGGTACCGGCGACCGCCAGTACCCAGCGGTCGCGCAACACAAAGTCATGCAGCCACTGTGGACCAGACATAAAGGGAATGTTTTTTTCCAGCACCGCTTCCACGCACGGATTCCCGCGCGTCATCGCATTGCCGATAATCACCAGATCCGGCTGCGGATCGAGCTGGCTGGCGTCATAACCCTGGATCAGATCAATGCCTTGCTTCTCAAGTAAGGTACTCATCGGCGGATACACATTGGCGTCCGAACCCGTTACTTCATGACCAAGCGAGCGAGCCAGCATCGCCAGCCCCCCCATGAAAGTGCCACAAATTCCCAAAATATGAATGCGCATACGTCACTATCCTTTTTTTATCTGCGAGCCATTTTACGCACATGTCTGGCAAGTGAGAAACGCATTTCAGGTAAATCTGTACTTTGCTGGCGCGATTCACCTGAGCGCATCATCTGAAATGTTTGTTAAGATTGTTACGGTCGCTTTACTCCAATCAATTGCAGGGAAAGTGTTATGAAAACGTTAGGTGAATTTATTGTCGAAAAGCAGCACGAGTTCTCTCAGGCTACCGGTGAGCTCACTGCTTTGCTGTCGGCAATAAAATTGGGCGCCAAGATCATCCACCGCGATATCAACAAGGCCGGTCTGGTCGATATCCTGGGTGCCAGCGGTGCTGAGAACGTACAGGGCGAGGTTCAGCAGAAACTCGATCTGTTCGCGAACGAGAAACTGAAAGCTGCACTAAAAGCGCGCGATATTGTAGCGGGCATCGCATCGGAAGAAGAGGACGAAATTGTCGTCTTTGAAGGCTGCGAACACGCGAAATATGTGGTGCTGATGGACCCTCTGGATGGCTCTTCTAACATCGACGTTAACGTCTCTGTCGGTACGATTTTCTCGATTTATCGCCGCGTGACGCCCGTCGGCACGCCGGTCACCGAAGAAGATTTCCTGCAACCCGGCAACAAACAGGTCGCTGCGGGATATGTCGTGTATGGCTCGTCCACCATGCTGGTTTACACCACCGGCTGCGGCGTACACGCTTTCACCTACGATCCGTCGTTGGGCGTGTTCTGTCTGTGCCAGGAACGTATGCGTTTCCCGGAAAAGGGTAAAACCTACTCCATTAACGAAGGCAACTACATTAAGTTCCCGAATGGCGTGAAGAAGTACATCAAATTCTGCCAGGAAGAGGATAGTTCAACAAGTCGCCCTTATACCTCACGTTACATTGGCTCTCTGGTGGCCGATTTCCACCGCAACCTGCTGAAAGGCGGCATCTATCTCTACCCCAGCACCGCCAGCCATCCGCAGGGGAAACTGCGTCTGCTGTATGAATGCAACCCGATGGCGTTCCTCGCGGAACAGGCCGGTGGCAAAGCAAGCGATGGTAAAGAACGTATTCTGGATATCATTCCGGAAAGCCTGCACCAGCGCCGCTCGTTCTTCGTCGGCAACCGCCATATGGTTGACGATGTGGAACGCTTTATCCGCGAATACCCGGACGCGTAATCTTTACCACCATGCGGAATAACGCATGAAGCCGCCATTGGGCAATAAGATGTCCGATGGCGGCGTTGCCTTATCAGGCCCGTGATTTTTTCGGTTCTTAACCTTTGTCGTTTATGCTCCGCAACGACGCGCCAGATGAGGCGGAAACGAAAACAAGCGAAGACTTTCGGCGTGAGTTGGCTATAATACTCGCCACTTGTTTGTCATAAATTCAAAGGAAACAGACATGAGCTTACTCAACGTCCCGGCGGGTAAAGAACTGCCGGAAGATATCTACGTCGTTATCGAGATCCCGGCTAACGCAGATCCGATCAAATACGAAGTTGACAAAGAGAGCGGCGCGCTGTTCGTTGACCGCTTCATGTCCACCGCGATGTTCTATCCGTGCAACTACGGTTACATCAACCATACCCTGTCTCTGGACGGCGACCCGGTAGACGTTCTGGTCCCGACGCCGTACCCGCTGCAGCCAGGCGCCGTCATCCGTTGCCGTCCGGTTGGCGTACTGAAAATGACCGACGAATCCGGTGAAGATGCGAAACTGGTTGCCGTACCGCACACCAAACTGAGCAAAGAGTACGATCACATTAAAGATGTGAACGATCTGCCGGAACTGCTGAAAGCGCAGATCACTCATTTCTTCGAGCATTATAAAGATCTCGAAAAAGGCAAATGGGTGAAAGTTGACGGTTGGGACAACGCCGAAGCGGCTAAAGCGGAAATCGTTGCCTCTTTCGAGCGCGCAGCGAAGAAATAAGTTCGCTTTTACATAATCGTCAAGATAAAGGCTCTCATAGTAATGAGGGCCTTTTTATTGGCTAATGAATAGAACACAATTTTTATCATTATTAGTTTAACATTCACAGAATGAATAAGACTTTACCTTATTTTTTATTAAAAAGGGTTGAATACGCTCACGTTTTCTCTAAAAAGCTTAAGATAATAATTGTTTTGTGAATGCCCCCAGACTCCCATGGACTTACGCCCTAAATATTAGCAAGCGCTAAATTCTTATTTAGTGCATAAGCCCGATTACCTTTTTAATAAGGTATCCTAAGCTCTCCCTACCAATAACTGTATTTTCAATCCAACATAACATCCGCTCAAAACACACTTTTTAATATATTTTCAAGGGCTGCCATAATTATTTACTATTTTAAGAGATTATGATGAAAAATGATATATTAATTACCGGTGGACATATCATCGATCCCGCTCGTAATATTAATGAGATTAACAAGTTACGCATCATTAACGATATTATCGTTGATGCCGATAAATATCCTGTAACTTCGGAGACCCGGATTATCCATGCCGACGGCATGATCGTCACTCCCGGTCTTATCGATTATCACGCGCATGTTTTTTATGATGCGACGGAAGGCGGCGTCAGGCCTGATATGTACATGCCGCCGAATGGCGTCACCACCGTCGTGGATGCAGGTTCTGCCGGTACGGCAAACTTTGATGCCTTCTACCGAACGGTGATTTGCGCCAGCAAAGTTCGAATCAAAGCGTTTCTGACCGTGTCGCCGCCGGGCCAAATCTGGTCACAAGAAAATTATGATCCTGACAATATTGATGAAAATAAGATCCACGCGCTGTTTCGCCAGTATCGCAACGTTCTTCAGGGATTAAAACTCAAGGTTCAGACTGAGGACATTGCTGAATATGGCTTAAAACCGCTGACTGAATCCCTTCGTATTGCCAACGATTTAAGGTGCCCCGTAGCAATACACTCGACTCATCCCGTCGTTCCCATGAAAGAACTTGTCTCCTTGCTACGCCGCGGCGATATTATCGCTCATGCGTTTCACGGCAAAGGTAGCACCATTCTTACTGATGAAGGCGCGGTCTTAGCCGAAGTCCGTCATGCAAGAGAACGAGGCGTTATATTTGATGCCGCCAATGGTCGCAGCCATTTTTCAATGAACACGGCACGCCGGGCCATCGCCAATGGCTTTCTTCCGGATATCATCAGTAGCGATCTCTCAACCATCACTAAACTCGCCTGGCCTGTTTACGCCTTACCATGGATTTTATCGAAATATTTAGCACTCGGCGTCACGCTTGCCGATGTCATTAACGCCTGTACCCATACCCCAGCAGTTTTAATGGGTATGGCAGCAGAAATTGGTACGCTGGCCCCTGGGGCATTTGCCGATATCGCCATCTTTAAATTAAAAAACAGGCATGTTGAATTTGCCGATATTCATGGTGAAACGCTCACGGGGACGCATGTGCTGGTACCACAAATGACCATAAAATCCGGTGAAATATTATTTCGTCAAATTGATTTTGGCACGCGGCCAAACGGAGTTGAAAAATGACCTCAATGCAAAAATGGCTACGGATCGGCGCGACATTAATGTTCGGCCTTTTTGTTGCTTATCTTGACCGTTCTAATCTTTCCGTTACGTTACCTACGATTACACACGACCTGAATATTGATGGCGCAACAGCCAGCATTGTATTAACCATATTTCTTATTGGCTATGCCTTTTCAAATATTTTTGGCGGCGTATTTACCCAGCGATACGATCCGAAAAAAATAGTCATTCTGATGGTGCTAATCTGGTCGATTGCGACCGTTTTTGTCGGATTTACCTCGTCAGTGTACGTTATTTTGATTTGTCGGCTGGTGCTTGGCATTACCGAAGGCATTTATTGGCCGCAGCAGTCCCGCTTCGCCAGCGACTGGTTTTCAGACAAAGAACGGACGCAGGCGAACAGCATTATCCAGTATTATGGACAGTTCCTGGCATTAGGCCTGGGATTTATGATTTTGTCCCCGCTGGATGCTGCCTTCGGTTGGCGAAATGTTTTTATTATCACTGGTGTGATCGGCATTGTTGTTGTGGTTCCACTTTATATAACAATGCTGAAAAAACAGGAAGAAGCGCCTTATTATCGTGCGCCGGCGCCAACAGAGAAAACTAAACTTACTCTGGAATCGCTGGGCGGAACTCCCTTCCTACTCCTTATTTTTACCTACATCACTCAAGGGATGTTGTTCTGGGGAATTACGTTATGGATCCCCATGGTTGTCAATTCTCTCGGCTATACCGGATTCAGTAAAGCATTGGTCAGTTCTCTGCCTTATCTGACTGCGGTTATACTGGCAATCCCCATCTCATGGATCAGTGATAAGACACAAAAACGTGTACTTATTGCTTCATTGGGCCTACTAATCCCCGGCGTGATGTTATTTCTCCTGCCATTTGTCGATGCGCCGGGCTTTAAAATCACGCTCATTACCCTGGCGATGGGTTATTATGCCGCCAGCTTTACCCCCAATATCTGGTCGATTATCCAGTCGAACGTTAAACCCCATGCGATTGGCCCAGCCTCCGGTATTATTAATGGCATCGGCGCCGGCGGCGGCGGTACGTTGGCAGGCCTAATGGTCGGCTATTTTTACCGGACAACCGGCAGCTATATGCAGGGATTTATGGTTCTCGGATGCATTGTTATCCTGGGCGGCGCGTCATTATTGATCTACGGCAGAATAAGAGCTCACCATGCCCGGCGTTAACGCCATCAGCCAGAATGTAAAAAACAACGCCACCCGAGGGTGGCGTGTTCAGTTCAGGGCTGGTTTCTGTCTAACCAGTCACCGCTTTCAATCAGAGTTAACCCATCAACAGGACGTTGATATACATACATCCATGCGCTGCCGTAAGGCGTCTGGATTAACTGGCGTGCGTATTCACCGCCCCTGGTGCGCAAAGCATCAAGTTCGGCCAGCGTGGCGTTATCAATTCGATAAACTTCACCGTATACCGCTCCGTTTCCCGGAACTGCGCCTGGATAGTGGCCCAGACTATACAACTGGTAGTTATCGATACGGTAATCGCCAAGCAATTGGGCATTGGTCATCCAGTGACTGTTGCCTTGTTTCTGTCGTAAACTGCCATAGACAAATATTCGCATTGCTAAAACTCAAACTGATAGAGCAAATCAAGTGCCTGATCTACGCCAGACACTGCTTCCAGATATAGCTTAGGCATCAGGCGATAACGTAACGTGAGCGTCGCCAGAGAGTCAAATATCCCTACACCATACTTCACCTGTAGACCCGGCAGTACATAGCCGCTGACCACAACCTGGGACGAATCGCCCACCCCTTGCGTGTCCAGCGCCAGATTACTTACACCGAATGTCTCTCCGATTTTACCCACAACCTGACCACTTTGCGCAACCCCCAGGCCAATAAGCATGGAAGTCATTGCTGCGCTATCACTCTGATTGCTGTCCAACCCCTGCCCACGCAGCAGATAAGAAAGCGCTTCAGCCTGCGGCATCGCCGGATCGGAGAAGATTTCCGCTTTGGGTTCATCAGCTGTGCCTGTGACGCGCACGCCCGCAATGACATCGTCTTCGGTGGCGTCAGGGTTACGGATCGCTTCGATATTGAGCAGCGGCTGATCCGGCGGGCCGGAGAACAGCAGCTCGCCTTTACGAACAAGCAGGTCCTGGCCGTAGGCGCGGAATCGGCCGTCAGGAATATTGATTTGACCATTTAGCCCCAGCCCCTGCTTATCCTGCGCGACTTTCAAATCGCCGGTCAAACGCGCTTTAAGCCCGAAGGCGTCGATACGCACGTTGTTGCCGACGTGAACCGTCAGATTACTGTTGATGGGAATAGACGCGGTCTGCGGCGTTTCTGGTTGCAGGTCATTATTGAGCATAACCACATCGCTGGAGACGCCAACCGCACTCTCTGGCAGGTCGTGCACCACAATTCGCGCCCACGGAACGTCCACACGCCCATCCAACGTGAACAGCGAAGGCGTCGCGTCAAAGACCACATCCGGCGAGACATCCAGGCGCACCATCGGCGGAACGGTAATCCGCACCCGGCTGCCTTTCGCCGTCACCCGCGCGCGCCAGTTGTCAATCTGGCTCCAGTCGGCGTTACCGTTCAGGTTAATTTGCCCTTGTTGTGTTCGCACGATACCGGCGAGCGTCGAACGCGTACCGCTAAAGTTCATGGTGAGCTGGCTCGGCTGCATCTCAAACGGCATAAAATTACCGTCAATATCCAGCGCGCTAAGCTGCAACTGACCAAACAACTGCGGGCTTTGTACATCGCCGCCCAGGCGTAGTCTGGCGTTTAACATTCCCGCCGCTTTTTCGCCGCGCGAAAAGACAGGGTTGACCATCGCCAGATTGAGATTGCGCATGTTGACGTTACCGCCGAGATTGCGCCGCCCCTGAGGATCGGTTACCTGCACCTGGCCATCGAATTGACCATTGTTCGTCAGGCGAATCAGCCATCCCAGCTCGGCGCGATTATTGTGCAGATCGGCGCTGAGGTTCAGCGTCTCAAACGCGACCGGTAACGGCGCGTCATTGACGGTCTGCGTGACCTTCACATTACGACCGGAAAGCGTGACCTTCCCCTGCGGCAATCCCTCCTGGGTGGTGTCCCACGACACGTCCGCTTTCCCGCTAAAGATCCCGCTGGCCTGAGTGGTATCAGGCATAAATGGCTTCAGCATCGCCAGATCAAAGCGGTTGAGATTGACCACCGCCCGTCCTGCGGCGCCCGCATCAATGGTTTGCGGTACGCACAGCTCGGCGTTCGGGTTCAGCCAACAATGCGGCCCGATACTGATTTTCTGTTCTTTATTACGGTAGTCCAGCGCAATCGCGCGGGTCAACGACCATGGCCCCACTGGCGTCTGGAAACGGGTGTCGCTTAACGTCCCTTTCCAGCGCGCCGCCTCGCGATCAAAACTGCCTGTCAGGGAGAGTTGACCGGATACCGGTTCTCCCTGAACACGGAGCTGTAGCTGATGCTGCTTCTCGCTGCCTTTGGCGTCAAGCGTCACCAGATTGATGTTAACGTCGGGCTGCGAAATCCGCTCTACGCGAACGTTGAGATGGCCCGCTATCTGATCGGTGGATTTAATATCGCCCTCAATGCGCGCCTGGGCGACAGACAGCTCCTGCCAGCGCAAGCCGCGGGCGGTGATATCCGCCAACAACTGCGGCGCTTCTACCGTACCGCGGACTTTAACGATTCCTTTTGCCATGCCGCCCAGCCCTGGCAGCGCATTATCCAGCCCTGGCGCATCGATGGCGGCGTCAAGATTCAGCTCCTTAACGCCAAGCTCGCCTTTTATATCGGCGCTGTTTGGGCCCAGCGCAAGGTGCAGCCCCGGGATCGTCCACTGCATGTAGCTGTTGCCCTTTAGCGTCCCGTTGACGTTAACGCTGTTCTGCTTCACATTGCCGGTCAGCTTGAGTTCCGGGACATCCATCTGCCAGGTGCCGCCGTAGAGGCTGCCTTTGGTTTTCATGACGCCGTTAAGCTTCGCGGGCCAGTCCGGGATCTCTTTAGCGGTATTGATGCCATTCATCGTCAGTTCGCTACGCCAGCTAATCGCCTGCTGCCAGTCCACCAGCGCTTTCAGTTCGGTTTTTCCCTCCAGAGCGGCGACGGTGAGTTTATCGAGATTAATCTGCCGCTCATTCCCTTTAGCATCCAGCGTAATGGTCGCCGGCGGAATATCTTGTCCTTTCACGGCGGTTCGCATCGACAACGTATAGTCGGTCATCTTACCGCTCAGTTTGAGCTTCAGATCGTCAGCCTGGAACTGGGTATCACCCGTCAATGGCCAGGCAATGCGTTGGCTGACGACTTCAAGATTGAGCGGTAAACCGGCCTCCGCCAGCCGCGTCTGGGCGCGAAGCGCGACATCCATCGGCCCGGAAAGGTTCACCCCGACCTCCAGTTGTTCGCGTAACGCGCCGCCGACCTTGAGTTTTATCTTTTCACCCTTTAGCGGATCGATATTCAGCGTACTGTTGAGCGTAATATCAACCGGCCAGTTATTGGCGAGCTGCGCCGTACCGGAGGCTTTCACCGTGCCCTGGTTGGCGTCGATATCCAGAGTATCCAGCTTCATATTACCGTCGATACTGCTGACTTTAAGCAGCATCGTGCGCACCGTCAGATCGGTATCGCCGGTGATGCGTAGCTGCTCGCCGCGAAATGACTCGATATTCAGATTGAGCGGCAGGTGAACATCGGTCATCTCCGGCATTACCGGTTTTGCAAACAGATCTTTTAGCGTTTCGCCAAGCGGCTTTTCATCCGGTTGAGGTTTCTCGATTTTGGGTTCAACCACCTCTTCCTGCGCCACCTCAGCGACCTTCGGCAGCGCGATCAGCAGTCCCTGAAGCCGCGTCGGTTTCAGGGTCAGGTTTTTCTCCTGCCATGCCAGCCCGGAGGTAAAATCCAACACCGAAACGGTAGTGTCATCAATCTTGATATTGATGTTATTCAACGCCACGCGCGACAGCGTGATGGGCCATGGGGTGGAGAGGTTCAGCGGTCCGCTTTCTTCCTCTTCTTGCGCCGGTTCGGAAGGCGGCATTTTTTTGCTGTCGATAGCGACATTGATGTCTTTTAGCGCCAGATCATTGACGCACAGGCTACTGCGCCACAGGCAATCAAGCCCGACGGCCAGATGAATTTCGCCCGCATTCACCGCAACGCCCGGCTGCTCATAGCGGATATTTTTTAACGATAAGTCCCGCCAGCCGCCGGTGACCTGCCCAATCTCCAGCCCCGGCACCCAGCGGTTCGCCGCACTGAATACCAGATGCAGCCCCGTCGTCGTCCCGACCAGAAACGCAACGCTCGCCAGTAACACCACAATGAAAATCAACACGCCGAGGCTTATTTTCTTCCATAAACTCATAATTCAGGCCCCAGACCGATATAAAACTGTAAACCGTGTTCGTCTTTGTCGCCGACCGGTACGGCAAAATCGAGTTTGACAGGCCCAACCGGCGACGCCCAGCGCACGCCGACCCCGGTCCCGGTTTTGAAATCGCTACGGCGAATATCACTAACCGCCTCGCCGCTATCGACAAACACCGCCCCCCACCATTTGCCGGTGACGTTATACTGGTACTCCAGCGATCCGGTTGCCAGTTTTGAGGCGCCTTTAAGATTGCCGTCGCTATCTTTAGGCGAAATAGATTTGTATTTATAGCCGCGAATACTGCGGTCGCCCCCGGCGAAGAAACGTAAATCCGGCGGAACTTTGTCGAAATCACCGGTTTCTATCCAGCCCAAATTGGCGCGCATCACAAAACGGTGGCGATCGTACAAAGTCCGAATCCAGACGTTTTGCGCCTGCAGTACGGAGAAATCCACGTCGGAGCCCCAGGCCGTATTCGAATAGTCTACCGAGTAGCGCTGCGAATCGCCCCAGGTTGGCATCAGTCCCCCTCGCGAGCGGGTTCGGCTGATCATCACGCCCGGGTAGAACAGCATGGTGGTATTGGTGACGTTCCCCTGGGTAAAGTGGTCGAAACTCCAGCGCAGGTTAATCGCCCGCTGCCAACCGCTGGAAAGGTCCCAGTAACGCGACACGGCAAGCGTGGTCGAGTCCTGCTCCGTATCATTCAAATCGGTACGTTTAAAACCGCCCTGTACCAGATAGTATTGCTCCAGCGGGTTTTTCAGCAGCGGCATTTTATAACTAAAATCCAGCACCTGTTCCGGCGCAGAAATACTGGTGCTGGTGGTCAGGCTATGACCGTAGGAGTTCATCCACGGTTTTTTCCACGACGCTTTCACGCGCGGCCCGACGTCGGTGGAGTACCCCACCCCGGTTTCAATCGTGTTTTCGGTTCGCGGTGATACCACGCCTTTTAACGGCAGAATTTTTGTTTTACGCGATTTCTCCAATTCCGGCGCCACCACAACAGAATTAAACCATCCGGTAGCGGAAAGCCGGCGGTTTAGTTCCGCCAAATCTTTCGATTCGTACTCATCACCCTCTTTAAACGGCAACAGATTTTGTAAATATTCATCACGAATCTGCGAACCTTCGAAGGTGACAGGCCCGAAGCGATAGCGCTCACCGCTATCATAATCAATATCCCAAAACGCCTGATGACGGCCCAGAGCAATTCCCAACTGACTTTTAATGAATTCGCTGTCGAAATAGCCTTTGCGTAGCGACACGCTGGTTAACGACTTTTTAAAATTGTCATAGTCCCCCTGGTTGAGCACCGTGCCGATTGCCGGACGCGTTTTCAGTAAGGCCAGATAATCTTTGTCCGTACGCGCGCCGCGTAAAATGACTTCTGTACCGCCAATCAACACCGGCTGGCCGGGCGTAACCCTGGCGATTAATACCTGCCGTCCTTTCGCAGGCGGTGGAAGCAAGTCGAATTTGATAGTGGGTTCGTAATAGCCTAACGCTTTAAGCCCTTCGCGAATCGCATCATCAACTCGGGCGCGAAAGCGCCGATCCGGCGTCACCTCATCGCTCTGAATCGTAGAGAGCTGTGCGCGAACGTTTTTTTCCAGCTCTCCGGATAGCCCTTCGACTTTCAGACGAACATTTGCGGCTACCGCAGAACTGCTCAGGCACAGTAAGCTAACCCAACATAACTGACGGATATGTGGCACATTTTCTCCTGAATATCCCCTATTCCCACCCCTGGAAAAAATCACACTACCGCTCCGCGGCTTAACATAAAATCAACAATTTCGATTGAAAAGCAGACGACTGCCCAAATATTTCTTATGGTTAAATCCAGATACATTAATGTTGTTATTGTGTGCAAAGATGCGTCTCGTTACAACCTTAACGCCAATTAACGCTTTCGGGAGAATAGTTCATGAGTTTATTTGATAAAAAACATCTGGTTACTCAAGCAGATGCGTTACCAGGACGCAACACCCCGATGCCGATCGCCACTCTGCATGCGGTAAATGAACACTCTATGACCAATGTCCCTGCCGGGATGGAGATCGCCTACTTCGCGATGGGCTGTTTCTGGGGCGTAGAACGTTTATTCTGGCAATTGCCCGGCGTATATAGCACCGCAGCAGGGTATGCGGGCGGTTACACGCCTAATCCAACCTACCGGGAAGTCTGCTCCGGGCAGACCGGTCATGCCGAAGCGGTACGGATAGTGTACGATCCTGCCGTTATCCGTTATGAGCAGCTTTTACAGACCTTCTGGGAAAATCACGATCCGACGCAGGGGATGCAACAGGGTAACGATCACGGTACGCAATACCGTTCTGCGATTTATCCCTTAACGCCGGAACAGAATGCCGCCGCTCACGCCAGTCGCGAGCGCTTTCAGTCGGCAATGGCCGCCGCCGGAGACCATCGCCCTATTACCACGGAAATCGCCCATGCGACGCCGTTTTACTACGCCGAGGATGAACACCAACAGTATCTGCACAAAAATCCATACGGTTACTGCGGGATTGGCGGGATCGGCGTTTGCCTGCCGCCTGACGCGTGACGCGTGACGACGCAGGCGTAGGGGGAACTTGTCGGAGTTGAAAATGAACCCTCTGGCGACTTTACAGTAGCTTACGCTATACTAGCCCTGAACTTATCGGCTCACTGCTACGAGCCGGTTTTCATTAAACGTTACCACACGGATTTATAAACTTCCCTTCCGAGGATCTGGCGTTTCGCCGGATAAGATATGTTAAACAGTATATTCATTATATTCTGCCTGATCGCTGTAAGTGCGTTCTTCTCCATCTCCGAGATCTCGCTTGCCGCATCACGTAAGATTAAACTTAAGTTATTAGCTGATGAAGGCAGTATCAACGCACAACGCGTATTGAAAATGCAGGAAAATCCCGGCATGTTTTTCACCGTTGTGCAAATTGGCCTGAACGCCGTCGCTATTCTTGGCGGTATCGTCGGCGATGCGGCATTTTCGCCCGCCTTTTCCGCCCTTTTCTCGCACTATATGTCGCCAGAACTCTCCGAGCAGTTGAGCTTTATTCTCTCTTTCTCGCTGGTGACGGGGCTGTTTATCCTGTTCGCGGATTTAACCCCGAAACGCATCGGTATGATTGCGCCAGAAGCTGTGGCTTTGCGTATCATCAACCCGATGCGCTTCTGCCTGTTCGTTTTTCGCCCGCTGGTGTGGCTGTTTAACGGCATGGCAAACAACATCTTCCGCCTGTTCAAAATTCCAATGGTGCGGAAAGACGACATTACTTCTGATGATATTTACGCGGTGGTGGAAGCCGGCGCGCTGGCGGGCGTCTTGCGCAAGCAAGAGCACGAACTGATTGAAAATGTGTTTGAACTTGAATCCCGCACCGTACCGTCTTCTATGACGTCGCGCGAAAGTATCATCTGGTTTGATCTACACGAAGACGAACAAAGCCTGAAGAAAAAGGTAGCCGAACATCCGCACTCAAAATTTTTGGTGTGTAATGAAGATATCGACCACATCATCGGCTATGTAGATTCCAAAGATCTGCTGAACCGCGTGCTGGCGAACCAAAGTATGGCGCTGAATAGCGGCGTGCAAATTCGCAATACCTTGATTGTGCCGGATACGCTGACCCTTTCTGAGGCGCTGGAAAGTTTCAAAACGGCGGGCGAAGATTTCGCGGTCATTATGAATGAATACGCGCTGGTCGTCGGTATCATTACGCTGAACGATGTGATGACCACGCTAATGGGTGACCTGGTCGGCCAGGGACTGGAAGAGCAAATTGTGGCGCGCGATGAAAATTCCTGGCTGGTTGACGGCGGCACGCCGATTGACGACGTCATGCGCGTGCTGGATATCGATGAGTTTCCGCAATCCGGCAACTATGAAACCATTGGCGGCTTTATGATGTTTATGCTGCGCAAGATCCCAAAACGTACTGATTCGGTGAAGTTTTCCGGCTACAAATTTGAAGTGGTGGATATCGACAACTACCGTATCGATCAGTTGCTGGTGACGCGTCTCGACAATAAAAGCAACGTACCGGCGCCGAAACTGCCCGATGCGCAAGGTAAAGAAGACAGCGCGGCCTGAAATCCGTTTGCCAGAAACATCAACGGCTCCTGATTCAGGAGCCGTTTTTTTGTTGTCTATGGAAAACCCCCAGCTAGGCTGGGGGTTCCGGAAAGCTTTCAGCTTTAAGCCAGTTATTAAAACCCCTTTTGATTTGTTAAAACATCTTGCGGTCTGGCAACTGCAAAAGTTCAACAAGAAATCAAAAGGGGGTCCCAATGGGGGACGAAAAGAGCTTAGCGCACACCCGATGGAACTGTAAATATCACATAGTTTTCGCGCCCAAATACCGAAGACAAGCGTTCTATGGAGAGAAGCGTAGGGCAGTAGGCAGCATATTAAGAAAATTGTGTGAATGGAAAAACGTACGAATTCTGGAAGCAGAATGTTGCGCAGATCATATTCACATGCTTCTGGAGATCCCGCCGAAGATGAGTGTGTCGAGTTTCATGGGATATCTGAAGGGTAAAAGTAGTCTGATGCTTTACGAGCAGTTTGGGGATCTAAAATTCAAATACAGGAACAGGGAGTTCTGGTGCAGAGGGTACTATGTCGATACGGTGGGTAAGAATACGGCGAAGATACAGGACTACATAAAGCACCAGCTTGAAGAGGATAAAATGGGTGAGCAATTATCGATCCCTTATCCGGGCAGCCCGTTTACGGGCCGTAAGTAACGAAGTTTGATGCAAATGTCAGATCGTATGCGCCTGTTAGGGCGCGGCTGGTAAGAGAGCCTTACAGGCGCATCTGAAAAACCTCCGGCTATGCCGGAGGATATTTATTTTACTTTTTTAACCTACTGCATAGCACTTTTGGTTACGCCATCTCAGTTTGCAGACGCATAACCTGACGGTTAACTTCAGACATCACAGACAAGTGCTGCTTGTCTCTCACTTTTGGGATAAGAATCTTACCCTTATCGAACTCAAAAGCGCCAACATCCTTGATATATAACCGTCCACGGAACAGGATCTTCACGTACTTCGCCACCTGTAGCGGGTTGTAGCGTTGGAAAATTTTCATTGTTGTCTCCTGCAGAGTATTACGCCCTTGCGGTGCCACAATCGGCCCAACAGTTTTAAGGCGCAAATTTTAATGCCATATGACTATAGACCATATCTACGTCGTTTCCAGTGTGCATAAGTATATTTACCTTTTGATTACAGTTATTCAGAATTATCTAAACATCAGCTCATTTTTCTCAGTATATGCCTTCATTTTTCACAGGAAGTGTGCACCCGCCCACAAACTGGCATCCCCTTTGCGGGAAAAAGCATCAATCGCACATATGATTAACTGTCGGCCCAAAGTGGTCGGATCACCTGCAAAAAAATAAAGAAGGAATGACCATGACCCTACGTAAAATTCTGGCGATGTCGTGTCTGCTACTCCCCATAATGGCTTGTGCGCATAACCTTGAAGATAACCAACGGGTGCCGCCGGTAGGCATTGCCGATCGTGGCGAACTGACGTTGAATAAAGATGAGTTTAGTTATAAAAACTGGAATAGCGCGCAGCTGGCGGGAAAAGTGCGCGTCCTGCTGCACATTGCGGGTCGAACGTCAGCGAAGGAAAAAAACGCCACGCTGATTGAAGCGATTAAATCAGCCAAGCTCCCGCATGACAGATACCAGACGACCACAATTGTGAACACCGATGATGCAATCCCAGGCTCCGGTATGTTCGTGCGTAGCAGTATAGAAAGTAATAAAAAGCTCTACCCGTGGTCGCAATTTATTGTCGACAGCAATGGCGTGGCGCGTAACGCCTGGCAATTAAAAGAAGAGGGGTCCGCCGTCATCGTGCTTGACAAAGACGGTCGGGTTCAATGGGTGAAAGATGGCGCGTTAACCCAGCAAGAGGTACAGCAGGTGGTCGACCTGCTGCATAAGCTCCTCAGTAAATAGTCACCCGGAAGCCGGGGTTAAGGAACGATTCACGAGGGGTATAGTCCAGCGTTTTTCCCTGCCAGTCGTGAACGTGCGCCCCGGCTGCAACGGCAATGGCATGACCTGCGGCAGTATCCCAGACGCTGGTCGGCCCAAATCTGGGGTAAAGCTGCGCCTGTCCTTCCGCCACAAGACAGAATTTCAGCGAGGAACCAATAGAGGTGGTCTGATGTTCGCCAAGCTGTTGGAGATATTCGGTGAGTTCATCATCCGTATGCGAACGGCTAATCACCACCAGCGGCGGGCGGGCATCCCGCACCTGAATCTGCTTACGCACCCCGCACTCCTCTTTCCAGGCCTTACCTTCCGCCGCGTAGTACATCACTTTCAGCACCGGCGCATAGACAACGCCCAACACCGGCTTGCCCTGCTCAATCAGCGCGATATTGACCGTGAATTCTCCATTGCGCTTGATGAATTCTTTGGTGCCGTCGAGCGGATCGACCAGCCAGTAACGCTGCCAGTGCTGGCGCACTTCCCAGGCGGGCGGATCTTCTTCTGAAAGCACCGGAATATCCGGCGTGAGCGTGCGTAACCCTTCGAGAATCACGGTATGTGCGGCGATATCCGCCGCAGTGACTGGAGAATCGTCCTGCTTGCGGGCGTACTCCATCGGTTTGGCTCCATCATAAACCTGCATAATGGCATCGCCCGCGTTCCGTGCAAGCTGGCATACTTGTTCTAACATTCTCCACCTCTTTATGACGGGGGCGTTAACTCGTTGTTTTACTTATACCCGATCGTTAAGGGTTCCGCCAACTGTGATACCGTCAGCGGTTTTGATAATAGCTTTCATGGCATGATTCACCTTTCTGTGAACACTCGCAAAAAATCGGCCGGATGGGACGGTTTCGCCTTCTTCTGGCGACGGTCGGAACGATACCGGTTTCACTGTTTATCATCGCTATTTTTCACTATCCGGCTTTTCTATTGCGTTCTTAAAAGGTGCCTCTGATGATTAAGTTTAGTGCAACGCTTCTGGCTACGCTGATCGCCGCCAGCGTGAATGCGGCCACCGTCGATCTCCGTATCATGGAAACTACTGATTTACATAGCAACATGATGGATTTCGATTATTACAAGGATACCGCAACCGAAAAATTCGGATTGGTACGTACCGCAAGTTTGATTCATGCCGCCCGAAATGAAGTCAAAAACAGCGTGCTGGTGGATAACGGCGACCTGATTCAGGGGAGCCCTCTGGGCGATTATATGGCGGCAAAAGGGCTCAAAGACGGTGATGTTCACCCGGTCTATAAAGCGCTCAATACTCTGGATTACGCGGTTGGAAACCTCGGCAACCATGAGTTTAATTATGGTCTGGACTATCTGCATAACGCGCTGGCCGGCGCGAAATTCCCCTTATGTTAACGCCAATATTATCGACGTTAAAACCCAAAAGCCGCTCTTTACGCCTTATCTGATTAAAGAGACGAGCGTTATTGATAAAGACGGCCACCCGCACACTCTGAAAATCGGCTATATCGGCTTTGTTCCGCCGCAAATCATGATTTGGGATAAAGCGAATCTGAGCGGCAAAGTTACCGTCAATGACATTACGGAAACCGCCCGGAAATATGTGCCCGAAATGCGCGAGAAAGGCGCTGATATCGTGGTAGTCATTGCTCACTCAGGCCTTTCTGCCGATCCGTACCACAGCATGGCGGAAAACTCGGTTTATTACCTCAGCGAAGTTCCCGGCGTCGACGCGATTATGTTTGGTCACGCCCACGCCGTCTTCCCCGGTAAAGATTTTGCCGACATCAAAGGCGCGGATATCGCCAAAGGTACGCTTAACGGCATTCCTGCGGTAATGCCAGGCATGTGGGGCGACCATCTGGGAGTGGTCGATCTGGTGCTCAATAACGACAGCGGCAAATGGCAGGTTACGCAGGCGAAAGCGGAAGCGCGGCCTATTTACGACGCCGCCGCTAAAAAGTCGCTGGCGGCGGAAGACAGTAAGCTGGTCGGTATTCTGAAAGCCGATCACAATGCCACCCGCGAGTTTGTCAGCAAGCCCATCGGTAAATCCGCCGATAATATGTACAGTTATCTTGCTCTGGTGCAGGACGATCCTACCGTACAGGTGGTGAATAACGCGCAAAAAGCGTATGTGGAACACTTTATTCAGGGCGATCCGGATCTGGCGAAACTGCCGGTGCTGTCCGCCGCCGCGCCGTTTAAAGTTGGCGGGCGTAAGAACGATCCTGCCAGCTTTGTCGAGGTGGAAAAAGGCCAGCTGACCTTCCGTAACGCCGCGGATCTTTATCTCTATCCGAATACGCTGGTAGTGGTGAAAGCCAGCGGCAAGGAGGTAAAAGAGTGGCTGGAATGTTCTGCCGGACAGTTTAATCAGATTGATATTCACAGCAACAAACCGCAATCGTTGATCAATTGGGATGGCTTTCGCACCTATAATTTCGATGTCATTGACGGTGTGAATTATCAAATCGATGTGTCACAGCCCGCCCGCTATGATGGCGAATGCCAGATGGTGAATCCGCAGGCGGAACGTATTAAAAACCTGACCTTTAACGGTAAGCCTGTCGACCCGAACGCTACGTTCCTGGTCGCCACGAATAACTATCGCGCTTACGGCGGCAAGTTTGCCGGCACGGGCGACAGCCATATCGCCTTTGCGTCTCCGGATGAAAATCGCGCCGTGCTGGCGGCATGGATTGGCGCAGAGTCAAAACGCGCGGGCGAAATCCATCCGGCGGCGGATAATAACTGGCGTCTGGCGCCAATCCACAGCGATACGGCGCTGGATATCCGCTTTGAAACATCGCCAGGCGATAAAGCCGCGGCCTTCATTAAAGAGAAAGGGCAGTATCCGATGAAAAAGGTTGGTGTCGATGATATCGGTTTTGCCATTTATCAGGTGGATTTGAGCAAGTAACGTGAGTCCCGTATGGCGCTGCGTTTATTCGGCCTGACTGGCAGGCCGAATAAAGCGCTAGCCGCCATCTGATAAACGCTCCCGCTGCGCCAATACCTGGGGCAAATTCAGTTCTATCCAGTCCGCCAGCGCGGCGACTTTATCACTCACCTGCTCGCCAAGCGGCGTCAGGCTGTACTCCACATGCGGCGGAACAACTGGATATGACACCCGGTTAAGAAATCCGTCCTGTTCAAGCGCCTGTAACGACTGCGCCAGCATCTTTTCACTCACGCCTCCCATCTTGCGGCGCAGGTCGCTAAAACGGTGTGTACCGTCGCGTAACGCGACCAGAATCAGTACGCCCCAGCGACTGGTGACATGTTTTAACACCTCACGGGACGGGCACTGTTCAGCAAAGAGATTACCTTCACGCAACTGCCGGGAAAGAGTATGAGCGCGCATTGATACTTACCTTTTTGTACGTACTTACTAAAAGTAAGTTTAGGTGGTAGCGTAATAAAACACAAGACCAACACTGAGGAGTTCACCATGATTGCTATCACTGGCGCAACAGGCCAACTGGGCCAACACGTTATTGAAAACCTGCTAAAAACGACGCCCGCCAGTCACCTTGTCGCGATCGTCCGTAACCCGAAAAAAGCCGCCCCGCTCAGTCAGCGCGGGATTGCCGTTCGCCAGGCGGATTACGCTAACGAAGCTGCGCTGACCACCGCCTTACAGGGCGTTGATAAACTGCTGCTCATTTCATCCAGCGAAGTGGGACAACGCACCGCGCAGCACCGCAACGTCATTCAGGCCGCCATTGCCGCGAAGGTGAAATTCATCGCCTATACCAGCCTGCTACATGCGGATAAATCGCCGCTGGCGCTCGCCGATGAACATATTGAAACGGAAAAGATGCTGGCTGAGTCAGGTATTCCTCACACGCTATTACGTAACGGCTGGTATACGGAAAACTACCTGGCGAGCGTCCCTGCCGCGCTGAAGCATGGCGTCTTTATTGGCGCGGCGGGAGAAGGGAAAATCGCCTCCGCAATGCGCGCTGACTATGCCGCCGCCGCCGCGCGCGTCATCCGTGAAGAGGGTCACGCCGGGAATGTCTACGAGCTGGCGGGTGATAACGCCTGGACATTAAGCCAGTTGGCGGATGAACTTACTCATCAGAGCGAAAAAAAAATCGTCTACCAGAACCTGAGCGAAGTCGATTTTGCCGCCGCGCTGAAAGGCGCAGGCCTGCCTGACGGACTGGCGGATATGTTGGCCAATTCTGACGCTGGCGCGGCGAAAGGCGGTCTGTTTGATGACAGCCATACGCTGCGTAAACTCATCGGTCGCCCGACGACGGCGCTCACAGAAAGCCTTCGCTCCGTACTGTAAGTGTTAAAATTTAGTTAATTTATATGGCATCCTCATAGACCTTCTCTGATAATGACGGAACGGTTTATGAGGAGAATCTGATGATTAGCGGCGTGCTATACGCCCTGCTGGCAGGGCTAATGTGGGGATTGATTTTCGTCGGCCCGTTAATCGTGCCGGATTACCCGGCCCTCTTACAGTCAATGGGACGCTATCTGGCGCTGGGGCTGATTGCCCTGCCGATTGCCTGGTTAGGCCGCACGCGGTTACGCCAGTTGACGCGCAAAGACTGGTCCACCGCCCTGTCGCTGACCCTGATGGGCAATGTAATCTATTACGCCTGCCTCGCCAGCGCCATTCAGCGAACCGGCGCGCCGGTTTCGACGATGATCATCGGGACATTGCCGGTCGTCATTCCGCTTTTCGCTAACGTTCTCTATAGCCAACGAGACGGCAGATTATCCTGGCTACGTTTAGCGCCCGCGCTGGCGCTTATCGGTTTTGGCCTGCTGTGCGTCAATATTGCTGAACTTAGCCAGGGATTGTCCGATGTTAGCGGCTGGCGCTATGGTTCAGGCATTGTGCTGGCGCTGATTTCCGTAGCGTGCTGGGCATGGTATGCGCTGCGCAACGCCCGCTGGCTGCGGGAAAATCCCGACAAACATCCCATGATGTGGGCAACGGCGCAGGCGCTGGTTACGCTGCCGGTCTCGTTAATCGGCTATGCGGCAACCTGTCTGTGGCTGAGTATCCAGAACCCGATGTTTACCCTGCCCTTTGGCCCGCATCCCGCGCTGTTTATCGGTCTGATGATCGCCATCGCGGTGCTGTGTTCCTGGGTGGGCGCGTTGTGCTGGAATATCGCCAGCCAAAAATTGCCAACCGTGATTTTAGGGCCGCTGATTGTTTTTGAAACGTTGGCAGGACTGCTCTATACCTTCATTCTGCGCCAGGAAATCCCGCCATTCCTGACGTTAAGCGGCATTGCGCTCCTGGTGGCGGGCGTGGTTATTGCCGTGAGAGCGAAACCGGAAAAAGCGACCGTCGTTCCGGTCACGGAACGCTAATCTCATCCTGACTTAAATTATACGCACCCCGAAAGAGTTATAGCCTCGCCTTAAAGATGCATTTAAAATACAACTTATATTATTGCAAATGAGGTAACGGCTATGGCTTATCGCGATCAACCTTTAGGCGAACTGGCGCTCTCTATTCCCCGCGCATCGGCGCTGTTTCGCCAGTACGATATGGATTACTGCTGCGGCGGAAAACAGACGCTGGCGCGCGCCGCCGCTCGTCACGACGTCGATATTGACATTATTGAAGCGCAACTCGCGCAGTTGGCTGAACAGCCCATCGAAAAAGACTGGCGCGCCGTTCCGCTGGCGGACATTATTGACCATATCGTTGTGCGCTATCATGACCGACACCGCGAACAACTGCCGGAGCTTATCCTGCAGGCAACCAAAGTGGAACGCGTTCACGCGGATAAGCCAAACGTCCCACGCGGCCTGACAAAATATCTCACCGCGCTGCATGAAGAGCTTTCCAGCCATATGATGAAAGAAGAACAGATCCTGTTCCCCATGATCAAACAGGGTATGGGTCGCCAGGCAACGGGCCCGATAAGCGTAATGGAAAGCGAGCATGACGAGGCGGGAGAGCTGGTAGACGTCATCAAACACGTCACCCAAAATGTAACGCCGCCGCCAGAAGCCTGCACCACTTGGAAAGCGATGTATAACGGCATTAATGAGATGATTGATGATCTGATGGAGCACATCAGCCTGGAGAATAACGTGCTGTTCCCACGCGCGCTGGCCGGGGAATAATCCACCGCCAATAAACGATCCTGAACGTATAGACAGGATCGTTTATTCTGAATCGACTAACGCTTTTTAGCGAGAGGTGAATGCATTATTAATAACCTCATATTTCCCCTCCTCAGTGACCAGATAATAACCGCTCTTGTCGATATGCGCAGTATCCAGCGTCCGCGTCACGTTACGCCGTTGCCCGCTATCCACCAGCGTATCACCGAAGAAATAGAGATAACGATCGTCATGAGCAAAAACATCAGAAAATGAACCATCGGGATTTTTAAACCACACCAATGGTCCAATAGGGTCGATAATCTGCACGCCCCCATCGCCGATAAAATAGATCTGTTTACCCACCAAATTAGCGCCAGCTTTCAGCTGTACCTGCGGATCAGGCAAGCGGGTGATGGTTAATACCCTGTCGACCGGAGAGACATACTTCACCTAGTACAATAGATCTTTGTACTGTGCTACCGTCCAATTGTAATGAATGGGATGGAAATATTCTGGATCAACATTGGGAATAGTCGCTATTCGGCAGTCATCGCCTCGGCGCGATGCCTCTCGCGTCATCCATGTCACCTTATCCCGCTGTACATTAAACGTATTGAGACAGTCTTTGCCGAAGTAATAGCGTTTTACGCCTGCTTTGTCGCGATAGAGTAACTGCACGCCAGCGACCCAGCGCACAACATGAAAAGAGTTCGGATCGGCATCAATTGCCACACCATTAACAAAAACCTGCGTGGCGGTACGTAGAATAGTGTCCCACGGGCCAGGATTAGATGTAGTATCGCAGCTGGTCGGCGAAAACAGAATATTACGCTGCTCCCAGGATTTAACGCCCAGGATGGAATATCCCTGCGCACTAGCCAGCCAGCGTCCCTGAAAGTAGAGGTTGCGCCTGTCTTTAAGCACATCGCCGGAGTCGTTTAATTTGATGTTGCCACCAACCTGCTGCAACGAATCTATATCGACCCTTTTTTCACCATGATTATCATCTGTGCGCTCGCCGTCGAAGTAAAGACTATCTTTATCAGCGGCAAAGCGTCCATACGCCCGAAAAGTCGCTGCATCCACTGGCGGCTTACCCGGTGGATTTTGTACGATTTTCCCAGCCCATAAAATATGCTGGCCGTCGGTTAGCCAATAAAACTGCCAGAAATCATTTTTTATTAGCGATGAAAAAGCGGCGACATGAACAAAATCATTACTCATTTTTCCACGGTCATTATATTCATTAACAATGCGGTCAGGAACGTGCCGTAGTTGACTAAATTTTACCTCTCGAATTTCAATATCTTTAAAATTAATACCATAATCATAATCTTCTTCAACTACATATTTCGTTCCCTGCCCCCACGGCTGATAGTGAAACAAAGCATATGGAATGTCGGAACAGGCCAGAGCTAACACTGGTGCCAGCATTAATAAAATCGATAAACAGAACTGTTTTATTCTCAACATTGCGCCATCCTGCGCTAGTGGTAATCAGAGGGAAGCAAAGAGATAACGTCAGTGGGCGCTGGTGATACCGTCGTCCACTCTGTTAATATCGGGTTATAGCGCTGCCATTGATCACGTGAGATCTGGCGATATAATTGCCCATCCGCGGACAAAGCCAGATGGTAGTAATTATAGGTAACTCTATCTATTTTCAGCGCCGGAAGTTTTTCCTGCGACGTAAAAATGCGCAGTACCCCCTCGCCCAACGCATTCGTGCTCACCTGATAAATACGATCCTTATACCAACCGGTGTTCCCGTTCAGACGAAAAAAATGCTCCGGATCGACACCCGGCAGGGTTTCCACTTTACAACTGCTCCCGGCGTTGGTTGCCTCATGCTTCAGCCATGTCACCTCACGCAGGCCAATATTAAAATAGCCGCAGTACCGACTGGAATTATCAATCTCATAGTCATGCTTACCGGTTTTATCACGATAAATTAGTACCTCGCCAGGCATCCAGCGAATGATTTGAAACGTATTAGCATCAGCGGTAATGGGTATGCCGTTCACAATCACCCGTTGCGCCGTCGTCACAATAAACTCCCTTGCCGAAGTGGAATCCAGCCTCAACACGCGAAACCCATCGGCCCGCCCCAGCCAGCGGCCTTCATAATAGAGATTATTTTTATCCCGCAGCAGATTCCAGATTTTCGTCTCTGCCAGAGTTGCCATATCCACACGTTTTTCACCCGCATTGCTATCACGACGTTTACCATCAAAATAGAGACCGTGTTTATCGGCGGCAAAGGCGCCAAAAGACTGAAAGCTGGCAACATCAACGGCAGGCTCATCCCCGGTATTCTGGACGATTTTGCCTGCCCACAGGATAAAGTGCCCATCGCTGAGATAAGCGTGCTGACAAATATGATTGTCGTCGCAGTTATGGCTGTCGGGATTGATTTCTATTAACGGGCGAGGGTCTTGCGGGTGAGATAAATCGGCAATACGCCGTAAATGCGAATAGCTAACGTCAGGCAGTCGGGAGAGAATTTGCGGTTCGTCGTCGGCGGTATAAAAAACGCCGTCCTTATCCTGCTGATACTGAAAATCTGCGAACGCGGGAACGGGCAGCAGCAAAAGCGTAGCGCTTAAAATCCAGCGTCGAATGGTCATAATTACAGTTTGAAATAGGAGATTAATTTGTTACTTAAACCACTTTTTCAACGTATTATCCAGCGCGAGCCGCCATTATAGGAATTCATCAAGGCGGCACTTACCGTCAGCCTGCAATTTACAGCTGCCCTTCCTGAAGAAACGTTTTTCGCGTCATTGCATCAGCGGACAAACACCCATTTCCTGAGCTTTTCATCTCCATACGCTATCAAATGTGGCGAGAAAAATAGCTCGTTAAGGAGCGGGAAGCGACAAAATGGGGCGTAAAAATGAAGAAAGCGCCCCGGCGGGTACGTTATGCGCATACCCCCTCGCCTAAGCGAGAGGGATAAATCCGTCATTTAGCCAGTTTGTTCTTACGCAGGAACAGCCAGCCCAGACCCAACGCGATAAACCACAGCGGCGTCACGATCAGCGCCTGGCGCGTATCATCTTCCAGCGTCAGCAATACCAGCACGAACGCAAAGAACGCCATGCAGACCCAGCACATCAGCTTACCGAGCGGCATCTTATAGATGGATTTTTCATGCAGGTGGGGACGCTTTTTGCGGTACACCAGGTATGAACACAGAATGATGGTCCAGACAAACATAAACAGGATGGCCGAAACCGTAGTGATCATGGTGAATGCGCCAATCACGCTCGGGTTGACCATCAGCATAACCACGCCGCCCAGCAGGCAGATACAGGAGAAGGTCAGGCCTTTCGCCGGTACCGCGCGTTTCGATAGCTTAGCGAACGCTTTTGGCGCCACGCCTTCTTGCGCCAGGCCAAACAGCATACGGCTGGTCGAGAAGACGCCGCTGTTGGCGGAAGACGCCGCCGAGGTCAGCACAACAAAGTTGATCACGCTCGCGGCGGCAGGCAGACCCACCAGTACAAACAGCTCAACAAACGGGCTCTTATCCGGTACGACTGAACTCCACGGCGTTACCGACATAATGACAATCAGCGCAAAGACGTAGAACATGATGATACGGATCGGTATTGAGTTGATCGCGCGCGGCAGCGATTTTTCCGGATCTTTAGTTTCTGCGGCGGTAGTACCGACCAGCTCAATGCCCACGAAGGCGAACACCGCAATCTGGAAACCGGCAAAGAACCCGCTAATACCTTTCGGGAACCAGCCGCCGTCATTCCACAGATGCGCGAAAGACGCTTCAACGCCGGTCGGCGATTTAAAGTGCATCGCAATCATCACCAACCCGACCACAATCAACGCCACGATGGCGACGATTTTGACCATAGCAAACCAAAATTCCATTTCACCAAACATTTTAACGGTGGCGAGGTTGAGGCTTAGCAGCAGGACCACTACCGCCAGCGAGGCGACCCAATCGGAAAGGCCGGGAAACCAGAACTGCGCGTAGGCGGTAATCGCCACCACGTCAGCCATACCGGTCACTACCCAGCAAAACCAGTACGTCCAGCCGGTGAAATATCCCGCCCAGGGGCCAAGCAGGTCGGAAGCAAAATCGCTAAACGATTTATATTCCAGATTCGAGAGCAGCAATTCCCCCATGGCGCGCATCACGAAAAAAAGCATAAAACCGATGATCATATACACAAAAATGATCGACGGTCCGGCGAGACTGATCGTTTTACCCGATCCCATAAACAGACCGGTACCAATAGCGCCGCCAATAGCGATAAGCTGTATATGACGGTTTGTAAGATTGCGCCGTAGCGACTGTTCAGCCGGAGCCTGTTCGTCGGCTGCGACTTTTACCTGATCTACCATGTTTTTCTTCCTGTACCTGTCTGTGTTGTGCGGGCTCTACGGCCTTTGGTCTATGATACGACGATCCTGTTATCAGAACTCATCGATATTAGGTAAGAATCGGCGGGATGAATACTAAGATTCAAATACAATGTTAATTTTATGTTTAAAATGAGTGTTATATCACTTTGATAATGCGAATTAGCTCACAAAAATACACGTAACGACGCCATTTGCAAAATAAAATATTGGCATCTGCTGAAGTCAGGGTTGCCGGATAAGGCGTTTACGCCATCATCCGGCAAACCCGGGGCGCTTACAGAATTTCCAGCAGTTCCACCTCAAACACCAGGGTGCTGAATGGCGGAATAGATGCCCCGGCCCCACGCTCGCCATAGGCCAGCTCCTGTGGGATAGTCAGTTCCCATTTGGAACCTACCGGCATCAGAGTCAGCGCTTCAATCCAGCCGGCGATCACGCCATTTACCGGGAATTCAGCCGGTTCGCCGCGCGCGACGGAGCTGTCAAATACGGTGCCATCAATAAGCTTACCGGTGTAATGCACGCGTACGCGGTCGGTACGCGCCGGAATCGCGCCTTCGCCCTGCGTCAGAACGCGGAACTGTAAACCAGATTCAGTACTGTTCACACCGTCTTTTTCGCGGTTTTCTTCCAGGTATTTCACGCCTTCGGCCGCCATTGCTTTGAAACGCTCACGACGCACCGCGTCCGCACGCTCATGAATTTCACGCAGCGCACGATGCACCACATCAACAGGAACCGCCGGGTGTTTACCTTCCAGCGCATCAGCAATGCCTGCAACCAGCGCTTCAGGCAACAGCCCTTCAAGACCGGATTCGCTGAGCTGCTGCCCTACCTGCAAACCAATGCCGTAGCTCGCTTGCGCTTCAATAGTGTCAAAAGTCGGGGTGGCCATTATTTTTCCTTCATCGGATATCAAAAAAGTAGCGGGCAGCATAACAGCCACGCTTCTTCTGGTAAAACTTTGTCTCAGGGAGGATGACAAATCGCAGGGAAAAAGAAACAATAGATTATCCGTATTGATGTCACGAAAGCGGATAGCACTACCAGTATCATAGCGTTAGCCATCTATACTCTATGATTAAGGAACGAGATGCGGAGCAGGAGGTAAACCATGCCCGGGCGCTTTGAATTAAAACCAACCCTGGCGAAAATCTGGCACGCGCCGGATAATTTTCGCATCATGGAGCCGCTGCCGCCTATGCATCGTCGTGGCATTATCATTGCCGCTATCGTGCTGGTGATCGGCTTCCTGCTGCCCGCCAGCGAGACCAGCGACTCGCCTGTCGTCACGCGGGAAGCGCAATTGGATCTGCAATCGCAATCACAGCCGCCGACGGAGGCCCAGCTTCAGGCGCAACTGGTCGCGCCGCAAAACGATCCGGATCAGGTGGCGCCCGTTGCGCCGGAACCTATCCAGGAAGGCCAGCCGGAAGAACAAAACCAGCCGCAGACGCAGCCTTTCCAGCAGGATAGCGGCATCGGTCAACAATGGCGCTCGTACCGGGTAGAGCCTGGTAAAACTCTGGCGCAACTATTCCGTGACCACAGACTGCCCCCGACAGACGTTTATGCAATGGCGCAGGTAGAAGGCGCTGGCAAGCCGCTGAGTAATCTCAAAAATGGTCAAATGATTAAAATTCGCCAGAATGCCAGCGGGGTGGTGACAGGTTTAACGATAGATGGCGATAACGGTCAACAGGTGCTGTTTACGCGTCAGCCTGACGGCAGTTTTATTCGCGCACAGTAACGCCGGCTGCGCCTTACCCCGTCTATACCCTATTCGTTCAGGTGAAGCATTACCGCTTCACCTTATTCACCCACCAAATCCCCGAACACACCAGCACCAGCGCAATCATGTATTTCCACTCCAATATATTCTCGCCGAGAAAAATAGCCGAAAGAGCCGCGCCAGAAACCGGGATCAGAAAGTTAAACGGCGCAATCATCCCCACGCGATTATATTTGAGTAAAATGCTCCATAGCGCAAAAGCGACCGACGAGAGCAGCGTCAGGTAGACTAAAATCGCCACCGACGAGAAGCCATGTATCGTCAGCGTACCGCCAAAAACGTAACCGCCAATGACCAGTACCAGACCGCCAATCCCCAATTGATAGCCAGTCATGACCATCGGATCCACCGTCTGCGAGAGACGTTTGCCATACAATGTGGCCGCAGAAAGAATAAACGCCGCCAGCACCACGGAGCCTTCTCCCGGCAGATTAAAGCTGAAATCCAGGCCGTTGCTGACGTTCACCACCATGACGCCCGCAAAGCCCAGAATACAGCCGAGCGTTTTGTTGTAGTTCAATCGGTCGTTCTGATAAATAAAGTGCGCCAGCAATACGCTGAAGAATGTGCCTGTCGCGTTCATGATTGAGCCTTTCACGCCGGAGGTGAACGCAAGGCCGATATAGAAAAAGAGATATTGCAGCGACGTCTGGGTCAGACCCAGTAACGTTAACTGAGCAAACTGGCGCGGACGAAACCGACCAATCGGTTTACGCTGAAGCAGCGCGAACAGTAGTAGCAACCCACCCGCAAACAAAAAACGATAACCAGCAAAAACAATTTTAGAAGGGATATCGTCGGTGGCTATCTGAAAGAGGTCATAACCGCTTTTGATGGCTGGATAAGCGCTGCCCCATAGCAGGCAACAAAATGCGGCACACACATAAACGACGTTTTTGCGGGCAAACGGGGAGGCCTGGCGTTGGGTATCCATTCTTTCACCAAGAAATTAAAATAATGTTTTATTTTTGATTATCGCGAAAAGAGGGGGAGATAGCCAGTCGAAAAGCGATGGAGTTAAAAAAGCAAAACGCCGGCGCTGGGCCGACGTTTTGTTGCTAGCAAAAACGAGAATGACTGATTACTCAGCAACCACGTTGATGATAACTTTTGCGAATACTTCGCTGTGAACCTGGAAGTTCACTTCGTGTTCGCCAGTGGTACGCAGAACGCCGTTCGGCAGACGAACTTCGCTCTTAGCCACGTCAACGCCAGCTGCAGTCACAGCGTCAGCGATGTCGCGAGTACCGATGGAACCGAACAGTTTACCTTCGTCGCCTGCTTTAGACGCGATAGTAACGGTTTCCAGGGCGTTGATTTTCTCTGCGCGTGCATTTGCAGCAGCCAGAACGTCAGCCAGTTTAGCTTCCAGTTCAGCGCGACGTGCTTCGAAGTATTCAACGTTTTTCTTGGTAGCCGGAACAGCTTTACCCTGTGGTACCAAGAAGTTACGAGCATAGCCCGCTTTAACGTTAACCTGATCACCCAGGCTACCCAGGTTTGCTACTTTATCAAGCAGAATAACTTGCATTACCTTATCCTCTCAAAGTCGTATTAATGGACCGTGACCGATTACTGATGGCGATCAGTGTACGGCAGCAGAGACAGGTAGCGAGCGCGTTTGATAGCGCGAGCCAGCTGACGCTGGTATTTTGCACGGGTACCGGTGATACGGCTTGGGACAATCTTACCGCTTTCGGTGATGTAGTTTTTCAGCGTAGCGATATCTTTATAGTCGATCTCTTGAACGCCTTCCGCGGTGAAACGGCAGAACTTGCGACGACGGAAATAACGTGCCATATGGCTAGTCTCCAGAATCTATCAATTCAATCTGCTCGGCATGCAGAACCATTTTGCTCAGACCGTTCTTTGCCTTGTGGCAAGAGATAAACCCCTGAACGGTTATGCGGCTGCCGACCGTTATACTGTGAGTAATGGCCTGGTTTTCGTGTCCGCTAACAATAACGGGCATTTGGCACCACGCCTGCCGGTGAAAGCCGGCTTCCTCTTGCACAGAACGATGCTCAAGCACGAACTGGCAATGCGGAATTCCTGATGGACTGACCTTTCGAAGGGGGGCCCTGCACACGGTGCCGGACAACGCCAGACGGTTGGTCATCAGAAATTACTCTTCAGAATCCCCAGCTTCAGCATCATCTGCGGTTTCGTTAGCGAAATCATCGCGACGCTCACGGCGCTCGTCTTTCGCTTTAACCATCGGAGATGCTTCGGTAACAGCGTGCTTAGTACGCATAACCATGCTGCGGATAACGGCATCGTTGAAGCGGAAGGTAGTTTCCAGCTCATCGATCACTTCCTGCGGCGCTTCAACGTTCATCAGAACGTAGTGCGCTTTGTGCAGTTTGTTGATCGGGTAAGCCAGCTGACGGCGGCCCCAGTCTTCCAGACGGTGGATCTTGCCTTCTGCGCCAGTGATGGCGGCAGAGTAACGCTCGATCATGCCCGGAACCTGTTCGCTCTGGTCAGGATGGACCATAAAAACGATTTCGTAATGACGCATCGAATTGCTCCTTACGGATTATTCAGCCTCCTGTCTGGGTCAGCCGCGGCCCATGGAGGCAAGGAACGTGTTAAAGGTCGGCTGAAAAATGACGCGTTATAATACTGGCGCCTGCGGGCAAACTCAAGGTGATTGTACAATTATTTATCGTGCCGAACGTAACGCCTGTCCCGTCGCATTTTGCTGCTGAGATATTAACTTCATATCGCATGCCACTATAAACGGCCTGTTCCGACAGAGAAATTGGCACTGTGGTCAGCGCACTTTTTTGCCACACAGAATTTCTTAAACATGGCGGCATACATCAACGGGTTGTTAATCAGGTAAAAAACGATAATGCGATAATTTTTTGAACAACAGCATCAGAAAAGGTCGCCATCTCTGCGGCAGGTTATGGTTAAAATTAAACCAGAAGCGATTCACTAAAGGGGGATATCGCCAACCAGACCGCGCTGCTGAGGAGGTACTCTATGCGAGCCCGGATAATGTTATTTCTGGCTGCGCTTTTGCCTGGCATAACGGCAACGGCAGCCATCGAGTTAAATAATCACCAGGTCAGAAATATGGATGATGTGCGCAGCTTAGGCGTGATCTACATCAACCATAACTTCGCCACGGAAAGTGAAGCCAATCTGGCGCTGAATGAAGAGGCCGACGTGCGAAACGCAATGTATTATCACGTCATACTTATCCGGGAACCGGGTAGCAATGGCAATATACACGCCAGCGCGAATATTTATCGCTAGCATCAGGAAAACCAACGAAAAAGCCATAGTTGATTTGCCCCCTGAACAGGGGGCTTTTTTCGCGGAAAGATGGCTCCGGAATTAGACCTGTGACATCCCGATAATATTCACATTCCGGAGCTCATACTTCACTTCTGCCCGTAATACGCATTCGGGCCATGCTTACGCATGAAGTGCTTGTTCATCAGATAATCGTCGATGGGGTTGAGGCCAGGGTTAATACCGCGCGCAATCCACGCCATTCGCGCCACTTCCTCCATGACCACCGCGTTATGTACCGCATCGTGCGCATCTTTCCCCCAGGCGAACGGCCCGTGTTGATACACGACAATGCCTGGCGTATGCAGCGGTTCCACCTCGCCCAGCGTTTCGATGATCACCTTACCAGTGTTCAGCTCGTACTCGCCCTGCACTTCTTCTTCGCTTAACGCCCTGGTACAAGGAATATCGCCAAAGAAATAGTCCGCGTGCGTGGTACCGAGCGCCGGAATAGCCATCCCCGCCTGCGCCCATGCCGTGGCGTGGGTTGAATGGGTATGAACGACGCCGCCAAGCGACGGATAGCGTTGATACAGCGCCAGATGGGTAGCGGTATCGGAAGAAGGACGATAACGTCCCTCCACCACTTTGCCATCCATATCCACCACCACCATGTCATCTACCTTCATGGTTTCATAGGCGACACCGCTTGGCTTAATCACCACCAGCCCGCGTTCGCGATCGATAGCGCTGACGTTGCCCCAAGTAAACGTCACCAGTCCATAACGGGGCAAATCCATGTTAGCGTCAAATACCTGCTGCTTGAGCTTTTGCATTATGCCGCCTCCACCATGCCTGCTTTGGCCATGCGCGCTTTCACCCAGTCACGCGCTTTCGCTACCTCTGCCGCCGGGTTCTCTGCTGTTTCGCTCCACATCTCAATCAGATAGGGCCCGCAATAGCCACTCTGTTTGAGCGTTTCGAAGCAGCGTTCGAAATCGACAACGCCTTCGCCAAACGGCACATTTTTGAACACGCCGGGTTTAGTATCTTTGACGTGTACCGCGACGATATGCCCGATTCCCGCCTGTAGCTCCATCTGTACGTCGTTATCCCAGGCAGACAGATTGCCGATATCCGGATAGAGCTGGAACCACGGGTTATTGAGGTAGTGAGCATAGCCCAGCGCTTTACTGATGGAATTCATCAGCGGGTAGTCCATGATCTCCATCGCCAGCGTCACCTGGGCGCGGCTGGCCATATCAACGCTCTCTTTTAACCCATCGCGGAAGCGGCAACGCGTTTCGTCGTTGGCCTGCTGATAGTAAACGTCGTACCCCGCCAGTTGAATGACGCGAATCCCGACGTCCTGCGCAAACTGAATCGCTTTACGCATAATCTCCAGCCCCTGCGCCCGTACCGCGTCATCTTCGCTACCGAGCGGAAAACGACGATGCGCGCTCAGACACATGGACGGCACACGCACGCCGGTTTCAGCAACCGCGCTCACCAGCGCCAGGCGCTGCTCGCGACTCCAGTCGAGCCGCGCCAGTCGGGCGTCGGTCTCGTCCACCGACATTTCAACGAAGTCAAAACCCAGCGTTTTCGCCAGCCGCAGGCGCTCCAGCCAGCACTCCCCGGCAGGGAGCGCTTTTTCATAGATGCCGAGCGGAATTTGTTTCGACAGCATAGCCGCTCCTTAGCCCCACAGTTGGGCAATGGAGCGTTTGAACTGCCGTGCGGCTTCTACCGGCGATTCGGCATCGCGAATGCTGCGCCCCGCGATAAAGACATGGATCGGAATGCCTTTGAACAGCGGCAGGTCTTCCAGCGCCAGTCCGCCGGTCACGGTCACTTTAAAGCCCATATCGGAGAGCCGCTTAATCGCGGTAATATCCGCCTCGCCCCACGCCACGCCTGCCGCCTGCGCGTCACGGCTGCGGTGATAAACCACTTGCTGAATACCCGCATCACGCCACTGCTGCGCCTGTTCCCAGGTCCAGTAACCGGTCAGCTCGATCTGCACGTCGCCGTTGAACTCTTTCGCCACATCCAGCGCGCCTTTTGCGGTGTTGATATCCGCACAGCAAATCACGGTCACCCAGTCCGCGTTGGCTTCGAAACACATACGGGAGAGGATTTTACCGGCATCGGCAATTTTGGCGTCCGCCAGCACGATTTTGTGCGGGTAAAGCGCTTTCAGGTCGCGAACGGCGCGCACGCCTTCGCCAACGCACAGAATGGTGCCCACTTCAATAATATCCACCTCTTCGGCAATCAGGCGGGTGGTTTCATAGGCGCTATCCATAGTCTGGTTGTCCAGCGCGACCTGCAACATTGGTAATGACATGTTCAATTCCTTCTTAAGCTGCCGCGTTGGTGCGGTCAATGAGATCCAGGACTTCCTGCGCGGTGCGGCAGGCGCGTAAACGGTCAAAATTAGCTTCGTCTTCAAACAGGTTGACGATCTGCATGATGCCCACTTCCTGGTTAGTGTTGGCATCGACCGCCGCCATGGTGATCAGAATATCGACCGGATCGTTATCTTCGTGGTTGAACTCCAGCGGCTTTTTCAGCGTCACCAGTGAGAAACCGGTTTTCTTCACGCCCTCTTCCGGACGCCCGTGCGGCATTGCCAGCCCCGGAGCGATAACGAAATAAGGGCCGAACTGTTCCACGCCATCGAGAATCGCCTGGTAGTAACGCGGCTCGACAACGTCCGCCGCCACCAGCAAATCCACACCAATTTTTACGGCTTCCTGCCAGGTATTAGCTTCAGCCTGCAAGCGGATAGAATTATTCTCCGCCAGCGAATCACGTAATTTCATGTTGCGTCCTTACTTCACGTCCTGTGGAAAATGCGCTTTGATCACTTCCAGCAATTTCGGGCCGAAGTCTGCGGGCGATAGCATGTTGCGCACGCCAACCACATATTTGTTGCCCGTCACGGTGATTTCGCCTGCAATATGGGTAGAAGCGATGATGATATCCGCGCCGCTCAACTCGCTTTTGTACTCGCCAACCGCGCAGCTGTTTACCGTGTGGTCAATGTTTGATTGGGTTAAAAACTGGTCCACTTTCATTTTCATGATCATGGAACTGCCCTGTCCGTTGCCACACACAGCCAGAATACGTACGGTCATAATCAAAACTCCTTATTAAGCAGACTGTTCTGCCAGTTGTTTTTCTGCATCTTCTTCTGCGCGCAGTGCGCGGCCAGCGAAGAACATATAAGCCAGTGCAATTACAATGATGACGGCCATAAAGGCGATACCGATGGAGAAGAAGCCCTGCATCATCGGCGGCGCCAGAATCGACCAGTCCGCCATACCCATCCAGGCACTCATACCGGTGAGTTTCACCGCCCAGACGCAACCAAAGATTTCAATCATCCCCATCACCAGACAAATTTTCAGCGCCGCACGCCAGCCGCCGAAGTGGTTAGCGAACACGCCGATAGTGGCGTTAGAGAAGAACATCGGGATAAAGCCAGGAATAATCAGGATCGAGGAGCCGCAGGCAACCAGGACGCCAACCGCAATCAGCTGACCGATAGTGCCCCACATAAAGCCCCAGACTACGGCGTTCGGCGCGAAGCTATAGATAGCCGCACAGTCAATCGCCAGAACCGCACCTGGGATCAGGCGCTGGGAGATACCGTTAAACGCTTCAGAGAGTTCCGCCACAAACATGCGCACGCCCTGAGTGATGATGAAGATCGCCACCGCAAAGGAGAAACCGGTTTGCAGGATGTAGACCGTCCAGTGCACTTTGCCCGCCATCGCCTGCACGGTGTCGATACCGAAGGAGAGCAGAATGGCACCAAAGAAGATGGTCATTACAATCGCCGTAGAGACGATGTTGTCGTGGAAAATATTCAGCCAGCCCGGCAATTTGAGGTCTTCAACGCTTTCCTCTTTTTTGCCGAGGAACGGCGCGACTTTATAGGCAATCCAGGAAGCAAACTGCTGCTGGTGACCGATGGAGAAACCGCAGCCGTCCGTCACTTCCTGGGTGGGCTTATACATCATGTTGGAAGTGATGCCCCAGTACAGGGAAACCAGTATCGCCGTGCAGATAATGGTGGTCCACATGGAATAGCCGAAGATATAGAAAGAGACCGCAATCAGCCCCGCCTGCTGGAACATGATGTGCCCGGTCAACATGATGGTGCGAATACCGGTAATGCGTCGCAATAAGACGTAACAAATATTCAGCGCCAGCGCGAGCAACACCGCGTAGCCTACCCAACTATACGCATCGCCCATCCGTTCGATCGTTGCCATCATCGAAGCATAGGTATCGGAAATCGCGCCGTTGATACCGTAAACCTCAGACATTTTCGCCACCACCGGTTTAAAGGTGCTGGTCAGAATGCCGGACCCGGCCTGTAGCAGCATAAAGCCAATGATGGTTTTGATCGTCCCTTTGATGATCACGCTGACGCTTTTGCGCAACAGGATATAGCCCAGGCAGGTCACAATACCCAGTAATAGCGGGGCATTGGTCATTACCTGATTAAAGAAAATGGTAAAGATGTTGTAGAGGATCTCCATAACGATCTCCGGCAGATAAGGTTGCTGAGTCACAGGCGCTCAGGATAATGTCCCTTCACTTTAATTTTCAAAAGTAATCATAACAGGATTAAATTTGATTAAATGTGACGTAGCGCGCAAATAATTAGCACACTTAATACATGGTTTACTTATAGGTAACTCATTTTTTCATTAAAATAAGTAAAATCATAAAGATGCCAACATTCACATGACGCCAGACAAGATTAAATCTTCTCCTGACTGCGTTCTCTCCTGCCAAAAAGTCAAAAAATAGCCCATTGCCTTCTTGAGAAAATAGTGTCAGGATTAATCAAAACAAATCACGTTTTGAACCATTTTGAACAAACATGAAGGTAAATGCGATGAGTAAAGTACAAAGCATCACGCGTGAATCATGGATTCTGAGCACGTTTCCGGAGTGGGGAAGCTGGCTGAACGAAGAGATTGAACAAGAGCAGGTCGCGCCGGGTACGTTCGCTATGTGGTGGCTGGGCTGTACCGGGATCTGGCTAAAATCTGAAGGCGGCACTAACGTATGCGTCGATTTCTGGTGCGGTACCGGTAAACAGAGCCACGGTAATCCGTTGATGAAAACCGGCCACCAGATGCAGCGTATGGCTGGCGTCAAAAAATTACAGCCTAACCTGCGCACCACGCCGTTTGTTCTCGATCCTTTCGCTATCCGTCAGATTGACGCCGTCCTGGCGACCCACGACCATAACGATCACATTGACGTCAATGTCGCGGCTGCCGTAATGCAGAATTGCGCCGATGATGTTCCGTTTATCGGCCCGCAGACCTGCGTGGATTTATGGGTTGGCTGGGGCGTGCCGAAAGAACGCTGCATCGTGGTAAAACCGGGCGATGTCGTAAAAGTGAAAGATATTGAAATTCACGCGCTTGATGCCTTTGACCGCACCGCATTAATCACCCTGCCCGCCGATCAGAAAGCCGCTGGCGTACTGCCGGACGGCATGGATGTACGCGCGGTTAACTATCTGTTTAAAACGCCGGGCGGCAATCTCTATCACAGCGGCGATTCTCACTATTCCAACTATTACGCGAAACACGGCAACGAACATCAAATTGATGTCGCGCTTGGTTCCTATGGCGAAAACCCGCGCGGTATTACGGACAAAATGACCAGCGCGGATATTCTACGCATGGCGGAGTCGCTGAACACCAAAGTGGTGATCCCGTTCCATCACGATATCTGGTCGAACTTCCAGGCCGATCCACAGGAGATCCGCGTGTTATGGGAAATGAAGAAAGATCGCCTGAAGTATGGTTTTAAACCGTTTATCTGGCAGGTTGGCGGCAAGTTTACCTGGCCGTTGGATAAAGACAATTTCGAATACCACTATCCGCGTGGTTTTGACGATTGCTTTACCATTGAACCCGATCTACCATTCAAATCCTTCCTGTGAGTCGATATCATGCCGGGATTACCCGGCATTTTTTCCATTTACTTTAGTATTTCCAGGCTATTTCAAATATCATCTTTTCAAATCAATTTGTATCGGAATAGCTCATGACTGAAGCACAAAGACATCAAATACTGCTGGATATGCTGGCACAGTTGGGCTTTGTTACCGTCGAAAACGTGATTGAGCGTCTGGGAATCTCCCCGGCGACGGCGCGCCGCGACATCAACAAGCTCGACGAAAGCGGAAAACTTAAAAAAGTGCGCAACGGCGCAGAGGCCATTACCCAACAGCGGCCCCGCTGGACGCCGATGAATCTGCACCAGGCGCAAAACCACGATGAAAAAGTACGCATCGCGAAAGCGGCGTCGCAGCTGGTAAACCCGGGTGAGAGCGTAGTGATTAACTGCGGCTCCACCGCTTTCCTGCTGGGGCGCGAAATGTGCGGGAAGCCGGTACAGATCATTACCAACTATCTGCCGCTGGCGAATTATCTGATCGATCAAGAGCATGACAGCGTGATTATCATGGGGGGTCAGTACAACAAAAGCCAGTCGATTACCCTAAGCCCGCAGGGAAGTGAAAACAGTCTCTATGCTGGCCACTGGATGTTTACCAGCGGAAAGGGCTTAACTGCGGATGGCCTGTACAAAACCGATATGCTAACCGCCATGGCGGAACAAAAAATGCTCAGCGTCGTCGGGAAACTGGTCGCGCTGGTCGATAGCAGTAAAATTGGCGAGCGCGCGGGAATGCTGTTCAGCCGCGCCGATCAGATCGCTATGCTGATTACCGGCAAAAATGCCAATCCGCAGGTTTTGCAACAGCTTGAAGCCCAGGGTGTAAGCATACTCCGCGTTTAAAGATGCTGTCGGAAAAACGCTACCGTCGCCGACAACGCTTCTGGCGTAATGCGATGCCGCACGCCTGCGGCCCATAAACAGGTCACATGCTTATCCAGCTTCGCCCCGGCGAGTGCCTGCTGGAGCCGGAAGGTTTCGATAGCAGGCACCACGTCATCCTCCTGACCATGCCACAACAGAAGCGGCCTGTCGGCCAGTCGCTCTAACTGGTGTGTGACTTCCCATTCACGTAGCGGCGCAATGATATTGTCGAATTCCGCCTGCTGTGCCGGGTTCTGCGGGGATAACGGCGGGAAAAGCGTCCGGGCGAGCCCGGTAAAATAGCCCGACCCCATTAAACTGGCCCCGCATTTTACCCCTCGGTGACGCGTCATAATGCCCAGCGCCGTCATACCGCCCATGGATGCGCCTCCCACCGCCAACCGCCCGTCAAGTAGCCAGTTTTCCGCCTGAATCGCCGCACGTAACGTCGTAAATTCCTGCATGTTTTGGTGCAGAATCTGCCAGAATCGGTGTATTCGTCCCTGTGAGTCGCCGCCGAAGCGAGCGCCATGCTCCGGCGCATCCGGCATGACTACCCGGAATCCTGCCTGTGCCAGGGCAACGGCAAAATAACTATAAACCAGGCTGGAGGAGGTGAAGCCATGATAGAACACCACACAGGGAAGCGGCACGGCGCGTTTCCCTTCCGGGAAGGCATGTAGTACGACGCCTCCGGCTAATTGTCGTGTTTCAATCGCTATCATTATTCTCTCCTTTTTATCCGGTATGCCACGGAGAAATACTTAACGCAAGTTTATGGATAGCGCAATAATTCATAATGTTTGAGAACTGGGTTACGCTTTCGCAACGTTTTCATTCGAAAATCGCGTGACAGGTAACACTTCGGGAACATTCCCCCTAAAGGGAAATCAATAAGGCATTACACTATGATTATCAGGAAACGAGATAGAGTTATGCGTCGGTTTGCTTCATTGATAGCAGCGCTGTTATTAAGCGCGTGTAGCGTGCTGCAGGGTACGCCGCAACCTGCGCCGCCTGTCGCCGATCACCCGCAGGAAATCCGTCGCGATCAAACGCAAGGACTACAGCGGATGGGGACCGTAAGCGCGCTGGTTCGGGGCTCCCCGGATGATGCAATAGATGAAATCAGAGCGAAAGCCGCCGCTGCGAAAGCCGATTATTACGTTATCTTAATGGTTGATGAAACGGTTGTAACCGGCCAGTGGTATTCACAAGCCATTTTGTATCGTCAATAACAGTAGATTGATTTTTAGTCAGTTTTACATTGCTTTGCGTCCCTATGCGTTTACCTGTGCACAATAAACAAACAGGTTTACCGTGATGGAGCGTCCTGTTAAATGCGGGGTATGTAATAAGGAGCTGACGATGAAACAAGAACTTGCCTTATCCTCACTGCTGCTTTCTGCCGGACTGGTGAGTACGACGGCACAGTCTGCCGAATTCGCCAGTGCTGACTGCGTAACGGGTCTGAATGAAATCGGCCTGATCTCGGTCAGTAATGTTGCAGGAAACCCACAGGATGTAGAGCGGATTATCGCCCTCAAAGCCGATGAACAGGGTGCGTCCTGGTACAGAATTATTCAAATGTATGAAGAACAACAGTCGGATAACTGGCGCGTACAGGCGATACTCTATGCCTGATGCCGCATGGCGACGCCAGCGTCTTATCCGGCCTGAAGGATGGCATGTACTACAGGCCAAACGTTACCGCAGTCCCCCGGTCGCCCTTAACAGTAAATCATTTTGCACCTGGGCAGGCAGCGGCATTTCGCCGCGTGTATCCAGCATCATCTGACACCACGCTTGCGCCAGCGGCGGCGAGGCATGACGCAGCATTTCCGCTCCGCATCCCAGCAAGAAAAGCTGCTGCGTAATCTCTCTGCCCATTGCTTCGTCCGGTTTGCGTAAACGTTGCTGTAGCTGACGTACCGCGCGGTCGTAATGGCGATCCTGGCCTTTGACTTCCGTAAAAACCTCACTCAATACGTCATAGACGCCGTGTTGTTTTGTCAGCACCCGAAGTACATCCAGACACATGATATTGCCGGAACCTTCCCAGATACTGTTCACCGGCATTTCACGGTACAGGCGCGGGAGTTCGCTCTCTTCGCAATACCCCATCCCGCCGAGAACCTCCATCGCCTCAGCCACAAAAGGGATTCCCTGCTTACAGATGGCGAATTTCGCCGCTGGCGTGAATAATCGCGCCCATAATGCCTCTTTCGCCTCGCGACGTTGCTCCCAGGCGCGCGCCAGCCGAAACAAAAGCGCCGTCTGCCCCTCCAGGCATAGCGCCATACGACTTAAGGTTTGTCGCATCAACGGTTGATCGATCAGCGGCTTACCAAAAGCCTGACGCTGATGAGCATGGTAAATGGCGACTGAAAATGCGCGCCGCATTAAGCCATGACTCCCGAGCGCGCAGTCAAGACGCGTCATACCGCCCATCTTTAAGATATGCCGAATCCCTTCGCCCTCTTCTCCCAGCCGCCAGCCGATAGCATCCTGAAACTCGACTTCGGCGCTGGCATTAGATCGATTACCGAGTTTATCTTTCAGGCGTTCAAGACGAACAGAGTTCCGTCGCCCGTCTGGTAGGAAACGCGGCACAAAGAAACAGGATAGTCCTCCTTTTGCCTGCGCCAGCACGAGGTGCGCATCGCTTTGCGGCACAGAGAAAAACCATTTATGTCCCACCAGCCGATATGAATCATCCGCCAGCCGCTCCGCGTGGGTCGTATTACTGAGTACGTCAGATCCGCCCTGCTTTTCCGTCATTCCCATGCCGATGAGCAGGCCCCGTTTTTGCCCGCCCGGCAGCAAATGCGAATCGTAGCGATCGCTGCGCAGCGGCGCCAGCCAGTCATGGAAAGTGGTGGGAAGCATCTGCAATAGCAACGGTGTCGCGGCAAAGGTCATCGTGACAGGACAGAGTGTTCCCGCTTCTACCTGAGCATGTAATACAAAACGCGCCGCCCGGACGACAAAACTTCCCGCCCTTGCCTCTTCCTCCCAGGCCAGGTTATGTACCCGATTAGCGCAAAGTCCCTGCATCAACAGGTGCCAGGCGGGATGAAAGCGAACGTCATCCAGACGCTGTCCCTGGGGATCGTAACGCAGCAACTCAGGAGGATGCGCGTTCGCCAGACGACCCAGCTCCAGTGATTCCGCCGTTCCCAGTTGTTGGCCAATGCTGGCGAGAAGATCGCTATCCCATCCCGCGCCTTCCCGGGAAACCGCTTCACACAGCGCGCCATCAGACAGGAATAAGTTACTGTTATTGAGCGGAGCAGGTTGATTAAAGACGGTATGTGTTTGCCAGGACATGGTGTCTCCCTCCTTCAATAGCGCTGAAGTCAAGTATGGTCATGACTGCGCCATTGACGCCGGAGCAAGATCACAAAAGTATGATTAACCGGCAATATAATGTGGGACGAAACGGGAAGTGTCTTTGGTAATTAGCGTATTGTCCTCGCGAATCCCCATCCCGGAGGCTTCATCGTCAATGATCCAACTGCCAATCAGCGTATAGCTATCGCCAAAGCGCGGCAAAGGCTGAAACGCCTGGTAAATCATCGGCTCGTCAGCGTAGTCGCCGTCGGCATGATCGATAACATTTTGCCGCTCGTCGAAAATCGTGACGTTGCCGCCTTCACGTGAATAAATAGGCTTCCGCACGCTGCTTTCGCCTGGCGCTGCGAGCGATTTTTCGCCCTCAAACCAGGCCGGCAGAAGATTCGGATGGCCAGGGAAAAAGCGCCACAATAACGGCAACAGCCCTTTGTTACTCAGAATACTTTTCCACAATGGCTCAATCCATTGCTCACGACGTTTTCGCAACAGCGGGCCGTTGTCATCGCGCATCATCCATTCCAGCGGGTAGAGCTTAAAGGCGCGGCGAATCACGTTATCGTCCAGATCGGTCAGCACGCCGCCTACGCCAAGCCCCAGTTCTTCAATATAGATAAATCGCGTTTCCTGCCCCGCCTGCTGCGCGCAATCCTGAAAGTACAGCACCGTCGTGCGATCTTCGTCGGTATCTTCACAACAGCAAAAGTAGAGCGGTTCCCGACTGTACAGCTCGCTGAAGCGGGCGATCAGCCGCTCCTGTATCGCGTTGTATTGATCGGCATCACGCGGGATGGCGCCGCTACGACGGGCATCCTCCAGCCATAGCCATTGAAAGTAGGAGGACTCATAGAGCGACGTCGGCGTATCCGCATTGTATTCCAGCAATTTAACCGGATCTTTGCCGCACCAGACGAAATCCATCCGCCCGTAAAGCGAAGGATCGCGGCTGCGCCAACTTTCGGCGATGACATCCCAGTACAATGGCGGGATCGCCAGCTGCTGCATGATCTGCTCATCCCGGACGGCCCGCTCGACAATCTCCAGACACATCTGATGAAGCTCTGCGGTCGGTTTTTCGATCTGTTCTTCAATTTGCCGTAATGTAAAACGGTAGGCCCGGCTTTCATCCCAGTAAATTTCGTTATCGATAACATGAAAGTCAAAACCGTGATCGCAGGCGATCTTATCCAGATCCCGACGTATCGGTACGTTGTGTCGTAGCATGGTTAGCCTCCCCAGTGCCCGCGGGCGCTGGAAGAACGGCCATAGCCGCCGCGGGAGACGGTGGACGCTTTCCGTGTGATATAACCAGGGCTGGTCACGGTATCGCTTTTCCCTGTGCCGCTGCGCCACGCATAGTCGCCGGATGTGGTGCGCCAGACGGGACGGGAGACGTAAGATGAACCGCCGCTGCTATAGATGTATTGTTCATCACGGTTCTGACGAATCGCGCGGCTGAGTAAAAAGCCGCTTAATACCGGAACCCAGCTCCGCTCGGTGATATCAAAGTAGCAATCGCCAAACTGCGACTGACAGCGCTCCTGCGTCAATTGCTTAGGCACATTAGCGTAAAATTCTGTTTTCGCATTATTCCAGCCGTCAGCGCAAACGCTGGCGCTATTGCCATCGTCAATACAGTCGTTCACCGTGGCGTAAAACGTCCCATCGCCGTCGTTGTCACTATTGCTGCCGTCACCGTACCCTTTCAGGAGAAAAAAGGCCGCTCCGCCCATAATCGCCAGCGTCAGGTATTTTGGCGTGTAGCGATTTCGTTGCCGCTCAAAGGGATTGACCGGTTCGGCTATCCGTCTTATTGCCGAATGGCCTACGCCGGATGTGCTTCTGGATTTTCGTTTTTTTGCCATGATCTTCCGTTACCATGTCATACAGGCAGCGTTAAAAATACCGCCAGCCAGCGCTGCGGTTCCCATAAATAGCCCCGCCGCCACGTTGTGATGAATAATTTTTTCGCTCAGCGTAGGCATGTATAACCTTACGCAACCATAAATCAGCAGTTGAATCACCAGCGCAATGCCGCCCCAGGCAAAATAGTCCGGGATACTGACCGAGTTTATCGCCGCGCTGGATAAGGGGATGACATAACCCAGCAACGTACCACTAAAGGCCAGCGATGCCGCAGTATTGTTATTTTTTATCAACTGCCATTCATTATGCGGCGTTATCTTTGAGTAAATAAAAAGAAATACAATGACCATTGCCGCGCCAATAAAAAAATAGGCGCAGAAAGCCAGTAATGCGTCCAGTATATGCATAATTTCCCTGTATGTGCTTAACCAATAACCGTCAGTGAAGTGAGCGGGATATCCACGCCGAGGGCGCGTGAAAACACCCATTCAGGCTCACCGCGCTCATTAAATGATTCTTCCCCGTTCAATAGAAGATACTCCCAGGCGTCATCCGTCACCTGGCGCTGGAAGCCCATCGTAAAATTGTGAACGTCCCATTTCTCTGCCTGCTGATTTTCAACCTTTTCCAGCATGTAGACAGGTTCAATATTGCCCGGCTCTTCATGGTTAAAAAAGCGCTGCCAGCGCCGTTCTTGCCAGTTGAGCGTCATCGGCCCTATTGCCGCTGGCGCAATGGCTGAACGCCAGTGACGTTCCTCGTTAATACCGAAACTTTCCTCATATACAAAAAGTTTGATGTCATCAATGTCGTCAACATCCGTGCCGCCAGTGGTGTTAATTTGTAGAAACTCATCGCCAGAGGTGTAGTAGCGAAAAATCTGACTGCCGCCGCCTAAATCTATGCGACTCGCTGCCGCGACAGTGTATTTTTCACCCGGTAGCGCCACCAGCAACGACGACTCCAGTAGCCGAAATGCCAGCGTATCCAGCGTGAAACCGGCGTTAAGATGTAATTCTAATGGTCCGCGAATCGGCGCTGGCGCGCTTGTTTTACCGAGCAAACGCTGAAAAAATTGCATCATAGGGGAACCTCTATCTCTTGCCATGCGACCTCTTCAGCCAGAATGCGATTGTCGTTGGGCATAATGCCATTTGAGATCGCGCATTCATGTGCCGTCTCGTATGAAAGCGACGAAGCTCAGCACGGTAGAGCGCTTTCGCGCTACCGATAACAAAGCAGATACTGCCCGATAAACAGGCCCAGCAAAGCGGGCCAGGTCAGTCTGGACAAATGACGCTGGCAGGTTTTGACCATCCACGTAAAGAGCATTATTCGCCTTGTTGACGCTGTAAACGCGCCAACACATCCTGAGCATTGCTTTTATTAGTTGCGCCAATACCCGCCTGCGCCAGTTTTTCATCCAGGTCGCGTCCATCGGCGACTTTTTCCAGCTGCGCGGCGGCATCCAGCCGGGCCTGGCGTTCAGCCTGACGCGTTTGTAAACGTTTAAGCGACTCCGCCGCCGTAGACACATTCGACGCGGCTCCGACGGTCGAAGTCGTCACCGCCTGCTGCGCGCGCTGCATGGCTTCTGTCGCCTTAACCACTTCAAGTTGCTGCTCAAACTGCGCAATCCGCTGGCCTGTCGCCGTTACGGCCTTCTCCACCGCATCACGAGAGGCTTCCAGATTAGTCAGCACCTGTTCTTCGGCAAGAATGGCATTTTCCAGACGGGCTATTTCTTCCGCCACTTCGTTGAGTAAAGCGGCGTCGACATTCTTACTCATTGCCGCCAACGCCCGCGTTTCAAGGCTGACTTTACGCGCACGTAAATCATTCAGCTTGTCATGGCTTAGCTTCACCCGCGCCAATAAATCCACTCTGGATTTACCCGCTTTATCCAGCTCGGCTTTTGCGTCGCGAATATGCTGCTCCAGCATACGTACACCCTGTGCTTCATCAATGGCCTCTTCTGCCTGAGCAACGAATGATTTACCTAACGTGAACAAACTTTTTAAAATTCCCATGTAAGCCGCCTGTATTATTCCTGTGAATAGACTTGTGTTATTTCAGCGATATCCAACGCATTTTCTACAAGCGTGGTGATTTCCAGCGTCACGTCGGCAAGCGACGAATTTAACGACAACGCGCCAAAAGCGACATAATATTCCTCCTGTTTTACCTGGGTAATACAGACCGAAGACAGCGGTAAAACCTTCTGATTTCTCAGTAAGAAAAGATTAAATTCCGCGGTATCTCTAATCGTATTTACCGGACAGATATAAGTCTCGATAACTATTTGTTGCGAGGTAAATAAAACCGCCAGTGGTAAATCGCCATAATCATTCATTTTTATTATTAATGAAGATTCATTATTTTCTATATCAATATCTAATTCGGCGATGTTGTTTAATGCATCCGCCAGCGTCCGTGGAGTCCATGCCATATTTTTATCTCTATCTCATTTTTATAAATAAAAGAAATTACAGGGTAGGTTTTTCTTTTTATATTACCAGCCAGAGATAAAAAAAAACCATCCGATTATGGATGGTTTTTTCTTAAAAAATACTATTAGCGTCAGGTTCGCTGGCGAACGGCTTCAAACAGACAAATCCCGGTCGCAACAGAGACATTCAGCGACGACACGCTACCGGCCATAGGAATGCTGATCAGCTCATCGCAGTGCTCACGGGTCAGACGACGCATACCTTCACCTTCTGCGCCCATGACCAGCGCCATGCGGCCAGGCATTTTGCTCTGATACAGCGTATGGTCAGCCTCGCCCGCCGTTCCGACAATCCAGATATTCTCTTCCTGCAACATGCGCATCGTGCGCGCCAGGTTGGTGACACGGATCAATGGCACGCTTTCTGCTGCGCCGCAGGCGACTTTCTTCGCCGTCGCGTTAAGTTGCGCGGAGCGGTCTTTCGGCACGATTACCGCATGTACGCCTGCGGCATCGGCGCTGCGCAGACAGGCGCCAAGATTATGCGGATCGGTGACGCCATCGAGGATCAACAAAAAGGGGCGATCGTGTAATGCGATCAGATCCGGCAGATCGTTTTCCTGATACTGCCGGCCTGGTTTCACACGAGCGATAATGCCCTGATGCACGGCACCGTCGCTTTTCTCGTCGAGATATTGGCGGTTTGCCAGCTGGATAACCACGCCCTGGGACTCAAGGGCGTGAATCAGCGGCAACAGACGTTTATCTTCACGGCCTTTTAAAATAAAGACTTCCTGAAAACGTTCAGGGGCGCGCTCCAGCAGGGCCTGCACTGCGTGGATGCCGTAAATCATTTCGCTCATTAATGTACTCATTGTTTACGTTTTGCCGGGGGCGCTACGCTTGCCCGGCCTACAGATAATTCACCCTCTTCTGTTTGAAGAGGGTATTGCTCACTCTGCCGCTTTTTTCTTCGCCGCACGCTTCGCTTTGGTCGCTGCGGCTATTTTCTGCGTTTTAGCCGATGGCTTTTTTGCTTTTCTCGCGTCTTTTTTCGCTGCTTTCGGCTTCGCTTTTTTCTCGCCGCGGAAGGCGCTATCAGGCTCGAAGTTAACTTTTTTACCTACCTGACGACGTTTACCGGCGTTTTTACTTTCACCTTTTTTCGCTTTTTCACGCGCCGTTTTGCCGACGTTACGCGGTGCGCGCTCGCTGGAAATCAAGCTAAAGTCAATTTTCCGTTCGTCCATATTCACCGCTTCGACGCGTACCTCGACCCGGTCGCCCAGGCGATATGTCTGCCCGCCGGATTCGCCAATCAGACGTTGCCCTACCTGATCGAAGCGATAGTAATCATTATCCAGTGAGGAAACGTGTACCAGCCCATCGATAAACAGTTCATCAAGACGGACAAAGAAGCCGAAACCGGTGACGCTGGCAATCACGCCCTTAAAGACGTTGCCTACCTGATCCAGCATAAAGTCACATTTCAGCCAGTCGGAGACATCACGCGTCGCTTCATCAGCGCGGCGTTCCGCCATCGAACAGTGCTGGCCGAGCTGCAACATCTCTTCCATCGAGTAGTGATAACCGCCCGTTTCTGTGGTGTTGCCCTTGTTCCCTTGCTCTTTAGCCAGCAGGTACTTAATGGCGCGGTGCAAAGAAAGATCCGGATAGCGGCGAATCGGCGAGGTAAAGTGCGCATAAGACTGCAACGCCAGGCCAAAGTGCCCGCGGTTTTCCGGATCGTAAATCGCCTGCTTCATTGAACGCAGCAGCATAGTTTGCAGCATTTCGGCGTCCGGCCTGTCGGCAATCGATTCAAGCAGTTCGGCATAATCGCGCGGTTCCGGTTTATTTCCGCCCGGCAGCTCCAACCCCAGCTCCGCCAGTACGGAGCGGAATGAGGTGATCGCTTCGGTGGTGGGCTTATCATGAATACGGAATAGCGCCGGCTCTTTAGCTTTTTCGACAAAGCGCGCCGCCGAGATATTCGCCATGATCATGCACTCTTCGATAAGCTTATGCGCGTCATTACGCTGGGTCTGTTCGATACGCTCAATGCGACGTTCGGCGTTAAAGATAAACTTCGCCTCTTCGCTCTCAAACGAGATCCCCCCCGCGCTCTTCACGCGCTTTATCCAGCACTTTGTAGAGGTTGTGCAGCTCTTCAATATGCTTCACCAGCGGCGCATATTGTTCACGCAGATCCTGATCGCCCTGCAGCATATGCCAGACTTTGGTATAGGTCAGACGCGCATGGGAGCTCATCACCGCTTCATAGAATTTGTAGCCGGTCAGCCGACCTTTCGCCGAGATGGTCATTTCACAGACCATACACAGCCTGTCAACCTGCGGGTTTAGCGAACACAGACCGTTGGAGAGCACCTCCGGCAACATTGGGACAACCTGTGACGGGAAGTAAACCGACGTGCCGCGATTGCGCGCCTCGCGATCCAGCGGCGTTGGCGGCCGTACATAATAGCTCACATCAGCAATAGCGACCCACAAACGCCAGCCGCCGCCGCGTTTTTTCTCACAGTAAACCGCGTCGTCAAAGTCACGGGCATCTTCGCCATCAATAGTGACCAGCGGCAAATCGCGCAGATCGACACGACCGACTTTCGCCTCTTCCGGCACCTCTTCTTTCAGCCCGGCGACCTGCTGCTCTACCGCCTGCGGCCAGATGTAAGGTATTTCATGGGTACGCAGCGCCATATCAACCGCCATACCGGTGCCCATATTGTCGCCCAGCACTTCGACGATTTTCCCTACCGCTTTAGTACGGCGAGTTGGACGTTGGGTCAGTTCAACCACGACCACGAACCCCATCCGCGCGCCCATGACGTCTTCTGGCGGGATAAGAATGTCGAAGCTGAGACGGCTGTCGTCCGGCACCACAAAGCCGACGCCCGCATCGGTGAAATAACGCCCGACTATCTGACTGGTTTTCGGTACCAGTACACGGACGATACGCGCTTCGCGGCGACCTTTACGATCGGCGCCCAGCGGCTGCGCCAGCACCTGATCGCCATGAATACAGGTTTTCATCTGCTCGCTGGAAAGATACAGATCGTCTTTGCGGCCTTCGACACGTAAGAAACCGTAACCGTCACGATGACCGATCACGGTGCCTTTCAGCAGGTCGAGGCGTTCCGGCAGCGCATAGCACTGGCGGCGGGTAAAGACCAGTTGTCCGTCGCGCTCCATCGCGCGCAGGCGGCGACGCAAGGCTTCAAGCTGCTCTTCGCCTTCAATATTCAGTTCTACGGCCAGTTCTTCGCGACTGGCCGGTTTTTCACGTTTCGTTAAATGTTCGAGGATAAATTCCCGGCTCGGGATAGGATTCGCGTATTTTTCTGCTTCGCGTTCCTGGAAAGGATCTTGTGACATTGAGGTTCCTCCATTGTCATCTCTAATGAAGTTTACTTCACTCCACCAGTAATAATTTATAAAGCGGTTGATTCTCTTCAACCAAATCGGCAAGCGTGTAGTTATCCAGCTCCTTGAGAAAACTCTGCACGGCCTTAGAAAGCGCCTGTTTCAGACGACAGGCAGGGGTGATGTGGCAAAATTCGCTGCTACAGTTGACCAGTGATAAGGGTTCCAGCTCACGCACCACATCGCCAATACAAATAGTATTAGCCGGTTTACCCAGGCGGATACCGCCATTTTTTCCCCGAACGGCGGTGACAAAGCCCGCCCGGCTAAGCTGATTGATAATTTTGACCATATGATTACGGGACACGCCGTAGACTTCTGTCACCTCAGAAATGCTGGTCATTCGTCCATCTGGTAACGACGCCATATAGATTAGCGCACGTAAGCCGTAATCGGTGAAACTCGTTAACTGCACATCAACCTCAGGAAAAGGGAAAACGGGAAAAATACATTTATATTGATGATAAACCAGCCACAAGCTGTGTCGCTAATTTATTTCAGTTCGGGGAAGGAAAAAAGCGAGGATTTAACACTGTGTCGGATAGCGTAATGGCTTACCCGACACAGCAATGTATCACACTGTTAGCCCGGCAAGCAAAATATCTGCCAGGCGTACCAGATTTACGCGTCGAACGGGTCGCGCAGAATCATCGTCTCAGTACGATCGGGGCCGGTAGAAATAATATCAATCGGCACGCCGGTCAGTTCTTCAATACGCTTGATGTAGTTCAGTGCCGCCTGCGGCAGACCGCTACGATCTTTCACGCCGAAGGTGGATTCAGACCAGCCCGGCATGGTTTCGTAAATCGGCTCTACACCTTTCCAGTCGTCAGCTGCCAGCGGAGTGGTAGTCACTTCGCGGCCATCCGGCATACGATAAGCCACGCAGAGTTTCACCTCTTTCAGGCCATCCAGCACGTCCAGTTTGGTCAGGCAGAAGCCAGACAGGGAGTTCAGCTGTACCGCACGACGAACGGCAACGGTGTCCAGCCAGCCGGTACGACGACGACGGCCGGTAGTGGCGCCGTATTCGTTACCCTGCTTGCAGAGGAACTCGCCGGTTTCATCAAACAGTTCAGTCGGGAACGGACCTGCACCTACACGAGTGGAGTAAGCTTTGAGGATACCCAGAACGTAATCAACATAACGCGGGCCCAGGCCGGAACCGGTCGCCACGCCACCTGCTGTGGTGTTAGAAGAAGTTACGTACGGATAAGTACCGTGGTCGATATCCAGCAGGGTACCCTGCGCACCTTCAAACATGACGAAATCGCCACGCTGACGCGCCTGGTCGAGCAGGTCCGAAACGTCAACAACCATAGAAGTCAGGATGTCGGCAACAGCCATCGTATCATCCAGAACTTTCTGGTAATCAACCGCTTCAACTTTGTAGTAGTTAACCAACTGGAAGTTGTGATATTCCATCACTTCTTTCAGTTTTTCAGCGAAGGTTTCTTTGTCGAAAAGGTCACCAACACGCAGACCGCGACGTGCCACTTTATCTTCATAAGCAGGCCCGATTCCACGCCCGGTGGTGCCGATCGCTTTCGCGCCACGCGCTTTCTCACGCGCGTTATCCAGCGCAACGTGATAATCAAGGATCAGCGGACAGGCTTCAGACAGCAGCAGACGCTCACGAACGGGGATGCCACGGTCTTCCAGTTCTTTCATCTCTTTCATCAGCGCGCTCGGAGACAGCACAACACCGTTACCGATGATGCTGGTTACATTCTCGCGAAGAATACCTGATGGAATAAGATGGAGAACGGTTTTTTCACCGTTGATTACGAGAGTATGGCCTGCGTTGTGACCGCCCTGGTAGCGTACAACATATTTAGCCCGTTCAGTCAGAAGATCGACGATCTTTCCTTTACCTTCGTCACCCCATTGGGTGCCCAGTACGACGACGTTGTTACCCATTTTTCAAAATCACCGTTTGCTTAAAAATGGATTCTACCATCGCTTTTTCAGATATACAGCACTTTTTGCACTCAATCTGCGGCAAATCCGACCACTTTTTGCTCAGCCAATCGTTTTCCTCAACATGTAGTAGACCACAACTCCCGCGACCACAAGTCCGCCGCCAAAACGACGTAAAACATTTTCCGGCAGTTGCGCCAGTGCCGAAACCATTTTTTTCCATGCGCCGGGATACAGCATCGGTCCCAGCCCTTCGAGGACTAATACCAGAGCAAGCGCCAACCAGATTGTTGAATTCATTTATCGCCCTTATAAAAGAAAACCACCGGCATCCTTTGGATGCGGTGGTTTTGCTGGTCTAAAACCGCTGACGCTATTTTAGCGTGTCGTCGAACTCGGTGTCTTCATGTAGCGGAAGAAATCGCTGTCCGGGCTCAGTACCATCACGTCCTGATTACCTTCGAAGCTCTTCTCGTAAGCGCGCAGACTACGAATGAACGCGTAGAAATCAGGGTCCTGACTGAACGCGTCGGCAAACAGCTTCGCGGCTTCAGCATCACCTTCACCACGCATGATACGCCCCTGGCGCTCGGCTTCCGCCAGAGTTTTCGTCACCTCATAGTCAGCAGCCGCACGCAGTTTTTCCGCTTCTTCCTGACCTTGTGAGCGATGACGACGCGCGACCGCTTCACGCTCGGCGCGCATACGGTTGTAAATCGCCTCAGAAACCTCGGTCGGCAGGTTGATCTGCTTAATACGCACATCGACCACTTCGATACCCAACGCCGCCATACTGTTCGGGTTGATGACCGGCACTTTACCTTTGGTTTCCGCCGTGACGCGTTCCGCCGCTTCGGCAATCGCGTCATCCGCCGCCGGGGTCGCTACTTCATCATCGGTACCGGCTGAACCGGAGTTCAGCGCGTCGCGCACTTCCAGAGTCAGACGACCACGAGAATCGGTCACGATGTCTTTTACGTCCAGGCGACCAATCTCAGAACGCAAACGGTCCGAGAATTTACGTTTTAACAGCACTTCGGCTTGCGAAATATCGCCGCCGCCGGTCGCCAGATAGTAACGGCTAAAGTCGCTGATACGCCATTTGATGTAGGAGTCGACAATCAGGTCTTTCTTCTCTTTAGTCACAAAGCGATCGGCCTGGTTATCCATCGTCTGGATACGCGCATCAAGCATTTTCACTGATTCAATAAACGGGATCTTAAAGTGCAGACCCGGCGCGTAAACCAGCGGTTTGTTCTCATCGTCACGCAGAACTTTACCAAAACGCAGCGTAATGCCGCGCTCGCCCTCTTTGACCACAAAGACGGACATGTAGAGCACTACCAGCACGATGATGATAATCGCAATAACTGACTTACGCATCGTTATTCCCCCTGACGCTGGTAGTCGTTACGCTGCGCATTCGCGCGGCGTTGGTCCATAATATCGCCCTGATTTGAGGACGACGTGTTGCTTGCTCCGCTGGCGTTAGACTTTGTGGACGGCGGCAGGCGCAGCAGGTTGCTGGCGCTATTGTCGCTCTTTGCCGCCGGCGCATTCCCGCCTTTCAGCATCTGATCTAACGGCAGCACCATTAAATTACCGCTCTTGTCGTTAACCAGTACTTTACGGGTATGGCTCAGCACTTTTTCCATCGTTTCAATATACAGACGCTCGCGCGTAATCTGCGGCGCGGCTTTATATTCCGGCAAAATCTTCGCAAACCGGGCGACTTCACCCTGCGCTTCCAGGATAGTCTGGGTTTTATAGGCGCGTGCCTCTTCCAGAATACGCTGCGCCTGACCGTTGGCGCGCGGCTGAACTTCGTTGGTATACGCTTCCGCTTCACGAATGTACTGCTGCTCGTTTTCACGTGCGGCAATCGCGTCGTCAAAGGCGGCTTTCACCTCTTCCGGCGGGCGCGCAGCCTGGAAGTTCACGTCCAGCAGGGTAATCCCCATGTTGTACGGTTTGATAGTCTCTTCCAGCTCGCGTTGGGTATCGCTACGAATAACGGTACGGCCTTCGGTCAGGATGCGATCCATCGTGTATTTACCAATGACGCCACGCAGCGCGCTGTCGGTGGCCTGACGCAGGCTATCGTCCGGGCTGGTCACGCTAAACAGATATTTCTGCGGATCGGTGACGCGGTATTGCACGTTCATTTCAACGCGCACGACGTTTTCATCAGACGTCAGCATCACGCCTGACGCCGCCAGTTCGCGCACCGCTTCGACGTTCACCGGCGTGACGTCGTCAATAAATGTCGGCTTCCAGTTCAGACCTGGCTCTACCAGATGGCTGAATTTACCAAAACGCGTCACAACGCCACGCTCGGCTTCTTTAATGGTATAAAAACCGCTGGCCGCCCAGATAATGACTACTGCCGCCGCGGCGATGGCGACAATACGGCCTCCCAGTTGCGGACGCGGGCCTTGCGATGAGCTACCGCCGCCGGAACCGGTGCCTTTACCGCCCCCAAAACCACCGAGTTTTTTACTCAGCTTACGGAAGATATCATCCAGATCGGGAGGTCCCTGATCGCGGCCACCTTTGTTTCCATTTCCCCCAGAGTTGCTGCCAGGTTTGCTGCTTCCCCACGGGTCGCGGTCCTGTCCGTTATTACCGGGCTGATTCCACGCCATGTTTGTGCTCCATATTTGTTATGCGGTGATCCCCGTTGTCTTTCGACCTCAGAGGATAAAGCGAAATTACTCCATGCTTCAGACGAACCGCCGTTACAGACATCATCTTTCAGGCTGCGTCTTGAGTGGCGGCTTTTTTACCCCAGGTCACTTAGTTGTGAGCTCCTGAGATTCTCTCAGCTACCGCCTCAATACGACCTGAATGACTTCGCGTCTAGATCACGTATTCGATCAACGCCGGTTCTTGTTTACAGAGGCGACGCCAGTCGACAATCGGCATTCGTACCTGCAGACTGACGCTACCGTCTTCCTCCATCCACTCTTTTTCTATTGCCTGAAGCTGATAAAACCGGCTTCTCAGACGCCCTTCCTGCGGCGGCAAACGCAGCGTATGCTGCGCCACCTCGCCGGAAAGACGCTCCGTCAAAGCCTGAAAAAGCTGTGGTATCCCCACGCCGCTTTGCGCTGAAAGCCAAACGCGGATGGGTTTATTCTCTTCATCTCTGTCGATACGCGGTTCAAAGTCGTCCAGCATATCGATTTTGTTCATCACCATTAAGGTGGGGATTTCGTGAGCGTCAATCTCTTCGAGAACGGTGTTTACCGCCTCGATGTTTTCCTGCACACGAACATCCGCCGCATCGACCACATGCAGCAGCAGCGTCGCCTGACGCGTCTCCTGCAGGGTAGCTTTAAAGGCAGCCACCAGATCGTGCGGTAAATGGCGGATAAAGCCTACCGTATCCGCCAGAACGGTTTCACCGACATCCGCTACATCAATACGACGTAACGTGGGGTCCAGCGTCGCAAATAGCTGATCTGCCGCATAGACCCGCGCTTCAGTGATCTGATTAAAAAGGGTGGATTTTCCGGCGTTGGTATAGCCCACCAGCGATACCGTCGGAACGTCGGCCTTGATGCGCGACTGCCGCCCCTGCTCACGTTGCTTCTCAACTTTCTCCAGGCGCGACTGAATCTGCACAATGCGATTACGCAGTAAACGACGGTCGGTTTCGAGCTGGGTTTCACCCGGACCGCGCAAACCAATCCCGCCTTTCTGACGTTCAAGGTGGGTCCAGCCACGCACCAGACGCGTAGCCAGATGGCGTAGCTGCGCCAGCTCAACCTGCAACTTACCTTCATGGGTACGCGCACGTTGGGCAAAAATATCTAAGATAAGACCGGTGCGATCGATAACCCGGCACTCGCACAAACGCTCCAGGTTCCGCTCCTGGGCTGGACTCAATGCATGATCAAACAATACGACCGCTGCGCCAGTCGCTTTCACGGCTTCCGCAATTTCAACTGCCTTACCTTCACCTACAAAGTACTTCGGGTGCGGTGCTTTACGGCTACCGGTAATCACCTGCATTGCTTCGACACCGGCGGAAGAGACCAGAGATTCAAACTCCTGGAGGTCTTCCATATCTTTGTCTTGCGAAAAATAGATGTGTACCAGTACCGCCTGCTCACCGGCATCATAACGGTCAAACAAGCGTAAACCCTCTTAATAACCAGCGGGGGCGATTATCCGACGCCCCCGACATGGATAAACAGCGCGTGAACTTATTCAGTCTCTTCGCTGTCCTGTTGCGCAGTAGAACCCTGCGCGTTGCTACCGTGATGGTAGTTATTGCTGGCGCCGCCACCGGCATTGTTGCTGTGATGGGAAACCGGGCGAGACGGGACAACAGTAGAAATCGCGTGCTTATAAACCATCTGGCTGACCGTGTTTTTCAACAGGATCACGAACTGATCAAAGGACTCGATTTGACCTTGCAGCTTAATACCATTCACCAAATAAATAGAAACTGGAACACGTTCCCGACGCAATGCGTTCAGGAACGGATCTTGTAAAGATTGCCCCTTAGCCATTCTCTTTTCCTTATATGCTTATTTGTACTTTGAACCTTTCGATTCTGAAAAATTGCGCACGATACGTCTCAATTGTACACATTCAGTCTGCGATAGCACCAACAACCTGTAATACTTCTTTTCGCGCCCGATCGGGATTCTCACTGTCAAGCCAGCGCCCCCCTTCCCAACCGCGCAACCAGGTCATCTGGCGCTTCGCCAACTGTCTTGTGGCGCAAACACCTCTATAAACCATTTCATCATATGAGATTTCGCCCTCAATGTATGACCACATCTGGCGGTATCCCACACAACGGATGGAAGGCAAGTCCGTATGCAAATCTCCTCGGGCAAAAAGCGCCCGGACTTCTGCTTCAAAACCTGAAGCCAACATCTGATGAAAACGCAGTTCAATGCGCTGATGGAGCAGTTCACGGCTCGCCGGGGCGATAGCGAACTGATGCACCTGGTACGGTAGCGCGTCTCCTGACGTTTGCGTTAGCTCCGTTAAAGTTTTACCCGAAATGAAAAAAACTTCCAGTGCCCGAGAAAGTCTTTGCGGATCATTTGGATGAATTCGCGCGGCGGCAACCGGATCTATCTCCTGAAGTTGCTGATGCAACGCCTCCCATCCAAGCTCCGCTGCTTGCTGCTCTATCCGGGATCTGACTTCCGGATCTGCTGAAGGCAGCGGCGATAACCCTTCCAGCAATGCCTTAAAATACAGCATGGTACCGCCCACTAACAGCGGGATACGCCCCGCAGAGGTGATCTCCGCCATTTGCGCTAACGCGTCGCGGCGAAAATCCGCCGCCGAATACGCCTGCGACGGGTCGCGTATATCCAGCAGTCGATGCGGCGCCGCTTTCAGCTCATCGGCATTCGGCTTAGCCGTGCCAATATCCATTCCCCGATAAATGAGGGCGGAATCAACGCTTATCAACTCTACTGGCAAAACTTTACGCAGTTCTATCGCCAGCGCCGTTTTGCCGGAGGCCGTCGGCCCCATCAAAAATATCGCCTTAGGCAGGCTCGCCTTGCTTACATCATTCATGCTTCAGGGCGTTCATCGCCGAATGTAAATCAACAGGTTGTAACAGGCCACCCGGCGGCGCTTTTACCAGCTGCGGACATAGCCGCTCAACATCCGCCAGCAGCGATATGGCCTGCGCCATCGACCACTGCGGATGTTCGCTCTGCACATTACGCGCTATCCATTGTGCAATATTGACCGTTGCAAATGTGGTCTGTTGCGCCAGGTAGCCTATCAGTTCAGGAATCAAGATTTGTAAATTTTGTTGTCGTAAGGGTAAAGGCACCGCCCGAATGGTCACATGCTGCGCATCTGACTGAAATTCAATACCCAATTCTCCCAACAAAGATTGGGCTTTTTGCAGTGCGGCTTTTTCATCGGCGCTCACTTTTAAACGCAGCGGAATCAGCAACGGCTGCGCGCAAACCGGACTTTGACCCGGTGTAAGCTGCGCCTGACGCAGCCAACGCTCCGCAACCGGCAGCGACAAGAGCTGGATAGTCCCCGCGTGTTCCAGCAACGCGCAGTCACCGCAGACTATCGTCAGTACGCGACCGAAACTCTGGCTATGTCCGTCAAGCGCAGGCGCAACCGCCTCCGGCGCGGGGCTCGTCGTCGGCGTCTGTAAAAGCGCGCGATAAACCTCGCCCTGCTGCTTCTGATAACCTGGCTGCGCGTGCGGCCAACCACCAGCGGTCTGACGCCCGCCGTTACCGCCCGATGCGCCGCCGGAATAACGCGGTGTCGCGGGCTCGCGCGCCGTAGTTGGCTCGGCGGGTACAGCAAAATGGTTGCGCCCGGCGGCGATACGGTTTTCCGGGACATGCCGCGGCGCTGGCGCAATCTCCTCCAGCGGCAGCGTCGTTTCCGTCTGCTGTTGTAGAACGCTCAGCACCCCTTGATAGATGAAGTCGTGCACCAGCCGGGATTGATGAAAACGCACTTCGTGCTTGGCGGGATGAACATTGACATCCACCTGATGCGGGTCAATCTCCAGATACAACACAAACGCAGGCTGTTGGTCCGCGCCCAGTTTATCTTCACAGGCCTGGCGAATGGCATGGTTGATCAAGCGGTCGCGCATCATGCGGCCATTCACATAGCAGTACTGGATCTCCGTTAACGCCGTGGTGGTGTGATTCGGATCGGCGACCCAGCCGCGCAGGGTCAGATCGCCATGCTGCCACTCGATCGCCAGTGCCTGTTCGAGAAACGGCGTGCCGCAGATGGCGCCTAATCGGCGCTCTTTTTGCCCGTCCTTTGCGACAGCGCGATACTGCCGTACCAATTTGCCGTTGTGCGACAGGTTAAGCGTGACGTCAAAACGGGCCAATGCAATACGACGGATGATCTCATCGATATGATTAAATTCCGTTTTTTCGGTACGCATGAATTTGCGCCGGGCGGGCGTATTATAAAAGAGATCCAGAACTTCCAGGGTGGTGCCGACCGGGTGCGCGGCGGGTTTTACCGTCACGTCCATGTCACGCCCTTCCGCATACGCCTGCCAGGCTTCCGCCTGCTCCGCCGTGCGCGACGTTAGCGTCAAACGCGAGACCGAACTGATACTCGCCAGCGCTTCGCCGCGAAATCCCAGACTGATAATCGCTTCCAGATCGTCAAGCGAGGCGATTTTACTGGTGGCATGACGGGCCAGCGCCAGCGCCAGCTCCTCTTTTTTAATGCCGCAGCCATTGTCGCGAATACGAATAAGCTTCGCGCCGCCACGCTCGATGTCGATATCAACGCGGGTGGCGCCTGCATCCAGACTATTCTCTACCAGCTCTTTAACAACCGACGCAGGGCGTTCCACCACTTCGCCAGCGGCGATTTGGTTCGCAAGCTGCGGCGGCAGAACCTGAATCGGCATGAAATCTCCTTAATTCGCGGCGGTTATGGCGCCAGGCTGGTTGGTACTGGCCGTCTGGCCTGGGCCGCCCTGCGGCGCAGACTGGATCGGATGCGCTGCAAAGTACTTACGCAACCCCCGGTATATAGCGTCAGCAATCTGCTGCTGATAGCGGTCGCTCGCCAGCAATCGCTCTTCGCCGTGATTACTGATAAAGCCCGTCTCCACCAAAATGGACGGGATATCCGGCGAACGCAGCACGCCCAGGCTCGCGTGTTCCGGGCGACGTTTATGCAGCGCCCCCACGCCGTCGAGTTGGCTTAGTACGTTCGTCGCCACATCATACCCTACCCGCTGCGAATGACCGAATTGCAAATCCAGTACCGCCTGGCTCAGGTAAGGGTCTGACTGACTGTTCGCCAGCACATCGCCAGCGCCGCCTAACAGTTCGGATTGCTTCTCATGCTGCTCAAGCCAGTTTGCCATTTCGCTGTTCGCGCGACGATTGGACAATACCCAGACGGAGGCGCCGGTGGCGTCGCGATTTGGCGCGGCATCCGCATGAATAGAGACAAGGAAGTTGGCGTTTTGCTTACGCGCCACGTCAGACCGCCCCATCACCGAAATAAAATAGTCGCCGTCACGCGTCAGCACGCCTTTAAACATCGGATCGTTATTCAGCAATGTGCGTAACTTACGCGCGATAGCGATGGTGACATTTTTCTCGCGCGTACCGCCCGGGCCTATCGCGCCGGGGTCCTGGCCTCCATGTCCGGCATCAATAGCAATCACCACTTTATCGCCAGCGCCTGCCGACGCGCGCGCCGCAGGCCGCGTAACGGTATTGCTGCTGGTTACGCCGGTCAGGCGATCATCAGAAGATTTAAACGGATTACGGGCAGGCTCCGTCGGGCGGGGCGCGCTTTCAACCCGTTTCGCGACGACAGGCGGTGGTGGCGGTGGCGGAACATCGGCATTAATGGTGAAAATGACCGTATAGTTGCCGCCGTTTTGCCGCTTCACCGCCTCGGTTTTACCATTTTCCGTCAGATCGACAAGCAACCGTAAAGATTGCGCATCTTTCGGCGTTCCGGCACGGATCGTTTTTACCAGATTGTTACCGCTAAACTGAAGCGGCAGCCCCTGAATCACGCCGGTCTGCCTGATATCCAGCGCCACGGTACGTTTACCGTCCTGTGAGTAAGCATATTCCGGCTCGCCGATAAAACTCAGCGTAATGCGCGCCTGCTGCTCGCCGTTGGAAACCTGAATATCAGAGAGACTGGCGGCGCCCGCGTGCGCGCACAGCAGGATTAAGGCTGCTATTACGGCATTTTTGATGCGATAAATCATCCCGCCACCTTTATAGCTAATCGGCTAAACGCGCCAGTAACGAATGACCCGATGAGGATACCGCGCTTACGCGAGCCTCACGCCCCTGCGTCTGGTAATCAATATGGATTTCGACGTCCGGGTCGGGGAGAACGCCTTTACCCTGTTGCGGCCACTCCACCAGACAAATGGCGTCGTTGGCGAAATAATCGCGAATGCCCATAAACTCCAGCTCCTCCGGGTCCGCAAGACGGTATAAGTCGAAGTGATATACCATCATGTTATCAAGCGCATAAGGCTCTACCAGCGTATAGGTGGGGCTTTTTACATTACCGTTATGGCCTAACGCCTGTAAAAATCCCCGGCTAAACGTCGTTTTACCGGCACCTAAATCGCCATACAGATAAATAACGGTCGCGCCATCACAGGCGTTGGCTACCCGTTGCCCCAGGTCTAGCGTCGCCTGTTCGTCAGGTAGCGGAATTACTCGATTCATCATGGTTTACGTCAATCACATCAGGGTTAACAATACGCCGCAGCGTAGTAAAAAGATCGGTCGCCAACATGCCGCGAGCGCCATAACGCGCTGCCAGTAAGTCCGCCGCCGCGCCGTGAGCCACACATCCCACACATGCCGCATCATACGGGGTAAACTTCTGTCCGAGCAATGCGCCGATGATGCCGGACAGGACATCGCCCATCCCGCCGCTCGCCATCCCCGCATTACCAGCGTCAATGATAGCCAGAGGGTGGTGTTCAGCGGCGATAATCGTTCCTGCGCCTTTTAACACGACCACGCCTCCATACCGTTTTACCAGACGCTGTGCTGAAAGTAAGCGATCACTTTCAATTTCTGCCACAGAACATCCTAACAGGCGGGCAGCCTCTCCCGGATGCGGCGTAATCACGCGATTGTGACGTTTATCAGGATTGATTGCCAGTAGGTTCAACGCATCCGCATCCCACAGCATAGGTTTACGGACGTTTTCTACTTTCTGTAAGGCTTTTTTGCCCCATTCCTGCTGTCCAAGCCCCGGGCCGATCACCACAACGTCAGCCCAGGTCAGGCTCTCTTCCAGCGACTGAGGCGTGAGTTCATGTACTATCAGTTCCGGGCGGGCCGTCAGCAACGGCGCGATGTTTTCACCGCGAGTCAGTACTCTGACCAACCCAGCCCCCGTACGCAGCGCCGCCTCGCCAGCCATCCGAATTGCGCCCGCTGTTCCCTGATCGCCGCCGATAATCGCCAGACGACCATGATCGCCCTTATGCGAGGTCGGTCGACGCGGCGTTAGCCATTGCCCCAACTGCGTCGCGTCAAAGCGCCGGAGCGGCGGCGTCTGGCTCGCCAGCCAGCCTTCCAGCCCCAACGCGTCATAATGCAGTATGCCAGTAACGTCACGTGCTTTGCCGGTCAGCAGGCCCGGTTTCAGGGCGATAAACGTGACCGTATGCGCGGCGCTTATCACCGCGCCAGGCGTGGCGCCCGTTTGCGCCAGCAGGCCTGACGGGATATCGACGGCGACAACCGGCGCAGGATGGGCGTTCGCCTGTTCAATCAGACCGGCTACCGGGTCGCGCGGCGCCTGGGCTATACCGGTGCCAAGCAGCGTGTCGATAATTAGATCCGTCGCTTCCGGCCAGATAATATCGGCAGCATGGATAATGCCGCCGGCATTCAGCCAGGCATCGCGCGCCTGCGCCGCTTCTTCAGGTAACGGTTTGTCGCTCTCCTGCGCCAGCAACGTTACGCTAATGCCCGCCGCTTGCGCTAGTCGCGCCACGACGTAACCATCGCCGCCGTTGTTGCCATGACCACACAACACCAGCCAGTGTCGGGTGTCAGGATAACTGTCACGGGCTACCCGAAATGCCGCGTCGCCAGCGCGCAGCATCAATTCATAGAGTGTGAGTCCGAAGGCATCCGCCGCATCGCGTTCCAGCCGTTTGATGTCATCGGCGAGCCAAATGGAGTGTGGTATACTTACAGGGTTTTTCTTCATGTTATGGTCCATCATGTCAAAGCCCCTCGATCTCAATCAGTTAGCGCAAAATATTAAGCAGTGGGGGCTGGAGCTGGGCTTTCAGCAGGTCGGTATTACTGATACCGATCTGCGCGCATCCGAACCTGCGCTGCAGGCGTGGCTGGACAAACAATACCACGGCGAGATGGCATGGATGGCGCGCCACGGTATGATGCGCGCCCGGCCTCATGAACTCTTACCCGGTACGCTACGTGTCATCAGCGTGCGCATGAACTATCTGCCCGCCAACGCCGCGTTTGCCAGTACGTTGAAGGATCCCACGCTGGGCTACGTTAGCCGATATGCGCTGGGGCGTGATTATCACAAGCTATTACGCAGCCGCCTTAAAAAACTGGGCGAGCAGATCCAGCAGTACTGCGGTTCGCTGAATTTTAGACCGTTTGTCGACTCTGCGCCTATTCTTGAACGCCCATTAGCGGAAAAAGCAGGACTTGGCTGGACGGGTAAACACTCACTTATCCTTAATCGGGAGGCGGGCTCATTCTTTTTCCTGGGGGAACTGCTGATTGATTTACCGCTGCCGGTCGACCAGCCGGTCGAGGAAGGTTGCGGTAAATGCGTCGCCTGTATGACCATTTGCCCGACCGGGGCGATCGTCGAACCGTATACGGTGGACGCGCGGCGCTGTATTTCTTATCTCACCATTGAGCTGGAAGGCGCTATTCCGGAAGCATTTCGCCCACTGATAGGTAACCGTATTTACGGCTGCGATGACTGCCAGCTTATCTGTCCGTGGAATCGTTACTCTCAGTTGACCGACGAAGCAGATTTTAGCCCACGCAAGGCGCTGCATAACCCAGATTTGCTTGAGTTGTTTAGCTGGAGCGAAGCGCAGTTTCTGAAAGTCACTGAAGGTTCTGCGATTCGGCGCATTGGCCATTTACGTTGGCTGCGCAATGTTGCCGTCGCGCTGGGGAATGCGCCGTGGAGTAATGCCGTCATTACGGCGTTGGAAAGCCGCAAGGGTGAGCATCCACTTCTTGATGAGCATATCGAATGGGCGATTGCGCAACAAATTGAAAAGCGCAACGCCTGCATCATTGAAGTGCAGCTACCGAAAAAACAGCGTCTGGTCAGGGTGATTGAAAAAGGGCTGGTGCGCGATGCCTGAATTATTCACAGGCTGTGTATAAAAATAAAAACACATTGCGATTCAAGAGGGAAAAAAGGAACAGTCAATAACGCTAACGTTTTGAAATCTTATTTTTTCTATATTTTTCAGTAAATTATAGAAATTCTACGCGTCAGGTATAATTTTTTGCATTCCAGGAGTAATGGGCCGCCCTGTGGATAAGTCTGTTTACAAGGATCTGACGAAAGCGGAACAAAACGTGCCCCAACGCGATATTCGTTGTGGATAATTTTACTGTAGATAAGAATTGGAGCGGGAAACGAGACTCGAACTCGCGACCCCGACCTTGGCAAGGTCGTGCTCTACCAACTGAGCTATTCCCGCATAATCTTCGTCTTTCGAACCGCTACTGCGTTGGCTGCCTTCACTCGCCTGAGTCACTTACTTCAGTAAGCTCCTGAGGACTCATTCAGTTGCCGCCTTGTCGCAATTCGAAATCCTGCGATTGGTGGTCTGTGCTTAACAAGCACTTTCAAATTTTGGAGCGGGAAACGAGACTCGAACTCGCGACCCCGACCTTGGCAAGGTCGTGCTCTACCAACTGAGCTATTCCCGCATAATCTTCGTCTTTCGAACCGCTACTGCGTTGGCTGCCTTCACTCGCCTCAGTCACTTACTTCAGTAAGCTCCTGAGGACTCATTCAGTTGCCGCCTTGTCGCAATTCGAAATCCTGCGATTGGTGGTCTGTACTTAACAAGTACTTTCAAATTTTGGAGCGGGAAACGAGACTCGAACTCGCGCCCCCGACCTTGGCAAGGTCGTGCTCTACCAACTGAGCTATTCCCGCAAATTTGTTGCTGTCGTAATTCGCATTTCTGCGTCGTTACGGGAGGCGCATTATACGAGAAATCCATTTAGCTGCAAGCCCCTGAACGCATTTTTTCGCGATTTTTGTTTGAATGCTGATTAAATCACCAAACAAGACAAAAAACGAGCAAAGCGTGCGCTATGCAACAAAAAACTTTTCACGCCACGCCTAAAGGCACAGAATCAGAATAGCACCCTGCGCCAAAAAAAGAATAGCACGGTGACCACAACATCCAATTGATATCAGGGATCAAGATGAAAAAAAAACTTATTGTCATGCTGTTAGCCAGCCTCTCCGTTCACGCTGCTTCCGTTTCCGCCAGAACATTACATTTTGGCACCTCCGCCACCTATGCGCCCTATGAGTTTGTCGATGCCGATAATAAAATTGTTGGTTTCGATATTGATGTCGCCAACGCAGTCTGCAAAGAGATGCAAGCGGAGTGCACATTCACTAACCAGAGCTTTGATAGTCTGATCCCCGGCCTACGCTTCAAAAAGTTTGATGCGGTGATCGCCGGTATGGATATGACGCCCAAACGTGAGCAGCAGGTCTCCTTTAGCCAACCCTATTACGAAGGTCTATCGGCGGTAGTCGTCACGCGTAAAGGGGCTTATCACACTTTTGCCGATCTGAAAGGCAAAAAAGTCGGTCTGGAAAACGGTACAACGCATCAGCGCTATTTGCAGGATAAACAACAAGCCATCACGCCTGTCGCCTATGACAGCTATCTAAACGCCTTTACCGATCTGAAAAACAACCGTCTTGAGGGCGTGTTTGGCGATGTCGCCGCGATTGGTAAGTGGCTAAAAAACAATCCGGATTACGCCATCATGGATGAACGCGCCAGCGATCCTGACTACTACGGAAAAGGGTTAGGCATTGCGGTACGCAAAGGCAACGACGCGCTATTGCAAGAAATTAATGCCGCGCTCGACAAGGTGAAAGCATCGCCGGAATATGCACAAATGCAGGAGAAATGGTTTACGCAGTAATTCAGTGGCGGGAGAGCTGCCGGATGAGACGCTCTGGCGTTGCCATCCGGCATGTTACGCCTCACAGCTTAATGAAATGCTCGCGGTAGTAAGCCAGCTCCGCCACCGACTCGCGAATATCATCCATCGCCTGGTGCGTGCCCTGCTTGGTAAAGCCGGCCAGAATCTCCGGCTTCCAGCGGCGCGCCAGTTCCTTGAGCGTACTGACATCCAGATAGCGATAGTGGAAGTAGGCCTCCAGTTCCGGCATATATTTAAACAGAAAACGACGATCCTGACCGATGCTGTTACCGCAAATCGGCGACTTACCCGCAGGCACCCACGTTTTCAGAAATTCAATCGTCGCCAGTTCAGCGTCTCGTTCGCCCATCGTACTTGCCTTAACGCGATCCACCAGACCGCTGCCGGTATGGGTGCGCACGTTCCAGTCATCCATTAACGCCAGTTGCGCATCGGATTGATGTACCGCAATCGTCGGCCCTTCCGCCAGAATGTTCAGGCTGGCATCCGTCACCAGCGTGGCTATCTCAATAATGCGATCGCGCTCGGGGTCCAGACCTGTCATCTCCAGATCGATCCAAATCAGGTTGTTTTCATCGGCACTCATGCTATTTTCCACCCTTCAGAGGTCACATTCACTGTGACTATATTCATCTACAATTGCGTGTATCATAGATGTTTTGCCCACTATGGGCGACCAGGAGCCAGTACGATTGAGCAAAAATAAACTCTCCAAAGGCCAGCAGCGCCGTGTGAACGCCAATCACCAGCGTCGTTTAAAAACGTCCGCGGAGAAAGCCGACTACGATGACAACCTGTTTGGCGAGCCTGCAGAAGGTATCGTCATTAGCCGTTTTGGTATGCATGCCGATGTGGAGTCTGCTGACGGCGAGGTTCACCGTTGCAATATCCGCCGCACTATCCGTTCGCTGGTGACGGGCGATCGCGTCGTCTGGCGTCCGGGCAAAGCCGCCGCAGAGGGCGTCAACGTAAAAGGCATCGTTGAAGCGGTGCATGAGCGCACCTCGGTATTGACGCGCCCGGACTTCTACGACGGCGTGAAGCCTATTGCCGCCAACATTGACCAAATCGTTATCGTCTCCGCGATTTTGCCGGAGCTGTCGCTGAATATCATCGATCGCTATCTGGTCGGCTGTGAAACCCTACAGGTTGAGCCGCTTATCGTACTCAATAAAATTGATCTGCTGGACGACGAAGGTATGGACTTCGTTAATGAGCAGATGGATATCTACCGCAATATCGGCTATCGCGTGCTGATGGTCTCCAGCCATACGCAGGATGGTCTGAAACCGCTGGAAGAAGCGTTAACCGGTCGCATCAGTATTTTTGCCGGGCAGTCCGGCGTCGGAAAATCCAGTCTGCTAAACGCTCTGCTCGGCTTACAGAACGAGATTCTGACGAACGATGTGTCGAATGTCTCCGGTCTGGGTCAACATACCACTACCGCTGCTCGTCTGTATCATTTCCCGCATGGCGGCGATGTCATTGATTCTCCCGGCGTGCGCGAGTTCGGCTTATGGCATCTGGAGCCGGAACAAATCACCCAGGGCTTTGTCGAATTTCATGACTATTTGGGACATTGCAAATACCGGGACTGCAAGCATGACGCCGATCCAGGCTGCGCCATTCGCGAAGCGGTAGAGAACGGCGCTATTGCGGAAACCCGTTTCGAAAATTATCACCGAATTCTTGAAAGTATGGCGCAGGTAAAAACGCGTAAAAACTTTTCTGATACGGACGACTGACAGATACGCTAGGCGTCGTTAGAATCGTCCACTTTTTTCAGGATACCGGTATAACTGCCGGTTCAGGAACAACAATGGCCTGGAGGCTACCTTGTTAAACTCATTTAAACTTTCGCTACAATACATTCTGCCGAAACTATGGCTCACTCGCCTGGCGGGCTGGGGCGCAAGCAAACGAGCAGGATGGCTGACAAAACTGGTTATCGATCTCTTCGTAAAGTATTACAAAGTCGATATGACTGAGGCGCAAAAACCGGATACCGCCAGCTATCGTACGTTCAATGATTTCTTTGTTCGTCCGCTGCGTGATGACGTGCGTCCGCTCAATACCGATCCTAACATCCTGGTGATGCCTGCCGACGGCGTGATAAGCCAGTTGGGTCGTATCGAAGAAGATAAAATTTTGCAGGCCAAAGGCCATAATTACAGCCTTGAGGCGTTGCTGGCGGGTAACTACCTGATGGCGGATAAGTTCCGCAACGGCACGTTTGTGACCACTTACCTCTCCCCTCGCGACTACCATCGCGTGCATATGCCATGCAACGGCATCCTGCGTGAAATGATCTACGTACCGGGCGATCTGTTCTCCGTTAACCATCTGACCGCGCAAAACGTCCCCAACCTGTTTGCCCGCAACGAGCGCGTTATCTGCCTGTTTGATACCGAGTTCGGCCCTATGGCGCAGATTCTGGTCGGCGCAACTATTGTCGGCAGTATCGAAACTGTCTGGGCGGGGACCATTACCCCGCCGCGCGAAGGCATCATCAAGCGCTGGACCTGGCCAGAAGGCGAACATGAAGGGTCTGTCGCCTTGTTGAAAGGCCAGGAGATGGGGCGCTTTAAACTGGGTTCCACGGTCATCAACTTATTTGCACCGGGGAAAGTGAATCTGATCGCGTCGCTGGCAAGCCTGTCCGTTACCAAAATTGGCCAACCGCTGGCGACGTCGACCGAAACATTCGTCGCGCCGGAGGTAGAACCTGCTCCGCTGCCGGCAGAAGAAATTAAAGCCGAACACGACGCCAGCCCGCTGGTTGACAATAAAAAAGACGACACCTAATCAAGAGAGAATGCTGACGTGCGCCTGATTATCGCTTTTCTGATGGCCTGGTGCCTCAGCACGGGGGCGTTCGCCGCAACGGCCCCCGACGCCAAACAAATCACGCAGGAACTGGAGCAGGCAAAAACGGCGAAACCCGCTCAGCCGGAAGCCGTTGAGGCGCTCCAGACTGCGTTAAACGCGCTTGAAGAGCGAAAAGGCTCGCTTGAGCGCGCGAAACAATATCAACACGTTATTGATAATTTCCCTAAGCTATCCGCCACCTTGCGCGCCCAGTTGAATAATCTGCGCGATGAACCTCGCAGCGTACCGCCAGAGATGTCCACCGAAGCGTTAAATCAGGAGATCTTGCAGGTTAGCAGCCAGCTACTGGATAAAACCCGCGAGGCGCAACAGGAGCAGGAGCGCGTCAGGGAGATCGCCGACTCGCTCAGCCAGCTTCCCCAACAGCAAAACGACGCCCGCCGCCAGCTTAATGAGATTGAGCGACGACTCGGCGCCGCAGGCGGAAGTGCCGCGCTTAGCCAGGCGCAAAGTCTCAGTATGCAGGCGGAGTCCGCCAAACTAAAAGCGTTAGTCGACGAACTGGAGTTGGCGCAACTGTCCGCCAACAACCGGCAGGAACTGGCTCGTCTGCGTTCCGAGCTGGCGGAAAAACAGAGTCAGCAATTGGATGCGTATCTTCAGGCGCTGCGCAATCAGCTCAACAGCCTGCGTCAACGTGAAGCGGAACGCGCGCTGGAAAGCACTGAGCTGCTGGCGGAAAACAGCGCCGGTTTGCCGGAAGGCATCGTCGAACAATTTAAAGTCAACCGCGAGCTGTCACAGGCGCTCAATCAACAAGCGCAGCGGATGGATCTGGTCGCCTCGCAGCAGCGACAGGCCACCAGCCAAACGTTACAGGTGCGTCAGGCGCTCAATACGCTGCGGGAGCAGTCGCAATGGCTTGGCGTGTCCAACATGCTTGGCGAAGCGCTGCGCGCGCAGGTCGCCCGTCTGCCAGAGATGCCTAAGCCGCAGCAGCTTGATACGGAAATGGCGCAGCTACGCGTTCACCGTATGCGCTATGAAGAATTACTCAATAAGCAACCGCAGCTACGGCAAATACGTCAGGCCAATGGACAACCACTGACCGCCGAGCAAAACCAGATTCTTGACGCCCAGCTTCGCACTCAGCGCGAGCTGCTCAACTCTTTGTTACAGGGCGGCGACACGCTGATCCTGGAGTTGACCAAACTGAAAGTCTCCAACAGCCAACTGGAGGATGCGCTTAAAGAGGTTAATGAAGCGACCCACCGTTATCTGTTCTGGACCGCTGACGTTAGCCCGCTATCGCTCTCCTGGCCTGTTGATTTGGTTCAGGATTTACGTCGGCTTATCTCATTAGATACGTTTAATCAGTTAGGTAAAGCCAGCATCATGATGCTGACCAGCAAAGAGACGCTACTGCCGTTATTCGGCGCGCTGGCGCTGGTCGGGTTTAGCCTCTATTCACGCCAACACTTCAACCGGTTCCTTGAGCGCTCGGCCTCGCGCGTCGGGAAAGTCACCCAGGATCACTTCTCGCTGACGCTGCGAACGGTGTTCTGGTCGATTCTGGTCGCCTCGCCGCTGCCCGTCTTGTGGGCGACGCTCGGCTATGGTCTATAGGAAGCCTGGCCGTATCCGCTGGCCGTCGCCATCGGCGATGGCGTGACGGCGACAGTACCGCTGTTGTGGGTAGTCATGATTTGCGCCGCTTTTGCCTGCCCTAATGGTCTGTTTGTGGCGCATTTCGGCTGGCCGCGAAACCGGGTAGCGAAAGCGATGCGCTACTACCTGATGAGCATTGGGCTGATCGTGCCGCTCATTATGGCAGTGATCATGTTTGATAATCTTAACGATCGGGAGTTTTCCGGCTCGTTGGGCCGCCTTTGCTTCATCCTGATATGCGGCGCGCTGGCGCTGGTCACGCTGAGTCTGAAAAAAGCGGGCATCCCGCTCTATCTTGATAAAGAAGGCAACGGCGACAACATGGTCAACAGCCTGTTGTGGAATATGTTGATGGGCGCGCCGCTTATCGCGATTCTGGCGGCGGCGGTGGGTTATCTGGCCACGGCGCAGGCGCTACTGGCGAGACTGGAAACCTCGGTCGCCATCTGGTTCCTGTTGCTGGTCATTTATCACGTCATTCGCCGCTGGATGCTGATCCAACGACGCCGACTGGCTTTTGACCGCGCCAAACATCGTCGGGCGGAAATGCTGGCGCAGCGCGCGCGCGGCGAAGAAGAACCGGCGCACTCCTCCAGCCTGGAAGGCGCGGTCGACATCGATGAAAGTGAAATCGATCTTGACGCTATTAGCGCTCAGTCGCTGCGTCTGGTTCGCTCAATTCTGATGCTTATCGCCCTGCTATCGGTAATTGTACTGTGGTCGGAAATCCACTCGGCATTCGGCTTCCTGGAGAATATTTCGCTGTGGGATGTCACCTCTACGGTGCAAGGCGTGGAAAGTCTGGAGCCGATTACCCTGGGGGCGGTGCTCATTGCGATTCTGGTCTTTATCATCACCACGCAGTTGGTGCGTAATCTGCCTGCGCTGCTGGAGCTGGCGTTATTACAGCATCTCGATTTAACGCCAGGTACCGGTTACGCCATCACGACCATCACCAAATATCTGTTAATGCTGATTGGCGGGCTGGTCGGTTTCTCGATGATCGGCATTGAGTGGTCGAAGCTACAATGGCTGGTTGCCGCGCTCGGCGTTGGGCTTGGTTTTGGCCTGCAAGAAATTTTCGCTAACTTTATCTCCGGCCTGATTATTTTGTTTGAAAAGCCGATTCGTATCGGCGATACGGTGACCATTCGCGATCTCACCGGCAGCGTGACCAAAATCAATACCCGCGCCACCACCATCAGCGACTGGGATCGTAAAGAGATTATCGTGCCGAATAAAGCCTTTATCACCGAACAGTTTATCAACTGGTCGCTGTCTGACTCCGTTACGCGCGTGGTGTTAACCATCCCGGCGCCGGCGGATGCCAATAGCGAAGAGGTGACGCAAATTCTGCTGACGGCGGCGCAGCGCTGTTCTTTGGTGCTTGATAACCCGCCGCCTGAAATCTTTCTGGTGGATCTCCAGCAGGGTATTCAAATTTTTGAACTGCGTATCTATGCCGCGGAAATGGGACACCGTATGCCATTACGCCATGAGATCCACCAATTGATTCTGGCTGGCTTCCGCGAGCACGGTATTGATATGCCGTTCCCGCCGTTCCAGATGCGTCTGGAGAGTCTCGGCGGTAAACAAACGGGGAGAACGTTAACGTCAGCGGGTAAAACCAGCCTCCCGGCGGGGAGTTTGTAGCGCATGATCCCGGCAAGAAATGCCGGATGCGCCCCGTCGGGTCTTATCCGGCCTACGGGCCGACAATTAATCTGTAGGCCCGATAAGCTTGCGCCATCGGGCATTTCATCGCAACTCACAGACATTTTCGGACTTATTATGCGTCCAGATCGGCAACAGGCAGGTTAATTTCGCTATAGCGCATTCGGAATAAATCGCCGTAACCCACCAGTTCTCCGCGAAATACGAGGCATCTTACAACATACGCGCAATAAATATCCGACACATGTTTCCACTTATCCTCATCGCGATCCCTTAACGTGCCAATAGTCATTCCTACTACCATCGCAACCTTTCGACGTGCAACATGAACGGAAGAAAGAATAACCTTTTCTATTTCAAGGATATCTTCCGGAGTAAAATTGAGTGCCCTAATCTCATCTTCCGTGATAATCGGGTCTCTCGAACTATCATTCATCACGTTCTCCATAGGGCAATAAACGCCGGATGCGACCCGTGGGGCCTTATCCGGCATACGGCCTTTACTCCGCCGCCCACTCCGGATCAGCGCTCATGCGGCTGCTGTAATTCTGATAAATTGCCATCGCCAGCAGCGAGAAGAAGATCGGGCCGCCGATCATCCACAAGGCGCTGTCCCAGTCCCCAGCTTCAATCACCGGCTGGATGATGGTAAAGACGTTGGCAAACGTCACCACCAGCACCACAACACCCGTCGCGACCAGGGTAGAGGCTTTGGTTTTAAAGAGAACAAATGGCCGCTCCAGATCCTGACGCGCTTTAAAGAAGGGAAATGCCAGCGCAAGGAACAGGTATGGCAAGGTCATTGAGACGTTCGCCATCAGCGTGAGTTTGTTATAAAACGCCGATGCGGTGTCACCGCCAAAAGAGACCAGCAAAATAAACAGACTCACCAGCACGCACTGTAGCCACATAGCGGTCGCCGGCATACCGTTAGCGTTCAGTGTTGTCATCGGCGCGGGCCACAACGCTTTTGGCGTCCCCTGAATAATGGCTTTCAGCGGTGAATAGCTCAACGTAAAAAACGCGCCGGTATAAGCCAGAAACATAGAAAGGCCGGTGATACGCGCAAACCAGACGCCCACCGTCATCGCAGCTTCCGGAGAAAGGTTTAACGCGTTACCTAATGTCGTGCCTAAACTCGACATCAGAATGTAGGTGATATTCCCTAAGTTAACGGCGCTATTACTTAATATCTGTTGCCAGTTAGTGCTGACGCCCCATAAAAAGATCGCCAAAGAATAACCAATTGAAATCACAATGGCCGCGAAGACAATGCCTTTCGCAAAATTCTTTTCCGGTTTTTCGGTTTTATCCACCAGTCCGCCGACAGCCTCAATACCGCCGTAAGCAAAAATAGCAAATACCACAAATGACAACATTGCCAGGCCGGAGTGATAACCCGGATTCGGTGACGAGGTAAAATTAATCTCTTGTGCAAAATGCCCACCATTTAATAACAAAATAGCGACACTCACTAACAATAAAACCAAATTAAGACACATTACGGCAATACCTCCGACCGCCGTAATTCGCGCAATTTTATTGATCCCTCTGGCGGCGACACACGTCACCAGAATCATCCAGCCAACGGCGAGCAGCCCGACAACCTGCGTAGGCTCAAGCCCCGCAATACGCCAGTGCTGCGTCATATCGGCGCCAAAAACAAAAGTAGAAAACGGTACCCAAATTTTTGCCGCCGTACTTACCATCCATATGACATACGATGAAAACCACATAAACGTGCCGATAAACGCGTAACGCGGCCCCACGCTATTATTCATCCACGAATAGATCCCGCCCTCTTCTTTGCGATAAGCGGAACCCATTTCAGCCATCATTAAGGCGAATGGAATAAAAAACAGCAAGGCAGAAAATATATACCACGGGATTGCGCTATACCCCATTAAATAAAACGCCGACGGGCTATTCGCAAAACCAAAAACAGAAGTAAAAATCATCAGGATAAGCCCAATAAGGCTCATCTTTTTTATCGTGTGGGTCATTCAACCATCCCTTACGCTCGAGCGCGTTTGCCAGACGCCGCTCACCGATTGACGCTGCCTTCTTTTTTACAAAGGTCAGCGATAAAAAAATCAACACAGGATTGATACCTAAATGGCATCAAAGTTCCAGCCTTATGTTGTGGCAAACAGAAGATAATTGAAAAAATATGCTACAAAATGGCGCTTATTGCGCCATTTTATCTCGCGAAAGAGTGAATTTCAGATTTACGCCCGATCGACCGTAAAAGCAATCACGTCCGCCAGGCTTTCTGCTCCCAGCGCCAGCATCACCAGACGATCAACACCCAGCGCCACGCCGGAACAATCCGGTAGACCGGCGGCCAGCGCATCCAGTAGATTTTGGTCAATCGGCTGCTGCGGCAGACCGCGCGCGGCGCGCTTACGATTGTCCTGTTCAAAGCGCTGTTGTTGCTCACGTGCGTCCGTCAGTTCGTGGAAACCATTCGCCAGCTCAATACCTTTGTAGTACACCTCAAAGCGCTCGGCGACGCGATGATCCTCGGTACTGATTTGTGCCAGCGATGCCTGACTTGCCGGAAAGTGATAAATAAAGGTCGGCTTTTCTTTACCTATATGCGGCTCAACCCCCATCGTGAACAGCAGTTGCAGCAACGTATCACGGTCTTCTTCCGTATCAGCGATATTGCTTAAATCAAGCTTTGCCGCCGCCTCACGCAGTTGCGTTTTATCTGCTGATAACGGGTCAATCTCCAGATGGCGCTGAAACGCCTGTTGATAGGAGAGACTTTCCGCAGGTTGACAATCCAGCACTTGCTGAAGCAAATCATCCACTTCATTCATCAGGCGGTACATATCGTAATGCGGGCGATACCACTCCAGCATAGTGAATTCCGGATTATGATGTCGTCCCATCTCTTCATTACGGAAACTGCGGCATAGCTGGAAAACCGGGCCGCACCCTGCCGCCAGCAGGCGTTTCATATGGTATTCCGGACTGGTCATTAAATAGAGGTTCATCCCCTGGGAATGGCCAGGACCGACGAAACGCGTTTCGAACGGGAACAGATGAATGTCTGTGACCGTCGCCTGACTCATGCAGGGCGTCTCAACCTCAAGCACTCCACGATCGGCAAAGAAACGACGGATTTCCGTCATAATCGCCGCACGTTTTAATAAATTGGGGATGGACGCGCTCGGCTGCCAGGTTGCCGTTTCGCTCATGATTCTTTCTCCAGTTTAAGACAAGGTCACGAAGTCTACTCGCAACGCGCGGGCGAAACAAATTTTGCGCAGGCGTATCGGGCGCCTTCTGGAGGGTAAAAAAAGTGATTTCAGATGGTTTAGTAATTAAATTAATCAAAATCAATGATAATTCATCCCTCTGATACGCTAAAAAAATCGAACACGTCAAATTTCCCTGACATCCCTGAGACTATACTGTTGTACCCATAAAGGAGCAGTGGAAACGCATTCATACTTCGCAGAACCCAGAGGCTTTATCTGGCTGCGCGAGGGTGAAATTACAATAATCTGGAGGAATGTCGTGCAAACCTTTCAAGCCGATCTTGCCATTATAGGCGCCGGTGGCGCGGGATTACGTGCTGCAATTGCTGCCGCACAGGCGAATCCCAATGCTAAAATCGCACTGATCTCAAAAGTGTACCCGATGCGCAGCCACACCGTCGCTGCCGAAGGGGGTTCAGCCGCTGTCGCCCAGGATCATGACAGCTTTGACTACCATTTTCACGATACGGTAGCAGGCGGAGACTGGCTGTGTGAGCAGGATGTCGTGGATTACTTTGTCCACCATTGTCCCACTGAGATGACGCAGCTGGAGCAATGGGGCTGCCCGTGGAGCCGCCGTCCGGACGGTAGCGTTAACGTGCGTCGCTTCGGTGGTATGAAAATCGAGCGTACCTGGTTCGCCGCGGATAAAACCGGCTTCCATATGCTGCATACCCTGTTCCAGACTTCCCTACAGTTCCCGCAAATCCAGCGCTTTGACGAACATTTTGTGCTGGATATTCTGGTTGATGACAACCATGCGCGCGGCCTGGTGGCAATGAACATGATGGAAGGCACGCTGGTGCAAATCCGCGCCAACGCCGTGGTCATGGCGACAGGCGGCGCAGGCCGCGTATACCGCTATAACACCAATGGCGGCATCGTCACCGGCGACGGGATGGGCATGGCGCTGAGCCACGGCGTTCCGCTGCGTGATATGGAATTCGTTCAGTATCACCCGACCGGCCTGCCAGGTTCCGGTATCCTGATGACTGAAGGTTGCCGCGGCGAAGGCGGTATTCTGGTCAATAAAAATGGCTACCGTTACCTGCAAGACTACGGCATGGGCCCCGAAACGCCGCTGGGCGAGCCGAAAAACAAATATATGGAACTGGGGCCGCGCGACAAAGTATCCCAGGCTTTCTGGCACGAATGGCGTAAAGGCAACACCATCTCCACGCCGCGCGGCGATGTGGTTCACCTCGATCTGCGTCATCTCGGCGAGAAGAAACTGCATGAACGTCTGCCGTTCATTTGCGAACTGGCGAAAGCCTATGTCGGCGTCGATCCGGTTAAAGAACCGATTCCAGTACGTCCGACCGCGCACTACACCATGGGCGGCATTGAAACCGACCAGAACTGTGAAAGCCGTGTCAAAGGGCTGTTTGCCGTTGGCGAATGCTCCTCTGTTGGCCTGCATGGCGCGAACCGTCTCGGTTCCAACTCACTGGCGGAACTGGTGGTGTTTGGTCGTCTGGCTGGCGAACAAGCAATGGAACGCGCTGCTACGGCAGGCGCCGCAAATAGCGCCGCGCTCGACGCCCAGGTTGCCGATATTGAACAACGTCTGAAAAATCTGGTGAACCAGGAAGGCAACGAAAACTGGTCGAAGATCCGCGATGAGATGGGTCTGTCTATGGAAGAAGGTTGCGGTATTTACCGTACCCCGGAGCTGATGCAGAAAACCGTTGATAAACTGGCCGAGCTTCAGGAACGTTTCAAACGCGTACGTATCTCCGATACCTCCAGCGTGTTCAACACTGACCTGCTGTATACCATCGAACTGGGTCATGGTCTGAACGTGGCGGAATGTATGGCGCACTCTGCGCTGGCGCGTAAAGAGTCCCGCGGCGCGCATCAGCGTCTGGATGAAGGCTGTACCGAGCGCGACGATGTGAACTTCCTCAAGCACACCCTCGCCTTCCGCGATGCTGATGGCACGACCCGCCTGGAATACAGCGACGTGAAAATCACCACCCTGCCGCCAGCCAAACGTGTTTACGGCGGTGAAGCGGAAGCAGCCGATAAGAAGGAGAAGGCGAATGGCTGAGATGAAAAACCTGAAAGTTGAGGTGGTGCGCTATAACCCGGAAACCGATACCGCGCCGCACAGTGCTTTCTATGAAGTTCCTTATGATGAAACAACATCGCTACTGGACGCGTTGGGCTACATCAAAGATAACCTGTCGCCAGACCTGAGCTACCGCTGGTCCTGCCGTATGGCGATCTGCGGCTCCTGCGGCATGATGGTCAACAACGTCCCTAAACTGGCGTGTAAAACCTTCCTGCGCGATTACACCAACGGTATGAAGGTGGAAGCGCTGGCGAACTTCCCGATTGAGCGCGATCTGGTTGTCGATATGACGCACTTTATCGAAAGCCTGGAAGCGATCAAACCGTACATTATTGGCAACTCTCGCACGCCAGATCAGGGGCCGAATGTCCAGACTCCGGCGCAAATGGCGAAGTATCACCAGTTCTCCGGTTGCATCAACTGTGGTCTGTGCTACGCCGCGTGCCCGCAGTTCGGTCTGAATCCTGAGTTTATCGGACCGGCTGCGATTACGCTGGCGCATCGCTATAACGAAGATAGCCGCGATCACGGTAAGAAGGAGCGTATGGCGCAGTTGAACAGTCCGAACGGCGTATGGACCTGTACTTTCGTGGGCTACTGCTCCGAAGTCTGTCCAAAACATGTCGATCCGGCTGCGGCCATTCAGCAGGGTAAAGTGGAAAGCTCGAAAGACTTTCTTATCGCTACCCTGAAACCACGCTAAGGAGTGCAACATGACGACTAAACGCAAACCCTATGTGCGGCCGATGACGTCCACCTGGTGGAAAAAACTGCCGTTTTATCGCTTTTATATGCTGCGCGAAGGCACAGCGGTGCCGGCAGTCTGGTTCAGTATTGAACTGATTTTCGGTCTGTTTGCGCTCAAACACGGCGCAGAATCCTGGATGGGATTCGTCGGCTTTTTACAAAACCCGGTGGTAGTGATCTTAAACCTGATCACCCTGGCGGCCGCGCTGCTGCACACCAAAACCTGGTTTGAACTGGCGCCGAAGGCGGCCAATATCATTGTAAAAGACGAAAAAATGGGGCCAGAGCCAATCATCAAAGGGCTTTGGGTGGTCACTGCGGTAGTCACCGTAGTCATTCTGTATGTTGCCCTGTTCTGGTAAGGAGTCCCGGATGATTAATCCAAACCCAAAACGTTCTGATGAACCCGTATTCTGGGGACTGTTTGGCGCAGGCGGTATGTGGGGCGCGATCATCGCGCCGGTGATCGTGCTACTGGTTGGCATCATGCTGCCACTGGGGCTATTTCCGGGCGATGCCCTGAGTTTTGAGCGCGTACTGACGTTCACCCAAAGCTTTATTGGTCGCGTTTTTCTGTTCCTGATGATCGTGCTGCCGCTATGGTGTGGCCTACACCGTATGCACCACGCGATGCATGACCTGAAAATCCACGTGCCTGCGGGCAAATGGGTCTTCTACGGTCTGGCGGCAATCCTGACCGTTGTGACGGCGATTGGCGTTATCACTCTCTAAGTTGCCACGACGCCCTCTTATCTACCCGATAAGAGGGCATTTTTTCTTTTCCTGCCTCTCATTTTCCCGCCAGGTTCTACACTTAGAAAAAACACTGGAAGGAAAAACGCTATGCGCTTGCTGCCCGTCGTTGCTGCGGTTACTGCGGCATTTTTGATTGTCGCCTGTAGTTCGCCTACCCCGCCTAAAGGCGTTACCGTGGTAAATAACTTTGATGCCAAACGTTACCTCGGCACCTGGTATGAGATCGCACGCCTCGATCATCGATTTGAACGTAGACTGGAACAAGTCACGGCCACCTATAGTCTGCGTGACGATGGCGGGATTAATGTCATCAATAAAGGCTATAACCCGGATCGGGAAATGTGGCAAAAAACAGAAGGCAAAGCGTATTTTACCGGTAGTCCAAACCGCGCCGCGCTCAAGGTCTCTTTTTTCGGCCCGTTCTACGGCGGCTATAACGTGATTGCGCTTGATCGGGAATACCGTCATGCGCTGGTGTGCGGCCCGGATCGCGACTATCTGTGGATACTCTCTCGCACGCCAACGCTTTCTGAGGAAATAAAACAGCAAATGTTGGCCGTCGCGACCCGGGAGGGGTTTGACGTCAATAAATTAATTTGGGTAAAACAATCAGGTTCGTAGCAATGTCAGCGACGAATTAATGCGCACTGAGTTTTAGCCCAATGATACCCGCGACGATCAAGCCAAGACTGAGCAAACGCGCCGGTGAGGCAGACTCGCCCAGCAGAAGGATACCGGTGATTGCCGCCCCAACGGCGCCGATGCCGGTCCAGATGGCGTACGCCGTTCCAACAGGCAGCGTTTTCATTGCCCAGGAAAGTAACGCCATACTGATAACCATGGCCGTAATGGTGATAATACTGGGGGTCAGACGAGAAAAACCGTGGGTATACTTCAGGCCGACAGCCCATACCACTTCAAGTAAACCAGCGATTAATAGAATGATCCAGGACATAGCAGGCTCCAGATAATTAATGGGGCCGTCCCCGGTGAGAATAGCGTTTACAGGTCGTCCTGTAACGTATACGGATGAAAAGCCATTCTTGCCTGAGAGAAAATGAATTTCAACCTTTTTATTTTTTTCCGTCTAAAGGCGGGAATTGGCCCTTTTAAGCCGCGTAGTTTTCGCATTTAGCGCCCACAGGAGTTCTCTATGATGGAACGCCTTCTGGGAAAGAAAGTGCTTTACTACTTCCGGGTGCAAAAAACTATGTTGAAAATTTTAGTGATAGACCGATGCCACTTTACCCGTACGGGCATGGAGGCCTGGCTTAATCACACTGATGTGCTCAGTTCTTCACTGCTGGTATCCGGGATGAATAACCTTATACTGGCGAAAGAACATATTCTGCAATGGAAGCCCCATCTGGTTATCGCTGATTTATATGGTTTTCTCAACGATGCCTTACCCGAACAGCCTATCAATGCATTTTTTGCCGCCTGCAGGATGACGCCGTTGGTATTATTACAGTCAGGGAATATGCCGTACAGACCGCAATATGCCAGTCATGCAGTGTTATCTAAACACACGCCTTTACATGAGCTTGCACAACGAATTAAAGGAGCGCTATATACTCATCCACTGCAGGAAGCGCCGGAAAGCGCCACGCCATTGCTCTCTCCGCAGGAGGAAAAAGTGCTCGCGATGTGGACGGAAGGCACCAGCAATAAAGAGATTGCGTATGCGCTTGGCATTCACGGGAAAACGGTTTACACCTATAAACGTAATATCCGTATGAAACTTCATATGGATAACCGGTATTCTCCCTTTCTTATGCTTCCGGAGAAAATCGATTAACGGTACGACGCCATGCCGTACCGTTGATGATTACTGCTGAGCTCTGGTTGCAGCGCCAGAGATCGCACTACCACCGTCCGAGATGTCCTCGCCCACGCCGCGCGTGGTATTACAAGCAGTTAATACAGTGGAAAGTACCAAAACAGAAAAGATCGCTGCAATTGTCTTTTTAACCATAATGTCTTCCTTTTCTAGCCAATGTTGTTTGTGTATAGCAACTTAATAATAGACAACATCCCAGAAAATGATGGGCGATCGACTAATTTTAGGAAGACGAGAAGCGATTAGCTGGCTGCGCGGGAGATGGCGTGGCCAAGATGCTGAATATCTTCGCCGAAGCCGCGGGCGGTATTACATGCCGTTAATAATGTGCTGGTAAGAAGAACCAGCGCGACAAGGCCGATAAAGCGTTTCATCATTGATGGCGCGAAAAATAGGATGGCGCAGCATACGCTGCACCATTTTTCCCGATAACGTAAATTATTTTACGCGGGATACGTATTCGCCGGAACGGGTATCGACTTTGATCACTTCGCCAATCTGCACGAACAGCGGAACTTTAACCACTGCGCCAGTAGACAGCGTGGCTGGTTTGCCGCCAGTACCTGCGGTATCGCCCTTCAGACCTGGGTCGGTATCAACAATTTCCAGTTCAACAAAGTTCGGCGGAGTGACAGAGATAGGCTGACCGTTCCACAGGGTCACGATGCATTCCGCCTGATCCAACAGCCATTTTGCGTTGTCGCCGATAGCCTTGGCATCTGCAGACAGCTGCTCGAAGGTTTCGTTGTTCATGAAATGCCAGAACTCACCGTCGTTGTACAGGTAAGTCAGGTTCATATCGACTACATCCGCGCCTTCTGCGGAATCGGTCGATTTGAAGGTTTTCTCAACGCGCGTGCCGGTCAGCAGACGGCGCAGCTTAACGCGGGCAAACGCCTGGCCTTTACCCGGTTTCACGAATTCACTGGATTCAACCGCATAAGGTTCGCCATCCAACATGATTTTAAGACCGGAACGAAAATCGTTGCTATAGTAAGTCGCCATAAGGCCCTCTGAAATTGTTAACTGGTAGCTAAGCCACAAAATGGCGCATATTGTAACCCTAAATACCCCATTGCGAGAAGATTGGTTAGCGCAACTTGCCGATGTTGTGACCAATCCCGACGAACTGCTGCATCTTTTACAGATTGAAGCTGATGAAAACCTCCGGGCAGGACAGGACGCCAGGCGCTTGTTTGCCCTCCGCGTGCCGCGCGCTTTTATTGCGCGCATGGAGAAGGGCAACCCTGACGATCCTCTTTTACGTCAAGTGCTGACGTCCCGGGATGAATTTATTGTCGCCCCCGGTTTCTCCACCGACCCGCTGGAAGAGCAACACAGCGTGGTGCCAGGATTATTGCATAAATACCAAAACCGGGCGCTATTGCTGGTAAAAGGCGGATGTGCGGTAAATTGCCGCTACTGTTTCCGTCGTCACTTCCCGTATGCGGAGAATCAAGGCAATAAGCGCAACTGGACAGTCGCGCTGGAGTATATCGCCGTACACCCGGAACTGGATGAGATCATCTTTTCCGGCGGCGATCCGCTGATGGCGAAAGATCATGAGCTGGACTGGCTGCTCACGCAACTGGAAGCCATTAAGCACGTCAAGCGGCTACGCATCCACAGTCGGTTGCCTATCGTTATCCCGGCACGCATTACTGACGAACTGGTCGCCCGCTTTGACCAGTCACGTCTGCAAATTTTGTTGGTGAACCATATCAACCACGCCAATGAAGTGGACGAGGCGTTCTGCCTGGCGATGAAGAAACTGCACCACGTGGGCGTCACGCTTCTCAACCAGAGCGTCCTGCTGCGTGGCGTGAATGATAACGCGCAAACGCTGGCGAACCTGAGCAACGCGCTATTTGACGCCGGCGTGATGCCCTATTACCTGCATGTGCTGGATAAAGTGCAGGGCGCCGCGCATTTTATGGTCACCGATGACGAAGCCCGGCAAATCATGCGCGAACTGCTCACGCTGGTATCCGGCTATATGGTGCCAAGACTGGCGCGTGAAATCGGCGGCGAACCGAGCAAAACACCGCTGGATTTACAGCTTCGGCAGTGCTAATCCTCGCGGGCGCGTCAGGGACGACGAAAAATATTACCGCGCAATATCACGAGGAGATTCCCCCGCGATTCTCCTCACCCTCTGGCGAGGATAAACTAACCTTCGTTAAATACACCTTTCCGATACTCTCTTTTCAATAAAGTCCGTTTTAGGACTCGCTTAGCGTGTACTGCATTTTCGAATTATACTGGTTCTCCTTTTTATAGGACGGCATAAACAATTTATATATCAAATACATTGCAGTAAAACATTTAATTATTTTATATTTGTGGAGAATTGACATGGCCTTAACGATTAAGGGACTAAATACCGGCGTTATTCGTCACAATGATAAGTTTATCGCGCTGGCGCTTAAGGTGAAGTCACTGAGAAATAAAGAAACACTGCTTTTCTTTCCTGTGCTCGCGCTGCGAGACTTGTTGATCGGCCTTGAACACCGGCTTTATTTACAACACTCGCTTCCGGAACAAGAGCAGGAAAAACGCCAGAAAGCCAAAAGCAGTCATGTGCTTAAAATGCATGAGAATATTCCGGCAATACTCCGTGAGGAGCTGGAAAATGCTGATGTTAATCAGCGTGTTGAATCTTTAGCGTTGAGCGATAATACAGAAAAAGTATTAACCTTTACGTTAAAGCTGCACAATGGTAGCCATCTTGATTTACAGGTCGGTGAGTGGCAGGTTGAAGTTCTGGTGATGGCTATTATTCACGCCATTAATAATGCCGAAATGCGTGAGCTCGCATTGCGTATTTCTTCAATGCTGGACTTTTTACCATTATACGATGCTGACTGCCTGGAAAACGGTAATATCGAATTCGATACCTATAACCAGCCTGACTGGAAACATAATCTGTATAACCATTATTTAGCGCTCGTTTATCGTTATACGGATGAGGCAGGACAATCGCATGATTGCGGCACCATCATTAAGACCCGTAATCAGTCAGGCTCTAAAGAAGCTGAAGCAATATCACGCCGCTTGCTGAATTTCAGCCCGCGTCTTAAAAAGCTGGAAGGAAAACCGTGTAAGGTTTTTGTCAGAACGCTTGGAACCGGTAAAGCAGCGCGTCTGACGCAAGATCAATGCATGCGCGCGTTGCATAATCTACGCATGGCATCATCGCAGGAAAAACGCTAACCATATCGCCCTCTGAATCTTTCAGAGGGCGTTACGATTCAGACATATCAATTCGGACATTTATAAACCTGGCCGTTCATCTCGCTGGCCGTCGGGACAAAACTGGACAACATGCCCTGTGACGGACTACTTACGCCATACAGCACGTTTCCACCCATCGCGGCTGCCTGATTACGCAGATCGTTCGCTGCGCCACGCATTGAGCCACCCTCTTCGCCGTGCTGGCCTGAAAACCAGTTACTCTGTTTACCAGTTGCCGTACCAATAAGCTGGCATTCCGCGCCCGGCTTATCTTCGACAAAGCGTACATTTTGGCCGGCAGCGGTGAGTTCGTTGCTGGAGCTACAACCCGCCATCAGCAGCGCGGCGCCAACGATCCCTGCTAAATATTTCACGTGCATGTTATTCCCCATAATCAATGAGCTGGACGTTTTGTCCGTATCTGAATCTTATACTAAAAAGATGACTAAAAGAAAAACCCCCGGTCATTTCTGCCCGGGGGTTTCTCAATTCTGGGAGATAAGCACCCAAATCATTCTGGTTGCAGGAAGGCGGCCAGTTTGTTAATCCCCAGTCACTTACTTGAGTAAGTGACTGGGGTTAGCCAACGCATCTGCAGCCTGAAGGATGCAGGGGGTGGGCAATTACATCATGCCGCCCATACCACCCATACCACCCATGCCGCCAGCAGCGCCTAAATCAGGAGCATCGCTTTTCGGCAGGTCGGTCACCATGCACTCGGTAGTGATCATCAGACCAGCCACAGAAGCCGCGTACTGCAGCGCAGAACGGGTAACTTTGGTTGGGTCCAGGATACCCATATCGATCATGTTGCCGTATTCTTCAGTTGCTGCGTTGTAACCGTAGTTACCGTCGCCGCCTTTAACGGTGTTAGCGACAACAGACGGCTCTTCGCCGCAGTTCAGCACGATCTGACGCAGCGGAGCTTCCATTGCGCGCAGCGCAACTTTGATACCCACGTTCTGGTCTTCGTTCTGGCCTTTCAGGTCAGCAATTTTAGAAGCAACGCGGATCAGCGCAACGCCACCACCAGCAACCACGCCTTCTTCTACCGCAGCACGGGTCGCGTGCAGGGCATCTTCAACGCGGGCTTTCTTCTCTTTCATTTCAACTTCGGTCGCAGCGCCAACTTTGATTACCGCAACGCCGCCTGCCAGTTTCGCTACGCGCTCCTGCAGTTTTTCACGATCGTAGTCGGAGGTCGCTTCTTCAATCTGCTGACGGATCTGAGCAACACGGCCCTGGATGGCAGCTTCTTCACCCACGCCATCAATGATGGTGGTGGTGTCTTTGTTGATCACAACACGTTTCGCCTGACCCAGGTCTTCCAGGGTTGCTTTTTCCAGCTCCATACCGATCTCTTCAGAGATTACGGTACCGCCGGTCAGGGTAGCGATATCCTGCAGCATCGCCTTACGACGATCGCCGAAGCCCGGTGCTTTAACCGCAGCCACTTTCACGATGCCACGCATGGTGTTCACTACCAGGGTAGCCAGCGCTTCGCCTTCAACATCTTCAGCGATGATCAGCAGCGGTTTGCCTGCTTTTGCAACGGCTTCCAGAACCGGCAGCATTTCGCGGATGTTGGAGATTTTCTTATCAGCCAGCAGGATGAACGGGCTTTCCAGTTCTACTGCGCCAGTTTCCGGCTTGTTGATGAAGTAAGGAGACAGGTAGCCGCGGTCAAACTGCATACCTTCAACCACGTCCAGTTCATCCTGCAGACCGGTACCGTCTTCAACGGTGATGACGCCTTCTTTACCGACTTTATCCATCGCTTCCGCGATCAGTTTACCTACGGTTTCGTCGGAGTTAGCGGAGATAGTACCTACCTGAGCAATCGCTTTAGAGTCGGAGCACGGTACGGACAGCGCCTTCAGCTCTTCAACCGCAGCAGCAACCGCTTTGTCGATACCACGTTTCAGGTCCATCGGGTTCATGCCCGCAGCAACGGCTTTCAGGCCTTCGGTAATGATGGACTGCGCCAGTACGGTCGCGGTGGTGGTACCGTCGCCTGCAGCGTCGTTCGCTTTAGAGGCAACTTCTTTCACCATCTGCGCGCCCATGTTTTCAAACTTGTCTTCCAGTTCGATTTCACGCGCTACGGAAACACCATCTTTAGTGATAGTCGGCGCACCGAAAGATTTATCCAGAACCACGTTACGGCCTTTCGGACCGAGGGTTACTTTCACTGCATCTGCCAGTACGTTTACGCCGCGCAGCATTTTCACACGAGCGTCGTTACCGAATTTTACGTCTTTAGCTGCCATTTTCTCTTTCCCTTAAATTCGTATGTTCAGTGTCGTTCGCGGATTACGCTTCAACAATTGCCAGAATGTCGCTTTCAGACATGATCAACACTTCTTCATTGTCGATCTTTTCAGATTTCACACCGTAGCCATCGTTAAAAATAACGATGTCGCCAACTTTCACGTCCAGCGGCTGTACAGTACCGTTGTCCAGGATGCGACCCTTACCGACAGCGATGATTTCGCCACGAGTTGATTTACCCGCTGCGGAACCGGTCAGTACGATGCCGCCAGCAGATTTGGACTCAACTTCTTTACGTTTGACGATCACACGATCATGTAACGGACGAATACTCATTGATAGCTCTCCTTTGAGAAAGTCATTATCAGTTATGGGTGACGCCGGCCCGTAAACGGTTTCCCGGCTGGTGACCAGAGAGATGGGGATGGGGCTTTGCCCCTTCAAGGGGGGAGATGAAAAAAAATTCTTCTGAGCGAAAAAAGCGGTAAAAACGCTACTTATCTCACGTTTACCCAAGGTTTAGAACATCCTGCTATAAGAAAAGGCGTGTGTGATACGCTTAAAAATGTCTGTCGTCACCTGACGTTACAATGCCGCCGGATAATGGGCTGATGAATGAACTAAAAAAAGAGCTTGGGTTGGTTCAGGGCGTTATCTTGTTAACCACATCATTATTAGGGACTGGCGTTTTTGCGCTTCCGGAGCTGGCTGCGCTGGCGGCAGGCGACATCAGCCTTTGGGCATGGCCGCTGCTCATTATTTTGATTTTCCCTATTGCGATTGTCTTTGCTGTGCTGGGGCGTCATTTTCCACACGCTGGCGGCGTAGCGCATTTTGTCGGGATGGCATTTGGCCCGCGTCTGCAACGGGTGATCAGTTGGCTGTTTTTATCAGTCATTCCTGTTAGTTTTCCCGCAGCCTTGCATATTGCGGTGGGTTTCGGCCAGGCGCTGTTTGGCTGGCAAAGCGAACAGCTCTTATTTGGGGAGCTGGGTACTCTAGGTTTGCTATGGTTTATGGGATCGCGCGGCGCCAGCTCCAGCGCCAACCTGCAAGCCATTATCGCTGGATTAATTATCGCGCTTATTGCCGCCATTCTGTGGAAAGGCGCGATTAAACCTGCAGATATCACCTTCCCAGCCGCAAACGAAATCATCTTTTCCCGGCTGTGTACCGCCCTGGCGATCATGTTCTGGGGATTTGTGGGAATTGAGGCTTTTACGCATTTGTCGTCTGAATTTAAAAATCCTGAACGTGATTTTCCGCGCGCATTGATCATTGGCCTGATGCTGGCCGGCGCCATTTATTGGGCCTGTACCGCCGTGGTGCTGCATTTTGGCGTCTATAGCGACAAGATAGCGGCAACAGCATCGCTACCGCTTATTATTGTTCATCTCTTCGGTATCCAGGCGTTGTGGATAGCCTGCATTATTGGTTATCTCACCTGCTTTGCCAGCCTGAATGTGTATGCTCAGAGTTTTGCGCGTCTGATATGGACGCAAATGCAATATCAGCCCGATCACTATCTGGCTCAACTCTCTCCCGGGCGCCTTCCCTTGCACGCGTTAAACGTTATTCTGGCCTGTTGTTGCGTGAGTTCCCTGGTCGTCTACGCCCTGAAGATTAACCTCAATGCGCTGATCGTCTATGCTAACGGTATTTTTATTATGCTCTATCTACTTTGTATGCTGGCGGGCTGTCGACTGTTGAAAGGGCGCTGCTATGCACTGGCGGTGACGGGTTGTCTACTGTGCCTGTTATTGCTGGTAATGCTGGGGTGGAAAAGCTTATATGCCATTATTATGCTGGCAGCATTATGGCTGTTTTTACCGAAGCGAAAACGCATGGCGTAAGACGTATCTGTTGGCCGGATAACGCCTCACGCGACTTATCCGACCAGCATCTCTACCTTTAATCCCGACGATCGTCTTTATGTTCAATACGATCGCGATCGTCATCTTTACGCTGATACTCGCCGTCAAATGTTTCGCCACCGCCAGTACCCGCGCTAAACCCGCCGCCCGGCATCCGGGAAAAACGTAAATGCGGCAGCAACTTCAGCGTCAAATGTTTTTGCACTGGCGGTAACAAAAGGAGAAGGCCGAGAAAATCGGTGAAAAATCCCGGCAACAGGAGCAGTAAGCCAGCGATGATCAGCGATACACTCTTAATCATTTCTGCCGCCGGGCTCTCACCGGCCGCCATTTTTTGTTGCATCAGCAAAAAGTTTTTAAAACCCTGGTTACGTACCAGCGACATACCGATAACAGACGTAAAAATCACCAGGATTAGCGTCATCAGGACGCCAAGCACATGGGCGACCTGGATAAAGATAGAAATCTCAATGTAAACATAGAGAAAGACAGCTAAAAAGGGTATCCAGCGCAAAGGACTCTCCTGTAAGTCATGGCCGTCTGCGACGACCATTTGAATGGGGTTGCGATTCGCATCGATCCGATATGGTGATGCGTAGCAAAATTTCAAGTGGTTTGTACACTTATTTTAGGTAGTAATACTAAAGCGGTGACCTATTTCACAAAATAATAAATAAGGGGTAAATTCCCACACTTTAAGTGATCCAGATTACGGTAGGAATTCTGAACCAGCATATGATCTCGTTTATCAGGCCGATGGAGGGGATAATCGTCGGTCAGAAAACATTCGAAATCACATATATCCTGTGTGTTTTAAAGTAAAAATCATTGGCAGCTTGAAAAAGAAGGTTCACATGTCAAACAACATTCGTATCGAAGAAGATCTGTTGGGTACCAGGGAAGTTCCAGCTGAAGCCTACTATGGTGTTCACACTCTGAGAGCGATTGAAAACTTCTACATTAGCAATAACAAAATCAGCGACATCCCTGAATTTGTGCGTGGCATGGTTATGGTAAAAAAAGCGGCGGCGCTGGCCAACAAAGAGCTGCAAACCATTCCTAAGAGTGTGGCGAATGCCATCATTGCCGCATGTGATGAAGTCCTTAACAACGGTAAGTGCATGGACCAGTTCCCGGTAGATGTCTACCAGGGCGGCGCGGGCACTTCCGTCAACATGAATACCAACGAAGTGCTGGCCAACATCGGGCTGGAACTGATGGGTCATCAGAAAGGTGAATATCAGTACCTGAACCCGAACGACCACGTGAATAAATGTCAATCCACTAACGACGCCTATCCGACAGGCTTCCGTGTAGCGGTTTACGCCTCTATCGTCAAACTGATCGATGCCATCAACCAGTTGCGTGAAGGTTTCGAACGTAAAGCGGTTGAATTCCAGGACATCCTGAAAATGGGTCGTACCCAGTTGCAGGACGCCGTACCGATGACGCTTGGTCAAGAATTCCGTGCGTTCAGCATCCTGCTGAAAGAAGAAGTGAAAAGCATCGAGCGTACTGCTGAGCTGCTGCTGGAAGTCAACCTTGGCGCAACGGCAATCGGCACCGGTCTGAACACGCCGAAAGAATACTCTCCGCTGGCGGTGAAAAAACTGGCTGAAGTCACTGGTTTCGCCTGTGTTCCGGCGGAAGATCTGATTGAGGCGACATCTGACTGTGGCGCGTATGTTATGGTTCACAGCGCGCTGAAACGTCTGGCAGTGAAGATGTCCAAAATCTGTAACGACCTGCGCTTGCTCTCTTCTGGTCCTCGTGCCGGCCTGAACGAGATCAACCTGCCGGAACTGCAGGCGGGCTCTTCCATCATGCCAGCCAAAGTGAACCCGGTAGTACCGGAAGTCGTAAACCAGGTATGCTTTAAAGTCATCGGTAACGACACCACCGTTACGATGGCGGCGGAAGCCGGTCAGTTGCAGTTGAACGTTATGGAGCCGGTTATCGGTCAGGCGATGTTCGAATCCATCCACATTCTGAGCAACGCGTGCTACAACCTGCTGGAAAAATGCGTTAACGGCATTACCGCGAATAAAGAAGTGTGCGAAGGGTACGTTTATAACTCCATCGGTATCGTCACTTACCTCAACCCGTTCATCGGCCACCACAACGGCGACATCGTCGGTAAAATCTGTGCTGAAACCGGTAAGAGCGTACGTGAAGTTGTGCTGGAGCGCGGCCTGTTAACGGAAGCCGAGCTGGACGATATTTTCTCCGTACAGAACTTGATGCACCCGGCTTATAAAGCTAAACGTTATACTGATGAAAGCGAACAGTAATCGTACAGGGTAGTACCAAAGAGGCACGTCACGATGACGTGCCTTTTTTCTTACAAGAAGTTACCAAATAACAACAATTTAATATCAACTTGTTAAACAACAAGGAAGGCTAATATGATAGTTGTCGAACTTATCATTGTTTTGCTGGCAATCTTTTTGGGCGCCAGACTTGGGGGCATCGGTATTGGATTCGCAGGTGGGCTGGGTGTTCTGGTACTTGCCGCCATCGGCGTGAAGCCAGGGACAATTCCATTCGATGTCATTTCCATCATCATGGCGGTTATCGCCGCGATCTCTGCTATGCAGGTCGCGGGCGGTCTGGATTATTTGGTAAACCAGACGGAAAAACTGCTGCGTAAGAACCCGAAATACATCACTATCCTCGCACCGATTGTGACCTATTTCCTGACTATTTTTGCTGGTACCGGGAACATTTCCCTGGCAACGCTGCCGGTTATTGCTGAAGTCGCGAAGGAGCAGGGAATCAAACCTTGCCGTCCGCTCTCGACCGCCGTGGTATCCGCGCAGATTGCGATTACCGCCTCGCCGATTTCTGCGGCCGTGGTGTATATGTCTTCTGTTATGGAAGGTCATGGCATTAGCTACATTCACCTGCTGTCCGTGGTTATCCCCTCTACGCTGCTGGCGGTGCTGGTGATGTCCTTCCTGGTCACGATGCTGTTCAACTCCAAACTGTCGGACGACCCGATTTACCGCAAGCGTCTGGAAGAAGGGCTGATTGAACTGCGTGGTGAAAAGCAGATTGAAATCAAACCGATGGCAAAAAATTCCGTCTGGCTGTTCCTGCTGGGCGTTATCTGCGTGGTTGTTTATGCGATTGTCAACAGTCCGAGCCTCGGCCTAGTTGAGAAACCGCTGATGAACACCACCAACGCTATTTTGATCATCATGTTGAGCGTCGCAACGCTGACCACCATCCTGTGTAAAGTGGAAACTGACGCCATCCTCAACTCCAGTACCTTTAAAGCAGGGATGAGCGCCTGTATCTGTATCCTGGGTGTGGCGTGGCTGGGCGATACCTTCGTATCCGCTAACATCGACTGGATCAAAGACACTGCGGGTAGCGTCATCCAGGGCCATCCGTGGCTGCTGGCCGTCATCTTCTTCTTTGCTTCCGCGCTGCTCTACTCTCAGGCGGCAACGGCGAAAGCGCTGATGCCGATGGCGCTGGCGCTGAACGTCTCTCCGCTGACGGCAGTCGCTTCCTTCGCCGCCGTTTCCGGCCTGTTCATTTTGCCGACCTACCCGACTCTGGTTGCGGCGGTACAGATGGATGACACCGGTACAACCCGTATCGGTAAATTCGTCTTTAACCACCCGTTCTTCATCCCAGGCACCCTGGGCGTCGTTCTGGCTGTCTGCTTCGGCTTCCTGCTGGGCAGCTTTATGCTGTAAGTGTTTCACCCGCGGGGCGTATCACGCCCCGCATTCTCCCGCCCTTTGACTAACATCCTGCCCTCGTCCGTTGTATAGTGACCGTTCACTTGCGGGTCTTTTTGTTCTTTCGAGGTGTTTATGCTTGATGTTAAGAGTCAGGATATTTCCATCCCCGAGGCCGTTGTGGTGCTTTGTACCGCCCCGGATGAAGCTACCGCCCAGGATCTGGCCGCCAAAGTGCTGGCGGAAAAACTGGCTGCCTGCGCCACCCTCCTCCCCGGCGCGACATCGCTGTACTACTGGGAAGGCAAACTGGAGCAGGAGTATGAAGTTCAAATGATCTTAAAAACCACCGTTTCACATCAGCAAGCGCTTATCGACTGCCTGAAGTCTCATCACCCGTATCAAACGCCTGAACTTCTGGTTTTACCTGTTACTCACGGAGATACTGATTACCTCTCATGGCTCAACGCATCTTTACGCTGATCCTGCTGCTGTGCAGCACATCCGCCTTCGCCGGATTATTCGACGCGCCGGGTCGCTCGCAGTTCGTCCCTGCCGACCGGGCGTTTGTTTTTGATTTTCAGCAAAATCAACACGACCTTACCCTCTCCTGGCAGGTAAAAGAGGGTTACTACCTTTACCGTAAACAAATCAGTATCACGCCGACGAAAGCGGATATCGCCGCAGTCCAACTCCCGGCAGGCGTCTGGCATGAAGATGAATTCTACGGAAAAAGCGAAATCTACCGTAAGCGGCTAAACGTTCCGGTAACGGTTAACCAGGCGGCGGCTGGCGCGACACTAACGGTAACGTACCAGGGGTGCGCCGATGCGGGATTCTGTTATCCGCCGGAAACGAAAACGGTGCCGCTAAGTGAAGTTGCCGCGGCAATAGACGCCACGCCGACGCCAGCTGTCACCCAGACGGGTGAGACGTCAAAACCCGCCGCCCAGCTACCTTTTTCCGCGCTCTGGGCGCTGCTGATCGGCATCGGCATTGCCTTTACGCCCTGCGTTTTACCCATGTATCCGCTGATTTCCGGTATTGTCCTGGGGGGAAGGCAACGTTTGTCGACGGGGCGCGCACTGCTGCTGGCCTTTATCTATGTACAAGGGATGGCGCTGACCTATACCGCACTGGGTCTGGTCGTCGCCGCGGCGGGATTACAGTTTCAGGCGGCGCTGCAGCACCCTTATGTGTTAATCGGCCTTGCCATCGTGTTCACCCTGCTTGCGTTGTCGATGTTTGGCCTGTTCACACTACAGCTCCCCTCCTCACTGCAAACCCGGCTGACATTAATGAGTAATCGTCAGCAAGGCGGCTCGCCCGGCGGTGTTTTTGTTATGGGGGCGATTGCCGGATTAATTTGCTCGCCCTGCACTACAGCGCCGTTAAGCGCGATCCTGCTTTATATCGCTCAGAGCGGCAACATGTGGCTGGGCGGCGGTACGCTGTATTTGTATGCATTAGGTATGGGTCTGCCGCTAATGCTGGTCACCGTGTTTGGCAACCGCCTGTTACCGAAAAGCGGCCCGTGGATGGCGCATGTCAAAACCGCTTTTGGTTTCGTGATCCTCGCGTTACCGGTCTTTTTACTGGAGCGGATTATTGGCGAGGCTTGGGGTTTACGTCTGTGGTCGCTGCTGGGCGTCGCTTTCTTTGGTTGGGCCTTTATCACCAGCCTTCAGGCCAGACGAGCGTGGATGCGTATCGTACAGATTATCCTGCTGGCGGCAGCGCTCATTAGCGTGCGACCTCTACAGGATTGGGCGTTCGGATCGCCATCCGCGCAAGCTCCAGCGCACCTCAATTTCACGGCTATTTCTACCGTGGACGAACTCAATCAGGCGCTGGCGCAGGCCAAAGGCAAACCCGTCATGCTGGATTTCTACGCCGACTGGTGCGTGGCCTGTAAAGAGTTTGAAAAGTATACCTTCAGCGATCCGCGGGTTCAGCAGGCGCTCGGCGACACGGTGCTCTTGCAGGCTAACGTCACCGCTAACAATGCGCAGGACGTCGCGCTGTTAAAGCATCTGCAAGTCCTCGGGCTGCCCACCATTCTGTTCTTTGATGCCCAAGGCCAGGAACAGCCGCAAGCGCGAGTCACCGGCTTTATGGACGCCGCCACCTTTAGCGCGCATTTGCACGATCGCCAACCGTGAGCGACACTTGCAAAAGCAAAGACGGAGGAGAATACCGTGCAACGTGAAGATATTCTGGGAGAAGCCCTGAAATTACTGGAGACGCAAGGGATAGCCGATACTACGCTGGAAATGGTGGCGGAGCGCGTAAATCGCCCACTCGACACATTACAGCGTTTCTGGCCAGATAAAGAAGCCATTTTATATGACGCGCTACGTTATCTGAGTCAGCAGGTAGATATCTGGCGACGCCAGCTTCTTCTTGATGAGTCGCTTTCTGCTGAACAAAAGCTACTGGCACGCTACAGCGCGCTTTCGGAATGTGTCAGTAATAACCGTTATCCTGGTTGCTTGTTCATTGCCGCCTGTACGTTTTATCCCGACCCAACCCATCCTATTCACCAACTGGCTAATCAACAAAAACGCGCGGCACATGATTTTACCCATGAACTACTGACCACGCTGGAAATTGACGATCCGGCGATGGTTGCAAGGCAGATGGAGCTGGTGCTGGAAGGTTGTCTCAGCCGAATGCTGGTCAACCGCAGTCAGGCTGATGTAGATACCGCTCAACGGTTGGCGGAAGATATTCTGCGTTTTGCACAGTGCCGTCAGGGTGGCGCGCTCACCTGACGGGTACTGATTTTATGCATTTTGCCTGAAAAGCAGGCAGTCAGCGCGCTTTTATCACTTTTTTCGTGTAAAGCCGTTGACGACCGCGCCCCTTTACGGTTTAATGCGCCCCGTTGCCCGGATAGCTCAGTCGGTAGAGCAGGGGATTGAAAATCCCCGTGTCCTTGGTTCGATTCCGAGTCCGGGCACCACTTATTCAGAAAACCCAGCCTATGGCTGGGTTTTTGCTTTTCTGGGAATGGAAATCCGTAGCCCCCATCTCTGGCCTGACTAGCTATAACGAGAAGGCCAGATTTTCTCTGGCGCAACGCCCAGTGCTTCGGCGATCAGCCGCTCATCTTTGGGCCAGGGTCAAAAGCTTACTTAGCTACAGGGAGATTATTACCAGTAATAACGCCTATCACTTCATCTGACGGTTCGCTAGCCTCGACAAGTGAGTCCAATATTTCCGCCATGAACTTTTCCATCACTGACAACAATAATCCCTTCGCCAGTTTTGGTATTTTTATTTTTCGGTTTCTTTATTCTTAAATACTGTTTTCGACTCTTGTTCATAATCATAAATTAATACTCAGCACATCATGACTGATGATAGTTATCGGGGTAACAGAGCACATACTTTAAAATACTTATTCATAGTTTGTTATTACGGAAACATTTTAACCTCATGCGTGTCAGTCAGGCACGCAGATAAAAAATAACCGGGGAGAAAAATTAAACAAAATGCTGTTAGCCGGAAGTACCAGTATTGTTCTGTTGTCCGCTGCAATCAGTCCGGTATGGGTAGAGGATAATGCCAGTACAGCGTCCTGCTTTTTTACCTGTATGTTGAATAACCATTTCAATAAATCATTATAGAATCACATCTGTTTATTATTGCCTGATCCGGAGTGAGTCTTTATGAAAAGTCGTTATTTACTATTTTTTCTACCACTGATCGTAGCTAAATATACATCAGCAGCAACAGTGCAACTCTTTCATTCTCCTGAAGAATCAGTGAACAGTCAGTTCTACTTACCCCCACCGCCAGGTAATGATGATCCGGCTTTCCGCTATGATAAGGAGGCTTATTTTAAGGGCTATGCGATAAAAGGTTCCCCACAATGGAAACAAGCTGCTGAGGATGCAGATGTAAGCGTGGAAAATATAGCCAGAATATTCTCGCCAGTAGTGGGTGCTAAAATTAATCCCAAAGATACGCCAGAAACCTGGAATATGTTACAGAATCTTCTGAAAATGGGCAGCTACTACGCTACTGCTTCGGCAAAAAAATATTATATGCGTACTCGTCCCTTTGTCTTATTTAATCATTCTACCTGCCGTCCTGAAGATGAGAATACTTTGCGAAAAGATGGCTCTTACCCTTCCGGGCATACTGCTTATGGTACACTTCTGGCATTAGTATTATCCCAGGCCAGACCGGAACGCGCGCAGGAGCTCGCCAGACGAGGATGGGAGTTCGGGCAAAGCAGAGTGATATGCGGTGCTCACTGGCAAAGCGATGTTGATGCTGGCCGTTATGTGGGAGCAGTAGAGTTTGCAAGGCTGCAAACAATCCCGGCTTTTCAGAAGTCACTGGCAAAAGTCCGTGAGGAGCTGAACGACAAAAATAATTTATTGAGTAAAGAAGAACGCCCCGAACTTAATTACTGAAGGTGAAAGTCTTCCCGCAAACTGGCCACAGCAAATGAAAGGAAGTGCAACTGCGTAGGGGCGACCGGGCGTGGAGAACGCCTTTGGTTTCCCCGATTCGCATGAATTCAACGTCCCCGTTTGCAGTCCGTCCAGACCGTCATGACGTCGTTGTCCGGCTGAAGCGGTAAAACCGGTCTGGCTCACTGACTATCCACAGCGAATTCCGGCCATCAGAAGCTAAGGGATGCGTTCTGGAGTTTAAACACTCTCCACCAAATCCCCCAACGTCACCATCAACATCATCGGATCCATCGGCGACGGTACAAACCCCACCCGCTGATAAAATTCCCGCGCTTCATCCGACAGGGCGTGAACCAGCATCCCACGAATGCCGATAGTCTCCGCCACCTGAATAACCCGCAGCCCTGCGTCGCGTACCAGCGCCCGAGCGACGCCCTGCCCATGAAGCGATTTATCCACCGCCAGACGCCCCAATACCACAACCGGAATCGGGTCAGGCATATTGCGACGAAAGCGACCGGGGGAGGTATTCGTCGTGACTGCGCTGGACGCCAGCGAGTAATAGGCCAGTACGTTCGAATCGCTGCCACAACACACAAAGGTACGGGACGCGCCAGTGGTCTGATTTTTCATCGCCCGCTGTTTCAGCCAGTTATCTATAGAATCCACACCGCAGCAAAACGGAGTAAGAATATGTCCGGCATGAAGCGGCTCAGGGGTGGAGATCATTTTTCCTGCTCCCACGGCGCAGGGGTCTGCATGGTTTTACGCAGTGCGGCATTAGGTGAAGGTGTTTGATCCAAACGAACGAGAAATTCCTGATAAGCCTCTGGATCGGCCATAATGATGCGTTGTTCGATAAGCGCTTCTTCTGCGGCAGCACGGGCAGCTTCCAGCACAAAGTCTGTGCGGTTTTTCCCTCTGGCTTTCGCCGCTCGATCAATAAGATCGCGCTCGGCGGGTTTGATACGCAGGTTCAGAGTTTCACGTTTCATCGCCATACTGTTTGCGGCTGGCATAGTGTTGTCCTCTTGTACTTCTGTGGATATTAAGTATACAACACGCGTAACGCAGATGTCATTACGATAAATTTAGAAGGAATGGAACCGGAGTAGCGAACCGAAAGGTTTTCTACTCATTTATAGATTCAGTACCAGGCTGTGCGCTGGCATTCGCTGTGAGTGATTCCTCCTCGGGGCCGACGCAGCAAAAGATTCAATACTGCCGCGCCAAAACACGCAACATTATATAATCAGAAAGCATAAACCTAACGGATACGCACAGTAAGAACCTCAATAACGTGTTACATCGTTTTTCATAAAGCCAACCATACGATTGAATGTTTCCCCTCCCCCTCAAACTTCCGGATATTGTTACACCGTCTACCCGCCGCAGTATATATTTACCGCGTTGTATGCCTTTCCTGGCCGAGATCGTTAATATTTACCTCCAAGATAAACCTTATCACAAATTAACATCAGATCTTATACCTCATGCTAACTACCCCCATGAAATTAAAGAGCTATTCTCTAAAAGAATAAGGGTAATTATTACTTAATTCAAATTTTAAAGAGATAATTTGATAATAACATGAGCCAATTCTTGTAAATTTCCATCTTTTTTTTATACGCGACATAGTTTTTTAACGATACTATAATAGGTAGAAATGCAATATAAAATAGCATTTTCCATAGAAAATGAAAAGATCGCCACCTGATACCTTAAGTTCGCAAATAATTATATAGCTATATATTAGTTTTCTTTTGAAATATTTTTCAGAATAATTTTTGATTTACACGCACATTTAATAAAAGGAAATTATCATGCTAAAGGTGTTTAATCCCTCACCTGTCCAGGTGGGGAGCATTGAATGTTTACAATCAGCGCAAAACTGGCAGAGGAAATCCTTATCACTTCAGGGATTAAATTTACTGCAGTCCGTACTCATCAAGCTCACCACGGGTAAAATTTCAATTACGACATCGTCCGGGGAGTATATTACGGCATCAGGGCCAATGTTAATATTTTTAGCTAAAGATCAAACCATTCATATCACTATGGAAGAGACTCATGAACAGTTAAATTACAATTTAATTGAATTAGATTCAGCGTCAATAAAAAATGCTTATAATTTTTTTCTGTATGAACATGCAGACTTTTCGGCCCCATTAACAAAACCGACGACAAAACATCTGTTAGCGCCAATAGAAACAGGCGTAGCAAGAGTATTCAACCTCTTACACTCTTCAAATAAAAGCCAGAAATTATCCCAAGATAAAAAGGAATATTTAATAAGATTTCTGCTTTCAGAGTTCATCTATGAACCTGAAGCATTTGCTCTCTTCAGAGAACTATCGCAAAATACATTAGCCGAAAACATCTATAATATTATTATAAGCGACATAAGTCGAAAATGGGCGCTCAAGGATATTTCTGACTCACTCTATATGAGTTGTTCCACATTAAAAAGGAAATTGAAACAAGAGCACACCTCATTCAGTGAAGTTTACCTTAATGCGCGAATGAATAAAGCGACAAAACTTCTACGCAATAGTGAATATAATATTACTCGAGTGGCTTATATGTGTGGTTATGATAGTGCTTCTTATTTTACATGCGTTTTTAAAAAACATTTCAAAACTACACCATCGGAATTTTTAGCGTTTTTATCCTCCTCTCGTCATCAATATGTTAATTGAGATATCTGACAATGCAGTATAAGGACAAAGCAAAACATATTAATATAAGAGATGGAATTCTGTTGCTCGCTAAAAAATTCGATCTAACATTGAGCGAGAAAAAAGTTATTTATTACGTGGCTGCAGGATTATCTGTTAAAAGTTGCTCAAATTTATTAGATCGAAATATAAAAACGATTTCAACACAAAAGAGATCAGCCTATAAAAAAATGGATATTACTACTGATGTTGAATTAATCCATTTGATGCTGAATGAGTTTTACATATCAGTCGATATTACGTAATTTTTTCTAAAATGTTGCTAGAATGGTAGGCAAGGCAACTCTGGATATCATCTTCAGAGATCGTTCCGCAAACGCTATGGATAATTCTTCGCTGTCTATCGGCTGGCTGACGATAGACTCTACACCGCCAGTACGTTCCATGAAGAATAATAGTGATATTGGCGCCGGAGGCGATAATATCACTAACATCAATACACCGACCTTTTATCGGGTCGCTTAGAAGCTCACGCAACAATTAAGCTGACTATTGATACACAACCGTCCGCCGAACCAACGTTGGGATCGACTGTTAGCAGTCTGGATAATACCGTCAGCCTTAAGGGAGTCGTGGAGGCGCATCAGGATATTCAGGTGAAGGTCACGGTCGACGATACGGACTACACCGCCAGTGTCGATAACGATACCGGTAACTGGCATGTTTCTGTTCCGCAATCCGCTATTCTGTCGGGGGAGAATCAGTATACCATAACGGCCACCGATCCCGCCGGTAATAGCGCCGCCGCCAGTGTAACATTTACAGGTACATCGCCCACGGAAAATCCGGTCAACAAGAGTTCCGGCGTAGATGAAATGATTATGCCTGATAACTAAACATCACCATGCGAGGTCTCTTCGGAGGCCTCCTGAAAAAACAGAATAATATTCATTGTCTGTTAATTATTACAGAGAGAGTTAATTTATAAAAAAAAAGCGGCAGACTACGCTGCCGCAAATATGAGGAGGACAATTACCGTTACGCTACACCACAAAGCAATCCGTTACTGAGGTAAGTAAAACATAAATATCCCCAACAATGAATCAACGAATCAAGCAATCGTCAAATCATGGTATTAACAACCTTGTTCTGTTTTAGCATGCTGTGACAGTAAAAATAGATTTTAGTCATTCTGTATATCACACGAAAATTTATAAAACAGATTTGGTTCACTCACAATATACAAATTATTTTCATTATCCATGGCAATCCCTTCTGGTTGGGGTATATCGTCTCTGAGCCCTGACCACTCCGCCGTCAGGAACAATCGATCGCGCACCCGCCACTCGGAACTGACCTCCAGAATCATTTTTGACTCGTCCGACAACACCAGCAGCGAATCCGTTGGGGCATGGTATTCAAGTCCGGAGACATCGCTCACACTCGCAGTGATGGCAGAAGGCAACGCTCTGGTGATACCATTTTTGCTCATCTCTACTTCTTTGATAATAATGGGTTTTCTTTCTTTTGCGGCATATAATCTCTCATTTTTCGCATCCCATGCCGTACCTTCCAGCCCTTTATTTTTTGCTTTGTCATAGCCCTCAAGCTTCACCATGGAGATTATCTGCATGGCGCCGCGCTGAATATCCACCTGTGTTTTATAGACCGCGCCATCTTTCTCACTGCCTATCTGGAACTGGTTGCCCCCACTCCATGCAATAGACTCCGGGTCGTGGATGCCCTGCAGCGGCATCCGCCCTACCAGCTGCCCTTCTGTCGTTAACCAGACCAGTTCAGGGGGATTATTAATAACGGCGAAAAGCATCCTGTCTTCGGCGGAGTAGGTCAAACCTGAAAGGTTACTCTTAACTCCTGCGACTGGTTTTTGCTGAATAACCGCTTTATAGCTACTCAGTGCTAGCGCCGAGGGTTTATCACCATATTTGAGGATCAGTTGATAAACATAGCGTATATCGTCCCTGACCATAAATAAAATCACGCCCAAGAGTACAACCACAATAACGCGTTTTAGTAATCTCATAAAAAATCCATAGCAGATCGCGTCACGACTGATGTCGTAACGCATTTCTTAAAAATAAAGCCGATGTCCGATAGAATCGTTATTCGGTTATGGCGAGCGCCATTAGCATAGGCAAAATGAAATAGTGAGAGTTATCACAAAAAGCCCGATTTTAATCACTAACGTACCCTTTTTGTAAATTGACATAATCAAGAGGAGGGTAGTTTCGGCTAATTATTTAAATAGTACGTCTGCAAATTCGCCCCTGTATGCAGGGCAAATGACAAAAAGTGATAATTAATGAGATGTAACACCGTAATTTGATCTGCTATTGCTGCTCCCACTTCTATTCAACCGGGCAGCAAAAAAATGAAACTCAACCTTATTACCGTCAGCCTGGCTACGCTCGTTGCCGCTGGCGCATTCCCGGCCCATGCCGGTCCTCAGGCGCATGTCGTGTGCGGCTATCACCACACGCTGGGCGATGACGCGATTATGATGTTTGGTAAAGCGAATCAGGCGATGTGGCATGACTTTTTTGGCAACACCCACACCGACGCGGTCTCTACCTACCAGACGTTGCGCGCGCAACCCGATACCACCTGTGATAATAAAGCCGACAGCTCCGGTTACTGGGCACCGTCCATGAAATTACCCGATGGTGAAATCGTAAATCCGGCCTACCAAAAGACCTATTATCAATCCACAAATGTAGCGCAATATCCGCTCCATCCATTCCCGGCCGGGCTGGAGTTACTGGCAGGCGATCATCACGGTACTGGCCCCAGTTCCGCAATCACCTTTTTATGTGCCAACGGCAAAGGTTACACCAACAAGGTAGGCGAAATATGCGGCCTGCGTAAAGCGGGCGATGCCGTCCAGTTTAATATCGGGATCGCTTTCCCCAACTGTTGGGATGGCGTCAACCTGAAACCGACACATAGCCACAATAATGCTATCTATGCCGACCACGGGAAATGTTCCGCAGACTATCCGGTTAAAATCCCGACGGTTAATATGAACATCGCCTGGGTACTCCCGCAGATCTCCTCGCTGGATACGTCCAAAGTGGAATTGTCGATGGACCCGGTAATGCATGGCGAAACCCGGGAAGAGCGCTGGGGAAGTATTTATACCGCCCATGCCGATTTTATGAATGGCTGGACGGAAGATGGCGCGCAGTTTATGACGGATCTGTGTATGAATCAGGGACTGGATTGCGGCACTGCGGTTCCTTACGCCTACAGTAAAGCGGAAGAAAATACCTGGGTAAGCAGCGAAGACGACAAGCCTCATGCCAGCGTCGATACGTTGTACGTACAGGATGACTGGACAAATGGCGGACGCACGCAGCACCCGGAAACGCTCACGCTGGTGAAATTTAAGATCCCGCCCCTGCCTGCCAATATGGACGCTTCGCTATTCAAATACCGTATTCGCCTTTTTGGCGGCAAAACGAAAACGAACGGCGCCGATCAAATTTTCTTTTACCCGACCAGCAGTGACTGGCACGCCAGTAGCGTGTCATGGAACAATAAACCGGCGATCAATTACCGTTCCGATGCCGTATTATATCTAAACCATTCACATGAGTATCGCATGGTTGATGTCGATAAAGCGGTGCGCAAAGCGCTAGCGGAAGGGAAAACGGAAATATCCTGGTATATCGGCGGCGACCGTCAGGTAAATCACTACGATTTCATGCCAGCGGACTCAAAACAGAGCCTGGTGCTGATGCTGACCGGTTTCAAAAAGACGCCGGAGCTGTAATAGTAAACTGTGCCCGCTGACGCAACAGCGGGCACGATGGCGACACAAGCATTACGGCACGTCGTCAAAACCTGACCAATACCTTAGAAAACAACCGTTTCTTCTCAGGTTGTAGCCCCTGTTGCTGCTGAACATCCTGCAGATAACAGGTCGCTACGATGGCAAGCCGGGCATAGAAGGCGCTAACGGTATTGCGTTGCAGCAATTCCAGATAGCGGAATCCCCAGGGTAGCAGATGCGCCTCCAGTAACCGGTTGGCCGCCACGTTGTCGCCTTGCGCCAGCAGATCGCTACAGGCTAATAGCATCAGGCCAAACTGATCTTCCGGCTCGCGTTCACGGTCAGTGAATACCATTCCCTGCGACTGTAAAAAAGCTCGATAATCGGCGGTGGTTTCCCCCATCAGCAAATTATCTTTTTCCAGATAGACCGATCCCCAGGGCGGGACGGGCATCTTTCCCTGGCCTTCAAACAATACGGAAAATTGCCATGTAAGCGCATCATCATCCGGTAGCGACCATGACGCGCACAGTGATTCAATATGTCCGCGATCGCGCCAGGGGTAAAGCTCAGGCAACGTTGGCAAACAATCGAACAACGCTTTCACCTCCGGCCTCTCAGGGGAGTAGTAAAACAGTGCGCCGAGGATACGCGGCAAAACAGCACGGGAAGGCATAGCAATAGCTCCTGAAATATTTCGCCTGATGACGCTACGCTTATCAGGCTTACATGGCACAAGCCGGGCAAAAACTACATTGGCAGCGTCCACAGATTGTAAAACGCAATCCTACCCGCCAACTCCGCCGCGATAACCACCACAGCCGTCATGGCCAGCACCGTAGCACTCGATTTCAGGCGCGCGCAGACCACCACCCCGACCACGCCCGCCGCCAGCAATACCGCCTGGGCGGTAAACCAGCTATGCTGCGCGGCGGTCAGAGCGCTATCGGCGCTCATCAGCGTCGCCATATAGCCCGGGCGCAGACAAAAGCTCACCAAAATCGCCAACACGCTGACCAGTAGCCCCAGACGGCGCACGCCAAACAATGCCGCCAACGCGCCGCCGCCAATCAACGGCGTCAATATCATCATTGCCGTGGTGTAAGATGAACGCCAGGTCGCCACCGTCGGCAGTTGGTAAATCTGCGGAACGGCGTATAAGAAGACCACCCCGACTATCGCCGCCAACCAGACCAACGCGTTACACAGCGGCGTCGCACGGTTCAGCAATAAACCGAGCGCCCCCAGACCGCCGAGCGCCACAAAAGCCGCCGACAAGACAATCTCGTTACTCATCGGCGAATGTCCGACGCGCAGCAGCATATTCAGCGCACGCAACGGTTGCCCGACGTGGAAGGTACCGACAACGACGCCAATCCCAAACAGGCACATCACCGAGAACAGACCGATAGCCTTACGCCGCGGCGCGACCAGCCCCATTGCGCCGCCAATCAGCAGCAGAATAAACGCGCCGACCGCGCTCTGGGTAAAGACCGTAAAAAAGACCAGCGGTAACTCATGCATGGCGCACCTCCCGAATGTTCATGATTGCGCCTTCCGTATCGCCCGTGGGTCTCGCTTTCGGATGCGGTTTAATAATGAGGTTAGGATGGGTGAACGACGCCGAAGGCAGCGGCGCGATTTGATTCTCCGTGCCATATTTTGCCCGTAATTCATCGACAGGGCCGAAATCCAGCGCTCGCTGCGGGCAAGAATCCACACAAATGGGGCGCAGATTGTTCTCCAGTCGGTCAAGACAACCGTCGCATTTACGCATCACGTTTGCCTGCGTATCAAACTGCGGCGCGCCGTAGGGGCAGCGCATTTCACAATAGCGACAGCCGACGCATACGCTGTCATCCACCACGACCAGACCATCTTCTTTGCGTTTATGCATCGCCCCGGTCGGACAGCCGGAGACACATACCGGCTCATCGCAATGGTTACAAGCAATAGAGAGGTAGTAGGTAAAGGTGTCGTGATGCCAGCTTTCCCCCTCTTTCACCCAGCTTCCGCCGCCATATTCATAGACGCGGCGCAGTTTCGGGCCGACATCCAGATCTTTATTATCCTTGCAGCTTACCTGGCAGGTTTTACAGCCTGAACAGCGCGAGGAGTCAACATAAAAGCCATACTGTTTCATCGTACATCACTCCTTAAGCGCGTTTAATTTCAACCAGATTGGTATGCTGCGGATTGCCTTTCGCCAGCGGCGAAGGGTGATGGCTGGTCAGCGTATTGATACAGCCGCCGACATCAACGCCGTTGCCGTCAAGCCGCGTCCACGCGCCCTGCGGCATCGCCGCCACGCCGGGTAAAATGCGCTGGGTAACTTTACAGGGAAGCTCCACCACGCCGCGGTCATTGAATACATGCACCCGATCGCCGGACTTCAGTTGGCGGGCGCTGGCGTCAATCGGGTTAATCCAGACTTCATCCGGCACCGCCTCATGCAGCATCAGCACATTGCTGTAGGTCGAGTGGGTATGCCCTTTGGTATGGAAACCGCTTAACTGCAACGGATACTTCGCCGTCAATGCTTTGTTAAGGTGCGACTCTTTCGCTGGACAAAATTCCGGCAATGCGGGAATTCGCTCGCCTTCTGGCAACGTCCACGCTTGCGCCAGATCCGCCAGCGCCTGGGAGTAAATTTCAATTTTGCCCGACGGCGTGGAGAGTGGATTAGCCTCGGCATCGGCGCGGAAATCGGCAAACGCAAGGCTCTGCTGCTCGGTAGCGATACGCTGGTCAATCACGCCCATCTCTTTCGCCACGCTCCACTCCGGCAGGTATGGACGTTTTTCACGGATCTGCTGATAGTGCATCTCCGCCCACTGCGCCTGAGTTCGGCCCTCGGTATATTGCTCGCGCAGTCCAAGATGCCCGGCGATATCCGCGCAGATGTCATACGTGCTGCGCACTTCCCACATCGGTTTAACGGTTTTCTGAATCGCAATCATATAGTTATGCGATCCTGCCGCATAGGAGCTGTCCACCAGGTCTTCCGCCTCAAGATAGCTGGTCTCCGGCAACAGCAGATCCGCATACATCGCGCTGGGCGTCATATGGTTTTCAATCACGATAATGGTTTCACACAGCGATTCATCCGCGAGAATTTGACGGGTGCGGTTTGTTTCGCCGTGCTGATTAAGCAAAGTATTACCGGCCTGGTTGAAAAACAGCTTAATCCCGGTTTTTAGCCTGTCCGCGCCTTTTACGCCCATTGTCGTCGCGGTCATTTTCTCCGGATGCTGAATGGCGTCCGTCCACAGATAGCAAGGAATAGAGGTTGTGATCGGATTCTTACCGACAGGCAACAATGGCACGCCATACGGCGTACCGTAAGGCCAGTTGCCATTATTGGTGCCGGGCCGCCCGAAGTGGCCGGTTAACGCTGGCAGCGTCTGAATAGCACGCACGGTTTGTTCGCCGTTGGCATGACGCTGCGGCCCCCAGCCCTGGCAAATATAGCAGGCGCGCGCCGAGGCGATTTCGCGCGCCAGTTGGCGAATACGCGTTGCCGGAATTCCGGTGATATCCGCCGCCCATTCCGGGGTTTTCGCGATACCGTCATCGCCCGTGCCAAGAACATAATCTTTATAGCTGGCGTTAGGCGCAGCCGTGTCCGGCAAGGTGCTACGGTCATAGCCGACGCAATAGCGGTTTACCAGCGCCTCGTCGAGAAGCTGTTCGGTAATCAGCGTATGCGCTATGCCGGCGACTAGCGCAGCGTCCGTGGTTGGGCGAATCGGTAGCCATTCGGCGTGTTCGGTAATCACCGAATCGGTATAGCGCGGATCGATAATAATGACTCGGGCTTTCGAGGTCTCCAGCGCCCGGCGCAGCTCTTCAACCTAACCGCCGCCGGACATCCGCGTTTCTGAGAGATTCAGGCCAAATAGCACCACCAGATCGGAATGCGCGATCTGCGTAAAATGGCTACCGACATAATCACCGTGGGTATAAGGCGTGGCGGCGGCGATTTGCGCCGTGGAATAGGTGTTGTGATAATTTAAATAACCGCCGGTGAGATTTAGTAATCTTATCCAGGCGGGTCTACCCTGCGTGTGATAATACGCGCCGGATTGATAATTATAATAAATAGCTTCCCGGCCATATTTTTCGCTAACGCGCGTTAATTCCGCCGCAATAAAGGCTGTGGCCTCATCCCATGAAATACGTTTAAATTTTCCTTCGCCGCGTTTTCCCACTCTTTTCATCGGATACTTAATGCGATCCGGGCTATAAACGCGCCAGCGACTGGAACGCCCGCGCAGGCAGGGACGAATCTGATGCTCGCCGAATACCGCGTCATCTTTCGCGTCTTCCGGTTCAATACGCACAATGCGATCATTTTTCACGATAACCTTAAGCGGGCATCGGCTGCCACAGTTGACCAGACAGGCGCTGTGCCTGACGGTTTCGCCGTTGGCATCCTTCGGTATCGGGGTATCCTGCGCCTGGGCAGTGGTAGCAAAAGGCAGCGTAATCGCCTGACTTAGCGTCACCGCCGCCCCTACTTTTGCAGTAGCGACAATAGCATCACGTCGGGTTATGGTTGTGTTCAGCCATTTTTTTATTTCCATTTTTTATTTCTCACATTGCTTCCATAATTATTAATAATATGTAATGAAAACTAATCATAATAGATTAAATATTAGCGCTGATTGATTGTGATCAAACGCATTCTGAACGTCAGTAAAAATAAAATGTGATACCGCATACGTTATTATAAAAATTAATGAAAAATTATTTTATGTAATTCTGATGAAAATAAATTACCCATCACGGTATCCGGCGATATTAATTAACGACATGAGCAGGTAGCGCCCCCTGCAAGACTAGACGGGCTTTTCAACACTGGAGCAACATCGCCTATGCCTTTGAATTAGACGCCTCATCAGGGATAATAACCTTACGATTCGTCCGCTCAGGTCCACTATGAAACACTCCCTGCCATGCCGGGCGTTACGCAAACGCCCCATGAAACTCGGCACTACCGTCATTCTGATGGTCAGCGCCGTTTTGTTTTCGGTGCTCGTTGTGGTCCATCTGATCTATTTTTCGCAAATCAGCAGCATGACGCGCGACGCGCTGGCAGATAAAGCGCTGGCGGTGGCTCGCTCGCTGGCGGACTCTCCGGCAATTCGCGAGGGGCTGAAAAAACCGCCTGCGGAAAGCGGCATTCAGCCGCTCGCCGAAGCGGTGAGCCAGCATAATGGCTTTTTGTTTATTGTGGTGACCAATATGCAGGGCATCCGTTATTCGCACCCAGAAACGCAGCGAATCGGTCAACCATTCAAAGGCGATGACATTCTGCTCGCACTGCAGGGAAAGGAAAACGTTGCCATTAATCGCGGCTTTCTTGCCAAAGCGCTACGCGTTTTCACACCGGTTTATGATGAACACCACCGACAGATCGGCGTGGTAGCGATTGGCCTGGAACTCAGTCACGTTACGCAGCAGATCAACAATAGCCGCGGCAGTATTATCTGGTCCATTCTGTTCGGCGCTCTGGTGGGATTATTAGGCACCTATGCGCTGGTCAAGGTGCTAAAACGTATCCTGTTTGGCCTCGAACCCTATGAGATCTCAACCCTGTTTGAACAACGCCAGGCAATGCTGCAGTCAATCAAAGAGGGCGTTATCGCCGTAGATGGTAGCGGCGAAGTCACGTTGATTAACCACGCGGCGCAGGCGCTGCTCGATTATCGAAAAACGCAGGATGACGCCAGATTATCCACCCCAGGTGGTGGACATTAGCGAAGTGTTGCGTGACGGTACGCCGCGCCGCGATGAAGAGATCATCGTCAAAGGCCGCCTGCTGCTGGTGAATACCGTTCCGGTGCGCAGCAACGGCGAAATTATCGGCGCGATATCCACCTTCAGGGATAAAACAGAAGTTCGCCAACTGATGCAGCGGTTAGACGGGATGGTGAACTACGCGGATGCGCTCCGTGAACGATCCCACGAATTCATGAACAAATTACATGTGATTCTGGGATTATTGCACCTGAAGAGTTATAAGCAGCTTGAAGCGTATATTATCAAGACGGCCAATAACTATCAGGAAGAGATCGGTTTGCTGCTGGGTAAAATAAAGTCGCCGATTATCGCTGGTTTTTTGCTCAGTAAAATTACTCGCGCCTCAGATTTCGGGCACAGCCTGGTGATAAGCAGCGACAGCCAGTTACTGGATAATAACAATGAAGATCAGGTTACGGTGCTGATTACGGCGCTGGGCAATTTGATTGAAAACGCGCTGGAAGCGTTGAGCCAGGAATCCGGCGGCGAAATCAGCGTCTCGTTACACTACCGTCATGGCTGGCTGCATTGCGAAGTGAGCGATGACGGTCCGGGTATCGAACCTGAGCGCATCGAGGCGATTTTTGAAAAAGGCGTCTCGTCGAAAGGCGCCGAACGCGGCGTCGGTTTAGCGCTGGTTAAACAGCAGGTTGAAGCGCTTGGCGGCGTAATTTCCGTGGAGTCCGAGCCTGGGATCTTCACACAATTTTTTGTACAGTTACCCTGGGATGGAAAAAGGACCAGCCTATGATCAATGTATTAATTGTCGATGACGATGCGATGGTCGCGGAGTTAAATCGCCGCTATGTCGCGCAAATCTCCGGTTTTCATTGTTGTGGAACCGCTTCGACGCTGGAAAAAGCGAAAGAGTTTATCTTCAACAGTGAAAATCACATTGACCTAATCCTGCTGGATATCTATATGCAGCAGGAAAACGGATTGGATCTGCTGCCTGTCCTGCACAGCGCAGGCTGCAAAAGCGACGTTATTGTCATTTCTTCTGCCGCTGACGCCGCCACCATTAAAGATTCGCTTCACTACGGCGTGGTGGATTATCTGATCAAGCCTTTTCAGGCCACGCGCTTTGAAGAAGCGCTGACCGGCTGGCTACGTAAGAAAACGGCGATGGAAAAACGCCAGTATTACGAACAGTCTGAGCTTGACCTGCTCATTCACGGTAATTCATCCAGCGAGCAGGAGCCTCGCCGGCTGCCAAAAGGGCTGACGCAGCAAACGCTACGCACCTTATGCCAGTGGATTGATGCGCATCAGGAGCAGGAATTTTCTACCGACGAGTTGGCCAACGAAGTGAATATCTCGCGCGTCTCCTGCCGTAAATATCTTATCTGGCTGGTGAATTGCCATATCTTGTTTACCAGTATTCATTACGGCGTGACCGGCAGGCCGGTTTACCGCTACCGCGTTCAGCCGGAACATTACTCTTTACTGAAACAATATTGTCAGTAAGGATACCGCATAAATCCGACGCGAAGCGTTATATCCTGGTAACATTTATTATAACAATGCCAATAAAAACGCTATCACATTAATAACAAACCTGGGAAATTGTGTCAGATCAAATATACTCAACCCAGGCCTGTTAACGTTATTTTCTATTATTACAGCGCCATGCGCTGTTTTTAATTTCAAAACGCTAACAAAAGTTAATTAAGTATTATCCCATGCCGAGAGTGTGTATTTTTATTAAAAAAGGGATTTGTCCGGAATTTTCCTGACACTTAAATAAAATTATGTTTGTAGCAATGGAGCTTGTGCTACGCCTATGGACAATACGTATATTGGTGAGCAGATACGCGTCTCCACACGCCATACTAATAATTTAAAAAAATGGCGTGACAATGATCACATAAGTCACATTCTGTTCGATTTATCTCGTGATTTATCTGATGGCGAGACACAAAAATTAAATAATAAACGCCTGTTTTTAAAACAGACAAATCATAATTTACTGCTCTCGCTGACTCCACCTGCCCATCGCCAGAGGGTGCTTCCCTCTGAACATCACCATCGCAAGAAAATAATTACTTAAAGCAACTCTGTAAAATGCTTAACCGTTAATCGTCGCCACTGGCGCATTGAATATTCGCCATTTCCTGATGCTCATTCACACAAATCAGAAGATGGCTGTGATCCATTTATCAAAATTGACTGGGTTTATCGCGAGGATAAATAAAAATGTTATTTAGTATACAGCTTCTCATAATATTAATATGTCTGTTTTATGGTGCCCGAAAGGGCGGGATCGCGCTCGGGTTGTTGGGCGGTATCGGTCTGGTCATTCTGGTGTTTGTTTTCCATCTCCAGCCAGGTAAACCGCCCGTTGACGTAATGCTGGTCATTATCGCGGTAGTCGCCGCGTCGGCAACGTTGCAGGCGTCAGGCGGGCTGGATGTGATGCTGCAGATTGCCGAAAAGCTGCTGCGTCGCAACCCCAAATACGTCTCTATTGTGGCGCCGTTCGTCACCTGTACCCTGACGATTCTGTGTGGGACAGGCCACGTGGTCTACACCATTTTGCCGATTATCTATGACGTGGCGATCAAGAATAATATCCGTCCGGAACGTCCAATGGCGGCCAGTTCTATCGGCGCGCAAATGGGCATCATCGCCAGTCCGGTTTCCGTCGCCGTTGTTTCTCTGGTAGCGATGCTGGGCAACGTGACATTTGACGGAAAACATCTGGAGTTCCTCGATCTGCTGTCGATCACCATCCCGTCTACCCTGCTCGGTATCCTGGCAATCGGTATTTTTAGTTGGTTCCGCGGTAAAGATCTGGATAAAGACGAAGCGTTTCAGAAATTTATCTCCGTACCGGAAAACCGTCAGTACGTGTACGGCGATACCGCGACGCTGCTGGATAAAAAACTGCCGAAAAGCAACTGGCTGGCGATGTGGATCTTCCTGGCGGCGATTGCCGTGGTCGCTCTCCTGGGCGCGGACTCCGACTTACGTCCAACCTTCGGCGGCAAACCGTTGTCGATGGTGCTGGTCATTCAGATGTTCATGCTGCTGACCGGGGCGCTCATTATCATCCTGACCAAAACCAATCCTGCGTCTATCTCAAAAAACGAAGTTTTTCGTTCCGGTATGATTGCGATTGTCGCGGTATACGGGATCGCCTGGATGGCGGAAACCATGTTCGGCGCGCATATGTCGGAAATTCAGGGCGTGCTGGGCGAAATGGTCAAAGAGTATCCGTGGGCCTATGCCATCGTTCTGCTGCTGGTCTCCAAGTTTGTTAACTCCCAGGCAGCGGCGCTGGCGGCGATTGTTCCCGTCGCGCTGGCTATCGGTGTCGATCCGGCGTATATCGTGGCCTCTGCGCCGGCATGTTATGGCTACTATATTCTGCCGACCTACCCAAGCGATCTGGCGGCGATTCAGTTTGACCGTTCCGGCACAACCCGTATTGGCCGCTTCATCATTAACCACAGCTTCATTCTGCCGGGTTTGATTGGCGTGAGCGTCTCCTGCGTCTTTGGCTGGATCTTTGCCGCAATGTACGGATTCCTGTAATGGCCGCGCGCGCCGCCCGGTTATGCGCGGCGCGCGACTTAGAGCCTGGCCTATGAGGCTCTTAATACATTTTCTTACTATTAGGCTGGAAGCACATGTCGAAAAAAGAGTTTATCTATCAGGCGCCTTTCCCGATGGGAGAGGACAAAACAGAGTATTATCTGCTCACCTCCGATTATGTCAGCGTCAGTGAATTCAACGGAGAATCTATCCTCAACGTTGAGCCGCAGGCGTTAACGTTGCTGGCTCAGCAGGCCTTCCATGATGCGTCTTTTATGCTCCGTCCTGAACACCAGCAGCAAGTCGCCGCCATTCTCAATGACCCCGAAGCCAGCGAAAACGACAAATATGTGGCGTTGCAATTCCTGAGAAACTCCGAGATCGCCGCCAAAGGCATTCTGCCGACCTGCCAGGATACCGGCACGGCGATTATCATGGGTAAAAAAGGCCAACGCGTCTGGACGGGAGGCGGCGATGAAGCCGCGCTCTCCAAAGGCGTGTTTAATACCTATATAGAAGATAACCTGCGCTACTCGCAGAACGCCCCGCTGGATATGTACAAAGAGGTCAATACCGGCAGCAACCTGCCAGCGCAAATCGATCTCTATGCCGTCGATGGCGACGAGTACAAGTTCCTTTGCGTGGCGAAAGGCGGCGGTTCAGCAAACAAAACGTATCTCTATCAGGAGACCAAAGCGCTGCTCACCCCAGGCAAGCTGAAAAACTTCCTCGTTGAGAAAATGCGCACGCTGGGCACCGCGGCCTGTCCGCCATACCATATCGCCTTTGTCATTGGCGGCACCTCGGCGGAAAGCACGCTGAAAACCGTTAAACTCGCCAGCACCCACTATTACGACGCGCTGCCGACGGAAGGTAACGAGCACGGCCAGGCATTCCGCGATCTCCACCTGGAACAGGAACTGCTGGAAGAAGCGCAAAAACTTGGCCTCGGCGCCCAGTTCGGCGGGAAATATTTCGCCCACGATATTCGCGTAATTCGCCTGCCGCGTCACGGCGCTTCCTGTCCGGTGGGGATGGGCGTCTCCTGCTCGGCAGACCGTAACATCAAAGCGAAAATCAACCGCGAAGGCATCTGGATCGAAAAACTGGAACACAATCCGGGCCAGTATATTCCGCCAGCGCTGCGTCAGGCGGGCGAAGGCGACGCGGTGAAAGTCGATCTCAACCGTCCGATGAAAGAGATCCTCGCCCAGCTATCGCAGTACCCGGTCTCGACTCGCCTGTCGCTGACGGGCACCATTATCGTAGGTCGCGATATCGCCCACGCGAAGCTAAAAGAGCGTATTGAATCCGGCGAAGACCTGCCGCAGTATATTAAAGATCACCCCATCTATTACGCAGGTCCGGCCAAAACCCCGGCAGGTTATCCATCTGGCTCATTAGGCCCCACCACCGCAGGCCGAATGGACTCTTATGTCGATCTGCTGCAATCCCACGGCGGCAGTATGATCATGCTGGCGAAAGGCAACCGTAGTCAGCAGGTCACGGATGCCTGTAAAAAACATGGCGGCTTTTATTTGGGCAGTATCGGCGGCCCGGCGGCGGTACTGGCACAGCAGAGCATTAAGCATCTGGAGTGCGTCGAGTATCCGGAACTCGGCATGGAAGCTATCTGGAAAATTGAAGTAGAAGATTTCCCGGCCTTTATCCTGGTGGATGACAAAGGCAACGATTTCTTCCAGCAGATTGTCAGCAAACAGTGCGCTAACTGCGCGAAATAACCTGGCAGGCCCGGCGTTCTCCCGGGCCGCGTTATCGGTTAATTGCCGGATGGCGCTACGCTTATCCGGCTTATCCGGCCTGCACGAGAGACCATGCTCACGCTTTTACATCGCTGGTCGCTACCACAGAAATCGCCGGGCTATCCGGCTGTTCGACGAATGGCGGCGTTTTCCGGTATTTATCCAGCAGGTGGATCTGAATCTTGCGCAGCATATCGCCGTTCAAACGGTAGTAGCGGAAGTAGAGAACCAACGTCATCATGAAAAACAGTACCGGCAGGACAATCATAATAAACTGCATCCCCTGCAGGGTTTGCGCAGACTGCGCCACATTTGGCGTGTAGCCAATCAGCCCCAGCACCAGAGCGATAAAGAACGCCGCAAACGCCGAGCCGCCCTTCACGACCATCGTCTGTACGGAATAAGCGATACTCTCGCAGCGAATATTGAGCTTAAATTCCCCATAATCGACCGTATCCGCCACCATGATCACCTGAAGCACCCAAAAGAGCGCGGTCCCGATATTCAGGAAAATACCCGCCGCCACGATTAAAGCGGCATTATGGACATCCGCCAACGCCATCGCGAAGAGCCCTGCGCAACTCAGAACGGGCATCACGGAGGCGCCCGCCCACAATATCCGCCGCGATAACATTTTCACCAGCCGGGGGAAGACAATCAGCGTCAGCAGATTCGCCGCGCCGGCGTAAGAAAGGTAATAGGGAAAAAGATCGGCATCGCCAATCACATAGGTGAAGTAGTAGATCGCAAAGCCATTGATAATATTGGAGGCAATGTTATACGCCAGCGCCATTCCCAACAGGCAAGAGAGCTGATCGTTTTTGTATATCAATCCAACGATCGTTTTTAACGTCAGATGTGGGCGGCCTGCCGTTACACCGTTGTCGGAGGAGTACACCTCATGTACGTTGCGTAATGTCACGATAGTCGAGGCGATAAAGAACGCAATCAGTACCAGCGTAAACATCTGAAAGCCGAACCCACGATCCGCCCCGCCAACATAGTTCACAAACGGCAGCGTTATACCGGCAGTGACGAAGCCAGCCAGACTGGCGAAGAAACGCGGGAACGGCACCAGTTGTTCGCGTTCTCGCTTATCAAGCGTAATGGTCGGCACCAGCGACCAAAATGGGATATCCATAATGGTATACGTCATGCCCCACAGGATGTAGGTTACGCAGACAAATACAACCTGCGCGGTTCCCTCAAAAAGATGAGCGCTGAACAGCAGGAAAAGCACCAGCGAATTGGTTAAGGTGCCGATCAATATCCACGGCTTAAATTTCCCCCACCGCGAACGCGTGGCGTTGACAATCCAGCCCATGATGGGATCGTTTATCGCATCCCAGATTCGCGCGACCAGAAAGAGGGTGCCGACGAGGCCGACCGAAAGTCCCACCACATCGGTGTAGTAATACATCAGGTACATATACACAATGCCGATGGCGAAATCCTTACCAAACGCACCGAACCCGTAACTCAGCTTTGTTGTCAGAGAGATGCTCATAGGGTACCGGGTCGCTGTTACCAGCGCCCGCCTTCTGTTAGTAGAGGTTAAACGCCGGATCTGCCGTCCAGCGCGGCTGGAGATTAACGGCGTAACCAGGCCGGAAGCCAGTCGCCATGCGCGGCGATCAGATCGTCAACCAACGCATAGATTTCTTCGATACCCAGCACCGCCGCGGTATGAGGGTCCATCATCGCCGCGTGATACACGCGATCGCGGTTTTCCGTGAGGATGGCTTCGGTCAACAGCGTTTGCACGTTGATGTTGGTCTGCATCATCGCCGCCAGATGGGAAGGGATCGTCCCCACCTTCGCCGGTTGAATGCCGTTGGCATCCACCAGACAAGCCACTTCCACGCAGCTTCCCTGCGGCAGGTTATCAATCAGCCCCTCATTACGCACATTGCCGTAAATCACGCTCGGCTCGCCGGTCCACAGAGCGTTCATAATGGTGCTGGCGTACTCGCGGGACGGTTTGATGTCGATACGCTCGGCGGTTTTATACTCCTCCAGCTCTTTATGCCAGTTCGCCAGTTGTTCTACGCAGCGTTTCGGATATTCATCCAGCGGCACCTTGTAGCGCGCAATCAGATCCTCGCGTCCCGGTTTAATAAACCACGGCGTGTACTCGGCAAAATGCTCTGATGACTCGGTGACGAAGTAGCCCAACTTTTTGAACATCTCATAGCGCACAATGTTCTGGCAGCGTTCATTGCCGTGAATATTGGGCTTCGGCGCCTGTCCGGCGTCATAGGCCGCCAGCAATTCAGGATAGAGATCGACATAAGTCCCGTCAGCCGTTTTGCGCTCCAGTTCGAGGTAAAACGCCATGTGGTTAATGCCGGCGCAGCGATAGCGCAGCGAGGCGGGATCGATATTCAGGTCGCGCGCCAGTTCTTCCGCCGTTCCCTGTACCGAATGGCACAGGCCGACCTGTTTGATATGCGGATAGCGGGCATACATCGCCCAGGTATTCATCGCCATCGGGTTGACGTAATTGAGCATGGTGGCCTTCGGACAGACTTCCATCATGTCTTCGCAAATCCGCCACAGATGCGGGATAGTCCGCAGCGCGCGCATAATGCCGCCCGGCCCCAGCGTATCGGCGATCGTCTGTTCCAGGCCATGACGCTTACAAACCTCAAAATCGGTCACGGTGCAGGGTTCATAGCCGCCAATCTGAAAGGCGACCACCACGAAATCCGCATCCTGTAGCGCCGCTTTCTGGTGGGTATGGCAGGTAATCCGGCCTGAAGCGCCCGCTGAGTCCATCAGTTTCCGTACCACAATGTGCGACTCTTCCAGCCGGGTTTCGTCAATATCCATCAGGGCGACATGCGCTGATTTTAGCGCCTCGCGGTGAAACACATCGCCGAGGATATTTTTGACGAAAATCGTAGAACCTGCGCCGATAAAGGTAATTTTGGGTGCCGTCATCATGACTCTCCAGAACAGTAGTGAACACCTTCATGGTGGCACGCGTTCCCGGTGAAAACCTCCGTCTTCCCCGATGAGCATTCCCGAAAACTCAGATCGTATGCTGACGCGCGGAAGATCTGAGTTTTTGGGACAAAATGGCGTAAAAAGCAGAGTATTCGGCCTGATAGTCAGGCTACGCTCTACAATATCGACGGATTCTGTGTCCGGATTCCCGGTTTCCTCCCGGCTAAAGGGGCATAATTCTGATAATTCAGGAAATGGAGTGACGATGAGTACGCAAGCAATATCCCTCCTCCCGCCCGACCCGCACATGTGCAACGGCGATGAAAAGCAAACCCGTAGCCCGCTGTCGCTCTATTCCGAATATCAACGACTGGACGTTGAACTGAGGCCGCCGCACAGAATGGCCAGCAGTCACTGGCATGGACAAGTAGAAGTGAATGTTCCGTTTGACGGCGATGTGGAGTATTTAATCAACAATGAAGTCGTGCAGATAAAGCAGGGACATATCACCCTGTTTTGGGCCTGTACGCCACACCAGCTTACCCGCCCCGGCAACTGCCGCCAGATGGCGATTTTTAGTTTGCCGATGCACCTGTTTCTCTCCTGGCCGCTGGATCGCGATCTTATCAACCATGTCACGCACGGGATGGTGGTTAAATCACTGGCGACCCAGCAGCTTAGCACCTTTGAAGTGTTGCGCTGGCAGCAGGAAACAAGCAGCCCGAATGAGCAAATTCGCCAGTTGGCGATCGATGAAATCGGCCTGATGCTTAAACGCTTTAGCCTTTCCGGCTGGCAGCCCATTTTGCTCAATAAAGCATCACGCACCCACAAGAATAGCGTCTCACGCCATGCGCAGTTTTACGTAAGCCAGATACTGGGATTTATTGCCGATAACTACGATCAGGCGCTCACCATTAACGACGTCGCGGAGCATGTCAAACTCAATGCTAATTACGCGATGGGAATATTCCAGCGGGTTATGCAATTGACGATGAAGCAGTACATCACGGCGATGCGCATCAATCACGTACGTGCCTTATTGAGCGATACTGACAAAACGATCCTCGATGTCGCTCTGACTGCCGGGTTCCGATCCAGCAGCCGTTTTTACAGTACTTTTAGCAAATTTGTCGGTATGTCGCCGCAACAATACCGCAAGCTAAGTCAGCAACGACGCCAGACGATGCCCGGCTAAAGCCGGATACCACTATCAGCCAAAAAAATAATTCACCTGTCGATAAACGGCGGGTGAAATCGCTCGCTATAAATAATTAACCCATTGTTTATTAAAAAATAATATCAATAACTGACCATTATTCCATCACTTTACACCCCCTATTTGACGGGGTAATACTTGCCCACGTCACATTCATACGGCGGGTCGGCAAGGCGTAAATTGCACGGCCTCCACAACCGGGTAAAAGATGATGAAAGTATTAATTGTTGAAAGTGAGTTTCTGCATCAGGACACCTGGGTTGGCAACGCGGTTGAGCGTCTGGCGGATGCCTTGAGCCAACAAAATGTTACCGTCATTAAATCGACATCCTTCGATGACGGCTATGCCATCTTGTCCGCGAACGAAGCCATTGACTGTCTGATGTTTAGCTACCAAATGGAACAACCGGATGAGCACCTGAGCGTCAGGCAATTGATCGGTAAGCTTCACGAGCGTCAGCAAAACGTGCCCGTTTTCCTGTTAGGCGGCAGGGAAAAAGCGACGGCATCGCTGGACCGCGACCTACTGGAGCTTGTCGATGAATTCGCCTGGATTCTGGAAGACACCGCTGACTTTATCGCCGGACGCGCCGTTGCCGCCATGACCCGGTATCGCCAGCAACTGTTACCGCCGCTGTTTAACGCGTTGATGAAATACAGCGACATTCATGAATATTCATGGGCGGCGCCGGGACACCAGGGCGGCGTCGGTTTCACTAAAACGCCTGCCGGTCGCTTTTATCACGATTATTATGGCGAAAACCTGTTCCGCAGCGATATGGGGATTGAGCGTACCACGCTCGGTTCACTCCTCGACCATACCGGCGCGTTTGGCGAAAGCGAGAAAAACGCCGCCCGCGTGTTCGGTGCTGACCGCTCCTGGTCCGTGGTTGTCGGGACCTCGGGTTCTAACCGTACTATTATGCAGGCCTGTATGACGGATAATGATGTCGTTGTACTGGATCGTAACTGCCATAAATCCATCGAGCAGGGGCTGATCCTCACTGGGGCCAAACCGGTATATATGGTGCCAAGCCGTAACCGTTACGGCATTATCGGGCCAATCTACCCGCAGGAAATGCAGCCTGAAACCTTGCAGAAAAAAATCAGCGCCAGCCCGCTGACCAAAACCAAAGCTGGACAGAAACCGTCTTACAGCGTGGTGACCAACTGTACCTATGACGGCGTATGCTATAACGCCAAAGAGGCGCAGGATCTGCTGGCAAAAACCAGCGATCGCATTCACTTCGACGAAGCATGGTACGGCTATGCGCGCTTCAACCCGATTTATTGCGATCACTACGCGATGCGCGGCGAGCCAGGCGACCATAACGGTCCGACCGTGTTTGCCACCCACTCCACGCACAAATTACTGAACGCGCTTTCACAAGCCTCCTACATTCACGTCCGTGAAGGCCGTGGCGCGGTGAATTTCTCCCGCTTCAACCAGGCCTATATGATGCATGCCACCACCTCTCCGTTATATGCCATCTGCGCATCCAACGATGTGGCGGTATCGATGATGGACGGTAACAGCGGCCTGTCCCTGACTCAAGAGGTGATTGACGAAGCGGTTGATTTCCGTCAGGCGATGGCGCGTCTTTATAAAGAGTTTACCGATGAAGGCGACTGGTTCTTTAAACCGTGGAATAAAGACGTCGTCACCGATCCACAAACCGGTAAAACGTATGACTTCGCCGACGCGCCGGCAAAACTGCTGGCAACCGACCAGAACTGCTGGGTCATGCGCCCCGGGGAAACCTGGCACGGCTTTAAAGACCTGCCGGATAACTGGAGTATGCTGGACCCGATTAAAGTCAGTATCCTGGCGCCGGGTATGGGCGACGATGGCGAACTGGAAGCATCCGGCGTACCTGCTGCGCTGGTCACAGCATGGCTTGGCCGCCACGGTATCGTGCCGACCCGCACCACCGACTTTCAGATTATGTTCCTCTTCTCTATGGGGGTAACTCGCGGGAAATGGGGAACGCTGATCAACACGCTGTGCTCCTTCAAACATCATTACGACGCGAATACGCCGCTGGCGCAGGTGATGCCGGAACTGGTGCAGGATTATCCTGACACTTACGCGAACATGGGTATTCATGACCTGGGCGATAAAATGTTTGCCTGGCTACGTGAAAATAACCCGGGCGCCCGTCTCAATGCCGCCTATTCCACCCTGCCGGTTGCGGAGATTACCCCGCGCGACGCCTACAACGCGATTGTGAACAACAATATTGAAATGGTGGCGATTGAAAATCTACCGGGTCGCATTGCGGCGAACTCCGTTATTCCTTACCCGCCAGGCATCCCGATGCTGCTCTCCGGTGAAAACTTTGGCGATGAAAACAGTCCGCAGGTGGGTTACTTACGCTCACTGCAATCCTGGGATCATCACTTCCCTGGCTTTGAGCATGAAACCGAAGGCACGGAAATTATTGATGGCGTATATCACGTTATGTGCGTGAAAGCCTAATCACAAAGAGTCTTTTTTTTGAGGATGGCATGTATTCCCTGAGTATTGCTGCAAAACAATAATACTGTCATACCTTTTTGCGCGGGCCCCATCCCGCGCTTTTTTTATACAAAAATGCCAAGTTGCCACTCGCGTACAACTTTTTGTACACCCTAATTCATCGTACAAATATTGTAATATTATTCAGGGAAGTTATTTTAGTGCAGTTTCAATTCATCACACAATTGATTCAGTCCCCGTTATCTCTCCCGTTTGGCGAGATCCGGTCTTTTATGTTCATATTCCAGGAGTTCGGGTATGAGGATTTGCAGCAACGAGCCTTGCATAGTGTTATTAACCGAAAAAGATACATGGTTACGAGTAAATGGTAAGGAGCCAATCAGTTTAAAAGCGAATCATATGGCCATTCTGGCTTGTGAAAATAACGTTATTGACATTTCATCATTAAATAGCGTGCTAGTAATACAAGTGAGTCGCAATAATATTAAAGACTATTTACAATTCCTGAATAAAGATCTCTCACACCTTCCCGTCTGGCAACGCAACGCCGATCCCTTATTGACCGCCACCTGTCTGACGCCGGATATCTTCAGGGTCGCCGCCCGCTACAGCGCGATGGAAACACCGGATGAAATTGTTAGTGAACGCACCCGTGCGCTCCTTTTCACCGTTTTATCCCGCTTTCTTGACCACAAAAAATTTATTTCTTTGTTAATGCACATGCTGCGCAGCCGCATCAGTGACAGCGTTTACCATATCATTCAGAGCGATATTCATAAAGACTGGAATCTGAGCGCCGTTGCCAGCTGCCTGTGCCTGAGTCCAAGCTTGTTAAAGAAAAAGCTCAAAAACGAGAATACCAGTTATAGCCAAATAATCACGACCTGCCGAATGCGTTATGCCGTAAACCAATTATTAATGGACGGAAAGAATATCTCGCAAGTCTCACAGCTTTGTGGGTATAACAGCACGTCGTACTTTATTTCCGTGTTTAAAGAGTTTTATGGTATGACCCCCCTGCATTATGTTAGCCAACATCGGGAACGATCGGCTGCCTAATTTTTCTACACTCAACGATAAGACACGATAATAACAGCATTGGCGATAACCCGTCTCCGATATAATTCAGTGGCATTCTGAGGAGGTATGATACGACGTAATTTATCGTAACGAAGTCACCTTTTCAGGAGTCCAAATTATGTCTTCGGATGCTGATGCTCACAAAGTGGGCCTAATCCCCGTCACCTTAATGGTATCGGGGAATATTATGGGTTCAGGGGTATTCTTACTCCCTGCCAACCTGGCGGCCACTGGCGGGATTGCAATCTACGGATGGCTGGTCACTATCATCGGCGCCCTGGCGCTGTCGATGGTTTATGCCAAAATGTCGTCCTTAGATCCCAGTCCCGGCGGTTCTTATGCCTATGCACGCCGCTGCTTCGGGCCGTTTTTGGGCTATCAAACGAACGTGCTGTACTGGCTGGCATGCTGGATCGGTAATATCGCGATGGTCGTTATCGGCGTCGGCTATCTGAGCTATTTCTTCCCGATTCTGAAAGATCCGCTGGTATTAACGCTTACCTGCGTCGCGGTGCTGTGGATTTTTGTTCTGCTGAACATCGTCGGGCCGAAAATGATTACCCGCGTACAGGCCGTCGCCACCGTACTGGCGCTGGTGCCTATCGTAGGAATTGCGGTCTTCGGCTGGTTCTGGTTTAAAGGCGAAACCTATATGGCGGCCTGGAACGTGAGCGGTATGAATACCTTCGGCGCGATTCAAAGCACGTTGAACGTCACGCTATGGTCATTCATCGGGGTAGAAAGCGCCTCCGTTGCGGCCGGTGTGGTAAAAAACCCGAAACGCAACGTGCCTATCGCCACCATCGGCGGGGTACTGATCGCCGCCGTCTGCTATGTACTCTCCACAACGGCGATTATGGGGATGATCCCCAACGCAGCGCTGCGTGTGTCGGCATCGCCTTTCGGTGACGCGGCGCGTATGGCGCTGGGCGATACCGCAGGGGCTATTGTTTCCTTCTGTGCGGCAGCGGGGTGCCTGGGCTCTCTCGGCGGCTGGACGCTGCTTGCCGGCCAAACCGCAAAAGCGGCGGCGGACGATGGTCTCTTCCCGCCGATCTTCGCGCGGGTTAATAAAGCCGGTACGCCAGTGGCTGGGTTGCTTATCGTCGGCGTGCTGATGACTATCTTCCAGTTCAGCAGTATGTCGCCGAACGCCGCGAAAGAGTTTGGTCTGGTCTCCTCCGTGTCGGTTATCTTCACCCTGGTGCCTTATCTTTACACCTGTGCCGCGCTGTTGCTATTGGGCCACGGTCACTTTGGTAAAGCGCGCCCGCTGTATCTGCTGATTACCTTCGTCGCGTTTGTATATTGCATCTGGGCGGTTATCGGTTCCGGCGCCAAAGAAGTGATGTGGTCGTTCGTCACGTTGATGGTGATCACCGCGCTGTATGCGTTGAACTACAACCGCATTCACAAAAACCCGTATCCGCTGGATGCGCCGGTTAAGCAGGATTGACCACGTGTAGTTAATGTTATCGCAACAGGCCGGATAGCGCAGGTTATCCGGCCACCACCAACATTAAGTTCTTAAGGTTCACTTAATTTTACTTTGTCACGATTAGCGTCACCGAATCGATGGACGCATCAACATGTTAAAGCGCTTTCTTAAAAGACCTGTTCTTGGGCAAATCGCCTGGCTTCTGCTTTTTTCCTTTTATATTGCCGTCTGCCTGAACATTGCGTTCTACAAGCAGGTACTACAAGACCTACCGTTAAACTCGCTGCGCAATGTGCTGGGGTTTATTTCCATGCCGGTCGTCGCGTTTAGCGTGGTCAATAGTGTGCTGACGCTAGCCTCATTTATTTGGCTAAACCGACTGCTGGCCTGCATTTTTATTCTGGTCGGCGCTGCCGCGCAGTATTTTATTTTGACTTACGGCATCATCATCGATCGCTCCATGATCGCCAATATGATGGATACCACGCCCGCGGAAACTTTTGCTCTGATGACGCCGAAAATGGTGCTGACGCTGGGATTAAGCGGCGTTCTGGCAGCCGTGATTGCCTTCTGGGTCAAAATCCGTCCGGCGACGCCGCGCTTACGGAGCGGGCTTTACCGCCTGGCCAGCGTCCTGATCTCTATTTTATTAGTTATTCTGGTCGCCGCCTTTTTCTATAAAGATTACGCCTCGCTATTTCGAAATAATAAACAGTTGATCAAATCGTTAAGCCCATCGAACAGTATTGTCGCCAGTTGGTCATGGTATTCGCATCAACGGCTGGCGAATTTGCCGCTGGTACGCATTGGCGAGGATGCCCATCGCAATCCATTAATGCTGAAAGGCGATCGCAAAAACCTGACGATTCTCATCGTTGGCGAAACCTCGCGCGGCGATGATTTCTCTCTTGGCGGCTATCCGCGCGACACCAATCCGCGGCTGGCGAAAGACGATGTGATCTACTTCCCGCATACCACCTCTTGCGGTACGGCGACCGCGATCTCCGTTCCCTGCATGTTTTCTGATATGCCGCGCAAACACTATGACGAAGAGCTGGCGCATCACCAGGAAGGGCTACTGGATATTATCCAGCGCGCGGGGATTAACGTACTGTGGAATGATAATGACGGCGGCTGTAAAGGCGCATGCGATCGCGTTCCGCATCAAAATGTCACCGAGCTAAACCTGCCCGGACAGTGTATCGACGGCGAGTGCTACGATGAGGTGTTATTTCACGGTCTGGAAGACTATATCGACCATTTGAAAGGCGATGGCGTTATTGTACTGCATACCATCGGCAGCCACGGCCCAACCTATTACAACCGTTATCCACCGCAGTTTAAAAAATTTACCCCAACCTGTGACACGAACGAAATTCAGAACTGTTCCCAACAGCAGTTGATCAACACCTATGATAATACTGTGCTGTACGTGGACTATATTGTGGATAAAGCCATTAACCTGCTGAAATCCCATCAGGATAAATTCACAACCAGCCTGGTCTATCTTTCCGATCACGGCGAATCATTGGGTGAAAATGGCGTTTATTTACACGGCCTGCCGTATTCCATTGCGCCGGATACGCAAAAACATGTCCCGATGCTCATTTGGCTTTCTAAAGATTATCAACAGCGTTATCAGGTGGATCAGGCCTGCCTGCAAAAACGGGCGAGCACGCTGGATTATTCACAGGACAATCTTTTCTCAACCATGCTGGGATTAACCGGCGTACAAACGACGTATTACCAGGCCGCAGATGATATTCTGCAACCGTGCAGGAGACTAAGCGAATGAAGATACTGATTGTTGAAGACGACACGCTATTATTACAGGGGTTAATACTCGCCGCGCAAACCGAAGGCTATGCGTGTGATGGCGTTTCGACAGCGCGTGCCGCCGAGCATAGTCTGGAGTCTGGTCATTACAGTCTGATGGTGCTGGATTTAGGGCTGCCCGATGAGGATGGCCTGCATTTCCTGACGCGAATCCGACAGAAAAAATACACCCTGCCGGTACTCATTCTGACCGCCCGCGATACGCTCAACGACCGCATTAGCGGGCTGGATGTCGGCGCAGATGATTATCTGGTAAAACCCTTCGCCCTGGAGGAGCTGCACGCCCGCATCCGCGCGTTGCTGCGCCGCCATAATAACCAGGGTGAAAGTGAACTGACGGTTGGCAATCTGACGCTCAATATAGGCCGCCATCAGGCATGGAGGGATGGACAGGAACTGACCCTGACGCCTAAGGAGTACGCGCTGCTCTCACGATTGATGCTCAAGGCAGGCAGTCCGGTGCACCGGGAAATTCTTTATAACGATATCTACAACTGGGATAACGAACCCTCGACCAACACTCTGGAAGTGCATATACATAATTTGCGCGACAAAGTCGGCAAGTCGCGCATTCGCACGGTTCGCGGGTTTGGCTACATGCTGGTTGCCACTGAGGAAAGCTAAGTGAGCCTGATGCGTTTTCAGCGAAGAGCGATGACCCTTCGCCAGCGTTTAACGCTGACAATTGGTCTTATTCTGCTGGTGTTCCAGCTAATCAGTACCTTCTGGTTATGGCATGAAAGCACTGAGCAAATCCAACTGTTCGAGCAGGCGCTGCGGGATAATCGCAACAACGATCGCCATATCATGCACGAAATTCGCGAGGCGGCCGCCAGCCTGATCGTCCCCAGCATATTTATGGTTAGCCTGACGCTGCTGGTTTGCTACCAGGCGGTACGGCGTATTACCCGCCCGCTCGCCGAACTGCAAAAAGAGCTGGAAGCGCGGACGGCGGATAATCTGACGCCGATCGCCATTCACAGCTCCACGCTTGAGATTGAGTCCGTCGTCTCGGCGATCAATCAACTGGTTACGCGTTTGACCACCACGCTCGACAATGAACGCCTTTTTACCGCCGATGTGGCCCATGAGCTACGCACGCCGCTGTCGGGGGTGCGTTTGCATCTGGAATTATTGTCAAAAACCCACAATGTTGATGTCGCGCCGCTTATCGCCCGTCTTGACCAGATGATGGATAGCGTCTCCCAGCTTCTGCAACTGGCGCGCGTGGGCCAGTCATTCTCTTCCGGGAATTATCAGGAAGTAAAACTGCTGGAAGATGTGATCCTCCCCTCCTACGATGAGCTGAACACCATGCTGGAAACGCGCCAGCAAACTCTGTTGCTGCCGGAAAGCGCGGCGGACGTGGTGGTGCGCGGTGACGCAACGTTACTGCGTATGCTGCTGCGAAATCTGGTGGAAAACGCGCATCGCTATAGCCCTGAAGGAACCCATATCACTATCCACATTAGCGCCGACCCCGACGCTATTATGGCGGTCGAAGACGAGGGGCCGGGTATTGATGAAAGCAAATGCGGGAAGCTAAGCGAAGCGTTCGTGCGGATGGACAGCCGTTATGGCGGAATTGGCCTGGGGCTGAGTATCGTCAGCCGCATCACCCAGCTACATCAGGGACAGTTTTTCCTGCAAAACCGTACGGAAAGAACAGGCACCCGTGCCTGGGTGCTGTTGAAAAAGGCATAACAGGCGTTTAATACGTCGTGACCCACACATAGATAAAACTGCTGACAATCAGCACACTACACAGGGTCGTCAAACTTTTATAAATATAGCTTTTCATGACGCTCTCCTCCAAAGGTATGGAGGAGAGTATGCCCGCGAGAGATTAAGCGAACCTTAAGCGCGAAATTTATTCATCGATACGCGGATGTTGCTGTACCAGACGCGAACGTTTGACCTGCAGCTCCGCAATTTCCTGATCGATGTCGTCGATTTTCTGCTCAATATTATCGTAATGCTCGCCCAGAATTTCCTTCGCTTCCTGGATGTCCGACGCCGCTGGCGTTGCGCCTTTTAACGGACGATTAGCCGTCTCTTTCATGGAAATACCGGTAACCAAGCCTATCACCGCGATGACCATCAAATAATACGCCGGCATCATCAGATCCTGCGAGCTTTCCACCAGCCAGGCCGCCAGCGTTGGCGTCAGACCGGCAATCAATACAGAGATATTAAAAGCCGCCGCCAGCGCGCTGTAACGAATATGCGTCGGAAACATCGCCGGCAATGTCGAGGCCATCACCCCGGTAAAGCAGTTCAGAATCACCGCCAGCATCAACAAACCGGCAAAAATCAGGCCAATAACGTTACTGTTAATCAGGATAAAGGCCGGGATCGCCAGCGCGAACAGCGCAATGCTGCCCATAATCACAAACGGACGACGACCGAAACGGTCGCTCAGCAACCCCATCACCGGCTGCACAAACAGCATCCCGATCATAATGGCGATGATAATCAACACGCCGTGATCTTCAGAATAGTGCAGGTTATGCGACAGGTAGCTCGGCATGTAGGTGAGCAGCATGTAGTAGGTCACGTTGGTGGCAATCACCAGACCGATACATGACAACAGGCTACGCCAGTGCTTGGTGGCGATCTCTTTAAAGGAGACTTTCGGCCCATCCTGCAACCCTTCGCGGTCGCCCTGCTCCAGTTTATCCACGTGCTGCTGAAACGCTGGCGTCTCTTCCAGCGCATGGCGTAAGTAGAGACCGATAATTCCCAATAGCAGGGCGATAAAGAACGGAATACGCCAGCCCCACTCAAGGAAATTCTCCTCGCCGACAATCGTCGAGATTAAGACCACCACGCCCGCGCCCAGCACAAACCCGGCGATGGAACCAAAATCCAGCCAGCTTCCCATAAATCCACGTTTACGATCCGGCGAATATTCCGCGACAAAGATCGACGCGCCGGTATATTCCCCGCCAATCGAGAAGCCCTGCGCCATTTTACACAGCAACAACAGTATTGGCGCCCAGATACCGATCGTCGCGTAAGAGGGGATTAACCCGATACAGAAGGTACTGATCGACATAATCACAATCGTGATCGCCAGGATCTTCTGGCGCCCGTATTTATCGCCGAGCATACCAAAGAATAACCCGCCGAGCGGACGAATCAGGAAGGGAACGGAAAACGTGGCCAGCGCGGCAATCATCTGGACGCTGGGATCGGCGCCGGGGAAAAAGACTTTACCCAACGCGTAGGCAACAAATCCATAAACACCAAAATCAAACCACTCCATCGCGTTGCCCAGCGAGGCGGCGGTAATCGCTTTGCGAAGTTTACCATCATCAATGATGGTCACATCGCCCAGTGTAATCGGTTTTATTTTTTTCCTTTTCAGCATAGCTGTCCTCATAGGCTAAGCCCTGTAGCGCTGTATACGGCGGGCACTGGCATACCGCGCCAGCGTCGCCGTCGAGCGGAGGGAGGGGCGCGAACGCTATCCCTCATACAAGCGTAGCAGGTTTACTTACACTGTCCGGTTACGGACTGTACAACCGAACCTGTTGACGCCTGAATGGGCAGTTAATGACCTTTTTACCCTAACAGGGTTTAAATATGTGATCAACTTCACACATATATGTCAATTCGGTCAAAAGGTGTAAATAAGGACGCCCTAATGCGCTGTGGTGACAGTAAAAAAGCGGTTATTTGAGTGTAAACCATTGCTGACTGGCGTGGCGCAGCCCCTTTTATAAAAGCGGCAATAGTCCCGACAACACTAAGGATTTTGTGTATAATTGCGGCCTTTTTCGGCGATCTGCCATTTTTGGGCGCGTTTGCCCCCGCTGACTTTTTTGAGGATACCAACATGTCATTACCCCACTGCCCGCAATGTAACTCCGAATATACCTACGAAGATAACGGCATGTTCATCTGCCCGGAATGCGCTCACGAATGGAACGATGCGGAACCCGCTCAGGAGAGCGATGAGCTGATTGTCAAAGACGCCAACGGCAACCTGCTGGCGGACGGCGATAGCGTCACCATCGTGAAAGATCTGAAAGTAAAAGGCAGCTCTTCCATGCTGAAAATCGGCACCAAAGTGAAGAACATTCGTCTGGTTGAAGGCGACCATAACATCGACTGCAAAATCGATGGTTTTGGCCCGATGAAACTGAAATCCGAGTTCGTGAAAAAGAACTGATTTACCGTATCATTGCCCGGTAGCGCCTTGCTTACCGGGCCTGAGCGGCCCTGCCACCGACAATATTGTGCCAATTTCGAACTACACTTAACGAGCATCTCTTACCTGAGGTAACCATCATGCCGTTAAGTCCCTATCTCTCTTTTGCCGGCAACTGTGCCGACGCCATCGCGTATTATCAACAAACGTTAGGCGCAGAACTGCTTTATAAACTCAGCTTCGGTGAAATGCCCCCCTCGGCGGCGGATAACGAAGAGGGCTGCCCGTCAGGAATGCGCTTTCCCGATACTGCTATCGCCCACGCCAACATGCGCATTGCCGGCAGCGATATCATGATGAGTGATGCCAGCCCGTCGGGAACGGCGCATTATTCCGGCTTTACGCTGGTGCTTGATACCCAGGATGTAGCAGAAGGGAAGCGCTGGTTTGATAACCTTGCCGCACAAGGGCAAACCGAAATGGACTGGCAGGAGACCTTCTGGGCGCAGGGTTTCGGCAAGGTCAGCGATCGTTTCGGTGTGCCGTGGATGATTAACGTGGTTAAACATCAGCCTGCCACCTAACTCCCGGGAGGCTCGCCCTCCCCCTTGCCATCAGAGTGATCTTTGGCTGCACGTTATCCACCGTTTAACTGTCATAGAATAAATCATGACGGTAGTTTGCTACAGTCTGTCGAAAGATGGTTGATCCTGATGAAGCGTCGGGAGGACATTATGTCAGTCTGTGAATTACGCCACGCGACAACAGAGGATACCGATTCTGTTTACGCGCTTATCTGTGAGTTACTTAAAAATGAGCTTGATTATCAGGCTTTCAGGGATGGATTCGCCGCTAATTTACTGGACCCCAACGTTCATTATCGTTTAGCGCTGCGCAACGGAGAGGTAGTCGGCATGATCAGCCTGCATATGCAGTTTCATCTCCATCATGCCAACTGGATTGGCGAAATTCAGGAGCTGGTGGTATTACCGCCGATGCGGGGGCAAAAAATTGGCAGTCAGCTTCTGGCCTGGGCAGAAGAAGAAGCACGTCAGGCGGGTGCGGAGCTAACGGAGCTTTCCACAAATATTAAACGCCGCGATGCACACCGTTTTTATCTTCGCGAAGGTTACAAGCAAAGTCATTTTCGGTTTACGAAAGCATTGTGATCGGGCAGCCGTCATCAGGAGATAAGGCATAACGTAATCAGCCGTCACCGGGTGAAGTAGCGGAGCCATCTCAATTCTACTGTCGGCAAGCCTGGATAAAGGTTAAACGGGCTGACTCGCTTCTTTAGCAAAAATGGCCCTTTTAAGTTGTAGAAATGTAAATTTATTGTCAACGAACTACACTTTTCTCTTTGGCATCACCGGGAGGGTTGCCTGAAAATCCCGGGATGAGGTTTTCTTAGAAGGACAGTGACGTTATGTTCGCAGCAATCATTATCGGTATTTTTATTATCAGCGTCATTTATGCGCATTCACGCGGGGTGGAAAAACAAAAACTTTCCCGTCAGCTCTTTGACCACTCGACGTTTATGGCGCCGATCAATATGTTCATGACTCGCTTCTCAACGTTACCGGCAAAGCAGCCGTACTTTGATACTACGGCATTTCCAGAGCTGCAGAAGCTGACGGAAAACTGGCAGGTGATTCGTGAAGAGGCGCTACGGCTTCAGCATCACATAAAAGCCGCGCAGGCCAATAACGACGCCGGATTCAACACCTTTTTCAAGCGCGGCTGGAAACGGTTTTATCTTAAATGGTATTCCGATGCCCACCCGTCGGCAGAAACGTTATGCCCGATAACGACAAAGCTGGTCAACAGCATCCCCTCTATCAAAGCGGCGATGTTCGCCGAGTTGCCTCCCGGGGGCCTATCTGGGAAAACATCGCGACCCCTATGCCGGTTCAGTACGTTACCATCTTGGATTAAGCACACCGAATGACGACCGCTGTTTTATTGAAGTTGATCGACAGCGCCATAGCTGGCGCGACGGCGAAGCCGTCATCTTCGACGAAACCTACGTTCATTGGGCGGAAAATAAAACTGAGCAGACGCGTATTATCCTCTTTTGCGATATTGAGCGTCCAATGAAATGGCGCTGGGCGCAGAGCGTAAACCACTGGGTCGGCGCATCGTTGATGTCCGCCGCCAGTTCGCCAAACGACGAGAACGATCGCACCGGTGCGATTAATCGCATCTTTAAATACGTTCACGCAGCACGCGATGCCGGGCAGCGACTGAAAAAGAAAAACCGCACTCTCTATTACGCGCTGAAATATCTCGTTATTGCCGCTATTTTTGCCGCGATAATCCTTTTCAGCCTCCTCTGAAGCCGGGCCGCGGTATGGCACTGCCTGCCGCGGCCCGTTCTATCCTGGCGTTAGTCTCAACGCGTTCCCTGGCCTTGAGTCTATCCATCCGGATAATTTATTAAAAACCCCCACTTCAGGCAGAGTCGATTGCCGGATGGCGGCTCCGCCTTATCTGGCCCGCGCTCAGCGTTTCTCCCCATAATAAATGTCATGCGGCATTTTCTTTCGACACGTCAAAACTGACGATAGCCTGTTTTTCGTCAGGGTTTTGAGCAAAATTCGCCCGTAATATCAGGGAAAGCCCATACTAAAAAAGTGGCATAAAACATGCATACTGAGGGCGACAGCGCGTATGCGCGATTTGATTAACTGGAGCGAAACCGATGAAAAAAGTCGTCACGGTTTGCCCGTATTGCGCATCAGGTTGCAAAATCAATCTGGTGGTCGATAACGGCAAAATCGTCCGGGCTGAGGCGGCGCAGGGGAAAACCAACCAGGGTACCCTGTGTCTGAAGGGCTACTACGGCTGGGATTTTATTAATGATACCCAGATCCTGACCCCGCGCCTGAAAACCCCAATGATCCGTCGCCAGCGTGGCGGCAAACTGGAATCTGTTTCCTGGGATGAAGCGCTCAATTACGTCGCTGAACGTTTGAGCGCCATCAAAGCGAAGTACGGTCCGGATGCAATCCAGACAACCGGCTCCTCTCGCGGTACCGGAAATGAAACCAACTATGTAATGCAAAAATTCGCACGCGCCGTTATTGGTACCAATAACGTTGACTGCTGCGCTCGCGTCTGACACGGCCCATCGGTTGCAGGTCTGCACCAATCGGTCGGTAACGGCGCAATGAGTAATGCGATTAACGAAATTGATAACACTGATTTAGTGTTCGTCTTCGGGTATAACCCGGCGGATTCCCACCCTATCGTGGCGAATCATGTAATTAACGCTAAACGCAACGGGGCGAAAATTATCGTCTGCGATCCGCGCAAAATTGAAACCGCGCGCATCGCTGACATGCATATCGCGTTGAAAAACGGCTCGAATATCGCGCTGCTCAACGCCATGGGGCATGTCATTATTGAAGAAAACCTGTACGACAAAGCGTTTGTCGCCAGCCGTACCGAAGGTTTTGAAGAGTACAGTAAGATTGTCGAAGGCTATACGCCAGAGTCCGTCGAAGAGATCACTGGCGTGAGCGCACAGGAGATTCGTCAGGCGGCGCGGATGTATGCCAGCGCGAAAAGCGCAGCGATCTTGTGGGGGATGGGCGTCACGCAGTTCTATCAGGGTGTGGAAACCGTGCGTTCACTGACCAGCCTCGCGATGCTGACCGGCAACCTCGGCAAGCCAAGCGCGGGCGTTAACCCGGTTCGCGGCCAGAACAACGTTCAGGGCGCGTGCGATATGGGCGCGCTCCCGGATACTTATCCGGGCTACCAGTACGTTAAGTTCCCGGAAAACCGCGAGAAGTTCGCTAAAGCCTGGGGCGTAGAAAGTCTGCCTGCGCATACCGGCTATCGCATCAGCGAGCTGCCGCACCGTGCGGCGCATGGCGAAGTGCGCGCGGCGTACATTATGGGTGAAGATCCGCTGCAAACCGATGCGGAACTCTCTGCAGTACGTAAAGCGTTTGAGGATCTGGAACTGGTCATCGTGCAGGATATCTTCATGACCAAAACCGCGTCGGCGGCGGATGTGATTTTACCCTCTACCTCCTGGGGCGAGCATGAAGGCGTCTTCTCTGCGGCTGACCGTGGCTTCCAGCGCTTCTTTAAAGCCGTTGAGCCGAAGTGGGACCTGAAAACCGACTGGCAGATTATCAGTGAAATCGCCACCCGGATGGGCTATCCGATGCACTACAACAACACCCAGGAGATCTGGGATGAGTTGCGTCATCTGTGCCCGGATTTCTACGGCGCCACTTACGAGAAAATGGGCGAACTGGGCTATATCCAGTGGCCGTGCCGCGACACGTCGGATGCCGATCAGGGAACCTCGTACCTCTTTAAAGAGAAGTTCGATACCCCCAACGGTCTGGCGCAGTTCTTCACCTGCGACTGGGTAGCGCCTATCGATAAACTCACCGAAGAGTACCCGATGGTACTGTCGACGGTGCGCGAAGTCGGCCACTACTCCTGCCGCTCAATGACCGGTAACTGTGCGGCGCTGGCCGCGCTGGCCGATGAACCGGGCTATGCGCAAATCAATACCGCCGACGCCGCGCGTCTGGGCATTGAAGATGAAGCGCTGGTGTGGGTTCATTCGCGCAAAGGTAAAATCATCACCCGCGCGCAGGTCAGCGATCGCCCGAACAAAGGGGCGATTTACATGACCTACCAGTGGTGGATTGGCGCCTGTAACGAGCTGGTGACTGAAAACCTCAGCCCGATTACCAAAACGCCGGAGTACAAATACTGCGCCGTACGCGTTGAGCCGATCGCCGATCAGCGAGCCGCCGAGCAGTATGTGATTGATGAGTACAACAAGCTGAAAACCCGCCTGCGCGAAAGCGCAATGGGTTGATCTGCCGGATGGCGGCATCAGAATGCTTTATTCGGCCTGCGTCTACTGTAGGCCTGATAAGATGCATTAGCATCGCCATCAGGCATTTTCCCTATAACAGCCTCCGTCCGGAGGCTGTTTTTTTATCCATACGATCTCTTTATACTGTCTTTTCCGTACCCTAAATAAAATTCAAAATGAAACTACTTCTTGCATTGATGTTGTTTATGACATTCTTTGCCCATGCCGCAGATCCTGAGCCGGGTAGCCAGTATTTGCAGGCAGCAGAGGCAGGTGACAGACGCGCACAATATTTTCTGGCCGACAGTTGGTTGAGCTATGGCGATTTGAACAAAGCTGAATACTGGGCGCAAAAAGCCGCCGACAGTGGCGACGCCGACGCCTGCGCGCTACTGGCGCAAATCAAAATCACTAATCCGGTAAGCCTGGATTATCCCGACGCGAAAAAGCTGGCTGAAAAGGCGGCTAACGCGGGCAGTAAAGTGGGCGAAATTACGCTGGCGCGGATCCTGGTCAACACCCAGGCCGGGCGCCCGGACTACCCAAAAGCCATCTCGCTGCTGCAAAAGGCCTCTGAAGATCTGGATAACGACTCCGCAGTGGATGCGCAAATGTTGCTTGGCCTGATTTACGCCAACGGCGTGGGCATTGCCGCCGATGATGAAAAAGCCGCCTGGTATTTCAAACGCAGTTCCGCTATTTCCCGTACCGGCTATTCAGAATACTGGGCGGGAATGATGTTTTTAAACGGTGAACCGGGCTTTATTGAAAAGAACAAGCAGAAGGCGTTGCACTGGTTGAATCTAAGCTGTCTGGAAGGGTTTGATACCGGTTGCGAAGAGTTCGAAACGCTAACAAATGGCTGATGTTTATTGCCGGATGAACGTAGTCGTTGTAGGCCTGATAAGCGTAGCGCCATCAGGCAACCCGGAGCAGGTTGCGGATGGCAGCGTGAACGCCTTATCCGGCCTACATTTTCTTTCTTTGTAGGCCGGATAAGCAAAGCGCCATCCGGCAATCCGTTATTGGGCGGTTTTATCAAATTTGCCCAGCACATCGCGCTCATAGGCCAGCGCTTTTTTGCGGTCAAACTTGTGTTCCCACTTGGCGATCACCAGCACCGCCAGCGCATTCCCCACCACATTTAGCGCAGTACGCGCCATGTCGAGGATACGGTCGACACCAGCGATAAACGCCAGCCCTTCCAGCGGAATGCCCACGCTTCCCAGCGTCGCCAGTAACACCACGAAGGAAACGCCAGGCACGCCGGCAATCCCTTTCGACGTCACCATCAGCGTCAGCACCAGTACAATTTCCTGCCACAACGACAGGTCGATACCGTATAGCTGCGCGATAAAAATGGCGGCGATGCTCTGGTATAACGTGGAGCCGTCGAGGTTAAATGAGTAACCGGTCGGTACCACGAAACTGGTGATAGAGGCTGGCGCGCCGTAAGCTTCCATCTTCTCGATAATGCGCGGCAGTACGCTCTCGGAGCTGGCGGTCGAGTACGCCAGAATCAATTCATCTTTCAGAATGCGAATCAGAATCCAGATACTTAACCCGCACAGGCGCGCCACGATGCCCAGCACCACCAGCGCAAAGAAGATAATGGCAAAGTGTACCAGCAGCACCAGTTTCGCCAGCGGCCACAGCGACGCGAAACCAAAATTCGCCACCGTGACGGCGATCAGCGCAAAAACGCCCACTGGCGCATAGCGCATCACCATATGGGTGACTTTAAACATGGTTTCAGAGATGGAACGAAATACCGTCACCAGCGGTTCGCGGTGCGTTGCCGGCAGGGATGACAACCCCAGCCCAAACAGGACCGAGAAAAAGATAATTGGCAGCATATCCCCTTTGGCCATCGATGCGATGATATTGGTCGGCACCAGCGACAGTATCGTCCCCATCAGCCCATGTGCATGACTTTGTACTTCCGCCGTGGTGTTCTGGTATTTCGAAATATCGACGGTCGCCAGTTGCGACATATCAATGCCTGAGCCTGGCTGAAAGACATTCGCCAGCGTAATGCCGAGGATAATCGCCACCGTGGTGATCAGTTCAAAATAGAGAATGGTTTTGGCGCCGATACGGCCTAGCTGTTTTGCATCGCCAACGCCGGCGATGCCGACAATCAGAGTCGAGATCACGATTGGCACGACGATCATTTTAATCAGATGGATAAAGATATCGCCAGCAGGCGACAGCAGATTGGCAATCAGCCATTCACGGCTGTCACTGTGATAATGCAGATAGCTGCCCAGCAGAATGCCCAGCACCATAGCCAGCAAAATTTGCCAGGCCAGGCTGACTTTCAAATTTTTCATAACAACAGACTTCCTCGATGAAGCGTTGCTCTCCGCCGAAAGCATGAGAGCAATACATACTGAAAGGGTATGATTTGTGTTGCGTTGGTTTGTAGAGTTTTTTAACGCGCATAATCAGTATCATTTGCATAGCGTCTTGCGCAACCCTTTCATAACAGGGCTTTTGGCTGTTTTTATGCATAATAACGCGAGTTTATGGTGTTAATGATGAATAACTATTTGTTATGGAAAGTTTTTTACTTCGTCAAAATCGAATAATATTCTGAGGTAATTAATTTTTACCTGTGGCGCATTCGCCGTTTTTTTAAACAGCACACATGACAAAAGTCACAAAAAAGAAAAAATTATTTCTGCCGATTTTGTAACAATTTAGCCAAATTAATGGCCTCTACCAGCTGCGCGCGGTTCACTCGCGGCGAGTTTGCATCCAGTAAGGTTTGCCACAGCGACACGGCTTGCGCATAATCCGCCTGCATAAACGCATCCGCCGCCAGCAGCATCTGCGCGGTCACTTCTGTCGCATCCAGCGCTAACGCTTTATTAATCATTTCACGCGTCGCAGGCGTCATATGTTGCCCGGACTGGTAATACAGCACCGTTGCCAGCGCGGCGAAAAGCTGCGCGTTATCGCCTCGCAGGCGCAACGCCTGACGATATGCCAGCAGCGCATTGTCATACGCATTGCGATAGAGATAATACTCGCCCAGCCGCGCCCATTGCTCGCTATCCTGCGGATTGGCGCGGATTTTTTCTTGCAGCCTGGAAAGCTGCGCCTCTGGCGTTTGCGGGTTCGTAAAGTCACGTAGCGGATCGGCCAGACGCTGTTGCTCGCTACGCACAGCCTGCCATTTCGGCGTCAACATATAGCCGCCGATACAGACAGCCACCATCAACACCGCCGCAGCCGTCAGACGCTTTACGGGCATGGGACGTAACGGCACAGTGGAGTGCTCAGACTGGCTCATTGTTCCCCCTCTTCTGCGTGCTGACGCTTTCTCACCCGCCAGACCACCACGCCCACCAACAATAACAGCAGGCACGGCAGCGCCCACAACAGCAGCGTTTGCTCATTCAACGGCGGGTTGTAGCGCACGAAATCACCATAACGGTCGGTCATCCAGGCGGTGATTTCCGCTTCGCTTTTACCTTCGGCCACCATGCTGTAAACCTGATGGCGCATACTGACCGCCACGGGCGCATTGGATTCCAGCAAATTCTGGTTCTGACACTGCGGACAGCGCAGTTGACCGGCAATAGACAGCGCTTTTTCCTGCTGTTGTGGATTGTCAAAGCGCCAGGTATCCACCACCTGGGCGTGGGTGGCGAATGTGATTAAAAACAGGACGATCGTTAAGAGTAAAAACTTTCTGCCGGATGGCGCTACGCTAATCCGGCCTACGGTTTGCGCATCCTGTAGGCCGGATAAGGCGCTTACGCCGCCATCCGGCAACGCTGTGAGTAATTTACGCATCACGCTTCCTCCCCCGCCATCCGCTCAGCAGCGCGCCACACACCATCAACAATCCCCCTCCCCAGATCCAGCGCACGCCGGTCTGCACGTATAAGCGCATGGCGTAACGGTCCGCTCCGGTTTTTTCGCCCATCACCGCGTACCAGTCATGTAGCAGGTTCCAGTGAATCCCCGGCTCCATCATCTGTTGACGACGCGCGGCATAGAAGCGCCTTTCAGGCTGCAGGCTGCCAATGCGTTTTTCATTCCGCCACAACGTGATCCGCGCTTTTTCACTGGTGTAGTTGCCTTTGGCTTCCAGATCCAGACGCTCGAAACGAAAGGTATAGCCCGCCAGTACCACCTGCTGCCCCGGGCTGAGGTTAAGGCTGATTTCATGCCGACTGCCGCTGGAAACCATGATCCCGGCGGCGAAGATAAATACGCCCGTATGCGCCAGCAACGCCGGAAGCTGACGATGCACAGAGACTTTGCGGCTTCTGATTGTCGCAAGCACGATAACCACCAGCATCAGCAGGCCAAACGGCAGCGTGACGCGATTAAAATAGGGCGCGCCCACCGAAAGCCTTCCCCAGCCCATCAAACCATAAATCATGGGGTAGAGCGTCCCGACCAGCACGATCAACAAGACGGCGCTAAAGAGCAGCAGCGTCGCCAGAATGAGCGTTTCGCACTTTCCGCCGCCCAAACGCGTCGCCGGATACGGCTCCCGTGCCCGCCAGCCGTACAGAGCAAGCGATGCCAGACTTAACGCGGCAAAAAGGATAAACAGCGGCACCGCGCGCACATTATCTAACGCAAAAGCATGGACGGAGAGCAGAATGCCGGAACGCACAATCAGCGTTCCCAGCAACGAGAGGATCAGCGTCAGTATCGCCAGCAGCAACGACCAGTGGCGGAAGCTCCCGCGCTGGCGGCTGACATACAGACTGTGCAGCAACGCGCTGGCGGCAAGCCACGGCAACAATGAGGCATTTTCCACCGGGTCCCAGAACCACCAGCCGCCCCAGCCCAGTTCGCAATACGCCCACCACGATCCGAGAATGATCCCCAGCGTCAGAGCGCACCAGCCGGGTAACGCCCAGCGCCAGCACACCCAGGCGGTTGCCGCGTTAAAGCCGCCGCACAGTAGCGAGGCCAGCGCTACGCTCGCCGCGGTCATCAGGCCGCCATAACCCAGATAGAGCAGCGGCGGATGTAAGATCAGCCCCAGATGTTGCAGCATGGGATTAAGGTCGCGCCCTTCCATGGCGGGAGGGAAAATACGCAGGAACGGATCGGACCACAGCACAATAAATAGCAGCAGCGAAGCCATAATGAGGGACAAGATGCTCAGGGTCAGCGGAAAAAGCGCGTCAGATTCATGCCGGGAGCGCCAGGCGAATAGCACCGTCCACCCCGAAAGAAGCAGCGCCCACAGCAGGAGCGAGCCTTCATGACCGCCCCATACCGCCGCCAGTTTCAGTCCCCATGACAACTGACTATGGCTATGCTGCGCAACATAAACGACCGAAAAATCGCTGGTCAGAAAACAGCTAAACAGAATCGCAAACGCCAGTAGCAGCAGCGTGAACGCCGTCCACGCGCCGCAGGTCGTCAGGCGCATGACGCCACGCCAATGCTGCGCCATCCCGCACCACGTCGCCAGCGGGGTCAACACGTTGACCCCGAGACTCAACAACAGCGCCAGAAATCCGGCTTCAGGAAGGAAGATGTCCAGATTATGCAACCGTTAGCTGTCCCGCATAAAGAATGAAAAAGCGCAGCAGCAGCACGCCGGTCAAACTGGCGCCGCAAACGGCCAGCACGCCGTGAAACGTGACGCTGCGGTTGGCCCAGGGTTTTAGCAGCATCGGGATAATCAATCCCAGCCCTACGACGCCAAGCCAGAACCACCAGCTCCAGAATCCGCCGCCCAGCGCCGCCGCCAGCGCCCGCATTTTGCCGTCATCGCCCAGCGCCAGACCGACGAAGAACGCCGCCAGCAGGAAAATTTCCAGCCATACCACCGGAACCTCCATGCGATGCACAAAGCGCGCTTCCGTGCTGTGCGGGTTGCTACGATGGCGTAACGCCATGGCGATCAGCGCCACCGCCGCGCCGGAGGAAATCCCGGAGAACAGGAATAGTACCGGCAGGATCGGGTTATTCAGGAACGGATAGGATTTCAGCGCCGACAGCAGAAAGCCGGTGTACGCGCCGAGCAGAACCGCCAGCACCAGCATTAACGTCTCCAGCGCACGGTGGAACGGCGCGATCAGCGTCAACACTTTCTGCACGATCTCTAACCGCGGCAGCCAACGTTGCTGCAGGGCAATCACCTCTTTTTCAAAGATTTTCGCCAGCCACAGTATCAGGACCACCATGTAAAGCTGGAACAGCATCACCCCCATCGACATCACCGAGGTAAAGCTGTAGTGAAACATCAGCTTCCAGAAGGTCCACGGACGCGTCAGGTGGAAGACCAGAATCAGCAGACCAAGAATAATCGCCCCCGGCCCTAACACCAGCGTAGTGCGCAGCAGCGTGCTGTCCGAACCGCCCGCCTCCGGATGGAAGCGGCGTAGCAGAATCGCCAACGTAACCAGTCCGGCGGAGATGCCAATCAGGAACAGATAGATGGCGATGGGCCAGTCCCACACCAGTGATGCAAAATGAAATGCAGAAGCGGATGTCATTGGCTCACCTCCCCATAGTTAAAGGGAACGCGGTAGACCTTCGGTTTTGTGCCCAGCGCCAGCTTGTAACGATAGGTGGTTTTCTGCCGCAACAAACGGGAGATATCGCTGTTGGGATCGTCCAGATTACCAAACGTCAGCGCCTTCGTTGGACATGACTCAACGCAGGCGGGCTGTTTGCCCGCTTTCAGGTTAGTTTTCCGGCAGAAATCGCACTTATCCGCCGTCTTACTGACCGGATGGATAAAGCGCACGCGGTAGGGACACGCGGCAATGCAGTACTGACAGCCGACGCAAAGGTCCGGGTTCACGTCGACAATACCACTGGCGGCATCGCGGAATGATGCGCCGGTCGGGCAGACGTCAACGCAGGGGGCATGGTCGCAATGCTGGCACGAGTGGCGGAAGAAGCGATATTTCACATCAGGAAACGTCCCCTGCGGCTCGCTGCGAATAATCGTCAGGCGCGATACGCCTTCCGGCACGTTGTTGACTTCCCGACAGGCATCCATGCAGGCCGTGCAGCCGATGCATAATGACTCATCGTGTACCATGCCATAACGCACGCCGTTAATATTCAACGTGTTCGCTACAACGCGTCCTGCCATCCCACTGACCGCCGCCAGCGCGCCGACGCGGGTAATAAATTGACGTCGGGTGCAACTCATGGCTGCTCCTTAAGCAACGGAACGGACGCCGGGTTAGTACGCTGATCGCTGTGGCAATCCACGCATATTTTGATCCGCCCTTTCTCGTTTAGCGTCTGCATCGTGTCTTGCTGCGGATGCAGGGAATGGCAACTGGCGCAGGTCACTTTAGTAACATGAACATCGTGCGGCCAGAACGCTTTTTGCAGTTGTTCAGGCAAGTGGCAGGACATACAGACGCTGTTCTGCTGCTCTACCGTATACATCGGGTCGTTAAAACGCATCACATCTTTCACCCCTTCACGGTGGTGAAGCGACGGTTGACCGTGGCAGTTGGTACAGGTTATCGGCAATTTATTGTTCGGGTTGATAGCGCCCGTATGTTTACCGTGCATACCTTCGGTGTCCGGCTTGTGACAGTCCAGACAGGCAGCATCCGGATTACGCTGCTGGGTGACCGTCCAGCGTTGATCCGACTCCTGCGGCGTTGGCGTGGCAGTAATTCCACTCAGGCTCCAGAACAGGCCTGACGCCAGCACCCCAGCAGTTAATAACGAACGTAATACGCTCATATTCACTCCATTACATAATGCCTGATGGCGCGCAGCTTTAAGGCCTACAAGACTTCTGTAGGCCGGATAAAGCGCTTGCGCTGTCATCCGGCAAATTTGTCACATGTGAGGTTATTGGCTTAACAGACTGTTTTTACGCGCCTGATCTTCCCACTGCGGTACGACCGTTTTCAGGAAGTCCTGCTTCTCCGCGTTGATTTGTTGCATATTCAAACCAATCGCTTTCTGCGCCTTCTCTTTCGTCGAAATATCCGGCAGCGGAATTTCATGGGTAATGCCTTTGGTCGCCAGCAGTCGCGCCAGTTTAGTTCGGGCATCCGCGGCTTTATCCATCGCACTGCCTAACATCCGTAGACCTTCTTCCGGGGCATGCATATGAATACCGTGTGACGCAATCGCCAGATCCCAACGCCACTGCGCGTGGCGAATATCGTTCAGAATCGGTTTCATTTCCGCGTCTGTCGCCCCCGCATCCCATGCGGCTTTCGCTTCGAAGTGCGCATGTACCAGCTGATCTTCAACCTTGATTTTCAGGTCATGAATCGCCTGTTTACGCTCGGCGACCACTTTTTGCAGGGACGCTTTGTCCTGGGTGTGGCAGTTGGCGCAGGTTTGCGCGAAATTGTCGAACGGGTTGCCGATTTTATGGTCGGTGTAGAGCTTGCCTTCGGCGTTCTGTACTTTCGGCATGTGGCAGTCGATACAGGTCACGTTGTTCTTACCGTGAATGCCCGCGCTCCAGGTTTCATATTCCGGGTGCTGCGCTTTGAGCATTGGGGTTTTCGACAGCGAGTTAGTCCAGTCAGAGAAGGCGATGGCGTCGTAGTATTGCTCCATATTTTCGACCTTCATGCCCTCATCCCACGGGAACTTAACGGCTTTGTTTTTACCGTCAAAGTAGTACTCCACGTGGCACTGGCCGCAAACCATCGATTGCTGATCAAACCGTCCTGCTTTATCAAACGGTTTGCTGATAGCCTCCATCGCCCGTTCAGCATAGGGGCGCGACAACGTTAACGCTGGCTTCCCCTGGGCGAAATCGTCCGACGCGGTGTTATGACAGTCGGCACAGCCCAAATCGTTGACAATTTCCGGGCCGCCGCGCGCCCATTTGCCATGGAAGTAGCCGTCTTCGCCTTCTTGTTGGATAAGGAGCGCGACATCAGGGCTTTTACAACTCCAGCAGGCCATCGGCAGCGGGCCGTCTTCCGCCGTTTTTGGCGCGCCGGTACGCAGCGTTTCGCGCACGTCAGTTACCGCATACGCGTGGCCGCGTGGTTTGTTGTAATCACGGGAGAAGGGATAGCCCGCCCACAGGATCACCAGACGAGGGTCTTCCGCCAGCGCATCTTCACGGGCAGACTGTTCTGACGTCGCTTTCCATGACTGATATTGGTCGGGGTGTTGAGGCGCGAACGTTTCATTTTTCGCTTCAACAGTAACGGTTTTTGCGGATACAGGCGTTTGCTCAGCGTAAACAGAGGTAATGAAGAAAAAAGGAAATATAAGACTGAAGAAACGGCGTGCGCGTAGTGTTTTCCTTGCCATAGAGGTCTCATCCAGATTGCGCCATTATCTTTAATGGCGATTTTTTATCGTTTTCCATAACAGCAACCGCACAAATACTGTTATTACATTGATCTCCTCTATGTGTAACAAATAACCACACTCAAAATGTTGTCTTTAATCAATTGTAAGTGTATGTAAAATACCACTTTAGAGTTAGTAACCTGGACAAAACTCCCTCTCTTTTCTGATTTCCGGACACGGATCACTTTTTTAAAAAATTTCATATAACGTCATGTTATCCCGAAAATTTATCTAATTTTGCGGGACACAATCAAAAAATAGATTGCTGCTTATTTGCACAGTTCCCTTTTTGCGTGATCTGTCGCCCAAATACTAAACAAAACTTATTAAGACCCTACATTTAACGTTTATGCGACATATTATTAACATCCTACAAGGAGAACAACAGCATGAGCCAAACACATAAACACGCCATTCCCGCCAACATTGCGGATCGTTGCCTGATAAATCCAGAGCAGTATGAGACTAAATATAAACAGTCTATTAACGACCCCGATACGTTTTGGGGCGAACAGGGAAAAATTCTCGATTGGATCACGCCGTACCAAAAAGTGAAAAACACCTCCTTTGCGCCAGGCAATGTGTCGATTAAATGGTACGAGGACGGCACGCTGAATCTGGCGGCGAACTGTCTTGACCGCCATTTGCAGGAAAATGGCGATCGCACCGCCATTATCTGGGAAGGCGATGACGCGTCGCAGAGTAAACATATCTCTTATCGCGAACTGCATCGCGATGTCTGCCGTTTCGCGAATACACTGCTGGATCTGGGCATTAAAAAAGGCGATGTGGTAGCGATTTATATGCCGATGGTGCCGGAAGCGGCGGTGGCAATGTTGGCCTGCGCCCGCATCGGTGCGGTGCATTCGGTGATCTTCGGGGGCTTCTCGCCGGAAGCCGTCGCCGGACGCATTATCGACTCCAGCTCGCGACTGGTGATCACCGCTGACGAAGGTGTACGTGCCGGACGCAGTATCCCGCTGAAAAAGAATGTCGATGACGCGCTGAAAAACCCGAATGTCACTAGCGTTGAGCATGTGATCGTCCTGAAGCGCACCGGCAGCGACATTGACTGGCAAGAAGGCCGCGACCTGTGGTGGCGCGATTTGATTGAAAAAGCCAGCCCTGAACATCAGCCTGAAGCGATGAATGCCGAAGATCCGCTGTTTATCCTTTATACCTCCGGCTCCACCGGCAAGCCGAAAGGCGTGCTGCACACCACCGGCGGCTATCTGGTCTACGCTGCGACCACCTTTAAGTATGTCTTTGATTATCACCCTAGCGATATTTACTGGTGTACCGCCGATGTGGGTTGGGTGACGGGGCACAGCTATCTGTTGTATGGCCCGCTGGCCTGCGGCGCGACCACCTTAATGTTTGAAGGCGTGCCGAATTGGCCAACGCCCGCTCGCATGTGCCAGGTGGTCGACAAACACCAGGTCAACATTCTCTATACCGCCCCGACGGCCATCCGCGCGCTGATGGCGGAAGGCGATAAAGCCATTGAAGGCACCGACCGTTCTTCACTACGCATTCTGGGTTCCGTCGGCGAGCCGATCAATCCCGAAGCGTGGGAATGGTACTGGAAGAAGATCGGCAAGGAAAAATGTCCGGTCGTCGACACCTGGTGGCAGACTGAAACAGGCGGTTTTATGATCACGCCGCTACCGGGCGCTATCGAACTGAAAGCCGGTTCCGCCACCCGTCCTTTCTTTGGCGTACAGCCTGCGCTGGTGGATAACGAAGGCCATCCGCAAGAAGGCGCGACGGAAGGCAATCTGGTCATCACCGATTCCTGGCCGGGCCAGGCGCGCACTCTGTTCGGCGATCATGAACGTTTTGAGCAGACCTATTTCTCTACCTTTAAGAATATGTATTTCAGCGGCGACGGCGCGCGTCGCGATGAAGACGGTTATTACTGGATCACCGGTCGCGTGGATGACGTGTTAAACGTCTCCGGCCACCGTCTGGGTACGGCGGAAATCGAATCGGCGCTGGTGGCGCATCCGAAGATCGCCGAAGCGGCGGTGGTGGGTATTCCACACGCTATCAAAGGCCAGGCGATTTACGCTTATGTGACGCTCAACCACGGCGAGGAACCGTCGCCAGAACTGTACGCGGAGGTGCGTAACTGGGTACGTAAAGAGATTGGCCCGCTGGCGACGCCGGACGTGCTGCACTGGACCGACTCACTGCCAAAAACCCGTTCCGGCAAAATTATGCGCCGTATTTTGCGCAAAATCGCGGCGGGCGATACCAGCAATCTGGGCGATACCTCGACTCTCGCCGATCCTGGCGTGGTGGAGAAACTGCTCGAAGAGAAGCAGGCCATCGCGATGCCATCATAACCATAAATGCCGGATGGCAACGCGAAAGCGTTTTATCCGGCCTACGACCCTACCCCTGCCCTCTCTCAAACCGGGAGAGGGAAATATAAAAAACCCTCCCCCAAAGGATTTCGTGTTACAGGAAGGCGGCAAGCGAGCACACCCTCAGCAGCATAGTTCAAGTTCACTATGTGGCTGGGGCGCGCGAGTGCGGCCAACGCGCCTGTAGCGCGAAAGACGCAGGGGGACCTCTGGAGAGCTCTGTGATGAATGACCAAATTTATCAGCGGATAGAAGACAGTGCGCGTTTCAGGGAATTAGTTGAAAAACGGCAACGGTTTGCCACGATTCTGTCGGTTATCATGCTGGCGGTTTATATCAGCTTTATTTTACTGATCGCCTTCGCGCCTGGCTGGGCACGCCTCTACATGCGGGAACCAGCGTCACCCGAGGAATTCCCATTGGCGTCGGGGTGATTGTGATTTCTTTTGTGTTGACCGGAATTTATATCTGGCGGGCGAATGGCGAATTCGATCGTCTTAATAACGCCGTACTGCATGAGGTGAAAGCATTATGAAGAGAGTTCTGACGGCGCTCGCCGCCGCACTCCCCTTCGCCGCTCATGCGGCGGATGCCATTAGCGGCGCGGTTGAACGCCAGCCCACCAACTGGCAGGCGATTATCATGTTTTTGATTTTCGTCGTGTTTACGCTCGGTATTACCTACTGGGCCTCTAAACGCGTACGTTCCCGTAGCGACTACTACACCGCTGGCGGCAATATCACCGGGTTCCAGAACGGCCTGGCGATTGCCGGCGACTATATGTCCGCCGCGTCATTTCTCGGCATTTCCGCGCTGGTGTTTACCTCCGGTTATGACGGGCTGATCTATTCGCTGGGCTTCCTTGTCGGCTGGCCAATTATCCTGTTTTTGATTGCCGAGCGCCTGCGTAATCTGGGACGTTATACTTTTGCTGACGTTGCCTCTTATCGCCTGAAACAGGGGCCAATCCGTATTCTTTCGGCCTGTGGCTCCCTGGTAGTGGTGGCGCTTTATCTCATCGCCCAAATGGTCGGCGCCGGTAAACTGATTGAACTGCTGTTCGGCCTCAACTATCACATCGCCGTGGTGCTGGTCGGCGTGCTGATGATGATGTACGTGCTGTTCGGCGGGATGCTGGCGACAACGTGGGTGCAAATTATCAAAGCCGTCCTGTTGCTGTTTGGCGCCAGTTTTATGGCCTTTATGGTGATGAAACACGTCGGCTTTAGCTTCAATAATCTGTTTACCGAAGCCATGGCGGTACACCCGAAAGGCACGGCGATTATGAGCCCAGGAGGGTTGGTGCAAGATCCGATTTCGGCGCTGTCGTTGGGTCTGGGGCTGATGTTCGGCACCGCCGGCTTGCCGCATATTCTGATGCGTTTCTTTACGGTCAGCGATGCCCGCGAAGCGCGCAAGAGCGTGTTCTACGCCACCGGTTTTATGGGCTATTTCTACATTCTGACCTTTATTATCGGCTTCGGCGCTATCATGCTGGTGGGGGCGAATCCAGCCTATAAAGATGCCGCGGGCGCGCTGATTGGCGGCAATAACATGGCGGCGGTACATCTGGCCAACGCGGTAGGCGGTAACCTGTTCCTCGGCTTTATTTCGGCAGTGGCGTTTGCCACCATTCTGGCGGTGGTTGCTGGTCTGACGCTGGCGGGCGCATCGGCGGTGTCGCATGATTTGTACGCCAACGTGTTCCGCAAAGGCGCAACCGAACGTGAAGAGCTGAAGGTGTCGAAAATCACCGTCCTGGTGCTGGGCGTGATCGCCATTATCCTCGGCGTCCTGTTTGAAAATCAGAACATCGCCTTTATGGTGGGCCTGGCGTTTGCTATCGCCGCGAGCTGCAACTTCCCCATCATTCTGCTTTCCATGTACTGGTCAAAACTGACCACGCGCGGCGCTATGCTGGGCGGCTGGTTAGGTTTACTGACAGCGGTGGTGCTGATGATTCTTGGCCCTACCATTTGGGTGCAGATCCTCGGCCACGAAAAAGCGATCTTCCCGTATGAGTATCCGGCGCTGTTCTCTATCAGCGTGGCGTTCCTGGGGATCTGGTTCTTCTCGGCCACCGATAACTCGGCAGAAGGCAACCGTGAACGTGAGCAGTTCCGCGCTCAGTTTATCCGCTCCCAAACGGGATTCGGCGTACAACAAGGGCGTGCGCATTAATCTTACCGTTTCCTCCGGCCCCGTGGGTCGGAGGAAAATCAGAACATCACCCTCGCCACCAGCGGGGCAGCCAGTACCATCACCACGCCGGACAGCATCATTACCAGACTGGCGACGACGCCCTCCTGCTGACCAAGTTCATAGGAACGCGCCGTGCCCGCCCCATGTGACGCCGCGCCGAATCCTGCCCCTTTTGCCATGCCTTCCCGGATAGAGAGACGCAAAAATAGCGCGTCGCCGACCGCCATGCCAAACACGCCAGTGACGACCACGAACAGCGCCACCAGATCTGGCTGCCCGCCCAGGGGTTCTGCCGCCGCCAGCGCAAACGGCGTGGTAACGGAACGTACCGCCAGACTACGCTGAATCTCATCCGATAACGTGAACAGACGCGCCAGCCAAACGGAACTGGTGACCGCCACCACCGTCGCCGTCACTACGCCCGCGGTGAGCGACATCCAGTGACGTTTGATAATCGCGAGGTTATCGTACACCGGCACCGCAAAGGCAATGGTCGCCGGGCCGAGCAGCCACAATAGCCAGTGCGATTCACCAATGTAGTTTTGCCAGGAGATATGACCGAACACCAGCATTAACACCAGCAGTGCCGGCGTCAGCACTAATGGCATCAACGGCAATTTGCGAAAACGGCGATACAGGCGCTTATTGGCGAAGTAAATTCCCAGCGTAATCACCAGGCACAGTACGCTTAACTGAACGTTATTCACGGTTTAGCCTACTCATCTCATAGCGATACACTTTATCCACCACCCACGCCGTCGCGCCGAGTACCATTAAGGTACTGATCGCTATCACCGAGAAAATGCGCCAGCCGTCCACCAGTAACAGATGGGCATAGTTCACTACCGCCACGACGGCGGGAACAAAGAATAACAGCATCTCCGCCAGCAGCCAGCGTGCGCCTGCGCGTACCCAGCTAAGCGGAATAATCCGGCAAACGATCAGCGCCAACATAAGCACCATGCCGACCAGATTCGCGGGCAACGGCAGGTGCAGCCAGGAGACAAGATATTGGGAAAAAATGAATAAACCTGCATAGAGCAGTACCTGAACCGGTACCTGGAGTCGTTGCACAACGGCAGGCGTAACGCGGCTTATCGCCACAGCCATGAGGGAATGTCCTGAAAAATAATACGGAGCGCCAGTATAGAGAACCTCCGTCACGGGCAGAAATGAATTAAAATCATTGCAGGCATAGTCGGAAGGAATAATCATGGATATCAGAACGCTGCGTTATTTTGTCGAGGTGGTGCGCCAGCAAAGTTTCACCCGCGCAGCGGAGAAGTTATTTGTCACCCAGCCCACCATTAGCAAGATGCTGAAAAATCTTGAAGATGAGCTTAACTGTACGCTACTGATCCGCGACGGACGTAAGTTATTGCTGACCGATACCGGACGCGTGGTGTTTGAACGCGGTCTGGCGATCCTCGCTGAGTTTCGCCAGTTAGAGGCCGAGTTGAGCGATATTAACCATCTCAATAAGGGCGTGCTGCGGCTGGGTATTCCCCCGATGGTCGGCATGTTGATGGCCGGGCCAATCAGTTTGTTTCGACAACGCTACCCTGGCGTTGAACTCAAAATTTCGGAGTTTGGCGGCCTGACGGTACAGCAGGCGGTAATGAATGGCGAGCTGGATGTTGCGATGACCGCGCTCCCGGTGGAAGAAGCGAGCGGGCTGACGACGTTATCGCTGTTCAGTCATCCGCTGTGCGTGCTGGTTCCCCGTTCCGGTCAGTGGACAACCTGCGACTCCATCGCGCCTGAAGCTCTGGCGGAGCATCCTCTTCTTATCTATAACGAAGACTTTGCCCTGAGCCGCCAGTTGATGACCTTATTTAGCCAGCATGACGTAAAACCACGGATTGCCGTGCGCAGCGGGCAATGGGATTTTCTCGCCGCCATGGTGCAAGCGGGCGTCGGTATCGCCATTTTGCCGGAGCCAATTTGTCAGCGTCTGGATAAGGCCACGCTGCGCTGGCTGCCGCTGGAAAGCGATCTCCGCTGGCAGTTGGGCATGATTTGGCGCGAGGGCGTGTATCTGTCGCACAGCGCCCGGGCATGGTTAACCTGTTGCGAAGGGTTTTGGCTGAAACAACCGTAAGCCATAGGTTAAAACCCTTGCCGGATGGCGGCGCAAGCACCTTATCCGGCCTACTTGTAGGCCCGATAAGCATGGCGCCACCGGGCCACAAGGACTACTGATTTTCTATCAGTAGCGCTTCCATCAAATCCAGGTCGTGCAGCAGCTTTTGCAATGTTTCATTGCTGATTTCTCGCGTGGCGCGCAGATGATACAACTCGGCGCGTTCGGAACGCAGCGCCGCCAGACGGAAACGTCGCTCCAGATTTTCTTCCTGTATGGAGCTTTCGACATCGTTTCGCCCATCGGCACGGCGACGCAAGTTACCAATGACACGCGAGCTTACTTCAGTAAGCAACTGATTATCGATGTTTTCTTCGGTATCCGCCGCCAGACGCTCTTCCATTTTCTGAATGGCGACAATCGCCACTTCCGCCGTCGCCGCGCGGGCGATACGCTCCTCTTTCAACTGTTGCGCATGATCGGCGACTTCCAGATGTTGCAACAGCAGCGGCAGCATGATCACGCCGACAAACAACGAGAACAGAATGACGCCAGCCGCCAGGAATACCAGTTCATAACGCGCCGGAAATCCGCTGCCATCCGGCAAAAGTAACGGTATAGAGAGCACACCAGCCAGGGTGATCGCCCCACGAACGCCAGCGAAGGAAGCAATCAGAATTTCACGCGACGTCCAGCTGGCGAACTCCATCGGTTTCTTCTTCAAAAAGCGCAGGCTGAACTTTTTCATGGTCCACAGCCAGCCGAAGCGAACCAGCATCAATGCCGCATAAATCAGCACGATATCGGTAAAGAGCATCCAGGTTTCGACATTCGGGTCAGCTTCCGCCGCCGCCAGCGAAGATTCCAGAATACCCGGCAATTGCAGTCCCAATAGCAGAAAGACCATACCGTTAAAGACAAATTCCAGCATCGCCCAGGTACTGTTCGCGCGCAAACGCATTGCCAGCGGCGCGCGGCGCATTACGCCAGAACGGGTGATGGTCATCCCGGCGGCAACCGCGGCCAGGATGCCTGAGACGCCAATATGCTCGGCAATCAGGTAAGACGCGAAGGGCAGCAGAAACAGCAGGACGATTTGCGTCGCGGGTTCATCGCCGCCCCAGCAGCTCAAAAAACGCAGCGAGCGGCCATACAGCCAACTGACCACAAAACCCGCCAGAATACCGCCGATAGCGACCTTAAAAAATTCCAGCGTCGCGCCGCCGACGGTAAAGACCATCGTCCCCATCGCCACCGCGACGGCGAATTTCAGCGATACCAGACCGGAGGCGTCGTTCATTAACGCCTCTCCCTGCAGAATGCCCATGATTTTTTTCGGGATACGCCCCTCGCCCACAATTCCGGAGAGCGCTACCGCATCGGTCGGCGACAGCACGGCGGCCAGCGCAAAGGCGGGGATCAGCGGAATGCCGGGCACCAGCCAATAAATCAGGAAGCCGATTCCCACGACCGTTACCAGGACCAGCGCCAGCGCCAGCCCGAAAATCTCTCGTCCATGCTCAAGAAATTCACGGGTCGGCGTCTTCCAGCCATCCGCAAACAGCAGCGGCGGAATAAACAGCACCAGGAAGAGTTCCGGGTCGAATTCCACATGCAAACCAAACGTCGGCCACGCCAACAGCGCGCCAACGGCGATCTGCATGAGGGGTAAAGGAAGCTGGAAGGGTAATACACGCGTAAATACCCCCGACAGCGAGACCACAAGGGTCATGATGAGTATTGTGAAGAAAATTTCCATGCGTTCCCTGTTTGCGATGTTTTTTATGATGGAGAGAGGCATCATGCCTCGGTTTCACCTTCTTCAGATTAACGCAAAAGGTAACGTGATGTGTCCTGAAAATGAAAACGGGCGACCAACGCCGCCCGTTTTTCAGAATGAAGGCAGAACTAGATAGCCCAGCCGCCGGCATAAAAAGCGACCAGTGCGATCGCAATGACGACAGTTCCGATATTCAGCTTACGCCATTCGCCGGAAACCAGACGCCCGACGACCAGCGTGGCAAAGCCGATCATAATCCCGGTGACGATGTTACAGGTCAGTACAATAAATACAGCCGTTACCAGCCCCGCCATCGCATCGACGAAATCAGCAAAATCGATTTTCGCCACGTTACTCAGCATCAGCAGACCGACATACATGAGCGCCGGGGCGGTTGCGTAGACGGGAACGAGATAAGAGAGCGGCGAAAGAAACAGGATCAGCAAAAACAGCACGCCCACGGTAATCGCCGTCAGGCCCGTTTTACCACCCGCCGCCGTACCGGCCGCAGACTCGATATACACCGCGGCTGGCGCCGCCCCGACCAGGCCGGAGAAAACGCTACTCAGTGAGTCGGTGGTTAGCGCTTTGCCGCCATCGATAATTTGTCCGTCTTTGTCCAGCAGATTAGCCTGCCCTGCGACCGCACGGATCGTTCCGGTCGCATCAAACACCGCCGTCATCACCAGCGCCAGCACGCTTGGCAGAACGACAGGGTTTAACGCACCCATAATATCCAGGCTGCCGATCAGCGAGTTGCCGTTTTCATCGCTCAACGAAGGCATGGCGAAAATGCCGGAAAAATGGACGTTAGGATCGAAGAGCAAACCCACAATAGAAATGCCAATAATGGTCAACAGAATGCCGCCGGGGACTTTCAGCTTTTCCAGACCGAGAATAACAGCCAGACCCACAAGCGACATAATCACCGGGAAGGTATCGAAATCACCCAGCGCGACCGGCAGGCCATCCAGCGGGTTTTTAATGACCAGGCCGACGCCGTTGGCGGCAATCAGCAACAAAAACAGGCCAATACCGATACCGGTTCCGTGGGCCACGCCCTGCGGCAAGTTACGCAAAATCCAGCTACGAATGCCGGTGGCGGAGATAACGGTAAACAGTACGCCCATCAGGAATACGGCGCCAAGCGCGACCGGGACGCTAATATGCTGCCCTAATACCAGGCTAAACGCGGTAAACGCCGTCAACGAGATAGCGCAACCGATAGCCAGCGGCAGATTCGCCCAAAGCCCCATAACAATAGAGCCGACGCCTGCGACCAGGCAGGTCGCTACAAAGACGGCAGCAGGCGGGAACCCGGCTTTACCCAGCATCCCTGGCACCACGATGACGGAGTAAACCATCGCGAGAAACGTGGTTAAGCCAGCAACGACTTCCTGGCGAACGGTGCTCCCGCGTTGTGAAATTTTAAACCAGGCGTCGAGTGAACCGCCGGTACGCGCTGAAGGCGTAGACATAGAAAACATCCCCTGAGAATTTATTATTCGTCGGTATACGTGGGAGGTAATCCACTAACAGCGCAACGTTATCTCCTTGTGCTACATTTACGACAACCGGGGCGCCGCAAAAAAGCAAACGTTTAGCTCCACGTATACAAAACGGGTGGCAAAAAAAAGCAAACGATTATCCAGCGATCATCAACGCTTTTTCAACTGAACTTTGCCGCTTTTTATGCTTTTCTGCTTAGTATGCTCAATAAATCGCCAGACGATGCGCAAACGTTATCGTCCCTGCGCAATCCAGCAACAATTTTTCGCATCGCTGTTAGCAAATACGTTGCGCAATCTGCTCACAAAAACACCGTTATCCGCCGGGAATGGTAAACGGACCGCCCTGCTGAATCGCTCGCTGCCAGGCTGGACGCATTTCTACCCGCGCTTTCCATGCGTTGATATGGTCGAGATGAGCGATTCCGCCTCGGGCAAGCAGCGCAAATAGCGGGAAGCTCATCTGGATATCCGCCATACTTAACTGCTCTCCGGCAAACCAGGGGTGATTTGCCAGATGCCCGTCAATAAAGCGCGCATGGGTTTCCAGTTGCGGATTGAGGTACGTTTTTTGCGCGCCCTTACCGATAACGCCGCCCAACGTTCGCAGGCCCAATGGTACCGGCGGTTTACCCAGAGAGGTAAAGAGCAGTCTCATCAATAGCAAGGGCATGAGCGAACCTTCAGCGTAATGTAGCCAGAATCGATAGTGTTGTTTTCCCTGCGCATCCGCAGGCTTAAAGCGTCCGATACTGTCGTAAGTGTCCTGCAAATATTCCAGGATGGCGCCCGATTCCGCAATAACCATACCGTGATCTTCGATAACCGGAGACTTGCCCAGCGGATGCACTTTTTTCAATGCCGGCGGCGCCAGCATGGTCTTTTCACGCTGGTAACGCACAATCTGGTAAGGCAACGCCAGCTCTTCCAGCGCCCAGAGGATACGCTGCGAACGAGACTGATTTAAATGGTGCACCGTCAGCATGGCTGTCTCCTGTAAGGTATGCCAACTAACTATAGAAAATTATGGCAGTTGCCGTAAAAATTTCGGCTAAAAAATCAGCATTTCGCTGGCGAACAGGGCGTCGTCGCTTACACTTACAGTATCAACACAAACCGGAACCTCCACCACGTGCTCGATATGAGGTGTGTTGACGTCGGGGGAAACCCTCCTGTAATCAGCGGGATAGAGCGAAAGACAAAGACCGGAAACAAACTAAAGCGCCCTTAGCGGCGCTTTAGTTTTAGGTGAGCTCAGCCCGATGGCCGAGTGCATGTTAATCATCTTCAAGCAGCCGGGCGCCCGTCCCGTGTTCGCCAAGTCTGTCGCCTGGATTTCGCAGCGGACAGTCGCTACGCGATAAACAGCCGCAGCCGATACAACCGTCCAGCTCATCGCGCAACGCCACCAGCGTATGAATACGTCGGTCTAACTCTTCGCGCCACTGCGATGAGAGCTGCTTCCACTCTTTCGCGCTTAACGTATGCCCTTCCGGCAAGATACCAAACGCGTCGCCGATAGTTGCCAGCGGGATGCCGATACGCTGGGCGATCTTGATAATCGCGACATAACGCAACACGTCACGCTTGTATCGCCGTTGGTTACCGCTATTACGGATACTGGTAATTAGCCCTTTGCTTTCATAGAAGTGCAGGGCGGACACAGCAACACCGCTACGTTTCGCAACTTCCCCCGGCGTCAGTAAGGCTTTTAAACGGGGAGATTTTTTTTCCATAAATCGCTTTACCTCAAGTTAACTTGAGGAATTATACTCGCCCGCAGACAAAACGACGAATCGAATACTGTTTAAGAGGCAACAATATGTCGCATCAGCAGATAATTCAGACCCTTATCGAATGGATTGATGAACATATCGACCAACCGCTAAACATTGATGTGGTGGCAAAAAAATCGGGCTACTCCAAGTGGTATTTGCAGCGGATGTTTCGTACGGTAACGCATCAAACATTAGGCGAGTATATTCGCCAGCGCCGTCTCCTGTTGGCGGCCGTTGAGCTACGAACGACCGAGCGCCCGATTTTTGATATCGCGATGGACCTGGGCTATGTATCGCAGCAAACCTTCTCGCGTGTATTTCGCCGCGAGTTCGATCGCACTCCCAGCGATTACCGTCACCGCCTGTAGGGCGTCTGCCCGCGTATCGTCAGAGGCGCGGGCGTTTGTTGTAACCAGGCGATGAATTCCTGCGGTGGCAACGCCTTCGCAAAGTGCCATCCCTGACAATATTGAACGCCGCGTTTTAGCAACCAGCTAACCTGTTCAGCCGTTTCAACCCCCTCAGCAATGATTTTTAGCCGCAAACTTTGCGCCATTTCAATAATATGTTCCACAATCAAATGGCTGGCGCTATTAGTGGTTAGCGTGTCGACAAAAGATTTATCAATTTTTAAAAGGTCGACATTTAATGAGTACAGGTTATGCAAGTTCGAATAGCCGGTACCAAAGTCATCAATTGCCACCTCGTATCCCGCCTGGCGAAACGCCTGAATAATCGGCGTCATTTTAGGCACATCAATAAATCCGCGCTCAGTCACTTCAACCTTTATCTGTTGCGCAAGCACTGAATGCTGACGCGTTTTTTCATGAATCATCACAATTAGTCGGGAAGAGAGAAAATCGGCGGCAGAGAGATTGATAGAGACATAAAGATGCGGGTGCGCGGCCAGAAAACCACCTAAATCATTAAATACCTCTTCGACGACATAATCGGTGATCTGCTCAATCATCCCCTCTTTTTCCGCCAGCGGAATAAATTCGCACGGGCTCATCACCGGACCGTGATAGCCCGGCCAACGCAATAGCGCTTCGGCACCTACACATGTCCCGTTTCGGATATCAATGATCGGCTGATAATGAAGGCAAAGCTGGTGCCTAGTAATGGCCCGTTGCAGCAATCGACGCGGTGAGTAATATGCCTGCCGGGATCGTGACCACATAAATAAGACGATAATGCTACAGATGATCCCTAACGGTAGCGTTAACGTAAGCTGATGAAAGAGGTTCTGGTAAAAGCGTTGCTTTGAGGTTGACACAATCGCGGCAACCGGTCGTTTTGCTGATTTAACCAGAGTATAAAAACGCTCACCCTGTTGGAACACAGGTTCACTCCGTCGTACCAAAGGTAATAGCTGATCAGCCTGCGCCTGTTCACTCAGGGAGAAAAAGGTGTTGGTCACCGTATCATACATTCCCCAGGCCAACGCCGGATCGTCTGACATCACCTCGCTATAAGATAAGGGATTGATAACCGCGACATAGTTTCCCCGCTGCATATATGTCATTTTATAACCGTTGAAAAAAGGCGTATCACGATAGTAATAAATAGCGATGTCAGGCTTTCGTTTATAGTCAGCGCGGGGAATAAAATAAGGACTTGTTGGCGTCATAACCGTAGAGCATAGAAAACGCTGGCCCTTCGCATAAATCAACTCATTAATGTACAAACGACCGCGGATAATATTCAGCATTCGCTGTTGATGGGCTGGCGTACAGGCTTGCCCCTGATATTGTTCAGCGGCATCGCGGGCTAAATCTGCTTGCAGGATAACCCGCTCCGTTTTATCTAATACCAACTGCGCAAATGAATGTAACTGATTTCTGGTTTCAGAGACTGCCCGGATATGAGCAAACCAGATCGCCAGCAATACAGGAAGTAACACCACAATGATCGTTCCGAGAAATCTCAACACCTTGCGTCGTGTGCTTTGACTCATTTTCAGCCTATTTCCCTGCATTATTTGTGACTATTGTTGGCAAAATAAGACGTGAACCAAACGGAGGTTTACGGTGCATGAATTTATCAATATTAGCAACAGACTTTTACCGATCAACATTTACCATTAATAACTACGCGCAATCTCTCTCGCATACCAGGCAGGACGCTAAATATTTTTGATAATATCAGATTTATACTCAAGTAAACGATGGGGTATACATCTTTACTCCTTTCTTTTGATAAATAACTTGATATTTTTATCAGGTCTGAATTTCACGAAAAAAAATAAAAGAGTAGTAATAATACATCTTTGCTTTCCGGCAGTTTCTCTACGGACGCACAGAAGTCACACAAAAAATAAGGTTATAAAACGCACAAAAAATACATTGCCGATCTGGCGAATAAGCCTGTTTTTGTGATATAGTTCACAAAAACAATGAAATAGAAACAATGTTTCATTCGATGTTGATGTGACGTCCGTCGATAGCCAGAATATCCCATGCTTCCCGGGAGCAACGCCGCGCTGTCCTGGACAAAGGTCTATTCAGAGGAAATGTTTCATGGCTGCCATAACCACTGGTGTCGTTCTTCTCCGTTGGCAACTGCTGAGCGCCGTGCTCATGTTTTTAGCCAGCACGCTCAATATCCGTTTCCGTAAATCAGATTATATTGGTCTGGCGGTGATCAGTAGCGGTCTGGGCGTGGTATCCGCCTGCTGGTTTGCCACCGGCTTACTCGGTATTACCATGATGGATCTCGCTGCGATCTGGCATAACATTGAAGCCGTGATGGTCGAAACGATGAGCCAGACCCCGCCAGAATGGCCGATGGTGCTGACCTGATACGCTATCGCTGCCGCTGAAGCCGCCCACTGGTTATCTCAACGCGGAATCGCGCGCCAGGGGTAGCCTTGCGAACCATCACGTCCCTCGCATTGCCGTTGATGAGGGCCGCCAGGTGTGGTTATCCAAAAATGGCAAGTGGAATAGCCCTAACAGAATTGAGCTAAACTTATTGAAGACGTTGCCGACTCGTTAAATGACAAAAAAAGACCCGTTTGTGCAACGGGTCTTTTTTATTAAGCAGTACCACCTGATAACAGCGACAAGCGCGGCTTATTTTACATTAATAATTTATCCGGAGAACAATCACGGATTATTTTTCCACCTTTCATTACCAGGACCCGGTCAAAATACTTTATCAGGTATCGACGATGCGTCACCATGATCAACGTTTTCCCATGAATAAACTCATCTAAGTTATCAAAAATTTGCTTCTCGGTATTCTCATCCAGATTTGATGTTGGTTCATCCAATAAAAAGACGCTGGCGTTACTGCTCAGACTACGTGCTAATAATAACTGCTGCTGCTGTCCGGATGACAGGTTTTTAGCCATAAAATTCACCGGAAACTTCAGCCCCATAGGATGTTGCAAGATAAAACCACAGTTCGCCAGATGAAGCGCCTTGAGTACTCGTCCCCTGTCGTTTTGCGGTTTTAACGCGAAATTACTTTCAATGGTTCCGGTGAATAAAACATCATGTGTCGTCACCACACTTAAATGCTGAGAAAAAAAGTTCTGCGATAAATGTCCTAAGTTATATCCATCATATAAAATGGCACCGTCTGTTGGCGAAAGGTAGCCAGATAGCATTCCCAGTAATGAGCTTTTTCCTGCACCGCATTCGCCTATCACTGCGACACGCTGCCCCGCAGGTATGTCTATAGACAGTCGATTAATAATCATCGGAGATTGAGCATCATACTGATAACTCACGCCCCGAATAGAGATATCGCCATTGCACTTTGATATTGACTGTAATGCCGGTGTTTTTTCTGCCTGATCTTCATCAAAAAAAGAAAGCAGATCCTTACCGGTTTTTTCTGCTGATAAAATAGAGATTAATGTAGAAGAAAAATTCGAAATGATCCCGGAAATACGACCAGAGACAATGACAGATGAAACAATTGCGCCAGTAGTAACATCACCCTTGATTACCATAAAAAAGGCTATTACCATAATAGTTATTTGGGTAATAGATGACATACTCCCCAATATAGATTGATAGATAAGATTTAATTTCCTTATCTTCAGGTTAAGATACGACTGTTCATTTGATGTGTTGACCCAATCAAAAAGTAAACCTTGATTATTTAAGGTATGGATCATTTTAATAGATAAGAAAACTTCTGAGATAAAAATATTCCTGTTCTTCTGTCCTTCTTTTTGTTTGTTCATTAACTCATTAGTATAATGGTGGTTAACGAGGGAAATAATAATAGAGACGATAAACATGGTAACAGGTACAATAACGACCAGACCTAAATTTACATATATAACAATGAGAAATATAATAAATATTGGAATATCGGCTATACGTTGAAAGATCGAGTTTAATAAAACGGGTTTAATTTTCTGAAACTCATTCCATAGCACAAATGCTGATGACATGGATCTGCCATTTTTCTTTTTACTATAAAGTACCGCTTCAAGAAATGCGATATCAATATCGACGTCATCCTGCCTTGCTGTGATAGACTGATAAATATCTTTCGAAGTACGAAGGATAAACTCAAAAACAATAAATACAGCAACAATTATAGCCACGCCAAATAACGATGAAACCGAAGCGCTTGGAACAAGCTTATCATAGAACAGATTACTAAATACTGGGATAGTTAACGCAAAAATTGCCATAAAAAGAGATGAAAAGAAGTATTTAGTATAAAAAATCTTGTTCATCGATAAAGAGTTTTTTATGATATTTTTTACTCTTATACTATCAACAACTTTATTTAAAGGTAGTATACTAAATGCAGATAACTCTTTTAAATATTCATCTTCAATTTCAACATAACAGAGTTCACCGCGCGCGTTTACCAACTTTATTTTTTGCCCGCCGCTCACACACACCATCCACTTCATTTCTGGTGTTAATAGTAAAATCGGCATAGGCTCATTTAGTAAATCCTCACCATTATTAAATAATATATCCTGTAGAGAAAGCCCTAACGACAAAAAGAAATTCTTCATTTGTATAGAGTCATCAGTGTTATTTCTGTCGTACTTTTTAAATCTTAAATTTATATCATCCTCTTTGATGTCAATTTTTATGTTGAATTTTTTAGACACTATAGATAATGCCGTTTCCGCACTTAAATAATAAGGTTCTAGTTTTTTATCCATAAGTAAACCCCCTCACCCAAAGGTGAGGGGCCTCCGTTATTATGCGTGTTCTTCTTGATTATCTACAGGTAGCGTAACTTCATTAACGGCGAAAACATCAATAGCGCCGTTATTGTTGTGCCCTACAGAACTCGTGGAAGGGGAATCATTAATATCATCCTCGGTCTTTCCTCTTGCATTCATTGCGTTCACAATATCCGCCGAGGAGTGATCGACTGAGAATGTTTTTTCCTTAATCAGGAAATCATCGTCCTTATCAATGAATTTCACGTCCATAGTATATTCACCATCTTCTAAAGATAGCGGAACTTCGAATATTGCTTTCTGGTTAGTTATCGGCAGAGTAAACTCTTCTCCTTCAAACATAACACTGACATTAACAATATTCTCAGGTACTGATATTTCAAAAGAAGGTGTCTGACTAATTGAACGATCTATTTCATCCCCAGAGTTAGCGTTTAACAATGTAATACTATAGGCCGTCTCCTTCACCACGCTTTCTTCCGCCGCAGACGGCACTGTACGAAGATGCGTATCGCTTTCGGCATTCACTGTTTCAGACTCCGGTGGAGTAACCGCTGTTGGCGTGGCGTCATCGCTCGCATCGTCATGCTGGCTATCCGCTGTTACCGTCACCGTTGAGTCAACCGTCACCGCTAGCGAAGCAGATTGCTGTGAGTTCCCCGCGCGATCCACCACCGTCACGCTCAGCGTGTAGGTACCATCATTCCAGGCGGCTGGCGGCGTGAAGGTCCAGCCATCCGCGCCTTGCGTCGCCTGATAGGTGTCTGTCACGCTGTTATGCGTCACGTTTACGGTCACCCCGGTCACATCAGCATCAATATGCTGCAGCGTGAACTTAGGCTGGGTGTGATTCGTCACGTTATCGCTGTCTGAAACGCCATTGTCTTCACCTGCTGCCAACGCAATCTCCGGCACCGTCAGCGTACTGTCGATCGTAACGGTAATGGGTAACGAGTTTTTCTGATTACCCGCGGCATCGCTTGCGATTACCGATATCGTATAGGAACCATCAGCTAACGGTGTACCTGGCGTAAAGAACCAAACGCCATCGGCATTTTTTTCAGCATTATATACTGTCCCATTGATATCGACCTGAACGACCACAACATCGCTTTCCAGATTCCCGATAATAAAGGTAGGTTGCTTATCGCGCGTAATATTATCGCCCACCGTACCACTGTCTGAGTCTGGAGATAATGAAATAACGGGAACCTCTTTCATGATATCGAGAGGGACATCATCACTCCGGTTACCAATCGCATCCACACTCGTAATGGTAAACTTCCCTTCCGATGGATACGGGATCGCCATACTCCATTTACCATTATCAGGAACGGTTAACGTATAAGTATTCCCATTACTATCGGTTATTATTAGCTGAGATTTGGCTTCCGCCGTTCCCTGCATAATAATTAGATCGTTGACAATGTCTGAATAAGTTACGACCGGAGCGTTTGGCGGCGTTCGATCAATAAATATTTCATGTACCTCTTCCTTACGGTTGCCTGCGTTATCCTCAATACTCAAAGTGATATCGTATTTCCCTTCCGGAAGCTGATCGGTCGATAATTCCCACTGCCCATTAGCCGCAACGACAGCGGTTGCCAGCGTGACCCCTGCCACGATTAATGATACCGTAGCGCCAATTTCCCCCATACCTCTCATGGTAATAGTGGAGCTATTACTCCACCAGTCCGTTTTCGATGATGATTTATTGTCATCAAGCTCGCTGGTAAATACCTGGATATGCGTATCGACCCAAATGGAATACTTTTCCTGATTTACGTTACCAGCACGGTCCGTAGATTTAACAGTGATATCCAGTTGGCCTTCTGTGAAATAAAGCGGGTTCACCGGCATCTGCCAGTGGCCTTTTTCATTAACCCAAACTTCCCCCACATTTAAGCCATTAATGATGATTTCTATTTTGCTATTGGGCTCGGCACTGCCACTAAACAATAAGTTACGCGTCGTGTCCGTTATATATATTTTGCCATCACTACCGGTCATCTCTGCTAACGTTTGTCCACCGATAGAATCAATGGCGACAGGCGTCGTATTAAAGGTATCGATAGTAAAGTTTAGCGTTTTCGAGGTAGCCGTGTTGCCTGCTTTATCGGTGATAACATAATAAATGCTATGGGAACCATCGCCCAACGGTGACTCAGGTCGATAAACTTGATTTCTGTCCGTCACCGTGATCGTATCGACTAACACCCCATCAATGAAAATCTGAACACTCTGGTTCATTTCTCCAAAAATACTAAACGTAGGCCGGGTCTGACTCGTTATACTATCATTACTGAAAATACCGTTATCAGAACCTGCCACCATAGCAGGATTATCGATAAACGTACTGGTATCTATCGTGACGAGTAAGCGAGGCGATTCTGCCGTATTACCTGCCGGGTCTTCGGCAACCACACGGATAGAATATTCACTATCTTTTAACGCATTATCAAACTGATAGGACCAGGGTTCCATCTTCAAGCACAAGCACATTTGCCACGATCTTTTCATCCACATAAATATGGATTGTGGCTCCCGCTTCTGCGGTGCCAACTAACACAGGCTTGTTGTGATTAGTAATCAGATCGTCAAGTGAACCAGAGTTGCTCGCATCTTCAAGGTTGAGCGTTGGGAAGTCGGTTGATGAATCGACATCCACACTGTAATTCTTGCTTACTTGAGTGTTGCCAGCAACGTCAGTAATGCTGAAATGAATATTAAACGTACCATCATCTTGCAGCAGTATCGGCGCGCGCCATGAGCCATCAGCCTCAACCATAACAACGTTGACTAATTTACCATCGACAAAGATGCTGACCTGAGAACCAGCCTCCCCGACGCCTGAGACTGACAACGCCCGGTTATTAGAGAGGGCCGGTAATGAATCTTCATCAATATCAAAGACAGCAATTTGAGAATCGATTGTCACGGTCGTAATCGCAGATTCAACCCGGTTACCAGCAGTATCCGTAGCAACAAATTGCACCTGATACTCGCCGTCGGCGCTATTTGCCGGCATGGTATAGCTAATATTACCTGACGAACTCGCCTCTACTGTGCCTTGTAACACACCATTAATATAAACCTGTACCGTCGCGCCGGGATCGGTCATGGCAACCAGTACCGGAGACTTATTATTGGTAATCAGATCATATTTATCACCGCTATTAGTATCCCGACTTAATGAAATATCGCTGATTTCAATCTGCGTATCATGTTCTATCAGAATATCTTTTTGTTGGCTGTTGCCCGCTTTATCTTCCGATACCACGACAAAGGCATTACTACCTTCACGCAGATCTAATTCTGCGCTCCATCGACCATCATTGCCTACCACCAGGGTAGCAATAACCACTCCCTGCGGATTCCTGATGGTCAAAGTACTTCCGGCTTCGGCAGTACCATCGATGGTGACATGAGATTTATTGGTGATCCAGTCGCCAACTTTGCCACTGTCATCAGCTTCGCGTAATACCACGGTTAACGGCGAAATTACCGTATCCAGTATCACATTCTGCGGACCAAACTCTCTGATATTGCCGGCAACGTCTTCAACTTTAAACGTTAATTCATAATTACCGTCATTACCCAAAGCGGGTAATACTACGCCCCAGTGTCCTGCGCCTGTCGTATAAGCAATCGCTTTTTCAACGCCATTCACAAAGATAGTGATTTTGCTGTTTGGCTCACTGGTGCCGCCAATCTCCGGCGTCACCGTGTTGATATATCCGCCCTCATGCATTCCAGATATATTCCATACCAGTTCAGCAACCTCGGTATCGATAGTGACATCAACGGCGGTGGAACGCAGTTCGCTATTATCGCGAGGGTTGACGATACCCACCTGGACGACATAATGGCCATCTTTCATTTCCGATAACTGGAAAGTATATCGGCCCGCTGTATCCGCTGTCGCCTCGCCGACCTTCACGCCATCCACATAAATACTCACAATCGTATTAGGTAACGTGCTCCCAATCAGGGTCGGCGTTTTATTATTCGTCGTAAAGTCTCCTAAGGCACCACTATCGCTCTCCTCGCTGAGCTTTATGGTTGGAGGCGTGACATCAATAACAGGTATTACTACAGGAAAGTCGACCTGCGACGATTCATTACCCGCTTTATCTTTGGCAACAATGCTCACAACATAGGAGCCTGGCGCTAATACTGATGGCGGCGTCCAACTCCATTCACCATTCGCATTGGCGTTTGCCGAGCCGACCACTTTCCCATCCCACTGAATCATAATCGTCGAGAACGCTTCGGCGAGCCCTTTGAACTCAGGACGCAGGCTGGTTGCCTCATACTGATCATCAATAGATGGATCCGAAAGGCGAATGGTGGGATCGATCGTAACCGTATCGATAGTGAATCTTTCCTGCGTTTGCGCAGTATTTCCCGCGACATCTGTTGCGACGACGTTGATGGTATACATGCCATCCGGCAGTATATTCGGCGTCACACTCCAGTTGCCATCGGCGCCAACCGTAATCGTGTGTTTTAAAACCTCCCGACCTGACTTATCGTCAACAATGGTAATCACCAGTTTCGCATTGGGCTCTGCAGTACCTTCGAATTTGGGATTTTGCTTATTCGTAAGGTTATCGCTATTGGAGCTGCCGGTATCAGACGCTGGCTCCATTCTGACACTGACGCTTGTCGTGGTATCAATGGTAAAGGGCAGCTTAGTTTCAGAAGTATTTCCGGCAATATCTCTGAAGACAACAACGGCTTCATATACGCCATCGTTTAACGCAACGGGAACCTGAAATTCCCAGAGGTTATTGCCATTTGCCGTAACCGGATAAGAAACGCCGTTAATTCTGATTACAACAGTATCAATATCGGCGGGTACATTGCCAATAACGAAACGTGGTGTAGTGACACTCGTAATATTATCAACAGCGCTTTCGCCAGTATCATCCGCATCCAGCAAATCAATACTGGGATCAGAAACAATAGTGTCTATTGTGAATGATACCTCTTTGCTAATTTTATTACCTGCGATATCTTCAGCCACTATTTCTATTTTGTAAGTTCCATCCACTAACGGTGTATCAGGGGTAAACAGCCATTTATTACCTGCCCCCTGAGTCAGGGTGCTGGATTTCCCGTTTAAAATTACCGTCACGCTCTGCAACTGTTCTCTGGCTGAAATTTCAAAACGTGGAGAGGTAATATTCGTAATACCATCCGTAGAATCCTTTCCGGCGTCGTCCAGCATCACGACGCTCAGGCCGTCAATCTGCGTATCCACGGTAAAGCCCAGCGTGGAATTTGCCGTATTCCCTGCCCGATCCGTCGCCTGGACATGGAGAGTATAATGACCATCAGACAATGCGCTACCTGCAGTAAATTGCCACTGCCCGGCCGCATTTTTACTGATGGGCGTCCAGTTTACGCCATCGAAAGAAACCAGCACCGATGTCACATCATCAGGCGTTGCAATTTCAAAAGAGGGACGGGTAGCATTGGTGACATTATCGTGATCGTTGACGCCGCTATCTGTTGTTAACGTAACACTGTCAATCTGAACCTGCGTGTCGATTTCAATCTGCAGTTCGGCCGATGTTTTGGTATTACCAGCAATATCCGTTACGGTAACAGAGATCGTATGCTGACCGTCAGACAGCGGTTGATCCGGCGTAAAGGTTAAATTCCCCCCTTTGTTTTCAATGGTGTAATCCCGACCATCAAGATGAACCACAATGTGTGATACATCATTATCGACATTACCGATAATAAACACCGGTTTGTTAATCCTGGTAAGATTATCATTAGTATCATCACCAGTATCATGGGTGGGATCGAGTACAATTGTCGGCTCTCGCAGAGTCGTATCAATCGTAAACTGCAGCGTTTCTTGCGCAACGTTGCCGGCGATATCAGTCACATCAACCAAGAGAGTGTGTTGCCCATCAGGTAATGCCGAACCGACATTAAATATCCAGCGACCATCCCCTCCTTTTGTGAGTTCAATCCAATTAGCGGCGTTATCGATTTTAACGCGCACATGGGTAATATCATCAGCGGTAACAATACTAAACTGCGGCTTGTCGACTTTGGTAATGTTATCTACATCGCTATCACCGCTATCTGTAACCAACGTGACGCTTTCAATTTCAGCCGTCGTATCTATCACAACAGGTAATGGTTTCGATGTCGCGGTATTTCCGGCCTTATCTTCAACCGTAACGGTAATATTATAAGAACCATCCGGAATGGCATTGCCTGGTGTAAATTGCCAACCAGCCCCAACCTTAGTCGCGTTATAATCATGACCATCAATCGTCACCACGACTTTGATAACATCGGGGTCAACATTACCAATCGTAAAGGTGGGTCGTGAAATATTAGTAATATTATCGGCTGTATTCGCTCCGGTATCTTGTCCTGCGTCTAAAGCAATAGTCGGAACCTGTATATTAGTATCGATATTAAATACTAAATCTTTATTCGCAATATTACCTGCCTCATCCGTGGCCTCTACGCGAAGGGTATATGTGCCGTCAACCAGAGTATTCGGGCTGTCAAAAATCCACTGTCCGTCGGCATTTTTGCGTATCACATTCCAGTTAGCGCCACCATCCAGGGTTACGCGTACCTGGACGACATCACCGGGAACGTCAATTCTGAATGACGGTTTGGCAACATTCGTTAATTGATCATTCTGCACGCCAGTATCATTAAGCAATACGATATTGTTAATGGTTGTCGTGGTATCAATACGTACCTCTAACGGCGCAGATTCTTTTACATTCCCCGCCAGATCTTCCACCACAACGGCTAACTGATATGAGCCATCAGCCCAGCTCGCAGAAGGCGTAAAGCGCCATTGACCATTGGTGAATACCGCCGCTTCCTCGTGCGTTTTACCGTTGTAAGTTACTTTGACCATCACGCGCGTAACGTCAGAATCAATCTGGCGTATGTCGAACACAGGCCGATCGTGATTGGTGAGGCGATCGCCAACAGTACCGCTATCTTCGCCGGCCGCCAGCTCAATCACCGGCGTAGTCAACGTACCGTCTATCGTCACCTTTAAAGGCGCGGATGTTTGCTGATTACCGGCCACATCTGTTACCGTCACGGTGAATGTGTAGCTACCGTCCGCCAAAGCAGAATCCGGTCGATAGCGCCAGCCGTCGGCTGATTCGGTGAGTACCACCGTTTTAAACGTGCCGTTATGCTCAATACTCAATTCCACGTGTCGAACATCTTTATCGATACTCCCCAACACAAATACCGGCTGAGTGACGCTGGTCAGATTATCGTTCTTATTCTGTCCGGTATCCTGATCGGGCGCTAGCTCAATGGTTGGCGTCAACAACGTGATGTCGATAGTGAAATCGAGCGTCCCCGTCATCTTATTACCCGCACCGTCAGTCACTTCCACGATCAGGGTATGCTGTCCCTCTGGCATATCCGTCGGCCAGGTGTAATCCCAAATGCCAGCCGTCGAACTCTTGATTGCAGTAACCCAGGTCGTGCCGCCGTCAATACTCAGAAGAACCTTTTCCACATCATCCGGTACCGAGATCTGGAACTGCGGACGCACATGTTTTGTCACATTATCGCCAGGGACGCCGCTATCGTTGACTAATTCAATATGATCAATGGCTATTTGCGTATCCACTGTCACCGTCAGCGGCGTAGACGGACGCGTATTTCCCGCCCGATCCTCCACTGTCACCGTCAGCGTATAATCACCGTCGCCCCACGGCGCTGGCGGTGTAAAGCTCCATCCTCCAGCCCCCTGTGTCGCGGTAAACGAGGTTGTCGTTCCATTATGCGTGACGCTGACTGTAACGTTGATAACATCCGAATCGATATTCTGCAGAATAAAAGTCGGCCGGGTGCGATTGGTCATATCATCGCCAGGCGTACCGGTATCATCCGTGCTATCCAGCGCAATGGTCGGCGTCGACAACCGGGTGTCGATGAAAAATTCAAGCGTTTGCGTCGCCGTATTGCCCGCTCTGTCGGTGACCATGACGGTTAGGGTGTGTTTTCCATCGCCCATATCCGTTGGCCAGGTATAGCCCCAGACGCCTTCGATACCCTGCGTCGCGCTCACCCAGTTTGCGCCCCCATCAATGCTCAGTTGCACAGAATTCACATCCGCCGGCACCGTGATCTCAAACTGCGGACGGGTGCTATTAGTTAGATTGTCATCAGGTACGCCATGATCATTGACCAATGTAATATCAGTAATGCTGGTTTGCGTGTCCACCGTCACCACCAGCGGCGTGGACTGACGAACGTTTCCTGCGTTATCCGTTACCTCTACCGTCAGCGTATAGCTACCGTCCGCCCAGTCAGCATCTGGCGTAAAGCGCCACTGTCCTCCAACCTGGGTTAGTGTCACTTCCTGGCTATTGCCGCCCTGTGTGATCCGCAAAATGACCGAGTGCGCATCGGCGTCAATATTGCCAATGGTAAAGCCCGGTCTTTTGACGCTCGTAATATGATCGCCAATGGCGCCTGTATCGTCCCTGCTGTCCATAGCGATGGTAGGCGTTGACAGCCGGGTATCAATGGTAAAATCGAGCGTCTGCGTCGTCTTATTTCCCGCCTTATCGGTCGCTTCTACCGTCAGGGTATGTAGCCCGTCGGTCACATCTTTCGGCCAGGTGTAATCCCAGATCCCTGCCGTGCCCTGTGTTGCACGAACCCACGTATTACCGCCGTCGATACTCAGACGTACCTCGTTGACATCCCCTGGCACCGTGACGCGGAAGTGTGGACGAACGTCATTGGTCAGGTTGTCGCCGGGAATACCGTTATCATTAACCAGTTCAATAACATCGATGGTGATTTGGGTATCAACCGTGACCGTCAGCGGCGCTGAGTATTTTACGTTCCCCGCATCATCCTCCACCCTCACCGTCAGCGTATAGTCGCCATCTGCCCATGTGCCGGTCGGTGTCACGCTCCAGATGCCGGTCGCGCCTTTGGTGGCCGTCAGCACTTCTTTCGTGCCGCCATGCAGCACCTCAACCGTGACATACCGCGCGTCTACGTCAATATTGCCCAGTAAAAACGTCGGCTTATTTACGTTGGTCAGGTTATCGCCTTTTGTTCCGCTGTCGTCCGTGTTGTCCAGCACGATAGTCGGTTCTGACAGTAGGGTATCAATGATGAAGTCCAGTTGCTGCGTCGTCTGGTTTCCCGCCTTGTCGGTCGCCTCCACTGTCAGGGTATGCTTCCCCTCTCCCACATCAGCCAGCCAGGTATAATCCCAGACGCCCGGCGTCGCGCTCTGGGTAGCGTTGAACCACGTCTTGCCGCCGTCAATGCTCAGGCGCACCACGTTGACATCCGTCGGTACCGTCACCTGGAAGTGCGGACGCACGTTATTAGTCAGATTATCGTCGGGAATACCGCTGTCATTGACCAGTTCAATGTTATTAATGGCGATTTGCGTGTCCACCGTCACCGTCAGCGATGCAGAATGACTGGTGTTCCCCGCTTTATCTTCGACTGACACACTCAGGGTATAATCCCCATCCGCCCACGCCCCTGTCGGCGTAAAGGTCCATCCGCCTGTGCCTTTCGTGGCGTCAAATGTGGTGGTGACGCCGCCATGCTCCACGCTGACCGTAACGCGAACGGCATCATCATCAATATGCTGCAGGGCAAATGTCGGCTGGGTGCGATTCGTCATGTTATCGCCCTGGACACCGGTATCGTCCGCGCTATTCAGTACGATGACCGGCACTGACAGCGTGGTATCCACCGCGAAATCGATGGTCTTCGTCACTGTATTGCCTGCTTTATCAGTCGCTTCCACCGTTAGCGTGTATTGACCATCTGCCAGGTCTGTCGGCCAGATATACTCCCAGCTTCCTGCCACGCCCGGGGTTGCCTGAACCCACGAATTACCACCGTCAATGCTCAGACGGACTTCATTGACATCCGTAGGTACCGTCACACGAAAGTGGGGACGGTCGTCGTTGGTCATATTATCGCCTTTCACGCCGCTATCGTTGACCAGTTCCACCCCATCAATGGCGATTTGGGTATCGATAACGACCGTCAGCGGCGCTGAATAGCTGGTATTTCCTGCCTTATCTTCTACTTTCACCGTTAACGTGTAGCTGCCATCCGCCCACGTATTCCCTGGTGTAAATAACCAACTACCATTGAGGTGGGAAAGTTCGATCTCTTCGCTCACGCCATTGTGCATCACCTGTACGACGACCCGATGCGCATCGGCATCAACACCGGAAATAGCAAAACCTGGCTTATTGATATTGGTCAGGTTATCGCCTGTCACCCCCGTATCATCCTTAGAAAGCAGGGAAATCACCGGCGTTGATACTGTGGTATCGATAGTAAAATCGAATACCGCGCTGTTCGCTTTATTACCCGCAATGTCCTCAACCTTGACATAAACCTGATGCAAGCCTTCCGTTAAATCTGAAGTAAAGGTATAGGCCCATGAACCATCAGGTTGTTGCGTGGCAACACCGATCTGCGTATCAGACATGGCATCCCATACCTGAACACTGATAATGTCCGGATCAATATCTTTTAGGTGCAAGGTAGGTTTAACGATATTCGTTAAATTATCATCTGCAATTCCCGAATCTGAATCCGGGCTCAATGAAACTATCGGTATTGAAATAGCAGTATCGACGCTAATTAAGAAAGGATCCGAATGGGCAATGTTGCCAGCGATATCTTCAACTGAAGCGGTTATTCTATGATCGCCATCAACCAAACCTTGATCGGCTTTCAGGGTATACTCCCATCTGCCATTTTTATTTGTTCTGACCTCAGCGATCAGTGCGCCATCAACATAGAGTTTAACCGTTGAATAGGGTGCAGCGGTCCCTGTCAGTGCAGGATTCTTTTCATTAATAATATGGTCTGTATTATCAACCCCCGTATCGTTGACCAACTCTATTGTTGGTTTTTGCGTTTGCGTTACGATTTGGAAATTATACGCTGATGAGGAGGCAGTATTACCGGCAATATCTTCTACTTTTACCGTTACGTCATGCGAGCCATCGGATAACGCTGTGGTAAATTGAAAATTCCATACACCATCATCGCCAGCAATAGCCTCACCACTTAACACACCGTCAACATAGATGGAAACCTTAGCATTAGCTTCAGCCATCCCGGTAAACAACGGCGTATTAATTTTAGTAATCATATCGCCTTTAACGCCAGAGTCAGCGCTATCATGCAACATAACAGTAGGGATCGGCGTAAAGCTATCAATGGTAAGCTGATAATCTACAGATGACGTTCTTCCTAAAGGATCGATGGATTCAACCGTAATCTTATAAACATTGTCAGACAGATTTCGGGAAATATCAAAATTCCAGTTACCGTCTGCATCCGCAGTCGTCACGCCTATCGTTTTACCATCAATAAGGATATTTACGGTAGCAAACCTATCCGCTGTTCCCAGTAATGTCAGAGCATTATGTTTATTGGTAATCCAGTCGCCTTTTGCACCGGAATCATCACTGGCATCGAGTTCCGCTTTTGGAGGTACAACTTCAGTTTGAATAGTAAAAGAATATTTAACAGTAGAGGATTTATTACCGGCGGCATCCTGAGAAATGATTTCAATATCATAGGCGCCCTGAAGAAATTTATTACTAAACTGATAATTCCAGGTCCCGTTTGAGTCAACCTCAATGCTGTCATATAATTTACCATCTCGCATCAATAAGATGGTAAACTTTGGCTCTGCCGTACCGACTAAAGCCGGTAAATCATTCCCTGATAAAATTATACCATTCGGTAAAACAACAAAATCCTCCAAAGAAACCGTCGGAGGTACAGGGGCAACAGTATCGATAACGTAACTAAAGGAAAAATCCTTTTTGTTGCCAGCGACATCTTCAACAGTGAACGTAAGATTGTTAACCCCTTCCACTGAGTCTGAAGTGAAATTGAACGTCCATTCGCCCTTGTCATTCGCTTTAAAAATAACCTCTTCGCCAGTCTCACTATTTATGACACTGATAATAGCATTTGGCTCAGTTTTACCTGTAAAGGTTGGGCGAGTATTGTTAGTAACGTTATCTCCAACAATACCGCTATCATCAGTCGTTTCAATCTCAGCGCTGAAATAGCTGATACGGGTATCAATAGTAAAAGGCAGATTTGCCGTCGCAGAGGTATGCCCGGCAATATCAGTAGCGGTTGCTGTTATATTGTATTCGCCATCCTTGAGCGGCGTAGTAAGCGTATAGCTCCATGTCCCATCTTTAGCAACAATGACCTCACCAAGATGTTTAAGCCCAAGATAAATAGAGACTGTAGAACCAGGTTCCGCCACACCAATAAATGTTGGCAGAGTGCTATTTGTAATGTTGTCATTTTTAATGCCGGAATCACTACTATCATCCAGCTCAATCGTCGGCTTTTCCGGAGAAATGGTGTCGGTTATGATACTATCCGTCGTTTCGTTTTTATTACCTGCTTTATCCACGGCAACGACTTTTATACTATTTTCGCCCTCAGATAATTCATTATCTTTAAATTCATAACTCCAGTTTCCATCTTTATCGACATCAACGCTGGCAACCAGTTTATTATCTACATAAATGTCAACCTTAGCATTCTCTTCCGCCGTACCAACAATTGAAGGCGTCAAGGTCGGCGTTAAGCCCTTATGACCGGACACACTACTTTCAGGCGAAAGTTCAAATGTTGGCTTATCGGTAACGGAATCGATAGTAATGACAAGTTTGGCGCTACCGCTTCCATCAGCAGTCTTGGCCTCTGCCTCCAGATTGTATGTTCCATCAGTCAATGTTTCAGGCGCTGTGAAGGTGAAGTTACCCAAACTATCCGCTACAGCCTGACCGACAGCAATACCATTAATTTTAATAATAACCGTGGCATTGGGAGCAGTGCTACCTACAAACTGAGGTTTGGTAAAATTAGTTATACTATCATCTTTGCTACCGCTGTTACTCTCGGCCGCAAGCGCTAATGTGACTTTAAGCGGCTCTTTAACAGACTCGGCATCGAGCTTATTTTCCTCATTTTTACTGCTATTACTTTTGCCAGTACTGGTATTTTTATTAATAGGTTGAGGAAGAACTTTTTCAGCATCGTTCTGTTTAGAAGCCTGCGTTGCTTTAGCCTGTGTATTTTGCTGGGAAGCATCGCTTTGCTGAGCCAGATTGTCTTTTGCTACATTGTCAGCCAAAAAGTTCTGCAGCATTTCTTCAATTTGCTTTGACGAGTTCTGTACTTCAAACGCTTCATTGAGCGCTTTTTCTGCTGCCTCCTTAGCTTTCTCTGCTTCTTCCTTCGCCTTATCAGCTTCTTTCTTTGCGTTTTCAGCCTCGTCAAGCTGCTTTTTTAATTCCTCTTCTTCCTTCTTATTTCGTCGTTTGCCATTACCTTTCTTTTCTACCTGAGCAGAATCAACCAATGAGCTGTCAATTCTCTCCAGTTGAATATCTTTTAAATCTACGCTGCCCAGAATTTTAGCGCCGGTAATAGTCTTATCTTTAAATTTAACAGCGAGGTTATTGCCTTTGATACTTGAATAAAGAGCGCCATTGACAATGATCACTGACCCATGCGGCGTGGTAATGTTCATGTCTGGCCCGGAAAGAGAAACTTTTGCGCCTTTGGCATTACCCAAAGAAGATAAATCAATTACAGAATTTTGATCGGCAAAAAACTTTTGTATGCTTTTATTTCCCATAATATTATATTCACTCTCAAGGTGTATCTAATCGTTTAGTATTAACTGGTTCTGAAAAGGCTTTGTCCACGCCTTTCATCAAAGGAGATAACAGGTATTCCATAATGCTGTGTTTTCCGGTAATTACACTGGCGTCAACAGTCATACCTGGTTTTAACCACCGTAAATCATCTTCATTAACATCGAATGCAATAATTACTTTATAATAACGCTGAATTGTTCCTCCGGTATTTTCCTCATAAGAGTCAGGGCTAATATTATCGATAGTCGCATTATACGATTTTATCTTTGGTTGAATAATTGACTGGACATCTAGCTTAACGGCTTCATCTACATATATTTGGTCACGGTATTTTGGTAGTATTTTCACATCGGCCAGCATAGTCCTTACTTTTGGTTTTATTTCAAAAAGTAAGTCCGCCGCCTGAATCACACCACCATGAGTAGTGGCACTTTTATTGATTTTATAAATTACACCGTCAACCGGTGAATAGATATCCTCCTCATTTATCTGCTTCTCTATTACTTTTAATGTAGAGTTAACAACCTCAAGTTCCTGAAGATTTTTAGATATTATTTTAGATAAAGATAATCGCAATTCATTATTAAGCGCCTCAATATCATTAACAACCAGCTCAATATCATCTTTTTTTAAAGTGATGCTACTTTCAATATCATTAATTTCAGACTTAACTTTTATATACGCCTGTTTCTTGTTAAGAAAATTGGTATATGGGCTAATTCCTTTTTTTACCAGTGGGGAAAGAATATTTATTTCTTCGGCAAGCAATGCGAGTTCTTTTTCTTTCGAACTCAGCTTCTCTTGTAATCCGCTAATCTCAGAATCAAGAGAGGTTTTTTTTAACTCTTTAGCTCTTATCTGACTATGCACTAATTCAATATTCGCTTTTACCTCTTTATTACTTAAAGAACGGGTGCCATCCAGGGTAATCAATCCACTCTCATTTTCTTTATCAAGAATGAAAGATATTTCGTTAACATCTTTATCCAGATACCCTTTTTGAGTTCTATACCTTTGATATTCTTTTTGCAGATCAAGGTTAACGACCTTTGCAAGGAGTTCTCCTTTTTTTACAGTATCACCCTCGGCCACATAAATATCTTGTATCGTCCCTCCTTTAGAAAGAGATATTAACTGAGCATTATCTTTAGTGGTGATAACGCCCTGACCATGAACCACTGAATTAATTTCTATAAAGTAGGTAAGGATAATAATTAAGATCGTCAAAGAAATAATTATCATCATGAGATGATCGCTTTGTCTTCTATTCATTTCATTACATTTAACTCACTTTCAGTATTTCCTTTTAAATAATCCATTAAATGAAAAATCAATGAGAGTTGCTGTAACTTTAAAATATACAGGCTATATTTGCTGTCGATCATGCTTACATATGCCTGAAATGCTTCATTACGGCTTGAAATTAAATCAAGCAAACTTTTTTGCCCTAACTGAAACTCCTGCTCATATAATTCAGTAAGCTGTAACGCGTTTGTATGTGAACGTTCCGCCACTGAGTAAGTCTCTTTTGCAGCGGCGTATCTTGAAAGTTGTGAATCAATGTTATAACGCGTTTTAATCAAAAAATCGTCAATTTGCAGCTTAGCCTGCGAGTAACTTGCCACCATTTTTCTTTCCTGGGCTGAATTTCTGAACCCATTAAAAATGTTGAAACTGACATTGATACCTGTTTTAAATTCATCTTCATAATCACTTTTTTTGGCACTACCGCTCGGATTATTCTGTACATAGCTGGACACGAGATCTACAGTCGGAAAATAGGATGATTTTGCGGCATTAATATCTTCGGTCGCGGCTTTTCGGGTATTGACAAGCATCTTATAGTCATCGTTGTATTTCATCACCATGTCCATAAGTTTTTCAGGACTTTCGACAAAGATATATTTTTTGAAGAGGTTGAATTTTTCATCGCTTTGAATCTGATCTGGTGACAAATTCAGACCAGTCATATTCTGCATTTTATACATTTCATCATCTAACATCGACTGATACATAATGCTTCTGGTATTTAATGCATCGATAGATACTTGTACTTTACGCATATCAGATTGCATAGCTACACCGGAAGATACCAGCAGCGAAAAAGTTTCCAGCATCTTTTTATAAAACTCTTTCTCCAGATTTACGCCATCAATCATTTCACGATATTTACTGATGTTGTAATAGGTTGTCACAACCTCCTGAGACACTATATTCTTTGTTTTTTCATAGTCAGTTTTACTATTATCTCTTTCATATTCAGATTTCCTGATATTAGCCCCCCTCACTCCAAAATCCGTTATTCGGTATGATAAGGACACCTTATTTTCAACGTTTCTCTCGGTACCTGACGACTCCTTTCTGTTATTATTAAGGCCAGATGTTAGATCCAGGGTAGGATAAAGTGCTGCCCGTGAAAGATCTAAGTCACTGTTTTTCTTTTCAGTCTCATAATATGAAACAGCAACAGAGGGCTGATGCGTTAATGCGGCATTAACTAAATCTCTTAGAGGAATGACCGGAAGCTCGCTGGCGTATGTGCTTTGTGTAATAAAAGCAGTCGTCAGAAAAAACATCTTAATCTTCATTTTTTTCCTCCTTGTTTAACAAACGTTGCTTTACTATTTCCTGATGCATAGATGTTATTTTTTCCATTAATGGCATATAGGTATCACGGTAGCTAACCATTTCAGCACTAATCTCTTTAGTATTGGCAATAATCTTTTTATCAGTAGCCGATAGATCGGATAGCGCTAAATGAACATTATTCATATCCTCATCCATTTCTTTTCTCAGCCCATCGAGAGTATGAGAAATATCGGCACTGCCAGCGGCAATATCGTTTATGGTCTTACCATGTGAAAGAGATTCCTGATAACATTTATCAACTGATGCCATTATTGAATCATTCTTTTTATCTATAATATTTTGTATTGTACTCATTGCCTCCAGTCGTGCATTATTATCAGCAAGCAGGATATTACCTTCAGATAAACGAGAGGTAATTGTTATTACACCGTCAGATAATTTTTTGAGATTTTCGTTACTGCTTACCAGATAACCATCAATCAGCGTAGAAATTTGTTCCAGTTTTGCTGAGTTATCCAATAGTCGGTTTTGCAAAGTGACAAAGCTATCTGATAGCATCTCTCGTTTCTTTTCTTCATCCTGCGTCCGTAAGTTTTCAACTGTCAGGTAGTTATCAAAAAACGCTTTAAACAACTCTTTAAATTCTACAAGCGTCTCTGATTCAACCCGCAGGCTTCGCTGTTTATTATTGGATCTGTTGCTTATGATTTTTAATTTTTTGATTTCCGTAGAAACAAGGGAATAGGAGCTGCGAACAAAAACACTTTGTGAGGTCAGGAGTATGGCGCAAACAACACCATAGATAGAAGATACAAATGCGGTATTCATCCCTTTCAATGGTTCAGAAAGCGACGCTACCATTGTCACGATCATATTGAGTGTATTACTTGCATTATCACCGCCAACATCTGATGGCGAGCTCAATAAGTTCCCGATTGAACCAATCGTAATAGACAGACCCGCAAACGTCCCCAACAGGCCAACAAGCGTCGACACATTGCTACAGCTCATAATAAATGACAATCGTTGGTTACGGGCGGTAGACACATTGTCATCTAATTCCATCAGTAAATTGAAATCACACTGTTTGGGTTCCCCGGCAAACAAAACCTGATTGAGGTTAGAAAGAATGCTATTTTTTCTACTGGCGTCCTGAGCTATTAATATGTCTTTTGCTGAAATATTTTTAAGAATAGTGAATAATGCACACAAAGAACCTGTAATATAAATGGCAATAATGACTCCATTGTAAATTGCAGAAACCATGAAGTTATCAAAAACATACTCTCTTATACCGGGAAAAGATAAAGCGAAAAAAGGGAGTATGGCAAGGAAAAAACAGACAAGCAAATAGCGGTAATGATTTATGTATTTCACTCTGACACCTTTTTATTAATAGTCGTGATAATAGCTTTACTCGTTGTACTTGATGCTGCGGAGTTAACACTCATGTCAATAACTACATCAGGATATATTTTCTTGATCTCTTTCATTAAAATAATTCCCCGTTCATATCCCAGTCGTAAAGAGTCAGAGAAAGAGATGTCTGCCTGAGGAATAACCATTTCTATCAATAAATTACTATTAGTTTTGTCTTCTAACCAAGCCTCTATTTTATGAGTATCCTCTTCTGAAAAGCTTCTCAGCCTGCCATGATACGTAATAACAAGCTCATTTTTTGTAGACGTTATATCAGTTTTCTGACCATCGGCGATATCGTATACTCCAACCTCCTTACCTGACATTGTAGTCATTCCGTCCGACACATCTTGGGTATTCACTTCCTTATTAACTATTTCATTAGCATTTGAATTGTCATTGGCTCCGTTATTTTGAGCAGTAGATTTAGTCTTATTCTCTATATTTGCTTTATAAACTTTAATTGAGTTGTCATACATAATAATCATATTATTAAGTGCAAACACCAACATAAGAAATATAAAAATGCACAATACCGTAGAGAATGTATCAACAAAACTAGGCCACGGATTACTTTCGTCTTCCATGTTGTCTCCTGATATTACATTGTGAATAAAATGTTTTTGTGGATTAGAAAGGATAAAGGATGCTCAACTTATTCAGAAAGTGAACGCTACCGCCCTTGGCTTCCTGCTACCAATACGCTTTATAGAGTTCAGTTTTCTTACATCTCGTAATCAGAAAAATAAAAACAACGACGCCATTTTTATGCGCCCACAACAAAGATGAGTGCTTTAATTAAAAACACTCTTCATTTTTTTAATTAGGTAGAAATCAATTATTGCACTAACTATATCTTCCCCAATAATAGGTATCGCATAAGCTCTCAGCTCATAAATAAAAAATAGTCATCAGCAAATTAAAACCACCCGCCGATAAATAGATTTGTTAGCTAATCATTGAAACTCTAAATCATTTTAAGGACATATTTCTTTTTAATACGCGTTATAACCATACGTATTTAATAAATTTGCCTCCAGAGGATAAAATGAATTTTCACAATTAAAACATAGGGTCATAGGGACTTCAATATAACTTAAATCATTAAAAATATAATAAGTGGGGAGTAAAAAATCAGAATTGCGTAAAAACACACACAAATAAAACCATTTTTTATATAAAGCCAGCTATAAGTAACAACTTTATCTTCAGCAATTAAAAATAAAGCAAGATGCACATATCATATTTGAGCTCATCACAAGCTAAAGCAAACATTTAATTAACTATTGATAATACCGACCCTTCTCTACCGTTATTTTATAATATCTTTTTGTTGTCAAAAAATGGCTATAAATTATATATTTTGCAGATGAGTTTTCTCTTTCATATTTAAGACAATCCGGGTTATTGCAGTACATTTATGAACTTCGGCTGGATAATGATGTGCCGAGGCGAGTCGGCCAGAGGCGATAAGCGACATTTTTCCGTAAGATATGCGCTTCTCTTTTTTGAAAGGGATACTAAGAGCCTATCCCATTAGGGCTATTTTACTTGCTATTTTGGTCCTGGGCAGTGCTCAAAATCCCCACGTACTACGTGTACGCTCCGGTTTTTGCGCGCTGTCCGTGTCCAAACTGGCTGCGCCAATAACGCCTGGTGGGATAGGCTCTAAGACAATAATACCAGGTAAGAAAATGCCTGGTTTACACCAGGCATTTCAGCAGACGAGAGCTATAGCGAAAATGCAAATAACGCTTTGAGTTTTTTACCAAAAATCAGAAAGGAATGTCGTCGTCAAAATCCATTGGCGGTTCGTTAGACGGCGCTGGCGCGGATTGCTGTGGACGCGACTGCGCGCCGCCGCTGAACTGGTTGCCGCCCTGCGGCTGCTGAGGTTGTTGCGGCTGACCCCAACCCCCCCTGCTGCTGACCGCCTGCCGGTGCGCCGCCGCCCTGGCGACCACCCAGCATCTGCATCACGCCGCCGATCTGCGGAACGTTAATTTCAGTCGTATAGCGTTCCTGGCCACTCTGATCGGTCCACTTGCGGGTACGCAATTGACCTTCGATATACACCTGAGAACCTTTACGCAGATATTCGCCGGCCACTTCCGCCAGTTTGCCGAACATCACCACCCGGTGCCATTCAGTCTGCTCTTTCATTTCGCCGGTCTGCTTATCGCGCCAGGATTCAGAAGTAGCCAGCGTTAAGTTGGCGACAGCGCCGCCACTCGGCATATAGCGTACTTCCGGGTCCTGGCCCAGATTACCAACGAGAATCACCTTGTTTACGCCTCTGCTGGCCATAATTGAGTCTCCTGAATACATTTCATAAATAGTGTAAACGCGTGAGTGTACCATTTCCACGTAGCATTTTAATAGCTGCGATGCAGGTTCCAGGTCACTCGCGCGAACCTCATATTGTTGCATACTTTAGCTGAAGATGCATTCCAATACTGTATATTCAAACAGGTTAAATTGTGTCATAATTAGCCGTTTCTGCCGTTTGTCCTTCAAACAAACCAGGCATCCGAGTCTCTACCGGGAAAGGTGAATGGATAAGATCGAAGTTCGGGGCGCCCGCACCCATAATCTCAAAAATATTAACCTCGTCATCCCCCGCGACAAACTGATTGTCGTGACCGGGCTTTCGGGTTCAGGCAAATCCTCACTGGCTTTCGACACTCTGTATGCCGAAGGGCAGCGTCGTTACGTTGAATCGCTCTCCGCTTACGCGCGGCAGTTTTTGTCGCTCATGGAAAAACCGGATGTCGACCATATTGAGGGGCTATCGCCCGCGATCTCAATTGAACAGAAATCGACATCGCACAACCCGCGCTCTACGGTGGGTACCATTACCGAGATCCACGACTACCTGCGCCTGCTGTTTGCCCGCGTGGGCGAGCCGCGTTGTCCGAACCATGACGTGCCGCTGGCGGCGCAAACCGTTAGCCAGATGGTCGATAACGTGCTGTCGCAGCCGGAAGGCAAACGCCTGATGCTGCTGGCGCCGATTATTAAAGAGCGTAAAGGCGAACACACCAAAACGCTGGAAAATCTGGCAAGCCAGGGTTACATTCGCGCCCGTATTGACGGCGAAGTCTGCGATCTCTCCGATCCGCCGAAGCTGGAGCTACAAAAGAAACATACCATTGAGGTGGTGATCGATCGCTTCAAAGTTCGCAACGATCTTTCCCAACGCCTGGCGGAGTCGTTCGAAACGGCGCTGGAATTATCCGGCGGCACGGCGGTTGTTGCCGATATGGACGATGAGAAAGCGGAGGTGCTTCTGTTCTCCGCCAATTTTGCCTGTCCGATTTGCGGCTACAGTATGCGCGAGCTGGAACCGCGTCTGTTCTCGTTCAACAACCCGGCAGGCGCCTGCCCGACCTGTGACGGGCTCGGCGTTCAGCAATATTTCGATCCGGACCGCGTGATCCAGAATCCCGACCTGTCGCTGGCAGGCGGCGCGATTCGTGGTTGGGATCGTCGCAATTTTTACTACTTTCAAATGCTCAAGTCGCTGGCGGAACACTATAAGTTCGACGTGGATGCGCCGTGGGCAAGCCTCAGCGCCAACGTACACAAAGTCGTGCTGTACGGTTCCGGCAAAGAGAACATCGAATTTAAATATATGAACGATCGCGGCGATACCTCCGTGCGCCGCCATCCGTTCGAAGGCGTGCTGCATAATATGGAGCGCCGTTATAAAGAGACGGAATCCAGCGCGGTGCGCGAAGAGCTGGCGAAGTTCATCAGTAATCGCCCCTGCGCCAGCTGTGAAGGAACGCGACTGAATCGCGAAGCGCGCCATGTATTTGTGGAAAATACGCCGCTGCCTGCTATTTCCGATATGAGCATTGGCCATGCGATGGATTTTTTCACTAATCTCAAGCTTTCCGGGCAACGAGCGAAAATCGCCGAAAAAGTGCTAAAAGAGATCGGCGATCGCCTCAAGTTTCTGGTGAACGTCGGCCTGAACTATCTCACGCTCTCCCGCTCGGCAGAAACGCTTTCCGGCGGCGAAGCCCAGCGTATTCGTCTGGCGAGCCAGATAGGCGCCGGGTTAGTCGGCGTGATGTATGTGCTGGATGAACCTTCCATCGGTCTGCACCAGCGTGATAACGAACGGCTGCTGGGTACGCTGATTCATCTGCGCAATCTTGGCAATACCGTGATTGTGGTGGAACACGATGAAGACGCCATCCGCGCCGCCGACCATGTGATTGATATTGGCCCCGGCGCGGGCGTTCACGGCGGCGAGGTGGTGGCGGAAGGCCCGCTGGAAGCCATTATGGCGGTACCGGAATCGCTGACCGGCCAGTACATGAGCGGTAAACGCAAAATTGAAGTGCCGAAACAACGCGTGCCGGCAAATCCAGAAAAAGTGCTCAAACTCACCGGCGCGCGCGGCAACAACCTGAAAGATGTGACCCTTACGCTACCGGTAGGGCTGTTTACCTGTATCACCGGCGTCTCGGGTTCCGGTAAATCGACGCTGATTAACGATACGCTGTTCCCCATCGCCCAGCGTCAGTTAAACGGGGCGACTATCGCCGAACCGGCGCCGTATCGGGATATTCAGGGGCTGGAACATTTCGATAAAGTGATCGATATCGACCAGAGCCCGATCGGGCGCACCCCGCGTTCCAACCCGGCGACCTATACGGGCGTCTTTACCCCGGTTCGTGAGCTTTTTGCTGGCGTGCCGGAGTCTCGCTCGCGCGGCTACACGCCAGGGCGATTCAGCTTCAACGTGCGCGGCGGTCGCTGCGAAGCGTGCCAGGGCGATGGCGTCATTAAAGTCGAAATGCACTTTCTGCCGGATATTTACGTGCCGTGCGACCAGTGCAAAGGCAAGCGCTATAACCGGGAAACGCTGGAGATTAAGTACAAAGGCAAGACCATCCACGAAGTGCTGGATATGACCATTGAAGAAGCGCGTGAGTTCTTTGATGCGGTTCCGGCGCTGGCGCGTAAGCTGCAGACGCTGATGGACGTGGGGCTGACCTATATCCGTCTTGGTCAGTCGGCGACGACGCTTTCCGGCGGCGAGGCCCAGCGCGTGAAGCTGGCGCGCGAACTGTCGAAACGTGGCACCGGGCAGACGCTGTATATTCTCGACGAGCCGACCACCGGCCTGCACTTTGCCGATATTCAGCAGTTGCTTGACGTGCTGCATCAGTTGCGCGATCAGGGCAACACCATCGTGGTGATCGAACACAACCTGGACGTCATTAAAACGGCGGACTGGATTGTCGACCTCGGCCCGGAAGGCGGCAGCGGCGGCGGCGAAATTCTCGTCGCCGGTACGCCGGAAACCGTGGCGGAGTGCGAGGCGTCGCATACCGCCCGCTTCCTTAAACCTATGCTCAAATAACCTTCACGCCGCTTTCCGATTCGCCGGGAAGCGGCATCATTTTTCCTCATCCCACCTCATTGTATCCGTGTTGAGCATTTGTGATTTGCGTGCCGCCTCACTCTGACATGTGATAGCGCAAACGGTCTGTTATGGAAAACACCATGAAGTTGCCCTACGCAATCACACTACTGCTGTGTCTGTTTTTATCCGCCTGTACGCTGCCTGACCGCTTTAGCGCCATGGCTTTTCAACAACTGACGCTATTACAAGCGCGCTCAACCCGCTTCTTGCAGGACGCGGCGCGAATACCGTGGCAAAAAGAGACACTGCTCAAGGATGACCGCGATATCCGCCAGACATTTTTTCAGGCTGAGCGGGTCGCCCGTCAAGGTGGGGATAAACACCGACTCGATAATCTGGCGCTGCTGAAAAATCACTATTTGCGTCTTTATGCGCGGGTTATACAACGTAAGCAACCACTTACTTACATCCAGGCTGAGAGATACCAACAGCAAAATAATCAGGTCTGGAAATTAGCCATACAGGGTGAGTGTCTGCATTGGGGCGCCCGCTGCACTCAGGGAGATGAAAATGGCGTCTATTAACGAAATACATAACCTGATGACCACCGCCCGGGCCGAACACCCTATAGCTTCCTCGGCGATTGCCGAGTTTATCCAGACGTATAAGCAGGCAAGAGAAGACAGCGACGACGCTATCCGCGAGTCCGCCGCGTTTATCGCCCGCGCGCTTCAGGAACATGCTCGCGGCTGGCTGGACGACGACGATATGATTATTCTGCTGGAAGGACAGCGTGACCTCGCCAGGCTACGCGCCAATAATGCGCAAATCGCCCTCGGCAGCCGTATCCGGTCTACGGTCATCCGCCTCATTGATATCGCCCTGGCGTTGTTGGTCGGCGCGCTATAATCAGGACTGCGGCAACTGCTTGCGTTTATCTTCCGGCAGCGCATTTACCGCCTGTTGATAAGAGGCATCGACCAGATAATAGAGTTGTGAATCGGGCAGCGATCCGTCCAGATAGACCGTGCTCCAGTGCGCTTTATTAAGGTGCCGACTCGATCGTACATCGCTGTGCTGCTGGCGTAACAACTCTGCCAGTTCCGGGCTGGTTTTGAGAGAGGCTGCCGGGCGTCCTTCAACTTCTTTTACCATCGCGAAAAGTACATCTTCCACTTTAATTTGCGTCGCTTTCCAGTCGCTGTGGACGCTCTGCTCTGCGCCAGGTTTTGCCATGCAGTATTGCAGTAATTCCGAAATGGTCATTATCATTCCCCTTGTAGTGTCGCGATGATTTTACGTGGACCGCCGTGAATACGGCGCTCTCCCAACCAGATACCTTGCCATGTTCCTAACTGTAAACGCCCCTGGCGTACAGGCAGCAGCAACGAGACGCCCAATACTGACGACTTAATATGCGAAGGCATGTCATCCGCCCCTTCGTAATCATGTTCATACGCCGCATTATCGGGAACGGTTTTCAGGAAATGGCGCTCCATATCAGCGCGCACGGTGGGATCGCAGTTTTCGTTTAACGTCAGCGAGGCCGAGGTATGTAGCAACAACAGATGCAGCAAACCCGTTTCGACAGGCGGTAAGCCAGACAATTTATCGGTAATTTCATCTGTTATCAGATGAAACCCGCGCGGCTTCTCGCTCAGTGTAATGGTGCGCTGATACCACATAGGCTGCTCCTTCCTAAAAACAAACGTCTCCTGAATAGTGTGCAGCAAGTCTGGAAAAGGTAAAAGCCAGCGGGGCAAGTTTGTGCAAAAATCATGCAAAAAAGGAGAGCCTGTCGCTCTCCTGATTTTTAGTACTCCGAGTTGACAATGACTTCCTCGCCAAACGCTCCTGCCTGCGGCAGCGGTTTGTAGGTGGAGTTAGCAGCGCGCAGGATACGAATACCGCGGATACCACAATCACGAGCTGCGGTAATATCGTTATCCGAATCGCCGTAGAAAATACGCATGTTCTTCTCCTGCAGCCACTGGACTTTCGTATTTTGTCCCGGTTTATCGCCGGCGAAAATCACCGGATTCATATTCGCCGCCGGAATATGGAAGTTATCCGCCAGCGTTTTCGACACGGTTTCCGTTTTCGTCTGACTACGACCAGTGACAAAGTAAATACTGTCGCCACGACGAACATGCATATCAATGAGCTGTCGGGCCACTTCTTTTGGAATACTGAACTCATCCCAGCCGTTGTTCATTTTTTCCCAAAAGGCCGGATTTTTCAGATAATCGTCGCTGTCCGGGGAATAGGTTTTCTTTCCGCGCCAGAATCCGGGGCTGGAAAATAACACGGTGTCGTCAATATCAAAGCCGACCGCCATCGGCGGGCGTCCGGTCAGGCTGTTTTCAATCTGGGCGACAGAGACCCAATGGACAGGCGCTTGTTCCGCGAGTTTTGCAACATTAGTGCCCGGATTGAGCGTCGAAGGGGAAGATACTAACGCATTCGCGGAATGGTTTAGCGTAAACAATAAACAGACGGCGCTCAGCGCCAGGGTTATTTTTTTCATGCTTTTCCCTTAAAATTCAAAACATTATAATTATTAAGATGAGTCTTTGCTCAAAAAACTATCTGACCATAACGCCAGTAACGGTCAAAAGGAAGGATTATCTGCGGTTTTGTTACGAAAAAAGAGGATGATCACAACAGCTATTGTCAGACCGGAGAGCATTGTTATCGCCGTCCGGCCTGAATATTACATGACAGCGGCAAATGCCTTCGCCACGCGGTGTACATTTGAAGCATTAAGCCCGGCGACACACATGCGGCCACTGGCAATCAGGTAAACGCCAAACTCATCTCGCAACCGCTCGACCAGCTCCTCGCTTAACCCGGTATAGCTGAACATACCGCGCTGCTGTAACAAGTAATCAAAGTTGCGGTCAGGCATCTCCGCCTTCAGCTCTTTCACCAGCGTCTGGCGCATCGATATAATGCGGGTACGCATCGCGTCGACTTCCGCCAGCCAGCTCGCTTTTAACGCCTCATCGCCCAGGACCGTAGCGACCACCTGAGCGCCGAAACACGGCGGACTGGAGTAAATTCGGCGCACCGTCGCTTTTAGCTGTCCCAGAACCCGCGCGGCGATTTCAGCATCTTCACACACCACGGACAGGCCGCCGACGCGCTCGCCATACAGCGAGAAAATCTTCGAAAAAGAATTACTGACTAACGCAGGTAACCCGGCGCTGGCAATGGCGCGAATAGCGTAAGCATCCTCGTCCATGCCTGCGCCAAACCCCTGATAGGCAATATCAAGGAACGGAATCAGATCGCGCGCTTTCACTATCTCAATCACCGCATCCCATTGCGAAGGCGTTAAATCCGCCCCGGTCGGGTTGTGACAACAGGGGTGCAGCAGCACGATACTGCGCGCAGGTAACGTATTCAGCGTGGCCAGCAGATCGTTAAAACGGATGCCGTTAGTCGCGTCGTCATACCAGGGATAAGTACTTACTTCAAATCCTGCCCCGGCAAATATCGCAATATGGTTTTCCCAGGTAGGGTCGCTCACCCATACGCCTGCGTCGGGGAAATAACGCTTCAGAAAATCCGCGCCCACTTTCAGCGCGCCTGAACCACCTAATGTCTGGATAGTGGCCACGCGCTGTTGCTGAAGAACCGGGTGATCGGCGCCAAAGAGCAAAGGCGCGATAGTATGACGATAAGTATTGAGTCCTTCCATCGGCAGGTACAGCGAGGCGCCATGCGGCTGCGCGTTAAGCCGGGCTTCGGCTTCGGCCACCGTTTTGAGCTGTGGGATAATCCCGTCTTCGTTGTAATACAGGCCAATGCTCAGATTTACTTTGTCGTGACGGGAGTCGTCTTTAAAACGCTCCATCAGTGAAAGAATCGGATCGCCGGCATAGGCGTCAACTTTTTGAAACACGCGATGGTTCTCCAGGTTTACAGAGGGCAGGAAATAACACAATAAACCGGAAGGACGAGAAGATCGAGAGGATGTTGCGGTGGATGCGCATATTGCCGGATGGCGGCGTGAACGTCTTATCCGGCCTGCAGCCCATGCGCGATACAAACCGGATAAGCGCAAGCGCCACCCGGCCCGCCGCGCATTTAATCAATATACTTCATTGCCACCCTTGAGGTCAGGCGCGTGATAAGTTCGTAAGCACTTACTTTTGTCATTTCAGCGATACGTTCAACCGGCAGACCTTCACCCCATAAAACCACCGGATCGCCCGCGTTATCCTGCGCGTTTGGCCCCAAATCCACGCAAATCATATCCATCGCCACCCGCCCGACAATCGGGACTTCACGACCATTGACCAGTACTGGCGTACCGGAAGGCGCCGCTCGTGGGTAGCCATCGCCATAACCCATCGCCACCACGCCCAGGCGCGTGTCGCGCTCACTCACCCATGTCCCGCCGTAGCCCACCGGTTCGCCCGCTTTGTGGTCACGCACCGCGATCAAACTGGAAGTTAAGGACATCACCGGCTGAAAACCAAAATCCGGCCCCCAGGGTTTGTGTTCCAGCGGCGATACGCCATACAAAATGATTCCCGGACGCGCCCAGTCAAAGTGAGACTGCGGCCACAGCAGAATACCGCCAGACGCGGCAATAGAGCGCTGACCGGGTTTACCCTGACAGAAGGCATTAAAAATGTCGAGCTGATGTTCGGTAGCGCCGCATTCCGGCTCATCCGCACGGGCAAAATGGCTGACGATATTCACCGGCTGGCGTACATTTTTACAGTGCGTCAGACGCTGGTAGAACGCCTCCGCCTCTTCGGGACGCACGCCGAGACGATGCATACCGGTATCCAGTTTCATCCAGACCGTTACCGGCTCCGCCAGCTCCACCGCCTCCAGGGCGGCAAGCTGCTCCTGATTATGTACGGCGGTATGCAGACATTGCGCGGAAATGGTCGGCAGATCGGCGGCGTCGAAAAAACCCTCCAGCAGCAGGATAGGCTGCGTGATCCCACCCGCTCGCAGACGTAGAGCCTCTTCAAGACGCGCCACGCCAAAAGCGTCAGCATCAGGGAGCGTTCGCGCGGTCTCCAGAAGACCGTGTCCATAAGCGTTCGCTTTCACCACCGCAACCAGCTTACTGGCAGGCGCCAGTTCACGCAGACGTTGCAGGTTGTGTCGCAGAGCGCGGCGGTTAATGACGACTGTTGCCGCTTGCATTTGAATTCCTTGTTAAAAGAATGACGGAGAGTTACTCATCATCGTATTGCGGTCCCGCATAGTTATCGAAGCGCGACCACTGACCATTGAACGTCAGACGAACCGTACCGATAGGACCGTTACGTTGCTTACCAATAATAATTTCAGCAATGCCTTTTAAGTCGCTGTTCTCGTGATAAACCTCATCACGGTAGATAAACATAATTAAGTCGGCATCCTGTTCAATAGAGCCGGATTCACGCAGGTCGGAGTTCACCGGACGTTTATCCGCGCGTTGTTCCAGGGAGCGGTTAAGCTGCGATAGCGCCACGACCGGCACCTGGAGTTCCTTCGCCAGCGCTTTCAACGAGCGAGAAATTTCGGCGATTTCCAGAGTACGGTTATCAGAAAGCGACGGCACGCGCATCAATTGCAGGTAGTCGATCATAATCAGACTTAACCCGCCATGTTCGCGGAAAATACGCCGCGCGCGCGAACGGACTTCTGTCGGCGTAAGACCTGAGGAGTCGTCAATATACATATTGCGTTTCTCCAGCAGAATGCCCATCGTGCCGGAGATTCGCGCCCAGTCTTCATCATCAAGTTGACCGGTACGAATACGTGTCTGATCGACGCGGGACAGCGAGGCCAGCATACGCATCATGATCTGTTCGCCGGGCATCTCCAGACTAAAGATCAGTACCGGTTTATCCTGCAACATCGCCGCGTTTTCGCAGAGGTTCATCGCAAAAGTGGTTTTACCCATGGAGGGGCGCGCCGCGACGATAATCAAATCCGAACGCTGTAACCCTGCCGTCTTTTTATTGAGATCCTGATAGCCGGTATCCACGCCTGTAACGCCATCGTGCGGTTGCTGGAACAACTGCTCAATACGCGCCACGGTAGCGTCGAGAATCTGGTCGATGCTTTTCGGACCTTCGTCTTTGTTGGCCCGGTTTTCCGCGATCTGGAAGACGCGCGACTCCGCCAGATCCAGCAGTTCGTCGCTATTGCGCCCCTGTGGATCGTAACCGGCGTCCGCAATTTCATGCGCCACCGCGATCATATCGCGGACCACGGCGCGTTCGCGCACAATGTCCGCATAAGCACTGATGTTCGCCGCGCTTGGCGTGTTTTTAGACAGTTCCGCCAGATAGGCGAAACCGCCGACGCTGTCCAGTTGGCCCTGCCGCTCCAGCGATTCCGCGAGCGTGATCAGGTCGATAGGACTGCCGCTTTCCTGCAAGCGCCCCATCTCCGTAAAGATATGGCGATGCGGACGGGTATAGAAATCTTCCGCCACCACGCGCTCGGCCACATCGTCCCAGCGCTCGTTATCCAGCATTAAACCGCCCAACACCGACTGTTCCGCTTCAATCGAGTGCGGCGGCACTTTTATCCCGGCAACCTGCGGATCGCGGTCGCGGGCATCAGTCTGTGGTTTGTTGAAGGGTTTATTTCCTGCCATAGTGAATGGAGTTACCGAGATAGTGATTGGGTCGAAAGATTACCACATTTCTTTTGGAGGAAGCATGGCAACGCGTATTGAATTTCACAAGCATGGTGGTCCGGAAGTGCTTCAGACCGTGGAGTTTACGCCAACGGAACCGGCGGAACACGAAATCCAGGTTGAGAACAAAGCCATTGGTATCAACTTCATCGACACCTATATCCGTAGCGGACTCTATCCGCCCCCGTCGTTGCCTGCGGGCCTGGGAACCGAAGCTGCGGGTGTGGTCAGTAAAGTCGGCAACGGCGTGGAGCACATTCGCGTGGGCGATCGCGTCGTCTACGCGCAGTCAACGCTCGGCGCTTACAGTTCCGTCCATAACGTCCCCGCAGATAAAGCCGCTATTTTGCCTGACGCCATTTCTTTCGAACAGGCGGCAGCCTCTTTTCTCAAGGGATTGACCGTTTTTTACCTGTTGCGCAAAACCTATGAAGTGAAACCCGACGAACCCTTCCTGTTTCATGCCGCTGCGGGCGGCGTCGGTCTGATCGCCTGCCAATGGGCGAAAGCGCTGGGCGCGAAGCTTATCGGTACCGTCGGTAGCGCGCAAAAAGCGCAGCGGGCGCTGGACGCCGGCGCCTGGCAGGTGATTAATTACCGTGAGGAGAGCATTGTCGAACGGGTAAAAGAGATCACCGGCGGCAAAAAAGTCCGCGTGGTCTATGACTCCGTGGGGAAAGATACCTGGGAAGCCTCACTGGACTGCCTGCAACGTCGGGGACTGATGGTCAGTTTCGGCAATGCGTCCGGCCCCGTCACCGGCGTGAATTTAGGTATTCTGAATCAGAAAGGTTCCCTGTATGCCACGCGACCTTCACTACAGGGGTATATTACGACACGTGAAGAACTGACCGAAGCCAGCAATGAATTGTTCTCATTGATCGCCAGCGGCGTGATTAAAGTTGATGTGGCTGAAAATCAACGCTATGCGTTAAAAGATGCCCGTCGCGCGCATGAGGTGCTGGAAAGCCGGGCCACACAGGGCTCAAGCCTGCTGATTCCGTAATAGCTCTGCAAAGAAATTGGGCTTCCACCCGGAAAGCCCTTTCTTTTTTTGTTCGGCTGTATGTAGGGTACAGCGCGATGAATTCGTTACCTGCGCAATCATGACAGATTTAATAATCGATTCCTATTTGCCTGTGAGGGCAAAGTTCCAGGTTGTGACGAACCGCTCAATACCTTAGTAAAACCGACGGTTATTGCGCTGATACTGTGGGATTTTTGGCGTTTTTACTGCTTTGATCACCCACACCACAGCCACCGCCAGCAGTAGCCACGGTAACAGCTTGATCATCAGGGCGAACATTCCGCCCAGGAACATGACGGCAGTCGCTACAACCAGCGCGGCCAGAATGCCCAGCAAGGAGACGCCCGTCACCATTAACATCAGAAAAAAGCCAAGCACAAAAAGTAGTTCCAGCATAGTCGCTCCCCATAAAGATGGCATTGCCCGGCGGCACGGCGCTTACCGGGTTTGGTCAGGTAAGCTCTTACAAAAAACATGCCAATATTTATGTTTTTGATATATAAAGAAAAAGCCCTGCAAGACTGCACAGAGCGTGGTGAGATTGACTAATTTTTGGCGAACTTTTAACGCTTGTCTGCCACCAGTTTTAGCGCCTGCTCCAGTACAGCAACATCCGCGCCAGCTTTATGGGCGTTTTCGCTCAGATAGCGACGCCACTGCCGCGCGCCGGGGATGCCCTGGAACAACCCCAGCATATGGCGAGTGATATGCCCCAGATACGCTCCCTGGCTCAATTCACGCTCAATATAGGGATACATCGCGCGAACCACCGCAACCGGGTCGGCATCGGTGGTATCGGCGCCAAAGATCTCCCGATCCACCGCGGCCAGTATACCCGGATTCTGATAAGCTTCGCGGCCAACCATGACGCCATCCATATGGCGCAGGTGCTCCTTCGCCTCTTCCAGAGATTTGATGCCGCCGTTAATGGACATGGTCAGGTGCGGAAAATCCCGCTTTAGCTGATAGACGCGCGGGTAATCCAGCGGCGGGATCTCACGATTTTCTTTCGGGCTTAAGCCAGAAAGCCAGGCTTTGCGCGCATGGATAATAAACATCTCGCATTCGCCCTGACCGGAAACCGTATTAATGAAATCACACAGGAACGCATAACTGTCCTGATCGTCAATACCAATGCGGGTTTTTACCGTCACCGGAATCGAGACGACATCACGCATGGCTTTAACACAATCGGCGACCAGTTGCGCATTGCCCATCAAACAGGCGCCAAACATACCATTTTGCACGCGATCGGAAGGGCACCCCACGTTGAGGTTAATTTCATCGTAGCCACGCGCTTCCGCCAGCTTTGCACAATGCGCAAGCTGAGCCGGATCGCTTCCACCAAGCTGTAGAGCGACCGGATGCTCTTCTTCGCTATAAGCCAGATAGTCACCCTTACCGTGAATAATCGCGCCCGTGGTCACCATTTCGGTGTAGAGCAGCGTCTGGCGAGACAGCAAACGCAGGAAATAGCGGCAATGTCTGTCCGTCCAGTCGAGCATAGGCGCGATGGAGAAGCGATAAGCAGGTAAAGCGGAGGACTGGGTTTCAGGCTGCATGGCGAATAAATAAGCATCCGGTTAAAAAAGGGGCGTTACTATAGCATAACGCTAAACCGGAGGCGTAGCGCCTCCGGTGAAAGCACCTCAGAATGTCATTGTAAGCTGCGCGCCTGCCCCCAGGTTTCATCTTCGCCGTACAGTCCCATTAAATCGAGATGCACACGGTTAAAGGGCGCAAAGCCAAGACCGCCGGTAACCACATTGCTATCGTTATTTTTCACATCCGCACGATACCCTGCGCGCACCGCCAGCCATGACAACGGTCGAACTTCAGCGCCGACGCCAACGTACTGTGAATTGTCTTCGCTCTTAAAGCCTTTCGTTTCCGTCAGATCGCCATCGGCGCTTACGGTCAGCAAATCGTTATGCCATGCGATACCCGCGGTAACCAGGGGGCGGATTTGGTATGTCTCTTTGTAGTTGGTGGTTTCTCCCGTCATACCATTAGTGATGTAAATATCTTTCGTATCGATATCGCGAGATACCAGATTTTGCCCGCTCAGCCCCAACGTCCAGTTTTCACCGATATCGGCAGCAAGCCCCGCATCAATGTTAAAACCCGTATCGTCATTGCGATAACGGCTGCTATTCCAGTCGCTACTGTCGTAGTTATAAATTGAGGTGGTGTTGTTATAGAGCCAGGTTTTTTGCAGTTTTGGCGTAACGCCAATGGAAACAGGCACCTCGCCCACCACAAACTGCTTCGCCAGCGCAATACCGTAGTCAGATACAATCGCTACCCGCCCCGACGCGGTAGAGTTTAAATGCTTTGTAATTTCGTCAGACCCCAGCAAAGCAGCGCGTCCTGCTTCACGAAGCGCGACACGTTCATCATGCTGGATATCGCGCAGATACTGAATATCGTTCTGATCAATGGACGAACTCACGCGCCCATGCGCATAACCTTTGGCGATAAACGCCACGGAAAGCGTTTGCCCTGGAATACTTACCGCCAACCCGGCGCCGGCATTGGCGCGGGCGGTTTTTCCGTTGAGATATTCCAGCTCATCGGCCAGGTCGCGCGCGGCGCCCTGAAATTGATTCAGCACGCCTCGCGGATTGAGCAGAATTTGCCCCAGCGTAAGGTTATCGACGACCTCATCGTAGTAATCCACTTTATCGCTGATATCGTCAATTTCATCCTGGAGATTGTCTTTATCCGTAATCTGGACGCCGACCGCAGGAAGGACAACAGTGATATTGTCTTCCGGTTTGGCTTTTGCCAGTAACGCCGGATTTAATAGTACTCCGCTGCCATAATTCGCGGACGCAACGCCCGTCCCGCCCATTGCGTCATTACGCGCTTCCGTCCAGGTATTGGCGGCGCCCGCCTGCTTTGTCATAAAAAGCGAGACCGCGATAGCAATCAGTGAAAGTTTGACGTTTTTGTTCACAGTTAGCCCATCTTATTATCAGGTGAAGTAATCCCTCCGCCACGCTTTACCGGACAGAGGCGAACTATTGCTGTGAAATAGTGATGTTAAATCCTGTTGTTATAATATCGACCCTCATTATGTATAGATGAGAATACTGGCGCGGAAAAGCTTAGCAGGCGATATATTGTCGCGGGGTAATTTCAGAGTTTTAAGCAGCTCGTGGTAAAGTAACGGATTAGACTTTCATGCCATTCGAGGTGCTACATGGAAAAGACCACAACGCAAGAGTTACTGGCGCAAGCTGAAAAACTCTGCGCGCAGCGCAACGTGCGCCTGACGCCTCAGCGCCTCGAAGTGCTGCGCCTGATGAGTCTGCAACAGGGTGCCATCAGCGCATACGATTTGCTCGATTTGCTGCGCGAAACGGAACCACAGGCCAAACCGCCCACCATCTACCGCGCGCTGGATTTTTTGCTCGAACAGGGTTTTGTCCATAAAGTGGAATCCACCAATAGTTATGTGGTTTGCCACCTGTTCGACCAGCCGACGCACAGCTCGGCCATGTTTATCTGCGATCGTTGCGGCGTGGTGAAGGAAGAGTGTGCCGAGGGCGTGGAAGACATCATGCATACGCTGGCGGCTAAAATGGGCTTTGCGCTACGACATAACGTTATTGAGGCGCACGGTCTGTGCCCTGCGTGCGTAGAAGTGGAAGCGTGTCGCCATCCGGGCGACTGTGGTCACGATCACTCGGTGCTGGTGAAGAAAAAACCGCGTTAGCCTGAACGGAAAAACGGGCGGCAGTAGAGAGGGGCACGCCCGCATTCATAAGCAAACAGTGGGAAGCACATCCATGTACTCCTGATAGGGGAAAACATATTACCAGCGATAGTTGTTACGGGTTTCCCAGTCAACAACCTCTTTTTCCGCCTGATCTTTCTGGTAACCGTAACGCTCCTGGATTTTACCTACCAGTTGGTCGCGTTTACCTTCGATAACGGTCATATCGTCATCGGTCAGTTTGCCCCATTGTTCTTTCATTTTACCTTTAAACTGTTTCCAGTTACCGCCGGCTTCGTCTTTATTCATCATCTTGTCCTCATCATTCGGTTAGGAATAGCAGGTGTTATTCGCCCAAATGCACTGCAATTTCTGCTGGACGTGATAATAATTGTAGGCAGGAATTCGGCCTTCGGTTTTATATTCAGAATTTTTAACCATCACGATCTGGCAAACCATGTACCCTCGCGCCAGTGACGACGCCAGATAAGGCTCAACGACAGACCGCGTAGCGCCAGAAATACGGTTAATGCCAGCCATAAACCATGATTTCCTAATACCGGCAGGGCGAAGAGCGTCAGCGCGAATCCTCCCGCGGCGACAGCCATGCTATTGCGCATTTCGGCAGCGCGCGTCGCGCCAATAAACATACCGTCGAGCAGATAGCACCATACGCCCACCAGCGGTAATACCACCTGCCAGATAAGATACCGATCCGCCAGTAGCTGTATTTGCGGCAATGAGGTTAGTAACGCGACAATATGTTCGCCTGCCAGGGCATAGACCGTGGAAAACAACAAGGCCACAATTCCTGACTGACGACACGCCGCTCGCCAGACGTCCAGTAGCTTGCTACCGTCACGCGCGCCGTAAGCCTGACCGGAGTGCGCCTCCACCGCATAAGCAAAACCGTCCAGCGCATAGGCCGTAAAGGTGAGTAAGGTCATCAGGACTGCATTTACCGCGATAATATCGCTGCCCAGCCGCGCGCCTGACACCGTGATTGCGCCAAAACAAAGCTGAAGGAGCAATGAGCGCAGCATGATATCGCGATTGAGCGCCAAAAGGCGGCGCACGTTGCCGCGCCAGGCCTGTTTTAGCATATCCAGCGACACACCGCGGAGATGGAGAACTTTACGTACCATCATGAGGCCGATCAGTAACGTGACATATTCTGCGATGACCGTCGCCAGGGCGGCACCCTGCACGTTCATATGAAGCCCCATCACCAGCCACAGGTCGAGCGCGATGTTGAGGATATTGCCCACGACCAACAAGATAACCGGCGCCCGCGCATACTGAACGCCTAACAGCCAACCGAGCAGCACCAGATTCGCCAGTGACGCGGGAGCGCTTAGCCAACGAATTTCAAGGAAGCGTCTCGCCTGCACCAGGACAGCGTCGTTCCCGCCGACAATATGTAAAGCCAGCTCGATAAGCGGCGTGCGAAATAGCACAATCATCACGCCTGCGCCCAGCGCCAGCAATAACGGTTGAATGAGCGCCCGGGCTAACGCCTGCGGATTTTTGGCGCCAAATGCCTGCGCCGTTAGGCCGGTGGTGCTCATACGTAGAAATAGCAGCAGCATGAAAAGAAAGCTGGTGGCAGTCGCGCCCACCGCCACGCCGCCCAGGAAAAACAGGGCTGTCCAGATGACCAATCACCGCCGTATCGACCAGCCCCAGTAAGGGGACGGTGATGTTAGAAAAAATCATCGGCAACGCAAGACGCCAGAGAGCTTTATCAGAGGAGGTAAAAAGCGGCATGGAGAAAAGCCTGACAAGGAGTTAAACGAAACGAGCGCATTGCCGGATGGCGACGTAACGCCTTATCCGGCCTACAAATTAATCATCTCAGGAACTGCATTCCCGTAGGCCTGATAAGCGCAGCGCCATCAGGCTACACGATTGCCGGATGGCGGCTTACAAGGAGATTAAAAAGAGATTACAACCATTCCCCGTTGCGAATGACGCCTACCGCCAGCCCTTCAATCGTAAAGCTTTGTTCGCGCAGATCCACCACTATCGGTGTAAACTCGCTGTTTTCCGGCAGCAGTTCCACTTTATTGCCCTGCTTTTTCAGCCGTTTTACTGTCACTTCATCATCAATGCGAGCGACAACCACCTGGCCATTACGGACGTCCTGCGTTTTATGTACCGCCAGCAAATCCCCATCCATAATACCGATGTCTTTCATCGACATACCGCTCACGCGCAGCAGGAAATCGGCGCTGGGTTTGAACAGTGAAGGATCGACCTGGTAATGGCCTTCAATATGCTGCTGCGCCAGAAGCGGTTCACCCGCCGCGACACGCCCGACAAGCGGTAATCCGTCCTCTTCTTCCTGTAACAGACGGATACCTCGCGATGCGCCGGAAACGATTTCAAGCACCCCTTTGCGCGCCAGCGCCTTAAGGTGTTCTTCCGCAGCGTTTGGGGAACGGAACCCCAAACGCTGCGCGATTTCCGCACGCGTCGGTGGCATACCTGTCTGGCTGATGTGATCCCGGATGAGATCAAACACCTCTTGTTGCCTGGCCGTTAACGCTTTCATTCCGCCCCCTGGGTGTATATACAGTCATGCTGTGAGTATATACAGTTAAAGGTGATTTTGGAACCACAAACGGCGCAAAAAACAAGAGATTTATAAAATTTGGAACCTTTATCGAAAATGTGACCATAACAGGATGCCCCAGGTCATCAGGGCAACGAAAATAGACAGTAGCACCGCAGCCGATCCCATATCTTTCGCACGGCCGGAAAGCTCATGGTATTCAGAACCGATGCGGTCAACGACCGCTTCAATAGCGCTGTTGAGGATTTCAACAATCATGATAAGTAAAACGGAACCTATCAATAACACACGGGTAATCGCATCCACATCCAGCCAGCAGGCGATGATGACGCCCAGCAATACCGCGAGGCTTTCCTGGCGAAACGCCGCTTCGTGAGTCCATACGGCGCGAAATCCTTTCCAGGAATATCCTGCCGCTTTGATAATTCTGGTGAATCCAGTGGTATTATTGGCCATCAAAAGAACCTTTTTACATTATTAACGTCAATGACATTATACGGTTGCCCTGCACGATTCGGACTGCCGTAACGCAGCGCGAAGTATGACGGGATACAACAGAAATTCGCTAAACTTTCTGATATCCTTGCACCGCATTTGCATTATTAACCAGAGGCTTTACATCGTTTATGTCCGGCTGGCCACGAATTTACTACAAATTACTGAATTTACCATTAAGCATACTGGTAAAAAGCAAGTCTATTCCGGCGGAACCCGCCCAAGAATTGGGGCTCGATACTTCTCGCCCCATTATGTATGTCTTGCCATACAACTCAAAAGCGGACTTACTGACGCTGCGGGCGCAATGTCTGGCGCACGATCTCCCGGATCCGCTGGAGCCGCTGGAGATCGACGGCGCGCTGTTGCCACGCTATGTATTTATTCACGGCGGACCGCGTGTCTTTACCTATTACACGCCAAAAGAAGAGTCGGTGAAACTTTTTCACGATTATCTCGATCTGCATCGGAGTAATCCAGCTTTGGACGTGCAGATGGTGCCCGTTTCCGTGATGTTTGGCCGCGCGCCGGGTCGTGAAAAAGGAGAAGAGAACCCGCCTTTACGTATGCTGAACGGCGTACAGAAATTCTTTGCCATCTCCTGGCTGGGCCGCGATAGCTTTGTCCGATTCTCGCCGTCCGTCTCATTGCGTCGCATGGCTGATGAACACGGCACCGATAAAATCATCGCGCAGAAGCTGGCTCGCGTGGCGCGTATGCACTTTGCTCGCCAGCGCCTGGCGGCGGTTGGCCCACGCCTGCCCGCCCGTCAGGATCTGTTTAACAAACTGCTGGCCTCGAAAGCGATCGCCCGCGCGGTAGAAGACGAAGCGCGCAGTAAGAAAATCTCTCATGAAAAAGCGCAGCAAAACGCCATTGCGCTGATGGAAGAGATCGCGGCGAACTTCTCTTACGAGATGATTCGTTTGACCGACAGGATTTTGGGGTTTACCTGGAACCGACTTTACCAGGGGATTAACGTGCATAACGCCGAGCGCGTACGCCAACTGGCGCACGACGGGCATGAAATCGTCTATGTACCCTGTCACCGCAGCCATATGGACTACTTGCTCCTTTCTTATGTGCTGTACCATCAGGGGCTGGTTCCGCCGCACATTGCCGCCGGTATTAACCTTAATTTCTGGCCCGCTGGCCCAATTTTCCGTCGTCTGGGCGCGTTCTTTATTCGTCGCACCTTTAAGGGGAATAAACTCTATTCCACCGTCTTTCGCGAATACCTGGGCGAGCTGTTCAGCCGCGGTTACTCGGTTGAGTATTTTGTCGAAGGAGGACGTTCGCGTACCGGACGTTTGTTAGATCCGAAAACCGGCACCCTGTCGATGACTATCCAGGCGATGCTACGCGGCGGTACCCGCCCAATTACCCTCGTACCGATCTACATTGGCTATGAGCACGTCATGGAAGTGGGCACCTATGCGAAAGAGCTGCGCGGCGCGACAAAAGAGAAAGAGAGTCTGCCGCAGATGCTGAAAGGCTTGAGCAAGCTGCGCAATCTGGGTCAGGGCTACGTTAACTTTGGCGAACCGATGCCGCTCATGACGTACCTGAACCAGCATGTGCCAGAGTGGCGCGAATCTATCGACCCTATAGAGGCCATACGCCCAGCCTGGCTGACGCCGACGGTAAATAGTATTGCCGCCGATCTGATGGTGCGTATTAACAACGCTGGCGCGGCAAACGCGATGAACCTGTGTTGTACCGCGCTGTTAGCGTCGCGTCAGCGCTCGCTCACCCGCGAGCAGCTCACCGAGCAGCTTGACTGCTATCTCGATCTGATGCGCAATGTCCCTTATTCCACAGACTCAACGGTTCCTGCCGCCAGCGCTGGCGAGCTCATCGCTCACGCGCTGCAGATGAATAAGTTTGAGGTCGAGAAAGACACCATTGGCGATATCATCATCCTGCCGCGCGAGCAGGCGGTGTTGATGACCTATTATCGTAACAATATCGCGCATATGTTGATTATGCCTTCGCTGATGGCGGCGATTATCACCCAGCATCGTCGCATTTCGCGTGATGCGTTGCAGCAGCATGTTGAAGCGCTCTATCCGATGTTAAAAGCGGAGCTGTTCCTGCGCTGGGAGCGCGAGGAGTTAGCCTCGGTCATCGACGCGCTGGCCAGTGAAATGCAGCGTCAGGGGCTAATTACCCTGCAGGATGATGAACTGCATATCAACCCGACGCATTCTCGTACGCTGCAACTGCTGGCGGCAGGCGCGCGTGAAACGCTACAGCGTTATGCCATTACGTTCTGGCTATTGAGCGCCAATCCGTCCATCAACCGCAGTACGCTGGAGAAAGAAAGCCGTACCGTGGCGCAACGTCTGTCTGTCCTGCACGGTATTAACGCGCCGGAGTTTTTCGACAAAGCGGTGTTCAGTTCACTCGTGTTGACGCTACGGGATGAGGGTTATATCAGTGATACGGGCGATGCCGAACCGGCAGAAACGATGAAGATATATCAGATGCTTGCCGATCTAATTACCTCTGATGTCCGTCTGACGATTGAAAGCGCGACGCAGGGCGAGTAAGCCAGTGCCTGAAATGCCCGATAGTGCAAGCTCATCGGGCAACTGATATGACGTATTGAAAATTTTGGCTTTGTAGGCCGGGTTCGCCCGGCATGACATCAGAAGTGCCAGTAACTCATCGCCAGCCCTAAAAATAGCACCAGGCCAACGTAGTTATTGTTCATAAAGGCTTTAAAGCAGGCTTCACGTTCACGGTTCGCAATCAGTTTTTGCTGGTAGACAAACAGCGCGCCCGCCACCAGCACAGCCCAGTAATATCCCCATCCCAGACCATTCAACCAGCCGATCAGCGCCATTAACGCCATGACGCCAAGCTGCAGAATCCCGATAATCAATGTGTCATAACGACCAAACAAGATCGCAGTCGATTTAATGCCTATCTTGATATCATCATCTCTGTCGACCATCGCATATTGCGTATCGTAAGCCACCGCCCAGAGAATATTGGCGAGGAACATCAGCCAGCAGCTCAACGGCAGGGATTCGCTCACCGCGGCGAACGCCATGGGGATTGACCAGCCGAAAGCGGCCCCCAGCACGACCTGCGGCAGGTGGGTGTAGCGTTTCATAAAGGGATAAACCCAGGCCAACGCCAGCGCCGCCACGGAAAGCAGAATCGTCATGGCGTTCAGCGTCAGCACCAACAGAAACGCCAGCAGCACCAGCACCACAAACAGGTTGCGCGCTTCTTTCTCTGTCACGGCGCCGCTGGGTAAAGGTCGGTTGACCGTACGTTTTACATGTCCGTCAAATTTACGATCGGCATAATCATTCACCACGCAGCCCGCCGCGCGCATTAACCACACGCCAGCGACAAAAACTGCCAAAATCCACAGCTGAGGCATACCCGGCGTCGCCACCCATAGCGCCCAAAGCGTCGGCCAGAGCAGCAGCAACGCGCCAATAGGCTTATCTGTACGCATCAAACGGTGAAACGCCAGCAGCTTACTCTGCGTCAGACTCCACTCCATCTTTATCTTCCTCTCAGTACAGCGGCGATGCAGGTAAAAAAAGCTCGGTAAGCAACAGCGGTTTTCCGCTCAACCGCAGTCGAGAGCGGCGCCCCCACAGCGTTGCATCGCGTCCAATTTCAATAAAATCGCGGGTCAGTGTCGATGATGTAAATAGATAACGTCCAAGCGGGGTTTTACCCAGATGTTGTAAGACCTGTTCAGGTCCGCACAGCGTGGATTCCGGTACCACGGTACGTCCGGCAAGCCAGGGCTCGCCGTCAGCGCAAAGCAGTATCTCACGTAACCAGTAGCGGGACTCGGATGGCAGTAAACCTGATGCTTCCTCGACCTCACTTTGGCCGACAAACGCTTCCCGAATCAGCGTCACGCTTACCCGCTTTCCCTGCTGCTCAAAACGTTTAGTCATAGAATCTTCCAGCAACAGCCAATCCAGCAAATGGGGTTCAAGCGCAGGAATCGCATCAAAATAGCGCAGCGCACGCAGTTGCGTTAACGCAGGGTGTGACATGCCTTACTCTCCGATTCATAACCTAAAGTCATTGTATCTCAGAAAAGACATTACGGGGGGCGCAATCACAATTAAGTGATCTGTTGCGCAACAAAAAAATAACAATTCGCATGAAATGACAAAAAAAGGTGCGCCAGGAGACGCACCAGTTGCTGCAAAATCAGCACTGTGGGGAAACAATTACCCCTTGCCTTTTACACTGCTGATAAAGGTGGAACGGGCAGATGTCGATCCCAGACGTTCGGCCTCATCAAGCAGTTTCAGCGCTTTATCGACGTCGCCTTTCGCTACGGCATCCTTAATCGCTTTATTAAAGTAGCTTTCCGTATCGTTCAACATCGGTTCGCTTTTCTTCGGCGCGACTGGCGCTGGCGCAGCGACCGGCGCGGCGGTATTGCCTACCGTTACCGGCCCGGTACCGGACGAGCCAAACAACGGCCCGACTAATACGCTGGAGCTACTGTTGGTTTTCACCTTCAGTTTCACCACGCCATCAGTGGTATGGCGAGCAACTGGATCGGGAATATCCGGGATAGAGTTACCGACGCCTTTGGCATAGGCTTTTGCCGGATCGAGCAGCGTAGTAGTTTGCTGAAGATCTTTTTCGGTCGTAAACACCAGAACATAGAGTTTCTGCTGCCCCAACGCAGGCGTCAGGCGCATCACGCCTTCCAGCCGATCTGCGCTCATGACGCCCGGCTGCTGATAAGTAAAGTAACTGCTGGGGAAGAACGCCGAAGGCGTCATATTTTGGTCAAGAATCAACACGTTTGGCGCAAAAACGCTGGCTTGCTTATTGACCTCGCTGGTCAGAGTTAATGTCAGCTCGCCGATATTCGCCGGAACGCTATAAGCGGCGACCGGGCCGGTAATGCCGGCGACGTCAAGGCGCTGGCCGCCCGTCGCCAGTTGGGTAGACTGCGTTTTTGACTGATCTACAGGCGTCCAGGTTAATTGCTGTAGCGCAGCAGCAGGAATAGCGGGCGCGGCGCTGGTATTTTGCGGTACATAGTTCACTTCCGCCAGGCTGATACCCGGCACGCTGGCGAACAGCCCTGCGGTTAAACAGAGGGCGACGAGACTTTTCTTCATTTTCATTATTCTCACCTCAATAAGGCGGGTTCAGCGGTAGCCAGGCAATAGCGCGCCAACCCAAACATATCGCCGAATGGCGGCTGGCGCCTTATTCGGCTTACAAGCATCATCAGACCTGATGTTTCAGAGGGGCTTGCGCCCCTCGTTACGTCAGATGACCATCGTATTACCACCAGATTTCCATCTGGGCGCCGAAGGTCCACTCATCGCTATCGCCACGGCTGTTGGTGGAAATGCCGGAGTTAGTCGCTGCGGCATAACGGGAAATGTTATCGCCGTCTTTGATATAGCCCCATTTCTCATCCCATTTCGCGTAGGTGGCGAAAATACGGATAGCCGGACGCGACCAGATGCTGTCGCCCGCCTGCCACTGTTGCGCCAGGGTGATTTTATATTGATTGTTACGATCGCCGGTCTGCTGAGATTTCACGTTGTCGTAGCCGACTTCCAGCAGGGTACTCATGATTGGCGTCCACTTGTACATTGGACGTACGCCCACGGTCCACCACTCAGTACCCAGGTTATTATCCCAATCGATATTCTGGTACATACCGACGTACATCAAACCCCATTTATCACCAAGCGAGATGGCGCCATGATCCAAAATACGCCACATATCGCCATTATTATTGATGACCTTATTGGCATAATTAATTTTGGTTCCATCAGGCAATTCTTCAGTGAAAGATGAAGAACCGTCGGAACCGCGCGCCTGGCCTTTACCCTGCGTGGTCATGGCATCGGTGGCATATTGCACGACAAACTTGTTATAGCCTTTCAACATGCTTTGCGTGTGTTCGGCGGTGAACATCCAGCCGTCTTTCGATGCCCCATCAACCAGCTTATAACCATCGGTCGTATTGGCGCGACCGTAGTCAACGCCCAACTCCAGTACGCCGTCCGGGTTCGTTTGCAGACCAGCCAGACGTACGTCAAAGACGTCGTTAGCGGTATCTTTTACTTCATCATAAATATTCTGGCTGCTGAAGGTGTAAGAGCCGCCCGCTTCAGTAGACCGGGTCGCCGCCAGCGAAAGCTTACCGAAGCCCAGATCGATATTTTCGATACCTGCGCCAGGACCTGAAATATCCCAGTAGTAGAAGTCGATCATGTGTACGTCATGACGCTGATAGAAGCGCTTACCGGCCCAGATGGTAGAGCCCGGCAGCCATTCAATCAGGTTTTTACCCTGCACGTTCGCTTCGCGGAAGGCGGGATCGGTCGATTCCCAGTCGTTCTGCTGGTTAACCGAATAGGCGACGTTGGTGTCGAAATAGAAGCTCTTATCGCCCTCTTTCCACACTTCCTGGCCCAGTTTCAGTTCCGCATAGGTTTCACATTCGTTACCGAGACGGTATTTACTTTGTGCACCGGTCACCTGGAAACATTGTTGTTCGCCGCCGCTTCCCGTCCAGCCAATACCGGAACGGGCGTAACCGTGGAAATCGACAGCCATTGCCTGAGCGGACATTACGCCCGCTGCGACAGCAACCGCCAGAGGGAGTTTGCGCAGAGTAATCATCATTCTATCTCCTGAGATCATTGCTTTTCTTTAAACGCTGCCACCTTCTAAAACTGCGAATGGTTTTGCGTTTCGTTTTTTTATGGAGGCCTTAAACACCCGGCTCTTGATGCAGACGACGACATGCGCTGCCATCCTCGCGGAACAGATGACAGCGCTCTGGCGGCAGGCCGATAGCGAATGTGGCGCCCTCTTCTACCAGCACCACGTCATTCTGGCGATAAACCAGGTTTTGACGGATGGCGGGGATCTGGATATGAATTTGTGTTTCGTGCCCTAACTGCTCGACCACCTGGACTTCACCTTCCAGGGTGACATCGGCGATATCGCTCGGCAGCAGGTGTTCCGGCCGAATGCCTAAAGACATATTGGCGCCGACCTGCACGCCGCGACTTTCGACCGGCAGCCAGATTTGCTGGCGATTCGGCAGTTCGACCTGGACTTGTTCAATTGCGGTGGCGGTCACTTTCACCGGCAGGAAGTTCATCTTCGGCGAGCCGATAAAGCCCGCGACAAAGCGGTCCGCCGGATAGTGGTACAGCTCCAGCGGCTTACCGACCTGCGCGACGCGACCAGCGTCCAGCACCACGATTTTGTCGGCCAGCGTCATCGCCTCGACCTGATCGTGGGTGACGTAAATCATCGTGCGGCCCAGACGTTTATGCAGGCGAGAAATTTCAATGCGCATCTGCACGCGTAGCGCGGCATCCAGGTTAGAGAGCGGTTCATCCAGCAAAAACACACGCGGCTCCGCCACCAGCGTGCGGCCAATCGCTACGCGCTGACGCTGACCGCCGGAAAGCGCTTTTGGCTTACGTTCCAGCAGATGCGCCAGTTGCAGTACTTCCGCCACCTGATTGACGCGTTGATTCATTACCTCTTTTTTGGCGCCCGCCAGCTTGAGGCCGAAAGACATGTTTTCTGCAACGGAGAGATGGGGATAGAGCGCATAAGACTGGAATACCATGCCCACGCCGCGCTCGACAGGCGGAATATCATTCATACGGGTTTCCCCGATAAACAGGTCGCCACTGGTGATAGTTTCAAGCCCGGCGATCATACGCAGCAAGGTCGATTTACCACAGCCTGACGGTCCGACAAACACCACGAACTCCCCGTCATGGATATCGAGGTTAATATCTTTCGATACCACCACGTCACCCCAGGCTTTCGTTACATTTCGTAGCTGTACGCTCGCCATGCCCTTCTCCCTTCGTTACAACCTGTCATTGACAGCAACATTCATGATGGCCTGACTATGCGCGATCCCTGACTGGGGTAAATCCTCCACCCCCCGGCTTTTTTATGGGGGAGGAGGCGGGAGGATGAGGACACAACGCCTGAGACCACGGGCGCGGACAGAAAAGGAATTTCGTGATGCCGCCCGCAAAAATCGGCGTGTTTTTGTGTGCGCCAGCACGCATTACTCACATTTATGCAACACAGATCACATAAAGCCGGGGTGGGGCGTAGGGGTAGGGAGGATGGAAAGAGGTTGTCGTATAAAGAAACTAGAGACCGTTAAACCACCTCTGTGTACATCACCAAAAAGGATGGGAGATATGAAGATTAAAACTGGCGTAGGCATCCTCGCATTATCCGCACTTACGACGATGATGATTTCCGCCCCGGCTCTCGCCAAAATTGAAGAAGGTAAACTGGTTATCTGGATCAACGGCGACAAGGGCTATAACGGTCTGGCCGAGGTCGGTAAAAAATTTGAGCAAGACACCGGCATTAAAGTGACCGTTGAGCACCCGGATAAGCTGGAAGAGAAATTCCCGCAGGTGGCTGCCACCGGCGACGGTCCTGACATTATCTTCTGGGCGCACGACCGTTTTGGCGGCTACGCGCAGTCTGGTCTGCTGGCGGAGGTTACTCCGGATAAAGCGTTTCAGGACAAACTCTATCCGTTTACCTGGGATGCGGTACGTTATAACGGCAAGCTGATCGCCTACCCCATCGCCGTTGAAGCCCTCTCCCTGATTTATAACAAAGACCTCGTCCCGAACCCGCCGAAAACCTGGGAAGAGATCCCGGCGCTGGATAAAGAGCTAAAAGCGAAAGGGAAGTCGGCGATAATGTTCAACCTGCAAGAGCCGTATTTCACCTGGCCTTTGATCGCCGCTGACGGCGGTTACGCGTTCAAATTTGAAAACGGCAAGTATGACGTGAAAGACGTTGGCGTCGACAACGCCGGCGCGAAAGCAGGTCTGACTTTCCTGATCGATATGATCAAGAACAAAAATATGAGCGCCGATACCGATTACTCCATCGCCGAAGCAGCCTTCAATAAAGGCGAAACGGCAATGACCATCAACGGTCCGTGGGCATGGTCGAACATCGACAAGAGCAAAGTCAACTACGGTGTCACCCTGCTGCCGACCTTCAAAGGTAAACCCTCGAAACCGTTCGTCGGCGTGCTGAGCGCGGGGATTAACGCTGCCAGCCCGAATAAAGAGCTGGCGAAAGAGTTCCTCGAAAACTACCTGCTGACCGATCAGGGTCTGGAGGCGGTGAACAAAGACAAACCGCTGGGCGCCGTGGCGCTGAAATCTTTCCAGGAGCAGTTAGCGAAAGACCCCCGTATCGCCGCCACCATGGATAACGCCCAGAAAGGCGAGATCATGCCGAATATTCCGCAGATGTCCGCCTTCTGGTATGCGGTACGTACGGCTGTGATTAACGCCGCCAGCGGCCGTCAAACCGTGGATGCCGCGCTGAAAGATGCACAAAGCCGTATCACCAAGTAATGCCGCGAGCCTGTGCCGGATGGCGGCATAAATGCCTTATCCGGCCTACAACACACCGTAGGCCTGATAAGCGCAGCGCCATCAGGCACATCTCCGGCCAGGAAGTTTCAACGCTGTAGAGGAAAACCCCCATGGATGTCATTAAAAAGAAACACTGGTGGCAAAGCGACCAGCTTAAATGGTCAGTAATTGGTCTGCTGGGCCTGCTGGTGGGTTACCTTGTAGTTTTAATGTACGTACAAGGGGAGTATCTGTTCGCCATCATGACGCTGATTTTAAGCTCTGCTGGCCTGTATATTTTCGCAAATCGTAAAACCTATGCCTGGCGCTACGTTTACCCTGGCCTCGCCGGCATGGGGCTGTTTGTGCTATTCCCGCTGGTGTGCACCATCGCCATCGCCTTTACTAACTACAGCAGCACCAACCAGCTCACCTTTGAACGCGCCCAGCAAGTGCTGATGGACCGTTCTTATCAGGCGGGAAAAACCTATAACTTCGGTCTTTACCCGGCCGGCGACGAGTGGCAACTGGCCCTCACCGACGGAGAAACGGGCAAACATTACCTGTCTGGCGCATTTTCCTTCGGCGGCGAACAAAAATTACAGCTGAAAGAGACCGATGCCCTGCCGGGCGGCGAACGCGCCAATCTGCGGATAATCACCCAGAACCGTCTGGCGCTGAACCAGATAACCGCCGTCCTGCCGGATGAAAGTAAAGTGATTATGAGCTCGCTACGTCAGTTTTCCGGTACCCGTCCGCTGTACACACTGGCTGATGACGGCCTGCTTACCAATAACCAGAGCGGCGTAAAATACCGGCCAAATAACGATAGCGGTTATTATCAGTCGATCAACGCCGACGGAAGCTGGGGTGATGAAAAACTCAGTCCTGGTTATACCGTTACTATCGGCGCAAAAAACTTTACGCGCGTCTTTACCGACGAAGGGATCCAGAAGCCCTTTTTCGCTATCTTCGTCTGGACCGTGGTCTTTTCGGTCCTCACTGTGGTGTTAACCGTGGCGGTTGGGATGGTATTAGCCTGCCTCGTACAGTGGGAAGCGCTGAAAGGTAAAGCTATCTACCGCGTCCTGCTGATTCTGCCCTACGCCGTACCGTCGTTTATTTCAATTTTGATTTTCAAAGGGTTATTCAACCAAAGCTTTGGCGAAATCAATATGATGCTGAGCGCGCTGTTTGGCATTAAACCTGCCTGGTTCAGCGACCCCAACACCGCGCGGGCAATGGTGATTATCGTGAATACCTGGCTGGGCTATCCCTACATGATGATCCTGTGCATGGGACTGCTGAAAGCGATTCCGGATGACCTGTACGAAGCCTCCGCAATGGACGGCGCTGGTCCATTTCAGAATTTCTTTAAAATCACCTTACCGCTGCTGATTAAGCCGCTAACGCCGCTGATGATCGCCAGCTTCGCCTTTAACTTTAATAACTTTGTACTGATTCAGTTATTGACCAACGGCGGGCCAGACCGTCTCGGCACCACCACGCCTGCCGGTTATACCGATCTGCTCGTCAGCTACACCTACCGTATCGCCTTTGAAGGCGGCGGCGGTCAGGACTTCGGTCTGGCGGCGGCCATTGCCACGCTGATCTTCCTGCTGGTAGGCGCGCTGGCAATAGTGAACCTGAAAGCCACGCGTATGAAGTTTGATTAAGGGAGATAATAACAATGGCTATGGTCCAACCCAAATCTCAGAAACTGCGTCTCTTCATCACGCACCTGGGGCTGCTGATTTTCATCGCGGCGATTATGTTCCCGCTGCTGATGGTCATCGCTATCTCGCTACGTGAAGGGAACTTCGCCACCGGAAGCCTGATCCCGGATAAAATCTCCTGGGAACACTGGCGGCTGGCGCTGGGTTTCAGCGTGGAACATGCGGATGGTCGGGTAACGCCGCCTCCCTTCCCGGTCCTGCTGTGGCTGTGGAACTCGGTGAAAATCGCCGGTATTACCGCCATCGGCATCGTGGCGCTCTCCACCACCTGCGCCTACGCTTTCGCACGAATGCGTTTTCCAGGTAAAGCGACACTGCTCAAAGGGATGCTGATTTTCCAGATGTTTCCGGCGGTTTTGTCTCTGGTGGCGCTGTATGCGTTATTTGACCGCCTGGGACAATACATTCCATTTATCGGTCTGAATACGCATGGCGGCGTGATCTTCGCCTATCTTGGCGGCATTGCGCTGCATGTCTGGACGATTAAAGGCTACTTCGAAACTATCGACAGCTCGCTGGAAGAGGCCGCCGCGCTGGATGGCGCAACCCCGTGGCAGGCGTTTCGCCTGGTGCTGCTGCCGCTTTCCGTACCGATTCTGGCGGTGGTGTTTATTCTGTCGTTCATCGCGGCGATTACCGAAGTTCCGGTCGCCTCGTTGTTACTGCGCGATGTGGACAGCTATACGCTGGCCGTGGGTATGCAGCAATATCTCAACCCGCAAAACTATTTGTGGGGCGACTTTGCCGCCGCCGCCGTCCTTTCTGCTATTCCTATCACCCTGGTGTTCCTGTTGGCGCAACGTTGGCTGGTCAACGGCCTGACGGCTGGGGGTGTGAAAGGTTAAGTTTTATCGAAGTACCTGCCCGGCAACGGGCAATGCCACTGCCCTCAACTTATGTTATCCCCACTTATGGTCGTATTTTGGCGCTCTTCGGAGCGCTTTTTTTATGCGTTATAGACAGCGACTAATTTATTGCCACGCCATACGTCCATTACGGTGTGGCGACGCCTATTCTCGCCGTAGTCGGTTCGAATTACATAACCACAACGTGATAACCAACAGGAGGATCGCCGCCGAATAGAGTAATACATCCATTGGCGTTTTATGATCGACAATGATCAGGCGCACAATCGCCGTGATCCCAATGTACACGAAATAGCGCAGCGGAAAGTGAAGGCCAGACTTAAAGTACTTCACAATCAGCGCAATAAATTCGAAATAAAGAAAGTAGATCACCAGCCCTTCCACCAGTTCATATTTGCTGGCTTGCTCAGGCACGAATAATGCGTCCGCCAGATGCACCGTCTCTTTACCGAGAAAAACAATCAGGATCAGACCGAGGGTAAGCAGCCCCAAATTTAGTACGTTTTGTAAAATCGTGGCGATAAACTCAAGACGTGAGCGCGATAATGGCATCATAACAGCCCCCCCTTTCTCTGCGGCGAGGTTTCTGTATAACGCACAAATGTGACGGGCATCTATATTTTTTATTTATGTTTATATTTTGTTCAATAAGATAATTTGCCGGATAGCGCCGTGAACGCCTTATCCGGCCTGAGTATTAACGGAAATTTACGTTCCTGTCACTGGTCATATCATACAGGCCAAACTTACGGCCAAGCTGTTGACCACCGTCACGCGTCAGCGGCGTCCAGCCAATTGCCGCACGACTTCGGGTTGGGCCGGACGAGAAGAGATCCAGCGGCACGGAAACATATACGCCTTTGGTAAAATCCCCTTCCCCATATTCATCCGGCGATGCATCGGTAATCGTCGCGTAACCGCCGACAACGACGCCGCTATCGAAGCGTTTGGCGATCTCCAGCGTACCGCCTTTATCGCCCGCCAGATACTGACCAACGCTGGCTTTCACCAGCACATCCTGGGCGAACGACGGCGTCCAGTATGCGGTCAAATGTCCGGTCTTCACGCTGTAATCGGTAAACTTCATCATATCCTGCGCGCTACGCCAGTCACGCTGTTTCACGTAGTTGGCATCCAGACCAAACGCCCAATTGCTGTCTACCGGGCGATACAGGACTTCCGCCCCGGCACCGCCAAACATGGTCTCCAGATAACCGCCGTAGACCTGCCCATAGAAACCATTGCCAAAATACTGGAAATAGTTGGCCTGTAGGTTATTCACATAAACATCATTCTGCACATACTCACGGACATGCGTACGCACCCGCGGCAGATGCGAGTCCTTCGGCGGATTGGTGTAGTTAAATTTGTCGTAGTTGTTGGCGATATTGGCAAACACGCTGCCCGTGGTGAGCAGATGATCCGTGACCCACAGATCCGCAGTTCCCATTACGCCCAACTGATACATATAGAAGTTTTCCGGGCCGCCTACCGACTGATTCAGCACGGGATCAAGATGAAAATGAATGCGCGACTTGTCGATATACCAACCCTGTTCAGTACTCTCTGGCACGATCGGCTCCACGCGTTTTTGCGCCAGCGGAGTTTCATGTCCCAGCGGTTCGCCTTCCAGATGGCGTTTCAGGCTGGCGACATCGGTTTCAGTGGTGACCTGCGGCAGATTAAGGCGGTTTTCCGTCACGCGGATCGTGCGGATCCCCTCCGGCAGATCGTTCATGACGATCCGGTTAGCGCGCACGATCCCCTCACGGGAGTCGCGGTACTTCACCTGTTCGCCGGTAACGTACAGCGTATCGCCTTTGACCTGGATTTTCGGGTCCGCCAGACCAGCATTATATTTCAATAACGTTAATTGATTAGCCACTACCGAATGTTGCAGGATGGCATCCTGCGGCTGTGGTCGGTATTGCGGGCGTGAATTGTCATGATACGCGGGACGTAAATCGTTGAAATTGGTGCGCAGCGTGACGCCAAACATAAAGGTGTTGCCGCGCTCGTAGCTGAGGTTAACGTCGGCCCAATCGGTGACGCGGTAAATGGCGCCGACGTTAAACTTGCTCTTCTGTTCCAGTTTCCCCGCAAAATCCTGCTGATAGTTATTGCCTTCATACTCCAGCTTCAGGCGTAGCGGTTGCCACGGGGTCTGGTATTCCACGCCGCCAAACAGCGAGGCCGGGCCGTGAAACATATCGCTACCGTCGACGGAACCTGCCTCTTTGTAGCTGTTATCACGCGAACAGAATTTATCACTATACGAACAGAAAGGATTAGACACATTGCCGCTGGTGCCAAGATAGCCCCAGCCGAGACCTAATGAAAAATCAAACGGCCCCCAGGCCTTACTCGCTACAATATATTCCGCATCAAACAGCCCCGTCCCGCCGATATCGCGCGCGCCAACCGCCACCTGCGGCATCCAGTAACTCTCTTCCCACAACCGCAGTTTCACATCAAACGCTTTATCTTTGTAAGTCTGGTCGCCGGAGAATGATTCCACGCTGCTGTACTTTTTCGTACGGACATCGGTATAGCGCAAAGTGGTTTCCAGCCACGGGAAAAGCTGAACCGAAGCCGAGTAGTAGCGGTACTGATCGTTATCGCGATAGTTCAGGCTCATCTCCCCTTCACGCGCCATACGCGCTGTCGGCGTTTGCAGCAGGCCCACGCCGCCAAAGTCAGATTGTGAAGGCCCAACAGGGGCTGGATATGTTTCGGCATGGCAGGCCGCGCTAATACCCAGCGCCAGCACGCTGAGCAGATGTGTTTTTTTTTCATTATTCCGGTATCCGCTGCGTCAGGGTATGAAGAATGTCGGCATTTATCGCCTCCGGCGTGCCGCGCCAAAGGGAATCGGCAAAACCGACAAAAATAATGCTGCCGGGCATCGGCTCAATATGACGCTTATTCCAGTAAGCCACCGGCGCTTTTTGGCTGCGTCCATCAGGGTAAACCACCCAGGCATAGCTACGATCCGCGCCGCTGAGTAAGCGCTGATCCTCAAGATAACTGGCGACGTCCCGCCCAGGGACGAACGGCTGGCTGCCCGGCTGGCTAATCAAGCCAAAGAGCGTCACCTGCGTGGGTTGCGGCCCTACCCAGAGCATGTAGTGACCTTGCAGCGGCGGGTTACCTCGTTCGCTTACCCGCACCACGTCAGGATCAAGATTCACGAATTGTCTGCCCGTCACCTTCACCGCCTGAATCTGTCGGCGCAGTGTGTTTATCGCCGCCGCTGCATCGCCGTCTTCCTCAGCGCTGAGCGCCGCCAGTCGCCCGAGAAGTTCCTGCTGCTGTTGACGCGCCGTCACGGTCGCCTGTTCTTCGCCTATCACCGCCGCAGGCCACCAGCTCGTTGCCAGGCGCGGCTGTCCGACTAAATCGAGCAGACGCTCAGCGTCTGTCAGCGTTTTAGGCTCACTATTACCCTGGGTAAAAACGGTAACAGTGCCGCTGGCAAAGGCGGATGACGCGATAAAGGCCAGCGCCAGCGCGCTTATCGTCCTTTTCATCATGATTTTGCCGCCTTAATCAGCGTGGTTTTCACCGGAAAGTAATTCGCGCCCAGATACTGTTCCGTCTGGCGAATTTGGCCTTCGCTATCAATCCAGTAGCGATTACGCCAGCGCGTTTGATCGGTCGTCACTTCTTCATCCAGCACCCGCACGGCGGTCTCTTCACTGCCGACGCTAACGCTATCGGTCCCTCGCCATGTAAAAACGGAACGGGCGGTGGCGTAACGCACCTGGCGATGTTCGGTCCAGCCCAGGGTGCGAGTCCAGGTCGCGCCATCGATAATCTGTCCTGGTTTCGCCAGCGGGTCGGCCGCCAGATTATTCACATCGATCAGGTTGTCGCCGCTGAGCAGCGTTTTGACCAGACGGCCATGCTGCGTCACGATCGTCGCGCCATCCTGCGTCACCCATTTCTGCTGCCCGTTTTCCGAGAAAGCGAGCACCACAAACAGTTGAGGACCGCCGTTAAGCTGCATGTACTGGCTGGCATACGGCATGTTTTGAATATCGTCATCCGTTAGCTGTACGCCTGGCGTACCGAACAAACTGTCCCACAGTGAATCGCCCAGGCCTTTAGTGGTGGCCGAACACGCCTGTAATAGCAGGCAAATCAGGATAAGTGCGAGTCGCTTCACGACGCTTCTCCAGAGGGGCAAAATAACCACACCGGAGTGTGGTTATGGTTAAACGTACCGATACTACTGGGTACTGGTGGTCGTGGTGGTCGTGGTTCCGGTATTAGAACCATCGCCGCCGCCGGTTGCCGCTAACGCGACGCCCACCGCCGAACTTACGGTGCTAACGCTGGTGGCGGAGGAACTTCCCGCCGATACCGACGTCGCTGCCGACCCTGCCGCTTCACCCACCTGAACGGGGGCTGCCGAGACAGATGTCGCCGCAAGCGCGGTTATGGCAAAAATGCCATACAGTACTTTTTTCATCATAATTTCCCTTCATTGAATAAATGGGGATTTACCCAAAAGAATTTCGGGCGCTACCGAGTATACACAACCAAAGCAGGCGGATTATGTCCGGGAGAAATAAAAGCGAAGTTTTAAGATAATTAAACTTTAAAGAAAAAACACATCCTCTATTTAATTAACAAGTAAATCAAATCAATAAGTTAGAATTACATAAAAACACAAAGGAATCCGTATAATCTGAAAATAACGCAGAGTGATTTTCTGGTTATTGCTTATTTTAGGATTAAGCTCAATATAAAATTGTGGGGATAAAGACGGACAAGCGGAATTATCTTATAAAAAAAGCCGATGTGAATATCGGCCTTTTTATTATCTTATTCTCTTTTTTGCCGGATGGCGGCGAAACGCCTTATCCGGCCTACAGACGCTATGCATTACGTAGACCGGATAAGCGCAGCGCCATCAGGCGCGCCAGGCTTTATAACGGTTAATCAGACCGTTAGTAGAGCTATCATGGGACGAAATAGCTTTATCATCGCCCAGCTCCGGCAGAATACGGTTAGCCAACTGTTTACCCAACTCAACGCCCCACTGGTCGAAAGTAAAGATGTTCAGGATGACGCCCTGCGTAAAGATTTTATGCTCATACAACGCAATCAGCGCGCCCAGGCTGAACGGCGTAATTTCGCGCAGCAGGATAGAGTTGGTCGGGCGGTTGCCTTCAAACACTTTGAATGGCACAACGTGTTCAAGCTGCGCCGGATCTTTCCCCTGATCGCGATATTCCTGCTCAACCACCTCGCGGGATTTGCCAAACGCCAGCGCTTCGGTCTGCGCGAAGAAGTTAGACAGCAGCTTCTGATGATGATCGGATAGCGGGTTATGGGTGATAGCCGGGGCGATAAAATCACACGGCACCATTTTAGTACCCTGGTGAATCAATTGATAAAACGCGTGCTGACCGTTGGTGCCTGGTTCGCCCCAGATAATTGGGCCTGTCTGGTAATCCACGGCGTTGCCGTTACGGTCAACGTATTTACCGTTGGATTCCATGTTACCCTGCTGGAAGTAGGCGGCGAAACGGTGCATATACTGGTCATACGGCAGAATGGCTTCGGTTTCCGCGCCGAAGAAATTGTTGTACCAGATGCCAATCAACGCCAGCAGAATGGGTAGGTTTTTCTCCGCCGGAGTGGTGGAGAAATGCTTGTCCATCGCGTGCGCGCCGGAAAGCAGCTCGACAAAGTTGTCGAAACCGACGGACAGAATAATGGACAGCCCGATGGCAGACCACAGCGAGTAACGACCACCGACCCAGTCCCAGAACTCGAACATATTGGCCGTGTCGATACCAAATTCGCCGACCGCTTTGGCGTTGGTGGAGAGCGCAGCAAAGTGTTTCGCCACGTGTTTTTCATCGCCTGCAGTTTTCAGGAACCAGTCGCGCGCGCTGTGGGCGTTGGTCATGGTTTCCTGCGTAGTGAAGGTTTTCGACGCCACCAGGAACAGAGTCGTTTCCGGGTTCACTTTTTTCAGCACTTCAGCGATGTGCGTGCCATCAACGTTAGAGACGAAGTGCATAGTCAGATGATTTTTATACGGACGCAGCACTTCGGTCACCATGAACGGGCCGAGGTCGGAACCGCCGATACCGATGTTCACCACGTCGGTGATGGCCTTACCGGTGTAGCCTTTCCACTGACCGGAGATAATCGCTTGCGAGAAAGTTTTCATTTTCTCAAGCACGGCGTTCACTTCCGGCATCACATCTTTGCCGTCCACAATGATCGGCGTATTGCTACGGTTACGCAGCGCCACGTGCAGCACGGCGCGGTCTTCGGTGCGGTTGATCTTCTCGCCGGAGAACATGGATTTAATCGCGCCGGCCAGATCGGTCTCTTTCGCCAGATCCTGTAATTTTGCCAGCGTCTCTTCGGTGATGCGGTTTTTGGAGAAATCCACCAGCATCAGATCGTCAAACGTCGCGGAAAATTTAGCGAAACGGTCGCTATCGTTCGCGAAAAGCTCAGCGATCGTAACGTCTTTCATTTCATCGTAGTGTTTCTGGAGCGCCTGCCAGGCAGAAGTCTGCGTTGGATTGATGTTTTTCATTAGCAATACTCTTCTGATTTGAGAATTGTGACTGGGATCGATTGTAACGCCAGTCACAGAAAAGTGTGATTGTTTTAGTGCCGTTGCCCCAGGCACTGTCGAATGAGGATAAAAAGTATATACCCTAAATAATTCGAGGTGCAGAAAGGCGGCAAATGGGTATCGGGGTTATAAGCGCTGTTACTGAGCCTAAACTCAGCATAAAAAATCCGCATAATCCCAACGTTGACAGTCCAGGCCACAACTTTTATTTATAAATACGTTACTTGCATTTGCGCCTGCACCGGTTTCTGTTCTGCCCTTGTGCCATGGTCGCGTTTTTCATTTCCTGACACGAGGTTGATATGACAGAGATCGTTGTTTCCAAATTTGGCGGTACCAGCGTCGCCGATTTTGACGCCATGAACCGTAGCGCGGATATCGTACTTTCCGACGCCAATGTTCGTTTAGTCGTGCTTTCCGCGTCTGCCGGCATCACTAATCTGCTGGTGGCGCTGGCCGAAGGGATGGAGCCCGGCGAACGTTTCGCTACGCTCGACGCCATCCGTAAAATCCAGTTCGATATCCTTGATCGTCTGCGTCATCCGAATGTCATTCGCGAAGAGATTGAACGCCTGCTGGAAAACATCACTATTCTGGCGGAGGCGGCATCGCTGGCGACATCGGCAGCCCTGACCGATGAACTGGTCAGCCACGGCGAGCTAATGTCTACCCTGCTATTTGTTGAGATCCTGCGTGAACGCGACGTACAGGCCCACTGGTTCGACGTGCGCAAAGTGATGCGTACCAGCGATCGCTTTGGTCGTGCGGAACCGGACGTCGCAGCGCTTGCGGAACTGGCCGCGCAGCAGTTGCTCCCGCGCCTGAGCGAAACTTTGGTCATTACTCAGGGTTTTATCGGCAGTGAAAGCAAAGGCCGCACCACGACGTTAGGCCGCGGCGGCAGCGACTATACGGCAGCGTTGCTGGCTGAAGCGCTCCATGCCGCGCGGGTTGATATCTGGACAGATGTGCCCGGTATTTACACCACCGACCCGCGCGTGGTGCCCGTCGCGCAGCGAATTGATGAAATCGACTTTGAAGAAGCGGCGGAGATGGCAACCTTCGGCGCAAAAGTACTGCATCCAGCCACCTTACTCCCGGCCGTGCGCAGCGATATCCCGGTCTTCGTTGGCTCCAGTAAAGATCCGCAAGCGGGCGGTACGCTGGTGTGCAATAAAACCCAAAACCCGCCGCTGTTCCGCGCGCTGGCGCTGCGCCGCAATCAAACGCTATTGACGCTGCACAGCCTGAATATGCTGCACTCACGAGGTTTCCTGGCAGAGGTGTTCGGCATTCTGGCGCGGCATAATATTTCGGTAGATCTGATTACCACTTCGGAGGTGAGCGTTGCGCTGACGCTGGATACTACCGGCTCCACCTCCACGGGCGATACGTTACTGACCCAATCCTTATTGATGGGGCTTTCCGCGCTGTGTCGGGTCGAAGTCGAAGAAGGACTGGCGCTGGTCGCGCTGATTGGCAACAACCTGTCAAAAGCCTGCGGTGTTGGTAAAGAAGTGTTTGGCGTCCTGGAACCGTTCAACATTCGCATGATTTGTTACGGCGCCTCCAGCCACAATCTGTGCTTCCTCGTGCCGGGAGACGATGCCGAGAAAGTGGTGCAAAAGCTACATCAGAACTTATTTGAATAATCGCCCTGACACGACAGCGGGTGAGCGCTATCAGACAATACGCTGCCGGATAACGGCGCAAGCGCCTTATCCGGCGGTTCCCACGTCAGGCACTGCCGGCGGAATACTGCTCCAGAAAGCCAATTACAGAAGGCAGGAATCTGTAACACCCTGCTCGTCCCATCAATATGGGCAGCTTTCCCCTATTTATGCCCTCCTCATTTTGAACCTCGTCACAAAACCACACAAAACAACATAAAGCAAAAACACAAATTGATCATTATATTTTAATAACTTACCTTTAAAAATTGAGATCGTTTGGTATAAAAGCACTTTTTCATTGTTGCTTTATTTTGTTTTAGTTGGAATTATGATTGCACTACAACACAGATAACCCCCTTACCCTATTTGAGGCCGCTATGAAAAAAATTGCGATTATTGGAAGCAGTGGAGGCAACCTCTACAACCTGGGTGGCGCCGAGCCAGAGAAGTTACTCCAGGAGATTTATCAGCAGTGTGAGGCTGCGGGCGTGAATGTGGCCGCCGTACAGTTTATCGCGGCAGAAGCCTCGATGGACGTCGCCAAACCGGATACCCCGGCATCGGTTTATGCATTAACCACAGAAAACCAACAAAAACCACAGCGCATATTTCAGGGCAAACTTTCGGAGGTAAACACCCCGGTAGCAGAAAGCGATCGCCGAATCGCTGAGATGATCCGCCGCGGTGAGATCGATGGGATCGTGGTAATGAGCGCCGATCCGGTAAAGGCGAACCAGGCCGTTTTTGCCGCCGCCGTTGAGATGAAAACACCGATTGTCGGCACCGGGGGAACCTCCATGGCGCTGGTGGCGGCAAAGGGGGCGAATGTGGTCGCGACCTCCGGAACAACCGGCACCACCAGCCGTACCCGCGCCGTCTCCTTCGTGGCGTCACTATGTAAACATTGGGGTATCAAGTACAAACCACAGTTGGGTAGCGCTTCGCCCTCGCAGAGCGGTTCCGGAAAAAGCCTGCTCAAACGTTTTAACATTCGTAGCATCATGATCCCTGCGCTACCAGGCTTTATCGCCATGGCAATTGTACTCGCCCTGAGCCACATACCAGGACTGGAAAAACTTAACGATATCTTTGAAATCTTATTAAAAGGTCTGCCAGTGTTAGTCGCGGTACTGGCGGCAAAACAGATTTCCGAACTGGATGAAGTTTCAATTGTGGCCGGGGTCGTCGCTGGCGTGCTTTCCGTAGAGGGCGGACTGATCGGCGGCATTATCGGCGGTGTAATGGCGGGGATTTTCGTCCGTTGGCTGTTCGAGCTGTGCCTGAACTGGCGCTTCCCAATGACTACCGTCAACATCGTCGCCGGTGGAATATCGGGCCTTGCCGCTGGGTTAATCATGCACTATCTGCTGAGTCCGCTGGCGCTATCTGCGGGTAATTACATCAAACTGGCTATCGAAAGCACGCTGGCATTCAGCCCAATTCTTGCCGGGCTGCTGGCTGGTCTGGTTATCTGGCCTGCCATTCTCGGCGGCGTCTATCACGCGGTGATCCTGCCGTTGGTGCTACTGGAGATGGAAAAATCCGGCGTCAGCTTCCTCGGCGCGGTCGATATGGTCGGTCTGGTGATGGTGGCCGCAGGTATTAACCTTGCCAATGTGATCGCCCCGCGTGAAAAAAGCGAAGCTGCCGTTGCTACGCCGGGTCTACTCATTAACCTGGGTTTTGGCACCTTTGTTGAATCCGCCTATCCCTTCATGTTCGCCAACAAAATTGTTTTTGGCTCCGCCATTTTTTGGGCCGGGATGGGCGGCATGATGCTGGGCTTTTTTAACGTCAAAGGCGTGGCCTATGTTCCGGCTTTCGCCTCACCGTTCTTATCCAGCAATGCGCTCCAGATGGCCATCGTAATGATTGCCACAATGGCGATGACCTGCCTTACCACCATTATTGCTAACCGTTTCAAACCTGTCGTACAGAGCGAATCAACAACGACAGCCGTTAATTAATGCACCAACACCAGAGGTACACCATGTTTAAAGGCGATATGAATAAAAAACGCGCCAAAGCGTTACAGAAAGTGAAAGAAGCCATCACGCTTCACGGTGGGCAAACTATCCTCAGCACAGGAATAACCGGAGACGATGCGCGTCTGGCGAAAGCCGTGTGTGAGGCTGGCGTTAAGCTGCTGGAGCCGAACCACCCTGCGTTGGCGCTGGCGCGTGGACACAAAGGCGTGAGCAACATGCACGCGGCGGAGCAGATTCGTCACGAAATCACCAATAGCCAGATGGCTGAGGCCGTACACGGTGTGCGTAATGTGGTCCCGGACGATATTTTTATCACCGTTGGTATCGCCGGCGGTTTTACCGAAACCTTACCGGTGCCGCTCAGCGAAAAGGAAATTCTGGAGATTGCCCGCGCTGGAGCCGACGGTTTACATACGCATAAATCCGACTGGGACGATCTGCAGGACATCGTTAATCTCGCCCATCAATATGGTCTGACCGTCGATGCCTACATTGGCCATCCTGACGATCTGCATACTTTCGGTATTCCTGCGCGCACGCCGGAAGAGGTCGCCAGCGTGGCGAAGCGGATGCAGGATATCGGCGTGGATATGATTGGTCTGATGACCGGCATGAGCTATGAAGGCGTAGCGGCAGGCGATATCCCGCAGATGATTAAAGATCGCCTGCGAGCGTTGGTCGGCGCGGTGGATGTTCCGACGCTGGCGGAAGGCGGGATTAACCTCGCCAACGCGAAAGCGTTTAAAGATACCGGGGTCAATATTCTGGTGGTCGGTACGGCTATCGACAACATGGTGTGCAACGCCGCCAAAGAAGCCGTTACGCCGTTTATTGTTCATTGATATCAGGGAACGAGAGATGTTGTTAATCACCGATCTGGATGGAACATTACTCACCTCGCAGAAAACAATCAGCCCGCGCACGCGCCGGGCACTGATTGCGTTCCGCCAGGACGGTGATCTGCTGGCGGCATGTTCCGCCAGACCGGTCTCCTCAATGGTACGCCTGCTACGCCAGCAACAGGTTGATACGTTGTTTAGCTGGTGCGCCGGTTTTAACTGCGGACACCTGCTGGAGATGGCGGGGCAGCGCATTATTCATGCTGCTCCGTTGTCCGCCACAGATCTGTGGAATATTGACCAGCATATTTCTCTTTCCCGCTATCACCACCATTTTTTTAGCGCCGAAGCAATTCACCATCGTGACGATAGACTGATTGCGCCCTGGACAACATATGAAGCCCGCTTATTTGGGTTGCCGCTTATAACTGAAACTACAGAAAATATCTTTAATCGTCGCGATACATATAAAATTACCCTTGTTGCCGCATCTTCGGAGATAGATACACTGTGTACAGAAGTGAATAATCACCTGCCTTATGGATATTATGCGGTCGTCACGGGAGAAAATTATATTGATATTCAAAGAACCGATGTAAATAAAGGGTGCATAATAGAACAATTAATTCATTATTTAAATATATCTTCTGACAAGGTGGTCGTGATTGGCGATCAGCAGAATGATGTCAGCATGTTTGCCGCCGCCGGAATCAGCATCGCAATGGGCAACGCGCCGGATGCAGTAAAGCGGCAGGCCGGCTATGTGACTGCCACGAATGATGAGGAGGGTATCGTCCATGCGTTGGAGTGGTTGCGTTGCCTTACGCATCCAGTTACCATGCGCCAAAGGTTGACGGCGGCGAAAGATAATGAATCCAATTAAAAGACGAAAACATATTCTTGATGAATTAAACAAATTCGGTGAAGTCACCGTTATTAAATTATCGGAAATGCTCAACGTCACCTCGGAAACCATTCGTCGCGATCTCTCCTTACTGGAATCAGAAGGCAAAATCACTAAGATTCATGGGGGCGCGGTCAAAAAGCAAGTTGTCCAGGAGGATGCGTTTAGCGCAAGAATAGAGGCGCATCGCGAAGAGAAAATAGCGATTGGCAAACTTGCCGCCGAAATGGTCAGTGAACGGGATACATTGTTTATTGACTCCTGTACAACTAACCTTATTCTGGCCGAGCAATTACCGCCTCTCGCTTTTTCCGTGATTACCAATTCAGCACTGATTGCCGATAAAATTAAAGAGCATAACCCGCAGGCCCGCGTGTATGTATTAGGCGGCGAATATGATTACCATTTTCGCGCCAACCTCGGCGTCTCGGTGTGTCAGCAGATTAACGCGATTCACGCGAATATCTGTTTTATTGGCGCTGGCGGCATTTCTCCCCAGCATGGCGTATTGGTGAAGAGCTTTGAAGAAGCCTACGTTGCCAAAGCCATGATTGCGATGAGCAAAAAATCAGTGATTCTCGCCGACCATACCAAATTTGGTCAGGACGGTGTGATGTGCATCGCAAGCGTAAAAGAAATCGATAACATCATCACGGATAAAGGATTTACGTCAACGGGTTATACACCACAGGATTTCGCCGGAAAGCTGCGGATTGCTGACTGAGCGCTATCCGCCCGTTGCGTATTGCCGTAGACTAAATGCATCGGCTAACTGAGGGCACCCGTATGGCACTCCCCCGCATTACCCAAAAAGAGATGACCGAGCGCGAACAGCGCGAACTGAAAACGTTGCTGGACCGCGCCCGTATTGCGCACGGGCGTCCGCTGACCAATTCTGAGACCAACAGCGTAAAAAAGGAGTACATCGATAAGCTGATGGCGCTGCGTGAGGCTGAAGCGAAAAAAGCCCGCCAGTTGAAGAAAAAGCAGGCGTATAAACCCGATACGGAAGCGTCATTCTCTTGGTCGGCGAATACGCCGACGCGCGGCAGACGTTAACGTCCTTTCTTCTTTCGTCCCGGCGAGGTAAAGCGCTTACCGCTTGATGCCGGGCGCGCTTTCTCATTGCTTTTTTCGATCGCAACGACCGGTCGCTTAATACCCGTGGTCTTCGGCTTCGCTTTGGCCTTTGGTTTGGCTTCGGAAGAGGAACGCTCAATCAATTTAAACAGATCGATCAGCTCATCGTCCGTCAAATCGCGCCACTCACCCAGCGGAATCCCGCTCAGGCTGACGTTCATAATGCGCGTACGCTCCAGTTTCGTCACTTCATAACCAAAGTATTCACACATACGACGGATCTGACGGTTTAATCCCTGCACCAGGGTGATGCGAAAGACAAACGGCGCCTCTTTTTTCACCTTACATTTTTTGGTGACGGTACCCAGAATCGGCACGCCAGCGCCCATACCGCGAATAAACTCGTCGGTAATCGGTTTATCCACCGTCACCAGATACTCTTTTTCGTGATCGTTACCGGCACGCAGAATCTTATTGACCAGATCGCCGTGGTTAGTCAGAAATATCAGCCCCTGCGAGTCTTTATCCAGACGACCAATCGGGAAGATACGTTTGCTGTGGTTCACAAAATCGACAATATTGTCGCGTTCGCCGTCTTCAGTGGTACTGACAATGCCAACCGGTTTATTCAGCGCAATCAGCACTAAATCATCCGCTTCTCGCGGCTCAATCAACCGACCATTTACTTTAACAATATCCCCTGCGACTACCTGATCGCCAATGGCGGCGCGTTTGCCGTTGATAAAAACATTGCCCTGTTCGATAAAACGGTCCGCCTCGCGACGCGAACAGATGCCGCTTTCACTGATATATTTATTAAGCCGGGTAGATGTGTCGGTCAGCATATTTACTCTCTGAGAAATTTTTCTACATAAACGTCGGGAATGTGACTTACCACATCAAATCGTCAGGAACTTTAAAATCGGCATACGGATCATCTTCGTCCTGCTCTTCCTGACTCAGCGCACTGTTTACGACAATACTGTCCGCATCTCGTTGTGCGATTTTATCGGCGACGCTCGCGGGAATAATCGCATATTCACATTCACCGCTGTTATTGATAACCAGACGCGCAATCGCGAGACGCCCATTAATCAGTTGCGTCTGAGTGAGCTTATCCACGTCTATTTTTTTGATGACGTTATTATCGGTGAAGTTAAAACCAATATTGCCTTTAGATACATTGATTCTATTCATTTCAATAAGTTGCTTAACCTGAGCTTTAAACTCTTTCGCTAAAACCGCTTGTTTTTGCTGTTCACTGAGTTGTTTATCACGCTCAAGTTGCGCCTTTTTATTTTCTTCCACCGCTTCTCTGGCCTCACGAGCCTGAACGCGTGGTTTTTTAGCCGTGCGTTGGACTTTGGCCATTTTTTTGCTGGTCACTAATCCCGCTTGTAGCAGTTGCTCTTGTAAGGTCAGTTTTGCCATTTTCGTCTCTAAACGTGTTAAATAATTTTGCGGATTATACCTGTAATTTTTCAGGCGATACCAGATGGCAGATCTGGCCTGTCGTCACTTTTAGCAACCGCGCTTTGCCTGTGACACGCGTAACATCATGAGCCATATCAGTAAGACATTAAATGGATAATGGTAGCATTATTACGTTTTGACATTTCCTGATGAGGTGGAGAAGTAATGGAACTGCTTTTATTAAGTAACTCGACGCTGCCGGGTAAAGCCTGGCTGGAACACGCTCTGCCGCTGATAGCGAATCAATTGAACGGTCGACGCTCAGCCGTGTTTATTCCGTTTGCCGGCGTCACGCAAACATGGGACGAGTACACGGATAAAACCGCAGAGGTGCTTGCGCCATTAGGGATAAACGTCACAGGGATTCATCGTGTCGCCGATCCGCTTGCGGCGATTGAGAAAGCGGAAATCATTATTGTCGGCGGCGGAAATACCTTCCAGCTACTGAAAGAATCGCGTGAACGCGAGCTGCTGGCGCCGGTGGCGGACAGGGTAAAACGCGGCGCGCTGTATATCGGCTGGAGCGCGGGCGCCAACCTTGCCTGCCCGACTATCCGCACGACCAACGATATGCCGATCGTCGATCCAAACGGTTTCGACGCGCTGGATCTGTTCCCGCTGCAAATTAATCCTCACTTCACTAACGCCTTGCCGGAAGGTCATAAGGGCGAGACCCGCGAGCAGCGTATTCGCGAACTGCTGGTGGTCGCGCCGGAACTGACAGTGATTGGTTTGCCGGAAGGTAACTGGATTCAGGTGAGCAACGGCCAGGCGGTTCTCGGCGGCCCGAATACCACCTGGGTGTTTAAAGCGGGCGAAGAGGCCGTGGCGCTGGAAGCGGGTCATCGCTTTTAATCCCTGGCCACATTGAATGCCGAATGGCGGGCCTACACGCATGTTCTCCGTAGGCCCCGCCATCCGGCATTTCACTTAATACTCGCCCCGTTCCTCGTCCTGATCCGGCTGTTCCAGTACGCTATAGGCGACCGAACAGAACAGTGAGTTAAGACGCTTCATATCGCCCAGCAGCCCTAAATGGAGCGAGCTGGTTTCAATGCTTTGCACGTTCTGCTGGTGCAGGCGGTCGACATGCGCATGTGAGTATCGGCGATTAAGTATACGGAAGCGATGTTTACTGCGGCGCAACCGACGGGCGCTGGTGACATCGCCGGAGAAAAAGACCGACATCGCCAGTTGCAGATTACTGAGCAGTTGATCGTAAAGCGCATCCAGCTCTTTCAATCCTTCTTCTGAAAATGCCCGACGCGCCGCCAGCGACTTGTCGGCAATCTCGCTGCCCATTCGCTCGATAATATCCGACGCCTGTTCGAGGTTCAGGGCCATCTCAATAATCTCCGCCCACCGGCGGGACTCCTCCGCTGCCAGCTCGTCTTTTGGCATTCGCGCCAGATAAAGCTTAATCGCGGTGTAGAGCACGTTAACGTCATCCGCCAGCTTGCGCAGCGCTTTCTCTTCACGCGGCTCGCCGTGCATGACCTTTTTTAGCCCTTCCATCATCTGTTCCATCGCATCGCCAATGCGCAACACCTCGCGGGCAGCATTAGCCAGCGCCAGCGTTGGCGTATCCAGCGCGCTGACATCCAGATGTTTCGGCTTCAGATGGGTATCCAGTTCAGGCTCATCACGAATAATCCGTTTACAAAAACGCGCCATCAGCTCGGCAAATGGCACCATCGCCAGGCAGCGCACCAGGTTATAGAAAACGTGGAAATAGATCACCAGCTCTGACTTCGGTAGCGATAGCTCATCCATCAGATTCGCCAGCGGATGGACAAACGGCAGGATGACCAGGCTGCCGATCAATTTGAACAATAGGCTGCCGAGCGCTACGCGACGCGCGGCAGCATTGGCGGCGCTGTTATTGAGCATCGCCAGCAGCCCCGATCCCAGATTGGCGCCGATGACCAGGCACAACGCCACCGGGAACGATATAATCCCCGCCGCCGTCAGGGTCGCCGTCAGCAACACCGCCGCCAGGCTGGAATAACTGATAATAGCGAACATCGCGCCAATCAGCGCATCCAGCATAATGTCGCCCGTCAGCGACGCGAAAATGACCTGCACGCCATTAGCCTGAGTGATCGGCGTCACTGCCTGCACAATCAGCTCCAGCGCCAGTAGAATCAGGCCAAGCCCGATACCGACGCGACCAAGCTGCCCGGCGCGGGACTGCTTACGTCCTAAAAAGAAAATCACGCCGATAAAAATCAGCAGCGGCGACAGCCACGACAAATCAAAGGTGAGAATACGCGCCATTAGCGCAGTACCCACATCAGCGCCCAGCACAATCACCAGAGCTGGCGTCAGGGCGACAAGATCCTGGGCGACAAACGACGTTACCAATAAAGTGGTGGCGTTACTGCTTTGTACCAGCGCGGTAACACCGATACCCGCACAAAAGGCGAGCGGTTTCTTTTCCACGCTGCGGCTGAGGACAGTGCGTAGACGCGCGCCAAACACGCGCATTACGCCAGTACGAACGATATGTGTTCCCCATACCAACAGCGCAACGGCAGAAAGTAGATGGAGCAAAGTTAACACGGCGTCAGGTTCTCCTTATCGTTATACGTTTTCCTGAAGCTCACTTGCGATAAATTGCCTGATGGCGCACAGCGTTAAGGCCTGCTGGCGTTGCACGCCACCGGGCTTACCATACGTAATACGGTATGCTGGATAAGGCGTTTACGCCGCCATCCGACAAATTCAGCGTAGAGCCTTCCTTCAGTATAAGGGTTTAATTGTAAGAAAGAGACAAGGCACCCAATGAGTGCCTTGTATGTTGTAAGGAAAAGTGACGATTTTATGAATCAGTCCGCATCGTAACCCAGGTTCGGCGCCAGCCACCGCTCAACGTCCTCAACGCTCATTCCTTTACGGAAAGCATAATCTGTCACCTGATCGCGTTGGATCTGCGCTACCGCGAAGTATTTGCTCTCAGGATGGCTGAAGTACCAGCCGGAGACCGACGCGCCAGGCCACATGGCGAAAGATTCGGTGAGCTTCATCCCGGTGTGTTTTTCGACATCCAGTAGCTGCCAGATAGTGCCTTTTTCGGTATGTTCCGGGCAGGCAGGATAACCCGGCGCCGGGCGAATCCCCTGGTAGTTTTCGCGGATTAATTCGTCGTTACTCAGGCTCTCGTTCGGCGCATATCCCCAGTAAACCTTACGTACACGCTCATGCAGATACTCGGCAAACGCTTCCGCCAGACGGTCGGCAATCGCTTTCACCATGATCTTGTTATAGTCGTCGTGTTGCGCTTCGAAGGCGTCCGCCAGCGCATCCTCCTCCAGACCGCCGGTCACCGCGAAAGCACCGATGTAATCCGCTTTGCCGCTCAGTTTCGGCGCGACAAAATCCGCCAGACAGTAGTTGGCAAAACCGACTTTCTCGGTCTGCTGGCGCAGGTGGTGGCTGACCGTCAGAACATGAGTACGGGTTTCGTCGCGATAAATTTCGATGTCGTCACCCACACGGTTCGCCGGGAACAGGCCCACCACGCCACGCGGATTCAACAGTTTCTCGGCGCTCAGTTTATCCAGCATATCATTGGCGTCTTTAAACAGACGCTGCGCCTCAACGCCCACCACCTCATCTTCCAGAATGCGCGGGTATTTGCCGGCCAGCGACCAGGTCATAAAGAACGGCGTCCAGTCGATGTAGTTGCGCAGAGTTTCGATGCTGGCTTCCACCTCCTGCACGCCCAGACGGTGGGCTACCGGCGGGGTGTAGCGTTCCCAATCGAACGCCAGATCATTATCGCGCGCCGCTTCCAGCGTGACCGGCGGCGTACGCGGTTTTTTGCGGGCGTGCTGAATACGCACGGTTTCGTACTCTTTGCGGGTACGGGCGACAAAGTCATCGCGCTGGTTGTCGGAGAGTAGCGCCGCCACCACGCCCACGGTACGCGAAGCATTCTGCACGTAGACCGTCGGACCGCTGTAGTTCTGCTCGATTTTCACCGCCGTGTGCGCTTTCGACGTTGTCGCGCCGCCAATAAGCAGTGGGATGGTAAGGCCCTGACGCTCCATCTCTTTTGCCACGTTGACCATTTCATCCAGCGACGGCGTAATCAGGCCGGAGAGGCCGATCAGGTCCGCGTTCACCTCTTTCGCCGTTTTGAGGATTTTCTCCGCAGGCACCATCACGCCAAGATCGACGATTTCGTAGTTGTTGCATTGCAGCACCACGCCAACGATGTTCTTGCCAATGTCGTGCACATCGCCCTTCACGGTGGCGATGACCATCTTGCCGTTGCTGGAGCCTTTTTCTTTGCTGGCTTCAATAAACGGCTCCAGGTAGGCCACCGCTTGTTTCATCACGCGGGCGGATTTCACCACCTGCGGCAGGAACATTTTCCCTTCGCCGAACAGGTCGCCGACCACGTTCATGCCGTCCATCAGCGGCCCTTCAATCACCTCAATCGGGCGGGCGGCCTGCTGGCGGGCTTCTTCGGTATCCTGTTCGATAAACTCGGTAATGCCTTTCACCAGCGAGTATTCGAGACGCTTTTTCACGTCCCAGCTACGCCATTCCGCCTGCTGGGCGTTGGCAGCTTCGTCGGTTTTGCTGCCGCGGTATTTCTCGGCCAGTTCCAGCAAACGCTCGGTGCCGTCATCGCGACGGTTAAGAATGACATCTTCAACTGCATCGCGCAGTTCGGCAGGCAGGTCGTCGTAGATAGCCAGCTGTCCGGCGTTGACGATGCCCATGTCCATGCCGTTGCGGATGGCGTAGTAGAGGAATACCGCGTGGATAGCCTCACGTACCGGGTCGTTGCCGCGGAACGAGAAGGACACGTTAGACACACCGCCGGAGATCAGCGCGTGCGGCAACTCGCGTTTAATATCTTCGCAAGCGCCGATAAAGTCCTGCGCGTAGTTGTTGTGCTCTTCAATACCGGTCGCCACGGCGAAGATATTCGGGTCGAAGATGATATCTTCCGGCGGGAAACCCACCTCTTCGGTCAAAATTTTGTAGGCTCGGCGGCAAATTTTGATTTTACGCTCGCGGGTATCGGCCTGCCCCTGCTCATCAAAAGCCATGACCACCACTGCGGCGCCATAGCGACGTAGCAACTTCGCATGATGAATAAAGGCTTCCACGCCCTCTTTCATCGAAATAGAGTTGACGATGCCTTTACCCTGAATGCACTTCAGCCCTTTTTCGATAACCTCCCATTTGGAGGAGTCAATCATGATTGGTACACGGGCAATGTCCGGCTCACCGGCAATCAGGCTGAGGAAACGCACCATCGCCGCTTCGGCGTCGAGCATCCCCTCATCCATATTGATATCAATAATCTGCGCGCCGCTTTCTACCTGCTGACGGGCGACATCCAGCGCTTCGCTGTATTTCTCTTCTTTGATCAGGCGCTTAAATTTGGCCGAGCCGGTGACGTTAGTACGTTCGCCGACGTTGACAAACAGGCTATCGTCGCCAATGTTCAGCGGCTCCAGGCCGGAAAGGCGGCAGGCGACCGGGATATCCGGCAGCTGGCGCGGCGGCAAACCGGCAACGGCGCGGCTCATGGCGGCGATATGCTCCGGCGTAGTGCCACAGCAGCCGCCAACGATATTCAGGAAGCCCGCTTCCGCCCATTCGCGAATCTGTTTCGCCATGGTGTCGGCGTCGAGGTCGTACTCGCCGAAAGCGTTCGGCAGGCCGGCGTTCGGGTGCGCGGTGACGTAGCATTCGGCAATCCGCGACAGTTCCTGGACGTACTGGCGCAGTTCATCTGGCCCCAGCGCGCAGTTAAGGCCAAAAGTGAGCGCTTCGGCGTGGCGCAGCGAGTTATAAAAGGCTTCGGTCGTCTGGCCGGAAAGCGTATGGCCAGAGGCGTCGGTGATGGTGCCGGAAATCATGATCGGCAGATCAACGCCCAGCGCTTCAAACTCTTCTTTCACCGCAAACACCGCCGCTTTCGCATTCAGGGTGTCAAAGACGGTCTCAATCAGAATCAGATCTACGCCACCTTCCACCAGCGCTTTAGTGGATTCACGGTAGGCCGCCACCAGCTGATCGAAGGTGATATTACGAAACGCCGGGTCGTTGACGTCCGGCGAAATGGAGGCCGTGCGGTTAGTTGGACCAAGCACGCCCGCAACAAAGCGTGGTTTTTCTGGTGTTCGCGCCGTCCATTCATCGGCGCAGGCGCGCGCCAGTTTGGCCGCCGCATAGTTAATTTCCGCCGACAGGGATTCCATCCGGTAATCCGCCATCGCAATGGTTGTCGAGTTAAAGGTGTTGGTTTCGATGATATCCGCGCCAGCCTCAAAGTAGGCGTTGTGGATAGCGGCGATCACCTCCGGCTTGCTGAGTACCAGCAGGTCATTGTTGCCTTTCAGGTCGCAGGGCCAGTCGGCAAAGCGCTCCCCGCGGAAATCTTCTTCATGTAGACGATAGCTCTGGATCATGGTGCCCATACCGCCGTCCAGCACCAGAATACGTTCATTTAACTGCGCACGCAGTTGTTCAACTTTGCTGCTCACACTCGCTCCCGACAACGCTCCACGTAACGAGCCATACTGGCACAAAGCGTGCTGGCGGAAAAGAGAACAACGGGCAACATGAGACATGTTCAGCTTGCCACCCACTTCTGTCGCTTTGCCGGATGGCGGCGCAAGCGCCTTATCCAGCCTACAAATTACTTTGGCAGCTCCCAAAGCGTAGACCTGATAAGCGAAGCGCCATCGGGCATCCTGTGATGTCACTCATCCGATCAGTTCAGGAACTCTTGCATTATAATTGAATAAAACGAAAATGATTTCCACGATACAGAAAAAGGAGTCTGCCATGGTTGCCCCTGTTCCCACGAAACGCGGGAGAAAACCTGCCGCTACCACTGCACCCGTAACCGGGCAGGTTCAGTCTTTAACTCGCGGTCTGAAGCTACTGGAGTGGATTGCCGAGTCCAACGGCAGCGTCGCGCTGACCGAACTGGCGCAACAGGCGGGTTTGCCTAATTCCACGACTCACCGTCTACTCACCACCATGCAGCAACAGGGTTTTGTCCGCCAGGTTGGTGAGCTGGGCCACTGGGCCGTAGGCGCACACGCGTTTATCGTCGGTAGCAGCTTCTTACAGAGCCGTAATCTGCTGGCGATTGTCCATCCGATTTTGCGCAAGCTGATGGAGGACTCCGGCGAAACGGTAAACCTTGCCGTACTCGACCAGAGCGACCATCAGGCCATTATTATCGATCAGGTGCAGTGTACGCAGCTGATGCGTATGTCCGCGCCGATCGGCGGCAAGCTGCCCATGCACGCCTCTGGCGCGGGCAAGGCGTTTTTATCACAGCTCAGTGAGGAACAGGTTACCAGTCTGCTGCACCGCAAGGGGTTGCACGCTTATACCCATGCGACGCTGGTGTCGCCGCTGCATCTGAAAGATGACCTCGCCCAAACACGCAAGCGCGGCTATTCCTTTGACGACGAAGAACATGCGCTCGGTCTGCGCTGCGTGGCCTCGTGTATTTATGACGAACACCGCGAACCGTTTGCGGCCCTCTCTATTTCCGGCCCCTGCTCACGCATTACCGACGATCGCGTCACCGAACTTGGCGCCATGGTGATTAAAGCGGCGAAAGAGGTGACGCTGGCCTATGGTGGAACTCGCTGAAATGAGCAGCCTGAAATTATACTGGCAGGAGAAGTACCCACAGGCCTTCTGTTGGTCTTTCGGTGATTCGCCGGCGCTGGCCGACGAGCTGGCGGCGCTAGTGGTCGCCGGTAAAAAGCGTGGCACCTGTAGCTCGCTGGTTAGCTATCAGAAAGAGCAACCCCCTGTCACGCCCGGGTCATATCACATTGTGCTCAACGGCACAGGCGACGCCGTGTGCGTCATACGCACGCTGGCGCTCAGGCTGATCCGTTTTAACGAGATGAGCGCCGATCTCGCCGCACTGGAAGGCGAAGGCGATCTTAGCCTGGCGTACTGGCAAGCGGCACACCGGGCCTTTTTTGAGCGCGAGGGTAATTGGTCGCCGGAGATGGAACTGGTTTACGAAGAGTTCGCCGTACTTGAGATCGCGCCGTAACGCACGCTAAAGCGCTGGCGGCGACGATAGGCATACACATCTTCTACATGCCCTTCTTTAATACGCGTCTGTAGCGCGCGCCAGTAATCGGCGCGAAACAGGTCGGCATGCATCTCTTCAAACAATGGCCCGATACGCGGATCGGCACACAGCCAGTGGCGAAACTCCTCCGGGAAAACATCACCCGGCGAGACGCTATACCAGGGTTCGCTGGCCAGTTCGTCTTCCGGATAACGCGCTGGCGGAATATCGCGGAAATTCACTTCCGTCATGTAGCAAATTTCATCGTAGTCGTAGAACACCACGCGACCATGACGGGTAACGCCAAAGTTTTTAAACAACATATCGCCGGGGAAAATATTAGCGGCGGCAAGCTGGCGAATCGCATTACCATATTCTTCTATCGCATCGCGCAACTGCTGGCCTTCTACCTGTTCCAGCCAGATATTGAGCGGCACCATGCGACGTTCAATATAGAGATGGCGAATGACGATATGTTCCCCAAGATCGGTAATCTTCTCTGGCGCTTCTTGTCGTAACAGCGCCATCAGCGCCGGATCGATTTGCCGTTTATCCAGTACGAAATTCTCAAACTCCTGGGTATCCGCCATACGACCGACGCGATCATGCTCTTTTACCAGTTGATAACAGGCACGCACATGGGCGGCAGACATCTCTTTCTGCGGGGCGAATTTGTCTTTAATGATTTTAAATACCCGGTCGAAACCTGGCAGGGTAAACACCAGCATCACCATGCCGCGGATGCCAGGCGCCTCAATGAATTTCTCATCGCTTTCAGCCAGATAACATAAATATTCGCGGTAGCTTTCGGTTTTCGCATGTTTCTGGCAGCCAATCGCCATATACAGTTCGGCAGTGGTTTTACCCGGCAGGATTTCACGCAACCACTCAACCAGCGCGGCAGGCAGCGGCGCATACACCATAAAATAAGAGCGGGCAAAACCAAACACAATGCTCGCTTCTGCCGTGGTGGTCAGGCAGGTATCGACAAACAGTTCCCCCTCATCAGTGCGATGAATCGGCAATAAAAACGGCAGCGTACCGTCAGGTGTGGTTAATTTACCTACCAGCCAGGCCGCTTTATTACGGTAAAACAACTCGTTCGCCACCTGGACATGGCAGCGAGGTAGCGCGTCCTCGCCCAGTGTTTCAGTCAGGTGCGCGATAATATAGCGGATATCCCGGCTTTTATTCTGCCAGGGCAGACGCAGCGGTAAATCACTGAGTATGCGCATCAACAGCGGCTCCCAACCGTGATCGGGAAAGAAATCTTTGGCCAGCGGGCGCGGGATAGTACGAAAGCGACGCTCCGGTTGCGAACTGAAAATAAACAACCGCTCGGGTGTTAACGAGCGGTGGTCAAATAACCGGCAATAAACGGAGTTGAAAAAGCTCTCCGCAATCTCGAAGCGCGGGTAATCCGGCAACAGCCGGGTGTAATGCTCTTTAACGCGTAAAAGGAAATCCGCGTCGGTACTTTTGCCATCGGTAATACAGCGCAGTTGTTCCACCACCAGACCCACATGATGATCATAGAGGTGGATACGGCTTTTCATCGCCTGCTGGACGGCGTGCCAGTCGGCCTGTTCAAAACGCTGCTACGCGCCGGAAGTCACTTCCAGAAATCGACCATACTGCGCGTCAAAGCCTTGCAGGATGGTTTGAGCAATCAGTAATTCCAGGCCACGCGGCATTTTTTTCCCTCATCCGGCACCACATCATGCCGGATGGCGCGTTCGCTTATCCGGCCTACGCTATCTGTAGGCCCGGTAAGCGCAGCGCCACCGGGCATCAATCAAAACTGCGATTCTTCGGTGGAACCCGTTAACGCGGTAACGGATGACGCGCCGCCCTGAATAATGGTGGTGACTTTGTCGAAGTAACCAGTACCCACTTCCTGCTGGTGGGAAACAAAGGTATAGCCGTCTTTCGCCGCGGCGAACTCGGGTTGTTGAACCTTCTCAACATAGTGTTTCATGCCCTCGCCCTGAGCGTATGCATGCGCCAGGTCGAACATGTTGAACCACATGCTGTGGATGCCCGCAAGGGTAATAAACTGGTATTTGTAACCCATGTCCGACAACTGCTGCTGGAAGCTGGCAATGGTCTTGTCGTCCAGATTCTTCTGCCAGTTGAAGGATGGCGAACAGTTATAGGCCAGCAGTTTGCCCGGATACTTCGCGTGGATAGCATCGGCAAAACGACGCGCCAGTTCGAGATCCGGCGTAGAGGTTTCGCACCACACCAGATCGGCATACGGGGCATACGCCAGACCGCGGCTGATCGCCTGCTCAATGCCCGCATGGGTGCGGTAGAAACCTTCGCTGGTGCGTTCGCCGGTAATGAAACCGCTGTCATAGGGATCGCAGTCGGAGGTGATCAGATCTGCCGCATCCGCATCAGTACGCGCAATCACCAGCGTCGGGACGCCCATCACATCAGCGGCCAGACGCGCAGCAACCAGTTTCTGAATCGCCTCCTGCGTGGGGACCAGCACCTTGCCGCCCATATGGCCGCATTTCTTCACCGACGCCAGCTGATCTTCGAAGTGAACGGCCGCTGCACCGGCTTCAATCATCGATTTCATCAGTTCGAAGGCATTCAGAACGCCGCCAAAACCGGCTTCCGCATCAGCAACGATCGGCAGGAAGTAATCCACATAGCGCGGATCGTTGGGTTCAATACCGGATGCCCACTGGATCTGATCTGCACGACGGAAAGTGTTGTTGATCCGATCCACTACCGCCGGAACAGAGTTTGCCGGGTACAACGATTGATCCGGATACATGCTGGATGCCAGGTTGGCATCTGCCGCCACCTGCCAGCCTGAAAGATAAATCGCCTCAATACCGGCTTTCGCCTGCTGCAGCGCCTGACCGCCAGTCAGCGCGCCCAGGCTGTTGATATAGCCTTTTTTCGCTTCACCGTGCAACAGCCGCCACATTTTCGCGGCGCCGAGCTGCGCCAGCGTGCATTCCGGGTTAACCGAGCCGCGTAATTTCACCACCTCCTCCGCGCTGTACGGGCGGGTGATGCCTTCCCAGCGCGGTTGTGTCCACTCTTTCTGTAATTCTTCGATTTGTTGAGTACGGGTTTTCATGTGCAGATGCTCCATATTGTTATGTGGTGAATTAAGCCAGTAAGCGATAGCCCGGCAGGGTGAGGAAGTCGATTAAGTCATCTGAGGTGGTGATTTGCTCCATCAGACGTGCGGCATCGTCGAAGCGCCCGCTGCTGTAGCGGTGCTCGCCCAGTTCGTCCTGGATTACCCGCATCTCTTCCGCCAACATTTCGCGGAAAAGCGCTTTCGTTACGGGTTTTCCATTGCTCAGTGTTTTCTCATGGTGAATCCACTGCCAGATAGAGGTTCGTGAGATTTCCGCCGTCGCGGCATCCTCCATCAGACCGTAAATCGGTACACAGCCATTGCCGGAGATCCACGCTTCAATGTACTGCACTGCCACGCGAATATTGGCGCGCATTCCCGCTTCTGTACGTTCGCCTTCACATGGCTCCAGTAACTGCTCAGCGGTAATTGGCGCATCTTCATCACGGGTAATGAACAACTGATTTTTGTGCTCGCCCAGCACCTCGTTAAAGACGGCCATTGCGGTATCCGCCAACCCGGGATGCGCAATCCACGTGCCGTCATGGCCGTTGTTAGCTTCCAGCGCTTTATCCGCTTTCACTTTGGCAAGGACCTGATTGTTGCGTTCAACGTCTTTGCTCGGGATAAACGCCGCCATACCGCCCATCGCGAACGCGCCGCGCTTGTGACAGGCTTTGATCAGCAGGCGCGAGTAGGCGCTCAGAAACGGTTTGTCCATCGTTACCACCTGCCTGTCCGGCAAGACGCGATCCGGGTGATTTTTCAACGTTTTGATATAGCTGAAAATATAATCCCAGCGACCACAGTTGAGACTGACGATATGATCACGCAGCGCATGAAGAATCTCATCCATCTGGAAAACAGCCGGCAGCGTTTCAATCAACAGGGTCGCTTTGATCGTACCGCGCGGCAGGTTAAAGCGGTCTTCGGCGTAGCTGAAAACTTCACTCCACCAGGCTGCTTCCTGCCAGGCTTGCGTTTTCGGCAGGTAAAAATACGGGCCGCTACCTTTAGCGAGCAGCGCTTTATAGTTGTGGAAAAAGTACAGAGCAAAATCAAACAGGCTGCCGGGAATGGCTTCCCCCCGCCAGGTAACATGTTTTTCTGGCAGATGTAGACCACGTACACGACAAATCAATACGGCCGGATCGGGCTTGAGCTGATAGATTTTTCCGGCTTCGTTGGTATAGCTAATGGTGCCGTTCACCGCATCACGCAGGTTGATTTGACCATCCATAACTTTATTCCAGTCCGGCGCCAGCGAGTCTTCAAAATCCGCCATAAACACTTTCACGTTTGCGTTCAGGGCATTAATCACCATTTTACGTTCAACTGGCCCGGTAATTTCTACTCGGCGATCCTGTAAATCCGCCGGAATACCACGAATCTGCCAATTACTTTCTCTAATGGAAGTGGTTTCCGAAATAAAATCAGGCAACTTACCGTTATCAATATCCTGCTGTTGCTGGATACGTGCAGCCAGGAGTTTATTGCGTTTTGGCGTAAAACGGGTGACTAACTCCGTCAAAAACTCGACTGCTTCAGCGGTCAGGACTTGCTTTTCCAGCTCGCCTTGCGGCCTGGTAAAGGTTAATTCATCAGTTGTGGTTGCCTGTGGATTCATCATGCAGCTCCTCGTTGTTGATCCAGATACATCCCCAATGCGAACGAAGGATCACTGTGCGCTTTTCGTTCAACACAACTAAGACTACTCAATTAAATTTCAAAATCAAAAACAATTTCCATTTTTAATTTAATTATGTATTAACCTATTGATAACAATGTAAATTAAATTTAATTACATGATGAGGTGCGTTTCGGAAATAAAAAAGACACCCGAAGGTGCCTGATTCAACATGCTGAAACGCTTTAGGATCGTCAGAAGCAGAAGATTAATCCAGGGTTGGATTCATGTGACGCAGATCATATGGCGTAATCTGGTAGACATAATAGTTGAGCCAGTTAGTAAACAGTAAATTACCGTGGCTGCGCCAGGTTGCGCGCGGTATGTTTTGCGGATCGTTTTTTGGGAAATAGTTGTACGGAACCTCCGGATTTAACCCGGCCTCAACGTCACGAAAATATTCACCCGCTAACGTATGAGCGTCATATTCAGGATGACCGGTGACAAACGCAATACGTTTATCTTTGCTGGCAAACAGGTACGCATCCCCTTCTTCTGTTTCGGCCAGAATTTCAAGATCCGTATAATCCCGTATCAGCGCCGCCGGGAAATCGGCATAGCGTGAGTGTGGCGCCAGAAACGAATCATCAAAACCACGCGTTAACAGAGCATGTGGATGAAGGATGTGATGTTCATAGACGCCGGAAAGTTTATCTGTACGGGTCTGCTTAGGGATACCATACAGAATATTGAGTGCGGCCTGAACGGCCCAACAGACAAATAGCGTCGAAGTAACGTGATCTTTCGCCCATTCCAGCACCTGCCTAATCTGCGGCCAGTAAGCCACGTCATTAAATTCCACCAGACCCAGCGGCGCTCCGGTCACGATAAGCCCATCAAAGTTCTGATCGCAGATATCGTCGAAGTTACAGTAAAAGTTGTTCAGATGCTCGGCTGGCGTGTTCCTCGACTCGCGGGCATCTATCCGCAGTAGTTGAATATCGACCTGCAATGGCGAGTTCGATAGCAAACGCAGAAACTGATTTTCCGTTTCAATCTTCTTCGGCATCAGGTTAAGGATAAGTACCTTTAGCGGGCGAATTTCCTGACCTGATGCGCGAGAAGTCGTCATGACGAAGACATTCTCCTCACGTAAAAAATTGACGGCGGGTAGCTCGTCCAGCACGCGAATCGGCATAACCTGATAACCTCACGACATACGTTTAAACGTTTAGACATCCAGATAGCTGAAGATACTCAGAAATCAGGCGAATGTCGAGTCTGCAAGTTCAAGGTGAGAAAGTTTCACGACAGCATTTGCATTAGAATAGAAGTAAGCAAAAAAGGAGTGAAGATGATGATTAACATTCGCCGTTCAAGGCATGAGGAAGGGGAAAAACTGATTGCGATCTGGCGTCGCTCAGTCGATGCCACGCACGATTTTCTGTCAAACGCTTATCGGGCCGAACTGGAAGAGCTGGTGAGCGATTTTCTGCCAGAAGCGCCACTATGGGTTGCCGTGACCGATCAGGATGAGCCGGTAGGATTTATGCTGCTTACCGGCGAACATATGGATGCGCTGTTTGTCGATCCGGACGTGCGTGGTCAGGGTATCGGTAAGAGATTAGTTGAACATGCGTTAACACTGGCGCCGGGGTTGACAACCAATGTTAACGAGCAAAATACACAAGCTGTTGGATTTTATAAGAAAATGGGATTTAAGGTGACAGGACGTTCGGAGGTTGACGATCTTGGGAAACCGTATCCATTGTTGAATTTAATTTATCCGTGAGTAGCGGTGCTGCCTGATAAGTGCATGCAGGCCGGATAAGGCGAAGCTGCCATCCGGCGGTGCAGGTTGCCTGATGGCGCTGCGCTTATCAGGCCTACATTTTTACAGTTACCACACACGCAAAGAAGCCCGTCCGTCAGAACGGGCTTCTTCACTTGTCTGATGCCTGGCAGTTTATGGCGGGCGTCCTGCCCGCCACCCTACGGGCCGTTGCTGCGCAACGTTCAAATCCGCTCCCGGCGGATTTCTCCTCCTCAGGAGAGTGCTCACCGACAGACCACAGATAAAACAAAAGGCCCTGTCTTCCGACAGGGCCCTTCGTTTTATTTGATGCCTGGCAGTTCCCTACTCTCGCATGGGGAGACCCCACACTACCATCGGCGCTACGGCGTTTCACTTCTGAGTTCGGCATGGGGTCAGGTGGGACCACCGCGCTACTGCCGCCAGGCAAATTCTGTTATCAGACCGTTTTTACGTTCTGATGTAATCTGAATCAGTGCTGAAAATCGTCTTCTCATCCGCCAAAACATCTTCGGCGTTGTAAGGTTAAGCCTCACGGTTCATTAGTACCGGTTAGCTCAACGCATCGCTGCGCTTACACACCCGGCCTATCAACGTCGTCGTCTTCAACGTTCCTTCAGGAGACCTAAAGTCTCAGGGAGAACTCATCTCGGGGCAAGTTTCGTGCTTAGATGCTTTCAGCACTTATCTCTTCCGCATTTAGCTACCGGGCAGTGCCATTGGCATGACAACCCGAACACCAGTGATGCGTCCACTCCGGTCCTCTCGTACTAGGAGCAGCCCCCCTCAGTTCTCCAGCGCCCACGGCAGATAGGGACCGAACTGTCTCACGACGTTCTAAACCCAGCTCGCGTACCACTTTAAATGGCGAACAGCCATACCCTTGGGACCTACTTCAGCCCCAGGATGTGATGAGCCGACATCGAGGTGCCAAACACCGCCGTCGATATGAACTCTTGGGCGGTATCAGCCTGTTATCCCCGGAGTACCTTTTATCCGTTGAGCGATGGCCCTTCCATTCAGAACCACCGGATCACTATGACCTGCTTTCGCACCTGCTCGCGCCGTCACGCTCGCAGTCAAGCTGGCTTATGCCATTGCACTAACCTCCTGATGTCCGACCAGGATTAGCCAACCTTCGTGCTCCTCCGTTACTCTTTAGGAGGAGACCGCCCCAGTCAAACTACCCACCAGACACTGTCCGCAACCCGGGTAACGGGTCCACGTTAGAACATCAAACATTAAAGGGTGGTATTTCAAGGTCGGCTCCATGCAGACTGGCGTCCACACTTCAAAGCCTCCCACCTATCCTACACATCAAGGCTCAATGTTCAGTGTCAAGCTATAGTAAAGGTTCACGGGGTCTTTCCGTCTTGCCGCGGGTACACTGCATCTTCACAGCGAGTTCAATTTCACTGAGTCTCGGGTGGAGACAGCCTGGGCCATCATTACGCCATTCGTGCAGGTCGGAACTTACCCGACAAGGAATTTCGCTACCTTAGGACCGTTATAGTTACGGCCGCCGTTTACCGGGGCTTCGTTCAGGAGCTTCGCTTGCGCTGACCCCATCAATTAACCTTCCGGCACCGGGCAGGCGTCACACCGTATACGTCCACTTTCGTGTTTGCACAGTGCTGTGTTTTTAATAAACAGTTGCAGCCAGCTGGTATCTTCGACTGACTTCAGCTCCATGAGTAAATCACTTCACCTACGTGTCAGCGTGCCTTCTCCCGAAGTTACGGCACCATTTTGCCTAGTTCCTTCACCCGAGTTCTCTCAAGCGCCTTGGTATTCTCTACCTGACCACCTGTGTCGGTTTGGGGTACGATTTGATGTTACCTGATGCTTAGAGGCTTTTCCTGGAAGCAGGGCATTTGTTGCTTCAGCACCGTAGTGCCTCGTCGTCACGCCTCAGTGTTAAAGTGAACCGGATTTACCTGAACACACACCTACACGCTTAAACCGGGACAACCGTCGCCCGGCCAACATAGCCTTCTCCGTCCCCCCCTTCGCAGTAACACCAAGTACGGGAATATTAACCCGTTTCCCATCGACTACGCCTTTCGGCCTCGCCTTAGGGGTCGACTCACCCTGCCCCGATTAACGTTGGACAGGAACCCTTGGTCTTCCGGCGAGCGGGCTTTTCACCCGCTTTATCGTTACTTATGTCAGCATTCGCACTTCTGATACCTCCAGCAACCCTCACAGGCCACCTTCACAGGCTTACAGAACGCTCCCCTACCCAACAACACCTGAGTGTCGCTGCCGCAGCTTCGGTGCATGGTTTAGCCCCGTTACATCTTCCGCGCAGGCCGACTCGACCAGTGAGCTATTACGCTTTCTTTAAATGATGGCTGCTTCTAAGCCAACATCCGGCTGTCTGGGCCTTCCCACATCGTTTCCCACTTAACCATGACTTTGGGACCTTAGCTGGCGGTCTGGGTTGTTTCCCTCTTCACGACGGACGTTAGCACCCGCCGTGTGTCTCCCGTGATAACATTCTCCGGTATTCGCAGTTTGCATCGGGTTGGTAAGCCGGGATGGCCCCCTAGCCGAAACAGTGCTCTACCCCGGAGATGAATTCACGAGGCGCTACCTAAATAGCTTTCGGGGAGAACCAGCTATCTCCCGGTTTGATTGGCCTTTCACCCCAGCCACAGGTCATCCGCTAATTTTTCAACATTAGTCGGTTCGGTCCTCCAGTTAGTGTTACCCAACCTTCAACCTGCCCATGGCTAGATCACCGGGTTTCGGGTCTATACCCTGCAACTTAACGCCCGGTTAAGACTCGGTTTCCTCCGGCTCCCCTATACGGTTAACCTTGCTACAGAATATAAGTCGCTGACCCATTATACAAAGGTACGCAGTCACACAGGTAAACCTGTGCTCCCACTGCTTGTACGTACACGGTTTCAGGTTCTTTTCACTCCCCTCGCCGGGGTTCTTTTCGCCTTTCCCTCACGGTACTGGTTCACTATCGGTCAGTCAGGAGTATTTAGCCTTGGAGGATGGTCCCCCCATATTCAGACAGGATACCACGTGTCCCGCCCTACTCATCGAGCTCACAGCACATGCGCTTTTGTGTACGGGGCTGTCACCCTGTATCGCGCGCCTTTCCAGACGCTTCCACTAACACACATGCTGATTCAGGCTCTGGGCTCCTCCCCGTTCGCTCGCCGCTACTGGGGGAATCTCGGTTGATTTCTTTTCCTCGGGGTACTTAGATGTTTCAGTTCCCCCGGTTCGCCTCATTAACCTATGGATTCAGTTAATGATAGTGTGACGAATCACACTGGGTTTCCCCATTCGGAAATCGCCGGTTATAACGGTTCATATCACCTTACCGGCGCTTATCGCAGATTAGCACGTCCTTCATCGCCTCTGACTGCCAGGGCATCCACCGTGTACGCTTAGTCGCTTAACCTCACAACCCGAAGATGTTTCTTACGATTCATCATCGTGTTGCGAAAATTTGAGAGACTCACGAACAACTTTCGTTGTTCTGTGTTTCAATTTTCAGCTTGATCCAGATTTTAAAGAGCAAATATCTCAAACGTGACTCGTAAGTCAGTTTTGAGATATTAAGGCAGGTGACTTTCACTCACAAACCAGCAAGTGGCGTCCCCTAGGGGATTCGAACCCCTGTTACCGCCGTGAAAGGGCGGTGTCCTGGGCCTCTAGACGAAGGGGACGTATCAGTCTGCTTCGCAAGACGCCTTGCTATTTACTTTTCATCAGACAATCTGTGTGAGCACTGCAAAGTACGCTTCTTTAAGGTAAGGAGGTGATCCAACCGCAGGTTCCCCTACGGTTACCTTGTTACGACTTCACCCCAGTCATGAATCACAAAGTGGTAAGCGCCCTCCCGAAGGTTAAGCTACCTACTTCTTTTGCAACCCACTCCCATGGTGTGACGGGCGGTGTGTACAAGGCCCGGGAACGTATTCACCGTGGCATTCTGATCCACGATTACTAGCGATTCCGACTTCATGGAGTCGAGTTGCAGACTCCAATCCGGACTACGACGCACTTTATGAGGTCCGCTTGCTCTCGCGAGGTCGCTTCTCTTTGTATGCGCCATTGTAGCACGTGTGTAGCCACGGTCGTAAGGGCCATGATGACTTGACGTCATCCCCACCTTCCTCCAGTTTATCACTGGCAGTCTCCTTTGAGTTCCCGGCCGGACCGCTGGCAACAAAGGATAAGGGTTGCGCTCGTTGCGGGACTTAACCCAACATTTCACAACACGAGCTGACGACAGCCATGCAGCACCTGTCTCACGGTTCCCGAAGGCACATTCTCATCTCTGAAAACTTCCGTGGATGTCAAGACCGGTAAGGTTCTTCGCGTTGCATCGAATTAAACCACATGCTCCACCGCTTGTGCGGGCCCCGTCAATTCATTTGAGTTTTAACCTTGCGGCCGTACTCCCGGGCGGTCTACTTAACGCGTTAGCTCCGGAAGCCACGCCTCAAGGGCACAACCTCCAAGTAGACATCGTTTACGGCGTGGACTACCGGGTATCTAATCCTGTTTGCTCCCCACGCTTTCGCACCTGAGCGTCAGTCTTTGTCCGGGGGCCGCCTTCGCCACCGGTATTCCTCCAGATCTCTACGCATTTCACCGCTACACGGAATTCTACCCCCTCTACAAGACTCAAGCCTGCCAGTTTCGAATGCAGTTCCCGTGTTGAGCCCGGGGATTTCACATCCGACTTGACAGACCGCCTGCGTGCGCTTTACGCCCAGTAATTCCGATTAACGCTTGCACCCTCCGTATTACCGCGGCTGCTGGCACGGAGTTAGCCGGTGCTTCTTCTGCGGGTAACGTCAATTGCTGCGGTTATTAACCACAACACCTTCCTCCCCGCTGAAAGTACTTTACAACCCGAAGGCCTTCTTCATACACGCGGCATGGCTGCATCAGGCTTGCGCCCATTGTGCAATATTCCCCACTGCTGCCTCCCGTAGGAGTCTGGACCGTGTCTCAGTTCCAGTGTGGCTGGTCATCCTCTCAGACCAGCTAGGGATCGTCGCCTTGGTGAGCCGTTACCTCACCAACAAGCTAATCCCATCTGGGCACATCTGATGGCAAGAGGCCCGAAGGTCCCCCTCTTTGGTCTTGCGACGTTATGCGGTATTAGCCACCGTTTCCAGTAGTTATCCCCCTCCATCAGGCAGTTTCCCAGACATTACTCACCCGTCCGCCACTCGTCAGCAAAGCAGCAAGCTGCTTCCTGTTACCGTTCGACTTGCATGTGTTAGGCCTGCCGCCAGCGTTCAATCTGAGCCATGATCAAACTCTTCAATTTAAAAGTTTGATGCTCAATGAATTAAACTTCGTAATGAATTACGTGTTCACTCTTGAGACTTGGTATTCATTTTTCGTCCGAGGACGTCAAGAATCCGTATCTTCGAGTGCCCACACAGATTGTCTGATAAATTGTTAAAGAGCAGGTGCGACGCGGCTTTCAGCTCACCGTCGCGAGGTGGCGTATATTACGCTTTCCTCTTTCAGAGTCAACCCTGATTTTCAGGATTTTTCTCTTCAACCGACCGGCTGTTTGTGTGAAGTGATTCACATCCGCCGTGTCGATGGAGGCGCATTATAGGGAGTTCTCTGCTGACCGCAATAGAAAAATTGCAGAAAAATGACTGTTTGCTGCATTCCCCAGCAAAACCCCTGGTTATACCCATTTACGCACAGACTTATCCACAAAATGCGCGTTCATCTCTTGGATCTTCTCACTCTGCAAACGATCTTTCAGGGATAAAAGCGGGGCCAGAATTTAAAAAGAAAAATTCGCGAGCGTTGCGCAAACGTTTTCGTTACAATGTCGCCGCAAAATGAGAATGCCCCATAAGGGGCGTTAGCTGAGTTTTTCACGAAAAATTCAGCTAACGCTCTCTGTAATCGTCAAATCCAGGGGATTTACCATGCAACAACGTCGTCCAGTCCGCCGCGCTCTGCTCAGTGTTTCTGACAAGGCCGGTATCATCGAATTCGCCCAGGCACTTTCCGCACGCGGTGTGGAGCTGCTGTCTACGGGGGGCACAGCCCGCCTGTTAGCAGAAAAAGGCCTGCCGGTGACCGAAGTTTCCGATTACACCGGTTTCCCGGAAATGATGGATGGACGCGTAAAGACCCTGCATCCAAAAGTCCACGGCGGCATCCTCGGTCGCCGCGGCCAGGACGATGCCATTATGGAACAGCACCACATCGCCCCTATCGATATGGTTGTCGTTAACCTGTATCCGTTCGCCGAAACCGTAGCACGCGAAGGCTGCTCGCTGGAAGATGCGGTAGAGAACATCGATATCGGCGGCCCGACCATGGTGCGCTCTGCTGCTAAGAACCATAAAGACGTGGCCATCGTGGTGAAGAGCAGCGACTACGACGCCATTATTAAAGAGATGGATGCCAACGAAGGCTCTCTGACCCTCGACACCCGTTTCGATCTCGCGATTAAAGCCTTCGAACACACCGCCGCCTACGACAGCATGATCGCCAACTACTTCGGCAGCATGGTTCCGGCCTACCATGGTGAAAGCAAAGAAGCCGCCGGTCGCTTCCCGCGTACGCTGAACCTGAACTTCATTAAGAAGCAGGATATGCGCTACGGCGAGAACAGCCACCAGCAGGCTGCCTTCTATATAGAAGAGAATGTGAAAGAAGCGTCCGTTGCCACCGCACAGCAGGTTCAGGGCAAAGCACTTTCCTACAACAATATCGCTGATACCGACGCGGCGCTGGAGTGCGTGAAAGAGTTCAACGAGCCGGCCTGCGTGATCGTCAAGCACGCCAACCCGTGCGGCGTGGCGGTGAGCACCACTATTCTCGACGCTTACGACCGTGCGTATAAAACCGACCCAACCTCCGCGTTCGGCGGCATTATCGCCTTCAACCGCGAACTGGATGCCGAAACCGCGCAGGCCATCATCTCCCGCCAGTTCGTGGAAGTGATCATCGCCCCATCCGCGACCGAAGATGCGCTGAAAATCACGGCTGCCAAGCAGAATGTGCGCGTACTGACCTGTGGTCAGTGGGCACAGCGCGTACCTGGTCTGGACTTCAAACGCGTTAACGGCGGCCTGCTGGTTCAGGATCGTGACCTGGGTATGGTGAGCGAAGCTGAACTGCGCGTGGTTTCCAAACGCCAGCCGACCGAACAGGAACTGCGAGATGCGCTGTTCTGCTGGAAGGTAGCCAAGTTTGTGAAGTCCAACGCTATTGTGTATGCCAAAGAGAACATGACCATCGGCATAGGCGCAGGCCAGATGAGCCGCGTGTACTCCGCCAAAATCGCCGGGATTAAAGCGGCTGACGAAGGTCTGGAAGTGAAAGGCTCCGCGATGGCCTCTGACGCCTTCTTCCCGTTCCGCGATGGTATTGATGCCGCTGCCGCCGTTGGCGTGAGCTGCGTGATCCAGCCTGGAGGTTCGATTCGCGACGATGAAGTCATTGCCGCCGCCGACGAACACGGTATTGCGATGATCTTCACTGACATGCGCCACTTCCGCCATTAATGGAGCGAAACATGAAAGTATTAGTGATTGGTAACGGCGGACGCGAACACGCGCTGGCCTGGAAAGCCGCACAGTCGCCGCTGGTTGATACTGTTTTTGTCGCACCGGGTAACGCCGGTACCGCGCTGGAGCCCGCGTTGCAGAACGTGGCTATCGGCGTCACCGATATTCCGGCGCTGCTGAGCTTTGCCCAGCACGAGAAGATTGACCTGACCATCGTTGGCCCGGAAGCGCCGCTGGTGATTGGCGTGGTCGATGCGTTCCGCGCGGCGGGTCTGAAGATCTTTGGCCCAACCGAAGGGGCCGCCCAACTGGAAGGCTCCAAAGCCTTCACCAAAGATTTCCTCGCTCGTCACCAGATTCCGACGGCGGAATACCAGAATTTCACCGAGATTGAGCCAGCCCTGGCTTATCTGCGTGAGAAAGGCGCGCCGATCGTCATCAAAGCTGACGGTCTGGCTGCCGGTAAAGGCGTTATCGTGGCGATGACGCTGGAAGAAGCCGAAGCCGCCGTTCATGACATGCTGGCAGGCAACGCCTTTGGCGACGCGGGCCACCGTATCGTGATTGAGGAGTTCCTCGACGGCGAAGAAGCGAGCTTTATCGTGATGGTCGACGGCGAGCACGTGCTGCCGATGGCCACCAGCCAGGATCACAAACGCGTAGGCAACGGCGATACCGGCCCGAACACCGGCGGCATGGGGGCTTACTCTCCGGCTCCAGTGGTGACCGATGAAGTCCACCAGCGCACCATGGAACGGATCATCTGGCCAACCGTGAAAGGCATGGCGGCAGAAGGGAATACCTATACCGGCTTCCTGTACGCGGGTCTGATGATCGACAAGCAGGGCAACCCAAAAGTGATCGAGTTCAACTGCCGCTTCGGCGATCCGGAAACCCAGCCGATCATGCTGCGCATGAAGTCGGATCTGGTGGATCTTTGCCTGGCCGCCTGCGACGGCAAGCTGGATGAGAAAACCTCCGAGTGGGACGAGCGCGCTTCATTAGGCGTGGTGATCGCCGCGGGCGGTTATCCGGGCAACTACAACACTGGCGATGAGATCCACGGCCTGCCGCTGGAAGAAGTGGCTGACGGTAAGGTTTTCCACGCGGGCACCAAACTCGCCGATGACGACCGTGTGCTGACCAGTGGCGGTCGCGTACTGTGCGCCACCGCGCTGGGCCACACCGTGGCTGAGGCGCAGAAACGCGCTTACGCCTTGATGACCGACATCCGCTGGGACGGCAGCTTCAGCCGTAACGACATCGGCTGGCGCGCCATTGAGCGTGAGCAAAACTAACGGCTGAGTTTAGCCAGCAGCGTTTTGCGCGTAATGCCCAATTGGCGGGCGGCTTCCGTTTTGTTGCCGCCCGTTTTTTCCAGCGCCGCCAGAATCACCTCTTTTTCGACGTCCACCAGCGGTTGGATCTCACCACTGTATTCCGTTTTTATCGGCGTCGCGGCAATAGCGAGAGGCAATTCGCGTTCAGAAATGTATTCTCCCGTCAGCAACACCACCGCCCGCTCGATAGCGTTTTCCAGCTCACGGATATTGCCCGGCCAGTCGTAGTGGATCAGCAGATCCATCGCCTGCGGCGTAAACCCCTTCACCGCTTTTCGGTTACGTTCGGCAAAACGCCGCAGAAAATGGTCTGCCAGTAGCGGAATATCTTCCCGACGCTGGCGCAAAGAAGGCATTTCAATCGCCACCACATTCAGGCGGTAATAGAGATCCTGGCGAAAACGACCAGCACTCACCTCTTCCGCCAGGTCGCGGTGGGTAGCGGCAATTAACCGAACATCCACAGATATCGTCTGGTTACTTCCCACGCGTTGCACTTCGCGCTCCTGAATCGCCCGCAGCAAACGTACCTGCATTAACGGCGAGATATCGCTGATTTCATCAAGAAACAATGTCCCGCCGTCAGCTTCGACAAAGCGTCCCTCCCGACGTTTATCCGCGCCGGTAAACGCGCCTTTTTCGTGGCCGAACAGCTCAGACTCCAGCAGCGATTCATTAAGCGCCGCGCCGTTGAGCGTGACCAGCGGTTTGTCGCTCCTGGCGCTACAGGCGTGTAGCGCCCGCGCCACCAGCTCTTTACCCGTGCCGGAGTCTCCGTGAATCAATACCGTGGCGTCTGATGGTGCGACCATCGCGATTTCATTCAGTAAATGTTGCATCGCCGGACTGCTGCCAATCATGCCAAACTGCGCAGCCGACGCCGATGGCAATTCAGCGCCCGTTTCCCGCGTATGCGCCAACGCCTTTTCCAGCGTCTCCTGCAGACGGTCAAAATCCAGCGGTTTAATTAAATAGTCGAGCGCGCCGGCTTTCAACGCCTCTACCGCCGTTTCCACGCTGGAGAATGCCGTCATAATCAAAATCGGAATGGCGGGATTGAGCGCTTTAATCTCTTTCAGCGTGGCGATACCGTCCATCTCCGCCATACGCACATCGCACAGTACCAGATCAAAGACTTTCTCACGCACCTGAGCCAACGCATCATGCCCACTGTAGGCCAGAGCGACGTTATAGCCCCAGCCCCGAAGCAGCGCCTGTAAAATCGTGCAGTGGCTTACATCATCATCCACAACCAGAATATCGATTTTTCCGCGTATCACCCTTGTTAATCCTGTTGTCTCGCTATCACTGGCAACCAGATAGTAAAGACCGCGCCTTTACCCTCAATACTTTTCACCTTAATCGCGCCGCCATGCTGTTCGATGATATTTTGCACCACAGCCAGCCCCAGGCCTGTCCCGTCAGCTTTGGTCGTAAAATAAGGCGTAAAAATCGCCTCCAGCTGATCCGGGGCGATCCCTTTCCCGCTATCGGTAACAGTGATGATAACGCGGTCGGTCCCACTTTCTTTTGCCTCTACGCTAATCGTTCCCTGGCGGCCAATCGCATGAATAGCGTTCAGGTACAGATTCAACAGCACCTGAGTCAGCCTGTCCGGGTCAGCCTGAATACGCTTAAGCGTCTCATTCGCCGTGAATCTCAACTGAATCTCTCTGCTTTGGGCATCCTGACTGACCAGATTCAGGGAGTGAGTAATAATATCATTGAGGTTAACCGCCTGGAGCGTCAGATGCGCGGGCTTTACCAGTTCGAGCAATTCGCTTACCACCCGGTTCAAACGGTCGGCCTCTTTGGCCATCACCTGCGCCAGTTCATGCGACTCGCCGCCGGCTGGCGTGCGCTCGGCAAAGTATTTCGCCAGCCCTTTGATGGACGAGAGCGGGTTACGAATTTCGTGCGCGACGCCCGCCGCCAGATGCCCCATCGCCACCAGCTTTTCTTTACGCTTCATTGCATCAAGCAGTTCTCTGTGCGAGCGCTGATAACGCTGATGCCAAAAAAACGCCAGTAACGTTGCCAACAGCACCGCCGCTAACGCAGACAAAACAATCAGCGTATTACGCCACTCCCTTGCCTGTGTCGCGGCCAGCTCGCTGGCGTCAAAGGCAATAAAAATAGTTTGTTTCGCTGGTTCGTCGTCATTGGCGCTACGCGCCATGCCGTGCCCCCTCATACCGTGACCTCTCATACCGAAAAGCGGCTGGAACTGACGGTAAATTTCCAGCGCAGGCACCGTCTCGCCGTTAGCAGCAACATCGACACGCCGCCAACGCTCCTGCGGCCCGGGGTTTAGTTGATGCATTTCAGATGCGGAATAGAGCGATTTGCCCACCATGCCAAGGTTGCTATGAGTGATGATTACCCCCTGCGCATCCGTTACGGCGAACCACAACACGCCTGGCTGACCCGCCATCTCTTCCAGCAATGTCTGCTGCTGCGCGTGATGCATCCGCATTCCCATACCTACTCGCGTGCCGGACTCCAGAGCGCGAATGAGTACATTTCCCTTTTCCAGCAGCGTCTGCCTGGCGGCAGCGCTCTCACGGCCATAGTCGCGAATGACCATAATGGAAAATAGCCCCACCAGAATGAAGATCGCCACAGGTAACAGTCGACTCAACCACGTTGCAGCGGCATCTTTATGTAATCGTATAAAACTCACAGGCTTCCCCGGCTCGTTTTTATTTTCCTTACTTAAGCAGAGATCATGCCATTCTTCGCTCCGCATAACCGCGCGGTGTCGCACACCCTTTCGGATACTAGTGGGTAAAAATGACTCGCCAAGCGGGTCATGCGAGTCATTTTTACTCGCTTTTTGCCGCCTGAAGCGAGTTAACTCGCTGCCCGACAAGGAATAGTTACCTGGCACGGAAGATGCAAGAGAGAGGATAAGATGAGCAACAGGAGAACGCAAAATGAAACGGAACAATAAATCAGCTATCGCGCTAATCGCCCTCTCTCTTTTGGCCCTGAGCTCCGGCGCCGCCTTCGCCGGGCATCACTGGGGCAACAATGACGGTATGTGGCAACAGGGAGGGAGCCCGTTAACCACGGAACAGCAGGCGACGGCGCAGAAGATTTATGATGATTACTATACGCAGACCAGCGCGCTGCGCCAGCAACTGATATCCAAACGTTATGAATACAACGCGCTACTGACCGCCAGTTCGCCGGATACTGCGAAAATTAACGCGGTTGCCAAAGAGATGGAGTCATTAGGCCAGAAGTTAGATGAGCAACGCGTAAAACGGGATGTCGCGATGGCGCAGGCTGGCATACCACGCGGCGCAGGAATGGGCTATGGCGGTTGCGGCGGCTATGGCGGCGGTTATCATCGCGGCGGCGGTCATATGGGTATGGGAAACTGGTAAAGCATGTTTGCCGAATGGCGGCTTCGCCATTCGGTATTCCATCAAAAGCTTTTCGCTTGCGGCTGCCAGTGACAGAAATCTGAATTCGCCACCAGCAAAAGTTGCGATCCTTCCGGCGCCTCCAGCCATGCTACGCTCACCTCTACCGATGAGTGGTTCTGGCGGCGCTCAATGTGGCTTATTGCCCAGGAATCCAGATCCGGTTTCAGCGTTTCACCTTCACAGGTGGTTACCGTATGGTCGGCGTGCCAGCGTCCCTGGCGTAGTATGACCCGCCCCAGGCGCAAGGCGTCGCTGGTCTGACGGATTTGTTCGGCGCGATAGCGATACAAGGCAATCTGATCGTTGGAAAGCTGCTGCTTCTGCCCCCCGACTTCACGCTGCATAAAACTGAGTTCGCCATGAGCGTCGAAACGCGCGCGAATATGTTCTGGCGGTTTGCTGTAAATATTGAGTTCAATAAGCGAAAGCGTATCACCCTGCCAACGATATTCGCTGGTCGTCGTGCTACCGCTATGCCACGGGCTAAAAACAGAAAGCAGATGGACTTCATCGTTCGTATCTTTACGCCAGATACGCACCGCGCCGTGATCGCCGGCAAAGCCGCTGGCAGTAAACGGAGGCGGTGAAGCGTTATGACTGCAGGCAGTCAGCAACAGCGCGCCAGAAAACAGAAACGCGCGACGCCAGACAGACAAAAGGGGCTGACGAGCCCCTTCGATAAAACTGTTCACAGCTACGCGTCTTACTTAACTGCGTCTTTCAGAGCTTTACCAGAAACAAACGCCGGTACGTTAGCGGCGGCGATTTTGATTTCTTTACCGGTCTGTGGGTTACGGCCAGTGCGCTCAGCACGGTGGTTCACTTTGAAGGTACCGAAACCAACCAGTTGTACAGCATCGCCTTCTTTCAGAGACTCAGTAATAGCAGCCAGAGTGGATTCCAGAGCAGCTTTAGCCTGGGTTTTGGACAGTTCTGCTTTGTCTGCAATTACATCAATCAGTTGAGTCTTGTTCATAAGTTATCCTTACAATGTGTTTATCGCTTGCTAAGCATCGAGTGCGACGGAAATGCCAGAAAAGCACTCTCCTGCATACACGCACCGATAGCCACTTTTTTTCGCCTCCCAAATGTAGACCAGACGGGGGGCATAAGGGAAGCCTTATGGCACGACAAATCAGACGTTAAATCACGTTTTCTGGTGTCATTGCTGAAAATTTATACCGATATTGCTCTCACCAGCCTCGCGCAGGTCTGCCCTGAGCCCTTTTATCAGTTCAATATCGCGTTCTTCGCAGTCGGCTAAAAGTCGGAATATTTCCCACTGAATATCCCATTCCTGTTCAACGGCAGGGTTCGTTTTGAGCTCCTCATCGGTCATTTCCCGACCAGCCTGAGTCATTTCCAACATCGCTACCGTAGTAATGGAAGTCTTACTAACCTCAATAGCGTGTTCCAGCGTTTCGCCGCTAAGGCGAGAATGCATTAATTCGCTTAATGCGACGCAGGCATCAATCGCCGGGTAAACGCCGTACAGATCATAGTCGTCAGCTGCCGGAATTGCCTCTTCAAACTTCTCCAGTTGGCTATCGAAATTGACCTTTGCATCTTTCACCGTCAGGGTTTCCCAGATCAGATCCAGAATGCGACGGTAGATCTGTCCGTCGCCGAATTCCGTCTGCTTGCAAAACATGGCGTAGTTCGGGTACATGCGCTCGCACAAGCAGGCCATAAAGGTAACGTGCTGCCAGCTTTCCAGCCGCTCCAGACGCAAATGAATCGGGTTTTGTAACATGATGGAATCTCGAATCGGAAATTAGCGGCAGTTTACCTGAATCAGCGCTGAATTTCTTGCCAACGAACAAACGCCGGACGTCCGGAAGCGACGGCATCCGCCCAGCGCGTCGGCTCCGGCAGGCGATACCCTTTCATACAGCGCTGTACCCACGCCAGCGCGCTGTCAGTACTGACTCGGTGCCCCGTCGCGATAAACAGCGGATTACAGCGCGCCTTGCTGCGCCATACCCACGCCAGTTGCTCGCCTTTATCCATTAAGGGGCTAAGTGCGCCAGGTTCGGTGGAAAGTGGCTCAAATTTACCGCATAGCCGTTTTTTCGCTACGCCGATGGTCGGCACGTCCACCAACAGTCCAAAATGACTGGCGACGCCAAGCCGACGCGGATGCGAAATACCGTGACCGTCCACAAACAGCAAATCGGGCTTTTGCGAGAGCTGTTCCCACGCCGCCAGCAGAGCAGGATATTCACGAAAAGAGAGAAAGCCGGGGATATACGGCATGGTGGTGGCAATACGCGCCACCTTGTACTCGACCAGTTCAAGCGACGGATATTTCAGCAACACCATCGCCGCCCACGTCACCTCGCCCCCCTGCTCAAAACCGACGTCCGCCCCGCCGATAAACGCTGGCGGATCTTTGTCCAACCGATCTTCGCGGCAAACCGATGAAGCAAGTTCTATCTGTTGAGCGCGTAGCGACGCGAGATCCATACTAACTCCTTAGCTGTGATACTGCGCAGAAAGTCGGTGCACTGCCTCCACAAATGCGCCAGCATGTTCTGGCGGCACATCCTGATGGATGCCATGTCCAAGGTTAAAGACGTGCCCTTCTCCCTGACCGAAACCAGCAAGTATAGTCGCTACTTCGTCTTCGATCCGTGCCGGCGGCGCATACAGCATCGAGGGGTCCATATTGCCCTGCAGCGCCACTTTATGGCCAACGCGACGGCGCGCATCGGCGATATCTGTCGTCCAGTCGAGACCCAGCGCGTCGCAGCCGGTTTCCGCCATCGCCTCCAGCCACTGACCGCCACCTTTAGTGAACAGCGTTACCGGCACGCGGCGACCGTCGTTTTCACGCAGCAGGCCATCGACGATTTTATGCATGTAGTAGAGGGAGAATTGCTGGTAATCGCGGCCAGTCAGCACGCCGCCCCAGGTATCGAAAATCATCACCGACTGCGCACCCGCTTTAATCTGCGCGTTGAGGTACAGCGTGACGCTTTTCGCCAACTTATCCAGCAGCAGATGCAACGCCTGCGGGTCAGCGTACATCATCTTTTTAATCACCGTGAAGGCTTTGCTACTGCCGCCTTCCACCATGTAAGTCGCCAGCGTCCACGGGCTGCCGGAGAAGCCGATCAGAGGAACCTCGCCTTTTAGTTCGCGGCGGATGGTCCGTACCGCATTCATCACATAGCCCAGTTCATCCTCCGGATCGGGAATGGGCAGCTTATCGACATCGGCTTTGCAGGTGACAGGGGCCGTAAAGCGCGGGCCTTCCCCGGCTTCAAAATAGAGCCCCAGGCCCATCGCGTCCGGAATCGTCAGGATATCCGAGAAAAGGATCGCCGCATCAAGCGGATAACGGCGCAGCGGCTGTAAAGTGACCTCGCAGGCCAGTTCGGCATTTTTGCACAGCGACATAAAATCGCCCGCCTGAGCGCGAGTGGCTTTGTACTCCGGTAGATAACGGCCCGCCTGGCGCATCATCCACACTGGCGTAACATCAACGGGCTGGCGCAGCAGCGCACGTAGATAACGATCGTTTTTGAGTTCGGTCATTTTTACATTCCTTTAGCGTTGATGCGCCCAGTGTAACATGTCAATCATATTCAGCCCGACACATTGCCACCGTATCTTCGATCAAACGGCGCGCGACGGTGCCCGGCGGCGGCAGTAGCGGCAGATCGTCATAACGGTACCAATTTGCTTCCAACAGTTCTTTCGGGTCGATGACAATCTCGCCGCTGTCATACTCCGCCATGAAAGCAGTCATCAGCGACTGCGGGAAAGGCCACGGCTGGGAAGTCACATAGCGCAGATTTTTCACCTTAATGCCGCTCTCCTCCATCACTTCACGCGCGACCGCCTGTTCTAAGGTTTCGCCGACTTCAACAAACCCGGCCAGCACGGTATGCACGCCGTTGCGGTGGCGAACGTGCTGGGCAAGGAGGATCGAATCCTCACGGCGGATCGCGACGATAATGCAAGGGGCGATTTGCGGGTAGTAACGCTCGCGGCAATGGCTGCACAGCATCGCCCATTCGGTTTTACTCGGGTGCATAGGGTGCCCGCAATAGCCGCAAAATTTATGCGAACGATAAAACTCCGCCAACTGTACGCCACGTCCCGCCAGTTGAAACAGCCCGGCATCCTGATCGATAACCTGGCGAACCGATCCCATATCATGACGTCGATGCTGTAACACCAGCCAGACGGGCTCGCCTTGCCATTCACCTATCCGGAGTGCGCGCTGCCCCACAAGATCGAAATTTGCCGCCAGCCCGTGTGGTAATTCCCCATACGGCAACCATAATTTTTGTTCATGGCTGACGATCCACCAGCCACTCTCTAATTTTTCAATTATACGATCCATAGCTATTGCACTACCTTTGCTTCACTGGCATGTTGTTAACATTATTTTTACATTCATGGCGAGCAGCCTTTATCTAACTTGCGGAGACAATCATGCTAAACCAGCTGGAAAACCTGACGGAGCGCGTTGGCGGAAGCAACAAACTGGTCGATCGCTGGCTGGATGTACGTAAGCACCTGCTCGTGGCTTACTACAATCTGGTTGGCATTAAGCCTGGCAAAGAATCGTACATGCGGCTGAATGAAAAAGCGCTGGATGATTTTTGTCAGAGCCTGGTCGATTACCTTTCCGCCGGGCACTTCAGTATTTATGAACGTATTCTCCATAAATTGGAAGGAAACGGTCAGCTTTTACATGCGGCAAAAATCTGGCCGCTGCTGGAAGATAATACGCAGCGCATTATGGATTATTACGACACCAGCCTGGAAACTGCCATCGATCACGATAATCGTCTCGAATTTCAACAAGCTCTGTCAGATATCGGCGAAGCGCTGGAAGCCCGCTTTGTGCTGGAAGACAAGCTGATTATGCTGGTGTTTGACGCGATGCACGACGGCGCCAGAGTCAAACGTCCCGCTTGAGTTCTGCGCGAGTAACGGGTAGTTTACTTCAGCCCCCTCTTCGGAGGGGCGGTTATCTTGTCGGAGTGCTAATTTTCCACAAAAGCGTTCGTGATGCGTCAAGGCGGCAAGTCGGTGAATCTCCAGGAGCTTACATAAGTAAGTGACTGGAGTGAGCGGACGAAGCCAACGAAGAGGCAGCGCGAAGGATGAAGTGGAAAAGGCTGAGACCGTTAATTCGGGATCCGCGGAACCTGATCAGGTTAATACCTGCGAAGGGAACAAGAGTAATTCTGCTTTATGCTGCTGCCTTTACGGGCGGCGCACATCCATTACTCCATCCGTCGTCTGACAAGCCACGTCCTTAATTTTTTGGAATGAGCTATGTCTACAACAACGTTAACCCGCCGCGAGCAGCGCGCTAAAGCCCAGCATTTTATCGATACGCTGGAAGGGACTGCCTTTCCCAACTCGAAACGCATCTACGTGACCGGTTCGCAGCATGATATTCGCGTACCGATGCGCGAAATTCAACTTAGCCCGACGCTCATCGGCGGCAGTAAAGACAACCCGCAGTTTGAAGAGAACGAAGCCGTACCGGTATACGACACCTCCGGCCCCTATGGCGATCCTGAGGTGGCGATTAACGTCCAGCAGGGTCTGGCGAAACTGCGCCAGCCGTGGATTGATGCACGCAACGATAGCGAAGAATTAGACGACCGTAGCTCGGCTTATACCAGAGAACGTCTGGCCGACGATGGCCTGGACGATCTGCGTTTTACCGGCCTGCTGACGCCAAAACGCGCCAAAGCCGGACATCGCGTGACGCAACTTCATTATGCCCGCCAGGGGATCGTCACTCCCGAAATGGAGTTCATCGCCATCCGTGAAAACATGGGCCGCGAGCGCATTCGTAGTGAAGTGCTGCGCCACCAGCATCCGGGCATGAACTTTGGCGCGCGCCTGCCGGAAAACATCACCCCGGAATTCGTGCGTGATGAAGTCGCCGCGGGCCGTGCGATTATTCCCGCCAACATCAACCATCCGGAATCGGAGCCGATGATTATTGGCCGCAACTTCCTGGTCAAAGTGAATGCCAACATCGGTAACTCGGCGGTCACCTCCTCTATCGAAGAAGAGGTGGAAAAATTGGTCTGGTCGACCCGCTGGGGCGCGGACACGGTGATGGACCTCTCCACCGGCCGCTATATCCACGAAACCCGCGAATGGATCCTGCGTAACAGCCCGGTACCGATCGGCACCGTGCCGATCTACCAGGCGCTGGAAAAGGTCAACGGGATCGCCGAAGATCTTACCTGGGAAGCGTTCCGCGACACGCTGCTGGAGCAGGCCGAACAGGGCGTCGACTACTTCACCATTCACGCGGGCGTGCTGTTGCGCTACGTGCCGATGACCGCCAAACGCCTGACCGGTATTGTCTCGCGCGGCGGTTCGATCATGGCGAAGTGGTGCCTCTCGCATCACAAAGAGAACTTCCTGTTCGAACATTTCCGCGAAATTTGTGAAATCTGCGCCGCCTACGACGTTTCCCTGTCGCTGGGCGACGGCCTGCGCCCCGGCTCCATTCAGGACGCCAACGACGAAGCGCAGTTCTCCGAGCTGCATACGCTGGGCGAGTTGACCAAAATCGCCTGGGAATACGACGTGCAGGTGATGATTGAAGGCCCGGGCCACGTGCCGATGCATATGATTCAGCGCAACATGACCGAAGAGCTGGAGAGCTGCCACGAAGCGCCGTTCTACACTTTGGGGCCGTTGACCACCGACATCGCGCCGGGCTATGACCACTTCACCTCCGGGATCGGTGCCGCGATGATCGGCTGGTTTGGCTGCGCGATGCTGTGTTACGTGACGCCGAAAGAACACCTCGGCCTGCCGAACAAAGAAGATGTGAAGCAGGGGCTAATCACCTACAAAATCGCCGCCCACGCCGCGGATTTAGCCAAAGGGCATCCGGGCGCGCAGATTCGCGATAACGCGATGTCGAAAGCACGCTTCGAATTCCGCTGGGAAGACCAGTTTAACCTTGCGCTCGACCCCTTCACCGCCCGCGCTTATCACGATGAAACCCTGCCGCAGGAGTCCGGTAAGGTCGCTCACTTCTGTTCCATGTGCGGGCCGAAGTTCTGCTCGATGAAAATCAGCCAGGAAGTGCGCGATTACGCCGCTGCACAAACCATTGAAGTCGGCATGGCGGATATGTCGGAGAGCTTCCGCGCCAAAGGCGGCGAAATTTATCTCAAACGGGAGGAAGCCTGATGTATCAGCCTGATTTCCCGACCGTACCGTTCCGCCTCGGGCTTTACCCGGTGGTAGACAGCGTTGAATGGATTGAACGCCTGCTGGAGGCGGGCGTACGCACGATCCAGTTGCGTATCAAAGATAAACGCGATGAAGAGGTGGAAGCCGACGTTATCGCCGCCATCGCGTTGGGGCGTCGTTATGACGCCCGGCTGTTTATCAACGATTACTGGCGGCTGGCAATGAAGCACAACGCCTACGGTGTACATTTGGGCCAGGAAGATCTCGAAACCACTGACCTGAAGGCGATTCAGGCGGCGGGGTTACGCCTGGGCGTATCGACCCACGATGATATGGAGATAGACATCGCACTCGCCGCTAAGCCTTCTTATATCGCGCTGGGTCATGTCTTCCCCACGCAAACCAAGCAGATGCCTTCCGCCCCGCAGGGGCTGGCGCAGCTGGTGCGGCATATTGAACGACTGGCGGATTATCCCACCGTGGCGATCGGCGGCATCAGCCTTGAACACGCTCCGGCGGTACTGGCGACCGGCGTCGGCAGTATTGCCGTGGTCAGCGCCATTACTCAGGCTGCCGACTGGCGCGACGCTACCGCGCAGTTACTGGCAATCGCGGGAGTGGGCGATGAATGACCGCGATTTTATGCGCTACAGTCGGCAAATCCTGCTCGGCGATATCGCCATTGAAGGCCAGCAAAAGCTGCTCAATAGCCATGTATTGATTGTCGGCTTAGGCGGATTGGGTTCGCCTGCCGCGCTGTATCTGGCGGGAGCAGGCATCGGCACACTGACGCTGGCGGATGATGACGATGTTCACTTGAGCAATCTCCAGCGGCAAATTCTGTTCACCACCGACGATATCGCGCGTTCAAAATCTCAGGTTGCCCAGCAGCACCTGACACGGCTCAACCCGGATATCGAACTGGTATCACTCCAGCAGCGACTAAAAGGCGAGGCACTGCGGCATGCGGTAGCGCGTGCCGACGTGGTGCTCGACTGTACCGACAACATGGCGACCCGTCAGGAAATTAACGCCGCCTGCGTGGCACTGAATACACCATTAATTACCGCCAGCGCCGTTGGTTTTGGCGGCCAAGTGATGGTCCTCACGCCACCGTGGGAACAAGGCTGTTACCGCTGCCTGTGGCCAGATGATGTGGAGCCTGAACGCAACTGCCGTACCGCCGGTATCGTCGGACCGGTTGTTGGCGTGATGGGCACCTTACAGGCGCTGGAAGCGATTAAATTACTCAGCGGTATTGAGACGCCCAGCGGAGAGCTACGCCTGTTTGACGGTAAAACCAGCCAGTGGCGCAGCCTGGCGCTGCGTCGTGCCAGCGGCTGTCCAGTATGCGGAGGGCAGCATGCAAATTCAATTCAATGATGAGCCGATGCAGTGCGCCGCAGGGCAAACCGTCAGCGGGCTGCTTATCCAGCTCAACCAGCTCAAACCGGGCGCAGCGTTGGCGCTCAATCAGCAGATCCTGCCGCGCGAGCAGTGGGAACAGCAAATCGTGCAGGAAGGCGACCAGATCCTGCTTTTTCAGGTTATTGCAGGGGGTTGAGATGTTACGTATTGCCGACAAAACGTTTGATTCACATCTGTTCACCGGTACCGGGAAATTTGCCTCATCGCAACTGATGGTCGAGGCAATTCGCGCCTCCGGCAGCCAACTGGTGACGCTGGCGATGAAGCGCGTAGATTTACGTCAGCACAACGACGCTATCCTGGCGCCGCTGATTGAAGCGGGCGTCACGCTACTGCCCAATACCTCCGGGGCGAAAACCGCTGAAGAGGCAATCTTCGCCGCCCAACTGGCGCGCGAAGCGCTGGGCACTCACTGGCTAAAATTAGAAATCCACCCGGACGCCCGTTGGCTGCTGCCGGATCCGATCGAAACGCTAAAAGCCGCCGAGGCGCTGGTGAAGCAGGGTTTTGTGGTGCTGCCCTACTGCGGCGCGGATCCGGTGTTGTGCAAGCGGCTGGAAGAGGTCGGCTGCGCGGCGGTGATGCCGCTCGGCGCGCCTATCGGTTCGAATCAGGGGCTGGAAACCAAAGCCATGCTGGAGATTATTATCCAGCAGGCCACCGTGCCGGTGGTGGTCGACGCCGGGATCGGCGTCCCCAGCCACGCGACGCAGGCGCTGGAAATGGGCGCTGATGCGGTGCTGGTCAACACCGCGATTGCCGTGGCGGACAATCCGGTGATGATGGCAACCGCTTTCCGTCTGGCGGTGGAAGCCGGATTACTGGCGCGTCAGGCGGTGCCGGGGAATCGTAGCACCTACGCCAGCGCCACCAGCCCGCTCACCGGATTTCTGGAGGCCCTGGCATGAAAACCTTCAGCGACCGATGGCGACAGCTGGAGTGGGACGATATTCGCCTGCGCATCAACGGTAAAACCGCCGCCGACGTGGAGCGCGCGCTGAACGCCGCGCATCTTAGCCGGGATGATTTGATGGCGTTGCTCTCCCCCGCAGCCGCCGATTATCTGGAGCCGATGGCGCAGCGGGCACAAAGGCTGACCCGACAACGCTTTGGCAACACCGTCAGTTTTTACGTGCCGCTTTATCTCTCAAACCTCTGTGCCAACGACTGCACCTACTGCGGCTTCTCAATGAGCAACCGCATTAAGCGTAAAACGCTGGATGAGGTGGATATTCAAAGGGAGTGCGATGCTATCCGTAAACTGGGCTTTGAGCATCTGTTGCTGGTGACTGGCGAACATCAGGCCAAAGTAGGCATGGACTATTTTCGCCGTCATTTACCGGCTATCCGCCGTCAATTTTCATCATTACAGATGGAAGTCCAGCCCTTGTCGCAAGAAAACTATGCGGAGCTCAAAACGCTGGGGATCGATGGCGTGATGGTTTATCAGGAAACTTACCATGAGGCAATCTATGCACAGCATCACCTGAAGGGAAAGAAACAGGATTTTTTCTGGCGGCTGGAAACGCCGGATCGGTTAGGCCGGGCAGGTATCGACAAAATCGGTCTTGGCGCGCTAATTGGTCTGTCGGACAACTGGCGGGTGGATTGCTATATGGTGGCGGAGCATCTGTTGTGGATGCAGAAACAGTACTGGCAGAGTCGCTATTCTGTTTCCTTCCCGCGTCTGCGTCCGTGTACTGGCGGTGTGGAACCCGCATCTGTGATGGATGAAAAGCAACTGGTGCAAACGATTTGCGCTTTCCGGTTATTGGCGCCGGAAATTGAATTATCACTCTCCACCCGCGAATCGCCGTGGTTTCGCGATAACGTGATCCCGTTGGCGATCAACAACGTTAGCGCCTTCTCGAAAACCCAGCCCGGTGGGTATGCTGACGATCATCCTGAACTTGAGCAATTTTCTCCCCACGATGCCCGTCGGCCTGAAACAGTAGCAAGCGCGTTAAGCGCGCAAGGATTGCAGCCCGTCTGGAAAGACTGGGACAGTTGGCTGGGGCGCGCTTCGCAAATGCGGTGAACCCGTATGTAAACGCATTAGTATTTCACGAGCGAGTACGTAATGTGAAAAACGGGAGATTGTTATCGATCTCCCGTTTTTTTATTTTGTCATCGTCAGCAACGGAAGCTGACCAGGGCAAAGTATCCCTTCCTCATTATTGCCCAGCCTTCACCCCTTCATCAGTAACTGACGACCGGGGGCTGGCCACTGGATTATCGAAATAACGGTGAACTTGAAGTTTTCGGGCAGCGTTCCTGACTGTAATTTCGCTGGCGGCCCCTCTTCCAACCGTGTCTGCTGATCGTTTTTGTCCATAAAATGATGCCCCAGAACAACGGGAATCAGGGGCGAACCCATCAGGGAAAAATGTGTTGCGGCCGGACGCCGATGGTAACGTTACTTGATGGAAAACGCATCTGGGCTGAGAAAAATTTAAGCCAGATGTAATCTGACAGATATCTGTATAAATAACCGGTAACTGTCAGATCAGGTCTGAGATAATACATATCATTTTACCTATACGCACTACATCCTCGGACATCTGGGATTGGTGTATTGTCCGGTTATAAAGTCGTCTGTGTGTTTTTTCGGCCTAAAGACCTTAATGGAATTAAATACTCCATTTAATAATTTAAAATATCCCGTGTAAACAATCAATAAAACAGGTTTATCATTTAATGTATGAACAGCAGGCATTTTATAATGGCGAGCCAATAGACTTTAATAACTTAGATTTATGGGATAAATTTAAAGTCACATTTGGATTCAATGTTACAGAAAAAATCAAACCCAATGGTAAAAAAACTTTCAATTTTGAGTATTGTGGATTTTCTACATTCATCACCCCGATTGATGGTTTTGGTGGGAAGTTACCAAAGTGGTTCTCAGAAAAACATAATGTAAGTGTCCCAACGCCTTATACATTCGGTCAAGACCCCATTCCTGGCGTCAATCTTTATCGTAATACAAAAGCAAAATTTGTTATGGCTAACGGTGGTAATAGTCTTCCCTGTGCGATGGCAAAATATAATGCAAAAACTGGACAATTTATTCATATAACCAGTGATAATGATTTTTCACCAATAATACGAGAAACAAGAGTCATGAAAAAATAATTCATTTATTCATTAAATTTATAATTACAGATAAAATCAAGAGCCAGCATGGCATTGAAAAATAAAATACGGTTTTTTTATCTGCGCTGGTTTTGACTTGATGAAAAATAACGGTGGCGACAATAATAATAAGACAATAAATAAATATAAGTAATGATTTATGGTGAAGTATATATAACGATAGAAACAATAAAAAAGCGGACAGAACGTTTGAAATGGTTATCTTTTTTGTAAATACCAAAAGACTAAACATTAAATAGATTAATGAAATAATCGCTGGCATTTTCTTTCCTTGTAGGCAAGCGACCCGGGATTCGGTATCCAGCATGAAGCTGGTGGAGGGATAAATACCCCTCCACCATTTAACGATTACTCGTTATCAGAACCGCCCAGACCTGCGTTCAGCAGTTCTGCCAGGCTTGCAGATGCATCTTCCGCAGTGACCTGCGGTGTTGCTAGCTGCTCGCCCGCGGCGCGACGGCGCATACGATCCTGGTGGTACGCGTAACCGGTACCGGCCGGAATCAGACGACCCACGATAACGTTCTCTTTCAGGCCGCGCAGTTCGTCGCGTTTACCCGCAACGGCTGCTTCGGTCAGGACACGCGTGGTCTCCTGGAACGATGCGGCAGAGATGAACGACTCGGTTGCCAGAGACGCTTTGGTAATACCCAGCAGATCGCGGGAGAAGGTAGCCCCCACTTTGCCGTTCGCTTCCAGCTCGCGGTTAGCGATCTTGACGCGAGAGTATTCAACCTGTTCGCCTTCCAGGAAGTCGGAACTACCGGCGCTTTCGATGGTCGCTTTACGCAGCATCTGACGAACGATAACTTCGATGTGTTTATCGTTAATCTTAACGCCCTGCAGACGGTATACATCCTGAACTTCGTTAACAATATAACGCGTCACAGCATGAACGCCACGCAGACGCAGAATGTCGTGCGGCGCTTCCGGACCATCGGAAATCACATCACCACGTTCTACACGTTCCCCTTCGAACACGTTGAGCTGACGCCATTTCGGAATCATCTCTTCGTACGGGTCACTACCATCAACCGGCGTAATCACTAGGCGACGTTTGCCTTTGGTTTCTTTACCGAAGGAAACGATACCTGCGATTTCCGCCAGAATGGCCGGCTCTTTCGGACGACGCGCTTCGAACAGATCGGCAACGCGCGGCAGACCACCGGTGATATCCTTGGTACCGCCGGATTCCTGCGGAATACGCGCCAGGGTGTCACCAGAACTGATCTGTACGCCATCTTCCAGCTGTACAATCGCTTTACCCGGCAGGAAGTACTGCGCAGGCATATCGGTACCCGGGATCAGAACGTCATTACCCTGAGCATCAACGATTTTCAGCGCCGGACGCAGATCTTTACCACCGGTAGTACGTTCAGCCGAATCCAGAACCACCAGCGAAGACAGACCGGTCAGTTCGTCGGTCTGACGCGTAATGGTCTGACCGTCGATCATGTCAGTGAAGCGGATGAAACCACTCACTTCGGTGATAACCGGCATGGTGTGCGGGTCCCAGTTTGCCACGGTTTCGCCGCCGGCAACCTGCTCGCCATCACCTTTCGCCATGACAGCGCCATAAGGCACTTTATAGCTCTCTTTGGTACGACCGAATTCGTCGATTAGCTTCAGTTCGGTGTTACGGGAAGTGATAACCAGTTTACCGCTGGAGTTCACAACCGACTTCACGTTGCTGAGCTTGATGCTACCTTTGTTTTTCACCTGGATGCTGGATTCAGCAGCCGCACGCGATGCCGCACCACCGATGTGGAACGTACGCATGGTCAGCTGTGTACCCGGCTCACCGATGGACTGTGCCGCGATAACGCCGATAGCTTCACCTTTGTTGATGATGTGGCCACGCGCCAGGTCACGACCATAGCAGTGCGCACATACACCAAAATCGGTATCGCAGGATACAACGGAACGCACTTTAACGGCGTCAACGGAGTTTGCTTCCAGCAGGTCACACCACTGTTCGTGCAGCAGCGTGTTGCGTGGAACCAGAATGTCCGCCGTACCCGGATTCAGCACATCTTCCGCCGTCACACGACCCAGAACGCGGTCACGCAGCGGCTCTTTCACGTCGCCACCCTCGATAACCGGGGTCATCAGGATACCTTCGTGCGTACCACAGTCATCTTCGGTCACCACCAGATCCTGCGCGACGTCAACCAGACGACGGGTCAGATAACCGGAGTTCGCGGTTTTCAGTGCGGTATCCGCCAGACCTTTACGCGCACCGTGGGTGGAGATGAAGTACTGGAGTACGTTCAGACCTTCACGGAAGTTCGCGGTGATTGGCGTTTCGATGATGGAGCCATCTGGCTTCGCCATCAGACCACGCATACCTGCCAGCTGACGAATCTGTGCCGCAGAACCACGCGCACCGGAGTCGGCCATCATGTAGATGCTGTTGAAGGAAACCTGCTGCTCTTCCTGGCCGTCACGGTTAATCACGGTTTCGGTTTGCAGGTTATCCATCATCGCTTTGGATACACGATCGTTCGCCGCAGCCCAGATATCGATAACTTTGTTATAGCGTTCGCCAGCGGTTACCAGACCAGACTGGAACTGCTCCTGGATCTCAGCAACTTCGGCTTCCGCTTCAGAGATGATCTCGTGTTTTTTCTCCGGGATGACCATGTCATCAATACCAACGGACGCACCTGAACGCGCTGCATAAGCAAAGCCGGTGTACATCGTCTGGTCCGCAAAAATAACGGTCGGTTTCAGGCCCAGAATACGGTAGCAAGTGTTCAGCATTTTGGAGATCGCTTTCTTGCCCAGCGCCTGGTTGACGATGGAGAAAGGCAGACCTTTCGGTACGATCATCCACAGAATGGCGCGACCAACGGTCGTGTCTTTCAGGCTGGTGTGCGCAACGAATTCGCCGTTTTCATCTTTTTCATATTCAGTGATACGCACTTTAACGCGCGCATGCAGAGAGGCCAGACCTGCGCGATAGATACGCTCAGCTTCTTTCGGGCCAGTCAGCACCATGCCTTCGCCTTTGGCGTTAACACAGTCACGGGTCATGTAGTACAGACCCAATACCACGTCCTGAGACGGAACGATGATAGGTTCGCCGTTCGCCGGAGACAGGATGTTGTTGGTAGACATCATCAGCGCACGCGCTTCGAGCTGGGCTTCCAGCGTCAGCGGTACGTGAACAGCCATCTGGTCACCATCGAAGTCGGCGTTATATGCCGCACAAACCAGCGGGTGCAGCTGGATAGCTTTACCTTCGATCAGTACCGGTTCAAATGCCTGGATACCCAAACGGTGCAGTGTTGGTGCACGGTTCAGCAGTACCGGGTGTTCGCGGATCACTTCGTCCAGGATATCCCAAACGACAGCTTCTTCGCGCTCAACCATTTTCTTCGCGGCTTTGATAGTGGTGGCCAGGCCACGCAGTTCCAGTTTGCCGTAGATGAACGGTTTGAACAGCTCCAGCGCCATTTTCTTCGGCAGACCGCACTGATGCAGACGCAGATATGGACCTACGGTGATTACAGAACGACCGGAGTAGTCAACACGCTTACCGAGCAGGTTCTGACGGAAACGACCCTGCTTACCTTTGATCATGTCGGCCAAAGATTTCAGAGGACGCTTGTTAGAACCGGTGATCGCACGACCGCGACGACCGTTATCCAGCAGGGCGTCGACCGCTTCCTGCAGCATACGTTTTTCGTTGCGTACGATGATGTCCGGCGCAGCCAGATCCAGCAGACGTTTCAGACGGTTGTTACGGTTGATCACGCGACGATACAGATCGTTCAGATCTGACGTGGCGAAACGACCACCATCCAGCGGAACCAGCGGACGCAGATCTGGCGGCAGAACCGGCAGAACGGTCAGGATCATCCACTCTGGCTTGTTGCCAGACTGTACGAAGGCTTCCAGCAGTTTGATACGCTTGGTCAGCTTTTTACGCTTAGTTTCGGAGTTGGTTTCGTTCAGCTCTTCGCGCAGAGTTTCACACTCTTGCTCCAGATCCATGCTCTTCAGCAGGGCCTGGATAGCTTCCGCACCCATCTTCGCGTCGAATTCGTCACCGAACTCTTCCAGCGCGTCCAGATACTGCTCTTCAGTCAGGATCTGTTGACGTTCCAGGTTGGTCATACCGCCTTCGATAACCACATAAGATTCGAAGTACAGTACGCGTTCGATATCACGCAACGGCATATCGAGCAGCAGACCGATACGGGACGGCAGCGATTTCAGGAACCAGATGTGAGCAGTCGGAGACGCCAGCTCGATGTGGCCCATACGCTCACGGCGTACTTTGGTCTGGGTCACTTCAACGCCGCACTTCTCACAAATAACACCACGGTGTTTCAGGCGCTTGTACTTACCGCACAGGCACTCGTAGTCTTTTACCGGCCCAAAGATACGGGCGCAGAAAAGGCCATCACGCTCAGGTTTGAACGTACGGTAGTTGATGGTTTCCGGCTTTTTAACTTCACCGAAAGACCATGAACGGATCATGTCTGGCGAAGCCAGAGCAATTTTGATCGCATCAAACTCTTCGGTTTTAGTCTGCGCTTTCAGAAACTTTAATAAATCTTTCACGGATTTGCTCCCGTCGGAGTTAGCACAATCTGGTGTCGGGTTTTACCCCGACACCAGTGACCTGTTTGAGCGAGAATTACTCGTCTTCCAGTTCGATGTTGATGCCCAGCGAGCGGATCTCTTTCAACAGAACGTTGAAGGATTCCGGCATACCCGGTTCCATCTGATGGTTGCCGTCCACGATGTTCTTATACATCTTGGTACGACCGTTCACGTCATCAGACTTAACGGTGAGCATTTCCTGCAGGGTGTAGGCGGCGCCGTAAGCTTCCAGCGCCCACACTTCCATCTCCCCGAAGCGCTGACCACCGAACTGCGCCTTACCACCCAGCGGCTGCTGAGTAACCAGGCTGTAAGAACCGGTAGAACGCGCATGCATCTTGTCATCAACCAGGTGGTTCAGTTTCAGCATGTACATGTAACCGACGGTTACCGGACGTTCGAACTGTTCACCCGTACGGCCATCGAACAAGGTGATCTGACCGGAGGTCGGCAGGTCGCCCAGTTTCAGCAGCTCTTTGATTTCCGCTTCTTTCGCACCGTCGAACACTGGTGTGGCAATCGGCATACCTTTGCGCAGGTTTTCTGCCAGACGCAGCACTTCATCATCGCTGAAGGTGCTCAGGTCGACTTTCTGACGAACGTCGGCGCCCAGATCGTAAGCACGCTGGATGAATTCGCGCAGTTTCGCGACTTCCTGCTGCTGTTTCAGCATGGCGTTAATCTTGTCGCCAATACCTTTCGCAGCCATACCCAGGTGGGTTTCCAGAATCTGACCGATGTTCATACGAGACGGTACGCCCAGCGGGTTCAGTACGATGTCTACCGGCGTGCCGTTTTCATCGTAAGGCATGTCTTCGATCGGGTTGATCTTAGAGATAACACCCTTGTTACCGTGACGACCTGCCATCTTATCACCCGGCTGGATACGGCGTTTAACGGCCAGATAGACCTTCACGATCTTCAGCACGCCCGGCGCCAGATCGTCGCCCTGGGTGATTTTACGGCGCTTCGCTTCAAGTTTTTTCTCGAACTCGTGTTTCAGTTCGTCATACTGCTCAGCCAGTTGTTCCAGCTGATTTTGTTTCTCTTCGTCGGTCAGACCGAGTTCCAGCCAGCGGTCGCGCGGCAGTTTGTCGAGCTTCTCAGCTTCAACGCCGCCGGACACCAACACCGCACGGATACGGCTAAACAGGCCCGCTTCGAGGATCTGCAGTTCTTCAGACAGGTCTTTTTTCGCCTGCTTGAGCTGCATCTCTTCGATTTCCAGAGCACGTTTGTCTTTTTCTACGCCATCGCGAGTAAAGACCTGAACGTCGATAACCGTACCGGAGACACCGTTAGGTACGCGCAGAGAAGAGTCTTTAACGTCAGACGCTTTCTCACCGAAGATCGCACGCAGCAGTTTCTCTTCCGGCGTCAGCTGGGTTTCACCTTTCGGCGTTACCTTACCGACCAGAATGTCGCCGCCAGTCACTTCCGCGCCGATGTAAACGATACCGGATTCATCCAGTTTGGAGAGCGCAGCTTCACCCACGTTCGGGATGTCAGCGGTGATCTCTTCCGGCCCCAGCTTGGTGTCACGGGACACGCACGCCAGTTCCTGAATGTGGATGGTGGTGAAACGGTCTTCCTGGACAACACGCTCGGAAACGAGGATGGAGTCTTCGAAGTTGTAGCCGTTCCACGGCATGAACGCCACGCGCATGTTCTGACCGAGCGCCAGTTCACCGAGGTCGGTGGACGGACCGTCTGCCAGCACGTCGCCGCGTTCAACCGGCTCGCCCAGAGACACACATGGCATCTGGTTGATACAGGTGTTCTGGTTAGAGCGGGTGTATTTGGTCAGGTTATAGATGTCGATACCTGCTTCACCCGGGTACATCTCGTCTTCGTTAACTTTGATAACGATACGGGATGCATCCACGTACTGAACAGTACCGCCACGTTTAGCTACTGCAGTAACACCGGAGTCGACGGCGACAGCACGTTCCATACCGGTACCCACCAGCGGCTTATCAGCACGCAGAGTCGGAACCGCCTGACGTTGCATGTTCGCACCCATCAATGCACGGTTGGCGTCATCGTGTTCCAGGAACGGGATCAGGGACGCACCGACGGAGACCACCTGCTGGGTGGAAACGTCCATGTAGTCAACCTGGTCGCGGCTGAACAAGCTGGATTCGCCTTTGCTACGGCAGGTCACCAGATCTTCTACAAAGTGGCCTTCGTCATCCAGGTTGGAGTTCGCCTGAGCGATAACGTAGTTGCCTTCTTCGATAGCAGACAGGTAATGAATTTCGTCAGTAACCACGCCATCAACCACACGACGGTACGGCGTCTCAAGGAAGCCATATTCGTTAGTCTGTGCGTACACGGACAGGGAGTTGATCAGACCGATGTTCGGACCTTCCGGCGTTTCGATAGGACATACGCGACCGTAGTGCGTCGGGTGTACGTCTCGAACTTCGAAGCCTGCGCGTTCGCGGGTCAGACCGCCTGGGCCGAGTGCGGAGATACGACGTTTGTGCGTAATCTCAGACAGCGGGTTGTTCTGGTCCATAAACTGAGACAGCTGGCTGGAACCAAAGAACTCTTTCACTGCGGCGGAAATCGGCTTGGCGTTGATCATATCCTGAGGCATCAGGGTATCCAGATCGCCCAGAGACAGACGCTCTTTCACCGCACGCTCTACACGCACCAGGCCAACGCGGAACTGGTTTTCCGCCATTTCGCCGACGGAACGGATACGACGGTTGCCGAGGTGGTCGATATCATCCACTTCGCCTTTACCGTTACGGATATCGATGAGCTTCTTCATGACATCAATGATGTCGTCTTTGCTCAGGATACCGGAACCTTCGATTTCGTCGCGCAGCAGAGAACGGTTGAACTTCATACGACCCACCGCAGACAGGTCATAGCGGTCTTCGGAGAAGAACAGGTTCTCAAACAGGCTTTCAGCCGCTTCGCGTGTCGGCGGCTCACCAGGGCGCATCATGCGGTAGATTTCTACCAGCGCGCTCAGACGATCGTTAGTTGGATCGACGCGTACCGTTTCAGAAATGTACGGGCCGTGGTCCAGATCGTTGGTAAACAGCGTTTCGATACGCTTGTGGCCGGACTGGCTCAGCTTAGCCAGCAGATCCAGGCTCAGCTCCATGTTCGCCGCGCAGATCAGCTCGCCAGTAGATTCGTCAACGTAGTCTTTAGAGACGACTTTACCTGCGATGTACTCAACCGGAACTTCGATATGCTTGATATCGTCTTTTTCCAGCTGACGGATATGACGCGCGGTAATGCGACGGCCTTTTTCAACGTACACCTTGCCGTTAGCTTCGATATCGAACGACGCGGTTTCGCCGCGCAGACGTTCTGGAATCAGCTCCATCTGCAGCTTGTTGTCGCGAATTTCGAAGACGACTTTCTCAAAGAACAGGTCAAGGATCTGCTCAGTGGTGTAGTTCAGCGCACGCAGGATGATGGTCGCAGGCAGTTTACGGCGACGGTCGATACGCACGAACAGGTTGTCCTTCGGATCGAATTCGAAGTCCAGCCAGGAACCACGGTAAGGAATGATGCGCGCGTTATACAGCACTTTACCCGAAGAGTGAGTTTTACCTTTGTCGGAGTCAAAGAAGACGCCCGGACTACGGTGCAGCTGAGAAACGATAACACGCTCAGTACCGTTGATAACAAAGGTACCGTTGTCGGTCATGAGCGGAATTTCGCCCATGTAGACTTCTTGTTCTTTAATGTCTTTAACGGTGCCTTCCGGCGCTTCGCGCTCGTAGATCACCAGACGCAGTTTTACGCGCAGCGGTGCGGAATAGGTCACGCCACGGATCTGACATTCCTGAACGTCAAACACCGGTTCGCCAAGGCGGTAGCTGACGTACTGCAGCTCGGAATTACCGCTGTAGCTCTGAATCGGGAACACGGAACGGAAGGCTGCTTCCAGGCCGTACTGCCCTTCAGGATCTTGCTCGATAAACTTCTGAAACGAGTCAAGCTGGATAGAAAGGAGATAAGGTACATCCAGAACTTGTGGACGTTTACCAAAATCCTTACGAATACGTTTTTTCTCGGTATAGGAGTAAACCATAGGGTTCCTCAGCTCGCTGACAAGTCGACCCATCTGTCCTGCGGGGGACAGTTTGTGCAACACTATTTTGTTGACCGGAAAATGGATACTTTCCGCAATGCCTGTTGCTATCACGCTTAAACCATTTCATTGCGATTTACACAGAACGTACGCTCTGTCGCAGTATATTAAGTCGTCGATAGAAACAAGCATTGAAAGGCACAGCAGTAGTCAAACAGTGTGAAACGCTACTGGCGCCTTACAGCGCAAAAAGGCTGGTGACTAAAAAGTCACCAGCCATCAGCCTGATTTCTCAGGCTGCAACCGGAAGGGTTGGCTTATTTAACTTCAACTTCAGCGCCAGCTTCTTCCAGAGATTTTTTCAGTGCTTCAGCGTCATCTTTGCTCACGCCTTCTTTCAGAGCGGCCGGAGCAGATTCTACCAGGTCTTTAGCTTCTTTCAGACCCAGGCCAGTTGCGCCACGTACTGCTTTGATAACAGCAACTTTGTTAGCGCCAGCAGCTTTCAGAATTACGTCGAATTCAGTTTTTTCTTCAGCAGCTTCAGCCGGGCCAGCAGCTACAGCTACAGCAGCAGCAGCGGAAACACCGAATTTTTCTTCCATTGCAGAAATCAGTTCTACAACGTCCATTACGGACATAGCGGATACTGCTTCAATGATTTGATCTTTAGTGATAGACATTTAAATTGTTCCTGAATATCAGAATAAGTTTATACGTAAGCAAATGCTTGATAAAGACAACTGCGATTACGCAGCTTCTTTTGCATCGCGTACAGCAGCCAGTGTGCGAACCAGTTTGCCAGCCGAAGCTTCTTTCATGGTTGCCATCAGGCGTGCAATTGCTTCTTCGTAGGTCGGCAGAGTTGCCAGGCGGTCGATCTGAGACGCCGGGATCAGCTCACCTTCAAAGGCTGCAGCTTTGACCTCAAATTTTGCATTCGCTTTCGCGAACTCTTTGAACAGACGAGCAGCAGCGCCCGGGTGTTCCATAGAGTATGCAATCAGGGTCGGACCAACAAACGTGTCTTTCAGGCACTCGAACTGAGTACCTTCAACGACGCGGCGCAGCAGGGTGTTACGAACAACACGCATGTATACGCCAGCTTCACGACCTGCTTTACGCAGTTCAGTCATTTTATCTACAGTTACGCCACGGGAATCCGCAACTACTGCAGACAGCGCGCCTTTGGCTACTTCGCTGACTTCAGCAACAATCGCTTGTTTGTCTTGAAGATTTAAAGCCATTAGCTTTGCTCCTGGATGTTTGCCGGAACTCATGTTCCGGAACTCACTTCACTCATCTCAACGAGAAGAGCGTCTTAATACGGTGAGCAGAAACAAGCCAGAGTATCAAAAATAATCTTAGCGTTCTGTCACCGTCTACGCAGGGGATTAAGCCTCTTGCGAGACGCCTGCGGTCTTCGACGGAGGCCTGGATAGGCCAGGCTCCAACGAACAAATCTTTTCTATCCGTCGCTATTCAGCTTGTGACGGCGTTGGCTTCCTTCGTTCGCACCAGTCACATAGTTAACTATGCTCCTGGCGACTCACTAAGTTGCCGCCTTGTCACAACCCGAATACCTCGGATATACGTCTGCAACTAGCAGAATACGTGGGGGTAAGATTGTAGACAAAATCACCGCCCACGTAAAGACTAATCTTAGTTCGCAGATGCGCTCAGACCAGCCTGATCAACGGCAACGCCAGCACCCATGGTGGTGGAGATGCTAACTTTCTTGATGTACACGCCTTTCGCCTGGCTCGGTTTTGCTTTTTTCAGCGCAACCAGCAGAGCTTCCAGGTTTTCTTTCAGTTTGTCAGCGTCAAAGTCCACTTTACCGATGGTGGTGTGGATGATGCCGTTTTTGTCGTTACGGTAACGAACCTGACCTGCTTTAGCGTTCTTAACCGCTTCAGCAACGTTCGGCGTTACGGTACCGACTTTCGGGTTTGGCATCAGGCCGCGCGGACCCAGAACCTGGCCCAGCTGGCCAACAACGCGCATTGCATCCGGGGATGCGATAACAACGTCGAAGTTCATTTCGCCTTTCTTGATCTGGTCAGCCAGATCTTCCATACCTACCAGCTCAGCGCCAGCAGCTTTAGCTGCTTCAGCGTTCGGGCCCTGGGTAAATACGGCAACGCGAACAGAACGGCCAGTACCGTGCGGCAGTACAGTCGCGCCACGAACGTTCTGGTCAGATTTACGAGCGTCGATGCCGAGGTTAACGGCAACGTCAACGCTTTCGTTGAATTTAGCAGTGGCCAGCTCTTTCAGCAGGGCAATAGCTTCGTTGATGTCGTACTGTTTGGTCGCATCAACTTTTTCACGGATCACGCGCATACGCTTGGTCAGTTTAGCCATTTCTTAGTCCTCCACTACCAGGCCCATGGAACGTGCAGTACCTTCGATGGAGCGAGTCATCGCTTCAATGTCGGCACCGGTCATGTCGGCAGCTTTGGTCTGCGCGATTTCCTGCAGCTGAGCGCGGGAAATTTTACCTACTTTGTCTTTGTTCGGCTTGCCGGAACCAGACTTGATACCAGCCGCTTTTTTCAGCAGAACAGCTGCCGGAGGCGTTTTGGTAACGAAGGTGAAAGAACGGTCAGCGTAAACGGTAATAACAACCGGAATCGGCAGACCTTTTTCGATGGAATCCGTTTTTGCGTTGAACGCTTTGCAGAATTCCATGATGTTCACACCCTGCTGACCCAGTGCTGGACCAACCGGCGGACTCGGGTTCGCCATACCAGCTGCAACCTGCAGCTTGACATAGGCTTGTACTTTCTTAGCCATTCTAAATTCCTCGAATTGGGTAGTATCGCTTCAAAGAAGCTCCCCGTGATAAATATCGCTTTATGGGCATAAGGCCCATAAAAACAAAAGGCGCGAAATTGTATGTCAATTTCGCGCCCTATGCAACGATTAGATCGCTGCTTTTTTGATCGCAGCCTTACGCTTTCTCAACCTGGCTGAAGTCCAGCTCTACCGGGGTCGCACGACCGAAGATAGAAACAGACACTTTCAGGCGAGACTTCTCATAATCGACTTCTTCGACAACGCCGTTAAAGTCTGCGAACGGACCGTCGTTAACACGAACCATTTCACCCGGTTCAAACAACGTTTTCGGCCGCGGCTTATCGCCAACCTGCTGCAGGCAGTTCATGATCGCATCGACTTCTTTGTCGCTGATCGGCGCCGGACGGTCAGAGGTACCGCCGATAAAGCCCATCACACGCGGCACGCTGCGCACCAGGTGCCAGCTTGCGTCGTTCATGACCATCTGGACCAGAACGTAACCCGGGAAGAATTTGCGTTCGCTTTTGCGACGCTGGCCGCCACGGATCTCAACGACTTCTTCAGTCGGCACCATGACTTCGCCAAACAGCTCTTCCATATTGTGTAATTTGATATGCTCGCGCAGCGATGTGGCTACGCGGCCTTCAAAACCGGAAAACGCCTGAACGACGTACCAGCGCTTTTTAGGTGCTTCAGACATCTCAGAACCTCAGGCCAGTGATAAAGGATACCAGGCGAACCAGAATACCATCCAGTCCCCACAGGATCAGTGACATAACTGCGGTAACCGCAGCGACGATCAGCGTGGTGTGCAGCGTTTCCTGGCGAGTCGGCCAAATGACCTTACGGACTTCGGTTCTCGCTTCACGGGCAAAAGCAACGGTTGCTTTACCTTTTGTCGTCAACAGCGCGACACCACCCGCTGCAGCAATCAGAATTACTACGGCCAGCGCACGCAGCGGCAGCATCATGTCGCGATAGAGGTAGTTGCCGACGATTGCGACGATCAGCAATATGGCAACAACTATCCACTTCATCGCTTCCAGGCCGCGCCCGCTCCCTTGAGCTTCGGTATTCGCACTCATAAACCAACCTGTCAGAAGTATTCTACAAACATTTTCACCCCGCAATCGCGAGGCAAACCAAATCGAAACGCTTATTCGCCTTTCGGATTATACGCCCTCTACAGAGCCTGTCTCAGCAATGATTATGACAAATAAAATCACTGATGAGCCAGGTTCTGGTGTGAAAGCGTGCAAAAAGGGCATCAAATGATGCCCTTTTATTGCGCATTGCGTCAAATGTTATCAGCGATTAGCCGAGAACTTTAGCAACAACGCCCGCGCCAACAGTACGGCCGCCTTCACGGATTGCGAAACGCAGACCGTCGTCCATTGCGATCGGGTGGATCAGGGTAACAACCATTTTGATATTGTCGCCCGGCATTACCATCTCTACGCCTTCCGGCAGTTCGATGGTACCAGTCACGTCAGTAGTACGGAAGTAGAACTGCGGACGGTAGCCTTTGAAGAACGGAGTATGACGGCCGCCTTCATCTTTGGACAGAATGTACACTTCAGATTCGAACTTGGTGTGCGGCTTGATGGTGCCCGGCTTAGCCAGTACCTGACCACGTTCGATTTCTTCACGTTTGATACCACGCAGCAGAACACCTACGTTCTCACCGGCACGGCCTTCGTCCAGCAGTTTGCGGAACATTTCAACGCCAGTACAGGTAGACTTCTGAGTCTCTTTGATACCAACGATTTCAACTTCTTCGCCCACTTTGATGATACCGCGTTCTACACGACCGGTAACAACGGTACCACGACCGGAGATGGAGAATACGTCTTCGATCGGCAGCAGGAACGGCTTGTCAATCGCACGCTCTGGTTCCGGGATGTAAGAATCCATGAAGCCAGCCTCTTCGATGATTTTCGCTTCGCACTCGCCGTCGCCTTCCAGCGCTTTCAGAGCAGAACCACGAACGATCGGCGTGTCGTCGCCCGGGAAGTCGTACTGAGACAGAAGTTCACGAACTTCCATTTCAACCAGTTCCAGCAGCTCTTCGTCATCAACCATGTCGCATTTGTTCAGGAACACGATGATGTACGGAACGCCTACCTGACGACCCAGCAGGATGTGCTCACGGGTCTGCGGCATCGGGCCGTCAGTCGCAGCAACAACCAGGATCGCGCCGTCCATCTGAGCAGCACCGGTGATCATGTTTTTAACATAGTCGGCGTGCCCCGGGCAGTCTACGTGTGCGTAGTGGCGGGTCGGGGTATCGTATTCAACGTGAGAAGTGTTGATGGTGATACCACGCGCTTTTTCTTCCGGCGCGTTATCGATCTGGTCGAATGCGCGGGCGGCACCGCCGTAGGTTTTAGCCAGTACGGTAGTAATGGCAGCGGTCAGCGTTGTTTTACCATGGTCAACGTGGCCGATAGTACCGACGTTAACGTGCGGTTTTGTACGTTCAAACTTTTCTTTAGACATCGATTGTCCCTCTAAGACACGGATAAATCGGTGATATCACCACATCAACCAGGCAACACGCCCGACTTGTTGAATGCTAATAAACAGAAGAGAAAAACAGGAAGGAGAAAAGAAGTGGTGCTGATAGGCAGATTCGAACTGCCGACCTCACCCTTACCAAGGGTGCGCTCTACCAACTGAGCTATATCAGCACATCTTGGAGCGGGCAGCGGGAATCGAACCCGCATCATCAGCTTGGAAGGCTGAGGTAATAGCCATTATACGATGCCCGCATCCTGGAACTCGGCTACCTGATTTTCATTCTGCACTGAATATCGAGAGAAACTCTCTTTATTCGAGCCGGTAAGCGAACTTATCGTCTCGGGCTGCGCCATCGCGCAGCCGAAAATGGTGGTGGGGGAAGGATTCGAACCTTCGAAGTCTGTGACGGCAGATTTACAGTCTGCTCCCTTTGGCCGCTCGGGAACCCCACCGGACTTGATGGTGCCGACTACCGGAATCGAACTGGTGACCTACTGATTACAAGTCAGTTGCTCTACCTACTGAGCTAAGTCGGCATCAAGTAGCGCGCATTCTATGGAGACCTGCGTGCTCATGCAACTAAAAAATTGCATAAAATGTTCTATCGCTCACATTTTGCGCTATAAGAGACAAAAATGCTCTAATTTCAAACAAGAGAGCATAAATTTTCGGCATTTTACCAACCGTCTGACCAGGATACGACGCGGCATTTCAACGCTCCGTCGATAGAAAGCAATCTTCTGTATCTGGTATATTCGTCACATTGCTTCTCAGGGATAGCTTTCACAGCGAGATTTTTTCTTATTATTCCTCCCCATCTGGTGTTACCCTCCTGCCCATTGTCCAAATTAACTTAAATGTGACGTGCCGTTGCATGTCAGGGATGGCCCTCGTTCATCGCTGAACTGATGTAGCAATAGCAGCCAGAAACATGCTTATGAGTATAAAAGAGCAATCGTTAATGACGCCTTACCTACAGTTTGATCGCAGCCAGTGGGCTGCGCTTCGCGATTCTGTGCCGATGACCCTGACCGAGGATGAGATCGCGCAGTTAAAAGGCATTAATGAAGATTTATCGCTGGAAGAAGTTGCAGAAATATATTTACCTCTCTCCCGTTTGCTAAATTTCTATATCAGTTCAAATCTGCGTCGTCAGGCTGTCCTGGAACAGTTTCTGGGCACTAACGGCCAGCGAATCCCTTACATCATCAGTATCGCGGGCAGCGTCGCAGTGGGTAAAAGCACGACAGCACGCGTTCTGCAAGCGTTGCTGAGTCGCTGGCCTGAACACCGCCGTGTTGAATTGATTACCACAGACGGCTTCCTCCACCCAAACCAGGTGTTGAAAGAACGCGGGTTAATGAAGAAAAAGGGGTTCCCCGAATCGTATGATATGCACCGACTGGTGAAATTCGTTTCTGACCTCAAGTCGGGCGTACCGAACGTGACGGCGCCAGTCTATTCTCATTTGATTTACGATGTTATTCCTGAAGGGGATAAAACCGTCGCTCAGCCTGATATATTGATTCTTGAAGGTTTGAATGTTTTACAAAGCGGTATGGATTATCCTCACGATCCGCACCATGTATTTGTCTCTGATTTCGTTGATTTCTCTATTTACGTTGATGCGCCAGAAGAACTTCTTCAGACATGGTATATCAATCGCTTTCTGAAATTCCGCGAAGGGGCGTTTACCGATCCTGACTCTTATTTCCACAATTATGCGAAATTATCTAAAGAAGAAGCTGTTAATACAGCAGCTTCGCTTTGGAAAGAAATTAACTGGTTGAATTTAAAACAAAATATCTTACCTACGCGAGAACGTGCCAGCCTTATTATGACCAAGAGCGCTAACCATGCGGTGGAACAGGTAAGATTGCGGAAATAACAGAAAAAAGGGGAGTACCGACTCCCCTTTTTTACTATTCGGCGCTTCGCAGCGATATTTCTCCGCCCATCCAGGGTTTAATCACGCCATCCTGTTCAAGCAATAATGCGCCCTGAGTATCAATGCCGCGGGAAATACCAAATATTTCTTTGTCGCCAATAATTAGTTTTACCGGACGATCAATAAAATTATCCAGTTTTTTCCAGCGCGAAAGATAAGGAGAAAGACCTTCTTGCTCAAAAAGCTCAAGCGCAGCACGTAGCTTATAAATCAGCTTTGCGGCCAGCATATTGCGGTCGAGCGTAATTCCGGCCTCTTGTAGTGTGATCCATCCCTGATTTATCACGTCCTCTTCTACACGACGCATTGCCATGTTAATACCAGCGCCAATCACTATTTGTGCGGCATCGCCCGTTTTACCGGTTAACTCGACCAGAATACCCGCCAGTTTGCGATCCAGTAGGTAAAGGTCGTTAGGCCACTTCACACGAACTTTATCTGCGCCCAGTTCACGCAGCACTTCCGCCATCACAATTCCAATGACCAGACTCAAGCCTATTGCCGCCGCAGGCCCCTGCTCCAGACGCCAGTACATTGAAAGATATAGATTCGCACCAAACGGTGAGAACCATTTACGCCCGCGACGACCACGCCCCGCCTGTTGGTATTCTGCTACACAGGCATCGCCTGAACGCAGCTCGCCAATTCGATCAAGTAAATACTGATTGGTTGAATCGATAACGGGCAATACCGCCACGTTTCCGCTATCCAGTTGGCTATGTATACGGTCAGCATCCAGTAACTGGATGGGTTCCGGTAAGCTATATCCTTTCCCGGGAACGGTAAATACATCTACTCCCCAGTCGCGTAATGTCTGGATATGTTTATTAATAGCCGCACGGCTCATTCCCAGCCGTTCACCCAACTGCTCGCCTGAGTGAAACTCTCCGTCGGCAAGTAGTGAGATCAGCGTCAGGGGAACGGTAGTATCTTTCATGCAATGCTCTCCACAGCGTTCACCTCTCCGAACTGACCAATAAAGCGAACCTCAGGCTCCAGCCAGACATTAAATTTTTCACCCACTTTTTGCCGGACATGATGCGCCAGCGCCACCACATCTTTACTTGTCGCATCATTCGCATTAATCAATACCAGCGCTTGTTGGCGATGCACCGCAGCGCCGCCAATGGTGACGCCTTTCAACTGACATTGATCTATCAGCCAGCCTGCCGCCAGCTTCACTGAGCCGTCTGCCTGAGGGTAATGCGGCGCGTTGGGAAATCGTTCTAACAGTTCCATAGCGATATCGGCTGCGACAACGGGATTTTTAAAAAAGCTGCCTGCATTGCCATTCACTTTAGGATCCGGCAATTTTGTGGTGCGCATATGGCATACAGCATCAAACACCTGTTGCGCGGTGACCGTTTTCGGGTCCAAACAAGTAAGATCGCCATAGGTCAGCACCGGCTGCCATTGCTTTGACAGACGCAGACCCACCGCGACGATCGCAACGCGATCCTGATATTCATTTTTGAAGATACTGTCACGATAGCCGAAACGGCATTCCGCCGCGGACAAACGCAGACGTTTTCCCGTTTCCAGTTCAACACAGTCAACGTAGTCGCAGACACACTGTAGTTCTACGCCATACGCGCCAATATTCTGTATAGGTGAGGAACCAACGCAGCCAGGGATGAGCGCCAGATTCTCCAGGCCGGGCATGTTGTTGTCCAGCGCGTAGCGAACCAGCTGATGCCAGTTTTCGCCTGCGCCGACGTGTAGGTGCCAGGCGTCCGCGGTTTCATTCACCTCAATGCCTTTCAGGCGGTTAAGGATCACGGTGCCGGCGTAATTTTCCAGAAACAGGACGTTGCTTCCTTCACCCAGGATCATAACCGGCAGTCCCTCACGAGTTGCTTGCTGCCAGGCGCTCAGTAGTTGTTGTTCGTTTTCAGCGCATACGATGTGCTTTGCACAATGATCAATGCCGAAGGTATTCCAGGGTTTTAGGGAATGGGTCATGGCTGCTTTCCTGATACTCAATCGGCAATAGTTTATCGTATCTGGGTTGGGAAGGCTTGTGGTTATGTCGACGGAATAAGGCGGTGTACACAGGCATTGTGTCGATGCCGTAGGCCGGATAAGGCGAAGCTGCCATCCGGCGGTGCAGGTTGCCTGATGGCGCTGCGCTTATCAGGCCTACATTTTTATCAGTTACCACACACGCAAAAAAAGCTCATCCGTCAGGATGGGCTTCTTCACTTATTTGATGCCTGGCAGTTCCCTACTCTCGCATGGGGAGACCCCACACTACCATCGGCGCTACGGCGTTTCACTTCTGAGTTCGGCATGGGGTCAGGTGGGACCACCGCGCTACTGCCGCCAGGCAAATTCTGTTATCAGACCGTTTTTACGTTCTGATGTAATCTGAATCAGTGCTGAAAATCGTCTTCTCATCCGCCAAAACATCTTCGGCGTTGTAAGGTTAAGCCTCACGGTTCATTAGTACCGGTTAGCTCAACGCATCGCTGCGCTTACACACCCGGCCTATCAACGTCGTCGTCTTCAACGTTCCTTCAGGAGACCTAAAGTCTCAGGGAGAACTCATCTCGGGGCAAGTTTCGTGCTTAGATGCTTTCAGCACTTATCTCTTCCGCATTTAGCTACCGGGCAGTGCCATTGGCATGACAACCCGAACACCAGTGATGCGTCCACTCCGGTCCTCTCGTACTAGGAGCAGCCCCCCTCAGTTCTCCAGCGCCCACGGCAGATAGGGACCGAACTGTCTCACGACGTTCTAAACCCAGCTCGCGTACCACTTTAAATGGCGAACAGCCATACCCTTGGGACCTACTTCAGCCCCAGGATGTGATGAGCCGACATCGAGGTGCCAAACACCGCCGTCGATATGAACTCTTGGGCGGTATCAGCCTGTTATCCCCGGAGTACCTTTTATCCGTTGAGCGATGGCCCTTCCATTCAGAACCACCGGATCACTATGACCTGCTTTCGCACCTGCTCGCGCCGTCACGCTCGCAGTCAAGCTGGCTTATGCCATTGCACTAACCTCCTGATGTCCGACCAGGATTAGCCAACCTTCGTGCTCCTCCGTTACTCTTTAGGAGGAGACCGCCCCAGTCAAACTACCCACCAGACACTGTCCGCAACCCGGGTAACGGGTCCACGTTAGAACATCAAACATTAAAGGGTGGTATTTCAAGGTCGGCTCCATGCAGACTGGCGTCCACACTTCAAAGCCTCCCACCTATCCTACACATCAAGGCTCAATGTTCAGTGTCAAGCTATAGTAAAGGTTCACGGGGTCTTTCCGTCTTGCCGCGGGTACACTGCATCTTCACAGCGAGTTCAATTTCACTGAGTCTCGGGTGGAGACAGCCTGGCCATCATTACGCCATTCGTGCAGGTCGGAACTTACCCGACAAGGAATTTCGCTACCTTAGGACCGTTATAGTTACGGCCGCCGTTTACCGGGGCTTCGTTCAGGAGCTTCGCTTGCGCTGACCCCATCAATTAACCTTCCGGCACCGGGCAGGCGTCACACCGTATACGTCCACTTTCGTGTTTGCACAGTGCTGTGTTTTTAATAAACAGTTGCAGCCAGCTGGTATCTTCGACTGACTTCAGCTCCATGAGTAAATCACTTCACCTACGTGTCAGCGTGCCTTCTCCCGAAGTTACGGCACCATTTTGCCTAGTTCCTTCACCCGAGTTCTCTCAAGCGCCTTGGTATTCTCTACCTGACCACCTGTGTCGGTTTGGGGTACGATTTGATGTTACCTGATGCTTAGAGGCTTTTCACGGAAGCAGGGCATTTGTTGCTTCAGCACCGTAGTGCCTCGTCGTCACGCCTCAGTGTTAAAGTGAACCGGATTTACACGAACACACACCTACACGCTTAAACCGGGACAACCGTCGCCCGGCCAACATAGCCTTCTCCGTCCCCCTTCGCAGTAACACCAAGTACGGGAATATTAACCTGTTTCCCATCGACTACGCCTTTCGGCCTCGCCTTAGGGGTCGACTCACCCTGCCCCGATTAACGTTGGACAGGAACCCTTGGTCTTCCGGCGAGCGGGCTTTTCACCCGCTTTATCGTTACTTATGTCAGCATTCGCACTTCTGATACCTCCAGCAACCCTCACAGGCCACCTTCACAGGCTTACAGAACGCTCCCCTACCCAACAACACCTGAGTGTCGCTGCCGCAGCTTCGGTGCATGGTTTAGCCCCGTTACATCTTCCGCGCAGGCCGACTCGACCAGTGAGCTATTACGCTTTCTTTAAATGATGGCTGCTTCTAAGCCAACATCACGGCTGTCTGGGCCTTCCCACATCGTTTCCCACTTAACCATGACTTTGGGCCCTTAGCTGGCGGTCTGGGTTGTTTCCCTCTTCACAACGGAGGTTAGCACCCGCCGTGTGTCTCCCGTGATAACATTCTCCGGTATTCGCAGTTTGCATCGGGTTGGTAAGCCGGGATGGCCCCTAGCCGAAACAGTGCTCTACCCCGGAGATGAATTCACGAGGCGCTACCTAAATAGCTTTCGGGAGAACCAGCTATCTCCCGGTTTGATTGGCCTTTCACCCCCAGCCACAGGTCATCCGCTAATTTTTCAACATTAGTCGGTTCGGTCCTCCAGTTAGTGTTACCCAACCTTCAACCTGCCCATGGCTAGATCACCGGGTTTCGGGTCTATACCCTGCAACTTAACGCCCGGTTAAGACTCGGTTTCCTCCGGCTCCCTATACGGTTAACCTTGCTACAGAATATAAGTCGCTGACCCATTATACAAAAGGTACGCAGTCACACAGGTAAACCTGTGCTCCCACTGCTTGTACGTACACGGTTTCAGGTTCTTTTTCACTCCCCTCGCCGGGGTTCTTTTCGCCTTTCCCTCACGGTACTGGTTCACTATCGGTCAGTCAGGAGTATTTAGCCTTGGAGGATGGTCCCCCCATATTCAGACAGGATACCACGTGTCCCGCCCTACTCATCGAGCTCACAGCACATGCGCTTTTGTGTACGGGGCTGTCACCCTGTATCGCGCGCCTTTCCAGACGCTTCCACTAACACACATGCTGATTCAGGCTCTGGGCTCCTCCCCGTTCGCTCGCCGCTACTGGGGAATCTCGGTTGATTTCTTTCCTCGGGGTACTTAGATGTTTCAGTTCCCCGGTTCGCCTCATTAACCTATGGATTCAGTTAATGATAGTGTGACGAATCACACTGGGTTTCCCCATTCGGAAATCGCCGGTTATAACGGTTCATATCACCTTACCGGCGCTTATCGCAGATTAGCACGTCCTTCATCGCCTCTGACTGCCGGGCATCCACCGTGTACGCTTAGTCGCTTAACCTCACAACCCGAAGATGTTTCTTACGATTCATCATCGTGTTGCGAAAATTTGAGACTCACGAACAACTTTCGTTGTTCTGTGTTTCAATTTTCAGCTTGATCCAGATTTTTAAAGAGCAAAACTTCGCAGTGAACCCTTTCAGGTACACTCTGAAGTATTTTTCGTAAACACTCACGAGATGGTGGAGCTATGCGGGATCGAACCGCAGACCTCCTGCGTGCAAAGCAGGCGCTCTCCCAGCTGAGCTATAGCCCCATCGTGTAGTCAGAACCTCTTACCTTTGATTCGTTTCCGGGCGCGGCGTGGTGAAGCGAAGCATACTGAAGTATGCGAGCTTTGCCACAACAAAGCACGGGAGCGAATCTGGTAGGCCTGAGTGGACTTGAACCACCGACCTCACCCTTATCAGGGGTGCGCTCTAACCACCTGAGCTACAAGCCTGTAGAGGTTTTACTGCTCATTTTTCATCAGACAATCTGTGTGAGCACTGCAAAGTACGCTTCTTTAAGGTAAGGAGGTGATCCAACCGCAGGTTCCCCTACGGTTACCTTGTTACGACTTCACCCCAGTCATGAATCACAAAGTGGTAAGCGCCCTCCCGAAGGTTAAGCTACCTACTTCTTTTGCAACCCACTCCCATGGTGTGACGGGCGGTGTGTACAAGGCCCGGGAACGTATTCACCGTGGCATTCTGATCCACGATTACTAGCGATTCCGACTTCATGGAGTCGAGTTGCAGACTCCAATCCGGACTACGACGCACTTTATGAGGTCCGCTTGCTCTCGCGAGGTCGCTTCTCTTTGTATGCGCCATTGTAGCACGTGTGTAGCCACGGTCGTAAGGGCCATGATGACTTGACGTCATCCCCACCTTCCTCCAGTTTATCACTGGCAGTCTCCTTTGAGTTCCCGGCCGGACCGCTGGCAACAAAGGATAAGGGTTGCGCTCGTTGCGGGACTTAACCCAACATTTCACAACACGAGCTGACGACAGCCATGCAGCACCTGTCTCACGGTTCCCGAAGGCACATTCTCATCTCTGAAAACTTCCGTGGATGTCAAGACCGGTAAGGTTCTTCGCGTTGCATCGAATTAAACCACATGCTCCACCGCTTGTGCGGGCCCCGTCAATTCATTTGAGTTTTAACCTTGCGGCCGTACTCCCGGGCGGTCTACTTAACGCGTTAGCTCCGGAAGCCACGCCTCAAGGGCACAACCTCCAAGTAGACATCGTTTACGGCGTGGACTACCGGGTATCTAATCCTGTTTGCTCCCCACGCTTTCGCACCTGAGCGTCAGTCTTTGTCCGGGGCCGCCTTCGCCACCGGTATTCCTCCAGATCTCTACGCATTTCACCGCTACACGGAATTCTACCCCCTCTACAAGACTCAAGCCTGCCAGTTTCGAATGCAGTTCCCGTGTTGAGCCGGGGATTTCACATCCGACTTGCCAGACCGCCTGCGTGCGCTTTACGCCCAGTAATTCCGATTAACGCTTGCACCCTCCGTATTACCGCGGCTGCTGGCACGGAGTTAGCCGGTGCTTCTTCTGCGGGTAACGTCAATTGCTGCGGTTATTAACCACAACACCTTCCTCCCCGCTGAAAGTACTTTACAACCCGAAGGCCTTCTTCATACACGCGGCATGGCTGCATCAGGCTTGCGCCCATTGTGCAATATTCCCCACTGCTGCCTCCCGTAGGAGTCTGGACCGTGTCTCAGTTCCAGTGTGGCTGGTCATCCTCTCAGACCAGCTAGGGATCGTCGCCTTGGTGAGCCGTTACCTCACCAACAAGCTAATCCCATCTGGGCACATCTGATGGCAAGAGGCCCGAAGGTCCCCCTCTTTGGTCTTGCGACGTTATGCGGTATTAGCCACCGTTTCCAGTAGTTATCCCCCTCCATCAGGCAGTTTCCCAGACATTACTCACCCGTCCGCCACTCGTCAGCAAAGCAGCAAGCTGCTTCCTGTTACCGTTCGACTTGCATGTGTTAGGCCTGCCGCCAGCGTTCAATCTGAGCCATGATCAAACTCTTCAATTTAAAAGTTTGATGCTCAATGAATTAAACTTCGTAATGAATTACGTGTTCACTCTTGAGACTTGGTATTCATTTTTCGTCTTGCGACGTTAAGAAGCCGTATCTTCGAGTGCCCACACAGATTGTCTGATAAATTGTTAAAGAGCAGTGCCGCTTCGCTTTTTCTCAGCGGCGCGGGGTGTGCATATTACGCTTTCCCGCTTCAGAGTCAAGCGTTTATTTTTGCTTTTCTCCGTGAGGTTCTGGTCTGAACCCCGCTGACCCGGCGGACTGTATGCCGTTGTTCCGTGTCAGTGGTGGCGCATTATAGGGAGTTATTTCTGCCTGACAAGAGGAAATTTAAAATAATTTCTTAAGTGCCTGGTATTTACCCAAAACGCCATTAAACCGCCAGTTTTTCGAGCGTTTCAAAGCCATAACGCTGTAAAACGGGTAATAATTGTTCAGCTCCTGGCGTCATTGCCATGCAATAAGCAATATTGGCATCGGTTGATTTCGCATCCGGCGCTTCATGTTCCAACAGCCAGGCTGTACGACGCGCTATCGCCGCGCCGGAATCCACTAACCGCGTCCCTTCGGGCAGGACTTGCAAAAGCTCGTCCCGTAATAGAGGGAAATGCGTACACCCCAGAACGACCGTGTCAGGCGGCTCCGGCATTCGTAGCCATGGGCGTAATATACGGCGCAGTTCTTCCAGCGATACCGAATCGCCATGTAATTTAGCTTCCGCCAGTTCCACCAGTTCTGCCGACCCCAACATCGCTATCTGACATTCATTGGCGAAGCGCGCAATCAGCTCGTGAGTATAAGGACGTTTGACCGTGGCTCTCGTCGCCAGTAGCCCGACGACGCCATTGGCGGTCAACCGCGCCGCTGGTTTAATCGCAGGCACAACGCCCACCACCGGGAAGGCAAACTTTTCACGTAATGCGGGAAGTGAGACCGTACTGGCGGTATTACAGGCAATCACCGCCAGTGAAAGGGGATAGCGCTGCTGTACCGCAGTCACAATCTCGACAACGCGCTCAACGATAAACGTTTCGCTCTTTTCCCCGTAGGGGGAAAGCCACGTTATCGAAAGCATATATATAGTGGAGATCCGGCAGGAGCCGCCGAATCTCATCATAGACCGACAATCCACCGACGCCGGAATCAAATACCAGCACGGTGGGACGTGGTTCAGAAGGTGTAGCTGCCAGACAAGGTGTATTCTCGTCCTGCAGTTTGGTAGCCATAAACTGTCTCGTAATCTTTGTCGAACAGGTTGGCTATTTTACCACGAACTGTCAGATGTGAGGTGACCGGATATGCAACCGTAAGATCCCATAAACTGACGCCGCCCATTTTTACTGTCCGGTATGGGTAAGCGGAGTAATCCGAATCATAGCGGGAACCAAGGTATTGATATGTCACCCCCCAGTCAAAATCGTAAACGTCCCAGTCAAGTTGATATTTTGCCATCTGTTTGGAACGCCGGGGTAATGGCGTATCGGTAATCGCATTACGCGCATCAACGTAATCATAACTGACCGTATGCGTTAACGGTCCGGTATCGAAATTCGCCGTCGCCTCAATACCTTTAATGCGCGCCTTGCCTTCGTTGTAATATTTTTGCAGATGATCGTCATAATCGATCATGTCATTAATATCGTTACGATAACCTGAAATACGCCAGCTGACGCCAGCGGTGAGCCCTTCAAATGCGCCTTCCCACTGTTTACTCTTTTCAGGATTCAGGTTCGGATTACCGTAATACCCATACAGCTGGCCCAAATTAGGCGCTTTGTAGGAGGTTCCGTAGGAGGCAATAAAGCGATAACCTTCTATAAACTCCCATCCCGCGCTGGTTTGCCATGTACCATGACGACCAAACTGGGAGTTGTCATCACTGCGCGCCGCCGCTTCCAGAGTGAAGTCACCCAACTGTTGTAATCCTGTCAGGTAAACCCCGGTATTACGCTGGTCATATCCCTCGGGCACATAGCCGGTACCTGGCGTGGTAGTCTGTTTCTGCCAGTCTACGCCCGCCCCAACATTACCGTGCCCCACGACCACACTGTTGGTCCATTGAACATTGTACTGTTTCATCTCATCCAGCGTGGCGGAGGTATCATACCGGCCATAGTGCGGATCATAGTTGTAATCTTTACTGTGGCTATAGCTTGAAACCAGCTGAGACTGAATACGTTCGCCATTAAAGCGCAGCCCGGCGTCCCAGCTTTGGCTATAAAGTTTGCGTGTATCAATCAGCGGCGAGCCCGGCGAGTAATAGGCGTCGTAATCGGTACGGTTATCGTAGCCATAACCACGCACGAATCCGCTCCAGCGATCAGAAAAGGTATGCTCTAACGCGCCATAAAGCGTTTTACTCAAAAAGCCGTCCCGGTCAGGCTGCGCCTGCATCCCGGTACCGCCTTTCGCTACCACGTCAAACCCTTTGGTGTATTCGTAATCGCCGATCAACGTCGCCCGCGTGTTTTCGCCAAGTTGCTGTTGCGTCGAGATGTCGTAATTCTGGTAGCTATTGCTTCCCCATCCAGCGGTTAATTCTGTGCCTGGGTTATCGCGCGTCGTAATGATATTCACTACGCCGCCGATAGCATCGGAACCATAAATAGCGGAGCGCGGACCGCGAATATATTCAATGCGCTGTACCAGCGACACCGGGAACTGGCTGAGATCGGCGGACCCGCTCACGCCTGCTAAATTCAGACGCACGCCGTCAATCAATACCAGTACATGGCTGGAGTTGGTGCCGCGAATGAAAATGGAGGAGTTTTGTCCGGCGCCGCCGCTCTGCGCAATATCGACGCCAGGCAAACGGCGCAGAACATCATTTACGGAGGTCGATTGCCAGCGTTCAATATCCTGACGCGTCACGATGGTAACGGGCGCCAGAACCGCGCTGCGCGGCTGCTGAAAACGGTTGGCGGTGACAACCAGGGTATCCGGGCTAGTGTCCTGCGCCCAAGCGGAAAAGGCCGTGACGGAGAACGCCGTCAGCAGCGTAGCTTTTTTAATCATTGTAAAGCATCCACAATATAAGAAGGATGCCGCAGGCTTCATCGATAGTACGCGATGATGAAAAACCAGATGCGACGTTAGCCGGCAGGTCTTCGGGCTTGGAGGGTTATCCGTTGACTGGATAGCAGAAATGATGACTTCCCGCCGGAGGCAGTGTCTGCTTACGCTCTCATCTCACCTTTCCTTACCGCTGCGCGTCAGCTCCAGATTTTCACTGGATTCCCTATTAACTCACAGGACCGGCCCACGGATGCTACCGTCTGTCACAACACCCTGTCCAGACCGCGCATCACAAATCAGAAATCATCAATAGCTGGACATCCACTGAGCAATCCCTACAATCCCCGCGTACTTTTATTATTCAGGATGCGATATGACCCCCGAACATCTTCCGACAGAACAGTATGAGGCGCAGCTGGCCGAAAAAGTGGCGCGCTTGCAGAGTATGATGGCGCCGTTTTCTGGCCTGGTTCCGGAAGTATTTCGCTCGCCGGTCAGTCACTATCGTATGCGTGCGGAATTTCGCCTGTGGCATGACGGCGATGACCTGTACCACATTATGTTTGATCAGCAGACCAAAAGCCGGATTCGCGTTGACACCTTCCCGGCGGCCAGCCAACTGATTAATACCTTAATGAAGGCGATGATTGCCGGCGTGCGCGATAATCATGCACTGCGGCATAAGCTGTTCCAGATCGATTATCTCACGACCTTGAGCAACCAGGCGGTAGTGTCGTTGCTGTACCATAAGAAGCTGGACGAAGAGTGGCGTGAAGCCGCCACTGCGTTACGCGATGCTTTACGCGCGCAAGGTCTGAACGTACACCTGATTGGCCGGGCTACTAAAACCAAGATCGAATTGGATCAGGATTATATTGATGAGCGTCTGCCTGTGGCAGGTAAAGAGATCATCTACCGCCAGGTCGAAAACAGCTTTACGCAGCCAAACGCCGCCATGAATATTCAGATGTTAGAGTGGGCGCTGGAGGTGACGAAAGACTCAAAAGGCGATCTGCTTGAGTTGTATTGCGGCAACGGCAATTTTTCTTTAGCGCTGGCGCGCAATTTTAACCGCGTGCTGGCAACCGAAATCGCCAAACCGTCCGTCGCTGCCGCACAGTACAATATTGCCGCTAATCATATTGATAATGTGCAAATTATTCGCATGGCGGCGGAAGAGTTTACCCAGGCGATGAACGGCGTTCGTGAGTTTAACCGCCTGCAGGGGATCGATCTGAAGCGCTATCAGTGCGAAACCATTTTTGTCGATCCGCCGCGCAGCGGTCTGGACAGCGAAACAGAAAAAATGGTGCAGGCTTATCCACGTATTCTGTACATTTCCTGCAATCCGGAAACGTTGTGCAAAAACCTGGAAACGTTAAGCCAGACGCACACGGTGTCTCGCCTGGCGCTATTCGATCAGTTCCCGTATACGCATCATATGGAATGCGGGGTATTACTCACCGCAAGGTAAAATGTACGTCGGATGGCCGGTTATACCGCCATCCGGCCTTCGCACACTACTCTGCGGTGTCCTGCTTGCGGTTACGCAGTTTAAAGCCAATCCAGAATACCAGAATCACCGACAGCACCGCCGGGAAGAAATTAGAGCCAATATCCGGATATTCTGCACGCACGACGGTGCTATACAGTAAAACGCCAAGAATGAAACAGGCGGCGGCCAACCCCGGCAAACCTACCGGCATAGTACGATTTTGGTAGCGCTGATGCAGGCAATATACCGTCAGCACCAGCGAGATAACAGGGAATACGGAGAACGGCACAATAGCGCTAAACAGCGCCGCGAATGTGCCGTTAATCGATAAGCCAGCGATGAGCGCCAGCAACAGCGTACCTTTATCTTGACCTGACTGTTTCATTACTCGTCCTTCACGTTATTCGGAATGTTGTGCTATTTTCTCTTGCTCACGGCGATACCAGTAATACGCCCCTTTCGCAATCATGCGCAGTTGCAATACCAGCCGCTCTTCTAATTGCCGACGCTGTTCAGCGCCGATGTCCAACGCCTCTGCGCCCGCGCTAAAGACAATAGTCACCATCGCTTCGGCCTGGGCTTCAGTAAACGCGCGCGGCATATGGTTTTCGAGTTCCAGATAGTCGGCAAGTTCCGCAATAAAATGCTGAATCTCCCGCGCGACGGCGGCACGAAACGCCGCGGAAGTGCCGGAACGCTCGCGCAACAACAGACGGAAGGCGTTGGGATTGTTGCCGATAAACTCCATAAATGTAGAGACCGACGTGCGAATGACGCTGCCGCCTTTCGCGATACGCTGTCGCGCCTGACGCATCAACTGACGCAGCATCAGACCACTTTCATCCACCATCGTCAGACCGAGTTCATCGACATCGCGAAAATGACGGTAAAACGACGTTGGCGCAATGCCCGCTTCACGCGCCACCTCACGCAAACTCAGGCTGGCGAAACTCCGCTCAGCGCTCAGTTGGCTGAATGCGGCTTCCACCAGCGAACGCCGGGTTTTTTCTTTTTGTTGCGCTCTAACACCCATCACAATGTCTGAATCCTTCCATATGCCTTATTCGGCACTATACCAGAGAATAAAAGTAACGGGTTCACACTGGATTGTGAATGATTGTTTACAGACAGTTTGTGCTCCGGCTTCGCAAAAAAGCACAACGATAATTGGGTTAAAGCTGGACAAATGTTATCATCGTGTTTATTTTATGTATAAAAACAGGTGAGTAATACCATGCCACATTCCTGGGATTATGATGCAGTCGTCATAGGGTCAGGCCCCGGCGGTGAAGGCGCTGCAATGGGTCTGGTTAAGCAAGGAGCACGCGTCGCGGTGATTGAGCGTTATCATAACGTTGGCGGCGGATGTACCCACTGGGGTACCATCCCATCCAAAGCCCTTCGCCACGCCGTCAGCCGCATTATTGAATTTAATCAAAACCCGCTCTATAGCGACCACTCCCGTCTCCTTCGTTCTTCTTTCGCCGATATCCTTAATCATGCCGATAACGTGATTAATCAACAAACGCGTATGCGTCAGGGGTTTTATGAGCGTAACCACTGTGAAATCTTGCAGGGCAACGCCCATTTTATTGACGAACATACCCTGGCGCTGGAATGCCATGACGGCACGGTTGAAACCCTGACGGCAGAAAAATTTGTTATTGCCTGTGGTTCGCGTCCTTACCATCCCAATGATGTGGATTTCTCGCATCCGCGCATTTATGACAGCGACTCAATCCTGAGTCTCCACCATGAACCGCGCCACGTTATTATTTACGGCGCAGGCGTTATCGGCTGCGAATATGCGTCCATATTCCGCGGTATGGATGTGAAAGTGGATCTGATCAACACCCGCGATCGCCTGCTGGCCTTTCTCGATCAGGAGATGTCCGACTCTCTCTCTTACCATTTCTGGAATAGCGGCGTGGTTATTCGCCACAATGAAGAGTATGAGAAAATCGAAGGCTGCGATGATGGCGTCATCATGCACCTGAAATCCGGCAAAAAACTGAAGGCTGACTGCCTGCTCTATGCTAATGGCCGTACCGGTAACACCGATTCGCTGGCGCTGGAGAATATTGGTCTGGAAACAGACAGCCGTGGACAGCTCAAAGTCAACAGTATGTACCAGACCGCCCTGCCGCACGTCTATGCGGTGGGCGACGTGATTGGCTATCCCAGTCTGGCCTCCGCCGCCTACGATCAGGGACGTATTGCAGCGCAGGCGCTGGTGAAAGGCGAAGCGACCGCGCATCTTATCGAAGATATCCCCACCGGGATTTATACCATTCCGGAAATCAGTTCTGTCGGCAAAACCGAGCAGCAGTTAACGGCAATGAAAGTGCCTTACGAAGTGGGCCGCGCGCAGTTTAAGCATCTGGCGCGAGCGCAAATCGTCGGCATGAACGTCGGCACGCTAAAAATTCTCTTCCACCGCGAAACCAAAGAAATTCTGGGGATTCACTGCTTTGGCGAACGCGCCGCCGAAATTATTCATATCGGCCAGGCGATCATGGAGCAGAAAGGTGGCGGTAACACCATCGAATACTTCGTTAACACCACCTTTAACTACCCAACCATGGCGGAAGCTTATCGGGTTGCGGCGTTGAACGGCTTAAACCGCCTGTTTTAACGCCTTGTCGAAATGGCCATCCATTGCGCCACGGATGGCCTCTGCCAGTTGCTCATAACGGCTACGCAGCGGCGATCCCGGGCGATAAACCAGCCCCACGGTACGACGCGGCTCCGGCTTAATGCATGGCAGATAAACCACGCCGTCGCGCTTACGCTCCTGCGGTACGGCCAGCGCGGGGAGTAGTGTAATACCACTGCCCGCCGCCACCATGTTACGCAGCGTTTCCAGACTGGTCGCCCGGAAATGGGTATCTTCATCCGCTCCCGCTTCAAAACAGAACCCCATCGCCTGATCGCGCAGACAGTGGCCATCTTCCAGCATCAGTAATTTCTCGCCCGCCAGGTCGGACATCGGCACGCGATCGCGATTCGCCCACGGATGATCCTCATAAATAGCCAGCATCATGGGCTCATCAAACAGCGGCACTTCGATGAACGCCTCGCTCTCTTTCACCAGCGCCAGAATAGCGCAGTCAAGCTTGCCGCTATCGAGTTGCGCTAACAACTGGTGCGTTTGCGCCTCATGCAGATACATTTCCAGCTTCGGGAAAGTCTGGTGCAACATTGGAATGATAAGCGGCAGCAAATAGGGACCAATTGTTGGGATTAAACCAATATGCAGCGGGCCGGACATCGTCTCGCCTTGTTGGCTTGCCATCTCCTTGAGCACCTTGACCTCACGCAGTACGGTACGCGCCTGATCCACCAGCAGTAAGCCCGCCTGGGTAAACAGCACCTTACGGCTCGTACGCTCCAGCAGCATAACGCCCAGCTCATCTTCCAGCTTACGTATTTGCCCACTAAGGGTTGGCTGGCTGACGTGACAGGAGTCCGCCGCTCGCCGGAAATGGCGATGTTCGGCTAACGCCACCAGATATTCAAGATCACGAATATTCATTATTCATCCTCCGTCGCCACGATAGTTCATGGCGATAGGTAGCATAGCAACGAACGATTATCCCTATCAACCTTTCTGATTAATAATACATCACAGAACGGAGCGGTTTCTCGTTTAACCCTTGAAGACACCGCCCGTTTAGAGGGTATCTCTCGAACCCGAAATAACTAAAGCCAACGTGAACTTTTGCGGACCTCTGGTCCGCTTTTTTTTTGCGTAAAAAAGCCCGGCGTCGCTGATGCTCGGCCGGGCAGTATTACCTGATGGCGCTACGCTTATAAGGCCTACAACGCGAGGCGCGCCCTGGCATCGTCGATGGCCTGCGCCACCTGCTGTGGAGAAACGCCGCCTTTTGCCGCCCGTTTATCCAGACACGACTGCAAAGACAATATCGGATACACATCGTCGCCAATCACGCGGCTGAATTTCTGTAAATCGGCCAGCGGCAACGCTTCCAACGGCTTACCCTGGCGAATAGCTTCTACCACCGCCTCGCCGACAATATGGTGCGCTTCGCGGAACGGCACGCCTTTCGCGACCAGGTAATCCGCCAGCTCGGTGGCGTTAGCATACCCCTGTTGCGCCGCCTCCTGACAACGTGGGCGTTTCACCTGAATACCGTCCAGCACCAACGCCGCCATATGCAGGCAGTCAAGCCAGGTATCGAGCGCATCGAACAGCCCTTCTTTGTCTTCCTGCATATCTTTGTTGTACGCCAGCGGCAGACCTTTTAAGGTCATCATCATGCCGGTTAGCGCCCCTTGTACGCGACCGCACTTACCGCGAATCAGCTCCAGCGCGTCCGGGTTTTTCTTCTGCGGCATTAACGATGAACCGGAAGTCACGCGGTCAGAAAGCTCTACAAAACCCGCTTCACCAGAATTAAAGAAAATCAGATCTTCCGCGAAGCGTGACAGATGCACCATGCCGATAGCCGCATCAGAAAGCAGTTCCAGTACGTGGTCACGATCGGACACGCTGTCCAGGCTGTTGCGGGTCGCAGACGCAAAGCCCAGCCAGCCTGCCAATTGTTCACGGTCAATTTCATAGGCCGTTCCCGCCAACGCGCCGCAACCTAGCGGACTCACGTCCAGACGTTTAAGCGTGTCCTGCAGGCGGCTTTCATCGCGCGCCAGCATTTCGACATACGCGAGACACCAGTGGGCGAAAGTCACTGGCTGCGCGCGTTGCAGATGGGTATATCCCGGCATTACCGCGTCCTGGTTCACCTGCGCGGTTTCCACCAGCGCGCTCTGTAGCAGGCGGTTAGCGGTAAGCAGTTCCCTCACCGTCTCTTTGCACCACAGTTTCAGGTCCGTCGCCACCTGATCGTTACGGCTGCGCCCGGTGTGCAGCTTTTTACCCAACTGGCCCACTTTGTCGATGAGCTTACCTTCCACCCAGCTATGGATATCTTCCGCATCGCTTTGCAGGATTTGCTGCGGATTCGCGCGAACCTCCTCCAGCAGCACGTTCAGCGCTTCTTCCAACTGTCGTTGCTCATCGGCAGTCAGTACGCCTACCGTGACCAATGCTTTGGACCAGGCCACAGAACCGACAATATCCTGCTCCGCCAGACGGTAATCGAAGCGCAACGAATCATTGAATTGTTTAAACCGCTGGTCTGCCGCCTGTGTAAAACGCCCACCCCAAAGTGCCATAATAGACTTCCTTAAATTCTTCGAATTTCACTGCCGGATAGCGCTACGCTTATCCGGCTTACAATTTCTGTTCACGTAGGCCCGATAAGGCGCAGCCGCCATCGGGCGAACAAATAGTTAAGCCAGAATACGCGTGCCAATCGGCGTGCCGTTAAACAGCGCCGGCAGTTGCTCCGCATGACGCCAGGAAGCGATATCCACCGGGCGACCCAGCGCCCGCGCAGCATCGAGAGCCGCATTCACTTTCACAATCATCCCGTCGGTAATAATGCCCTGGTCGATAAGCTGCTCGGCTTTGGACGCCGTCATTTCGGCGATACGCTGGCCTTTGCCGTCCAGAATACCGCTCACGTCGGAAAGCAGGATCAGATCGGCCCCCAGCGTCGCCGCCAGCGCGGTTGCCGCCTGATCGGCGTTGACGTTCATCAGTTGGCCGTCGTCTGTTACGCCAATGGAGCTGACCACCGGCAGAAAGCCGTTTTCCAGCAGCATGTTAATCAGCTTCGGCGACCCCGGCTGCGCCAGCCCGACGTGGCCTAACGCTTCATCGAGTTGGGTCACGTTTACGCTGTCGCCATCGCCCAGAAACAGACCAACAGAGGCGATATGGTGTTTCTTCGCCCAGGCCAGCAGAGTCTTGTTAGCGGTTCCCGCCAGCGCGCCGGTAATGATGCCAATCTGATCGGCAGGCGTCACGCGCAGGCCGTCTTTCTTTTTCACTGGCAAATTCAGCCCTTTCATCAGCTCATCCACCACGCAACCGCCGCCGTGAACAATCACCAGCGGACGCTGATGGGACTCACGATAGTTGACCAGCGCGGTAAAAAGACGTTCCAGCGCCTCTTCGCTATCCAGTAATACGCCACCCAGCTTGATAATTAATGGATTCATCATTTCACCCTTAAATAAGAGACTGCGTTTCAGCGAAGCCAAAACGAATATTAGCGCACTGCACCGCCTGCGCCGCTGCGCCTTTCAACAAGTTGTCTTCGGTTGCCACCACAATCAGATGTTCGCCCTGGACGGCAAAACCAATATCGCAGAACGGCAGCCCGACGACGTTCTTTAACGCCGGAACGCCTTTGTCATACAGGCGCACCAGCGGTTTATCGCCATAGGCTTTTTTGCAACACGTCGGCGACCTGCGCATGGGTTACTCCCGCTTTCAGGCGGCAGGTAATGGTTTCCAGAATCCCGCGCGGGAAATTCCCCAGATGCGGGGTGAAGATGACCTCCGCGCCCAGATGGGCGGCGATTTCCGGCTGATGACGATGCGTAAACACGCCATACGGTTGCAAACTCACTTCACAGAAACTGTTCGATATTGCCGCTTTGCGCCCCGCGCCGCTCACTCCGCTGGTGGCATTAATTACCGGCCACTGCGTCAGATCCAGAAGCCCGCCGTCAATCAGCGGTTTTAGCGACAACTGCGCTGCGGTTGGATAGCAACCAGGAACCGCAATCAGATTCGCCGTGTTCAGTTTATCGGCATTCCACTCCGCCAGACCGTACACCGCCTGCTCCAGCAGCTCAGGATACTGATGAGTAAATCCGTAGTACTTTTCATAGAAGGCGCGATCGTTTACCCGAAACGCGCCGGAAAGATCGAATACGACGCATCCGGCCTGTAAAAACTGCGGCGCCAGATCGTGGCTCACTTCATGCGCTGTCGCCAGGAACACCACATCAACATCTGCGCTAAAGTCACGTACATCCGACATCGGTTGCAATGGCAGGTCGACAATCCCTTTTAACTGCGGATGTAAATCAGAAATTAACTTTCCTGCATCATTGCTTTGCGCTGAGACGGTCAAAGCGGTTATGGTCATATGTGGGTGGCGATTTACGTAGCTTACAAGCTCTGCGCCCGCATAACCGCTAGCGCCTACAATCAGCGTATTCAACATCGGGTTCCTTTATGCTCAACGTTAATGTATTTTTATTCATAATTAATGCATGAATATTGATACTATCATGACCTGAGGTGTGTCAACAATGAAAAACGTTTTACCGCCATTTATCGAGATTTACCGCGCTCTGATTGCCACACCGTCGATAAGCGCAACCGAAGAATCCCTGGATCAAAGTAATGCGTCTTTAATCACTTTGCTTGCAGGCTGGTTCAGCGATCTTGGTTTCAACGTAGAGGTTCAACCGGTTCCAGGAACGCGAAACAAATTTAATATGCTCGCCAGCACCGGACATGGCGCGGGCGGTTTGCTGCTGACCGGCCATACCGACACGGTTCCCTTTGATGACGGACGCTGGACGCGCGACCCGTTCACGCTGACCGAGCACGACAATAAGCTCTATGGTCTGGGCACTGCGGATATGAAAGGCTTCTTCGCTTTTATTCTGGACGCGCTACGTGACGTTGACGTCACAAAGTTGAAAAAGCCGCTCTACATTCTGGCGACCGCCGATGAAGAGACCAGCATGGCGGGGGCGCGTTATTTTTCCGAAACCACGGCATTACGTCCGGACTGCGCGATCATTGGCGAACCGACGTCGTTGCAACCGATACGCGCGCACAAAGGGCATATCTCTGATGTCGTTCGCGTCCTGGGGCAGTCCGGTCATTCCAGCGACCCGGCGCGTGGGGTTAACGCCATTGAACTGATGCACGATGCGATTGGCCATATCATGCAACTGCGTGACTCGCTGAAAGCGCGGTATCACTACGAGGCGTTTACCGTTCCGTATCCAACGCTGAATCTGGGCCATATTCACGGCGGCGATGCCTCAAACCGTATCTGCGCCTGCTGCGAATTACATATGGATATTCGTCCACTGCCGGGCATGACGTTAAACGACCTTAATGGACTGCTTAACGACGCGCTGGCCCCGGTAAGCGAACGCTGGCCGGGCCGCCTGACGGTGGCGGAATTACATCCGCCGATTCCAGGTTACGAGTGTCCACCGGACCACCAACTGGTTGAAGTAGTAGAAAAACTGTTGGGAACGAAAACCGACGTGGTGAACTACTGTACTGAAGCGCCGTTTATGCAGACATTATGCCCAACGCTGGTGCTTGGTCCGGGCTCAATTAATCAGGCGCATCAGCCGGATGAATATCTCGAAACGCGTTTTATTAAGCCAACCCGGGAATTGATTACCCAGGTAGTACACCATTTTTGCTGGCATTAATGCATATTGCCCGGTGACGCGATGTTTACCGGGCCTACCCCGTCTTGTAGGCCGGATAAGCGCAGCGCCATCCGGCGTCTCTACGCCACATGTTCATAAGCATTTCTTATTTGGCACGATGTGAATTAACTTTAATAAATTACCGTCATTTCTTCGTTTGCTGAACCGATTTCGCAGTAATTGACGCCACGGGTTTTACGTGGCTTTATAAAAGACGGCTAAAAAGCAAAGTCCGAAAAATTTCACGTCACAGCAAGGCGGCAAACGAGCCCATTCCGGAGAACTGGCATAAGGGCGAGAGCAGCCAACGCCGCTGTGGTATGAAAGAGACAGGGCAATTACATTAAAGATGGGGTGTCTGGGGTCATATGAACGAACAATATTCCGCGTTGCGTAGTAATGTCAGTATGCTCGGCAAGGTGCTGGGAGAAACCATCAAGGATGCGCTGGGAGAGCACATTCTTGATCGCGTAGAAACAATCCGTAAGCTATCCAAATCTTCACGCGCCGGCAATGAAGCTAATCGCCGGGAGCTGCTCACCACGCTACAAAATTTGTCTAATGACGAGCTGCTGCCAGTTGCGCGCGCGTTTAGTCAGTTCCTGAACCTGGCCAATACTGCCGAGCAATACCACAGCATTTCGCCAAAAGGCGAAGCCGCCAGCAACCCGGAAGTGATTGCCCGCACTCTGCGTAAACTGAAAAACCAACCGGACCTCAACGACGCAACCATCAAAAAAGCGGTAGAGTCGCTGTCTCTGGAGTTGGTGCTAACCGCCCACCCGACAGAAATTACCCGCCGTACGCTTATTCACAAGATGGGTGAAATCAATAACTGTCTGAAACAGCTTGATAATACCGATATCGCCGACTACGAACGCCACCAGGTGATGCGTCGCCTGCGCCAGTTGATTGCCCAATCCTGGCATACGGATGAGATCCGCAAGCAGCGCCCAAGCCCGGTGGATGAAGCCAAATGGGGCTTCGCCGTGGTTGAGAACAGCCTGTGGCAGGGCGTACCTAACTATCTGCGTGAACTGAACGAACAACTGGAAGAAAATCTCGGCTACAAATTGCCGGTGGATTTTGTGCCGGTACGTTTTACCTCCCTGGATGGGCGGCGACCGAGACGGCAACCCGAACGTGACGGCGGATATCACCCGCCACGTACTCTTGTTAAGCCGCTGGAAAGCCACCGATCTGTTCCTGAAAGACATTCATGTTCTGGTATCAGAACTGTCGATGGTCGACGCCACGCCGGAGCTGCTGGCGTTAGTGGGTGAAGAAGGCGCGTCTGAGCCGTATCGCTACCTGATGAAAAAATTGCGCGCCCGTCTGATGGCGACCCAGTCCTGGCTGGAAGCGCGTCTGAAAGGCGAGGAGCTGCCCAAACCGGCTGGCCTGCTGACGCAAAACGAGCAGCTCTGGGAACCTCTGTACGCCTGCTACCAGTCGTTACAGGCCTGCGGCATGGGCATTATCGCCAACGGCGAGTTACTCGACACGCTCCGCCGCGTGAAGTGTTTCGGCGTACCGCTGGTGCGTATTGATATCCGCCAGGAGAGCACCCGCCATACCGAAGCGCTGGGCGAAATTACCCGCTACCTCGGTATTGGCGACTACGAAAGCTGGTCGGAAGCCGACAAGCAGGCCTTCCTGATCCGCGAGCTGAACTCCAAACGTCCGCTACTGCCGCGTAATTGGGAGCCGAGCAACGATACCCGCGAAGTGCTTGAAACCTGCAAGGTTATTGCCGAAGCACCAAAAGGGTCGATCGCCGCCTACGTAATTTCAATGGCGAAAACGCCGTCTGATGTGCTGGCTGTGCATCTGCTGCTGAAAGAGGCAGGTATCGGCTTTGCCATGCCGGTCGCGCCGCTGTTTGAAACCCTCGACGACCTGAACAACGCCGACGACGTGATGACCCAGTTGTTGAATATCGACTGGTATCGCGGGCTGATTCAGGGTAAGCAGATGGTCATGATCGGCTACTCCGACTCGGCAAAAGACGCCGGCGTCATGGCCGCGTCATGGGCGCAGTATCAGGCGCAGGACGCCCTGATCAAAACCTGTGAAAAAGCCGGCATTGAGCTCACTCTCTTCCACGGCCGCGGCGGCTCTATTGGCCGTGGCGGCGCGCCAGCCCACGCGGCGCTGCTTTCGCAACCGCCAGGCAGTCTGGAAGGCGGTCTGCGCGTGACCGAGCAGGGCGAGATGATCCGCTTCAAATACGGCCTGCCGGAAGTCACCGTCAGCAGCCTTTCGCTCTACACCAGCGCAATTCTGGAAGCAAACCTGCTGCCGCCGCCGGAACCGAAAGACAGCTGGCGTCATATTATGGATGAGCTTTCCGTTATCTCCTGTGAAACCTACCGCGGCTACGTGCGCGAAAATAAAGACTTTGTACCGTACTTCCGCTCCGCGACGCCGGAGCAAGAGTTGGGCAAATTGCCGCTCGGCTCACGTCCGGCGAAACGTCGTCCAACTGGCGGTGTCGAATCGCTGCGCGCGATTCCGTGGATCTTCGCCTGGACGCAAAACCGCCTGATGCTGCCAGCCTGGCTGGGCGCGGGTACTGCGCTGCAAAAAGTGGTGGAAGACGGTAAACAAAGCGAACTGGAAGCCATGTGCCGCGACTGGCCGTTCTTCTCCACGCGTCTTGGGATGCTGGAAATGGTATTCTCGAAAGCCGACCTGTGGCTGGCCGACTATTACGATCAGCGTCTGGTGGCGAAAACGCTATGGCCGCTGGGCAAAGAGCTACGAGACCTGCTGGAAGAAGACATTAAAGTGGTGCTGGCGATTGCCAACGATTCGCACCTGATGGCCGACTTACCGTGGATTGCGGAGTCCATTCAGTTAAGAAACGTTTATACCGATCCATTAAACGTGTTGCAGGCCGAGTTGCTGTATCGTTCCCGTCTGACTGAAGAGCAGGGCAAATCGCCCGATCCTCGCGTCGAACAGGCGTTGATGGTCACGATTGCGGGCGTCGCCGCCGGTATGCGCAACACCGGCTAACGCCAAAAGAAAGCCGCCCTCACGCAGTTATGTGGGGGCGGCATGAAATACTGCTGTCATCCTCGTCATTTTTTCAATATATTCCTGTCTGCATTTTATGCATTTATAAATCTTTCTTAGCAAAACGTGCGGCATAAAGCAGGTTTGCTTCAGATTCTTTTAAGGTTCAGGCGTTACGTTTGGCGCTACGATTAAAGACAGGCTCTCATTATGCAATCCACATTACTCCAGACTAAACCCGCGTTTAGCTGGAAAGCCCTGGGCTGGGCACTGCTCTACTTTTGGTTCTTTTCCACCCTCCTGCAGGCCATTATTTATCTCACCGGATACAGCGGGACAAACGGTCTGCGGGATTCGCTACTGTACAGCTCACTGTGGCTGATCCCGGTCTTTCTGTTTCCAGGCCGCATCCGGGTTATTGCTGCCGTTATTGGCGTCGTACTCTGGGCCGCCTCGCTGGCGGCGCTGAGCTATTACGTAATCTACGGGCAGGAGTTCTCGCAAAGCGTGCTGTTTGTGATGTTTGAAACCAACGCCAATGAAGCCAGCGAATATTTAAGCCAATATTTCAGTCTGAAAATTGTTCTTGTCGCGCTGGCTTATACGGTGGCGGCGATTTTGCTGTGGACACGTCTGCGCCCGGTTTATATTCCATCCCCCTGGCGTTATCTGGTGTCGTTTGCCCTGCTGTACGGGCTGATCCTCCATCCCATCGCGATGAATACCTTTATCAAGCATAAGTCGATGGAGAAAACGCTGGATAGCCTGGCGTCACGAATGGAACCCGCCGCTCCGTGGCAATTTATTACTGGCTACTATCAGTACCGTTTACAGATCGCCTCGCTGAATAAACTGCTGAATGAAAACGATGCCCTGCCGCCGCTGGCTAACTTCCAGGACCACTCCGGCGATGCGCCGCGCACACTGGTACTGGTGATTGGCGAATCGACCCAGCGTGGCCGTATGAGTCTGTACGGTTATCCGCGCGAAACCACGCCGGAACTGGACGCGCTGCATAAAACCGACCCCGGGCTGACCGTGTTTAATAATGTGGTAACTTCGCGACCGTACACCATTGAGATCCTGCAACAGGCGCTAACGTTCGCGGACGAAAAGAACCCGGACTGGTATCTGACGAAGCCATCGCTGATGAATATGATGAAACAGGCCGGGTATAAAACCTTCTGGATCACTAACCAGCAGACGATGACGGCGCGTAATACCATGCTGACCGTGTTCTCTAAGCAGACTGATAAGCAGTTCTATATGAACCAGCAGCGCACTCAAAGCGCGCGCGAATATGACAGCAACGTGCTGGCGCCGTTTAAAGCGGTGTTAGCCGACCCGGCGCCGAAAAAATTCATTATTGTGCATCTGCTGGGAACGCACATTAAATACAAGTTCCGCTATCCAGAAAACCAGGGCAAGTTTGATGGTAAAACCGACCATGTTCCGCCGGGATTAAGCAGCGACGAACTGGAATCGTATAACGATTACGACAACGCGAACCTGTATAACGACTATGTTGTCGCCAGCCTGATTAAGGACTATAAAGCGACCGATCCGAACGGTTTCCTGCTCTACTTCTCCGACCACGGTGAAGAAGTGTATGACACGCCGCCGCATAAGACGCAGGGACGAAACGAAGATTCGCCAACCCGTCATATGTATACGGTGCCGTTCCTGCTGTGGACCTCAGAGAAATGGCAGGCGGCGCATCCGCGCGACTTCTCACAGGATGTCGATCGTAAGTACAGCAGTTCCGAGCTTATCCATACCTGGTCGGACTTAGCGGGCCTGACCTATGATGGTTACGACCCGACGCGTTCCATCACCAACCCGCAGTTCAAAGAGACCACGCGCTGGATTGGCAACCCGTATAAGAAAAACGCGCTGATTGATTATGATACGTTGCCGTATGGCGATCAGGTCGGTAATCAATAGCCTGTATGTTGCCCGATAACGCTAACGCTTATCGGGCCTGGCGTTCTTCTCTCCCGTAGTCCGGATAAGGCGCAAAGCGCCGCTATCCGGCAATAATTGCTTGAGGACATCGGTTTTCGACGTTACTGTTTCCTCTGTTTGCGATCGGCAGGGGATTATCATGTATCACGACGTCAGCCACCTTCTCTCCCGTCTCATCAACGGCCCGCTGCCGCTGCGCCAGATTTATTTTGCCAGCGCCAGCGGCCCAGCGCCGGAACTGGCGTACCAGGTGGATTTTCCGCGGCTGGAGATTGTGCTGGAGGGCGAGCTTACTGACATGAGCATTACCGCCCCGCTCATTCCTTGCGATGTTCTCTACGTTCCGGCTGGCGGCTGGAACATCCCGCAGTGGCAAACGCCCGTCACCACCCTGAGCATTCTGTTTGGCAAACAGCAGTTAGGTTTCAGCGTAGTCCACTGGGATGGTCAGCAGCATCAAAACCTCACGAAACAGCACGTTGCGCGCCGTGGCCCGCGTATCGGCTCTTTCCTGTTACAAACGCTTAATGAGATGCAGATGCAGCCGCAAGAGCAGCAAACGGCCAGATTGATTGTCGCCAGCCTACTAAGCCATTGCCGCGATCTGCTCGGCAGCCAAATCCAGACCGCCTCCCGCAGCCGCGCGCTTTTTGAAGCCATTCGGGAGTATATTGATGAACGCTACGCCGCGCCGTTGACGCGTGAATCGGTAGCACAGGCGTTTTATATCTCGCCAAATTACCTCTCGCACCTGTTCCAGAAAACGGGGGCCATCGGCTTTAACGAATACCTGAACCATACGCGACTGGAACACGCCAAAACGTTGCTGAAGGGCTATGACCTGAAAGTGAAAGAGGTAGCGCACCGTTGCGGCTTTGTCGACAGTAACTATTTCTGCCGCCTGTTTCGCAAAAATACGGAACGTTCGCCGTCGGAGTATCGCCGCCAGTATCACAGCCAGCTAACGGAAAAATAATCCACACGCCAGTAAAAAGAATACAGTAGATAAAACGCGCATTTACTGGATTATTGTAATATCAATGCAAAAACCTCACTCCCCCACATGGCATACAACAGCACGTTATACGTTAACCATCACCAACTTGTGAAGTAAATCACACTTTACCAAGAGCATCACATTTGTCCAGTTTTTGGCAGATTTGTCACATAGCGCATCCGGGGCACGCTCCTTTATCCTGTCCATAACGAAAACTCACGAAGAGAAAGACTATGGAACTCTATCTGGATACCGCTAACGTGGCGGAAGTTGAACGTCTGGCGCGCATTTTCCCGATTGCCGGCGTCACCACCAATCCAAGCATTGTGGCAGCCAGCAAAGAATCTATCTGGGATGTGCTGCCCAGGCTGCAAAACGCCATCGGCGAAGAAGGCACTTTATTTGCGCAGACCATGAGCCGCGACGCGAAAGGGATGGTGGAAGAAGCCAAACGACTGAATAACGCCATCCCCGGCATTGTGGTGAAAATTCCGGTGACCGCCGAAGGTCTTGCAGCGATTAAATTGCTGAAAAAAGAAGGCATCGTGACGCTGGGCACCGCCGTCTACAGCGCGTCGCAGGGCCTGCTGGCGGCGCTGGCGGGCGCAAAATATGTCGCTCCCTACGTCAACCGCGTTGATGCGCAGGGCGGCGATGGCATTCGTATGGTTCAGGAGCTGCAAACGCTACTGGAACATCACGCTCCCGACAGCATGGTGCTGGCGGCCAGCTTTAAAACACCGCGGCAGGCGCTGGATTGCTTACTGGCAGGTTGCCAGGCGATTACCCTTCCTTTAGATGTAGCGCAACAAATGCTCAATACGCCTGCGGTAGAGTCAGCAATAGAGAAGTTTGAGCAAGACTGGAAAAACGCTTTTGGTAATCTGAACCTGTAGGAGAGAAATGTATGGATCGCATTATTCAGTCACCAGGTAAGTATATTCAGGGTGCAAACGTCATCGCGCGTCTTGGCGATTATTTAAAACCAATGGCGAACAACTGGCTGGTTGTGGGCGATAAATTCGTGCTGGGATTTGCCGAAGAGACGCTGCGCAAAAGCCTGACGGGTGCCGGTTTGTCAGTAGAAATCGCCCCGTTTGGCGGCGAATGTTCGCAAAATGAGATCGACAGGCTGCGCGCCGTCGCCGAGAAAAGTCAGTGTGGTGCCGTACTGGGTATCGGCGGCGGTAAAACGCTGGATACCGCCAAAGCGCTGGCGCATTTTATGAACGTCCCGGTCGCTATCGCGCCGACCATCGCCTCTACCGACGCACCGTGTAGCGCGCTCTCGGTTATTTATACGGATGCCGGTGAGTTTGACCGTTATCTGCTGCTGCCGCATAACCCGAATATGGTCATTGTCGATACGCAGATAGTGGCGGGCGCGCCGGCGCGTCTGCTGGCAGCCGGTATCGGCGATGCGCTGGCGACCTGGTTTGAAGCGCGCGCCTGCTCACGCAGCGGCGCCACCACAATGGCGGGCGGCAAGTGTACACAGGCCGCGCTGGCGCTGGCGGAGCTATGCTATAACACGCTGATCGAAGAAGGCGAAAAAGCCATGTTGGCCGCCGAACAGCACGTCGTCACGCCAGCGCTGGAACGCGTCATCGAAGCCAACACCTACCTGAGCGGGGTCGGTTTTGAAAGCGGCGGTCTGGCCGCAGCGCACGCGATTCATAACGGTTTAACGGCGATTCCGGATGCGCACCACTATTATCACGGTGAGAAGGTCGCTTTCGGTACGCTGACGCAACTGGTGCTGGAAAACGCGCCGGTCGAAGAAATCGAAACCGTTGCGGCACTGTGCCATTCCGTTGGCCTGCCGATTACGCTGGCGCAACTGGATATTAAACAGGATATCCCGGCCAAAATGCGCACCGTCGCGGAAGCCTCCTGCGCAGAAGGTGAAACTATTCATAACATACCTGGCGGCGCAACGCCGGATGAAGTGTACGCCGCGCTGCTGGTCGCCGACCAGTACGGTCAACGCTTCTTGCAGGAATGGGAATAAGGTCGGCTTGCAATGAAAAATCCCCGCAATTGCGCGGGGATTTTTTTGCCCGGTGGGCATATGAGACGGTAGGCCGGATAAGCGTTAGCGTCATCCGGCATAAGATTTACAACAGATCGAAACGGTCCAGGTTCATCACTTTCACCCATGCCGCGACGAAGTCCTTCACAAACTTCTCGTGCGCATCGCTACACGCGTAAACTTCCGCCAGCGCGCGCAGTACGGAGTTGGAACCAAACACCAGATCGGCGCGGGTCGCCGTGTATTTCACCTCGCCAGTCAGACGATCCCGGCCTTCGAACAGCTCATTAGATTCGTCGGTCGGTTTCCACTCGTAACGCATATCCAGCAGATTAGCGAAGAAGTCTGTGCTGAGCACGCCCGGTCTGTCGGTAAAGACACCGTTCTGGCTGCCGTCAAAGTTGGTTCCCAGCACACGCATCCCGCCAACCAGTACCGTCATTTCCGGCGCGGTCAACGTTAACTGCTGCGCTTTATCAATCAACAGCGATTCGGTCGTCGACACATCCAGACGCGCACGATAGTTACGGAATCCATCGGCAATCGGTTCAAGCAGCGAGAACATCTCGATGTCGGTCTGATCCTGACGCGCATCCACCCGGCCCGGCGCAAAAAGGTACGCTGATGCTGACACCCGCAGCAGCGGCCGCCTGCTCGATACCGACTACGCCCGCCAGCACAATAATATCGGCCAGCGAGGCTTTATTCGTCGTTTTCTGGAGCGCTTCTAATACCGGCAGAACGCGAGCCGCAACGGCGTTGACCTCCCAGTCGCGCTGAGGCGCTAATGCCAGACGCGCGCCGTTAGCGCCGCCACGCTTATCGCCGCCGCGGAAAGTAGACGCGGATGCCCAGGCAACCGAAACCATCTCGCTAATAGAAAGCCCGGATGCAGCGATCGCCGCTTTCAGGTTGATAATGTCTTCCTGCGTTGGCTGGTAGAGCGGTTGCGGCAACGGGTCCTGCCAGATCAGATCTTCTTTCGGCACTTCCGGTCCGATGTAACGCGCTTTTGGTCCCATATCTCTGTGCGTCAGTTTGAACCAGGCACGAGCAAAGGCTTCATTAAAGGCCTGCGGATCGTTAAGGAAACGACGGGAAATCTTCTCGAACTCCGGATCAAAACGCAGCGTCAGGTCGGTGACCAGCATGGTTGGCTTACGTTTTTTCGACGGATCGAACGGGTCCGGAATGATATCCGGCGCGTCTACCGCTTCAAACTGGATAGCGCCAGCCGGACTACGGGTTTGTACCCACTCATATTTGAACAGGTTCTCGAAGAAATAGTTGCTCCACTGGGTCGGCGTCTGCGTCCAGACCACTTCCAGCCCGGAGGTAATAGCATCCGCACCAACGCCGCTACCATAGCTGCTGGCCCAACCTAAGCCCTGCGCTTCAATCGGCGCGGCTTCCGGATCGGCCCCTACATGGGATGCCGCTGCCGCGCCGTGGGTTTTACCGAGGGTATGCCCGCCAGCGATCAACGCCACGGTCTCTTCGTCGTTCATCCCCATATTGCCAAAGGTAGCGCGAATAGCGGCGGCGGCAGAAAGTGGTTCGCCGCTGTGATCCGGCCCCTCCGGGTTAACGTAGATAAGGCCCATCTCGGTCGCGCCCAGCGGCGCTTTTGCCAGCGCTTCAGGGTGTCGGTGAGTCAACCAGGCTTTTTCATCGCCCCAGTTCACATCCAGATCCGGTTCCCAGACATCTTCACGCCCGGCGCCGAAACCGAAGGTACGGAAGCCGGAGTTTTCCAGCGCCACGTTACCCGCCAGAATAAACAGGTCGGCCCAGGAAATTTTCTGGCCATATTTCTGCTTAATCGGCCACAGCAAACGACGCGCCTTATCCAGGCTGACGTTATCCGGCCAGGAGTTAAGCGGCGCAAAACGCTGTTGACCACGACCCGCGCCGCCACGACCATCAATAGAACGGTAGGTGCCAGCGCCATGCCAGGCCATACGAATAAACAAACCGACATAGCTGCCCCAGTCGGCGGGCCACCACGGTTGTGAATCGGTCAGCAGCGCCTTGAGATCCCCTTTCAGGGCGGAGTAGTCTAACTTGCTAAACTCTTTGCGGTAGTCAAAGTCTTCGCCCAGCGGGTTAGAACGGTTGGAATGTTGATTCAAAAGATCCACGCGAAGCTGGTTCGGCCACCAGTCGCGGCTGGCAGTCCCTGCGCCTGCGCTTCGGTCATGCCCCCCCTGATGGAAAGGACATTTTCCAGTGGATAACGTGTTATGGGTATCGTCGGTCGTGCTCATATCTCAGCTCCCTTTTAAAGTGTTACCGTTACGATATACACCAGGAGCAAATAGATATAGTTGAATTAATCCACAGATTCGATAGCTAATACCTTTTATATTTTTAGTTACAGAGATGTAGATCAATATGAGGTGTAATAAAGCTCCCGGCAGGGAGCTGGAGGTTATAAACCCGGTCTTACGCCCAGCGTGTGGCAAATGGCATAACTCATTTCCGCACGATTCAACGTGTAGAAGTGGAAATCCTTCACTCCTTCGCGGCTTAAAATTTTCACCATGTCCATCGCAATGTTAGCGCCCACCAGCTTGCGGGTTTCTGCGTCATCATCCAGCCCCTCAAACATCAGCGACATCCAGGACGGAATGCGGACATTGGTCATATCGGCAAATTTTTTCGCCTGTTTAAAGTTAGACACCGGTAAAATGCCGGGAATAATTTCTACGTCGATACCGGCGGAAACACAGCGGTCGCGAAAACGCAGATAGCTTTCCACATCGAAGAAAAATTGGGTTATCGCGCGGTTAGCGCCAGCATCCACTTTACGCTTCAGATTAAGCAGATCGGCCTGCGCGCTTTTCGCTTCCGGATGTACCTCCGGATAGGCCGCTACTGAAATATCGAAATCGGCCACCTCTTTGAGCAAACCAACCAGATCGGCGGCGTACATCTCCGGCTTACCGCTGCCCGGCGGCAAATCGCCGCGCAAAGCAACAATGTGGCGGATACCGTTATTCCAGTAGTCGCGGGCGATGGTGCGCAGTTCATCGCGCGTGGCGTCAATACAGGTAAGGTGCGGCGCGGCCTCAAGCCCAGTACGCTCTTTAATGCCTTTAATAACACTATGAGTGCGGTCACGTTCCCCGGAGTTGGCGCCATACGTTACCGAAACAAACTTCGGTTTCAGGCTGCTCAGGCGATCGATGGAGTTCCACAGGGTTTGCTCCATTTCACTGGTGCGCGGCGGGAAAAATTCAAACGAAACGTTAATCTGACCCTGTACTTCCGCCAGGCTCTGATTCAGGGCTTCCCGCTGGTTGGCGTGAAAAAAGCTCATACCTTACCTCATCAATCGCATGTTATTATTTGTTGTGCTGTAAACATCTATCCGTTTAGACGTCCAGATGTAAAAATGACGGAAAAGCGGAAGGACGTCAACTGAAAAATCACGCCAAAGAATGAGGAATATTCAGCAAAGTTGAAAAAACTTCATTCTCCATCATCTTGAGCAATACCTTCTTCATACGGTTCCGGGTGTTCTTCAACACATAAAAAATAAGGCGTAAATGATATGATTCAACGACTTTGGCGACGCAGGGACGGGGGAACCAGAAGATGAACACAGCGAATTTCGAGTCGATACATATCATGATCGACGCGCAAGCGTGGCGCAATCTACCGCTGCATCTGCGCCTGTACCACGCTTTTCGCCAATTGGTAATTTCCGGTGCGTTGGCTGATGGCGCAAAGCTACCTTCCGCTCGCGCGCTGGCCCAGCGGCTGCACCTTTCCAGGGATACCGTCGAAAATGCCTATTCCCAGCTTCAGCGCGACGGCTTTATGACCCGCAGGCAAGGGGCCGGGAGTTTCGCCAGCCGCCAAGGGGTTCCGCATATTCAGGGGCAGCACAGCCTGCCGCCATCGCCTCGCCAGACGCCCACGCTTAGCGCCCGCTGGCAGACGATTGCCGATCGCGCCGTATCTTTCGATGCCCGCCGGGTGCAGACGTTTACGCTCGGCCTTGCGGAAACGCGAAACTTCCCGCAAACCATTTGGCAGAATTTTGCCCGCCAGATCCAGCGCGAGCGGGCGCATACGCTAATGCTGCATGGCGATCCGCAGGGAGAGCAGGAACTGCGCCAGCAAATTGCCCATTATCTCAATTTTGAACGCGGCGCGAAGGTCGACGCGCAGCAGATTGTGATTGTCAGTGGCGCGCGTCAGGCATTCTGGCTATGCGGGCAACTGCTGGCAGAGGCCGGGCAGTCGGTGGTGATGGAAAATCCAGGCTATCCCGGCGCGCGTCAGGCATTCTCCGCCGCACAGCTCAACCTTCTTCCCATTGAAGTCGATGGAGACGGTATTCGGGTGGATAAACTGCCGCCTGCGCCGCTGGTTTACGTTACGCCGTCGCACCAGTTTCCCTCCGGTCATTTGCTCTCTCTGGCGCGGCGTCATGCCCTGATTGACTGGGCACAGGCGCATAATGCCTGGATTATCGAAGATGACTACGACAGTGAATTTCACTACAACGGCGCGCCCGTCGCCTGTATGCAGGGGTTAGATCGCGAGCAGCGCACCCTGTATGTCGGCACCTTCAGCAAAACGCTCTACCCCGGTCTGCGCATTGGTTATCTGGTGGTGCCTGCGTCGCTGGCCGCGCACTTTGCCGCTGCGCGTAATTTGCTTGATGGCGCAACGCCCGCGTTGACCCAATTGACGCTGGCGCGATTTATCGCATCCGGCCATTTTGCCGCCCATATCCGCACCATGCGCAGTATGTACGCGGTGCGGCAGGCGTGCCTGGCGCAGGCCATCAACCAGCATCTTAGTGATTGGGTGACGCCGGTAGTGACGCCCGGAGGATTACAAATGCCCTGCTGGCTGCATGAAGGTATTGACGAACAACAGACCCTTAACGCCGCGCGGCGGGCCGGGTTAAACATCGCCGGGATGCGCCAGTTCTGGCTGACGCACCCCGCGCCCACGGGCTGGCTGTTGGGATTCGCCGCGTTTACCCCCTACGAGATTGAAAATGGAGTCAAGCTTCTGCGGGCTGCATTATGCGCCGAAAACGTGCGCCAAGCCGGGCTATAATCTCATAAGGGATGGTATCGCAGGCGGCAGCAACCTCTTCCAGCGTCTGGCTCACGCCAATAAACTCCACAACATCGCCAGACGTTGGCATGATGGCGCTGGCGTCCACCATAAAGCTGTCCATGCAGACCCGCCCCAACACCGGCAACCGAACCCCGCGCCAGCACACGCCCGCCAGAGGACGCAAATTACGCGGAATCCCATCAGCGTATCCGGCGGATACCGTGGCGATACGCAGCGGGCGAGTGGTAGTAACCGTACTGCCGTAGCCAATCGGCGTCCCAACCGGCACGTCTTGCACGCGCAAAATGGTCAACGTCAGCGTAAATGCCGGTTTTAACGGCGTTGAAAACCACGGCTGGGCGACGCCGAACAGCGCAACGCCCGGACGGCAAAGATCTTCCCGCCAGGCCGGATGCAGAAACATACCGCAGGAATTTGCCAGCGAATAACGGCTGGTTGGGAATGCCTTTTTTGCCTGCTGGAGTAGCGTATGCTGATAGACATTTAACGCATGATCCGGCCTGTCGGCGTTCGCCAGATGGCTGATGATATAGTCTGGCGCAGCCCAGCCACGCTGGCGAAAAATCGCGGCCAGCCGCGCCAGTTGCTCCGGCGTCACCCCCAGCCGCGACATGCCGGAATCAAGCTGGATCAAAACCGGACGCCGCTGCGACCGCGCCTCCTGTAGTGCCAGCCACGCCATCACCTGGTCAACAGAATTCAGCAACGGCGTGATCTGTTGCGCGCAACAAAGCGGCATCGCCTGCGGCATGACGCCATTAAGCAACACCACCATCGCGTCAGCCGACAGGATTTTACGTAGCGCCACCCCTTCAGAAAGTTGCGCGACAAAAAAGATCCGGCAATTGGCCGCATACAGGGCTGGCGCAATCGCCTCCTCCCCCAGACCATAGCCATTGGCTTTCAGTACTGCGCCGCATTGCGCGGGGGCGACATGGCGCGCCAGCGTTTGATAATTGTCAACGACAGCGGCGAGATCTACACAAAGAACGCCGCACGCCGCCTGAATTTCAGCAAGTTTCATCATTGGTAAGGCAACGGATAGTTGGTGGTTAATTTAGTCACTTTTTGCCGAATATCGGCGCAAATATCTGTAATATTCGGCGTCTTGATGGCAAAAATAATTTCACTGATCCAGTCCGCGATCAGCGTAAAATCATCGGCATTCATTCCGCGGGTGGCGCAGGCTGCGCTGCCAATGCGAATCCCGGAGGTAATCGACGGCGGCTGCGGATCGCCTGGCAGCGTGTTTTTATTGACCGTGATCCCCGCCAGTTCGAGAAAGTATTCCACCTGAGCGCCGGTTAACCCCTGCGGGCGCAGGTCGATAATGCCCAGATGGCAGTCGGTACCGCCCGTTAACAGCGTCAGGCCGCGCTGCGCCAGTTGCTGACACATCGCTTGCGCATTTTCGATTACCTGCCCGGCGTAACGTTTAAATTCAGGCTGTAGCGCTTCGCCAAGCGCCACCGCTTTAGCCGCGATAACGTGCATCAACGGCCCGCCCTGCAAGCCGGGAAAGATGGCGCTGTCGATTTTTTTCGCCAGCCGGGCGTCGTTGGCCAGAATCATGCCGCCACGCGGCCCGCGCAACGTTTTATGCGTGGTGGTGGTAATCACATCGGCATACGCCAGCGGCGAGGGGGAAACAGCCGCCCGCCACCAGCCCGGCAAAATGCGCCATATCCACCAGCAGTATCGCGCCGACGGCATCGGCAATGCGGCGAAAGCGGGCAAAATCATAGTGTCGTGGGTAGGCCGATCCCCCGGCGATAATCAGCCGCGGGCGCTCACGCTTCGCGATCGTCTCAACCTCATCCATATCAATAAGACCGCTATGCGCATCGACGCCATAATGAAAGGCGTTAAACCATTTACCGGATTGATTGACCGGCGAACCGTGAGTGAGATGGCCGCCGCATTGCAGGCTCATGCCCAGAATTTTGTCGCCGGGTTTCAGCAGCGCCAGATATACCGCCTGATTCGCCTGGCTGCCGGAGTGAGGCTGCACGTTAACGTAACGCGCGCCGAAAAGTTGCTGCGCGCGGGTTATCGCCAGCATCTCAACCTCATCAATGAACTTACAGCCGCCGTAGTAGCGGTGCTGGTAATAGCCTTCGGCGTATTTATTGGTTAACACCGACCCTTGTGCCGCAAGAACGGCAGGGCTGGCGAAATTCTCCGAGGCAATCAGTTCCAGCGAGTGCTGCTGGCGCTGTTGCTCTTTGTTAAGCAGATCAAAAAGCGGATCGTTGTTTATCATGCGGTTCCCCCGAAAATTCATCATGCGATGATTTTCGCAGGGAAAGTTTCCCCCGCACCCCGCCACTTTTTACGCAGGACGCAGACCACCGGATAGAGGGGTAAATTTCAGCAGGAACATGCCGGGAACACAGCGCGTAACCCGGCAAAATTGCAGGCGCTACGCCAGACGGTTGATATCCGCGGTCCACGAATGATCCAGGCCAGACATACCGCCGTCCGGCCTGAATGCGCTAAAGGCCATTGCGCACAGGCAAGTAACCCCTTACTTCTTCACATCCGCAACGCGCATTCCTTTGAGCTGCTCATCCGTGATGGTGTTGCCCGCCTTAAAGTAATCGACTATCGCATTCGACACATAGTAGCCGCCGGAGGTATTCCGCGCCTGGCCTTCCGTGAATGCCGCAAAACCATCGCCGCCGTCGGCAAGGAAGCTGTTGGTAGCGATGTGATAAACCGTAGCATCGTCAATCGGCTTGCCATTGAGCGTCAGCACGGTAACCCGCTGGCCGACAGGTTTGCTGCTGTCATACTTCATCTCCAGCCCTTTAGACACCTGCAATACGCCGTTGCTTAAGCCAGCGCCATGCTCCATCAGGCTGCGCAATTGTTTACCGGTTAAATCCATCGTGACCAGTTCATTAGGGAACGGGAAGGTACTGATTACCGCCCCCATCGTCACCGCGCCAGCCGGGATTTCGTTGCGGATACCGCCAGAGTTAGTAAGCGCTAACTGGGTGTCTTTCCCCGCCGTAAAAAGCAGCGCATCCGCCGCCAGATTCCCCAGCGACGACGATTCGCCATACGCACGGGTCAGCTCAACCGGCGACTGCGCCACCGTTTGCTGCACGACTTTATCGAGCTTTTTGTTCCAGCCGTCGATCACCTGTTTCGTTTGCAGATCTGGCTTCCACTCATCAGCAAAAATGGTCTTCAGCTCGAAGTTCTTCACGGTAAACTGATGCGGCTTTTCCTGGTAGTCCAGCACCAATTTGCCGACATCAATGCCGCCGCTGTCCGTTGAAAGAATCAGCGTATTACCGACTTTAATCGGTTCCGGCGTACCGACATGCGCGTGGCCGGTAATCAAAATATCCAGCCCTTTTACCTGACTTGCGGTCTGAATATCTTTATCCAGCGCGCGTCGCACATCGGTATTCCCCATGCTGGACTGGCGGGCCGGGGTGCCTTCGTGGATCAGCGCGACGGTCAGATCGACTTTACCTTTAAGTTCATCAATGTAACGTTGCAGCCACTTAATTTCATCGCGTGCCTCAATGCCCACGCGCGTCGCGGCGGAAACCGTATCATTAAAAGCAAAGACACCGTGTAAGCCGATTACGCCAATCTTGACGCCATCTTTTTCAACAATGGTGTACGGCTTATCCCAGAAGGATTTACTGCTGTCCTCATAAAAAATATTGCCCTGTACGATAGGGAATTTCGCCCGGCTCAGTTGCAACAATGTATTGTCCCAGCCATGATCGAACTCATGATTACCGATAGTGGCAGCGTCATACTGCATGGTATTCAAAATATCGATAATCGCTTTACCCTTCGTCAGGCTGCTGATATACGGTCCGGTAAAGTAATCTCCGGCATCAAAAAACCACGTCGCCTTATTTTTGGCTTTTTCCTGCTTCACCAGCGTAGCGATATTGGCCCAACCGCCAATATCGCGTTTACCGTCAGCAATCCACGGCACTTTATAAGGCTCCACATGGGCGTGTAGATCGTTGGTGTAAATAATGGTGACATCTTTGGCGCAGGCCCAGAACGGCAGCGTGAACAAAATACTGGCTGCAAGCAGTTTTACTTTCATAAATAAGTCCCTTTCAGTCATATAAAGATTCGCTACGTTACGTTCTGAAAGGTTTTTTTATGTGAGAGTCCTCACACCCGCGTACCGTTTTATGAAGGCAGAATCAACGACCTGCCAAAATCGTTGGTAAAATGTATGCCGCCTCTGTTCACCATTAATGCCTGCAAAAGCGCTGGTTGTCGCAATCTTGGGCTGCCTGACTCGCCGGATTATGTGTGGCCGGACTATCGCCTGGGTTATCCGGCATTGCATTGTCGAGCCTGCGGCAGTTATCCGCCGCTCTTCAACGAGGGGGAATTTCGCCGCTGGGCGTCTGCTTATATCGCGCAATATGCCAAAGAGCATGGTCACTTTTGTCCCGACTGCTATCAAAAAACATGGATTCGCTATGGACGTAATCCCGGCGGAACGCAGCGACTTCAGTGCCAGTACTGTAAGAAGGTCTGGACGCCAAAACAGCACGCGCTGAATGTCGCCGAAACGCCGGAACAGATTTGCAGTATTCCGCTGCTCGTACCGTTTCAGGGAGCGAATGCCTTCCAGCAATTGTACTTTTTATTCAGTTTTGACGCTGTTCGCGGCAATATTCTTCACCTTTCCAGCAATTTCACGTTACTTTCTGCCGGAAAGAGTTTGCATTACCACTGGAAAGGAATTGCGCCGCCCGAGGGTGAGAATGGCGATATTATTCACCGTATCGCCACTAAAGAACGGCAATTTTTACAGCGCAGTCAGTTCGATGAGATTCAGTATGGCCCGGCGGCGCTTAAACGTAACGCGCAAGGAACAATACTTCGCCCGGTCATTACGGCGCATGGTCATTTTCGGGTGCTGAAAAACCGCTTTCCTGATGTCACGACACACATCATTGCCCATGAGTGTTTTTTGCACGGCGCGGTCATTACGGCATGGGCGGAGCGGTTTCGCCAGCGTCTCTCCTCGCTGTGGTTCGTTGAGGAAGAGATAAACGATGACGATTGCCGCGCAGAGTGGCAACTGTTAGGCAAAACATGGCAGGGATGGTGGCAAAATCAGTGGCAACTCTGGGGGCAAGGTCACAACCGCAAAATGGTCTGTTCGTTAACCGGTTCCCACTTAGAACAAGGTGTCGCCGTTAATCTGGCGGCCAGTCGCCGCTTTGTTACCTGGCTATGGCAACAACCTGAATTCCAGCAAAGCGCCCACTATTCCGCCAAACGCGTCACGCAAATTCTGTATTTGCTGACGGAAAAATATAACTCACAATGGAATCACATTTAACCCAATGATGTAATGCCACGCATAAAAAATCACAGATTATCATTCAGAAGGCGCTATAGATTTAATCACCTCACATCCTGCTTTTATACGCTGAAAAAGAATAGAACTATTTGATAAAATGGCCCTTCGTTTTAAGTTAAAATCGGCTATAAACGTTATTCACATAATCAATATTTATTATCAATTTAAATAGTTCTATACATTCTTATTTTCTATGGAAAACAAGGGATAAATATGGAAATTACTTTACCGTCAATGTCAGATAAAAAATGGACCTGCGCCGATCTCCTGAGTAGCTATCGATTCTGGGGGATCACTTTTTTCTTTTTGGTGCTCTCTTTTATCAGTTCGCTGGGATCGTCGTATGGTGTTTATTTTTGGAGTAAATCACTGTCTATTCCAGCCGATCGTATTAGTGTTATTCTCGTTTGCGGCCAACTGGGATACCTCCTGGGTATGGTTGCCAGCTGGTTTGTCTGCCGTATAAAAAATTGTTACCCCTTCTACTTTGTTGCGCTCCTGTTAATCATTGGCGTGGTCTGTTCCTTCTGCATAAATGGCCCGTCTGACGTAGTCAGGCTTATCATAGCGCAGTTTTTAATTAATCTGGGTATGGGGATCGTAACGCTGTTAGTCCCCATGCTGCTTTTCAGCGCTATCGGCAGTGCTCAGACATTTGTTATTTTATTTAGCCTCTGCTTACTGTTCAAATTTATCATCGCTGGCTATCTGTCTATATTTATATACTCAATTCCTTATATAGGAATAATCGTAATTACTTTAGCGGTTATCGCGCTTTTGCTACTATTACCGCTCAAAAAAGAACTTTTCTATATTGCACCGCCCAAAAGGTTCTCATCAACCCAGCGACCTGAGTGCGCAGAACCCCTTGTCGTCGCATTATTGGCATTTTTCATTCCATTTTATATTATTTATTGGTTCTTCAGAATTCACCGGGAAATGCAATTTGTGGCGCCTTCGCCCCGACTCATGACCGCATGTGGCGCGGGATGGCTGTCAGCCATTATGCCGTTTGGCACAGCCATATTGTGTCTGACGCTTAGCGACGAAATCCGCGCTCTGCTGGCGAATAAAAACGAAGATGGCGGAATACGAACCGGCTGGACACTATTCTGGGCATTACTGCTGCCACCCGTCGGCGCGGCGATTATCCAGGCAAAAATGAACCGTTTTATTACTGCTAATACCGCGGATACTGCTGACAGAGGATAAACATGGAAGGTTTTGAGTTATTTCCAAAAATTAAAGGCGCGATCAAATGGATGGCCGAGCACAGTGACTCGGTAATTCATTTTGGCTGGAATGTTGTTGCCGCCATCATTCTACTTTTCATCGGTAAGTTAATAGCTCGCTTACTATCGAGAGGTCTGGAAAAATTACTTCTCAGGCGGCAAGTGGATGCCACTATTGTCCACTTTTTCTCCGCGCTGGTTCGCTACATCACGATAGCTTTCACGGCAGTAGCCGCTCTTGGCCGTGTCGGTATAGAAACCTCCTCAATTATTGCCGTTATCGGCGCGGCGGGTTTAGCCATTGGCCTGGCGCTGCAAGGGTCACTTTCCAACTTTGCCGCAGGCGTACTGCTTGTCTCCCTGCGTCCTTTCCGCGCCGGGGAAATTGTACAAATTGGCCTGGTTATCGGCACAGTAGAAAAGGTCCATATTTTCTCCACCACTCTGCTCACTGCGGATAGCAAAGAAGTTGTCATCCCGAATGGTAAAATTATTGCTGATAATATTATCAACTATTCACGACACCCCTATCGACGTATTGATCTGATTATTGGCGTGGATTACCAAAGCCGTATTGCTGACGTAAAAAGCGTGATACATCGTATTATTGAACAAGATCATCGCATTGATAAAACCCGCGATATTACGGTCCGCCTGGGCGAACTTGCGCCCTCTAGCCTGAATTTCTATGTTCGCGTATGGGTGCCCAACGCTCAGTACTGGAGTACTTACTACGATCTTCTGGAAAATATCAAGGAAGCAATGGATGAAAACGGCATCAATATTCCTTACCCCCGGATGGATGTCCGGGTTGAGAATGTAAAAAGCATCACGCCATAATGTTTCGTCAGCAATCGGATAGCGCTTCGTATATCAGTATCTACAGAATGACTGCATAACGTATTGATGAGGGAGCGAAGCGCAACCTGGCGCTTCGCTCACGAACTTGCCTTTATTACAGCAACTGCGCCAGGCGGTTGATATCCGACTGAATCGCCCCGGCGGTCACATCGCGACCCGCGCCCGGCCCACGGATCACCAGCGGGTTATCGCGATACCAGCGGCTTTCAATAGCAAAGACATTATCGCACGGCAGCAGCGCCGCCAGCGGATGCTCCGGACGCACCGCTTCAACGCCGACGCGCGCTTTGCCATTGGCGTCGAAACGCGCCACGTAACGCAACACCAGCTCCAGTTCGCGGGCTGCCTCCAGACGCTGCACCATCTGTTCATTCAGCGCGTCGCCGTTTTCGAAAAAGTGATCGATAGACCCTTCTTCACAGTGCGCCGGTACCAACGATTCTACACGCACCTGATCCGGCTCGATGTCGTATCCCGCCTCGCGCGCCAGAATCACCAGCTTACGCATGACATCTTTTCCGGAAAGATCGACGCGCGGATCGGGTTCGGTCAGCCCCTGCTGCCAGGCCTGATCCACCAGATCGGTAAACGGCACCGTACCGTCAAATTGCAGGAACAGCCAAGATAGCGTCCCGGAGAAGATCCCGCTGATCGAGAGAATCGTATCGCCGCTGTCAATCAGATCCCGCACCGTGTGGTTGATCGGCAACCCCGCGCCCACGGTGGCGTTATACAGCCAGTAACGCCCGGCTTTTTCAAACGCGTCATGAATCTGGCGATACTTATCGCTGGCGCTTGCGCCCGCCAGTTTATTGGCGCTAATCACATGAAAACCGTGGCTGGCGAAATCAAGGTACTGATCGGCCAGTTGCTCGCTTGCTGTCACATCCAGCACCACTAAATCATCATACGGATGCGTGCGCATCCACAGGAATAGCGACTCTTCGTCCTGCTCAACGGCTTCATCATCAAAGAATGCCAGCGCGCGGCTGGCGTCCAGCCCTTCATAATTCAACAGGCTACGGCGGCTATCCACCACGCCCGCCAGCACAAATTCAAAACCAGTACGCGCGGAAAGCGTGCTTTGTTCACGGGCAAATAGTTCCAGCCAACGGGAGCCGATGTTCCCCTTACCGAACAGCATCAGGCCAATGCGTTTTTCGGCGCGGAAAACAGACTGGTGCAGCCCCTGAATCAGGCTCTCAGTCGGGCCGGTACGCAGCACCGCCACCAGACTGATGCCCTCCTCCGACTGCCAGGTAAATTCCACTGGCTGACCTTTAAGCTGCTGCCAGAAGCGATGGCAGTGTAGCGGATTGCGAGTAACGCCCGCACCGACCATCGCCACCAGCGCCAGCCCCTGCCGCAGGCGCAATTCGCCCGGCAGCCCGACATCGTCGAGGAGTTTCAGTACGCTATCCGCTACCTCGGCGGTATAGCAGAACTGCAATAGCTGGCGATCGCGATGCACGCCCACCGCCAGCGGACGCGCCTGCGCCCGTTTTAAAATTTGGTCGAGCTCTTTGTGCGCCAGCCTGAAATCCTGGCTGGCGGGCACCTGAAACTCAATCAGACAGATATCGTCGTGACTGGTCACGATACGCGCGCCCGTCCCGGAAGCCAGCACCCGTTCAATTCGGGTTGACCCTTGATCCGGCGTGTAGCTACAGCGCAACTGCAAATCGATATCGCTGCCGGACACTGGCTGTAGCGTACGGGCGTGCAGAACAGGCGCCGCCAGACGCGCCAGCTCGCTGGCTTCGTCCAGACGCAGCAACGGCAGCAGGCAGGCATCTTTCACTTTGCGCGGGTCGGCACTATAAACGCCCGCGACATCGCTCCAGATGGTCACGCGGGAAACGCCCGCCAGCGCGCCGATTTGCGTGGCGGAATAGTCGGAACCGTTCCGGCCTAACAGGACCGTTTCGCCGTCGTGATTGCGGCTGATAAAGCCGGTCACGACCAGACGTTTGCCAGGATGCTGCGCCAGTAGCTGTTGCAATAAAGGATAAGATAGCCCTTCATCAACCTGCGGCTGTGCGGCGCGTTCGGCGCGTAAAAATGCGCGCGCGTCCAGCCAGGCGGCATCCAGACCCTGCTGATTCAGGACGGCGGACATCAATCTCGCCGACCAAATTTCGCCGTGTCCGACGATCTCAGCATAGACGGCATCCGTTACGCCGCCGTCGAGCAAGGCGGCAAGACGTTCCAGATCGCTGATAAAAGCGCTGGTTAAGTCATCTGCCGCGTCGGCGGGAAGCAGCCCGCTAATCAGATCGCACTGGTAGCGGCGTAACGTCTGTAATACCTGATGCGCAGAAAGGCGATCGGTCTGGCTTAACTTGAGCCAGCTAATCAACTGGTTGGTGGTACTGCCTGCGGCGGACACTACCATCATATCGTCAGGCTGCGAATACTCCGCCATAATGCCTGCGACACGCAGGTAACACTTCACATCCGCCAGACTACTGCCGCCAAATTTATGCAGTTGACGACCTTTCGCCCCTGCCTGCGCAATCACACTCATGTTTACCCCTTGTTTGCAGCCCGGAAGCCATTTCCCAGGTCGGCAATTAAATCTTCGCCATCTTCAATACCGGTGGAGATACGCAGTAGCGTTTCGGAGATCCCGGCGGCGGCACGCGCCTGCGGCGACATACCGGCATGCGTCATGGTGGCGGCGTGAGAGATCAAACTTTCCACTCCCCCTAAAGATTCCGCCAGCGTAAACAGCGACAGCCCGCCCAGAAAACGACGCAGCGTCTCCTCATCCCCATCCAGTTCAAAACTCAACATTGCGCCAAAGCCTTTTTGCTGGCGCGCGGCAATTTCATGCCCCTGATTTTCCGGCAGCGACGGGTGATACAGTTTTTTCACCAACGGCTGGGTTTGCAGATATTTCACAATCGCCTGCGCGTTGCGCTGCGCCAGCTCCATACGCGGCACCAGAGTTCGCAAACCGCGCAGCAGCAGATAGCTATCAAACGCCCCGCCGGTCACGCCAATATTATTCGCCCACCACGCCAGTTCAGTGACCACTTCCGGATCTTTCGCAATCACCACGCCGGCCACGACATCCGAATGACCGTTGAGATATTTCGTGCATGAATGCAACACCAGATCGGCACCCAACGCCAGCGGATTTTGCAGCGCCGGGCTTAAAAACGTGTTATCAACGACGCTCACTGCGCCCGCCTCGCGCGCCAGCCGACAGATTTTCGCAATATCCACCACGCGTAACAATGGATTACTTGGACTTTCTACCAGTACCAGCTTCGGTTTTTCTTCCAGCGCCGCCTGTAAGGCGCGTTCATCGCCCTGATCGACAAACCGCACACAATAACAGCCGCGTGTCGCCAGACTGTCAAACAGACGATAACTGCCGCCGTAGCAATCATGCGGCGCGACCAGCAGATCGCCCGGCTTGAGGAAAACGGTGGTGACCAGATGAATCGCCGACATGCCGGTATTCGTCAATACCGCGCCCGCGCCGCCTTCCAGTTCCGCTAATGCGCGCTGAACCACATCACGCGTGGGATTACCGCGGCGGGAATAATCATGCGCGCGCGGCTCATTGAAACCGGTAAAGTTATAGGTACTGGAGAGGTGGATTGGCGGCACAACGCAGCCGTATTGCTCGTCGTCGTTTAATCCGCTACGCACTGCGATAGTGGCCTGTTTACGCGTCATATGAAGATATTCCTGGCTGAGTCGGTGAAAGTCAGGCCACAGATTAACCACTACCACAATAGACGTCAATACATCTGGACATCTAAACTTCTTTGCGTATAGATTGAGCAAACCGCAAATAGCCGTTAAAATTATATGCATTAGCGCACATCTGCGACCGCTAACTTCGTGTCAGGGCCGCGCCACTACGGTAAACTACGCGCGATTATGGTCCGGGCTCAGGTTCAGACCTCAATATTAATGACGAAGAGGATTAAGTATCTCATGGCTGAATGGAGCGGCGAATATATCAGCCCATACGCTGAGCACGGTAAGAAGAGTGAGCAAGTCAAAAAAATTACGGTTTCCATTCCTCTGAAGGTGTTAAAAATCCTCACCGATGAACGTACGCGTCGTCAGGTGAACAACCTGCGCCACGCCACCAACAGCGAGCTGTTGTGTGAAGCATTTCTGCACGCCTTTACCGGGCAACCCTTGCCGGATGATGCCGATCTGCGAAAAGAGCGCAGCGATGAAATCCCGGAAGCGGCAAAAGAGATCATGCGTGAGATGGGGATTGACCCGGAAACGTGGGAATACTGATAACAAAGCATGCGGTCAGAACGCCTCTGGCCGCGCTTTTTTAACGATTTCCCCTGTACACGGCTATCTCCGACATTGTTCTAAACGTTCATCTTCCCGAATAGCCTTCGGTGGATAAATTTGTCAGACATGATAAGTTTCTCTTCGTTATTTTCCTGAAAAAATTCCCGGCATGCCATAATCGATATAATTTTATTATATTTAAACTTCCAATCTTTATTTAAAGTTTCACGTAGCAAAGCGTACATGAATAATAATACACCGCCATATATTTACTGAACAAATAGTATAACGATGAGTATTGTTAAAAAGACCATGGACACCTCATATTTGTGACCAACATCATTATTCCCCTCCGCGGATTGTTTTACTTTTTTAAATGTTTTTTCATCTCCGATAAATAAGAAGGTTAATATACATTCATTTTATCGATAATATCGAATGGGGAAATAAATATGTTATTTACAAGGAAAGTCTTACCTGTATTATGCTGCCTGTGTTTGAGCGGCAGCGTTTTGACCTCAGGTGTTTTAGACCCAAACAGGCCAATGGTCGCATCAGCAGATGTCATTCCAGTCCATGAGGGGCCATTAGGTATGGTCGATGTCGCCCCCTACGGCGGCGTTTTCCCATTAACAGCAATCATTAATAAAGCCAATCATAATGTACAGAACGTGAAGGTTACCGTTTTAGGGAAAGGGGAAAAAGGTATCCCGATCAGTTATGATGTCGGCCCGCAGGCTATAAATACCCATGACGGCATACCTGTATTTGGCTTGTATCCAGATTATGTCAATAAAGTTAAAGTTGACTGGACTGAAGAAGGTAAAAAACAAACTTATACGTGGTCCATTTACGCCGCACCGGTATCATTACCCTCTACTACCGGGCAAACTGCCGTTCTTCCTACGGTAGAACCGGTTAAAGTCGATAGCTCGCTTAAAAATCGCTTATATCTTTTTAACCATATAACGGGGATGCCAAGAGCCGGCCACATTATGCATGTCGCAGGCGGCGCGGCGAACTGGGATTATACCGGTATCAACTGGATTAGCGATACGAATGGCGATGTTCGCGGCTATATGAATATTGATAAATTCCGTAACCAGGATGATATAACGCGCTTTGGTTCCATGATGAGCTTCCATCAGGTTAACGATGGCAATCTTATTTTTGGCCAGGGTCAACGTTACTTTAAATATGATTTCTTAGGCCGCGTTATTTCTGATAAACGACTGCCAAAAGGATTTATTGATTTTTCGCACGCCATTACCGAAACGCCGAAAGGCACCTACCTGCTGCGTGTCGCAAAAGAAAATTATCCATTAAATGGTAAATACACCATCAATACTGTGCGTGATCATATTCTTGAAGTTGACCAGAACGGCGATACCGTCGATTACTGGGATCTGCCAAAAATCCTCGACCCCTATCGTGACGACGTTATTCTGGCGATGGATCAGGGAGCGGTATGTTTGAGCGTCGATGCCGAACATTCCGGTCAGGTCATGACCAAAGAGCAGCTTGCAAAACAACCCTTCGGCGATATCGCGGGTTCCGGCCCGGGCCGCAACTGGGCGCATGTTAACTCCGTCAGCTACGATCCTCGCGACGACAGCATTATCATTAGCTCGCGCCACCAGTCTGCCATCATCAAAATTGGTCGCGATAAAAAAGTGAAATGGATACTTTCCGATCCATCCGGCTGGAAAGGCGAACTGGCGAAAAAAGTGCTGAAACCCGTAGACAGCAACGGTAAACCGCTAACCTGCGAAGCGCACCACTGCGACGGTGGATTTGACTGGACATGGACACAACATACCGGTTGGTTAGTGCCATCCAAAAGCACCGGAGGTAACACCGTCGTGACCGCCTTTGATAACGGCGATGCGCGCGGCATGGAACAACCGGCCATGCCGTCAATGAAATATTCCCGCGGCGTGGAATATCAGATTGACGAAAAAAATATGACGGTTTCCCAAATGTGGGAATATGGTAAAGAGCGCGGTTTTGACTGGTACAGCGCCATTACTTCCGTCACGGAATATCGCCCGGAAACCAAAACGATGTTCATGTACTCGGCCACAGCGGGAATGAGCGGTACAAATCCAATCGTTTCCGTTCTGGATGAAGTCAAAGACGGTACTCAGGATGTGATGCTGGAGCTAAAAGTACACAGTAACCGTGCTGGTATGCTGGGTTATCGGGCGCTGATTATCGATCCAGAGCAGATGTTTAAAAAATAAAGCGTGAGAGTAAAAGTAAAACAGGCGGAAGCCAACTTCCGCCTGAATGGTTAAAACGTATTGTAGTTATGACATTCGCCTTATTGCCCTCGGAGAGGAATGCAAAAATATCAATGAATTACCAATCCGGCACCGACCCGATAAGCGCAGCGTCATTAGACAAACGCCACAACATACCGCGCCTTTGCTGGTGATATGTCATGAAAAATCTCTTTATCGCCTGGTTAAGTTTATTGCTATATGGCTGCACAACCTTTCCACAAGCCGTAAAACCTACGACAGGCGGACAGCCCTACCCGACGGAAATCTATATCGTCAGTCATGGCTGGCACACGGGAATTATTGCGCCGGCCCATGATGTTAATACCGTTCTGCCACAGCTTAAAAAACGGTTCGTTCAGGAGGCGCAGTGGTATGAAATCGGCTGGGGCGATAAGGGCTTTTATCAGTCACAAGAAATAACCACCGCGCTTACGCTCCAGGCCATGTTCTGGTCATCCGGCGCGGTTATGCACATCGTCGCCTTTTCCGGTAAACCAGAACGCTATTTCGCCGGTAGCGAGATAAAATCACTGCTCCTGCACACAAACCAGCGTAACAGTCTGATGCGTTATCTGGGCCGCAGCTTTGCGCGTGACGAAGAGGGTAATCTGATTCCGTTAAAACAAGGAATTTACGGCGATAGCCAGTTTTACGCCGCGAATGGCCGCTACGGCATACTCAATACCTGCAATAAATGGACAGCGAAGGGGCTGGAAAGCGCGGGACTAACTATAAATCCTTCGTTAAAACTCACGGCAGGAAGCGTAATGAAAGCGATTACGGATCACAGAATGTGTCTGAACAAATACTGTTATCCCTAGAAAACAAAAAAAGCGCCCTGCGGCGCTTTTTTTCTGGCGGTAACTTATTTGCTGCCAGGGATGCTGAAGCGCTTGTTGAAGCGCTCAACACGACCACCGGTATCAACAACACGCTGCTTACCAGTGAAGAACGGGTGGCATTTGCCGCACACGTCCAGGTTCAGGTCGTGACCCACGGTAGAGTGGGTTTTGATAACATTACCGCAAGAACAGGTTGCAGTAATTTCTACGTAATTCGGGTGAATACCTTTTTTCATGGGGAACCTCAGTGTAAGGCCGCGTCGCTCTTCCAGCCCTAACGCCAGACACCACGCGAAGTTAATAGTAAAGGGTTTGATGCTCACAACACGCACCAAAGGCGGCGAATCATACAGAATTTGACCACCGTATGCAAACTGATCCGCGCTCCCTTATCGTAATGTGTATACTACCCGACGAAATTTCAAGTCAGGAAGATACTATGTCCGTCGCGCACGTTGCCTTGCCCGTTCCGCTTCCCCGAACCTTTGATTACCTGCTGCCGGAAGGCGGGGTCGCCAAAGCCGGGTGCCGCGTGCGCGTGCCGTTCGGCAAGCAGCAAGAGCGCGTGGGCATTGTCGTCTCGGTTAGCGACCACAGCGAATTGCCGCTTGATGAATTAAAATCGGTCATTGAAATCCTGGATAACGAGCCAATCTTTTCTCCCTCCATCTGGCGCTTACTCCTCTGGGCGGCGGATTACTACCACCATCCCCTCGGCGACGTTCTGTTTCACGCTCTGCCGGTTTTACTGCGTCAGGGAAAACCAGCCAGCAACGCGCCCCTATGGTATTGGTTCGCCACCGAAGAGGGGCAAGCCGTCGACATCAACAGCTTGAAACGCTCCGCCAAACAACAACAGGCGCTGGCGGCGCTGCGGCAAGGAAAGATCTGGCGCTATCAGGTAGCCGAGCTTGATTTTACTGACGCCACGCTGCAAACGCTGCGGCGTAAGGGGCTTTGTGAGCTTGCCAGTGAAACGCCCGCGTTTACCGACTGGCGGGAGCATTATGCCGTCGCAGGAGAGCGCCTGCGGCTAAATACCGAACAGGCGACAGCAGTCGGCGCAATTCACAGCGCGTCGGACGGTTTCTCCGCCTGGTTGCTGGCAGGCGTAACCGGTTCCGGCAAGACCGAAGTGTATCTGAGCGTGCTGGAAAACGTCCTCGCCCAGGGCAAACAGGCGCTGGTGATGGTGCCGGAAATCGGCCTGACGCCGCAAACGATCGCCCGTTTTCGCGAACGTTTTAACGCGCCGGTGGAAGTGCTGCATTCCGGGCTAAACGACAGCGAGCGTCTTTCGGCATGGCTGAAAGCGAAAAACGGCGAAGCGGCGATTGTCATCGGCACGCGCTCCTCGCTGTTTACGCCGTTTAAAAATCTTGGCGTAATTGTCATCGACGAAGAGCACGACAGATCTTATAAACAGCAGGAAGGGTGGCGCTACCATGCCCGCGATTTGGCTGTGTATCGCGCCCATAGCGAGCAGATCCCGATTATTCTCGGCTCCGCCACCCCAGCCCTGGAAACGCTATGCAACGTGCGGCAGAAAAAATACCGGATGCTGCGTCTGACGCGGCGCGCAGGCAACGCCCGCCCAGCCCTGCAGCATGTGCTGGATTTAAAAGGCCAGCGTCTTCAGGCGGGACTGGCGCCCGCCCTTATCGCCCGTATGCGCCAACATCTCCAGGCCGACAATCAGGTAATTTTATTTCTTAACCGCCGGGGATTCGCGCCCGCGCTGCTTTGCCACGACTGCGGCTGGATTGCGGAGTGCCCGCGTTGCGATCACTACTACACGCTGCACCAGGCGCAGCATCATTTACGCTGTCATCACTGCGACAGCCAACGTCCGGTACCGCGTCAGTGCCCCTCCTGCGGCTCCACACATATGCTACCGGTTGGGTTAGGGACGGAACAGTTGGAGCAGGTGCTGGCGCCCTTCTTCCCCGGCGTGCCGATCTCACGAATCGACCGTGATACCACCAGTCGTAAAGGCGCGCTGGAGCAGCATCTGGCGGAAGTTCACCGCGGTGGAGCGCGCATTCTGATAGGCACACAAATGCTGGCGAAAGGCCATCACTTTCCGGACGTCACGCTGGTGGCGTTGCTGGACGTCGATGGCGCGCTTTTTTCCGCAGATTTTCGTTCGGCGGAACGCTTTGCCCAGCTCTACACTCAGGTTTCCGGCCGCGCCGGGCGCGCGGGCAAACAGGGCGAAGTGGTGCTCCAAACGCACCATCCTGAACATCCCCTGCTGCAAACGTTACTGTATAAAGGCTATGATGCGTTTGCGGAACAGGCGCTGGCGGAACGGCAAACGCTCCAGCTTCCGCCGTGGACCAGCCATGTCATTATTCGCGCAGAGGATCACAACAATCAGCAGGCGCCCGTCTTTCTCCAGCAGTTGCGTAATCTGATTCAGGCCAGCCCGCTATCAGACGATAAGCTGTGGATCTTAGGTCCGGTTCCGGCCCTCGCGCCAAAACGCGGCGGCCGCTATCGCTGGCAAATTTTACTTCAGCATCCTTCACGGATTCGCCTGCAACACATCATCAGCGGCACGCTGGCGTTGATCAATACGCTCCCGGAAGCGCGGAAAGTTAAATGGGTTCTGGACGTCGATCCGATTGAAGGATAGTCCTCACGATGCGAGGCGGATCGTAAAATTAAAGATCCATCACACTTTTTATGAAAATTCTGTAACCGCTTCCACGCACTATCTGATAAAAATGTTTTCGATGAGTGTTACCAGGGATAGATCTGCGCCAGCAGTTCCCAGGCGAGGAGAAAGAGTGAAATCGAACAAGCAGGTTACTGCCGCTACGATGAAGGATGTTGCGTTGAAGGCGAAAGTCTCTACGGCAACCGTATCCCGCGCGTTAATGAACCCCGATAAAGTCTCCCAGTCGACCCGTAGCCGGGTTGAACAGGCCGCGCTTGAAGTGGGTTATTTCCCGCAGTCGATGGGGCGAAATGTAAAACGCAATGAATCCCGTACGATTCTGGTGATTGTCCCGGATATTTGCGATCCCTTCTTCAGTGAAATTATCCGCGGTATCGAAGTGACCGCGGCAGAACAGGGGTATCTGGTGCTGATTGGCGATTGCGCCCATCAAAACCAGAAAGAAAAAACCTTTCTTAATCTCATCATCACCAAACAGATCGACGGCATGGTACTTCTCAGTTCCCGACTGCCCTTTGACGCCAGCGTTGAGGAGCAGCGCAATTTGCCTCCGATGGTGATGTCGAATGAGTTTGCGCCGGAGCTTGAACTGCCGACGGTACATATCGATAACCTGACCGCCGCGTTCAATGCCATGAACTACCTGTTGGATTTGGGCCACAAGCGGATTGGTTGTATTGCGGGGCCGGAAGATATGCCGCTCTGTCACTATCGCTTACAAGGTTACGTACAGGCATTAAGACGCAGTGGCATTGTGGTCGATCTGCATTACATCGCCCGTGGCGACTTTACCTTTGAAGCCGGGGCAAACGCATTAAAGCAGTTGCTTGAGCAACCGTTGCCGCCTACCGCCGTCTTTTGTCATAGCGACGTAATGGCGCTGGGCGCCCTCTCCTGGGCCAAGCGCCAGGGTCTGAAAGTGCCTGACGATCTGTCGATTATCGGCTTTGACAATATCGCGCTGGCCGAGTTTTGCGACCCTCCGTTGACAACCGTGGCGCAGCCGCGTTTTGACATTGGTCGCGAGGCGATGCTGCTGTTGCTCGATCAGATGCAGGGGCAAAATGTGAGCAGCGGCTCGCGTTTAATGGATTGCGAGCTGATTATTCGCGGTTCTACACGCGCTTTACCCTAAAGTAAATAGCTTTAAGACTCACCTGTCTGGTCAAAGGCCCGCCGCTTCAGTAACATGACGGGCTGACGAACGAATAAATACAGCGAAACGATAGTGGCACAACGAGATTATGTACGTCGCGGCCAACCGGCTCCTTCGCGGCGCAAAAAGAGCACCTCACAGAACTCACGGAAGAAGCAAAGCAACATGCCTGCCGTCTCGCCGGCAATGGTCGCGATTGCGGCAGCCGTCCTTGTGACCTTTATCGGCGGTCTGTACTTCATTACTCACCATAAGAAAGAAGAGTCCGAAACGCTACAAAACCAGAAAGTCACCGGCAATGGGCTTCCGCCAAAACCGGAAGAGCGCTGGCGTTACATCAAAGAGCTGGAAAGTCGCCAGCCGGGCGTGCGTACGCCAACGGAACCGTCCGCCGGCGGCGAAGTCATGAACCCGAATCAGCTCACCAGCGAGCAGCGTCAACTCCTGGAGCAGATGCAGGCGGATATGCGTCAGCAGCCAACGCAACTTAACGAAGTGCCGTGGAACGAGCAGACGCCAGAACAACGCCAGCAAACGCTACAGCGCCAGCGTCAGGCGCAGCAGCAGTGGGCTCAAACGCAGCCTGTTCAGCAACCACGTACGCAGCCGCGGGTAAACGAACAGCCGCAAACGCGCACGGTACAGTCCGCCCCGGCGCAACCCGCGCGCCAAAGTCAGCCGCCGAAGCAGACGGCCTCGCAGCAACCTTATCAGGATTTGCTGCAAACGCCGGCGCATACCAGCGCGGCAGCGCCAAAAGCCGCGCCCATTACGCGCGCGCCTGAAGCGCCGAAGGCGACAGCAGAGAAAAAAGATGAACGTCGCTGGATGGTGCAATGTGGTTCATTCAAAGGCGCCGAGCAGGCAGAAAGCGTCCGCGCTCAGCTGGCGTTTGAAGGCTTTGACTCCAAAATTACCACCAATAACGGCTGGAATCGCGTGGTTATCGGGCCGGTGAAAGGTAAAGAAAATGCCGACAGCACCATTAACCGTCTGAAGATGGCGGGCCATACAAACTGCATTCGACTCGCCACCGGGGGTTGAAACCCTCAAAATCTCCCCCATCTATACTTGCATTATGCCCCGTACGCCGTACGGGGCCGCAATTCAGCATTAGTAACCAAGGGGTCTGCTCGTGACAACAATAGTAAGCGTACGCCGTAACGGCCACGTGGTAATCGCCGGTGATGGTCAGGCCACACTGGGTAACACAGTAATGAAAGGCAACGTGAAGAAAGTCCGCCGCCTCTACAACGACAAGGTCATTGCGGGCTTTGCGGGCGGTACTGCGGATGCATTCACGCTGTTCGAGCTGTTTGAACGTAAACTGGAAATGCATCAGGGGCACCTGGTCAAAGCCGCCGTTGAACTGGCGAAAGACTGGCGTACCGACCGTATGCTACGCAAACTGGAAGCGTTGCTGGCCGTCGCGGATGAAACCGCCTCGCTCATCATCACGGGTAACGGCGATGTCGTGCAACCTGAAAACGATTTAATTGCTATCGGCTCCGGCGGTCCTTATGCCCAGGCTGCCGCTCGCGCTCTGTTGGAAAATACCGAGCTCGGCGCGCGCGAAATTGCTGAAAAGGCGTTGGATATTGCAGGCGATATCTGCATTTACACCAACCATTTCCACACCATTGAAGAATTGACCGCCAAAGCGTAAGGACCTCTCATGTCTGAAATGACCCCACGCGAAATTGTCAGCGAACTGAACAAACACATTATCGGCCAGGATAACGCAAAGCGTTCCGTGGCGATTGCATTGCGTAACCGCTGGCGTCGTATGCAGCTTGATGAAGAGCTGCGCCACGAAGTGACGCCGAAAAATATTCTGATGATTGGCCCGACCGGCGTCGGTAAAACCGAAATCGCCCGTCGTCTGGCAAAACTCGCCAACGCGCCGTTCATTAAAGTCGAAGCCACCAAATTCACCGAAGTGGGCTATGTCGGGAAAGAAGTGGACTCTATCATCCGCGATCTGACCGATGCCGCGGTGAAAATGGTTCGCGTACAGGCTATCGAGAAAAACCGCTATCGTGCGGAAGAGTTGGCGGAAGAACGTATTCTCGACGTACTGATCCCACCCGCAAAAAATAACTGGGGCCAGGCCGAACAGCAGCAGGAGCCTTCTGCCGCCCGTCAAACGTTCCGCAAAAAGCTGCGCGAAGGCCAGCTCGACGATAAAGAGATCGAGATTAACCTCGCCGCCGCGCCGATGGGCGTAGAGATTATGGCGCCTCCGGGCATGGAAGAGATGACCAGCCAGTTGCAGTCTATGTTCCAGAACCTGGGCGGTCAGAAACAGAAACCGCGTAAGTTGAAAATTAAAGACGCGATGAAACTGTTGGTTGAAGAAGAGGCTGCTAAGCTGGTCAACCCGGAAGAGCTGAAACAGGACGCTATCGACGCGGTTGAACAGCACGGCATCGTGTTTATCGATGAAATTGACAAAATTTGTAAGCGTGGCGAAACCTCCGGCCCGGATGTTTCACGCGAAGGCGTACAGCGCGACTTACTGCCGCTGGTAGAAGGCTGCACGGTTTCGACCAAACACGGGATGGTCAAAACGGATCATATTCTGTTTATCGCCTCTGGCGCGTTCCAGGTGGCGAAGCCGTCTGATCTGATCCCGGAACTGCAGGGCCGTCTGCCGATTCGCGTTGAACTTCAGGCGCTGACCACCAGCGATTTCGAACGCATTTTGACCGAGCCAAACGCGTCCGTCACCGTGCAGTATAAAGCGCTGATGGCAACTGAAGGCGTCAATATCGAGTTCACCGATTCCGGTATTAAACGTATTGCCGAAGCCGCCTGGCAGGTTAACGAAACCACCGAAAACATCGGCGCGCGCCGTCTGCATACCGTACTGGAGCGTCTGATGGAAGAGATTTCCTATAACGCCAGCGATCTGCACGGCCAAAACATCACAATTGATGCGGAATATGTGAGCAAACATCTGGATGCGCTGGTCGCAGATGAAGATCTAAGCCGTTTTATCTTATAATCGCGTCCAATGCATTTTCATCACTGTTGATGGGGCTGAAAAGCCCCATTTTTATTGGCGCTAAATATGACTGAACAACAACAAATTAGCCGCACCCAGGCCTGGCTGGAAAGCTTACGACCCAAAACCTTACCTCTCGCCTTCGCGGCGATTATCGTCGGTACGGCCCTGGCATGGTGGCAAGGCTATTTCGATCCTCTGGTCGCACTGCTGGCCCTTATCACCGCCGGGCTGCTGCAAATTTTATCCAACCTCGCCAACGATTACGGCGACGCTGTCAAAGGCAGTGATAAACCGGATCGCATCGGGCCGCTGCGGGGGATGCAAAAAGGCGTCATCACCCAGCAGGAGATGAAGCGGGCGTTAATCATTACCGTCGTGCTGATCTGTATCTCCGGACTGGCGCTGGTGGCGGTCGCGTGCCATACGTTAACCGATTTTGTCGGCTTCCTGATTTTGGGCGGGCTGTCGATTATCGCCGCCATCACCTACACCGTGGGTAATCGGCCCTACGGTTATATCGGGCTGGGTGATATCTCTGTTCTGGTATTCTTTGGCTGGCTAAGTGTCATGGGGAGCTGGTATCTTCAGGCGCATACGCTGATTCCGGCGCTGATTCTCCCGGCCACCGCCTGCGGTTTACTGGCGACGGCGGTGCTGAATATTAACAACCTGCGCGATATTAATAGCGACAGAGAGAACGGCAAAAACACCCTTGTAGTACGACTGGGCGATGTCAACGCGCGTCGTTATCACGCCTGCCTGTTGCTAGGCGCGCTGCTCTGTCTGGCGCTGTTTAATCTGCTCTCGCTACACAGTCCGTGGGGATGGTTGTTTATTCTGGCCGCGCCCTTGCTCATTAAACAAGCGCGCTACGTAATGCGCGAAAGGGAGCCTGCGGCAATGCGCCCGATGCTTGAACGTACCGTTAAAGGCGCGTTGTTAACCAACCTGTTATTTGTGATTGGGATACTCTTAAGTCAGTGGGCCGTTTAACTGACAAATATCAATTAACAATTGATGATTTTGCCAACAGTATACTTAGCGCGATATACTAAAAATTCTCGCAGCAACTGAACGTTAAGCCTATGAAATACGATACTTCCGAGCTTTGTGACATCTATCAGGAAGATGTCAACGTCGTGGAACCGCTGTTCTCTAATTTTGGAGGGCGGTCGTCGTTTGGCGGACAAATCATCACGGTAAAATGTTTCGAGGACAACGGGTTGCTGTACGATCTGCTCGAACAAAATGGCCGTGGTCGGGTTCTGCTGGTCGATGGCGGCGGTTCTGTCCGTCGTGCATTAGTCGATGCGGAGCTGGCGCGTCTGGCCACGCAAAATGAATGGGAAGGGCTGGTTATCTATGGCGCGGTGCGTCAGGTGGACGATCTGGAAGAGCTGGACATCGGCATCCAGGCGATCGCCGCCATTCCGGTTGGCGCCGCAGGTGAAGGCATTGGGGAAAGCGATGTGCGCGTCAATTTCGGCGGCGTGACGTTCTTCTCCGGCGATCATCTCTATGCCGACAACACCGGGATTATCCTTTCCGAAGACCCGCTTGATATCGAGTGATCAAAAAAGGCGCCGTAAGGCGCCTTTTTTATGCGTTGTCGCTGATTGCCGGATGTCGGCTTACGCCTTATCCGGCCCACCGGTATCCGCATTCTAAATCCTCTATAGATTTCGCGTCAGGGCAAGGCGGCAAGTAAGTGAATCCCCAGGAGCATAGGCCACTATGTGACTGGGGTGAACGCACGCAGCCAACGCCGCCATAACGTGAAATATGACGAGAATTAGACTTCTTCCATACGACCAAGCAGCGCCTGCAAACGTTCCTGCCAGCCGCTCTGCTGTTCCTTCAGAGAATTATTTTCACGCTCGAGTTCTTCACGCTGATGCTGTGCAGACTGCACTTCCTGCGTCAGGCTGTTGTTCTTTTCTTTCAGCTCTTCAATTTCCATCTGTAACAGGGTGATGGTGTCAATCGCCTGCTGTACTTTTGCTTCCAGTTTCTCAAACACTTCTAAAGACATGATCTTACCTCTCCTGAATTGCAAGGCGACGCTTCACGTAAACGCGCACAATATATAGTGTCGATTGTATGAAGCCCCGCTCTCGCTGTCCAGCGACATACCGCGTAGATCGCGGTTTGCAGCAATTTTCATCCATCTCCTGGTAACATTCATTCAATAACTTAAAAGTGTTAACATATTGGTTAATGAAATGATTCAATTCACTCTCTTCTGCTGTCTCAAAATGCGCCTCATGGCGCGATAACGCTCATTTTATTGACGCAGTACACACATTTTGATTTCGATATTTCTCGTTTTTGCTCGTTAACGATAAATTAACAGTGTGCCTACAGGGCATCGTGGATGTCCATGACCTCCTCGCATACCAATAAACATTACATACTCTTCAGGATCCGATTATGAGTCAAACATCAACCTTAAAAGGCCAGTGCATTGCTGAATTCCTCGGTACCGGGTTGTTGATTTTTTTCGGTGTGGGTTGTGTCGCTGCGCTTAAAGTTGCCGGAGCTACTTTTGGACAGTGGGAGATCAGCGTCATCTGGGGTCTGGGAGTAGCGATGGCTATCTACCTGACGGCAGGTGTTTCTGGCGCACACCTGAACCCGGCAGTGACCATCGCACTCTGGCTATTTGCCTGTTTCGACAAACGTAAAGTTGTTCCTTTTATTATTTCTCAAGTTGCCGGCGCCTTTTGCGCAGCGGCGTTAGTTTACGGGCTTTATTACAATCTTTTTGTGGACTTCGAACAAACCCACCATATCGTCCGTGGCAGCGTTGAAAGTCTCGATCTCGCAGGCATTTTCTCAACTTACCCGAATCCTCATATCAATTTTGTGCAGGCCTTCGCGGTTGAAATGGTGATTACCGCTATTCTGATGGGGCTGATTCTGGCGCTGACCGACGACGGCAACGGCGTACCTCGCGGTCCGCTTGCGCCACTGCTCATTGGTTTACTGATCGCCGTTATCGGTGCCTCTATGGGGCCGTTGACCGGGTTTGCGATGAATCCGGCGCGTGACTTTGGCCCCAAAATGTTCGCCGGGCTTGCCGGCTGGGGTGAAATTGCGTTTACCGGCGGTAGAGACATTCCTTACTTCCTGGTGCCGCTGTTTGGCCCCATCGTCGGCGCCATTCTGGGCGCGTTTGCTTATCGCAAATTTATTGGCCGTCATTTGCCGTGCGATACCTGCGTCGTGGAAGAGAAGGACTCCACCGCGACCACACAACAAAATGCTTCGCTGTAATCTGATTACGGGACAAAATTATGACTGAAAAAAAATATATCGTTGCGCTCGACCAGGGTACCACCAGCTCCCGCGCGGTCGTTATGGATCATGACGCGAATATCGTCAGCGTATCACAGCGTGAATTTGAGCAAATTTATCCTAAGCCAGGCTGGGTAGAACACGACCCGATGGAAATTTGGGCGTCCCAAAGCTCAACGCTGGTAGAAGTGCTGGCTAAGGCCGATATCAGTTCCGATCAGATTGCCGCTATCGGTATCACCAACCAACGTGAAACCGCGATCGTCTGGGAACGTGAAACCGGCAAACCGATATACAACGCTATTGTCTGGCAGTGCCGTCGTACCGCCGATATTTGCGAACAGCTTAAACGCGACGGCCTGGAAGATTACATCCGCGACAATACCGGTCTGGTCGTCGACCCGTACTTCTCTGGCACTAAAGTGAAATGGATCCTTGACCATGTGGAAGGTTCGCGCGAACGCGCGAAGCGTGGCGAGCTGCTGTTCGGTACGGTGGATACCTGGCTTATCTGGAAGATGACGCAGGGCCGCGTCCACGTTACGGATTACACCAACGCCTCACGAACCATGCTGTTCAACATCCATGATTTGGACTGGGACGATAAGATGCTGGACGTGCTGGATATCCCACGCGCGATGCTGCCCCAGGTACGTAAGTCCTCCGAAGTCTACGGCCAGACCAATATTGGCGGTAAAGGCGGTACACGTATTCCTATCGCCGGGATTGCAGGGGATCAGCAGGCCGCGCTATTCGGCCAACTGTGCGTAAAGGAAGGAATGGCAAAGAATACCTACGGCACCGGCTGCTTTATGCTGATGAACACCGGCGAAAAAGCGGTAAAATCGGAAAACGGCCTGCTGACCACCATCGCCTGCGGCCCAAGCGGCGAAGTCAACTATGCGCTGGAAGGCGCGGTGTTTATGGCGGGAGCGTCCATTCAATGGCTGCGTGATGAAATGAAGCTCATCAGCGACGCGTTCGACTCCGAATATTTCGCCACGAAAGTGAAAGATACCAACGGTGTCTACGTGGTTCCGGCCTTCACCGGTCTGGGCGCGCCGTACTGGGACCCGTATGCCCGCGGCGCCATTTTTGGCCTGACCCGCGGCGTGAACTCTAATCACATTATCCGCGCAACGCTCGAATCCATCGCTTACCAGACCCGCGACGTACTGGAAGCGATGCAGGCCGACTCCGGTATCCGCCTGCACGCTCTGCGTGTGGACGGCGGCGCAGTGGCCAACAACTTCCTGATGCAGTTCCAGTCAGATATTCTCGGCACGCGGGTGGAACGCCCGGAAGTGCGCGAAGTGACCGCGCTGGGCGCCGCCTATCTGGCTGGCCTGGCCGTCGGTTACTGGCAGAACCTGGACGAGCTGCAGGAAAAAGCCGTCATTGAGCGAGAATTCCGCCCCGGCATTGAAACTACCGAGCGTAACTACCGTTACAGCGGCTGGAAGAAAGCGGTTAAACGCGCAATGGCGTGGGAAGAGCACGACAAGTAAGGTCGCCATCCGGCAAAATCTTTGTGCGGAGGCAACTCCGCACACACATCAATTATTCCCTCCTTCCCCTGTGCTACACTGCGCGCCACTCCTTTTTGCTACGAGTTTGTTATGAGACGAGAACTTGCCATCGAATTTTCCCGTGTGACCGAAGCGGCGGCGCTGGCTGGCTACAAATGGCTGGGACGCGGCGATAAAAATACCGCGGACGGCGCGGCGGTCAACGCCATGCGTATCATGCTCAACCAGGTCAACATTGACGGCACCATCGTGATTGGCGAAGGCGAAATCGACGAGGCCCCGATGCTCTATATCGGCGAGAAAGTCGGTACTGGTCACGGCGATGCGGTAGATATCGCCGTCGATCCGATTGAGGGCACGCGCATGACGGCGATGGGTCAGGCGAACGCGCTGGCGGTGCTGGCGGTCGGCGATAAAGGCTGTTTCCTGAATGCGCCCGATATGTATATGGAAAAACTGATTGTCGGTCCGGGCGCCAAAGGGGCGATCGATCTCAATCTGCCGCTGGCGGATAACCTGCGCAACATCGCATATGCGCTGGGTAAACCGCTTGGCGATCTGACCGTGACCATTCTGGCAAAACCGCGTCATGACGAGGTCATCGCAGAGATGGCCAAACTGGGCGTACGCGTGTTTGCCATTCCTGACGGCGACGTCGCGGCCTCAATTCTGACCTGTATGCCGGATAGCGAAGTCGACGTGCTGTACGGGATTGGCGGCGCGCCAGAAGGCGTGGTATCCGCAGCGGTGATCCGCGCGCTGGACGGCGATATGCAGGGACGTCTGCTGGCGCGCCATGACGTGAAAGGCGACAGCGAAGAAAACCGCCGCATTGGCGAACAGGAACTGGCGCGCTGCAAAGCAATGGGGATTGAAGCGGGCAAGGCGTTATGCCTGGGCGACATGGCGCGTAGCGATAACGTTATTTTCTCTGCGACCGGCATCACGAAAGGCGATCTGCTGGAAGGAATTAGCCGAAAAGGCCATATCGCCACGACGGAAACGCTGCTGATCCGCGGCAAATCACGCACCATCCGCCGCATTCAGTCTATCCACTATCTTGATCGTAAAGATCCTGATGTGCAGGCGCATATCCTCTAGCGCATTTGTTAGTTAGAGCCTTCCAGCCTCGCGGGGCTGGAAATCTTTCTCCTGACGAACGAAGATAAGGTTAGCGATTCAGAACAGGAGAAAACCATGGCCGATTGGGTAACAGGTAAAGTCACTAAGGTGCAAAACTGGACTGACGCACTGTTCAGCCTGACCGTTCACGCCCCCATTAATCCTTTTACTGCAGGCCAATTTACCAAACTCGGACTGGAGATCGATGGCGAGCGCGTTCAGCGCGCGTATTCCTATGTGAATGCGCCTGACAATCCGAATTTAGAGTTTTATCTGGTGACGGTTCCGCAAGGAAAGCTCAGCCCGCGGCTGGCGGCGCTAAAACTTGGCGATGAGGTGCAAGTGGTCAGCGACGCGTCGGGTTTCTTTGTACTGGATGAAGTGCCTGACTGCGAGACGCTATGGATGCTGGCAACCGGAACCGCTATTGGCCCGTATTTGTCTATTCTGCAATATGGCCAGGATGTCGCGCGCTTTAAAAATCTGGTCTTGGTCCACGCCGCACGCTTCGCCGCCGATTTAAGCTATCTGCCGCTAATGCTGGAACTGCAACAGCGTTATGAAGGCAAGCTGCGCATCCAAACGGTGGTCAGCCGGGAGAGCGTGCCAGGCTCGCTTACCGGACGCGTGCCAGCGCTCATTGAAAACGGCGAGCTGGAAAAAGCCGTTGGATTACCGATGGATAAAGAGACCAGCCACGTCATGCTGTGCGGGAACCCGCAGATGGTGCGCGATACGCAGCAACTGCTGAAAGAGACCCGACAGATGACTAAACATCTGCGCCGCCGACCGGGGCATATGACGGCTGAACATTACTGGTGATGTTTTACCGAATGGCGGCTGGGGCTTATCCGGCCTCCTGCAAATCATCACCAATCTGTAGGCCCGGTAAGCGTCAACGCCACCGGGCAAATTACGGTTTACCGCCCGTTTACGGTTCTGCTTTAAACTTCACGTCCTGTGTCGCTTTCCCAAACTTATTTTCCCCCTGAACACCGACAAATGCGCCCAGATCGATAAGCATCATCACCAGGATCAGCGTCGGAATAAATCGCCCGACGACCCACTGCCACATCCCCGGCAGCATCACCCAGTTTCCGGCCAGCAGCATCCACGCCAGAATCATTAGCAACGCCCACGCGCCGGAGCGTCCCCGGTCATGCAGACGTTTGACCATGACGGCGGCGGTCGGCCACAGCAGGCACACCAGGCAAAATGCCGCCGTTTGGATATCAAGCAGATTTTTCCCCGCCAGCGAAAATAGCGCCAGCATCCCGGCAAACCAGAGGCCGATCCAAATCCAGAAATCACGGCGTCGATACGCCCTTTAAATGAGAATAACCATTGCTGTATGGTCATGTAAGTTCCTTATATTTTGCCTTCCGCTACAGTTTACCCTTTTGACAAGCCCGACAGTTATCGTTTTAATCGTGAGCAATCCTAACGAAAGGTAAGATTGATGAAGCCAGGATGTACTCTGTTTCTACTGTTGTTTTCTGCTCTCACCGCCAGCATAACGGCGCACGCGCAGCTCTCTTCATCGACCACGACAGCGCCCTATCTGCTGGCGGGCTCGCCAACCTTTGATCTTTCTATTAGCCAGTTTCGTGAGAACTTTAACCGCCAGAATCCCGATCTGCCGCTCAATGAATTTCGCGCCATTGAGAATAGCCGCGATAAGGCGAATCTGACCCGCGCCGCCAGTAAGATTAACGAAAATCTGTATGCCTCCACGGCGTTGGAGCGCGGTACGCTCAAAGTGAAAAGTATCCAGATTACCTGGCTGCCCATTCAGGGGCCGGAACAGAAAGCGGCGAAAGCGAAAGCGCTGGAATATATGGCCGCCATTATTCGTACTGTCGCCCCGTTGCTGACAAAAGAGCAAAGCCAGAAAAAACTGCAAAAGATGCTTATCGCCGGTAAAGGTAAACACTATTACGCCGAGACAGAAGGCGCGGTACGTTATGTTGTCGCAGATAACGGCGAAAAGGGGCTGACCTTCGCGGTTGAACCGATTAAGCTGGCGTTATCTGAAAATCTGGAAGGGGCGAATTGATGACAAAAAGCAAAGCCTTTCCGGGGATGAATCTCTATACTGTTTCACAGACCATGCTGCTCTGACGAGCGGCCATCTTCCTTAATTCGCTGACTAAGCGTGGAGAAATGAAATGCGACATCCTTTAGTGATGGGTAACTGGAAACTGAACGGCAGCCGCCACATGGTAAACGAACTGGTGGCTAACCTGCGTAAAGAACTGGCGGGCGTAGCAGGCTGCGACGTGGCAATCGCTCCGCCGGAAATGTATATCGATCTGGCGAAACGCGCTGCTGCCGGCAGCCACATCATGCTGGGCGCGCAGAACGTTGATCTGAATCTGTCTGGCGCATTCACCGGTGAAACTTCGGCTGAAATGCTGAAGGATATCGGCGCGCAGTACATTATTATCGGCCACTCCGAGCGTCGTACTTATCACAAAGAATCTGACGAGCTGATCGCCAAAAAATTCGCCGTACTGAAAGAACAAGGTCTGACGCCGGTACTGTGCATCGGTGAAACCGAAGCGGAAAACGAAGCGGGCAAAACAGAAGAAGTGTGCGCACGCCAGATCGACGCGGTACTGAAAACGCAGGGCGCGGCAGCCTTTGAAGGCGCGGTTATCGCTTACGAACCCGTATGGGCGATCGGTACCGGTAAATCTGCAACTCCTGCGCAGGCTCAGGCAGTGCACAAATTCATCCGTGACCACATTGCTAAAGCTGACGCGAAAATCGCTGAACAGGTCATTATCCAGTACGGCGGTTCTGTTAATGCCTCCAACGCAGCCGAACTGTTCGCGCAGCCGGACATCGACGGCGCACTGGTAGGCGGCGCTTCTCTGAAAGCTGACGCCTTCGCGGTGATCGTGAAAGCAGCAGAAGCTGCTAAACAGGCTTAATTGCCAATCAATGTCTGATGGCGCTGCGCTTATCAGGCCTACCAGCCGAGTGCTTATGTAGGCCTGATAAGGTAAAGCCGCCATCCGGCATTTATGCTGTGGAGGGTAAGAAAGTAGTATCCCCGGCAACCTTAAACATCGCCCTCCAGCTCCGCGTATTCTCAGCCAGCCGATCATCACGAAATAACGCACTACCAGAAACAACACGATCGATGCCCTGTGCAATCAACGAAGGCAATTGATCCTGCGTTAACGACCCATCAATAACGATAATTTTACCTTCGCGTTTATCACCAAGTAGACAGAGAAGCTGCGCCACGCGCTCATGCAAATCACTGGAGCGCATTTTACTGCCGTATCCAGGGTTCACTGCCAGTAGTTGAATAACCTCAACGTCGCTCAGAATAGGGATAATGACATCCAGAGGCGTTGCCGGGCATAAACTAATCCCCCGAATCACCGGCATTTCACCGCCGATAACGGGCACGGTCTGCTGACCAAGCCAGCTTAGCGTATGATGCAGATGAATATCGCCTTCAGCCTGAAGCGTGATGCAGTGTGCGCCCGCCTTCACGCAGGCTTGCGCCGCCGTCCATTGATCCGCTACCATCAAATGAACATCTTTGATAAAGGTTTGCGGCAGTTGCTCAACTGCCCATGGCCCAACGGTAAACTGTGGGCAAAATTGACCATCCATCAAATCCAAATGCAACAGCGGCTGGTTTAACGCTTCCAACTGTTGCAGATAGCGATGCAACGCAATCCACTGCCCTGCCAGAATACCCACACTAAGCGGATATGACGCTAACAATGCCACACATGCTTCGCGCGTTAATCCGGCAAACTGGCTGTTCATGAGCGCTCCTTAAGGCATCAAACCCATAAAAACTTTTTTTGTCCGCGGACCGGTCATCAACGGTTCAAGCTGCTCCACGCAAGTTTTATAGTGTGGCGTTGTCTTGTGAAAAGCGACGGCCTGTTCATCAACGTAGGCTTCATAAATATAAAATCGCGTAGGCACCTGCGGATCCTGCAGAACATCAAAACGCAAGTTACCCGGCTCTTTAATTGAGCCCAGATGATTCTGCCGAAAAACATCGATAAATTGTTCAACCTTGTCATCATGAACGTTAATTTCAACCAGCGTAACGTGCATCATTAACCCCCTGATTATTCCAAATAAAATAACAGTCATCCCCATCTCCTCGCATCGGTAAAAGATGGGGAAGCGATCTCATTTAACCTTTCTCACTCAAAAACAGCTCATAAGCACGCTCTGCTGTTTCGTTATGATGAACGACAGCATGTACCGCTTTAATCATGGCTACCGGATCTTCTGACTGGAATATATTACGCCCCATATCTACGCCAGAAGCCCCCTGGTCAATCGCCTGATAGCACATTTCCAATGCTTCACGTTCAGGCAGTTTTTTACCGCCGGCGATGACAATCGGCACCGGACAACCTGCCGCAATACGCTCAAAACCTTTATCGACATAATACGTTTTGATAATTTGCGCCCCCATTTCCGCAGCGATACGCGTTGCCAGTGAAAAATAACGCTGGTCGCGAGCCATATCTTTACCCACCCCGGTCACTGCCATTATTGGCATCCCGACGCGTAACCCGGCATCAATCAGTTGAATAATATTTTTAATCGACTGATGTTCATGTTCACTACCAATATAAACCTGTGCGGCAGCAGCACAGCTATTCAACCGCACAGCGTCATCCATCGCCACCGCAACCGCCTCATTGCTTAATTCAGTGAGAATAGAATTCGCCCCGGACGCGCGTAAAACGACTGGTTTATTGATTGCCGGAGGTACCACACTGCGTAATATGCCGCGAGTACACATTAAGACATCAGCATATTCAAAGAGCGGCGCAATATTGATATCAATACGCTCAAGTCCGGTTGTCGGCCCCTGGAAATATCCATGGTCAAAGGCCAGCATGACCGTTTTTCTGGTTTTGGGATTAAAAATCCTCGCCAGTCTGGACTGCATTCCCCAATCCAGCGCGCCACAGCCTTTTAATGCGAACAAAGTGTTAGTTTGTGGTTTATCGGTGTGAAAATCTTTGCCATCTTTAATATCATCTAAATCAGCCATTCTTTACTCCGTCGATACATAACAGTTATCAGAAATCATATTTGTCGATATTGTCTTTGTTGAAAATGACACGCTCCGGCAATAACACAATGCCGTTACCTTTTGCCTCATAGTGATATCCCTGCTCACTATTAGGTGAAACGGTGACTTTGCCGATGCCGGGAATATCCAGTGAATCACCGACATTCATTGGCATATTTTTCAGCAACGCGTTGGCGACATATACGGAAATTTTTCCCTGTTGGACGACATCCCACAGGCCAAATTCTTTAACAGTGCCGCGCTGAACATAAGGGCGCATTACATTCGGCGTACTAAAACCAACAATCGCGAGATTATTGCGTTTAAGGTTCTCCGCCGCCTGTGCCGCAGCAGGTAAAGCGTTAGCGTCAGGCGCGATGATGGCATCCAGATCGGGATACGCTTTGATGATACCTTCCGCCGTCTGGAGCGATTTCGTGGCATCGTTATAGCCAAACTGGGTAGTGACTATCTCCCACCCCGGATGTTCCTGGCTAATTTTGGCTTTAGCTTCTTTCACCCACTGGTTCTGGTCGGTCACCGTTGGGCTGGAATAGAAGAAAGCGACTTTCGCTTTCTCTTTGTCCACCTGATGAGCGGCCATCTCTACCAGCATGCTGCCGAGCTGTTTTGGCGTCCCTTGATTGATATAGTAAGAACGGCACTCCGGCTTGGTATCGGAATCCCAGGTTAATATTTTCACGCCTCTTTGCATTGCCCGCTTCAACGCCGGGCACAGGCCATCAGGCGAAACGGCAGAAACGATAATGGCGTCATACTCCTGATTGACAAAGTTATTCACCAGTTGAACCTGGCCTGAGACGCTGGGCTCTGTAGGGCCATCGTAAGTTACGTCAATGCCCAGCGCTTTTCCCGCTTCCTGCGCGCCATTGCCGCCGCTGGTAAAAAAGCCCACGCCAACCAGCTTGGGAATAAAAGCAATCCGCTCTGCCGCCTGCACGGTCATTGCCGCAGATGCCAGACCAAACGCAGTGAGTAAGGCGATCATTTTAATGCTGTGTCTTGCCATTTTTTTCTCCATAAATTTCAAAAGGAAATCATGCCTGATGCGCATTGCGACGGCGTGAGTACCATTCAAGGATTTGGTGACGATGCAAACTGACGGAACGACCAACGACAACAACAATGAGAAGCGCACCGGACAATGCGCTGGAAATTTGATTCGGCACTCCGGCCATCTGTAGCCCCTGCTGTAAAAATCCCACCAGCAGCGCCGCCAACGCGGACCCCATAATCGACCCGGAGCCGCCATAAATATTGGCGCCTCCCAGCACAACCGCCGTAATGGCCGGCATCAGGAAAGAGGCGCCCAGATCCGAACGTGCGGAGCCAAAGTAAGAAACCAGTAATACGGCGGCGATAGCGGAGGCGCATCCGGTCATGGCATACACGGTATACAACGTGCGATTCACCGGGATCGCGCTGTACTGCGCGACACGGGCGCTCTGGCCAATCAGGAAAACGTTGCGTCCCATATGCGTGCGATGCATGAGCAGCCAGAAAAACAAACAGCACACAAGAAAAAAAATAAGCGGCATAGGAATACCAAGAAATGAAATATTGGCAAAGTCAGTGAACGCTGTGGGAAATCCACCAATACCTTCATAACCCGTAGCGCCAGCCATACCAGATAACAATAATGCGCTACCACCAAATAAATACATGGTTCCCAGGGTAATCACCAACGGGTTTACGCCGGTATAAATAATAAGTCCGGCATTTATCAGCCCACATATTGCGCCGAGTAGTAGGGTAATAATAATCGCTAAAGGTAGCGGCATACCGAGCTGAAACAGCACACCCAGGGTAATCGCGCATAGCCCGATTGTAGAACCAAATGAAATATCCATACCACCGCTGACAATAACCATTGTTAGCGGCAAAGCGACAATACCGATACAAATAAAATCGCTAGTGCTAAAAAGTAAGACATTAATATCTAATAAACGTGGATTAATCACACCGAAAGCCAGAATTTCAAAGATCAATAAGGCTGCCAGCGCAATTTCCCAGCTATAGCGTCGCCATGGATTCATCATGCCACCTCTTTGTTTTTATTCTGTTGTGCGTGCGTTTTTGCTTCCGTCTGTAGTGGAGTGGGTGGTGATATAAAACGGGCATATTTCTGGCGGCGCAGATTGCGTTGTAATGCGCAACGCAGCCGCCCATCGAATACCAGTACGCCCAACAATACCAGGCCAGCAATAAAATCGTTCCACCAGGCGGGGATACGCAGCAGCACTAACACACTATCGATTTGCGTAAGAAAATAAGCGCCGAGAATAGCGCCGATGACCGTGCCTGACCCGCCTAACAGGCTAATTCCCCCCAATACGCAGGCCGCGATGGCTTTCATTTCCAGCCCCGTGCCGGTTTGATTGGGAATGAAGCCAATCTGCGAGGCAAACACGATTCCAGCCAATGCCGCCATACCGCCATTAAGTGAAAATGCCATGATGCGTACCATCTCGGTACGGACACCCAATTGCCGGGCGCCCTGCAGGTTATCGCCGGTGGCGTAAAAATTGCGGCCAAAGGCGGTTTTCGCCAGGAGCCAGGCCATAAGCAGCGCTAACACCAGGGTAAACCAGCCGATTGCGGAAATTCCCAGAAACACCGGAGCAGAGAGTTGCTTTAAGCCTGCGGGTAATCCTTCAATCCATTTTCCCCCTGTCCATAGCAGCATGATCCCACGATACAAGCCCAGCGTTCCCAGCGTGGCGACAATGGCGGGTATCTTCAACCAGGCAACCAGTACGCCATTAAAAAATCCGGCGACAATTCCTAATATTAGTGTGGCCAGGCAGGCGACCGGCAGGCTATAGCCGGCGTTTAACATCACTCCCAGCAATACCGCGCACATTCCTGTCGTCGAGCCCACCGATACATCAATATTGCGGGTGAGCATTACCATCGTCGCGCCAATCGCCAACAGCATCAAAATTTGCGCGCTACTGAAAACCATTGTCAGCGTTTGCACGCTCAAATACTGGCTATCCAGCGCGCCAGGAAACACGAATAAACAGACTATTGCCAGCAGTGCCGTCGCTTCCCGGTTATTTTGGATGAATTTCAACATGTTGCCTCCGACGCACCATGTTCGCCAAACGCAACGTGCATGATGGTATCAACGTTAATTTCCTCGCCGCATAATGCAGGCCCCCCCAGTTCCCCCTGGTGCATGACATATACGCGATCGGCCATTTGCTCTATCTCTTCCAGATCGGAGGAAATAAACAGCACTGCGACATTTTGTTGCGCGATACTGCGCAACAGCTGATAAATGTCGCTGCGGGCGGAGACATCGACACCGCGGGTCGGTTCATCGACAATCAGTAATTGCGGAGAGGCTTCCAGGCATTTGGCAATCAATACTTTTTGCTGGTTACCGCCGGATAAAGTACGCGCCGCCTGTTCGGCATTATTGAGTTTGATATTTAACGCGCGGTGGTAACGTTCAAGGGTGGCGTTATCCCGCTGGGGCTTTATCCAAAATCCTTTTTGGTTGTGGGTCAGCGAACAGACATTCCATGCCAGGGAAGCGTCAAGATACAGCCCGGATGACTGCCGATCTTCCGGCAAATAGACCAGGCCGAGCTGCAACCGCTGTTGGGTTGTCAGGGCGTTAATTTCTTCGCCATTGAACAGCATCCTCCCCGCATTGACCGGTCTAATACCGTACAGCGTTTCAGCCAGTTCTGTGCGTCCCGCGCCGACTAACCCGGCCAGACCAAGGATTTCGCCTGCCCGCACCTCAAGGTTGATATTCATAAAACCTTCGCCCGTCAGTGACTCCAGCGCTAATACCGTCGCGCCGCGTTCGTTCTGCGGGCGGCTGCCAGGCAATTCCAGCCACAACTTTTGATTCGCGGAAAGACTGACGCCCTGCGTTGCCGGGGTGATAGCTTGAATAATCTCGTCGGTAGAAAGGTCATGCGTTTTTCCGAATAATGCGATTTTACCGTCACGCATCACGCTAACGCAGTGAGCTAACTGTCTAATTTCTGGTAGCTTATGAGAAATAAATACAATTCCGACACCCTTTTTCAGCAACTCTTGCAGACGCGTAAATAACCGGTCAGTTTCGGCTGGCGTTAACGACGCCGTAGGCTCATCAAGAATTAAGATTCGCGAGTCGCGCATCAAGCCGCGCATAATTTCAACGATCTGGCGGTCTGCAACATCAAGCGTACCCGCAGCGCTCGCCGGATCGAGTTGGCATCCCATCGCCTTTAATAGCTGCTGCATTTTTTCCGTGGAGGCCTGACGTCCCTGTAAGCCAAACAAGATATTTTCCCGCACAGATAAACTCGGAAATAACAGAGGCTCCTGGGGAACCAGGTAAATGCCATACTGGTGCGCCTTCAGAGGCGTTAAATGACTGCAACGCACACCAGCAATATCGATAGTCCCTCCATCTGGCGGGACTATACCGGCAATAATCTTCATTAATGTTGATTTACCCGCACCATTGCCGCCAAGCAATGCGTGCACCTCTCCCGCATGCAGAGTAAAGTCAATTCCCTTTAGTACTTCGACGCCGGAATAACTTTTATAAATGTTCTGCACACAAATCAGAGGGGATGCAGTATTGTGACTGATTTGCATGTTGCCTCCGCTCCCTCAATGTTGACTGACGGGACTGAACAAATATTTTTTGAAAAAGAAATTGTTCAAAACGGTAGTAGTTATTTGGTCAAAAAACTCTCATCCAGATCACGTTTTATGAATAAATGAATTTTTATATGATAAATGTTCAGATTTGGCGCGTTTTTGTGGCGTTAATCACGGTTATTTCGGAGTGATAACTGAACAATTGTGTTAATGATTTAGAAATGTTCAAAGTAAAGCCAGGTTATGACAATGAGCGATAATACGTTGGTATCTGATTATGGAATGTGCGAAGAAGAGCAGGTGGCGCGTATTGCCTGGTTCTACTATCACGATGGATTGACGCAGAGTGAAATCAGCGAGCGTCTGGGGCTAACCCGGCTAAAGGTTTCTCGTCTGCTGGAGAAAGGGCATCAGTCCGGTATTATTCGCGTACAAATCAACTCCCGCTTTGAAGGGTGTCTTGAGTATGAAAATGCCTTGCGCAACCACTTCGCATTGCAGAATATCCGCGTGCTGCCGGCATTACCCGATGCCGATATTGGTCTGCGCTTAGGAATCGGCGCCGCCCATATGTTGATGGAGTCACTGCGGCCACAGCAATTGCTGGCCGTCGGCTTTGGCGAAGCCACGATGACCACATTAAAACGCCTCAGCGGATTTATCTCGGCGCAACAAATCCGACTGGTCACGTTATCCGGCGGCGTGGGGCCGTATATGACCGGAATAGGCCAGCTTGATGCCGCTTGTAGCGTAAGTATTATGCCCGCGCCGCTGCGCGCATCATCGCAGGAAATTGCCTGCACGCTGCGCAATGAAAATAGCGTGCGGGATGTGATGCTCACAGCGCAAGCTGCCGATGCCGCCATCGTGGGGATTGGGGCAATTAACCAGAAAGATCAAGCCAGTATCTTAAAATCCGGTTATATCACTCAGGGTGAACAACTCATGATTGGCCGCAAAGGCGCAGTAGGCGATATTCTGGGCTATTTTTTTGATGCTCATGGCGAAATTATTCCAGACATCAAAATCCATAACGAATTAATTGGCCTGAAGTTAAATTCACTTTCCACGATCCCAACCGTGATTGGCGTCGCCGGCGGCGAACAAAAAGCAGAAGCTATTATTGCCGCTATGCGCGGTAACTATATCAATGCGCTGGTTACCGATCAGAAAACCGCAGGGAAAATAATTCAACTTATTGAAAAATAAAAAAAATAAAATAACACTTACCTCAATTCAATAAACAATAACTGACAGGATTTTATGTAACGATGTAAAAATAGCCGAGGATAAAAAAATGGCTCGACTCTGTACCCATACTGAATCAGGACATTACCTGATGGCTCTTGACGCCGGTACCGGTAGCGTCAGAGCAGTAATTTTTGATCTACAAGGAAAGCAAATAGCTGTCGATCAAGCGGAATGGCAGCATCTGGCCGTGCCGGATGTGCCTGGTTCGATGGAGTTTGATCTTGCCAAAAACTGGCAACTGGCTTGCCAGTGTATCCGTCAGGCACTACAGAAAGCCGCCATCCCTGCAACGGCTATCGCTGCCGTATCGGCCTGTTCGATGCGTGAAGGCATTGTTATTTATGACAGTAACGGCGAACCAATTTGGGCCTGCGCTAATGTTGACGCCCGCGCGGCGCACGAAGTCAGTGAATTAAAAGAGCTGCACGATAACACCTTTGAGGAGGAAGTTTATCGTTGCTCCGGGCAAACGCTGGCGCTCAGCGCTATTCCGCGTCTGCTCTGGCTTGCCCACCATCGTCCGGATATTTATCATCGCGCGTCAACCGTCACTATGATCAGCGACTGGATGGCCTTTATGCTCAGCGGCGAACTGGCGGTCGATCCCTCCAACGCAGGCACGACGGGGTTATTGGATCTGGTGACCCGCAACTGGAAACGTAGCCTGTTACAGATGGCGGGCCTGCGTTCTGACATTCTCTCGCCGGTAAAAGAAACCGGGACGCTGCTCGGTCACATTTCACAGAAAGCGGCTGAACAGTGCGACCTGCAAGCGGGTACGCCGGTCATCGTTGGCGGCGGCGATGTGCAGTTAGGCTGTCTGGGGCTGGGCGTCGTACGCCCGGCGCAAACGGCCGTGCTGGGCGGAACCTTCTGGCAACAGGTCGTCAATCTTCCCGCGCCAGTCACCGACCCAAACATGAACGTTCGCATCAATCCTCATGTGATCCCCGGTATGGTACAAACCGAGTCTATTAGCTTTTTTACTGGGTTAACGATGCGTTGGTTCCGCGACGCCTTTTGCGCCGAGGAAAAACTAATCGCTGAAAGGTTAGGTATTGATGCGTATTCCCTGCTGGAAGATATGGCCAGCCGGGTGCCTCCCGGCGCGCACGGTGTGATGCCCATCTTCTCTGACGTTATGCGTTTTAAACGCTGGTACCATGCCGCGCCGTCGTTTATCAATCTGTCTATCGATCCTGAAAAGTGTAATAAAGCGACCCTATTTCGCGCGCTGGAAGAGAATGCCGCCATTGTTTCCGCCTGCAATTTACAGCAAATTGCCGCGTTTTCCGGCGTACAGGCCGACTCGCTGGTTTTTGCCGGCGGAGGATCTAAAGGCAAATTATGGAGCCAAATACTTGCCGACGTTACGGGACTCACCGTTCACGTACCTGTCGTCAAAGAAGCTACCGCGCTAGGGTGCGCTATTGCCGCAGGCGTTGGCGTGGGTGTCTGGCCATCGCTGGCGGAAACGGGAGAAAAGCTAGTGCGCTGGGATCGGGAGCATAAACCTAATCCTGAAAATTTCGCTGTCTATCAGCAGGCCAGAGAAAAATGGCAGGCCGTTTATCAGGATCAACGCGCGCTGGTCGATGGTGGCTTAACGACATCCCTCTGGAAAGCGCCAGGCCTGTAACAGGAGAATAAGCATGCAAAAAACGAATGAGAAGAATCATGAATACCGCTTTGGCGATAATGGCCCTAAATACTTAATCCGTGGGCCGGGCTGCGATATGGGCGTCGTCATACTACAACCAGGGCAGTCATTCCCTAACCATCGCCATAATACCGCTTGTGAGATTTTTTATACCCTAAGCGGTGAAGTGTGCCTGTATCTGGAAGGAACACCTCATATCCTGCAAACTGGAGATGTTTTACAGTGCGAACCTGGGGAGGCGCATTACCTCATTAATAACGGCGATAAACCCTGGAAAGGCGTGTTTATTAAATCGCCGCATCTGGAAAATGACAGCCACCCCGCAGATCCACCGGCCTGGTAACGCCCGCGCCATCGCCAGATTTTGCCGGATAGCGCCACGAGAGCCTTGTCCGGCCTCCAAACGGTATTCGTTAATGCAATATCAAGCTGTCATTTGATGACCTGTTGGTTCAAGATATCACACTGATGATCCTGAATTTCCTCGGCAGAAGCGCGATTGAAGATCAGTAAATTACGCTCGGTCGCCAGCAAGACAAAAGAGCCATCGCTTTGGCGTATCACCGCCAGCGCGATACATCACAGCATCCCCGCCCGCGCAGGAACTTTCCCTGGTCCCATCGCCACCACAGCAGCAAAAAATAGCAGTGCGGTCATAAACTCCGGCAGTGGCGAAGTCGCCAACAGAAGGATAGTAATGCCAACCATGATGAAAGGAAGGAACAGAGGATGGGGCAACCAGAGCGACATACCTGTCTCCTGACGATTTTTTCAGCAAGAATACGACGGACAGTCAGGCAGGTAAACGCCAGATATAGTGGGGTTATCGCAGGATTAAGCGGACAGATCAGTGATAATGAATTTCACCAAAGTATTCAGACAGCACGTAATAGCGGCAATACTCAAAAGGGCTGTCCTTCCCGGCCTGAAACGTCTGTCTGGCGACGGATAACAGCGGTTTATTGGCGGCGATTTGCAATTTTTCGCACAGGTCAGCGGAAGGTAAAATCGCCTCAACTTTTTCTATCGCCGAGTCGCTTGTGACGTTTAATAACGAATAGAGCGACGTATGCTCCAGCGCCTGCGGTGTGAGTTGCAGATCGGGAAAGAAGCTAAGATCGAGATAGATCTTTTCATGGTTAAACGGACGGTTATTCAGGCAACGAATACGCGAAATATAGAGATAGTGATGCTGTGCGGGCAGGCTCAAGCCGTCTGCCTGAGCGTCGCGCGCGCGGCGCGGCGCGATTTCCAGAATACGGTTCTCAATCGCCACGCTGGCGTCCTGGAGATCGCGGGTAATACCGCGAAACGTGTGCCCGTAGCTCACGCCTTCCGGTACCGAGCACACCACCGAACCACTCCCGCGCTGCGACGAAATAATGCCCGCATTGATTAATTCGCTCCAGGCCTGTTTAACCACTATCAGCGAGACGTTGTAGGCTCTGGCAATCTCTTTTTGCGTCGGCAGCTGGCTGCCTAAAGGCAGGGATCCATTTTGGATCTGCTGACAGATGATAAAAAATAGTTGCTTATAAAGCGGAGTAAAGCTCGTTTTATCAACCTGCAAGCTGCGCACCTCACGTCTTCGCCAGCAGGGGACGTTTTACCGTCCCCGGCAGGGTGAAGTCGCTACCCTGCGATTTGCCTGGCCAGTTCTGCCAAATCGAAATGATTCATACGATCCAAAGTCGTTAAATAATCGGCGGGAAAAGCCTCCACGCCATGGAATGCGCCGGAAATCGCCCCGACCATGGTGGCGACAGTATCAGTATCATTGCCGATATTAACGCCGGAGATAATAGCATCTACGGCAGAATTCGGACAACACGCGAACAGGCCAAAGGCCGCCGGCACCGCTTCACTCACGTGCAGCCCGGAGCCAATAATATCAGCAAGTTCCACCACCGCCGTTTCCCAATGGCGATGACGTTTACCGATATCTACGGCCAGCTCAATGCGTCGGGCAACGGAAGGCCCTGCCACCATCATCGCCCCTTGCTCCTGCGCCAGCAGATAGCCCCTTTGCGCACCGTAAATACCGGCGGCAATAATGCTGTCTGCGTTGGTCTGCGCTCTTAACGCCTCGCTGGTTGCCGCCGCCATCGCCGCTGCGCCGGACATCGCCAGCACGTTATTATGCGTAAAACGGCAAATCTGTAGCGCGCAGTCAATCGCCGCGTCAATATCGCCAGGATGCAGCACCGCCGCTGGCCAAATCTTCATGGCAGCGCCGTTCGTTGCCTCCGCGTTACCCTTATTAATAATCTGTACCGACTGTTTTTCGCCTTCCAGCTCACCCTGTAAAGAGGCGCGGTTATCATTGAATATTGCCTTCATTGCCGCACGCGTCGTCGGGCCGGTAAAGTTGGCGTAGTACGGGTAATCCAGCCACTGCTGAAAAGCCTCGCGCATCGCCTCGTCGCTGACCTGGCGTTGATGGCGCAGCAGCGCATCCATGATGTACTTCGCCTGAATAAAATCATCCGTGCACATCCCCGCTTCGTTGCAGCGGCCAAACGTGTCTGCTGGCGGTTTTTGAAAGGTCGTCACCCAGCCGCCAAAATAGTCTTTTATTTGCTGCTGGGTGCGTACTTCCGTCGCGGCTCCCATCGCGTCCGCGGCGGCGGCGCCCACCAGGCATCCCAGTATTTTGTTTTGATCAACGTGCATGATGACTCCTTATTTCACGGTCATGGCTTGTGCCAGCGAATGGCTGGAAAGAAAAGTGTTTAGCTGCTCAGGAAACGGTAAAGCGGTCATTGCGCCCTTTGCCGTTACCGCCATGGCGCCGCAGGCGTTGGCATTGCTGATGGCCTCCGCCAGCAGGGCATGGTTCCAGCAATTTGCGCGGGAAAGGGTGAACAGCAGGCCGCCGACAAAAGCATCACCGGCTCCCGTGGTATCAACAACATCGACGCGCGGTGCGGGGAAATGGAACTCCCCCTCGGCGGTAATCAACAGAGCGCCATCGGCCCCCAACGAAATAATGGTGGTGTCGCAGCCCAGATCGCGCAGGTAATAACGCGCATCCTGCCAGTGGCTGGCCCCGCTGAGCTGGCACAGCTCATCTGCCGAGACTTTGCAGATAGAAGCCAGCGCGGCGGACCGGGCGATCAGTTCAGGGATTTCATCGGTATTGCGCCACATCTTGCTGCGTAAGTTGACATCAAACAGCACGTAGCCACCCGCTTCACGCATTCTTCTCGCTCCCTCAAGGCACGCCTCGCGAGCGGGACTGTCAGTGAGGCCAATTGAGCTGAAGTAAAACCATTCGTACTGCCTGAACGGCGGCAAATCCTGCGGCGAAACGTAGGTATCAGCCCCCGGATGCACCAGATAGGTAAAGCTGCGCTCCCCATCAGCCGTCAGGTTGACGATCAGCACCGCGCTAGTCAGGTCCGCATCCAGCCGCAGCGAAGAGACATCCACGCCGTTATCCTGGAAAACCTGGCGCAGGAAGCGACCGGCGTCATCGTCGCCAAGACAGCCAATAAAACCGCACTCTCCGCCCAGCCTGGCAACGCATACCCCCACGTTCGCCGACGCTCCGCCGGGGCATTTCAGATAGCTGTTCTGCTTTTCCGGTACCAGGTCAACGGAGGCATCACCGATAACCCAAACCTTATTCATGGCCTTCATTTGCGCCTCCTTATGCCTGTTTCTGCGCCAGGGCGAGCTGAATATCACGATAATATTCATTGTTAATCAGATACTTTTTCATAAGCAGCCCAACCGCAAGGTGGAACAGAGCAGGAATGAGCGTCATCATCAGCGCAATGCCGGTGAGCGAACGCGCGGTCTGTTCAACATCGGCCTGATAGCCAAAGTGGCTCAGCAGGAATCCGAGTATCCCGCCCGCGATCCCCATCCCAAACTTCTGGAAGAAGAGGATGCCGCCAAACGCCAACCCGGAAACGCGCAGACCGGTTTTCTTTTCTCCGTAATCCACCGCTTCGGCGATAGAGGACCAGAACACCGGCATTTGCATATCGCAGAAGAAATTAATAAGAAAATAGAACGCAAACGCCAGGATAAGATTTTCACGCCCGACGGAGAAATACATCAGCGCGCTCAGGATAAAGGTAATAATCTGGGTGTAGCGGAACATCTTAATTTTGTCCCAGAACTTGGTTATCTAGGTGGTGGCGATCATCGCTAAAATAGAGGCAACGACGCCGGTAGTCAGGAAGGGTGAAATCAGGCTATCTCCGCCGTTCAGATAATACTTGGCGTAATAAGCGGCAACGGAACCGCGAATAACATAACCGCACATCAGCAGCAGAATAACAACGCCGAGAATAATCCACTGATCGTTACGTAACAGATATTTAAACTGTTTCCCCACCGATAGCGAGGTAATTTCCGGCTCGCTGCGTTCACGCGTGGTAAGAAAACAGAAGATAAACAGTAAGGCGCCCATCGCCCCCATCAGCCCCATCGAAAACTGGTAACCCAGCGCCTTGTTGCCCTGCCCCAGCCAGACGGCAAGCATCGGTACGACGATAGTCACCAGGAAAGCGGCAATCTTGGTCATCACAAAACGATAACCGTTGGCGCTTAACCGTTCGACGGGGTCGCTGGTAATGACGCCAATCATCGAAATATAGGGAATGGTGATCGCAGTATAGACCAGGGTCATAAGAATATAGGTGCCATAGGCCCACGCCAGCTTGGCCATATAAGCCATGTCAGGCGTAATAAACATCAAATACACGGCGAAACCAAAAGGAATGGCAAACCACAGCAGCCACGGGCGATAACGTCCCCAGCGCGTATTCAGTTTATCGGTCAGAACCCCCATGGCCGGATCGATAATGGCATCAATCATCCGCACAACCACAAACAGTACGCCAACATCAGCGGCGCTCAGGCCGTAGATATCGGTATAGAAATAGGCGAGGAGCAGCTGCATGGCGATAATCACAACGTTTATCGCCATATCTCCCGCGCCGAAGCCGATTTTTTCCACGATAGAAAGTTTCATGTTGATATTCCTTTACGCTTAGCAGCGCAAATCTGGTGAACAATTAATGATGTCACTACATGAAATAAAAACGTTTTTATATATAAGCCATCCACCAGACAATCTATGGAGGCTATGAAGAGAGTGTAACGAACCATCAAAAGATATAAAGGTATACCTTTATATCTTTTGATCGGTTTCACATATTTTTATAGACACGATCTTACCCCAGTTTTAAACCGGGATAAGAATCAATAAGATAATGAGCAGGGGGTGTAACGAAAATCAGCGGGAAGACAAAATGGCGCAACTATGATCCTGAATCTCTTCCGCCGATGCGCGATTGAAGGTCAGTAAATTACGCTCGGTCGCCAGCAGGACAAAAGAGCCATCGCTTTGGCGTACCACCGCCAGCGCATAGCGTCCCATATGATCGCGCGCTTCCGGTACCTCTTCCGCCAGCATCATAAACGGACTACGCTGCGCCAGTTCGCTCTCGGTTACCCGGCGCGCCAGGTATTCATGCCCCATCAGGTCGCCCGGTAGCGGAAGCCAGCGAGTGCTGATACGCGTGAGATCGTTATCCAGTTGTTCCCGAACGTCAGGACGGATGCAAGAAATATGGATATGCAAATGGTCCTGTGAACGACCAAGCCGCGAATTAATCGCCAGCGAGACCGCGCTATCCGGAATATCATGCCCGTATTTTTTACTCATATAGCCGCGAGCCTGCCAGGCCAGCCAGAAAAAGTTGGGCGTAGCGGGTTCCAGCAATAGCGGGCTTTCTGTACCGTTGATACGGTAGGTGGGCATCAATAAATATTGCAACGGACCGTGACGATCTTTAAAGACGACATAGCCGGCGCGAGGTTTGACTTCCGCGCAAGGCGCTGGGTTTTGATGCTGTAACTGATCGGGCAGGCATTGTTCAAGCACGATTTCCCGTAATGCATCAGGATTGCCGGAAAATTTCCAGTAACCGACGCCCGCCGCGGCGACAATCACTATCACCGCCAGTAAAAAGTAACCTGTTTTTTTCATGTTATGCGTTCCCTGTGACCCATAGACGGGGAAGAGTAACGCAAAATTGTGGCAAAGAAAAAACCCGGTAACATAATACGTTACCGGGTTTATAAACGGTTTAGCGTTTGCTGATTTGGTCGAACGTACCGCCATTAGCGAAGTGATCTTTTTGCGCCTTCGCCCAGCCGCCAAACACCTCGTCAATGGTGAACAGCTTCAGCTTCGGAAACGCATCGTCGTATTTTTTCGCCACGTCAGCATCGCGCGGACGGTAGAAGTTTTTCGCTGCTATCTCCTGCCCTTCCGGCGAGTAGAGATACTTCAGATACGCTTCCGCCACCGCATTCGTCCCTTTCTTCTCAACGACTTTATCCACCACGGACACGGTCGGCTCTGCGAGAATAGATTCACTCGGGGTCACTATCTCGAATTTATCTTTACCCAGTTCATTCGTCGCCAGTAGCGCTTCGTTTTCCCAGGCAATCAGCACATCACCGATACCGCGTTCAACGAAAGTATTGGTTGAGCCGCGCGCGCCGGAGTCCAGCACTTCAACGTTTTTAAACAGGGCTTTGACAAAGTCCTGCGCTTTGGCCTGATCGTTATTGTTGTGGTGCAGGGCGTAGCCCCATGCCGCCAGATAGTTCCAGCGTGCGCCGCCAGAGCTTTTCGGGTTTGGCGTAATCACCGACACACCGGGTTTAATCAGATCGTTCCAGTCATGAATTTGTTTTGGATTGCCTTTGCGGACCAGGAAAACGATGGTGGAGGTGTAAGGTGCTGAGTTATCCGGCAGACGCTTGATCCAGTTTTTATCGATACGACCACGTTCCGCAATAGCGTCCACATCGTAAGCCAGCGCCAGCGTCACGACATCGGCTTCAATGCCGTTAATAACGGAAGTCGCCTGTTTACCCGAACCGCCGTGCGATTGACGGATCACGACGTTGTCGCCGGTTTCCTGCTTCCAGTGCGCGCTAAACGCTTTGTTGTACTGCTCGTACAGCTCACGCGTTGGATCGTATGATACGTTAAGTAACTGAATATCCTTTGCCAGAATGCTGGTTGACGCCAGCAATAATGTGAATCCCACGCCCCACTTTTTCATCGCCCGACTCGCTTATGTTGTGTTGTGATGAGCAAAGCGTGCCAGAAAGCGATCCAAACATTAAAGAATAAAAAAAGATTGGCTATAACTTCGAGGAATAAATCTGAGGGATTGCCGGATGGCGGCTAGCGCCTAATCCGGCCTACACGTTTCTGCAACCTGTAGGCCTGATAAGCGTAGCGCCATCAGGCGCGCAAAAACAATCAGTACAGTTTTTTCGCGCACTCCATCCAGTCGCTTTTGAACGGACGCTTCATGTTTTCAATCGCATCGATGATGTCATGATGAACAAGCTGCTCGTTCTGGATACCGACACAACGACCGCCATGGCCTTCCAGCAGCAGGTCAATAGCATACGCGCCCATACGAGAAGCCAGAATGCGATCGTAAGGTACCGGGGAACCACCGCGCTGAATGTGGCCGAGCACCGTCGCACGCGTTTCACGGCCCGTTTCTTTTTCAATAAAGTGCGCCAGTTCGTCAACATCACACATATGTTCGGTGATAGCGACGATAGCGTGTTTTTTCCCTTTCGCGATCCCGGCTTTGATTTCCGCCACCAGATCCTCGCGATTAAATTCAACTTCCGGCACCACGATAAACTCACAGCCGCCAGCAATAGCCGCCGCCAACGTCAGGTCGCCGCAATAACGGCCCATCACCTCAACGATAGAGATACGCTGGTGAGAAGAGGAGGTGTCACGCAGACGGTCAATCGCTTCCACTACAGTGCCGAGAGCAGTGAAGTAGCCGATAGTGTAGTCAGTGCCTTTGATGTCGTTATCGATAGTGCCTGGCAGACCGATGCACGGGAAGCCCATTTCAGTCAGACGTTTTGCACCCATATAAGAACCGTCGCCGCCAATAACTACCAGCGCATCGATGCCGCGTTTTTTCAGGTTTTCGATCGCGACAGCGCGAATATTTTCGTCACGGAATTCCGGGAAACGGGCGGAACCGAGGAAAGTACCGCCACGGTTGATCATGTCAGATACGCTGTAACGGTCAAGCTGCACCATACGATCTTCATACAGGCCCAGATAGCCGTCATAAATGCCCATGACTTCCAGCCCTTCCGTCAACGCTGCGCGCACAACACCGCGGATTGCCGCGTTCATGCCCGGCGCATCACCGCCGCTTGTCAACACACCGATTTTCTTAATCATGACTACCTCTGAACTTTGGAATGCAAAATGAAATCTATTGCCGGAAGCCGATTTCGCACTTCGAAACGATCCAACGAATATACAGATAGTATAACAATCCCTTCCTGCTGAATTGATTCAGGTCAGGCCAAATGGCGGTAATTTATACACAAAATGCTGGCCTGGCTCACTTTTTAACAATCAATTATACAAGCTCGAACTTCCTGCCTTCCCTGGGAACGACTGAACAGGGATCCTGATGAATAATGACATCTGAACCCGGAAAACGCCGTAAAATCGCCTGCTCTACCTGGTCAGCCACAAAATGCGCCTGAACGAGCGGCAGATTATCTTCCATTTCCAAATGAATCTGAATAAAGCGAGTCGGCCCTGACTGCCGCGTGCGGAGATCGTGCGCGCCGCTGACTCCCGGCCATGACGTCACGATATCAATAATTTCCTGTCGTTCCGCATCGGGCAGCGCGCGATCCAATAATGACTGCACCGCCTCATACCCCATACGTAACGCGCTATACAAAATATAGATGCCGATACCTAACGCAAACAGGGCATCCGCACGATGCCAACCGTACCAGGATAACCCCAGCGCGATAAGAATCGCTCCGTTCATCATAACATCAGACTGATAATGAAGCATATCCGCCCGTACCGCCTGACTTTGGGTCTTGCGTACCACCCAGCGCTGAAACGTGACCAGTATAATAGTGCATATCAGAGCGATGACGGTAACGCCAATCCCCACGCCGGGGTCGTTCATTGGCGTCGGCTTAATCAGATTCTGGATACTGGTCAAAAACAGAAACAACGCCGAACCGGAAATAAACATACTTTGCGCCAGCGCCGCCAGCGACTCCGCTTTACCGTGCCCAAACGTGTGTTCATCATCTGCGGGTTGCAGCGAATAACGCACGACCAACAAATTCGTCAATGACGCGGCAATATCCACCAGCGAGTCCACCAACGCCGCCAGAATACTCACCGATCCCGTATACCACCACGCCAAAATTTTGATCAAAAGTAACGCTGATGCCATCGCCGTTGCCGCGATAGCCGCCCGGCTAACCAGCCGTCCATAGGTTTGATTCATAAATACTCCCGCTATCTTCTGCCGGTAGTATAACGGATGGTTTAAAACAGTAAGCTAATAACAGAATGACAAACTGGAGATAAAAAAAAACCCCCACATCATGTGGGGGAAGACAGGGATGGTGTCTATGGCAAGGAAAACAGGGTTGTTACTGGGAACGTGAGTTGCTACTACTCAATAATTTCAACGATGAACTTTTTTGCCATTGCGCCACGTCGCGCAGTTGCTCCATTCGTTGCTGATGCTTTTCATTCAAAACCGCTTGCTGCTCCGGCGTTAACAGGCGATACATCTGGTTACGCACGCGGGCCATTTCGACCTGGCGGGCAACCTGCTCTTGCGCCATTTTTTCTGCCTGAGCGCGCACAGCGCTTTCATCAAATTTTTCTGCGGTGACAAGCCGATGCATTGTCTCCATTTCGCTAACATTAACAGGAGGCTGTTCGTGCCTTGCCTGTTGCATAAGATCTCGCATCTGCTGACGCTGATGTTCGGTTAAACTTATGCCGTCAAACATATGATTTTGCGCGCTACGCTGCGTGGCCCCGTCACCGGGGTGCCAGTTATCGCTTGTAACAACTTCAGCTGCGTGGCTTAAAAAACTGAATGCCAGCGTTGAGGCCATAACAGCAGCGGTAACTTTGCGCATCGCTTGCTCCCAAAATCTTTTCTGTCGCGATTCAACGAGAGACAGTTTACGATTCGGGCTGCAAACATGCGTCAGGGGGTGTAAAACAACGTAAAGTCATGGATTAGCGACGCCTGATGACGTAATTTCTGCCTCGGAGGTACGTAAACAATGAATAAAATCCTGTTAGTTGATGATGACCGAGAGCTGACTTCCCTGTTAAAAGAGCTCCTCGAAATGGAAGGTTTTAATGTCCTGGTGGCCCACGACGGCGAGCAGGCGCTTGAGCTTTTGGATGACAGCATCGATTTACTTTTGCTTGACGTCATGATGCCGAAGAAAAACGGTATCGATACGTTGAAAGCGCTTCGCCAGACACACCAGACGCCTGTCATTATGCTGACCGCGCGCGGCAGCGAGCTGGATCGCGTTCTCGGCCTTGAGCTGGGCGCGGACGACTATTTACCCAAACCGTTTAACGACCGCGAACTGGTAGCGCGTATCAGGGCTATTTTGCGCCGTTCCCACTGGAGCGAGCAGCAGCAGAGCAGCGACAACGGCTCGCCGACGCTGGAAGTTGATGCGCTAAGCCTTAATCCGGGTCGCCAAGAAGCCAGTTTCGATGGCCAAACTCTGGAGCTGACCGGTACGGAATTCACCCTGCTCTATTTGCTGGCGCAACACCTCGGCCAGGTGGTTTCCCGTGAACATTTAAGTCAGGAAGTGCTGGGCAAGCGCCTGACGCCGTTCGATCGCGCCATTGATATGCATATTTCTAACCTGCGCCGCAAACTGCCAGAACGCAAAGACGGTCACCCGTGGTTTAAAACCTTGCGTGGTCGCGGCTATCTGATGGTTTCCGCTTCATGATAGGAAGTTTAACCGCGCGCATCTTCGCCATCTTCTGGTTGACGCTGGCGCTGGTGCTAATGCTGGTACTGATGTTGCCCAAGCTCGATTCACGCCAGATGACCGAGCTGCTGGACAGCGAACAGCGCCAGGGATTGATGATAGAGCAACATGTAGAAGCTGAACTTGCGAACGATCCGCCCAACGACCTGATGTGGTGGCGTCGCCTGTTCCGCGCGATCGATAAGTGGGCGCCGCCTGGACAGCGGTTATTACTGGTGACCTCTGAAGGACGCGTGATCGGTGCTGAACGCAGCGAAATGCAGATCATTCGTAACTTCATTGGTCAGGCGGATAACGCCGATCATCCGCAGAAGAAAAAATATGGCCGCGTAGAGATGGTGGGGCCGTTCTCCGTTCGCGACGGAGAGGATAATTACCAGCTTTACCTGATTCGACCGGCCAGCAGTTCGCAATCCGATTTTATTAATCTGCTGTTTGACCGCCCGCTTCTGTTGCTCATTGTCACGATGCTGGTCAGTTCGCCGCTCTTGCTATGGCTGGCATGGAGTCTGGCGAAACCGGCGCGTAAGTTGAAAAACGCGGCTGATGAAGTGGCGCAAGGCAACCTGCGTCAGCATCCGGAGCTGGAGGCGGGTCCGCAGGAGTTCCTCGCCGCTGGCGCCAGTTTTAACCAGATGGTGACGGCGCTGGAACGGATGATGACCTCGCAGCAGCGTTTGCTGTCAGACATCTCCCATGAGCTGCGAACGCCCCTTACGCGCCTGCAACTGGGTACCGCGCTGCTGCGTCGTCGTGGCGGCGAAAGCAAAGAGCTGGAGCGTATTGAAACCGAAGCGCAGCGTCTGGACAGCATGATCAATGACCTGCTGGTGATGTCGCGTAACCAACAGAAAAATGCGCTGGTCAGCGAAACGATGAAAGCCAATCAGCTATGGGGCGAAGTGCTGGATAACGCCGCCTTTGAAGCCGAACAGATGGGCAAGTCGTTAACGGTAAATTATCCGCCGGGGCCGTGGCCGCTCTATGGCAACCCAAACGCGCTGGAAAGCGCGCTGGAAAATATTGTTCGTAATGCGCTGCGCTATTCACATACGAAGATTGAAGTCGGCTTCTCGGTGGATAAAGACGGTATTACGATCACGGTCGATGACGACGGACCGGGCGTAAGCCCTGAAGACCGCGAGCAGATCTTCCGTCCGTTCTATCGCACTGATGAGGCGCGCGACCGCGAGTCTGGCGGCACCGGGCTGGGGCTGGCGATTGTCGAAAGCGCCATGCAGCAGCACCGCGGCTGGGTGAAGGCTGACGATAGCCCGCTGGGTGGGTTGCGGCTCACGCTGTGGCTACCGCTGTACAAGCGAACCTAAAAACCATCGGCCTGCGAATGCAGGCCGATTTTTTATCTCGCCGTCGAGATTTACCGGGAAATGTCTGGCGCTAAAATCCACTCGGCGCTGTCGTTCCACACGTCCATCCGGGTAATTTTGCCATCGCGCACTTCGAAACGATCGATAAAGCGGTTATCGGCAAACGGGCGACCGTCGGGCCATTCGCCATACAACGTACCGTTGGAATAAATCACAACGTAATCATCATGCTGCACCGCATCAAACTCGCCCAGCGCCTTCTTCACCCACTTGTAGCGAGCGCCGTTAAACTGCGCGATATCTGCCGCGCCCGCCATCGCCCGGCCTCCGGTGAAGGTAATTTTCACCTCCGGGTGCATATACGTTGCGGCGCGTTCAGCATCGGGAATCATCGAGGCCACCAAAAATTCTTTTACGATCGCCACCGCATTTTCAGCTTCAGTCATAATCCTTCCTTTCATTTTGGCGGAGTTTTATCCCCCCACAGTCGTCTGGCGCTATCTTCAATTTTGCCGCTCAAACGACGCTTCTGCATGGTGCGGCTCCAGCTCGCCGACAGCCCGGCGGCGCTCAGCAGCCGGTGATATTGTTCGTCATCAAACGGCATAGACCAGGCGATAACACCCGCTTCATGAACCGAGACATCGCTCAGACGCGACGCCAGTTCCAGCGGCGCATCGCTGGAGACTTTACCTGGCGCAATGACCCGATACAACCAGCCGGTTTTTCCGCTGTTCTGCATAAGGAGGGCCATGTCGCTGATGGCAAAGTGGAAATTAAGTTTAAAGCATGGAGAGCGCGGCTGAGTGACCTGGATCAACGCCTCGCCCCAGCGGTAGATGTCGCCAATAAACACGTTGTGTTCGGTCATTCCGTTCGTCGACAGATTCTCGCCAAACGCCGGGGCGCAAAACAGCGTCGCCTGCTCGGGGAACTGGCGAATCCAATCAGCATAGTGTTCGCGGGGGTAATGGCATAGCGCGCGGTCGGGGCCGCCGTGGATTTTCTTTTCGGCCTGCTGATCGCCTGCCAGACCCAGCTCGGTCAGCATAAGTTCGCCGTCGATTTGCACCTTGGCGATAGCGCTCGGGCGGCTGCCGTCATAGTCACGAATTTTGCCAATAAACACGTCAACCGGATAATGCATCTGCTGCTCCTTACGCGGATACAAAAAAAGCGAGTCATCAGACTCGCTTCTACAGACGTGCAATGCAAATTATTTTTTAGCGGCGAAACGCGCTGCTGCTTCGTCCCAGTTCACCACGTTCCAGAACTCTTTGATGTAGTCCGGGCGGCGGTTCTGGAATTTCAGATAGTAAGCGTGTTCCCATACGTCCAGACCCAGGATCGGGAAGCCGGAAGCGCCGGAAATGGCTTCACCCATCAGCGGGGAATCCTGGTTTGCGGTAGAAACCACAGCCAGTTTGTCACCTTTCAGCACCAGCCACGCCCAGCCGGAGCCGAAACGGGTTGCTGCTGCTTTTTCGAATTCAGCTTTGAAGTTGTCAACGGAACCGAAGTCACGCTCGATAGCCGCTTTCAGATCGCCCTGCAGAGTGGTGCCTTTTTTCAGCCCTTTCCAGAACAGGCTGTGGTTAGCATGGCCGCCCGCGTTGTTACGCAGCACAGTTTTTTTGTCCGCTGGCACCTGGTCCAGTTTAGTAATCAGTTCTTCAACCGGCAGGTCAGCAAACTCAGGCAGGTTTTCCAGCGCCGCGTTAGCGTTGTTGACATAGGTTTGATGGTGTTTGGTGTGGTGAATCTCCATCGTCTGCTTATCGAAGTGCGGTTCCAGTGCATCATAAGCGTACGGCAGGGATGGCAGTGTATAACTCATAATCATCTCCATTATTGTCGAGCGGCACAGTGTTAACGCCGCGTAAGCAGTTGGTTCATTATAGTTAATTAAATGATATTGAAAATGATTATCAATGCCGTACTTTTTCCAGGGTTATAAACGTTACGGCATCCGCTGAAAAAAACCGTTTTTTACGCCTCCAACCGAAACCGCCTGTTGATGAATTCCTGGAAATCATGAAATGTGAAACAGGGTTTCAAAATCTTTCTTTTGGTGCCAAATTTTGTCAGCGGTGGCAAAATCAAGAAGGTTATAATTTCACACTGCAATTACATTCCCGGTAAATTATTACAATTGCGAGGGAATCATGAAGCAACCTGGTTTTATACGTCTGGCTACGTTGGCCTTACTCTCCACACTCTCTTTCTTCTCCCACGGCGAAACCATTTTGCGCCTGGCCTACGCTGAAAATAGCCAGCCGGTAAAAGATGCGTTGCACTTCCTGGGGCAGCAAGTGGAAGAGAAAACGGGCGGCGATATCAAAGTACAGTACTTCCCGGACGGACAGCTTGGCGGCGAGCGCGAACTGGTGGAGTTGACGCAGGTCGGCGTCGTCGACATCACTAAAGTGTCGTCCGGGCTGATGGAGAGTTTTTCGCCTGAGTACGGCGTGTTCTCACTTCCCTACCTGTTTGCCACCGTCGATGAATACTACCGCGTAATGGATAACCCACAGGTGATGGAGCCTGTTTATCAGTCCACCGCCGCGCAGGGGTTTATCGGCGTAGGCTGGTATGATTCCGGCGCGCGTAATTTTTATATGAGCAAAGCGCCGATTAAACGCATTGAGGATTTACGCGGGAAAAAGATCCGCGTCATGCAGAGTGAGACGGCGATCCAAACCCTCAAACTGCTGGGCGCTTCGCCTATCGCCATGAGCCAGGCGGAGGTCTATACCTCATTACAACAAGGCATTCTCGACGGCGCGGAAAACAATGAGTTCGCTCTCACCATCGCCCGCCACGGCGAAGTCGCCCGTTATTACACCTACGATATGCACACCCGCATTCCCGATATCCTGTTAATGAGTACCCTCACGCTGGAAAAACTGACGCCAGAACAGCAGCGCATCGTCGAAGCCGCCATCAAGGCGTCGATCGAATTTGAGAAAGCCGCATGGGACAAGGAAATAGAGAAAACCAGGCTGGCGGCGGTAAAAGATTTCAACGTTGAATTCTACGAGATCGACAAAAAGCCCTTCCAGGAGGCGGTACAGCCTATTTACGACGGCCTGAAAAACAAGCCGCGGCTTTACGGCCTGTATCAACGTATCCAGACAGCAAAAAATTAATCTAATCAGGAAATCAAGATGAACACATTCAGAAAAGGACTTGATTTATTGCTGGGCGCTATCTGTTGCCTGGTGCTGGCGATAATGGTGGGCATCGCCTGCTGGCAGGTGGTGAGCCGCTACATTCTGGGCGTTCCCAGTACCCTTACCGAAGAGATGCTGCGATTTCTCCTGGTGTGGGTATCAATGCTGGGCATGGCTTTTGTCGCCGGTCAGAAACAGCATATCAGTCTGACTATCTTACTGGATAAGGTGTCGCCGACGATTCGCGGCTGGTGGGATATCATCCTGCAGGTCATTTTTATCGCGTTTTCCATTTGGGTATTGATTATCGGCGGCTTGAAGATTTCTGCGATTTCTATGCTGCAAATCTCCCCTGCGCTGGGCATTCCGATGGGGAAAATTTATTACGCGCTCCCCTGCGCGGGCGTACTGATCATCCTCTATGGGCTGCTGAATATCGTTGACGCCCTGAAAGCTATCCATTCCGCCACGGATACCACTGAGCACACTCTGGAGAAATCACATGATTGACCCTATTTTTGCGTCCTGTACGCTAATTGCCGTCTTTGTTGTTTTACTGGCCATGGGCGCGCCTATCGGGATCTGCATCGTTATCGCCTCTTTCAGCACCATGATGCTGGTACTGCCTTTCGATATTTCGATGTTCGCCACCGCGCAAAAAATGTTCTCCAGCCTGGACAGTTTTGCCTTGCTGGCCGTGCCGTTCTTCGTTTTGTCCGGGGTGATCATGAATAGCGGGGGAATTGCCGCCCGGTTGGTCAATTTTGCCAAACTGTTTACTGGCAAACTGCCCGGCTCGCTCTCTTATACCAACATCGTCGGCAATATGATGTTCGGTGCAATTTCCGGATCGGCAATTGCCGCCTCAACCTCCATTGGCGGCGTGATGGTGCCGATGAGCGCGCGCGAAGGTTACGATCGCGGCTTTGCGGCCGCGGTGAATATCGCCTCCGCGCCGACGGGAATGTTAATTCCGCCCACCACGGCTTTTATCCTTTATGCGCTGGCAAGCGGGGGAACATCGATTGCCGCTCTGTTCGCCGGCGGTCTGGTCGCGGGAGTGCTGTGGGGCGTTGGCTGTATGCTGGTCACGCTGGTAGTCGCTAAGCGTCGAAATTATCGGGTTTTCTTCACCGTCCAAAAAGGCATGGCGCTAAAAGTTGCCGTTGAGGCCATTCCCAGCCTGTTACTGATCGTGATTATCGTCGGCGGCATTGTGCAGGGGATTTTCACCGCCATTGAAGCCTCCGCGATTGCCGTGGTGTATACGTTATTGCTGACGATGGTGTTTTACCGCACGCTGAAAATTAAGGATTTGCCTTCGATTTTGCTCCAGACAGTGGTAATGACCGGGGTCATCATGTTCCTGCTGGCAACCTCTTCGGCGATGTCCTTCTCGATGTCGATCACCAATATTCCTGCGGCGCTGAGCGATATGATCCTCGGTATTTCCGCCAATAAACTGGTTATCCTGTTAGTCATTACCGTCTTTTTGTTGATTATCGGCGCATTTATGGATATCGGTCCGGCCATTCTGATTTTTACCCCGATTCTGCTGCCGATTATGACTAAACTGGGCGTCGATCCGGTGCATTTCGGCATTATCATGATCTATAACCTGGCGATAGGCACCATTACGCCGCCAGTTGGCAGTGGTTTATATGTCGGGGCGAGCGTCGGTAAGGTCAAAGTTGAGGACGTTATCAAACCGTTGATGCCTTTTTACGGCGCGATTATCGGCGTTCTGTTATTAATTACCTACATTCCGGAAATCACACTGTTTTTACCCCGTCTACTGGGCATCATGTAAGGCATAGTTTCCTGCATATCTCGTTGCCGGATGGCGATTCGCGTCTTATCCGGCCAACGCACGATAATAATTATCCGCAGGTCATCACCAGGTAAAAAAAACCGGCTACCTATAAAGTAGCCGGAAAAGGGAATAAATAATAAACAGGGATAATGATTAGAATGTGTAGCCTATACCCACGCGGAAACGGGTTTGTCTTTCATCGCTGTTGCTATTGACGGAAACATTACCTACCTCAACGAATGGCGACCATTGGTCAATAATATAGGCAGTTCTGAAGTTATATTCATAGTTATCTTTGCCGCCATCGTAAAGATCATATTTATCGGCTTTCTTATAAATTCCTTCGATTGTCCAGTCAAAGTTGTTCCATTTATAACCCGCCCAGACATCCATACGATTGATGGTATCATCATCACGGATATCAGAAGAACGGCGTACATATTCAAAACGATAGCGCGCACCAACCCACCAGCTTTCATTTAATGTCCACGTCGCGCGGAAGTAAGGCTTATAGGTAGAGTAACCGTTGCCTGTTTCCAGCACGAAACCCGGTTGCCAGGCGACATCACCGGTTTTAAATTGGTAACTTATCGTATATTCGTTACCCTGTGTTTCCAGGTCATTAAACGCTTTATTGGTGTCATCCCCGCCTGATTTTGAGATAGCTTCTATCGCAAAACCAACACCATTCGCAAACCGATGAGAAATATACGCACGGTCATAGTTAGCTTTACTGTCATCAAGATATTCATGACGAACATCGACATATACTGCATGCGCATTTGTTACAACAAGAGGTAATAGTAAGAAAAGAGATTTTCTCATAACAGAATCCATTTAATTTAAAATTAAAACGTTGTTTCATGTCAGACCATTACAACCATAATACGCAATGTGAATGGCGACAATATAGACAAAGATCTTTAATTTAAAATTGGGATAATGTTCAAAAAGCAAAATAAAATAAATGAAATTCATATTCGTCATATAAAATAAAAATCAAAACGCCATCAACAACACTAATATAGGAATTTCCTTATACTTATATTTCATTGATTCCTAACGTTAATTTCAATATATTTAAATTGTAAATACAAATAAAACAACTAAATAATTACTGTATAACTACCCTTTTATCAAACGGTAAGTCAGACTATTCCAATTATGTGATCTCACGCAGCGTTTTCTTTGTATTGTTGCCAGCTAAGTCGTTTCGTGTCGTTATGATGAAGGTATTTTAGAAAACAAATATTACCCACTGATTTAAATAACATCCAGACGGTCACGATGCGCTCCGACTTTTTTAAAACGTGAAGTTAATCACTTCATTAACGTGCTGATTGCCAGAATACACCCAACGGCGGCAATCGTTATAAGGTTACCAGGCTGCGTAATTTTTAAACTCATGCAAACGGAAGGGGTATCCCGTCCATAAAAAATAATGAGGAACATGTCATGAGTAACGCGATTACGATGGGTATTTTCTGGCATTTGATAGGGGCGGCCAGTGCAGCCTGCTTCTATGCCCCGTTCAAGCAAGTGAAACAGTGGTCATGGGAAACCATGTGGTCAGTGGGCGGCATCGTCTCATGGCTTATTCTGCCGTGGACAATTAGCGCTCTGTTACTGCCTGATTTCTGGGCCTATTATGGGCAGTTTAACCTCTCCACCCTTTTACCGGTTTTTCTGTTCGGCGCCATGTGGGGCATCGGCAATATTAATTACGGTCTGACCATGCGTTATCTCGGGATGTCGATGGGTATCGGCATCGCTATCGGCATTACGCTTATCGTCGGCACGCTGATGACGCCTATCATCAACGGTAACTTCGATGTGTTAATCCATACCGAAGGGGGACGCATGACGCTACTTGGCGTTTTTGTCGCGCTGATCGGCGTCGGGATTGTGACGCGCGCCGGACAGTTAAAAGAACGCAAAATGGGCATTAAAGCGGAGGAGTTCAATCTGAAGAAAGGGCTTCTGCTGGCAGTGATATGCGGTATTTTCTCGGCGGGGATGTCTTTTGCCATGAACGCCGCGAAACCGATGCATGAAGCTGCTGCCGCGCTTGGCGTTGACCCGCTCTATGTCGCGCTGCCGAGTTACGTGGTGATTATGGGCGGCGGCGCGCTGGTGAACCTCGGTTTCTGTTTTATCCGCCTGGCAAAAGTGCAAAATCTGTCGATAAAAGCCGACTTCTCGCTGGCAAGACCGTTGATTATCAGCAATATTCTGCTGTCCGCGCTTGGCGGTCTGATGTGGTATTTACAGTTCTTTTTCTATGCCTGGGGTCACGCGCGCATTCCAGCGCAATATGACTACATGAGCTGGATGCTGCACATGAGCTTCTATGTGCTGTGCGGGGGGCTTGTCGGTCTGGTGCTAAAAGAGTGGAAAAATGCTGGCCGCCGTCCCGTTGCCGTATTAAGCCTCGGCTGCGTGGTAATTATTATCGCGGCGAATATTGTCGGTTTAGGCATGGCCAGTTAATCGCTTTGATTACTGAGATGGCGCCATTGGCTCGGCGTCATCCCGGTTTCCCGCGTGAACACCACTGAAAAATAATTACTATCTTCAAAGCCACACTGCATCGAAATCTCGCTAATCATCAGCGGGCTATGCTGAAGCAGATACTGCGCGTGGCAAATACGGACCTGGCGTAAATATTGATTAATCGTCATCCCGGTTTGGGCGCGAAACTGCTGCCGCAGCACCCGCTCGCTGCATTGTTCCTGCTGGCAAAACGCATCCAGCGCAAAGGGACACTCAAGGCTATTAGCCAAAGCGGTAATTAATTTATCCAACAGGGTTTCTCGGGAGGTTGCCGGAAGATCGTCGGTCGCGTAGCGATGCCGTTTTAACGTCATTACCAGTTGACCAAACAGCAATTCCGCCATCTCATTCGCCAGCGGATCGCGTCCATTACTCTCATGTTCAAGCTGGTTAATGACCTGCCGCGCCTGATTCATTCCCATACTGCCCAGCCGCCAGTGAGGATGCCACTGCGCTCCCTGAAAGCCGGGAATCATCGCCTGCCAGTTTACATTGAGTTTCAAACGCTCCGGGCAGTAAATAATATTTTGCAGCACCAGATCGTTAACGGAAGTATAGGAGTGTTTGTCTTCAGCACGAATGTAAAACAGATCGCCGCGGGTAATTCTGTATGGGCGCTCATTAAGAACGTGTAGACCATTGCCCCGCCAGACCATCACCAGTTCACAAAACTCATGCGTATGTTCCGCAAAAACATCCTGTGGATAGCGATCGGCAACCGTAACGGCCTGCTGCTCATCAGTAAAAAAATCTTTTTTCAAAAGGATTAACTGATTTGCCACCGCAGCACCTCATGTTGAATGCTTGCCGGATGGCGCTACGCTTATTCTGTCTACCGCTCGCCGCCGTAGGCCAGGTAAGGCGCAGCCGCCATCCGGTATTAAAGGGTATAATTATCAGCATATTGGCGACGAAAACGTTGATAGCGTTCGCGTTACTGGATTATCGCATCGCGTCCCTGGCGGATATCCCGCGGCGACCAGTTAAATTCTCGGCGAAACAGAGTCGAAAAGTGGTTACTGTCGCCAAAACCGCAGCGGTACGCGATTTCTGTCACGCTATGATCGCTATGGCGCAATAAATGCCGGGCTTTGATCAAACGCAGGCGATTAAGGTAACGTTGCGGCGTCAGCCCGGTATGCTGTTTAAGCTGACGATGCAGCGTGCGTAGCGACAGCGAAAACTGTTCAGCTACCGCCTCCCAGCAGACCTCCTCCGCAAAATGGTCTTCCAGCCATGCCATCAGTTGGTTGAGTTTGGCGTCGTTATTGGTCGCGCCTTCCATCAGGCTACTGCGGCGTAACAACACCAGTAGTTGCATGAACAAAATTTCGCGATTCGCCACGGCAGGCGCATCCATGCCGTCTCCGGCGTGCTCCATCAGACCGACCAACTGGCGCACCTGCTGCAACACACTCTGATTCACCCGCCAGTGAGAAGGATAGTAACCATCCTGCTCCTGCGGCAGCAATTGATCCAACCCCGCCAGGAACTGGAAGGCGTCCGGTGAACGCCACAGTACATTCGTCAGGCATAGGTTGTCGGTATGTTCATATAAATGCCGGTCGTGATCGCGAACAAAACACACGGTACCGCCGCTGATGGTATACGGCTGCCCGTTGAATACATGAATGCCCGTACCGTGTTCCACAATCACGATTTCATGAAAATCATGATGATGTTCAGGGAAAGCGGCTTGCGGCAGACGAGGTTCAATCGCCACGGGCGCTTTACCTGATGGAAAAAAATCCACGCTATGCAGTACGGTCATGGTTGCTTCCTCCTGAATTCAACATGTCCGAATAGTAATTAAGGGTTATCGGCCTCACCTTAAATTTTTGACGCTAAAGCGCGCAAACATGGTCTTTTTTTCAAGAAAAGGCGGGAAAAAGCGGGAAATGCGGACGACATCACACCGGCCTATTAGTAGAAACTGTGAACGCTATCACGTTCATCTTTGCCTTGTTGCCAGCGGCTCATTTTCCTGTCAGTAACGAGAAGGTAGGTCTTTGAGGGCTTTTTTAGACTGTGCGCAATGACTCTAAGAAGGACCTGATTATGACTTTTCGCCATTGTGTCGCGGTTGATCTCGGCGCATCCAGCGGGCGCGTGATGCTGGCGCGTTACGACAGCAAACACCGTACCCTGACGCTACGTGAAATTCACCGTTTTGTGAACTGCCTACAAAAAACAGACGGGTTTGACACCTGGGACATCGACAGTCTGGAAAAGGATATCCGTCTTGGTCTGAAGAAAGTCTGCAATGAAGGCATTCTTATCGACAGCATCGGCATCGACACCTGGGGCGTCGATTATGTCCTGCTGGATAAACAAGGTCAGCGTGTCGGCCTGCCGGTCTCCTACCGCGATAACCGTACCACGGGCATCATGCCGCAAGCGCTGGTCCAGATCGGCAAAAGCGAAATCTATCGCCGCAGCGGGATTCAGTTTCTGCCGTTTAACACCATCTATCAGCTACGCGCGCTGACGAAACAACAGCCTGAGTTAACAGCGCAGGTCGCTCATGCGCTGCTGATGCCCGATTATTTCAGTTACCGCCTGACCGGTGAAATGAACTGGGAATACACCAACGCCACGACCACCCAGTTGGTCAATATCAATACCGATGACTGGGACGATACCCTGCTGGCGTGGACTGGCGCGAAAAAGAGCTGGTTCGGTCGCCCCTCGCACCCTGGCAATGTTATCGGCGACTGGATTTGCCCGCAGGGCAACCGTATTCCGGTGGTAGCCGTCGCCAGCCACGATACCGCCAGCGCCGTTATTGCCTCTCCGCTGGCAAATAAACATAGCGCTTACCTGTCTTCAGGCACCTGGTCGTTGATGGGTTTTGAAAGCAAAAAACCCTACACCACTGACGAGGCGCTGGCCGCCAATATCACCAACGAAGGCGGCGCGGAAGGGCGTTATCGGGTACTGAAAAACATTATGGGTTTGTGGCTGCTCCAGCGCGTGCTGAAAGAACGGCGCATTACCGATCTGCCTGCGCTTATCGCCCAAACAGAAGCGCTGCCGGCCTGCCGTTTCCTGATTAACCCGAATGACGATCGCTTTATCAATCCTGACGATATGCACGCCGAAATCCAGGCCGCCTGTCGCGAGACCGACCAGCCCGTTCCCGTCAGCGATGCCGAACTGGCGCGCTGCATTTTCGACAGTCTGGCGCTGTTGTATGCCGACATTCTGCACGAACTGGCAAATCTGCGCGGCGAAAAATTTACCCAACTGCATATTGTCGGCGGCGGATGCCAAAACGCGCTACTCAACCAGTTGTGCGCCGATGCATGTGGTATTCGCGTGATGGCCGGGCCGGTTGAAGCCTCCACCCTTGGCAATATTGGTATTCAGCTTATGACCCTCGACGAATTAAACAACATCGATGACTTCCGTCAGGTCGTCAGCGCTAACTACGACCTGACAACCTATATCCCTAATCCTGATAGTGAAATTGCCCGCCACGTTGCGCAGTTTCAACCCAAACGACAGACAAAGGAGCTTTGCGCATGACCACTCAACTGGAACAAGCCTGGGAACTGGCAAAACAACGTTTCGCCGCAGTAGGTATTGATGTCGAGGAGGCGCTGCGCCAGCTCGATCGCCTGCCGGTTTCCATGCACTGCTGGCAGGGCGACGATGTTGCCGGATTCGAGAACCCGGAAGGTTCGTTGACGGGCGGAATTCAGTCGACCGGCAACTATCCGGGCAAAGCGCGTAACGCCACCGAACTGCGCGCCGATCTGGAACAGGCGCTGCGTCTGATCCCAGGACCAAAACGGCTGAACCTGCACGCCATTTACCTTGAGTCGGATACGCCGGTTGCTCGCGACCAGATCAAACCGGAGCATTTTAAAAACTGGGTGGAGTGGGCGAAAGCGAACCGGCTGGGGCTGGATTTCAACCCCACCTGTTTTTCTCATCCACTGAGCGCTGACGGTTTTACCCTCTCTCATCCAGACGCGAAAATTCGCCAGTTCTGGATCGATCACTGCAAGGCCAGCCGCCGCGTCTCGGCATACTTTGGTGAGCAGCTCGGTACGCCGTCGGTGATGAACATCTGGATTCCGGACGGCATGAAAGACATTACCGTCGACCGTTTAGCCCCGCGCCAGCGCCTGCTGGAAGCGCTGGATGAGGTCATTAGCGAGAAATTCGACCCGGCGCACCACATCGACGCCGTTGAGAGCAAACTGTTTGGCATCGGCGCGGAAAGCTACACCGTCGGCTCCAATGAGTTCTACATGGGCTACGCCACCAGCCGTCAGACCGCGCTGTGCCTGGATGCGGGCCACTTCCATCCCACTGAAGTGATTTCCGACAAAATTTCCGCCGCCATGCTCTATGTGCCACGGCTGCTGCTGCACGTCAGCCGCCCGGTACGCTGGGATAGCGACCACGTGGTGCTCCTGGACGATGAAACCCAGGCAATTGCCAGCGAGATCGTCCGTCATAACCTGTTCGACCGTGTGCATATCGGCCTGGATTTCTTCGACGCCTCTATCAACCGTGTCGCCGCGTGGGTTATCGGTACCCGCAACATGAAAAAAGCGCTGCTGCGCGCTCTGCTGGAACCCACAGATCAACTGCGTCAGCTTGAGGCCAGCGGCGATTACACCGCGCGTCTGGCGCTACTGGAAGAGCAGAAATCTCTGCCGTGGCAGGCCGTCTGGGAAATGTATTGCCAGCGTCACGACACGCCGGCTGGCAGCCAGTGGCTGGACAGCGTTCGCGCCTACGAAAAAGAGATCCTGAGCAAACGTAGCTGACAGCGACACCTGATCTGTAGGCCGGATAAGACGCCCGCGTCGCCATCCGGCAATAAATGAAACACGATTGCCGGATGGCGCTGCGCTTATCCGGCCTACGTAAGACCCGAATAACCTTCGGGCAATGAATGGGAACACGAACATGCAAAATATTACCGATTCCTGGTTTGTCCAGGGCATGATTAAAGCCACGTCTGATGCGTGGCTGAAAGGGTGGGACGAACGTAATGGCGGTAACCTGACGCTGCGTCTGGATGAAGCCGATATCGCACCGTTTGCAGCTAATTTCCACGAAAAACCGCGCTACATCGCGCTAAGTCAACCCATGCCGCTGCTGGCGAACACGCCGTTTATCGTTACCGGTTCCGGCAAATTCTTCCGCAACGTCCAGCTCGATCCGGCAGCCAATTTAGGCGTGGTCAAAATCGACAGCGACGGCGCAGGCTACCACATTCTGTGGGGCTTAACCCACGACGCGGTACCCACCTCTGAACTCCCGGCGCATTTCCTTTCCCACTGCGAACGCATCAAAGCCACCCACGGCAAAGACCGCGTCATTATGCATTGCCATGCGACTAACCTGATCGCCCTCACCTACGTACTGGAAAACAACACTGCGCTGATCACCCGCAAACTGTGGGAAGGCAGCACCGAATGCCTGGTGGTATTCCCGGACGGTGTCGGCATTCTGCCGTGGATGGTGCCAGGCACCGATGAAATCGGCCAGGCTACCGCGCAAGAAATGCAGAAACATTCGCTGGTACTGTGGCCGTTCCACGGCGTGTTCGGAAGCGGACCTACGCTGGATGAAACCTTCGGTTTGATAGATACCGCAGAGAAATCCGCTGAGGTATTAGTCAAAATCTATTCGATGGGCGGTATGAAGCAGACCATCACGCGCGAAGAACTGGTCGCACTCGGCAAACGTTTTGGCGTGACACCGCTGGCCAGCGCCGTAGCGCTGTACTGATACCTCCCAACTCAACGCCGGATGCGGCTTTGCCTTATCCGGCCTACAGGTCGGTGCGCATTTTACCGTAGGCCCGATAAGCGTAGCGCCATCGGGCAACAGGGAATTTTTTTAAGGAGAATAGTGATGAGCTTTATGTTGGCACTGCCAAAAATTAGCCTGCATGGCGCTGGAGCGATTGCCGATATGGTGAACCTCGTGGCGAATAAGCAATGGGGCAAAGCGCTGATCGTTACCGATGGTCAACTGGTAAAGCTGGGCCTGCTGGATAGCCTGTTTAGCGCACTGGATGAACATCAAATGTCTTACCACCTGTTTGATGAGGTGTTCCCAAACCCGACAGAAGAGCTGGTGCAGAAAGGTTTTGCGGCGTATCAGAGCGCAGAATGTGACTACATTATCGCCTTCGGCGGCGGCAGCCCGATCGATACCGCAAAAGCGGTGAAAATTCTGACCGCCAACCCAGGTCCTTCTACCGCCTACTCCGGCGTCGGCAAAGTGAAAAACGCCGGCGTACCGCTGGTAGCGATTAATACTACGGCAGGTACCGCGGCAGAGATGACCAGCAACGCGGTGATTATCGACTCTGCCCGTAAGGTCAAAGAGGTGATCATCGACCCGAATATCATCCCGGATATTGCCGTGGATGACGCCAGCGTCATGCTGGAAATCCCCGCTTCTGTGACCGCCGCAACCGGCATGGATGCCCTGACCCATGCGGTGGAAGCCTATGTCTCCGTTGGCGCGCATCCGCTTACCGACGCTAACGCGCTGGAAGCGATTCGCTTAATCAATTTGTGGCTACCGAAAGCGGTTGACGATGGCCATAACCTCGAAGCCCGTGAGCAAATGGCATTCGGCCAGTACCTGGCGGGTATGGCGTTCAACAGCGCCGGTTTGGGGCTGGTTCACGCGCTGGCGCACCAGCCGGGCGCAACTCACAACCTGCCGCACGGAGTCTGCAACGCTATCCTGCTGCCAATTGTCGAGAACTTTAACCGTCCGAACGCCGTCGCGCGTTTTGCCCGTATCGCACAGGCGATGGGCGTAGAGACGCGCGGTATGTCTGACGAAGCCGCAAGTCAGGAAGCGATTAACGCTATCCGTACGCTGAGCAAACGCGTCGGCATTCCAGAAGGTTTCAGCAAGCTGGGCGTCACAAAAGAAGATATCGAAGGCTGGCTGGATAAAGCCCTCGCCGACCCGTGCGCGCCGTGTAACCCGCGCACCGCCAGCCGCGATGAAGTTCGCGGGCTGTACCTGGAGGCGTTATGATCCGCAAAGCCTTTGTGATGCAGGTAAATGCCGACGCGCACGAGGAGTATCAGCGTCGTCATAACCCAATCTGGCCGGAGCTGGAAGCCGTATTAAAATCTCACGGCGCGCATCACTACGCGATTTATCTCGATCAGGAGCGCAATCTGCTGTTCGCCACCGTTGAGATTGAATCCGAGGAGCGCTGGAACGCCGTTGCCAGCACCGACGTTTGCCAGCGTTGGTGGAAACATATGCGTGACGTTATGCCCGCGAATCCGGATAACAGCCCGGTCAGCGCAGAGCTAAAAGAGGTGTTCTATCTGCAGTAAGTCGTGTGCCCGGTGGCGCAAGCTTACCGGGCCTACGGTTTTATTTTTTGTCGGCCGGATAAGGCGGTTACGCCGCCATCCGGCAATTTCAATTCTGCTCCGCTACCAGGATAGCCTGAGTATCCGGTTCCAGCGCTTTAAAGATATGCGCCTGGTCGCCGGGATAACAAATGTAATCGCCCTCCGCCAGCTCTTCCGGCGCCTCGGTTAAGCCGACGAGGGCTTTTCCCTGCGTAACAATAATATGTTCCACCGACCCCGGCGGATGCGGGTGAGAGATCCGGTCGGCCCCCGGCTGCGTCAACAGCAGATAGATATCACGCCGCGCGCCGGGCGGACACGCCGCCAGTAATATCGCCTGATAATGCGCCTGCTCCGCCACCACTTTGGTGCCTTCTCCGCGGCGAATCACCTGCGTTTTTTGTACCTGCGGCTCCAGCAGCCTAGCAAAGGGAATGTCGAGCGCGACGCATAGCGACCATAACGTCTCCAGGCTGGGGTTGCCGTTCCCTGCTTCCAGTTGTGAAAGCGTAGATTTAGCGATGCCTGCGCGCCGCGCAATCTCCGCCAGCGACAGTCCGGTTCGCTGGCGTTCGCGTACCAGACTTCTGGCAATGACGCTAATAGGTTGTGTCATAAAGCATCCAACGTTCACTATAACGAACGAAATGTTCGTCTTGTAAAGCAAATCTGTTCCGTTCATTATAATGAAAATTCGTTCGATATGACTAAAGAAGATGAAACACTATTTTTCCTGTCTCAAGGGAGACACGATAAAAGCGATATTTTTAGTGTGCCTGGCCGTGGGCGTCGTCGGCATGTCCTATGGCTCACTGGCGATGGCCTACGGTTTCCCACTGTGGGTGCCGTTTGTCCTCTCTATTTTTGTGCTGGCGGGCGCGTCCGAATTTATGTTTATCGGCATTGTTGCCAGCGGCGGCAATCCGTTAGCGGCGGCGGCGGCAGGACTGCTGGCGAATGCGCGCCACGTGCCGTTTGGCGTAACGGTGCGCGATTTGGTTGGCACCCGCGCCGCCAGCTTTTTCGGCTGCCATATTATGAATGATGAGAGCGTGGTGTTCGGCCTGTCGCAAAAAACACCCGAACAACGTAAAGCCGCCTACTGGCTATGCGGTCTGGGCGTCGCCCTATTCTGGCCGATTGGCACACTGATTGGCGCTGGTGTCGGCAAACTGCTTCCGGCCCCAGAAACCATCGGTCTGGATGCCGTATTCCCGGCAATCTTACTGGCGCTGGTGATCCCGGCGTTTAAAAACCGCACCACATTGATTCGTGGTTGCAGCGGCGCCGCGCTGTCGCTTGCCGCCGTTCCCTTTGTGGCTGCCGGATTGCCGGTGTTGCTTTCGCTGCTTGGCCTACTGGCGAGGAAAAAATAATGGGCAATATGACGCTATTTATTATCGGTATTGCTCTTTTATCTGCGGGAACCTATTTGATGCGCCTCGGCGGCGCGAAACTTGGCAGCCGTCTGGCGCTGTCTGAGCGTTCACAGGCGCTGCTCTCGGATGCGGCAACGGTGCTGCTATTCTCCGTCGCGCTGGCGACCACCTTTTACGAAGGCGAACATTTTGCCGGAATGGCGCGCGTTCTTGGGGTTGGCTTCGCCGTATTTTTAGCCTGGCGTAAAATGCCGCTTATTGTGGTGATTATCGCCGCTGCGGTAGTAACCGCACTGCTGCGGCTGGCAGGTATTAATTAACGTCTTACAGAACAGCTGGGCGTGCCCCCCTATAAACGATGAAGGCTGGGCCGCCCTATGCTGAAGTGGCTCAGAATTTTCGCATCAGGCGGGATAAATGCTTTCCATATAAATGCCGATCCTCAATGACACTACCAGTACCTTCCAGCGTGACGTCAACATCTTGTGATAGCTTCAGATTACTGGTTTTTCTAATAGCTCTCTTTAGTTAATGTTTACGTCAGCTATTTTTACGGATATTGCCTGATGAGGAATACATGAACGAAAAAAGCGCCTGATCGGCGCTTTTTATTGGCGTTATAGCGTAATTTTATAGGCACTTGCGCCAGCCTGTGCGCAGTTAATGTGCCGTCACTCAACGCAGGCGGTTATAATCATCCACCATCTCGTTATAACTTCTCAACGACGCCGGATAAGAATCCGCAACCATCCATCCTGTTGCAGGGTCCTGCACCCGTTTCTTTTCAAAATCAGAATACTCAACATTGTCTCTGATGCGACGAATATATTTTTTAGCTTGTAGCTGATAATCAGCCGCAGAGCTGATGAAAGAAGAATTACGGCCATCAGTATTCACTTCTTTCAATTGCGCAATCATTGTTTCCAGTTCCGCGACTTTTTTCATCATCGCTTCGGCATCAAAGGTATCGGCAGAAATAACCTTGTTGATCTGCTTTGCCGAGCTCATGACAGCCAGAGAATAATAGTTAAATGTTTTACCTTCCGCTTCTTCTATTCTCTTCAACTGTGTCAATTGCCGCCTGTCATTTATCTCCTGAATAGCCTCATGATATTTTTCCGAGACGGGTTTAAAATCCTCGATATTCTTCAGTAATGTCTGATGCAGCGCCTTACCTTTAGCAAAGGCATCATCTTTATAGTTTTCCTGGGTATAATATTTTTCCATTTCGTTAATGGTATTACCCAGCGCGGCGGCGCTATCAATATAGCTAACGGCAACGCCATCAATAGGCTCAAGTAATGGCGTTAAGGCGGCCACCTGTTTCATCTCTTTCTGGCAATTCGTTATGTAAGACTCCGTAATACCATAAATGCCATAAACCAGGCTCTCTTTCCCTGTCGGACCTTTTTTAAAGTCTTTCACCCAATCCGCGTAACGCGCCAAACTGTGCTGAACGGGCAATTGAAGTTTATTAAAACAATCGATATAGACATCCATTTTTTCACTATAAACTTCTTCAGCGTCAACCTCCGGCTGAGCTGGCGTTTCTGGTTTCGCCGCCGGGGGCTGAGTTGCCGTTTCTGGCTTCGCTGCTGGGGGCTGCGCTGGACTTTCGCCAGATTGCGTTTCCGGCGTCTGAGAAGGCGCTGGCGTCGCAGGCTGACTGCTGGCGGCCGGCGTCGCCTCGGTTTTAACATTATTGTCATCACATCCTGTTGCGCCCAGGGTCATTAACGCAATGATTATCGCTGAGGATAATAAATTCCTTTTCATTTAATTGCCTTTTGTATATTTACGTTGGGTTCTCTTATTTTAACGAACACATTGATATTGATAATGTTAATTATAATGAAATATGGATTAAGTATTTTTTGTGTTGAATAAATCACATACCTGTTTTTTTTCATTAAAATGAATCTGTAAATTTCAATGATATTATTTATAGGTTATTCTAATGAAAAAGGATTTGTTATCATCAATTATTATCGCTATGCTGATGACTGCCGGGCTAAGCGCTTGTGATGAAAAAAAAGCGGACGAACAACCTGTAGCTCAGAGTGCGGATTCATCAGCGAGCAATACACAACCCACATCAGCGGAAATCGCAGATGCGAACGATGTTCTTAACCAAAAGCTGAATGTTTACATTGATTGTTATAATAATCTCCAGGCAGATATTTACCGTGCTGTAAATCGTTATGCTAACACATTCGACGATTTCCGTACCGGTCCTACCGGTAAGGAAGACGATCCCTCTCCGCTGGTTCCTGTGTATCCTGCATTTATCCAGGACTGCCGGAAAGACATCAAGGCGGCGGCTGAATTAAAGCCGGCGTTTGCCTCTCTGGATAGTGCTGCTCTGGCATTTATTAATGCGGCTGGGCCACTAGCTGAAACAATCAATAGTATGAATAAATACTATGATCAAGATAACTTCAAGGATGATGCCTTTGCTGGCGCTAAAGCGTTCCATAAAACGTTTATAAAACAGTTCGATGAGTTTGATCCCATAGCGAAGAAATATATCGCCGAGATTACCATTATGAGTAAGCAGCATGCGGCTAATGAAATTAAGGCGACCGAGAAGAAAGAAGGTAAATCCATTAAGTACTATACGCTTTTGACGATGCAGGAAGCCGAGACGCTTAATGATGCTGTAGCTGATGATTCTTTTGATGTGGCGGCAGTAAGCAAACAGCTCGCTGATTTTGAAGAGCATACTCAGAAGTTAAACGAGAAGATCAACGTTGATATAGATAAACATCGTAGCTTCCCTGGTTTTATTTCTGAGCTGGAAAAATTCCAGGGCAAGGTGAAAAAACGCATTCGGCGCGTGCGCGATAACGTGGCGTATACCTCGCATGAGCAGGACTACCTCAATAGCGGCAGCGGCGATATGGTAGATGGTTCTTATGAGGCTGTGGTTAAAGCTTATAACGAACTCATCGATACCTATAATGGCTATCATCTTGAGCGTGAGTTCTAAGCTTTTCACGCTGCAAATCGCGTGCATATAACCGCTAAACTGAGCAAATAAGTCGTTAGCGACTGTCGAAAGAGCGCCCCAGAGGCGCTTTTTTCGTTCGAAGTATTACCGGGTAGCAAGCGCCTCGTGAATGGCTGGAATAAGCTACGGCCCAGCATAAAAACGATTAAAACCTGTATGGCCTCGCCACTATACGTGATTCCGTTATCAAGAGAGGCTGTAAAATTGAGAAAATATATATTTTACGCAAATGTAGAGGGTACTATTTTAGTCTGCGATTAACCGCTGCGGATGGGTATAAATCGTCGCCCGACCCGGCTTACAGAACCCCACCAGCGTCAGATTGCAGCGTTCAGCCACCTCGACCGCCAGCGTCGTTGCGGCAGAGACGGCAAACAGAATTTCAACGCCGCACATCGCGGACTTCTGCACCATTTCGTAACTCGCGCGACTGGAAACCAGCGCCGCGCCTTGCCGCCATTCCTCACCTTCCATAGCGCGGCGGCCGAGCAGTTTATCCAGCGCAACGTGGCGTCCGACATCTTCATGGCCCCCCGCCAGTTCACCCGACGGCATGACCCACGCCGCAGCGTGCGTACAACCCGTCAGCTTACTCGTCGGTTGAAAATCATTCAGATGTTTTAACGCGCGATCAAGGTTACCGAGATTAAACGTTTGGCTAAACGGCAGCGGTTGCACCGGCTTACCAATGTCATTGAGCTGTTCCACGCCACACACGCCGCAACCGGTGCGTCCGGCCAGCGCGCGACGACGCGCTTTCAGCCCCATAAATCGACGGCTGGAAAGATCAATCTGCACTTCAAGTCCGTTACAGGACGGCACAACGTCCATGCCATAGATTTCACGCGGGCTGTCAATGATCCCTTCCGACAGAGAAAACCCCATTGCGAAATGCGTCAGATCTTTCGGAGAGGCCATCATAACGACATGCGAAATGCCGTTATACACCAGTGCCACTGGCACTTCCTCGGCAACATCATCAAGTTGGGAGGACTGCAAATCCTCGCGTTTCCAGAGAGTCAACTGGCGTGAGGTTGTGAAATCAGTCACATTTAGGACTTCTTCAGACAGTATATTGTTCACTTTCTTTTAACCATATAAGAACACACACACCAACATTATGGTATTCTGTTACAACTCCTCCCGGATGGAGGAAAATTTATCCAATTCTGAACCTTTGCGGGCCCGTCCGCAAAGAAAAATAACAACCACTCCCTGAGCGTTTCGGATAGAGAAATGTGAAAGAGAAGTGACAATGTCGAAACAAGGAGCAAACCATGCAGGTCAGCAGAAGGCAGTTCTTTAAGATCTGCGCTGGCGGTATGGCAGGCACCACGGCGGCGGCACTGGGCTTCGCGCCCGGCGTAGCGCTAGCGGAAACACGGCAATATAAACTGCTGCGCACCCGCGAAACCCGTAACACCTGCACCTACTGTTCCGTTGGCTGCGGGCTGTTGATGTACAGCCTCGGCGACGGTGCGAAAAACGCCAAAGCATCTATTTTCCATATCGAAGGGGACCCGGATCATCCGGTAAGCCGTGGCGCGCTGTGCCCGAAAGGGGCCGGTCTGGTGGACTTTATCCACTCTGAAAGCCGCCTGAAATTCCCGCAATACCGCGCGCCGGGTTCAGATAAGTGGCAACAGATCAGTTGGGAAGAAGCGTTTGACCGCATCGCTAAACTGATGAAGGAAGATCGCGACGCCAACTATCAGGCGCAGAACGCCGAAGGCGTTACCGTTAACCGCTGGCTCACCACCGGGATGCTGTGCGCTTCCGCATCCAGTAACGAGACGGGTTATTTAACGCAAAAATTCTCCCGCGCGCTGGGTATGCTCGCGGTCGACAACCAGGCGCGTGTCTGACACGGACCAACGGTAGCAAGTCTTGCTCCAACATTTGGTCGCGGTGCGATGACCAACCACTGGGTCGACATCAAGAACGCCAACCTCGTCGTGGTGATGGGCGGTAACGCCGCAGAAGCTCACCCGGTCGGGTTCCGCTGGGCGATGGAAGCCAAAATTCACAATGGCGCGAAGCTGATTGTGATCGATCCGCGCTTCACGCGTACCGCGTCGGTGGCCGATTTCTATGCGCCAATACGCTCTGGTACTGACATTGCCTTCTTGTCAGGCGTGATGCTGTATCTGCTGACCAACGAAAAATACAACCGTGAATACACCGAGGCCTATACCAATGCCAGCCTGATCGTGCGTGAAGATTTTGGCTTCGATGATGGTCTGTTCACCGGCTATGACGCAGACAAGCGGCAGTACGATAAAACCAGTTGGCACTATGAGCTGGACGAAAACGGTTTTGCCAAACGCGATACGACACTGCAACACCCGCGCTGTGTCTGGAATCTGTTGAAACAGCATGTCTCACGCTATACGCCGGACGTGGTAGAAAATATCTGCGGTACGCCGAAAGCGGACTTCCTGAAAGTGTGCGAGTACATTGCAGAAACCAGCGCAAAAGATAAAACCGCGTCGTTCCTGTACGCGCTGGGCTGGACGCAGCATTCCATCGGCGCGCAGAACATCCGTACCATGGCGATGATCCAGCTTCTGCTCGGCAACATGGGGATGGCGGGCGGCGGCGTTAACGCCCTGCGCGGTCACTCCAATATTCAGGGACTGACCGACTTAGGACTGCTGTCGCAAAGTCTGCCGGGCTACCTGACGCTGCCGAGCGAAAAACAGACCGATTTGCAAACCTATCTGGCTGCCAATACGCCGAAGCCATTGTTGAAGGATCAGGTCAACTACTGGGGCAACTATCCGAAATTCTTCGTCTCGATGATGAAGGCCTTCTTTGGTGATAAAGCGACAGCGGAAAATAGCTGGGGCTTCGACTGGCTACCGAAGTGGGACAAAGGGTACGATGTACTGCAGTACTTCGAGATGATGAAACAGGGCAAGGTCAACGGCTATATCTGCCAGGGCTTTAACCCGGTGGCCTCATTCCCGAACAAAAACAAAGTGGTCGCATCGCTTTCCAAACTGAAGTACCTGGTGACTATCGATCCGCTCAACACCGAAACGTCCACCTTCTGGCAAAACCACGGTGAGTCGAACGACGTTGATCCCGCAAAAATCCAGACCGAAGTGTTCCGTCTGCCTTCCACCTGTTTTGCCGAGGAAAATGGTTCCATCGTTAACTCCGGTCGTTGGTTACAGTGGCACTGGAAGGGCGCGGACGCCCCGGGAATTGCCATGACCGACGGCGAAATCCTCGCCGGTATCTTCTTACGCCTGCGTAAGATGTACTCTGAACAGGGCGGCGCCAACCCGGAACAGGTGTTGAATATGACCTGGAACTACACCAAACCGTACGAACCCGCCTCTGAAGAAGTGGCGATGGAAAGTAACGGTAAAGCGCTGGCCGATCTTATCGACCCGGCAACCGGCGCGGTGGTGGTGAAGAAAGGCCAACAGCTCAGTTCGTTCGCGCAACTGCGCGATGACGGTACGACGTCCAGCGGCTGCTGGATTTTCGCCGGTAGCTGGACGCCGGAAGGCAACATGATGGCGCGTCGTGATAACGCCGACCCGTCTGGTCTCGGCAACACGCTGGGCATGGGCATGGCCGCTTAACCGCCGCATTCTCTATAACCGCGCCTCCGCCGATCCGCAGGGTAACCCCTGGGACCCGAAACGTCAGCTACTGAAATGGGAAGGCGGAAAATGGGCCGGATGGGATATTCCGGACTACAGCGCCGCCGCGCCCGGCAGCGACGTCGGACCGTTTATCATGCAGCCGGAAGGGATGGGTCGCCTGTTTGCCATCGATAAGATGGCGGAAGGGCCGTTCCCGGAACACTACGAGCCGTTTGAAACGCCGCTGGGCACTAACCCGCTGCACCCGAACGTTATCTCTAACCCTGCCGCCCGTATCTTTAAAGACGATGCCGACGCGCTGGGTAAAGCGGATAAGTTCCCGTATGTCGGAACTACTTACCGTCTGACCGAGCACTTCCACTACTGGACCAAGCACGCGTTGCTTAACGCTATCGCCCAGCCGGAACAGTTTGTGGAAATTGGCGAGAAGCTGGCGAATAAGCTCGGCATCGCGCATGGCGATACCGTGAAGGTCTCCTCGAACCGCGGCTATATCAAAGCCAAAGCAGTGGTGACCAAGCGTATTCGCACGCTGAAAGCGGACGGCAAGGATATCGATACCATCGGTATTCCTATTCACTGGGGCTATGAAGGCGTGGCGAAAAAAGGTTTTATCGCCAATACGTTAACGCCTTTCGTCGGCGATGCGAACACGCAAACGCCGGAGTTTAAATCCTTCCTTGTGAACGTGGAAAAGGTGTAACGGAGACGACCTATGGCTTATCAATCGCAAGACATCATTCGTCGTTCCGCCACTAACGGTTTCACCCCCGCGCCCCAGGCGCGGGACCACCAGGAAGAGGTGGCGAAACTCATCGACGTCACCACCTGTATCGGCTGTAAAGCGTGTCAGGTGGCGTGCTCCGAGTGGAACGACATCCGTGATGAAGTGGGCAATAACGTCGGGGTGTATGACAACCCGGCGGACTTAACTGCGAAATCCTGGACGGTGATGCGCTTCTCGGAAGTGGAACAGAACGACAAACTGGAGTGGCTGATCCGTAAGGATGGCTGTATGCACTGCGCCGATCCCGGCTGCCTGAAGGCCTGTCCGGCGGAAGGGGCGATCATTCAGTATGCTAACGGTATTGTCGACTTCCAGTCCGAGCAGTGTATCGGCTGCGGCTACTGTATCGCTGGCTGCCCGTTCAACGTGCCGCGCTTTAACCCGGAAGACAACCGCGTCTATAAATGTACGCTGTGCGTCGACCGAGTGACCGTGGGGCAAGAACCGGCCTGCGTGAAGACCTGTCCAACCGGCGCCATTCATTTTGGCTCGAAAGAGGATATGAAAACGCTGGCGGGCGAGCGGGTGGCGGAACTCAAAACCCGTGGTTATGACAACGCGGGACTGTACGATCCGGCCGGCGTAGGCGGTACGCATGTCATGTACGTGCTGCATCATGCCGACAAGCCGAATCTGTATCACGGTCTGCCGGAGAACCCGGAAATCAGCGAAACCGTCAAGTTCTGGAAAGGCGTCTGGAAACCGCTCGCCGCGTTCGGTTTTGCCGCGACCTTTGCCGCCAGCGTCTTCCACTATGTCGGCGTCGGCCCGAACCGCGCGGAAGAGGAAGATGACAACCTGCATGAAGAGAAAGACGAGGTGCGCAAATGAAACGACGTGACACCATCGTGCGCTATACGGCGCCGGAACGCATCAACCACTGGATCGTCGCCTTCTGCTTCGTGCTGGCGGCGGTGAGTGGGCTGGGCTTTTTATTCCCATCCTTCAACTGGTTGATGCATATTCTGGGCACCCCACAACTGGCGCGAATTCTGCACCCGTTTGTGGGCGTGGTTATGTTTGCCTCGTTCATCATCATGTTTTTCCGTTATTGGCACCACAATCTAATCAATCGGGATGATATCTTTTGGGCGAAGAATATTCGTAAGATCGTCGTCAACGAGGAAGTGGGTGACACCGGGCGTTATAACTTCGGTCAGAAATGCGTATTCTGGGCGGCGATTATCTTCCTGGTGCTGCTGCTGGTGAGCGGGGTAATTATCTGGCGTCCGTACTTTGCGCCTGCTTTCTCAATCCCGGTGATCCGATTCGCGTTAATGTTGCATTCTTTTGCCGCAGTAGCGTTAATTGTGGTTATCATGGTGCATATCTACGCCGCCCTTTGGGTGAAAGGCACCATTACCGCGATGGTGGAAGGCTGGGTAACCCGGTCGTGGGCGAAGAAACATCACCCACGCTGGTACCGAGAAGTCCGCAAGACAACGGAAAAAGAAACTGAATGAGTATTCGCATAATCCCGCAAGATGAGCTGGGGTCGAGCGAGAAACGTACGGCGGATATGATTCCGCCGTTATTGTTCCCCCGACTCAAAAACGTCTACAACCGCCGCGCCGAACGTCTGCGCGAGCTGGCTGAAAATAACCCGCTGGGCGATTACCTGCGCTTTGCCGCGCTTATCGCGCACGCGCAGGAAGTAGTGCTGTACGACCATCCGCTGGAGATGGATCTGACCGCACGCATTAAAGAAGCGAACGACCAGGGCAAGCCGCCGCTGGATATCCACGTGCTGCCGCGTGATAAGCACTGGCAAAAACTGCTGCATTCGTTAATTGCCGAGCTAAAACCCGAGATGAACGGCCCCGCGCTGGCGGTGATTGAGAACCTGGGAGAAAGCCTCAGAGCAGGAGCTAGAGCAGATGGCCAGCGCGCTGTTTGCCTCGGATTTTGCCTCCGTCAGCAGCGATAAAGCCCCGTTTATCTGGGCCGCGCTCTCCCTTTACTGGGCGCAAATGGCCAGCTTGATTCCAGGCAAAGCCCGCGCGGAATACGGTGAAGCGCGCCAGTATTGCCCGGTGTGCGGTTCGATGCCGGTCTCCAGCATGGTGCAAATCGACACCACGCAGGGGCTGCGTTATCTGCACTGTAACCTGTGCGAAACCGAATGGCACGTCGTGCGCGTAAAATGCAGTAACTGCGAACAGAGCCGCGACTTACACTACTGGTCGCTGGAAAATGAGCAGGCTGCGGTGAAAGCCGAAAGCTGCGGCGATTGCGGGACTTACCTGAAGATTCTCTATCAGGAAAAAGACCCGAAAGTGGAAGCAGTGGCCGACGACCTCGCCTCGCTGGTGCTGGACGCGCGCATGGAACAGGAGGGCTTCGCCCGAAGCTCTATCAACCCGTTCCTGTTCCCGGGGGAAGGGGAATAAGTTTTTTACTCAGACCGGGCGAAGTTTGCCGTCCGGTCTACAAGTGATACGGCGTGATCACTCCCGGAATATCGGCAAAGTCTTTTGTATTGCGCGTCACAAGCTCACAACGATGGACTTGTGTAGTGGCCAGAATGATCGCATCCGGGAGTTTCATGCCATACTCCTGCCTGACAATGACGCTTCGTTCCGCGATTTCCTGTGTTACGCCAATAATATTGAACGCACTTAATGCAATGCGCGTGCGGTTTTCCTGATGATATTTCTTAGCACCCACCATCACTTCCATCCATGTGATAAGGCTAATCGCATTTTGTGGCGGATACGCTTCCAGCGCATGTTTCGCTTCAATTCGACCGCTAAACAGGTCGATGAGGATATTGGTATCAAAAAGCGCAGACCCTTTGACCATTACCATTCCTCACGAAGTTTACGTTGGTATTCAACGCCATCTTCCTCACAGCCTTGCCAGAGCCCCAATGCTTTCGAAATTGTGGTCTCAGCCCGATCCTGTCTTTCCAGATACTGCTCAACGGCCTCCCGCAAGAGTTCTGCACGAGGTAGGTTGCGTTGCACCTTGAGATCGTCAAGCCGTTTAATCACATCGTCTGATAAATCGAGTAAAATTCTGCCCATATCCATCCCAGCCATCATACTCACATATACCTCCAGTATATCATTCGCGCTTATTTTTCAAACAACATACACCTGAGACTGACGAGAAAATAGTTATTACGCGAACGATTTTTATTTTTGCGAGCCGCTTTCCAGAATCGTACGCAGCCCAATTTTCCCATTTTCATTCGAACCAAATCGAGTTATAAAACTGTATATCCATACAGATAAAGGCAATGAAAAATGGCACTGGAAAGCGGGATTGCGCAGTTAGTGGAGGAATTTATCGCGGCGGGACGCCCCTCTTCTCGCGAACAGAATATTGATGACCGGAGGGCGGGCTACATCGCCAGCACGACACTGGCAGGAGAAACTGAAACCCGCGTCCAGGTTGAAGATATTGAACTCAATGCCATGACGTTTCGCGTGGTTTCGCCGCTCAATGCCACAGGGAAATTACCCTGCATCATTTATTATCATGGTGGCTGCTTTGTCAGCGGCGGTTTTGCCACTCACGATAACCAGTTAAGACAGTTAGCTTTTTACAGCCGTTGTCGCGTGATTGCGGCGCAGTACCGACTTGCACCAGAGCACACCTTCCCGGCCGCACATAACGATGCCGAAACCGGAGCTAATACTATCTGGAAATATGCCCAGAAACTGGGGATAGATCGCGAGAACATTACGCTTGCCGGTGACAGCGCGGGTGGGCATCTGGCGCTGGTCACCGCGCTACGCCTGAAAGCCGCCCGTCAATGGCAACCTGCACAGCTGATTCTGATCTACCCCATGCTGGACGCAACCGCCAGGTTTGCGAGCTACACCTGTAATGGGCTGGATTACATTATCACGCGTGACACGCTGCTTTCAGGCTACGAGATGTATATGCCGCGAACCGATCCACTGCATCCTGAAGCCAGTCCGCTCTGGCGTGAGGACTTCGCCGGTCTGCCATCCACGCACATCATTACTGCCGAATTCGACCCACTGCGCGATGAGGGCGAGGCCCTGTATCAACGGTTCCAGGAACAGGGTGTGGAATGCACTTGCCTGCGCTATCTCGGCGTGATCCACGGGTTTTTCCAGCTCGGAGGCGTGAGCCAGGCGGCACGAAGCGCCATGCGAGATGTGGCCTGGCGTGTTGTAAGTCCATCAACAGGCAAAATGACCTAAAATTCAATTTTGTTTTCAACTTGAAAACTGGATAACGTTGCGCTAAATTGTTTTCAGGTTGAAAACTTTGTAATGGAACTACATTGTGCATGTTATCAGCCGAAAACCGTTCAATGAAGCGATGCTCATGTATCCAAACCATGAGCTTGCTCTCACTGAGTTGCTGAATGTTCTGGAGAAAAAAACATTCACTCAGCCTGAAGAGATGAAGCGGTATATTCCTTCACTGGATAATTTTAAGTACAGAGATAAATGGTGGGTGATTGATGTTTCTGGTAACAGCCTGAGACTCATTTCCTACATAGATTTCAGGTTACATAAGATATTTGTGAAACATATCGTTTCCCATGCCGAATATGACAAACTGACCGCATATTATCGGGTAATAAAGAATGAGAACTCATCGTCAGATGGATGTAACCAGCGCAAAAAAGATCGTTGATACCTTCAGCGATGCGGTAAAAACCATCCCACTGATGGGGGAAGACCGAAATGACAATGAGTATCGCAGGGCACTAGCGCTAGTGGAGTTTCTGGTCGACCACGACGATCTTGAAAACCCACTATTTGAATTGCTCTGTGCCCGAATCAGTGAATACGAAAAACATGCGCCGGAATTCAAAGCACTCAACCAACACCTGGAGAAAACGCCCCCTGGCGTTTCAGTATTGCGAACGCTCATGGATCAATACGGTCTCAAAGCAGCAGATCTTGCCAACGAACTTGGTTCTAAATCGAACGTCAGCAACATCTTAAATGGCCGCAGAGCACTAACGGTTAATCATATTAAAGCGCTTACACAACGCTTCAAACTACCAGCAGATGCCTTCATCGAGTAGTTGGATATGTCCAGCTACTCCTCCTCATTCCCGCCTTCTTCATACGGGCCGAACGGTTTCGCAGGTAGTACGATATAAATGCCTTCGAAAATTGCCCCTGCGGTCTCGCCGCCCAACAGTTCAACCTGCAACTGGACACGCGCTTTTTTACCCCGCGCCAGCCTGTCCAAATCACCGCTTAGCGACCCCAAATCAGCCACGGCGTTTGGCTTTCCGCTAATGGGTTTACTGTAGCGAATATGGGCGTCAGCAAGAATAATCGTCCCGCCAAGATGGCGTTCACGGAGCATCAGCCAGATAAGTCCCCATCCGGTCAGCGTCGCCAGGGAGAACAGGCTGCCGGCAAACACCGTGTGATGCGGATTTTGATTACCGGTTTCCGGCATCGTGGTGATAAATTTTTGCCCGGTGTACTGCTGAATGCGCACCCCCATCTTTTCACTCAATGGAATGTGCTCATACCAGGCCTGCTGAAGCTGCCCGCACCAATCGCCGCGATGCAGGATATCATCCAGCGATGCTACCGGTTTAATCATCAGAAAATGGCGGATTGGCGTGGTTGTGGGCGTAGTAATCTCCCCCTGATTGACAAACCCGAGTTTGGCAAAGAACTCAACCGCATCTTCGCGCGCGCTGCAGGTGACGCGCTTAACGCCTTCCTGGCGGGCGACAGACTCCAGAGTCATCGCCATTAATGTCCCCAGCCCTTTATCCTGTACCGAGGGATGTACAGCCATAAAACGGATAGACGCCTCGTTATCTGCATTGATATACAGGCGGCCCACTGCAACTAAATTTCCTTCTTCGTCCACCACTATTTGATGGTGCGCCAACGCATCCCAGCCATCCCGTTCCGACTCTTTCGGCTGGTGTAGCGGTTTACGCAGCATCTCCCAGCGAAACTGGTAGTAACGTTCTAATTCTTCCTCTGTTTGCGGAACTCGAAGGTGATACATAGCCGTACTCTCTCTTGTTATCCGCGGCCACGCCGGAAGCTGACTCATACCTGGAGCCAGAATGTCACGGGACCGTCATTAACCAGCTCAACCTGCATATCGGCAGCGAAGCGTCCGGTTTGCGTGTTTATCGCCTGCTGGCGGCAGCGTTCGACAAAATATTCATAAAGCGCCTGCGCGCGATCCGGCGCAGCCCCGCCGGAAAAGCTTGGCCGCATACCGCGCTCGGTATCTGCCGCCAGCGTAAACTGCGACACCACTAGCACGCTGCCGCCAGCCTGTTGCACATTCAGATTCATCTTGCCGTCAGCATCGCTGAAGATACGGTATCCCAGCACGCGCTCGCACAGACGATTCGCTTTTTGTTCGTCATCTTCTTTTTCGACACCCAATAACACCAAAAGTCCTGGGCCGATTTCACCCGTCACCTCGTCCTCCACGGTGACGCTGGCACGGGTTACGCGTTGAATTAATGCAATCATGGTTGGTCAGCTTCTTCTTGTTCTGCGGCTTGTTTGAGTTTTCGGTATTCCCCGAGAGTGACAGTTATTTCTGCGCCAAGCAAGACTATACACCAGGTCCAGTATACCCAGACAAACAGGATAGGGATCACTGCCAGTACGCCATAAATGAGCTGATATGACGGGAACATGGTGATATAAAGCGCGAAACCTTTCTTTCCAGCCTCGAACAGCAACGCTGCGACAAACGCGCCGACAAGGGCGTCACGGTTCGGTACGCGAGTTGTTGGGACAATACTGTAAAGTAACCAGAATGAGATCCACGAGAGCAGCAGCGGAAGGATGCGCAATACATTGTCGATGACCGTATTCAGATCGCTGGCCCAGCGTAAAGAAAGCAGGTAGGAGCTGATCGCCAGGCTGGCGCCAGCGAGAAGCGGGCCGAGCGTGAGGATCATCCAGTACACCGCAAAAGAGTACACTTTTGGCCGTGTGCGTTTGCTGCGCCAGATAGTGTTTAAGGCGCTATCAATGGCGTACATCAACAGCAATGCCGTCACAATCAGTCCACAGGCGCCCACCGCCGTCATTTTGTTGGAGTTAGCGACAAACTGCTCAATATAGCGCTGAATCACGTCTCCGGTGGCTGGCATAAAGTTAGCAAAAATAAAATGGCGTAAATGCTGACATCAGAAAACATCGGAAAAGCAGCGAAAAGGGCAAAAACGACGGCAATAAGCGGTACTAAGGAGAGTAATGAGACATAGGCGAGATTTCCCGCCAGAGTCGTCATATTATCCTCATCGATACGCTGCCATAATAGCTTGAGCCAGGCCCGAACAGGGCGCGTATGGCGTCCAGCTTTTTGGTGAACGGTTTTTAGCATAACAGCTTCGCGAAGTAGTCAGGGATGGTGGCTTTATCCTTCACCAGAATGCTGGTGATCCCCAACTGGTTGGCCCCTTCTATATTATCGGCATTGTCGTCGAAAAAGACCGCATCGGCAGCGGAAAAACCTTCTTTCTGCAGGACGTGCTGATAAATACGCGCTTCCGGTTTACGCATTCCCAAATCCTGCGATAAATAGATATGGTCGGCGGCAGCGCGCACCTCCGGGTATTCCTCCGGCCAGAAGTGGGTATGCAGTCGGTTAGTATTGGATAGCACCACCACGCGATGCCCCTGCTCGCGCAGTTTATGCATGATAGCAATCACTTCGGGCCGTAATCCGACAAATACCGCCTGCCAGCCGTGCGCAAATTGTTCATAACTGAGCGATAACGCCATTTCATGACAGAAAGCTTCAGCAAACGCTTCGTCCGTTATCTCACCGCGTTCATGTTGGTGAAAAGTCTCGCCCATCGTAAATTTTTGCTTCAGCGAAGCCAGCGGTACTCGACTCAGATCGCTCCACACACCTAATACGCGGTTAAAGTCGATGTCGACAATCACATTACCTAAATCAAAGATGTAGAGCATGTCATTCTCCTTGCTAACCGGGGATGAATAACTGTAGCGGGAAAGGAGAAGTTTGACTATGTATCCCTTTATAAATCAATTAACAAAAAGACAATAGAAACGCAGACGATGTTCAATATCGCCTGCATCACAGCGCCGTTTTATTGGCCGGATAAAGCGCTGACGCGACCATCCGGCGCAAGGGCGCTTGTCACGCTGAAACGGCGTCGTCCAGCGAAGGACTCACCTGAACCACTTCGATTTGCTGGGATTGAAGTAAATTCTGTAATGCCGGACCGGGATACTCGTCCGTAAACAGAGCGGTAATCTGTGACACATTGCCGATCTCAACCGCCGCAGAAGCATGGTATTTCGTATGATCGGCGGCCAGCAGAATATGTCGCGAGTGGGCCATCATGGTTTTCACTACGCTGGCTTCGTTGACATCAAACTCCAGTAACGCGCCATCGCTCTCTATCGCGCCTACGCTGGTGACGAGATAGTCCGCCCGGAACCCCGCGACAAACGCCGCCGCGGATGGCCCGATAATGCCGCTATTATGCGGGCGCAGCGTGCCGCCAGGCACCATCACTTCAAAGCGAGGGTTATTATAAAGAATGTGCGCGACGCGCAGGCTATTGGTGATAATGCGCAGATGATTATGGTTGAGCAGCGCGCGCGCCACCTGCTCAACCGTCGTTCCAATCGTGATAAATATCGTGGAGCCATCCGGAATATAGTCAGCCACGGCTTCCGCAATGGCTTTTTTCTCTTGCGTCCAGGAGACCTCTCGCTGCTCAAAGGCGGTATTGACCACACTGGACGCTCTGCCAGCGCCGCCGTGATGACGCGTAATCAGCCCCTGCTCGCTTAATTTACGAATATCGCGGCGAACCGTCTGGGTAGAGACCTCCAACAAACTGGCTAACTCATCGATATTCATATAGCCGCGCTCATCAATAAGCATTAACAGCCGATCGTGTCGCGGATTACCGGTCAGTTCGGTAAGACTCATGAGCATTCCTCTAAAAGCTTCCTACTGCTCATATTATACAAAAAGTGACAAGAAAGATCGGGTTTGCTCACAATCAGGGATACCCGCCCGGCCACCCGGGCGCGTACACTTCAGCGCGGCAACGCCGCTGGCGAATCTGACAGCCTCTTCGATGGCGTATCCGCTTGCCAGGCCAAATGCCAGTGCGCCATGAAAAACATCGCCCGCGCCGGTAGTATCCACCACCTCCACGGTAAAACCCGGTTGGTGGCGTACCACCGCTTTTTCCAACCAGTTGCAGCCTTCGCTGCCTCGCGTGACATAGACATGTCCATTTGTGAGCATTTGTGCTTTTTTTTTAGCGCATCAATGGCTTCGCTCATCCCCGTCAGGCGTGCCAGCCCCGGCTCGGAGAAGGCGGCGTGGTCGCTTAACGCCACCAGCTCGCTAATATCCTGCGGCGTAATATCGCCATCAAGAACAGTCATGACGCCAGCCTGACGCGCCAGCGTAAACGCCTGTTTTGCGCCGTCATGCCAGCGCACATCCGCCAACACCACATCCCACTGCGAAAAATCGATGTCGTTAAGCCAGTCGGCGTCAGGTAATAAATCCGGGCTGGGATAATTAACGATAATCCGCTCTCCTTTGGCATCCACCATAATCGCTGACTGCGACGACATGGCCTGCGTGTAGCGGCGGGTATAGCGGGTATTTACCCCCAGGGATTCCAGTTCCGCCAGCAGGCTGTTTCCGGTGTCGTCATCGCCCACACGGCCAATAAAGTCCACCTGCGCGCCCAATTTCGCCGCAGCCACGGCAGCGGTCGCCGCAGGCCCGCCGCCCACTTCCGTATAGCGCTTCGCCACATATTTACCCCCTTCTGTCGGTAATCCTTCCACGTAATAGATGCGATCCATCACGGTAATACCTACACAAGCAATACGAACCATGGTCATTCCTCAAGCATTTTCGATGTGCTCATTTTAATTTCACGAAATGTTTAAAAAGTGACGGCTGTCAATTTTTTGACTATAAATTACAAATACGATCAGAAAAAGGCTCATTAATGACAAAAAATGACACCGCCGTGTTCAGGAGAACGATATGGCAGTTATAGCATTTATCGGGTTGGGACAGATGGGCTCCCCTATGGCGAGCAATCTGCTAAAGCAGGGCCATCAACTCAGCGTCTTCGATGTTAATCCCGACGCCGTACAGCGTCTGGTAGACAAAGGCGCGCAACCTGCAAGCAGCCCGGCTCAGGCAACCATCGGCGCTGAATTTGTTATCACCATGCTCCCGAACGGCGATCTGGTTCGTTCCGTTTTGTTTGGCGAGCAAGGCGTTTGTGAAACCCTTTCCCGTGAAGCGCTGGTCATTGATATGTCCACTATTCATCCGTTGCAAACCGATAAGCTGATTGCCGACATGCAGAGCAAAGGGTTCAGCATGATGGATGTGCCGGTAGGCCGGACATCCGACAACGCGATTACCGGCACATTGTTGCTGCTGGCAGGCGGTACGACGGAGCAAGTAGAGCGCGCTACCCCTGTTCTGATGGCGATGGGTAATGAGCTGGTCAACACCGGCGGCCCGGGAATGGGTATTCGCGTAAAACTGATCAACAACTACATGAGTATTGCGCTAAATGCGCTCTCCGCCGAAGCCGCCGTGCTGTGTGAAGCGCTGGGGCTTTCCTTCGACGTGGCTTTAAAAGTGATGAGCGGCACTGCCGCAGGCAAAGGGCATTTCACCACCACCTGGCCGAATAAAGTGATGAAAGGGGATCTGTCTCCCGCCTTCATGATCGATCTGGCGCACAAAGATCTTGGCATCGCGTTGGATGTCGCCAATCAACTGCACGTACCGATGCCGCTCGGCGCCGCCTCCCGTGAAGTTTATAACCTAGCGCGGGCCGCAGGCCGCGGTCGGGAAGACTGGAGCGCCATCCTGGAACAGGTGCGCATCAGCGCCGGGCTGACCGCCAACGTAAAAAAGTAACGACTGTATAAAGGAAAATTGAATGAACAACTACACCATCAAAGACATTACGCGAGCGTCCGGCGGGTTTGCCATGCTGGCTGTCGATCAGCGCGAGGCGATGCGTTTAATGTTTGCTGCTGCTGGTGCGAAAACACCCGTTGCCGATAGCGTGCTGACGGATTTCAAAGTGAATGCGGCGAAAATTCTTTCCCCGTATGCCTCTGCCGTTCTGCTGGATCAGCAGTTCTGTTATCGCCAGGCCGTAGAACAAAACGCGGTCGCTAAAAGCTGCGCCATGATCGTCGCGGCGGATGATTTCATCCCGGGCAACGGTATTCCCGTTGATAACGTGGTCATTGATAAAAAAATTAATGCGCAGGCGGTAAAACGGGATGGCGCGAAAGCCTTAAAACTGTTGGTGCTGTGGCGCAGCGATGAAGACGCGCAGCAGCGTCTGGATATGGTCAAAGAATTCAATGAATTATGCCACTCCAATGGTTTGCTGAGCATTATCGAACCGGTTGTACGTCCGCCGCGCTGCGGCGACAAGTTCGATCGCGAGCAGGCGATTATCGATGCGGCCAAAGAGCTGGGCGACAGCGGCGCCGATCTTTACAAAGTTGAAATGCCGCTCTACGGCAAAGGCGCGCGTTCCGATCTTCTTACCGCCTCACAACGCCTGAATGGGCATATCAATATGCCGTGGGTCATCCTCTCTTCCGGTGTGGACGAAAAACTGTTCCCTCGCGCGGTCAGGGTCGCCATGGAAGCTGGCGCATCCGGGTTCCTGGCGGGACGCGCGGTCTGGTCATCAGTGATTGGTCTACCGGATACCGAGCTGATGCTACGTGATGTTTCCGCGCCTAAATTGCAACGTCTGGGCGAGATCGTCGATGAAATGATGGTGAAACGTCGTTAATACGAGGATGAAAGAATGAAATGGTTTAACACGTTGAGCCACAACCGCTGGCTGGAGCAGGAAACCGACCGCATCTTTAATTTCGGTAAAAACGCCGTGGTGCCGACAGGCTTCGGCTGGCTGGGAAATAAAGGGCAAATTAAAGAAGAGATGGGCACCCATCTTTGGATCACGGCGCGTATGTTGCACGTTTATTCCGTGGCGGCGTCGATGGGCCGACCGGGCGCTTATGATCTGGTCGATCATGGCATCAAAGCCATGAACGGCGCGCTGCGCGATAAAAAATACGGCGGCTGGTATGCCTGCGTTAACGATCAGGGCGTGGTAGATGCCTCTAAACAGGGTTATCAACACTTCTTCGCCTTGCTGGGCGCGGCCAGCGCCGTCACGACCGGGCATCCTGAAGCCAGAAAATTGCTGGATTACACCATAGAAGTGATTGAGAAATACTTCTGGAGTGAAGAAGAGCAGATGTGCCTTGAGTCCTGGGACGAAGCCTTTAGCCAGACGGAAGATTACCGTGGCGGTAACGCCAATATGCACGCCGTCGAAGCGTTCCAGATTGTTTATGACGTTACCCATGACAAAAAATGGCTGGATCGCGCGCTGCGTATCGCGTCGGTAATTATTCATGATGTGGCGCGCAACGGTGATTACCGCGTCAATGAACACTTCGATTCACAGTGGAACCCTATCCGCGACTACAACAAAGATAATCCTGCCCACCGTTTTCGCGCCTACGGCGGTACGCCAGGTCACTGGATTGAGTGGGGCCGTCTGATGCTCCATCTCCATGCTGCGCTGGAGGCCCGCTTCGAAACGCCGCCCGCCTGGCTGCTGGAAGACGCGAAAGGTCTGTTCCATGCCACTATCCGCGACGCTTGGGCGCCAGATGGCGCAGACGGTTTTGTCTACTCAGTCGACTGGGACGGTAAACCTATCGTACGTGAACGCGTGCGCTGGCCGATTGTGGAAGCGATGGGTACGGCCTACGCCCTCTACACCCTGACGGGCGATAGCCAGTATGAAGAGTGGTATCAGAAATGGTGGGACTACTGCATTAAGTACCTGATGGACTATGAAAATGGTTCCTGGTGGCAAGAGCTGGACGCCGATAACAAAGTCACCACCAAAGTGTGGGACGGCAAGCAAGATATTTACCATCTGCTGCACTGTCTGGTCATTCCTCGTCTGCCACTGGCGCCGGGCCTGGCTCCAGCGGTCGCGGCGGGTCTTCTGGATATCAACGCGAAATAGGTCATGAGGATGGCAGCCATGCACAGCGGTGGAAAAACTATTCAGCTTAATGCGGGCCATTACCAGGCGAAAATCGTCACGGTTGGCGCAGGTCTGGCGGAACTGATCCATCATGGACGCCATGTGGTCATCCCGCATAAACCGGAAGAAATACCCATGGCGCATCTGGGGAAAGTATTGATTCCCTGGCCCAATCGCGTGACAAATGGCTGCTACTCCTATAACGGCAAGGTTTTCCAGCTTGCCGTTAACGACCCGGTTTCGCAGACCGCCATTCACGGTCTGTTAGCCTGGCGAGACTGGCAGATTAATTATCAGTCGGCGGCGGAAGCGTCGCTAACGATTTTTCTGCCGCCCTCTTACGGCTATCCCTTTGCGTTGATATCGGAAGTGATTTATCGGTTAGATGCCGCCAATGGGCTGCACGTATCAATTCGTACGCAAAACATTGGCGATGAATCAGCCCCTTATGGCGCGGGCGCACATCCTTATTTGACTTGTAATCTGCAAAGCATCGATAGCTGTGTATTAACACTGCCTGCAAGCGAAGAGTTGCCCGCAGACAGAGATTTTTCCGCATCATGCCTGCTCGGCGAAACGCGCCTTGATCATGCGGTTAAGACCGCGACTACCCCGGCTGAGTGGGAGGTCAGACTTACCAGCCCAACGCAGAACATGTCTACATTTTTACGCAGCAACCAACCCTGGCTACAGATCTATACCGGCGAAAAACTCAGCCGAAAAGGTCTCGCGGTAGAGCCTATGAGCTGCCCGCCCGATGCATTTAATTCCGGGATCGCGCTGATTCATCTTGCCCCAAAAGCGATCCATCAACTGCATTTTTCCATCGGCTGTGACTAGCCCAAATGGATTACCGAATTACCCTACATTCACGGAGATTACAATGAATTCTCTACCACAACGGTCAACCGATTTTGAACTGACAACATCACAGGATGGTTTTGCGCTTAGCTGGCAACAGCGCCTGATTTTACGCCACAGCGCCGAAAACCCCTGTCTGTGGATTGGTGCGGGCGTTGCCGACATTGATATGTTCCGCGGCAACTTCAGCATCAAAGACAAACTCAATGAGAAGATTGCATTAACAGAGGCCACGGTCAGCGAGCTACCCGACGGCTGGCTGGTACAATTCAGCCGTGGCGCAACAATTAGCGCCACCCTTCGCATCTCCGCCGATGAGGCGGGACGCCTGAAGCTGGATCTGCAAAACGACGGCCTGCACCATAACCGTATCTGGTTACGCCTCGCGGCTAATCCAGACGACCATATCTACGGCTGCGGCGAACAGTTCTCTTATTTCGATTTGCGCGGCAAGCCGTTCCCGCTGTGGACCAGCGAACAGGGCGTTGGCCGTAATAAAACCAGCTATGTCACCTGGCAGGCAGACTGTAAAGAAAACGCCGGCGGCGACTATTACTGGACCTTCTTCCCCCAGCCAACCTTTGTCAGCACGCAGAAGTATTACTGCCACATCGATAATAGCTGCTATATGAATTTCGACTTCAGCGCGCCGGAGTATCACGAACTGGCGCTGTGGGAAGATAAAACTACGCTGCGTTTTGAGTGTGCCGACACCTACATCGCCCTGCTGGAAAAACTGACTGCGCTGTTAGGTCGCCAGCCGGAGCTGCCGGACTGGGTTTATGACGGCGTCACGCTAGGCATTCAGGGCGGTACGGAAGTTTGTCAGCAAAAACTGGATACCATGCGTAACGCAGGCGTAAAAGTGAACGGTATTTGGGCGCAGGACTGGTCCGGTATCCGCATGACCTCCTTTGGCAAGCGCGTGATGTGGAACTGGAAGTGGAATAGCGACAACTATCCACAGCTGGATAGCCGTATCAAACAGTGGAAAGAAGAAGGCGTACAGTTCCTCTCTTATATCAACCCATATGTCGCCAGTGATAAAGACCTCTGCGCTGAGGCGGCGAAACACGGCTATCTGGCGAAAGACGCCACGGGCGGCGACTATCTGGTCGAGTTTGGCGAATTCTATGGCGGCGTGGTCGATCTGACCAATCCTGAAGCTTACGACTGGTTCAAAGACGTCATCAAAAAGAACATGATCGCGCTCGGCTGCAGCGGCTGGATGGCGGATTTCGGCGAATATCTGCCGACCGACACGTATCTGCACAACGGCGTCAGCGCCGAGATCATGCATAACGCCTGGCCTGCGCTCTGGGCGAAATGTAACTACGAAGCGCTACAGGAGACCGGCAAGCTCGGCGAGATCCTGTTCTTTATGCGTGCGGGTTACACCGGCAGTCAGAAATATTCCACCATGATGTGGGCAGGTGACCAGAACGTTGACTGGAGCCTTGATGATGGTCTGGCCTCTGTCGTGCCTGCGGCATTGTCGCTGGCAATGACCGGCCATGGTCTGCATCACAGCGATATCGGCGGCTACACCACCCTGTTTGACATGAAACGCAGCAAAGAGTTGCTGCTGCGCTGGTGCGATTTCAGCGCCTTTACGCCGATGATGCGCACCCATGAAGGCAACCGCCCCGGCGATAACTGGCAGTTCGACGGCGACGCGGAAACTATTGCCCACTTTGCCCGCATGACCACCGTCTTTACCACGCTGAAACCGTATCTCAAGCAGGCGGTGGCGCAAAACGCGGCTACCGGTCTGCCGGTCATGCGTCCGCTATTCCTGCATTACGAGAACGATGCCGCAACCTACACCCTGAAATATCAATATCTGCTCGGTCAGGATCTGCTGGTCGCGCCGGTTCACGAGCAGGGGCGTTGCGACTGGACGCTGTACCTGCCGGAAGATCACTGGGTGAATATCTGGACCGGCGAAGTTCACCACGGCGGTGACATTACCGTGGATGCGCCCATTGGCAAACCGCCGGTCTTCTATCGCGCGAAGAGCGAGTGGGCTTCACTTTTTGCTTCTTTACGGAATATCTAATACGGCTCGCCCGCAGGGAAACCTGCGGGCAGATGGAGAAGAATAATGAGTCAAACATCATCGAATCCGGCAACCCTACGCTTGCCGTTTAAAGAAAAACTTGCCTATGGACTGGGGGATTTAGGTTCCAATATCCTGTTAGATATCGGGACCCTCTATTTACTCAAATTTTATACCGATGTGCTGGGTTTACCAGGGACTTACGGCGGGATCATTTTCCTGATCGCCAAATTTTTTACTGCATTTACCGATATGGGTACCGGCATTATGCTCGACTCGCGGCGTAAAATTGGTCCGAAGGGCAAATTCCGCCCGTTCGTGCTTTACGCGGCATTTCCGGTAACGCTACTGGCGATTGCTAACTTTGTCGGCACACCGTTTGAGGTGACGGGAAAAACCGTCGTCGCAACGATGCTGTTTATGCTGTACGGGCTGGTTTTCAGCATGATGAACTGCTCGTATGGCGCGATGGTGCCGGCGATTACCAAGAACCCGGATGAACGCGCCTCGCTTGCCGCCTGGCGCCAGGGCGGTGCCACTCTCGGCCTACTGCTGTGTACCGTTGGCTTTGTGCCGGTCATGAACCTGATCGAAGGCAATGCCCAACTCAGCTATATTTTCGCCGCCACGCTATTTTCATTGTTTGGCCTGCTATTTATGTGGCTGTGCTACGCCGGCGTTAAAGAGCGCTACGTCGAAGTGAAACCTGTCGATAACGCGCAAAAGCCCGGATTATTGCAGTCGTTCCGCGCCATCGCCGGTAACCGTCCGCTGTTTATTTTGTGTATCGCCAACCTTTGTACGCTCGGCGCCTTCAACGTCAAACTGGCGATTCAGGTTTATTACACCCAGTACGTTCTTAACGACCCGATCCTCCTCTCCTGGATGGGCTTCTTTAGCATGGGCTGTATTTTTATCGGCGTCTTTTTGATGCCCGGCGCAGTAAGGCGTTTTGGCAAGAAGAAAGTCTATATCGGCGGGCTGTTAATATGGGTGGCGGGCGATCTGCTCAACTACTTCTTTGGCGGCGGCTCGGTCAGTTTTGTCGCCTTCTCCTGCCTGGCGTTCTTCGGTTCCGCCTTCGTCAACAGCCTGAACTGGGCGCTGGTTTCCGACACGGTGGAGTACGGTGAATGGCGCACCGGCGTCCGCTCGGAAGGGACGGTTTACACCGGCTTCACGTTCTTCCGTAAGGTCTCCCAGGCGCTGGCAGGGTTCTTCCCCGGCTGGATGCTGACGCAAATCGGTTATATCCCGAATGTGGTGCAATCGGCAGGCACCGTCGAAGGCCTACGCCAGTTGATCTTTATTTATCCTTGCGTGCTGGCGGTCATCACCATTATTGCGATGGGCTGTTTCTACAACCTCAACGAGAAGATGTACGTACGAATTGTGGAAGAGATTGAGGCCCGGAAACATACGGTTTAACAACAATAAAATATAACGCCCTGCGGGGCGTTTTGAGAGGCGATTATGTCTAATCATGATCCGCTAACGCTAAAGTTGAGCCTGCGGGAAAAATGCGCCTATGGCGTGGGCGATTTCGGCTCAAATCTGATGCTGTGTATCGGTACGCTGTATCTACTGAAGTTTTATACCGATGAACTCGGGATGCCTGCATATTACGGTGGAATTATCTTTCTGGTGGCGAAATTCTTCACCGCTTTTACCGATATGCTCACCGGCGTATTGCTGGACTCACGCCGTAATATTGGCGCAAAAGGAAAGTTTCGGCCTTTTATTCTGTATGCGTCATTTCCGGTGGCTCTGGTTGCTACTGCGCAATTCTTTGCCACTCACTTTACTTTACCCGTTAAAACAGCCTTCGCGACGGTGCTGTTTATGTTGTTCGGTCTGTTCTACAGCCTGATGAACTGCTCATACGGCGCGATGGTACCCGCTATTACCAAAAATCCGCATGAGCGCGCCCAGCTCGCCGCATGGCGACAAGGCGGCGCTACCATTGGCCTTCTTCTTTGTACCGTAGGTTTTATGCCCATTCAGGCGCTGTTTACCCGTTCCCCTTCGCTGGGTTATCTGATTGCAGCAGTCATCTTTTCGGTCTGCGGGCTGTTCAGCATGTGGTGGTGCTTTAGCGGGGTGAAAGAACGGTATATCGAAACCGTACCTGACACGCATAAACCCAGCATATTGAAGTCCTTCTGCGCGATTTTTCGTAATCCGCCGCTGCTGGTGCTCTGCGTTGCCAATTTGTGCACGCTGGCCGCCTTTAATATCAAGCTGGCCATTCAGGTTTATTACACTCAGTACGTGCTGAACGATATTCATTTGTTGTCATGGATGGGTTTTTTCAGCATGGGCTGTATCCTGATTGGTGTTTTATTAGTACCTGCTGCGGTAAAACGCTTCGGGAAAAAACAGGTTTATCTTGGTGGTCTGATATTGTGGGCCGTTGGCGATATCCTGAATTTTATCTGGGGTGGAACGTCATTCCTGTTTGTTATTTTCTCTTGTATCGCCTTCTTCGGTACCGCTTTCGTCAACAGCCTGAACTGGGCGCTGGTTCCGGATACGGTTGACTATGGTGAATGGAAAACGGGTATTCGCGCTGAAGGCTCGGTGTATACGGGTTATACCTTTTCCCGAAAAATTTCCGCTGCGCTTGCTGGCTTTTTGCCAGGTATTATGCTGACGCAAATCGGTTATATCCCCAACATAGCTCAAAGTGACACCACGTTGCTTGGTTTGCGTCAGCTCATTTTTTTATGGCCTTGCGGTCTTGCCATTATCGCAGCACTAACGATGGGCTTTTTTTATAAGCTCAATGAACAACGTTTCGCTTTTATTATCGAGGAAATTGCCCAACGAAAGAAAACAGGTAATCAAATTGTCGCGACTAATAATAAACAAAGTATTTCTACTGTAAATAATTAAACGACGCTTGCCGCTTTATCCATCCCGATGGATGGCGGCTTCCCTATATTTGAAAAATGGATTTATTATGAAATCTCTGAATACTCTAGTGATATTAACTTCAGTAATATCCACCTCTGTTTTTGCTGGCGCTTATGTAGAAAACCGTGAGGCCTATAACCTGGCGTCTGACCAAATGGAGTTTATGCTGCGCGTCGGCTATAACTCCGATATGGGGGCCGGAATTATGTTGACCAATACCTATACGCTACAGCGTGATGATGAATTAAAGCATGGTTATAATGAGATTGAGGGCTGGTATCCGTTATTTAAACCTACAGATAAATTAACCATCCAGCCTGGCGGGTTAATAAACGACAAAAGCATTGGTTCCGGCGGCGCCGTCTATCTGGATGTTAACTATAAATTTACCCCGTGGTTTAATCTTACGGTACGTAACCGATATAATCACAATAATTATAGTTCAACCGATTTGAATGGCGAACTGGATAATAATGACAGCTATGAAATCGGTAACTATTGGAATTTCATCATTACCGATAAATTTTCTTATACCTTTGAACCACACTATTTTTATAATATTAATGATTTTAATAGTAGTAATGGTACGAAGCATCATTGGGAAATCACCAATACCTTCCGTTATCGTATCAATGAACACTGGTTGCCCTATTTTGAATTACGCTGGTTAGATCGTAACGTGGGCCCCTACCATAGAGAGCAAAACCAGATTCGTATCGGTGCGAAGTATTTCTTCTGATATTATCGCCTCTATTTTCCGAATCTGCATCACAGCGGGTAGTTGTTCTGCCCGCTCATTCATCCTGAATCAGACTCCCGATATCCCGCCTCTAAGCGCCATGATAATATTCGCAAAGCGTTTTACCATATTCATGCTTATAGAGAAGGGAAACAAATGAATAAGCGATTTAATATTGATTGGGACAATGAATTAACCCAGGAACAGCTCATTAATTTAATTTTAACCGATGAAGATCTGCCAAAGCTTCGCTCACTGACCATTGGTAACTGGGGTGATTGTTGGGAAGACGAAACCTGCCAGCCTATTATTGATATGATTGTGGAGAACGCCCCCCGCTTTACTCACCTGGAATCACTGTTTATCGGTGATATGGAGAGCGAAGACTGCGAGATCTCCTGGATTAAACAAGGTGACTATTCCAGGCTCTATGCGGCGTTACCCAATCTGAAAGAACTGATTATTAAAGGCGCGTCGGATCTGCGACTGGGCGCTATACATCATGAGAAACTGGAGCACCTGGAAATCATTTCCGGCGGCATCCCTTCTAACGTACTTGCCGAACTACAAAATGCGCAGCTCCCTGCATTAAAAACGCTGAAGCTCTTCCTGGGCGTAGAGGGATACGGTTTTGACGGTTCGCTGGATGACGTGATGGCGCTGGCATCGAAAGATCTTTTCCCTCAGCTCACCCATCTGGGGTTGATGAACAGCGAAGAGCAGGATGATATCGCCCGCCGGGTGCTGGAAAGTAATATCCTGCCGCAGCTTAACGTGCTGGAACTCTCATGCGGTACCTTAACGGACAACGGCGCAGAGGCGCTGCTGGAGCATAAAGACCGAATTGCGCATCTGGAAACACTCGATCTCCACCACCACTATTTGACGCCGGAGATGCAGGAAAAGCTAAAAGCCGCACTGCCGATAAACCTGAATCTTTCAGAAGCTCTGGAGCCTGATGATTACGATGGCGATATTTATATGAATGCGATGTACACCGAGTGATTGAGTAGGGGAATGTGCACATTCCCCTACTCAACGATAAAGGGATTTATTGTGATTACGCTCATTGGCCCCCATCAGAGCAAGCGCACGCATTATTTTATGCAGGCTGCCGCCGTACTTGGGGAACCCGTCACGGCGCTGACTCATCCGCAAGCGCTGGACGCTTCGCTGACCTCTGGCATCGTTAAAATCGACCCGCCAGTACACAGTGAAACAGACATCCGCAAAATAAACGCGATCGGTCTGGACTATATCCATTTTTTGCAGAACATGGCGGCGCGTCCTGGCGTCACCTGGCTTAACCATCCGGCGGGCCTCATTCACCTGTTGGATAAAAAACGCTGCAAGCGGCGCTTACTGGAACACGGCATCCCCACGCCGCCGTTGGTAGCGGAAGACGTAAAAAGTTTTGCACAGCTCACCGCCATCATGGAGGAAAAAAGGGTCGCCAGCGTGTTCATTAAGCCCTCGCTGGGTTCTGGCGCGGCGGGCGTTATCGCTTTGCGCCGCCAGCCTGATGGCATAAAGCAGGTGCTTTACAGCGCGATTGCCATATCAGGACAACAGCTATTTAACAGCAAAAAAATCCAACAGTATCGTCAGAAAGAAGATATCCAGCTCATTATTGATGGCGTTCTTCAGCAGGAAAACCTCGTCGAACAGTGGCTGCCCAAAGCCAGCGTAAAGCATAAAACCTATGATTTACGTATCGTCTGCCTGGATGGCGAAATTATCTGGCGAGTGGTCAGAACCTCCTCGCAGCCCATTACTAACTTACATCTGCAAAACCAGGCTTACTGCTTCGAAAGTCTGGAGTTATCTGCCGCAAAAGTGACTGAGATCGATACGCTCTGTCAAAATGCCATGCGACTTTTCCCTGGCATTCGCTTAGCGGGTATTGATGTTTTACTTACCACCAGCCTGACGCCGTATATTATTGAAATTAATGGCCAGGGTGATTTGATTTATCAGGATGCGCAGCAGAATAATCTAATTTATCAGGCGCAAATCCGGGCCATGAGGAAGCAAAATGTATAATTCAATGGATGAAGTCCCCGTCTCGCTGCACGCGTCGATTGACACAGGCGATGGCGAATTCGATATGAATGCGCTAATTAGTAATAACGCTCATATTCTTTTTATTGTGCTGGACTCGTTACGCTACGACATTGCGCTTCAGGAACAAACCGCCGGAAATACGCCCAACCTTAATCATTATGGACAATGGACGAAATGCGAAGCGGCTGGTAATTTTACCTGGCCTTCGCATCACGCCATGTTTTCAGGTTTTATGCCAAAACCTATTGATGATACCGTTAATCAGACCATGCTGTTTTTCCCAAAAGATATCGGACTTGGTCGTAAAGGGCCGAAAAATGCATTTGCCTTTGATGACGCAACATGGATAAAAAGTCTGGAAAATAAAGGCTACCAGACCATCTGTATTGGCGGCGTCTCTTTCTTTAATAACCGCTCCGGCATGGGAAAAGTGTTCCCGTCGATGTTTAAAGAGAGTTACTGGCATCCACGCTTTGCCTGTACGGTTAAAGAAAGTATGGATAACCAGATCCATTATATCCAGAAAATCATGGCCGAGCGTGCTGGCAGCCAACCGGTCATGATGTATATCAATATCGACACGATTCATTACCCTAACCATTTTTACGTTGAGGGCGCGGCCCCTGGCGATACCGTTGAGACCCATGCCGCCGCGCTACGCTATATCGACGCCCGCATCGACGGATTACTGAACATTTTCCGCCAAACCGGCGGCGCAACGTTCGTTATTGTCTGTTCCGATCACGGTACCTGCTATGGCGAAGACGGGAAATATTTCCATAGTTTTAATCATCCGATCGTTAATACCGTTCCTTATATGCATTTCTTATTGAGCGGTAATCATTAATATGAATAACAATGATATTTATCGTCAGTATATGTACAGTTATCCGCATAAGACGGCTTATCGGGAGCTGGAGAACGTCAGCTTTAGCAAAGTAAAACCGCGCATTTACGAGCACGACACACATCTGTATGTTCATATGCCGTTTTGTCAAAGTCGCTGCGGGTTCTGTAATTTATTTACCTGCACTGGCGCAGATAATACGTTCATTGATAGCTATATCGACGCGATTATTACCCAGGGCCGACAAATGGCGCTGGCGCCCGTCCACTGGGCAAGCTTCACCGTAGGCGGCGGCACACCTCTGCTATTAAACATTGCGCAATTAGAAAAGTTATTTTTTTCCGTCTTTGATGTGCTCAATGTTGACTGGAATATTTATAAAACAATTGAAACTTCCCCTACGGATACCACGGCAGAAAAAGTAGCGCTATTAAACGCCTTTTCCGTTAATCGCGCCAGTATTGGCGTACAAAGTTTTCATGATAGCGAGTTACATACGCTGCATCGCCGCCACAATACCGCCAGCGCGCACCAGGCGTTGGAATGGCTAAAGGCAGGTCATTTTCCATCACTCAATATTGATATTATTTACGGCATTCCCGGCCAGACTCACGCAAGCCTGACGGAATCGTTACATCAGGCGCTCGTTTATCAACCGGAAGAGCTGTTTCTTTATCCGCTTTATAATATGCCTCGCCAGGAAAATATGCATAGCTACTACGTTTTAGCCCGCGATCTTTTACGCAACGCGGGCTACACCCAAACGTCCATGCGCCGTTTCGTCCTTAATCCAGCGCCATCCGCCGCGGCGGAAAGCTGCGGATTTGAAAACTCACTGGCGCTCGGCGCGGGCGGCAGAAGTTATCTTGGCAATCTGCATTACTGTTCACCGTGGTCGTCGAACCTGCAAACATCACGAAAAATCATTCAGGCGTTTATCGACAGCCCGGACAAAACCGTCATTAATCACGGTTATCTGCTCCCCCCTGATGAAATGAAACGCCGCTTTATCATTAAAAATCTATTTTTCTGGCAAGGACTTTCTCTTAGCGATTATCAGCAATATTTTACCAGCGATGCGCTAAGGGATTTCCCCGACCTGGAACGCTTTATACGGCAGGGCTACTGTTATCAGAATGGCAGTCGCCTCCGGCTAACGGAGACCGGTATGGCATTATCCGATTGCCTTGCTCCTGTGTTCGTTTCGCCTGAGGTGATGCTACGGGAGAATCGGCAGAGATGAGCATCCCCGCCCTGCGCGATATTCATACGCTGTTTTATCGCGGCTATCTTAAGTCGTGTAATTATCATTGCGGCTATTGCCCGTTCCATAAACACGCCCGCAACGATAAAAAACGCGACGAAGCCGCGCTATGGCGCATGGTTGACCATTTGCCTCTTTTAGGTACGCCGTTGAATGTGATGATTACGCCTTATGGCGAGGCGCTACGCTTGCGTTATTACATGGCGGCGCTGGCAGACATTAGCCGCTATCCTCATGTTCAGGCGGTCGGCATACAAACTAACGCCTCTTTTTCGTTAATGTCATTGCTGGAGTCATTTCGTGCTGGCGGCGGAGATATCTCAAAGCTTCGGTTATGGTGTTCTTTTCATCCCTCACAAATTACCGCTGAACGCTTTCTCCAGCAGTGTTTAGCGCTCTCTGCCGCCGGAATAACCTGGTGCGCGGGGGCTGTCGCCAGTATGAAAGATATCGACCAGTTTCGTTGGCTACGCCAGCGGTTGCCTGACCAGAATTATTTTTGGTTTAACGCCAACGAGTGTGCCAATACCCGGCATACCGTTGAGGAAACCATCGCCTTCAGCGAACTCGATCCGCTGTATGTGGTTGAAACGCAGCAGTGGCCAGCGCAGCTGGATATCTGTACCGCAGGAAGAAAAAGTATTTTTATGAACGCAGAAGGCGATCTTTTTGCTTGTCATATCAGCAAAATTAAAATGGGTAATTTATATCAGCAACGGCTCAATTCTCCTGCCTGCCAGGCAAAACAATGCCACTGTTTTCTCGCTTATCAGCACCGTCTCGATATTCCATTGCTGAATCACCTGGATGCCTCACGCTGTTTTAGGATCGGGCGCTCATGCGATATCGTTTAATCGCTTTTGATCTTGATGGAACGCTGCTAAACCGTAATAAACAAATTCTGCCAGAGTCGCTAACCGCTATCCGTCAGATGCAGGACATGGGCTGCCGAATAATGCTTGTCACCGGTCGCTCTCATCGTGAAGCCTATGCGTATTATCAAACGCTGGCGCTCACCGAACCGATGATCTGTTGTAACGGAAGTTATATTTATCAACCGGCTCAACAGCAGATCCTTGATCCGCTGCCGCTGACGCACTTACAAACGGAAAAAATACTGGCGCGGGTATATCCGCTTAAACCGACAATTCGTGCTGATGATAAAATAATCTTTCAGGCTGATGAGCTAAGCAGTAGGGAGAATATTTGGCAAATCAGCGTCGTTCATCGGCACATAAAACAACTACAACATATTGCTGAGTTTATACAGCATGAATTACAGCTAAGCTGTACCTGGTCCTGGCATCATCAACTGGATATTCTCCAGAAGGGGTGTAGCAAAGGACAAAGTCTCGCCAGATATGCACAGCAACAGCATATCGCAATGCGCGAAGTGATGGCGTTTGGCGATAATGATAACGATGCGGAAATGCTACGTTTAGCCGGATTGGGTGTCGCGATGGGGAATGCCAGCGCTCGGGCAAAGGTGTATGCGGATAGCGTCATTGGTCGGCATAATACGCCAACGATTGCTGATTTTTTGACAACTTTATCCCTTTCTCAACGTGAATAAAAAAACCCCGCCGAGTTTTCATTTCGGCAGGGTTTTTATCCGTAAGAACGTTAATTACTCTTCTTTCTGACCACGGTTCGCACGGCGGCGATCGTTTTCCGTCAGGTGACGTTTACGGATACGGATAGAGGTTGGAGTGACTTCTACCAGTTCGTCGTCATCAATGAACTCCAGCGCTTGCTCAAGACTCATTTTAATTGGCGGAACCAGAATCACCGCTTCATCCGTACCGGACGCACGCATGTTGGTCAGTTTCTTACCGGTCAGGCAGTTTACCGTCAGGTCGTTGGAGCGACTGTGAATACCAATAATCTGGCCTTCGTAAACTTCCGCGCCGTGACCCAGGAACAGCTTACCGCGATCCTGCAAACCGAACAGCGCAAACGCCACCGCTTTACCCTGACCGTTGGAGATCAGTACGCCGTTCTGACGCTGGCCCACTTCACCCGGACGAATATCGTCGTAATGGCTGAAGGTGGAGTACAGCAGACCCGTACCGGAAGTCATGGTCATGAATTCTGAACGGAAACCAATCAGCCCGCGGCTTGGGATCACGTAGTCGAGACGTACGCGGCCTTTACCGTCCGGATTCATGTTTTTCAGATCGCCTTTACGCTCGCCCAGCGCCTGCATGACAGACCCCTGGTGCTGCTCTTCGACGTCCAGCGTCACGTTTTCGTACGGCTCTTGTTTACGACCGTCGATTTCACGGAAGATAACTTTCGGACGGGAAACCGCCAGTTCGAAACCTTCACGACGCATGTTTTCAATCAGCACGGACAGGTGCAGTTCGCCACGACCGGATACACGGAACGCATCCGCATCTTCGGTTTCTTCAACGCGCAGCGCCACGTTATGCACCAGCTCTTTGTTCAGACGGTCAAGAATCTGACGAGAAGTCACAAACTTACCTTCTTTACCGCAGAACGGCGAGGTGTTAACGCAGAAGAACATAGACACGGTCGGCTCATCAACGGACAGCGCCGGCAGCGCTTCAACGTTCTGCGGGTCGCAGATGGTGTCGGAAATGTTCAGCTCGCCCAGACCGGTGATCGCAATGATATCGCCCGCTTCGGCGATATCGCTGTCGATACGCTCCAGACCCAGATGCGTCAGCACCTTACCTACTTTCGCGTTACGGGTTTTCCCTTCACTATCGATGATAGTGACCTGCTGGTTCGGCTTCACTTTGCCGCGTTTGATACGGCCAATGCCGATAACGCCAACGTAGTTGTTGTAGTCCAGCTGGGAGATCTGCATCTGCAACGGACCATCGAGGTCAACGTCCGGCGCCGGAACATGATCAACGATCGCCTGATACAGCGGGGTCATGTCTTCCGCCATATCTTCGTGGTCCAGACCCGCGATACCGTTCAGCGCCGAAGCGTAGATGATCGGGAAGTCCAGCTGTTCGTCGGTCGCGTCGAGGTTAACAAACAGGTCGAATACCTGGTCGACAACCCAGTCAGGGCGCGCGCCAGGACGGTCAACCTTGTTGATAACCACAATGGGTTTCAGGCCATGAGCAAAGGCTTTTTTGGTCACGAAGCGCGTTTGCGGCATCGGGCCGTCAAATGCGTCAACCACCAGCAGCACAGAGTCAACCATGGACATGACGCGCTCTACTTCACCACCGAAGTCAGCGTGCCCGGGAGTATCAACGATGTTGATACGATAATCATTCCATTTAATAGCGGTGTTTTTAGCGAGGATAGTAATACCACGCTCTTTCTCCAAATCGTTGGAGTCCATCACTCGCTCTTGAGTTTCGGCACGCGCGTCGAACGTACCGGATTGCTGGAGCAGCTTATCAACCAGGGTAGTTTTACCATGGTCAACGTGCGCGATGATGGCGATGTTACGCAAATTTTCGATCACAACTTTGCCTCAGGCATTAGAAATAGCGCGTTATTGTACACGGATTAATCGCACTACAAAACAGGATCACAAACATCCTCCGCAAACAAGTATTGCAGAGTCTCTTTGTGATCGCTTTCACGGAGCGTTAAAAGGGTGGCTTGCGTTCTATTGCACCAATGTGGTGCTTAATGTTCACATTGAAGCACTATTTTGGTGCAACATAGTCACCGTGGTGCAGCCCTTTTGCACGATGGTGCGCATGATAACGCCTTTTGGGGGCAATGTGAAAGTTGGCACAGATTTCGCTTTATATTTTTACGGCGACACGGCCAGCAGAATTGAAGATCTCGTTACCACGACGACCGACCATGACCAATCCGGGAGAGTACAAGTATGTCCGCTGAACACGTTTTGACGATGCTGAACGAGCACGAAGTGAAGTTTGTCGATCTGCGCTTCACCGATACCAAAGGCAAAGAACAGCACGTCACGATTCCTGCTCATCAGGTAAATGCCGAATTCTTTGAAGAAGGCAAAATGTTTGACGGCTCCTCTATCGGCGGCTGGAAAGGCATTAACGAATCCGACATGGTGCTGATGCCAGACGCATCCACTGCGGTTATCGACCCGTTCTTCGCGGACTCTACCCTGATTATCCGTTGCGACATCCTGGAGCCTGGCACTCTGCAAGGTTATGACCGTGACCCACGTTCCATCGCAAAACGTGCGGAAGACTACCTGCGCGCGACCGGTATCGCCGATACCGTCCTGTTTGGGCCGGAACCTGAATTCTTCCTGTTCGACGACATCCGCTTCGGCGCATCTATCTCCGGCTCACATGTGGCGATTGACGATATTGAAGGCGCCTGGAACTCCTCTACCAAGTACGAAGGCGGCAACAAAGGCCATCGTCCGGGCGTGAAAGGCGGTTATTTCCCGGTTCCGCCAGTCGACTCCGCGCAGGATATCCGTTCTGAAATGTGTCTGGTCATGGAGCAGATGGGCCTGGTCGTTGAAGCGCACCACCACGAAGTAGCGACCGCAGGTCAGAACGAAGTGGCGACCCGCTTTAATACCATGACCAAAAAAGCCGACGAAATTCAGATTTACAAATATGTCGTGCATAACGTGGCTCACCGCTTCGGTAAGACCGCGACCTTTATGCCAAAACCGATGTTCGGCGATAACGGTTCCGGTATGCACTGCCACATGTCGCTGGCGAAGAACGGCACCAACCTGTTCTCTGGCGACAAATATGCCGGTCTGTCTGAGCAGGCGCTGTACTACATCGGCGGCGTCATCAAACACGCCAAAGCCATCAACGCCCTGGCGAACCCGACCACCAACTCCTACAAGCGTCTGGTCCCGGGTTACGAAGCGCCGGTGATGCTGGCCTACTCCGCCCGTAACCGTTCCGCCTCCATCCGTATTCCGGTGGTGGCGTCTCCGAAAGCGCGCCGTATCGAAGTTCGCTTCCCGGACCCGGCGGCTAACCCGTATCTGTGCTTTGCCGCCCTGCTGATGGCCGGTCTGGACGGGATTAAGAATAAGATTCACCCGGGCGAAGCCATGGACAAAAACCTGTATGACCTGCCGCCGGAAGAAGCGAAAGAGATCCCACAGGTAGCGGGTTCTCTGGAAGAAGCGCTGAACGCGCTGGACCTGGATCGCGAGTTCCTGAAAGCAGGCGGCGTGTTCACGGATGAAGCGATCGATGCGTATATTGCGCTGCGTCGCGAAGAAGATGACCGCGTGCGTATGACTCCGCACCCGGTAGAGTTTGAGCTGTACTACAGCGTTTAATCGTATATTAAAAACCCGACGAATTTCGCGTTGCTGCAAGGCGGCAACTGAGCACATCCCCGGGAGCATAGATAGCGATGTGACCGGGGTAAGCGAAGGCAGCCAACGCAGCAGCAGCGTGAAAGGCGTCAGGAGTTTTTGAGTTGCCGTGGAAACTTTCAGCCCATCCCAGGATGGGCTTTTTTCTCCACCAACAATCTGATCTCACGCGCTTTTTAGTGGTAAAAAGCTATAATGCACTAAAATGGTGCAACCTTTTCCAGGAGACTGCTGAATGGCAAGCGGCATACAGCCCGATGCTGGGCAGATCCTCAATTCGTTAATCAACAGCGTGCTGGTGGTCGACGACGCGCTGGCAATCCATTACGCCAACCCTGCCGCGCAGCAGTTGCTCGCGCAAAGCTCACGCAAACTGTTCGGGACGCCGTTACCTGAACTGTTGAGCTATTTTTCGTTAAACATTGACCTGATGCGCGAAAGTTTAGCGGCAGGACAAGGCTTTACCGATAACGAAGTGACGCTGGTGATTGATAGTCGCTCGCATATTCTCTCTTTGACCGCCCAACGTCTGCCCGACGATTTTATACTGCTCGAAATGGCGCCGATGGATAACCAGCGTCGTCTGAGTCAGGAGCAGTTGCAGCACGCGCAGCAAATCGCCGCCCGCGATCTGGTGCGCGGTCTGGCGCACGAAATCAAAAATCCGCTCGGCGGCCTGCGCGGCGCGGCGCAGCTACTCAGCAAGGCGCTGCCCGACCCGGCGCTAACGGAATATACCAAAGTCATCATTGAACAGGCCGACAGGCTACGCAACCTTGTCGATCGTTTGCTGGGGCCGCAGCACCCGGGAATGCACATTACCGAGAGCATACATAAAGTCGCGGAGCGCGTGGTGGCGCTGGTGTCGATGGAACTGCCGGATAATGTCCGGCTTATCCGCGATTACGACCCCAGTCTGCCAGAACTGCCGCACGACCCGGAACAAATTGAGCAAGTACTGCTGAATATTGTCCGCAATGCCTTGCAGGCGCTGGGGCCGGAAGGCGGCGAAATTACGCTGCGTACCCGTACCGCCTTCCAGTTAACGCTGCATGGCGAACGCTATCGCCTGGCGGCGCGTATAGACGTTGAAGACAATGGGCCGGGCATTCCTCCCCATTTACAGGATACGCTGTTCTACCCGATGGTCAGCGGTCGCGAAGGCGGCACCGGGCTTGGGTTATCTATCGCCCGCAATCTTATCGATCAACACGCCGGCAAAATTGAATTTACCAGTTGGCCGGGGCATACCGAGTTTTCGGTTTACCTGCCGATTCGGAAATAGAGGTGTTTATGCAACGAGGAATAGTCTGGGTCGTCGATGATGATAGTTCCATCCGTTGGGTGCTTGAGCGTGCTCTCGCCGGGGCAGGGTTGACCTGTACCACCTTTGAGAATGGTAATGAAGTACTGGCTGCGCTGGCCAGTAAAACGCCGGACGTCTTGCTGTCGGATATCCGAATGCCGGGAATGGACGGGCTGGCGCTATTAAAGCAGATTAAACAGCGTCACCCGATGCTTCCGGTCATCATTATGACCGCGCATTCCGATTTAGATGCCGCCGTGAGCGCCTATCAGCAGGGGGCGTTTGATTATCTACCTAAACCGTTTGATATTGATGAAGCCGTCGCTCTGGTCGAGCGCGCGATTAGCCACTATCAGGAGCAGCAGCAGCCGCGTAATATCGAGGTTAACGGCCCGACAACAGACATGATAGGCGAAGCGCCCGCCATGCAGGATGTGTTTCGCATTATTGGTCGGCTGTCGCGTTCTTCGATTAGCGTGCTGATTAACGGCGAATCAGGGACCGGTAAAGAACTGGTCGCCCATGCGCTTCACCGCCATAGCCCACGCGCCAAAGCGCCGTTTATCGCGCTCAATATGGCGGCCATCCCGAAAGATTTGATTGAATCCGAACTGTTTGGCCATGAGAAAGGCGCTTTTACCGGGGCGAATACCATCCGGCAGGGCCGTTTCGAGCAGGCTGACGGCGGCACGCTGTTTCTGGACGAAATTGGCGATATGCCGCTGGATGTCCAGACTCGTCTGTTACGCGTGCTGGCTGACGGACAGTTCTACCGTGTGGGCGGGTACGCGCCGGTAAAAGTGGATGTGCGCATTATTGCCGCCACCCACCAGAACCTCGAACGACGCGTTCAGGAAGGGAAATTCCGTGAAGACCTGTTCCACCGCCTGAACGTGATTCGTATCCATCTCCCGCCGTTGCGCGAGCGCCGTGAGGATATTCCGCGCCTGGCGCGCCATTTTTTGCAGGTCGCCGCCCGTGAATTAGGCGTGGAAGCCAAATTATTACATCCGGAAACCGAAACGGCGTTAACGCGCCTGGCATGGCCTGGTAACGTGCGTCAGTTAGAAAATACCTGCCGCTGGCTCACCGTCATGGCCGCCGGACAGGAGGTATTGACCCAGGATTTACCGGGCGAACTGTTTGAAGCCTCGACGCCGGATAGCCCGTCCCACCTGCCGCCGGATAGCTGGGCCACATTACTGGCGCAATGGGCGGACCGTGCCTTGAGATCCGGTCATCAAAACCTGCTTTCTGAAGCGCAGCCAGAACTGGAAAGAACGCTACTGACCACGGCGTTACGCCATACGCAGGGTCATAAACAGGAAGCCGCCAGGCTGCTCGGTTGGGGGCGAAACACCCTAACGCGGAAGTTGAAAGAGCTGGGAATGGAGTAAACATTACCCGCGAGTGTAAAGATTAATAATTGAGCGCAAAACGCTGCTATTTTGCGCTTTACTGTTCCGATGAGTTCAGTATGATCATGCCCGGCAAACGGGGGGATTCATTATGTTAGAATCTATTATTAATCTGGTATCGAGTGGAGCGGTCGACAGCCACACGCCACAAACTGCGCTAGCCGCCGTGTTGTGTGCCGCGCTGGTGGGACTGTTCAGCTGACAATGTGCCGGATGGCGCTAATGCTTATCCGGCCTACAGGTTGTCGCAACGTGTAGGCCCGGTAAGCGCAGCGCCACCGGGCAACCCGGCTAAATGACGCGTGAGAACTGCTGCATCCGCGCTTTCTGGCGCAGATACGCGTCAAAGCACATGCAGATATTGCGAATCAGCAAACGACCTTTCGCCGTCACCTGAATTCCCTTCTCGCTAATATCCACCAGCCCATCTTTCGCCAGCGGCGACAGTAATAGCAAATCTTCGGCAAAATATTCAGCGAAATGCAAACCCCACTGCTGTTCGACAGCGTTAAAATCCAGGCGGAAGTTACAAATCAGCGCCTTGATAACATCGCGACGAATGCAATCATCACGGGTCAGCGTAATACCACGCCATAGCGCATTGCCCCGCTCATCCACTTGCTGGTAATAACGCTTCAGCTCTTTCTGGTTCTGCATGTAGCCATCGCCAATCATGCTGATAGCAGAAACCCCCATCCCCAGCAAATCGGTATCGCCCTGGGTCGTATAGCCCTGAAAATTACGGTGCAGCACGCCTTCGCACTGCGCGACGGCCAGTTCGTCGTCCGGACGGGCAAAATGGTCCATCCCGATAAACTGATAACCGGCCTGAGTAAGCGATACGATCGTCTCCTGCAAAATATCCAGTTTCTGCTGCGCGCTGGGTAAATCGGCATCTTTAATTTTACGCTGGGCGGCAAAAAGCGTTGGCAGATGCGCATAGTTAAAGACGCTCAAACGATCGGGGTTCAGTTCCGTCACACGCTTCAGCGTGAAAGCGAAGCTTTCCGGCGTCTGTTTCGGTAGACCGTAGATCAAATCGATATTGGTCGAGGTAAAGCCGATATCGCGGGCGTGATTAAGCAACGCAAAGATGAATTCTTCATCCTGCTCGCGGTTAACCAGGCGCTGCACCTCTTTATTAAAGTCCTGCACACCCATACTCAGGCGGTTAAAACCTTCCGCACGTAAATGATCGAGCACATCCAGCTCAATTTCACGGGGATCGACTTCGATCGAGATTTCCGCGTCGGTATTAAAGTGGAAATTTTCGCGCAACAGCGTCATTAAGCGGCTGATTTGCGCTTTATTCAGGTAAGTAGGCGTACCGCCGCCCCAGTGAAGCTGGCTGACATGACGGTCTGCAAACAGCGGCGCGCGATGACGGATTTCCTGCTCAAGCGCGTCAAGATACTGGTCAGCTTTATGCTGTTGGCGGGTGACAATCTTGTTGCAGCCGCAGAAATAACACAACTTGTGACAAAACGGGATATGCACATACAGCGAGAGCGGACGTTCAGGATAACGCGCCACAGCCTGCAAGAATGCGGCGTCCTCGAAGTCTTCAGAAAACTCCAGCGCGGTTGGGTACGAGGTATATCGTGGCCCGGAATAGTTATATTTCTGGATCAGGGCCAGATCCCAGTCTATTTGCTGTTCAGACATGCTCACTCCTTCCGATGGCGTCTCTGGCGGGTACGGCGTACCGGCTTCACGCCATAACGGGCGGCAAGCCGGCTGCGCAGCCATTTCTGTCGCCGCGACAATCGCTGTAGTTTAACGAATAACCACACCAGATAACATATAACCGGAAGGGTTATAAGCAGGACGGGCAAGCCCACGGTGTAAACCCGTTAGTTGCCGCCTCTTAGCAGGCGCATCATATCTTCCTGCTTCTCGTCCTCTTCGTCGTCATCGTAAGACAGACCAAGCTTCTGCATCAGTTCATCAATACGATCCAGTTTGGCATCTACCCAGGCTTGATCTTCCGCACTCAGGGTTTCGCCCGCTTCCAGACGTTCTAACAGCGCATCCAGGCGCTCATCCGTTTCCAGTAAATCCAACTCCGCCTGCGGTGAAAGCATAGGTTTCTCACTTTTCGGTTTATGCTGTTGGGTCACTTTTTCAGTCACGCCCAATGGAACAGGTGTTTTACTGCCAATACGTGGATCTTTTTGTTGATTCTGATTGCCGCCGCCCGAAGCGGAATTGCCGCCCGCCGCGCGACTTCCCGGCGCATGACCGCGATGTTTTTTCAGGCGTTTACGGTCGCGCGCCTCCTGGTTTAACTCTTCACGCGTTTTACGACGCTGTTTGCCAAAGGCTTTACTGCGCGGTGCAGAGGTTGGTTTTTTCATGATGTCAGATCTTTAAGCCGTTTTATTCAGTATAGAATTGAGGCGGAATCTAGCAGAAAGCAAGCAAAGAAAAAAGGCGACAGAGTAATCTGCCGCCTTTTTTCTTGACTCACGACCCTTAACGGGTTCCACCATCCCTGTTGGCTATCAACACGCCCTGTTTTTCCCTTAGCCTGGAACATTCCATGTTGTTTCCATTTCCTTTTACTAACGTCTCCGGACGTTTGTCTTCCTGACAATCCTGTGTCTTCGCCTCCTGGCGCTCCTGACCCTCATCCTGAGTCGTTGATCCTGTTAGCGTCCTCGCTATGTGCATTACTTTACTCTTTTGGGGTAAACTCACAAGATACCGACACGGCAAATCCCTTTTTTTCAGACAATTACCTTTCTATAAATTCATGATTTAACTATATTAACTGGCTTTTAGCGTGACAACGACTCTGTCATATCGCATAAGTGCAATGGACAATGTCTCACAAAGCGTATGGCTTTTGCTTACAGCACCGACGCGCCGAAAAATCCGTCTTTTGCTGGCGTTCAGGTATAATCGCCACAATGCTTTGACTGACGGAGACGACCGCTTTGACTAACCTGAATTATCAACAGACGCATTTTGTGATGAGTGCGCCTGATATTCGCCATTTACCTTCCGATTGCGGAATTGAAGTGGCTTTTGCTGGCCGTTCCAATGCAGGCAAATCCAGCGCCCTGAACACATTGACCAACCAAAAAAGCCTGGCGCGCACCTCTAAAACGCCGGGCCGTACCCAATTGATTAACCTGTTTGAAGTCGTAGATGGCAAACGGTTGGTCGACCTGCCGGGCTATGGCTACGCGGAAGTCCCGGAAGAGATGAAACGCAAGTGGCAACGCGCGCTAGGGGAATATCTGGAGAAACGTCAAAGCCTACAGGGCTTAGTCGTTTTAATGGATATCCGCCATCCGTTGAAAGACCTCGACCAACAGATGATCCAGTGGGCTGTAGAGAGCAATATCCAGGTTCTGGTTCTGCTGACCAAAGCGGACAAACTGGCCAGCGGCGCGCGCAAGGCGCAGTTGAATATGGTACGTGAAGCCGTGCTGGCTTTTAATGGCGATGTGCAGGTAGAAGCGTTTTCCTCGCTGAAAAAGCAGGGAGTGGATAAGTTACGTCAGAAACTGGATAGCTGGTTTAGTGAACTGGCACCGGTCGAAGAGATTCAGGACGGGGAATAATCACCCGCTATGCCGGATGGCGCCGCTGCGCGTCTTATCCGGCCTACGGTGTGAGCGAAACTTTTCTTGCGCACAATAAAAAACGCCCCAGTCATAAACTGACTGGGGCGGCTAAAATATTCAGCCAAATCCGATTACGTGAAGTAAAAGGTCTGAAAGATAGAACATCTTACCTCTGTACCCTACGTGAATAACTTTACTCTTTTTTGAGCAACACAGAAAGACCTTTTCGTAATTTTTTTCATTCTTTACATAGGGAATTCTAATACCCATCACAAAACCCCCGTGCTTATGTTGCTTAATTACGAAAAAAGCGCGTTATTCCTTAAATGCTTAGTGCGCTTGATCCCAATTTTCTCCGCTACCGACTTCCACCAGCAACGGCACATCAATACGCGTGCAGTTTTCCATCAACTGATGGATACGTTTTGCTACCGCATCTAAGTCGTCTTTATGCACCTCGAACACTAATTCATCGTGTACCTGCATAATCATCCGCACGCGCGGCTGCTCGGCCTGTAGCCAGGCATCGACGGCAATCATGGCGCGCTTGATGATATCGGCAGCCGTTCCTTGCATGGGAGCATTGATCGCCGCGCGTTCCGCCCCCGCGCGCCGCGCCGCGTTGCTGGATTTAATATCCGGCAGGTAAAGGCGGCGCCCCTCCAGAGTTTCCACATAGCCTTGTTCTTTTGCCTGAGCGCGGGTGCGCTCCATATATTCCAGCACGCCAGGGTAGCGTTCGAAGTAGAGATCCATATACTTCTGCGCCTCTTTACGCGGAATATTAAGCTGGCGAGAAAGACCGAAGGCGCTCATCCCGTAAATCAGGCCAAAGTTAATGGCTTTCGCACTTCGGCGCTGTTCCCCGGTCACGCTATCCAGCGGCAAGCCAAAGACTTCCGCCGCCGTTGCGCGGTGAATATCTTTCCCTTCGGCGAACGCCGTGAGCAGCCCTTTATCACGGGAAAGATGCGCCATAATACGCAGCTCAATCTGTGAATAGTCCGCAGACACGATGAGATAATCCTCAGGCGCAATAAATGCCTGACGAATGCGGCGGCCCTCTTCATTGCGCACCGGAATATTTTGCAGGTTCGGATCGGTGGACGATAAACGTCCCGTCGCCGTTACCGCCTGATGATAGGACGTATGGACGCGCCCGGTTTTCGGGTTAATCATCAGCGGCAGCTTATCGGTATAGGTGGATTTTAGCTTCGCCAGACCACGATACTCCAGAATCACTTTCGGCAGCGGATAGTCCAGCGCCAGCTCTTCCAGCACCTCTTCCGACGTTGACGGCGCGCCGCCAGGCGTTTTCTTCAGCGGCTTAATACCCTGCTTTTCAAACAGGATGGTCTGCAACTGCTTCGTCGAGGACAGGTTGAACGCCTCGCCCGCAATGTCATGCGCTTTCTTTTCCAGTTCCGCCAGACGTAGTGTGATTTCTTCCGAATGTTTGTGCAGGACGGCAGGATCGATTTTTACGCCATTGCGCTCAACGCGTGACAGTACCGGCACCAGCGGCATTTCGATGTTTTCGAAAACATTCAGCGGGCCTTTGTGCTGCTGGAGCTCTGGCCACATTTTGAGATGCAACTGTAATGTGACATCCGCATCTTCTGCCGCATAGCGCCCCGCTTCCTCCAGTGCGATCTGGTTAAAGGTGAGCTGGTTTTTACCTTTACCGGCAATGTCTTCAAAGGTGATAGTTTTGTGCTTCAGCCAACGATCGGACAAACTGTCCATATCATGGCGTCCGGCGACGCTGTTCAGAATGTAAGACTCAAGCATGGTATCGAAGGCGATACCGCGCAGCTCAATACCGTAATTTTGCAAGACGCCGCGATCGTACTTGAGGTTTTGCCCCACTTTGCGCACTTTTTCATCTTCCAGCAGCGGCTTCAGCAGTTCCAGAGCACGCTGGCGGGAGATTTGATCCGGAGCGTCCAGATAATCATGCGCGACAGGTACATACGCGGCAACGCCAGGTTCGATAGCAAACGAGAGGCCCACCAGGTTGGCGGCGATATTATCCAGACTGTCGGTCTCCGTGTCGAAAGCAAAAACTGGCGCTTTTTTCAGCTTTTCAATCCAGCTTTCCAGCGTAACGTCGTCCAGAATCGTGACATAATTTTCATAAGAGAGCGCCGCTGCCGGTTCGCTGGGCGATTCATCAATAACGACCGTTTCCTGCGGTTTGGCCGCCGGTTTCGCGCCCTTTGCCTGTAGCCACTTGCCTGACTCAACGTCCGCCGTCCAGCGCTTAAACTCATATTTTTTAAACAGGCCCAGCAGTTCATCCGCAATCGGCTGCTGCACTTCAAGCTGTTCGCAGGTCAGCTCCAGTTCAACATCCGTTTTAATGGTGGCGAGTTTATAAGACAGGTACGCTACGTCTTTATTCTGCGCTAATTTACCGGCCATCGTTTTGGCGCCGCGGAAAGTGAGACCGGCAATTTTTTCCGGCTCGGCGTACAGCGTATCCAGGCCGCCCAATCCCTGAAGCAAAGCTTGCGCCGTCTTCTCACCCACGCCTGGTACGCCTGGAATATTATCCGAGGAGTCCCCCATCAGCGCCAGAAAGTCGATAATCAGCTCAGGCGGCACGCCGTACTTATTAACGACTTCATCCGGGCCGAGGATGGTGTTAGTCATGGTGTTGATCAGCGTAATATTCGGCGTCACCAACTGTGCCATATCTTTATCGCCGGTGCTGATTAATACCGGACGCCCCACCTTCTCCGCTTCTCGCGCCAGTGTACCGATAACGTCATCCGCTTCTACGCCAGAGACCGCCAGCAGAGGTAACCCCATGGCTTTAACCATGGCATGTAACGGCTCTATTTGCGCACGCAGATCATCCGGCATCGGAGGACGATGCGATTTGTAGTGTTCAAAGAGCTCGTCACGGAAGGTTTTTCCTTTGGCGTCAAACACCACCGCAGCATGCGTCGGCTGATACTGCATGATCAGGCTGCGCAACATGTTGAGGACACCATACATTGCGCCCGTAGGTTCTCCCGCGCTGTTGGTTAACGGCGGAAACGCATGATAGGCGCGATAGAGATAGGATGAGCCATCTACGAGAATAAGTGGGTTTTCTGGGATCTGAACCATAATGTCCGTGCCTATTTAACAGATTATGGTTAAAGGATGCCACATACAGGAGGAAAACTTGAGTTTTTCGCCGCATTTGCGGAAAAGTTTTGTCGATCTTCAGGATCGCTCGCAAAACAACCTGTGGATAACTTTGTGTGTAAATTCTTACCATTACTTTAAAATCAGCGCGATAGCCTTCTCATCTTAATAATTAACCATTATTTTCAATGAGTTGTTAACATCACGTTTTTCTGATTATCTGATTCATGCCGTTATCATAATGTGGATAGTTGTTACGAGTGTTTCTATTTCACTCAGCGCCATCATTAGCATCGTTTTCTGATAGAATCAGCCTCTTGCGCCCTTTTCGCGCACCGTTTATGGCTAACTTTTGAATAATTTATTATGACGAGAATACTCGCGGCTATCACGCTACCATTGAGTATCGTATTGACCATCCTGGTCACTATTGTTTGCTCAGTACCGATCATCGTTGCCGGTATGGTAAAGCTTCTTTTGCCTGTTCCCGGTATCTGGCGCAAGGTCTCCATTTTCTGCAATTTCATGATGTATTGCTGGTGTGCTGGTCTTGCAGCGCTGTTACGCCTTAATCCGCACTTGCAATGGGATGTAGAAGGGTTAGAAGGGCTGAGCAAGAAAAATTGGTATTTACTGATTTGTAATCATCGCAGCTGGGCCGATATCGTTGTGCTTTGCGTTCTGTTCCGCAAGCATATCCCAATGAATAAGTACTTTCTTAAACAGCAATTGGCCTGGGTACCGTTCATTGGCCTGGCGTGCTGGGCATTAGATATGCCGTTTATGAAGCGCTACTCCCGTAGCTACCTGCTCCGCCACCCCGATCGACGCGGCAAAGATGTTGAAACAACTCGTCGCTCTTGCGAAAAGTTTCGTCGGTATCCCACCACTATCGTTAACTTTGTTGAAGGCTCGCGATTTACGCATGAGAAACGTCAGCAAACGCATTCACCCTATCAACATCTGTTGCCGCCAAAAGCAGCCGGTATTGCAATGGCGATTAATGTTTTAGGCTCACAGTTCGATAAGCTGCTTAATATTACGTTGTGTTACCCAAACAACGATCGCCACCCCTTCTACGATATGCTAAGCGGTAGGCTGACGCGTATTGTTGTTCGGGTGCAACTGGAACCCATAAATGAAGAACTGCACGGCGATTACGTGAACGACAAAACATTCAAACGCCGTTTTCAACGTTGGCTTAATACGCTGTGGGATAAGAAAGATATACAGATAGAAGAGATTAAAACATCTTATAAAAACGCCGGTCAGTGACCGGCGTTCTTTTTATTTTTTATCAACCAAATATTTCACGGTATCAGCATACTGCTGAACAAAAACATCCATGCTGCTGGTATCCATGCCTTGTGGGTTAATCTGGTATTTGCCATTGACGAACATCGCCGGAACGCCCTGCAGTTGCAGGTCAGCCGCGGCTTTCTCCTGTTGCGCAACCAGTGATTTCACCACGAAGCTGTTCCATGCCGCATCGTAATCTTCGCCTTTTACGCCCGCATCAACGAACACTTTACGGATATCCGCGGCAGATTGTACTGTCTGGGTTTTCTGTACGGCTTCAAACAGCGGGACCGTGACTTTATCTTCTACACCCAACGCCATCGCCACCGCCCATGCCTGGGTGAGCTCCTTGCCCAACGGCCCCAGGAACTCAACGTGGTACTTGGTCATTTTGGTGCCTTCCGGCAGCTTTTTCTTCACATTGTCAGACACATGAAGCACTTCTTCAAACTGATAACAATGTGGGCAGTAGAATGAGAAAAACTCCAGTACCTGGGGTTCGCCAGCGACCGGTTTATCCAGCGTGATATACTGTTTACCGTCGCTGATCTGTGCTGCCGAGGCGCTAAAAGCTAAAACCATACCAGCCAGCGCCAGCCAAATCTTTTTCATGATCAACTCTCTCCGATTAATACATTGGCGTTAATTGTAAAGGGGGTTCGTGCAAAATTTTAGTCTGCTCAATAAAAGTCGTTGTCTGTCGCTGCCAGTAATCTTCCCCTGTTAACCAGGGAAAATTTTTTGGAAACGCAGGATCGCCCCAACGACGAATCAACCAGGCAAGATAATAAACTAAACGCATGGCGCGTAAAGGTTCAATGAGACCAATTTCAGCCGTATCGAACTCACTAACTTCTTCATAAGCTTCAATAATGGTTTCAAGCTGCATTCGCTGTTCGGCTTTGTTGCCGTTCAGCAGCATCCATAAATCCTGTATCGCCGGGCCGTTACGGGCATCATCTAAATCGACAAACAGCGGTCCATCACGCCATAGAATGTTGCCGGCATGACAATCGCCGTGCAATCGCAGCGTGGCGAAATCGGTGCGCCAGCATTCGGTAACCGCAGACAGTAGAGTATCAGTGGCTTTCAGGAAAGCCGCTTTTTGCCCGGAGGGAATCAGTGCGGCATCTTCGAATACCTGGCGAGGTTCAAAAAGATACTCTGCAAGCCCAATGTCAGGCCGGAAAGTGAAAGGACGTTTTCGCCCCGTCTGATGCAATCGGCCAAGATAACGCCCTACCGCCTCCATCTGATCGATATTGTCTGCTTCAAACTGACGACCGCCTACGCTGGGGAAAATGGCATAATGATAGCCCTGATGCGCTAACAGCGTCTGGCCATTAAACGCGAGCGGAGCAGCAACCGGAACCTCATCCTTCACCAGTTCAAGCGCGAATTGGTGTTCTTCCCGAATTTGATCAACAGACCAGCGTTCAGGACGATAAAACTTAACGACAAAACGTCGACGGTCTTCATCCTGAAACTGATAGACGCGGTTTTCATAACTGTTTAGTGGAGTCAGCCCGGAATCCACCCTGATCCCCTGTTCAAACAGCGCATCCATGATGGTTTCCGGGTGTAGCGTCTGGAAAGTAAAAGCGTTGTCGTTCATCCCATCATCCGGAAAATACTACGAATGATTCAGGATATCATTTCGTGGCGATTTCGGTGGCGCCGCTTACAAGGTTTTACTCTTTAATAACGCCGCGGGCGCGTAAAAGCGCCGTTTTAAAGTCCTCTTCATAGTCTTTTTGAATCCCTGGAATGGCGGCGTCTTTGGCGGAATCGCGCATTTTCAGATGGTAGATCAGGATATCATCAGTTAAATCTTCCAGTTTGCCGTCAAAACCTGACTCTTTCGCCAGTTTCTGCAAAAATTGCGTCAGATTAAGATCAGGCTCTTTCTGCCAGGCTGGCTGGAGGAGTTCAATGACTTCATTCAGGCGTTTACATTTCATAGCTGTGCTCCTTATTCTTGATACAGACACGGTAGCAGGGTCAATCCCACAATAAAAGAGGCGATATCGGTGAATCTGGATGAAGTAATAACCGGCGTGGTGCTGGCAGGCGGTAAAGCCCGGCGGATGGGAGGTGCGGATAAAGGTCTGCTTGAACTGAACGGGAAACCGCTCTGGCGACACGTTGCCGACGCGCTCGCGCCACAACTTGCTACGGTCGTAATTAGTGCTAATCGCCATCTGGATATCTACCAGGCCAGCGGCCTGAAAGTCATTCCGGATTCAATCGCTGACTTTCCCGGTCCGCTGGCGGGTATGCTTTCCGTTTTTCAGCAGGTAGCAGGCGACTGGTTTCTGTTTTGTCCCTGTGACAATCCCTGTATCCCCCACAACCTGGTCGATCGTTTAGCAGCGCATCGTCATGGCGCACCCGTGGTTTGGGTTCATGATGGAGAACGCGATCATCCAACGATCGCGTTGATTAATCGTGCCGTTGAGCCCCAGTTGACAGCTTATTTGCAAGCAGGCGAGCGGCGGGTAATGATTTTTATGCGCCAGGTAGGCGGACACGCCGTTGATTTCAGCGATTGTAAGGAGGCATTTGTGAACGTCAACACGCCGGAGGAACTCGCGCAATGGCAAAAGAGACCATGATACCGCTACTCGCCATTGCCGCATGGAGCGGCACGGGAAAAACAACACTGCTGAAAAAACTGATCCCAGCACTTTGTGCGCACGGTATTCGGCCAGGGCTGATTAAGCATACCCATCATGATATGGATGTCGATAAACCGGGTAAAGATAGCTACGAGCTGCGTAAAGCCGGGGCGGCACAGACGCTGGTTGCCAGTCAGCAGCGCTGGGCGTTAATGACGGAAACGCCGGGGCAAGAAGAGTTGGATCTGGCATGGCTGGTGAGCCGGATGGATGCATCAAAACTGGATCTGGTGCTTGTTGAAGGGTTTAAACACGAAGCAGTTGCGAAGATCTTACTTTTTCGTCAGGGATGTGGGCACAGCGAGGAAGAATTAATTCTTGATGAGCATGTTATTGCGGTTGCCAGTGATATTCCACTTGCCGTAGCGGTACCCGTTTTGGATCTTAATGATGTATCGCAGATTTCTGCCTTCATTTTGCGGTGGTTAGAGAAAGCACGTTCCTTGTAGGCCGGATAAGGCGAAGCTGCCATCCGGCGGTGCCGGTTGCCTGATGGCGCTGCGCTTATCAGGCCTACGGTTTTACAGTTACCGCACACGCAAAAAAGCCCGTCCGTCAGGATGGGCTTCTTCACTTGTCTGATGCCTGGCAGTTTATGGCGGGCGTCCTGCCCGCCCCTCTCCGGGCCGTTGCTGCGCAACGTTCAAATCCGCTCCCGGCGGATTTGTCCTCCTCAGGAGAGTGCTCATCGGCAGACCACAGATAAAACAAAAGGCCCTGTCTTCCGACAGGGTCTTTTGTTTTATTTGATGCCTGGCAGTTCCCTACTCTCGCATGGGGAGACCCCACACTACCATCGGCGCTACGGCGTTTCACTTCTGAGTTCGGCATGGGGTCAGGTGGGACCACCGCGCTACTGCCGCCAGGCAAATTCTGTTATCAGACCGTTTTTACGTTCTGATGTAATCTGAATCAGTGCTGAAAATCGTCTCTCATCCGCCAAAACATCTTCGGCGTTGTAAGGTTAAGCCTCACGGTTCATTAGTACCGGTTAGCTCAACGCATCGCTGCGCTTACACACCCGGCCTATCAACGTCGTCGTCTTCAACGTTCCTTCAGGAGACTCTAAGTCTCAGGGAGAACTCATCTCGGGGCAAGTTTCGTGCTTAGATGCTTTCAGCACTTATCTCTTCCGCATTTAGCTACCGGGCAGTGCCATTGGCATGACAACCCGAACACCAGTGATGCGTCCACTCCGGTCCTCTCGTACTAGGAGCAGCCCCCCTCAGTTCTCCAGCGCCCACGGCAGATAGGGACCGAACTGTCTCACGACGTTCTAAACCCAGCTCGCGTACCACTTTAAATGGCGAACAGCCATACCCTTGGGACCTACTTCAGCCCCAGGATGTGATGAGCCGACATCGAGGTGCCAAACACCGCCGTCGATATGAACTCTTGGGCGGTATCAGCCTGTTATCCCCGGAGTACCTTTTATCCGTTGAGCGATGGCCCTTCCATTCAGAACCACCGGATCACTATGACCTGCTTTCGCACCTGCTCGCGCCGTCACGCTCGCAGTCAAGCTGGCTTATGCCATTGCACTAACCTCCTGATGTCCGACCAGGATTAGCCAACCTTCGTGCTCCTCCGTTACTCTTTAGGAGGAGACCGCCCCAGTCAAACTACCCACCAGACACTGTCCGCAACCCGGGTAACGGGTCCACGTTAGAACATCAAACATTAAAGGGTGGTATTTCAAGGTCGGCTCCATGCAGACTGGCGTCCACACTTCAAAGCCTCCCACCTATCCTACACATCAAGGCTCAATGTTCAGTGTCAAGCTATAGTAAAGGTTCACGGGGTCTTTCCGTCTTGCCGCGGGTACACTGCATCTTCACAGCGAGTTCAATTTCACTGAGTCTCGGGTGGAGACAGCCTGGCCATCATTACGCCATTCGTGCAGGTCGGAACTTACCCGACAAGGAATTTCGCTACCTTAGGACCGTTATAGTTACGGCCGCCGTTTACCGGGGCTTCGATCAGGAGCTTCGCTTGCGCTGACCCCATCAATTAACCTTCCGGCACCGGGCAGGCGTCACACCGTATACGTCCACTTTCGTGTTTGCACAGTGCTGTGTTTTTAATAAACAGTTGCAGCCAGCTGGTATCTTCGACTGACTTCAGCTCCATGAGTAAATCACTTCACCTACGTGTCAGCGTGCCTTCTCCCGAAGTTACGGCACCATTTTGCCTAGTTCCTTCACCCGAGTTCTCTCAAGCGCCTTGGTATTCTCTACCTGACCACCTGTGTCGGTTTGGGGTACGATTTGATGTTACCTGATGCTTAGAGGCTTTTCCTGGAAGCAGGGCATTTGTTGCTTCAGCACCGTAGTGCCTCGTCGTCACGCCTCAGTGTTAAAGTGAACCGGATTTACCTGGAACACACACCTACACGCTTAAACCGGGACAACCGTCGCCCGGCCAACATAGCCTTCTCCGTCCCCCCTTCGCAGTAACACCAAGTACGGGAATATTAACCCGTTTCCCATCGACTACGCCTTTCGGCCTCGCCTTAGGGGTCGACTCACCCTGCCCCGATTAACGTTGGACAGGAACCCTTGGTCTTCCGGCGAGCGGGCTTTTCACCCGCTTTATCGTTACTTATGTCAGCATTCGCACTTCTGATACCTCCAGCAACCCTCACAGGCCACCTTCACAGGCTTACAGAACGCTCCCCTACCCAACAACACCTGAGTGTCGCTGCCGCAGCTTCGGTGCATGGTTTAGCCCCGTTACATCTTCCGCGCAGGCCGACTCGACCAGTGAGCTATTACGCTTTCTTTAAATGATGGCTGCTTCTAAGCCAACATCCTGGCTGTCTGGGCCTTCCCACATCGTTTCCCACTTAACCATGACTTTGGGACCTTAGCTGGCGGTCTGGGTTGTTTCCCTCTTCACGACGGACGTTAGCACCCGCCGTGTGTCTCCCGTGATAACATTCTCCGGTATTCGCAGTTTGCATCGGGTTGGTAAGCCGGGATGGCCCCCTAGCCGAAACAGTGCTCTACCCCCGGAGATGAATTCACGAGGCGCTACCTAAATAGCTTTCGGGGAGAACCAGCTATCTCCCGGTTTGATTGGCCTTTCACCCCCAGCCACAGGTCATCCGCTAATTTTTCAACATTAGTCGGTTCGGTCCTCCAGTTAGTGTTACCCAACCTTCAACCTGCCCATGGCTGAATCACCGGGTTTCGGGTCTATACCCTGCAACTTAACGCCCGGTTAAGACTCGGTTTCCTCCGGCTCCCTATACGGTTAACCTTGCTACAGAATATAAGTCGCTGACCCATTATACAAAGGTACGCAGTCACACAGGTAAACCTGTGCTCCCACTGCTTGTACGTACACGGTTTCAGGTTCTTTTCACTCCCCTCGCCGGGGCTCTTTTCGCCTTTCCCTCACGGTACTGGTTCACTATCGGTCAGTCAGGAGTATTTAGCCTTGGAGGATGGTCCCCCCATATTCAGACAGGATACCACGTGTCCCGCCCTACTCATCGAGCTCACAGCACATGCGCTTTTGTGTACGGGGCTGTCACCCTGTATCGCGCGCCTTTCCAGACGCTTCCACTAACACACATGCTGATTCAGGCTCTGGGCTCCTCCCCGTTCGCTCGCCGCTACTGGGGGAATCTCGGTTGATTTCTTTTCCTCGGGGTACTTAGATGTTTCAGTTCCCCCGGTTCGCCTCATTAACCTATGGATTCAGTTAATGATAGTGTGACGAATCACACTGGGTTTCCCCATTCGGAAATCGCCGGTTATAACGGTTCATATCACCTTACCGGCGCTTATCGCAGATTAGCACGTCCTTCATCGCCTCTGACTGCCAGGGCATCCACCGTGTACGCTTAGTCGCTTAACCTCACAACCCGAAGATGTTTCTTACGATTCATCATCGTGTTGCGAAAATTTGAGAGACTCACGAACAACTTTCGTTGTTCTGTGTTTCAATTTTCAGCTTGATCCAGATTTTTAAAGAGCAAAACTTCGCAGTGAACCCTTTCAGGTACACTCTGAAGTATTTTTCGTAAACACTCACGAGATGGTGGAGCTATGCGGGATCGAACCGCAGACCTCCTGCGTGCAAAGCAGGCGCTCTCCCAGCTGAGCTATAGCCCCATCGTGTAGTCAGAACCTCTTACCTTTGATTCGTTTCCGGGCGCGGCGTGGTGAAGCGAAGCATACTGAAGTATGCGAGCTTTGCCACAACAAAGCACGGGAGCGAATCTGGTAGGCCTGAGTGGACTTGAACCACCGACCTCACCCTTATCAGGGGTGCGCTCTAACCACCTGAGCTACAAGCCTGTAGAGGTTTTACTGCTCATTTTTCATCAGACAATCTGTGTGAGCACTGCAAAGTACGCTTCTTTAAGGTAAGGAGGTGATCCAACCGCAGGTTCCCCTACGGTTACCTTGTTACGACTTCACCCCAGTCATGAATCACAAAGTGGTAAGCGCCCTCCCGAAGGTTAAGCTACCTACTTCTTTTGCAACCCACTCCCATGGTGTGACGGGCGGTGTGTACAAGGCCCGGGAACGTATTCACCGTGGCATTCTGATCCACGATTACTAGCGATTCCGACTTCATGGAGTCGAGTTGCAGACTCCAATCCGGACTACGACGCACTTTATGAGGTCCGCTTGCTCTCGCGAGGTCGCTTCTCTTTGTATGCGCCATTGTAGCACGTGTGTAGCCACGGTCGTAAGGGCCATGATGACTTGACGTCATCCCCACCTTCCTCCAGTTTATCACTGGCAGTCTCCTTTGAGTTCCCGGCCGGACCGCTGGCAACAAAGGATAAGGGTTGCGCTCGTTGCGGGACTTAACCCAACATTTCACAACACGAGCTGACGACAGCCATGCAGCACCTGTCTCACGGTTCCCGAAGGCACATTCTCATCTCTGAAAACTTCCGTGGATGTCAAGACCGGTAAGGTTCTTCGCGTTGCATCGAATTAAACCACATGCTCCACCGCTTGTGCGGGCCCCGTCAATTCATTTGAGTTTTAACCTTGCGGCCGTACTCCCGGTGCGGTCTACTTAACGCGTTAGCTCCGGAAGCCACGCCTCAAGGGCACAACCTCCAAGTAGACATCGTTTACGGCGTGGACTACCAGGGTATCTAATCCTGTTTGCTCCCCACGCTTTCGCACCTGAGCGTCAGTCTTTGTCCGGGGCCGCCTTCGCCACCGGTATTCCTCCAGATCTCTACGCATTTCACCGCTACACGGAATTCTACCCCTCTACAAGACTCAAGCCTGCCAGTTTCGAATGCAGTTCCCGTGTTGAGCCGGGGATTTCACATCCGACTTGACAGACCGCCTGCGTGCGCTTTACGCCCAGTAATTCCGATTAACGCTTGCACCCTCCGTATTACCGCGGCTGCTGGCACGGAGTTAGCCGGTGCTTCTTCTGCGGGTAACGTCAATTGCTGCGGTTATTAACCACAACACCTTCCTCCCCGCTGAAAGTACTTTACAACCCGAAGGCCTTCTTCATACACGCGGCATGGCTGCATCAGGCTTGCGCCCATTGTGCAATATTCCCCACTGCTGCCTCCCGTAGGAGTCTGGACCGTGTCTCAGTTCCAGTGTGGCTGGTCATCCTCTCAGACCAGCTAGGGATCGTCGCCTTGGTGAGCCGTTACCTCACCAACAAGCTAATCCCATCTGGGCACATCTGATGGCAAGAGGCCCGAAGGTCCCCTCTTTGGTCTTGCGACGTTATGCGGTATTAGCCACCGTTTCCAGTAGTTATCCCCTCCATCAGGCAGTTTCCCAGACATTACTCACCCGTCCGCCACTCGTCAGCAAAGCAGCAAGCTGCTTCCTGTTACCGTTCGACTTGCATGTGTTAGGCCTGCCGCCAGCGTTCAATCTGAGCCATGATCAAACTCTTCAATTTAAAAGTTTGATGCTCAATGAATTAAACTTCGTAATGAATTACGTGTTCACTCTTGAGACTTGGTATTCATTTTTCGTCTTGCGACGTTAAGAAGCCGTATCTTCGAGTGCCCACACAGATTGTCTGATAAATTGTTAAAGAGCAGTGCAACGCGGCTTTCGCTCACCGTTGCGAGGTGGCGTATATTACGCTTTCCCGCTTCAGAGTCAAGCGTTTATTTTCGCTTTTCTCCGTGAGGTTCTGGTCTGAACCCCGCTGACCCGGCGGCCTGTGTGCCGTTGTTCCGTGTCAGTGGTGGCGCATTATAGGGAGTTATTTCTGCCTGACAAGAGGAAATTTAAAATAATTTTCTGAGTGCGCACTTTTTATTCTTTACGTTTATTTTGCCGACGATTTGTTGGTTAAATGGGCTATTTCACGGGCAAAGTGCGCAACCTGTTCCCAGTCGGTGTACACCACTTCTTTACTGGTATCCGTTTCGCCGCCCGACATTTTCATAATAAGCTTGATCATCAGACGGTCATACCAGCGATAGCGGGGATAGCGAAGCGCGCCTGCAATGACGGCACAGTAGTCAGGTCGCCACGGAGAGCTCATTAAAAACTTACGCGCGTAGCTGTTAGTCTGCGGCGTCCGTTTTTCAGCTTTACGCGCCACCAGGTTAACGGAATAAAAGGCGCTCGGCATTCCGTTCAACCGCTTGGCGTATTTCTTAACGAACTCCTGAAAGGCGCTGTGGTAATGGCCATAACGAATAGACGCGCCAATCACTACGCGATCATAGCTATCCCAGTCCGGTTCTTCTGCGCGATGCAGATTAACGACATCGGCCCAGATCCCCATCTCTTTGAGTTCAGAAGCCAGATAAGAGGCAATTTCGCGCGTTTGTCCGTCCCGGGTAGAGAAAAGAATCAATGTTTTCACGTGTTACTCCATTATTCACGCCAGAAAGTCGGGGTAAAAAGTACCAGCAAAGTGAATACTTCCAGACGACCAAATAGCATGTTGGCGATGAGTATCCATTTCGCAACCGGATTCATACTGGCGAAGTTATCAGCAACCACCCCCAGCCCCGGTCCCAGGTTATTAAGCGTAGCCACTACCGAGGCGAAAGCCGAGAAATCATCTACGCCTGTAGCGATAATGGCCAGCATACTGACGATAAATACCAGCGCGTAGGCAGAAAAGAATCCCCAGACGGCTTCCAGAATACGTTCTGGCAGCGCCCGGTTCCCCAGCTTAATACTGTAAACGGCATTCGGATGCACCAGACGTTTGAGTTCGCGGTTCCCCTGTTTAAACAACAACAGTATACGGATGACCTTTAACCCCCCGCCCGTTGACCCGGCGCAACCGCCAATAAACGCGGAACATAGCAGCAAGACGGGCAAAAACAGCGGCCAGCGCGCAATGCTGTCCGTGGTAAACCCTGCCGTTGTCGCCATCGACACAACCTGGAAGAACGCCTGATTTAGCGTTGTCAGCGCCGAGTCGTAGATATTATGGAACCACAGTACCAGCGTGCAGATCACCACCAGCGTCAACTGTACGCCGATGAACATGCGGAATTCCGGATCGCGCCAGTATACCTTCAGGCTACGCCCGCTTAATAAAGAGAAATGCAGGCCATAGTTACAACCGGAGATCAGCAGGAAAATAGCGATGATGGTATTAATAGTGGGACTATCAAAATAGCCTACGCTGGCGTCATGCGTTGAAAAGCCGCCGATAGCGATAGTGGAGAAGCTGTGTCCGATAGCGTCAAACGCGGGCATCCCTGCAAACCATAGCGCCAGCGCGCAGGCTACCGTTAGCAAGACATAGATAAGCCACAGCGTTTTCGCCGTCTCGGCAATACGCGGGCGCATTTTGTTATCTTTCAGCGGCCCCGGCATTTCCGCCCGATAGAGCTGCATCCCCCCGACGCCGAGGATAGGGAGAATCGCCACCGCCAGCACAATGATCCCCATACCGCCAAACCATTGCAGCATCTGACGATAAAAGAGAATGGCGTGCGGTAATGAATCCAGCCCCACCAGCGTAGTGGCGCCCGTGGTGGTTAACCCGGAGAACGATTCAAAAAAAGCATCGGTAATGGTGAGGTTTGGGCTTTCCGAGAAAATAAACGGCAGCGCACCCACGCTGCCCAGCACGGTCCAGAACAGCACCACGATAAGAAATCCTTCGCGGGATTTCAGCTCGCCCTTTTCCCTACGGTTTGGCCACCACAGTATGGAACCGATCGCCAGCGCGACAAAAAAGGTCTGCGTGAACGCTCTTCCTGCGCCATCACGATATATTAGCGCTACCAGTCCCGGGAGAATCATTGTCCCCGAAAATAAGATAACCAGTAGTCCAACGATTCGGGTAATGGCGCGAAAATGCATCTCTGCCGCTTCCTTTATTCTTAAAAATGAGGTGGGGATTATTCTTCAATCGCTAACAATTGCAATGAACCACGGCTAAAATCCGCCAGTTTTGTGGAAAATGCATTCACATGAGCAAAAGGAAGCGCCACCCTGAGCCGAACAGACGCCTGATAATCGCTGGAAACGATCTTCCCGGCAAACTGTCCTAATAATGCTTCGATTCCGGCCAACTGACCGTACTCACACTGCAAAGTATATTCGGTTAATGGCGTCTTGCGTTGTGTGGCAAGCTGACGTAATGCCTGGTTCACACCGCCGCCATAGGCTTTTACCAGCCCGCCCGTACCCAGCAGAATACCACCATAGTAGCGCACGACGACGGCAGTAATTTCTCCGACGCCGCAGCCCATCAATTGCGCAAGCATCGGCTTGCCTGCCGTTCCCGCCGGTTCGCCGTCGTCTGAAAAGCCCAGTTGCTGTGAGTCGTCCGGCGCACCCGCCACCCACGCCACACAATGGTGGCGCGCATCAGGGTGCTCAGCTCTGACTGACTCAACAAACGCTTTCGCCGCGTCTACGCCATCGGTATGCGCCAATAGCGTAATAAAGCGGCTTTTTTTGATCTCTTCAACAACGGTGACCGGCGCTGCAGGGATTAACCAACTGTCCATTACGCCAGTTTTAAATCCCGCGTCATGTTTTCCACGCCGTTTTCGTGGATGACCACGTTATCTTCAATGCGAATACCGCCGAAAGGCTTGAGCGCTTCAATTTTCTGCCAATTGAAGTGCTTGCTGAACGGGCCTTCGCGCCACGGCGCTAACAGCGATTCGATGAAGTAAATCCCCGGTTCGATGGTCAACACCATTCGCGGCTGTAACACACGCGTGCAGCGCAGATACGGGTATTTGGACGGTGCAGCGAGATGCGTACCGGAATCATCCTGCATAAACCCGGCCACATCGTGTACCTGCAGACCCAACGGATGACCAATACCGTGCGGCATAAACGGCCCGGTAAGATCATTTTCCACCATCGCCTCTTCACTCATGTCGGTAATGATTTGATGTTTACGCAGCAGCTTCGCGATGCGCTGATGGAACTGAATATGATAATCCACATAGCTGACGCCCGCCTTCATGGTAGCGATCAGCGCCAACTGTTCATCGTTAACATCTTTCACCAGGTGGGCGTAGTCGTTATCGCTTTTCGCCGACCAGGTCCGCGTCAGATCCGCCGCGTAGCCATTGTATTCCGCGCCCGCATCCAGCAGGAAACTGCGCATTTCAGACGGTGCCTGATGATCCAGTTTCGTGTAATGCAGCACGGCGGCATGTTCGTTCAGCGCCACAATGTTGCTGTATGGAACATCGGTATCGCGATGTCCCGTGGCGGTCAGGTACGCCAGGTTGATGTCAAACTCGCTCATGCCGGAACGGAAGGCCTCTTCCGCCGCACGATGACCGCTCACCGCCATTTTCTGCGCTTCGCGCATACAGGCCAGTTCATAATCCGTTTTATAGGCGCGGTAGTAATGCAGATAGTCGATAACACCTTTCGGGTTGATGTTGCTGGCGGCGATATCCAATTGTAGCGCGCGCTCAGGAACCGGGCCGATATAGCCGATATTGCCACGCGCGGCAGGCAGCTGGCTGCCGATGCCATCCGCTTTCGGTAAGGCGACGACCTCGACTTCTTCTGTCCAGAAGGACGTTGGCAGCGGTTCAACGTTATGCCAGTAATCGACTGGCAGATAAAACCACAATTTGGGTTTGTTGACGCCATCGACCAGCAGCCAGCAATTTGGAACCTGAGTTACCGGCACCCACGCTTTAAACTGCGGATTGACCTTAAACGGATAAGGGTGATCGTCGAGAAAGACGTTGAAAAGCTCGCCGGAATGAATAAGTAACGCATCCAGCTTAAAGCGCGCCAGAACATCGCGCGTCCGTTCTTGTAAGGTAACAATATGATTTTTATAGAGCGCGGCCAGTGATTCCATTTTTTACCCTTCTGTTTTTTTGACCTCAAGTTTCCGCATCTTAGCACATCGCCCCACGAGAGCGTGATCTCTGCCGAGCGTGATCACATCGGCATTTCTTTAATCATTTATTTGCATTTTATTAACACAAAATACACACTTCGCTTCATCTGGTACGACCAGATCACCTTGTGGATTCAGGAGACTGACATGCTTTATAAAGGCGACACCCTGTACCTCGACTGGCTGGAAGATGGCATCGCCGAACTGGTGTTCGATGCTCCAGGCTCGGTCAATAAACTCGACACCGCAACCGTCGCCAGCCTCGGCCAGGCGCTTGAGGTGCTGGAAAAGCAACACGATTTAAAAGGGCTGCTGCTGCGCTCTAATAAAGCGGCCTTTATTGTCGGCGCGGACATCACCGAATTTCTTTCACTGTTCCTCGTCCCCGAAGAGCAGTTAAGCCAATGGCTGCATTTCGCTAATAGCGTCTTTAACCGTCTGGAAGATTTACCCGTACCGACCCTTGCCGCCGTAAACGGCTATGCGCTGGGCGGCGGGTGTGAATGCGTGCTGGCGACCGATTACCGTCTGGCGACGCCAGACCTCCGTATCGGCCTGCCGGAAACTAAACTGGGCATCATGCCGGGTTTCGGCGGCTCCGTTCGTCTGCCGCGTATGCTGGGCGCGGACAGCGCGCTGGAGATTATCGCGGCAGGTAAAGATGTCGGTGCTGAGCACGCGCTGAAAATCGGCCTTGTGGACGGCGTGGTCAAACAAGAGAAGCTAATTGAAGGCGCGATAGCGGTGTTACGCCAGGCCATTACCGGCGATCTCGACTGGAGAGCTAAACGCCAGCCGAAACTGGAACCGTTGAAACTCAGCAAAATTGAAGCAGCGATGAGCTTTACTATCGCTAAAGGCATGGTCGCACAAACGGCGGGTAAACATTATCCGGCGCCGATGACCGCAGTGAAAACCATTGAAGCCGCCGCGCGTTTTGGTCGTGAAGAAGCGCTGAATCTGGAAAATAAAAGCTTTGTTCCGCTGGCGCATACCAATGAGGCTCGTGCGCTGGTCGGTATCTTCCTCAACGATCAATATGTAAAAGGTAAAGCCAAAAAGCTGACCAAAGATATTGAGACGCCGAAACAGGCAGCCGTACTGGGCGCGGGCATTATGGGCGGCGGTATCGCTTACCAGTCGGCCTGGAAAGGCGTACCGGTCATCATGAAAGATATCAACGATAAATCGTTGAACCTCGGCATGACCGAAGCGGCCAAGCTGCTGAACAAACAGCTGGAACGCGGCAAGATCGACGGTCTGAAGCTGGCGGGCGTCATTTCGACCATCCACCCGACTCTCGATTATGCCGGTTTCGATCGTGTAGATGTTGTTGTCGAAGCGGTGGTCGAAAATCCCAAAGTCAAAAAAGCGGTACTGGCGGAAACCGAGCAGAAAGTGCGCCCGGAAACCGTGCTGGCCTCAAATACCTCTACCATCCCGATTGGCGAACTGGCAAGCGCCCTGGAACGTCCGGAAAACTTTTGCGGAATGCACTTCTTCAACCCGGTACACCGGATGCCGCTGGTTGAAATCATTCGCGGCGAGAAGAGTTCAGACGAAACCATTGCCAAAGTCATCGCCTGGGCAAGCAAAATGGGCAAGACGCCGATTGTAGTCAACGACTGCCCCGGCTTCTTTGTTAACCGCGTGCTGTTCCCCTATTTCGCCGGTTTCAGTCAACTGCTGCGCGACGGCGCGGATTTCCGCAAAGTCGATAAAGTGATGGAAAAACAGTTCGGCTGGCCGATGGGCCCGGCCTATCTGCTGGATGTTGTCGGCATTGATACCGCGCATCACGCGCAGGCGGTAATGGCGGCAGGCTTCCCGCAACGGATGCAGAAAGAGTATCGCGATGCGATCGACGCTCTGTTTGATGCTAACCGTTTCGGACAGAAAAACGGTCTGGGCTTCTGGCGCTATAAAGAAGACAGCAAAGGCAAGCCGAAGAAAGAAGAAGATGCCGCGGTGGATGACCTGCTGGCAAGCGTCAGCCAGCCGAAACGCGACTTCAGCGACGACGAGATAATCGCCCGTATGATGATCCCGATGATTAACGAAGTGGTTCGCTGTCTGGAAGAAGGCATTATCGCAAGCCCGGCGGAAGCCGATATGGCGCTGGTCTACGGCCTGGGCTTCCCTCCGTTCCACGGCGGCGCATTCCGCTGGCTGGATACACAGGGCAGCGCGAAATATCTTGATATGGCGCAGCAGTATCAACACCTCGGCCCGCTGTATGAAGTGCCGGAAGGGCTGCGTAATAAAGCGCGCCATAACGAACCTATTATCCCCCGGTTGAACCAGCCCGTCCGGTTGGTTCTCTGAAAACGGCTTAAGGAGTCACAATGGAACAGGTTGTCATTGTCGATGCTATTCGCACCCCGATGGGCCGTTCGAAGGGCGGCGCGTTTCGCAACGTGCGGGCAGAAGATCTCTCCGCCCACTTAATGCGTAGCCTGCTGGCGCGTAATCCGTCGCTTACAGCGGCGACCCTCGATGATATTTACTGGGGCTGCGTACAACAAACGCTGGAGCAAGGCTTCAACATTGCCCGTAACGCCGCGCTGCTGGCAGAAATTCCCCATTCGGTACCGGCGGTCACCGTCAACCGTCTGTGTGGTTCCTCGATGCAGGCGTTACACGATGCAGCGCGAATGATCATGACCGGCGATGCGCAGGTTTGTCTGGTTGGCGGCGTGGAGCATATGGGGCACGTGCCGATGAGCCACGGCGTGGATTTTCACCCGGGTCTGAGCCGCAACGTCGCCAAAGCGGCAGGGATGATGGGGCTAACGGCGGAAATGCTCTCCCGCCTGCACGGCATTAGCCGGGAAATGCAGGACCAGTTCGCCGCGCGTTCTCACGCTCGCGCCTGGGCCGCCACGCAGTCTGGCGCATTCAAAACGGAGATTATCCCGACTGGCGGTCATGATGCAGACGGCGTGTTGAAGCAGTTTAACTACGATGAAGTGATCCGCCCGGAAACCACGGTCGAAGCGCTATCAACGCTGCGTCCGGCATTTGATCCGGTTAGTGGCACGGTCACGGCGGGCACCTCATCCGCGCTTTCCGATGGCGCTGCCGCCATGCTGGTAATGAGCGAAAGTCGTGCCCGTGAGCTGGGCCTGAAACCTCGCGCCCGTATTCGCTCAATGGCAGTGGTGGGTTGCGATCCGTCAATTATGGGTTACGGGCCGGTTCCGGCATCAAAACTGGCGTTGAAAAAAGCGGGACTGTCGGCCAGCGATATCGATGTGTTTGAGATGAACGAAGCGTTTGCCGCACAGATCCTGCCATGCATTAAGGATCTGGGATTGATGGAGCAGATAGACGAGAAGATCAACCTCAACGGCGGCGCGATCGCGCTTGGTCATCCGCTCGGCTGCTCCGGAGCACGTATCAGCACCACGCTTATCAACCTGATGGAGCGCAAAGACGCGCAGTTTGGTCTGGCGACGATGTGTATTGGTCTGGGTCAGGGCATCGCCACGGTGTTTGAGCGGGTTTAATTAAAGATAATGTCCCCTAAATAATTCACGTTGCAGCGCGGCGGCAACTGAGCGAATCCCCGGGCACATAGATAACTATGTGCCCGGGGTGAACAAAGGCAGCCAACAAAGAGGCAGCGTGAGTTATGACGGGGAACAGTTTAGTTGCCGTTTTTCCCGCCCGTCAGGGGCGGGGTTTTTTCACCGTGTGGCCTACTCTACTCAGTAAGCGCTTTGGTCAGGCTAAATGGCATAGCCTGATATCCACGCGCACCATGTATTTGCATTTCGACCGCAGGCTCTTTTTCTCCCCATCTGAACTCTTCCAGATACGGGTTAGGCAAGCTAGTAAATGCGCCTACCGACAAATCAAACTCACCACCTGCTGTTGCGGAATACACGAACACAGAATTCTTGTCAGTCTGGTACTCGGTGATAGAGGTTACCGGGCTAAACCACTCGTTCCCGCGCTCTTTACCGTATTGCCAGATCTGTTGGACTGTCTTGTTTTTCTGGTCGATTTTGTAAATCACGGAGCGGCTGTATTTCATACTCTGCATAGCAGGCTGTTCTAAGCCGCGGCCATCGCCATTGTCGAAAGCGGAAAGGTATAAGATATCGCCTTTACTCTTACTATCAATTTTAAAGGCCGTATGTTGCGTCCATGTCCAGTCGAAGTCACCCTCACAGCCACTTTCCTGGCAGGAAATTTTTTGGCCTTTGCTATCCACAGGCGTCAGAATTGCGGCATTAAATGGCGCTTTCCAGCCAGCAGGCGTACCCAGTATCCACTTCACTTTCTTATCGCGACCGATTTTGATAATCGCACTCTGGTGGCGGGAGCTGATGATGATGGAATCATCTTCACTGTCATAGTCGACGCTGTTGACATGCGCCCAGTTGCGGCCAGCCCCACTACCCACGATATCCCCGAATTTGTCGGAGGAGTCCAGCGCCGCCAGATCTTCTTCGCTCAACGTATGGCCGGACTGGCTGGCGTCGATATTCAGGCACACTGCGCCCTGATCGAGGGTTTTCATTATCACATCACGATAAGGATCGAGGATATCAAACAGACGCCATTCATCCACTACCACGCCGTTCTGATCAACTTCGGCAATCACATCACGCACGGTACGAACATTTTTCCCATCAGGACGTTTATAGTTAGAGCTGGCTACACGCAGGAAGTAGTGACCGTTGGCCGCGTTATCCATTGAGTGTGAAAAATCGTTATAATTATCCGGCAGGCGGCGGTTAAAGATTTCACGCCCCATGATATCGTATTTCACATAACGCTGACCGTAGCCCCACGATAGTGCGCCATCCTGGTTTTGTTTAAAGCCCATCATAACGCCAGCACGATAAATTGACTTTAAATCATAAATTGAACTTGGATTCATAAACCAACGAATATCACCGGAGGTGTCGATAATAGCGTTAGCTGTAGTGAAGTTCCATTCTAATGCACCCCCAGTAGGGTTGTTCCAGACAGTACGCGTTCCATTCCCAGACTTATCTTTCGTATTATTCAAAAGATACAAGCGATCTTTAAATTCTGGGGAAACCTTTTTAACATCGATAGTAAAGAGTGCTGATTGTTCTTCTTTTGTACCCGCTGATTCACTATAAGCAGGCGGTGCATACATTTTATAGCTTTCTTTTATATTTTCGGTTTTACTACCCTGGATTCTTGTATATTCAACTTCAACGGTATTGACATAATCCGGGTAAAGACCAAAGACGGGAATACCGCCATACGTTAAAAGGTATTTATTATTAACTTTATACGCGATCTCCTGGCCATTTTCTTTGGGTACAATCCGCACATGCACGTCACGTAACTGGTAACCGCCATTACGAATAACGGCGGTTAACGGCGGTTAACGGCGCGATATCATAGGGGTTCATAACAACTTCGCCAATTTTTCCCTGGACCTGATAGTCCACTTTAGCGCCGCTGGCGCCGCCGATGGCGAAAGCAGTAGAAGGTACTGATGACAAAATTGCAACAGATAATGCGAGAGAAGTTAAAGCATATTTAAATTTCATAACACTCTCCATCTTATAAATAAATAACTAACTTTCCATTTTATGTTTCTTTTATAAAAATAAATGAAGCATATATAATTAACTATTTTTATTGATAGCCTCAGGACATAATATTACTTAATTTATTACACGCAATACAAAGCCTGTAGATATTCAATATCATAACGTTTTATAGTTGACGATTAATTAATATTTAAGAGGACTTTTAGGTAGGCTAACGTAAAAAGGGACGCTACTGCGTCCCATAAAATAGTTAAATAAATGCGAACGCATCGCCAAACAGACGATCTTCCCGCGCGTTACGCTCATGACAGAACAGATCGCGGGCGATTTTCGCCATCTCAAAACGTCCGGCAATATAAATATCGTGCCCCGCCAGCGTACCATAATCCTGCAATACCGCCGTAAGTACCGTTCCTGTACGTCCACGCCAGCCTTCTTCCGGCTGCTCGACCACAGGTTCAATACGCAAATTCGGATGGTTAACAGAGAGTGCTTCCAGCTCAGAGAGATCATAGAGGTGCTTTTCTTCGCGACTACCCCAGTAAATGGTAACATCGCGATTCGGGTTGCGCGCTAATGCCGTCAACAGGATGGAGCGCACATAAGAAAAGCCCGTACCGCCCGCGATCAGAATCAACGGACGCTCTTCATCGTCACGTAGCCAGGCGTCGCCATGCGGAATATCGACGACGATTTCCCGGTCTTTCAGAATCCGATCCATGACCGCCATCGCATACAGATTGAGCTCGGAGGCGCCAATGTGTAATTCAATAAACCCTTTCTCGTCCGGCGTTGAGGCCATCGAAAACGGGCGTTTGTCACGCTCGTCCATTACGACCATCAAATACTGACCAGCGCGGAATGTAAACGCCGCGTCCGGCACTAAACGAACCCGATATACGGTATCGGTGATAGCTTCTACCGAGGTCACTTTACAGCTTAAGGTTGTCATGCGCTCCCTCTGTCGGGTGTCGGGTCAATACCGACATTTTTCAAGCCGAGTCGCCGCAGCCTGAAATGTCGATGTCCGCTTTCAGTTATTTAAAGATAGCCAGCTCATCCCAAATCGCATCAATACGTGCGGTAACTTCAGGATCTTTAACAATAGGACGACCCCACTCGCGTTGGGTTTCGCCCGGCCATTTGTTTGTGGCATCCAGCCCCATTTTTGAACCCAGCCCGGAGACCGGCGAGGCAAAATCCAGGTAATCAATCGGCGTATTTTCAACCAGCACCGTATCCCGCGCAGGGTCCATACGGGTGGTAATCGCCCAGATCACATCATTCCAGTCGCGTGCGTTAACGTCATCATCGCAAACGATAACAAATTTCGTATACATAAACTGGCGCAAAAACGACCAGACGCCCATCATGACGCGTTTCGCATGACCAGCGTACTGCTTTTTCATCGTCACTACCGCCAGGCGGTAAGAACACCCTTCCGGCGGCAGATAAAAGTCGACGATTTCCGGAAACTGTTTTTGCAGAATAGGCACGAAGACTTCATTGAGCGCCACCCCTAATACCGCAGGCTCATCGGGCGGACGCCCGGTATAGGTGGAGTGATAGATGGCATCCTCACGCTGCGTAATATGCGTGACGGTAAAGACCGGAAAGTTATCCACTTCATTATAATAGCCCGTATGATCGCCATACGGTCCTTCCGGCGCCATCTCTCCCGGCTCAATGTAACCTTCAAGGATAATCTCGGCGCTGGCAGGCACTTCCAGATCGTTAGAAAGGCATTTAACCACTTCAGTTTTCGTGCCGCGCAGCAGGCCCGCAAAGGCATACTCCGACAGAGTATCGGGAACAGGAGTCACGGCGCCAAGTATCGTCGCCGGATCGGCGCCCAATGCGACGGAGACCGGGAAACGTTCACCCGGACGCGCGGCTAACCACTCCTGAAAATCCAACGCGCCGCCGCGGTGAGACAGCCAGCGCATAATCAGCTTATTTTTACCTATCAACTGCTGACGATAAATGCCCAGGTTTTGCCGTTCTTTGTGCGGGCCACGCGTTACCGTCAGTCCCCAGGTAATCAGCGGCGCGGCGTCGTCCGGCCAACAGGTCATGACAGGAAGACGCGTTAAATCGACATCATCGCCAGACGCGATTTTCTGCTGGCAAGGCGCGCCGCGTAACCGTTTCGTCGGCATATTCAGCACTTGCTTAAACTGCGGCAGCTTGTCAAACAGATCGCGAAAGCCTTTCGGCGGCTCAGGTTCTTTCAGAAACGCTAATAATTTACCCACTTCCCGTAAGGCGGAAACATCATCCTGCCCCATGCCCATCGCCACGCGTTTTGGCGTGCCAAAAAGGTTGCACAGCACCGGCATGGCGTAACCTTTAGGACTTTCAAACAGCAACGCCGGTCCACCGGCACGCAGCGTGCGGTCAGCGATTTCCGTAATTTCCAGATGAGGATCCACAGGTAGCGTGATGCGTTTTAGTTCCCCCTGTTGCTCAAGTAGCGTCAGGAAGTCGCGTAAATCGTGATATTTCATGGCGTCCATTGTAGCCTCTTGGTAAGCGCATCATTATACGGCGTTCATCATCGGGATGCTGTATTTTTGTTAAATTAGCGTGAACTCTGGCAACCAACGCTAATCCAGATACGGCTTAAAGGATGAAGTGTATAATTAACTTCGCGCATGGCTTTTGCTATGCTTGCGCCCCGAACAAGCGGATAAGAGTCATTATGCAATCCTGGTATTTACTGTACTGCAAACGCGGGCAACTTCAGCGTGCTCAGGAACACCTCGAAAGACAAGCGGTAAGTTGCCTGACACCGATGATCACCCTGGAAAAAATGGTACGCGGAAAACGTACCTCCGTCAGCGAACCGCTCTTTCCTAATTATCTGTTCGTTGAATTTGATCCGGAAGTGATACATACCACTACAATCAACGCCACGCGCGGCGTCAGCCATTTTGTGCGCTTTGGCGCGCATCCTGCGATCGTGCCTTCCAGCGTTATTCATCAGCTTTCTATCTACAAGCCCGAAGGCGTTGTCGATCCTGAAACCCCCTATCCCGGCGATAGCGTCATCATCACGGAAGGCGCATTTGAAGGGCTGAAAGCGATTTTTACCGAACCGGATGGCGAAACGCGTTCGATGTTACTGCTTAATTTACTCAATAAAGAAGTGAAGCAGAGCGTAAAAAACACCGGTTTTCGCAAGATTTAGCGATCGTTCAGAATACAACCTCAAATAAGGTTCTGGCGTTGGCATCTGTCATCGCCGCTAACCATTGCGGATCTTCACCACGCCATAGCGCTATGCGCTCCAGGATGTGAGGCAGATACGCGGGCTCGTTGCGTCGTGACGTTGGTTTCGGCGTAAGATCGCGGGGCAACAGATACGGCGCGTCGGTTTCTATCAGTAGCTTTTCCGCTGGAATAAACGGTAAGAGTTCACGTAGCTCAAGCCCGCGTCGTTCGTCGCAAACCCACCCGGTAATACCGATATAGAGCCCTCTGTCCACACAGGCCTGCATTTGCTGGCGTGAACCGGTAAAGCAGTGCAGTATTGCACCAGGAAGACTATCCAGCCAGGGATCAAGCAATGCCAGAAATCGCTCATGCGCGTCCCGGCAGTGCATAAAGATTGGCATCTGCAATTCGGCGGCAATTTGTAGCTGCGCCTGAAAGGCACGCTCCTGCTCCTGCGGCGTGGAAAAATTGCGATTGAAATCCAGCCCGCACTCACCGATAGCGACGACTTCCGGCTGGTTCGCCAGCGCAATAATGGCGTCTTCAGACGCGGGTGACCACTGACTGCTGTCATGGGGATGGACGCCAGCCGTCGACCAACAATGGGGGTAGCGCCGCGCCAGTTTTAATGCCTGCTGACTTTCATGGATGTTCGTTCCGGTCAGTAGCATACCTTTTACTCCCGCCGCAAACGCACGGGCGACCACATCATCACGATCTTTTGCAAACTGGCTACTGGTTAAATTAACGCCAATATCAAACATGCTTGCCCCCCATATGACAACCGCCCTGGCGGGCGGTTGTGTTTAGTCTTCAGTGTGCTCGGCCTTTTCGGTTTCGGCCTCGTTATCTTCGTCGCGCGTCCGTCGCTTACCGACATAAAAGCGTGAGCAGAAAACGCCAATTTCAAACAGGCAGTACATCGGTATCGCCAGCAACGTTTGCGAGAAAACATCTGGCGGCGTAAGCAGCATTCCCACAATGAATGCCCCGACCAGGATATAAGGCCGTTTTTTACGCAAATCTTCTGGCGTGGTGATGCCCATCCAGCACAGCAACACAATCGCCACCGGCACTTCAAAGGCTACGCCAAAGGCCATAAAAAGCGCCATAACAAAGCTAAGATAGCTGGCGATATCTGTCGAAACCTGTACCCCTTCCGGCGCCGTATGCGTCAGGAAACCAAAGGCCAAAGGGAATACGACAAAATAGGCGAAGGCCATACCAATGTAGAAAAGCAGCGAGCTGGATACCAGCAGCGGTACGACCAGACGACGCTCATGCTTATACAGCGCCGGGGCGATAAAGGCCCAAACCTGGTACAAAATGACAGGCGCGGATAAGATCAAAGACACCATGAAGGTGAGTTTGATAGGCGTAAAAAACGGCGACGCCACATCCGTCGCAATCATTGTCGCCCCTTGCGGCATCTGTTTAATCAGCGGTGCGGCGACTAAATGATAAATATCATTGGCGAAATAAATTAACGCCAGAAAAATCAGAAGCACTGCGACGATGCAGTTTAGCAGGCGCTTACGCAACTCGATCAGATGCGTGATAAGCGGTTGAGTATCTTCTACAGCCATGTTTACGGTTTATCACTCGACGAGGGGGAAGATTCGACAACAGGCGCAGCGGATTTCTTCTCGGCGTCTATCGTGGCTACGGAAGCGGTTTCCGTCGACTCAGGCACGTTAGCTTTAACGGGCTCCGGCTTTTGTTCCGGCGCGCTCGCCTGTGTTTCAGCGGCGGCAGGGGTGACGCCCTCATGCTGCGTTTCGTTCCCTTTTACCACCGGATTATGGATGGTATGCGCTTCATCGCTCGCTTGTTCGGGATCGTTAGCGCTGTAGGTGCGTTTCATCGACTCCGCCGCCTGACGCAGTTCATCCATAGATGCTTTCAGCTCGGGAGTCAGATTTTCCAGGCTCGCCTTTTCGACTTTTTTCAGACTGTCCTGGAACTCCTGAAGTTTCAGTTCCTGAGTCAGTTCATTCTGAACCGTTGTCGCAAGGGACCGCAACGCGCGAATCCAGCCCGCTACCGTTTTTACCGCTACTGGCAATCGTTGCGGCCCCAACACAATGAGGCCGATAACGAACACTAACAGCAGTTCGCTAAAACCGATATCAAACACGGATTATACCTGCTCTTTATCTTGGCTTTTAGCGTCTTCCTTTTTCGCTTCGCCTTGCTTATCCGCGATAGATTTAGCGGTAAAATCAGCGTCCTGACTGGTTTTATCCTGTTTGGCATCATCATCGCTCATGGCCTTTTTAAAGCCTTTGATAGACGCGCCAAGATCGGAACCGATGGAACCGAGTTTTTTGGTGCCGAACAGCAGTACGACGATAACGGCAACAATCAACAACTGCCAAATACTGATACCACCCATACATGTTCCTCTGTGATAGATGATGAATTAATAGGGCCGCATTATACACATTATCCTTCGCGCTGCCTCTTTGTTAGCCGCTTTCGCCCGCCCTATTCACATACTTTTACATACGACCGGGACGACATTGACTTGCGGCCTAAGTACTGCCTCGAGTGATAATATGTACCTGCGTGACACAACCGGCGTTGAGCGATAAAAAATCTCAACGAGTTTTACGCCAGCCAACCAGCCAGACAACTACGCCGCCGACCATGAGCCAGCCAGGCATCAATCCCCATTCAGGGCGGTTGACGAGTAAGAATGACCCGCTCAGTAACAGCGTTGCGCCAATTCCCAATAAATAACGAGACTGACTTTGGCGCACATGGTTTACCTGTAACTCGCGCGCAATCTTATCAACACTGTGCTGTAAATATTTGCCCTGGCGCAAACTGTCGTACACCAGTTCAGGTATTTCTGGCATTTTTTCGACCCAGAACGGCGCTTTTTCTTTAAGAGCCCGCGTGAGAGCCGGAATACCCACCTGATCTTTGATCCAAGACTCAAGAAACGGCTTCGCCGTTTTCCACAAATCAAGCTGAGGATAAAGTTGCCGCCCAACCCCTTCAACATACAATAATGTTTTCTGCAACAACACCAGTTGCGGCTGGACTTCCATGTTAAATCGACGCGCTGTATTGAAAAGGTTTAACAACACATGACCAAACGAGATTTCCGCGAGCGGCTTTTCAAAGATAGGTTCACAGACGGTGCGGATGGCAAACTCAAAATCTTCAACGTTGGTATCTGGCGGAACCCAGCCTGAATCGACATGCAGTTCTGCCACCTTTCGGTAATCGCGATTAAAAAACGCGATAAAGTTTTCAGCCAGATAACGCTTATCTTCTTTGTTTAGCGACCCGACGATACCGCAGTCAATGCCGATATATTGCGGGTTTTCAGGGTGTTCATGGCTGACAAAAATATTTCCCGGATGCATGTCCGCATGGAAAAAGCTGTCGCGGAAAACCTGGGTGAAGAAAACTTTAACCCCGCGTTCCGCCAGCAGTTTCATGTTGGTGCCGTTCTTTTCCAGCGCCGCCACATCCGAAACCGGAATGCCGTATATCCGCTCCATCACCATCATGTTCTGGCTACAGTAATCGGAGTACACCTCCGGGATATACAGCATGGGACTATTTTCAAAATTGCGGCGTAACTGAATTGCGTTGGCCGATTCCCGCAGCAGATTCAGCTCATCGATCAGCGTTTTCTCATACTCACGCACCACTTCCGTCGGGCGCAGACGACGCCCATCCGGCAACAGGCGTGGTACCCAGCGAGCAAGGCGATAAATCAGTTTCAGGTCTGCCTGAATTACCGGCAAAATATCCGGGCGAATGACCTTAATAACCACTTCTTTACCGTTTGATTTCAATCGCGCGGTATGTACCTGGGCGATTGACGCCGACGCTAAAGGCTGGATATCAAAGTCGTCAAACCAGGCTTCGACTGGTAGCCCCCCCATCGCCTCTTCAATCTGGGCTTTCGCCAGCCGACCATCGAATGGCGCGACTTTATCCTGGAGCAAAGCGAGCTGATCGGCGATTTGCGGCGGGAACAGGTCACGGCGCGTGGAGAGCATCTGACCAAATTTGATCCAGACCGGTCCCAGCTCTTGCAACGCCAGTCTTAATCGTTCACCCAGCAATTTATCTTTATGCCGGTTTGGCATCCAGAACAGCGAATAGCGCCATAATCGGAGTGGCAGTGTAAGACGCATTCGGGGGATGAGTTCATCAAGGCCGTAGCTTAAAAACGTGCGGATGATGAAATATAGGCGCCGTACTTCACCTGGCGTCATTTGGCCTCCAGTTTTTCCAGCCGTGTGGTCAGAGAATCTACGGCGCGCTCAACAGCCGCGTTTTCTTCGGCAAACCATGCGACTTCCAGCGGGCCAGGCGCCATACGCCACTCTTCAGTGATCGCTTCAGCGGCATAACGCTGCTGGCGTTGAAACCCGTGGCGCAGGAATTTAGCCCCGCCACGCACGACCTTACCGATACTTTCCGCCGCAATATCACCCGTGTATGGCGCCAACAGCTCCGCAGGATCGAATTCGGCGAGATCGGCGAGCGCCACAAAATTTTGCACGACCTGAATATCGCCCTGCACTTCCAGTTCGCCGCTGCGAATAAGCGTGGCCAACTGCTGACGATCGCGTAGTTTTGGCAAAACGCTAGCTTGAGTGATTACCGTACAGTCCGCTTCGCCTTCCCATGCCCCCAGCACATCAACCTGGCGTTCACTGAATACCAGGACTAATGGCGTCGAAAATCCCTTTAGTTTCACACACAGTACTTTTCCCTGTAAGCGCGTTCTGGCTGATTTCAGCGCTGGCGAACGATACAGAAACGTATTGAGGAGACCTTCAATTCCTGCGGTCACTAAGGGTTTAAAAGGCATTCCACCCTCCTAGAATTTATAACCACGGTGCAATGCCACAACGCCCGCCGTCAGATTGTAATAATCCACGCTCTCAAATCCGGCGTCCTGCATCATGGCTTTTAAGGTATCCTGATCGGGATGCATACGGATGGATTCCGCGAGATACCGATAGCTATCCGCATCGTTCGCAACCATCGAGCCAATACGCGGTAAAATATGGAAAGAATAGGCGTCATACGCTTTACTCAGCGGCTCAATGATAGGCTTAGAAAATTCAAGCACCAGTAAACGTCCGCCGGGTTTCAACACACGGAACATTGACCGCAGCGCTTTTTCTTTTTCCGTTACATTGCGCAAACCAAACGAAATGGTAATGCAATCAAACGTATTATCAGGGAAAGGCAGAGCTTCGGCATTCGCCTGCACATACTCTACGTTGCCGATCACGCCGATATTACGCAGCTTCTCACGCCCCATTTTGAGCATGGAATCATTAATATCCGCCAGGATAACTTTGCCAGTCTCCCCGACCATACGTGAAAATTTCGCGGTAAGATCGCCCGTACCGCCCGCTAAATCGAGAACGGTTTGTCCACGACGCACGCCACTGCAATCAATGGTGAAGCGCTTCCACAAACGATGAATGCCAAATGACATTAAATCATTCATCACATCGTACTTTGACGCCACAGAATGAAAAACGTGGGCCACCATGTCAGCTTTCTGCTCTTTAGCGACGGTCTGAAAGCCAAAGTGCGTCGTTTCTTGTGAATCTTCCACCATCTCAGTGCCTGCTTATCGATAAAAATATTCAAGAAGTGTAACAGATTGGGCCAATTTGCCCTACTCTGCGCCAGGACTAAACTACTCCGTATGGGTTAACTTAACTGCTGCTTCACCCGTTCATCATTGGGATAATGTTCATCCTGCCGCCCTTCAGGGATCGATCGTAAACGATATTCTTCATCTTGCGTAACGGCCTGTTCCGCTAAATCCGGATTAATCTCGCGTTTGATTTCCACGCCTAGCCCCCGGAAGGCCTCCGCCTGCGCCAAAACGTTGCCACGCCCCGATGCAAGTTTTTTCATCGCCTGGCGGTAGTTATCCTGCGCTTTATCCAGACTCTGACCGATCGCTGACATATCATCAACGAACAACCGCATTTTATCGTAAAGCTTACTGGCTCTGTCTGCGATGTGCTGCGCATTGCGGCTCTGGTGTTCATAGCGCCACAGGTTGGCGATTGTCCGTAACGCCACCAGCAGCGTCGTGGGGCTTACCAGCATAATGTTATTTTTCAGCGCCTCGGTTATCAGTTCGGGCTGTTTATCTAGCGCCAGCAGGAAAGCGGGTTCTACGGGGATAAACATCAGAACATAATCCAGCGAGCGGAGGCCGGGAAGCTGCTGATAGTCTTTGCGCCCCAGTAAGCGAATATGATTGCGCACCGAGGCGATGTGCTCTTGTAAAGCGGCCTCGCGCGTATAGTCATCTTCAGCGTTAAAGTAACGCTCGTAGGCGACCAACGTCATTTTAGCGTCGATGACCACATCTTTGCCCTGCGGCAAGCGGACGATGACATCCGGCTGCATCCGCGAGCGCGCATCGTTCTCAATACTGACCTGGGTTTCGTATTCGTAGCCTTCACGCAGTCCGGATGCCTCCAGCACCCGCGCCAGCACAACTTCGCCCCAGTTTCCTTGCGCCTTATTGTCCCCTTTCAGGGCGCGCGTCAGGTTGATCGCTTCCTGCGCCATTTGCGCGTTAAGCTGCTGCAAATTACGAATTTCGTGCGCCAGCGTATGCCGCTCCTGCGCTTCTTTGCCAAAACTCTCCTGAACCTGGCGGCGAAAACCGTCCAGTTGCTCACGCAGCGGCGTCAGCAGGCTATTCAGGCTTTGTCGGTTTTGTTCGTCTACGCGACGATTACTGTGTTCAAAAATACGGTTCGCCAGATTTTCAAACTGCTCGCTTAAACGCTGTTCGCTGTTGATCATCTGACGGATTTTGTCTTCCGCGTGTTGTTGAGTCGCTTCCAGACGGGTCGTGACTTCACGCAGATCGGCTTCCAGAGAGGTATTAATACTGTGCAGGCTACGCAGTTCGTTATTAAGTAACTCGCATTCACTGCGCCAGTGCGCTTCTTGCGCTAATTGCTGCCGGGCCGCGCTAAGTTCGATATCCAGCTCACGCCGTTCTTCGATAAGATCGGCGCGGATTTGATCGGCATGCGCTTTCGTCGCCAGCCAGCCAATCACCGCCCCAGCCGCCAGCGCCACGACGGCGCTTATCATAAGAGTAATATCCACAACACCTCTCCTGGAACCACACTGTCCTGCACAAAATAGAATTGTGCTGTATAAACGTCCAGTTTAAAAGGGATTTCCTGCGAGGCGCCACGCAAAAAGAAAAGGCCGAACGCGTCGGCCTTTGCAAAAGAGAGGAGAATTACAGCAGACGACGGGCCGCTTCCACGACGATTTTCACCGCGTGGCTTTCAGTTTGTTTCATCGTTTCCGCATTCGGAATCTCTTGTTGGGTACGGTTGACGATAACGCCCGCCACCATACCTGCGCGTAACCCTTGGCTTGCGCACATGGTTAACAGCGTAGCGGATTCCATTTCGTAGTTCATCACGCCCATCGCCTGCCACTCTTCCATAGAACCTTTGAAGCGACGCACAACGCGGCCAGAATAGGTGTCGTAACGTTCCTGACCCGGATAGAAAGTGTCGGAAGAGGCGGTTACGCCAACGTGAGTCGTGGCGCCAATCGATTTCGCGGCTTCAACCAGCGCAGTGGTGCAGGCAAAGTCGGCAACCGCCGGGAATTCCATCGGCGCAAAATGCAGGCTCGCCCCATCCAGACGTACGGATGCGGTCGTTACCAGAACGTCGCCGACGTTGATGTGCGGCTGAATAGCCCCCGTGGTGCCGATACGCAAGAAGGTACGAATACCCAGTTGCGCCAGTTCTTCCACGGCAATAGAGGTAGACGGGCCGCCGATACCGGTAGAGCAAACGATAACTGCTTTGCCATCCAGCTCAGCGCGCCAGGAGGTGAATTCGCGGTGAGATGCCAGCTTAACCGGCTTATCCATCAGCGCGGCGATCTTTTCCACACGCTCAGGATCGCCAGGGACGATGGCGAGCTGGGCCCCTTGTAAATCGTTTTTGGTGAGGCCGAGATGAAAAACATCAGACTTGGACATATAAAACTCCTCTGTGAATCGGGTTTGTCAGAAGAAGCAAAGAGACACTTTACCTAAGGCATAAAGATATTTTCGTGACAGCCATCACTATGGCGTAAAACAATTGCACTCGTTTACCATTAAAAAGTGATGCGCATCACAATAAATAATCAATATCGCCAGGCATTGCACAAAAGATAGCCGCTTTAAGGCAATGTGGTTTGTTACACACTGTCTATAGTTAAGATTGCGCTATTTTTTAAGGGTACGGAGAATACCATGACAACGACACATCCATCCGGCTTTGCACCTGCAGCTTCCCCACTTGCCCCTACGATGATTCATACGCCTGATGGGGCCATTAGCGCGGGGATAACGTCGATTCCCTCTCAGGGCGACGATATGCCAGCCTATTACGCCAGACCAAAGGCAAGCGACGGCGCGCTGCCTGTGGTCATTGTGGGACAGGAAATTTTTGGCGTACATGAACACATTCGCGATATTTGCCGACGACTGGCGCTGGAAGGCTATCTCGCTATCGCGCCGGAGCTCTATTTCCGCGAAGGCGACCCCAATGATTTCGCCGATATACCCACATTATTGAGCGGGCTGGTGGCTAAAGTACCCGATTCGCAAGTCCTTGCCGACCTGGATCACGTCGCCAGTTGGGCTTCGCGCAACGGCGGGGATGCGCATCGGCTGATGATCACCGGTTTTTGTTGGGGAGGCCGGATTACCTGGCTATACGCCGCGCACAACCCACAGTTAAAAGCAGCGGTAGCGTGGTACGGCAAGCTGGTGGGCGACACGTCACTCAATTCGCCGAAGCATCCCGTTGATATCGCCACCGATCTTAACGCGCCGGTACTGGGTTTATACGGCGGGCAGGATACCAGTATTCCACAGGAGAGCGTGGAAACCATGCGTCAGGCGCTACGCGCCGCTAATGCGAAGGCGGAAATTGTGGTCTATCCCGATGCAGGGCACGCGTTTAATGCCGATTATCGTCCGGGCTACCACGAAGCCTCAGCGAAAGACGGCTGGCAAAGAATGTTGGAATGGTTCGCGCAGTACGGTGGGAAAAAAGGCTAACCACAGCGCATTACGATGTTTGTTGGGCCTACGAGACCGGAGTCGGTGTAGGCTCAACAAATCGTCATCGCCACGTTAGCTATGCTTTACCACAGCATTTTTTATATTTTTTGCCGCTGCCGCAGGGACAGAGATGGTTACGACTGACGGCTCCTGTGTCTTTACGCGCGTCCTGCGCCAGCCAGCGCATGATCGATGCCATCGGATAGCCTTGCGCCAGCAGCTCCCGCCAGACATTCATATACGGCGTAACGTGCTGGAAAAAATGTTTATAGCCCGCACACAAGTAATTATGCGCAGGATGACCGGACGGCGAGACGGCAAAGCGATGCTTCGGACAGCCGCCATGACACGCAAAGCGGTAGTCACAGCGACGACAATCGGCGGTCAGGGTCTCCCGCTTGGCCTCGCCAAACGCAATAGCCCGCTCGCTATTATTTAAGGTTTTGATGCTGTGCTGGTGGATATTCCCCAGCAGATGCTCCGGGTAGACAAAGTGGTCACAGTTGTAGAGATCGCCGTTCGACTCCAACGCGAAGGCATGTCCACAAGTCTCGGAATGTACACACAGTACCGGCTGCTGCGCCGTCCAGGCGGCTAACGCCACGTCAAACATCTGCACATAGACGCGGTCTACGTCGCGACGAACCCAGATATCAAAGATCTGGTTGAGAAATTCGCCATATTGCCACGACGGTACCGTCCATGGCGCCAGCTTTGCCGCGCTTTCGCCGGGCATCACCAGATTAAGTACCGATGAGTTATCGGTGCTCATTCGCTCTACCAGCGGGATAAACTGAATAAAACGCGATCCCGCCGCCAGAAGAAATTCGTAGACGTCTGCTGCATGACCGACGTTATGTTTTCCCACGACGGTTAAGGTATTAAAGTCAACATGGTGCGCTTTAAGCCGCGCCATGGCTGCGACGACCTGTTCATGAGTTCCTTTTCCAGCGCGATTAAGCCGATAGTGGTTGTGTAACGACGCCGGACCGTCGATAGAGAGACCGATGAGAAAATGCTGTTCAGCGAAAAAGCGCGCCCACTCGTCATTCACCAGGATGCCGTTCGTCTGTAACGCATGAGTGATTTTTCGCCCATCGCCGTACTTTTCACACAATGCGACAACCCGGCGGAAAAATGGCAGCCCCATCATGGTCGGTTCGCCGCCCTGCCAGGCAAAGTCAATGCGGTCGCCACTCTGCGCGGCAATATGCTGGCGTATAAACTGTTCCAGCGTCTCGTCCGACATTCGCCAGTTTTTATTGCGTTCCGGGTACAGCGCCTCTTTTTCAAGATAGAAGCAATATGTGCAATCAATATTGCAGATCGCGCCGCCGGGTTTGGCCATTACGTGACAACCTGCTACCGCCATGTCAGACATCTCCGTTAAAAAATAAGGTTCACCAGCGCCATGAGACAATGCGACGTTTATCGTCGCCAGGGAACATAACAGAATGGAAAACCTCGTTTTGTGCTATGAGAGCGCTGGGCGATCATGACAGGAAAAACGATCTGCGAGGCAATAAAATCCGCCGCGCTGCTTCCGGGGACGCTATCCGCCTGGTTGTCATTCATACGGAGAACCTTTTTATTATCAAGATCGCCAAATAGCCAGATCCTGAAAAAGACAGCGCGGAAAATAAGAAAAAGGGAAATGAGAAAAAAGAGGAGATAGAGGCGCTGTTAATCAGGTCAGGCACGGGCGCTACCCGTCAAAGGGTAGCGCCGCATTGCTGCCGGATAAACGCAGCGGCCAGGATGGGTTATTTCGCCTGACGCAGATTGTGCGCCGCTTTGACCATGTTCGCTAACGCCGCGCGGGTTTCAGGCCAACCGCGAGTTTTCAGACCGCAGTCCGGATTCACCCACAGGCGTTGTGCCGGTATACGCTGTGCCGCCTTCTTCAGCAGGGCTTCAATCCACTCGACGCTCGGCACGTTCGGCGAGTGAATATCGTACACGCCCGGCCCGATTTCGTTCGGGTAGTCGAACGCTTCGAACGACTCCAGCAACTCCATATCCGAGCGGGAGGTCTCAATGGTGATCACATCCGCATCCAGCGCGACGATCGAATCCATAATGTCGTTGAACTCGCAGTAACACATGTGGGTGTGGATCTGGGTTTCATCCTTCGCCACCGCCGCGTTAATGCGGAAGGCTTCCACACCCCATTCCAGATAGGCGTCCCAGTCGCTGCGACGCAGCGGTAGACCTTCGCGCAGCGCCGGTTCGTCAATCTGAATAATCCCAATCCCCGCCGCCTCCAGATCCGCGACTTCATCACGCAGCGCCAGCGCAATCTGTTTCGCAATCGTTTCGCGGGTCACGTCTTCGCGGGGGAATGACCAGCAAAGAATAGTCACCGGGCCGGTCAACATCCCTTTTACCGGCTTGTCGGTCAGCGACTGGGCATATTTCGCCCACTCCACGGTAATCGGTGCCGGACGGCTGATATCGCCAATCACTACCGGCGGTTTCACACAGCGGGAGCCATAGCTTTGCACCCAACCATTCTGGGTAAAGACGAAGCCGTCCAGATGCTCGCCGAAGTATTCCACCATGTCGTTTCGCTCGGCTTCGCCGTGTACCAGCACATCCAGCCCTAAACGCTCCTGCTCGATGATAGCCTGTTTGATATGTTCGGCGATGCCGGTGCGGTAGTTATTCGCGTCGAGGTTGCCCTTTTTGAAGTCCAGACGCAGGCCGCGAATTTCCGTGGTTTGCGGAAACGAACCGATAGTCGTCGTCGGCCAGGCGGGAAGTTTAAAGCGGGCGCGTTGCGCTTCAGCGCGCACCTCATACGGATTCTCACGCTGGCTGTCCTGCGCGGTGATCGCCGCCAGGCGTTTTTCTACCGCGGCATTATGTACGCGACGGGAGTGACGACGAGCCTGAATCGGTGCGCTCCATTCCTCAAGCGCCGCCGTTTCGCCGCTGTTCAGCGCATCGCGCAGCAACGCCAGTTCACCGCATTTTTGCAGCGCAAAGGCAAACCAGCTTTTAACTTCCGTATCCAGACGCGTTTCGACGCTGAGATCGATCGGGCTGTGCAGCAAAGAGCAGGAGGATGCTACCCACAGCGCGCGTTTGCCCACAAGGGCGTTAATCTGCGCGTATTTTTCGGTCAAATCGGCGCGCCAGACATTACGCCCGTTAATCAAGCCTGCGGAAAGCAGCCAGTCGACCGGCAGACGTTGATGCAGTTCCGCTACATCATCTTTGCCATGAATGAGGTCAACATGTAGCCCCTGTGCCGGTAGCGCGATAATAGTGTCCAGGTTTGGCGTCACGCCTTCAAAATAGGTCGTCAGCAACAGCTTCACCTGGCCGGCGAGCGCGTCGTAAGCCGGTTTGAAGGCATCCAGCCACGCCTGCGGCAGTTCCAGCACCAGCGCTAGCTCATCAATTTGGACCCACTCAATACCACGTTTTGCCAGTTCAGCCAGCACGTGCTGATACACCGGCAAAATGTCTTTCAGCAACGTCAGGCGGTCAAACGGCTCGCCTTTCACTTTACCCAGCCACAGATACGTGACAGGCCCCAGCAGTACGGGTTTGATCTTATGCCCCAGCGCCAGCGCTTCGTCCACTTCCTCCAGCAACTGTGTCCAGGTGAGTCTGAACTGCTGGCCTTTGCTGAACTCCGGTACTATGTAGTGATAGTTAGTATTAAACCATTTGGTCATTTCCGCTGCCGCCGCCGGTTCGCCGGTTGGCGCGCGACCGCGGCCAATGCGGAACAGAGTGTCGATGTCCACGGAACCGTCGTTGTTCTGATGACGAGCCGGCACATTGCCTAACAGCAGGCTGGTGGTCAGAACATGGTCGTACCAGGCAAAGTCGCCTACCGGTAACAGGTCAATACCCGCTTGTTTCTGCTGCTCCCAGTGACGCGCGCGCAGTTCGCGCCCCACCGCCAGTAACGCTTCACGCGTTGAGTTCCCCGCCCAGTAGCTCTCTTGCGCTTTTTTCAACTCGCGACGCAGGCCAACGCGAGGAAAACCGAGGGTATGAGTCAATATTGTCATTTTACTTCCTCTCTTATTTTATTGAATCTGAAAGTAAAACTCTAAATAGTTCGGCTTGCAGGAAGGCGGCGACACAGCGCATCCCCAGGAGCTTACTGAAGTAAGTGACTGGGGTAAGCAAGGAAGCCAACGCATCTGCAAGTCGAAATATGACGAGTTTTAGACGTCTGGATGTTTACACATCCATAATGTAAAGGTACTGTATATTCCTCAAGCGCAATTTGTTCATGGCGAAGTGAAGGACTTTCATGATCGAAATTAAACATCTGAAAACACTCCAGGCATTGCGGAATAGTGGATCGCTGGCTGCTGCTGCTGCGGTGCTGCACCAGACCCAATCCGCTCTGTCTCATCAGTTCAGCGATCTGGAACAACGCCTTGGCTTCCGCCTGTTCGTGCGTAAAAGCCAGCCGCTGCGCTTTACGCCGCAGGGGGAAGTTCTGCTGCAACTGGCAAACCAGGTGCTGCCGCAAATCAGCCGTGCGCTGCAGGCGTGCAACGAACCGCAGCAAACTCGTCTGCGCATCGCTATTGAATGTCATAGCTGTATTCAGTGGCTGACCCCGGCGCTGGAAAACTTCCGTGCAAGCTGGCCGCAGGTAGAAATGGATTTCACATCCGGCGTCACTTTTGATCCGCAACCGGCCTTGCAACAAGGCGAGCTGGATTTGGTGATGACGTCGGATATTTTGCCGCGCAGCGGGCTGCATTATTCGCCGATGTTTGATTTTGAAGTCCGACTGGTGCTGGCGCCCGACCATCCGCTGGCCAGCAAAACGCAGATTACGCCGGAAGATTTAGCCAGCGAAACGCTGTTGATTTACCCGGTGCAGCGCAGCCGACTGGATGTCTGGCGACATTTCCTGCAACCGGCGGGTATCAGTCCGCTGCTGAAAAGCGTGGATAATACGCTACTGCTGATTCAGATGGTGGCGGCCAGAATGGGTATTGCCGCCCTGCCGCACTGGGTGGTGGAAAGCGTTGAGCGCCAGGGTCTGGTGGTGACCAAAACCCTGGGTGATGGTCTGTGGAGCCGCCTGTATGCCGCCGTGCGCGACGGCGACCAGCGTCAGGCGGTGACCGAGGCGTTTATTCGCTCGACGCGGGATCACGCCTGCGATCATCTGCCGTTTGTGCGGAGCGCGGAGCGACCCATTTTCGATGCACCCACAGCGAAGCCAGGATCACAGCCGCGCCTGTAATAAAGCTTGGCCAGTGGGGCTGCTGATGCCAGATGGCAAGATTAACCAGCAGTCCTGCGGGAACATGCATATTATTCATGATACCCAGCGTCCCGGCGTCTACCTGGGTAGCGCCATAGTTCCACATAAAGTAGCCAATGCCGGACGCCACCACGCCGAGAAACACCAGAATGCTCCATTGCAGCGTGGTTTCCGGCAGCTTTTGCGCGTTCCCCAACAGCGACCACGCCACCGCCGCCACCAAAAACGCTCCCAGATAGAACCACGCAAAGGCGTTGTGCTGCGGCATGGGACGGGTCTCCATCAGACGTTTATACCCCACCATTCCGATAGCGAAACTGATATTAGAAAGCTGCACCAGGAGCAAACCGACCCAAAAATGGTCGGTCACGCGATCGTAGCGAATAATCCCGGCGCCAATCACCGCCAGCAACGCGCTAAATGCATAGCCCCAGCGCAAACGACGCTGACTCATCACATCGTAAATCAGCGTGATATAGAGCGGCGTCAGAACGGTAAACAGCAGCAGTTCGGATACGGTCAGATAGAGGTAAGCATGGAAGCTCAACATATACATGATGCCAAGCTGCATCGCCCCCACCAGCATATACAGGCTGATGGTTTTTTAGGTTGTGCCCGCGAGTACGCAAAAACGGCAGAAAAACGAGCGCCGCCAGCCCAACGCGTATCAGCACCGCGAAATAGCTATCGACATGCCCGGCAAGATACTCGCCAAATAGACTAAAGGAGAAAGCCCACAGGATAGTGGTAATGATGAGTAGCGCCACAATGGATGTCTCTTAGAACAGGGAACACCCATTGTAGCGGAGAGTGAAGTTGACAACTGGTCAACTAACAAACAATCACATCAGCGTAAGAAAAGATCGCGCAGGTAATGCGGCACGGCGTTATCCGCGTTGATGCCGATCACCTCAAGTTCGGGATACAGGTCTTTCAGACGCTGGTGCGCATTGCCCATGATGCAGCCTTTGCCCGCCATCGTGAGCATTTCAGCGTCGTTCATTCCGTCGCCAAAGGCGATACACTCTTTCAGGCTGTACCCCATCGCCTGAGCGACCGCCTCCAACGCATGACCTTTCGACACTCCGCCCGCCATCACTTCCAGACAGGTTAGCGTGGAGAAGCTCACGTTTACCCGATCGCCCCAGCGCGCGTTAATCGCCTGCTCCAGCGGCAACAACTTTTCATGAGTGTCGCTGGTGAAAAACACTTTGCTGACGCCCTCCGGCTCCAGCAGCGCAGGCTCAAACAGCGAATAGTTAAATACCGCCTCTTTGAAAAAACGCATTTCATCGGGGCGATGACGATTCATAAACCATTCGTCGTCGCGATAAACGTTAGTCACGATGTCCGGGTTCGCATTCACCACGCCGAACAGGTCGCTGGCAATGTCGCTGTCCAGATTATGCGTAAAAACCAAATTCCCGTCGGTATCGTGCACTCGCGCGCCGTTGGAGGTGATCATGTAAGACTTGATTTCAAGATTATCGCGGATTTGCCCTACATCGACATGATGACGACCAGTGGCAAAGACAAAATGGATGCCGCGTGCGGTCAACAGCTTCAGAGTCTCTTTAGCATAAGGGGACAACGTATGGTCGGGGGAGAGCAGCGTGCCATCTAAATCAGACGCAACAACCTGATACATAATAAAATTTAACCTCTAAGCAAAGCGATTTCCGCTGGATAAATTAGGCTTGTTGAAAAATTCAACAATGGCGTTAAGCGCGACTGAGCGCATGGCGTCCTTTTCAAAAAGGATCTCATGGTACGCGCCTTTGATAACCAGCGGTTTTCCCCCTTCACAAGGGTATCCCGCCGCGGCGCGAATTTCACAAAAACGATCGTGGGTGCGGTTATCCACTACCCGCTCTTCTTCCGCCTGAATCAGTAGCGTAGGCGTCGTGTCATCGCTCGCCCCAGCCAGTACCTGCTCACCCGCCAGAATGCCTTCGCGTACCCAATGCCAGGTGGGGCCGCCAACGCGCAGCTGCGGCTCGTCGGCATAAAATCGTAAGTTGCGCTGATAACGCTGGCGGCTGTGGGTCAGCGCATTCATCCCAAACGGCAACGCCCGCCACTGACCGGTACCAATAGCGTAATCTTCACGGATACGCTGGTGCCCTTCGGCCCAGTCGAGAATATGGCGCACCATAAAGGAAGGCAAGCGTATCACAATACCAAACATCGGCGCGGTGAGCGCAATAGCGTCGCACCGCACACGATGGCGTTGCAGGAACAGGGTGGCTATCGCGCCCCCCATTGAGTGCGCCAGGATATAACGCTTACGCCACGGCCCCGGCTCAATTTCCTGCTGCCAGAACGCCGCTAAGTCCTCAACATAATCGTTAAAATGATCAACGTGGCCCCGATGCGGGTCCGATAACATCCGCCCGGAGCGCCCTTGACCACGGTGGTCGATGATGAAGATATCAAAACCGAGATGAAAAAGGTCATACGCCAGTTCAGCGTATTTTACATAACTCTCAATGCGGCCAGGACAAATGACGATCGTCCGATCGTTAGAATCATTCCGAAAACGGACAAAGCGCACCGGAATGTTACCCACGCCGATAAACTCCGCCTCTTCCCGCTGACGCCAGAAATCGGTCAGCGGCCCCATAGCAAAAGCGGCAAACGCATTTTCTCTTGTTTCCCAGTCATTTTGCTGCTGAAACATCGGGTTTTCGGCCTCGTTTACCAGGTAAAATCGTTTTTTGCGTCGTGCCTGACACAACACAGCGGCAGTAGCGTATTGTGGCACAAAAACAGACAACCAAGGAGTTTCGCATGACCTTTGAATGGTGGTTCGCCTATCTACTGACCTCAACTCTGCTGAGTCTTTCTCCGGGTTCAGGCGCCATCAATACCATGACGACGTCTATCAACCATGGATATCGTGGCGCAGCGGCTTCTATCGCCGGACTCCAGACCGGACTGGGGATACATATCGTACTGGTGGGCGTCGGACTGGGTACGCTCTTTTCGCGCTCGCTCCTCGCTTTTGAAATTCTGAAATGGGCTGGCGCGGCTTATCTTATCTGGCTGGGTATCCAGCAATGGCGCGCCGCAGGCGCTATCGATCTGCATACTCTCGCCCAGACGCAATCGCGGGGTCGGCTGTTCAAACGGGCGATATTTGTCAATCTAACCAATCCCAAAAGTATTGTCTTTCTTGCCGCCCTGTTTCCGCAATTCATCATGCCGCAGCAACCGCAACTGGCGCAGTACCTCATTCTCGGCGTCACCACGATTGTGGTGGATATGATTGTGATGACCGGTTACGCCACACTGGCGCAGCGCATTGCCGCCTGGATTAAAGGACCAAAGCAGATGAAGGCGCTGAATAAAGCGTTTGGTTCGTTGTTTATGCTGGTAGGCGCGCTCCTGGCGTCGGCAAGACACGCGTGATAGTCGTGCCGGACGATGTTTATCCGGCCCGGAGGTAAATTAGCGCGAAATAATCAGGTGAATACCAAAGCCCGCAAACAAAGCGCCGGCAAAGCCATCAATCCATTTCGCCAGACGCTGATAGCCGCGGCGCATTTTCGGCAGCGCGAACAGGCTGGCGACTACGGTAAACCAGGCCAGCGTTTCCAGGGTAATTAACGCGAAAATACCCCAGCGCGCCGCAGCGCCGACGTTATCGCCGACAAACAGTGAAAAAACGGAACCAAAATAGATAATCGCTTTAGGATTCGACAGATTGGTCAACAGCCCTTTGAGAAAACTGCGCCCGCTCTGCGCCAGTTCAATGTGCGGAGAAGACGCCGCCGCATCCTGTTTTTTCAGCGCGCCGCGCAGCATCTGATAGCCCATCCAGCACAGGTACAGGCCGCCGCCTACCATAATGATCGTATGCAGCCAGGCCATTTTTTCGATGATGAGATGCAGGCCAAGCAGCGCCACGCCCGCCCATACCATCACGCCGCAGGTAATGCCCAGTACGCCCATCATCGCTTCTTTACGCGAACGGCTGACAGCAGTTTGAGACACGAAGAAAAAGTCGGGGCCAGGGCTCATTAGCGCAACGATGTGCACCATTGCCACGGTGAAAAATAGCATCAACATAAAAATGGCTCGCGGGGAAATAGTTCAGTGAGTCACCATCCTGGCACTTTTTTGCCGGGCTGACTACTCTTCGTCATCACCATCGACATGCGCGCGGATGAGCGCCATGAATTCTTTCCCGAAGCGCTCCAGTTTGCGCATCCCAACCCCGTTAACGCTTAACATCTCGCTGGCGGAAACCGGCATCTGTTCCGCCATTTCTATCAACGTGGCGTCGTTAAAGACCACATACGGCGGGATATTCTCTTCATCAGCGATAGCTTTACGCAGCTTGCGCAACTTAGCGAACAATTTGCGATCGTAATTACCGCCGAACGATTTCTGCATCACGCGGGGTTTGAGGGCGACAATGCGCGGCACCGCAAGCTTTAGCGGAACGTCTCCACGGAGTACCGGACGCGCGGCATCCGTCAACTGTAATGCGGAGTGCTGCGCAATATTTTGCATTACCAGCCCCAGATGAATGAGCTGGCGAATCACGCTCACCCAGTGCTCATGGCTCTTTTCGCGTCCCATGCCATAAACCTTGAGTTTGTCATGACCGAAATCGCGGATGCGTTGGTTATTCGCGCCGCGGATCACCTCGACAACGTAGCCCATGCCAAAACGCTGGTTAACCCGACCAATGGTAGAAAGCGCAATCTGGGCATCGTTTAAGCCATCATATTGTTTGGGCAGATCGAGACAGATATCGCAGTTGCCGCACGGTTCTTGTCGGCCTTCGCCAAAGTAATTAAGCAATACCAGGCGGCGGCAGGTTTGCGCTTCGGCAAAAGCGCCCATCGCATTCAGCTTATGCCGTTCAATATCCTGAAGCTGTCCGGCTGGTTTCTCTTCCAGACAACGACGTAGCCAGGCCATATCAGCCGGATCGTAAAATAGCATGGCTTCCGCAGGCAGTCCGTCGCGCCCGGCGCGGCCCGTTTCCTGATAGTAGGATTCAATATTACGCGGGATATCGAAATGCACGACGAAACGTACGTTAGGTTTGTTTATGCCCATTCCAAAAGCGACGGTCGCCACCACGATTTGCAGATCGTCGCGCTGAAATTTTTCCTGCACATCGGCGCGAATAGCGTTTTCCAGCCCCGCATGATAGGCCGCCGCGCTAATGCCGCGACTTTGCAAGCGCGCGGCGGTATCTTCCACTTTCGCCCGACTGTTGCAGTAGATGATACCCGATTTGCCGCGTTGCTCCTGAACATAGCGCATTAGCTGGTCGAGCGGCTTAAACTTCTCCATCAGCATGTAGCGGATATTCGGTCGGTCAAAGCTACTGATCTGGATTAACGGATCGTTAAGCCCAAGCAGACGAATAATATCCTGGCGCGTGGTGTCGTCGGCGGTGGCGGTCAATGCCATAAACGGCAAAGCGGGAAAACGCTGGCGAAGCTGACCGAGAGCCGCATATTCCGGACGGAAATCATGTCCCCATTGCGAGATACAGTGCGCTTCATCCACCGCCAGCAATACCGGATTCCAGTGCGCCAGATGATCAAGAAAGTTGTCCAGCATCAGGCGTTCCGGCGCAATATACAGCAGACGAATCTGTCCGGTACGGCACCCCGCCATCACCTCAAGCTGCTGCTCGCGGCTTTGAGTGGAGTTCAGACAGGCCGCCGCCACCCCGTTCGCCAGTAGCTGATCGACCTGGTCTTTCATCAACGAGATCAGGGGCGAAACGACGACGGTCAATCCGTCCAGCAACAACGCGGGGATTTGATAGCACAGAGATTTGCCGCCGCCGGTGGGCATGACGACCAGACAGTCGCGACCGGAGAGCGCAGTATCAATAATCGCTTCCTGGCCCGGGCGAAACTGTTGGTAGCCAAAGGTTTCCTGCAAAACCTGTTTGGCCCCTGATTCCAGACTCAACACTTCCGCCTGCGCCACATTAACCCCGTTCACCATAAATCAAAACAGGCGCTATTTTCAGCGCCTGCGAGAGAAACTGCAATGTTTAAAACACAATCCAATCAGAAGATATCGTTAAGCATCACGCCGACGCCGACACGTGTCTGATTAAAATTATAGTCGATCAGCGATTCGCCATAGCCGCTATACACCTGGGTATAAAGCCGGACATGTTTAGTGACCGGATAGCTTAATCCAACTTCCGCGCCGCCGTAGCCTGTATTCCAGTTGTACTGGCCTTTGGCGCTTAATACCGCCTCGCCCAGGTGATAACCGATTTTAAGCTGGTAATAACCCATATATTTGGTGATGTCCGGATTATCGTCGGTACTGCCAATCACGTACCATGGTTTGACCTCTACCAGCCAGTTACCGTTTTCGGCCATCAGACGGGTATACAGACGGTTCCAGCTACGCGAGGTGGGGTCCGAACGTCCGTTAGAGTCATGGTTGTAGCCCATCTCTACGTCGCGCAGCGTCCAGCCGGCAAAGCGATAATCGGTAGCAAAACCAAGAAAAAGCTGCGGTTCGTAGTTGGTTTCGCGAAACGGCGAAGACTCTTTACTGTTGGAAAGCTGCCACCAGGATTTCTGCGTATAGGAAGCGCCCAGTACCGAGTTCGGCCCCAGTATTCCGCGCCACAGCGGAAACGCCAGGCTCAACTGAAATTTCACTTCATCTTTACGTGCGTTTTCAGACCAGTTGTAGGTACTTATGGCCTCTTTGTTCAGATCGCTGGTGTTCGTGTAGATCAAGTAGTTCGTGTCATAAGGGTAAAGCGTAAAAGGGTTATCATGCTCCTGTAGCATGTTAGCGATGATACTTCCCCGTACTGCAGGCGCATCATGAACCTCTTTTATCGTAGCTTCTTGTGCATATGCCGCTAATGGCAGTAGCGTGGCTGGCAACAACCCTCTCAAAATCGCCCGCATTCTTGACGTTCTCCTGACGAAGTATTTTCAGCTTGAATCATTCTCTGCCAACCATTTTTACATATTTACACACATAGCCGTTAGTTATCCCTTCTTAAAGTAGAAAACAACAATTAAGAAGCATAATATCAACATTTAATTAACCAATGGAGTGTCAGGAATCTATGTCCGCTGTACTTACCGCTGAACAAGCTCTGAAATTAGTGGGTGAAATGTTTGTCTACCACATGCCGTTTAATCGGGCGTTAGGGCTGGAGCTGGAACGCTATGAAAAAGCGTTCGCCCAACTGGCCTTCAACAACCAGCCGATGATGGTCGGCAACTGGGCGCAAAGCATTTTACACGGCGGCGTGATCGCCTCTGCGCTGGATGTCGCCGCCGGACTGGTATGCGTCGGCAGCACGCTAACTCGCCACGAAACCATCAGCGAAGATGAACTACGCCAGCGCCTGTCGCGGATGGGAACGATTGACCTGCGCGTTGATTACCTGCGTCCGGGCAGAGGCAACCGCTTTACGGCCACCAGTAGCCTGCTGCGCGCAGGGAATAAAGTGGCCGTCGCCCGCGTGGAATTACACAATGAAGATCAGCTGTACATCGCCAGCGCCACCGCTACTTATATGGTGGGATAAAAGCAGGTAAACTGTTGTTACACTTCAGATACGAGTTTTCCGGATGGACGCAAAACAAACACGGCAGGGCGTATTACTCGCTCTTGCCGCCTATTTTATTTGGGGGATCGCCCCCGCGTATTTCAAGCTGATCTATTACGTTCCCGCAGATGAGATCCTGACGCACCGCGTGATTTGGTCATTTTTCTTTATGGTGGCGCTGCTTAGCGTCAGCCGGCAGTGGCGACAGGTTAAGCGCTTACTGAAAACGCCAAAGAAGATTTTCCTGCTGGCCCTGTCCGCCGTACTGGTCGGCGGTAACTGGCTATTGTTCATTTGGGCGGTAAATAATCACCATATGCTGGAGGCCAGCCTGGGTTATTTCATTAATCCGCTGGTTAACATCTTGCTGGGGATGATTTTTCTTGGCGAACGCTTCCGTCGAATGCAGTGGCTGGCGGTGATTCTGGCGGTGTGCGGCGTGCTGGTGCAACTCTGGACCTTTGGCTCGCTGCCGATTATCGCGCTGGGGCTGGCGTTTAGTTTTGCGTTTTACGGCCTGGTGCGTAAGAAGATCGCCGTTGAAGCGCAGACGGGTATGCTGGTCGAAACGCTATGGCTGCTGCCGGTCGCGGCAATTTATCTGTTTGGCATCGCCGATAGCCCTACCAGCCATATGGGGCAAAACGCACTATCGTTGAACTTACTGTTAATGGCGGCGGGTGTGGTCACTACGATTCCGCTGTTGTGCTTTACCGGAGCGGCTACGCGTCTGCGTCTTTCTACACTGGGCTTTTTCCAGTATATCGGCCCAACGCTGATGTTTTTACTGGCGGTGACGTTTTATGGCGAAGTGCCGGGCGCGGATAAGATGGTGACATTTGCGTTTATCTGGGTCGCGCTGGCGATTTTCGTGATGGATGCGATTTATACGCAGCGGCGTAAGCATTAAATAATAAAATGGCAGCTATTATCTGGCTGCCATTTTATGTTATTTCTTCTTAGTAAATAGCAATACAATAAATAATATAATATTTGTTACTGGAAACACGCCCAACACACCAATAAACTTATTCCAACCAACAAACGTTAAATAGCGGGCATGGATCTGGCAAAAGCCGAATCCCAACGCTATTCCAATCCCCCTCAAATTTAATGAAGTACAAATCGACAGTACACCGAGCAGGACAATAGCAATCACCCACCATCCAATCCAGGCTTTAATGAATTCGGCTTTAGAAAAAGGGTCTTTACCAAAATAAATTTGCCAGAAATTTTTCTTTTGCATTTTATGAAATCCATTCATTGAAATTGTTAATTACCAGATAATATATTTAATTATTATCGATTGCTGTACAGCGTAATTATCATGACATTAATTACCATTGCTGTCATTAGAAAATTCAGTGTAATATATTTACATGTGAGATCTGAAGTTGGTTATCAATATGGAAAAAATAATATGATTAGGATTATTAAAGATATTTTTCACCCTTCCCCAAGGGATACATTGAAGCGAGCAAAGTTTGTTATTTATACATTATCATCATGGATAATATTATTTACTATAATGCCTAAAAACCAATATCTTAATTTAATATTTATTATTGCCAATACCTATATCCATATTAATATTGGCGCGAAGAGAATCAGAGATTCAGGTTGCAGGGCACTTTATTTCATCGCATTGTCTATAGGTGTAAATGTCTTCTGTACAGTCAGTGTCGCACTCAATGGGGCTGATTGCGATAACATTGGTATACAACTCAATATTGCCTGGGTAATACTCACAACACTACTGCTATCTTTCATCGCTTCTTCAAAACAAGAACTTTCCTCATGATGAAGAACTTCCAACGGACTGGCGGTTAAATCGCCAGTCCGTATATTTTACAGCCAGTTCTTGCGCTTAAAGTACAGATACGGCGCAAGCCCCGCCAGAATCATAAAGATAATCGCGCCTGGATAACCAAAGCTCCACTTCAGTTCCGGCATAAACTCGAAGTTCATCCCATAGCTGGAAGCGACCAGCGTCGGCGGCAGGAACACCACGGAAACCACCGAGAAGATTTTGATAATACGGTTCTGCTCGATGTTGATGAACCCCATCGCCGCCTGCATCAGGAAGTTCACCTTCTGGAACAGCGATTCATTGTGCGGTAGCAGAGATTCGATATCGCGCAGGATCTCACGCGCCTGCTCCAACTGTCCGCCCGGTAAGCGCGCCTTGCGCACCAGGAAGTTCAGCGCGCGCTGGGTATCCATCAGACACAGGCGTACCTTCCAGCCGATATCTTCCAGTTCCGCCAGCGTGGAGAGCGCTTCGTCGTATTCATCGCCCTGATGCCCTTCCATAATGACGCGGCTCAGTTTTTCCAGATCGCTGTAGATGTTTTCGATTTCATCCGCCAACTGTTCAATTTTGGTTTCGAACAGATCGAGCAGTAGTTCGTAAGCATTACCATCGACCATCGCCTGGCTGCGGGCGCGCATACGATACAAACGGAAGGCGGGCAGTTCGCGTTCACGCAGCGTAAACAGACGGCCATCGCGAATAGTGAATGCCACCGTAGAGTTACCGGCATGATCTTCCGCATCTTCGAAGAAGAAGAAGGAGTGGATATGCAGTCCGTCTTCGTCTTCAAAGAAGCGCGCGGATGCTTCGATATCTTCCAGTTCAGGACGCGTCGCCAGACTCTGGCCCAGCTCAGATTGTACGCGCAATCGCTCGTCGTCGTCCGGTTCGACCAAATCGACCCATACGGCATCAATCAGGCTTTGTGACTCCTCGACTTCCAGCCGGGTCAGTCGGTTTTTTTCCAGTTGAAATGCGCTCAGCATGACCGGGACTCCCAATGCGTAAAAATATCGGACAGTTCAGATGGGCACACAGAAACAAATTGGGTTTCAGACCATTAAACAGCCTGACTCAACGCGACGGGAAAAAATGAAAGGTCGCTGACAACCGCTAAGGCTATCAGCAAAAAGGGATAGCCTTAGGAGTTGATCCTGGATGACAGGATAATGAGCCAGTATCTACTGGGTGTGTCCAAGGCGAATGTCCTCTTAGCGTAATCGTGGGCGCATGTTACGCCAGCAAAAATTTGCCGTCAACACGCAACGAAACGCGAAAAAGCAATAATTTCCCCTTATGCAGAAAGGTTAGCAGAGTGAGAGTATTTATCTATGATTTCAGAATATTAACATCAATATATCGCCGGATGGCGGCTTCGCCTTATCCGGCCTACAAATCAAAATGTTAGCCAGCGCGTAGGCCGGATAAGACGCGCCACCCGGCACTATGAGAGTCGGTCAAACCGTTTCCAGCTTCGCATACGCGGCAACCAGCCATTTGATCCCTTGCCCCTGAAAAGCCACCTGCAACCGGCTATGCTCGCCGCTGCCCTCCAGGTTGACAATAGTTCCCTCGCCGAACTTCGCATGGCGCACGCGTTGGCCGAGTTTGTAGCCTGTGTCGTTTTCCGCCAGCGGCGTTCCCATTCGTTGATGGCTCACCGGACGACTGACGGTGGCGCGCAGACGGACCTCTTCCACGCACTCCTCCGGCAACTCGCCGATGAAACGCGACGGGCGATGGTAGACCTCTTTACCGTACAGACGACGCGTTTCGGCATAGGTTAGCGTCAGTTTCTGCATGGCACGGGTAACGCCGACGTAGGCCAGACGACGCTCCTCTTCCAAACGCCCGCCCTCATCCAGCGACATCTGGCTGGGGAACATGCCCTCTTCCATGCCGACAATAAACACCTGTGGAAACTCCAGGCCTTTGGCCGAGTGCAGCGTCATCAGCTGCACCGCATCCTGCCAGGTATCCGCCTGCCCCTCGCCCGCTTCCAGCGCCGCGTGAGAGAGGAAGGCCTGCAACGGCATCAAATCTTCATCTTCGTCGTTGTAGCTGAACTGCCGCGTCGCCGTCACCAGTTCCTCTAAGTTTTCGATGCGCGTCTGGCCTTTCTCGCCTTTTTCTTGCTCATACATGGTGCGCAGGCCGGAATCTTTGATCACTCGGTCAGTCTGCACATGCAGCGGCATGTCGGCGGTTTCCTGCGCCAGGGCGTCGATCAGTTCCATAAAGCGTTGCAGCGCGCTGGCCGCACGCCCGGCCAGGGCTTTTTCCTGTAACAATTCACGGCACGCCTGCCACAATGTTAGCTGGCGATCGCGCGAGGTCTGGCGCACCACGTCCAGCGTGCGGTCGCCGATGCCGCGCGTTGGGGTATTCACCACGCGTTCAAAGGCAGCATCATCGTTGCGATTGGCAATCAAACGCAGATAAGAGAGCGCATCTTTGATCTCCTGGCGTTCGAAGAAGCGCATCCCGCCGTAAATGCGGTACGGCATGCTGGCCTGTAATAACGCTTCTTCCAGCACGCGCGACTGGGCGTTGCTGCGATAAAGGATGGCGCATTGCGCAAGCGCGCCGCCGTTGTCCTGCCAGGTTTTGATACGGTTAACCACAAAGCGCGCTTCATCCAGCTCGTTGAAAGCGCAGTACAGCGATATCGGTTCGCCATCAACGCCGTCAGTCCACAGCTTTTTACCCAAACGCCCGTTGTTGTTTTCAATCAGAGCGTTCGCCGCGCTAAGGATGTTGCTGGTCGAGCGGTAATTCTGCTCCAGACGAATGGTCTGCGCGCCGGGGAAATCATTCAGGAAGCGCTGGATGTTCTCTACCTGGGCCCCGCGCCAGCCGTAGATCGACTGGTCATCGTCGCCAACAATCATCACTTTACCGGTATCGCCCGCCAGCAGACGAACCCAGGCGTACTGAATGTTGTTGGTATCCTGGAATTCGTCCACCAGGATGTTAGTAAACCGCTCGCGATAGTGTTGCAGGATGTGCGGCTTGTTCAGCCATAGCTCATGAGCGCGCAGCAGTAGCTCGGCGAAATCCACCAGACCAGCGCGATCGCACGCTTCCTGATAGGCCTGATACACCTTCTGCCAGGTCTGCTCCACCGGGTTGCCATAGCTTTGGATATGGTGCGGGCGTAGCCCTTCGTCTTTCTGGCTATTGATGTACCACATCGCCTGACGCGGCGGCCACTGCTTCTCATCGAGGTTCATCGCCTTAATCAGGCGTTTAAGCAAACGCATCTGATCTTCGCTGTCGAGAATCTGGAAATCCTGCGGCAAATTAGCGTCCATATGATGCGCGCGCAGCAGGCGGTGCGCCAGACCGTGGAACGTCCCTACCCACATTCCGCCCTGGCTGGTCCCCATCAACTGGCCAATACGATGGCGCATTTCCGCCGCCGCTTTGTTGGTAAAGGTCACCGCCATGATGGAGTATGGCGAGTTGTTTTCTACGCTCAGTAACCAGGCGATACGGTGCACCAGCACGCGGGTTTTCCCGCTTCCCGCGCCCGCCAGCACCAGCATGTTGCTACGTGGCGCGGCCACCGCTTCGCGCTGTTTATCATTAAGGCTGTCGAGCAGGTAAGAAACGTCCATTGGCACCGCCGCGTAAAAACATGAAAACTAAAAACGCCCGGTGGCGCTTCGCTTACCGGGGCTACTTATCGTAGGGCGGATAAGCATAGCGCCATCCGCCAGAATAACTGGGAATTTATACAGAACTACTGGTGATTATATCAGCGAGGTGAGAGATGCCAACCGCGAAATTTCGATATGCGGCAGTAAACGGCTGTCCTGCGTCCGCATCAGGTCGGCATTTTCAGGTTTAATCCAGCAGGCCTGCATCCCACAGCGAATAGCGCCAGCCACATCGGTAGTCAGATCATCGCCGACATGCAGGATCTCGCCGATCGGCACATGCAGTTTTTCCGCCGCCAGGAAATACATGTCGCTAAACGGCTTGGAACGTCCATCCGGGCCGGCGCGCAGTACAAACTTAAAGTAATCGCCGAGGCCAAACAGTTCCGGCTGGGCATTGCCGTTAGTGATCGCCACCAGCGGCCATTTTTTCGCAAGCTGCTGTAACGTCTCATGGGTAGCCTGCGGAACCTCAATCTGGCTGCGCCATTTGGCAAAATGCATCATCGCCGCATTCGCGCCGGCAATGGCCTCCTGCGCCGATAATCCCGCATCCCGCATGGCCTGCTCTATCGCACGATGGCGCCAGCGGGTAACGTCATGATAGATTTCCGGCTCCGCTTCACGCACCGCCTGCCGTATCCGCTGTAAATCGACGTTTTGAAACGAACGTAGCGACGGGTGATAATTTTGCATAAAAGCGAGCGCTTCCTGCTCAGTACGCAAAATCACCGGACGGTTATCATAAAGGGTATCATCCAGGTCAAAGGTGAGCGCGGCAATACGCCCCAAAGGCCGGTAAAAACGCATTATTTCCCCCGTTTAGCGCGCGGATGCGCCGCGTCGTACACTGAAGCAAGATGTTGAAAATCAAGATGAGTATAAATTTGGGTAGTGGAAAGGTTGGCATGACCCAGCAGCTCTTGCACGCCGCGCAGATCGCCGCTCGATTCCAGCATATGGGTCGCGAACGAATGGCGCAGCTTATGTGGATGCACGTGGCTGTTTAGCCCCTGCTTTATGCCCCATTCGGCGAACCGTTTTTGGACATTGCGCGCGGAGATACGCTTGCCGAGCTTCGACAGGAATAACGCCTCTTCATCGCTGGCGAACAGGCCGCGCAGATCCAGCCAGTGCTCAATCCACGTCACCGCGTTACGGCCAATCGGCAGGCGTCGCTCTTTGCTGCCTTTACCCATTACCCACACTTCGCCGGTATCAAGATCGAGGTGCTTTATATCCAGGCCAACCAGTTCGGATAAACGCAGCCCCGCGCCGTACATGACCTCCAGCATCGCCCGGTCACGTACGGCGAGCGGATCGTTAAGATCGATGTCCAGCAGGCGGTTAACGTCGTCGACATCAATATTTTTCGGCAGATGACGCGGCGCTTTCGGTGCGGAGACGCCCTTCGCCGGGTTAGCTTTCAATTCGCCCTGACTGACTAACCAGTCAAAAAAGCTTCGCAATGCCGAGAGACGTAGCGCCAGACTGGCAGGGCCAAGCCCTTTGCGCCGACTGCGCACCGCAAAACTGCGCACAATCGCAGCGTCACATTGTTGCCAGCTTTTCAGCCCGGTTTCTCCGGCTAAAGCGATAATGGCATCAAGCTGACGCTGGTAGTTCAGCAGGGTAATGGGGCTAAGCTGGCGCTCCACGTCTAAATAGCGCAGGAACCGCGAGACATCCAGAGAAAGCGCGACATCCGTCATACGCGTTTAATCCAGCGTTCCAGCAGTTCCGGCAGCATCAGCGCGATCTCCTGTAAAAGCTGCGTCCCCTGCCCCGGCTGATAGTGGTGCGGGTCACGGCTGCTGAAGAGAATCACCCCGAGGTCGCCATCGCTGCCCATCATCGACATAGCTACCGAGCCTACAGCCTTCGCCTCCGGCAAGACCACCAGCAGTTCCGGGCCGTTTAGCGGGCCAAGATAATGCTGCGACTGTCCCAGTCGTTGAATACGCAGCGGCTCGAAGGCCTGACGGTTTAAAGCCAGATGCGTATAGCGCGATGGCGCGCCAAGACGCCACCGATCCGGGAACAAACGCAGCGTCGCGCCGGCAAGCCCCAAATCGCGCGCCCAGCGGTGAAACCGCACCAGCATCTCATCCAGACTATCCGCGGCGACCAGACGGCTTTGCAGATGCAGCAAGCGATAAAACAGGCTTTCATTGGCATGAGCCTGTTCCATCAGCAGCGTCATATTTTCTTCAAGCACATTGATGTGATTACGCGCGCGGGCCATATGCCACTCAACGAGCGAAACCGTTCCCCGCACGGGATGTGGAACACGCATCGCTTCCACGGCATGGGCGTTACGGATAAAAAACTCAGGGTGGTGGCGCAGGTAATCGACGACCGCTCGATCGTCCAGTTCCGTGAGCGTTTCCTGTAGTTCTTCCTCTGGTTGCTTCATAAATGGATAAATCCGTCGTAGATATGTGCCGCCGGACCAGTCATGTATAACGGATGACCCGGACCTTTCCAGGCGATATCCAGCCGACCGCCCGGTAATTCCACGCGTACTTCTTCAGCCAGCAGCCCCTGCTGAATCCCCACGGCAACGGCAGCGCACGCGCCGCTGCCGCACGCGCGGGTCTCCCCTGCGCCGCGTTCATAGACTCGCAGCCGGATATGCTCACGTCTTACAACCTGCATAAAACCAATGTTGGCGCGTTCCGGAAAACGCTCATGGCTTTCCAGAACCGGCCCCAGTGTTTCAACGGCCGCCGTGTCGACGTTATCAACCTGAATGACACAGTGCGGATTACCCATTGAAACCACGCCGCACAATATGGTCTGTTCCGCCGCTCGCATAATATACGTCTTTTCCGCTTTGTTGGCGCGAAAAGGCACCTGCGCGGGTTCAAAGTTTGGCTCGCCCATATTGACGCGTACCAGTTCATCTTCCGTGACGCTCAGTACCATCCGGCCATTCGCGGTACTGACCCGAATGTCGCGTTTATTGGTTAGCCCTTTCAGGCGAACAAATCGCGCGAAACAGCGCGCGCCATTGCCGCACTGCGAGACTTCACTGCCGTCGGCGTTGAAGATGCGGTAATGAAAGTCCAACTCAGGATCATAGGGCGGCTCAACCACCAGCAGCTGATCGAACCCTACGCCCAAGTGTCTGTCGGATAGCCGACGAATCAGTTCCGGCGAAAAAAAGACATTCTGCGTTACCGCGTCGACGACCATAAAATCGTTGCCAAGGCCATGCATTTTAGAGAATTGCATCATTCACTCCGTTCACGCGGGGACAGAAAACTATCCTCAGTAATTGACCTGGGACGGGCCATCTCCCGTTGCGCGATCGTTCTTATCGGGCATCGTGGACTGCGTTTGCGAATCGACTTTTTTCGTCGGCGGCGGCGCATTTTTATCGGCTGGCGGGAAATAAAGCGGCCCTTTCAAACCGCAGCCCGTCAGGCTGAACAGAGTCAGAAGTACAGCGAGTGTCTTAAACACGTTTTTCATTATGGATTGCCTGTAAGTTCATGCTTTCTATTTTCTATCATCGCAGGAGAAGGCGTAAAAGCAAGCGTTTAGGGGCTCTTTATAAAATCTGAAAAGCGGCGCGTTGCCATGATTATTGCGCATTTACATCAGGAAACATGCTTTGCTCATCACTTTAGGTTTACGTACCACGTCCGGATGACCTTATGCAATATCGTAATTTGTTTTGCCTTTTTTCGCTTTCACTTCTGCTACCTCCCGCCTGGGGATGCCGGCTGAGTGAATCTCCGCACAATGTTTATCAACGGCAAGGCAGCGGCGTGGTTTATCTCCAGCCAGAAGAGGAGAACAATCTTTCGTTGCCGGAGGTGAATTTCAAACGCCTGCGTCGGTTACCCAATTCATTGATTAACCCGGCAAATCAGGGCTGGAACTGGATAGCCCAGCCCCCTTCCTGAACCGGGAAATTAACGCCGGAAAAGAGCATGGCTATTTTATGCGTGATAGCCAGCAAGGTCAGGGTATTCATGTCTTTAGCATCAATGGGACGCTAAAAGTCACCAAGCGTTTTGCGTATGACAACCGCTATGTTTATACGTGGATTGGCAGCCAGCTTTACCGAACAGCATCCCCCTGCCCGGATAAGACGCATACTCTGAATAGGAACGTCATGTACACCAATAATAAAGATATCATCATCATAACGCAGGCGCAGGAATGCCAAAAATGACGCCGCTAAACCGTTTTGCGCGTTTGAATAAACATCTGAAAAACGCCCTTCGGGGCGTGGGGATCGGTTCATGCATTTACGTCATTGTTGAAAGCGTTATGCACGGCACGATAAACGGTGTTGAAGCTGCCGGAGTCCTGACGATAAGCGCGGTACTCGGTCTGCTTAGCGCTCTTTTGGATATCAAAGCAAAGCCGCGCGCCCCCTTAATCCTGTTGCATTTTCTCCTCTGCGGCGGCTGCGTCGCGCTGATGGTGGCAATGCTGTCGGCTCTGAACCATTTCCCGGTTAACGCGTCCGTCATACTTATCACCAGTGCGCTATTTATCGTCATTTATCTACCGCTGGGTTTTATCCTTTACCGCTCACAACGGTAATTCGTATCGGTTCCAGAAGCTGACGCTTCCCCTTATACTGGCGCTATCACTCAATAGCGAGATAAAACAATGAACGACAGTGAATTTCATCGCCTGGCTGACGCCCTGTGGCTCACCATTGAAGAATGCCTCGATAGCTGGGACGGCGATAGCGATATCGACTGCGAAATCAACGGCGGCGTGCTGACCCTCAGCTTTGAGAACGGCAGTAAGATCATTATTAACCGTCAGGAGCCGTTGCACCAGGTATGGCTGGCGACCAAACAGAGCGGCTATCACTTTGACCTGAAAGGTGACGAGTGGATTTGCGATCGCAGCGGCGAAACCTTCTGGGAGCTGCTGGAGCAGGCGGCGACGCAGCAAGCGGGTGAAAAGGTGAGTTTTCGCTAAGTTTTAATTCCGCAGGAGAGCCAGAAGAATAGCGCTTTCCTGCATATATTTAACGAGATATGCGGTCGTATTACCAACCCCGAAATGTGAAATACAGCCAGGTTGCCAGAAACAGCGCGGGCCATACACTCAACCAACCAACCCAAAAACCGTAGCGTTGCCAAAAGGTTAGATTAAATAGTGGCTTCTGCTCGGTAAAAAGTTGACGTAACGCTGGTGACCAACGTTTTTCCTTGATTTCATTGCTGCAATGCTTGCATATCGCTAAACCAAACTTATCTCTTTTTCTCGCTTGAGACAAACCACATGTACGGGTCCTTTTTTGGCGAATAATCAACCATACATCCTGATTATTACAATAAGGGCATGTTTCATGTGTGGGTAGGGTTGCCAGAGGCAGCACATCAATATGGTGAGTAATAACAAAAAACATATATCTCTACCCTATTGTTCCAGGTTTCTGGCAACAGCCATTTTAAAAATATCCTGTAACTCATCCGAGTCATAATCGAGATCGTTTAGAGAGATATTCATCACGCGATTACTTTCATGCTTATTCAATAATGACAGAAAATTATTACGCATTTTCTCATTAGTAATTCGCTGACAATAAAGCTCAACATCTTTGACAAAAACGGCCAGCACAGGCGTATTATCGCTAACACGCTCACCAACATAGTCGATTTCATGCCAGTAAACTATTGGTAGTCTGGTTGTGTGTAATGTTACTCCCTCCTGGTTCAACGTTAGCTGTGGCTTTCCTGAAAAGGCAGAGTACCAGTAAGCACTTGCGCCTGCTATCATGAGGAGTATTAAAAAAACACACACCATCTTTAGCATAATACTATAATTTAGAAAGAGGCTCATCATAAGAGCTATAGCTACCACTGAATAAAACAGAGCTAATTTTATTTGTCGTTTCTTATTCACGTAAATAAGAATAGGGTTGTTTATTGACATATAATATCCTTTTATAAAAACATCCATAAGAAACCATTAAAGAGCTTTTGTTTCTAATATGGTTTTTCAAAACATATTTACGAAAACAATGAAGAACGCGATAGCGTTTTGAACGGTCTGAATATTACTACATAAATTGTATAAGAAAAAATATTGTCTAAACCTTGTTCCGCTCAATGAGCATTCTTCGAATGTAGGCTGGATAAGGCGCGTTAGCGCCGCCATCCGGCACAGTATCGCTCTAAAGCCATAACCATATTGATAAGAATAATGGCCGCACATGTGAGCATTAACGCGATAAAAAACAAAAAGGCGATACCGTACAATCCCCATCCCAGGTCATAGAGAAAATGGTAATTGTCGCAGGAGATGATCACATCCAGGCCGGGGCATACTTTTCCCCATCGCCCCCAGTAAGACGCATCCCAGAGTTGCAAACTGGCCATGCTGGCGCATAGCGAGAGCAGGCACCCAGCAGATATAAAACAGAATAACTTATTTATAAGAATGAAGCCGAGGCTGACCATCGCCATGACTATCCCTAACAAAATGAACGCATCTGCCACCTCAAACCTCCTCCTGTAAACCAAATGCGGAGGTCACGGTAACGAAGTTGGGTGAAGTTAATGTGAAGCGGTGAACGCCGGCCGGGCAGCTTTGCCCGGCGCAGCACTTACGAAAAATACTGCTGCAATAGCGGCGCGTCATGATCCTGGTTTGCTGGCGGCACGGTGTTGATAGGCTGCGTACGGAATGGGATCACCTGCGCGCGGCCATCGGTTTTCACTATCTGGTAGAACTGCGGCAGGTTAAAGTTGATAAAACTGGAGCCATACGTGAAGCGATCGTGCGATGACGAATAGAAGCGACTGACGTCGCGCACCAGTTCTTCCTTGCTACCCTCGCAGTGGTGATACACTTCCGCCCGGTTACTTTCATCCAGAATATAAATATTAAAGCCTTTCTCATCGCCCGTTTCTTCAAAGAAGAACTGGATAATCCCTTCGTTGGCGAAGCCATCCACCACTGACGGCAATTTCACCTGGTTGGTTTCCACCTGTACCGACAGCCCGTGCAGCTTGTTATGCGAAATCGCGCCGTAGAATTCGATAGCGTTCTCCAGCTTCTGCACCGAGACATTCAAGCGTTCGAAGAATAGCCCCCACGTCTGCCCGGAAACCCGCAGCGCCTTGAAGCGACCGGTCTCCTGACGGGTGCTGGAAAGACGTAGCTCGATACATTCGGAGACCAGTTGCTGCACGCGGGTGCGAATCAGACCGCGAAGATGCTGACTGTAGCAGAACACCTCCACGCTATCCGGCGGCGCGGCATCCTGGTGCATTTTCCCCAGAATCGTTTTCAGCGCTTCGATCATCGCCTGCTCGCCGTTAAAGTGCAGAGTACGCACTTCGTTCCACGAGTTGCGATATAACAAGTCGATACTGCCTATCAGACAGTTTTGCTCTTCGCCAAAGCTGAAAACGTCCAGCTTACGGAAGTCAAAATGGACCACTTTATTGCGAAACGCCGCCGTCGGGTCATATTCGAGGTTAACGATAATCGCCAGATGGCGAATTTCACAGGGGCTGTAGAGCGCTTTCGGCGTCGGAGCAGGCAAGCGCAGCGGGAAATGGTGCGAAACATCGGCGACCATCTCCTGCAACTTAGGCAGGTCGACAATACCGTTGCCCTTAATAAACAGATGCGTTCGCGACGTCAGCAGGCCGTTGAACCACGCCCACGCGACCAACTTATTAAGATAACGGTTATATTCCAGCGGCTGATGGCTGATGATGGAATCCATGTTCGGCGCGCGGTTGTAGAGATACCAGCCTGAACGGTTGGCACGTCCCGGCGGCACATGGATAAAGGTTAAATTCGGCTCAGACAGATCCGGCGATATCTGCGGGTTCACCAGCGTGACTTTACCCGGCAACGCTTCAAACGCCGCGTACAGCTTACGCGTCAGTACGCCGATATCCTGCGGGCTGGCACTCACGCTGAGGTTGTTGCGCCGCGCAAAGCGAATCAGATTACGATAGCTTTGCATCATTGCGTCGAGCAATTCGTTGTGGGCTTCGCGCACCTGATCGATTTTCCAGTTTGCGCGATTATCGAGCATGGTCAGACGCGCGTCGTCCCATCCCCACTCGCTGACCAACTGGCTTAATACTTCCCGACGCCAGCCTACGCAGGCGCGCTCGCGACTTAATTTCTCGCACACTTTCAGGTAAAAGCAGCGGCGGACTAAATCCAGCCGCGTCGGATCTTCAATCGCCGTCAGGTATTCAGTGACCCGTTCCAGCATCATGCAGTAGGGATCGAGTCCAAACGACACGATTTCACCGTCATGCAGACGTTGTTTAATGTCTTTCGCCAGCAGACGTGGGTTGGGGTATTCCCATGAATAGGCTTCCAGCAACAGCGTTTTCAGCACCGCTTTGTACGGCGAGTCAATGCTCTTGTATAGCTGCCACAGGCTGGCGCCAAAGTACTCTTCGGCGGAGAGCGAGCTTAAGCCCCCCAGATCCAGCCATTCGTTTGGCGTTAATACGCCCTGCGCGTAGAGCGTCATGACATAGTCGTCGTAATGCTCTTCTTCGTCGCACGGCACCATGCTCCACAGGATACGCTTCCCGGCCAGGCGCACAGCGGTACGATAAAACTCATCAAGCAACAGGATATGCTGCGTAGAACCACAGTCTTCCCCGCCCAGACTGCCGCTTTCGTTATGGCGGAAACGGTTCTCGTCGATTAGGAAGAAGCTCACCTCAACGCCAAGCGAGGCGGCCCAGCTTTCCAGCAGGCTACACTTACGTTGCAGCAACTGACGCTCTTCGCCGTCGAGCCAGGACTGATGGCACACCCAGATATCCAGGTCGGACGAGCAGCTCTGCCCGACCGAGGAGGTGCTGCCCATGGTGTAAACGCCGGTAATCGGCAACTCGCCCTTCGGCGGATCCTGCGGCGTCATACCGCGGTACAGCTCAAGTTCGTTCAGATAGTGGCGTTGGGTTTCATCAGGCGTGTAGAAGCAAATACCGCTGGGAACGTTACCATCAAGGTAACCCGGCATCAGTGGATGGTGATAGTGCAATAATGTCGGCAGAAGACTGTAAACCTGCTGAAAAGCGGGTCCCATGGCAGCAAGCGCGCGATCCACACGCAGTTGATTTATGGCATCCAGTCTCTGTTTCAGAGTCTCAATATAGAGGTACAAGACGTATCGCCTGATGTTGCTACCCGTCATGGTGCAGGTCAGTACTTCACCGTCGCCATTCGGGATAAACCGTATGTCAAAAATAACCGTTACCCTTTCTCGCCTGCATATTTTTATCTAATACCGACGAAAAAATGGTCTAAAACGTGATCAATTTAACACCTTGCTCATTGACCGTAAAGAAAGATGCGCTACATACAAGTGTAGCACCGTTCGCTGCGTGTAAATTCTTAAATACGGGCTGGCGGTTTCTCGTCATTATTCACTGTCATTGACGACACTGCGCCTTATCCTCTCACTCACGGTGACCGGAAAACTAACATACTCTCTATAAGGATGTTAGGATGGTCAATGATTGATAATGACGGTAACAAGCATGTTAGACAATGTTTTAAGAATTGCCACACGCCAAAGTCCCCTTGCGCTTTGGCAGGCACATTATGTCAAAGACGCATTGATGGCAACCCATCCGGGACTGACGGTAGAACTGGTGCCGATGGTCACACGCGGCGACGTGATTCTCGATACTCCCCTGGCGAAAGTGGGCGGTAAGGGACTGTTTGTTAAAGAGCTTGAAATCGCGCTGCTGGAAAAACGCGCTGATATCGCCGTGCACTCAATGAAAGACGTTCCGGTGGCCTTCCCGGACGGTCTCGGTCTGGTGACCATTTGCGAGCGCGAAGATCCGCGCGACGCGTTTGTCTCGAATAAATATCACAGTCTGGACGATCTGCCCGCGGGTAGTATCGTCGGGACGTCCAGTTTGCGTCGACAGTGTCAACTGGCGGAACGCCGTCCGGATCTCATTATCCGTTCGTTGCGCGGCAACGTCGGCACACGTCTCGGCAAGCTGGATAACGGCGACTATGACGCCATTATCCTGGCCGTGGCCGGTCTGAAACGCTTAGGTCTGGAGTCGCGCATTCGCACAGCCTTGCCGCCCGACGTTTCGCTTCCTGCCGTAGGCCAGGGCGCCGTCGGGATTGAGTGTCGTCTTGACGACGCGCGAACACAGGCGCTGCTCGCACCGTTGAATCACTCGCAAACCGCGCTACGTGTAACGGCGGAACGCGCTATGAACACCCGCCTGGAAGGCGGATGTCAGGTGCCGATTGGCAGCTATGCAGAAATCATCAACGGTGAAATTTGGTTACGCGCGCTGGTTGGCGCACCGGACGGTTCGGTGATGGTGCGCGGCGAACGTCGTGGTTCTCCCGAGCAGGCGGAGCAAATGGGCATCTCGCTTGCAGAGGAACTGCTGGAAAACGGCGCACGCGCGATTCTGACAGAAGTTTATAACGGCGAGACGCCCGCATGAGTATTCTGATCACCCGCCCCTCTCCCGCAGGGGAAGCGTTAGTGAGCCGTCTGCGCGCACTGGGGCAGGTGGCCTGGAGTTTTCCACTGATTGAATTTGTCGCCGGCCGGGAGCTACCCACCCTGGCCGACCGCCTGGCGACGCTGACGGAAAACGATCTGGTTTTTGCCCTTTCACAGCACGCCGTCGCCTTTGCTCACGCCCAGCTCCAGCGGGATGGCCGAAACTGGCCTGCGTCGCCGCGCTATTTCGCGATTGGCCGCACCACGGCGCTCGCCCTTCATACCGTTAGCGGGTTCGATATTCGTTATCCATTGGATCGGGAAATCAGCGAAGCCTTGCTACAATTACCTGAATTACAAAATATTGCGGGCAAACGCGCGCTGATTTTGCGTGGCAATGGCGGCCGCGAACTGCTGGGCGAAACCCTGACAGCTCGCGGAGCCGAAGTCAGTTTTTGTGAATGTTATCAACGATGTGCGAAACATTACGATGGCGCGGAAGAAGCGATGCGCTGGCATACTCGCGGCGTAACAACGCTTGTTGTTACCAGCGGCGAGATGTTGCAACGGCTCTGGTCGCTGACTCCCGAGTGGTATCGTGAGCACTGGTTACTACGCTGTCGGCTATTGGTCGTCAGTGAACGTCTGGCGCACCTTGCCCGGGAGCTGGGCTGGCAAGATATTAAGGTCGCTGATAACGCCGACAACGATGCGCTGTTGCGCGCATTACAATAACTCTCATAATGGGATGCCATAATGACGGAACAAGAAAAATCCTCCGCCGTGGTTGATGAGACCAGGGAGAGCGTGGAAACCACGCCACAGCCAGTTAATACCGAGAAAAAAAGTAAGAACGGCGCCGCGCTGGTATTAAGCGCGGTGGCGATCGCGATTGCCCTGGCGGCAGGTATTGGGCTTTATGGCTGGGGGAAACAGCAAGCAACCGCGCAAACGGAAACCAGCGATGCGCTGGCGACGCAACTGACCGCCTTGCAAAAGGCGCAGGAGAGCCAAAAAGCGGAGCTGGAAGAGATTATCAAAAAACAAGCGGCGCAGTTAGAAGACGCGAATCGCCAACAGGCGGCGCTGGCGAAACAGCTTGATGAAGTACAACAAAAAGTCGCCACCATTTCCGGCAGCGATGCTAAAACCTGGCTGCTGGCGCAGGCTGATTTCCTGGTGAAACTCGCCGGACGCAAGCTATGGAGCGATCAGGACGTCACTACCGCCGCTGCGCTGCTCAAAAGCGCTGACGCCAGTCTGGCGGACATGAATGACCCCAGCCTGATTACCGCACGACGCGCGATTACTGACGATATCGCCAGCCTGTCATCCGTTGCGCAGATCGACTACGACGGCATTATTCTCAAGCTCAATCAGCTCTCTAACCAAATCGATAACCTGCGTCTGGCGGATAACGATACCGATGGTTCGCCGATGGATTCAGACAGCAGCGAGCTGTCCAGCTCGTTAAGCGAATGGCGCGTTAACCTGCAAAAAAGCTGGCAGAACTTTATGGACAGCTTTATTACCATTCGCCGCCGCGATGATACCGCCGTACCGCTGTTGGCGCCCAACCAGGACGTCTATTTACGCGAAAATATTCGCTCCCGCCTGTTAGTCGCCGCGCAGGCCGTGCCACGCCATCAGGAAGAAACATACCGTCAGGCGCTGGATAACGTTTCGACCTGGGTTCGCGCTTATTACGATACTGACGACGCCGCGACAAAAGCCTTCCTGGAGGAGGTCGATAAATTAAGCCAGCAAAATATTACGATGGATCTGCCGGAAACCCTGGGAAGCCAGGCGATTCTTGAAAAACTGATGCAAACCCGCGTGCGTAATCTGCTGGCGCAACCGACAGTCTCTACGGCAGCGCCTGCCACGCAGACAGACGCTCCGGCAGCCGCGCCGCAAGGAGAATAATGATGCTAAAAGTATTATTGCTCTTTGTGTTGTTGCTCGCGGGTATCGTGGTCGGCCCGATGATAGCCGGTCACCAGGGCTATGTGTTAATCCAGACCGATACCTACAACATTGAAACCAGCGTCACCGGACTGGCGATCATTCTCATCGTCGCTATGGTGGTGCTATTCGCCATTGAGTGGTTACTACGCCGTCTGTTTCGTACCGGCGCACACACCCGCGGTTGGTTTGCCGGTCGTAAACGCCGTCGCGCCCGCAAGCAGACCGAACAAGCGCTGCTGAAGCTGGCGGAGGGCGACTATCAGCAGGTTGAAAAGCTGATGTCAAAAAATGCCGACCATGCTGAACAACCGGTGGTCAATTATCTGCTGGCGGCAGAAGCGGCGCAGCAGCGCGGCGATGAAGCACGCGCTAATCAGCACCTTGAACGTGCGGCAGAGCTGGCGGGGAACGACACCATCCCGGTCGAGATCACGCGCGTGCGCTTACAGCTGGCGCGCAATGAAAATCACGCGGCGCGTCACGGCGTGGACAAACTGCTGGAGGTCACGCCGCGTCACCCGGAAGTTCTGCGTCTGGCGGAGCAGGCCTATATTCGCACCAGCGCATGGAGTTCTTTACTGGATATCATCCCATCCATGGCGAAAGCGCACGTCGGCGATGAAGCGCATCGCGCCATGCTCGAACAACAGGCGTGGATAGGACTCATGGATCAGGCGCGCGCCGAGCAGGGCAGCGAAGGATTACGCACCTGGTGGAAAAACCAAAGCCGTAAAACCCGCTATCAGGTGGCGCTGCAGGTCGCGATGGCCGAGCATCTGATCGAATGTGACGATCATGATATGGCGCAGCAGATTATCATCGACGGTCTGAAACGCCAGTATGACGATCGGCTGGTGCTGCCCATTCCTCGCCTCAGAACCAATAATCCGGAACAACTGGAGAAAGTGCTGCGTCAGCAAATCAAGACGGTAGGCGATCGCCCGCTGTTATGGAGCACGCTCGGCCAGTCGCTAATGAAACACGGTGAATGGCAGGAGGCGACTCTGGCTTTCCGCGCCGCGCTAAAACAACGCCCGGACGCGTATGATTATGCCTGGCTTGCCGATGCGCTTGATCGACTGCATCAACCGGAAGAGGCTGCCGCCATGCGGCGCGACGGCTTGATGCTGACATTACAGAACAATCCCCCGCAGTAATTCCCTCTTGCCCGGTGGCGCTTCGCTTACCGGGCTTACCGCCTACACAAAATCATTCGGGATGCATAAAAAAACGCCTGCCCGGTTAAGGGGCAGGCGTCAAAACAGGTCTGTATGACAACATAAAGGGGTGCTTCACTCAACGTTGTGTCCAGGGTGTTTGATGAGGCGTAAGCGACATCTGTCAGTGGACGATAAGCACCGTAAACGGCTCTGCATCATTCCTGAGTTTATGAGGCCAGAAGGCGAACATAAGAGATGGAATGAGCATCTACCCGTACATTATTGCACATAACGTGCCATCTTTGCACCGCTAAAAAACAGGCGCAGGCGTTAAAAAAACGTAGAGAATTCACGCGATTGACATCCCCCCGCTGCTGGCGAGGTTTTAGCGTGTCGCCCGGCGGAGACAGAACAGGATGCTTTTTACAAAGTGATTATAAATCAATAGATTACTCGTCACCGAATAGCGACAAATGAAGCTTGGGATATCGCCAACAAATCATAATGGCAACACGTGCGGGATAAGGGGTTGAAAAGGAACAGAAAACAAAAAACCCCGCCGAAGCGGGGTTTAAAATTGGTCGGCGAGAGAGGATTCGAACCTCCGACCCACTGGTCCCAAACCAGTTGCGCTACCAAGCTGCGCTACTCGCCGATATACTGCTTTTTTGAATTTTTAGTTCAATTCATTGAGTCGTGGTGCGAGGGGGGGGACTTGAACCCCCACGTCCGTAAGGACACTAACACCTGAAGCTAGCGCGTCTACCAATTCCGCCACCTTCGCGTTTCACAACTCTATATTAATGGGGTGGCTAATGGGATTCGAACCCACGACAACTGGAATCACAATCCAGGGCTCTACCAACTGAGCTATAGCCACCACTGAAACTTTTTACGCGGTATTAAACCACCGCAGCTCAAGCACCTAAATAAATGGTACGCCCGACAGGATTCGAACCTGAGACCTCTGCCTCCGGAGGGCAGCGCTCTATCCAGCTGAGCTACGGGCGCTTAGCGCCGTTGCGGGGGTGGATAATACGGACTTCACACCCCGCTGTCCAGTGCCTTTTTAAATAAAATGCGCGTTTGGTTATGCTTTGCGCATTTTGGCGCTTATTCCCCCCACCTTGTGGGCGGTTCCGTGACGATTCAGGCCGAAAACTTTGTAGACCAGCGTGACGGCCAGCAGGAAGATGACGCCGACAAACAGCGACATGCGCGTATCTTCATTAAAGTACATGCCGATTAAAACGCAAACCAGAAACGCCATCGTCAAATAGTTCGCCCACGGAAACATAATGGAACGAAAAGGATGATCCGCAATCGCTTCTTTATGCGCCCGACGAAAGCGCAGTTGGCTAATCAGAATGACAAACCACGGCACCATCCCCGGCAGTACGCTGGCGCTATAAACGTAAACAAAGACGCGCTGCGGATTGGGGATGATGTAGTTCAGGCAAGAACCTACCAGCAAAATCAAAATAGAGAGCGCCACGCCCGCGACCGGCACGCCGTGGCGAGAGACTTTCGCGACTGCCGCCGGCAGTTGACGGTTTTTCGCCAGCGCGTAAAGCATACGCCCACAGCTATACATTCCGCTGTTACAGCCGGAGAGCGCCGCCGTCAGCACGACAAAGTTGATAATGCCTGCCGCGGCGGTGATGCCGATTTTCGCAAAGGTGAGCACAAAGGGACTGCCGTTGCTGCCAATCTCATTCCACGGGAAAATGGTGACGATCACGAAAATCGCGCCAACATAAAAAATCAGGATACGCCACAGCACCTTACCCACCGCGCTACGCAACGTCACCTGCGGATTCTTCGCTTCACCGGCGGTAATACCGATCAACTCAACCCCTTGATAAGAGGCCACCACGATACATAATGCGGTCAGAAAGCCTTTCCAGCCGCCGGCAAAAAAGCCGCCATGCTCGGTCAGATTACCAAAGCCAATCGCCTGGCCGCCGTTACCAAAGCCGAAGAAAATCACCCCCAGACCGATGATGATCATCACAATAATCGTGGTGACTTTGATCATCGCAAACCAGAACTCGATTTCACCATACAGGCGCACCGCAGCCAGATTCGCCAACGCGACCAGTCCGACGGCAATCAGCGCCGGTATCCACTGCGCCATCTCCGGAAACCAGAACTGGACGTAGACCCCAATGGCGGTAATTTCCGAGATCCCGACCGCCATCCACATAAACCAGTATGACCAGGCGGTAAGATAGCCAAAAAAAGGACTCATATACCGGTGGGCGTACACGGCAAAGGAGCCGGTAACAGGTTCCAGAAAGAGCATCTCCCCCATCGAACGCATGATGAAAAAGACGAACAATCCGGCGATGATATACGCCAGCAGCACTGACGGGCCCGCCCATTTCAGCGTACTGGCGGCGCCCATAAAGAGTCCGACGCCGATGGTGCCCCCGAGGGCAATCAATTCAATATGACGAGCTTCCAGCCCACGCTGTAGCTCCGGTTTTTTCTCTGCCATAAATCCTCATGTCGTGTTTGCAACGGTTCCGGTAGTACCGGTTATTGTTATGGGTACATCGATTGTTGCGAATATTTTCTTAAATTTGGACAAATGGCAAATGGAGCATTAAAAAAATGCACTTATTGTGTAATAAATCATCGATTATGTTGTAAATGAGCAGCGCCATAAGCACAATCCGCTGCTCAAGTCATCAGAAGGGAGAATTAGAGATCGCCAGTATAGTGCCAGCGAAGGTAGCGCAGCAGACGCATCTGGCGGGTAATACGCTTCGGTTGCGAAAGCAGACGATACAACCACTCCAGCCCCAGGTTCTGCCATATTTTTGGGGCGCGTTTGACGTGACCGGTAAACACATCATAGGTCCCGCCCACCCCCATATATAACGCATGGGGATGCACTTCCCGACAATCGCGCATGAGTAATTCCTGTTTTGGCGATCCCATCGCGACGGTGACAATTTTCGCGCCGCTGGCATGGATACGCGCAAATAGCGCCTGACGCTGCTCCGGCGTAAAGTAACCATCCTGGCTACCCACAATATTGACGTTCCACTGCGTCCGCAGTTTTGCTTCCGTCTGCGCCAGCACCTCAGGCTTGCCGCCGACAAGAAATACCGGTGTGCCTTCTTTCCCCGCGCGCGCCATTAACGCTTCCCAAAGGTCGGCGCCAGCCACACGAGAAACCTGCGCCTGCGGAAATTTTTTACGTATTGAACGCACCACGCTGATGCCATCGGCATATTTAAATTCCGCCGCCCCTATCAACGCGCGGACTTCCGGATTATCTTCCGCCGTCAGCAGCTTTTCGGCGTTGATCGCCACCAACGTGCCTTGCTTCAGTTGACCATCGGCAAACAGATAATTCAGCGCGTGTGACATGTCGCGCCAGCCAATCAGAGGTAACCCGCGCAGCGAGTAAAGGGGCGCAGCGGCATTATTGGTCATAGTTTTCCTTCCACCTGTGCCTGAGGGAGCGAAGTTGTACGTTTATGAATCAGTCCGGCGCTATCAAATAACCAGAACAGAAGCTTAGCGACCAGCAGGCTGGCGCCAAAAACCACCAGGAAGAAAACCACGCGCGAAACAAACGAATCCAGCCCTTCTCGCGCCAGCACAATCATATTAAAGATGGCGCCAAAGCAGAAACTGTGCAGAATCGCCGCCTTATAGCGATTGGGCTCCCGGTTACCCAGTTCATACAGCCAGTCGAACCATTTGATAATCAGCCCGACGACGATCGCGCCGAGCGGAATAAACAGCGCCCCGCCCATAACCACCAGCGATCCGATAAGCGTTGGCGATATCGCCAGGCCAGAATGGTTGTTCAGGACTTCCCAGGTGAAGTAATTCGCAGAATTCAGCACGATACTGGGTCGCCCCGGCCATAACCAGGTGGGAATAAAGACGTAGAAATCACGCACGATAGGGGCCAGCCCCTGAAAATCGATATTGTGGTAATTTTGCAACAGCAGCGCCAGATTCTCCCACGGCGAAAAGGTATCGCGCGTCAGATAAAGAAACGTATAGAACGCCTCATCGCCGCTCACATTTAATCCGTAGCGTTTGAGCGCCAGCCAGAACATACCGACAATCCCCAGCACGCCCGCCGCCGCCAGCATCCACAGGCTGATCCAGCCCCGAATAATGCCGATAAACAGGAAGATAGCAAACGCAATAATGATGTTAGCGCGCGTGCCGCCGACAATCATGTAGGTCAACAGACCAAACGCGACGGTGCTCACCAGAAAGAACAGCCACGCTTTGCTGTCCTGGCGCAGGAAATAGACCACCAGCATCGCCGGAATGAAGAAATAGAAGAACCGTTTTAACGCCACGCCGGAGACTTCGCTGGAAAATATCTGGCTGTAGGAGTGCAGCCGGAACAGCAAAAAGCCGTTATGCATAAAGAAAATCGCCACGCTCACCAGCGCGATGCCCATCAGGATCACCCAGGTAAGGTGGGTTTCCACCCGGTTCATGGTAAATAGCGGCTTGCGTGGTACATCCACAACGCGTTTGCGTAAACGCGTTTTATAGGTCACGTAATATACGCCGTAGAAACAGGCGGCGGATAATAGAGCCTGCAATAAGATTTCCGGCGGCGCGACGCCAACGTCGAAACGAAATACCAGCACGCTGGTTAGCGGAAAACCAAAAAAAGAAGGTCAACAAAAACAGCAACGAAAAGAAAACGTTGAAGTTAAAACGCACGCGGCGGAATTCAAACCAGGTCAGCGTGGCGATAAACAGCGTAGAGAGCAGCCAGACCACCAGCAGCCCGCTGAATTGCATTAAACTCATTCGGCTTCTCCTGCGGCGATTCTCAACGCATTATGCCACGGTTGCAGGTAGTTGGGGCTAAAGAAGGTGATGCCGCTTTTATCTACCGATGCGAGCTGACGCTGCGCCTCGCGCACGACCTGCTCATTAAGATCGTCCGTGGTAAACAGGACGGGCAGATGCTGTTCCGCCATATCCTGCCAGAAAGGATTGTCGCGATTCAGTACGCACGGGATATCGGCCTGAATTAGCAGACACAACGTCCCAATCCCCTGTTGTCGGGCAAAAATAAAATAACCGAGGTCGCACTGACGCAATAGCGCAAGATAGGCATCAAATTCCATTTTTTCGCTAAGAATTTGTAGATTTTCGGCGCTAAATAGCGCCAGGCCGGCCTGACGAACCTCATCAATATAGGCCTGGTTATTGGCCGGATAGCCCATCGGCACCACCACGTTTACCGTATCACCAAACTGCTGATACACCGCCCGTAACGCCGCAATGTGTTGGTTACTGCGATCGCCGGAGTTCCCTACCAAAATGGTCAATTTCCCCGCACGTTGGCGCTCTTTTGCCATAGCATTCAGGGAAGGGTCCATGCGCGTCGGAAAATAGAGCAACTCGCCGCGTACGCCCGGGTGCTGGCGCGCAAAATAGCTGAGATCGCCGCGCGTCGCGAATACGCCCCCTACTCGCCCCTGCGCGATACGACGAAGCGGGTAGAAAAGGCGGAATTTCAGCCCGTTGGACACTTCGTAGAGATCCGCGCCCCAGATATGCCAATAAAACTGGGCTGGCTTAATACCGCCGCTTAACAGCGCCAGCCACAGACTGGTGTTGAACTGACCGTGAAAGAAGAATCTTTGTCGACGATTTGCTTTCGCTTTGGCGATAACCGCCTGCGCCAGCGCTTTCTTACTGCCATAAAAACGAAGCGAGAGCGCCGGACAGCTTTCCGTGAAGCCGTTATCTTCACCGGCAACCATAAATTCGCGCGCGTGCTCGCTTGTGGCAGCCAGCGTATCATTGAAAAACCGCAGCACGGTGTGGTTATGGTGAGGGATATCCGATCCCAGGACGTGAATCAGTACAGTCATGCTCGCCTACGCCAGAGTAAAAATACGCCGCAACAAAGTGAAAAATAGACAATATAGGTGACCATATAAGCCTGTGCCGCACCCAGCGCGCCGTGAGCGGGAATCAGCCAGTTAGCGAACGCCGTTAACAGAATGAACTGGCTAATTTCAGCCAGAATGTAAAATCGCAACGACGCTTTGGCAATCACCAGATAACCGAAAACATAGGCGCCGACTTTCAGCACGTCGCCCACTAACTGCCAGGCGAACAGATCGCGCATCGCGGTGAATTTGGCGGAAAAAAGCAGCCAGATAGTAAAATCGCGCAGTAGCCAGACGGTAAAACTCGCCGCCGCAACCGCCGGTAAAACAAATTTCAGCGCTTTTACCACTTCACGCGTAATGTCCTGTTTTTCCGTCAGGCGTGAGAGCGTGGGTAACAGGTAAACACTGAAGGAGGCGGTGATAAATTGCAGATAGGCGTCAGAAATACTGCTTACGCCCTGCCAGATCCCGACATCGCTCCAGCTATAGTGCGCGGCCAGTTGGTTTCGCATCATCACATAGGCGACCGGCATCGTAACGGAGGTAATCAGCGCCATCAGGGTAAATTTACTGAGCTGCTCTGCCAGACCGTTGTTCCAGGAGGGCTTGAGATAGCGTAGCGGGACGGTGCCGCGCTTAATCAGTATTATACCGGCAGGTACTACTACCAGCGCCGGCACCAGCGCCAGGCCAAGCAGAGCGCCTTCATAGCCGCCGACACGGTAGCAGAGATACCAGGCGGCGACGCCCAAAAAGCTGCCGACAATTAACGATAAGGCATTACCCGACGCGTCACGAAAGCCCTTCATTAGCGCCAGCAGCAGGTTCGCCCAGGCGATCCCCATTTGTACCAGTGCAACCAGACGCACCAGCCCTTGATAGTCCGTGTGACCGAACAATCCCTGGCTAATCGGCGCCGCCGCCAGCAGGAAGACCAGCGCCAGCAGCGTAGAGAACCCCAATACCATCGCGGAGGAGGTTCCCACCACGGTACGTAACTGCGCCGGGTCATCATGATGTTGTGCGACGAGTTTGGTAACGCCGTTAAATATCCCGGCGCCAGCCAATACGCCCAGCACGGTGATCATCTGGCGGAAGTTACCCGCTTGTCCCACGCCCGCCGGGCCAAAAGAGACGGCCAGTAGTTTCACCACCAGCAGTCCGGCGCCAATTTTTACCAGCGTACTGACCGCCGTCCACAGGGAGGCTTTAGCAAGCGACATATCAGGAGAAATAATTTAGCAAAGTAGCAATCACCGTTCGTTGATCGACGGGCGCAAGGTTATAAAACAGCGGCAGACGCAGCAAACGTTCGCTCTCTTTTGTGGTGTAGACATCGTCCCCGATAAACTCGCCGAATTTATCGCCCGCCGGACAATCATGCAGCGGAATGTAATGGAATACCGCCATGATTTCCGCCTCTTTCAGGAAATTAATCAGCGCGCTGCGATCGGCGATATCCCGCAGTTTGATGTAAAACATGTGGGCATTATGCCCGCAGTTTTCCGGAATAGAAGGCAGCTCGATACGCCCGGCGCGCGCCAGCGGCGTTAACGCATCGTAGTAAGTCTGCCACAGCGACAGACGCTGTTGATTGATACGATCGGCGGCCTCCAGTTGCGCCCACAGATAGGCAGCCTGCAGATCGGACATCAAATAACTGGAGCCGATATCCCGCCAGGTGTATTTATCCACCTGACCACGGAAGAACTGGCTACGGTTGGTGCCTTTTTCGCGGATGATCTCCGCGCGTTCAATTAGCGTACGATCGTTGATCAGCGTCGCGCCGCCTTCGCCGCCAGCGGTGTAATTTTTGGTTTCATGGAAGCTAAAACAGCCGATGTGACCGATCGTCCCTAACGCGCGCCCTTTGTACGTGGACATCACACCCTGGGCGGCATCCTCGACAACGAACAGATTATACTTATCCGCCAGCGCCATGATGACGTCCATTTCACAAGCGACGCCAGCGTAGTGTACCGGCACGATAGCACGGGTTTTATCAGTAATCGCCGCCTCAATCAGCGTTTCGTCAATATTCATCGTATCCGGACGAATATCGACAAACACAATTTTCGCGCCGCGCAGGACAAAAGCGTTAGCAGTGGAGACAAACGTAAAGCTCGGCATGATCACTTCATCGCCGGGCTGAATATCCAACAACAGAGCCGCCATCTCCAGCGATGCGGTACAGGAAGGCGTTAGCAACACCTTCGCGCTGCCGAAATGTTGCTCCAGCCACTGCTGGCAACGACGCGTAAAGCCGCCGTCGCCGCACAGTTTGCCGCTGCTCATTGCAGACTGCATGTATTCGAGTTCGGTTCCCACCACCGGCGGCGCATTAAAAGGAATCATGTTGTCACCTGTATAACCAGTACGCAGTGCTTTCGATGTTGGCACCGCTTTGTATGTAACGTTTAAGCGCGGCGGTGTTGCCCAATTGGGTCGCCACCCGCAATGTTGCTTTGCCGCGACTCTGCGCCCAACAGATCGCCGCTTGCATAAGTTCCGCTCCCGCGCCGCGTCCGGCCAACAGACCGATGCGCGCGTCGGTATCATTCAATTCCCGCAGCGAGACGTAACCGCGGATAGCGCCTGTCTCCGTGCGAAGCACCAGGCATTGGTGATCAAACGTGCCGCGTACCGCATTCTCAATCCACTGGGCGTAAAAACGGACGCTGGCGTCGGGCGCATACCACGGCGCGCGAAAACGACTCTGCGTAAACGCCTCTCCGGCCAACTGACGCAAAGCAGGAATGTCTTTAAGGTTTGCAATTTCCGCGCCATGCTGGTCGCGATGCCCTTTTACCGGCAACGCAAAATCCACCTCGCCTTCAACCAAAGAGAATCCCAGCGATTGCAACGCCGACAGCCAGGCGATGTTTTCAGCCGGCACTTTTACCTGCACGCGTTGCCACGCCTGCAGCTCTTCTGGCGTTAATTCGGGCGCTGAGGCATCGATACGCACAATGCCGCTATTCACGCCAAAGAACGTATTTTCCCAGAGTAACGGTTCAATACTGGCGCGGACGGGCACGGAGCAACTCCAGTAAATATTGGCCATAGCCGGTTTTTTTCAAGCTGACTGGCGGCGCGTTTCAAACCATCATCATCCAACCAGCCGTTGCGCCAGGCAATCTCCTCCAGACAGGCAATTTTGAAGCCCTGGCGCTTTTCCACCGTCTGCACAAAAGTGCTCGCCTCAATCAGACTGTCGTGGGTGCCCGTATCCAGCCAGGCGAAGCCGCGGCCCAGCAGTTCAACGGTCAGCTTACCTTCCTCCAGATACATCTGGTTGATAGAAGTGATCTCCAGCTCGCCACGCCCGGACGGTTTCACGCGCTTCGCATACTCGACGACCTTGCTGTCATAGAAATAGAGGCCGGTGACCGCCCAGTTAGATTTAGGCTGTTTCGGCTTTTCTTCCAACGAGAGCGCGCGAAAATCATCGTCAAACTCCACGACGCCAAAGCGTTCCGGGTCCATGACCTGATAGCCAAATACCGTAGCGCCTTCGGTACGCGCCGCGACCTGACGGAGTTTGGGGCTAAAACCCTGACCAAAAAAGATATTGTCGCCCAATACCAGGCATGAGGGTTCACCGTTGAGGAACGTTTCGCCAATGATAAAGGCCTGCGCCAGCCCGTCCGGACTGGGCTGCTCGGCATAATGTAAATCGATACCGAATGCTGCGCCGTCGCCCAACAAACGCTGAAAGTCGCGTTTATCCTCCGGCGTGGTGATGATCAAGATCTCACGAATTCCCGCCAGCATTAGCACCGATAACGGATAGTAAATCATCGGTTTGTCGTAGACGGGCAGAAGCTGCTTTGACACGCCGCGCGTAATGGGATGCAACCGGGTACCGGAACCTCCCGCCAGAATGATGCCTTTCATTCGTTTCTCCTCCAGGAGTAAGAACCTGCCGTTTAGCGTTTCAGTCCTAAGCGTTCGCCCTGATAACCGCCATCCTGCACGGGTTTCCACCAGGCCTCATTGGCGAGATACCACTGAACGGTTTTTCGCATCCCGCTTTCGAAGGTTTCCTGCGGCGTCCAGCCCAGCTCGCGGGCGATTTTCGACGCGTCGATGGCATAGCGTAAGTCATGGCCGGGTCGGTCGTCGACGAAGGTAATCAGATCGTGATAATTCGCTACACCCTGCGGTTTTTGCGGGGCCAGTTCCTCCAACAGAGCGCAGATCGTCCTGACCACATCCAGATTTTTACGTTCGTTATGACCGCCGATATTATACGTTTCGCCCACCGCGCCGTTCGTCACCACGTGATACAACGCACGGGCATGATCCTCTACATACAGCCAGTCGCGAATTTGCTGACCGTTGCCATAGACCGGCAATGGTTTACCCGCCAGCGCGTTCAGAATCATCAGCGGGATCAGTTTTTCCGGGAAATGGTAGGGCCCGTAGTTATTAGAGCAGTTGGTGACAAGCGTAGGCAGACCGTAGGTACGTAACCAGGCGCGTACCAGATGGTCACTGCTGGCTTTGGAGGCGGAATAAGGGCTGCTTGGCGCATATGACGTGGTTTCGGTGAAGAAATCGTCTGCAGTATGCAGATCGCCATACACTTCATCGGTGGAGATATGGTGGAAGCGGAACGCCGCTTTAGCGTCCGCGTCAAACGCGGACCAGTAAGCGCGAGCGGCTTCCAGCAAGGTGTAAGTACCAACGATATTCGTTTCAATAAACGCCGCCGGGCCGTCGATGGAACGGTCTACATGGCTTTCCGCCGCCAGGTGCATCACGCTATCGGGCTGATACTGCTGGAAAACTCGCTCCAGTGATGCCCGATCGCAGATATCCACCTTCTCAAAGGCGAAACGGTCGCTTTGCGCCACCGACGCCAGAGACATCAGGTTGCCCGCATAGGTGAGTTTATCCACCACCACCACCGCGTCTACCGTTTCATGGATGATATGCCGCACCACCGCAGATCCGATAAAGCCTGCGCCGCCGGTCACCAGAATGCGTTTCATCAGCGCCAGACTCCTTTGGTATCAACCACATAACGTTGATGAACCGCATCGCCGGGGATAGCTTTAAATTCGTCGTGATCGACCAGCATCACCAGCACATCGGCGGCGGCCAGCGCCGCGTCCAGCTTCGCCAGCGTGCAAAGTCCGTCCAATTTTTTCGGCAACTGACGGATATTCGGTTCGACGACCAGGGTTTCGCCGCTGTGCCAGCGGGCGATACTTTGCGCGATCCCCATCGCCGGGCTTTCGCGCAGATCGTCGATATTCGGCTTAAAGGCCAGCCCAAAACAGGCGATTTTCACTTCGCTGGCGCGTTTATCGGTGGCCGCCAGGCAATCTGCGACCGCGGCTTTTACCTGATCGACTACCCAGTGCGGTTTGCTGTCGTTCACTTCACGCGCGGTGCGAATCAGTCTCGCCTGCTGCGGATTTTGCGCCACAATAAACCACGGATCGACCGCAATGCAGTGCCCGCCAACGCCTGGGCCCGGCTGCAAAATATTGACGCGCGGATGGCGGTTCGCCAGACGGATCAATTCCCAGACGTTAATCCCCTGTTCGGCGCAAATCAGCGACAATTCATTCGCAAAGGCGATATTCACATCACGGAAGCTATTTTCCGTCAGCTTGCACATCTCTGCGGTGCGCGAGTTGGTGACAACGCATTCGCCCTCAAGGAAAATTTTGTACAGCGCGCTGGCGCGAGCCGAACATACTGGCGTCATACCGCCAATCACGCGGTCATTTTTAATGAGTTCCACCATCACCTGACCCGGCAGCACACGCTCCGGACAATAGGCGATATTCACGTCGGCCTGCTCGCCCGCCTGCTGGGGAAAGGTCAGATCCGGGCGCATCCCGGCCAGCCAGCCAGCCATTTGCTCCGTTGCGCCGACCGGCGATGTTGATTCCAGAATCACCAGTGCCCCTTTTTTTAATACCGGCGCAATGGATTTCGCCGCGGCTTCCACATAGGCCATGTCAGGGTCGTGATCGCCTTTGAATGGCGTCGGCACGGCAATCAGGTACGCATCGGCCTCGACAGGTGTCGTCGTCGCACGCAGAAAGCCGCCTTCCACCGCCATCTTCACCACATTGCCCAACGCCGGCTCCACGATGTGAATTTCACCGCGATTTATGGTGTCTACCGCATGTTGGTTGATATCCACGCCGATAACCTGCTTCTGGCGGGAAGCAAAAGCGGCCGCAGTCGGTAATCCGATATACCCCAGCCCAATAACAGAAATGGTCGTAAAACTCATAACGATACCCGATAACTTTTTAACGCCTGTAAAATGCGCGCGCATGATTGCCCGTCACCATAAGGATTATGGGCGCGGCTCATGGTTTGATATTCATTTTCGTCGTGCAGCAGACGCATAACTTCCGCCACAATGCGCCGGGAGTCCGTGCCGATCAGTCTTACCGTACCAGCGGTAACGGCTTCCGGACGCTCTGTGGTTTCACGCATGACCAATACCGGCTTACCTAATGACGGCGCTTCTTCCTGAATACCGCCGGAATCGGTCAGAATGAGCCAGGCGTGATTCATCAGCCAGACAAAAGGTAAGTAGTCCTGCGGCTCAATCAGTACCACGTTTTCAACATGGCCGAGGATACGGTTGACAGGTTCGCTGACGTTGGGATTGAGATGCACCGGATAGACAATTTGCACATTCTGGTTCGCGGCGGCGATTTCCGCCAGCGCCTGGCAGATATGCTCAAAGCCCTGACCAAAGCTTTCACGCCGATGACCGGTCACTAAAATCATCTTCTTATTCGCGTTGAGGAAAGGATACTGCTCGGCCAGTTCAGCCCGTAATATATCGCTCGTCAGAACGCGATCGCGTACCCAGATCAGCGCGTCGATAACGGTATTGCCAGTGACAAAAATGCGCTCATCCGGAATGTTCTCCCGCAACAGATTCTGCCGCGAGTTTTCCGTCGGCGCAAAGTGGTACATCGCCAGATGTCCGGTCAGCGTGCGGTTTGCCTCTTCCGGCCAGGGGGAATAGAGATCGCCGGTTCGCAACCCGGCTTCTACGTGCCCTACCGGAATTCGTTGATAGAAAGCCGCCAGGCTGGTAGCAATCGTAGTGGTGGTATCGCCATGAACCAGCACCACATCAGGTTTAAAATCTGCCAGGATCGGCTTTAATCCCTCCAGAATTCGGCAGGTAATTTCCGTCAACCCCTGTCCCGGCTGCATAATGTTGAGATCGTAATCAGGCACAATAGAAAAAAGAGTTAATACCTGATCAAGCATCTCCCGATGCTGCGCAGTAACGCATACTTTGGCCTCGAAATGAGGATCTTTTTCCAGCGCATGGACCAGAGGCGCCATCTTAATGGCCTCCGGTCGTGTACCAAATACAGTCAGTACTTTCACATCGATTCTCTTCGAATAGACAGTAGGGGCCCAGCCCCCTACTGCAGAGGTGTTGCTAAATCGTGCGGCGACGGGTTAAGGCAACGCCCGCACCGATTAGCGCCCCAACGATACCCCACATGATCATCAGGAAGGCTCGGCGTGGGCTATCACGTTTTACCGGTTCTTCCGGCGTACGCAAATAACGATAGGTCTGAAAACGAGGGTCCAGGGTCGGCCCCACATTAAGCGTATTCAACATTGCCCGATTTTGAAAGTAGTCCAAATCGAACGCAGGGCCAACCGCTTGCAGATTTTCAAGACGCGCCTGCAACATAGGGCGACCGAGTAAAAAAAGCTCTGAGTCCGGTAATTCATCAGCCGGAACATCCGTCGCGCTACGAGAAATATTATGTTGTTCCGCAATTTTGAGCGCCTGCTCAATACTGTTTACACGACGTGAATAGATCGCTTTCGCAACCTCTTCCTGCCGTTTGACCTGCGCTTTCATCTGCACGGTACGCGCAGCCCAGGCACCTTTTAATTCATCATTCAGATGGCTCGCTGCCCGCTGACTGGCGAATGCGACATACTGACGCAGCAGATTATTGGCGTCCGGCGCAGTTTCAGCAATCAGCTTCACGTTGTCATTGATAGCGCGTGTAAAATCGCCTGGCGTAAACTGTATGTTATTGATCAGTTCATCAAGCATCGCCGCATCAGCTTTGCTATTCCCGACCATTCGCTGCTTGTAATAGTCCGTCTGTAACCAGAAATCGCGACGCGTATCCCAGGAGGCAAGCTGCATGATGAACTCTTTATACGCTTCATCCATCACCGAGGGCTTATCGGAAGAAGCAGGATCGGTCTTAATATCCAGGTTGCGCAGAAACTGCTGCTGGGAGTAATAACCGCCCAACATATTTACGGTTGGGCGATCGGTGATCGCCGTCGCACTCCACTCCTGACGAGCAAAAAAGGTATAGGCTAACGCGATAAGGGCAAATAGCAGGCCAATGCCGATAATCCAGAATTTGCCAGCCCATAAAGTACGAAACAACCCGCGAATATCCAGTTCATTTTCAGCGCTCACCGCGCGTGCCCCCGGTAATGGTTGTGTCATCGTATCCTCATTTACTTGGTTAAGTTTGGCCGGTTCTCACGTTGCCTGCGCAGGCGACGCTTCACACGCTTAATAAATCTCGCCACCTTCCAGGCCCGCTTAATGCAGTAGCCATAGAGGAAGAATGCTAGCAAAAAGAGCACCAACATAACCCATTCAGGAACAAAATGAGAGTATTCTGCCGTTACGCCTACTCCCGCCAGAATCGCCGCTGCGAGCGTAATAAGAACAAATGCCTGGCGGGAAGTAAACCCTGCTCGCATAACCAAATGATGAATATGTTGGCGATCAGGGGAAAAGGGGCTCATCCCTTTACGCAGACGGCGATACATAATCGCCACCATATCCATCAATGGAATAGCGATAATCCATAGCGCGGTAACCGGGCTGATAGAGTGAGTTTTCCCCTGCGTCGTTTCCAGTAAGAGCCAGATGACGGTAAAGCCAATCAGTGTACTACCGGCATCGCCCATAAAGACTTTGTAACGCCGCCCCAAAATACCGAGATTAAGCATAATGTAAGGCAGAATCGCGGCGATCATGGCAAAGCACCACATTGCCAGACTAGTCTGACCATCAAACCATAAAATCAGCCCCATCGCCGCAAATGAGACGCTGGATAACCCACCCAGCAGGCCGTCAATACCGTCCACCATATTGAAAGCGTTGATCGCCGCCCATACCGCAAACAGAGTAAGGAAATAGCCAAAGGGGCCAAGCACTAACTCCCAAGGCCCAAAGATGTAACCAAGGCTACCTAAGTGAAGTTTTGCGATAACCATCATTACAACCGCAATAACAGCCTGAACCACAGCACGAATTTTTACACTGATATCAAAACGGTCATCCATCGCACCAACAAAAACCAATACACCAGCGCAAATAAGATATAGCGATAAGTGCGGTATGTAGTAATCCGAGAGGCCAAACATAAAGCAGATTCCTGCAAACACAGAAATCCCGCCGACTAATGGGATAACGCCCTGATGTCGTTTACGAAAGTTTGGTTTATCCACTAAACCAATTTTTATGGCTACTTTTCGCGCAAGAAAAATAAAAATGGTCGTGAATAAAAAAATACTGATTAGCTCAGATAAAGCGGTGAGTAACTTCACAGTGTATGTGCTCTCAGCATATATCATTTCCTTAAAGTATAATGCGTTACGCCAGCTCCTAGAAGAGACCTGTTAGAACATTACACTTTTTACCGCAAACAATGTGTATTGTGCATGGTGTTACTCTGTAGCGCATATCCCGATGACCAGTTTATATGACATGACGCCAGGATGAATCGCAAAACAAAAACGCCACGTAAAAACGTGGCGTTTTCAGGTAAAGACCAGGTTATGAGCGCTTCATCATCTCGAAAAAAGTCGTCATTAGTTTTGGTCATCGCCAGTTTGTTAATGAGGAATTCCATCGCGTCAATTTCACCCATCGGATGGATGATTTTACGCAGGATCCACATTTTCTGCAGCTCTTCCTGAGTGGTGAGCAGCTCTTCTTTACGGGTACCGGAACGGTTGTAGTCGATAGCCGGGAAGACACGTTTTTCAGCGATCTTACGCGAGAGATGCAGCTCCATGTTACCGGTGCCTTTAAACTCTTCGTAGATAACTTCGTCCATCTTGGAACCGGTATCGATTAGCGCCGTCGCGATGATAGTCAGGCTACCGCCCTCTTCCACGTTACGCGCCGCGCCGAAGAAACGCTTCGGACGATGCAGGGCGTTAGCGTCCACACCACCGGTCAATACTTTACCGGAAGCCGGCACCACGGTGTTGTAGGCACGCGCCAGACGGGTGATGGAGTCGAGCAGGATGATAACGTCTTTCTTGTGTTCAACCAGACGTTTCGCCTTCTCGATAACCATTTCGGCAACCTGAACGTGGCGGGATGCCGGTTCGTCAAAGGTAGACGCAACCACTTCGCCTTTCACCAGACGCTGCATCTCGGTTACTTCTTCCGGACGTTCGTCAATCAGCAGCACCATCAGCACGCAGTCTGGGTGGTTATACGCGATGCTCTGCGCGATGTTCTGCAGCAGCATGGTTTTACCCGCTTTCGGCGGCGCGACAATCAGACCGCGCTGGCCGCGACCGATCGGCGAAGCCAGATCCAGAACGCGCGCCGTTAAGTCTTCGGTAGAACCGTTACCACGCTCCATACGCAGACGAGAGTTTGCGTGCAGCGGGGTTAAGTTCTCAAAGAGGATTTTGTTACGGGCGTTTTCCGGTTTGTCGTAGTTAACTTCGTTAACTTTCAACAGCGCAAAATAGCGTTCACCTTCTTTCGGCGGGCGAATCTTACCAGAAATGGTATCACCAGTGCGGAGGTTGAAACGGCGGATTTGGCTGGGGGAAACGTAGATATCATCAGGACCGGCGAGGTAGGAGCTGTCTGCAGAACGGAGGAAACCAAATCCATCCTGCAATATCTCCAGCACACCGTCGCCAAAGATATCTTCGCCACTCTTTGCGTGCTGCTTCAGGATGGCAAAAATAATGTCCTGCTTGCGCATACGGGCCAGGTTTTCAAGCCCCATACTTTCGCCGAGAGTGATCAGCTCAGAAACCGGCGTATTCTTTAATTCGGTAAGATTCATAATGGTGTGAGTTCTTAAACTTGGGGTAAATCTCGAACTTAATGTTGTGAATGGTATGGCAGGGTCATCCATGCCTGTTTACGGCTATCAACTCATGTCTGTTCGCTGTCTGGTCACAGGAAAGTACGCAGAACTGAAACGACAAGACGGAATGAGCGAAGAGCCAGGAATCTTTCCACTTCTCGTGCGAGAAAAAACGGGAAGTGACGGATAAAACCAGATTCAAACTTAATAAGGTATGTTTAATTCGAAGTCAATACTAACTTAGCACGACTCAGACCGGGCGTCCAGAGATCCTGACAATTTAAGAATAACGTAAGGACAACAGACGCCACGAAACTGCCTGATACCTTAATCATTCGTCGAATGACAGACGCCTGACCATACAGCGCCTTTGTCATTCGACGTATAAAAGGTATTACGCCAGATTGGCGTCGAGAAACTCTTTCAACTGACCTTTAGACAGTGCGCCTACTTTGGTTGCCGCCACTTCGCCATTTTTAAACAGCAGCAGAGTCGGAATACCGCGGATGCCATATTTAGGCGCAGTACCTGGGTTCTGGTCAATGTTCAGTTTGGCAACGGTCAATTTGCCCTGATATTCGTCAGCGATTTCATCCAGAATCGGAGCGATCATTTTACACGGCCCGCACCACTCTGCCCAGAAATCAACGAGGATAGCCCCGTCCGCTTTGAGTACATCCGTGTCAAAACTGTCGTCAGTCAGGTGAATAATTTTATCGCTCATATATAACTCCACAGGAATAAGCCTGGCGTGTTGGTGTAGCATTAACCAACGAGGTGCTGATGTTAACTTCGCCAACAAAGGTTGACTTTATTTCACCGGATACGCTTTCGTAAAGCAATAGTAAGCTGATATTCTACCACACTATGAGCAAAACACATTTAACAGAACAGAAGTTTTCCGACTTCGCCCTGCACCCACAGGTGGTTGAAGCCCTTGAAAAAAAAGGGTTTTATAATTGTACGCCCATTCAGGCACTGGCCCTTCCGCTAACGCTGGCGGGTCGTGACGTTGCAGGGCAGGCGCAAACCGGTACCGGGAAAACGATGGCGTTTCTGACGTCAACGTTTCATTATTTACTTTCTCATCCCGCGATCGACGATCGCAAGGTGAACCAGCCGCGCGCGCTGATCATGGCGCCGACGCGTGAATTAGCCGTACAAATTCACGCAGACGCGGAGCCGTTGGCGCAAGCGACAGGCTTAAAATTAGGCCTGGCTTACGGCGGCGATGGTTACGACAAGCAGCTTAAAGTGCTGGAAAGCGGCGTTGATATTCTTATTGGTACGACGGGCCGACTGATCGACTACGCCAAACAAAATCACATTAACCTCGGCGCCATTCAGGTCGTCGTACTCGATGAAGCCGATCGCATGTACGATTTGGGCTTTATTAAAGATATCCGCTGGCTGTTCCGTCGTGTGCCGCCGGCTGCGCAGCGTCTGAACATGTTGTTCTCCGCCACCCTGTCTTATCGGGTTCGCGAACTGGCGTTTGAACAGATGAACAACGCCGAATATGTTGAAGTGGAACCGGAGCAAAAGACCGGCCACCGCATTAAAGAAGAGCTTTTCTATCCCTCTAATGAAGAGAAAATGCGTTTACTGCAAACGCTGATCGAAGAAGAGTGGCCGGATCGCGCCATTATTTTCGCCAACACCAAGCATCGTTGCGAAGATATCTGGGGACACCTGGCGGCAGATGGCCATCGTGTTGGTCTGCTGACCGGCGATGTCGCGCAGAAAAAGCGCCTGCGGATTCTGGATGAGTTCACCCGCGGCGATCTGGATATTCTTGTGGCGACCGATGTCGCGGCGCGCGGGTTGCATATCCCCGCCGTAACGCACGTCTTTAACTACGATCTGCCAGACGATTGTGAAGACTATGTTCACCGTATCGGTCGTACCGGTCGCGCTGGCGCCAGCGGACATTCCATCAGCCTGGCTTGCGAAGAGTATGCGCTGAATCTGCCCGCTATTGAGAGCTATATCGGCCACTCGATTCCGGTCAGCAAATACAATCCGGAAGCGCTCATGAACGATCTGCCCAAGCCGTTGCGCCTGACGCGTTCGCGTCCTGGCAATGGTCCGCGCCGCGCTGGCGCTCCGCGTAATCGTCGTCGTTCAGGTTAAGAAAAGTTATGCCATACACAAAATCATTTAGCCTGTATCAAGGCGGCAAGAAAACAAATCCCGATGAGCTTAGGAAGAGTACGCAGCCAACACGGATACAGGTTGAAGGATGAAGTGTATGAATTCCACCTCGTTGTATGCCGCCATTGATCTCGGTTCCAATAGTTTTCATATGCTGGTCGTGCGCGAGGCGGCGGGAAGCATCCAGACGCTGACCCGAATCAAACGTAAGGTGCGTCTGGCCGCGGGTCTGAACAACGACAACCACCTTTCAGCCGAAGCGATGGAACGCGGCTGGCAATGCCTGCGTCTGTTTGCTGAACGTTTGCAGGATATCCCGCAGCCGCAAATCCGCGTGGTTGCCACCGCAACATTGCGTCTCGCCGTTAATGCGGGGGAATTTATCGCGAAAGCGCAGACTATCCTTGGTTGTCCGGTGCAGGTTATCAGCGGCGAAGAAGAGGCGCGGCTGATTTATCAGGGAGCCGCTCATACCACCGGCGGCGCAGATCAGCGACTGGTGGTGGATATCGGCGGCGCCAGCACTGAACTGGTTACCGGCACTGGCGCGCAAACCACGTCGCTGTTTAGCCTGTCGATGGGCTGCGTAACGTGGCTTGAACGCTATTTTAGCGATCGTAATCTGGCGCAAGAAAACTTTGATGATGCGGAGAAAGCCGCGCGCGATGTACTGCGTCCGGTCGCCGATGAACTGCGTTTTCATGGCTGGAAGGTCTGCGTGGGTGCCTCCGGCACCGTACAGGCATTGCAGGAAATCATGATGGCGCAGGGGATGGACGAGCGCATTACGCTCGCCAAACTACAGCAGCTGAAACAACGCGCGATACAGTGCGGACGTCTGGAAGAGCTGGAAATCGAAGGCCTGACGCTGGAGCGCGCGCTGGTTTTCCCAAGCGGGCTGGCTATTCTGATCGCCATATTTACCGAGCTGAACATCCAGAGCATGACGCTGGCAGGCGGCGCGTTACGCGAAGGGCTGGTGTATGGGATGTTGCATCTGGCGGTAGATCAGGATATCCGCAGCCGCACGCTGCGAAACATTCAGCGTCGGTTTATCGTCGATACCGATCAGGCGAATCGCGTGGCGAAGCTGGCAGATAACTTCCTCAAACAGGTAGAAAATGCCTGGCATATTGAGCCTATCAGTCGTGAACTGTTGCTGAGCGCTTGCCAATTGCATGAGATCGGTCTGAGCGTTGATTTTAAACAGGCACCCTATCATGCCGCCTATTTAGTACGCCATTTGGATCTGCCTGGCTATACGCCCGCGCAGAAAAAGTTGCTCGCCACCCTCTTACTGAACCAAACCAATCCGGTCGATCTCTCTTCGCTTCATCAGCAAAACGCGGTACCGCCCCGTGTTGCGGAACAGCTATGCCGTTTGCTGCGACTGGCGATTCTTTTTGCCGGTCGCCGTCGTGACGATCTGGTACCAGAAATTACGCTACAGGCGCTAAATGAAAATCTGACGTTAACCTTGCCTGGCGACTGGCTGGCGCACCACCCGCTGGGTAAAGAGTTGATTGATCAGGAAAGCCAGTGGCAAAGCTATGTACACTGGCCGCTGGACGTTCGCTAACCGTAGTTTGATTGCCGGATGACGCTTCGCTTATCCGGCCTACGATTTCGCTCGCTTTGCCGCCATCATGGCTTTCAGATTAGCCAGGTGACTTTGCCCTTTTTGCATTCGCTCCTCCGCGCTTACCACTTTGCGCTCCTGCTCCCAGATTAAATCATCCTGCGGTAGTTCTAACAGGAAGCGGCTGGGTTCCGGGCGCACCAGTTCCCCATACTGACGGCGCTCTTTACATAATGTAAAGGTGAGCTCTTTCTGCGCACGAGTGATCCCGACATAGGCCAGCCGACGCTCTTCCTCAATATTGTCTTCGTCAATGCTGCTTTGATGCGGCAAAAATCCTTCTTCCATTCCCACCATATAGACATACGGGAATTCCAGTCCTTTCGACGCATGAAGCGTCATCAACTGTACCTGATCCAGCTCTTCTTCGCTCTCGCCGCGCTCCATCATATCGCGCAGCGTAAAGCGTGTAACCACCAGGGTGAGCGTCATCGGCTCATCGAGTTCGTTGCCTTCCAGCATCTCAGTCATCCAGCTAAAGAGCTGGTTAACGTTTTTCATACGCATTTCCGCCGCTTTGGGGCTCGGCGAGGTTTCGTACAACCAGGATTCATAGTCAATACCGTGGATGAGATCGCGCACGGCGGCGACAGGCTCACGTTCGGCCAGACGCTGGATTTCCCCCAGCCAGTGGGTAAAACGCGTCAATGAATCGTAACCACGTCCGGTCAGCTTCTGGCTAAGCCCCATATCAAAGCTGGCGGTAAAAAGGCTTTTATTACGCGTCATTGCCCATTCACCCAGCTTTTGCAGAGTGGCCGGACCGATTTCGCGTTTTGGCGTATTCACGATGCGCAGGAAAGCGCTGTCATCATCCGGGTTGGTCAACACCCGCAGATAGGCCAGCAAGTCTTTAATCTCCGGACGGGAGAAAAATGAGGTGCCGCCGGAAATTTTGTACGGAATGCGGTTCTGCATGAGGAATTTTTCAAATACCCGCGACTGATGATTCCCGCGATACAGAATGGCGTAATCCTTGTACTGGGTCTTGTTCACAAAGTGATGGGCAATCAGTTCGCCGGTAACGCGCTCAGCTTCATGCTCTTCATTGTTTGCGCTTAACACTTTGAGTTCCGCGCCGTAACCGAGTTCGGAAAAGAGGCGCTTTTCAAAGACGTGCGGATTGTTGGCGATGAGAATATTTGCCGCTTTCAGGATGCGGCCCGAAGAACGATAGTTTTGCTCCAGCTTAATCACCTGCAGCGCCGGAAAATCCTGGCTCAGTAACACCAGGTTTTGCGGACGCGCCCCGCGCCAGGAGTAGATAGACTGATCGTCATCGCCTACGACCGTAAAGCGCGCGCGTTGCCCAACCAGCAGCTTAACCAACTCATACTGGCTGGTGTTAGTATCCTGATATTCATCCACCAGCAGATAACGAATTTTATTCTGCCAGCGCTCGCGCACCTCGTCATTGCGTTGCAGCAGCAGCGTCGGCAGCAAAATCAAATCATCAAAATCGAGAACGTTACATGCCTTCATATGGGCGTCGTAAAGCCCGTAGCAGTGGGCAAAAATACGATCGCGTTCACCTTTCGCCCCCGCCGCTGCCTGTGCAGGCGTTTTGAGATCGTTTTTCCAGTTGGAGATCGTGGAGATCAACTGTTGCAACAGAACCTTGTCGTCTTCGATCAGGCCTTCGGTCAGCTCTTTGAGCAAGGCGACCTGGTCGGTATCGTCAAACAATGAAAAGTTCGATTTCATCCCCAGCGCAGCGTACTCGCGCTTAATAATATCCAGCCCTAGCGTATGAAAGGTGGAGATCATCAAACCGCGCGCTTCCTTACGGCCGAGCGTCTGCCCGACACGTTCTTTCATCTCACGCGCTGCCTTGTTGGTAAACGTCACCGCCGCAATATGCCGGGCCTGATAGCCGCATCCGCGGATCAGGTGGGCGATTTTATTGGTAATTACGCGAGTTTTACCAGAACCCGCTCCTGCCAGCACCAGGCAGGGTCCGGTGACGAATTCGACAGCGTGTTGTTGGCCAGGATTTAAACGCATAGGAATAGTGCTCAATCTTCGAACGGGGGAGGGATTGTAGCAGAAAGCGAGGCCCAGAGAAGACCAGGCTGCTTTTTCAGGCAGCCTGGAAAAGGTCAATCAGCAGGCTCTGGCGGCAAGCGACGTATAGCCATTACGCTGTGCGCTCTTGATCCAACTGTAAGAACCCATTAGCGCGATCGCCGTCAGCAGAACATACTCAAGCGACATCGCATAAACGCCCTGTACTGCATAGATCACGACGCTAATTACATCAATAATCACCCACAGCAGCCAGTTTTCCACGTACTTGCGGGTCATCAGCACCATCGCCGCAATCGACAACACCAGCATGGTGGAATCCCAGAACGGGAACGCGTCCGGCTGGAGTTCAGGCATCGCCACCTGCATACCTACCGTTTGCAGCAGAGCGAGCATAACGCGGGTCAACATAGCGAAGACCGGATCGATAAACCACGTCATCAGCAGAATGCTAATAATACATATGCCCCCCAACCTCCATGTTTGTTGACAAGAAAGCCAGCGTACTTTCAGAGCGGCTTCCCGGGCGTCATTCTGCCGGCTCCATGCGTACCAGCCGTAAATATTCGCCGCAAAGAAAAACACCTGAAGTAGCAAGCTGGCATACAGTTGAATCTGAAAAAAGATGGCGGCAAACAGAGTGACGTTAATCAAGCCAAACAGGTAATTAATGATTTTTTCCCGGCTGGCGCACCAGATGCACAATAAGCCAAAGACGGTACCGATAGCCTCAATCCACGATAGCGCATACCCACCCTCGCCGAGAGGAATGTTGACCATTACATTGTTAATGCTGAAAAAGTCCATCATTGCTCTCCTTGCAAACTATCGAAATAAATGGCCTGAAGCGCCAGAGAAATCTGGCGCTCTTCACCTTGCTGGCACAAGGTTTCCTGCTGAACATAATGGTTAATGCTGCTCTCCAGACAGCCACTATGCGCGACGACCACGTTTAGCAACGACGCGGTACGCAGCCCACGTAACGCTCCCACCACCATCAGCGCGGCGGTTTCCATATCCGCGCCGAGAACTCCCCTGGCCGACCATTCGGCATCCAGTTCAGCTTCGCGATCGGTATAAAAACTGTCATGGCTGCGCACCAGCCCGCAAACGGCAGAGATGTTCATCTGTTTCGCCTGCTGTATCAGCGTGGCGGTAAGATAAGGGTCCGCACAGGCCGGATAACTGGCGGGCGCATAGGTTTTGCTGGCGCCGTCGTCAGCCACCGCGCCGCAACTACCGATACGGATTAGCGTGTTGACGCCAACCTGGCGTAACTCCTCAATGGCGATAGCGGTTGACGGTCCGCCGATTCCCGTGGAGAGCACGACTATTTCAACCCCCTGGTACCAGCCGCGCGCCGCGCGAAACTCCCGGTTTTGCCCCAGAATCTCAGCCTTATCAAGAAAACGGGCGATTCTATCCACCCGCCCGGGATCGCCGGGCAAAAGCGCATATTTCGCGCGGGTCATGCTTGTGTTAAGCCGAATATGGGGTTGCATCTCCCTCTCCTTATTGTTCTGAGAGGTTCAGATTTCCGCCTCCTGTTTGAGTTTTTCAGGAGCCAGTAAAATGATCCGCTCACCGTCGGTATCGATAATGTTCAGCGATTTCAGATCGTGCAGTATCCGGTTGATACTGCGCGTCGCCGCCGCAAATTCCTGACCAAGATTCTGCTTATCAAGCAAAATAGTGGTTGATTCATATTGTTGATAACGCAGCCATAATGCCTGGCATACGCGCTGATGCAGCGAGTACAAATTGTCGCTACTGGCCTTTTTCGACAACTGGTAATACTGTTGGCTGAAAAACCGCAGCATTCGCTGGTTAAAGTGGTTATCCAGCGCCAGCCAGCGGCAAAAATGTGCTTGCGGCAGGCTAAGTAGCTGTACATTGCCGACGGCTACGACAGAACAGATGTAATGCCGCGACTCAAATATCTCTAGCTCGCCCAGCATGTCTCCTTTGCCATAACGCGCCTGCCGGTAACGGCGTCCATCTTCAGCTTCGTAAAAAACATCCACTTCGCCGGCCACGATGAGCGAAAATTGCTGGCATGTTTCCCCCTGGCGGCAGATAAGCGCGCCGCGGGAAATGTCGTCAAATCGCCAGCACTGCATGATTTCCAACGGGCAGTATTTGAGTAATTCATAGAGCACTGGGTCGCGTACGACCTGGCGTAGCCCTAAAAGCCAGTCGTCTGGAAATTCTGCGTTTTTCATTATGTTCATGGTATCTCGCCCCTTGTCAGAAAGGACAGGACCGTCGTCCCGCCCATCCGAAATACGCCCGCTAAAAATGCCGCTTATCTCCCGGTTCATTAAATCAGGCGGGACATCTGTCCTGTAATGGCGAAGAGTATATGTCTGACGGCCTAAGGAGTGATAAAGTGACGGCCAATCTTTGCGACGTGAGAACACAATAATGGCAAAAATGGCAGCAGCACTGCATATTCTTGTAAAAGAAGAGAAACTGGCTTTAGATCTTCTGGAGCAAATTAAAAACGGCGGCGATTTTGAGAAGCTGGCGAAGAAGCATTCTATCTGCCCATCCGGTAAAAAAGGCGGTCATTTAGGCGAATTTCGTCAGGGCCAGATGGTTCCGGCATTCGATAAAGTAGTCTTTTCCTGCCCGGTACTGGAGCCAACCGGCCCACTGCATACCCAGTTCGGTTACCACATCATTAAGGTATTGTATCGTAAATAAAAAGCCGGGTGGCGGCTACGCCTTACCCGACCTACATCGTCTGCTTGATTTTGTCGGTCGGGTAAGCGCTAGCGCCACCCGACAAGGTATATCAACCCGCTACCGCAATACGCTTCATATCCGTCATATAGCCGCGCAGTTTCTTACCTACCTGCTCAATCGCATGACTACGAATCGCGTCGTTCACGTCGCGAAGCTGTGCGTTGTCTACCGCGCCTTCCGGGATAGCACTACCCAGATCGCCCGGTTGCAATTCCGCCATAAACGGTTTCAGTAGCGGTACGCAAGCGTAAGAGAACAGGTAGTTACCGTATTCTGCGGTATCGGAGATAACCACGTTCATTTCGTACAGGCGCTTACGGGCGATGGTGTTGGCAATCAGCGGCAACTCGTGCAGTGATTCGTAGTAAGCGGATTCTTCGATGATGCCGGAATCGACCATGGTTTCGAACGCTAGCTCAACGCCCGCTTTCACCATCGCGATCATCAGAACGCCTTTATCGAAGTACTCCTGCTCGCCGATTTTACCTTCAAACTGCGGCGCGGTTTCGAACGCGGTTTTACCGGTCTCTTCACGCCAGGTCAGCAGTTTCTTATCGTCGTTCGCCCAGTCAGCCATCATGCCGGAAGAGAATTCGCCGGAGATGATGTCATCCATGTGTTTCTGGAACAGCGGCGCCATAATCTCTTTCAGCTGTTCGGACAGCGCGTAAGCACGCAGTTTCGCCGGGTTAGACAGACGGTCCATCATCAGGGTGATGCCGCCCTGCTTCAGCGCTTCGGTGATGGTTTCCCAGCCGAACTGAATCAGTTTTTCGGCGTATGCCGGGTCGGTGCCTTCTGCCACCAGCTTGTCGAAGCACAGCAGAGAACCGGCCTGCAGCATACCGCACAGAATGGTCTGCTCGCCCATCAGGTCAGATTTCACTTCCGCCACGAAAGAAGATTCCAGTACGCCCGCACGGTGACCGCCGGTGGCCGCAGCCCAGGCTTTAGCAATCGCCATACCTTCGCCTTTCGGATCGTTTTCCGGGTGAACGGCGATCAGCGTTGGCACACCGAAGCCACGCTTGTATTCTTCACGTACTTCGGTGCCCGGGCACTTCGGTGCCACCATCACCACGGTGATGTCTTTACGGATCTGCTCGCCCACTTCGACGATGTTGAAGCCGTGGGAGTAACCCAGCGCTGCGCCGTCTTTCATCAGCGGCTGTACAGAACGTACAACGTCGGAGTGCTGTTTGTCCGGCGTAAGGTTAACCACCAGGTCAGCCTGCGGGATCAGCTCTTCGTAGGTGCCTACTTTGAAGCCGTTTTCGGTCGCTTTACGCCAGGAGGCGCGCTTCTCAGCAATAGCTTCTTTACGCAGGGCGTAGGAAATATCCAGACCGGAGTCACGCATGTTCAGGCCCTGGTTCAGACCCTGAGCGCCACAGCCGACGATGACCACTTTTTTACCCTGCAGGTAGCTCGCGCCGTCGGCGAATTCGTCGCGGCCCATAAAGCGACATTTACCCAGCTGCGCCAGCTGCTGGCGCAGATTCAGTGTATTAAAGTAGTTAGCCATGATGGTGTACTCCGTGATGTTGTGTTGTCGCGCTTATTGTTCGGTTTACAGATTGCTATCTGTGCGAATGAACCCACATTACAACAGGAAATTTATTGCGGAAATTGATATATTCACAACGTTATGTTGCGGTTTATGCAACGTCAAAAATCGGAGGTCTGTCTGTGGATTTACGCGATCTAAAAACCTTCCTGCATCTGGCGGAAAGCCGCCATTTTGGCCGCAGCGCGCGGGCGATGCATGTCAGTCCTTCCACCCTTTCCCGACAGATTCAGCGGCTGGAAGAAGACCTCGGCCAGCCGCTGTTTGTGCGCGATAACCGTACGGTCACGCTGACCGAAGCGGGTGAAGAGCTGCGAGTGTTTGCCCAACAGACGCTTTTGCAATATCAGCAGTTGCGCCATACCCTCGATCAGCAGGGGCCGTCCCTTTCCGGCGAACTCCATATCTTCTGTTCAGTGACTGCGGCGTACAGCCACCTGCCGCCGATTCTCGACCGTTTTCGCGCCGAACACCCTTCTGTTGAAATCAAATTGACGACCGGAGACGCCGCCGATGCGATGGAAAAGGTGGTAACGGGAGAAGCGGACCTGGCAATCGCCGGCAAACCAGAAACGCTGCCCGGCGCGGTGGCGTTTTCGATGCTGGAAAATCTGGCGGTGGTGCTGATCGCCCCGGCGCTGCCCTGCCCGGTGCGTAATCAGGTGTCGGTTGATAAGCCCGACTGGTCAACGGTGCCGTTTATCATGGCCGATCAGGGACCGGTACGCCGCCGCATTGAGCTGTGGTTTCGCCGCCATAAAATCAGCAATCCGCAGATTTACGCCACCGTCGGCGGTCACGAAGCGATGGTCTCAATGGTGGCGCTGGGCTGCGGCGTGGCGCTGCTGCCGGAAGTGGTGCTGGAAAACAGTCCGGAGCCGGTGCGCAACCGGGTGATGATTTTAGAACGCAGTGATGAAAAAACGCCGTTTGAGCTTGGCGTCTGCGCGCAAAAAAAGCGGCTGCATGAGCCGCTAATTGATGCGTTCTGGAAGATTTTACCGAATTAGTTTTACGGCCCTACCATTACCCGAACAGGCTTCCCAATACGGCTAAGCATATTCACCAGAGCATCAATGGTGAATTTGCTGCATTTCTTGTTGACGACATCCGAAACGCGCGGTCGGGATATATGCAAAACTGTAGCAACCTCGACTTGCTTCATCTGGTTTTGCGTAATCCAGAGGGTAATTTCTTCCATTAGCTGTTGTTTAATGGCTAACGTGTTTTCGATTTCATTCAGGGAATCAGCGTAAAACTTTTCTGCGTCCTGCTTATGAAACCCCAAATCAGCAAAAACATTACCGCCAGATGGCGTCACATGGCGAATATCACTATCAGTTTTGGCAATCACAAGCTGTTTCTCCGTTGTTGCACCACCCGGTTATAACGCGTTCTGGCGATGTTTTTATCATGCTGACTGGTTTGTTGCGTCTGTTTTTGGAAACTATGCAAAACGTAGAGTGCTTCTGCAAACTTAGCGACATACATAACGCGATAGATACCATTGTTGTTACGAATACGAATTTCATTTACCCCAGCCCCAATTTCTGAAAACGGTTTCCAGTCATCGGGTTCAATTCCATACTGAATTTTGTGAAGCTGATAACCGACTGCTTTACGTACCGTTATGGGAAAAGCCAGGAGATCCTCCAGAGAAGATCCCACCCATCGAATTTCTTTTTCATTGGAGAGAGCTCGGGTGAGTAACATAACATCTTTTTGTATAAAATTTTATACATTGTTTTTAGCAGGTGCAAGTGATGGCGGTGCTAACGATATGGTGAGCCGAGTTTCACCACAAGCAGATTGGGCGCCTTCTGGAAAACGTCTCGCAAAATGAAATGAGTGGATGCTCCGGGCTGGCAGGAAAGCCCAATAACTGAGGGAAGATAATATCTGGATATTAGGCCCACTTTACTTTGTGGGCCCGAAAAACTAAACGCTGAATTAACCCGCCAGAAAGAACCGGAACGCCGGGTTATTGCTCTCATCATGGCATTCATAGCCCAGTTCATGCAGCCGGGTTTCGAAATCCGGCTCATGATCGCCTAACTCGAACGCCGCCAGCACGCGGCCATAATCGGTACCGTGGCTGCGGTAATGGAATAGCGAAATATTCCAGTGCGTGCCAAGCGTATGCAGGAATTTGAGCAACGCGCCGGGCGACTCCGGAAATTCGAAACTATACAAACGCTCCTGTAATGGCTTGGAGGGGCGCCCGCCGACCATATAGCGCACATGCAGCTTCGCCATTTCATCGTCGGAGAGATCCACTACGCTATAACCGCCGTCGCACAGTTGGGTGATAATCTCTTTTCGTTCCTCCAGCCCCTGACTGACGCGTACGCCGACAAAAATACAGGCATGTTTCGCGTCGGCAAAACGGTAGTTAAATTCGGTGACCATACGCCCGCCAAGCAACTGGCAGAATTTGAGGAAGCTCCCCTTTTCTTCCGGAATGGTCACCGCCAGTAACGCTTCGCGCTGTTCCCCCAGCTCGCAGCGTTCAGACACATAGCGCAAGCCGTGGAAGTTGACGTTGGCGCCGGAAAGGACGTGCGCCAGGCGTTCGCCGCGAATATTGTGCTGGGCGATATATTTTTTCATCCCCGCCAGCGCCAGCGCGCCGGACGGCTCCGCCACCGCACGCACATCTTCAAACAGGTCTTTCATCGCCGCGCAGATCGCGTCGCTATCGACTGTAATAATGTCGTCGAGATATTCCTGGCACAGGCGGAAGGTTTCGTCGCCGATGCGTTTTACCGCCACGCCTTCAGCAAATAACCCAACGCGCGGGAGATCCACTGGATGACCGGCTTCCAACGCCGCTTTCAGGCAGGCGGAATCCTCCGCTTCGACGGCAATCACTTTGATTTGCGGCATCAATTGTTTGATCAGTACCGCTACGCCCGCCGCCAGGCCGCCGCCGCCAACCGGCACAAAGACACGATCGAGATGCGAATCCTGCTGAAGCAGTTCCAGCGCCAGCGTGCCCTGCCCGGCGATCACCATTGGGTGATCAAACGGCGGCACCCAGGTAAAACCCTGCTGCTGCGCCAGCTCAATAGCTTTCGCTTTCGCTTCATCAAAATTAGCGCCGTGCAACAGCACTTCGCCGCCAAAACCGCGTACCGCATCGACTTTAATATCCGCCGTTGCTTTTGGCATGACGATCAGAGACTTCACGCCAAGCCGCGCGGAGGAGAACGCCACGCCCTGTGCATGGTTCCCCGCCGACGCGGTAATCACGCCGTGGGCTTTTTGTTCTTCGGTCAATCCGGCCATCATCGCGTAAGCGCCGCGCAGCTTAAAGCTATGTACCGGCTGCCGGTCTTCGCGTTTGACGAGAATAACGTTGTCCAGACGTGACGAGAGCTTTTCCATTTTTTGCAGCGGCGTCACCTGCGCCGCTTCGTATACTGGCGCGCGTAGCACCGCGCGCAGATACTCCGCCCCTTCCGGCGCGACTGACAGAGGTTGAGATTCCGCCATCATCAACCTCCCAGTTTCGATTTATCGCGCACCGCGCCTTTATCGGCGCTGGTCGCCAGGCTGGCGTAGGCACGCAGGGCAAACGAAACCTGACGCTGACGATTTTTCGGCGTCCAGGCTTTATCGCCGCGAGCTTCCTGCGCCTCGCGGCGTGCGGCGATTTCAGCCTCGCTCAACTGCAACTGAATGCTGCGGTTCGGGATATCAATCGCAATGGTGTCGCCATCTTCAATCAGCGCAATAGTGCCGCCGCTGGCCGCTTCCGGCGAGACGTGGCCGATGGAAAGACCCGAAGTACCGCCGGAGAAACGCCCATCGGTGATGAGCGCGCAGGCTTTGCCCAGCCCCATCGACTTCAGGAAACTGGTCGGATAGAGCATTTCCTGCATTCCCGGCCCGCCTTTCGGCCCTTCGTAGCGGATTACGACCACATCGCCTTCCACTACTTTGCCGCCGAGAATCGCCTCTACCGCATCGTCCTGGCTTTCGTAAACTTTGGCAGGACCGGTAAATTTAAGGATGCTGTCATCCACGCCCGCGGTTTTTACGATGCAGCCGTTTTCGGCGAAGTTGCCATACAGCACCGCCAGACCGCCGTCTTTGCTATAGGCATATTCCAGCGAGCGGATGCAACCCGCTGCGCGGTCGTCATCCAGCGAATCCCAGCGACAATCCTGAGAGAACGCCTGGGTAGTACGGATACCGGCAGGGCCAGCACGGAACATTTTTTTAACCGCTTCGTCCTGCGTAACCGTGATGTCGTACTGTTCCAGCGTTTGCGGCAGCGTCAGGCCTAATACGTTTTTCACGTTGCGGTTCAGCAGCCCGGCGCGATCCAGCTCGCCTAAAATACCCAGCACACCGCCGGCACGGTGAACATCTTCCATATGGTATTTCTGGGTACTTGGCGCCACTTTACACAGCTGCGGCACCTTGCGGGACAGCTTGTCGATATCACTCATGGTGAAGTCGATTTCCGCTTCCTGCGCCGCCGCCAGTAGATGCAGAACGGTATTGGTCGAACCGCCCATCGCAATATCCAGCGTCATCGCATTCTCAAACGCCGCCTTGTTGGCGATGTTACGCGGCAGTGCGCTTTCGTCATCCTGCTCGTAATAGCGTTTAGTCAGTTCAACAATCCGCTTACCAGCATTGAGGAACAACTGCTTCCGGTCAGCATGGGTCGCCAGCAGCGAGCCGTTGCCCGGCTGCGACAGGCCCAGCGCTTCGGTCAGGCAATTCATGGAGTTAGCGGTAAACATGCCGGAGCAGGAGCCGCAGGTTGGACAGGCGGAGCGTTCAACCTGGTTACTTTGATCGTCAGAGACTTTCGGGTCCGCTCCCTGAATCATGGCATCAACCAGATCGAGCTTGATGATCTGATCGGACAGTTTGGTTTTCCCGGCTTCCATCGGGCCGCCGGAGACAAAGATCACCGGAATATTCAGGCGCAGCGAGGCCATGAGCATCCCTGGGGTGATTTTGTCGCAGTTGGAGATACACACCATCGCGTCAGCGCAGTGAGCGTTCACCATGTACTCCACGGAGTCGGCGATCAGCTCGCGCGACGGCAGTGAATAGAGCATACCCCCGTGCCCCATGGCGATCCCGTCATCCACGGCAATAGTGTTGAACTCTTTCGCCACACCGCCGGAAGCTTCAATCTGTTCGGCGACCAGCTTACCGAGATCGCGCAGATGAACGTGACCCGGCACAAACTGAGTGAATGAGTTCACCACGGCGATAATCGGTTTGCCAAAATCACTGTCGGTCATTCCGGTGGCGCGCCACAGCGCGCGGGCACCCGCCATATTACGACCATGAGTGGTGGTGGCGGAACGGTACTTAGGCATGCTTTATTTACTCCCCATCTTTTCCCTTCATACTTCACGCCACAGGTGCGTTGGCTGCCTCACTCCAGTCACTTACTACAGTAAGCTCCAGGGGATTCGCTGCGTTGCCGCCTTCCTGTGACGCAAATTATTTTGGGAAAATATTAATTTTATTTATTATGAAATTACCGGATCCAACCAGCCCCATTTATCCTCGGTTTCTCCAGTGAAGAGACCAAAGAAGGCTTGTTGGATACGCTTGGTAACAGGGCCGCAACGGCCTTCGCCTACCTGGATACCATCAACGCTGCGTACCGGAGTAATTTCTGCCGCAGTTCCGGACATAAACACTTCGTCGGCCAGATACAGCGATTCACGGGACAGCACCTGCTCACGCACTTCAATACCCAGCTCTTTCGCCAGTTTGATGATCGCGTCGCGAGTAATGCCTGGCAGCGCGGAAGAGGTAAACGGCGGAGTAAACAGCACGCCATCTTTTACCTCAAACAGGTTTTCGCCTGCGCCTTCGGATATATAGCCGTTTACATCCAGGGCGATGCCTTCCTGATAGCCGTGGCGGCGCGCTTCGCTACCCACCAGCAGTGAGGAAAGATAGTTCCCGCCCGCTTTGGCGGCGGTCGGAATGGTGTTCGGCGCAGCGCGGTTCCAGGAAGAAACCATCGCATCGATCCCCTGATCCAGCGCTTCGGCGCCCAGGTATGCCCCCCACGGGAACGCGGCGATGATGACGTCAGTGGTGTATCCCGGGGGCGGGTTAACGCCCATACCGACATCGCCTACAAATACCAACGGACGGATATAGGCGCTGGTCAGATTATTTTTACGAATTACGTCGCGGCAGGCTTCCATCAGCTCATCAATGCTCTGGGAAACCGGAAAACGATAAATTTTTGCTGAGTCGCGCAGGCGCTGCATATGTTCACGATGACGAAACACTACCGGGCCTTTGTGAGAGTCGTAGCACCGAATCCCTTCAAATACCGACGTACCGTAGTGCAGCGCGTGAGACATTACGTGAACCTTCGCGTCTTCCCAGCGCACCATCTCGCCATTGAACCAAATGTAATCAGCTTTTTTCGTCGTCATTTTTCTTCCTTTTGCGCTCAGGCGCGGATTTGTTGTGATGTGGCAGCGCTCTGGCAGATTGCGACATGCGCAACATCTACCAGTTTACTTAACTGACTAAACAGTAAGTCGACCGACCGGGGACTGGCAACGGTCAATTCAATATTTATATTCTGCGCATCGGTCGCGGCTTCCATATTCATGGAGCACACCTGAAAACCACGATGGCGCACCACGCGTAAAACACGTTCTAAGGTTTCTGGATTAAAGCGTGCCGATACATTGACCTGATGTTGCATCATGATAATTTCTCCAGCATTTCAGAGTTACTGGCGCCAGGCGGCACCAACGGCCAGACATTTTCAAGTTCGTCGATTGAGACGTGAAGCAGGTACGGCCCTTCGCTTGCCAACATCGTGTCGAGTGCCGCTTCAACCTGGTCTTTACGAGTAATGTGCTGGCCTGGAATGCCGAAGGTGCTGGCCAGCATGAGGAAATCGGGGTTATCGGTCAGGGTGGTTTCGCTATATCGCTCCTGGAAAAACAGTTGCTGCCATTGTCGAACCATCCCTAACCGCTGGTTGTCGAGTAAGACTATCTTCAACGGTAACTGCTTGCGTTTTACGGTGCCCAACTCCTGAACATTCATCATGAAGGAGCCGTCACCGGAGATACAGATAACGGTATCATTCGGTCGCGCTACCTGCGCGCCAACGGCCGCCGGTAAGCCGAATCCCATCGTCCCCAGACCGCTGGAAGTGATGAAGTTCTCCGGGCGGGTGTAAGTCATATGCTGGGCTGACCACATCTGATGCTGCCCCACATCCGTCGTCACCACACTGTCTGCGGGTTTGCGTTCCGACAATTGCTTCAACAACAACGGCGCATAGATAGTCTCGCCAGGATGGTCATAGCGCCAGGCGTGTTCTGCGCGCAGCTCTGCACAAGACTGACGCCATGCGTCGATCTTCAGCGGTTGCTGTAATGCCGGCAACAGCGAATTTAAATCGCCCTGCAACGCGACGTGTGCCTGACGCAGTTTGTTCATTTCCGCCGGGTCGATATCCATATGGATTACGCTGGCGTTAGGCGCAAACGTATTCAGCTTACCGGTCACCCGGTCATCAAAACGTGCACCCACTGCGATCAGTAAATCACACTCTTGCACCGCGAAATTAGCCGCTTTAGTACCGTGCATTCCCAGCATGCCCAGATAGTACGGATAATCAGCTTCAACAGCCCCCAGACCTTTCAGCGTGCAGGTAACTGGCATTTGCGTTACCTCGATAAATTTACGCAGCGCCGGAACCGCCTTCGCCATACCAACACCACCGCCGACGTACAGCATGGGTTTTTTCGCCTGTTCCAGCATCTGGCGCGCCTGTTCCACATCAGCCTGCGGGAAAGTCGCTTCGTTATCGACGGTAGTAAACCAGGGTTCCAGCTCACCGCTGGCCAACTGGATATCTTTCGGGATATCCACCAGAACGGGTCCGGGACGGCCAGCGTTGGCGACTTCAAAAGCCTCCGCCATGATGCGCGGCAACTCTGCCAGCGACTGCACCAGGAAGCTGTGTTTGGTACAGGCCAGCGACAGCCCTAACACATCCACCTCCTGGAACGCATCGGTACCGATGAACGGGGCGGAAACCTGACCCGTGATCGCGACAACGGGGACCGAATCTAACAACGCATCCGCCAGGCCAGTGATCAGGTTAGTGGCGCCAGGGCCCGAGGTGGCGATACAAACACCGGTTTTGCCAGTAGAACGGGCATAACCGATTGCCGCCATTGCGGCACCCTGCTCGTGTCGGCACAACAAATGCTCCACACCACCGTCATACAACGCGTCGTAAACCGGCATAATTGCGCCGCCAGGATAACCAAATACGGTTTTCACCCCCTGCGCTCGCAAAGCATGTACCACCCACTGTGCCCCGTTCATAGTTACATCCCCGTCGTAAATCTTGAGAAACAGAATTTTATGCTGTTATTCACGCTCTGCTCCTCGCTTAAGTTTTTCAGGCCAAAAAAAAACCCCGGACCTTTCGGTGCGGGGGTCTTAGTTCGTTAAGGCTTGATTTCTAAGCCTTTCCTCGTCCAAGTGCAGCCCCGCACGGTGGGATAATAATCACCACCACGCTAATCACGACCAGGCTAATCACTCGTAGAAGGGCTGTCATTTTTGTCTATTCTTGCATCTTGTTCGAAGGAATACCTAAAGAGTTACCATAGGTTTTGCCAATAGCACAAGATATTTTTTTAACCACGTTTCAGATAATGCAGGTGAATGCCTAAAAGGGCTTTGTTTTTTATAAGAAAAATTAGCAACTGAAAAATTTTCACGTTTTCCTCCCCCTTTTGGTGCGCTTTACACCCTGTTTTCCTTCTTTTCGCTTCTGCGAGCGTTCTTCCAGTTTGATGTTTCTTACCTGAAAATGACGCCAAAATTCAGGAATCAGCCGCTAAAAAACAAAAAGTCAGTAATTCGATTTTCTCTTCTATTCCGCATAATCCACGTAACAGGAGGGATTATGTCACTGGCGATTGTTCATACTCGCGCCGCACTTGGCGTCAATGCGCCGCCTATCACTATAGAGGTGCATATCAGTAATGGATTACCGGGATTAACCATGGTTGGCCTACCGGAAACCACGGTAAAAGAGGCGCGTGACCGGGTACGTAGTGCGATTATTAATAGCGGATATGAATTTCCGGCTAAAAAAATAACTATTAACCTTGCTCCAGCCGATCTACCGAAAGAGGGCGGAAGGTATGACCTGCCTATTGCTGTTGCGCTTCTGGCCGCGTCTGAGCAGCTTACAGCGTCGAATCTTGAGGCATATGAGCTGGTGGGTGAGTTAGCGCTTACAGGCGCATTACGCGGCGTTCCTGGCGCAATATCAAGTGCAACGGAAGCCATCAGGGCCGGCAGAAATATTATCGTCGCAACAGAGAACGCGGCGGAGGTTGGGCTTATCAGCAAAGAAGGATGTTTTATCGCCGATCATCTACAAACCGTCTGCGCCTTTCTGGAAGGGAAACACGCCCTGGAAAGACCTTTAGCTCAGGATATGGCATCGTCTACCGCAACTGCCGATCTTCGCGATGTGATCGGTCAGGAGCAGGGTAAACGCGGCCTGGAGATTACAGCGGCAGGGGGACATAATCTGCTATTGATCGGCCCGCCGGGTACGGGTAAAACCATGCTGGCCAGTCGACTGAGCGGGATTCTTCCACCATTAAGCAATGAAGAGGCGTTGGAAAGCGCCGCGATCCTCAGTCTGGTTAATGCCGATACGGTACAAAAACGATGGCAGCAACGTCCCTTTCGCTCACCTCATCATAGCGCCTCACTTACTGCTATGGTCGGCGGCGGCGCAATACCCGCCCCGGGAGAGATATCGCTGGCGCACAACGGAATTTTATTCCTTGATGAATTGCCTGAATTTGAACGACGCACACTGGATGCGCTACGTGAACCTATAGAATCCGGTCAAATTCATTTATCCCGTACCAGAGCGAAAATAACGTACCCTGCCAGGTTCCAGTTAATCGCCGCAATGAATCCCAGCCCGACCGGACATTATCAGGGAAACCATAATCGCTGCACGCCAGAACAGACACTACGTTACCTTAATCGGTTGTCAGGCCCGTTTCTTGATCGTTTTGACCTTTCGCTTGAGATACCGCCTCCTCCGCCCGGGATTCTTAGCCAACACGCCTCAAAGGGTGAGAGCAGCGCTACGGTAAAAAAAGCGGGTCATCGCCGCCCATGAACGGCAGTACCGACGCCAGAAGAAGTTAAACGCGCGTCTGGAGGGTCGCGAAATCCAAAAATATTGTGTTTTACATCACGATGACGCCCGCTGGCTTGAAGACACGCTGGTGCATCTTGGATTATCCATTCGCGCCTGGCAGCGTTTACTAAAAGTTGCCAGAACCATTGCCGACATAGAACTGGCTGACTAGATCTCGCGTCAGCATTTGCAGGAGGCGGTAAGCTATCGGGCGATAGACAGGTTGTTAATTCATTTGCAAAAGCTGTTGGCGTAAAAAAAGGGCATTACGCCCTTTTTATTGTCTATGGAAAACCCCCAGCTAGGCTGGGGGTTCCGGAAAGCTTTCAGCTTTAAGCCAGTTATTAAAACCCCTTTTGATTTGTTAAAACATCTTGCGGTCTGGCAACTGCAAAAGTTCAACAAGAAATCAAAAGGGGGTCCCAATGGGGGACGAAAAGAGCTTAGCGCACACCCGATGGAACTGTAAATATCACATAGTTTTCGCGCCAAAATACCGAAGACAGGCGTTCTACGGAGAGAAGCGTAGAGCGGTAGGCAGCATTTTAAGGAAACTATGTGAGTGGAAAAATGTGAACATTCTGGAAGCGGAATGCTGTGCAGATCATATCCATATGCTTCTGGAGATCCCGCCGAAGATGAGCGTGTCAGGGTTTATGGGTTATCTGAAGGGAAAAAGTAGCCTGATGCTTTATGAGCAGTTTGGCGATTTGAAATTCAAATACAGGAACAGGGAGTTCTGGTGCAGAGGGTACTACGTCGATACGGTGGGTAAGAACACGGCGAAGATACAGGATTACATAAAGCACCAGCTTGAAGAGGATAAAATGGGTGAGCAGTTATCGATCCCTTATCCTAGCAGCCCGTTTACGGGCCGTAAGTAACGAAGTTTGATGCAAATGTCAGATCGTATGCGCCTGTTAGGGCGCGGCTGGTAAGAGAGCCTTACAGGCGCATCAGAAAAACCTCCGGCTATGCCGGAGGATATTTATTAATCATCAGCTTCGGTGTAGTCTTCTGCGCCTTCAACTTGCGGCTTGCCGCCAGACAAGGTGTGGAAGCGTTTTGGACGCTTGATACGCGTCATATACTTGGACCAGACGCGTTCTGCATCCGTTACCGGCTCGCGTTCACCGCGACATACCGCTACAAACAGCTTCTCTTCTTCAGTCACAGGCTCACGCTTGCCAAGATCCAGATCATTAAAGGCATGACCATGACGCTCAAGCAGTTGTGCCTCTTTAATCGTGAAATCACCGTGACGAGAGAATCCACGTGGATAATGTTTATTGTCAAAATATCGATTAGTCGTCGTAAAGCTTTCCGCCATCCTGCACGCTCCTAATTCTTTGTCTGAGCTATTTATGGCGCGGAGTATTAGTTACGCTTGACAGAGTGTAAAACAAAACATTTAAATCATAACGAAAAATAATTTTGTGGAGAGCACAGTGGATACGGAATTGTTAAAAACTTTCCTGGAAGTTAGCCGGACACGCCATTTCGGGCGGGCCGCAGAAGCACTTTACCTGACGCAATCCGCGGTGAGCTTTCGTATCAGGCAACTGGAGAATCAACTGGGCGTAAACCTTTTTACGCGGCACAGAAACAATATCCGTTTAACCACGGCTGGCGAAAAACTTTTACCGTATGCGGAAACGCTGATGAATACGTGGCAGGCGGCACGTAAAGAGGTGGCGCATACCTCACGCCATAACGAGTTTTCCATCGGCGCCAGCGCGTCTTTATGGGAGTGTATGCTTAACGCCTGGCTGGGTCGACTGTACCAACTACAGGAGCCGCAAAGCGGCCTGCAGTTCGAAGCCAGAATCGCTCAACGGCAATCGCTTGTGAAGCAACTTCATGAACGCCAGCTTGATCTCCTCATTACTACCGAAGCGCCCAAAATGGATGAGTTCAGCAGTCAGCTGTTAGGGCACTTCACTTTGGCGTTATATTGCAGCAGCCCTGCCCGTAAGAAATCAGAACTCAATTATCTGCGGCTGGAGTGGGGACCAGACTTCCAACAGCATGAAACAGGGCTGATCGCAGCAGATGAAGTACCGGTATTAACAACCAGCTCAGCCGAACTCGCCCGACAGCAGCTTAGCGCATTAAATGGCTGTAGCTGGCTTCCTGTAAACTGGGCAAATGAAAAGGGCGGATTACATACCGTTGCCGACAGCGCAACGCTTTCACGGCCGCTATACGCCATTTGGCTGCAAAACAGCGATAAATACTCGCTGATCTGCGATCTGTTAAAAACGGATGTGCTGGATGAACAATGAAAATGATGAAAAGAAAAAGAAGGGAACTTACGATTACCTGATCAGATAATCAGGTAATTTCAGGCAAAAAAAAATCCTTAGCAGATGCTAAGGATTATTTCTGGCAGGGGCGGAGAGACTCGAACTCCCAACACCCGGTTTTGGAGACCGGTGCTCTACCAATTGAACTACGCCCCTAATTAGGGTGGCGGAACGGACGGGACTCGAACCCGCGACCCCCTGCGTGACAGGCAGGTATTCTAACCAACTGAACTACCGCTCCACCGAATTCTTTTACAACCACTTATTTTTACATCAATTTACTGCTTAATTTGATGCCTGGCAGTTCCCTACTCTCGCATGGGGAGACCCCACACTACCATCGGCGCTACGGCGTTTCACTTCTGAGTTCGGCATGGGGTCAGGTGGGACCACCGCGCTACTGCCGCCAGGCAAATTCTGTTATCAGACCGTTTTTACGTTCTGATGTAATCTGAATCAGTGCTGAAAATCGTCTCTCATCCGCCAAAACATCTTCGGCGTTGTAAGGTTAAGCCTCACGGTTCATTAGTACCGGTTAGCTCAACGCATCGCTGCGCTTACACACCCGGCCTATCAACGTCGTCGTCTTCAACGTTCCTTCAGGAGACCTAAAGTCTCAGGGAGAACTCATCTCGGGGCAAGTTTCGTGCTTAGATGCTTTCAGCACTTATCTCTTCCGCATTTAGCTACCGGGCAGTGCCATTGGCATGACAACCCGAACACCAGTGATGCGTCCACTCCGGTCCTCTCGTACTAGGAGCAGCCCCCCTCAGTTCTCCAGCGCCCACGGCAGATAGGGACCGAACTGTCTCACGACGTTCTAAACCCAGCTCGCGTACCACTTTAAATGGCGAACAGCCATACCCTTGGGACCTACTTCAGCCCCAGGATGTGATGAGCCGACATCGAGGTGCCAAACACCGCCGTCGATATGAACTCTTGGGCGGTATCAGCCTGTTATCCCCGGAGTACCTTTTATCCGTTGAGCGATGGCCCTTCCATTCAGAACCACCGGATCACTATGACCTGCTTTCGCACCTGCTCGCGCCGTCACGCTCGCAGTCAAGCTGGCTTATGCCATTGCACTAACCTCCTGATGTCCGACCAGGATTAGCCAACCTTCGTGCTCCTCCGTTACTCTTTAGGAGGAGACCGCCCCAGTCAAACTACCCACCAGACACTGTCCGCAACCCGGGTAACGGGTCCACGTTAGAACATCAAACATTAAAGGGTGGTATTTCAAGGTCGGCTCCATGCAGACTGGCGTCCACACTTCAAAGCCTCCCACCTATCCTACACATCAAGGCTCAATGTTCAGTGTCAAGCTATAGTAAAGGTTCACGGGGTCTTTCCGTCTTGCCGCGGGTACACTGCATCTTCACAGCGAGTTCAATTTCACTGAGTCTCGGGTGGAGACAGCCTGGGCCATCATTACGCCATTCGTGCAGGTCGGAACTTACCCGACAAGGAATTTCGCTACCTTAGGACCGTTATAGTTACGGCCGCCGTTTACCGGGGCTTCGATCAGGAGCTTCGCTTGCGCTGACCCCATCAATTAACCTTCCGGCACCGGGCAGGCGTCACACCGTATACGTCCACTTTCGTGTTTGCACAGTGCTGTGTTTTTAATAAACAGTTGCAGCCAGCTGGTATCTTCGACTGACTTCAGCTCCATGAGTAAATCACTTCACCTACGTGTCAGCGTGCCTTCTCCCGAAGTTACGGCACCATTTTGCCTAGTTCCTTCACCCGAGTTCTCTCAAGCGCCTTGGTATTCTCTACCTGACCACCTGTGTCGGTTTGGGGTACGATTTGATGTTACCTGATGCTTAGAGGCTTTTCCTGGAAGCAGGGCATTTGTTGCTTCAGCACCGTAGTGCCTCGTCGTCACGCCTCAGTGTTAAAGTGAACCGGATTTACCCTAACACACACCTACACGCTTAAACCGGGACAACCGTCGCCCGGCCAACATAGCCTTCTCCGTCCCCCCTTCGCAGTAACACCAAGTACGGGAATATTAACCCGTTTCCCATCGACTACGCCTTTCGGCCTCGCCTTAGGGGTCGACTCACCCTGCCCCGATTAACGTTGGACAGGAACCCTTGGTCTTCCGGCGAGCGGGCTTTTCACCCGCTTTATCGTTACTTATGTCAGCATTCGCACTTCTGATACCTCCAGCAACCCTCACAGGCCACCTTCACAGGCTTACAGAACGCTCCCCTACCCAACAACACCTGAGTGTCGCTGCCGCAGCTTCGGTGCATGGTTTAGCCCCGTTACATCTTCCGCGCAGGCCGACTCGACCAGTGAGCTATTACGCTTTCTTTAAATGATGGCTGCTTCTAAGCCAACATCCGGCTGTCTGGGCCTTCCCACATCGTTTCCCACTTAACCATGACTTTGGGCCCTTAGCTGGCGGTCTGGGTTGTTTCCCTCTTCACGACGGACGTTAGCACCCGCCGTGTGTCTCCCGTGATAACATTCTCCGGTATTCGCAGTTTGCATCGGGTTGGTAAGCCGGGATGGCCCCTAGCCGAAACAGTGCTCTACCCCGGAGATGAATTCACGAGGCGCTACCTAAATAGCTTTCGGGAGAACCAGCTATCTCCCGGTTTGATTGGCCTTTCACCCCCAGCCACAGGTCATCCGCTAATTTTTCAACATTAGTCGGTTCGGTCCTCCAGTTAGTGTTACCCAACCTTCAACCTGCCCATGGCTAGATCACCGGGTTTCGGGTCTATACCCTGCAACTTAACGCCCGGTTAAGACTCGGTTTCCCTCCGGCTCCCCTATACGGTTAACCTTGCTACAGAATATAAGTCGCTGACCCATTATACAAAAGGTACGCAGTCACACAGGTAAACCTGTGCTCCCACTGCTTGTACGTACACGGTTTCAGGTTCTTTTTCACTCCCCTCGCCGGGGTTCTTTTCGCCTTTCCCTCACGGTACTGGTTCACTATCGGTCAGTCAGGAGTATTTAGCCTTGGAGGATGGTCCCCCCATATTCAGACAGGATACCACGTGTCCCGCCCTACTCATCGAGCTCACAGCACATGCGCTTTTGTGTACGGGGCTGTCACCCTGTATCGCGCGCCTTTCCAGACGCTTCCACTAACACACATGCTGATTCAGGCTCTGGGCTCCTCCCCGTTCGCTCGCCGCTACTGGGGGAATCTCGGTTGATTTCTTTTCCTCGGGGTACTTAGATGTTTCAGTTCCCCCGGTTCGCCTCATTAACCTATGGATTCAGTTAATGATAGTGTGACGAATCACACTGGGTTTCCCATTCGGAAATCGCCGGTTATAACGGTTCATATCACCTTACCGGCGCTTATCGCAGATTAGCACGTCCTTCATCGCCTCTGACTGCCGTGGCATCCACCGTGTACGCTTAGTCGCTTAACCTCACAACCCGAAGATGTTTCTTACGATTCATCATCGTGTTGCGAAAATTTGAGACTCACGAACAACTTTCGTTGTTCTGTGTTTCAATTTTCAGCTTGATCCAGATTTTAAAGAGCAAATATCTCAAACGTGACTCGTAAGTCAGTTTTGAGATATTAAAGCAGGTGACTTTCACTCACAAACCAGCAAGTGGCGTCCCCTAGGGATTCGAACCCTGTTACCGCCGTGAAAGGGCGGTGTCCGGGCCTCTAGACGAAGGGGACGTATCAGTCTGCTTCGCAAGACGCCTTGCTATTTACTTTTCATCAGACAATCTGTGTGAGCACTGCAAAGTACGCTTCTTTAAGGTAAGGAGGTGATCCAACCGCAGGTTCCCCTACGGTTACCTTGTTACGACTTCACCCCAGTCATGAATCACAAAGTGGTAAGCGCCCTCCCGAAGGTTAAGCTACCTACTTCTTTGCAACCCACTCCCATGGTGTGACGGGCGGTGTGTACAAGGCCCGGGAACGTATTCACCGTGGCATTCTGATCCACGATTACTAGCGATTCCGACTTCATGGAGTCGAGTTGCAGACTCAATCCGGACTACGACGCACTTTATGAGGTCCGCTTGCTCTCGCGAGGTCGCTTCTCTTTGTATGCGCCATTGTAGCACGTGTAGCCCCGGTCGTAAGGGCCATGATGACTTGACGTCATCCCCACCTTCCTCCAGTTTATCACTGGCAGTCTCCTTTGAGTTCCCGGCCGGACCGCTGGCAACAAAGGATAAGGGTTGCGCTCGTTGCGGGACTTAACCCAACATTTCACAACACGAGCTGACGACAGCCATGCAGCACCTGTCTCACGGTTCCCGAAGGCACATTCTCATCTCTGAAAACTTCCGTGGATGTCAAGACCAGGTAAGGTTCTTCGCGTTGCATCGAATTAAACCACATGCTCCACCGCTTGTGCGGGCCCCCGTCAATTCATTTGAGTTTTAACCTTGCGGCCGTACTCCCGTGCGGTCTACTTAACGCGTTAGCTCCGGAAGCCACGCCTCAAGGGCACAACCTCCAAGTAGACATCGTTTACGGCGTGGACTACCGGTATCTAATCCTGTTTGCTCCCCACGCTTTCGCACCTGAGCGTCAGTCTTTGTCCGGGGGCCGCCTTCGCCACCGGTATTCCTCCAGATCTCTACGCATTTCACCGCTACACGGAATTCTACCCCTCTACAAGACTCAAGCCTGCCAGTTTCGAATGCAGTTCCCGTGTTGAGCCCGGGGATTTCACATCCGACTTGACAGACCGCCTGCGTGCGCTTTACGCCCAGTAATTCCGATTAACGCTTGCACCCTCCGTATTACCGCGGCTGCTGGCACGGAGTTAGCCGGTGCTTCTTCTGCGGGTAACGTCAATTGCTGCGGTTATTAACCACAACACCTTCCTCCCCGCTGAAAGTACTTTACAACCCGAAGGCCTTCTTCATACACGCGGCATGGCTGCATCAGGCTTGCGCCCATTGTGCAATATTCCCCACTGCTGCCTCCCGTAGGAGTCTGGACCGTGTCTCAGTTCCAGTGTGGCTGGTCATCCTCTCAGACCAGCTAGGGATCGTCGCCTTGGTGAGCCGTTACCTCACCAACAAGCTAATCCCATCTGGGCACATCTGATGGCAAGAGGCCCGAAGGTCCCCTCTTTGGTCTTGCGACGTTATGCGGTATTAGCCACCGTTTCCAGTAGTTATCCCCTCCATCAGGCAGTTTCCCAGACATTACTCACCCGTCCGCCACTCGTCAGCAAAGCAGCAAGCTGCTTCCTGTTACCGTTCGACTTGCATGTGTTAGGCCTGCCGCCAGCGTTCAATCTGAGCCATGATCAAACTCTTCAATTTAAAAGTTTGATGCTCAATGAATTAAACTTCGTAATGAATTACGTGTTCACTCTTGAGACTTGGTATTCATTTTTCGTCTTGCGACGTTAAGAAGCCGTATCTTCGAGTGCCCACACAGATTGTCTGATAAATTGTTAAAGAGCAGTGCAACGCGGCTTTCGCTCACCGTTGCGAGGTGGCGTATATTACGCTTTCCCGCTTCAGAGTCAAGCGTTTATTTTCGCTTTTCTCCGTGAGGTTCTGGTCTGAACCCCGCTGACCCGGCGGACTGTATGCCGTTGTTCCGTGTCAGTGGTGGCGCATTATAGGGAGTTATTTCTGCCTGACAAGAGGAAATTTAAAATAATTTTCTGAGTGTCTCTTTTTTCATCAATGGCGTGCTTAACGTGCCATAAAATAAGCAAATTGCCGTTATTGCAACTGCAATCACACTTCCAGGTGGCATACTAATAACCAAACGAAAGAGAAAGGAAGAACATTCATGCCTTTAAGCGCACAACAATTAGCCGCACAGAAAAATCTATCCTATGTTCTGGCTGAAAAGCTGGCGCAGCGGATATTAAAGGGTGACTACGCCCCCGGTACGATTCTTCCCGGCGAAATAGAACTGGGCGAGCAGTACGGCGTAAGTCGAACGGCAGTTCGCGAAGCGGTGAAAACGTTGACGGCTAAAGGTATGGTGCTACCCCGTCCGCGCATTGGTACGCGGGTGATGCCGCAGGGAAACTGGAACTTTCTGGATCAAGAGCTGCTGACCTGGTGGATGACGGAAGAAAATTTTCATCAGGTGGTAGATCATTTTCTGGTGATGCGTATTAGCCTGGAGCCGCAAGCCTGCCTGCTGGCGGCGACTCTTGGCACACCGGAGCAGAAAGCGCGGCTTAATGCCTTAATGGAAGAGATGGTCGCGCTGAAAAAGCATTTTAAGCGTGAACGCTGGATTGAAGTGGATATGGCGTGGCACGAGCATATCTACGAAATGAGCGCCAATCCCTTTCTAATCTCTTTTGCTACGCTATTTCATTCGGTTTATCACACTTACTTTACCTCAATCACCTATAACGAGGTGGTAAAGCTGGATTTGCACCAGGCCATTGTTGATGCCATCGCTGATGGCGACGGCGAACGCGCTTTCCAGGCCTGCCAGGCGTTGTTAATAGCGCCCAATGAGAGACCAGATAATTAACAGGATATTGAATGACCAGCAAAAAAGCGCGCAGTATGGCTGGCCTGCCGTGGATCGCGGCGATGGCCTTCTTTATGCAGGCGCTAGACGCCACCATTTTGAATACCGCTTTACCGGCTATTGCGCATAGTCTTAACCGTTCCCCACTCGCCATGCAGTCCGCTATTATCAGTTATACCCTGACAGTAGCTATGTTAATTCCGGTAAGCGGCTGGTTGGCTGACCGCTTCGGTACGCGTCGCGTCTTTATGGTTGCCGTAAGTCTGTTTACGTTAGGCTCGCTGGCCTGCGCGCTCTCCAGTTCACTATCTGAATTGGTTATTTTTCGCGTCGTACAAGGCGTCGGCGGAGCGATGATGATGCCAGTGGCGCGACTGGCGTTATTGCGAGCCTATCCGCGTAGTGAGCTGCTGCCCGTTCTTAACTTTGTCACTATGCCGGGGCTGGTAGGTCCGATTCTGGGGCCGGTATTAGGCGGCGTACTGGTGACCTGGGCAAGCTGGCACTGGATCTTCCTGATTAATATTCCCATTGGTGTTGCAGGCATTCTGTATGCCCGCAAATATATGCCCAACTTCACCACGCCGCGTCGCAAGTTTGACATGACCGGCTTCTTTCTTTTTGGGTTAAGTCTGGTTTTATTTTCCAGCGGAATGGAACTGTTTGGCGAAAAGATTGTGGCGACATGGATCGCATCCGCCATTATTTTTTGCAGTATCGTTCTACTATTGGCCTATATCCGCCACGCCCGCCGTCATCCGACACCGTTAATATCACTATCGCTGTTTAAGACACGCACATTTTCCGTCGGTATTGCCGGCAACCTCGCCACACGTCTGGGGACAGGCTGCGTACCTTTTTTGATGCCGTTAATGCTACAGGTTGGTTTTGGCTACCCGGCTCTGATCGCCGGCTGCATGATGGCGCCGACAGCTTTGGGTTCTATTATCGCGAAATCGACCGTAACGCAGGTTTTACGACGTTTGGGATACCGGAAGACTCTGGTCGGCATTACGGTATTTATCGGTCTGATGATTGCCCAGTTTTCGTTTCAATCTTCCGCCATGCCGATCTGGATGCTCGTGCTGCCGCTATTCATTCTTGGAATGGCGATGTCCACTCAATTTACGGCAATGAATACGATTACTCTTGCGGATCTGACGGACGATAACGCCAGCAGCGGCAACAGCGTTCTGGCGGTTACGCAGCAATTGTCTATCAGTTTAGGCGTGGCGATCAGCGCGGCGGTGTTACGTATTTATGAAGGTTTTGCGGGCACCAGTACCGTGGAACAGTTCCACTATACCTTTATCACGATGGGGGCGATCACTATCGTGTCCGCGCTGATGTTTATGCTGCTAAGAGTCAAAGACGGCAACAATCTGATTAAAGAACGGCATAAATCTAAACCGACCCACGCACCGTCAAAACCGGAGTGAGCTGAAGTCGCTGTTGTTGCAAGGCGGGCTGCGCCATCCGATGAATCAACACATCAATAGCCAGCTCGCCCAATTCATCTTTCGGCTGATGGATAGTCGTCAGCGGCGGCGTCATATAGCGCGCCAGCTCAATATCATCATAGCCAATGACTGCCATATCCTGCGGAATACGAAGCCCCGCCTGATATAGCGCCTGATAGGCGCCGACAGCCATCGCATCGTTTCCGGTAAAAACCGCTTGCGGTCGCTGTTGATGGGCGAGTAACGCCTGCATGGCGTCAAAGCCGCCGCCAAATTCAAAATCGCCGGTGATCTCATAGCCTTGCGGAATAGCCAGCCCTGCGCGTTTCATCGCCGCCCGATACCCTTCCAGCCGTAAACGCGCTGGCGTTTTGTCCAGCGGGCCGGTAATACAGGCTATTCGGGTAAAACCTTTATCGATAAGGTATTGGGTGGCAAGATCGCCGCCTAACAACGAATTATCCTGAATGAGATCGCTATCGCCCTCACCATCAAACGGCGACCAGTCCATCATGACGGTAGGAATAGACGGATAACGCTCCATGATTTCACGAGAAGGCTGATGCGTTTCGGTACACAGCAGCAGTAAACCGTCTACCCGTTTTTGCATCAGCGTCTCCAGGTTGCGGTTCATCCGTTGCTCATCGCCTTCGGTATTACACAGCACCAGACTATAACCGCGCTCAAAACAGCTTCGCTCAACGCCGCGCACCAGTTCGGAATAAAAAAGGGTTGGTACTGGCGGTAATCAGCATACCAATCGTGCGGGTCTGGTTTAACTTGAGGCTTCGCGCCAGCGCGGAAGGCGCATAGTTAAGTGATTTAATCGCCGCTTCAACTTTTTCAGTAATCGTCTCACTCACAAAGCGATCTTTGTTAATAACGTGAGAGACCGTCGATGTAGAGACTCCCGCCAGGCGGGCAACATCTTTCATAGTAGCCAAGCGTTACCCCTGCTGATGTAAAAACGCTTCTATCTCTTCGCGCCACGGAACGGAAGGTTGCGCGCCTTTACGCGTTACGGCAATCGCGGCGGCGGCATGGGCAAAGCGAATCGCTTCCGGCAACGGCGTCTCCTCCAGTATCGCGGTGATAAAGGCGCCGTTAAACGTATCTCCGGCGGCAATGGTATCGACAGCCTCAACGCTAAATCCAGGAACGCGGCGACCCTCGCCGTTTACGCTGGCCCAGACGCCACGGCTTCCTAAGGTAATTAATACGGTTCGAATGCCTTTATCATGCAAAACCTGCGCAGCTTTCGCGGCATCGTCGTCATTTTCCACACGCACGCCCGTCAGCTTTTCAGCTTCCGTTTCATTTGGCGTGATGATGTCCACCAGCGCCAGCAGTTCATCCGGTAACTCACGGGCAGGTGCCGGGTTAAGCGCAACAGTAGTATGATGTTGATGGGCGATTTTCGCCGCCGCCAGTACGCTTTCCAGCGGCGATTCCAGCTGCATCAGTAACGCATCCGCCTGCGCGATACGTTCACGTTGCGCATCAACCAACGCCGGCGATAACGCGGCATTCGCTCCGGCATGAATACCGATGACGTTCTCGCCTTCGCCATTAACGAAAATCAGCGCTACCCCGGTAGACTCGCCTTTAATGACGCTAACTGGCGCGATATCAATACGATCGCTGACTAATTGTTTACGAATACTGTCGCCAATATCGTCATCGCCCGTGCAGGCGATAAACGCAATATTTGCCCCGCTACGTCCCGCAGCAACCGCCTGATTCGCGCCTTTCCCGCCAAACGCGACCTGATAATGGCTACCGGTTACCGTTTCACCCGGGGTAGGGAAGGACTCAAGATTAAGGATATGATCGGCATTAATGCTGCCAAGGACGATGAGATTACCTGCGGTTTTCATATTCGGGGTTCCACGTCAAAGTGCGCCACCGGTTAGGGTGGCGCGTGCCCTGCTTTTCTTTTTTTACGTTCACCTCAGCGGAGGCTCGCGTATTTCTGTCGCCATCAGGCCATAGTTGACCCGTGTCGTTTATTACTGCTTGATGACCAGTTTCAGGTCAACCGGATATTTGGCCTGAACTTTTTCGCCTTTCAGCACCTTATCCGCTACTTCAACGCCTTTGGCGCCGATTTGATCCGGTAACTGAGCGATAGTCGCTGCCAGTTTGCCATCTTTTACGGCCTTTTCGCCATCCGGCGTACCGTCAAATCCAACCACCATCACATCTGCTTTACCGGCAGTTTGCAGCGCGCGCAGTGCGCCCAGCGCCATTTCATCGTTCTGGGCGAAGACAGCCTGAACATCCGGATGCGCGGTCAGCAGGTTCTGCATGACGTTCAGACCTTTAGTACGGTCGAAATCGGCAGGCTGGCTGGCCAGGACATTAAATTTGTGGGCGGCTACCGCCTGCTGGAAACCTTCGCCACGCTCACGCGCCGCAGATGTTCCGGCAATGCCTTGCAGCTCAATCACTTTGGCGCCTTCGCCAGCTTTTTTCGCGATATAGTCGCCAGCGATCTTACCGCCCAGCACGTTATCAGACGCGATATGGCTGACGACATCGCCTTTGGTTGCCTGGCGGTCAAGCGTGATAACCGGAATCTTCGCCTGGTTCGCCATCTTCACCGCGTTACCCACCGCATCGGAGTCAGTCGGGTTGATCAGCAAAATTTTGGTCCCGCGAACGGTTAAATCCTGCACGTTCGCCAGCTCTTTGGCAGGGTTGTTCTGGGAGTCCAGCACCACCAGGTTATAACCCAGTTTATCCGCCTCTTTTTGCGCCCCGTCTTTTAACGACACGAAGAAGGGATTATTGAGGGTAGAGATCACCAGCGCAATGGTGTCTTTCGCCATTGCATTCGCGCTCACGGTGGCGCTCAGCGCAACAGCAGATACCAGGGTAGCCAGTTTTTTCATGTTCATATTTCAGATGTCCTGTAGTCGTTGTTACTGCTTTTTGTTGTCTACCAGTACCGCCAGCAAAATCACCACCGCTTTGACGATCATCTGGTAATAGGAGGAAACACCTAACAAATTCAAACCATTATTAAGGAAGCCGAGAATCAATGCGCCGATCAATGTCCCAACAATGCGCCCTTTACCACCTGCAAGGCTGGTGCCGCCCAGCACCACGGCGGCAATAGCATCCAGCTCATAGCCGGTACCCGCCGTCGGCTGCGCGGAAGAGAGGCGCGCCACTTCAATGATGCCCGCCAGCGATGCTGTCAGGCCGCAAAGTGAATAGACGATAATTTTCACTTTGCTCACGCTAATGCCAGACAGACGCGTCGCCGCTTCGTTACCGCCCAGCGCGTAGATATAGCGTCCCAGACGGGTGTGATGCAGCATATACCAGGCGGCGATAAAGACGATAGCCATGATCCAGACCGGCGTAGGAACGCCCAGCGGACGACCGATACCGAACCAGCCAAACAGATCGGCGTTATCGGTAAAGCCGGTGTTGACCGGGCTACCGTCGGTGTAAACCATCGTCACGCCACGCAGTAGCAGCATCATCACCAGCGTAGCGATAAACGCCTGTACGCGGCCCTTTCGCGACGATAACGCCAGTGACGGCGCCAATCGCAGCGCCCAGCGCCAGCGCGGCGGCAACCGCGACCAGCGCATTCACTTCAACGCCGACGATTGAAGCGGCAACCGCACCGGTGAGTGCCAGCAGGGAACCGACGGACAGATCGATCCCCGATGTCAGAATCACCAACGTCATCCCCACCGCCATAATGGCGTTGACGGAGGTCTGTTGAAGAATATTGAACAGATTATTAACGGTAAAAAAGTTGGGGCTCAACGTCGAAACAATCGCGATCAACACCAGCAGGGCAATGAGCGACTTCTGCTCAAGAAGCCACGCTTTAGTGAAATAACGGCGACCAGAAACAGCCTGGGTTGTCATCTTTTTTACTCCTGATTCACGCGATTAAGCTTGCCCACTGCGGCAGCCATTAACACTTCCTGGGTGGCCTGCTCGCGAGTAAATTCACCGCTGAGATGCCCTTCATGCATGACGATGATGCGATCGCTCATGCCTAATACTTCTGGCATCTCAGATGAGACCAGAATGATGCTCAGGCCGTCGGCCTTAAACTGGTTGATAAGCTGGTAAATCTCTTTCTTGGCGCCGACGTCCACGCCGCGGGTCGGCTCGTCGAGAATGAGCACTTTCGGGCGCGTCATCAACCCGCGGGCAATCGCCACTTTTTGCTGATTACCGCCAGAAAGCAGGCCTATCGCCTGTTCCATTGACGGCGTCTTGACGTTGAACAGACGGATAAAATCCCCCACCGCCTGCTGCTCATCTTTGTGTTTCAGGCTTCCGCCAGCGCGGCTGAAATAATCCAGCGCCGTCAGCGACATATTCTCTTTAACTGACATGCCGAGCACCAGTCCATCGCGCTTACGGTCTTCAGAGATATAAACGATGCCATTGGCCAGCCCGTCCTGCGGAGAACGCGTCACCACTTCGTGTCCATCGAGCGTCACGTAACCGCTGGTTCGAGGCATCGCGCCGTACAATACTTTCATCAGCTCGGTGCGACCGGCGCCCATCAGGCCGGAGATGCCAAGAATCTCGCCTTTTCGCAGCACAAAAGAGACATCATTCACGCCCGGTCCGCACAGATTATCGACCTTCAGGCGAATCTCACCCGGCGCGTTATCCAGATGCGGGTACTGATCTTCCAGCTTACGTCCCACCATCATTTCGATAAGAGAATCTTCGGTCAACGTGGCCACTTCACGCTCGGCGATAAATTGCCCATCGCGGAAGACCGTCACGTCATCGCAAATTTCGAAGATCTCTTTCATACGGTGGGAGATATAGACAATGCCGCGTCTCTGCGATTTTAATTCGCGGATAACGCGGAACAGAGATTCGGTTTCAGTGTCGGTCAGCGCATCGGTCGGTTCATCCATAATGATGACTTTGGATTCGAAGCTCAGCACTTTGGCGATTTCCACCATTTGCTGATCGCCGATAGAGAGTTCGCCCACCAGCTTATCGCTCTTAAAGCGCAGATTGAGTTTGGCTAAGAGCTGGTCGGCTTCGGCATACATCTTTTTCCAGTCGATTTTGCCAAAGCGATTCACAAACTCACGGCCCAGGAAGATATTTTCCGCAATGGTCAACTGCGGAATCAGGTTCAGTTCCTGATGAATAATGCCGATCCCGGCTTCCTGAGACGATTTAGGCCCATTAAAGGTGGTCTCTTTACCTAGCCATAACAACGATCCCGCATCTCGCGTATAGATGCCGGTTAATACTTTCATCATGGTGGATTTTCCGGCGCCGTTTTCCCCCATCAGCGCCATAACGCGGCCAGGATAAACGTTTAACGCGGCGCCGGAGAGAGCCTTCACGCCGGGGAACGCTTTATCGATCCCTTTGAGTTGCAGTAATGCGTCCATAGCGGCCTCAGAACGTGACGCCAGCGCAAAGAATGACATTCGCATACGGGGAACACTCCCCGCTGCGAATCACCGCCTGACTGTCTGCAGTCAATTTTTTGAATTGTTCGTGTGTCGTATAACTAATTTTTATGGTGTTTCCCTGGTGTTGCTGCAGTTGCTCAAGGTGAGTGAGCAACGTTTCGTGGAGCTGCGGATTCTGTTGTTTGATTTCCGTTGCAAGAATCGCCGCCTCAACCTGCATTTCCCGGGTCACGACATCCACCACCTGCATAAAAGAAGGTACGCCTTGGGTTAGTGCCATATCGATACGCGCAGTGCTATTCGGGATGGGTAAACCCGCATCACAGACCACCAGAGTATCAGTATGCCCCAGACGGGAAATGACCGACGAGATTTCAGAGTTGAGTACGGTGCCTTTCTTCATTTTTCTGCTCCACTAGCGAAACGTTTCGCTGGCCGCAGTGTAACCCCGGATGTGTTCATAAAACCATCATGACGTAACAGAATTGTGATCGCCGTCGAAACGTTTCGCTAGCGGAAATCAGGCGATTATCTCTTGTGGGAATCTACGGATTGGTCAGGCCGGGTAAGCCAACGCGGCCCTCGGCATGGTGATGAGAGGTTAAATCTCGACCTGAGTTCCTAACTCAATCACGCGGTTAGGCGGGATCTCGAACTGATCCGGCGCGCGCAGGGCGTTGCGTTGCAACAACAAATACAGCTTGCCACGCAGACGCAAATACCACGGGCGTTTGCCGACAATCAACGACTCGTGCGACATAAAGAACGACGTTTCCATCATCCGACAGCTAAGCCCTTCCAGACCGCAGCGGTGGAACACCTCTTCAACGTTTGGCGTTTCGCGCCAGCCGTAGCTAGCCACCACGCGCCAGAATGTCGGAGACAACTGCTCAATCTGCACCCGGCGAACGTTATGCACATAAGGCGCATCTTCCGTACGCAACGTCAGTAAGATTACGCGCTCATGCAACACTTTGTTGTGCTTCAGGTTATGCAATAAAGCAAAAGGGATCACACTGAGCGCGCGCGACATGTATACGGCAGTACCTGGCACCCGAACCGGCGGTGACTTCTCCAGCGAAGCAATCATCGCTTCCAGCGAATTACCGTGTTCATGCATACGACGCAACAGACGGAAACGCTCACTCTTCCAGGTGGTCATGATCGTGAACATGATCAGGCCCAGGCTCAGCGGCAGCCAACCACCGGACAACAATTTGTCGAGGTTGGCCGAGAACAGCGGGATATCCACGCACAGGAACGCGATGAGGATCAGCGCTACAAAATATTTGTTCCAGTGCCAGTTCTTACGCGCCACGGTCGTAGAAAGAATAGACGTCAGCACCATCGTGCCGGTCACGGCGATACCATAGGCCGCCGCCAGGTTGCTGGAGTGCTCAAAGCTAACAATAACAACCACGACCGCGAAATAAAGCAGCCAGTTAACGAAAGGGATATAGATCTGACCGGACTCCATCTCGGAGGTATGGATAATACGCATCGGCGACAAATAGCCAAGACGCACGGCCTGACGCGTCAGCGAAAAGACGCCGGAAATGACCGCCTGGGAGGCGATCACCGTCGCCAGCGCGGCCAGAATCAGCAGCGGAATTAACGCCCAATCCGGTGCCAACAGGAAAAAGGGGTTTTTAATCGCTTCCGGATGCTTAAGTAGCAATGCGCCCTGACCAAAGTAGTTCAGTACTAACGACGGCAATACCACGGTAAACCACGCCAGGCGAATCGGGAACTTACCGAAGTGTCCCATATCGGCGTACAACGCCTCTACGCCGGTAATCGACAGCACCACCGCGCCCAACGCAATAAACGATACGGTTTTATATTCAAGGAAAAAACGTACCGCCCAGACAGGATTCAGCGCATGTAACACTTCGGGATTGGCGATAATACTGCGCAGGCCAAGTACCGCCAGGATTAAAAACCAGGTCAGCATGATCGGCGCAAAGAGTTTCCCTACCATTCCCGTACCGTGCTTCTGAATCATAAACAACAGAGTCAGCACAATAATGGAGAGCGGGACAATCCAGGTATCCAGCTGCGGCGCGACAATTTCCAGGCCTTCAATCGCCGACATCACTGAAATCGCCGGCGTAATGACCACTTCGCCATAGAAAAAGCTGCCGCCTATCAGTCCCATGATAACTAACATGGATGTGGTGCGCGCCGAGGTATTACGCCCGGCAAGCGACATCAGCGTCAAAATTCCACCTTCACCCGCGTTATCGGCGCGCATCACGAAGGTGAGATATTTGATGGAAACCACAAAGATGAGTAGCCAGAAGATCAGCGACAGAAAACCAAACACGGCATCTCGTTCAACGCCAAAACCAAACTGACCGGACAAACATTCACGAAGCGTATAAAGCGGGCTGGTACCAATATCACCGTAGACAACCCCAATAGCTGCGAGGGTAATCGCAGGCAACGATTGCTTATTATCAGTGCTCATAGACTCATCTTTCGTTTATACACGTCACCCTTCACGCTACCTCCTTGTCGGCTGCATTCGCTTACCCCAGTCACACGTTTAAGTCAGTGCCAGGGGATTCACTCCTTTGCCGCCTTGATGTAGTTTGAATGAATGAGTGTATAGATATGAAATGTGTGCTTAGTCCCTTGGCCCACAAAAAAGCGCACAGTATGCACGATTAATCATAAAATCGTACCCCTAAATGAAGCCAGATTAACCTGGCTCAAAGAAAAATAAACAGCGCGTCAGACGATTACAGCCCCGGTGGTGAAACGTCTATACTCGCAATTAGCATGATCCATTTGTCGAAAGGACGCCTCTTTATTATGGCTCACCCACATTTATTAGCGGAAAGAATTTCCCGTCTGAGCAGCGCCCTTGAGAAGGGACTGTATGAACGTAGTCATGCCATACGCCTTTGCCTACTGGCGGCGTTAAGCGGTGAGAGCGTCTTTTTGTTGGGCCCGCCCGGTATCGCCAAGAGTCTGATTGCCCGCCGCCTGAAGTTTGCTTTCCAGCGCGCCCGCGCTTTTGAATATCTGATGACACGCTTTTCCACGCCGGAAGAGGTTTTTGGCCCGCTCTCTATTCAGGCGCTGAAAGATGAAGGTCGCTATGAACGCTTAACGACCGGCTACCTTCCCGAAGCCGAAATCGTTTTTCTGGATGAAATCTGGAAAGCCGGGCCCGCTATCCTGAACACATTGCTGACCGCCATTAACGAACGCCATTTCCGCAACGGCGCATTTGAGGAAAAAATCCCGATGCGGCTGCTGGTGGCGGCCTCTAACGAACTGCCCGAAGCGGACAGCAGCCTGGAAGCCTTGTACGACCGAATGTTGATTCGCCTGTGGCTGGATAAAGTTCAGGATAAAGCCAATTTCCGCTCCATGCTGATTAGTCAGCAGGATGAGAGTGATAACCCGGTCCCCGCCTCGTTACAGGTTAGCGACGAAGAATATCAACAGTGGCAAAAAGATATCGGCGCAATTTCACTCCCTGATCCGGTCTTTGAGCTGATATTTACTCTGCGCCAACAGCTGGATAATTTGCCGAATGCGCCTTATGTCTCCGACCGTCGCTGGAAGAAAGCCATCCGCCTGTTACAGGCCAGCGCCTTCTTTAGCGGACGCGACGCGGTTGCGCCGATTGACCTTATCCTGCTAAAAGATTGCTTGTGGTATGACGCGCAGAGTCTGAATCTCATGCAACAGCAACTGGAAATATTGATGACCGGACACGCCTGGCAGCAGCAGGCCATGCTGACTCGCCTCGGCGGTATCGTCCAGCGCCGCCTCCAGTTGCAGCAACAGCAAAGCGATAAAACCGCCTTCACCGTCATTAAAGAAGGCGGTATGTTCAGCCGCCGCCCGCATTACACTTTACCGCCGGAAGCCAGTGCATCAACGTTGACGTTATTGCTACAAAAACCGCTAAAACTGCATGATATGGAAGTGATCCATATTACTTTTGACCGCAGCGCGCTGGAACTTTGGCTGACCAAAGGCGGCGAGATCCGCGGCAAACTGAACGGGATCGGCTTTGCCCAAACGTTGAATATGGAAGTCGATAACGCTCAACATCTGGTGGTGCGCGACATCAGTCTACAAGGTACCCGTCTGGCGTTACCGGGAACGGCTGAAGACAGTATGCCTGCGGAGATCAAACAGCAGCTGGAAACGTTAGAAAACGACTGGCGCCAGCAGCATACCCGCTTCAGCGAACAGCAACATTGCCTGTTTATTCACAGCGACTGGTTAGGGCGCATTGAGGCCAGCCTGCAGGATGTAGGAGAACAGATCCGCCAGGCGAAACAATGCTGACGCTGGATACGCTAAATACCATGCTGGCCGTCAGCGAAGAGGGAATGGTCGAAGAGATGATCCTCGCGCTACTGGCTTCCCCACAACTGGTCATTTTCTTTGAAAAGTTTCCGCGTTTAAAAAACGCCGTGACCGCCGATCTCACGCGCTGGCGGGAAGCGCTACGCAGCCGTCTTAAAGACGCACGCGTTCCGCCGGAACTCACGGAAGAGGTCATGTGTTATCAGCAAAGCCAACTTCTCTCTACCCCACAGTTCATCGTGCAACTGCCGCAAATACTGGCGTTGCTTCACCGCCTGCATTCACCGTATGCCGCGCAGGCGAAGCAGTTGACGGAGAGCAACAGTACCTTTACCCCTGCGCTACACACGCTTTTTTTGCAACGCTGGCGGTTAAGTCTGGTCGTGCAGGCCACCACGTTAAACCAACAACTACTGGAAGAAGAGCGCGAGCAGTTGCTGAGTGACGTTCAGGAACGGATGACGCTGAGCGGGCAACTGGAACCGACGCTGGCGGAAAATGATAATGCCGCAGGCCGCCTGTGGGATATGAGCGCGGGCCAGCTTAAACGTGGTGATTATCAACTGATCGTAAAATACGGCGAATTTCTCGCCGCCCAGCCGGAGCTAATGCAACTGGCGGAACAACTGGGACGTTCGCGGGAAGCCAAATCGGTACCGAAAAAAGACGCGCCGATGGAAACCTTTCGTACACTGGTACGCGAACCCGCAACGGTGCCGGAGCAGGTTGACGGTATTCAGCAAGGCGATGATATTCTGCGCCTGTTGCCGCCAGAGCTGGCGACGCTCGGCATCACCGAGCTGGAATATGAATTTTACCGCCGGTTAGTGGAAAAACAGCTCCTCACCTATCGCCTGCATGGCGAAGCGTGGCGTGAGAAAGTGACCGAACGGCCGGTAGTACACCAGGATGTCGACGAGCAGCCGCGCGGACCGTTTATTGTCTGCGTCGATACTTCAGGCTCGATGGGAGGATTTAACGAGCAGTGCGCAAAAGCGTTCTGCCTGGCGTTGATGCGCGTTGCGCTGGCGGATAACCGCCGCTGCTTTATTATGCTGTTTTCCACTGACGTTGTGCGCTATGAACTCTCCGGCCCGGAAGGTATCGAGCAGGCCATCCGCTTTTTAAGTCAACGTTTTCGCGGCGGCACGGATATCGCCAGCTGTTTTCGCGCCATTATTGAAAGAATGCAGGGACGGGAATGGTTTGATGCCGATGCGGTGGTCATTTCGGATTTTATCGCCCAGCGCTTGCCGGATGACGTGGTGAGCAAAGTGGGAGAGTTGCAGCGTCTTCACCAGCATCGATTCCATGCGGTGGCGATGTCGGCGCACGGCAAACCCGGCATCATGCGCATTTTCAATCATATCTGGCGCTTTGACACCGGGATGCGAAGCCGCCTGCTGAGACGCTGGCGGCGCTAACGGCTTATAAAATAGCAGGAATGCTTTCGCGAACCTGCGCGGGCCATACGCCGCACTGCACCTGACCAATATGCGGCAATTGCAGCAGCAACATCGTCAGACGAGACTGCCCAATCCCGCCGCCGATGGTCTGCGGCATTTCGCCGCGCAGCAGCGCCTGATGCCACTCCAGTTGCAGGCGATCTTCATCACCGGTCAACGCCAGCTGGCGCATCAGCGTATCGGCATCTACACGGATACCCATAGAGGAAAGCTCAAACGCATCTTCCAGCACCGGGTTCCACACCAGGATATCGCCGTTCAGACCGGCGTAGCCCAGCTCAGATGCGGAGCTCCAGTCATCATAATCCGGCGCGCGTACATCATGGCGGTGGCCATCGCTCAGTTTACCGCCGATCCCCACCAGAAAAACGGCGCCAAGTTCTTTGGCGATCGCGCGTTCGCGCCCTTTCGCATCCAGATCCGGGAAACGCGCCAGCAGTTCCTGACTGTGAACAAAATGGATCTGATCCGGCAGGAACGGCGCCAGACCAAACTGTTTATGCACTTCCGCTTCCGTCGCCTTAATTCCTGCCCATATAGCCTCTACTGTGCTTTTTAGGGTGGAAAATTGGCGCTCGCCATCGCCCATGACACGCTCCCAGTCCCACTGATCCACATAGACCGAGTGGAGCGGAGAGAGTCGGTCTTCATCGGGGCGAAGGGCTTTCATGTGCGTGTACAGTCCTTCGCCCGCGCTGAAGTCATGTTGCCCCAGGGTTTGACGTTTCCACTTCGCCAGTGAATGCACCACTTCGAACTGGGCGTCAGGCAACGCTTTCACTTTTACCTGCACCGCTTTTTCACAGCCGGACAAATTATCCTGCGTACCATCCCCTACGCGACTCAGGATCGGCGCCTGGACCTCAATCAGACCCAGACGCTCCTCCAGCTGGCGAGAGAAATGTGATTTCACGAAGCTAATTTGACGTTGTTTGGCAATGTAAGCGGTTTTCATTTTTTTTTACTCCTGCGTCCTGTTGCCTATGATTAAGCAACAAAACGAGAGCACTATTCAATAATCAACAGATAAAAAGCTAACTTCGATTTTGATTCGTTAAAAATAATGGCTAAAATAGAGATAATCATTAATCTGCATAAGAAAAAGCGATGGAAAATTATCAGATCGACAATCTGGACCGCGGCATACTTGACGCCTTAATGGAAAATGCCCGCACCGCCTACGCCGAACTGGCCAAACAATTTGGCGTTAGCCCTGGAACCATTCACGTTCGCGTCGAGAAAATGAAGCAGGCCGGGATCATTACGGGCGCACGGATTGACGTCAGCCCTAAACAGCTGGGCTACGATGTGGGCTGCTTTATTGGCATCATTCTCAAAAGCGCCAAAGACTATCCCTCCGCACTGGCCCGGCTGGAAAGCCTGGATGAGGTGACGGAAGCGTATTACACCACCGGTCACTACAGCATCTTTATAAAAGTGATGTGCAAATCAATCGACGCGCTTCAGCACGTACTTATCAACAAGATCCAAACAATTGATGAAATTCAGTCCACTGAGACACTGATCGTCTTGCAGAACCCGATCATGCGCACCATCAAGCCATGATCGGCTTTTTTAATCCCACATTTTTCCACAGGTAGATCCCAGCTCGTTCACAGAGTACAATGCAGCCTCTTTACCTGAGCGAGCGATCAATGGCAGACATTACTCTTATCAGCGGCAGCACCCTGGGCGGCGCCGAATACGTCGCGGAACATCTGGCGGAAAAGCTGGAAGCTGCCGGTTTTTCAACCGAAACGGTGCACGGTCCGTTATTAGAGGATCTGTCAACTTCCGGGATCTGGCTGATAATCAGCTCAACGCACGGCGCCGGAGACATTCCGGACAACCTGACCCCTTTCTATGAAGACCTTCAGACGCAGAAACCCGATCTTTCCGCGGTACGTTTCGGCGCAATTGGCATTGGCAGTCGAGAATACGACACGTTTTGCGGCGCGATTGAGAAAATAGAAGCGGAACTGAAAGGCGCTGGCGCAAAACAGGTTGGGGAAACACTGAAGATCAACATCCTTGAACATGAGATTCCGGAAGATCCAGCGGAGATTTGGCTCGGATCCTGGATTAATTTACTCAAATAAGTGTAAAGATCGTGCGTTCCATTGTGGATAAATCTGGTGGAAAGCTTGGATCAACCGGTAGTTATCCAAAGAATAACCGTTGTTCACTTTTTGAGTTGTGTATAAGTACCCGTTTTGATCCCAGCTTATACGGGCCACGATCACCGATCATTCACAGCTAGTGATCCTTTCCAACGCATTGATCTTTATTACAGGATCCGGGTTATCCACAGCCTGGTGCGATCCTAATAAGAGATCACAATAGAACAGATCTCTAAATAAAAAGATCTTCTTTTTAATAGCCCGGATCCCGGGGCTTTCTCCATCGGCTAAAGTTGAGTAGAATCCACCGCCCGGGCTTCAATCCATTTTCACACCGCGTTATGCGAGGCAATTACCATGTTTTATCAGGATCCTTTTGACGTCATTATTATTGGCGGGGGGTCATGCAGGCACTGAGGCCGCGATGGCCGCAGCGCGTATGGGTCAACAGACTCTGCTTTTGACACACAATATTGACACGTTGGGACAGATGAGCTGCAACCCGGCGATCGGCGGTATTGGAAAGGGACATCTGGTAAAAGAGGTGGATGCGCTCGGCGGTCTGATGGCGAAAGCGATCGATCAGGCAGGTATTCAGTTTAGGATACTAAACGCCAGCAAAGGTCCGGCCGTTCGCGCTACCCGGGCTCAGGCGGATCGAGTCTTATACCGCCAGGCGGTGCGTACCGCGCTGGAGAATCAGCCGAATCTGATGATCTTCCAGCAAGCTGTTGAAGATCTGATCGTCGAAAACGATCGCGTTGTCGGCGCCGTGACCCAAATGGGGCTCAAATTCCGCGCGAAAGCGGTGGTACTGACCGTCGGAACCTTCCTGGATGGCAAAATTCATATTGGTCTGGATAACTACAGCGGCGGTCGTGCTGGCGATCCGCCATCCATCCCGCTGTCTCGCCGTCTGCGTGAGCTTCCGCTACGCGTCAGCCGCCTGAAAACCGGCACACCGCCGCGTATTGATGCGCGTACTATCGATTTCAGCGTGTTGGCTCAACAGCATGGCGATAACCCGATGCCGGTTTTCTCGTTTATGGGGAATGCTTCTCAGCATCCGCAACAGGTGCCGTGTTACATCACGCATACCAATGAGAAAACCCATGACGTGATTCGTAATAACCTCGATCGTAGCCCAATGTACGCTGGCGTGATCGAAGGGATCGGCCCACGCTACTGTCCTTCGATCGAAGACAAGGTGATGCGTTTTGCCGATCGTAACCAGCATCAGATCTTCCTTGAGCCGGAAGGACTGACCTCTAACGAGATTTACCCTAACGGTATCTCCACCAGCCTGCCGTTTGACGTGCAGATGCAGATTGTCCGTTCCATGCAGGGCATGGAGAACGCGAAGATCGTTCGCCCTGGTTACGCGATTGAGTATGATTTCTTCGACCCGCGAGATCTGAAACCGACTCTGGAAAGTAAATTTATTCACGGCCTGTTCTTTGCTGGTCAAATCAACGGTACTACCGGCTATGAAGAGGCTGCGGCGCAGGGCTTGCTCGCTGGTCTGAATGCCGCGCGTCTTTCCGCCGACAAAGAGCGCTGGGCGCCTGCGCGTTCTCAGGCTTATCTCGGCGTGCTGGTGGACGATCTCTGTACGCTGGGCACCAAAGAGCCGTATCGCATGTTTACCTCCCGCGCCGAATATCGCCTGATGCTGCGTGAGGACAACGCCGATCTGCGTCTGACCGAAATGGGCCGCGAGCTGGGGCTGGTGGATGATGAACGCTGGGCGCGCTTCAACGAGAAGCTGGAAAATATCGAACGCGAACGTCAGCGGCTGAAATCGACATGGGTAACGCCGTCTGCGGAATCCGCTGATGAAGTGAATGCGCATTTGACCACGCCACTCTCCCGTGAGGCCAGCGGCGAAGATCTGTTGCGTCGTCCGGAAATGACATATGCGCAGCTCACTTCGCTTGCCGCATTCGCGCCTGCGCTTGAAGATGAGCAAGCCGCTGAACAGGTGGAAATCCAGGTCAAATACGAAGGCTATATCGCTCGCCAGCAGGATGAGATTGAAAAACAACTACGTAACGAGAATACGTTGCTGCCTGCCACGCTGGATTATCGTCAGGTTTCCGGTCTGTCGAACGAAGTTATCGCCAAGCTGAACGATCATAAACCGGCGTCTATCGGCCAGGCATCGCGTATCTCCGGCGTTACGCCAGCGGCAATCTCCATTCTGCTGGTATGGCTGAAAAAACAAGGTATGCTGCGTCGTAGCGCTTGATAACACTAATTTGGCGGGGGCGCTTCGCTTGCCCGCCCTACAAATTTGTAGGCCCGATAAGCGAAAGCGCATCGGGCATTTGATTATTAACAGGTAATGACCGTGCTCAACAAACTCTCTCGTCTGCTGGCTGATGCCGGTATTTCTCTTACCGATCACCAGAAAACGCTGCTGGTCGCCTACGTTGATATGCTGCACAAATGGAACAAAGCATACAACCTGACGTCAGTGCGGGATCCCAACGAAATGTTGGTACGCCATATTCTCGACAGCATAGTCGTTGCGCCGTATCTGCAGGGACAGCGTTTTATCGATGTAGGAACAGGACCGGGGCTGCCGGGCATCCCGCTGGCTATTGTTCTCCCTGACGCGCATTTCACCTTACTCGACAGCCTGGGCAAGCGGGTACGTTTTCTGCGTCAGGTCCAGCACGAACTGAAACTGGAAAACATCACGCCGGTTCAAAGCCGCGTTGAAGCCTATCCCTCCGAACCGCCGTTTGATGGCGTTATCAGCCGCGCTTTCGCATCGTTGAATGATATGGTGAGCTGGTGTCACCATCTGCCGGGAGAGAAAGGGCGTTTTTATGCCTTAAAAGGGCAATTGCCAGGGGATGAAATTGCCTCACTACCTGACAATTTTAGCGTCGAATCTGTTGAAAAATTACGCGTTCCGCAACTGGAAGGCGAGCGGCATCTGGTGATTATTAAGTCAAACAAAGTTTAATTTTTATCAAAAAAAATAGAAAAAAAACGACGCGGCTTGTGTTAAAAATCGACAGGTATAACGCATTTCAGAGTTGTTACATTTAACTCTGGATTTACGGTTTCGTTTCAACATGACAACGTCGCTTCTTTTGTTAAAACAGAGAGTAATCAACTTTGTAAATATCAGTCTGCTAAAAATCGAATCGAAAAATCACTTTTGCTTGTTAAATTTTTATTATAAATGTCAATGGGGCGTTTTTAAGGTGTAAGCTGGTATTTTTAAAACAGTACCTGGTTTTACGCTTAAATATCAAAAAAGATGAAAAGGCATGAATTGACACGTAAATGAATTGCGTAAGCATGAATATGTTTAATGTGTGATCTGGTGCACGCTTTATCGCCAGTGTTTTCGCGCTATTTGCAGTTTTGTACGATCGTTCACACTTTGGCTAAAAGTTAAAAATGCGGGCCAGAGAAAAATATTTAAACATTTATTCACCTTTTGGCTACTTATTGTTTGAAATCACGGGGGCGCACCGTATAATTTGACCGCTTTTTGATGCTTGACTCTAAGTCTTAAAGAACGTTTTATACGACACGCGGCATACCTCGAAGTGAGCAGGAGTAAAAACGTGATGTCTGTGTCGCTCGTGAGTCGAAACGTTGCTCGTAAGCTTCTGTTCATTCAGTTTCTGGCGGTAATAGCAAGTGGATTGCTGTTTTGCCTCAAAGACCCCTTCTGGGGCATCTCCGCAGTATGTGGGGGATTGGCAGTGGCACTGCCTAATATGTTGTTTATGATATTTGCCTGGCGTCACCAGGCGCATACACCTGCTAAGGGCCGCGTGTCCTGGACTTTCGCCTTCGGTGAAGCCTTCAAGGTGTTAGCGATGCTGGTTTTACTGGTGGTGGCGTTGGCGGTTTTAAAGGCGGTGTTTTTGCCGCTGATCGTTACGTGGGTTTTGGTGCTGGTGGTTCAGATACTGGCGCCGGCTGTAATTAACAACAAAGGGTAAAAGGCATCATGGCTTCAGAAAATATGACGCCGCAGGAATACATAGGACACCATCTGAATAACCTTCAGCTGGACCTGCGTACTTTCTCGCTGGTGGATCCGCAGAACCCCCCAGCCACCTTCTGGACGCTCAATATTGACTCCATGTTCTTCTCGGTGGTGCTGGGTCTGTTGTTTCTGGTGATGTTCCGTAGCGTTGCTAAAAAAGCGACCAGCGGCGTGCCAGGCAAGTTTCAGACCGCGATTGAGCTGATAGTCGGCTTTGTGCATGGCAGCGTCAAAGACATGTACCATGGCAAAAGCAAGCTGATTGCGCCGCTGGCCCTGACGATTTTCGTCTGGGTATTCCTTATGAACCTGATGGACTTACTGCCTATCGACCTGCTGCCGTATATCGCTGAGCATTGGCTGGGTCTGCCGGCAACGCGCGTGGTGCCGTCTGCTGACGTCAACATCACCCTGTCGATGGCGCTGGGCGTATTCATCCTTATTCTGTTCTACAGCATCAAAATGAAAGGCATCGGCGGCTTCGCAAAAGAGTTGACGCTGCAGCCGTTCAATCACTGGGCGTTCATTCCTGTCAACTTAATCCTTGAAGGGGTAAGTCTGCTGTCCAAACCGGTTTCTCTCGGTCTGCGACTGTTCGGCAACATGTATGCCGGTGAGCTGATTTTCATTCTGATTGCTGGTCTGTTGCCGTGGTGGTCACAGTGGATTCTGAATGTGCCGTGGGCCATTTTCCACATCCTGATTATTACGCTGCAAGCCTTCATTTTCATGGTTCTGACGATTGTCTATCTGTCGATGGCGTCCGAAGAGCATTAATTTACCAACACTACTACGTTTTAACTGAAACAAACTGGAGACTGTCATGGAAAACCTGAATATGGATCTGCTGTACATGGCTGCCGCTGTGATGATGGGTCTGGCGGCAATCGGTGCTGCGATCGGTATCGGCATCCTCGGGGGTAAATTCCTGGAAGGCGCGGCGCGTCAACCTGATCTGATTCCTCTGCTGCGTACTCAGTTCTTTATCGTTATGGGTCTGGTGGATGCTATCCCGATGATCGCTGTAGGTCTGGGTCTGTACGTGATGTTCGCTGTCGCGTAGTAAGCGTTGCTTGAATTAAGAGCAATATCAGAAGGTTAACTAGATAGAGGCATTGTGCTGTGAATCTTAACGCAACAATCCTCGGCCAGGCCATCGCGTTTATTCTCTTTGTCTGGTTTTGCATGAAGTACGTATGGCCGCCGTTAATGGCAGCCATCGAGAAACGTCAGAAAGAAATTGCTGACGGTCTCGCTTCTGCTGAACGAGCACATAAGGATCTTGACCTTGCAAAGGCCAGCGCGACCGACCAGCTGAAAAAAGCGAAAGCGGAAGCTCAGGTAATCATCGAGCAGGCAAACAAACGCCGCGCTCAGATCCTGGACGAAGCCAAAACTGAAGCAGAGCAGGAACGTACTAAAATCGTGGCGCAGGCGCAGGCGGAAATTGAAGCCGAGCGTAAACGCGCCCGTGAAGAGCTGCGTAAGCAAGTTGCTATCCTGGCTGTTGCTGGCGCCGAGAAGATCATCGAACGTTCCGTGGATGAAGCTGCTAACAGCGACATCGTGGATAAACTTGTCGCTGAACTGTAAGGAGGGAGGGGCTGATGTCTGAATTTGTTACGGTAGCTCGCCCCTACGCCAAAGCAGCTTTTGACTTTGCCGTTGAACACCAAAGTGTAGAGCGCTGGCAGGATATGCTGGCGTTTGCCGCCGAGGTAACCAAGAACGAACAAATGGCAGAGCTTCTCTCTGGCGCGCTGGCGCCGGAAACGCTCGCTGAGTCGTTTATCGCAGTCTGCGGTGAGCAGTTAGACGAAAATGGTCAGAACCTGATTCGGGTGATGGCTGAAAATAATCGTCTGAACGCGCTCCCGGATGTTCTGGAGCAGTTTATTCATCTGCGTGCCGCCAGTGAAGCTACCTCCGAGGTAGAAGTTACGTCGGCAACCGCATTGAGTGAAGAGCAGCTTTCGAAAATCAGCGCCGCGATGGAAAAACGTCTGTCACGCAAAGTGAAGCTGAATTGCAAAATCGATAAGTCTGTAATGGCAGGCGTTATCATCCGGGCGGGTGATATGGTCATTGATGGCAGCGTACGCGGCCGTCTTGAGCGCCTTGCAGACGTCTTGCAGTCTTAAGGGGACTGGAGCATGCAACTGAATTCCACCGAAATCAGCGAACTGATCAAGCAGCGCATTGCTCAGTTCAATGTGGTGAGCGAAGCTCACAACGAAGGTACTATTGTTTCTGTTAGTGACGGTGTTATCCGCATTCACGGCTTGGCCGATTGTATGCAGGGTGAAATGATCTCCCTGCCGGGTAACCGTTACGCTATCGCACTGAACCTGGAGCGCGACTCCGTGGGTGCGGTAGTCATGGGTCCATACGCTGACCTTGCCGAAGGCATGAAGGTTAAATGTACGGGTCGTATCCTGGAAGTTCCGGTTGGCCGCGGTCTGCTGGGACGTGTGGTAAACACCCTGGGTGCGCCAATCGACGGTAAAGGTCCGGTTGATAATGACGGCTTCTCTGCCGTTGAAGCGATTGCGCCGGGCGTTATCGATCGTCAGTCTGTCGATCAGCCGGTGCAGACCGGCTATAAAGCCGTTGACTCCATGATCCCAATCGGTCGTGGTCAGCGTGAACTGATCATCGGTGACCGTCAGACCGGTAAAACCGCGCTGGCTATCGACGCCATCATCAACCAGCGCGACTCCGGCATCAAATGTATCTATGTCGCTATCGGCCAGAAAGCGTCCACCATCTCTAACGTGGTGCGTAAACTGGAAGAGCACGGTGCGCTGGCTAACACCATTGTTGTGGTGGCGACCGCGTCCGAATCCGCTGCGCTGCAATATTTGGCGCCGTATGCCGGTTGCGCAATGGGCGAATACTTCCGTGACCGCGGTGAAGATGCGCTGATCATTTACGATGACCTGTCTAAACAGGCTGTTGCTTACCGTCAGATCTCCCTGCTGCTCCGTCGTCCGCCAGGACGTGAAGCATTCCCGGGCGACGTATTCTACCTCCACTCTCGTCTGCTGGAGCGTGCTGCGCGTGTTAACGCCGACTACGTCGAAGCCTTCACTAAAGGTGAAGTGAAAGGGAAAACCGGTTCACTGACTGCGCTGCCGATTATCGAAACGCAGGCAGGTGACGTTTCCGCGTTCGTTCCGACCAACGTAATTTCCATTACCGATGGTCAGATCTTCCTGGAATCTAACCTGTTTAACGCCGGTATTCGTCCTGCGGTTAACCCGGGTATCTCGGTATCCCGTGTAGGTGGCGCAGCCCAGACCAAGATCATGAAAAAACTGTCCGGAGGTATTCGTACCGCGCTGGCGCAGTATCGTGAACTGGCGGCGTTCTCTCAGTTTGCATCCGACCTTGACGATGCCACCCGTAAACAGCTTGACCACGGTCAGAAAGTGACCGAACTGCTGAAACAGAAACAGTATGCGCCGATGTCCGTCGCGCAGCAGTCTCTGGTTCTGTTCGCAGCAGAACGTGGTTATCTGGCGGATGTCGAACTGGCGAAAATCGGTAGCTTCGAAGCCGCACTGCTGGCTTACGTCGACCGTGATCACGCTCCTCTGATGCAAGAGATCAACCAGTCCGGTGGCTATAACGACGAAATCGAAGGCAAGCTGAAAGGCATCCTCGATTCCTTCAAAGCAACCCAGTCCTGGTAACGTCTGGCGGCTTGCCTTAGGGCAGGCCGTAAGGCATTGAGGAGAAGCTCATGGCCGGCGCAAAAGAGATACGTAGTAAGATCGCAAGCGTCCAGAACACGCAAAAGATCACTAAAGCGATGGAGATGGTCGCCGCTTCCAAAATGCGTAAATCGCAGGATCGCATGGCGGCCAGCCGTCCTTATGCAGAGACCATGCGCAAAGTGATTGGTCACCTTGCGAACGGTAATCTGGAATATAAGCACCCCTACCTGGAAGAGCGCGACGTTAAACGCGTGGGCTACCTGGTAGTGTCGACCGACCGTGGTTTGTGCGGTGGCTTGAACATTAACCTGTTCAAAAAGCTGCTGGCGGATATGAAGGCATGGTCCGATAAAGGCGTTCAGTGCGAACTCGCAATGATCGGCTCTAAGGGCGTGTCATTCTTTAATTCCGTAGGCGGCAACGTTGTCGCTCAGGTGACAGGTATGGGGGATAACCCTTCTCTGTCCGAACTGATCGGTCCGGTTAAAGTGATGTTGCAGGCCTACGACGAAGGCCGTCTGGACAAGCTTTACATTGTCAGCAACAAATTTATTAACACCATGTCTCAGGTGCCGACGATCACTCAACTGCTGCCGCTGCCGGCGTCAGAAGATGATGATCTGAAGCGTACAGCCTGGGATTACCTGTATGAACCAGACCCGAAAGCGCTGCTGGATACTCTCCTGCGTCGTTATGTGGAGTCTCAGGTTTATCAGGGCGTGGTAGAAAACCTGGCCAGCGAGCAGGCCGCACGAATGGTGGCGATGAAAGCCGCAACCGATAATGGCGGCAGCCTGATTAAAGAGCTGCAGTTGGTATACAACAAAGCTCGTCAGGCCAGCATTACTCAGGAACTCACCGAGATCGTCTCGGGGGCCGCCGCGGTTTAACCAGGTTATTTCGTAGAGGATTTAAGATGGCTACTGGAAAGATTGTCCAGGTAATCGGCGCCGTGGTCGACGTCGATTTCCCTCAGGATGCCGTACCACGCGTGTACGATGCCCTTGAGGTGCAGAATGGTAATGAGAAGCTGGTGCTGGAAGTTCAGCAGCAGCTTGGCGGCGGTATCGTGCGTACCATCGCGATGGGGTCTTCTGACGGTCTGCGTCGCGGTCTGGATGTAAAAGATCTCGAACACCCGATCGAAGTCCCGGTAGGTAAAGCTACGCTGGGTCGTATCATGAACGTCCTGGGCGAACCGGTCGACATGAAAGGCGAGATCGGCGAAGAAGAGCGTTGGGCGATTCACCGCGCAGCGCCTTCCTACGAAGAGTTGTCAAACTCTCAGGAACTGCTGGAAACCGGTATCAAAGTTATCGACCTGATGTGTCCGTTCGCGAAGGGCGGTAAAGTCGGTCTGTTCGGTGGTGCGGGTGTAGGTAAAACCGTAAACATGATGGAGCTTATCCGTAACATCGCGATCGAGCACTCCGGTTACTCTGTGTTTGCGGGCGTAGGTGAACGTACTCGTGAGGGTAACGACTTCTACCATGAAATGACCGACTCCAACGTTATCGATAAAGTATCCCTGGTGTATGGCCAGATGAACGAGCCGCCGGGAAACCGTCTGCGCGTTGCACTGACCGGCCTGACCATGGCGGAGAAATTCCGTGACGAAGGTCGTGACGTACTGCTGTTCGTCGATAACATCTATCGTTACACCCTGGCCGGTACGGAAGTATCCGCACTGCTGGGTCGTATGCCTTCCGCGGTAGGTTACCAGCCGACTCTGGCGGAAGAGATGGGCGTTCTGCAGGAACGTATCACCTCCACCAAGACCGGTTCTATCACCTCCGTACAGGCGGTATACGTACCTGCGGATGACTTAACTGACCCGTCTCCAGCCACCACCTTTGCGCACTTAGATGCAACCGTGGTACTGAGCCGTCAGATCGCATCCCCTGGGTATCTACCCGGCCGTTGACCCGCTGGATTCCACCAGCCGTCAGCTGGATCCGCTGGTTGTTGGTCAGGAACACTACGACACCGCGCGTGGCGTTCAGTCCATCCTGCAGCGTTATCAGGAACTGAAAGACATCATCGCCATCCTCGGTATGGATGAACTGTCTGAAGAAGATAAACTGGTGGTAGCTCGCGCGCGTAAGATCCAGCGCTTCCTGTCCCAGCCGTTCTTCGTGGCGGAAGTATTTACCGGTTCTCCGGGCAAATACGTCTCCCTGAAAGACACCATCCGTGGCTTTAAAGGCATCATGGAAGGCGAATACGATCACCTGCCGGAGCAGGCGTTCTACATGGTCGGTTCCATCGACGAAGCCGTGGAAAAAGCCAAAAAACTTTAACGCCTTAATCGGAGGGTGATATGGCAATGACTTACCACCTGGATGTCGTCAGCGCGGAGCAACAAATGTTCTCCGGTCTGGTCGAGAAAATCCAGGTTACGGGTAGCGAAGGTGAACTGGGGATCTACCCGGGGCACGCGCCGCTGCTCACCGCCATTAAGCCTGGTATGATTCGCATCGTTAAGCAGCACGGTCACGAAGAGTTTATCTATCTGTCCGGCGGCATTCTGGAAGTGCAGCCTGGCAGTGTGACCGTTCTGGCGGATACCGCGATTCGCGGTCAGGATCTCGACGAAGCGCGAGCCCTGGAAGCGAAGCGTAAAGCCGAAGAGCACATTAAGAGCTCGCACGGTGACGTGGATTACGCTCAGGCGTCTGCGGAACTGGCCAAAGCGATCGCTAAACTGCGCGTTATCGAGTTGACCAAAAAAGCGATGTAACACCGGCTTGAAAGCATAAAACCAGTCTGATTGCGGACTGGTTTTTTTTTATCCTCTCAATTTTTATTCGATAAACTAGCAACGACAAAAACAAGCGGCTGAAGGCGATGCGTTTTCAGCGACAGCGCTGTTTTCATTAAATCCTTCTTTCTGTCATTGGCATCTGCACATTGTGCGAAGAAGGAAGGAATGGATGCGTTTTTATTGCATAAAATGAGGGATTATTACTATGTCATTTCAGCCATCCTTTGCGGGGCCACAACCCGACTCAAGGATTGATCGTACTACCTTTATTCGTCGCGCTTATCTTCATCTCGCCGTCGCCATCGTCGGTTTTATCGTGTTGAGCGCGGCGTGGAGTTTTATAGGGGTCGGGGAGTATGCGCTTGATGTGCTGCTGGCTGGTGGAAGATATAGCTGGTTGGTTGTTCTCGGCGCTTTTATGCTGGTGGGAATGCTGGCGACCCGTCTGGCGGATAATGCGGGGACTAATCAAACGCAACTTATCGGGCTGGGGATTTATGTGTTGGCAGAATCCCTGATTTTTGCCCCCCTGTTAACGGTGGCGGCGTATATTAACCCGTCGAGTATTGGCGCGGCGGCAATAACGACTCTGTTGCTGGTCGGCGGCCTGACGTTTACCGCTTTTTCCATAAAAAAAAGACTTTTCTTTTCTGCGCTCGTTTCTGACTATGGCTGGGTTCATTGCTTTTGGCGCGATTATTGCCAGCGTCATCTGTGGCTTTTCGCTGGGCGTCTGGTTTTCTGCGCTAATGGTACTGCTGTGCGCCGGGTTTATACTTTACGATACTTCTAATATTATTCACCATTACCCTACCGATCGCCCTGCTGGCGCGGCATTACATCTGTTTGCTTCTATCGCGACCATGTTCTGGTATATTTTGCGGATTTTTATGTCGCGTAATTAAGTAAAAAATACGCGCAACGGAAAACCAGCGGCCTCTGTCGCTGGTTTTTGCTTTTCTGACTCCCCTGCGCTTTATTACGTTATCTTCTTTATTTATGGAGTAAAAAAACAGCAAAAACATCGGACTACGTTGCCAATACGCGGGTGTTTTTACTTTTCAGGAGACAAGAGGCGCGGTAATGAACGAAAATGATTCATTAGCAGGCGGGGTTTTTATCTCGGTGAGCGTTTTATCCTTCTTCCATTTTACGATGAAAAAAATGTAGTATTTTCAACGTGAAACAGTATAAATTCGTTCTCAAATTACAGTCAGGACGCGTATGTTAAATAGTGCTATGAGCGTAGTGATCCTTGCCGCAGGTAAAGGCACGCGCATGTATTCCGATATTCCTAAAGTGCTGCACACGCTGGCGGGTAAACCCATGGTGCAGCATGTCATTGATGCAGCTACTAAATTAGGGGCCGCACAGGTTCATCTGGTCTATGGCCACGGTGGCGAGTTGTTAAAACAGACCCTGAAAGATGACAAGCTAAACTGGGTGCTTCAGGCGGAACAGTTGGGAACAGGTCACGCAATGCAGCAGGCCGCGCCCTTCTTTAGCGACGATGAAGATATTTTAATGCTTTACGGCGACGTGCCGCTGATTTCGGTTGAAACCTTACAGCGCCTGCGCGATGCCAAACCGCAGGGTGGTATTGGGTTATTAACCGTGAAGCTGGACGATCCGAGCGGCTATGGCCGTATTACGCGTGAAAACGGTAAAGTGACCGGCATCGTTGAACATAAAGACGCCACTGATGAACAGCGTCAGATCCAGGAAATTAACACCGGTATTCTGATCGCCAACGGCGCGGACCTGAAACGCTGGTTGTCTAAGCTGACTAACAATAATGCGCAGGGTGAATATTACATCACAGATATCATCGCGCTGGCTTATCAGGAAGGACGGGAAATCGCCGCGGTGCATCCGGCTCGCATCAGCGAAACGGACGGCGTGAATAACCGTCTACAGCTTTCTCGTCTGGAGCGTATTTACCAGGCCGAACAGGCGGAGAAACTGCTGTTATCCGGCGTTATGTTGCGCGATCCGGCACGTTTTGATCTTCGCGGCACCCTTCATTGTGGAATGGATGTGGAAATTGACGCTAACGTTATCATCGAAGGTTATGTAACGCTCGGTCACCGCGTGAAGATCGGCGCGGGCTGCATTATTAAAAACAGCGTTATTGGCGATGACTGCGAAATTAGCCCATACAGCGTGGTGGAAGATGCGCATCTGGAAGCGGCCTGCACCATCGGCCCGTTTGCTCGCCTGCGTCCCGGCGCGGAGCTGTTAGCGGGCGCTCACGTCGGCAATTTCGTTGAAATGAAAAAAGCGCGTCTCGGTAAAGGTTCTAAAGCCGGCCATCTGACCTACCTGGGCGATGCGGAAATTGGCGACAACGTGAATATCGGCGCGGGGACCATCACCTGTAACTATGATGGTGCGAACAAATTCAAAACGGTTATTGACGACGATGTGTTTGTCGGCTCCGATACCCAACTGGTGGCGCCGGTTACTGTTGGTAAAGGGGCCACCATCGCCGCAGGGACTACCGTCACCCGTAATGTAGCCGACAATGAACTGGTATTAAGCCGCGTGCCGCAGGTGCATAAGCAAGGCTGGCAGCGTCCGGTGAAGAAAAAGTGATTTTGTAAGCCGGATAAGCGTCAGCGCCATCCGGCAGACCGGAAATGAGAGGATAAAATAATCCTCCGCTCCATGAGCAGTACTTATAAAAATAACCCCACTCTCTACAAGGCTCGGGGCGCCCGCAACGACGGGCATACAGGTCAGCGACAACGCATGGCGTAATGCCATCATCAGGAAATAAAACTATGTGTGGAATTGTTGGCGCTATCGCGCAGCGTGATGTAGCTGAAATCCTTCTCGAAGGTTTACGTCGTCTGGAATACCGCGGATATGACTCTGCCGGTCTGGCCGTGGTTGATGCAGAAGGTCATATGACCCGCCTGCGTCGCCTCGGTAAAGTCCAGATGCTGGCTCAGGCAGCGGAAGAACATCCTCTGCATGGCGGCACCGGTATTGCTCACACTCGTTGGGCGACGCACGGTGAACCTTCAGAAGCTAACGCGCATCCGCATGTTTCTGAACACATTGTGGTGGTGCATAACGGCATCATCGAAAACCATGAACCGCTGCGTGAAGCGTTAAAAGCGCGTGGCTATACCTTCGTTTCTGAAACCGACACCGAAGTGATTGCACACCTGGTAAACTGGGAACTGAAACAGGGCGGTACTCTGCGTGAGGCTGTTCTGCGTGCTATCCCGCAACTGCGTGGTGCGTACGGTACAGTGATCATGGATACCCGTCACCCGGATACCCTACTGGCTGCACGTTCTGGTAGCCCGCTGGTGATTGGCCTGGGTATGGGCGAAAACTTTATCGCTTCTGACCAGCTGGCGCTGTTGCCAGTGACTCGTCGCTTTATCTTCCTTGAAGAGGGCGATATCGCTGAAATCACTCGCCGTTCGGTAAATATCTTCGATAACACCGGCGCGGAAGTAAAACGTCAGGATATCGAATCCAATCTGCAATATGACGCGGGCGATAAAGGTATTTACCGCCACTACATGCAGAAAGAGATCTACGAACAGCCGAACGCGATCAAAAACACCCTTACCGGGCGCATCAGCCACGGTCAGGTGGATTTAAGCGAGCTGGGACCGAACGCCGACGAACTGCTGTCGAAGGTTGAGCATATTCAGATCCTCGCCTGCGGTACGTCTTACAACTCCGGTATGGTTTCCCGTTACTGGTTTGAATCGCTGGCAGGTATTCCGTGCGACGTTGAAATCGCCTCTGAATTCCGCTATCGCAAATCTGCCGTGCGCCGTAACAGCCTGATGATCACGCTCTCCCAGTCTGGCGAAACGGCAGATACCCTGGCTGGCCTGCGTCTGTCGAAAGAGCTGGGATATTTGGGCTCTCTGGCCATTTGTAACGTGCCGGGCTCTTCGCTGGTGCGTGAATCCGATCTGGCGCTGATGACCAACGCGGGTACGGAAATTGGCGTAGCATCTACCAAAGCCTTCACCACCCAGTTAACCGTGCTGTTGATGCTGGTGGCGAAACTGTCTCGCCTGAAAGGTCTGGATGCGTCCATTGAGCATGATATCGTGCATGGCCTACAGGCGCTGCCGAGCCGTATTGAGCAGATGCTGTCGCAGGACAAACGCATTGAGCTGCTTGCAGAAGATTTCTCTGACAAGCATCACGCGTTATTCCTCGGTCGTGGCGATCAATATCCGATTGCGCTCGAAGGCGCGCTGAAGCTGAAAGAGATCTCTTACATTCACGCGGAAGCCTATGCTGCAGGCGAGCTGAAACACGGGCCGTTGGCGCTGATTGACGCCGATATGCCGGTGATTGTGGTGGCGCCGAACAACGAACTGCTGGAGAAACTGAAATCCAACATCGAAGAAGTTCGCGCGCGTGGCGGTCAGTTGTACGTCTTCGCCGATCAGGATGCGGGTTTTGTGAGCAGCGACAACATGCACATCATTGAGATGCCGCATGTGGAAGAGGTCATTGCGCCTATCTTCTACACCGTTCCGCTGCAACTGCTGGCGTATCACGTGGCGCTGATTAAAGGCACCGACGTTGACCAGCCGCGTAACCTGGCGAAATCAGTGACGGTAGAGTAAGTCAAATGTAGTACCAGGCAGAAGGCCGTCGACAGACGGCCTTTTTTTGTGCGCTGTGACAGGCGCTGTTCTTTCTCTATGGTGGCTGAAGAGCGACTAAGAGGTGCTACGCCTGCCTGCGCTACGGGCACCCGGTCACATTCTCTTCTTTAAGGCCCTGGCTCAATCCAGGTGGATCGGAAGTCAAACCACCCCAGGTTATTCAGGTGGATCCCCCTGGCCCGGTCGGGGCTTTTGAGTCGCATCCAGTGGTGAAAAAGCGGCTGTAGCCAGCCTGAACGGGTGGTTTCCCTGACCAGTTGTTCCGCGCTGATGGTTTCGGCATGCCACTGGGTTTCCCATTGGGCCAGCAGCGCATCATCCCCACCGCTGATGGCGTGGCGCAGTAAAGGGGAGCCCAGTAGCCATGTACCGACGTTCCACTCTTCGGGAATGGGGAAATTGACCGTCCCCAGCCAGAGATCCACATTGGCTTTGCCATTCGCCCAGTCATCATAATTCAGCTCAACGCCCTCAAGTAAAATGCCCTGCTGGCGCATGATCTCTTGCATGATATCCAGGAGCATTGGAAATTCAGGGTGCTGATCGTGATAGGCCAGACGCAGTTTTGCGTAGGGCGACGACGAGATAAAAGGTGAACAGGCCGGGCCCGCCTCAATAGTATGAAACCAGGAGGACAGCAGGCTGCCGCCCGGTACCCAGAAGGGGCGAATTGCCTCCCTCAGATGCTGGAGTATGGCGTAAGGGCTGAGTGTTTCCCGCAGCCAGCGGCGATGTTCGGCGGTATGCCAGTGCGGGGAGCGGCTGTCGCATAATAAAAAATATCCTCCACGCTCAAGAAACATCTCGCGCAGGTTGTCAGAAGGTTTGCCTGATACCTGGCTAAGCCGTCCGGAAACGTAATCCTCATCACTCAGGCTGGAGCTGAGCCAGGCTGCCGTGTCGTTATCCGACAGCGATTCCGCCAGGTTGTCTGTCTCCGTTAAGTTCGGCCAGATAAAGACCTCCACTTCATCCAGCAGCCCGCGCAGACCAAAGTAGTGGTCAAAGGCCTTCATTTGCAGATGAAAGCCATTGTTTTCCACCACCTCATAAGGGCCAGTCCCTACAGGATGTGCCGGGAAATCAGCATGTTGTGTATGGTCAGGCGGTAGGATCATGGCATCAATATGGCTGAGCAGCAGCGGCAGTCGGTTATCCGGGTGCGCCAGCGTAATTTCAAGACTCAGCGGCCCGGCGGCCATTATGGCGGCAGGGATGGTACCGGCATTAGGGATGGGCGTCGCAACCTGGGCGGCCAGAGCGAAATTCACTGCCTCTGAGCATGAAGCGGGTAACGCATCCTTTATCCTGGGGCTGTGCTTTATCTCTGAAGGGGCGATTCCCTTCGCTGCGCGTGACCCGATGCGCGTCATCCCTTCCACGATGGTCGGTGGCGCAATCGCCGGGGGACTGTCCATGTATTTCGGTTGTACACTGATGGCGCCACACGGTGATCTCTTTGTCCTGGCGATCCCGCATGCGGTAGAACATGTGATGCAGTACCTGCTCTCGATTGCCCTGGGCACGATTGTCTGCGGCCTGATGTACGCGCTGTTGAAACCGTCTGCGGTTGCGCAAACAGTTTAATTCATCTCCCCCTGCAGGCTGGTCTGGTGTCTCCCCGGGCCAGCTTTTTTATTTCCATTGTCATCAAACCGTCATAATCAAGACATATAACTGTCATCAATTTGTCCTATTTTGCTCATCGTAGCAACTCAAACAACGATTTACCGAAACCGTGCAGGAGACATTATGAAAGTTATGCGTACCACTGTCGCAACTGTTGTCGCCGCGACCTTATCGATGAGCGCGTTCTCTGCCTTTGCAGCAGCAAGCCTGACAGGTGCCGGTGCAACGTTTCCTGCGCCGGTGTATGCCAAATGGGCGGATACCTACCAGAAAGAAACCGGTAACAAAGTCAATTACCAGGGGATAGGCTCTTCCGGCGGCGTGAAACAAATTACCGCGAATACCGTTGATTTTGGCGCTTCCGATGCGCCGCTGTCTGACGAAAAACTGAATCAGGAAGGCCTATTCCAGTTTCCGACGGTGATCGGCGGCGTGGTGCTGGCGGTGAATATTCCAGGCCTCAAATCCGGCGAACTGGTGCTGGATGGTAAAACGCTGGGTGACATCTACCTCGGTAAAATCAAGAAGTGGGATGATGAAGCCATCACCAAACTGAACCCAGGCGTGAAGCTGCCCTCACAGAATATCGCTGTGGTGCGTCGCGCTGACGGTTCCGGTACCTCCTTCGTGTTCACCAGTTACCTGGCGAAAGTCAACGACGAGTGGAAATCGAAAGTGGGCGCGGGTTCTACCGTGAACTGGCCAACCGGTCTGGGCGGTAAAGGTAACGACGGCATCGCGGCATTTGTACAGCGTCTGCCAGGCGCTATCGGCTACGTTGAATACGCTTACGCTAAGCAGAACAACCTGGCCTACACCAAACTGGTTTCCGCCGACGGCAAACCGGTAAGCCCGACGGAAGAGAGCTTCTCTAATGCGGCGAAAGGCGCAGACTGGAGCAAAACCTTCGCGCAGGATCTGACCAACCAGAAAGGTGACGATGTGTGGCCAATCACCTCCACCACGTTTATCCTGGTCCACAAAGCGCAGAAGAAACCTGAGCAGGGTGCTGAAGTGTTGAAGTTCTTCGACTGGGCCTACAAAAATGGCGCTAAGCAGGCGAATGATCTGGACTACGCCAGCCTGCCGGATAACGTTGTTGAGCAGGTTCGTACCGCCTGGAAGACCAGTATAAAAGACAGCAACGGTAAGGCGCTGTATTAATTAACGAATTGGCGGATGGCGCTACGCTTATCCGCCCTACGGTTTCGACCGCAGGCCCACGTTGTAGGCCGGATAAGCGTAGCGCCATCCGGCAGGGGCAACGTCGTAAAACGCGTTTAATGGAAAGAGTAATTTATGGCTGCAACCAAGCCTGCTTTTAACCCACCGGGTAAAAAAGGCGACATGATTTTCAGCGCGCTGGTAAAACTGGCTGCGCTGATTGTGCTATTGATGTTGGGCGGTATTATCGTCTCATTGATCATCTCCTCCTGGCCAAGTATTCAGAAATTTGGTTTCTCATTTCTTTGGACTAAGGAATGGGACGCGCCAAACGATATCTACGGCGCGCTGGTGCCCATTTACGGCACGCTGGTGACCTCCTTTATCGCACTGCTGATCGCTGTTCCGGTCAGTTTCGGCATTGCCCTGTTTTTAACCGAGCTGGCGCCAGGCTGGCTAAAGCGTCCGCTCGGCATCGCCATTGAGCTGCTGGCGGCGATCCCCAGTATCGTGTACGGCATGTGGGGGCTGTTTATCTTCGCGCCGCTGTTTGCGACGTACTTCCAGGAGCCGGTCGGCAATATTCTTTCCAACATTCCGTTTGTCGGCGCGCTGTTCTCCGGCCCGGCGTTTGGTATCGGCATTCTGGCGGCGGGCGTCATCCTCGCCATCATGATCATCCCCTACATTGCGGCGGTTATGCGCGACGTCTTCGAGCAAACGCCGGTAATGATGAAAGAGTCCGCTTACGGTATCGGCTGCACTACCTGGGAAGTTATCTGGCGCATCGTGCTACCGTTCACCAAAAATGGCGTGATCGGCGGCATTATGCTGGGACTGGGCCGTGCTCTGGGTGAAACGATGGCGGTCACTTTTATCATCGGCAACACCTACCAGCTCGACAGCGCGTCGCTGTATATGCCGGGCAACAGCATCACTTCCGCGCTGGCGAACGAATTCGCTGAGGCGGAATCGGGTCTGCACGTGGCAGCGTTGATGGAACTGGGACTGATCCTGTTTGTGATCACCTTTATCGTCCTGGCGGCGTCTAAGTTCATGATTATGCGTCTGGCGAAGAACGAGGGAGCACGTTAATGGCTACGCTTGATATGCAGAACACCGCGCAGCTCGCGGAATCCCGTCGCAAGATGCAGGCGCGTCGCCGCATGAAGAACCGTATCGCACTAACGCTCTCAATGGCGACGATGGCATTTGGCCTGTTCTGGCTGATCTGGATTTTGATGTCCACCATCACGCGTGGTATCGACGGGATGTCGCTGGCGCTGTTTACCGAAATGACGCCGCCGCCGAACACGGCGGGCGGCGGGCTGGCGAACGCCCTGGCAGGGAGTGGATTATTGATTCTCTGGGCTACCGTATTGGGTACGCCGCTGGGGATTATGGCCGGGATCTATCTGGCGGAATATGGCCGTAAATCCTGGCTGGCGGAAATCATTCGTTTTATTAACGACATTCTGCTTTCCGCGCCGTCAATTGTTGTGGGGCTGTTTGTTTACACCATCGTGGTGGCGCAGATGCAGCACTTCTCCGGCTGGGCAGGGGTGATTGCGCTGGCGCTGTTGCAGGTACCGATCGTTATCCGTACCACTGAAAACATGCTCAAATTGGTGCCGGATAGCCTGCGTGAAGCCGCTTATGCGCTGGGTACGCCGAAGTGGAAGATGATCTCCGCGATTACGCTGAAAGCCTCTATCTCCGGCATTATGACCGGTATCCTGCTGGCTATTGCGCGTATCGCCGGCGAAACGGCGCCATTGTTGTTTACCGCGCTCTCGAACCAGTTCTGGAGCACCGACATGATGCAGCCGATCGCCAACCTGCCGGTGACCATCTTTAAATTCGCGATGAGCCCGTTTGCCGAATGGCAACAATTAGCCTGGGCGGGCGTGCTGATTATTACCCTGTGCGTACTGCTGCTGAATATTCTGGCGCGTGTTGTTTTCGCGAAGAAAAAACACGGTTAAAGACATTGTAGGCCTGATAAGCGTAGCGCCATCAGGCATTATTTTACGGCGTGGCGGATGCGGCGCTGGATGAGGAAAAGAGTGAAATGAGTATGGTTGAAACTGCCCCGAGTAAGATTCAGGTTCGTGATTTGAACTTCTACTACGGCAAATTCCATGCCCTGAAGAACATTAATCTGGATATCGCGAAGAATCAGGTAACGGCATTTATCGGGCCATCCGGCTGCGGTAAATCAACGCTACTGCGTACCTTCAATAAAATGTATTCGCTTTATCCGGAGCAGCGCGCGGAAGGTGAAATTCTGCTGGATGGCGACAATATTCTCACCAACACCCAGGATATCGCGCTACTGCGCGCAAAAGTGGGGATGGTATTCCAGAAGCCGACGCCGTTCCCGATGTCCATCTATGACAATATCGCCTTTGGCGTGCGTCTGTTTGAGAAGCTGTCTCGCGCCGATATGGACGAGCGCGTGCAGTGGGCGTTGACCAAAGCCGCATTATGGAACGAAACCAAAGATAAATTGCACCAGAGCGGGTACTCTCTCTCCGGTGGTCAGCAGCAGCGCCTGTGCATTGCGCGCGGTATCGCCATTCGCCCGGAAGTGCTGCTGCTGGATGAGCCATGCTCAGCTCTGGATCCGATCTCTACCGGGCGTATTGAAGAGCTGATCACCGAGCTGAAACAGGATTACACCGTGGTGATCGTGACCCACAACATGCAGCAGGCGGCACGTTGCTCCGATCATACGGCGTTTATGTACCTGGGCGAGTTGATTGAGTTCAGCAACACGGACGATCTGTTCACCAAGCCCGCGAAGAAACAAACAGAAGACTATATCACCGGTCGTTACGGTTAATTCAGGAGTGCGTAATGGACAGTCTGAACCTTAATAAACATATTTCCGGCCAGTTCAACGCCGAACTGGAAAGCATCCGCACTCAGGTAATGACCATGGGCGGCATGGTGGAGCAGCAGCTTTCTGACGCTATTACCGCCATGCACAACCAGGACAGCGAGCTGGCGAAGCGCGTGGTAGAAGGCGACCATCAGGTTAATATGATGGAAGTCGCCATCGATGAAGCCTGCGTGCGTATTATCGCCAAGCGCCAGCCGACGGCGAGTGACCTGCGTCTGGTGATGGCGATTATCAAAACCATCGCCGAACTGGAGCGCATTGGCGACGTGGCGGATAAAATCTGCCGTACCGCGCTGGAGAAATTCTCCCAGCAGCACCAGCCGCTGTTGGTGAGTCTGGAGTCGCTGGGCCGCCACACCGTGCAGATGCTACACGACGTGCTGGATGCGTTCGCGCGCATGGATCTCGACGAAGCGGTGCGTATCTACCGTGAAGACAAGAAAGTTGACCAGGAGTACGAAGGTATCGTGCGTCAGCTGATGACCTACATGATGGAAGACTCGCGCACCATTCCCAGCGTGCTGACCGCGTTATTCTGCGCTCGTTCTATCGAGCGTATCGGTGACCGTTGCCAGAATATCTGCGAATACATCTTCTACTTCGTGAAGGGGCAGGATTTCCGTCACGTCGGCGGCGATGAGCTGGATAAGCTGCTGGCGGGGAAAGATCCGAAAGAGTAAATCTCATTCTTTTGCCCGGTGGCGCTGCGCTTACCGGGCCTACAGGTACAGATGCTGTAGGCCGGATGAGCGTTAGCGCCATCCGGCATTTCAGTTAACGCGTAATCTCCTACCCGCGCGCTTTCCACAATCCCGGCAACTGCGCCAAATCGGTAAATGTCGTCACGTTAGGGTGATCGATCGGCTTGTTATGCGGATCGGCGCAGAAATAAAATACTTCCATTCCCGCCGCAATTCCTGACTGCGCGCCTGCGCTGGAATCATCCACCAGAATACACTTCTCAACATTGACCTTCATGGCGTTCGCCGCATGGAGCATCAGCGCCGGATCGGGCTTCCAGCGTTGAATATCGTAACCGCTAAACAGCAAATCGGGAAAATGATGCAACATGCCCAGTTTACCCAGCGAATGCTGCATCTTACTGACCGGCCCGTTGGATACCACACACATCGGCGTCTTAATGCTCTCCAGCAGGGTATTTGCGCCCGCGATCGCTTCCAGTTCGGTATCGAACAGGCGCGCCACTTCCGCGCGATACACCGGCTCCAGCTCCGCCTTTGCCAGCGCAACGCCATGCTCTTTACTGATGGTATCGATAATTTCGTAGAGCTTTACGCCTTTAAAGCGTCTGAATACTTCCGTGAGCTCAAGCGTAATGTCGAACTGCCGGAACATAGTGACATAGGCGCGCGAGCAAATTACTTCACTGTCGACCAGCGTGCCGTCACAGTCAAAAAACACCGCTTCGATTTGGGACATGTCATTTCCATTTTAACAAGTTTAACGTTTACGTAATGCTGAATGAGGGGACGCAATCGTTGCCGTACTAACAAATTGAGTGAAAAAAATTACCACACAACTGCGCCAGGTGTCGCATTTTGGTATAGGATAACGGCGAATTTTCCCTCCTTTCTCCGGAAATTGATAATGAGTCAACAACACACCACCCAGGCTTCTGGTCAGGGTATGCTGGAACGCGTGTTTAAACTGCGCGAACATGGCACGACGGCACGAACCGAAGTGATCGCCGGTTTTACCACTTTCCTGACGATGGTTTATATCGTTTTTGTTAACCCGCAAATTCTGGGCGTAGCTGGCATGGACACCAGCGCCGTCTTTGTGACCACCTGTCTGATTGCGGCCTTTGGCAGTATTCTGATGGGCCTGTTCGCTAACCTGCCGGTGGCGCTGGCGCCCGCGATGGGGTTGAATGCGTTCTTTGCCTTCGTGGTTGTGCAGGCAATGGGACTGCCGTGGCAGGTAGGCATGGGCGCCATTTTCTGGGGCGCTGTTGGTCTTTTATTGCTGACTATCTTCCGCGTGCGTTACTGGATGATCGCCAACATTCCGGTCAGCCTGCGCGTGGGCATCACCAGCGGCATCGGCCTGTTTATCGGTATGATGGGGCTGAAAAACGCCGGCGTGATCGTCGCTAACCCGGAAACGCTGGTCAGCATCGGCAACCTGACTTCGCACAGCGTGCTGCTGGGGGTTCTCGGATTCTTTATTATTGCGATTCTCGCTTCGCGCAACATTCATGCGGCGGTGCTGGTGTCCATCATCGTCACGACGCTGCTTGGCTGGATGATGGGCGATGTGCACTACAACGGCATTGTCTCCGCGCCGCCAAGCGTCACCAGCGTGGTAGGGCATGTCGATTTGGCAGGCTCGTTCAATCTTGGCCTGGCGGGGGTTATTTTCTCCTTCATGTTGGTCAACCTGTTTGACTCCTCCGGTACGCTGATTGGCGTGACCGATAAAGCCGGCCTGGCGGATGAGAAAGGCAAATTCCCGCGCATGAAGCAGGCGCTGTTTGTTGATAGTATCTCTTCCGTCACTGGCGCATTTGTCGGAACCTCTTCTGTGACCGCTTATATTGAATCCTCTTCCGGCGTTTCGGTGGGCGGTCGCACCGGTTTGACGGCGGTGGTGGTCGGTATTTTGTTCCTGCTGGTTATCTTCCTGTCGCCGCTGGCGGGCATGGTGCCGCCTTACGCGGCGGCGGGCGCGCTAATTTACGTCGGCGTGCTGATGACCTCCAGCCTGGCGCGGGTAAACTGGCAGGATTTAACCGAATCGGTCCCGGCGTTTATTACGGCGGTAATGATGCCGTTTAGCTTCTCGATCACCGAAGGTATCGCGCTGGGCTTTATCTCTTACTGCGTGATGAAAATCGGTACCGGCCGCCTGCGCGACCTTAGCCCGTGCGTAGTGATTGTCGCGCTGTTATTTGTGCTGAAGATTGTGTTTATTGACGCACACTGATGAAATGAACCCTCGCCCCATCGGGGGGAGGGTTTTTAACGAACTTACGCTTTAACGCGCTGAATATACTCGCCAAATGCGGTCAACTGACCGGTCAAATGATCTAACGTTCCCTGATCCACCACTTCTCCAGTCTGCGGGTCGACTTTATTCTGAATCACGCCGCCCATAAATTCCGGTTTATTCATCACCATCGCATCAAGGAACACCAGAATCTGGCGCAGATGATACTGGCAGCGCGCGCCGCCAATCGCCCCCATTGAGCTGGTCTGGATAAGAACGGGCTTACCCGCCAGCGGCTGCTCAGGCAGACGGGATAGCCAGTCGATGGCATTCTTCAGGCCGCCGGGAACGGAATAGTTATATTCCGGCGTCACAATGACGACGCCGTCGGCGTTGCGAATCTGCTCCGCCAGCGCCTCTACGCTGGCTGGAAATCCCTCTTCCTGCTGGATATCGGCGTCATACAGCGGAATATCCCCGATCGAAGGCAGCGGTGATACCGTCATTCCTGCCGGCGCGACTTTAGGCAGCGTACGCGCCACCATCCCGTTAAAGGAACCTTTGCGTAAACTTCCCAGCAATGTAACCACATTCAGCGTTTCAGACATACGTGCCCCTTTTTTCATTATGAACGATTAAGCGTATACGATTTGGCGGCGGGGAGTTGGGCGAATCGCATCAGACGCCCGGTTGGCTCATTGGCGCGCGTCTGGATATCGGGCAGGCTTTTCCAGCCCAGTTTGCCATCAAACTCCCACACTTTTAATTTTTCTATCGCTGGCGTAACGGTTACGGACCATACCAGCACATCTTCCGCATCGCACACGGCTTCAAGCTGCGTGACATGCGCGCACTTCAGGCGTCCGGCAACGGGTAAAAGTTGCAGCTCCCGCGGATCGTCATTCATGACATCGCCGGTGAGTTTTAACACGCTCTGGCGCAATGTAATGAGTTGCGCTCGCGCTTCGTTGGGATCGTTTTGATTGGCTACCCATAAGTTTTCATTACGGGAGAAAGGGTGGCGTTCGAGCGAATGCGGATGGTGAAAGCCGCGGGAGGTGCGCTGTAATTCCATATCCAGCCCGCACTCTCCTTCGGTGGTCAACGCCACGCCAACCATATTTCCGGCGTAGGAGATAGAAAAACCTGGCAGATTTTTGTCACGAAACGCGGGTTTACCTTTCGCCTGAGTAATGATTTCCGGCAGCTCGCTAATTCCGTACAGCATAAACATCAGTTCGGCAAGAAGGCCTCTGGAGGCGAGAAAACGCGTTCGTCGGTGAGCAGGCAGGTTTCTGGCTTCAATATGGCAAGACGAAGAGAGACGAATTGAAACCAACTGTCCCTCCGTAAGTATCCCTCTGGCAAAGTGAGTCGCCATTTTTCGCTCCGTGATTAATGGGCCGTGATAATGACGAGAGTAACATTAACGTAAATTATGGACAGGTTTTACGCGCTAAAAATTCAATTTCAGAAGGTTCTTTAATCAGACGGTGACATTTCTGGTAAGAGTAAGGTGAATTTATCAACGCAGGTGGTCAGATAAGGCGACGGCAGAGCGTGTTGATAGCCTGTCGTAGCCACACAATCTTGGGATTATGACTATTACGTTTGTGCCATAATAGGGTAAACGGCACCATCAGCTTTTCCCGCTGTTGCGCATCAAAAGGCAGGGGGCGCGCCACTAACGGTAGCTGGTGGAGCTGATTGTAGTGCTGGCAATAGCGCGGCGCGGTTGCTATCAGGGTGTGACCCGGCTGGGCGGCCATAAAGAGCGACTGCTCGAACCCCGGCAGGCTTAACGCGATATGGCGTTTGCGTCCCATTTCTTGCAGGACATCATCCAGCGCCCAGGTATCGCTTTGCTCCCAGCAAATACTGATATGCGGGTAGCGCAGAAAAGTGTCCAGATCCCACGCTTCGCGCAGTGCCGGATGATCTTCCCGCAGCCAGACCCACGGTAAATCGCTAAACAGTACCTCAAAGTCAATCGCGAGCGGCAACAGACTGAGCAACTCTCGCGAGCGGGGATGGCTTTCGCGTCCGGTAAATCCGATATCGACTTCCCCGCGCGTAATCGCCTCCAGCGAGTCATAATCCCAGTTGCGAACCTTAATGGTAGCCTGCGGATAGCGCTGATAAATCTGCTGCGACAGTGAATTAAACATAATCATCATCAGCGGCGACTCTGCCGCCAACTCAAATTTTAAACCGCGCGGCGTTTGATGATGCGGCTTATCAAGCAGTTGATTCCCCATCTGCATCCAGTCCGCCAGACTTTGCTCCATACTGACCATCAGCGGCGTCGGCACCAGGCCCAGCGGCGTATTGACGAACAGCGGATCGTCAAACCATGCCCGGAGTTTCGCCAGCGATTTGCTGACCGCAGAGGGCGTTACGTTCATCCGTTTTGCAGCTTTAGTGACGCTGCGCTCCTGCATGAGTAACTGTAGGCATAACAGCAGATTAAGATCGAGACTGGTAAGGGATTTCTTCATGCTCGGCTACGGACCTGTTGGGCGCGACGGAGAAGATCAGCAGAATACTCACTATGCTACAACCAATCAGAATCCCGATCAGCATATTCATCGCGCTGATACCGAGTATTGCCGCCAGCCAAATCCACAGTGATGAACCGCAAACCTGAGCGATACCCAGCGTGGAACTGGCCACTCCGGCGCGCAGCGAAAACGGCCCCAGCGCCTGGCTCATCGCGACGCCAAAACCAACCGAGAATCCGGCGCAGATAAGCATCAGGCCAAAGAGTGTGACGGTATTGGTATGAGCAAGGCTTAACGTCACGCCAGCCGTCAAAAACAGCCCCTGTGAGACGAGCATTAAGGTTCGCGGCTTAAATAACCCAAGCGCAAAAGGGGTGGAAAAAGAGACGACCATACTGACGCCTGCGGTGAGCGCCATGGTAATGGCATAGTCGCCACGGCTAAATCCCATCACCTCCATCAGCAGCACTGGAGAGGCATTGACGAAGGTCAGGATCACCGACACGCTAAGGGTGGTGATCGCCAGTCGACTAACGAAAAAACGGTTAACCAGCGACTCGGCGGCGGGCGACGATCGTGATAAATCGCGTGGAGCCAGCCTTGCCGGGCGCGTCTCGCGCAGGATAAACAGTGATAACAGGCCCACAATAATGCCCATCGTGGACATCGTATAGAACAGACTTTGCCAGGGGAAACGAAGCATAATCAAATGCCCCATCACCGGGGCGAGTACCGGCACAATACAGGTAATCCCATTCAATAATGACAGCACTTTCGCCCGGCGATGCTCGTCGAGCGTGTCGCGCAGAATGGCGAACGCCACCACATAGCAGCCGCCTGCTCCTACCCCCTGAAGAAAACGCCCACTCAGAAATAGCGAGCCTTCCGACGCCCGTGAACAAAGCAGTGAGGCCATCATAAAGACGATCGCGCCGACGATCGCGACCGGCTTGCGGCCTGACTGGTCGGCTATCTTCCCGGCAAACAGCATGGCCGTCGCCATTCCGGCCAGGTAAACGGAGAAGGCGATATGCAACTGCGCCTCGCTGGCGTTCAGATCGGCGGCTATACGCGGTAAACCGACCAGATACATATCAATACCAGCAGGATAGAGTAAAACCAGGGCAAAACTACACAGTAGAAAACGTTTCATAGCGGCCTCACGAAAAGTGTGGCGCTAAGAATACGGGGCGACGTTGCGCGAGACGAGTTGCCATTTGGACAACAGTGATTTCCGCATGGGAAAATCATTGCTGCCGGATGGCGGCGTAAACGCCTTATCCGGCTTACGGGTTTTGTAGGCCCGGTAAGCATCGCGCCACCGGGCAACACAACGTTATTTACCGATACAGAAGCTGGAGAAAATCCGTCCCAGCAGGTCGTCGGAGGTAAACTCGCCGGTAATCTCGCTTAAGCTTTGCTGCGCCAGGCGCAACTCTTCCGCCAGCAGTTCCCCCGCCCATGCGCCTAATAGCTGCGCTTTGCCCTGTTCAAGATGGTTAGCGGCTTCCGCCAGCGCCTGCAGGTGACGGCGGCGGGCCAGGAAGCCGCCTTCCATATTGGTCTCAAACCCCATGCTCTGCTTGAGGTTGTTACGCAACACGTCGACGCCTTCGCCGGTACGCGCCGAGAGGCGAACCAGTGAGTGACCGTTTACTTCACTAATACCCAGCGTTTCGCCGGTGATATCCGCCTTGTTACGTACCACGGTAATCGGTAGATTTTTGGGCAGACGGGCGATAAAGTCCGGCCAGATGTCGGCAGGGTCAACGGCGTCCGTCGTGGTGCCATCCACCATAAACAGCACTCGATCGGCCTGTTCAATCTCCTGCCAGGCGCGTTCGATGCCGATACGCTCAACTTCGTCGTTGGCGTCGCGCAGTCCGGCGGTATCGATGATATGCAGCGGCATCCCGTCGATGTGGATGTGCTCGCGCAACACGTCGCGCGTGGTACCGGCGATATCGGTGACAATGGCCGCTTCACGGCCTGCCAGCGCATTCAGCAGGCTGGATTTCCCGGCATTCGGGCGTCCGGCAATCACTACCTTCATCCCTTCGCGCAGCAGGCTGCCCTGGCGCGCTTCGGTGCGCACGGCGTCAAGATCGGCGATGACGCCATTGAGCTGCGCTTCGATTTTGCCGTCAGAGAGAAAGTCGATCTCCTCATCCGGAAAATCAATAGCCGCTTCGACGTAGATTCGCAGGTGAGTAAGTGCTTCCACAAGGTGGTTAACGCGGGCGGAAAATGCCCCCTGTAACGAGTTTAGCGCCGAACGCGCCGCCTGTTCGGAACTGGCATCGATCAGGTCGGCAATGGCTTCCGCCTGGGCTAAATCGAGCTTATCGTTGAGGAACGCTCGCTCGGAGAACTCGCCCGGTCGGGCAATTCGCACGCCTGGAAGCGTCAGGATACGTTTTAACAGCAGGTCCAGAATCACCGGACCGCCGTGCCCTTGTAGCTCCAGCACATCTTCACCGGTGAAGGAGTTCGGGCCGGGGAACCACAGCGCAATACCCTGATCCAGCGCGCTGCCGTCAACATCTTTAAACGGCAGGTAGTCGGCATAGCGCGGCTTCGGCAGCTTGCCCAGCACCTCTTGCGCAACGCCGCGCGCCTTCAGACCGGAAATACGCAGGATACCCACGCCACCGCGTCCCGGTGGGGTTGCCTGGGCGACGATAGTGTCGTTATGGCTCATGGTTAGTCTCAACTTTGTTGCAATAAAAAAAGGCGGTCATATGACCGCCTTTTGATTGTAGGCCTGATAAGCGTTAGCGCCATCAGGCTGACCGGCGCGCCTTGCCGGATGGCGGCTTCGCCTTATCCGGCCTACACCGAATCAGGATTTTTTCTTCTCGCGGCTATGCAGGCCACGCTTCTCCAGACCACGGTAAATCAGCTGCTGCTGAATGATGGTGACCAGGTTGCTGACGATATAGTACAGCACCAGACCTGACGGGAACCACAGGAAGAACACCGTAAAGATGACCGGCATAAAGGTCATGATCTTCTGCTGCATCGGGTCGGTCACGGTGGTCGGCGACATCTTCTGAATGAAGAACATCGTTACGCCCATCAGGATCGGCAGAATGTAGTACGGGTCCTGTGCAGACAGGTCATGAATCCACAGCGCGAACGGCGCATGACGCAGTTCAATGGAACCCATCAGCATGTAGTACAACGCCAGGAAGATAGGCATCTGGATGATCAGCGGGAAGCAGCCGCCCAGCGGGTTAACCTTCTCCGCTTTGTACAGGGCCATCATCTCCTGGCTTTGGCGCTGTTTATCATCGCCAAGACGTTCGCGCATCGCCTGAATTTTCGGCTGCAGCATACGCATCTTCGCCATTGACGTGTACTGCGCTTTGGTCAGCGGGTACATGATACCGCGAACGATAAAGGTAATGATGATAATGGAGAAGCCCCAGTTGCCCACAAAGCTGTGGATCCACTTCAGCAACTTGAACAGCGGCTGAGAGATGAACCACAACCAGCCGTAGTCCACGGTCAAATCCAGGTGCGGTGCAACAGCCGCCATTTTATCCTGAATTTCCGGGCCGACCCACAGGGTGCTGGTCATCGCGCCAGTCTGGCCTGGCTGTACCAGTACCGGCTGCGCTTTATAGCCGATAGCGACAATGCCGTTACCCAGATTGGCGGTGTAGAAATTGTTGGTGCCGTCGTTACGCGGAATCCATGCGGTAGCGAAATACTGCTGCAACATTGCCACCCAACCGCCTTTGGAGCTGACGTTGAGGTTTTCGTTATCGGCAATGGTGTCGAATTTGTATTTCTCATACTTCTCATCCGGCGTGGAGTACGCTGCGCCGCGGAACGTATGCAACGCAAAGTTGCTGCTGCCGGTGTCGCGATGAGGAGGCAGGTTGACGGATTGTTTTAACTGACCAAAGGTGGAGACTTCCAGCGGTTTTTCGCCGGTGTTCTGCACGCTATAGTTCACGTTAACCGCATAATCGCCACGCTTAAAGACAAACGTTTTGGTAAACGTGTTGCCTGCGGCGTCAGTATAAGTCATCGGAACCTGCAGTTCGTTCTGACCGTCGGCCAGTACAAACGCATCTTTCTCGACGTTGTACAGCGGACGTGGGCCGTTCGCCGGGTTATCCGGACCGTCGCGGCCTGTCAGGCCGCTTTGCGCCTGATAGATAAACTGCGGGGTGGTTTCCAGCAGCTGGAACGGTTCGTTGGAACCCAGTTCTTTCGGGTAAGCCGGGAGCAAGGCCTGCTCGACATCACCACCACGGGTGTTGATAGTCAAATCAAGCACATCGGTTTTCACCGTAATCATTTTCCCCTGGCCACTGGCTGGTACGCCCTGGTCGGCGGCGCTACCCGCTGCGGTGGTCGTTGTCTGCGTGGTCTGTTGAGTCTGAGGTTGCGGATTTTTATCCTGCTCCCAGGCTTGCCAGATCATGAAAGACACGAACAGCAAAGCGATGACTAAAAGATTGCGTTGCGAATCCATCGTTAGTGTTCTCTGGTATCAAATGGTCCGGGCGGGACGGGATCGTCACCACCAGGGTGTAAAGGGTGGCATTTTAATACGCGTTTCACCGTCAACCAACTGCCTTTTATCACTCCAAACCTGCGCAATGCCTCAATTCCGTAGCTTGAGCACGTTGGCGTGAAACGACAATGCGGCCCAAGCAGCGGACTGATCAGGCGTTGATAGACCCGAATAAGGGCTATCAGGACCCGCGAGCCAGGCGACAGTGGCGGCGCCATAATTTTTCCAACGCTTCCGAGAGAGCACGGTTATCGAGGTCGGCAACCCCTTTTTTCGCCACCACCACGAAATCCATTGCAGGAAGTTCATGCTGGCGCAGACGGAAGCTTTCACGCGTCAGACGTTTAATCCGGTTGCGTTCATGCGCACGTCGAACATTTTTCTTGGCGACGGTAAGACCGATACGGGGATGCCCCAGCGAATTCAGGCGGCCGAGGATGGTGATTTGCGGCGTGCCAGCCCGTTGAGGTTGCTGGAAGACGAATGTGAAATGAGCGGGAGTTAACAAACGTAACTCCCTGGGAAATGCGAGCTTAACCACTCAGGGGTTAGCTTTATTACTTGGAAACGGTCAGACGAGCGCGGCCTTTAGCACGACGACGTGCCAGAACCTGACGACCATTTTTAGTAGCCATACGAGCACGGAAGCCGTGAGAACGGTTGCGCTTCAGTACAGACGGTTGAAAAGTGCGTTTCATGGCGATTTCTACCTAAACTTGAATAAATTCACTGACTTTTGCGTATACCCGAACAAACTTTGAACGACTTACGCCACAGTGTGGGTGATTAAAGAGGCCGGATTGTAATAATTGTACACTCCGGAGTCAATTCTCTTTCCTTATTTTCCCGCGATTTTCCACACCTTTTTGTGCGGAAAATAAGCAGCGTTGACGCCATATGACGGGCATTGCGCGACGGGTGGAGAATTATACGGACTGCCTGGTAAAGCGCAAGGATCGCCCTGGATCTTTATGCGATCTTTTAGGCGTCTGCTCACCTTTACCTATTAATTTTTTCAATATGCGCGCGAAAGCGTACAGGAGTTCCCCAGGATCGATTACACTTATCCTTTCCTGGAAAGTCCTGTGGATAAATCGGGAAGAATCTGTGAGAAACAGAAGATCTCTTGCTCAGTTTAGGCTATGATCCGCGGTCCTGATCGTTTCAAACGATCCTGGTCAGGCATGAACACGAAATCTTTCAGACTGCGTGAAGTCGCGATCGTTTGAAAGATCCGTGAAAACCGCAGACAGCGGTTCGTGCGTCACCCTTCATGCAGGGTCTTATCGACGTGCGCCAACAATCATTAATGTATCAGCCTTTGTCATTTATCGACTTTTGTTCGAGTGGAGTCCGCCGTGTCACTTTCGCTTTGGCAGCAGTGTCTTGCCCGATTGCAGGATGAGTTACCAGCCACAGAATTCAGTATGTGGATACGCCCGTTGCAGGCGGAACTGAGCGATAACACGCTGGCTTTGTATGCGCCAAACCGTTTTGTGCTCGATTGGGTAAGAGATAAGTACCTCAACAATATCAATGGATTACTCAACACATTCTGCGGCGCGGATGCCCCACAACTGCGTTTTGAAGTGGGAACAAAGCCCGTTACGCAAACGCTAAAAACGCCTGTGCATAACGTTGTCGCGCCTGCGCAGACAACAACGGCGCAGCCGCAGCGCGTAGCGCCTGCGGCCCGTTCGGGCTGGGATAACGTACCAGCGCCGGCGGAGCCGACCTACCGCTCCAACGTCAATGTAAAACATACATTTGATAACTTCGTCGAAGGTAAATCCAACCAACTGGCGCGCGCGGCGGCACGTCAGGTGGCGGATAATCCTGGCGGCGCTTATAACCCGTTATTCCTCTATGGCGGCACCGGTCTGGGTAAAACTCACCTGCTGCACGCGGTGGGTAACGGCATTATGGCGCGTAAACCCAACGCGAAAGTCGTGTATATGCACTCCGAGCGCTTTGTGCAGGACATGGTAAAAGCCCTGCAAAATAACGCCATCGAAGAGTTTAAACGCTACTACCGCTCCGTTGACGCATTGCTGATCGACGATATTCAATTCTTCGCCAATAAAGAACGATCCCAGGAAGAGTTTTTCCACACCTTTAACGCTCTGCTGGAAGGCAATCAGCAGATCATTTTGACGTCGGATCGCTATCCGAAAGAGATCAACGGCGTTGAGGATCGTCTCAAGTCCCGCTTTGGTTGGGGGCTGACAGTGGCGATCGAACCGCCAGAACTGGAAACCCGCGTGGCGATCCTGATGAAAAAAGCGGACGAAAATGATATTCGTCTGCCAGGCGAAGTAGCGTTCTTTATCGCCAAGCGTCTACGCTCTAACGTACGTGAACTGGAAGGCGCGCTGAACCGGGTGATCGCCAATGCCAACTTTACCGGCCGGGCGATTACTATCGACTTTGTGCGCGAAGCGCTGCGCGATTTACTGGCGTTGCAGGAAAAACTGGTCACCATCGACAATATTCAGAAGACGGTGGCCGAGTATTACAAAATCAAAATTGCGGATCTGCTTTCTAAGCGTCGATCTCGCTCGGTAGCACGTCCGCGCCAGATGGCTATGGCGCTGGCAAAAGAGCTCACCAACCACAGTCTGCCGGAAATCGGCGATGCGTTTGGCGGGCGCGACCACACTACCGTACTTCATGCCTGTCGTAAAATTGAGCAACTGCGTGAAGAAAGCCACGATATCAAAGAAGATTTTTCGAATTTAATCAGAACATTGTCGTCGTGATCCTATGAAATTTACCGTTGAACGTGAACATTTATTAAAACCGCTTCAGCAGGTCAGCGGCCCGCTGGGCGGTCGTCCTACGCTGCCGATTCTCGGTAACCTGCTCCTCCAGGTAGCGGACGGTACGCTTTCTCTGACCGGCACCGATCTTGAAATGGAGATGGTCGCGCGCGTTACGCTTTCTCAGCCGCATGAGCCGGGCGCCACTACCGTGCCGGCGCGGAAATTCTTTGATATCTGCCGCGGCCTGCCGGAGGGCGCGGAGATTGCCGTTCAGTTGGAAGGCGATCGGATGCTGGTGCGTTCTGGCCGTAGCCGCTTCTCGCTGTCTACGCTGCCTGCCGCCGATTTCCCGAATCTTGACGACTGGCAAAGCGAAGTTGAATTTACGCTGCCGCAGGCCACGATGAAGCGCCTGATTGAAGCGACCCAGTTTTCGATGGCTCATCAGGATGTGCGCTACTACTTAAACGGTATGCTGTTTGAAACGGAAGGTAGCGAACTGCGCACTGTCGCGACCGACGGCCACCGCCTGGCGGTGTGCTCAATGCCGCTGGAAGCGTCTTTACCCAGCCACTCGGTGATTGTGCCGCGTAAAGGCGTGATTGAACTGATGCGTATGCTCGACGGCGGCGAAAACCCGCTGCGCGTGCAGATCGGCAGTAATAATATCCGCGCGCACGTCGGCGACTTTATCTTTACCTCGAAGCTGGTGGATGGGCGCTTCCCGGATTACCGTCGCGTTCTGCCGAAGAATCCGGATAAACATCTGGAAGCGGGCTGCGATATCCTCAAGCAGGCGTTTGCCCGCGCGGCAATCCTCTCGAATGAGAAATTCCGCGGCGTGCGTCTGTACGTCAGTGAGAATCAGCTCAAAATCACCGCCAATAACCCGGAGCAGGAAGAAGCGGAAGAGATTCTGGACGTGAGCTACGGCGGGACGGAGATGGAAATCGGCTTTAACGTTAGCTATGTGCTGGACGTGCTCAATGCGCTGAAGTGCGAAACCGTGCGCATTATGCTGACGGATTCCGTATCCAGCGTACAGATTGAGGATGCGGCGTCACAGAGTGCTGCCTACGTTGTTATGCCAATGAGGCTGTAGAATCTGAAAAGGGGCTGGTTTACTTGCCATTTCGCCTCCCGGCAGTGCTCGAAATGCTCACGTACTTCGTGTACGCTCCGCTTTCTGCGCGCTGGCGGTAGACGAACTGGCTGCGACACACACGCCCCTGGACGAATGTACTAATATATGTCACTGACGCGCCTTTTAATCAAAGACTTCCGCAACATAGAAAATGCGGATCTCGCTTTATCCCCCGGCTTTAACTTCCTGGTTGGCGCCAACGGCAGCGGCAAAACCAGCGTGCTGGAAGCTATCTATACGCTTGGCCACGGTCGGGCGTTTCGCAGTTTGCAGCCTGGCCGCGTGATTCGTCATGAGCAGGAAGCGTTTGTTCTCCACGGGCGCCTGCAGGGCGAAGAGCGTGAGATGTCGATTGGTTTAACCAAAGATAAGCAGGGCGACAGCAAAGTCCGTATCGATGGTACTGACGGTCACAAGATCGCGGAGCTGGCGCATTTAATGCCGATGCAGTTGATTACGCCGGAGGGGTTTACTTTACTCAACGGCGGCCCCAAATACAGAAGAGCGTTCCTTGACTGGGGATGCTTTCACAACGAAGCCGGATTCTTCACCGCCTGGAGCAACCTGAAACGATTGCTGAAACAGCGTAATGCTGCGCTGCGCCAGGTGAGTCGTTATGAGCAATTGCGCCCGTGGGATAAAGAGCTGATTCCGCTGGCGGAACAAATTAGTACCTGGCGGGCGGAGTACAGTAGCGCTATCGCACAGGACATGGCGGATACCTGTCAGCAGTTTTTACCTGAATTTTCCCTGACGTTCTCTTTCCAGCGCGGCTGGGAGAAAGAGACAGACTATGCGGACGTGCTGGAGCGAAGCTTTGAGCGTGACCGTATGTTGACCTACACCGCGCACGGGCCGCATAAAGCGGACTTTCGCATTCGCGCCGACGGCGCGCCGGTGGAAGATACCCTGTCGCGCGGGCAGCTAAAGTTATTGATGTGCGCCTTACGTCTGGCGCAGGGCGAGTTCCTCACCCGCGAAAGCGGGCGGCGCTGCCTGTACCTGATAGATGATTTTGCCTCTGAACTTGACGATGCGCGTCGCGGACTGCTGGCCAGCCGCTTAAAAGCCACGCAATCGCAGGTCTTTGTCAGCGCAATTAGCGCTGAACACGTTATAGACATGTCGGATGAAAATTCGAAGATGTTTACCGTGGAAAAGGGTAAAATAACGGATTAACCCAAGATTAAATGAGCGAGAAACGTTGATGTCGAATTCTTATGACTCCTCCAGTATCAAAGTCCTGAAAGGGCTGGATGCGGTGCGTAAGCGCCCGGGTATGTATATCGGCGACACGGATGACGGCACCGGTCTGCACCACATGGTATTCGAGGTGGTAGATAACGCTATCGACGAAGCGCTCGCGGGTCACTGTAAAGATATCGTCGTGACTATTCACGCCGATAACTCCGTGTCCGTAACGGATGATGGCCGTGGCATTCCGACCGGTATTCACCCGGAAGAAGGCGTCTCGGCGGCGGAAGTGATCATGACCGTTCTGCACGCGGGCGGTAAATTTGACGATAACTCCTATAAAGTCTCCGGTGGTCTGCACGGCGTGGGCGTCTCGGTAGTTAACGCTCTGTCGCAAAAACTGGAACTGGTTATCCAGCGAGATGGCAAAATTCACCGTCAGATCTACGAGCACGGCGTGCCGCAGGCACCCCTGGCCGTCACTGGCGATACCGATAAAACCGGCACGATGGTACGTTTCTGGCCGAGCCACGAAACCTTCACCAACGTCACTGAATTTGAATATGAGATCCTGGCGAAACGCCTGCGTGAACTGTCATTCCTGAACTCTGGCGTTTCCATCCGCCTGCGCGACAAGCGCGACGGCAAAGAAGATCATTTCCACTACGAAGGCGGCATCAAGGCATTTGTTGAATATCTCAACAAGAATAAAACGCCGATCCATCCGAATATCTTCTACTTCTCCACTGAAAAAGACGGTATCGGCATCGAAGTAGCGCTGCAGTGGAACGATGGTTTCCAGGAAAACATCTACTGCTTTACCAACAACATTCCGCAGCGCGACGGCGGTACTCATCTGGCAGGCTTCCGTGCGGCGATGACCCGTACGCTGAACGCCTACATGGACAAAGAAGGCTACAGCAAAAAAGCCAAAGTCAGCGCCACCGGCGACGATGCCCGTGAAGGTCTGATTGCGGTGGTTTCCGTAAAAGTACCGGATCCGAAATTCTCCTCACAGACCAAAGATAAGCTGGTCTCTTCCGAGGTGAAATCGGCGGTGGAACAGCAGATGAACGAACTGCTGAGCGAATACCTGCTGGAAAACCCATCTGACGCGAAAATTGTCGTCGGCAAAATTATCGACGCCGCGCGTGCGCGTGAAGCGGCGCGTCGCGCCCGTGAAATGACCCGTCGTAAAGGCGCGCTGGATTTAGCCGGTCTGCCGGGCAAACTGGCGGACTGCCAGGAACGCGACCCGGCGCTGTCCGAACTGTACCTGGTGGAAGGGGACTCCGCGGGCGGCTCTGCGAAGCAGGGGCGTAACCGCAAGAACCAGGCGATTCTGCCGCTGAAAGGTAAAATCCTCAACGTCGAGAAAGCGCGCTTCGACAAGATGCTCTCCTCTCAGGAAGTGGCGACGCTGATTACCGCGCTGGGCTGCGGTATCGGTCGCGACGAGTACAACCCGGACAAGCTGCGCTATCACAGCATCATCATCATGACCGATGCGGACGTCGACGGCTCGCACATCCGTACGCTGCTGTTGACCTTCTTCTATCGTCAGATGCCGGAAATTGTCGAGCGTGGCCACGTCTACATTGCGCAGCCGCCGCTGTACAAAGTGAAGAAAGGCAAGCAGGAACAGTACATTAAAGACGACGAAGCGATGGATCAGTACCAGATTTCCATCGCGCTTGACGGTGCGACTCTGCACGCGAACGCCCATGCGCCGGCGCTATCCGGCGAAGCGTTAGAAAAACTGGTCTCTGAATATAACGCCACGCAGAAAATGATTGGTCGTATGGAGCGTCGCTTCCCGAAAGCGCTGCTCAAAGAGCTGGTGTATCAGCCAACTCTGACCGAAGCCGATCTTTCTGATGAGCAGACTGTAACGCGCTGGGTGAATGCGCTGATTACCGAGCTGAACGAGAAAGAGCAGCACGGCAGTCAGTGGAAGTTCGATGTTCATACTAATACGGAACAGAATCTGTTCGAGCCTATCGTTCGCGTGCGTACGCACGGCGTGGATACCGATTATCCGTTGGATCACGAGTTTGTGACCGGCGCGGAATATCGTCGTATCTGCACGCTGGGCGAGAAGCTGCGCGGTCTGATTGAAGAGGACGCGTTTATCGAACGCGGCGAGCGTCGCCAGCCGGTAACCAGCTTCGAGCAGGCGCTGGAGTGGCTGGTGAAAGAATCACGTCGCGGTCTGGCTATCCAGCGTTATAAAGGTCTGGGTGAAATGAACCCGGATCAGCTGTGGGAAACCACCATGGACCCGGAAAGCCGCCGTATGCTGCGCGTGACCGTCAAAGATGCAATTGCTGCCGACCAGCTGTTCACTACGCTGATGGGTGATGCCGTTGAGCCGCGTCGTGCCTTTATCGAGGAGAACGCCCTGAAAGCGGCGAACATCGATATTTAACCTGCCTTAATCCCCGGCCCGCCGCTGGCTGGCCGGGGCATCATGATGTTCATCCATATATCTGAATAGAAACTCTTTAAAGCGCTGCGTGGCGGGCGTTTGCGCGCGCCACGCACGTGTTGGGACATCTTGCGCGTGAGCAGGTCAGCGACTTCCTCTCCGGCCTGTTGATTGGTGCGGAAGTCGCCAGCATGAGCGAATCCTTCGCGGCGCAACAGGCTATCACACTCGTCGCCGGACCCGCGCTGATCTCACGTTACCAACAGGCGTTTCGTGCCATTGGGCGTGATGTTTCAACCGTGGATGGCGACATGGCATTTCAGGCTGGAATAAGGAGCATCGCTCATGCAGTGGCAAACTAATCTCCCTCTCATCGCTATCTTACGCGGTATTACGCCCGATGATGCCCTGGCGCACGTTGGCGCGGTGGTGGATGCGGGATTTGACGCTATAGAAATTCCGCTTAACTCCCCACAGTGGGAAAAAAGCATTTCTTCCGTGGTGAAGGCGTATGGCGGCAGGGCGCTTATTGGCGCTGGTACCGTGCTGAAACCGGAACAGGTAGACCAGCTTGCCGGGATGGGCTGCAAGCTGATCGTCACGCCAAATATCCAACCGGAGGTGATCCGCCGGGCAGCGAGCTATGGCATGACCGTGTGTCCGGGCTGCGCCACGGCAACAGAAGCCTTTGCTGCGCTGGATGCTGGCGCACAGGCGTTAAAAATTTTCCCGTCGTCGGCGTTTGGTCCGGGCTACATCAGCGCGCTGAAAGCGGTACTTCCGCCGGATGTTCCGCTATTTGCCGTCGGCGGCGTGACGCCGGAAAACCTGGCGCAATGGATTAAAGCCGGCTGTGTGGGCGCGGGATTGGGTAGCGATCTCTATCGCGCCGGGCAATCCGTTGAACGCACCGCGCAGCAGACTGCGGCATTTGTTAATGCGTATCGAGAGGCAGTGAAATGAAAATAACTCACATCACCACGTACCGTTTACCTCCACGTTGGATGTTCCTGAAAATCGAAACGGATGAAGGCGTGGTTGGCTGGGGAGAGCCGGTCATTGAAGGTCGGGCACGTACTGTAGAGGCGGCAGTACATGAGTTTGCCGACTACCTGATAGGGAAAGATCCGGCGCGTATCAACGACCTGTGGCAGGTAATGTACCGGGCCGGTTTTTATCGCGGCGGCCCGATTATGATGAGCGCCATCGCCGGTATTGACCAGGCATTGTGGGATATCAAAGGCAAGGTGTTGAATGCGCCGGTCTGGCAGCTCATGGGCGGCCTGGTGCGCGACAAAATCAAGGCCTATAGCTGGGTGGGTGGCGATCGTCCGGCAGACGTCATTGACGGTATTGAAAAATTGCGCGGTATTGGTTTTGACACCTTCAAGCTGAACGGCTGTGAAGAGATGGGCGTGATTGATAATTCCCGTGCGGTGGATGCGGCGGTCAATACCGTGGCGCAAATCCGTGAAGCTTTCGGCAGTGAAATTGAGTTTGGGCTCGACTTCCACGGTCGCGTTAGCGCGCCGATGGCGAAGGTACTGATTAAAGAACTGGAACCCTATCGCCCGCTGTTTATTGAAGAGCCGGTGCTGGCGGAACAGGCGGAATATTATCCACGCCTGGCGGCGCAAACGCATATTCCGATTGCCGCAGGCGAGCGTATGTTCTCGCGTTTTGAATTTAAACGCGTGCTGGACGCGGGCGGGTTGGGGATTCTACAGCCGGATTTATCCCACGCGGGCGGCATTACCGAATGCTATAAAATCGCCGGAATGGCGGAAGCATATGACGTGGCGCTGGCGCCGCATTGCCCGCTGGGTCCAATCGCCCTGGCTGCCTGCCTGCATATCGATTTTGTTTCGCGCAACGCGGTATTCCAGGAGCAGAGCATGGGCATTCACTATAACAAGGGCGCGGAACTACTCGACTTTGTGAAAAACAAAGAAGACTTCAGCATGGACGGCGGCTTCTTTAAACCCTTAACAAAACCGGGTCTTGGCGTAGACATTGACGAGGCCAGGGTGATTGAACTTAGCAAAAGCGCGCCGGACTGGAGTAATCCGTTGTGGCGGCACGCTGACGGATCGGTAGCCGAGTGGTGATCGCCACGCAGTAGGCTCAACAAACGTCGCCCTCCGGGCAACCCAATTTAAATATAAAAACACACCCTCTGTAATTTACAGGGCATGGTGAGCGGCCTCGCTATGCCCAGAATCTGGAGACAGATGACGATGGATATTTCAGTTACAGCAGCACAGCCGGGGCGTCGCCGCTATCTGACGCTGGTAATGATCTTTATTACCGTGGTGATTTGCTACGTCGATCGCGCCAACCTTGCCGTGGCTTCCATGCATATTCAAAAAGAATTCGGCATTACCAAAGCGGAAATGGGCTATGTCTTCTCCGCTTTTGCCTGGCTCTATACGTTATGCCAGATCCCCGGCGGCTGGTTTCTCGACCGTATTGGGTCCCGGCTGACCTATTTTATCGCTATCTTCGGCTGGTCAGTCGCGACGCTATTGCAGGGGTTTGCGACGGGACTATTGTCGCTTATCGGCCTGCGCGCTATTACCGGGATTTTCGAGGCGCCGGCCTTTCCGGCAAATAACCGGATGGTCACTAGCTGGTTTCCGGAGCATGAGCGCGCATCCGCAGTCGGGTTCTACACCTCCGGACAGTTCGTCGGACTGGCATTCCTTACGCCGCTGCTGATCTGGATTCAGGAAATGCTGAGCTGGCACTGGGTCTTTATCGTCACCGGCGGTATCGGGATTATCTGGTCATTGATCTGGTTTAAGGTTTATCAACCGCCGCGTTTGACGAAAAGCCTTAGCCAGGCGGAGCTGGAGTATATTCGCGATGGCGGTGGTCTGGTGGATGGCGATGCGCCAGCGAAAAAAGAGGCCCGCCAGCCGCTGACGAAAGCTGACTGGAAACTGGTGTTCCATCGTAAGCTGGTGGGCGTCTACCTCGGTCAGTTCGCCGTAAACTCTACGCTATGGTTCTTTCTGACCTGGTTCCCTAATTATCTGACCCAGGAAAAAGGCATTACCGCGCTAAAAGCGGGCTTTATGACGACCGTACCGTTCCTGGCTGCCTTTTTTGGCGTACTGCTCTCCGGCTGGCTGGCGGATAAACTGGTGAAAAAAGGCTTCTCGCTGGGCGTGGCGCGCAAAACGCCGATTATTTGCGGTTTGCTCATCTCCACATGCATTATGGGCGCTAACTACACTAACGATCCGTTTTGGATTATGGCGTTGATGGCGATAGCTTTCTTCGGCAACGGATTTGCGTCCATTACCTGGTCGTTAATCTCTTCCCTTGCGCCGATGCGGTTGATTGGCCTTACCGGCGGTATGTTTAACTTTATCGGTGGGTTAGGCGGGATTAGCGTACCGTTAGTGATTGGTTATCTGGCGCAAAGCTACGGTTTTGCTCCGGCGCTGGTCTATATCTCCGTTGTGGCCCTGCTGGGCGCGCTGTCTTACATCCTGTTAGTGGGCGATGTGAAACGCGTCGGATAAGTTGGCCGTGGCGAGCCGGAAGTCATTATGGCGAAGGATGACCGGCTATCCATGCGTCGAGCGCCGTCACTCCCTGCGTCACGATAGTTTTAATATCTATATCGCTAAGCGGTTGCAATTCCAGCTCCCGACAGGCTTCGGTTGCCTGCGTCATCCCCAGGCTGGCGCAGCCGCTTTTTAATTTATGCGCCAGCCGCTTAATGTTAACGTCGTCATTCATGGCGCGCGCCGCCTCGATCTCCTCGACTAAAGGCAGCGCGCTGTCTTTGAATAAGGCGACCCATTGCCGGAGCTTTTCCGGGCCGACAGACGCCATATCGCCGGCAAGCTGATGTTCATTCAACATCACCCGCGCGTTGTGAGATTTGCCCTGTAAATAGTGCGCTATCATGCGGTAAAGCTCCTCGCGGGGAACGGGCTTTTGAATAATCCCGCAGAAAAGACCGGCGGTACGCTGACGAAGATTATCGTCTATCACATGCGCGCTAAAACCAATGCGTTTCATGGCGGGATACAGGCTCATCAACTGCTGCGCCAGGGTTAAGCCGTCATAATCCGGTAAATCAAAATCCACCAGCGCCACATCAAAGGACTCGCCTTCGGCTAAACAGCGTAGCGCGTCATTCGCGCTTTCAGCTACTGAGACCTTCACCCCTTTGCCCGTGAGCATTTCAGCGGTAATACGCTGCGTCAGCATATTATCTTCAATCAGCAACAAGCGTAGTCCGTTAAGATTTATCGGTTCCCTGAACGCACTTTTATTTGCGGGTTTGGAGTGGCGAACCGGCAGTTGTAAACGAAAACAACTGCCAACATGAAGCGTACTGGTGACGGTTAGCGTCCCGCCCATCGCCTCTGCCAGGCTGGCGCTGATAGCCAGCCCCAGGCCCGTCCCGCCCCGGCGTCCTGTCGCCTGCACAAACGGTTTGAAAATAGCCGTCAGCTTCGCTTCAGGGATACCGCATCCGGTATCTTCAACCTCAATAAACCAGCTCTGATCGTCGCAAAACGTGCGCAGCACTATGCTGCCGCGATCGGTAAATTTCGCCGCATTACTTAAAAGATTAATCACAATTTGACGTATCCGGCGCGGATCGCCTTGTAGCGTGGAAGGGAGTTGCTCGCTAAAGTCGGTGATGAGCGCCACCTGCACGCGGCTGTGCATTAAATGCAGCGCGCTATTCAACAATTGTCGCGGTTCAAACGGTTCCTCGCTAATGGAAACGTTGGTGCCGCCTACTTCAATCGCCGAGTAATCAAGAATATCGTTAAGAATCGCCAGTAGCGATTCGCCTGAATCATTAATGGCCTGTAAATCGTCGCGGTAGTTTGCCATGAGCGGTTTATCGGCCAGCAATTGTACCGTACCGAGAATGCCGTAAAGCGGCGTGCGAATTTCATGGCTCATGGCGGCAAGGAACGTCGATTTCGCCTCGTTGGCCTTTTCCGCTTCGGCGCGCGCCTGCCGGTGTTCCAGCACCAGCGCATGAAGCTCCGCCGTTTGCGATCGCACCTGTTCCGCCAAATCCTCACGATGGCGGTTCAATTTGCGCACGTTGGCGCAAAACGCTTCCATCAGACGGCTGATGGTATCCAGTTCGCTGACGCCAGCCGCCTCCGGAAACGGCGAGTCAATATCGCCCTCCAGTAGCCGCTGTAAGGCCTGCGTTTGCTGCGCCAGCGGGCGGGATACGGAACGGTAAACCACTCGCCAAAGAATAAAACTTAATGAGCACAGCGCCAGGATGCCTAAGATCACTAACCCTATTTGCCCACGCTGACTGGCGTGTGTAAGACGCGCTAACCCAGCCTCGTTTCGTTTTTCGATGGCGTTCACCAACTGCGACACTTCCGTACTGAAGCGGGTAAACTGAAAGAGGTTATTGGCCATAAGCGTTTGAAGTTGGTCGCGGATGGCGTTTTCCTTACGAAACAGGGTAACCAGTGTGGTGTACTGGTTTATTTTTTCCAGCGCGTCGGCGATTTGGGCGCGAACGGTAGGATCTTCTATACGCTGCTGGCGGCGGGATAAAATTTTAACCAACTGATTAAGTTTTTCATCGGTGTCCTCGGCATCGCTCAGCCCTTGCGCGTCTTTTAAGGTCACAATGAGTTGCTTAAACCGCAGGGCATTGACCCGCAACTCATTCATCTGATTCACATACTCAAGGTCGATATCAATCAGCCGGTCAAGCGCGCGTTCAGCCTGATCCCCTTTACCGCTTTCGATAAGATCGTAAATACCGGCCTGGGTGGCGCCCGCAGATGTCGCGGCATTATTGGCCTGGCCGTGAGCCTGGGCGGCAATGCTTTCCGCCGCCTCCGCAATCTGGTGGCTTAACTGCTGTTGCTGTGCGCGCAGCGTGAGAATTTCACCGACCAGTGTTCCCTGTTGCCCAAGCGTTTGCGCAATCTCTTTTTCTTGCCGGGCGATGGCCGAGGTATTAAATCCCTGCTCGCTTAATGCCTGCAAAAGATGGTTAATTTTAAGGCTTTGCGCTTTCAGCATCTTCCCCTGCGCCAGCCAAACGCCCTCACTGTCGGCATTGGTCAGATTTTGCGCAGAAAAGAGCTCGTAAGCGCTGGCTTCGCTTAACTGCCTGGCCATATTCATCGTGGGGAGCAGCGCTTGCGTATTGGTTTGCTCCACCTGACTAATGACGCGCAGGCTTATCCAGCCGATCACGGTGCTGAGCAGGGTGAGTGCCGCCATCAGGGCGAAGGCCAGCCATAATCTGCGGGTCAGTGAAGGCGTTGACATTTATGCGCCGCGGGTGAAATGGGTTGAGTTGCCGCCGGAAAAACCATTAGGATAAAACCTTGTTGCTGGTGGGGCTATCATGCGCGCGCTTATTTCGTTCTTTTTTTTGATAATCATCGTCTCGAATGTAGAAACGGCGTCAGCCGAAACCGGACTGCTACACTGGACGCGCGCCGATCGGGCGATTCCCTGGCGGCAAACGTCAGTCAATGCGAGTAAACCCTGGAAACTGTGCGCATTATACCCCAGCCTGAAAGATTCTTACTGGTTGTCCGTCAACTACGGGATGCAAAAAGCGGCCAAATTGTATGGCGTTGATTTAAAAGTGCTGGAAGCGAATGGCTATCGGCAACTGGCGACGCAACAACAGCAAATGACGCAGTGCCGGGAGTGGGGCGCCGACGCTATTCTGCTTGGCAGCAGTACCGATCGTTTCCCGGAGCTGGAACGATATGCCGGTAATGTGCCGGTTATTGAACTGGTGAACATGATTCACGATGCCAGCGTCGCAACCCGCATTGGTCTGCCGTGGTTTCAGATGGGGTATCTGCCGGGACGTTTCCTGGTGCAGTGGAGCAAAGGAAAAACGCTTAACGTTTTACTCTTCCCGGGGCCGGAAGAAGCTGGCGGCAGTCAGGAGATGGTGGCGGGTTTTCGTCAGGCAATTAAAGGCAGCGCCATCAACATTGTGGATATCGCCTGGGGCGATAACGACATTGAAGTGCAGCGAAACTTACTCCAGGAAATGCTGGAACGCCATCCGGACGCCAATGTGGTCGCCGGGTCGGCGATAGCGGCGGAGGCGGCGATGGGCGAAGGGCGAAATTTGACGACTCCGCTCACGATCGTCTCATTTTATCTGACGCATCAGGTTTATCGCGGTTTAAAACGCGGCCATATCCTGATGGCGCTCAGCGATCAGATGGCCTGGCAGGGAGAATTAGCGATAACGCAGTCGATTAAGGTCTTACAGGGGCAACCGGTGCCTGAAAATATCAGCCCGCCGGTACTTATTTTGACGCATAACAACGCCGACAGCGCGCGCGTTCGTCGTTCGCTATCGCCTCCGGGATTTCGGCCCGTCTATCTGTATCAATACACCTCCGAGGCTAAAAAGTAGCCTTCGCCATGCTGTGTGACCAGCAGTTCCGGCATAATTTTATGGCGTAAGCGGCGAACCAGGACATCAATCGTGCGGAGATCCGGGGTCTCTACGCGGCGGGCGGAAAGCATTCGCAGCAGACGTTCGCGATGCAGCACTTTGCCTGGGTTGGTCACAAAGGCCAGCAGCAGCTCGTACTCCGCGCGCGTAAGCTTAATGGCTTCACCGTTGTGCTCCAGCGTGTGATTCATCACGTTCAGGCAGTAGCCGGAAAACATATAGCAGTTTTCACTGGCATTTTGCGGCGTGGGGCGGGCCAGATCGATACGCCACAAAAGATTTTTTACCCGCACTACCAGCTCGCGCAGTTCCAGCGGCTTGGTGACGTAGTCGTCCGCGCCCATCTCCAGCCCGACGATGCGGTCGATTTGGTCGCAACGCCCCGTCACCAGAATAATGCCCACCGTGGAGCGTTCGCGTAGCGCCCTGGTCAGCATCAACCCGTTTTCATCGGGGAGGTTGATATCCAGCAGGATCAGCGAAACGTGCTCATGCTCCATGATGTCGCGCAGGCCCGCGCCGCTGTCGGTCACCGAGACACGATACCCCTCCTGCTCAAAATAGGCCTGTAATCTGGCCTGAGTAACAGGTTCATCCTCAACAATAACAATGTGATGTGACATCCTGCGCGCGGTCTCTTTCTGTTCATATCTGTTCATATATTGCCGTATCCCGTTCATCCTGACCAGTGACGCTGTTCATATTTGCGGAATAAGATCTGCGCATTAAACCATATAATTACAGGGGCTATTATGCGAAAACTCTGGAGAGCGCTACTCAGGCCAAGCGCCCGTTGGTCGATACTGGCGCTGGTCATTGTCGGGATTGTGATCGGCGTTGCGCTGATCGTGTTACCTCACGTCGGTATCAAACTGACCAGTACGACAGAGTTTTGCGTCAGCTGCCATAGTATGCAGCCGGTGTATCAGGAATATAAACAGTCCGTACATTTCCAGAACGCTTCCGGCGTACGCGCGGAATGCCACGATTGCCATATCCCCCCTGATATTCCAGGCATGGTGAAACGTAAGCTGGAAGCCAGCAACGATCTTTACCAGACATTTATTGCCCACTCGATTGATACCCCGGAAAAATTTGAAGCCAAACGCGCCGAGCTTGCCGAGCGTGAATGGGCGCGCATGAAAGAGAATAATTCCGCGACCTGTCGTTCCTGCCATAACTACGATGCGATGGATCACGCGAAACAGAACCCGGAAGCGGCGCGGCAAATGAAAATCGCCGCGAAAGAAAATCAGTCCTGCATCGACTGCCATAAAGGGATTGCCCACCAGCTACCGGATATGAGCAGCGGTTTCCGCAAACAGTTTGATGAACTGCGCGCCAGCGCCAGTACGCATAATGACGGCGATACGCTCTATTCGCTGGATATCAAGCCGATTTACGCCGCTAAAGGCGATAAAGAACCGGCAGGTTCGCTGTTACCTGCTTCTGAAGTGAAAGTCCTTAAACGGGACGGTGACTGGTTGCAAGTGCAAATCGAAGGCTGGACGGAGACGGACGGTCGCCAGCGCGTGCTGACGCAGTTGCCCGGTAAACGTATTTTTGTCGCCTCGATTCGCGGCGATGTGCAACAGCATGTGAAAACGCTGGAAGAGACCACCGTCGCGGCGACCAATACTCAGTGGAGCAAATTACAGGCAACTGCGTGGATGCAAAAAGGCGACATGGTAAATGACATTAAACCGATTTGGGCCTATGCCGACTCCCTCTATAACGGCACCTGTAATCAGTGTCACGGCGCGCCGGACAAAGCGCACTTTGACGCTAACGGCTGGATCGGCACGCTCAACGGCATGATCGGTTTCACCAGTCTGGATAAGCGTGAAGAACGTACCTTGTTGAAATATCTCCAGATGAATGCGTCTGATACCACCAACACGCCGCACAGCGATAAGGGAGAACACAATGAAAAATAAGGACTCGTTACACGTCTCTCGTCGACGTTTTCTGGCGCAGCTTGGCGGTTTGACGGTGGCAGGAATGCTGGGGCCGTCACTGCTGACGCCCCGTAGCGCCCGCGCAGCGGATGCCGTTGCGCCAGGCGCCGCGACGAAAGAGGGTATCCTTACCGGTTCTCACTGGGGGGCGATTCGCGCCACGGTGGTTGACGGTCGATTTGTGGCGGCAAAACCGTTTGAACAGGATAAATACCCGTCCAAAATGATCGCCGGTCTGCCCGATCACGTCCACAACGCGGCGCGTATCCGTTATCCGATGGTGCGTGTCGACTGGATGCGCAAAGGTCATCAAAGCGACACCTCGCAGCGCGGCGATAATCGTTTTGTGCGCGTCTCCTGGGATGAAGCGCTGGATCTGTTCTATCAGGAACTGGAGCGGGTGCAAAAAACCTACGGGCCGAGCGCGTTACTGACGGCGAGCGGCTGGCAATCTACCGGCATGTTCCATAACGCCTCCGGGATGCTGGCGCGCGCGATTGCGCTATATGGCAATAGCGTTAGCACGGGAGGGGACTATTCGACCGGCGCGGCGCAGGTGATTCTGCCGCGCGTGGTGGGTTCAATGGAAGTGTACGAGCAGCAAACGTCATGGCCTCTGGTTTTACAGAACAGTAAAACGATTGTGCTATGGGGTTCTGATATGGTGAAAAACCAGCAGGCAAACTGGTGGTGCCCGGATCACGATGTCTATCAGTACTATGAACAATTAAAAGAGAAAGTTGCCAGCGGCGCTATCTCGGTCATCAGCATCGACCCGGTCGTCACCTCCACGCACGATTATCTGGGGCGCGATAAGGTCAAACATATCGCTATTAACCCGCAGACGGATGTCCCGTTACAACTGGCGCTGGCGCATACCCTGTACAGCGAGAAACTGTACGATAAAAATTTCCTCGATAACTACTGCGTCGGTTTTGACCAGTTCCTCCCCTATTTGCTGGGCGAGAAAGATGGACAGCCCAAAGATGCCGCCTGGGCGGAAAAACTGTGCGGTATTGATGCCGACACCATCCGCGCGTTGGCGCGGCAGATGGCGGGCGACAGAACGCAAATCATCGCTGGCTGGTGCGTGCAACGTATGCAGCATGGCGAACAGTGGTCATGGATGGTCGTCGTGCTGGCGGCAATGCTGGGACAGATTGGTTTACCGGGCGGCGGCTTTGGTTTTGGCTGGCACTACAACGGCGCCGGGACGCCTGGCCGTAAAGGGATCATTTTAAGCGGCTTTTCCGGTTCGACGACCGTTCCGCCAGTGCACGACAGCACGGATTACAAAGGCTACAGCAGCACCATTCCTATTGCGCGTTTTATGGATGCCATCCTTGAACCGGGCAAGGTCATTAACTGGAACGGCAAATCGGTTAAATTACCGCCGCTGAAGATGTGCGTGTTCGCCGGGACTAACCCGTTCCACCGACACCAACAAATTAACCGCATAATTGAAGGGTGGCGCAAGCTGGAAACGGTCATCGCTATTGATAACCAGTGGACGTCGACCTGCCGCTTTGCGGATATCGTTTTGCCGGCTACCACCCAATTTGAGCGTAACGACCTCGATCAATTCGGCAACCACTCTAACCGCGGCATTATCGCCATGAAACAGGTGGTGTCGCCGCAGTTTGAAGCGCGTAACGACTTTGATATTTTCCGCGATCTCTGCCGACGCTTTAACCGTGAAGCGGCATTTACGGAAGGCCTTGATGAAATGGGCTGGTTGAAACGCATCTGGCAGGAAGGGAGCCAGCAGGGAAAAGGTCGCGGTATCCACTTACCGACTTTCGAGGTGTTCTGGAATCAACAGGAGTACATCGAGTTTGATCATCCGCAGATGTTTGTGCGCCATCAGGCTTTCCGTGAAGATCCGGACCTGGAGCCGTTGGGCACGCCAAGCGGCTTGATCGAGATTTATTCCAAAACGATCGCCGACATGCAATACGACGATTGTCAGGGCCATCCCATGTGGTTCGAAAAAATCGAACGCTCGCATGGCGGGCCGGGATCGCAGCGCTGGCCGTTGCACTTACAATCCGTCCACCCTGATTTCCGTCTGCACTCCCAACTGTGCGAGTCGGAAACGCTGCGTCAGCAATATACCGTTGGCGGCAAGGAGCCGGTCTTTATTAACCCACAGGATGCCAGCGCGCGCGGGATCCGCAACGGTGACATCGTGCGGGTATTCAATGCACGCGGACAGGTACTGGCAGGGGCGGTAGTTTCCGATCGCTATGCGCCGGGCGTGGCGCGAATTCATGAAGGTGCCTGGTACGATCCTGATAAAGGCGGCGACATCAACGCGTTATGTAAGTACGGCAACCCTAACGTATTAACGCTGGATATCGGTACATCGCAGCTCGCGCAGGCGACCAGCGCGCATACGACGCTGGTGGAAATTGAAAAATATACCGGCCCTATGGATAACGTCACGGCGTTTAACGGTCCGGTCGAGATGGTCGCGCAGTGTGAATATGTACCCGCATCGCAGGGGAATCCGCATGATTAAGCAGCCAGCGCTTGCTCAGGAACAGTACGCCTGCGTATATGCATGGCTGGCGTTACTCTTTTTCCGGGAAGTGGATGATGAAGGGTTAATACAATTACAGTCCGCGGAGATCGCGGACTGGCTGGCGCTGTTAAAGCGTCAGCCTGCGCTGGCGGCGTCGGTGGCGTTACTCGAACAAAAAATTGCCGCGCTTAGCCTGCGCCAGGATGCGCAGTTGGAGCTGGCCGCAGATTTTTGCGGATTGTTCCTGATGACGGATAAAAAATCGGCGTTGCCCTACGCCTCGCAATACCCGCAGCAGGAACCCGGCATGATTAAACATTTATTGCTTGAAGCCGGGATGGAAGTCAACGACGATTTTAAAGAGCCGACCGACCACCTGGCGATTTATCTGGAATTACTCAGCCATTTACATTTTTCATTGGGTGAATCGTTCCAACAACGGAGAATGAATAAATTACGCCAGAAAACATTGTCGTCATTACTGGAATGGCTTCCGGAATTTACAAATAATTGCCTTAAGCATGATCCCTATGGCTTTTATGCTGCGTTAAGTCAATTATTGTTGGCTATCGTTCGTTTTGATGACGGAAAAGAGGATTTATCCATTGTTGCGGCTGAATAAACCCTGTGACGGGCATCGCAAAATAAATCTTACGATAGTCGGGGGTTATCATATCTATAGGTTTAGCCAATTGTAATTATTGATACCAATCAATATCCATGATGGGTTTGTATTTAGTATTGATGGGCCTCATGAGTAAAAAAATAAAATTTAATTAATCATGCCGCAATACCCCATAAGGATAGTGATATGAAAAAAATTACCCTCTATGCGACAACGGTTATCACCGTTGGGCTGTTATGTTATTTAGGTTTGTCCGGGTATGTATGGTATTACGACAAACAGCGCAGTAAAAAAAGCGATGTGCAGGCCTCGGTTGTGGGTGAAAATAATAAAATACTGGGTTATTTCAGGGAGAAAGGATGTGATTATTGTCATACGCCTTCCGCTGAATTACCTTTTTATTCCTCTTTTCCGGTGGCAAAGCAGCTAATGGATTACGATATCCAGCTTGGCTACAAATCGTTTAACCTGGAGGCGGTACGGGCCGCCCTGATTGCGGATACGCCGGTGCCGCAAAGCGAACTGAATAAAATTGAATGGGTTATGCAACATCAGACTATGCCGCCAACCCGCTATGTCGCGCTGCACTGGGCGGGGGGCGTCAGCGATAAAGAGCGTACTGACATCCTGAACTGGATAGCCGATCAGCGTGAGCGCAACTATGCCAGCGCCGATACCGACGCCGCGCACCGGAATGAACCCGTTCAGCCTATTCCGCGCAATATTCCCGTCGATGCGAAAAAAGTCGACTTAGGTTTCCGTCTTTATCATGATGAACGTTTATCCGGCGACAGCACAATATCCTGTGCGCATTGCCACGCGATAAATGCGGGCGGTGTCGATGGCAGAAAAACCTCAATTGGCGTTGGCGGTGCGGTAGGACCAATAAATGCGCCGACGGTATTCAACTCCGTATTTAATATCGAACAATTTTGGGATGGTCGTGCTGCAACCCTGCAGGAGCAAGCAGGCGGACCGCCGTTAAATCCTATTGAAATGGCCTCTAAATCCTGGGATGAAATTATTAGCAAGCTTGATAAAGATCCTGTCCTGAAAAAAGATTTCCAGGCGGTTTATCCGCAAGGATTTACCGGGGAAAATATTACTGATGCGATCGCCGAATTTGAAAAAACGTTGATAACGCCGGACTCCGCCTTTGATAAATGGCTCCGTGGAGATGAAAATGCGCTGACCGAGCAACAGAAACACGGTTATCAATTATTTAAAGAGAATAAATGTGCAACCTGTCACGGCGGTATCATTTTAGGCGGACGCTCTTTTGAACCATTGGGATTAAAGCGAGACTTTAATTTTGGCGAAATTACCGCAGCGGATATTGGTCGTATGAACGTCACCAAAGAGGTTCGCGATAAATTACGGCAAAAAGTCCCGGGCTTACGCAACGTCGCGTTAACGGCGCCTTATTTCCATCGGGGCGACGTACCGACGCTGGATGGCGCGGTAAAACTGATGCTGCGTTATCAGGTTGGCACCGATCTGCCGCAAAACGATATTGACGATATCGTCGCCTTCCTGGAAAGCCTGACCGGTGTTTATACGCCATATCAACCTGAATATGCGCAATGACAATGATGCTTGAAGCCAGAGATCTGCACTGCGAGCGGGACGAGAGGACGCTGTTCAGTGGGCTGTCGTTCACCGTGGACGCCGGGGAGTGGGTGCAGGTCACCGGCGGCAACGGCGCCGGAAAAACCACCCTGCTGCGCCTGCTGACCGGGCTGGCGCGCCCGGACGGCGGCGAGGTGTACTGGCAGGGCGAGCCCCTGCGCCGCGTGCGCGACAGCTTCCATCGCAGCCTGCTGTGGATAGGGCACCAGCCGGGGATAAAAACCCGCCTGACGGCGCGGGAGAACCTGCACTTTTTCCACCCCGGCGACGGCGCGCGCCTCCCGGAGGCGCTGGCGCAGGCCGGACTGGCGGGATTTGAGGACGTGCCGGTCGCCCGGCCCTCGGCCGGGCAGCAGCGCCGGGGGGCGCCGGCCCGCCTGTGGCTGCCCCGCGCCGCGCTGTGGGTGCTCGACGAGCCGTTCACCGCCATTGACGTTAACGGCGTGGCGCGCCTCACCCGGCGGATGGCGGCGCACACGGCGCAGGGCGGGATGGTCATTCTCACCACCCACCAGCCGCTGCCGGGGGCCGCGGACACCGTCCGCCGCCTGGCGCTGACCGGCGGGGAGGCAGGGCTGTGATGTGGCGTGTCTTCTGTCTCGAACTGCGCGTGGCGTTCCGCCACGGCGCGGACATCGCCGGCCCGCTGTGGTTCTTCCTGATGGTCATCACCCTGTTTCCGTTAAGCGTCGGGCCGCAGCCGCAGCTGCTGGCGCGTATCGCGCCGGGCATCATCCAGGTGGCGGCGCTGCTGGCCTCGCTGCTGGCGCTGGAGCGGCTGTTTCGCGACGACCTGCAGGACGGCAGCCTGGAGCAGCTGATGCTGCTGCCGGTGCCGCTGCCGGCGGTGGTGCTGGCGAAGGGGCTGGCCCACTGGGCGGTGACCGGCTGCTGAAAATCATGGCGCTGACGCTGCTGCTCGGCACGCCGGCGCTGGGGTTTCTCGCCGCGCCGGGCGTCGCGCTGACGGCCGGGCTGCGGCGCGGCGGCGTCCTGCTGGGCATTCTGGTGCTGCCGCTGAGTGTCCCGGTGCTGATTTTCGCCACCGCGGCGATGGACGCGGCATCGATGCATTTACCCGCTGACGGCTATCTGGCGGTGCTGGGGGCGCTGCTGGCGGGCAGCGCGACGTTAAGCCCGTTCGCCACCGCGGCGGCGCTGCGCATCAGTACGCAGTAGCGCCCCGGCACGACGGACATTTTACTGGTTTCAGGAGGTCAGGTGACGACTATGTGGAAAACCCTTCATCAGCTGGCGGCGCCGCCCCGGCTGTATCAGATTTGCGGCAGGCTTGTGCCGTGGCTGGCGGCAGCCGGCATCATTGTGCTGGCCACCGGCTGGGTCCGGGGCTTTGGTTTCGCCCCGGCGGACTACCAGCAGGGGGAGAGCTACCGCATTATGTACCTGCATGTTCCGGCGGCCATCTGGTCGATGGGTATCTATGCGGCGATGGCGGTGGCGGCGTTCACCGGGCTGGTCTGGCAGATGAAAATGGCCAGCCTTGCCGTCGCGGCGATGGCGCCGGTGGGGCGGTGTACACCTTCATCGCGCTGGTCACCGGCGCGGCGTGGGGCAAACCGATGTGGGGCACCTGGTGGGTGTGGGACGCGCGCCTGACCTCGGAGCTGGTGCTGCTGTTTCTCTACGCCGGGGTCATCGCCCTGTGGCACGCCTTTGACGACCGTAAAATGGCCGGGCGCGCGGCGGGCATTCTGGTGCTGGTCGGCGTGGTGAACCTGCCGGTTATCCACTATTCCGTCGAGTGGTGGAACACCCTGCACCAGGGCTCGACGCGGATGCAGCAGAGTATCGACCCGGCGATGCGCTCGCCGCTGCGCTGGGCCATCGCCGGCTTCCTGCTGCTCTTTATGACGCTGGCGCTGATGCGGATGCGCAACCTGATTTTACTGATGGAAAAACGCCGCCCGTGGGTGAGCGAACTGATACTGAAAAGGGGGCACCGGTGAGTCCGGCATTTTCATCGTGGAGCGATTTTTTCGCCATGGGCGGGTACGCCTTTTTTGTCTGGCTGGCGGTGGCGATGACCGTGGCGCCGCTGGCGCTGCTGGCGCTGCACACGGTGCTGCAGCGCCGGGCCATTCTGCGCGGCGTGGCGCAGCAGCGGGCGCGCGAGGCGCGGATGCGTGCCGCACAGGCGCAACAGGAGGCCGCGTGAACCTGCGACGTAAAAACCGGCTATGGGTGGTCTGCGCGGTGCTGGCGGGCCTGGCGCTGACCACCGCCCTGGTCCTGTACGCGCTGCGCGCGAATATCGACCTGTTCTATACCCCCGGCGAAATCCTCTACGGCAAGCGCGAGACGCAGCAGCTGCCGGCGGTGGGCCAGCGCCTGCGCGTCGGCGGGATGGTGATGCCCGGCAGCGTCAGGCGCGACCCGGACTCGCTGAAGGTGAACTTCAGCCTCTACGACGCCGAAGGGTCGGTGACGGTGAGCTATGAGGGGATACTGCCGGACCTGTTCCGCGAGGGGCAGGGGGTGGTGGTGCAGGGCACCCTGGAGAAGGGCAACCACGTCCTGGCGCACGAGGTGCTGGCCAAGCATGACGAGAACTACACCCCGCCGGAAGTGGAAAAGGCGATGCAGGAAAACCACCGCCGCCCGCAACGCGCTGATAAGGACACCTCATCATGATGCCTGAATACGGCCACGCACTGCTGTGCCTGGCGCTCGGCGTGGCGCTGCTGCTGCCCGTTTACCCGCTGTGGGGCGTGGCGCGCGGCGACGCGCGGATGATGGCGTCGGCCGGGGTGTTCGCCTGGCTGCTGTTCATCTGCGTGGCGGGCGCGTTTTTCGTGCTGGTGCACGCCTTTGTGGTTAACGACTTCACCGTGGCCTATGTCGCCGGCAACTCGAACACGCAGCTGCCGGTGTGGTACCGGGTGGCCGCCACCTGGGGAGCGCACGAGGGCTCGCTGCTGCTGTGGGTGCTGCTGATGAGCGGCTGGACCCTGGCGGTGGCGGTGTTCAGCCGGCGGGTGCCGGCGGATATCGTCGCCCGGGTGCTGGCGGTGATGGGGATGGTCTGCGCCGGTTTTCTGGCGTTCATCCTGTTCACCTCCGGCCCGGTCGCCCGCACGCCGCCGGGCTTTCCGGTGGAGGGCGTGACCTGAACCCGCTGCGGCAGGACCCGGGGCTGTTTTTCCCCCCGCCGCTGCTGTACATGGGCTATGTCGGCTTCTCGGTGGCCTTCGCCTTCGCCATCGCCGCGCTGCTGAGCGGGCGTCTGGACAGCGCGTTCACCCGTTTTGCCCGCCCGTGGACGCTGGCGGCGTGGGTGTTCCTGACGCTGGGCATCGTGCTCGGCTCGGCGTGGGCCTACTACGAGCTGGGCTGGGGCGGCTGGTGGTTCTGGGACCCGGTGGAGAACGCCTCCTTTATGCCGTGGCTGGCGGGCACCGCCCTGCTGCACTCGCTGGCGGTCACGGAACAGCGCGCCGGCTTCAAGGCGTGGACGCTGCTGCTGTCCATCTGCGCCTTCTCGCTGTGCCTGCTGGGCACCTTCCTGGTGCGCTCCGGGGTGCTGGTGTCGGTGCACGCCTTCGCCTCCGACCCGGCGCGCGGAATGTTTATCCTCGCCTTTATGGTGCTGGTCACCGGCGGCTCGCTGCTGCTGTTCGCCGTGCGCGGGCACAGGGTGCGTTCGCGGGTGAACAACGCGCTGTGGTCGCGCGAGTCGCTGCTGCTCGGCAACAACGTCCTGCTGATGGCCGCCATGCTGGTGGTGCTGCTGGGTACCCTGCTGCCGCTGGTGCACAAACAGCTGGGGCTGGGCAGCATTTCGGTGGGGGAGCCGTTCTTTAACACCATGTTCACGGCTGATGGTCCTCTTTGCCCTGCTGCTGGGGTGGGGCCGCTGGTGCGCTGGGGCCGGGACCGGCCGCGTAACATCAGGGCGCTGCTGCTCACCGCCCCGGTCTCCACCCGGTGCTGTCGGTACTTTTGCCATGGCTGCTGGAAGATAAAATCATCGCCATGACGGCGGTGGGGATGGCGATGGCCTGCTGGATTGCGGTGCTGGCGGTGGCCGAAGCCGTACAGCGCGTGTCCCGCGGCACGAAAACCTCTCTCAGCTACTGGGGAATGGTGGCGGCGCACCTCGGGCTGGCGGTGACGATTACCGGCATCGCCTTCAGCCAGAATTACAGCGTGGAGCGTGACGTGCGGATGCGGGCGGGCGACAGCGTGACCATTCACGACTACCGCTTCACCTTCCGGGAGGTGCGGGACATCACCGGGCCCAACTACCGCGGCGGGGTGGCCCTCATCGGGGTGACGCGCCACGGCGAGCCGGAGGCGGTGCTGCATGCGGAGAAACGGCTCTACAACACCAGCCGGATGGTGATGACCGAGGCGGCGATTGACGGCGGGCTGACCCGCGACCTGTACGCCGCGCTCGGGGAGGAGCTGGACAACGGCGCGTGGGCCGTGCGCCTGTACTACAAACCGTTTGTCCGCTGGATATGGGCCGGGGGACTGCTGATGGCGCTGGGCGGGCTGCTGTGCCTGGCGGACCCGCGCTACCGCCGCCGTAAACCATTGCCGGAGGCCGGATGAAACGCAACGTACTGTTATTACCGCTGCTGATTTTTCTGCTGATTGCCGCGGCGCTGCTGTGGCAGCTGGCGCGCAACGCGGAGGGGGATGACCCGACGAATCTCGAATCGGCGCTGACCGGGAAGCCGGTGCCGGCGTTCCGCCTGGAATCGCTGGAGACACCGGGTCAGTACTATGAGGCGGAGGTGCTGACGCAGGGGAAACCGGTGCTGCTTAACGTCTGGGCCACCTGGTGCCCGACCTGCCGCGCCGAACATCAGTACCTGAACCAGCTTTCTGCGCAGGGTATCCGGGTGGTCGGGCTGAACTATAAGGACGACCGGGCGAAGGCGGTGGCCTGGTTAAAGAACTGGGTAACCCGTATGCGCTGAGTTTATCGGACAGCGACGGGATGCTGGGGCTGGACCTGGGCGTGTACGGCGCGCCGGAAACCTTCCTCATCGACGGCAGGGGGATTATCCGCTACCGCCATGCGGGCGATTTGAATGCCCGGGTATGGGAAAGTGAACTGAAACCGCTGTGGGACAGATACAGCCGGGAGGCGGCGCAATGAGACTGTTACCGGGCATGGTGATGCTGATGCTGGCGCTGGTTATCGCCGGGTCAGCGCGGGCAACCACCGACGTGATGCCGTTTAAAGATGAAGCGCAGGAGCAGCAGTTCCGCCAGCTCACGGAGCAGCTGCGCTGCCCGAAATGCCAGAACAACAGCATTGCGGACTCGAACGCGATGATAGCCACCGACATGCGCCGCAGGGTGTATGACCTGATGCAGGAGGGGAAGAGCCGCCAGGAAATCATCGATTACATGGTGGCGCGCTACGGCAACTTCGTCACCTACGACCCGCCGCTGACCCCGCTGACGGTGCTGCTGTGGGTGCTGCCGCTGGCCGCCATCGTGGCGGGCGGGTGGATAATCGTCGCCCGGACGCGCCGGCGGGTGCGCCTGCGCCGGCAGCTACGTCCTGACCGGCAGCTATTCGCAGGTGAGGGCCTGGCAGCAGGCAACGGCGCAGACGCCCGGGCTGCTGGCGCGGGCGCTGGACCCGCAGGCGCAGCCGCTGAATGAGGGGGAGATGGCGCGGCTGGCGCCGGGGCTGCGCACCCGCCTGCAGAATGATGCCGGCAATGTTGAGGGGTGGCTCATGCTGGGGCGCACCGGGATGGTACTGGGTAATGCCGGTACCGCCACCGGGGCGTATGCGAACGCCTCCCGTCTGGACCCGAAAACCCGCGGTGCGGCGCGGGGCTACGCGGAGGCGCTGACGCGCTCGTCCGACCCGGAGGATAACCGCCGCGGCGGGGAGCTGCTGCGTCAGCTGGTGAGCCGCGACCACACGGATATCCGGGTGTTAAGCCTGTATGCGTTCAGCGCCTTTGAGCAGCAGCGCTTTGGCGAGGCGGTGGCGGCCTGGGAGATGATGCTGAAGCTGCTGCCGGCGGGTGACGCCCGGCGGGCGGTGATAGAGCGCAGTATCCGGCTGGCGCAGGAGAAATAAGACCCTGACGGCCCGGTGGCGTGGCGCCACCGGGCCTGGCTATCCCAACGATACGCTAAAGCCTGAAAGTGAAGCCCGTGTGCAGTATGATGACGAGCATCGTCTCTTATCAGGACATCCCATGAAACAAATCACCTTTACGCCGCGCCATCACCAGCTTACCAACACCAATACCTGGACACCTGACAGCCAGTGGCTGGTCTTTGATGTACGGCCTTCAGGCGCGTCATTTACGGGCAAGACCATTGAGCGTGTCAATGTGCATACCGGCGACGTGGAGGTGATTTATCGCGCTGTGCAGGGCGCGCATGTCGGTGTGGTGACGGTGCATCCTGCCGACAATCACTATGTGTTTATTCATGGCCCTGAAAACCCTGATGAGACGTGGCATTACGATTTTCACCACCGCCGGGGCGTTATTGCAACGTCGGAGGGTGTGACTAACCTCGATGCGATGGATATTACTGCGCCGTATACTCCCGGCGCGCTGCGCGGCGGCAGTCACGTCCATGTGTTTAGCCCGAACGGCGAGCTGGTGAGTTTTACCTATAATGACCACGTTCTGCATGAGCGCGATCCGGCGCTGGATCTGCGTAATGTCGGCGTGGCCGCGCCGTATGGGCCGGTAACGGTGCCGGTTCAGCATCCGCGCGAATACAGCGGTAGCCACTGGTGCGTACTGGTTAGCCGCACGACGCCTGCGCCGAGACCTGGCAGCGATGACATTAACCGCGCCTATGAAGAGGGCTGGGTGGGCAACCGCCAGATTGCCTTTATTGGCGATACGCTGTCGCTGACGGGCAAAAAAGTCCCGGAGTTGTTTATTGTCGATTTACCGTGTCATGAAAACGGCTGGAAACAGGCAGGCGACACGCCGCTGACGGGAACCGAATCAACGATGCCATCGCCGCCGTTGGGCGTAGTTCAGCGGCGTCTTACCTTCACTCACCAGCGTGTTTATCCTGGACTCACTAACGAACCACGCCACTGGGTCCGCAGTAATCCGCAGGCGACGGCGATCGCCTTTTTGATGCGGGACGATAACGGCGTAGCGCAACTGTGGCTGATATCGCCTCAGGGAGGCGAGCCCCGGCAGTTAACGCATCATGCGACCGGCGTACAGTCAGCGTTTAACTGGCATCCGTCGGGTAAATGGCTGGGACTGGTGCTGGAAAACCGGATTGCCTGCTGCGACGCACAAAGTGGGAGGATCGACTTCTTAACCGCCAGGCACGACAACCCGCCGTCTGCGGACGCCGTCGTTTTTTCACCGGATGGGCGACACGTCGCATGGATGGAAGAGGTGAAAGGGTTCCGTCAGCTATGGGTGACGGAAACCGGGCGATAAATCAGGGAGGAGGCATCTTCGCCGGGGGGATGACGGCATTGGTCATTTTCGTCTCCTCCCCGCTTTTCTCGACGCGCGATCTTACCGAACTGTCTTTGCGGAAGATGTCCCACGGCAGAAGGATCGTATCCATCACGGCGGTAAACGGCATATCCAGGATGGCCAACGATTTTGTGCCCCAGTTTGTCTCATCGTTACCGATCATCGTAGCGCTGGCGCGCGTGCCAGGATAAGTGCCTTCTTTACCGCCGGTGTGCGACATGACGCTTGAACAACCGCTTAATAAAAGCATCCCATTCCATATTATCAGCGTTAACCACACGTTTTTTATCATCACTCATTCATCTGTTGGTTGTCGTTATTTGCATGATGAGTTATAGCGATCCGTTGCTAAAAATAACATCACCAGTACGTGGCACTGTGGCGGTAATCGCACTTTAACAATCAGTGCTGTCCCAACCAGTCTATGCAATAGCCAATAAACTGCAAAAAAAAGTCGGATTAAAATACTTGAAAAGTACGTATTCAGACCCATTTATAAGACGTAGTGAATAGAAGGGCACGCCTGATGGGTGTTCTGGTAATCCTGGCCTGTCCATGATGGAAGGTCTGACATTCTCGCTGATTTCAGGAGTTTATGATTATGCGTAACTTTGATTTATCCCCGCTGTACCGTTCTGCCATTGGTTTTGACCGTCTGTTTAACCTGCTTGAAAATAACCAAAGCCAAAGTAATGGCGGCTACCCTCCGTACAACGTTGAGCTGGTAGACGAAAACCACTACCGCATCGCCATTGCCGTTGCCGGTTTCGCGGAAAGCGAACTGGAGATTACTGCCCAGGATAATTTACTGGTGGTAAAAGGCGCTCATGCGGACGAGCAGAAAGAACGTACTTACCTGTATCAGGGCATTGCCGAGCGTAACTTTGAACGTAAGTTCCAGTTAGCGGAGAACATTCACGTTCGCGGCGCAAACCTGGTCAACGGGCTGCTGTATATCGAACTGGAGCGCGTGATTCCGGAAGCGAACAAACCGCGCCGTATCGAAATTAACTGATTCCGTCGGGTCGCGTTGCGCGGCCTGTCATCCCATGCTCGCCGTCAGGGAGCATATTCGCACGTAAAGTGTGAAGGTAAAAACTCGCTTCTTAGAAGGAGAAATGATTATGCGTAACTACGATTTATCCCCACTGCTGCGTCAATGGATCGGTTTTGACAAGCTGGCCAATGCGCTGCAAAACAGCGGCGAAAGCCAGAGCTTCCCGCCCTATAACATCGAAAAAAGCGACGATAACCATTATCGCATTACCTTAGCGTTAGCCGGTTTCCGTCAGGAAGATCTGGATATTCAACTGGAAGGCACGCGCCTGACGGTGAAAGGCACGCCGGAACAGCCGGAAAACGAGCCCAAATGGTTACATCAGGGCCTGGTCATGCAGCCTTTTAGCCTGAGCTTTACGCTGGCTGAGAATATGGAAGTTTCCGGCGCGACGTTTACCAACGGCCTGCTGCATATTGATTTAACCCGCAACGAGCCGGAAACCATTGCGCCGCAGCGTATCGCGATTAACGAACGCTCCGCATTAAATAGCTAATGAGCTCCTTGCCTTGCCCCGCCAGAGATGGCGGGGCTTTTTTATGCCACGAAAAAGGGTAAGACGCTGCCGAAGTCAGGACGTCTGGGCGGTTTTGTAACATGAGAATGTGCGCCATGCTGTATATATGCCTTAACGGTTCAGTCATAATCCCTATAAATTGAAATGTTACTCACAGGGAAGAAAAGATGAGTGATATCGCATTGACGGTCAGCGTTCTGGCGTTGGTGGCGGTTGTCGGTTTATGGATCGGCAACATTAAAGTGCGCGGTGTCGGCTTTGGTATTGGCGGCGTTCTGTTCGGCGGTATTATCGTCGGCCACTTCGTCGATCAGGCTGGGGTGACGCTGAGCGGCGATATGCTGCACTTTATCCAGGAATTCGGCCTGATCCTTTTTGTTTATACCATCGGCATACAGGTGGGGCCGGGGTTTTTCGCCTCGCTGCGCGTTTCCGGGCTGCGTCTCAATCTGTTTGCTGTTCTGATTGTGATTATGGGCGGGTTAGTCACCGCGATTCTGCATAAAATTTTCGCTATTCCGCTGCCAGTGGTGCTGGGGATTTTCTCCGGCGCAGTCACCAATACGCCTGCGTTAGGGGCGGGTCAGCAAATCCTGCGCGATCTGGGAACGCCAGTGGATCTGGTAGATCAGATGGGGATGAGCTATGCGATGGCGTATCCGTTTGGCATCTGCGGTATTTTGCTCACCATGTGGCTGATGCGGCTGATTTTTCGCGTTAACGTCGAGGCGGAGGCGCAGAAGCACGAATCCTCTCTCGCTAACGGCCATTCATTAATTCAGACAATGAATATCCGTGTCGAGAATCCGAACCTCAATAATATGGCTATCCAGGATGTGCCGATCCTGAACAGCGATAAAATCATTTGCTCACGCCTGAAACGCGACGACACGCTGATGGTGCCGTCGCCGGGGACGATTATCCAGGCAGGCGACCTGCTGCACCTCGTCGGCCAATCTACCGACCTGCATAACGCGCAACTGGTGATCGGCAAGGAAGTGGACACCTCGTTGTCGACGCGCGGCACGGATTTACGCGTCGAGCGTGTGGTCGTCACCAACGAAAAAGTGCTCGGCAAACGTATCCGTGATTTGCACTTTAAAGAGCGTTATGACGTGGTTATCTCCCGTCTTAACCGCGCGGGTGTTGAGCTGGTCGCCAGTAGCGACGCCAGCCTGCAGTTTGGCGACATTCTCAATCTGGTGGGGCGTCCAGCCTCGATTGATGCGGTAGCCAATGTGGTCGGCAACGCGCAGCAAAAACTCCAGCAGGTGCAGATGCTGCCGGTGTTTATCGGCATCGGATTAGGGGTTCTGCTTGGGTCAATCCCGTTGTTTGTGCCGGGATTCCCGGTCGCGTTAAAACTGGGGCTGGCCGGCGGGCCGCTGATCATGGCGCTAATTTTGGGGCGTATCGGCAGCATCGGTAAGCTGTACTGGTTTATGCCGCCGAGCGCCAACCTCGCGCTGCGTGAGTTAGGCATCGTTTTGTTTCTGGCGGTCGTTGGGCTGAAATCCGGCGGCGATTTTGTCGATACGCTGACGCAGGGCGAAGGATTAAGCTGGATTGGCTACGGTATTTTCATCACCGCTATTCCGCTGATTACCGTCGGTTTGCTGGCGCGGATTTTTGCCAAAATGAACTATCTGACGCTGTGCGGGATGCTGGCCGGTTCGATGACCGATCCGCCAGCGCTGGCATTTGCCAACAATCTTCATGCCACCAGCGGCGCGGCGGCGCTCTCTTACGCGACCGTCTATCCGTTAGTGATGTTCCTGCGTATTATCACGCCACAACTGCTGGCGGTGATTTTTTGGGGAATGGGTTAGCGCCTGATGGCGCGTTGCTTATCCAGCCTACGCACTGTGTTAAATCCAGGCTGGATAACGCGCGCCGCACCGGTCACACTTCTGCTCTTCTTCTTATCTCCTTCCTCAATGAACGTGCTAATCAGCGTAATGGCAATGAGCATAATTCCATTTTATTTCAGTTGGTTATCAATCTTCATCGCTTTTTTTTCGTCGCGACGGGTGGTTTTTCAGCTTTTAATTCGGCAATAATGCCTTTCCTGGCGGTGGCGTTGAAAAAGGTCGCAACTGAAATGAAAAATAGCGGCAATGAGCGTGGTTGCGCCAAAACGCATCACCAGTGAACTACAGTTATTTTGCAATAAGATTCCCTTGCTGCGGGATAATGTGAAGCATATCAGCAACAATGTGAGTGGTATTCTGAAAACGAACGGGAATACATAATAACGTAAAAGGAGTCGTCATGAAGATTTCCCGCCTCGGAGAAGCGCCGGATTATCGCTTCTCACTGGCAAATGAGCGTACCTTTCTGGCGTGGATCCGCACCTCGCTGGGATTTCTGGCGGCAGGCGTCGGTCTTGACCAGCTCGCTCCGGATTTTGCCACGCCGGTGATCCGTGAACTGCTGGCGCTACTGTTGTGTCTGTTTGCGGGCGGCCTGGCGATTTATGGCTATCTACGCTGGTTACGTAATGAAAAAGCGATGCGTCTGAAAGAGGATTTGCCCTATACCCATAGCCTGTTGATCATCAGCATTATTTTGATGATTGTCGCGGTGATAGTGATGGGGCTGGTACTGTATGCCGGATAGTCGTAAAGCCCGTCGGCAGAACGATCCGGGGCTGCAACCGGAACGTACGTCGCTGGCCTGGTTTCGCACGCTGCTGGGATACGGGGCGTTAATGGCGTTAGCCGTCAGGCACCACTGGCATCAGGCGGGATTCCTGTTCTGGGTGTCAATCAACGTTCTGGCGATAGTGGCGGTGATTCTTTGGCGTTATACCCTGAGTCGTAATTTGATGGATGTCGCGCATAGCGATTTTTCCGAAACTCATGTCGTGCGTGACAAATTTTTGATCTCCCTCGCGGTGTTGTCGCTCGCAATCCTGTTTGCTGTTACCCATATTCGCCAACTTATTGCATTTATCGGGAATTTTATATGACAGGACGTCAGGACATTGTCGTGAGTGATGACCAGATTCAGGTCGTCGTAAATCGCCAGAATAGCCAGCGCCCTCAGCAACTGTACCGTAACTTACAACGGCTCGGCATTCGCAATGTCCATTTTATCCCATTGTTGGAACATGACCGGAACGGAATGTTGACCGAGGATTCATTGTGTTCAGCAGACTGGGGGCGGTTTTTAAATAGCGTATTTGATATCTGGGTACGTGAAGATATTCAGCGTATCTCGGTCCGCCTTTTTGATGAGACGCTACAGCAGTGGTGCGGCGGCAGGAATAGCGTTGAAGCGCCGGACATGGCGCAGTTAAGCGCTGAATGTCAGAAGTGCTCTTTCTTGCGCTTTTGCGGCGGCGGATGTCCTGAGCATCGGGATAGCCAGGGGAAAAACCGGCTTTGCGAGGGCTACCAGACCTTTTTTAACTACTCCTCGCCGCATATGCGGGTGATGCGGGATTTACTGAAGCAGCATCGCTCGCCGGAGGAGTTGATGGCGATGCTGCGTTAGCGTCACAGGCCTGATAAGCGTAGCGCCATCAGGCGATGGCATGCCGGATGGCGCAGCCGTCTTTCCGGCACTGAGCGAGTATTAGCGTCCTTTTGCCAGGTATTGTTCCATTTCATCCTCCGGCACCATGCCGCCCCCGGTTGCCCATACCAGATGCGTCGCGTTGCCGAGTTGCGTCTGACTGAATCCATGCCTTTGCTGATACTCGGTGGCAGCGCAAATGCGCTGTGGCCCGGCCATCCCCGCCAGAGCTGATGGCTCCAGTCGAATTCCTTCCTCCTGCGCCAGCCAGCCCAGCATGTCATACATTGTTTGATCGTCTAAGGTATAGAGGCCGTCAAGCAGACGCTCCATTGCCCGCCCAACAAAGCCCGAAGCGCGACCTACCGCCAGGCCGTCAGCCGCCGTCAGGTTATCAATACCGATATCCTGTACTGAGATGGCATCGTGCAGACCGGTATAAACGCCGAGTAACATACAGGGTGAATGGGTCGGTTCGGCAAAGAAACAGTGGACGTTGTCGCCAAACGCCAGTTTCAGGCCAAAGGCGACGCCGCCAGGGCCGCCGCCAACGCCGCACGGCAGATAAACAAACAGTGGGTGACTGGCGTCAACGACGCGTCCCTGTTGCGCGAATTGCGCTTTCAGGCGCTGGCCCGCTACCGCATAGCCCAGAAATAGCGTGCGGGAGTTTTCGTCGTCGATAAAGAAACAGTTTGGATCGGATTGCGCTGCTTTACGGCCCTGCTCAACCGCCACACCGTAATCATCCTCGTATTCCACGACCGTCACGCCGTGGCTACGCAGCTTCGCCTTTTTCCAGGCGCGGGCGTCGGCAGACATATGTACCGTCACTTTAAAACCGATGCAGGCGCTCATGATACCGATCGATAGCCCCAGATTGCCGGTTGAACCGACGGCGATACTGTGCTGGCTGAAGAATTGTTTAAATTCCGGCGAAAGCAACACGCTATAGTCATCGTCGGTGGTTAACAGACCCGCCTCCAGCGCCAGTTTTTCCGCGTGCGTTAGCACCTCATAGATGCCGCCGCGCGCTTTAATGGAACCAGATATTGCCAGGTGACTGTCTTTTTTTAACAGCATTTCACCGTCGATCGTTTGCCCATACTCTTTTTCCAGCCGTTTTTGCATGGCCGGAATAGCGACCACGTCAGATTCGATCATGCCGCCGGCGGCAGCGGTTTGCGGAAACGCTTTTGCCAGATACGGCGCAAAGCGCGCCAGACGGTCATGGGCGGCGTTTACGTCCTGCTCCGTCAGGCCGACATACGGTAGACCTTGTGCAAGAGAGGTGGTGCCCGGGTTAAACCAGGTGGTTTCTTTGAGGGCGACCAGATCCTCGACCAAAGGATACCGGGCGATGAGCTTTTGTATGTTTTCCATAGTACGTCTCTTTACGATCAGATGATAAAGGAAAGCAGGAATGTGCCAGCCAGTGCAACGACAGATGCGATAAACGTGGCCGTCGTATAGTATTTAAACGTTTCATTCAGCGTAGCGCCGCAATACTGCTTGACCAGCCAGAACAGGGAATCGGTCACGATCGTGCAGCCAATGGCGCCGGAACCGATGGCAATAGCGATGATCTCCGGGCTAACGTCAGGATAGAGCGGCAGCATGGGCGCAACAATCGCCGTGGCGCCCATCATGGCTACCGTCGCAGAGCCGACCGCCGCGTGCAGAATCAGCGCTACCAGCCACGCCAGCAGAATCGGGTGCATATGCATATTTGAGAGGATCACCGCCAGCGTGTCCGCCAGTCCGCTACTTTTGAGAATGGCGTTGAACGCGCCGCCCGCGCCGATAATCAGCAGGATGTTCGCAATGGCGCCAAAGCCGTTTTCGGTGTGGGTAAGTAGCGCGCTCATACCCATATGCTGGCGCAGACCGAGTATGTAATACGCCACAAAGACAGCGATAAACATCGCGGTGATCGGATTACCGATAAACTCCAGCAGCGTATACAACGTGCCGTCTTTCGCCATATTCAGTTCAGCGACGGTTTTCACCAGCATCATGCCAATCGGCAGCAGAACGGTAAACAGCGTTGCGCCCAGCGATGGCAGGGTGTTTTCGGCGCGCACTTCAAGATCCGCAAACTCTGTCGGTACGGGCTTGAACGGCAGACGATTACCCAGAAACTTTAAGAACAGCGGGCCGCCGACCAATGAGGCCATCAGTCCGACCAGTAGACCGTAGACAATCACCGAGCCGATATCCGCCCCCAGTTTATTTGCGACAAACAGCGCAGCCGGATGCGGCGGTACCACGCAATGGACGGCCATCAGCGCGGTACACAGCGGAATGGCCAGCTTCAGCAGCGAGGTATGGGTCTTTTTAGCGATAGAAAACGCCAGTGGGATGAGCAACACGACGCCCACTTCCACGAACAACGTGATTCCGCAAATCAGCCCCACCAGTACCATGATCACGTCAGCAGAGAGCCAGCGGCAGCGCTGGAGCGTAAGCCCGATGCGTTCCGCCGCGCCGGAAACCTCCATCATTTTGCCGAGGATGGTGCCAAGACCGATAACGGCGGCCAGAAAACCGAGCGTACCGCCTATTCCGTTTTCTATCGCCGTGACCATCTCCAGCGGCCCCATGCCCATCATCGCGCCGACAAAGAAGCTGGCGAGCAGTAACGCCAGGAAGGGGTGGAATTTAAACTTCACGATGGTCAATACGATTAACACGATGCTGATCAGCAGCGTGCTCACTACCCAGATTTGAGCGTGCATATCTCACCTACCCTGTGATTAATCTGCTCTTATTGGACAGAAAAACAGCACACCCTGACAAACGATATAATTTGCCGTTCACATGATATAAATTGAATCAACTATGTGATTTTCATCTAATATTGCCTTTATTTTGCGATATGGTTCATTTTACCTCATCTATGTGCGGATTTTTTCAGCGTGTTTTTTTACACTTCGGGAAATTAAAAGATGACTGAGGTTGCCATGGAACCCCTTCGCGATACCCGAAACCGCTTACTCAACGGCTGGCAGTTATCCAAACTCTATACTTTTGAAGTCGCGGCCAGACACCAGTCCTTTGCTCTGGCGGCAGATGAGCTGTCGTTAAGCCCCAGTGCGGTAAGCCATCGTATCAATCAACTGGAAGCCGAGTTGGGAATCCAGCTATTTGTCCGCTCTCACCGTAAAGTGGAGCTTACCCATGAAGGCAAACGGGTATTCTGGGCGCTGAAATCGTCGCTGGATACGTTGAATCAGGAAATCCTCGATATCAAAAATCAGGAACTGTCCGGCACGCTGACCGTGTATTCCCGTCCCTCTATCGCCCAGTGCTGGCTGGTACCCGCGCTGGGGGACTTTACCCGTCGCTATCCGTCAATTTCTCTCACTATGCTGACCGGCAACGATAACGTTAACCTACAGCGTGCCGGCATTGACCTGGCTATCTATTTTGACGATGCGCCGTCGGCGCAGCTCACGCACCATTTTTTAATGGATGAGGCGATTTTGCCCGTTTGCAGCCCGGATTACGCCCATCGTTTCGCCTTGCCGGACAACCTGAATAACCTGCGGCACTGTACGCTCTTACACGACAGACAAGCGTGGAGTAACGATTCGGGCACCGATGAGTGGCACAGTTGGGCGCAGCATTTTGCAGTAAATTTGCCGGATTCATCCGGCATTGGCTTCGATCGTTCTGATTTAGCGGTGATTGCCGCGATGAACCACATTGGCGTGGCGATGGGGCGTAAACGGCTGGTGCAAAAGCGTCTCGACAGCGGTGAACTGATTGCGCCTTTTGGTGACATGAGGCTGAAATGTCATCAGCATTATTATGTCACCACTCTGCCTGGCAGGCAGTGGCCGAAAATCGAGGCATTTATTCGCTGGTTGCAGGAACAGGTGTGAAGATTTATTACGCTTTGTCGCTACACCTGCCGGGAGTGAATATGCTAAATACGTGCTATCACCGTGGTAAAAATTTTAGGGGGCGTCGTGTTTAAACCGCTTATTGCCTCTCTCATGCTGACCAGCGCGGTCGTCTATGCGAAACCGATGCCTTTGACGGCGGCGCGCTATGCGCAGCAGCTTGGCGTTGGGATGGATGTTGACTGGGCGCGAACGGAACGGGGTATCCGCGAGTTTGATCCGCTGGTCGTGCGGGATTTTAAGGCAAAAGGGTTAACGCATGTCCGTATTCGTGTGGCAGGCGCGCCGACGGAAGCGCGCCTCATCCATTTGCGTAAGCTGGTAGAGGCCTGCGAATACTATGGCGTCATACCCATTATTGCCTATCAGGCGGATGCGTATAAAACCGATCCCAGCGCCAGCCATGAAAAGGAGCTGATCAACTGGTGGAGCGTGGTCGCGCGCTATTTTGGCCAGACATCCCCGCTTCTGGGGTTCGATCTCATTTATGAGCCTGCCGACAAACTTAATCATAATATGGCGTCGCTGAATCGCGTATATGACAAAACCATCCGCCTGATTCACGCCATTGATCCACAGCGGATGATTTTCGTTGCCCCCCGCATGCGCGCCGCGCCGGAGGATTTGTCGGCGCTTAAACTGCCGGCGCAAAGCCAGAACTATGTACTGGCGGAGTGGCACATCTTCCCGTGGGGCCCCCTGAAAAGCGGCGGTAAATATCCGTGGACATCAGGCACGGCGGCGGAAAAAGCGGCGATTCGGGCACGGATTAACGCTGCGGTTCGCTGGCAGCATAAGACCGGTCATGCAAGCTGGGTGGGCGGATGGGCGCCGGGAGAGTCGATAAAAATGACGCCGGTCGCTTCACAGTTCGCGTTTGCCCGTTTTATGGCCTGCGAGCTGAAAAAAGCGCATATTCCGTATGCGATAAACGCGGACACTCAGTTTTATGACGGCGAAGAAGGAGCGTGGCGTCCGGCGCAGGAGTCCCTGCTCAATGCGATGATCGCGCCGGAATGTGAAACGCCCGGCAAAAAGCCGGGCGAGGGGAATGTTAAACCGTCTGTCCCTGATGCGATATCCGTGACGCCAGCGGCAGCCAGCACGCCAGGATCAGCAATCCCATAAGGGTCATCAGCAATCCCAGACTGCCTTGACCGGTTTGCGGCAGCATTGCCGAAAGCCACGCCAGTACGCCGGAACCAATATTTTGCAGCCCGCCGACCAGCGCGCCGCTGGTGGCCAGTGGAAATAACATCCCGGCGCCGAAGAAAAACAGCGCAGCGGGGATGAGTAGTGTCCAGACGTTCATCACGCCAAACCAGCCGGGAATCCACATCATAAGGCCTGCCAGCAGACAGCAAATAACTGACTGCCACATCAGGGCTGAGAAGCGTTTATTCGGGCGTCCGGCAAACCAGGCGCCGAAGAACGCCGCCGGAATCGGCAGAATAAACAGAATGCTTACCACCATACTGCTGAGACCTAATACTGCTCCCATCAGCACGCCGGAACAGGCTTCAAAGACCGCAATGCCAGCCAGCCCGCCGATTAGCATCAGCAGGTAACAGTTAAATGCGCCGTTGCCAAACAGCGTCTTATAGCTGGCGATCAGCCGCGTACGCGGCGCGCCGGCGGGGCGGGTTTCCGGCATCCAGCGCGCCATGCTGAAGGTGACGCCAGCGCAAAGCACCAGCAGGAAAGCGTAACACGCGCGCCAGTTCCACAGGGTGTCCAGCAGACCGCCAATCAGTGGCGCTAACAGCGGGCTGACCAGAATCCCCATATTTAACAGGCTATTGGCGTGACGAAGTTGCGTTCCTTCATACAGATCGCGCGGGAGCGCTCTCGCCATTACTCCGCCAACGCCGGTTCCCATCCCTTGCATGGCGCTGGCGGCAATCAACACCGTCAAACTATGCGTGGTCATGGCGAACAGGGTCGCTACCATAAAAATAGACATGCCGACGAGGATTACGGGGCGGCGCCCAACCCGGTCGGAAAGCGGGCCGTAAAATAGTTGCGAGACGCCGTAGGTCAGGAGGTAAGCAGCCATTACGCTCTGGACGGCGCCTTCCCGGACGTTTAGCGCTTGTGCCATATCGGCGATGGCGGGAATATAAATGGTTTGCGCCATCTGCCCTACGGCCACCAGTAACACCAACATCAACAACAAATTGACGTTTCTCTGCCTTTTCATTTCGCTGATTACTTTTCAAAAAAAGAAAAAATAAGAATAACTTGCTGCGCATTCCCATAAATGCGAGAGGAATCTATCACACCAGAAAAAGAAGGCCAGACAGCAACCAGCAATGGCAGACGAAGGAACGGCAGGATATGTAAACAAAAGCGGCAACAAATGTTGCCGAGAATGTGTTACGTCTGCAGCTGTTATTGGGCAATCATGACAGACGGAGTAAAATCGCCCCGAGGGCAATCCCGCCCGCCGCCACCAGACGTAGCCCGGCCACTTTCTCTTTAAGCAACAGCCAGGCTATCAGCGCGCCGAATAAAATCGACGTCTCACGCAGCGCGGCGACCACCGCCAGCGGCGCCTGGGTCATGGCCCATAGCGCCAGCCCATAAGATCCCATAGTGCCAATCCCGCCAAAAATGCCTTTTTTCCACTGTTGCGCCAGATAACGCGACGCTTCCCGCCGCCGCGCAATCATCGCCCAGGTTAACAGGCAGGCGCCGTTGAGAAAAAATGACCATAGCGTATAGCCCAGCGCCGTTTCTGAGAGTCTTACGCCGGTCCCGTCCACCAGCGTATATCCGGCAATAAAACAGGCGTTAGTTAATGCCAGCACGACACCACGTTGAGAGCTGGCGCGGCCATTACAGGCCATCCCAAGTATCGCCATGCAGATCACTGCGATGCCGACCCAGGCTAGCGACGACAGACTGTCGCCAAGAAACAGAACGCTAATGAGCGCCACCAGCAGCGGCGCGGTGCCGCGCATAAGAGGATAGGTCTGGCTCATGTCCGAGACCTGATAGGTTTTCGCTACCAGGACGGTATACACCACCTGGAGCGCGGTAGAGGCCGCTAAAAAAGGGATACTGTCATGAGCTGGCTGCGGCGAGAAGGGCAAAAGGATCAATGCCATGACCGCCGCAGAACCGCTGACACCGATCGCGGCGTAGAGCTTATCGTTTCCCGCTTTGACAATGGCGTTCCAGCTGGCATGTAGCAGCGCGGCGAACAGCAAAATGCAGAAAACGGAAAGGGTCATAGCGTCAGGCGTCGTTGAGGGTGTCATAAAAACGTAACATACCCGGGAAGCGAAAGACCAGCGGATAAGGTGAAAGGGGAGCGGTTGCCCGCTCCCCTTCGGTGCGGCTTGAATCTGAATTACTTAAGGTATTTCAGAACAGCATCAAGCAGTTGCAGTGCTGCAACAATGAGTTTCAGGATAAGAATGGTGATATCCACTACGCTCATACGCGTCTCCTGTGGTTAAGGAGCACTGCCAGCCGACGTACCTTTCCGCTGCCTGTTGTCAGCTGTTGCGCACGCGATCCCTTTTGTGAGGAATAGTGTGCGTGTTGACATAACACAGTGTGCTCACGAGGGGGTTAAGGCGCTGACGGCACCACCCGTTTCAGCCAGGACTTCGTTGCGCCGGTTTACGATGCGGCCCCCGCATAACACATTGTGTCAAAGACATTATAGTTAAGTACTGTATAAATGAACAGTAATTTATAGACAGAACGGAGCTTCTGATCCATACTCAAATTCATCAAAATTTGCGCCGAAATTGCGCGTTCTGCACAGAACGCGTATACTTCTGCTGTTGACATAACACAGTGTGCTTCGCGGCTACCATCCGCATTACGCTGTAAGAACCTCGCTTCGGCGAGGTTTTTTGTTTTCCGGCATTGTGAAACGCGTGATCATCAATCCCGGCGATTACCGGAGGGCGCTACGCTTATCACGCCTATACTCAAAGCGTGTAAATTCGTAGAAAAATGTGATCGCTGACGCATTTTTGCACAGATGAAAATTTTTCCGTTGTCATGCTGAAAGCGCTGTGCTTGTATAAAACGTGTTAATAACAAACAGACAAGGCCCCTAATGAACCCTTCCATGCTGAACGCGACCCTACTAACAACTGCGCCATCTCGCGCAGTGGTCGTCGTGCGTGTGGTGGTGGTCGTCGGCAATGCGCCGTAGGGTCCGGAACACACACGATTCCAAAACCCCGCCGGCGCAAACCGGGCGGGGCTTTTTGTTTAAGACACCTTCCCGGAACGTCGGCTCAGAATAAAAGGAATGGAGCATGGCAAGTTCGGGCACAACATCTACACCTCAGCGCTTTACGGGCGCGGAATTTATAGTTCATTTTCTGGAGCGCCAGGGGATTCGTATCGTCACCGGCATTCCCGGCGGTTCGATCCTCCCCGTTTACGACGCGTTAAGCCAAAGCACGCAAATCCGTCATATTCTGGCGCGCCACGAACAAGGCGCGGGGTTTATTGCGCAGGGGATGGCGCGAACGGAGGGTAAACCTGCTGTTTGTATGGCCTGTAGCGGGCCGGGCGCTACCAATCTGGTCACGGCTATTGCCGATGCGCGCCTGGATTCCATTCCGTTAATCTGCATTACCGGGCAGGTTCCGGCGTCCATGATCGGTACTGACGCGTTTCAGGAAGTGGATACCTACGGTATCTCTATCCCCATCACCAAGCACAACTATCTGGTCAGAAATATCAATGAGTTGCCTCAGGTGATGAGCGATGCTTTTCGTCTGGCGCAGTCGGGGCGTCCCGGCCCGGTGTGGATAGACGTTCCTAAAGATGTGCAGACGGCGACAATTGAGCTGGATGCGTTGCCGTCGCCGGCGGAAAAATCACCCCCGCCGGAGTTTAGCGCGGAGAGTATCCGCGAGGCCGCCGCAATGATTAACGCGGCGAAGCGTCCGGTGCTGTATCTGGGCGGCGGCGTGATCAATGCGCCGACACGCGTGCGCGAACTGGCGGAAAAAGCGCAACTGCCGACGACAATGACCTTAATGGCGCTGGGAATGCTGCCTAAGGCGCATCCGCTGTCGTTAGGAATGCTGGGGATGCACGGCGCGCGCAGTACCAATTTTATTCTGCAAGAGGCCGATTTACTGATTGTCCTGGGCGCGCGTTTTGATGACCGGGCGATTGGCAAAACGGAGCAGTTTTGTCCGAACGCCAAAATCATCCATGTGGATATCGATCGCGCCGAGTTAGGCAAAATTAAGCAGCCGCATGTGGCTATTCAGGCGGATGTCGATGATGTACTGGCACAGTTAATTCCCCATATCGAGGCACAGCCGCGGGAAGCATGGCATCAGTTGGTGGCGGACTTGCAGCAAGAATTCCCTTGCAGTATTCCCCAGGAAAATAACCCGCTTAGTCACTATGGGCTGATTAACGCGGTCGCCGCCTGTGTGGACGACAACGCGATTATTACCACTGACGTAGGCCAGCATCAGATGTGGACCGCGCAGGCTTATCCGCTCAACCGTCCGCGTCAGTGGCTGACTTCCGGCGGGCTGGGCACCATGGGGTTTGGTCTGCCCGCGGCGATTGGCGCGGCGCTGGCGAATCCGGGCAACAAGGTGCTGTGTTTTTCCGGCGACGGTAGTTTGATGATGAATATTCAGGAGATGGCTACCGCCAGCGAAAACCAGTTGGATGTGAAAATTATCCTGATGAATAACGACGCGCTGGGACTGGTACATCAGCAACAGAGCCTGTTCTATAAACAGGGCGTTTTTGCGGCGACCTATCCGGGAAGCATCAACTTTATGCAGATTGCCGCCGGGTTTGGTCTGGATACCTGTGATTTGAATAACGAAGCCGATCCACAGGCGGCGTTGCAGGCTATCATTCGTCGTCCTGGACCGGCGTTGATCCATGTGCGCATTGATGCGGAAGAAAAAGTATATCCGATGGTGCCGCCGGGCGCGGCAAATACAGAGATGGTGGGGGAATAAGCCATGCAGAAACAATCACATGATAACGTTATTCTGGAGCTGACCGTTCGCAACCATCCTGGCGTGATGACTCATGTCTGCGGGCTGTTCGCCCGACGCGCTTTCAACGTTGAGGGTATTCTCTGTTTACCGATTCAGGGTAGCGATCAGAGCCGCATCTGGCTTCTGGTCAATGACGATCAGCGGCTTGAACAGATGATCAGTCAGATCGATAAACTGGAAGACGTGGCGAAGGTGGTACGAAACCAGTCCGATCCCACCATGTTCAATAAAATTGCCGTCTTTTTTGAGTAAGTTATTCACTTTCCGAATCAGGCGTGATGACTTTGACGGAACCATTCCGACAGTGAACGGCATAATCTGTCGGTAATGGGCGATCGCTAATCAGGACATCAAAGGCAGAAAGCGGACCAATGCTGGCAGGCGCGACCTCATCAAACAGGGCGTGACGCGCCAGCAAAATTTTGCGCAGACCGCGCTCCATCGCTTTACGTTTGGCGGCAAGATCATCCGGGTTAAACCAGCTCACGCCAAAATGTTCATGTACGCCGCTGGCGGAAATAAACACTTTGCGCGGATTGAGCGAATCCAGCGCCGAAGGATTATTGGCATCATAAAAGGCATCGCTCTTGGCCCGATAGGTGCCGCCGCACAGAATCGCCGTGGCATTAGGCTTTTCATTCAGCGCGATAAATACCCGATGCGAGTAGCAAATCCCGGTAAAGGTAATATCATCCGGTATCATGCTGATAACTAATGGCATTTCCGGACCGTTATCAAAAAAAACCAGATCGTTTTCACGCACCAGGCCGGCGGCCAGGATCGCAACGGGAAGGTCGTCCCGATGATGCGTCTTTTTCGCCGGCAGCGGCATATTGGTTGAAGACGCAGGCTTATTTACCATGACGATATAGCCGCCGAGCAGCGTCAGCGGTAAAGGGTCATCATCCTGGCTGAGATCGCGGCGAATGGTCATCACCGAAACTTCCAGCATCCGCGCGGCGTCTTTCAGATGGATTCGATCGGTCTTTTTCAGTAACTCCATCAAGCGTCGGATACGTTCTTTTTGCTTGGTCTCCATTCACCCTCTCCGCAAATCATGTTGTTATGTTCCATCAGTAACATTTATGTGTTTCTGAGAACATTACAGTGTGGCACTACTATACGTCCGGCCGTCAGGAAATAAAAGTGGGTTTATTCGCGTTTTATAACAATAAATAGTTAATTTTCAGTAAATTGTAACCCTAAAAATGATTTGTTCCGCCAGGGATTGTTCACGCAGTAAATGGCAAAATGATCCTCTAATCGCGATCATAGTCACAAATGATACGGAAGTAACATGATAATGTTATTTTAATATCATTGTCGTGTGACGATTTCTGAGAGGGAGTAAAATGGATATTGCGGTTATTGGCTCTAACATGGTGGACCTTATCACCTACACCAACCAGATGCCTAAAGAAGGGGAAACTTTGGAAGCGCCGGCGTTTAAAATCGGCTGCGGCGGAAAAGGGGCGAACCAGGCCGTGGCGGCCGCTAAGCTCAATTCAAAAGTATTGATGTTGACCAAAGTGGGCGACGATATTTTTGCCGACAACACCATTCGTAATCTCGAATCCTGGGGGATCAATACGACGTATGTAGAAAAAGTACCGTGTACCAGCAGTGGCGTAGCGCCGATTTTCGTCAACGCCAACTCCAGCAACAGCATTCTGATCATCAAAGGCGCTAACAAGTTTCTCTCGCCGGAAGATATCGATCGTGCGGCGGAAGATTTAAAAAAATGCCAGCTTATTGTTCTGCAACTGGAAGTTCAGCTTGAAACGGTTTATCACGCAATAGAATTTGGCAAGAAACACGGGATTGAAGTGTTATTAAACCCTGCGCCAGCATTACGGGAATTAGATATGTCTTATGCCTGTAAATGCGATTTCTTTGTACCCAATGAAACCGAGCTGGAAATATTAACCGGTATGCCAGTGGATACCTATGACCATATTCGCGCAGCGGCACGTTCGCTGGTAGATAAAGGGCTGAACAATATTATTGTCACCATGGGCGAGAAAGGCGCGCTGTGGATGACGCGTGACCAGGAAGTCCATGTTCCGGCGTTTAGAGTGAACGCTGTTGATACCAGCGGCGCGGGCGATGCCTTTATCGGCTGTTTCGCGCATTACTACGTCCAGAGCGGGGATGTGGAAGCCGCCATGAAAAAAGCCGTCCTCTTTGCCGCTTTCAGCGTCACCGGGAAAGGCACCCAATCCTCTTATCCAAGCATTGAGCAATTTAATGAGTATCTTTCGTTGAACGAATAACAATCACCCTGCACTGTTAAAGGTAGCACTATGAACGATAAAAACATCGTTCAGATGCCCGACGGGTATCTGAATAAGACACCTCTGTTCCAGTTTATTTTGTTATCCTGTTTATTCCCATTATGGGGATGCGCCGCCGCGTTAAATGATATTCTGATTACGCAATTTAAAAGTGTATTTTCGCTGAGCAACTTTGCTTCGGCATTAGTACAAAGCGCCTTTTATGGCGGTTATTTTTTAATTGCTATTCCGGCCTCGCTGGTCATTAAAAAAACCAGTTATAAAGTGGCGATACTTATCGGCCTGACGCTATACATTGTCGGCTGTACGCTCTTTTTCCCGGCGTCGCACATGGCGACCTACACCATGTTCCTCGCGGCGATTTTCGCCATTGCGATTGGCCTGAGTTTCCTGGAAACGGCGGCGAATACCTACAGTTCGATGATCGGGCCGAAAGCCTACGCCACGCTGCGGCTGAATATCAGCCAGACCTTTTATCCAATCGGCGCGGCGGCAGGAATTTTATTGGGTAAATATCTGGTCTTTTCCGAAGGGGAAAGCCTGGAAAAACAGATGGCGGGCATGAATGCCGAGCAAGTCCACAACTTCAAGGTGCTGATGCTGGAAAACACTCTGGAACCCTATAAGTACATGATTATGGTTCTGGTAGTGGTGATGGTACTGTTCCTGCTGACGCGTTTCCCGACCTGTAAAGTCGCGCAAACCGCGAGTCATAAACGTCCCTCGGCGCTGGATACGTTACGCTATCTCGCCAGCAACGCCCGTTTCCGTCGCGGTATTGTGGCGCAGTTCCTGTATGTGGGAATGCAGGTGGCGGTCTGGTCGTTCACTATCCGTCTGGCGCTGGAGTTAGGCGATATCAATGAGCGCGATGCCTCAACCTTTATGGTCTACAGCTTCGCCTGCTTTTTTATCGGCAAGTTTATCGCCAACATTCTGATGACACGCTTTAACCCGGAAAAAGTCCTGATCCTTTACTCTGTGATCGGCGCGCTGTTCCTTGCCTATGTGGCGCTGGCGCCCAGCTTTAGCGCGGTATACGTGGCGGTGCTGGTCAGTGTTCTGTTTGGCCCCTGCTGGGCGACCATTTATGCCGGAACGCTCGATACCGTCGATAACGAACATACCGAAATGGCGGGGGCGGTCATCGTGATGGCGATTGTCGGCGCGGCGGTGGTTCCCGCGATTCAGGGCTACGTGGCGGACATGTTCCACTCGCTACAGCTCTCATTCCTGGTTTCCATGCTGTGCTTTGTTTACGTTGGCGTTTACTTCTGGCGCGAAAGCAAAGTGCGCGGCAACCTGGCTGAAGTCGCCGCGTCCTGAGGAGATCAACCATGACAACACGTATTACATTATGGCGGGAGCTTTTTAGCGAGCAGCCGCGTATCTTGCTGGAAAATGATGATTTTACGGTTACGGCGTTTCGTTACGCCAGCGGCGTGGAAGGACTGAAAATACAAAACAGCCGCGGTCATCTGGTGATTCTGCCCTGGATGGGGCAGATGATTTGGGACGCGCAGTTTGACGGTCATGATCTGACTATGCGCAACATGTTCCGCCAGCCGAAGCCGGCTGCGGAAGTGGTGGCAACGTATGGTTGCTTTGCTTTCCATTCCGGACTATTGGCGAATGGCTGCCCGTCGCCGGAAGATACACATCCGCTGCACGGCGAGATGCCCTGCGCTGCCATGGACGACGCCTGGCTGGAGTTAGAGGGCGACAGTCTGCGCGTGACCGGGCGCTACGAGTATGTGATGGGGTTCGGTCATCATTATCAGGCGCAACCTGCGGTGGTAATGCGTAAAGCAAGCGCGCTGTTTGATATTCAGATGACCGTGACTAACCTGGCTTCAGTCGCCATGCCGCTACAGTACATGTGCCACATGAACTATGCCTATGTGCCGAACGCCACGTTCCGCCAGAATATCCCGGATACCGCGCTGAAGCTGCGCGAGTCGGTGCCGGCGCATGTCAAACCCACGGCGCAGTGGCTGGCGTTTAATCAACGACTTTTGCAGGGTGAAGCCTCGCTGGCAACGCTCAACGAGCCTGGCTTTTACGACCCGGAAATCGTGTTCTTCGCCGATGAACTGGACAGGTACACGGATACCCCGGAATTCAGTATGATCGCCCCGGATGGCACCACGTTCGTGACACGTTTCGCCAGCGCGGAGCTCAATTACGTGACCCGCTGGATTCTTTATAACGGCGATCAGCAGGTTGCCGCCTTTGCCCTGCCCGCGACCTGTCGGCCTGAAGGTTTTCTCGCGGCGCAGCGAAATGGAACCTTGCTTCAACTGGAACCGCAGCAAGCCCGGACGTTCACCGTCACGACAGGCATTGTCTGACCGCTCAAGGCTTGAACACCCAGGCACTTATCGTTAAGGTAAGTGCTTTTGCCGGATGGCGGCATTAATGCCTTATCCGGCCTACAACGGCACCTGCCCGTAGGCCTGATAAGCGCAGCGCCATCAGGCATGCCTTAGCGCCAGGATGAACCCATGATTACCGTTGCCCTTATCGACGACCACCTTATCGTCCGCTCCGGCTTTGCACAGCTACTGGGGCTGGAACCTGATTTGCAGGTGGTCGCTGAGTTTGGTTCCGGGCGCGAAGCGTTGGCAGGCTTACCGGGGCGCGGCGTACAGGTGTGTATCTGCGATATCTCGATGCCGGATATTTCCGGACTGGAGCTGCTAAGCCAACTGCCAAAAGGGATGGCGACGATCATGCTCTCGGTTCACGATAGCCCGGCGCTGGTGGAACAGGCGTTGAATGCCGGCGCGCGCGGTTTCCTCTCTAAACGCTGTAGTCCGGATGAACTGATCGCCGCGGTGCATACGGTGGCGACGGGCGGCTGCTATTTGACCCCCGATATTGCCGTGAAACTGGCGGCGGGTCGGCAAGATCCGCTAACCAAACGCGAGCGTCAGGTGGCGGAAAAACTCGCCCAGGGTATGGCGGTAAAAGAGATTGCCGCCGAGCTGGGGCTGTCGCCAAAAACGGTGCATGTCCATCGCGCGAATCTGCTGGAAAAATTAGGCGTCAGCAATGACGTTGAACTGGCGCATCGCATGTTTGACGGTTGGTAATGAACACCTTTTTTCCCGTTTAATCACCGTTGTTGCCTGCTTTTTTATTTTCTCCGCCGCGTGGTTCTGCCTGTGGAGCATCAGCCTGCATCTGGTAGAGCGCCCGGAGCTGGCGGCGCTGCTCTTTCCCTTCGGCCTGCGCCTGGGACTTATGCTGCAATGTCCGCGCGGTTACTGGCCAGTATTGCTGGGCGCGGAGTGGCTGCTGGTGTACTGGTTGGCGCAGGAAGTTGCGCTGGCCCATCTGCCGCTTTTGATGATCGGTAGTGTGTTGACGCTACTGCCCGTGGCGCTGACTTCGCGTTACCGCCATCAGCGCGACTGGCGCACGTTATTGCTTCAGGGCGCGGCCCTCACCGCCGCGGCGCTACTGCAATCCCTGCCCTGGCTGGGGCAGGGGGAAGCGGCATGGAACGCGCTACTGCTGACCCTCACGGGTGGTCTGACGCTGGCCCCCATCTGCCTGGTTTTCTGGCACTATCTCACCAGCACTACCTGGCTGCCGCTGGGACCATCGCTGGTATCGCAGCCGGTAAACTGGCGCGGGCGGCATCTGATCTGATATCTGCTGCTGTTTATCGTCAGTCTGTGGCTGCAACTGGGGTTACCTGCTGAACTTTCGCGCTTCACGCCGTTCTGCCTGGCGTTGCCGATTATCGCGCTCGCCTGGCATTATGGCTGGCAGGGCGCGCTCATTGCCACACTGATGAACGCTATCGCGCTGATCGCCAGCCAGACCTGGCACGATCATCCCGTCGATTTATTACTTTCGCTGTTGGCGCAAAGCCTGACCGGGCTACTGCTTGGCGCGGGCATTCAGCGTCTGCGCGAGCTGAACCAGTCGTTGCAAAAGGAGCTGGCGCGCAACCATCGGCTGGCGGAGCGTCTTCTGGAGACCGAAGAGAGCGTGCGGCGCGATGTTGCGCGTGAGCTGCACGATGACATCGGGCAGACCATCACCGCGATTCGAACCCAGGCGGGCATTGTGCAACGACTGGCGGCGGATAACGGCGGCGTGAAGCAGAGCGGGCAACTTATCGAGCAGCTTTCGCTGGGCGTGTATGACGCCGTGCGTCGCCTGCTGGGGCGCTTGCGCCCGCGCCAGTTAGACGACTTAACGCTGGCGCAGGCCATCCGTTCGCTGCTGCGCGAAATGGAGCTGGAAAGCCGCGGTATTGTCAGTCACCTCGACTGGCGAATTGACGAAACGGCGCTGAGTGAAAGTCAGCGCGTGACGCTGTTTCGTGTCTGCCAGGAAGGGCTGAACAACATTGTGAAACATGCTGATGCCAGCGCGGTCACCCTGCAGGGCTGGCAGCAGGATGAACGGTTGATGCTGGTCATTGAGGATGACGGCAGCGGCCTGCCGCCGGGCTCTCACCAGCAGGGCTTCGGCCTGACCGGAATGCGCGAACGCGTGTCGGCGCTCGGCGGGACGCTAACCATCTCTTGTACCCACGGTACGCGGGTGAGCGTCTCGTTGCCCCAGCGTTACGTTTAAGGAAGGATAATGCTTTCGTTTTTAAAAGCCCCGGCCAACGCGCCGCTCATCACCGATAAGCACGAGGTTGACGCCCGCTATCGCTACTGGCGGCGGCATATCCTGATCACCATTTGGTTGGGTTACGCGCTGTTCTATTTCACCCGTAAAAGCTTTAACGCCGCCGCGCCGGAAATCCTTGCCAGCGGCATTCTGACCCGCAGCGATATCGGCCTGCTGGCGACGCTGTTTTACATCACCTACGGGGTGTCGAAATTTGTCTCCGGCATCGTTAGCGATCGCTCTAACGCTCGCTATTTTATGGGCATCGGGCTGATTGCGACCGGCGTAGTGAATATTCTGTTCGGCTTCTCGACCTCGCTGTGGGCCTTTGCTCTGCTATAGGCGCTGAACGCCTTTTTCCAGGGGTTTGGATCGCCGGTTTGCGCCCGTTTGCTGACCGCCTGGTACTCGCGTACCGAGCGCGGCGGCTGGTGGGCGTTATGGAATACCGCGCACAATGTCGGCGGGGCGCTGATCCCTCTCGTTATGGCCGCTGTCGCCCTGCATTATGGCTGGCGCGTCGGGATGATGGTGGCCGGATTGCTTGCCATCGGGGTGGGTATGGTCCTCTGCTGGCGGCTGCGCGACCGTCCGCAGGCGATTGGTTTACCGCCGGTAGGCGACTGGCGGCACGATGCGCTGGAGGTAGCCCAACAGCAAGAGGGCGCGGGGCTAAGCCGCAAAGAAATCCTCGCTAAATATGTGCTGTTGAATCCCTATATCTGGCTGCTTTCGCTGTGTTATGTCTTAGTGTACGTGGTGCGCGCGGCGATCAACGACTGGGGCAACCTGTATATGTCCGAGACGCTGGGCGTGGATTTGGTCACGGCCAACACGGCAGTATCGATGTTTGAGCTGGGGGGATTTATCGGCGCGCTGGTGGCGGGCTGGGGCTCGGGCAAACTCTTCAACGGTAACCGCGGACCGATGAATTTAATCTTCGCCGCCGGGATTCTGCTCTCTGTGGGTTCGCTGTGGCTGATGCCGTTCGCCAGCTACGTGATGCAGGCGGCCTGTTTCTTCACCACCGGTTTCTTTGTCTTCGGCCCGCAGATGCTCATTGGCATGGCGGCGGCGGAGTGCTCGCATAAAGAGGCGGCGGGCGCGGCCACCGGCTTTGTCGGCCTGTTCGCCTATCTCGGCGCGTCGCTTTCCGGCTGGCCGTTAGCGAAAGTGCTGGAGATCTGGCACTGGACCGGTTTTTTTGCGGTCATCGCCATCGCGGCGGGGATCTCCGCGCTATTGCTGTTGCCATTTCTGAACGCTCAGGCCCCGCGCGAGACCAGCGAAGCGTGATGCACCTCACCTTTTTGCGCTGAATGGGGCAAAACTAAGAAATTTTCCCGGTTTTGCCTGGACGCTGTCGCAGGCCACTTTTCCTGTGGATTTTTACAATGCCTGCCATTCGCAGGTATAAAAATTAGCTCAGGAGTAATCCATGCTGGCCTTCTTAAACCAGGTGCGTAAGCCGACCCTGGATCTGCCGCTCGATGTGCGGCGTAAAATGTGGTTCAAGCCGTTCATGCAGTCCTATCTGGTGGTTTTTATCGGCTACCTGACCATGTACCTGATCCGCAAAAACTTTAACATCGCGCAGAACGACATGATCTCTACCTACGGGTTGAGCATGACCGAGCTGGGGATGATTGGCCTGGGCTTCTCGATCACCTATGGCGTGGGGAAAACGCTGGTTTCCTACTACGCTGACGGTAAAAATACCAAGCAGTTTCTACCGTTTATGTTGATCCTCTCCGCTATCTGTATGCTCGGCTTCAGCGCCAGCATGGGCGCGGGGTCAACCAGTCTGTTTCTGATGATCGCTTTCTATGCCCTGAGCGGTTTCTTCCAGAGTACCGGCGGATCGTGCAGCTACTCGACCATCACCAAATGGACTCCGCGTCGTAAACGCGGCACCTTTCTCGGCTTCTGGAATATCTCCCACAACCTCGGCGGCGCGGGCGCGGCAGGCGTGGCGCTGTTCGGCGCCAACTACCTGTTCGACGGTCACGTCATCGGCATGTTTATCTTCCCGTCGATTATCGCGCTGATTGTTGGCTTTATCGGTCTGCGTTTCGGCAGCGACTCCCCGGAATCTTACGGTCTGGGTAAAGCTGAAGAACTGTTCGGCGAAGAGATCAGCGAAGAGGACAAAGAGACTGAAGAAAATGAAATGACCAAGTGGCAGATCTTTGTTGAATATGTGTTGAAAAACAAAGTGATCTGGCTGCTGTGTTTCTCCAATATCTTCCTGTATGTGGTGCGTATTGGTATCGACCAGTGGTCAACCGTCTACGCCTTCCAGGAACTGAAACTTTCTAAAGAGGTGGCGATTCAGGGCTTTACCTTGTTTGAGGTGGGCGCGCTGGTCGGCACGTTGCTGTGGGGCTAGCTCTCTGACCTGGCGAACGGTCGTCGCGCGCTGGTGGCTTGCGTGGCGCTGGCGTTAATCATCGCCACCCTCGGCGTCTACCAGCACGCCAGCAACCAGTATGTCTATCTGGCCTCGCTGTTCGCGCTCGGTTTCCTGGTGTTTGGGCCGCAGCTGTTAATTGGCGTGGCGGCAGTCGGTTTTGTACCGAAAAAAGCCATCGGCGCTGCGGACGGTATCAAGGGCACCTTCGCTTATCTTATCGGCGATAGCTTTGCTAAGCTGGGTCTGGGCATGATTGCCGACGGCACCCCCGTTTTTGGTCTGACCGGTTGGGCGGGTACCTTCGCCGCGCTGGACGCCGCCGCGATCGGCTGTATCTGCCTGATGGCGATGGTCGCCGTGATGGAAGAGCGCAAAATCCGCCGTGAGAAAAAAATTCAGCAAGTCAATATCGCTTAAATGTGTGCATTTGGTAACGTTTTGCCCGGCTTAACGCCGGGCTTTTTTATGCCTTGCGTTCGTCAGACAGGACATCCGGCGTCTGGCGTGAATGAAGACAGGCGTTAATAAATCACATCCTGACAGGCCAGAACGTCGACAGTTATAAATTTACCGTTATGATGGGCATCCTGTTTGGTGATGGATGTGCGCATGATTTGGTTGATTCTGGCCACGTTTGTGGTGGTGTTTATTGTGGGTTTTCGGGTGCTGACATCGGATACCCGCCGGGCGATTCGCCGCCTGAGCGAACGTCTGAATATTGATGTAGTGCCGATAGAATCGATGATTGATCAGATGGGTAAAACGGCGGGCGGTGAATTTTTACAGTATCTGCATCGCCCTGATGAGTCGCATTTGCAAAATGCCGCTCAGGTGTTACTGATCTGGCAAATGGTGATTGTCGATGGCGGCGATCAGAATTTGCAGCGGTGGCATCGCTTGCTGCAAAAAGCGCGTTTAGCCGCGCCGATCACCGACACACAGGTACGGCTGGCGCTGGGCTTTTTGCGCGAAATGGAACCCGATATGCAGGAGATCAACGCGTTTCAACTGCGCTATAACGCCTTTTTTCAGCCGGAAGAGGGTGTCCACTGGCTGCATTGATACTCTTCACTATCTCGTTAACAAAAGACGAGATGAATGAGGCTGGCAAGGGCGGAGAGCCACGATTAACGGCCAGATGGCGCGATTCATCGTTAGCCAAATAAAGCGTAGCCGCCATCGTATTTGCTAAGGGTGAACCACAGAAGTAACGCACCGAATAACCGCTAACGACGCCAAAACGTCAGAGACTTGTAGCTCATCATTTCTGTGACATATATCACGGAAATGTGATCTTGTTTTGAACACTAAAACTGTGACTCCTTGCCATACCTTCTGTCTCAAAATTTCTTATCATAAACTCGAAGTTGTACATGATTGTCTATAGACAACTCTAAATGTTTAGGCGCGCACCATGAAAACATTGAGTAAAAGTTCACACATCCCACTGTATCAACAGGTTGTGGAGTGGATAAGGGAAAGTATTTATAGCGGAGAATTGGTTGAGGATGACCGGATACCTTCAGAGTTTCAAATCATGGATATGCTGGAGGTGAGTCGCGGTACCGTTAAAAAAGCGGTTGACCAACTTGTCCGGGAAGGTGTTCTTGTGCAAGTGCAGGGTAAAGGAACTTTCGTAAAGAAGGAAAATGTTGCTTACCCACTGGGTGAAGGTTTGCTCTCCTTTGCTGAAGCCTTAGCCAGCCAGAAGATAAACTTCACAACCAGTGTTATAACCTCCCGACTGGAGCCCGCTAACCGCTTTGTAGCAGAGAAACTGAGTATCAAACCGGGACAAGATGTTTTATTTCTTAAACGCCTTCGTTGTATTGGCGATGAAAAAGTCATGTTGATTGAAAATCGTATCAACATTGATCTCTGCCCCGGTATTATTGATGTAGATTTTACCAGGGAGAATTTATTTTCAGCAATAGAAAGATTATCTGATAAGAAAATAAGTTTTTCTGAAAGCCGTTACGCAGCTAAATTAATTGGTAATGAGCGAGGCCATTATCTTGATATTGGTGAAGACGCACCTGTTTTGCATTTGGAACAGTTGGTATTTTTCTCTAGAGGATTGGCCATTGATTTTGGTAACGTCTGGTTAAAAGGTAATAAATATTATCTTGGCACTATTTTACAGCGCCTGGATGCCTAACTAGCAAAGAGGAATCTATGCAGGATATTCATTTTCGCCGTCATTATGTTCGCCACCTCCCTAAAGAGGTGAGTCAGAATGATATAATCAAGGCTCTTGCCAGTCCGTTAATTAACGATGGTATGGTTGTATCTGATTTTGCCGATCACGTCATTACGCGAGAACAGAATTTTCCAACGGGTCTACCGGTTGAGCCTGTAGGTGTCGCTATTCCACATACTGATCACAGGTATGTTCGCCAAAACGCCATTAGCGTTGGAATACTGGCAGAACCCGTCAATTTCGAAGATATGGGCGGGGAACCAGATCCCGTACCTGTCAGGGTGGTGTTTATGCTTGCTTTAGGTGAAAGCAATAAGCAGCTCAACGTACTGGGTTGGATTATGGATGTGATCCAGGATGAGGATTTTATGCAGCAGTTACTGGTCATGAATGATGATGAAATTTATCAGTCAATTTACACACGCATATCTGAAAGAGGTGAAGTATGAGTAAAATGATACTATTTGTTTGCGCAACGGGTGTTGCTACTTCCACGGCTGTGGCAGAAAAAGTAATGGAATATTGTAAAGACAATGGGCTTGATGTTAATTATTCACAAACTAATGTAGCCTCATTGCCAAACAATACCGATGGTGCAGCTTTGGTTGTATCAACAACGAAAGTTCCTTATGAACTGGATATTCCGGTTGTTAGTGGCCTGCCAATCATTACCGGAGTAGGTGAAGATAAAGTTCTTGAAAAAATAGTTTCAATCCTTAAAGGCCAAGCCTGATTTCATAAATAAAAAACAGATAAATTACCCAGGCGCTAACGCGAGGTCTGGTCACATCTGAATAAGAGGTCGGATATGAATGATATAGCACATACTCTCTATACCGTTGTGCAATATGTCCTGGGATTTGGCCCAACGGTTTTATTGCCGCTGGTCCTTTTTTTCCTGGCATTGTTCTTCAAAGTAAAACCCGCTAAAGCACTTCGCTCATCGTTAATTGTCGGAATAGGGTTTGTCGGAATTTATGCCATCTTTGACATACTTACCAGCAACGTAGGCCCGGCTGCACAGGCAATGGTTGAGCGAACTGGTATTAGTCTTCCTGTTGTCGATTTAGGCTGGCCACCATTGGCCGCAATTACCTGGGGCTCACCAATCGCACCCTTTGTCATTCCGCTGACGATGCTGATTAATGTCGCCATGCTGGCCCTGAATAAGACACGTACTGTTGATGTCGACATGTGGAACTACTGGCACTTTGCCCTGGCTGGAACGCTGGTTTACTACAGCACAGGGAGTTTTGTTTTGGGTCTGTCCGCAGCCGCTATTGCCGCGATCGTGGTTCTCAAACTGGCGGACTGGTCAGCGCCATTAGTGGCAAAGTACTTCGGTCTGGAAGGTATTTCACTTCCGACCCTGTCATCTGTCGTCTTCTTTCCAATTGGATTGCTGTTCGACAAAATTATCGACAAGATCCCGGGTGTTAACCGTATTCATATTGATCCGGAAAACGTTCAGAAAAAAATGGGAATCTTCGGAGAGCCTATGATGGTGGGTACTATTCTGGGGGTCTTGTTGGGCATCATTGCCGGGTATGATTTTAAACATATCCTGTTGCTGGGGATCAGCATTGGCGGTGTCATGTTTATTCTTCCGCGTATGGTACGAATTTTGATGGAAGGTTTATTACCTCTGTCTGAAGCCATTAAGAAATATTTGAATGCCAAATATCCTGGCCGTGATGATCTCTTTATCGGACTGGATATCGCGGTAGCAGTAGGTAACCCAGCCATTATATCTACAGCACTGATTCTGACACCCATCTCTGTCTTCATTGCATTCCTTCTTCCTGGCAATAAAGTCCTGCCACTCGGAGACCTTGCGAACCTGGCAGTCATGGCTTCCATGATTGTACTGGCATGTCGTGGCAATATTTTCCGGGCTGTGATAACCGCAATTCCTGTTATTGTCGCCGACTTGTGGATTGCGACCAAAATTGCGCCATTTATTACCGGTATGGCTAAAGATGTCAATTTCAAAATGGCTGAGGGGTCAAGTGGTCAGGTATCAAGCTTCCTTGATGGCGGTAACCCCTTCCGTTTCTGGCTGCTTGAAATATTCAACGGAAATATTATTGCTATCGGGCTGATTCCTGTGCTTGCGCTGGTTATTTATGGTGTTTTTCGCCTGACAAAAGGAACGGTCTATGCCTGATTACCACGCAGCGCTTGTCATTGACATTGGCACAACTAACTGCAAAGTCAGCTGTTATTCCTGTCATGACGCGTCAGTTCTGGAAGTCCGCAAGTTTCCGACGCCAACAATATCGTCGGACAAAGGCGAGGTAGATTTCGATATCGAAGCGCTGTGGCAGGCACTGCGACTGGTAATGGCTGAACTGGTGGCTTCAGTACCGTTTCCGGTAAAAAATATCAGTATTGCGAGTTTCGGTGAGTCTGGCGTCTTTGTGGATAAGGAGGGCGTCATTCTTACCCCGATGTTGGCCTGGTATGATCGACGTGGTGAATCTTATCTCTCGTCATTAAGCAAGGCAGAGGCTGAAGAACTGTATTCTATAACGGGATTGCCACCTCACAGTAATTACTCAGCATTTAAAATGAGATGGTTGCTTGATAACTACTCCTTGCATGAAAGAAAAGATATCTGCTGGTTACATGCTCCAGAAGTGTTGTTGTGGCGAATGACAGGTGCGAAAAAGACGGAAATATCCCTGGCCAGTAGAACGTTGTGTCTGGACATTGCTCACCGTACCTGGTCTCGTAATGCTGCCGGGATTCTCGGCATACCGTTCGGTGTACTGGCTCCGTTGATAAAGCCGGGTGAAGTGGCCGGATGGATGACAGCAACGCTTAGAGAGGAATTGGGCTTCTCTCATGAGGTAAAAGTCACCCTCGCTGGACACGATCATATGGTCGGTGCCCGCGCATTACAGATGCAACCGGGCGATGTGCTGAATTCTACCGGCACGACAGAGGGTATTTTACTGCTGAATACACAGCCAACGCTTGATGTGCAGGCTCGCAGGGATAAGCTGGCAAATGGTTGTTACTCCGATGGTGAATTTTTCACGCTTTTCGCATCTCTGCCTGTCGGCGGTTATGCGCTTGAATGGGTGAAAAAAACCTTTCGTTTAACTGATAAGGAAATAAGCACAGGCCTGGAAAAAGCCATGGAGCAATACCTCAAACCTTCCTGGTCTGTCGAGCATGTGCCGGTATTTATTCCTCATTTGCGGGGCTCGGGTTCGCCACATAAAAACCGGCACACTCGTGGCCTGCTTTTTGGTCTGACGGATTCACTTCCTCCGGAGTCTCTGCTTGAGAGTGTCTTTATCGGCCTGGCGATGGAGTTTGCACACTGTCACGGGTGCTTTAATATCCCGGCGGGCAGGACAGTAAAAGTCATTGGCCCTGCGGTGAAAAACCCATACTGGCTCCAGTTGAAGGCTGACATCCTCCAGTGTCCAATTGAGGCCATTGCTTTTGATGAAACCGTCTCCCTTGGAGCATTGTTGATAGCCTGTCCGAATGTTGTCCCCCCGACTGTTCCTGTGGCTGAGCGATATTTTCCTGACGCGGTTCGTTCTGCAAAGTTGAAAATATATCAGCAGCAATGGCTGTCATTTTACCAATTTAAACTGCGGCAAGAAGGGGCGCTTATTGGTGAATAACTGTGATAACTCAATAGTTCGATAATTTACTTACACTGCTCACATAAATATCTGGAGTTAATATGCCTTTAGTCAATGGTAGGATCCTGCTCAATTGTATTCAGGAAAAACATGTCCTTGCGGGTGCATTTAATACAACGAACCTGGAGACAACAATTTCCATTCTTAATGCAATAGAACGTTCCGGATTGCCCAATTTTATTCAAATTGCTCCTACTAATGCACAGCTTTCAGGTTACGATTACATTTATGAAATAGTTAAGCGGCATGCCGACAAAATGGATATTCCTGTCAGCCTGCATCTGGACCATGGGAAAACTCTGGAAGATGTTAAGCAGGCTGTCCGGGCCGGATTTACCTCAGTAATGATTGATGGCGCGGCGCTACCGTTCGAAGAAAATATTGCATTTACCCGAGAAGCTGTCGATTTCTGTAAATCATTTGGTGTTCCCGTCGAAGCGGAATTAGGCGCTATTCTGGGTAAGGAAGATGATCATGTCAGCGAGGCTGACTGCAAAACTGAACCTGAGAAGGTTCAGCGCTTTGTTGAGGAGACAGGGTGCGACATGCTGGCAGTGTCAATTGGTAATGTACATGGTCTTGAAGATATCCCACGCATTGATATCCCGCTATTACAACGCATCGCGTCTGTCAGTCCGGTACCTTTGGTTATTCATGGAGGTTCTGGTATTGACGCGGATATTCTTCGCAGCTTTGTTAATTACAAAGTAGCCAAAGTGAATATTGCGAGTGATTTGCGCAAAGCCTTTATTACTACTGTCGGTAAGGCTTGGGTAAATAATAACAACGAGGCTAATCTGGCACGCGTCATGGCGAACGCAAAACAGGCAGTTGAGGATGATGTTTATTCTAAAATTAAGATGATGAATAAACATCACTCAGCATTCCGCAAAGTCTCTTAAGGAAAATATATGATTAGACAAACAGTACGCGTTATGAACAGTACGGGGCTTCATGCGCGGCCAGCCGCTACACTTGCGAAAATTGTCAAAAAATACCAGTCTTCATTAACGCTAGTTAATAATGACAAAGAAATTCCCATTAAAGGAATGATGAGTATTTTGGGGGCTGGCGTAAAGGGAAACACAATGATTGATTTAATTTGTGATGGACAGGATGAGCTGGCTTTTATGGATGAATTAAAATCTGCATTTGCTGATGGCTTTGGTGAGTCAGTATAGTGCAATTCCCGTCAAACGGCGCAGGAAGTTGTAGAGGCTTCCTGCACTCATTATCGTATGAATAGCCTTAACAGACCATCGGTAAAACCCTCATACCAGCACCTTTAGCCCGTGTTTTTGGACAACATTAAGTAGTTTCAGTGACATCCCGCTGGGACGCTTGGCGCCGCTTTCCCACTTTTGAACCGTTGATACGCTGGTATTCAGGTACCGAGCGAAAACCGGCTGGCTAACGTTGAGTTCTTCTCGTAACGCTTTTATTTCAAGTGGCTGCAGGTCTTTGATGCTGCTTAAGCAGGCCGTGTCAAAACTGCGCATTGTCTCCTGGGGAATGGCATCCACGCTAAATAATCCAGATGCCGCGCTATGAATCGCTTCAAAGGCAGGGCTTTTGAATTTAGTTTTTGCTGACATGGCGCACCTCTACCAGTTCTTTGTTATTAATGAGTGCCGTTATCTGATATTCGGTCAGGCAAGCATAGTGTTTTGCTAACTCACGGAAACCCGCAAGTTCGCGATAGCGAATGTTGGCTATATCCTATTTGGCATACAGGAAGGTGTAAAACCAATGTTCGCCTCCCTTTGCCAATACGATTGCGCGATCGCGGTTTTGATTGAGACGTTTTTTATAAACCCCGCCGCCAAGATTATCTGCTTTTCCTTGCAGTACGGCGTTGATGGCCTCGCTTAACTCGTCACCTTTTATCGTGTGGGACTTCGCTTCTCTGTTAAACCACCTGGTTTTGAAGATTCGCATCAGGTTGACATCCTGTAATCTAAAGTATAGCACCAGGTGATACACTATGTCTCACCTTTTGGTTTTGCACGCAGCGAGAGAAGATAATTCTCAACGCTCGACCAGCCTCGCAAAATGCAGCGCAACAAAGTCAGTTGCTAAAACGTTAATCAGATCACATTTTGTAATGTTACACTGCGTGGATTTTCCGCACTAAAACGACGCAGGTAACCACAATGAATGAAAATATCGCAGAAAAATTCCGCGCTGATGGGGTTGCCAGGCCTAACTGGTCAGCCGTTTTTGCCGTGGCGTTTTGTGTCGCCTGCCTGATTACCGTTGAGTTTTTGCCCGTTAGTCTGTTGACGCCGATGGCGCAGGATCTGGGGATCTCCGAGGGCGTCGCTGGTCAGTCGGTCACCGTTACGGCGTTTGTCGCGATGTTTTCCAGCCTGTTCATTACCCAGATTATTCAGGCGACCGACAGGCGTTATATCGTTATTCTGTTCGCCGTTTTGCTGACGGCTTCTTGTCTGATGGTCTCCTTTGCCAACAGCTTTACGCTGCTATTGCTGGGCCGCGCCTGTCTTGGGTTGGCGCTGGGCGGATTCTGGGCGATATCGGCGTCGCTGACCATGCGACTGGTTCCCGCGCGTACCGTGCCGAAAGCGCTGTCGGTGATTTTTGGCGCGGTCTCCATCGCGTTAGTGATCGCCGCGCCGCTGGGCAGCTTTTTGGGCGGTATTATTGGCTGGCGTAATGTCTTTAACGCCGCTGCGGTGATGGGCGTACTGTGCGTCATCTGGGTGGTGAAATCACTGCCGTCGCTGCCGGGCGAACCTTCTCACCAGAAACAGAATATGTTTAGCCTGTTGCAACGCCCTGGCGTGATGGCCGGGATGATCGCCATCTTTATGTCTTTTGCCGGGCAGTTCGCTTTCTTTACCTATATTCGCCCGGTCTATATGAATCTGGCGGGCTTTGACGTTGATGGTCTGACGCTGGTGTTGCTAAGTTTTGGTATTGCCAGCTTCGTTGGCACTTCTTTCTCCTCCTACGTACTGAAACGTTCGGTAAAACTGGCGCTGGCCGGTGCGCCGCTGCTACTGGCGCTGAGCGCGCTGACGCTCATTGTGTGGGGAAGCGACAAAACCGTGGCGGCGGCAATAGCGATTATCTGGGGGCTGGCGTTTGCGCTGGTGCCGGTGGGATGGTCAACGTGGATCACTCGTTCCCTTGCCGATCAGGCGGAAAAAGCCGGTTCCATCCAGGTCGCGGTGATTCAACTGGCAAATACCTGTGGCGCGGCAGTGGGCGGTTATGCGCTCGACAATTTCGGGCTGCTTTCGCCGCTGGCGCTTTCCGGCGGTCTGATGCTGTTGACGGCGTTAGTCGTGGCGGCGAAAGTCCGTATTACGCCAATGAGTTGATATTGCTGACATTTGTAGGCCGGATACGACGTTAGTCGTTATCCGGCAATAATAAATGCTTAATCAAAACCGTTATGCTCTGCGGTGGCGGCAAACCATTCTCCGCTTTTTTTCACCGTGCGCGTTTGGGTGGCTAAATCCAGTTGTACAAAACCATAGCGATTTTTATAGCCGTTCAGCCATGACCAGTTATCGATAAAGGTCCACATGTGGTAGCCAAGACAGTGACAGCCCTCGCTAATGCCTTTATGCAGCCATTTAAGATGCTCAGAGATAAAGTCAATCCGGTAATCATCGTGAATCTGTCCCGCTTGCACAAAACGTTGCTCGTTCTCAACGCCCATCCCGTTTTCGGAGATAAAACAGCGCGGATTGCCGTAATTATCCCGCAGGTTGGTGATGATGTCGTAAATTCCTGGCGCGTAAATTTCCCAGCCGCGGTAAGGGTTCATCTTGCGCCCCGGCATGTCGTAATAGTCAAATAACCACTCCGGCATAAACGGCGCTTGCGGATTCACCGCCGTATCACGGCATTTCACGCGGCGCGGCTGATAATAGTTAATCCCCAGTAAATCGATTTTGCCGTCGGCAATAAGCTGACGGTCGCCTGGCTGACAGGCAGGCAGCTGGTCATAGGTTTTCAGCAGCGCCACCAGATCCGCCGGGTATTCTCCCTTTAATACCGGGTCAAGAAAACTGCGGTTGAATAACAGATCCGCATGGTGCGCGGCTTGCACATCGGCGGGATGCTGTGAGCGTGGGTAGGACGGCGTCAGATTCAGTACTATGCCGATTTCACCGTCGTAGCGCCCGGCGCGCACGGCGGTCGAGTGCGCCAGCACGGTATGGTACGCCACGGTGGCCGCACGTTTAAAATCCACCACATTGGGATAGTGGAAGTCGTACAAATAGCCGCCTTCCACCGGCACAATCGGCTCGTTAAAGGTAAACCAGTGCTTCACGCGGTCGCCAAACAAGGTAAAACACGTTTGCGCGTACCGACCAAACGCCTCTACGACGTCGCGATTTTCCCAGCCGCCTTTCTCCTGCATGACCATCGGCATATCAAAATGGAGCAGCGTAATAAACGGCGTGATGCCCTGCGCCAGTAGCTCGTCGATGACGTGATTGTAGAAGCTCACCGCTTGTGGATTCACCTCGCCTACGCCGTCTGGAATGAGCCGCGCCCAGCTTAGCGAGGTGCGAAAACTGTTATGTTTTAACTGTTTCAGTAGCGCGATGTCTTGCTTCCAGTGGCGATAGAACGTTGAGGTTTCCGCTGGACCGACGCCCTGGTGAAAACGATCAGGCTGGCGCTCGAACCACACATCCCACGTGGTCTGGCTTTTACCGCCATTCAGACTATCCCCTTCGGTTTGCAACGCTGAGCAGGCGCTGCCCCACCAGAAGTTATCGGGAAAACGGTATCGCATTGTCGTACTCCTTGATCGCGTAAATTCGCTCCAGAATTCGCGGTTTTAGCGAACAGAAACCGGTTACAGTCCGCATTTTCGCGACCAAAAAGCGGAAAAGCTGTGCTACATCTCCGGGCATTCCACCTTGCCGAGAGCCTGCCAGTAGTTATGCTGATTGTTGCGCTCTATCGCGATCATCGCCTCCCGAATATGCTGCTGGTTCCCCTCGCTTGCCATGATTTTTTTCTCCCAGGCTTCATCGGTTAGCGCGCCTTTGGGCGTACACATTTTGCGCAAATCCTTTAAAATCGTATTTTTTTCATGCGCCGACTGGAGTGAGCTAAACGGAGAGTCGGCATACGTGACACCCGGTAGCGCGACAAGCGCGGCAATAAGCAGAAGCGTTTTTCGTTTCATAAACGGTATCCTTATCGGTTTGCACTTTTTCAAGAGTAAGTGTAGACCGTGCGACGTTCACTCATCGGGGCGTGCTATCCGTTGGCGTTGAAGTCAGGCAAAAGTGGGAAGGCGGTTTCTCGCTGCGCCTTCACTTTCTTGCGTGGCAGAATAGTGTATGTTCTGACTACTCTTTTATTTCGTAAGCGGTAGTGTAATGAGACGTATTGAGATCGTACTGGGAGAGCTGGAACGGCTGACGCGCGGGCTGTGCCTTGCCGATTTGGCGCAGGAGACGGCGTTTACGGCGGAGGCGATAGGTTTCAATCTTGGGCTGGCGCGTAACTCCGTCAGCAAAGATCTCAATCAGTTATGGAATGACGGCCTGGCAATCAAAAGCCGTGGCCGCCCGGTCTATTTTCTGCATCGCCAGGCGCTGGAAACGTTGCTGGGACGACAGCTGGAAGAGTCTGAACGCGAAGTGCGGTCGGTGGCGGATGTGCTGCCGCATGAAGAGCATTACGCGCCCGACGATCCGTTTACCAGCCTGATTGGTTACGATCGCAGCCTGCGCGATGCGGTAGAAAAAGGCCGTGCGGCGGTGCTCTATCCGCACGGTTTACACGTTCTGCTTACCGGGCCGTCCGGCGTCGGTAAAACCTTTTTTGCGGAACTGATGCACCGTTTCGCCTGTGAACAGGCGAGCGGCGCTATCCCGCCGCTGGTCTACTTTAACTGCGCGGAATACGCCCATAACCCGGAACTGCTCTCCTCGCATCTGTTTGGTCATCGGCAGGGGGCGTTTACCGGCGCGAATGAACATAAAACAGGCCTCGTGGAGCAGGCGGACGGTGGTTATCTGCTGTTGGACGAGGTGCACCGTCTGTCTTATGAAGGGCAGGAAAAGCTGTTCTCTATTCTGGATAAAGGCGAGTACCGTCCGCTCGGCGTGAGCAGCCAGCCGCGATCAATTTCGGTACGCCTGATTTGCGCCACTACCGAACCGGTCGGGTCGGCGCTGTTACGTACTTTCCAGCGGCGTATTCAGGTATGCATTGATTTGCCGGGTATTCGCCAGCGCTCCGTTGAAGAACAGATCGAACTGATCGTGGGGTTCTTACAGCGGGAAAGCCGCAAAATAGAACGCACGGTCAGCATTGATAAACCGTTGTTGCTCTGGTTGCTGAATAAACCCCTGGAAGGCAATATCGGCCAGCTAAAAAGCGATATTCAGTTTCTCTGCGCTCAGGCGTGGGCATCGGGAATGACCGAGCATAACGACACGCTACAACTGGATAAGCGGCTGGCGGAGATGTCGGTTAACCCGACGCCGGAACAGCGTCTATTGGTGGATACTCTGTTTGACGGTAAAGCGCGGCTAAATATAGACGCGCGCACGCTGCCCGCATTGAAGACGTCGCTGGCGACCGGGGCGGAAATTGAAGAGAGCGACCTCTTTTACAGCTTCCTGACGCGCGAATATGTTAATTTGCGCAACAGTAACGTCCCCCCGGCGGAGACGCTGGCGATCCTGAAAAATAAACTCAGCTCGATTTTTGAATACGGTCTCTACAGCCGCGACAGCGTGGCGCATCCGCCGCGCTATGGCGACCAGATTGAAGAGCGCGTGACGCTGCTGATTGGCTGCGTAGAGCAGGTGTTGGGATTTTCGCTGCCGGAAAATCTGGTTAACCCACTGCGTAAACACTTCCTGGCGCTGATAGGCTACGTGCAGCGCGGCCTGATCCCGCAGCTTTACTCTTCCAGTTTGATCCTGGATCGCTGCAAAGACGAATATGACAACGCCACGCTGCTGTGTCGGAAAATCAACGAACTGCTGCATATTCAGTGTCCGGCGACGGAAGTGGTCTGGCTATGCCTGTTCCTGAAAGAGTGCCGCCATTATCGTCAGCGCATCGATGCCAGCCCCGACTGCGGGGTTATTTTGATCGCTCACGGCGCGACTACCGCCACCAGTCAGGCGCAATATGTCAACCGCGTGCTGGAGCGCGAGCTGTTCAGCGCCATCGACATGCCGTTTGAACAGTCGGTGCATGACACGCTGGAAACGCTGACCCAAATGATTCAAACCCGACAATATCGGCGGCTTATCCTGTTGGTGGACATCGGTTCATTAATCCATTTCGGCAGTACGATCAGTAAGTTATTCCAGATAGATGTTTTGCTCATGCCGAACATCACGCTGACCAGTCTGCTGGAAGTCGGGCTGGATTTAAGCTATGAAACCAGCGATTTACCACAGTTGACGGCGCTCCTGCAGAGTAAAAATATCCCCTGCCAGCTTTGTACGCCGCAGCAGGAGAACGGTGGCAAAGTGCTGGTCATCTCCTGTATTACCGGCATGGGAACGGCGGAAAAAATCAAAAAGGTGCTGGAGGAGAGCTTTGGCGAACTGATGTCGCAGGACACCAGGATGGTGATCCTTGATTATAACGAGGTACGAAGTCTGGAGCGCGTTCAGCAGGCATTGAATGCCAGCGAGCGGCTGGCGGGGATTGTCGGCACTTTCCAGCCGGGGCTGCCGGATATTCCGTTTATTTCGCTGGAAGAGCTTTTCTCCGAACAAGGGCCGGAACTGGTGTTGAGCCTGTTAACGCCCGATCTGTCCAATGCTGAACGCCGTCTGGAGATGGAGCGCAGCGCCATGCGCTTTATCAGCGCGCTAACGATGGAGAGCATCATCAACCATATTTCCGTGCTTAACCCGCAGCGTATTCTGAAAGAGATGGAGGGCGTTTTTAACCATCTGACGTCTTCGCTTTCCCTGAAACCAAGCCGCCAGGTGACACTGCGCTTCCTGATCCACTGCTGCTGTATGGTAGAGCGTATTGTGATTAACCGTAAACCGTTACAGATGGCGCTGGAAAGTCAGCCGAATCTGGACGCGCGCGCGTTTAGTGTCATCAAATCCGCTTTTCTGCCGATCGAAGACGCCTACGCCATCCGTTTATCGGATGCGGAATATTTTTATATCTACGAACTGCTCTATAGCTAATCCTTTTACTGGCGGGGCTTCGCGCCTCGCCAGACCTTTCTTCTTCCTCGCGTGACACAAATTCTGGCACAACCTTTGCTCTTCTGATGATGCGTTAGGCCGGATAGCGGCGTAAACGCCTTATCCGGCCTAACGGGAGTGTTCTGTAGGCCCGGTAAGCGCAGTGCCACCGGGCAATATATGCCGGTGTTCTCATGTAATTGCGCCAGGAGGCCATTTTGACTACCACACAACCGTTGCCCCACATCCTGCTGCTGACGCATGGCGGCTGGGGACAACCGCTTTGCAACAGCCTGCGTATGGTCACGGGCGAAATTAAAGGCGTGACGGAAATCGCGCTAATGCCTGTCGATACGCTGGGCGAGTTTTATCAACGCGTCGAGGCCGTGGTGAAAACGCTGCCGGAAGGCTCGCTGATCCTGACGGATTTTGTTGGCGGCACGACGTCCAACGTCGCGGCGCGGCTAAGCGCCGATTATCCGGTGGCGGTGATCGCCGGACTGAATGCGTCGCTACTGCTGGAGGCGCTGGACAGGCGCGAACAAGGGATGCTAACCGCCTGCGTGGACGAGTTAGTTGAGGCCGGGCGCAGTAGCTGCCTGGATGTGGTCGCCCATGTACGTCAGCTACAACAATCACTCTAAGGAAAACATCATGGCCAATATCGTTTTATGCCGCATCGACAGCCGTCTCATTCATGGACAGGTTGTCACGAAGTGGGTCGGACAATCTCAGGCGAACCGGATAGCCGTTGTGAGTGATGAACTGGACGCCGATCCGTTTATGAAAAATATCTACCTGATGGCGGCGCCGCCAAATATCAAAGTGGATTGCTTCGGCAACCAGAGTTTTGCCGCTGCATGGAAAGAAAATCAGCTTGGCGACGGTAACGTGCTGGTGCTTTTTCCGTCACTGGCGGCGGTGCAGGACGCCATACAACTGGGCTTTGACGTCACCCGCATTCAGGTTGGCGGTCTCGGCGGCGGGCCAAACCGCAAGGCGGTTTTTCAGAATATTACGCTGGATGAAAAAGACGTCGGCATTCTTAACGACCTGAAAAACCGTGGCGTTCAGGTATTTTTCCAGACCATTCCGGAAGATAAGCCGCAGCCGCTCGACGATATCCTGAAAAAATTCTAACCCTTTAATAGACACAAAATCATTCTGGATGCATCAAGGCGGCAACTGAGTGAATCCCCTGGAGCTTACTAAAGTAAGTGACTGGGGTGAGCGAAGGCAGCCAACAAAGAGGCAGCCTGAAGGATGAAGTGTATAGGATAACACTATGGATACCTTACTCTTTGCAAGCCTGATGGGGTTGTATTACTGGTTTGCCCGTTTACGCCTCGGCTACACCTTCTCCGCGATGCTGTTACAACCGGTGGTGATCGCGGTATTTGTCGGGCTTTTGCTTGGCAATATGCAGACCGCGATGATCATCGGCGCAGGGATGCAGCTCGTTTATTTGGGCGTGACCTCAACGCCGGGCGGCAACGTGCCGTCGGACCCGGCGCTGGCGGCCTGTATCTCCATTCCTATCGCGGTGAAGGCCGGTATGGACCCAAACCTGGCGATCGCGCTGGCAATCCCGTTTGGCGTGATTGGCGTGTTTCTCGATCAGCTGAGGCGCACGCTGAACGCCGCCTGGGTGCATATGGCGGATAAACACGCGGAAACGGCAAACATGGCGGGCATCATGCGTTGCGCCTTTCTTTACCCGGCATTGCTGGGGCTGGTGCTGCGCTTCCCTGTGGTCTTTGCCGCTAACTACTTTGGCCAGGATGTGGTGGAAAGTTTCCTTAAACTGATGCCGCACTGGTTAACCCACTCCTTTGAAATCATGGGCGGCATTCTGCCGGCGCTGGGCTTTGCCATCACCATTATGGTGATCGGTAAAAAGAGCCTGTTGCCGTGGTTTATCGGCGGGTTCTTCGCGGTGTTGTACCTCAAGGTCGACATCATGGCGATGGCCATCTTCGGCACCTGTGTCGCCTTCCTAATTAAAGGCCTGGCGAAAAATGAAGGAGCAGCATGATGAGCAGTGACGTAATGCAACATGAACTGGTTGAGCGCGCGCGGGAAAGCGGGGCGCTGACCAAAGCAGACATCACCAAAGCCTGGTTTATCTACTGGCTGGGCGCCGAGGTTTCCAGCTCTTATGAGCGCTTACAAAGCCTGATTTTCTGCGCCTCGATGACGCCGATCATCAAAAAACTCTACCCGCAAAAAGAGGAGCAGGTAGAAGCGCTAAAACGCCACCTTAACTTCTTTAACTCCGAGCAGACCTTCGGCGCGGTGATTCAGGGCATCTCTATTGCCATGGAAGAACAAAAAACGCGCGGCGAGCCGATTAACGACTCGTCTATCACCGGCATTAAAACTGGCCTGATGGGGCCGCTTGCCGGGATGGGCGACTCGATTATCTGGGCGGCGGTGATGCCGCTGTTGATAGCGATCTTTATTCCGTTCGCGGCAAATGGCAGCGCGATGGGCGGTATTATCCCGCTGATTCTCTATCCGGCGATCACCCTGGCGATCAGCTACGGCATGGTCCACAAGGGATATACGTTGGGGCGTGATTCGATTATCGGCCTGCTGCAAGGGGGGCGAATCAAAGAACTGATCTACGGGGCCAACGTGCTGGGTTTGATCATGATGGGCGCGCTTTCCGCTAGTTACGTCAAAATCACCACGCCGTTAAAAATTAGCGCTTTGAAAGGATCTGAAGTGGTGGTTCAGCAGATCCTCGACTCTATCGCGCCGGGCTTACTGCCACTGGCGGCGGTATTCGCCATCTACTTCTATCTGGTAAAAAAAGGGCCGCGCTACACCACCATTTTGCTGTCGATTGTCGCACTGAGCATAGTCTGTTCGTTGTTGGGAGTGCTGTAAATCATGACGCCGAATATCTATCAACAACTGGGGTTGAAAAAGGTCATTAACGCCTGCGGCAAAATGACCATTCTGGGCGTCTCAGGCGTCGCGCCGGAGATCATGCAGGCCACCGCGCGCGCGGCTTCCGCTTTCGTCGAGATTGATGCGCTGGTGGAAAAAACCGGCGAACTGGTATCGCGCTATACGGGTGCTGAAGATAGCTATATCACCTCGTGCGCCTCGGCGGGTATTGCCATTGCCGTCGCGGCCGCTATCACCCACGGCGATCGGGCGCGCGTCGCCCTGATGCCGGACAGTACCGGTATGGCCAATGAGGTAGTGATGCTGCGCGGGCATAATGTGGACTACGGCGCGCCAGTCACCAGCGCCATTCGTCTTGGCGGTGGGCGCATAGTGGAAGTGGGGTCGAGCAATCTGGCGGCCCGCTGGCAACTGGAAAGCGCCATTAACGAAAAGACCGCCGCGCTACTGTATGTGAAATCACACCATTGCGTACAGAAAGGCATGTTGAGCATTGACGATTTTGTACAGGTGGCGCAGGCCAACCACCTGCCGTTGATTGTCGATGCCGCGGCGGAAGAGGATTTGCGCGGCTGGGTGGCGAGCGGCGCGGATATGGTTATCTATAGCGGCGCGAAAGCCTTTAATGCGCCAACCTCCGGCTTTATTACTGGCAAGAAAACGTGGATTGCCGCCTGCAAAGCGCAGCACCAGGGGATTGCCAGAGCAATGAAAATCGGCAAGGAAAACATGGTTGGGCTGGTGTATGCGCTGGAGAATTACCACCAGGGCCAGACGACCGTGACCGCAGCACAGTTACAGCCGGTCTCGGAAGCGATTTCTGCCATCCATGGGCTTTATGCCGATATCGAACAGGATGAGGCCGGGCGTGCAATCTGGCGTATTCGTGTGCGGGTGAACGCATCAGAATTGGGGCTGAACGCGCAGGACGTCGAAGCGCAGTTGCGCGGCGGCGAGATAGCGATTTACGCCCGCAAATATCAGCTTCATCAGGGGGTTTTTAGCCTCGATCCACGCACGGTAGCTGAAGGGGAAATGGCATTGATTGTGGCGCGACTCAGGGAGATTGCAGAACATGCAGCAGATTAATTTTTATCGTCAGCGGGTAGCGATTAACGTGCTGGCAAAGGATATCGCCAACGCGAAGGCTATCTATGAAGCCGCCGAAGGCCATGCGGTCATTGGTGTACTTTCCGCGCAGTTCGCTACGGTAGAAGAGGGCGTGCCGGAGGTGAAACGCTGGATGGCGGAGGTGCCGTCTATCTCGGTGGGGCTGGGCGCAGGCGACCCGGCGCAGTACTACAAAGCGGCGATGATTGCCGCCCATACTCACCCGGCCCATGTCAACCAGACCTTTACCGGCAGCGGCTTCGCAGCGGGCGCACTGGCGGCGACAGGCGGTGAGCAAACACATATTAACGCCCTGGTCAGCCCGACGGGAACGCCTGGCGAGGTGGTGATTTCTACCGGCGTCAGCAGCAGCCAGGGAACGCCAGCCCGCGTTTCCTGTGAAGCGGCGGTACGCATGATGCAGGATATGGGCGCACATGCGGCGAAGTTTTTCCCGATGGGCGGCGAAAAGTCGTTACCGGAACTCTATGCGCTGGCGACAACCGCCGCCCGCCACGGCATGACGCTCATCGAGCCGACCGGCGGTATCTCACTGGATAATTTCGGTATTATCCTGCAAACCTGCCTGGAGGCAGGCGTGCCGCGCGTCATGCCGCATGTTTACAGCTCGATTATCGATCCGCAAACCGGCAATACGCGCCCCGAAGACATCATTCAGTTGATGGAGATAGTCAAAGCGCTGGTGTGAGATTTATCGCCGAAGAGCGCTACGTTTACCTGGCCTACAGATGACGTGTATTTGTAGGCCCGGTTAGCGTTACGCTACCGGGCGATAATGCGTAGCAGGCTGAGCAAAAATGTACGTATTGCAGCCGTCAGTGATTCCCTTTCGAGCCTCCTCGCAGGGTTAAATTTTCCTGAATGCTGTCTGTATTTTTGGCGAGTACAGTGGCGTCATCTTATTCCTCAGGTGACGGATCGCCATGAAAAAAAGCCCCACGTCCACGCCTCATGATGCGGTATTCAAAACGTTTTTACGCCATCCGGATACCGCGCGGGATTTTCTCAATATTCATCTTCCCCATTCGCTAAGAATACGTTGCGATCTGACGACGTTGAAACTGGCGCCGGACAGTTTTATCGAGAAAAATTTACGCGCGTTTTATTCCGACGTCCTTTGGTCGCTAAAAACGTGTGAAGGTGACGGTTATATCTATGTCGTTATCGAGCATCAGAGTACGCCGGACGCGCATATGGCGTTCCGGTTAATGCGTTACGCGACTGCCGCGATGCAGCGCCATCTGGATGCTGGCCATAAAACGTTACCGCTGGTGATTCCCATGCTGTTTTACCATGGCGCGAAAAGCCCGTATCCCTTTTCGCTTTGCTGGCTGGATGAGTTTGACGATCCTGCACTGGCGCGTCAGCTTTATGCGACGGCATTTCCACTGGTAGACATTACGGTGGTGCCGGATAACGAGATTATGCAGCATCGACGTATCGCGATGCTGGAACTGGTACAAAAGCATATACGTCAGCGCGACCTGATGGGATTGGTCGAGCGTTTAGCGGTACTTCTGATTACGGGAAACGCTAATGACAGTCAGCTAAAAGCGCTGTTTAATTATTTGCTAATACAGCATGGCAGCACGCCTCGTTTTGGCAAGTTTATCCGCGAGGTGGCGCGTTGTGTTCCCCAACACAAGGAGAGATTAATGACGATCGTAGACAGAATACGTGAATCGGGGCGCAGAAAAGGTAAGCGTGAAGGCGTGCAACAAGGCATACAGCAAGGTATACATCAAGGTAAGCAGGAGGAAGCCTTGCGTATTGCGCATACGATGCTGGAACAGGGGATCGAGCGAGAGATGGTGCTGATGATTACCGGGCTTTCTGACGAAGAGATTAAGGCAAAGCGCCATTAAACTTTTCCCTCTTCCGCCCGGTCATCGTGATTATCAACGGCGTTAAGCGGCCCGCGCGCGTCGACGGGAATCGAGGGAGATCAGAATCACTGACGAGAGAATGAGCAGCGTGCCCAGCCAGTCCGGCAAGGTAAAACTAATCCCCAACAGCAGCAGCGACAGCAGGGCGCTGCTTAACGGTTCCGCGCAGCTTAAAATGCTGGCTTTGGGGCCACCAATCAGCTGCGCGCCTTTCAAATACAGGCTGAACGTCAGCGACGTACCGATCACCACCAGGTAGAAAAAGGCCAGAATCAGGCTGCCGCTCACCGCAAAGTGCGTTCCTTCTTTAGCGTAGAAGGGCAGCAGAATAAGGCCGCCAAAGGACATACTCCAGCCGACCACTGGCAGCGTGCCGTATTGGGCGATTAGCCTGGAAGGCCAGGTCGTATAAAAGGCGGCGGCAAATGCGGAGGCGATACCCCAGAACAGCGCGCCTGAAGAGATCGACAGCGATGTTGGATTGCCGTGAGTCACCAGTAAAAAGGTGCCGATAAGCGATGTAAGAATGGCGGTTAAGACCAGAATGCCTGGTCGTGTTCTTCGCGCTAATGCAAACCACGCGACAATAATGGTCGGCGATAAAAATTGCAGCACTGTCGCGGTGGCGGCATTGGATTTTTCAATCGTGAGCAGGAAGGTTAGCTGAACGGTGAGCGCGCCCACCACGGAGAAAATCAGCAGACTCAGTGCATCTTTGCGGTTTTTAAGAATCGAAAATATCTTATCGCCGTGCATAAAGGAGAAGGTCACCAGTATCAGCCCGGCGAATAACAAACGTATCATCGTCAGGAACTGTGACGACATACGGCTTTGCTCCATGATGTACTGCGCGCAAACGCCTGAACTCCCCCACAATACGGCGGCAATCAGGACGTTTAGCATCCCTTTTCTGGTGGAACCCATTTTTTCCTCGTCATGTTGTTTTATTTTTTTACGTGCAGGCATCATAACAGAGCTATCGCCGGCATTAAGCAGGAATTTATTGTTTAATGATTTCAGACGAGCCTGTTATTGACATAATATTGTCATTTTTTTGTCACGGGAAATAACAAACAAACTTAAACAAATCGTCACTATCCCCGCCTTTGCACTTTACAGAACATATTGACTGACTATAATAAGCGCAAATTCATGCAGGAGTAATATGTTGGACAGTCACTTTTACGTAAATCATCTGGCAAGTTAACGCACGCTATTCCTGCGCTGCTTGCCGAACCGGTGGGCAGCAATCTCCCCTTGTGACGATTGTCATCCCAATAATGTTACAACACGCGCATTGTCGCGAGGTAATCGTCATGTTCATGTTTAAACACGCTTTATTTCCTCCGCCGTTAACACGACGCTAATTGCCTCAGGGCAGAAATTTGTCGTGTGCTAAATATAGCACGTACTTATTCTTCCAGAAAAAATGGAGGAACGTATGTTAATGTTTCCTTATATTTTAAATTTACTGGCCGCTATGCTGTTGGGCGCGCTGATTGGCGCGGAAAGACAATGGCGTCAACGTATGGCGGGATTACGCACTAATGCGCTGGTGGCGACAGGCGCCGCCGTTTTTATTCTGAGCTCCATGACGACATCGCCAGACAGCCCCGGGAGAATTGCGGCGCAGATTGTCTCTGGTATTGGCTTTCTGGGGGCGGGCGTCATCATGCGCGAAGGGATGAATGTGCGCGGACTGAACACTGCGGCAACGCTATGGTGTTCGGCGGGCATCGGCGTGTTATGCGGCTTAGGGCAGTTCAAAAATGCGCTGGCGGCGACGATCATTATTCTTTGTGCCAATATTTTATTGCGTGAAGCGGCGCAGCGTATAAATCAACTCCCGGTATCCGCCGAGGCAGAAAAACGTTATATCCTGAAAGTAACCTGTAATAAAGAAGATGAGAGCGCGGTTCGTCAGTGGTTACTGAATATCGTAAAAGAGGCCGCGATCTGTTTACAAGGGTTAGGTTCGGTCCCCGCTCAGGAACAGGGCTATAAAGAAATTCGTGCCGAGCTCGTGGGTCATGCTGATTATCGTAAAACGCGAGAACTGATTATATCCAGAATAGGTGATAACGATAATATCACCGCAATTCACTGGTGCATTGATAGTCAATAATAGTTTTTTATTCAATTGCAACATTACGCCAGGCGTATAAGGAGGGAATGATGGATATTCCCGAGTCGATAAAATAAAACCCACTCAAAATAGTGAGTAAGCAATAACCTTTTTTATGCATAGATAATTCTCCCGGGGCATTCACCTTCAAATCGTGAGTTTACTATTCCCTGGGCGTGATATGCAGGAAACACTACACCTTAATTTTGGGGATTCATCATGACTGACATGAACATTGAAAACCGGAAACTCAATCGCCCGGCGTCAGAAAATGATAAGCAGCATAAAAAAGTATTTCCGATCGAAGCGGAAGCTTTTCATAGCCCGGAGGAGACACTGGCGCGGCTGAACAGCCATCGTCAGGGCCTCACGATAGAAGAGGCCGGCGAACGGTTGAAAGTGTATGGGCGCAATGAAGTGGCGCATGAGCAAGTTCCTCCGGTGCTGGTTCAGCTTCTGCAGGCATTCAATAACCCGTTTATTTACGTTCTGATGGCACTGGCAGGGGTCAGTTTCATCACGGATTACTGGCTCCCGTTACGCCGTGGCGAAGAGACCGATCTCACCGGCGTGCTGATTATTCTGACGATGGTCAGTTTGAGCGGGTTATTGCGTTTCTGGCAGGAGTTTCGCACTAACAGAGCAGCACAGGCGCTGAAAAAGATGGTGCGCACCACCGCCACGGTGTTGCGTCGTGGGCCGGGCAATATAGGCGCGGTGCAGGAAGAGATTCCCATTGAAGAACTGGTGCCGGGCGATGTGGTTTTTCTGGCCGCAGGCGATCTGGTGCCCGCCGACGTCCGTCTGCTGGCGTCGCGCGATCTCTTTATCAGCCAGTCAATTCTTAGTGGTGAATCATTACCCGTAGAAAAATACGATGTTATGGCTGATGTGGCAGGTAAAGACAGCGAGCAATTGCCTGACAAAGATAAGAGCCTGTTAGATTTGGGCAATATCTGTCTGATGGGAACCAATGTAACCAGCGGCAGAGCGCAAGCGGTCGTGGTCGCGACGGGAAGCCGTACCTGGTTCGGCTCGCTGGCGAAATCCATTGTGGGTACGCGTACCCAGACGGCTTTCGATCGCGGAGTCAACAGCGTGAGCTGGCTGTTGATACGCTTTATGCTGATCATGGTGCCGGTTGTCCTGCTGATCAATGGTTTCAGTAAGGGAGACTGGGTAGAGGCTTCGCTGTTCGCGCTGGCGGTTGCGGTTGGGTTGACGCCGGAAATGTTGCCCATGATAGTCAGTTCCAACCTGGCAAAAGGCGCGATTGCGATGTCGCGGCGCAAAGTGATCGTCAAGCGCCTGAACGCTATTCAAAACTTCGGCGCGATGGATGTGCTGTGTACAGATAAAACCGGCACCTTAACCCAGGACAATATTTTTCTGGAGCATCATCTGGATGTGAGCGGTGTAAAAAGCAGCCGGGTATTGATGCTGGCCTGGCTGAATAGTAGCAGCCAGAGCGGCGCCCGGAATGTGATGGATCGCGCCATACTGCGTTTTGGCGAGGGGCGAATCGCACCATCGACAAAAGCGCGCTTCATTAAACGCGATGAACTGCCATTCGACTTTGTACGTCGCCGGGTATCGGTCCTGGTGGAGGATGCGCAGCATGGAGACAGATGTCTGATCTGTAAAGGCGCCGTTGAAGAGATGATGATGGTAGCCACCCATCTTCGCGAAGGCGATCGTGTGGTGGCGCTGACGGAAACACGCCGCGAGCTGCTGCTGGCGAAAACCGAAGATTACAATGCTCAGGGATTCCGTGTATTGCTGATAGCGACACGTAAGCTGGATGGTTCCGGGAACAATCCGACATTAAGTGTGGAGGATGAGACCGAACTTACCATCGAAGGGATGCTCACTTTTCTCGATCCGCCGAAAGAGAGCGCCGGAAAAGCTATTGCCGCGTTGCGGGATAACGGCGTGGCGATCAAAGTCCTCACCGGCGATAATCCGGTCGTGACGGCGCGTATCTGTCTGGAAGTGGGTATTGATACGCACGATATCCTGACCGGAACCCAGGTTGAGGCGATGTCGGATGCCGAACTGGCGTCTGAAGTGGAGAAACGCGCAGTATTCGCCCGGCTGACGCCGTTACAAAAAACGCGTATTTTGCAAGCGCTACAGAAAAATGGTCATACCGTTGGTTTTCTTGGAGATGGGATCAACGACGCGCCCGCGCTTCGTGATGCGGATGTGGGAATTTCCGTCGATAGCGCCGCCGATATTGCTAAAGAGTCATCAGATATTATTCTGCTGGAAAAAGATCTCATGGTGCTTGAGGAAGGCGTTATCAAAGGGCGGGAAACCTTTGGCAATATCATTAAATATCTGAATATGACCGCCAGCTCTAATTTCGGCAATGTTTTTTCGGTACTGGTAGCCAGCGCGTTTATTCCGTTTCTGCCGATGCTGGCGATTCATCTGTTGATCCAGAATTTGATGTACGATATTTCGCAGTTGTCGTTGCCGTGGGACAAAATGGATAAAGAGTTCCTGCGTAAGCCGCGGAAATGGGACGCGAAAAATATTGGTCGTTTTATGCTATGGATTGGCCCAACGTCTTCTATTTTCGATATCACAACCTTTGCGCTGATGTGGTACGTTTTTGCGGCTAATAACGTAGAGGCGCAGGCGCTCTTTCAGTCCGGCTGGTTTATTGAGGGGCTGCTCTCGCAGACACTGGTCGTGCATATGCTAAGGACGCAGAAAATACCGTTTATCCAAAGTCGGGCGACGTTGCCGGTATTATTGACGACCGGCTTGATTATGGCGATAGGCATTTATATTCCATTCTCACCTCTGGGCGCGATGGTTGGACTGGAGCCGCTGCCGCTGAGCTACTTCCCGTGGTTGGTGGCGACATTATTGAGCTACTGTCTGGTGGCGCAAGGCATGAAACGCTTTTATATCAAACGCTTTGGCCAGTGGTTTTAATAATGTTTGAGGATCGCCCAGATGAATCGCTCACCCGATAAAATCATCGCGCTGATATTTTTACTGATTAGCCTGTTGGTGTTGTGTTTAGCCCTCTGGCAAATCGTTTTCTAACGAGGTGACGCCATGCAAAAAAGAGGGTTGGACAAAATTTTTTTATCAGGTTGTCCTGATAGCAATCATCCTGATTTTACTGACTATCTGGATACGATAAGCTGCCGTTGGCGAGCCCCGCTTAAAATAAGAATCGATGTAGTTGTTCTTTTTATGGCGGGGCGCTATTTTCATGGTATCCCACATCAGAAGGGCAATATCATGAATAATCGTCGTGGTTTAACCGCCGTCCTGGCGACGTTGATTACGTTTTCCCTGAGCGCTACGCCTGTGCTGGCGAATCCGGGAAATGGCAATGGCGGCGGACATGGTAATAACGCGGCTAATCAGGGTAATAACGGTAACGGACATAAAGGAAATGCCGGGCAAAAAACGGAACACCGTAAAAATGGCGGTAAACCGGATCACGTCGAGTCGGACATTAGCTACGCTGTCGCCAGGCAACTGGCAGTGAATTTAGGGCTGACGGGTTATCAGTCTTTACCTCCGGGGATTGCGAAAAATCTGGCGAGAGGAAAACCGCTGCCGCCGGGAATCGCTAAAAAAACGGTGCCGGCGTCTATGCTGGGACAATTACCTTATTATCCGGGCTATGAGTGGAAAATCGTTGGGGATAATCTGGTGCTGATCGCGCTCAGTACCGCGGTGGTCACGGCGATTATTAATGGCGTATTTGATTAAGAGCCTATCCCACCAGGCGTTATTGGCGCAGCCAGTTTGGACACGGACAGCGCGCAAAAACCGGAGCGTACACGTAGTACGTGAGGTTTGACTCGCTACGCTCGCCCTTCGGGCCGCCGCAAGCGGCGTTCAAAACGCTAACGCGTTTTGGCGAGCACTGCCCAGGTCCAAAATGGCAAGTAAAATAGCCCCAATGGGATAGGCTCTAAGCGTGTTGTAGTCCGATGACATGGCGCTCATCTACTGGTTGTAGGCTGAATAAACAGGCGATAGATAAAATAGCCCCATTAAATGGGGCTATTTAGCCGCTTCAGGGCGTTATTTATGCGCGTTGAGAATCCAGCAGTTCATTATTTTTTACTACTTCCTGCGCTTTGGTATAACTTTCAATCAGTAGCTGATAGGCCGGGAATATTTTGGTATATACATCCGCCCATTCTGCGGCATCTTCCCGATTCCAGGTACGTTGCAGCTCAGAGGCTACCGCCGCGGTATCCATTGGTACTACGCCCGCCTGCACCACGCGGGCCATCGTAATTTCCTGCGCCATTTTACTGTACGTGCCGGAGGCATCAATTACCGCAAATACCTTGTACCCTTCCGCGACGGCGCTGATGGCTGGAAAAGCCATGCAGACACTGGTAATAGTACCGGCGATGATCAGCGTTTTACGGCCTGTCGCTTTTACCGCTTGTACAAAATCGGCATTATCCCAGGCATTAATTTCCCCTTTACGCGCGACATATTGCGCGTGGGGTGCATTCGCATGGATTTCCGGAATCAGCGGACCATTTGGTCCCTGTGGTACGGATGCGGTAGTAATGACCGGCATATTGCATAAGGTAGCGATCTTAGCCAGCGCCGCGGCGCACGCGCGTAATTCCGGCATCGGCATGTCGCCGACGGTCTGAAACAGGCCACTTTGGTGGTCAATCAGCAGCATTACTGCGTCGTTAGCATCAATGGCAGGGCGTTGACCGTTAAAATTCGCGGGTGTAGACATAATTCATTCCTTGTTGTTGCCTTTCACTGATAATCACTATCAGTGTTAAAGTCATTAATCGCCGGGGCGATTTCCGTTTTTAAGCTGATGACAGTAATCCGTTGCCGATCCTGGATTACCTTATTGAGTTCTTTCTGAAGGAATATTCATCGGCATCACCTTCAGTCGATTTACTTTCACGCGAATCTGTTATCACAACAATATTCATATTATGAATAAATGTTTCTATTTTACATGTCAGAGAGGATTATTGATTGAAAAAACAAATTATGTCCCTACAAATTGTTTCTGATGGATAGTTTTAAAATTATTTAGTATAAGTTTGAAATATATCAATTAAGAGTTAACTTATTTATATTTAAATAACATAAAGCACAGCTTAAATATTAAGTGGGAAGCGTGCTTTTATTAAGTATGGCTACTGTAACTCTTAATAAATTGGAAACTATCCCTACATAACGAGTGCTGCTTTTTTGGATATTACAAGTCATTATAGAGAACACGTTCAATAAAACCCTCTCTTTCATATGATATAGATTGTCAGGATATATTTTCTCATGATTTATCTATGCGATATTAAAGTGTAGCGGCACAGTAAATTTGGCCACCTGATTAAAGGTGATATTCTCACCTCAATACAAAACAGGAGACTTAACGAACAAGAAAACCAAACGTACTTTCACTCCTGAGTCTGCTATAATGAGAAAAGCGGTGTCTACGCTTACCTGTTAATGTCTTATGCCTCTCGCTCTTCTATATGATCGGTATGTGCAGGGGACAATCCATGTCCTGCTACGCAGCCACAGCATCAGACTATACTCAGTGGTGTCTATTAACCCTCTCCAACTACGTTATGTTTTGGCATGGTAACAATGCGATGTTATGGATAATTAACGATAATATTGAATTTAATCCAGAAATGAATCGCCTGGCGTCATTATCGAGGCCAGATCTCAACATTATTCTGACAACGCCCGCCAGCCGCTGCTTGCGCCTTCTGCTGGAAAACGCCCCCTCCGTCGTCTCACAACAAACATTCTTTCAAAAAGTGTGGGAAGAAGACGGCATGGTGGTGTCGGCAAATACGCTTTATCAGAATATCTCCATTATTCGCCGCGGATTACGTACCGTTGGCGAAAATGAAGATACGCTGATAATCACGGTTCCGCGTAGAGGCTTTCAGATTGAGCCTGGCGTGAGCCTCATGACCATCCGCAAAGACTTCGCTCAGACAATAGAAAAAAAGGGTGAGACGCCACCGCGTATGTCAGGGCGTTGGTTTAAACATTATGTACCTGTACTTTGGATGACCGGGACATTTGCTGTCGGTATTTTGCTTGGCACCATAAGCTGGCAAACCGTTCCTGATAAGGATTTTTACGATCGCTACACGCTGGTTGAAACAACTCAGGGCTGTCATTTTTTCTCGCGGAATGAAGATATCGAAAGCGGTAGCCGCTTTGCAAGCTATAAGTCAATGATTCTAAAAACCGGTATGGATTGTCAGAAATACCCATGGGTCTATTTCCCTTCCAGCAGTCGCACCCCAGCGGTTACGGCATTGATTTGTCAGCAACCTTATAAAACGCGCGGTGATACAGGCTGCGTGACACTTTTTTTCCGCGGGGTGAAACATGGGTAAAAAGGCACTGATGTTAGCCTGCCTGACGTTACTGTTTCTGGGAGTAGGGCTTGGACATCTTTTTCATTTGTATACGGAAAAGAACCGGGATCCAGAGAAATGTACGGCGCCTGTGATTGTGTTTTATAACAACACTCAGGCTAACCTGACGCTGGACTTTATGTATTCGCTGAAAAAACGCACTGGGGTGGTTTCCATCAGCGGAACGTATTACGTCGATAATAAAATGAGCGGCGTGATCCGCCGTGATGTTTCCTATGTATGGAGTGAAAATAAAGACAGCACCCATTTTATATCGACGGATATCAACAAAGTCACGCGTGACGAAACACTGTCCGATGCGGTTATCGAGACGGTTTTACCCGATTTTTATGTCTATCCAGGGAAAAGCATCAGTTACACCATCCTGACTCAGGGCCATCGTGGCTTTATGTTCACCATCGGGAAACGCCCGATATTTTTCTGTACACATTAAGCTGTTTTGGGAGCCGTTCATGGAACGTATCAGCCAAATGAAAGCGCTTCCGGGTAAAAGCCGCTGAAGATCAGCGGCTCTGTTGTTACCTGAATCAAAAACTGTATTTAACCCCCAGTAGGCCTTGGGTATTACTATAGCCCTGGTCACCTACCTGTTGCGCCACGTTACCCCATACGTTCAGGCGCGGGGTAATTTGTCCTTCAATACCCACTTTCAGTTCACCAATATTTTTTGTACCACGCATATCGCTGCTGACATCGTCCATCTTCACGCTGGCAGGCTGCGTATTATGGATCCAGTTCGCCTCCACGAACGGCTGGAACTCTCGAGATTTATTGTCATCAATAGCATTGTGGCCGTTAATATAGGCTTTTACGCCCATGCGGGTTAGCAGATTACCGGCGGTATCATCCTTGACGAGGGTACCATTGGCTTCGCGATTGTCGTCAGCCTGCACGCCCATCCATACCACCTGCGCTTTGGGCTGCAACCAGTAGCTTTGATGCACGCTTTCACCTAACCTGAAGCTGTAACCGGCTTCAACCGAGGCGGTAATTCCTTTGGATTTATATTTCTCAGCGGCCTGATCCTGACCCATGACCTTGTTATCAAACCAGTTGAACAGCATCCAGGTATCCACATAAGCCCCAGACCGATCGATATTGTTAGCATACCAGGTGCCGTAAAGGCCGACGCTGTAACCAGTGACTTGACCACGGGAATGATAGTCACTCACGGACGACTGTGTGCGGTTCTGGCTGTTGGCATAACCTGCCATTGCACCAATATGCCAACGGTCAAGACCGTCAGTGCTCCACTGTGCCAGATCGCCTCCCAGTTGTAACACATAGCTGTTGATGCGGGTTTTTAGCTGCCCGCTGCCATCGTTGAAGCGAGTATGGGCGCCGACGTTACGCATCCACAGGCTGGTGACCTTCTTCTCACCCGTCAGCATGTCGGTGTACTGGGTTTCACCCAGACGGTCATGGAGACGCGTCATGAACAGCGTATTTGCCGCATAGTTGTTGGCAAGGTAGCTACCCACTTCCGGACGGAACTGATGTTCTGTTATCGGCGGTGTGTCAGATTGCCCTATGTCAGGAATTGTCGGATCAGGGATGACCGGGTCTACTGGCTCAGGGTCCACCGGATCGGGAATAACAGGGTCAGGGATAACCGGGTCTACTGGATCAGGGTCTACCGGATCGGGAATGACAGGGTCAGGGATAACAGGGTCTACCGGATCGGGAATAATCGGTTCGTCCGGCTCAATGTAGCTGGTCAGATACCAGTTTTTACCTTTCTGCACCATGTTGTAGTCATAGGCTCCGGCAACAATACGGCTTGCTTTTTCGAAAGTACCGTTGGAATTGCCAGCAACGTTGACAATTTCAATACCTTCAATGGTTTGCGCCCCGGCTCCTCCAATATTATTTACTGCAACAAATGTGTTGCCTGAAGTATTGCCGAGAACCTGCAGCCTGTCCGTTTCGGAATCATCATCGCTGAGCACAGTATTAAAGACCAGCTTACCGCCGTTGCCTACATAATCTTCATTGATGGTGAGCGTTTGCCATGGCTCGCCATCTTCATGGCTGAAGTTAATGGTTGCGCCACTATTCAGCGTCAGGTCAGTGAGCGTTGAGCTGCTGGTCATATTCCAGGTCGCATCGCTCATTTGTACAGAGATAACGCCTGTGCCCGCCGTAGCGCTGGTGATGTACGACGCCCCGTCCCATCGCGAGTTGTCCGTCATATTGAGCTTAATCGTACTGTTCTGCTGCGGTAGCGTACCGCTGGCAGCGGTGGCGCCAGCAGCACGAATATCACCGTCGATGACGAAACGACCTCCTGAAGAACCGTCAACAATGCCGCCAGTTTCCGTGCTGATGGCGTAACTTTCGCTACTGTTATCGCCCGCCATAGTAATAGCCGCACCGCCTGCCAGATTAATGGCGCCTCGGGAGAGGGCGTATAAACCGGCAGGGGCTTTACTATAGGATGCAGCCTTACTGGCGCTGTTAACGCTAATAGTGGCATTCTCTCCCAAATTAACGGTAGCGTTAGTTGCATATACCGCGTGTGCGCTGGCACCGTTCACCGTAATAGTAGCGTTGTTGCCAAGCTCGGTTCTGGAGGAGGATGCTGCGTAAATCCCCGTTGAGGATGCGCCGGAGGTTTCGATGGTTGCATCGTCACCCAGACGAATCAAAGAACCGCTTTGTCCGGTACGCAGCCCCTCCGAACTGTCGCCGGTAGTAACAATATGTGCACGATTGCCGACGACAATCGTATTTTTGGCACGTGACGCATCCCGCATGGCGTTAGCTGTAATTCCACGTCCCTGGCTACCTGTTGTTTTGATATACAGATCGTCGCCGACGTAAATATTGGCCGATCCGGTCCAACCCTGGCCCAGGGAGTTATATCCGGCGTTAATACCGTCACCATCCTGACCATCCACGTAGATGCGGGTACGGTCACCGGTAATAATAAATACCGGGTTATCCGGAGTATTTGCGCCGTGAGTACGGATGCCATCGACGTCTCTACCATTATTCGCGGCATTCGCCGACTGCGTCCGAATGGTCAGGTCGTTGCCAAAAATCACGCCCGGACTTCCCGTCCCGCTGTTCTGAATAACCGTGACAGTGTGTTCAAACGCCTCCGCGCCCGGCCCATTAAGCGTGAGGCCATTGCCATAAACCGGGATGGTGCCGGTGTTCCACTGATAAACGTAGTTGGGCATGGTACCGACTTTGGTGAAACCGGTACTGGCCTGAGCGGGAATAATAGCCTGTAATTCCGGCGGCAACTGGCTGACCAGCCCACTGGATGGCAGACTATCAACGTCGACCCAGGCCGCCTGGGAGGGAAATACCATAGAGGCTAATGCTGCTGATACCGCTATGGCGATGAATGAGTAATTTTGGGGAGTTGGCATTCTGCCTCCTGCATTATGGCGTAAAGCGTCTTCCACATCGCAATAATATGGAAATAATAAAAATGGAAACGGATTTATAAAATATTTGATATTATTTTATGAATGCTATGCCCTAGCTTATTTTCAAGCCGCAGCTTATGCACATAAAGTTTCTTAATATCAATATTTACAATCTGCTGAATACTTATTCCTGATACAAAGCGCTTCAGTAATATAAATTCCGTATAGTTAAGCGTTCGTCCTCGTTTACTGTTGGCAAGCCGACCGGTAAACAAGCGGTGCATCTTTTGCTGTTGCACAATATCATCGTCATCGGAATAAATAATTCCTTGTATTTTATTGCTTTTCAAAATCCAGTAATTGGCCAGCGGAGTTAAACTTCTGTCAGAAATCAGGACAATATGCATACCACTGTTTGCCAGACTGTCAGCCCATTGTAAATCGGTAAATCGTCGAAGATTCGGGAAAGAAAAATCAACAAAGATAAAACCGCTGGATAAATGGTTGTGTCTATCAAGCAATAACTTTTCAATAAACCCTTTTTTCAGGAAAGCATTACCATCTGGCCAGATGGAAAATGCCGCATTATGACAGTATTGCACCCGTACTGCGCTGTCAGGGAATAATTGACAGGATAAATCGCAACTAATGCAATGGACAATTTGTGAAGGCTTTCTCATCATCCTGAACGACTCCCGTCGATGTTTCTATTAATATTTCATTGGTAAATAAATGTGTCAATCCAGATAATATACAGTGCTACGGCTGTCAAAAGTCGCGAATTATTGTCAGTGTCATAAACTCCTGGAAAGACCTAAAATACAGCTTTAAGGAACCATGACAGATCCGACAGTCGTAATACATCATTTCGGATTCGTATTTCACTCATTGAGATTTTTATACAGTATCTCCAATATCATAAAAAATCTTAAAACAGCACTATTTGCTAAATCATGAGGGTGATAAATAACGGTTCTCAATACCATCTGTCTGCTGCCTTCGTCACTATCGGGGTGATGTGATGAAATATAAAAGTAATTCCTGTCAACCTGTAATGAATTCTTATTATTAAAACCTAATTTAAGATTTTTTCTTTTATTGCATTGTTATTCAATGACTTAATGGTGAAATTTGTGCTCTCATCAACTTCTTATATACAAATTTAAGACTCTTTTATAGAGACGCATGTAAACTTTAAGGAGGTGTAATGCTAATGCCATGAGAAAATTTTGTAACTTAATGCCGGGAGTTATACCTTGCCAATAAGTTGATCTGACTTAATTCTGATCGTGACAGTCTGAGCAACCGACAGACTTATCGGTCGAAACAACTTCAGCTTCTGGCTTCTCTTTTCAATTGCTCATCTGATGAAAACTCTTTCCCGGAGCACATTAGTGAGAAACAGGATGTGGTCAAACCCAATGTCCATAGATGTCGTCAGTCACTTCACAAATACCCGCCTCCTGGCAGATATCTTTAACCGCTCGTCCAGCTTCGACCAACTTAATTACGGCGATGTTCTGATGCTCAGTGAGACGGGCTTTACGCATAGAGATTCCTTCGTCAGCAGATCGATGACGTGATCTCTAAATGTGAATAGCACGATTATGTGGGATACGTACAAAAAATTAAACTAACTGCCAGTAATATGAGTACCTGGTATAAGAATGTATACGGATATATTACTACTGAAATATAATAATGGGAGGGGTTAAGAATAAACAGGACGTATGGGAGAACAAGGGTATAAAGATGAAATGCTTGCAGTATCTAATAGATAACAATGAAAAATCAGGTAACTGAGAAACTATTCAGTGTTTAGGTTGATGTGATATTGAGTCATTCAGCCGCTACAGCACATTATCAGGATAATTTCGTCTGGATAAAACGGAGGAATGAATCGCCACAGGTTTAACAGACACCGCTGAGTCATTTAAGATGACTTAAAGAGAGGGGCCCATGAGCGGTAAACGTTATCCCAAAGCGTTTAAAATTAAAGCGGTAAAACAGGTTATTGAGCGCGGCCATTCTGTTTCCAGCGTCGCAACACGTCTTGATATTACTACCCATAGTCTTTACGCCTGGATAAAGCCGCCACATTCACGACGGCATCATGTTGACCTGAATCTGACGGGGCATACAGGCAGTTCTGGCTGGAATCGGGCTGTGTTTATGGCTATCGCAAGATCTGTCTCGATCTGCGGGATATCAGGAACAATGCGGTGTAAGCAAAGTCTGGTGGTTGATGCAACGTGTGGGGATAAAGGCTCGGGCGATCACAGGAATCGTATTTGAATGTTAACTTATTGATTTTATGTTTATATTTTGTATTGGATAAATGAGTAACCCCCCATAAGCACCCCCAAATGATTTTGCTTGTGGGGTTTGGGGACATCCTGAGCTACTTTTTAGGCTCTGTTTTCCACTGTAACAAAGCGGCGATATCTTTCTCACCTTCGGCTTCTTTTAAACGCCGTTGTTGCTCGGCAAACTGGCTATATTCCGCCTGCGCTTTTTCATCGGCCATTTTCTTACTGACTTTACCTGCCCCTTGCAAAACCTCACGGTCGTTAAATTGCAGGAACTGATCCAGCTTATCCTGCCAGTCGCGTAAAAAGACCTGTTGACGACGACGGGCCTGATCTTCGGCGAAATCCAGCCACATGTTAACTACGCGGTTAAGCTCGCTGACTTCATCCTGAGTGAGATAATTTTTTGCCACCGTCACGTCACATTTGCGCACCTCTTCACCTTTATAGCTGGTCAGCCCCATATGCGGCTGGCAGGCGTCAGCACGCTGATGAATGAGTTCAGCGGCGGTATACCCGGTACAGGCAAAATGTAACTTGTTCTGGATGGTTTGAAAAAACTGCGTGGTTTCTTTGAGGGACGGTTGATAATCGGCGGCCAGAGCAAAGATCTCGCGTACCCGCAAATAAACCCGACGTTCGCTGGCGCGGATATCGCGGATACGCTCCAGCATCTCATCGAAATAGTCGGGTACAGCCGATGAACCCACGGGCGGATTTTTCAGGCGCTCATCGTCCATCACAAAACCTTTGATCAGGTATTCCTGGAGCGTCTGGGTTGCCCACTGGCGGAACTGCGTGCCGCGCGGGGAGCGAACGCGGTAGCCGACAGCGAGTATCAACGGCAAACTAAAGTATTGAATCTGATAATTTTTCCCATCACTGGCAGTTGTTCGGTAAAACCGAACAACTGAATTTTCTTCAAGCTCGCCATCTGCAAAGATGTTCTTTATATGCTCACTGATGGTGGCTTTAGCTTTACCGTATAGTTCGCAGATCATTCCCTGAGAGAGCCACAGTGTATTGCTTTCAAAGCGGCATTCAACACGCACTTTCCCGTCACCGCTGGCAAACATAATGAATTCACCTGCCGGGGATTGGGTTAAGTATTTATCTTCCATGTCGCCTCCACTTACATCTGACTCGTGATGCTGTAATCCGCTTAGTATGCCAGAAATTCCTGGTGAAGCTCATTACGCAGATAGCGTTTATTTTGGCGGGTAGCGCCCCCGGATAGTGTTTCACCACGATATCATTCATCTTCTCCACCAGATCCAGACGCTTAAACGTGATATGCCCACTGCCTTTCTGAAAGTAGTGCATAGAGAATAAATCATCCTCAAAAACCTGCTGATGCGGGTTATCACGAATGAAGTCCATCAGTCGGATAGTCACATCGTGTCGGTTATCGGGAATGGTTTTACCATCCAGCAGGAACAACATGCGCTCCAGATCCGCAATCTGGTCACGCCGTCAGCCCCAATTCAGGCTGTAGCCCCATCGGTCGTGCTTTACCAGGCCGTTAACGATGATCCGCTTACCGAAGCAGCAGGGATTATTGGTTTTATAGTCCCAGCTTAGCCCTTTAAATACATTGATAATCCCACGTTCGAAAACATCCTGTTTATTGTGGTGGAGTTGTTCAAAGGTGCTCAGGATGTTGGCTTCGCTGATGGCCGGAAGATCTCCTCCTTCGAGATTTTTAGCCCACTGGCTGCGGGCTTCAGCGTCCATTAAGGTCAACATCCCGAACTTCAGCATCAGATCGCGCCAAATGCTGCGGTCAATATTACGGGTGATCACCGGCATCGCTTTATCAACCGGTTGCATCAACCAGCAGTCAAAGGAATGGCGCTGTCGCATCGCCCAATGCTCCGCTACATCACCACCGATGCTGGAGGTAAGCCGCGAGATGTCATCAAGCTTATGAATCAGGATTTCTATCAGGCTCAGCGCAGCGTCGCGCCCTGTGACGATGCATTCAATACTGGTCGAGCAAATTAGCTCATTATGGTCAGTTAAGACTTCAGCTTCTGTTTGCATATTTTTGGTCCATATAAAAGCAAACGCGCCTGCCGGGAGTGGCAGGCGCATTATGCGGTGAAATAAAGGTGAATAAATATTGAGGGTGTAAATCAGGAAGGCGACTCGCAATAAATCATGCTGTCGCCCTGAATCAGGAATAGTGGTGTTAAATTAATGCAGGGGCGTGGCTCTGTAATACCTGTTCAGCTTCTTGCTGGAAAAACTGGCGTGTAATGCTGAAGAATTCATGCAGTTTATGATCTGGCGAAGGGACCAGATCAAGCTGAAGTAATTGGTGCAGATCCCAGTCTTTCTCAATATGTTCTTCAAAAAGCTGTTCCAGCTCTTCCCAATGATTACGACGCTCCGTTTGAAGGAATCCGCTGTTCAGGTTCAGGTGATCAATGGTGTACTGTGCGTACTCAGCTTCCTGCTCAGTTAAATCTATTGAAGGAACCACATGCCCATTAGATAAATAGGCAAAATAACGAGAACAGTCAGGGAGGTGGCAATGAATAAACTGTGCCATATCCACAGATTTATTCTTTCCCTGTACATGACCACCGAACGCGTTGATGCCAAGCTGGGGCAAACCATTCTCAGAGTCTAACGCGCTGGCTGCGAGATTTTGATAATCGAAGGTTCGCCCTGGCTGCTGGCTTTTATTTTCGACGTGTTCAATGTGATAGCCGAGGCCACGCAAATCAGCACGGATTTCGCTGTAACAGCAAAGATGATATTGCTCATTGAGCAGAAGCGTCACTAAATCTGCTTTGTCTCGTCTAAAGTTTCGCCAGCGACGGGTCGATTGATCCGAATCTTGTGGTGGATTTTCATTTGCAGTGAGTAAGGCATCTGTCCCCGGCGAGTTTTGATCACATGCCTCATTGTGCCTTCCCTTTCAGAAAGTTACGGCATCGACAAACGTAGCGCCTGCGTTAATAAACGTAAGGCTATAGTGCCTTCAAGTAGATGAGTAAGCTGCGACGTTACTGCTCGTATGAACACCATCCACCCTTATGATGTGAGCCTGTACCCCCATGTGGATGTTGACCCTTTGGGCAGGCAAGCGCACTGGATGATGCCGTGACGGTAATAAAAGCGATAATCATCGCTGTAAATAATCTCTTCATATATAACTCACATTAATAAATTAGAACATATTACTACCTACTACAGAATACGCATACTTGATACGGACTTAGGGGATAATATAACGCGTACTTTAGTTTAAATTCTATCCTTCATGTGGCATAGGTTATCAGGATAGGTTTTCGTTATGAATTTTATCTGGGATATTGAAGCAACATATTGGGGGGGATATGAGTTATAAATATGTTGGTAAGCATGGCTGTGATGTTGCATTGCGGATGGGCTATAAAGAATGCCCCGATGAAAATGCTTATGGTGATGCCTATTATATTAAAGATGGGTTAAAATGGATATTTAATATAACAGGCTTAAAAAAACGGCTTGGCGTATACAGCGACGACGATCTCCGTAAACAGAACTATGATGTAGATACCTATTATCGAGTTGAAAACCAACCGGAAGAAAGTGCAGATGATGAAATGCAATCGCTATATCATAATTTAGCGGTAGAAGAAGGAGAACCCGTGTATCTGGAGGGAGGCATGTATCTTTATCCGGATGGCTCTATACGTTGATCTCATAATTTTGGCCTGGTAAGCGTATCTCTTTTGAGAAAGGATGAGCCTGTAAGTATGACCCACAAGTTCGTTTGGTGATTAGTTAAGTCCCGCCCACGTTAGTCCTGGCGTACTTTTATCCCTTCTTTGCGGACGATATCCCACAATAAATGGTCGTTCGGTTTTAGCAATCGGTAAATGGTGATTAATAAAATAATATTCCACTTTCTCTCTCCACCTTTCCTTTCGTATTATATGCAAGAACTGGTCTTAATAATAAGCAAATACTTTGTCCCGAAATAGAGGACGAATGGTGGGCATGAGAGAAGGATGTTGGCGGAAGATCACAGGAGTCGAACCTGCCCGGGACCGCTGGCGGCCCCAACTGGATTTGAAGTCCAGCCGCCTCACCGGAGACGACGATCTTCCGCGCCTCGATTGCTACATGGAGGCGCGCGCATTATAGCTACTTCCTGGCGTTTCCACATCCCCTCCCGTGCTTTTTTAACTTCCCTTTCCTTCTGCCATGATCGGTTTCATATAAACCCCCATAAAATCCATTAGTTACATTTCATCACACTTTTTGACGCTACCCTGATCACAGAAAACAAGAATCGTAATTTGATAACCAAATAACGGAATATTCACGCTCGCAGGGAAGGTTTACAAAAACTGTAACCGGTATCAGTGAGCGTTGTGAGCGTTAAGGATGCGTAATGAAAAGTGAAATTCTCTCCGTTAAGGAGAAGATTGGCTATGGTATGGGCGATGCCGCCAGCCACATCATCTTTGATAACGTCATGTTATATATGATGTTCTTCTATACCGATATTTTCGGCATTCCCGCTGGTTTTGTTGGCACCATGTTTTTACTGGCGCGTGCGCTTGATGCCATCTCCGACCCTTGTATGGGCCTGCTGGCCGACCGCACCCGCTCTCGCTGGGGCAAATTCCGACCCTGGGTGCTGTTTGGCGCGTTGCCGTTTGGTATCGTTTGTGTGCTGGCTTATAGCACGCCGGATCTCAGTCTGAACGGCAAAATGATTTATGCCGCCATCACCTACACGTTGCTCACCCTTCTGTACACTGTGGTCAACATCCCTTACTGCGCGTTGGGGGGTGTAATAACCAATGACCCAACGCAGCGTATCTCCCTGCAATCCTGGCGCTTTGTGCTGGCAACGGCGGGCGGAATGCTTTCTACCGTACTGATGATGCCTCTGGTGAAACTGATTGGCGGCGAGAATAAGGCGCTGGGCTTCCAGGGGGGTATCGCGGCGCTCTCGGTGGTGGCGTTCCTGATGCTGGCGTTCTGCTTCTTTACCACCAAAGAGCGCGTTGAAGCGCCTGCCACCCATACCTCCATGCGTGAAGACCTGCGTGATATCTGGCACAACGACCAGTGGCGCATAGTCGGCCTGCTCACCATCCTGAATATTCTGGCGGTATGCGTGCGCGGCGGGGCGATGATGTATTACGTCACCTGGATATTGGGCAAACCGGGCGTGTTTGTCGCCTTCCTCACCACCTATTGCGTCGGCAACCTGATTGGCTCGGCGCTGGCAAAACCGTTGACCGACTGGAAATGCAAAGTGAGCGTTTTCTGGTGGACCAATGCTTTACTCGCAGTAATCAGCGTGGCGATGTTCTTCGTACCGATGCACGCCACGATCGCTATGTTCGTCTTTATCTTTGTGATTGGCGTATTGCACCAGTTAGTCACGCCTATCCAGTGGGTGATGATGTCTGACACCGTCGACTACGGCGAATGGTGTAACGGCAAACGCCTGACGGGGATCAGTTTTGCCGGCACGTTGTTCGTGCTGAAACTGGGTCTTGCCCTCGGCGGGGCGCTGATTGGCTGGATGCTGGCAGGCGGCGGTTACAACGCGGCGGCGAAAACGCAAAACAGCGCCACGATCAGCATCATCATCGCTCTGTTCACTATCGTCCCGGCCATCTGTTATCTGCTGAGCGCCGCGATCGCTAAACGCTACTACACCCTGAAAAGCCCGTTCCTGAAAACCATTCTGGAGCAACTGGCGCAGGGCGCACACCGCAACGAACAAGAATTTACCCATAAAGAATTGCAAAACTAAAGGAACAGACTATGAAAATTAGCGACGGAAACTGGCTGATCCAGCCTGGCCTTAATTTGATTCACCCGGTTCAGGTGTTCGACGTTGAACAGCACGGGAATGAGATGGTGATCTATGCCGCGCCGCGTGATGTCCGCGAACGAACCTAGCAACTGGATACCCCGTTGTTTACCCTGCGCTTTTTCTCGCCGCAGGAAGGAGTGATAGGTGTACGGATGGAACACTTCCAGGGCGCTTTGGATAACGGCCCACATTATCCGCTCAATGTCTTGCAAGATATCAACGTAGAGATGCAGAACAACGCTGAATTTGCCGAACTCAAGAGCGGCAGCCTGAGCGTGCGCGTCACCAAAGGCGAGCTCTGGTCTCTGGATTTTCTGCGTAACGGTGTACGTATCACCGGTAGTCAGTTGAAAAATAACGGCTATGTGCAGGACACCAATAGCGGGCGCAACTACATGTTCGAGCGTCTGGATCTCGGCGTGGGCGAAACCGTCTACGGGCTTGGCGAGCGCTTTACCGCGCTGGTGCGTAACGGTCAGACAGTGGAGACCTGGAACCGCGACGGCGGCACCAGTACCGAACAGTCTTACAAGAACATCCCGTTCTATATCACCAACCGTGGCTACGGTGTGCTGGTAAACCATCCGCAGTGCGTGTCGTTTGAAATTGGCTCCGAGAAAGTCTCCAAAGTTCAGTTCAGCGTCGAGAGCGAGTATCTGGAATACTTCGTCATCGACGGCCCGACCCCGAAAGACGTGCTGAACCGCTATACCCAATTTACGGGTCGTCCGGCGCTGCCGCCCGCCTGGTCGTTTGGCCTGTGGCTGACCACCTCATTCACCACCAACTACGACGAAGCGACCGTTAACAGTTTTATCGACGGTATGGCCGAGCGCAATCTGCCGCTGCACGTCTTCCACTTCGACTGTTTCTGGATGAAGGCCTTCCAGTGGTGCGATTTTGAATGGGATCCGGTGACTTTCCCCGATCCGAAAGGGATGATTCGCCGCCTGAAAGCGAAAGGGCTGAAAGTCTGCGTGTGGATTAACCCCTACATCGGCCAGAAATCCCCGGTCTTCCAGGAGCTGAAAGAGAAAGGATATTTGCTAAAACGCCCGGACGGCTCCTTGTGGCAGTGGGATAAATGGCAGCCGGGACTGGCGATTTACGACTTCACCAACCCGCAAGCCTGCGAATGGTATGCCGACAAGCTGAAGGGCCTGGTGGAGATGGGAGTGGACTGCTTCAAAACTGACTTCGGCGAACGCATTTCAACGGATGTGCAGTGGTTTGATGGTTCAGATCCACAGAAAATGCACAACCATTATGCCTACATCTACAACGAACTGGTGTGGAACGTGCTGAAAGAGACCGTCGGCGTTGAAGAGGCGGTGCTGTTCGCCCGTTCCGCCTCGGTGGGCGCGCAACAGTTCCCGGTGCACTGGGGCGGCGACTGCTACGCCAACTACGAATCGATGGCGGAAAGCCTGCGCGGCGGGCTGTCCATCGGCCTGTCAGGGTTTGGCTTCTGGAGTCATGATATTGGCGGATTCGAGAATACCGCGCCGGCGCATGTCTACAAGCGTTGGTGCGCATTCGGCTTGCTCTCCAGCCACAGCCGCCTGCACGGTAGCAAATCCTACCGGGTTCCGTGGGCCTATGACGACGAGTCCTGTGACGTGGTGCGCTTCTTCACCGAACAGAAGTGCCGGATGATGCCGTATCTGTATCGGGAAGCGGCGCGCGCCAACGAAGCCGGTACGCCCATGATGCGGGCGATGATGCTGGAGTTTCCGGACGATCCGGCGTGTGATTATCTTGATCGCCAGTACATGCTGGGAGATGCGGTCATGGTAGCGCCGGTATTTAGTGAAGCGGGCGACGTGGAGTTCTACCTGCCAGAAGGCCGCTGGACGCACCTGTGGCGCAACGATGAAGTGCAGGGCAGTCGCTGGCATAAACAGCAGCATGACTTCCTGAGCCTGCCAGTGTATGTGCGTGACAATACACTACTGGCGCTGGGCAACAATAGCCAGAAGCCCGATTACGCCTGGCATGAGGGTACGGCCTTCCAGTTATTCCATCTGGATGACGGCTGCGAAGCGGTCTGCGAAGTCCCTGCTACGGATGGTTCGACAATCTTTACGCTGCAGGCGAAACGCACAGGCAATACCATTACGGTGAGCGGCGAAGGCGAGGCGCGCAACTGGACGCTGTGTCTGCGTAATATTACGCAGATTAGCGGTACCAAATGCGGTTCATATGCGGGAAGTGAACTGGGCGTAGTGGTCACCCCGCAGGGAAATGAAGTGGTAATTACGCTTTAAATCTGAATCGCCGGATGGCGCCGTGAGCTGCGCTTATCCGGCCTACAAATGAGCAAGAACCGTAAGCCCGGTAAGCGCCATCGCCACCGGGCAAGCCCTCAATTACAGCGCTGGCTCCGTTGACGTAACTTCACCGCCGGACACCACGCCCGCTTGCATCGTCTGTGTTATCTGCTGCTTTTGTGCGTTGACCGCGTGTAATTGCCCGTTTACCGTCGGTTTCAACGGCGCATCGGCCTGAATATTGCCGCTGGCCGTGAGCTGAATATTGCCATCGCCAGCAATCGGTAATGCCGGCCAGCCCCACTGCTGTAGCACATCCATTGGTACGCCGCGTCCGTTCAGGCTGATTTGCGTCTGACGCTGCGGCAGTTGCGATACGCTGGCAGTGGCTTCCAGTATCCCTTTTCCAGTAAACGCGCTCAGATCGCTGATGTTGACCGTGCTGGCATTAGCCGTCAACGACAGCGACGGGCGGCGCACGTCCACACGGTTAAAGGTTGCCGCTGCGGCGTTGAGGGTCGCATTGCCGCTCCAGACGCCCCATTGATGATGTTGTACCAGCTCCAGGTTTGCGCCGTAGCCGTCCAGGGCGGTGATTTGCCACGGGAAGGCCGGGTCGATATCAATCACCAGATTGCGGCTGGCGCTGAATTTTTTCAGCGTCAGGCTGTTCAGCCAGTCGGGCAACGGCTTCATCCATAACTGCTTCCAGTTTTCCGGCAGCGTATACTCCAGCCCGGCGATAGCGGTATCGTCCAGAATAAGCGCTTTGCCTTCGCGTAACCAGGCGCCGGAAGTTCTGACCATACCGCCTTCCCAGCGGGTGGTGAACTGGCGTAGCGCAACGCCCTGTGGTGAAAATTCGGCGTTCAGGATTGGATCGAGCAAGTGCAGCGAGCCGTAAATAAACTCGCTGGCGTTCATCGATAATTTACCTTCCTGACTTTGCCAGTCTTCTTTGCGCAGAGTCAGATTGCGCAAACTCAGGTCAAGATCGGTGACTGCCCAGTCTGGTCCTTGCAGGCTGGAGTCCGTCACTTCAAGACGACCAATCTGCAAAGATGGAACCGTAGTAAGCGGCGCGAAAAACTCGCTCAAGGATTTATCGCTTTGTAACCGAATATCATTCAGCCGCAGATTTTCAACGACCCAACTACCATCAGCGTTACGCCGGGCGACGCCGGTTAACGCTCCGCGCGCCATATCGGCGCCAACGGTGTTTAACATCACCTGATCATGGTCGATACTGCCTTCAATAAGCACATTCGTGGCGGGAACGTCGTTTAACGTCAGCGAACCGGCGCTCAGTTGGATCTGGGCTTTATTGCCCAATACCCGACCGGCTTCGGGGCGCCAGGGCATAACGCCGCCGTTAACGCGCTGGGCGCTCAACCGCCATTCGCTACCGGGACTATTGAGCGCCATATTGCGAAGTTGCAGGCGGTCGGCCTCAAACGGGAAAGGGGCGGTTTGCACTGAAATATTCAGCGTGCCGTCCTGTAACAGAATCGTGTCGACATGCAGCGGCGCGGTTAACTGGCGAATGCTCAGACCGATATCTACGGTTTTCGCGACCAGGGTAGCAGGCTGACCATCACGACCAAAGGTCACATTCTCCAGTAAAAGATGGGATGGGGCGGAAAAACGATGATCCATCACGTCGAATGTGAGGTGATAACCGCTGTTCTCTGATACCCAGTTGCTGACATGATCTGCGCCCCAGCGCGTTTGCAGCAGAAAATAAAAGCCGAAAATCACCACTAAACAGGCGATCAGCACGTAGAGAAGCAACCTCCCAATCAATTTCATGGTCTTCCATCCCGTGAAATGCACATAGGGGATTTATGCACGATTTGCGTGCAATCCTCAAGACAGGAATGGTGAAAGAGCGTTACAGCAGCGGCGAATCGTGTCGCCGCCGCAGGGTTTTTACGGTTTTTCCGGCGGGAGAATCAGGTTCAGCACGATAGCCGTGATGCCGCCAGCGGCAATTCCGGATGAGAGCAGATTTTTCACCCATTCCGGCGCGAACTGCAGGATCTGCGGCTGTTGCGAGACGCCAAGACCCACGGCCAGCGACAGGGCGATAATCAGAATCGCGCGGCGGTTCAGCGGCTCACGCGAGACAATACGCACCCCGGAGGCGGCAATGGTGCCGAACATCACTAACGTGGCGCCGCCGAGCACCGGTTCCGGGATATGCTGCACAAAACCGCTTACCGCCGGGAACAGGCCGAGCACAATCAGCATCAGCGCGACGACAAATCCCACATAGCGACTGGCGACGCCGGTCAACTGAATTACGCCGTTGTTCTGACCGAAACAGGAATTCGGGAACGTATTAAATACCGCTGAAACAAATGAGTTCAGGCCGTTAGCCAGTACGCCGCCCTTTAGCCGTTTCATGTACAAGGGGCCGGATACCGGCTGCTCGGAGACATCAGAGGTGGCGGTGATGTCGCCGATGGTCTCCAGCGACGTAATCATAAAGACCAGCATCAACGGCAGTAACAGGTTCCAGTCAATGCCCAGACCATAATACAGCGGGGTCGGCACCATCAGGATATCCTGTGAGACCGGCGCGTTATTCTCAGGCAACATGCCCATAAACCAGGCCAAAAGATAGCCTGCCGCCATGGCAATAACCAAAGAAGCCACGCGCAGGTAGGGATTACGCTGCCGATTCAGCAAGATAATAATGGCCAGGACGACGCCGGCCAGCAGCAGGTTTTTCGGTGCGCCAAAGGTGTTGTCGCTCATGGCGGCATAGCCGCCGCCGATGGAGGTTAGCCCCACCTGAATCAGCGACAGGCCAATAATCATTACCACGACGCCGGAGACTAACGGCGTGATAATCCGGCGCGCCAGATGTAGAATGCGAGAAAGCACCATCTCGGTGCAGCTTGCCAGCATCAGCGTGCCGAACAGCGCCGCCATCATCGTCGGGACGTCCGCGCCGCCGGTTTTCAGCGCGGTACCGCCCATAATCAGCGGGGCGACAAAGTTAAAGCTGGTTCCCTGGATGGATAACAGCCCCGATCCTACCGGCCCCCACGCTTTGATTTGAATAATAGAGGCTACGCCGGAGGCGAACAGCGACATGCTGATAATGTGCTGCGTATCCTGCGCCGGTAAACCCAACGCCTGGCAGATTAACAGCGCTGGCGTGATTACCGCGACAAACATGGCCAGCAGATGCTGACAAGCGGCAAAAAGGGTTTGAGGGAGCGGCGGGCGATCTTCAAGACGGTAAATTAATTCGCTGTTTTGCGTCTGCGCAACCGGTTGCGCATCTGCCGGCTCGATGGCGTTAACGGACATCAGGGACATTCTCGTGGTGGAAAAGCGGTGATTTTATCTGACCAGATGGTAAAAGCAAACGATTGCGAGCGAATATTCTTAATATTTAAAAAAGATAAATGCACCTTTTTATATAACTTTTTGCCTTTTTCTGCTTAAAATCCATGCCGAAGACTCGCAAAGAGCTAAAAAACTGACTCAGGAAATGATTTGTGCGCACGTGTCACAGCGCACTACAGGAGCTTTAAATGTTTGAACTCGATACCTTATCGACCCTTGTCGCCGCCACGCTGGTGCTGCTACTGGGTCGCAAGCTGGTCCAGTCTGTCTCCTTACTGAAGAAATATACGATTCCGGAACCAGTGGCGGGGGGGTTACTGGTCGCGGTTGCTCTGCTTGTGCTGAAAAAAAGCGTCGGTTGGGAGGTCAACTTTGATATGACCCTGCGCGATCCGTTGATGCTGGCGTTTTTCGCGACGATCGGCCTTAACGCTAACCTTGCCAGCCTGCGCAAGGGGGGACGCGTTGTTGGCGTCTTCCTGGTCGTCGTGGTCGGATTACTGCTGATGCAGAATGCCATCGGTATCGGCATGGCGAGTCTGTTGGGGCTGGACCCGTTAATGGGGCTGATTGCCGGGTCAATTACGCTGTCCGGCGGACACGGTACCGGCGCGGCGTGGAGTAAACTGTTTGTCGAACGTTATGGTTTTGCCAATGCCACCGAAGTTGCGATGGCATGTGCAACCTTTGGCCTGGTGCTGGGCGGGTTGATTGGCGGCCCGGTAGCGCGTTATCTGGTGAAACACTCCACCACGCCGGATGGAATGCCTGACGATCAGGCCGTGCCGACAGCCTTTGAAAAGCCGGATGTGGGTCGTATGATCACCTCTCTGGTGCTAATCGAAACTATCGCCCTGATTGCTATCTGTCTGACCGTGGGCAAAATCGTAGCGCAGCTACTGGCGGGAACGGTGCTTGAACTGCCGGTCTTCGTTTGTGTGCTATTTGTTGGGGTGATCCTCAGCAATGGCCTGGCGCTGGTGGGTTTTTATCGCGTATTTGAGCGTGCTGTTTCGGTGCTGGGGAACGTGAGTCTGTCACTGTTCCTAGCAATGGCGCTGATGAGCCTGAAGCTGTGGGAACTGGCGTCGCTGGCGCTGCCGATGCTGGCGATTCTGGTGGTACAGACCATCTTCATGGCGCTGTACGCGATCTTCGTTACCTGGCGCATGATGGGGAAAAACTACGATGCGGCGGTGCTGGCGGCGGGTCACTGTGGTTTTGGCCTGGGCGCAACGCCGACCGCCATTGCTAATATGCAGGCGATTACCGACCGTTTTGGCCCCTCGCATATGGCGTTCCTGGTGGTGCCAATGGTCGGCGCGTTCTTTATCGATATCGTCAATGCGCTGGTGATTAAGCTGTACCTGATGTTACCGATTTTCGCGCAATAAGGGTTTGTACGGCGGCATTAAAGCCGCCGTGCTCACTAGGCGTTGGAATAACGTTCGGTTTCCGGCATCCAGCGCTCAATCAGCGCTTGTACCTGCTGCGGATAACGTTCGTGAATATGACGGGCAATACGCTGAACTTCGGGGATTATGGCCTGATCGCGCAGTAAATCTGCAACTTTAAATTCGGCGTTCCCTGTCTGGCGCGTGCCCAGTAATTCCCCCGGGCCGCGAATCTCTAAATCTTTTTGCGCAATCACAAAGCCGTCGTTGCTGTCGCGCAATACCTGTAAACGCTTCTGCGCCGTTTTCGACAACGGCGATTTATAGAGCAGCACGCAGTGCGATGCGACCGCGCCACGGCCAACGCGCCCTCTGAGCTGGTGTAACTGCGCCAGGCCCAGTCGCTCCGGGTTTTCAATAATCATCAGGCTGGCGTTAGGAACATCGACCCCCACCTCAATCACCGTAGTGGCGACCAGCAGATGCAGTTCGCCCTGCTTAAAGGCCTGCATCACCGCCTGTTTTTCGGCGGGCTTCATGCGGCCGTGTACCAGGCCGATATTCAACTCCGGTAACGCCAGCTTGAGCTCCTCCCAGGTGGCTTCCGCTGCCTGCGCTTCCAGCAGGTCTGACTCTTCAATCAGCGTACAGACCCAGTAGGCCTGACGGCCTTCGGTTGTGCAGGCGTTGCGCACACGATCAATGATTTCATGGCGACGGGTATCCGGAATCGCAACGGTAGTGACAGGGGTACGGCCCGGCGGTAGCTCGTCAATCACCGAGGTATCGAGATCGGCGTAGGCAGTCATCGCCAGGGTGCGCGGAATGGGCGTTGCGGTCATAATCAACTGATGCGGATGAAAGCCCTGCTGCTGGCCTTTTTCCCACAATGCCAGCCGCTGGTGGACGCCAAAGCGGTGCTGCTCATCGATAATGACCAGCGCCAGCCCGTTAAACTGCACCTGTTCCTGGAAGATAGCGTGAGTGCCGACAATCATCTGCACCTGACCGCTGGCAATAGCCTCTTGCTGCGCCTGGCGCGCTTTACCTTTTTGCTTACCGGCCAGCCAACCCACTTCAACGCCCAACGGTTCGAACCAGTTGCGGAAATTATTTGCGTGCTGTTCAGCCAGCAGTTCGGTCGGTGCCATCAGCGCCACCTGCTTACCGTGGGCAATAGCGCGCAAGGCGGCAAGCGCCGCAACCAGCGTTTTCCCTGAGCCGACGTCGCCCTGAACCAGACGCATCATCGGCACATCGAGCGCCATATCACGTTCGATCTCTGCCACCACCCGCGCCTGTGCGCCGGTAGGCTTAAACGGCAGCGCCGCCAGCAGCTTGTCTTTCAATATGTTGTTGGTACTTAGCGGCTGAGCGTGGTAGCGCTGCGCGCCTGCGCGAAGCGCCAGCATACTGAGATTATGCGCCAGTAGCTCTTCAAGAATAAGCCGCCGCTGCGCCGGGTGTTTGCCGGTTTCTAAATCGGCGAGCTGGAGTGTCGGCGGCGGGCGATGCAAGGTACGTAGCGCCTCCGGCAGGCTCATCATACCCTGTGCCAGTTCCGGCGGTAGTAGTTCGGCAATGGCGCAGGTGTCGAGCAACTCCAGCGCCTGATCGGTAAGCTTGCGCAGTGTCGCTTGCTTCACGCCCTCGGTGGTCGGATAGATGGGGGTGAGCGTTTCCTGAAGTTCCGGCGTGCTGAGATCGCCCTGCAGGCGATATTCCGGATGGATCATCTCTGCGCCATACTTGCCGCGTTTCGCTTCCCCGTAGGCCAGCACACGTAGTCCCGTCGCCAGGCTGTTTTTCATCGCCGCGTTAAAATTGAAAAAGCGCATGGTAAGAATGCCGGAACCGTCGCTAATCTGGCAGGTCATCATCCGACGACCGCCGAAAGTGATATTGCAGTTCAGCACTTCACCTTCAACGGTGGCGTAGATGCCAGGCAGCAGTTCGCCAATAGGGTAGAGATGGGTACGGTCTTCGTAACGCAGAGGGAGGTGGAGCAGGAGGTCCTGCACGGTATGCAGGCCAATTTTCGCCAGTTTACTGCTTTGCGCTGCGCCGACGCCTGTCAGGGAATTGAGCGGAACAGCGTCTAACAAGCGGCCTGACATGGTGATTACCCTGCCGCCTGCATCGTCGCCCACCAGTCAGCATCGGCGTCGATTTCGCCCTGCTGATTGACGCGAGGATAAGGCAGACCTTTACGTTTAGCTACTTTCGCCAGCACCGGATAACCACCCTCAAACAGCAGGCGCTGCTGTTCATCTTCCGGCAACATGCTATTTTCACGCAGATACATGCCCGCGTTCTGTCGCTGGCGCTGGGCTTCATAAAGAATGAGCGCGGAGGCGACGGAAACATTCAGCGACTGTACCATGCCGATCATCGGAATGATGATATCCCGATCCGCCAGGTCTAATGCTTCCTGAGTAATACCGGTTTTCTCCTGACCCATCAGAATACAGGTCGGGCGCGTGTAATCAATCTCGCGAAAGTCTACGGCCTTATCAGAAAGATGGGTTGCCAGAATCTGCATTTCCCGACCTTTCAAATGGGCTACCGCATCGCCAATGGTACGGTGAGTTTTTACCTGTACCCAACTGTTGCTGCCCGCCGCCGCGGAAGCCATGGTGCGCATCCGGCTACCAGGCCAGATGGCATGGACTTCATGGACACCAACGGCATCTGCGGTACGAATGATTGCAGAAACGTTATGAGGTTTGTGGACTTGCTCCATGCAGACCGTGAGATCAGGCTGACGCCTGGCGAGCATTTCGCATATACGCGCATAACGTTTTGGATTCATAGCGCTAGTTTCGGTTACGGGTGACTTTAATAACGTCTGGCATCACGCGGATTTTGCGCATGATATTCGCCAGATGTACGCGATCGCGTGCGGTAAGGCGAATAAAGGTACTATAGACGCGACCATCTTTTTCTTCAGTATTCAGGCTTTGAATATTGGAGGTGGTGGTATTAATCGCCGCCGTCAGGTTAGCCAGCGCGCCCTGATGGTTAAACATTTCCACCTTGATTTCGGTAATGAATTCCTGCTCCGTCTCTTTGTCCCATTCGACCGCCATAAATTTCTCTGGCTCTTTCTGGTATCCACGGATATTACGGCAGGATTCATGGTGGATCACCAGTCCTTTACCTGGGCTGACGTGAGCGATGATCGGGTCGCCTGGGATCGGACGACAACACTTCGCAAAGGTGATAAGCACGCCATCCGCGCCTTTAATCGGCAGGTGGCCGTGATTCGATTGCGCAACGGTCGGCACCACGGCTTCGCCTTGCTGCAGATTTTTCGCGACCACTACGCTCATCGCGTTGCCGAGACCGATTTCCGCCAGCAGATCGTCAAGCGTTGCCAGCTTCATACGATCCAATTCGCGCTGAATATTTTCCTGCGGAATTTCCGCCAGCTTACGACTGCCGCCTAAAGCATGGTTAAGCAGACGACGGCCCAGGCTTACGGAGTCATCACGTTTGAGGTTTTTCAGCAACTGACGAATTTTAGCGCGCGCTTTAGAGCTGACGACAAAGTTCAGCCAGGCGGCGTTGGGACGCGCGCCCGGCGCGGTAATAATTTCGACGGTCTGACCGCTGCTAAGCGGCTGTGACAGCGGATAAGGCTGCCGGTCGACACGCGCGCCGACGCAGGCGTGGCCGATGTCGGTATGCACTGCATAGGCAAAATCCACCGGCGTAGCGCCAGCGGGCAGTTCGACAATGCGCCCTTCCGGGGTGAAAACGTAAATCTCATCCGGGAAGAGATCGGATTTTACGCTTTCGATAAATTCAAACGAACTACCGGCGCTCTGTTGTAGCTCCAGCAGGCTCTGCATCCAGCGCTGGGCGCGGATCTGCGCCGTGGTGCTGGTCTCACCGTGCTCTTTATACGCCCAGTGCGCCGCAACCCCCATTTCCGCCATCTGATCCATGTCTTCGGTACGGATCTGGACTTCAACAGGAACGCCGTGCGGGCCGATCATCGAGGTGTGCAAAGACTGATAGCCGTTCGCTTTGGGAATGGCGATATAGTCTTTCACGCGTCCCGGACGCGGCTTATAGAGACTGTGCATCTGGCCGAGTACGCGATAGCAGGTATCGGAGTCATGAACGATCACGCGGAAAGCGTAAATGTCCATGATCGAGTGAAAACGCTGCTCTTTGAGCACCATTTTGCAGTAGATCGAGTAAAGATGTTTTTCGCGACCGCTAACGCGACACGGAATTCCCGCCTCTTGCAAACGTCCTTCGATTTCAGAGAGGATTTTTTGGATCATCTCTTTACGGTTGCCGCGCGCCGCTTTTACCACTTCTTTAATGACGCGGTAACGATTGGGATACAGCGCTTCAAAACCCAGCTCTTCCAGCTCGGTTTTAATATGATGAATACCTAAACGGTGCGCCAGCGGGCTGTAGATTTCGAGGGTTTCACGGGCAATACGACGACGTTTATCCGGGCGTAACGAGCCCAGCGTGCGCATGTTATGGGTACGGTCAGCAAGCTTAATGAGGATGACGCGGATATCCTGCACCATCGCCATAATCATTTTGCGAAAGTTTTCGGCCTGCGCCTCTTTCTTATCGCGGAACTTGAGCTTATCAAGTTTCGACACCCCCTCTACCAGCTCGGCAACGCTTTTACCGAAAAGCTGTTCCATGTCCTGATAGGTGGCGGGGGTATCTTCAATCACGTCATGCAGCAGAGCGGCCATCAGCGTTTCGTAGTCGAGTTTCATCTCGGCCAGAATACAGGCCACCGCTACCGGGTGCGTGATATAGGGTTCACCGCTTGAACGTGTCTGGCCCTCGTGAGCGTCACGTGCAACGAGATACGCCTGCCGAAGACGCTTAATCTGGTCTTCCGGCAGGTAGGTTTGAATCAGTTGATTCAGGCTTTCAAACAGATACAAGGGCGACCCGCTTTGTGATTAACGACGACCTTCAGCAATAGCGGTAACGGCTTGTAATTCAGCGGCTTCCTGCTCTTGCTGTTCCTGGCGCTCGCGGACGTCGAGGATCTGGTTGTTAATCAGACCTTCTTCGATTTCGCGCAGCGCGATAACGGTAGTTTTATCGTTTTCTTCCGGTACCAGCGGATCCTTTCCGCCTACCTGCATCTGACGAGCGCGACGCGCGGCGACCAGTACCAGGTCAAAACGGTTACCAATTTTCTCTACAGCGTCCTGAACAGTTACGCGTGCCATACTTAAAATGCTCCACAGGTGAAGAAATGACTGGGCATGATACTGAAAGTGGGTTCAGTCTGCCAACAATTTGCTGATTAAAGCGTCATGACGCTGCTTTTGGCGGCTCATACGCAGACGTTCAGCGCGAATGATGGTTTTCAAGTCGCTTAACGCGGTATCAAAGTCGTCATTCACAATAAGATAATCATATTCGGCGTAATGGCTCATTTCTGCAACCGCTTGCGCCATTCGTTTGGCAATGACTTCTTCGCTATCTTGCCCGCGGCCGCGTAAACGGCGATCCAATTCGATCTTTGATGGCGGCAAAATAAAAATGCTGCGTGCTTGCGGCATCTTTTCGCGAATTTGCTGGGCGCCCTGCCAGTCGATATCCAGAAAAACATCAACGCCAGTTGCCAGCACTTGCTCAATGGTTTCGCGCGAAGTGCCGTAGTAATTGCCAAACACTTCCGCGTGCTCCAGAAACGCCTCCCTGCCAATCATGGTTTTAAACTCATCATGATTTACAAAGAAATAGTGCTCACCGTGCACTTCACCCGGACGCGGCGCGCGCGTGGTATGTGAAACGGAAACCTGAGTGTCGTACAACGGTTGGGTTTTTAATAAAGCCTGAATCAGGCTGGATTTACCCGCGCCACTGGGGGCAGAAACAATATAAAGCGTACCTTGAGCCATGAGTATCTTACGTCTGTGATTATCGAAATAGAGCCTTGATACGGGCTTATTATACACATCGCCGTTATGCGACGTAGTCTTTGTCACACTTTTTGCGCCAGATTATTGCATTTTGCGTCCCTTTTTCCGCTTTTATCGCGTCGTTGCAGCAACCCACCAAAAAATCTGGAAAGCGGCTCGGATGGTGCATTTTTACCTGTCGGTTTTTATTCACTAAAGCGCTATACCTGCCGGGCAATGTGCGCAGGAGGTTGTGATGAGATTATGGAAAAGTATGGCGTGGGGAATTTTATTGTGGCATTCGCAGAGTGGGGCGCTTTGCCCGGCCTGGCCGCCAGCAAGGGCCGCTGAAGAAATCACCCGTTTACAGCAACAGCTCGCTGACTGGAATGACATCTACTGGAAACAAGGTGTTAGCGCGGTTGACGATAGTGTGTACGACCAACTCAGCGCAAGGCTGGTTCAGTGGCAACGCTGTGTTGGTCAGGATGTTTCATCTACTCCGGTTTCACCGCCGTTAAACGGTACAACAATGCACCCTGTTGCGCACACGGGCGTACGTAAACTCGCGGACCGACAGGCGGTAGAACAGTGGGTGCGCGGGCGCAGCGAGCTTTGGGTACAGCCAAAAGTGGATGGCGTAGCGGTAACGCTGGTTTATCAAAACGGTAAACTGACCAGGGCCATTAGCCGGGGTAACGGACTACAAGGCGAGGACTGGACGCCAAAAATTCGCCTGATCCCCCCTCTATACCGCAGACAACACAAGGCGCGCTAGCTAACGCGGTGTTGCAGGGCGAAATCTTTCTACAGCGCGAGGGACATATCCAGCAACGGATGGGCGGGATGAATGCGCGCTCGAAAGCCGCAGGAATGTTAATGCGCCAGGATAACGCCTCCGCGCTAAATTCGTTGGGTATTTTTATTTGGGCGTGGCCGGACGGTCCGGCAAATATGCCCGAAAGATTAAGCCAACTTGCTAAGGCTGGATTCAGTCTGACGAAGAAATATTCTCTGGCGGTAAAAGATGCCAGCGAGGTCGAGCGGGCGCGCCAGTCATGGCTGACGTCAGCATTACCCTTTGTGACGGATGGCGTAGTGATACGCATGGCTAAAGAACCCGCGTCACAATACTGGCGACCCGGGCAGGGCGACTGGCTGGCAGCATGGAAATATCCGCCAGTAGCGCAGGTCGCGCAAGTGAGCGCTATTCAGTTCTCGGTGGGGAAAAGCGGCAAAATTACCGTAGTAGCGTCGCTTGTCCCCGTTATATTGGATGATAAGCGGGTTCAGCGGGTCAATATCGGTTCTGTGAAGCGTTGGGAAGCGTGGGATATTGCGCCGGGCGATCAGATCCTGGTGAGTCTGGCCGGGCAAGGCATTCCTCGGCTTGATGAGGTCGTCTGGCGGAGTCGTGAGCGGAGTAAGCCTGTGCCGCCAGGTAGCCATTTCAACTCGCTGACCTGCTTTTACGCGTCGGCAACGTGTCAGGAACAGTTTATCTCCAGGCTGGTATGGCTGGGGTCACGGTCGGCGTTGGGTCTGGACGGAATGGGTGAAGCTAGCTGGCGGGCTTTGCATCAGACGCATCGCTTTGAGCATATCTTCTCCTGGCTTGCCCTGACGTCAGCGCAAATAGCCAACACGCCAGGCGTTGCTAAAGGAAAAAGCGAGCAGATATGGCGGCAATTTTACCTGGCGCGCCGGCAGTCATTTACCCGCTGGATCATGGCGATGGATATCCCCTTAACGCAGGCCGCATTACAGGCCAGCGGCGATCGCTCATGGGAGCAGTTATTAATGCGAACAGAGCAACACTGGCGGCAATTGCCAGCGACGGGCGAGCGCCGTGCCGGGAGAGTTATCGACTGGCGGAATAATCCGCAGATCAACGCGCTGAGCAGATGGCTGGCTGCTCAGCATATTCCCGGATTTGGGTCTTAGTGTCCTTCATGACGGTAATAAAATACCGGCAGGCCAAGTTTAAGACGTAGCGCTAATAACCTTGCTGTAAAGCCAAACAGTAGCGTAGAGATAACGACGACATCCGGATTCATGACGTAATGTTGTAGCGCAATATAGAGCACCGCCGAGGCGAACGAAATGCCGGCATACAGCTCTTTTTGAAACACCAGTGGAATGCGTTTGCAGAACATATCGCGGAGCACGCCGCCAAAGACGCCGGTAGTGACGGCGGCTACCACGGCGATAATTGGCCCTTCGCCCATATCAAGGGCTATCTGAGCGCCAATAATAGAGAAAACCACCAACCCCAGCGCGTCAAGTACCAGGAAAAGCTTGCGTAAATAGGGCATGACGGGAGCAACAATGGTGGTCAATACGGCGGCAGTCGCCACAATAATGACATATTCGGGATGCTTCACCCAACCCAGCGGATAGTGACCGAGCAGAATGTCGCGAACCGAGCCTCCACCAATGGCGGTGGCGGTAGCAATAATAATTACGCCGAATGTATCCATGCGACGACGACCCGCAGCGAGTGCGCCCGTCATGGCCTCGGCAGTGATGCCAATTAAATAAAGAACGTGCAACAGCATGATTTCCCCCTAATTTACTGGGGGCGAAGATTAACGATTTGTGCGCTGTATCACGATTGAGATTTTCTAAGGCATTACACGATTAATAAATTTTAGTAATGATTCTAAATTTATGATTAATAATTATTTATTATAAATATCAATAAATTGAACATCATTTTTGTGGTTTATTGTATACGAGGTTTTTCTGTTTTGACTTAGATAAATTACCTGAACGGCGCCCTGGACGCGCCGCCGGTGAGTCATTTCATTGTGGCTGCTGTGCGGTAAGTTGTGTGATGAAGCGCTGACGCGAGCGTTCCACATACTGTTGCAAGCCATTGGAATCAAAGAATGCCTGTGTATCGCCGTTGCGAAGTTGCTGTCGTTTCTCCAGTAGCCCGAAGCGGTCACCTTTGTTGGCAATAAAGATATCAACATGCTGGGCGGCCAGTGTTTTAAAGCTGCTCTGAATATCAGTAACCAGGTCAGGGTAATTTTTGTTGTTAATCAGCAGATAGTCAGGTGTGGCGAGACTATCTGCGTAAATTAGCGTCTTGCCGTTGCGGAGCGTTACGCGCCAGGAGGTTGAGCCGGGCAGATGTCCAGGCGTGAATAGTGCTGTCACGGTTACCCCTCCGAGGCTGATGCTTTCCTGGTTGTGGATAATTTTATCAGTGGTGACGGGCGGGAAGGGGAGCGCATCGCCAAGCGCAAAATCCTGTCGTCCACCCCTCGCCATCTGATCGGCGTTGGGTTGACTGGCGACCAATTGTGCGCCGCTCCACGCTTTCAAACGTGCCATGCCCCCCGCTTGATCCAGCCGCGCATGGCTGCTCAACAGATAGCGCACGTCAGTGAGGCGAAATCCTGCCGCTTCAATATTCGCTTTAATTTGCGGTGCGCTTTCATCCAGCCCCGCATCAATAAGAATATGCCCTGCCGGAGTGGTCAGCAGAATAGAAGAGAGATTTTCCGTACCGACATACCACACGCCTTCTGTGATTTGAAACGGCTTCATAGGCTTAGCCCACGCTTTAAACAGTGATAACGGAGGCGCGGGTGATAACGGTTGTGAAGGATCTAATGCCGCCATGGCAGGAAGTGCTGATGTTGAAAATATACATACAAAGAATAATACATAGCGATTCATAATGTTCTCCTGATTGAAGCGCCCGCAGTATACCTGGCAGTAATTTAGTCAGGTTCAATAAGAGAGACGTTTAATGAACTTGCTGCAAATGGATATGAACCTGTTAAAAGTACTGTATGTGCTGCTGGAGACGAGCTCTACGGGGAAAACGGCGCAAAAGCTGGCTTTGTCGCCTTCTGCGGTGAGTCATGCGCTAATGAGATTGCGCGATGCGCTAAACGATCCGTTGTTTCGACGGGAGGGGAACCGCCAGATTGCTACGCCTTATGCGCAGGCGCTGCGTGACAAGTTGGCGCCAGTGTTTGTTTCGCTTAATGAGGAGCTGTTTGGCGATAAAGAGAACGGCTCCCGTTGTTTCCGGGTGGTACTTCCTCCCGCATTGAACGCGCTGCTTACGCCCGTTCTCGCAGAGAAAGGTCATCTTCATCAGGCGGTGATCGAGTGCCTTCCTTTTGCCCGCCGACCCTGGCGTGATGAACTGTTGGATAGCTCGGTTGATTTGGTGCTGGCAATTGGCGACCATCAAAAGCAGGTCAGCGCTCTGCATTACGAGCGGGTGGGGACGACGCGTTTGATCGCGGTTTATGGCGCGCCATTGCGTTCACGTCTGGAGAATGCCGCAGCGTTGAATTTTGCTGATCTGCAGCATTATCAACACATTTACTGTTTGCCGTGGACAAAAGAGAACAACGAACTGGACAGGCAGCAGGCTCGTGCCGGGTTTGAACGTCCGTTGGCGTTTGTTTGTCATGATTACAGTCAACTTGCGCCTGCTGTCCAGTCGGCGCCGCTAATGGCGATTGTACCGCGCCCCTGGTATGAAAATTTATCCGATAAGCGCGGTCTTTTTGTCCTGCCGCTTGCCGGGGAGCAGGCGGAAGGCGCTATTTTTATGCAGTATCGGGCTTCGACGGTAGAGTGGAAGCGACGCCTTATCGACGCTATTCGCCGGAAATTAAAAACGTACTACCGATAAACGCGAGAGCCCGCATAAGGCGGGCTCTGTGACATATTGAGCGCCAGAATTATTCAATATTCTGGATCTGCTCGCGCATTTGCTCGATCAACACTTTTAATTCAATAGCGGAGTTAGTTACATCAGCGTTGATGGATTTAGAGGCCAGGGTGTTCGACTCACGGTTAAATTCTTGCATCATGAAGTCCAGACGGCGACCTACCGCCTCTTTTTTCTTCAGAATGTTGTAAGTCTCTTTGACGTGCGCTTCGAGACGATCCAGCTCTTCCGCCACATCAATGCGCTGCGCCATCATCACCAGCTCTTGCTCCAGACGGTTGTTTTCCAACTGAACCTGAGCATCTTCCAGCTTCGCGACCAGGCGTTCACGCTGCCATTGCAGGATTTCCGGCATATGCGCGCGGACTTTCGCTACTTCGGCGCTGACGCCTTCCAGACGTTGTTCAATCAGCGCTTTCAGCGCCTGGCCTTCCGTTTCGCGCGCGACGATAAAGTCATCCAGCGTACCGTCCAGTGCGGCTAAAATTTCTGCGGCAATCGCGTCCAGATCCTGCTCTTGCGCCGCCATGACACCTGGCCAGCGCAAAATATCAACCGGATTGATTTCCCCTTCGTCGCTCTGCATTTTGACCCAGTTTGCGGCGCTAACTAATTGTTTCGCGAGCTTTTCATTCAGAATAAGCTCGCCTTGCGCGCTGGCATCGGGTTCAAAACGCAGCATACATTCGACTTTGCCGCGCGTCAGGCGTGTACGAATGCGTTCGCGCACGACGGGTTCAAGACTACGGAACTGTTCCGGCAGACGAAAGTAAGTTTCCAGATAACGCTGGTTTACCGAGCGCATTTCCCAGGTCGCGCTACCCCATTCACCCTTGATTTCACGCCGGGCGTAGGCGGTCATACTGCGGATCATAGATGTTCCCGTTTTTAAAGGAGAGATGAGGGGATTATAGCTATCCATGCCTTGTCAGGATAGGAATAACCATCGGAAGTCCGTATAATGCGCAGCCACATTCGTTTTAAGCCGGAGATCTCAATATGCGTCCAGCAGGCCGTAGCGCTAATCAGGTGCGTCCCGTAACCCTGACCCGTAACTATACAAAACACGCTGAAGGCTCGGTACTGGTCGAATTTGGAGATACCAAAGTGTTGTGCACTGCCTCCATTGAAGAAGGCGTTCCACGTTTTCTGAAAGGACAAGGCCAGGGGTGGATCACCGCAGAGTATGGCATGTTACCTCGCGCTACCCATACCCGTAATGCGCGCGAAGCGGCAAAGGGTAAGCAGGGCGGTCGTACTATGGAAATTCAGCGTTTGATCGCGCGTGCGCTGCGTGCGGCGGTCGATCTGAAAACGCTCGGCGAATTTACCATTACGCTGGACTGCGATGTAATCCAGGCAGATGGCGGTACGCGTACAGCGTCTATTACCGGTGCCTGCGTGGCGTTGGCGGATGCGCTGAATAAATTGGTTGCCAACGGTAAGCTGAAAACCAATCCGATGAAAGGCATGGTGGCGGCGGTTTCCGTAGGCATCGTTAACGGCGAAGCGATCTGCGATCTGGAATATGTTGAAGATTCCGCCGCAGAAACCGACATGAACGTCGTGATGACTGAAGACGGCCGCATTATTGAAGTTCAGGGTACCGCGGAAGGCGAGCCGTTCAGCCATGAAGAACTTCTCACTTTGTTGGCGCTGGCCCGAGGGGGAATTGAATCCATTGTGGCGACGCAGAAGGCGGCGTTAGAAAATTGATTTTAAGGCGACTGAAAAGTCGCCTTTTTTTTTTGTCCGTAAATTTCGTAAATGATGAAAGTAAGAAAAGGAGCGAATCCATGAAACCGTATCAGCGCCAGTTTATTGAGTTTGCGCTTAACAAGCAGGTACTAAAGTTTGGCGAGTTTACGCTGAAATCCGGGCGCAAAAGCCCCTATTTCTTCAACGCCGGGCTGTTTAATACCGGGCGCGACCTGGCGTTGTTAGGCCGTTTTTATGCCGAAGCGCTGGTGGATTCCGGTATTGAATTTGATCTGCTGTTTGGCCCCGCGTACAAAGGTATTCCGATCGCGACGACGACGGCGGTTGCGCTGGCGGAACATCACGATAAAGACCTGCCGTACTGCTTTAACCGCAAAGAGGCAAAAGATCATGGCGAAGGCGGGAGTCTGGTGGGCAGCGCGCTACAGGGCCGCGTGATGCTGGTGGATGACGTGATTACCGCAGGTACGGCGATTCGCGAGTCGATGGAGATTATTCAGGCGCACAGGGCTACACTGGCTGGCGTACTGATTTCGCTGGATCGTCAGGAACGTGGCCGCGGCGAGATTTCCGCGATTCAGGAAGTGGAGCGCGACTATGGTTGTAAGGTTATCTCCATCATTACGCTGAAAGACCTGATTGCCTATCTGGAAGAAAAACTTGATATGGCTGAGCATCTGGCGGCTGTGCGAGCATACCGGGAAGAATTTGGCGTGTAAGCGAATTGCCCGGTGGCGCTTTACCGGGCCTATATTTCTGTCGCCTGGATAAGGCGTGAGCCACTATCCAGTCAGCGTTACTGCAACTGCGCGGCAATGAGCGGCCAGCGGGCGTCGAAATCGTCCGTTGGGCGGTATTTAAATTCGCTACGCACGAACCGTGAAAGCATACCTTCACAGAAGGCTAACAGCTGGCTTGCCAGCAGATTTTCATCCGTCGTGTAGCCTTCGCCTTCACGCATTCTTTTTTCTCGTAGCACCTGGCGGAGCTGCGCTTCGATGCGTTCAAAAAGCTGATTAATGCGCCCCTGCAGGCGATCCTGTTCAAACATCAGCGCATGCCCGGTAAGAATGCGCGTCAGGCCAGGGTTGCGTTCGCCAAAACCCAGAATCAGTAACACAATCAGGCGCAAACGCGTGCTGGTGTCTTTTTCATCTTTTAAAATCAGATTGATACGGGTAATCAGACTATCTTCGATAAACTCAATCAGGCTATCGAACATGCGGGTCTTGCTGGGAAAATGGCGGTATAGCGCCGCTTCGGAAACGCCGACCGAGGCCGCCAGTTTTGCCGTCGTGATGCGTTGGCTTCCATCGCTGGATTCAAGCATCAGCGCCAGTGACTGAAGTATTTCTTCGCGACGATTCCTTTTCGCAGTTTGTTTTTCTGCCATGTTACAAAATACCCCTGAAAATAAGCACTTGCCAGGCGAGCACCCACGCTATAACCGCAAACTCAGCGCTTGCGGCAGTATTATGACGTTATGGGGATGCGTAAAATTTACTTACGGCCAGAATGACCGAAGCCGCCCTCGCCACGTTCGGTGGCGTCAAATGCTTCCACCAGATTAAATTCGGCCTGAACGACCGGAACAAACACCATTTGCGCGATACGTTCGCCCGGTTCAATGGTAAAACTGTCCTGACCACGGTTCCAGATCGAAACCATCAGTTGCCCCTGATAATCGGAATCAATCAGCCCGACCAGGTTGCCCAGCACGATACCATGTTTATGGCCCAGGCCAGAACGCGGCAACATGACTGCCGCCAATGATGGATCGGCGATATGAATGGCCAGTCCGGTAGGCACCAACGTCGTTGCGCCAGGCGCCAGTTCTACGGCGTCGTCGAGACAGGCGCGCAGGTCAAGCCCGGCAGAACCAGAAGTAGCATAAGTCGGCAGCGGAAACTGCTGACCAACACGCGGGTCCAGAATCTTAACGTCGATTTTTTTCATCATAACGGGTCACGATCTCGTCGAGTAATAATTGGCCCAGGAGTTCTTTTCGCTCAAGCGGTAAGACTTTATCTCCATCCTGCCAGAAAAGGTGTAAAGCGTTTTTATCGCTATTAAATCCCTGATTTGAAAGAGAAACATCATTTGCACAAATCAGGTCAAGGTTCTTACGGGTACGTTTTTGCCGGGCGTATTCTTCCACATTATTCGTTTCCGCGGCAAACCCAACAACGTAGGGGCGATTGTCACTGAGTGCGGCCACCCCGGCGACAATGTCCGGGTTTTTGACCATTTTTATTATTAATTCATCACTTTGCGCCGCCTGTTTTTTGATTTTTTCACTGGCAATAGTCTCTGCGCGATAGTCAGCCACGGCGGCGCAGCTAATGAAAATATGCTGCTGTTGAACGGCGGCCTGAACAGCGGCTTCCATGTCCAGCGCGGTTATGACATCAACCCGTTTTACAAAAGGCGGCGTCGGTAACGAAACGGGACCGGAGACCAGCGTGACATTTGCGCCGCGACGCGCTGCGGCCGCCGCAATAGCGAAGCCCATTTTACCGGAGCTGTGGTTGGAAATATAACGCACCGGGTCGAGCGGTTCGCGCGTCGGGCCTGCCGTAATCATGATATTAAGATGTCGCAGATCGTTGACGGCAGCGAAATGCGCGGCGGCCTTATCAACGATAGCTAATGGGTCCAGCATTCGGCCTGGGCCTACATCGCCGCACGCCTGACTGCCGCTATCCGGCCCCCAAATGAACAGGCCGCGAGAGGCGAGCACCTCCAGATTATGTTGCGTGGCGGCAGCGCGGTACATCTGTTGGTTCATGGCCGGAAGAACGGCCACCGGGGCTGGCGTCGCCAGGCAGATGGTGGAGACTAAATCATTAGCCATACCCGATGCTACACGGGCGATCAGATCGGCGGTCGCGGGGGCAAGAATCACCAGGTCGGCCCATTTCCCCAACTCGATATGCCCCATCGCAGCTTCGGCGGCAGGGTCAAGCAGACTGTCGGATACGGGATAGCCCGACACGGCCTGTAAGCTCAGGGGGGGTAATAAAGGCTTTTGCCGCCTCGGTCATTGCCACGCGCACGTCAGCGCCGCGCTCACGTAAACGGCGCACCAGCTCCGGCGTTTTATACGCAGCGATACCGCCGCTAACGCCGAGAACAATTTTTTTACCGGCCAGGCTCATCATGTCTTTCCTGTTGGGTGACTTTGAAAGGCGGCTATTTTATCACAATCTCTACGGCGTCGTGTCTTTGCCTGCGCTCCACTTTGCGAGGCGCTACGCAAGAACAAAATCGGGGCGTCGATCTCTCCCAAAGGCTGTGCCACTATGCCGCTTCCTTAAAAAAGGAGGTGCGCGTATGGATACGTTGGACGAATTATTGCCGCGTGAAAAAATGCTCAGATCCGGCATTGCTTCCCTCAGCGACGTGGAACTGCTGGCGCTTTTTTTACGTACCGGCACGCCGGGAAAAGATGTTATGACGTTGGCAAAAAGAGATATTGCAGCACTTTGGGTCGCTGTATGGCCTGCTGTCGGCGGACTTTGCGCAGTTTCGCGGCGTAAACGGCATCGGCCTGGCGAAATTCGCGCAGTTGAAAGGCATTGCTGAGCTGGCAAGGCGCTATTACAGCGTGCGCATGAATGAGGAAAGTGCGTTGCTGAGTCCGGAAATGACGCGGGAATTTCTGCAAAGCCAACTGACGGGCGAAGAGCGTGAGATCTTTCTGGTGATCTTCCTAGATGTCCAGCACCGGGTGCTTCAGCACAGCCGCCTGTTTTCCGGCACGCTTAACCACGTAGAGGTGCATCCGCGTGAGATTGTTCGGGAAGCGATTAAACTCAATGCTTCAGCGGTCATTCTGGCGCATAATCACCCTTCAGGCTGCGCAGAGCCAAGTAAAGCAGATAAACTTATCACTGAGCGCGTGATAAAGTGTTGCCAGTTTATGGATATCCGGGTGCTCGATCACCTGATAATTGGGCGCGGAGAGTACGTTTCTTTTGCCGAACGCGGCTGGATTTAAGATTCTTTGCGCGATCCATCGGGATCTTTGTCTGTTCGGGACTTGAGCATATCGCCGGGTCAGCGTATACTACGCCACCTTTGAGAATCTCGGGTTTGGCATTTGGGCCTGGCAATCGAGAGTTCAATAGAACTGCGCGATGACCAGGCTGTAAAGCCTGACGAGGCGCCGATACCCCATACGAAGCTCGAGCTAATTTGATTTTTGGAGAATAGACATGTCCCGAGTCTGCCAAGTTACTGGCAAGCGTCCGGTGACCGGTAACAACCGTTCCCACGCACTGAACGCGACTAAACGCCGTTTCCTGCCTAACCTGCACTCTCACCGTTTCTGGGTTGAGAGCGAGAAGCGTTTTGTCACCCTGCGTGTATCTGCTAAAGGTATGCGTATCATCGATAAAAAAGGCATCGAAACAGTTCTGTCTGAACTGCGTGCCCGTGGCGAAAAGTACTAAGTACTAAGAGGAAATAAATCATGGCTAAAGGTATTCGTGAGAAAATCAAGCTGGTTTCTTCTGCTGGTACTGGTCACTTCTATACCACTACGAAGAACAAACGTACTAAGCCGGAAAAACTGGAACTGAAAAAATTCGATCCAGTTGTCCGTCAGCACGTGATCTACAAAGAAGCGAAAATCAAATAATTCTCGCTTTGATGTAACAAAAACCTCGCTTCGGCGGGGTTTTTTGTTTTCTGGCCGTCCCCATATTAATGAGACCTGCCACACAGCCGGAGACGTTATGCCTGAATTACCCGAAGTTGAAACCAGCCGCCGGGGTATTGAACCTCATTTAGTTGGCGCTACTATCCTGCACGCCCATATCCGTAACGGTCGTCTGCGCTGGCCGGTTTCAGACGAAATTTATCGTCTGAGCGACACACCCGTCCTTAGCGTTCAGCGTCGGGCTAAATATCTACTGCTGGAGTTGCCTGACGGCTGGATAATTATTCACCTGGGGATGTCGGGAAGCTTGCGGATACTGTCGGAAGCGCTGCCGGCGGAAAAGCACGACCATGTCGATTTGGTGATGAGCAATGGCAAAATTCTACGTTATACCGATCCTCGCCGCTTTGGCGCCTGGTTATGGACCAAAGAGCTGGAAGGACATAACGTACTGGCGCATCTGGGACCGGAGCCGCTAAGCGATGAGTTTAATGGCGAATATTTGCAACAGAAATGCGCGAAGAAGAAGACGGCGATTAAACCCTGGCTGATGGATAACAAGCTGGTGGTCGGCGTGGGGAATATCTACGCCAGCGAGTCGCTGTTTGCCGCTGGTATTCACCCTGACCGCCTGGCGTCGTCACTCTCGACAGAGGAGTGCGACCTGCTGGCACGGGTGATTAAAGCCGTTTTGCTGCGCTCTATTGAACAAGGCGGGACAACGCTGAAGGATTTTCTGCAAAGCGATGGGAAGCCGGGCTATTTTGCCCAGGAGTTGCAGGTGTACGGGCGCAAAGGCGAGCCGTGTCGGGTATGCGGTACGCCGATAGTCGCAACGAAACACGCACAGCGCGCGACGTTCTATTGCCGTCACTGTCAGAAGTAAAATGCCAGGCCCGGCAAGGAAGGAAACTTATTTCAACTTATCCATTAGCGCCTGATGCACATTGTCCGGCAGAAAGTGGGTCACATCGCCCTGATGGCGCGCCACTTCTTTGACCAGCGACGATGAAATAAACGACCACTCTTTGGACGGCATCAGGAAAACGCTTTCCAGTTGCGGCATCAGATGGCGATTCATATGCGCCAACTGCATTTCATATTCAAAATCCGCCACCGCGCGCAGACCACGAATCAGGATATTCGCCTGTCTGTCGCGGGCGAAATTGGCCATCAGGTCGCTAAAACCCACCACCTCTACGTTACCCAGGTGTGCGGTCGCTTTTTGCGCCAGCGCCACACGTTCGTTCAGGGTGAACATGGGTTTCTTGCCGGGGCTGGCGGCGATGGCCAGAATGACATGGTCGAACATCTGCGTTGCGCGCGTCACAATATCGAGATGACCGTTAGTAATCGGATCAAACGTGCCTGGATAAATCGCCCGTTTTTGCATGACAGCCCTCAATGCGTTTTCGGTGGCAGATAAGGTTCCAGCAGTTGCAGCAGACGCTGGAGCGCGCCCTGATTTTGATACAGCACTTCAACTGCGTGACGTCCGTAGAAATTACGATAATCAGCGTCGGTCAGTAAAGAGGAAACTTCTTTTGCCAGCGTAGCCGCATCGGTAATCGTGATAAGCCCGCTCGCCTGCTCCAGACGGGCGCAAATATCTTTAAAGTTAAAGGTATGCGGACCCATCAGTACCGGAATCGCATGAGCGGCGGCTTCCAGCGGGTTGTGACCGCCGCGTTCAACCAGCGAACCACCAACAAAGGCGAGATCGGCAATGCCATAGAGCAACATTAATTCGCCCATGGTATCGCCTACCACGACCTGGGTGCTGGCGGACGGCACTTCGCCCGAAGAGCGAGTGATGTAGCTTAACCCTGCCTGACGCACAAGATTGATAGCATCCGGGAAACGCTCCGGATGGCGGGGCACCAGAATCAGTAATAAATTCGGGAATTGATGTAATAACGCCTGGTGAGCGGCGATAACGATACTCTCTTCGCCATCGTGGGTGCTGGTGGCAATCCAGACCGGACGGTGCGGCGCCCACTGGCTACGTAGCGTAACGGCTTTAGCCGCCAGTTGCGGTGTAACTGAAATATCAAATTTCAGACTGCCGGTGACCGTGACCTGATTGTTCTTCGCGCCCAATGCCACAAAGCGTTCGCCATCTTCTTCGTTTTGCGCGGCAATCAGGGTGATACGGCGCAGGAGCGTACGGACAAACTTGCCAAGCTTCGCATAACCCGCGGCGGAGCGGGCGGAAAGCCGCGCATTAGCGATAACCAGCGGAATATGACGTTTGTGCAGCGCAGCAATCAGATTTGGCCAGAGCTCAGTCTCCATGATCAATACCAGCTTAGGATCAATCTTATTGAGGAAACGATTGAGCGCATCGGGCAAATCATAAGGTAAGTAAACGTGCTGAACATCGTTGCCAAAGGCAGACTGGACGCGCTCCGAGCCGGTCGGCGTCATGGTCGTTACGGTAATAGGCAGATCGGGATAGCGATGACGTAGAGCGCGGACCAATGGGATGGCCGCCAGAGTTTCGCCTACCGAGACGGAATGCAGCATGATTCCGCCTGGTTTCAACGGACGGCGGTAGAATCCGTAGCGTTCACCCCAACGTTTACGATAGACCGGCGCTTTACGTCCACGCACCCAAAGCCGTATCCAGATCAGAGGCTGAATAAGGTAGAGAAGAGCGGTGTAAAGCAATTCGAGCATAGTAAATAGCTGACTTATGGATGTGCTGGGGATTCTATGTATTTAGCCTGGGCTTTACCATTACTTTTCCCATTTTTGCGCCAAATTGGCTCAGAAGCGAGGATTCCAGGCGCTGAACCCCATTATTTTTGCATTTTTACGCAATCCATTGAAATTTGCCGCCCTTGTTGCCCCAGACAATGGGAATGACCATTCACAAGAGGGGGATAAATTATTATCTCTTTGAATTTATAATTAAAAAAATGATTGTGTATAAAAATTATTCGTATCGGATTGCTGCGAAAGAAGTGTTACACTAGCGCATCTAAAATGAGTGCGGTATTAGCCATCGGGTTGCTGTGAAGCCTGGGGCGGTAGCGTGCTTTTTTCTGCTTATTTATCCGGACAATTTCAACCAAAGAGTCGCTTGTGGAAAAGCCATTTCGAAGAATTCTGATTATAAAAATGCGTTTTCATGGAGACATGTTACTTACCACTCCTGTCATCAGCACGCTGAAGCAGAATTATCCCGATGCAAAAATCGATGTGCTTCTTTACCAGAACACCATACCGATATTGTCGGAAAATCCGGAGATTAATGCACTCTACGGCATCAGTAACAAAGGCGCAGGAACAAAAGAGAAGATCAAAAACGCGCTATCGTTAATCAAAAAATTGCGTGCTAACTCGTATGATCTGGTCGTCAATCTCACCGATCAGTGGAGCGTGGCGCTTATTGTGCGTTTTTTAAACGCAAAAATAAAAATCTCGCAGGATTTCGGTAATCGTCAGTCTGCTTTATGGAAAAAAAGCTTTACGCATTTAGTACCTTATGCGGGAGAACATGCTGTTGAGCGCACATTATCCGCGCTAAAGCCGTTAGCGCTAAAACAGTATGTCACAGAAACCACCATGAGCTATCGCCCGGAACATTGGGAAAACATGCGACAACAGCTCAAACAACTTGGTGTGACCCGACAATATATTGTTATTCAGCCTACGGCACGGCAGCTATTTAAGTGCTGGGATAATGATAAATTCTCGCAGGTTATTGATGCCGTGCAGCGCCGCGGTTATCAAGTTGTACTGACGTCAGGCCCGGCCGCAGACGAGATGGCCTGCGTGGATGCTATTGCACGCGGCTGTGAGACAAAACCGGTTACTGGTCTGGCGGGTAAAACTCGCTTTCCTGAATTGGGCGCGTTGATTGACCATGCGGATCTCTTTATCGGCGTTGATTCGGCCCCTGGTCATATTGCCGCAGCAGTCAAAACGCCGGTCATTTGCCTTTTCGGCGCGACGGATCATGTGTTCTGGCGTCCCTGGACCGACGACATCATTCAGTTTTGGGCAGGAAATTATCAGCCGATGCCTGAACGGCATGAGCTTGATCGTAATAAAAAATACCTTTCCGTTATTCCGGCTGAAGATGTTATCGCCGCGACGGAAAAAATGCTGCCGCATGAGGCACGCACCATAGATTTGGACAGCCTGCTATGAGAGTTGCCTTTTGCTTATATAAATATTTTCCTTTTGGCGGTCTGCAGCGTGATTTTATGCGCATTGCCCAAACCGTGGCGGCGCGAGGGCATCAGGTTCGTGTTTATACTCAGTCATGGGAAGGGGAATGCCCGGATAATTTTGAATTAATCCGCGTGCCGGTTAAATCCCGGACGAACCACGGTCGTAACGCAGAATATTATGCCTGGGTGCAACACCATTTGCGTGACCATCCTGTCGATCGGGTGGTTGGATTCAATAAGATGCCGGGCCTTGATGTGTATTACGCCGCAGACGTGTGTTATGCCGAAAAAGTCGCACAGGAAAAAGGTTTTTTCTATCGCCTGACATCACGGTATCGGCATTATGCTGCTTTTGAACGCGCCACGTTTGAACACGGCAAGCCGACGCAACTATTAATGCTGACGAATAAGCAGATTGCTGACTTCCAAAAACATTATCAGACTGAAGCGGAGCGTTTCCATATTCTTCCTCCGGGGATTTACCCGGACAGAAAATATAGCCAACAGATCCCGAACAGTCGTCAAATTTATCGTCAGAAAAATGGTATCTCAGAACAGCAAAAATTACTGTTGCAAGTAGGGTCTGACTTTACCCGTAAAGGTGTAGATCGCTCTATTGAAGCGCTGGCATCGCTACCCGAATCTTTACGGCAAAATACGGTGCTCTATGTTGTCGGGCAGGATAAGCCGAAGAAGTTTGCAGCACTGGCTGAAAGAAGCGGCGTCGGCACGAATGTGCATTTTTTCTCCGGACGTAATGATATCGCGGAGTTAATGGCGGCAGCCGACCTTTTACTGCACCCAGCCTATCAGGAAGCTGCTGGTATTGTTTTGCTGGAAGCCATTACTGCTGGTTTGCCGGTGCTGACAACCGCGGTGTGCGGTTATGCACATTATATTGTGGATGCCAACTGTGGCGAAGCGATGACTGAACCATTCCGCCAGGATGCGCTAAATGAGGTTTTACTCAAAGCGCTGACACAGCCTTCCTTACGCAACGCCTGGGCTGAAAATGCGCGGTATTATGCTGATACCCAGGATTTATACAGCTTACCGGAGAAGGCCGCGGATATTATTACAGGTGATTTAGATGGTTGAGCTGAAAGCGCCGTTAACCACACTATGGCGCGGTAAAGATGCTTTTGAGGAAGTGAAAACGTTACAGGGCGAAGTGTTCAGAGAGCTGGAGACGCGTCGAACATTGCGGTTCGAGCTGGACGGCAAAAGTTACTTCCTGAAGTGGCATAAAGGCACTTCGCTGAAAGAAATTGTGAAGAACCTGATTTCGTTACGTATGCCTGTTCTGGGCGCTGACAGAGAATGGCACGCTATTCATCGTCTACATGAGCTGGGCGTTGATACGATGCACGGCGTTGGTTTTGGTGAAAAAGGCGTAAACCCGCTAACCAGAACATCATTTATTATCACCGAAGACTTAACGCCTACCATTAGCCTTAAAGACTACTGCGCTGACTGGGCTGTTAATCCACCGGACGCGCAGGTGAAGTGGATGATCATTAAGCGTGTTGCGACTATGGTACGTAAAATGCACGCCGGGGGAATTAACCATCGCGACTGTTATATTTGCCACTTTCTTCTGCATTTACCTTTCACTGGTCGCGAAGAGGATTTAAAAATCTCCGTAATTGACCTGCATCGCGCGCAGATACGCCAGCGCGTTCCCCTTCGCTGGCGTGACAAAGATTTAATTGGGCTTTATTTTTCTTCAATGAATATTGGCCTGACTCAGCGAGATATATTCCGGTTTATGCGTGAGTATTTCTCTCTCCCCCTGCGAGAGATTTTGCAAAAAGAATCGGGGTTGATTCATCAGGCAGATGTTAAAGCCGCTCGAATTAAAGAAAGAACAATAAGAAAAAATCTGTAATTATAATAATTATGCACTCAGTGAGTAATTTATGAGTGAGACAAGGATAGACAGAATGTCTGACATTAAAAGTTATATTTCAAACCAAAAAAACATAATTCAACATGATGATTTTTTTGGAAGAAGACTGGACATTGCTCTTTGCTTTGATCATGGTTTTATAATGCCGGCAGGTGTGGCAATATATTCCATTATCGAAAATAATAAAGATATTGACTTGCATTTTCATTTATTGATATCGGGTGTGTCGGAGTATGATTTATTACCTTTTCTTGAATTGAAACAACCTAATGTATCAATTACAGCATATCATATTAACAATAATTTCGATATTAATCCGGAAACGTTAATTCTGGGTATTCCATTATCTACATGTCTTCGTTTTTTAATTCCGGATGTTGTTAATAAAGGAATTTCAAAAATTTTATATTTGGATTGCGATATTATTTGTCATGGTTCATTATCTGAGTTAATTGATATTAATCTTGAAGGGGAAATCGCAGGAGTGATCTTAGACTCGCCGGATATGCAAAAAAGAGTAAAACAATTAGATTATGGGGTGGATTTTAATGGGTATTTCAATGCAGGCGTGATGTTAATTAATAACTATGAGTGGAGAAAAAATAACGTAACTCAAGAATCTTTGTCTATGATTAATTGTGGTAAGATTTTTAGATATGCCGATCAGGATGTTTTAAATATTTTACTCAATGGAAAGGTGAAGTATCTCCAAAGAAAATTTAACAATAAAACGACATTATCTGTTAACTTTGATGCTGAAGCTAAAAATATAGATAATACTATTATTATGCATTATGTGACTCCAAATAAACCATGGTATAAGATATTTAAAGCAAGATATTTTGATCGATACTTTAATGAATCCCCATGGAAAAATAACAGGAGGTTTTTTTCACCATCCCCAAGTGAAATACGCCTTAAAGCAAAAAGAGAAATGTCAGGTAAAAATTACTCTATAGGATTATATTACTATTTTTGCTATTTAATATCTAAAGTCTTTAGATTAAGGTTTTAACTCTGGGGTATATATGAAAATAGCATTTATTGGCGAAGCGGTATCTGGTTTTGGAGGGATGGAAACCGTTATTAGCAACGTTATCCATACGTTTGAAAATAGCTCTCCGAAAATCAACTGTGAAATGTTTTTCTTTTGTCGTAATGACAAAATGGATAAAGCATGGCTAAAAGAGATTAAATATGCGCAATCATTCTCAAATATAAAATTAAGTTTTCTTCGTCGAGCTAAGCATGTTTATAATTTTAGTCAATGGTTGAAAGAAACGTCACCAGATATTGTGATATGTATTGATGTCATCTCATGTCTTTATGCCAATAAAGCACGAAAGAAAAGTGGTAAACAGTTTACTATTTTCTCGTGGCCGCATTTTTCGCTCGACCATAAAAAACATGCAGAATGTATAACGTACGCGGATTATCATCTGGCCATCAGTAGTGGTATTAAAGAACAGATGATGGCACGGGGTATCTCAGCGCAAAATATTAGCGTCGTTTATAATCCTGTCTCTATTAAAACAATCATTGTGCCGCCGCCTGAGCGCGATAAACCCGCTGTATTTCTCTATGTAGGGCGTCTTAAATTTGAAGGACAGAAAAGAGTTAAAGATTTATTTGATAGCTTAGCTCGTACGACAGGGGAATGGCAGCTACATATTATTGGTGATGGCTCAGATTTTGAAAAGTGCCAGGCCTATAGTCGGGAGCTTGGTATTGAGCAGCGTGTGATCTGGTATGGTTGGCAAAGCACGCCGTGGCAAGTTGTACAGCAAAAAATAAAAAATGTCACCGCGTTACTACTTACCTCTGCATTTGAGGGATTTCCTATGACCCTGCTGGAAGCAATGTCATATGGAATTCCGTGTATTAGTTCTGATTGTATGTCTGGTCCGCGCGATATGATTAAACCCGGCTTGAATGGTGAGCTTTACACCCCGGGGGCTATAGATGATTTTGTAGGACACCTTAATCGTGTTATTTCTGGTGAAGTAAAATATCAGCATGATATTATTCCCGGCACGATTGAGAGATTTTACGATGTGCTATATTTTAAAAATTTTAATAATGCGATATTCTCGAAATTACAAAAGTGATCACTATGAGCAGAAAATATTTTGAAGAAGAAGTCATTCAACAGACTTTAGATTATAACTATGCACAACATAGTGATGCTGATAAATTTAATATAGCTTATGGGATTGATAAAAACTTTCTTTTTGGCTGTGGTGTCTCTATTGCATCGGTTCTCCTCGCTAACCCAGAGAAGACGTTAGCTTTCCATGTTTTTACCGATTTCTTTGACTCTGAAGACCAGCAGCGATTTGAGGCATTAGCAAAACAGTACGCTACGCAGATTGTTGTTTACCTAATCGACTGTGAGCGCTTAAAATCGCTACCCAGTACCAAAAACTGGACCTATGCAACATACTTTAGATTCATTATCGCCGATTATTTTTCAGATAAAACAGATAGAGTACTTTATCTGGATGCAGATATTGCATGTAAGGGGAGTATTCAGGAACTTATTGATCTTAATTTCACTGAAAATGAGATTGCTGCTGTCGTTGCTGAAGGCGAGTTGGAATGGTGGACTAAGCGCTCGGTTAGCCTGGCAACGCCTGGGCTGGTTTCTGGCTATTTTAATGCCGGTTTTATTTTAATTAACATACCTCTTTGGACCGCAGAAAATATCTCTAAGAAAGCGATTGAAATGCTAAAAGATCCGGAGGTAGTACAGCGTATAACGCACCTTGATCAGGATGTATTAAATATATTGTTAGTGAATAAAGCGCGTTTTGTTGATAAAAAATTTAATACACAATTTAGTCTTAACTATGAATTAAAAGATTCAGTTATTAATCCAGTTGATGCTGAGACTGTATTTGTTCATTATATCGGACCAACGAAGCCCTGGCATAGTTGGGGGGCTTACCCCGTGTCACAATATTTTTTACAGGCTAAGAGCAACTCACCATGGTCTCATTGTGCACTTTTAAATCCAGTGACTAGCCATCAGTTACGTTATGCGGCAAAGCATATGTTTAATCAGAAGCATTATACTTCGGGTATAAATTATTATATAGCCTACTTTAAACGTAAACTTCTTGAATAAAACCCATAGGTGATGTAATGGATTCATTTCCTGAGATAGAAATAGCTGAATATAAAGTTTTTGATGAAAGTAATAATAATGATGATAACGTATTAAACATTTCTTATGGCGTTGATGAAAACTATCTTGATGGTGTGGGGGTATCAATCGCTTCAGTTGTATTAAACAATAATATTCCGCTCGCTTTTCACATTATTTGTGACTCATACTCCCCGTGTTTTGTAAAATATATAGAGCGTTTAGCCGTACAGCATCACATAAAAATTTCTCTTTATCTTATTAAAGTAGAAAGCCTTGAGGTATTGCCTCAAACTAAAGTATGGTCGAGAGCAATGTATTTTCGTTTATTTGCTTTCGATTATCTCAGCAAGAAGGTAAATACCTTACTTTATTTGGATGCCGATGTTGTATGCAAAGGATCTTTGCAAGATCTTCTACAGCTTGATTTGACAGAGAAGATTGCTGCGGTCGTAAAAGATGTTGATTCCATCCAGAATAAGGTAAATGAGAGATTAAGCGCTTTTAATTTACAAGGTGGTTATTTTAACTCCGGCGTGGTTTTTGTTAACCTGAAACTATGGAAAGAGAATGCCTTAACTGAAAAGGCATTTTTACTTCTGGCAGGTAAAGAAGCTGACTCTTTTAAATATCCCGATCAGGATGTTTTGAATATTCTCCTACAGGATAAAGTCATTTTTCTACCGCGACCATATAATACCATTTATACTATCAAAAGTGAGTTGAAAGATAAGTCACATAAAAAATATAGCAAGATAATTAATGATAATACTGTTTTAATCCATTATACGGGCGCTACAAAACCATGGCATGCCTGGGCAAATTATCCTTCAGTTATCTATTATAAAAATGCACGACTGAACTCGCCCTGGAAAGATTCTCCTGCAAAAGATGCGCGTACCATAGTTGAATTTAAGAAGCGATATAAACATCTTCTCGTGCAGGGGCATTATTTTAAAGGCCTTCTGGCTGGAAGCGCATATCTTTATCGTAAACTTTTCCACAAATAATTCCCCTCCCTAAATCTCCATTATGATTATTGAAAAAAAGATTAAAAACTATACCGTCTTTGTCAAAAAAGACGGTGAAAAATACATTGAGATATTCAAAGATTTTCTATCTTATAATCATCAGGTTATTAAAGTTTTTCGTAATATAGAAGATACAAAAGTTGTATTGATTAATACAGACTACGGAAAATATATTCTCAAAGTATTTAGTCCAAAAGTAAAAAATACTGAACGCTTTTTCAAATCGTTAGTAAAAGGAGATTACTACGAAAAGCTTTTTCATCAGACAGATCGCGTGCGGCGTGAAGGGTTTGCGGCGCTTAATGATTTTTACCTGCTGGCGGAAATTAAAACATTACGCTATGTAAAAACATACGTGATGATAATTGAGTATATTGAAGGTATTGAACTTGTTGATATGCCAGAAATTTCTGACGAGGTGAGAGGGAAAATCAAACAGTCGATATATTCTCTGCATCAGCATGGTATGGTTTCGGGCGATCCCCATAAAGGTAACTTTATCCTGCAAGGCAATGAGATCAGAATTATCGATTTGTCCGGAAAAAGACCTTCCAGACAACGAAAAGCAAAGGATCGTATTGATTTAGAAAGACATTATGGTATCAAAAATAATGTGAGAGATATCGGATTTTACTTATTGATTTATAAGAAAAAACTTCGAAATTTCTTGCGTCGTATTAAGGGTAAGGAAAAGCGCTGATCAATGTAGCACGTTTGGTTTAATTTAAGGGGCTGACTGACTTTTATTTGCTGCAGCGTTATGACATACTTGAGAGAATTTGAGATGTAATATTAGTTATTGAATATAACATTTATTTATAGGTTGCATGATAAACATACGAGTTTTTTATGGGCAGCGTTAACTTCATAACTCACGCCGATGTTCTGCAACTTATTGCGAAAAGAACGGCTGAAGATTGTATTATTTTTCTTTCTGGTCCTACGTCCAGAAAGACGCCGCTGTCCTTGTTACGAATGAAAGATGTCATTGCAGTCAATGGTTCTGTTCAATATTTGCTAAACAATAACGTCAAGCCATTTTTGTACCTTCTGACGGATGTTCGCTTCCTCCATCGTCGGCGCGAAGATTTTTATAACTTTAGCCGTAACAGTCAGTTCACTATCGTCAATCTTGATGTGTATGAACAGGCTTCAGTGGATGATCAAAAATATATTGAAGAAAACTGTTTAATTATTCGCTCCTTTTATCGCCGAGAAAAAGGGGGCTTTTTAAAGAAAATTAAATTTAATATCCTCAGGCGGGTTCATAAAGCATTACTTATTTCAGTTCCCCTTTCGAAAAGAGGGCGACTGGCTGGATTTTGCAAGGATATCAGCATCGGATATTGCTCTTGCCATACTATTGCTTATACCGCTATTCAGGTTGCCTATTCCCTCAAGTATGGCCGTATTATATGTTCTGGGCTTGACTTAACAGGAAGTTGCCCACGTTTCTATGACGAATCTACCAGCCCTATGCCATCTGAGCTTAGTAAAGATCTGTTTAAAATACTGCCATTTTTTACTTTTATGAGAAAAAATGTGAGTGATTTAAATATCTTTAATTTATCAGATGATACTGCAATTCATTACGATATTATTCTATATATTACAGCCTCGGAACTTGAGGATGAAATATATTACGATAAAATTGTCTAGATACTAGATAAATCATTATTTTGCGTTGCTTCGGCACGCATTTCTTTTTGTATAACATTTCTTTTTCTATAAAGTTAACTATTCTGGATTATAGCTATTATGATTAAAAAAATCATATTTACTGTTACTCCTATATTTTCAATTCCTCCTCGTGGCGCGGCTGCGGTAGAAACCTGGATTTACCAGGTTGCAAAACGATTATCAATACCGAATGCTATTGCTTGTATAAAGAATGCCGGCTATCCTGAATATAATAAAATAAACGATAACTGTGATATTCATTACATTGGGTTTAGTAAAGTTTATAAGCGTCTTTTTCAGAAATGGACTCGTCTCGACCCACTACCCTATTCCCAGCGCATCCTTAATATTAGAGATAAAGTGACTACCCAGGAAGATAGCGTCATTGTTATTCATAATAGTATGAAACTGTATCGGCAGATCAGAGAGCGCAATCCGAAAGCAAAACTGGTTATGCACATGCATAACGCATTTGAACCAGAACTTCCTGATAAGGATGCAAAAATTATCGTGCCCAGTCAGTTTCTTAAAGCGTTTTATGAAGAAAGATTGCCCGCCGCTGCTGTTAGTATTGTGCCTAATGGTTTTTGTGCTGAGGCTTATAAAAGAAACCCACAAGATAATCTTCGTCAGCAATTAAATATTGCAGAAGATGCCACTGTTCTCTTATATGCCGGGAGAATTTCGCCTGATAAAGGCATCCTGTTGCTTTTGCAGGCGTTCAAACAATTACGTACCTTAAGAAGTAATATTAAACTTGTCGTTGTTGGCGACCCTTATGCAAGCCGCAAGGGTGAAAAAGCAGAGTATCAAAAGAAAGTACTGGACGCTGCAAAAGAGATTGGAACGGATTGTATTATGGCTGGGGGGCAATCTCCTGACCAGATGCATAACTTCTATCATATAGCCGATCTGGTTATCGTGCCATCTCAGGTTGAAGAAGCATTTTGCATGGTGGCTGTAGAAGCGATGGCAGCAGGAAAAGCGGTTCTTGCCAGCAAAAAAGGGGGGATTAGCGAATTTGTGTTAGATGGCATAACGGGCTATCACCTCGCAGAACCTATGTCGAGCGACAGTATAATTAATGATATTAACCGTGCGCTTGCTGATAAGGAACGCCACCAGATTGCCGAAAAAGCAAAATCCCTGGTGTTTTCAAAATACAGTTGGGAAAATGTAGCGCAGCGTTTCGAGGAACAAATGAAAAACTGGTTTGATAAGTGATTGAGTCCTGATGATGGAAAACGCGCTGATACCGTAATAAGTATCAGCGCGTTTTTTATCTATTTCTTAGCGCCAGCAGAAAACCGGTAATGATACCAATTTGAGCAATATCGACCTGTTCAAAATTGCCACGAACGATATAAAAACCGACGAAAGATAAAAATAGCAAGAGATGAGCATTGTAGGGGCTTATCTCTACTTTCCTGAAGGTAGAGCTGGCTGTTTCCCTGATGATAGCACCATATAAATAGGCCAGGCTCGCCAGACCCAATATGCCTGCACTAAACCAGATGTACAGAATGGTATTATGCGGACCGATAGATTCTTTAAAGGTCCACGTTGGATAATCGACAACGCGTTTATTATAAACACCATCATACACATCATTACCATAGCCGTAGCCCTTGATCGGGTTTTCCTGAATCAGTATCCACGCGGTGCCCTGGGTTCCGTTAGTATAACGATATGAGCTATCTGTCTGCTGTAATTTATACAGTAAATGTTCTGGGTCTGGTTTGTTATTATGTTGAGTGATAACCAAAGCGCCGATAATGGCTAATAAAATGGCACCAATTCCTATTAACTTCCATTGGCGATTCAGTATTGCCCACAGAACACCTACTATAAGCACCGCCAACCATGCCCCTCGCGATAGGGTTCCCAGGATAAAGAAAAGGTAGATAGCGCTAAGCACCAAAAAAACCAACTTAATTGCATTTTTTCTAAACAGCCAAATATTCAATAATGCTGGAAATAAGAAAACCATGGAATCGGACATATGTCGATGCGCATAGCTTATGAATGGCATAATCCCTTTATTATAGTCCTCGATATACAGAATACTCTCTGCAAGGCAGCGAAGTCCTAAACTTGTTAAAAAGGAGAAAAGTACTATTTTCGCAACCGTTTCTTTTGTTTCATCTTTTAATAGTACGGGAATTAATAAAGTATATAATAAGAAACCCTCCAGTACCGTATTTTCAAATTCCTTGAAACTTTCTTTCATATCTGGCGATATGAGTATGGAATAAACAAGGATTAATGATAATACTGCTACGCTATAAAATACGCTATTTTTGAAAAGAGGGGGGAAACTTTTCGGTGAGCGTGAGACCTGATAAATCGCGGTGATAACCATAAGTATGATTATCAAATGTTTATAACGCGTAATACCATCCAGAAAATACGTGGCAACAAAAAAGAAAAACCAGCGCTTTATTCCAGATCGGCTTCCATTTCTCTTTATTTAACGTTAATGATGTGGTTAGCATCTTTTCTCCACAATAGGTTTGGGATGAGACAGAGTCTCTTTAATGAATCTTTCCAAATACGCTTGTGGCATCTAAATTCGCCAGGTTTTGTTCTGGTGAGCAGCATGCCATTTGGTTCTTCCCATAACCTCCAATTAACCCAGGGTCCGTTGGGCCATATAGCGTAATATTCGGTCTGTCGAGCGCCGCGGAAAGATGGCTCAGGCCGGTATCAACCGATACGACAAATTTTGCGCCAGCCAGCACTCTGGCGACCTCCTCCAGGCTCATGCGCGGTAACACATCCACATAGTCAAAGCCTTCGGCCAGTCGTTTAGCCCGGGCCTCCTCATGAGGCGCGCCCCAGGGAAGTTTTATCCGTAATCCGGTGTTGCCCACCAGGCCGATAAGCTCGCGCCAGTTTGCTTCCGGCCAGTGTTTATCATCGCGGGTCGTGGCATGTAAAAACACCGCATATGGATCGCTAACCGCCTGCTGACAATGCAGAAAATGTTTTGCGATGGCATAATCGCCCTGCGACTGCGGTTTATCGTATCCCAGGCTTTTGGCGAACAGCTCGCGCGTCCGTTCAACCGCATGTTGTTGCTTTGCGATATGGTGTTTACGGTTATAAAACAGGCTGGCCAGCGGTTCGCGGGCGGTACTCCAGTCCATACCGTGCTTTATCCCATGCGCCAGACGCGTCACCAGCGCCGCGCTTTTTACCAGCCCCTGCGCATCAATCACAGCGTCGTATTGGTATGCGCATACCGCCCGATGAAAGGCTATGCGTTCCGCTTTAATGGGCGCGGAAAACCAGGCCTTGCGCCATCGGCGAATAGCGACGGGAATCACGCGATCGACAGCACTGTGCCAGGACGGAATTTGCGCAAACCCTTCTTCGACAACCCAATCAAATTGAATCCCCGGAATCGCCTGTTGCGCGTCGGTAAGCGCAGGCAGGGTATGTAATACGTCGCCCATCGATGATGTTTTAACGATCAAAACCCGCATTAAACGCCCTCTTCCGACAACAGCGAATGAAGCTCTTCCAGAACCCGTTGCGGCGTGATATCGATCAGGCTCTGGTGATAGCCTTGCGCCGTATCGCCTTTACGCACTTTGTGGTAACCCGTAATGAGACGAATCACCCGGGCCTTATGAGACAGCGGCGGCGTGAAATCCGGGCTACTTGGGCCATACAACGCGACCAGCGGGCGGTCGAGCGCCGCCGCGACGTGCATCAGTCCGGAATCGTTAGTGACGATGGCTTTACAGGCGGCTATCAGAATGACGGCCTGTTCCAGCTGGGTTTCCCCTGCCAGGTTGCGACACCATGCCTGTTGCTCGCTATTCAGCGCCGCCAGGATCTCATTTCCGGCTTCATGGTCTTTTGCCGAGCCAAACAGCACGACCTGATACCCTTCGTTAATGAGCTGCTTTGCCAGTTCGGCGTAGTGATAGTGCGGCCAACGTTTTGCCGGGCCAAATTCTGCTCCGGGGCAAAAGCCGATTAGAGGACGTTCAGAAGATAGCGAAAAATCGCTGCACATCAGCGATTTTTCACCCTCGCTAACCTGGAGCTGCGGCCAGAGCAGCGGCTGCGGCAGATCTTTCGCCGTGCGCATCACGCCCTTGTCATAGGCCAGCGCCACGTAGCGCTCCACCATCAGCGGCCAGGCGTCTTTATCAAGGACGCGCGCATCGTTCAGCAGGCCATAGCGCATTTCGCCACGCCAGCCGGTACGGTGCGGGATATTGGCAAAGAAAGGAATCAGCGCCGATTTAAACGAATTTGGCAGCACCCAGGCGCGATCGTAGCGCCTCTCTCGCAGGCTATGGCCCAATCTGCGGCGCTCGCCGATTTCCAGTGCGCCGTGGCCCAGCGGCATGGGTATCGCCTCGTTAACTTCCGGCATACGCGATAACAACGGACGGCACCAGGCTGGCGCCATCACGTCGATTATCGCCTGGGGATAGCGCGCTTTAAGCGTGCGATAGAGACTTTGCGACATCATCATGTCGCCCACCCAGGACGGGCCAATAACCAAAATTTTCATACTTACGCGTCGCGGTTCAGCCAGGCCATATACTCCGTGACGCCTTCGGCGACGGTCTTAAAGGGTTTGTCGTAGCCCGCGTTGCGCAGATTGGTTAAATCCGCCTGCGTAAACGCCTGATAGCGACCTTTCAGCTTATCCGGGAACGGAATGTATTCAATGCTGCCTTTTTTATGGTATGCCAGCGTCGCGTCGGCGACGGCCTGGAAAGATTCCGCACGGCCTGTGCCCAGGTTAAAGATGCCGGACTTGCCGCTTTCCAGGAACCACAGGTTAACGGCGGCCACATCGCCCACGTAAACGAAGTCGCGCTTGAAGTTTTCGCTGCCTTCAAACAGTTTCGGGCTTTCGCCGTTGTTTAACTGTGTATTCAGATGAAATGCCACGCTTGCCATGCTGCCTTTATGGCCTTCACGTGGTCCATAGACGTTGAAATAGCGGAAACCGACAATCTGCGAGTTCGCTTCTGGCAGGATCTGGCGCACATATTCATCAAACAGGAACTTAGAATAGCCGTAAACGTTAAGCGGTTTTTCGTATTCGCGCGATTCGATGAAATCAGACGTGCGACCGCCATAGGTGGCGGCAGAAGAGGCATAGAGGAACGGGATTTCGCGCTCAAGACAATAGTGCAGCAGCTCTTTGGAGTATTGATAGTTATTATCCATCATATACTTGCCGTCCCACTCGGTGGTGGAAGAGCAGGCGCCTTCATGGAAAATAGCTTCGATATCGCCGAGCTCTTCTCCGGACATAATCTGGATCAGGAAATCTTCCTTATCCATATAGTCAGCAATGTTCAGATCCACCAGGTTTACAAACTTGGTGCCGTCTTTCAGGTTATCCACCACCAGAATATCGGTGATACCTTTATCATTCAGGGCTTTAACGATATTGCTGCCGATAAAGCCCGCGCCGCCGGTAACGATGATCATAACTGTAACCTTTGAATTATGGTGTCAGAGACTGTCTCAGACATGAATGCTTTTATCATATCACTATTCATCCATTCACTGATAACCCGTGAGGATACGCGTGATTTATGCTGCATTTTAAAGAAGTGATGACGCGTCATCTCGTATCAACGTATCGCTTTGGGTAATATGTGCTGAAATTTGCCCAGTCTGGAGAATCGCAATGCGTGGGGATTTTTACAAACAGTTAACCAACGATCTGGAAACCGCCCGGGCGGAAGGATTGTTTAAAGAAGAGCGCATTATTACGTCTGCGCAGCAGGCGGATATCACCGTGGCGGATGGAAGCCATGTTATTAACTTTTGCGCCAATAACTATCTCGGGCTGGCGAATCATCCTGAGCTGATTAATGCCGCAAAAGCGGGCATGGACAGCCACGGTTTCGGTATGGCGTCCGTGCGTTTTATCTGCGGCACCCAGGACAGCCACAAAGCGCTGGAGCAAAAGCTGGCAAGCTTCCTCGGCATGGAAGATGCGATTCTGTATTCCTCCTGTTTCGACGCTAACGGCGGCTTGTTTGAGACGTTGCTGGGCGCGGAAGACGCCATTATCTCCGACGCGCTGAACCACGCGTCTATCATTGACGGCGTGCGTTTGTGTAAAGCGAAGCGCTATCGCTATGCCAACAACGATATGGCTGAGCTGGAAGCGCGGCTGAAAGAGGCGCGTGAGGCCGGCGCGCGTCATGTCCTGATCGCCACCGACGGGGTGTTCTCAATGGATGGCGTCATCGCCAATCTGAAAGGCGTCTGTGATCTGGCCGATAAATACGATGCGCTGGTGATGGTTGATGATTCTCACGCGGTAGGCTTTGTCGGCGAAAACGGTCGCGGTTCCCATGAATACTGCGACGTAATGGGCCGCGTAGATATTATTACCGGTACGCTGGGCAAAGCGTTAGGCGGCGCATCCGGCGGCTATACCGCGGCGCGTAAAGAGGTCGTTGAGTGGTTGCGTCAGCGTTCCCGCCCATATCTGTTCTCCAACTCCCTGGCGCCGGCGATCGTGGCGGCTTCTATTAAAGTGTTGGAGATGGTGGAAGCGGGCGCAGAACTGCGCGATCGCTTGTGGGCGAACGCCCGGCAGTTCCGTGAGCAGATGTCTGCCGCGGGATTTACGCTGGCAGGCGCGGATCACGCCATCATCCCGGTAATGCTGGGAGATGCGGTTGTCGCGCAGAAATTTGCCCGCGAACTGCAAAAAGAGGGCATTTACGTTACCGGTTTCTTCTATCCGGTCGTACCAAAAGGTCAGGCGCGTATTCGTACCCAGATGTCTGCGGCGCATACGCCTGAGCAAATTACGCGTGCGGTAGACGCGTTCACGCGTATTGGTAAACAACTGGGCGTGATTGCCTGAGGATGTAAGATGAAAGCGTTATCCAAACTGAAAGCGGAAGAGGGCATCTGGATGACCGACGTTCCGGAACCGGAAGTCGGCCATAACGATTTGCTGATTAAAATCCGTAAAACAGCCATCTGCGGCACTGACGTTCACATCTATAACTGGGATGACTGGTCGCAAAAAACCATCCCGGTTCCGATGGTCGTGGGGCATGAATATGTCGGCGAAGTGGTCGGCATCGGTCAGGAAGTGAAAGGCTTTAAAATCGGCGATCGCGTCTCCGGCGAAGGTCATATCACCTGCGGTCATTGCCGCAACTGCCGTGGCGGTCGTACTCACCTGTGTCGCAACACCACCGGCGTGGGCGTCAACCGTCCCGGCTGCTTCGCGGAATATCTGGTCATCCCGGCGTTCAATGCGTTTAAAATCCCGGATAACATTTCTGATGATTTAGCCTCTATTTTCGACCCGTTTGGTAATGCGGTGCATACGGCGCTGTCTTTCGATCTGGTCGGCGAAGATGTACTGGTATCGGGGGCGGGGCCAATCGGCGTAATGGCCGCCGCGGTGGCGAAACATGTCGGCGCGCGTCATGTGGTGATTACTGACGTCAATGAATACCGTCTGGAGCTGGCGCGTAAAATGGGCGTCACCCGCGCGGTCAACGTCGCGAAAGAGAGCCTGAACGACGTCATGGCGGAGCTGGGAATGACCGAAGGGTTTGATGTGGGTCTGGAGATGTCCGGCGCGCCGCCGGCGTTTCGTACCATGCTGGACACCATGAATCACGGCGGTCGTATTGCGATGCTGGGGATTCCGCCATCAGATATGTCTATCGACTGGACAAAAGTTATCTTTAAGGGCTTGTTCATTAAAGGTATTTATGGTCGTGAGATGTTCGAAACGTGGTACAAAATGGCGGCGCTGATCCAGTCCGGTCTGGATCTGTCACCGATTATCACCCATCGTTTCTCTATTGATGATTTCCAGAAAGGTTTTGACGCCATGCGTTCAGGCCAGTCAGGAAAAGTTATTCTGAGCTGGGATTAATATGTATATACCCAAAATAATTCGAGTTGCTTAAAGGCGGCAAGGGAGTGAGTCCCCAGGAGCATAGATAACTATGTGACTGGGGTGAACGACAAATCTGCCGGGAGCAGATTTGAACGTCGCTTGCGACGGCCCGTCAGGACGAGGCCCATGGATGGGCCGAGTAATCCGTAGCCAACACATAAGCAACTTGAAGTATGAAGGGTATAGAGACCCGATGATATTTATCGGGTCTGATATACGTTTCATCGTAAAAGGTTGGTGTCATTCACCAACCTTTTTTGTTAGGGAAAATCTGGAAAGCCGTAAAGAATTGTCATAGACATCAAGCATTCGTAATTGCGCTTTACTCTTATTTTACTCGCTAACGTCACGCTCTACTCTGGGTTTTGTGCTTGCTTTTTACTGTAAAAATTAATTATGGCGGCTTAATAGTTTCTTAATAGAGCCACAGTATAAAGGCAGGGTAAATTAAGGTTTTTCTGGTAATCGTTATGAAAAATAGTAAAACCAAAGTGAGTATCATTGTCCCGTTATATAATGCGGGAGCGGATTTTAATGCTTGCATGGCGTCGTTAATCGCGCAAACGTGGTCGGCGCTGGAAATTATTATTGTGAATGATGGATCGACGGATCATTCCGTTGAGATAGCAAAACATTACGCGGAACATTACCCGCATGTTCGACTGCTTCATCAGGCCAATGCTGGCGCATCTGTCGCCCGTAATCTTGGCCTGCAAGCGGCGACCGGCGATTACGTCGCCTTTGTCGATGCGGATGACCTGGTCTACCCGAAGATGTATGAAACGCTGATGACTATGGCGCTTAACGATGATCTGGACGTTGCGCAGTGTAATGCGGACTGGTGCGTCCGAAAAACCGGGCATGCCTGGCAATCTATTCCGACCGATCGTCTGCGTTCCACCGGGGTATTAAGCGGACCGGATTGGTTGCGTATGGCGCTGGCCTCGCGGCGCTGGACGCATGTTGTCTGGATGGGCGTTTATCGACGTGCGTTAATTATCGATAACAATATTACTTTCGTTCCCGGACTGCATCATCAGGACATATTATGGTCGACGGAAGTTATGTTTAATGCCACGCGCGTACGTTATACCGAACAATCATTATATAAATATTTCCTGCATGATAATTCGGTAAGCCGTTTGCAAAGACAAGGCAATAAAAATCTTAATTATCAGCGGCATTATATTAAAATTACGCGATTATTAGAAAAGCTCAATCGTGATTATGCCCGTCGTATTCCGATTTATCCGGAATTTCGCCAGCAAATTACCTGGGAAGCGTTACGCGTTTGTCATGCGGTACGTAAAGAGCCTGATATTTTGACCCGCCAGCGTATGATTGCCGAAATTTTTACTTCTGGCATGTATAGACGGATGATGGCTAACGTCTGCAGCGCGAAAGCGGCTTATCAGACGCTGCTCTGGTCCTTCCGGCTGTGGCAATGGCGCGACAAAACTTTGTCGCACCGTCGTATGGCCCGTAAGGCGCTCAATTTGTCTTAGCGCTCACGTTTTTAGGCGCGGCGATTTTCCCCCAGCCTTGCCACTGGTGCTGAAACCAGACAATCACGGAACTTTGCGTAATGCTCTCGCCGATGACGCTGAAAAAGCGCGTAGCGTAGACCGGTTGCAGCGGTTTTTTCGGCTTGCACATCTTCACGCCGCGGAAGGGATTGCGCGGCGCGTCAATTTTCTGCGGCGTCACACCAGGTCGGGACGTATCTACCTGCGGTTCGTTGAGCAGGCTGCCTGGGCGTACCAGGGTGATATCCGCCGGCAGGCGATAAACCATCTGTTGCAGCACGCGAACCGTTGCGGGATGTGGATGACCAATCGCGATAGCGGAACCGTTGCGACGGGCCAGTTCGATAGCGCGATTAAACTGACGACGGATATCCGCCTCGTTTTGCGTATCGTCGAGGAACACTTTGCGCTTGATCACTTTCACACCCGTACCGGATGCCGCGCGCATCGCCTGGCTATTGCCAATCGTCATGCTGTCGAGAAAATAGAGATTGTAATGTTCCAGCGCCTGCATAACTTTTTGCATACCGAACAGGCTGGAAGTCATTGCGCTGCCCATGTGGTTATTAAGCCCAACGGCATACGGCACGTTGTTTACCGCCTCGCGGATAATGCGCTCGATCTCATCGCTGCTCATATCTGGTCGCAGCGTATCCTTCTCCAGAGGCTGTTTGCTTAGCGGCGCCATCGGCAGATGGATTAACACCTCATGCCCGCTATTGTGCGCTTTAGTTGCCATTTCGCGCGCATGCGGCGCGTTGGGCAGTACGGCGACGGAGATGTTTGGCGGCAGCGCCAGAACCTGGTTTTCCGTGTGCGGGCGATAGCCAAAATCATCAATCACGATGGCGAGCTTGCCAGCGAAAACGGGATGTGCAAACGCCAGCAAAGTGGCCAGCGTGAGAATGGAGCGACGAAACTGAGGCAAAACTTATCTTCCCAACCACGGCTGTGGATTGACGGCCTGACCCTGGCGACGAATTTCGAAATAAAGCGAGGGTCTCCCCTGACCGCCGCTACTGCCCACAAGGGCGATAGGTTGTCCGGCGCGCACCTGCGCGCCTACGCTGACCAGCGCGCTCTGATTATAGCCGTAAAGGCTCATATCGCCTTTACCATGCTCCACGACCACCACCAGACCATAGCCTTGCAGCCAGTCCGCCAGAATCACCCTGCCGTCGGCGATGGCTTTGACCTCGGTGCCTTCCGACGCGCCGATCACCATCCCCTTCCAACGTAGCTCACCCTGCAGCCGTTCGCCATAGCGATGCAATATCGGGCCGCGTACCGGCCAGTATGCCTGACCGCGAGGCGCGCCCAGACCGCCGGTGCGGGACATTAGCGAACGCTCGCTTTCCGTCGGCTTATAGGTGCTGCCTTTACGCGAGGCTTCCTGCTGCTTATCGCGTACCGCCTGCGCTTCGCGGGCTTCACGCTCCGCTCGCGCTTTGGCCGCCGCTTCCGCCCGCGCGATACTGTTGCGTAGGCGTGATTCGTTGGCGCGCAGTTCGCTTAACTGTTGCTGGCCTTGCTGAATAGACGACTCCAGTCCGGCAAGCGTTTTCTTACGTTCATTACGCGCCTGCTCCAGCTTGGCCTGCTGAGCGCGCTGTTCATACAGCAACGTTTGTTGTTGGCTTTGCTTCTCTTCCAGCTCGGCTTTTTGTGTGGCGACCTGTTCGCGAGTCTGTTTCAGTTCGGCGATAGTCTCCTGGCGCGCCTGGTTCAGATAGCCGAAGTAGGCCTGCAGGCGTTGCCCACGCTGGCTTTCTTCTCCGCTAAGAATAAGCTGAATGCCGGTGTGTTCGCCCTGGCGGAAAGCGGCGTCCAACTGTGCGGCGAGATTACGCTCCTGGCTGGCTTTTTGCTGCTCCAGTTTGGCAATTGAGGCGTTCATCTCATCAATTTGCGCGTTTAACTGATCCAGAGTGCTTTGCGTTTCGCGCAGCTTACGCGCTGCGGCCGAGATGGCCTCTTCCTGGGCTTTAAGTTGTGCCAGGAGGCTGGCGCGCTGCTGCTGCTGCTGGCGTACGTCGCGTTCTTTCGCGGCGATATCGGCCTGAATAGATTTGAGTTGATCACGGTCATCCGCGTGGGCGGAAAAGGCGCACAACAATACGCCAGCGCTAAGTACGCTGGCGTAGAACAAAGGCCTGACTGAAAACGTTCTTGGTTTCACGGCCTGTTGAATGGTGTTAATCGCCTTTCCCCTCATGGGGAGGGATTATTCCACGATGAACAGCGGCTTACCAGTCATCTCTTGCGGGATTTCCATCCCCATCAGCGACAGCATGGTAGGCGCAATGTCTGAAAGTTTGCCGCCTTCGACCGCCTTCACGTTTTTCTCGCCGACATAAATCAGCGGCACCGGCAGGTTGGTGTGGGCGGTATGCGCCTGACCGGTCGCCGGATCGCGCATCTGCTCCGCGTTGCCGTGGTCCGCGGTAATCAACAGTTGTCCACCAACGGACTCAACCGCTTTTGTTACCTGTTCAATGCAGTTATCCAACGCTTCCACCGCTTTGATGGCGGCTTCCATCACGCCGGTATGACCGACCATATCGCCGTTTGGATAGTTACAAATGATGGTGTCGTACTTACCGCTTTCGATCGCCGCGACCAATTTTTCAGTCAATTCTGCAGAGCTCATTTCCGGCTGCAGGTCATAAGTGGCCACTTTCGGGGAGTTGATCAGAATACGCTCTTCACCAGCAAACGGTTCTTCTACGCCGCCGTTAAAGAAAAAGGTTACGTGCGCATATTTTTCCGTTTCGGAAATACGCAGCTGAGTTTTGTCGTTTTTCGCCATCCATTCGCCAAAGGTATTCGCCAGCGACGCTGGTGGGTAGGCAACGGCAGTTTTGATGTCGGCGGCGTATTCGGTCAGCATCACGAAGTTCAGATTAACCACTTTCTTACGCGCAAAGCCGTCGAAATCAGCGTTAACGAAAGCGCGGGTAATTTCGCGCGCGCGGTCAGCGCGGAAGTTCATGAAAATCAGCGTGTCGCCGTCTTCCATCGCCGCATCAGCCTGGCCCTCGGCGCGGATAACGGTCGCTTTGACAAACTCATCGTTTTCATCACGAGCGTAAGCGGCCTGCAGGCCAGCCACAGCGGTATCCGCCTGGAATTCGCCCTGCGCCAGGGTCATCAGATCATACGCTTTTTCCACGCGATCCCAACGGTTGTCGCGGTCCATAGCGTAGTAACGACCGACGATAGACGCCACGCGGCCTTTGCCCAGCGCGGCGAATTTGTCTTCGAATTTTTTCAGCGAGGCTTCAGCGCTGCGCGGCGGCGTATCGCGACCGTCGAGGAAGGCGTGCAGATAGATTTTTTCTGCGCCGCGCTCTGCGGCCAGTTCCACCATCGCCATAATGTGATCTTCGTGGCTGTGGACGCCGCCCGCGGACAGCAGACCCATAATATGAACCGCTTTACCGGCGTTTTTCGCCTGGTCTACCGCATTGGTCAGGACTGGGTTAGCAAAGAAAGTACGTTCTTTAATTTCAACGTCCAGACGCGTCAGGTCCTGATAAACGATGCGGCCTGCGCCCAGGTTCACGTGGCCCACTTCGGAGTTGCCCATCTGGCGGTCAGGCAGACCCACTTCCAGACCGGATGCGTCGATCAGGGTATGCGGACGTTTTGCCCACAGAGCATCCATCACCGGGGTTTTGGCGTTTAAGATAGCGTTATCCTGCTGTTCTTCACGGTAGCCGTAGCCATCCAGAATCACCAGTACCATAGGTTTTTTAGAAACCGACATTGCGACAACCTCATACTCAATAGACAAAATAATTGCGTAATTTTACTACAGCTGAATCGATAAAATAGCCTCAGAAGATCAAAGAAAGGGATCGCGCTGGCGTGAGAAGGCAAGTAATAGCGTGATTTTTTTTCGTAGCGCCCCGCAAAAATGCATTCCAGTGCACGCTCTGGCTGTATTTGCGCCACTGCGCAGGTATACTCCTTTCCTGGTTTTTTAATCACTACGTCGGGAGTTGTTACCCCCCATGCAAGAAATTATGCAATTTGTTGGCCGTCATCCCATACTGAGTATCGCCTGGATTGCGTTACTGGTGGCGGTTTTATTTACCACGTTCAAGGGTCTGACTTCAAAAGTTAAGGTGATTACACGCGGCGAAGCCACGCGCCTTATCAACAAAGAGGACGCCGTTGTTGTGGATTTACGTCAACGTGACGATTTCCGTAAAGGCCATATCGCTGGCGCGACCAATTTGCTGCCGAGCGAAATCAAAGCCAACAATGTTGGCGAACTGGAAAAGCACAAAGACAAGCCGATTATCGTGGTCGACGGTTCTGGTATGCAGTGCCAGGAATCCGCTAACGCGCTGACAAAAGCCGGCTTTGAAAAGGTCTTTGTGTTGAAAGAAGGCGTAGCAGGCTGGAGCGGCGAGAATCTGCCTCTGGTGCGCGGTAAGTGATTACCCGTCGTTTTCATGACGCAAGGGGAATGACTTGCCCTTGCGTCGACATGAAATCCATCGGGTAAAAAATAGGAGCGAAGTCATGGCCAATATTGAAATCTACACCAAAGCAACCTGCCCGTTTTGCCATCGTGCAAAGGCGCTGTTAAACAGCAAGGGCGTGAGTTTCCAGGAAATTGCGATTGACGGCGACGCCGTGAAGCGTGAAGAGATGATCAAACGTAGTGGCCGAACGACGGTTCCGCAAATTTTTATTGATGCACAGCACATTGGCGGTTGTGACGACTTGTATGCGCTGGATGCGCGTGGTGGACTGGATCCGCTGTTGCGTTAAGGCGTACTCAAGTATTTAAGGACAACACTAAAGGGTTTTACACATGTCAGAACAAAATAACACTGAAATGGCTTTCCAGATCCAACGTATCTATACCAAGGATGTTTCTTTCGAAGCGCCAAACGCACCGCATGTTTTCCAGAAAGATTGGCAGCCAGAGGTTAAACTAGATCTTGATACGGCATCTTCCCAACTGGCGGATGATGTTTATGAAGTTGTGCTGCGTGTTACCGTAACGGCTTCCCTGGGGGAAGAAACCGCGTTCCTGTGCGAAGTTCAGCAGGCCGGTATTTTCTCCATCAGCGGTATTGAAGGCACTCAGATGGCGCATTGCCTGGGCGCATACTGCCCGAACATTCTGTTCCCGTATGCTCGCGAGTGCATCACCAGTCTGGTTTCACGCGGTACGTTCCCGCAACTGAACCTTGCGCCGGTCAATTTTGATGCGCTGTTCATGAACTATTTGCAGCAGCAGGCTGGCGAAGGTACTGAAGAACATCAGGATGCCTGATGAACCAAAGTAATGCGTCAATGACAGTCATCGGTGCCGGCTCGTACGGCACCGCTCTCGCCATCACTCTGGCGAGAAACGGCCACCAGGTTGTCCTGTGGGGCCACGACCCAAAACATATCGCGACCCTGGAGCACGATCGCTGCAACGTCGCGTTCCTTCCCGATGTGCCTTTTCCCGATACGTTACACCTGGAAAGCGACTTAGCAACCGCGCTGGCGGCCAGTCGTAACATTCTGGTGGTGGTGCCAAGCCATGTTTTCAGCGACGTGCTGCGGCAGATTAAACCGCTGATGCGTCCGGATGCGCGTCTGGTATGGGCGACCAAAGGCCTGGAAGCGGAAACGGGGCGCCTGTTGCAGGATGTCGCTCGCGAAGCGTTAGGCGATCAAATCCCGCTGGCGGTGATTTCTGGCCCGACGTTCGCTAAAGAATTGGCGGCGGGTTTGCCGACGGCAATCTCTCTGGCCTCAACCGATGAGACCTTTGCCGACGATCTCCAGCAACTGTTGCACTGCGGAAAAAGTTTTCGCGTCTATATCAATGCGGATTTTATCGGCGTGCAGCTTGGCGGCGCGGTGAAAAACGTGATTGCGATTGGCGCGGGGATGTCTGACGGCATCGGCTTCGGCGCGAACGCCCGCACGGCGCTAATCACGCGTGGACTGACCGAAATGTCGCGGCTTGGCGCAGCGCTTGGCGCCGATCCCGCCACCTTTATGGGGATGGCGGGTTTAGGCGATCTGGTGCTGACCTGTACCGACAACCAGTCGCGCAACCGTCGTTTTGGCATGATGCTTGGCCAGGGCATGGACGTTAAAGGCGCGCAGGATAAGATTGGCCAGGTGGTCGAAGGCTATCGCAATACGAAAGAAGTTCGTGAATTGGCGCACCGTTTTGGTGTTGAAATGCCAATAACCGAGGAAATTTATCAAGTTTTGTATTGCGGAAAAAACGCGCGCGAGGCAGCATTAACGTTATTAGGTCGCGCCCGCAAGGAAGAGCTGAGTCGCCACTAGCCGTAAGGAACTGTTTGCATAAACGACCCAACCCGCACAGAACGGGTTGGTCGTTTTCTGCCCGTCTGGAGTAAGCCATGCCGTGTGAAGAACTGGAAATCGTCTGGAAGAATATTAAAGCTGAAGCCCGCGCTTTAGCTGACTGTGAGCCTATGTTGGCCAGTTTTTATCACGCCACGCTACTCAAGCATGAAAATCTGGGCAGTGCGCTGAGCTATATGCTGGCAAATAAACTGGCATCGCCCATCATGCCCGCTATCGCTATCCGTGAAGTAGTTGAAGAAGCCTATGCCGCCGACCCGGAAATGATCGCGTCGGCAGCCTGCGATATTCAGGCCGTGCGCACTCGCGATCCGGCGGTGGATAAATACTCCACGCCGCTGTTATATCTGAAAGGCTTTCATGCGCTACAGGCCTACCGCATTGGTCACTGGTTGTGGAATGAAGGTCGCCGCGCGCTGGCCATCTTCCTGCAAAATCAGGTTTCGGTCTCGTTTCAGGTGGATATTCACCCGGCAGCGAAAATTGGCCGTGGGATTATGCTCGACCATGCCACCGGTATTGTGGTGGGGGAGACGGCGGTTATTGAGGATGATGTGTCGATCCTGCAATCCGTCACCCTGGGCGGTACCGGGAAAACGAGCGGCGATCGCCATCCTAAAATCCGCGAAGGCGTGATGATTGGCGCGGGCGCGAAAATTCTCGGCAATATCGAGGTGGGGCGCGGCGCGAAAATTGGCGCAGGTTCCGTCGTTTTACAGCCTGTCCCGCCGCACACTACCGCCGCAGGCGTTCCGGCGCGTATTGTCGGCAAGCCGGGCAGCGATAAGCCGTCGATGGATATGGACCAGCATTTCAACGGGATACACCATACGTTTGAGTATGGCGACGGCATCTGAATTGCGCGGTACAACTAAAAAACGCTGTTCCGATGGAGTGCAATCCCGGAACAGCGGAGCGAAGAATTCGCAATGTGGACAATCAGGCTGCGGATGATGTCAGCGTGATGCGATCCAGCGGGCCGACGATAAACAGATATGAAATGAGACCAATAAGTCCCATCGAGCCAACGTATAAAATGGCAAAGTCGAACGACTGAGTATTGGCAAGAATCACGCCGATGACCAGCGGCGTAACGATGCTTGCCATATTGCCGCACATGTTAAATACGCCGCCGGCAATACCCAGAACTTCCTTCGGCGAGGTGTCGCTGAGTACGCACCAGCCCAGGTTACCAAACCCTTTGGCAAAAAAGGCCAGACTCATCGCCGCAATGACCACAAATTCTGAAGAGGTGTAGTTGGCGATCACAATTACGCAAGAGAGCAACATACCGCAGATAACAGGCAGTTTCCGCGCGACGGTAAGGCTATAGCCGCGTTTGAGTAGCCAGTCGGAGAACACGCCGCCGAGCAGGCCGCCAATAAAACCGGCAATGGCTGGAATACTGGCCACAAAACCGACTTTCAGAATCGACATGCCTTTCGCCTGGTACAGGTAGGTCGGGAACCAGGTCAGGAAGAACCAGGTGATAGAGGTGACGCAGAATTGCCCGATGTAAACACCGATCATCATCCGGTTAACACAGACGGTTTTAATCTGCGCGAACGTTATTTTCTGCGGCTCCTTTTTACAGCCCAGAGAGGGCTCGCCACCACCGCTACGAATATAGTCAATTTCCGCTTGATTAACTTTTGGATGGTGCATCGGATCTTTGACTTTCATTAACCAGAATATACCGAGCATCACGCCAATAGCGCCAATATAATAGAAGACAAAATGCCAGCTTAAATTATGCAGAATGATCGTCATTAGCGGGGTGATAATGCCCAGCGAGATATATTGCGCAGCCTGATAAACTGAAGTAACGAAACCTCGTTCATTATTGGGAAACCATTGTACGCTTAAACGACTGTTCGCCGGAAAGGCAGGCGCTTCAATCGCGCCCATCAACAGACGTAGAATAACCAGTACAATTAATGGGCTGCCATACAGATAGATCGTTCCCTGAAACATGGTTACTAACGACCAGCCAATCAATGCGCAACCGTAAACCAGTCGTGAACCGTAGCGGTCTAATAGCCAACCGCCGGGTAGTTGCATAATGACATAGGCAATACCAAATGAGGAGAAAGCCAGGCCCATCGCTTCCGGATCAAAACCTAATTCTTTACTCATTATTGGGGCAACTACGGATAGAGTTGCGCGATCCGCATAATTAAATACGGTAGCAAGAAATAAAAATATAAGAATGGTATGACGCACTTTTGTGCGCTTTATTATTGTGTTCATTATCTACTCCTCAGATAAGGGCAGAATGCATCCTGTAAGGTAAGAGAGGCGGGACGGATTCCCGCCAGTCGGGTTAAGGGCGTTTGCCAAATTCACATGTTAATTGTGTCCAGCGGCGCGCTTGTTCACTGAGCGTAAAACCCAGACCATGACGATCGGAAATCCACATGCGGCCATCGCGCAGCTCAAGTTGCTCGTTGAATAATGGGTTCAGCCACTCGAAATGTTCCAGCCACGGCTCCAGGGGATACGCTGCGGAAAGGTGCAGGTGTACTTCCATCGCAAAGTGCGGCGCCAGCTTACGCCCGTGTTTCGCCGCCAGATGCATAATCTTCAGGAACGGAGAGATACCGCCGACACGCGGCGCATCTGGCTGAACGAAATCGCTGGCATTGCCCAGAATCAACTGCTCGTGTTCCCGGAAACTGGTCAGCATTTCCCCGGTGGCGATAGGCGTATCCAGCGCGGCAGCAAGCTGGGCGTGGCCTTCGATGTCGTAAGCATCTAATGGTTCTTCAATCCAGATAAGATTGAACTGTTCCATTTTACGCCCCATGCGGATAGCCGTTTCGCGATCCCACTGCTGGTTAGCGTCAACCATTAACGGGAACTCATTCCCAAGCGCTTCACGTACTGCGGTTAAGCGGCGAATATCCTCAGCGCAGTTGGGTTGTCCGACTTTCAACTTAATACCGCCAATGCCATTTTCGCGGGAAATCACCACATTTTTCAGCACTTGATCGAGCGGTGTATGCAAGAACCCTCCCGAAGTGTTGTAACACTGAACGGAGTCGCGGTGCGCGCCCAACAGTTTTGCCAGTGGCAGACCGGCACGTTTAGCCTTCATATCCCATAAGGCGATATCGATAGGGGAGATAGCCTGTACCGCCATCCCGCTACGCCCCACCGAGGCTCCGGCCCACAGCAGCTTGGTGTATATTTTATCGATATCATTGGGATCTTCGCCCAGTAGATTATCGGCTATCTCTTTGGCGTGAGCATAAATACCCTGGCCGCCAGCACGTTTGGAGTAGCTAAAACCAACGCCCTCAAAGCCATCGCGACTGCGGATTTCGGCAATGATGATTGCCACTTCGGTCAAAGGTTTCTGGCGACCGGTCAGTACCTTCGCGTCACTCACTGGCGTCGCCAGCGGTAGAAAAGCCAGTGATAGCTTCACCCATTCGATACGATCGCCGGTTTCTGCCGCGGTTCTGGTATTCGCCGCTTTTGCATACGTTACGGCGTCGGAATTTGCGCTTAAAGCCATTTTTTTTCTCCTGATAATCACAAAATGATTGCGCTAACATTTTTATTATTAAGCGAGCGCAGGATCCAGAAAGTTGATGTTGATTTGAACATTTGATCACATATGTCGTATAAAAAGCAGGATTTATTGCAAAATGGATCACGATCCAAAAATATCTGGGGAAATGCATAATATAAAATGATGGCGCTATCATTTTGTAATGACTGAGCTTGATAAGCTACTGTATTTACGGCCTTTCCTGATGCGAAGCTGGCAATAGCCGCAGGCATGATGAATAATGCGCGGATAAATCAGCCAATCTTTGCAGGGGCATCAGACGTGAAGAGAACCAAATCACCTCGTGCGCCGACGCTGGAAGATGTAGCACGTAGCGCCGGGCTGTCTCCGATGACAGTCAGCCGGGCATTGAATTCGCCACAACTGGTTCGCCCCAAAACGGTTGAGAAAGTCATGCAGGCGGTTCGCGTCACAGGCTACATACCCAACGCGTTAGCCGGTGGTCTGGCGTCGCGACGGAGTAAATTAATCGCTGTCGTCGTGCCGCAAATTAACAACAACATGTTTGTCGATACCATCCAGTCGCTGAGCGATGAACTGGCCCGACGCGGATATCACATATTGCTGTGCGTGGCGGGATATACCGAACAAACGGAAGCGGAATTGGTGGCGACACTGCTTTCCCACCGCCCCGATGGCGTGGTGCTTACCGGGATCCATCACACGATAGAACTGAAAAAGGTCATCCTGAACGCGGCTATTCCGGTGGTGGAAATTTGGGACTTAACGCCCACGCCGCTTGATATGCTGGTCGGTTTTTCCCATGAAAAAGTCGGGCAGGCGACGGGGGAGTATCTTCTGAGTAAGGGCTATCGTCGTCCCGGCTTGTTGTGGACCGCCGATCGCCGAGCCGCGCAACGTAAGCAGGGGTTATGTAGTGTTCTTCAACGCCACGCTATTCATGCCGTACCGCAGGTAGATGTCCCCCTTCCGGCATCGCTTTCACTGGGGCGCAGCGGTTTAAGCCAGCTTTTTGACGAAGGGACGTTTGATGTCATTGTTTGCAGTTCTGATACCCTGGCACAGGGGGCGATGATGGAGGCGGAAAGCCGTGGTTTGCGCATCCCGCATGATTTAGCGGTTATTGGTTTTGGCGACCTTGATTTTGCCGCCAGCAATCGACCGTCAATTACTACCGTAAGCGTTGACAGACGCGCCATTGGCCAGCGCGCCGCTACGCTGTTGGCCGATCGTATTGAACAGAAACCGTGCGCAGAAGCTATTGTGGATATTGGCTTTCATTTGATTGAGCGAGAGTCCGCATAAAAGGGAACATGCCATCGGGATCGGCCAGGCCGGATCAGGTGTTAGCCGCCATCCGGCATTGAATATATTACGACCGCAATACCGCGCCGGGATATCCTAACTGGCGCCACGCTTCATACACCACCACCGACACCGCATTCGACAGGTTCATGCTACGGCTATCCGGCATCATCGGAATGCGAATCTTCTGCTCTTTAGGCAACGCATCGAGAATGCTGGCGGGCAGGCCGCGCGTTTCCGGGCCAAACATCAAATAATCGCCATCCTGATAGCTTACGGCGCTATGGGCGGCCGTACCCTTTGTCGTCAACGCAAACAGGCGCTGCGGGTTTTCGGCGGCGACAAAGGCGGCATAATCGTGATGGCGCTGAACCGCGGCGAATTCGTGATAGTCCAGCCCTGCGCGGCGTAAGCGCTTATCATCCCAGGTAAACCCCATCGGTTCGATGATGTGCAGACGAAAGCCGGTATTGGCGCAAAGACGAATGATGTTGCCGGTATTCGGCGGGATTTCTGGTTCGAAGAGTACGATGTTAAGCATGATGCCCCCTTAAATGCGGGGGGCAGAATAGCAGAAATTTACCGGGCTCTCACGCGCCAGGCGTTCAGGCGGCATCGCCTTTGCTCATTGGCGCCAGCGCGGCGGGCAAACTTTTCCCCAGTTCCTGCACCAGTGAATCGCCACTGATTTCGCTAATGGATTTCGCGCCGGTCAGGGTCATGGCGACTTTCATCTCTTTCTCGACCAGGTCCAGCAGGTTGGCGACCCCCGCTTTTCCTGCCGTCGCCAGCGCGTAGAGATAGGCCCGACCCAGCAGTACGGTATCGGCCCCCAACGCAATCATACGCACGACATCCAGCCCGTTACGAATCCCGCTATCCGCCAGAATGGCGATATCGCCTTTCACCGCATCGGCAATGGCGGGCAGGGCGCGGGCGGAAGAGAGCACGCCATCGAGCTGGCGGCCGCCGTGATTCGACACCACGATACCGTCAGCGCCGAAACGTACCGCATCGCGGGCATCTTCTGGATCGAGGATCCCTTTGATCACCATTGGGCCGTCCCAGAATTCGCGTATCCACTCCAGATCTTTCCAGGAGATGGACGGATCGAAGTTATTTGCCAGCCAGCCGATATAGTCCTCAAGGCCGGTCGGTTTACCCAGATAGGCGGAAATATTGCCTAAATCATGCGGGCGACCGTTCAGGCCGACATCCCACGCCCATTTAGGGTGCATCACCGCCTGCCAGTAACGGCGCATGGCCGCGTTTGGGCCGCTCATCCCGGAGTGGGCGTCACGGTAGCGCGCGCCCGGCGTTGGCATATCCACGGTAAAGACCAGCGTGGAGCAGCCCGCCGCTTTCGCACGTTCAAGCGCGTTGCGCATAAAGCCCCGGTCACGCAGCACATAAAGCTGGAACCACATCGGGCGCTGAATGGTTGGTGCAACTTCTTCAATCGGACAGACGGAGACGGTGGAAAGGGTGAACGGAATGCCCTTTGCGTCTGCGGCGGCGGCGGCCTGTACTTCGCCGCGACGGGCGTACATGCCGCACAGACCTACCGGCGCTAATGCCACCGGCATCGACAACGTTTCGTTAAACAGGGTCGTTTCCAGGCTTAAATCGGACATATTTTTCAGCACACGCTGGCGCAGAGCGACTTGCGACAGGTCTTCCACATTTCGGCGCAGGGTATATTCCGCATACGCGCCGCCGTCGATGTAGTGGAAGAGGAAAGGAGGCAACGTGCGCTGAGCTGCGGCGCGATAATCGCTGGCTGCTGAAATAATCATGATTTATTCTCCCTGGTCATCTCATTATGGTCGCCGGGCAGGCGGGTAATACGCGCCTGGCGGGCCTGGTCTTCATCAAATCGTTTAATCGTAGTGTGGACAAAACTGAGGTGCGCCATCATCGCTTTACGCGCGCCCTCGGCGTTACCGTCTAGAATGGCATCCATCACCGCCTGGTGTTGTTCCGTCAGCTTTGAGAATACGGGCGGAACGAGATACATACGCTGGCGACTCTGTTTGACGGAGGATTGCAGGACGTCGAAGAAACCGCGCATGGTTTGCAACAGCACCACATTGTGCGAGGCTTCCGCGATCGCCAGATGAAAGCGCACGTCGGCCTGGGAGGCGAGATCCGGGTCTTCGCTGAGCGTCGCATCAAAGCAGAGTCTGATTTTCTCTTTGTCGGCAGCGGTGGCACGCATGGCGGCGTGCCAGGCCGTACTGGCTTCAATGGCGTGGCGGGCTTCCAGAATGTCGAAACTGTAGTTCGGATCGTTCGCCATCAGCATTTTCAGCGGCTGCACGATATTCTGTTCAGACCAAGTTTCGTGCTGCCAGCGGACAAATGTCCCGCCGCCGCGACGACTCACCAGCACGCCTTCGCTGACCAGCTTCGCCAGCGCTTCGCGTAAAGAGTTGCGTGATACGCCAAGCTGTAGAGCCAACTGGCGCTCGGCGGGCAATTTCATGCCCGCTTCCAGGTTTTGTTCTTCAATCAGTGCCCGCACGCGAGAGGCAATCTCGTCTGACAGGCGTTTTGGTATCACAATCACGGAATCATCCAGGTTAAAACATAGGCCTGAAGCGTAGTGATCACGCCCACCATACAGGTGAAGATCAGGCTGTGTTTGACAGTAAAACGGAACAGATCGGACTCTTTCCCTACCAGTCCCACCGCCGCGCAGGCGATGGCGATAGACTGCGGCGAGATCATCTTCCCGGTTACGCCTCCAGTGGTATTCGCCGCCACCATCAGCACATCAGAGACGCCGATTTGCTGCGCTGCGGTAGCCTGTAGAGAGGCAAACAGCGCGTTAGATGAGGTATCCGAGCCGGTCAGAAATACCCCCAGCCAGCCGAGGAACGGTGAGAAGAACGTGAAGGCGCTGCCGGTGTGCGCCAGCGCCAACGCCAGCGTGGAAGAAAGCCCGGAATAGTTCGAGATAAACGCGAACGCCAGCACCATACCGATGGAGTAAATCGGCAACGCCAGCTCTTTCAGCGTGCTGCCAAAGGTCTGGATTGCGGCTGAGGGTTTCATTTTCAGCCAGACGATAGACAACAGCGCGGCAAACAGGATTGCAGTGCCGGTGGCGGAGAACCAGTCAAATTTATACACCGCAGCGTAAGCAGTCGCTTCGTGTACGACCGGCGGCATACGGGCGACCAGTTTATCGAGATACGGTACCGGAACGTTAATTACCCAGTCATACAGCGCGCCGCCGGGGGCAAACAGCGCTTTAAACGGCGGTACGCTCCAGAGAGTGACCGTGGCGGTCAGGAACAGAAACGGCGACCAGGCGCGAACAATTTGCCCTGTCGTATAGCGGGTGCGGGCCAGCGTCTGATCGACCTGCGACGCGCCCATATCGCCGAAGCGGAAGATGCGTACCGGCTGCCAACGTTTGAGGAACAGCGTCAGACACACCAGAGACACCAGCGAAGAGATGATGTCCGGCAGTTCCGGCCCGATAAAGTTGGAGCTGAGATACTGGGCGATAGCAAACGAACCGCCAGAGACCATCACCGCAGGCTGGGTTTCTTTCACGCCGCGCCAGCCGTCCATAATCGCCATAATCCAGAACAGCACGATAATGGTCAGGAACGGCAACTGGCGGCCTACCATCTGACCGATTTCAAAGCTGTCCAGGCCCGTGACCTGTCCGGCAACCAGAATCGGGATCCCCATCGCGCCAAAGGCGACTGGCGCGGTGTTTACAATCAGGCACAACCCTGCCGCATACAGCGGATTAAAGCCCAGACCCACCAGCAGCGCGGCGGTTATCGCCACCGGCGCGCCGAAACCCGCCGCGCCTTCAAGGAACGCGCCGAAGCAGAAGCCGACAATCAGCATTTGCAGACGTTGATCGGGGGTAATCGACAGAATTGACGAGCGAATAATGTCAAACTGCCCGGTCTTGACCGAAATTTTATAGACGAAGACCGCGGCGATGATTATCCAGGCAATCGGCCATAGCCCGTAGAAGAAGCCATACACGACCGATGCCAGCGCGTGATCGACCGGCATTTTATAGAACAGCAGCGCAACGGCGAGCGCGATAACCACCGTCCACGAAGCGGCAACGTAGCCTTTCAGCTTGAGTTTAATCAGGGCGAAAAAGAAGAACAGGATTGGGAGCGATGCGATCAGGCTGGAAAGCCAGATATTACCCGCCGGGTCATAGTTTTGTTGCCAGAGGTTCATTGCAGGTCTCCTGAGAACCACACGCATAATGGGATGAATCTTTGCTCATCTCGTTGGGGTCACATTATGTGTAAAAGTGGTCCTGCCAATATTGTTGTGTATGGATAATGACAACAAATAGTTAACCAGATGTTATTTATTGGCAACGGTATTGTAGAGTTAATTTAGTGAAATGTGAGTAGGCTGTGGTAACGGGCTAAAATTGGTAGGGCCAATTGAGGGGAGAGGACAGCAAAGGGAAGTGAAAAGGCAATGGCATTATGCCATTGCCTTTGATGTCGGGAGTGTTGTTACTTCATTACCACTGGAAGCCCGCGCCAATGGCCGCAGAGTAATCGCCCTGGCTGTTGCTGGTTCCTTGCAATTTATACACCCAGCCCCCGCTTTCACTTACCATGGAGACACTAATGGCGACGGCACTTTCACCATTAAACGTACCGCCAGCAATCGAGGTCATGTTGGCGCCCGGGGCGTAGGCTTGTGGCAGACCGGCCATCGCCATCGCTGAAGCGATACCGCCGCTCATCTTGTTTTCTACGCCTTTGATTTTGCTGTTCATTTCACCCATTTTTTGGTCGGTATAGGTGTTTGCTTCTTCGACGCTGCGTTTCAATTGCGCATAGTTAACCGCATCCGTATCATTCACCGCCGCTGAAACATTGCCGATCCGAGTGGTGCCGCCACTCCCGTCTCCCAGGTTGAGCACGCTATAGTTAACCGAGCCATCTGCATTGGTTTCATAACGCACGGAGCCTGCTTCTGAGGCTTTCAGTTGAGCCACATTAACCGCGTCAGTGTTATTCACCCCTGCGGCAACGTTGGTAATACGGCGTTGTTGAGTAGAAGAGCCGACAGACACAGTATTAGCTTCATCTGCGACGGAATTTGTGCCTAACGCCACGCTGTTTTCAGCGGCAGCAATAGAGCCAGAGCCAATCGCGACGCTGTCCACACCCTGGGCATTTGCATCTGCGCCATCGGTGTTGGTCTTGAAGTACTTGGTGCTACCGGTAGTGACGATATCGCCAATGCCGTTTTCGATATTGGTGACGCGGGTATCCAGATTCGATACCTGAGTATTCAGGTTAGTAATGCTCTGGGTATTCCTGGAAACCTGCGCGTCCGTTACTTTCAATTGACCAACGTTAACGGCATCGGTATCTGCCGAACCCGCCGCGACGTTAGTGATCTGACGTTGACCGTCTTCACTGCCGACAGAGAACTCACCGACAGAGTTCTGCGGTGTGTCCATGTTGTAGGCGGTGTAGTCAGTCTGTGCGCCGCGAGTGGTCTGAGAACCATTACCCATTGCAATACTGTTTGCATGGTTGGCGCGTGCGTTAGAACCGATAGCAATCCCGTTGATGGCATCAGCCATCACCAGTGTATTCAGACCAATACCAATACCTGCATCAGCATTGACGATAGTCTTCGCACCCATTGCCAGTGAGTCAGTTCCGACAGCCAGTGAATCTTCTTCCGTTGAGTTTGCGTGGTAGTACTTGGTCGGTGTAGTAGTGACCGCACCAATGGCATTTTGTAACTGACGAACTGTTACCGCATCTTGCGCTTCAGAGCCGTCAGCAACGTTGGTAATTTGACGATAGCTTTCTCCATCCGTCCCCAATGATAACGCGCCCAGCAACTCTCTGTCTGTTGTATTGTAGCCAATCACCACGCCATCGCTTGTTGCGCTCGTTTCTCGTATACCGGTTGTAATAGCGCGGTTAGAGGTGGAGCCACTGCTCAAAGCGATACTGCCCTCAATGCTGCTGCTGCTGTTTTGGCCAAGAGCCAGACTGCCAGCGCCAGAGGCGACGGCGTCGTAACCTACTGCCGTTGCGCCGTTACCCGTTGCGTATGCATCCTGGCCTTCAAGCCCGTTATCATTCGTACGGATGTATTTCACGCCGGTACCATTTTCCGTGATATAGGTTTCGCTGGTATCGCCGGCTAGTTGGCTAATAGATTCATTATACTGAGAAATCAGCATGTTAGTTTCATAGAGCTGAGAGCCATTAACGGTGTCAGTACTGTCACTGGCGATTTCACCTGCTGCTACATTGGTTATCTTATTAGTACCGCTGGTACCGTGGCTGGCGCTGAACGCACCCTCTTCGTCATCCCAGCTCAGTGCATCGGTACCAAGGTTGGTGATGGACGTATTGATATCCGCGATAGCAGAGGTGTTTTGATCCACCTTCTGGTTGGTTTCATACAACTGTGAGCCGTTTACCGCGTCTGTACTGTCCTCAGAAAGCGCCCCGGCGGCGACATTGGTTATTTTACTGGTGCTTCCACCGTGGTTTGCGCTGAAAGCGCCGGTGTCTTCGTCCCATAACAGGGCGTTATCAGTGAGGCCGGTAATGGACGTATTAATGTCGGAGACAGAAGTATTCAGGTTCTCAATCGCGGTGCTGTTCTGAGTGATGTTGGTGGTATTGGCGGCGATATCGGTCGTGTTCTGATCCACTTTTTCATTGGTTTCGAACAGCTGCGATCCGTTAACCGCGTCGGTACTTTCTTCAGACAGCTCTCCGGCAGCAACGTTGGTGATTTTGTTTGTCGTACTACTTCCGTGGCTGGCAGAGAACGAACTCGTTGTCTCATTCCAGCTCAGGTTGTCAGAGCTAAGATTGGTGATTTTGCTGTCGCTTCCGTTGTGGTTAGCGCTGAATGCGCCAGAGGCTGCATCCCACAACAGGGCATCATCGGTGAGCGTGGTGATAGAATCGCTCAGATTGTTAATATTGGTAGTGTTGGTGGCAATATCAGTGGTGTTCTGATTGATGCTGTTGGTATTGGTGGTGATATCAGCGGTGTTCTGATCCACTTTCTCGTTCGTATCAAACAACTGGGAGCCATTAACCGCATCGGTGCTGTCCGCGGTCAGGGTGCCTGCCGCCAGATTGGTGATTTTGCTGGCGCTTCCGTTGTGCTTAGCGCTGAATGCGCCAGAGGCTGCATCCCAAAGCAGGGCATCATCGGTGAGCGTGGTGACGGAGTCGCTCAGACTGTTGATATTGGTGGTGTTGGTGGCAATATCAGTGGTGTTCTGATTGATGCTGGTCGTATTGGCGGCGATATCGGTTGTGTTCTGGTTAATGCTGTCGGTATTAGCGGTAATATCGGCAGTGTTTTGGTTGATGCTGTCGGTATTGGTGGCGATATCAGCAGTGTTCTTATCCACTTTCTCATTTGTATCAAACAACTGAGAGCCGTTAACGGCATCGGTGCTGTCAGCAGCCAGGGTACCCGCCGCCAGATTGGTTAACTTGCTGTCGCTTCCGTTGTGCTTAGCGCTGAATGCGCCAGAGGCTGCATCCCATAGCAGGGCATCGTCGGTGAGCGTGGTGACGGAGTCGCTCAGACTGTTGATACTGGTGGTGTTGGTGGCGATATCAGTGGTGTTCTGATTGATGCTGGTCGTATTGGCGGCGATATCGGTTGTGTTCTGGTTAATGCTGTCGGTATTAGCGGTAATATCGGCAGTGTTTTGGTTGATGCTGTCGGTATTGGTGGCGATATCAGCGGTGTTCCGATCCACTTTCTCGTTCGTATCAAACAACTGAGAGCCGTTAACGGCGTCGGTGCTGTCAGCAGCCAGGGTACCCGCCGCCAGATTGGTGATTTTGCTGACGTTTCCCGTGTGGCTAGCGCTAAAGGCGCTGGTGCTGTCATCCCACAACAGCGCGTCTTCGGCTAATCCTGCGACAGAGGCCTCTGTATTAGTGATAGAAGTGTTAAGTGCGCTTAATGCACTGCCTACGTTATTGTAGATGCCTGTGCCTACCTCGTAGAGGGGCGCATTCACTGTACCATCAGAATTAACGGAAGCCCCTCCGCCGAGTCGATCGGCGACGGATTGACTTAAAGAATAAATTTGCGCACCTGTAACGGCATCGGTACTGGTGGAATTGATGTCGCCTTTAGCAACGTAGGTGATCTGCCGCTGAGTGGTGCTGTTACCCACGGCGACGGAATTGTCTTCCTGGGCGATAGAGCCCGAGCCAAGGGCAACTGAGTTGGTGCCTACCGCTTTTGCGCCATTACCAAAAGCAGCGCTGTCGTCGCCGCTCGCAGTAGCTTGATAACCTAATGCAGAGGAAGTTGCTCCGCTCGCGACAGATTTATAACCTAATGCAACCGATTTTGCGCCGCTCGAATTGGCATACACGCTGAATAACTTCCACTGGCTGAGGATGAGGCCCCCATCGCAATGGCCCGGTCACCGGCTGAAGTCGATTTTACGCCAAGCGCTAGCGAAGAGTCGCCGGTGGACTGGCTGTATGAACCAATGGCGGTACTCCATTTCCCCATTGCGGAGGCATGATAACCCATTGCGGCGCTTGCGCCATCAACGTTGGTGTAAGTATTGGCTGTGGCATCAGTACCAATTGCAATCCACCCGCTTCCCGTTGTGCCTGATACTGTAACACCGCTGCCGGTATCGTTCCCTGCATTGGCCAGCGCATCTGCAGAGACCATAATACTGCTAAGACCGACGAGTGCGGAAACCGCCAGCTTTCTGCGGCCGCTTTTTTTTCCGCGGCTTTTTGCCGTCTCGCTGGTGACAATAAATGTTCCCGTAGCGGCATTCCAGAGGACTTTAAATATTCTGTTCATGAATAAGTGCTTTCCTTTTCTAAAATAGTTGTATCAATGGCTATTATTTTTTTGGCTTCTTTTTCGTATCATTAATAGGTTGTATGCTGTCGAATATGACATTCTCCATGTTAATACCTATTTTTAGATACTTAAGATTATTGGGCGATACGCCTTTTAATGTTAGCGTGACGTTTGTCCATGCTCCCGGTAAGAGTTCGATTGTCGAGTCCATTTTCGTGTTGAGCAGGAGTTGTCGCCAGCGAGGCAGATCTTTTGCCTCGGAAGGTTTTTTCGTACCCCATGTCATATTAAACGCAAGGTTTGATACGGGAATGCTGAGTAAGTTAACTAAATCAAGATGAATAACACTTCCATTATCTATTGGCTCAATAGATAGAATACGCCCGGCTAATCCGATATTGCCGTTGTTAATAATAAAATAGTGCGTTTGTGATGGGTCCAGTTCTGTATAGTCGAATAGCCGTTGTTTGCGTTCAACGCGGCCAACGACTTCGGCGATCTTTTGAGTCGTGTTGATAACCGTAGTTTGTTGTTTTTCTAGCAAATTTATCTTTACTTCTTGTTCTTTTTGTTGTTTTTCTAACAGGTTTATCTTTGCTTCTTGTTCTTTTTGTTGTTTTTTCAGTTCTTCAACAAGGTGCTTATCTGCGAAGTAATCACAACCAGACAAAAAAAATGTGAATCCCAAAGCAAGCAGGGGGATAAATTTTCCATTTTTGTACATATAAAATATCCTTGTTAATAATTTATATAATATAAATAGTTAACCTATTATTTATACAGCCAACTCATCATTTTGCGGGCATTGCCAATAGCCATTAACGTATGGTTATAATGAAAACATTCATTGCTTCTATAGGAATGTGCAAATACCCGACGTTGTTTATCAATTACTCATAACAATGCTTTATAAAAATATAATTATAATATTTATGTATGAGCATTTTTTTCATGGATGATAATGTTATTTAATTTTGCGGGTCAATTATATTCTGCGGGTTATGAGAAAAGAGGATGAAAAAATTCATTGTATAAATACAAACAGGCACGATAGTGGAATTTTTTATCCTGAAAAAGCAGGGATTGCCGTTAAAAATGAACTTGTATATAAACGATGTAAATACTTCTAGGAAAAATTCGGAATATAGCCCGATGCATTCAAGACACCCTCCGTACAACGGGTGTCTTGAGAGCCTGGGATGCGGAAGGTTTAGAACTCGCTCTTCGCGAAACCTGTCATCTCTTTGAGTCCCATTTCCCGGCCCAGCGCCGTCATCGGGTGCACTACGATCAGACCACGCACGCTTTTCTTCAACTTGCCCATATCGGCCTGCTCTTTTTTAGTGATAGCGCGGCGAAACGGCAGGTTCATCAGCTTCTGCGCTTCTTTACTCAGTTTCTGGCTGTGTACTTCGCGCAGACGGATAATTTCTGCTTCCAGCGTCTCTTTTTCTTTTTCCAGCTCCGCGTATTTATCGGCGGATTCAACCAGCGAGAGACCTGCCTGCTGGTGGCGAATAGCGTCAAGACGATCGCTCAGGCGTTTAATTTCGTTTTTTTCGACTTCTTTCATGGGATAGCTTCTGATAGAAATGGGATAGATACCCTATAGTATGCGCGCAGTGGGTGATTCTTCACAACTCATGGCGTAACGATAATCAATTATGGTAAATATTACACCGCTAATTATTTATTTATCCATTTGAAAATAAAGTGCTTTTTTTCGAAAGAAAAGATGAAACGCCTTTTTGTCGGCAAGAAAAGCAATTAAGCACATTTTCCTCAATGACGACGCTAAATCGATCCTAAACTCAAATAAGCGGCCGCGGGAGTCAGACGCGGATCACACATGGAGGATCTATCATGGCAAAAATAGGTGAGAACGTACCACTTCTTATTGATAAAGCCGTCGATTTTATGGCGTCCAGCCAGGCGTTCCGTGAGTACTTGAATAAAACGCCGCCGCGTGATTATGTTCCTTCCGAAGTGCCGTCGGAGAGCGCGCCCATTTATTTGCAGCGTCTGGAATATTACCGGCGGCTGTACCGACCAAAAGAAGAAGAAAGAGGTTAACGGCGGGATTTACTTTTGAAAGGCCTTTTTTAAGCTGATTTTAGAAATCAGCTCGGTCAGAGAGAGAACCATCGTCGAACGCACCGCCTGCTGGTAGCGCTGAATTTGCATGGCGTATAGCGCCGCGTCGGATGTATCAAAATGCGGCGGTGGCGGCAGCGCCATGACGCAATGCAGTTCGCCAAACGGCCCGAGGATTTCATCGTCGGTAAAGGCGTACTCATTGCCGTCGTGATTCAGCTCTTCGCGCAGCGCCATTAACAGCTCCGCATCTTCATATTCGGTGCGGCTGAGTACGCCAAGGCCATAGATAAGTTTCAGACGTACCGAAAGATCGCCCAGCGGCCCGTCGCCGTCCAGCAACGGTTCCACAGCGTATTTCACGGCATAGTCGTCTTTGCGAAACACCTGGAGCACCAGAATATTCACCGCCTCGGTCAATAACTCGACGGCGGTAATCAGGAAGCTCCGTACGGTTTTGCCAGCATTCAGACGCTCAAGCACACGATTTTCAAAGGCCTGGGTTTGTTCCATTATTGCTGCATATCTGACAATCTGTTATTTGGGCGCAGGCTAACCTGCGCCGGATTCTGCGTCATTTGGTCGCGTTATATGCGTTAACCGCCTCCGCCACCACATCGCTATTGGCATCCAGCCCGGAAATTTGCGCCAGCGCGGCCTGCGGGCCTTTTTCGGTAATCAGAGCCGCCAACTCCTGCGCCTGCGGATCTTCATCACTACGGAAATGCATCGCCGCCGCGATCCCTTTGACCAGATTCACATGCGGCAGACCATATTCCAGGGTGCCAAGCAGTGGTTTGATCAGACGGTCGCCCGCGCTGAGTTTGCGTAGCGGCTGACGACCTACGCGTTCGACGTCATCTTTCAGATACGGGTTTTCAAAACGACCGAGGATTTTCTGAATGTATGCCGCATGTTTGTCGGCATCAAAACCGTAGCGTTTGATCAGCACCGCGCCGCTTTCTTCCATCGCGCCTTTCACCACCGCGCGAATACTCTCATCGAGAATGGCGTCGCGAATGGTTTGGTGACCGGCTAATTTGCCGAGGTACGCGGTTATAGCATGACCTGTGTTCAGCGTGAAGAGTTTACGTTCGACAAATGCCATCAGGTTATCCGTTAACTCCATCCCCGGAATGTTTGGCAACGCGCCTTTAAACTGGGTTTTATCGACGATCCACTCGCTGAAGGTTTCTACCGTCACTTCCAGCGGATCGTTGGTTGCCGACGCAGAAGGCGGCACGATGCGGTCAACGGCGGAATCGACAAAGCCAACATGTTCTTCTACCCATGCTTTGGCGTCTTCCGGTAGGGCATTCATCACATGGCCTTTCAACTGCGTTGTGCCGCGTACCATGTTTTCACAAGCGATGATGTTCAGCGGGGCATCCACGCCCTGCGCCTTACGTTTTACCAGCCCTTTAGCGATGGCCGGAGCGATACGCTCAAGCACAACCGGACCCACGGCAGTAGTGATTAAATCAACGTGGGCAATCAGGTCGACAACATCATCGCCGATGCTGCTGACAGCGTTGACGCCGGAAACGGTATCCACCTGCTCATTTTCACCCACAACATGAACCTGATAGCTATGACGGGCATTCAGGGCATCGAGTACGACCTGATTTACATCCGCAAACGTCAGTTGTATCCCCGCGTCAGCCAGCAGTTTGCCGATAAAGCCACGACCGATATTACCTGCGCCAAAATGTAATGCTTTCATAGTATTAACCTTCATTAATGTTTTTACCCGAGAGGGCTGGGGTGAGGCTTTTCCCTCAACCTAACCCTCTCCACAAGGGAGAGGATATCGCCTTCATATTTCGAACTGCAGATGCGTTGGCTCTCCTCGCTCACCCCAGTCACGTACTTATGTACGCTCCTGGGGATTCACTGCGTTGCCGCCTTCCTGCAGCTCGAACTATTTTGGGGATACTTAACTGTTAAGCTTTTTTACCTGCCAGCAGTTCCAGCACTTCATCCACGCTGGTGGTGTGCGCCAGACGTTCGATCACGGATTCATCATCCAGCGCGTTGGTCAGGCTGGTAATCACTTGAATGTGCTCATTGTTACGTGCGGCGATACCAATGACCAGACGGGCAATATCGTCTTCTTCTTCACCGAAGCGTACGCCTTCCGGATACTGGCAGAACACCACGCCGGTTTTCAGCACGCGATCTTTCGCTTCCACCGTGCCGTGCGGAACTGCGATGGATTCACCGAGGTAAGTCGGCGTCAGCTTTTCGCGGTCCAGCATCGCTTCGACGTATTCCGGCTCAACATAGCCGCCTTTCACCAGTTGTTCACCGGCAAAGCGAATCGCCTCTTCTTTGTTAGCGGCTTTACGGCCCAGGAAGATATTCTCCGCGCCCAGCTTGAACAGGTTGTTATCGCCCTCTTCAAAGCTATCTTTCAGATGATCGCGGACTTTCTCTTCATTAGTATTGTGGCGCTGTGCGGCAACCAGACGTTCGGTCAGGCTGGTGTACAGGCCGCTATCCAGGAAGTTGGTCAGCGAAATATGCTGCGCCTGCGGTACCTGACGCATCGCGCGCTCGGTAAGGTCGCGGTGAGTAATGACCAGATCCACATCCGGCGGCAGATTGTTAATGGCGCTGTTGGTGACGGAGATCTGGCTCAGACCCGCATCCTGTACTTTCTTACGCAGTACCCCTGCGCCCATCGCGCTGGAACCCATACCGGCATCGCAAGCCACGATGATTTTACGCACATGGCTGAGGTCGTTGGTCACGTCGCCAGCCGCCAGCGGAGAGGCGCCTTTAGATTCCGCTTTCATGTCATGCATACGACGGGTGGCCGCTTCAATGTCATCTTCTTCTTTCACTTTGCTGGTTTTCAGCAGAATTGCAGACACCACGAAGGAGACCGCCATTGCCGCCACGATGGCCGCGATGTTAGCGAAGTAAGCGCCTTTTGGCGTCATCGCCAGTACCGCCAGAATGGAACCCGGAGATGCCGGAGAGACCAGACCGCCGTTCAGGATGGTCAGGGTGAATACGCCGGTCATACCGCCGAGAATCACCGCCAGAATCAGGCGTGGGTTCATCAGCACGTACGGGAAGTAAATTTCGTGGATACCGCCCAGGAAGTGGATAATTGCCGCGCCGCCCGCAGACTGTTTAGCGCTGCCGCGACCGAAGAACATGTACGCCAGCAGGACGCCCATCCCCGGACCCGGGTTAGCTTCAATCAGGAAGAAGATGGATTTACCCATCTCATGGGACTGCTGGATACCCAGCGGTGAGAAGATGCCGTGGTTAATCGCGTTATTGAGGAACAGGATTTTCGCCGGTTCAACAAAAATGGACGCCAGCGGCAGCATATCGTGCGCCACCATGAAGTTAACGCCCGCCGCCAGAATTTTGGACAGGACTTCAACCGCCGGACCAATACCGAGGAACGCCAGGATGGCGAGGATCATACCGATGATGCCAGCGGAGAAGTTGTTCACCAGCATCTCAAAACCGGATTTGATCTTACCGTCTACCCAACTGTCGAATTTCTTAATGCAGTAGCCGCCTAATGGACCGGCGATCATCGAGCCGAGGAACATCGGCATATCCGCGCCGACAATAACGCCCATGGTAGTAATAGCGCCTACCACGCCGCCGCGTTCGCCGCCAACCAGACGACCGCCGGTATAACCGATGAGCAGCGGCAGCAGGTAGGTGATCATCGGACCAACCAGTTTCGCCAGCGTTTCGTTAGGCAACCACCCTGTTGGAATAAATAATGCGGTGATAATACCCCACGCGATAAACGCGCCGATATTAGGCATCACCATATTGCTGAGGAATCGACCAAAGCTTTGCACTTTGATCTTAATATCGGATGACATAAAAACACCCCTTCTTATGTTGCTGTCGCGCAGGCTGAAAGCCCGAGGTTTGTTAATGTAGCGGCAGAGGTAGCCGGACCCTGTAGTGTAGATACTGCGCAATCTGGCACTGAATCGTTCAACTGTCCAGACAGGGACAATTTATGTGATTTGCGTCACATAAATATAGGGGGTAGAGAGGTAATTGATGTGATATTGATCACAAAGTAGCTGTGTAAAAAAACAACGAATCTCATTTTTAGCCCTTAAAAGGCCATTTTATGTGAGATATTTCACATTTTTATTTTGGTGCTTTGTTGAATTTTTGTGATCCTCTTCACAAGAAATTTTAAGCCCGGGTAACGTCAATACGATCCGGCAAACATTTTGTCGCGAGCCCTCTCACGTTATGTCATTCAGCAACCTCCTTTTGTGTCTCTTTTCGTCTTATTTGAGCCATACTATGATTTTTACTGGTTGGCAAAAAGGACACGGCATGAAACTCATCGGTAGCTACACCAGCCCTTTTGTGCGCAAAATCTCTGTTCTGCTGCTCGAAAAAGGCATCACCTTCGAATTTATTAATGAACTACCCTACGAGGCGGATAACGGCGTGGCGCAATACAACCCTCTGGGTAAGGTGCCAGCGCTGGTGACGGAGAAAGGGGAGTATTGGTTCGATTCGCCGATCATCGCGGAATATATTGAACTGCTGGATATCGCGCCAGCGATGCTCCCGCGTGACCCGATGGCAGCGCTTAAAGTTCGCCAGCTCGAAGCGTTGGCTGACGGCATTATGGATGCAGCGTTGGTTTCTGTACGCGAACAGGCGCGTCCGGCGGCGCAACAATCGGAAACGGAACTGCTGCGCCAGCGGGAAAAAATCAACCGCAGCCTGGATATGCTCGAAAGTTATCTGAGCGACGGGACGCTAAAAACGGATACGGTCAATCTGGCGACTATCGCGATTGCCTGTGCGGTAGGCTATCTCAACTTCCGCCGGGTCGCGCCCGGCTGGTGTGTTAGCCGCCCCCACCTGGTCAAACTGGTCGAAACGCTTTTTCAGCGCGAAAGCTTTGCCCGCACCGAAGCGCCAAAGGCTTGACGCGCATTATGTCCGCCTGAGCAAACTCACGTTACAATCCCCCTTATGTCGATATCCCTCTCCCGCCAGGAGAGGGCCACCAACAGCCAGGCATTTTCATGACAAGCGAAACGCGTACACTCTACAGCCAGCTTCCTGCTATCGATCGTTTATTGCACGATAGCGCCTTTCTTTCTCTGCGCGATCGGTATGGCCATACCCAGGTGGTTGATCTGCTTAGGCGGATGCTTGACGACGCGCGCGACGTCATCCGGAATACGCAAACGCTTCCCGACTGGTACGCAGACTGGGCGCAAGAGGCGAAACTCCGGCTGGAAAATGCGGCGCAAAGCGCGCTGCGCCCGGTGATTAACCTGACGGGGACGGTGCTGCACACCAATCTTGGCCGCGCATTGCAGGCGCAAGAAGCGATTGAGGCGGTAACGCAGGCGATGCGCGCGCCGGTGACGCTGGAATACGATTTAGATGGCGCCGGGCGGGGGCATCGCGACCGGGCGCTGGCGACGCTGTTATGCCGTATCACCGGGGCGGAGGACGCCTGTATCGTCAATAACAATGCGGCGGCGGTATTGCTGATGCTGGCGGCGACCGCCAGCGGCAAAGAGGTGGTGGTTTCGCGTGGCGAACTGGTCGAAATCGGCGGCGCGTTTCGTATTCCGGATGTTATGCGCCAGGCGGGCTGTACGCTGCATGAAGTGGGCACCACCAACCGGACGCACGCGAAAGATTACCGTCAGGCGGTAAATGAAAATACCGGGCTGTTGATGAAGGTGCATACCAGTAATTACAGCATAGAGGGCTTTACCAAAACGGTAGAGGAAGCGGAACTGGTGGAAATCGGGCGAGAGCTGGATATTCCGGTGGTGGCGGATCTGGGCAGCGGTTCGCTGGTGGATTTAAGTCAATATGGCTTACCCAAAGAGCCGATGCTGCAGCAGCTCATTGCCGCAGGCGTCAGTCTGGTAAGCTTCTCCGGCGATAAGTTGTTGGGCGGGCCGCAGGCCGGGATCATCGTCGGCAAAAAAGCGATGATTGCCCAACTGCAAAGCCATCCGCTGAAACGCGCTCTGCGCGCGGATAAAATGACGCTGGCGGCGCTGGAGGCAACGTTACGTCTGTATCTGCACCCGGAAGCGTTGGCGGAGAAATTACCCACCCTGCGTCTGTTAACCCGCAGTGAAGCGTCGATTCGCGAACAAGCGCAGCGATTACAGGCGCGGCTGGCGGCACGTTACGGCGATGAATTTGCGCTGGAGGTTAAACCCTGCCTGTCGCAAATCGGCAGCGGTTCATTACCAGTAGACCGCCTTCCCAGCGCCGCCATGACCTTTACCCCGCACGACGGGCGCGGTAGTCGGCTGGAGGCGCTGGCGGCCCGCTGGCGCACGCTGCCTGTACCGGTCATTGGCCGAATTTATGATGGCCGTTTATGGCTGGATATGCGCTGTCTTGAAGACGAAAGCCGGTTTATGGAGATGATGCTGAAATGATTATTGCAACTGCCGGACACGTAGACCACGGTAAAACGACGTTGCTCCAGGCGATTACCGGAGTCAATGCCGATCGCCTGCCGGAAGAGAAAAAACGCGGGATGACTATCGATCTGGGCTACGCCTATTGGCCGCAGCCGGATGGTCGTGTGCTGGGCTTTATCGATGTGCCTGGACATGAAAAATTCCTCTCTAACATGCTGGCGGGCGTAGGCGGTATCGATCACGCTTTGCTGGTGGTCGCCTGTGATGACGGCGTCATGGCGCAAACGCGCGAGCATTTACAGATCCTGCAACTGACGGGCAATCTCCAGCTCACCGTCGCGCTGACCAAAGCCGATCGCGTGGACGAGGCGCGTATCGGTGAAGTACGTGAAGAGGTACTGGCGGCGCTCGACAACTATGGCTTCGCCGATACCGTTTTATTTGTCACCGCCGCCAATGAAGGACGCGGTATTGCAGAACTTCGCGCTCATTTACAGCAGCTTCCTGCACGTTTGCACGCCGCGCAGCATCGCTTCCGCCTGGCTATCGACCGTGCGTTTACGGTGAAAGGGGCGGGACTGGTGGTGACCGGAACGGCGCTGAGCGGAGAGGTAAACGTGGGCGATACGCTATGGTTGACCGGCGTTAATACGCCGATGCGCGTACGAAGTCTACACGCGCAAAATCAGCCCACTGACCATGCGTATGCCGGGCAACGTATTGCGCTCAATATTGCGGGCGATGCGGAGAAGGAGCAGCTTAACCGCGGCGACTGGCTGCTTTCCGATGCGCCGGTGGGGGAGGCTTTTTCCCGGGTGATCGTTTCTCTGACGCTTCATGCGCCGCTTTCCCAATGGCAACCGCTACATATTCACCATGCCGCCAGCCATGTGACTGGTCGCGTCTCTTTGCTGGAAGGCGGGCTGGCCGAGCTGATCTTTGATACGCCGTTGTGGCTGGCCGATAATGACAGACTGGTGCTGCGTGATATTTCCGCACGCGCCACCCTTGCCGGCGCACGCGTGGTGACGCTTAAGGCGCCGCGTCGCGGTAAACGTAAGCCAGATTATTTGCACTGGCTTTCAACGCTTGCCGACGCGCAGGACGATAGCGCGGCGTTGGCCATTCATCTGGAACGCGGCGCCGTCAACCTGCCGGATTTCGGTTGGGCGCGTCAGCTTAATCCTCTCGGTATGCGTCAGCTTATTGAGCAACATGGTTTTATCCAGGCCGGAGACAATCTGTTAAGCGCGCCCGTCGCCGCCCGCTGGCAGCGTAAGATTCTTGATACGCTGGCGACCTACCACGAACAGCACCGCGATGAACCGGGGCCGGGACGTGAGCGTTTACGCCGCATGGCCCTGCCAATGGAGGATGAAGCGCTGGTCCTGATGCTGATCGAGCGGATGCGCGACGACGGCCTGATTCATAGCCATCACGGTTGGTTGCATCTGCCGGATCATAAAGCAGGATTTAGCGATGAGCAGCAGGCCGTCTGGCAAAAAGTTGAACCGCTATTTGGCGATGAGCCCTGGTGGGTACGCGATCTGGCGAAAGAGACCGGAACGGAAGAACAATTGATGCGGCTGGTGCTGCGGCAGGCGGCACAGCAAGGCATCATTACCGCGATCGTAAAAGATCGGTACTATCGTAACGATCGGATTGTCGCTTTCGCCAATATGATCCGCGAGCTGGATCAAGAGAGAGGATCAACGTGTGCGGCGGATTTTCGCGACAGGCTGAATGTAGGGCGGAAGCTGGCCATTCAGATCCTTGAATATTTTGACCGGATTGGATTTACACGACGTCGTGGGAATGATCATTTATTACGTGATGCGTTATTATTTCCGCAAAAAGAATGAAATGGTTAAATTAAATCAGAAATGAAGCAATACAATTATTGCGTTGCTTTTTATTTTTCTGACTTCTTAAAATAGCCAGCGTGAGCCTATTATCAGGATAATTTTACCCATATTCTTTGCGCCTTATTCAGGCGACTCACGACGAGATTGTGGAAATTTATCGCGCGGCGATGTAACGTTTTTGCCCGGTAGCGCGGACGCTTACCGGGCCTGCGTAGGCGATGCAGGCCGGATAAGGCGTAACACGTTAGCTTCGATCGAGCTTTTGCTGCGCCAGCCAGACGGCGCCCAGCCTGCCCGCCTGATTTCCCAGTTGGCAGGGCTGAATCGGCACCTGGAGCGCCTCCCACATTTCAAACGTTTCAAGATGCCGCGTCAGGAGCGGGTAGAGCTTTTCCTGTTCGCTTATTCCTCCGCCGATCAGCACCACGCCCGGATCAAACATAGAGATCACGCTGTAAACGCCGCGTGAAAGATAACGCGCCCAGTCATTGACCGCCTCACGCAGATGAACATCGGTCGCCATTCGTTCGAAGATCACATCCGCAGGCGGCATCTCTTCGGCAGGCAGCGCCAGCGCCTGGCGGCACGACGCCATTAATCCGCTGGTTGACGCGATTTTATGCATACTTTCACCATTATTCCCGACCGGCATGACGCCGAATTCACCGGCGTGAAAATGCGCGCCGCGATACAGTTCTCGTCCGACGATAATACCGCCGCCAATGCCGGTTCCAATGGTAATGCAGACCATGTTTTCATAATGCTGCCCGGCACCTCGCCACATTTCGCCCAGCGCCGCACAGTTCGCGTCGTTCTCCACGACCAGCGGCAGATCGGTCAGCCCGCTGAACAACTCCATCAGGTTGACGTCATCCAGGTAAGCCAGCGCGCCCGCTTTTGCCGCATGACCGTTATGGGGATTAATATGGCCGGGGAAACTGACCCCGATTGCCGCAATGTCATAGTCCTGCTGGCAACGCGCCACCACATCCTGCCATTTGCGGGTAAACGTGGAGGCGTCCTCTGGCGTATCGAATTGATGATGGGTTAATTCTTCGCCGTCACTGTTAATCACGCTATATTTGACGTGAGTTCCTCCCACATCAATACCGATATATTGCTGCATAGTGTTCTCCGTACGTTAAACAGGCACCTGTTTAGTATGGCTAAAACCAGACGGAGAAACGTAAAGGAAAGTAATTCGTGATTGCTGTCGTAAAGCGGGAAACCATTGGCGAAAAATTCACCAGTACCGTCTACCCTTGTGGAGTACCTTTACAATAAGGAGTTGGTCATGACGAACAATCCCCCTTCAACACGTATTCAGCCAGGTGAATACGGGTACCCACTGAAGTTAAAAGCCCGCTATGACAATTTTATTGGCGGTGACTGGGTTGCGCCCGCCGACGGCGAATATTATCAAAACCTGACGCCAGTGACCGGCCAGCCGCTATGTGAAGTCGCTTCCTCCGGTAAAAAAGATATCGATTTAGCGCTCGACGCCGCGCATAAGGCGAAAGATAAGTGGGCGCATACGTCAGTACAAGACCGTGCCGCTATCTTGTTTAAGATCGCCGATCGGATGGAACAAAACCTCGAACTGTTGGCGACAGCGGAAACCTGGGATAACGGTAAACCGATTCGTGAAACCAGCGCCGCCGACGTACCGCTGGCGATCGATCATTTCCGCTATTTCGCCTCCTGTATACGTGCGCAGGAGGGCGGGATCAGCGAAGTTGATAGCGAAACCGTGGCCTACCATTTTCACGAACCGCTTGGTGTCGTGGGGCAGATAATCCCGTGGAACTTTCCGTTGTTGATGGCAAGCTGGAAAATGGCGCCAGCGCTGGCGGCGGGTAACTGCGTGGTGCTTAAACCGGCACGCCTGACGCCGCTTTCCGTTCTGCTGTTAATGGAAGTCATTGGCGATCTGTTACCGCCGGGCGTCGTCAACGTCGTGAACGGCGCGGGCGGCGAGATCGGCGAATATCTGGCGACCTCGAAACGTATCGCGAAGGTGGCGTTTACCGGTTCGACGGAAGTGGGTCAACAGATCATGCAGTACGCCACGCAGAATATTATTCCGGTGACGCTGGAGTTAGGCGGTAAATCGCCAAATATCTTCTTTGCTGACGTGATGGATGAGGAAGATGCGTTCTTTGATAAAGCGCTGGAGGGATTTGCCCTGTTTGCCTTTAACCAGGGCGAGGTGTGTACCTGTCCAAGCCGTGCGCTGGTCCAGGAGTCCATCTATGAGCGCTTTATGGAGCGCGCTATTCGCCGGGTAGAGAGCATTCGCAGCGGGAACCCGCTAGATAGCGGTACACAGATGGGGGCGCAGGTCTCCCACGGCCAGCTTGAGACTATCCTCAATTATATCGATATCGGTAAAAAAGAGGGGGCCGATATTCTGACCGGTGGGCGACGCAAGGAGCTGGATGGCGAACTTAAAGAGGGCTATTACCTTGAGCCTACTATCCTGTTTGGTAAGAACAATATGCGCGTCTTTCAGGAGGAGATCTTTGGCCCGGTGCTGGCGGTAACCACCTTTAAAACCATGGAGGAGGCGCTGGAAATCGCTAACGATACGCAGTATGGCCTCGGCGCCGGCGTCTGGAGCCGTAATGGATCGCTGGCGTATAAGATGGGGCGCGGCATTCAGGCCGGGCGCGTATGGACCAACTGCTATCACGCCTATCCGGCACATGCGGCGTTCGGCGGCTATAAGCAGTCGGGCATCGGGCGCGAAACGCATAAGATGATGCTGGAACACTACCAGCAAACCAAGTGCCTGCTGGTGAGCTATTCCGATAAGCCGCTGGGGCTGTTCTGACGCAAGAGGTAATGCCCGATGGCGCTGCGCTTATCGGGCCTACCGCATTGATATCAGCCTGGTGGTAATGCCCGATGGCACTTCGCTTATCGGGCCTACCGCGTTGATATTAGCTTGGTGGTAATGTCTGATGGCACTTCGCTTATCGGGCCTACCGCGTTGATATTAGCCTGGTGGTCATGTCCGATGGCGCTTCGCTTATCAGGCCTACAAAAATTCATCGCAATATACTGATATTGCAAATCTTGTAGGCCGGATAAGGCGCAGCCGCCATCCGGCACAGTATTACCGCTCGTTAACCCAAATCCGCATTTCGCCCTCGCCACGGTTGGCCCAGCTAAACCACGGAATGAACGTTAGCGTCTGCGGCTGGCGCGATGACGGCGCGTTATCGTAGTGCCACAACGCCTGATGCTGCGCATCTGGGGCGCTTTGCTTCTCGCCTTCAGCCTGAATCAGCATCTTATGCGCAAAAAGCCCTTTGCCCTCAAAGACCCGGAACTCACTCTCTTTCGGTAGCCACAGATTATGCAGTTCTTCGCCGTTATCGGCCTGCTCAAGGCAATAGACCAGCGGCCCGCGCTGAATAGCGACCTTACCGGCGACGTGACGCGCCAGCGGATTGCCATACACGCGGCGAACCGGCATAGGCAGCGTCAGGCTTATCGTATCGCCCTCCTGCCAGGTTCGACGGATATGCAGATAACCTTTGCGAATATCCTGTTCCACTTCCAGCCCGTTGAGCGTCACTTTTGCCTCAGGGCACCAGTCCGGCAGACGTAGCGCCAGTGTGTGACGTACCGGCTGCACAGAGTCGATGGCAATCTTCACCTGCTCATGCCACGGGTAGTTCCCGCCAATCCGCAGTTTGAGCGCGCCATTTTCAACGGGTACTTCCAGGCTGTTACCCACGTACATATTGATGTACAGCGCATCCGCACGCGGCGTGTAGATGTAGTGACCAATGGACGTGAGTACGCGGGCGATATTCGGTGGGCAGCAGGCGCAGCCAAACCAGCGCTGGCGGATGGGTTTAACGTGATCGTAGATATGGTTGAATTTTAACGATTTTGGATGCACTTCCAGCGGGTTGACGTAAAAGAAATGCTTGCCATCCAGCGCCATGCCGCCGAGGACGGTGTTGTACAACGCGCGCTCCATCACGTCGGCGTACTGGCTATCGGCTTCCATTTCCAGCATCCGGCGGGCGAACATCATCAGGCCGATTGAAGCGCAGCTTTCCGCATAGACCGAATCATTCGGTAAATCGTAATCGCTGCTAAAGGCTTCGCCGCTGCTTTGTGAACCGATGCCTCCGGTGATATACAGCTGACGCTGCGCCATATTTTTCCACAGGCGCAGGCAGTCCTGGCGTTTGCCTTCATCGTTGCTCAGGCGAGCGAGATGCGCCACGCCGGTCATCAGATAGACAAAACGTACCGTGTGGCCGATTGCCGTCTGCTGCTGCGAAATTGGCAGATGCGCCTGGCTGTAGGCTTTGTCTTTGACCATCCACGCCGGGCCGTAGGTATGCCAGTAAGAGGTTTGGCCGCGTTTTTCGTACTCTTCGTCGTAGAAGTGCGGTTGGGCGCCGCGCTGCCCGATAAAGTAACTTGCCAGCGTCATATAGCGCGGCTGCTCTGTTACCTCATACAGACGCATCAGCGCCAGCTCAATTTCCGGGTGGCCCGGATAGCCGTGCAGCTGATTTTCGCCAGGGCCGAAAGTGCTGTCGATATGATCGGCCAGGCGACAAACGACGTCTAGCAGCCGACGCTTGCCGGTAGCCTGAAAGAAGGCGACGCCCGCTTCAATCAGATGCCCGGCGCAATAAAGCTCATGGCACTCCGCCAGGTTGCTCCAGCGTTCTTGCGGGGCTTTTGCCGTAAAGTACGTATTGAGATAGCCATCGTCACACTGCGCGGCGGCCACCAGTTCAATCACCTCATCGGCGGTTTTCTCAAGCGCGGGATCGGGCTTCTGGCACAGTGACCAGGCAACCGCTTCCAGCCATTTCGCCACGTCGCTGTCCTGAAAGACCATGCCGTAAAAGTCGCCCGTCTGCTGGCCTGCGGCAATGCGGAAATTTTCAATGGCATGGCTGGGTTCAGCCTCTGGAATACGATCGTTTAACGCATCCCACTGGTAAGGAATAACCACATCGCGAACCAGTTGTTGATACTGTCCGAGGAACGGATCGCTGACCGTCAGTTTATGCAGATCGACTTCCAGTACGTTCATTTCGTGCTCCTTAAGGCTGTAGAGGTCATAGATATTCCTCGCTGACGGGGTATTTTATGGCAGTAATTTTTATTTTCGCGTTATGACCTGATTCATTTTGCCCAGATAGCGGTGAGCGACAAGGCGATAAAAGAGTAAAAAAAGATGACGATTCCGACCCGTATTTAAAAATGTGAGATGGATCGAGTGAAAGGACTATTTTTAGTTAATAATCAAAAGCTAATATGAAATACGGTGCTGAATGAGCGGGAAATGACATATTAATGCTCGAATTATCCATGACATTACCGATTAAAGTCCAAAACGGCGGATTATTTATTTCTCGCGGCATTGGGCGTCATCCTGCCAGGCGTTTGCAATCGTGGGAAATTATATTTGTGGAAAAAGGCTGCCTGAAAATTCAGGAAGAAGAATGTGTTTTCTGTGTCGAAGCCGGGGAAAGCCTGTTGCTTTGGCCGCATCGCCGCCATATTGGCGTTGAGGAGTTTCCCGCCGATCTTAAATTTTACTGGCTCCATTTTGAGGTCAAAGCGCCGGACAGCGACCCGCGCTGGCTGACGCATCTTTCCGTGCCGCAGCATACCCAGGTTGCCGATCCGCAGGCGCTGATTGCGCTTTTTCGCCAGTTTATGAACGAGCAGGAAAAGCACCAGCGCAGCCCGGCGCTGGAGTTCATCGTGCTGCTGATTTTGCAGCAGCTCACCGTTGACGCCCGGCAGAATGAAAACGCCGAGGCCGCTGGCGTGTCGCTGGCCTGGAAAGTGCAGCAGTTGATTCGAACGCACTATCACCTGCCGCTTTCCAGCTCGGTTCTGGCGAAAGAACTGCATTGCAATGTGGATTATCTGGGACGCGTTTATCGGCGGGTATTTCACCTTACGCTAACGGAAGCCATCCACCGCCAGCGGGTGCGCGAGGCGGAAAAGTTGCTGATTAGCGACGCGCGTTCGTTAAAAGAGGTGGCGGAACGGTGCGGTTTTAATGACGTTGGTTACTTTCGCCAGATCTTCCGCAAGCACACCGGCCTGACGCCTACCGCCTGGAAGCGGCGCTACAGTAAGGAACACGTTAATTCTTGAGTATAATCTTTGGCCCTCTGACAACGCGGTTGCAAACTGAATGCCCGATGGCGCTTTGCTTATCGGGCCTACAAGAGTTCATCACAACGTATTGATATTGCAAATCTTGTAGGCCGGATAAGGCGCAGCCGCCATCTGACACAGGCTGTGGCTGCCGGCATTACTGCCCGTAATAGGCATTCGCGCCGTGTTTACGCAGATAGTGTTTATCGAGCAGTTCAGGCTGCATATCCGGTAGCTGCGGGGCCAGCTGGCGCGAGAACAGCCCCATATAGGCACACTCCTCAAGCACCACGGCGTTGTGGACGGCATCGGCGGCATTTTTACCCCAGGCAAACGGGCCGTGCGAATGAACCAATACCGCCGGGATTTGCGCCGGATCCAGACCGCGCTCTTCAAAGGTTTTAATAATCACCTCGCCGGTCTGATACTCGTACTCGCCGTTAATTTCCTCAACGGTCATCAGTCGGGTACAGGGGATTGCGCCATAGAAATAGTCGGCGTGGGTGGTGCCCCAGGCGGGCAGATCGAGCCCGGCCTGCGACCAGATCGTCGCATGGCGGGAATGGGTATGCACGATCCCACCGATCTGCGGATAGCGGCGATAGAGCGCCAGATGGGTCGCGGTATCGGACGACGGTTTTTTGTTGCCTTCAACGACCTTACCGCTGGCGATCTCTACCACCACCATATCGTCGGCGGTCATCACCTCATATTCGACGCCGGAAGGCTTAATGACCATCAGCTTGCGCGTCTCATCGACCGCGCTGACGTTGCCCCAGGTAAAGGTGACCAGCCCGTGCGCCGGGAGGGCCAGGTTTGCCGCCAGCACCTCGGCTTTCAGTTGCTCTAACATGTGAAACCTCCTTCCTGCATCCGTGATTCAATCCAGCGGCGGGCCTGGATAATTTCCAGCACCGGCTCACTGGATTTCTCTGTCCACATCTCAATCAGAAATGAACCGCGATAATTCAGCTCATGCAGCGTTTTGAAGATGCCGACAAAATCAACGCATCCTTCGCCAAACGGCACGTCGCGGAACTGGCCGGGGCTGTCACCGGTCACCGGCAGCGTGTCTTTCAGGTGGATAGCGGCGATACGGTCGATACCCAGCTTCAGCTCGGCGGTCACGTCGTTCCCCCAGGCGCTGAGGTTGCCGACGTCCGGGTAGACGGTGAACCACGGTGACGAAAGCATCTCGTCCCACTTTTTCCACTTGCTGATGGAGTTCATAAACGCGGTATCCATGATCTCCACCGCCAGCATCACCTGCGCAGCCGCAGCCTGTTCTACCGCCCACGCCAGCCCTTCGGCGAAACGTTGCCGGGTGCCTTCGTCGTGCTCTTCGTAATAGACGTCGTAACCCGCCAGCTGGATGGTGCGGATCCCCAGATCGCGCGCCAGACGGATGGCTTTGGTCATGATTTCACGCGCCCGCTGGCGTACCGCTTCGTCGCGGCTGCCAAAAGGGAAGCGACGATGGGCGGAGAGGCACATCGACGGGATGGCGACGCCGCTTTCCAGCATCGCGCTCACCAGCGATGCGCGCTGAGCCGAGGTCCATTCGAGGCGCGAAAGGCGTTCATCCGTTTCATCCACCGACATCTCGACAAAATCAAAACCGCAGCTTTTTGCCAGCACCAGCCGCTCTGGCCAACTGAGATCTTTCGCCAGTGCTTTCTCGTAAATACCTAATGGATGATTACGCATGCTTTTCTCCCCAGATGGCGTCAATTTGGGCGTGGAATTCGGCGGCGACCTGCGCCGGATGGGCGGCACCTGCCAGCGCGCGTCCGGCGATAAATGCCTTGACGTTAATGTCGCGGAACAGCGGCAGATCCGCTGGGGTAATGCCGCCGGTAATCGATAGTTCAAGGCCGATGTCGGACAACGCCTTCATGCGTGTTAGGTCCGCTTCTCCCCACTGTTGCCCGCTGGCCTGCGCATCGCGTCCGCGGTGGTAAATCGCCTGGCGAACCCCGACGCGATACCAGTCTCGGGCGTCGTCCAGCGTCCAGTTGCCGAATAGTTCCATTTGAATTTCACCGCCGCAGGATTGCGCGACGGCATGGCCTTTCTCGACGGTCGCGAGCGGCGCGGCACAGATGATAGTCATCCAGTTAGCGCCAGCGCTAAAAGCCTGCTGCGCCAGGGTTTCACCGGCATCGGCCACTTTCCAGTCGGCGACGATGATTTTTTCCGGGCACTGCGCTCGCAGGGCTTTCACCGCGCTAAGGCCTTCGGTTAAACAAAGGATGGTTCCGGCCTCAACGATATCGACATGATCCTGTAGCAGGGCGACATCGCGTTGGGCTGCTTCCAGACTGGTGTGGTCGAGCGCCAGTTGCAGTAATGGTCGGCTCATAATGCGTGCTCCTTAATACGGGCGTGATAGCCCTGTAGTGCTTCAATCAAATCCTGGTATTGGCGGTATTTGCGCTGGTAGAGGGCGTGTGCGGTCATGTCCGGCAGCAGCGTGCGCACCGGGTGCTGCAGGTCGCGTTGGGCCTCGCGGAAATCGCGATATACGCCGGTGCCGACGCGGGCCGCCAGCGCCGCGCCGAAGCAGCCGGTCTCCTCCACCTGCGGCAGCTCAATGCGTAAACCGCTGACGTCCGCCAGCATCTGCATCCAGACGTCGGAGTGGGCCGGGCCGCCGGTAACGCGCAGGGCGCAAACGTCGGTAAAACGTTCACGCATGCGGTTGAGGTGGGTCATATGGCTGAAGACCACGCCTTCATAAATCGCCTGCATGCCGTAAAAACCGCAGGTCATCTCCAGTCCGGCATTGCTGCCGTAGAGAAACGGCAGAAAAAAAAGGTCGCTACCGGCTTTCGACAGGCTGGCGACCGCCTGATTGATCTCGTCAAAAGAGAGGTCGCCCCACTGGGCGGTAAACCATTCGAGGTTGCCGGAGGAGGTCGGGCTGGCTTCGTGAACGATATACTGCCCGTCATTGACGTAGCGGCCATAGACGTAAGGGTGGGCCTCATGGTCGCGCAGGCCGTGCGCGATGCCGCTGGTGACGGCCCAGGTGCCCATCACCGCATTGAGGGTCGATTCATCCTCAATACCGGCGCAAAGGGCGGTGGAAACCACGTCAAACAGGCCGCCGACGACGGGGGTGCCCGCCGCCAGACCGGTGATGGCGGCTGCCTGAGCGGTGATCTCCCCGCATATTTCGGCTGAACCCACCACGGGGGGCAGCGCGCTATCGATTTCACTGATGTCCAGCCACTCGGTCAGGCGCGGGTCGTACTGGCCCGTCGCCATGTTGTAGAGGTTGGACTCGGAGATGTTGCTCTCCTCACAGCCTTTCACGCCGGTTAAGCACCAGCGCAGATAGTCATGCGTCATCATGACGCTGCCTATCTGCGCGTAGCGCTGCGGCTCATTCTCTTTTACCCAGCGTAAAAGGGAGACTGGATGCCCGGTCCACAGGGTTTGCCGAGTTAGCGGGTAGAGTTTTTGCGGAACCGCTTCTTTTTGCCAGCGCTGGACAATTTCCATGGCGCGACGGTCGGAAGAGAGTATCGCTTTACCTAATGGCCGATCGCTTTTATCTAACAGGAACAGGCCCTTACCCTGAGCGGAAATACCCAGACCGCGGATTTGTGAGCCGCTCACCCCCGTGTGCGTCAGCAGTTTGCTGATGACCGAGCCGCACTGTTGCCACAGTTCGGTCATATCGCGTTCAACCCAGCCTGGCTGCGGGCTTAAAGCGTGCAGCGGCAGGCGTTGCACCGCTACTTCCCGGCCTGCGCCATCGTACAACCCGGCTTTTAGCCAACTCCCACCACAATCTAACCCCAGCCAGTAGTTGCTCATGACTTATTGCACCTCGTCCACGGCTTTCAGGAGATCGGCGCCCTGCGGGTTGTCTTTCAGGAACATATCGCGCACCTGGCTGCCCAGCGCATCGCTGAAGGCTTTACGGTCGATATCGGTCAGGACTTCAACTCCGGCTTCTTTCATGCCATCGATAATTTTTTGCTGATCTTCGGCGACCAGTTTGCGCTGGTAGTCACCCGCTTCTTTGGCGGAACTCAGCAGTGCCTCCTGGAACTGCGGGCTTAAAGCGTCGAATTTGGCTTTATTGATCACCAGCAGCAGAGGCGAATAGGCGTGATGAGTGAGGGAGAGGTATTTCTGTACCTCATAGAATTTCGCTGACCACACGACGTTGATAGGGTGTTCCTGGGCATCAATCGTACGGGTTTCGAGGCCGGTATAGACTTCGGAGAACGGCATCGGAATAGGGTTCGCGCCGAAGATTTTAAAGGCCGCGATATTCATTGGGCTGTTGTTAGTGCGGATTTTTAAGCCTTTCAAATCGCCCGGCGTTTTTACCGGCGCGCGGGAGTTGGTGACGTCGCGCCAGCCGTTTTCCCAGTAGGCGAGGACTTTTAACCCTTTTGAATCGAGTGATTTTTTCAGTTCATCGCCGACTTTACCGTCGAGCGTTTTATGCGCATGCGCGGTATCGCGAAACAGGAAGGGGACATCAAGTAAGTTGAATACAGGGGCCAGACCGGTGAAATTGTTCGAACCGGACATTTCCATATCAATGGTTCCGCCGCGCACCCCGCTGATCATTGCCTGGGCGTTACCTAATGTGCTGTCAGGAAAGAGTTTTAGCGTTAATTCGCCGTTAGTTTTTTCTTTTAATAATTCGTTAAATTTTTTCGCGGCAATATGTTGGGAGTCAGTTTGCGGTGTTTCATAACCAAAACGTAAAGATTGCGCCGCCAGAGACGACACGCTGAAAACCGTCAGACCAGCTATCAATAATGAACGAGCAATAACGTGTAATTTCATAATATTATCCTTTAATTAATCCATTTAAGCGGTGTAATAATTAGCTCGGGAATAAAAATAAATAAAACCAGCAGTGACATCAGTACGACAACGTAAGGGAATACGCCTCTTACCGCGTCATCAAATTTCAATTTTGCTACCCCGGAAATAACGTTGAGGACGTTGCCAACGGGCGGTGTGATTAATCCAATAGAGCAGTTAATAATGAACATGACGCCGAAATAAATCGGGTCAATATTGGCTTCTTTAACTAATGGCAATAATACAGGGGTAAGAATTAACACCGTTGGCGTTAAATCCATCACCATACCGACGACCATAATTGAGATCATAATGACGATAAATAAGAGTCGCGGAGAGTCGACCAGCGGCTGCAGCAAATCTGACACCATCATGGGTAATTCCGCGATCGTAATCAGCCAGGCGGATACCTGGGCCGCGGCCACCAGAAACATGACGACTGACGTCGTTTTGGCGGCATTGACCAGCACGTGGTAGAGACTGGAAAACGTTAATTCCCGATAGATAACCACGGCGACAAAGAGGGCGTAAAAGGCGGCAACCGCCCCTGCCTCCGTTGGCGTGAAAAGTCCGGAACGGAAGCCGCCGATAATAATCACCGGTAAAAACAGCGCCCAGATACCTGAAACCAATGATTGCCAGATTTCACGCGGTGTTGCTTTAGGCTGAGAAGGGAGATTTAATCGCCCGGCCTGCCACCACCAGGTGAGCATAAGCGCCGCGCCCATCATGATGCCCGGTGCGATCCCGGCCATAAACAGCTTGCTGATCGACAAGCCGCTGGAAACGCCGAAGATAATAAAAGGAATCGAGGGGGGAATAATTGGCGCAATGATCCCGCCGGAAGCGATTAACCCAACGGAGCGGTTGATCGGGTAGTTTGCGGAGCGCATCATCGGCACCAGCAGCGCGGCGACCGCAGCGGTATCTGCTACCGCAGAGCCGGAAAGGCTGGCCATAATCATTGCCGCAATAACGCCCACGTAGCCCAGGCCGCCGGGCTTATGGCCGACCAGCTTCATCGGCAGGTCGACAATTCGCTTTGACAGGCCGCCCGCGTTCATGATTTCACCGGCCAAAACAAAAAAGGGAATGGCCAGCAGGGAGAAACTGTCCGCGCCGTTAACCAGGGTTTGCGCCATAATCTGCACGTCAAACATATCCAGGTATGCCATCAGAGCAGCGCCGCAAAGCAGCAGCGACCAGGCGATGGGTAAACCTATCGCGATCCCGCCGAGCAGGCAGCAGAGAAATATCACCACGGCCATGATTAGGCTCCTTGCTGTGGTTGTTGAAAGGAATCGTTACGCGTTATTAAGTGATAAAGCCGACGCAGCTCGATTAACGCGATAGCAACGCTTGTGGGCAGACAGGCGATATACATCAGGCCGATCGGTAAACCGAGGATTGGCGAGTGATCGCTCCAGTCCTGCAACGCTTTTTGCAGGCTGCCCCAGCCTAATGCGATGCATAACAATAAAATCAGTGAATGCGTCAGCAGCGAGAGACGACGCTGATTCGCTGGCGAAAGTTTTTCCACCACAAAAGTGACCTGAACGTGAGCGTTATCCATAAATGCAACAATGGCGCCAATAAACGTCAGCCATACAAATAGATAACGTGATAGTTCATCTACCGACAAAATACTGCTCTCAAAACCGTAACGTAAAATAACGTTAATAAATACAATGCAGGAAAGTACGGCAATTAATACCGCAAGTATGCCCTCAAGTACCCGCTTCATAACGACTCCATCAGGTTATAGAAACTTATTTCTTTCGATGCTGAATAGTGGAACTTAATTTCTTATGTTTGGTTTATATTAGTTCGGCGCAACGTTGAGTTGCAGGCCGAGAATTAAGGTGATGATGTTTAATTCAGGTTAGCGGCGTGTGGCCTTTTTCATCATGTTAATACCATCGCGTAATATATTTATGCGGTGATTAATATCGGCACTGGCATTGATTTCCAACAATTTAATACCGGTAAACTGCAACAGTTCGGGAGCTGCGGCGGTAATGAGTTCTTTAACATGTTTCTCCGTCATCAGGCTTTGTGGACAGAAAGGTGCAAACGGAGCATGGAGGTCCTGCCATTCGCCGTATTCTTCATCCAGCGTTGTACCGGAGAACATCAGCGCCCCGAGTTTTCCAGCCTGTTTGGCCTACTGCGTGTGGATCAGCGGTAGAGAGGTATCCCGCCCTTCAATAGCCGAGCGCGCCCAGTTAATGCAGACGCTTATGTCATAGTCGGCAATAGTTTCCAGTACGTTTACCAACGGTAAGAATCCTTTGCGCGGTGCGGGGCCGGTCATCGCGTCGCAGTGTTCAAGCACCAGGTCGCAGGACCAGTCCCAGTTGGCAATCTTTTTTAATGAGCGCGCAAAGGCGTCGGTTGCTTGCGCCACGTTCGGATTGCCCGCCAGCGGGGCGGCATGAAGCTCAAGGGCTATAACTTTGCCGGGGGTTTTCGCATTGAGTTTATTTATCTTCTGATAAAGATGACGGTAGTATTCCACGCAGGCTTTACGCTGTTCCTCGTCACTGGACGCTAATCCAAAACCGCCGTTTTCGCTACGGCGACGCATGGTTTCCATTATCGCGGTGACCACGATTTGCCAGTTTCCCGGTGTATGGCGCAATAACCACTCGTCGCCGAGCGGGTGAAGATGTTCAAGACAAGGCTGCTCCAGCCCCCGGATATCCGGAGTATCAGAGAGTTGCCGCCAGAATTCCGTCTCTTCCTCTTCACTCTTCTGGTGAAATGAGGGTGCACAAGGGTACGCACCGATAATATAACCGGTATTATTTTTCATTTTGTGCTCCAGTAAACTCTATTTTATAAAACGTCTATGGCGACTTTTACGACTATTTTCCGTATCGGCGTAGCAATGCTTTTATTACAACCGGGACGATGAACATCCTGCGGGAAAAACAGGGCATAACTTCCCGGTATCATTTCAATGAATGATTCATGTTCACTGTCGTGATAAAAAATAATATCGCGCTGTTCTAATAATGACTCGCTGATTTGATTATTACCGGTATCAATGGCAACCCCAATTTTCTCTTCACCCCATGCCAGAAACTGAATATCCAGATAGCGGCGATGGACTTCCGGACGATTTTCAGCAGCATCACGGGTGGTCATATCGATAATCTGCGCGAAGATATTTTTGCCGTCGATTTCCACTACGCCGGGTTCCAGCGTGCGAAAGTCGGTGGTACGTAAAAAGTGAAGCGCTTTCTCGATCGCGGCTGGCAAATGACATGGATTTGGCTGCGCGATATGTCCAAAAATCATGATGTGGCTCCTTACAGCGCCTGAATTTTAGCCCAGACGCTGTCGTCAACGGTGATACCGTGACGGCGGTTGTCATCCAGCAGTTTGGTAAATTCGTGGCCTGGCAGCCGGATAGCGACGTTGTCGTCGGCGCGTTCAGCGGTGGTGATGAAATCCATAATCCGCTGCAGTTTGGCATCGCGGGTTGCGCCATCGATCAGCTTATCCACTTCTATGGCGATGAAGATCTGCGAGACGCCATATTCATCGCTGTTTTCCTGTGTCACTTCGGCAACGGAAGAACCGTTAGAAAGCAGGGTGGCAATCATGTCCAGCACAATCGACAGACCAGATCCTTTCCAGTAACCCATCGGTAAAATGCGGCGATTTTTCTCGATCACGCCCGGTTCTTTGGTCAACTGACCGTTATCGTCGAAACCGCCGTCCACCGGCAGTTCGCGGCCGGCCAGGCGGTTAACCTCCAGCATGCCGTAAGAGAACATCGACATCGACATATCTACCATCGTGATCGGCGTAGACGGGATGGCGACGATCAGCGGATTGGTACCGATACGGCACTCTTTCGCGCCCCACGGCGGCATGACGGCGATGGAGTTGGTCCAGCAAATGCCGATATAGCCTTTTTCCGCCGCCTGCCAGCCGTAGCTGCCGCCGCGCATCCAGTGGTTAGCATTACGTAACGCCACCAGGCCAATACCATGATCGGAAGCCAGCTCGATGGCCCGGTCCATCATCTTTTTCGCCGTCAGGTTGCCTATAGCGCGCTGAGCATCCCACTGTTCGATGGCGCCGAGGCTGGTAACCCGCTGCGGTTTAGCATCAGGAATAATGTCGCCGTTATCCAGTTGCTGGATGAAGCGGGGAAAACGGTTCACGCCGTGGGAATAGACACCGGACTCGGTGGTGCGAGCGAACATTTCCGCGCAGGCGTCGGCGGTATCTTCCGCAATATTCCGCGACCGCAAGACGCGGTAGAAGGCCCCTTTTAACTCTTCGAAAGTTACTTTCATCCCTGTTCTCCTGGTCGATTGTTAGAAATTTTAGTATGTTTTTTTGTCGATAAATTTCATAATACGAAATGTAGTTCCAAATATATAGATCAAAAATTGACATGGCAACGCCAGAGAAGGTTTTTAAAAACGATTAAAATCATCTGGTTATGTTTTTTATGCTGATATCGTGAACTGCAACACACTTTGAGCTACCATCTGATCGCCCAAGAAAGGAGAGAGTTTTCTGATGAGCCAGAACAACGATAAAGAGAAGCCTGCGGGGAGTCAGAGCCTGTTTCGTGGCCTGATGTTGATAGAAATTTTGAGTAACTACCCGAACGGTTGCCCACTGGCGCACCTGTCGGAGCTGGCGGGGTTGAACAAGAGTACCGTCCATCGTTTGTTGCAGGGGCTTCAATCCTGCGGATACGTGACGCCAGCGCCGGCGGCCGGAAGCTACCGTCTGACGACAAAGTTTATTGCCGTCGGCCAAAAAGCCCTGTCATCGCTGAATATCATCCACGTTGCGGCACCGCACCTTGAGGCGCTCAACCTGGCCACCGGCGAGACGGTGAATTTTTCCAGCCGTGAAGATGACCACGCTATCCTGATTTATAAGCTGGAACCGACCACCGGTATGCTGCGCACGCGTGCCTACATTGGCCAGCATATGCCGCTGTACTGCTCGGCGATGGGGAAAATTTATATGGCGTTTGGTCAGCCGGATTATGTGGCGTCTTACTGGGAAAGCCATAAAGATCAGATCCAGCCGCTGACTCGTAATACCATTACCGATTTACCAGCAATGTACGATGAGCTGGCGCAAATTCGTGAAACCAGCATGGCGATGGATCGCGAAGAAAATGAACTGGGCGTTTCCTGTATTGCTGTGCCTGTGTTTGATATTCACCATCGAGTGCCTTACGCCATTTCTATTTCACTGTCGACGTCACGGCTAAAACAGATCGGCGAGAAAAATCTGCTCAAACCGTTGCGTGAAACCGCACAGGCTATCTCTAATGAGCTGGGATTTACCGTTCGCGAATAAGACAGCTCGCCAGGTTTTATCAGGCATCTGACAAAATTTGTCCGTTTGCGTAGTGGGATCAAAGCGGCGGGGAATGGCTCTTTGGCATTCTGGCGTTTTAACGCAGGGGGAGAACAATGAACCGGTTTATTATGGCGGATGCGTCGGCGTGTATCGGGTGTCGTACCTGCGAGGTCGCCTGCGTAGTGTCGCACCAGGAACAGCAGAATAGCGCGGCGGTGACGACGGCGGACTTTGTGCCGCGTATCCGGGTGATAAAAGAGGATAGCTTCACCACGGCCACGGTCTGCCATCAGTGTGAGGACGCGCCGTGCGCGAATGTCTGCCCGGTACAGGCGATTCGCCGTGATCGGGGGCATATCTTCGTGACGCCATCGCGCTGCATTGGTTGTAAAAGCTGTATGCTGGCTTGCCCGTTTGGCGCGATGACCGTGGTGGCGTCCGCGTCAGGCGCGCAGGCGATTAAATGCGATCTTTGCTGGCATCGGGAAGCGGGGCCGGCGTGCGTGGAAGCCTGCCCGACCAGTGCGTTACAGTGCGTTGACGCAACACACGTGCAGCGCCAGCGCCTCTATTCTCAACCTTTCTGAATGTCGTTCCGGCCTGCATGATGGCCGGAATAGCCGTCAGCCTTCACGCCAGGCGCGTTCTATCTCTTCTGCCAGAATTTTTACGCCCGCCTCGATTTTGTCCGGTTCAGGCACGTAGTTCATCCGCATACACTGGTGTGTGTGGGGCCAGGGTTTATCCAGCCCGGGAAAGAAATAATGGCCTGGCACCATCAGCACGCCGCGCGCTTTCAAGCGTTGATAGAGTAGCTCGGTGGTAATCGGCAGATCTTTAAACCACAGCCACAAAAATATTGCGCCTTCCGGTTTATGAATCAGGCAGCGTTCTTCGGATAAATAGCGACGAATGATCGCGATAGTCTGTTGAACGCGCTGATAGTAGAAAGGTTTGATAACCGTTTCCGACAGCCGCAGCAGATCGTTACGCTTAATCATTTCGCACATCATCGCCGGACCCATGCCGCCGGGCGCAAGGCTGATAATGCCGTTCATGTTGGCAATGGCGGAAATCGTCTTATCATTGGCGATGATAATCCCGCAGCGGGAACCGGGCAGCCCCAGCTTCGAGAGGCTCATGCATAGGATAATATTGGGATTCCACAGCGGGCGCGCCTCGCTAAAGATAATGCCCGGAAACGGTACGCCATAAGCGTTATCAATCACCAGTGGGATGTTGTGCTGATTCGCCAGTCTGTCCAGCTTCATCAGCTCTTCGTCGGTGATAACGTTACCGGTTGGGTTGGTCGGGCGCGAGACGCAAATCATCCCCGTTTCTTCGCCGATGTGCAGATGCTCAAAATCGACGTGATATTTAAACTGGCCTTCCGGCAGCAGCTCAATATTTGGGCGCGCCGAAACGAAGAGGTCGTCTTCCAGACCGGAATCCGCATAGCCGATGTATTCCGGCGCAAGCGGGAATAGTACCTTTTTCGTACTGCCATCGGCGCGACGTCCGGCGAAGAGATTAAATAAGTAGAAAAACGCGCTCTGACTGCCATTTGTCAGCGCAATATTCTGTGGTTCGATATCCCATCCCAGCGTTTCACGTAGCAGTACGGCCAGTGCATTCAGTAGCGCCGTTTTTCCCTGGGGACCGTCATAATTACAAAGCGCATCAGCGGCTTTGCCGCTTTCTACCATATCTGTCAGTAGCGTCTGGAAATAATCCTGCATTGCAGGGATGTGTGCCGGGTTACCGCCGCCAAGCATGATGGCTCCTGGCGTGCGTAAGCCGTCGTTGAGATCCTCCATCAGGCGGGTAATGCCTGAATGGCGGGTAAATTTATCGCCGAAAAGTGAAAATGTCATAACGGGTGATCTATCGAACTGTCTGTCAAAGTGGATAACCATAACGCTACAAATGGCGGGGCGCAAATGGGGGTCAGGCGGTAGTGTTGATGTTTTATGCTACAAATTTTTATCAGGTTAGTTTTTTATTTTGAAGGGGCTACCGGTACGCGAGGAGACCGGTAGCGCCACGATTAGCGGCGGCCCGCCCAGACGACCATCACCGTATCGTCGCCGTACTGGCGTACAAAACCGTACCCATGTTTTAGCGTCAACGTGGTTTGTTGGCCTGCGCCGATGGCGGGATGTCTGGCGCGGAACTGGCTAATATGCTGCCAGTGCGCGACGGCTGCGGCTGACTTTCCGCTCACGTCCTGCCAGTTCATATCTGAACGGGTGCCTTGCAGCGGGTCGGAGCCGGTGGGGCCGAAGGGACGAGCGGATTCATCGCCGTAAAAGATCTGCACCGCGCCCGGTGAAAGCAGCAGCAGTTCCGCCGCCTTATCACCGCCCTCACGGAAAAGGCGCGTATCATGCGAGGAGAGATAACTTAATACGTTGAAATCCTGCATTTTATCCGCCATCTGCTGCCAGACTGGCCCCATTTCCGCCAGGCAATCGACCGCTTTCGCCGCCTGCTCCTGATAATCAAAATTGATCATCGCGTCGAAACCATAGCGATAATAATCACTTTTCATGACGCCGTGGCCCCACGCTTCGCCAGTCATCCAGAACGGGCTATCATCCAGCGCTTTGTCCGGATTGGCCTGCTTCCATTCATGTAACGCCGCGCTGGCCTGGGTTTTTAGCTGTTGCCAGGCAGGAAGCTCAACATTTTTGGCAGTATCGACCCGGAACCCGTCAATGCCGTAATCATGCACCCACTGGCTTAACCAGTGAGTCAGATAATCCCGTGGCGTATAGCCTTCAATGAACTTTGCTTTAGTACCGGGTTTGTTGGCATAGAACGCGGGTAGGCCGGAAGGCGTGGTAGATTCCGTTTTTATATCCGGCAGGAAGGCCAGCGACAGGGTTAAATCGTCAAATCCCGGACTGTCGTAGTCGCCAATATCGGTACGAATCCACTTTTTCCCCCACCATTTTTCCCAGGCGGCGCTGTCGCTGAAGTTGATGTAGTCGTTAAAGCTGTGCCAGCTTTGTCCGGTGGCCGGTCGCCAGTTTGTCCAGCGATCGCCGAGAATTTTTTGCCGTTCCGCGCCGGATAAATAGAGCGCGCCAAACTGATACTCCTGCATATCCGCCAGCGTGGCGTAACCGGCATGATTCATTACTACGTCAAATAAAATACGGATGCCGCGCTGGTGCGCTCCGTCGACCAGTGCGCGGAGATCGGCTTCGCTGCCCATATTGGCATCCAGCGTCGTCCAGTCCTGAGTGTAATAGCCGTGATAGGCGTAATGAGGAAAATCGCCTTTTGTTCCGCCGCCGACCCAGCCGTGGATCTGTTCAAACGGCGCGCTTATCCACAAGGCGTTCACGCCTAATTGCTGTAGATAGTCCAGTTGACTCGTCAACCCGCGTAAATCGCCGCCGTGGAAAGTGCCAATCTCTTGCATACCATCCTTATGGCGACCATAGCTGTGGTCGTTGGTTGGATCGCCATTGCGAAAGCGATCCGTAAGCACAAAATAAACGGTGGCGTTGCGCCAGTTAAAAGGCGCTGACGCATGGGTTTCCGCGCGTTCCAGCAATAAAAGCCCGTGGCTGTCGGCAGGTCGCAGCGTGATTTTTCCGTTTTGGATGGTATCGGTTTGACCACTGTAATAATCGCGCACTACCGTCCCTTCCGGAAAGGTTTGGCGAACATCCAGCGTGAGCGGCGAACCATCCCAGACGGGACACTGGTAGGTGAGCTGCGCGGTGCGTTCAGGTTCAGTTTTTATCGATAACAACAGGGTCGGCGTACCGGAGCGGGTATCTACCGTTATCGTATAGTCGCCATCTTTAAACAGGCGCCATTGCGGCGGCGCGCCTTCGCAGGGTTTTAACGACAACATTTGGTTGAGTTTTATGGCGCTGGAGGGCTGCCAGCACTGCTGGTCAATATGGAGCGTTAACGCGCGTGTACCTTTTGTTAATGCAGCATGGCTGGTAAAGCGCCCGGTTTCCTGCGTCGAGAACGTCGGAAAACCGGGTGAGGTCCATGATGAGGCGATCGCGATACCGGGTATCAGCGTCAGAGCGAAGGCGGCAAATTTCATCACGCTATCCTTTGTGGGCAATATTCATCAGCTTGCCTGGTTTTTAGGCGAATGAACTCCTCCCCAGCAGAGAGTCGCGCAGGAGGAGGCGCGAGGGTGAGCGACGAGGCGCAAAAAAACGCCTCTATTTGCGATAAACGCCGCATTTTATTGGCATTATTGCTGTCTGTTATCGTTAATAGTTGACATAGTTTCGGATTAAGACTATTCCCTGAGGTGCTTTTTAAGCCTATTTTTGCTAGAATTTGGGGTTCAAACCTCAACTTCGTGAAAAATAAAAGGTGTTGGAATGTATCAATCCGACCAGGAGACCTAATGATATTGACTCCCATGCGACGATATGGGGCAATGATTCTTATGTTACTCACCATCGCATTTTCGGGTGAGGTGCTGGCAAAGACGCACGCAACACAAACGAGTCAAAAGTCCCACTTAACTGAGACAAGTTATAAACAGGTTAGCAGTAAACAAGAGTATTCTCGCAATAGTGCAAAGAGCAGTTCACTTCCTGATTTGCGAAAATACCCTTCCGGAACCCCCAGAAAAAAAGCGTTTCTCCGGACCGTTATGCCTTACATCACCAGCCAAAATGCCGCGATTACCGCGGACCGTAATTGGCTGATCTCAAAACAGTACCAGAACCGCTGGTCGCCGTCTGAGCGCGCGCGTATGAAAGATATCGCGAAGCGCTATAAAGTGAGCTGGTCCGGCAACACGCGTCGTATTCCGTGGAATACGTTGCTGGAGCGCGTCGACATTATCCCAACCAGCATGGTGGCGACGATGGCGGCGGCGGAAAGCGGCTGGGGAACCTCTAAACTGGCGCGTAGCAACAATAACCTGTTCGGCATGAAGTGCATGAAAGGGCGTTGTACCAATACGCCGGGTAAGGTGAAAGGTTACTCGCAATTCGCGTCGGTTGAGGAGTCGGTGAGCGCGTATGTCGCTAACCTGAACACGCATCCGGCTTATTCCTCTTTCCGCAAGTCGCGCGCCCAACTGCGTAAGGCGGATCAGGAAGTCACCGCCACGGCGATGATTCATAAGCTGAAGGGTTACTCTACCCAGGGGTCGCGCTATAACAACTACTTGTTCGCGATGTACCAGGACAACCAGCGTCTGATCGCCGCGCATATGTAGTTCTGTGTGCCGGATGGCGCTACGCTATCCGGCTTACAAGGCGTCTGTAGGCTGGATAAACTACAACAACGCTTCACTATGCTGGTCGCGATACTCCTTAGGCGTAGTGACGTACTCCTTTTTAAACACCGAATAGAAATATTGCAGTGACGGGTAGCCGCACATTTGCGAAATTTCGTTTATCGCCAATGTGGTAGAAATCAACAAACTACGCGCTTTTTCCAGCTTTTCGGCGTGGATCAGCGCATGTATCGTCTCGCCAACTTCTTCCTTAAAACGTTTTTCCAGGTTTGAACGTGAAATCCCAACCGCGTCCAGCACCTGCTCGACTTTAATGCCCTTACAGGCATGGTTACGAATAAAGTGCATCGCCTGGATAACCGCCGGATCGGTCAGGGAGCGATAGTCTGTCGAGCGGCGCGCAATGACGCGCACCGGCGGCACCAGAATGCGCTGTAACGGCATCTCTTCGCGCGCCAGCAAACGGTGCAGCAGCTTCGCCGCCTGATAGCCCATTTGCCGCGCCCCCTGCGCGACGGAGGAAAGCGCGACGCGCGACAGATAACGGGTTAACTCTTCGTTATCAATACCGATAACGCAAAGTTTTTCCGGCACCGGAATATGCAGGTGTTCGCAGGCCTGCAATACGTGACGGGCGCGGGCATCCGTTACGGCAATGATGCCGGTTTGCGGCGGCAGCGTCTGAAGCCAGTCGGCGAGGCGATTTTGCGCGTGCTGCCAGTTTTCCGGCGCGGTTTCCAGCCCCTGATAGACTACGCCGCGGTATTTTTCCTCGGCGACCAGCTGGCGAAAGGCGTATTCCCGTTCCGCCGCCCAATGTTTGCGGCTGGAGTCGGGCAAACCGTAAAACGCGAAGCGGTTAACGCCTTTTTCTTTTAAATGCAGGAAAGCGCTTTCAACGAGCGCATGATTATCGGTGGCGATGTAATGAACGGCGGGATAATTTTCAGCAAGATGGTAAGAACCGCCGACCCCGACAATGGGTACGTCGACATCGGCCAATAATTGCGCGATATCGTCATCATCGTAATCGGCAATAACGCCGTCGCCTAACCACTCTTTAATGTTATCGATACGGGCACGGAAATCTTCCTCAATAAATATATCCCATTCGGATTGCGAGGCTTGTAAATATTCACCCCCCCCCTCCACTACCTGACGGTCATAGGCTTTATTCGCGTTAAATAACAGAGTGATACGGTGACGTTTATCAAACATGAGGATATATCCTGCAAAAGTGAACCTGGACTCATGGATACTATCAAAACGGCTGACATAACGGTCTGGCGAATGATGACAAATTATTTTGCGCCTGAAACGTTATGCGAAATTCATCACAGCAAACGGCGGATGACAATTGTCATTTCTTATCTATATATTACGGTTTTTTGTTTATTTGCCAGGATTCGATCGCGATCGCTTTTTTCTTCTGTGGTTTTCAGCGTTTTTTTGAGAGCCAGCGCACATTTGGGGATTCTCTTAATAGCGGTGTGAAATAACGTAATTGAGCAATAAATCAGGAAATTCCAGTATGACGTTATGTCGTTTACTTGCCGTCTTATCTGATTATGGAGCTCACTATGCAGGCTTATTTTGACCAACTCGATCGTGTTCGCTATGAAGGCCCTCAATCGACTAACCCGCTGGCATTTCGTCATTACAATCCCGACGAGCTGGTTTTAGGTAAACGTATGGAAGATCACCTGCGTTTCGCGGCCTGTTACTGGCATACCTTCTGCTGGAACGGCGCGGATATGTTTGGTGTAGGCGCGTTTAATCGTCCGTGGCAGCAACCGGGCGAAGCGCTGGAGCTGGCGAAACGCAAAGCGGACGTGGCGTTTGAATTTTTCCACAAACTGAATGTGCCTTTTTACTGCTTCCATGACGTGGATGTGTCGCCGGAAGGCGCGTCGTTGAAAGAGTATAAAAACAACTTCGCGCAGATGGTGGATGTGCTGGCGGCGAAACAGGAGCAGAGCGGCGTAAAACTGCTGTGGGGAACGGCGAACTGCTTTACCAACCCGCGCTATGGCGCAGGCGCCGCCACTAACCCGGACCCGGAAGTCTTTAGCTGTGCAGCGACGCAAGTGGTTACGGCAATGAACGCCACGCATAAACTGGGCGGCGAAAATTACGTCCTGTGGGGCGGACGCGAAGGTTATGAAACGTTGCTGAATACCGATCTACGCCAGGAACGCGAACAGATTGGCCGCTTTATGCAAATGGTGGTTGAGCACAAACATAAAATGGGTTTCCAGGGCACGCTGCTGATTGAACCGAAACCGCAGGAACCGACAAAACATCAGTATGATTATGACGTTGCAACGGTCTATGGCTTCCTCAAACAGTTCGGCCTGGAAAAAGAGATCAAAGTGAACATTGAGGCGAACCACGCCACGCTGGCGGGCCATTCGTTCCACCATGAAATCGCAACCGCTATCGCGCTGGGTATTTTTGGCTCCGTTGACGCCAACCGCGGCGATGCGCAACTGGGCTGGGATACCGATCAGTTCCCGATTAGCGTTGAAGAGAACGCGCTGGTGATGTACGAAATCCTGAAAGCGGGCGGATTCACGACGGGCGGTCTCAACTTCGACGCCAAAGTTCGTCGCCAGAGCACCGATAAATACGATCTGTTCTACGGTCATATCGGCGCGATGGATACGATGGCGTTGTCACTGAAAATCGCCGCGCGTATGGTCGAAGACGGCGAGCTGGGGCAGCAGATTCTGAAAGGACAACTCTCCTTAGGCAAACTGGCGCAGTATGCGGAGCAGCACCATCTGGCGCCGGTACATCAAAGCGGTCATCAGGAGCTGTTAGAAAATCTGGTTAACCGTTATCTGTTTGATAAATAACTCTATCTACCGGGCGACTCCGCGTTAGCCCGGCCTGTAGTCGTGATTAGCCCGGTAAGCGTAGCGCTGCCGGGCGCTTTCAGTAAAGGAACCCACACTATGTATATCGGGATCGATCTTGGTACATCGGGTGTAAAAGCTATCCTGTTGAATGAGCAGGGCGATGTGCTGGCTACGCATACTGAAAAACTGACCGTATCGCGTCCGCATCCCTTATGGTCGGAACAGGAACCAGAGCAGTGGTGGCAGGCGACGGATCGTGCGGTTAAAGGTTTAGGTCGGCAACAGTCGTTAAGCGGCGTCCGGGCGTTGGGCATCGCCGGACAAATGCATGGCGCGACATTGCTTGATAGCCGTCAGCAGGTTCTGCGACCAGCGATTTTATGGAATGACGGACGCTGTAGCGAAGAGTGCGCCTGGCTGGAAAAACAGGTGCCGCAGTCGCGTGCGATAACCGGTAATCTGATGATGCCCGGTTTTACCGCGCCCAAATTAGTCTGGGTGCAGCGCCACGAACCGGATATTTTCCGCCAGATAGACAAAGTTCTGCTGCCGAAAGATTTTCTGCGGCTGCGAATGACGGGCGTCTTTGCCAGCGATATGTCGGATGCAGCGGGAACGATGTGGCTGGACGTGAAAAAGCGCGACTGGAGCGACGTTATGCTCAACGCCTGTCATTTAACCCAACAGCAGATGCCAGCGTTATTTGAAGGTAGTGACATTACCGGAACGTTGCTGCCAGAGGTAGCCAGCGCATGGGGAATGCCAGCAGTACCTGTGGTGGCGGGCGGCGGCGACAATGCGGCTGGCGCAGTCGGCGTAGGAATGATTGATGCCGGACAGGCGATGCTCTCACTTGGAACATCGGGCGTCTATTTTGCCGTCAGCGACGGCTTTCTGAGTAAACCGGAGAGCGCAGTACACAGTTTTTGCCATGCGCTGCCGGAACGCTGGCATTTAATGTCTGTAATGTTGAGCGCCGCCTCTTGTCTGGACTGGGCGGCTAAACTCACCGGGCAGGAGAACGTCCCGGCGCTGATTGCCGCCGCGCAGCAGGCGGATGAGCATGCCGATTCGATCTGGTTTTTGCCGTACCTGTCCGGCGAGCGCACGCCGCATAATAATCCGCAGGCAAAAGGCGTTTTCTTTGGTTTAACCCATCAGCATGGCCCGGCGGAACTGGCGCGGGCGGTACTGGAAGGCGTGGGATATGCTTTGGCGGACGGTATGGATGTGGTTCACGCCTGCGGCGTCAAACCCGCCAGCGTGACGCTTATCGGCGGCGGAGCGCGCAGCGAATACTGGCGTCAGATGCTATCTGATATTAGCGGGCTACAGCTTGATTATCGTACTGGCGGCGATGTAGGGCCAGCGCTGGGCGCGGCGCGTCTGGCGCAAATTGCGGTGAATAAACAGACTCCGCTCGCCGATGTATTGCCGCAGTTGCCGCTGGAGCAGGCGCATTATCCTGATGCGCAGCGTCATGCGGTTTATCAACAACGTCGTGAAACCTTCCGTCGACTCTATCAGCAGCTGTTGCCGTTGATGTCATAAGTCAGAATGCCTTTCAGTTTTGGCTGAAAGGCATTTACCGTAAATATTAATTCTATTGAATTATATCGAAGTAAGTATGTGTGTTTTCTGATTTTTATATTATTGCTGAGCAGGCGCCTTTTTCATCGCTATTTCTTCGCTTAATGTGTCTCACTCAACCACAAGGAGAGTGAGATGGACGATCACGTTGCACGCAGGAAACGGATATTCGGCCTGGGAATGTTAGTTGTCGGTGCAGTGGTATACCTGGTGGGATTGTGGCCAGGCTGTCATACATTAAGCGAAAAGGGATATTTTTTTGCGGCAATCGTCATGTGCGGTTTTCCAGTCTTAATTCGCCAGGAACACACGGGGAATGACCGCTTGCTTTCTCGTTGCAAATCTTTGCTTTTGCTTGGCATCGGCATGGTCGCGGTCGGCGTATTTAACCTGGCGCTGGCGGGTGCGTTGAAAATACTGTGTCTGGTGGCGCTGGGGGTCAGTATATATGGAACCGATCTTTACGCTTCCTACAGTGATGATGAATGATGGCCGGAGCCATCATTGTCGTTTAGCTAACCCATTTCCGTTTATCAATACGCTGTAATAGCATGGAAAGTAGCAGGCTTCCTGTCACCGTCGCGGCAAAAACCCACACGATGTCTAACGGCGGCCAACGTTTTAATTCCAGACCATTAGTACGTAGCGCATGGATAATCAGCGCGTGGAAACCATAAATACCCAGCGAGTGGCGGGAGATAAGCCCCAGTCCAGGTAACGTCCGCGCATTCAGCTTATTTTTAACTACCGTGAACAGTGAGACGGCGCAAATAAACACCATGGGGCCGCAATACAGATACCAGGTATCGGCAAAATTTCCGCGCCAGCGTAATTCATGCAATGTGCCGCGAGAAATAACAAATACCGCGATGATGAACAGGGCAGCGCAGATAAGCGTCAGCGATGGCTTTTGCGTCTCCATCATTCCAATGGCGCGGCCCAGGATACCGTAGAGAATGTAGTAGAACGTGTCGCCGCTGATATACAGATTGATGGGCAACCATTCAACGCCGCCGATTTTTTGCGGCACAGTATTTGGGTTAGCAATAATGCCAATGACCACCATCAGCATCAGGAGCATTTTGCCGCTCACGTTTTTTACCTGGATTAATGGCGATACCAGGTAGATCACCGTAATCGCAAAGAAAAACCACAGGTGGTAAAACACGGGTTTTTGCAGCACATTTTTTAGCGAAAGCTCGACGTTGATCGAAGTAAAAAGTGAAATGTAAGCCAGGGCGACAACGCTGTAAAAGATAAGGCACAGGGCGATACGTAAAAAATGCCGCGGTTGCGCGCAGCGCTCGCCAAAAAAAAGATAGCCTGAAATCATAAAAAACAGGGGAACGCTAACGCGCGAAGCCGAATTCAGGACATTCGCAATATCCCAGTTTAGCGGGCTGACGCTGTGGGCGTTGGTGATGTACCACGTTGTAGTATGGATCATCACTACCATTAAACAGGCGATCCCTCGCAGGTTATCAATCCAGTTAATTTTAGGCTGCATCAGTTCCTCAGCTTCCGTTTCAATAGAGTTCCAGCGCGGTGGCTCACTGGAAAAATCCGACTTTCTACGCTACATCTTGTGATGGCGTAAGGAGATTCGCACAATGTGTCTGTTACCCACAAACCTTAATAATAAGACTGACCAGCAAACCAGACGGTAATAAAAATGACAATGAAGTATTTCTGTTCTGTGATGATAGCCATCGCTCTGGTGGGATGCACAGCGACACCGCCACCGACGCAAAAAGCCCAGCAGAGTAAAGTGAGCCCAACACGCACGCTGGATATGGAAGCATTGTGTAAAGCTCAGGCGGCGCAGCGTTACAACACTGGCGCACAGAAAATTGCTGTTACCGGTTTCGAACAGTTTCAGGGGAGCTATGAGATGCGTGGTAATACCTTCCGTAAAGAGAGTTTTGTCTGCTCTTTTGATGCAGATGGGCAGTTTTTACATCTTTCTATGCGGTAAAAGCCGCGCCTGGTGAGGTGTGATGCCGCGAAATCCGGCAATTTTCGCTAAACAAACCGGTTTCATACTGTATATCTCGCATCCAGCGGGTATACTGGCTCCTTCCTTTAAATCCACACGTATCCAGCACGAAATAATATGCAAAAGTTTGATACCAGGACCTTCCAGGGCTTGATCCTGACCTTACAGGATTACTGGGCTCGCCAGGGCTGCACCATTGTTCAACCATTGGACATGGAAGTCGGCGCGGGAACTTCTCATCCAATGACCTGCCTGCGCGCGCTGGGGCCAGAGCCGATGGCGACTGCCTATGTGCAGCCTTCTCGTCGTCCGACCGATGGCCGCTACGGCGAAAACCCGAACCGCTTACAGCACTACTATCAGTTCCAGGTAGTGATTAAGCCGTCTCCGGAGAATATTCAGGAGCTGTACCTCGGTTCTCTGAAAGAGCTGGGTATGGACCCGACCATTCACGACATCCGTTTCGTGGAAGATAACTGGGAGAACCCGACGCTGGGTGCCTGGGGACTCGGCTGGGAAGTGTGGCTGAATGGCATGGAAGTGACGCAGTTCACCTACTTCCAGCAGGTCGGCGGCCTGGAGTGCAAGCCGGTGACCGGTGAAATCACTTACGGTCTGGAACGTCTGGCGATGTATATCCAGGGCGTGGACAGCGTTTACGACCTGGTCTGGAGCGATGGCCCGCTGGGTAAAACCACCTACGGCGACGTGTTCCATCAGAACGAAGTGGAGCAGTCCACCTATAACTTTGAATACGCCGATGTGGATTTCTTATTCACCTGCTTCGAGCAGTATGAGAAAGAAGCCCAGCAGCTGCTGGCGCTGGAAAACCCGCTGCCGCTGCCGGCCTACGAGCGTATTCTGAAAGCCGCCCATAGCTTCAACCTGCTGGATGCGCGTAAAGCTATCTCCGTCACCGAACGTCAGCGCTACATTTTGCGTATTCGCACCCTGACCAAAGCAGTGGCAGAAGCTTATTATGCTTCCCGTGAAGCCCTCGGCTTCCCGATGTGCAACAAAGACAAGTAAGAGGCGGCCATGTCTGAGAAAACTTTTCTGGTGGAAATCGGCACTGAAGAGCTGCCACCAAAAGCACTGCGCAGTTTGGCTGAGTCCTTTGCTGCGAACTTCACTGCGGAGCTGGATAACGCTGGCCTCGCGCACGGTAACGTTGAATGGTTTGCCGCCCCGCGCCGTCTGGCGCTGAAAGTGGCGAATCTTGCTGAATCGCAGCCCGATCGCGAAGTCGAAAAACGTGGTCCGGCGATTGCTCAGGCGTTCGACGCCGAAGGCAAACCGAGCAAAGCGGCAGAAGGCTGGGCGCGCGGCTGCGGGATCACCGTTGATCAGGCCGAGCGTCTGAAGACCGACAAAGGCGAATGGCTGCTGTATCGCGCCCACGTGAAGGGCGAAAGTACCGAAGCGCTGGTGCCGAACATGGTAGTCACCTCGCTGGCAAAACTACCGATCCCGAAACTGATGCGCTGGGGCGCGTCTGACGTACACTTCGTGCGTCCGGTGCACACCGTGACTCTGCTGCTGGGCGATAAAGTGATTCCGGCGACTATTCTGGGTATTCAGTCTGACCGCGTCATTCGCGGCCACCGCTTTATGGGTGAGCCGGAGTTTACCATTGACAGTGCCGAACAGTACCCGCAAATTCTGCTGGAGCGCGGTAAAGTCATTGCCGATTACGAAGCGCGTAAAGCCAAAATCAAAGCGGACGCTGAAGAAGCAGCACGTAAGATTGGCGGTAATGCCGACCTGAGCGAAAGCCTGCTGGAAGAAGTGGCTTCGCTGGTGGAATGGCCGGTGGTATTGACGGCGAAATTCGAAGAGAAATTCCTCGCCGTGCCTGCCGAAGCGCTGGTATACACCATGAAGGGCGACCAGAAGTATTTCCCGGTTTATGACAACGCGGGCAAGCTGCTGCCAAACTTTATCTTCGTCGCCAACATCGAATCGAAAGATCCGACCCAGATTATCTCCGGTAACGAGAAAGTGGTGCGTCCGCGTCTGGCAGATGCTGAATTCTTCTTCAATACCGACCGTAAAAAACGTCTGGAAGACCATCTGCCGCGTCTGCAAACCGTGCTGTTCCAGCAACAACTGGGCACGCTGCGCGACAAGACCGACCGCATTCAGGCGCTGGCGGGCTGGATTGCCGGTCAGATTGGCGCTGACGTCAACCATGCCACTCGTGCGGGCCTGCTGTCTAAGTGTGACCTGATGACCAACATGGTCTTCGAGTTCACCGACACCCAGGGCGTGATGGGGATGCATTACGCGCGTCACGATGGCGAAGCGGAAGATGTGGCCGTGGCGCTGAACGAGCAGTACCAGCCGCGCTTTGCCGGTGATGACCTGCCGTCTAACCCGGTGGCCTGCGCGCTGGCGATCGCCGATAAGATGGACACCCTGGCGGGTATCTTCGGTATTGGTCAGCATCCGAAAGGCGACAAAGACCCGTTTGCGCTGCGTCGTGCCGCACTTGGCGTGCTGCGCATCATCGTTGAGAAGAACCTGAATCTTGATCTGCAAACGCTGACCGAAGAAGCGGCGCGTCTGTATGGCGACAAGTTGACCAACGCCAACGTAGTCGATGATGTGATCGATTTTATGCTGGGTCGTTTCCGCGCCTGGTATCAGGATGAAGGTTACACCGTCGACACTATCCAGGCGGTACTGGCTCGTCGTCCGACCCGTCCGGCAGATTTTGATGCCCGCATGAAGGCGGTGTCTCATTTCCGCACCCTGGAAGAAGCCTCTGCGCTGGCGGCGGCGAACAAGCGCGTCTCCAACATCCTGGCGAAAGCCACTGAGCCGCTGAACGATATCGTCCACGCCTCCGTACTGAAAGAAGCGGCGGAAATTGAGTTGGCCAGACATCTGGTTGTGCTGCGTGATAAGCTTCAGCCGTACTTTGCCGATGGTCGTTATCAGGAAGCGTTGATTGAGCTGGCTGCTCTGCGCGCGCCGGTGGATGAATTCTTCGAAAATGTCATGGTTAACGCGGAAGAGAAAGATATCCGTATCAACCGCCTGACGCTGTTGTCGAAACTACGCGAACTGTTCCTGCAGGTTGCGGATATTTCGTTACTGCAATAAGCGTTCAGTTAAATAAATAAAAACCTGCTTTCGGGCAGGTTTTTTTATAACGTAAAGAGCGCTAGTCGATTCGCTAATAATTCTGTAACTCATAGACGCGGTTATTTCTATTGATTGGCAAGAAATATTTCAGGAATACATTAACGCTGGCGGTACGGATATTGGCGTTAGAATAGCTGCGGGTGCTTGAGACTGTTTGTCTCAGGTATTCACCAAAAGGCAGACAGAGAAAAGCCCCACCTGACTATACCCAAAATAATTCGAGTTGCTTAAAGGCGGCAAGGGAGTGAGTCCCCAGGAGCATAGATAACTATGTGACTGGGGTGAGCGAGCGTAGCCAACACATAAGCAACTTGAAGTATGAAGGGTATATAAATCAAAAGTGCACTGTGCCCATTATTGATCTCTTCAATAACGAAGTGATCTCCTGCAGTATTTCAGAACGTCCAACCATGCCGATGATCGATGACATACTCATGAAGGCATTTGCCAGACTTGATGCGGGTACCAATCCGGTTCTTCATTCAGATCAGGGCTGGCAATACCGTCATCAATGGTACCAGTATCAGTTACGAGAGTTTGGCATCATCCAAAGTATGTCCCGCAAAGGCAACTGCCTTGATAATGCCTGTGCAGAATGTTTTTTCGGGACTTTAAAATCAGAAAGTTTTTACACCAGTAAATTTAAGGATATTGATGAACTTAAAATAGCTATTGAAGATTACATACGATACTACAATACCCGATGAATTAGCCTTAAATTTAACGGACTCAGCCCGGTTGAATACCGCCTAAAGAGCTATCAAGGCAGAAATTAACAAGGTCTGTACAGGGATGCTATCAGGAAACCTGAACGTCGGTAGATACGCTCACGCAAATGTCTGCTATGAGCGAGGAACGGACGCCCTATTTCACAAAAATTAGTATTGTTCTACAAGTAACTCTCACAATGAGGTTTTATGAAAATCAGAAGGTTCAGTAATGGGGATGAAATATCGTTATTCAGAGTTTTTTTCTCATCTGTACATACGATCGCATCACACTACTACACACGTGAACAAATTGATGCTTGGGCCCCAGCAGATATCGACCTGGAGCGATGGGCCAATCACATTAAGGAATTACAACCTTTTGTTGTAGAGCTGGATGGTGAAATAGCTGGATATGCAGATGTTCAACCAAATGGATACATTGATCATTTCTTTGTATCAGGAACCTATTCAAGACAGGGGGTAGGGACACTACTGATGAATTGCATTCATGAGGAAGCCAGACAGCGTGGAATTAGTGAACTTACTTCAAATGTAAGTAAGGCTGCGGAAGTGTTCTTTCTACGACACGGCTTTCATATAGTGGAGCGAGGCTTTCCTATTTGCCGTGGAGTGACATTACAAAATGCTCTGATGAGGAAATGTTTGGCGAAATAATAGTCAGCCTGCAGAAAGGCAGCATTGTTCTTTTGCCTTGTTGAACTCAGTAAACCGCTACAATGAGCAATTTCCGCTTCTGGCACAAAGCGAACATCAGTATTCAAAAAATGAAAAACGACGACTTGATGTATACCGTTTGCTATACATGGTGGTTGTGCTATTCTTGTAAAGCAAATGCTATACAAGGGGTGTCTCATGAAATCAGATGTTCAACTTAACCTTAGAGCTAAGGAATCGCAGCGGGCGCTCATTGATGCAGCTGCGGAAATCCTTCACAAGTCACGTACAGATTTCATTCTGGAAACGGCCTGCCGGGCTGCCGAGAATGTGATCCTTGACCGCCGTGTATTTAACTTTAACGATGAGCAATATGAGGAGTTCATTAATCTGCTTGATGCACCGGTCGCAGATGATCCCGTTATCGAAAAACTGCTGGCAAGGAAACCTCAGTGGGACGTGTAACAGCACCAGAACCTTTGTCCGCTTTTCATCAGGTAGCTGAGTTCGTCAGCGGTGAAGCTGTGCTCGATGACTGGTTGAAGCAAAAGGGCCTCAAAAACCAGGCTCTCGGAGCGGCCAGAACATTTGTGGTGTGCAAGAAAGACACGAAGCAAGTAGCCGGTTTTTACTCTCTGGCCACCGGTAGCGTCAACCATACAGAAGCGACAGGCAACCTTCGGCGTAACATGCCAGATCCCATCCCTGTCATTATACTTGCCCGTCTTGCTGTCGATCTCTCATTCCATGGAAAAGGGCTTGGGGCTGATTTACTTCATGATGCAGTGCTTCGTTGCTATCGGGTTGCCGAGAATATTGGTGTACGTGCAATCATGGTTCATGCACTTACCGAAGAAGCCAAAAATTTCTACATTCACCATGGTTTCAAATCATCACAAACTCAGCAGCGAACATTGTTCCTTAGGCTCCCTCAATAGAATGCAAAGACTGTTACGTTCAAATCGCTATAAGCGATAATTTGATAGAACGTCCAAGGTTAGATTCAGGAAGAATACGGCAAACAAAATATTGATGAGACAGGAATCCGCGTGATGCAAGAAAGCAACGGAATGGATAATCCGATTGCGGACAATGTTATTTAGTTATAGCCAGAAACAAAAAAGAGCCCATGTATTAAACGGATACTCTTTCTCTGATGCCCCGGTTAATCTGTCCAGGTTTTTGGGGTCAGTACAAAGTGAGGCCACCTCTGCCATTCTTGTGGCGTTATGCATTCTCAAGGCACCCTGTTAATTTTATCTTGTTGGCGCTTTGTAGGCCCGATAACCCATTATGTTATCGGGCATTTTTTTAACGTAATGGTAATTCCGTCAGACAGGTCTGGCTGTCATCTCTGGTGGCAATGGCATGTGACGCCGTTTTACCGTTGTAGCTTACTTCGAGCGTCCCTTCCATATTGCGCGGTAGCCAAACACCGATAAATCCGTTTCGATAGCTTTGCATCTCTTTTTGTACGATGACAGCGCCTTTACTGTCTGTCACTTTTACAGTGAACGGTTTATTCGGCATTTCTCCCTGACAGCCGGAAAGGCTGTGGTTAAAACAGGGGTGTGTCCGCCATTCATAGGGCGCAAAAGAGAGATAGAATTTGTCGCCTAACGGTAGCGTATAAATCTGCTCTCCGTCAGATAATTTGAGCTCGGTGCTGGTAATCGACGCGGAGTAAGGCAAAGGACGGCTCTGCGGAGTTTGATCAATTGTATCCACGATCTGCTCAACCGTTTTTTCCCGCCAGCCCATGTTGCGCCAGAAAAGCGGATTCTGAGGATGCCGCAAGCGCGGAGCCGCTGGCGCATAAACCCAAAAGTAATAACCATGATGATTTCGACATAACTTCAATTCCTTGTGAACAATCTCCTTGCCTACTATAGGGGTTCCCCTAAGGGAAAGGTCAAAGGGACGCAGGGTAAAGTAATGCAAAGTTATGCTGGGGGGGGGGAGATGGGGAATTGGAATAAAAAAAATCCCCGCCATCAGGCAGGGATTCAAAATTCTGAGCTTTTTAAGCTTACAGGCTGGTTACGTTGCCAGCTGCCGGGCCTTTAGCGCCGCTTTCGATGGTGAAGGAAACTTTCTGACCTTCGTCCAGAGATTTGTAACCATCGTTCTGAATAGCGGAGAAGTGTACGAACACGTCTTTAGAACCGTCATCAGGAGTAATAAAGCCGAAGCCTTTATCAGCGTTGAACCATTTTACGATACCAGTCATTTTACCGGACATAGTGTATTACCTTTTAAAAAATAAGTGTGCCTTTCGGCGTTATGGCGTGCTTTACAGATTTTTTAAGCGTTAAGGAAATGCGCACTACGAGGGGTATCTAATGGATAACTCTTGAAGGGACTTGCCTTACTAAACTGCTTTAATGGTCTGTACGTCAAACCGTTGAGCACATTAACTCATGTAATGCCGGGTGATGCAACTTTTATTTTACTTTATTTCTCCAGGCCAGTAATCGGGCGGGGGAAACGGCCCTTACGCAGGACCGTTAAAACAGGAAATGGTAAAAATTACTCCATCAATTGCTTACTTAAGCGTGGGTTTGCCTGTATCAGGCGCATCAATTTGAGCTCTGCTGGCGTGGGTTTTTCGCGTTTCGATTCCCATTCCTGAACCATGGCAACCGTTACGCCCAGCGCTCTGGCGAATTCATCTGTTTTTAGTCCCGTTCCTCTCCGTAACTGTTCAAATTCGGTAAAAGGATTGGGTTTTTGCGTCAGGGTGATCTTTCGTGTTTCATCTTTAAAAACAATTTGTTCCAGGCTGCTCAGCAGCTCAAACATCGGATCTTTATATTCCATTGAGAACTCCTGTAAATCACACAGCGGGATCGTGAAATGCATCGAAGCCTCTTAAGAATAGTCGGGAAACTTGCGGGTGGGGGGCGACGCGCCGCCAGGAAGCGCTATCGATTCGTTTCGATGCCTTACGCTACGCGACTTTTAGGACGCTAACAATTTGATCCAGGAAGATATATCCGTCTTTCAGAAAATAATTGTAAAGATTAAAAAAATATTACATCCCCCGCTGGAAAGCTTTCTTGCCGCGTTTTTTATCGCAGTGTCAGGTTAAGAATTAACAATAAAATAACAAATTAAGCATTGATGCAGATAAACATAATTTTCCGCTACAAGATCGCGTGGAAAGGGTATCCTGCAAGCCTGACCTGGACTATCCTTGTAAGCCGTCAGGCACGCAGGTGTCGTTGTGCGCATTTTTGGGTGAAAGGAGTATTAACAATGGCGACAGGTAAGTCCTGCTCTCGCTGGTTTGCGCCTGTTGTGGCGTTATTAATGGTGTTTAGCCTGAGCGGGTGTTTTGATAAAGAAGGCGATCAGCGCAAAGCGTTTGTCGATTTCCTGCAGAATACAGCAATGCGTAGCGGAGAGCGTTTACCAACGCTGACGGCCGATCAGAAAAAACAGTTTGGTCCGTTCGTGTCTGATTACGCGATACTGTATGGCTACTCGCAGCAGGTAAACCAGGCGATGGATTCCGGTCTGCGCCCGGTGGTCGATAGCGTTAACGCCATCCGCGTTCCGCAGGATTATATGACGCAACGCGAGCCGCTGCGGCAGGCAAATGGTTCGTTAGGCGTGCTGGCGCAACAGTTGCAGAATGCAAAACTGCAGGCTGATGCCGCGCATGGCGCGTTAAAGCAGGCCGATGACCTGAAACCTGTGTTTGATCAGGTCTACAAAAAAGTAGTCACCGTGCCGGCAGATGCTTTGCAGCCGCTGATCCCGGCGGCGCAGATCTTTACGCAGCAGTTGGTACAAGTGGGCGATTATATTGCGCAACAGGGCGAGCAGGTGAGCTTTGTCGCGAACGGCATTCAGTTCCCGACCTCACAGCAGGCCAGCCAATATAATGCGTTGATTGGGCCGTTGGCCTCGCAGCATCAGGCGTTTAATCAGGCCTGGACGGCGGCGGTAAACGCGACCCAGTAATGACAGTCTGCCCGATAAGCGCAAGCCAGCGCTTATCGGGCCTGTAGCGTTATCCCGCCGCTTGCGGATTGACGCAGTTCTTCTCTATTTTTCCCTGCAGCGCATCAATCAAATTATCCACCGCACAGGCCATCATGTTGTAGCGCGTCTCATGCGTTGCCGAGCCAATATGCGGCACCGCGACGACATTAGACATGTTCAGCAGGGGGGAATCCACAGATAGCGGTTCATGCTCAAAGACATCCAGACCTGCTGCATATATTTCACCGTTTTGCAGCGCGGCAATCAGCGCGTTTTCATCGACCACCGGGCCGCGTCCGGCATTAATAAAAATGGCGGACGATTTCATTCTGGCAAACTGTGTTGTGCCAAACAGATGTCGCGTTTCTGTCGTTAGCGGCAGGATCACGCAGACAAAATCAGCCTCCTGCAATAACGTATCCAGATCGCAGTAGCGGGCGTTAAACCGGTCTTCCGCCTCCTGATGCCGCCGACGGGCGTGATAGAGAACCGGCATGGTAAACCCAAAGTGCGCTCGCTGCGCCAGCGCCATCCCGATACGCCCCATCCCAACGATACCGAGCGTTTTGTGATGGACATCGACGCCAAACCACGCCGGGCCAATGCTTTCTGTCCATTCACCCGCCTTAACCCGTTCTGCGACGTCCACCACGCGGCGGGCAGTGGCCAGCATCAATGCCATCACCGTATCGGCAACGGTTTCCGTCAAAACGGCAGGCGTGTGCATCAGGACTATTTTGCGGGCAGTAAGGGCGTCCACCTCGACATTATCGTATCCCACCGAGATGGTTGACGCCGCGCGTAGCGCCGGCATTTTTTCCAGCAGCGCGCGGTTAACGGTTTCGCTGGCGCCCAGAAGGCCTTGCGCGCTGGCAAATGCCTGCGCGTGTCGCGCTACCGTTTCCGGATGCAGGTTCGGTACCTGGGTGACGGTAAAATGCGCCTCCAGGCGATGCAGCAAATCATCAGGCAGGGTTTTGTAGAGAATGATGGACGGCTTCATGCGACTCTCCGTAAATCAAAAGGTAAGCGCGGCATGCGCCAACCGGAACAGGCTTATTATTAACCCGTTTAGCAATAATCGACCAGCCGATTTCCCCGCTGTCGGCAGCCGTGTCGTGGTAAATAGTGAATGAATACTGAATAATGCGACGTGTATCCGGTCTGGCGAGGGAATAATGCAGGCCGGGTAAAGCATACCGCCTTACCCGGTACGGTAGTTTACTGCAATGGACTCAAGGTAATTTCGACGCGGCGGTTTTGCGCCTTACCTTCTGCCGTACTGTTGCTGGCGATCGGGTTCGCCGGACCCATTCCGCTGGTACGGATACGGCTGGCGTCGACGCCCTGGGTGATCAGCGAACTGGCGACGGAGTCAGCACGCTGCTGCGACAGACGCATATTCAGATCGTGGCTACCGGTACTGTCGGTGTAGCCCACCACATTGACGGCGGTCTTGGGATACTCTTTTAGCACCATCGCCACGCCGGTCAGCGTGTTAGCGCCTGCCGGTTTCAGCGTCGCGCTGCTGCTGTCGAAGGTGACATTATTCGGCATATTCAGAATGATATTATCGCCGCTTCGCGTCACGCTAACGCCTGTGCCCCGCATTTTGTCACGCAGTTTCGCTTCCTGTACGTCCATGTAGTAACCCACGCCGCCGCCCAGCGCCGCGCCAATCAGCGCGCCTTTACCGCGATCTTTTTTGGAGGAGGAGAGCGCGCCGATGCCTGCGCCGACCAGCGATCCAATACCCGCGCCAATGCCGGATTTACCTGCTTCGCGTTCGCCGGTGTAAGGGTTTGTTGTGCAGCCAGATACTGCCAGGGCGCCGCTCACGATGGCAGCAATCACAAATACACGTTTTTTCATCTTAAATCCTTATCACTTTTTTATTTTTACCACAGCGACCGTGGCGGTTGATTATGACGTCTGCACATGAAGAAAATTCCAGGGAAAACTCTGAAATTTGTAAGTAACATTGATCGGCAAAATAAATAATCCCAATAATTCAGGAGCGAACCTTGACCCACGCACCATCGCGTCATTCGGTATTGACCGCCGCACACTGGGGGCCAGTCCGCGTTGAAACCGACGGAGAACGCATTTTTGCCTCGTATGGCGAACTCCCGACGGCACACCAGAACTCCCTGCAAACCGTTGTGCATGACCAGGTACACAGCAAAACGCGGGTTCGTTTCCCGATGGTGCGTAAAGGGTTCCTGGCTTCTCCCGATAAGCCGCAAGGCATACGCGGGCAGGATGAGTTTGTTCGCGTAAGTTGGGATGACGCGCTGGATCTGATCCACGCTCAGCACAAACGTATTCGCGAAAGTTATGGGCCATCGTCCATCTTCGCCGGCTCCTACGGTTGGCGTTCGAACGGCGTATTGCATAAAGCGGCTACGCTATTGCAGCGTTACATGGCGCTGGCGGGAGGGTATACCGGCCATCTTGGCGATTATTCCACCGGCGCGGCGCAGGCTATCATGCCTTATGTGGTGGGTGGCAACGAGGTTTACCAGCAGCAGACTAGCTGGCCGGTGGTGCTGGAACACAGCGAGGTGGTGGTGCTCTGGAGCGCGAACCCGCTGAATACTCTGAAAATTGCCTGGAACGCCTCGGATGAACAGGGGCTCGACTATTTTGCGGCGTTGCGACAAAGCGGCAAGCGCCTGATCTGCATCGATCCGATGCGATCGGAAAGCGTCGACTTTTTTGGCGATAAGATGGAGTGGATCGCCCCACATATGGGCACCGATGTGGCGTTAATGTTGGGAATCGCCCATACGCTGGTGGAAAACGGTTGGCAGGATGAAGCGTTCCTTGCCCGCTGCACGACGGGTTATGACCGCTTCGCCGACTATCTTTTGGGCACGACCGACGGTACGGCCAAAACAGCGGAATGGGCGGCAGAAATTTGCGGCGTTTCTGCGGTGAAAATCCGCGAACTGGCGGAAATATTTCATCATAACACCACCATGTTGATGGCTGGTTGGGGAATGCAGCGTCAGCAGTTCGGCGAGCAAAAGCACTGGATGATCGTTACGCTGGCCGCAATGCTGGGGCAAATTGGTACGCCTGGCGGCGGGTTTGGTTTTTCTTATCATTTTGCTAACGGCGGAAACCCGACGCGCCGCGCCGCCGTGTTAGCCTCGATGCAGGGAAGCATCCCTGGCGGGGTCGATGCGGTAGATAAAATACCGGTGGCGCGTATTGTCGAGGCGCTGGAAAACCCCGGTGGGTTTTACCAACACAATGGGATGGATCGCCGCTTCCCGGATATTCGTTTTATCTGGTGGGCGGGCGGCGCGAACTTTACCCATCATCAGGATACCAACCGTCTGATTCGCGCGTGGCAAAAACCGGAACTGGTCGTTATCTCGGAATGTTTCTGGACGGCCGCCGCGAAACACGCGGATATTGTTCTGCCTGCGACCACCAGCTATGAGCGCAACGATTTAACCATGACCGGCGACTATAGCAATCAGCATTTGGCGCCGATGAAGCAGGTCGTGTCGCCCCGGTGGGAGGCGCGGAATGATTTTGACGTTTTTGCTGAACTGAGCGAACGGTGGGAAGTCGGCGGTTACGCTCGGTTCACCGAAGGAAAAAGCGAGCTGGCGTGGCTGGAGACTTTCTACAATATTGCCGCCCAGCGTGGCGCCAGCCAGGGGGTGACGCTGCCGCCGTTTGCCGCATTCTGGCAGGCTAACCGTTTACTGGAAATGCCGGAGAATCCCGCCAACGCGCAGTTTGTGCGCTTTGCGGATTTTCGCCGCGATCCTGATAACCATCCGCTAAAAACGGCCAGCGGCAAAATCGAAATCTATTCTGCGCGCATTGCCAGCTATGGTTACGCGGATTGTCCCGGTCATCCGATGTGGCTGGTGCCGGATGAGTGGCACGGGAACGCCGATGCGGGACAGGTTCAGCTACTTTCCGCGCATCCGGCGCATCGTCTGCATAGCCAGCTCAACTACAGTTCATTACGGGAGCGGTATGCGGTAGCCGGACGCGAACCGGTGACGATTCATCCGCAGGATGCGACAACGCGTGGAATCGTCGATGGCGATACGGTACGCGTCTGGAATCATCGCGGGCAGGTTCTGGCGGGCGCGGTCGTTACCGACGGAATTCGGCCTGGCGTTATCTGTATTCACGAAGGCGCATGGCCGGACCCTGAACCTACCGCAGGCGGCATATGCAAAAACGGCGCGGTAAACGTCCTGACAAAAGATCTTCCCAGTTCCCGGCTGGGGAACGGTTGTGCGGGCAACACCGCGCTGGTCTGGTTTGAGAAATATACCGGCCCGGCGCTACCGCTTACGGCGTTTGATCCGCCTGCCAACTCATAATCCAGGTGGGGTGGGCGGTATCCTCCTGCCAGGCGCTATCTTCAATACGAAAACCAAGCGCATGGTAGAAGTTTACGGCGGATTGATTTTTCTGGTAAACCTCAAGGCTCAGCAGAGGAAAACGTTGCTGGACATATTCCAGAAGCGCTTTGCCAATGCCGTGTCTTAACGCGTCGGGGGCGACAAACAGCGCCCCGACAAAACGGGCTTCCAGTACACTGACGAAGCCTTTCAGTTGCCCATTTTCCTCCCATACCCAGGTTTGCGCGGCGGGTAAATAGACGTCGCGTACAATTGCTTCGCTCTCGTGCCAGTAACGTTCTTCGATAAAGGGATGGGCATAAATGGTACTTTTCATCCACAGCGCCAGAATAGACGCCATGTCTTCACTCTGGGATTTGCGAATCATGTTTTTCTCCCGGATGGCAAAAACAGCCGGTAATATGGTCGTTGACCAGTCCGCACGCCTGCATAAAGGAGTAACAGATAGTCGTACCGACAAACTTGAAACCGCGTTTTTTCAATGCCTTAGCAAGCGCATCGGACGCAGGTGTTGAGGTGGGGATCTTATCCAGGCTGGCCGCCTGGGTGATCTGCGGCTGGCCATCAACGAATGACCAGACAAAATCGGCGAAAGACTCGCCGTTTTGCTCCATCGCAAGCCAGGCGCGGGCGTTACTGATAATGGCCTGAATTTTACCGCGATGTCGTATGATGCCCGGGTTCTGCAGCAGGTGTTCGACATCCTCCTCCTGCATAGCTGCGATGCGTACCGGGTCAAACTGATGAAAACAGGCGCGGTAGTTCTCCCTCTTTTTAAGCACGGTGATCCAGGATAAACCGGCCTGTTGGCCTTCAAGACAGATCATTTCAAACAGCTTTCTGCTGTCAGTTTCCGGTACGCCCCACTCGTTATCATGATAGGCAATATAAAGGGGGTCCTGGCTGACCCAGTCGCAACGCTGCATAGACTTCCTCGTTATTGTGGTTACCGCGAAAATTTCCTTCAACCCGCCTTGACGGGCCCGCTAAAAGGACAATAGTTAATACAGGGCTGATGCCCGACATCCTTCATTCAATGACAATAATATCGCCGAATTCGGCTCTACTCTGGAGTCGCGTTGATGATTGTAAGAAAACGCCGTGGTCGCCGGACATTGCGTTGTCTGGCGTGCCTTATGGCCTGCTCGTTTTTTATCAATACCACGTATGCCTGGCAACAAGAATATATCGCTGAAGCGGCTCCGGGACATACGACGGAACGCTATACCTGGGACAGCGATCACCAACCGAATTACAACGACATACTGGCCGAACGTATTCAGTCTACGCAAAATACAGTGGGGCCGGTGCTTAGCCTGGCGGATGAAACCCCGCTTGATGCGACCAGCGGTATCAGTATGGGCTGGAATTTTCCGCTTTCCCGACGCGTGACCACTGGGCCAGTCGCGGCGCTGCATTACGACGGTTCGACGTCATCAATGTATAACGAATATGGCGATAGCGCGACGACATTAGCGCTTACCGATCCGTTATGGCACGCCAGCGTCAGTACGTTAGGCTGGCGGGTAAACTCGCAGTTCGGCGATGTCCGTCCCTGGGCGCAAATCAGCTATAACCAACAGTTTGGGGAGAATATCTGGAAAGCGCAGTCCGGGTTGAGTCGTATGGCCGCAGGAAATCAGGTGGGAAACTGGCTGGATGTCACCGTAGGCGCGGACGTGTTACTTAACCCGCACCTGGCGGCGTATGCGGCGTTTTCTCAGGCGGAAAACAGCGCTACGGATAGCGATTATTTGTATACCCTGGGGGTGAGCGCCAGGTTTTAACGGGATAAACCGTCGCCTGGACTTATTAGAAGTTCAGCTAATACCCTATCTATATATTTACAAAAATATATAGGTCAATCACATTCTCTATAGACACTTTTTGCGCTTCCTGTGGTCTACTTAGCCGCGCTGGTAGACTTTCTCACATCTGCGTTAGCCGCATATTTACCTGTTTGATTAAAGAATCGTTGTACAGGTCGTTTTTATCCCGATTCCCAGGGTTTGTTTGCATGAGATACATTAAATCGATGACGCAGCAGAAACTTAGTTTCTTGCTTGCGCTCTATATCGGTCTGTTTATGAATTGCGCCGTGTTTTACCGCCGTTTCGGCAGTTATGCACAAGAATTTACCATTTGGAAAGGCCTCTCCGCAGTTGTCGAACTGGGCGCCACGGTGCTGGTCACTTTCTTCTTACTTCGTCTTCTTTCACTGTTTGGCCGACGCGTCTGGCGTGTGTTGGCCACGCTGGTGGTGCTGTTTTCCGCTGGCGCCAGTTATTACATGACCTTCCTGAACGTGGTGATTGGCTACGGCATTATTGCGTCTGTTATGACCACCGATATCGATCTCTCGAAAGAGGTGGTGGGGCTGCACTTTGTATTGTGGTTGATTGCCGTGAGCGTGCTTCCGCTCATCTTTATCTGGAGTAACCACTGTCGCTACACGTTGTTGCGCCAGCTACGTACGCCGGGGTAGCGTTTTCGCAGCGCCGCTGTAGTGATACTCGCAGGTGTAATGGTGTGGGCGCCTATCCGCCTGCTGGATGTACAGCAGAAAAAGTTTGAACGGGCGACAGGCATCGACTTACCCAGCTATGGCGGCGTGGTGGCGAACTCCTACCTGCCCTCAAACTGGTTATCTGCGTTAGGGCTGTATGCCTGGGCGCAGGTAGATGAGTCGTCAGACAATAATTCGTTAATAAACCCGGCCAGGAAATTTACCTATGTTGCGCCGAAAGATGGGGATGACACCTACGTCGTTTTCATTATCGGTGAGACGACCCGTTGGGATCACATGGGGATTTTCGGCTACGAGCGTAATACCACGCCGAAGCTGGCGCAGGAAAAAAATCTGGCGGCATTCCGCGGCTATTCCTGCGATACCGCGACGAAGCTTTCTTTACGCTGTATGTTTGTACGGGAAGGTGGGGCGGATAATAACCCGCAGCGTACCTTAAAAGAGCAGAATGTTTTTGCCGTACTCAAACAGCTCGGATTCAGTTCCGATCTGTACGCCATGCAGAGCGAGATGTGGTTCTATAGCAATACCATGGCGGATAATATCTCTTACCGCGAGCAGATTGGCGCCGAGCCGCGTAACCGCGGTAAAACGGTGGATGACATGCTGTTGATTGATGAGATGCAGAACTCGCTTGCCCAGAATCCGGAGGGTAAGCATCTGATTATCCTGCATACCAAGGGATCGCATTTTAACTATACGCAGCGTTATCCGCGCAGCTACGCTCAATGGAAGCCCGAATGTATTGGGGTCGATAGCGGCTGCACGAAAGCGCAGATGATCAACTCTTACGATAACTCCGTGACCTATGTTGATCACTTTATTACCAGTGTGTTCGATCAGCTACGTGATAAAAAAGCGATTGTGTTCTACGCGGCTGACCACGGCGAGTCGATTAACGAACGCGAACATTTGCACGGTACGCCGCGCAATATGGCGCCGCCGGAGCAATTCCGTGTTCCGATGCTGGTATGGATGTCGGATAAATATCTTGCCAGTCCGCAACATGCGCAGATGTTCGCTCACCTGAAACAGCAGGCGGAGATCAAAGTGCCGCGTCGTCATGTGGAACTGTACGATACGATAATGGGCTGCCTGGGATATACATCGCCGAATGGCGGCATTAACCAGAACAACAACTGGTGCCATATTCCCGATGCGCAGAAAGTCGCCGCGAAGTAGGTTGTCTGCCGACTTTCTCGCCGATTGAATTGTATTTTGCGACTAAGGGATTGACGGGCGTGCGCCTGAGCAGTAAGATGCGCCCGCATTCGGTGATTGGCGCAGCCTGGTAGCGCACTTCGTTCGGGACGAAGGGGTCGGAGGTTCGAATCCTCTATCACCGACCAAATTCAGAAACCCTGCTCAATGAGCAGGGTTTCTTTGTATCTGAAGTCTGACGAGGATGAGAACCTCCGGGGGCAAGAGGTTCGACCCGAGCGAAGCGAGAGAACGTTGCGTCAGCAACGGCCCGCAGGGCGAGCCACGCAGTGGCGAGTCATCCTCTATCACCGGCAGGTTGACGCTCGCACCACCAGTTCAGGCATGATCCCGTCGCTGTGACTGACCTTCTTGCCCGCCAGCAAATCAAATAATAGTGTGATTGCCTGTTGCGCCACCTCATCAAGATGCATATTCACTGCCGTCAGCGGCGGCAGCGATTCGCGCGCGCGGGTGCCATCATAGCGGGTGACCACGCGCATCTGATCCGGGATAGCGACTGCCTGTTCCTGAAAAGCGCGTACCGCGCCGCTGGCAAAGGTGTCGATCAGCACCAGCACGCCGTCAACGTCGGGATGCGCCTGTAATAGCTGCTGCGCGGCCTGGTAGCCGGCATTTTCACCCTCGCTTTCATTGAGAGAGTAGACGACGGGGTCCTGGCGCCCTGCGCACCAGCGCTGGTAAGCCGCTTCGCTCTCCAGAACTGATGTTCGCCGTGTGTTACCGACAAATAACGCACATTTGCTGGCACCGGAGGCCTCCAGATGCGTTAGCAGAAGCTGTGCTGTTGCCGCCGAGTGCAGCTCAACCCACGGCACAGGCGTGTCGGTCCCCGGCGTGCGGCCAATGGTGACGCAGGGAATGCCCGCTTGCGCCAGCGCCTGGAGCTGCGGGTCGTTCTCCGCCGGTTCAATCAGGATCGCCGCGTCAAAGCTGACGGCATCCAGTGGATTTGCCCCCGGCGGCACCAGAATCAGCGCATGCTGTTTTTCCAGCGCCATCATCGCGGACGTTAACGCCACCTCCATCATAAATCCCAGTCGTGATGCGCCGGAGGCAATCGCCAGCGGCACCGAAGAGAGCAAAGCAATGGTATTGGTTTTGCCGGTTCGTAACTGGCGAGCGCGAATATTCGGCGTGTAGTTGAGCGCAACAATGGCCTCTTCAATACGCCGTCGCGTCTGCGGCTCGACAAAGCGGGTGTTGTGCAATGCATTGGATACCGTCCCTGGCGAGACGCCTGCATGGCGGGCAACATCAATCAACTTTGCGCGTTTTTTATTTTGAACAGCCATCTGCTTCCTGACCTGCGAAAATTTGCGCACAGGGTAGCATATTTACCAGACGGTAACGTTTGCTTTTTTTCAGTGAGGATCGTAAAAAACTCTTCATTAAAACGTTTTAATGGGGTATTTTGGCGCAAATTTATTCCTCAGGAGGCGATGTGGCACACTTAACTCAGGACTCGACTTTTACCCTTGGACGCCGTCCGGCGGGCCTTATCTACGCTGATAAGGCGAAGAGCTTTGGCGGCTATACGCTTTTTGCGCCGCAAACCGCCGAAGGGCGGGTTTACCTGGTGGACGAGCAGGGCGAAGTCGCGCATCAGTGGCAGCTTCCGGTTCGCGCCGGGCGTGATGCGGTGCTGCTGCCGAACGGTAATCTGGGTTATAACGGCAGCCACCGCACTTCAGCGAACCTCTATCCGGCGTGGGATCTCTGGCACGGCGGCGACTTCTACGAAGTGACGCCGGATAACGAAATCGTCTGGCACTATGAAGACATCTTCCATCACCATGATGCGCAATGGTTGGCGAACGGTAATCTGCTGTATACCGCCGCGTCGCCGTTACCTGCCGATATCGCCGCCCGTGTTACCGGCGGCGACCCGCGCCGCGATGCGCCGGACGGCGTGATTCAGAGCGACGTCGTCAAAGAGGTCAATCGCGACGGTGAAGTGGTCTGGGAATGGCGTGCCTGGGAGCATTTGAATCCGGAAGATTTCCCGATTCATGATATTTTCGACCGCCGCCACTGGCCGATGATTAACGGCCTGTCCGTCACCCGTAATGGCCTGGTACTGATGAGCCTGCGTACCACTTCCGGCGTCATTGCCGTGGATAAAGAGAGCGGGAAGGTTATCTGGCATGCAGGGCCGGAAGTGGTAGCGCAGCAGCACACGCCGGTTGAGATGGAGAACGGGTCGATTCTGGTTTTCGATAACGGCAACCTGCGTCCCGGCGTCACCTCGCCGCATTCCACGGTGCTGGAGTTCGATCCGCAGACCAAAGCGATTACCTGGCAGTATCGCGATATCTTCCCGCCGGCGTTTTTCTCGCCGTATATGGGGAGCGCGCAGCGGCTGGCGAACGGCAACACCTTTATCTGTGAATCGGCGTTTGGCCGCCTGTTTGAAGTTACCCCGGAAGGCGAAACGGTATGGGAATATATCATTCCGTTCTTTAATGAATATCCGGAGCACCTCAGTAAAGGCATTATTCCTGGAAAACAGAACAGCGCCTTCCGTGCGCATCGCTATGCCGCTGATGCCATTAGTTGGTTGAAATAATGCAGACCGCCAGCCCGCGCTGGCGGTTATTTTTTTGATGTTTTATGGGAGTTAATCATGCCGCAGCCTGGCCTTACTACGCCGGATAACGATGCATTACCCTGGCAAACCACCTTACTTTTGGCGCTTCAGCATGTGCTGGTCGTTGCCGCCACCCCCATTACCTCCGTCTTTCTGATCGCCAAAGCGCTCCACTTTACCGATACGGTGACCGCCTCGGTACTTAGCGCGACCTTTCTGATGTGCGGTCTGGGCGCTATTCTGCAAAGCCTGGGTGTGAAAGGGGTGGGCGCGCGTTTGCCGTTTATTATGGTACCGGGGGGCGCGCCGATTGCGATTTTCGTTGCGATCGCTTTACAGACCAATATCCAGACCGCGATTGGCGCCGTAATTCTGACCTCGCTGTTCTACTTTATCGCGTTGCCGATTTTCCGCCGCTGCCTGCACCATTTTCCCCCCTTTATCATTGGCATCATGCTGCTAATGGTGTCGATTAACCTTATTCGCCTGTACGGCGGGTTGATCATTGGCCAGCCAGGGAGCGCCGACTTCGCTCATCCAACCAGTATCATTTTATCGCTGGGGACTATCCTGATAACGCTGATTTTCGCGCTGGCGTTTAGCGGTATTTTGCGCCAGCTGGCGGTGATGTTCGGCCTTTTAGCGGGGACGCTGCTGGGAATGGCGCTGGGCAGCACCGATTTTAGCGGTGTTAGTCACGGGCCGCTGTTTAGTTTCCCACAGCTTTTGCCGTTCGGCTGGCCGATTTTTGATCTCTCCGCCTCGCTGCCTTTACTGATTTACGCGGTCATCTCTATGGCTGAAGCAACCGGGCAAACGATTGCGACCGCGGAAATAGTCAATTCCACGCAAAATGTGCAACAGGCGATTCCACGTACCATTCGTGGTGATGCGGTAATGTCGCTGCTGGGGGGGATTTTTGGCACCTCCTTAATTATCACCTCCGGCGAAAATATTGGGGTGGTACGCACCACTAACGTGAAATCGCGTTTCGTGACTGCGGCTGCCGGAGGATTGTTAATCCTGATTGCCATATTCGCGCCGCTGGTACGTCTGGCGACCTGTCTGCCAGGTTCGGTGGTGTGCGGTACGGCGGTGATTGTCTTCAGCATTATCGGGGTTATCGGCATTGATATGATTGCGCGTGAGCCACTGCATACGCCGGGTAAAACCTACGCGCTGGCGATGGGGCTGGCCATGGGAATGCTACCTATACTGGTACCCGGCCTGTATCAGAATTTCCCGGCGGGCGTACAGATGGTCTTTGGCAACGGCATGGCAGCGGGGACGTTGACGGCGATTCTGGTGAACTCGTTGTTTAACTGGAGCGAAAAGCGCACGCAGGCCAGGGCCAAAAGTTAGTTTTTGTGATCGCGGTAGGCCGCACGACGGCCTACTTATTTACAATTTTGTGACATATTCGATGGTGTTTTTCAATGTCCGGATCACTCTTCTTTGCACACGGCTTATGGATAACCTCAGCATTTTCGCCTGTGCGTTTTAGCGTTAGTGGTATTAATCGCTCAGATAATCAACATATCGAAAGAAATTTTTTCAATTAATGGCTAATTGTTAATCACTAACTGTTGCAAAATATTAAGTGAATAACTCTGCCTTTCTGCCTGTAGCACAAATTTCCCTGCTGAAAATACCCTTCTGAACTTTTTTTAATCTTTGTTTGTTAATTCTCACCGTTGTTGTAAAAGCTGGTTACCTGTATTGACGTTTTGACATTCTATTGACAGATTGTAGGGAATGAGGGGCATTTTATGGAGAATCCGCACTGCAACTCAGTCGATTATGCGAACGGAATCCCCACCTCTCACTACTGACCTGACCAGGTAAAAAACAAAAAAGGCCGGGCGGTAAAAGCCTTTGCAAAGGGCAAAACAACATACATCACAATTGGAGCAGAAGAATGAGTATTTCCTTGAAGAAGTCAGGGATGCTGAAGCTTGGTTTGAGCCTGGTGGCCATGACCGTTGCAGCAAGCGTGCAGGCCAAAACCCTGGTTTATTGTTCAGAAGGCTCGCCGGAAGGCTTTAACCCACAGCTCTTTACGTCTGGCACCACCTATGATGCCAGCTCCGTACCTATCTATAACCGTCTGGTTGAATTCAAAACCGGCACCACGGAAGTGATCCCGGGTCTTGCTGAGAAGTGGGATATCAGCGAAGACGGTAAAACCTATACGTTCCACCTACGTAAAGGGGTGAAATGGCAATCCAGCAAGGATTTCAAACCCACGCGCGAGCTGAACGCCGATGATGTCGTGTTCTCTTTTGACCGGCAGAAAAACGAGCAGAACCCGTACCATAAAGTGTCTGGCGACAGCTATGAATACTTTGAAGGCATGGGGCTGCCGGATCTGATTAGCGAAGTGAAGAAGGTAGACGATCACACGGTGCAGTTTGTGCTGACGCGTCCGGAAGCGCCGTTCCTTGCCGATTTAGCCATGGACTTCGCCTCTATTCTTTCCAAAGAATATGCTGACAACATGCTGAAAGCCGGTACGCCGGAAAAAGTGGATCTGAATCCGGTCGGCACTGGCCCATTCCAACTGGTGCAATATCAGAAAGATTCCCGCATTCTCTACAAAGCCTTTGACGGCTACTGGGGCACGAAGCCGAAAATTGACCGCCTGGTTTTCTCCATTACGCCTGACGCCTCTGTGCGTTACGCCAAACTGCAGAAGAACGAATGTCAGGTGATGCCGTATCCGAACCCGGCGGATATTGCGCGCATGAAAGAAGATAAAAACATCAACCTGATGGAGCAGGCCGGTCTGAACGTGGGTTATCTCTCCTATAACGTGCAGAAAAAACCGCTGGATGACGTCAAAGTTCGCCAGGCGTTGACCTATGCCGTGAATAAAGAGGCCATCATCAAAGCCGTTTATCAGGGCGCAGGCGTTGCGGCGAAAAACCTGATCCCGCCGACGATGTGGGGCTACAACGACGATATTAAAGACTACGGCTACGATCCGGAAAAAGCGAAGGCGCTGCTGAAAGAAGCCGGTCTGGAAAAAGGCTTCACCATCGATCTATGGGCGATGCCGGTACAGCGTCCCTATAACCCGAATGCGCGTCGTATGGCGGAAATGATCCAGGCGGACTGGGCGAAGATTGGCGTTCAGGCCAAAATTGTCACCTATGAATGGGGCGAATACCTCAAGCGCGCTAAAGATGGCGAGCACCAGACGGTGATGATGGGCTGGACCGGCGATAATGGCGATCCGGATAACTTCTTCGCCACGCTGTTCAGCTGCGATGCCGCCCAGCAAGGCTCCAACTATTCAAAATGGTGCTACAAGCCGTTTGAAGACCTGATTCAGCCTGCGCGTGCGACCGATGACCACAACAAGCGTATTGAGCTCTATAAACAGGCCCAGGTTGTGATGCATGACCAGGCGCCAGCGCTGATCATCGCTCACTCCACGGTTTATGAGCCAGTGCGTAAAGAAGTTAAAGGCTATGTGGTTGATCCATTAGGCAAACATCACTTCGAAAACGTCTCTGTCGAATAATTAAAAGAGCGCTGCGCCCCGGTGTTGTGTAGGCCGGATAAGCGCAGCGCCATCCGGCGTAATGCTTTATCCGCGATGCAGTTTGCGTGGGATAAGATTTGTGAGCAATACAGACTCACGGTTCCAGGCCGTGGGTCATGAGAGAGAATTCGGGTTATGTTGCAGTTCATTCTCCGACGTTTGGGACTCGTCATCCCCACGTTTATCGGTATTACCCTTCTCACCTTTGCCTTTGTCCACATGATCCCCGGCGATCCGGTGATGATCATGGCGGGTGAGCGAGGTATTTCCCCTGAGCGTCATGCTCAACTGCTGGCTGAACTCGGTCTTGATAAACCGATGTGGCAGCAGTACCTCCATTATATCTGGGGGGTGATGCATGGCGATTTAGGCATCTCGCTGAAAAGCCGAATCCCTGTATGGGACGAGTTTGTGCCTCGCTTTAAAGCGACGCTGGAACTTGGCGTCTGCGCCATGATTTTTGCCGTCGCCGTGGGGATTCCGGTGGGCGTGCTGGCCGCAGTGAAGCGCGGTTCTATCTTCGATCACACTGCCGTTGGCCTGGCGCTGACCGGTTACTCTATGCCTATTTTCTGGTGGGGCATGATGCTGATCATGCTGGTCTCCGTCCACTGGAACCTGACGCCGGTTTCCGGGCGCGTGAGCGATATGGTGTTCCTTGATGATACCAATCCGTTGACTGGCTTTATGCTGATCGACACCGCTATCTGGGGCGAAGAGGGTAACTTTATTGATGCGCTGGCGCATATGATCCTGCCTGCGATGGTGCTCGGCACAATCCCGCTGGCCGTCATTGTGCGTATGACCCGTTCGTCGATGCTGGAAGTGCTGGGGGAGGATTATATCCGTACCGCACGCGCCAAAGGGTTGACCAGGATGCGCGTCATTATCGTCCATGCTCTGCGTAACGCCATGCTGCCAGTCGTCACCGTGATCGGCCTGCAGGTGGGTACGCTGTTGGCGGGCGCGATTCTGACAGAAACTATCTTCTCGTGGCCCGGTCTGGGGCGCTGGCTGATCGATGCGCTGCAACGCCGCGATTATCCGGTAGTGCAGGGCGGCGTGTTACTGGTAGCGACGATGATTATTCTCGTCAACCTGCTGGTAGACCTGCTGTACGGCGTGGTGAACCCGCGTATTCGGCATAAGAAGTAAGGGGCCATCATGTCACAGGTTACTGAAAATAATGTTAATGCCGCACCGGCGCCCATGACGCCATTGCGGGAGTTCTGGCACTATTTCAAACGCAATAAAGGCGCGGTCGTCGGGCTGGCGTATGTTCTCATCGTGATCCTGATTGCGGTGTTTGCCAACTTTATTGCGCCGTACAACCCGGCAGAGCAGTTCCGCGATGCGCTGCTGGCGCCGCCGGTCTGGCAGGAAGGCGGCAGTTGGGCGCATATTCTGGGAACGGATGATGTTGGTCGCGATGTCCTCTCGCGCCTGATGTATGGCGCGCGTTTGTCGCTGCTGGTCGGCTGTCTGGTGGTCGTCCTGTCGCTGGTAATGGGGATTATTCTCGGCCTGGTCGCGGGCTACTTCGGCGGTCTGGTCGATAACATCATCATGCGCGTGGTCGATATTATGCTGGCCCTGCCGAGCCTGCTGCTGGCGCTGGTGCTGGTGGCGATCTTCGGCCCCTCCATCGGCAACGCTGCGCTGGCGTTGACGTTTGTGGCGCTGCCGCACTATGTCCGCTTAACCCGCGCGGCGGTTCTGGTAGAGGTGAACCGCGATTATGTGACTGCCTCCCGCGTGGCGGGCGCAGGCGCGATGCGTCAGATGTTCGTCAATATTTTCCCGAACTGCCTTGCGCCGCTGATCGTTCAGGCATCGCTCGGTTTCTCTAACGCCATTCTCGATATGGCCGCCCTCGGCTTTCTTGGCATGGGCGCGCAGCCGCCAACGCCGGAATGGGGCACCATGCTCTCTGACGTGTTGCAGTTCGCGCAAAGCGCCTGGTGGGTCGTGACCTTCCCGGGGCTGGCGATTCTGCTGACGGTACTGGCATTTAACCTGATGGGTGACGGTCTGCGTGACGCGCTCGATCCCAAACTGAAGCAGTAAGAGGTTCGAGATGGCGTTATTAAATGTAGATCAATTATCGGTGCACTTCGGCGACGAAGGGACACCGTTCAAAGCCGTCGACCGCATTAGCTACAGCGTGAAGCAGGGTGAGGTGGTCGGTATTGTCGGCGAGTCTGGTTCCGGCAAATCCGTCAGCTCGCTGGCGATTATGGGGCTTATCGATTACCCAGGCCGCGTGATGGCGGAAAACCTGCTCTTTAACGGACAGGATCTGAAGCGCATTTCCGAGAAGGAACGTCGCAACCTGGTGGGCGCTGAAGTGGCGATGATTTTCCAGGACCCGATGACCAGCCTCAATCCTTGCTATACCGTTGGCTTTCAGATTATGGAAGCCATCAAGGTACATCAGGGCGGGAACAAGAAAACTCGTCGTCAGCGAGCGATTGACCTGTTGAACCAGGTGGGTATTCCCGATCCGGCTTCTCGTCTGGATGTCTATCCGCACCAGCTTTCTGGCGGCATGAGTCAGCGCGTGATGATTGCGATGGCCATAGCCTGTCGACCAAAGCTGTTAATTGCTGATGAGCCGACCACGGCGCTGGATGTGACCATTCAGGCGCAAATTATTGAGCTGCTGCTGGAGTTGCAGCAAAAAGAGAACATGGCGCTGGTGCTGATTACCCATGACCTGGCGCTGGTGGCGGAAGCGGCGCACAAAATTATCGTCATGTACGCCGGGCAGGTCGTCGAAACCGGCGCTGCGCAGGATATTTTCCGCGCGCCGCGTCATCCCTACACCCAGGCACTGCTACGCGCGTTACCAGAGTTTGCTCAGGACAAAGCGCGTCTGGCGTCGCTGCCGGGTGTGGTGCCGGGGAAATATGACCGACCGACGGGTTGTCTGCTTAACCCGCGCTGCCCCTACGCCACGGACAGATGTCGTGCGGAAGAACCTGCTCTCAACCAACTGGACGATGGACGTCAGTCAAAATGTCATTACCCACTCGATGATGCCGGGAGGCCCACACTATGAGTACGCATGAGGCCACCTTGCAACAGCCGCTGTTGCGGGCTATCGACCTGAAAAAACACTATCCGGTGAAGAAGGGGATCTTTTCTCCGGAACGGCTGGTAAAAGCGCTGGACGGCGTGTCGTTTAATCTCGAACGCGGTAAAACGCTGGCCGTAGTGGGGGAGTCCGGTTGTGGAAAATCCACACTGGGTCGCCTGCTGACGATGATTGAAACGCCAACCGGCGGCGAGCTTTATTACCAGGGGCAGGATCTGCTCAAACACGATCCGCACGCGCAGAAACTGCGGCGGCAGAAAATTCAGATTGTGTTTCAGAACCCCTACGGTTCCCTGAACCCACGCAAGAAAGTGGGGCAAATTCTGGAAGAGCCGTTGCTGATCAATACCAGCCTGAGTAAAGCGCAGCGTCGTGAAAAAGCGCTGGCGATGATGGCGAAGGTGGGGCTGAAAACCGAGCACTACGACCGCTATCCGCATATGTTCTCCGGCGGCCAGCGTCAGCGTATCGCTATCGCCCGTGGTCTGATGCTTGATCCGGACGTAGTGATTGCCGACGAACCGGTCTCCGCGCTCGACGTGTCGGTGCGCGCCCAGGTGCTGAACCTGATGATGGATTTGCAACAGGATATGGGGCTGTCTTATGTCTTTATCTCGCACGACCTGTCGGTGGTGGAACACATCGCCGATGAAGTGATGGTCATGTACTTAGGCCGCTGCGTGGAGAAAGGGACCAAAGAGCAGATTTTTAACAATCCACGTCATCCCTATACCCAGGCGTTGCTCTCCGCCACGCCGCGGCTGAATCCGGACGATCGCCGTGAGCGGATTAAGCTGACCGGCGAGTTGCCGAGTCCGCTGAACCCGCCGCCGGGCTGCGCCTTCAACGCCCGCTGCCGCCGTCGCTTCGGACCCTGCACGCAGTTACAGCCGCAGCTTAAAGAGTACGACGGCCAGTTGGTGGCCTGCTTTGCCGTCGATCAGGATGAAAACCCGCAGAAACCGTTGAGTTAATTGCGTTTTATGCCGGATGGCGGCTGCGCCTTATCAAGCCTACACCGTACCTGTAGGCCTGGTAAGCGTAGCGCCACCGGGCATGGCTCTCCGGTACGACTTAGAGCCTATCCCATTAGGGCTATTTTACTTGCCATTTTGGTCCTGGGCAGCGCTCGCCAAAACGCGTTAGCGTTTTGAACGCCGCTAGCGGCGGCCCGAAGGGCGAGCGTAGCGAGTCAAACCTCACGTACTACGTGTACGCTCCGGTTTTTGCGCGCTGTCCGTGTCCAAACTGGCTGCGCCAATAACGCCTGGTGGGATAGGCTCTTATTCAATCAATTTTAATAACGGCGACAGGCACAACAATATTCCATATAACAGAATAAGCCAGGTTTTCAGGCCGCGTAATTTTTCCAGTTGCGCTACTTTATAAATCAGGAAAAAGGGAATAATACACGCGACAATGCCATAAAGCGGACTGCCTAACTGGAAAAAGACCAATACTGAGACGCGAAACGAAACCCAAATAACCAGAGTAACCACGATAAAGACACAGATTCCAGATGTCAGTAACAGTGGGTTGATGTTTTTGACATCCATAATGCGACTCAACACATTCAGTACAATACCTTTAAGCGCTTCATGAAAACCTAAATAAATACCAAAGAACGCGGTAAGTACGGCAAAAATATTGAGAATGGTAGAGGTAATGTGGATGATATGGCCAGGGATTACCTGAGCTGCCAGTGCAAGAGCGGAAATATTCTGCTCGAACGCTGATACCGCCTCTTCATGGCTAATCGAAAAGGTAAACGAGAACGAGAAAAAGAGAATAATGGCAATCAGCGTAATATAGCTAATGCGATGCGTGCGAATCGCCATCCGGGTGGCCAGCACACGGTCAGGTTCGCGCTTACGATAAGCGATATTCATTGGGTTTAGCACCTGAATGAAGACCGCAGAAAAGAAGCAAAATGGGATAGTGAGCAGTACGTCGCGAAAGAAAACCGATGCGGCGGGAAAGGCGGAAATATTATCAAGATTCCAGTGTGGGATCATCGCAAAACCGAATATCAGGATGATCCCGACTTTTACCACCACCATCGGGCCGGAAATTTTAAATAATAACTTTTCCCCGCCGGAGGCAATCACCACCAACACGGCGAAAATCGCGACTTTATAGATAATAGACTGCGAAAGATCGGCCTCAGTAAGGCCGAAGGTTTTGATATAGGAGGCGCTATCAAACACCACCGACAGGGAGTAAATAAACACCCCGTGGATAATCATAAGAAAATAGATTACACCGAGAAAAACGCCCCAGTTTTTGCCAAGATAGTGACTGATAATATCCGTATAATCGTCACAGGTTTCGCTTTCAGATAACGTTTTTAGATAAATATCCTGCACAATATAGGTAGCGGGATAGGCGATGATAAAAGCGGTAATAAATACCCAGATCCCCTTGAGACCGATTTGCACTGGCATTAAGACGGTACCGGCGCCGATCGCCATACCGATACACAAGAGCACCCAGCCAAAATCATATTTTGTAAACGGTAATCTCGTTGAAAGCGGTGTGGTCGTAGCGTTACTGTTATTTAATGGTAATGTGTCGTCCTGCATAGAGCCCCCTGCCCAAAATATACGCAGCTCTCTCATAAAGAATGCTGCCTATAACCAGGCTATAGTGCCTTGATATCCGATGCGGCAAACCGGTGACAGCGGTTCGCCGAGCAATCGTCAGAATGCTGCTTTTCTGCTGGCGCGTTCAAGGTCATGAATAATATCGTCGGGATCTTCAGGTCCCGCTGAAAGACGGATAAGTTCGTCGGTAATACCTGCTTTTAGCCATTCCTCTGGCGCAACAGGCGAATATGTCATAGACGCAGGATGCTGAACGAGGGTTTCGGTATCACCGGGACTGGCCGCGAGGAGGCATAATTTACAGAATTGAGCGGCTGACTGCCAGCCTCAGAAATGCTGAATGTTAAAAGTAATCGTCTGCGAAGCGTCACGCAGATTGCACGTTAGCGCCGTGCCGGGACGGGGATTTTGCCGTAATATCAGCAGCAAGCCGGGTTTACCCGGTGAGGCGCAATGTTGCGGGGGTTTGATCCCCGGCGGCATAGGTTGCTGGATAGAGAAAACCCCCGCACGTTGACTGGTATAAACCTGGCAACCTGACGGGGGCTAACTTGAACCTCAACACATCAAGGATAGCCGCGAACGGTTGCCATTGCAACAAGGCGGCTATATGACGCTTACGCAGTTGGGCGTGGCCTTCTGGCACGATCTGGCAGCGCCGATCATTGCTGGCATTATCGCCAGTGTGATCGTCAACTGGCTACATGACAGGAAGTAACGCGTTTTGAGCGTCTGTCCGCCGTAATGGCAACATGCGCCCGAACCAGGCCGCAGGGGAAACCTTGCGGCCTTTTTCGGTTTACTGCGGGTAAGGCACCCAGTCGCCGCCATTCAGACGAACGTAGGGCTTACCCTGGTACTGAATCACCACCGCATTAGCGTTTTCTGAAACCGGCGCGGTTTGCGGCAGATTGCTGGTCAGCTTGTTCCAGTTCACACTGTCTTCGGTAAAGAGCTTACCGTCCACGGCGCGTACGACCAGTTCGGAAATCGCCAGGTAGCTGCTCGGCTGGTTAATATCAATCGGCGCGCCCTCATGCGGGGCTTTCATGCCAAAAAATTTCACGCCCGCCGGGACGTTAGTGATGGAGGGGCTGGGAATATCGCGCAGGCCTGAGATCTGCATTCTGTCGCCCTTCAGCGCGCCGCCGTGCTCCGGTACGACCACCACCATCACCTTACGCCCGGATTTCTCCAGTTCGGTAAAGAAGGCGTCCAGTTCATCGAACAGTTTCTGCGCGCGGATTTTATAATCCACCGTTTTGCTGACGCCGGGGAAGTGGTTGCCATCGTGCAGCGGCAGCAGGTTAAAGAAAGTCGCGGAGCGGGAATTGGCTTCACGTTCTTCCCCTGTCAACCAGCGGTTCAGGACCGCCAGATCGTCATATACCGGCGAGCCGTCGAATGACAGAAGGGCGGTTGGCAGGCCGGACTGGTTCATCAGTTCGCTCTGCATACCGCCGTTTTCGCGAACTTCTTTCAGGAAGCCGCCAAATTCACCGTTATGATCCATCATCAGATGCTGAGTAAAGCCCAGTTTCGCCAGATTATCAAACAGATAACATTCGTTATTGGCTGGTTGATAAAGTCGGGTATGCGAAGGTTGACCACAGCTGGCGCGCAGCAGACGAATGGCCGCCGGGCCGCTGTAAGACGTACCGGAATTAAAGTGTTTAAACAAAATGTCAAAGTGCGACCATAGCGGATGTGACATCAGGCCTGCCGCTTCGACATCCGACCAGGAGAGCGAACAAATATTGATGACCAATAAGTCGAACGGCTGCGCATCAGGCGGAAGTTGCGCCGGGAACGTCGTTTTCCGCTTTTCTTCCGCGGCATAGAAGGTGTTCAACCAGGCGTTCAGATTCGCGGTCGTCGGCGGCGCGGTTTGTGCAGGCATATCGCCGATGACCGGCTTATCGCCCGCTGTCGCGACGGTAGCGGCCGCGTTACCGCCAGTTGTCGTCACCGTATCGGTTGGCTGGCCTGCCGGCCACAGCGTAAAAACCGGGCCGGTTAATGTCAGTACATTCAGCCAGACCATGATGGCGACCACAAACACCGTGACCCGAATCCACTGTGATAAAAATAGCCAGGCAACCAGCAGTACGAAGATGGCGCCGATCATTTGCCAGTTAATAAAACGGGCGATCAGATCGAGCAGATAACCGGAGCTGAATTCCGCCACCTGCGTCCCCTGGCTCATAATGCTTTGCGGGCCGGGCAGCCAGGTATCATGCCAGAACAGCGCGAAGCCGACGGGAATGGCAATCCAGTGGCGCAACCGGTGAAGGAGATACTTTGGTATTGGCATGAGCAGAAACGCCATGAATACCAGATTCAGTAAAGGATGAAAATTCAGATAGCCTGCCCACAGCAGGCCAAACTTGACCAGAAAATAGAAGTTCCAGCCGGAAAGACCGCGCCAGTATTGCCAGAGCGGAGAAGGCATTGATGGAGTTTGAGTATGCTGAGTCATTTTTTGTCTGCCTTGACTTTCGTAGCGCGGCGCAGAGTTCCGGCTGGTTTTACATAACGAGGTTTGGCAAATAGCAGCCGGGTCGTATCACTGATACGGCGTAGCGAATGGCGTGCCAGATACCCCAGCAGAAAGAAAATCAGCGCGCAAAAAAGAATAATTTGCACGATATCGCTGATGGTCATCATGATGCACGCTCCGCGGTGTCGTCGAGCAATCGCAGGGGTTCAGGAATACGACGCCAGATGCGGCCATCGTGTTCGGCATTTATTACCGGGTCGGCGCGTTTTGCCAGCGGTAGCGGCGTTCCCCACAGTTCCGGCGACAATAAGCGCATCTGCACCAGCTCGGCGCTGATTTGTTTATCTTCGAACCAGACCATACGATTAGAGAAAATATCGCCCGTCGGCAAAGGGAAAATATGGTTTAACGCGGTATCCAGATCGTTGACCCGGCAAAATGATAAAAACAGCACCAGACGGTTGCCGCCGATGGTCATAATATCGCCGGTTCGGTTTGGCCGACATAATGTTAACGCCTGTTCAACCCGAATGCCCGGCACCGGGCGCAGTGCGACCAGAACGCCTTTCCCGTCGGCGGGGAGCAGGGTGTTGCTCATCATCGTATGGATGGAATCGCAGAAGGTATCCCACGGCTGAAAACCGCGCAGTTTCAACGGCTGCGTCATCGACAGTAGCGTGGTGATGTCTTCCGGTACGTAACGGCTGAACTGCTGCCCCTGCACGCTTTCAATAAGCGTCAGACAGCGTGAAAGCGGGGCGTTCCAGGGAATGATCATATTCGCGCCGCAGCCCAGCAGCAGGCGCTCATCGGTGGCGCGCAAACTGGCGATATTTTCGCGCACGACAATTTTCAGCGCGCTTCCCCGCTGGCGTCGCAAAGTATGAATGCGACGAGCAAGCGGCTCGATTTGGTTGTTCTGTGTAAGCGAAAAAATAATTGTCGCGGCCTGCGCCGTGCGCGCGTCGTTGAATAGCGCTTCGTTATTGTCGAAAAGCGTCCAGTGTTCCGAGAGCGGCGGCGCGCCTTCAAGGACGGCGACGTGGCTAAGAATGCGTTTTTCGTCGCTACGCGGCTGAATTGCCGTCTCCTCCTGATGGGATAGCGTCCAGCGTTCGTCCTGCTGACATAGCAATAACTGCTGTCGGGCGCTGACGCCTTTTTCGTTACACCAGAAGGCAATATCGAACAAATGTTGGTCGCCCTGAAAACGTAAACTGGCGAGGCCGAAAAGTGAGCGATACTCGCCCATCAACAACGAGGACTGTTTATCACTATTATTACAAGGGTTAATAACCAACAATGAACAGTGATGAAAACGAGTCCATTTATTCATTTTTTCCAGCCATTTATGCAGGCTTTCTGACGTTATATTCCGCCACGTGTTATTTGCACAAATAAGAATGAAAAAGTAATGCGTCGGGTTAACAGAACAAAGCAAATCGTGGGGCAAAGAGTATAGCCCTTTTTCTGAATCCGGCATGGTAAATAAGCGGATTTTCTCCGGACCGTGAGATTCATCTAATTTGATTACTTTGCCAGGATCGCCTTCCATGCCGATGACGGCGACATTTGCATTCTCCGTTTGTGACGCAATCGTTTGATTCACCAGGCTGATGGCATCTTGCTGGCGATCGGCGTTAACCCACCAGACGCCGCCGGTTGGCATATGGCGCAGTTCATCCCATAATGATGAGATGCCGAGAGAAAATACGGGGTCCACAGTGTCCCTCATGTCACTATTTTAACTGTTTATCAGTTTACTAGCGAAAGCACAGAAATAAACCTAACATTGAAATTAAAACGCATCAGATTTAGCATGTGAATCAATTTTTCCGGCAGGATGCCCTGTAACTCTGCGCTTTGCATTTTTACACATTATAAATGATGTCACGGAAAGATGAAAAATGCGCGTTCTCCCGTATTGACGACGGGGCGTAATGCTGCCAGTGAGAAATATTTAAAAAGGAGCAACCAGAATGTATAACAATGAACCTGGCGCTCAGTCCGATCCAACGTTGGGCTACACTTTTCAAAATGATTTTCTGGCATTAAGCCAGGCGTTTTCACTACCCGAAATAGATTACACCGATATTTCCCAACGCGAACAGTTGGCGGCGGCGATTAAAAGATGGCCACTCCTGGCTGAATTTGCGCAACCACATTCATTAAGGAAGCCATGAATGGCGATTCTGGGACTGCAGGGCGTGCGCGGCGGGGTGGGAACCACATCTCTCACCGCAGCACTCGCCTGGGCGTTACAAATCTTAGGGGAAAATGTCCTGGTGATTGACGCCAGCCCCGATAACCTGCTGCGCATGTCGTTTAACGTCGACTTCGTCCATCAGGGCGGTTGGGCGCGATCGTTGCTGGACGGCCAGGACTGGCGCGATGCCGGATTACGTTATACCTCGCAGCTTGATCTACTGCCGTTTGGACAGCTCACCGAGCAAGAGCGGGAAAATCCGCAGGCCTGGCAGGAGACGCTGGGAGAGATCGGATCGGCTATCCAGGCGTTGAAAGCGAGCGGGCGTTATAGCTGGATTTTACTGGACTTGCCCTACGGCGCGTCACCGCTGACACGGCAACTGGTGAGCCTCTGCGACCATACGCTGGCGATAGCCCAGGTTGACGCTAACTGCCATATTCGCCTTCATCAGCAGGCGTTGCCTGCCGGAGCGCATATTCTGATCAATGACTTACGCATTGGCAGCCAGTTACAGGACGACCTGTACCAGGTTTGGCTGCAAAGCCAGCGCCGGTTGCTGCCTATTGTGATCCATCGCGATGAAGCGATGGCGGAGTGCATGGCGTCGAAACAACCGTTAGGCGAATATCGCAGCGATTCGTTAGCCGCCGAAGAGGTGTTAACGCTGGCGAACTGGTGCCTGCTGCATGATGCGGGCGACAAAACGTCCGCCGGGAGCCCGCGATGAGCGCCCTTTCCCGGTGGCTGCTTATCCCGCCGGTTAGCGCGCGTTTGAACGAGCGCTATCAGGGTTACCGCCGCCACGGCGCGTCGCCGTTTAGCGCAGCGCTCGGCTGCATGTGGATGATTCTGGCGTGGATAGTGTTTCCGCTTGAGCATCCGCGCTGGCAGCGTATTCGCGACGGGCATAAAGCGCTTTATCCGCATATTAACGCCGCCTGCCCGCGCCCGCTGGACCCGGCCCGTTACCTCATTCAGACCCTCTGGCTGGTGATGATCTCGTCGGCTAAAGAACGTCATGAACCGCGCTGGCGGTCATTTGCGCGCCTGAAGGACGTTCGTGGACGTTACCATCAATGGATGGATACCTTACCGGAACGGGTGCGCCAAAAGACAACGCATCTGGAAAAGGAAAAAGAGCTGGGACATCTTAGCAACGGCGCCCGGCGTTTTATTCTGGGCGTTATCGTGACCTTTTCACTGATACTGGCGCTGATCTGTATTACGCAGCCATTTAACCCGCTATCGCAATTTATCTTTCTGCTGTTGCTGTGGGGCGTTGCGCTGTTGGTACGACGTATGCCGGGACGCTTTTCCGCGCTGATGCTCATCGTGCTGTCGTTAACGGTCTCCTGTCGTTATATCTGGTGGCGCTATACCTCGACGCTAAATTGGGACGACCCGGTCAGTCTGGTGTGCGGGCTGATTCTGCTGTTTGCGGAAACCTACGCCTGGATTGTGCTGGTGCTGGGGTACTTCCAGGTGGTGTAGCCGTTAAATCGTCAACCGGTGCCGTTGCCGAAAGAAATGTCGCAGTGGCCGACGGTGGATATTTTTGTACCGACCTATAACGAAGACCTTAATGTGGTCAAAAATACCATTTACGCTTCGCTTGGCATTGACTGGCCGAAGGACAAGCTGAATATCTGGATCCTTGATGACGGCGGGCGCGAATCATTTCGTCAGTTTGCCCGGCATGTTGGCGTGCATTACATTGCCCGCGCCACGCATGAACACGCCAAAGCCGGCAACATCAACAATGCGCTAAAACACGCGAAAGGCGAGTTTGTGGCGATCTTCGATTGCGACCATGTGCCGACGCGCTCGTTTCTGCAAATGACAATGGGCTGGTTCCTGAAAGAAAAACAGCTGGCGATGATGCAGACGCCGCATCATTTCTTCTCCCCGGACCCGTTTGAGCGCAACCTGGGACGTTTTCGTAAAACGCCTAACGAAGGCACGCTGTTTTACGGACTGGTGCAGGATGGTAACGATATGTGGGACGCCACTTTCTTTTGCGGATCGTGCGCGGTGATTCGCCGTAAGCCGCTGGATGAGATTGGCGGTATCGCCGTTGAGACGGTGACGGAAGATGCGCATACTTCGCTCCGGCTGCACCGGCGAGGTTATACCTCAGCGTATATGCGCATTCCGCAGGCGGCGGGGCTGGCGACGGAAAGCCTGTCGGCGCATATCGGGCAGCGTATTCGTTGGGCGCGGGGCATGGTGCAAATTTTCCGCCTCGATAACCCTCTGTTTGGTAAAGGCTTAAAACTGGCGCAGCGGCTGTGCTACCTCAACGCGATGTTCCATTTCTTGTCCGGCATTCCGCGCCTGATCTTTCTGACCGCGCCGCTGGCTTTTCTGCTGCTGCACGCCTATATCATTTATGCGCCTGCGTTGATGATTGCGCTATTTGTGATACCGCACATGGTCCACGCCAGCCTGACTAACTCGAAGATTCAGGGCAAGTATCGTCACTCTTTCTGGAGTGAAATCTATGAAACGGTACTGGCATGGTATATCGCACCGCCGACTCTGGTCGCGTTGATCAATCCGCACAAAGGGAAATTTAACGTCACGGCGAAAGGCGGGCTGGTGGAAGAGAAGTACGTCGACTGGGTAATCTCGCGTCCGTATATCTTCCTTGTCTTGCTTAACCTGCTCGGCGTGGCGGCGGGCGTATGGCGATACTATTACGGGCCGGAAAATGAAACGCTGACCGTCATCGTTAGCCTGGTGTGGGTCTTCTACAACCTGGTCATTCTCGGCGGCGCGGTTGCGGTTTCGGTAGAGAGTAAACAGGTCAGGCGCGCGCATCGGGTCGAGATTGCCATGCCGGGGGCCATCGCCCGCGAAGATGGACATTTGTTCTCCTGTACCGTACATGACTTCTCCGACGGCGGGTTAGGCATCAAGATCAACGGTCAGGCGCAGGTGCTGGAAGGGCAGAAAGTGAATCTGTTGCTTAAACGCGGGCAGCAGGAATATGTCTTTCCAACGCAGGTGGTGCGCGTAACGGGCAATGAGGTCGGGCTGCAACTGATGCCGCTCACCACCAAACAACATATTGATTTTGTGCAGTGTACCTTCGCGCGCGCCGATACGTGGGCGCTTTGGCAAGATAGCTTCCCGGAAGATAAACCGCTGGAAAGCTTGCTGGATATTCTGAAGCTGGGCTTCCGCGGATATCGCCACCTCGCGGAATTCGCGCCGCCTTCAGTAAAAGTAATTTTCCGATCGTTGACGGCGTTAATTGCCTGGATTGTATCGTTTATTCCGCGTCGCCCGGAGCGGCAAGCGGCGATACAGCCGTCGGATCGGGTTATGGCTCAGGCTCAACAATGATGATAATGCGATGAAAAGAAAATTGTCCTGGATGTGTGCGGCGGTAATAGGATTAAGCGCGTTTCCTGCTTTCATGACGGCGGCGGCGCCTGCGATGCCGCCATTGATCAATGCTGAACCCACCGAGCCTGCGCAGTCGCTCGTAACTGAGGCGCCCGTCGTGGCGCAGACCGCGCCTTCGCGCGAGGTCAAGCTGACCTTTGCGCAAATCGCGCCGCCGCCGGGCAGTATGGCGCTGCGTGGCGTTAACCCTAACGGCGGCATTGAATTTGGTATGCGCAGCGATGAAGTGGCGTCGAAAGCGGTGTTGAATCTGGAATATACGCCCTCGCCGTCGCTCCTGCCGGTTCAGTCGCAGCTCAAGGTTTATCTCAATGATGAACTGATGGGCGTACTGCCGGTGACAAAAGAGCAGTTGGGGAAAAAGACGCTGGCGCAGGTACCTATCAATCCGCTATTTATCACCGACTTTAACCGGGTGCGGCTGGAGTTTGTCGGCCACTATCGCGACGTGTGTGAAAACCCGGCCAGCAGTACTCTGTGGTTAGACATCGGGCGAAATAGCGCCCTGGATCTGACCTATAACATGCTGGCGGTGAATAACGATCTGTCCCACTTCCCGGTGCCGTTTTTCGATCCGCGGGATAACCGTCCGGTGACGTTGCCGATAGTGTTTGCTGACATGCCGGATCTGGCGCAGCAGCAGGCGGCTTCTATTGTCGCGTCCTGGTTTGGCTCGCGGGCGGACTGGCGCGGTCAGCGCTTCCCGGTGTTGTATAATCACCTGCCGGATCGCAATGCGATCGTGTTCGCCACCAACGATCGACGCCCAGATTTCCTGCGCGATCATCCTGCGGTTAACGCGCCGGTTATCGAGATGATGAACCATCCGGATAATCCGTATGTGAAGTTGCTGGTCGTGTTTGGTCGAGATGATAAAGACCTGTTGCAGGCGGCAAAAGGTATCGCGCAAGGGAATATTCTCTTCCGTGGTTCCAGCGTGGTGGTCAACGATGTAAAACCGCTGCTGGCGCGCAAACCGTATGATGCGCCGAACTGGGTGCGTACCGATCGCCCGGTCACTTTTGGCGAGCTGAAAACCTATGAAGAGCAGCTCCAGTCGAGTGGGCTGGAGCCGGCACCCATCAACGTTTCTTTGAATCTGCCGCCGGACCTCTATTTGCTGCGTAGCAACGGTATTGATATGGATCTCAACTACCGTTATACCTCGCCGCCGACCAAAGACAGTTCGCGGCTGGATATCAGTCTGAATAACCAGTTCCTGCAAGCCTTTAGCCTTAACAGCACGCAGGAAACTAATCGACTCCTGTTGCGCCTGCCGGTACTTCAGGGACTGCTGGATGGTAAAACGGATGTGTCTATTCCGGCGCTCAAACTGGGGGCGATGAACCAACTACGTTTTGACTTCCGCTACATGAATCCGATGCCGGGCGGGTCGGTGGACAACTGTATTACCTTCCAGCCGGTACCGAATCATGTGGTGATAGGGGATGACTCCACTATCGATTTTTCGAAATATTACCACTTTATCGCGATGCCGGATTTACGCGCGTTCGCCAATGCGGGTTTCCCGTTCAGCCGGATGGCCGACCTGTCTGACACGCTGGCGGTGATGCCGAAGACCCCAACCGAAGCGCAAATGGAAACGCTGCTGAATACGGTCGGCGCCATTGGCGGGCAGACCGGTTTCCCGGCAATTAATCTGACAATCACCGATGATAGCGCTCAGATAGCCGACAAAGACGCCGATCTGCTGATTATTGGCGCTATTCCGGGCAAGCTAAAAGACGATAAGCGTATCGATCTGTTGGTGCAGGCGACACAAAGCTGGGTAAAAACCCCGATGCGGCAGACCGCTTTCCCGTCGATTATGCCGGATGAGGCCGATCGCGCGGCGGATGCGCAGTCCACCGTCACCGCCAGCGGCCCGATGGCGGCGGTGGTGGGCTTCCAGTCGCCGTTTAATGATCAGCGCAGCGTGATTGCTCTGCTGGCTGACAGCCCGCGCGGCTACCAGCTACTGAACGACGCCGTGAACGACAGCGGTAAACGTGCCGCGATGTTTGGTTCCGTGGCGGTGATCCGCGAGTCCGGCGTTCACAGTCTGCGCGTTGGCGATATCTATTACGTCGGACATCTGCCGTGGTTTGAGCGGCTGTGGTATGCGCTGGCGAATCACCCGGTGCTGCTGGCGGTACTGGCGGCCCTCAGTGTGGTATTACTGGCGTGGGTATTGTGGCGTCTGCTACGTATTCTCAGTCGCCGTCGTCTCGACCCTGACCATGAGTAACGCATGATGACTATGCTGCGCGGATGGATAACGATGATCGTCATGCTGACGACAATAAATGCGCAGGCGGCCTGTAGCTGGCCTGCGTGGGAACAGTTCAAGAAAGATTACATTAGCCAGCAGGGACGCGTTATCGATCCGGGCGATGCGCGAAAAATTACCACCTCCGAAGGGCAAAGCTACGCCATGTTCTTTGCCCTGGCAGCGAACGATCGACCGGCGTTCGCGCAACTGTTTAACTGGACGCAAAACAATCTGGCGCAGGGATCGCTGCGTGAACATCTGCCCGCCTGGCTGTGGGGGCAAAAAGATCCCGACACCTGGTCGGTGCTGGACAGCAACTCCGCGTCCGACGGCGATATCTGGATGGCATGGTCGCTGCTGGAAGCCGGTCGTCTGTGGAAAGAGACGCGTTATACCGAGGTGGGCACGGCGTTGCTAAAACGCATCGCTCGCGAAGAGGTCGTGAATGTGCCGGGGCTGGGCTCAATGCTGCTACCTGGCAAAATCGGCTTTGCCGAGGCGAATAGCTGGCGTTTTAACCCAAGCTATCTGCCGCCGCAGTTGGCGCAATACTTTAGCCGTTTTGGCGCGCCGTGGTCGACGCTACGGGAAACCAATTTGCGGCTTTTGCTGGAAACCGCGCCGAAAGGTTTCTCGCCGGACTGGGTGCGTTATGAAAGCAAGCAAGGCTGGCAGTTGAAAGCGGAAAAGACGCTGATCAGTAGCTACGATGCGATTCGCGTCTATTTATGGGCGGGAATGATGCATGATGGCGATCCGCAAAAAGCGCGTTTACTGGCGCGATTTAAACCGATGGCGACGTTAACGATGAAAAACGGCGTTCCACCGGAGAAAGTGGATGTCGTCAGCGGGAACGCGCAAGGGACGGGGCCGGTCGGGTTTTCCGCCGCCTTACTGCCTTTCCTGCAAAATCGCGACGCCCAGGCCGTGCAGCGACAGCGGGTCGCAGACCATTTTCCTGGCAGCGATGCCTATTACAACTATGTGCTGACTCTCTTTGGCCAAGGCTGGGATCAGCACCGTTTTCGCTTCACCGTCAAAGGTGAATTATTACCTGACTGGGGCCAGGAATGCGTAAGTTCACGTTAAGTCTCATGCACGCTTTTTTGCCGGCTGGCGGTCGAAACGCCTTACCTGGCAAAAGGGGCGTTTCTCGGGCATTGTTGGGTTTATCGCTTGGTATGGCGCTAACACCGCTTGCCGGCGCAGCGACCTCCGCGCAGCGACAGTTGCTGGAGCAGGTTCGGCTGGGCGAGGCCACGCACCGTGAGGACTTAGTCCGTCAGTCGCTCTATCGCCTGGAGCTGATCGACCCCAATGATCCACAGGTTATCGCTGCCCGTTTCCGCTATCTGTTGCGCCAGGGGGACAGCGACGGGGCGCAGAAGCTACTTGACCGGCTGGCGCAACTGGCGCCGGAGTCGACGGCGTATCAATCTTCCCGCACCGCGATGCTGCTCTCCACGCCACAAGGACGCCAGTCTTTGCAGGAGGCGCGTTTACTGGCGACGACCGGTCATACTGAACAAGCGATCGCCAGCTACGACAAGCTGTTTAAAGGTTATCCGCCGGAGGGCGAACTGGCGGTCGAATACTGGACGACCGTGGCGAAATTGCCCGCCCGCCGTCACGAAGCGATTAACCAGCTACAGAAAATCAATGCCGTCAGTCCGGGTAATAACGCTCTGCAAAATGCGCTGGCGCAACTGTTGTTCGCCAGCGGGCGGCGCGATGAGGGATTCGCGGTGCTAAAACAGATGGCGAAATCCAGTACGGGACGCAGCGCGGCCTCCGCCATCTGGTACCAGCAGATAAAAGATCTCCCGGTTAGCGACGCCAGCGTAAAAGCGTTGCAAGTCTATCTGACGCAGTTTAGCGAAGGCGATAGCGTGTCTGCCGCCCGCGCCCAGCTTAGCGAGCAGCAAAAACAGTTAGCCGATCCGGCGTTCCGCGCGCGCTCGCAGGGCATCGCGGCGGTTAATGCCGGAGAAGGCGGTAAGGCCATTGCGCAATTGCAGCAGGCGGTGAGCGCCCGGCAGGACGACAGCGAGGCGGTCGGCGCGCTGGGGCAGGCATACTCACAGCGTGGCGATCGCGCCCGCGCCGTCGCGCAGTTTGAAAAGGCGCTGGCGATGGCGCCGCACAGCAGCAGCCGCGATAAGTGGGAGAGTCTGCTGAAGGTCAATCGCTACTGGCTGTTAATTCAGCAGGGCGACGCGGCCTTAAAAGCGAATAATCTGGCCCAGGCGGAGCGTTTCTATCAGCAGGCGCGAGCGGTGGATAACACCGACAGCTACGCGGTGCTGGGGCTGGGGGATGTGGCGATGGCGCGCAAAGATAATGCCGCCGCCGAACGTTATTATCAGCAGACGCTGCGTATGGATAGCGGTAATACCAATGCTGTACGCGGGCTGGCGAATCTTTATCGCCAGCAGTCGCCGCAAAAAGCCGCCGCGTTTATCGCTTCTCTTTCCGCCAGCCAGCGGCGCAGTATCGACGATATCGAACGCAGTCTGGAAAATGACCGTCTGGCGCAGCAGGCGGAAACGCTGGAAAGCGAGGGCAAATGGGCGCAGGCCGCAGAACTGCACCGTCGTCGGCTGGCATTAGATCCGGGGAGCGTGTGGGTGACGTACCGACTGTCACGCGATCTGTGGCAGGCCGGGCAGCACGCCCAGGCCGATGCGCAAATGCGCTCTCTGGCGCAGCAGAAGCCAAACGATCCGGAACAGGTCTATGCTTATGGGCTTTATCTTTCCGGCAGCGATCGGGACCGGGCGGCGCTGGCGCATCTCAATACCCTACCGACCAGCCAGTGGAACAGCAATATTCAGGAACTGGCGGGCCGATTGCAAAGTAACCAGGTGCTGGAAAGCGCTAACCGTTTGCGTGATAGCGGCAAAGAACGCGAAGCGGAAGCGTTGTTACGTCAGCAGCCGCCCTCTACGCGCATTGCGTTAACGTTGGCGGACTGGGCGCAGCAGCGTGGCGATAATGCGGCGGCCCGCGCCGCTTATGACGCCGTTCTGGCGCGGGAACCGGGTAATGTCGATGCCATGCTGGGGCGGTTGGAAATCGACATCGCACAGGGCGATAACGCCGCGGCGCGCGCTCAACTGGCGGCGCTGCCTGCGTCGCAAATCACCTCTATTAACATGCAGCGCCGCGTCGCGCTGGCGCAGCTCCAGCTTGGCGATATTACGGCGGCGGCGCGGACCTTTAACCGCATTACGCCGCAGGCAAAAGCACAGCCGCCATCAATGGAAAGCGCGATGGTATTGCGTGACGCCGCCGCTTTTCAGGCGCAAACGGGCGAGCCGCAGCGGGCGCTGGAGACCTACAAAGAGGCAATGGTCGCCGCGGCGATTACGCCGGTTCTTCCCCAGGATAACGATACCTTTACCCGCCTGACGCGCAATGATGAAAAAGATGACTGGCTAAAACGCGGCGTGCGTAGCGATGCGGCGGAGTTGTACCGTCAGCAGGATCTCAATGTCACGTTGGCGCACGATTATTGGGGGTCGAGCGGGACTGGCGGCTACTCCGATCTGAAGGCGCATACCACGATGCTTCAGGTGGATGCGCCCTGGTCGGACGGACGGGCGTTCTTTCGTACTGATATGGTGAATATGGATGTTGGCCGCTTCTCTACGGATGCGGATGGAAAATACGATAATAACTGGGGTACCTGTACGCTGGAGAAATGCAGCGGACATCGTAGCCAGGCCGATACGGGCGCGAGCGTGGCGGTCGGCTGGCAGAATGAGACCTGGCGCTGGGATATCGGCACGACGCCGATGGGCTTTAATGTCGTTGATGTGGTCGGCGGCGTCAGCTATAGCGACGATATCGGGCCGTTGGGTTATACCCTGAACGCGCATCGTCGCCCGATCTCCAGCTCGCTGCTGGCGTTTGGCGGGCAAAAGGACGCCAGCAGCAATACCGGCACCAAATGGGGCGGCGTGCGGGCCAACGGCGGCGGCGTCAGTCTCAGCTATGATAAAGGCGAAGCAAACGGTGTCTGGGCGTCGCTCAGCGGCGACCAGTTGAGCGGTAAAAATGTAGAAGATAACTGGCGCGTGCGCTGGATGACCGGTTATTACTATAAGGTGATTAACGAGAATAACCGCCGCGTTACCGTCGGGCTGAATAACATGATCTGGCATTACGACAAAGATTTGAGCGGTTATTCGCTGGGTCAGGGCGGTTATTATAGCCCGCAGGAATACCTGTCGTTTGCGGTGCCGGTGATGTGGCGGCAGCGTACGGAAAACTGGTCGTGGGAGCTAGGCGGCTCGGTATCCTGGTCGCACTCCCGCACCCGTACCATGCCGCGTTATCCGCTGATGAATTTGATTCCGGCGGATTATCAGGAGGATGCGCGTGACCAGACCAACGGCGGAGGCAGCAGCCAGGGATTTGGCTATACCGCGCGGGCGCTCATTGAACGCCGGGTTACTGCCAACTGGTTTGTGGGTACGGCTGTCGATATTCAGCAGGCGAAAGATTATACCCCCAGTCATCTGCTGCTGTATGTCCGTTATTCCGCGGCAGGCTGGCAGGGGGATATGGATTTACCGCCGCAGCCTCTGGTGCCTTACGCTGACTGGTAATCATTGCGTCAGGCCTACGTATTGACAGGCGTCGTAGGCCTGAGAAGCGCAGCGCCATCAGACGCTATCATTAACCGTTATTCAGAAAAGTCCTTTTCAGATACAGCCTCTCTTAATGCCGCTGCAATCGGGTATACTCAGGCGGCAGTCCGGGATATCCAGGGAGAGTCAATTTGCGCGTCAGCCGCTCGTTAACAATTAAACAGATGGCAATGGTTGCGGCCGTTGTCATGGTGTTTGTTTTTGTCTTTTGCACCGTTTTGTTGTTCCATCTGGTACAGCAGAACCGCTACAACACGGCTACGCAACTGGAAAGCATCGCGCGATCTGTTCGGGAACCTCTTTCTTCCGCGATTTTAAAAGCGGATCTCCCCGGCGCGGAAACCATTCTGGAAAGTATTAAACCTGCGGGCGTGGTGAGTCGCGCCGATGTGGTATTGCCGAATCAGTTCCAGGCGTTGCGTAAGCGCTTCATTCCTGAACGCCCCGTCCCGGTTATGGTGACGCGTCTCTTCGAACTGCCGGTACAAATTTCTTTGCCGGTTTATTCGCTGGAGCGTCCCGCCAATCCGCAACCGCTGGCCTACCTTGTATTGCAGGCGGATTCGTACCGTATGTACAAGTTCGTCATGAGCGCGCTCTCTACGTTAGTGACCATTTACTTACTTTTATCGCTGATCCTGACGGTGGCCATCGCCTGGTGCGTAAACCGCCTGATTGTGCATCCGCTGCGCAAAATCGCCCGCGAGCTGAACGACATTCCGCAGCAGGAGCTGATCGGACATCAGCTGGCGTTGCCGCGTCTGCATCAGGATGATGAAATTGGGATGCTGGTGCGCAGCTATAACCTCAACCAGCAGCTTATGCAGCGTCAACGCGAGGAGCAAACGGACAACGCGATGCGTTTTCCGGTTTCCGAGCTGCCCAATAAAGCCTTTTTAATGGCGCTGCTGGAACAGGTTATCACCCGCCAACAGACCACTGCGCTTATCATCGTGACGTGCGAAACGTTGCGTGACACGGCAGGCGTGCTGCAAGAAACGCAGCGGGAGATTCTATTACTGACGCTGGTTGAGAAGCTGAAGTCGGTGCTGGCGCCGCGCATGGTGCTTACGCAGGTCAGCGGCTATGACTTTGCCATTATCGCCCACGGCGTCAAAGAGCCGTGGCACGCCATCACATTAGGTCAGCAAATACTCACTATCATTAATGAACGACTGCCCATCCAGGGTATTCAACTGCGCCCAAGCTGCAGTATTGGCATTGCAATGTATTATGGCGATCTGACCGCCGAAGCGCTCTATGGTCGCGCCGTCTCCGCCGCGTTTACCGCGCGCCGAAAAGGTAAAAATCAGATCCAGTTCTTTGACCCGGCGCAGATGGAGGCCGCTCAACAGCGCCTTACCGAAGAGAGCGATATCCTTACCGCGCTGGATAACCATCAGTTTGCCATTTGGCTGCAGCCGCAGGTCGAGATGCGCAGCGGCAACGTATTAAGCGCCGAAGCCTTGTTACGTATGCAGCAGCCGGACGGTAGCTGGGAATTGCCGGAGGGGCTGATTGAGCGCATTGAATCCTGCGGCCTGATGGTCACGGTGGGCCATTGGGTGCTGGAAGAGTCCTGCCGCCAGCTTGCCGCCTGGCAGGAGCGCGGCGTGACATTGCCGCTCTCCGTCAATCTTTCCGCGTTACAGCTCATGCACCCTGGCATGGTGTCGGATCTGCTGGAATTGTTAAATCGCTATCGTATTCAACCGGGTACGCTGATTCTTGAGGTCACTGAAAGCCGCCGTATCGACGATCCGCACGCTGCCGTCGCTATCTTACGTCCGTTACGTAATGCTGGCGTGCGTATCGCACTGGATGATTTTGGCATGGGTTACGCGGGGCTGCGCCAGTTACAGCATATGAAGTCGCTACCGGTCGATATCCTTAAAATTGATAAAATGTTTGTCGATGGGTTACCAGATGATCACAGTATGGTGACGGCGATTATCCTGATGGCCCGCAGTCTTAATTTACAATTGATTGCCGAGGGCGTGGAGAACGAGGCGCAACGCGCGTGGCTGGAACAGGCTGGAGTCAACGTCGCGCAAGGCTTCCTGTTTGCTCGGCCCGTTCCCGCGGATATCTTTGAAGAACGGTATCTGTCGCACGAAAATCCTGATTACAAAAGTTAAAAAAGGTCGCGCTTGTGCGAGCCAGCTCAAACTTTTTAACATTTTTGTTTCAATTATGATCCTGGCGCATTTCTGTCATGTTGTGTGGGTGTTATTTTAAGGCCGCAGGTTACTCATAACCTTACAAGACCTGTGGTTTTTACTTCAAGGACACCCTATGAAAACCTCTCTGTTCAAAAGTCTTTATTTTCAGGTCCTGACAGCAATCGCCATTGGTATTCTCCTTGGCCATTACTATCCTGAACTGGGCGCACAAATGAAACCGCTTGGCGACGCGTTCGTTAAGCTCATTAAGATGATCATCGCTCCTGTCATTTTCTGTACTGTCGTGACGGGCATCGCAGGCATGGAAAGCATGAAAGCGGTGGGGCGTACCGGCGCGGTCGCGCTGCTTTACTTTGAAATTGTCAGTACGATTGCGCTGATTATCGGTCTTATCATCGTCAACGTTGTGCAACCTGGCGCCGGGATGAACGTCGATCCGGCAACGCTGGATGCGCAGGCGGTGGCCGTTTATGCCGCACAAGCCAAGGAGCAGGGCATTATTGCCTTCCTGATGGATGTCATACCGGGCAGCGTGATCGGCGCGTTTGCCAGCGGCAACATTCTGCAGGTCTTACTGTTTGCGGTGTTGTTTGGTTTTGCGCTGCACCGTTTGGGCAGCAAAGGCCAGCTCATTTTCAATGTGATTGAGAGTTTTTCGCAGGTCATTTTCGGCATCATCAATATGATCATGCGCCTGGCGCCGATTGGCGCATTCGGCGCGATGGCCTTCACCATCGGTAAATACGGCGTCGGTTCTCTGGTGCAACTGGGGCAGCTCATTATCTGCTTCTATATCACCTGTATTCTCTTCGTGGTGGTGGTGCTGGGGACGATTGCACGGGTAACGGGCTTTAGCATTTTTAAATTTATTCGCTATATCCGGGAAGAATTACTCATTGTGCTCGGTACCTCCTCTTCCGAGTCAGCGTTGCCGCGTATGCTCGATAAGATGGAAAAACTGGGGTGCCGTAAATCGGTGGTGGGGCTGGTGATCCCGACGGGGTATTCGTTCAACCTTGATGGCACCTCTATCTACCTGACGATGGCGGCGGTGTTTATCGCCCAGGCGACCAACAGCCATATGGATATCTTCCACCAGATAACGCTGCTGGTCGTGTTGCTGCTCTCGTCAAAAGGTGTCGCGGGCGTGACCGGAAGCGGCTTTATCGTGCTGGCGGCCACTATCTCCGCCGTGGGACATTTACCGGTTGCGGGACTGGCGTTAATCCTCGGTATCGACCGCTTTATGTCCGAAGCGCGCGCGCTGACTAACCTGGTGGGTAACGGCGTGGCGACGGTGGTGGTTGCCAAATGGGTGAAAGAGTTAGATCACCAAAAGCTGGACGATGTGCTTAATAATCGTGCGCCGGATGGCAAAACGCACGAAATTTCCTCCTACTCTCGCCACTTATGCCCGTAGTCCCTTCCAGGACTGCGGGTGTTTGCGCATAATTGACCCCTGCGCCCAAAGCATACAGCATGATGCTTAGGGATTATTTCACTTCTTCCGTGACATTTTTAGGTTCTCGCGGTCTAACACGAAGTGTTTTTACGTCATATTCAGGCATCCCTGCCGGGGCTGTCTTTTTATTACCAGGATTGTTGATCAGGGGTTCACATGCAGGGCACAAAAATTCGACTCTTAGCGGGCAGTCTGTTGATGTTGGCCTCTGCCGGCTATGTGCAGGCAGATGCGCTCCAGCCCGATCCGGCATGGCAACAGGGGACGCTGGCTAATGGGTTACAGTGGCAAGTGTTGGCTACGCCTCAGCGCCCCAGCGATCGTATTGAAGTTCGTCTACAGGTTAATACCGGTTCGCTCACCGAAAGTACGCAACAGAGCGGGTTTAGCCATGCGATTCCCCGTATCGCGCTAACGCAAAGCGGTGGTCTGGATGCCGCACAGGCACGTTCTTTATGGCAGCAAGGGTTTGATCCGAAACGTCCCATGCCGCCCGTTATTGTTTCTTATGATTCCACGCTCTATAACCTCAGTTTACCCAATAACCGTAACGATCTGCTGAAAGAAGCGCTGACCTATCTGGCTAACGTCTCCGGTAAATTAACCATTACGCCAGAGACGGTGAATCATGCGTTAAGCAGCGAAGATATGGTTGCGACGTGGCCAGCAGATACTAAAGAGGGCTGGTGGCGTTATCGGCTGAAAGGGTCGGCGTTATTGGGGCACGATCCCGCGGAACCGTTAAAGCAGCCGGTAGACGCAGCCAAAATTCAGGCTTTCTATGAAAAATGGTACACCCCGGATGCCATGACGCTGATTGTTGTCGGCAACATTGATGCGCGCTCCGTCGCCGAGCAGATCAATAAAACGTTCGGTACGCTGAAAGGTAAACGCGAAACGCCCGCCCCGGTGCCGACGCTTTCGCCGCTGCGGGCGGAATCAGTGAGCATTATGACCGATGCGGTGCGCCAGGATCGTCTCTCCATTATGTGGGATACGCCGTGGCAACCGATTCGCGAATCGGCGGCGCTGTTGCGCTACTGGCAGGCGGATCTGGCGCGCGAAGCGCTGTTCTGGCATATCCAGCAAGAGCTTACTAAAAATAACGCGAAAGATATTGGTCTGGGGTTTGACTGCCGGGTTCTGTTCCTGCGCGCGCAGTGCGCCATCAACATTGAATCACCTAATGATAAGCTCAATACCAATTTGAGCCTGGTGGCGAATGAACTGGCGAAAGTACGCGATAAAGGTTTGTCGGAAGAGGAGTTTACTGCGCTGGTGGCGCAGAAAAATCTCGAATTGCAAAAGCTGTTCGCGACCTACGCGCGTACCGATACTGACATTTTGACTGGACAGCGTATGCGCTCGCTGCAGAATCAAGTGGTGGATATCGCGCCGGAGCAGTATCAGAAGCTGCGTCAGAATTTCCTCAACAGCCTGACCGTCGATATGCTCAATCAGAATCTACGTCAGCAGCTATCGCAGGAGATGGCATTAATTTTGCTGCAACCGCAAGGCGAGCCGGAATTTAATATGAAGGCGTTAAAGGCGACGTGGGATGAAATCATGGTCCCGACAACTGCCGCCGCTGTTGAAGCCGATGAGGCGCATCCGGAAGTGACGGAGACACCGGCGGCACAGTAAGCTGCCGCCTGCCGGCCCGGTAAGCGCAGCGCCACCGGGCAAGAGCGAATGACTTACTGCGGCATCGCGTCGTGCGGAATAATGGCCCCACGGTACTGAATCACCGTGCTGGCCGTCAGGTGTCCGCGCTTCGCGGCATCCGTCGCGCTGCCGCCCGTTAAACGAACGGCCAGATAACCGGCGCTGAAGGAGTCGCCTGCGGCAGTGGTGTCTATCACTTTCTCTTTCGGCAGTTTTACTGCCGGAACGTCAATGAGCGCCTCGCCCTGAATCGAGACCAGGCAAGAGTCCGCCCCGCGTTTTACCACCACTTCCTGTACGCCTGCCGCATGGGTGCGGGCAATGACCTCTTCCACCGGTTGCTTACCCCATAGCGCGTCTTCATCATCCAGTGTCAGGAAGGCGATATCAGTACAGTCCAGCATCTTTTGATAGACCTGCTGCGTTTCTTCGCGACTTGTCCATAAACGCGGGCGATAGTTATTATCAAAAATGACTTTCCCGCCGTTGGCCCGACATTCACGCAATAAAGACAGCAGCTTAACACGGCTGGTTGGGCTTAAAATCGCGAGGCTAATGCCGCTCAGGTAGAGATAATCGAAGGTCGCCAGCGCCTCGCAGATAGCCGCTGACTGTTCGCTCTCCAGCCAGAATTTCGCTGCCGCTTCGTTACGCCAGTAGTAGAAGGTACGCTCGCCAGTGTCATCGGTTTCGATGTAATAGAGGCCTGGCAGGCGATTTTCCATCCGCTGCGTTAGCGAGGTATCCACATTTTCATGCTGCCACGCCTCCAGCATCTGTTGGCTGAAACTGTCGGTACCCAGCGCCGTCACATAGTGAACGGCCAGAGCGGCAGAATCGACCTGACGGGCAATATAAACGGAGGTATTCAGCGTGTCGCCGCCGAAGCCGCGCTGAACATCAGCGCCTTTCTGCGACAGCTCAATCATGCATTCGCCAATCACGGCAATCTTTTTAGACATAGTCGTGAACCTGATCTGTAAAAATTAGCGTTAGTGTGCGCTGTGGATGTTTAGTGGTCAATAATATTAAAACATCGGTCCATTATTTTTTTGAGCAAGTGCGTATTTTTGACAAGTTTCGGGGGCTGTTTTTATTTTGCCAGGGACCGAGGGTAAAGTTCTCTGCCTGAACGCCGATAACCTTTGACGAGTCCGGACAGTCACACTCCCATTAACAGGACAACTGAGATGATAAAGCAGGTTATCCAGCAGCTACGCGTTCCTGATGCAGGTATAGAGAATTTGCAGGAACGGCGCTATTGGCTGCAATGCGAGCGTGCCTATACTTACCAGCCGATATACCAGACGGATGGCCGTCTGATGGCGGTTGAACTTCTCACTGTCGTCACCCATCCTGATAACCCTTCCAGACGTATTGCCCCGGATCGTTATTTCGCGGAGTTAGCGGTTCGACACCGCATTGACGTAGTGAAAGAACAACTTCATCAGCTTGAACAAAAAGCGGATTTTTTCACTCGCCATCACTTATTGGCATCAGTCAATGTCGACGGCCCTACGCTGATTGCCATGCGACGACAGCCGGACATTCTGGCAGCGATGGAGCGTTTACCCTGGCTGCGTTTCGAATTGGTGGAACATATTCGTTTGCCGAAAGACTCCTCTTTCGCCTCGATGTGTGAGTTCGGCCCGCTGTGGCTGGATGATTTTGGTACTGGTATGGCCAATTTTTCAGCGCTGAGCGAAGTGCGTTATGACTACATTAAAGTGGCGCGAGAGCTGTTCGTCATGCTGCGCCAGTCCGCGGAGGGGCGCAACCTGTTCATTCTGCTGCTGCAACTGATGAACCGCTACTGCCGCGGCGTTATTGTCGAGGGCGTGGAGACGCTGGAAGAGTGGCGTGATGTGCAGCGTTCGCCCGCCTTTGCCGCCCAGGGCTATTTTCTTTCTCGACCCGTGCCGCTGATATCGCTCGAAGAGGTGATTCTGACCCTGTAACGCCAGACTGTTCCCGTAATTCGTGGTATTACGAGGTGCGGTCATCCTCCTTTTTTGTCTGGCTGAACTATCTTTAGGACAGGCAAGGGAAGAAGTGAGGAAATAACACATGACTAAAGCAGGCAAAATAACCGCCGCCATCACAGGGACTTTCTTGTTGTTGATCGCCATAGTGATTTTGTTGATCGCAACATTTGACTGGAACCGCCTCAAACCGACCATCAACAGAAAGTCTCTACCGAATTGAACCGGCCTTTCGCTATTCGCGGCGATTTAGGCGTGGTGTGGGAACGCCAAAAACAGGAAACCGGCTGGCGAAGCTGGGTACCGTGGCCGCATGTTCACGCGGAAGACGTCATTCTTGGCAATCCGCCGGATATTCCGGAAGTCACGATGGTGCATCTGCCACGCGTTGAGGCGACGCTTGCCCCGCTGGCGCTCCTGACCAAAACCGTCTGGCTGCCGTGGATCAAACTAGTGAAACCCGACGCGCGTCTTATTCGTCTGTCCGAGAAAACCAATAACTGGACCTTTAACCTCGCGCAAGACAAGAATACGGACCCCAATGCTAAACCTTCCGCCTGGTCCTTCCGGCTGGATAATATTCTCTTCGACCAGGGGCGAATCGCGATCGATGATAAGGTCAGCAAAGCGGATATCACTATTCTGATCGATCCGTTAGGCAAACCGTTGCCGTTCAGCGAAGTGACGGGAACGAAAGGCAAAGCAGACAAATCCACCGTGGGCGACTATGTCTTCGGCCTGAAGGCGCAGGGGCGTTATAACGGGGAACCGTTGACCGGTACGGGGAAAATAGGCGGTATGCTGGCGCTACGCAGCGAAAGTACGCCTTTTCCTGTGCAGGCCGATTTCCGCTCTGGCAATACGCGGGTGGCTTTTAGCGGCGTGGTGAACGAGCCGATGAAAATGGGCGGCGTCGATCTGCGGCTTAAATTCTCTGGCGATTCACTGGGCGATTTATATGATTTAACCGGCGTGCTGCTGCCGGATACGCCGCCGTTTGAGACCGATGGGCGATTGGTAGCGAAAATTGACGCCGAAAAGTCATCGGTATTTGATTATCGCGGTTTTAACGGGCGCATTGGCGACAGTGATATCCACGGCTCCCTCACTTATACCACCGGTAAACCGCGCCCTAAACTGGAAGGTGATGTCGAATCGCGCCAGTTACGCTTGGCCGATCTTGGGCCGCTGATTGGCGTGGATTCCGGGAAAGACGCTGAGCAGTCGAAACGGTCTGAACAGCGCAAAGGCGAGAAGAATGTTCAGCCAGCGGATAAAGTGTTGCCTTACGATCGCTTTGAAACCGACAAATGGGATGTTATGGACGCCGATGTCCGGTTTAAAGGCCGGCGTATTGAGCATGGCGGCAGTCTACCGATTAGCGATCTTTCGACCCATATCATCCTGAAAAACGCCGACTTACGTCTACAGCCGCTGAAGTTTGGTCTGGCAGGCGGCAGTATTGTCTCCAACATCCATCTGGAAGGGGATAAAAAGCCGATGCAGGGGCAGGCGGATATACAGGCGCGTCGGCTGAAGCTTAAAGAACTGATGCCGGATGTGGAGCTGATGCAGAAAACGCTGGGCGAGCTGAACGGCGATGCGGATATTCGCGGCACGGGCAACTCGGTTGCCGCGCTGCTTGGCAACAGTAACGGCAATCTCAAATTATTGATGAATGATGGATTGATTAGCCGCAACCTGATGGAAATCGTGGGGCTGAACGTCGGCAACTATATTGTCGGGCAGATTTTTGGCGATGACGAAGTGCGGGTTAACTGCGCGGCGGCGAATCTCAATATTGCGAACGGCGTGGCGCGACCGCAAATTTTTGCTTTTGATACAGAAAATGCGTTGATTAACGTGACCGGTACGGCGAGCTTCGCCTCTGAACAGCTCGATTTAACCATTGATCCGGAAAGTAAGGGGATTCGTATTATTACGCTGCGATCGCCGCTGTACGTGCGTGGGACATTTAAAAATCCGCAGGCGGGCGTCAAGCCCGGCCGCTGATTGCGCGCGGCGCGGTTGCGGCAGCGCTGGCGACGTTGGTAACGCCCGCCGCCGCGCTATTGGCGCTCATTTCGCCCTCTGAGGGCGAAGCCAATCAGTGCCGGACGATTTTAACGCAGATGAAGCAGTAATGTGAAACGTAGCGCCGGATGACGCCATCCGGCGCCCTATTACAACGCCTGATGACGCGTCTCATGGGTTAACAGCAGTGCAATCAGCGTCAGCGCCGCCATTGACGCCAGGTAAACCCCTACCGCCGCCAGCCCGTAGTGGCTTTGCAGCCATGCGGCAATATACGGCGCGACGGAAGCGCCCAGAATCGATGACACATTGTAGGAAAACGATGCGCCGGTATAGCGTACTTCCGCCGGAAATAGCTCCGGCAGCAGCGCTCCCATTGGGCCGAAGGTCAGCCCCATCAGGCTCAGACCTAACAACAGGAACACGAAGACCAGCGCTGGATTGCCTGAACCCAGCAGCGGGGTAAAGGCGAACAACGCGAAGAGAATGATGAGCGTGGTAATGATGACCATGCTTTTCCGACGGCCAAATGCGTCCGCCAGCAGGCCGGCGACGGGCACCATCACGCCGAAACCAATCACCGCCATCATCAGCATCCACAGTATTTCATTGCGCGGCAAGCCAAGCCCCACCGGCGCGGCGGCAGTGCTGTAAGTCATGGAATAGACGGTCATGATATAGAACAGCGTGTAGGTCGCCAGCATGATAAACGTGCCGAGAATGGTTACGCGGACATGCTTCGTCAGCAACGTGCCCAGCGGTATTTTTACCTGCTTTTTCGCTGCGGCGACTTTCGCAAACACCGGCGTTTCATGCAGCGACACGCGCGCATACAGGCCGATAATCACCAGTACCGCCGAGAAGATAAACGGCACGCGCCAGCCCCAGCTCATAAATTGCTCGTCGGTCAGCAGCCAGGAGAGCAACAGGAAGGTGCCATTGGCAAAAAAGAAGCCGATCGGCGCGCCCAACTGCGGGAAGGAGCCATACAGCGCGCGTTTGCGCGGCGGCGCATTCTCCGTCGCTAATAACGCTGCGCCGCCCCATTCGCCGCCCAGCCCCAGTCCCTGTCCGAAACGCGCCAGCGCCAGCAGCAGCGGCGCGAAAATACCTATCGTCGCGTAGCCCGGTAATAGACCGATAATGACCGTGGAGATCCCCATCGTCAGCAGCGAAGCCACCAGCGTGACTTTGCGGCCTACCCGGTCGCCGAAGTGACCGAATAGCGCAGAGCCGATCGGACGCGCCACAAACGCGATAGCGAAGGTGGCGAGCGATTGTAGCGTTGCCGCAGTGGGATCGCCCTGGGGGAAGAAGATAAGGGGGAACACGATCACCGCTGCGGTGGCGTAAATATAGAAGTCGAAGAACTCAATCGCGGTGCCGATAAGCGAGGCAATAACGACTTTATTGCGTGAGTTTACCGGAACATGTTCCTGTTCATGGTCGAGTGTTGTGGCGGTTGCTTGCATACTATTTTCTTATTTTTAGCGAACGAATAGCCATATTACGCACAGCAAAAGTTATATTTCAATGTGTAACAAAAGCCAAAAATGGTCAAAAAAAGCGCAAAAAGGGGATAATGTTTAAGCCAGCCATTTTGCGTCTATGAAATGCTTCACATAATTTTAGAATTAGTGGATAAAACTGGTTTCAGGTTAAATAAAAGTTAATTACTGGATTTATATGCTGAAACAATGAGATGAGGCGGAAGGACGTGCCTGATTGTACCGCCGGGTACGCTTTGCATGCCCGGCCTGGGTCCACACAGCAGTAGGCCGAATGACGACGCCGTGCGTGCCATTCGGCAGCAAGCCGCAGACTAGCGTTGCGTTTTACCCGGCATTCGCGGGTCGTCCTTATATTCGGCGGTGGCTATCCAGGCCGCGCAGAATAACGTCAGGCGGGCAAAAAAGTAGAAGAATGCCATCAGACCGAGTACGGAGCCAAACGCCGCGCCGGAAGGCGATTTCACCAGTGACGGCAGCGTATAGGTCATAATGATTTTAATCACCTCAAAACCGATAGCGGCAATAAATGTCCCGCGAATCAACGCTTTTTTACGGGGACGATGGCGGGGCAGTCGCCAGAAAATCCAGAAGAAAAGCAGATAGTTGGCAAAAATAGAGATGGCCAGACCGATCAAATGCCAGGCCGGTTTTAACCATTCGATGCTGTCGAGGTACAAGGCGGAGATGATCATCTGCTGGGCGGAACCGGCAATGGAAGTAATGGACAGCGTAATGATTAAAGCGATTAATAATCCAATCAGCGAGATAAAATCGCGCAGATATTTGAGCCAGATTTTCTCCTGATCCTGCGGCTTGCGCTCCCAGACGTCCCGTGACTGGGCGCGAATCGCTTCCCGCAGGTTGCCCATCCAGTTAACGCCGGAATAGAGCGCGATACCCAGTCCGACCAGCCCTACCGTGGTACGCTGTTGAACCGCCGTATTAATCGTATTTTTAAGCGTGGACGCCAGCGTAGGATCGCTCACATTCATCAATATCTTGCTGAAAATATCTTCCAGTAGATTAGGGTGCGAGGCGAGGATAAAACCTGCCGCGGCAAAGGACACCATCATTATCGGGATCATCGACAGAAACGAAAAGTAGGTGATAGCCGCGCCAAACTGATTACCCAGTCGATCGTTAAAACGTTCGGTCGCGCGAATGAGGTGGGCCACCATTGGTTGACGCTGAATTTTTTGCATCAGGGTGGTGACGGAATGCAACGCCTGATTTGCCTTTTCGTTTTTTTCCGGGGCGTCATGCGGCTGCGTTTCTATTTTTTGTATCGGGTCGTGCTCCAGTTCCTGAATAGGGCGTTTTACGTCATTTTCCTGCGTCATCAGGTCGGTAGTCCTTCATCATTAATAGAATATGTCAGTATAGCTTCTCCCCGGTGGATGCTGAAAATGCGGCTACTCTGCGGCCTCTTTAATGGTTTCAGTCAGCCATACCATAAACAGGTGTACCCGGCGGGAAAGATTACGGCGATGGGGATAATGCAGCGTCACCGGCAGTGGAGCGGCGCGATATTGCGGTAAAATTTCAATGAGCGTTCCGGCGCGTAACGCCTCCCGTACAGCAATGCGCGGCGTCTGAATGATCCCTAATCCTGCCAGACAGGCCGTATGCCAGGTCTCCGTACTGTTTACCGTTAGCATTCCGCCGGTTTTTACCCACTGCATACCGTGGGGAGTTTCAAAGGCAAAACCCGGTGAAGAAACTCCCGGGGTCAATGAATAATGCACCACCGCATGTGAGGCGAGGTCGTCAAGGTTTTCTGGATACCCAAAGCGCGCCAGGTATTGTGGGCTGGCGCAGTTCACCATCCTCAAGCCCGCCAAGCGGGCGCGTCAGTATCCCTGGCGCATGTAGCGGCTCTGTGCGCACCACGCAGTCGAAATCTTCCCGTAGTAAATCGACCTGTCGATCGCTACTACAAAGTTCCAGCGCAATGCCGGGATACTGATGCAAAAAAAGTGGGCAGGCGCGGCATGATGAGGCTGTTTGCGAGACCTGGCGGGATATCTACCCGTATTTTGCCGCTGATACTGGCGGGATCAGGCTGGAAAAGACCCTCCAGTTCATCCAGGTTACTCAACAGATCTTTTGCCCGTTCGTAGTAAACCATCCCGTCCTGAGTAAGCTGTACCCGCCGGGTGGTGCGGTGGAGCAGGCGGATGCCCAGTTGATGTTCTAACGCTTGTATTTGCCGTGAGACGCTGCCTTTGGGAAGGCCGATATCTTCTGCTGCACGGGAAAAACTTTCCCGTTCCGCCACGCGTACAAACAATTTCATTGCATATATTTTATCCATCATCAGGCTCTATTATTGTTTTTATTGAAACAGTGACGCTGAAGCGGCTGGTTTTATTGATTTTCTAGCATCTAATAAGCCCTTTCGCAATCATTGCTCGCGTGACGAATACGTCTGATCACGTTGCGCGGCGGATTTATCGCCTTCCGGCCAGGCTTTTTAGCGCCAAAAAGCCGATAAACGGGACGAGAGCGGTAAAACACGCTGATAGCCGCGGGTGTAGTGGGAGAGAGAAATGCATGTACATACACGGTATTGTCATTGACCCATCGTCGCGGTTTTCAGGCGGATTGGCTATTTTTTAACAAAATGTGCTACTTTATTTTTTGTAACACATCAGGCGAAAAGCAGATATTTCCTTTGTGACGCGCCAGGCGTACTCTTCATTAAATTAATATTCAAATTAGCCTTGTCTGTTTGTACTAATAAGATATTCCTTACTTTAAAACGTTAATGTTAGCGAATTCTGTAATCCCGATGTTGAAGCTGTAAATATTCATAACCTTTCTCTTCCTCAACCAATGACTATCGGTAAAATGGCCTATACCAAATGGCGACTTCTTATTTTACCCTACGGGTAATACCCTTCCTCATCTTGAGACTATTATCTTACCCAGGTGGAGAAAAGTAATGCAGGTAATCATGTTTGACAGGCAGTCAATATTTATTCATGGAATGAAAATCAGTTTGCAGCAGCACATTCCAGGAATAAGTATCCAGAGTGTCGGTCAGGCAGAAGAACTCTGGCAAAAAATAGAAAGCGCGCCGGATGCGCTGGTCATGCTGGATAGCGGCCTGGATGCTGAATTTTGCCGCGAGGTGTTACAAAGAACCGCGCAGCAATTTCCGGAGGTGAAGATTATTATCACGGCGATGGATGGCAGTCAAAAGTGGCTGCATGAAGTCATGCAATTTAACGTTCAGGCCGTGGTGCCACGCGATTCTGATGCCGAAACCTTTGTCCTTGCGCTCAATACTGTCGCTCGCGGGATGATGTTTTTACCGGGGGATTGGTTAAATTCAACGGAGCTGGAGTCCCGTGATATAAAAGCGTTAAGCGCCCGCCAGCGGGAAATTTTACAGATGCTTGCCGCAGGAGAATCAAATAAACAAATTGGGCGGGCGTTAAATATTAGTACCAGGACGGTTAAAGCGCATCTGGAGTCGCTTTACCGGCGGCTGGATGTAAAAAATCGTACCCAGGCCGCCATGATGTTAAATGAATCGAATTAACGACGTTAAATTCGCAGTCCGCTTATTTCTGGCTGTGAAATATCACCCGTATTGATTAATGATAAAAAACGCTGATGTCCGATGCTGAACATCAGCGCAATAAGCGTTTCGCGTTGAAACCGATCGTTAAGTTCCGGCAAACAATTCTGTAGCAGTATATCGCAGCTATTGAGGTCATCCAGCAAGAATGCCTCCGCCTGGTCGGGCGTAATGAACGTCAGCGTCTCATCCGGCGTCAACATATGCCCGTAACCAATCACCCAGTTACCCTGCCGATCGCGATACTTTTCCAGCGACAGACCCTGCCACTGTTTAATAAACGCGATGCAGGCGGAGCTAAAGCGAGATGAAATGTGCGGCATGGCATCTTTCTCATAAAAAGCGCGATTATAAAGTGTGCTGCACGCGTGGCTAGCGGTCAGACGGCCAAACGCAGGCAGGGAAAAGGTCTATGCCGTTCAGCGTCACGCCGCGTTGACAGAATGAAAAACTGATGTTTTCGGTTAGTAACCGATCTTCTTATAAATTTGCAATCATTAAGATTAAGTCACTGAAATGTGGCTAAATCTGTTATATCTATGAAAAAACATAATTAAAAGAAAACGAAGATCTCGTCGCGGGATCGTCTTTTTAGGGAAGATAATGACGAATAGCGCTTCGCAGGCGACACGCGCGCCTTTTGAACATAGCCTGGGGATTATCCGCCAGGCATCAATAGAAATCCTGCTGCTGCTGGGTATTCATACCACAGAGGGAAAAGAGCCCCGGTGGTTCATGGAACAACTTGAGCAGGCGCGTCTTAACCTGGGCGGTTGGGGCGCGGTGGCGAAAAAATTGCGGATAAATGACGCGCAGTTGAGCCAGTTTATGCTGCAACTGCGTCATCTTCAGCAGCATGTTCCCCAGTATGACAGCGGGCAAGAGGTGAGCGAAAATCAACTCCTTGCCGCGTTGCGTTTTGTCACCTCGCTGGAACATCTACGTCAGCAGCAGCCGCTACTGACGTATCAAACTGAGCTGGAAGACCCCGACCAGGAGGCGCATCTTGAGGCGCAGCGTCAGCTTCGGGCGATAGAACTGACGTTAAAAGCGCTTATTGCGCGCGCATGGCCGGATCGGGCGTCGCTGAATCACTACCTCAAGCAACATTTTGGCCCGGACCGTTTGCGCCAGTGGTTAAAACAGGGAGAAGATCAACATGCGCTGGAAGGCATGTTGTTCAGCGAACTGGCGCTTATGGTGGTTGATAAAAAATTGTTTGCCCGTCATTACGTCAGAATTTTTAATGACGCCTCAGCGTTAACGCTGTTCGCCGAGTCGCGCACCACTCTGCGTATGTTTCTGGATGATTGCCGCCTCGCGCGAAACGAGGTTATCGCCAGGCAGCCGCTCACCTCAGCGCAGCTTATGCTGCTAAACGTTCAGTATCAGCAAATCGTTCGGCCCATCCAGCGCGCCTATGCCGAAAAACGTACCCGCGTGAATCCCGCTTCGTTTCTGCTGGCGGATGAACGTGAATTGCGCCAGTTCTGGGAAACCGCGCGGCTTAAAGATCGGCAGGCCGGGGGAGATAAGCATGAGATTAGCGAGAGCATAGAACCACCGCGTAAGCGGCCTCCGCGTACGCCTGAAGAGTGTGAGCAACTTATTTCCGGCGCTTTGTGGGGCGCGGTTGGCGTCATGACGCTGGCGATACTGGCGGGCGCGTTCTGGCTATTTAGTTCGTTGTCGCCAGGCTCCGATAACGGGCAAGCTCCCGCAATGGCGCAGGATGAACCGCCGCGCGAGGCGCCTTCCGCGCGGGAAACGCTCAATCATATGGGGATTACCTGGGATGCGTTTACCATGCGGGCGGCGATAGAGCGCAATGATACGCGGGTGACGGCGCTGTTCCTCCAGGGCGGAATGAACTGGCAGCTCGCGTGGACGGAGCAGGCGTTTGCGGCAGGACATACCGAGGTGCTGCAACTGTTGTTGCGTTATCCCGCGCTGATGGATGAGGTCAAACCCTGCCGACGATTTATCACAACGTTAAGTCATGACATGTCGAGCGGCGCGCCGCTGACCGCGATGCATAAAACCTATTTGCAAACGTTTTGCACCGTTCCGGCTGTTGTGACGCGCCAGCAGTACGATACGGAGCAGGCCCGGCTGCGCGCTCAGGCCCGGCCCAGCGCAGACAATAAAAAATGGCTGAAAATTCAGTCAGCCATTTATGATGCGATTCACTGAGCCCGGAGCAGGTTAAGGCTCTCCGTAAAGGCCAATCAGGCGGCGCACCACGCCATTGGTCCAGCCGAACCCATCCTGTAGCGGATACTCGCCCCCGCCGCCTTCGCGGGGCGTACCGCCGGAAATATGGTATTTCTCGATCAGTTTATGGTGCTCCTGATAAAAATGGTTCACCGTTTTTAACCAGTTATGGGCGATTTCATCGCCCTGCATATCGTCGCCATACCGTTTGAAGCCCTGAATCGCCATCCATTGCAGCGGCGCCCAGCCGTTCGGTTTATCCCACTGTTCGCCGGTTTCGTATTCGGTCGCCATAATCCCGCCGGGCGTTAACAGACGGCTGCGTACTACATTTGCCAGACGGTCGGCCTGCTCATGGTTCGCCATACCGACATACAGCGGCACGATACTGGCGGCGGAAAAGAGCGCCATTTCTTCGCGTCGCCAGTCATAGTCCCGATAACAGCCGTTTTCATCATCCCACAAATAATGGTTCACGGCGGCGCGTCGATCGCTGGCTTTCTGGCGAAATAGCGCCTCGGTGTCACGTTCGCCTTTCAGCGCTGAAATATTGGCGATAGCGCTCTCCAGTTTATACAGAAAAGCGTTCAAATCGATAGGGATAAACTGAGTTGTACGTATGCTGGCAAGCCGGCCCGCATCGCGTAGCCAGCGTGAAGAATAGTCCCAGCCGGACGCCGCCCCGGCGCGCAAATCCCGGTAGACTTCATTGGGCGGACGACCGGAATGTTTTGCGGTTTCGACATCTTCCAGCCAGGACTCGTCGCGCGGCGTGTCGCGATCGTCCCAGTAGCGGTTCAGCAGGGAACCGTCCGGCATCCGCACAACGTGGCGATAAGCCTGGTTGAGCGCCAGCGATTCGGCGCCGTCCATCCAGAAGGCGTATTCCATTTTGAGATGGTCGAGATAACGCCGCGCGCCGCGCACGCCATCTTCTTCGAACAGTTCAACCATCAGGGCGAAAACCGGCGGCTGCGAGCGGCTCAGATAATAGGTGCGGTTGCCGTTGGGAATATGACCATAGTTTTCAATCATCCAGGCGAAATTATCCGCCATACATTTAAGTAAGTCTTCGCGCCCGCTTTCCGCCAGACCCAGCATGGTAAAATAAGAGTCCCAATAATAGGTTTCGCTAAAACGGCCTCCCGGCACGATATAGGATTGCGGCAGCGCCAGCAGCGAAGACCACGGAATATGATCCTGCGGTTCGCGCGTCAGTATCGGCCAAAGCTGGTCAATATGTTCTTTGAGCGAGTTTTCGGGGTTAGAGACATACTCGCTGGATAAGGTTTCCGGTAGCCAGAAATGGTTCTCGACGAAGCGGCGTAAGTCAAAATCACGGTGGCGTCTGACCTTACGGTAGCGGATCAGGATATCAAGCGGGTCCATCTTCGGCGCGCAGTCCGGGAACGTTTTACTGTCTGGAAACAGTTTTGTTGACTGTACATGCTCGAACAGTTCGAGATACCGATCGGCAGGGGTCAGGGCGTCAGAGGCGGGAAGCCCCTCGATCATCTCCGGCTCCGGTTCCGCCTCGATCATTTCATCCAGCTTTAACTCGCACGGGTCTGTTTCATAAAGCAGATCGACATCAATAGTCAGATCTTCAGAAGGCGTGGGGTTTAATTTCTGGTTGAGCATAATGACAAGGACCTCCGGCTTGCGTCGTAAAAGATACGGGTGTTGCCCGGCTGTCTATTAAGCGTAGACATTCGCTTCGATACCTGAGTGGCAAAGTGTGCGGTAGATCACATTTTGCAATTTATCTCTCAAAAAAAACACTTCATAACTTACTGAATAGTATTGCGAAAATCCTATTTTCATGACGCCTCCCTCAGACCTAAAATCAGAACATTCGTTTCATAGTGGTATCACTACGTCACCACATGGCGTGGATTCACAAACAAAGGTAACGTAAATAGTTATAATACAAGCTATGGCACCATGATAATACAAATGGATACAAATGATCGAGCAACCCGACAGTAAAAGTGCCAAACCGCTTTATAAGCAGCTTGAAGACGCCTTAAAAGAGGCTATTGCGCGTGGAGAGTATAAACCAGGCCAGCAGATCCCGACGGAAAATGAACTGAGCGTGCGCTGGCAGGTGAGCAGGGTCACGGTCCGTAAGGCGCTGGATGCGCTGACGCGTGAAAATTTGCTGACCCGTGTCTCCGGCAAAGGCACCTTTGTTTCTGGTGAGAAATTTCAGCGTAGCATGACCGGCATCATGAGTTTCAGCGAGTTATGCCAGTCCCAGGGACGTCGCCCGGGGTCACGCACCATCAAATCCGTTTTTGAATCGGTAGACGATGAGACAAAAGCGTTACTGAATATGAACGATGGCGAAAAAGCGGTCGTCATTGAACGTATCCGCTATGCCGACGATGTGGCGGTATCGCTGGAAACCGTACATCTTCCCCCACGTTTTGCGTTTTTGCTGGACGAAGATCTTAATAATCACTCTTTGTATGAATGCTTACGCGAGAAATACCATTTATGGTTTACCCACTCCCGTAAGATGATCGAACTGGTTTATGCCAGCTTTGAAGTCGCCCATTATCTTGGCGTCAACGAGGGTTATCCGCTGATCCTGATAAAAAGTGAAATGATTGATAACAAAGGAGAACTCTCCTGCGTTTCGCAACAGTTGATTGTCGGCGATAAAATACGGTTTACCGTATGATGTCAGCATTACGCTAACGAAGAGCAGGCTGAATCGGGATCCAGATCGCGGATCCCGATTTTTTTTTTGGTTTCCATCTTGATCAAATGTCTTTAAATATCATATAAAAATAATAATACATTATGAGTCATTTATGGCGAATCCTCGCCTGTATCATTGATGGAACCAGAGGAAAGCATGATGGGTATGAAAGAGACAGTTAGCAATATTGTGACCAGCCAGGCAGAGAAAGGAGGCGTTAAACACGTCTATTACGTGGCGTGCGGCGGTTCTTATGCGGCGTTCTATCCGGCGAAAGCATTTTTAGAAAAAGAAGCGAAAGCGTTGACTGTCGGTCTGTATAACAGCGGAGAATTTATTAACAACCCGCCGGTAGCGCTGGGAGAAAATGCCGTTGTGGTTGTCGCCTCCCACAAAGGTAATACGCCAGAGACAATTAAAGCGGCTGAAATCGCCCGTCAGCACGGCGCGCCGGTCATTGGTTTAACCTGGATAATGGATTCACCGTTGGTGGCGCATTGCGACTATGTGGAAACGTACACGTTTGGCGACGGTAAAGATATTGCCGGAGAGAAAACGATGAAAGGCCTGCTGAGTGCGGTCGAACTGCTCCAGCAGACGGAAGGGTATGCGCACTACGACGATTTTCAGGATGGCGTCAGCAAAATCAACCGTATCGTCTGGCGCGCTTGCGAGCAGGTAGCGGAGCGTGCGCAGGCGTTCGCGCAGGAATATAAAGACGATAAAGTCATTTACACCGTCGCCAGCGGCGCGGGCTATGGCGCAGCCTACCTACAGAGCATCTGTATCTTTATGGAAATGCAATGGATACATTCCGCCTGTATTCATAGCGGTGAGTTTTTTCCACGGGCCCTTTGAAATTACCGATGCGAATACGCCTTTCTTCTTCCAGTTTTCCGAGGGCAATACGCGGGCGGTGGATGAACGCGCGTTAAACTTCCTGAAAAAATATGGCCAGCGATATTATCCTGAAACTTTCACAGAAGGTGAATGCGTTATTGGCGCGGGATGATGTTGACGGTGTGGTCATTACTCATGGCACTGACACGCTCGATGAAACCGCCTACTTTCTTAATTTGACCGTGAAAAGCGACAAACCGGTGGTGTTTACCGCTGCAATGCGGCCCGCGTCGGCAATCAGCGCCGATGGCGCAAGGACAGCCAGGGCTGGTGTCTGACTCGCTCAACCCGGCGAAGGCGCGGGTGTTACTGATGACGGCATTAACTCAGACGCGTAATCCGGAACTGATCCAGAGTTATTTCAGTACGTATTAATCATGAAGGCCTGTGCGCCCACCCTCGAAGATGGGCGCACAAGATATTAACGCATGGTCACAAACTCTTCCGATGCGGTCGGGTGAATAGCGACGGTATTATCGAAGTCTTTCTTGGTAGCGCCCATCTTCAGCGCCACTGCGAAGCCCTGCAACATTTCATCCATGCCGAAGCCGATACCGTGGATACCCACAATTTTTTCTTCCGGCCCGACGCAGACCAGCTTCATACGGCACGGCTGGCGGTGCGTCGTCACCGCGGTATACATAGCGGTAAACGATGATTTATAGACTTTCACCTGCTCGTCGCCGTACTGCTCGCGCGCCTGCGGCTCGCTTAACCCGACAGTGCCGATAGGCGGATGGCTAAAGACCACGGTCGGGATGTTGCTGTAGTCCAGATGCTCGTCCGGCTTGTTGTTAAACAGGCGCTCGGAGAGACGGCGACCGGCGGCGACGGCGACTGGCGTTAGTTCTATCGCGCCAGTATTGTCGCCAACGGCGTAAATGCCTTCTACGTTCGTGTTCTGCCATTTATCAACGATGATGTAACCTTTTTCATTGGTTTTCACGCCCGCTGCCGCCAGATTAATATTGTCGGTCGACGGTTCGCGACCAATGGCCCAGATCAGGCAATCAACGGTTTCACTGCGGCCATCTTCCAGTTCCAGAGTCAGACTGCCGTCGGCGTTTTTCACCACCGCTTTCGGCACGGCGTGAGTATGCAGTTGCGGGCCTTCGGCGTTCATCACCTCAACCAGCGTTTCGCTAATCATCGGGTCAAAACTGCGCAGCGGCGCATGTTTACGGACAAACAGATGCGTTTTCGCCCCCAGCGCGTTGATAACGCCAGCCAGTTCAACGGCGATATAACCTGCGCCTACCACCGCGACGCGCTCCGGCAAGGCAGATAGCGCAAAGAAACCGTCGGAATCAATGCCGTATTCCACGCCTGGAATGCTCGGATGGCTCGGACGGCCGCCGGTAGCGATCAAAATATGGTCGGCGGTGATGGTTTCGCCGTTCACTTCAATGGTTTTGGCATCGACAAAGCGGGCAAAGCCTTTAATCACATCCACGTTATTTTTGCCCAGCACGTTGTCGTATGAAGTATGGATGCGGTCAATATACGCGGTACGGCTGGCAATCAGCTTGCTCCAGTCGAACTGATTAATCGTGGTGTCAAAACCGTAGTCCGGGCCATACAGATGAATCGCTTCACGAATCTGCGCGGCATGCCACATCACTTTCTTCGGCACGCAGCCCACGTTAACACAGGTGCCGCCCAGCTCTTTGGCTTCGATGAGCGCGCATTTCTGGCCGTACATAGCGGCGCGGTTAATCGAGGCGATACCGCCGCTGCCGCCGCCGATAGCGATGTAATCATAGTGTTTGGTCATGACCGCTCCTTTATGTTCGTTGTCGGACGGATAGATTCTGCGCTACCCGCCAAAATATTCGCGATTGTATACCTGAAGGTGAAAGGTTCCACCGATGGCTGTGATTACTCCGGCACGATCCAGCTTACCGAAGTGTGTCCGTGACCGTTTGGCGCCAACCTACTGTGCAGCCACGGTAGCACGTTGTTCATCTGCTGCTCCAGTTTCCACGGCGGGTTAACCACGATCATACTGGACGCCGTCATCCCGCGCTGATCGCTGTCCGGGCGGATCGCCAGCTCAATTTGCAGGATTTTACGGATGCCGGTGGCCTCCAGCTCATGAATCATGCGCTTAATTTGCTGGCGGAGTACCACCGGATACCATAGCGCGTATGTACCGGTGGCGAAACGTTTATAACCCTCGCTGATGCCGCTGACTACCGCCTGGTAATCGGTTTTCATTTCATAAGGCGGGTCAATGAGAATCAGACCGCGGCGGGAAACCGGCGGCAATTTGGCTTTCAGTTGCTGATAGCCGTCAGCGCGTTCCACGCGGGCGCGGTTGTCTTTTTGAAACTCCGCGCGCAACAGTGGGAAGTCGCTGGGATGCAATTCCGTGAGTTGCAGACTGTCCTGCTCACGCAGCAACTGGCGGGCGATTAACGGGGAGCCCGGATAGTAGCGTAACTGCCCGCTGCGGTTGAAATGTTTTACGACGCTAATATACGGTTCCAGTTCGGCGGGCAGATCGTCCTGCTGCCAGATACGGGCGATGCCTTCCAGATACTCTCCGGTACGTTCAGCATGTTCGCTGCCCAACTGATAACGCCCCGCGCCCGCGTGCGTGTCCAGATAGAGAAACGGTTTTTCTTTCTCTTTTAGCGACTCGATGATCAGGCTCTGAACGGTATGTTTAAGGACGTCGGCGTGGTTGCCAGCGTGAAAGCTGTGACGATAACTGAGCATGGATGCAGATATTCCGGGAAGTAAACAAGTTAGCCGATAGTTTACCGCAGATCCGTAGAGATTACCGCTCTTGCGCTTTTATCGCCGTTGGCCAGGAGGAAAAACAAGTAGGCTGTGGCGTCAGAGCGTAAATAACGTCAACGAAGTGATGCAGGCGTCTGGATTGGCCTGTTTCACGGTCTTAAGGAAGGTGGCAAAATTTCGATTGAATAGGGTGTAGTTATGAAGGAAGCGCGTCTGTTTTCTTTGCCCTTCCGCTGTTATCCAGTCGACTGACCAGACTGAACGACCACTGACTCTCGTTGTTCCCGGTTTCGCCTCAATAATGCTGGTGAGTGGTATCGCGGTGGTGATACCGTCCGCGACCTCATAGAGGTACTGCATGTCAAAGTAGTAATCCGCGTTATAGCCGCGAGAACTGCCAAATTTTCGCAGCATCAGCGAAGAAGATGAAATTAATTTACGGCCATCTTGCAGATGCTTACTCCGACGGAAAATTTTTCGCCCAGGGAAAATAAAGAAAACAATAAATATCAGTACAATAACCTGTAATAACGTGGTCATATACAATCCTTGTATTCCAGAAACGAAAAAGTTGAGAATATTATACATGGGCAGTTTGCGCAAAAATGACAGCGATTGATGTCACGGCCCTGTTTTCAGAAAAACACCCATGAAAAGCCTATCTGAATTTAACGCTAATCATGCCGCGACGCGTCCACCGACTTACCCCTGTCGGGTCTTATTCTGAAATCGTTTTTATTATGATGATAGTGCTGGTTTTACCTTGTTTATTTGATTAAAACGATAGCGCTAATAATAGAAAAGAAAGGATTCATTGATGTTCCATTATGGAAAATGTGTCGTTCGCACGTTGTTTTTATTACTGGTTTGCTGTTCGCTGTCGGGCTGTCTTTCATTTGGGCTGATACTTGCCACCGATAAAGATGGCAATCGTCATCAGTCTACCTGGAAATCGGATACCGTTACCGCGCTTTCCTTAGGTAAAGATAGCAACGGGAAAACGGGCTGGGTGTTTGTTGGCGAACATTTTGACTACCTGTTGACCCAGGGCGGCGATAATGTGGTGGCGCTGTTAAAAGATGCGACTATTCGCCGGGATAAAATGCGAGTAAAGGATGGTGTTAAATTCCTGATTGATACAGATAAGAAGGAGTTTACGGGTGAAGTCAATGTGACTTACGCCTGGGTGGACGAGAAAGATAAACTGGCGGCGGTAGGCTACGGGTTTATTTGTGCAGACGGCGCGGTAAATTGCACGCTATCCGTCATGGACCTGAAAGGGACTATCCATCAGAAAAATAAAGAGCAGAGCGTTACGCAGCAGCTATCGTTCTATCATCCTTTCACCGTTGAGTTCTATCAGTATCAGCGCAGTATGTCCGGGGCAAAATTTGGCAGAGTGTTGCTGCCGGTAACTTTGGCGCTGGATATTGTCACTATGCCGCTACAGCTACTGATCTTCAGTCGTTAAAATTGGATTCAGCAGCAATGCCTACGTTCGGATGCTGGCGTTGCTGCACGGGTGAAATGAGCGCCCACCATCATTGAAATTCCCCCAACTATCCCCCATTCTAGATCCATAGCGAAAGCGCGATAGAGCGCTTCATTTCTTTTTTAGACCAGGACTGCGCATATGACCAATCCATTACTAACGTCTTTTTCACTGCCGCCTTTTTCTGCAATTAAACCGGAGCATGTGGTGCCTGCGGTCACCAAAGCGTTGGCCGATTGCCGGGCGGCGGTAGAAGGCGTTGTGGCGCATGGCGCGCCGTATAGCTGGGAAAACCTCTGCCAGCCGTTGGCGGAAGCCGACGATGTTCTGGGGCGTATTTTCTCGCCAATTAGCCACTTAAACTCGGTGAAAAATAGCCCGGAGCTGCGTGAAGCCTACGAACAGACGTTACCGCTGCTGTCGGAATACAGCACCTGGGTTGGGCAACATGAAGGACTGTACAACGCGTACCGCGACCTGCGCGATGGCGATCATTACGCCACTCTGAATACCGCGCAGAAGAAAGCGGTTGATAACGCGCTGCGTGATTTTGAACTGTCCGGCATCGGCCTGCCGAAAGAGAAACAGCAGCGTTACGGTGAAATTGCCACCCGCCTGTCTGAGCTGGGCAACCAGTACAGCAATAATGTGCTCGATGCCACCATGGGCTGGACGAAGCTCATCACCGACGAAGCCGAGCTGGCGGGAATGCCGGAAAGCGCGCTCGCCGCCGCTAAAGCCCTGGCGGAAGCCAAAGAGCAGGAAGGTTACCTGCTGACTCTGGATATCCCGAGCTATCTGCCAGTGATGACCTACTGCGACAACCAGGCGTTGCGTGAAGAGATGTATCGCGCCTATTCCACTCGTGCCTCCGACCAGGGGCCGAACGCCGGTAAGTGGGATAACAGCCCGGTGATGGAAGAAATTCTTGCGCTGCGCCATGAACTGGCGCAACTGCTGGGCTTCGAAAATTATGCCCATGAGTCACTGGCCACCAAGATGGCGGAAAATCCGCAGCAGGTGCTCGATTTCTTAACCGATCTGGCGAAACGCGCCCGTCCGCAGGGGGAAAAAGAGCTGGCCCAGCTGCGCGCCTTCGCCAAAGCCGAATTTGGCGTTGAGGAACTGCAACCATGGGATATCGCGTACTACAGTGAAAAGCAAAAACAGCACCTGTACAGCATCAGCGATGAGCAGCTACGCCCGTACTTCCCGGAAAACAAAGCCGTGAACGGCCTGTTTGAAGTGGTGAAACGTATTTACGGCATCACTGCCAAAGAGCGTACTGATGTTGATGTCTGGCACCCGGAGGTGCGTTTCTTCGAACTGTATGACGAAAATAACGAGCTGCGCGGCAGCTTCTACCTTGACCTGTACGCGCGCGAACACAAACGCGGCGGGGCGTGGATGGACGACTGTGTCGGCCAGATGCGTAAAGCGGATGGCACATTGCAAAAGCCGGTCGCTTATCTGACCTGTAATTTCAACCGTCCGGTGAACGGTAAACCCGCTCTGTTTACCCATGACGAAGTGATCACCCTGTTCCACGAGTTTGGTCATGGCCTGCATCATATGCTGACCCGCATTGAGACCGCCGGGGTCTCCGGTATCAGCGGCGTGCCGTGGGATGCGGTCGAACTGCCAAGTCAGTTTATGGAAAACTGGTGCTGGGAGCCAGAAGCGCTGGCGTTTATCTCCGGCCACTATGAGACCGGCGAACCGCTGCCGAAGGAACTGCTGGATAAAATGCTGGCGGCGAAAAACTATCAGGCGGCGCTGTTTATTCTGCGTCAGCTGGAGTTCGGTCTGTTTGATTTCCGTCTGCATGCGGAATTTAACCCGCAGCAAGGAGCGAAAATTCTTGAGACGCTCTTTGAAATTAAAAAACAGGTCGCCGTGGTGCCGTCACCGACATGGGGCCGTTTCCCACATGCGTTCAGCCATATCTTTGCTGGCGGCTATGCGGCAGGCTACTACAGCTATCTGTGGGCCGACGTACTGGCGGCGGACGCTTATTCCCGCTTTGAGGAGGAAGGCATTTTCAACCGTGAGACCGGTCAGTCGTTCCTTGATAACATCCTGACTCGCGGTGGTTCTGAAGAGCCGATGGAACTCTTTAAACGCTTCCGTGGCCGTGAACCACAGCTGGACGCGATGCTGGAGCATTACGGGATTAAAGGCTGATTTTACGTGCAAATCTGCTTAATGGATGAAACGGGCGCCACAGACGGCGCCTTATCTGTTCTGGCTGCCCGCTGGGGACTGGAGCATGACGAAGACAACCCGATGGCGCTGGTATTGACGCCGCAACATCTGGAGCTGCGCAAGCGCGACGAACCGAAGCTCGGCGGCATTTTTGTCGATTTTGTCGGCGGCGCGATGGCGCACCGGCGCAAGTTCGGCGGCGGGCGCGGCGAAGCGGTGGCGAAAGCCGTCGGTATCAAAGGCGATTACCTGCCGGATGTGGTTGATGCCACGGCCGGACTGGGGCGCGATGCGTTTGTGCTGGCGTCCGTCGGTTGCCGCGTGCGGATGCTGGAGCGTAATCCGGTGGTCGCCGCGTTGCTCGACGACGGCCTGACGCGCGGCTACGCCGATGCGGACATTGGCGGCTGGCTTCAGGAGCGTTTGCAGTTGATTCATGCTTCCAGCCTGACGGCGTTAACCGATATCACGCCGCGCCCGCAGGTGGTCTACCTCGATCCGATGTTTCCTCACCGGCAGAAAAGCGCGCTGGTGAAGAAAGAGATGCGGGTGTTTCAGTCGCTGGTGGGGCCGGATCTCGACGCCGACGGACTGCTGGAACCGGCGCGTCAGTTGGCGACCAAACGCGTGGTGGTCAAACGTCCCGATTATGCGCCGCCGCTGGCGGATGTCGCGACGCCCAACGCCATCGTCACCAAAGGGCATCGGTTTGATATTTATGCCGGAACCCCTCTGACGGAGTAACGGATTGCCCGATGGCGCTACGCTTATCGGGCCTACGATTCTCAATTATTTGTAGGCCGGATAAGGCGTAAGCCGCATCCGGCACTGAGTATTACTGTTCGGTACCTTGCGTATTAATCATTCGGTTTAACCACGGCACCATAATGGCCATCACCACGGTGACCGCCAGCGTTACCAGACCAATTTTGCTAAAGACGCCGGTATAAATGGGCAGCGTCTGTAACGGATCGGTGATGTTTTCCGGTACGGCAGTGAAGGTCGCCACATAACCGCCGAGCAGGAAGGCGGCGGCCTGGGTCAGGAACCACATTCCCAGAATAAAGCCCATCAGATGCTGCGGCACCAGAGCGGCGACCATTGCCAGTCCCAGCGCGCTAATCAGCAACTCGCCCAGACTCTGGAACAGATACACTAGCACGATAAACCACGGCGACGTCAATCCTTGCGCATCGGCAAACCACATCCCGGCGGCGGCGGCGGTCAGAAAACCCAGCGCGCAGAGGAACATGCCGAGCGTAAACTTCATCGGCATAGTCAGATCTTTGCCTTTGCTACCCAGTCGGGTGTAAATCGCTGCCAGTACCGGACTGGCGACGACCACCCAGAATGGGTTCAGCGCCTGAAAACTCACCGGGTTAATGGCGAATCCAAGAATTTCATGATGCACGTTATTAATCGCAAAGAAGTTCAGTGAGGTAGGCATCTGCGCATACAGAATGTAAAACAGCACGGCTTCAATCATCAGAATAAACGCCACGAACATTTTATTGCGGCCGGTTTTATCCAGACGAAACGCTTCGCGAAAGAAGAAAATAGTGACGACGATAGAAAGGACGATGAGCACCAGATTGGCAATCTTAACGTTGTGCATCAGCCAGGCGCAGAGGAAAATCATGACGACGGTGCCGAGTAGTACCAGCAGCAAATTGCGAAAACGTAGCGGTTTATGATCCGGTTCAGAACCGATATTTTTCACCATGCCACGGCAGGCGAAGTACACCAGAAGCGCAACAATTAAACCAGCGCCGCACAGATTATAGGTCACCACATAGCCAAATTTATCGGCAATCACCGGCGCCAGCGATAGCGATAACAAAGAACCGATGTTAATCGACATATAAAACAGGGTGAAAGCGCCATCCAGCCGGGGATCTTTAGGCTGATAGCATTTAGAGAGCAGGCTGGCGGGATTGGCTTTAAATAACCCGTTGCCCACGGCAATCGTACCCAGTGCGATAAAAATCAGATCGGGATTTAATAGCGACATACCAGTCATAAAATAGCCAATCGCCAGCACAATCGCGCCCAGGACCAGGGTGCGTTTAGTCCCTAACAGATGGTCGCCAACATAGCCGCCGATGGAGATCAGGCCATAAACCAGCGCCGCAAAAGCGCCAAAAGTAATAAAGGCCTGTTCCTGAGAAAAACCCAATTGTTTAACGAAAAAGACCGCCAGGATGCCCTGGACGCCGTAATAGCCAAATCGTTCCCATAATTCTACAAAAAAGATCATGAAGAATGGACGAGGTTGCTGCAGCAAGCCCGTAGGTGCAGTTGTATTCATATTCCTTCGCCTTTTAATGCCATCCCGAAACGTATGAACGCGTATATCAAAACGCGCCGAAAAGTCTTACCCTGATATAGACTGCGGTTATTAGCCTGATCAATAGGTTATTATACAAATGATACGCAAACTAATTAGTGGATCACACTAATTATGTTTGGTGTGATGGAATGATGTACTGAGTACTGCGAAGAAGGGGGGATAAACAAAACGCCCACATAAGCGGGCGTTGTTGTTGATAGCCGGAGTTTGCCTGATGGTTCAGGCCAACCTGATTGACTATAGACCAGATGCGGTCTTAGCCGCCAGCCGGCACGGTAAGTTAAGTATTACTCTTCTTCGTCGCGCAGCGGAACAATCAGCATGTCAACGTGAACGGTGTTGATCAGCTGGCGCGCAGAAGACATCAGTTTGCTCCAGAAGTCCTGGTGATGACCGCAAACGACCAGATCCATATCGTATTTCTTGATGGCGTCAACCAGCACCTGGCCCAAATCGCCGCTACCGCTCAGGGTTTCAGTGATAGGGTAGCCAGCGTTGGTAGACAGCTCGGTCAGCGCGTGGTGGGTTTCTTCGGAGATACGTTTCTGCATATCGCCCAGATTGACGTCAATCAGACCGGTGTACAGGTCTGAATAGTTCACATCAACGTGGATGAGGGAGATTTTCGCGTTGTAGGGGCGCGCCATAGAGACCGCTTTTTCAACCAGAACTTTACTTTCCGGGGAGAGATCAACTGCGATAAGAATGTGTTTATAAGCCATAGTGTTACTCCTTCCATAAGTTGTCGATGACCATTGAGCTACTGGCGTTTCTTATGCCGCCGCGTCACCCGCGTCCTGCGAACTCTATGCGCGGGGCTAGCTCAGCCGTTTACCATAACTATCCTTACATTATAGCGACCAGGATAATCCGTCAATCTGCCTTGCTTGCCAGTTAGTTAAACAAAATTTTCAGGGAATTGCATTGATAGTGATTAACCTTCTGGTAAAAAAATTAACTGATCTCCTACAATGTGTATAAGAGCCGTTCGAATGCGGAGCGCTAATATGGACGGCTTTCGTAGTACTCTTTCACTGATTGTCTGGCAGGGTATCGGGGAGCGGTAGTCCCGGAGAGGAACTCCGTGGGCGGGTCGCCGGGGAGGAGATATGATAAGCACCGTCTCACTATTCTGGGCTTTATGTGTCGTTTGCATTGTTAATATGGCGCGCTATTTCTCATCGCTACGCGCACTGTTAGTGGTACTTCGTGGTTGCGATCCTTTGCTCTATCAATATGTCGATGGCGGCGGCTTCTTTACCACGCATGGTCAGCCCAACAAACAGGTGCGCCTGGTATGGTATATCTACGCTCAGCGCTATCGCGATCATCATGATGAAGAATTTATTCGCCGTTGTGAACGCGTGCGCCGCCAGTTTCTGCTGACCAGCGCGTTATGCGGTTTGGTGGTGGTGAGCTTGATTGCGCTCATGATTTGGCACTGAATAAAAAAAGCGGGCCAGTTTCCTGACCCGCTCGTATTAGATAAGCCTCCGGATGACGCCGCTTGTAGCGGCCTGTCAGGCCTGTGTCGTTTCATCCTGACAGGCCGGATTAGCGACAGCGCTATCCGGCCCATTTGGCTTAAATAATCTTCAGGGAAAGCCAGTACAGCACGCCGGAAAGAATAATCGCCGCCGGTAACGTAAATACCCAGGCCATCAGAATGCTGGTCACGGTTTTACGCTGTAACCCGCCGCCATCAACGACCATGGTTCCCGCCACTGAAGAGGAGAGTACGTGAGTGGTAGAAACTGGCATACCGGTGTAGCTGGCAAGACCGATAGAGACTGCCGCCGTCATCTGCGCCGACATTCCCTGCGCATACGTCATGCCTTTTTTACCAATTTTCTCGCCGATAGTGGTCGCCACGCGACGCCAGCCGATCATCGTACCAATACCCAGCGCCAACGCCACTGCCATAATGATCCACACCGGCGCATACTCAATGGTGCTTAACATATCGGTCTTCAGCTTTTTCAGCAGGCGCTGGTCATCGCTGCTTACGCCAGGCAATTTCACGACTTTGTCGGTCGTGTCGGAAATGCACAGCATAATGCGACGCAACTGACTACGCTGTTCAACGCTTAACTTGTCGTAGCTTTCCACGTTTGCCAGCATCCCTTTCGCACGGTTAAGCGCGTTAATGGTGTTAGCCGGATGGCAGTGGAATTCAGTCGGTTCAGTCGCGCCCGGTTCCGGAGAGGGAATCAGTTGGTCAACGCCGGTGACGGCTTTCAGCAGGTCAGGACGCTGCTCAAAGTACGTTTCGACATTGTTGATAGCATCGCGCGTACGGGTGATTTCGTAGCTGGAGGCATTCATATTGACCACGAAACCCGCAGGCGCGACGCCAATCAGCACCAGCATGACCAGGCCAATGCCTTTCTGACCATCGTTCGCGCCATGCGAAAACGCCACGCCGATAGCTGAGAGGATCAGCGCGATACGCGTCCAGAATGGCGGCTTTTTCTTGCCGTCTTTCTTTTCACGTTCGGCTGGCGTCAGGTGGATACGGGCGCGTTTCTTAGTACCGCTCCAGTAGCGGCGCAGCAAGAAAATCAGACCGCCGGCGAATACCAGACCGACAATAGGGGAGATAATGAGTGAACCGAAAATATTGATAACTTTCGGGATGTTAAGCGCATCCACCACTGACGTGCCGGTCATCATCGCATTGGTTAAACCGATGCCGATAATGGCGCCAATCAGCGTGTGGGAACTGGACGCCGGCAACCCGAAATACCAGGTACCGAGGTTCCAGATAATCGCCGCCAGCAACATGGAAAAGACCATAGCGAGGCCGTGCGCGGAACCCATGTTGAGCAGGAGATCCGTCGGTAGCATATGCACAATGGCATACGCCACGCTGAGACCCCCCAGCAAAACGCCAAAAAAGTTAAACACCGCCGCCATGACAACCGCCAGCTGCGAACGCATCGCACGGGTGTAAATCACGGTTGCGACTGCATTGGCTGTATCATGGAAACCGTTAATCGCTTCGTAGAACAGCACAAAAGCCAGATCAAGCAATAATAAAAGCCCGGTATGTAAATCCAGGCCAGCAAACAAATGTAGCATAGGACGTTACGCCATTTTGAGGACATGAACGCGGCGCATTATCAGTGACTTTGGCGGCGCGGGCAAAGTGAAATATAGACTTTTTTTGATGTACTTCGTGCTTTGTTTGATATCACTAAAGAATTATCTTATATATTTCAGATAAATACCATTTTCAGGCGCTTTTCGCGCTGGTGCGACCACTGAGGAAACTTTACAATTCTCGCCCGAATTTGAGAGAGGAAGGCGACGTGGAAAGGTTTGATGCCGTTATTATAGGCGCTGGCGCAGCGGGCATGTTTTGCGCCGCACAGGCAGGACAAGCGGGTAGCCGCGTGCTGCTCATCGATAATGGCAAGAAGCCAGGACGTAAAATCCTCATGTCCGGCGGTGGGCGCTGCAACTTTACTAATCTTTATGTTGAGCCTGCTGCGTATTTGAGCCAGAACCCCCATTTTTGCAAATCAGCATTAGCCCGCTATACCCAGTGGGACTTTATCGATCTGGTCGGCAGGTATGGGATAGCCTGGCATGAGAAAACGCTGGGACAGCTTTTTTGCGATGATTCCGCCCAACGCATTGTCGATATGCTGGTTGCCGAGTGCGACAAAGGTGGCGTAACGATGCGCCTGCGTAGCGAGGTATTGAGCGTCGAGCGTGATGAGTCGGGTTTCGTACTGGCGTTGAACGGCGAGACGGTGACTACGCAAAAGCTGGTGATTGCCAGCGGCGGCCTGTCGATGCCGGGGCTTGGCGCATCGCCGTTTGGCTATAAAATCGCCGAACAGTTTGGTCTCAAGGTGTTGCCGACGCGCGCCGGGCTGGTGCCCTTTACGCTACATAAGCCGCTGTTAGAACAGCTCCAGACGCTGTCTGGCGTCTCTGTGCCCTGCGTGATTACCGCCCGCAATGGCACGGTATTTCGGGAAAACCTACTTTTTACCCATCGTGGGCTGTCCGGCCCCGCCGTTTTACAGATTTCCAGCTACTGGCAACCGGGCGAGTTAGTGAGCATTAACTTATTGCCGGATCTCTCGCTGGAAGACGTTCTCAATGAACAGCGTAACGCGCACCCGAACCAGAGTCTGAAGAACACGCTGGCGATGCATCTGCCGAAACGGCTGGTGGAGTGTTTACAACAGTTGGGGCTCATCCCGGATGTATCGCTCAGGCAGTTGAACGTTCGTGACCAGCAGACGTTGGTTGACACGCTGACGGCCTGGCAAGTACAGCCTAACGGTACCGAAGGCTATCGGACAGCGGAAGTGACGCTGGGCGGCGTGGATACAAACGAACTATCATCGCGGACTATGGAGGCGCGCCGCGTGCCGGGTCTCTATTTTATCGGCGAAGTGATGGACGTCACCGGCTGGTTGGGCGGCTATAACTTCCAGTGGGCCTGGTCGAGCGCCTGGGCCTGCGCGCAGGATTTGATTGCGTTAAAAATTAACTAATTGATATTATGTGTTTTTCGGTCTCATTTGACTGATCGCCGTATATCTTGGCCTATAGCATCTTTTAGTCAGAAGTATTCTGGATAAGGGGCACTCATTTTGCATGGCATGACCACCGATTTCGTTTTAACAATGGGGAATGCGGACGGTAGTTTTCGCTATAAGGTCGTGGCAGTAAAACCAGATAAATTGGTTTCAGCTCGGGAGCCTGAATAACTTTAGATTGAACATCTGTTCTGGATGTTACTTTGGGTTGATTTCCCGATTTGCGTTGACTCAAAACAGAATCAAGTTTAGAGATAAAAATGTGTTAGACGATATCTATAATCAGAATGAAACATGTTTAACCATTTTCATTATGAATGCATTAATCTCAGCTGGGTTTTGAAGCAGACCGCATTCAGGTCGGATACTGGCCAACAACACCAGATACAGAATAAGGCCCCTGACAGGGCCTTCTGGTAGTATGTAGTCGATATTTACACTGTTTACAACGGGGAGTCATACTTTCTTATTAATCCTGTAAAGCAAACCACTGCACAGTGCGCCAGCAAAAAGAACAACTGCAATAGTGGCAAACATCAGCGTATATGCAAATTCTTTATACGTATCAAGAAGGTATCCGAAGATAAGATGGACATAAGCTTCCGGGCTGAATCCGATGCAGATTAATATCCCCATTGCGGTCCCGGTAAACACTTTCGGTATGCGAATTTCATTTACCTGCGCATACATTATACCGCGCATGCCAAACGTAAGCGCTCCCAGTAATAAAACCAGAGTAATAAGCAGGATCAGAAATCGTGAGTCATGAGGAATAAATATAAAAGATGCAGTTATCAATGCACCGAGAATAAAGAAGCTGGCCATAACTTTCAGGGAAGAACCAATCTTATCTGCAAGTAGGCCAGCAAAAGGCGAAATAATAAAAGCGAGAAAATATGCCCTAATCATCCCGATAACGGCAGTTTGGTCGGGAGTCATTCCATAGGCATCGGAGAGGTATGGTACCAGATAAGCTCCGCCCTGGTAAACAAAAATAACACAGCTGATAATGAATGCTGCCAGCCAAAGTTTTACACTTTTGAGTAGTGAAATAAGATCCGACATTTTTTTAGGTGCCGCATTTTCAATAGCACTAACACCTTTCGGAAATAAATAATAAGAGGTGAATCCCGGAATAATATAAATGGCTGCGTCAAATCGTAAAATAAAACCAATGCTGACAGCACTGGAGCCATGCAGACCAACAATAGCCACGGCACATAACGTCAGAACAGTGCCGGCAATTCCACGACCGGACTCCAGAAATCCAAAATACCGCCCCTGCTCATTGTCTGATGCAAGGAGTCTGGCAATTTTTGTCATGGAAACCAGGAACAGTCCATTACCGACTAAGGACATAAATCCGACGATAATAAACATGGCCTGATAGGAAGGCCGGAAGGACTGCCAGATGGCAAGGGCCGCCATTGTGAGATAGGCAATGGTAAGAATGCTTTTAGGATTTTTGAAACGGTCAACGATGATGCCTGAAACAGCACCTGATATAATGCCTACAAACCCGAGCCAGCTCATTAACATGCCCGATTGTGTATTTGTCAGTGAAAAGTATTCATTCCACGGATAGTAGAATACTTCACGCAAATACATAGCCTTGAATATTGTTCCCCCACCGACTGCCAGAAGAATAAAAAAAATCAGGTTATGCCTTTTAATCGATTTGTCTTCTGCATGTTCCATATGTCCGCCTGTATAACTAGACGTTATTGTAGATTGATCCGTTAGTGTCTTGTGTTATTTTAATTTTTGTATGTATTTATAAACAGTGGGTTCAGATATGTTAAGTTTTTTGGCTACTTTCGTTACTGCCCCTTTAAGCAGAAATACGCCTTCATCATTTAGTAATGAAATAATATGGCTTTTATTTTCAGCATTCAGTGACTCTGGATTAATATTTCCAATATTGATTACATTATTAATTTTGAGATCAACCATTTCAGGAATGGTCAGTCCAATATGTTCATCAAGCTGAGTGCCGTTATTATTGTCAGTCTGCCCGACAAAAATGCTTAAAAAATGACTAAGTTTATCATTCAGGGCAATTAAATCTTCGACGACGGTATTCAGACATAGTGCACCAACAATTTCTCCCTGCTTATTCCGGATAAAAAAAGTGGCACACTTAAGTCGTCTGCCATCGCGTGTCTTGCTGAGATAATTACACTGGTAATGTACCTCACTGTCATTGTTCTTCATGGCACGGACTACCAGATCGGTGATGGGATCTCCGACAGAGCGACCGCTGATATGTCCATTTCTGATTTTATGTATAGAAGACTCAAGATCAGAAAGATTGTGCAGAACAACTTCCGTGTTTTCGCCAAAATAATCGGCCAGGAAATCGATCAAAAATTCATAGGGTTCAAGACAAGTGTTTTTCATGGTTAATCTGGTTGCCACCTCAGTGGCAACCACCTTTGTTATTGACGAAATGCCACAGCTTCAATCTCAACTCTGGCACCCATAGGAAGTGTTTTTACAGCAAAACAGCTGCGTGCCGGCGGATTTATCTTAAAAAAGCTGGCATAGACATCGTTGAACGCAGCAAAATCAGCCATATCACTCAAGAAACAGGTCGTTTTCAGTACCGTATCAGTATCACCGCCTGCCATCTTAACTACAGCCAGAAGATTAAGCAGTGACTGACGGGTCTGTTCCTGAATATCATCAGTTTCAATTTTGCCACTGTCAGCGTTAATGGGCAATTGTCCGGAGGTAAAAATTAAATTACCCATCGCATTGCCCTGACTGTATGAGCCAATTGCTGCCGGTGCTGTTTCTGTAAAAATAATCTCTTTCACTTCTGTTCCTTAAAAATACTTACTGAATGCCTTTTCCAGACGACTCAGTGCTTCATCAATACGTGACTCCGGAACACCACAGTTAATTCGGGCAAATCCGGTACCGGCAACACCAAACTGATCTCCCCGGTTAAATCCGAGTCCCGCATCCTGCACTAAAAATTCCTGAATGCGATCACCTGACCAGCCCGTATCATTAAAATCGGCCCATACAAGATAAGTGGCTTCCGGCAGATTGGCTTTTACCGGATATGGCATGTTATTGAGCCCGTTAACCAGTTTAATCTGCATTTTACGGATATGATTCACCACCTCTTCACGATAGTCATGGCAATATTTATATCCGGCATAGGCGGCTTCATGCGCGAACGCAGTGGGCTGAAAATGTAATTCTTTCAGGACAACTGCCATCTGTTTTTTAAATACAGGATCGGCCGTGAAGACATAGGAACTAAAAATACCGCCAATGTTAAACAGCTTCCCTCCGGATGAAAAAACGATAATGCCATTTAAATTTTCCGCAGCTTTCATGACCGGCGTATAGCATTTTTCGTCATAGACAAAATCTGCATGAATTTCGTCAGAAATCAGGATTGTTCCTGTTTTCTGGGCAATTGCGGCGACTTTCCTGACTTCCTCTTCAGTCCAGCAACGACCTACCGGATTATGAGGGTTACAGAAAATCAGAATCTTATTCTCCGGGCGTGAACAGGTATCTTCCAGCTTTTCAAAATCAATAGTGTAATGATTGTTTTCATCACGCAGCAGATCACACTCAGTTACAGCACGGTGGTTTTCACGGATGGTTCTGGCAAAAGAATGATAGACCGGTGTCATAACCACAACGGATTCATTACACTGTGTCATTCCCCTGATAAAAGCGCCCATCGTCATCAGTAAAGGCGGTGTTTCAATAATATCAGCCGTATCCGGCCGCCAGTCATAATATCGATCATACCAGGATGCCAGCACATCCTTAAAATCATCATGATAGGCCGGATATCCGAATTCTCTGCGGTTACAGACTTCAATCAGTGCCTGACGAACCTCCACGGGAGAAACTAAATCGGTATCTGCAACAGACATAGGTATTACTGGAAATCCATTAATGACACTGTCATATTCCCATTTTTCTGATGCTATTCTCTGATAGATTTCATTAAAATCGTATTTCATTTTATTTTCCTTAATTTATTCAGCCGCAGTCCGGAAAGTATCTGCCGGTTTACCATCCATTTTCTTAAATGCCGTTTTGGCATTGCGGAGAAGTAAAAGTGAAGTGAATACAGCGAGAGCAAACATGGCACCCATGAAGATAAACATGTAGGTGTAACCCTGTACTTTATATGCATCAAGCCAGTACCCGAATAACGCATGGATAAACATTTCCGGAGAGAATCCCACAGTGGCCATGATCCCCATAACGGTACCGGTCAGACGAACAGGAACCTTCATTTCCTCAATTTGCGCATACATGATCCCGCGCAGAGCAAAGTTAATGGAGCCTACAATCATCAGGGTGCCGATCAGGACCCATACCATAGCCGGATCCTGTGGGATCACCAGGAACATGGCGACACCAATCACCCCGGCAATAAACAGCCAATTCATCACCTTAATCGCTGAGCCGACTTTGTCTGCGAGCAGACCCACAACCGGTGCAATCAGGATAGCGAGGACATAAGCACGGATCATACCGATAATTCCGGCATGTTCGGCGGTCATTCCGTAGACATCAGACAGATAAGGAACCAGATATGAGGACCCCTGATAGAAGGAGATGGTTGCAAAGATGGAGAAAGCTGCAAACCAGACTTCCTTAACCTTCATGACAGCCAGAATATCGTGTACAGATATTTTTTCTTTGGCCTTTTCTTCTCCGGAAGCAGAATTATGGTTATCACGGGGCATGGCGAACCACATCAGAACACCCAGCGCCAGGTAGAGAAAGCCGTATGCATGTAGCACACTGCCAATCCCTTCCACTTCGGTTGCAGACATGGCGAACCATGCTACGGCAACGGCAGAGATGGCTGACCCAGCGATACCACGTCCGGACTCCAGGAAACCAAACAGCTTCCCCTGGTCACTGGCATTACCAATCAGGCGGGTTGCGCGCACCATCGATACTAGGAAAAGACCATTTGCGAGGAAAGATAGTATGCCGATGATGACATACTGCGTAGCCAGACCCGGTGCTGTTGACTGCCATAATGTGGTTACGCCCACAGCCAGAAAGGTAAAAGAAATAATCAGTCGGGTATTGTTCACCTTATCGATAATCACCCCAGCAATTGAAGATGAAACAATCCCCACAAACCCCAGCCAACTCATCAGCAGGCCTGAATCCGTGTTATTCACTCCCATGAATTCATTCCAGGGGTAATAAAATACTTCCCTGAGGTACATCGATTTAAAAATGGTCCCTCCTCCGATTGCCAGAAGAATGACCATCAACCATTTTTGAAAATTGGATGTTTTCATAAACCTTCGCCTGTCCATAAATAAGAACCAAGTGTTCATGTGAGAATATAATTTTTTATACACATGAATATTATGAAGCACCTCACAGAGTGGGTAAAAAAGATAAAAAATTATCTCTTCTAATTTGATATCATTAAAATCATGTGCTTATGTGTATAATAAATTATAATTATGTGTGGGGCATTAATTATTTACGGTTGTAATTTTATAAAAATTATAAATTTTTATATTTCAGAACGTAACTGTCTGACAACATATATGCTGAATAGGGCGGAGAATAGGGGCAGGAAAGTGGATAAAATATTATCGTGTTTTTCCTCCGGCAGGAGCGTTTCCTTATTAGAAGTACGAATATTTGATGCCGTGGGCTGTATCCATGTTTTTTAGCCGGGCCCGGCGACTTGAGCAGGGGTAATCACGCATGCTTTCGTTACCAGCCCCTTCAGTAAATAGATTGACGGGCACGATTTTTTGTCTGCAACATCTGTGCTACAACCGAATAGACATATTGAATCCAGGTGTTAGTATTCAATAGACAGCAGTTATGAGTATGCGTGTTTCATTTCCGGCCAGGAACGCTGATGATGACAACATTACTACCCGGTTTCACAGCATTTTCGTCATTCACTTCCTTCGCGGCGCGCGTTGCCTTAACGCTCGCTCAATGGCCATTGTTTTTCATTCCTTCTTATCCCGGATGGAAACCCCCGCTGAGCGCACGCCCGGCGGACTTTGTGACACGCATGGTTAGACAACAGGGATTACGGCGGGTCGATTATAGACAAAATGAAGCGTCATCTGGTGTGGTGGGGAGCGGGGATTCTTGTGGCGGTGGCCGCGATAGCCTGGTGGATGCTGCGCCCTGCGGGAATACCGGAGGGATTTGCCGCCAGCAACGGCAGAATTGAAGCCACCGAAGTGGATATTGCCACTAAGATTGCCGGGCGTATTGATACCATCCTCGTTTCGGAAGGGCAGTTCGTTCGTCAGGGCGAGGTGCTGGCGAAAATGGATACCCGCGTATTGCAGGAGCAGCGGCTGGAGGCGATCGCGCAAATCAAAGAAGCCGAGAGCGCGGTTGCCGCCGCCCGTGCCTTGCTGGAGCAACGCCAGAGTGAAATGCGCGCCGCGCAGTCGGTCGTCAAACAGCGGGAAGCTGAGCTGGACTCCGTCTCTAAACGCCACGTGCGTTCCCGTTCGCTGTCGCAGCGTGGCGCGGTATCTGTACAACAGTTAGATGACGATCGCGCGGCGGCGGAAAGCGCGCGCGCCGCCCTGGAGACCGCCAAAGCGCAGGTATCTGCGGCAAAAGCGGCGATTGAGGCGGCGCGTACCAGTATTATCCAGGCGCAAACGCGCGTGGAAGCGGCGCAGGCGACCGAGCGGCGTATTGTCGCCGACATCGACGACAGCGAATTAAAAGCGCCGCGCGATGGACGCGTGCAGTACCGCGTTGCGGAGCCGGGCGAAGTGTTATCGGCTGGCGGCCGGGTGTTGAACATGGTCGATCTCAGCGATGTTTATATGACATTTTTCCTGCCGACCGAACAGGCGGGGTTGTTGAAGATCGGCGGCGAAGCGCGACTGGTGCTGGACGCCGCGCCGGATCTGCGTATTCCGGCGACGATCAGTTTTGTCGCCAGCGTGGCGCAGTTCACACCCAAAACCGTGGAAACCCACGATGAACGGCTGAAGCTGATGTTCCGTGTCAAAGCGCGTATTCCGCCAGAGCTACTGCGACAGCATCTGGAATATGTCAAAACCGGTTTGCCGGGAATGGCCTGGGTTCGTCTGGATGAGCGCGTGCCCTGGCCTGACGCTCTAAGCGTGAGGCTGTCGCAATGACGTCGCTGAAGCTGGTGCCTGTTCCTCCCGTGGCGCAGCTTGAGGGGGTGAGCCAGCATTACGGAAAAACAGCCGCGCTGAACAATATCACGCTGGACATTCCCGCCCGTAGTATGGTCGGGCTGATTGGTCCGGACGGGGTGGGTAAGTCGAGCCTGCTGTCGCTGATTTCTGGCGCGCGGGTGATTGAGCAAGGGAACGTTATCGTCTTGGGCGGCGATATGCGCGATGCGAAACATCGCCGCGACGTCTGTCCGCGCATCGCCTGGATGCCGCAGGGGCTGGGGAAAAACCTTTATCACACGTTATCGGTTTATGAGAACGTCGATTTTTTCGCTCGTCTCTTTGGTCATGACAAAGCTGAACGCGAAGCGCGTATTACCGAGCTGCTGAACAGCACCGGCCTGGCGCCGTTTCGTGACCGTCCTGCCGGGAAGCTGTCCGGTGGGATGAAACAAAAGCTGGGGTTGTGCTGTGCGCTGATTCATGACCCGGAATTGCTGATTCTTGATGAGCCTACCACCGGCGTTGACCCGCTCTCCCGCGCTCAGTTCTGGGACTTAATCGACAGTATCCGCCAACGGCAGACCAATATGAGCGTGTTGGTCGCAACGGCCTATATGGAAGAGGCGGAGCGTTTTGACTGGCTGGTGGCGATGAATGCGGGCGAGATACTGGCAACCGGCAGCGCGCAGCAACTGCGGGCAAAAAACCATAGCGCGACGCTGGAACAGGCGTTTATCGCCCTGTTGCCAGAAGCGCAGCGCCAGGCGCATAAGCCAGTGGTGATCCCGCCCTATCACGCTGAGCAGGAAGAGATTGCCATTGAGGCGAAAGATCTGACCATGCGCTTCGGTAAGTTCGTCGCGGTTGACCATGTTAATTTCCGTATTCCGCGCGGCGAGATTTTTGGCTTCCTCGGTTCAAACGGTTGCGGCAAATCGACCACCATGAAAATGCTGACCGGTCTGCTTCCCGCCAGCGAAGGTCAGGCCTGGCTATTTGGCCAGCCGGTGGACCCGAACGACATCGATACCCGTCGCCGGGTCGGGTATATGTCGCAGGCTTTTTCGCTCTATAACGAACTCACCGTGCGGCAGAATCTGGAACTTCATGCCCGCCTGTTTCATATTCCGCCAGCGGAGATCCCGGCGCGCGTCGCGCAGATGATCGAACGCTTTATGCTAACGGAGGTGGAAGATACGCTCCCCGCTTCGTTGCCGCTCGGTATCCGCCAGCGTTTATCGCTGGCGGTAGCGGTGATCCATCGCCCGGAAATGCTGATTCTTGATGAGCCAACGTCCGGCGTTGATCCGGTCGCCAGGGATATGTTCTGGCAGCTTATGGTCGATCTTTCGCGTCAGGATAAGGTGACGATTTTTATCTCGACCCATTTTATGAACGAAGCGGAACGTTGCGACCGAATGTCATTGATGCACGCCGGTAAAGTGCTCGCCAGCGGTACGCCGCAGGAATTGGTGCAACAGCGGGGCGCGGCCAATCTGGAAGCGGCGTTTATTTCCTGGCTACAGGAAGCTGCGGGAGCGGCGCCTGAAACCCCAATACCGCCATCCCAGACGCCCGCCGCGTCAGGTAAACCGTCGCGGCAGGGATTGAGCTTCCGGCGTTTGTTCAGCTACAGTCGCCGCGAAGCGCTGGAGCTACGCCGCGATCCGGTACGCTCGACGCTGGCGCTGCTGAGAACGGTAATTCTGATGCTGATTATGGGCTATGGCATCAGTATGGACGTGGAGAACCTGCGTTTTGCCGTACTCGACCGCGATCAAACCGTCAGTAGCCAGGCATGGTCGCTCAATCTGGCGGGATCGCGCTATTTTATCGAACAGCCGCCGCTCGCCAGCTATGACGAGCTTGACCGGCGGATGCGTTCGGGAGAGCTGGCGGTTGCCATTGAGATCCCGCCTAATTTTGGCCGCGATATTGCTCGCGGTACGCCAGCGCAGATTGGCGTCTGGGTGGATGGCGCCATGCCCAGCCGCGCCGAGACGGTGAAGGGGTACGTTCAGGCGATGCACCAAAGCTGGCTGCAGGAGGCGGCGAGTCGTCAGCCGAACCCGGTTAAACAGATCGGGCTGCTCAACATTGAAACGCGCTATCGCTATAACCCGGATGTGAAAAGTCTGCCCGCTATCGTTCCGGCGGTCATTCCGCTGCTGCTCATGATGATCCCGTCAATGCTTAGCGCCCTGAGCGTGGTGCGGGAGAAAGAGCTGGGGTCGATGATTAATCTGTACGTAACGCCGACGACGCGCAGCGAATTTTTGCTGGGTAAACAACTGCCGTATATCGCGCTGGGTATGCTGAACTTCTTGCTACTGTGCGCGCTGTCGGTCTTTGTGTTCGGCGTGCCGCTGAAAGGCAGCTTTCTCACGCTTACCCTGGCGGCGCTGCTTTACGTCATCATCGCCACCGGTCTGGGGCTGCTGATCTCCACGTTTATGAAGAGCCAAATCGCCGCTATTTTTGGGACGTCGATTATTACCCTCATTCCGGCAACACAATTTTCCGGCATGATCGATCCGGTGGCTTCGCTGGAAGGACCGGGAAGATGGATCGGCGAGATCTACCCGACCAGCCATTTTCTGACGATCGCGCGCGGGACGTTTTCCAAAGCGTTGGATCTGTCCGATCTCTGGCCGTTATTTATGCCGTTACTGATTGCCGTCCCGGTGGTGATGGGTCTGAGCATTCTGCTGCTGAAAAAACAGGAGGGGTAATGCGCGGATTACGTAATATTTATAACCTCGGCGTCAAAGAACTGCGCAGTCTGCTGGGCGACAAAGCGATGCTGGCGCTGATCGTCTTCGCCTTTACGATTTCGGTTTACTCCTCTGCTACCGTCCTGCCCGGTTCGTTGCATCTTGCCCCTATCGCCATCGCCGATATGGATCAGTCGCAGTTGTCGAACCGTATTGTGAATAGTTTTTACCGCCCGTGGTTTCTGCCGCCGGAGATGATTACGGCAACGGAAATGGATGCCGGACTGGATGCCGGACGCTATACCTTTGCGGTCAATATTCCGCCGAATTTCCAGCGTGATGTGCTGGCCGGACGTCAGCCTGATATTCAGGTTAACGTCGATGCGACGCGCATGAGCCAGGCGTTTACCGGCAACAGTTATATCCAGAATATTATTAGCGGCGAGGTCAACAGCTTTGTGGCGCGCGCGCGGGGAGATAACGTTCAGCCGGTGTCGCTGGAGATTCGGATGCGCTTTAACCCGAATCTCGACCCGGCGTGGTTTGGCGGCGTGATGGCGATTATCAACAACATTACCATGCTGGCGATAGTGCTGACCGGGTCGGCGCTGATCCGCGAGCGAGAACACGGCACGGTAGAGCATCTGTTAGTGATGCCGGTCACGCCCTTTGAGATCATGATGGCGAAAGTGTGGTCGATGGGGCTGGTCGTGCTGGTGGTTTCCGGTTTGTCTTTGATGCTGATGGTGAAAGGCGTACTTGGCGTACCGATTGAAGGATCGATCCCATTGTTTATGTTGGGCGTGGCGCTGAGCCTGCTCGCCACCATTTCAATTGGGATTTTTATGGGCACCATCGCCCGTTCGATGCCGCAGCTGGGGTTATTAATGATTCTGGTGCTGTTGCCGCTACAAATGCTCTCCGGCGGTTCCACGCCGCGCGAAAGTATGCCGCAGGCGGTGCAGGATATTATGCTGACCATGCCGACGACGCATTTTGTCAGCCTTGCCCAGGCTATTCTTTATCGCGGCGCAGGTTTGAGTATCGTCTGGCCGCAGTTCCTGACCCTGCTGGCGATAGGCGGCGTGTTCTTCCTGATAGCGCTGTTACGCTTCAGAAAAACGATTGGCACAATGGCGTAAACATTATTGCCGGATGGCGGCTGCGCCTCATCCGGCCTACAAACGACGACGTGCGAACGTAGGCCGGGCAAGCGAAGCGCCCCCGGCAAAGCGCTGTGGCGTTAGTCTTCTTTCGGCAAACACTGCAAGTGGCCGTGGCGCACGCCGCGCTGGGCGATAACATCATCGGCAAAATGCTGTACGTCGCCCATATCGCCCTTCAGAACGGCGATCTCCAGACAGTCATCGTGGTTGATATGGACGTGCAGCGTGGCGACGGATAAATCATGATGATGATGCTGGGTGGAGACGATGCGGCTGGCTAAATCCCGTTTCTCATGTTCATAAACATATGAAAGTACCGCGAAACCCTGTGTGCCGTGTTCCTGAGTGGCCTCCTGCGCCAGAGCGCCGCGCAGAATATCACGGATCGCTTCGGAGCGATTGTTATAGCCGCGTCGCTGGCTCAGGTTGTCCAGCGTTTCCAGTAAATCGTCATCGAGGGTGATGGTGACACGTTGCATCTGACTTAAACCTTTTGGTATGGCGCGTCGGCGCATGGGAAGCTCCGCATTTTGTAACACACGTCCGCCGCCAGAGGGAAAAATTAATGTGTCATAGCGCTTTCGTTATCGTCTGCGGCGTCAGCGTAAACGGTGTGGGGGTACAGACTGCCAGACTGAGCGTATCGAGCTGACACTGGCTGACCGACAAGGCAGAGGGCAACGTGCTGTCCACGCTGACGATTTGCCAGGCGCTGCCGCCGCGTTGTTTTACGATGGCTTCTTTACGCGTCCAGATACGCCAGAATGCCGCCAGTTGTTGCTCCGGACGTTCCGCTTCCATTTCAGCATGTTCGCCGAGGCTGAATACCGCATTTGCCAGCGAACGCCAGTTATCGCGCGGGCGGATCACTTCAATATCGCAGCCGACTTCACCTTCGTCGCTAAGCAACAGAGCAATAGTGTCGCCGCTATGGCTGAGGTTAAACCACAGCGGCGTTCCGGCGGAAAAAGCCGGTTTACCCTGTTCGCCATACACCATCTCCGGTAGCGGCGAGAGCGCACGGGAAAGCAGCACGCGCCCGGCCAGCCAGCTTGCCCAGCGAACGCCCTGCGGCGCCTGAGCGATTAACGCGTCGGGCAATTGACCTGCGCTTAATGTTGACACTTTTCCCAGAACGATCTGGTACATATCAGGACCAACGTTGCCTATGAAGAAGAGGAGATTGTAGCATCTGTCGCCTCATCCCGGTAAACGGCTTTTCGGTCGGCCTGGCCCCAGTAAGATCGCCAGTTTGCTGCCGCCTTTAGTGGTTTCCATCCAGATTTTGCAGACGCTGGTCAAAGGAACGGACAAGAGCATCCCGACCGGGCCTAATAGCCATCCCCAGACCAATAACGAAAGAAATACCACCAGCGTGGACATTCCCAGACGATGGCCCATCATGCGTGGCTCCATAATGTTGCCAATCACCATATGGACCACCAAAAAGAGCGCGCCGACCAGTACGCACTCGTAAAAACCGTTAAATAACAGCGCCTGAATCATGGGGGGAACGGCGGAAATCACCGAGCCGATATTAGGAACGTAATTGAGCAAAAAGGCCAGTACGCCCCACATTAGCGCAAACTGAATATCCATTAACGCCAGTCCCAGCCAGATAATCGCGCCCGTCCATAAACTGAGCAGCGTTTTCAGCGCCAGATAATGCGAGACGCCTTTCAGGGCGCGGTGCAGGCCGGCAATATGGATTTGTGGATTGTTTAGCGCGAAACGTAATTTATAAGGCACGTGACGCACCTCAAACAGCATAAAAACCACGGTCATCACCAGCAGCACAATGCTTGCCATCGCGCCCGATACGCCGGTCATTAATGTTGTGGTGAAGAGCATGATTTTATCGGAATCCATCCCGCGGAGCATACGTTCCGGCGACATATGTAAATTCAGGAAGGGCATTAACTCCTGAAGGTGTAAGACCTTACGCGTCAGCTCCTTGCTGTATTTAGGCAGCATAGCGATAAATTCATTAAGCGATGCGGCAAGCACACCCACCAGCGCGGTAAGCACGATCAGCATGACAACCACCACGATAGTAATCGCCAGCGGTCGCTTCACGCCCCGGCGAATAAACCAGGTCACTAATGGATTAAGAACAATGGCGAAAAAGAGCGCCAGCAAGAGTTGTACAATAATATCCGCCGCGGCATGAATCCCGGCGAGAATAATAACTAGGGAGGCCAGTTTCAGCAGAATATGCATACCCGTTTTGTCGGGTTGAGCGGTTGCCATGAAGTTTTCCTTGTTGTGTTTTTTTCTAAGTGTAGCGGCTGCCCTGATACCGATAATCTGAATCTCACTACTGATTTTCACCGCGCGCCATGATAGAAAAGAAAACATGTTGTAAAAATGCGGTGATACTCATGCCCGAACCCGTCGCTGAACCGGCGCTAAACGGATTGCGCCTCAATCTGCGTATTGTCTCCATTGTGATGTTTAACTTTGCCAGCTACCTGACCATCGGCCTGCCGCTCGCCGTCTTGCCCGGCTATGTGCATGATGCGATGGGATTCAGCGCGTTCTGGGCGGGGCTTATTATCAGCCTGCAATACTTCGCCACTCTGTTAAGCCGTCCCCATGCCGGGCGGTATGCGGATGTATTAGGGCCGAAAAAAATCGTTGTCTTTGGCTTATGCGGCTGTTTTTTAAGCGGACTCGGCTACCTGCTGGCGGATATCGCCAGCGCCTGGCCGATGATCAGTTTGTTGCTACTGGGGCTGGGTCGCGTGATTTTGGGGATTGGGCAAAGTTTTGCCGGCACCGGTTCGACACTATGGGGCGTCGGCGTCGTCGGGTCGTTGCATATTGGTCGGGTCATCTCCTGGAACGGTATCGTCACCTACGGCGCAATGGCGATGGGCGCGCCGCTGGGCGTGCTGTGTTATGCCTGGGGCGGGTTACAGGGACTGGCGCTAACGGTGATGGGCGTGGCGCTGTTGGCGGTACTGTTAGCCCTTCCACGTCCGTCGGTGAAGGCGAACAAAGGCAAGCCGCTGCCGTTTCGCGCGGTGCTGGGGCGTGTCTGGCTGTATGGTATGGCGTTGGCGCTGGCCTCGGCAGGGTTTGGCGTCATCGCGACGTTTATTACCTTATTTTATGATGCTAAAGGTTGGGATGGCGCCGCCTTTGCGCTCACGTTATTTAGCGTCGCGTTTGTCGGCACGCGTTTGCTGTTCCCTAACGGTATCAATCGCTTAGGCGGGTTGAATGTCGCCATGATCTGCTTTGGCGTGGAGATTATTGGTCTGTTACTGGTGGGGACGGCAGCCATGCCGTGGATGGCAAAAATCGGCGTTTTACTCACGGGGATGGGGTTTTCGCTGGTCTTTCCGGCGCTGGGTGTGGTGGCCGTCAAAGCCGTGCCGCCGCAGAACCAGGGCGCGGCGCTGGCGACCTATACCGTCTTTATGGATATGTCTTTGGGGGTGACCGGGCCGCTGGCGGGGCTGGTGATGACCTGGGCGGGCGTGCCGGTGATTTATCTGGCGGCGGCCGGGCTGGTAGCGATGGCGCTATTACTGACCTGGCGCTTAAAAAAACGGCCTCCGTCTGCACTGCCGGAGGCCGCATCATCGTCGTGAAGGTTACTTAATAACCAACGTATTGATGATGTTTTCAGCTGTGGTTTGCGCTTTTTGCTGATTGTCCGCAGGCAGCGTGACCTGAATCGTCAGCAATTGGTTATCCACTTTGCCCAGCACGATGGAAGAGTACGCCGTCTGGCCTTTCGCGGAGATAATGCTGTCCAGCTGTTGCAACGTATGGCCTTTGAGCTCAATAGACTTATTGGTGACGACCTGAAGCTGCGGGTCGCGGCTACGCTGTTGCTCAAGCAGGCGGTTCGCCAGCACCGGCAACGCTTCATCGGTATTATCGCCGACGATAACAATCACCGCTTTCTGGCCCGTCGGGTCAGAATAAACGTGCATATTATTCGCCTGGGTGCCCAGCTTACCGCTTTGATCGGTCATATCCGCCGGCAGTGAGAAACTGAGTTTGCCATCCATCAGGCTGATGGGCTGACCGGAGGCCTGGCTTTCTGCGGCGGCGCTTTCTGCCGACGCTTTTGTATCGTTGTTATCACAGGCCGCAAGCCCCATAACCAGCAGGCCAATACCGGCATATTTAACCAAATTGCGCATTGACTTCTTCCTTTCGATAAACGGCCATAACGGCTCATTCGCTCATCTTATCACAACTCGGAAAACGAACCTTTAACTTGCCGGTAATGGGGAAATTTCAGATTTATCTGCCAGCTTTTTCAGCAACATATTCAGTAGAACGCCGTACATCGGCAGGAAGAAAATAATGCTGATGAGCACCTTAAAGCAATAATCCACCAGCGCAATTTCCATCCAGTGCCCGGCCATAAAGGCATCGGGGCTTCGCCAGAACGCAATGAAGAAAAAGGCAAGGGTATCGCTGATATTGCCAAACAGCGTTGAAGCGGTCGGCGCCAGCCACCAGCGACGATTTTGGCGCAGGCGGTTAAACACATGGACATCAAGGATCTGTCCCAGCGCGTAGGCCATAAAGCTGGCGGCGGCGATACGGGCGACGAACAGATTAAAGTTCGCCAACGCGGCGAAACCTTGCCAGGCACCCATATAGAACAGCGATGACACCACATATGACACCAGCAGCGCAGGGATCATGACGGCGAAGATAATGCGGCGCGCCAGCGGTGCGCCAAAAATACGCACGGTAAGATCGGTGGCGAGAAAAATAAAAGGAAAACTAAACGCGCCCCAGGTCGTGTGGAAACCAAAAATAGTGATGGGGAGCTGCACCAGATAGTTACTGGAAATGATCACCAGTAAATGGAATAGCGATAGCCAGAACAACGCTTTTATGCGCTGTGATTGTGTAAACGGAGTCATATTGTGACCTTTTTGTTGGATGGGGTGAGGGAACCCAATAAAGAACCGCCGCATAATACTGTTTTGCGCTGGCATTGCAATGGCTAATTTTCACGCAATCGTTAACCTGCCTGGCTTACTGACGAAGATGGGCGTAAAATATCGCCGTTTTTCTACCATTGAGACGAAGATGAGCGATCTGTTTTCCTCCCCTGACCATACGCTTGACGCCCTGGGGCTGCGTTGCCCTGAACCGGTAATGATGGTGCGCAAAACGGTGCGCAACATGCAAACTGGCGAAACATTGCTGATTATCGCCGACGATCCGGCGACGACGCGTGATATTCCGGGGTTCTGTACCTTTATGGAACACGATTTGCTGGCGCAAGAGACGGAGGGTCTGCCGTACCGCTATTTATTGCGTAAAGCGCATTAACCGCACGGCAGATAGCATTCTGATTAGAAGCTTTCCCAGTTCGCCTGTTCTGCGGCGGGCTGTGGCGTTAAGCCTTTGCTTAACGGCGTCGGCGACGCCTCCCGACGAGGTTGTTTCTGGATGCGGAACGCGGCGACCGCCTGACGAAGTTCGTTAGCCTGATCTTCCAGCGCCGCCGCTGCTGCTGCGGATTCCTCTACCAGCGAGGCGTTTTGCTGCGTCACGCTGTCCATTTCCGATACCGCCTGCGCCACCTGCTCAATGCCTTTGCTTTGCTCATCGGAGGCAGAGGCGATTTCGCCCATAATATCGGTCACGCGGGTCACGGCGTTAACGATCTCTTTCATGGTTTCTCCCGCTTCGCGTACCTGCGTAGAGCCGGTATCAATGCGCGACACGGAGTTTTCAATCAGCACTTTGATCTCTTTGGCGGCCTGCGCGCTACGGCTGGCCAACGTGCGTACCTCTCCGGCCACAACCGCGAATCCTCGCCCCTGTTCGCCGGCGCGGGCGGCTTCTACCGCAGCGTTCAGCGCCAGGATATTAGTCTGGAAGGCGATACCGTCAATCACGCTGGTGATGTCCACGATTTTTTCCGAGCTTTCGGCGATATCGTTCATGGTGCTCACTACGTTATCCACCACGCGTCCTCCTTTACGCGCGGTTTCTGATGCGGTTTTCGCCAGACCCGTCGCCTGTCGTGCGTTATCGGTGTTTTGCCGTACCGTGGCGGTTAACTGTTCCATGCTGGCGGCGGTCTCCTCCAGCGCCGAGGCCTGCTGTTCGGTACGGGAAGAGAGGTCGCTGCTGCCAGCGGAAATTTCGCCTGCGCCAGTATAGATAGAGTCTGCGTTATCGCGCACCGCGCTGACGGTACGGATTAACGACTGCTGCATCGTTTTGAGACCGGCAGCCAGTTGGCCCATTTCACTGCGTCCTTCAGCCTCTATCTCATGGGTAAGATCGCCGTCGGCGATCGTTTGAATGTGCGCCATAATCCGTTGCAGCGGGCGGAGTAGAACGCGTTGCAGCCCCAGCCAGATAAACGCCAGCACGATGAGCACGATAAGTAGAATTATCCCCAGCGTCCATTGCATCTGGGTAAAACTGCTCTGATTCTGATCGCTGGCTAATTTTATTAATTGCGCATTTTGAGAGAGCCACTGGTCATATACCTGCTCCATGTCATCCTGCGCTTTTTGCGCGTCAAGGTTGCCATAGGCGGCGTAATTATCGGCTTTAAGATAGTGGATAGACTGCTGCAAAACGTCATACATCTGCTTAAAGCTGGCTTCGGCCTGGGCATCCAACGCCGGATCTTTGCCTGCGATCGCTTCGGAGTTCACGTAGTTGTTGAAATGCTTTTCCGCTTCGTTGAGCGACGCGCCAGCGTTGGTTAACAGCGTGTTCATGGCGTCCAGCGAGGCGGGATCGCGCTGATTTTTTAACATGCGTATCGCCACGCGGTTAATGGTGACGCGGGTTTCAATCAATGTCTGAAAACTGCCGCCCAGTTCCTGTTGTTGGTAACTCAGTGCGCTCGCATTCTGGAAATTCAGCCGATCGCTGCTGACGGCGGAATAAAACAGTATTCCTGTCACCAACAATAAGGCGCTAAATATGCCCAGCGTCGCGATAACGCCGGTGATGACTTTGATATTTTTCATAGTGCCTAACATTCCTTATTTTGTAGACGGTATGATCAATATCGGTTGGATAAAAATTAACCTTACATCAAATCACGCTATTTCTGATTAATGGTTTGATAAGTAATAGAAAATAAATGATTTTCGCGTGAATAATATGTACAAAGAAAGGAATATCGCGGGATAACCCGGCGACATGCCGCCGGGTGGGAGAAGATTAGTTTTTACGCAGCAAACGTAGCGCGTTGGCGGTCACTAATACCGTGGCTCCCGTATCCGCCAGGATTGCCAGCCATAGCCCGGTAAAACCCAGTAGCGTCGTCACCAGGAAAATGGCTTTCAGCCCCAGCGCAATGGTGATGTTCTGCCGGATATTCGCGTGGGTAGCGCGCGCCAGCGTAATCATCTGCGCTAACCCGCGCAGACGGTTATGAGTAAGGGCGGCGTCAGCCGTTTCCAGCGCGACGTCAGTACCGCTGCCCATCGCAATTCCGATACTGGCGGCTTTCATCGCGGGCGCATCATTAATGCCGTCGCCCACCATCGCCAGCGGCGCTTGTTGGTTAAGGGCGGTGACTGCCCGCACCTTATCTTCCGGCAGTAGTCCGGCTTTAAACGCCAGATCCAGCTCGCCGGCAATCGCTGCCGCCGCCCGTGGGTTATCGCCGGTCAGAATCACGCCGTTAACGCCTAACTGATGCAGTTCGCGGATGGCGTCGCGCGCATCGTCACGCAACGTATCCTGGAGGGCGAGGACGCCAACAACGGTCTCGTTACGTAGCACCAGAACCACCGTCTGCCCGGCGTTTTCCAGTTCGCTAATTTGCCCGGCAAACGCTGCCGCAGGCTGTTTTCCCGCCGCGCAAATCAGAATACGTTCGCCGTTAACCTGCGCTTCAATCCCGGTGCCGGCCAGCGTTCGCTGCGATTCCGCCGTCGGGATCGCCAGATCGCGTGTCTGCGCTTCGCGGACAATAGCCTGCGCCAGCGGGTGCGTAGCGCCTTGTTCTACGGCTGCCGCCAGCGCCAACAGTTCAGCCTCGCTGATACCGCTTGCCGGATGAATCGCCGTCACCCGTGGTTTACCGATGGTCAACGTACCGGTTTTATCAAAGGCAACCTGCGTGATACGGCCCAGTTGCTCCAGCGCTGCCCCGCCTTTAATCAATGCGCCGCGCCGTGCCGCCGCCGCCAGCCCGGAGGTAATGGCCGCGGGCGTGGAGATCACCAGCGCGCACGGGCAACCGATTAATAGCAGCGTCAGCCCTTTATAAATCCACTCCTGCCAGCCGCCATCGAACATCAGCGGCGGAATAAGCGTCACCAGCAGCGCGATGACCATAATGACTGGCGTATAGATGCGGCTGAAACGGTCAATAAACCGCTCAATGGGCGCACGGCGCTCTTCCGCCTCTTCAATCAGCGTCAGGATACGGTCAATCGCGCTGGCGCCAGGTTCAGATAGCACCTCCAGGGTGACGAGACGGTCAACGCTGGTCGCGCCTGCCGGGACTTTGTCGCCCGTTGCGCGCTCCACAGGGATAGACTCGCCGGTGAGCGCGCTTTCATCAAAGCTGGCGAAACCGGAAACCAGTTTACCGTCGGCGGGTAAACGCCCCCCGGCGGCGACTTCGATAATATCGCCCGGTCGCAGAGTATTAATAGCGACCTCTTCCCGCACGCCGTCGCGCAGACGGGTCGCCGTTTCCGGTTTAAGCGCCATTAACGCGCTGATGCCTTTACGGGCGCGGCTGGCGGCCCATCCTTCCAGGCGCTCGCCGATGAGGAACAGCAGCAATACCATTGCTGCCTCCGCCGTCGCGCCTATAAACAGCGCGCCAATGGCGGCGACGCTCATCAGCGTTTCAATAGCGAACCAACTGCCGCTTTTCATCAGCCGCAGCGCCTGGCGGGCAATAGGATACAGACCGACCAGAGTGGTGACGATAAAGGCCAGTTGGCCGAACGGGTGGTTAAATTGCTCCAGCCCCCAGCTTATCGCCATCATAATGATCAGCGTAATAAGCGGCAGGTTCTCTTTAAGACGAGATTCAGGCGCGGCGTCGCGCGAATCTTCACTACGCAAGGTATAACCCGCCTTCTGTACGGCGTGTTCAATTTGCGCGCGGAGGTCGGTGTCGGCATCGACCACTAACTTTTCGGTGGCGAACAGCACTTGCGCCTGGTTGACGCCGCGAATTTGGCGTACCGCATTCTCCACTTTTCGGGCGCAGGCGGCGCAGTCCATGCCGGAGATTTTCCAGGTATAGCGCGTGCCTGCCACGGCAGTAGAAACAGGCGCGCTGGACGCGCAATGTTCTTCGCAGCAGCAGCTATCGGCCTTCTGTATTGCCGGGGCTAATCTGAAGGAGGTAAAGGGCGGGACTTTTTTGCCATCGGTATCAGGGGTCGACATAACGTCCTCCGGTTGATGATAATTTTCTCATTAACCGGAGGATACACTCTGGAGTCGACTCCAGAGTCAAGCGCTATTATTTACAGGTACAGCGAGCGAACAATCAGGAAGTGTCCTGCAAAGTAGCAGGCGGCGGCAATCGCGTTATCCGCCCGGAAACGGCGGCGGTAATGGCTACCCAGCCAGACGATATTGCCGATGAACAGCAGCGTCGCGCCGGTAAAGGCCGAAAGGGCTGGCGCCGTTGGGCGGAAGAACCACAGTTCGCCCGCCAGCCAGACCATGACCAGCGTCATGGCGATAAAAGTACATACCGGCCAGCGTAGCTCCTCCAGTCGCGTCCAGATAACGGCGATAAGCAACGCGCCGACTATCAGTAACGCCAGCGGCAGCGGCCAGAAGAACGACAACGTCATTTGGCTGGCAAAGTAAATGGTGTAGAGCAGATGCGATAAGAAAAATGCCCCGACGGCGTACAGCAGGCGTTGACGCGGTAAGAGCGTTAACGCATCGCCGACCAGCGAGGCGCACAGTCCGGCCAACACAAGATAACTGATGGCGTCAAACATCGGCGCTTGCCAGGCCAGTAACAGCAACAGTAATAACGTGACGGGCTTAAAAACCCAGCGTTGCCAGGCTGGCCCGCGATAGGAGGCGTCCACATACAGCCATGCGGACAGGCAGACAGCGATAAACGACCAAAGCATCTTAATTCCTTGAATTCGTTATTTTTTCGCAAACGGTATGCTTGCGGCTCTATTATTCAGTGTAGAGGCCGTGACGGTCAGATGACAACACTATAACGGGCAGGGTATGCTTATTTCCGCATTTTCTGACAGGTTAACAGTATGAGTAAGCCACCGCTTTTCTTCATTATAATCATTGCATTAATCGTAGTTGCCGCGTCGTTCCGCTTCGTTCAGCAACGGCGGGAAAAAGCCGCTAATGAGGCGGCGCCGTTACAGCAAAAGCAGGTCGTGGTCAGCAATAAACGGGAGAAGCCGGTTAACGACCGACGCTCTCGCCAGCAGGAAGTGAGCCCGGCGGGAACCAGTATGCGCTATGAGGCCAGTTTTAAGCCGCTCAATGGCGGTCTGGAAAAAACGTTCCGTTTACAAGCGCAGCAGTACCACGCTTTGACGGTGGGCGATCAAGGTACGCTAAGCTATAAGGGAACGCGGTTCGTCGGATTTGTTAGCCGTACCCCGGATAACGAATAAACCGTCATCCGGCAGCAAACGTTATTTTTTGTTCTTAAACTTCTTCTGCCAGACCAGCAGCTCAAACACGCCGAACAGGAAAATGCGGATTTTTTCTCCCGTCGTCATCTGCGGACCCTCTTTCGGTATCGTTGATTTCAGCAGCGCCAGTTGCATACCGTGCATCAGCGCCATGAACACCAACGCCACGTTGACGAAGATATTGAGCGGGCGCGGGAAGGGATGCACCAGGTTAAGAATCAAAAATGCCCACACGAAGAGCATTAATAAGCGGCCCAGATTAATCAACATCATTTTCTCCTTGCGCGTCGCGCTGATACAGACGATAAGCGACCTGTCCGGCCACCTTTTCTCGATACAATGCCCAGTTCGCCGGAACGGGCGGCAGACCGTTTTCCACCTCGCTTTCTACGTAGATTAGCGCGTCGTCGGCCAGCCATCCCTGGGTTTCCAGCAATTGTAACGTCTCTTCCAGCAGCCCTTTACGAAACGGCGGGTCGACAAAGACGACGTGATGCGGCGTCCCCGGCTGGCTGAGGAAGGCCAGAGTATTGGTATTGACGACGCGAGCATTGTTGGCTTTCAGCGTCGCCAGATTTTTTTGCAACTGCTGCGATACGGCGCGATCCATTTCCAGTAACGTTGCCTGGGCCGCATAACGCGATAGCGCTTCCAGACCCAGCGCGCCGCTGCCGGCAAAGCAATCCAGACAATGGGCGTCTACCATTACCGGAGCCAGCCAGTTAAATAACGTTTCGCGCACGCGATCGGTGGTAGGACGCAGACCCGGGCTGTCCGGAACCGGTAATTTACGGCCACGCCATTGCCCGCCAATAATGCGGATTTGGCCGCTGCCAGAGTGAGTCGGTTTTTTCATTTCTCTTGCTCGAACCGCCTGTTGCAAGTTATTCCAGGCGGTGATGTGAATTAAGTTAAGTGATAGACTATTTCATCATTTTTTTAGCTTCCATGTATATAGCGCCGCGAGGGGTGTAGTCGCAGATGGCAAAACAGAAAAAACGTGGCTTCTTTTCCTGGTTGGGCTTCGGTGATAAAGAGCAGAAGCAGGAACAGACCGAAGAACAGCAGATTGTTGAGGAACAACGACCGGTTGAGCCCCCTGTTGAAACGGCGGCAGACGTAGACGCGCAAACGCCCGCGCACAGCAAAGCAGAAACCGAAGCCTTTGCGGAAGAGGTGGTGGACGTTACTGAGAAAGTTCAGGAGAGCGAAAAACCGCAGCCGGTAGAGCCGGAGCCCGCGACGGCCATTGAGATGGCAGCGCCGCAGATCGCGGTGGAACGCGAGGAATTGCCGCTGCCGGAAGAGGTCAAAGACGAGGCTATCTCGCCGGAAGAGTGGCAGGCCGAAGCGGAAACCGTAGAGGTCATTGCCGCGGTAGAAGAAGAGGGCGAAAACGCGGCGAAATTCACCGACGAAGAGCTGGAAGCGCAGGCGCTGGCCGCTCAGGCGGCGGAAGAGGCGGTGATGGTTGTTCCGCCGGCGGAAGAAGACGCGCCGGTGGAAGCGATCGTTCAGGAGCAGGAAAAACCGACTAAAGAAGGTTTCTTTGCCCGCCTGAAACGCAGTCTGCTGAAAACCAAAGAAAATCTCGGTTCCGGATTTATCAGTCTGTTCCGCGGCAAGAAAATCGACGATGATTTGTTCGAGGAGCTGGAAGAGCAGTTGCTCATCGCTGATGTCGGGGTGGAAACCACGCGTAAGATTATCGCTAATCTGACGGAAGGCGCCAGCCGCAAACAGCTTAAAGATGCCGAGGCGCTGTATGGTCTGTTGAAAGACGAGATGGGCGAGATTCTGGCGAAGGTAGACGAACCGCTTAATATTGAAGGTAAAACGCCTTTTGTTATTCTGATGGTTGGCGTGAACGGCGTGGGTAAAACCACCACTATCGGTAAACTGGCGCGCCAGTTTGAGCAGCAGGGTAAATCAGTGATGCTGGCGGCGGGGGATACTTTCCGCGCGGCGGCGGTCGAACAGCTACAGGTCTGGGGACAGCGTAACAACATTCCGGTTATCGCCCAGCATACCGGCGCGGACTCCGCCTCGGTGATTTTTGACGCTATCCAGGCCGCGAAGGCGCGTAATGTGGATGTGTTAATTGCCGATACGGCAGGGCGTCTGCAGAACAAGTCGCACCTGATGGAAGAGCTGAAAAAAATCGTTCGCGTCATGAAAAAGCTGGACGAAGAAGCGCCACATGAAGTTATGCTGACCATTGACGCCAGCACCGGACAGAACGCGGTAAGCCAGGCCAAACTGTTCCATGAAGCGGTAGGCTTAACCGGTATTACCCTGACCAAGCTGGACGGTACGGCGAAAGGCGGGGTGATTTTCTCGGTAGCTGACCAGTTTGGCATTCCTATCCGTTACATTGGCGTGGGCGAACGTATCGAGGATTTGCGTCCGTTTAAGGCGGGCGATTTTATTGAGGCACTTTTTGCCCGAGAGGATTAACAATGATTCGCTTTGAACATGTCAGCAAGGCCTATCTCGGCGGGAGACAAGCGCTGCAGGGAGTGACATTCCATATGCGGCCAGGCGAGATGGCGTTTCTGACCGGCCACTCCGGCGCGGGGAAAAGTACCCTGCTGAAGCTAATCTGTGGGATTGAGCGGCCCAGCGCCGGCAAAATCTTCTTCAGCGGGCATGATATTACGCGCCTGAAAAACCGCGAAGTGCCGTTTTTGCGCCGCCAGATTGGGATGATTTTCCAGGATCACCATCTGCTGATGGATCGCACGGTCTATGACAATGTGGCGATACCGTTAATCATTGCTGGCGCCAGCGGCGATGATATCCGTCGTCGTGTGTCGGCGGCGCTGGATAAGGTTGGACTACTGGACAAAGCGAGAAACTTCCCGATTCAACTCTCCGGAGGCGAACAACAGCGCGTGGGCATCGCCCGCGCGGTGGTCAATAAGCCAGCGGTATTGCTGGCGGATGAACCGACCGGGAACCTGGACGACGCGTTGTCGGAAGGGATTTTACGTCTGTTTGAAGAGTTTAACCGCGTAGGGGTGACGGTACTGATGGCGACGCACGATATTGGACTTATCTCCCGTCGTTCCTATAGGCAGCTCGTCCTGAGCGATGGACATCTGCATGGAGGCCTGGCCAATGAATAGGCGCGACGCGATTAACCAAATCAGGCAGTTCGGCGGACGGCTGGATCGACTGCGTAAGTCTCGCGGCGGAACAGGCGGCGGGCGCAACGCGCCAGGACGTCAGAAGCCGACGCCGAAACCAAACTCACGTAAAACAAATGTCTTTAATGAACAGGTGCGCTATGCCTGGCACGGCGCGCTGCAAGATCTGAAAAGCAAACCGCTGGCGACGTTTCTGACGGTGATGGTGATCGCCATCTCCCTGACGCTGCCCAGCGTCTGTTACATGGTCTATAAGAACGTCAACCAGGCGGCGACTCAGTATTATCCGTCGCCGCAGATCACCGTTTATCTGCAAAAAACGCTGGATGATGACGCGGCGGCGCGGGTTGTTGGGCAGCTTCAGGCCGAGCAGGGCGTTGAGAAGGTCAACTACCTGTCCCGTGAGGACGCGCTGGGAGAATTCCGCAACTGGTCGGGTTTTGGCGGCGCGCTGGACATGCTGGAAGAGAACCCGCTACCGGCGGTGGCGGTGGTGATCCCCAAGCTGGACTTTCAAAGTACCGCCTCGCTTAATACGCTGCGCGACCGTATCTCGCAGATTAACGGCATTGACGAAGTCCGCATGGATGATAGCTGGTTTGCGCGTCTGGCGGCGCTCACCGGGCTGGTGGGCCGCGTGTCGGCGATGATTGGCGTGCTGATGGTCGCGGCGGTCTTCCTCGTTATCGGCAACAGCGTGCGCCTGAGCATTTTTGCCCGTCGCGACACCATTAACGTGCAAAAGCTGATTGGCGCGACCGATGGCTTTATCCTGCGTCCGTTCCTCTACGGCGGCGCGTTGCTCGGTTTTTCCGGCGCGTTTCTTTCACTGATATTGTCTGAAATTTTGGTGATGCGTTTATCATCGGCGGTGACTGAAGTGGCGCAGGTCTTCGGCACGAAGTTTGATCTCAATGGTTTATCGTTCGATGAGTGCCTGTTGCTGCTGCTGGTCTGTTCCATAATCGGCTGGATCGCCGCCTGGCTGGCTACGGTGCAACATTTACGTCACTTTACTCCCGATTGATAAAATCGTGGTATAATCTTTCCCTGCAATGGGCTTCCGTTCGCAGGGAAAGAGTCCCTGTTGTCTCTTCCCCGCGTTTCATCTTCATGTCACATTATGTGTGTAAATTATGCACAGTGTTACATTGAACTTGTGGATAAAATCACTGTCTGATAAAAGAGTGGATGATATTCTCGTTGCTCATCGGCTTTGGCACGGTTGTTGCTCGCTGACGGTGCCAGGCAATACTGATTGAGAGGATTTGAATGACCAAAGAAATGCAAAATTTAGCTTTAGCCCCTGTTGGCAACCTGGAATCTTATATCCGGGCGGCGAACGCGTGGCCGATGTTATCGGCTGACGAGGAGCGGGCATTGGCTGAAAGGCTGCATTACCAGGGCGATCTGGAAGCAGCTAAAACGCTGATCCTGTCTCACCTGCGCTTTGTTGTTCATATTGCTCGTAACTATGCGGGCTATGGTCTGCCGCAGGCGGATTTGATCCAGGAAGGCAACATCGGCCTGATGAAAGCCGTACGTCGTTTTAACCCGGAAGTAGGCGTGCGCCTGGTTTCCTTCGCCGTACACTGGATTAAAGCAGAAATTCACGAATACGTGCTGCGTAACTGGCGTATCGTTAAAGTCGCAACCACGAAAGCGCAGCGTAAGCTGTTCTTTAATCTGCGTAAAACCAAGCAGCGTCTGGGCTGGTTTAATCAGGATGAGGTTGAAATGGTGGCGCGCGAACTGGGTGTTTCCAGTAAAGACGTGCGTGAGATGGAGTCGCGTATGGCGGCGCAGGACATGACGTTTGACATGTCTTCGGACGATGAGTCCGACAGCCAGCCAATGGCGCCGGTGCTGTATCTGCAGGATAAATCGTCTAACTTTGCCGACGGCATTGAAGACGATAACTGGGAAGAGCAGGCCGCCAACCGACTGACCGACGCGATGCAGGGGCTCGACGAGCGTAGCCAGGATATTATCCGCGCTCGCTGGCTGGACGAAGACAATAAGTCTACGTTGCAGGAGCTGGCCGATCGTTACGGCGTCTCCGTTGAGCGTGTGCGCCAGCTTGAAAAGAACGCCATGAAAAAGCTTCGCGCTGCGATCGAAGCGTAATCTTCGCGAATTGCCAATGAACCCTCGAATGTGAATTCGGGGGTTTTGTTTTTTGTAGGCCGGATAAGGCGTTTACGCTGCTATCCGGCAACACGTTTGCCCGATGTCGCTTCGCTTATCGGGCCTACGGGCCCTTCCTCTCCCCCACCGACACAAATCTGTTATCTGGATGTAAATTTAGCTATTCCAAAATAATAAAAATCGGGTATGTTTTAGCAGAGTATGCTGCTAAAGCACGGGTAGCTAGCCAATAATCGAAATAAAGTGCTGAACAATAACACCACAACACACGTAACAACCAGAATAATGGGGATTATCAGGATGAATATGAAGGGTAAAACGTTATTGGCAGGATGTATCGCCCTGTCATTAAGCCATATGGCATTCGCCGAGGACATTAAAGTCGCGGTTGTCGGCGCGATGTCCGGTCCGGTGGCGCAGTATGGCGACCAGGAATTTACCGGTGCGGAGCAGGCAATTGCCGATATCAATGCGAAAGGCGGTATTAAAGGCGATGAGCTCGTCGCGGTGAAATATGACGACGCCTGTGATCCGAAACAGGCGGTAGCTGTCGCTAACAAAGTGGTGAACGACGGCATCAAGTATGTTATCGGTCACTTATGCTCCTCTTCCACACAGCCAGCGTCTGATATCTACGAAGACGAAGGCATCCTGATGATAACCCCGGCGGCGACCGCGCCGGAGCTGACCGCGCGCGGCTATAACCTGATTTTGCGCACGACCGGCCTGGACTCTGACCAGGGACCAACGGCGGCAAAGTATATTCTGGAGAAGGTAAAACCGCAGCGCATCGCGATTATCCACGATAAGCAGCAGTACGGCGAAGGGCTGGCGCGCGCGGTGCAGGACGGTCTGAAGAAAGGCGGCGTTAACGTCGTATTCTTTGACGGCATCACCGCCGGCGAAAAAGATTTCTCCACTCTGGTAGCGCGCCTGAAGAAAGAGAATATCGACTTTGTCTACTACGGCGGTTATCACCCGGAAATGGGGCAGATCCTGCGCCAGTCCCGCGCCGCAGGGCTGAAAACCCAGTTTATGGGGCCGGAAGGGGTGGCGAACGTCTCGCTGTCTAACATCGCCGGAGAGTCGGCGGAAGGCTTACTGGTCACCAAACCGAAGAACTACGATCAAGTCCCGGCGAACAAACCGATTGTGGATGCCATCAAAGCCAAGAAACAAGATCCTAGCGGCGCATTCGTGTGGACCACCTACGCCGCGCTGCAATCGTTGCAGGCGGGCCTGAACCACTCCGACGATCCGGCGGAAATCGCCAAATACCTGAAAGGCGCCACGGTCGACACCGTAATGGGACCGCTGTCGTGGGATGAGAAAGGCGATCTGAAAGGATTTGAGTTCGGCGTATTTGACTGGCATGCGAACGGTACGGCGACAGACGCTAAGTGATTTTCCTGGCGCCTTTCGCGCTGCAGGTGCGTTGGCTACGTTATTCAACCCCGGTCACTTACTTATGTAAGCTCCCGGGGATTTCATAACTTGCCGCCTGCCTGCAACGCGAAATTCTTGGAAAATTGCGAGGTGGTTTTTATCTTTTCTCCCGGCATGTAGGCCGGATAAGCGTCAGCGCCATCCGGCTTTTTTATCTTTTTTCCCAGCCATCCGCCTGTGCGGTAAAGCCTAACGCCTGCATAAACGCGGCCATCACGCTACGGTCTTCAACACCGACATCTGCCATCCACCACGACGAGACGTTGGGATTATTGCGAATGACTTCTTCTACCAGGTATTGCCCGACGCCGCGGCGACGGGTGATTTCACGCACGCGTAAGGAATCCAGCGCGCCCTGCGTTCCGCTCAGCGTCACTCTTACGGCGCCCAACAAACGCTCGTTAAACCGCGCGGCATAAATCCGGTGCGTTTCATCTACGCTTAATGAGGAGGCGGAATATTCCGGCCAGATTTTGCCCAGATCGATCTGATCCTGAGCGCTAAAGTGTTCTAAACGAAGAATGGTCAGCTTCATCGACGGCTTGTCCCGATTTCAAAAGATGCGATCAGTGTACCGAAACAGGCAGGCCAGATGCTTTCTCTTTTTTGTGTCATTTACCAGGTTATTAATTTTTTAACAACGATAATTACAGTTTGAAGCATTAGAGAATGGAAAACAGGCAGCATAATTCCCTGAATGCTAGTGAATTATTCCGCTTAATATGCCGTTATTTTATGCTGACAAGCGTGCTTTTTTTGTTTATCTATAGCGAAAAGCAGAATATTATCTTTTCTTAATAGACTGAAAAATAGAGATTTTAATCTTATTATGCTTTAAATGCTGCGCTAACTCATTAATGAGTCAGTAAAAAGCGCACCATTTATAAAAAGTACAGTCTGCTTTTTAACCAGCAAAAAACAAAACATATAACATCACGAATGGGGATACAGGCACATGAAACGGAAAGCGAAAACAATAATCGCAGGGATTGTTGCATTAGCAGTCTCGCAGGGGGCAATGGCAGATGATATTAAAGTCGCCATAGTCGGGGCGATGTCCGGCCCGGTAGCGCAATGGGGCGATATGGAATTTAACGGCGCGCGTCAGGCCATTAAAGACATCAACGCGAAAGGCGGTATTAAAGGCGATAAGCTGGTCGGCGTAGAGTACGATGATGCCTGCGATCCAAAACAGGCGGTGGCGGTGGCCAACAAAATCGTTAACGACGGTATTCAGTACGTTATTGGTCACTTGTGTTCTTCTTCTACTCAGCCAGCATCCGATATCTATGAAGATGAAGGTATTCTTATGATCTCCCCGGGGGCGACTAACCCGGAGCTGACCCAGCGCGGCTATCAGTACATTATGCGTACCGCCGGCCTGGACTCCTCCCAGGGGCCAACGGCCGCAAAATACATCCTGGAAACGGTGAAACCGCAGCGCATCGCTATCATTCACGATAAACAGCAATACGGCGAAGGACTGGCGCGCTCCGTGCAGGATGGCCTGAAGCAGGGCAATGCCAATATTGTCTTTTTTGATGGTATTACCGCCGGTGAAAAAGATTTCTCCGCCCTGATTGCTCGCTTGCAAAAAGAGAATATCGACTTTGTGTATTACGGCGGCTACTACCCGGAAATGGGGCAGATGCTGCGCCAGGCACGGGCTAATGGCCTGAAAACGCAATTTATGGGGCCGGAAGGCGTGGGTAACGCGTCGCTGTCCAATATTGCGGGCGGTGCGGCGGAAGGCATGTTGGTGACGATGCCAAAACGTTATGACCAGGACCCGGCGAATAAAGCGATTGTTGAGGCGCTGAAAGCCGACAAGAAAGATCCCAGCGGTCCGTATGTCTGGATCACCTACGCCGCCGTCCAGTCGCTGGCGACCGCAATGACGCGTAGCGCCAGCCATGCTCCGCTGGATCTGGTGAAAGATCTTAAAGCGAACGGGGCTGATACCGTTATTGGGCCGCTGAAATGGGATGAAAAAGGCGATCTTAAGGGATTTGAATTTGGCGTCTTCCAGTGGCACGCCGACGGCTCGTCAACCGTCGCGAAGTAATGCCAGAAGATAAGTTATCCCACCGCCCGCACGCCGGGCGGGTTTAAAAAGGTTACCTTATGTCCGAGCAGTTTCTCTATTTCTTGCAGCAGATGTTTAACGGCGTCACGCTGGGGAGCACCTACGCGCTGATTGCTATCGGTTATACGATGGTGTACGGCATTATCGGCATGATCAACTTCGCTCATGGCGAGGTGTATATGATCGGCAGCTACGTCTCTTTTATGATCATCGCCGCGCTAATGATGATGGGAATAGACACCAGTTGGCTCCTGGTGGCCGCTGGATTTATCGGCGCGATTATTATTGCCAGCGCCTACGGCTGGAGTATCGAGCGAGTCGCTTACCGGCCCGTGCGCAACTCCAAGCGCCTGATTGCCCTGATTTCCGCCATCGGGATGTCCATCTTCCTGCAAAACTACGTCAGCCTGACGGAAGGTTCGCGCGACGTGGCGTTACCCAGCCTGTTTAACGGCCAGTGGATTGTGGGCAGCAGCGAAAACTTTTCCGCGTCCATCACCACCATGCAGGCGGTTATCTGGATAGTCACCTTTCTGGCTATGCTGGCGCTCACCATTTTCATTCGCTACTCCCGGATGGGCCGCGCCTGCCGCGCCTGCGCGGAGGATCTGAAAATGGCCAGCCTGCTCGGCATTAATACCGACCGCGTCATTGCGCTAACGTTTGTTATCGGCGCGGCAATGGCGGCGGTGGCGGGCGTGCTACTCGGTCAGTTCTATGGCGTAATTAACCCCTACATCGGTTTTATGGCCGGGATGAAAGCGTTCACCGCAGCGGTACTGGGCGGTATTGGCAGCATTCCGGGCGCGATGATCGGCGGTCTGATTTTGGGCGTCGCCGAAGCGCTCTCGTCTGCATATTTAAGTACCGAATATAAAGATGTCGTGTCGTTCGCTCTGCTGATTCTGGTACTGCTGGTGATGCCGACCGGTATCCTGGGGCGTCCGGAGGTAGAGAAAGTATGAAACCGATGCATATTGCGATGGCTCTGTTCTCTGCGGCGATGTTCTTCGTTCTGGCTGGCGTCTTTATGGGCGTACAACTGGAGCTGGACGGCACCAAACTGGTGGTGGATACCGCCGCCGACATCCGCTGGCAGTGGATCTTTATCGGTACGGCAGTGGTTTTTTTCTTTCAGTTGCTGCGTCCGATGTTCCAGAAAGCGGTGAAGCACGTCTCCGGACCGAAGTTTATTCTGCCGGCGATCGATGGCTCTACCGTTAAGCAAAAGCTGTTTCTGATGGCGCTGTTGGTTATCGCCGTGGCGTGGCCGTTTATGGTGTCGCGCGGTAGCGTCGATATCGCCACTATGACCATGATTTATATCATCCTCGGTCTGGGGCTGAACGTGGTGGTGGGGCTGTCCGGCCTGCTGGTATTGGGCTACGGCGGCTTTTACGCCATCGGCGCTTATACCTTTGCGCTGCTCAACCACTATTATGGTTTGGGTTTCTGGACCTGCCTGCCGCTGGCGGGATTGGTCTCCGCCGCTGCTGGTTTCCTGCTCGGCTTCCCGGTACTGCGTCTGCGCGGCGACTATCTGGCGATTGTGACGCTCGGCTTCGGCGAAATCGTCCGTATCCTGCTGCTCAACAACACGGAAATTACCGGCGGCCCGAACGGTATCAGCCAGATCCCCAAACCGACGCTATTTGGTCTGGAGTTTAGCCGCAACACCCGCGAAGGCGGCTGGGATACCTTCAGCAATTTCTTTGGCGTGAAGTACGACCCATCCGACCGGGTCATTTTCCTCTATCTGGTGGCCCTGTTGCTGGTGGTCCTGTCGCTGTTTGTCATTAACCGCCTGCTGCGTATGCCGCTGGGCCGGGCGTGGGAAGCGTTGCGTGAAGATGAGATCGCCTGTCGCTCATTAGGTTTAAGCCCGACGCGCATCAAGCTGACCGCTTTTACTATCAGCGCCGCGTTTGCCGGTTTCGCCGGGACGTTGTTTGCCGCCCGCCAGGGCTTTGTCAGCCCGGAATCCTTCACTTTCGCCGAATCCGCCTTCGTGCTGGCGATTGTGGTGCTGGGCGGAATGGGCTCGCAGTTTGCGGTGATCCTGGCGGCGGTTCTGCTGGTGGTGTCGCGCGACTTCAACGAATACAGCATGTTGATGCTCGGCGGTTTGATGGTGTTGATGATGATCTGGCGCCCGCAGGGATTGCTGCCGATGACGCGTCCGCAGTTGAAGCTGAAAAGTGGTCAGGCGAAAGGAGAGCAGGCATGAGTCAGCCATTATTAGCGGTTAACGGCCTGATGATGCGCTTTGGCGGTTTGCTGGCGGTCAACAATGTATCGCTGGAATTGCGTGAGCGGGAAATTGTGTCGCTGATTGGCCCTAACGGCGCGGGTAAAACGACGGTGTTTAACTGCCTGACCGGTTTTTATAAGCCGACAGGCGGTACGATCACGTTGCGCGAGCGGCATCTGGAAGGATTGCCGGGCCAGCAGATCGCCCGCATGGGCGTGGTACGCACTTTCCAGCATGTGCGCCTGTTTCGCGAAATGACGGTGATTGAAAACCTGCTGGTGGCGCAGCACCAGCAACTGAAAACGGGCCTCTTTTCCGGCCTGTTGAAAACGCCCGCTTTCCGCCGCGCGCAAAGTGAAGCGCTGGACCGCGCGGCGACCTGGCTTGAGCGTATTGGCCTGCTGGAACATGCCAACCGCCAGGCCAGTAATCTGGCCTACAGCGACCAGCGCCGGCTGGAGATTGCCCGCTGCATGGTGACGCAGCCAGAAATTCTGATGCTCGACGAACCGGCGGCCGGCCTTAACCCGAAAGAGACCAAAGAGCTGGATGAGCTGATTGCCGAACTACGTAACCATCACAACACCACTATCTTGCTGATTGAACACGATATGAAGCTGGTGATGGGCATTTCCGATCGCATTTACGTGGTGAACCAGGGCACGCCGCTGGCGAACGGCACGCCGGAAGAGATCCGCAACAACCCGGACGTCATCCGCGCTTATCTGGGTGAGGCATAAGATGGAAAAAACGATGTTAACGTTTGAAAAAGTCAGCGCCCACTACGGCAAGATTCAGGCGCTGCACGACGTCAGTCTGCACATCAACCAGGGGGAAATCGTTACCCTGATTGGCGCTAACGGCGCGGGGAAAACGACGCTGCTTGGCACCTTGTGCGGCGATCCGCGCGCCTCCAGCGGACGGGTGGTGTTTGACGGTAAAGACATCACCGACTGGCAGACGGCGAAAATCATGCGTGAAGCGGTGGCGATAGTGCCGGAAGGGCGGCGCGTCTTCTCGCGGATGACGGTGGAAGAGAACCTGGCGATGGGCGGTTTTTTTGCCGAGCGCGATCGGTTTCAGGAGCGTATCAAATGGGTGTACGAGCTGTTTCCGCGCCTGCATGAACGCCGTATCCAGCGAGCGGGCACCATGTCCGGCGGCGAACAGCAGATGCTGGCGATTGGTCGCGCGCTGATGAGCCAGCCGCGCCTGTTGCTGCTGGATGAACCGTCGCTGGGGCTGGCGCCGATCATCATCCAGCAGATCTTCGACACCATTGAGCAGTTGCGCGAGCAGGGTATGACCATCTTCCTTGTCGAGCAGAACGCCAACCAGGCGCTGAAGCTCGCCGACCGCGGTTATGTGCTGGAAAACGGCCACGTGGTGCTATCCGATACCGGTGATGCACTGCTGGCGAACGAAGCGGTGCGCAGCGCCTATCTGGGCGGATAAGGCGCAGTTTACAGCTGCCATCTGGCAAACGCGCCCGGTGGCGCTACCGCTTACCGGACCTGGCGGATTACTCGGCATTCGGCAAATCAGTAGAACATTTTTCGTACCAATATGTTATAGTTGAGAATAGTTATCAACTATAACCACCGAAGAAGGAGCAAGGATGATACGTTCAGGCGCCTGCATAATGGGAACGCTGTTGTTCGCGGCTTCGTTCAGTGTTAACGCCTTAACCTCAAACGATTTTGATCCCCGCGATCCTGCTATCTGGCAAGAAGAAACCGCAACGCCTTATCCACTGGCCGCAACGACCTGCGAAGTGCGTCATCATCCGGATTGTGCAACGTGGGAGGATGAAAAATCCGACATTCAGCGTGAACGCGAGCGGCGAGATCAGCGGCGCTTACAAAATCTGTACAAAAAGTATTCTCATCGTGATTAACTGCTGACGCCAGCCAAATAACGCATGTCTGGTCAGCATTACGCTGTCAGACGTGCAGTAGCTCCCACTTTTCTTTTCCGGCGCTTTCACTGCCTTGCCATCTCTCTGTCGCCTTACTATCTTTTTTTTGTAATAAAAAAGTTATTTTTCTGTCATTCGAGCATGTCATGTTACCCCCGCGAACATAAAACGCGTGATATCGCGCATCCCGGCACAAAAAGAGAGATAACCGATGATATCGTTACGACATACAGCTTTAGGACTGGCGCTGAGTCTGGCATTTACGGGTCAGGCGTTGGCCGTCACCACTATTCCATTCTGGCATTCAATGGAAGGGGAGTTAGGCAAAGAAGTTGATTCACTGGCGCAACGTTTCAACCAGGCCAATCCGGATTACAAAATCGTTCCGGTCTATAAGGGGAACTATGAACAGAACCTGAGCGCCGGGATCGCGGCATTCCGTACCGGCAACGCGCCGGCAATATTGCAGGTTTATGAGGTTGGGACGGCGACCATGATGGCCTCGAAAGCCATTAAGCCGGTTTATGAAGTGTTTAAAGACGCCGGTATTAACTTTGACGAGTCCCAGTTTGTACCGACCGTTGCAGGCTACTACACCGATGCTAAAAGCGGGCATCTGCTCTCCCAGCCCTTTAACAGCTCCACGCCGGTACTGTACTACAACAAAGACGCCTTTAAGAAAGCCGGTTTAGATCCGGAACAGCCGCCGAAAACCTGGCAGGAGCTGGCTGACTATACCGCGAAACTGAGAGCGGCAGGCATGAAATGCGGTTACGCCAGCGGCTGGCAAGGCTGGATCCAACTGGAAAACTTCAGCGCCTGGAACGGTCTCCCCTTTGCCAGTAAAAACAATGGCTTTGACGGTACAGACGCGGTGCTGGAGTTTAATAAGCCAGAGCAGGTGAAACATATCGCGCTGCTGGAAGAGATGAATAAAAAAGGCGATTTTAGCTATGTTGGGCGTAAGGACGAGTCTACCGAGAAGTTTTATAACGGTGACTGCGCGATGACAACCGCGTCCTCCGGCTCGCTCGCCAATATCCGCCAGTATGCCAAATTTAACTATGGCGTGGGTATGATGCCGTACGACGCTGATATCAAGGGCGCGCCGCAAAACGCCATTATCGGCGGAGCCAGCCTATGGGTCATGCAGGGTAAATATAAAGAAACCTATACCGGCGTCGCCAAATTCCTCGACTTCCTGGCAAAACCGGAAAACGCTGCTGAATGGCATCAAAAAACTGGCTACCTGCCGATTACCACCGCCGCCTACGAGCTGACCCGCGAGCAGGGTTATTACGATAAAAACCCCGGTGCGGATATCGCCACTCGCCAGATGTTGAATAAGCCGCCGTTACCCTTCACCAAAGGCTTGCGTCTGGGCAATATGCCGCAGATTCGTACCATCGTGGACGAAGAGCTGGAAAGCGTCTGGACCGGGAAGAAGACCCCACAACAGGCGTTGGATACCGCAGTGGAGCGCGGGAATCAGTTGCTGCGTCGTTTTGAGAAAGCGAGCAAATCTTAAGTGTATAAGTGCCTGGTGGCGCTGCGCTTATCAGGCCTACAGCGTTTGTAGGCCGGATAAGGTGCTTGCACCGCCATCCGGCACCTTCCAGGAAAAGAACCTTCATGTCATCATTCCGTCCGGTGTTCCGCTCGCGCTGGCTGCCGTATTTACTGGTTGCCCCGCAGTTGGTTATCACCGTTATTTTCTTTATCTGGCCTGCGGGCGAAGCGCTGTGGTATTCGCTGCAAAGCGTCGATCCGTTTGGTTTTTCCAGCCAATTTGTCGGGCTGGAGAATTTCGTCGCGCTTTTTCACGACAGTTATTATCTCGACGCCTTCTGGACGACGATTAAATTCAGCGCGCTGGTCACGTTTAGCGGCCTGCTGGTCTCGCTGTTTTTCGCCGCCCTGGTGGATTACGTGGTGCGCGGCAGCCGTTTTTATCAGACGCTGATGCTGCTGCCTTATGCCGTCGCGCCCGCCGTCGCCGCCGTATTGTGGATTTTCCTGTTTAACCCAGGGCGGGGGATTAATCACCCATTTCCTCGGCGAATTCGGCTATGACTGGAACCACGCGCAAAACAGCGGTCAGGCGATGTTCCTGGTGGTATTTGCGTCAGTCTGGAAGCAGATTAGTTACAACTTTTTATTCTTCTTTGCCGCGCTGCAATCCATTCCCCGCTCGCTGGTGGAAGCGGCGGCCATTGATGGCGCCGGGCCGATTCGTCGTTTCTTCCGGCTTTCTTTGCCGCTTATTGCGCCGGTCAGTTTCTTCCTGCTGGTGGTCAACCTGGTGTACGCCTTTTTCGACACCTTCCCGGTGATCGACGCCGCGACCGCCGGCGGGCCGGTACAAGCCACCACGACGCTGATTTATAAGATCTATCGCGAAGGGTTTACCGGCCTGGATCTCTCGGCGTCCGCCGCGCAGTCGGTGGTGTTGATGTTCCTCGTCATCATTCTGACGGTGGTGCAGTTCCGCTATGTGGAAAGTAAGGTGCGTTACCAATGATAGAGAATCGTCGCGGGCTGACAATATTCAGCCATACCATGCTGATTCTGGGGATCGCGGTCATTTTGTTTCCGCTGTATGTCGCGTTTGTCGCGGCGACGCTGGACGACCGCGCGGTGTTTGAGACGCCGATGACGCTGCTTCCCGGCACGCAGTTACTGGAGAATATCAAAACTATTTGGGTCAACGGCGTCGGTGTTAATAGCGCGCCATTCTGGCTGATGATGCTTAACAGTTTCATTATGGCGTTCAGCATTACGGTAGGCAAAATCACGGTATCTATGCTTTCCGCATTCGCCATCGTCTGGTTTCGTTTTCCCCTGCGTAACCTGTTCTTCTGGATGATTTTTTATCACCCTGATGTTGCCGGTTGAAGTGCGTATCTTCCCGACGGTGGAAGTGATCGCCAACCTGAAAATGCTCGACAGCTATGCCGGTCTGACGTTACCGCTGATGGCGTCCGCTACCGCCACTTTCCTGTTTCGTCAATTCTTCATGACGCTTCCGGATGAACTGGTGGAGGCGGCCCGTATTGACGGCGCGTCGCCGATGCGCTTTTTCCGCGACATCGTGTTGCCGCTGTCAAAAACCAACCTGGCGGCGTTATTCGTCATCACCTTTATCTACGGCTGGAACCAGTATCTGTGGCCGCTGTTGATTATCACCGACGTGAATCTTGGCACTGCCGTAGCGGGTATCAAAGGGATGATCGCCACTGGCGAAGGTACCACGCAATGGAACCAGGTGATGGCGGCAATGCTGCTGACTCTGATTCCCCCGGTCGTAATTGTGTTAGCCATGCAACGGGCGTTTGTGCGTGGTTTAGTGGACAGTGAGAAATAAAAATGGCTGGTTTAAAACTACAGGCAGTAACCAAAAGCTGGGACGGCAAAACCCAGGTCATTCAACCGCTGACGCTGGACGTGGCGGATGGCGAATTTATCGTGATGGTCGGGCCGTCCGGCTGCGGCAAATCAACGTTGTTGCGGATGGTGGCCGGTCTGGAACGCGTGACCAGCGGCGATATCTGGATTGATCGCAAACGGGTCACCGAGATGGAGCCCAAAGATCGCGGCATCGCGATAGTATTTCAGAACTATGCTCTCTATCCCCATATGAGCGTAGAGGAGAACATGGCGTGGGGGCTGAAAATTCGCGGTATGAGCAAAGCGCATATTGAAGAACGCGTGCGGGAGGCGGCGCGCATTCTGGAGCTGGACGGCCTGCTTAAACGCCGTCCACGCGAGCTTTCCGGCGGTCAACGGCAGCGCGTGGCAATGGGGCGCGCGATCGTCCGCGAGCCGGCAGTCTTTTTATTCGACGAACCGCTCTCTAACCTCGACGCCAAGCTGCGCGTGCAGATGCGTCTGGAGTTACAACATCTGCATCGTCGCCTTCGTACCACCTCGCTCTATGTTACTCACGATCAGGTAGAGGCGATGACGCTGGCCCAGCGGGTGATGGTGATGAATAAAGGCGTCGCAGAACAGATTGGCACGCCGGTAGAGGTGTATGAAAAACCGGCCAGTCGCTTCGTGGCGAGCTTTATTGGCAGCCCGGCGATGAATCTGTTGGACGGCGTTATCAGCGCTTCCGGCGACCGTTTCGAATTGCCTGGCGGTCTGGCGTTGCCGATTGGTGCGGGCTATCGGGGTCATGCTGGACGTAAAATGACGCTGGGTATCCGCCCGGAGCATATTGCGTTAAGCTCGCAGGCGGAAGGCGGCGTGCCGTTAACGGTAGACACGCTGGAGATTCTGGGCGCGGATAATCTGGCGCATGGGCGCTGGGGCGATCAGAAACTGGTGGTGCGGTTGGCGCATCAGCAGCGCCCGGCGGCGGGCAGTACGCTATGGCTGCATCTGCCGGAACATCAGCGACATCTTTTTGATGGCGAAACAGGACAACGTGTATGAGTAACTGGCCTTATCCTCACATTGTCGCCCATCGCGGCGGCGGTAAACTGGCGCCGGAAAACACTCTGGCGGCGATTGACGTGGGCGCGCGATACGGGCACACCATGATTGAGTTTGATGCCAAGCTGTCGAAAGACGGCGAAATTTTCCTGCTGCATGACGATAACCTGGAGCGCACCAGCAATGGTTGGGGTGTGGCGGGCGAGTTGAACTGGCAGGATTTATTGCGTGTGGACGCTGGCGGTTGGTTTAGCGGCGAATTTAAAGGCGAGCCGCTGCCGTTGCTCTCGCAGGTGGCGGAGCGCTGCCGTAAACACGGCATGATGGCGAATATTGAGATCAAACCGACAACGGGGAGCGGAAGGCTAACAGGACGTGTCGTGGCGTTGGCCGCCCGCGAACTGTGGGCCGGGATGACGCCGCCGCTGCTTTCTTCCTTTGAGATAGAGGCGCTGGAAGCGGCGCAGGCGGCAGTACCTGAACTGCCGCGCGGGTTACTACTGGATAAATGGCGTGAAGACTGGCGTGAACTGACGACCCGTCTGGGCTGTGTTTCCCTCCATCTCAACCATAAATTACTCGATGAGACGCGAGTGCAAGAGATTAAGGCCGCGGGTCTGCGGATTCTGGTGTATACCGTCAATCAGCCCCAGCGGGCGGCAGAGCTGCTGCGCTGGGGCGTGGATTGTATCTGCACCGATCGCATTGATGACATCGGCCCTCACTTTCAGTTTTAAGGGCTGATAGTTTTCAGCGGGATGTCAGGCTGCGGCGTCCCGCTGCCCTGCTGCAACATTGGCTGGGAATGGTTTAGCATCCGGTCCGGATTTCCGCTGCCGCTGAGCATTCCGCCCTGCGTATTGGGCAGCGTTTGCTGACCGAGCATACCGTTGCCCGGCTGTCCCTGCTGAACCCGCTGCGTATTGGCATTCAACTGCGACTGTAGATTTTGCTGCTGGCTGCGCGCCTGCGTTTGCATCTGTTGTTTCAACATACCTTGCTGCTGAATCTGCTGCGTTTGCATCTGCGTCTGCATACGCTGCTGGCTGGGGATTTGATAACCTGGCTGATTAGGATTATTCATAGTGTTAATTGGCTGGGCCAATACAGCAAAGGGTAATAAAGCCGTAATAAGTAGTAAGCGTTTCATTGTCGTCTCCTCCCGATGAGGCCTCTTTTTAAGTGTACCTCTATTTCGCCATGATGATGATTTTTTAAGCGTTGTGGACCAGGATTAAACGGGACATACACCCCTTTATCTGGAGAAAAACAACGATGAAACCAACGTTTATGCGCTGGGTGGCGATCGCCGCTCTGCTGGCCGGGGGGACGTTTAGCGCGGTGGCCAATCCTCCCGTCGCGCCGCCAGTCTCCTATGGTGTTGAAGAAGATGTCTTTCATCCTGTGCGGGCGACGCAAGGGATGGTGGCCTCGGTGGATGCAATGGCGACGCAGGTTGGCGTGGATATCTTAAAGCAGGGCGGTAATGCCGTGGATGCCGCCGTCGCCGTGGGCTATGCGCTGGCTGTCACGCATCCGCAAGCCGGGAATCTGGGCGGCGGGGGATTTATGCTGTTGCGCACTAAAGATGGCGCTACCACGGCGATTGATTTTCGTGAAATGGCGCCGGCCGGCGCTACGCGCGATATGTTCCTTGACGATCAGGGTAACGCCGATGCGAAAAAGTCGCTGACGTCGCATCTGGCATCCGGTACGCCTGGCACCGTGGCGGGGTTCTCGCTGGCGCTGGAGAAATACGGCACGATGCCGCTGAATAAAGTGGTGCGTCCGGCGATTAAGCTGGCGGAAGAGGGTTTTGTGGTTAACGATGCGCTGGCCGACGACTTAAAAACTTACGGCAGCGAAGTGATCCCTAATCATGAGAACAGCAAAGCCATTTTCTGGAAAGACGGCGAGCCGCTGAAAAAAAGGCGATAAGCTGGTCCAGAAGAATCTGGCGAAAAGCCTGGAAATGATTGCCGAAAACGGCCCGGCTGCGTTTTATAAAGGGGCGATTGCCGACCAGATTGCCGGGGAAATGCAGAAGAACGGCGGTCTGATGACCAAAGAGGATTTAGCCAGCTATAAAGCCGTTGAGCGTACGCCAATCAGCGGTGACTATCGCGGGTATCAGGTCTTCTCCATGCCGCCGCCGTCCTCGGGCGGTATTCACATCGTGCAAATCCTCAATATTCTTGAAAACTTCGATATGAAGAAGTACGGCTTTGGCAGCGCCGATGCCATGCAAATCATGGCGGAAGCGGAAAAATATGCCTACGCTGACCGCTCAGAGTATCTGGGCGATCCGGACTTTGTGAAAGTGCCGTGGCAGGCGCTGACCAACAAAGCCTATGCGAAAACGTTGGCCGATCAAATTGATATTAATAAGGCAAAACCTTCCAGCCAGATCAAACCGGGCAAGCTCGCCCCGTATGAAAGCAACCAGACCACCCACTTCTCGGTGGTGGATAAAGACGGCAATGCCGTGGCGGTGACCTATACCCTGAACACCACCTTCGGCACAGGAATTGTGGCGGGAAATACCGGTATTCTGCTGAATAATCAAATGGATGATTTTTCTGCTAAACCCGGTGTACCCAATGTTTATGGCCTGGTGGGCGGCGATGCTAACGCGGTCGAACCAAAAAAACGTCCGCTGTCGTCGATGTCGCCCACTATCGTGGTAAAAGACGGCAAAACCTGGCTGGTGACCGGTAGCCCTGGCGGGAGTCGAATCATCACTACTGTGCTGCAAATGGTAGTGAACAGCATTGATTTTGGCATGAACGTCGCCGAAGCGACCAACGCGCCGCGCTTCCATCATCAGTGGTTGCCGGATGAGCTTCGCGTCGAGAAGGGCTTCAGCCCGGATACAATCAAACTGCTGGAGCAAAAAGGACAGAAAGTGGCGCTGAAAGAGGCGATGGGCAGCACACAAAGTATTATGGTTGGGCCGGATGGCGCACTGTATGGCGCGTCCGACCCGCGTTCCGTAGATGACTTAACGGCGGGATACTGATTTTTAATACCAGGCCCGGTGTCAGACACCGGGCTATTTGCAGATTATGCCGTGAGTAATCGGGCTGGATTATCAATACAGAGCTTGCGAAGAGTATCGTTGTCTACTCCACGGGCAGCCAGATAGGCGAGGAAGACATTTGGTACAAACCCCCAGCCATTTCCGCCATTTTTCGCCCACATCTGTTTGAGAAAAACATCATGGCTTAAAACGATTTGGTCGGCGTAACCCAGTGCAATCAGATTCGCTACTGCATCTGCGGTCTCCTGAACGCCCGGCGCGACACCTTCTTTTGGAAAGGTGATGTCCAGACCAATCATGTCAAATTCAAGCCATACGCCGCGGTCGAGCATTTTACGTTGATAGGCGACATCTTTTCCTGAAGGGTCCGAATGCGCCAGCGAGACTTTTGCCGGGGAGACGTTCATTTCTTCCAGCACAATATCCAGCACCTCATCCCCCAGTCGCAGCCACCCCGGCATATGGATATTCATCGCCGTGTGGGGGTTGTTACATTGTGCCAGAGAAGCAGCCCGCAGGCTGTTACGCTCCGTTTGGGTAAAAGCAGGTGATACGCCGATTTCACCGATCATGCCCGCGCGAATATCCGTCTCACCAATACCCTGATTCAGTTCTTTATCAATGAGTGAGGCTAACAACTCGACAGGTTTATGAATCCGGGTGCTTTCAAATTTCTCCAGATAAGGTCCTGAGGACGCAACGATATTCAAACCCGTTTTTAAGGCAACTTCTCGTAGCGCTGAGGCATCCCGCCCAATGGATTCTGATCCCGTGGCGTCGACAATCGTCCTGCCGCCTAAGGACATAAAGTTATTGATTTCAAAGATAACATCATCAATCTCTTTTCTGTCCATGTTATCGGCGCAGCAGTATGGGTCGTGTTTCAGCCCCCACTGCAGGTCAGCACTGACTTTCTTTCCCACCAGTTGCTGTGAAAAAGCATAATGTGGCTCGTCAACGACTGATGACAGATCGTTAAACAGATGCTCATGCGGTAGCGTCAGGCCCATATCAGTATGCGCCACCGGGCCAGTTACGGTTTGCAGGAAACCTTTCATCCTGACACCTCCATTTTTTGCGCCATTTTGGATGCTCTGTATTCAGGGATGGTGGTAACAATCGCACCGACTAACGCGAACAGCGTACCGATGATGGTGACCAGGTAGACCGTATTGCCTAATGAAGGGATCAATTCATCAATTAGCACTGAGCCAAGCAGTTGGCCTGCTGTTGACGCTACGCCCAGCATCAATAGCCCTAAGCCTCTCACCAGAATCGCCATCAGCCCGATGGACAGCAGACCCAGCGGACCACCGAGATACATCCACCATGTATCGGGTAACTGGACGGTGACATGTCCTAATGCGATACGTATCGCCAGCGCTGCGCCCAGGACACAAAAGCCGACGATGAAGTTCCATGTAATGGACACCAGCATGGAGCCTGTTGCCTCGGCGACTTTAGCATTCCCCGCAGGCTGCCAGCCAGCGAGTAACCCTGCCAAAAAGGGGAGGATAGCGAGCAGGATAAACGAGGTTGAGTGCCACTGTGGCGACACGACAAAAACGGTGGCGATAACGGCGAACAATGCGCCAGTAATGCGCCATGGCGTAAAATATTTCTTCTCATCCACACCGACGCCAAAACGGTCGCACAGCAGGCCGGAAAGGAGCAGGGCGGAAATTAATGCCGTTTGAAAGGTGGCAACGCCCAGCGCGCTGGCGGATGCGCCTTCAGAAAATACGACCATCGCCCCGCATAATCCTGCAAACCAATTCCATAGCGGGATTTTTCTCTTTTTAATCAGAGTAGGGATTGAGGCGAATTGCTGGCGTGTTTCTTTGCGCGCAACAATAATAAAAAACATGACGACCAGACCGCTGGCAAATGAGATTACTGCGCAAGCATTACCGTCTTGTAACCAATGTCCTAACTGCCCATTAACGGCAGACTGCATCGGGGAAAGCATACCGGCTAAGATGGTGGCAAGCATCAGTAAGGGGGTTGAGTACTTATTCTTGTTCATACATCAATCCTTATATTTTATAAAAGGAGTAACTTTCGTTACTCCATTGTTTTTTATTTTCTGGCGATGAATTGAAGCGTGTTGACCCACAGGTCGGTATAAAACGGCCATGACATAAACTGCTGGGTTCCCCAGTGTGGGGAGCAGTCACTCATAAAGCAGGCGGTTTTACCCTGTTGGTATTCACCGAACACTAACAATGGGTCATTATTTATTGTTAATACGACATCGGCATCGTCTCTGGCGACGGCCTGGTTATATCCAAGAAATACCGGGTAATCTGAGAACCCGTTAACAACAGGATGTTCAGGTGAGACAGCCTCAGCACAAATACCCTCTGGCTTTTCTACCCGGTCATAGCCGTCAAGCATAATAACTGGCAGAACCTCAGCAAGAACGGTGTTCTTATAATTGGCTTTTGCCTCAATACCCATAAATGACAGATAACCGCCAATCATGAGTAGTCCACCGCCATTTTTGACGTACTCTTTAATGGATTCCAGAGCGTTTGGCTTTATTTTTAGCTGATAGAAGGTTTCATTTTGTAGCAGGAAGGTATTACTACCAATGTCGCTAATAACAATCACATCGTAACGATTTAATTCGTCAATACTCTCTGGAAAGGCAATTTGTACCGTGTGGGCAGGCATGTAATCAATATCAACGCCGCCTTTCCTCAGACATTCCAGTAACCATGTAGCGCCTTCTTCATATTTACTGGAGGTGAAACTGTCATAACCTTTTGAATGAATCATATGAATATGCCAGGATTCTCCAATAAAGAGCACCTTTAGTTTTTTCTGCGTATTGTTCATAGTCTGCTCCTTGATTTAGTGAGTAGAGATAGTTTGTTTGTAATGTGAACCCTGAATACGATGAAGAACGGAGTCGTTTTCCGGCATATCAGAGGCATTAGGCGTTTCAACCGCAAGTGAGGCAAATGCGCTGGCGTAGCACAATGCGGATGCCAGTGACTTTCCTTTTGCAAGACCAGATGCGAGGGCGCCATTGAAAGCGTCACCCGCTCCCGCCGTATTTTTTACAACTGCCGGAAATGCCGGGGAATAGATGAATTGTGTGCCATCATAAGCAAGCGAACCTTTGCTACCTAATGTAATAATGGTATTTTTGACGCCTTTCTGATGAATAATTTTGGCCGCGCATTTGGCTGATTCGATATCATTAACCGCCATATTGGCCAGCAGGCCTGCTTCCGTTTCATTTGGCGTAATATAGTCAATGTTATTAATGATGGTGTTAACCATGTCATTGTATGGCGCTGGATTGATAATGACCGGTATGTCATTTTTTTGTGCGAGACGAATTGTTTGCTGCAGCGCTTCGTAATTCGTCTCCAGTTGGACAAGAACAATATCTGAATGAACAATGGCTTCTTTCTGAATGGTGATTTCATCAGGGGAAATTGTCATGTTGGCGCCAGGGTAGATAGCGATGACGTTATCTCCGGTATCACCATTCACCATGATGGTTGCTGTACCTGTTTGTGTTTCTTTGGTCTGGTAGATAACACTTTTATGGATTTTTGATGAGTTTATAAAATTAATGGCGTAATCACTAAAATGATCTGACCCTACTTTAGTAATAAAATGCACATCAGAATCGGCATAGCTTGCTGCTAATGCCTGATTACATCCCTTACCGCCGGGTGAAAAAATAAATTTATCGGCCAGCAATGATTCTCCCGTTGAGGGTAATCTCGGTAGATAACTGATAATATCAACATTGAACGAGCCGATAACACATACATTATTTTTCATGGCAGAGAGACCTTTTTTTATTTTCTGCGCTGATTCATATTTTTCCAGCACATAAGCAATTTCATTTTTTGCGACGTTATCAAGAGAATCAAGGGTAATAAATGCACCACCATGACAGCGAGTAAGATATCCCTGTCCGGCAAGTTCATTGAGATCTGAACGAATAGTTTCCTTTGTTACCTTGAGACTTTTCGCCAGATTTGAAACTTTTACAACTCCCGAAATACTGAGTTCCTTCAATATCCTATGATGGCGTTCAAATTTCATTTTTTACCTCACCGTGGTTAAATTAGTCCCGGGAGGAGTATATTGTTGTGATTGTCACCATAAAGTGATGGTAGAAACCAAAAAAAAACAAAAATGTAATATTGATATTGCTAAAATTACGGAAAAAACGGTGATAAAGCTTAAAGTGGTAATAACCATGAAATTCAGGTGGTTATTGTTTTGATATAGGGGAAGTAGGTTGCAATAACTGGAATGTTGTGAAGGTTTGTGACGTTTCGCCCCACAGGGTGGGGCGGGGAAACTTTATTTCACGCGCGCCATAAAGTACGCATCAACGTACTCACCGTTGCGCAGGCCGTATTTCTTACCGGTGCCTTCGATTTCAAAGCCGTACTTCTTATACACCGCCACCGCGGGCTCGTTATCAACAAACACCGTTAACTCAATACGCTCGACGCGCAGCCAGTTGTCGCACATGTCGATCATCGTGCGGATCAGCGCGCTGGCAATGCCACGATTGTGCCACCGGGCATCCACGCAGATACCAAAATCGGCCACGTGGCTGCGACGGGGACGTTGGGTGACCTGAATAGAAAGATGGCCAACGACAATATCGTCAATGCAGGCAACCAGTTGTTTAACCCCGGCTTGCTCGGTTAGCCGCGCCTGCCACATTTCGAGGGAAGGATGAGGAACCTGTAGCGTGTTGTGGTACACCTTCGGCTGGGCGTGGATCTGACGAATGGCGTCGTAATCTTTCGGTTCAGCGTGGCGTATCACTATTTCACTCATTCCTTATCTCCTGCAGGGGTAATTGTGTATTTACACTCGCTGAGAAAGAAAATTCCGTCAACCGCATTTTTTTGCAAAAAGAAGTAGACAAGTGCGAATGAGAATGATTACTATTGCCTTGCATTCAGGGGAACCCCTACGGAGAACCTGAAAGCACGACATTGCTCACATTGCTTCCAGTATTATTTTGGCCAGCTTTTGCTGGCTTTTTTTTTGGGTTTTGTTTCAGCCTGGCTTACTTGTCATTTTGTCCCCGGGAAGTGCTCGTGCTCCTCACGTACATTTAGCACGCTCCGGGCCCTGCGCGCTTGCCGTGAACAAACTGACCGCGACGCCGACGGCTGATCTTGAGGCATCTGCTTTTGTAGGCCCGAAAAGGCTTCTCCGCATCCGGCAAAGAATCCAACATTCAGTCTCCTCACGCTTTGCGCTATGGTGTAAACAATCATCTTCAAAAGGATCGTCTCATGACCTTACACTGCGCATTTATTGGATTCGGCAAAAGCACCACCCGTTACCATCTCCCCTATGTTCTGAATCGGAAAGATACCTGGCATGTCGCGCATATTTTCCGTCGTCACGCTAAACCGGAAGAGCAGGCGCCACAGTATTCACATATTCACTTCACCAGCGATCTGGATGAGGTGTTGGGCGATCCGTAGGTAAAGCTGGTGATCGTCTGTACGCATGCTGACAGCCATTTCGAATACGCCAAACGCGCGCTGGAAGCGGGTAAAAATGTGCTGGTTGAGAAACCTTTCACGCCGACGCTGGCGGAAGCAAAAGTGTTGTTCGACCTGGCGCGAAGCAAAGGACTGACCGTCACGCCGTATCAGAATCGGCGTTTTGATTCCTGTTTTCTCACTGCTAAAAAAGCGATTGAGAGCGGGAAACTGGGCAAGATTGTCGAAGTTGAAAGCCATTTTGACTACTACCGACCCGTGGCGGAAACCAAACCTGGCCTGCCGCAGGATGGCGCATTCTATGGACTTGGCGTCCACACCATGGATCAAATTATTTCGCTATTTGGCCGCCCGGATCATGTCGCGTATGACATTCGTAGCCTGCGTAATAAAGCGAATCCGGATGACACCTTTGAAGCGCAATTGTTCTACGGTGACCTGAAAGCCATTGTGAAAACCAGCCATCTGGTGAAAATCGACTATCCGAAGTTTATTGTTCACGGCACCAAAGGTTCGTTTGTGAAATACGGTATCGATCAACAAGAAACCAGCCTGAAAGCGAACATTATGCCTGGCGAACCCGGTTTCGCCGCTGACGAATCCGTCGGCGTGCTGGAATATGTTAACGATGACGGCGTTACGGTGAAAGAAGAGGTGAAACCGGAAACGGGTGACTATGGTCGCGTCTATGATGCGCTGTACCAGACGTTGACCGTCGGTACGCCTAATTACGTCAAGGAATCTGAAGTTCTTACCAACCTGGAAATCCTCGAACGTGCTTTCGAACAGGCAACGCCTGCGACGATAACCCTCGCTAAATAGCCATTACAGACTCCTCTGCGCTTATTCATATTTTTTGAACAGAGGAGTCAATTTTCACTCTCTATGATCCCGGACGGAATGAGTCCACACTTATTCCATCGAAAACATCTGGGGGTGAACACAATGATCTACTTACGCAAAGCAAACGACCGCGGTCATGCGAATCATGGCTGGCTTGACTCCTGGCATACTTTTTCTTTTGCCGATTATTACGATCCGAACTTTATGGGGTTCTCGGCGCTGCGTGTGATTAACGACGATGTGATCGACGCAGGTCAGGGCTTTGGTACTCACCCCCATAAAGACATGGAAATCCTGACTTATGTGCTGGAAGGCGCGGTGGAGCATCAGGACAGTATGGGCAATAAAGAACAGGTTCCGGCAGGTGAATTCCAGATTATGAGCGCCGGGACCGGCGTTCGCCACTCCGAGTACAACCCGAGCAAAACGGATCGTCTGCGGCTGTACCAGATCTGGATCATTCCGCAAGAAACAGGCATCACGCCGCGCTACGAACAGCGCCGCTTCGACGCCGCGCAGGGCAAGCAACTGGTGCTTTCGCCAGATGCTCGCGATGGTTCGCTGAAGGTCCACCAGGATATGGAGCTGTACCGCTGGGCGCTGCTCAAAGATGAGCAGTCGGTGCATCAGATTGCCGCTGAGCGCCGCGTCTGGATCCAGGTGGTAAAAGGTAACGTGACCATTAACGGTACCAAAGCGACGACCAGCGACGGCCTGGCGATTTGGGATGAGCAGGCAATCTCGATTCATGCCGACCGCGACAGTGAAGTGTTGCTGTTTGACTTGCCGCCAGTTTAACGTGCTGTAACCTTTTGTAGGCCGGATAAGACGCGAAAGCGTTGCCATCCGGCTTTTCATCGTTTGTCATTAATTCCGCACGTCCGTGGTAAACTGGGCAAATCTATCCCTTTTATACCTTTCAGGACGATGAAAAAGAAAAGACCCGTACTTCAGGATGTAGCCGACCGCGTGGGCGTGACCAAAATGACGGTCAGCCGTTTTTTGCGTAATCCGGAGCAGGTCTCCGTCGCGCTGCGGGGTAAAATTGCGGCTGCGCTTGATGAGCTCGGGTACATTCCTAATCGCGCGCCTGACATTCTTTCCAACGCCACCAGTCGCGCCATTGGCGTTCTGCTGCCGTCTTTAACCAACCAGGTCTTTGCGGAAGTGTTACGCGGCATTGAGGCCGTCACCGATGCCCACGGGTATCAGACCATGCTGGCGCACTACGGCTATAAACCGGAGATGGAGCAGGAGCGCCTGGAATCGATGCTCTCCTGGAATATCGACGGCCTGATCCTCACTGAGCGTACCCATACGCCGCGCACCTTAAAAATGATCGAAGTCGCCGGGATTCCGGTGGTGGAACTGATGGACAGCCAGTCGCCGTGTCTCGATATTGCCGTTGGTTTTGACAACTTTGAGGCCGCCCGTCAGATGACCGCCGCGATTATCGCGCGTGGTCATCGTCATATCGCCTATCTGGGGGCGCGCCTCGACGAACGTACTATCATCAAGCAGAAGGGCTATGAACAGGCGATGCGGGACGCAGGCCTGGTTCCTTACAGTGTGATGATGGAGCAATCTTCATCCTACTCTTCCGGTATCGAACTCATGCGCCAGGCGCGACGCGAATACCCACAGCTTGACGGTATTTTTTGCACCAACGATGACCTGGCGGTGGGGGCGGCCTTCGAATGCCAGCGCCTGGGGCTAAAAATCCCGGACGACATGGCGATCGCCGGGTTCCACGGTCATGACATCGGCCAGGTGATGGAACCGCGTCTGGCAAGCGTCCTGACGCCGCGCGAGCGAATGGGCAGCATTGGCGCGGAACGTCTGTTGGCCCGCATTCGCGGCGAAACGGTCACGCCAAAAATGTTAGATTTAGGTTTCACCTTGTCACCGGGCGGATCTATTTAGTCTGACAACTTTGAAGTAGCTCACACTTATTCACTTTTGGCACGAATGGTCATTGCGTCGTGAATGGTGCGGTTGGACAATGTTACCGATAACAGTTACCCGTAACAAATTTTGCAACTTGTAGAGTGGGGGCCCGCTTTGAGCACGACTAATCATGATCACCACGTTTACGTTCTGATGGGCGTATCAGGCAGCGGTAAATCCGCTGTCGCAAGCGCCGTGGCGCATCAGCTTCATGCCGCGTTTCTGGACGGCGATTTTCTGCATCCGCGCTGCAATATTGAAAAAATGGCTTCCGGCGAGCCGTTGAATGATGATGACCGCAAACCGTGGTTGCAGGCGCTGAACGACGCCGCTTTCGCGATGCAGCGTACCAATAAAATCTCGCTGATTGTCTGTTCCGCACTGAAAAAACACTATCGCGACCTGCTGCGCGAGGGAAACCCGAATCTCTCCTTTATCTATCTGAAAGGTGATTTCGACGTCATTGAAAGCCGTCTGAAAGCGCGCAAAGGTCATTTCTTCAAAACCCAGATGCTGGTGACGCAGTTTGAAACGCTGCAAGAGCCGGGTGCCGACGAACGCGATGTTCTGGTGGTGGATATCGACCAGCCGCTGGAAGGCGTTGTGGCGAGCACCATTGAGGTCATCAATAAAGGCAGTACGCTGTGAGTACATTAACACTGGTTTTAACCGCCGTCGGTTCCGTCTTACTGCTGCTGTTTCTCGTGATGAAGGCGCGTATGCACGCCTTCGTCGCGTTAATGGTCGTCTCAATGGGCGCGGGGCTTTTTTCAGGGATGCCGCTTGATAAAATCGCCGCGACCATGGAAAAAGGGATGGGCGGCACGCTGGGCTTCCTGGCGATTGTGGTCGCGCTGGGGGCGATGTTCGGTAAAATTCTGCATGAAACCGGCGCGGTCGATCAGATAGCCGTGAAAATGCTTAAATCCTTTGGCCATAACCGCGCGCACTATGCGATTGGCCTTGCCGGGCTGATTTGCGCGCTCCCGCTATTCTTTGAAGTGGCGATTGTGCTGCTGATAAGTGTGGCGTTCTCTATGGCGCGTCATACCGGCACAAACCTGGTGAAGCTGGTCATTCCGCTGTTTGCGGGCGTGGCGGCAGCCGCGGCGTTTTTGTTGCCTGGGCCTGCGCCGATGCTGCTGGCTTCCCAGATGCATGCTGATTTCGGCTGGATGATCCTGATTGGGCTGTGCGCCGCCATTCCTGGCATGATTATCGCCGGGCCGCTGTGGGGGAATTTTATCAGCCGTTACGTTGAGCTGCGTATTCCTGACGACATTACCGAGCCGCATCTGGGCGAAGGCAAAATGCCTTCTTTCGGCTTCAGCCTGTCGCTGATCCTGCTGCCGTTGGTGCTGGTAGGACTGAAAACGATCGCCGCGCGCTTTGTGCCGGAAGGTTCCACCGCTTATGAATGGTTTGAGTTTATCGGCCATCCCTTCACTGCGATTCTGGTCGCTTGTCTGGTAGCGATTTACGGCCTGGCGATGCGCCAGGGGATGCCGAAAGACAAAGTGATGGAAATCTGCGGCCACGCGCTGCAACCGGCGGGCATTATCCTGCTGGTGATTGGCGCAGGCGGGGTGTTCAAACAGGTACTGGTTGACTCCGGCGTCGGCCCGGCGCTGGGCGAAGCGTTAACCGGTATGGGACTGCCGATTGCCATTACCTGCTTTGTGCTGGCGGCGGCGGTGCGCATCATTCAGGGTTCCGCGACCGTGGCGTGTTTAACCGCGGTCGGTCTGGTGATGCCGGTCATTGAGCAACTGAATTTCTCCGGCGCGCAGATGGCGGCGCTCTCTATCTGTATCGCCGGCGGTTCAATTGTGGTTTCTCATGTTAACGACGCCGGTTTCTGGCTGTTCGGTAAATTTACCGGCGCGACCGAAGCACAGACGCTGAAGACCTGGACGATGATGGAAACTATCCTCGGTACGGTCGGCGCGATTGTCGGAATGATTGCTTTCCAATTGCTGAGCTGAGTCTTGTTGCCCGGTGGCGCTGTGCTTACCGGGCCTGGAAACGGGCACATATCGATACCGTAAGCCGGGTAAGGCGTAATCGCTACCCGGTTTTTTGTCTATGGAAAACCCCCAGCTAGGCTGGGGGTTCCGGAAAGCTTTCAGCTTTAAGCCAGTTATTAAAACCCCTTTTGATTTGTTAAAACATCTTGCGGTCTGGCAACTGCAAAAGTTCAACAAGAAATCAAAAGGGGGTCCCAATGGGGGACGAAAAGAGCTTAGCGCACACCCGATGGAACTGTAAATATCACATAGTTTTCGCGACCAAATACCGAAGACAAGCGTTCTATGGAGAGAAGCGTAGGGCAGTAGGCAGCATATTAAGAAAATTGTGTGAATGGAAAAACGTACGAATTCTGGAAGCAGAATGTTGTGCAGATCATATTCACATGCTTCTGGAGATCCCGCCGAAGATGAGTGTGTCGAGTTTCATGGGATATCTGAAGGGTAAAAGTAGTCTGATGCTTTACGAGCAGTTTGGGGATCTAAAATTCAAATACAGGAACAGGGAGTTCTGGTGCAGAGGGTACTATGTCGATACGGTGGGTAAGAACACGGCGAAGATACAGGACTACATAAAGCACCAGCTTGAAGAGGATAAAATGGGTGAGCAATTATCGATCCCGTATCCGGGCAGCCCGTTTACGGGCCGTAAGTAACGAAGTTTGATGCAAATGTCAGATCGTATGCGCCTGTTAGGGCGCGGCTGGTAAGAGAGCCTTACAGGCGCATCAGAAAAACCTCCGGCTATGCCGGAGGATATTTATTATTTATTGAGGTGTGCATGGCAATCGCCCAACGACGTTTTGCCTCGCCATGTTTCAGTACGCGCATAAAAACAGGCAAATTTCTACGCTGATCCATAATTAGGATCAATAAAACAGCGACGGAAATGATTCCCTTCCTAACGCAAATTCCCTGATAATCGCCACTGGACTTTCTGCTTGCGCGGTAAGGCAGGATAAGTCGCATTACTGATGGCTTCGCTATCATTGATTAATTTCACTTGCGACTTTGGCTGCTTTTTGTATGGTGAAGGATGCGCCACAGGATACTGGCGCGCATACACAGCACATCTCTTTGCAGGAAAAAAACGCTATGAAAAATGTTGGTTTTATCGGCTGGCGCGGAATGGTCGGCTCTGTTCTCATGCAACGCATGGTAGAGGAGCGCGATTTCGACGCTATTCGCCCTGTTTTCTTTTCTACCTCCCAGTTTGGACAGGCGGCGCCCACCTTCGGCGACACCTCCACCGGCACGCTACAGGACGCTTTTGATCTGGATGCGCTAAAAGCGCTCGATATCATCGTGACCTGCCAGGGCGGCGATTATACCAACGAAATTTATCCAAAGCTGCGCGAAAGCGGATGGCAGGGTTACTGGATTGATGCGGCTTCTACGCTGCGCATGAAAGATGATGCCATTATTATTCTCGACCCGGTCAACCAGGACGTGATTACCGACGGCCTGAACAATGGCGTGAAGACCTTTGTGGGCGGTAACTGTACCGTTAGCCTGATGTTGATGTCGCTGGGCGGTCTCTTTGCCCATAATCTCGTTGACTGGGTATCCGTCGCGACCTATCAGGCCGCCTCCGGCGGCGGCGCGCGCCATATGCGCGAGCTGTTAACCCAGATGGGTCAGTTGTATGGCCATGTCGCCGATGAACTGGCGACGCCGTCTTCCGCAATTCTTGATATTGAACGCAAAGTTACGGCATTGACCCGCAGCGGCGAGCTGCCGGTTGATAACTTTGGCGTACCGCTGGCGGGAAGCCTGATCCCCTGGATCGACAAACAGCTTGATAACGGCCAAAGCCGTGAAGAGTGGAAAGGCCAGGCGGAAACCAACAAGATCCTCAATACTGCCTCTGTGATTCCGGTTGATGGTTTGTGCGTGCGCGTCGGCGCGCTGCGCTGTCACAGCCAGGCGTTCACCATTAAGCTGAAAAAAGAGGTATCCATTCCGACGGTGGAAGAACTGCTGGCGGCACATAATCCGTGGGCGAAAGTGGTGCCGAACGATCGTGATATCACTATGCGCGAATTAACCCCGGCGGCGGTGACCGGCACGTTGACTACGCCGGTTGGTCGTCTGCGTAAGCTGAACATGGGGCCAGAGTTCTTGTCGGCGTTTACCGTAGGCGACCAGTTGTTATGGGGCGCCGCCGAGCCGCTGCGTCGAATGCTGCGCCAGTTGGCGTAGTGGCTATTGCAGCGCTTATCGGGCCTGCGTGTGGTTCTGTAGGCCCGATAAGGCGCGTCAGCGCCGCCATTCAGCAATATCCGCCAGATAAGGCGTAGTCGGCAAGCAGACGTCAGATTGATATGTAGGGTGCATCGTCACCCTTTTTTTTGCGTAATACAGGAGTAAACGCAGATGTTTCATTTTTATCAGGAGTTAAGCAGAGCATTGGCTATTCTTTAAGGGTAGCTTAATCCCACGGGTATTAAGCCTAACCTGAAGGTAGGACGACGCAGATAGGATGCACAGTGTGCTGCGCCGTTCAGGTCAAAGAAGTGTCACTACCTGATGTTGAATTCAGTGAGATGGAGTGACGCCACAAAACAGGATGACAAACCATGTCCAGTCGTATCGATAGAGACGTGATTAATGCGCTAATTGCAGGACATTTTGCGGACCCTTTTTCCGTACTCGGAATGCACCAGACCCAAGCCGGACTAGAAGTCCGCGCCCTATTACCTGACGCCACCGACGTATGGGTGATTGAACCCAAAACCGGACGTAAAGTCGGCAAACTGGAATGTCTCGACGCTCGCGGTTTTTTCTGCGGCGTTTTACCCCGACGTAAAAATTTCTTTCGCTATCAGCTCGCCGTGACCTGGCACGGACAGCAGAACCTCATCGACGATCCTTACCGTTTTGGTCCATTAATGCAGGAAATGGATGCCTGGCTATTGTCGGAAGGCACCCACTTGCGTCCTTATGAAACGCTGGGCGCGCACGCCGATACGATGGATGGCGTCACCGGCACCCGTTTCTCCGTCTGGGCGCCTAATGCCCGTCGCGTTTCGGTTGTCGGGCAATTCAACTATTGGGATGGGCGTCGCCACCCGATGCGTCTGCGCAAAGAGAGCGGTATTTGGGAGCTGTTTATCCCCGGCGCGCATAATGGACAACTGTATAAATTCGAGCTGCTTGATGCGAACGGTAATCTGCGCATTAAAGCCGATCCCTATGCTTTTGAGGCGCAGATGCGTCCGGAAACGGCGTCGATGATTTGCGGACTGCCGGAGAAAGTGACGCCAAGCGAAGAACGACAAAAAGCCAATCAGTTTGATGCGCCGATCTCGATTTATGAGGTGCATTTAGGTTCATGGCGCCGCCATACGGATAACAATTTCTGGCTGAGCTATCGTGAGCTGGCGGATCAGCTTGTGCCTTACGCCAAATGGATGGGCTTTACGCACCTTGAACTCTTGCCGGTTAACGAACATCCGTTTGACGGCAGTTGGGGCTACCAGCCGACCGGCCTCTACGCGCCGACCCGCCGCTTTGGTACGCTGGACGACTTCCGCTATTTCATCAATGCGGCCCATGCGGCGGGCCTTAACGTCATTCTCGACTGGGTGCCGGGCCATTTCCCGTCCGATGAATTTAGCCTCGCGGAGTTTGACGGCACCCACCTCTATGAGCACAGCGACCCGCGCGAGGGCTATCACCAGGACTGGAATACGCTGATCTACAACTATGGTCGTCGTGAAGTCAGTAATTATCTGGTGGGTAACGCCCTGTACTGGATGGAGCGTTTTGGGATTGATGCGCTGCGTGTCGATGCGGTGGCCTCTATGATCTACCGCGACTACAGCCGCAAAGAGGGCGAGTGGATACCGAACGAGTTCGGCGGTCGTGAAAACCTGGAAGCCATTGAGTTTCTGCGTAATACCAACCGCATTATTGGCGAGCAGGTGCCCGGCGCGGTCAGCATGGCGGAAGAGTCGACAGACTTCTCTGGCGTGACGCGCCCACCGGAAACGGGCGGGCTGGGGTTCTGGTACAAGTGGAATCTGGGCTGGATGCACGACACGCTGGACTACATGAAGCTGGACCCGGTGTACCGCCAGTATCATCACGACAAGCTGACCTTTGGTATGTTGTACAACCATACCGAAAACTTTGTTCTGCCGCTGTCGCACGATGAGGTGGTTCACGGCAAGAAATCCATTCTCGATCGTATGCCGGGCGATGCGTGGCAAAAATTCGCCAACCTGCGCGCTTATTATGGCTGGATGTGGGCCTTCCCCGGCAAGAAACTGCTGTTTATGGGGAATGAGTTTGCCCAGGGACGCGAGTGGAACCATGACGCCAGCCTCGACTGGCACCTGCTGGAGGGGGGCGATAACTGGCACCACGGGGTTCAGCGTCTGGTGCGCGATCTCAACCACACCTATCGCCACCATAAAGCGTTGCATGAGCTGGATTTCGATGCTTACGGCTTTGAGTGGCTGGTGGTCGATGACAATGAACGCTCGGTACTGATTTTTGTACGCCGTGATAAAGCCGGTAACGAGATCATCGTCGCCAGCAACTTTACGCCCGTTCCTCGCCACGACTACCGCTTTGGCATCAACCAGCCGGGACGCTGGCGTGAAATTCTCAATACTGATTCGATGCATTATCACGGTAGCAACACCGGCAATGGCGGTGTGGTGCACAGCGATGAGATCGAAAGCCATGGCCGTCAGCACTCTCTTAACCTGACGTTACCGCCGTTGGCGACGATCTGGCTGATGCGGGAGGGGGAATGACGCAGCTTGCGATCGGCGAAGCAACGCCGCATGGCGCAACGTATGACGGTCATGGCGTGAATTTCACGCTCTTTTCCGCCCATGCGGAGCGCGTAGAGCTGTGCGTTTTTGATTCCCGAGGGAATGAGCGTCGCTATGACCTGCCAGGACGTCGCGGCGATGTCTGGCATGGTTATCTGGCAGGCGCCAGGCCAGGTTTGCGCTATGGCTATCGCGTACATGGCCCGTGGCAACCAGCGCAGGGGCATCGGTTTAATCCGGCGAAGTTACTGCTTGACCCTTATGCGCGCCGGGTCGAGGGCGAACTAAAAGATCATCCGCTGTTGCACGGCGGACACGATGAACCGGACTACCGCGATAACGCGGCGGTGGCGCCGAAAAGCGTGGTAATCAGCGACCATTATGACTGGGAAGATGACGCCGCGCCGCGCACGCCGTGGGGAAAAACGGTCATCTATGAAGCGCATGTCAAAGGGCTTACCTACCTGCATCCGGAACTCCCCCAGGAGATACGCGGTACCTATAAAGCGCTCGGTCATCCGGTCATGGTGGCGTACTTCAAACAGCTTGGCATTACGGCGCTGGAACTGTTGCCGGTGGCGCAGTTTGCCAGCGAGCCGCGCCTGCAACGTATGGGGCTGACCAATTATTGGGGTTATAACCCGATGGCGATGTTCGCGCTGCATCCCGCCTGGGCCAGTTCGCCCGAGACGGCGCTGGACGAGTTTCGCGATGCGGTGAAAGCGCTGCATCGCGCGGGGATTGAGGTCATTCTGGACATCGTATTAAACCATAGCGCCGAGCTGGATCTGGACGGTCCAACCTTCTCCCTGCGCGGAATTGATAACCGTAGCTATTATTGGATAAGGGACGATGGCGATTATCACAACTGGACGGGGTGCGGCAACACGCTCAATTTAAGCCATCCCGACGTGGTGGAATACGCGTGCGAGTGTTTGCGCTATTGGGTGGAAACCTGTCATGTCGATGGTTTTCGTTTTGATTTGGCGTCCGTCATGGGGCGCACGCCGACGTTTCGCCAGGATGCGCCGCTGTTCGCCGCGATTAAAGCGTGTCCTGTGTTATCAACGGTCAAGCTGATTGCTGAACCGTGGGATATTGGCGAGGGCGGCTATCAGGTCGGGAATTTTCCGCCACCGTTTGCCGAGTGGAACGATCATTTTCGCGATGCGGCCCGCCGATTCTGGTTGCCGCGTAACCTGACGACCGGGGAGTTTGCCTGTCGTTTCGCCGCTTCCAGCGATGTGTTTAAACGCAATGGCCGCGCGCCCGGCGCCTCTGTCAATCTGCTCACGGCGCATGACGGTTTTACGCTCCGGGACTGCGTCTGTTTCAATCAGAAACACAATGAGGCGAACGGTGAGGAAAATCGCGACGGCACCAACAGCAATTACAGCGACAATCATGGTAAAGAAGGATTAGGCGGTCCTCTTGATTTAATGGAGCGGCGGCGCGACAGCATTCATGCCCTGCTGGCGACGCTACTGCTCTCTCAGGGAACGCCGATGCTGCTGGCAGGCGATGAACACGGCCATAGCCAGCACGGCAACAATAACGCCTACTGTCAGGATAATGCCTTAACCTGGCTGGACTGGCAGCAGGCAAATCGTGGGTTAACCACGTTTACCGCCGCGCTGATTCGTTTGCGTCAGCAGATACCGGCTTTAACCGGCAATAGCTGGTGGGAAGAAGGCGATGGCAACGTGCGTTGGCTGAATAAAAACGCGCAACCCTTGAGTGCGGATGAGTGGCAAAACGGGCCTAAGCTGATGCAAATTCTGTTGTCGGACCGTTTTCTGATTGCGATAAATGCCACGCTTGAGGTGACAGATATAGTTTTGCCCGAAGGGGAATGGCGCGCCGTTCCCCCATTCGCTGGAGAGGATAATCCGGTGATAACGGCGGTCTGGCAGGGACCTGCGCATGGACTGTGTGTGTTCCAGAGAGGATAAAAAAGGAGTTAATCATGGTGAGTTTAGAGAAGAACGATCGTGTAATGTTGGCGCGCCAGCTGCCACTGAAATCTGTTGCCCTAATCCTGGCCGGCGGCCGCGGCACGCGTCTAAAAGATTTAACGAACAAACGCGCCAAACCAGCCGTCCACTTTGGTGGGAAGTTCCGCATCATCGATTTCGCCTTATCTAATTGTCTGAACTCCGGGATTCGCCGTATCGGCGTGATCACTCAGTATCAGTCCCATACGCTGGTGCAGCATATTCAGCGCGGCTGGTCACTGTTTAGCGAAGAGATGAACGAATTTGTCGATCTGCTGCCAGCTCAACAGCGTATGAAGGGCGAAAACTGGTATCGCGGCACGGCAGACGCGGTGACCCAGAACCTGGATATTATTCGTCGCTATAAAGCGGAATATGTCGTCATCCTGGCAGGCGATCATATCTATAAGCAGGACTACTCGCGTATGTTGATCGATCACGTTGAAAAGGGCGCGCGTTGCACGGTGGCCTGTATGCCGGTGCCGATCAAAGAAGCGACGGCGTTCGGCGTGATGGCGGTCGATGAAAGCGACAAGATTATTGATTTTGTCGAAAAACCGGCGAATCCCCCCGCAATGCCTGGTGACGCCAGCAAATCGCTGGCCAGTATGGGCATTTACGTTTTTGACGCCGATTACCTGTATGAATTGCTGGCGGCAGACGATAAAGATGACGCTTCCAGCCACGATTTCGGTAAAGACATTATCCCCAAAATCACCCGCGAAGGTATGGCTTACGCGCATCCTTTCCCGCTCTCCTGCGTGCAGTCCGATCCGCAAGCCGAACCGTACTGGCGCGATGTAGGTACGCTGGAAGCTTACTGGAAGGCGAACCTGGATTTAGCCTCGGTGACGCCGGAGCTGGATATGTATGACCAGAACTGGCCTATCCGTACGCATATGGAATCGCTACCGCCTGCGAAATTCGTGCAGGACCGCTCCGGTAGCCACGGTATGACGCTGAACTCGCTGGTCTCCGGCGGCTGCATTATCTCCGGTTCGGTGGTGGTGCAATCTGTGCTCTTCCCACGGGTGAGAATAAATTCTTTTTGTAATATTGATTCGGCAGTGTTGTTACCTGAGGTTTGGGTAGGACGCTCCTGCCGTTTACGTCGCTGTGTTATTGACCGTGCCTGTATTATCCCGGAAGGCATGGTGATTGGTGAAAATGCGGAAGAGGACGCTCGTCGTTTCTACCGTTCAGAAGAAGGTATTGTACTGGTCACGCGTGAAATGCTGCGCAAACTGCAGGTCAAACAGGAGCGATAATGCAGGTTTTACATGTATGTTCAGAGATGTTCCCCCTGCTGAAGACTGGGGGGCTGGCGGATGTGATAGGCGCGTTGCCTGCGGCACAAATTGCGGATGGTGTTGATGTTCGCGTTCTGCTTCCAGGGTTTCCCGATATCCGTCGGGGGATACCCGACGCGCATGTGGTGAGCCGCCGCGATACTTTCGCAGGTAAGATATCGCTGCTGTTTGGGCATTATAACGGCGTAGGCATTTATCTAATCGACGCGCCGCATCTGTACGAGCGTCCAGGCAGTCCCTATCACGATACGAATTTATATGCCTATACCGATAACGTGCTGCGCTTTGCCCTGTTAGGGTGGGTCGGCTGTGAAATGGCCTGCGGACTTGATCCATTCTGGCGCCCCGACGTGGTGCACGCCCATGACTGGCACGCTGGGCTGGCGCCCGCCTATCTGGCGGCGCGCGGGCGGCCGGCGAAATCGGTCTTTACCGTACACAACCTGGCCTATCAAGGCATGTTTTATGCAAAGCATATGGATGACATCGAACTGCCGTGGTCATTCTTTAATATGCATGGGCTGGAGTTCAACGGACAACTCTCCTTTTTGAAGGCCGGTTTGTACTATGCCGACCATATTACGGCGGTGAGCCCGACCTATGCGCGTGAAATTACCGAACCGCAGTTTGCTTATGGTATGGAAGGCCTGCTGCGCCAGCGTCATCTGGAAGGGCGCTTGTCCGGCATACTGAACGGCGTGGATGAGAAGATCTGGAACCCGGAATCCGATCTGCTGCTGGCGTCGCGCTACACGCGCGATACCCTGGAAGAGAAGGCGGAAAACAAACGTCAGCTACAAATTGCGATGGGGTTGAAGGTTAACGACAAAGTGCCGCTGTTTGCCGTGGTAAGCCGTCTGACCAACCAGAAAGGTCTGGATCTGGTGCTGGAGGCGTTACCGGGGCTGCTGGAGCAGGGCGGGCAGTTGGCGCTACTCGGCGCGGGCGATCCGGTGCTTCAGGAAGGGTTCCTCGCGGCGGCGGCGGAACACCCAGGGCAGGTTGGCGTACAGATCGGCTATCACGAAGCTTTCTCGCATCGCATTATGGGCGGCGCGGACGTTATTCTGGTGCCCAGTCGTTTCGAACCGTGCGGCTTAACGCAGTTATATGGCTTAAAGTATGGCACGCTGCCTCTGGTGCGGCGTACCGGGGGGTTGGCCGATACGGTCTCCGACAGTTCGCTGGAAAATCTGGCGGACGGTATCGCCAGCGGTTTTGTCTTCGAAGACAGTAATGCCTGGTCGTTGCTACGCGCGATTCGGCGTGCTTTTGTGTTGTGGTCACGGCCTTCGCTTTGGCGGTTTGTACAACGGCAGGCGATGGCGATGGATTTTAGCTGGCAAGTTGCCGCGAAATCATACCGCGAGCTGTACTATCGCTTGAAATAGTCATCCAGGAATCATTTATATGAATGCTCCGTTTACTTATGCATCGCCCACACTCAGCGTTGAGGCGCTTAAGCATTCTATTGCCTATAAGCTGATGTTTACGATTGGTAAAGACCCGGTCATTGCCAATAAACACGAATGGCTGAACGCCACGTTGTTCGCGGTGCGCGATCGTCTGGTGGAGCGCTGGCTGCGTTCTAATCGAGCCCAATTATCGCAGGAAACCCGGCAGGTTTATTACCTGTCGATGGAGTTTTTGATTGGTCGTACTCTCTCTAACGCGCTGCTCTCGCTGGGCATTTATGACGACGTTAAAGGCGCGCTGGAGGCCATGGGCTTAGATCTCGAAGAGCTGATCGATGAAGAGAATGACCCAGGGCTTGGCAACGGCGGCTTAGGACGGCTGGCGGCTTGCTTCCTGGACTCGCTGGCGACGCTAGGATTACCGGGTCGCGGGTATGGCATTCGCTACGACTACGGCATGTTTAAGCAGAATATTGTCGACGGGCGGCAAAAAGAATCTCCGGATTACTGGCTGGAATATGGCAACCCGTGGGAGTTCAAGCGCCACAATACGCGCTATAAGGTGCTTTTTGGCGGGCGCATTCAGCAGGAAGGTAAAAAAGCGCGCTGGATTGAGACGGAAGAGATTCTGGCCGTCGCGTATGATCAGATCATCCCCGGTTACGACACCGACGCCACTAACACACTGCGGCTGTGGAATGCGCAGGCCAGTAGTGAAATCAACCTCGGTAAATTCAACCAGGGCGACTACTTTGCGGCGGTGGAAGATAAAAACCACTCTGAGAACGTTTCACGGGTACTCTACCCGGACGATTCCACCTATTCCGGACGAGAGCTACGCCTGCGCCAGGAGTATTTTCTGGTCTCGGCGACGGTGCAGGATATCCTGCACCGTCATTATCAACTGCATAAAACCTATGAGAATCTGGCGGATAAAATCGCCATTCACCTCAATGATACGCATCCGGTGCTGTCAATTCCGGAGCTGATGCGCCTGCTGATTGATGAACATAAATTTAGCTGGGACGACGCGTTTGAGGTGTGCTGTCAGGTCTTCTCTTATACCAACCATACGTTGATGAGCGAGGCGCTGGAGACCTGGCCTGTCGATATGCTGGGGAAAATTCTGCCCCGTCACCTGCAGATTATCTTCGAGATTAACGACTATTTCCTGAAAACGTTGCAGGAGCAATATCCCAACGATACCAGCCTGCTTGGACGCGCGTCGATTATTGATGAGTCGAACGGCCGCCGGGTACGGATGGCCTGGCTGGCGGTGGTGGTCAGCCATAAAGTCAACGGCGTTTCTGAACTCCATTCCAACCTGATGGTGCAGTCGCTGTTCGCGGATTTTGCGAAGATTTTCCCGACCCGTTTTTGTAACGTCACTAACGGCGTTACGCCGCGCCGCTGGCTGGCGCTGGCAAACCCGCCGCTGTCTGACGTGCTGGATGAGAATATTGGTCGTACCTGGCGTACCGATCTTAGTCAGCTCAGCGAGCTGAAGCAGCATTGTGATTATCCGCTGGTCAATCATGCGGTGCGTCAGGCGAAGCTGGAAAATAAAAAACGGCTGGCGGTAGTGATAGCGCAACAACTGAATGTGGTGGTGAACCCTAAAGCGTTATTCGACGTGCAGATTAAGCGTATTCACGAATACAAGCGGCAGTTGATGAACGTACTGCATGTCATTACCCGCTATAACCGCATTAAAGAAAATCCGGAGGCCGACTGGGTGCCGCGGGTGAATATTTTTGCCGGTAAGGCGGCTTCCGCCTATTACATGGCAAAACACATTATTCATCTGATCAACGACGTAGCGAAAGTGATTAACAACGATCCGCAGATTGGCGACAAGCTGAAAGTAGTGTTTATCCCGAACTACAGCGTCAGCCTGGCGCAGGTAATCATTCCCGCTGCTGACCTGTCTGAGCAGATTTCGCTGGCAGGGACAGAAGCTTCCGGCACCAGTAATATGAAATTTGCCCTGAACGGCGCGCTCACCATTGGTACGCTGGATGGTGCGAACGTAGAGATGCAGGAGCATGTCGGCGAGGAGAATATCTTTATCTTCGGTAATACTGCAGAAGAGGTGGAAGCGTTGCGCAGGCAGGGTTATAAGCCTCGCGACTATTATGAAAAAGATGAAGAGCTACATCAGGTACTGACGCAGATTGGTAGCGGCGTCTTTAATCCGGAAGAGCCAGGCCGTTACCGCGATCTGGTAGATTCTCTGATTAACTTTGGCGATCACTATCAGGTGCTGGCGGACTACCGCAGCTACGTGGACTGCCAGGATAAGGTGGATGAGTTGTATCGTCGCCCGGAAGAGTGGACGACGAAAGCGATGCTCAACATTGCCAATATGGGCTACTTCTCATCGGACAGAACCATCAAAGAGTATGCCGAAAATATCTGGCATATTGATCCGGTGCGGTTGTAAATCCCGATGCCGACGGCGCCTCGCTTGCCCGGCCTACGTTTATGTATCCTTGTAGGCCGGATCAGGCGTTAGCCGCCATCCGGCATTTTTCTCAGGACGCCATTGAAAGTTGGTGTTTCTCAACATACGCCGCCAGCCACTGGGTGATGCGGGACTGCTGTTCGGCGGTCAGCCACATGCCTTCTTTGGTGCGACGCCAGATAGCGTCTTCAGTACGGCGCACCCATTCGTGATCCACCAGGTACTTGAGTTCCGCCTCGTAAAACTCATGACCGAAATCTTCGCCTAAATCAAGCAGCGACGTGGCTTCGCCGAGAATCCACTCCGTGTTGCTGCCGTAAGTGCGCGAATAGTGGCGCGCCAGCGATTCCATCAGGAACGGATAACGACGACGCAGCTTCGCCGCGTAATCTTCGCGGCTGCCGTCGATGTCGCCGCCGGGCAGTACGCACGTTTTGGTCCATGCCGGCCCGATGCCTGGATAATAAGACGCCAGTTTTTCCATCGCGTGTTCAGCCAGCTTACGGTAGGTCGTGAGCTTACCGCCAAACACGGAAAGCAGCGGCGCTTTGCCGTTTTCATCATGAATATCAAGGGTATAATCGCGAGTGATCGCCTGCGGCGAGTCGGACTCATCATCGCACAGCGGACGGACACCGGAGTACGTCCAGACGATGTCATCGCGCCCCAGTTGTTTCTGGAAGTGCGCGTTATAGACCTTCAACAGGTAATTAATTTCGCTCTCTTCAATTTTTACCGCTTTCGGATCGCCTTTATATTCGACATCGGTTGTGCCAATGATCGAAAACTCTTCCATCCACGGAATGACAAAGACGATACGCTTATCTTCGTTTTGCAGAATATACGCCTGTTTCTGATTATGGACGCGCGGCACGACGATATGGCTGCCTTTGATCAGGCGGATGCCATACGGCGACGGCAGGTGCATCCCTTCGTCGAAGAACTGTTTGACCCACGGGCCGGTGGCGTTAACCAGTCCGCGCGCCTGCCAGACATATTTTTTACCGGTGTCGATATCTTCCGCTTCGACAATCCACAGGCCATTTTCCCGACGAGCGGCGGTTGCGCGAGTACGGGTAAGGACTTCGCCGCCTTTACGCACCACCATCTGTGCGTTGGCCAGTACCAGACGCGCATCGTCTACCCAGCAGTCGGAGTATTCGAATCCGCGCACGATTTCAGGTTTGAGTACCGAATCTGCGCCAAACCGCACACCGGTGGAACCGGGTAAACTGGTACGTTTGCCGAGGTGATCGTACATAAACAGACCGATACGGATCATCCAGGCCGGACGTAAGTGCGGGCGGTGCGGCAGACGAAAACGCATCGGGAAGGCGATGTGCGGCGCCATTTTCAACAGCACTTCACGTTCGGCCAGCGCTTCGCTGACCAGACGGAACTCGTAGTGTTCAAGGTAGCGTAAGCCGCCGTGGATAAGTTTCGAACTGGCGGAAGAGGTTGCGCAGGCCAAATCCTGCGCTTCCAGCATGAGTACGGACAAACCGCGTCCGGCGGCATCAGCCGCGATGCCTGCACCGTTAATGCCCCCGCCTATCACGATCAGATCTTTGGTTTCCATGCTGCCCTCTTGCACTTTCGTTAAAGTTCAAAAATATTCGTTATCGAACATAATAGCAAAGAAACGCGCTATTGGTAACATCGAAAAAACATTTTAGAGTGATATGTATAACATTATGGCGTTAAGCTACTCCGTCAACGTACACTGGGCGATAAAATGCCTTAATTGGCTTCACCGGCAATAATGAAAGAGCGATTCATGGAACAATTTGAATGTATCACTGTAGAAGAGGCGTATCAGAAACTGCACCAGGGCGCGGCGGTGCTGGTCGATATTCGCGATCCGCAAAGTTATGCCATGGGTCATGCGCCGCAGGCGTTTCACTTGACTAACGATACGCTGGGCGCGTTTATGCGTGAGCATGGTTTCGATACCGCCGTGATGGTAATGTGCTATCACGGCAACAGTAGTAAAGGCGCCGCGCAGTATCTGCTCCAGCAAGGCTATGATGCGGTTTACAGCATTGACGGCGGGTTTGAGGCCTGGCATCGCCGTTTCCCTGCCGATGTCGCGAATGGCGCGTAATCCCATAAAGATGCAGCCTCCGACGAGAAGGGTATATATACTGTCTTCTTTTGTATGGACTAAGCGACAGCAATAATGTTGATGATTACTTCCTTTGCGAATCCTCGCGTGGCGCAGGCATTTGTTGATTACATGGCCACCCAGGGCGTCATTCTTACTATTCAGCAACATAATCAAAGCGATATCTGGCTGGCGGATGAATCGCAGGCCGAACGTGTGCGGGTCGAGCTGGCGCGGTTTATAGAAAATCCCGGCGATCCGCGTTATCTGGCGGCTAGCTGGCAGTCCGGGCAGACTAACAGCGGGCTACGCTACCGCCGTTTTCCCTTTCTCGCCACGCTGCGTGAACGAGCCGGCCCTGTTACCTGGATCGTGATGCTCGCCTGCGTGGTGGTCTATATCGCGATGAGTCTCATCGGCGATCAGACGGTGATGGTGTGGCTGGCGTGGCCGTTCGATCCGGTTTTAAAATTTGAAGTCTGGCGCTACTTCACCCATATCTTTATGCACTTCTCACTGATGCATATTCTTTTTAACCTGCTGTGGTGGTGGTATCTCGGCGGGGCGGTAGAGAAGCGCCTGGGCAGCGGTAAATTAATCGTCATTACGGTGATAAGCGCGCTGCTAAGCGGCTATGTACAGCAGAAATTTAGCGGCCCGTGGTTTGGCGGGCTGTCCGGCGTCGTCTATGCGCTGATGGGGTACGTGTGGCTGCGCGGAGAGCGCGATCCGCAAAGCGGAATTTACCTCCAGCGCGGCTTAATTATTTTTGCATTATTGTGGATAGTTGCTAGTTGGTTTGACTGGTTTGGCATGTCTATGGCGAACGGCGCGCACATCGCCGGGCTTATCGTCGGTTTAGCGATGGCCTTTGTTGATACGCTGAATGCGCGAAAACGAACGTGAGGCGTATCCAGCCTGTGGTCGAGATATTTTTCCAGGCCGGGTAGGGCGATGCCGCTATCCGGCGCAAGGTTGGTTACTTTCAGAGATTATTCATGAAACAAACACAACGGCATGACGCGATCATTGAACTGGTGAAAAAACAGGGGTACGTCAGTACGGAAGAGCTGGTGGAGCATTTTTCTGTCAGCCCGCAAACCATTCGTCGGGATCTTAACGATCTGGCGGAACAGAATATGATTTTGCGCCACCACGGCGGCGCGGCGTTGCCCTCCAGCTCGGTGAACACGCCGTGGCACGATCGTAAGGCGACGCAAACGGAAGAAAAAGAGCGCATCGCTCGCAAAGTCGCGGCCCAGATCCCCAATGGTTCAACGCTGTTTATTGATATCGGCACGACGCCGGAAGCCGTAGCGCACGCCCTGTTAGGGCACAGTAATTTGCGGATCGTGACCAACAATTTGAACGTAGCGAACACGCTAATGGCGAAAGAGGATTTTCGTATTATCCTCGCCGGCGGCGAACTCCGTAGCCGCGACGGCGGCATTATTGGCGAAGCGACGCAGGACTTTATCGCCCAGTTCCGTCTCGATTTCGGCATTCTCGGTATTAGCGGTATTGATAGCGACGGCTCATTGCTGGAATTTGACTACCATGAGGTACGCACCAAGCGCGCGATTATCGAAAATTCGCGCCACGTGATGCTGGTGGTGGATCACTCTAAATTTGGCCGTAACGCGATGGTAAACATGGGCAGCATTAGTATGGTCGATGCGGTCTACACCGATACCCTACCACCGCCGGGCGTGATGCAGGTGATTGCCGACCACCATATTCAATTAGAGCTGTGCTAAAAAGACTGTCTTATCAGGCCTACACTCTGCGCGCGATGGTAGGCCTGATAAGCGAAGCGCCATCAGGCACACGTTAAACCCCATACCCCATCATCTTCAGCAACTGCTGCGCGTGCTGTACCGCGTCCTGACGGTGCGCGACGCCGAGTTTCTGGTAGAGGTTGCGGATATGCGTCTTAATGGTGGTCGCGGCCACCGCCAGTTCGCCGGCAATCTGTTCGTTGCTGTAACCGGAATAGATAAGTCCTAACACCTGCCATTCACGCTGGGTGAGCGGGCTGGTGCGAATAAGCTCCGGGACATCCGGATGGTTAAGCAGACGCTCGACGAAGCCTTCGTCAAAATGGGCGAATTTATGCCGGTGATGTTGGTTAATCTCTCGCAGGATGCGCTGCGCGCGATGCTGCTCCATCTCCGGCAGCGTATTGAGCTGGATAAGCTGACGCAATTGTTGCGCCATGGCTTCTCCTTCAATCACAAAATGGCTGATAAATCCGGTGCGGTTGGCGAGCTGTAAGGCATCAAGCAATACGCGCTGGGCGTCGTTTTTCCGCCCGGATTGCCAGTAAAGCTGATTGAGTAACAGCAGATTGCGGTTTAAATCGCTCATTAAGCGCAGGCTACGGGCATTCTCATTTAACTCTTCCAGCACGATTTCCGCAGGCTCGAATTCGCCCAGCAGGATCTGCGCGCGGGCGATATTGCGCCACTGGCCTTGCAGAAAATGGTTATTGGCAAACGCCGGTTTTGGCGTATGGCGTAACCAGTTGGCGGCGGATTTCTTGTCGCCGGTTAACTGCCAGTAAATGACACGCACCTTATCGGCGTTAGAGATCCAGTCGCAGTGATAACGACCATTGCCTAATAAGTTTTCCAGTCGGTTAAGCTGACTACGGGCATTATCCAGATCGCCGCGCGCCAGCGAGCACTGCACCAGTAACGTCAGGCACTGCAACTGTTGTTGCGGCTGGAAGGTGGACAGCACAGCGATACCGCTGCGCGCCGAGGCTTCCGCTTCGTCAAGGCGCGCCCACGCCCACAGCAATTGCGCGCGGATACGTACCAGAAACTCATGCATCGGCAGTTGTTCCAGATGTTGCTCTTTGATCAACTGGAAGGCTCTCTCCTGCGTTTCCCATGCGGCCTGCAGGAATCCCTGGGCGAACTGAATTTCGCTTTGTTGAATTAAGCTCCACAGCGCGTAATGCCAGACGTCATGATGGCGCGCCATTTGTTCGGTTTGCTGCATCAGCGATAAAGACTGGCTGAGATCGCCTTTACAGTGCAGCACTTCGCCGTGAACGGAGGTCGCGACAATGCGGCTATAAAACCAGGCGAGAGGAAGCTCATCCAGCGCCAGTTTCGCCAGCCGCTCTGCCTCTTCCGGATTGCCGTCGTTGATGGCGACCTGGGCGCGCAGCGCGTTAAATTCAGCATGCAGCGTGCCGTCCATGACCCCTTTGATCTCTTGCTCGGCGCGCGCCAGCAACGTATTCACTTCGCTGTAGCGGTGTTGGCTTTGCATCAGCCAGGCCTGTAACAACACCAGCCGCGGATTTTCCAGCAGGCTTTCCCACGGCAGCGCTTTTAATGACTCTTCCAGCAGCGCCAGTTCACTGTGATTAAACAACCCCCACGCATGGTTAAGCAGGATATCGCGCAGCATTTGCGCGTCACCTGCCGCCAGCGCATGATGAATAGCTTCGCTGGGAAAACCCTGTTCCATCCAGCTTTCCGCGGCCGCGCGGTGGATCTCCGGCAGTTCCGCCGCCAGTTCCCACTGGCAACGCTGGCGCAGAAAGCTACCAAACAACGGGTGATAGCTGAACCATTCGCCCGTGTCGTCCATGCGTTGCAGGAATAGCCCCTGGCGCTCAATCTCCTCCAGCCGCATCTGGCCGTTTTCTTCGCCGGTCACGCGCACGATCAACGCGTCATTCATTGAGCGTAAGATCGCGCTTTTAAGTAAAAAATGTCGGGTGCTGACATCCACGTTATCCAGTACTTCGTCCACCAGATAATCAGAAAGGTGGCTGGCATTAATCCCGGCAAGACGGCGGGCGGAGTGATGCGCAGAGGTATGGTTCTGGCGCGCGGAGAGGGCGATCAACTGTAGCGCAGTGGCCCAACCGGCCACATCGTCGCACATGCGGCTGCTCTCAGCGGCTTCAATGGGCGACGAAAGACGACGGTCAAAAAATTGCTTTGCTTCCTGATGGTTAAAAGCCAACTGCTGGCTACCGATTTCCAACAGCTGATCGCGCACGCGCAGGTTAGCGATGCCCAATTGCGGCAAATTACGCGATAACACCACCAGGGTGAAATTTTCCGGCTGATGCCGTAAGAAAAAGCGCATCGCGTCGTGAATCACCGGATTGGTAATCAAATGGTAGTCGTCAATCACCAGATAAAGCGGGCGATGCCACTGCGCCAGTTCAATAAAGAGCTGCGCGAAGAGGGACGTCAGGCTGGCGTACTGACGTTTTTGCGCCATCGCTTCGCTGGTAGAGCAGTGTCCGCCGGTGGCCTGTTGGATAGCGGCAATTAAGTAACTGGCGAATCGCTCTTGCTGGTTATCGCCTTCGTCGAGAGAGTACCAGCCCAATTCATTTTTGCCCGCCGCCCACTGTGAGACAAGCGTGGTTTTGCCATAGCCAGCAGGACTGGTTACCAGGGCGAGCCTGAAATTGTTCGCGCCGGAAAGTTTAGCCAACAGCCGCTCACGAACCACGGTATGGTCGAGACGAACCGGACGACTTAATTTAGACGGAATCAACATAGCAATCACTTCACTGTGGGAAATGGGGGGAACTGCGATTTTTTTGCGCTTCGTAATTAATACGATATAAGGTCGGCCAGAAAGCATTTTAATGCAAGCTAAGCAGACTTTTTATGTGTCTGAATTTGCACTCTGTCACAATTCTAAATAACGGTATTAAAAAAGTATTCGGCACGGTTGAAACGAGCGTCAGAGCTGGGCTGAGGTCATATTTTCGTTATTGTAAATAATGACCTGGACATGATGCGGATTTAACACAATGGCGATACCAGGCGTTTAATTAATTATGTTAAGTTAGTGAACCTCCCGCCGCTGAATATTTCAGGTAAGAAACTATTTTGGCGTTCATATAATCTTCGAAAATATCCCTCCGCGGTTTACTGTTATTTCTGTTTATTCATTTGATTATGCGTAACACTGGGTGTCGTTGACAGGAATCGGCGCGTTTATACAGGGGTAAGTGGCGGCGATCACACTTTTATGCTCATCCCCGCTCCTCCTCCCTCCCTAATCAGTGCCGGGAGGAGGAAGGTCAACATCGAGCCTGGCAAACTAGCGATAACGTTGTTTTATTACCCGAGGACGGATTTCCTATGTCACAGCCAACCTTCAATAAAGATCAATTCCAGGCCGCCCTGACGCGTCAGTGGCAGCGTTTCGGTTTACTGTCGGCGTCCGACATGACGCCTCGTCAGTGGTGGCAGGCCGTTAGCGGCGCGCTGGCGGAATTACTGAGCGCGCAACCGGTAGCGCAGCCGACGAAAGGCCAGCGTCATGTGAACTACATTTCGATGGAATTTTTGATTGGCCGCCTGACGGGAAATAACCTGTTAAATCTGGGGTGGTACCAGGACGTTAGCGATGTGCTGAAAGCGCACGATATTAATCTGACCGATCTGCTGGAAGAGGAAGTCGATCCGGCGCTCGGCAACGGTGGTCTGGGACGTCTGGCCGCCTGCTTCCTCGATTCGATGGCCACCGTCGGGCAGTCCGCTACGGGCTATGGTCTGAACTACCAGTATGGGCTGTTCCGTCAGTCATTTGTTGAAGGCAAGCAGATGGAAGCGCCGGATGACTGGCATCGCGGCAGCTATCCGTGGTTCCGCCACAACGAGGCGCTGGACGTCCAGGTTGGAATCGGCGGTAAAGTCACCAAAGAAGGGCGCTGGAAACCAGGTTTTGTGATTACAGGCCAGTCCTGGGATCTGCCGGTGTTAGGCTATCGTAACGGCGTCGCGCAACCGCTGCGTTTGTGGCAGGCGACCCACGCGCATCCGTTTGATCTGACCAAATTCAACGACGGCGCTTTCCTGCGGGCGGAACAGCAGGGTATCGATGCGGAAAAACTGACGAAGGTGCTTTATCCCAACGATAACCACACGGCGGGCAAAAAACTGCGCCTGATGCAGCAATACTTCCAGTGCGCCTGCTCGGTAGCGGATATTCTGCGCCGCCATCATCTGGCCGGACGCAAGCTGCATGAGCTGGCGGATTATGAGGTCATTCAGCTAAATGATACCCACCCGACTATTGCCATCCCTGAACTGCTGCGCGTATTGCTGGATGAACACCAGATGAGCTGGGATGACGCCTGGGCTATCACCAGCAAAACCTTCGCCTACACCAACCACACCCTGATGCCAGAAGCGCTGGAGTGCTGGGATGAGAGGTTAATCAAAGCGCTGTTGCCGCGTCATATGCAGATTATCAAGCAGATTAACGATCGCTTTAAGGCGCTGGTCTATAACACCTGGCCTGGCGATAAGCAGGTATGGGCAAAACTGGCGGTGGTGCATGACCGTCAGGTGCGCATGGCCAATATGTGCGTGGTCAGCGGCTTTGCGGTCAACGGTGTGGCGGCGCTGCACTCCGATCTGGTGGTGAAAGATCTGTTCCCGGAATATCACCAGCTTTGGCCGAACAAATTCCACAATGTCACCAACGGCATTACACCGCGTCGCTGGATTAAACAGTGCAATCCGCAGCTTGCGGCGTTGCTGGATAAAACGCTGAAAAAAGAGTGGGCTAACGATCTCGACCAGTTGATCAACCTCGAAAAATACGCTGACGACGCCACATTCCGTCAGCAATATCGCGACATCAAACGGGCGAACAAAGAACGGCTGGTGAAATTCATCCAGGCCCGTACCGGGATTGAGATTTCGAGCCATGCGATTTTTGATATTCAGATCAAACGCCTGCACGAGTACAAGCGTCAGCATCTGAATCTGTTGCATATTCTGGCGCTGTACAAAGAGATCCGCGAAAACCCGCAGGCTGACCGCGTACCGCGCGTATTCCTGTTTGGCGCGAAGGCGGCGCCGGGCTATTACCTGGCGAAGAACATCATTTTTGCTATCAATAAGGTTGCGGAAGCCATTAATAACGACCCGGCGGTGGGTGACAAGCTGAAGGTGGTTTTCCTGCCGGATTACTGCGTCTCGGCGGCGGAAATGCTCATTCCGGCGGCGGATATTTCCGAGCAAATTTCTACTGCCGGGAAAGAGGCGTCCGGCACCGGCAACATGAAACTGGCGCTGAACGGGGCGTTGACAGTGGGAACGCTGGACGGCGCTAACGTTGAAATCGCTGAAAAGGTGGGTGAAGAGAATATCTTTATCTTTGGCCATACTGTGGAAGAGGTCAAGGCGCTCAAAGCCAAAGGCTACGATCCGGTGAAATGGCGTAAAAAAGACAAAGTGCTGGATGCGGTGCTAAAAGAGCTGGAAAGCGGTCAATACAGCGATGGCGATAAACATGCCTTTGACCAGATGCTGCATAGCCTCGGCAAACAGGGGGGCGATCCGTACCTGGTCATGGCGGACTTCGCCGCTTATGTCGAGGCGCAAAAGCAGGTGGATGCGCTGTATCGCGACCAGGAAGCGTGGACGCGCGCCGCGATCCTCAATACCGCGCGCTGCGGTATGTTCAGTTCCGATCGCTCTATTCGCGATTATCAGGCCCGTATCTGGCAGGCAAAACGCTAAGGGAGCGCGATGGAAAATAAACGTCTCGATAGTGCCGCGCTGGCGGCGGGGATCAGCCCCAGTTACATCAATGCTCATGGCAAACCGCAGTCTATTGGCGCTGAAACCAAGAGACGTTTGCTGGCGGCGATGCACGGCACGACAACAGGACCACAGGCGGTCGTGCCGAATGTGAAGGTTTATACCGCGGGTAAAAAAATGGCGTTGCCGGTAGAGGGGCGCGGTGAGTTTGCCTGGCTGCTGACTACGGAAGAGGGCGAGCATTACAAAGGGCGCGTGACGGGCGGTAAAAAACTTAACCTGCCGGCTACGTTGCCGGAGGGCTACCACACCCTGACGTTGACCCAGGATGAACAGCGTACGCACTGCCGTATTATCGTTGCCCCGCCGCGATGCTATGAGCCGCAGGCGCTGCTGGAGGGGAAAAAACTGTGGGGGGCCTGCGTCCAGCTTTATACTCTGCGTTCAGAAAAAAACTGGGGTATTGGCGATTTCGGCGATTTGAAGTCGATGCTGGTCGACGTGGCGACACGCGGCGGCGCGTTTATCGGCCTGAACCCGATCCACGCGCTTTATCCGGTGAATCCGGAGAGCGCCAGTCCCTACAGCCCCTCGTCTCGTCGCTGGCTGAACGTGATATATATCGACGTCAACGCCGTCGAAGATTTCCGCCTGAGCGAAGAGGCGCAGGCATGGTGGCAAATGCCCGCCACACAGCAAAAGCTGCGACAGGCGCGCGATGCGCAATGGGTGGATTACGCTACCGTTACCGCGCTGAAAATCACGGCGCTGCGGATGGCGTGGACGCGGTTTGCCGCTCGCGACGATGCGCAAATGGCGGAGTTTCGTCACTTTATCGCCCGCGAAGGCGAAAGCCTTTACTGGCAGGCGGCATTCGACGCGCTGCATGCGTATCAGGTGAAAGAGGATGGGCAGCGCTGGGGCTGGCCAGCCTGGCCGGAGGCGTACCAGTCGGTAGAGTCTCCCGCTGTAAAACAATTCTGTGAAGCGCACCGCGAAGAGGTGGAGTTTTATCTCTGGCTTCAGTGGCTGGCCTGGCGCCAATTCGCCGCCTGCTGGGATACCTGCCAGAGTTTTAAACTACCGATTGGTCTGTACCGCGATCTGGCGGTTGGCGTAGCGGAAGGCGGCGCGGAAACCTGGTGCGACCGGGAGCTGTACTGCCTGAAAGCATCTGTCGGCGCGCCGCCGGATATCCTCGGCCCGCTCGGTCAGAACTGGGGGCTGCCGCCGATGGACCCGCATATCATTGTCGCCCGGGCGTATGAGCCCTTTATCGACCTGCTGCGCGCCAATATGCAAAACTGCGGCGCGTTGCGCATTGACCATGTCATGTCGTTGCTGCGCCTGTGGTGGATACCGTATGGCGAAACAGCGGATCAGGGGGCTTACGTCCATTATCCGGTAGATGATTTGCTTTCTATTCTGGCGCTGGAGAGCCAACGTCACCGCTGTATGGTGATAGGCGAAGATCTGGGGACGGTGCCAGTTGAGATTGTCGGCAAGCTGCGCGATAGCGGGGTCTATTCTTATAAAGTGCTGTGGTTTGAAAATGACCTTGAGAAAAACTTCCGCGCGCCAGGCGCATATCCGCAACAATCGATGGCTGTCGCCTCGACGCACGATCTCCCCACGCTGCGCGGCTATTGGGAATGCGGTGACCTGACGTTGGGTAAAGCTCTGGGGCTTTATCCGGATGAAGTGATTCTGCGCGGGCTGTATGAGGATCGCGAGCGGGCGAAACAGGGGCTATTGGACGCGCTGCATAAATATGGCTGTCTGCCAAAACGCGCCGGGCATAAGGCATTTTTAATGTCGATGACGCCAACGCTAAATCGCGGACTTCAGCGCTATATCGCCGACAGTAACAGCGGTCTGTTGGGGCTTCAGCCGGAGGACTGGCTGGATATGGCCGATCCGGTTAACGTACCGGGCACCAGCGATCAGTATAAAAACTGGCGGCGGAAATTGTCTGCATCTCTTGAGGCTATGTTTGCCGATGAGGGCGTAAACAAGCTGATTAAGGATTTGGATAAGCGCCGAAAAGCGGCCGCGAAGAAGAAGTAATAAAGCCGGGGATTTCCCCGGCTTTATGATGGTGAGAGCACGTAGGCCTGATAAGCGCAGCGCCATCAGGCAATTCTGGCGCACATTGCTGCCTTATCCGGCCTGCAAACCGCCTCGCTTAAACCACCATACCCAGTAGCAGACAGCCGATCAGGCCGCAGACGGAGATGATCGTTTCCAGCATCGACCAGGATTTAATGGTCTCGCCGATAGTCAAATTGAAATACTCTTTGAACAGCCAGAAGCCTGGGTCGTTGACGTGAGAGAAAATCACGCTCCCGGAACCGACTGCGATAACCATCAGTTCAGGACTAACGCCGGTCGTGGCGATCAGTGGCGCCGCAATGCCGCCTGCGGTAATCGCCGCGACAGTCGCAGAGCCCAGCGCGATACGCAGCACCGCCGCGATAGACCACGCCATCAACAGCGGAGAGACATTGGTTTCATGCATCATTGAAGCGATGTATTTATCCACGCCGCTATCGACCAGCACCTGCTTGAACGCGCCGCCGCCGCCGATGATCAGCAGCATCATGGCGATAATTTTGATGGAAGAGACCAGCGTATCGTTAATCTGATCCATTGAACGCCCGCGGTTCAGGCCAAAGGTGAACATTGCAATCAGTACGGCAATCAACGTAGCCATTACCGGGTCGCCCAGGAACTCGGCAACGGGCAGGAAAGCGTGGCCTTTTGGCAGAATCATCTCGGCAACCGCACGCATCGCCATCAGAATCACCGGAACCAGCGACGTCCAGACGCTGACGCCAAAGCCCGGCATCTCTTCTTCCGTAAAGGTTTTCGCGCTGTACAGGCCTTCCGGGATCGGCTTATCGATGCCTTTCAGAAAACGGGCGTAAACCGGTCCGGCAAGGATCACGGTCGGGATCGCCAGAATCGTACCAAACAGCAGCGTTTTACCCATATCGGCATGGAAAATCGTGGCGATCGCGGTTGGACCCGGGTGCGGCGGCAGGAAGCCGTGTGTGACGGAGAGCGCCGCGGCCATCGGCACGCCGACGTACAGTAACGGGATATTCGCCGCTGCGGCAATGGTGAATACCAGCGGCAGCATCAGAACGAAGCCCACTTCATAGAACAGAGCGAAGCCGACGGTAAAGCCGGTTAACACTACGGCCCACTGAATATGCTTTTTACCAAATTTCGCGATCAGGGTAGTGGCGATACGTTGAGCGCCGCCGCAGTCGGCAAGCATTTTGCCCAGCATGGCGCCGAACCCCATAATCAGGGCCAGACTGCCAAGCGTACCGCCGACACCGGCTTTGATGGAGCCGATGACTTTATCCAGCGGCATTCCCTGCATCAACCCGACAGCGAGCGCTACCAGGACAAGGGCGATAAATCCGTTCATTTTGAAGCGGATCATCAGAAGAAGTAACAAGATAACACCGATAGCAACGATGACTAATGGCATGATTTACCTGGCCTTTACTTTGTTATGGGTAATGTCATTGTTTCGACGACAAATTCCTGTTGTTCCCGACGGGAACAGAGTCGCAATAGCACCAATACTGATTACCGTTGAAACGAATGAGCGTAGTCAGATGTTATATGGATGTTAGGTGCCCATAAGAATGATACGGGTAACATATGGGTGTTGAAAATGACCCTGGCAGGCAAAATTTAAATTATGAGACACAGGTCATGTTATCGGCGAAAGAAGAAGAACCATTGTTCTGAGATGTGGCTGATGGCGCAGAATGGCGGCGTAGACGCCTTATTCGGCCTACGGTGGGGCAGACAAGGCCCGACAGGCGCAAGCGCCATCGGGCATGGATGCGGGGAAAATCTTAGTAGTATGAGTGCTCGCCGCGCTGGTGTTCGGTCAGATCGCGAACCCCTTTCAGTTCCGGGAATTCATTCAGCAACTGTTTCTCGATCCCTTCTTTCAGCGTGACATCAACCATCGAGCAACCGTTACAACCGCCGCCAAACTGCAGAATTGCATAGCCTTCATCGGTAATTTCCATCAGCGAGACGCGACCGCCGTGGCCCGCCAACTGCGGGTTAATCTGCGATTGCAGAGCATATTCCACGCGCTCCATCAGCGGCGCGTCATCGGCCACTTTGCGCATCTTCGCGTTTGGCGCTTTCAATGTGAGTTGAGAACCTAGCTGGTCGGTCACGAAATCAATTTCCGCGTCTTCCAGATAGGGCGCGCTCAGCTCGTCGACATAAGCGGTCAACAGGTCAAATTTCAGTGCAGTATCGGTGGCTTCTACGGCGTCGGGCGGACAATAAGAAACGCCGCACTCTGCGTTAGGAGCGCCGGGATTAATGACAAATACGCGGATTTGCGTCCCTTCTTCCTGATTTGCCAGCAGTTTGGCAAAGTGCGCTTGTGCAGCATCGGAAATACGGATCATAGTAATGGCCTAATAGTTGACTATTTTAGTTGGTTATAATACGCCCATCATCGAGGCTCTACAAGGTTCGACACAGGCACCATACCTGGACAGTCGCTGCGCCGTTGCGCAAAAGCAGTTGCGCGATTTCCGCGACGGTACTTCCGGTAGTGACGACATCATCCACAATAACCATATGGAGACCCTGTACCGGCAATTCAAGGCGAAACGCGTTTTTCAAATTGCGCTTACGTAACCTGGCGCTGAGATGATGTTGTGTTGCGGTCGCCCGTACCCGCGTGATGGTCTGGCTGTCCCACGCGCAGCCCAGCCAGTGCGCTAACGGTTGGCATAACAGATCGCTTTGGTTAAATCCCCGCCGCCAGTGTCGGCGCGACCAGAGCGGAACGCTGACGATTCTGTCGGGAAGCGGCAAGCCAGTGCTGCGGCGCGCCATAAGTACTTCCTGCAACAGTAGACGCGCCAGAGCGGCGGCAATTTCGCTGCGGCGGGTAAATTTAAGCTGATGCACCAGTAAACTCAAGGGCGGCGTATAGTCACTGACGCTCACCAGACGCTGCCAGGGCGGCGGTTTTTGCAGGCAGCGACCGCAGGGGAGCGAAGGATGCCCGGCAGGTAATCCGCATTGCGGACACAGGCTGACGCGCTGACGAACGGCGCGCGCGCATACGGAGCAAATCCCCCCAGTGGCTTAACGCCAGCGGCATTCGGCATAGCCAGCATAATCCCGGTACTGTTAGCATAGGTGCATCCTTGTTAGACAAAAGAGAACAGTAACTGATGAATGACATCTGGTGGCAGACCTACGGCGAGGGAAATTGTCATCTTGTGCTGCTGCACGGATGGGGATTGAACGCGGAGGTGTGGCATTGCATTCGCGAGGAACTCGGCTCGCATTTTACGCTGCATCTGGTCGACTTGCCGGGCTATGGCCGTAGTTCGGGGTTTGGCGCCATGACGCTTGAAGAGATGACGGCGCAGGTAGCGAAAAACGCGCCGGACCAGGCTATCTGGCTTGGCTGGAGTCTGGGCGGCCTGGTGGCGAGTCAGATGGCGCTCACCCACCCTGAACGCGTTCAGGCGCTGGTGACAGTCGCCTCTTCGCCATGCTTTAGCGCGCGTGAGGGGTGGCCGGGAATAAAACCAGAAATCCTCGGCGGATTCCAGCAGCAGCTTAGCGACGATTTTCAGCGCACGGTGGAGCGTTTTCTGGCGCTGCAAACGTTAGGGACGGAGACGGCGCGTCAGGATGCCCGCACCTTAAAAAGCGTAGTGCTGGCGCAGCCTATGCCGGATGTAGAGGTGCTCAATGGCGGACTGGAAATCTTAAAAACGGTCGATCTACGAGAAGCGCTTAAAAATGTGAACATGCCGTTTTTGCGTTTGTATGGTTATCTGGACGGTCTGGTGCCGCGTAAAATCGCGCCTTTGCTCGATACGTTATGGCCGCACAGTACATCACAGATAATGGCGAAGGCGGCCCATGCGCCGTTTATCTCGCATCCGGCGGCGTTTTGCCAGGCGCTGATGACGCTAAAATCATCGCTGTAACCAGGGCGTTGCCGGGCCCAGGCCATTCTGCCAGATTAATGGCTTTCAGACGCCAGATCGGCAGGCGCCAGCCCGGTAACCCTAAGCACAGTATCGCGATCGAAACCATCGTTTAGCATGGAGCGGGCAATGCGCAATGCGGCGAGCCGTTGGCCTTCCTGTTTGCCTTGTTGTAGCCCTTTCTGTAACCCGTTACGATGTCCTTCCCGACGTAATCTTTCTGCGATAGTCATGATCTTCTCCTTATGCTGTGGGATACGCATAGCCACCTGGCGGATAAACGTATTGAAGCGCGCGGCGTCGCCAGTGTGCATCATGTAATTAAACAGACTTTGAAGCTGGGTGTCATTAGCGTATCCCTTAACCAGCAGGGCGACCAGCTGTTCGACAAGCCCCATCAGATCACGCTGGCGGATGTGTTTTTGTATGAGTTCCAGCAGCGCGACCCGTCGGTGCCGCATAATCTCGTCGTCCGGCACGACCGTAATATCGACCAGAGGAAAGGCGGTGGCGTATAGCTTACGCGCCATCACCGGGTCGGCAAATTCATCCAGCCAGCATAATGAGAACGGATACGGGCTTCGGTTTCCGTGGTAAAACAGCATTGGCACCACTAATGGCAACGTCTTATGCCCGGCCTCCAGGTGCCGTTGCATTGCAGCCATTGCGTAACGCATCAGCCGAAATGCCATATGCGCGTCCGGCGTACTCTGATGTTCAATAACCACGTAAATGTAACCGTCACCTTCACTTGTTTCCAGCGACCAAAGGATATCGGAATAATGGGGGCGTAAATCCTCTTCAATAAAGCTACCGGACTCCAGCCGTAACGTATTCAGATTACAGATTTGACGTAATGTCGACGGAAGATGGATTTCCAAAAAATCCCGTGCAGTATCGGGGTGGCATAAAAACTGTTTGAATACCGCGTCATGCGGCGTGGATGTTGTTGAGGTCGCCATATCGATCCGTCACCGGTGAAGTTCAATGGCGTGACACTACGCGCAGACCGGGCTGATTGCAGTAGAGGATTAGTGCGCTTGCGAGGCGCGTGGGGAGATAAATGCGCACGGCGGTAACGCTTTCATCTTTGTGGAAGGCATGACACAAAATTGCCCGGCAGCGTGACGCGTACCGGGCAATATAACGCGGGATAAAGGCCGGATAAGACGCGTTACGTCGCTACCCGGCAAAGGTCAACGCAAGGCCCACCATTCGCGCAGGCAGGCTTTACCTTCCGGACAGCTTTTACAACTGCCTGAAAGGCAACCGTCCGGTTCTTCCGGGATACGTACCGCTTTACCCATGATCTCCAGTTGATTCAGCATGGCGTCGATCATGGGCTGCGGAGCGTGCAGCGTATGGCTGATCTGCGTTGCCTCCATACGCCCCCGCAGCGCCAGTAGATCGCGAACCTGTATCAATGAAGCCATTTTTTACATCCCTTAGTGACAATTGCCCGCAGTGCCCGAACAACAGGATGTGACGCTTTTGCGGGTTGCCAGCAGTTCAATGTCTACACGGCTGCGGGCGCGGCGTAGCAGACTTAATACCACAACGTTAAAGACGATTACCGCCAGAATACAGATCAGGCTGTAAGTCGGGTGCTGACTGAAGCTGGTAACCTGGTAGAACAGCGTGGCGAGCGAATAGGCGATATTCAGCCCCCACAGGATGGAGAAGCTCATCCAGCCGCGGCTGGACTCGCGGGCGATAGCGCCCATTACCGAGATACACGGTACGTAAAGCAGGACGAAAATCAGGTAACTGTACGCCGCCGCGGCGCTGCCGAATTTTTGATCCATCACGCCCATCGCGCCGGTCGCCATTTCTCCGTCGCCTTTACTCGCTTCGATCGGGTTAGCCAGTACGCTCAGGCTAAAGGTGTCTTTCAGGCTTTGCCAGGTATCGTCAACCGCGCCCAGCAGTTCATCGCCGAGGTGAAAGTCGGCAGGATTAAACGCTTCGTCCTGAATATTTTCGGCGGTGTAGAGCGTGTTCAGCGTACCGACGACAACCTCTTTCGCCATGGCGCCCGTAAACAGACCCACGGTAGCTTGCCAGTTATCCTCATGGACGCCGATCGGTTTAAAGACTGGCGTGATGACCCGGCTTACAGAGGCGAGGGCGGAGTCATTAATGTTATCGACGATTTTGCCGCTCAGCGAGAAACTGTTAAACGCGCTCAGGAAAATACTCACGATGATAATGACTTTACCGGCGCGTAGTACAAAACCTTTCAGGCGTTGCCAGGTCTGGATGATCAGGCTCTTGATATGCGGTACGTGGTAAACCGGCAGCTCCATCACAAACGGAGAGGCTTCGCCACGCATAATGGTATGTTTCAGCATCAGGCCGGTTAATACCGCCATGACAATACCCAGCACGTATAGCGAGAAGACCGCCAGCGCGCCGTTTTGCCCGAAGAAGGCGGCGGCAAAGACGGCGAAAATCGCCAGGCGCGCGCCACAGGACATAAACGGCGCCATCATGATGGTCATCAGGCGTTCGCGCGGAGCGTCAAGCGTGCGGGCGCCCATCACGGAAGGTACGTTACAGCCGAAGCCGACAATCAGCGGCACGAAGGATTTACCCGGTAGTCCCAGCGCCTGCATCAGGCGATCCATGACGAAGGCCGCGCGCGCCATATAACCGGAGTCTTCAAGGAAGGAGAGGAACAGGTACATCATCCCGATTTGCGGCACCAGCGGCAGGACGGTATTGATCCCGCCGCCAAGACCTTGCGCCAGGAAGATGGTTAACCAATCCGGGAAGTGCAGCGTGTAGCCAATCCATTGAATGCCATGAATAAAGATGGCGACGGAACCGGCATCAAACAGGGGTTGCAACGCGCCGCCGATGTTAATGGCGAGCAGGAACATCAGGTACATCACGAACAAAAAAATCGGTAAGCCGAGGAAGCGGTTCAGGATAATTTTATCGACCGCCCTGGTGAAGCGGCTGGGTTCGGCTGTCAGGGTATTGCTGACCACGTCGCAAATAGCGGCGATACACTGGTAACGGGCGTCGGCGATATGCAGCGCCGGGTCGTCCATTTCGTCCTTCAGACGGGCAAGGGAGGTGTCCAGGTTTTGCGCCGCCTCGCCTGCGTAAGCCCGGCTGTAGATATCGCCCTCCAGCATTTGCAGACCCAGCCAGCGGCGCTGTTGTAAAGGCATCTCCTGGGCCATCGCGTCGGCCAGGAAACCCGCTTCGCGCAGCAGCGGCTGGGCATAATGCACCAGTTCGACGTTGTCGTTAGCGTTGTGACGATCAATGGCCAGTTTCAGCGCCTCGATACCGCGACCGCGAGTCGATACCAGCGGTACGACAGGGCAACCCAGACGCGTGGACAGAGCGTCGACATCAATACGAACCTGCTGTTTTTCGGCGATATCCAGCATGTTGAGCGCGACAATACAGGGGATACCCAGCTCCAGCAGCTGCAGCGTCAAATAGAGGTTGCGCTCCAGATTGGAGGCGTCCACAACGTTTATCAACAGGTCGGCGTCGCCGCTCAGGATGTAGTGGCAGGCGATCTGTTCGTCGAGAGAGGTTTGTGACGAGATGGTCGTCAGAGAATAGGTGCCGGGTAAATCTACCAGCGTGACCTGGTGGTCAGTTGTCGCGAACTGGCCCTCTTTACGCTCGACGGTGACGCCCGCCCAGTTCCCCACGCGCTGACGCGCGCCGGTGAGTTGGTTAAATAAGGTGGTCTTGCCGGAATTAGGATTACCAATTAAACCAATGGTTAATTTTTTCATTTTTATAGACTCGCTGTATTAACAGGAAACCGCTTCCACTTCTATTAACGCCAAATCCTTTTTACGCAAAACCAGACTCACGCGTCGTGTTTCGATATGGATCGGATCCCCTAAGGGCGCGACGCGGACAACATTAAATGAAGAGCCGGGCAACATGCCGAGCGAAAGCAGTTTTTGACGATACGCCGGGCTGATTTCACGCGCAAAGCCGGTGATTTTCCACGCAGTGTCAGGAGTGAATTGCATACGACCTACTTGTTTCTTACTAACTGGATGTATACCTCATGCGGCGCTCAGGGGGGCGGCAGGAGACCCGATGTTTAGCCAACGAAGGAAAGAGTAAATAATCAACAACACAATGATAATGAGAATGGTTTCTATCTTCAACGATTAAAATGTGACGGAATGTACAAATAAGCGATAATTTGCGCCGATGTTGATATGGCTCAACATTTATTTGTCTTTTTGCAAATACCTCTAATGTGCAAATATTCACCGTTTTTAATGTTTAATTAAGGTTTCATCTGTTAATAAAGTGATAATTAATAGTGCGGATAGCAGAAGGAAATTAATTAACAGATTCTAATGGGTAAGATTTAATTGTTAATTAAAAAAGAAAGGGTTGGACGTATTGCAAAATCGCAGGCCGGATAAGAAGTAACCCGGCCTGCGTATTACCCGATTAGCGTTTTTTTCCCATTGCCGCTGCCAGCGCGTCCATCATGGCGCTGTTACCGGCTGGCTGGGCGTCACGACCGCGCGGTTTCGCCGCTTTTGACGCCGGGCGGTTGCCCTGAGCGCGATCGGCACCGCCGCCGCGACGAGCGGCGGTTTCGCCGGGCTGTTCGTCCAGACGCATCGTCAGCGCAATACGCTTACGTTGCAGATCCACTTCCAGCACTTTCACCTTCACGATGTCGCCAGCTTTTACCACGGTGTGTGGATCGTCGACGAACTTAGTCGACAGGGAAGAGATGTGGACCAGGCCATCCTGATGAACGCCGATATCGACAAACGCGCCGAAGTTAGTGACGTTAGTGACTGCCCCTTCCAGAATCATCCCCGGCAGCAGGTCGTTCATGGTTTCGACGCCATCGGCGAATTGCGCGGTTTTAAATTCAGGACGCGGGTCGCGGCCCGGTTTTTCCAGCTCTTTGATGATATCGCTCACGGTCGGCACGCCGAATTTATCGTCGGTAAAATCAGCGGCCTTGAGGTGACGCAATTCGTTGCTGTTGCCCATCAGATCTTTTAGCGCTTGCTGCGTCGCCGCCAGAATGCGTTCGACAACCGGATAGGCTTCCGGGTGGACGGTGGAGGCATCCAGCGGGTTATCGCCGTGGTTAATACGCAGGAAGCCCGCGCACTGCTCAAACGCTTTCGGCCCCAGACGGCTCACCTTCAACAGTTGCTGGCGGTTCTGGAACTGACCGTTCTCATCGCGCCAGGCGACGATGTTTTGCGCCATCATGCGCGTTAAGCCTGCGACGCGGGTCAGCAGCGGTACGGAGGCGGTATTCAAATCGACGCCGACGGCGTTTACGCAGTCTTCGACCACCGCATCCAGTTTACGGGCCAATTGGGTCTGGCTGACATCGTGTTGATATTGGCCGACGCCGATCGATTTCGGATCGATTTTCACCAGTTCCGCCAGCGGATCCTGCAGACGACGCGCGATAGAGACCGCGCCGCGCAGGGAGACGTCGAGATCCGGAAACTCCTGCGCCGCCAGCTCAGAAGCGGAATACACGGACGCCCCCGCTTCGCTGACGATCACTTTCTGCGCCGTCACGTTCGGGAACTGTTTCTGTACGTCGAGATAGAAACGTTCGGTTTCACGCGAAGCCGTACCGTTGCCAATCGCGACCAGTTCGACGTGGTATTTTTCGCACAGCGCGGCGATCACGGTAGCCGCTTTGGCCGCCTGACCGGTATGCGGATAAATGGTATCCGTCGCCACCAGCTTGCCGGTGCCGTCAACGACAGCGACTTTTACGCCGGTACGCAGGCCAGGATCAAGGCCCATCGTGGCGCGCAGGCCTGCGGGGGCTGCCATCAGCAGGTCGTGCAGGTTACGCGCAAACACGTTAATCGCTTCGTCTTCCGCACGTTCGCGCACGGTGCCCATCAGTTCGGTTTCGAGGTGCATTAAGACTTTGATACGCCACGTCCAGCTCACTACGCCTTTGCGCCAGCTATCCGCCGGGGCGTTATTTAGCCGCAGGCCGAGATGGTCCATGATGATTTGCTCGCAGTAGCTCTCTTTCGGCGGCTCATCAAACTGTGGGTCGGCATTGAGCGAAAGTTGCAGAATGCCTTCGTTACGACCACGGAACATGGCCAGCGCACGGTGAGACGGGACGTTAGCAATGGGCTCATGATGGTCGAAATAGTCGCGGAATTTTGCCCCTTCTTCCTCTTTGCCGCTCACGACTGTGGCGACCAGATGGGCATTCTTCCACAGGTAATCACGCACTTTCGCCAGCAATGCGGCGTCTTCGGCAAAGCGCTCCATCAGAATGTAGCGTGCGCCGTCGAGCGCGGCTTTCGTGTCCGCCACGCCTTTGTCGCCATCAATGTACTTTGCCGCTTTCACGTCAGGATCGTGGGACGGTTCGTTCCAGAGCAGATCGGCCAGCGGCTCAAGGCCGGCTTCAATGGCGATTTGTCCACGGGTGCGGCGTTTAGGTTTATAGGGCAGGTAGAGGTCTTCGAGCTCGGTCTTACTTAACGTAGCGTTGATGGCGCCAGCCAGCTCATCGGTCAGTTTGCCTTGTTCGGAAATGGACTTGAGGATGGCCTGACGCCTGTCTTCCAGCTCACGCAGATAGCCCAGACGCGTTTCCAGGTTACGCAACTGCGTGTCATCCAGACCGCCGGTGATTTCTTTACGATAACGTGCGATAAACGGCACGGTGTTCCCTTCGTCAAGCAGGCGAACGGCAGCTTCAACCTGCCCGGCATTTGCCTGGATTTCACCCGCAATAATGCGGCAGAAAGAATCATTCATCATGGGTTAGTTTCGTCTTCAGGATAAAAATCAGGGGATAGTTATACGGATTGGCTGGCAAAAATGCCAGCCATCAGCGGGGGCTTAGGATTCTTCTTGTCTTATTTGACGTATTCGATCGCATTGACGTACCAGTTTGCTTCGCCGACAGGGGTGTTGACCACCGCCAGATCGCCCACTTCTTTTTTCAGTAGCGCCCGCGCCATCGGCGAGTCGATAGAGATGTAATCCTTACGTCCGAAAATTTCATCGTAGCCGACAATGCGGAACTTCAGCGTATCGCCGTCATCATTTTCGATTTCCACCCAGGCGCCGAAGAAGACTTTGCCCTCCTGCTGCGGGGAATAATCCACGATTTTGAGATTTTCCATGCATTTGGTCAGATATCTGACGCGTCTGTCGATCTCACGCAGGCGCTTTTTATTATACTGATAGTCGGCATTCTCGCTGCGGTCGCCCAGACTCGCAGCCCAGGTCACTTTTTTGGTGACCTCCGGGCGCTCTTCATGCCAGAGATAATTGAGCTCTTGTTTGAGTGTTTCGTACCCTTCGCGGGTGATCAGGGGCGTTTTCATCTCGTTGATTTACCTTTGCTGTCGATATTGCGCACACGGGGTATAACGTGATCGTCCCGACAGAATAAATAATGGGGTTGCCGATTAATTGTATATTTAAGCTGCTGTTAAATATGCTTTGTAACAATTTAGCCTGAAATTCATACCAGAATTTGCTGGTGACTCACGTGAGCTTTTTTAAGAATACACACTTACATTTGTTGCGAACCTTTGGGAGTACAGACAATGCAAGAGAATTATAAGATTCTGGTGGTTGATGACGATATGCGTCTGCGGGCGCTACTGGAACGTTATCTGACCGAGCAGGGCTTCCAGGTTCGAAGCGTCGCTAACGCCGAGCAGATGGATCGTCTGCTGACCCGTGAATCTTTCCATCTCATGGTACTGGATTTAATGCTGCCAGGTGAAGATGGTCTGTCGATTTGTCGTCGCCTGCGTAGTCAAAGTAATCCAATGCCGATCATTATGGTCACGGCGAAGGGTGAAGAGGTTGACCGTATCGTCGGGCTGGAAATCGGCGCCGATGACTACATTCCTAAACCGTTTAACCCGCGCGAGCTGTTGGCGCGTATCCGCGCCGTGCTACGTCGTCAGGCAAACGAACTGCCCGGCGCGCCGTCGCAGGAAGAGGCCGTTATCGCGTTCGGTAAGTTCAAACTGAACCTCGGTACGCGCGAGATGTTCCGTGAAGATGAACCGATGCCGCTGACCAGCGGGGAGTTTGCGGTACTGAAAGCGTTAGTCAGCCATCCGCGCGAGCCGCTCTCTCGCGACAAGCTGATGAATCTGGCCCGTGGCCGCGAGTATTCCGCGATGGAACGCTCCATCGACGTCCAGATCTCCCGCCTGCGCCGTATGGTGGAAGAAGATCCGGCGCATCCGCGTTATATTCAGACCGTCTGGGGCCTGGGCTACGTCTTCGTACCGGACGGTTCTAAAGCATGAGGCGAATGCGCTTCTCGCCGCGAAGTTCATTTGCCCGCACGCTGTTGCTCATCGTCACCTTGCTGTTCGTCAGCCTGGTGACGACCTACCTGGTGGTGCTGAACTTCGCGATTTTGCCGAGCCTCCAGCAGTTTAATAAGGTTCTGGCTTACGAAGTCCGTATGCTGATGACCGATAAGCTGCAACTGGAGGACGGCACGCAGTTAGTCGTGCCGCCTGCGTTTCGTCGGGAAATCTATCGCGAGCTGGGGATCTCTCTCTACACCAACGAAGCCGCCGAAGAGGCCGGGCTGCGTTGGGCGCAACACTACGAATTCTTAAGCCACCAGATGGCGCAGCAATTAGGCGGCCCGACGGAAGTGCGGGTTGAGGTCAACAAAAGCTCGCCCGTCGTGTGGCTCAAAACCTGGCTGTCGCCCAATATCTGGGTGCGCGTGCCGCTGACCGAGATTCATCAGGGCGATTTTTCTCCGCTTTTCCGTTACACGCTGGCGATCATGCTCCTGGCGATAGGCGGCGCGTGGCTGTTTATTCGTATACAGAACAGACCGTTAGTGGATCTTGAACATGCCGCCTTGCAGGTAGGGAAGGGAATTATTCCGCCGCCGCTGCGTGAATATGGCGCCTCTGAGGTGCGCTCTGTGACCCGGGCGTTTAACCATATGGCAGCCGGCGTGAAACAATTGGCCGATGACCGTACGCTATTGATGGCGGGCGTCAGCCACGACTTGCGCACGCCGCTGACCCGTATTCGTCTGGCGACGGAGATGATGGGCGAGGAGGACGGTTATCTCGCGGAGTCGATCAATAAAGACATCGAAGAGTGTAACGCCATTATCGAACAGTTTATTGACTATCTGCGTACCGGTCAGGAAATGCCAATGGAGATGGCGGATCTCAATTCCGTACTGGGCGAGGTGATTGCGGCGGAAAGCGGCTATGAGCGTGAGATTAACACTGCGCTTCAGGCAGGGAGCATCCAGGTGAAAATGCACCCGCTCTCGATTAAGCGCGCGGTGGCGAATATGGTGGTCAATGCTGCCCGCTATGGCAACGGCTGGATTAAGGTCAGCAGCGGCACCGAGTCGCATCGCGCCTGGTTCCAGGTAGAAGATGACGGGCCGGGCATTAAGCCGGAGCAGCGTAAACATCTGTTCCAGCCTTTCGTGCGTGGCGACAGCGCCCGTAGCACCAGCGGTACAGGGCTGGGGCTGGCGATTGTGCAGCGCATTATCGATAACCATAACGGGATGCTGGAGATTGGCACCAGCGAGCGTGGCGGCTTGTCAATTCGCGCCTGGCTGCCGGTTCCTGTGGCTCGCGTCCAGGGGACGACAAAAGAGGCATAAGAAAGGGAGGTATTACCCTCCCTTTCTTCTTAACGCCGGATGACGCTGTTCAAAGCCGCCATCCGGCCTGTTCCTTACAGCTTCGGTCCGGCGCTAACCAGCGCTTCGCCTGCCGGGGTATCCGTATACTTCTCGAAGTTCTCAATGAACAGTTTCGCCAGCGCGGTGGCTTTTTCCTGCCATTGTTCCGGCGACGCGTAGGTGTTACGCGGGTCGAGAATGTGGGTATCCACGCCAGGCAGTTCAGTCGGGATCGCCAGATCGAACAGCGGCAGACGGAAGGTTTCCGCGTTATCAAGAGAACCGTTCAGAATGGCGTCAATAATCGCGCGCGTATCTTTGATGGAGATACGTTTGCCGGTGCCATTCCAGCCGGTGTTAACCAGATAAGCCTGCGCGCCTGCTGCCTGCATACGTTTCACCAGCACCTCAGCATACTGCGTCGGGTGCAGCGTCAGGAACGCGGCGCCGAAGCAGGCGGAGAAGGTGGGGGTCGGTTCGGTGACGCCGCGTTCGGTGCCGGCCAGTTTAGCGGTGAAACCCGACAGGAAGTGGTACTGCGTCTGGTTAGCGGTTAAACGGGAAACCGGCGGCAACACGCCGAAAGCATCCGCCGTCAGGAAGATAACCTTGGTGGCGTGACCTGCTTTGGATACGGGCTTAACGATGTTATCGATATGATAGATCGGGTAAGAGACGCGGGTGTTTTCGGTTTTGGAACCATCGTCGAAATCAACGGTGCCGTCTTCGCGCACGGTGACGTTTTCCAGCAACGCATCACGGCGAATCGCATGATAAATTTCTGGCTCCGCTTCTTTCGACAGTTTGATGGTTTTGGCGTAGCAGCCGCCTTCAAAGTTGAACACGCCGTCGTCATCCCAACCGTGCTCATCATCGCCAATCAGACGACGTTTCGGGTCGGTGGAGAGAGTGGTTTTTCCGGTACCGGAAAGGCCGAAGAAGACCGCGACATCGCCTTTTTCACCCACGTTGGCGGAACAGTGCATTGAGGCGATACCTTTGAGCGGCAGCAGGTAGTTCATTACCGAGAACATCCCTTTTTTCATTTCGCCGCCGTACCAGGTGCCGCCAATAAGCTGAATACGTTCAGTCAGGTTGAACGCCACGAAGTTTTCCGAGTTCAGCCCTTGCTCTTTCCACTGCGGGTTGGTGCACTTCGCGCCGTTCATGACAATAAAGTCAGGTTTGAAGCCTACCAGCTCTTCGTCCGTTGGGCGAATGAACATATTTTTAACGAAGTGGGCCTGCCAGGCGACTTCCGTAATAAAGCGCACGGAAAGACGCGTATCGGCATTTGCGCCGCAGAACGCATCAACAATGAATAAGCGTTTACCGGAAAGCTGATGCGTCACCAGACCTTTCAGGTGTTGCCAGGTTTCCTGGGAAAGCGGCTTATTATCGTTTTTACCTTTACCCTTATCGGACCACCACAGCGTATCACGCGTGGTGTCGTCGCGAACAATATACTTATCCTTAGGCGAACGACCGGTAAAAATACCGGTATCAACGGCAACAGCGCCCAGGTTAGTTAACACGCCACGCTCATAGCCTTCCAGACCAGGATTAAGTTCTTCCTGATAAAGGGTGTCGTAGCTGGGATTGTAAACGATATCCTGGACGTCGTTGATACCATAAGCCTTGAGATCTTGCGGGGTTAAATTGTTAACGCGCATATCACTGCTCCTTAGCCAATATATATTACCGAAAATAGTAAGGTTTTTTGAGGTTGGTTAACCGCGACAAGGCTCATAGATTTACGTATCTGGACAAAATCACGATTGACGAAAAACACAGTGACTCCTGTCACGCAGCGGCGGTTATTATGGCAGGAAACCTACTTTTGTTGTGGAAAATGTTCTGAAAACGTTAAAAGGAAGTGTTTTTGACCGACATAATGTGACTGTAATCGCATTCATGTAAGAAAGTTACGTAACACCAACATTAACAATATCGATTCACCTCTCTGCGTTTTTTTCTGAATTATGCATGACGACGTCTGGCGGTGAACAGATGATGCAATAATGCGACTTTCTCATCATTCTGGATAACGACATGGAAAGTGTAGCGCTTTCACGTACTACTCGCTGGGGTATGTTGCTCACCGGTTTGCTGCAGGGCGTCTTGTGCTACCTGCTGATGGCCTGGCTGGTACCACAAAATAGCGACTGGCTGTTCTATGGTATGCCTGCGACGATAGCATTGTCGTCAATGCTATTGCTTACCGTGGTCTCTTTTAAACAGCGCGCTCTGTGGGGCTGGCTGGGGCTGACCTTTGTGGTCGTGCTGGCAATGAGCGGCTGGCTGAAATGGCAGGTTGAGGCGGTGGAGAAATGGCGCCTGGCCGAGCTCCTCTGGCTGTATGGTCTCCGGCTTGTGTTGATGGCGATGCTGGTATTACCCTGGATGCAATATCAGTTACATTCGCAAACCGGTTCGGCGCGTTATCCCCAGTTTTATCTGCGGTTATGGCATAACGTACTGACATTGTTTATCGTCCTGGTCGCCAACGGACTGTTCTGGCTGGTGCTTCTGCTCTGGAGCGCGCTATTCAGGCTGGTGGGCATCCGCTTTTTCAGCACCCTTTTCTTTGAAACTGAAGCCTTTATTTATGTGACCATCGGCCTGATTACGGCGCTGGCGGTCATTCTCGCCCGCACGCAGTCGCGCCTTGTGGCGGCGGTGCAAAAGCTGCTGACGCTGATCGCGACAGGTTTACTGCCGGTGGTGTCGCTGCTGGCCTTGCTGTTTATTGTGACGTTACCCTTTACCGGACTGGAGGCGATTTCTGCGCGTGTTTCCGCTGCGGGGCTGCTATCCACGCTGACGCTGATGCTGCTGCTCCTCGTGGCGATTGTCAACGAACCGCAAAAGCGCGTATTACCCTATCCGCGCGTACTACGCGGCATGATTAGCGCCTCGCTGTGCGTTGCCCCGATATATATGCTGCTGGCGGGCTGGGCGTTATGGGTACGTATTCAGCAATACGGCTGGACGCCGGATCGTCTGTATGGCGCGCTGACGGCGTCTGTCTTGCTGGTATGGTCCTTCGGTTATCTGATCGGTCTGTTACGCCGCGGACGCGACCCTGGTGAGTGGCAAGGCAAGGTGATACTGAGCGTCTCTTTGTTGACGCTGGTGATATTGCTGTTGCTGGCCTCGCCTGTACTTGATGTCTGGCGTATTAGCGTCAACAGCCATATGGCGCGTTACCATAGCGGTAAAATTACTGCGGATCAGATCAGCCTGTATATGCTGGATCACAGCGGCAAACCTGGCCAGGAAGCGCTGAAATCGTTGCGGGATGACGAGGCGTTTACGCAGAACAGAAAGCGCAATCGTGAACTGATGACGTTTTTGCAGAGAAATAAGGTCTCTCCGACGGCGGACGATTTAGCGCGGGTGGTGATGATTGCGCCCGGTAGCCAGAAGCCGGATGCCGCATTTTGGGCGTTTGTCAAAGAGCAGAGTTATTCGGACGATTCCTGCCTTGAACCGGATGCCTGCGTGCTGGTGAGTCAGGATCTTAACGGCGACGGTCAGCCTGAGCAGGTGCTGTATAACTTTATTGTTGCCGAGAGTCAGGTCTACGGCTTAAAAGAGGGGAAATGGACGCAGAAAGCGTTCGCCCGATTGCCGGACGGGTTTTCTAAGACGCAACTGTTGCACGCGATTGCCGGGCATCAGTTAGACTCAGCCCCCAAAGCCTGGCGCGATATCATTGTTGATGGTCAGCGGTTGGATGTGGATTACTACAACGAGTAAGCTTTTTGCCGGATGGCGGCATAAATGCCTTATCCGGCCTACGGAGCGGGATGCTGTAGGCCAGATAAGCGCAGCGCCATCAGGCAATGATGTTGTCGACTGAAAGGCGATTAATGAACCTGTGGATCGGCAGGAGAGGCGTTGTTACGGATCTCCGCGATATCCATCGCATTGAACAGGTAATGATTGCCGCAGTAATCGCAGTGCATATCGATTTCGCCTTCTTCCGCCAGAATGCTGTCCACTTCTTCATCCGGCAATGTTTTCAGCGCGCCCGCGCAACGTTCGCGTGAACAGGTGCATTTGAATTCAACATCTTGCGGATCGTAGAGCGTGACTTCTTCTTCGTGATACAAACGCCACAGCACGTCATTTGCCGGTAACGTCAGCAGCTCTTCGCTTTTAATGGTTTCCGTCAACATAGCCAGATGGTCGAAATCCTCCGCCTGCGCGTTCTGTGCTGGCATCACCTGGAGCAACATTCCACCTGCCGCCGGTTTACCGTCGACATCGCCGGTACGAATAAACAGGCGCGTCGGCAACTGCTCGGAGCGCAGGAAGTAATCTTCCAGGCACGCCGCCAGAGTATCGCCTTCCAGACCCACCACGCCCTGATAGCGTTCACCCTCTTCCGGCGTAATGGTGATCACCAGATAGCCGTTGCCAACCAGCGTTTTGAGATCCGCATTGTCAGGGATGTCGCCCTGAACGCGAGCCACGCCGCGCATCTGCTGCTGATTATTGCCATTGATCACCGCCAGGCTTAACGGCCCGTCGCCCTGGAGCTGTACCGTAATGTCACCGGCAAACTTCAGCGTTGCGGTCAGCAGGCTAGTGGCGACCAGCAGTTCGGCCAGTACGGTTTTCACCGGCTGCGGGTAGGTATGATTGTCGAGGATCTGTTGCAAGGTTTCCGAAACGGTCACCAGCTCGCCGCGAACGGCAAAGTTTTCAAACAGATAACGATGTAATTGGTCATGTTGCGGCATAATCATCTCTCTTGCGGGTGACAGTTATTCGCTGTCGCCGTGTTTAAATCGTAACAGGTCGCGGCGCTCTTTCTTGTCCGGTCGCCTGTCCGGATGCGGCATGGTCAGGGCGTTAAGCTTGCGCGCCTGCGCCATTTTTTCGCGTTTTTCCACGCTTTCCGCCGTCTCTTCATACAGAGCGGCGGCTTCGCTGGCCGGACGGCGCTGTTCGGTGATGGCTTTAACGATCACCGTCCGTTCGTCATTTCCCTGACGCAGGGTAAGGGTTGCGTTCAGCTCGACGATTTTGCTCGGCTTACTGCGCTGGCCGTTGTAATGCACCTTACCGCCTTCAATCATCTCGCGGGCCAGCGCGCGGGTTTTATAAAAACGCGCGGCCCACAGCCATTTATCCAGTCTGACCTCAACGGAGGACTTTTCTTTCATGGCGTCTCCTTCACATCAGCGAGGGGATCAGACGGCGGTAGTCGTTCAGGGACGGATGGCGCGTATAGTGCTTTTCCGCCAGGCCGGAATCGGGATTCGTCACGCCAAGACAGTAGCGAATACCAAACCGGGCGGCGGCGTCGAGAATCGGTTCGCTGTCATCGATAAACAGCGTTTTCTCTGCGCTTATTCCCGTTTCCTCAGTGACAGCGCGCCATAACCGCTGATCCTCTTTGGGATAACCAAATGTGTGGGTGGAAAGTAATAAATCAAGGTGTGAGGCCAGACCGGTATGCTCCAGCTTCACCGCCAGGTTATGTGGATGCGCATTGGTGAGCAGAATCCGACGTTTTCCGCTGGCTTTTAACGCATTCAGAAACGGTACGGTATCGTCGCGCAAAACGGCGCGCGGCCCTTGCGCCGTCGTCATGGCGCAAATATCCAGACCCAGACGCTCGCTCCAGTAATCCAGACAGTACCAGTTTAGCGTATGCTGTACGGCATGATACTGCTGGCGAATATATTCCTGCGCGTCCTGCGGCGAAATACCCTGCTGCGCGCCGTAGGTTTCCGGTACCAGCTTTTGCCAGAAATAGTTATCGAACGCGAGATCGAGCAGCGTGCCGTCCATATCCAGCAAAACGGTATCCACGTTTTGCCAGTCAATATCAATATGCATGGGGAACTCCAGGGTAACGCAATTTGCGCGACAGGGTAGCATACCCTGTCGCACGGCGGCGCTATCAGATGAGATTTTCCGGAGAGACGGTTAACCTGGGATTGAGACAGCTTTCATAGTATTCCTGGATGTCCGCCATACGGGTACGGTGGCGTTGATAACGTCTGAACGCCTGAATGCCGTTGTAGACCGCGCTCACTATCATTGCCAGCATCAGCAGCGTGGTGCCGAGGTAACGCCACCAGCCGGATTTATCGGGGATACGATGCAGGCTGATATGCTGCGTGCCGTTGGCATCGGTATACACGCTGGTGACAATGCCCTCGGCGCTAAATGGCGTCTGCATGAGCGTTTGCGCCAGACGCTGGAAGGCGCTCCACTGTTCCTGCGCGGGATAGTCATACAGCGGCGTTGACGGCCAGGCCTGATCAACCAGTTCGCTGCCTTCATCGCTGGCGATCAGGAATCCGCCGGGAGCGGGGCTATTCAGCGACTGGGCGGCACGCGCGGTCTCGCGAGAAATAAACGGCGCCGTTGAGGTCGTGACCAGATTTTCCAGCGACTCTGCGCTTACGGGGCGTAGCAGTACGTTGACGCCGTCCAGTTTGCCGGCGTTCGCGCGTTTCACCAGCGCGTTCCAGTCCTTACTGTTACCGAGATTAACCAGCGCATTTTTCAGACGCACGCACTCGTCTTCCGCCGCGCACAAATCAGCGGTTTTCAGAACAATATCGCCAAAGTCATCTAATAATACCATGCCCGATTTTTGTATCGCGGAGCGTAAAGATGCGCTGACGCGCGAGTCGTCTTCAGGTTTTGGATGGAGCTGACGATTTACCGCCTGGCTTAGCGCCATCGCTTTATTCACCAGATCTGATTCCGGCAGCGGTAGCGCAGGCGCGTCATTCCAGATGATTTGCGAGCAATCGAACGGCATAAACGGTGAGTTAGACTGCCCGCTCCAGGTCGCCCCGGAATGAATATTACACATTCCTTTGCCGCTCAGGTGCAGCGTATCGCCCACCCGTACGCCAGCCTTTTCAAGCTGTTTTACCGTTGTCGCTTCAATGGTTTGCGCGCCTTTCATCCACGATAGCGTGAACTTGATTGGCATATCCAGCGGGATCCAGAACAGCAGCATAAACAACACCAGCAGCGAACCGATAGCAATAACAGTGCTGCGTAACCAGTGCTGCAACGGGAAGTTTTTCACTTCATCATGCAGGGATAAAAAACGGCCCTGGCGGGCGACATGGCGATCAAGGTAAATATCAATATCCGTTTGTTGCCCAAGATCCTGCGTAATGTAGGGTTGCCAGTGGGCAGGGTAAATAAGGTCGATGATGCCCAGGGAAATATTGTTAATCTGCTCCTGATTATTCTCCCCAAACAGTCCCCAGCGGCGGGGCGTTCCCCGCAGACAGTGAATTTCCCGCAGCGCGCTTTTCGACGGCGGCGCGAAAAGCCCCCAAAGTCCGGCTGCCAGCAGCAGGATAGCGCCGCCTATCATCCACGGTACAAAAACGTCTGGCGTTATCAGACAGAAAAAGAATAACAAAAAGGAGGCGACGATTAACAACGCTTCGCGCAAGCCAGCCGGGCGGCTGAGCGCATATTCTTCGTGGGTCTCCTGACGGATATTCAACAGCTCAATCTGCTCGCTCTCTTCGCCGCGAATCGACGCCTGCGTAGAGGCCGTATTCTGTAGCGCGTAGCCACGCGACTCCTGCATATACTCTTGCAGCATATGGCCGTTTAAAGAGATCACCAGCGGCAGCGTATCCGTGAGGATTAGCTCAACGTTGTTTTCATCATTGATGTACTGTTCCCAGAAAGGCGGCAGATGGACTTCGACGGAGTCGAGGTAGTAGCGCCATTTATTAGGATCGTCAGTGGTAATGCCGTAGCGGGTGATGGAGTGAGTCAGTATCACGACACTGTTGCTTTCCGCATTCAGCGTCAGTGAGATGGGCGCAGTACTGGCGCCTGTCGGCCCCGGAACTTGCTGGATCTGGCTAAGGTTATCGAGATAGTTTTCTACCGCGCTGCGCTCTTCGGGCAACAGTTTACGCGTTTGCGCGTCCTGAAAGGCGCTGATCCACGGTAAGCTCCCTCGTCTGGACTTTACCCGGAACCGCCATATTGCCAGTAGAGAGCAGGCCAGCAAAGCAGCTATAAAAATCAGAATGGTGCTCATGCTTTCCCCATCTTACTAAGTCTGTCAGGCGTGGTCAGTCGCACCCTGTCCAATAAACATTTTTCTGTGGTTGGCTATCGGCAAGCGTGGAGTTGAACTTGAGCATTGTAAAGCGCATCCCGGTGAAGGCAAATCATAGCAATACCACCAAAAACGGAATATCAGCAAATTCCTGGAGTTATTTCAACCTATTGACTTTTAATTTGAAATAAGAATTAATTTTTATTACGTTACATAAATGTAAATAAACGGCAATTCGCATTGCCGAAACCGTGCGGTATGTCGCACAATGACCACAGATTACACTGCAAAGATTCTCACAATGAGCAAATCATTACAAAAACCCACCATTCTGAAAGTGGAAACCGTCGCACAATCCCGACTGTTTAACGTAGAAAGCGTGGATCTGGAGTTCAGCAACGGCGTGCGTCGCGTGTATGAACGTATGCGACCATCAACCCGTGAGGCGGTAATGATTGTGCCGATCGTTGATGAGCATCTGATTCTTATTCGTGAGTATGCGGTGGGAACCGAATCCTATGAGCTGGGCTTCTCGAAAGGATTGATCGACCCGGGTGAGACCGTTTTTGAAGCGGCGAACCGGGAGCTCAAAGAAGAGGTCGGGTTTGGCGCGCATAACCTGACCTTCTTAAAAAAACTCAGCATGGCGCCCTCTTATTTTTCCAGCAGAATGAATATCGTGGTGGCGGAAGATCTCTATCCGGAGTCGCTGGAAGGCGACGAGCCTGAGCCATTGCCGCAGGTTCGCTGGCCGCTGGCGCATTTAATGGATCTGCTGGAAGACCCCGATTTTAACGAGGCCCGCAACGTCAGCGCGCTGTTTCTGGTACGCGAGTGGTTGAAAGCGCAGGGCCGAATTGCCTGATGGCGCTGCGTTGATCAAGCCAACGGAAAGTTCGTTTCCCCGTTCGCCGTCATCCGGCAAACACAATAAAAAAGGCGCCGGAGCGCCTTTTTTGATCAGAACAGTTCCTGTGTTTCACCATTATCAATAATGGTGGTTCCCACCTCGTGTACCGCCTGTTGTGTCGGCTGCGTGCCTTCGATGAAATACTCTTCACGGCTGTTACCGCCGCTCGCCAGTTGTCCGGTACTGCGGTCGATATTCACCGTGACGATGCCCGGCGGTGGCGTTAGCGGCTGTTCCGGCACGCCTTCCAGCACGGCTTTCATATAGGCGTCCCATGCAGGTTGCGCGCTCTTCGCGCCGCCCTCATAGCCGGAGATTTGATCTTTGATCGCGCCGGAAGCGGTGGTGCGGCCTAAATCACGGCGGTGATCGTCAAAGCCGATCCATACGGAAGTGACGACGCCAGGACCATAGCCGGAGAACCATGCGTCTTTCGAGCTGTTGGTCGTACCGGTTTTGCCGCCGATATCGCGACGTTTAAGGTCGCGCGCCGCACGCCAGCCGGTACCCATCCAGCCGGGTTCGCCGAAGATATTGGTGTTCAGCGCGCTTTTGATCAGAAACGCCAGCGGCGTATTAATCACATGCGGTGCGTACTCTTGCGTGCCGTTTTGCGCGACCAGCGCCTGGTTTGCCTGTTCCAGTTCAGGCATCGGTACGGCGCTGTTTTGCTGCTCTTGCGAAACCGCGACCTCTTCCACATTGGTGTTTTTCAGCACGTCGGATTTCTGCGTATTGCCGTAAATGACCGGGATATCGCACTCCGGGCAGGCGATTTTCGGTTTCGCTTCGAAGATCACGCCGCCCTGATCGTTCTCAATCTTGCTGATGAAATACGGGTCGATCAGGAAACCGCCGTTCGCCATCACCGCATAACCGCGCGCAACCTGCATCGGCGTGAAGGAGGCGGAGCCCAGCGCCAGCGATTCGGTATGCACGATATTCTGCGCCGGGAAGCCGAAGCGTTGCAGATACTCCGCCGCATAGTCGACGCCCATGGCGCGCATGGCGCGTACCATCACCACGTTTTTCGACTGCCCCAGCCCCTGGCGTAAACGAATCGGTCCGGCGTACTGCGGCGGGGAGGTTTTTCGGACGCCAGTCTGAACCTGCCCCGGCGTCCCAGCGGGAAATCGGCACATCGTTGAGCATACTGGCGAGCGTTAGCCCTTTATCCATTGCGGCGGTGTAGAGGAACGGTTTGATGTTCGACCCCACCTGACGCAAAGCTTGCGTCGCGCGGTTAAATTTACTCTGATTAAAATCGAAACCGCCGACCAGCGCCAGTACCGCGCCTGTTTGCGGGTTAAGCGAAACCAGCGCGGAGTTCACTTCCGGTACCTGCGCCAGCCACCAGTCGTTATCCACCTGACGAACCCAGATTTGCTGACCTGTCTGGACGACATCGGTAACTTTACGCGGCGTCGGCCCCTGCTGTGTATCCGAGCGGTAAGGCCGCGCCCAACGCATTCCTTCCATATGTAGCGAAACGGACGTACCGTCGGCAAGCGCAGCGGTCGCCTCTTGCGGATTAGCGCTGGTGACCACGGCGGGAAGCAGCGGTCCGTAGGTCGGCAACGCTTTCAAGGTATCGGTAATTTTTTTACTGTCCCACGCCGTTTCGCCCACTTTCCATAGCACATTCGCCGGGCCGCGATAACCGTGGCGCATGTCATAGTCCAGCACGTTATTACGCACCGCCTGTTGCGCGGCCTGCTGCACTTTGCGGGTGATGGTCGTGTAAATACGATAACCATCTTCATAGGCGCTTTCGCCATAACGGTTATACATTTCCTGGCGCACCATTTCCGACAGATAAGGTGCGGAGAAGGCGATTTCCGGCGCGTGATAATTTGCGTCGATAGGTTCGCTACGGGCCTGATCGTACTGCGCCTGAGTGATATATCCCTCGCTTAACATTCGCGAAAGCACTACGTTACGGCGCGCTATCGCCCGATCCATCGAGTAGAGCGGGTTAAAGGTAGAAGGCGCTTTAGGTAGCCCGGCGATAACCGCCATTTCGCTTAGACTAAGCTGGTCGACTGTCTTACCAAAGTAGACCTGTGCCGCCGCGCCAACGCCATAGGCGCGGTAGCCGAGATAGATCTTGTTCAGATAGAGTTCGAGGATCTCATTTTTATTCAGCAACTGCTCAATACGAATCGCCAGAAACGCTTCCTTGATCTTGCGCATCAGCGTGCGTTCGGGGCTAAGGAAGAAGTTTCGCGCCAGTTGCTGGGTAATGGTACTTGCTCCCTGCGATGCGTGACCGGAGAAGAGCGCGACGCTGGCCGCACGGAAAATACCTACCGGGTCAATGCCGTGATGCTCATAAAAGCGGCTATCTTCGGTGGCGATAAAGGCGTTGATCATTTCCGGCGGAATTTGATCGAGCGTAACGGGAATACGGCGTTTTTCGCCATATTGCGCGATAAGTTCGCCATCCGCGCTGTAAACCTGCATCGGAATTTGCAAACGCACATCTTTCAATGTCGCGACGTCAGGTAGCTGTGGCTCAATATAGCGATAAAGGCCATAAATCGAGCCTGCTCCCAGCAGGATGCAACATACTGCAAGGATCAATAAATACTTTACGAACTTCACTGGAGATTTCCCATTTAGTGTCATTTGGGCAGTTTATAAACAAACGCGCGGTAGTATAAAGGCAAGCCAGACGCATTGATATACCCGTTAACGCGACGGGTGATAAGGAGATCGACCGTTATGGCTTTTAAAACCTGGCAAATAGGATTGCATATTCAGCAGCATGAAGCGCTGGCCATCGCCGTTATTCGCGGCGCATCGGGCTGGTCCCTGCAACGTTGGTGGCGACTGCCGCTAATGAACGCCTCCACGGCAGAGGGTACGATTCCTGACCCGCAATCGCTGGCTCACGTACTGCGACCCTGGAGCCGCGAGCTGCCGCTACGTCACCGTATTTATCTCTCTTTTCCCGCAAATCGGACATTGCAACGCGCTTTTCCACATCCGCCGATGCGTCTGCGGGAACGTGAGCAAGTCGCATGGCTTTCACAAACGATGGCGCGTGAGCTGGATATGGATCCGGACTTATTGGTTTCGACTTTCAGGACGATGCGCTGAGCCCCGCGTTCAACGTTACCGCCGTGCAAAGCAAAGAAATTTCAGAGCTGTTAACGCTGGCGCAAACGCTCAATGTGCGCATCGCTGCTGTAACGCCCGATGCCTGCGCGTTACAGCGCTTGCTGCCGTTTATACCTTCGGGGCGGCAATGTCTGGTCTGGCGCGATGAGAGCCAGTGGCTGTGGGCGACGCGCTATGCGTGGGGGCGTAAATCGGCGCGAGAGGCGACGACGCTGCATGACCTTGCCGCGACGTTATCCGTCGTGCCGGAACATATTTCGTTATGCGCCGAAGGCGAATTCGACCCCTGGCGCGCCGTTACCGTCCGCCAACCGCCGGTTCCGCCGGACGGTTATCGCTTTGCGATTGCGCTGGGTTTAGCCATGGGGGAGATACGCTGATGGCGCATTCTGTCAATTTGCTCCCCTGGCGGCGCCAACATTACGTAGCGCGTCTGCGGCTGTGGTGCGTGGTATGGGGCGCGTCCCTGCTGCTGATAGCAAGCCTCGCGACGATCGCCCGGTTGGTTTTTTGGCAGGAGGGGAGGATTAATGAACTGCTACTGACGGCGGAAAACGGACGCACGACGGCGCTTGCGGCGAACATACCGCAGTTGCAGCAGCGTCAGCGGCAGCAACAGGCGCGATTACAACGTCAGGCGCAGCGTGAACTGACGCAAGCCTGGCAATCTATCTTGACTGACCTTGCCAACCTGTTGCCAGAGCAGGCATGGCTGACAAGCCTCAATTATCAGCAAGAGACGCTAGAGCTGGAAGGGCTGGCGAGAACGTTTGACGCCCTGCTTACGCTTGAAACATCACTTCGTCACTATGTCAGTTTTCCGCTAAACCGCACGGGCGCCACGCGGCAGGATGCGCAAGGGCGCTGGCAGTTCCATTATCAGTTAACGAGGAGCGCCGCCCGTGAACGCGCTCTTTGATATCTGGTACGGGATGTCGCGCCGTGGTCGGGTTTTTTGTTGGTGTGCAGGCGTGCTGTGCCTGACGCTGACGGTCGCGTTATCTGTGGGCTATCCCGGCTGGAAAACGCTGGATACGCAACAAACGCGGTTAAGCCAGCAGCGCGAGGCCGCCCGGCAACAGTGGCGACATCTGCGCCGTCTGAGCGTCGCGGCTGAACCGCTTTTCGGGGGCACCGTGGAAAATCCGCGTCCTTTTTCGCCGTTAGATTTCCAGGCGCCTCCCCTGCGTTTGCTGCACTGGCAGCCATCGGCGCAGGGGGGAGAAATGGCGCTGAAAACGTCCTGGGATGCGGTGCCGTCGCTGTTTGTCCGGTTGGCCGAAAGCGAGATGAGCGTAAGTCGGTTTTCATTGCGTAAAGAGGGGGCGGAATTATTGATAACGCTGCAACTGGAGCGCCTGGCGAATGAAGGCTAGCCGCAGTGTATTGCTCTGTTTTTGTTTGCTGACGTTGACGGGAATGCGCGATCCCTTCCGCCCGCCGGAAGATCGCTGCCGGATAGCCGAACTCTCGCAGTGGCGGTATCAGGGCGCGGTGCGTAAAGGCGAGCGATGGACAGGCATTCTTAAAGACAGCCAGCAAAAATGGCGGCGAGTGGAAGAAGGGCAGACGCTGGAAAACGGTTGGACGATTGTCCGCCTGACGGCGGAAGCCTTAACGTTAACGACCGGTAAAAATTGTGCGCCGCCGCAGTGGCGGTGGCTACGTCAGGGAGCGGACAATGAAGCGATGGATAGCCATAATACTGATAGCCTTGATGCCCGCCGCGCAGGCGGGAAAAGCGGCGAAAGTGACGCTAGTGGTTGATGACGTTCCTGTGGTGCAGGTTTTGCAGGCTTTAGCCGAACAGGAGCGGCAGAATCTGGTGGTGTCGCCGGACGTCAGCGGGACATTATCGCTACATCTGACGGATGTGCCGTGGAAACAGGCGCTTCAGACGGTGGTCAATAGCGCGGGGCTGGTGCTGCGTCAGGAGGGGAATATTCTCCATGTTCATTCACAGGCCTGGCAGAAAGAACACAGTGCGCGGCAGGATGCCGAGCGGTTAAGGCTTCAGGCTAATTTACCGCTGGAAAACCGCAGCATTAGCCTGCAATACGTCGATACCGGCGAACTGGCGAAAGCGGGCGAGAAACTCCTGAGCGCGAAGGGAACCATCATGGTAGATAAGCGCACCAACCGCCTGCTGTTGCGCGATAACCGCGCGGCCCTGGCGGAGCTGGAAAAATGGGTATCGCAAATGGATCTGCCGGTGGCGCAGGTGGAGCTGGCGGCGCATATCGTCACCATTAACGAAAAGAGTCTACGGGAACTGGGCGTAAAGTGGACGCTGGCTGACGCGACGCAAGCGGGCGCGGTGGGTGACGTGACGACGCTTTCCAGTGATTTATCCGTCGCCGCCGCCACCTCACGCGTCGGGTTTAACATCGGGCGCATTAACGGACGCCTGCTGGATTTAGAGCTGTCAGCGCTGGAACAAAAGCAGCAGTTGGATATTATCGCCAGCCCCCGGCTGCTGGCTTCGCATCTACAGCCAGCCAGTATCAAGCAAGGCAGCGAAATTCCTTATCAGGTTTCCAGCGGCGAAAGCGGCGCGACCTCCGTGGAATTTAAAGAAGCGGTACTGGGAATGGAGGTGACGCCCACCGTTTTGCAAAAAGGGCGCATCCGCCTGAAGTTACATATCAGCCAGAATGTCCCCGGTCAGGTACTACAACAGGCTGACGGCGAAGTGCTGGCGATAGATAAACAGGAAATTGAAACGCAGGTAGAGGTAAAAAGCGGCGAGACGCTGGCGCTGGGCGGCATTTTTTCGCGAAAAAATAAATCGGGTAGCGATAGCGTGCCGCTGTTGGGGGATATTCCCTGGCTTGGTCAGCTCTTCCGCCATGACGGCAAAGAGGACGAGCGACGCGAATTAGTGGTGTTTATCACCCCCAGACTGGTGGCGACAGAATAATTTATGCATAAAAAAGCGCTGTTTTTGCACTGAACGCATCTGCGGGATTTGACGTGCGGATGTATTTAGCATACAAGGAGTACCGATTTGAGAGTCGTGCTTTTCGTTGCTTACGCATTGATTAATGCGCTTTGCCTTGCCGAAGGTGTGCATAAGACCGATGATAAACGGCTGAATGTCCGCTGATGCAGACGTATTGGTTCTGCGGATTGCGCACAATTGTTTGAAAGTAGAGCAATTTGTAGGCCGGATATGTTGTTCTGGTCGCCATTCGGCAACGCTAACTCGGGTTTTGCAACAATCAGGCTTGGTGATTTATTCAGTTGCCAAACCCGCTTGAGTATTGAGATAATTTTCAGTCTGACTCTCGCAATATCTTATGAGGTTTCAGTTCATGTCCTGCTGCGCTGGGTGTCTGTGAAGCGGGTTTACCATTAACGAATAGTCTTAGTAGTACCGAAAAAATGGCAGAGAAACGCAATATCTTTCTGGTTGGGCCTATGGGTGCCGGAAAAAGCACTATTGGGCGCCAGTTAGCTCAACAACTCAATATGGAATTTTACGATTCTGATCAAGAGATTGAGAAACGAACCGGAGCTGATGTGGGCTGGGTCTTCGATGTTGAAGGTGAAGACGGCTTCCGTAATCGTGAAGAAAAAGTTATCAACGAATTGACGGAAAAACAGGGTATTGTGCTGGCAACCGGCGGTGGCTCTGTAAAATCGCGTGAAACGCGTAACCGTCTCTCCGCGCGTGGCGTCGTGGTCTACCTTGAAACGACCATCGAAAAACAACTGGCGCGCACGCAGCGTGATAAAAAACGCCCGCTGTTGCAGGTTGAAGCACCGCCTCGCGAAGTTCTGGAAGCGCTGGCTAACGAACGCAATCCGCTGTACGAAGAGATTGCCGACGTCACCATTCGCACCGACGATCAAAGCGCTAAGGTTGTGGCAAACCAGATTATTCATATGCTGGAAAGCAACTAATTCAAGCAGAATACGCTGGGTAAGCGGGCACAAGTAACTAAGGTGGATGTCGCGTCATGGAGAGGATTACAGTCACTCTCGGGGAACGTAGTTACCCGATCACCATCGCGGCTGGTTTGTTTAACGAACCAGCTTCATTCTTGCCGCTGAAATCAGGCGATCAGGTCATGTTAGTGACCAACGAAACCCTGGCGCCGCTTTATCTGGACAAGGTTCGCGGCGTGCTCGAACGGGCGGGCGTTAACGTAGACAGCGTGATTCTTCCTGACGGCGAGCAGTATAAGAGCCTGACGGTGCTGGATACGGTGTTTACGGCGTTACTGAAAAAACCGCATGGTCGTGATACCACTCTGGTCGCGCTTGGCGGCGGCGTGATTGGCGATCTCACCGGTTTTGCGGCGGCCAGCTACCAGCGAGGCGTTCGTTTCATCCAGGTACCAACTACCTTACTGTCGCAGGTTGATTCTTCCGTGGGCGGGAAAACCGCCGTCAACCATCCCCTTGGCAAAAACATGATTGGCGCGTTTTACCAACCCGCTTCTGTGGTTGTCGATCTTGATTGCCTGAAAACGCTTCCCGCACGCGAACTGGCATCGGGGCTGGCAGAGGTGATCAAATACGGCATTATACTCGACGCAGACTTCTTCACCTGGCTTGAGGGTAATCTGGATGCGCTATTGCGTCTGGACGGCCCGGCGATGGCGTACTGTATTCGTCGTTGTTGCGAGCTGAAAGCCGAAGTTGTTGCCGCCGACGAGCGTGAAGCGGGCTTACGTGCTTTACTGAATCTTGGGCATACCTTTGGTCACGCCATTGAAGCGGAAATGGGATATGGCAATTGGTTACATGGTGAAGCCGTTGCCGCAGGTATAGTGATGGCTGCGCGCGCATCCGAGCGTTTGGGGCAGTTCAGTTCTGCTGATACGCAGCGCATCATCGCGCTACTCGAACGAGCCGGGTTGCCAGTCAATGGCCCTTGCGAGATGTCCGCGCAAGACTATTTGCCGCACATGCTGCGAGATAAAAAAGTGTTAGCGGGGGAGCTGCGTTTAGTGCTTCCGCTGGCCATAGGGAAAAGTGAAGTGCGCGGCGGAGTGTCGCACGAAGTCGTTCTTAGCGCGATTGCTGACTGTCAGCAGGCGTAACAACAAGAAAGGTCAGACTGATATTGCGTAGATGTCAGTTTTTTAGCTTCAGGTTATGTGCAATGTCGTAAGCATTAACCTTTGAGTGGGGTGTTAAATGGATGAATTCAAACCAGAAGACGAGCTGAAACCCGATCCCAGCGATCGTCGTACTGGTCGTTCTCGTCAATCTTCAGAACGCGATAATGAGCCGCAGATCAACTTTGATGACGTTGATCTGGATGCCGACGATCGCCGTCCGACGCGTACGCGTAAAGCGCGTAGTGAAGAACCTGAAGTTGAAGAAGAGTACGAATCCGATGAAGACGATACGGTGGACGAAGAGCGTGTTGAACGCCGCCCACGTAAGCGTAAAAAAGCGGCCCATAAGCCAGCCTCTCGTCAGTACATGATGATGGGCGTTGGCGTACTGGTGCTGCTGTTGATTATCGGTATCGGCTCCGCGCTGAAAGCCCCCTCAACGTCTTCCAGCGAGCCGTCGGCCTCTGGCGAAAAGAGTATCGATCTTTCCGGTAACGCCGCCGATCAGGCGAATGCGACCCAGCCTGCTCCGGGCGCCACCTCCGCAGAACAAACCGCGGGCAATACGTCGCAGGATATTTCGTTGCCGCCGATTTCTTCAACGCCGACGCAGGGACAGTCGCCTGTGGTCGCTGACGGTCAGCAGCGCGTGGAAGTGCAGGGCGATCTGAATAATGCGCTGACGCAGAATCCAGAGCAGATGAACAATGTTGCGGTGAACTCTACGTTGCCGACAGAGCCTGCAACCGTCGCACCAGTTCGCAATGGCAGCACGACGCGTCAGGCGCCGGTTAGCGAACCTGCCGAGCGTCATACCACGCGTCCGGAACGTAAACAGGCCGTCATTGAACCTAAGAAACCGCAGACCACGGCGAAAACCACGACTGCGGAGCCGAAGAAACCGGTCGCGCCAGTGAAACGCACGGAACCGGCAGCGCCAGCCGCGACGCCGAAAGCGACCACCACGACGGCTGCGCCGACAGCGACGGCAAGCGCTGCGCCGGTACAAACCGCGAAGCCAGCGCAAGCCTCGACGACGCCTGTCGCAGGCGGCGGGAAAAGCGCTGGCAACGTTGGCGCCTTAAAGAGCGCGCCATCCAGCCACTACACATTGCAGCTCAGTAGTTCTTCAAATTACGACAACCTGAACGGTTGGGCGAAGAAAGAGAACCTGAAAAATTATGTGGTATACGAGACGACGCGTAATGGACAACCGTGGTATGTGCTGGTAACGGGGATGTATGCTTCGAAAGAAGATGCTAAACGTGCGGTGTCCACCTTACCTGCCGATGTGCAGGCGAAAAACCCGTGGGCAAAACCGTTGCATCAGGTTCAGGCCGATCTGAAATAATCCAGGCTGTGTCCTGCAATTGCCTGTGAGTGTCGCTGACAGCTATTTTTGTTCAGGACAGGCGCGAGGGGCGCATTTGCTACCGTCAAATGCGCCGTAAAGCAACGCGGCACAGCCTAAAGCGCAGGATGCTGTCGGAGCTTTCTCCACAGCCGGAGAAGGTGTAATTAGTTAGTCAGCATGAAAAAAAATCGCGCTTTTTTGAAGTGGGCAGGGGGAAAATACCCTCTGCTTGATGATATCAAACGACATTTGCCAAAAGGCGAGTGCCTTGTCGAACCTTTTGTGGGTGCCGGATCGGTGTTTCTTAACACCGACTTTTCTCGTTATATCCTCGCCGATATCAACAGCGACCTTATTAGCCTCTATAACATCGTGAAGTTACGTACTGACGAGTATGTACAGGCTTCGCGCGAGCTGTTTATGCCTGAAACTAACCAGGCTGAGGTCTATTACCAACTCCGTGAGGAGTTCAACACCTGCCAGGACCCCTTTCGTCGGGCGGTACTGTTTTTATATCTGAATCGCTACGGTTATAACGGACTCTGTCGCTATAACTTACGTGGGGAATTTAATGTACCGTTTGGTCGTTATAAAAGACCTTACTTCCCGGAAGCGGAGTTGTACCACTTTGCAGAAAAAGCGCAGAATGCGTTCTTTTACTGTGAGTCATACGCAGACAGTATGGCGCGTGCGGACAAGTCGTCGGTGGTCTATTGCGATCCGCCTTATGCGCCGTTGTCCGCCACGGCTAACTTCACAGCGTATCACACCAATAGTTTTAGCCTGACGCAACAAGCGCATCTGGCGGAAATCGCTGAGAATCTGGTCAGTAACCGGATACCAGTGCTCATTTCCAACCATGATACGGCGCTCACACGCGAGTGGTATCAACTCGCAAAATTGCATGTCGTCAAAGTTAGACGCAGTATAAGCAGCAACGGCGGCACACGTAAAAAGGTGGACGAACTGCTGGCTCTGTACCGACCAGGAGTCGCAACGCCTGCAAGAAAATAATTCTCAAGGAGAAGCGGATGAAACAGTATTTGATTGCCCCCTCAATTCTGTCGGCTGATTTTGCTCGCCTGGGTGAAGACACCGCCAAAGCGCTGGCTGCTGGTGCTGATGTTGTACACTTTGACGTCATGGATAATCACTATGTGCCGAACCTGACTATCGGCCCGATGGTGCTGAAATCCCTGCGTCAGTACGGTATTACCGCGCCTATTGATGTCCACCTGATGGTCAAACCAGTCGACCGTATCGTGCCCGACTTTGCCGCCGCTGGCGCGAGCATCATTACCTTTCACCCGGAAGCCTCCGAACATGTTGACCGCACGCTACAGCTGATTAAAGAACACGGCTGTAAAGCGGGGCTGGTATTCAATCCGGCAACGTCGCTCAGTTATCTCGATTACGTCATGGACAAACTGGATGTGATCCTGCTGATGTCCGTGAACCCAGGCTTCGGTGGCCAGTCTTTTATTCCGCAGACGCTGGATAAACTGCGCGAAGTGCGTCGCCGCATTGATGCGTCCGGTTACGACATTCGCCTGGAAGTGGACGGCGGCGTGAAGGTGAACAATATCGGCGAGATCGCCGCAGCTGGTGCGGACATGTTTGTTGCGGGGTCGGCAATTTTCGATAAACCCGACTACAAAAAAGTGATTGATGAAATGCGCAGTGAGCTGGCAAAGGTAAGTCATGAATAAGTTGCAGAATATTCGGGGCGTCGCCTTTGATCTTGACGGTACGCTGGTGGATAGCGCGCCGGGTCTTGCCGCGGCGGTGGATATGGCGCTGTATGCGCTGGAACTGCCGGTCGCGGGCGAGGAGCGCGTGATTACCTGGATTGGTAACGGCGCAGACGTATTGATGGAACGCGCGCTGACCTGGGCTCGCCAAGAGCGCGCCACGCTGCGTAAGACTATGGGGAAACCGCCCGTTGATGAAGATATTCCTGCCGAGGAACAGGTACGCATTCTGCGTAAACTGTTCGACAGGTATTATGGCGAAGTGGCGGAAGAGGGCACCTTTTTATTTCCGCATGTCGCCGACACGCTGGGCGCGCTGCACGCCAGCGGATTGTCATTAGGTCTGGTGACGAATAAGCCGACGCCGTTCGTCGCGCCGTTGCTGGAATCGCTTGATATCGCCAAATACTTTAGCGTGGTTATCGGCGGCGATGATGTGCAAAATAAGAAGCCGCATCCAGAGCCGTTGTTGCTGGTGGCAAGCCGACTGGGCATGACGCCGGAGCAGATGCTTTTTGTCGGCGATTCGCGTAATGATATTCAGGCCGCAAAAGCGGCGGGCTGCCCTTCGGTTGGCCTGACATACGGCTACAATTATGGCGAAGCGATCGCCCTTAGCGAGCCGGACGTCATTTATGACAGTTTTAACGACCTTTTGCCCGCACTTGGGCTTCCGCATAGCGATAACCAGGAAATAAAAAATGACTAAGCCCATCGTTTTTAGTGGCGCACAGCCCTCAGGTGAATTGACCATTGGCAACTATATGGGGGCATTGCGTCAGTGGGTAAACATGCAGGATGACTATCATTGCATCTACTGCATCGTAGACCAACATGCTATTACCGTACGTCAGGACGCGCAGCAGCTACGTAAAGCGACGCTGGATACGCTGGCGCTGTACCTGGCATGCGGTATTGATCCTGAAAAGAGCACTATTTTCGTTCAGTCCCATGTGCCGGAACATGCGCAGCTTGGCTGGGCGCTAAACTGCTATACCTATTTCGGCGAGCTGAGCCGTATGACGCAGTTTAAAGATAAATCTGCGCGCTATGCGGAAAACATTAACGCCGGCCTGTTTGATTACCCGGTGTTGATGGCGGCAGACATCCTGTTGTACCAAACCAATCTGGTGCCGGTAGGCGAAGATCAGAAGCAGCATCTGGAACTGAGCCGCGATATCGCCCAGCGTTTTAACGGGCTGTATGGCGATATTTTCAAAGTACCGGAACCGTTTATTCCAAAATCCGGCGCGCGAGTGATGTCGCTGCTGGAGCCGACAAAGAAAATGTCCAAATCGGACGATAACCGTAATAACGTGATCGGCCTGCTGGAAGATCCGAAATCGGTAGTGAAGAAAATCAAACGTGCGGTCACTGACTCCGACGAGCCGCCGGTAGTGCGTTATGATGTGAAAGAGAAAGTGGGTGTCTCTAACCTGCTGGATATCCTTTCCGCCGTGACCGGTCAGAGCATTCCTGAACTGGAAAAACAGTTTGAAGGTAAAATGTATGGCCATTTGAAAGGCGAAGTGGCGGAGGCGGTTTCCGGAATGCTGTCTGAGTTGCAGGAGCGCTATCACCGTTTCCGCAACGACGAAGCGTTCTTGCAGAAGGTGATGAAAGACGGGGCGGAAAAAGCCAGCGCACGTGCGGCCGAAACGCTGAAAGCCGTTTACGAAGCCATTGGTTTTGTGGCGAAACCGTAAGGGTTATTGCTTGCCCGATGGCGTTAGCTTATCGGGCCTACAAACGAGCGTAAGTTGGACAAGGCATTTGTGCCGTACCGTTTAATCAGACCTGTAAAAAAACCGGGAAAATCCCGGTTTTTTTGTATCTGCGCAGTCGTTTCTATTATTGATCGGCAGCCGGGCCGCAACCGCCAATAATTTTAGAAATAGAAATTGCAGGGTGCAGAAAATAATCGTAGCTGCAGTTATTTTTTTGTTTTCGATATGACCAGTACAAGCAGTGAGCGTCGCCAGAACCCCTGCCACAACGGCAATTTTTACAAATTTAAACATTTCAAAATCCTTGTTGATAAAACGAGCACTACTGGTGGAATAAATATAAGATCTATTTAGCATATAGTACGATAGCAATTATTAAACTATACAGGTAGTCCAAATAAGGACTTTATCTTTACCAGAGGATATGATTTAAAAAGGCCGCTTAATAATAAGCGGCCTTTATTAGTGTTATATAATGTCGTTTATTTAACGAAATGTTTTCTTAACGTTAAGCATAAAGCCTTTATCGCTGATACCGTCTTCCTTCCACTGGTATGCATCCAGATGTAGCGCGGTATCATTGCTGCTATATTTCACGCCGATGGTTGCCAGGCCATTAATGCCGCCGCCTTTTTGACCGTCATCCACGCCGAACGATTGACCCGCCGCACCCTGTAATGACGCTGTACGCTGGCTCTTGCTGTAGCTCAGGTTCGGGCCGCCTTCCAGGGTAGCGGTGGCGCTCCAGCCGTCTTTCCCGGCGTAATCCAGCTTCATACCCACAATGGAATCCACCGCTGTTTCGCTGCCAGAGTTCATCGACAGGTTAAAATCGCCAGCGTTGCGCTCTTTGTAGCCATCTTCCATGGTGTGACGGAATTTCACCCCGGCATACGGCGTCACTTTCAGCGCATCGTCCATCAGGGAGAAGGTTTTCGCCCCCTCGCTACGGAACTCCATGTACTGCTGACGCGCATCGGAATCGGCAATTTTGTTAACATCGCCATAGGCGACAGAACGGCTGCTGTCGAGGTTGTGTACGTCATAACGCAGGCTGTTATTCCACGCCAGACCTTCATCAAACGCCATGCTGTGCTTCAGACCAAAGAACTGGCTGTAGCCGCCGGTCAGGCCGTTGTCGCCCGCTTTTTGCGAACCATCGCCGTCCAGACGGGCGATACCGTATTCCAGCGTCAGGTTCTGGTTTGCGGTTAAGTCCAGTTTCTGACGCAGCGCCAGCATGTCGTACTGGGTGTCGTTGCCCAGCTCGGCGCGCGGGTCGCCTTTCGCCACCACGTTAAACGCCAGGCCGTCTTTAATCTGCGGCGCGGCGTCGGCCAGCATGTTGAAGCGGTTGCTTAACACCCGGGCTTCACGGAATACCGTAGTGGCCTGGCTGCCGCTTACCTGTTTCAGCGCACTGTTGAGTTCGGCGGTGGTGCCTACGTTAAGGCTGGTGTACAGCTCGTTGTTGGTGTAGCCAGCGTCCAGCGCCTGCGCCACGTCAGACACGCTACCGTCGGTTGCCACATCGGCGTAGGCGTTTTTGGTCATGGTGACGTCAACGTTGCCGTCGCTGTCCTGACTGCCCTGGGCGTTCCACACCACGCTGGTGGACTGGATAGCGGAAGCGTCGGTGAGGTTGCTGCCCTCCACCACGTTGTCAAAGCTGACGGTGGTGTCGGCGGTGCCTGCGGTGAAGCCGGTATTGATACCCACGCCTTCCATGCTGGCGTTGCTGACCTTAAGCTTACCAGCGCTACCGTCGGCGCTGGTACCAACCACGTAACCGTTCAGGTCGTTGGACGCGCCGGACGTGTCGCCGGCGGCGGAGCCGGAGGTCGTGTTGCTGCCGGGTTCAACAGGCGTTCCCGGCAACGTATAGTCGGCATAATGCGCCTCGTCGCTGTTGCCGTTATTACCGTTTGTCCCTTCGACGTTAACGCTGTCACCCTGTTTAATAATACCGGAACCCGTTACGCCATCGGCAATGACTACCGTCCCGTTATTAACCACATGTCCCGCACCCGCCACGCTAAACGCGTAAGAGTTATTAGCGTAAATATTAATGGTGCCGTTGTTCTCAATGACAGCATCAGCGGTGGCATTTTTATCCAGCGCCATCGCGACCATGCCGGTGTCGGTGGTGCCTTCAGTACCTAAATTGATCGTATTGTTATTGACCAGTTGCGCATTCTTGCCGCCATACATGCCGTAAGCGTTATTACCGCTGATATTCATGGTGCCGTCGTTGACCGCCACGTAATTGTTATAGGCGGAGAAATCGACGGCGCGGCCATTATCTGCATCGTAATTGATTACGCCGTTTGACTGGTTCCAGAAGAAAGCGTGTTTTTCCGGAGCGCTACCTGCGCCACCGCCAGCATAAGCCAGTGCCGCAGTAGTGGCATTTACCGTACCGTCATTGATAAATGCCGCTCCCGCGCCCCAATAGTTAATCGCGCCCTTATTGGAGGTTGCCGTGAGCTCCATCGTCCCGGTGTTGTACAGCGTTCCGTTATTCGCATTCAGGTGAATGGCATTTTTGTTGTTATCAAGGATTAACGTACCGGTATTAAAGAATTGCGCGAAATCATTGATTTCCAGCATGGACGCATTTTTAGCGTCAGTCGCGGAGCCAAGATAGAACGTGCCGTCGTTAATGATTGCACTGTTAGCGCCAGTCACTTTTGCGCCGGAAGTCATGGTGCCATCCGTGCCGTTAGTTAATACGCCGTTGGTCGTCAGGCTACGGCTGTCAATGGTGCCATTATTAACGATATCGCCGCCATTTTGCGTCAGCGTACCGTTTATGACGCCGTCATTGACAAGGTTGCCGGATACCGTGGTGTTGCTATTGATAACGCCGCTGTCGTTGTTGGTCAGCGTGCCGCTATCCAGGACGGTAATGGACTCGCCGCCGACCACTCCGGCGTTATTAACGTCTCCGGTCACAACTGCTTTATTATCAAGTGTTGTGCTGGTTCCGGTATCGGCAAGAGTAGCGCCGTCTGTGTAAGGGATAGAAACGTCACTGTTTGTTGGATTGTACTCGTCGCTGTCCTGGCAATCGTCGCCAAAACAGACGGTGCCGTAGTTAACAATCAGGCTATTGCCGTCGGTCAGGAAAGGCTTGCCGTAATCGGCATAAATATTGATTTTGCCTGTGGTATCGTTGACAACGGTTCCGCCGTTGAGCGCCGCCATGCCTACCAGTTGATTCGGGTCGGTCCCTTCAACGCCCGCATCAGCGGTCAGATTAATTACCCCCTGGTTAATGGCGGTACCGCCGTTAAGCGCCATCATGCCGAACCCGGCGTTATTGACGTTAATGGTGCCGGTGTTGGTGGCGGTGGCATCGCCATAACCGCTGTCGGTGGTGCCTGCGACCATCGCGGCGCTGGTGACATAAAGTTTCGGTGGCGTCCAGTAAGTTTTGTCGGTGATGTTATTTTCATCATCCAGCGTCGGGACAAAGCCGTCTAGGTAGATATCACCAGCGTTGAGCGCCGTGCCTTTGCTGGCGGATACGCCGTATACCCCTGCGCCCTGCAAATATATGGTGGCGCCGGCGTCGTTACTCACCTCGCCGTAGTCCTCTGCCAGCATGGCGTACAGGGTATTTTTGTACCAGATTAGTGGGAAGTTGCCCGCGCCGGTATTTGAAAACGGAGTTAATGATGAAACTAAGGTGATTGTCCCTTCCGCTTCATTATTAACGGTGGAACCCTGGCCGTTAGCCGCGGCTATCGCATTACGGCTGGACGTCCCTGTTGTGGCATACGCGGTAATCTTGCCGCTGTTTTGTGCCTGTGCGCCGCTATCCGCCAGTAATAAAGCGACGGCGCCATCGTCAACGACAGTGCCCTGATTATTGATTGAGGAGCCCTCGCCGCTGGCGGTTAACAGGGCCTGCGTCATGTAATAATTAGAAAGAATAACCGTTTCATTGATATTAACCGTTGAGTTTTGATCTAACGTTAAGTTGCCGCCATTTCTCACATTCGCCAGCGTCACCGCGCCGCCGGGGACGGTGGCAATATTGAGCGTGGATTCACCGCTTAGTGTTACGCTACTGTCTCCGCTGATGTTTATACCGGTAACGGCTGATTCGAGGCCGTCAGCATCTTCGGTGTAGTTGATATTAATACCGCCGGCTAAGTCCACGGTATTGCCATCACCTGCCACATCAAGGCCAACGGTATTCAGATATTGTTCGTTCACGTTACTCATATCGCTGACGTTAATATTGAGCGTGCCGCTCAGGTCCACCGCATTATTGCTGCCGCTGATAGACATCCCCATAAGGGTATCGCTGCTGCCGGCCATCACGCTGTCTTTGTCATAGTCGCCGTTGACCGTGACGCTGCCGATAATATTCAGCGTGTTGTTATTCCCCGTCATGTCGAGGCCCGTCGCGCCACGATAAACGTTATCCCCGTCCTCTGTTGCGGTGACATTAATATCGCCATCCAGCGTCGCCTGCGACGCATTGCCGCTCACCAGCGCGCCGGTGCCGTTAAGGCTGATGTTAATATTCCCCTTGTTTTTGAAGGTGTTTTGTTCGCCTGCGACCACAAACCCCACTGAGTCTGCATCACGCACGGTGGCGTTGCCGGTATTTTTTGCCTCATTTCCGGTGCCGTAGGTGATGATGCCCATCGCGCCGCCGGTGACCAGCAGATCGCCCGCCTGGGTCAGGCTGCTATTGTCGCCATTAATAATCGCCGCCGCAGAGCCTGCGCCATCGACGGCGATATCGCCGGTATTGGCGATACGGGCGTCGTTGCCGTCAATTCGCGTACCAATGGCGCCGCCGGAAATAGTCTGATTACCTTCATTGATAATGAGCGCATTGTCGCCGTCGATATACAGCGCCGTTGAGCCCGTGCCGCTGACGGTGGTGTCCCCGGCGTTATCGATAACCGCGTTATCGCCGGTGATGTGAGCACCGGTGCCGCCATCGGTGATGGTCATATCACCGTCATTGTTGACGCGGGCGTTATTGCCGTCAATGACGGTGCCGGTGGAGCCTGTGCCGTTGATGGTGGAGGTACCAGTATTCTTAATCGTGGCGTTGTCGCCGTCGATGATGATGGCGGTGCCGCCGCCGCTCACGGCAATGTCACCGGCGAAATTGGTGGTGGTTCCGTTACCGGAAATCAGCGCGCCGGTGGCGTTGTCCATCGTTGAGTGGCCTGAAATGGTGTTGGTGGTGCCATCGCCAGTGATCACCATGCCGATGGCGCCGTCGGTCACACTGGAACCCCCGGTGAGCGTGTTGACGGTTCGATCGCCGGAAATAATCACGCCGGTGCGATCCTGACCGCTGATATCCATGCCGCGATCGGAGGTATGCGCCTGGTCATCGCCGCTGATAACGGTGGTTTTATCGTCGGCAAGGATCAGATAGCCCCGGCTGTCGTACTTCCAGTAGAGACCATTTTCCTGGGTGCCTTCAATCACGGCGGCATTGGCGTCGGTCACGTCCCAGCCGGTGACGTTCAGCGTTTTGCCGTCCAGGGTGGTGAGCTGCCACTGGTTGTTCTGTTCTGAATAATTCCACACGGCACCCTCGAGAACGCTGCCGCTATCCAGTTTGAAGCTATCGAAGGCCAGGGTGTCTTTGCCTTTATCGATGGTGACGCCGTTGCTGAAGGTTATAACAGAGTCATCCGGGGGCGTGTCGTCGTCATCGGGCGGGGTCACATCGTCATCGCCGCTATCGTCGGGCGGGGTCACATCGTCATCGCCGCTATCATCGGGCGGGGTTACATCGTCATCGCCGCTATCATCGGGCGGGGTCACATCGTCATCGCCGCTATCATCGGGCGGGGTCACATCGTCATCGCCGCTATCGTCGGGCGGGGTCACATCGTCATCGCCGCTATCATCGGGCGGGGTTACATCGTCATCGCCGCTATCATCGGGCGGGGTTACATCGTCATCGCCGCTATCATCGGGCGGGGTTACATCGTCATCGCCGCTATCGTCGGGCGGGGTTACATCGTCATCGCCGCTATCATCGGGCGGGGTCACATCGTCATCGCCACTATCGTCGGGCGGGGTCACATTGTCATCGCTGCCATCGTCAGGCGGGGTGACATTGCCGCCATCGTCGGGCGGGGTAACGTTGCCGCCATCGTCGGGCGTAGGGGGAATATAAGAATGAGTAGAATCTCCGCCACCGTTATTTTCAACGCCAATAGCCACACCCGCGACCAGTGCGGCAACGCCGCCAGCAATCCAGCCCCAGTGATTATCATTTTCAGGTAATGTAGCAAGGCAGGTCGGTGAGAGTTTTGCGCGTTTTTCTTTAGGCAGGGAGGCGATATTACTGGGACATTCTTTTTCATCATCGTTATTCTCTGCGGCGATGGCCGGAATGTAATAACTTTGCAGCGTTAAAGCGATAGCGATAGAAATAAGTTTTTTCTTTTGCATAGAGTTCATCCTTAATTAATATTTCCTTGCGTACTAAACATATGCGGATAGCGATACAGGCAATGATGAAATGGCCAGAAGAAAATTATGATTTAGTGTTTATTTTATCACCCGATAACCAGGCCAGGTCAAATTGAAGGCTTAACGATATTATTTGTTGGGTGAATGAATAATGGGTGAATTTGACGAATGAAAGGGTTTTTACGCAATATAATTGCTATTTAAATTCGTTTGGTGTATTTAAAATGGATTGCTTAATTCAATTTTAAGTAAAAATAATTTTAGATTACGAGTAGTTGTAAAATAAAGCCCTGAATAACAGGGCGTTATTTTAATTAATGATTAGAGAACCAATTTAATTTATCGCGTAAGGCTACCACGCGACCAACGATAATCAGCGCCGGGCTTTCAACCTGTTGCGCTAATTCACCGAGCTGCGTCAGCACACCGTGGACGACGCGTTGCTTCACGGAGGTACCGTTTTCTACCAGCGCAACCGGCATATCGGCCTGCATACCGAATGCGATCAGTTTTTCCTGGATAGTCGCTGCCTGATTCAGCCCCATGTAGAACACCAGCGTCTGTTTTTCTGCCGCCAGGTTTTCCCAGTCCAGCTCGCCGCCGGTTTTCAGGTGACCCGTGACCAGACGTACGCTCTGTGCGTAATCGCGATGGGTTAGCGGAATACCGGAGTAGGCGGAGCAGCCGGAAGCCGCGGTAATCCCCGGTACTACTGAGAAAGGAATACCGGCATGACACAGCGTTTCCAGCTCTTCGCCGCCGCGACCAAAGATAAAGGGATCGCCGCCTTTCAGGCGTACCACGCGTTTACCTTTTTGCGCTTCACGCAGCAGGATCTGGTTGATTTCCTCTTGTGGGACGCAGTGGTAACCCGCGCGTTTCCCCACAAAGACCCGATCGGCATCGCGGCGTACTAGGTTCATAATGTCGTCGGAAACGAGGCGATCGTAAACCACGATATCCGCCTGTTGGATTTGTTGTAATCCTTTCAGCGTAAGCAGCCCGGCATCGCCCGGCCCGGCGCCGACCAGCACGACTTCGCCACGGTGATCCAGCGGTTCGCTAAACAGGCGTTCGGTTGTCGCGTTAACCGCTTTCTCATCGGCATTCGCCAGCGACTGCGCCAGCCGGTCATTGACGAAAAATTTTTCCCAGAAGCGACGACGTTCGCCCATGGTGGCAAACTGCTTTTTCACCCGGGCGCGGAGTTGCCCGGCATAGCGCGCGACCTGCCCCAGATGCTGCGGCAGCAGCGATTCCAGCTTCTCGCGCAGCAGACGCGCCAGCACCGGGGAAGTGCCGCCCGAGGAGACGGCGACCATCAGCGGCGAGCGGTCAATAATGGAGGGCATGATAAAGCTGGCGGCTTTCGGCGCATCCACCACGTTGCAGAAGATACGGCGTGACTCCGCCGCGTCGCTGACACGCTGGTTGACGGTATCGTCGTCAGTGGCCGCGATCGCCAGCCAACACGAGTCGAGAAGCGTTTCGTCGAACGGCCCCTCAACCAGAGTCAACATGCCTTCATTTGCCCATACGGTGAACTGTGGAATAAAGTTCAGCGCATTGACCGTTAAACGTGCGCCTGCTTCCAGCAGTAACCGTGCTTTGCGTTCTGCGACATCGCCACCGCCGACGATCAGACAGTCGCGGTCGCGTAATTGACAAAATATAGGCAAATGGTCCACGACATTACCCCTTAATGGTTGGCTGTAACCTTAATTTGGTTGGTTTTTTGCGGAACAGGACGCTCCGATTTCGGCGTAGCATACCAATAACCCAATCCCATGAACACGACGCCGGACAAAGTATTACCCAGAGTGACCCATAACAGGTTGTGTCCGATTCCGGACAGGGTATAGGCGTCGCTGTGATGGCCAAACCAGGAGAGGGCGAACAGCGTCATATTCGCGACGGAGTGCTCGTAGCCGGAAGCGATAAAGGCCAGCAGACACCACCAGATAGCAAGAAATTTTGCCGTGCCTTCGGTGCGAATCGCCATCCAGATTGCCAGACAAACCAGCCAGTTACACAGCGCGCCTTTGAAGAACAGTACCGTGGCGGGCGCGGTGGGTTTTTGCCAGCGCGACTGAGTGAACGATACTGGTATCGACCGGCAACAAACTGCCGCCGCCCCAGCTGTAAAGCAGGGCGACAAACACGGAACCAACCAGGTTGCCGAGCCAGGTTTGCGGCAGGATAGCCCACATTTGACCGTGGCTGATGGTGCCTGCTTTGACGCCCAGCGTCAGGGACATGGTGTGGCCGGTAAACAGTTCGGAACCGGCGATGATGACCAGCGTTAAGGCGATACCGAAGGTCGCTCCCATCACCAAAGGACGCACGGACGGGTCGAGCAGATTGCCGAGGGTGAAAATAAGAATGATGCCGAGACCGACATAAGCCCCGGCCATTGCCGAACTGACCCAGAAGCCGAGCGGATTATTCGCCGACAGGCGTGCGATGCGCGCAGCGTTAGCCGCACACTTATTAATAGTGTCTGTAAACATTTGATTATCCTTTTCTCACTTCATCCTTTGCACTGCCTCTTTGTTGGCTGCCCTCGCTCACCCCAGTCACATAGTGAACTATGTTCCTGGGGATTTGCTCAGTTGCCGCCGCGATGCAGTACAAATGATTTTGTGATAACAATTAAAATGAAAAAAAATACAAAAAAGGGGAGGCGTTGCGCCTCCCAAAAATAATTAACCGCGCAACTGCACCACGCCGTCTTTTACCCGCGCGTCGTAATGTTTCACAGAAAACTGCTCATCTTCCATGCATAAACCATCGCTCAGGCGGAAGCGCTGCTTTTTCAACGGGCTGGCGACCCACAGTTCGCCCTGGTGTTCCGCAATCAGCCCACGAGACAGCACACTGGCCTCAAAGAACGGGTCGATGTTGCTGATCGCAAACACCTGATCGCTATGGTAAGGACGGAAAATCGCCACCTGCTCGCCGCCTGACAGCGCGCAGACGCCGGTTCCCGGCAGGATGTCATCAATTTTGCAGATGTTTTGCCACTGGCTCATGCGTTTTCCTCCACCAGAGTGACCGGGATGCGTTCATACGGCGTGGCCGGACGATGCTGTTCGCGTTCAGGCACAACCTGGACAGTTGGGTCGCGTTTGTCGCTGTTGATGAAGTGTTTGAAACGAACCTGCGCCGCTGGCGTGTTGACGGTCTCCGTCCACTCGCAGACCACCGCTGCACGCAGGCGCGCCATCTCTTCTTCCAGATGTTCGTTCAGGCCCAGCTTATCGTCGATGATGACCGATTTCAGATACTCGATGCCGCCTTCCAGATTATCCAGCCACGGCGCGGTACGGGTCAGTTTGTCGGCAGTACGGATGTAGAACATCATAAAGCGGTCGAGGTACTTGATCAGCGTGTCGCGATCGAGATCGGCTGCCAGCAGATCCGCATGACGCGGTTTCATGCCGCCGTTACCGCAGACGTACAGGTTCCAGCCTTTTTCTGTCGCGATAATGCCGACATCTTTGCCCTGCGCTTCCGCACATTCACGGGTACAGCCGGAGACGCCGAACTTCATTTTGTGCGGGGTACGAATGCCTTTGTAGCGGTTTTCCAGCTCGACGCCGAAACCGACGCTGTCGCCCACGCCGTAGCGGCACCAGGTGCTGCCGACGCAGGTTTTCGCCATTCGCAGCGCTTTGGCGTACGCGTGACCGGTTTCGAAGCCCGCTTCAATCAACTGACGCCAGATTTCCGGCAGATCGTCTTTTTGCGCGCCGAACAGACCGATACGCTGAGAACCGGTGATTTTGGTATAGAGGTTAAACTCGCGGGCGATACGACCCACGGCCACCAGACCTTCCGGCGTGATTTCACCACCCGCCGAGCGCGGGATCACCGAGTAGGTGCCGTCTTTCTGAATATTCGCCAGGAAGTTATCGTTGGTATCCTGCAACGGCGTGTGCTGCGGCTTGAGGATGTATTCGTTCCAGCACGACGCCAGCAGCGAACCGACGGTCGGCTTACACACTTCGCAGCCGTAGCCTTTACCGTGTTTCGCCAGCAGTTCTTCAAAGGTTTTGATACCTTCCACGCGGATTAAGTGGAACAGTTCCTGACGAGAATAAGCAAAGTGCTCGCACAGGTTGTTGTTGACTTCAATACCCTGTTTCGCCAGTTCGGCGTTCAGTACCTGCGTCACCAGCGGGATGCAGCCGCCGCAGCCGGTTCCGGCTTTGGTTTCCGCTTTCAGCGCCGCCACGGTATGGCAGCCTTTATTGATAGCGGCGATCAGATCGCCTTTAGTCACATCGAAGCAGGAGCAGATCTGCGCGCTGTCCGGCAGTTTATCCACGCCGATAGCGGGTTTACCACTGCCCGCGTGCGACGGCAGGATCAGCGAATCCGGGTTTTCCGGCAGTTCGATGGCGTTCAGTACCAGTTGCAGCAAATTGCCGTAATCGCTGGTGTCCCCGACCAGTACTGCGCCGAGCAGCGTTTTGTTATCTTCACTGACAATAAGACGTTTGTAGACTTCTTTACTTTCATCGAGGTAAACGTAACTACGCGCGCCCGGCGTGCGGCCATGCGCGTCGCCGATGCCGCCGACGTCCACGCCCAGCAGCTTCAGCTTGGCGCTGAGATCCGCCCCTTCAAAGGCGTTTTCACTGCCGAGGATGTGGTCAACGGCGACCTGGGCCATTTTATAGCCTGGTGCGACCAGACCGTAAACGCGGTTGTTCCAACTGGCGCACTCGCCGATAGCGTAGATATCCGGGTCGGACGTCTGGCAGGTGTCGTTAATCACGATCCCGCCGCGCTGCGCGACGGCCAGACCGCACTGGGTAGCCAGCTTGTCGCGGGGGCGAATACCGGTAGAGAAGACGATAAAATCGACTTCCAGCTCGCTGCCATCGGCAAAACGCATAGTCTTACGCGCTTCGTTACCCTGCTGAACAATCTCTTGCGTGTTTTTACTGGTGTGTACACGCACGCCCATGCTTTCGATCTTGCGACGTAGCTGCTCGCCGCCCATCTGATCGAGCTGTTCCGCCATCAGCATTGGCGCAAATTCAATGACGTGCGTTTCCACGCCGAGGTTTTTCAGCGCGCCAGCGGCTTCCAGCCCCAGCAGACCGCCGCCGACCACCGCCCCGCGCTTGCTGCGACGGGCGCAGGCTTCGATAGCGTTGAGGTCTTCAATGGTACGGTAAACGAAGCAATCCTGGGTTTCGGAGCCTTTAATCGGCGGGATCCACGGATATGAACCGGTCGCCATGATCAGCTTGTCATAATAAACGGTACGACCCGCGCTGGAGTGAATCACTTTCTCCTGACGGTTAATGGTAATTGCGCGTTCGCCAACCAGTACCTTTACGCCGTGCTTCTCGTAAAATCCTTCACGCACCAGAGAGAGCTCTTCCGCGGTGTGGTGAGAGAAGTAGGATGACAGGTGGACACGGTCATAGGCTTTACGGGGTTCTTCACAGAACACGGTAATGTCGAACAGGCTAGCGTCGGATTTATCAAGGAGATCCTCAATAAAGCGGTGGCCGACCATACCATTACCGATAATAGCGAGTCTGACTTTGCTCATTTTTGCCTCGATTTCTTTTCTATTACCGCCTACCTTAACGATTCAGCAACCCCGCTTATTGATGTAAATCAAATTCACCTTTATATACCTCTTAATGGGTATATGGCTGATTTGTCAGGATTTTTATAAGTGGCGGAATTGTCAGGCTTTTCAGGTTTGTACAAATAACATACAAAATGAGGGGTTTTTAGACCAACAGGCCTACCTCGTCAGGAGGGGGATAGAGTGCCGGAGGGCGATGTCGCCATCCGGCAATCATTATCAATGCGCCGCTGGCGAACTATGCTGGCGATGACGGGATACAAAGCCGAGCGCAAAGCACATCACAAAGACCACCGCATACAGACCATTCGCGGTGAGTAACGCCGCCTGTGGACCGCTGTGCGCCACAATCGGGCCGGTGACGACGAAGGTCAGCATCGTTCCGATAGTGCCGCAGGTCAGAATAAAGTTAACCAGCTTAGGCGAGGCCACTTTCGTTTGCTGCGATCCCAGCGTAATGATGGAGGTATAAATGGCGCTGGAGAAGAAGCCCAGCGTCAAAATAAACCACGGCATATGCGCCTGCGTGCCGGTAATAAACAGATACATCAGTACCGCCGCCATACCCGCCAGTACGGTCAGAATGCGTTGCAGATCGAAAAAGCGCAGGATAAAGCTGAACGCCCACATGCCAAACATATAGGACATCCAGAAATCACTCACCAGCGCCCCGGCGTCATTCAGGCTCATGCCGAGGCCTTTGGCGTATTCCGGCACCCAGGAGATAAAGCCTAATTGACCGAGGATATAGCACAGCGCGGCGACGGCCAGAAACAGTACGCCAATGCCCCATTTTTCTTTGACGACAGGCGCCTGAGAGTGCTGCGCATGTTTACCCAGCGCCGGAAATTCACAGCCGAAGGTCAGGATGAAAATCGCCAGGTAGACCAGGCCGATGCAGGCGTAGACCCAGTACCACTCAATACTACGCGCCAGCAGGAAGGCGGCGACCATAGGAAAAATCATCCCCGCCATGCTGAAGAAGGAGTCGGTAAACAGCAGTCGGGAACCGCGCTGACGCCCTTCATACAGTTGCGTAATCAGGAAGGTGCCAATCGACATGGTGATCCCGCTGACCAGCCCCAGCACAAACATCGCCGCTGAGAACAACGCCAGGCTATGGCTGAACATCAGCCCGGCCACCGCCAGCACCATCAGGATAAAACCAAAGCGTAGCTGTGTTTTCAGCGGGACGATTTCCATCAGCCACGCATTGAGGAAGATCGAGATCAAAATCCCGGCGTTCAGGAAAGTAAAGGTGTTACTCATGCTGGAAACGGGCAGATGAAAATAGTCTGCGATATTTCCCATCACCATCCCGGTGACAATCACCAGCGCCCCGGTCAGGGCGTAGGAAAGAAAGCTGATCCATGTGAGCTTGATGCGGTTGCTGTTAGTCATGTCTGGCCTTGAAGAGAAGTGAAGCGCGTGGAGGGCGCGTTAAGCGGGCAGATTTTAGGCGCTTTTGTGATGTATTTAAATAATTATTAGTGATAGTAATGTTCATTACATTTTTTAATGTGATGTTTGTCACATCATATTGCAAGGACAAGGCGTTGCGTCGTAACGTTACATTTGTTTCATATACGTAAAATTAGGTAAAGGGCTGGCCTGGCCCAGGAAGGCTCTTTAGAATCATTCCACTTGCTTTATTTCTGCTCTCTTTAAGGAAATCTCATGCTCAAATCGACTCTGGCGGCTGTCGCAGCTGTTTTCGCTCTTTCTGCTCTTTCTCCCGTAGCGTTGGCAGCAAAAGGTGATCCTCATGTGCTGTTAACCACCTCCGCCGGGAATATTGAGCTGGAGCTGAACAGCCAGAAAGCGCCGGTTTCTGTGAAAAACTTTGTCGATTACGTCAACAGTGGTTTCTATAACAACACTACGTTTCACCGCGTTATTCCTGGCTTTATGATTCAGGGCGGTGGTTTTAACGAGCAGATGCAGCAGAAGAAACCGAATCCGCCTATTAAGAATGAAGCCGACAACGGCCTGCGTAATACTCGCGGCACGATCGCGATGGCGCGCACCGCAGATAAAGACAGCGCCACCAGCCAGTTCTTTATTAACGTCGCGGATAACGCTTTTCTCGACCACGGCCAGCGCGACTTTGGCTATGCGGTATTTGGTAAAGTGGTAAAAGGTATGGATGTCGCCGATAAAATCTCACAGGTACCGACGCACGATGTCGGGCCTTATCAGAATGTGCCGACAAAACCAGTCGTTATCCTTTCCGCGAAAGTCCTGCCATAAAACATGCCTGCGCGGGTGCGAGCCGCCCGCGTTTTCTCCCTGTCTCAGCGTAACCTGAAATTGCTGCTTATACTTGTGGTCAAGCACAGACATATTCAGGGAGGCCCGGTGAAGAAACTTACCGATAAACAAAAGTCACGCTTTTGGGAACAGCGGCGCAACGTTAACTTCCAGCAAAGTCGCCGTCTCGAAGGTATTGAGATCCCCTTAGTAACCCTGACCGCCGATGAAGCGCTGGCACGTCTTGACGAGCTTCGGAGGCACTATGAGCGATAAATTTGGCGAAGGGCGCGATCCGTACCTCTATCCGGGGCTGAATGTGATGCGTAATCGGCTGGGGATTCATCAGGCCCAGCGACTGGCGCAAGCGGCATATGAAATGACCGCGCTCCGCGCCGCCACGATTGAACTGGGGCCGCTGGTACGCGGCTTGCCTCATCTGTGCGCGATTCATCGCCAGCTCTATCAGGATATTTTCGACTGGGCAGGGCAACTGCGGGAGGTCGATATTTACCAGGGTGATACCCGTTTCTGCCACTTTGCCTATATCGAAAAAGAGGGCAACGCTCTGATGCAGGATCTGGAAGAAGAGGGCTATCTGGTCGGTCTGGCGCACGAGAAGTTTGTCGAGCGGCTGGCGCATTACTACTGTGAAATTAACGTGCTTCATCCGTTTCGTTTGGGGAGCGGGCTGGCGCAGCGCATCTTCTTTGAACAGCTGGCCTTACATGCAGGCTACGCGCTGAGTTGGCAAGGTATTGCGGTTGATACATGGAATCAGGCGAACCAGAGCGGCGCGATGGGCGATCTCTCCGCTTTGCAGGCGATTTTTCAGAAAGCGATAAGCGAAGCTCGCGAAACTGAGTAAAATAGGGCGGTTCTACTCACCCGGAGCCGCCATGATCCTGCTTATCGATAACTATGATTCCTTTACCTGGAACCTCTACCAGTATTTTTGTGAACTGGGCGCGGAAGTGCAGGTTCGGCGCAATGATGCGCTGACGCTGGCGCACATTGACGCTTTGAACCCGCAAAAAATCGTTATCTCTCCTGGCCCCTGTACGCCAAATGACGCTGGCATTTCACTGGCGGTCATCCGCCATTATGCCGGACGTATTCCGATGCTGGGCGTTTGCCTGGGTCATCAGGCGATGGCGCAGGCCTTTGGCGCGTCGGTGGTGCGGGCAGCGAAAGTGATGCACGGTAAAACGTCACCTGTTACGCATAATGGACAGGGCGTGTTTCGGGGATTGCCCAGCCCGTTAACCGTGACACGTTACCACTCGCTGATTGTCGACCCTGCCACGTTGCCAGAGTGTTTTGAGATCACCGCCTGGAGCGAAACGCAGGAGATTATGGGCATTCGCCACCGCGAGTGGGATCTGGAAGGCGTGCAGTTCCACCCGGAAAGTATTCTTAGCGAACAGGGACACGCGCTACTGGAAAATTTTCTTCAACGTTGATTAATGGTTGTCATTGAGTGATTTTTTATTCATATTTTGTGAGTATAATTTCACTGAATTTTCTGCTTAACCGGGTGGTAATGATATGGCAACTGAACAAACGGCTATTACGCGCGCAACTTTTGATGAGGTGATTCTGCCTGTTTATGCACCGGCGGACTTTATTCCGGTCAAAGGTAAAGGCAGCCGCGTATGGGATCAGCAGGGCAAAGAGTATATCGATTTCGCCGGCGGGATTGCAGTGACTGCGCTGGGCCATTGCCATCCGGCACTGGTCGAGGCGCTGAAATCCCAGGGGGAAACCTTGTGGCATACCAGTAACGTTTTTACCAATGAACCGGCGTTGCGTCTGGGACGTAAACTGATCGACGCCACGTTTGCCGAGCGCGTGCTGTTTATGAATTCCGGCACCGAAGCGAACGAAACCGCTTTTAAACTGGCGCGTCATTATGCCTGCGTGCGCCATAGCCCGTTCAAAACGAAAATCATTGCCTTCCATAACGCCTTTCATGGCCGTTCCTTGTTTACCGTCTCTGTCGGCGGGCAGCCGAAATATTCCGACGGCTTTGGGCCGAAACCCGCCGATATTATTCACGTTCCCTTCAACGATCTTCATGCGGTGAAAGCGGTAATGGATGACCACACCTGCGCGGTGGTGGTCGAGCCGATTCAGGGTGAAGGCGGCGTGCAGGCGGCTACACCGGAATTCCTCAAAGGGTTACGCGACCTGTGTGACAAGCATCAGGCGTTGCTGGTGTTTGATGAAGTGCAGTGCGGGATGGGGCGCACCGGAGACCTGTTTGCCTATATGCACTACGGCGTCACGCCGGATATCCTCACCAGCGCCAAAGCGTTAGGCGGCGGTTTTCCGGTGAGCGCCATGCTGACCACGCAGGAGATCGCCTCGGCCTTCCATGTTGGTTCGCACGGTTCAACTTATGGCGGCAATCCGCTGGCCTGTGCGGTGGCTGGCGCGGCATTCGATATTATTAATACGCCAGAGGTACTACAAGGCATTCACACTAAGCGGCAACAGTTTGTGCAACATTTGCAGGCGATTGACGAGCAATTTGACATTTTCAGCGATATTCGCGGCATGGGGCTGCTGGTTGGCGCGGAACTGAAGCCGAAGTACAAAGGTCGGGCTCGCGATTTTCTGTACGCAGGCGCGGAGGCCGGCGTGATGGTGCTCAATGCCGGAGCCGACGTGATGCGTTTTGCCCCGTCGCTGGTGGTGGAAGAGGCGGATATCAATGAAGGAATGCAGCGCTTTGCGCAGGCGGTAGGGAAGGTGGTTGCCTGATGGCGGATTGCCGGATAAGCGTAGCGCATCCGGCAGTCGGTCTTAACCTTTTGTATCCCGTAGCCGCTTACTCAGCCAGATACCGTGATGCGGACGCTGACGCCAGGCCATCGACGAAATGGTGTGCATGGTGTTCAGATGGCCAATGATGCGCTGTAAATGTTGCTCCAGAGTGCTCAATAAGCCATGTGACGGCATGTCCGGCGACTCCAGAATGTTGACATCGCCGGAGCCTCCTGGCCTGTCGTACTCCAGGCGCTGCTGGCAGCGCTGAATCGCAATCTCGCAAGATTCCAGATAGCGCTGCGCCAGATCCGGCGTCAGCATGGTGTGTTCCCGCGCCAGCGTCGTCATGGCGTTGATATGCTCGACAATAAACTGGCTGTGCGTGACCCACAGTTTCATATCCGACAGATAGTGGGTATTGAATCCGGGTTCCTGCATTGCCTGATTTAACGAGTTGAATAACGTGTTATGCGCCTGGTTGACCCGCATTCTTTGATAAGCGAGCGGGGTGGCCTGCGGATCGTTACTGAGGATCAGTCGGATAGCTTCTTGATCGGCTTCCAGCGCATCATGGGCGTTTTTACGTAATAGCCCGCTTTGCCATTGCGGCCACAGCCAGACCATGCCGCCAAAGGCAATTAAACAGCCAATCAGCGTATCGATCAGCCTCGGCACAATAAACTGCTCTCCGTTTAACGTCAGTAACTGGATGGTGTATACCGCCGTCACCGTAAAGCCGACCGTCGCCCAGCCGTAGTTTTTACGAATAATCAGATAACTTGCCAGCGTTAGTACCAGCATGACCGCCAGCGTAATGCTTTCGGGAATATGTAAGTGCAGCGTGACGCCGGCAATCACCAGGCCGACCAGCGTTCCGACCGAACGGTGCAGAATACGTACGCGCGTCGCGCCATAGCCGTTTTGGGTGACAAACAGCACCGTCATGAGTATCCAGTACGGTTTAGGCAGGTGCAACGCACTGCCCATCAGACTGGCGATACTCATCATCACGCTGATGCGTCCGGCGTTGCGTAGCGCCGGCGATTTAAGAGACATATAATTTTTCAGCGCCGGAAGTAGCGGCAAACGACGCTGTTTATCGGCCATCAGGTCGCGGGCGTACAGCGGTCGCTGAGTACGCAGCACACGGGCGATTCGACTGAAGTGCCAATAGCAGAACTGGCCTACCGGATTTTCAGGATGCTGATTGGCGATCTTCTCCAGAGCGCCAATCTGTTTTTCCATGGAGAAGCGCGTCGGCAGACGATGATAAAGAATGTCATCCGCCAGCACGCGCAGACGGGCGGCGACCGTTTGCGCATTCCAGCGAATCACCTCTTCCGCATGGCTGCGTTCTACCAGTTTCTGTACCTCTTCCGGCTGATGCAAGCTGACGGAAATGTGCTCCTGCAAATCCATCGCTTCCTGAAAAGCCCGTAGTAGGCGCTTGTAATCATTATTGTTGTGCGCCGAAAGCATATGCATCTGTTGGTAACACTGGGTAATGAGATCGACCGCTTTTTGCTGGCGTATCAGCAGGGGAGGCAGCGCTTTTTCCGGATCGATATGTTGGGTGAGCAGGCTGTATTTCGCTTCACAATAATCGGCCAGTTCACGGTATAACAAACTCAATGACTCGCGCAGCGGCTGTTCGCGCCATAGCCAGAACCAAAACCAGTTAAACACGCCGTACCATAGCGTGCCCAGCGCATAAATGAGCAGCGGCTCCCAGACGGGCATGTATCCCGCAAGGCTCAGGGTAAAGATGGCGGCAATCAGCGACGCTGGCAGTAGCCGCGCGTGAAGCGGGCTAATTTCCGCCGTCACGCCAAGCACCAGCGTGAGCCCGGTCAGGATCAACGGCAGGGGGATGGATTCCGCCAGCAGAAGTTGCGTTACCAGACTGCATCCGGCGAACAGCGACGCGCCGATGATCAGGCGTTTAAAAAAACGTTTGTGCGGGGTATCCAGACCTGCAATGTTGCAGCAGGCGGGAACGAGAGAGAAAAGCAAGCCCAGGTGTAGCTGGCCTATCAATAAACCAACAGCCACAGGCAGGCACAGCACCAGCGTTTGCCGTAGTGCGTAATTAATCTCTGGGTGATAAATCAGTCTTCGCCACATCGATGCAAACAAAAATGGCGCATGATAAAACGCGCCATTCTGACGGAATTAACGGGTGCCGTAGACGACGATGGTCTTGCCATGCGCGGAGATCAGGTTTTGATCTTCCAGCATTTTCAAAATACGACCAACGGTTTCTCGGGAGCAGCCGGCGATCTGGCCGATTTCCTGACGGGTGATTTTGATCTGCATCCCATCCGGGTGCGTCATGGCATCGGGCTGTTTCGCCAGATTCAGCAGCGTCTGAGCGATACGCCCGGTGACGTCAAGGAAGGCGAGGTTACCTACTTTTTCAGAGGTGACTTGTAAGCGACGAGCCATCTGGGAAGAGAGGCGCATCAGAATATCCGGGTTGACCTGGATTAATTGGCGAAATTTTTTGTAGGAAATTTCAGCGACCTCACATGCGGTTTTCGCACGTACCCAGGCGCTGCGTTCCTGGCCTTCTTCAAACAGGCCCAGTTCACCAATAAAATCACCCTGATTCAGATAAGAAAGGATCATTTCTTTCCCTTCTTCATCTTTGATCAGCACTGCCACGGAGCCTTTAACGATGTAGTACAGCGTTTCTGCTTTTTCACCCTGGTGAATCAGCGTGCTCTTTGACGGGTACTTATGAATGTGGCAATGAGACAAGAACCATTCAAGAGTCGGGTCTGTTTGCGGTTTGCCAAGCACCATGCGCGGTTATCCTCTGTTATAAGCTGTCTCCAGAGCCAGAAAACGGCACTGTCTCTGGGGTTGCAAAAATATACTTCCCGCTACCTGGGAAGGGGGCTACGAAAATAGATTGTAGCCTGTAATGTGATGTCCTCTGCATACATGCAGTACGTCAATGTATTACTGTAGCATCTTGTCTGTTTTAGCATAGCTTTCGCCGTGTGTCTCTTGGTGTCTCGCTTCAGCATGACCCAGGTCGCCTTCCATTGCGAGTTTTGTTGTATGCGCGTAATCTTTCAGGAAAATTGAAACATTGGAGTTACGAAATATGCAAGCGCGTGTAAAGTGGGTTGAAGGACTCACATTCCTCGGAGAGTCCTCCTCCGGCCACCAGATTTTAATGGATGGCAACTCCGGTGACAAAGCGCCGAGTCCGATGGAGATGGTATTAATGGCGGCTGGCGGATGTAGCGCTATTGATGTGGTATCAATCCTGCAAAAGGGCCGTCAGAATGTCACCAACTGCGAAGTGAAGCTGACATCCGAGCGCCGGGAAGACGCGCCGCGCCTGTTTACGCACATTAATTTGCATTTTATCGTTACCGGCAGCGATCTGAAAGAGGCTGCCGTCGCGCGCGCTGTCGATCTCTCCGCGGAAAAATATTGCTCGGTGGCGCTAATGCTGGAAAAAGCGGTCAATATTACCCATTCGTATGAAGTGATTGCGGCGTAACACGTGATGCCGGATGGCGGCGTGGCCTTATCCGGCCTACCCGTTTTTATCTCGTAGGCCCGATAAGCGTAGCGTCATCGGGCATTTCACCGCGGTTATTCGATTTTTTTGCCTTCCATTAACCGCTGCACCAGCGGCAACATAATCAGCTCCATCGCCAGCCCCATTTTGCCGCCCGGCACCACTAATGTATTAATGTGAGAAATGAACGAGCCCTGGAGCATCGCCAGTAGCCAGGGAAAATCGATCCCTTCCAGATTGCGGAAATGGATCACCACAAAACTCTCATCCAGCGAGGGAATACCCTTTGCGGCGAACGGATTGGACGTGTCGACGGTCGGTACGCGCTGGAAGTTGATATGGGTACGCGAGAACTGCGGCGTAATGTAATTGATGTAGTCGTCCATGGAACGCACCACGGAATCCATCACCGCTTCACGGGAGTGTCCGCGCTCGCTGGTGTCGCGAATCAGTTTCTGAATCCACTCGAGGTTGACGATAGGCACCACGCCAACCAACAGATCAACATGACGCGCGACATCATGTTGCGGGGTGACGACGCCGCCGTGCAGTCCTTCATAAAACAGCACATCGGTCGGTTCGGGAAGCGGCTGCCAGGGGGTAAACGTGCCGGGAACCTGATTCCACGGTACGGCTTCATCATAGGTATGCAGATATTTACGCGACTGGCCTTTACCCGTCTGCCCGTACTCAATAAAGGTATGTTCCAGTAGACTGAAGTCATTGGCTTCAGGCCCGAAATAGCTGATATGCCGCCCGGCGTCACGCGCTTTGCGGATCGCCATGTCCATTTCCGGGCGGGTGTAACGATGAAAACTGTCGCCTTCCACCTCGGCGGCGTGCAGATTTAACTGCGCGAAAATTTTACGAAACGCGAGGCTGGTGGTGGTGGTCCCCGCGCCGCTTGACCCTGTTACTGCTATCACCGGATGTTTGGCTGACATGGCAACTCCATGATTGAGCTTTAGTAATAATGTATTGTCGGCAAAGGCGTTTTATTCGCGAAACTGCTTTTTCGGCATAATATTGACCGTTTCATGTAATTCAGACCATACCAGTACGGCCTCGCCGGATTGCAGTTGGCGTTTTACGTCAGCGACTTTTTGTTCAAGCGAACGTTCATGTTCACCATAATCGGTGCCTTCGCGCAACACAAAGCTTTCGATCAGGTTGTCCAGCGTGTCGGGGGCGAGCCCCTGCCAGGGAATGATCATGATGACGCCTCCAGGTACGTTGTCAGCCAGTCAGGAATTCGGCGTTCCAGCCACATTTCAGGGCGCAGCGGCGTACCGCCGATAAATCCTACGTGTCCGCCATGCTCAGTCAGCTGATACTCCACCTGCGGGGGCAGATCTTCCGCTTTAGGGATCACATGATGATCCATAAACGGATCGTCTTTAGCGTGAATAATCAGCGTCGGTTTAGCAATCTGGTTAAGCAACGGCATGGCGCTACACTGACGATAGTAGTCGATGGCGTCGGCAAAGCCGTGAATTTTCGCGGTGATCAGGTCGTCAAACTCGCGAATTCGGCGCATTGATTTCAGTTGCGCCAGATTCACCGGCAGCGACCCGGGATACGCCGCCAGCTTGCGTGACGCATTCGCTTTTAACAGATTAAGCAAATAACGCTGATAGACGCGGGAAAACCCTTTGTCCATATGGTAGCTACAGGCTTCGAGAACAAAGGGCGCAGAAACAATCACCGCCGCCTCGATGGGAATATCGCGGCCTTCTTTCGCCAGCAGGCACGCCAGCATATTACCGCCGAGCGAATAGCCCACGGCGGCTGTCGGAACGGCGCCGAACTCCCGCTGTAGCCAGCGTAAAAACCAGGCTCCGTCCTCCGTTTCACCGGAGTGGTAAATACGATTCAGACGGTTGGGTTCGCCGCTACAGCCGCGAAAGTGCATCACCACGCCCAGCCAACCGCGCTTTTGCGCCGCCTCAATCAGCCCGTGGGCATAGGGGCTGTTCAGGCTGCCTTCCAGACCGTGAAAGACCACCAGCCGCGGTTTATGCTTTGCCTGTTGCGGTTCTTCGCTCCATGCCAGATCGACAAAATCGCCGTCCGGTAGCTCCAGCCGCTGCCAGTGGGCGTTGAACTTCACTTTGCGGCGGATTAAGCGCGGCAGCATAGTTTGTAAATGGCGATTACGAATGCCACGCATGGGAATAAATTCATGCGAGTCATTGACAGGCGGGGTCATTTCTGTGGACGTGATCTCAACCATAGCACCAGAACAATTGATAATTGGAAACAATACTATACCGCGCATAAGGTTCACAGATTAGTCAATATGTGATTTTACGTTCAATTGGTCGTCTGGCGAAATAAAATTGCGCCTCATTTCACCAGAGGGGGCGGTATGCAAGGCGCGCGCAATACCCCACAGAAATCGCGTGAACCTCTGCATCAGCCGAATTAATCGTGGTAGTGTGGCAACACGATAGTTATGTGACTCAAGGAGAAGGCATGTCGAAGACACTTTTACAGATCCATTTTAACTTTAGCGGCCCTTTTGGCGAGGAGATGACTCAGCAACTGGTCGGGCTGGCGGAGTCTATCAATGAGGAGCCGGGCTTCATCTGGAAAATCTGGACAGAAAGCGAGAAAAACCAGCAAGCTGGCGGCATTTACTTGTTTGAATCCGAAGAAACGGCGCAGGCTTATATTAAAAAACACACTGCGCGTCTGAAAAATCTTGGCGTTGATGAGGTGACGTTTAAATTATTTGGCGTGAACGACGCGCTGACGAAAATAAATCACGGCAACCTTTGCCGCTAAATCACATAACGCAGCCTTCTGTTCCGGTGCTGCCGACCGCAACGGTAACCTTTATATCGGGACGAGTACCGAAGAGGCCTTTATGGACGAACAGCGGACCACGAACGTTCTCTTCCAGCGTGTGCAGCGCCTCGGCGGTGCGGGCGATGTTACCCTTCTCCACAAACATCATGAAGATGGTGAGCTTGCGGAAGGTAATGTCATCGGTGATTGACAGGTTCATCGCCCGCCCCGTGCGTTAGAGCCTATCCCAGTAGGCGTAATTGTTGAAGCCAGTTTGGGGCCGGACAGCGCGCAGAAACCGGAGCGTACACATAGTACGTGAGGATTTCGAGCACTGCCCGGCCCTAAAATGGCGAATAAAATAGCCTAATGGGATAGGCTCTTAGTCGTTCTGCATCATCTGCTCAAGCTGCTCCTGCGCCTCAAGCCATGCTATTTCACATTCTTCCAGCCCGGATTTGGCGCTGGCCTGCAGTTGCAGACACTCGGTCATCTCCGCTTTACGGCTGGGGTCATACAGGCTACTGTCGCCGAGCTTCTCTTCCGCCTGCGCTAACTGGGCGTTGAGCTTTTCCATCTCTTTTTCCAGACGGGTAATCTCTTTACGCAGCGGCTGCGTCAGAGTGCGTAGCTCGGCTTCGCGACGCTTCTGATCTTTGCGTGACTGGGCGCTGTTGGCGTTGTTTTCCTTCGGCGCGTCGTCGGCCTGGTTTTCCTGCTTCTGCACGTCGCTCAGCCACTGCTGATAATCTTCCAGGTCGCCGTCGAACGGTTCGACCTTTTTGTCGTGAACCAGATAGAGGTCGTCAGTGGTGGAGCGAATCAGGTGGCGGTCGTGCGACACGACGACCAATGCGCCTTCAAAATCAATCAGCGCTTCGGTGAGCGCCTGGCGCATGTCGAGATCCAGGTGGTTGGTCGGTTCATCGAGCAGCAGCAGATTTGGACGCTGCCAGACGATCAGCGCCAGCACCAGACGCGCTTTCTCGCCGCCAGAGAAGCGTTGCGTCTCTTCCGTTACTTTGTCGCCCTGGAAACCGAAGCCGCCGAGATAGTCGCGCAGCTTCTGCTCCAGTTCCTGCGGCGCCAGACGCGCCATATGCTGCAACGGGGATTCATCGGCGCGCAGGAACTCCAACTGGTGCTGGGCGAAGTAGCCGAGCTTAATGCCTTTGGCGAGGCCGATTTCACCGTGCAACGGTTCCAGTTCGCCCGCCAGCAGCTTGATCAGCGTCGATTTCCCCGCGCCGTTGCGACCCAGCAGGCCGATACGCGAGCCGGGCACCAGGTTCAGCTTGATGGATTCCAGAATGATGCGATCGCCATAACCTGCGCTGACTTTTTCCATCTTCAGCAGCGGGTTCGGCAGGCTTTCCGGCGCGCGGAAGCTGAAATGGAACGGGTTGTCGACATGAGCCGGGGCAATCAACTCCATACGCTCCAGCATCTTGATACGGCTTTGCGCCTGCTTGGCCTTGGTCGCTTTGGCGCGGAAACGGTCGATGTAGCTTTGCAGATGCGCCACACGCTCCTGCTGACTCTCATACATCGCCTGCTGTTGCGCCAGGCGCGTGGCGCGCTGAACTTCAAACGCGCTGTAGTTGCCGGTGTACTCGAACAGAGTCTGCTGTTCGATATGGATAATTTTATCCACTATCGGGTCAAGAAAGTCGCGATCGTGGGAGATCAGAATCAGGGTGCCCGGATAGCTCTTCAGCCATTTTTCCAGCCAGATAACGGCATCCAGATCGAGGTGGTTGGTCGGTTCGTCGAGCAGCAGTAAATCGGAACGGCAAATCAGCGCCTGGGCCAGATTAAGGCGCATCCGCCAGCCGCCGGAAAAGTCGCTGACCGGACGTTCCAGCTGATCGTTAGAGAAGCCGAGGCCGTGTAACAGGCTGGCGGCGCGCGAGCGAACGGTCCATGCGTCGATGGCGTCCAGCTTGCCATGTATGGAGGCGATAGCATGTCCGTCGTTACGTTCGTTGGCGTCGTTAAGCTGCGCCTCCAGATGCCGGTATTCACGGTCGCCGTCAATGACATACTCAATCGCTGGCTGAGGCAACGCAGGTGTTTCCTGATTCACCCACGCTAATTGCCAGGTTCCGGGCAGGGTAAAACTCCCGGCATCGGCGCTGATTTCATTTTTTAGCAATGCCAGCAGGGTAGATTTACCGCAGCCGTTTTTACCCACCAGGCCGACTTTCTGGCCTGGATTAATGGTAGCCGAGGCATTGTCCAGTAGGACGCGCACGCCGCGACGAATTTGTAACGAGGAGAAAACAATCATAAGGCGCCGTATGTTCAGACTATGTTAATTTATCATTATGATAATGTAATATTCGGGCGTGCCGCCGCGCTGGAGCGCAATGGTAGCTCAAAACAACAACGATACACAAAAGCATTCAGGTCGCCTTTGGTGAGGGACAAGAATATCTCTCATTAATCCCCAGCGGCGGACATAGAGTACGTTCCTGAGTTGAACAAACGCTGTCAACGTAGAAGCGGCCTGAAGAATGGCATGTATCGACCCAAAACAACCGGGAGGGGGATTGATGTCTCAGCCAGCGAAAGTCTTGCTGTTGTATGCCCATCCGGAATCTCAGGACTCGGTTGCTAACCGGGTACTGCTTAAACCGGCCATACAGCACAATAACGTAACCGTGCACGATCTTTATGCGCGCTATCCTGATTTTTTTATCGATACGCCCTATGAACAAGCCCTGTTACGTGAGCACGACGTCATTGTTTTTCAGCATCCCCTTTACACCTATAGCTGTCCGGCTTTACTAAAAGAATGGCTTGATCGCGTTTTGAGTCGAGGGTTCGCCAGCGGACCAGGGGGAAACCAACTGGTGGGAAAGTACTGGCGTAGCGTGATTACGACCGGCGAGCCGGAGAGCGCTTACCGGTATGACGCGCTAAACCGCTATCCAATGAGCGATGTACTCCGCCCTTTTGAACTGACCGCGGCCATGTGCCGGATGCACTGGATGCCGCCCATTATTGTGTACTGGGCGCGCCGCCAGTCGCCGCAGACGCTGGCCAGTCATGCGAAAGCCTATGGCGAGTGGCTGGCGAATCCTGTGAGCGCGGGAGGCTATTGATGGAAGGTGCTGATTTATTGACCGCGGGGGTGTTGTTCCTCTTCGCGGCGGTGGCGGCGGTGCCGTTAGCCGCCAGGCTGGGCATCGGCGCGGTATTAGGTTATCTGCTGGCGGGAATTGCGATTGGCCCGTGGGGGCTGGGATTTATCAGCGACGTTGACGAGATCCTGCACTTTTCCGAACTGGGCGTCGTGTTTCTGATGTTTATCATTGGCCTCGAACTCAATCCGTCCCGGCTTTGGCAACTGCGGCGCTCTATCTTCGGCGTTGGCGCTGCTCAGGTGCTGTTAAGCGCGGCGGTGCTGGCGGGATTATTGATGCTTGCTGATTTCTTATGGCAGGCGGCGGTCGTCGGCGGGATTGGCCTGGCGATGTCTTCGACGGCGATGGCGCTACAACTGATGCGCGAGAAAGGCATGAACCGTAGCGAGTCCGGGCAGTTAGGGTTTTCCGTCTTACTGTTTCAGGATTTAGCGGTGATCCCCGCGCTGGCGTTGGTGCCTTTATTGGCGGGATCGGCCGACGAGCATTTCGACTGGTTTAAAGTGGCAATGAAGGTACTGGCCTTCGCGGTAATGCTGATTGGCGGTCGTTACCTGCTGCGCCCGGTATTTCGTTTTATTGCTGCGTCCGGCGTGCGGGAGGTCTTCACTGCCGCGACGCTGTTGCTGGTGTTGAGCGCCGCCTTATTTATGGACGCGCTGGGACTGTCGATGGCCCTGGGAACCTTCATTGCCGGCGTTTTACTGGCAGAGAGTGAATACCGGCATGAGCTGGAAAACGCTATCGATCCCTTTAAAGGTTTACTGCTTGGGCTGTTCTTTATCTCCGTCGGTATGTCGCTAAATCTCGGCGTACTTTATACCCATTTACTGTGGGTGGCGGCGAGCGTTGTTATTCTGGTCGTCATAAAAATGCTGACGCTGTATCTGCTGGCGCGGCTATATGGAATAAGAAGTTCTGAACGGATGCAGTTTGCCAGCGTGCTGAGTCAGGGGGGCGAGTTCGCTTTTGTGCTCTTTTCTACCGCCTCTTCTCAGCGCCTGTTTCAGGGCGATCAGATGGCGTTATTATTGGTGACTGTCACGTTATCAATGATGACCACGCCGCTACTGATGAAAGGGATTGATAAGTGGTTATCGCGCCGCCTTAATGGCCCGGAAGAGAATGATGAAAAGCCGTGGGTTGAGGATGATAAGCCCCAGGTAATTGTCGTCGGCTTTGGCCGTTTTGGTCAGGTGATCGCTCGCTTATTGATGGCGAATAAGATGCGTATCACCGTGCTGGAACGCGATATCGGCGCCGTTAATCTGATGCGCAAATATGGTTATAAAGTGTATTACGGCGACGCTACACAAGTCGAGCTGCTGCGTTCTGCGGGCGCGGAAGCGGCGGAGTCGATAGTCATCACGTGTAATGAACCGGAAGACACGATGAAGCTGGTGGCGCTGTGTCAGCAGCATTTTCCTCATCTGCATATTCTTGCGCGAGCGCGTGGACGTGTGGAGGCCCATGAGTTATTACAGGCTGGCGTCACGCAGTTTTCCCGTGAAACGTTTTCCAGCGCGCTGGAACTGGGACGTAAGACTCTGGTGTCGTTAGGTATGCATCCGCATCAGGCGCAACGCGCGCAGTTGCATTTTCGTCGGCTGGATATGCGAATGTTGCGGGGGCTGATCCCGGAGCATAGCGACATGGTACAGATTTCGCGCGCCAGAGAGGCCCGACGCGAGCTGGAGGAGATTTTTCAGCGCGAAATGCAACAGGAACGGCGCCAGTTGGATGGCTGGGATGAATTTGAGTAGGGGTAAAACAATGGCAATCCGTAAACGTTTTATCGCAGGCGCGAAATGTCCAGCCTGTCAGGCGCAGGACACAATGGCGATGTGGCGTGAAAATAATGTCGATATTGTTGAATGCGTTAAGTGCGGGCATCAAATGCGGGAAGCGGATAAAGACGTTCGCGAGCATGTTCGCAAAGAAGAGCAAGTGATCGGGATTTTTCATCCGGACTAGCGATATGCCGCAGGTTTTTTTAAGCTAAGGGGTACACGGCTGCAGAATTCCGCTACAATCTGCGCCACTATTCTTCCCATGCTCAGGAGATATCATGAAAGTAGCAAAAGACCTGGTGGTCAGCCTGGCCTATCAGGTACGTACAGAAGACGGTGTGTTGGTTGATGAGTCTCCGGTGAGTGCGCCGCTGGATTACCTGCACGGCCACGGCTCTCTGATCTCTGGCCTGGAAACGGCGCTGGAAGGCCATGAAGTTGGCGACAAATTTGATGTCGCTGTTGGCGCGAACGACGCTTACGGCCAGTATGACGAAAATCTGGTGCAGCGTGTGCCTAAAGACGTCTTTATGGGCGTTGATGAACTGCAGGTAGGGATGCGTTTCCTGGCGGAAACCGACCAGGGCCCGGTACCGGTAGAAATTACCGAAGTGGAAGACGATCACGTTGTGGTTGATGGTAACCACATGCTGGCTGGCCAGAATCTGAAATTTAACGTAGAAGTTGTTGCGATTCGTGAAGCGACTGAAGAAGAGCTGGCTCACGGTCATGTTCACGGCGCGCACGATCACCACCACGATCACGGTGAAGACGGCTGCTGTGGCGGTCATGGTCATGACCATGGTCACGAGCACGGCGGCGAAGGCTGCTGCGGCGGTGGTGGTAAAGGCGGCTGCGGTTGCCATTAATCCCCGTCGTCTTTCAAGCCACCGCGGTGTTGGCTACGCTTTCAAACCCCGGTCACATAGTTATCTATGTTCCCGGGGAATTTTCAAGCTTGCCGCCTTGCTGTGACTCGAAATCCTTAGGGTATTATCATTGGTTCGATAAATCATCGGGCACAAAAAAAGCGGGTTAACCCCGCTTTTTTTTTCGTCTCAATAATGCGGCGGCGGCGTTTCTTCTGCCTGAGAGGCGATATTTGACGGCTGACTGGCTTTTAACTTTTCCGTGAGCAAACGCAGATGATCGCGCAGCTTCGCCATCTCCATTTCATGTGCGGTTACCGTCAGGTTTAGTTCTTCTATGGTAATCTCCTGGAACGCCAGACGGCTTTCCAGTTCAGCCAGACGAGCTTCCATCGTGATATCCTGCATGATGTACCTCTTTATGTTGTCTCCGTCGGCGGATTCTACTTAACTTTACCGGCTTTCACAGCAACCATTACACGCCCCACGAAACTAATTTAAACAAAAAGAGTCTGAAAAGAAGTGATAATAGGGCGTGTTCGTATGTTGATTTGTTCTGCAACGATTTATAGTACGCTTCTTACGTAAGTTAACATGGGGCGAGATGCCCCGGCCCTGGAGATATGGATGAAATCACTGTTTAAAGCCACGCTGCTGGCAACTACAATGGCCGTTGCTATGCACGCACCGATCACTTTTGCTGCTGATGCGGCGAAACCGGCAGCTACCGCTGATAGCAAAGCAGCATTTAAAAACGACGATCAAAAAGCGGCTTATGCGCTGGGCGCCTCGCTGGGTCGTTACATGGAAAATTCGCTTAAAGAGCAGGAAAAGTTGGGCATCAAACTGGATAAAGATCAGTTGATTGCCGGCGTTCAGGATGCCTTTGCCGATAAGAGCAAACTGTCCGATCAGGAAATTGAGCAAACGCTGCAGACGTTTGAAGCACGCGTGAAGAGCGCTGCTCAGGCGAAGATGGAAAAAGACGCTGCCGATAACGAAGCAAAAGGTAAAACGTTCCGCGACGCTTTTGCTAAAGAGAAAGGCGTGAAAACCTCCTCTACCGGCCTGCTTTACAAAGTAGAGAAAGAAGGTACAGGCGAGGCGCCGAAAGATAGCGATACCGTTGTGGTGAACTACAAAGGTACGCTGATCGACGGTAAAGAGTTTGATAACTCTTACACGCGCGGCGAACCGCTCTCCTTTCGTCTGGACGGCGTTATCCCTGGCTGGACTGAAGGTCTGAAAAATATTAAGAAAGGCGGCAAGATCAAGCTGGTTATCCCACCTGAGCTGGCCTATGGTAAAACGGGCGTTCCGGGGATCCCGGCAAACTCAACCCTGGTATTCGACGTAGAGCTGCTGGATATCAAACCAGCGCCGAAAGCGGATGCTAAACCTGCCGATGCGGCTGACGCTAAAGCCGCAGATGCTGCTAAAAAATAAAAACTGAGAGCCGCCGCTTGTAATAGCGGCGGTTTTTTTTATGCAGGCCGGATATATTACTCACCATAATTTGATTTGCGGATAACGGCGCTTGCGCTGGTCGTTAAGGGCGGGACCGTAGGCTGAATGACCGCCAACGCACACGTAGTCTGAAATAGACGAGCAAATTAGTACTGGAAAGAGGAACCCTCACTGTATTAATTTAATCATCCGCGTAAATAATGAGCCTGCCCTGAAAACATAACGACAGGCTCCTGAAAAGGAGTGTTTTTTTTCATGTCCAGGTCGCTTTTAACCAACGAAACCAGTGAACTTGATTTGCTGGATCAGCGTCCCTTCGAGCAAACCGACTTCGATATTCTGAAATCCTACGAAGCGGTAGTGGACGGGTTAGCGATGCTTATAGGTTCCCATTGTGAAATCGTATTGCACTCTTTGCAGGATCTAAAATGTTCAGCCATTCGTATTGCCAATGGCGAACATACGGGCCGTAAAATTGGCTCGCCGATTACCGACCTGGCGTTGCGCATGTTGCACGACATGACAGGGGCGGACAGTAGCGTGTCGAAATGCTATTTCACGTGCGCGAAAAGCGGTGTCTTGATGAAGTCGTTGACGATTGCCATTCGCAACCGCGAGCAGCGTGTCATTGGTCTACTGTGCATCAACATGAATCTTGATGTGCCATTTTCACAGATTATGAATACCTTTATTCCGCCGGAAACACCGGAAGTCGGCTCAGCGGTTAATTTTGCCTCCTCAGTCGAAGATTTAGTCACCCAGACGCTGGAGTTCACGATTGAAGAGGTGAATGCCGATCGTAATGTCTCTAACAATGCGAAAAATCGTCAGATCGTCCTTAACCTGTACGAAAAAGGCATTTTCGATATTAAAGACGCCATTAACCAGGTAGCCGATCGTCTGAATATCTCAAAACACACGGTTTACCTCTATATTCGCCAGTTCAAAAGCGGCGATTTTCAGGGGCAGGATAAATAATGCGTTATGCCATTATGGTCACCGGGCCGGCATATGGCACCCAGCAGGCCAGCAGCGCATTGCAGTTCGCCCACGCGCTGCTCAATGAGGGGGCATGAGTTAGCCAGCGTCTTTTTCTATCGGGAAGGTGTCTATAACGCCAATCTCCTGACCTCGCCGGCGAGCGATGAATATGATCTGGTACGCGCCTGGCAGAAATTGAATACGCAGCATGGCGTAGCGCTGAACATCTGTGTCGCGGCGGCGCTTCGTCGCGGTATTATTGATGAAACTGAAGCCGGCAGACTAGCGTTGCCGTCCGCCAATCTTCAGCCGGGCTTTACGCTAAGCGGGCTGGGCGCGCTGGCGGAGGCATCTCTCACCTGCGATCGGGTGGTGCAGTTTTAATGAAACGTATTGCATTTGTCTTTTCCACCGCGCCGCACGGTAGCGCCTCAGGCCGTGAAGGACTGGATGCGCTGCTGGCGACGTCAGCGCTAACGGAAGCGCTGGGCGTCTTTTTTATCAGCGACGGCGTCTTTCAGTTATTACCGGGGCAAAAACCAGACGCTGTGCTGGCGCGTGACTATATTGCTACTTTCAAGCTCTTTGATTTGTACGATATTGATCAATGCTGGATCTGCGCGGCATCGCTGCGCGAGCGTGGTCTGGAAAACGTTAATTTTGTGGTAAACGCCACGCCGCTGGAACCCGTGGCGTTACGCCGCGAGCTTGGCAACTATGATGTCATCCTGAGATTCTGAGGCGTTTATGCTGCATACCTTACCTCATTGCGCTTCGGGCGTTGATTTTCCCGCTTTGCTGCGCCTGCTAAAAGAGGGCGATGCGCTTTTGCTGCTCCAGGATGGCGTTACCGTCGCGATTGAAGGTAACCGCTTCCTTGAAAGTCTGCGCGATGCCCCCATAACGGTCTATGCCTTGAAAGAAGACATTGACGCTCGCGGCCTGGGTGGTCAAATTTCAGACAGTGTCGTCAGGGTTGACTATACTGAGTTTGTCAGACTCACGGTTAAGTATGCCAACCAGATGGCCTGGTGATGGCGGGATCGTTGTATATTTCTTGACACCTTTTCGACACCGCCCTAAAATTCGGCGTCCTCATATTGTGTGAGGGCGTTTTATTACGTGTTTACGAAGCAAAAGCTAAAACCAGGAGCTATTTAATGGCAACAGTTAACCAGCTGGTACGCAAACCACGTGCTCGCAAAGTTGCGAAAAGCAACGTGCCTGCGCTGGAAGCATGCCCGCAAAAACGTGGCGTATGTACTCGTGTATATACTACCACTCCTAAAAAACCGAACTCCGCACTGCGTAAAGTTTGCCGTGTTCGTCTGACTAACGGTTTTGAAGTGACTTCCTACATCGGTGGTGAAGGTCACAACCTGCAGGAGCACTCCGTGATCCTGATCCGTGGCGGTCGTGTTAAAGACCTCCCGGGTGTTCGTTACCACACCGTTCGTGGCGCGCTTGACTGCTCCGGCGTTAAAGACCGTAAGCAAGCTCGTTCTAAGTACGGCGTGAAGCGTCCTAAGGCTTAATGGTTCTCCGTTAAGTAAGGCCAAACGTTTTAAATTAATGTCAAACTAAACTCGTAGAGTTTTGGACAATCCTGAATTAACAACGGAGTATTTCCATGCCACGTCGTCGCGTCATTGGTCAGCGTAAAATTCTGCCGGATCCGAAGTTCGGATCAGAACTGCTGGCTAAATTTGTCAATATCCTGATGGTAGATGGTAAAAAATCTACTGCAGAATCAATCGTATACAGCGCGCTGGAGACCCTGGCTCAGCGTTCTGGTAAATCTGAACTGGAAGCTTTCGAAGTCGCTCTCGAAAACGTTCGCCCGACTGTAGAAGTTAAATCCCGCCGTGTAGGTGGTTCTACTTATCAGGTACCAGTTGAAGTCCGTCCGGTCCGTCGTAATGCTCTGGCAATGCGTTGGATCGTAGAAGCTGCTCGTAAACGCGGTGATAAATCCATGGCTCTGCGCCTGGCGAACGAACTTTCTGACGCTGCAGACAACAAAGGTACTGCAGTTAAGAAACGTGAAGACGTTCACCGTATGGCAGAAGCCAACAAGGCGTTCGCACACTACCGTTGGTAATCCCTTCGGAGTCATAGTCACCAGGCGGGCGCTTCAGGTAAGTCGCCCGTTTTGGATAACTTAACTGAACGCCTAAAGATATCAACGAGGAATCAAATGGCTCGTACAACACCCATCGCACGCTACCGTAATATCGGTATCAGTGCGCACATCGACGCCGGTAAAACCACTACTACCGAACGTATTCTGTTCTACACCGGTGTAAACCACAAAATCGGTGAAGTTCATGACGGCGCAGCTACCATGGACTGGATGGAGCAGGAGCAGGAGCGTGGTATTACTATCACCTCCGCAGCGACTACTGCATTCTGGTCTGGTATGGCTAAGCAGTATGAACCGCATCGCATCAACATCATCGACACCCCGGGGCACGTTGACTTCACTATCGAAGTAGAACGTTCCATGCGTGTTCTCGATGGTGCGGTAATGGTTTACTGCGCAGTTGGTGGTGTTCAGCCGCAGTCTGAAACCGTATGGCGTCAGGCAAACAAATACAAAGTTCCGCGCATTGCGTTCGTTAACAAAATGGACCGCATGGGCGCGAACTTCCTGAAAGTTGTTGGTCAGATCAAAACCCGTCTGGGCGCGAACCCGGTTCCGCTGCAGCTGGCAATTGGTGCTGAAGAAGGTTTCACCGGCGTTGTTGACCTGGTGAAAATGAAAGCCATCAACTGGAACGATGCCGACCAGGGCGTTACCTTCGAATACGAAGATATCCCGGCTGACATGCAGGACCTGGCTAACGAATGGCACCAGAACCTGATCGAGTCCGCCGCAGAAGCTTCTGAAGAGCTGATGGAAAAATACCTGGGTGGTGAAGAACTGACTGAAGAAGAGATCAAACAAGCTCTGCGTCAGCGCGTTCTGAACAACGAAATCATCCTGGTAACCTGTGGTTCTGCATTTAAGAACAAAGGTGTTCAGGCGATGCTGGATGCGGTAATTGATTACCTGCCATCCCCGGTAGACGTACCTGCGATCAACGGTATTCTGGACGACGGTAAAGATACTCCGGCTGAGCGTCACGCAAGCGACGACGAGCCGTTCTCTGCGCTGGCGTTCAAAATCGCTACCGACCCGTTTGTGGGTAACCTGACCTTCTTCCGTGTGTACTCCGGTGTGGTTAACTCTGGTGATACCGTACTGAACTCCGTGAAAACCGCACGTGAGCGTTTCGGTCGTATCGTTCAGATGCACGCTAACAAACGTGAAGAGATCAAAGAAGTTCGCGCGGGCGACATCGCGGCTGCTATCGGCCTGAAAGACGTGACTACCGGTGACACCCTGTGTGATCCGGAAAACCCGATCATTCTGGAACGTATGGAATTCCCTGAGCCGGTAATCTCCATCGCGGTAGAACCGAAAACCAAAGCTGACCAGGAAAAAATGGGTCTGGCTCTGGGCCGTCTGGCGAAAGAAGACCCGTCATTCCGCGTATGGACTGATGAAGAATCTAACCAGACCATCATCGCTGGTATGGGTGAACTTCACCTGGATATCATCGTTGACCGTATGAAGCGTGAATTCAACGTTGAAGCGAACGTGGGTAAACCTCAGGTTGCTTACCGCGAAGCGATTCGCGCGAAAGTTACCGACATCGAAGGTAAACACGCGAAACAGTCTGGTGGTCGCGGTCAGTATGGTCATGTTGTTATCGACATGTACCCGCTGGAGCCGGGCTCTAACCCGAAAGGTTACGAGTTCATCAACGACATCAAAGGTGGTGTAATTCCTGGCGAGTACATCCCGGCCGTTGATAAAGGCATCCAGGAGCAGCTGAAATCTGGCCCGCTGGCGGGTTATCCGGTAGTTGATCTCGGTGTGCGTCTGCACTTCGGTTCTTACCATGACGTTGACTCCTCTGAGCTGGCGTTTAAACTGGCTGCGTCTATCGCCTTTAAAGAAGGCTTTAAGAAAGCAAAACCAGTTCTGCTTGAGCCGATCATGAAGGTTGAAGTAGAAACACCTGAAGAGAATACCGGTGACGTTATCGGCGACCTTAGCCGCCGTCGTGGTATGCTCAAAGGTCAGGAATCTGAAGTTACAGGCGTTAAGATCCACGCTGAAGTACCGCTGTCTGAAATGTTCGGATATGCAACTCAGCTGCGTTCTCTGACCAAAGGTCGCGCATCGTACACTATGGAATTCCTGAAGTATGATGATGCGCCGAACAACGTTGCTCAGGCCGTAATCGAAGCCCGTGGTAAATAAGCCGCAGGGTTAAAAACCAAAATCCCGTGCTCTCTCCTGAAGGGGAGAGCGCTATAGTAAGGAATATAGCCGTGTCTAAAGAAAAATTTGAACGTACAAAACCGCACGTTAACGTCGGCACCATCGGCCACGTTGACCACGGTAAAACTACCCTGACCGCTGCAATCACCACCGTACTGGCTAAAACCTACGGCGGTGCTGCTCGTGCATTCGACCAGATCGATAACGCTCCGGAAGAAAAAGCGCGTGGTATCACCATCAACACTTCTCACGTTGAATACGAAACCCCCACCCGCCACTACGCACACGTAGACTGCCCGGGGCACGCCGACTATGTAAAAAACATGATCACCGGTGCTGCGCAGATGGACGGCGCGATCCTGGTTGTTGCTGCGACTGACGGCCCGATGCCGCAGACCCGTGAGCACATCCTGCTGGGTCGTCAGGTAGGCGTTCCGTACATCATCGTGTTCCTGAACAAATGCGACATGGTTGATGACGAAGAGCTGCTGGAACTGGTTGAAATGGAAGTTCGTGAACTTCTGTCTCAGTACGACTTCCCGGGCGACGACACGCCGATCGTTCGTGGTTCTGCTCTGAAAGCGCTGGAAGGCGACGCAGAGTGGGAAGCGAAAATCATCGAACTGGCTGGCTTCCTGGATTCTTACATCCCGGAACCAGAGCGTGCGATTGACAAGCCGTTCCTGCTGCCGATCGAAGACGTATTCTCCATCTCCGGTCGTGGTACCGTTGTTACCGGTCGTGTAGAACGCGGTATCATCAAAGTGGGCGAAGAAGTTGAAATCGTTGGTATCAAAGAGACTCAGAAGTCTACCTGTACTGGCGTTGAAATGTTCCGCAAACTGCTGGACGAAGGCCGTGCCGGTGAGAACGTAGGTGTTCTGCTGCGTGGTATCAAACGTGAAGAAATCGAACGTGGTCAGGTACTGGCTAAGCCGGGCACCATCAAGCCACACACCAAGTTCGAATCTGAAGTGTACATTCTGTCCAAAGATGAAGGCGGCCGTCATACTCCGTTCTTCAAAGGCTACCGTCCGCAGTTCTACTTCCGTACTACTGACGTGACTGGCACCATCGAACTGCCGGAAGGCGTAGAGATGGTAATGCCGGGCGACAACATCAAAATGGTTGTTACCCTGATCCACCCGATCGCAATGGACGACGGTCTGCGTTTCGCAATCCGTGAAGGCGGCCGTACCGTTGGCGCGGGCGTTGTTGCTAAAGTTCTGGGCTAATTACTCGTTAATTAGTTTTGAATTGAAGAGGGCGCTTCGGCGCCCTTTTTGTTGCCTGCTATTTAGCCGCTGTTATATTTATTTGCCTTTTTTAACGCTTCTCCCGTGGCGTAAATCGCTTTGTGCTATTGTAATCATAACCATTCTCATTTACACTTTGTGCGGAAATTGAACGGGAGCGATCATGTACGTTTGTTTGTGTAATGGTATAAGCGATAAAAAAATCCGCCAGGCTGTACGACAATTTCATCCACAGTCATTTCAACAGTTGCGTAAATTTATTCCTGTGGGAAATCAATGTGGTAAGTGTATTCGCGCCGCGCGAGAAGTGATGCAGGATGAGTTAACGCAAATGCCGGAATTTAAAGAGATCGCCTGAGTCACACTCTTTTTTTTGACATCCCTGTAGCCCCATCTACGCTCTAGAGAGTGGAAGCGGAGGGACTATAAAATGAAAGGTGATGTTAAAATCATAAATTATCTCAATAAACTATTGGGAAATGAGCTTGTCGCAATTAATCAGTATTTTCTTCATGCCCGTATGTTCAAAAACTGGGGGCTGACCCGGCTTAATGATGTTGAGTACCATGAATCCATTGATGAGATGAAACACGCCGATAAGTATATTGAGCGTATTTTATTTCTGGAAGGCATACCGAACCTACAGGATCTGGGCAAGCTGGGCATCGGTGAAGATGTCGAAGAGATGCTACGATCGGATCTCCGGCTCGAACTGGAAGGCGCAAAAGATCTACGTGAGGCAATAGCCTATGCCGATAGCGTTCATGATTATGTCAGCCGGGATATGATGATTGAAATTCTTGCCGACGAGGAAGGCCACATCGACTGGCTGGAAACTGAGCTGGATTTGATTGCCAAACTTGGTATGCAAAATTATCTGCAATCACAAATTAAGGTTACCGATTAACCGTCTGGAAAGAAAACTTTCCAACCTGTTATGAAACCCGCCACCGCCAGCCATGGCCCAAAAGGTAGCGGGTTTATTAATGCCGATTTACCTCTCACCAGTAGCGCGACGCCAAACCTGCCACAGGCCAACATAGCGGCAAGGAAAACCAGTAACGGCAGTGTTTCCCAACAATGCCACGCCCCTAAGGCAGCAAGGTACTTGACGTCGCCATATCCAAGCCCCTCTTTCTGATAACGCAGGCGATAGCCCCAGTAAATTAACGCGAATCCGCCATAGCCGGCGATAGCGCCCCAAAGCGCATCCGGTAAACGCTCCGGCAGGCAAATCTGGTGATAAAGCAGACCACCCCACAGTAATGGACAGGTAAACCGGTCAGGCAGCAGACCGGTACGCGCGTCGTATATGCCAAGTAATAAAGAGAACGACGCATAAAAAATGAGAAAGGGGAGGGCAACAAACATAAGCAAATCCTCGTCAAGGTTTGTGCTCACCTTTATAGATTTATGCGACAGCGACAACGACGTATTGCCAGGTTTGCCTGATGCCTTCCAAAGAAAAGATGCGCGTCGCCATCCCATGCGTACCATCTGGAATCATGCTCGCATAAGAATAAAGCGCTTAATTTCTATCCGACACTTGCGTCAGGCTGAGATTTACGTATAATGCGCGGGCTTGTCGTAATTGACGGCAGGTTCGATTTGAACCTCGAATAGCCGATTTGGCTATTTAACAATGCTCCCAATCGGGGAGCTACGTAAGAACGGTTACACTCTCCCATCAATCGTAATGGGTGTGAGGAGTAATCATTTTCGTTTATAAAATAATTGGAGCTCTGGTCTCATGCAGAACCAAAGAATCCGTATCCGCCTGAAAGCGTTTGATCATCGTCTGATCGATCAATCAACCGCGGAAATCGTCGAGACTGCCAAGCGCACTGGTGCGCAGGTTCGCGGTCCGATCCCGCTGCCGACCCGCAAAGAGCGCTTTACCGTTCTGATCTCTCCGCACGTTAACAAAGATGCGCGCGATCAGTACGAAATTCGCACTCACAAGCGTCTGGTTGACATCGTTGAGCCAACCGAGAAAACCGTTGATGCTCTGATGCGTCTGGACCTGGCTGCCGGTGTAGACGTGCAGATCAGCCTGGGTTAATCAGGTCATCGAGCGATTGAGAGGTTGATACAATGATTGGTTTAGTCGGTAAAAAAGTGGGTATGACCCGCATCTTCACTGAAGATGGCGTCTCTATCCCAGTAACCGTAATCGAAGTTGAAGCAAACCGTGTTACTCAGGTTAAAGACCTGGCTAACGATGGCTACCGCGCTGTTCAGGTTACTACGGGTGCTAAAAAAGCTAACCGTGTCACCAAGCCGGAAGCGGGTCACTTTGCTAAAGCTGGCGTAGAAGCTGGCCGTGGTCTGTGGGAATTCCGTCTGGCTGAAGGCGAAGAATACACCGTAGGTCAGAGCATCAGCGTTGAACTGTTTGCTGACGTTAAAAAAGTTGACGTAACCGGTACCTCTAAAGGTAAAGGTTTCGCTGGTACCGTTAAGCGCTGGAACTTCCGTACCCAAGACGCTACTCACGGTAACTCCTTGTCTCACCGCGTTCCGGGTTCTATCGGTCAGAACCAGACTCCGGGCAAAGTGTTCAAAGGCAAGAAAATGGCAGGTCAGATGGGTAATGAGCGTGTAACCGTTCAGAGCCTTGACGTAGTACGCGTTGACGCTGAGCGCAACCTGCTGCTGGTTAAGGGTGGTGTTCCGGGTGCAACCGGTTGCGACCTGATCGTTAAACCAGCTGTGAAGGCGTAAGGGGATAGCAATGGAATTAGTATTGAAAGACGCGCAGAGCGCGCTGACTGTTTCCGAAACTACCTTCGGTCGTGATTTCAACGAAGCGCTGGTTCACCAGGTTGTTGTTGCTTATGCAGCTGGTGCTCGTCAGGGTACTCGTGCTCAGAAGACTCGTGCTGAAGTAACTGGTTCCGGTAAAAAACCGTGGCGCCAGAAAGGCACTGGCCGTGCGCGTTCAGGTTCTATCAAGAGCCCGATCTGGCGTTCCGGTGGCGTGACCTTCGCTGCTCGTCCGCAGGACCACAGTCAAAAAGTTAACAAGAAGATGTACCGCGGCGCGCTGAAAAGCATCCTGTCCGAACTGGTACGTCAGGATCGTCTGATCGTTGTCGAGAAGTTCTCTGTAGAAGCGCCGAAAACTAAGCTGCTGGCACAGAAACTGAAAGACATGGCTCTGGAAGATGTGCTGATCATCACCGGTGAGCTGGACGAGAACCTGTTCCTGGCCGCACGTAACCTGCACAAGGTTGACGTACGCGATGCGACTGGTATCGACCCGGTTAGCCTGATCGCCTTCGACAAAGTCGTAATGACTGCTGATGCTGTTAAGCAAGTTGAGGAGATGCTGGCATGATTCGTGAAGAACGTCTGCTGAAGGTGCTGCGCGCACCGCACGTTTCTGAAAAAGCGTCTACTGCGATGGAAAAAACCAACACCATCGTTCTCAAAGTTGCTAAAGACGCGACCAAAGCAGAAATCAAAGCTGCTGTGCAGAAACTGTTTGAAGTCGAAGTCGAAGTCGTTAACACCCTGGTCGTTAAAGGGAAAGTTAAACGTCACGGACAGCGTATCGGTCGTCGTAGCGACTGGAAAAAAGCTTACGTCACCCTGAAAGAAGGCCAGAATCTGGACTTCGTCGGCGGCGCTGAGTAAGTCGGAGGAGTAATACAATGGCAGTTGTTAAATGTAAACCGACATCTCCGGGTCGTCGCCACGTCGTTAAAGTGGTCAACCCAGAGCTGCACAAGGGCAAACCTTTTGCTCCGCTGGTTGAAAAAAACAGCAAATCCGGTGGTCGTAACAACAATGGCCGTATCACCACTCGTCATATCGGTGGTGGTCACAAACAGGCTTATCGTATTGTTGACTTCAAACGCAACAAAGACGGTATCCCGGCAGTTGTTGAACGTCTTGAGTACGATCCGAACCGTTCCGCGAACATCGCGCTGGTTCTGTACAAAGACGGCGAACGCCGTTACATCCTGGCCCCGAAAGGCCTGAAAGCTGGCGACCAGATTCAGTCTGGCGTTGATGCTGCAATCAAAGCAGGCAACACCCTGCCGATGCGCAATATCCCGGTTGGTTCTACCGTTCATAACGTAGAAATGAAACCAGGTAAAGGCGGTCAGCTGGCGCGTTCCGCTGGTACTTACGTTCAGATCGTTGCTCGCGATGGCGCTTATGTCACCCTGCGTCTGCGTTCTGGTGAAATGCGTAAAGTCGAAGCAGACTGCCGTGCAACCCTGGGCGAAGTTGGCAATGCTGAGCATATGCTGCGCGTTCTGGGTAAAGCAGGTGCTGCACGCTGGCGTGGCGTTCGTCCTACCGTTCGCGGTACTGCGATGAACCCAGTAGACCACCCACATGGTGGTGGTGAAGGTCGTAACTTTGGTAAGCACCCGGTAACTCCGTGGGGCGTTCAGACCAAAGGTAAGAAGACCCGCAGCAACAAGCGTACTGATAAATTCATCGTACGTCGCCGTAGCAAATAATTTTAGAGGATAAGCCATGCCACGTTCTCTCAAGAAAGGTCCTTTTATTGACCTGCACTTGCTGAAGAAGGTAGAGAAAGCGGTGGAAAGCGGAGACAAGAAGCCCCTGCGCACTTGGTCCCGTCGTTCAACGATCTTTCCTAACATGATCGGTTTGACCATCGCTGTCCATAATGGTCGTCAGCACGTTCCGGTATTTGTTTCCGACGAAATGGTCGGTCACAAACTGGGTGAATTCGCACCGACTCGTACTTATCGCGGCCACGCTGCTGATAAAAAAGCGAAGAAGAAATAAGGTAGGAGGAAGAGATGGAAACTATCGCTAAACATCGCCATGCTCGTTCTTCTGCTCAGAAGGTTCGCCTTGTTGCTGACCTGATTCGCGGTAAGAAAGTGTCGCAGGCTCTGGATATTCTGACCTACACCAACAAGAAAGCGGCTGTACTGGTCAAGAAAGTTCTGGAATCTGCCATTGCTAACGCTGAACACAACGATGGCGCTGACATTGACGATCTGAAAGTTACGAAAATTTTCGTAGACGAAGGCCCGAGCATGAAGCGCATTATGCCGCGTGCAAAAGGTCGTGCAGATCGCATCCTGAAGCGCACCAGCCACATCACTGTGGTTGTGTCCGATCGCTGAGACTCTGGAGACTAGCAATGGGTCAGAAAGTACATCCTAATGGTATTCGCCTGGGTATTGTAAAACCATGGAACTCTACCTGGTTTGCGAACACCAAAGAATTCGCTGACAACCTGGACAGCGATTTTAAAGTACGTCAGTACCTGACGAAGGAACTGGCTAAAGCGTCTGTATCTCGTATCGTTATCGAGCGTCCGGCTAAGAGCATCCGTGTGACTATTCACACCGCTCGCCCGGGTATCGTTATCGGTAAAAAAGGTGAAGACGTAGAAAAACTGCGTAAGGTCGTAGCGGATATCGCTGGCGTTCCTGCACAGATCAACATCGCCGAAGTTCGTAAACCTGAACTGGACGCTAAACTGGTTGCTGACAGCATCACTTCTCAGCTGGAACGTCGCGTTATGTTCCGTCGTGCGATGAAGCGTGCTGTACAGAACGCCATGCGTCTGGGCGCTAAAGGTATCAAAGTTGAAGTTAGCGGCCGTCTGGGCGGCGCGGAAATCGCACGTACCGAATGGTACCGCGAAGGTCGCGTACCGCTGCACACTCTGCGTGCTGACATCGACTACAACACCTCTGAAGCGCACACCACTTATGGTGTAATCGGCGTTAAAGTGTGGATCTTCAAAGGCGAGATCCTGGGTGGTATGGCTGCTGTTGAACAACCGGAAAAACCGGCTGCTCAACCGAAAAAGCAGCAGCGTAAAGGCCGTAAATAAGGAGCGTCGCTGATGTTACAACCAAAGCGTACAAAATTCCGTAAAATGCACAAAGGCCGCAACCGTGGTCTGGCTGCAGGCGCGGATGTTAGCTTCGGCAGCTTCGGCCTGAAAGCTGTTGGCCGTGGTCGTCTGACTGCCCGTCAGATCGAAGCAGCACGTCGTGCTATGACCCGTGCAGTTAAGCGTCAAGGTAAGATCTGGATCCGTGTATTCCCGGACAAACCGATCACTGAAAAGCCGCTGGCAGTGCGTATGGGTAAAGGTAAAGGTAACGTGGAGTATTGGGTTGCCTTGATTCAGCCGGGTAAAGTCCTGTATGAAATGGACGGCGTACCGGAAGAGCTGGCCCGTGAAGCATTCAAGCTGGCAGCAGCGAAACTGCCGATTAAAACCACCTTTGTAACTAAGACGGTGATGTAATGAAAGCAAAAGAGCTGCGTGAGAAGAGCGTTGAAGAGCTGAACACCGAGCTACTGAACCTGCTGCGTGAGCAGTTCAACCTGCGTATGCAGGCTGCAAGTGGCCAGCTGCAACAGTCTCACCTGTTGAAGCAAGTGCGTCGTGATGTCGCACGCGTTAAGACTTTACTGACTGAGAAGGCGGGTGCGTAATGACCGATAAAATCCGTACTCTGCAAGGTCGCGTGGTTAGCGACAAAATGGAGAAATCCATTGTTGTTGCTATCGAACGTTTTGTGAAACACCCGATCTACGGTAAATTCATCAAGCGTACGACCAAAATGCACGTACATGACGAGAACAACGAATGCGGTATCGGCGACGTGGTTGAAATCCGCGAATGCCGTCCGCTGTCCAAGACCAAATCCTGGACTCTGGTTCGCGTTGTAGAGAAAGCGGTTCTGTAATACAGTACGCATTCTCAACGAATAAACGGCTCAGCGATGGGCCGTTTATTTTTTCTACCCATATCTGATTTGCGGTGTTATAATGCCGCGCCCTCGATATGGGGTTTTTTTAACGACCTGATTTTCGGGTCTCAGTAGTAGTTGACATTAGCGGAGCACTAAAATGATCCAAGAACAGACTATGCTGAACGTCGCCGACAACTCCGGTGCACGTCGCGTAATGTGTATCAAGGTTCTGGGTGGCTCGCACCGTCGCTACGCAGGCGTAGGCGACATCATTAAGATCACCATCAAAGAAGCGATTCCGCGTGGTAAGGTCAAAAAAGGTGATGTGCTGAAGGCGGTAGTGGTGCGCACCAAGAAGGGTGTTCGTCGCCCGGACGGTTCTGTCATTCGCTTCGATGGTAATGCATGCGTTATTTTAAACAATAACAGCGAGCAGCCTATCGGTACGCGTATTTTTGGGCCGGTAACTCGTGAACTTCGTAACGAGAAGTTCATGAAAATTATCTCTCTGGCACCAGAAGTACTCTAAGGAGCGAATCATGGCAGCGAAAATCCGTCGTGATGACGAAGTTATCGTGTTAACCGGTAAAGATAAAGGTAAACGCGGTAAAGTTAAGAATGTCCTGTCTTCCGGCAAGGTCATTGTTGAAGGTATCAACCTGGTTAAGAAACACCAGAAGCCGGTTCCGGCTCTGAACCAACCGGGCGGCATCGTTGAAAAAGAAGCTGCAATTCAGGTTTCTAACGTTGCAATCTTCAATACGGCAACCGGCAAGGCTGACCGTGTAGGCTTTAGATTCGAAGACGGCAAAAAAGTCCGTTTCTTCAAGTCTAACAGCGAAACTATCAAGTAATTTGGAGTAGTACGATGGCGAAACTGCATGATTACTACAAAGACGAAGTAGTTAACAAACTCATGACTGAGTTTAACTACAATTCTGTCATGCAAGTCCCTCGGGTCGAGAAGATCACCCTGAACATGGGTGTTGGTGAAGCGATCGCTGACAAGAAACTGCTGGATAACGCAGCAGCAGACCTGACAGCAATCTCCGGTCAAAAACCGTTGATCACCAAAGCACGCAAATCTGTTGCAGGCTTCAAAATCCGTCAGGGCTATCCGATCGGCTGTAAAGTAACTCTGCGTGGCGAACGCATGTGGGAGTTCTTTGAGCGCCTGATCACTATTGCTGTTCCTCGTATCCGTGACTTCCGTGGCTTGTCCGCTAAGTCATTCGACGGTCGTGGTAACTACAGCATGGGTGTCCGTGAGCAGATCATCTTCCCAGAAATCGACTACGATAAAGTCGACCGCGTTCGTGGTTTGGATATTACCATTACCACTACTGCGAAATCTGACGAAGAAGGCCGTGCTCTGCTGGCTGCCTTTGACTTCCCGTTCCGCAAGTAAGGTAGGGTTACTAAATGGCTAAGCAATCAATGAAAGCACGCGAAGTAAAACGCGTAGCTTTAGCTGATAAATACTTCGCGAAACGCGCTGAACTGAAAGCGATCATCTCTGATGTGGACGCAACCGACGAAGATCGTTGGAATGCGGTTCTTAAGCTGCAGACTCTGCCGCGTGATTCCAGCCCGTCACGTCAGCGTAACCGCTGCCGTCAAACTGGTCGTCCGCACGCTTTCCTGCGGAAGTTCGGGTTGAGCCGTATTAAGGTCCGTGAAGCCGCTATGCGCGGTGAAATTCCGGGTCTGAAAAAGGCTAGCTGGTAATTGTCACCAATTGAATCACGGGAGTAAAGACAGATGAGCATGCAAGATCCGATCGCGGATATGCTGACCCGTATCCGTAACGGTCAGGCCGCGAACAAAGCTGCGGTCACCATGCCTTCCTCCAAGCTGAAAGTGGCAATTGCCAACGTGCTGAAGGAAGAAGGTTTTATTGAAGATTTTAAAGTTGAAGGCGACACCAAGCCGGAACTGGAACTGACTCTTAAGTATTTCCAGGGTAAAGCTGTTGTAGAAAGCATTCAGCGTGTCAGCCGCCCAGGCCTGCGCATCTACAAACGTAAAGATGAGCTGCCGAAAGTTATGGCCGGTCTGGGTATCGCAGTTGTTTCTACCTCTAAAGGTGTTATGACTGATCGTGCAGCGCGCCAGGCTGGTCTTGGTGGCGAAATTATCTGCTACGTAGCCTAATCGGAGGAAAAAAATGTCTCGTGTTGCTAAAGCACCGGTCGTTGTTCCTGCCGGCGTTGATGTAAAAATCAACGGTCAGGTTATTACGATCAAAGGTAAAAACGGCGAGCTGACTCGTACTCTCAACGATGCTGTTGAAGTTAAACATGCAGATAATGCACTGACCTTCGGTCCGCGTGATGGTTACGCAGACGGTTGGGCACAGGCTGGTACCGCGCGTGCCCTGCTGAACTCAATGGTTATCGGTGTTACCGAAGGCTTCACTAAGAAGCTGCAGCTGGTTGGTGTAGGTTATCGTGCAGCGGTTAAAGGGAATGTAGTAAACCTGTCTTTAGGTTTCTCTCACCCGGTTGACCATCAGCTGCCGGCAGGTATCACTGCTGAATGTCCGACTCAAACTGAAATCGTGCTGAAAGGCGCTGATAAGCAGGTGATCGGCCAGGTTGCAGCAGATCTGCGCGCCTACCGTCGTCCTGAGCCTTACAAAGGCAAGGGTGTTCGTTACGCCGACGAAGTCGTGCGTACCAAAGAGGCTAAGAAGAAGTAAGGTAACACTATGGATAAGAAATCTGCTCGTATCCGTCGTGCGACCCGCGCACGCCGCAAGCTCAAAGAGCTGGGCGCAACTCGCCTGGTAGTACATCGTACCCCGCGTCATATTTACGCACAGGTAATTGCACCGAACGGTTCTGAAGTTCTGGTAGCTGCTTCTACTGTAGAAAAAGCTATCGCTGAACAACTGAAGTACACCGGTAACAAAGACGCGGCTGCAGCTGTGGGTAAAGCTGTCGCTGAACGCGCTCTGGAAAAAGGCATCAAAGATGTGTCCTTTGACCGTTCCGGGTTCCAATATCATGGTCGTGTCCAGGCACTGGCAGATGCTGCCCGTGAAGCTGGCCTTCAGTTCTAAGGTAGAGGTGTAAGATGGCTCACATCGAAAAACAAGCTGGCGAACTGCAGGAAAAAGCTGATCGCGGTAAACCGCGTATCTAAAACCGTTAAAGGTGGTCGTATTTTCTCCTTCACAGCTCTGACTGTAGTAGGCGATGGTAACGGTCGCGTAGGTTTTGGTTACGGTAAAGCGCGTGAAGTTCCAGCAGCGATCCAGAAAGCGATGGAAAAAGCCCGTCGCAATATGATTAACGTCGCGCTGAACAACGGCACCCTGCAGCACCCGGTTAAAGGTGTTCACACGGGGTCTCGTGTATTCATGCAGCCAGCTTCCGAAGGTACCGGTATCATCGCCGGTGGTGCAATGCGCGCCGTTCTGGAAGTTGCTGGGGTTCATAACGTTCTGGCTAAAGCATACGGTTCCACCAACCCGATCAACGTGGTTCGTGCAACTATTGATGGCCTGGAAAATATGAATTCTCCAGAAATGGTCGCTGCCAAGCGTGGTAAATCCGTTGAAGAAATTCTGGGGAAATAAACCATGGCAAAGACTATTAAAATTACTCAAACCCGCAGTGCAATCGGTCGTCTGCCGAAACACAAGGCAACGCTGCTTGGCCTGGGTCTGCGTCGTATTGGCCACACCGTAGAGCGCGAGGATACTCCTGCTGTTCGTGGTATGGTCAACGCGGTTTCCTTCATGGTTAAAGTTGAGGAGTAAGAGATGCGTTTAAATACTCTGTCTCCGGCCGAAGGCTCCAAAAAGGCGGGTAAACGCCTGGGTCGTGGTATCGGTTCTGGCCTCGGTAAAACCGGTGGTCGTGGTCACAAAGGTCAGAAGTCTCGTTCTGGCGGTGGCGTACGTCGCGGTTTCGAGGGTGGTCAGATGCCTCTGTACCGTCGTCTGCCGAAATTCGGCTTCACTTCTCGCAAAGCAGCGATTACAGCCGAAGTTCGTCTGTCTGACCTGGCGAAAGTAGAAGGCGGCGTTGTAGACCTGAACACGCTGAAAGCGGCAAACATTATCGGTATCCAGATCGAGTTCGCGAAAGTGATCCTGGCTGGCGAAGTCACTACTCCGGTAACTGTTCGTGGCCTGCGTGTTACTAAAGGCGCTCGTGCTGCTATCGAAGCTGCTGGCGGTAAAATCGAGGAATAAGTAGCAGATGGCTAAACAACCGGGATTAGATTTTCAAAGTGCCAAAGGTGGCTTAGGTGAGCTGAAACGCAGACTGCTGTTTGTTATCGGCGCGCTGATTGTGTTCCGTATTGGCTCTTTTATTCCGATCCCTGGTATTGATGCCGCTGTACTTGCCAAACTGCTTGAGCAACAGCGAGGCACCATCATTGAAATGTTTAACATGTTCTCTGGTGGTGCTCTCAGCCGTGCTTCTATCTTTGCCCTGGGGATCATGCCGTATATTTCGGCGTCGATCATTATCCAGCTGTTGACGGTGGTTCATCCAACGCTCGCAGAAATTAAGAAAGAAGGGGAGTCTGGTCGTCGTAAGATCAGCCAGTACACCCGTTACGGTACTCTAGTGCTGGCGATATTCCAGTCGATCGGTATTGCTACCGGTTTGCCGAATATGCCTGGTATGCAGGGCCTGGTGATGAATCCAGGCTTTGCATTCTATTTCACCGCTGTTGTAAGTCTGGTTACAGGGACCATGTTCCTGATGTGGCTCGGCGAACAGATTACTGAGCGCGGTATCGGTAACGGTATCTCAATCATCATCTTCGCTGGTATCGTTGCGGGACTCCCGCCAGCCATTGCCCATACTATCGAGCAAGCGCGTCAAGGCGACCTGCACTTCCTCGTGTTGCTGTTGGTTGCAGTATTAGTATTTGCAGTGACGTTCTTTGTAGTATTCGTTGAACGTGGTCAACGCCGTATTGTGGTAAACTACGCCAAACGTCAGCAAGGTCGTCGTGTCTATGCTGCACAGAGCACACATTTACCGCTGAAAGTGAATATGGCGGGGGTAATCCCGGCAATCTTCGCTTCCAGTATTATTCTGTTCCCGGCGACCATAGCGTCATGGTTCGGGGGGCGGTACTGGTTGGAACTGGCTGACAACAATTTCGCTGTATTTGCAGCCTGGGCAACCGCTTTATGTGTTACTCTATGCGTCTGCAATCATCTTCTTCTGTTTCTTCTACACGGCGTTGGTTTTCAACCCGCGTGAAACAGCAGATAACCTGAAGAAGTCCGGTGCATTTGTACCAGGAATTCGTCCGGGAGAGCAAACGGCGAAGTATATCGATAAAGTAATGACCCGCCTGACCCTGGTTGGTGCGCTGTATATTACCTTTATCTGCCTGATCCCGGAGTTCATGCGTGATGCAATGAAAGTACCGTTCTACTTCGGTGGGACCTCACTGCTTATCGTTGTTGTCGTGATTATGGACTTTATGGCTCAAGTGCAAACTCTGATGATGTCCAGTCAGTATGAGTCTGCATTGAAGAAGGCGAACCTGAAAGGCTACGGCCGTTAATTGGTCGCCTGAGAAGTTACGGAGAGTAAAAATGAAAGTTCGTGCTTCCGTCAAGAAATTATGCCGTAACTGCAAAATCGTTAAGCGTGATGGTGTCATCCGTGTGATTTGCAGTGCCGAGCCGAAGCATAAACAGCGCCAAGGCTGATTTTTTCGCATATTTTTCTTGCAAAGTTGGGTTGAGCTGGCTAGATTAGCCAGCCAATCTTTTGTATGTCTGTACGTTTCCATTTGAGTATCCTGAAAACGGGCTTTTCAGCATGGTACGTACATATTAAATAGTAGGAGTGCATAGTGGCCCGTATAGCAGGCATTAACATTCCTGATCAGAAACACGCCGTGATCGCGTTAACTTCGATCTACGGTGTCGGCAAGACCCGTTCTAAAGCCATCCTGGCTGCAGCGGGTATCGCTGAAAATGTTAAGATCAGTGAGCTGTCTGAAGAACAAATCGACACGCTGCGTGACGAAGTTGCCAAATTTGTCGTTGAAGGTGATCTGCGCCGTGAAATCAGCATGAGCATCAAGCGCCTGATGGATCTTGGTTGCTATCGCGGTTTGCGTCATCGCCGTGGTCTCCCGGTTCGCGGTCAGCGTACCAAGACCAACGCTCGTACCCGTAAGGGTCCGCGCAAACCGATCAAGAAATAATCGGGGTGATTGAATAATGGCAAAGGCACCAGTTCGCGCACGTAAACGTGTAAGAAAACAAGTCTCTGACGGCGTGGCTCATATCCATGCTTCTTTCAACAACACCATCGTGACTATTACCGATCGTCAGGGTAATGCGCTGGGTTGGGCAACAGCCGGTGGTTCCGGTTTCCGTGGTTCTCGCAAATCCACTCCGTTTGCAGCTCAGGTTGCAGCAGAGCGTTGCGCTGACGCCGTGAAAGAATACGGTATCAAGAATCTGGAAGTTATGGTTAAAGGTCCGGGTCCAGGCCGCGAATCTACTATTCGTGCTCTGAACGCCGCTGGTTTCCGCATCACTAATATTACTGATGTGACTCCGATCCCTCATAACGGTTGTCGTCCGCCGAAAAAACGTCGCGTATAACGCTTCGTTTTCCAGGTTAGTTGGAGAAAGAAAATGGCAAGATATTTGGGTCCTAAGCTCAAGCTGAGCCGTCGTGAGGGCACCGACTTATTCCTTAAGTCTGGCGTTCGCGCGATCGATACCAAGTGTAAAATTGAACAAGCTCCTGGCCAGCACGGTGCGCGTAAGCCGCGTCTGTCTGACTATGGTGTGCAGTTGCGTGAAAAGCAAAAAGTTCGCCGCATTTACGGTGTGCTGGAGCGTCAGTTCCGTAACTACTACAAAGAAGCAGCACGTCTGAAAGGCAACACCGGTGAAAACCTGTTGGCTCTGCTGGAAGGTCGTCTGGACAACGTTGTATACCGTATGGGCTTCGGCGCCACTCGTGCAGAAGCACGTCAGCTGGTTAGCCATAAAGCAATTATGGTAAACGGTCGTGTTGTTAACATCGCTTCTTATCAGGTTAGTCCGAATGACGTTGTTAGCATTCGTGAGAAAGCGAAGAAGCAGTCTCGCGTGAAAGCCGCTCTGGAGCTGGCTGAGCAGCGTGAAAAGCCAACCTGGCTGGAAGTTGATGCTGGCAAGATGGAAGGTACGTACAAGCGTAAGCCTGAGCGTTCTGATCTGTCTGCGGACATTAACGAACACCTGATCGTCGAGCTTTACTCCAAGTAAAGCTTAGTACCAAAGAGAGGACACAATGCAGGGTTCTGTGACAGAGTTTCTAAAACCGCGCCTGGTAGATATCGAGCAAGTGAGTTCGACGCACGCCAAGGTGACCCTTGAGCCTTTAGAGCGTGGCTTCGGCCATACTCTGGGTAACGCACTGCGCCGTATTCTGCTCTCATCGATGCCGGGTTGCGCGGTGACCGAGGTTGAGATTGATGGTGTACTACATGAGTACAGCACCAAAGAAGGCGTTCAGGAAGACATCCTGGAAATCCTGCTCAACCTGAAAGGGCTGGCGGTGAGAGTTCAGGGTAAAGATGAAGTTATTCTTACCTTGAATAAATCTGGCATTGGCCCTGTGACTGCAGCCGATATCACCCATGATGGGGATGTCGAAATCGTCAAGCCGCAGCACGTGATCTGCCACCTGACCGATGAAAACGCGTCTATTAGTATGCGTATCAAAGTTCAGCGCGGTCGTGGTTATGTGCCGGCTTCTACCCGAATTCATTCGGAAGAAGATGAGCGCCCAATCGGCCGTCTGCTGGTCGACGCCTGCTACAGCCCTGTAGAGCGTATTGCCTACAATGTTGAAGCAGCGCGTGTAGAACAGCGTACCGACCTGGACAAGCTGGTCATCGAAATGGAAACCAACGGCACAATCGATCCTGAAGAGGCGATTCGTCGTGCGGCAACCATCCTGGCTGAACAACTGGAAGCTTTCGTTGATTTACGTGATGTACGTCAACCGGAAGTGAAAGAAGAGAAACCAGAATTCGATCCGATCCTGCTGCGCCCTGTTGACGATCTGGAATTGACTGTCCGCTCTGCTAACTGCCTCAAGGCAGAAGCTATCCACTATATCGGTGATCTGGTACAGCGTACCGAGGTTGAGCTTCTTAAGACGCCTAACTTGGGTAAAAAATCTCTTACCGAGATTAAAGACGTGCTGGCTTCCCGTGGACTGTCTCTGGGTATGCGCCTGGAAAACTGGCCACCGGCAAGCATCGCTGACGAGTAACCGGATCACAGGTTAAGGTTTTACTGAGAAGGATAAGGTCATGCGCCATCGTAAGAGTGGTCGTCAACTGAACCGCAACAGCAGCCATCGCCAGGCTATGTTCCGCAACATGGCAGGTTCACTGGTTCGTCATGAAATCATCAAGACGACCCTGCCTAAAGCGAAAGAGCTGCGTCGCGTAGTTGAGCCGCTGATTACTCTTGCCAAGACTGATAGCGTTGCTAATCGTCGTCTGGCATTCGCCCGTACTCGTGATAACGAGATCGTGGCAAAACTGTTTAACGAGCTGGGCCCGCGTTTCGCGAGCCGCGCCGGTGGTTACACTCGCATTCTGAAGTGTGGCTTCCGTGCAGGCGACAACGCGCCGATGGCATACATCGAGCTGGTTGATCGTTCAGAGAAAACAGAAGCTGCTGCAGAGTAATCTGTAGTAACGTAAAAAAACCCGCTTCGGCGGGTTTTTTTATATCCTCCTGAACCCCACATATCTACAATAATTGTATTCTTTTCGTTCAATCCCTGGAGCGACGTATGTGGTTACTTGACCAGTGGGCAGAGCGTCATATTATCGAGGCACAGCGTAAAGGCGAGTTTGATAATTTGCCTGGCCGTGGCGAGCCGCTTATTCTGGATGATGATTCTCATGTGCCGGCGGAACTTCGTGCGGGTTATCGCTTACTCAAGAATGCGGGCTGTCTTCCCCCTGAACTGGAGCAGCGCAGAGACGCTATTCAGTTACTTGATATCCTCAACAGTATCCGGGAAGATGACCCTCGATACCATCAGGTTAGTCGCCAGCTCTCCCTGCTTGAACTAAAACTTCGGCAGGCTGGGTTGAGTACCGACTTTTTACACGGTGAGTATGCAGAAAAACTGCTGCATAAAATCAACGATAATTAACGGAGCTTGTATGTATCGCATTGGTGAGCTGGCAAAGCTGGCAGACGTAACGCCTGATACCATTCGCTACTATGAAAAGCAACAGATGATGGATCATGAGGTACGTACTGAAGGCGGGTTTCGTCTGTATACCGAAAACGATCTGCAGCGTCTCAAGTTTATTCGTTATGCGCGGCAGTTGGGTTTCACGCTCGACTCGATCCGCGAGCTTTTATCGATCCGAATTGATCCTGAGCACCATACCTGTCAGGAGTCAAAAAGTATTGTGCAAGAGCGATTGCAGGAGGTTGAAGCCAGGATTGCGGAATTGCAAACGATGCAGCGTTCGTTACAAAGGCTTAATGATGCTTGTTGCGGAACGGCCCACAGTAGCGTCTATTGTTCCATTCTGGAAGCCCTGGAGCAGGGGGCCAGCGGGGCGAAATCAGGATGTTGATTTATTGAACCGGCGGGGCTACACTCGCGCCGTTAATTTATACAATCGGGAGACATTATGAGTCGTTATCAACATAAGAAAGGGCAGATAAAGGACAATGCCATCGAGGCATTGTTACACGATCCCCTTTTCAGGCAGCGCGTTGAAAAAAATAAGAAAGGCAAAGGAAGTTATCTGCGTAAAGGTAAACACGGTAATCGAGGGAACTGGGAGGCCAGTGGCAAGAAAGTAAGTGACTTTTTTACCACTGGCCTTCTGCTTATTAAGAACGGTTATTTTGTTCTTTCAGCAGATCGCGGATTTCGCCCAATAACACTTCCTCTTTAGAAGGCGCTGGCGGAGCTGCCGGCTCTTCTGCTTTTTTACGGTTGAGTCTGTTGATAAGCTTAATGGCAACAAAGATAGCAAAGGCCACAATCACAAAATCAAATACGTTCTGGATAAACACGCCGTAATGCATGACGACCGCCGGAATATCTCCCTGCGCTTCGCGTAACGTAAAAGCAAATTGTTTAAAGTCGATCCCGCCGATTAACAATCCCAACGGCGGCATAATGATATCGGCAACCAGTGAAGAAACAATCTTACCGAATGCCGCGCCAATAATGACACCCACTGCCAAATCCACAACATTCCCGCGCATCGCGAATTCGCGAAATTCTTTAATAAAACTCATTTTTATTCTCCCTATGCAGCTGACGTTATAAGTTTAACAAATGCTAAGGCATTTTCCATTTACGGCTTCTGTTTAGCGAAATAAATTAAACCTTGATAAATAAAGGGAATTAAAAAGGGCGCTGAATGAGCGCCCCTTAAATTAGAGGAAGAAAGGACTTGGCTGGAACAGACGTTCGACGTCGGTAATAAACTTTTTATCGGTCAAAAACATAATGACGTGATCGCCTTGTTCAATGCGCAAATTGTCATTAGCAATCATGACATCATTACCGCGAACGACCGCGCCAATAATGGTGCCTGGCGGCAGTTTAATTTCGTCAATGACGCGGCCAACCACGCGGGAAGTGCTTTCATCGCCGTGCGCGACGGCTTCGATGGCTTCGGCAACCCCGCGACGTAGTGAGGAAACGCCGACGATATCCGCTTTACGCACATGGCTCAGTAATGCAGAGATGGTGGCCTGCTGCGGAGAAATCGCAATATCTATAACGCTACCCTGCACAAGATCGACATAAGCTCGACGCTGAATCAGCACCATCACTTTTTTGGCGCCCATCCGCTTAGCCAACATCGCGGACATGATATTGGCTTCATCATCGTTAGTGACCGCGATAAAGAGATCGACCTGATCAATATGCTCCTCCGCCAGCAATTCCTGATCGGAAGCGTCGCCAAAAAAGACGATCGTGTTTTGCAGTTTCTCAGCCAGTTCTGCGGCGCGTTGTTGATCGCGTTCGATCAATTTAACGCTATAGTCTTTTTCCAGACGCCTTGCCAGCCCGGCACCGATATTGCCGCCGCCCACCAGCATGATGCGCTTGTAGGGTTTTTCCAGACGCTGTAATTCGCTCATTACTGCACGGATATGCTGTGAAGCCGCAATAAAGAAGACTTCATCCCCTGCTTCCACGATAGTCGAGCCCTGAGGGCGGATTGGTCTGTCATGGCGGAAAATTGCGGCAACGCGGGTATCGATATGCGGCATATGCTCTCGCATTGTCGAGAGCGCGTTACCTATTAGTGGACCACCATAGTAGGCTTTTACTACTGCCAGACTGACTTTCCCTTCGGCAAAGTTTACAACCTGTAATGCTCCCGGATACTCGATCAGACGATAAATATTATCGATAACCAACTGCTCCGGCGCGATCAGATGATCAATCGGAACCGCTTCAGAATGAAAGAGTTTATCCGCATCGCGAACATAGTCCGGGGAACGAATGCGGGCGATACGGTTTGGGGTGTTGAAGAGTGAATAGGCTACCTGACAGGCAACCATATTAGTTTCATCTGAACTGGTGACAGCGACCAGCATATCCGCATCGTCAGCGCCCGCTTCGCGCAACACGCGGGGATGCGAACCATGCCCCTGCACTACGCGTAGATCGAACTTATCTTGCAAACTGCGTAACCGTTCGCCGTTGGTATCAACCACCGTGATGTCGTTGTTTTCGCCGACCAGGTTTTCCGCCAGTGTTCCACCAACTTGCCCTGCGCCCAGTATGATAATTTTCATCAGTCGTGGCCCGTTATCTCATCACTTCTTGATTAGCTTAGCGTAAAAGAACCCATCACCTTCTTCGCCGCCCGGCAGATTTTGCTGTCCTGGCTGATCAGGTGTTCCCGTTTCGCTGAGCGCGGCATCGGGAGTGCGTTGCAAAAAGGTCTTGATCTGATCGCGGTTTTCTTCCGGCAGTACGGAACAGGTGGCGTAAACCAGCGTCCCGCCGGGCTTCAGGCGCGGCCAGACGGTATCAAGAATTTCCGCCTGTAATTGCGCCAGTTCCGCGATATCGCGATCGCGACGCAGCCATTTGATATCTGGATGACGGCGAATGACGCCGGTTGCGGAGCAGGGCGCATCCAGCAGAATACGGTCAAACTGCTGCTCGCCGCACCATTGGGCGGGATAACGTCCATCCCCTTGTTTAACTGTCGCTTTCATCCCAAGGCGCTTTAGGTTGTCGTAAACGCGGGAGAGCCGTTGTTCATCAATATCAACCGCCAACACGTCTGCTTCGGGGGCCACTTCGAGAATATGCGTGGTTTTACCGCCGGGCGCGGCGCACAAGTCTAAAATGTGCTCACCGTTCTGAGGAGCAAGAAAAACCGCACATCCCTGCGCAGAGGCATCCTGGACAGTTACCCAACCCTCAGCAAAACCGGGTAAAGCATGTACCGGAGCTGGCGTTTCCAGACGTACAGCGTCGGGATAATCGGGATGGGGATATCCCTTCATGCCTGCGTCTTCAAGTAAGCCAAGCCAACCGTCGCGGGTGTGGTGTGTACGATTTACACGTAGCCACATAGGTGGACGCTGGTTATTCGCTTCAATAATGCGTTGCCACTGTGTGGGGTAAGCATTTTGCAAACGCTTTACCAGCCAACCGGGATGTAAAAAGCGCGCATCGCTGGTCGCAAACTCATTAAGCAACGTTTCCTGCTGGCGCTGGAACTGGCGCAGGACGCCGTTAATTAACCCTTTCAACTGCGGACGTTTGATGGAGACCGCGCCTTCAACGGTTTCAGCCAGCGCCGCATGGGGAGGGACGCGGGTGTACAGCAACTGATAAAAGCCGACCATAATTAAGTAATGCACAGTACGCTGCTTGCCGGTCATTGGACGAGACATCAGCTTATTGATCAGCCATTCCAGCTGTGAAAGGGTGCGCAGGACGCCAAAGCACAGCTCCTGAAGTAGCGCTTTGTCTTTATCAGCGACTTTTTGTTGCAGCGGCGGGAGCACATTACTTAATGATTGCCCCTGTTCGACGACCTGTTCAACGGCCTGTGCTGCCAGACTACGTAAATTGTTTTGTTTTTTCATATGTATAAAATAAAAATGCCCGGTAACACCGGGCGTATAAAGACGTGATCGTCAGGCAAGGCGGTTACCAGGAATAAACCATTCCCGGCGTGAATTTAACAGATCCTGGGCGCTCATCGCTTTTTTGCCGGCAGGCTGAAGCGAAAGCAAATTTAATATCCCCTTGCCTGTTGCAACCTGGATGCCCTGTTTCGTCGCGGCCAGAATAGTTCCCGGCAGCGACTGCGTGGCGTCCTCTATGACGGACGCCTGCCAGACTTTTACCGGCTGGCCGTCGATTTCCAGCCAGCTCATTGGCCACGGATTAAAGGCGCGAATGCAACGCTCCAGCTGTGCTGCGGAGAGAGACCAGTCGATACGCGCTTCTTCTTTACTGAGCTTTTCCGCATGAGTGACCAGCGCTTCATTCTGCGCTTCAGGCGTCGCTGTGCCGTCCGCCAGTTGTTTTAGTGTGGTAATTAACCCCTGCGGGCCAAGTTCAGCCAACTTATTATACAGTGAGCCACTGGTATCTTCTGCGGTAATCGGGCACGCAAGTTTATACAGCATGTCGCCGGTATCCAGCCCTACATCCATCTGCATAATTGTGACGCCGGTTTCCGCATCGCCTGCCCAGAGTGAGCGCTGAATAGGCGCCGCGCCGCGCCAGCGTGGAAGCAGCGAACCGTGAACGTTGATACATCCGAGACGGGGCATATCCAGCACTGCCTTTGGGAGAATCAGACCATATGCTACGACAACCATGACGTCGGCATGTAAGTCAGCCACCAGATGCTGGTTTTCCTGAGGACGAAGCGACACGGGCTGGAAAACGGGCAGGCCTTTTTCTTCCGCCAGCACTTTTACCGGGCTGGGCATCAACTTTTTGCCGCGACCTGCTGGACGATCGGGTTGGGTAAATACGCCGACAACGTTATGTCCAGAAGTTAACAGCGCGTCGAGATGACGCGCTGCAAAGTCAGGTGTACCCGCAAAAATAATACGTAGTGAATCTGACACGTTGGTTCTTGTCCTTTAAGCCCGGGCGTTCAGGCGGTCGAGTTTTTCTACTTTCTGACGAATACGTTGTTGCTTCAGCGGCGACAAATAATCGATAAACAGTTTACCGACCAGGTGATCCATCTCATGCTGAATGCAGATTGCCAGCAAACCATCCGCTTCAAGCTCAAACGGGTTGCCGTCGCGATCCAGCGCGCGGATTTTCACTTTCTCGGCGCGCGGCACTAAAGCGCGCTGTTCCGGGATCGACAGACAGCCTTCTTCTATACCCGTTTCGCCACTTTTCTCCAGCAATTCCGGGTTAATGAGTACCAGGCGCTCGTCGCGGTTTTCCGAAACGTCAATCACGATGATCCGCTGGTGGATATCGACCTGCGTTGCGGCCAGACCGATACCTTCTTCCGCGTACATCGTTTCGAACATATCATCGACGATACGCTGAATTTCTGCATTCACTTCTTCAACCGGCTTTGCGACTTTGCGAAGGCGCTCGTCCGGAATATGTAACACTTGCAAAACTGACATAATTATCCAGAGTTGTGTTCAGGAGTTGAAAAGATTATTACCTCTATTCTAGACAAATCCCCACCTGATTGACAGCATCAGTGACCAATCGCAAAGATTGTTTAGACTGCTTGTGGCAGGGGAGGGAAAGGATGGCCCGTACCGAAATTTGGTTACGTTTAATGTACGTCGGCGACCTTTATGGCGAGGCGATGTTGAACATGGCGAATTCGCTTATTCGCCAGCCTCAGATAAATCGCACGCACCTTCAGGAGGCTGGTCTTACTGCGCGGCAAGCTGAACGTTTTTTACAGCTTCCAGCAGGTGTGCTTGATGAGTCGTTACGCTGGCTTGAACTACCGCAGCATCATTTTCTGTGTGCGGATAGTGAGATTTATCCTCCCCAACTGCGTGCTATTGATGATTATCCCGGCGCTATTTTTATTGACGGCGATCCTGCCTGTCTGCATACCTGCCAACTTGCCGTCGTAGGGAGCCGGAGCCACTCCTGGTATGGAGAACGCTGGGGACGTCTGCTTTGCGAAAGCCTTGCGAAAAGCGGTTTGACGATCACCAGCGGCCTTGCCCGGGGAATTGATGGCGTAGCACACAACGCCGCGGTGAGTATGGGGGGAAAAAGTGTAGCGGTGTTAGGGAATGGCTTGGCAAAGATTTATCCTCGCCGACATGCCGTGCTGGCTGAAAACTTGATTGCCACTGGCGGCGCAGTGGTCTCAGAATTTCCGCTTTCAACGCCTCCGCTACCGCAAAATTTTCCTCGCAGAAACCGCATTATCAGCGGACTGAGCAAAGGCGTGCTGGTGATTGAGGCGGCGTTGCGCAGCGGTTCGTTGGTGACGGCGCGCTGCGCGCTTGAACAGGGGCGGGACGTTTTTGCATTACCAGGCCCTATCGGTAGTCCGGGAAGCGAAGGCACACACTGGTTAATTAAACAAGGGGCCACGCTTGTGACGACGCCGGAGGATATTCTGGAAAATTTGCAATACGGCTTACACTGGTTGCCAACTACGGCGGAAAATTCACTTTATTCACTAAATCAGGATGAGGCGGCATTGCCATTTCCTGAGCTCCTGGCTAACGTAGGAGATGAGGTAACACCTGTTGACGTCGTCGCTGAACGTGCCGGCCAACCTGTGCCAGCGGTAGTGGCTCAGCTACTCGAACTGGAGTTAGCAGGATGGATCGCAGCTGTACCCGGCGGCTATGTCCGATTAAGGAGGGCAAGCCATGTTCGACGTACTAATGTATTTGTTTGAAACATACATCCATAACGAAGCCGAGCTGCGCGTGGATCAGGACAGACTGGAGCGTGATCTCACCGACGCTGGGTTTGATCGCGAAGACATCTACAATGCGCTGCTGTGGCTGGAAAAACTCGCTGACTATCAGGATGGCCTCGCGGAACCCATGCAACTTGCTTCCGACCCTCTTTCAATGCGCATTTATACGGTTGAAGAGTGTGAAAGGCTTGATGCCAGTTGCCGGGGGTTCCTGTTATTCCTTGAGCAGATTCAGGTGCTAAACCTCGAAACACGAGAAATGGTGATTGAGCGTGTGCTGGCGCTGGATACCGCAGAGTTTGACCTGGAAGACTTGAAATGGGTTATTTTGATGGTGTTATTCAACATTCCGGGCTGTGAAAACGCCTATCAGCAAATGGAAGAATTACTCTTTGAGGTAAATGAAGGTATGCTGCATTGATAGGTGTTAATGCTGCATGAGTGAATATGGCTAAATCAGCACTGTTTTCGGTGCGTAAAAATGAGCCCTGCCCGCAGTGCGGGGCCGAACTGGTAATTCGCTCCGGGAAACATGGTCCGTTTCTCGGCTGTTCTCGCTATCCGGAATGCGATTATGTTCGTCCGCTGAAAAGTCAGGCGGACGGGCATATCGTTAAAATTCTGGAGGGGCAACTGTGTCCTGAGTGTGGCGCCGTACTGGTGCTACGTCAGGGGCGTTTTGGCATGTTCATCGGATGCAGTCAGTATCCGCAATGTGAACATACAGTGGTTATTGATAAACTGGATGAAACGGCGATTGCCTGTCCAGCCTGCCAGCAAGGACATTTGGTCCAGCGCCGTTCTCGTTACGGTAAAATCTTTCATTCCTGCGATCGCTACCCGGAATGTCAGTTCGTCATTAACTTCACACCGGTTGCGGGGAAATGCCCCGAGTGCCATTATCCGCTACTCATTGAAAAGAAAACCGCGCAGGGCGTGAAGCGCTTTTGCGCCAGTAAACAATGTGGAAAGCCGGTTCCGGTGGAATAAACAAGTGAATAATAACCTGCCAACAGGATCTATCGCCGCGGTGGTCGATCTCCTGAATAAAGAAAATGTCATCGCTTATCCAACAGAAGCCGTTTTCGGCGTCGGCTGCGATCCCGATAGTGAAACAGCCGTTACGCGCCTGCTGGCGTTAAAACAACGGCCCGTCGATAAGGGACTCATTTTGATTGCCGCCAGCTTTGAGCAGTTAAAACCTTATATTGATGACAGCATACTTACCGCCGCACAGCGTAAAGCGGTATTTGATTGCTGGCCCGGGCCGGTAACGTTTGTTTTTCCTGCGCCCGCGACAACGCCGCGGTGGCTCACGGGACGTTTTGATTCCCTGGCCGTTCGTGTTACCAACCACCCGCTGGTGGTCGCGCTATGCAATGCGTATGGCAAACCGCTGGTTTCCACCAGCGCCAATCTGAGCGGATTACCGCCATGCCGTACCGTTGAAGAGGTGCGTGCGCAATTTGGTGATGATTTTCCGGTGGTTGAAGGCGCAACGGGTGGGCGTTTAAAACCTTCAGAAATTCGCGATGCTCTGACGGGCGAACTGTTTCGACAGGGGTAATATGATGGAAATCTATGCTGTTTTTGGAAATCCGATTGCGCACAGCAAATCGCCATTTATTCATCAGCAATTTGCTCAGCAGCTAGATATTGTTCACCCCTATGGTCGCGTGCTGGCCCCTATTAATAATTTCATTAATACGCTTGATGCCTTTTTCGCGGCAGGGGGAAAAGGCGCAAACATCACAGTACCTTTTAAAGAGGAGGCGTTTGCGCGTTCGGATGAGTTAACGGAACGAGCATCGCTGGCGGGAGCCGTCAATACATTAAAACGGCTGGAAGATGGTCGTTTGCTTGGCGACAATACTGACGGTATCGGTTTATTAAGCGATCTCGAACGTTTAAATTTTATCCGCCCAGGATTGCGTATTTTGCTGATTGGCGCGGGCGGCGCATCCCGGGGCGTGCTGTTACCCCTGCTTTCTTTGGATTGCGCGGTCACTATCACTAACCGTACAGCTTCACGTGCCGAAGCGTTGGCGAAAATCTTTGCTCATACCGGCAGCGTTCATGCCACGGATATGGACAAGCTGGATGGTTGTGAGTTTGACCTGATTATTAATGCGACCTCCAGTGGCATACGGGGCGAAATCCCGGCGATTCCGGCGTCACTTATTCACCCTTCCCTCTGTTGCTATGACATGTTCTATCAAAAAGGGAATACGCCATTTCTCTCCTGGTGTGTACAACAGGGCGCAAAACGCTACGCAGATGGGCTGGGAATGCTGGTGGGGCAGGCTGCACATGCCGTTTTGCTTTGGCACGGTGTATTACCGCAGGTCGAGCCAGTGATTGAGCTGCTACAGCAGGAATTATTAGCGTGAACCAGGCCATACAATTTCCTGACCGCGAAGAATGGGATACTGCCGCCAGTGCTATCATCTTTCCCGCCCTGGTTAATGGGATGCAACTCACGTGTGCAATAAAAAAAGATGTACTGGCGTATCGCTTTGGTGGAGAAACAGCGGAGCAATGGCTGGCCATTTTTCGTGAGTATCGCTGGGACCTGGAAGAAGAGGCGGAAGCATTAATCCTGGCCCAGCAGGAAGACGATCACGGTTGGATATGGTTATCCTGAGAAAGATAGTCGTCTTTCCACTTTACATAGTTATTGGCGGAGTACTGCAGGCCCGATCTCTCAGCATCGCTCAAGGGGCGGATCTGTTTTACCGGACTGCCAAGATATAAATAGCCGCTTTCCAGCCGTTTGTGCTGTGGCACCAGGCTTCCCGCGCCAATCATTACGTCATCTTCTATTATCGCGCCATCCAGCACAATGGAGCCCATACCGACCAGTACGCGGTTACCGATGGTACAGCCGTGCAGCATAACTTTATGGCCAACGGTAACATCTTCGCCAATGATTAATGGGTTGCCGTGTGGATTGGATGAAGACTTGTGGGTTACGTGAAGAACGCTGCCATCCTGAATGTTCGTACGAGCCCCTATCGCAACGTAATTCACATCGCCGCGAATCACCACAAGCGGCCAGATCCCGACATCATCCGCCAGACGGACATCGCCAATAACCACGCTGCTGGTATCGATCATCACGCGCTGACCGATACCAGGAAAAAGATTCTTATAAGGACGTAATGTTTCAGACATGTCTACCTCATCATAAATGAATAGTCATGAAGACTTTGGTTGCTTTAACGGCGTTGTGCAAGGGGAGATAGCATCAAAAAATCGCCACTTTGCGCAGGAATGGAGCGAAAGGGATGAAAAATCAACAAGCAGAAAAAAAGATCCAAAAAAACGCTTGTGCAAAAAAATGGGATCCCTATAATGCGCCTCCATCGACACGGCGGATGTGAATCACTTCACACAAACAGCCGGTCGGTTGAAGAGAAAAATCCTGAAAATCAGGGTTGACTCTGAAAGAGGAAAGCGTAATATACGCCACCTCGCGACGGTGAGCTGAAAGCCGCGTCGCACCTGCTCTTTAACAATTTATCAGACAATCTGTGTGGGCACTCGAAGATACGGCTTCTTAACGTCGCAAGACGAAAAATGAATACCAAGTCTCAAGAGTGAACACGTAATTCATTACGAAGTTTAATTCATTGAGCATCAAACTTTTAAATTGAAGAGTTTGATCATGGCTCAGATTGAACGCTGGCGGCAGGCCTAACACATGCAAGTCGAACGGTAACAGGAAGCAGCTTGCTGCTTTGCTGACGAGTGGCGGACGGGTGAGTAATGTCTGGGAAACTGCCTGATGGAGGGGGATAACTACTGGAAACGGTGGCTAATACCGCATAACGTCGCAAGACCAAAGAGGGGGACCTTCGGGCCTCTTGCCATCAGATGTGCCCAGATGGGATTAGCTTGTTGGTGAGGTAACGGCTCACCAAGGCGACGATCCCTAGCTGGTCTGAGAGGATGACCAGCCACACTGGAACTGAGACACGGTCCAGACTCCTACGGGAGGCAGCAGTGGGGAATATTGCACAATGGGCGCAAGCCTGATGCAGCCATGCCGCGTGTATGAAGAAGGCCTTCGGGTTGTAAAGTACTTTCAGCGGGGAGGAAGGTGTTGTGGTTAATAACCGCAGCAATTGACGTTACCCGCAGAAGAAGCACCGGCTAACTCCGTGCCAGCAGCCGCGGTAATACGGAGGGTGCAAGCGTTAATCGGAATTACTGGGCGTAAAGCGCACGCAGGCGGTCTGTCAAGTCGGATGTGAAATCCCCGGGCTCAACCTGGGAACTGCATTCGAAACTGGCAGGCTTGAGTCTTGTAGAGGGGGGTAGAATTCCAGGTGTAGCGGTGAAATGCGTAGAGATCTGGAGGAATACCGGTGGCGAAGGCGGCCCCCTGGACAAAGACTGACGCTCAGGTGCGAAAGCGTGGGGAGCAAACAGGATTAGATACCCTGGTAGTCCACGCCGTAAACGATGTCTACTTGGAGGTTGTGCCCTTGAGGCGTGGCTTCCGGAGCTAACGCGTTAAGTAGACCGCCTGGGAGTACGGCCGCAAGGTTAAAACTCAAATGAATTGACGGGGCCCGCACAAGCGGTGGAGCATGTGGTTTAATTCGATGCAACGCGAAGAACCTTACCGGTCTTGACATCCACGGAAGTTTTCAGAGATGAGAATGTGCCTTCGGGAACCGTGAGACAGGTGCTGCATGGCTGTCGTCAGCTCGTGTTGTGAAATGTTGGGTTAAGTCCCGCAACGAGCGCAACCCTTATCCTTTGTTGCCAGCGGTCCGGCCGGGAACTCAAAGGAGACTGCCAGTGATAAACTGGAGGAAGGTGGGGATGACGTCAAGTCATCATGGCCCTTACGACCAGGGCTACACGTGCTACAATGGCGCATACAAAGAGAAGCGACCTCGCGAGAGCAAGCGGACCTCATAAAGTGCGTCGTAGTCCGGATTGAGTCTGCAACTCGACTCCATGAAGTCGGAATCGCTAGTAATCGTGGATCAGAATGCCACGGTGAATACGTTCCCGGGCCTTGTACACACCGCCCGTCACACCATGGGAGTGGGTTGCAAAGAAGTAGGTAGCTTAAACTTCGGGAGGGCGCTTACCACTTTGTGATTCATGACTGGGGTGAAGTCGTAACAAGGTAACCGTAGGGGAACCTGCGGTTGGATCACCTCCTTACCTTAAAGAAGCGTACTTTGCAGTGCTCACACAGATTGTCTGATGAAAAGTAAATAGCAAGGCGTCTTGCGAAGCAGACTGATACGTCCCCTTCGTCTAGAGGCCCAGGACACCGCCCTTTCACGGCGGTAACAGGGGTTCGAATCCCCTAGGGGACGCCACTTGCTGGTTTGTGAGTGAAAGTCACCTGCCTTAATATCTCAAAACTGACTTACGAGTCACGTTTGAGATATTTGCTCTTTAAAAATCTGGATCAAGCTGAAAATTGAAACACAGAACAACGAAAGTTGTTCGTGAGTCTCTCAAATTTTCGCAACACGATGATGAATCGTAAGAAACATCTTCGGGTTGTGAGGTTAAGCGACTAAGCGTACACGGTGGATGCCCTGGCAGTCAGAGGCGATGAAGGACGTGCTAATCTGCGATAAGCGCCGGTAAGGTGATATGAACCGTTATAACCGGCGATTTCCGAATGGGGAAACCCAGTGTGATTCGTCACACTATCATTAACTGAATCCATAGGTTAATGAGGCGAACCGGGGGAACTGAAACATCTAAGTACCCCGAGGAAAAGAAATCAACCGAGATTCCCCCAGTAGCGGCGAGCGAACGGGGAGGAGCCCAGAGCCTGAATCAGCATGTGTGTTAGTGGAAGCGTCTGGAAAGGCGCGCGATACAGGGTGACAGCCCCGTACACAAAAGCGCATGTGCTGTGAGCTCGATGAGTAGGGCGGGACACGTGGTATCCTGTCTGAATATGGGGGGACCATCCTCCAAGGCTAAATACTCCTGACTGACCGATAGTGAACCAGTACCGTGAGGGAAAGGCGAAAAGAACCCCGGCGAGGGAGTGAAAAGAACCTGAAACCGTGTACGTACAAGCAGTGGGAGCACAGGTTTACCTGTGTGACTGCGTACCTTTGTATAATGGGTCAGCGACTTATATTCTGTAGCAAGGTTAACCGTATAGGGAGCCGGAGGGAAACCGAGTCTTAACCGGGCGTTAAGTTGCAGGGTATAGACCCGAAACCCGGTGATCTAGCCATGGGCAGGTTGAAGGTTGGGTAACACTAACTGGAGGACCGAACCGACTAATGTTGAAAAATTAGCGGATGACCTGTGGCTGGGGGTGAAAGGCCAATCAAACCGGGAGATAGCTGGTTCTCCCCGAAAGCTATTTAGGTAGCGCCTCGTGAATTCATCTCCGGGGGTAGAGCACTGTTTCGGCTAGGGGGCCATCCCGGCTTACCAACCCGATGCAAACTGCGAATACCGGAGAATGTTATCACGGGAGACACACGGCGGGTGCTAACGTCCGTCGTGAAGAGGAAACAACCCAGACCGCCAGCTAAGGTCCCAAAGTCATGGTTAAGTGGGAAACGATGTGGGAAGGCCCAGACAGCGGGATGTTGGCTTAGAAGCAGCCATCATTTAAAGAAAGCGTAATAGCTCACTGGTCGAGTCGGCCTGCGCGGAAGATGTAACGGGGCTAAACCATGCACCGAAGCTGCGGCAGCGACACTCAGGTGTTGTTGGGTAGGGAGCGTTCTGTAAGCCTGTGAAGGTGGCCTGTGAGGGTTGCTGGAGGTATCAGAAGTGCGAATGCTGACATAAGTAACGATAAAGCGGGTGAAAAGCCCGCTCGCCGGAAGACCAAGGGTTCCTGTCCAACGTTAATCGGGGCAGGGTGAGTCGACCCTAAGGCGAGGCCGAAAGGCGTAGTCGATGGGAAACAGGTTAATATTCCCGTACTTGGTGTTACTGCGAAGGGGGACGGAGAAGGCTATGTTGGCCGGGCGACGGTTGTCCCGGTTTAAGCGTGTAGGTGTGTGTTCCGGTAAATCCGGTTCACTTTAACACTGAGGCGTGACGACGAGGCACTACGGTGCTGAAGCAACAAATGCCCTGCTTCGGGAAAAGCCTCTAAGCATCAGGTAACATCAAATCGTACCCCAAACCGACACAGGTGGTCAGGTAGAGAATACCAAGGCGCTTGAGAGAACTCGGGTGAAGGAACTAGGCAAAATGGTGCCGTAACTTCGGGAGAAGGCACGCTGACACGTAGGTGAAGTGATTTACTCATGGAGCTGAAGTCAGTCGAAGATACCAGCTGGCTGCAACTGTTTATTAAAAACACAGCACTGTGCAAACACGAAAGTGGACGTATACGGTGTGACGCCTGCCCGGTGCCGGAAGGTTAATTGATGGGGTCAGCGCAAGCGAAGCTCCTGAACGAAGCCCCGGTAAACGGCGGCCGTAACTATAACGGTCCTAAGGTAGCGAAATTCCTTGTCGGGTAAGTTCCGACCTGCACGAATGGCGTAATGATGGCCAGGCTGTCTCCACCCGAGACTCAGTGAAATTGAACTCGCTGTGAAGATGCAGTGTACCCGCGGCAAGACGGAAAGACCCCGTGAACCTTTACTATAGCTTGACACTGAACATTGAGCCTTGATGTGTAGGATAGGTGGGAGGCTTTGAAGTGTGGACGCCAGTCTGCATGGAGCCGACCTTGAAATACCACCCTTTAATGTTTGATGTTCTAACGTGGACCCGTTACCCGGGTTGCGGACAGTGTCTGGTGGGTAGTTTGACTGGGGCGGTCTCCTCCTAAAGAGTAACGGAGGAGCACGAAGGTTGGCTAATCCTGGTCGGACATCAGGAGGTTAGTGCAATGGCATAAGCCAGCTTGACTGCGAGCGTGACGGCGCGAGCAGGTGCGAAAGCAGGTCATAGTGATCCGGTGGTTCTGAATGGAAGGGCCATCGCTCAACGGATAAAAGGTACTCCGGGGATAACAGGCTGATACCGCCCAAGAGTTCATATCGACGGCGGTGTTTGGCACCTCGATGTCGGCTCATCACATCCTGGGGCTGAAGTAGGTCCCAAGGGTATGGCTGTTCGCCATTTAAAGTGGTACGCGAGCTGGGTTTAGAACGTCGTGAGACAGTTCGGTCCCTATCTGCCGTGGGCGCTGGAGAACTGAGGGGGGCTGCTCCTAGTACGAGAGGACCGGAGTGGACGCATCACTGGTGTTCGGGTTGTCATGCCAATGGCACTGCCCGGTAGCTAAATGCGGAAGAGATAAGTGCTGAAAGCATCTAAGCACGAAACTTGCCCCGAGATGAGTTCTCCCTGAGACTTAGAGTCTCCTGAAGGAACGTTGAAGACGACGACGTTGATAGGCCGGGTGTGTAAGCGCAGCGATGCGTTGAGCTAACCGGTACTAATGAACCGTGAGGCTTAACCTTACAACGCCGAAGATGTTTTGGCGGATGAGAGACGATTTTCAGCACTGATTCAGATTACATCAGAACGTAAAAACGGTCTGATAACAGAATTTGCCTGGCGGCAGTAGCGCGGTGGTCCCACCTGACCCCATGCCGAACTCAGAAGTGAAACGCCGTAGCGCCGATGGTAGTGTGGGGTCTCCCCATGCGAGAGTAGGGAACTGCCAGGCATCAAATTTAGTGTGCTGATATGGCTCAGTTGGTAGAGCGCACCCTTGGTAAGGGTGAGGTCCCCAGTTCGACTCTGGGTATCAGCACCACTTAATACGGTTAAAGTTCGGCATTTGAAAAAGAATTTGTCTGGCGGCAGTAGCGCGGTGGTCCCACCTGACCCCATGCCGAACTCAGAAGTGAAACGCCGTAGCGCCGATGGTAGTGTGGGGTCTCCCCATGCGAGAGTAGGGAACTGCCAGGCATCAAATAAAACGAAGGGCCCTGTCGGAAGACAGGGCCTTTTGTTTTATCTGTGGTCTGTCGGTGAGCACTCTCCTGAGGAGGAGAAATCCGCCGGGAGCGGATTTGAACGTTGCGCAGCAACGGCCCGGAGGGTGGCGGGCAGGACGCCCGCCATAAACTGCCGTACATCAAATAAAGCAAAGGGCCCAATCGAAAGATTGGGCCTTTTTGCGTTTATCTCTCTATGGAAAAAGTTATCGGGTAATGACGCCGACGCGTTTTAAACATCTTCGTAGAGTGGATAAAAACCGTTTAGTAAACGTGATTTCCCGCCATATATCCGCCTGAACCATCCAATGTGAACCGTGCTGAAGTAGATGTACAAACGGCTTTTACTTACGCCTCTAATAAGCAATAGAGATATTCGCTGAGGGCTAAGAATCTGGCCCATTAGGCTATTTATTTGCCAGTTTGGCCCTGGGACAGTGCTCAAAATCCTCATGTATTACGTGTATGCTCCGGTTTATATCCAGACTGTCTGTAATAATTACGCCTAATGACCACGCTCTAAGTCTTACTGTATAAAGCGTGTTTGTAATGCGGCTTACGATGCTATCAAGCTACAATTTTGTCTGCATCGGACAAGGAATAGAATAAATACTATCGGGATGGGCGAGTAAGAAAAGAGAGCGTTTTATCGTGTTAACTTTCGGGGGACAGGCTGAATAGATTACGTCGCTGAGTATCCTTACGATTACTGAAAACGCGGCATTGCCGCGCCTGCATGTATCATTTAGAAAGCGCAATGATACCCATCGTCAACCCTGCTACCGCCGCAGCGCCGCCAGCAATAGCGCCTGCTGTCTCCCAGTTATCCTGCGTAGTACCTTTCATACATGTATTGGTATGAACCAGTCGCCCTTGATCGTCATAAACTGGTACGCAAGGAGAATCATGTGCACAACCTGCCAATAAGGTGGTAAGCAATGCAACTGGAATTAGTCTTTTCATGGTGTTACCTCATTAATCAGCGTTTCGCGAAGTACAGCAACGTAAATGCTGGCTCTAACCGCTGCGAAAACGAGAGTTATTTTACCACCACAGAAAAAATGGCCGACATGAGGAATCATCTCAATTCATGTGAATTGTAAAAACTATGGAGAATGCAAAAGTAAGCGGAGAGGGGGAATAGCGGAGATAAAGACGTACCGTTTAAAAAGGCGTCCGAAGACGCCTCTGTTTACCGGTTAATCATGATGGCGATTAAATCGGCGTTTTACAACAACGAAGAATACTGGCACGAAGAAGATAGCTAATAAGGTTGCGGTTAACATTCCCCCCATAACCCCTGTGCCTACTGCGTTCTGTGCACCACTACCTGCGCCACGACTGATAACTAACGGCATTACCCCGAGAATAAAGGCCAGCGAGGTCATTAGAATAGGACGTAAACGCATACGGGATGCTTCCAGCGTCGCTTCAATCAATCCACGTCCTTCTTTTTCCATGAGATCTTTGGCGAACTCGACAATCAGGATGGCGTTTTTAGCAGAAAGGCCAATAGTGGTTAACAAGCCAACCTGGAAGTAAACGTCATTGTTCAGACCGCGCAATGACGCTGCAAGCAGAGCGCCAACCACGCCGAGCGGTACGACCAGCATTACCGAGAACGGAATTGACCAGCTTTCATACAGAGCGGCAAGGCAGAGGAAAACGACAATGAGTGAGATTGCGTATAGCGCCGGCGCCTGGTTACCTGACAACCGTTCCTGATACGACATACCTGTCCAGTCATAGCCAATACCGTTTGGCAGCTGTGAAGCCAGGTTTTCCATTAACGACATTGCTTCACCGGTACTTCGTCCGGGCGCTGCTTCGCCGAGCAGTTCCATTGACGGCATCCCGTTATAGCGTTCCAGGCGTGGCGAACCATAAATCCACCGTGCTGAGCTAAAGGTAGAGAAGGGCACCATCTCGCCATTGGCGCTGCGTACATAAAGATTGTTGATATCTCCCGGCAGCATACGGAACTGAGCGTCAGCCTGAACGTATACTTTTTTCACTCGTCCGCGATCGATAAAGTCGTTAACGTAATAGCCGCCCAACGCCGCGGAGATGGTTTCGTTGATATCAGACAGCGAAACACCGAGCGCCTGCGCTTTTTCTTGATCGACATCCAGCTTGAACTGTGGCGTGTCTTCCAGCCCGTTCGGGCGTACGCGCACTAATAGATCAGGATGCTTCGCGACCATACCCAGGAGTTGATTACGCGCTTTTGTTAACGCATCGTGACCGAGTCCTCCCTGATCAATCAGTTCAAAGTCGAAACCTGTCGCGGTACCTAACTCGACAATTGCCGGCATGTTGAAGGGGAACACCAACCCGTCGCGAATCTGGCTGAAGGCGCGTGTCGCTCTGGCGATAACGGCTTCGACGCTATTTTCTTCACCGTTACGCTCTTCCCAGGGTTTAAGGCTGACAAATGCCATCCCTGAGTTTTGTCCCTGACCGCTAAAGCTAAAGCCGTTTACGGTAAACACGCTTTCGACGTTCGCTTTTTCATTATTCAGGTAGTAATGAGTGACTTGATCCAGCACTTTCTGCGTACGTTCTTGCGTAGCGCCAGAGGGGAGCTGAATCATGGTCAGGAATACCCCCTGATCTTCTTCCGGCAGGAAGGAGGTCGGGAGGCGTAAAAACAGAACCGCCATTCCGACTACAATAAGTAGATAGATAATGAGATAGCGACCCGTATTACGCACGATGCCGCTTACGCTGTTAGTATAGTGGTTAACGCTGTGGTCAAACCTGGTATTGAACCAGCCAAAGAAGCCGCTTTTTTTCTCGTGATGTTCAGCAGATACGGGTTTAAGCAGCGTAGCGCATAGCGCTGGCGTCAGAATCAACGCAACCAGAACGGATAGCGCCATTGCTGAAACAATAGTAATAGAGAACTGGCGATAAATTGCCCCGGTCGAGCCGCCAAAAAAGGCCATCGGGATAAATACTGCAGACAGTACCATCGCGATACCTACCAGCGCTCCCTGAATCTGCGACATGGATTTTTCCGTCGCCTCTCGGGGAGAAAGGTTATCCTCCATCATTACACGTTCAACGTTTTCTACGACCACTATCGCATCGTCAACCAGCAGCCCTATCGCCAGTACCATGCCGAACATCGTCAGGGTATTGATGGAATAGCCAAAGGCGGCGAGTACCGCAAAAGTGCCTAGCAACACGACAGGAACAGCGATGGTAGGAATCAGGGTTGCCCGGATATTCTGTAAGAACAGATACATTACCAGGAACACCAGAATAATCGCTTCAAATAGCGTTTTTACCACTTCGTGGATAGATATTTTTACGAAGGGCGTAGTGTCATAAGGATAAACCACCTTCATTCCCTGAGGGAAGAAAGGCTGCAGTTCCGCCAGTTTCGCTTTGATTGCGGTTGCGGTATCCAGCGCGTTAGCGCCGGTCGCCAGTTTAATACCGAGACCGGAGGCCGGTTTACCGTTAATGCGCGCTACAACGTTATAGTTTTCACCGCCAAGCTCAATACGCGCGACATCTTTGAGATGGACGACAGAGCCGTCGGTATTGACGCGCAACGTAACTTTGCCGAACTCTTCCGGATCTTTCAGACGCGTTTGGGCGATGATTGAGGCGTTAAGCTGCTGGCCCGGTAATGCTGGCGTACCGCCCAGTTGGCCTGCCGCAATCTGGTCGTTCTGTACTTTTAACTGGTTGATGACGTCAACTGGCGTGAGCTGGTATTTATTTAGCAGATTCGCATCCAGCCAGATACGCATGGCGTACTGTGCGCCAAATAGCTGAACGTCGCCCACGCCGTTCAGACGGCTGATAGAATCCTTAATGTTAGAGGCGACATAGTCAGAGATGTCGTCCTGGGTAGTGTTCGGATTATCCGAGACGAACCCGGCGACCATCAAAAAGCTGCTGCTGGATTTTTCAACGCTAATCCCCTGCTGCTGGACTTCTTGCGGCAGTAAAGGCGTGGCGAGCTGCAATTTATTTTGCACCTGAACCTGCGCGATATCCGGATCGGTTCCGGACTGGAAGGTCAGAGTGATGGTCACGCTACCAGCAGAGTCGCTGGTAGAGGACATATACATCAGGTTATCGATACCGTTCATATTTTGTTCGATAACCTGAGTAACCGTATCCTGTACCGTCTGCGCATCCGCGCCAGGATAGGTTGCAGAAATAGAAACCGCTGGCGGCGCAATGGTTGGATACTGCGCAACGGGAAGTTGCATTATTGCCAGTGCGCCAGCCATCATCAGGATAATGGCCAGAACCCAGGCGAAAATAGGACGTCTAATAAAAAAGTTTGCCATGTACGGTTACCTTATTGCGCCGTTTTCGCTGCAGGAGCATCGGTAGTGGCTTTCACCTGGACGCCCGGTCGCGCTTTTTGTAAGCCGCTGACGATGACCTTATCGCCCGGTTTTAACCCTTCGCTGATGAGCCATTTATCGCCAATAGCCTGCGCCGCCACGACATTGCGGGCTTCGACCTGGCTTTTATCGTTAACCACCATCACCATTGCGTCGCCGCGCGGCGTGCGGGTTACGCCCTGCTGGGGGACAAGGATGGCATTGGGCTGGACGCCTTCATCAATGCGGGCGCGCACAAACATACCGGGAAGCAGACTGTGTTGCGGGTTAGGGAACACCGCCCTGAGCGTGATAGAGCCGGTGCTTTCATCTACGGTAACGTCGGAAAATTGCAGCGTGCCTTTAATCGGGTAGACCTGACCATTTTCCATTACCAGTTGAACCGTGCTACTGGCGCTGTCTTTATGCAGGTTACCTTGTTCGACGGATTGCTTGAGTCGCATAAAGTCGTTGCTTGATTGCGTCACGTCGACATAAATCGGGTCGAGTTGTTGCACGGTAGCCAGTTCAGTTGACTGACCATTAGTCACCAGCGCGCCTTCAGTCACATTAGATTTTCCTATACGGCCGCTGATGGGTGAGGTGACTTTGGTATACGCAAGGTTAATACGCGCGCTTTCAACAGCGGCTTTTGCCGCCACAACGGCGGCATCGGCCTGGCGGGCGTCGGCAATCGCCTGATCATATTCCTGTTGGCTGATATATTTTGTGCCGACCAGTGGAACATAGCGTTTGACCGTCAGGTGCGCGATAGCCGCAGCCGCTTCGCTTTTAGCAAGTTCGCCTTTAGCGCTGTCATAATCGGCCTGATAAGTGGCAGGATCGATCTGATAAAGCGACTGTCCGGCCTCTACATCGCTACCTTCGGTGAAGTTTCTTTTAAGTACGATCCCGCTCACCTGGGGGCGAACCTCCGCAATGCGAAATGCGGACGTACGTCCGGGAAGTTCGGTCGTTACGGCTAGCGGCGCTGTTTCGACCACATGGACGGTGACTTGCGGCTCGCCGGCATGAGCCTGGGTATCTCCCTGGTCATTACAACCGGCCAGCAGCGCAGCAGAGAATATGATGAATGAGGGCAGGAGTGAAAACCTGGCATGTTTCGTCATTACTGTTCCTTAAAAAACCGAAAGCTCGTTATTCACCGGATAACGGTAAGGCGTTAACGCGCGAAAAATAGAATAGCAGTGGGGTATCCTACAAATTATTAGCTTGTGATGTAAGCAATACTTATTTTGGGATGGGGTTCACGGCACATAAAAGCAAAAAAAAAGAACTATTCCCTGTCGTTTCATAATGTCCCGATTAGTAAAATCATGATGTTGAATAACATAAATAGAAATATATATTTTATATGAATGTGTTTTATTAATTTATTTGTTTTTATTATTGATTTGGCGATATTGTGCGAAATAAAAATAGCTGTCTCTCGTCTGACTAAAAAGGACATGATAAAGTTGTTTTTTGTGCTGAGTATTTTATCAGCGTATTTATCGTTTTTATGGTCCAGGATATCTTAATTATGGCGAAGAAAACGAAGGCGGATGCGCTTAAAACGCGGCAACATTTGATTGAAACCGCTATTGCGCAGTTCGCTTTGCGCGGCGTTGCCAACACGACGTTGAATGATATCGCTGATGCCGCTGATGTCACGCGGGGCGCCATCTACTGGCACTTTGAGAATAAAACGCAGTTGTTTAATGAGGTTTGGTTACAGCAACCACCTTTACGCGAACTTATTCAGGATAGGCTTACGGGATGCTGGAATGATAATCCTTTACAGGATCCACGAGAGAAATTTATTGCAGCCTTACAATATATTGCGGCAGTGCCTCGTCAGCAGGCATTAATGCAGATTTTATATCATAAATGTGAATTCCATAATGGTATGATATCGGAACAGGCCATTCGGGAGAAGATGGGTTTCCATCATCAGTCGCTGCTTGAAGTATTACAGCGATGTATGGATAAAAAACTGATCTCAGGCAGTCTTGATCTGGATGTCATATTAATTATTCTGCATGGTAGTTTTAGCGGAATAGTAAAAAACTGGTTAATGAATCCCACAAGTTATGATCTTTATAAGCAGGCGCCTGCATTAGTCGATAATGTATTAAAAATGCTAAGCCCGGATGGCAGTGTGAGGCAATTAATGCCAAATGAACAACAGGCGGAAGAAGCCTGAGATTATTTTGAGTTGATATTATATATTGACCTTGTGAATATATTGGCAGGATCCCGAATATCGCGAGCAATTTCCTCTGCCGTACGCGGCTTGCCAAGCAGGAACCCCTGAAGCGTATGGCATCCTAACTGGGTCAAAAATTGTTGCTGCGTTTCATTCTCTACCCCTTCTGCCACAATTTGCAGATTTAACGCTTTCGCCAGCGCGACAATAGCCGCAACAATGGTCGCGCCGTCGCCTGCCTCGCTGAGTTCATGTACGAAAGCGCGATCAATTTTTAGTTCGCACGCCGGAAGACGTTTCAGATAGAGAAGGCTGGAATAACCGGTGCCAAAGTCGTCAATAGAGGCCTTAACCCCCATTTCCGTTAATCTGGTGAGTATAGCGACGCTTTGCTCCGGCTTATTCATCGCCGTGGTTTCGGTGATTTCCAGAATCAATAAATCGGGACGGATACTGTGTTGGGCCAGGCTCCGCGTAATGGTGTCCACAAGCCCGGGCTGCTCAAATTGTAAGGCGGACAGGTTTACCGCCACTGACCATAAGGCGTATCCCTGTAAGTGCCACTCGCGGAGCTGTCGACACGCCTCGTCTATCACCCAGCTACCGATAGTGACGATAAGACCCGTTTTTTCCGCCAGCGGTAAAAACTGGTCAGGATTCAGTACGCCTTGTTTTGGATGATACCAGCGCAACAGGGCCTCAAATCCTACAATGGGGCCGGCAGGGGCCTGAAATTTAGGCTGATACACCAGCCTGAGCTCTTGTCTTTCCAGCGCCAGCCACAGGTCATTCATTAGCTGAAGTTGGGTTTGCGCCAGCATATTCATTGATGGCTGAAAGAAATGGTATCCGTTACGCCCCGTATGCTTCGTGTGGTACATCGCGGCATCGGCGTTGAACATCAGTTCCCGTTCGTTTTTTCCGTCCAGCGGATAGAGCGCTATTCCCACGCTAAGGGTGACGACCAGTTCGTACGGATCTATCGTAAAGGGCGCATCTATCGAATGTACCAGCGCGCTGGCAAGGGAAGCCGCTTCGTCAGGCGCGCTAACTTCCGCAAGCAGCACAAATTCGTCGCCGCCAATCCGCGCCAGGGTAAACTGCCCGCTCAGCGGTTGGTTCAGACGATGCGTGACCGCCACCAGTAGCTTATCGCCGATATCATGACCATAAGCGTCATTAACGGCTTTAAAGCCATCCAGATCCATAAACAGTAGCGCGAAAGACGTGCCTTCCCGATTCGCTTTGCTGATGGCCTGTTCCAGACGATCCTCAAGAAGTACCCGGTTTGGTAAACGGGTGAGCGTATCATGCAGCGCCAACTGCGCCAGTTCCTGGTTCGCCTGCGCCAGCGAAGAGGCAAGTAGTGCGGTACGGGCCTGAAGCCGGGCGTCAAATAAAGAAACCAGCAGAGTAATACCCAGGATAGTCAGCGCGACCACGCTGACAAGAACAGCCAGCCAGTTGCTATCGACGCCACGATGTTCCATCGGCCAGTTTTGGGGAAAGTGTGCGGCCTTCATGCCGGCGTAATGCATGCCGGCGATAGCTATCCCCATTAATACCGCGGCGCCTGCTCGCCTCAGGGCGACATCTGTTCCCTCATTACGCAGGCGGAACGTGAGCCACAGCGCGCCGCAGGACGCCAGTAGCGCGATAATGATAGAGAGGGCAACCCACGCGCTATTCCAAACGATAATGGAAGCAAATTGCAGCGCCGCCATCCCGGTATAATGCATTGCGCTGATGCCCAGTCCCATCACCAGCGCGCCCGGCAGTAAACGGCGCAGGCGCAGTTTTTCAGCGCTAACCAGCCATAGCGCAAACAGGGAGGAGCCGATCGCGATCAGCATGGAGAGGCCGGTGAGGAACGGATCGAAGCGCATGTTCATCGCGTGATCCATCGCCAGCATCCCGACAAAATGCATCGCCCAAATACCGACGCCCAGCGCGAAGCCGCCGCCCATTAGCCATATTCTGGCGTTTGATCGGGCGCTTCCGGCTATGCGTCCGGCCATATTTAATGCGGTATAGGACGCAAAAATAGCGACAGCAAATGAAACCGCCACAAGGATGTGGTTGTACTTACTAACCGGCATGTATCATTAGCTCATTGGTTATGCAGGAAAAGAACAGGACGAGACAGTATCACCCCTTCTTTTATCCTCAACGTGTTTTAATTCCCTGTTTTTATAAGGGATAAAAGAAATCCGGGTGATAAATAATCATAGGTTAAATCGCCCGATTCGCTACTCCAGATCGGTACAATTGATCAATTTAAGAGGGTTAACCGAATCCATGTTTCGGCACTTATCCTGTTCAGTCGCCATCAATTCGATCCATTGCATCAAAAGCGCATCAAAAAGAAAAACGGAGACGGCAAAAACAACCAGCCACCAATACTTACGTATCATCGTCAAATCCTGTGTATTCATGCCCATGCGTGCTGGGAATATACATGAAATTTTGACGCTGAAAAGCGGACTTACAATGCTTTTACTTCTCTGAAGATAGCGCGTTTATCCCGACATTTCGCTGCTTTTTGGACAGGTTTTGTGTTTTTCTCTTTTTGACTTTTGCAAGTTCATTTTCTGAATAATGCGAAGTGACGCTCAATCTTCTGAGCCCCATTTTTACGTACTCATTATTGAGTTCAATACCGATAAACTTACGACCTGACGCCGCTGCGACAGCGCCTGTGGTGAAACTGCCCGCGAAAGGGTCCAATACGGTATCGCTCGGGTTAGAAGGGCCAGTATGATCCGTTTTAACAGCGCGCTGGGCTTTTGCGTAGGATGGTTTTCATATTCATCCATCAGATAACGTACGCGAGGAAATGACCAGACGTTGCCCGGCACTTTTTTCTGATTGTATGGTTGGGGCGGGGTTTTTTCGATAATCGATTAGCGCGCGCTTAGCGCCCGTAGTGGTCTCGACCAGAATCGCGTCACGGTTAAAGGTATAGCTTTTCGGGTTTTTTACCATCATCAGGATCGGTTCATACATAGAACCAAAGTATTTTTTCGCCTGCACCCCGGAACTATCATAGGACCAGACGATACGGCTTTTGATGGTAAAAAGCGTTCGGCATTTGAGATCGATATACGGCATATTTTCTGTGCTATTCATGATGTACATGGTGCCGTGTTTCTTCAGTACGCGGTGGCACTCGTCAATGCATTCATACAGCCAGGCCAGAAAAGACGCTTCGTCCCAGGATTCCACCATACCGTCGAAATCTTTTCCGATATTGTAAGGCGGATCGGCAAAAATTAAGTCAATGCTTTCAGAAGGCAGTTTTTTAAGTTCTGTTAGCGCGTCACCGTGAATAATCTTCTTCGATTCATCGCCAAAGTACTGAGGTTCACATTCCGCTTTCATGACCAAATTCCATGTAATGCGTATAAAAAAGGCGCTTCCCCATGCCGAGTAGCGCCTTTTTTAATCAAGCATTTAGCTAACCTGAATTAGTTCATGCCGTATTTTTTTAATTTTTTACGCAGCGTACCACGGTTGATGCCCATCATCAGCGCAGCACGGGTCTGGTTACCACGGGTGTATTGCATCACCATGTCCAACAGGGGCTGTTCTACTTCAGCCAGTACCAGCTCATAGAGGTCATTCACATCCTGACCATTCAGTTGAGCAAAATAGTTCTTCAGTGCCTGTTTAACCGAGTCACGCAGGGGTTTTTGGGTTACCTGATCCTGAGAGTTAACGGTAGAAACGGTCAGTACGTCAGAATTTACGCGTTGTTCGAACATAGTTCTGTCAGCTCTTTATTTCTGTTTACGCAAAATTTTCGAAGTATGCCTCCAACGCCTCCAGCTGTTCGCTGGCGTCCTCAATAGCGTTGAATGTGCGCCGAAACTGGTCGTCTGGAGCGTGTTCCTGGAGATACCAGGAGACGTGTTTACGCGCGATTCGGTACCCTTTTGCCTGACCGTAAAAGTCATGCAGTTCCCGAACATGCGTGCAAAGCAAGCGCTTTACCTCTGCCAGCGGCAGCGGCGGAAGCAGCTCCCCAGTGTCCAGATAATGCTGGATTTCCCGAAAGATCCAGGGTCTTCCCTGAGCTGCGCGGCCTATCATCAGGGCATCCGCCCCTGTATAGTCGAGAACAGCTCTGGCTTTATGCGGGTTAGTAATGTCGCCATTCGCGATAATCGGAATGGAAACTTTCTGCTTAACTGCCCGAATACTGTCGTATTCAGCTTCTCCGTTGAACAAACAGGCGCGGGTGCGGCCATGGATGGTCAGGGCCTGAATACCACAATCTTCAGCCAGTTGGGCAATCTCTACGCAGTTACGGTGTTCCGGCGCCCAGCCGGTGCGAATCTTGAGAGTCACAGGAACGTCCACCGCGTTTACGACCCCGATGAGTATAGACTTCACTAAATCCGGGTACTGCAAGAGGGCTGAACCTGCCAGCTTACGATTCACTTTCTTCGCCGGGCACCCCATATTGATATCAATAATCTGGGCGCCGCTTTCCACGTTAATACGTGCGGCATCGGCCATCTCAACAGGGTCGCTACCGGCAATTTGCACCGTGCGAATTCCTGGCTCATCAACGTGCACCATCCGTAAACGAGATTTATCGCTTTCCCACACTTGCGGGTTAGAAGACATCATCTCGGATACTGTCAATCCTGCTCCCATCTCATAGCACAGCGTCCGGAAAGGTCTGTCAGTAATGCCAGCCATGGGCGCTGCGATCAGGCGATTTCTGAGCTGATATTGTCCGATGCGCATGAGTTAAGAAATGACCATACTGTGACTGCAAGGCGGCGTATATTACGCATTTTTTGCACGAGATGAAAGGCCAAACTTTGAACAATCCACTGTTGTAGATCAATGAATCGTGCTTAAAAACAGCAAAATAAATTTATAATTCAGTAAAATCATAGGGTTATTTATTGTCGGCGGTTTTGTACGCGCTTACAAATTCCCGTAACTTCTCTCTATTTCTTCGACCAGAAACAAGATAAGCGGAATAATCTGCTTTTTTTATAAGCTAATTACCCCAAATGAATGGGATCGCCGTCTCGTTTCAGGACAAGATCACTTCCCGCTGCGCGTGATTTTTCTCCATTGCCAGTCGGAAGGGGTGCACAGATGCGCTTTTGTGTTCATGAACGGCACGCATAAATTTTTCCAGCTGCGCTAAAAAGAGCGTTAGCGGATGCTGCAGAACAACCCGGACAGCATTTACTAAGTACGAGGGCGATGGCTGCGGGCCGTTGAAGCGCCAGTACGTTTGTCCGCTGGTAGCAGCTGTTTATCCAGACGGATAATGACAAAGAAGTTATTTCAGGCATTCATTTGATGAATTTAATGATGTCTCGGTGCCTGAAAGGCGTTAAGGCAGTTGTGTGGAGAAAAGCGTGGCCGGGCGACCACGCTGACAAGAATTATTTCTTACGGCCAGTAATGCGGCACCACTCTTCTTTTTCGACGACCGGGTCGAGAGTGAAAAGCTCGGCGTAAGCATCACAGACGCTTTCCGCCTGGCTGGCGAGAATACCTGAAAGCCCCAGCAGACCGCCCTCAACGGGCAGTACGCTGATTAACGGGGCCAGTTCGCGTAATGGGCCTGCCAGGATGTTAGCGACGACCACGTCGGCTTTCATGGCTTCTGGCTGGTCTTTCGGCAGGTACAGCTCCAGCCGGTCAGACACGCCGTTGCGTTCGGCATTATCGCGACTGGCCTGAATAGCTTGCGGATCGATATCAATACCAATCGCCTTTGCCGCTCCCAGCTTCAGCGCGGCAATCGCCAGAATGCCTGAACCGCAGCCAAAGTCGATCACGGTTTTGCCGTTGAGATCGAGCCCGTCCAGCCATTGCAGACATAAAGAGGTGGTGGGGTGCGTACCCGTACCGAACGCCAGTCCCGGGTCGAGCATCACGTTGACGGCATTCTCGTCCGGAATGTCACGCCAGCTGGGACAAATCCACAGACGCTCGCCAAAACGCATCGGATGGAAATTATCCATCCATTCGCGTTCCCAGTCTTTATCTTCCAGTTGTTCGATTTTATGGGCAAATCCGGCACCCAGCAGTGGATGTTGCTCCAGAATCGCGACAACGTCTTTCATGTCTGTTTCGGCGTCGAACAGACCGATCACATCGGTATCGCCCCACAGACGGGTTTCGCCCGGCAACGGCTCAAAAACCGGCGTATCGTGTGTATCCTGAAAGGTAATGGAAACGGCGCCCGCTTCCATCAGCGCATCACTTAGCTCTTCAGCATTCGCGCCGGTGGTATTCAGTTTCAATTGGATCCATGGCATGGCAAAACTCTTTATTTATCAGTAGACAATACGGTGGCTTGCGAAGCGGAAGAGCCGAATCGGTTTCCGATCAGAAAAGCCAATAAACTTAACAGTAACGCGGGCACAATCGGATGAAAGCCCAGGTACTGAATATTAAATGTGGCAAGCAGGGCATATAGCACGCCGCCCACGATCATGGCGCTTAACGCGCCTGCCGCGTTTGCCCGCTCCCAGTAAAGGCCCAGTACCAGCGGCCATAAGAACACCGCTTCCAGGCCGCCAAACGCCAGTAGGTTGAGCCAAATGATCATCTCTGGCGGTTTCCACGCGGCCAGCAGCAACAGCGCGCCTAGCAGTAATGTAATCGCTGCCGACATACGCTTCAGCCGGATCTCATTTTGCATCTGATCGGGACGCAGGTTGAGATAGAGATCTTTAATGATCGTCGCGGAACTTTGCAGCAGTTGGGCGTTAATTGTTGACATGATCGCCGCCATTGGCGCAGCAAGGAAGATCCCGGCGGCAAACGGCGGCAAAACTTTCACCATTAGCGTTGGGATCACCAGATCCGGCACCGTCAGATCCGGAAGCACCGCGCGACCCAGCGCGCCGGCAAGGTGCATCCCGAACATTAAAATCGCCACGACAATCGTACCGATAATAATGCCCCGGTGTACCGCTTTACTGTCTTTATAAGAAATGCAGCGCACTGCCGTATGCGGCAGGCCAATCACGCCAAAACAGACCAGTACCCAAAAAGAGGTCATAAAAGCGGGAGAAAGTATGTCATCGGCGCCCTGCGGCGTTACCAGTTTGGGGTCGAGAGCGTGCAGCGTGTCAACGGCCTGATGTAAACCGCCCGCCGCATGCACCACGCCCACCAGCAGCACTATCGTGCCGACCAGCATCACCAGGCCCTGTAGCGTATCGTTAAGTACGCTGGCGCGAAAGCCGCCAAACGCCGTATAGAGTGCGATACTGACGCCAAATATTAGCAGGCCGGTTTCGTAGGGAATTCCCGCCGCGGTTTCCAGTAGTCGCGCGCCGCCGATAAATTGTACGGTCATTGCGCCAATAAACGCGACCAATAAACTCAGGCTTGCTAACCACACCAGCAGGCGGCTTTGGTAACGAGCGAATAGCATATCGTTAAGCGTGACGGCATTATAGCGACGCGCCAGGATAGCGAATTTTTTACCCAGAATACCCAGTGAAAGCCAGACGGCGGGAAGCTGGATCATCGCCAGCAAGACCCAGCCCAGACCATATTTATAAGCCGCGCCGGGACCGCCGATAAATGAACTGGCGCTAATATAGGTGGCGGTCAGCGTCATCGCGAGCACGATCCCGCCCATCGAACGACTGCCAAGAAAATACTCGTTTAAAAAGGTGCCGGCGGTACGCTTGCGCATAGCGTAAATCGAGACCCCGAAGACCACGACCAGATAGGCTACCAGCGGTAGAATGACCTCAAGCTGCATCGTCATCCTCCAGCGGAATATCGCGATAAATGAATTTCACCATCGCCCAGCACAGCAAAATAAAGACCAGCGGCGTCAATAAGCAGGCCATCTCGAACCAGTGCGGCAGACCGGTAATTCCCGGCGAGTCTCCAGGTAAGTAAGCAGCCACTAACCATGCCGCCAGATAGCAAAGGGTCAGCCACAGCGCCCAGCGCGCCTCTTTATGGGCCTGAACAAAACGAGCGTCCATTTTTTGTCCCTTATGGGTGAAGAAAGCGGGAATTGTACATGATGGGGCATCGCTATCCCCAGAAATAAAAAAGGCCGGATTCACCGGCCTTTTGAGATTAACGTGCGATTACTTTTCCTGAAGACCGAGTTTTTTCTCCAGATAGTGGATGTTGGTTCCACCGTGCTGGAAGTGCTCGTCATTCATGATGCGGGTCTGCAGATCGATATTGGTTTTGATACCATCGATAATCAGTTCCTGCAGGGCATTTTTCATACGGGCAATCGCCACGTCGCGGTTTTCACCGTAGCAGATGAGTTTGCCGATCATGGAATCATAGTACGGCGGCACCGTGTAGCCCGCGTAGATATGAGATTCCCAGCGAACGCCAAAGCCGCCAGGCGCATGGAAGCGCGTGATTTTGCCAGGGCTTGGCAGGAAGGTGTTCGGATCTTCGGCATTGATACGGCATTCTACCGCATGGCCTCGAACGACAACTTCGTCCTGTGTGATCGACAGTGGCTGACCCGCCGCGATGCGCAACTGCTCTTTGATCAAATCGACGCCGGTAATCATTTCAGTTACCGGGTGTTCAACCTGAATACGGGTGTTCATTTCGATGAAATAGAACTCGCCGTTTTCGAACAGGAATTCGAACGTTCCTGCGCCGCGATAGCCGATGTCTACGCACGCTTTCGCGCAGCGTTCGCCGATATAGCGACGCAGTTCCGGCGTAATGCCTGGCGCCGGGGCTTCTTCAACCACTTTCTGATGGCGACGCTGCATGGAGCAGTCGCGTTCCGCCAGATAGATAGCGTTGCCCTGGCCGTCCGCCAGCACCTGAATTTCGATGTGGCGTGGATTTTCCAGGTATTTTTCCATGTATACCATGTCGTTGCTGAAAGCTGCTTTCGCTTCCGCTTTAGTCATGGAGATGGACTGCGCCAGTTCAGCATCGCTACGAACCACGCGCATACCGCGGCCGCCGCCGCCGCCGGACGCTTTGATGATCACCGGATAGCCAATACGTTTGGCATGAGCGCGGTTCGCATTCATATCGTCGCCCAGTGGGCCGTCAGATCCTGGTACGGTCGGCACGCCCGCTTTTTTCATCGCGGTAATCGCGGACACTTTATCGCCCATCAGGCGGATGGTGTCTGCTTTCGGGCCGATAAAGATAAAGCCGGAGCGTTCAACCTGCTCGGCAAAATTGGCGTTCTCAGAAAGGAAGCCGTAACCCGGGTGGATTGCCACCGCGCCGGTGATTTCAGCGGCGCTAATGATAGCCGGGATGTTCAGATAACTTTTTACGGACGGTGCCGGGCCAATACAGACCGTCTCATCCGCCAGCAATACGTGTTTTAAATCGCGATCCGCGCTTGAGTGCACAGCGACGGTCTTGATGCCGAGTTCTTTACAGGCTCGAAGAATACGTAGTGCGATCTCGCCGCGGTTGGCGATGACAATTTTATCCAACATGTTCGCCTCGTTACTCGATGACGACCAGTGGCTCGTCAAATTCTACCGGTTGACCACTTTCGACCAGAATCGCTTTCACAGTGCCTGCTTTGTCTGCTTCGATCTGGTTCATCATTTTCATGGCTTCAACGATGCACAGGGTATCGCCCACGTTCACTTTCTGGCCCACTTCGATGAACGCTTTCGCGTCCGGGCTTGGGGTGCGGTAGAAAGTACCAACCATTGGGGAGCGTACGATGTGACCACTGATTTCCGCTGCGGCAGGCGCTTCCATTGCTGGAGTAGCCGCTGGCGCGACAGCGTTAGACAGAGCGGGTTGCTGCATCATCGGCGCCGCATAAGCCTGCTGCATCACCGGGAAACCGGCGTTTGCCGTTGTGCGGCTGATGCGAACAGATTCTTCGCCTTCAGAAATTTCCAGTTCGGAGATACCTGATTCTTCAACCAGCTCGATCAGTTTTTTAATCTTACGAATATCCATGAGTGGGTTCCGTACTCTTTGTTTAGTGTGATTGTGACAGGCGTTTTAGCGCCGTCTGTAAAGCATGTGAATGACTGCCGCGGGTAAAATACCGCGCATCTTTGATTTGCCTGTTATGCCGTAGCACCCGAAGGTGAAATTCATGATTTGCCAGTCATTGTGTGGCTATCTTCTGCTATTTTCGGGCAAAAAACAAAATATACCTTCATTGCACGATTGTCACCCTTTCTGCGAACGAAAATCGCCGTTGGGGAATGTAAAGTCGCACATTATAACTATTTCGTCGCAATTGGCAGCTAAATACTGGTCTTATCAGGGAAGATAATCAACCCGAAACATAAAAAGGACATTACCTGTTTTGCGTTTTGCAATCGACCGCACAGTTCACCAAACTAGCGCCACCACTGGCGAAACTTCCGGTAACGCAACGCTAAAAGGGCTAACGCTAATGCCGCGTAGATGACCGGTTGCGGTGATAAAATCTTTACCGACCACAGGTAATGTATGGGAGCCAGGATCGCGACAAGATAGACGACGTTATGCAGTGTTTGCCAGCGTTTGCCCAATTTACGCTGCGCAAATTGCGTTGAGGTCAACGTCAGCGCCAATAACACCAGCCAGCTAATGATCCCAAGCGTCAAATAAGGGCGTGAAATCAACTCGCTTCCTAACAGCGCCAGGTTATGTATCCCCAGTTCCAGCAAGGCATAGCTGGTTAAATGCAGTGTCGCCCAAACGAAACACCATAATCCTAACAGGCGGCGTGTGCGTATCAATAATGGCTGTTTAGCGTAGCGCGCCAGCGGTGAAACCAGCAAGGTGGCGAGCAAAAATTTGAGCGCGGTTCTACCGGTAAAGTGTTGGATATCCTTTACCGGGTCTGCGCTGAGTCCACCGTGATTTATCGCCCAAAAGAGCCACAGAAGCGGCAAAAAACCGGCAAGATGCAGACAAACTTTTAGCCAGGTTATCTGTTTTACTGTCAGACGCACTTAAAAATTCTCCCGCAAATTGAGACCGCGATACAGCGAAGCGACTTCATTGGCGTAGCCGTTAAACAGCAGCGTCGGCTGCCTTTGCACATCAAGGATACCGCCTGAACCAATAAAGCGTTCGGTAGCCTGAGACCAGCGTGGATGATCCACATGCGGGTTCACATTGGCATAAAAACCATATTCGTTGGGAGCCGACAAATTCCAGGTGGTTGGCGGACGTTCGCGGGTGAGTTTAATGCTAACAATAGATTTAATACCTTTAAAACCATACTTCCATGGAACGATGAGGCGAATGGGCGCGCCGTTTTGCGGGGGTAACGCTTTACCATAGACGCCAACGGTCATCAGCGTCAGCGGATGCATGGCTTCGTCCAGACGTAGCCCTTCGACATAAGGGTATTTCAGTCCGCCGCCAATAAAGCGATCTTTCTGTCCTGGCATATCATCCGGCGCGTATAGCGTTTCGAATGCCACATATTTAGCGTGGCTGGTGGGCTGTGCCTGCGCGAGTAGCTTATATAAAGGGAAACCAATCCACGGCACGACCATGGACCACGCTTCGACGCAGCGCATTCGATAGATACGCTCTTCTAATGGAAAACGATGTGTTAAATCGTCGTAATCCAGCGTAAATGGTTTCGCGACTTCCCCGCTGATTTTCAACGTCCACGGTTCGGTTTTCAGACTTCCGGCATTGGCCGCCGGGTCGGCTTTATCAAGGCCAAACTCATAGAAATTGTTGTAGCCCGTCACCTTATCTTCCGGCGTTAACGCTAAATCGCTTCGCCAGGCGGCAGGCTGACTAAACTCAAGCGGTTTACCGGCAGGCGCTTTCGGACGATCGTTGCCTTTAAACCAACTGAAGAGATCGGCCTGCGCCGTTGAGGGTAAGGATAAGGCGGCCGCGCTGATGCCTAATGCTTTTAGCACCTGTCGGCGCTGCATAAAAAAAGCCGATTCCGCAGTCACATCGGCTTCTGTTAATGGACGTATCTTTTTCATCACAGACTCCCGGTCTACCCACCACAACATGGCGTGTAGTGAATATGACAGGGAGTGTGTCAATGTGCAAAAATAAATAGTTAATTAAGTGTAAATTTTTTTATACGTGACGTTATTTTATCTTCACCAGCGTACGGCCCTGAACCTGATTATTGATGATGGCATCGGCGAACTTCGGCGCATCCGCCAGCGTAATCTCTGTGGCGGCCTGAGCATAGAACGATTCCGGCAGATCCTTAACCAAACGCGCCCAGGCTTCTGCGCGACGTGCCGGTGGGGTCATCACCGAGTCCACCCCTTGCAAACGCACATTACGCAGAATGAATGGCATAACGGTGGTCGGCAGCGCGAAGCCGCCCGCCAGGCCGCAGGCGGCCACGCAACCGCCATAGTTCATCTGTGCCAGGACTTTCGCCAGCACTTTATCGCCAACGGTATCAATTGCACCGGCCCACAGCTGTTTTTCCAACGGGCGAGATTCAGCAAACTCATCGCGGCTGAGAATACGGTTAGCTCCCAGGCTCTTAAGATAGCCGTGGGTGCTTTCACGTCCTGATACTGCTGCAACCTGATAGCCCAGCTTATGCAGTAATGCAACGGCAGTGCTGCCCACACCGCCGCTGGCGCCGGTGACGACAACCTCACCGTCTTGCGGGCGAATACCTGCATCTTCAAGCGCCATGACGCACAGCATGGCGGTAAAACCGGCGGTGCCGATGATCATGGCGTTACGGCTGCTCAGTCCCGCAGGCAGCGCGACCAGCCAGTCGCCTTTAACGCGTGCGCGTTCGGCCAGGCCGCCCCAGTGGTTTTCGCCCACGCCCCAGCCAGTCAGTAGTACTTCCTGGCCTGCATGAAAGCGAGGATCTTCGCTTGCGTGAACGGTGCCGGCGAAATCAATACCAGGAATCATCGGAAAATGACGGATAATTTTCCCTTTTCCGGTGATAGCCAGAGCATCTTTATAATTCAGGCTGGACCAGTGGACATCCACCGTCACATCACCTGCCGGCAGTTGACTCTCTTCGAGATGTTGCACGGATGCGAGGGTTTTACCGTCCTGCTGTTCTAAGATCAACGCCTGCATAACCTGTCCTCACTTTACATGGTAGATTGGAAAAATAGCTACGAAGACTATACTCGCTAATTAAAACGTGATGCCGATGCAACGCAATAAATTGCCAGATAGATCCATTTTGGTAGTATGCCTGCTTCATTGCGCGCCGTGGCGAATTCCGCCTTCAGATTCGCTTTTTCATACTGTTTATAACCGTCGGAGTTAACTCAAGGATGCGATTAACGACGAAATTCTCAGCTTTTATCACGCTGCTCACGGGATTAACGATCTTCGTGACTCTGATAGGTTGCTCGCTAAGCTTTTATAACGCCGTACAGTATAAGTATGTCAGTCGTGTGCAGGCGACGGCGACAGCCATTGATACGCACCTGGTGACCCATGATATTGTCTCGCTGACGCCGCAAATCGACGAGCTCATGATCGCTTCCGATATTGTGCGTGTCGATCTGTTGCAGGGGGAGCGCAGCGTCTACAGCCATTCTCGCGCCAGAGGTTATCGGCCAGCCGGCACCAGCGACATGTATCGCGAGCTGGTCGTACCGCTGATAAAACATCCAGGAATGTCGCTACGTCTGGTTTATCAGGACCCGATGGGTAATTATTTTCACTCACTGATCACCACGGCGCCGCTGACGCTGGCGATCGGTTTTATCGTTCTGATTTTGTTTTTATCGGTGCGCTGGCTGCAGCGGCAGCTTTCCGGGCAGGAGCTTCTGGAAATTCGCTCAACGCGTATTCTGAACGGCGAACGCGGGGCGAATGTCCGCGGTTCTGTTTACGAATGGCCAGCGCGCACCAGTAGCGCGCTTGATGTATTGCTTTCCGAAATTCAGTTTGCTCACGAACAGCGTAGTCGCCTGGACACCCTCATTCGCTCCTACGCCGCGCAGGACACCAAAACCGGACTCGGTAACCGTCTGTTCTTTGATAACCAGCTGGCGACGCTGCTGGAAGATCAGGAAAAAGTGGGAGTGCATGGCGTGGTGATGATGATCCGCTTGCCAGACTTCAATCTTCTGCGCGACAGCCTGGGAGGCAATCAGGCGGAAGAGCAGATGTTTATGCTTATCAATCTGCTATCGACATTCATTATGCGTTACCCAGGCTCGCTGCTGGCGCGTTATCACCGCAGCGACTTTGCCGTGCTGCTACCGCATCGAACGCTGAAAGAAGCGGAAAGTATTGCCGGACAACTTTTAAAAGCTGTCGATGCGCTACCGGCTAACAAAATGCTCGATCGTGACGATATGGTACATATCGGCATTTGCGCCTGGCGCAGCGGACAGTCCACCGATCAGGTGATGGAACATGCTGAAGCCGCGGCGCGGAATGCCGCCCTGCAGGGGGGAAATAGCTGGGCTATCTACGACGACACTCTGCCGGAAAAAGGGCGCGGCAATGTGCGCTGGCGCACATTGATTGAGCAGATGCTGAACCGGGGCGGACCGCGACTTTATCAAAAACCGGCGGTCACGCGAGAAGGTCGCGTACATCATCGGGAATTGATGTGTCGCATCTATGACGGTAAAGAAGAGGTGAGCTCGGCGGAGTATATGCCGATGGTGTTGCAATTTGGTTTATCGGAAGAGTATGACAGATTACAAATTAGCCGCCTGATTACGTTGCTGGGCTACTGGCCGGATGAAAATCTGGCAATGCAGTTGACGGTTGAGTCGCTGATTCGTCCGCGTTTTCAGCGCTGGTTGCGCGATACGTTAATGCAGTGTGAAAAATCACAGCGAAATCGCATAATTATTGAACTTGCGGAGGCAGATGTTTGTCAACACATCAGCCGGTTACAACCCATCCTTCGCTTAGTCAATGCGCTTGGCGTTCGGGTGGCGGTGACACAGGCGGGTTTGACGCTGGTTAGCACGAGCTGGATTAAAGCGCTCAATGTGGAATTACTCAAGCTGCATCCGAGTCTGGTCAGAAACATTGAGAAGCGAACGGAAAACCAGCTTCTGGTTCAAAGTCTGGTAGAGGCCTGCGCGGGCACGCCTACGCAGGTTTACGCGACGGGCGTCCGTTCGCGCGGCGAGTGGCAGACGCTGACAAAACGCGGCGTGGCTGGCGGGCAGGGTGATTTTTTTGCCTCCTCCCAACTACTTGACACAAACGTGAAAAAATATTCGCAAAGATACTCGGTTTAACCTGCCGTTTAATTTGTTTTCACGTAGAATAACGCGCGCTGCGCCTCATGGGGGTGTGCTTGTCTGCTCGCCAGATTGTTGCAGCAAATATGCAGGTGAATGACCTTTGACAGGTTGCAAACGAAGGCGAGGATTGCTGCTGATTTTTTCAGCCCTGAGGGACTCAGGCCGAGATTTGTAACAAAGGAAACGAACTGCACTAATTTTCACCGTAGCAGATGATTTTTGCGCCTTGTCGCTGCTGCGTGTGGTTGGTAAAGTAAGCGGATTTTGTTTTCCGCCCCAGCTTTCAGGATTATCCCTTAGTATGTTGAAAAAATTTCGTGGCATGTTTTCCAATGACCTGTCCATTGACCTGGGTACCGCGAATACCCTCATTTATGTAAAAGGACAAGGCATCGTATTGAATGAGCCTTCCGTTGTGGCCATTCGTCAGGATCGTGCCGGTTCGCCGAAAAGCGTGGCTGCAGTCGGTCATGATGCGAAGCAGATGCTGGGCCGTACGCCGGGCAATATCGCTGCGATCCGTCCGATGAAAGATGGCGTTATCGCTGACTTCTTTGTGACCGAAAAAATGCTCCAGCACTTTATTAAACAAGTGCACAGCAACAGCTTTATGCGCCCAAGCCCGCGCGTACTGGTATGCGTGCCGGTCGGCGCGACGCAGGTAGAACGCCGCGCGATTCGTGAATCCGCTCAGGGCGCAGGCGCCCGTGAAGTCTTTTTGATCGAAGAGCCGATGGCGGCCGCGATCGGCGCAGGTCTGCCAGTTTCTGAAGCAACCGGTTCAATGGTTGTGGATATCGGTGGTGGTACCACTGAAGTTGCCGTGATCTCCCTGAACGGCGTGGTTTACTCTTCTTCTGTCCGTATTGGTGGTGACCGCTTCGACGAAGCCATCATTAATTACGTTCGTCGTAACTACGGTTCTCTGATTGGTGAAGCCACCGCAGAACGTATTAAACACGAAATCGGTTCCGCTTATCCGGGCGACGAAGTCCGCGAGATCGAAGTGCGTGGCCGTAACCTGGCGGAAGGCGTTCCACGCGGCTTTACCCTGAACTCAAACGAGATTCTGGAAGCGTTGCAGGAACCGTTGACCGGTATCGTCAGCGCGGTAATGGTGGCGCTGGAACAGTGTCCGCCGGAGCTGGCGTCAGACATCTCCGAGCGCGGTATGGTGCTCACCGGCGGCGGCGCGCTGCTGCGTAACCTTGACCGTCTGTTAATGGAAGAGACGGGCATTCCTGTCGTGGTTGCTGAAGATCCGCTGACCTGTGTGGCGCGCGGCGGCGGCAAGGCGCTGGAAATGATCGATATGCACGGCGGCGACCTGTTCAGCGAAGAGTAGTTGGATACGGGCAGGATTATCCCTGGATTGTCCTGCCTCTCCGACGCGAGAATACGCATAGCCTATGAAGCCAATTTTTAGCCGTGGCCCGTCGCTACAGATTCGCCTTATTCTGGCGGTGCTGGTGGCGCTCGGCGTTATCATTGCCGACAGCCGCCTGGGGACGTTCAGTCAAATCCGAACGTACATGGACACTGCCGTCAGTCCTTTCTATTTTATTTCAAACGGCCCTCGTGAACTGCTCGACAGCGTGTCGCAAACGCTGGCTTCTCGCGACAAGCTTGAGCTGGAAAACCGGGCGCTGCGCCAGGAATTACTGCTAAAAAACAGCGACCTGCTGATGCTGGGGCAGTACAAACAGGAGAACGCGCGGTTGCGCGAGCTGCTGGGGTCGCCGCTGCGTCAGGACGAGCAGAAAATGGTGACGCAGGTTATTTCAACGGTTAACGATCCTTACAGCGATCAGGTCGTTATCGATAAAGGCAGCGTTAATGGCGTATATGAAGGTCAACCGGTCATTAGCGACAAAGGCGTCGTAGGACAGGTTGTCGCCGTGGCGAAACTGACCAGCCGCGTACTGCTGATTTGCGATGCGACTCATGCGCTGCCGATTCAGGTACTGCGCAATGACATCCGCGTGATTGCCGCCGGTAACGGCTGCACTGACGATCTTCAGCTTGAACATCTGCCCGCCAATACCGATATTCGCGTTGGCGATGTGCTGGTAACGTCCGGACTTGGTGGGCGTTTCCCGGAAGGGTATCCGGTGGCGGTGGTCTCCTCCGTCAAGCTGGACACTCAGCGCGCCTATACCGTCATTCAGGCTCGTCCAACCGCAGGTTTGCAGCGTTTGCGCTATCTGCTGCTGTTGTGGGGAGCCGATCGTAACGGTGCTAATCCGATGACGCCGGAAGAGGTTCACCGCGTCGCCAATGAGCGCCTGATGCAGATGATGCCGCAGGTGTTGCCTCCTCCGGATGCGATGGGGCCGCCGGCGCCAGTGCCGGACCCGGCGACGGGGATTACTCAGCCATCTGCGGGCCAGACTGCGCCGGTATCAACGCAACCATCGCCTTCGGGCGCGACCACGCCGCCTGCGCGTGCGCCGGGAGGGTAATGGTGGCGAGCTATCGTAGCCAGGGGCGCTGGGTTATCTGGCTCTCGTTTCTTATTGCGCTGTTGCTGCAAATCATGCCCTGGCCGGACGACATCATTGTTTTCCGGCCAAACTGGGTTTTGCTCATCTTACTGTACTGGATTCTGGCCCTGCCGCACCGCGTAAATGTGGGGACGGGATTTGTGATGGGTGCCATACTTGATCTCATCAGCGGTTCCACACTTGGCGTGCGCGCTCTGTCGATGAGTATTGTCGCCTATCTGGTCGCTCTGAAATTCCAGCTCTTCCGTAACCTGGCGCTCTGGCAGCAGGCGCTGGTGGTAATGTTGCTTTCACTGGCCGTGGACATTATTGTTTTCTGGGCCGAGTTTTTAGTGATCAACGTCTCTTTCAGACCGGAAGTGTTCTGGAGTAGTGTAGTCAATGGCGTGCTGTGGCCCTGGCTCTTTTTGCTGATGCGTAAAGTACGCCAGCAGTTTGCTGTGCAATAAAGGTCGATATGACAACTCTGTATCTTGCTTCCGGTTCCCCGCGTCGCCAGGAATTATTGACTCAACTTGGATTTTCATTCGAGCAGGTCGTGCCTGGTATTGAAGAGCAACGGCGTGCTCAGGAAAGCGCGCAGCAGTATGTTGTTCGGCTGGCGCGCGAAAAGGCGCAGGCTGGCGTGGCGCTGGTTCCCCGTGATCTGCCGGTGTTGGGCGCGGATACGATAGTCGTGTTAAACGGCGAGGTGCTGGAAAAGCCGCGCGACGCCGCTCATGCCGCAGAAATGCTGCGTTTGCTTTCCGGAAATACGCATCAGGTGATGACTGCTGTTGCGCTTGCGGACTCGCAGCAGACGCTGGATTGTGTGGTGGTAACGGAGGTGACTTTCCGCACGCTTTCTGCGCAGGATATTACTGGCTATGTCGCCAGCGGCGAGCCTTTAGATAAAGCAGGTGCATACGGTATTCAGGGGCAGGGTGGCTGTTTTGTCAGGAAGATAAATGGCAGCTACCACGCCGTGGTCGGCTTACCGCTGGTTGAAACGTATGAGTTGTTGAGTCATTTTAACGCACTGCGTGATAAAAGGGATAAACATGACGGCTGAATTGTTGGTAAACGTAACGCCATCGGAAACGCGCGTGGCGTACATTGATGGCGGTATTCTTCAGGAAATCCATATTGAGCGCGAAGCGCGACGCGGAATCGTAGGCAATATCTACAAAGGTCGTGTAAGTCGTGTACTTCCAGGTATGCAGGCGGCTTTTGTAGATATTGGGCTGGATAAAGCCGCATTTCTTCACGCTTCCGACATTATGCCGCATACCGAATGCGTGGCGGGCGACGAGCAAAAACAGTTTACCGTGCGCGATATCTCCGAACTGGTGCGTCAGGGACAGGATCTGATGGTGCAGGTAGTGAAAGATCCGCTCGGCACGAAAGGCGCGCGTTTGACCACGGACATCACGTTGCCCTCCCGTTACCTTGTTTTTATGCCCGGCGCGTCACACGTTGGAGTTTCCCAGCGCATCGAAAGCGAAAGTGAACGCGAGCGCCTGAAAAAGGTGGTGGCGGAATACTGCGACGAACAGGGCGGGTTTATCATCCGTACCGCGGCGGAAGGCGTGTGTGAAGAGGATCTCGCGTCTGACGCCGCCTATCTCAAGCGCGTCTGGACGAAAGTCATGGAGCGCAAAAAGCGTCCGCAAACGCGCTACCAGATGTATGGCGAACTGGCGCTGGCGCAGCGTGTGCTGCGCGATTTCGCCGATGCGCAGTTGGACCGAATTCGCGTCGACTCACGTCTGACCTATGAGTCGCTGCTGGAGTTTACCGCAGAATACATCCCGGAAATGACCAGTAAGCTGGAGCATTACAGTGGCCATCAGCCGATCTTCGATCTTTATGACGTGGAAAATGAAATCCAGCGCGCGCTGGAGCGTAAGGTTGAACTCAAGTCCGGCGGTTATCTGATTATCGACCAAACCGAAGCGATGACGACGGTAGATATTAATACCGGCGCGTTTGTCGGACACCGTAATCTCGACGACACCATTTTTAATACCAATATTGAAGCGACGCAGGCCATTGCCCGCCAGCTACGCCTGCGTAATCTGGGCGGCATTATCATTATCGATTTTATCGACATGAATAATGAAGATCATCGCCGTCGGGTGCTGCATTCGCTGGAACAGGCGTTAAGTAAGGATCGCGTGAAAACCAGTATTAACGGTTTTTCGCCGCTGGGGCTGGTAGAAATGACCCGTAAACGGACCCGTGAAAGCGTGGAACATGTGCTTTGTAACGAGTGTCCAACCTGTCATGGCCGCGGGACGGTAAAAACGGTGGAAACCGTCTGCTATGAGATCATGCGTGAAATTGTACGTGTTCATCACGCTTATGACTCCGATCGCTTCTTGGTTTATGCTTCTCCTGCGGTGGCGGAAGCGCTGAAAGGCGAAGAATCACACGCGCTGGCGGAAGTCGAAATCTTTGTCGGCAAACAGGTTAAAGTTCAGGTCGAACCGCTTTATAACCAGGAGCAGTTTGACGTCGTAATGATGTAATTGAGTAGTAGCACCAGCGCATGTAGGCCGGATAAGGCGCAAGCGCCGCCATCCGGCAATATACCCTCAAGGGGGGGGGAGTCGTATTTTTTGGCAGACAAGGAGAGACGCGTGAGGCGATTGCCGGGGATTTTATTGCTCACTGGAGCCGCGCTCATCGTCATTGCAGCGCTGCTGGTTAGCGGGCTGCGCCTGGCGTTGCCTCATCTTGACGCCTGGCGTCCAGCTATCCTGAATAAAATTGAGTCCGTGACCGGCGTGCCGGTGGCCGCCAGCCAACTCTCCGCAAGCTGGCAAAATTTTGGCCCTACGCTGGAAGCGCATAATATTCATGCCGCCCTGAAAGATGGCGGCGAACTGTCGATAAAACGCGTTACGCTGGCGCTGGACGTCTGGCAAAGCCTGTTGCACATGCGCTGGCAGTTTCGCGACCTGACCTTCTGGCAACTCAATTTCCGCACCAACACGCCTCTTCAAAGCAGCGACGGCGAAGGCATCGAAACCAGCCGTTTAAGCGATCTTTTCCTGCGTCAGTTCGATCATTTCGATCTGCGCGATAGCCAAATCAGTTTTCTGACGCTTTCCGGACAACGCGCGGAGCTGGCGATCCCACAGCTTACCTGGCTAAACGGCAAAGAGCGGCACCGCGCCGAAGGCGAAGTCAGCCTCTCCAGCCTGACCGGCCAGCACGGCGTGATGCAGGTGCGGATGGATTTACGCGATGACGACGGTTTGCTGAATAACGGCAGAGTCTGGTTACAGGCCGACGATATTGACGTCAAGCCGTGGCTGGGCAAATGGATGCAGGATAATGTGGCGCTCCAGACGGCGCGTTTCAGTCTGGAAGGCTGGATGACGCTCAGCAAAGGCGAAATCGCCGGAGGAGACGTCTGGCTGAAACAGGGCGGCGCAAGCTGGCTGGGCGATAACACGACGCACACGCTGTCTGTCGATAACCTGACGGCGCAGATTAGCCGCGAGCAGCCGGGCTGGCAGTTTTATATTCCGGACACACGGATTACGCTTGATGGCAAACCCTGGCCGAGCGGAGCCTTAACCGTGGCCTGGCTCCCGCAGCAGGACGTCGGCGGCGAGAATCACACACGTAGCGATGAACTACGCATTCGCGCCAGTAATCTTGAACTGGCGGGGCTGGAAGCATTACGTCCGCTGGCGGCTAAACTGTCGCCTGTGCTGGGCGAAATATGGCAGGCTACGCAGCCGAGCGGAAAGATCGCCACACTGGCGCTGGATATTCCGCTACAGGCGACCGAAAAAACGCGTTTTCAGGCATCGTGGGAAAATCTTGCCTGGAAACAGTGGAAACTGTTGCCCGGCGCGGAACATTTTTCCGGTACGCTGGCGGGAAGCGTAGAAGACGGGCAGATGAAGGTTGCGATGCAGCAAGCTAAAATGCCCTATGAAACCGTTTTTCGCGCGCCGCTGGAAATTGAAAACGGCGTCGCGACGCTTAGCTGGTTGAAGAATGAGAACGGCTTTCAGCTTGATGGCCGCGACATTGACGTCAAAGCAAAGGCGGTACATGCGCGCGGCGGGTTCCGCTATCTGCAACCGACGGGCGACGAACCGTGGCTGGGCATTCTGGCCGGAATCAGTACCGACGATGGATCTCAGGCGTGGCGCTATTTTCCGGAAAACCTGATGGGCAAAGCGCTGGTCGATTACCTTAGCGGCGCGATTCAAGGCGGCGAGGCGGATAACGCCACGTTGGTTTACGGTGGTAACCCGCACCTCTTTCCCTATAAGCATAACGAAGGTCAGTTTGAAGTGCTGGTGCCGCTACGCAATGCGACGTTTGCTTTTCAACCCGACTGGCCGGCGCTAAAAAATCTCAACATTGAACTGGATTTCCTGAACGACGGTCTGTGGATGCGTTCGGATAGCGTCGATTTGGGCGGGGTGAAGGCCAGCAAACTCGCGGCGGCGATTCCGGATTATTCCAAAGAGAAACTGCTCATTGATGCCGATATTAACGGGCCGGGAAAAGCCGTTGGGCCTTATTTCGACGAGACGCCGCTAAAAGACTCGCTTGGCTCGACGCTGGCGGAGCTCCAATTAGATGGCGATGTGAATGCTCGCTTACATCTTGATATTCCGCTGGATGGCGAACAGGTTACCGCTGAGGGCGATGTCTCGTTGCGTAACAACAGCCTGTTTATTAAGCCGCTAAACAGCACGCTCAAAAATCTGAACGGTAAATTCAGCTTTGTGAATGGCGCGCTAAAAAGCGGGCCGCTGACGGCAAACTGGTTTAATCAGCCGCTTAACCTGGATTTCAGTACGACGGAAGGGGCAAAAGCCTATCAGGTCGCCGTCAACCTGAACGGTAACTGGCAGCCAACGCGTATGGGCGTCTTACCGCCGCAACTGAATGATGCCCTGAGCGGCAGCGTGACGTGGAATAGTAAAGTCGGCATCGATCTTCCGTATCACGCTGACACCACTTATCACATCGAGCTGAACGGCGATCTGAGAAATGTGAGTAGTCACTTACCTTCTCCGCTAAATAAACCCGCAGGCGAAGCCATTCCGGTGAACATTCAGGCTGACGGCAACCTGAAAAGTTTTGCGCTAACGGGGAGCGCAGGGAGTAAAAATCACTTTAACAGCCGCTGGTTATTAAATCAGAAGCTGACGTTGGATCGGGCTATCTGGACGACGGACAGCCGGACGATTCCGCCATTACCTGCTCAACAAGGCGTTGAGCTCAATCTGCCGGCGCTGGATGGTGCGCAGTGGCTGGCGTTATTCCAGAAAGGCGCGGCGGATAACGTGAGCAGTTCGGCCGAGTTTCCTCAACGCGTCACGTTGCGTACTCCCGCGCTATCGCTGGGCGGCCAGCAGTGGAACAATTTGAGCGTCGTTTCAGCCCCCTCGCTGAACGGAACAAAAATTGAAGCGCAGGGCCGTGAGGTGAACGCCACGCTGCTCATGCGCAACCATGCGCCGTGGCTGGCGAACATTAAGTACCTGTATTACAACCCTGGTGTCGCAAAAACGCACGCCTCGTCACCAACGCCGACATCGCCGTTGGCTTCGGCGAACACGATTAGCTTCCGCGGCTGGCCGGACTTACAGCTTCGCTGCGAAGAGTGCTGGCTGTGGGGGCAAAAATATGGGCGTATTGATGGCGATTTCGCCATCAAAGGCAATACGCTGACTCTGGCGAATGGCCTGATCGATACCGGATTCGCCCGTTTGAAAGCGAACGGCGAGTGGGTGAATGCGCCGGGTAATGAACGAACCTCGCTGAAAGGTAGTTTGCATGGTAGTAACCTCGACACGGCTGCCGGGGTCTTCGGCATCTCGACGCCAATCCAGAACGCGTCTTTTAACGTAGATTACGATCTGCACTGGCGAAACCCGCCCTGGCAACCTGAGGAAGCCACGCTCAACGGGATTTTACGTACGCGTTTGGGCAAAGGTGAGTTTACTGATCTCAGTAGCGGTCATGCCGGACAGCTACTGCGGCTGCTCAGTTTTGATGCGTTGCTGCGTAAGCTGCGGTTTGACTTCAGAGATACCTTTAGCGAGGGCTTCTATTTCGACTCTATTCATAGTACTGCGTGGATTAAAGATGGCGTCCTGCATACTGACGATACGCTGGTGGATGGGCTGGAAGCGGATATTGCAATGAAAGGTTCTGTTGATCTGGTGCGTCGTCGTCTTGATATGGAGGCAGTCGTCGCGCCGGAAATTTCCGCCACCGTGGGCGTCGCTGCCGCGTTTGCCGTTAACCCGATTGTCGGCGCGGCGGTATTTGCCGCCAGTAAAGTGTTGGGGCCGCTATGGAGCAAGGTCTCCATTCTGCGTTATCGCATTACCGGTCCGGTCGATGCGCCGCAGATCAACGAAGTTCTGCGCCAACCGAGAAAAGAAAGCCAGCAATGATTTGACGGGGGCGAGGAATTGCCCCACTCTCAGTAAATAGTCATGCCGGACGGCGCTGCGTTTATCCGGTTTGCACAATCTAACAACGTAGTCCGGATAAGGCGTAAACCGCCATCCGGCAGAAATCAACGAGTAGCAAAAACGATGAGTCTGAACCTGGTAAGTGAACAATTGCTAGCGGCGAATGGCCTGAACCATCAGGATCTGTTCGCTATTTTGGGCCAACTGGCCGAACGCCGTCTTGATTATGGCGACCTCTATTTTCAGTCGAGCTATCACGAATCCTGGGTTTTAGAAGACCGCATCATTAAAGATGGCTCATATAATATCGACCAGGGCGTTGGCGTTCGCGCCATTAGCGGCGAAAAAACCGGTTTTGCTTATGCTGACCAGATAAGCCTCCTGGCGCTGGAGCAGAGTGCGCAGGCAGCGCGAACCATTGTACGCGATAACGGCGAAGGCAAGGTAAAAACGCTCGCCGCCGTAGCGCATCAGCCGCTCTACACCACCCTTGATCCGCTGCAAAGTATGAGCCGCGAAGAGAAGCTGGATATCCTCAGACGCGTTGATAAAGCGGCGCGAGAAGCCGATAAACGCGTGCAGGAAGTTAACGCCAGCCTGACCGGCGTATATGAATTAATCCTCGTGGCGGCGACCGACGGGACGCTGGCGGCGGATGTCCGTCCACTGGTGCGTTTGTCCGTTAGCGTGCAGGTGGAAGAAGACGGTAAACGCGAGCGCGGCGCCAGCGGCGGCGGCGGTCGCTTTGGTTATGAGTATTTTCTTGCCGATCTTGACGGCGAGGTGCGCGCCGACGCGTGGGCGAAAGAAGCGGTACGCATGGCGCTGGTTAATCTCTCCGCGGTCGCTGCGCCAGCGGGGACGTTACCGGTGGTTCTGGGCGCCGGGTGGCCGGGCGTATTGCTGCACGAAGCGGTCGGTCACGGGCTGGAAGGTGATTTCAACCGTCGTGGGACGTCTGTGTTTAGCGGTCAGATCGGTGAGCAGGTTGCCTCCGCGCTTTGCACCGTAGTGGATGACGGCACAATGATGAACCGTCGCGGCTCCGTTGCTATCGATGATGAAGGTACGCCAGGTCAGTACAACGTATTGATTGAAAATGGCGTACTGAAAGGATACATGCAGGACAAGCTGAACGCGCGTCTGATGGGCGCTGCGCCGACCGGTAACGGGCGTCGCGAATCTTATGCGCATCTGCCGATGCCGCGTATGACGAATACCTATATGTTGGCGGGGCAGTCAACGCCGCAGGAAATTATCGAATCCGTTGAGTACGGCATCTATGCGCCTAACTTTGGCGGTGGTCAGGTGGATATCACCTCCGGCAAGTTTGTGTTCTCTACCTCGGAAGCGTATCTGATTGAAAACGGCAAAGTCACGACGCCGGTGAAAGGCGCGACGTTGATTGGATCAGGCATTGAAACGATGCAACAGATCTCCATGGTCGGCAACGACCTTAAGCTGGATAACGGGGTGGGGGTCTGCGGTAAAGAGGGCCAAAGCCTGCCGGTAGGCGTAGGCCAGCCGACGCTGAAAGTCGATAACCTGACGGTTGGCGGCACCGCATAACTGTCCGCCTTATCAGGCCTGTGGTGTGTGCCGCCCAGGCCTGATAAGCGCAGCGCCATCAGGAAATGTCAGCCTCGGGTGGCATCTGGCCTACAATCGTCTTCAGCAATTACCCGGTGTTTTTATTTTTCTTTCCCTCGCCCGTGCATCCCCTGAAACAAGTGTGCGACATCGACAAAATAGTCAGTTAACGCGTTAATCACTACCTGCACTTTAAGCGGCAGCTTATCTTTTTCGGTGTACAGCGCGTACACCGGACGGGGATCGGACTGATAGCGAGGCAGCAGGATCTCCAGATCGCCACGATTGATCTCATCGATCACCCACATCAGCGGCACATAGGCGATTCCGGTTCCGGCGGTCAGCCAGCGTACCAGCGTCATCGGATCGTTAGTGACGAACCGCCCCTGTGGAATCAGTCGGGTAGAAATACCTTCCGGCGCGATAAGTTCAAACTCATTATCCGGGCGCACGCTATATTCCAGCCAGGAATGGCTACTAAGATCGGCGGGGTTTTTCCGGGACGCCGTACTGAGCGAGATAGGGCTTGGCGGCGCACACAACCATCGGCATCGCGCCAAGTCGACGGGAAAACAGGCTGGAGTCTTGCAGCGCGCCCACGCGGATCACCACGTCCAGCCCGTCGGCAATTAAATCCGGAGCCGGAATTCCTGTCACCAGATTGACCGCCAGACCGGGATACTCTTTTAATAATTTTGCGGTAAGCCCGGCCAGCACATTTTGCGCCATGGTTGAAGAACAGCCGATACGCAATGTACCGATGGGCGTGTTATTAAAAGCGTAAAGCTGCTCATGAACATCCTGCACTTCATGCAACATACGCCGACAGCCCTGATAATAGATTTTTCCAGCTTCGGTGAGCCCAATGCTGCGTGTGCTGCGGTTGAGCAATTTAACCTGAAGCTCATCTTCCAGTTTCGCCACAGTCTGGCTGATGGACGATACGCTCATTTGCAGCTGTCTGGCTGCGGCGGTAAAAGAGCCAAACTCGACAACTTTGGCGAATACCGACATTCGTTTTAATCGTTCCATTATTCACTCTGGCTTAAAAGTGATTTAGATCACATAATATAGATAACAGCATAACAATTACGTTAATATACTATTATTCGAATAAGAGCTATGTCGCTCTCGCCTGGCGTCTCTTGCCCTTCTCTGCGGCGATGTAGCTTAACAATCTATCGCCTGCTCTCTCTCAGAAATCAAGGTCAACATGAGTCTGTTTCCCGTTATCGTGGTGTTTGGTCTTTCCTTCCCACCGATATTTTTCGAATTGCTTTTGTCACTGGCTATTTTTTGGCTGGTGCGTCGGATGCTTGTGCCGACGGGCATCTATGATTTTGTCTGGCATCCGGCTCTGTTCAATACCGCGCTGTATTGTTGTCTGTTTTATTTAATATCGCGCCTGTTCGTTTGAGGTTGAAGTGAAAACACTAACAAGAAAACTCTCCCGTACGGCCATTACCCTCGTACTGGTTATTCTGGCCTTTATCGCCATTTTCCGCGCCTGGGTGTATTACACCGAATCTCCCTGGACGCGCGATGCCCGTTTTAGCGCCGATGTCGTCGCTATTGCCCCGGATGTCGCGGGCCTGATTACCCATGTAAACGTGCATGATAACCAACTGGTGAAAAAGGATCAGGTCCTGTTTACCATCGATCAGCCACGCTATCAAAAAGCGCTGGCGGAAGCGGAAGCTGATGTAGCCTATTATCAGGTCCTGGCGCAGGAAAAACGCCAGGAAGCCGGTCGCCGTAATCGCCTCGGCGTACAGGCGATGTCCCGGGAAGAGATCGATCAGGCGAACAATGTCTTGCAGACTGTACTGCATCAACTGGCTAAAGCCCAGGCGACGCGCGATCTGGCTAAACTCGATCTGGAACGCACCGTCATTCGCGCGCCTGCCGACGGCTGGGTGACTAACCTCAATGTTTATGCCGGTGAATTTATTACCCGTGGTTCCACAGCCGTCGCCCTGGTGAAAAAGAACTCTTTTTACGTGCAAGCCTATATGGAAGAGACCAAGCTGGAAGGCGTGCGTCCGGGATATCGTGCCGAAATCACGCCGCTTGGCAGCAACCGGGTATTAAAAGGTACCGTCGATAGCGTGGCGGCAGGGGTAACGAATGCCAGCAGTACCAGCGATGCGAAAGGGATGGCGACGATAGACTCTAACCTCGAATGGGTGCGTCTGGCCCAGCGTGTCCCGGTGCGCATCCGGCTTGACGAGCAGCAGGGGAATCTGTGGCCTGCCGGTACGACGGCAACCGTCGTGATCACCGGTAAGCAGGATCGTGACGCAAGTCAGGACTCCTTCTTCCGTAAACTGGCGCACCGGCTGCGCGAATTCGGTTAATCGTCATGGGCATTTTCTCCATTGCCAACCAGCACATTCGTTTTGCGGTAAAGCTGGCGTGCGCCATTGTGCTGGCATTATTTATCGGCTTCCATTTTCAACTGGAGACGCCGCGTTGGGCGGTGCTGACCGCCGCGATCGTGGCGGCAGGCCCGGCATTTGCCGCCGGCGGGGAACCCTATTCCGGCGCTATCCGTTATCGCGGAATGTTGCGTATTATCGGGACGTTTATTGGCTGTATCGCCGCGCTTATCATTATTATCTCTATGATCCGCGCGCCGCTATTGATGATTCTGGTGTGCTGTGTCTGGGTCGGTTTTTGTACCTGGATCTCCTCTTTAGTACGGATCGAAAACTCTTATGCGTGGGGACTGTCAGGTTATACTGCGCTGATCATTGTGATTACCATTCAGACGGAGCCGCTACTCACGCCGCAATTTGCGCTTGAACGCTGTAGCGAAATCGTCATCGGCATTGGCTGCGCTATTTTAGCGGATCTGCTTTTCTCGCCGCGATCGATAAAGCAGGAGGTTGATCGCGAACTGGACAGTTTACTGGTAGCGCAATATCAGCTAATGCAACTTTGTATTAAGCATGGCGACAGCGAAGAAGTCGACAACGCCTGGGGCGATCTGGTGCGACGCACGGCGGCGCTGGAGGGGATGCGAAGTAATCTGAATATGGAATCTTCGCGCTGGGTACGCGCTAACCGCCGCCTGAAAGCGTTGAATACGCTTTCGCTCACGCTGATTACGCAATCCTGTGAAACTTATCTTATTCAAAACACGCGGCCGGAACTGATTACCGATACATTCCGGGAACTGTTCGAGACGCCGGTTGAAACGGTACAGGACGTCCACAGGCAGTTAAAACGGATGCGGCGTGTTATTGTCTGGACCGGCGAGCGCGAAACGCCCGTCACGCTTTATAGTTGGGTAGGCGCTGCGACGCGCTATCTGCTGCTTAAACGCGGCGTGATCAGCAACACCAAAATCAGCGCGACGGAAGAAGAGATCCTGCAAGGCGAGCCCGTAGTTAAAGTGGAATCCGCTGAACGCCACCATGCGATGGTGAACTTCTGGCGCACCACGCTTTCCTGCATTCTGGGGACATTATTCTGGCTATGGACCGGCTGGACATCGGGTAATGGCGAGATGGTGATGATTGCCGTGGTGACCTCGCTGGCGATGCGTTTACCCAATCCGCGCATGGTCTGCATTGATTTTATTTATGGCACTCTGGCGGCGTTGCCGCTGGGATTGCTCTATTTCCTGGTGATTATTCCCAATACGCAGCAAAGTATGCTGTTGTTATGTTTGAGCCTGGCGGTATTGGGGTTCTTTATCGGCATTGAGGTCCAGAAACGGCGTCTGGGGTCGATGGGGGCGCTGGCCAGTACGATTAACATTATTGTGTTGGATAATCCGATGACGTTCCATTTCAGCCAGTTCCTCGACAGCGCGTTGGGGCAAATTGTCGGCTGTATGCTGGCGTTTATCGTCATCCTGCTGGTGCGTGATAAATCCAAAGATCGAACCGGTCGCGTGCTGCTTAATCAGTTTGTTTCCGCTGCGGTCTCGGCAATGACGACCAACGTGGTACGTCGTAAAGAAAACCGTCTGCCTGCGTTATATCAGCAACTCTTTTTGCTGATGAATAAATTCCCTGGCGATTTGCCGAAGTTTCGCCTGGCGCTAACGATGATCATTGCTCATCAACGTCTGCGCGACGCGCCGATACCGGTTAATGAGGATCTGTCAGTGTTCCACCGCCAGCTTCGTCGTACCGCAGACCATGTTATTTCCGCCGGAAGCGATGATAAACGGCGACGCTACTTTGGTCAGTTGCTGGATGAGCTGGATATCTATCAGGAGAAATTACGTATCTGGGAGGCGCCGCCGCAGGTGACGGAACCGGTTAAACGCCTGACGGGCATGTTACATAAATACCAGAACGCGCTTACCGATAGCTAACCCACAAGAACCGATGCCAAAAGCGTCGGTTTTTTTATGACTATACTTATTTGAGATACAAAAACAGCGCAAGAGTGCTCCGGGGCTAAAAGCGTTTCTGGAAGTGAAACCTCTGCATAATGATGCTTAGTAGTAAAACAGACAATTGTCTGTCGGGGATGGTGGCTGGCTATGAATGTCTATACTTTTGATTTTAATGATATTAAAAACCAAAGCGATTTTTATCGCGAGTTTACGCAGACGTTTGGTCTTGCCAGTGAGAAAGTAAGCGATCTTGATACATTATGGGATGCGGTAATGAGCGATATCTTACCTCTACCGCTAGAGATTGAGTTCGTTCACCTGCCTGATAAACTGCGCAGGCGCTACGGGGCGCTGATTTTACTCTTTGATGAAGCGGAAGAAGAGCTGGAGGGGCGGCTACGGTTTAATGTCCGGCATTGAAAAAGCATAAAAAAGCCCCCGGCAGGCGGGGGCAAGTCGTCGGGTTAGACGACGAGGGTTTACTTATACAACTCGGCGGTGGCGTGCCAGTTATCACCTTCTTTTAATTCGATGATGCGATAGCTATTAGCGCCTGCTTTTTCAGCTTTAGCGACGATCTCCTGGCGCATATCCATTGGCGTACTGCCAATCTGCGAGACGGAAATGGTGCCCATCGGTTGCAGATTCTGCGCCTGTTCCGCGTTGACCTGATGTACTGCGGCATTTGCGCCGAAAGAGAGCAGAGTGGCCAGGCCGAGTGATGCGATAATGTATTTCGTTTTCATGGTCTTTTATTCCTTTATAGGGTCAACCTCGCGGATTAATGGGCTTTTCTTATGCGATATCTCCGCGAAGCAATGACACGTTATATGCGATGGCAGGTGAATTTTATTTGTACAGTTCGGCAGTGGCGTGCCAGTTGCTGCCGCTACGCGCTTCGGTAATGTGGTAGGCCGTAGCGCCTTGTTCATCCGCTTTTTTGCTCAGCATGGCATTCATATCCATAGGCGATGAGCCGATAGCGCTGACTGAAACCGATCCGATTGCTTCACGATTTTGCGCTTGCTCTGCGCTGATAGGTTCTGCGGCGAAAGCGCCAAAAGAGAGAACGGACAGAACACTTAATGTTGCAACAGTGGTTTTGATTTTCATGATTTTTACCTCGTCGAATTCCTTTACTGGGGTCTTTGTTTCGTGACCCTCATCACAAAATTAAGTATACACTAATCACGCGATTAATTAATACCACGCTAATTGTTTCTGCTTTTTAAAGACATTAAAAATTTTATTTTTTATAACGTTATGGAATTAAAATTGCTGTTTTTCGCCGCTGTCGTTTAAAAAATAAAAGAAAATCAATTGGTTAAAAAATTTGACATTTTGTGCTTTTTTTTGATTTGTCATTCATGCGGTGAATGTTTAAGGGCATGATTTGCCAAATGATAGCCGTACAGGAAAGCGGCGAGGGGAGAGGACAAAAAGGTGCCTCCGCCGTACGACGACGGAGGAAGTGGGACTAGAGCTCTTGTTCAAAAAGTTCCAGAATGGCTTCGTACAGATCTCTTACGGAAAAGCCGCTGGCAGGCGTAGTGAAGATAGTATCGTCGCCGGCAATCGTGCCGAGAATACCTTCTGCTTTCCCCAGTGAATCCAGCAGGCGCGCGATGAGTTGTGCTGCGCCGGGGCTGGTATGAATCACCACGACAGCGTCGTTATAGTCGATATCCAGCACCAGATTTTTCAACGGACTGGATGTTGTTGGGACGCCCAGTTCAGCCGGAAGACAGTACACCATTTCCATTTTTGCGTTACGTGTACGCACTGCGCCGAACTTAGTCAACATGCGCGAGACCTTGGACTGATTGATATTTTCAAAGCCCTGATCCTGCAACGCGAGGACGATTTCGCCCTGTGAGCTGAATTTTTCTTCTTTGAGGAGCGCTTTAAACGCTCTTACTAGTTCTTCTTGTTTAGCCGAGCTTCGCATAAGTCACCCGTAATATGGCGGTAGAAACAACATTATTGTGCATACAGATGAATTTTTATGCAAACAGTCTGCCTTGTTTAAGGCTGAAATAATGTTATGAAAGAGCGGAATTTTATCAAATTTCGTTATCAAGAAACATGCCTGTGTCACGCCTCGCAAATAAGATTAAAAGTAAATTAATTGTTATCAAAATGATGTTGTTTTGAGAGGGTAGTAGGGTATATTGTCACCACCTGTAGAACGTTGCTCTCTGGTTGCAGCCGATCCGGATTACGCAAATTAAATGCATAAAAGCCAAAATTGCGCGACTCCGCATTCTTGATGAGTGAGGATTGTAATCATTGAATTTGTGAATTAAGGTCGCCGCCGCGGAGCAATAGACACTTAGCTAATCATATAATAAGGAGTTTAGGATGAAAGTCGCAGTCCTCGGCGCTGCTGGTGGTATCGGTCAGGCGCTGGCATTACTTTTAAAAAACCAACTGCCTTCAGGTTCAGAACTCTCCCTGTACGACATCGCTCCAGTGACTCCCGGTGTGGCCGTTGATTTGAGCCACATCCCCACCGCTGTAAAAATCAAAGGTTTCTCCGGTGAAGACGCAACCCCGGCGCTTGAAGGCGCTGACGTAGTACTGATTTCTGCGGGTGTGGCGCGTAAGCCGGGTATGGACCGTTCCGACCTGTTTAACGTTAACGCCGGCATCGTGAAAAACCTGGTGCAGCAGATCGCTAAAACCTGCCCGAAAGCGTGCGTGGGCATTATCACCAACCCGGTGAACACCACCGTTGCGATTGCGGCGGAAGTGCTGAAAAAAGCAGGCGTATACGACAAAAACAAACTGTTTGGCGTTACCACGCTGGATATCATCCGCTCTAATACCTTTGTCGCAGAGCTGAAAGGTAAGCTGCCAACGGAAGTTGAAGTTCCGGTGATTGGCGGACACTCCGGCGTGACGATTCTGCCGCTGCTGTCGCAGATTCCAGGCGTAAGTTTTACCGAACAAGAAGCGGCCGAGCTGACTAAACGTATTCAGAACGCCGGTACGGAAGTCGTCGAGGCGAAAGCCGGCGGCGGATCGGCAACCCTCTCTATGGGCCAGGCTGCCGCGCGTTTCGGTCTTTCTCTGGTTCGCGCTCTGCAGGGCGAGAAGGGCGTGGTGGAATGCGCCTATGTGGAAGGCGACGGTCAGTATGCCCGTTTCTTCTCTCAGCCGCTGCTGCTGGGTAAAAACGGCGTAGAAGAGCGTAAATCCATCGGCACACTGAGCGCTTTCGAGCAACATTCGCTGGACGCTATGCTGGATACGCTGAAAAAAGATATTCAGTTGGGTGAAGATTTTATTAATAAATAAGCTGTTCCTGCCCGATGCCGGGGCTTTTGCTCCGGCTTCTTTGACTGTAAACAAGCCACGAAATCAAGTACTAAATCTGCTAAACTCCTCACGTCTTATCGGTTATTAACGAGAACGTCGTGAAAAAGATCCAAAGAACGCAAACCCGCGATCACATTACCCAAATGCTTCGCTATGAAATTCTTTCCGGCAATATAAAAGCGGGAGAAGAACTCGCGCAGGAAAGTATTGCGGAGCAGCTCGGTCTTTCACGAATGCCGGTTCGAGAAGCGCTACAGTCACTCGAACAGGAAGGTTTTTTAATCCGACTGCCCAACAGGCACATGCAGGTCGCGCATCTTGAGGCCGATCGCGTGAGTCATATTTTTCGCGTGATTGCCGCGATGGCCGCCGAAATGTTTTCGCTGATACCCAGCGAAGTAGGCGATGCCCTCCTGATACGTGCGCAAGCGCTGGCTGTCGCAGAAGACAAATCCTGCGAACTGGAGTGTCATGCGATGCTGATTTCTTATGTGAATAACCGCTATCTGGAAAAGGTGTATCAGCAGTTCCTGGACGGTTATGTCTCTTATGTTATTTTGCATCTGAAAAAAGATAATCAGGAGTCGGCGCAGCTTTTCGCTGAACTGGCTGACGTCATACGCCAGGGGCGGCGTGATGAGATTGGGCAAGTTATGCAGCGTTATTTCCTCTCTTTAGCAGAAATAATGCGTCAACATATGAAGGATTGGGAAAGTGCAGAAGCCTAAGTTAGGGAAGATTAAGCTTCTTTCAGCGAAAGAACAGGTCGCGGCAGTGCTGCGTAAAGCGATTCTTTCGAGGGAGTTAGTGGAAGGGCAGGAGATTACGTTAGAAGGCATTGCCGGAATGGTCGGCGTGTCCAGTATGCCAGTGCGCGAGGCGTTTCAGATTCTGGCGGCGGATGGGCTGATAAAAGTGCGCCCTAATAAAGGGGCGGTGGTGTTGGGCATCAATGAACAAACGATCCGTGAACACTATGAAATTCGCGCGCTGTTAGAAAGTGAGGCGGTGGCTAAAGCTTCTCGTCCTGGCACCGATATCTCGCGGATAGCCCAGGTGCATTATGCCGCTGAAAAGGCTCTCGCGGAAAATAACTCGGCGGAATACTCCGACCTGAATCAGGCATTTCATATGGAAATATGGAATGTTGCTGGCAACGAAAAAATGAAAATGTTGCTCTGTAATATGTGGAACGGCCTGTCGATGGGCCATAAGGTCACCGAAGAAGAGTATGCCGTGATTTCCATTCAGGAACATAAAAGTATTCTGCAAGCTCTTGAACTTCATGATGAAACATTGGCACGCCAGCACATGCGCGAACACATTATTCGCTCAATGGAGAATATGCTGACCCGCTATGTTGGTGACCCTTCTGCCTGATCTTTTCGCCTGCGTGAGCATCGCAGGCGCTTCAACCAATTCTTCAATTCTATTAATCACGTCCAGTAACGATCCAGCTACGATCTTGATGTAGATCCCAATCCTGCATCTTTCCTGAGAAACGATTTGACTTAGTTTTTGTATGGGAATAATTTCTCCCTGTCAACATTGGATACAATATCATATATCATTGATTGGATAATTATAAATATGGAACCCATTACCCTTACCCTATGTTTATTGGTGTTCGCTATCGTCATGTTTGTATGGGAAAAAGTGCCACTGGCCGTCACTTCCATGATTGTCTGCGTGGCCTTAGTGATCACCGGCGTTCTGAATATCAAACAGGCCTTTGCTGGCTTTATCGACACTAACGTCATCCTCTTTGTCGCGATGTTTATCGTGGGCGGTGCGTTGTTCGAGACCGGTATGGCAAACAAAGTGGGCGGCGTCATCACGCGCTTCGCGAAAACAGAAAAACAGCTGATCTTCACCATTATGGTGGTGGTGGGTTTGATGTCTGGCGTCCTCTCTAACACCGGTACCGCTGCGGTTTTGATTCCGGTGGTGATCGGCGTGGCGGCAAAATCGGGCTTCTCGCGTTCTCGTCTACTGATGCCGCTGGTTTTCGCCGCTGCGTTGGGCGGTAACCTGTCGTTAATTGGCGCGCCGGGCAATCTTATCGCGCAGTCTGCGCTACAGAACATGGGCGGCGGCTTTGGCTTTTTTGAATACGCAAAAATCGGTCTCCCGATGCTCATCTGCGGCATTCTCTACTTCCTGACTATTGGCTATCGCTTTCTGCCGAATAATGCGACCGGCGGTGAGGTGGGGAGCGTCGGGGCGCAACGTGACTACAGCCATGTTCCACAGTAGAAACAACGGCTCTCACTCGTGGTGTTGATCGCAACGATCCTCGGCATGATCTTTGAGAAGAAGATCGGTGTCAGCCTGGCCGTGACCGGTTGTATTGGCGCTCTTGTGCTGGTAGTAAGCGGCGTACTCACGGAAAAACAGGCCTATAAAGCCATTGACTCCCAGACCATTTTTATCTTTGGCGGCACCCTGGCACTGGCAAAAGCGCTGGAAATGACCGGGGCAGGCAAGCTGGTTGCGGACTATGTGATCGGCATGCTGGGGCAAAACTCCTCGCCGTTCATGTTGCTGGTTGCCGTTTTCGCCTTGTCCGTTGTGATGACCAACTTTATGTCCAATACCGCAACGACAGCGCTGTTGGTACCGGTGAGTTTGTCCATTGCCGCAGGCATGGGCGCCGACCCGCGTGCGGTTCTGATGGCGACGGTCATTGGCGGTTCCTGCGCCTACGCAACTCCTATCGGTATGCCTGCCAACATGATGGTGCTCTCCGCGGGTGGCTATAAATTTGTCGACTACGCTAAGGCCGGTATCCCCCTGATTATCGTTTCAACCATTGTCAGCCTGATCCTGCTGCCAATCCTTTTCCCTTTTCATCCGTAATTAACGGAAGCTGTTCTGACTAAGGAGCATTTATGAGCAAAAGTGAACAGATATCCCATATGACCGACGTTATGGCCAAGTTTGTGGGATATACCGGCAAAGTTTTGCCTGATGATGTCACTGCAAAACTGGAAGATTTGCATAAGAAAGAGACCAGTAAACTGGCCGACGTCATCTTTACTACCATGATTGAGAACCAGCGTCTGGCGAAAGAGCTGGATCGACCTTCCTGCCAGGACACCGGTGTCATTCAATTTCTGGTGGAGTGCGGGACGAACTTTCCGCTGATTGGCGAGCTGGAAGCGTTGTTGCGTGAGGCGGTGATCAAAGCAACTGTAGATTCTCCGCTGCGCCACAACAGCGTAGAAACTTTTGATGAATACAACACCGGTAAAAACGTGGGTAAAGGTACGCCGACGGTCTTCTGGGAGATCGTTCCCAATTCCGATCAGTGCAGCATTTATACCTATATGGCGGGCGGTGGTTGTTCTCTGCCGGGGAAAGCGATGGTGCTGATGCCGGGTGCAGGCTATGAAGGTGTGACCCGCTTTGTACTGGATGTGATGACCAGCTACGGCCTCAATGCTTGTCCGCCGCTGCTGGTTGGCGTGGGCGTAGCGACCTCTGTTGAAACGGCGGCACTGCTATCGAAAAAAGCGCTGATGCGTCCGATCGGTTCGCATAACGAGAATGAGCGTGCAGCCTCGCTGGAAAAAATGCTGGAAGACGGCATTAACAAAATTGGCCTGGGGCCGCAGGAGATGTCCGGTAATACCTCCGTTATGGGCGTGAACATTGAAAACACCGCGCGTCATCCTTCTACCATCGGCGTGGCGGTAAACGTCGGCTGCTGGTCGCACCGTAAAGGGCACATCGTTTTCGATAAAGATTTGAATTACACCATTACGTCTCACAGCGGAGTGAATTTCTGATGACTAAAAAAATCCTGACTACGCCAATTAAAGATGAAGATTTAGCGGATATTAAGGCTGGCGATATTATTTATCTCAACGGTCATATTGTTACCTGCCGTGACGTAGCCCATCGCCGTTTAATTGAAGGTGGTCGCGAACTTCCGGTAGATGTTCGCGGCGGCGCTATTTTACACGCTGGCCCAATTGTCCGCCCAATTAAAGGCGAAGACGATAAGTTTGAAATGGTCTCCGTTGGACCAACCACCAGCATGCGTATGGAGAAATTCGAAAAAAGAGTTTATTGCGCAGACTGGCGTGAAATTAATTGTGGGTAAAGGCGGTATGGGTAAAGGTACCGAAGAGGGCTGTGCTGAACACAAAGCGCTGCACTGCGTATTCCCTGCCGGTTGTGCGGTTGTAGCCGCCGTGTGCGTGGAAGAAATTGAAGATGCCCAATGGCGCGATCTGGGGATGCCGGAAACGCTGTGGGTCTGTCGGGTTAAAGAGTTTGGCCCGCTGATTGTTTCTATTGATACCCATGGGAATAATCTGTTTGAACAGAACAAAATTATTTTTAATCAGCGTAAAGAGATCGTCGCTGATGAAATATGCCAGAACGTAAGTTTCATCAAATAAACCTGATTACGTAAATTGCACGATAATGGTGGTAATACGTTATGACGATAATAATAACCAAGGGCTCTGGCCAGGGCGGCTCAGGGAAATCCACCCTTATTATTTCATCGTCATAAATAGCCCCATTATCGTGCCTCCTGCCTGAAGGCTATTTTATGACTAATGCAGCTCTGCTATTAGGTGAAGGCTTCACTCTGATGCTCCTCGGCATGGGGTTCGTGCTGGCGTTTCTGTTCCTGCTGATCTTTGCCATTCGCGGTATGTCTGCCGTGATTACTCGCTTCTTCCCGGAACCCGTCGCCGCGCCAGCACCGCGCGCCGTTCCCGTCGTGGACGACTTCACCCGCTTAAAGCCGGTGATTGCCGCCGCCATTCACCATCACCGCCTTAACGCTTAATTCCCGGAGGGATCCATGACTATTGCCATTACCGATGTCGTCCTGCGTGACGCCCACCAGTCTCTGTTCGCCACCCGCCTGCGCCTTGACGATATGCTGCCGATTGCCGCCGCGCTCGATGACGTGGGCTACGGGTCGCTGGAGTGCTGGGGCGGCGCCACCTTGACGCCTGCATCCGTTTCCTCGGCGAAGACCCGTGGGTCCGCCTGCGCGAGCTCAAAAAGGCCATGCCGAAGACCCCCCTGCAGATGCTGCTGCGCGGCCAGAACCTGCTCGGCTACCGCCACTATGCCGATGACGTGGTGGAGCGCTTCGTTGAGCGCGCGGTGAAAAACGGCATGGACGTGTTCCGCGTCTTCGACGCCATGAACGACCCGCGCAATATGAAAGCCGCCCTGCAGGCGGTGCGCAGCCACGGCGCGCACGCCCAGGGCACGCTCGTACACCACCAGCCCGGCGCACACCCTGCAGACTGGCTGGACCTGACCGAACAGTTGTTAGAGACCGGCGTTGACTCGATTGCCATCAAGGATATGTCCGGCATCCTCACGCCGATGGCCGCCTTTGAGCTGGTCAGCGAAATCAAAAAACGTTTTGAGGTGCGCCTGCACCTGCACTGTCATGCCACCACCGGCATGGCGGAGATGGCGCTGCTGAAAGCCATCGAGGCGGGCGTTGACGGCGTCGACACGGCGATTTCCTCCATGAGCGCCACCTACGGCCACCCGGCCACCGAAGCGCTGGTGGCAACGCTTGCCGGCACGGAACACGACACCGGGCTGGATATCCTGAAGCTGGAGAGCATCGCAGCGTACTTCCGCGAGGTGCGCAAGAAATATCACGCCTTTGAAGGCCAGCTGAAGGGCTACGACAGCCGTATCCTGGTGGCCCAGGTGCCGGGCGGAATGCTGACCAACCTCGAAAGCCAGCTGAAGCAGCAGAACGCGGCGGACAAACTCGACCAGGTGCTGGCGGAAATCCCCCGCGTGCGCGAGGACCTCGGCTTTATCCCGCTGGTCACCCCGACCTCGCAGATTGTCGGCACCCAGGCGGTGCTCAACGTGCTGACCGGCGAACGCTACAAAACCATTGCCAAAGAAACGGCGGGCATTCTGAAAGGCGAATACGGCCCCACCCGGTGCCGGTGAACGCCGCGTCACGGGCCCGCGTGCGGGGGGGGGCGCCCGGGTGCCCTGCCGCCGGGGGGTTTTCCTCAACCGGGACGTGGCTGACCGGGAGGCGGACGTCGGGCGCCGGGCGCGGGAGAGGGGCATCCCTCGGGGGGGAAACGCCATCGACGACGTGCTCACCGTGGCGCTGTCCCCGCAGATGGGGCTAAAATTCCTCGAAAACCGCCATAACCCGGCGGCGTTTGAGCCACTGCCGCAGGCGGAAGCCGCGCAGCCGGTGGCAAAAGCAGAGAAGCCTGCCGCTTCCGGTATCTACACCGTGGAAGTGGAAGGCAAAGCCTTTGTGGTGAAGGTCAGCGACGGTGGCGATATCAGCCAGCTGACCGCAGCCGTTCCTGCCTCCGCGCCAGCCGCTGCCGCTCCGGCAGGCGCCGGCACCCCGGTCACCGCGCCGCTGGCGGGCAACATCTGGAAGGTGATTGCCACCGAGGGCCAGACGGTGGCGGAAGGCGACGTGCTGCTGATTCTGGAAGCCATGAAGATGGAAACCGAAATCCGCGCCGCGCAGGCCGGGACGGTACGCGGTATCGCGGTGAAGTCCGGCGACGCCGTCTCCGTCGGCGACCCCCTGATGACGCTGGCGTAACGGAGAACTGAAATGGAAAGTCTGAACGCCCTGCTTCAGGGCATGGGGCTGATGCACCTTGGCGCAGGCCAGGCCATCATGCTGCTGGTGAGCCTGCTGCTGCTGTGGCTGGCGATAGCGAAGAAGTTCGAGCCGTTGTTGTTGCTGCCGATTGGCTTCGGCGGCCTGCTCTCCAATATCCCGGAAGCGGGCATGGCGCTGACCGCGCTGGAGAGCCTGCTGGCGCATCACGACGCCGGGCAGCTGGCGGTGATTGCCGCGAAGCTTAACTGCGCGCCGGACGTGCACGCCATTAAAGAGGCATTAGCGCTGGCGCTGCCGTCGGTGCAGAGCCAGATGGAGAACCTGGCGGTGGACATGGGCTACACACCGGGGGTGCTGGCGCTGTTTTACAAAGTGGCGATTGGCTCCGGCGTCGCGCCGCTGGTCATCTTCATGGGCGTGGGCGCGATGACCGACTTCGGCCCGCTGCTGGCCAACCCGCGCACCCTGCTGCTGGGCGCGGCGGCGCAGTTCGGCATCTTCGCCACCGTGCTGGGGGCGCTGACGCTGAACTACTTCGGCCTTATCAGCTTCACCCTGCCGCAGGCGGCGGCCATCGGCATTATCGGCGGCGCGGACGGCCCGACGGCGATTTACCTGTCGGGCAAGCTGGCGCCGGAGCTGCTGGGGGCCATTGCGGTGGCGGCGTACTCATATATGGCGCTGGTGCCGTTAATCCAGCCGCCGATTATGCGCGCGCTGACCAGCGAGAAAGAGCGCAAAATCCGCATGGTGCAGCTGCGCACGGTGAGTAAGCGGGAAAAAATCCTCTTCCCGGTGGTGCTGTTGCTGCTGGTGGCGCTGCTGCTGCCGGGGATGTTCTGCTTTGGCAATCTGATGCGTGAAAGCGGCGTGGTGGAGCGTCTGAGCGACACGGTGCAGAACGGGCTGATTAATATCGTGACCATCTTCCTCGGGCTGTCGGTGGGCGCCAAGCTGGTGGCGGACAAGCTCCTGCAACCGCAGACGCTGGGCATTCTGCTGCTGGGGGTGGTTGCGTTCGGTATCGGGACGGCGGCCGGGGTGCTGATGGCGAAGCTGCTGAACCTGTGCAGTAAGAACAAAATCAACCCGCTGATAGGTTCAGCCGGGGTGTCGGCAGTGCCGATGGCGGCACGCGTATCGAACAAAGTGGGGCTGGAGTCGGACGCGCAGAACTTCCTGCTGATGCACGCGATGGGGCCGAACGTGGCGGGGGTGATTGGCTCGGCCATTGCGGCGGGCGTGATGCTGAAGTACGTGCTGGCGATGTAATCCAATCTAATCGGGAGCAGTGATTCTGCTCCCGCAAAATGAGGACACAGTAATGAGTGAAATGGTTGCGTTTCGGCAAGGTACATCCATGCCATCCAGAGAAACCATCTTGCATTATGTTGTTGAGACGGTGAGTCAGATAACTGAGCTTGAGCCAGCGCTGCATTTGCTGCCGTGGTCTGGCGTCAACTCAGCAATATATGAGCAACGTTTTGCACAGTGTTACGACGAGGGGCTTTGTGCCGCACAGACGTCGGCACCGAATATTCCGCAGGGGATTCTGCCATCGACCGATTGGGCTCAGGGTATCGGGTTACTCTGTTTTGCCGCAGGGTATATGAGCGCAGGCGAGCGGCCATTAACACACAATCAGTTATGCGATTTCGTCAAACAGGCGGCTGTTGGTTTATCGCCGATTGAGGGGGAGGCGGCGAGCGGTTTCTCGACGGTACGTAGTATTGCATTACCCGTATTCAGGCGATTGCAACGCGATGGTCACGCGTCTCGGGTCCTGCTGTTACAAACGTTGCTGCATCTGGTCGCCTGGAAAAGCGCATCGCAGTATGCGCGTCAACAGGCGCAACGACTGCTCTGGATGGGCGGCATTCTGGGGGAAGGGGGCGAGTCTGGCTTATTGGCACTCGATAAGGCGCTGCGTGAAGAGGCCGTCGGGGAGAAAAGTCTCCCCGCTCTGCTGATCTTCACGAGTTTCCTGGCGCATTTTCCGGCAGGGCCAGTCTTTATTGACTAGCCGTCGAACGACGCAGGCAAAAGCTGCGTCGTTTTAGTTCGACGCCGGGTATTCCTGCACCGTCACCTGGAACGTGAGCTGCTTATCATCCCGCATTACCACGACCGGAATGACGGAGCCCGGGCGGATTTCCGCCACCTGATCCATCGTCTCCAGCGCGGACACGGCGGGTTTATTATTGACCGAAATAATCAAATCATTAACCTGAATACCGGCAAGCGCGGCGGGGCCGTTTGGCGTTACTTCATTAACGACAATGCCCTGAATCGGGTCCATGCCGCTACCCTGCTGCGCGTGCAGCGGCGCGATTTCTCGTCCGCCAATACCGATATAGCCGCGAATCACGCGACCGTCGCGGATAAGCTTATCCATAATTTTCGTGGCTAGCTGGAAGGGAATCGCAAAACCAAGGCCTTCCGGCGTTTCGCCATCGTTACTCTTATCAAAAGAGAGGGTGTTGATCCCCATCAGTTCGCCTAACGAGTTGACCAGCGCGCCGCCGGAATTACCGTGGTTAATCGAGGCGTCGGTCTGGAGAAAATTCTGTCGCCCCGTCGGGTTCAGGCCGATACGACCCGTTGCGCTGATGATCCCCTGGGTGATGGTCTGTCCCAGATTATATGGGTTGCCGATAGCCAGTACGACGTCGCCAATATGCGGTGTACGCTTTGTATTAATCGGGATGGTAGGCAGCCCGCCAGTGGCGTTGATCTTCAGCACCGCCAGGTCGGTAAGCGAATCGGAGCCAACCAGTAGCGCTTCAAAGACGCGGCCATCCTGTAGCGCGACGATAATCTGATCGGCATCGTTAATCACGTGCTTGTTGGTAATAATATAACCGCGTTGATCCATGATCACGCCGGAACCCAGCGTGCGGATCTCCAGTTGATTATGCGCGGTACTGTTCATACTGCGGTTATAGACATTGACGACGGCAGGCGCGGCGCGGCGAACCGCAAAATTATAACTGGCTGGCGTCTCATCGGTACTGTCGAATTGCGGGACGGCGATAGGATTAATTTTGCGCAAAGAAGGCATGACGGCCAACAGAATAGCGCCGACAATTAAACCTATTGCGACCGAACGTAAGAGCTTCACAAACATGATGGAGGCGTCGTTAAAAAAGGGAACGGCAGCAGCATACCATGAGTTAACCGGACATCACATCGCAGGCTGATGCCCGGTTTAAGACAGGATTAGCGCAGCAATAGATAAATGTTCTCGTTGCCGCGTACTACCTGAAGAGCAATGATGGACGGTTTTGCCGCCATCACTTTGCGCATTTCGGCGATAGAACTGATGCGATCGCGATTAACGCCGATGATAACATCATCTTTTTGCAAACCGGCCTGCGCGGCAGGACTGCTTTTTTCGACGCTATCAACCTTAACGCCTTTCGTCCCGTCTTTCAGCTGGCCGTCGCTCAACGTCGCGCCTTGCAACGCCGGGGCGATCATTTCGGCGCTGGCGGAAGAAGAGGTATTGGAATCCAGCGTGACTTCCACCTCCAGCGGCTTACCATCGCGCAGCAGGCCCAGCTTCACTTTCGTGCCCGGTTCGGTGGTGGCGATACGTGAACGCAGTTCGGCAAAGCTATTCAGCGGCTTACCGTTAAGACTGATAATCACGTCTCCGGATTTCACCCCGGCCTTCGCCGAACCTGAATTGGGTAAAACCTCGCTGACAAAAGCGCCACGCTGAACGTTCAGTTTGAATGCCTTAGCGATATCAGCGGTCATTTCAGTGCCTTTAATTCCCAGCAATCCGCGTTTGATTTCGCCGAACTGAATCAACTGCTGCGCCAGCGTCTGCGCCATATTGGAAGGAATAGCAAAGCCAATGCCGATGCTCCCGCCCCCTGGCGCGAGGATTGCGGTATTAATCCCGATCAGCTCGCCGTTCAGGTTAAGCAGCGCGCCGCCGGAGTTGCCGCGGTTAATAGAGGCATCGGTTTGAATAAAGTTCTCAAGCCCTTCCAGATTAAGCCCGCTGCGTCCCAGCGCTGAAATAATCCCGGAGGTGGCGGTTTGTCCAAGGCCAAACGGATTACCAACCGCCACGGCGAAATCGCCGACGCGGAGTTTGTCGGAATCGGCGATGGCAATTTGCGTTAACTTGCTGGGATTCTGAATTTGTAACAGAGCGATATCGCTCTGGTCGTCGCCGCCGATCAGCTTCGCGTCGAATTCGCGTCCGTCATTCAGTTGAATGCTGATCTTCTGTGCCTGATTAATCACATGATTATTGGTTAATACATAGCCTTTCGCGGCATCGATAATCACCCCCGAACCGAGTCCTTCAAACGGCTGGGACGGCTGGTCTGGCAGATCCTCGCCAAAGAATTTTTTAAACTCCTCCGGCACTTTTTGGCTCTGGGTGGCGGTTCCCTCGACTTTTACGCTGACGACAGCAGGCAGCACTTTCTCCAGCATAGGGGCAAGGCTTGGCAGCGTCGCCTGGCCTGGCACCTGGCCTGGTATCGATGCAAGGGCTGGAAACGGTGCCGAAAGAGTTAATCCGACACTTAACGCTAATGCACTTAACAGCTGGGTGTGTTTTTTCATGGATGCTGCTCTCGTACCTTGAATGAACGGATAGACAATTCAAAACAGATTGATGTTATTGAATTTTCAGCCTGGTAACAATGATAATAGCTGGGACAGGAAAGATAGAGAGAGGGCGCAAGCGATGCGCCCGATAAATTTCTTAACGGCGTGCGATTAATCGCGCTTTGCGCCGCTACGTAACAGGCCAGACGCGCCTTCAGAATAATCACGTGGCATTTGTACTGGCGCCTGATCGTTGCTCGCCTCAGACTCCGCCAGACGGCTACGGAACGGATTCGACTCCGCAGACATTTCCGGCAGCAGGCTGCTGGAGCTTTTCGCCATATGCTGATACAGCTGGCGGTAATCATGCGCCATGGTATCCAGCAGTTCCGCGCTGCGGGCAAAGTGGCTAACCAGCTCTTCACGGTACTCTTCCAGCTCAGCTTTGTTTTTTTCCAGTTCGTACTGCAATGCCTGCTGTTGACGTAACTTACGATTACCAAAACGCATGGCCACGGCACCAATGATGATACCGACGACTAATCCAATTAGCGCATATTCCCAGGTCATGAACATCTCCCGTTGTCTTATGTTTCCGTAGGGTGTTGGCTCCAGGCTCCATGCCCGCGCCTGATTATGCCACTATAACCGCTAATTTCGTAGAAGTGGAATCCCGACAGCATATCGCGTAGTGTAGAACGGCCTTTTTTTCGTCAACCGTGAACGACGGCACATCGATTTTCAAGGAATAACAATAACATTATGCAAAGTCTTTCCCCTACATCGCGTTATCTCCAGGCACTCAACGAAGGCACCCATCAGCCTGACGACGTACAGAAAGAGGCGGTCGACCGTCTGGAAACCCTTTATCAGGCGCTCACCGCGAAAAAATCGTCGGCTACGCCACCCGGCGGTCTGATAGCGCGACTGGGGAAATTATTAGGCAAAAACGAACCGGACGCGCAAATACCGGTTCGCGGGCTGTATATGTGGGGGGGCGTGGGGCGCGGCAAAACCTGGCTCATGGATCTCTTCTACCACAGCCTGCCGGGTGAGCGAAAATTGCGCCTGCATTTTCATCGGTTTATGCTGCGCGTGCATGAAGAGCTTACCGCGCTACAGGGACAGATCGATCCGTTAGACATTATTGCCGATCGGTTTAAAACCGAGACGGACGTACTGTGTTTCGATGAGTTTTTCGTCACCGATATTACCGACGCCATGCTGCTGGGCGGTTTAATGAAAGCGCTGTTTGCACGCGGCATTACGCTGGTCGCGACCTCCAATATTCCGCCGGAGGAACTCTACCGCAACGGTTTGCAACGCGCCCGCTTCCTGCCGGCTATCGATGCCATTAAACAGCACTGCGACATTATGAATGTGGACGCCGGCGTCGATTACCGGCTGCGGACGCTGACGCAGGCCCATTTATGGCTAACGCCGCTTAATGATGAAACCCGGCGGCAAATGGATAAACTGTGGCTGGCGTTAGCGGGGGCCGCGCGCGAGCACGCTCCGACGCTGGAAATCAATCATCGTCCTTTATCCACCCTGGGCGTTGAAAACCAAACGCTAGCGGTCTCTTTCGCTACGCTGTGCGTCGAGGCCCGCAGCCAGCATGATTACATTGCGCTCTCAAGGTTATTTCACACGGTTCTGCTGTTTGACGTGCCGGTCATGACGCCGCTGATGGAGAACGAAGCGCGCCGCTTTATTGCGCTGGTGGATGAGTTTTACGAGCGCCACGTTAAGCTGGTGGTCAGCGCCGCCGCGCCGTTATATGAGATTTATCAGGGGGAGCGACTCAAGTTTGAATTTCAGCGCTGTCTGTCGCGCCTGCAAGAGATGCAGAGTGCGGAGTACCTCAAGCGGGAGCATATGCCGTAAGCCGGACAAGCGCAGCGTCCCGGCATTGTGCGGTATTATATCTGTGCAACCTCCCCGACCGAGGGTGAACCAGGCCTGAACAAAACCCGCGGCAAATCGCAAAAAGGGGTCGATCTTTGACCTGGACTTCTCTATAATCCTGCGACCCCACGTTACAAGAGAGTTTTTTCCCAAACTTTCTCTGTGCCGGCCAAACATATCCGAGGGGGGTAGGTTTACCGGACTTTGTCGTGTGAACCTCAACTATTTAAACGTTTGGGTGTTCACCAACGTGTAACTTATTTATTTGGGTAAGCTTTTAATGAAAACTTTTACAGCTAAACCAGAAACCGTAAAACGCGACTGGTATGTTGTTGACGCGACCGGTAAAACTCTGGGCCGTCTGGCTACTGAACTGGCTCGTCGCCTGCGCGGTAAGCACAAAGCGGAATACACTCCGCACGTAGATACCGGTGATTACATCATCGTTCTGAACGCTGACAAAGTTGCTGTAACCGGCAACAAGCGTACTGACAAAGTGTACTATCACCACACCGGCCACATCGGTGGTATCAAACAAGCGACCTTTGAAGAGATGATTGCCCGCCGTCCTGAGCGTGTGATTGAAATCGCGGTTAAAGGCATGCTGCCAAAAGGCCCGCTGGGTCGTGCTATGTTCCGTAAACTGAAAGTTTACGCGGGCAACGAGCACAACCACGCGGCACAGCAACCGCAAGTTCTTGACATCTAATCGGGATTATAGGCAATGGCTGAAAATCAATACTACGGCACTGGTCGCCGCAAAAGTTCCGCAGCTCGCGTGTTCATCAAACCGGGCAACGGTAAAATCGTTATCAACCAACGTTCTCTGGAACAGTACTTCGGTCGTGAAACTGCCCGCATGGTAGTTCGTCAGCCGCTGGAACTGGTCGACATGGTTGAGAAACTGGATCTGTACATCACTGTTAAAGGTGGTGGTATCTCTGGTCAGGCTGGTGCGATCCGTCACGGTATCACCCGCGCTCTGATGGAGTACGACGAGTCCCTGCGTGGCGAACTGCGTAAAGCTGGCTTCGTTACTCGTGACGCTCGTCAGGTTGAACGTAAGAAAGTCGGCCTGCGTAAAGCACGTCGTCGTCCACAGTTCTCCAAACGTTAATGGGTTTCTGCTTCGGCAGACAACTGTTAGCGAAAAAACCCGCTTCGGCGGGTTTTTTTATGGGCAATGCATTTCTGTCACGATGAAATGCGGATTGTTGTCTCTTTTTCCCCATTTCCAGAATCGACTCACCACAAAGGTCACAAAATCTGGTAAACTATCATCCAATTTTCTGCCCAAATAGCGGGGAATGTTCATTTTTTGTCTCGTTTCTGAGCAATGATGGCTTTTTTCGCCCTGGGTGACATAACATCTGGCTGGTCACATTGTGGCTGGTAGCAGTAAAAATTCTGAATATACCTGGAGGTTTTCATGGCTGTCGCTGCCAACAAACGTTCGGTAATGACGCTGTTTTCTGGTCCTACTGACATCTATAGCCATCAGGTCCGCATTGTGTTGGCTGAAAAGGGTGTTAGTTTTGAGATCGAACATGTGGAAAAGGACAATCCACCTCAGGATCTGATTGACCTCAACCCGAATCAAAGCGTTCCGACACTGGTGGATCGTGAGCTGACCCTGTGGGAATCTCGCATCATTATGGAATATCTGGATGAGCGTTTCCCTCATCCGCCGCTGATGCCGGTTTATCCGGTCGCGCGCGGTGAAAGCCGTCTGTACATGCACCGTATTGAAAAAGACTGGTATACGCTGATGAACGTCATCGTAAACGGGTCTGCTTCCGAGGCCGACTCTGCGCGTAAACAACTGCGTGAAGAGCTGCTGGCGATTGCGCCGGTATTTGGTCAGAAACCGTATTTCCTGAGCGACGAATTCAGCCTGGTTGATTGCTACCTGGCGCCTCTCCTGTGGCGTTTACCGCAGTTGGGTATCGAATTCAGCGGCGCAGGGGCGAAAGAGCTGAAAGGCTATATGACCCGCGTCTTTGAACGTGATTCTTTCCTGGCTTCTTTAACCGAAGCTGAACGTGAAATGCGCCTCGGTCGGGGTTAACCTGTATGGATTTGTCACAGTTGACGCCGCGTCGTCCCTATCTGTTGCGTGCTTTCTACGAGTGGTTGCTGGATAACCAGTTGACCCCGCATCTGGTGGTGGATGTGATGCTGCCTGGCGTGCATGTCCCTATGGAATATGCGCGTGATGGGCAAATCGTCCTCAATATTGCGCCGCGGGCGGTAGGTAATCTGGAGCTGTCTAATGATGAAGTGCGTTTTAATGCGCGCTTCGGCGGCGTTCCCCGTCAGGTTTCTGTGCCTTTGGCTGCGGTGCTGGCGATTTACGCCCGTGAAAACGGCGCAGGCACCATGTTTGAGCCTGAAGCCGCCTATGATGAAGACGTTGTCAGCTTAAATGATGATGACAATACCGCAGGCGCGGAAAGCGAGACCGTGATGTCCGTCATTGATGGCGATAAGCCCGACCACGATGACGACAGTAGTCCTGATGACGAGCCGCCTCCGCCGCGTGGCGGACGTCCGGCGCTACGCGTAGTAAAATAATCAACAGGCCCTGAAGGGCCTGTTTTGTTTGGTCTCCTCGCGGGTTCTCCCTGCTTTTGAAGCTGTGTTACGATAAGCTTGCTATTATTTGCCACCGACCACTCATGAATGGACGTTATGAACGCATTTGATTCGCAAGCAGAAGATTCACCGACATCCCTCGGGCGTAGTTTGCGCCGCCGCCCGCTGGCGCGTAAAAAACTGTCTGAAATGGTTGAGGAAGAGCTGGAGCAGATGATCCGCCGTCATGAGTTTGGCGAGGGAGAACAGCTACCGTCTGAACGTGAATTAATGGCCTTCTTCAATGTGGGACGTCCCTCCGTGCGTGAAGCGTTAGCTGCGCTGAAGCGTAAAGGTCTGGTGCAAATCAATAACGGCGAACGCGCCCGCGTCTCGCGCCCCTCTGCTGATACCATCATCAGCGAACTGTCGGGTATGGCGAAAGATTTTCTTACTCATCCTGGCGGCATCGCTCACTTTGAACAGCTACGGCTTTTCTTTGAATCCAGCCTGGTACGCTATGCGGCGGAACATGCCACCGACGAGCAGATCGCGTTGTTAACGAAAGCGCTGGAAATTAATAGCCAGTCGCTGGATGACAACGCGCTGTTTATTCGTTCGGATGTCGAGTTTCACCGGGTGCTGGCTGAAATTCCCGGCAATCCGATCTTTATGGCTATTCATGTTGCTCTGCTGGACTGGCTAATCGCTGCTCGCCCAAGCGTTCCCGATCGTGAGCTGCATGAACATAATAACGTGAGTTATCAACAGCATATTGTGATTGTTGATGCCATTCGCCAGCGAGATCCCGATAAAGCGGATCGCGCTCTGCAAACCCACCTCAATAGCGTTTCCGCTACCTGGCACGCGCTCGGTAAAAAAAGTCAAAAAATGCGGTAGCGATCGCACCTCCGATCCCGGTTTAGTGAAGCAGATCGCACTATAAGCGTTCTGTATTATTTGCTGCTTATTTGATCTGGTATAACAGGTATAAAGGTAGGTAGTTAATATATTCATCATCCGTAGAGGTAGGTATGGCAAAAGCATTGCAAGGCGTAATGGCGGCGTTGTTGACCCCATTTGATCATCAGCAGCAACTGGATAGCGAAAGCCTGCGCCGTCTGGTGCGTTTTAACATCGGGCAGGGTATCGACGGGCTGTACGTTGGCGGTTCCACCGGGGAAGCATTCGTACAGAGCCTTGCTGAAAGAGAGCAGGTACTGGAGATTGTCGCCGAAGAGGCGAAGGGAAAAATCACGTTGATCGCCCATGTCGGGACAGTAAGCACCGCAGAAAGCCAGCAGCTTGCCAGCGCCGCAAAGCGTTACGGTTTTGATGCGGTCTCTGCGGTGACGCCTTTTTATTACCCTTTCAGTTTTGAAGAGCACTGTGACCATTATCGGGCAATCATTGATTCCGCAGATGGATTGCCGATGGTGGTATACAACATTCCGGCGTTAAGCGGCGTAAAACTTACCCTCGATCAGATCAATACGCTGGTGACATTACCGGGCGTGAACGCGCTGAAGCAAACCTCCGGCGATCTCTTCCAGATGGAGCAGATCCGCCGCGCGCATCCGGATCTGGTGCTGTACAACGGTTATGACGAAATCTTCGCTTCCGGTCTGCTGGCGGGCGCGGACGGCGGTATCGGCAGCACATACAACATTATGGGTTGGCGTTATCAGGGGATTGTTCAGGCATTGCGTGAGGGCGATGTGGCGAAAGCGCAGCGTCTGCAAACCGAGTGCAATAAGGTTATTGATTTACTGATTAAAACCGGCGTATTCCGCGGCCTGAAAACGGTCCTGCATTATATGGACGTGGTATCGGTGCCGCTATGTCGTAAACCGTTTGCGCCTGTTGATGAAAAATATCTGCCGGCGCTCAAGGCGCTGGCTCAACAACTGATGGAAGAAAAGGCGTAACAGCATAATGCCGGGGGCGCTACGCTTGCCCGGCCTACAACAGTGCGAACAGTAGGCCGGATAAGGCGGAGCCGCCATTCGGCATAACGACAACAAAAATCGTCGGGAGAGTAAAATGAGTACTTCTACCCAGAACATCCCGTGGTATCGCCATCTCAACCGGGCGCAGTGGCGGGCATTTTCCGCTGCCTGGCTGGGATATCTGCTTGATGGTTTTGATTTTGTGTTGATTGCTCTTGTACTGACTGAGGTACAAAGCGAATTTGGGCTGACGACGGTACAGGCGGCAAGCCTGATTTCTGCGGCTTTTATCTCTCGCTGGTTCGGCGGGTTATTACTGGGCGCGATGGGCGATCGCTATGGGCGTCGTCTGGCGATGGTCAGCAGCATCATTCTGTTTTCGGTGGGAACCCTGGCCTGCGGGTTTGCGCCCGGTTACACCACCATGTTCATCGCCCGACTGGTGATTGGTATGGGCATGGCGGGTGAATATGGTTCCAGCGCGACCTATGTGATTGAAAGCTGGCCAAAACATTTACGCAATAAGGCCAGTGGTTTTCTGATTTCCGGCTTCTCCGTCGGCGCGGTCGTTGCCGCGCAGGTGTACAGCCTGGTGGTGCCTGTCTGGGGCTGGCGCGCGCTGTTTTTCATTGGCATTTTGCCAATTATCTTCGCCCTCTGGCTGCGGAAAAACATTCCGGAAGCGGAAGACTGGAAAGAAAAACACGCGGGTAAAGCGCCGGTACGCACGATGGTCGACATTCTTTATCGGGGCGAACATCGCATCATCAACATGTTAATGACTTTCGCCGCCGCCGCTGCGCTGTGGTTCTGTTTTGCCGGTAACCTACAAAATGCTGCGATTGTGGCGGGGCTGGGACTACTGTGCGCGGTTATCTTTATCAGCTTTATGGTGCAGAGCAGCGGTAAACGCTGGCCCACTGGCGTCATGCTGATGCTGGTGGTACTGTTTGCTTTCCTCTATTCCTGGCCGATTCAGGCGCTATTACCCACTTATCTGAAAACCGAGCTGGCCTACGATCCGCATACGGTGGCGAATGTCCTGTTCTTTAGCGGATTTGGCGCGGCGGTTGGTTGCTGCGTAGGCGGTTTTCTTGGCGACTGGCTGGGAACGCGTAAAGCATATGTCTGTAGCCTGCTGGCCTCGCAAATCCTCATTATTCCGGTCTTTGCGATTGGCGGCACAAACGTCTGGGTTCTGGGTCTGCTACTGTTTTTCCAACAGATGTTGGGGCAGGGGATTGCCGGGATTCTACCGAAACTGATCGGCGGTTACTTCGATACCGATCAGCGCGCGGCGGGGCTGGGCTTTACTTATAACGTCGGCGCGCTCGGCGGCGCGCTGGCGCCGATCCTGGGAGCGCTGATCGCTCAACGTCTGGATCTGGGCACTGCGCTGGCATCGCTCTCTTTCAGCCTGACGTTTGTCGTGATCCTGCTTATTGGGCTTGATATGCCGTCTCGCGTACAGCGTTGGCTACGTCCGGAAGCGTTACGCACCCACGATGCTATTGACGACAAACCGTTCAGCGGAGCCGTACCGCTTGGCAGTGGTAAAGGTGCCTTTGTAAAAACGAAAAGTTAATCCGCTTGCCCGGTTTTCAACCGGGCAATATTTGTAAGGGAGTAGTATGTCGTTACTTGAACAACTGGATAAAAATATTGCCGCTTCTGGCGGCCTGATTGTCTCCTGCCAGCCCGTTCCGGGCAGTCCGCTGGATAAGCCGGAGATTGTAGCGGCAATGGCGTTGGCAGCGGAACAGGCGGGCGCGGTTGCGGTGCGTATTGAAGGCATAGACAACCTGCGCGTGGCTCGCTCGCTCGTTTCGGTACCCATTATCGGCATTATCAAACGCGATCTGGACGACTCTCCAGTGCGCATTACCCCTTTTCTCGACGATGTAGATGCGCTGGCGCAGGCTGGCGCAGCTATTATCGCCGTTGATGGAACCGCTCGGCAACGGCCGGTAGCCGTTGAGGCGTTGTTGGCGCGCATTCATCACCACCATCTACTGGCGATGGCCGACTGCTCATCCGTGGACGATGGTCTCGCCTGCCAACGGTTGGGCGCGGACATTATCGGCACGACAATGTCCGGCTACACCACCCCCGATACGCCGGAGGAACCCGATCTGCCCTTAGTCAAAGCGTTGCATGACGCCGGATGCCGGGTAATAGCCGAAGGGCGCTATAACTCGCCAACACTGGCGGCGGAGGCGATCCGCTATGGCGCATGGGCGGTGACGGTAGGGTCCGCCATTACCCGTCTGGAACATATCTGTGGATGGTATAACGACGCATTAAAAAAGGCGGCGTCATGACTACGTTAGCAATCGATATTGGCGGTACTAAACTTGCCGCCGCGCTCATCGACAACAACTTGCGCATTAGCCAGCGTCGCGAGCTACCGACCCCCGCGAGCAAAACGCCGGATGCGTTACGTGAAGCATTAAAGGCGCTGGTTGAACCACTACGAGCAGAGGCGCGTCAGGTAGCGATAGCTTCTACCGGGATCATTCAGGAAGGGATGCTGCTGGCGCTAAACCCCCATAATCTGGGCGGCTTGCTACACTTTCCGTTAGTACAAACACTGGAAGCGATCGCTGGCCTGCCGACGCTGGCGGTGAACGACGCGCAGGCGGCGGCCTGGGCGGAGTATCACGCGCTCCCTGATGATATCCGCGATATGGTATTTATCACCGTTTCAACCGGCGTTGGCGGCGGCGTTGTCTGCGACGGCAAGCTCCTTACCGGAAAAGGCGGTCTGGCCGGGCACCTGGGACACACCCTGGCGGACCCACACGGGCCCGTATGCGGCTGTGGACGCGTTGGTTGTGTAGAGGCCATCGCCTCCGGACGAGGGATGGCCGCGGCGGCGCGGGACGATCTGGCGGGATGCGACGCCAAAACCCTATTTATTCGCGCTGGCGAAGGTCATCAGCAGGCGCGACATCTGGTAAGCCAATCCGCGCAGGTAATAGCGCGGATGATCGCCGATGTGAAAGCGACTACCGACTGCCAGTGTGTGGTCATTGGCGGCAGCGTAGGGTTAGCTGAGGGATACCTGGAGCAGGTTCGCGCGTTTTTGATGCAAGAGCCTGCGCCTTATCACGTGGCGCTGAGCGCCGCTCGCTATCGGCATGACGCAGGATTATTAGGCGCTGCGTTGTTAGCTCAAGGAGACACATTATGATGATGGGGGAAGTACAGTCGTTGCCTTCTTGCGGGTTGCATCCGCGACTGCTGGATGCCTTGACTCTCGCGCTGGCGGCAAGGCCGCAGGAGAAAGCGCCGGGGCGCTATGAATTGCAGGGCGACAATGTCTTTATGAATGTAATGCAGTTAACGACGCAAATGCCGGCCGAGAAGAAAGCGGAATTGCATGAACAATACATTGATATTCAGCTACTACTAACCGGCGTCGAGCGTATTGCGTTTGGGATGTCCGGTGCCGCTCGCCAGTGCGAGGGGATGCACGTTGAAGAGGATTACCAGCTTTGTAGTCAAATTGCCGACGAGCAGACTATTACGCTGCAAGCGGGGATGTTTGCTGTGTTTATGCCAGGAGAACCGCATAAACCGGGATGTGCAGTGGGTGAGCCGGATGACATCAAGAAAGTGGTAGTGAAAGTACGCGCCAGTCTGCTGGCGGCCTGAATCTCTTGCCGGAGCAGTCTTCCGAACGCAGCCCCTTACGGGCTGCGTGGTGAATGTGCCGGAGAGCGCGGGTATGACGGGTTAACGCTTAAACGTCACGGCTTCCGGCTGGGTCAGGTGCAGCGTCGTCTGGCTCGGCACCGTCTCGGCAATCACTCGCCCGTGGCGAATCGAGTAACGCGCAGGCGTCTGGCGACGTACCGCATCGAATCCATTCTCAGCGGGTAAGATAACCAGATTCGCGGCATTGCCGACGCTCAGACCGTAGTCCTGCAGGTGCAAAGTTTTTGCGCTGTGGGTAGTGATCAGATTTAACCCGTCGTTGATTTGCCCATACCCCATCAACTGGCAAACGTGTAACCCCATATGCAGCACCTGCAGCATATTGGCGGTGCCTAATGGATACCACGGGTCGAAGACGTTATCATGGCCAAAGCAGACGTTGATCCCCGCTTCCAGCATCTCTTTCACTCGCGTGACGCCACGACGTTTCGGGTAAGTGTCAAACCGCCCTTGCAGATGAATATTTACCAGCGGGTTGGCGACGAAGTTAATCCCCGACATTTTCAACAGACGGAACAGGCGTGACGCATACGCGCCGTTGTACGAGTGCATAGCCGTGGTGTGGCTGGCGGTCACGCGCGCCCCCATGCCATCACGATGCGCCAGCGCCGCGACCGTTTCGACAAAGCGAGACTGCTCGTCATCAATTTCGTCGCAGTGCACATCGATCAAGCGATCGTATTTTTGCGCCAGGGCGAAGGTTTTGTGCAGCGATTCAACGCCATATTCCCGCGTGAACTCAAAGTGCGGAATGGCGCCAATAACGTCAGCGCCCAAACGCACGGCTTCCTCTAACAGCGCTTCACCGTTGGGATAAGACAGAATACCTTCTTGCGGAAAGGCGACGATTTGTAGGTCTACCCACGGCGCAACCTCTTGCTTCACTTCCAGCATGGCTTTCAGCGCGGTGAGCGTAGGATCTGAAACGTCAACGTGAGTACGAACGTACTGGATGCCGTTAGCCATCTGCCATTTCAGGGTCTGCATCGCGCGCGCTTTCACATCTTCATGCGTGAGCATTGCTTTACGTTCTGCCCAGCGCTCAATCCCTTCAAACAGTGTGCCGGACTGGTTCCAGCTCGGTTCACCCGCCGTTTGCGTGGTATCCAGGTGGATATGTGGCTCAACAAACGGTGGAATAGCCAGACCGCCTTCGGCATCAAGCACTTCGCCCTGCGGTAACGATGTGGCTTCCTGAGGCTCAATCCGGCTAAAGCGCCCGTTTTCAATCGTAATCTGCCATAATCCTTCGTGTCCCTGCAGACGCGTCTGACGAATAGTGATGTTATTGTTCTGCATGGCTGACCTCTGGTGATTTAGCAAGGCTGCGGTTGAAAAGTGGATTCAGCAGGATATAGCTGAAGACGCCGCCGAGTACGGCGTTGACGGGCACAATACCAGGAACATAATGTCCGGCGGCGATGCCCAGCGCGACGGAAAGAATAGCAATCCAGTTAACGGGAATAAAGCGCACGGTGTTGAAGTCGGCATAGCGGCGGCGGTTCACCAGATAGTCGGCAATAATCACTCCACCAATCGGTGGGATGGCAGATGACAGGAACGTCAGCCAGCCGACAAAATTATTGTAAAGCCACAGCGCGCACACGGTACCGATAATCCCGTTCACCACCGACAGCGTGCGGCTGGAAAGACCGGTAATATTGGCGAAGCCCAGACCCGATGCGTACAGCGCGTTATCGTTGGTGGTCCAGATATTCAGGCCAAGCACCACAATCGCGGGCAGCAGCAGCCCCTGCGCTATCATCACGTCAGAGATATCCGCCTGACCGACGGCGGCAGCGCCTGCCGCGCCGAAGATAAACATCAGCGAGTTACCGAGGAAAAAAGCGACCATCGCAATCAGTACGGCGCTTTTGGCATGACGTCCGAAGCGGACGAAGTCGGCGGTCAATGTACCGGCGCTGACAAACGAGCCCACCACCAGCGCCAGCGCGCTGGAAAAATCCAGCGGCGTCTGCGGCACTATCGTTTTTAAATGCTCCAGCCCACCCACGCCGCTGACCGCCAGCCAGACGGAGTAGCTGCCCAGAATAACGATCGCGGGTACGGCAACGATAGACAAAATGGTCAACGCCGAGATGCCGAAAAAAATGGTCAGGGTCATCAGCAGACCCGAAACGGCAATCAGGATATTGGCATCAATGCCCGTCGCTTTACTGACCGGAATAGCGAACATCGCTACGCCAACGCCAAACCAGCCCACTTGAGTACTGCCTAACAGCAGCGAGGGAAGCCATGAGCCTTTAACGCCAAAGGAGTAACGTGCAAGGAGGTGGGTGGAGAGTCCGGTTTTTGCGCCGATGTAGCCAAGAAATGCAGTGTAGATACCGAGGAGGAGATTACCGAAGAAAACTGCGAGGAAGAAATCATGATAGGTAAGACCGGTGCCGAGTGTCCCTCCGGTCCACATACTGGCGGAAAAAAACGTTAAACCCAACATGACAAACGTCAGTGGAATCACGCCCTTCCGCGCCGCCTGGGGAACTGGCCCCTGGCTATAATTGTTGTCCTGCGACACAACGCCTCCATGAATTTTGCCCAAAAAATCCGCCGCATGATATACAGTTCTCAGAATAAAGCAAACGTTTTCGTGTGATATTTTTTTTGATAATTATTCATGGCATTAATGGTTCGCTAGTTTTTCTCCGTTGTCAGTGAACCACCGCGTGTGAGTTGAGTTTCCAGCATGGTTTGCGAACGAATAAGTTCGTCTGTGAGTAATTTTTCGTCGGGCAACTGCACTTTGTACTCGCTCGCCATGATGGTGTTTGGCAGGCCAGTCAGCGCGTAATGCGCTTCCCCCGCGCCTTTCCCTGCGCACAAAACCAGGCCGACTGGCGGGTTTTCTCCGGGCATTGTCCAGTGCTCTTTGGCATAGTTCAGGTACATATTCATCTGCCCGGCATCCGCATAACCGAATTTGCCTACCTTCAGGTCAACGAGCAACAGGCAGCGCAAGCGACGATGGAAGAACAGCAGATCGACGCGGAACCAGCTATCGTCTATGCGTAGTCGGCGTTGGCGGCCAACAAAAGCAAAATCGTCACCGAGCTCCAGCATAAAGTCCATCAGGTGGCTGAGCAGCGCGTCTTCGAGATCTGATTCGGAATACTCGTCCTTCAGGTTAAGAAATTCCAGAATGAACGGGTCGCGTATGGCTTGCTCCGGCAAAACGTTTGGCTCGGCGGGTGCAGGCTGCTGCAACATGGCGGATTTGTCGTGGGACAGTAGCGTTCGTTCGTAAAATTGAGTGGCGATTTGCCGATCGAGTTGCCGTACGGACCAGCCGTTACGTAGCGTCTCTTTCTCGTAAAAAGTGCGGGCATCGTTATCTTTCACCGACAGCAGACGCACATAAGCTGACCAGGGAAGAGGGAATGTTTTGGCGAGCGGTATGAGATTTGAAGATTCCGCAGACAGTGTCTGCGGAATTTCAATGTGTTGAAAACAAAGATAAAATGTACGAATTTGCCATAGGTTTCTGGTGGAAAAACCGCGCTTATAGCGCTGACTTAAATCTACCGATAATCGTTCGATAAGCTGGGTGCCATAGGCCGCTCGCGCTTCTCCTCCCTGTTCAAATTCGACAATACGTCGGCCAATTTCCCAGTAGGTGGCAGTCATAATGGCATTGATGCTGCGCACGGTCTCGGTACGTGCCGTATCGACCAGACGAATAATACCGTCATGAATTTGCTGATATTCATCAGACTGTGGCGCTAAAGTTGGATTCGTCATGTCATCCCTTACGTGATAGTTTCATTGTGAAATTAGAACGCTATCAATACGCTTCAGGCGTAAACGAATCAATCCATGAACGGATTTTACATGGCATTACATCTCGATTTACGAGCGGGTTTCCAGAATCGGCAGGAGAGATATTGAGGAGAGGAATATCGGCTCCCCAGCCATCAGCACAAGGCATCAACCGGGGAGCCGAAAGGGTTACACTTCGAGGTAGTTCATAATCCCGTCAGCCGCTTTACGGCCTTCGGCAATCGCCGTCACCACCAGATCGGAACCGCGCACGATGTCGCCACCGGCGAAGATTTTCGGGTTGCTGGTCTGGAAAGCATTATCGCTGCGTTCCGGCGCGATAATTCGTCCCTGCGAGTCCAGTTCCACGCTGTGTTTCGCCAGCCATTCCATGCTGTGTGGACGAAAACCAAACGCCATCACCACCGCATCAGCCGGAACCACATGCTCGGAACCGGCGACGATCTCCGCCCGCCGACGGCCTTTGGCATCCGGTTCGCCCATTTCAGTGCGCACCATTTTTACGCCGCTCACTTTGCCGTTGGCATTGACTTCAATGCCCAGCGGTTGAACGTTAAACTGAAACTCGACACCTTCCTCGCGCGCGTTTTTCACTTCGCGTCTGGAACCCGGCATGTTCTCTTCATCACGACGATAAGCACAGGTTACGTGCGTTGCGCCCTGGCGTATGGAAGTGCGTACGCAGTCCATTGCGGTATCGCCGCCGCCCAGCACCACCACGCGTTTGCCTTCCATGCTGACATATGGTTCGTCGCTGGTTTCGCCAAACCCCATGATCTGCTTCGTATTGGCGATCAGGAACGGTAGAGCGTCGAAAACCCCGTCCGCATCTTCATTTTCCAGCCCGCCGCGCATCGACTGATAGGTGCCGACGCCAAGGAATACCGCATCGTAATCTTTCAGCAGATCTTCAAGCTGTACATCACGACCCACTTCGGTATTAAGTTTGAACTCAATACCCATGCCGGTGAAGATCTCGCGACGACGGGTCATCACCTCTTTTTCCAGTTTGAAAGCTGGAATACCGAAGGTCAGCAGACCACCGATTTCCGGATGGCGATCAAAGACCACCGCCTTCACGCCGTTGCGGGTCAGCACGTCGGCGCACGCCAGCCCTGCCGGACCAGCGCCGATAATCGCTACCCGTTTGTCCGTCTGGCGCACGCCGGTCATATCCGGGCGCCAGCCCATTTCGAACGCTTTATCGTTGATATAGCGCTCAATGTTACCGATGGTCACTGCGCCGAACTCATCGTGCAGCGTACAGGAGCCTTCGCACAGGCGGTCCTGCGGGCAGACGCGGCCACACACTTCCGGCAGGGTGTTGGTCTGGTGCGATAGCTCAGCCGCCTCAAAAATACGCCCTTCGTTAGCCAGTTTCAGCCAGTTCGGGATGTAGTTATGTACCGGACATTTCCACTCGCAGTAGGGGTTCCCGCAGGACAAACAGCGATCCGCCTGGGCTTTCGCCTGACCTTCAGAAAACGGTTCGTAGATTTCAACAAACTCGATCTTACGGAGCTTCAGCGGTTTCTTCGGCGGATCAACGCGCTGCAGGTCGATAAATTGATAAACATTCTGGCTCATTTCAATTCCTTACTGCGCCTGCACGCGCAATTCTGCCGCACTACGACTACGGTGGCCCAACAGGGCTTTGACATCGCTGGACTTGGGCTTAACTAACGCGAATTGGGTTGAGAAGCTTGACCACCTGGACAGGATCTCTTCGCCGCGTTGCGAACCAGTATGTTGCATGTGCTCGGTGATCAGGCCGCGCAGATGCTCTTCGTGGATAGCCAGCGAATCAACGTCCAGTACTTCTACCAGTTCCGGGTTCACGCGTTTACGGAATTCGCCATCTTCGTCCAGCACATAGGCGAAGCCGCCGGTCATCCCCGCGCCGAAGTTAACGCCGGTTTTACCCAGCACGCAGACGATGCCGCCGGTCATGTATTCACAGCCGTTGTCGCCGATGCCCTCTACTACGGTAATCGCCCCGGAGTTACGCACGCCGAAACGTTCGCCCGCGCGCCCCGCCGCGTACAGACGGCCACCGGTCGCTCCATACAGGCAGGTGTTGCCGATGATGCTGGCTTTATGGCTGAGGAAGGCGGAACCTACCGGTGGTCTGATGGCGATCAAACCGCCTGCCATACCTTTACCGACATAGTCGTTGGCATCGCCAGTCAGATATAACTCCACGCCGCCCGCGTTCCACACGCCAAAGCTCTGGCCTGCGGTACCGCTGAAGTGCGCTTTAATCGGATCGGAAGCCAGCCCCTGATCGCCGTGGGTCTGTGCGATGTAACCGGAAAGCGACGCACCCACGGAACGATCGGTGTTGCGGATGTCGAACCAGAAGGTTTTGCTCTGGCGCGCATCGACAAACGGCTTCGCCTGCTGCAACAGTTGCGCATTCAGCACACCGTTATCAAACGGCGGGTTATTCTCGGTGCAGTACAGCGCTTTACCCGGATGAGGTTCAGCGGTTTCCAGTAGACGAGACAGCGCCAGCTTCTGCTGTTTAGCGGTGAAGCCCTCCAGCTCTTTCAGCAGGTCGGTGCGGCCAATCAAATCCACCAGGCGGGTCACGCCAAGCGAAGCCATCAGCTCGCGCACTTCGCGGGCGATAAATTCAAAGTAGTTGGTCACTTTGAACGGCAGGCCGTGATAGTGGTTCTTACGCAGTTTTTCATCCTGCGTCGCCACGCCGGTTGCGCAGTTGTTCAGATGGCAAATGCGCAGGTATTTACAGCCCAGCGCCACCATCGGGCCGGTGCCGAAGCCGAAACTTTCTGCACCGAGAATCGCCGCTTTGATGATATCGACGCCGGTTTTCAGACCGCCGTCCACCTGCAGACGAATCTTGTGACGCAGACCGTTGGCGACCAGCGCCTGCTGGGTTTCAACAAGTCCTAGTTCCCACGGGCAGCCAGCGTATTTCACCGAAGAGAGCGGGCTTGCGCCGGTACCGCCGTCGTAGCCAGCGATGGTGATGAGGTCTGCATAGGCTTTCGCCACGCCGGTCGCGATGGTGCCGACGCCCGGTTCGGACACCAGCTTCACGGAGATCATCGCCTTCGGGTTGACCTGTTTGAGGTCGAAAATGAGCTGCGCTAAGTCCTCGATAGAGTAAATATCGTGGTGCGGCGGCGGGGAGATCAGCGTCACGCCCGGCACTGAATAGCGCAGTTTAGCGATATACGGAGTGACTTTATCCCCCGGCAACTGACCGCCTTCGCCCGGTTTCGCGCCCTGCGCGACTTTAATCTGAATCACATCGGCATTGACCAGGTACGCTGGCGTCACGCCAAAACGGCCGGAAGCCACCTGCTTGATACGCGACACTTTATTGGTGCCGTAGCGCGCCGGGTCTTCGCCGCCTTCGCCGGAGTTGGAGTTGCCGCCGAGGCTGTTCATCGCTTCCGCCAGCGCTTCGTGCGCTTCCGGACTTAATGCGCCGATAGACATGGCTGCGGTATCAAAGCGTTTAAACAGCTCACTGGCGGGCTCAACCTCGTCGATAGTCACCGCCTCGCCGTCTGGATGTATCGCCAGCAGATCGCGCAGCGTTGCCGCCGGACGCTCATTGACCAGTTTGGCGTATTCCTGATAATCGCTGTACTCGCCGCTCTGTACCGCCTGTTGCAGGGTACGCACGACATCCGGGTTATAGGCGTGATATTCGCCGCCGTGGACGTACTTCAGCAGGCCGCCCGGGCTAATGGGTTTGCGCGCCAGCCAGGCGCGTTTGGAGAGATTCAGCAGATCCTGCTGGAAGTCATCAAAGCTCGCGCCGCCGATACGGCTGACCACGCCCTGGAAGCACAGGTTTATCACATCATCGTGCAGCCCGACCGCTTCAAACAGTTTGGAGCAGCGGTAAGAGGCAATGGTCGAAATGCCCATTTTGGACATAATCTTGTACAGCCCCTTGTTGATGCCGTTACGGTAGTTCTGCATCACGGTACGGTAGTTTTTAGCGATGGCCTGGGTATCAATCAGACGCCCCAGCGTTTCGTAGGCCAGGTACGGATAGATGGCCGTTGCGCCAAAGCCGAGCAGTACCGCAAAGTGATGCGGATCGCGGGCGCTTCCGGTTTCTACGATGATGTTGGCGTCGCAGCGCAGGCTTTGATCGACCAGACGAGTCTGCACCGCGCCCACCGCCATCGGCGCGGGGACCGGCAGGCGATTCTTATCGATATTGCGATCCGAGAGGACCAGCAGCACGGTGCCGTTGCGCACCATCTGTTCCGCTTTATCGCACAGCGCCTTAACCGTCGCGTCCAGTGTGGTTTCGGTGACATCAAAGGTAATGTCAAGCCAGTCGGCGCGGTAGTGATGCTCGCTCATGGTGGTGAGCTGTTTGAAATCGGAGTACAGCAGAATTGGCGATTTAAAACTCAGGCGATGGGCCTGACCTTCCGCTTCGCAGAAGACGTTCATTTCGCGACCGATGCTGGTGGCGAGCGACATGACGTGCGCTTCCCGCAGCGGGTCGATAGGCGGGTTAGTAACCTGCGCGAACTGCTGGCGGAAGTAGTCGTAAATAATACGCGGCTGGCTGGAGAGCACGGCAAAGGGGGTATCGTCGCCCATTGAACCGACGGCTTCCTGGCCGTTTTCGCCCAACACGCGGATAACGGAGTCCAGCTCTTCGGCGCTGTAGTTAAACTGTTTCTGATAGCTGGCGAGCAGGTCATCGTCCAGTTCGCGGCTACCGACTTCTTCATCTGGCAATTCTTCAAACGGCACCAGACGGCGAACATTCTTTTCCATCCACGCTTTATACGGATGGCGGCTTTTCAGATCGTCATCGGTTTCCGCGGAATGCAGAATACGTCCGCCGCGGGTGTCGATCACCATCAGCTCGCCTGGGCCGACGCGGCCTTTCTCGACCACTTCATCCGGCTGATAGTCCCAGATACCGACTTCGGAGGCGCAGGTGATCAGCTTATCTTTGGTAATGACATAGCGTGCCGGGCGCAGGCCGTTACGGTCAAGGTTACAGGCGGCGAAGCGCCCGTCGGACATCACGATGCCTGCCGGACCGTCCCACGGCTCCATATGCATGGAGTTAAAGTCAAAGAAGGCGCGCAGATCCTGGTCCATATCGGGGTTGTTCTGCCAGGCGGGCGGCACCAACAGGCGCATGGCGCGGATAATGTCCATCCCGCCTGCCAGCAGCAGTTCCAGCATGTTGTCCAGCGAGCTGGAATCCGAACCGGTTTCGTTAACAAACGGCGCAGCGGATTGTAAATCCGGGATCAGCGGCGTCTGGAATTTATAGGTACGGGCGCGCGCCCACTGGCGGTTGCCGGTGATGGTGTTAATCTCGCCGTTATGCGCCAGGTAGCGGAACGGCTGCGCCAGCGGCCAACGCGGCACGGTGTTAGTGGAAAAGCGCTGGTGGAACAGGCAGATGGCCGATTCCAGACGCAGATCCGCAAGATCCAGGTAGAAGCGCGGCAGATCCGCCGGCATACACAGACCTTTATAAATGTTGACCAGGTTCGACAGGCTGCATATGTAGAAATCTTTGTCGTCCTGCAGACGTTTTTCAATGCGTCGGCGGGCGATAAACAGACGGCGCTCCATATCGCGCGGACGCCAGCCCGCCGGAGCGTTGACAAAAATCTGCTCAATACGCGGCAGGGAGGAGAGGGCGATTTCACCGAGCACGCCTTCATTGGTTGGCACATCGCGCCAGCCGACAATCGACAGGGTTTCCTGCTGTAATTCTTCTTCGACAATATGGCGTGACGCGGCGGCCAGTTCAGGATCTTTATTCAAAAAGATCATCCCGACGGCGTAGTTTTTGGCTAAGCGCCAGCCGCGCTCTTCGGCCACGATGCGAAAGAAACGGTCAGGTTTTTGTAACAGCAAGCCGCAACCGTCGCCGGTTTTACCGTCGGCAAGGATCGCGCCACGGTGCTGCATCCGGGCCAGCGCGTGTATGGCGGTACGCACTACCTTGTGGCTAGGTTCGCCTTCTATGTGGGCGATCAGGCCGAAACCACAGTTATCCTTCTCAAGGGATTTATCGTACAACATATCAGTGAACCTCCCCAGGCTCTACGGGACGCTCTCCCAACCGACGGCGCGCGGGCACAGCAAGAGCATGGCGACGGGGCTGGCGCATCATACGCTTACCTCGCATTCGCCCTCTTTGTGTCCTTTGCGCATTGGTAAATACGGTTAAGAGGGAATCTCAATTACTGCATAAATATGATGAGCAGACGGCTCATCCAGAAAGCTTCCAGCGGATCCCCAACTTATCGGGAATCCACACCCAGGTCAAATGGCAAACTGATTTATGCAAAAGTGTGCTGTAGCACAGATAACTTTTTTAATATATTGAAATTAAAAGGTTTTTATAGAGTGGCTGCTAATACGGAGCGGCAGAAAGCCTGTGATCTGTCTCACTATAAGAGCCGCTCGCCAGGAGCTATCTGACCTTGCTTTTTCAAAAATCTTGGCATTTTATGCTGTTTTAAGCGTGAACAGCATTGAATGCTACTGTTTTTATCGATGACCCAGCAGACGCTGAAAAAAGAGGGGAATATCAGGAAAAATCATCAGCGGGATTATGAATGAAATATCGTTTATTTTGCTTGATTATGCAATGGATAAAAGCCTTCCGGGACGATTGATCCAGGTCATCGCCAAAGGAGACTAAAAATGGCAGGCTTTGGCCTCTTTTTAAGAGGCGGTCTATCAGATTATGCAGTTACAGAAATTAGTCAATATGTTTGGTGGGGATCTTTTACGTCGGTATGGGCAAAAGGTTCATAAGCTGACGCTTCATGGCGGTTTTAGCTGCCCTAATCGCGACGGCACCATCGGGCGTGGCGGTTGCACCTTCTGTAATGTCGCCTCTTTTGCCGATGAGGCGCAGCAGCATCATTCGATTGCCGAGCAGCTTGCGCATCAGGCGCATCTGGTGAACCGCGCTAAACGCTATCTGGCCTATTTCCAGGCCTACACCAGCACCTTTGCAGAAGTGCAGGTGCTGCGTTCCATGTATCAACAGGCGGTCAGCCAGGCCAGTATCGTCGGGTTATGCGTCGGTACGCGTCCGGATTGCGTCCCGCAGGCAGTAGTAGATTTACTGTGTGAATATAAAGATCAAGGCTACGAGGTGTGGCTGGAACTGGGATTGCAAACCGCGCACGATAAAACCCTGCGCCGAATTAACCGCGGGCATGACTTCGCCTGCTATCAGCGTACCACCCGGATTGCCCGGGAGCGCGGGCTGAAAGTGTGCGCGCATCTGATTGTGGGGCTGCCGGGAGAAGGGCAGGCAGAATGCCTGCAAACCATGGAGCGTGTGGTGGAGACGGGCGTTGACGGTATTAAACTGCATCCGCTGCATATTGTGAAAGGCAGTACGATGGCCAAAGCCTGGGAAGCGGGGCGGCTGAACGGCATCGAACTGGACGACTACACGCTAACGGCAGGTGAGATGATTCGTCATACGCCGCCGGAGGTAATTTATCACCGAATTTCAGCCAGCGCTCGCCGTCCGACGCTGCTTGCCCCGCTGTGGTGCGAGAATCGCTGGACGGGGATGGTTGAGCTGGACAAATACCTGAATGAGCATGGCGTGCAGGGCTCTGCGCTGGCCCGTCCCTGGATACCACATGTAGCGTAGCGTGATGAGGGGCGCTACGCATATTTCGCACAATATTCAACGCGGTTCCCATAATTGGGTATTATGTGCGAAGTTGTGGTGAAGGAATCCTCTATGAAGCAAATTCGTATGCTGGCGCAATACTATGTCGACCTGATGATGACATTGGGTCTGGTGCGCTTTTCCATGCTCCTGGCGTTGGCATTGGTGGTGCTGGCGATTGTCGTGCAGATGGCGGTGACCATGGTGCTGCATGGTCAGGTTGAAAGTATCGACGTTATTCGTTCTATCTTTTTTGGCCTGTTAATTACGCCCTGGGCGGTCTATTTCTTATCCGTTGTTGTTGAACAACTGGAAGAGTCAAGGCAGCGACTGTCGCGTCTGGTGCAAAAGCTGGAGGAGATGCGCGAGCGCGATCTCAAGCTTAACGTACAGTTGAAGGACAATATTGCCCAGCTTAATCAGGAAATTGCCGATCGCGAAAAAGCGGAAGCGGAGCTGCAAGAGACATTTGAACAGCTAAAAGTAGAAATTAAAGAGCGTGAAGAGGCGCAAATCCAGCTAGAACAGCAATCCTCTTTTCTGCGCTCCTTTCTGGACGCCTCGCCGGATTTGGTTTTTTATCGTAATGAGGATAAAGAGTTTTCCGGCTGTAACCGCGCAATGGAATTGCTAACCGGCAAGAGCGAAAAACAGCTGGTGCATTTGAAGCCGGAAGATGTGTACTCTCCCGAAGCGGCGGAGAAAGTCATTGAAACCGATGAAAAAGTATTCCGCCATAACGTCTCCCTGACCTACGAACAGTGGCTGGATTATCCGGACGGACGAAAGGCCTGCTTTGAAATTCGTAAAGTGCCTTATTACGACCGTGTCGGTAAACGTCATGGCCTGATGGGATTTGGTCGTGATATTACCGAACGTAAGCGTTATCAGGACGCGCTGGAGCGCGCCAGTCGCGACAAGACCACATTTATCTCTACCATCAGTCATGAGCTGCGCACCCCGCTTAACGGTATCGTCGGTTTAAGCCGCATCCTGCTGGATACCGATCTTACCGCCGAACAGGAAAAATACCTTAAGACAATCCATGTCTCCGCCGTGACGTTAGGCAATATTTTCAATGATATCATTGATATGGATAAGATGGAGCGGCGTAAGGTTCAGCTTGATAACCAACCGGTTGATTTCACCAGCTTTATGGCCGATCTGGAAAACCTTTCCGGTTTGCAGGCGCAGCAAAAAGGGCTACGTTTTGTGCTTGAGCCGACGCTGCCGCTGCCGCACAAAGTCATTACCGACGGAACGCGTCTGCGCCAGATTTTATGGAATTTGATCAGCAATGCGGTGAAGTTTACTCAGCAGGGCCAGGTGACGGTGCGGGCGCGCTATGATGAAGGCGACATGCTGCACTTTGAAGTGGAAGATTCCGGGATCGGCATTCCGCAGGATGAGCAGGATAAAATTTTCGCCATGTATTATCAGGTAAAAGACAGTCATGGCGGTAAGCCGGCGACGGGGACCGGTATCGGGCTGGCGGTCTCCCGTCGGCTGGCGAAAAATATGGGCGGCGATATTACCGTTTCCAGTCTGCCGGGCAAAGGATCGACCTTTACGCTAACGGTTCATGCGCCAGCGGTGGCGGAAGAGGTGGAGGACGCCTTTGATGAAGACGACGTGCCGCTGCCCGCGCTGCATGTTCTGCTGGTCGAAGATATTGAACTGAACGTGATTGTGGCGCGTTCAGTACTGGAAAAACTGGGGAACAGCGTGGATGTCGCGATGACCGGCAAGGCGGCGCTGGAGATGTTCGCGCCAGGCGAATATGACCTGGTCTTACTGGATATTCAGCTACCGGATATGACGGGTCTGGATATTGCCAGAGAACTGACCCGTCGCCACACGCGGGAAGATTTACCGCCGCTGGTAGCGCTTACGGCTAACGTTCTGAAAGATAAAAAAGAGTATCTGGACGCTGGTATGGACGATGTGCTGAGTAAGCCGCTGTCGGTGCCAGCCTTAACCGCGATGATTAAAAAATTCTGGGATGCCACCGATAAAGAGGAGAGTACCGTGACGCCTGAAGAGAACGATAAAGCGCAAGCGCTGCTGGATATCCCGATGCTGGAACAATACATCGAGTTGGTTGGGCCTAAATTGATCACCGACGGCCTCGCGGTGTTTGAAAAAATGATGCCTGGCTATTTAAGCGTGCTGGAGTCCAATCTGACGGCGCGTGACAAAAAAGGCGTCGTTGAGGAAGGGCATAAGATTAAAGGCGCCGCCGGTTCGGTAGGGCTGCGTCATCTGCAACAACTTGGCCAGCAAATCCAGTCGCCGGATCTTCCCGCCTGGGAAGATAATGTCGCGGAATGGATTGAAGAGATGAAGCAGGAGTGGCAGCACGATGTCGCGGTGCTGAAAGCCTGGGTGGAAAACGCGGAAAAAAAATGACCCCGGTTTGACCGGGGTGCGCGAATACTGCGCCAACACCAGGGAAATCGTGGCTGCGCCGTGCTTATTATGATGATGTCAAAGGCGCAGTCCTGTTTTCAGGCCGCACGCAGTTAAGATAGCAAATCCTAAATGATTTGTTACATGAATCATTTAAATGTGTGAAGCGTAGCATTTTAATCAAAATTATTAATGGGCTTGAGTCGGTTGCAGGAGGATGTTCACCATGAAAAAAATTGGCGTAGTGCTCAGCGGATGCGGCGTCTATGACGGCACCGAAATTCATGAGGCCGTTCTGACGCTGTTGGCCATTGCCCGCAGCGGCGCGCAGGCTATCTGCTTCGCGCCGGATAAACCACAAGCGGATGTTATTAATCACCTGACCGGCGAAGCTATGGCGGAAACGCGTAACGTCCTGATTGAGGCGGCGCGTATTACGCGGGGCGATATTCGTCCTCTGTCCCAGGCTCAGCCAGAGGAACTGGATGCGCTCATTGTGCCTGGTGGTTTCGGCGCGGCGAAGAACCTGAGTAATTTCGCCAGCAAGGGGAGCGAATGCCGGGTGGATAGCGATGTCGTCGCGCTGGCGAAGGCCATGCACCAGTCCGGCAAGCCGCTGGGATTCATCTGTATCGCGCCCGCAATGTTGCCGAAAATCTTTGACTTCCCGCTACGTCTGACAATAGGGACGGATATTGATACCGCTGAAGTACTTGAAGAGATGGGGGCCGAACACGTACCTTGCCCGGTTGATGATATCGTTGTGGACGAGGATAACAAGGTCGTGACCACCCCTGCCTATATGCTGGCGCAGGATATCGCCCAGGCGGCAAGCGGCATTGATAAATTAGTGTCGCGCGTGCTGGTTCTGGCGGAATGAGCAAACGACGCATCGCGCCGTTAACGTTTTTGCGCCGTCTACTTTTACGTATCCTTGCTGCGCTCGCCGTCTTTTGGGGCGGCGGCATTGCGCTGTTTAGCGTGGTTCCGGTGCCTTTTTCGGCGGTGATGGCGGAACGGCAGATTAGCGCCTGGCTCGGCGGAGAGTTCGGTTATGTGGCGCATTCTGACTGGGTCAGTATGGCGGATATCTCGCCGTGGATGGGGCTGGCGGTAATTACGGCGGAAGACCAGAAGTTCCCTGAGCACTGGGGCTTTGATGTTCCGGCGATTGAAAAAGCGCTGGCGCATAATGAGCGGAATGAGAGCCGTATTCGCGGCGCCTCTACGCTTTCGCAGCAAACGGCGAAAAATCTCTTTTTATGGGATGGACGCAGTTGGGTGCGCAAAGGTCTGGAGGCCGGGCTAACGCTGGGCATTGAAACTGTCTGGAGCAAAAAGCGCATCCTCACGGTTTATCTGAATATCGCGGAGTTTGGCGATGGTATTTTTGGCGTGGAGGCTGCGGCACAACGGTATTTTCATAAACCTGCCAGTCGCTTGAGTGTGTCTGAAGCCGCGTTGCTGGCGGCGGTATTGCCAAATCCGTTACGCTATAAGGCGAATGCGCCTTCTGGCTATGTGCGTAGCCGGCAGGCGTGGATTATGCGCCAGATGCGCCAACTGGGCGGGGAATCTTTTATGACGCGCAACCAGCTTAATTAATTTTGCCGATTGGCGGCGCGAACGCCTTATCCGGCCTGCGATCTGTGTCGTCCAGGCCTGATAAGCACAGGCCATTAAGCTTCGTGAGAAGTAAGCGCCAGCCGTTTCTTGTCTTTTGGCTGCGCGTCCCTCTCCAGGGCAACGGCCAGCGCAGGCTGGGCGATAAACCGCTGCCACACTCTCTCCAGTTTGCGTTCACAGCACCATGTTGACCAGGTCGCCAGCGGGATAAAGGTACTTTCCCCCAGATTGTCGCAAACCACCGGAACCACTTCTGACTCGCTGATACGCTGGCACAGGATATTTTGCGGCTTCAGCGACATCGTCACAATATGGTTATCCAGCAGGTAACGTTTCAGTTTTTTCAGTAGCCGCCGCAGGACAGCGACATCCTCTTCATAACGACATTGCGCGGCGAACTCGGTCAGGGTAATAGAGGGCGCGCCGTTGAAATCGGTAATCATGTCGTAGACATAGCCGGTGCCGCAATCGGTTTCTACCGTGCCGTAATAACGGGGGATAGCGCTCCAGTCCGTCAGGTAGCGGGACAGATGTGCATAGTAGCTCAGTTCACGCCGAATCTCTTTATCACCGCCGTGGTCACGGTTGTAAATAACTTTTATGCAACGCCGGGCATTATCCGGATGCGTATAGCATTTACGATGTCGACCAGCGCCCAGCGGAGTCTGTTTGGATAAAAGGATCATGGCAAGTCCTGGAAAAATTTATTCACATAAATTTAGTATGGACAAAGAACTTAAATAAAACCTAAACGAAATTTTTTAAGGTTTTCTTAATGTTTTTATGCATAGTTAAAGCGCACGAAATGTACAAACCTTACGAAAGGGTGGGGCTGCGGGACAAGAGGCAGGCGTAACACGCCCGGTTTTGGGGGGACTGCCATCAAATACCGGGACGGCGTTGGGGTAAATAGGGTATAGAGGGGGGAGGTTTAGTCTTCGTCAAAGCCGGAATTGAACAGCGCGATAACCGCCGCCAGCGCTTCAACTTCTTGCGGGCCGGTGGCTTCAATTTCGATCTGACGCCCTTTGGCGGAGTCGAGCATTAACAGAGCGATGACGCTGTTTGCTTCCGCTTCGGTGCCTTCGTCATTGCGTAATAGCACCTCGGCGTCAAAACCCTGCATCAGTTCGAAAAGCTTCATGGCAGGCCGGGCATGCATGCCCAGCTTATTGGTGACTTCAACAGTTTGCTTTACGGTCATGTTTTGCGTTTTTCCAGCGTGCGATGGCGAGACTGGACATTTTTACCGCGCGAGCGGAAGTAGTCTGCCAGCTGTTCTGCAATATACACCGAACGGTGTTTCCCGCCGGTACAACCGATAGCGACGGTAAGGTAGCTGCGGTTGTTGGTCTCCAGCATCGGTAACCATAGCTCAAGATAGCTGCGAGTCTGATAGATAAAATTGTGAACTTCTGTGTGTCGGTCAAGAAACGCGGCTACCGGCTTATCAAGCCCGGTCATGGGGCGCAGTTTTGGGTCCCAGTGTGGGTTGGGCAGAAAGCGGACATCAAACACATAGTCCGCATCAATCGGGATACCATGTTTAAAGCCGAAGGACTCAAATACCATCGTCAGTTCGCGCTCGCGTTTGCCCAATAGCCGGGTACGCAGCATCTCCGCCAGCTCATGGACGGACATTTCTGAAGTGTCGACGATCAGATCCGCACGTGAGCGTAACGGCTCCAGCAAGTCACTCTCTTTATCGATCGCACTCTCCAAAGAAAGATTTTTGCTGGAAAGCGGATGCAAACGGCGCGTGTCGCTGTAGCGGCGAATCAAGGTATTGCGGTCGGCATCAAGAAACAGCAATTGCGGCGAGAAAGCGCCAGGCAGATTATTCATCGCCTGTTCAAAAATCTCAGGTGATTCAGGCATATTGCGCACATCAATGCTGACGGCGGCGGAAATCTGGCGATCGGCCAGCGTTCGCGCCAGATCGGGCAACAGCACGACGGGGAGGTTATCCACGCAGTAAAATCCCATATCTTCCAGCGCGCGCAGAGCGACAGATTTACCTGATCCGGAACGCCCGCTGACGATCATCAGTACCATGTACCGTTTCTCCTCACAACGACAGAAATAAATGCCATTGAGTTGTTATGCCTCATTCTGCTCACCTTCGGTGTCAGTAATGATTTGATACAGCTCTTCATCATTCAGCGCCGCGCGCAGGCGGCGGCAGATCGTTTTATCCGCCAGACGTTTCGCCACCAGCGACAGCGTGTGCAGATGCGTTTTAGTTTGATCGGCGGGCACCAGCAGAGCGAAGAGGAGATCGACCGGCTGGTTATCGATGGCGTCGAACGCGATCGGCGTTTCGAGCTGAACGAACACGCCGACGGCGCGTAAGGTATCTTCTTCCAGTTTCCCGTGCGGGATGGCGATACCATTACCAATACCGGTACTGCCCATTTTTTCGCGTGTCAGAATGGCTTCAAACACGACCTGAGGAGGTAAACTGAGCTGTTTTGCCGCCAGTTCGCTGATGATTTCCAGCGCGCGTTTCTTACTCTGACAATGAACGCCGCTACGCGTACACTCCTGGTTAAGTACACTGCTCAGTTGTAGAGTCGTATCGTTATTTATCATAATTTCACCTAAGAACCTGTCCTGTCAGGTTGATGGCCAAGTTCGGAGCGCTAACTGTACAAATGGCCCGTTGTGTCACACAACAGGCCGTCCTGCACTGGCTAACTGCCCAGACAATTAGTGTTGTTTCAGTTTATCTTTATGCCTGGTTAACTGCCTTGCCAGTTTATCAATCAAGCCGTCAATGGCGGCATACATATCCTGGCCTTCCGCGCTGGCGTGAATTTCGCCGCCGTTAACGTGTAGCGTCGCATCCGAGATATGCGTGACCTTCTCCACTTTCAACACCACGTATACCTGATTAATCCGCTCAAAATACTGTTCAAGTTTGGCGAATTTTGTCGTCACAAATTCACGCAGGGCTTCAGTAATTTCGACATTATGTCCGGTGATATTGAGCTGCATAGTGTCTTCCTTATCGGTTGGGTCAAACCAGCTGTTTGCGTTGGTTTGACGGCGGAATGGATAAAGACTCTCGGTACTTCGCAACAGTGCGGCGCGCCACCATGATACCCTGTTCTGACAGCAGAGAGGTTAACTTGCTGTCGCTCAGCGGTTTCGCGGGGTTTTCCGCCGCAATTAACTTCTTCACCAGCGCGCGAATCGCGGTGGAAGAGGCTTCGCCTCCGCCTTCGGTATTGACGTGGCTGGAAAAGAAATATTTGAGTTCAAAAATACCGCGCGGGCTGTGCAAATACTTCTGCGTGGTCACGCGGGATATAGTGGATTCGTGCATCTCGACGGCCTGGGCGATATCCGCCAGTACCATCGGTTTCATATATTCTTCGCCCTGTTCAAAAAAAGGCTTGCTGTTGCTCGACGATGCAGCGACTGACGCGCAGCAGCGTGTCGTTGCGGCTTTCAAGGCTTTTTATCAGCCACTTCGCATCCTGTAAATTACTGCGGATGAACTGGCTGTCGGCATCGTTGCGCGCGCTATTGCACATGGCGGCATAGTGCTGGTTAATCTGTAAACGGGGAATACTGTCGCTATTAAGCTCCACCGTCCAGCGACCATTATGCTTGCGTACCAGCACATCCGGGATAACGTACTCCGGCTCGCCGGTCTGGATCGATTGACCGGGTCTGGGATCGAGCGACTGAATCAGGTTTACCGCCTCTTTCAGCACCTCTTCTTTCAGTCGGGTAACGCGCATCAACGTGCGGAAATCGTGGTTGGCCAGCAGATCAAGGTGATCGCAGATAATAAGCCGCGCCTCTTCCAGCCACGGCGTGGATTTGTCGAATTGTGAAAGCTGGATCAGCAGACAGTCGCGAAGATCTTTTGCCGCGACGCCTACCGGATCAAAACGCTGAATACGCTTCAGGACGGCTTCGACCTCATCGAGATCCACCTCTACATCGCCCATGCTTTCGCGAATTTCGTCCAGGGATACGGTGAGATAACCGGTATCATCTACCGCATCGACAATGGATGTCGCAATAGCGCGATCGGTATCCGAGAAGGGCGTTAGCTCAACCTGCCACATCAGATAATCCTGCAACGACTGCGTCGTTTCGCCCTGATAGACGGGCAGCTCATCGTCGATATAATCGCCGCTGGGGCCGGACGGCGTCCCGGCGGTGTAAATTTCATCCCAACTGGCGTCAAGCGGCAGCTCTTCCGGCATCTCTTTTTGTTCGAGCGCGTCGGCGGTATCGAGAGGATCGTTATCCTGAGGTTGCTGAGTGTCGATTTCGTCATGAAGATCGGTTTGCTCAAGCAGCGGGTTATTTTCCAGCGCTTGCTGGAGTTCCTGCTGAAGTTCCAGCGTAGACAACTGCAACAGACGGATGGCCTGTTGTAGCTGAGGCGTCATCGCCAGTTGTTGGCTAAGCCTGAGTTGCAAACCTTGCTTCATATTCAGAGTCGTTTTCTCCCGCTAGAGCAGCATAGCCCTCTACCCTATCAGAGTCTGAAGTCTTCCCCAAGATATACACGCTTAACGTGTTCGTCTTGCAGGATTTCTGTCGGCGTACCGTGGGCAATAAGGTGGCCCTGGCTCACGATATAGGCGCGTTCACAGACTGCCAGCGTCTCACGGACGTTATGGTCGGTGATCAGCACGCCGAGCCCGCTATCGCGCAGATGCTCGATAATGCGTTTGATGTCGATAACGGAAATCGGGTCAACGCCGGCAAAGGGTTCATCCAGCAGGATAAATTTGGGATTAGCGGCCAACGCGCGGGCTATTTCTACACGACGGCGTTCACCACCGGACAGCGCCTGTCCCATGCTGTCGCGCAGATGCTCGATATGAAACTCTTCCATCAGCTCGTTGGCGCGGTCTTCTCGCTGTTCTGCGGTCAAATCGTCACGAATTTGCAGTACCGCCATCAGGTTATCAAATACGCTGAGACGACGGAAAATAGAGGCTTCCTGCGGTAAATAGCCGATACCGCGGCGCGCGCGCGCGTGCAGCGGCAGCAGACTGATATCTTCATCATCAATGATGATATTGCCCGCGTCACGCGGCACGATACCGACGACCATATAAAAGGTGGTGGTTTTACCCGCGCCGTTTGGACCGAGCAGCCCGACAATCTCCCCGGAGTTAACGGTCAGACTGACATCTTCCACTACGCGACGGCCTTTATAGGCCTTCGCCAGATTCTTTGCAGTTAATGTTGCCATAACGAATTAGTTACTCTTCTTTTGCGCCGGAGTCTGGCCTTTGTTTTTGTCTTGCAACTGCGATGGCACCAGAACGGTGGTGACGCGTTTGCCTTTCTCGCTGAAGGCCTGCATTTTCTGCTCTTTCACCAGGTAGGTGATTTTGTCGCCGGTAATGTTGCTGTCAAGCTGCTCCAGATAAGCGTTGCCGGTCAGCACCACAAAATCTTTCGCCAGCTCGTAATGCATATGGGAAGCGTGGCCTTTCACCGGCTTACCGTTGTCCTGCATCTGGTAGAAGGTGGCCGGATTGCCGTAACCGTCGATCACCTCTTTCCCCTGTTCGCCGCCAGGGCGGGTAACCACGACTTTATCGGCGTTGATCTTAATCGTGCCCTGGGTCATCACCACGTTGCCCGTAAAGGTCACGACGTTGCCTTGCATATCCAGCGACTGTTGATCCGAGTCAATATGAATAGGCTGTTCGGTATCGCCCGTGACGGCGAAGGCCGGAATGCTGGCGGCCAGCAGCGAGCCGGCAAGCATAAGATTAAGGCTGAGTTTGTTTGTTTTGAATTTCATAAGAGGTTCTAACCTTTTCAATCAGCTCGGCGTTCTTGCTGCGTAAGTTACCGCGCATTTTCAGTCCGCTGGAGTTAAATGTTGTGCCGTATAACGTCACCAGATCGTTCGAGGTAACATCCTGCGTCACCAGATTAATCTGCGCGTTATCGGTGGTAATTCTGCGTAATTGAGCGTCAGGCACCAGGGCGTTGACTTCAACATGGCCATACAGATAGAGCATCCGATCGTTAGTCAATTTGGCTTTATCGGCCTTGATCGACCATGTCGGCACCTTATCCTTATCAAAGGTGGTTAATACCGGTTGCGTAAACCATGAGACCGCCTGATCGGAAAAATATTCAACGTGCTGCGCGATCAGACGATAGCTCAACGCGCCTTCCGGACTGTACACGACGGTATCCGTATGCTCGCTTTTATACGTGGGATCGTTGCTGTTGACCATCACGGCAGCAGGATCGTCTTTATCCGCCAGATTGATACCAATCAGTACCAGAATGGCCAGCGACAGTAGAATGATAACCCAACGTCTGGTTTTACTCATATCGATTGCCCTTTGGCCTCATCCAGCTTGCCCTGCGCCAGCAGCAGCAAATCACATACTTCACGTACCGCGCCGCGCCCGCCGGCAATGTGCGTCACATAGTCAGCGCGGGGGATCAGCAGCGGATGCGCATCCGCAACGGCAACGCTTAACCCCACTTTTTCCATCACCGGCCAGTCAATCAGATCATCACCGACATAGGCAACGTTTTCCGGCGCAATGGCCAGTTTTTCCAGCAGATCGCTAAAGGCGATCAGCTTATTCGACTGTCCCTGATAAAGATGGACAATCCCCAGCGTGGCGCAGCGATCTTCTACAAGTTTAGCCTTTCGTCCGGTAATAATGGCAACCTCGATATTGGAGGTCAAAGCACAGCGAATACCATAGCCGTCACGAACGTTGAAAGCCTTCAGCTCTTCGCCGTTATTGCCCATATAAATCAGGCCGTCAGACAATACGCCATCCACGTCCAGGATGAGCAGGCGGATATTCTCCGCTTTGGTCATGACATGGGTGCTGACGGGGCCATAACAGGTCGCAAGCGACGCACCTGCTTTACTCATCGTTAATTATCCTTGAGTTTCTACACGACGCCTGCACGCAGGAGATCATGCATATGTAACACACCGAGTAACTGGTCGCCATCAGCAACCAGTACGGAGGTGATATGGCGGGACTGCATTAAATTCAGCGCATCGACAGCGAGAATACCGGGACGCACGCGAATGCCCCCTGGCGTCATCACCTCGGCGATCCCCAACTGGCGCATATCGCCGCCCATATCGAACACGCGACGTAAATCGCCGTCGGTGAAGATACCGTCGATCTTCATGGATTCATCGCAAATGACGGTCATACCGAGATTTTTACGCGTAATTTCTAACAGCGCATCACGCAGGGTGGCATGTTTATTAACATGCGGGATCTCATCGCCAGTATGCATAATATCGCTTACGCGCAGCAGTAGCTTACGTCCCAGCGCGCCGCCAGGATGCGACAGAGCGAAATCCTCGGCGGTAAAGCCGCGCGCTTTTAACAACGCCACGGCGAGCGCGTCGCCCATCACCAGCGTTGCGGTGGTACTACTGGTAGGCGCCAGGCCTAACGGACACGCTTCTTTGGGCACTTTAACACACAGATGCACATCTGCCGCACGCGCCATGCTGCTTTCCGGTCGCCCGGTAATGCAAATTAACGGTACGTGCAGCCGTTTAAGCACCGGTATTAGCGCCGCGATCTCGCTGGATTCGCCGGAGTTGGAGATAGCGATAACCACATCCTGCGGCGTAACCATCCCCAAATCGCCGTGCGCGGCTTCGCCTGGATGTACAAAAAAGGAAGAGGTGCCGGTACTGGCGAACGTGGCGGCCATTTTCCGTCCGATATGGCCGGATTTCCCCATCCCCATGACCACCACTTTTCCGGTGCAGTTGAACATTTTTTCACAGGCCAGCGTGAAATGCTGGTTGATATATTGATCAAGCTCCGCCAGGCCTTCACGTTCAATTTCCAGGACCTCTTTGCCTGCCTGCTGAAAGTCAAACCCCGGTTGCAACGCTAAATGCGACATAATCCGTTTCCAGTTATCCAACAAGAAGTGGCGATAGCCAATAGAGCATCGCCAGCCATACGATAAACCCGCCGGTCAGCAGTATACCTGCGCCCCGACCAATCTGGCGCGGATGCCGCCAGCAAAGTAAAGCGAAAACCACGCTAACCAGCAACATCACGCTATAATCTCGCCCAAACGCCAGCGGATTGATCTCCCCCGGCGCGATCAGCGCAGGCAGTCCCAGCACGATGGCGAGATTAAAAATATTGGCGCCAATGAGATTACCAACGGCAATATCATTTTCGCCTTTTCGCACGCCGGCAATCGCCGTCGCCAGCTCTGGCAGACTGGTGCCGACGGCGATGACTGTCAGACCGAGCGTTAATTCACTCATGGCGAAATAGTTCGCCAGCACCGTAGCGTTATCGATTACCATGCGCGTCGCCATCGGCATGATGACCAGCGCAATGCCCAGCCATAAGAACGCGACGGGGAGCCCGCCTTCGCGCGGCAGCTCCGCCAGTTGTTCGCGGGTGAGGCTGTCATTCCCCTGGCGTTCGGCCAGACGCGCGATTTTAACAATGAATAACAGCCATAGCACAGCCAGAAGCAGGAGAAAGATACCATCACTGCGACTTAACTGTCCGTCATGCAGTACGGAACCGGCTACCACGCTAACAAATAACATTAATGGCAATTCGCGACGTAGAACATCGGAATGCACGGTAAATGGACGAACCAGCGCCGCCAGCCCTAAGATCAGCAAAATATTGGTGATGTTAGAACCGAGCGCCGCGCCGACGGCCAAATCGAGCTGACCGTGTAGCGATGCGGCGGCCGACACAATAATTTCCGGCAGCGAGGTGCCGATACTCACGACCGTCATCCCGATGATCAGCGGGGGAATACCGAATGTACGGCATAAAATAGAGGCCGCAAACACCAGACGATCGGCGCCGTAGGCCACCAGAAGCAAACCAATTATGAGTAGCGCCATCGCTAAAAGCATCTAAAGTCCTTTCTTCAGGTATACTCGCCGGTCCCCTGGAAGGGATATCTGGAAGCCGTAACGAAGTCCTAATTTTGACTTTATGCGGCTAAAAAGTAAAACGAATGCCAGCTTTCGCTAACCCTGTCAGTTAATATTCTGTAATTATGTCGAACCCATGGTTAAATTCAGCGCCATGGTTACCTCAACAAGGCAATACGAAGGATGAATCAATGGGTCAGTCTGCGGCCAATTTAGTCGATATGCGCGACGTCAGCTTTTGCCGTGGCGAACGCTGCATTTTCGATAATATTTCCCTGACGGTGCCGCGCGGGAAGATCACGGCGATCATGGGGCCGTCGGGCATCGGTAAAACCACGCTGTTGCGCCTGATTGGCGGACAGATCCCGCCGGATAAGGGCGAGATCTTATTTGATGGCGAGAATGTGCCGGCCATGTCCCGTTCGCGGCTCTACACCGTCCGCAAACGTATGAGTATGCTGTTTCAGTCGGGAGCGCTGTTTACCGACATGAACGTGTTTGACAATGTGGCCTATCCGCTACGGGAGCACACCAATTTACCCGCGCCGCTGCTAAAAAGCGTCGTGATGATGAAACTGGAAGCTGTCGGGCTGCGCGGCGCGGCAAAACTGATGCCTTCCGAGCTCTCCGGTGGGATGGCGCGCCGCGCCGCGTTGGCGCGCGCCATCGCTCTGGAACCGGATCTCATCATGTTCGATGAGCCGTTTGTCGGCCAGGACCCGATTACCATGGGCGTTCTGGTGAAGCTGATTTCAGAATTGAACAGCGCGCTGGGCGTGACCTGCGTGGTGGTCTCGCATGATGTGCCAGAGGTGCTCAGTATTGCGGATCACGCCTGGATCATGGCGGACAAAAAAATCGTCGCTCACGGTAGCGCTCAGGCGTTGCAGGAGAATACGGACCCGCGCGTGCGTCAGTTCCTTGACGGTATTGCCGACGGGCCGGTTCCGTTCCGCTATCCGGCGGGCGACTATCACCTTGATTTACTCGAAACAGGGAGTTAAGCCACTCATGCTGTTAAATGCGCTGGCAGCACTCGGACACAGCGGGATCAAAACCGTCAGGACGTTCGGGCGCGCCGGGTTAATGTTATTCAATGCGATTATCGGTAAGCCGGAGTTTCGCAAACATGCGCCGCTGCTGGTGCGCCAGCTTTATAATGTGGGCGTCTTGTCGATGCTTATCATTATTGTCTCCGGCGTATTCATCGGTATGGTGCTGGGGCTGCAAGGCTATCTGGTTCTGACCACTTACAGCGCGGAGACCAGTCTTGGCATGTTAGTGGCGCTTTCGCTGCTGCGCGAGCTGGGGCCGGTGGTCGCGGCGTTGCTGTTTGCCGGGCGGGCCGGGTCGGCGTTGACGGCGGAAATCGGCCTGATGCGGGCGACGGAGCAGCTCTCCAGTATGGAGATGATGGCGGTCGATCCATTGCGCCGGGTGATTTCGCCGCGCTTTTGGGCGGGCGTGATTTCATTGCCGCTACTGACCATTATCTTTGTGGCGGTCGGTATCTGGGGCGGCTCGCTGGTCGGCGTAAGCTGGAAGGGAATCGACGCCGGGTTCTTCTGGTCCGCGATGCAGAATGCCGTCGACTGGCGTATGGACCTGGTGAACTGTCTGATAAAGAGCGTGGTGTTCGCCATTACGGTAACATGGATTGCGTTATTCAACGGTTATGACGCAATACCGACTTCTGCCGGGATTAGCCGGGCAACGACGCGTACCGTGGTTCACGCATCGTTGGCCGTTCTGGGGCTGGATTTTGTGCTGACCGCACTGATGTTTGGGAATTGAGTTCATGCAAACGAAAAAAAATGAAATTTGGGTAGGCGTTTTTTTGCTGGTAGCGTTGCTGGCGGCGCTGTTTGTTTGCCTGAAGGCGGCAAATGTGACCTCTATGCGCACGGAGCCGACCTATAAGGTTTATGCGACCTTCGATAACATCGGCGGTCTGAAAGTGCGTTCCCCGGTACGCATCGGCGGGGTGGTTGTCGGGCGGGTTGAAGATATCTCGCTTGATCCGAAAACATACCTGCCGCGCGTAACGCTCGACATCGAAGAGCGTTATAACCATATTCCCGATACCAGTTCGTTGAGTATTCGTACTTCCGGGCTGCTGGGGGAGCAATATCTGGCATTAAACGTCGGTTTTGAAGATCCTGAGCTGGGAACGTCTATCCTCAAAGATGGGAGTACGATTCAGGACACCAAGTCTGCAATGGTGCTGGAAGATATGATTGGTCAGTTCCTCTATAACAGCAAAGGCGACGACAATAAGAATTCTGGCGATGCGCCAGCCACAACGGAAGGTCATACTGAAGCCACAACGCCCGCGGGCGAAACGAAATAATCTCAGGAGAATTGAGGCATGTTTAAACGACTGATGATGGTGGCCCTGCTGGTCATTGCGCCATTAAGCGCAGCAACGGCAGCGGATCAGAGCAATCCTTATAAACTGATGAACGAGGCGGCGCAGAAAACTTTTGATCGCCTGAAAAACGAACAGCCGAAAATTCGTGCCAATCCGGATTACCTGCGCGACGTTGTTGATCAGGAACTTCTGCCGTACGTGCAGGTAAAATATGCCGGCGCGCTGGTGTTGGGCCGCTATTACAAAGAGGCGACTCCGGCGCAGCGTGAAGCCTATTTTGCCGCGTTTCGCGAATACCTGAAACAGGCATACGGTCAGGCGCTGGCGATGTACCACGGCCAGACTTACCAGATAGCGCCTGAGCAACCGCTGGGCGATGCGACCATTGTGCCTATCCGTGTAACGATTATCGATCCCAACGGTCGTCCGCCGGTACGCCTGGATTTCCAGTGGCGCAAAAACACCCAGACCGGCAACTGGCAGGCGTATGACATGATTGCGGAAGGCGTCAGCATGATCACCACCAAGCAAAATGAGTGGAGCGATCTGCTGCGTACTAAAGGCATCGACGGCCTGACCGCACAACTGAAATCTATCTCTCAACAGAAAATTACTTTGGACGAGAAACAGTAATGACGCCGCAACTCACCTGGACGCGTGAGGCGGACACTCTGATGCTGGCGGGAGAGCTGGATCAGGACGTGTTGGCGCCGCTATGGGACGCGCGCGTAGAAGCGATGACTGGCGTTACCCGTATCGACCTGAGCCAGATCTCCAGGGTGGATACGGGGGGACTGGCGCTGCTGGCGCACCTTGTGAACCAGGCAAAAAAGCAGGGCAATGCCGTGTCGCTGTCTGGCGTTAACGACAAGGTTTACGCGCTGGCGCAATTATATAACTTGCCCGAAGACGTACTTCCCCGTATGTAATGAATGCCGGATGGTTTATCCGGCCTACACTTCGCATGATCCCCGTAGGCCGGATAAGTGGCGTTAGCAGCACCATCCGGCACTTTTACCGCGCTGATTTATCAGCGTAATCTTTTGCTTATTTAAGACGGCGCGACTTTGCTCTAAGATGTTGGGCTGTTTTCACTATTTGACGAATAAAGAACCCATGGAAAATCATGAAATTCAGAGTGTGCTGATGAACGCTCTCTCCCTCCAGGAAGTCCACGTCTCCGGCGATGGCAGTCACTTTCAGGTTATTGCCGTGGGCGAGATGTTTGACGGCATGAGCCGGGTCAAGAAACAGCAAACGGTCTATGGGCCGCTAATGGAGTACATTGCGGACAACCGTATCCATGCCGTATCGATCAAAGCATATACCCCGGCGGAATGGGCGCGCGATCGTAAACTTAACGGATTTTAAGCTACGGGTAACCTGCCGGTAGCGGAGATGAATGCTTAACTGAGAATACAATAATGGATAAATTTCGTGTACAGGGGCCAACGACGCTCCAGGGCGAAGTCACAATTTCCGGCGCCAAAAACGCCGCGCTGCCGATCCTGTTCGCCGCTCTGCTGGCAGAAGAACCGGTAGAGATCCAAAACGTTCCAAAACTGAAAGACGTGGATACGTCGATGAAGCTCCTGAGCCAATTAGGCGCGAAAGTGGAACGCAATGGATCGGTACACATTGACGCCAGCCAGGTGAACGTGTTCTGCGCGCCTTATGATCTGGTTAAGACCATGCGCGCCTCGATATGGGCGCTGGGGCCGCTGGTTGCCCGTTTTGGTCAGGGACAAGTCTCTCTGCCGGGGGGCTGTACTATTGGCGCGCGTCCGGTTGATCTGCATATTACCGGTCTGGAACAACTGGGTGCGACCATCAAGCTGGAAGAGGGCTACGTAAAGGCCTCCGTCGAAGGGCGTCTTAAAGGGGCGCATATCGTGATGGATAAGGTCAGCGTCGGCGCGACCGTCACCATTATGTGCGCCGCTACGCTGGCGGAAGGGACGACCATCATTGAAAACGCCGCGCGCGAGCCGGAAATTGTCGACACCGCTAACTTCCTGGTTACGCTGGGGGCGAAGATCGCCGGGCAGGGCACCGATCGTATTACGATCGAGGGCGTAGAGCGTCTGGGCGGCGGCGTTTATCGTGTGCTGCCGGATCGTATCGAAACGGGGACTTTCCTGGTGGCGGCAGCGATCTCTCGCGGCAAAATCCTCTGCCGTAACGCGCAACCGGACACTCTGGACGCGGTACTGGCGAAACTGCGCGATGCTGGCGCGGATATCGAAGTGGGCGAGGACTGGATTAGTCTGGACATGCACGGCAAACGACCGAAGGCGGTCAATGTCCGTACCGCGCCGCACCCGGCATTCCCGACCGATATGCAGGCGCAGTTCACGTTGCTGAACCTGGTGGCGGAAGGGACGGGCTTTATCACTGAAACTGTCTTTGAAAACCGTTTTATGCACGTGCCTGAACTCAGCCGCATGGGCGCGCGTGCGGAAATTGAAAGCAATACCGTCATATGCCATGGCGTAGAAACGCTCTCTGGCGCCCAGGTCATGGCGACAGATCTGCGGGCATCTGCGAGCCTGGTGCTGGCGGGCTGTATTGCGGAAGGCACGACGATTGTGGATCGCATTTATCACATCGATCGCGGTTATGAGCGCATCGAAGACAAACTGCGCGCGCTAGGCGCGAATATTGAACGCGTGAAAGGCGAATAACCTTCTGTACGCTGAATAACCCCCGCGAACGCGATGCGGGGGTTGTTTTACAGGCACTTACTCTACATTCTGTTTGTTTTTATTACGCGCTCTCATAAGCCGCGTTCTGTCGATAAACTCATGCGTGCGCGGATCGTGATAACGCGATGGCCAAATAACCCAGGGTTCCGTTCCCAATGCTTTCGCGATAATCAACTCTCCTTTCGGCCATGGGCGCGTTAATGCATTGGCCAGCGTGGATGAACTCAATCCATTCCGACGTGACTCAGCGGCCATTGAAGTCCCTTTTTTACGTAGTCCGGCAATGATATCGGCCGGATGCCAGTCAATAAGCTTGCTTTCCATACATCCATCACTCCTTAGATTAATCACTTACGGTTTTAACAACCCGACGACGTTCGATACTATAACGCTTCGTGAAGGGATGTTCTAAAAAGTTCATGTAAGTGGCGGCAATATTCAGAATATGCCAGGGGAAATCCTGGATGAGTATGTGAAAAACAGGCGATAGGGTATCTGGAGTTTATTAGAACTTAATGGGATATCCCGCGCAGTACGCGGGATAAGAGAACGGCATTAACGATCGCGCTGCACCGCGATGTGTGCGAGACCGATTAGCGCCTCACGCCATGGGGTATCCGGCAATATCTGCAACGCGGATATCGCTTTGTCGGCTTCTTCTTCCGCTCGCTGACGCGTCCATTCCAGCGAGCCGCAGGTGGTCATCGCTTCCAGAACCGGTTCCAGAAGATGACGGCCATTACCTTGTTCAATAGCGGTACGGATCATCGCTGACTGTTCTGGCGTACCGTGGCGCATGGCGTGAAGCAACGGTAAGGTAGGTTTGCCCTCATTGAGGTCATCACCCACATTTTTACCGAGATGCTCGCCGTCGGCACTGTAATCCAGCAGATCGTCAATGAGCTGGAAAGCCGTACCAAGGTAGCGGCCATAGTCCTGCAACCCTTTCTCTTGCTCAGGCGTACAACCGGCGAGAATACCGGAGCACTGGGCGGCAGCTTCGAACAGACGGGCCGTTTTACTGTAAATCACCCGCATGTAATTTTCTTCGGTAATGTCCGGGTCATTCACGTTCATCAATTGCAGCACTTCGCCTTCTGCAATCACGTTGACCGCTTCCGACATCACTTCCAGCACTTTTAAGGAGCCGAGGCTGGTCATCATCTGGAAGGCGCGGGTATAGATAAAGTCGCCGACCAACACGCTGGCGGCATTACCGAAAGCGGCATTTGCCGTCGCTTTGCCGCGACGCATATCGGATTCATCCACCACATCATCATGTAGCAGCGTCGCCGTGTGGATAAACTCGATCAGAGCGGCGATAGTCACGTGCGCGTTACCCTGATAACCCACCGCGCGCGCGGCAAGAACGGCAATCATCGGACGAATGCGTTTTCCGCCGCCGCTAATAATGTAATATCCTAGCTGATTAATCAGTTGAACGTCGGAATTAAGCTGTTCAAGGATTGTCGCATTGACACCCGCCATATCTTGCGCGGTTAACTCGTTGATTTTTTCTAAATTCATCGCAAAAGCCGGGCTTATCGCCCCGATTATCCCATGTCTGAATGAGGTAACGTAGGGTTTATGGTTAGAAATATACCCTGATTGTACTGAAAAAACGCCGCAGATAAACGTTACCGTATGCGTTGTGTTTTTTTTCTTCATGTATTGATGGTAGCACTTGTCAAAGCCGTGCAATTTGCGTAATATTCGCGCCCTATTGTGAATATTTATAGCGCGCTCTGAATCATTGAAAGGTGTGCGCGGAAGCGGAGTTTTTTATGTACGCGGTTTTCCAAAGTGGTGGTAAACAACACCGAGTAAGCGAAGGTCAGACCGTTCGCCTGGAAAAGCTGGACATCGCAACTGGCGAAACTATCGAGTTCGCTGAAGTTCTGATGATCGCAAACGGTGAAGAAGTCAAAATCGGCATTCCTTTCGTTGATGGCGGCGTAATCAAAGCTGAAGTTGTTGCCCACGGTCGTGGCGAGAAAGTTAAAATCGTTAAGTTTCGTCGCCGTAAACACTACCGTAAGCAGCAGGGCCATCGTCAGTGGTTCACTGATGTGAAAATTACCGGCATCAGCGCTTAAGATTAGGGGAGCAGATTAAATGGCACATAAAAAGGCTGGCGGCTCGACTCGTAACGGTCGCGATTCTGAAGCTAAACGTCTGGGCGTAAAACGCTTTGGCGGTGAAGCAGTTCTGGCAGGCAGCATCATCGTTCGTCAACGTGGTACTAAATTCCACGCTGGTACCAACGTTGGTTGCGGTCGTGACCACACTCTGTTTGCTAAAGCAGACGGTAAAGTGAAATTCGAAGTTAAAGGCCCGAAAAACCGTAAATACATCAGCATCGTTGCTGAGTAAGTTTTTTGTGGTCCGGTAACGGATGAAAGCCCCGCACCTGTTGCGGGGCTTTTTACATTCGATGGCCGACTAAAATATACCCGTGTGGCTGTGCGAATGCCGTTAACGGGTCTTTGCAGGGAACACGGCATGAAGCAGCAGGCAGGCATTGGCATTCTTTTAGCGCTCACTACCGCGATGTGCTGGGGAGCGTTGCCAATAGCAATGAAGCAAGTGCTGGAGGTGATGGAGCCTTCAACCATTGTCTTCTACCGCTTCTTAATGGCCAGTATTGGCCTCGGGGCGATACTGGCAGTAAAAAGAAAGCTGCCGCCGCTGCGTATTTTTTCGTAAGCCGCGCTGGTTGGTGTTATTGGCGATAGCGACCTGCGGACTGTTCGGTAATTTCATTTTGTTCAGTTCTTCCCTGCAATATTTAAGCCCAACCGCGTCGCAGGTTATCGGCCAGCTCTCGTCGGTTGGCATGATGGTCGCCAGCGTCTTTATTCTGAAAGAAAAGATGCGCGGTACGCAGGTGATTGGCGCGCTGATGTTATTGAGCGGGCTGGTAATGTTTTTTAACACCAGTCTGATCGAGATTTTTACCCGACTGACCGACTACACCTGGGGCGTTATTTTTGGCGTAGGCGCGGCGATGGTGTGGGTGAGCTATGGCGTGGCGCAAAAAGTATTATTGCGACGTCTGGCCTCGCAGCAGATCCTGTTTTTACTGTACACTTTATGTACGATAGCGCTCTTGCCGCTGGCAAAACCGATGGTGATAGCGCAACTGAGCGACTGGCAGCTCGCCTGTTTGATTTTCTGCGGGCTAAATACGCTGGTAGGATATGGCGCCCTGGCGGAAGCGATGGCGCGTTGGCAGGCGGCGCAGGTGAGCGCGATAATCACGCTTACACCGCTATTTACCCTGCTGTTTTCAGATCTTTTATCTATGGCCTGGCCCGATTTCTTCGCCAGACCGATGTTAAACCTTTTAGGTTATCTCGGTGCGTTTGTCGTGGTTGCGGGCGCGATGTATTCCGCCATTGGTCATCGTATTTGGGGCGGTTTACGCAAGCATGAAACGGTGGTTTCGCAACCCCGCTCAGGCGAATGATTTACGGAGAATAAAATGAAGTTTGTTGATGAAGCATCGATTCTGGTCGTTGCAGGCGATGGCGGTAATGGTTGTGTGAGCTTCCGCCGCGAAAAATATATCCCGAAAGGCGGCCCGGACGGCGGTGATGGCGGCGACGGCGGCGACGTCTGGATGGAAGCCGATGAAAACCTGAATACGCTGATCGATTACCGCTTTGAAAAATCGTTCCGCGCTGAACGTGGTCAGAATGGCGCGAGCCGCGACTGTACCGGTAAACGCGGTAAAGACGTGACCATTAAAGTGCCGGTCGGTACGCGCGTTATCGACCAGGGAACCGGTGAAACGATGGGCGACATGACCAAACACGGTCAGCGTCTGTTGGTCGCGAAGGGCGGCTGGCATGGGTTAGGCAATACCCGTTTCAAATCTTCGGTTAACCGTACGCCGCGCCAGAAAACCAATGGTACGCCGGGCGATAAGCGCGACCTGCTGCTGGAACTGATGCTGCTGGCGGATGTCGGGATGCTGGGGATGCCAAATGCCGGTAAATCAACGTTCATTCGCGCGGTATCGGCAGCAAAACCGAAAGTCGCGGACTATCCGTTTACCACGCTGGTGCCGAGCCTGGGCGTGGTACGTATGGACAGCGAAAAGAGTTTTGTGGTGGCCGACATTCCGGGGTTGATCGAAGGCGCGGCGGAAGGCGCGGGCCTGGGGATTCGCTTCCTGAAGCACCTCGAACGTTGCCGCGTACTGCTGCACCTCATTGATATCGATCCGATCGACGGTTCCGATCCGGTGGAAAACGCCCGTATCATTATTGGCGAACTGGAAAAATACAGCCAGGATCTGGCGGCTAAACCGCGCTGGTTAGTGTTCAACAAGATCGATCTGATGGATAAAACCGAAGCGGAAGAGAAAGCGAAAGCGATCGCCGAAGCGTTGGGCTGGGAAGGGAAATACTATCTGATTTCCGCCGCCAGTCAGCTAGGGGTGAAAGATCTCTGCTGGGATGTGATGACCTTTATCATCGAGAATCCGATCGCGCAGGCTGAAGAAGCAAAACAGCCGGAAAAAGTCGAGTTCATGTGGGACGATTATCATCGCCAGCAGTTGGCTGAAGTGGAAGAAGACGCAGACGATGACTGGGATGACGACTGGGATGAAGACGACGAAGAAGGCGTCGAGTTCATCTACAAACGTTAATCTCGTAGCCGGATGGCGCTTACGCTTATCCGGCCTACAAAAGCCAACGGGCCGCATTTGCGGCCCGTTTTATTATGTTCTTTGTAGGCCGGATAAGACGCGTTAGCGCCGCCATCCGGCAATAATGCACTTAGTTATTCTGATAAATATCCTTGTACAATCGACTCTCGAAGCGTACCAGCGGAATACGTCGATTACGCTGATCGGCAGGTGGAACCGCGTAGCCGGACAAATACTGTACAAATGCCATCCGTTGCCCGCTTGCGGTGGTAATAAAGCCCGCCAGATTATACACGCCCTGCAGTGACCCGGTTTTCGCTGAAACCTTACCGTCTACGCCCGCCTGATGCAGCCCGGCGCGGTATTGTAATGAACCATCATAGCCCGCCAGCGGCAGCATAGAGATAAAGTTCAGCTCGTTATCGTGTTGGGCGATATATTGCAGCACCTGCATCATCGTGGCGGGAGCGATCAGATTATGGCGAGAAAGACCGGAACCGTCGGCAATAATGGTATTGCCGATATCAATTCCCGCCTGTTGGCGCAGGATCTGGCGAACGGCATCCGATCCCGCCCGCCAGGTGCCAGGCACGTTAAACCTGACATGACCAATCATCCGAAAAACAGTATCGGCGATTATGTTGTCTGACTTTTTCAGCATAATCTTAAGCAGATCGTGCAGTGGCGCCGACTGTTTACTGGCGACGATCGTTCCGGGCTCGTTAACCTGCGTCTGGCGCAGCAGCGTGCCGCGGTAAGTTATCTCGGCCTCTTTCAGTTCCTGCTTGAGGATCGCGCCCGCGTAGCTGGCGCCGTCCTGAATAGCAAAGGCCAGCGGCAGCGGGTCGGCGCGCTGTGGTAAACAGCCGGTAAGCGTATAACGGTTCAAATCGCCAGGCACAACATCCAGCTCGCAATACTGCGCGTCTGCCGAACCGCGCGGTAGAGTCCGTACCTGGCTGAACATCGTTACCGGATAATAAGAGGCCACGCGAATAAAGGCTAAATCGTTTGGTTTTTGCGCGCTATAAAGCGACACAGAAAAACAGTTGCGGTCAACAATGGCGGCGGCGGGAGGCGCGCTGAAACACTGCGTCAGGTCGTTCCACGGCCAGCCTGGCGCTTTATCGTGGCTGGCGAAAATCGACGTGTCGATAAGCACATTGCCGTCGATTTGCGTGACGCCGGACTTTTTCAGCGTCGCGACCATATTGCGAATATCCTGACGTTTTAGCGTTGGATCGCCACCGAAGCGCGCAATTACGTCACCTTTCAGGATGCCGTTATCGACGTTGCCTTTAGTCTCCAGCGTGGTCGTAAAACGGAAATCCGGGCCGAGTTGAATCAGCGCCGCCAGCGCGGTAATCACCTTTTGGGTACTGGCGGGAAGCGCCATCTGCTGACTATGATAATCAATAGCCGGCGCGGGCGCGCCAATCTTTTGCACCATCAGCGCGAGGTTGGCGCCGGCCGGAAGCTGTTTGATGTATTCGTCAATATTCGCGGCCTGAACGCTGAACGCTATACTGGTGGTCAATCCGATGATAAATCTGGAAAATCGCATAATCTCGCGCTAACACCCTGGAAGCAAGCCGTCATACTACGGCGCAACGCCCTAAAAAGTAAACGATGACCCATAGGGAACTCCAGGGTAAAATGGTTATCAAAGAGGAAATTGTAGCTGACCTGGGACTGCGCGCCCGGGTTGGTGTTTTTTTGCTTCTGACCCTGGTATGGCATATGCCGGGGCTGGCTTAGCAGCCGGGGTAGAGTTCATTGCCCCCTACAGGAATGTTCAAGAGGTATAACAAATGCAAGCTATTCCGATGACCTTACGCGGAGCCGAAAAACTGCGCGAAGAGCTGGATTTTCTGAAATCTGTGCGCCGTCCTGAAATCATCGCCGCTATCGCCGAAGCGCGCGAACATGGCGATTTAAAAGAAAACGCGGAGTATCATGCTGCACGCGAACAGCAGGGTTTCTGCGAAGGGCGCATTAAAGATATCGAAGCAAAACTGTCGAATGCGCAGGTGATTGATGTCACTAAAATGCCGAACAATGGTCGCGTGATTTTCGGCGCTACCGTCACGGTGCTGAACCTGGACACCGACGAAGAGCAGACCTATCGTATTGTTGGCGATGATGAGGCGGATTTTAAGCAAAATCTCATTTCGGTAAACTCGCCAATCGCTCGCGGCCTGATCGGCAAAGAGCAGGATGACGTCGTGGTGATTAAAACGCCTGGCGGCGATGTGGAATACGAAGTGCTTAAAGTGGAATACCTTTAAGTAGTACTCAATACGCAAATTGTTGGTGTATTGTAAAGAAAGGAAAAAGGCCGCATAGCGGCCTTTTATCAACGGAGAGAGCGTGGCATTTTGCTCTCCTGCTCGTGGAAAACCCCTCGTTTTACACAGATTTTGTGTTCGACTTTAGGATATCCTTAACGCGGCAGCGAGATTTTACGCTCTTTAGTTGGGCGATACAGCACCAGCGTTTTACCGATGACCTGTACGTTACAGGCGCCGGTTTCGCGCACGATAGCGTCCACGATCAAGGTTTTTGTTTCGCGATCTTCCGAGGCGATTTTCACCTTGATAAGTTCATGGTGCTCTAACGCTTGTTCAATCTCGGCCAGTACCCCTTCGGTCAAACCATTATTGCCAAGCATAACAACAGGCTTGAGCGGATGTGCCAGACCTTTTAGGTGCTGTTTTTGTTTAGTACTCAGATTCATCGTATATTTTTGCTTACGTTGGGATTGAAAACGGGTCATTCTACCGCCATCTCCCTTATATCGCCAAATAGGCGTGTAGAAATTTACGCCATTGGCTACGATGAACTGCCCCGACGGGAAAGTTAAATGACAGGTAAAAAGCGTTCTGCCAGCTCAAGCCGCTGGCTTCAGGAACACTTTAGCGATAAATATGTTCAACAGGCGCAGAAAAAGGGGCTACGCTCCCGTGCCTGGTTTAAACTTGATGAAATACAGCAAAGTGACAAACTTTTTAAGCCGGGAATGACGGTAGTCGATCTCGGCGCTGCGCCAGGAGGGTGGTCACAGTATGTGGTCACGCAGATTGGCGGCAAAGGCCGCATCATCGCTTGTGATCTTTTACCTATGGATCCTATCGTTGGTGTGGACTTTCTTCAGGGCGATTTTCGTGATGAACTTGTCATGAAAGCGTTACTGGAACGCGTGGGTGACAGTAAAGTACAAGTTGTCATGTCGGATATGGCACCAAACATGAGCGGAACACCGGCGGTGGATATCCCCCGCGCCATGTATCTGGTGGAGCTGGCGTTAGAGATGTGCCGCGATGTGCTGGCGCCAGGCGGAAGTTTTGTAGTGAAGGTGTTCCAGGGCGAAGGTTTCGATGAGTATCTAAGGGAAATTCGCTCCCTGTTTACGAAGGTTAAAATTCGTAAGCCGGACTCTTCGCGTGCGCGTTCGCGTGAAGTGTACATTGTAGCGACCGGGCGAAAGTGATAACCGGCAGATTTCAGACGTAAGGTTTGAAAGAAACTGGATATAGAGTATCCTGACGCTGTTTTTAACACAGTTGTAATAAGAGGTTAATCCCTTGAGTGACATGGCGAAAAACCTAATACTCTGGCTGGTCATTGCCGTTGTGCTGATGTCAGTATTCCAGAGCTTTGGGCCCAGCGAGTCTAATGGCCGTAAGGTGGATTACTCTACCTTCCTGCAAGAGGTCAATCAGGACCAGGTTCGCGAAGCGCGTATCAACGGACGTGAGATCAACGTTACCAAGAAAGATAGTAACCGTTACACGACTTACATTCCGATTAATGATCCGAAGCTGCTTGATAACCTGCTGACTAAAAACGTCAAGGTTGTTGGCGAACCACCTGAAGAGCCAAGCCTGCTGGCTTCTATCTTCATTTCCTGGTTCCCGATGCTGTTGCTGATCGGCGTCTGGATCTTCTTCATGCGTCAGATGCAGGGCGGCGGTGGCAAAGGCGCCATGTCGTTCGGTAAGAGCAAGGCGCGTATGCTGACGGAAGATCAGATCAAAACCACGTTTGCTGACGTCGCGGGTTGTGACGAAGCGAAAGAAGAAGTGGCGGAACTGGTCGAATACCTGCGTGAACCGAGCCGTTTCCAGAAGCTGGGCGGTAAAATTCCGAAAGGCGTCCTGATGGTCGGCCCGCCGGGTACCGGTAAAACCCTGCTGGCAAAAGCCATTGCGGGTGAAGCGAAGGTGCCGTTCTTTACGATTTCCGGTTCTGACTTTGTGGAAATGTTCGTCGGTGTCGGCGCGTCTCGTGTGCGTGACATGTTCGAACAGGCCAAGAAAGCGGCGCCGTGCATTATCTTCATCGATGAAATCGACGCCGTAGGCCGCCAGCGTGGCGCAGGTCTGGGCGGCGGTCACGATGAACGTGAGCAGACGTTGAACCAGATGCTGGTTGAGATGGACGGCTTCGAAGGTAACGAAGGTATCATCGTCATCGCTGCAACTAACCGTCCGGACGTTCTGGACCCGGCGCTGCTGCGTCCTGGCCGTTTTGACCGTCAGGTGGTGGTAGGCCTGCCGGATGTGCGCGGTCGTGAACAGATTCTGAAGGTGCATATGCGTCGCGTACCGTTAGCGACGGATATTGATGCGGCGATCATTGCGCGCGGTACGCCGGGCTTCTCCGGTGCTGACCTGGCGAACCTGGTCAACGAAGCGGCGCTGTTTGCAGCTCGTGGTAACAAGCGCGTTGTGTCGATGGTTGAGTTCGAGAAAGCGAAAGACAAAATCATGATGGGCGCCGAACGTCGCTCCATGGTGATGACGGAAGCGCAGAAAGAGTCGACCGCGTACCACGAAGCGGGCCACGCGATTATCGGTCGCCTGGTGCCGGAACACGATCCGGTGCACAAAGTGACGATTATCCCGCGCGGTCGTGCGCTGGGCGTGACCTTCTTCCTGCCTGAAGGCGACGCGATCAGCGCCAGCCGTCAGAAGCTGGAAAGCCAAATCAGCACGCTGTACGGCGGCCGTCTGGCGGAAGAGATTATCTACGGCGTTGAGCATGTTTCCACCGGCGCGTCGAACGACATTAAAGTCGCGACTAACCTAGCGCGTAACATGGTCACCCAGTGGGGCTTCTCGGAGAAACTCGGTCCGTTGCTGTATGCGGAAGAAGAGGGCGAAGTATTCCTCGGCCGTAGCGTCGCAAAAGCGAAACATATGTCTGATGAAACTGCGCGTATCATCGACCAGGAAGTGAAAGCGCTGATTGAACGTAACTACAATCGCGCTCGTCAGATCCTGACTGACAATATGGATATTCTGCACGCGATGAAAGATGCGCTGATGAAATATGAAACCATCGATGCGCCGCAGATTGATGACCTGATGGCGCGTCGTGAAGTGCGTCCGCCTGCGGGCTGGGAAGATCCAAACGGCACCAATAACTCTGACAGCAATGGTACGCCTCAGGCGCCGCGTCCGGTTGATGAACCACGCACGCCGAACCCGGGCAACACGATGTCAGAGCAGCTGGGCGACAAATAAGCGTTTGTTGTACAACATTATGTTTAGCGCTCACCGAAACCCTGGGGCTTGCCCCGGGGTTTTTCTTTTTTTAACTCACCACAAATAAAACAGGGATTTTGACCATGAAACTCTTCGCTCAGGGCGCCACGCTCGATCTCACTCATCCGCATGTTATGGGGATCCTGAACGTAACGCCGGATTCTTTCTCCGACGGCGGCGCGCATAACACGCTGATTGAGGCGGTGAAACATGCGAATTTAATGGTGAATGCCGGGGCGACAATTATTGATGTGGGGGGGGAATCAACGCGACCAGGCGCGGCAGAAGTGAGCGTGGAAGAAGAGCTGGATCGCGTTATTCCGGTACTGGAAGCAATCGCGCAACGTTTTGAAGTGTGGATTTCTGTGGATACCTCTAAACCCGAGGTGATCCGTGAAGCGGCAAGGGCGGGCGCGCATATTATCAATGATGTCCGTTCACTCTCCGAACCCGGCGCGTTGGAAGCGGCAGCGGAAACCGGCTTGCCGGTCAGTCTTATGCACATGCAGGGCAACCCCAAAACCATGCAGGAGGCGCCGAAATATGACGATGTCTTTGCCGAGGTGAATCGCTACTTTATTGAGCAAATAGCACGTTGTGAGAAGGCCGGCATCGCAAAAGAGAAATTGTTGCTCGACCCAGGATTCGGTTTCGGTAAAAATCTCTCTCACAATTATACCTTACTGGCGCGACTGGGTGAGTTTCATCATTTTAACCTGCCGCTGCTGGTGGGCATGTCACGTAAAACGATGGTTGGTCAGTTACTTAACGTGGGACCATCAGACCGTCTGAACGGTAGCCTTGCGTGCGCGGTAATTGCCGCGATGCAGGGCGCGCAGATCATTCGCGTCCATGACGTCAAAGAAACCGTAGAGGCAATGCGGGTGGTGGAAGCCACTCTGTCTGCAAAGGGAAACAAACGCTATGAGTAATCGTAAATATTTCGGTACCGATGGGATTCGCGGACGTGTAGGCAATGCCCCCATTACACCTGATTTCGTGCTTAAACTGGGTTGGGCTGCCGGAAAAGTGCTGGCGCGTCATGGCTCGCGTAAAATCATTATCGGTAAAGATACGCGTATTTCCGGCTATATGCTGGAGTCCGCGCTGGAGGCGGGCCTTGCCGCTGCGGGACTGTCGGCCTCGTTTACCGGACCTATGCCAACGCCAGCCGTCGCCTATCTGACGCGGACTTTCCGCGCGGAGGCGGGTATCGTTATCTCGGCTTCGCATAACCCGTTCTATGATAACGGCATTAAATTCTTCTCTATCGACGGTACGAAACTGCCTGACGATGTGGAAGAAGCCATCGAAGCCGAAATGGAAAAAGAGATCACCTGCGTAGACTCCGCCGAGCTGGGTAAAGCCAGCCGCATCGTCGACGCCGCCGGACGCTATATCGAGTTCTGTAAAGGCACCTTCCCGAACGAACTGAGCCTCAATGGCCTGAAAGTGGTTGTAGATTGCGCCAACGGCGCTACCTACCATATCGCGCCGAATGTGCTGCGCGAGCTGGGCGCGACCGTTATCGCTATTGGCTGTGAGCCAAACGGCGTCAACATTAACGAAGAAGTGGGCGCGACCGACGTGCGCGCGTTGCAGGCGCGCGTGTTGGTGGAGAAGGCGGACCTCGGCATCGCGCTTGACGGCGACGGCGACCGGGTCATCATGGTTGACCATGAAGGCAATAAAGTCGATGGCGATCAGATCATGTATATCATCGCGCGCGAAGGGCTGCGCCAGGGGCAACTGCGCGGCGGCGCGGTGGGGACGCTGATGAGCAATATGGGGCTGGAGCTGGCGCTCAAGCAGCTTGGCATTCCGTTTGCCCGGGCGAAAGTGGGCGACCGCTACGTGCTGGAAAAATTGCAGGAAAAAGGCTGGCGCATCGGCGCGGAAAACTCTGGTCACGTTATTCTGTTGGATAAAACGACCACTGGCGACGGTATTGTGGCGGGGCTACAAGTTCTGGCGGCGATGGTGCGTAATCATATGAGTCTGCACGATCTGTGCAGCGGAATGAAAATGTTCCCGCAGATTCTGGTTAACGTGCGTTACACCGCTGGTAGCGGCGATCCGCTGGAAAATGATGCGGTGAAAGCGGTAACGGCGGACGTAGAAGCCACGCTCGGCAATCGTGGGCGGGTACTGCTACGTAAATCCGGTACCGAACCGCTGATTCGCGTGATGGTTGAAGGCGAGGATGAAGCGCAGGTTACGGCTTTCGCCCATCGTATCGCGGATGCGGTAAAAGCCGTTTAAGCGTTTAAGTGACTAAAAAGGCGGCGGTTGCCGCCTTACTGCCCGCAAAAAACAACGCTTTTGCTGTTTTTTTCCGCAGTTGATACAATGCGCTTAAATTGCCCTTGCGAAGGTCATTCGCTTTGGTTAGTATTCACACCCGCTTCAGTGGGAAACAGTAAAAATCCCGCTTTATTGGTAGAAGCATTGGTACGCGGCAACTCCGCAAGGAACAGGTTGATTATGTACGAAGCTCTTTTAGTTGTTTTCCTTATTGTGGCAATTGGCCTTGTAGGTCTGATCATGCTGCAGCAAGGTAAAGGCGCTGATATGGGAGCTTCCTTCGGAGCAGGCGCTTCCGCTACGCTATTTGGTTCAAGTGGTTCTGGTAACTTCATGACTCGAATGACGGCGGTATTGGCGACGCTGTTCTTCATCATCAGTCTGGTGTTGGGTAATATCAATAGCAACAAAACCAATAAAGGAAGCGAGTGGGAAAATCTGAGCGCGCCGGCGAAGACCGAGCAGACTCAACCTGCTGCACCGGCCCAGCCGACCAGCGATATCCCGCGCTAATAGCAGTATCCGTGCCGAGGTGGTGGAATTGGTAGACACGCTACCTTGAGGTGGTAGTGCCCAATAGGGCTTACGGGTTCAAGTCCCGTTCTCGGTACCAATATTCCGAAAGAAAGACGCTGAAAAGCGTCTTTTTTTTCGTCTGTTATTTGTGATTTTCTGTAGGTCGGATAAGGCGTTTACGCCGCCATCCGACATTATTACAACGCCTGATGGCGCTACGTTTATCAGGCCTATAGACACCTTATATTCCGCGCATAAAAAAGGCCGCTTTCGCGGCCTTAGAATGATAAATGTTTACTTCGCTTTGTTTTCCAGATTCTCAACCTGCGGCAGACCGGTCGCGGAAGAGGCGGTTAACAGACCCGCTTTCGCGTAGCCGAACAGTTTCTCGCGGGTATCAGTAATGTCCAGATTACGCATGGTCAACTGACCGATACGATCGTCTGGCGAGAACACGGACTCGCCTTTCTCCATGGTCAGACGCTCAGCCTTATAGGTCAGGTTGTCTGACACGGTGTTCAGGATGGAGTAGTCGTTGCCGCGACGCAGCTCCAACGTCACTTCACCGGTAATCTGGCTGGCGACCCAACGTTGCAGGCCGTCACGCAGCATCAGCGCCTGAGAGTCGAACCAGCGACCCTGATACAGCAGTTTACCCAACTGACGACCATGAGAATGATACTGTTCAATGGTGTCTTCGTTGTGAATACCGGTCAACAGACGCTCGTAAGCGATGTGCAGCAGTGCCATTCCGGGGGCTTCATAAATACCGCGGCTTTTCGCTTCAATGATACGGTTTTCGATCTGGTCGCTCATGCCCAGGCCGTGACGTCCGCCGATGCGGTTCGCTTCCAGCATCATCTCAACATCATCGCTGAAGGTTTTACCGTTCAGCGCCACTGGATGTCCCTGTTCGAAACGGACGGTCACCTCTTCTGCCGGGATCTTCACGCTTTCGTCCCAGAACTTCACGCCCATAATCGGGTTGACGATCTTGACGCTGGAGTTAAGAAACTCCAGATCTTTCGCTTCGTGCGTCGCGCCGAGCATGTTGGAGTCGGTGGAGTAGGCTTTTTCGACTGACATCTTATAGTCGAAACCGCAGGCAATCATAAATTCAGACATCTCATGACGGCCGCCCAGCTCATCGATAAAGTCGGTATCCAGCCACGGTTTGTAAATCTGCAGCTCGGCGTTGGTCAGCAGGCCGTAACGATAGAAACGTTCAATATCGTTGCCTTTATAGGTGCTGCCGTCGCCCCAGATATTCACGCCGTCTTCTTTCATTGCGGCGACCAGCATCGTGCCGGTCACGGCACGGCCCAGCGGCGTGGTATTGAAATAGGTCAGTCCGCCAGTCGTATTATGGAAAGCGCCGCACTGAATCGCTGCGATCCCTTCTGCAACCAACTGCTTGCGGCAATCAATCAGGCGGGCATTCTCTGCGCCATACTCCATTGCGCGACGAGGAATGGCGTCATAGTCATCCTCATCCGGTTGTCCCAGATTCGCAGTATAGGCATATGGGACAGCTCCTTTTTGTCGCATCCACAGCAGCGCGGCGCTAGTGTCCAGACCGCCGGAAAAAGCGATACCAATACGTTGACCTGCTGGAAGATGCTTAAGAATCGTCGTCATAGAATAGAACCCTGCTTGATTGACTGATAATGAGATCGGTTTCTGCTTTAGTGCATTTTTATGCAAAATAAATGAGTTTTCATTTAATCATCTTTTAGCAGAGACAGGAAGCATTTAGTGAAGGTTTACTGAAATAACGTTGTGAAATGCGTGTATAAGCAGGAGAGGTGGGATGAGTATAACGAAGAGTGATATTCATTCATCTGCATATTGGGAATAGGGTTGACATAACTCATGCCTGGTCACTATACTGTGCGCAGATTTTACGTCCCGTCCTCGGTACCAAATCCCAGCAGTATTTGCAAATTTTGCCCAAAACGAGTAGAATTTGCCACGTTTCAGGCGCGGGGTGGAGCAGCCTGGTAGCTCGTCGGGCTCATAACCCGAAGGTCGTCGGTTCAAATCCGGCCCCCGCAACCACTTTCCCTTAGAGTTCTTTTTCAAATATACTGTGAAGATTATGTCCTTCGTAGCTGGATTTGAAAAAAATTCTTTCGGAAGGTACACCAGACCGCCGTTGCGGTTATAGGGTTCAGTTATCTAAAGCCCCGATTTATCGGGGTTTTTTGTTATCTGACTACAGAATAACTGGGCTTTAGGCCCTTTTTTTATGTCTTGGGGGTGGGCTTGTCCACATTAGAGCAAAAATTAACAGAGATGATTACAGCGCCAGTTGAAGCCTTAGGCTACGAGCTGGTCGGCATCGAATTTATTCGCGGTCGCACATCCACACTGCGCATCTATATTGATAGTGAAGATGGCATCAATGTTGATGATTGTGCTGATGTGAGCCACCAGGTAAGCGCGGTGCTGGACGTTGAAGATCCTATCTCCGTGGCTTACAACCTTGAAGTCTCGTCACCGGGTCTCGACCGTCCTATGTTCACTGCCGATCATTATGCGCGTTTCCAGGGTGAAGAGGTCGCGCTGGTTCTTCGCATGGCGGTACAGAACCGTCGCAAGTGGCAGGGCATTATCAAAGCGGTGGACGGTGAAATGATTACCGTCACAGTCGAAGGCAAAGATGAAGTGTTCGCGCTGAGTAATATCCAGAAGGCGAACCTGGTTCCCCACTTTTAACAGTCTGGATGAGGTGAAAAGCCCGCGATGAACAAAGAAATTTTGGCTGTTGTTGAAGCCGTCTCCAACGAAAAAGCGCTGCCACGCGAAAAAATTTTTGAAGCGCTGGAAAGTGCGCTGGCGACAGCAACAAAGAAAAAATATGAGCAGGAGATCGATGTTCGTGTAGAAATCGATCGTAAAAGCGGTGATTTTGATACTTTCCGCCGTTGGTTGATCGTTGAAGAAGTGACCATGCCGACGAAGGAAATTACGCTGGAAGCGGCGCGCTTTGAAGACGAAAGCCTGAATGTCGGCGACTATGTTGAAGATCAGATTGAATCTGTCACCTTTGACCGTATCACCACGCAGACTGCGAAACAGGTTATCGTGCAGAAAGTCCGTGAAGCTGAACGCGCGATGGTTGTCGATCAGTTCCGCGACCAGGAAGGCGAAATCGTCACTGGCGTGGTGAAGAAAGTGAACCGCGACAATATCTCTTTGGAAATTAAATCCGAAGGGATGGCCGGTAATGCTGAAGCGGTGATTCTGCGTGAAGATATGCTGCCGCGCGAAAACTTCCGCCCTGGCGACCGTATTCGCGGCGTGCTGTATGCTGTTCGCCCGGAAGCGCGTGGCGCGCAACTGTTCGTCACCCGTTCCAAGCCGGAAATGCTGATCGAGCTGTTCCGCATCGAAGTGCCGGAAATCGGCGAAGAAGTGATTGAAATTAAAGCGGCGGCTCGCGATCCGGGTTCTCGTGCGAAAATCGCAGTGAAAACCAACGATAAGCGTATCGATCCGGTCGGCGCTTGCGTGGGGATGCGCGGCGCGCGCGTTCAGGCGGTCTCTACCGAACTGGGCGGTGAGCGTATCGATATCGTGCTGTGGGATGATAACCCGGCGCAGTTCGTCATTAATGCGATGGCGCCGGCAGATGTCGCGTCTATCGTGGTGGACGAAGATAAACATACCATGGATATCGCCGTTGAAGCCGGTAATCTGGCGCAGGCGATCGGACGTAATGGTCAGAACGTCCGCCTGGCTTCGCAATTGAGCGGCTGGGAACTCAACGTAATGACCGTTGATGACTTGCAGGCTAAACATCAGGCTGAAGCACATGCCGCTATCGAGATCTTTACTAAATATCTTGATATTGATGAAGAGTTCGCGACCGTTCTGGTAGAAGAAGGTTTCTCCACGCTCGAAGAACTGGCCTATGTGCCAATGAAAGAACTGCTGGAAATTGACGGCCTTGATGAGCCGACCGTTGAAGCACTGCGCGAGCGTGCTAAAAACGCACTGGCCACTCTGGCGCAGGACCAGGAAGCAAGCCTAGGTGATAACAAACCGGCTGACGATCTGCTGAATCTGGAAGGATTAGATCGCGATATGGCTTTCAAACTGGCGGCTCGTGGTGTTTGTACGCTGGAAGATCTCGCCGACCAGGGCATTGATGATCTGGCTGATATCGAAGGGTTGACCGACGAAAAAGCCGGTGAGCTGATTATGGCTGCCCGTAATATTTGCTGGTTCGGCGACGAAGCGTAATAAACTGTAGCAGGAAGGAACAGCATGACAGATTTAACCCTAAAAGCGCTGGCCGCAGAGAGACAGGTTTCCGTGGATCGCCTGGTACAGCAGTTTGCTGATGCAGGTATCCGGAAATCTGCTGACGACTCTGTGTCCGCACAAGAAAAACAGACTTTACTGGCGCACCTGAACCGCGAAGCGGTTTCTGGCCCCGATAAATTGACGCTGCAGCGTAAAACGCGCAGCACCCTGAATATTCCTGGTACCGGTGGAAAAAGTAAATCGGTACAAATCGAAGTCCGCAAGAAGCGCACCTTTGTGAAACGCGATCCGCAAGAGGCTGAACGCCTGGCCGCGGAAGAGCAGGCGCAGCGTGAAGCGGAAGAGCAAGCCCGTCGTGAGGCAGAAGAACAGGCCAAACGCGAGGCGCAACAAAAAGCTGAACGCGAGGCCGCAGAACAAGCTAAGCGTGAAGCCGCTGAAAAAGCGAAACGTGAAGCTGCGGAAAAAGACAAAGTGAGCAATCAACAGACTGACGATATGACCAAAACCGCCCAGGCCGAAAAAGCCCGCCGTGAGAATGAAGCTGCAGAGCTGAAGCGTAAAGCGGAAGAAGAAGCACGTCGCAAACTCGAAGAAGAAGCGCGTCGTGTAGCAGAAGAAGCTCGCCGCATGGCGGAAGAAAACAAATGGACCGCAACGCCTGAGCCAGTAGAAGACACCAGTGACTATCATGTCACCACTTCTCAGCACGCGCGCCAGGCCGAAGACGAAAACGATCGTGAAGTAGAAGGTGGTCGTGGTCGTGGCCGTAATGCAAAAGCGGCGCGTCCGGCGAAAAAAGGCAAACATGCCGAATCCAAAGCCGATCGCGAAGAAGCGCGTGCTGCGGTTCGCGGCGGTAAAGGCGGCAAGCGTAAAGGGTCTTCTTTACAGCAAGGCTTCCAGAAGCCCGCTCAGGCCGTTAACCGTGACGTGGTGATCGGTGAAACCATCACCGTCGGCGAACTGGCGAACAAGATGGCGGTGAAAGGTTCTCAGGTCATCAAAGCGATGATGAAGCTGGGCGCCATGGTCACCATCAACCAGGTCATCGACCAGGAAACCGCACAGCTGGTTGCCGAAGAGATGGGCCACAAAGTTATCCTGCGTCGTGAAAACGAACTGGAAGAAGCGGTAATGAGCGACCGTGATACCGGCGCTGCGGCTGAACCGCGCGCACCGGTTGTGACCATCATGGGCCACGTTGACCACGGTAAAACCTCTCTGCTGGACTACATTCGTTCCACGAAAGTGGCCTCTGGCGAAGCGGGTGGCATTACCCAGCACATCGGTGCTTACCACGTTGAAACTGACAACGGGATGATCACCTTCCTGGACACCCCGGGCCACGCCGCGTTTACCTCCATGCGTGCTCGTGGTGCTCAGGCAACGGATATCGTGGTTCTGGTTGTTGCAGCAGACGACGGCGTGATGCCGCAGACTATCGAAGCTATCCAGCACGCGAAAGCGGCAGGTGTGCCGGTCGTGGTTGCGGTGAACAAAATCGATAAGCCGGAAGCGGATCCGGATCGTGTGAAGAACGAACTGTCCCAGTACGGCATTCTGCCGGAAGAGTGGGGCGGCGAGAGCCAGTTCGTTCACGTGTCTGCGAAAGCGGGCACCGGTATCGACGAACTGCTTGACGCTATCCTGCTGCAGGCCGAAGTTCTGGAACTGAAAGCGGTTCGTAAAGGTATGGCGAGCGGCGCGGTGATCGAATCCTTCCTGGATAAAGGTCGTGGTCCGGTGGCTACCGTTCTGGTACGCGAAGGTACGCTGCATAAGGGCGATATCGTGCTGTGTGGCTTCGAATACGGCCGCGTGCGTGCGATGCGTAACGAACTGGGTCAGGAAGTGCTGGAAGCGGGTCCGTCCATTCCGGTGGAAATCCTCGGCCTGTCCGGCGTTCCGGCTGCCGGTGACGAAGTGACCGTGGTTCGCGACGAGAAGAAAGCGCGTGAAGTTGCTCTGTATCGTCAGGGTAAATTCCGTGAAGTTAAACTGGCTCGTCAGCAGAAATCTAAACTCGAGAACATGTTCGCCAACATGACCGAAGGCGAAGTTCACGAAGTGAACATCGTGCTGAAGGCTGACGTACAGGGTTCCGTGGAAGCGATCTCCGACTCCTTGCTGAAACTGTCTACCGACGAAGTGAAAGTGAAGATCATCGGTTCTGGCGTAGGTGGTATCACCGAAACCGACGCGACCCTGGCTGCGGCGTCCAACGCGATTCTGGTGGGCTTCAACGTTCGTGCTGATGCTTCTGCGCGTAAAGTGATTGAATTCGAAAGTCTGGATCTGCGTTACTACTCCGTCATCTATAACTTGATCGACGAAGTGAAAGCGGCGATGAGCGGCATGCTGTCTCCGGAACTGAAACAGCAGATCATCGGTCTGGCTGAAGTGCGCGATGTGTTCAAATCGCCGAAATTCGGCGCGATCGCGGGCTGTATGGTTACCGAAGGTACAATTAAACGCCATAACCCAATCCGCGTACTGCGCGACAACGTGGTTATCTATGAAGGCGAGCTGGAATCCCTGCGCCGCTTCAAAGATGACGTTAACGAAGTCCGTAACGGCATGGAATGTGGTATCGGCGTGAAGAACTACAACGACGTTCGCGTTGGCGATATGATTGAAGTGTTCGAGATTATCGAGATCCAACGTACCATCGCTTAATCTTCGTCGTCTTTTGGGCCGCAACGGCGTTGGCTGCGCTCGCTCACCCCGGTCACATAGTTATCTATGCTCCCGGGGATTTACGAGTTTGCCGCCTTGTTGCAATCCAAAATCCTTAGAAGATGATTAGGCGTAGGCCGGGTAAGCGAAGCGCCACCCGGCAAGAAATTTAAAAAGGGGCTTATGGCCCCTTTTTTGTCTTTATTCTGGAGAATTTATTATGGCGAAAGAATTTGGTCGCCCGCAGCGCGTAGCGCAAGAGATGCAGAAAGAGATCGCGCTCATCCTGCAACGCGAAATCAAAGATCCACGTGTAGGTATGATGACCACCGTATCGGGTGTTGAAATGTCCCGCGATCTGGCATACGCCAAAGTATTCGTGACGTTCCTCAACGATCAGGACGAAGCGGCTGTGAAAAACGGCATTAAGGCCCTGCAGGAAGCGTCTGGTTTCATCCGCAGCTTGCTGGGTAAAGCGATGCGTCTGCGCATCGTGCCGGAACTAACCTTCTTCTACGATAACTCGCTGGTGGAAGGGATGCGTATGTCCAACCTGGTGACTAACGTGGTGAAACATGACGAAGAACGTCGTGTGAACCCGGACGACAGCAAGGAGGACTGATGAGTCGTCCTCGTCGTCGTGGCCGCGACATTCACGGCGTTCTGCTGCTGGATAAGCCGCAGGGTATGTCCAGCAATGACGTGCTGCAGAAAGTTAAGCGCATCTACAATGCCAACCGCGCCGGGCATACCGGCGCGCTGGACCCGCTGGCGACCGGCATGTTGCCGATTTGCCTCGGCGAAGCGACAAAATTTTCGCAGTACTTGCTGGATTCTGACAAACGCTATCGTGTTATCGCCCGTCTGGGGCAGCGCACGGATACCTCTGACGCCGATGGTCAAATCGTGCAGGAGCGTCCGGTGACTTTCAGCGCTGAGCAGCTTGCGAGCGCGCTGGAGACCTTTCGTGGGGATATCGAACAGATTCCCTCGATGTATTCGGCGCTGAAGTATCAGGGCAAGAAGCTGTACGAATATGCCCGCCAGGGTATCGAAGTGCCGCGCGAAGCCCGCCCGATTACCGTCTATGAGCTGCTGTTTATTCGCCATGAAGGTAATGAGCTGGAGCTGGAAGTTCACTGCTCCAAAGGCACCTATATTCGTACCATTATTGATGATTTAGGTGAGAAGCTGGGCTGTGGCGCGCACGTAACGTACCTGCGTCGTCTGACGGTCAGCAAGTATCCGGTGGATCGTATGGTGACGCTGGAGCATTTGCAGACGCTGGTAGCACAGGCGGAACAGCAGGGCGTTCCGGCGGCGCAGTGGCTCGATCCATTATTGATGCCAATGGATAGTCCGGCTTCGGACTATCCTGTTGTTAATCTGCCGTTAACATCTTCGGTATACTTCAAAAATGGCAACCCGGTTCGTACCACGGGCGCGCCGTTGAAGGGACTGGTTCGTGTGACGGAAGGTGAAGACGATAAATTTATCGGTATGGGCGAAATTGACGATGAAGGCCGTGTCGCGCCTCGTCGGCTGGTAGTAGAGTACCCGGCGTAATGTCGCTTCGTCTTGCGATAAGAGAGCGCTGCGAGTAGAATACCGCCGCTTAACGTCGCGTAAATTATTTAACAGTTTACGCGGCGTACACTGGGATCGCTGAATTAGAGATCGGCGTCCTCTCATTCTTAAATACTTTGGAGTTTTAAAATGTCTCTAAGTACTGAAGCTACAGCTAAAATCGTTTCTGAGTTCGGTCGTGACGCAAACGACACCGGTTCTACCGATGTTCAGGTTGCTCTGTTGACTGCACAGATTAACCACCTGCAGGGTCACTTTGCAGAGCATAAAAAAGATCACCACAGCCGTCGTGGTCTGCTGCGTATGGTTTCTCAGCGTCGTAAACTGCTCGACTACCTGAAACGTAAAGATGTTGCACGCTACACCGCGCTGATTGAGCGTCTGGGTCTGCGTCGCTAATTCTTTCGAGTTTCAGAAAGAGGGGGCCTTCATGGCCCCTTTTTTCCAGCAGATGGCAGCAATTCGCTGGAAACTAATGTATTGTTGCTATGAATGATCTTCCGTTGCAGAGGTTCGCGCGGCTAATGAGAGGCTTTACCCATATCAGGGTTAGGGTTGTCATTAGTCGCGAGGATGCGCAGAAGATCGGGTATTAACGACGGCGCGTATTGTGCCGTCAAAAATTGGAAAGGATATTATTTTGCTTAATCCGATCGTTCGTAAATTCCAGTACGGCCAGCATACCGTTACGCTGGAAACTGGCATGATGGCGCGTCAGGCCACTGCCGCTGTTATGGTAAGCATGGATGACACCGCCGTATTCGTTACCGTTGTCGGCCAGAAAAAAGCCAAGCCAGGCCAGGACTTCTTCCCACTGACCGTTAACTATCAGGAGCGTACCTACGCTGCTGGTCGTATCCCGGGCAGCTTCTTCCGTCGTGAAGGCCGTCCAAGCGAAGGCGAAACCCTGATCGCGCGTCTGATTGACCGCCCGGTTCGTCCGCTGTTCCCGGAAGGTTTCGTTAACGAAGTGCAGGTTATTGCGACCGTCGTTTCCGTTAACCCGCAGGTTAACCCGGATATCGTGGCGATGATCGGCGCATCCGCTGCGCTGTCGCTGTCCGGCATTCCGTTCAACGGCCCAATCGGCGCGGCGCGCGTAGGTTACATCAATGACCAGTACGTACTGAACCCGACCCAGGACGAGCTGAAAGAAAGCAAGCTGGACCTGGTGGTTGCCGGTACCGAAGCGGCTGTGCTGATGGTGGAATCCGAAGCTGAACTGCTGAGCGAAGACACTATGCTGGGCGCGGTGGTATTCGGTCACGAGCAGCAGCAGGTTGTTATCCAGGCGATCAACGATCTGGTGAAAGAAGCCGGTAAACCGCGTTGGGACTGGCAGCCGGAAGCCGTCAACGACGCGTTGAACGCGCGTGTTGCTGCGCTGGCTGAATCTCGTCTGAGCGACGCGTACCGCATCACCGATAAACAAGAGCGCTATGCTCAGGTTGACGTAATCAAATCCGAAACCATCGAGCAGCTTATTGCAGAAGATGAAACTCTGGATGCTAACGAGCTGGGTGAAATCCTGCACGCCATCGAGAAAAACGTGGTACGTAGCCGCGTACTGGCAGGCGAGCCGCGTATTGATGGCCGTGAAAAAGACATGATCCGTGGTCTGGACGTGCGCACTGGCGTACTGCCGCGAACTCACGGTTCCGCTCTGTTTACCCGTGGTGAAACGCAGGCGCTGGTTACCGCGACTCTGGGTACTGCCCGTGACGCGCAGGTGCTTGATGAACTGATGGGCGAGCGCACTGACAGCTTCCTGTTCCACTACAACTTCCCTCCGTACTCCGTAGGCGAAACCGGCATGGTCGGTTCTCCGAAGCGTCGTGAAATTGGTCACGGTCGTCTGGCGAAGCGCGGCGTGCTGGCAGTGATGCCGGACATGGATAAATTCCCGTACACCGTTCGCGTGGTGTCTGAAATCACCGAATCCAACGGTTCTTCTTCTATGGCTTCCGTGTGCGGCGCTTCTCTGGCGCTGATGGACGCTGGCGTGCCAATTAAAGCCGCCGTAGCAGGTATCGCTATGGGTCTGGTGAAAGAAGGCGACAACTACGTTGTACTGTCTGACATTCTGGGCGACGAAGATCACCTGGGCGATATGGACTTCAAAGTGGCGGGTTCCCGCGACGGTATCTCTGCGCTGCAGATGGATATCAAAATTGAAGGTATCACCAAAGAGATCATGCAGGTTGCGTTGAACCAGGCTAAAGGTGCGCGTCTGCACATCCTGGGCGTGATGGAACAGGCGATCAACGCGCCGCGCGGCGATATCTCTGAATTTGCGCCGCGTATCCATACCATCAAGATCAGCACGGACAAGATCAAAGACGTGATCGGTAAAGGCGGTTCTGTGATCCGCGCGCTGACTGAAGAGACCGGCACCACCATCGAAATTGAAGATGACGGTACTGTGAAGATCGCGGCGACCGACGGTGAAAAAGCGAAATACGCTATCCGTCGTATCGAAGAGATCACCGCAGAGATCGAAGTCGGCCGTATCTACAATGGTAAAGTGACCCGTATCGTTGACTTTGGCGCGTTTGTTGCCATCGGCGGCGGTAAAGAAGGTCTGGTTCACATCTCTCAAATCGCGGATAAGCGTGTAGAGAAAGTGACCGATTATCTGCAGATGGGTCAGGAAGTCCCGGTTAAGGTTCTGGAAGTTGACCGCCAGGGCCGTGTACGTCTGAGCATTAAAGAAGCAACCGAGCAGTCTCAACCTGCGGCTGCGCCGGAAGCTCCGGCGAGCGAACAGGCCGAGTAAGGTAGCCTTTTGCCCTCCGCAGTGCGGGGGGCTTTAGACCTGGCTGGACGCCTTGTTGAGCCACCGGGGAACAGGACGTTCATTCAATCGTTGTCTTCGGGAGTGGGAAATGAAGCCTTTTTTGCGCTGGTGTTTCGTTGCGACAGCACTTACGCTTGCAGGATGCAGTAATTCCGCCTGGCGTAAAAGTGAAGTCCTCGCAGTACCATTGCAACCGACTTTACAGCAGGAAGTGATTCTGGCGCGTATGGAACAGATTCTTGCCAGTCGGGCTTTAACCGATGACGAACGCGCACAGCTTTTATATGAGCGCGGAGTGTTGTATGATAGTCTTGGTTTGAGGGCATTAGCGCGAAATGATTTTTCACAAGCGCTGGCAATCAGACCGGATATGCCTGAAGTATTCAATTACTTAGGCATTTATTTAACGCAGGCAGGCAATTTTGATGCTGCCTATGAAGCGTTTGATTCTGTACTAGAGCTTGATCCAACTTACAACTACGCGCACTTAAACCGCGGTATCGCATTGTATTACGGCGGCCGTGATAAGTTAGCGCAAGATGATCTGCTGGCGTTTTATCAAGACGATCCCAATGATCCTTACCGCAGCCTGTGGCTGTATCTTGTTGAGCAGAAGCTTAATGAGAAGCAGGCGAAAGAAGCGTTAAAAGCACGCTTCGAAAAATCGGATAAAGAGCAATGGGGATGGAACATTGTCGAGTTCTACCTGGGCGACATTAGCGAAGCAACGCTGATGGAAAGGCTCAAGGCGGACGCAACGGATAACACCTCGCTCGCTGAGCATCTCAGTGAAACCAACTTCTATTTAGGTAAGTATTACCTAAGTCTGGGGGATTTGGACAGCGCCACGGCTCTGTTCAAACTGGCGGTGGCCAACAACGTTCATAACTTTGTTGAGCACCGATACGCATTGTTGGAATTATCGCTCCTGGGCCAGGACCAAGATGACCTGGCAGAATCGGACCAGCAATAGCTGACGAACATATCAGCCCGTAATCTTTTTGATTGCCATCACCTTCGCGGGTGAGGGCGTTGTTGTTCGTTAATACACCTACTTTGAGCCGGTTCACACTTTTCAATGAAAATTGCAGATCAATTTCATGATGAGTTATGTAGACTGGCCGCCATTAATTTTGAGGCACACGTACTACATGGCTGAATTCGAAACCACTTTTGCAGATCTGGGGCTGAAGGCTCCTATCCTTGAAGCCCTTACCGATCTGGGTTACGAAAAACCATCTCCAATCCAGGCAGAGTGCATTCCGCATCTGCTGGGCGGTCGCGACGTGCTGGGCATGGCCCAGACCGGTAGCGGCAAAACCGCAGCGTTCTCTTTACCGCTGCTCAACAATCTTGATCCTGAGCTGAAGGCACCTCAGATTCTGGTGCTGGCGCCAACCCGCGAACTGGCGGTACAGGTTGCCGAAGCCATGACGGATTTCTCTAAACACATGCGCGGCGTAAACGTGGTTGCCCTGTACGGCGGTCAGCGTTATGACGTGCAGTTACGCGCCCTGCGTCAGGGGCCGCAGATCGTTGTCGGTACGCCGGGACGTCTGCTTGATCACTTAAAACGCGGCACCCTCGACCTCTCTAAACTGAGTGGTCTGGTGCTGGATGAAGCCGACGAAATGCTGCGTATGGGCTTCATCGAAGACGTTGAAACTATTATGGCGCAGATCCCGGAAGGTCATCAGACCGCTCTGTTCTCCGCCACCATGCCGGAAGCGATTCGTCGCATTACCCGCCGCTTTATGAAAGAGCCGCAGGAAGTGCGCATTCAGTCCAGCGTGACTACCCGTCCTGACATCAGCCAGAGCTACTGGACTGTCTGGGGTATGCGTAAAAACGAAGCGCTGGTGCGTTTCCTGGAAGCGGAAGACTTTGATGCGGCGATTATCTTCGTACGTACCAAAAACGCGACCCTGGAAGTAGCAGAAGCGCTGGAACGTAGCGGCTACAACAGCGCCGCGTTGAATGGCGATATGAACCAGGCGCTGCGTGAGCAGACTCTGGAACGCCTGAAAGATGGTCGTCTGGACATCCTGATCGCCACCGATGTTGCGGCACGTGGTCTGGACGTTGAACGTATCAGCCTGGTGGTGAACTACGATATTCCGATGGACTCCGAGTCCTACGTTCACCGTATCGGTCGTACCGGTCGTGCGGGTCGCGCCGGTCGCGCGCTGCTGTTCGTTGAGAACCGCGAGCGTCGTCTGCTGCGCAACATCGAACGCACCATGAAGCTGACCATTCCAGAAGTGGAACTGCCGAACGCAGAACTGCTGGGTAAACGCCGTCTGGAAAAATTCGCCGCGAAAGTTCAGCAGCAACTGGAAAGCAGCGATCTGGATCAGTACCGTGCGCTGCTGGCGAAAATCCAGCCGTCTGCCGAAGGTGAAGAGCTGGATCTCGAAACGCTGGCCGCCGCACTGCTGAAAATGGCGCAGGGCGAGCGTCCGCTGATTCTGCCGCCGGATGCGCCGATGCGTCCTAAGCGTGAATTCCGTGACCGTGACGACCGTGGTCCGCGCGATCGTAATGACCGTGGCCCGCGTGGCGATCGTGAAGAACGTCCGCGTCGTGAACGTCGTGACGTTGGCGATATGCAGTTATACCGCATTGAAGTGGGCCGTGATGACGGCGTTGAAGTTCGTCATATCGTGGGCGCTATCGCTAACGAAGGCGACATTAGCAGCCGTTACATTGGTAACATTAAGCTGTTCGCGTCTCACTCCACCATCGAGCTGCCGAAAGGTATGCCGGGCGAAGTGCTCCAGCACTTCACGCGTACTCGCATTCTGAACAAGCCGATGAATATGCAGCTGTTGGGTGATGCGGTTCCGCACGCGGGCGGCGAACGTCGCGGCGGTGGTCGTAGCTTCAGTGGCGAACGTCGTGAAGGCGGTCGTAATTTCAGCGGCGAACGTCGTGAAGGTGGTCGTGGTGATGGTCGTCGCTTCAGCGGCGAACGTCGTGAAAGCCGTGGTCCGCGTCGTGATGACTCTACCGGTCGCCGTCGTTTCGGCGGTGATGCGTAACTCACGCTGACCTGCGCATTCACAGCGTAAAGTAAAATATACAGCCCCGATCGTCACAATCGGGGCTTTTTTTATTTCTTTTGTACTCGTGTACTGGTACAGTGCAACGTATTGAGAGATAGTCACACTATAAATGACTGGAGAGAGAGCTGAATGGCAACACTTACCACCACCCAAACGTCACCTTCGCTGCTTGGCGGCGTGGTGATTATCGGCGGCACCATCATTGGCGCGGGGATGTTCTCCCTGCCGGTGGTCATGTCCGGGGCGTGGTTCTTCTGGTCGATGGCGGCGCTGGTCTTTACCTGGTTTTGTATGCTGCACTCCGGGCTGATGATCCTCGAAGCTAACCTTAACTACCGCATTGGTTCGAGTTTCGACACCATCACCAAAGATCTGTTGGGGAAAGGCTGGAACGTGGTAAATGGCATCTCTATTGCCTTTGTGCTCTACATCCTGACTTACGCCTATATCTCGGCGAGCGGCTCAATTCTGCATCATACCTTTGCTGAGATGTCGCTGAACGTTCCGGCGCGAGCGGCAGGTTTTGCCTTTGCGCTGCTGGTGGCGTTTGTCGTGTGGCTGAGTACGAAGGCGGTCAGCCGGATGACGGCGATTGTGCTGGGCGCGAAAGTGATTACTTTCTTCCTGACCTTCGGCAGCCTGTTAGGGCACGTTCAGCCGACCACGTTGTTTAACGTGGCTGAAAGCCACGCGTCATATACGCCGTACCTGCTGATGACGCTGCCATTTTGTCTGGCCTCTTTTGGTTATCACGGTAACGTACCGAGCCTGATGAAATATTACGGCAAAGATCCGCGCACCATCGTGAAATGCCTGATTTATGGGACGTTACTGGCGCTGGCGCTCTATTCCGTCTGGCTGCTGGGGACGATGGGCAACATCCCACGTCCGGAATTTATCGGCATTGCGCAGAAAGGCGGCAATATTGATGTGCTGGTACAGGCGTTGAGCGGCGTGCTGAACAGCCGCAGCCTGGATCTGCTGCTGGTGGTGTTCTCTAACTTTGCGGTCGCCAGTTCCTTCCTTGGCGTGACGCTGGGGCTGTTTGACTATCTGGCGGATCTGTTTGGTTTTGATGACTCGGCAATGGGACGTTTTAAAACGGCGCTGCTGACTTTCCTGCCGCCGATGATTGGTGGCCTGCTGTACCCGAACGGTTTTCTGTACGCCATTGGCTATGCAGGTTTAGCTGCAACTATCTGGGCGGCCATTGTGCCTGCGCTGTTGGCGCGCAAATCTCGCGAACGTTTCGGCAGCCCAAAATTTCGCGTCTGGGGCGGTAAACCGATGATTGCCCTGATTCTGGTCTTCGGTGTCGGCAACGCGGTTATCCATATTCTGTCGAGCTTTAATTTGCTGCCGGTGTACCAGTAACGTTATTGTGCCGGATGGCGGTTGCACCTTATCCGGCCTACTTGATGCTGTAGGCCCGGTAAGCGAAGCGCCACCGGGCAAAACAATGCGCTACCCCAACAATTCCTGCTTCACATCCATCGCTAAATCAAACGAATGCAGGCGTGCCTGGTGGTCGAAAATCTGCCCGTTTACCATAATTTCATCCGCCTGGGTTTCCCGCAGAATGGACACCAGCCCGTGCGGACTTTCGCTTTATCGCCGACCAGCGACATACTCAGCGCCTGTTGCACGCCATACTGCTCGGATGGCGACCAGAAGGTCTCCATATTCTCAATCGGCGGCGGCAGTTGGCCGGTTTCCCCACGGCGTAGCTTCACAAAAGCCTGCTGCATAGAGGTAAACAGGAATTCGGCGTCGCGGTTGCTGTCGGCGGCGATAATATTGATACACACCATCGCGTACGGTTTTTCCAGCCGCGCTGAAGGTTTGAACTGGGTACGGTACAGATGCAGCGCCTGGAACAACATATCCGGCGCGAAATGCGAAGCAAAGGCGAACGGTAGGCCAAGCTGGGCCGCCAACTGTGCGCTATACAGGCTGGAGCCCAACAGCCAGACCGGGATCTGCTCGCCGTAGCCGGGCACCGGGCGCACATGCGGATTAGGGTCGCGAGCGTCGAACCAGTCCACCAGCTCTGCGACATCGCGTGGAAAGTTATCGATATCGCCGCTCATATGGCGACGCAGCGCGCGCATCGTCGGCTGATCGCTACCCGGCGCGCGTCCCAACCCTAAGTCGATACGTCCCGGGTAGAGCGTATTCAGCGTGCCGAACTGCTCGGCAATCACCAGCGGTGAATGGTTAGGCAGCATCACGCCGCCGGAGCCAAGATGTAATGTTGTGGTATTGGCCGCCAGATAACCAATCAATACCGAGGTCGCCGCGCTGGCGATACCGGTCATGTTGTGATGTTCCGCCAGCCAGTAGCGGTGATAACCGCGCTTTTCAGCCAGCCGTGCGAGAGCCAGCGAGTGCGTGAAGGCTTCTTTTGCCGAAGATCCTTCAGGGATCGGCGCCAGATCCAGCACCGAGAACGGAATAGTTTTGTCAGTCATAACGGCTCACTTTGTTACCGGTTAATCTTTTAATACTGCATTAAAGATTAGCGAATGTTGTTAACAAAGTGAGCTTTATGAGACTGACGACAAAAACAATGCCCGATGGCGCTGCGCTTATCGGGTCTACGGGATCGCTATTTGTAGGCCGGACAAGGTATTTATGCCGCCATCCGGCTAGGCCTGTAGCTCCAGCCCGGCCAGCCGCTTCCAGTAGCCGTTACAGTCGCTATGGGCGGCAAGCGGTAATGGCGCGCCGCCGTTTTCGTTAGCGCGAAAGGCATCAAGCATGGCAAATGTCTCCGTACCCAACGGCGACAGCCGCACCATATCGACCAATCCCTGCATCGACGTCAGTTCGTTGCCAAGGTTATAGACATAGCCGCTCATGGTCTGAATACCGTTAAGCACAAACACCTGCTGATTCTCTTGCGAGAGCACGTCACGACCGTTTGGATACTTGATACAGCAGGTTTCGCACTCATCTTTCGGGCGGTCTTCCGAACGGGCGGTAAAGCAGCGAGCGGAGTAGGCCAGCGGCAGATGCCCGTAGCTCAACACTTCCACTTCAAACTGATTGCGGATGCCCAGTTCATCGCACTGATTAAGCAAATTCACCAGCCAGTCGCGGGACAGCTCCACCGGCATACACCAGCGTACCATGCCTTCTTTCAGCAACCGGCGCAGCGTGACCGCGTTGTAGCAATTCAGCGCATGGCCGGCGACAAACGGCAGTTTGCGCTCGGCGCACAGATTCACCACGCCAAGATCGCTGGCTTCCAGCAGAAAATCGCCGTTGTCCACATAGCGTTTCAGCTCGCTTAATTCAGATGACGCCTGTACCAGCGCCAGGGTGGAGAGCGCCACCTGCTTACCGCTGGCGGCGAGGGATTTCGCCATTTCCAGCCAGTCGCCGACTTTGGTCGCGCGACGCTTGCTGCACACCGCTTCGCCCAGATAAATGACGTCAGCGCTGCTTTTTGCGGCCTGCTGATAAAAATCTTCCAGCGTCTCTTTCGGCCAGTAATAAAGCACCGGTCCTAAGGAATATTTCATAGCTCCTCTCACTGCCATTTACGGTGATATGCGCCAAGCGTGGTTTGAGTGCCTTCGGACATCGCGCCGAGCGTCTCCATCCAGTCGCGCTGTGGAACGAAGTTTTGCGGGGCGGCTTTGCAGCGATCGATCGCCTGGCGCCACACTTTCGCCACCTGGCTAACGTAGGCCGGGCTGCGCTGGCGGCCTTCGATCTTCACCGAAGCGATGTTCGCCGCCATGAGCTCCGGCAGCAGTTCCAGCGTGTTCAGGCTGGTTGGCTCCTCCAGCGCGTGATAGCGCTCGCCGTCCACTAAATAGCGGCCTTTGCACAGCGTTGGGTAGCCCGCGTTTTCGCCATCCTGGTAACGGTCAATCAGGACATCATTCAGGCGCGATTCCAGCCCCTGCGGCGTTTGCTGCCAACGGACAAAGCGGGCGGGAGAGCAGGCGCCGACGGTATTGGGCGACTCCCCCGTCAGGTAGGAAGAAAGATAGCAGCGACCTTCCGCCATAATGCACAGGCTGCCAAACGCGAATACCTCCAGCGGCACCGGCGTGACGCGGGCCAGTTGTTTTACCTGGTGAATCGACAGTACACGCGGCAGTACTACGCGGTGGACATCAAAGTTGCGGTGATAAAAGCGAATCGCCTCTTCGTTGGTTGCCGAGGCCTGAACGGAAACATGGCGCTCAATATGTGGGTAACGCTCTGCGGCATATTCCAGCATAGCGAGGTCGGCGAGAATCAGCGCGTCGGCGCCAAGCTGCGCCGCCATATCCACGGCGCGCTGCCAGCGGGCATAGCCGTCCGGATGCGCAAAAGTATTAATGGCGATGTGTAATTTGCGGCGATGCTGGTGAACAAAACTCACCGCTTCCTGCAATTTTTTTTCGGTAAAGTTAAGGCCGGCAAAATGACGGGCATTGGTATCGTCTTTTAACCCGATATAAACGGCGTCAGCGCCGTTTTCGATGGCCGCCTTCAGCGCCGGGAGATTTCCGGCAGGGCAGAGCAGCTCCATAATTTATCCTGAGGGTTACGTCTGAGACGCAAAATTGTTAACGAACAGGGATTTTAGTTAACCTTGCTGCGACAATTTTTGATTTAAGGCAGTTAAAGGCGTATTGGTAACACCAATAATGGGGTAGAAAATCAGACCCAATTGTTGATTTACGCCGCCATGTGATTTATTGGATATGGCAAAATAACAGGACTATTGAAACAGGGAGTAAAGCTCGTGTTAGATAAACTGCGTTCACGCTTAGTCCATGCTGGCCCGTCTCTGATGAGTGTACCGGTTAAACTGACGCCCTTTGCGCTAAAGCGCCAGGTTCTGGAACAGGTTCTGAGCTGGCAGTTTCGTCAGGCGCTGGCCGATGGAGAGCTGGAATTCCTCGAAGGTCGTTGGTTAAGCATTCATGTTCGTGACATCGACTTAAAATGGTATACCACGGTTGAAAATGAAAAGCTGATCGTTAGCCAGCAGGCAGATGCCGACGTCAGTTTTAGCGCCGACGCCAGCGATCTGCTAATGATAGCTGCCCGTAAACAGGACCCGGATACGCTCTTTTTCCAGCGTCGACTGGTCATTGAAGGCGATACTGAGTTAGGGTTGTATGTGAAGAATCTGATGGACGCCATCGAACTGGAGCAGATGCCGAAAGCGTTACGCGTTATGCTGCTGCAACTGGCGGATTTTGTTGAGGCGGGAATGAAAAACTCGCCGGAAACCAAACAGACCTCGGTAGGTGAACCATGCTAATTCGAGTAGAAATTCCTATTGATGCGCCTGGTATTGATGCGCTGTTACGCCGTTCATTCGAAAGCGATGCGGAAGCGAAGCTGGTTCACGATTTGCGTGAAGATGGTTTTCTGACGCTCGGACTGGTGGCCACGGATGATGAAGGTCAGGTGGTGGGCTATGTCGCCTTTAGCCCGGTTGATGTGCAGGGCGAAGATTTACAGTGGGTCGGCATGGCGCCGCTGGCGGTCGATGAAAAGTATCGCGGGCAAGGGCTGGCGCGCCAGTTAGTGTATGAAGGGCTGGATTCGCTCAACGAGTTCGGCTACGCGGCGGTCGTGACGCTGGGCGATCCGGCGTTATATAGCCGCTTCGGTTTTGAACTGGCCGCACATTACGATCTTCACTGCCGTTGGCCCGGTACGGAAAGCGCTTTCCAGGTACACCGTTTGGCTGAGGATGCGCTGGAGGGCGTGACGGGGCTGGTGGAGTATCACGACCACTTCAATCGTTTTTAAGCACCGGCGTTTGCAGGCTGGACAGCAGCGCCTCAAACGCTTCGCGTTCCGTCACAAGGCGCTCTTTCTGGCGCTTTGTGAGCTGTTTGATGCGATACTCTATGCGCAGGGCCAGCGAGCGATCGCCAACCTGCGCCGCAAACGCCAGCGTTAACTCGCCTTTTCCCCGTAATGCTTTTGCGCCTTTTCCCGTTTGATGCTGCCTGTAACGACGCGCCACATCGGTGGTTATTCCGGTGTAAAGCGCATTGTCTGCAGTACGAATCAGATACAGATACCAGGGTGTCATTGTCGCCATCAGCATGATAATTTTCAGGTTCCCAGTATAAGCGAGAATAAAGATGGACACACTTACCGCTATTGGCCGTTGGCTGGCGAAACAACACGTGGTGACCTGGTGCGTACACCATGAGGGAGAGCTGTGGTGCGCCAATGCGTTTTATTTGTTTGATGCGCAAAACGTCGCGCTGTATCTGTTAACGGATGATAAAACCCGCCATGCGCAAATGTCTGGCGCGTGCGCGTCAGTTGCGGGAACGGTCAATGGTCAGCCGAAAACGGTGGCGCGCATTCGCGGCGTACAGTTTAAAGGGGAAATTCGCCGTCTGGAGGGGCAGGAGAGCGACGCCGCGCGTAAAGCTTACCTTCGTCGCTTCCCGGTCGCCAGGGTGCTGCCAGCGCCGGTATGGGAAATCCGGCTGGATGAAATTAAATTCACCGACAACACGCTGGGGTTTGGTAAAAAACTGCACTGGTTACGCGACTCACGCGCCCAGCAGGCGTAGCGCCTCGCGGTTAAATGCCGGCAGGTCGTCAGGCGTGCGGCTGGTCACCAGCTGATCTTTATCGACGACGACTTCCTGATCGTAAAATTCCGCGCCCGCATTCTTCACATCGATAATAATCGGTTTCACCGCCGTGAGTTTGCGGCCACGAATGACATCGGCGCTGATCAACAACTGTGGGCCGTGGCAAATGGCAAAAACCGGTTTACCGCTGTTAACGAAATCGCGGGTAAAATCCACGAAACGGCTGTCGCCGCGCAGGTAGTCCGGCGAATGACCTCCCGGCAATAGCAAGGCGTCGAACTCGTCGGGACGAACGTCATCAATAGCCTTATCAATGGTGACGCTGGCCTCGCCTTTTTTTCCTTTCACCGTTTTACCCGCCTCTTTTTCGATGGTGATGACCTCATGGCCGGCCTGACGGAATTCTGCAGCCGGCGAGGTAAATTCTGAATCTTCAAATTCATCGGTAATCAAAACGGCAATTTTCTTACTCATGCGTTTCCTCCGCAGTGGTGGCGTCGGGTAAGGCAAATTTTCCACAATGATGGATACTTACCTCGTAGACTATTAAGCCTGGTCGATAGGGCCGAGAGTGCAAGGTGGACAAATCTGTAAAGGAGCGAGGATGAGTCAGGTACTGATTACCGGCGCGACCGGACTGGTCGGCGGACATCTGCTGAGAATGTTAATCAACACGCCGCAGGTGAGCGCTATCGCCGCGCCGACGCGTCGCCCGCTGACGGATATTGTCGGCGTTTATAACCCTCACGATCCGCAGCTTACCGATGCGTTAGCTCAGGTGACCGACCCGGTAGATATTGTTTTTTGCTGCCTGGGCACGACCCGGCGTGAAGCGGGAAGTAAAGCGGCGTTTATTTATGCGGATTATACGCTGGTGGTTGATACTGCGCTGACCGGACGTCGACTGGGTGCGCAGCACATGGTGGTGGTCAGCGCAATGGGAGCAAACGCGCACTCTCCGTTTTTCTACAATCGGGTGAAAGGAGAAATGGAGGAGGCGTTAATCGCGCAAAATTGGCCTCGTTTGACGATTGCCCGACCTTCTATGCTGCTCGGCGACAGAACAACGCGGCGGGTGAATGAAACGCTTTTCGCTCCGCTATTCCGGCTGTTGCCAGGAAACTGGAAATCGATCGATGCGCGGGATGTGGCGCGGGCCATGCTGGCGGAAGCGCTGGCGCCAGCACAAGAAGGCGTGACGATTCTGACCTCATCGCAACTGCGGGAAAAAGCGGAGTAGCGAAGCCGGATGATTTACCGGATGGCGACGCGGTTTACACATTCTTATCGCCACCCGGCACACCGGTTACTTAATATACGTAAAGGCGGTGGTCACGCGTTTCACGCCGCTCACCCGGCTGGCGATGTCTGCTGCCGCTTTACCTTCACGTTCAGTCACCAGGCCCAGCAGGAACACTTCGCCATTCTCGGTGGTGACTTTCACATTTGACGATTTTACCTGATCGCTGGTCAGTAGCTGTGAGCGAACTTTCGTGGTGATCCAGGTATCGTTAGAGGCGGTTCCCAGGCCGATAGGCTGACCCTGGCGAATCTCGTTATAGACCTCGGTGGTGCCTTCAACGCCCATCGCTATCTGTTTAGCGCGTGCGGAGAGTTCGCTGTTTGGCGACTGGCCCACTAACAAAACTTTGCCCTGATAAGCCGTGACATTGATGCGCGTCTCTTTTTTGATTTGCTCATCTTTCGACAGCGCGCTGCTGACACGCAGTTCCAGCGTTCCGTCATCCACCTGGGTGCCCACGCTACGCGGGTCGGTTGCGGCTTTGGTGCCGACGGCTGCCGTACCCACTACCGCGGCGGCGACGCAACCTTGCAATAGCAACGCAGAAATAAGGACTGCGAGCGGCGAAAATGCCTTCATGTGTACTCCTTAATCATCCTGGTGAAGAAAAAGCGTGTTATCGATCAAATCGCACAGGCAGTTTACCGTCAGCATATGCATTTCCTGAATGCGCGCGCTGTGGTGTGAAGGGATACGAATTTCAACATCCTGCGGCCCTAATAGTCCGGCCAGTTCACCCCCGTCATACCCGGTTAGCGCCACAATGGTCATGTCACGTGTGACGGCTGCTTCAACGGCTTTTACGATATCGCGACTATTACCACGCGTAGAGATCGCCAATAAAACATCGCCTGCATGTCCCAGCGCCCGGACTTGTTTTGCATAAACTTCATCGTGCAGGCGATCGTTAGCGATCGCAGTTAAGACCACATTATCGGTATTTAGTGCAATGGCGGGTAAACTGGGTCGCTCCGTTTCAAAGCGGTTAATCATGCTGGCAGCAAAATGCTGTGCGTTGGCCGCGGACGTCCCGTTTCCACAACAGAGGATTTTGTTGCCGTTAAGCAGGGAATGAACCAGCGTCATGGCGGCGCGGGAAATGGCATCCGGAAGCGCTTCCGCCGCAGCAATTTGAGTTTGAATGCTTTCTGTAAAGCAAACTTTGATTCTTTCGAGCACGCTAATCCTTAAAATCTTCAATTATGAGTGGTCGTTAAACGCATCCCGAAACCACTCAATCTCATTTCCGGTGAAGGCTAACACATCGAACCGACAATCCACAGTATCAAAACTCCCATTCTGGCGGGCGAGCCACAAGCGGGCAGTATGTAATAATTTGTGTTGCTTGCTGCGGGTCACACTGGCCGCCGCGCCGCCATAAAGCCCGGAGCGCCGATAGCGGACCTCAACAAAAACCGTCGTTTTTCCGTCGCGCATGATCAGATCGATTTCGCCGCCGCGCTCGCGCACGTTGGCGGCGATAAACCGCAGTCCTTTGCTTTCCAGCCAGCGACGCGCGGCAGCTTCCCACGCGTCGCCAGCCTGTTTACGCGTTAGCTGGCGGGAACAATCTCCCCTTGCTGGTATTTGAGCCATGATAACTTCCTGTTAATCACACAATCCGGGCTGGCGGTTAATGCGCCGGTATTACCATTGATCTCAAACCCCTGCACCTGACGCATCTGTGAAAAGTGGTTCGCCAGCGTCCAGGCATCCACGCCCATGGCGTACATCCGCGCCAGAGAATAGTCGTTATGTACAGCGCTCAGTGCCTGCTGCATCAACGGCATATTGCCGCCTGCCAGCATGGGAATTTCACTGTATTGCAAACCTTCCATCTCCAGACGGAAGTCAGGGCCGGAGGTGCCTTGCGCGCTGCGAGAGCTGGCATACAGCGTCGCGCCGCTCTGGGTGCCGTTACGCATGGCGATCATCGGTTTGATAAAGCCAATCTCTTCCGGCGTAGCCAGAATATAGACCGCGTCTACGCGTCCGCCGCCGGTGATTTGCGCGTCGGTCGGCGGCGCAGGGATAGTCAGACCGCCAATGGTGACGCCAGGCTGGGCAGGCACGCTGGCGGCGACCGGACTGCCCGTCAACGCGATACCCGCGCCGCCGTTCACGCCCATTTTCAGCTCGGCTACGGAGCCGAATTTTTGCTGTAACACGATGCCGCCGCCCAGTTTTTGCCACTCCTGGGTGAAGGCGTTCGCCACGCGATCGCCAAGCGTGCTGCGTGGGATCAACAGCAGCGGCGACTGCTTGCCCTGGTTATAAATATGATGCGCCGCGTCACGGGCTTCATCTTCTGGAGAGAGCGCGAAATAGCAGATATTAGGGAAGCTACGTACCGTTTCCGGCTGGTTGAGCGCCAGCACGTTGAGCGGCGTGTTGCTTTTCATCAGCGCTTCCACATTGTTTTTCAACAGCGGCCCGACCACGATACTGGCGCCGTCTTGCTGAACCTGAGCAAGCACCTGATCCAACGGCTGGGAAGAGGTATCGTAGATTTTTAATTCAGCGGAGGGATCCGCCGGCGCGCTTGCTGTAGCAGGCTGCGCAGGGGGAGTTTGTGGCGCGCTGACTGGCGTAGCAGACTGGGATGGAGCGTCATCAGTCAGATCGCTCACCGAGGCCTGCGACGGACTGGCGACGCCGTTGGTCATTTGTGGTTGCGTCTCCTCCACGCTTGGTTCGACCGGCGCGTCAGGCGCGGCGACAGGCTGCATTTCCACCGCCTGGGTGCCGAGGTTTTTCGCGGCTTCGAAACCTTGCTGGATGGTACGGCCAAACACGGCAGCCTGACCGTTCAGCGGCAGCAGCAGAGCGATTTTGCTGGTGGAAGCTGGTTTAAAACGTTGTACATTGACGAGCTGCGTCGGCAGCATTTTCGCCCCCGGATTTTGCGGGTAGCGTTTTTGCCAGTCGGCGATCCCAGCTTTCAGCATGTCCGGATCGTTGCGGTTGTCAAACCAGACGCGTTGCAGATCCAGCCAGCCCTGAAGCACATTTTCATCGGCGTTGATAACCAGCGTCCTGGCCTGATCCGGCGTCATGGCGGAGAGCGCCTGCCAGGTGGCGTCGATATTTTTTTGTTTATCTTTCGCCGCCAGTAGCGATTCCTGGGCGATTAACGCCCGCAACAGGGTAAGCGACGGGCGTCCCTGGCTGGCAACGATCTGCGCCTGCCAGTAACGCGCTTGCTGATGTGGCGCAAAGTCGGCGGGTTTTAGTTTATCCAGCAAGGCTTGCGCGCCTGCGACATCTTTTTGCGCCAGTTTGATTTCTACCGCTAATAAAGACTGTTCGCGACGCTGGGTATCGTTCAGATTTTGCGGGAGTTGGTTGAACAACTCGACGGCCTGCTGGCTTTTTCCTTCTTTCAGCAGTGCATGAATGGCGAGTAATTGCCAGTTGGTCTTGCTATCATCTGCGCTTTGCTGCATCTGATGCAGGTAAAAGGCGGAGTCAGCTTGCGCTGAACCCTGCATATAGGCTGCGCTTTGATCTGGCGCCTGGGTGCCGCACCCGGCGAAAAGTAGCGCAGCCAGGACGACAGGCAGCGCGCGTGCGGCGTTCAAACGAGAAAATGTTGAGGGTACCATACTGTATCCAGTGATATTTTTTTACGCAATGCTCAATATTAAATCGGCAATACGGACGACACAATGAAACAAAACGAATCGGCGGATAATTCTCAGGGCCAACTCTTTATTGTACCTACTCCTATCGGTAATCTGGCGGATATCACCCAGCGTGCGTTGGAGGTGTTACAGGCTGTAGATCTGATTGCCGCCGAGGATACTCGTCACACCGGTTTATTGCTGCAACATTTTGGGATTAATGCCCGATTGTTCGCGCTGCACGACCATAACGAACAACAAAAAGCGGAAACGCTGGTCGCGAAGCTAAAAGAAGGGCAGAACATTGCGCTGGTTTCCGACGCCGGTACGCCACTAATTAATGACCCCGGCTATCACCTGGTGCGTACCTGCCGTGAAGCGGGGATTCGCGTGGTGCCGCTACCAGGGCCATGTGCGGCGATTGCCGCCCTGAGCGCCGCTGGCCTGCCATCTGACCGTTTCTGCTATGAAGGCTTTTTACCGGCGAAATCCAAAGGCCGCCGTGATGCGCTAAAAGCCATTGAAACGGAACCGCGAACGCTGATTTTTTATGAGTCAACCCACCGCCTGTTCGATAGCCTGGAAGATATCGTCGCGGTATTGGGAGAATCCCGTTATGTGGTGCTGGCGCGTGAGCTGACCAAAACCTGGGAAACCATTCACGGCGCGCCCGTTGGCGAGCTGCTGGCGTGGGTCAAAGAAGATGAAAACCGTCGCAAAGGCGAAATGGTGCTGATTGTCGAAGGCCATAAAGCGCAAGAAGACGACCTGCCCGCCGACGCGCTGCGCACGCTGGCGCTGCTACAGGCAGAACTGCCGCTGAAAAAAGCGGCGGCGCTGGCAGCAGAAATTCACGGCGTGAAGAAAAATGCGCTGTATAAGTATGCGCTGGAGCAGCAGGAAGAATAAAAGCGAGCGCCCGGGAACCGCCTTTTATCGCCATCGCGTTAATACTCAATCAGGTGATTGATGTGGGTAAAGTGATGGGGGCATTGGGCGGTGATAGCGGACCGGACCTTTCCTTCGGGCTTACTCTCGCGATCAGCAACGCATAACCGACTCCTTTTTAGACGATCATTAGTTCCACGCCTGTTTTCGCTAATGCCGCTTTATCCTGTTTGCTGATGGTGTCATCGGTTATCACACAGTCGATCTTGTCCATCGGCAATACCTGGTTAAAGCCGCGACGGTTAAATTTGGTCGCGTCCAGTACCGCGATAACTTTGTGTGCCGCCGCCGCCATGACGCCGCTAATGGAATAACCTTCGTTAAACGTGGTAATACCGTTTGTCGCATCAATGCCATCCGCCCCGACAAACATGACATCGGCGCTGATGCCGTGTAGCGATCGTTCCGCAATCGTGCCGTGCATTGAGTGGGTTTTATGCCGTACCGTACCGCCGCAGACCACCAGCGTGAGATCTTTATTTTCTGATAGCGTAAAAGCGGCAGGCAAGCTGTTAGTGATCACCGTAATATTGCTTTTTCGCGCGAGCGCTTCCGCAATCAGTAATGTTGTGCTCCCGCTATCCAGAATGATGGTCATTCCTTCTTCAACCATTGCCGCAGCCGCCTGGGCAATCCGCTTTTTCGGATCGCTGGCGAGTTGATACCGATCTTCCAGAATGACTTCCTGATTGTCGCCTTCCGCCAGATGACTTCCCGGTTTTGCCGCGCCGCCATGAAAACGGGTGACAAGGCCTTTCTCTTCCAGCAGACGCAGGTCAGCACGGATAGTCACTTCAGAAATACCAAAGGTATTTGAAAGATCCATCACCAGCACGCTGCCTTGCGTATTAATCAGGTCGACAATTTTATTTCTTCGCTCAAATGAGTTCATATTGATTTGCCTGATAATTAACTGTAACTAGTTTAAACGAAGGATTGCGAAAGGTGAACGCTAAATTTCGAAAGGAAATGTGAGCCAGCGCAGGTTGCTGGCTCGTACCATCAGGAAAGTTGAAGTAAGATTTTGCCCTGCATGGGCGCGCCATTAAGCGCTTTGACTGCTTCTGCAAAGCTTTCCGCATCGCCGCGATGGGCAATGAGAGGGGTCAGTTGAAGACGTTTTTCAGCCAACAGGCGCGCTGCGGTTTCCCATTCTTCTCCTGGCCATGGCGCGGAGTAGTTCATCCAACTGCCGAGGAGCGTGAGCTCTTTACGCAAAATTAACCCGAATGTGCGCGTTGTCAGGGTGAGATCGTGATGTAACGTCCCCACCAGCGCCAGTTGCGCGCGCGGCCCGGCGATATCGATAGCCAGCGAGACGGTCTGGGGAGTTCCTGCCGTTTCGAGAACCAGTTGATCAAACTGAATGTCGGACAACGCTGTCTGGATGTCGTCGGCGGTCATTTCCCGGCTATTACAGGTATGCGTTGCGCCGAGCGCTTTCGCCAGTTCCAGTTTCTGCGGATTGATATCAATCGCCGTTACGCTTCGCGCGCCCAGTTCCCGCGCGCACTGTAAGGCCAGCAGGCCAATTGTCCCGGCCCCGACGATAATTACGTTTTTCCCCTCGCAGCCCTGCGCCAGATGAAAGGCGTGCAAGCCCACGGTAATCGGTTCGATAAACGCGCCATCTTCAATCGGCATATCAGACGGCAAGCGGAAAAGATTGGCCCGTTTGACCACCACATATTCCGCATTACCACCTTCGCTGCGCGATCCTACAAACTGATACTGTTTGCATAAAGAAAAGTAACCGCGTTCGCATTGCGGACAGTGAAAGCAGGGAAGAAGCGGGACACAAGCGACGGCATCGCCGGGCTGCATATCCGTTACGCCTGTGCCGTAGGATTCAACGTAGCCGCTGAATTCATGGCCTAACGTAATAGGATAATAATGGGCGCCCTGCGCGAAAATACGCGGGATATCTGACCCGCAAAGCCCTGAGCTAACGACCTTGACCAACACATCGTCCTCGGCTTGCAGTTGTGGTAAGGGACGTTCTTCAACGCGCACGTCTCCCTCAGCGTGAATAACCACTGATTTCATAACATTCTCCAGGAAGGTGAGGGGAGCGATTGCTCCCCTAAAATTAAGAGGCGATTTGACTTTGCTGTAGCGCCGTGGCTTTCTCAGCCGCGACAAATTGTCGGGCGCGACGCCAGGTCAGCAGTACGCCGGCCAGATAGATAATGGCAATGACGGCGAAGCCGACGATATTCTGCCAGGTAAAAAGTTGAATCAGCAGCCAGGTGATGGGAGAACCGCCCTGATCCAGCGAGGCGACTTGTCCGCCAGCTTTTAGCGCTCCGGCATTGGCAGCCAGTTGGGTATGCAGGCCAATCGTCTGGGTGGCTATCCACAGGGTGATACCCATAATAATGACACCTGAAATCAGCGTGCGGAACAGGTTGCCCTGGTGTACCGCAACCGCCATCGCAATAAAGAAACCGATGGTGGCGAGGTCGCCGAACGGCAGCACCTGGTTCCCCGGTACTAAGACGGCAATCAGGATGGTCAGCGGAATGAATATCAGGCTCGCGGAGACAACAGAGGTATGACCGAGCAGTAGCGCTGGATCAAGGCCTATCAGGAACTCCTGCCCGCCAAATTTGGCCTGTAGACGTTTACGCGCATGTTTGGCGATAGGCGTTAGGCCATCCATAATAGGTTTAATGACGCGTGGCATAAGCAGCATCACCGCTGCGGTTTTGACCGCCAGTTGCAGAACGGCTTTGGCGTCGTAGCCTGCCAGTACACCAATCACCAGCCCCATCACGAAGCCGACAGTCACCGGCTCGCCAAACGGTCCGAAGCGTTTCTGGACATCGTCTGCGCTAAAGTGAATACGATTGAGACCCGGAATTTTTTCGATAATGGTATCAACGAGCACCGCCACGGGGCCCAGGTACGCGGATGAGCCGTGTGGGATTGCAATCCCCTCGAGGCCAAAATAGTCGCGGGTATCTTTGGCAAACCAGTCCCCCAGTTTGTAGACAAAGGCGGCATGAACCACAACGCCCAGAATCCCCAGCCAGTATGAACCGGTCGCCAGATGCAGCATGGCGCCCGTGAAGGTCATGTGCCAGATATTCCAGATATCGACATTCACCACGCGGGTCATGCGGGTCACCAGCATCAGGACGTTAACCCCGATGGCGACAGGGATCGCGACCAGCGCGATTTGTGACGCCCAGGTCATGGGCGATGAACCTGGCCAGCCGACGTCAATAACGTGGAGATTGATTTGGAAATGTTCCGCTATGGCTTTCGCCGCGGGGCCGATAGAATCCAGCATCAGGCCGATGACCAGACCAATACCCACGAAGCCGATACCAATATGCAAACCCGATTTAAAACAATCCCCAAGCTTCATTCCCAGCAGTTTAGAGAACACGATGATCACCAGAGGCAACATCACCGTTGGGCCTAAGTCGAGGATATAACGCATTATTTCGCTAAACATACGTTACCCCATGAGAATGGACAGAATTTTTTGCTGTAATGCTTCAATACCCACGCCGGAAACAAAAGGCATACCGTGAACGACGGGAATATCGCCAAAGGCGCGATCGACCCTGGCAGTGGTACAGATAAGATCGGCGCCGTCCATATAGGTTTCGATTTCGGTGACCCGGCATTGCACTAAGTCGAGCTCAATATGGTTGGCATCACATAGCTCTTTAATTTCTTCCGCAGCCATCGTTGAGGTTGCAACCGCACCGCCACAGGCCACAATTACTTTACGTTTCATAGGGTATTCCTCATTATTATCAATTTATTATCAAACCTGGACGCACTGCTCAGGCTCAAGGATGGTTTCCTGAAAGCGTATCGCCAGTTCGGCATCCGGCGCGCTTAACAGGGCATCGAGGGTGCTCGGGTTCTGTAGCTCACTAAACAGGCGGCGCAGAAGTTTTAGCTGTGCCGCCGGGTTTTCAACGATTAAGGCGATGATTAACGAAACGGCAATCTCTTCGTCATCATCCGCCTGTTGAAACATGACCGGCTTATCTGGACGAATCAGATAGATAGCGGGTGATTTCGCATGAACCGCCTCGCAATGAGGGATAGCGACGGCGTGACGCTCCAGCGCAATGCCGGTAGGAAAAGACGCTTCACGTTCCACCAGCGCCTGCGGATAACTATCATGTACCACGCCTTTCGCCAGCATCTCTTTGCCAATGTGCGCCAGCGCCTGTTGGCTCGAGTCGAATGTGATTCCGGTTCGGACAAATAGTTGGCTCATAAATTCTCCATTATTCAGGCGACATCCGGCGTGCAACCGAAGCGATAAGCGCGCAGAACATCCTGAATTTTGTCAATAATCAGGTTATGCGGCGTGGGGGTGAGCACGCCCTCAGACAGGCGTTCAAACTGTACGGGCATAAACTGGCTAATTAATCCCAGCGGCAATGTGACGTTGTTCAGATTGGCGATTAACTTTTCTACGCTTTGACGAATACGCGGGTGCGGCCAGTAATAGCGAATACGGTCAGACAAACTAAAGTGGATGTCGACCATCGCCTGACTCCAGGTTGGACGGTAGTATTTTTTCCAGTAGCCCGGTTCGTTTAGCATAACTTCATCAATGACCTCCAGTACCCGACTACGTTGTTCCGGGGAGATCAGCTCGTTTTCCATTTGCGCAAGTGCGAAAATGGCTTCGCGCAGGGCGAAAGTGAGTGCAGGGCCGACCTTCAGAATGGCGTAATGATCGCGAACGAGGGCGCGGTAGGCCTGGCGAGTTTGGTAATCGGTGGAGTGCGCTTCATAGACCATCGGCGTCTCTTTGATCCATGCGGAGAGCGCCTGTGCCGCCTGCGGCTGATAATGAATAATCTGGGTATGATCAAATTCAACGCCCGGTTGCACCACAATGGCGATCACGCGTGACAGTGCTTCTTCCAGACCTGATTCACGAAACGCGATTTGGTGAGTTTCCAGCGTACGGGCAGCATCGACTTCGCGGGTGACATGAACGCTGCCGATGGTACTGGCTTCACCGCCAGGAACGGGCACTTCCGTGCCGATGACATAAGTCAGATGGCATTTTTGTTCTTCGTTTGCGGTCTCTTCTGCTGCTTTACAAAGCACGGCGGCACGGCGTGCAACGACCATCGGATCCAACGGTGTCGGGTCGTCAGCGCAGGACATCGACGCGTCCAGGTGAATTTTGCTAAAACCAGCGGCGACATACGCTTTTATTAACTCAACCGACTTTTCCATTGCCGCCGCTGCCGGTTCGTTCTGCCAGCAGTTAGGCCCTAAATGATCGCCACCAAGAATCAACCGCTCACGTGGAAATCCCACTTCCTGAGCAATGCCATAAACAAAATCACGAAAATCAGCCGGTTTCATTCCGGTATAACCGCCAAACTGATTCACCTGATTGGATGTGGCTTCAATCAATACCTTGTTGTCAGTATTGAGATCGAAAAGCAGAGCTGATTCGATAACCAGGGGATGAGCAGAACAAACTGAACAGATGCCCAGATGTTCTCCTGCTTTATGACGAGCAATTATTTCTTTCACTTTTATCTCCGAGTTCTTTCGTTTTTCTTCTTCGAAAGAATTTATAGGGTTTCGTAATGTTGTTTTGTGATTTTGATCTGATAAATGAAAGTTGCGAAAGGAAATGTAAGGTAACGAAATGGTGTGTAATGTCTGTAACTTCACTTTGTCATGAAAAACCGTACCCGCCGGAGCGGGCACGGAGGAACAAATGAAGGCTAATTAAACAATCGAGATAGCCAACTGCGCTTTGGCTGCATGACTTCTGGTGGTGGGGTAACGGGAACGGTGATCATCTCGCCTGCACCAGAGGCGATAAGCTCCCCGATTTCACGTAGTGCCTGCTGTGCATCTTCGCCCTGCGCCCGGAACAACAAGCGATGCCCCTTTTTCGCGCCGAGCGACACCACTCGCATCAGGTTTTTCCCGTCCACCGGGCCGGAGGCGTTATCCAGATTTTCTACCGTAATGTGGCTTTGAAACTGTTTGATAAACTTCACCAGTACCGCACTGGGTCTGGCATGTAAACCATGCGGATTATGGATGACAAACGTTGCCTGCTCACCCTCGTGCAACTCCACGGCTGCTGGCGTATTGGTCGTCGATCCAGTCAGTAGCGCTAAAACCTGACTGGGGGATTCGGCTTTAGCCAGTGCTTGCAGAATAGCGTCATCGCTGAGCACGCGAGTCAGTTGGCGCAAAATCTCAAGATGTTCATTGGAGCGCGCGGCAATTCCGGTGACCAGATATGCGGTATTGCCGTCACCCCAGTCAACGCCGTGGCGAAAAACGATTACCTTTACACCGGTTTGTAATACCGCATCGCGAGACTCTGGCGTACCGTGTGGGATCGCGATTCCATTTCCCAGATAAGTGGAAATCTGTGCTTCGCGATCCAACATGCCGCGTAAATAGTCAGTCGTGGTATTGCCAGCCGCAGATAACTTTTCCACCACGCGGTGCAGAGCGGTGGCTTTATCGAGGCGCTCATCGCTGATAAAAATATCGTGTTCACAGAGCTGCATTCTGACCTCCAGCCTTTGCTACAGGAGTTGTGTTGACTGAATTTTTGCGCACAGCCCACAATCTCCATAGGCCAAGCATCACCGCACCACATGCAGAGCCTGCAAGGATATATAACACCCAGGCCAGCGGCTGACTCACCAAAGGTAAAATTAAGAAGCCGCCGTGAGGAGCCGGAACCTGAATACGCAAGCTGTAGCTAAGTACTGCGGAAATGCTGGAAGCAATCATCATCATCGGGATGACACGCAAAGGATCTTTCGCTGCGAAAGGAATCGCGCCTTCAGTGATGTGGGTACAACCGAGGATATAGTTAACCATGCCTGCGGCACGTTCTTCCTCGCTAAAACCTTTTGGAAAGAAGGTGGTCGCCAGAGCAATTACCAGTGGTGGAGTAATACATGCGGCAGACACACCAGCCATAAAGTAGAAGTTGCCCTGGCCCAGTAAAAGCGTGCCGGTGACATAAGCGGCTTTGTTTACCGGGCCGCCAAAGTCAAAGGAGCACATTGCACCCACCACAATACCCAGCAATATTGGATTCGCTTCCTGTAGCGATGCCAGCCAGTTCATCATGCTATTATTGATAGCTGCGACAGGTTGCCCAAGCAGCGACATCAACACGCCAATAACCAGTACGCCAATGAGCGGCATAATAAAAATCGATTTCAGGCCTTCATACTGACGCGGTAAGCCTTCGAGTCGATTCTTTACCCATAACATCAGGTAACCGGCGGCGAATCCGGCAATTATCCCACCGAGAAATCCTGCTCCGGTAGCATTTGCCAGTAAGCCGCCGACAAACCCAGCCACCATCCCTGGTCTGCCAGAAATAGAGAATGCAATATAAGCGGTAAAGACCGGAACCATAATCGAAAAGGCTTGCTGACCGATTTTCATTAGCATAGCGGCGGTTGCATTGTATTCAGCTGAATTAGGATCAGCGGAATAAATCCCCCATAAAAACGACACCGCAATTAATATGCCTCCGGCAACTACAAAAGGTAGCATATTTGAAACACCACTCATCAGGTGCTTATAAATTTGTCGCCCCAGTGATTCTTTTTCGATAATTTCCGTGCTGGTGGTTGATTCGCCTTTACGTATTGGGGCTTCACCATTAATAACTTTGTTAATCAGCTCCGCAGGATGATGGATTGCTTCTTTTACCGGTACTTCAACAACCGGTAAACCATTAAAGCGATCAGGTAAGACATCTTTATCCGCCGCAATAATGACTCCGGCAATATCTACCAGATCAGCAGGTTGAATAGCATTTTCAACGCCACTGGCACCATTGGTTTCAACTTTTATTTCAACAGATAATTTTTTCGCGGCATTTTTTAAGGCTTCTTCAGCCATAAATGTATGCGCAATACCGGTAGGGCAGCCGGTCACTGCAATGATCTTTTTCATAAGCAGACCTTATATTGTAATTTAACCTACAGCTTTCTGACGTGGATTTGCGAAAGTAAGGTTTCTATTGCCGCAAGTTGGCCTAGTCCGGCAGAACTTGCGACATCAGCTCCTGTTGCACTGGCAAGAGATAAGGCATATTCCACTTCTCCTGTAGATAACCACTGGCTGAGAAAGGCGGCCAGTGCAGCATCGCCTGCACAGGCGGAGCTCACCAAATCAACCGTTGGCGCGCTACAAAACCAGTAATCAATCCCATTGGAGAAATACATTCCTTTAGCGCCAAGGGTTAGCAGAACATTTTGTGCACCAAGTGCATGTAAAGTGGTTAGAGCATTTTTCGCATCATTGTCGTCAGAGACAGTTAAACCGAATATTGCTTTAACCTCTTCATCATTTGGTTTAATTAATAACGGTTTGAACTCCAGTAACTGACGTAATGACGGATGACTAATATCTAAAATTACGCCGATATTTTTTTGCTGACAAATATGCATAATTTCTGCGTAAAAGCGGCTTTCAATACCTTGTGGCAGGCTGCCGCTTATCACCAGATATTCTGCATCGGGCAGTTGCGATATAATCGTGATGATTTGTTGTTTACATTCATCTGGAATATATGAGCCAGGGTTGACCAGTTTATATTCCTGCTGCCCGTCATGAATGAAAATATTAATCCGCGTGGGTTCTTCTACCCATGCTGGTGTGACTGGCATTTTTTTGGTACGCAGGCTTTCTACAATATAATGCCCGGTGAAACCACCAAAAATGCCTAATATATGCGCAGGTATTTGAAAGTGATCCAGAACCAGCGCAACATTTACTCCTTTACCATTTGGGCAAAACTCGGTGTGGTGAGTGCGATTGACAATATTTGGCTGTAAAGGATCGCTAAATATATTCATATCAATCGCGCTATTAAGTGTTAGCGTGTAGATCACAGGCGATTCCTCACAGTTGCCCTTCACAGCCGCAAACATGGATTACTTTGCGTACCACCTCTTTCATCGCCTGTTTTGCTGGTTGCATATAGTGGCGGGGATCATTGGCTTTCGGGTTTTGTAGGAAATACTCTTTTAAGGCGTCGGAGAAGGCGATTTTCAGTTCGGTGGCGACATTGACTTTGCATACCCCAAGGCTGATGGCCTGGCGAATATCGCTTTCCGGCAAACCAGATGCCCCATGCAATACCAGAGGGATATCCACCAGAGCGCGTATTTCTGCCAGTCGCTCAAAATCAAGTTTAGGTTCAGCAGCATACATGCAGTGTGCCGTGCCGATAGCAACCGCCAGCGAATCAATGCCGGTGCGCGCCACAAACTCACGTGCTTGCTGTGGATTGGTGTAAAGGGCATCTTTGCTGTCTACCACTAAATCATCTTCGATCCCACCAAGGCGGCCCAGTTCTGCCTCCACGCTGGTGTCGTAGCGATGGCAAAAATCGACCACGCTTTTCACCAGCGCCACATTCTCTTCAAAGGGAAAGTGGGAACCATCGATCATGACTGAACGGATCCCTGCCATAACTTTGCTTTCAATATCGGCTAACGATTCATGATGATCCAGATGAATGGCCAGTGGCAGATTGTATTCACGAGCCAGATCGCCCGCGATCGCCACAATGTTACCCATTCCGGCATAGCTAAACGTGCCTGGTGTTCCGGCAACGATCAGCGGTGAGCGCATTTCTGCGGCGGTTTCTACCACCACCTGCAAGGTTTCCAGGTTATGGATGTTAAAGGCTGGCACGGCATAGCCTGCATGCTGGGCCTTCTGGAGCATATTTTTACTGGAAATAATGAACATAGTGGTCTCCGTTTATAACTTTCGAAATTAAAGTACAAAATAAAAATAACCTTCGTTTTGAAAGTAATGTAACGATCATTGCCACACATGATTGTGATCATCAACACAAAAGCAGGATAATTTTTCTTAAATGAAAGCAAATATGTGGATTTAAATTTTGTTTTGTAAGTAAATAGGGGATGTGAAAATTCTATAATTGATTGATTTTATTGTGATGTTTCCCATTGAGCATTCGGTGACGTGGTGCAAAATTGACATCCCCTGTCAGAAGTTTAAAAATGAAAGTTAAAGCACGGGATAACTTCCCGACGAAGCGGAAAAAAAGGGTATGTTGTGGCAAAACCATCTACCAGCCTGTTGAAAAGGCGTCTGGACATTGCCGAAATCGTCCGTAAAAACGGCGAAATAAAAGTAGACGATTTGGCTGAAATGTTATCGGTTTCAGGGGTAACGATCCGTAATGATCTCAATTACCTGGAGCAGCAAGGCTATCTGAAACGCTCCTTTGGCGGAGCGATTTACACGGCCCAACCCGTCAGAGCAGCGGTAAGCCATGAAGTGGTGCAGTCGCAGGCGTTAGAGCATAGCGTCGAGCTTGAACTGGCTAAGCAAGTTGCCCGTCTGGTCTGCGACGACGATACCGTGTTTCTGGGGGCCGGAGAGGTGTTGCGTAAAGCGCTTCCTTTCCTGGGCGATTATCGGGATCTGTGCCTTATCATCAACGATCTTAGCCATGTTGCACCGGCCCGTGATTATATCGATGGTGAAATTGTGTTGTTGGGCGGTGTACTGGGGCGCAGTGGTCAGGCGCTGGGGGGCGAAATCGCCATCCAATCTTTGCAACAATTTCAACCGTCATGTTGTCTGGTGATGGTGGACCATATCAGCGAGGATGGCACGCTCAACGTGAAAAACGAAAGTGCAGCTGCTTTGCTAAGTGAATGCCTGCGCCTTAGTGGACAGAGTATTGCCGTGGTGGCGCAGCGTCCGATTCATGATATAGCGCGTTATCCGGTAGGAAAACTGAATACGCTGAGCGCGATTATTACGCCACAGATTGTCGCCGCTGAGTACCACTCACGGTTTCTGGCCGACGGCTTAACCAACAGCTATACCAATAACGAATGTCTGACCTGGATAAAACCGACCCTGCATCAGGCAAGATGAAGGACAACGCATGAACATAACAATCGCAACATTGGGTGAATTGCTCGTCGAGTTTCTGGCAAAAAAAGAGAACCAGGGATTTTCCTCACCGGGGGAATTTTGGGGGCCGTATCCCAGTGGGGCGCCTGCCATATTTGCCGATCAGGTTGCTAAACTTGGTTTTCGTTCATTGTTGTTTAGCTGTGTTGGCAACGATGCCTTTGGCGTTATGAATATTACCCGATTGTCGCGCGATGGCGTAAATGTACAGGGAATTTCCGTACTGCCGAACGCCACAACAGGTAGTGCTTTTGTCAGCTACCGAAGCCAGGCCCAGCGAGATTTTATTTTCAACATGCCGGACAGTGCGTGCGGTTTGCTGAGTGCCGACCACCTTGATGAAACATTACTCAGGCAATATCGCCACTTTCATATTATGGGATCGTCATTATTTTCCTTTCGTTTGATCGATGCCGTACGCAAGGCGATTAGCATTGTAAAAGAAAATGGTGGCACAATTTCTTTCGATCCTAATATCCGTAAAGAGATGCTAAAGATCCGCGAAATGTCGCAGGCCTTTGAATATATTCTTGATTACACGGATTTCTTCCTGCCAAGCGATGGCGAACTGGATTATTTCGGCCTGAGCAAATCCCGCGATGAAGAGAAAATTGTCGCAAGGCTTCACAAGCGTGGAATTGCCCATGTCATCATTAAACGTGGCGCCCGTGGAGCCAGTTACTATTCAAAAGACGAACAACATCATGTGGCTGGGTATCCGGTGAAGGTGGTTGATCCTACAGGCGCTGGCGATTGCTTTGGCGCAACCTTTGTCAGCCTGTTTCTTGCGGGATATTCCGTACCCGATGCTTTAGCCCATGCTAATGCCGCAGGATCGCTGGCTATCTCTGCGCGTGGGCCGATGGAAGGCACGTCCACGCTGGCACAAATTAAAGAATTGATGAGGCAGCAGAATTAAGTAAAGGTGATTAATAGGCTGTCGTTATATTCGACATACCTCAAATTGCATGTGCTGCGACTCAAATTAGTGAGAAACGTAAGGTTGCGCCTGGCATAGAATTTCAATTTATTGAATTTGAATGGTTTTATGGTGGGTTAGGTGTTTTTGCCATATCCGGTATGAACATGGCGCAGTTTATCAAACATATGAAAACATGGCCCTTAAGCCATGTTTTGCGAGGCGCTTTCCAGAATAGATCAGGTCACAGGTGCGGGGTTAAACACTGCCAGCTGGTTATGCAATCCCCATTGATCTGAGAAAGTCTTTTTCCGGCCGCTGGCGACATCGAGAATAAAGTGAAATAGCTTCCAGCCCACATCTTCGATTGTCTCTTCACCCGTGGCGATGGTGCCTGCATTGATATCCATTAAGTCATACCAGCGGTTCGCCAGCTCGGTACGCGTCGCCATTTTAATGACCGGCACCGCCATCAGCCCGTACGGCGTGCCGCGTCCGGTGGTAAAGACCTGTACGGTAATGCCGGAAGCGACCTGCTGCGTGCCGCAGACGAAATCGCTGGCGGGCGTCGCGGCGTAAATCAGGCCGCGTTTGGTGGGGCGCTGGCCCGGCGACAATACTTCGACAATGGCGCTCTTACCCGATTTAGCGATAGAGCCCAGCGCTTTTTCCACGACGTTCGCCAGGCCGCCTTTTTTGTTGCCGGGGGACGGGTTAGCGCTGCGATCGGTTTTCCCCATATCAAGGTAGTTATCGTACCAGGCCATTTCATCCAGTAGGCGTTTACCCACGGCTTCGTTGATGGCGCGCGGCGTCAGAAGATGAATGGCATCGCGCACTTCGGTGACCTCCGAGAACATGACGGTCGCGCCGCAGCGTACCAGCAGATCGGAAGCATAACCCACCGCCGGGTTTGCCGTGACGCCAGAAAACGCATCGCTGCCGCCGCATTGCATCCCGACGACCAGCTCGGAGGCCGGGCAGGTTTCGCGCTGGCGCTGGTTCAGTTTCGTCAGATGGCGTTCGGCGACCCGCAAAATATCGTCGACCATTGATTTAAAGCCGACATGCTGCTCGTCCTGTAAACGCACAATACTGGCGCTTTCAACGGCGATGGCGGGGACATCCTCGGTGCCTTCCAGCAGTCGTTCCGGCTGCAGTTTTTCGCAACCGAGGCCAATCACCATCACTTCGCCGCCAAAATTGGGGTTGAGCGCGATATTATGAATTGTGCGAATCGGCACGACCGCCGCCGGCGCGTTGATTGCCACGCCGCAGCCGTACAGATGGTTTAGCCCTACAACGCCATCGACATTCGGGTATTTGGGCAGGAGATCGCGCTCAATCACTTTCACCACATAATCGACCACGCCCGCCACACAGTGCACGCTGGTGGTAATGCCAAGCAGATTTTTCCGACGCTGCCATCGGCGTTACGATAGCCCTCAAACGTGTAGCCTTCCAGCGGCGGCAGCGGTTCCGGTACTTTGGTCGCCAGCGGTAGCGTATTCAGCGGCGGCGCTTTTGGCAGTTCAACCAGCGACTCGTCGATCCAGCTTCCGCGCGGGATGTTGCGTACCGCATAACCGATGACTTCGCCATAACGGATGATTTCGCCGTCAGCGGGGATATCCGTCAGAGCGACTTTATGGCCTTGCGGAATATGTTCAGTCAGTTCCAGGCCATCCGGAAAACGTGTTCCGGCTTTAAGGCCGTGGTCATTAACAATAATTGCGACATTATCGGTTTCATGTACTTTTATATAAAACGCCGATGGCGATTCCTGGCGAATTTCGATATTGGCCATTGTTCAACATTCTCCAGCCTGGATGATAGAAATAGGATTATCTATTTTGGTTATGGTTAAATCGTTAAATCTCAATATAAGAAATAAAGTTCATGCATAATGAAATAAGAATGACAGGAGTATAGATATAAGAACGTGATCCAGATCACCGCAAATTATGAAATTTTTTATGTAGGGCAGGCAAAGCGTAAATGTGTGCATTAGCGCCCAGTATCATGGGCGTATGCTCAAAAATAAGCGTTAAATAAACCCTTTTTAATGAGCGTTTGCACAATGATTATCCGACATAGGCTGTTTATACTGAATGGCGAATTCAGTGTATCTGACGAGTTATTTGAAAATATCATGATAATAATAAAAGACGATAAAGATATCAGAACGGTATATTGTGCTACAGGATGTGTACCACATTAGAAATAGAATGCGGAGACCCATTCTGATTTCAAATAAGCATTTTTATTGTCGTTGCTATAAGTCATGGTGGCGGCATCACATGTAGAGAATTAAAGAAATAAGCGAAGGTATAAGCGATGAATAACGCTATTTTCCCGAATAAGTTTAAAGCGGCGCTGGCGGCGCAACAGGTGCAGATTGGCTGCTGGTCTGCACTGGCAAGCCCAATCACCACCGAAGTTCTTGGTCTGGCGGGATTTGACTGGCTGGTGCTGGATGGCGAACACGCGCCGAATGACGTGAGCACCTTGATCCCGCAATTGATGGCCTTAAAAGGCAGCGCCAGCGCGCCTGTGGTACGTGTGCCAACCAATGAACCGGTCATTATCAAACGGATGCTGGATATTGGGTTTTATAACTTCCTGATCCCCTTTGTTGAAACGCAAGAGGAAGCGGCTCGCGCCGTCGCCTCGACGCGCTACCCGCCGGAAGGCATTCGCGGCGTCTCCGTTTCTCACCGCGCGAATATGTTCGGTACGGTGCCTGATTACTTTGCGCAGTCGAACAAAAACATCACCATTATTGTTCAAATCGAAAGCCAGTTGGGTGTCGACAATGTTGATGCCATCGCCGCAACGGAAGGCGTTGATGGCATTTTTGTCGGCCCCAGCGATCTGGCCGCCGCGCTGGGTCATCTCGGCAATGCTTCTCACCCTGACGTGCAGCAGACGATTCAACATATTTTCGCCCGCGCTAAAGCGCACGGTAAACCGTGCGGCATTCTGGCGCCGGTAGAGGCGGATGCCCGCCGTTATCTGGAATGGGGCGCGACCTTTGTCGCCGTTGGCAGCGATTTAGGCGCATTCCGTGCCAGCACGCAGAAGCTTGCCGACACCTTTAAAAAATAATCCTGGTATGGAAAGAGAGAACGCTATGACGATGAAAGTTGGCTTTATTGGCTTAGGCATCATGGGTAAGCCCATGAGCAAAAACTTACTGAAAGCAGGGTATTCGCTGGTGGTGTCCGATCGTAATCCTGAAGCGATTGCCGACGTCATTGCCGCAGGCGCGGAAACGGCCTCTACGGCGAAGGCGATCGCTGAACAGTGTGACGTTATCATCACGATGCTGCCTAACTCTCCGCATGTGAAAGAGGTTGCGCTGGGCGAGAACGGTATCATCGAAGGCGCGAAGCCGGGAACCGTATTGATTGATATGAGTTCTATCGCGCCGCTGGCAAGCCGTGAAATCAGCGATGCGCTGAAGGCGAAGGGCGTTGAGATGTTGGATGCGCCGGTCAGCGGCGGCGAGCCGAAGGCGATTGATGGCACGCTGTCGGTGATGGTGGGGGGCGATAAAGCCATTTTCGACAAGTACTACGACCTGATGAAAGCGATGGCGGGTTCAGTGGTGCATACCGGCGATATCGGCGCAGGCAACGTCACAAAACTGGCTAACCAGGTGATCGTGGCGTTGAATATCGCCGCCATGTCTGAAGCGCTGACGCTGGCGACTAAAGCGGGCGTCAACCCGGATCTGGTCTATCAGGCGATTCGCGGCGGTCTGGCTGGCAGCACGGTACTGGATGCGAAAGCGCCGATGGTCATGGACAGAAACTTTAAGCCAGGTTTCCGTATCGATCTGCACATTAAAGATCTGGCGAATGCGCTGGATACCTCCCACGGCGTTGGCGCGCAGCTCCCGCTGACCGCCGCCGTTATGGAAATGATGCAGGCGTTACGCGCGGATGGACACGGTAATGACGACCATAGCGCGCTGGCGTGCTACTACGAAAAACTGGCGAAAGTGGAAGTCACTCGCTAACGACGTTGTGCCCGGATGGCGTGTAGCGATCCGGGCCTGAATTTCAGGCTGGATAAGTGAAACGCCATCCGGCGTTGTGCAGTAACAGGCTACCACTATGAAAATCGTAATTGCCCCCGACTCCTATAAAGAAAGCCTTTCTGCCGCCGAGGTAGCGCAGGCGATAGAAAAAGGATTTCGGGAAATTTTCCCCGATGCGCAATATGTCTCTGTTCCGGTTGCCGATGGCGGCGAAGGAACGGTCGAAGCCATGATTGCCGCGACGCAGGGCGTTGAATGCGCCGCATGGGTGACCGGGCCGTTGGGTGAAAAAGTGAAAGCCTGCTGGGGAATGTCCGGGGATGGTAAAACCGCGTTTATTGAAATGGCGGCGGCCAGCGGACTGGCACTGGTTCCGCCAGAAAAACGCAACCCTTTGATTACTACCTCGCGGGGAACGGGGGAGCTGATATTACAGGCGCTGGAAAGCGGCGCAAGCAATATCATTATCGGCATTGGCGGCAGCGCGACAAATGACGGCGGCGCGGGGATGATGCAGGCGCTGGGCGCAAAACTGCGCGATGCAAACGGCGCGGATATCGGTTACGGCGGCGGAAGCCTTCATTGTCTAAGCGACATTGATATTTCAGAGCTCGATCCCCGTTTAAAACTCTGCGCTATTCGTGTCGCTTGCGATGTCTCCAATCCTCTTATCGGCGACAATGGCGCATCACGAATTTTTGGGCCGCAGAAAGGCGCGACCGAAGAGAATATTGTTGAGCTGGACAGGAATCTTGCTCACTATGCCGACATCATAAAAAAAATCGCTGAATGTCGACGTAAAGGCGGCGCCCGGCGCAGGCGCTGCAGGCGGTATGGGGGCGGCGTTAATGGCTTTTCTCGGTGCGGAATTACGCAGCGGGATCGAAATTGTCACGGCGGCACTGAACCTGGAGGAGCATATCCACGACTGTACGCTGGTGGTGACGGGAGAAGGGCGGATTGATAGCCAAAGTATTCGCGGTAAAGTGCCGATTGGCGTCGCGAATGTGGCGAAAAAATATCATAAGCCAGTGATTGGCATTGCCGGCAGCCTGACGCACGATGTAGGGATAGTACATCATTATGGCATCGACGCTGTCTTTAGCGTACTCACGCGCATCGTGACGCTGGAGGAGGCTTTTCGGGGCGCTTTTGACAATATTTATCGGGCATCCAGAAATGTTGCTGCCGCTCTGGCGATAGGAATGCGCAGCGCAGGGTGACAAAGTCGCGCGAACCCTCTATACTGCGCGCCGAAGCTGACCAGACAGTCGCCGCTTCGTCGTCGTCCTTTCGGGGAGACGGGCGGAGGGGAGGAAAGTCCGGGCTCCATAGGGCAGGGTGCCAGGTAACGCCTGGGGGGGAAACCCACGACCAGTGCAACAGAGAGCAAACCGCCGATGGCCCACGTAAGTGGGATCAGGTAAGGGTGAAAGGGTGCGGTAAGAGCGCACCGCGCGGCTGGTAACAGTCCGTGGCACGGTAAACTCCACCCGGAGCAAGGCCAAATAGGGGTTCATAAGGTACGGCCCGTACTGAACCCGGGTAGGCTGCTTGAGCCAGTGAGCGATTGCTGGCCTAGATGAATGACTGTCCACGACAGAACCCGGCTTATCGGTCAGTTTCACTTCTTCATAAAACCCGCTTCGGCGGGTTTTTGCTTTTACAGGGTGGCAGGATGAATGACTGTCCACGACGCTATACCCAAAAGAAAGCGGCTTATCGGTCAGTTTCACCTCTTCATAAAACCCGTCAGTGTAAGCTGGCGGGTTTTTGCTTTTACAGGGCGGCAGGATGAATGACTGTCCACGACGCTATACCCAAAAGAAAGCGGCTTATCGGTCAGTTTCACCTCTTCATAAACCCCGTCAGTGTAAGCTGGCGGGTTTTTGCTTTTACAGGGCGGCAGGATGAATGACTGTCCACGACGCTATACCCGAAAGAAAGCGGCTTATCGGTCAGTTTCACCTCTTCATAAAATCCGCTTCGGCGGGTTTTTGCTTATCAGGCCGGTGAAGGGTATAGAGGTTGCAGAAGACGCCAGTGTCACCATCCGGCAATTAATTGACAGCCGTGGTGACATAATATTATTCGTTTTTGTGATGAGAAGCACAAAACGCTATGGATTGCGCTCTTTTTAGTTGAAGTGAAAAGCAATCGATTTCTTTCACAAAATTACATCCTGAAAAACAGCAAGAAAACGGTGTAAATTATTTGTTGTAAATGAAAATTAAATGTATGAAATATTTTGGTTAAAATTTTATTAAATGTTTCTTTACAAACAAATAAGGTAAAAAAATGTGACGCGTAACGGTTTTTAAGCGCATTTACCTTCGGTTTATACTTAAATTTGAGAAATTACGTTTTAAATTTAACGCTGGAATTGTCGATAAAATGTCCCGTAATTGATTGAAATATCGTCTTCATGGGATGTCGAAAATAGGAGATAAAATAGGCTGGTTATCGCCATAATATATCGTTATCCCGACCATTTTTTTTGATTGAAATCAGGCTAAGTTACTGTCTTGTTTTTGTAAATCATTGAAGTAATAGGTTTTCTTTATTTAATAAAGACCATGTAAAAATTGCGGTAAGTTAATTTGTGAGTGGTCTCACATAACCTTTAAGATTTAATTTGCTACACTTCCTGCCGTTCACAATGTTATTTCAGAGCGGTAGATATGAATACTCTTGTTCTCCCTAAAACACAGCATTTGGTGGTCTTTCAGGAAGTCATTAGAAGTGGTTCTATCAGTTCTGCCGCAAAATCGTTAGGGTTAACCCAACCCGCCGTCAGTAAAATCATTAGCGATGTTGAGGCCTATTTTGGCGTTGAGCTAATTGTACGCAAAAATACCGGCGTTACGTTGACCGAAGCGGGACAGGTACTGCTTTCCTGGTCTGAATCTATCACCCGCGAAATGAAAAACATGATCAACGAGATGAACAGTATGACGTGCAATACCGTTGTCGACGTCTCGTTTGGTTTTCCTTCGCTGATTGGCTTTACCTTCATGTCCGATATGATTCATAAGTTCAAAGAGGTATTTCCAAAAGCGCAGGTATCCATGTACGAAGCCCAGCTCTCTTCATTCCTGCCGGCCCTGCGCGACGGGCGGCTGGACTTTGCTATCGGTACGCTCAGTAATGAAATGCAGCTACAGGATCTGCATGTCGAGCCGCTGTTTGAATCAGAGTTTGTCCTGGTAGCCAGCAAGTCCCGGACATGCACCGGCACCATCACACTGGAATCGTTAAAGGACGAACAGTGGGTGTTGCCGCAAACGAATATGGGCTACTACAGCGAATTACTCACCACTCTACAACGAAATGGCATCAGCATCGAAAACATTGTTAAAACAGATTCCGTTGTCACAATATATAATCTTGTTCTCAATGCTGATTTCTTAACTGTTATTCCCTGCGATATGACCACGCCTTTTGACTCTAATCAATTTATCACGATACCAATCAAAGACACATTACCCGTCGCACGTTATGCGGCGGTATGGTCTAAAAATTATCGTATCAAAAAAGCCGCTTCAGTATTAGTAGAATTGGCTAAGCAATATTCATCATATAATGGATGCAGACGCAGGCAGTTAATAGAAATTGAATGATATGGAATAAACATATTTAGCGAAATTGACGCCACCTGTTTCTTTTGAACAGTGGGCAACGGTAACTTATTTTTAATACCCAGGTTAAGAGGTTATAATGCACATTACATACGATCTCCCGGTTGCAATTGAAGATATCCTCGAAGCGAAAAAAAGACTGGCGGGGAAGATATATAAAACGGGAATGCCTCGCTCTAACTATTTTAGTGAACGTTGCAAAGGCGAAATATTTCTCAAGTTTGAAAATATGCAGCGTACGGGTTCATTTAAAATTCGTGGCGCTTTTAACAAACTTAGCTCGTTAACGGAGGCGGAAAAACGTAAAGGCGTCGTGGCCTGTTCCGCAGGTAATCATGCACAGGGCGTTTCTCTTTCTTGCGCAATGCTGGGTATTGACGGCAAAGTCGTGATGCCGAAGGGCGCGCCAAAGTCAAAAGTGGCGGCCACCTGTGATTATTCGGCGGAAGTGGTGCTCCACGGTGACAACTTCAATGACACCATTGCTAAGGTGAGTGAAATTGTCGAAACCGAAGGCCGCATTTTTATTCCGCCTTACGACGATCCAAAAGTCATTGCCGGGCAGGGTACTATTGGTCTGGAAATTATGGAAGATCTGTACGATGTCGATAATGTCATCGTGCCTATTGGCGGCGGCGGTTTAATTGCAGGTATTGCCATTGCGATTAAATCGATTAACCCGACCATTAAAGTTATCGGCGTACAGGCCGAAAATGTTCACGGTATGGCGGCGTCTTATTACGCTGGCGAAATAACCGCGCACCGAACGACCGGCACCCTGGCGGATGGTTGTGATGTCTCCCGCCCGGGTAATTTAACCTATGAAATTGTTCGTGAATTAGTCGATGACATTGTTCTGGTTAGCGAAGATGAAATTCGTAACAGCATGATCGCTTTAATTCAGCGCAATAAGGTTATTACTGAAGGCGCTGGCGCACTGGCCTGCGCCGCACTATTAAGCGGGAAATTAGATAGCCATATTCAGAACAGAAAAACGGTCAGTATTATTTCTGGCGGCAATATCGATCTTTCTCGTGTATCACAAATTACGGGTTTAGTTGACGCTTAATCTTTTCGTGAGGATAGGATATGAGTACTACTGATAGCATTGTATCCAGCCAGGCAAAACAGTCGTCATGGCGTAAATCGGACACGACGTGGACGCTGGGTTTATTTGGTACCGCCATCGGCGCCGGGGTGCTGTTCTTCCCTATCCGCGCCGGGTTTGGCGGGCTTATCCCCATTCTGCTGATGCTGGTTTTAGCTTATCCCATTGCGTTCTATTGTCACCGGGCGCTGGCGCGTCTGTGTTTATCCGGGTCTAATCCGTCCGGCAATATTACGGAAACGGTCGAAGAGCACTTTGGTAAAACGGGCGGGGTAGTTATCACGTTCCTTTACTTCTTTGCGATTTGTCCGCTGCTGTGGATTTATGGCGTCACCATTACTAACACGTTCATGACGTTTTGGGAAAACCAGTTGCAGATGCCAGCGTTGAATCGCGGTTTCGTGGCGCTGTTCTTGCTGCTGCTGATGGCCTTTGTGATCTGGTTTGGTAAAGATCTGATGGTTAAGGTGATGAGTTACCTGGTATGGCCGTTTATCGCCAGTCTGGTGCTAATCTCATTATCGCTGATTCCTTACTGGAACTCGGCGGTTATCGATCAGGTTGATCTCAGTAATATCGCGCTGACCGGGCACGATGGCATACTGGTTACGGTGTGGCTGGGCATCTCTATTATGGTGTTCTCCTTTAACTTTTCGCCCATCGTCTCTTCCTTCGTGGTGTCTAAGCGTGAAGAGTATGAGAAAGAGTTTGGCCGCGAATTTACCGAGCGTAAATGTTCACAGATCATCTCGCGCGCCAGTATGCTGATGGTCGCCGTGGTGATGTTCTTCGCCTTTAGCTGTCTGTTTACGCTCTCCCCGCAGAACATGGCGGATGCGAAAGCGCAGAACATTCCGGTACTTTCCTACCTGGCCAACCATTTCGCCTCTTTGTCGGGGACAAAATCCACTTTTGCAACGGTGCTGGAGTATGGCGCGTCTATCATCGCGCTGGTTGCTATTTTCAAATCTTTCTTCGGCCACTACCTGGGGACGCTGGAAGGGCTGAACGGCCTGGTGCTGAAATTCGGTTATAAAGGCGATAAAACCAAAGTCTCTATGGGCAAGCTTAATACCATCAGCATGATCTTCATTATGGGGTCTACCTGGGTCGTAGCTTACGCAAACCCGAACATTCTGGACCTGATTGAAGCGATGGGCGCGCCGATTATCGCCTCGCTGTTATGCCTGCTGCCGATGTACGCCATTCGTAAAGCGCCGTCGCTGGCGAAGTACCGTGGTCGTCTGGATAACGTGTTCGTCACCCTGATTGGTCTGCTGACCATCCTGAATATTGTCTACAAATTGTTCTAATCCTCACGTTTAGCCTGCGTTCCGCCCCAGGGCGTGGACGCAGGCTGACATCGACGGAGGCACTACATGAATGAATTTCCGGTCGTTCTGGTCATTAATTGCGGATCATCTTCTATCAAATTCTCTGTACTGGATGTCGCTACCTGTGATGTTTTAATGGCGGGAATAGCAGATGGGATGAATACTGAAAACGCCTTTTTATCTATTAATGGCGATAAGCCGATAAACCTCGCGCACTCTAATTATGAGGACGCGTTAAAAGCCATTGCCTTTGAGCTGGAAAAACGTGATTTAACGGATAGCGTGGCATTAATTGGCCACCGTATCGCGCACGGCGGAGAGCTATTTACGCAGTCCGTCATTATTACCGATGAGATTATCGATAATATTCGTCGGGTATCGCCTTTAGCGCCGCTGCATAATTACGCTAATTTAAGCGGCATTGACGCGGCGCGGCACCTTTTCCCGGCCGTGTGTCAGGTGGCGGTATTTGATACCAGTTTCCACCAGACGCTGGCGCCGGAAGCCTATTTATACGGATTGCCGTGGGAATATTTTTCCAGCCTGGGTGTGCGTCGCTACGGCTTTCACGGTACGTCGCATCGCTATGTTTCGCAGCGTGCGTATGAACTGCTTGACCTCGATGAAAAAAACTCAGGTCTGATTGTCGCGCATCTGGGCAATGGGGCGTCTATCTGCGCCGTACGCAATGGTCAGAGCGTGGATACCTCAATGGGGATGACGCCGCTTGAGGGGCTGATGATGGGCACTCGCAGCGGCGACGTTGATTTCGGCTCGATGGCGTGGATAGCCAAAGAAACCGGGCAGACGTTGAGCGATCTGGAGCGAGTGGTGAATAAAGAGTCCGGTTTGCTCGGCATCTCCGGTTTGTCATCCGACCTTAGAGTCCTGGAAAAAGCCTGGCACGAAGGACATGAGCGCGCCCGGTTAGCGATAAAAACATTTGTCCACCGTATCGCCCGTCATATTGCCGGACACGCGGCATCGTTACATCGGTTGGATGGCATTATTTTTACCGGCGGTATTGGTGAAAATTCAGTATTAATTCGCCAGTTGGTAATTGAACATTTGGGCGTACTGGGGCTTACGTTAGACGTTGAAATGAATAAGCAGCCGAATTCTCACGGCGAGCGCATTATTTCCGCTAACCCTTCTCAGGTTATTTGCGCTGTTATTCCCACGAATGAAGAGAAAATGATTGCCCTTGATGCCATTCATTTAGGCAACGTGAAAGCACCAGTGGAATTTGCATAACTTAACGGCTGTTCTGTAGAGAGATTATTTTTCATGAAGGTAAATATCGATACCAGCGATATGCTGTATGCCGAAGCATGGCGTGATTTTAAAGGTACGGACTGGAAAGAAGAAATTAATGTCCGTGATTTTATTCAGCATAACTATACGCCCTATGAGGGGGATGAATCTTTTCTCGCCGACGCGACGCCAGCGACCACGGCGTTGTGGGAAAAGGTGATGGCGGGAATACGTATTGAGAACGCGACCCATGCGCCGGTGGATTTCGATACCAACATCGCGACGACGATTACCGCGCACGATGCGGGGTATATTGAAAAAAATCTGGAAAAAATCGTCGGTTTACAAACGGATAAGCCGCTTAAACGCGCTTTGCATCCGTTTGGCGGCGTTAACATGATTAAAAGTTCATTCCACGCTTATGGCCGCGAAATGGACGCCGATTTTGAATATACCTTTACCGATCTGCGGAAAACCCATAATCAGGGCGTATTCGATGTTTACTCGCCGGATATGCTGCGCTGCCGTAAATCCGGCGTATTAACCGGTTTGCCGGATGGTTATGGTCGCGGGCGCATTATTGGCGATTATCGCCGCGTCGCGCTGTATGGTATCCGTTATCTGGTGCGCGAACGCGAGCTGCAATTCGCCGACCTGCAGTCGAATCTGGAGCGGGGACAGAATCTTGAGGCGACGATTCGCCTGCGTGAGGAGTTGGCGGAGCATCGTCGCGCGCTGCTGCAAATGCAGGAGATGGCGGCGAAATACGGCTACGATATCTCCCGCCCGGCGCGAAACGCGCAGGAAGCGGTACAGTGGCTCTACTTCGCTTATCTGGCGGCGATAAAATCGCAAAATGGCGGTGCAATGTCGCTGGGAAGAACCGCCTCGTTCCTTGATATCTACATTGAGCGCGATTTCAACGCGGGCCTTCTGACAGAGCAGCAGGCGCAAGAATTGATCGACCATTTCATCATGAAGATCCGCATGGTGCGCTTCCTGCGCACGCCGGAATTTGATTCGCTCTTTTCCGGCGATCCGATCTGGGCCACCGAAGTTATTGGCGGGATGGGGCTCGATGGCCGCACGCTGGTGACGAAGAACTCTTTCCGTTATCTGCATACCCTGCACACGATGGGGCCAGCGCCGGAGCCGAACCTGACCATACTGTGGTCAGAAGCGTTGCCGGTGGCATTCAAGAAATATGCTGCGCAGGTCTCCATCGTGACCTCATCTTTGCAGTATGAAAACGACGATTTAATGCGTACCGACTTTAACAGCGACGATTATGCTATCGCTTGTTGCGTCAGCCCGATGGTCATCGGTAAGCAGATGCAGTTCTTCGGCGCGCGCGCCAACCTTGCCAAAACGTTGCTGTACGCTATCAATGGCGGCGTTGATGAGAAACTGAAAATCCAGGTCGGGCCGAAAACCGCGCCGTTAACGGATGAGGTGCTGGATTATGACGCAGTAATGGAGAGCCTCGACCATTTTATGGACTGGCTGGCGGTGCAGTACATTAGCGCGCTGAACATCATTCACTACATGCACGATAAGTACAGCTATGAAGCTTCGCTGATGGCGCTGCACGACCGTGATGTGTATCGGACGATGGCGTGCGGCATCGCCGGACTGTCGGTGGCGGCGGATTCCCTGTCCGCCATCAGGTACGCTCAGGTGAAGCCGATTCGCGACGAAAATGGCCTTGCCATCGACTTCGCTATTGAAGGCGAGTATCCGCAGTACGGCAACAACGATGAGCGCGTGGACAGCATCGCCTGCGACCTGGTGAAACGCTTTATGCAAAAAATTAGCGTGTTGCCGACGTATCGCAATGCGGTGCCGACGCAGTCCATTTTGACCATCACCTCGAACGTCGTGTACGGGCAGAAGACCGGCAATACGCCGGATGGACGCCGCGCCGGAACGCCGTTCGCGCCGGGGGCGAACCCGATGCATGGTCGTGACCGCAAAGGGGCGGTAGCCTCGCTGACGTCGGTGGCGAAACTGCCGTTTACCTACGCCAAAGACGGTATTTCGTACACCTTCTCGATTGTGCCTGCGGCGCTCGGGAAAGAAGATGCGGTGCGGAAAACCAATCTTGTCGGCCTGCTGGACGGCTATTTCCATCATGAAGCACAGGTAGAAGGCGGGCAGCATCTGAACGTCAATGTCATGAACCGTGAAATGTTGCTGGATGCGATTGAACATCCGGAAAACTACCCGAACCTGACGATCCGCGTTTCCGGCTATGCCGTGCGCTTCAATGCGCTGACTCGTGAGCAGCAACAGGACGTTATTTCGCGCACCTTTACTCAGGCGATGTAACGTGAACGGGGCGATCGTGTGGATCGCCCCGCGACGGATCTTCACTGAACGGTAATCTTAGGGGGAGATATGATTAGCGCATTTGATATTTTTAAGATTGGCATTGGACCTTCAAGCTCCCATACCGTAGGGCCAATGAATGCAGGAAAATGTTTTATCGATCGGCTGATCGACAGCGGCGACCTGCCGCGAACGACGCGCATCACGGTTGATCTTTACGGATCGCTATCGCTGACGGGCAAAGGCCACGCGACCGATACCGCCATCATTATGGGTCTTGCGGGCAATACGCCGCAGGATGTCAATATTGATAGCATTCCGGCGTTTATCCAGGAGGTTGCCCGCAGCAGCCGTTTATCGGTGGCGGGTGGCGCGCATGTGGTGGATTTTCCCGTCGCCGACAGTATTCTCTTTCACGCTGAAACCCTGGCGCGCCATGAAAACGGTATGCGTATTACCGCCTGGCACGGACAAACGCCGCTTTTACACAAAACGTATTACTCTATTGGCGGCGGCTTTATTGTCGAAGAGGAACGCTTTGGTCAGTCGCACGACGTAGAAAAATCGGTACCGTATGATTTTCATTCCGCCAGCGAGCTGTTGACGCTGTGTGAAAGACAGGGGCTCTCGGTTTCCGGCCTGATGATGCAAAATGAACTGGCGTTGCGGAGCAAAGAGCAGATTGACGCTGGCTTTGCCCGCATCTGGCAGGTGATGGCGACCGGAATTGAACGTGGCATGAATACTGAGGGCGTGCTGCCGGGGCCGCTGAACGTTCCACGCCGCGCGGTAGCGTTACGACGTCTGCTGGTCTCCAGCGATAATCTCTCCCGCGATCCGATGAACGTCATCGACTGGATTAACATGTTCGCCCTGGCCGTGAGCGAAGAGAACGCGGCGGGTGGGCGAGTGGTCACCGCGCCGACCAACGGCGCGTGCGGCATTATTCCCGCGGTGCTGGCCTATTACGACAAATTCCGTCGTCCGGTCAATGCCAACTCTATCGCCCGTTATCTGTTGTCGGCGGGGGCAATTGGCATGCTGTACAAGATGAACGCCTCGATATCCGGCGCGGAAGTGGGGTGTCAGGGCGAGGTTGGCGTCGCGTGTTCGATGGCGGCGGCAGGGCTGACAGAACTGCTGGGCGGTAGCCCGGCGCAGGTCTGTATTGCGGCGGAAATTGCGATGGAGCATAACCTTGGCCTCACCTGTGACCCGGTGGCGGGTCAGGTACAAATCCCTTGTATTGAACGTAATGCGATTAACGCCGTTAAAGCGGTGAATGCGGCGCGAATGGCGCTACGCCGTACCTCTGAGCCGCGGGTTTCGCTCGATAAAGTGATCGAAACTATGTACGAAACGGGTAAAGACATGAACGACAAATATCGCGAGACGTCGCGCGGCGGTCTGGCGATTAAAGTCGTTTGTGGATAGGCCCGACAGGCGCAGAGTGAGCAGGCTATGGGATAACGCAGAAGACAGAAGCTGAGAAAAGGGCGCACCAAAGTGCGCCCTTTTTTGTTGTGATACGCGTCAAATAGAGAAAATAACAATATTAAATAAATAGTAAATAGAAAATAATTCTTAACCCACAAGAAATGCAGGCGTTTTATTGGTAAGTTTTTCTCTTATCGTGCGCGTATGATTTTCTTATTACAAGAAAGTACCTGCACCTCACGTTCTGCATATCGCCTTGCTGCGGCACGAAAAATAAAAAAACCTCTACCTACACATTGAGCGAGAATTTTATGGAATCGGCTAATAATACCAGCGTAATCCTCGACGCATCAGCCCCGGCGCGTCGGGCAGGGATGACAGAAAGCGAATGGCGTGAAGCCATCAAATTTGATAGTACCGACACCGGCTGGGTCATTATGAGTATCGGGATGGCGATAGGCGCAGGGATCGTTTTTCTTCCTGTCCAGGTTGGCCTGATGGGACTTTGGGTCTTTTTACTCTCTTCTATTATTGGTTATCCGGCCATGTACCTGTTCCAGCGGCTGTTTATTAATACGCTGGCGGAATCCCCGGAATGTAAAGACTACCCCAGCGTGATCAGCGGCTATCTGGGCAAAAACTAGGGTATTTTATTAGGCGCGCTGTACTTTGTAATGCTCGTCATCTGGATGTTCGTCTATTCTACGGCGATTACTAACGACAGCGCCTCTTATCTGCATACTTTCGGCGTAACGGAAGGATTGCTTTCCGATAGTCCATTTTATGGTCTGGTGCTGATCTGCATCCTGGTGGCGATTTCCTCACGCGGTGAAAAATTACTGTTCAAAATCTCCACCGGCATGGTGCTGACCAAGCTACTGGTAGTGGCGGCGCTGGGCGTCTCTATGGTGGGTATGTGGCATCTGTATAACATTGGCGCGCTGCCGCCGATGGCCCTGCTGATTAAAAACGCCATTATTACCCTGCCATTTACGCTGACCTCGATTTTATTTATCCAGACGTTAAGCCCAATGGTGATCTCTTACCGTTCACGCGAAAAATCTATTGAGGTCGCACGCCATAAAGCGCTGCGCGCCATGAATATCGCGTTTGGCATCCTGTTCGTTACCGTCTTTTTCTATGCGGTTTCCTTCACCCTGGCGATGGGGCATGACGAAGCGGTGAAAGCCTACGAGCAGAATATTTCCGCCCTGGCGATCGCCGCGCAATTTATTAGCGGCGATGGCGCTGGCTGGGTCAAAGTGGTTAGCGTAATTCTGAACATCTTTGCCGTCATGACCGCCTTCTTTGGCGTTTATTTAGGATTCCGCGAAGCGACGCAAGGCATTGTGATGAATATCCTGCGCCGCAAAATGCCCGCCGAGAAGATTAAGGAAAATCTGGTACAGCGCGGCATTATGATTTTCGCTATTTTGCTGGCCTGGAGCGCCATTGTGCTCAACGCGCCGGTACTGAGCTTCACCTCTATTTGTAGCCCTATCTTCGGTATGGTGGGCTGTTTAATTCCGGCATGGTTGGTCTACAAGGTTCCCGCATTGCACAAATATAAAGGCGCTTCGTTGTACCTGATTATTATTACCGGTCTGCTGCTATGCGTTTCTCCGTTCCTGGCATTCTCTTGATATACCTGAGATTAAGGTTGTTGTTATGTTTGAATCTAAAATAAATCCATTGTGGCAAAGTTTTATCCTGGCCGTGCAGGAAGAAGTAAAACCGGCGCTGGGGTGTACTGAGCCAATTTCACTGGCGCTGGCAGCAGCGGCGGCGGCGGCTGAACTTGACGGCACAGTTGAACGCATTGACGCGTGGGTTTCGCCTAATCTGATGAAAAATGGTATGGGCGTTACCGTTCCAGGAACGGGAATGGTAGGGCTACCGATCGCCGCGGCGCTTGGCGCGTTGGGCGGTGATGCGAAAGCCGGGTTGGAGGTGTTAAAAGACGCTTCCGCTAAAGCCGTTGCCGATGCAAAAGCGATGCTGGCCGCCGGACATGTTGCAGTGATGTTGCAGGAGCCATGTAACGATATCCTGTTTTCACGGGCGAAAGTGTATAGCGGCGATAGCTGGGCATGTGTCACGATCGTCGGCGATCATACAAATATTGTGCGGATAGAAACCGACAAGGGCGTGGTATTTACCCAAGCCGATAATGCGCAGGAAGAAGAAAAAACCTCGCCACTGGGAGTGCTGTCTCATACCTCGCTGGAAGAGATCCTGGCGTTTGTGAATGCGGTGCCCTTTGACGCTATCCGCTTTATTCTCGATGCGGCCAGGCTAAACGGCGCGTTGTCGCAGGAGGGCTTGCGTGGTTCCTGGGGGCTGCATATTGGTTCGACGCTGGTCAAACAGTGCGATCGCGGTCTGCTGGCGAAAGATCTCTCCACGGCGATTTTGATCCGTACCAGCGCGGCGTCAGACGCCAGAATGGGCGGTGCCACGTTGCCCGCGATGAGCAACTCCGGCTCCGGCAACCAGGGGATTACCGCCACGGTGCCAGTCATGGTGGTTGCTGAACATGTCGGCGCCGATGACGAGTGCCTGGCGCGCGCGCTAATGTTATCGCATTTGAGCGCTATCTATATTCACCATCAGCTTCCGCGTTTGTCGGCGCTGTGCGCGGCAACTACGGCGGCGATGGGCGCGGCAGCGGGTATGGCGTGGCTGATAGATGGTCGTTACGACACTATCGCAATGGCTATCAGCAGTATGATTGGTGATGTCAGCGGGATGATTTGCGATGGCGCGTCGAATAGCTGCGCGATGAAAGTCTCTATCAGCGCGTCGGCGGCGTGGAAAGCCGTACTGATGGCGTTGGATGATACGGCGGTGACCGGAAACGAAGGGATTGTGGCGCACAATGTCGAACAATCTATTTCGAATTTGTGTTCGCTGGCGTGTCGCTCAATGCAGCAGACAGACAAGCAGATCATCGAGATTATGGCCAGTAAAGCGCATTAATAATAACGCCCCGGCATGACGTCGGGGCAGCGTGTTGCCCGATGGCGCTGCGCTTATCGGGTCTACCCGTTATCAGCCGGATCGGGCGCTTGCGCCGCCATCCGGCATGATTTCAGGCTGCGGCCTCTTCTTCTGCCAGCCGGGCTTCGGCGTCCGCCACGATGGCTTCCAGTTCGGTTAGCATCTCTTCATAGCCCAGCGGCACTCATCGCCTCCTGTACGGCAGGTTTTACCACGGGCTGACGTTTCTTCGCCGATTTTTTGCTCATCTTGCGACTCCTTTTCTGGCTGGCTACACCGGTAAATCTACCAGTAATGCGCGCAGCGGCGTATCGGCAACCAGCGTAATGTTAGGTTCATCACGAATAAATGCGCCATCTCCGCAGGTTAACGCCTCGCGTTCTTCGTTGTGCGTCATCGCGTGGAACGTACCGTGAATCGACTGCAAATAGGCGCGCGGCCCGTGAAGCTGGAAGTTAAGCGATTCGCCTTTCTCCAGCGTAATATGATGTACCCAGACCTGTTGGCGCAGTTGTAAGCTGTTTTGCTCACCGTCGGGCGAGGCAAGAAGCTGTTGTTGCGCCGTCGAGAGTGGGATTTTTTGTACCAGCGCGTTTTCCCGTTCAGGGCAGGCGTCAAGCCACAGTTGCATTCGGGTTAACGGCTTAACTTTGCTGAGATTATGTTCGCTGTAGCTAATGCCCGGCTGCGCGGCGAGCAGCAACGCTTCGCCCGCTTTAGCCTGTACATGGTTGCCGTCGCTGTCGCGGTATTCCGCTTCGCCGTCCAGAATCAGGTTTAAAATATCCACCTTTGGATAAGTTCGAGGCTGAAAAGAGGCGCCCGGCGCCAGCACTTCCTGGTTCAGTACGCGCAACGACGCGTAGCCCAGCAGTGTAGGGTCGAAGTAGTGTCCAAAGGAGAAGGTATAGCGGGCCTGTAGCCATCCGTAGTCTGCCTGTCCACATTGTTTGGCGGTTCGGGTCGTAATCATCGTTATTAACCTCTCTTTACTTCCTTTTATGTTAAGGGGCTGGACGCTGCATTGTTAGCCAGATATTCTGCCCGGTATGTTCAAATTTCCTGAATGAGAACGTTATGGCTAAAGAGAGAGCGCTGACGCTTGAAGCATTGCGTGTGATGGACGCCATTGACCGCCGGGGCAGTTTTGCCGCAGCGGCTGATGAGTTGGGGCGGGTGCCCTCCGCGCTGAGTTACACCATGCAGAAGCTGGAAGAAGAGTTGGACGTTGTACTGTTCGATCGCTCCGGCCATCGTACAAAATTCACCAACGTCGGACGTATGCTGCTGGAACGCGGGCGGGTATTGCTGGAAGCGGCAGACAAGTTAACGACGGATGCTGAAGCGTTGGCCCGCGGTTGGGAAACGCATCTGACGCTGGTCACTGAAGCTCTGGTACCGACGCCTGCTTTTTTTCCGCTGATCGACCGGCTGGCCGCTAAAGCCAATACGCAGCTTTCATTGATTACCGAAGTACTGGCTGGCGCATGGGAGCGGCTTGAGCAGGGACGGGCGGATATCGTTATCGCCCCGGATATGCATTTTCGATCGTCGTCGGAAATTAACTCCCGTAAGTTGTATACGTTAATGAATGTGTATGTCGCCGCGCCTGACCACCCTATTCATCAGGAGCCGGAGCCGCTTTCGGAAGTGACGCGGGTTAAATACCGCGGCGTAGCGGTAGCGGATACCGCGCGCGAGCGGCCGGTATTAACGGTGCAACTGCTGGATAAGCAGCCACGTCTGACGGTAAGCACGATTGAAGATAAACGTCAGGCGCTGCTGGCCGGGCTTGGCGTCGCGACGATGCCATATTCGATGGTGGAACAGGATATTGCCGAAGGGCGGCTACGCGTAGTCAGCCCGGAATCGACCAGCGAAATCGATATTATTATGGCCTGGCGGCGCGACAGTATGGGGGAGGCAAAAGCCTGGTGCCTGCGGGAAATACCTAAGCTATTCGCCGGAAAATAAATAGCGCGCGGCGCTTTAAAAGCGGCGCCGCGCCGCCCTCAGGAAAAACGTTTCGGATCGGGGCCGAAGCGGTTGTCGCCCGGTGTACCATTCTGGCAGTTGAACGCAATGATGATAAGCCAGCCGATAATGGGGATAAGTAGCAACAGTAGCCACCATGCGGAGCGGTCAGTGTCATGCAGACGACGGAACTGCACGGCCCACCACGGTAAAAAGATCAGAACGCCGTAAATGGTGGTCAGAACGCCTTCACCCCCGGCGCGTTGCCAGCCAAGCATGGCGTCCAGCAGGCCCAACACAAAGGTAAAGATGATATTGACCAGAATAAACATCCAGTACTCTTTGCGTCGCGCGCGGCCGCCAAATCCCAGATAATTTTTTAAAACCTTTAAATACCAATCCATTTTCGCCTCAATAATGGTTCAATCACTTGTTTTTAAAGTAATCAAACTAAGAATAGCTGCGAATGAAATGCTGGTAAATATTTGTGGCATTTATTAATAAGGCGTCCCGGAGGACGCCTGAAATTAGCCAAAGCGCACGTCGCGCCCGTGAGGTTCGAGCAGATCCTGCCACGGTCCGACAGAAATGATACCCGTGGGGTTAATCGTTTTATGGCTACGGAAATAGTGGTGACGAATATGGTCCATATTGACGGTTTCAGCAATGCCCGGTATTTGATAGATATCGCGCAGGAAACCGTACAGATTCAGGTAGTCGCTGATTCGGTATTTGTCGCATTTGAAATGAGTCACGTAAACCGGATCAAAGCGTACCAGGGTCGTCCATAAGCGGATATCCGCCTCGGTCAACTGGTTGCCCGTCAGATAGCGGTGCTGTCCGAGAATCTGTTCCAGGCGCGCCAGCGCAGTAAACACCTTTTCTACCGCTTCATCATACGCTTGCTGGCTAGTGGCGAAGCCTGCTTTATAAACGCCGTTATTAACGTTGTCATAAATCCAGCCGTTTAACTCGTCAATTTTGCTTTGCAGCGCGTGGGGATAGTAATCCCCGGCTTTAGCGCCCAGCCCATCGAAAGCGGAGTTAAACATACGAATGATTTCGGCGGACTCGTTGCTGACGATAGTATGATTTTTTTTATCCCATAAGACCGGCACGGTGACGCGGCCGCTGTAGTGTGGATCGGCGTGCAGATACAACTGGTAGAGAAATTCATGCTGATAGAGGGTATCGCCGGTGGCCGCCGGAAAAGTATCATCAAACGTCCAGCCGTTTTCCAGCATCAATGGATTCACGACAGAAACCGGAATAAACGGCTCCAGACCTTTCAGTTTACGGAAAATGAGCGTGCGATGCGCCCAGGGGCAGGCAAGGGAAACGTACAGATGGTAACGATCTTTTTCTGCGGCGAATCCGCCTTCGCCGGAAGGTCCGGGCGCGCCGTCAGCGGTAAGCCAGTTGCGGAAAGCCGACGCTGAACGCTGAAATTTCCCCCCGGAAGATTTGGTGTCATACCAGGTATCGTGCCAGACGCCATCGATCAGTTGTCCCATGTCTCTCTCCTTCAGATAACAAAAGCGAGGCGCTATTCCCTCGCTTTTTTAATTGAGTATAGATTGCTTACCACTTTTTATTCAGCAGACGGTCAAGGCTGAACGCGCCAGGCCCGGTTAACGCCAGTAATAAGAATCCTCCGGCAATGGTCAGGTTTTTCATAAACATCAGCGAGTTTACACCTTCTGCAAAATTGCTATGGAAGATCAATGCCGTCAGCAACGTAAAACCAGCGGTGAAAAGCGCAGTGGTGCGGGTGAGGAACCCCAGCAGAATCGCCAGACCGCCGCCGAACTCAAGCAGTATGGTGAGCGGCAGCAGGAATCCTGGTACGCCCATCGCTTCCATATACTGTTGTGTGCCCGCATAGCCGCTAATTTTTCCCCATCCTGCGGTAATAAACAGAACTGGCATTAAAATACGCGCTATCAGTACACCAACATCTTCTAATTTTTTCATTTTATTCTCCAGGAGGCCGATTCGGCTGCTGCTGCTATTTTCATGAGCAATGACGCGCTTTAGCGCGTCATTGTTATCGCTGGAGAGAATCATAAACGTGGCGTACAGGAATTGTTAGCAAGGAAAATTGCCAAATTTTTTCAAAAAATTTGAGTGATTGCTAAAGAGACGATATGCATAAAAGTATCGCGCTACCAGGTGATAACCTGATGGCGCGATGCTATAAAAGAAAAGATATTAACCGCGGAGCTGTTGTTGACGGAGGGTAGTTTTTACCAGGCGCCAGGCGCTCCAGATACCCAGGTCGCGTTTCGCCCAGCGTACCAACATATTAGGATGACGGATGGTCCAGATGGCCATTACGCTGCTACCGACCAGCGCCCAGGAGCGCAGGCTTAACACCGTATTCCAGCCGCGATCGTATGCGCCGGTGGTCTCCAGCCAGTCGCGACGGCTGGCGGACAGATCCAGCCGTTGCTGCTGGATCTGACTGAGAAGCAGCGCTTTACGTTTTTCGCGTTCGCCTTTGCTGCTCACGACTGATCGTCCTCCAGAATTTGCCGATCGTTAGCCAGTTCGTGCCGCGTATGGCGCAATAGCGTGGACTGACGCGCTTTGCGCAAAGTCCAGATGCCGCCGATTAGCGCAAGCACTAACAGCACAACTGTGGTAGCGATCATCGCGTTCAAACGGTACTGAGGATCGATAGCCCAGATGACCAGAACCATCAGGCTCATTAAGCCAAACGCCGCGAAGAGCATGGTAAGACCTACCATCAGCAAAAGCTGAAAGAGGTTCGCTTTCTCTTCTTCCAGTTCTACTACTGCCAGTCGCAGCCGGGTTTCCACCATCTCAACGATAATGGTGACAATCCGCTGCCCGATACCCAGTACGCTTTTGCCTGGTCCTTGTGCCTGTCGAGAGTCCGCCATAATTAACGACGCGTCAGCAGTACGCCCAACACCAGACCGACAGCGGCGCCAATGCCTACGCCTGTCCAGGGATTTTCGCGCACATAATCATCGGCACGGGCGGCGGCGGCGCGAGTCTGTTTGGCAATCACATCACCCGTTTCTCCCAGGCGGTAACGGCTCTCTTTCAGCGCGCGCTCGGCTTTGCTACGAATCTTACTCAACTCTTCTTTCGACTTTTCGCCCGAAGAGCTCAGCACTTCTTCGAGCGTATCGGTCAGGGATTTCAACTCAGCGCGCAGATGTTCCGTAGTGTTATCTTTCGACATAGTTTTTTCCAGGTGAGTGAGTATTTACATTCGGCGTTAATTTAGTAGTCTCTGGCCTCAAGTTTTTTTAGCTCATCCTGAGCCTCGGCCAGCTTACGTTCACGTTTGTCTATTTTATCCGCATCGCCTTTTGCTTTTGCCTCGGCTAAATCACGTTGGCGTTCGGCTACCTCTTCTTTTTGCTCAGCGATCTTTTTCTGATGCTCGGCGCGCAGCTTGCTGTCAGTACAATTGGCGCGTACTTCGCTGAGCGCCTTGTTCAGACCCTCAATACGGCGCTGATTGTTGTGCTTTTCAGCGTAGCTAATTTCCTTTTGTATATCCTGCTCTTTTTCCTGACAAAGCGAATTAGCGTAGCTGCCGGCGCTAAGCGTAAAAAGCGTGATAGCCAAAGCGATGCGGTATTTCATTCCTGAACTTTCCCTTATGTTCGGACCCGTTGTCCGGGGCGGTGATCCCGATAATAACGCGGTGGGTTAAGCACCGCTTTATTAATCATAGTCATTAAACAATGAAATCACCAAAGTGAGTGATATGATTCGGATTCCTGGAGATTAGCCAAAGCGGTGTGAGCTTTCCCGTAAGCGGGACAACCACTGTACCGTTTCGTTGTCATCGTCCTGCTGAGCGACGACATAACCGTGTGGTAACGTTTGATCAAGCACTGTTTTTGCTGCGGCGCTTTGCGCAGGGGAATCGAAGGTAATGAGCAACATGTCATTTTTAGGCGTAATGCTTTTAAAATGAATGCCGTTCGCATCCAGATGATGCAGAACTGAGAAGCCGTCTGGCATACTGGCGCCCTGGTTAACCGCGCGAATGGCCAGCGTCGACTCTTGCTGACGCAGCGTTGACCACGTCATCATGAGTATGGTCAGCATCAGCAGAAAAGCGCTGATCCAAATGAGTTGTCGGGCAGTTATGCGTGGTTTAAGCATAAGTTATCCCCGGCTCCCATACTTCTTTTTCCACAGCATGACCAGTGAACCCGCCAGGCCAAAAAAGAGCAGCACCACGGGCAGCAACATCAGGCATGACATTAGCTGATCTTCATACTTCATAAAGACGGGCGTTTTGCCCAGCAGATAGCCCAGCGACGTCAGGATAAGCACCCACAACAAGCCACTCATCCAGTTGAAAAACTGAAAGCGCGCGTTATTCAGGCCGGATATGCCGGCAATGGTGGGCAGCAGTGTTCTGACAAACGCGATAAAACGGCCTATCAATAATGCCGACAGGCCGTGTTTATGGAAAAGGTGATGGGCGTGTTGATGATAATGTGCGGGGAGATGAGAGAGCCAGTTTTGCACGGTGCGGGTATTCCCCAGCCAGCGGCCCTGAATATAGCTCACCCAGCAACCCAGGCTGGCCGCGACGGTAAGCAGCAAAATGGTTTGTGGAAAACCCATCGCGCCTTTGGCGATCAGCACGCCGACCAGGATCAACAGGCTGTCGCCAGGCAAAAAGGCGGCAGGGAGCAGCCCATTTTCCAGAAACAAAATCATAAATAACACAAAATATAACATGCCAATCATGGAAGGATTGGCCAGTGTTTCAAAGTCCTGAGCCCACAGGGCATTCAGCAATTGAGTCAGTAGTTCCATTCAGTATTCCTGGAGAATCGGTTAACGTCACGCCGGTGATCTGAGGTTTGCACTGCCGCAACAGAGTTGGAGTTTTTATCAGCGTTGCGGAAACGGCAAATTCGCGGCCTGAACTATTCCTTGCTAAGTTGTGAAGTAAGCAAGCACTAACACACAAAAATTCAAAATGCATCTAATTGTAACAAAGGTCAACGAAGTCCGTTATAGAAATTACGCGTCGTTGAGCTTTGATTTTGCTTATCGCAAGGGAGGGTGGCGAGAGGATTTACACAGGCTGACACTTTATACTTTACGCTGACCGAGCGCCGCGGCAGACGCCATCTACATATAACGTTACGCGAGGATGTCGCGTGTGGATATAAATTCGCTTTACGTCACAGCCTACGGATTGGGAGATTCAGATTTATCGTCACGCCGGATGGCACGCGCCATCCGGCATCGATAATCACTTAGCTACGCAAGGCGTTATTCGCCAGACGTTCGTCCTCTGCCTGGCAGGCTGCCGCAGTGAACAGAACATCGGTAGATGAGTTCAGCGCCGTTTCACACGAATCCTGCAATACGCCGATAATAAAGCCGACCGCTACTACCTGCATCGCGATATCGTTCGGAATGCCAAACATGTTGCACGCCAGCGGGATCAGCAGCAATGAACCGCCTGCCACGCCGGAGGCGCCGCAAGCACACAGCGAGGCCACCACGCTCAGCAGCAGCGCTGTAGGCAGATCCACCGGGACGCCTAACGTATGGACTGCCGCCAACGTCAGAACCGTAATGGTAATTGCCGCGCCGGCCATATTGATAGTGGCACCCAGCGGAATGGAAACGGAGTAAGTATCCCTGTCCAGATTCAGTTTTTCGCACAGCGCCATATTTACTGGAATATTGGCGGCAGAGCTGCGGGTAAAGAAGGCATAAACGCCGCTTTCACGCAGGCAGGCGAACACCAGCGGATAAGGGTTGCGACGAATTTTCCAGAATACCAACAGCGGGTTGACCACCAGCGCGACCAGCAGCATACAGCCAATCAAGACGACCAGCAGGTGCGCATAACCCCACAGGGTGGAGAAGCCGGTGGTTGCAAGCGTTGATGAAACCAGACCAAAAATACCGACTGGCGCGAAACGGATCACCAGTTTCACCATAAAGGTCACGGCGTTAGACATATCGTTCACGAGGTTTTTGGTGGTTTCATTGCCATGACGCAGGGCAAATCCCAGACCGACGGCCCATACCAGAATCCCGATATAGTTAGCGTTCAGCAGCGCGTCGATGGGGTTCGACACCATACTCATCAGCAGACCGCGCAGGACTTCTACAATGCCGGACGGCGGCACGATATCCTGGGCGCTACTGGACAGATGCAGCGTTGAAGGGAAGGCGAAGCTGAACACAACGGCCGCCAGCGCGGCTGAAAAGGTGCCTAGCAGGTAAAGAAAGAGAATAGGGCGAATATTGGTTTTTTGGCCGTGCTGGTGGTTGGCGATCGAGGCCATTACCAGCATCAGCACCAGAACGGGGGCGACCGCTTTTAAGGCGCCGACGAACAGGGTGCCAAGCAAGCCAACCGCTTCCGCCGCAGGCTTAGAAATCCATGCCAGTAAAATCCCCAGTACCAGACCCACTAAAATTTGTTTAACCAGACTGCCTTGCGCTAAACGCTGCAGTAGCCCTGATGCTCGTTGCGTAGCCATTTCATGTTCCTTGTATTGTGTTGCTGGTCATCCCCTGCACGCTCTTACGGCGCATCTTTCAGGATGTAACAAAGTGTTTGCCTGGTTGAGTATAAGGAAAGTTGAAGGTTCGGGAAGCGAAATATCCTGGATTTTTTGCTGTGATCATGTTTTATAACTTTATATTAACAGTGTTGTGACATGTTAAACAAAAACGCCCGGCAGGTGTGCGCTGCCGGGCGTTTTTGATGGGGCAGGTTTACCCCGATAAAAGATTATTGCGCTCGTAGTTTCTTATCGCGCTGATGGTTAACCCAGGCGTTAATCACCAGCGTAATGGTCAGAATGCCAAACACTACGCCCAGCGAAATCGCGATAGGAATATGGTAGAAGTCGACGATCAGCATCTTAATGCCGATAAAGACCAGAATGACCGCCAGACCATATTTCAACATTGAGAAGCGTTCCGCCACGCCGGACAGCAGGAAGTACATCGCGCGCAGTCCTAAGATGGCAAACAGGTTAGAGGTCAGTACGATGAACGGGTTGGTGGTGACCGCAAAGATCGCCGGAATACTGTCAACGGCGAAGATCGCATCGCTGAACTCAACCATAATCAGCACCAGCAGCAGCGGCGTGGCATACAGCAGGCCGTTTTTACGTACGAAAAAGTGCTCGTTCTCGATCGTATCGGTCATGCGCAGATGCCCGCGTAGCCAACGCACCATCGGTTTTTCGCTAATGCCGGATTCGTCTTCCTTCGCCAGCGCCATTTTTACGCCGGTAAACAGCAGGAAGGCACCGAACACATACAGCAGCCATTCGAACTGAGTGATAAGCCAGGTACCGGCGAAAATCATGATAGTACGCAACACGATCGCGCCAAGAGCCCCATACACCAGCACCCGGCGTTGCAGAGTCGGAGGGACGGAGAAATAGCTAAACAGCATCAGCCAGACAAAGACGTTATCTACGGCCAGCGACTTTTCAATCAGATAGCCGGTAAGGAACGCTAATGCCTGCGGGTCAGCAACTTCGCGCCCTTGCGTTTCAGCCAGATACCACCAGAAAGCGGCGTTAAACAGTAGCGAGAGCGTTACCCACAGGATTGACCATCCTGCTGCTTGTTTCATCGACATAGCATGTGCGCCACGGCGTCCCTGCAACAACAGGTCGATGGATAGCATTATCACCACAACAACCGCGAATCCACCCCATAATAATGGCGTACCAACAGTATTCATTATTTCTCCCCATGCAAAAAAAAACGGCTAACGCCGAATGGCATTAGCCGCTGCTTTTATGCATAGACCTTGCCATTCGGCAAGGTCTCACTTACAACAATAAAGGAATACGCTGACGCATTCCTTTATGGCTGCCCGGTGACCGGATGTGGTTTTGCACACATCGTAATGACGATCGACCGGCAATGAAGTTACTCCCCTTTGCGCGTAACAAAGTATGACAGGCCACGCGTAGAGTCAATGACCTGTAACATATGATTTACATAATTTTACGCAGTAAGGGGATGGGTCAGATCGTCCGCCGGGAAGATGACCCCGGTTTGACGGCGTATTTCTGTCAGCCATTTTGCCGTGGCGCGACTTAGCGACAACCCCGGATGTTCCACGGCGTGGTTTTCAATAAGCTGGGCAAACGCCCCGGCTTCATACAGCATGGTATTAATATGCTGGGGCTGGGTCAGATCCTGCATCAGCGCGCCGCGCGGCGCAAAACACACTTTCTGGCATTCCGACAGCTTTTCAATGACCAGCGATCCCCTCTCGCCCTGAATTTCACTGGCCAGTACCGAGTCGCTGACTTTGGAATGCTGTAGCGTGACGCTAAAATCGCCGTAATCCATAACCACGACGCCGTGCGCATCTACTCCGCTTTCCAATAAATTCGCCGACGCCTGCACGCTGCGCGGCTCGCCCCATAGCGCGATCGCCGACGCCAGACAGTAATACCCGATATCCATAATCGAACCATTGGAGAAGGCCGGATTAAACGTATTCGGATTTTCACCGTTCAGATAGCGCTGATAACGTGAAGAGTACTGGCAGTAATTTAGGAATGCTTTGTGCATTCTGCCGATTTTTGGCAACGATTCCCGCAGCAGCAGGAAATTGGGCAGGCAGGCGGTTTTAAAGGCTTCAAACAGTACCCGCTGATTATCGCGCGCGCAGGCGATAGCGGCATCAACCTCCGCCAGGTTAGAAGCCAGCGGCTTTTCGCACATGACATGTTTTTTATGCTGCAAAAAGTGCTGCGTCTGGGAGAAATGCAGGGAATTCGGGCTGGCGATATAAACCGCCTCAATCGCGTCGCTTTGCGCCATCGCTTCCAGCGAGGTAAACAGATGCTCGACGGGATAATCATTTGCGAAAGACTGCGCCTGTTCAAGACTACGGGAGTAAACGGCGGCGAGCCTGAATTTGCCGGTTTCATGGGCGGCGTCGACAAACTGGCGCGTGATCCAGTTAGTCCCAATTACAGCGAAACGTATCATAAACGTCAGCGGACTCCAGAAAGGGATTTTCGTCAATGTAGCACGCCTTTCCGCCCTTGCCAGTGCGCTGCGACGCACTCTGGCATTTTACTGGCGAGAAGGGCACCCGTGTGCGCTATCAGCCCCAATAGTGACGCCAGCGCCCAGATATTTAGGCTGACGATGCAAAATTTTGGCATCCAGTACTGCGCTAACCCGCGCCAGCTTTTCCCGAAGTCGTGTGTAGGTTCCGTGCCTTTTATTCAGATCCGGCGCGTTAACGCCGATAGCGTCAATGCCATATTGTTGCGCCAGCCAGATCGCCCGTTGATTATGAAATGCTTGCGAGATAATCGTAATGCGGCTTTCGCCAAACACTTTCCGGGCGCGAACCACGGAGTCCAGCGTGGAGAATCCGGCATAATCACAAAAAATGGCCGCTTCCGGCACACCTTTCGCTATCAGCGCCTGCTGCATCGCCGAAGGTTCATCGTACTCTTTTTTGCCGTTATCGCCGCTGACTAACAGCCACTTCACTTTACCGGCGTGATACAAAGCGGCGGCAGTATTAATCCGCCGGGTAAAATACCGATTGCCGGGTTTAGCGCCTAACACCAGCCCGACGTTGCGGGCGGGAACGGTCTGAATGTCATTCCATGTCAGATGCTGTGAGGCGTTGACGATAAGCCAGTTGGAATAGAAAAGCGCGACGGCTGCTGCGACAAGCAGAAAGCACGCCACTGTTAACGCCCGGCGTGTAAAACAGAGGCGGCGGATAAAACGGGCACATTGTGGGAGCATGGTCGTTGCGCGGTTCCGTTGGCGGTGGATAAAAAATACCCTCTACAGATCGTCATCCTTGACGTGGCGGTAGGCAATGAGCGAAATGTGAACGCGTCGATTTTATGCCCACGCCGTTAAAAAGATACGGGGGAAGGGGCATTTTCAGAATTTATTGTGCCGACAGCGCCTGATGCGTCAGCCACAGGCGCGTATCAAACTCCAGTTGATGGTACTGTGGCTCCATATGGCAGCAGAGCTGATAAAACGCTTTGTTATGATCTTTCTCTTTCAGGTGCGCCAGTTCGTGAACCACAATCATTCGTAAGAATGGCTCCGGGGCGTTGCGAAACACGGTGGCGACGCGGATCTCCGCCTTGGCCTTGAGCTTGCCGCCCTGAACGCGCGAGACAGCGGTATGCAGTCCCAGCGCATTTTTCAGCACATGGATCTTGCTGTCATACATCACTTTATTGATGGGCGGCGCATTGCGCAGAAACTGACTTTTCAGTTCCTGAGTATAGTGATATAGCGCTTTGTCAGTGGCGTAATCATGCGCGCCGGGATAACGTTTTTCCAGCACCGCCCCCAGGCGCTGCTCGGCGATTAAGGCGCGCACCTGGGCAAGGAGATGTTCCGGATACCCCTGAAGGTAAGTTAGTGAGGTCATCAAAGCTCCATGTTGCTGATAAAAAAGTGTATACTCACGCACCCTTTTCAGGGATAACGCCGCAATTTTACCATTCAGGAGGCCTAATGAGCCACGTAGACGACGGTTTCCGTTCACTGACGCTGAAACGTTTTCCGCAAACGGATGATGTTAACCCGCTTCTGGCGTGGGAGGCGGCCGATGAGTATCTGCTGCAACAGTTGGATGAGACGGAAATTCGCGGCCCGGTGCTGATCCTGAATGATACGTTTGGCGCGCTAAGCTGTGCGCTGGCGGAGCATTCGCCATACAGTATTGGCGATTCGTATTTAAGCGAACTGGGTACGCGAGAGAATTTACGCCATAACGGCATCGCGGAGTCCAGCGTAACGTTTCTCGACAGTACCGCTGACTACCCGCAGGCGCCGGGCGTGGTATTGATTAAAGTACCGAAAACACTGGCGTTGCTGGAACAGCAGTTACGCGCTTTGCGTAAGGTCGTTACGGCGCAAACGCGTATTATCGCCGGCGCGAAAGCGCGTGATATTCATACCTCTACGCTGGAACTGTTTGAAAAAGTACTGGGCCCAACCACGACGACGCTGGCGTGGAAGAAAGCGCGCCTGATTAACTGTACCTTCAGTCATCCGCAACTGGCCGACGCGCCGCAAACGCTAAGCTGGAAACTGGAAGATACAGGCTGGACGATTCACAACCACGCGAATGTGTTTTCTCGTACCGGATTGGATATCGGCGCGCGCTTCTTTATGCAACATTTGCCGGAAAACCTCGACGGGGAGATTGTCGATCTTGGCTGCGGCAATGGGGTGATTGGCCTGAGCTTACTGGCGAAAAATCCGCAGGCGAACGTGGTATTTGTCGATGAATCGCCGATGGCGGTAGATTCCAGCCGTTTGAATGTAGAAACGAACCTGCCGGAAGCATTCGAACGCTGCGAATTTATGATCAACAACGCGCTCTCCGGCGTGGAGCCGTTCCGTTTTAACGCGGTGTTCTGCAACCCGCCGTTCCACCAGAAACATGCGCTGACGGACAATATCGCCTGGGAGATGTTCCATCACGCCCGCCGCTGCCTGAAAATCAACGGCGAACTGTATATTGTGGCGAACCGCCATCTGGACTATTTCCACAAGCTGAAGAAGATTTTCGGTAATTGCGCGACGATAGCAACCAACAATAAATTTGTCATTTTGAAAGCGGTGAAGCAGGGACGCCGTCGATAAGGCGCTCAAGCGTCATACCGGCCTATAAAACCGGTATGACGGCATAGGCCCGATAAGCGCAGCGCCATCAGGTAAAGTCGTTAAATCTCCAGCGCCAGTCGGGTGCCCTGGGCAATCGCCTGTCGGGCATCCAGCTCCATCGCGACATCGCATCCGCCGATAAGATGTACCGTTTTACCTGCGGCGCGTAACGGGTCCGCCAGTTCACGGCGAGGTTCCTGTCCGGCACAGATCACCACATGATCCACTTCCAGCAACTGCGGTTCGCCGCCGATCAAGAGATGTAATCCGTCGTCGTCGATCTTCTGGTAACTGACCGCCGGGATCATCTTCACGCCGCGCGCCAGTAACGTCGCGCGATGGATCCAGCCGGTGGTTTTACCTAACCCTTCGCCCGGCTTGCTGGCTTTGCGTTGCAGCATGACGATTTGCCGTGGACTACGTGCCAGGCGTGGGCCTTCCGGGCGCAGACCGCCTGCCTGTTGCAGGCTGGTATCAATTCCCCATTCCGTACAAAATTCAGCAATATTTTGGCTGGTGGATTCGCCGTGCTGGCTCAGATACATGGCCGTGTCAAAACCGATCCCGCCGCAGCCGATGATCGCCACTCGCTTACCAACCGGCGCCTTATCGCGCAATACCTCCAGGTAGGTCAATGTCTTTGGATGATCGATACCGTCTATCGGCGGGCGGCGCGGTACTATTCCACAAGCGAGGATCGCTTCGTCAAACGGCTGAAGATCCTCTGCGTTCACCCGTTGGTTCAGTTTCAGCGTAACGCCAGTAATATCGATCATTCGACGGTAGTAGCGCAGCGTTTCGTAAAACTCCTCTTTACCCGGGATCTGCCTGGCGATAGTAAACTGGCCGCCAATTTCACTCTGGGCGTCAAACAGCGTGACATGATGGCCGCGCGACGCGGCGTTAATCGCGAAAGCCAGCCCCGCCGGGCCTGCGCCGACAACGGCCAGATTCTTTTTGCGTATGGCCGGCGTTATCGGCATGTGGGTTTCGTGACAGGCGCGCGGGTTCACCAGACAGGAGGTCACTTTGCCGATGAAGATCCGATCCAGACAGGCCTGATTACAGCCGATACAGGTGTTGATCTCATCTGCGCGTCCGGATTGCGCTTTAGTCAGGAATTCGGCATCGGCAAGGAAGGGACGCGCCATCGACACCATATCGGCATCGCCGCGCGTCAGGATCGTCTCGGCGACCTGCGGATCGTTAATGCGATTAGTCGCGATCAGCGGAACCGACACATGACCTTTGAGTTTCCGCGTCACCCAGCTAAAGGCGCCACGCGGTACTGGCGTGGCGATGGTCGGGATTCGCGCCTCATGCCAGCCAATGCCGGTATTAATTAGGCTTGCGCCTGCGGCTTCAATGGCTTGCGCCAGTTGTACCGTTTCGTCGAACGTGCCGCCATTTTCCACCAGATCGAGCATCGACAGGCGATAGATAATAATAAAGTCGTTCCCTACCCGCTGGCGTACCGCGCGTACTACCTCAACCGCGAAGCGCATACGGCTGGTATAGTCGCCGCCCCATTCGTCATCGCGATGGTTAGTTCGCCGCGTGAGAAATTCATTAATCAGATAGCCCTCTGATCCCATCACCTCTACGCCGTCGTAGCCTGCTTCCCGCGCCAGCTGCGCGCAATGTGCGAAGTCGTCGATTAACTGCAAGATTTCATCATGCGTCAGTTCATGTGGCATAAAGCGGTTGATTGGCGCCTGAATTGCCGACGGCGCGACCAGGTGCGGCTGATAGCTGTAACGTCCGGTGTGCAGAATTTGCAGCGCGATTTTACCGCCTTGCGCATGTACGGCATCGGTCACCACGCGGTGAGGCTTTAACTGGCTGGCATCGTTCAGCATCGCGCCGCCGGTCATCACGACCCCGGAGGGAACGGGCGCAATACCGCCGGTGACGATTAACGCTACGCCGTGTCGCGCGCGCTCGGCATAAAATGCCGCCAGGCGCTCAGCGCCATCAGGATGTTCTTCCAGACCCGTGTGCATCGATCCCATCAGCACACGGTTTCTGAGAGTAGTAAAGCCCAGATCGAGCGGGGCGAATAGCGACGGGTAGCTCATAAGCGTATCCAGTATGTAAAATTATTGTTATGTAGTCGGATGAGTTACTACTGTAGCCGTCGCGAGGTAAAAGGGAAAAGGGGAATGTGGTGATTGTGATGGGATTCAAAAAAGAGGCCGCGACCCGGGGAAAACAGGCCGGATAAGCACAGCGCCATCCGGCATCGTTTTTAAACCTCTTCAACGCTCACCTGCATTGCCGCCAGCGCATTACGCGCTGATTTCAATACCTGTTCGCACAGTTCAATGGTTAGCGTGAGCGGTGGCTCGATACGAATTGTTTTCGCATTATTCAGCGTACCAGCGACCAGCACGCGTTGACGGAACATCTCACTGGCAAAACGGTAGCCCGTTTCGTTATCGACAAATTCAATGGCCATCAACATACCTTTGCCGCGCGCCTCGTGTACCAGATTGGGATATTCACGCGCAAGTTGTCGAAAACTATCCAGGAGCGTATCGCCTTTTTGTTCCGCCTGGGCCGGGAGGTTTTGTTCCAGCAGGACGTTAATGGTCGCCAGCGCGGCAGCACAAGCCAGCGGGTTACCGCCAAAAGTGGTGGTATGCAGGAAGGGGTTGTCGAACAGAACCGAAAACACCTCTTCAGTCGCGATGGTGGCGCCAATCGGCATCACGCCGCCGCCCAGGGCTTTCGCCAGACACAGAATATCAGGCTGCACATTTTCGTGCTCGCAGGCAAACATCTTGCCGGTACGCCCCATGCCGGTTTGTACTTCATCCAGAATCATCAGCGCGCCGAATTCGTCACAGAGCTTACGTACCTCTGTCAGGTATCCCTGCGGCGGCAGGATCACGCCGCCTTCACCCTGAATAGGCTCCAGAATCACGGCTGCTATCTCGTCGCCCGTTTTTTTGCCTTCGCTAAATGCCATGCTCATCGCGTCGATATTGCCAAACGGCACATGGCGGAAGCCCGGCAGTAAAGGCATAAAGGGTCTGCGGAAGGTGGATTTGGCCGTGGCGGAGAGCGCGCCCAATGATTTGCCGTGAAATGCGCCGCTGGTGGCGATAAAGGTAAACTTGCCGCGCGGCGACTGATACGCTTTTGCCAGTTTTAGCGCCGCTTCGACGGATTCGGTGCCGCTGTTACAGAAAAAGCTGTACTTGAGTTTCCCCGGTGTCAGCGCCGCCAGCGTTTTTGCCAGCATCGCCCGCAAGGGATCAAGTAACTCCTGGCTGTGGAGAGGTTGTTTTGCGAGTTGATTCTGGACGGCGGATACCACAACAGGATTACGGTGCCCCACGTTAAAGATGCCAAACCCCCCAAGACAGTCGATAAACTCCTGCCCCTGGGTGTCGACAAGCGTATTCAAACTGCCCGCTTGCCACTCTACGGCTCCGTAATCCCCGCCAGCGGTAACAGATTTCCGGTATTCCAGAAATCCTGGATTTACATGCTCTTTAAAGTAGTCAATGACCTCTCGGTTTAGTGCTTTCATTTCCTCATGGTTTAGCGTTCGCTTCTCGATGAGATTCAGTGCGTGCGCGCTACAGGCCAAAGCCGATGCGCTGGAAGGTAACCTGTTCAAAATGAGCTCCAGAGGGCCGTGTATCACATGATACTGAATTAAGTATTGCAGGGATTAGCGGGGGTCTAAGCCCATAGTGAAAATCGGGATAAACACCAGGAATAATCACATTTACACAACATTTAATGTTATGCGTTAACAATTGGATGCATTTTGAGCAGATCTTGTTTTACGGTTTACGGTGTGTTGCGTTAGCGGCGGCGTGAGAAAAAGGTGAGCCAGGGCAGATTTTAAAGAAAAAGGTTGTCCACGCTAAACAATTTCATAATGAAAATAAGGCGCAGGATGAGGTGAAAATCGTACAAATATTAAGGATTAATCGCAAATTGCGATCCAGAGCAATTTTAACAACTAAAGATAAATAGATTAGCGCCGAAATAACATCTGAGCGAAAAATTAACATCCAGATAACCTGCACAGGACGCCATCATGTCTTCTCATCCCTACGTCAGCCAGCTAAATACCCCGCTGGATGATGATACCACTCTGATGTCTACGACCGACCTGGAAAGCTATATCACTCACGCCAATGACACTTTTGTCCAGGTGAGCGGCTATCAGTTAAACGAGTTACTGGCGCAGCCACATAATCTGGTGCGTCATCCGGATATGCCGAAAGCTGCCTTCGCAGATATGTGGTACACCCTAAAACAGGGCGAACCGTGGAGCGGCATTGTGAAAAACCGGCGTAAAAACGGCGATCATTATTGGGTGCGGGCCAACGCGGTACCGATGATACGTGAAGGGCGTGTGACGGGATATATGTCGATCCGTACCCGCGCCACGGATGATGAGATTGCCGCCGTCGAGCCTTTATATCAGGCGCTAAATGAAGGGCGGTGTAGTAAACGTATTCATAAAGGCTTGGTGGTTCGTCAGGGCTTGCTGGGCAAACTGCCCGCGATGCCTGTTCGCTGGCGAGTGCGTAGCATTATGGGGCTAATGGCCGTAATGCTGGCGTTGGCGCTGTTCGGTACGGATGCCTCATGGCAGGCGTTGTTGTTGGGCGCGTTGGCGATGCTGGCAGGTACGGCGCTATTTGAATGGCAAATTGTGCGTCCCATTGAAAATGTGGCGACGCAGGCGCTGAAAGTGGCGACCGGCGAACGCAACAGCGTACAACACCTTAATCGTAGCGATGAGTTGGGGCTGACGCTGAGGGCCGTGGGGCAGCTTGGCTTGATGTGCCGCTGGCTGATCAATGACGTATCAAGTCAGGTGTCCAGCGTCAGAAACGGCAGTGAAAGGCTGGCGAAGGGTAACAATGATCTGAACGAACACACCCGTCAGACCGTGGAGAATGTTCAGGAAACGGTAACGACCATGAACCAGATGGCGGAGTCCGTGAAGCTCAATTCCGAGACGGCTTCCGCTGCGGATAAGCTTTCCATGGCGGCCAGTAGCGCGGCGACTCAGGGAGGTGAGGCGATGGATACGGTGATTAAAACGATGGATGATATCGCTCACAGTACGCAACGTATCGGGACGATCACCACGCTAATTAACGATATCGCTTTTCAGACGAATATCCTGGCGCTGAATGCGGCGGTAGAAGCGGCGAGAGCGGGCGAGCAGGGGAAAGGGTTTGCCGTGGTTGCTGGCGAGGTACGCCATCTTGCCAGCCGCAGCGCTAACGCGGCGAACGATATTCGTAAATTAATTGATGCCAGCGCAACAAAGGTGCAGTCAGGCTCCGAGCAGGTTCACGCCGCAGGCCGTACCATGGATGACATTGTAGCCCAGGTGCAAAATGTCACCCTGCTTATCGCACGGATCAGCCAGTCGACGCAGGAACAGACAGATGGGCTTTCCAGCCTGACTCGCGCCGTGGACGAGTTGAACCGCATAACCCAGAAGAATGCGGCGCTGGTGGAAGAGAGCGCACAAGTCTCCGCGATGGTAAAACACCGTGCCAGCCGGCTGGAGGATGCGGTCACGGTACTGCATTAAGTTTATTTGTAGGTAGCAACGGTAATGACATCCGCCCGGTAGCAACAAGCTTACCGGGCGGATGTGCTCTGATAGAAGGCGGTGCCTGCCATCATAGAGAGTACCAGTGGCCTGTGATGTTAAAAATAATGTGATATTTATTCCTTCTCCCTTGTCTACCTATTAATAGGTATAAACTCAGTTAATAAATAAGAAATGGTTAACCTTTTAGCGTATTTCTTTCATTATTAGTGCCAATTTATGTCACTTTTGGTTCATCTTTCTGTGAACAATAAATATTACTTACTAATAATGTTCCGAAATAAAAAGCGATCAATATCATAAAGTTAGTAACATTGTTGCCGATAAATCTTCCTGTATGAGGATATGCAATCCCAGGGAGAAAATATGTTTTTGCATAACATTAAAATACGTTCAAAATTATTTATGGCCTTTGGCTTATTCATTGTTCTCATGGTGGTGAGTTCCGCTCTGTCTTTGTTTAGCCTTGATCGGGCTAATACGGATATGCAGAACATTATTACCAATGATTATCCCACCACGGTAAAAGCCAATCTGTTAATCGATAATTTTAATGATTTCATCATCGCGCAGCAGCTCATGTTACTGGATGAAGAGGGGCGCTGGAGCCAGAGTTCGCAGAAAGAGCTGGATGAAATAAGCCAGCGTATTACGGCGTTACTGGATGAGCTTTCCAGCAATCGTCACGATGCGGCTTCGCAGAAAATCATTACCGAGATCCGTGAAGCGCGCCAGCAATACCTGGAGTCCAGATTCCGTATTTTGCAAGATATTCAAAGCCATAATCGTCAGGCGGCCATTCAGGAGATGATGACCAGAACGGTGCAAGTGCAAAAGGTCTATAAGGACAAAGTTCAGGAACTTATCGCCGTTCAGGATGCGCAGATGCACAACGCGGGCGTGCAGGTCGAAGGAGATTTTAAAACTAACCGGACGCTGTTAATTACCCTGGCGCTGATAAGCATCGCTGCCGGATGCGTAATGGGATGGTATATCGTACGTTCCATTACCCGACCGCTTGATGACGCAGTACGCTTTGCCGAGGCGATTGCCGATGGCGATCTGACTCGCCATATCACCACCGACTATAAAGATGAAACAGGCGTACTACTGCAAGCATTAATGGCGATGAAAACGCGTCTGCTGGATATCGTACAGGAAGTGCAAAACGGTTCGGAGAGTATCTCCACGGCGGCGGCGCAAATTGTCGCCGGTAACCAGGATTTGGCCGCGCGTACGGAAGAACAGGCCAGCTCGGTTGAAGAAACGGCGGCGTCGATGGAACAGATTACCGCCACGGTTAAAAACACATCTGACCATACCAGTGAAGCGACCAAACTCTCTGCCGGCGCCGCCAGCGTAGTGAAAAACAATGGGGAGATGATGAATCAAGTGACGCAGAAAATGCGCGTCATTAACGATACGGCAAATCGTATGTCGGATATCATCAATATCATTGATTCCATTGCCTTTCAGACCAATATTCTGGCGCTGAACGCGGCGGTTGAAGCGGCGCGTGCGGGCGAACATGGACGTGGTTTTGCCGTTGTCGCCGGAGAGGTTCGCCAGTTGGCGCAAAAGAGCGCCTCGTCAGCCAGTGAAATCCGTAATTTGATTGAAGATTCAACCAGTCAGACTCAGGAAGGGATGCACCTGGTGGAGAAAGCCAGCGCCCTGATTAATGGCATGGTGGATAACGTCGAAGAGATGGATGTGATATTACGCGAGATTGGGCAGGCCAGCCGTGAGCAAACTGACGGTATTTCGCAGATTAACAGCGCGATTGGCCTGATTGACGCCGCCACGCAACAAAACTCCTGCCTTGTGGAAGAGTCTGTTGCCGCCGCAGCGTCGCTGAACGAACAGGCGTTACATTTAAAAGAGCTGGTTAACGTGTTCCGCGTCCGCGAAGAGGACACGCAGCCCGCTTAATCCAGTTCGGCGATTTCCAGCGCCGCGCGATCAATCACGCCGATAATGCGTTTGATTTGCGCGTCGTTGATATCGCTGTGGTTTATCCGCAGATCCAGCACGGCCTTGAAGTTATCCAGCGCCCGCTTCATCTGCGGATTTTTACGTAACTCCATGCCCACACAACGGGCTTTTAGCCGCGCCTGAATATGCGTCAGGTGTTCGCGATTTTCATCAAGCCATTGCGCGCCGTTCGCGGTAATCGCGATTTTTTTCCGCCCGCCTTCTTCGTCGCTAATCGTGATAAATTGCTGATCCTGTAAAAAATCCAGCGTAGGGTAGATCACGCCAGCGCTTGGCGTATAGCCGCCCCCCGTCAGGTTTTCTATCGCTTTAATCAGTTCATAGCCGTGGCTGGCGTCCCGGGTCAGGATATCAAGAATGACCAGCCGAAGTTCCCCGTGGCCAAAAAATCGCTGACGTCGACCACCGCCCTGTCCATGACGACCACAGCCGTGTCCGTGACGGTGTTCGCCGCCGCAACTGGCCTTCTCATGCTGATGCGCGCTATGGCAGCCTTCATGCTGATGTTCTCGATCTTTACAGCAGCCGTCGTGCTTATGATCCTGGTTTTTTGCAACACCCTTCATGTTGATTTTGCATCATTGCCTCCTGCTTATTTAGATATATCTAATTTATATCTAAATGATGGGTTTTAGCAAGGGTAAAAGCCATTGTTGATATAATCTATTAATTTATAACATTTTATTCTAAGGTTATAGTTAGCGACGCGTTGCCAGAACACTATCAAAAAACAGTTGCATTTTTACTGATTAACAATCATTATCATTTAAAATTTTAATTTAGATATATCGTATTACTTCACGAAGGCAAAAAATGACGACATCATCCGCACGCTATCCACAGCGTGTTCGTAATGAACTGCGTTTTCGCGAGCTGACCGTTCTGCGGGTAGAACGTATTAGCGCAGGATTTCAGCGGATCGTACTTGGCGGCGAGGCGCTGGACGGTTTCACCTCCCTGGGCTTTGACGATCACACGAAAGTTTTTTTCCCTGAGCCAGGCTGTCGCTTTACGCCTCCGACAGTCACTGAGGAAGGCATTATCTGGGGGGAGGGCGTTCGTCCGGTCTCCAGGGATTACACGCCGCTGTATGACGAGGCGCGTCGCGAGCTGGCGCTGGATTTCTTTATCCACGATGGCGGCGTAGCCAGCCGTTGGGCAATGGAAGCCCGTGAAGGCGATACACTGACGATCGGCGGGCCGCGCGGTTCGCTGGTGGTGCCGGAAGATTATGCCTGTCAGGTTTATGTCTGCGATGAGTCCGGTATGCCTGCGCTACGTCGTCGTCTGGAATCGCTTAGCCGTCTGCCTGCGCGCCCTGCGGTAACCGCGCTGGTGAGCATTCAGGATGCGGCATATCGCGATTATCTCGCCCATTTGACGGATATTACTGTGGAATATGTTGTTGGCGGCGATGAACAGGCAATGCAAACGCGCCTGTCGCAGCTGACAATACCAGAATCAGACTATTTCATCTGGATTACTGGCGAAGGCAAAACGGTAAAACGTTTAAGTCAGTGCTTTGAAAAGGGGTTTGATCCACACCTGGTACGTGCGGCAGCCTATTGGCATCGTAAATAGCGGTATGGGGCGAGCCCTGTCAGAAACAAAAAGGCCACTCTTTAGAGTGGCTTAATTATATGATTTTGAAGCTAAAATTTGGTGGCCCCTGCTGGACTTGAACCAGCGACCAAGCGATTATGAGTCGCCTGCTCTAACCACTGAGCTAAGGGGCCGTGGCGGTGGATTATAATGTAACTTTACGCTGTAATCCAGCCGTAACCGTGCGGGTGCTGTTTTTATAAACAATGTGTTTTCAACCCGTTATACTTAAAGAACGTTGTATTGCTCAGGAGTAATAATGGTTAAGGACATACTGGCGCCAGGGCTACGGGTGGTTTTTTGCGGCATCAATCCGGGACTCTCCTCGGCGAATACCGGCTTTCCGTTTGCGCATCCCGCGAATCGTTTTTTGGAAAGTTATTCATTTGGCCGGTTTCACCGATCGACAGTTGAAACCGGAAGAGGCGGAAAAATTACTGGATTTTCGCTGCGGGGTAACGAAACTCGTCGACCGACCGACGGTACAAGCGACTGAGGTGAAGTTGCATGAATTACGTAGCGGCGGACGAAACCTGATTGAAAAAATAGAGGACTACCAGCCCGCGGCGCTGGCGGTGCTTGGTAAACAGGCTTTTGAACAGGGGTTCAGCCAGCGCGGTATCGCCTGGGGTAAACAAAAGATCGCCATTGGCGCGACGATGGTGTGGGTGTTGCCGAATCCCAGTGGCTTAAACCGAATTAAAACGGAAAAACTGGTCGAGGCCTATCGCGAACTGGATCAAGCGCTCATTATGCGTGGGCTATAGCAATGAGGAATGAGGGCGCGAATACTCGCGTTGTGTAGAGATTCTGCAGGCCAAATAGGGCGCTCGCGCATGACTTGATAAAAAAACGCCGCCTTGCGGCGGCGTTTATACGTGTGCGGCGAATTAATCGTCGAGGAAGCTGCGCAGCACTTCAGAACGGCTCGGGTGGCGCAGTTTACGCAGCGCCTTCGCTTCGATCTGACGGATACGTTCGCGGGTAACGTCGAACTGTTTACCCACTTCTTCCAGCGTGTGGTCGGTGTTCATATCGATACCGAAACGCATACGCAGGACTTTCGCTTCACGAGCGGTCAGGCCAGCCAAAACGTCGTGAGTGGCGGCGCGCAGGCTCTCGGTGGTGGCAGAGTCCAGCGGCAGCTCGAGGGTGGTATCCTCGATGAAATCACCCAGATGCGAATCTTCATCGTCGCCGATCGGCGTTTCCATGGAGATAGGCTCTTTGGCGATTTTCAGCACCTTACGAATTTTATCTTCCGGCATCAGCATCCGTTCAGCCAGCTCTTCCGGCGTTGGCTCGCGGCCCATCTCTTGCAGCATCTGGCGAGAAATACGGTTGAGCTTGTTGATGGTCTCAATCATATGCACCGGAATACGGATGGTGCGCGCCTGGTCGGCGATAGAGCGGGTGATCGCCTGACGGATCCACCAGGTTGCGTAGGTGGAGAACTTGTAACCACGACGGTATTCGAACTTATCTACCGCTTTCATCAGACCGATGTTGCCTTCCTGAATCAGATCGAGGAACTGCAGACCTCGGTTGGTATATTTCTTGGCGATAGAAATAACCAGACGCAAGTTCGCTTCAACCATCTCTTTTTTCGCACGGCGGGCTTTCGCTTCACCAATGGACATGCGACGGTTGATGTCTTTCACCTGTTCGATGGTCAGACCGGTCTCTTCTTCAATCTGCCGCAGTTTTTGCAGGCAGCGTTGCACTTCTTCCGCGACATCGTGCAGTTTTTCCGACCACGGTTTGTTCATCGCGATAGCGGCGTTGAACCAGGTTTCGCTGGTTTCGTTACCGGTAAACAGCGTGATAAAGTTCTTCTTCGGCATTTTGCACTGCTCGACGCAGAGCTTCATGATCAGACGTTCCTGAGTACGCACGCGATCCATCATCACGCGCATACTGTTGACCAGATAGTCGAATTGCTTCGGTACCAGACGGAACTGTTTGAACACTTCAGACAGCTTCAGAATCTCTTCCTGCGCGGCAGCATGGCTGCGGCCTTTCGCTTTGATGGTGTCGCGCGTAACGACGTATTGCGCGCGCAGCTCAGCGAATTTTTCGCGTGCCAGTTCAGGGTCAATGCTGTTGTCGTCATCGGCGGCGTCATCGTCGCCGTCTTCTTCATCTTCGTCTTCGTCATCATCCAGGTCTTCCTGGGAGAGTTCAGAACCGACGTGAGTTGCGGTCGGCGCCATCTCCTCTTCCGCGTTCGGATCGACAAAGCCGGTGATAAGATCGGACAAACGAGCCTCTTCAGCCTCAACGCGATCGTACTGTTCCAGCAGATAGGTAATGGCTTCCGGGTATTCGGCAACGGAGCATTGAACCTGGTTGATCCCGTCTTCGATACGTTTAGCGATGTCGATTTCGCCTTCCCGGGTCAACAGTTCAACAGTGCCCATTTCACGCATATACATGCGTACCGGGTCAGTCGTACGACCGATTTCAGACTCAACACTGGACAGAACTTGTGCAGCAGCTTCTTCCGCATCTTCATCGGTGCTGGTGGTATTTTCAGCCAGCAGCAGATCATCGGCATCAGGCGCTTCTTCCATTACCTGAATACCCATGTCGTTGATCATTTGGATGATATCTTCAATTTGATCTGAATCGACGATATCTTCCGGCAGATGGTCATTGACCTCAGCATAGGTCAGATAGCCTTGCTCCTTACCACGGGTGACAAGAAGTTTCAGCTGTGACTGCGGGTTTTGCTCCATAAGACGGTATCCACACTTATTCGTTTGATTGGTGTCGACGGTATAGCTGTCGACATTTAAAGCGAGGGCATACTTATATTTTGGCCGCTGCCTCTCACTGCGGCTGTCGGGGGCTTCCCGATCGATATGCGGCATTTAAGCCGTTAAATTCATTTTCTGGCCAGCTCCTGGTTTAACGTCCAGAGCTCTCGGCGTTCTTCGCTGCTTAAACCGTGAGTGCGATCGCGAGCGATCAGCTCTTCTTGTCGCAGTTGCAGCAGCGAATCAAACATATGGTTGAGTGAGTCGGTAAAGGTCTTTTCGGCAATCGCCTTATCTGCTATATCGTCCCACATCGATAATTTTTCAAGGGTCGCAGCATCATTTGTGCCACGGTAGAGTTCCAGAAGTTGTCCGGTAGTAAGACCTGGCTGAGCCAAACAAGTTTTGACCAATTCTTTAAATAAGCCAAGTCCAGGCAGCTTATTCTGATCCAGCGCGTCTAAGGGCGGCACTAACGGCGCGAGATCCGGATTTTGCACCAGTAATCCTATCAGTATACGCATGGTCGTGCGTTTTAGCTGCGGAGCCGGGCGGGAAACGCCGCTTTCCGCCTGTTTTGGCACTAAACGATCAAGCTGACTATCATCGAAAATGCCTAACTTCAGCCCCAACGTCTGGCGCAGCTGAATACGGTGCGCGTCGCCAGGCACCTGATTAATGAGCGGCAGCGCCAGCGCGGCTAACTGCGTGCTGCCATCCGGCGAGCTTAAATCCACTTGCGGCAGGAGGCTATTAAACAGAAACGTAGAGAGCGGCTGCGCCTGCTCCATCCGCGCTTCAAAAGCCGCCTTGCCTTCTTTACGCACCAGCGTATCCGGGTCTTCGCCGTCAGGTAAAAACATAAAGCGTACCTGCCGACCGTCGGTCATATAAGGCATTGCTGTTTCCAGCGCTCTCCAGGCGGCATCACGGCCAGCCCGGTCGCCGTCGTAACAGCAAATCACGTTGTTCGTCGCCCGGAATAACATATGCATATGGTCTGCCGTGGTTGAGGTACCCAGCGAGGCGACCACATAGTTAATGTCGTATTGCGCTAGTGCGACGACATCCATATAACCTTCGACCACAAGCAAGCGTTGCGGTTCAGCACTATATTGCTGAGCCTCATAAAGACCATATAGCTGGCGGCCTTTATGGAAAATGTCTGTTTCCGGCGAGTTAAGGTATTTCGGGGTGTCGTTCCCCAGAACTCGACCGCCAAAACCAATCACCCTGCCGCGTTTGTCCCGAATAGGGAACATGACCCGATTACGGAAACGATCGTAAGTGCTGCCCTGCTCGTTATTGACCAGCATTCCGGCATCCAGCAACAATGCCTTGTTATCGCTGTTATTACCGAAGCGCTTTAACGCGTTATCCCACCCTGGCGGCGCGAAGCCAATGGCGAAACGCTGAATAATTTCAGCGCTCAGACCGCGCTTTTGCAGATAGTCACGCGCAGGTTTTGCCGCAGGATGGGTAAGCGACTGCTGATAAAAGTCATTCAGACCATTCATCAACTGATAGAGGTTTTGCCGTTGATGGCGCTCTATCTGGCTAAGCCCGGTGCCTGCTTCATAGGGAATTTCCAGGTTATGCATGGCCGCTAATTCTTCGACGGTTTCGACAAATTCGAGCTTGTCGTAATTCATCAAAAAGTCGATCGCATTGCCATGCGCGCCGCATCCAAAGCAGTGATAAAACTGTTTTTCACCGTTTACGGTGAAAGAAGGGGTTTTCTCATTATGGAATGGACAACACGCGTGATAGTTCTTGCCCTGTTTCTTGAGTTTTACGCGCACGTCGATCAGATCGACGATATCGGTTCTCGCCAGCAGGTCATTAATAAATACGCGTGGGATTCGTCCAGCCATATGCCCCTTTTATACACGTCATTCTTCAGGCTGCCGTAGTGTTGGCTACGTTTGCTCACCCCTGTCGCTGACTTGCGTAAGCGCCGGGGACTTGCTCTCTTGCCGCCTGGACGCAGCATGAATGATTTTGTGTATATGCTAATGCATAAACGAAAACAAGCCGCGCATTCCTTTCGGAAGCACGGCCTTACAACTACAACTCGATCTGAATTGAGAGCAGCCCGCTCTCAAAAGATTAGTACAGACGAGTACGGCGTGCGTTTTCGCGAGCCAGTTTCTTCGCGTGACGTTTCACTGCAGAAGCTTTAGCGCGCTTACGTTCGGTCGTCGGTTTTTCATAGAACTCACGACGACGAACTTCCGCCAGAACACCTGCTTTTTCGCAGGAACGCTTGAAGCGACGCAGAGCTACGTCGAACGGCTCGTTTTCACGTACTTTAATTACCGGCATGTGCCTCTCACCTTTGATTAATTCGGTTTGCCGCTGGCATCAACGCCAGCTTATTTCAAAATGGTGCGGAATTTTACTGCAATTGCTGCTGCTTTGTAAAGCACCGCGGCCTTTTTTGAAAGGGACTTTTATAAGGTGAGGGAGTATACACGAAGTCGGGACTGAGGGTATACATCCACCCGCATTCGACCTACACTGCGCGGTATTAGAGCGAGGTAAAACAAGTCATGCGTGTACTGGGTATTGAAACATCCTGCGATGAAACCGGCATCGCTATTTACGACGACAAAAAAAGGTTTGTTAGCCAACCAATTGTATAGTCAGGTGAAATTACATGCTGACTACGGCGGCGTAGTGCCTGAACTGGCTTCCCGCGATCATGTGCGTAAAACCGTGCCGCTGATTCAGGCGGCATTAAAAGAAGCCGGTCTGACGGCGAGCGATATCGACGCGGTGGCCTATACCGCAGGCCCGGGCCTGGTCGGCGCGCTGCTGGTCGGCGCAACCGTCGGGCGTTCGCTGGCATTTGCCTGGAATGTGCCGGCCATTCCTGTACACCATATGGAAGGGCATCTGCTGGCGCCGATGCTGGAAGATAATCCCCCGGATTTCCCGTTTGTGGCGCTGCTGGTCTCCGGCGGACATACGCAGCTCATTAGCGTGACCGGAATTGGTCAGTACGAACTGCTGGGCGAGTCGATTGACGATGCCGCCGGCGAAGCGTTTGATAAAACTGCCAAATTGTTGGGGCTGGATTATCCTGGTGGCCCGATGCTGTCGAAAATGGCGTCGCAGGGGACGGCGGGACGTTTTGTCTTTCCGCGCCCGATGACCGATCGTCCGGGGCTGGATTTTAGTTTTTCCGGTCTGAAAACCTTTGCCGCTAACACCATTCGTAGTAATGGCGACGACGAACAAACTCGCGCTGATATCGCGCGCGCTTTTGAAGATGCGGTCGTGGATACGCTGATGATCAAGTGCAAGCGCGCGCTGGAAAGCACCGGTTTTAAGCGTCTGGTCATGGCGGGCGGCGTCAGCGCTAACCGCACGCTGCGCGCGAAGCTTGCCGAAATGATGCAAAAACGCCGCGGCGAAGTGTTCTATGCGCGCCCGGAATTTTGTACCGACAACGGGGCGATGATCGCCTATGCCGGAATGGTGCGGTTTAAGGCGGGCGTTACGGCGGATCTTGGCGTAACGGTACGTCCGCGCTGGCCGCTGGCCGAGCTGCCGGCGGCGTAAAAGCGGAAAAAGGGGGCGACATCATGCCGCCCCAACGGATTTACAGCAAAACGATGGGCATCCACAACAGCTTGGAGACGATCAGCAGCACCAGGAAGATCAGGCCGAAAATCGCGCCTAACCACGCCAATGGTGGAAGGGTGACGCGCGGCGGATTCGATATGTACGCCCATCACCGAGCTATTGCCGGTCAACCCTTGTGGGCCGATCCCCAGACGGTTGAGGCCCTCTTCCAGACGCAGTTCCAGCTCAATCTTTCTGGCGTTTCTTTTTCAGCTTCGTCCAGATTTTCGTCTCCTGGCGACGCCACAGACGCTGGATGTTGTCATGATGGCGCAGCAAAATGAGACATGACAGCATCGACACCGGGAAGGTGAACTGCGGTTTAAACCACCAGACGTAAAACGGCGCAATCAAGGCGCTGACAATCGCCCCTAACGATGAATAACCGCTTAACAGGACCGTCAGCAGCCAGGTGCCTGCCATGACGCCGGTTAAATCCCAGCCGATGGGCGCAATGGCGCCAAACGCGGTTGCTACGCCTTTCCCACCTTTAAAGCCAAAAAAGACCGGCCAGATATGCCCCAGACAGGCGGCGATAGCGATAAGCCCCAGCCAGAAAGGGGTAACGCCTAACGCATACGCGCCCCAGACGGGCAACATGCCTTTAAGGATGTCAAAAATAAGTACCGCGACAGCCGCTCCCTTGCCACCGATTCGTAATACGTTCGTCGCGCCCGGGTTGCCGGAGCCGCTTTCACGCGGATCGGGCAGCCCGGCGATGCGGCAAACCAGAATGGCACTGGAAATTGAGCCGCAGAGGTACGCGAAGAGGATCATTCCAGGCGCGATTGCACTCATAAGCTGTTCCGTATTGAAAGTGTCGTTTTATTTACTATTTCTGTGGATAATACGCACATTTCGCCGGAAGTGGTATCCGGGTTAGCCAAAAAGCAGGCAGGTCGTGATGGATATTGTATTTATAGAGCAACTTTCGGTAATCACCACTATCGGTGTTTACGACTGGGAACAGACTATCGAGCAAAAACTGGTGTTCGATATCGAAATGGCATGGGATAACCGCAAGTCGGCGAAAAGCGATGATGTCGCAGATTGTCTAAGTTACGCGGATATCGCCGACACGGTGATAAATCATGTTGAAGGCGGGCGTTTTGCTCTGGTCGAGCGTGTGGCGGAAGAGGTGGCGGATCTACTGCTTAGCCGATTCAATTCTCCGTGGGTTCGCATCAAACTGAGCAAGCCTGGCGCCGTCGCGCGCGCGGCGAACGTAGGGGTAATTATTGAGCGTGGCAATAATCTGAAATAAAAATAAATAATTTTATATTTTTTAAACCAAACGGTTATATATGGGGTCTTAACGCGAGATCCATTTTTGCAGTGTTTTTCATTTTAGGGGTTTATTGATGAGCGATATGCACTCGCTGCTGATAGCGGCAATTTTGGGTGTGGTCGAAGGATTGACGGAGTTTTTGCCGGTATCCAGCACGGGCCATATGATTATTGTGGGTCATCTGCTGGGGTTTGAAGGCGATACGGCCAAGACATTCGAAGTGGTGATTCAACTTGGATCTATTCTGGCGGTCGTGGTGATGTTCTGGCGGCAGTTGTTTGGTCTCATCGGTATTCACTTTGGCCGCCCGCTACAGCGTGAAGGTGAAAGTAAAGGTCGATTAACGTTGATTCACATCCTGCTGGGCATGATTCCGGCGGTGGTGCTGGGGTTAGTCTTTCATGACACGATCAAGTCGCTATTTAACCCAATTAACGTGATGTACGCGCTGGTGGTAGGCGGTCTGTTGCTGATTGCCGCCGAGTGCCTGAAGCCGAAAGAGCCGCGCGCGCCGGGGCTGGATGATATGACGTATCGTCAGGCTTTTATGATTGGCTGTTTCCAGTGTCTGGCGCTGTGGCCGGGCTTCTCGCGTTCCGGAGCGACCATTTCCGGTGGGATGCTGATGGGCGTCAGCCGTTACGCCGCCTCTGAGTTCTCGTTCTTACTGGCTGTGCCGATGATGATGGGCGCAACGGTTCTGGATCTCTACAAAAGTTGGTCATTCCTGACCGCAGCGGATATTCCAATGTTCGCGGTGGGCTTTGTGACGGCGTTTGTGGTGGCGCTGATCGCTATCAAGACCTTCCTGCAACTGATTAAGCGTATCTCGTTTATTCCGTTTGCGATTTACCGCTTTGTGGTGGCGGCTGCCGTTTACGTTGTCTTCTTCTGATGATTGACCGTGCCGGATGGCGGAGTACCGCCTTGTCCGGCCTAACTGTTTTGTCGGTCTGATAAGTGCAGCGCCATCAGGCAATTTATCGTGCCGGATGGCGTTTAGCTGGCGGGGTTCGGGCAGCGCTTCTCTTTCCAGTTGGCGACCGCTGCAATTCGTCGCTTCGTCAGCTCCTCGCGAATCTCAATGCCCTTAAATCCGGCCTCCACCACCTCTTTCGTCGGTACCGCCTGCGCCACCTGCCAGGCTTCGCGCAGCCAGCGCCCCTGCGGGTAATCCGACGCTTCAAAGCCGGTACGTCCACGGACATCGGCTTCGCTGGTCAGCGCAATCTGCTCGACGCGCTGCGGTTTACGCCATGCATCAATGGCGTCAAACAGCTTAACGATCGTTTTCGGCTGGAGTATCGGAAAGGTGTGGATCAGATCGTGGTACTCGGCGACCAGTTTAGCTAAATCACGCAGGTCATTGGGGACGCGCAAACGCTGGCATAACTGTTCGACCAGTTTCACGCCCGCCGGGCCGTGGCCATGATGGCGCGGCCAGAGGTTTTTCGGCGTTAAGCCTTTGCCCAGATCATGACAAAGCGTGGCGAAACGGACATCAAGCTGCGGACTGAGCATGGCGGCCATCGACAGCGTCATCAACGTATGAACTCCGGTATCAATTTCCGGATGCCACTTTGCCGGCGCGGGTACGCCAAACAGGGCGTCGATTTCCGGAAACAGGACGCGCAGGGCGCCGCAGTCGCGCAATACCTGGAAGTAAACCTGCGGATTGCGGGTGGTAAGCGCATTTTCCGTCTCTTTCCATACCCGTTCCGGCGTCAGATGTTCCAGCTCGCCTGCCGCGGTCATTTCGCGCATTAGCGCCAGTGTTTCATCGGCGATACGGAAACTAAGATGAGCGTAACGGGCGGCAAAACGCGCCACGCGCAATACGCGCAAGGGATCTTCGCCAAACGCGGGAGAGACATGGCGCAGTAGACGCGCCTCCAGATCCCGGCGCCCGTGGTAAGGGTCGATAATCTGGCCGTCATCGTCGCGCGCCAGAGCATTAATGGTCAGATCGCGACGCTGGAGATCGGCTTCCAGGGTAACGTCCGGCGCGGTATAGCAGGTGAAACCCGTGTAGCCGGAGCCGGATTTACGCTCAGTACGCGCCAGCGCGTATTCTTCGTGAGTTTGTGGATGGAGAAACACAGGAAAATCACGGCCTACCTGCTGGTAGCCCGCATCAAGCATCTCCTGCGGCGTGGCGCCGACAACGACCCAATCTTTATCTTTAACCGGTAGCCCTAACAACGCATCCCGAACCGCACCACCGACCAGATAAATCTTCACGCCACTTTCCTTTTAAAAACGATCATCCTCTAATGATAAGACAGTGCCGCAGAGAAGGCGATTTAGTTCATCCAGCGGTCTTTGCGTTTACGGCTTGGGATCATATGCGGCAGCACCAGCCCTAACAGCAAGCCAATACCCAATACGCCGCCGCCATACATAAACCACTGCATAATAATGGTGCGCTGTTTGTCATCCAGTTGCAGATTCGCGGCGCTCACTTTTTTCTGCGCGACAATCAGCTCGTTTTTCAGCTTCTGGTTCTCTTCTTTTAGCCCGTTGATGACGCTGTCGCTTTGCGCCACTTTCTGCTGCATATCGGCGGTGCGCTGATTCCACGTGGTATCAATATTGTTGAGTTTATCGGTCAACGTTTTGACCTGATTTTCCAGATCCGGCACGCGAGTACGCAGGCTTGGCGTGGTATTCAGTTCTTTTAACGGTATCCAGGCAGTACGACCAGAACTGTCTTTAATTTGACCATAGTTGGCATCGCTCTGTAAGAGCGTGACTTCCTCGCCGGCGTTGACGGTACCCACAAGGTGATAATTATCTCCCGGACCGCTGCGGACCCAGGTATTCAGTTCATCAGAAACGTAACGCGTCTCTTCAGCATGAGAGACGGCGGTGGCGCTAAGCGCAAGTAAAGTTAGTCCAATCAGGCGTAATTTTGGCATCAGGCTGTCGTTATTGTCAGAGAAAGTGGAACGATAGTAACGGCATCAGTGTCGCTACGCAAAGTAGTCGACATCAATCGGAATCATCTGTGTCGCCTTTGCCGCTACGTCAAACTTTTACGCCCGTCAAATTGCTCGTTGCATGGCAATTTGGCGCAAAATACTATCTACTGACAAAAATAATGCGGGTAAGTTCGCCAAGAATCTTCCCAGATGTGACATAACCCATAAGTACAAGGCCATGGCTCAGGAAATCGAATTAAAGTTTATCGTCAATCACGACGCCGTAGATGCGCTGCGAAATCATCTTCATACGCTCGGCGGCGAGCATCATGCGCCCAGCCAGTTGCTGAATATCTACTTCGAAACGCCTGATAACTGGCTACGCCGCCATGATATGGGGCTGCGTATTCGTGGTGAAAATGGGCGCTATGAAATGACCATGAAAATTGCCGACCGGGTAACGGGCGGGCTGCACCAGCGACCCGAATACAATGTCGCGCTAAGCGAACCCGTGCTGGATCTGACGCAACTTCCGGCGGAGGTCTGGCCGGATGGCAACCTGCCCGCTGGCCTGACATTAAGCGTACAGCCGCTGTTCAGTACTGATTTTTATCGGGAAAAATGGTGTCTGGACGTTGACGGCAGCAGGATTGAAATTGCGCTCGATCTCGGCGACGTAAAAGCGGGCGAGTTTGCCGAACCGATTTGTGAGCTGGAGCTTGAGTTGCTTCGCGGCGATACGCGCGCCGTGTTAAAACTGGCGAAGCAACTGCTGTCGCAAACCGGTTTGCGTCAGGGCAGTCTGAGTAAGGCGGCGCGAGGTTATCACCTGGCGCAGGGGAATGCGCCGCGAGAGAATACACCAACGGCAATTCTGCGGACCGCCACGAAAGCCACGGTAGAGCAAGGGCTGGAGGCCTCGCTGGATCTGGCGTTGTCACAGTGGCAGTACCATGAAGAGCTCTGGCTGCGCGGCGACGAGTCGGCGAAAGAACACGTGCTGGATGCTATGGGATTAGTGCGCCATGCCTTAATGCTCTTTGGGGGCATTGTTCCACGTAAAGCGAGCGCTCACTTACGTGATCTACTTACCCAGGCGGAAGCGACGATGACATCCGCGGTGTCCGCCGTCACAGCCGTTTATAGTACGCAAACGGCGATGGCGAAACTAGCATTGACGGAATGGCTGGTGACGAAAGCCTGGCAGCCATTTCTGGACGCGAAGGCGCAGGCCAAAATGGCCGATTCTTTTAAGCGTTTCGCCGACATTCATCTTTCTCGTCATGCTGCTGAATTAAAAAAAGTTTTTGGACAACCGCTGGGTGATAAGTATCGCGACCAGTTGCCGCGTTTGACTCGCGATATCGACAGCGTTTTACTGCTGGCCGGGTATTATGATGCGATGGTCGCGCAGGCATGGCTGGAAAACTGGCAGGGATTGCGTCACGCCATTATTACCGGACAACGTATTGAAATTGAACATTTCCGTAATGAGGCCATTAACCAGCAGCCGTTCTGGTTGCACAGCGGAAAACGATAATCAGAACCGTAGAAAGCGCCTGATGACGCTGCGCTTATCAGGCTTACGGTATGCGGACTTGTAGGCCGGGTCAGGCGAAATGCCGCCATCCGGCATTATTTAAAGGATATCCCCTAAATGACGCCGCTCTCTTCACCCTTATCGCAGTACTGTCAGACCGTTGTTGAGCGCCTACCAGAAGGATTTACTGAGACATCGCTTAGCGCGCAGGCGAAGTCAGTACTTACATTTAGCGATTTTGCGCTGGATAGCGTGATAGCGCATCCGGAGTGGCTTGCCGAACTGGAATCCGCATCGCCGCAGGCTGATGAATGGCGACATTATGCTGGCTGGTTACAGGAGGCGTTGGCAGGTGTCTGTGACGACGCCTCGCTGATGCGTGAACTGAGGCTTTTTCGTCGTCGCATCATGGTACGCATCGCCTGGGCGCAGACGCTGTCGCTGGTGGACGACGAGACTATTTTACAACAGTTGAGCCATCTGGCGGAGACGCTCATCGTGGGGGCGCGCGACTGGCTGTATGCCGCCTGTTGCCGCGAATGGGGAACCCCCTGTAACCCGCAGGGCGTTCCGCAGCCGCTGCTGATTTTAGGCATGGGCAAGCTGGGCGGCGGCGAGCTGAATTTTTCGTCTGATATCGATCTGATTTTCGCCTGGCCGGAACATGGCGAGACCCGGGGCGGACGCCGTGAACTCGATAACGCCCAGTTTTTTACGCGTCTCGGACAGCGGCTGATCAAAGCGCTGGATCAGCCCACAATGGATGGTTTTGTCTATCGGGTGGACATGCGCCTGCGACCGTTTGGCGACAGTGGCCCGCTGGTCCTGAGTTTTGCCGCGCTGGAGGATTACTATCAGGAACAAGGACGCGACTGGGAACGCTACGCTATGGTGAAAGCGCGGCTAATGGGCGATAACGACGACGCCTGGTCTCGTGAATTACGCGCCATGCTGCGGCCTTTCGTTTTCCGCCGCTATATCGATTTCAGCGTCATCCAGTCGCTACGTAATATGAAAGGGATGATCGCCCGCGAAGTGCGACGCCGCGGTTTGAAAGACAACATTAAACTTGGCGCGGGCGGTATTCGTGAAATTGAGTTTATCGTGCAGGTATTCCAGCTCATCCGCGGCGGGCGCGAGCCGTCGCTACAGTCGCGTTCGTTACTGCCGACGCTGGATGCTATCGCTGCGCTGCATTTGCTGCCTGAGAATGACGTGGCGCAACTGCGCATGGCCTATCTTTTTCTACGTCGTCTGGAGAATCTGCTGCAAAGCATCAATGACGAACAGACGCAAACGTTGCCTGCCGACGATCTGAATCGGGCGCGGCTGGCCTGGGGAATGAAGGCGGAGAACTGGCCGCAGCTTGTTGGCGAACTGACGGATCATATGGCTAATGTACGCCGCGTATTCAACGAATTAATTGGCGATGATGAAGCCGATACCCCGCAGGAGGAAGAACGTTCAGAGCCGTGGCGTGAAGTATGGCAGGATGCGCTACAGGAGGATGATTCGACGCCAGTGCTGGCGCATTTAGCCGATGAGGATCGGCGACAGGTTCTGACCCTCATCGCTGACTTCCGTAAGGAACTGGATAAACGCCCTATCGGCCCGCGCGGGCGGCAAGTGCTGGACCAACTGATGCCGCACCTGCTTGCTAACGTTTGTTCCCGCGAAGACGCCGCTGTTACGCTATCGCGGATAACGCCGTTGCTGGCGGGGATTGTCACTCGCACCACCTATCTGGAGCTGCTGAGCGAATTTCCCGGCGCGCTGAAACACCTGATTATGCTCTGCGCCGCTTCGCCAATGATAGCGAGCCAACTGGCGCGTTATCCGTTGTTGCTTGATGAACTGCTCGACCCCGGCACGCTTTATCAGCCGACGGCTACCGACGCTTACCGCGACGAATTACGCCAGTATTTGCTGCGCGTGCCGGAAGAGGACGAAGAACAACAACTGGAGGCATTACGCCAGTTTAAACAGGCACAGCTTTTGCGGATTGCGGCGGCGGATATTGCCGGTACGCTGCCGGTGATGAAAGTGAGCGATCACCTCACATGGCTGGCGGAGGCGATGATTGATGCTGTGGTGCAGCAGGCGTGGACGCAAATGGTTGCGCGTTATGGTCAGCCAGCGCATCTGGACGAACGCCAGGGGCGGGGGTTTGCGGTCGTCGGTTATGGCAAGTTGGGCGGATGGGAGCTGGGCTACAGTTCCGATCTGGATCTCATCTTCCTGCATGACTGTCCGATGGACGTCATGACCAACGGCGAACGCGAAATCGACGGGCGGCAGTTTTATCTGCGCCTGGCGCAGCGCATTATGCATCTGTTCAGTACGCGTACCTCCTCCGGCATTTTGTATGAGGTGGATGCGCGTCTACGCCCCTCTGGCGCGGCGGGAATGCTGGTAACTTCAGCGGACGCGTTTGCCGATTATCAGCAGCATGAAGCCTGGACCTGGGAACATCAGGCGTTGGTACGCGCTCGCGTGGTATATGGCGACCCGCAGCTTACCTCACAGTTTGATGCGGTGCGCCGCACTATCATGACGACGGCGCGCGACGGCAAGACATTGCAGACTGAAGTGCGTGAAATGCGCGAGAAAATGCGGGCGCATCTCGGCAATAAGCATCGCGATCGTTTTGATATTAAAGCTGATGAAGGCGGTATTACGGATATTGAGTTTATCGCGCAATATCTGGTGCTGCGCTACGCTCATGAAAAACCTAAATTAACGCGCTGGTCTGATAACGTGCGCATCCTGGAGCTTCTGGCGCAAAACGGCATTATGGATGAACACGAGGCGCAGGCGCTGACGGTAGCCTACACCACACTGCGTGATGAACTGCACCACCTGGCGTTGCAGGAGCTTCCCGGTCATGTGGCGCAGACGTGTTTTAGCAAAGAGCGCGCGCTGGTGCAGGCAAGCTGGCGGAAGTGGCTGGTAGCCGTTTGAATTATGCTATTATCGCGCGCAAATTTTGAATCTCTCAGGAGACAGGAATGAAAGTAAATCTGCCAGCGTTTGAACGTGCAGGCGTCATGGTTGTGGGTGATGTAATGCTGGATCGCTATTGGTATGGCCCCACTTGCCGTATTTCACCGGAAGCGCCGGTGCCCGTGGTTAAGGTAAATACCGTTGAGGAACGTCCGGGCGGCGCGGCGAACGTGGCGATGAACATTGCGTCTCTGGGAGCGAACGCCCGTCTGGTCGGCCTGACGGGTATTGATGACGCCGCGCGCGCGCTGAGCAAAACGTTGGCGGAGGTCAATGTGAAGTGCGACTTCGTTTCTGTGCCGACGCATCCGACAATTACCAAACTGCGCGTGCTATCACGTAATCAGCAGCTCATTCGTCTTGATTTTGAAGAGGGCTTTGAGGGGGTGGACCCGCAGCCGTTGCATGAGCGTATCAACCAGGCGCTGGGATCGATCGGCGCGCTGGTATTGTCCGATTATGCCAAAGGCGCTCTGACCAGCGTGCAGACTATGATTTCCCTAGCGCGCCAGGCGGGCGTGCCGGTGCTCATCGATCCGAAAGGAACGGATTTTGAACGTTACCGCGGCGCCACGCTGCTGACGCCAAACCTTTCTGAATTCGAGGCGGTTGCGGGGAAATGTAAAAGCGAAGACGAACTGGTTGAACGCGGCATGAAGCTCATTGCCGATTACGACCTTTCCGCGCTGTTGGTCACGCGTTCCGAACAGGGAATGACGCTGCTGCAACCGAATAAAGCGCCGCTACATATGCCGACGCAGGCGCAGGAAGTTTATGATGTTACCGGTGCGGGCGATACGGTGATCGGCGTGCTGGCGGCGACGCTGGCGGCGGGAAATACCCTGGAGGAGGCGTGTTATTTCGCCAATGCGGCGGCGGGCGTAGTGGTAGGTAAACTCGGGACGTCAACGGTTTCCCCTATTGAGCTGGAAAACGCAGTGCGCGGACGCGCGGATACCGGCTTCGGCGTCATGACCGAAGAGGAGTTGAGACAGGCCGTCGCCAGCGCGCGTAAGCGTGGCGAGAAAGTGGTCATGACCAACGGCGTTTTCGATATTCTGCACGCGGGCCACGTCTCTTATCTGGCGAACGCGCGCAAACTGGGCGACCGCCTGATTGTTGCGGTCAATAGTGACGCCTCGACTAAACGTCTGAAAGGCGAAAGCCGTCCGGTTAATCCGCTCGAACAGCGTATGATCGTGCTGGGCGCGCTGGAGTCGGTCGACTGGATTGTCTCTTTTGAAGAGGATACGCCGCAACGACTGATTGCCGGTATTCTGCCGGATCTGCTGGTAAAAGGCGGCGACTATAAGCCGGAAGAGATCGCGGGCAGCGAAGAGGTCTGGGCCAACGGCGGCGAAGTCATGGTGCTGAACTTCGAAGATGGTTGTTCCACGACCAATATCATCAAAAAGATCCAGACCGAGAGCGAGAAGTAAAACCGCGTCATCAGGCGTTACAGACGCTGCGGGCGCTGATTTTGAAGGTGCGTCGGACATTTTGTTTCGACGCGTATCTCGCGGTTGACGCTGCTTTTTTTTCGACCTAAAGTAAAGGAATAAGGGTGAGAGGGGATTTCTCCCCCCTCTGATTGGCTGTTAGTAAGCTGGGAAACTTATCAGTAACAGAACAATCAGTATGATGACCTGGTGCATCATAACCCTTTCCTTATTAAAGCCCCTTCCTCGGGAGGGGCTTTCCCGTTTCAGCCCCTTGCTGACATCGCGATTGTTGGTGAGTGGCCTGTCTGGCGCAAGGGCTTTCTCCCGCCGATTTTGCGTTACTGGATCGCCCACGCAAAATGGCCTGCTGGTCATAACGCTTTGTACAGACAAGGTGGAAAAAAGATAAAAAAATCCCCGGCCTTATGGCCAGGGACAGGAGATATGGCGGGGAGGTTATTGCTCTTTTATCGTTGCTTCGCGATTAATCTCATCCGTTGCCGATGAAACCAACGGCGTGGTCAGCGCCTTTAGCGAGCCGCCGGCGATGCCAATCTCGTTTAACAGCGAATCGATCAGCGGCGCCTGGGTACGATAGGTGAGCGCGGCAGATAACGCTTGTTCCGCCAGGTTTCCCCCGTTAGCGCCGCCAGCGGCGACGTCGCCCGCCGTCGCGCCGCGATTGAGGCCATCGACCTGAATAATCTTAATGCCGTCGATGGATTTCATCGGTTCAACAGACTTCTCAATAACAGCAGGCAACGATTGTAAGAGCGCTAGTTTAAATTTGAGGCTGGTTTGTTCGTCAGATAGTACGTTGATAGCGTCATTCAGCGCCCGTTGCGCTTCGGCTTCCGCCAGACCTTTTTTTACGCGCTGCTTCCGCCAGTTCGATGATGGCGGCGGCTTGCAATTCTGCCGCTTCTTTCTCTGCTTTTGCCCGAACGGTCAGTTCGACCGCTTTGGTTTCCGCATCCTGCGCCGCGGCGATCAGAGCGACCTGCTTGGCGCGATCCGCTTCGGCGGTCTGGCGGGTGGTTTCTACGTTTTGCTGGGCGCGAACCGCATCGGCCAGCGCGTCGTTGGCGCGCGCTTCCGCTTGCGATTGCTGCTCGGATTTGGCGGCAATGGCGATAGATTTCGTCTGGTTGGCGATTTCTGTCACCTGTTGCTGTTCGATCTCTTTAATACGTACTTCACGCTCGGCCTCAACTTTCCTGGACCGTACTGCTTGCTCACGTTCGATCTCCGTCTCCTGGATCTGCCGCTCAGCAAGAATGCGCGTCTGTTCTGCTTCACGATGGCGCTCGGCCTCAAAAGCGGCAATTTTGGCGTTTTGTTCGGCGGTGCGGGTTTTAACCTGTTGCTCCTGCTCCAGAGTCATAAAGGCTTCTTGTTGCTCGATTTCCAGCTTGCGTTCAAGCGCGTCGCGGTTCTTTTCGCGCACCGCCACTTCCACATCCTGTTCCACTTCATTACGTTCACGACGGCGGCGTTCGGTTTCCTGCGTCAGTTTCGTCAGACCTTCGGCATCAAAGGCATTGTTTGGATTGAAATGCTCTTTGGACGTTTGGTTAAAGTTGGTTAATGAGACGCTTTCCAGCTCCAGGCCGTTTTTCGACAAATCTTCCGCAACGGTGTTTTGTACGCCCTGAACGAAGTTTTCACGCGTATCCTGTAGCTCATGCATCGTCATCTGGGCTGCGGTAGCGCGTAAGGCGTCAACGAATTTATCCTCAACCAGCATACGCAGATCTTCCGGTGACAGCGTTCGCTGGCCAAGCGTTTGTGCGGCGGTGGCAATACCTTCAACAGAGGGTTTTACACGCACGAAGAAAGCAACGACCACGTCAACGCGCATACGATCTTTGGTGATCAGGCTGTCGACGGTAGCACGGCTGACTTCAAGTTTTAGGGTATTCATATTGATCGGAATAATTTCGTGAAAGATTGGCATCACAATAGCGCCGCCGCTCATCACCACTTTTTGCCCGCCAAGCCCGGTACGGACAAACGCCTGTTCCGCAGATGCGCGGCGATAAAGGCGAGCAAAAATGATCCCGATAATTAGTAAGACGATAACCGCCACGATGGCGGTAAACATCCATGATGGCAATATGCCAAAAACATCATCCATTATGTAAGTTCCTCTCAATTAAACATAGAAGGTACGCTCAGCCAAATAACGCGTTGCGGAAAGTCGGCAGATAATCAGCACCTTGTCTCCTTTTTTAAATTCTTTTCCCTTTTCGGGTTCCAGCAGTAAATAGTGAATCTGGCCGAACTTATCGGTAAATTTTCCTTCGCAAGGTGTTCCGGCGACGGCGGCGTGGCCGGTAATAATCGCCATGCCGCCGATAAATTCCTCTTCCCGGAGGGCGGAGCTTTCATCTCTGGGTAGCCAGGGCGCGAGGATTTTTCCGCTGTAATGCACGGCAAAGACCGACAGGACAATGCTTAACGGGACCAGCAGCAGATTGCTGAGCGGCGCCTGCCAGAGCATGATCCCGCCATGCTGGATGAGGATACCGAAGAGGCCGAAATAGCCGGCCAATAGACAGAGGACGACCAGGGCGGGAACGCGTCCAATATTCAGATAATGAAGCGCCTGGCCCGCAGGGCCGGATGACAGGGCATCATAATGATCGAGATGGGCGTCGAGCGCGCCTGAAAGAAAGTGGCCAAAAATCAGAGAAATCATCTCCAGCACGCCGATAAAGAAAACGAACGCGATGGCAAACAGATAGGGGCTGTTATACTCCGCAAATAAGGTCATATTTTCTATCCTTGTCGCCGCCTTCAGAAGGATGTTCGCGTGATAATTTTCATGCTTGTTATTTCATTGCGTTACAATATCATGTGACCCATATCTCCTTAAGTCCGAAAAGCGATTTATCCGTCGTTATCTTTGGTGAATATTGTGATTTTGCGCATTAAATTTGCGCACGTTATGTATAAAACCGCCGTACATATAGGGAAATACTGAAATTAGAAAAAGCATATAGCCTTAACAGAATTCAATAACTGGAGGGTATGCTGATGAACAACAATAACGTCTATTCATTAAATAATTTCGATTTTCTGGCGCGCAGCTTTGCCAGAATGCAGGCGGAGGGGCGTCCTGTTGATATCCAGGCGGTAACCGGCAATATGGACGAGGAGCACCGCGACTGGTTTTGCAAGCGTTACGCGCTTTACTGCCAGCAGGCGACTCAGGCGAAAAAGTTAGAATTAGAACACTAATGCAGGCTCCCTTATACAGGCGCAGGGCATTATTCAGATCTTATATGAGCGGGCCGTCAGGCCCGTTCACGTTTTTACTCTTGTGGATCGACTGGCGGAATGGCGGGCGCAGGTTTTACTTCTTCAGGCTTGTCGCGAGCTTCCAGTTCGCTGAGGCGTTGCTCCAGCAGCGCCAGTTTTTCCCGGGTGCGCAGCAAGACCTGAGTCTGGACATCAAACTCTTCGCGGCTCACCAGATCGAGACGCGTCAGCTGAGATTGCAGCGTTTGACGGATTTTTTTCTCGATATCTTCCCCGAACTCGCGAATACCTTTCGGCATTGACTCATGAACCTGGCGTGCGATTTGCTCAATTTTTTTCGGGTCAATCATTGTGGTTTCCCTGAACTGGTAAGTGTTAGCTCTTATTGTAGTGCGATATGTGGACGCCATAAACCAGAATTGTGTGATGTCATACGGAGTAAAGGCGTTGATGAAGGTAATCAATAGCGTTATAGTTAACCCGCTTATTCTCAGGGCGGGGCGAAATTCCCCACCGGCGGTAAATCAGCGATGTTTAACGCATTTCTCATCACGGTGCGCCGTGACGGAACGCGGAGAGCAGGTTGAAAGCCCGCGAGCGCTTTTTGCCATAGCGAAAAGGTCAGCAGATCCGGTGTAATTCCGGGGCCGACGGTTAAAGTCCGGATGGGAGAGGGTAACGATCCAGTCGGGCATGGACCCGCTCACGTTATTTTTTTGCCGCTTGTCGGCACTCCTAAGACTGCCCTGATTCTGGTAACCATAATGTTAATGAGGTTTTTTTACCATGAATCAGACGCTACTTTCCTCTTTTGGTACGCCTTTTGAACGTGTTGAACTTGCACTGGATGCGCTGCGTGAAGGACGCGGTGTGATGGTGCTTGATGATGAAGATCGTGAAAACGAAGGCGATATGATTTTCCCCGCAGAGATAATGACCGTAGAACAGATGGCGTTAACCATTCGTCACGGTAGCGGTATTGTTTGCCTGTGCATTACTGAAGACCGTCGTAAGCAGCTGGACTTGCCAATGATGGTGGAAAACAACACCAGCGCCTACGGCACCGGTTTTACCGTGACCATTGAAGCCGCAGAAGGCGTGACCACCGGCGTTTCCGCCGCTGACCGTGTCACTACGGTGCGTGCGGCAATTAAGGATGGCGCAAAACCGTCCGATCTTAACCGTCCGGGGCACGTTTTCCCACTGCGCGCTCAGGCGGGCGGCGTGCTGACGCGCGGCGGTCATACGGAGGCGACCATCGATCTGATGACGCTGGCCGGTTTTAAACCTGCAGGGGTACTGTGCGAGTTGACTAACGACGATGGGACGATGGCGCGCGCGCCGGAGTGTATCGCGTTTGCAGGCCAGCATAATATGGCGGTGGTTACGATTGAAGATCTGGTGGCTTACCGCCAGGCGCATGAGCGCAAAGCCAGCTGATCGAACGGATCATGGTTGAAAAAAGCCGATGAGATGTCATCGGCTTTTTTGTATTCCTTCGGTGCCATATTGTTCAGTTTCAAAGAACGACGAATAAGCTGAATGGTAAAATTATTGTGAGAAAAGCAGAGGCCTGAATGCAGACCTCTGCTTTGGTTTATCTATTCAGGTTATTTGCCTCTGGCCAGTTTCAATGCCCAGGCGCCGCTCATCACCAGCAGCAGAATCAGGCACAACCCAAAGGCCAACATACATGCCTGCGCCATGTTCATAAAGTGCCAGGGCGGAAGCAGATACCAGCCTTCGGACTGCTGGTAGAGATCGACAAACCACTGCTGTACGCTACTGAGCGTTACGCCATCAGGGACGATAGGCGCGTCATAACCGCAGTCTCCGGTAGGTTTAAACCACTCCGGCGCCCATTCCGCCAACGGTAAGTTGAAAGGAAAGGTCGGGTCAGTCGAACATCCTTGCACGCCAAAAAGTGAATCGGGGTCCGCATTATGTACCGCATGATGGATACCATTAAGCTTAATAGAAAACTTAATGCCCATAATGCTGCCATAAAACGCCGCGATGCAGCCAATCAGCTTCAGCACAATATTTTTGGGATTTATTGCCGCAATCACCCCGCCAATTACCATCACAAACATCGCGTAACGGATGTAAACACACTGCTCGCACGGTGCCATGTAGAGGTAGATTTGGAAGAACGAGTGCGCCAGGATAATTAATCCTCCCATCGCGATGGCCATTAACAGCCACAGAAAGCGCTGTTCCTGCCATCTCACCAGCGTATCCACTGGTCTTGCGCGTAGGTCTCGCCATAATCCCTTAATAAAATCCATAATCGTTTCCCTGCTTATTTTTTAGTGGCCAGTTCCCGAACGAGTTCAGCCATAGAATCGATGGATTTGATGTTTTTGGTGTAGATAAGGTACTTGCCGTTGACGACGTAAGCCGGAACACCCTGAATTTTGGCAACGTCATAGGCTGCTTTCCATTTTTCCAGAGTCTCCTGAACGGCAGGATCTTTCAGCGCCGCTTCAAAATCAGCCTGGCTCATGCCTGCGGCGTCCAGCCCGGTTTTAATAAATGCCGCCGGATCTTTCCCATCTGACCAGCGCTCTTTCTTATCATGGTAAGCCGTATACCAGGCGAACTTCGCTTTTTTGAATTGTGATTTAGCATCAAATAACGAAATCCCGGCAGCTTTATCTTTGGCGATCAGGACTGCAAATACTTCGCTGGCCTGTTTGCCATATTCGCCTTTTGTTTCCAGGTGGAACGGGGTGAACGTAACGAGATCGGCGACTTTATCAGAAACCGGACCTGTTACGGCTTTGTCATATTTGTAGCAGAAAGGGCAGGCGTAGCTAAATACCTTAATCAGCGTTTTATCCGCATTAGGAATTGGTTTCTCCAGAACCATATAATCTGTGCCCTCGGTAAAAGCCGATGCCGCAAAAGGAGTGACCAATGCCGCGGTTAATACTACGCTTTTAAATAAAGAGGTAATCCATTTAGATGACATATTAATTCCTTCCCGTGATTTATTTAAACATTTGTGTTGGATGTACCAGTAACGCACGATAGTGAGTCTGGTTGGGTTTATCCGACAGCACATCAATTTCAACTTTCACTTCTTTCGTTTTATAGTCAATCTCATTCAGTTTGCCGACTGTTGGTTTACCAACGTCGAACAGGTTAATAGAACCGCCAAAGCCGAACATGGTGTCGCGGTCTTTTTGATATTCAACAACCGAGGTAATAGGACTATAGAAATCATATCCACGTTCTTTACCGTATTCCCAAACTTGTTGTACGGTGCCTTTCTTCTCATCGATCTTATATTCGACAAAACGGGAATATTTCATGGTCGGTAGAGCCGGTTGCTCCAGGCCGCGACCATCACCGTTATCAAAGACCGTTAACGTACCTTTGCTGGAAAGCCATGCCGTATGTTGGGTATAGGTGAAATCGAAATCGGTGTCCTTACACTTGCCGTTTTCGTCACAGGTCAACGGCTTACCATGATCGTCTACCGGTTTCAGCAATTTACTGGCTAGCTGCTTATTCCAGCCTTTAGACGGTGCCAGTATCCATTTCACCTGCTTATCGCGACCAATTTTTACAATACCCTGATGGCGGGAAGAAAGGATGATGGAGTCGTCTTTCGCGTCATAAGCGATAGAGTTGACGTGCGCCCAGTTACGACCGGCACCAACGCCAAGCGCATCGCCATACGGCGTATCCGGTTCGAGTTTCGCCTGCTGTCCGGCATGGGCCAGATCGACGTTCACGCATACTGCGCCCGCATCCAGCGCGCCGAGCAGCGCATCACGCATAGGGTCGAGGATTTTGGTTAAATCCCAAACGTCTACTACGCGGCCAGACTTATCAACCTCAATGATTTGGTCACGAATAGTATGAACATGTATGCCGTCTTCTTTGCGGTAATCGCGTTTGCCGACGCGCAGCAGTACGGTACCGTTCACGGTTTCGATGGATTCATGAGATGCGTCCAGGAACCCGCGCGGCAGTTTATGATCGGCAAGAACTTGCCCCATCATGTCAAACTCGTACCAGTGTTGGCCCTGCACCGCGGTAAAGGTGCCGCGAGGCGTTTCACGAATCCCCATCAGGTAGCCACGTTTGTTGATATTCATATCGTGGCCGTTGTAGAAGGTATCTTGATCCAGCCACCAGCGGTATTCACCCTGGGTGTCGACCACAAACGTATAAGGGGCGATATCGAAAGGCAAAGCCCCGCCCGCCGGGCCGGCATCAAGAATGCCCGCATTTTTATCTTTTTCGCCGTGCCAGTGAAATTCAGCGCCCTGCGGCGTAAAGGTATGGGTATTTACCAGATAAAGGCGATCTTCAAATCCTGGCGCAACTTTAATAACTTTCGTTTGCTGGAGATCTGAAATAGAACGGTTATCCATATAATGGTTGACGATGGCGGACGTCTGCACCACATAGTCATCCTTCATGGCTTTGCCGTTTTCTTTATATTCTACCGTGACGTTGTTGGCAAATTTCTGATAAAGGCCAAAAATAGGAATACCGTCATAGGTTTCTAAAGACTCTTTCCCAACGGTATAAGTAACGGGAACGCCTTTTTCCCCTTTGCCATGTACAGTAACTTTAACGTCTGAAATAATATGGCTATCTAATTCCACCAGTGCGGTGAGAGGGGCATTACCGTAAGGATCGACAACGACTGCGCCTAATTTCCCTGCGGGCTGCGCCGGTTGAAAACCTGCGGCAAACGTACTGGCTGCGGTGAGTCCGCATGTCAGTGCGACGGCGCCGGCAAGTATTGTTTTCCGGTATTGGTCAAACATGGATATATCTCCTTATATACAACTTTTTTTAATTGCCTGAGTGAGTCGATAGTAGGAGTGTGATATTTTAAGAACAATATAAATTAGTACGAAGTGTGATCTTATCGACATTGTTTTCTGCTTAATACCTCTTTCATTATTGTGTTTCACCACTGATTTATATGATCAAAATCATTTATTTGTTCCACAAATATGCCAGTATATGAATACGTCAAAATAAGGGTATGTAAAATTTTAACGTTAAATGTTTAGTGATGTTAAATTTTAAGGGTAAAAAGGATGTTTATTGCCTGGTATTGGATAATATTAATCGTTCTGGTGGTAGTAGGGTATATTTGCCATATGAAGCGTTATTGCAGAGCGTTTCGGCAAGACAGAGATGCATTACTTGAAGCGCGAACGAAACGTTTTCGCCAGACGAGCGAAGGCGACAGCGTGATGAATGAGCAGAAATAGCGCATATCCTTGACGGGCAGCCGGATGTTGCCTGGCTAAAGGCCTGCATCCGGCGCGACGTTGCTCTTAACCGATACCTATCGTCTGCAAAATGACGAGACTGAGCCCCATGATGGACATACCGCAAAGCACACCATAGCTGGGGTTATTGTTAGGATCGATCTCTTTTGCCAACGGCATCAGTTCATCGACGGAGAGCGCCACCATAATGCCGGCGACTGCTGCCATGATAGCCGCCATAACGATCGGTGAAACCAGGCTGCCCAAAATCAGCCACGCCAGCACGCCGCCAAGAATTTCCGCCATGCCGGAGATACCGGCCCAAAAAATCGCGGTACGTTTTGAGCCCGTCGCGGCATAAACCGGGCCGGCAACCGCCAGCCCTTCAGGAATATTGTGCAACGCCACCGCCAGTGCGATGCCGAAACCCAGTTCAAGATTGCTGCTGGCAGTGACAAAGGTGGCGATTCCTTCCGGAAAGTTGTGCAGGCTAATGCCGAGCGTCAATAAAATCGCAGTGCGTTTTATCGAGCCGGGAAGCGGCTGCTGCCTTTTTTGCACCAGATCCTGCGGATGAGCGTGAGGAAGCAGACGATCCAGCCCGAAGTAGCCCAACAGGCCGATAATAAACATCCCGTAGCCCAGTACAGGCGACATCCCCTCGGTATCTAACGCGGCGGGCAGCATCTCCATCAGCGAGATGAGCAGCATGATCCCTGCGGCGAAGCCCAGCGAAAAAGCCAGCATGCGGTTAGACGGTTTTTGGCCAAGAACGCCAAGAAACGCGCCAATAAAGGTGGCAGCGCCCGCCAGTAAGGTCAGAATAAGTGGTACTGACATCCATTACTCCTTATCAATTTGCCGTCCGAACCTGACCTTCAAAATAACTGATGATCTTCATCATAGTTATCTGAGTTCTTCCTCTGTGAAGAAAGCGTATGGTGATGTTAACAAAATGTCTTTCCTGTAAGGATAACATCATGTCTTTAACGTGTATGCCAGCATTGTTTTTGGGGCATGGCAGCCCGATGAACGTGCTGGACGATAATGATTATACCCGCGCCTGGCGGCGATTGGGGGAAGCCCTACCGCGACCACAGGCGATAGTGGTGGTGTCGGCGCACTGGTATACCCGTGGGACGGGCGTCACAGCGATGGAAAGGCCGCAAACTCTCCACGATTTTGGCGGTTTTCCGCAGGCGCTGTATGACATGCATTATCCGGCCCCTGGATCGCCTGCGCTGGCGCAGCGTCTGGTTGAACTGTTGGCTCCCGTTCCCGTCGCGCTCGATAAAGAGGCGTGGGGATTTGATCACGGCTCCTGGGGCGTATTGATCAAGATGTACCCGAATGCGGATATCCCGATGGTGCAGCTTAGTGTTGATAGTACCAAACCGGCGGCATGGCATTTTGAGATGGGTCGTAAACTGGCGACGCTGCGTGACGAAGGCGTGATGCTGGTGGCTAGCGGGAATGTGGTTCATAACCTGCGGACTGTGCGTTGGCACGGTGACAATATACCGTATCCCTGGGCGGCGTCATTTAATGACTTTGTGAAAGCTAACCTGACGTGGCAGGGGCCGGTAGAACAGCACCCGCTGGTGAATTATCTGCAACATGAAGGGGGCGCCTTATCGAACCCGACGCCGGAGCACTTTTTGTCTTTGCTGTATGTACTTGGCGCCTGGGACGGCAAGGAACCTATCACCATCCCGGTCGACGGTATTGAGATGGGCAGTATAAGTATGTTGTCGGTGCAGGTGGGGTAGGCCGGATAAGGCGCTGAATGATTGCCCGATGGCGCTACGCGCATCGGGCTTACAGGAAAATCTATCCTTCGACAAAAATATGCGGATAGAAGCGGGAGAGATCCTGGGTGATCAGTGCCCGATCTTCACGGATACCAATTCCGGCGGGTTGATCGTTAATCAGCCAGCTACCAATTAGGGTGTAACTGTCGCCGAATTTTGGCAGCGGATAGAACTGTTGCACGATCATACCCTCTTCGCCATACGGGCCTTCCACGGATTCGATCGTTTTACCGTTCTCAATAATCGATACGTTCGCCCCTTCGCGGGAGAAGATCGGTTTCACGACATATTTATCCATTGGCGGATGTTCGTCTTCGGCGAAATACGCAGGCAACAGATTCGGATGGTCCGGGAACATCTCCCACAACAGCGGCAATAACGCTTTATTGGAGATAATGCTTTTCCAGGCCGGTTCCAGCCAGCGCACGCCGGCATCTTCCAGCTTGGTGGAAAACATCTCGCGTAGCATAAATTCCCACGGATAGAGCTTGAACAGGTTCGCAATGACCTGATCCTGCAGATCCGTAAATTGACCTTTTTCCCCCAGACCAATATCGTCGATATAGAGAAATTCGGTGGCGATTTCCGCTTCGGCCGCGCAATCCTGTAAATACTGAATGGTGCCGCGATCCTCAACCGTATCGCGACAGCAGGTGAGATGTAGCAACTGAAAACCGTACTGTTCGCGAAGTTCAGCAAAGCGTTCAATCAGCTTTTCCTGCAGGCTATTAAACTGATCGCTGCCTTCCGGCAGATTGCCCGCGTTGATTTGATCTTCCAGCCAAATCCACTGGAAAAACGCCGCTTCATACAGCGACGTTGGCGTGTCGGCATTATTTTCGAGCAGCTTAGGCTCGCCGATGCCGTCCCAGGCCAGATCGAGGCGGGAATAGAGCGACGGTTGTTGCGTTTGCCAGGACTGGCGAACAAAACCCCAGGTATGTTTTGGAATACGAAACTTCGTCATCAGCTCATCGCTGGCGATGACGCGTTCTACTACCTTGAGGCACATCTGGTGCAGCTCGGCGGTAACGTCTTCCAGTTTTTCCACCTGGGCGAGCGTTAACTTGTAATAAGCGTCTTCACACCAGTACGGTTCACCATACATAGTGTGAAAATTAAACCCGTATTCAGTCGCTTTATCGCGCCAGTCCGGGCGCTCGGTAATACTGACTCTTTCCATGCGTATCAGCCGCCCATCGAACGTGTTGAAGTACCGGCAGCGCTACGCTGCATGGTGCTCTGTTTGGCGACGGATTCGCCAAAACCGCCGCGGGTAACGGTTGTTGTGGTGGCCGGTTTCGGCGCCATCGCGGTTTTCGGTACGGTCATTGTCCGGCCCGGTTGCGCCGCGCCGTAGTTTTTACCTGCCGCATCGGTATATTTGCCGTATGCAGGGCTGGCCGGGTTTTTCGAGCTAAACAGCGGCTGTTGCGCAAAGCCTGCGCCGCCGCCCATCAGACGCCCCATCATGTAACCTGCCATAAGCGGCATCCAGAAACTGCCGCTGGATTGTTGAGCCTGCGCCTGATTTTCCGGCGCCATGCCAGCCTGTGCGGGCGCTTGCTGGCACTGACCTTCGCCAAACTCGGCGACGCAATCTTCGCGTGTAGCGTACTTAGGCGCAGTACGTTCGGCCTCTTTCAGCGCATTGTTATACGCGGCTGTACACTCCGCGCTTTTGCCCGGATTCGCCGCTGAACAGTCATCAGCGTTTTGATACAGCGATACGGTTTCATCGCTTTTTTCACAGCCAGCCAGCATAAAAACAGCCGTAACCGCCAGGGCGACCGGCGTTAAATGCCGCGCGCTCCAGCTTTTGCGAAATGATGCGTGATGGATGGATTTTGTCCGTTTCATATTTGTCTTCCAGGACCCAGTGGTAAATACAGCATGCGTTCAGAATAGAGGATGACTGGTCGAAATTGAAGCGAGAAAAGGCGAGAATGCGGCGGAATAGCAGGATCTTTACGTTGTCTTACGTTCAGGCGCGGCTTTATGACAGGTAGCGCCGCGCTTACCAGACCTACAAGGGCACAGGTCTGATAAGCGCAGCGCCAGCGAATAACTTATCAATGCCGGAATGGATTGCCGTTATTGCTGTTGGCGCGAGCGGCGGTCGGCTGTACTGCCGGCGCAGCGCTATGGACATTATAACCGTCTGCGGCAGCATCCTGCTCTGGCGTTTCCGGCGCTACGCTTTCCGGCGACGTCGGGATAGGTTTACCCAACGTACTGTTAAGCGCGAGCAGATCCTGCTCGTTCAGCGTACCGAGCGCATATTTGATATTTAACTGATTAATCAAATAGGTATAACGCGCGTTGGCCAGTTGCTGCTTGGCATCATACAGAGTGGTGGTGGCATCCAGTACGTCAACAATGGTACGTGTACCGACCGAGTAACCGGCTTCCATTGCATCCAAAGAACTTTGCGCGGAAACGACTGCCTGTTTATACGCGTTGATGCTGCTGATGGAGGCGTTAATATTGTTAAAGGAAGAACGTACGGTCTGCACCACGCTACGGTGCGCGCTTTCCAGCTGTTCGCTTGCGCCGACGAAGTTATACTGCGCCTGTTTTACCTGCGAGTTAACCATCCCGCCTTGATACAGCGGCAGGGAGAAGTTCAGGCCGATTTTATTCTGCCCCATGTTGCTATCGTCGTACTGGGCGGCGTTGGTTTTAGAACCGCTATAAGAGGTATCAGAAATGCCGGTTGAGGCCGTTAAATTCAGCGTCGGCAGATGACCATCCTGCGCCTGACGGATTTGCTCGCGCGCCAGATCCTGACTTAAACGCGCCTGCAACAGCGACAGGTTACGGTTTTCCGCTTCCTTCAGCAGCGCATTAACAGCTTTAGGCTTGTCGGTTTTAAAATGTTCGACGTTAAGCGACGCCAGCTCCGGGTAATAATTGCCGGTTACCTGGCGCAGCTCTTCTACCGCGTTATCCAGGTTGTTGCGGGCGGTCACTTCATTCGCCAGTACGGTATCATATTGCGCACGGGCGTTTTGCACATCGGTAATGGCGACCAGACCCACGTTAAAACGTTGCGTCGTTTGATCTAACTGACGGTAGATAGCCTCTTTTTGTGCCTGGGTATAAGAAAGCACATCAATAGCGTTCAATACCTTAAAATACGCGTTCGCGGTATTGAGGATCAGCGTCTGCTGATCGGTCTGATAGGTGACATCCTGAATGCCTGCTGCTTTTTCTTGCAGGGTGAGCCCACGCCATTTCGACATATCAAACAGTGTCTGCGTTAATTGCAGGGAAGCGCTGGTTTCATTGGAGTTGATACCGTTCGCATCGCGATAACCGTTGCTGTAGGTGTAGTCGGCACCCAAACCCAGTTGCGGCAGTAAAGGACTACGCGCTTCGTTAATTTTTTCGAATGCAGCATCGCGATCGGCAGCGGATTTACGCAATTCCGGGTTGCTCAGGCGTGCTTGCTGATAAACTTGCATCAGGTTCTCTGCCTGGCTTAGTGTGCTGAACCCCGACAGGCTCAGGCCGATAAGGATGGGGAGCAATTTCTTCATTTGCATTCCTTGTTGTGAAGCAGTATTTAGCGCTGATCAATTTGTAAAAATAATTGCTGATTCTAGCAGAATCCGCCACTGCAAAAAGTTGGCGTTACGTGCCATACGAGCCTTAATTGGCACCAATTTACCACAAGGGTGATAAAACAGCAGTCAACCACCCTTGAAATTCATCATTTAATCATTATTGCTAGCAGGGCAGCACAATGCGTAAATCAGACAACTTGCCAGTTACTTTCACCAAAAGCGATGTAGAAATTATTGCACGGGAAACGCGCTATCGCGGTTTTTTTTCATTGGATGTGTATCGATTCCGCCATCGTTTATTCAACGGAGAAATGAGTGGCGAGGTAAAGCGCGAAATTTTTGAGCGCGGGCACGCCGCCGTCTTGCTACCCTTTGACCCTGAACGTGACGAGGTGGTGCTGGTCGAACAGATTCGTATTGCCGCGTATGACACAAGCGTTACGCCGTGGCTGCTGGAGATGGTCGCCGGCATGATAGAAGAAGGCGAAACCATTGAGGCGGTCGCCCGGCGGGAGGCGATGGAAGAAGCGGGGCTGACCGTAGGCCGCACCCGACCGGTCATCAGTTACCTGGCGAGCCCAGGAGGAACCAGCGAGCGCTCATCTATTCTGGTGGGTGAAGTGGACGCCACGACCGCGGTAGGTATTCATGGTCTGGCGGATGAAAACGAAGATATTCGGGTTCATGTGGTAAGCCGGGAACAGGCATACCAGTGGGTAGAAGAGGGGAAAATCGACAACGCAGCCGCAGTCATCGCTTTGCAATGGCTTCAGTTGCATCATCAAGAGTTAAAAAACGAGTGGAAAAAATGAAGCGTTATACACCTGACTTCCCAGAAATGATGCGTTTGTGCGAAACCAATTTTTCGCAATTGCGCCGCCTGCTGCCGCGCAATGACGCCCCCGGTGAAACGGTGAGCTATCAGGTGGGCAACGTACAATATCGGTTAACGATTGTGGAATCGACCCGATACACTACGCTTGTAACGATTGAGCAAACGGCGCCAGCCATCACCTACTGGAGCCTGCCGTCGCTGACGGTGCGCCTCTACCATGATGCGATGGTGGCTGAAGTGTGTTCAAGCCAGCAGATCTTTCGCTTCAAAGCGCGGTATGATTATCCAAATAAAAAGTTGCATCAACGCGACGAAAAGCATCAAATTAATCAGTTTCTGGCCGACTGGCTACGATTCTGTTTAGCACATGGAGCGATGGCGATTCCGGTTTATTAGCGTCGTGAAACCTAAGGACACCATTTGGAAAGCCTGTTAACCCTACCTCTGGCTGGTGAGGCCCGAGTCAGGATTTTACAAATTACAGATACTCACCTGTTTGCCGAAAAGCATGAAACGCTGTTAGGCGTCAATACCTGGGAAAGTTACCAGGCCGTGCTGGAGGCTATTCGGGCGCAACAGTATGAATATGATCTGATCGTGGCCACCGGCGATCTGGCGCAGGATCAATCCGCTGCGGCTTATCAGCATTTTGCTGAGGGTATCGCAAGCTTTCGCGCGCCTTGCGTTTGGCTACCGGGCAATCATGATTTTCAGCCGGCAATGTACAGCGCGCTGCAAGAGGCGGGGATTTCCCCGGCTAAACGCGTGTTAATCGGTGAACAATGGCAGATTTTGTTGCTGGATAGCCAGGTGTTTGGCGTCCCGCATGGCGAACTGAGCGAGTTCCAACTGGAATGGCTTGAGCGTAAGCTCGCCGATGCGCCAGAGAGACAGACATTGCTCCTGTTGCACCACCATCCGTTGCCGGCAGGGTGCAGTTGGCTGGATCAGCACAGCTTGCGTAATGCTGGTGAGCTGGATAGCGTGCTGGCGAATTTCCCGTGTGTAAAATATCTGTTATGCGGGCATATTCACCAGGAGCTGGATCTTGACTGGAACGGTCGCCGTCTGTTGGCGTCGCCGTCAACCTGCGTACAGTTCAAACCGCACTGCGCGAACTTTACGCTGGATACTATCGCGCCGGGCTGGCGTACGCTGGAGCTCCAGGCGAACGGCGTCCTGGAGACGGAAGTGCATCGCCTGCAGGATACCCGGTTCCGACCCGATACCGCTTCGGAAGGATACTGATGTCTACGCTTCTCTATTTGCACGGATTCAACAGTTCCCCTCGCTCGGCAAAAGCGTGCCAGCTAAAAAACTGGCTGGCGGAGCGTCATCCGCATGTTGAGATGATCGTCCCTCAACTACCGCCGTATCCTGCCGATGCGGCGGAGTTGCTGGAATCTCTCGTACTTGAGCATGGCGGTGCGCCATTAGGGCTGGTAGGATCGTCGCTGGGTGGTTATTACGCCACCTGGCTGTCGCAATGTTTTATGCTGCCGGCTGTGGTGGTGAATCCCGCCGTGCGGCCCTTTGAATTACTGACCGACTATCTCGGTCAGAACGAGAACCCCTACACCGGGCAGCAATATGTGCTAGAGTCTCGCCATATTTATGATCTTAAAGTCATGCAGATTGACCCGCTGGAAGCGCCGGACCTGATCTGGCTACTGCAACAGACGGGCGATGAAGTGCTGGATTACCGCCAGGCGGTGGCATATTACGCCTCCTGCCGTCAGACAGTGACCGAGGGTGGTAATCACGCATTCACGGGCTTCGAAGATTATTTCAACCAGATTGTCGATTTTCTTGGACTGCACAGTTGCTGACAATCAATTCGAATTGCTAATTAAACCATGACGCAAACTTATAACGCTGATGCTATTGAGGTGCTCACTGGGCTTGAGCCGGTACGCCGCCGCCCGGGGATGTACACCGATACGACCCGCCCCAACCATTTGGGTCAGGAAGTAATTGATAATAGTGTGGATGAAGCACTGGCAGGTCACGCCAAACGCGTGGATGTCATTTTACATGCCGATCAATCGCTGGAAGTGATTGACGACGGACGCGGGATGCCGGTGGATATCCATCCGGAAGAGGGGGTTCCGGCGGTAGAACTGATCCTCTGTCGGCTTCATGCCGGCGGTAAATTCTCCAATAAGAACTATCAGTTCTCTGGTGGTCTGCATGGGGTGGGGATTTCGGTCGTGAATGCCCTGTCAAAGCGCGTGGAAGTGACCGTGCGCCGCGACGGTCAGGTCTATAACATCGCGTTTGAAAACGGCGAGAAAGTGCAGGATTTGCAGGTTGTCGGCACCTGCGGTAAACGTAATACTGGCACCAGCGTCCATTTCTGGCCGGACGAAAGTTTCTTCGACAGCCCGCGTTTTTCTGTCTCTCGCTTAATGCACGTTCTGAAAGCAAAAGCGGTGCTGTGTCCCGGCGTGGAAATCACTTTTAAAGATGAAGTGAATAACAGCGAGCAGCGCTGGTGCTACCAGGATGGTCTGAACGACTATCTGGGCGAAGCGGTAAACGGCCTGCCGACGCTGCCGGAAAAGCCGTTTATCGGTAATTTTAACGGTGAAACGGAAGCGGTTGACTGGGCGCTATTGTGGCTGCCGGAAGGCGGCGAATTACTGACGGAAAGCTACGTCAACCTGATCCCGACCATGCAGGGGGGGACGCACGTCAACGGTCTGCGCCAGGGCCTGCTCGACGCGATGCGCGAATTTTGCGAATACCGCAATATTCTGCCGCGCGGCGTCAAACTGTCGGCGGAAGATATCTGGGATCGCTGCGCTTATGTGCTCTCCGTGAAAATGCAGGACCCGCAATTTGCCGGGCAGACTAAAGAGCGTCTGTCGTCGCGTCAATGTGCGGCATTTGTTTCCGGCGTGGTGAAAGATGCTTTCAGCCTGTGGCTGAACCAGAACGTGCAGGCGGCGGAACAACTGGCAGAGATGGCGATTGCCAGCGCGCAGCGGCGACTGCGCGCCGCAAAAAAAGTGGTGCGCAAAAAGCTCACCAGCGGTCCGGCGTTGCCGGGGAAACTGGCGGACTGTACCGCGCAGGATCTTAATCGGACCGAGCTGTTCCTTGTGGAAGGGGATTCGGCGGGCGGTTCCGCCAAGCAGGCGCGCGATCGCGAATATCAGGCGATCATGCCGCTCAAAGGTAAGATCCTTAACACCTGGGAGGTCTCTTCCGATGAAGTGCTGGCCTCGCAAGAGGTGCATGATATTTCCGTGGCGATCGGTATCGATCCGGACAGCGACGATCTGAGTCAGCTGCGCTACGGCAAGATCTGTATCCTGGCGGATGCGGACTCCGATGGTTTGCATATCGCTACGCTGCTTTGCGCGCTGTTTGTCAGACATTTCCGCGCGCTGGTGAAGAATGGTCATGTCTACGTCGCGCTACCGCCGCTGTACCGTATCGATTTGGGTAAAGAGGTCTATTACGCGCTGACGGAAGAAGAGAAGGCGGGCGTACTGGAACAACTGAAGCGTAAGAAAGGCAAGCCGAACGTCCAGCGTTTCAAAGGCCTGGGTGAAATGAACCCGATGCAGTTACGCGAAACCACGCTTGATCCAAATACTCGCCGCCTGGTGCAGCTCACCATTAGCGATGAAGACGATCAGCGTACTAACGCGATGATGGATATGCTGCTGGCAAAGAAACGTTCTGAAGATCGACGCAACTGGCTACAGGAAAAAGGCGATCTCGCGGATCTCGACGTGTAACGGTTGTTGCACGCTTTATCCGGTCTGCATGCCGCAGGCCGGATAAGCGAATCCGACATGACGCCGCAGCCTGATGGCGACACTTGCGCATCGCATCAGGGCGACGTCAGACGAGGGTAATAACTTAAACGCCGGATTCCAGAATACGAATATTCATTTCCAGCACATCGTCTTTTACCGCGTCGCTGTAGGCTTTCATATGCGGGGTTTGCAGATGCGCCTCAAGGTGCGCAACGCTTTCCCACTGTTCAATCATCACGATCGAGTCAGGCGCCAGAGTCTGAAAACTCACGCCCGCGGCATGATCCACCATCGGCGCGTAACCGTGGCACCCCTCTTCTTTAAGAACGGTTGGAATAATTTTCGCAAACTGGTCGAGGACGGCCTGACGGTGATGTTGGCCCGGACGCGTGCGAATTTCGGCAATGACGGTAAGCATGGTTAACTCCTTCTAATTCCAGGATGACCAGTTAAGCAAAAATTTCGCTCAGATGCTTGCGATATTCTGCGGTATAGCGCGGAACATCCGGCATTTTAATCACGTCGTTGGCAATAAACGTTGGCAGCGCGTCCATGCCCAGGAACTGGTTGGCTTTATGGAAGGGCAGATAGACGCCATCTACGCCTACGCCGTGGAAAAACTGATCTTTTTCGGTAAATGCTTCCATCGGCGCGTTCCACGTCAGTGACAGCATATATTTTTTCCCCTGCACCAGACCGCCGGAACCGTACTTTTTAGCGGCATCGGAACGCGTGCGGCCATCGCTGGCATAGAGCGTGCCGTGACCTTCGGTAAAGACATCATCCATATATTTTTTTACGGTCCATGGCGCGCCCATCCACCAGCCAGGCATCTGCCAAATCACCACGTCAGCCCAGACGAAATTCTGCACCTCTTCTTTAATGTCATAGTCGCTGTCGGCGCGGACGATCTTAACCTGATGACCCAGATCGCGCAGAAGCCCATCGGCAACTTCGGTCAGGGTGTCATTTAACTGGCCGTTGGAGTGCGCGAATTTTTTCGCCCCGTTGATAATCAGGATGTTACTCATTTTGTGTCCTCAAGAAATGCGTTTGCTGCTGATTCTACGCTGACGGGCGGTGCGGTGAAATTAGCAAAATGTGCAAAGTCTTTTGCGTTTTTGGCAAAAGTCTGTGTTACCAACTTACTACGGCCTCAAATCCACCTTCCGCGGCGTTGCCAAACGACACCGTCATGCCGTGCAGCGTAGCGATGCGACGGACGATTGATAATCCCAGACCGCTGCCGGTCACACTTTGGCCAGGCGGGCGGTAAAAACGCTCGCCGATATGCGTCAGAATCTCTGGCGCTACACCAGGGCCATTATCTCTGACGGTGAAGCTGCGGGCATGTAAGGTAACGTCGACGACGCTGCCTTGCGGACTGTAGCGAATCGCATTATCCAGCAGGTTACGCACTAACAGGCTTAAGAGTAGCGGCTGGCCGGTACGTATGACGTCATGGGCGTTAAGCTGTAAACGCACGTCGATATTCGCCTGCTGCGCCGGATGATAAATATCCATTACCGCGGACTGCAGCAGCTCTTCCAGCGAAATCTCCGCCACATCCTGCAAATTATTGAGCGAGTCGAGGCGCGACAACGTCAGTAGCTGATCGACCAGCCGTGTGGCGCGATCGATCCCCGCATGGAGCTGGGTCAGCGCTTTATCACGCGATAGCGGATCGTCGCCCGAGAGCTGTGCCACCTCGGTTTGTACTTTCAGCGCGGCCAGCGGGCTGCGCAATTCATGGGCGGCGTCGGAGGTAAATCGCCGTTCGCGCACCATCATGGAGTGGATGCGACTAAAAAGCTGATTAAGTGCTTCGACCAGTGGGCGAACCTCGCTCGGTACGCCTTTGGCGTCGAGCGGCGTTTCCGATTCCGGCGACCGGAAGCGTAGCGCCTGCGCCAGTTTTTTTCAACGGTCTGAGCTCGCGGTGAAGCAGGAGTAATAAAATCAGCAGCATGAAGGGAAGGGCGATCAGCCACGGCGTTAATTGCGCCGCCACGATCGCCAGCGCCATATCTTCGCGGTAATCCCACTCCTGACCGACGACGATACGATACTTACCGTCCGCCGAGTTCAACCACAAAAAACGCCAGAGGTCGTTGTCATCCTTCAGATAGCCATTGTCGAAACCTTCCCGGCGATAGCGATACGGAATATCCTGGCCGTTGTCGCCATCATGCAGCAACATTTTGCCGTAAGCGGAAAAGATGGCGAACGCCAGCGCATCGTCATCGATATGCCCATGTTTTAATTTCTTTGGCGTATGCGCCATGCGCTGCGGGGCGTTGATCTCGTTAAGATCGAGGGTGCTAAGCCGTCTGGCGAACAACATCAACTGTGTGTCAAACAGCTCGTCGACATTATCCGTCGTCTTTCTCCAGGCCACAAAACTGGAAATTGCCCAAGTGATGGAGACCAGAATCAGGAAAATAAGCGTCAGCCTGACGCGTAGGCTGAGACGTTGCGTCAATTTCATGCGTCACCCAGGGTGTAGCCGATGCCGTGTACGGTGCGAATAAATTCGCTGCCGAGCTTGCGGCGTAAATGATGAACATGGACTTCCACTGCATTGCTGGACACGTCGTCATCCCAGTTATACAGCTTCTCTTCAATAAGCTTGCGCGGCAGCACGCGACCTTTGTTGCGCAGTAAGAGTTCCAGCAACGCGAACTCTTTTGGTTTTAGGGCCAGAGGTTCGCCGGCAAGCGTCGCGACGAGATTGCCTGGATTGAGCGTCACCTGGCCGTGGCGCAATTCGCTACTGGCCTGACCGCTGGCGCGGCGTACCAGCGCCTCCAGACGGGCGGCGACCTCAATGAGCGCGAAAGGTTTACATAAATAGTCATCGGCGCCCAGACGTAGCCCCTCGACGCGCTCTGCTAACGCGTCGCGCGCCGTCAGGATCAGTACCGGTTCCTGTTTACCCTTTTCGCGCCATTCGCGCAAAATATCCCGTCCGTCCATGCCTGGCAGCGTCAAATCTAAAATAACCGCATCATAAGGCGCGCTGTAAAGCGCCTCTTTGCCCGGACGTCCCTCGGTAAACCAGTCGACGCTGAAACCCATTTTACTCAGGCCCGCTTTTATGCCATCGCCAATAAGTGTGTCATCTTCTACCAGTAAAATTCGCATCTGTTCTTCCTTGCGGTAACTCGCGTTGCCGTCAGTTAACCTTGTCGCCGCAGGCGATGTACAGAAAAAAAGATTCTTTTTTTGCCTTAAGAAGTTGTTAAGGATTACCTTATTAAATGGATCTGAAACGACATGAAAGGGAAAAGTAATCATGAAAAAATTAGCTGCAATCGTTGCCGTTATGGCACTGTGTTCTACCCCGGTTCTGGCGGCTCAGCAGGGCGGTTTCTCCGGCCCGTCGGCGACGCAAACGCAAGGCGGCGGATTTGTCGGCCCGAACGGCAGCAGCACGACGGTAGAGAGCGCTAAATCGCTGCGTGACGATGCGTGGGTAACGCTGCGCGGGAATATCGTCGAGCGCATTTCCGACGACCTGTATGTGTTTAAAGATGCGACCGGTACTATCAATGTGGATATTGACCACAAGCGTTGGAACGGCCTGACCGTAACCCCGCAGGATACCGTTGAAATTCAGGGCGAAGTGGATAAAGACTGGAACTCTGTCGAAATCGACGTAAAACAGATTCGTAAAGTGAATCCGTAATCCCACATTGCGCAAGATCGGTCAGGATTCACAGCCGCCCGGTGGGCAGAATAGGCCACAAGGAGGCAGTGATGAATGACCTGATCAGCGCGGCTTATTCCGAACGTCTGCGGCGCGTTTGCGACCACATTGAGCGTCATCTGGATGAGCCTCTGTCGATTGAGGCGTTAAGCCGGATGGCGCACAGCTCGCCGTTTCATTTTCACCGGCAGTTTACTGCCTGGAGCGGGCTTCCGCTCTATCGCTATATCCAGTGGCTGCGTTTGCGCCGGGCGTCATGGCGGCTGGCGTTTAACCCGCAAGATAAAGTTATCGATATCGCGCTGGATGCCGGATTTCAGAATCCGGAGTCGTTCACACGTGCTTTCAAAACCGCGTTTGGTCAAAGCCCGCGCCGGTTTCGGCAATCGCCGGACTGGCTGGCCTGGCACCAACGCGTTCCTAAACTTGCGTTACAGGAGCAGCATGTCATGGACGTAAAAATCGTTGAATTTCTACCTACCCGCGTCGCGATGCTGACGCATCTGGGGCATCCGGATAAGGTCAACGCCAGCGCGGCGAAATTTATTGCATGGCGGCGCGAAACGGGGCAGTCGCCGATTGCCAGCAGTCAAACCTTTGGTATTGCCTGGCACGACCCGCAGACGACGCCGCCGGATCAATTCCGCTTTGATATCTGCGGCAGCGTCCGCCAGCCGATAGCCGAAAATGACGTTGGCGTGGTGAATAGCGAGATTCCTGGCGGGCGCTGCGCGGTGGTGCGCCATCAGGGATCGCTCGACAGCCTCCCGGAGAGCGTGTGGTATTTATTCCGCGAATGGCTACCGGCCAGCGGCGAGACGCTGCGCGATTTTCCGGTCTTCTTCCAGTACCTGAATTTCGTCAATGAGGTGGCGGAACATGAGCTGCTGACGGATATCTATCTGCCGCTTCGTTAACTTCCTCGTCACCTGGCTCACGGTTTGTGACTCAGACCGTGAGATAGGGTATTATCTGCGGCAATATTGCCGTCCGAACGGTCAGCATGCAGATTGAGGATCCCCTGTTAATGAGCGATATGGCAGAGCGCCTTGCGCTACATGAATTTACGGAAAACGCCTACTTAAACTACTCCATGTACGTGATCATGGATCGTGCGTTGCCGTTTATTGGCGACGGCCTGAAGCCGGTACAGCGCCGCATCGTCTATGCGATGTCAGAGCTGGGGCTGAACGCCAGCGCTAAATTTAAAAAATCCGCCCGTACCGTCGGTGACGTACTGGGTAAGTATCATCCGCACGGCGACAGCGCCTGCTATGAAGCCATGGTGCTGATGGCGCAGCCGTTCTCTTACCGTTACCCGCTGGTCGATGGCCAGGGAAACTGGGGCGCGCCGGATGATCCGAAGTCATTCGCGGCAATGCGTTATACCGAATCTCGCCTGTCCAAATATGCCGAGCTGCTGTTAAGCGAACTCGGTCAGGGGACGGCGGACTGGGTGCCAAACTTCGACGGCACGATGCAGGAACCGAAAATGTTACCGGCGCGTCTGCCGAACATCCTGCTGAATGGCACCACCGGTATAGCGGTGGGCATGGCAACAGATATCCCGCCGCACAACCTGCGCGAAGTGGCGAAAGCGGCGATTACGCTGATTGAACAGCCGAAAACGACGCTGGATCAGTTGCTGGATATCGTCCAGGGGCCGGATTACCCGACCGAAGCGGAGATCATTACCCCACGTGCGGAAATTCGTAAAATTTACGAAAACGGGCGTGGCTCCGTGCGTATGCGCGCGGTATGGACCAAAGAAGACGGCGCCGTGGTGATCACCGCGCTGCCGCATCAGGTCTCTGGCGCGAAAGTGCTGGAGCAGATTGCTGCGCAGATTCGTAATAAAAAACTGCCGATGGTGGACGATCTGCGCGATGAATCGGATCACGAAAACCCGACGCGTTTAGTGATTGTGCCACGCTCCAACCGTGTGGATATGGAACAGGTGATGAACCATCTGTTCGCCACCACCGATCTGGAAAAAAGCTACCGTATTAACCTGAACATGATCGGTCTGGATGGTCGTCCGGCGGTGAAAAACCTGCTGGAGATCCTCACCGAGTGGCTGGCGTTCCGCCGCGACACGGTACGTCGTCGCCTCAACTATCGTCTGGAGAAGGTTCTCAAGCGCCTGCATATCCTCGAAGGTCTGCTGGTGGCGTTTCTCAACATCGACGAAGTGATCGAGATTATCCGTAACGAGGATGAGCCGAAACCCGCGCTGATGTCGCGTTTCGGCATCAGCGAAACCCAGGCGGAAGCGATTCTCGAACTGAAACTGCGTCATCTCGCCAAACTGGAAGAGATGAAAATTCGCGGTGAGCAGGACGAGCTGGAAAAAGAGCGTGACCAGTTGCAGGGCATTCTCGCGTCCGAACGCAAAATGAATACCTTGCTGAAAAAAGAGCTACAGGCAGATTCCGATGCCTATGGCGACGATCGCCGTTCTCCGCTGCGTGAGCGCGAAGAAGCTAAAGCGATGAGCGAACACGATATGCTGCCGTCCGAACCGGTGACTATCGTGCTGTCGCAGATGGGCTGGGTGCGCAGCGCCAAAGGTCATGATATTGATGCGCCGGGGCTTAACTATAAAGCGGGCGACAGCTTTAAAGCCGCGGTGAAAGGTAAGAGCAATCAACCGGTGGTGTTTATTGATACCACCGGGCGCAGCTATGCTATTGATCCCATTACGCTTCCCTCGGCGCGTGGGCAGGGCGAGCCGCTGACCGGCAAACTCACGCTGCCGCCGGGGGCGACCGTAGAGCATATGCTGATGGAAGGCGATGACCAGAAACTGCTGATGGCGTCGGATGCGGGCTACGGCTTCGTTTGTACGTTTAACGATCTGGTTGCCCGTAACCGTGCCGGTAAGACGTTGATTACACTGCCGGAAAATGCGCACGTCATGCCGCCGCTGGTGATTAAAGACGAGCACGATATGCTGCTGGCGATTACCCAGGCCGGACGGATGTTGATGTTCCCGGTAGACTCTCTGCCGCAGCTGTCGAAAGGCAAAGGCAATAAGATCATTAATATCCCCTCTGCGGAAGCGGCGAAAGGCGATGATGGACTGGCGCACCTGTACGTGCTGCCGCCACAAAGCACTCTGACTATCCATGTCGGGAAGCGCAAAATCAAACTGCGCCCTGAAGAGTTACAAAAGGTGGTCGGTGAACGCGGACGCCGTGGCACATTAATGCGCGGCCTGCAGCGTATCGATCGCATTGAGATTGATTCGCCGCATCGCGTAAGTCATGGCGACAGCGAAGAGTAAGATAGGGGCGCCCGTAGGCCGGACAAGGCATCTAAGCCGCCATCCGGCGCTCTGCCGTTGCCGGATGACGACGCAGTAGCGTCTTATCCGGCCTACGGTTTCAGATCGGATTAACATTAAAATTTCCCGTAAAACCGTTGTTTATTCGTGCATTGCGATTAACAATACGTTTTTCCAGAGAGCCACACTTACCAAAATCCTAACCTGAATTTCAGGTGACGTAGAATGCCGGGCTCTTAGGCCTTCAGAGGTTGTTATGCTATATATTTTTCGTCTTATTGTTACCGTTATTTACTCCATTCTGGTCTGTGTTTTCGGTTCTATTTACTGCCTTTTCAGCCCACGTAACCCAAAACACGTGGCGACGTTTGGACATATGTTCGGTCGTCTGGCCCCGCTGTTTGGCCTGAAAGTGGAGTGCCGCAAACCCGCCGATGCGGAAAACTATGGCAATGCTATCTATATTGCTAACCATCAGAATAATTATGATATGGTCACGGCGGCGAATATTGTGCAGCCGCCAACGGTGACGGTGGGGAAAAAAAGCCTGCTTTGGATCCCGTTTTTTGGGCAACTGTACTGGCTGACCGGTAATCTGTTGATTGACCGTAATAACCGCGCCAAAGCGCATAGCACCATTGCGGCAGTAGTTAACCATTTTAAAAAGCGCCGTATTTCTATCTGGATGTTCCCTGAAGGTACGCGTAGCCGGGGACGCGGTCTGCTGCCGTTTAAAACCGGCGCGTTTCATGCGGCTATCGCGGCTGGTGTGCCGATCATTCCTGTCTGCGTTTCCAACACCTCTAACAAAGTCAATCTAAACCGCCTGAACAACGGACTGGTTATTGTGGAAATGCTGCCGCCAGTCGACGTCAGCGAATATGGTAAAGATCAGGTTCGTGAGCTGGCGGCCCACTGCCGTGCGTTAATGGAGCAAAAAATCGCGGAACTTGATAAAGAGGTTGCGGAACGTGAAGCGACCGGTAAGGTTTAAGCAGCCTTACTCTGTTATTGTAGAAATCATTTTTTCAGGCACAACTCTTTAGCCTGTTTTACATGGAGCTTATATGTCATTCAGTCGGCGTCAGTTTCTTCAGGCATCGGGAATCGCACTATGTGCAGGCGCGATTCCCCTCAGGGCGAATGCTGCCGGTCAGCAACAGCCGTTGCCTGTTCCGCCGTTGCTGGAGTCCCGTCGCGGGCAGCCGTTGTTTATGACGCTACAGCGAGCGCACTGGTCCTTTACGCAAGGCACGCGCGCGCCGGTCTGGGGAGTGAACGGTCGTTATCTGGGGCCGACAATCCGCGTCTGGAAAGGCGATGACGTTAAACTCATCTATAGCAACCGCCTGGCGGAAAATGTCTCCATGACGGTTGCTGGTTTACTGGTGCCGGGGCCGCTGATGGGTGGTCCGGCGCGTATGATGTCGCCGAACGCGGACTGGGCGCCGGTGTTGCCGATTCGTCAGAGCGCCGCGACGCTGTGGTATCACGCTAACACGCCTAACCGCACTGCGCAGCAGGTGTATAACGGCCTGGCCGGAATGTGGCTGGTCGAAGACGACATCAGTAAAACGCTGCCCATTCCGAACCATTACGGCGTGGATGATTTTCCCGTCATTATCCAGGATAAACGGCTGGATAACTTTGGGACGCCGGAGTACAGCGAACCGGGAAGCGGTGGTTTTGTCGGCGATACGCTGCTGGTGAACGGCGCGCAAAGCCCCTATGTCGAAGTGTCCCGCGGCTGGGTGCGGTTACGGTTGTTGAACGCCTCGAACTCGCGGCGCTATCAGCTTCAGATGAGCGATGGCCGGGCGCTGCATGTGATTTCAGGCGATCAGGGCTTTTTACCTGCGCCGGTTTCCGTCAAACAGTTGTCACTGGCGCCCGGCGAGCGACGTGAAATCCTGGTTGATATGACCAACGGCGACGAAGTCTCGATCACCTGCGGGGAAGCGGCCAGCATAGTCGATCGGATTCGCGGTTTCTTTGAGCCTTCCAGTATTCTGGTTTCGACCCTGGTGCTGACGTTACGGCCAACCGGATTGCTGCCGCTGGTGACCGATAATCTGCCGATGCGTCTGTTGCCGACGGAGATCATGAGCGGCGCGCCTGTCCGCAGTCGGGACATCAGTCTTGGCGACGATCCGGGGATTAACGGCCAACTATGGGATGTGAATCGCATTGATATTACCGCCCAACAAGGCACCTGGGAGCGCTGGACGGTACGCGCCGATATGCCGCAGTCGTTCCATATTGAGGGCGTCTCTTTCCTGATTCGTAACGTCAACGGCGCTATGCCGTTCCCGGAAGATAGAGGCTGGAAAGATACCGTCTGGGTGGATGGGCAAGTCGAATTGCTGGTCTACTACGGTCAGCCGTCCTGGCCGCACTTCCCGTTCTATTTCAACAGCCAGACGCTGGAAATGGCTGATCGCGGCTCGATTGGGCAAATGCTGGTGAATCCGGCGTCGTAAAGGCGAACCAGGGATATTCGATGAGAATCAATGAAGAGGGATGGCGGCTACTGACGTTCTGGATGTTTACTACAGGCGGCTATCTTATTCTGCTCTTCGTTGTTATTTGCCTGGCTTTTTTGTTCCAAACGCCTCGTCGCGTGTTGCTGTGGATGGCTTTGCCACAGATTGCGCTGGTTCTTTTGCTATGGTTTGCTGCGGATGATGAAACGCTTTTCTTCCCGATTGGCGCAGGGTGGATGCTGGGGCTCAGTTTATTGCTGGCGCTACTGGTTAGCCACCGATTACGCCAACCACACCATCTTTGGGCCGGGTGCCATGTGGTCGTATTGCTGTTGTTGTTGGCGCACATGGGGATATTCTCGAGAGGCATCATCGGCGCGATGCCTATCAGGCACAGCAGGTGGCGGAAGAAACGCTGTTACGAAAAATCGATACGACTGATGACCGCGTTTTTTTAAATCATTTGATGTCGCAAGCCATGCAGCCGCAAAACGCAGGGGATTGGTGGACGAATAGGCGGATTGAGCATCTCGCAAAACGCATTTCCCCTTTTGATATTGCGGACGGAACTGAAAAAATTTGGTTGGTTTTGGCTATTGACCGGCTTAATCGTCCTGCTGATGGGGCGTTTGCCTCCTGGTTTATTGGCGATTCTGTACAGGCAAAGCAATATCGGTATCAGCTTTTACAAAACAATCCATTATTGGACCTACTGAATCGTGTTTTTAATGATAGTACGGCTGATGAACAAACTTTTCTGCAACAACAACTTTTGGCGCGAGATATTTGTACCAGTTTGATTAGCGTCGTGCCGGAATTATTGACGGACGAACTGTATGCACAAGCCGTTGCCTTTGATAATAGCAACAAACCGGAACCTTTCTCATGGCAGTTTGAGTTTGATGTGTTTTATCATCAGGAAAAATAGCGGGCAATAATGAATTTGGGAAACGGATGGAGTTTGTTGTTGATGATAATATCCACCGTGCCGGGCAATATATACAATCATTGTATTGACTATAGTTATTAGTGCGTTTAGCTCGCTGTGTTATCAGAAAATAGGAACGAGGAATTTGAACTCAGTAATGAGCATGGGAAGTAAGGATGCTTTATGGTTGAATCATTTGCGTGGATGATGTGGGATTCAGTAATATTGATGAGCGCGTGGGGTATTTACGGCGTTATATTATTGAGGTTGATTGTCGGCGCATTTGATTCTTTGCGCTATCGGCGGGTTTTCTTGTGTGTTGTTCTTCCGCAGGTGAGAGTTGTCTGTGTAGTGTGGGGAGGATTATTCTGGATCGATTCAAAAGATATTTATATCGTATATTTATTGATATCAGGATTGCTGCCCTCGATAATAATTGCTATTTTTTCTGGTCGAGAGTCTCCATTTTTTATACTGGGAACTATCGTGTCCCATACTATTTTTTTGTTCGTTTTCGTTTATGTGATGGACGGCCCGCGATTATGGCACCACATTGGTGAAGACTGGGATAACTATAAAATTACCCGACTGTTTGAGCGCGCGAAGGAGGATGTTCAGGTTTTGCAGGATGCATCTTGTTATCAATTGGCAAGTGTTTTGACGCTGGCTGCAGAACACCGCGATACACCGGAAAATTTATTGCGTTATCTGGCTAAAATAAGAGGTATTTCGCCATTTTTGACAGCGGCAGAATCTTGCCCTGAAGCGGCGATCCCGAACGCCGAATTTCTTTATACGCCATTTGCTACCGCTCTTCGCCAACATAACGTACCGATAGTACGCTTTTTTAGCCAGCAACTGGTGGGCGAGACATCTTCCGCCAGAGAGAATCGCAACATTGTTGCTCGTAAAGAAAATCCACTGCTGACGCTTTATAAATCTAACTATATATCACAGTATCGCGAGCAGTACAGACTAGAAATTAGTCAGCTATTGCTGAATATTATGCCAGAACTGTTGAATGATGCTGTCTATATTTATCCCATTATCCAACGTAACACCGAGTTGGTTGCTTATTTTTGGCAGAAACATCCGCCCACTATTCCTCTGCGCAGGCTCGAAGCGATGGTGTTGTTAGCCAAAACGAAATCGCTAATAAGCGAGGTAACCCATAATCCAGAAATATTGATCACACCGCCTATTGAGGGGTGGGATCGTGAAAGCCTGCTCACTTTCATACTGAGCAATGGCGATTTGGCAATGATTCAATCGCTTATTGATGCAAACGTGGTGGACTGGAAACGAGCAATGGAAGACGGAAATAATGAGCCTCTGCATCAGGCCATATTACGACTGCGTGGTGGAGCGTTAGAGAACGCATTGCTGATACAGATCATTAAGGCGATGCAAGCGCAGAAAGCGTTATCCAACGAGCAAATCGCCCACTATCTTCCCTGGACACCGACGTTTCCTGCCGCTTTTTTACAGGCTGGGCTTTCCTGTGAGCAATTGCGTGAGGTGTTGAATGCTTTAGTAGTGGGGAGCGAACAAGTACTACACGATACGCGACAAAGGCTGAATGCGCTGTGTCCAGTCGCGAAGTGACTAAAGGAATAGTAAATGGATTATATTAATCGATGGCTTGGCTCTGAACTGCTGATGTTTTGTGTTCTACCGTGGGGGTATGCCGCTGCGGTGGCATCACTGCTGATCCTGATGTTTTCCAAAAAACGCAGCCGACAGATTTTGCTGTGGGTATTACTACCACAGTGGGCATTCGTGGTATTGCTGTTACCCACGTTGCAGTACACCCAGTTGTTGAGTCAAACAGGCACGGTATGGATGTTGATGCTCCTGTTGCCGATTCTGAGTTGGGCGGGCTTGCTGCCCGCGCTGCTGCTGGGAACCTGGCTGCGCAAGCCGTGGCCCGCATGGCTACTGTGCCATATTGTGTTCATTGGGGTGCTGTGCCCGGTGATGCCGGAGCTGTGGCGTGCTATTAGCTATCAATGGCAACAGCAAAATATTGCGCAGTTGCTCAGGCAGGTTCAGGCAGGCGACCTGCGTCAGTTAGAGAGCATTCATGATAACAGTACGTTGGAACAGACACTGGTTCAGGCGGTAAAAGCGCCAGGCATATCAGAAAAAAACTTGCGCGCTCTGACTGCACGTGTGGCATCGCCTTTTAGTATTTCGCGGGAAGATGGCTATTTCGTCAATGCGCCATTTTTTGCTGCTTTTGAGAGTGGCAATATCACTGCGGTGCGTATTTTTAGCGAGCAGCTCACGGGCGACTCCCCGCAGGCGCAGGCAAATCGCACCATCTTACGGCAGCAAAATCCGTTGGAGTATCTCCCCATGCCCCGTTTTAAACCTGAGGGAGTTCGCCAGACTTTTTTTGAGATGGCCGACGTTCTACTACGGGTCATGCCCGATCTCCTCACCGATGAAGCCTGTTCGAGGGCGATACAGCTTCAGGATAAAGAGACTCTGGCCTTTTTCTGGCAGCGGCGTGAAGCGCAAAATCCGCTGTATCGCGCATATTATTTCTTGTTGCAGGGGCAAACTAAAGCGCTGCTTGCCCAGATAAAACTGACGCCGCAGGTGCTGGGGCAATCGATTTATCCGAATAAAAATCTGCTGGCGTCGCTGTTTAGTGATGCGGATGGCGAGACGCTGCGTGCGTTGGTGAAAGGGCAGATGCTGAACTGGCAGCACATCCCTCAGGATAAGTTGACGGACGGCTGGAATTTCCTGATTTCACGCACATTGCATACAGCCTCGAAAGAGGACGCGCTGCCGCCGGATATTCTGGCGGGGATACTGCAAAGTATGCAACAGCAACATACGGCGTTGCCGGAAGCCCTTATTGTAGCCAGCCTTGATTACCAGGATGAAAGACATAGCCTGTTGACTGCCTACCGGATGGCCTGGTTGGGCTGTAACAAGCTTAACGCAATGATCGATAAGGTGTATCCACCAGAAGATACGCGGCGTACCAATGTGCGTATAAAATTAGCACAGCAGTGCGCCGATTTAGACTGATATGCCGTGCTCTGATAATTAACGTTACATTGATTGTTAAGAGAGATACAGGGAGTGGTAAATAATGAAAAAATGTTTTTTATTTATATTTATGTGCCTGTTTATCTTCTCAGCTAATGCGGAACTAAAATTCCGCCCTGAGAGCGAAAATAAAAAAATCTATTTTCAGGGCAAGGTCACAGACTACACGCTTAATGACTTTACCTTTTTCGGTGACAGTCGCGAACCCTTTTATGGCAGCGAAAACGACGATTATACCGCCACTGCAGATGAGTGGCTCGGGTTTTACGCTGAGTTGCCCGACGTTCGAAAATGGCAGCGCGTGGTTCCTGACGATTTTTCTACGATGCATGGCGCGCCGTGGTGTGACATCCAGTTTTTTGAACAAGAGAATGATCATTCGGTGATTACTGGAAGTGAACATATGCGCTGTATCGATTTTCTCGTGACGCCTAAAAGAAAAGGACTCATTCCCATGGGGACGAAGGGAACTCTGTTGGATTACGGCAGCTATCTTGCTTTTGCACCGCAGATAGAGCACATCACGCTGGAAGGCCGATTTCCTGAAGCCTCGCGGACCTGGCTTCAGGTAAGAAGCGTGCAAACCAGCGCAACCTCGATAGCCGATCTTAAAATTATGCTTAATGAGATTTATGCTCGTCACGGTTATATTTTCAGACCGGGCGGTGAGATGGATCGGTACTTCCGACAGCAGCCGTGGTATCGCCCACGCTATGCGAACGTTGATTACCTCATTACCGAGACAGAGCATCGTAATATCAAACTCCTCAAAGAGCTGCTTTCTCCTGAGTCACAGCGTAAAAAGGCGCTGTATATTCAGAACACAACCGATTTTTGTGAGGCGCTGAAAGCGAATAATATCAAATATGTCATGGACAATACGGCAGAATACCTTACGACTGGTGCAGATCAGCCAATCAATTTAGAAAAAGTATGGCAAAAATACAGAGACTTAATGATCAATGGCGGCGGAAACTGTCAACGCGATATCGAGAGCTATAAGCGCTACTCCTTTTTATACAGCGAACCTTTAGGTATTTATTACAATTCCACTTTTGAGTTTGATGAAAAGAAAGGGAAATATGTTCTCGCTTATGTGAACTTTGATTCTTCCTGCAACAAAGAGGGTGACACGATTGAACTGGAAGGTATGATGGTCAAACGCGAGCACGTCATTGAAGATAATCAAGGCCAACACTCGGATAAAGATCTCGAATTAAAAACAATAAACCTTCAGTGTGTGGCAGGGGCCATGATGGACCAACCTGACTGGGATCGCTATGTCCAGCTCATTCTTCCGCCTGAAAAATACAATTATTATCAACGGTTTATAGGGAAGAAAATCACCCTGCGAGGGAAAGTCATGATTGCAGAATCCATGTATCATGTCACGCCGGTACTGTTGAATTTGCTCGAAGAACAAAATCCTATTATCAAAGTAGCAGATATGCCTGCTCGTCCATAAGTACGATAACCGACGGGGCAGGCAATCGGCCCCGCTACAGAGTGCAGCCTCACCAATCAATTCGATTTCTCTTCCATTCCAGCTTATAATCCCCGACCTTTGATTATTTTTTTGCCAATTTTTTGGAAGCAATATGAGCGCTATCTCCCTGATCCAACCGGATCGCGACCTTTTCTCCTGGCCGCAGTACTGGGCCGCCTGTTTTGGGCCGGCGCCGTTTTTGCCGATGTCACGTGAAGAGATGGATCAACTTGGCTGGGATAGCTGCGACATCATTCTGGTGACGGGCGACGCGTATGTCGATCATCCGAGCTTCGGCATGGCGATTTGCGGCCGTATGCTGGAAGCGCAGGGCTTCCGCGTGGGGATCATCGCCCAGCCGGACTGGAACAGCAAAGACGACTTTATGCGTCTGGGTAAACCGAACCTGTTCTTCGGCGTCACTGCTGGCAACATGGACTCGATGATCAACCGTTACACCGCTGACCGTAAGCTGCGCCACGATGACGCCTACACCCCGGATAACGTCGCGGGCAAACGCCCGGACCGCGCCACGCTGGTCTATACCCAGCGTTGCAAAGAAGCGTGGAAAGATGTCCCGATGATCCTTGTCGGCATTGAGGCCAGTCTGCGCCGTACCGCGCATTACGACTACTGGTCTGATACTGTGCGTCGTTCAGTGTTAGTTGATTCCAAAGCCGACATGCTGATGTTTGGCAACGGTGAGCGTCCGCTGGTGGAAGTGGCGCACCGTCTGGCAATGGGCGAAACCATCGATCAGATTCGCGACGTGCGTAACACTGCGATTATGGTTAAAGAAGCTCTGCCTGGCTGGAGCGGCGTCGACTCCACTCGTCTGGACACGCCGGGTAAAATCGATCCAATTCCCCATCCCTATGGCGAAGACCTGCCGTGCGCCGACAACAAACCCGTCGCGCCGAAAAAGCAAGAAGCCAAGGCGATTACCGTGCAGCCGCCGCGTCCGAAGCCGTGGGAAAAAACCTATATCCTGCTGCCATCCTTTGAAAAGGTGAAAGGCGACAAGGTGCTGTACGCCCATGCGTCACGTATTCTGCATCACGAAACTAACCCTGGCTGCGCGCGGGCGCTGATGCAAAAACACGGCGACCGCTATGTCTGGATCAACCCGCCCGCCATACCGCTCTCCACTGAAGAGATGGATAGCGTGTTTGCGCTGCCGTATCAGCGCGTGCCGCACCCGGCTTACGGCAATGCCCGTATTCCGGCCTATGAGATGATCCGCTTTTCGATCAATATTATGCGTGGCTGCTTTGGCGGCTGTTCTTTCTGCTCGATCACTGAACATGAAGGGCGCATCATTCAGAGCCGCTCGGAAGATTCGATCATCAATGAGATAGAAGCGATCCGCGACACGGTGCCGGGGTTTACCGGCGTGATCTCCGATCTGGGCGGCCCTACCGCGAACATGTATATGCTGCGCTGTAAGTCGCCGCGTGCGGAGCAGACCTGTCGTCGCCTGTCGTGCGTCTATCCGGATATCTGTCCGCATATGGATACTGACCATACGCCGACCATTAACCTGTATCGCCGCGCCCGTGAGCTGAAAGGCATTAAGAAAATCTTAATTGCCTCCGGCGTGCGCTACGACATCGCCGTAGAAGATCCTCGCTACATTAAAGAGCTGGCAAGCCATCATGTGGGCGGCTATCTGAAGATTGCGCCGGAGCATACTGAAGAAGGTCCGCTGTCGAAAATGATGAAGCCGGGGATGGGCAGCTACGATCGCTTTAAAGAGTTATTTGACCTTTACTCTAAACAGGCCGGAAAAGAGCAGTATCTGATCCCGTATTTTATCTCTGCGCATCCGGGCACGCGGGACGAAGATATGGTGAATCTGGCGCTATGGCTGAAGCGCCACCGCTTCCGTCTGGATCAGGTGCAGAACTTCTACCCGTCGCCGTTGGCGAATTCGACCACCATGTATTACACCGGCAAAAACCCGCTGGGTAAAATTGGTTATAAGAGTGAAGATGTGGTGGTGCCGAAGGGAGACAGGCAACGTCGCCTGCATAAGGCGCTGCTGCGTTATCACGATCCGGCGAACTGGCCGCTGATTCGCCAGGCGCTGGAAGCGATGGGCAAAAAGCACCTGATTGGCGGTCGCCGTGAGTGTCTGGTGCCTGCGCCGACCATTGAAGAGATGCGCGAAGCGCGTCGCCAGAACCGCAATACCCGCCCGGCGTTGACCAAGCATACGCCGGTGGAACATCAGCGGCAGGGGCTTGCTGCTAATAAGAAGCGCGGGAAAGGCGCGGGGCGTTAAACGGTTTTACAGGTATCCTGTCAGGCTGGATAAGGCGAAGCCGCGATCCAGCAATTATTTTGCCTGATGGCGCTGCGTTTATCAGGCCCACAGATCGACCCAGGCCGAACACCATCCGGCAGAAGTGCTCCGTATTTATGCCTCACGAATTCTGGCCGCCAGCGCGGCCAGTTTCTCATCATCTGCCCGTTCATGATCGTGTGACGACAGATATCCTTCATACTGTTCGAAAAATTTATTCTGCCGCGATTCAATCGGTTTCCAGTGGGCTAAATCGCCAGTACCGTGCATGGGGCTTAATTTACTGTGCACATGGTCTACGCCGAAACCTTCGAAGAACATTCCCGTACGACTGACATCCGGGAAAGCCTTATCCAGTTTCTTAGCCACTTTTTGGGTCGCCAGCATCAGGTCCGCTAACGCCTGCGGCGGTAGATCGAACGCGTAGCTGGGGTAATGTTTTTTCGGGATCACTACGGTAAACCCATCGGTATTCGGAAAAATCGACAAAAAAGCCAGGTGATGCTCATCTTCCCAAACTTTATGACAAGGTGCTTTACCTTCAACTATTTGACAGAAAATGCAGGTCATTCCATTTCTCCGTTAACCGAGGGGGTTATCGATGCGTTAAGCGTTTAATACAACCCTAACACTTTCCACCATGCGAGGCCGACTGTCAAAAAGACCGCCTGGTTAAAGAGGCTGATAATAAATCCCGTTCGCCACCAGACGCCCGTCGGTACATAGCCGGCGCCAAAAAGAATGGGGCCGCGTGCGTGGGTATACTGCGTAAGAGAGCAGTACAGGCTGCTGGTAAACGCCAGCATGAGCGCCATCGGCGCCGCCGGTATATTCAGATGCAGGCCGACACCCAGAAACACCGCATACAGCGCGGCGATTTGCGCGTTGCCGCTGGCGAAAAAATAGTGGGTATAAAAATAGGCTGCGTTAAGCAGCAGCAGGATGATTATCCAACTGGTTCCATGCATCGTACTGCCGATGCTGTCGCCAATCAGGTTGCCAAACCAACTGGTGAATCCTAGTTTCTTCAACTGGTTAGCCATCATCAGCAGCGCGGCAAACCAAATCAACGTATCCCAGGCGCCTTTTTCGCTTTTAACGTCTTCCCAGGTGAGCACGCCGCTCAGTAATAAAATAGAGAGACCGACAAAAGAGGCCGTCGTGGCATCCACGCCGAGCGAGCTGCCAAAAATCCATAGCACCAGCAACACGCCGACGGTCGCCAGCATCAGCCACTCGCCGCGCGTCATACTGCCCATTTGCGCCAGCTCTTTGCGCGCCAAATCCGGCGCATCCGGCGTATGTTTAATTTCCGGACGGGTCAGCCAGTAGACCAGCAGCGGGACGATAAGAAAAGAGACCAGGCAAGGCAGGAGCGCGGCGATAAACCAGCTTCCCCAGCTCAACGTAACGCCGGCGTTCGCCGCCAGTTTTACCGCCAGCAGGTTACCCGTATAACCGGTCATAAACAGTGCGGCAGTGACGTCGTTAACATTGCCAATACAGGTGATCAGAAAGGTGCCGATTTTGCTGCGAGACTCATCTTCCGGATGTGAATCAAAGCTGCGCGCCAGCGAGTCGGCGATCGGGTAAATCACGCCGCCGCAGCGCGCGGTGTTACTGGGCATCGCGGGGGAGAGGATCAGATCGGCAAACGCCAGACCATAAGCCAGACCCAGCGTTCGTTTACCTAACAGACGGATCATTTGTAGGGCGATACGCCGACCCAGCCCGGTTTTGATAAACCCACGGGCAATCATAAAGGCGACGACGATAAGCCAGATCAGCGAACTGTTCAGCTCGCTCAAGGCCGTGGTAATCGCGCCGCTGGCCGTTTTGTCGCCGGCAGCATAGGCGAGCGCAAAGACGGTGATGCCAATAATACCGACCGCGCCAATAGGCAGCACTTTCGCCACGATAGAGGCGATCGTCGCGACAAAAATAATCGCGGAATGCCAGGCCGGCGCGCTTAACCCGGAAGGGGGCGTTAGCTGCCACAGTCCGGCGGCGATAACCAGAATAAGAATTAATGGGAGCCATTTGACGCCCTGAGATTTTTTTTCGCCACAATCACACATCCATAAATATTTTATATGTATTAAGTAAATTCACAATAAATGTGAATAAATATTCACAAAATCAGAATAATTCTGCGCTTGTGTGTGGGAGGAAATATACTGTTAAATGCGCGTAATTGTTTCTTAATGTTTCGGAATGCAAAAAAGCCCGACGACATCGTCGGGCATGGCGTGCGATAAATCCGGCTTAACCGCCGAACTGATCCGGATCGGGGCCGAGGCGTTTTCCTTGATCCAGTTTTGCGATCTCGCCTAATTCATCTTTATCGAGACGGAAATCCCAGACAGCAAAGTTTTCCGCGATACGGGAAGGGGTGACGGATTTCGGAATGACGACCAGCCCGCAGTCCAGATGCCAGCGAATAACAATCTGGGCGGGCGTTTTGCCGTATTTATCCGCCAGTTCGCGAATCACTTTCTGATCGAATACGCCTTCGCCACCCTGCGCCAGCGGGCTCCAGGACTCGGTCTGGATTTTATGCGTCGCATTCCACGCATGTAGCTGGCGCTGTTGCATCAAGGGGTGAAGCTCGATCTGGTTGATCACAGGGGTAACGCCGGTTTCATCGATCAGACGCTGGAGGTGATGGATCTGAAAGTTACAGACCCCGATACTCTTTACCAGCCCCTCTTTTTGCAGCGCGATCATGCCTTTCCAGGCGTCGACATAGTGATCGATAGCCGGTACGGGCCAGTGCATCAGATAGAGATCGAGATAATCAAGCTGCAGTTTTTTCAGACTCTCCTGCAGGGCTTCGCGGGGACGTTTTTGATCGTCATTCCACAACTTGGTGGTGATAAACAGCTCTTCCCGCGCTACGCTCGCTGCTTTTAGCGCTTTGCCGACGCCTTCTTCATTCTGATATGCTGTGGCGGTATCAATCGATCGATAGCCCACCTCCAGCGCTTTATGAATCGCCGCGATCACCTCTTCATTGCTTGCTTTCCAGACTCCCAGCCCAAGTTGTGGCATTACGTTGCCATCCTGTAGCCTGATAATGGTTGGATTAGCCATGATGTGTTCCTCTTTTAATTGGCTCGCCGGAGTCGGGTCCGGCGAGACTAAGTGACTTAAGTCTGGACGAAATGGCCAAAAACGAAAGTCAGAGGCGAAAAAACCTTAGCGCGCCGCTTCATAAATCCGACGGCTGACATCCAGCGTAATATCCTGATTTTCACCTAAATTTGTGCATCCATGCGCCTCAAGTTTAGCCAGTAGCGCCGGAATAGCGCTGCCATCCAGACCGTAATCGGACAGGCGGGTAGGCACGCCCATCTGTTCAAAGAAACGGCGGGTGGCGGCAATGGCGGCATCAATACGCTCGTCGTCGGAACCGTCGGTAATATTCCATACACGTTCAGCATATTGCAGAAGTTTTGCACGTTTAACGTCTCGTTTTTCGTTCCATAGCGCAGGCAGAATGATAGCCAGCGTCTGGGCATGATCGAGACCGTGCATCGCGGTAAGCTCATGGCCCAGCATATGCGTCGCCCAGTCCTGCGGAACACCAGCGCCAATCAGGCCATTTAACGCCTGAGTAGCGGCCCACATCACGTTAGCGCGGACGTCATAGTTTTCAGGCTCTTGCAGCGCTTTGGGACCTTCTTCGATCAGTGTGAGTAAAATGCCTTCGGCGAAACGATCCTGAATTTTGCCGTTAACCGGGTAAGTGACGTACTGCTCAACGGTATGGACGAAAGCATCCACGACGCCGTTCGCAACCTGGCGTGGCGGCAATGTATAGGTGTAGACCGGATCCAGTACGGCAAACACCGGTTGCACGAACGAGGAGTGGAAGGCCTGTTTGTCGCCAGTGGTTTTACGGGAAATGACTGCGCCGGCGTTCGATTCTGAGCCGGTTGCCGGTAGGGTTAGCACAGACCCAATCGGGATTGCGCTACGAATCTCAGTACCACCGGTTTCCAGAATGTGCCACGGATCGACGCCGTCCGTATACTGCGCCGCTGCGGCGATAAATTTGGTGCCGTCCAGTACGGAACCGCCGCCAACGGCCAGCAGGAAGGTAATATTTTCGTCGCGCACAAGCTGCACGGCCTTCATCAGCGTTTCATAGGACGGGTTCGGTTCAATACCGCCAAACTCCCGAACATCCAGTCCTTTTAACGCTTCCTGAACTTGCGCCAGTACGCCGGTCTTTTTCACGCTACCGCCGCCATAGGTAATCAGCACGCGGGCGTCCTGCGGGATTTGATCGCGAAGATCGACGATAGCGCCTTTACCAAACAGAATGCGGGTAGGGGTATGTAATTTGAAATTGTTCATTGCTCATTCCCTTATGTGGGTAAAAAGAGGGCAGGCGGCTGTCTGCCTGATGGTCATCATTGTGGTCTTGTGAGGGATGTCTCTCAATGCACATTTCTGCCAATGTTTTGCCTATTTCTCCAGAATGCTGGAGAAAATCGCTAAAAATGCGCACAATCCAGCGGAGTGGATTTGATGAAAAAATGGCGCGTTATGAATCGTGAAGCAATTTGCTTACAGTTGGCTGATAAAATTAATCATTTAAAAAATAATGATAAAATAATCAGCGAGCGGCTGGCGGGTATTCGTCTGTTGTATGGTGTTGAACCGGGGCCGCGCACGCCGGTCATGTATCAGCCTGGCATCATATTTCTCTTTTCCGGCCATAAAATTGGCTATATTAACAAGCGCAAGTTTCGTTATGACGCTAATGAATATCTCTTACTGACCGTGCCGCTCCCTTTTGAATGCGAGACCTGGGCGACGCCGGAGGTACCGTTGGCCGGTATTCGGCTCGACATTGATGTGCTGCAACTGCAAGAGTTGCTCATGGACATTGGCGAAGATGAGCGTTTCCAGTTGCCGATGGCGGCCAGCGGGATTAACTCCGCCACGCTGTCGGACGAGATTTTATGCGCGGTGGAAAGATTGCTGGATGTGATGGAGCGCCCGCTGGATGCGCGGATTCTGGGAAAACAGATTATTCGCGAAATTCTTTATCATGTGCTGATGGGGCCGCGCGGCGGGGCGCTGCTTGCGCTGGTTAGTCGCCAGACGCACTTTAGCCTGATCAGTCGCGTACTTAAACAGATCGAAATGAAATACACCGAGAACCTGAATGTTGAGCAACTGGCGGCAGAAGCGAACATGAGCGTGTCGGCGTTTCACCATAATTTTAAGGCGGTCACCAGCACCTCGCCGTTGCAGTATTTAAAAAGCTACCGACTGCATAAAGCGCGGATGATGATGATTCACGACGGTATGAAGGCCAGCGTCGCGGCGATGCGGGTCGGCTATGAGAGCGCATCGCAGTTTAGCCGGGAGTTTAAACGTTATTTTGGCGTTACGCCGGGCGAAGATGCGGCAAGAATGCGGACAATGCAAGGGAGCTAAGTGGGGCATCCCGCCACGGGTCAACGAAGCGTAACCGGGCCATCCTGGCCGATTATGGATACGTCAGGCGTTACAGTATTTCTTTTTAATCACCACGACCAGCGTACCTAACAGCCCGGCGACCAGTAGCGCGACGGGAAGGATCATTAAAAATGTCATTACCTGGTCTTCATGGCGCTTAACAAACGGGATCATACTGAGCGCGTAGCCGAAGCTGGTCACGACAGTCACCCACAGCAGGCCGCTTAACCAGTTAAAAAACTGAAACCGGCGGTTGGACAGGCCGGAAATACCCGCCATTGTTGGCAGCAGAGTGCGGACAAACGCCAGAAAGCGCCCGGCAAGCAACGCTAACAAACCGTGACGGTCAAACATGCAGGTGGCGCGCTGATGATATTTTGCCGGAAGCTGCGCTAGCCAGCCTTTGACGGTACGCGTATTACCGAGCCAGCGTCCCTGGATATAACTTAGCCAGCAGCCGAGACTGGCCGCGGCGGTGAGAATGCCAATCGTCGGCAAAAAATGCATCACATCCTGGGCGATCAACGCGCCTGCCAGTAGCAGTAGACTATCGCCGGGTAAGAATGACGCTGGCAGCAGACCGTTTTCTAAAAATAGCGTGGCGAACATGACAAAGTAGACGACGCTAACAACGTGTGGATTCGCCAGCGCGGCAAAATCATGTTGCCAGAGCGCAGCGATAATATCTTGAATGACAGCCATGAACTTTCCTGTGGAACAGCATTTACGCTTTTATCTGCCTATTGTACTCCTGAATCGTCCGGGATGCCTTGATCCCGGACGCAACAAACGCAGACTTTTCCACGGAAATTGTCTGCATATATGTCCATCCCCGGCAACTTTACACAATTCTGGCGAAGCCGGCGGCTAAATCAGCGATCAAATCATCAACACTCTCTAAACCAATATGCACCCGAATCAGCGTACCGGTAAAATCTACGCCGCCTGCGGGACGAATCGCGGCGATCTGTTCCGGCTGATTAGCAATAATCAGCGATTCGTAGCCTCCCCAGGAGTAGGCCATACTGAACAGCGAAAAGTTATCCAGATAGGCTGATAATTCTGCCTCGGTCAGCTTTTTATTGAGCACAAAGGAGAACAGGCCGCTGCTGCCTGTAAAGTCTCGTTTCCAGAACGCATGACCTTTGCTACCCGGCAGGGCCGGATGATTAACGCGCGCGACCTGAGAATGGTTCGCCAGCCACGCGGCGATTTTGAGGCTGCTTTCTTGATGCTGGCGCAGTCGGACACCGAGCGTGCGCAGGCCGCGGCTGGTCATATAAGCCGTGTCGGCGTCGAGCATTTGCCCCATCAGATAGGCGTTTTCCCGCAATTGTTCCCAGCAGCGCGTATTTGCAACGGCAGTACCGACCATCGCATCAGAATGACCAATCAGATATTTAGTGCCCGCCTGGATAGAAATATCAATATCGAATTCCAGAGCTTTGAACAGAACGCCAGCCGCCCAGGTATTATCAATCATGATGACGGCTTCTGGCGCGACGCGTCTGACCGCACTGACAATGGTCGGAATATCATGTACTTCCATGGTAATAGAACCGGGGGATTCCAGAAATACGACTTTCGTGTTCGGCTGAATATGTTGCGTGATATCAGCGCCGATGAGCGGGTCGAACCAGCTTGTCGTCACGCCCAGTTTGCCGAGAATTTTGCTGCAGAAATCCTGGCTGGGTTCATAGGCTGTGTTGGTCATCAGGATGTGGTCGCCCTGCTCAACGAATGCCAGAATGGTGTTGGCGACCGCCGCCGCACCGCACGGGAAGAGCGCGCATCCGGCGCCGCCTTCCAGTTCACACATGGCTTCCTGGAGCGAAAAGTGAGTCAGCGTTCCCCGGCGTCCGTAAAATAATTCGCCGTTGGCGCGATTGCGGGTAGCGTGTTTTTTGGCCTCGACGGTGTCAAACACCAGTGAAGAAGCGCGTTGAATCACACTATTCACTGAGCCAAGCGTGTATTTTTTGCTGCGTCCTGCGTTTACCAGTTTGGTATCCAACTGTTTATCCGTCATGTTGCGTTTCCTGATTTTAACCGTCTGGATGTCTAAACTAGCATGAATATAACCATCTGCACCCTGGCGACGTGTGATACAGATGAAAATTTTGCCAAAATAAAAACAGGTGGCTTTTTTAATGCGTAAGCGCAAAGAAAAAGCAGTAAAGGTGCGGCAGTATGTAAATAGTAATGAGAACGACTATCAATTCGACGTTGTTTTGATATTATTATGCTCAGATTTTGTGATTTGCGTCCTGGAGATACAGAGTGGGTAATAATTTGATGCAGACGGATCTCTCCGTCTGGGGTATGTATCAGCACGCCGATATTGTCGTGAAGTGCGTGATGATTGGTTTGATTCTGGCGTCAGTCGTCACTTGGGCTATCTTCTTCAGTAAAAGCGTTGAATTTTTCACGCAAAAGCGCCGCTTAAAGCGCGAACAACTGCAATTAGCCGATGCGCGCTCTTTAGATCAGGCTTCCGACATTGCGGCAGGTTTCAGCGCAAAAAGCCTCAGCGCACAGCTCATCAATGAAGCGCAGAATGAACTGGAACTCTCTCAGGGCAGCGAAGATAACGAAGGGATTAAAGAACGTACCGGCTTCCGTCTGGAACGTCGCGTCGCAGCGGTTGGCCGCTACATGGGACGAGGCAACGGTTATCTGGCGACGATCGGCGCCATTTCCCCCTTCGTCGGGTTGTTTGGCACCGTATGGGGCATTATGAATAGCTTCATCGGTATTGCGCAAACGCAGACCACCAACCTGGCGGTGGTCGCTCCTGGTATTGCGGAAGCGCTGCTGGCGACGGCGATTGGGCTGGTAGCCGCGATCCCTGCGGTCGTCATTTACAACATCTTCGCATGTCAGATAGGCAGTTACAAAGCGACGCTGGGCGACGTGGCGGCGCAGGTATTGCTGCTGCAAAGCCGCGATCTTGATCTGAATGCGAGCGCCAGTGCGCAGCCGGTACGCGCCGCGCAGAAATTACGGGTAGGGTAATGCGTCATGGCAATGCGTCTTAACGAGAACCTGGATGACAACGGCGAAATGCATGAAATCAACGTGACGCCGTTTATCGATGTCATGTTGGTTCTGCTGATTATCTTTATGGTGGCTGCGCCGCTGGCGACGGTGGACGTCAAGGTGAATCTGCCCGCTTCTACCAGTACGCCACAGCCGCGTCCGGAAAAACCGGTTTATCTGTCGGTGAAAGCGGATAACACCATGTTTATCGGTAACGATCCGGTGACGGATGATACGATGATTGCCGAGCTAACGGCCCTGACGGAAGGGAAAAAGGATACTACGATTTTCTTCCGTGCGGATAAAACCGTAGAGTATGAAACCCTGATGAAAGTGATGGATATGCTGCATCAGGCGGGCTATCTCAAGATTGGTCTGGTCGGCGAAGAGACCGCGAAAGCGAAATAAGTATTCTGCTGATGCTGTAGGCCGGGTAAGGCGAAGTCGCCACCCGGCTTTTTTATTGCCTAAGATGGCGCCTTGCTTAACAGAATTGCGCCACCTTAATCGACTTCATGCGTTAGCCTAAATGTTCCCCGCCGCACACGCCGTGCACTTCTGCGGTAACGTAACTTGATTCCTGGCTTGCCAGATAGACATACACCGGCGCCAGCTCTGCCGGTTGACCGGCCCGCTTCATTGGCGTCTGCTGGCCAAACTGCGGAATTTTATCCTGTGTTTGGCCGCCGGAAATTTGCAGCGCTGTCCAGATAGGGCCAGGCGCGACAATATTCACGCGAATTCCTTTTTCCGCCACCTGTTTCGCCAGGCCGCGGCTGTAATTAAGGATTGCCGCCTTGGTTGCCGCATAATCCAGCAGGTGCGGACTGGGCTGATAGGCCTGGATAGACGACGTTGTGATAATACTGGCGCCTTTTGGCAGCAGCGGAATCGCTTCCTGGGTTATCCAGAACAGGGCAAAAACGTTAACGGCGAAGGTTTGCTGAAATTGCTCGCTGGTTAGATCTTTTATCTCCGGGATTGCCGTCTGTTTACCGGCTACCAGCGCCAGAATGTCCAGCCCGCCCAGCGCTTCGCGCGCCTTATGGACCAGCGAACGGGCGAAAGATTCGTCGCTAAGATCGCCCGGCAATAACACCGCTTTACGGCCGCACTCCTCAATCAGCGCTTTAACCTGCTGGGCGTCCTCTTCTTCCGCTGGCAGATAGTTGATCGCGACATCTGCGCCTTCACGCGCGTAAGCGATAGCGGCAGCGCGCCCAATCCCGGAGTCGCCCCCTGTCACCAGCGCCTTACGATCTTTAAGGCGACCACTGCCGACATAACTTTTTTCACCACAGTCAGGAACAGGCGTCATTTTCGCCTGGACGCCGGGCGCCGGCTGTTTTTGCTTAGGATACTCGCCGGTGTAATACTGCGTGGTAGGGTCATATAGATGAGACATTGAGCTTCTCCCTTCAGGTTGAACACCCTTTAAGCGTAGACACTTTTACTACCGTAAGAGGGAGAATCAGAACGATCCTTATGCTTCGCCCGTATTCACAACAGAGTTAACTAGCTATGAAGGTTATTTTTCTTGCCGTGCGACTGTGGTGACGTTGCGCGTCCGGTAGTCGCCATCGGAAAGCTTACGCGTCAGACGTAAGGTTGCCGTCTCGCGAGCCAGCAGATGCTGCCAGTCACTTTCAAGACGAGACATAATTTTGTCTCGTAATTCAGGATGCTGCTCGATAATAGCATTGATGGTCGCGCCATAAATCTCCTCTTTGACCTGTAACGCATACATCTCTCGTCGGTTTTGCCACTTCAGGAGCACTAACGCCGCCGGTATGGATACCACTTCCTGCGTTACCTTTTCCAGGGTGGCATTTTTACTGGCGATTAGCGCTGCAAGATTTTGCTTTAAGATAAATTCATCACTTTTATGGTTGTCTAAAGCCAAATAAACGTTATTGTCTTCAACTTCTTTCATCTTTATCTTCCAGTGAATAAAATAGCGGCATATTGGTTTCGCGAGTGATTAAATTAAGCCAAATGGCATTACCTTTTTCATTTATCATTGCGGTTTTATCCGCCAGTATTTTACTTAGCGTTTGGGCATCAATATCGCCTTCTGCCTGTAGTGCGTTTATCAGGCGGGCAAACGTTTCAATTTTAGCCACACAATACAGACGTTCTTTAATATGACGGTCGCGTTCTTCAAATAATACGTTTCTGTGTTGCCCGGTTGCGTTAGCGCAAATTAAAATATCGGGCTCGTAATCGCTGAGTTTTGTCTTTCCCTGAGACAAATTTTTACTGTTTTCTGTGGCTTCAGGGGGCGGCGATGACAGGCGAAAATGAGAGGAAACCAGATGCTCAGGAAGCATGACTAAATATCCTTTACGATCAGTGGTATACTATTTTTAATAGTGTAGGTTTCGTTGACAATAACATGGTGTAATTTTAAAATCAAAAAAAATGGAGCCTGCTATGAACAGTATTTTTTATTCTGTTATTATATTGCTATTACTGACCGGCGCGATACTCTTCCTGATGTGGGAGGTTAATAAAAAACGTCCTGGTGGAAAAACCGTAAATTTAAATCAAACTGAACCCATGACAAAGGAAGAGGGCGAAGATCATTTCTCAGTATTAATGAATTCGATAACGCCGGTATGGTACTGGCGCGTTAACCATGAATATATCGATTTCCTTCATGCAACGATAAAACGAATGACAATGACTGAGTTGAATGAAACGCCTGGATTATTTGACGCACAGCGTCGTTGCAGCGACCTTAACTCTGCCGTTTATAAGTATTACGACAATATAAAGAAGCGTTGTCTGAACGGAGAAAAGGTGCCGTATTCGGATTTGGACGTCCTTAATTTACGCCAGTGTTTTCGTGAGTTCAGTCTTGAAGCCTACCCGGCGTTGGTCGCGCTGGTATGGCCGGAATATCAGCGCCCGCAGGTTAACCCGGATGAGATTTAGAGCCTATCCCATTAGGGCTATTTTACTTGCCATTTTGGACCTGGGCAGTGCTCAAAATCCTCACGTACTACGTGTACGCTCCGGTTTTTGCGCGCTGTCCGTGTCCAAACTGGCTGCGCCAATAACGCCTGGTGGGATAGGCTCTTAACTGCATGTTGATCTGATGTTGCATGGTTGAGATATACTGTTGCTGGTTTTAGTTACCTGACAGGTCCCTATGGAACGCTTTCTTGAAAATGTAATGTATGCGTCTCGCTGGCTGCTCGCGCCGGTGTATTTTGGCCTCTCTTTGGCGCTGATCGCTTTAGCGCTAAAATTTTTCCAGGAAATTCTACACGTTCTGCCGAACGTTTTTGCCCTGGCGGAGGCCGATCTGATTCTGGTGCTGTTATCGCTGGTTGATATGACGCTGGTCGGCGGATTGCTGGTGATGGTCATGTTCTCCGGGTATGAGAATTTTGTCTCTCAGCTGGATATCTCTGCGGGCAAGGAGAAGCTGAACTGGCTGGGGAAAATGGATGCGACTTCGCTAAAAAATAAGGTGGCGGCATCGATAGTCGCTATCTCTTCCATTCACCTGTTACGCGTGTTTATGGACGCGAAAAACGTCCCGGATAACAAATTAATGTGGTATGTCATCATCCATCTGACCTTTGTCCTGTCGGCATTCGTTATGGGCTATCTGGACAGATTGACGCGGCATAACCATTGAGCCGCCGTCAACGGCGGGGCAGTCGGGCAAAGGACGCTGAGCCCGGCTGTAAAACAGCGCTTCTTTAACGGCGGATAACCGTCTCCCTGCAGCCTTACGCAATATTTTTACTACATCTATTCATTTACTCAGTAATAAGACTAAAAGATTTTCTCTGTGTTCACAGATATATAACATCTGCGGGTACGTAAACGGCGATAACTGTAAAAAAATGGAGAATGCATTATATATTCTCCGCGCCTTGCCGATAACGAGAGTGCGTCATCGTCTGATGACTAATCTCTTATATTCAGCAAGGAAATTCATATGCGTTTGCTGCAAAACTTTACTATTCGTATGGTCATGCTGACGATACTGGGACTTTTTTGTCTACTCTGGTCGGGGGTGGGTTTATACAGCGTCCATGCTTTATCCGAAGTTTCGGAAGGAAATGATATTGACCGGCATCTTGTGCGGCAAATGACGGTGCTAAGCCAGGGTAACGATCAATATTTCCGCTTTGTTACCCGCCTTAGCCGCGCGATGGATGTAAAAATCGGCGGCGGCACGCCCGATTTTGCGCCCGCCCGGCAGTCGCTCGAGAATATGCGTCAGAAGCTGGAGGAGATGAAAGCGCTATCGCCAGGGCCGATGAACCCTGATATCTCAAGGGCGGTCTTGTCCAACTGGCAGGCCTTGCTGGAGAAAGGCGTCGTTCCTCAAATGCAACTGGCGCAGCAAGGATCGCTGACCGCCTGGAGCGAACATGCCAGTACGGTCACGCCCGTACTCAGTCGCGCGTTCGGCGCCAGCGCGGAACGGTTTAGTCATGAAGCTGGCGCCATGCTGGATAACACCCGCGTGATGGTCGATGGTAAAACCTATACCATCCGCATCCTGCTTATCACGGCGGTGATTCTGGGCATTGCTATCCTGATTTTTACCGATCGCTATCTGGTTGCAATGATGGTGAAACCGCTGGAGCGCATCCGTCAGCAATTTCAGCGCATCGCGCAAGGCGATCTTAGCCAGCCGATTGAAGCGTTGGGGCGTAACTGCGTAGGCCGGTTGGTGCCGCTACTGCGCGCGATGCAGGACAGTTTACGCGAAGCCGTCAGTACGATCCGCGCCGGAAGCGACAATATCTGGCGCGGCGCGACGGAAATTTCTACCGGTAATAACGATCTCCCTTCCCGAACGGAAGAACAGGCCGCCGCGCTGGAAGAAACTGCCGCCAGCATGGAACAGCTTACCGCAACGGTGAAAATGAACGCCGAACACGCTCGCCAGGCGAGTCAGCTTGCGGATGCCGCCTCGCTAACGGCAGGAAAAGGCGGTGAACTGGTTTCCGATGTGGTAGAAACAATGGACGGTATTTCCGCCAGTTCGCAGCAGATCGCCGAAATTACTACCGTGATTAATAGTATTGCTTTCCAGACCAATATTCTGGCCTTGAACGCAGCGGTAGAAGCGGCCAGAGCGGGCGAGCAGGGACGTGGCTTCGCGGTGGTCGCCGGTGAGGTACGTAACCTGGCCAGCCGCAGCGCGGGGGCGGCGAAAGAAATTGAAGCTTTAATTGGCGAATCGGCACGTCGCGTAGCGCAGGGCGCGCAGTTGGTCCAGGAGACCGGCGCGACGATGGACGCCATCCTGCGCGGCGTCACGGAAGTGACGACGATTATGAAACAGATCGCGTCCGCCTCCGAAGAACAGAGTAAAGGTATCTCTCAGGTTGGCGTGGCGATCACGCAAATGGATAGCGTTACGCAACAAAACGCCGCGCTGGTTGAGCAGGTTTCCGCGGCGGCAGCGGCGCTGGAACGGCAGACGGAGGATTTGCAACGCTCCGTACAGCAGTTCCGGCTTTCCGCTAGTGAGCCGCAACAACGCGTAACGGCGAAAGCGGCGCCTGGCGTTCAGAGAATGGCGTCGGCTCCCGCACAGTCTACTGATGAATGGGTTGCCTTCTGATGTGAAGCAAAAAAGCGCGTAATGCGCTGGCCTTCATTTAACCAGTCGCTATATAATTTATTATATAGCGACTAAGGAGGTCAGATGAATAATCATTTTGGGAAAGGGTTAATGGCCGGGTTGCACGCGCCATATGCATATAGCGCGCATCATGCGGTGAATTTCTGTTCTGAGTATAAACGTGGCTTTGTATTGGGTTTTACACACCGTATGTTCGAAAAGACCGGCGATCGTCAACTTAGCGCGTGGGAGGCCGGAATTCTGACGCGTCGCTATGGTCTGGATAAAGAAATGGTGATGGATTTCTTTAAAGAGAATCATTCCGGGATGGCGGTTCGCTTCTTTATGGCCGGTTATCGACTCGAAGGTTGATCCAACAGGGGTATTATCTTGCTTTAATTAATTACACTATCGCCTCTTCCCTTCGTTTTACTGTTCCGTCGAAGTATTATGGCGCACATAACCATAAAAAAAGTGTGGTAAATGGCGTACCGATCGCAATAACTTCTTCGCGAACAGTGCAAAATAAAAGCCAGGTCTTCGTAACGGAATAACTATAAAATGACTGGAGATAATACTCTCATCACTTCTCACGGCATTAACCGTCGTGATTTCATGAAGCTTTGTGCAGCACTGGCCGCTACTATGGGGCTCAGTAGCAAAGCCGCCGCAGAAATGGCAGAATCGGTATCTAATCCACAGCGTCCGCCCGTTATCTGGATTGGCGCTCAGGAGTGTACCGGTTGTACCGAATCACTGCTTCGTGCTACACACCCAACCGTTGAAAACCTCGTTCTGGAGACCATCTCTCTGGAATACCACGAGGTACTTTCCGCCGCATTCGGTCACCAGGTCGAAGAAAACAAACATAACGCTCTGGAGAAGTATAAAGGGCAATATGTTCTGGTGGTGGATGGTTCTATCCCACTAAAAGATAACGGTATCTACTGCATGGTTGCCGGCGAGCCGATTGTGGATCACATCCGCAAAGCCGCCGACGGCGCAGCCGCGATTATCGCTATCGGTTCCTGCTCGGCATGGGGTGGCGTTGCTGCGGCTGGCGTAAACCCAACCGGCGCTGTCAGTCTGCAGGAAGTCTTAGCGGGCAAAACGGTTATCAATATTCCAGGTTGTCCGCCAAACCCGCATAACTTCCTGGCGACCGTCGCGCACATCATCACTTACGGCACGCCGCCGAAGCTGGATGCGAAAAATCGTCCAACCTTTGCCTATGGCCGTCTGATTCATGAGCATTGCGAACGTCGTCCACACTTCGACGCAGGCCGTTTTGCCAAAGAATTTGGCGACGAAGGCCACCGTCAGGGCTGGTGTCTCTACCATCTTGGCTGTAAAGGGCCGGAAACCTGGGGCAACTGTTCTACGTTACAGTTCTGTGACGTTGGCGGTGTCTGGCCAGTGGCGATCGGTCATCCTTGCTATGGCTGTAACGAAGAAGGCATCGGCTTCCATAAGGGCATTCACCAGCTTGCTCATGTCGAAAACCAAACTCCGCGTTCAGAGAAACCTGACGTCAATATGAAAGAAGGCGGCAATATCTCTGCGGGCGCTGTCGGTCTGCTTGGCGGCGTAGTCGGTCTGGTTGCCGGCGTCAGCGTGATGGCGGTACGTGAACTGGGGCGTCAGCAAAAGAAAGATAACGCTGACTCACGGGGAGAATAACCGTGAACAGACGTGACTTTATTAAAGCAGCCTCCGGTGGAGCATTGCTGTTGGGCGCCGCGCCGTCTGTCAGCCATGCGGCTGCAGAAAACCGTCCGCCGATTCCAGGTTCGTTGGGCATGCTGTATGACTCCACTCTGTGCGTTGGCTGTCAGGCCTGCGTCACAAAGTGTCAGGATATCAACTTCCCGGCGCGTAACCCGGAAGGGGAGCAGACCTGGTCGAACAACGACAAACTGTCGCCGTATACCAATAACATTATCCAGGTATGGCGTAGCGGCACGGGCGTGAACAAAGATCAGGAAGAGAACGGCTATGCCTACATCAAGAAACAGTGTATGCACTGCGTTGATCCTAACTGCGTTTCCGTTTGCCCGGTGTCGGCGCTGAAAAAAGATCCGAAAACCGGCATCGTCCACTATGACAAAGATGTCTGCACCGGCTGCCGTTACTGTATGGTCGCCTGCCCGTACAACGTACCTAAGTACGACTACAACAACCCGTTTGGCGCGCTTCACAAGTGTGAGTTGTGTAACCAGAAAGGCGTTGAGCGTCTGGATAAAGGCGGTTTGCCTGGGTGCGTGGAAGTTTGTCCGGCAGGGGCCGTCATTTTCGGTACTCGTGAAGAGCTGATGGCGGAAGCGAAAAAACGTCTGGCCCTCAAACCAGGCAGTGAATATCACTATCCGCGCCAGACGTTGAAAACGGACGACACCTATCTGCATACGGTGCCTAAATACTACCCACACCTCTACGGTGAAAAAGAGGGCGGCGGTACACAGGTGCTGGTGCTGACAGGCGTTCCTTATGAAGATTTGGATCTGCCGAAGCTGGATGACCTTTCAACCGGAGCGCGCTCCGAGCATGTTCAACACACGCTTTATAAAGGCATGATACTACCCCTGGCTGCGCTGGCGGGCTTAACCGTGCTGGTTCGTCGTAATAGCAAAAACGACCATCACGATGGAGGAGACGATCATGAGTCATGATCCAAAACCGCTGGGCGGAAAAATCATCAGTAAACCGGTCATTATTTTTGGACCGTTAATCGTCCTGTGTATGCTCCTTATCGTGAAGCGTCTGGTCTTCGGGTTGGGCTCCGTTTCCGACCTGAACGGCGGTTTCCCGTGGGGCGTCTGGATTGCCTTTGACCTGTTGATCGGCACCGGCTTTGCCTGCGGCGGTTGGGCGTTGGCATGGGCGGTGTATGTCTTTAACCGTGGGCAATACCATCCGTTGGTGCGCCCGGCGTTGCTGGCAAGCTTGTTTGGTTACTCGCTGGGCGGCCTGTCGATCACTATCGACGTCGGTCGTTACTGGAACCTGCCGTACTTCTACATTCCAGGTCACTTCAACGTGAACTCGGTACTGTTTGAGACGGCGGTCTGTATGACCATCTACATCGGCGTGATGGCGCTGGAGTTTGCGCCTGCCTTGTTTGAACGTCTGGGCTGGAAAGTGTCGCTCAAGCGTCTGAATAAGGTGATGTTCTTTATTATCGCGCTGGGCGCGCTGCTGCCGACGATGCACCAGTCCTCAATGGGGTCATTGATGATCTCGGCGGGCTATAAAGTGCATCCGCTATGGCAAAGCTATGAAATGCTGCCGCTGTTCTCGGTTCTGACCGCGTTTATCATGGGCTTCTCCATTGTCATATTTGAGGGTTCGCTGGTTCAGGCAGGCCTGAAAGGAAACGGTCCGGATGAGAAAAATTTGTTTGTTAAGCTGACGAATACCATCAGCGTGCTGCTGGCGATTTTCGTCGTCCTGCGCTTTGGCGAACTGATTTATCGCGACAAGCTGTCCTATGCGTTTGCCGGCGATTTTTACTCCGCTATGTTCTGGATTGAAGTCGTCCTGATGGTCTTCCCGTTAGTGGTGCTGCGTGTGGCGAAACTGCGTAATGACTCTCGTATGCTGTACCTGTCGGCGCTGAGTGCGCTGTTGGGTTGCGCGACGTGGCGTCTGACCTATTCGCTGGTGGCATTCAACCCGGGTGGCGGCTACCACTACTTCCCAACCTGGGAAGAATTGTTGATTTCTATTGGTTTTGTGGCTATTGAGATTTGTGCATACATCGTACTCATTCGTCTACTGCCGATACTTCCTCCTTTAAAACAAAACGATCATAATCGTCATGAGGCGAGCAAAGCATGAGCCAGAGAATTACTATTGATCCGGTAACCCGTATTGAGGGTCATTTACGCATTGACTGCGAAATTGAGAACGGCGTCGTATCCAAAGCATGGGCGTCCGGCACCATGTGGCGCGGTATGGAAGAGATCATGAAGAACCGCGATCCGCGCGATGCGTGGATGATTGTGCAGCGTATTTGCGGCGTTTGTACGACAACTCACGCGATCTCCTCCGTTCGTGCGGCGGAAAGCGCGCTGAATATTGATGTTCCCGTCAACGCGCAGTATATCCGTAATATTATTCTGGCGGCGCATACCACCCATGACCATATTGTCCATTTCTACCAGCTCTCTGCGCTGGACTGGGTGGACATTACCTCTGCGCTGAAAGCCGATCCGGAAAAAGCCTCCGCGATGCTGGATGGCGTGTCGAGCTGGCACCTGAACAGCGCGCAAGAGTTCACGAAAGTTCAGAACAAGATCAAGGATCTTGTCGCCAGCGGTCAGTTAGGTATTTTCGCCAATGGCTACTGGGGGCACCCGGCAATGCAGTTACCGCCGGAGGTCAACCTGATTGCGGTCGCCCACTATCTGCAGGCGCTGGAATGTCAGCGTGACGCTAACCGCGTGGTGGCGTTGCTGGGCGGTAAATCGCCGCATATCCAGAACCTGGCGGTCGGTGGGGTGGCGAACCCGATCAATCTCGACAGCATCGGTACGTTGAACCTCGAACGCCTGATGTACATCAAATCGTTTATCGATAAGCTGAGCGATTTTGTCGAGCAGGTGTATAAAGTGGATACCGCAGTCATCGCGGCCTACTATCCGGAATGGCTGGAGCGCGGCAAAGGCGCGGTGAACTACCTGAGCGCGCCGGAATTCCCGACCGACGGTAAAAACGGCAGTTTCCTGTTCCCGGGCGGTTACATTACCAATGCCGATCTGTCGACATACCGTCCGATCACCTCTCACTCCGACGAATTCCTGATTAAAGGTATTCAGGAGAGCGCGAAGCACGCCTGGTATAAAGATGAAGCGCCGCAGGCGCCGTGGGAAGGCACTACGATCCCGGCTTATGACGGTTGGTCGGATGACGGTAAATACTCATGGGTCAAGTCGCCGACATTCTACGGCAAAACCGTCGAAGTCGGGCCGCTGGCGAACATGCTGTGTAAACTGGCTGCAGGTCGTGAATCCACGCAGACCAAGCTCAATGAAATCATTGCGCTTTATCAGAAGCTGACCGGCAAAACGCTGGAAATGGCGCAACTTCACTCTACGCTGGGTCGTATCATCGGGCGTACCGTTCACTGTTGTGAACTGCAAAACGTATTGCAGGATCAATACAACGCGCTGATTGTAAATATCGGCAAAGGCGATTACACCACGTTTGTGAAGCCGAACATTCCGGCGACGGGCGAGTTCAAAGGCGTGGGCTTCCTGGAGGCGCCGCGCGGTATGCTGTCTCACTGGATGGTGATTAAAGACGGCATTATCAGTAACTATCAGGCGGTGGTGCCATCGACCTGGAACTCAGGTCCGCGTAACTTCAACGATGACGTGGGGCCGTACGAACAGTCGCTGGTCGGTACGCCGATCGCCGATCCGGCGAAGCCGCTGGAAGTGGTACGTACCATCCACTCCTTCGACCCTTGCATGGCGTGCGCGGTACACGTGGTGGACGCCGATGGCAATGAAGTGGTCTCGGTGAAGGTTTTGTAATGCGGATATTAGTCTTAGGGGTCGGCAATATTTTGCTGACCGATGAAGCCATCGGGGTGCGTATTGTTGAAGCGTTAGAGCAACGATACACCCTGCCGGATTTCGTTGAGATTCTGGATGGTGGTACGGCGGGAATGGAACTTCTTGGCGATATGGCGAGTCGGGATCATTTGATCATTGCCGACGCCATCGTGTCGAAAAAGAACGCGCCGGGAACCATTATGGTACTGCGCGACGATGAAGTTCCGGCGCTGTTCACCAACAAAATCTCCCCCCATCAGCTTGGACTGGCCGACGTATTGTCGGCCCTCCGCTTTACCGGCGAGTTTCCGAAGAAGCTGACCCTGGTCGGCGTTATTCCACAGTCGCTGGAACCGCACATCGGCTTAACGCCAACCGTCGAGGCGATGATTGAACCTGCGCTTGAGCAGGTTCTTGCTGCGCTGCGAGAATCCGGCGTCGAAGCAATTCCTAAGGAGACGGCGCATGTCTGAAACGTTTTCCGGATTCGACACGGCGCCCGTCGCCCGGGTTCAGGCGGCATTTGAAGAGATAGCCCATCGTTCGATGCACGATCTTTCGTTTCTGCATCCGACTATGCCGGTGCATGTCTCTGATTTTACGTTGTTTGAAGGACAATGGACGGGCACGGTAATTACGCCGTGGATGTTAAGCGCATTAATCTTCCCTGGCCCGGACCAGATCTGGCCCGGGCGTACCGTCGGTGAAAAACTCGGTCTGCAACTGCCTTATGGCACGATGACCTTTACCGTTGGCGAACTGGAAGGCGTTTCGCAATATCTTGCCTGCTCGTTGATGTCGCCGCTTTCCCGTAGCCTGTCGCCGGAAGAGGGCGTCCGGCTGGCGGATGACTGCGCGCGGATGCTGTTATCCCTGCCGGTAAGCAATCCTGATGCGCCGCAGACAAGCCGGCGTGCGTTGCTGTTTGGCCGTCGGAGCTGTGAGAATGCATGAGCTGTCTCTTTGCCAAAGCGCCGTTGAAATTATTCAGCAGCAGGCAGAACAGCACGGCGTGGCGCGCGTCACCGGCGTATGGCTGGAGATAGGCGCGCTTTCGTGCGTTGAAGAGCGCGCGGTTCGTTTCAGCTTTGACATCGCCTGCCAGGGGACTTTAGCGCAAGGGTGCGAATTGCACATCGACTACAGACCGGCCCAGGCCTGGTGCTGGGATTGCAGTCAGGTGGTGGAAATTCTCAGGCATGACGCGCAATGTCCGCGTTGTCATGGCGATCGCCTGCGGGTGGATACCGGCGATTCGTTGAAAGTAAAGAGTATTGAGGTCGAATAACCCGCATTTTATTTCAGGTGGTTAATTATGTGTATTGGCGTCCCCGGTCAGGTGCTGGCCGTCGGAGATGATATTCACCAGCTTGCGCAGGTGGAAGTGTGTGGCATCAAACGTGATGTCAATATTGCTCTGATTTGTGAAGGTAAGCCAGCCGATCTGATAGGGCAATGGGTATTGGTACACGTTGGTTTTGCGATGAGCATCATTGACGAAGACGAAGCGAAAGCCACGTTAGATGCGCTGCGCCGCATGGAGTACGACATCACCAGCGCGTGATCCCTTAATCACCTCTATTATATCGCTCTATAATCGTTGTATAATTATTTATATATCGATTGTGGGGCGAAACCTATGAATAAATTTTTGCGCCAGCTCTCTCTGCTGGCGTTGCTTTTTTGCTGGCCGTTAATGTCACAGGCGGCGCGTACTTTTACCGATCAACTTGGCCGCCAGGTCACGGTTCCGGACACCGTCGACAGAGTGGTGGTGCTCCAGCATCAAACGCTCAATCTCCTTGTACAGATGAATGCCACTGACAAAATCGTTGGGGTCATGGCGAACTGGAAACAGCAATTAGGCGACGGCTATGCGCGTCTGGCGCCGGAACTGGCACAAAAAGTCTCGCTGGGCGATCTAACGCACGTTGATCCTGAAAAACTGGTGGCGCTGCGCCCGCAGGTGGTGTTTGTCACGAATTACGCTCCGCAGGAGATGATCGACAAAATCAGCCGTCTTGGCATTCCGGTGGTGGCGATTTCGCTGCGCCATGATGTTGCTGGCGAGCAGGCTAAAATGAACCCGACCCTGGCCGATGAAGAGCAGGCTTATAATCGCGGGCTGCGTGAAGGAATAACGCTGATTGGCGATATCGTCAATAAACCGCAGGAGGCGAAAGCGCTGATTGAGGCGATGGATAAAGGTCGCAAGATGGTCAACGACCGTTTGTAGTCGGTTCCTGAAAATGAGCGGGTTCGCGCCTATATGGCGAATCCGGAGCTGACCACCTACGGTTCCGGTAAATATACCGGTCTGATGATGGCCCATGCAGGGGCGCTGAATGTAGCGGCATCCACGGTGAAAGGCTTTAAGCAGGTGACAATGGAGCAGGTGATCGCCTGGGATCCACAGGTGATCTTTGTCCAGAATCGCTATCCAAAGGTCGTCAATGAGATCCTGCACAATCCCCAGTGGCAGGTCATTGACGCGGTGAAGCATCATCGGGTTTACCTGATGCCGGATTATGCCAAAGCCTGGGGATATCCGATGCCGGAGGCGGTGGGAATCGGCGAACTGTGGATGGCGAAAAAACTCTATCCGGAAAAATTCCACGATATTGATATGCAAAAGGCCGCTAACGACTGGTATCAACGTTTTTACCGTACTGACTATCAGGATGTACAGTGATGCGAATACTGGCTGCTGGGAGCTTGCGCGTCGTCTGGCCGCAACTAATGGCGGCATTTCAGGCGGATGCGGTATGTGATTTCGGTCCGGCGGGGCTGTTACGTGAACGCATCGAGGCGGGCGAAGCGTGCGACTTTTTTGCTTCGGCGAACCTGGCGCATCCACAGGCGCTGTTGGAAAGCGGGCGGGCGCTGCGGGTCGCGCCTTTTACGACGAACCGTTTGTGTCTGAGCGTGCGGGCACAGGCGATGCGTGAAGGCGAGGACTGGTTGTCACTATTAACCCGGCGGGATCTGCGGATCGGCACCTCAACAGCAGGTTGCGATCCTTCCGGCGATTATACGCAGCAGCTTTTTTCGCGGATGGGCAAGGAGGGCGAAGCGGTCCGAAAACGCGCGGTAGCGCTGGTTGGCGGCAGGCAGACTTTGCCGTTACCGGCGGGCCGGCTGGCAGCGGAATGGCTCATCAATCATGATTACACCGATATCTTTATCGGCTATGCCAGCTATGCTCCCAGGCTACGGCAGGTTAATTCGCTGCGAGTGGTTGATATCCCGGAACCTTATAATCCCGTGGCTGAATATGGCTTTGCCTGCCTGAGCGAGCAGGGAAAAACGCTTGCCGACTTTTTACTGTCAGCACGGGCGAGGTTGATTCTCATGCAACATGGGTTTAGTGAAGCGCCGAATATGACACACTCGCAGAACTGATAAGCGAAGCGTCAGCAGGGAATACCATGCCGGATGACGACATTACTACCTCATCCGGCATCATGGTTTAACTTTGGCGTTTATCTTCGGTATGGTTTTCGAAGTCGCTGGCGTCATGGCGTTCGTGAAGCTGTTCGTTCAATGGGCCGTTGGTCCGGTTGACAATGCGCCCCCGCTTTACCGCCGGACGTTCGGCTACCTGTTTCGCCCAGCGTTGTACGTTTTGATAACTTCCGGCATCCAGAAACTCCGCTGCATCATAGACATTCCCCAGCACCACGTTGCCGAACCACGGCCAGATGGCCATATCGGCAATAGTGTACTCTTCTCCCGCGACATACGGGTGGTGAGCTAACTGCTTATCCAGCACGTCCAGCAGACGTTTGGCTTCCATGGTGAAGCGATTAATGGCGTACTCAATTTTTACCGGCGCATAATGATAGAAGTGACCGAAACCGCCGCCGAGGAACGGCGCCGCGCCCTGTAGCCAGAACAACCAGTTAAGGGTTTCTGTGCGCTTAGCCAGATCCTGCGGCAGGAAATGGCCAAACTTATCCGCCAGATAAACAAGAATTGCGCCCGACTCAAAAACCCGAATCGGCGGGTTGTGTGAGTTATCGCGCAGCGCCGGAATTTTTGAGTTCGGATTGATGTCAACAAAGCCGCTGGAGAACTGATCGCCCTCGCCGATGCGAATCAACCAGGCGTCATATTCGGCGCCGGTCACGCCCAGCGCCAGGAGTTCTTCCAGCATAATGGTCACTTTCTGGCCGTTAGGCGTCCCCAGCGAATAAAGCTGTAACGGATGTTTGCCGACGGGCAGCGTTTTGTCGTGCGTCGGGCCGGAAACCGGGCGATTAATGTTAGCGAACGCGCCGCTGCCGGATTTATCCCACGTCCAGACTTTTGCGGGTTGATAAGTATTATCTGCCATATTGACCTGCCTTCACAGTGGTGGTGTTGAAGCAGTGTAGCAGCTTGCTAACCGGACATTTAACCGATTGGGACATTCCGACGAGTGAAATTTTAACCTTCTGGCCTCAGTGTGCCTTATTGAGGTGTATGATTATGTCGACCTCTGTCCGGTTAGTGTCACAGAGCAGACAATCAGAGCGAAATCACGCCAGGCTGCTCAGGCGGTCTTGTTTTGAGGTAAGTGCATGAGCAAAGGAACCACCAGTCAGGATGCCCCCTTCGGGACATTATTGGGTTACGCCCCCGGCGGCGTAGCGATCTACTCTTCAGATTACAATTCCCTCGATCCGTGGGACGACGACGACGCAGCTTTTCGTAGCTACATCGACGATGAATACATGGGGCATAAATGGCAGTGCGTGGAATTTGCCCGCCGTTTTCTCTTTCTGAATTATGGCGTTGTTTTTACTGACGTCGGCATGGCCTGGGAAATTTTCTCGCTGCGTTTTCTGCGCGAGGTCGTGAATGACAATATTTTGCCTTTGCAGGCCTTCCCGAACGGTTCGCCGCGCGCGCCGGAGGCCGGGGCGTTGCTCATCTGGCAAAAGGGCGGCGAGTTTAACGAAACCGGGCACGTCGCGATTATCACCCAACTCCTGGATAACAAAATTCGCATTGCTGAGCAAAACGTTATCCACACGCCATTGCCGCCAGGGCAGCAGTGGACTCGCGAACTGGAAATGGTCGTAGAAAACGGGTGTTACACCCTGCGCGACACCTTTGATGACACGACGATTTTAGGCTGGATGATCCAGACCGACGACACGCAATACAGTTTGTCACAGCCTGACATCGCGAATCAGTCGCTGGCGATTCGCGGCGCAAGGCTGCCTGAGAAAGGTCAGTTTGACGGTCCGTGGCTGGATGAGAGCGATCCGTTACAAAAAGCCTATGTACAGGCGAACGGACACGTTATCAATCAGGACCCGTACCAGTATTTTACCATCACCGAGAGCGCTGAACAGGAGCTTATCAAAGCGACTAATGAGTTGCATTTGATGTACCTGCACGCCACGGACAAAGTTTTAAAAGACGATAATTTGCTGGCGCTATTCGATATCCCCAAAATTCTTTGGCCGCGCCTGCGCCTCTCCTGGCAGCGCCGTCGTCACCATATGATCACCGGTCGTATGGATTTCTGCATGGATGAACGCGGGCTGAAAGTCTATGAATACAATGCCGATTCCGCATCATGCCATACCGAAGCGGGATTAATTCTCGAAAAATGGGCTGAGCAGGGCTATACCGGTAAAGGGCATAACCCGGCGGAGGGCTTAATTAACGAGCTGGCGGGCGCCTGGAAACACAGTAAAGCGCGTCCTTTCGTCCATATCATGCAGGATGATGATATCGAGGAGGACTATCACGCGCAGTTTATGCAGCAGGCGCTGCATCAGGCCGGTTTCGCGAGCAAAATTCTCCGCGGGCTGGGCGAGTTGCGCTGGGATGACGCCGGGCAGTTGATCGATGGCGACGGGCGGCTGGTGAATTGTGTCTGGAAAACCTGGGCGTGGGAAACGGCGATGGAGCAGATACGCGAAGTCAGCGAGACGGAGTACGCCGCAGTGCCTATTCGTACCGGGCACCCGGAAAATGAAGTCCGGCTGATTGATGTATTACTGCGCCCGGAAGTGTTGGTGTTTGAACCGCTGTGGACGGTGATCCCGGGTAACAAAGCGATCCTGCCCATCCTGTGGTCGCTCTTCCCACATCATCGCTATTTGCTCGACACGGATTTTACCGTTAACGATGAGCTGGTGCAGACCGGCTATGCGGTAAAACCGATTGCCGGACGTTGCGGTAGTAATATTGATTTGGTGAGCCATCAGGAAGAGCTCCTGGATAAAACCAGCGGCAAGTTCGCCACGCAGAAAAATATCTATCAGCAGTTGTGGTGCCTGCCGAAGGTCGCCGGGAAGTATATTCAGGTCTGTACGTTTACCGTGGGCGGTAACTACGGCGGTACGTGCCTGCGCGGCGATGATTCATTAGTCATTAAAAAAGAGAGCGATATTGAACCGTTAATCGTCATCAAAGCGTAACGGGGTCATTCTCGTCGGGATATCGGCGTTGGCGCCGATATCCCGCCTGTTGTGTTTACCAACGAACGGCTGTCAGCTTGCCATTTACTGGTAACATATGAGAAATAATATCACAGATTATTCTTAACTTTTCTAACGCAGGCGGTGACGCTCGCTGCGTTGGCGCACTCGTTTCCTGATTTTCGTCTAATCGGTACTTTTTGCGGCTGGTTACACCGCCCCTATCCCTTTGGATTTCGGTCATGCCTGTTTGGCTGGTAAACGGACAGCATAATATATTGACGAGTTCAAATGACATTATTAGTCATATAAAAAGTTTACGTTAGGTTATTTTTCTATCGCAAAAGTTTGCGTTTAAACCCTGTCTGCAATCTTCGGGCCGAGATATAGATACACCTAAGTAAATGCAGTTAATTATTATTCAGCTATTATTGTCAGCCTTGTGAATGATATTTTCGTATAAAGTGAAGCGACTTCCATTATGACTATTAATGGTATTATTGAATAGTTTACTCTGTAATTATTTAAGTTTAGTGGACGTTTTGTCTTATTCTGGTGAACGTATGGTTATGGCAGATGACAGCCGATTTTTCATTATGTTAGCATGAGTTGATAATACTTTATCCAGGCATAGATCAGGATGTCCACATATAATAAGGAGAATGGTATATGTTTAAAAAAGTATTAGGCTTGCGCCACTGGAATAATAATGTTGTAAAAATACCGCCGCCAGCAGAATCTGGCGCTAATGCGTCTGACGTAGTGGTGGATACCCCTGAGCCTTATGAGCGGATACTGTGTCAAAAAATTCTGATGGGGATCTCGACGATCGATATCATTCGTAATGCCATCATTAAGTCCTGTGAGCAGCTCAACATTGAAAAAGAACGCATTAATGAACTTAACGAACAGAATGATAAAGCCAGAAGTTCATTAAAATCGCTCGTGGAATTTATCACCGAAATTGGCACGACTTCATCGGATATTGGCTGTCGTATGGGCGACTTAAATACCTCCTTAACGCAAATTAATGCGTGTATTAAAGAGATACAGAAGATCGCTAACCAGACCAATTTGATAGCGATTAACTCCGCGATCGAGGCCGCGCGCGTAGGGGATGCCGGGCGTGGTTTTAGCGTTATTTCGAAAGAAGTGAAAAACCTGTCCGAAGATGTTAAACACAGTTCGAAAAGCGTCAGTACGTTAACCTCTGTAATCAAAGATAATACGGCCAGAGTGAGTGAGGTGCTGGATAACCAACAGCCGGTTATTGATAATATTACGACTAACATAAATCAAATTGTGGAGTCTATTGGCATCGTCATCGATAAATCGCTGAGCATGAAATCGGTCATGCAGTACATCTCTACGGTGCAGTTTTTGAATATTGTCAAAGTTGACCATGTTATCTGGAAAATGGAAGTCTACAAATTACTCTTAAATAAAGACATAAACAGTAAAATAACGATGCACGATCAGTGTCGGCTGGGGAAATGGTACTACGGTTTTGACGGGCAGCAGTTTAGCAATTACTACAGTTTCCGTAGTCTGGAAGCGCCGCATAAAGAGGTGCATACCGCTGGTCACTCTGCGCTGAACTATTTTGCCGCAGGCGATATGAATGCGATGTCGCAAGAACTCGACAGAATGGAGCGATCCAGTAATGAGGTGGTTAACCAGCTGGAAATGCTGGCTGTCGATTTATTAAAAGAAACCACACTGTGAAGTCATGAGTTATTACCGTATAACCAACAAGAGCCGTCATCAACAGGACTGATGTATCACACTTTCTGCACTGGAGTTATTCCGGACAGAGAAAAGAAGCATGACGCAGAAGATGGCTGTGTTTGTTTACCCGAATCACTTACCTTAGTAAGTGATTCGGGATTAATCAGCGACATCTTTGCTTTTTATCGGCGGCCAGTCTTTGGCTGGAAAAGTGCGTTACTGCTAAATTTCTCACTCTCTTACCGCCTTCCTGCCCCTCGAAATACCTGAAACCTGTGCTCACAGATTAATAGCGATTATTTAATCGTGAAATAACGCTGGGCATTATTGAAGCAGATATCCTGAACCATACGGCTTAGCATCGCTTCATCATCAGGAATCTCTCCGTCCTGCGCCCACTGTCCCAGCAGGTTACAGAGAATACGCCGGAAATATTCATGTCGCGTATAAGAAAGGAAACTGCGGGAGTCGGTCAGCATCCCGACAAACTGACTTAACAGTCCCATTTGCGACAGTTGCTCCAGTTGGCGCAGCATCCCGTCTTTCTGATCGTTAAACCACCAGCCGGAACCAAACTGCACTTTTCCGGCAATTCCCGGCCCCTGGAAGTTACCGATCATGGTCGCCAGGACTTCGTTATCACGTGGGTTCAGGCAATAGAGGATAGTCTTGGGCAGTTCATTGGTCACATCCATGCTGTCGAGCAAACGGGAGAGCGCCCAGCTAATGTTATTATCGCCAATGGAGTCAAAGCCGGTATCCGGCCCCAGCAGGCGGAACATACGGGTATTATTGTTACGGATCGCGCCAATATGTAGCTGCATCACCCAGCCGCGCGCGGCGTACTGACGGCCCAGCCAGACCAGCACCGCCGTGGTAAACTGGGCGATCTCAAGTTCGCTCAACGTTTCGCCAGCCAGACGTTTGCCCAGAATGGCGTCAAGCTGCGCGTCGTCGGGCACCGGCGCAAATCGCAGCGTTTCAATGCCATGATCGGACGCGCGGCAGCCGCAGGCGGCGAAATGGTCGAGACGGCGAGTGAGCGCCTGACGTAAATCGTCGAAACGGGTAATGCTGACATCTGCCGCCGCTTCCAGTTTCCCCAGATAATCGACAAAGCCGTCCAGTTCGATTTTGAAAACTTTGTCGGGGCGCCAGCTTGGCGCGACTTCAATATTAATGCTGTCGTCGGCGGCTATCTGGCGGTGATATTCCAGAGAATCTATCGGGTCGTCGGTGGTTCCGACCATCCGCACATTCATCTGCTGCATAATACCGCGCGCGGAAAAGGCCGGCGTCGCCAGTTTCTCATTACACTGCGTCCAGATACTTTCTGCGGTATCCGGTCCGAACAGCGTACTTGTAATGCCAAATGGACGGCGTAGTTCAAGGTGCGTCCAGTGATACAGCGGATTACCCAGCGTTTTTGGTACGGTATTGGCCCAGGCCATATATTTTTCATAATCGCTGGTCTCTTTGCCGGTGATCAGCGACTCATCCACGCCTGCGCTTCGTAGCGCTCGCCATTTATAGTGGTCGCCTTCCAGCCAGATCTGACCGAGGTTATCGAAACGGCGATCGTCGGCGATTTCCTGCGGACTTAAATGGCAGTGGAAGTCATAAATCGGCATGGGCGCGGCGTATTTATGGTACAGCGTGCGGGCAATGTCGTTTTTAAGTAGAAAATCTTCAGTCATAAACGTAGCCATGATTTATCTCCTTACTTAGCCAGCGCTTCTACCGTGGCTTTCGCGCCATTCTGCAATAGCTGTTGGTAAGCGTCGGTAACGGCTTGCACAAATTCGAGGTTCTTCGGCAGGTCGCTGCCAAAGATAGACTCGATGGCCAGTAGCCCGCGAACGCGTTCTTCCGGCGTCTGATATTGCTGATGAATCGCCTGATACTGCGCTAGCAGCGGATCGACGACATCAATGGTTTTACCTTGTTCATCGACACCGCCGACGTAACGCATCCATCCGGCGACGCCCAGCGTCAGGCGGCGATAGTCATCGCCCTGTTGCAAGTGCAGACGTACCGGGTCCAACAAACGCTGCGGCAGTTTCTGACTGCCATCCATCGCGATCTGCCAGGTGCGGTGTTTCAACGAGGGGTTAGTGAAACGCGCAATCAACAAATTCGCATACCCTTCCAGATCGGTGCCTTCCGGCATTGATAACGTCGGCGCTTGTTCATCAAGCATCAGCGCCAGCGCCGCGCGACGGTAAGCCGGGTTGGTCATGGTATCGGCGATAGTGTCATACCCGCCGAGATAACCCAGATAGGCGAGGAAAGAGTGACTGCCGTTAAGCATACGCAGCTTCATCATCTCAAACGGTACGACATCTGCAACGAATTGCGCGCCGACGGTGTCCCAGTCCGGGCGACCATTCACAAAGTTATCTTCGATGACCCACTGGCGGAAGGGTTCGCAGGCGATAGCGCAGGGATCATAAACGCCTAACTGGTCGGCAACCAGCTGTAGCGTCTCTTCGGTCGCTGCCGGAACAATGCGGTCAACCATGGTGCAGGGGAAGGTCACATTATCGGCAATCCATGCGGCGAGGGCGGCATCGCGAGCTTTTGCCAGGCCGAGGACGGCAGCCTTCGCGACGTGACCATTCTCGCGCACGTTATCGCACGACAGCACGGTAAAAGCTTTCAGTCCTTGCTCCCGGCGCATGTTTAGCGCTTCGACAATATAGCCAATGGCGGATTTAGGCTGTTGTGGATGGGCAAGATCGTTTTGGATCAGCGGGTTATTGACATCAAGCTCGCCGCTGGCGGGGTCGGTGCAGTAGCCTTTTTCGGTCACGGTTAAGGAGACGATGGCGGTTTCCGGGCGCGCCATTGCCGCCAGAATCCCTGCATGACCGTCGAATTCAGGGTGCAGCGCTTCTTTCATTGAACCAATAATTTTCAGTTCAGTGCTTTCTGCGCCGCGTTCTGCAACGGTGTACAGCAGATTTTGCGCTTTCAGGTTCGCGATCAGCCGCGCGTCGTTACCCGGCATCAGGTTCACTTCACAAATGCCCCAGTCGCTGTCGCTCTTTTCCAGTAGATGATGGGTAAAGAGCGCCTGGTGCGCGCGGTGAAACGCCCCGCAGCCCAGATGCACAATACGGGATACCAGACGTGATTTGTCCCAGTTTGGGCGGGCGACGGAAACCTGGGCGGTGGCGATATTCTGTTCCATTGCAAACTCCTGTCATTCGACGTCTTCGCCCGCGATCTCCGGGGCGAGGCATGTTGCTATTGCATTGAGTAGGGGAAATCGCATGACGCGTCGCGCCATGCGAAAGAAGGTTATTTGCTAAAGAAAGCGCGCTGGATAGCCAGTTCGACGCCGCGGACTTCCGCAAGCCCTTTCAGACGGCCAATGGCGGAATAACCCGGATTCGTTTTCTTCTTCAGATCGTCCAGCATCTGATGACCGTGGTCCGGGCGCATTGGGATCAGATCGTCGCTACCTTCGGCTTTACGACGGTGCTCTTCTTCCACAATCGCTTTAACGACTTCATACATATCCACATCGCCGTGCAAATGGGCGGCCTCGTGGAAGGTCTTCGGATTCTCTTCGCGCAGCGTAGAGCGCAGATGCGTAAAGTAGATGCGCGGACCAAATTGCTTGATCATATCAACCAGATCGTTGTCGGCGCGCACGCCGTAAGATCCGGTACACATGGTGAAGCCGTTCGCCATGCTATTAACGGTTTCCACCATCCATTGCATGTCTTCAATGGTAGAGACAATGCGCGGCAGGCCGAGAATAGGGCGCGGCGGATCGTCAGGGTGAACGGCCATACGCACGCCAACCTCGTCGGCAACCGGAATAATGGCTTTCAGGAAATAGGCAAAATGTTCACGCAGTTTTGCTTTATCGATATCTTTATACGTCGCCAGGTGTTGACGGAACTGCTCCAGCGTATAGCCTTCTTCCGCGCCAGGTAAACCGGCAATAATGTTGCGGGTCAGACGTGCTTTGTCTTCCTCGCTCATGGTGGCGAAACGCCGCTCTGCCTGAGCAATCTCTTCTGCCGTATAGTCGGCTTCTGCTCCCGGACGCTTCAGGATGTGCAGTTCGAACGCGGCGAATTCAATCTGGTCAAAACGCAACGCTTTGGAACCATCCGGCAATACATATTCCAGATCCGTACGTGTCCAGTCCAGCACCGGCATAAAGTTATAGCAAACCGTATAGATACCGCATTGCGCCAGGTTACGTAGCGTTTGCTGGTAGTTTTTGATCCATAAATCGTACTGACCGGTGTGGGTTTTGATGTCTTCGTGGATAGGTACGCTCTCTACCACAGACCACTCCAGACCCGCCTCTTCAACGATAGCTTTACGTTTCTGGATCTCGTCTACCGACCAAATTTCTCCATTCGGGATATGGTGTAACGCCGTTACCACGCCGGTTGCGCCAGCCTGGCGTACATCTGACAGCGTTACCGGGTCGTTAGGTCCGTACCAGCGCCAGGTTTGTTTCATATATCGTTTCCTCTTCTTGCGATAACGTCTTCGTGGTTGACCCATTGCCAGCCAACATCGAAACGTGCTTTGTAAACCCGTTCTGACCCCTAAATTCAACCAAAATTTTTCTCATGTCAACCTTATTGTCTAAATTGGATAACCAAATCACAAATATCATCATTCACGGTCTGTCAATTTTATTTATTTGATCTGCGTCAATTTTTGCTGGGTGAAAAGCGTTCACTATTCAACTTGAAATGAGTTGATGTATTTATTTCAAGAATATTAAGTGCGGGAGTTGCCGCCAGATTTTGACCGGTCCGGATGAGAAAATATTTATTGGTCAACCAATTTTTGTGATTTCAGTTTTCCCGCTACAGGTCAGACGGCGCGGAGCTAATGTTTTTTAACGAGGCTTTATCATGAAGATGACAAAATTAAGATGGTGGATTATCGGCCTGGTCTGCGTAGGGACCATCGTAAACTACCTGTCCCGTAGCTCGCTTAGCGTTGCGGCGCCAGCGATGATGAAAGAACTCCATTTTGATGAGCAACAATATTCCTGGGTGGTGAGCGCCTTCCAGCTTTGTTACACCATTGCGCAGCCGATCACCGGCTATTTGATGGATGTCATCGGACTGAAAATCGGCTTCTTTATCTTTGCCTTGTTGTGGTCGCTGATCAACATGGCGCACGCGCTGGCCGGCGGCTGGATAAGCCTGGCATTTCTGCGTGGTCTGATGGGGCTAACCGAAGCGTCAGCGATTCCGGCCGGGATTAAAGCCAGCGCCGAATGGTTCCCGACGAAAGAACGCGGTATTGCGGGGGGGACTGTTTAATATCGGTACTTCGATTGGCGCGATGCTGGCGCCGCCGCTGGTGGTCTGGGCGATGCTGACCTTTGCTGATAGCGGCATCGGTACTGAAATGGCGTTTGTGATTACCGGTGGGATCGGCGTGCTGTTCGCCATCACCTGGTTCCTGATTTATAACTCGCCAAATAAACACCCGTGGATCACCCACAAAGAGCTGCGTTATATCGAAGACGGCCAGGAAAGCTATCTCCAGGACGATAACAAAAAACCGGCCGTTAAAGAGATCGTTAAAAAGCGTAATTTCTGGGCGTTGGCGATTACCCGTTTTCTGGCTGACCCGGCATGGGGAACGCTGAGTTTCTGGATGCCGCTGTATCTGATTAACGTGATGCATCTGCCGTTAAAAGAGATCGCCATGTTTGCCTGGCTGCCGTTCCTGGCGGCGGACTTTGGCTGCGTTGCAGGCGGTTTCCTGGCGAAGTTCTTCATGGAAAAGATGCACATGACCACGATCAATGCGCGTCGTTGTAGCTTTACCATCGGCGCTGTTTTGATGATTTCGATCGGTTTTGTCAGCATTACGACTAACCCGTATGTCGCCATTGCATTGATGAGTATTGGCGGTTTTGCGCACCAGACGCTGTCTACCGTCGTGATTACCATGAGCGCTGACCTGTTCAAGAAAAATGAGGTCGCGACGGTTGCCGGTCTGGCAGGATCTGCGGCGTGGATGGGACAGTTAAGCTTCAACCTGTTTATGGGGGCATTGGTCGCTATTATCGGTTACGGCCCGTTCTTCATTGCACTCAGTCTGTTCGATATTATCGGCGCCATCATCCTGTGGGTACTGATTAAAGATCCAGAAAAGCACCACCCGCCAATGACGGAGCAGCCGCTGGCGTCTCACCGCTAAAGCTGTCTCGGTTTCACTGGCCTGATAAGCGAAGCGCTACCGGGTTCTAACGGCCACCTTCGGGTGGCCGTCTTCATTACCCTTATCGGTAAAAATACGCGTTGGTTTTATACCAGCGCGTTATCATTTAGTTTGCCTGATTATTTTCAGATGCTGAAAATAATATTGTGGTAAGGGTTATTGTTTTTCGCCTGGATTTTTATCGACTCTCTGTCTCGCTGCGATCATCGATAAAGTCCCCTTTATGTAAATAAAGGTTCAATGCTTCTACTCTTTTCTCCATATATTTTGCGCAGCTTCACAAAAAATAACCTGATGTCGTAATGTCCACTCCCTAATATTCTCCATGCGCTATACGTTAATTTAAGTTTAAATTTCATGCCGGGGATATCACGATGTCACGTAATTTTACTGTTTCAGCCTGTCAGTATATTGTTACTGAAATAAACACTTTTGAAGATTTCATAACAAAGGTAAGGATACTTCTTAATAAAAGTCAGGGTGCTGATGTCGTTATCTTCCCGGAGCTATTTACCATTGAGTTATTTACATTATTGAAAAAATGGCAAGAAAGACCCATTTCACACCTTACTTTAATTGATCAGTTCACGGATGCCTATAAGCAGCTTTTTCAACAGGAAGCGAAAGAAAGAGGACAGTTCATTATTGCTGGCTCTCATCTGGAGCAGACCGGAGCAGATCGCTATGAGAATGTTGCGCATATATGGGGACCCGACGGCGAACATTATGCTCATAGTAAGACGCATATCTTCCCGGCTGAACGGGGTTGGTATACTCAGGAAGGCGATAAAATGGCTGTTTTTCAACTGCCATTTGCAAAGGTGGGTTTTAATATTTGTTATGAAGCAGAAATACCGGAGTGTGCCGCGACGCTGGCGGAACAGGGTGTGGAGTTAATTTTAACGCCTTCCGCTACGTTTACTGAACAGGGATTTTGGCGAGTCAGGCATTGTTGCCACGCACGTTGTATTGAAAATCAAATTTATCTTGTTCACTGTTGCCTGGGAGGAAACCCGGGCGGGCCACTGCCTGGCTGCTGGGCCCGAAGTTCAATTTTAAGCCCCTGTGATGTCGTGTGGAAAAATCCACAAGGTATTATCGCAGAGGCGCACGTCAATCAAGAGGATGTCATTTCAGGAGAAATTAACCTCGATGTTCTATATGAAAATAGACTTGGGGGGGCAGCAACAACGTTCAAGGACAGACGCAGAAAAGCAGGCATATATAATATCTGGCCATCACACATTAAATAAAAGAATGTGTCCCTTCTATGTATTAACTGGAGGTCGTTATGGGATATTTAAAATTACCTGAGGGTAAAAGGATTGCGGTCAATCTTGGTGTTGATGTAGATGCTCAGTCTTTATGGCTGGGCGGATTTAATCGGCCGTCGCCATCCTTTATGTCACGAGGAGAGTTTGGGGCGCAAGTTGGCGTACCAAGGCTTCTGAAATTGTTCAAAGAAAATAATATCAAAACTACCTTTTTTATTCCCGGACACACTGTAGACACCTTCCCGGAAATCAGTAAAGTAATTTTTGATGCCGGGCATGAAATCGCTCACCATGGCTACTATCATGAAAATCCGACGCTGGTGAATCGTGATACAGAACGCCGACTTATGGATCTGGCGTTCGCCTGTTATAAAAGACATTTCGGCATACGCCCTGTGGGATACCGTTCTCCCTATTGGGATTATAGCGAGAATACGCTGGATCTTCTGGAGGAAGCCGGTTTTCTCTATGACAGTAGCCTGATGGCGAGAGATCTTGTGCCTTACCATCCTCAACGTTGGCAGGTGAATTGGGAGACGGGAAATATTGCAGGCCCGGCCAGCGCGATTCTGGAAATTCCTGTTAGCTGGTATCTGGATGATTTTCCCGCACTGGCGTATACCGGCAACCAGGAGGGGATGAGCGATACTGACGGTGTTCTGCGACGCTGGAAGGATATTTTTACCTATGCTTATCACCATCAGGAAAACGGTTTATATGCGATGGCTCTTCATCCGCAGATAATCGGTCATGGGCATCATATGATGATGTTGTCACGTTTGATTGAACATATTAAAGGGCATGATGGCGTATGGTTTGCAACCTGTGAAGAGATAGCCAGTGTCTGGGTGGATGACGAAGAGGATCGACAAAAAATGCTCCGTCCTGATGTTCGTGGCGTAGCGCCGGTTCCGGATGATTATGGCTGGCCAGGCAAATGATATCACCTCATGACAATGTTAATATCAGTCGGGTAACGGATTACCCGGGCAGAAGTTACCTGTTTGCCCGCTCGTTAATGCATATTGTCCATCAGAAAGGGAGACTATCCCGGGACGTATAAAATCTTTTTTATTTCAGTCAAAACGTTAATCAACGAGAATGGTTTGTTTTTTGATTTAAATCATTTTTTAGTGTTCACAGGAAAATAATCAAATAACATTTGTAATGTGAGTATTAAGAAAAATAAAATTTCCATAGTGATTAATTTTTATTTAACGCTTTGATTTTTAATGTTTTATGTGTGTTAATTGATGTAAATCAATTTGGATTTTTTTATTAAATAAGTAAAAATTAAGTTGATATTTGCTTTTTGATGTGTTTTTTATATATAGCTGATTATTATTCTGAAATGCCAATTTTTGAATAACGACGCTGTAATACCGGCACCAGGGATACTTTGCGATAAAAGGGATTGAATATGGCAGAGAGCGTTCAGTATAACCTCAATTGTATTTGGCCACAGCGGGTCAAAACCCTCTATTGCATTGCAACCAGCGGAATAACGTTCATCAGACGTGGGTAAACGTTGGCAAAATCCCTGTAAACCTGGCGCTTTTCACGCTGTGTTTTTTGGTAGTTGCGCTTTTAATAAGAGTCACAAGCGTTGGCCGCCGGTATTCGTCTGGCTGCTGAACTGCCACCTGATCAACAAGGAGATAAATCATGGATGCGATTTTTTTTAAAGCTCGACAATATCAAAGGCGAAAGCCAGGTTGAAGGCTTTGAAGATCAGATAGAGATCATGTCTTATAGCCACAATGTGGCAATGCAGGTAAATAACGATGTTAGCCTCACCGAGCGGACTTCCGGGCGTGCGCATGTTGGTGAAATGTCGCTCACCAAATTTGTCGACCTCGCCACGCCTGTGCTCAATGAGTACTGCTGTAGCGGGAGGCTAATTAGAACCGCGGTGCTGACGTTGTGCCGCAATGACGGCGGCAAAATGCGGTCGCTTATCGTTTATACCCTGACAAACGTGCTGATATCACAACTCAGTGTTAGCGGCGGCGCCGGCGGTAAGCCGGTGGAAACGATGTCGCTGAACTTCACGAAAATCGAATGGCAAATCACTGCCGAGAAATCAGACGGCGCTCAACAGGAGTCCAGAACGTCAGTATGGGATCTGGCGATGGACCAGATAGGGAAATGATGATGACGCCAACCATTCCGGTCGCGCTATTCGACAGGCTCTTGGTTGAGGGGATAAGCCCACATGAATTGGTACGACGCAAGTTAATGTGTTTATTCAACTCTTGCGTCGTGCCAGGTGGCGAGACATTACCGCCGCTGCTCACTCGGGGTATGCCGGAATGGCACGAGGTGAATGTGGGTGACAAACGGGTTCTCAACTGGTTTTGCCGTGAGCTTCGCGCTGCTATTTTACGTTATGAACCGAGCATCAACATGCTGGAAGTCAGTGTAAAAGATGCCCATCATCAGACGCTGGCGTTGTCTTTGGAAGCAATGTTACAGGATGAGCCTGAACCGTTAAGGCTGGAGATAGCCTACTCTAACGGTAGATGGCGCTAGTAATGCAGGAAGGAACGCCGGGCCGGGCGTTTAACATTATCCCAAAAGCAAAAAAACGCAGCGAGCGAACCTGATAATCAGGCAGACAATCCACCTTTCGGTATGGTTGATCTGCCTGCATCATTTTCAGGATGGTTAATAACGGACCATGACCGATTTAAGTTCGGTATAGTCATCAATAAACGCGCTGCCAAATTCACGACCAATGCCCGATCCTTTCATCCCTCCAAAGGGTACCGCGGGATCGAGGAAGGTATGCATATTGACCCACACCATGCCAGCATCAATATCTTCAGCGTAGTGTAATGCCTTAGACATATTTTCCGACCACACACTTGCAGCAAGGCCGAATGGCGAATCGTTGATATGCGAAAGCGCCTCTTTTTCATTCTGATAACCGATAAAGCTACAGACAGGGCCAAAGGTCTCCTCGTGTATCAGCGTACTGTTTTTACTACGCACTTTTACCGCTGTCGGCTGTAAAAAGTACCCTTCGCCGGGTAAAGTTTCACCGCCGTAAACAATGGTATCCCCTTCTTCCCGTGCGCGTTGAATCAGACGCAGCACTTTTTCAAGCTGAACCTGATTCGCCAGCGGGCCCATCACTGTTTTTTCATCTAAAGGCGAGCCGGGCACGATCTCCGATAACCGTTGCCTGAGGAGCGTCATGACCGTATCCAGTTTTTCCTGGGGCAGATAAAAACGCTCTGCGGCAGCACAAATTTGCCCTTGATTCAGATAACCGGCTTCAAGAATACCGTTGACCATGGCTTGTTCCGTGAGATCATTGAGAAACAGCGCCGCATTTTTACCTCCCGGTTCGAGGGTAACGCGTTTTCCTGACGATGTTGCCGAACGCCGGACTTTCTCACCTGTCGCGACTGACCCGGTGAAACTCACTTTGGCGCAATCTGGATGCGCGATCAGCTGTTGCGCTATCTCACCGCCAGCACCGTTTACCACGTTAATTACGCCATCAGGGAAACCTGCCTCTTTAGCCAGTTCAGCAACTCGCAGCAGTGTCAGCGGGGTATATTCACTTGGTTTAATGACGATGGTGCAGCCACATACCAGCGCTGCGGCCAGTTTCCAGATAACAATCATAATTGAGAAATTCCACGGCACAATACCGACGACCACACCAATGGGTTGGCGTTGGGTAAACGCTGTGTATCTCTCTTCTCCCATTGATGGCAGGGAGACATTCAGCGTTTCACCGGTTATTTTTCCTGCCCAACCGGCAAAGTAACGCAGGAAGGCCACTGACTGATCGAGTTCAAGACCGCGCGACAGCAGAATCGTTTTACCTGAACAGACGCTTTCCAGTTGAGCCAACTCTTCACGATGAGCGGCAAGAGTATCAGCCAGTTTCAGCAGTAATGCGCCGCGTTGTAACGTTGGCATTTTACGCCAGACATCAAACGCCCGTCTGGCGCTCTGCATGGCCTCTTCTGCCTGCGTAGGGGTTGCCGACACAACGTCGGCGATGATTTTGCCGGTGGCTGGGTTAGTGACCGAAAAGTTCGTGCCGTTTCCGGCCTGACGTTCACCTGCAATAAATTGTCCGTGTCGTTGGCGTAAAAAAGTCGTTACTTCGGCAAGTAATGTCACATCGCTCATCAGAAGTGCCTGTAGGTCAGGAATGTACGTTTTTCCATCCCAACATACTTGCCTGGAACTGAATATCGTTCCAAAGAACGTCATTCTTCCGGACGATATTTTGTAAAACGTTACCGTGCTGTGATAGCGGTCTTAGTCAAGCGTGATGACAAGGTAACGCGATGAATACAAAAATCGATGCGTTGAATTACTACGGCGCGACGAAAAAATACCCGTTGCATTTTCCTGCTCTGCAAGAGGATATTGATGCCGATGTGGTGATCATTGGCGGTGGCTTTTCAGGCATCAATACCGCGCTGGAACTGGCGGAGCAGGGGATCACTAATGTTGTCGTTCTGGAAGCCCGTCATCTTGGGTATGGCGGCACCGGACGAAACGGCGGTCAGGTAATGGCCGGTATAGGTCACGACATCGAAGCCGTTAAAAAATATGTAGGCGCAGCGGGAATGGAGACGCTGTTTAAAATCTCGAACCTCGGCGCGGGTATTATTCGGGAGCGAATTCGTAAATACCATATTGATGCTGATTTTGTCCCCGGATATGGTTATCTGGCCTACAACCAGCGGCAGTTAAAAACGCTGCAACAATGGGAAAAAGAATTCAAAGCCGCTACGCCGGAAGACGATATTGAACTCTATACCTGTAAAGACGTGCAGCAGGTTATCGGTTCCGACGTCTACTGCGGTGTTCTCAAGCATATGGGGGGAGGGCATGTCCACTCGCTGAATTTATTGCTGGGCTCCGCTCAGGCTGCGAATTCGCTGGGGGTGAAGATATTCGAATATTCACCTGTGGTTGAGGTCAGTTACGGTAAAACTGTGCGGGTACGTACTGCGATGGGCAGCGTAAAAGCAGCCAAATTGCTGTGGGCCTGTGATAGTTTTCTCAATAATCTGGAACCAGAAATTTATAAGAAAACGCTGGTTACTTATTCTTATCAGGTCTCTACAGAACCTCTCTCCAGCGAGCTTGTTGAGCGGATCAGTCCCTTGCGCGGGGCTTTTAGCGATATCCGCCCGGTGATAAATTACTACCGTCTCACAAAAGAAAACCGTCTGCTGTTTGGCAGCGCCACAAGGTTTCTTGAATATACCCCGCACGATTTTGCTGCCTGGAACCGCACTCTGTTGGCGGAGGTCTTCCCTTATTTGAAAGACGTTAAAATCGATTTTGCCTGGGGCGGGCCGATGGCCTGTAGCGCGAATCTGTTTCCGCAGATTGGCACGCTTCGTGAACACAATAATGTTTTTTATGTTCAGGGTTATTCCGGATTTGGCGTCACGCCTTCCCATATTGTATGCAAAATCCTGGCCGAAGGAATAAATGGCGGTTCCGAGCGGTATCGTCTGATGAGTAGCATTCCCCACGCGACAATTTATGGTCGCGACAGTTTACGTCTATTGCTGGTCAGTGCGGGAAAACTGATACATCAAACAGCCGGTTTCTGGAAAGGCCGGAATTAACCAGGAGAACATTAATGCACGCTTTTAAACTCAATCAACCTGTTCCTGAATTACAGCCAGTCGGGAGTGTCAGCCTGTTAGGGGCGTTGCCAACAGAAGGCGATCCCCAGGTCGCCGTTGCGATGATTTACGGTAAACCTGAGGATGTATTTACCTGTGGACTGTTTTCATCGACCCGCGGCGGTTTCACGATGATTTATCCCTTTACCGAGCACGCAACCGTGCTGGAAGGGGAAGTGGAACTCACTGTTGCGGGTCAGGAACCGATACGTTTTTCACCAGGCGATAGTTGGTTTGTTGAACAGGGAACCGAAGTGGCATGGAAAGTTTTAACGCCCCGTTTTGTAAAACATTATCTGGCAAACGTCGAAAGCCACAAACAGGGTTGAATCCTTTAATTGTTCGTCAGTAGCGTTGGCATCACTGGGGAGAATAACGCGCTCCCCACTTGCTATTAGCGCATGCGGGGACGGCGTCACAACGTTATTTACCGTTATCCCTCTTCAGGACGATACCTGTTAGATACGGTGCCTGCCATAAATAAGCGTTATTCCGGAGCGGTAATTTATTGTTGTAATAATAGTGAAGAGGTTGACCATGTTTAAAAACAGACTTGCCAGCCATCTTGAACGTGGCGTTATTGGTTTCCCCACGACGCTTGCCAGCTCCGTTGGGCTGATTATGGCAAGCCCGGTGATCCTGACCGTGACCAGTGGTTTTGGCTCAGGGGGAGATACCTTTGCTCTTGCGGTATTACTGGCATTTATTATGATGCAAGCGCAGATTACCACCTTTGCCGAAGCGGCAACGCTCATTCCCACGACTGGCTCCGTCTACGACTATATCTCCTGCGGGATGGGGCGTTTTTTCGCTATCACCGGTGCGCTTTGCGCTTACCTGATCGTACACATTTTTGCCGGCACGGCAGAAACGATTCTCGCTGGCGTCATGGCGCTGGTGAACTTTGAGTCTGTTAGCGAACACGTGGCCATGCAGCACAATACCTGGATGGTTGGTGTCGGCATGGTAGTGGTTTTCGGGTTACTGAATGCCATTGGTGTTGAAGTATTTGGCAAGGTGGAAGTGTTTCTTACATTCGGTATGTGGGCTACCCTGACCATCTTCGGTTTATGCGGGATCCTGTTATCCCCGGTCACTCATCATTCCGGGTGGTTTGGCGCACCGCTTGATGTCAGTAATCTTTCTGGTCTGTTTGGTTATATAGGCATGGCGATGTTTATGTTCGTCGGTTGTGAACTGGTCACGCCAATGGCGCCGGAAATTAAAAAAGCGCATCGTACGATTCCCAGAGCAATGGCGCTTGGCCTTTTAGCGGTGGCAGGTTGTATGTTCCTCTATGGCGCTGCGATTAACCGGCAGGTAAATAATGTGGTGGTCGATGCGGCAAACCATATCTTTTTACTGGATACGCCGATGGCTATTCCCGCCTTTGCCAATCGTGTCATGGGACATGTCGGGCAATACTGGCTGGGCGTGGGGTTGTTGTTAGCGGGATGTGCGACGATTAATACGCTAATGGCGGCAGTACCGCGTATTATATACGGCATGGCGCTGGACGGCGCTTTGCCGCGGTTTCTGACCTGGTTGCACCCCCGCTTTAAAACACCGGTCATCGCCATCGCATTCGGTGTTGCGATTCCCTGTTTACATGCCTGGTATCTGAACGGTGATATCGACCACATTGTTCCGCTGATCCTCGCTGCGGTCTGCGCCTGGGGAGTAGCTTATCTGCTGGTAACGTTATCGGTCGTTATCTTACGTATTCGGCGCCCCGATTTACCACGCGCTTACCGGGCCCCCTGGTTTCCCTTACCTCAGATTATTTCGAGCGTGGGTATTATTATCGCCATTATTAATATCGCGCCTCCAGGAATGAACAGTCGGGATGTACTTATACCATTCGGTATTATGCTTGGATTGACTGCCGCCTATGCCTTATTCTGGACATTATGTGTGCAACGGGTTAATCCTTTCCTCCCGCTTCCGGTAGAAGAGGTCGTGGAACGGGCTATGGGCAATTATGAAAAGCGAAACAATGAAGAGATGACGCCAGATGTCCTCCGTCCCTTGGTTTAAGAACGCATTAATGAATATGGTGTTACGTGATTTGAGCGGCTGGCGTTGTGAAAAATTGACCGAACATAGCGCCGTGCTGCATCTGAATGCATTTACCCAGGTTATCTGCCATGTTCAGCAAAAACGGTTATTCATGGCCAGTATTCACAGTTGTGAATTCAGGGTGAAAGGCACAATCAATTATCCTTTGCAGGGCAAAATTCGCGTTCATCAGCCCGGATGGCTGAAACGTTATCCCGTCATTTTTACTGGCAGCAAAAGTACCGCCGGGCTGATTAACTATCTTAATTGTTTCCCCAATTTACAACAGGCACTGAGTGAACTGGATTATCGTCGGTTTACGCTGGTTTTACATCATAAGGAATGGTATTGCAGCATTGAGCTATGGGCTGCTAGCGAAGTGGTTTGTAAAATGCCGCCGCTGCGCCGTTATCTGCGGCTTGAGCGGCACCAGCGTGTTCTTCTGCTTAGTGTGATAAATATGATCAATCAGGCCATGAATCAATGGCTGCAACAGGATACCGACGCCAGATAATATGACATTTTATTGAGGCATCAGATCAGAGAGTGGTATTAATTCAGGCATATATGATACATGGGGAAAAGACCCGCAATTGACGCGGGTTAAAAAGAACGCTTTCACATATTCAGTGAATGTTGTACCGAGGACATTCTGGTTCGGGAAACCAGTTCCGTGCGATTTATCACTTCTGTTTTAGCAAAAATATTACGTAAATGCGTTTTCACTGTTGAGAGAGAAATATTCAACTGACGGGCAATCAATTTGTTGCTGGCCCCTTCGCAGACCATTCCCACAATTTCACGCTCTTTGGCGGTCAATATTGACGTCAGATTGTTGTCTTCCTGAAGAGAATCATGAATCGCCAGTCCCAGTAATGGTTGTACTGCCTGGGCTCGCAAACACTCTTCGCTGGAAAAAGGTATATCGCGCATTAATGAAATGCCCGCGATAATACGATGGCCCCGACGAATAAAGATCTCAATCATGTCGCACACATGATTAGGTAGCATAAATTCATGATAATAATGGCGATGACGGGCACAGATACCGGGCGTCATCGTCGCTACGGTAATAACCTGCTGGCCGAACCGGGAAGGCGATAGCGGGTCTAATGGTTGAAAATGCTCCAGATATTGTTGGTGTGTGCTATTAGAAATGTTATGTAAAACATAAGCTTCCGGCTTTAAATAAGCATTAACACGATAAAAAACCGCCGACGACAGAGGAATGAGTTGCGCAATGCTCTGTAAGCAATGGAGAGTGATCCCGTCATTATGGCCAGTAGTTGATAAGGCTGACATGTTATCTCCTTCCATCCGGATGAGCGCGTCGGGACGCAGTAAAATAGTGGTATGTTGAAACATACAATTTACATTCGGTTAACACAATCATTCACATGTTAATAATGTGACGCGTGTTGCGGTATTTTTTATAACATATTGAAAATAAATGATTTTAATTTAAATTCTGTCTGGTTTTATAAAAAATAATTTAAAATTATTAATATGATTTTTTTCTGTCGCGGTTGACTCATCTCCTGAAAATGCCGTGAGTTCTCGTCCTTCAGGACGATATTCTTTTGAGACGACTGTTCTATGATTTTCTGTAATAGCGCAGGTTAACAGAGACTTAATTTCTGGCTCAGACAGGATTTGCTAAATAACGTTTCAATAGCGTCATGCGCTATGCAGAAAACAGGCGTTTTTACCCACAAAAAGCGGTGGCTGCCAGTATATTTTAATGAACAGTAGTGAACATGAAGGGCGGGGTAACCTGTTGATTTTATAAATAAAAACGGACGCCATAGGGCGTCCGCATCTGAATGGTTGGAGCCCGGACTCGGAGAAGTCCTTTGGGCTAATGGACTGTTAAAGCTATTTTTTACCGTTTATCAAGACCACCACAAAACTAACCCTTACAGAATTATCTACGTGATTTGCCTGGTGTGGGTTCGATTCCTGCTACTGTCTGATAATTGTTGGGTTAGTTTCTTCTTGATAGGGTATCAGCAGGGCAGGCTTTCGAAATTTGACATCCAGCAAGAATCGGTGTGAGACACTCACGGTTTTTCCTGCCGTCTATTCATCATTGAAAAATGATAGTATTTTTATGAGAATAAGAGCCAAAAATATAGAGATGCCTATATAAACCCCTCGTTCTGTCCAGGTATCCAGACGAAATAACCAATAGACACATAAAAAAGCAAGTAGCCCGCCAATAATTGACGCGAGAGCGCCAATGATTTTTTTGAGCATATATTTAAACGTGCCTTCATTATATTTCATGGTTTTTCTTTATGTGTCGCCATTACCATTATTATGACAGTTAATTTTATGCTGAAGAATAACCCTGCCATTATCTGTTTTCTGGCATATCTTATTAGGCGTAAACGTCAACAGGCGTAGCGCATGATAGTAAATTTCTTGTTTTGAAAGCTAATTTCTATCAACGATTAAATAATCTACTATACGTATACTATAACGATGCTGACCTGATAAAAATGATACATATTATCAAGTGGAACAGAAAAATGATAATTGCTCTCACCTGGAGTTTTAAGCCACTCGTCTGTGTCAAAGACAGAACTAAAGCGGCATGAACCACTTAAATAACGCAGAGTAACCTCGTCATTAATGATACGCTCATCTCAGTATCCAACATCCAGACTCCTGGAAATTTACTGCATTCCTGTAACTCAAATTATTTAGAGTATATTAATATCGGATATTCTTTTTTAATTAACGCCAATCTCCATACTTTCCAGTGACTTTAATATGTATGGCGTAAAATCAATCAACTGATTATCTATTTTTCTGATTAAACTGCCTGCGCCGCATAAAGCATGTGAGCCATCAATCATACAAAAATAAAATTTCTTTTTTATGTTATCATCTTCGTATATTGTTTTATCCATCTCCGAAATATTCTCATCAATGATTAAGAAACCCTGTGCATTCACTGAACTTATATTATATAAAAATGATGGTTTAAATTCATTATTTGTTTTTGTTGCATCATCATCTATCACCCATATGTTTTTATTTTTATCAAAAACGATGTGCTGTATATGTGAGCCATACTCACCAACATCATACACCTCTCTGCTATATGAACAACTCCATAATGTAATTGGATAAAACTCAGGATCATAAACATGGTTTTTATCATTGAGATCTTTAATATTTTCATTTAAGAAAAAGTAATCATTAAATTTTACGTTCTTACACTCAGGGGTTTCCACGCGATAGTCAATCCTTGCATCAATGCGAAGCATTCTTACAGAATATTTCGACTCACTTAATTTATCTGGTAATGATATAGATGGAATAATATTTGCTTTCAAAGGTAAGATAAGAAACAAACTAATGATAGTGATTTTTTTCATGGCTTTTATCCTGGTTGAGCTTGGTGGAGTTATTTGATTCGATAAGCTTATCATCATCTTTTTTCGGTTGATAAAAATAACCAGAACCAGAAAATAAAAACATCCGATAATAATTACCACCAGATTCAGCAGGCATATATATATCTTTTTTGATACATTTTGATTCTGATTTTATATCAGGAAAACAATAAAATTCATCCTCGGCATCATAGGGCGATAATTTTTGATAACCGTCACCAAAATCCCATATATATACCGAAAAATCATTTTTAGGGAGATTATATTTTTCCAGAATTTTTCTTTCATTTTCTCTCCACCAATTCAGCTTTCCCCTGTCCGTAATGGGGAAATGCCTGGCAAGAATGTTAATATCTTTACCTGAATAATAATGGACATCCACGATTTCTACTGGTCTGCCTGACCATAAGTATATAACAACAGAACAAAATAATATGGCGATTGTCACAATATAAATGAATTTTTTCGTTATTACCCATGACACAATCACATTCCTTATGCAAAATATCGGACTATGCTATGTTAACAATACAAACAAATACCTTGCCGACAATACATACCAAATCAGGAGTAATATCCTCTGACACCTGAGATTTTTACGGTGGTATTTATTTCTGTAATATACACTTCATCCTTTAAGCTGCCTCTTTGTTGGCTGCGCTCAGAAACCCCGGTCGCAGAGTTATCTATGCTCCTGGGGATTTCTTCCCTTGCCGCCGCGATGCATCTAGAATGATTTTGTGTATAAATGGCTTAAACTCATACCCCTCTTTCTCATAATGTTGAAGTACAAACCAAATTTTAAAGACATCCCAATGGCTATAAAGCCAATGTGTTATATCATTACTGTCAAGACTAAAATGATCCTGCATCCTGTAATGCCCGTTTGCTGCGTAGGCATTTTTGATACATTCAATGATGTTATGGTAACGTGTGTGCCATACATATCATGAACAGATAATCTCAGCCCGTAGCTATAGGCCCTCCACGATTTTAATTCCCTCTGTCGGCAATTGTTCCGCATCTTTTGTTGTTGCCTTTTGCTTCCCAGAAGATGTAGATCCGTTACCCGTGTCGACGGTAGGTACATTTGACGGTACAGGGTAATTTGATTTATTCAACAACCCTTCTTATGGTGAAAAATAACTATCTATAGGCATCAAAGCGTTACAGATCTTTCCATCAAATAATTCAAAATCATGGACGTTTACTAAAAATTTATCTTTATATGAGTAATTAGCACCAACTACTGGAATAGTAAAAATCTCGATCTCTTCATTTTTTTTATTTATTATTAACATGCCATCAAAACCATGAAGTATTTGATCGTCACTAAAATTACTCAATGATACTCTAATATTTATTATGGATTTATTATTCCCAGCCAAAAAGGAATTAATTAAAGAATCGGTTATTCCATGAGGATAAGTATCAACATATACTATTCGTATAGAGTTCCCCGCTCTTTCATTCCAACAGGATTTATTGACCGCATATATCCTTTCATCAGCTCTATATTCTTTAAAATATTCCTTCCCTTCAGGGTTACCCCATACGAATAAATAATATCCTCGCTCACCAGCGCTGACAGAAAATGTCACAATCCAGATAAAGAGGAATATATATTTAGCCATATCATCTATCTCTTACATTAGATTTTTTTGAACGGATGTAAATTCGCCACCGCAAAGATGTCCGACTCCTGGCCGTCAGGTTCCAGCGTGGAACTTTAGCGGGCGAGAGTTCGTCAGGCTCATACTTTATCGTGTTTCCAGAACATGAAACAATGTACAAAAATAGACTCTTAGTGAGTAGGCCGTAGGATCTTTCCCTACAGCCTCTCACAAACCGTACGTAAAGCTATCACTTCATACGATTCGCGTCAGATAAATATATCCTCTGGCACTACGGTTCAGTGTAAAAACACTCAGAATTATGCCTTTGATAGTTACTCCCTTAACTGACATATTTTTGCCTTTTAACGGTCACTGCATTATCATCCCGGTTCCGGTTGACAAACTCCTCACCACTGATCGCTACTTATTTTCCTTAAAACAGGGGAGTCTCTGAGACTTCCGCCAGCGTTTTAGCTCTTCAATAACTCCTTCAGGACTATCTTCTCGTTCCTCTGATGGATAAAATATCAAATCCCCGCCATCAGGGTGTTGAGTAATTTTATTAAAATGGCGTAGAAGATTATCAATAAACTTCGATAATTCATCTCCAGTCAACTCTTCAGGAGGCTCAAAAAAATTATTTAAAAACTCGATAAACTCATCTTCTGTATAATCTTCAAGGTTATTTTTTAGTTCCATTTTCACCTCAAACCTTACTTATGCAATCGTATATGATTTTTAGGAGTGTTTATCATAAGGTTATCAACATCAAACACCATTCCTCCATACTGGATCTTTCCAACGTGGGGAATTTCATAAGTCCACCTACCTCCGACTTGTTGCCTTATCAAGGAGTAAGGCGCTCGACCTCTTTTTATCAAAGTTTGATTCGATTTACTAAACTGCGCCAGTAACTCTGGGCATTCCCCTACACCTGATTTTCATTTACTTTTCTTAAAACAAGGCAATCCTTGAGATTCTCTCCATTCTTTAATTATGTTCAGAATACCCTCAGGTGTTCCATCACTTTCCGTTTCAGGATAATAGATAAGATCTGTTCCACCTGGGTATTCAGTGATCTTCTCAAAATACTCAAGTAATGGATCTAATGTTTCATCTGTATCCGACTCGTTTTCAGAAAATATCACTCTCAAGAAATCAATGAACTCACTTTCCGTATAATCACTAATATTTTCTTTTAATTTCATAAATCGCCTGTGTATGTCAATATGGTGTTCACACGGGGATTGTCTACATTGTAAACATCGCCTCTATTTGCAACTTCATCTATATGATGAAGCTCGAACCCCTGTTTTCCGACTCTGTCAACTTTTCTAACCTTTGATGCCTTACCTGATTTCATTCGAGTCATATTAACCATCCCGCCACAGTCCACCGCATCACCCATTCTGGCAACGGACAGGCCGTCAATAAATACCGTGGGGGAATCCGCTATACTCACGGTCTCGTAATAATCGTCGTACTGGGTGCCTTTATCGTTGAGTCGGGCGGCTGTGGGCATTTTTCTCCATAGCTTCATTACTAAATAATAAGTTGTGAGATTATCCTGGAAAATAAGAATAATTATTTATTAGGAGTTAATAAGTGATAGGAACATTGTACTTACTGTAACTCCAATATAACTAATTAATTCTTTTAATAAAAATCTAAACTCTGAATCTTTTTTATGCGAATTCAGGATATTAATTAATTTATTTTCTCTTCTATTTGATGGCATAATTCCATCTGGGAATGTATGTATTGGTTTTCTCAACGCACTGCTGATTTTTTTAAAATTTGTTATTAGATAAAGTTTCTCTTTCTTTTTTCTATGAATTTGGATATAGCATGAGTATTCTGTTTGTGTACTAAATTTTTTAGTGACCATGACACAGATTCATTATCAATGATAATCTTACCATCAGAAAATTCAATTTTTTGAATAAAGAAAACTTTTTTATTTCCCCGCCAAAAATGTATGCAGGTTCCAAACCAAACATTTCATTATCAGCTAATGCGCCTAATTTTTTTAACTGTGCGATCAAAAAGATAATTATTGTTATCATCCACTAAATCAAATCCTTCCTGACTTGAAGATGCAAGAAAAGATGCAATTTCGCTGTCAAGAATATTTTTTGTTTTATTGATAAACCTATTTTCATTAAAAATGATCTTATTAAGTAAAGGTAAGATGGTAATATTTCCTCCTGTGAACCATGGCCTGATTTAATGCTATCATTGGATGCATCATCTGGTGTTTTTAGTCTTTCATTCTTATTCCAGCTTGCACCTGTTGAACTGTTGATACCTCTGGAGGGTGAAGCTGACGACAGTGGTTGCCGCCGGCGTTAATCCGTCCACATCCAGCGTAAAACGCAGGCCATTTTGTGACATAACCTTATTCTGGATTTATTGGCGAAAAAGGAACCACGGTACGCTCGTGGCAGTGGCAATGGGGAGGACAGCCGCTTCAGGCACGCTACCGCCAAAGTTTCCGGCATCCACCATCTCCCATATATGAAACGTAACAGACGTAACTCATTGCTGGCACGGGCTTTTTGTCTCCGTTCCCGGACAAAAACAGCATCCCACCATTAAGGCGGAATGCTGTGGATTTACTCTTATGCTTCCAGCGGCGCACGCCAGTCATCAGCACCTGAAGTGCCTGTTGAAACGTGTTCCCACTCAATTTTGCGGTAAGCCAGAGAAACTCTAACCAGATGTGTGAACTCACGTTTGGTGTTGTCCTGGCAGTGCGGCATACCGGAAAGTGTTGATAGCCGGTATCCGGCCTTGTTGTAGGTGTCGATATAGCCCAGCAATTCAGGCAGGCGTTTCAGGGGAAGGGCGGGGTGATGCTGGGTTATAACAGGAGTTACAACGCCATCCAGATCGAATGCCGGATTATATTTAATCGTTCCCTGCTGTACGGCGTGGCGCATAATTTTGGTCAGATGCTGGCGTATACGTCCGGCAACAACATGCACACCTTTATCATCAATGTCTCTGACCAGTCGTGCGAGATGTAGGGTTTAAGTCGCCGAAATACCCATTGCGCCGATATCAGGGAAAACGTAGTGTTGGAGGCAGACAGGAATTTTATTGGAGTGACTTTCTGACCAGAGTTTCAGGCAGCCGGTATGCCACAATCTAGCGATGTACTGGAACGTTCTAATTCATTGACAACCTTTTTTCGTCCCGGCGCTGCTGAGAAGAGGTAAAGCCGGATTTTAGTACGCGCCGGGTGGCATCGCGTTTTTCGCGGACAAGGGCGAATGAGGTTTCGGGATAAGGACCGAATGATACCCCGGACTCTTTTCCCTCAAAACGATATTTGAAATACCAGATACGAAAATCGTTGGGTTTTACCAGAAGATACAGGCCGAGTGTATCAACGAGTTTATAGGGTTTATCAGAAGGCTTTGCACTACGTGCTTGTTTGTCGGTTAATGCCATTTGAGGGCACTCCTTTATCTAACCGAACTGAGCACCGAGTTGACCACCAAAAGCCCCTGATTTGGGCGGATAAATAGAAATTCGCTGGGAAGAGTTTTTCCACTAACTCATTGAATTAAAAACACATGGGGATTTATAAGGAAGTGTAAAAAAGGAAAGGTGGTGCCCGGACTCGGAATCGAACCAAGGACACGGGGATTTTCAATCCCCTGCTCTACCGACTGAGCTATCCGGGCAACGAGGCGCATTAAACCGTAATCGCCTCGCTTCGTCAACGAAATTTCTTCAAATCAACGTAGACTGCACAATCTATCACCACTTTGTTGTTATTGCACGCAGAGTCAGGCAAAAAACATCGCCCATGCGGCGGAGATCGGCATCGCCAGCAACAGCGCCGGGAGCATATTCACTACCGGAAACATTTTGATTCCACATACACGCAAGCCGGTTGCCACCAGCAGCAGTCCGCCCACGGCGCTAAAGTCGCCCATCATTGCCGGCGTAGTCAGTGGAAGAATGAGGGTGGCGCAGGCGGCAAGCGTTAACTGGATAATCAACATCGGTGCGCAAATCGCCGAAACGGCGATGCCAAGCGAACAGGCGAAAATAATGGCAGTGAAAAAATCCAGAAAAGATTTAGCGATCAAAATGTTTGGATCGCCGGTCATCCCTTCATGCATCGCGCCGAAAATACCGGTGCCGCTGGCGCAAAAAAGTACAATGATAGCGACGTAACTTTGAATAAAAGAGTCGTGTGTCGGCTTCTTACCCGATGCCATAAATAATTGTTGGATTTTCGCGACTGCGCCATTAATGCCTTTTTCCAGCAAACAAAACTCGCCGATAAGCGCGCCGACCAGCGTCGCCAGCACCATCACCGGAAGATTAGCGCACTTCATCACCAGCAGAATGCCAATACCCAGAGAGCACAGACCAAAAATAGACGTCATTGAGACGCGAATCCGTTCTGGCAGACGCTGACTTAACAGCGCGCCAATAACGCCGCCGAATAAAATTGCGCCAGCGTTAATAAAAGGTCCAATTACCACAATGACTCCTGTTATTTGTCTTTCAAATTGCCTTATTATCACGCGATTAAGCTGTTAATAGCTTGATTATCTGTGACGTATAGAGCGCTGATTTTACCTTGCGCCGTCTGGTGAAAGGTGCCATGATTGCGCGAAATTTCTCCTGCCAGCATGGGGCTCGCCGGGATGAACATAGCGCCTTTATATTGTCTTCACTGTCGCCTGACTGCGCGAGGTTTGCCCCTTTCTTTCCTTTTTTTTGTCATCCCCGCTATGCGGTGAGGGCAGCGCACGCTCACTGCAGGACAACAGTAAAATCAGAAACAGTCTGTTTTTACTGATGTCTGGCGGTCGGAGCTGGTATCCAGTTTGACCCGGCATCTCGTTGGGCAAGGCATCGGCCTTGTCCGGGGTTACTCTACTCCCGAAACGGGTATTTGCGCTTATGAAATCAATGAATATTGCCGCCAGCGGTGAACTCATCCCCCGTCTCTCCACCCACCGAAACGTAGTGGCACTGGAAAGTACCGACTTTACCGATGTGGCCGCAGTCGTCATTACCACTGCCGACAGCCGTAGCGGTATTCTGGCGTTGCTTAAACGCACCGGTTTTCACCTGCCGGTATTTATGCTTGCGGATGAACCCGTCAGCGCGCCTGTCGGCGTTACGGCGGTAATCGGCGGGAACGCGCAGGAATGGCTGGAGCTGGAAAACGCTGCCTGTCGCTACGAAGCGGAACTTCTGCCGCCCTTTTATGGCACCCTGACCCAGTATGTCGACATGGGGAATAGTACCTTTGCTTGCCCGGGGCACCAGCATGGCGAGTTTTTTAGAAAACATCCCGCAGGCCGCCATTTTTATGACTTTTTTGGTGAAAACCTGTTTCGTGCGGATATGTGTAACGCCGATGTGAAACTTAGCGATCTGCTAATACATGAAGGTTCTGCCAAACACGCGCAGAAATTTGCGGCAAAAGTGTTTAATGCGGATAAAACCTACTTTGTGCTGAATGGAACTTCGGCGGCGAATAAAGTGGTCACCAACGCCTTGCTGACGCGCGGCGATCTGGTGCTGTTTGATCGAAATAATCACAAATCCAACCACCACGGCGCCCTGATTCAGGCCGGGGCGACGCCGGTCTATCTTGAGGCGGCGCGCAACCCGTTTGGTTTTATCGGTGGTATTGATGCGCACTGTTTTGATGAAACGTACCTGCGCGACCAGATTCGTGACGTGATGCCGGAAAGCGCCGATGCGCCGCGTCCGTTCCGCCTGGCGATCATTCAGCTGGGTACCTATGACGGCACTATTTACAACGCCCGTCAGGTGGTGGATAAAATCGGGCATCTCTGCGATTACATTCTGTTTGACTCCGCGTGGGTAGGCTATGAGCAGTTTATCAATATGATGGCGGATACCTCGCCGTTGCGGCTGGAGCTTAATGAAAACGACCCTGGGATCTTTGTGACCCAATCGGTACATAAGCAACAGGCGGGGTTCTCACAAACCTCGCAGATCCACAAAAAAGATAACCATATTCGCGGCCAGGCGCGTTTTTGCCCGCACAAACGCCTGAACAACGCCTTCATGTTGCATGCTTCAACCAGTCCGTTCTACCCGCTGTTTGCGGCGCTGGATGTCAATGCCAAAATCCACGAAGGGGAGAGCGGTCGCCGCCTGTGGGCGGAGTGCGTTGCGCTGGGCATTGACGCGCGTAAAGCCATTCTCGCCCGTTGCAAACTGCTTCAGCCCTTTATCCCACTGGTGGTTGACGGCAAGCCGTGGCAGGCATATCCGACGGAGACCATTGCCAGCAATCGTCGTTTCTTCAGTTTTGAGCCCGGGGCGAAATGGCATGGCTTTGAGGGTTATGCGGATGACCAGTATTTTGTCGATCCTTGTAAACTGTTACTGACCACGCCAGGTATTGATGCCGATAGTGGGCGGTACACCGAATTCGGCATCCCGGCGACCATTCTCGCCCACTATCTGCGTGAGAACGGTATTGTGCCTGAGAAGTGCGATCTCAACTCGATTCTATTCTTGCTGACACCCGCCGAGAACGAAGAGAAACTGGCGCGACTGGTCGCGATGCTGGCGCAATTTGAACGGCACATTGAAGACGATACGCCGCTTGCGGATGTATTGCCGACGGTTTTTCAGAAATACCCGGTGCGCTACCGCGATTACACCCTGCGTGAGCTATGTCAGGAGATGCACAACCTGTACGTTAGCTTTGACGTTAAGGATCTGCAAAAAGCGATGTTTCGCAAAGAAAGCCTGCCGCATGTGGCGATGAACCCGCAGGATGCCAACAGCGCCTTTATTCGCGGCGATGTAGAGCTGGTGCGTATCAGCGAGGCGGGCGGGCGTATTGCTGCCGAGGGGGCATTGCCATACCCGCCGGGCGTACTGTGCGTGGTGCCGGGGGAGATTTGGGGTGGCGCGGCGCAGCGTTATTTTTTGGCGCTGGAAGAGGGCATCAATCTGTTGCCCGGTTTTTCGCCGGAATTGCAGGGGGTATATAGCGAGACCGATGCCGATGGAATTAAACGCTTGTATGGATATGTTTTAAAGTAACGTTGCCTGCAGGCCGGATAAGGCATTTACGCCTTATCCGGCCTGCGAAACAGGGCAAGGATTAATGTGCAACGGGTTGCGAACTTGCCGGAACGCGAACGTGTTTGTATTTGAACAAGGCTACGAACGCAAAGGCCAGCACCAGCGAGTAGCCTGCGAAGATGAGCCACACGGTCTGCCAGTCGGTAATGCCGTTTTGAGTGTAATACTCCACCACTTTACCGCTCACAATGCCGCCAAGGATACAGCCGAAGCCATTGGTCATCATCAGGAACATCCCCTGCGCGCTGGCGCGGATTTCCGGGCGTACTTCTTTTTCGACAAACACCGAGCCAGAAATGTTGAAGAAGTCGAAGGCGCAGCCGTACACAATCATCGACAATACCAGCAGAACGGTACCGAACGGCGTCGGGTCGCCATAAGCGAACAGGCCGAAACGCAGCATCCACGCCACAATACTGATAAGCATAACGTTCTTAATACCATAACGGCTCAGGAAGAACGGAATGGTCAGGATGAATAACGTTTCAGAAATCTGCGAAATCGACATCATCACCGAGGCGTGCTGCACGATAAAGCTACTGGCGAATAGCGGATCTTTATCAAAGCTATGCAGGAAGGTGTTGCCAAACATGTTGGTGATCTGCAGTTCCGCGCCCAGCATCATGGAGAAGATGAAGAAAATCGCCATCCGCTTATTTTTAAACAGCGCAAAAGCGTCAAGGCCCAGCATTGATGTCCAGCTCTGGTTTTTCTGTTGGTTCGCCACCGGAATGTGCGGCAGGGTAAAGGTAAACAGTACCAGCAGAACGGAAAGCGTCGCGCCGATATAAAGCTGCATATGGCTCAGCTCGAAACCGGAGAAACTCACGCCCCACATCGCCAGAATAAAGCCGATGGTGCCCCAGATACGGATAGGCGGAAAGTCAGTCACAATATCCATGCCGGCAGACTGCAGGCGGTAATACGATATAGTATTGATCAAGCCCAACGTCGGCATATAAGCCAAAGAGTTAAGCAGGATCACAAAGAACATCGCCCCAGGCGTAGTGACTTCCGCGGCCATGAATAGCGTGATGGCGCCGACGACATGACACAGGGCATAGACCCATTTCGCGCTCAGCCATTTGTCAGCCACAATGCCTAGCAAGGTCGGCATAAAGACGGCAGCAATCCCCAGTGAACTATAAACTGCGCCAATAGATGCGCCGTCAAATTTTAAGGTGACGAACATATACGAGCCCAGGGTAGTGAGCCAGCTTCCCCACAGACAGAACTGCAAAAAAGAGAGTATTTTAAGCTGCAGCTTAAGATTCATATTAATTTCCTCACACCTGAGAGCGGATGAATGTTTTAAAAGGCACATTTGCCGTTGTGATTTGGTGTGATTCTATCAATGAGAGGCGGGCTTTTTTTGTTACCTGTGACAAATATTTGCAAACAATTTCTGATTGCAAAGTAAAATGGTGACGGAGTTAACACTTTTGCCTTTCCCGCCACTGTCATTTGTCGGCCAGAGGCGGGATGCGATGGTTTATCGGCGGCGATACGATCGCTGGGCGGAATTCACCTTATACAGATAGCGGCGCGACTCCGCAGATGGATGTCGGGTGGTTAATATCTGGTACACATCCCCCGGTGACATGCGGTTAATCATATTCGCGGCCTGAATCTTATCGTTCGAGAATACGCGTAATACGCTGCCTGCGCCGCCATTGTAGGCGGTAATGACCGCATAGCGCCGCGACGTCGGATTCTCAATACCGCTCAGATAGACATTATTCAACATCGCCAGATACGCTGTGCCGGTATCGATATTGCTGGCGGGGTCGAACAGGAAGTTACGGCTTGGCGTGCCGGACTTACCCTGAGAACGGAAAACATCTTTCCCGGCGCTGTGTTGCACCACCTGCATCAGGCCCAGCGCATCCGCATGGCTGACCGCATACGGGTTAAACGAGGACTCCGTTTGCATAATCGCCAAAATCAGCGACTCGTCAACGCCGTATTTACGGGAGGCCTGGCGTACCATGCCAATGTATTTATGCGCGCGTTTATCAAGGTGGTTCGGCACCAGATTAATGGTGACGCTGTAAATAATACGCAGGCCGTTACTGCGGCTTTTGAGCCGCGTTTTCAGCAAGTAATCCGCGAATGTCGTGGCACGGCCTTCCCAGCGAATAGGCTGGCCGGTATTGTCGAGGACCTGACCATACAGGAAGGGTTCTTTAGAAATTTTTATGTCATCGACATCGGAGTAAAGATCGACGGAGGTTGGGTCGTCACCCATGAGCAACGTTTTAATAATGGCCCGGCGCAGATGTGCGGTAGGTTCCGTCCCGGCGATGGTTTCAACGGTAATGGTCCCATCATCAAAGTTGATGTGGCTACGGGTCTGGAACTGATCGGTATATTTGACGTAGTCTTTCGGCCCGGCGATCAGGACTTCCTTATATCCCCACAGATTTTCAATATTGTTGGCAAATTGCCCCATCAAAATATCAAAGCCGTTGGTATCCTTGACCCAGGCTTCATTATACGTCTCGCCTTTTTTGGTCGAACTGGAGCAGGAGATGAGCAACGGCGCAATAACAGCAAGCGCGAGTAATTTTTTCATCATTCCGGGAGTGCATGTTGTGTTGTCGTTATGCCATGTTGCCGGGCAGCGGTGCTAAGAGCTTATCCGGCATAACTCACAGGCCGAATAAGCGCAGCCTCATTCAGCAACGGGCCTATTTTTTATCTTCCGGCGTATAACCTTCGATATGAACGTCTTTGCCTTCGAACAGGAAGCTCACCATCTCCTGTTCCAGCAGCTTACGGTGCTCGGCGTTCATCATGTTGAGCTTTTTCTCGTTAATCAACATGGTCTGCTTATGCTGCCACTGCGCCCACGCGTCCTTAGAGATCTCGTTATAGATACGTTTTCCCAGTTCGCCAGGGTAGAGCTGAAAATCTTGCCCTTCAGCGTCGCGTTGCAGGTAAGTACAAAAAATCGTTCTGCTCATAAGTCATCCTCTTCATCGACCGGAGCGTTAAACTGGCGCTCCGGTACGTAACTGCTGTAACAAGCGCTCCACGGGGGCCGCCAGTCCGACTGACGGCGGTTGCGCTAAGTTATACCAGAGCGCGCTGCCTTCATCCATGCAGGCGTCCAGTGACGACACGGGAAGCCACATAGGCACAATATCCAGGTGGAAATGGCTAAATGTGTGGCGAAACGCGTTAAGCTGGGTCAAATTATCAGCGTTAACATGCCGTTGCGCCAGCCATTCACGTAATTCATCTTCGCTGGCGAACTGCGGGAAGCAGTAGAGTCCGCCCCATAAACCGCTGGGAGGGCGCTGCGCCAGGAAAATCTCCTGATTATGCTGTAACAATAAAAAGTAACCCGTCCGCTCCGGCAACGTCTGTTTCGGTTTCTTGCCCGGATAGCGTGACCAGCTTTCATGCGCAGCGGCGATACAACCGTTTTGCAGCGGACACAGGGTGCACTTTGGCTTTGAGCGCGTACAAACCATCGCGCCCAGATCCATCATCGCCTGATTAAAACGCTCCACGCCGCGTGCGGGCGTCACTTGCTCGCTCAACGTCCACAGCGTATTCTCCACCTCTTTTTTTCCAGGCCAGCCGCTAACAGCATAACAGCGAGCCAGCACACGTTTAACGTTTCCATCAAGAATCGGATAATGTTTACCTAACGCGAGGGAGAGAATTGCGCCAGCGGTTGAGCGCCCGACGCCGGGTAGCGCGGCGATTTCGGCAAAAGTTTGCGGGAATTCTCCACCGTGAAGCGTCGCCACCTGTTGCGCCGCTTTATGCAAATTACGCGCACGGGCGTAATAGCCGAGCCCGGTCCATAAATGGAGCACTTCATCAAGCGGCGCATTCGCTAAATCCGTCACCGTCGGAAAGCGCGCCATAAATCGCTCAAAGTAAGGAATAACCGTCGTCACCTGCGTTTGTTGCAACATGACTTCCGAGAGCCATACTTTGTAAGGCGTCTTGTTAATTTGCCAGGGCAGCGTTTTCCGCCCGTATTTGTCGTACCAGTCCAGAACCTGGGCTGAAAATTGAGACGCTTGCATGGAAACTCATTCATTATTGCCGGGGGCAAGATTGCAGCACAGAGGCCGCAGGGTGTAAACCGGAACTTTTCGCAGTGCGCTTCATGCTTGCATCCGGCAACTAACTTTGGATAATGCCCGTTTTCAGAACTCAAACACAGCAGACTACACTTTTATGAAAAACGACGTCATTTCACCGGAATTTGATGAAAACGGTCGCCCGCTGCGCCGTATTCGTAGTTTTGTTCGTCGCCAGGGGCGACTGACAAAGGGGCAAGAACACGCGCTGGAAAACTACTGGCCGGTGATGGGCGTCGAGTTCAGCGAAGCGCCGGTAGATTTCGCCACGTTGTTTGGTCGCGAAGCGCCGGTGACGCTGGAGATTGGGTTTGGCATGGGGGCGTCTCTCGTGGCGATGGTGAAAGCGCGCCCGGAGCAGAATTTCCTCGGCATTGAAGTGCATTCGCCCGGCGTCGGCGCGTGTCTGGCGTCCGCTCATGAAGAGGGCGTTGAAAACCTGCGCGTCATGTGCCATGACGCAGTAGAAGTGTTGCATAAAATGATTCCTGACAATTCTTTATCGATGGTTCAGCTCTTTTTCCCTGACCCGTGGCATAAAGCGCGTCATAATAAACGCCGTATCGTTCAGGTGCCGTTTGCTGAACTGGTATTGAGCAAGCTGAAATTGGGCGGCGTTTTCCATATGGCGACCGACTGGGAAGCGTATGCGGAACACATGCTTGAAGTCATGTCTTCTATCGACGGGTACAAAAATCTGTCAGAGAGCAATGATTATGTACCGCGCCCGGAATCGCGCCCGGTAACGAAATTTGAACAACGTGGCCATCGTCTTGGTCATGGCGTATGGGACTTAATGTTCGAGAGGGTGAAATAATGGCAAAGAACCGTAGTCGTCGTCTGCGTAAAAAAATGCACATTGACGAATTCCAGGAATTAGGATTTTCGGTGGCATGGCGTTTTCCGGAAGGTACATCTGAAGAGCAGATCGATAAGACTGTCGATGACTTTATTAATGACGTTATTGAGCCTAATAAACTGGCGTTTGACGGCAGCGGCTACCTAGCCTGGGAAGGGCTGATTTGTATGCAGGAAATCGGTAAATGTACCGAAGAACATCAGGCGATTGTGCGTAAGTGGCTGGAAGCGCGCAACCTTGAAGAAGTCCGAACCAGCGAACTTTTCGACGTTTGGTGGGACTAATAAGTACAGGGTCGGCAAATGCCGGCCCGCTTTGTCTTGAGGGAAAGTTATGATGCGCAAAACGCTGCTGGCGGCAGTGCTAACGTTTACGGCGATGGCCGCTCATGCAGATTACAAATGCAGCGTCACGCCGCGTGACGATGTGATCCTGAGTCCACAAACGGTGCAGGTGAAAGGTGAAAACGGCAACCTGGTGATCACGCCGGACGGCAATGTGATGTACAACAGTAAGCAGTACACCCTTAGCGCCGCGCAGCGCGAGCAGGCGAAAGATTACCAGGCGGAACTGCGAAGCGCGCTGCCGTGGATTGATGAGGGCGCCCGATCGCGCGTCGAAAAAGGCCGCGTGGCGCTGGATAAAATCATCGCTAAAGAGGTGGGCGAAAACAGCAACATGCGCAGCCGCCTGACGAAGCTTGATGCGCAATTAAAAGCGCAAATGAACCGCATTATCGAACATCGTACGGACGGCCTGACGTTCCACTATAAGGCTATCGACCAGGTGCGTGCCGACGGTCAGCAGTTGGTGAATCAGGCGATGGGCGGTATTTTGCAGGACAGCATTAACGAAATGGGCGCCAAGGCGGTGCTTAAAGGCGGCGGCAATCCTTTACAGGGAGTGATGGGCAGTCTCGGTGGTTTGCAAACCGCTATCCAGAACGAATGGAAAAACCAGGAGAAAGATTTCCAGCAGTTTGGCAAAGATGTCTGTAGCCGCGTAGTGACCTTAGAAGATAGCCGTAAAGCGCTGGTTGGCAGCCTGAAGTAATCTTTCCTTTTTAAACAATGGCGTAGATCGTATCTGCGCCTTTTTATTCTGTTTTTTCCTGCATTTTGTTATCCATCTCTAAAAAATACTCTCTGTCGGATATATATCGCTGGTTAATCGTATGGCGTCACATTATTCGTCTGCAATATAGGGATAATGCGACCAGTTGACATAACTGGAGATATAACATGGAGTTTTTCAGGAAAACGGCATTAGCTGCTCTGGTAATGGGTTTCAGCGGCGCAGCGTTCGCTTTACCGAATATCACCATCTTAGCGACCGGCGGAACGATCGCTGGCGGCGGTGATTCAGCAACAAAATCAAATTATACGGCAGGTAAAGTCGGTGTCGAAAATCTGGTGGATGCCGTTCCTCAATTGAAGGACATTGCGGTAGTGAAAGGCGAGCAGGTCGTTAACATTGGCTCGCAGGATATGAACGATGAAGTCTGGCTCACGCTGGCGAAAAAAATCAATACCGAGTGCGACAGCACCGACGGTTTCGTGATCACCCACGGTACTGATACGATGGAAGAGACCGCTTATTTCCTCGATCTGACCGTGAAATGCAATAAACCGGTGGTACTGGTCGGCGCGATGCGTCCCTCCACGTCAATGAGCGCAGATGGCCCGTTTAACCTCTATAATGCGGTAGTAACAGCGGCTGATAAACAGTCTGCCAATCGCGGCGTGCTGGTGGTAATGAACGATACCGTCATGGACGGACGCGACGTCACTAAGACCAATACGACTGACGTGGCGACGTTTAAAGCGGTTAACTACGGCCCGCTGGGGTATATCCACAACGGTAAAATTGACTACCAGCGTACGCCAGAGCGTAAACATACCACCTCCACCCCGTTCGACGTGTCGAAGCTGACCGCGTTGCCGAAAGTCGGTATCGTTTATAACTATGCGAATGCGTCCGATCTGCCGGCAAAAGCGCTGGTAGACGCGGGTTATGACGGGATCGTGAGCGCAGGCGTGGGTAACGGCAACCTGTATAAAACGGTCTTTGATACCCTGGCGACCGCCGCGCACAACGGTACGGTAGTGGTGCGTTCTTCACGTGTGCCGACTGGCGCAACCACGCAGGATGCGGAAGTTGACGATGCAAAATACGGCTTTGTCGCTTCCGGCACGCTGAACCCGCAAAAAGCGCGTGTCTTACTGCAACTGGCGTTAACCCAGACTAAAGATCCAAAACAGATCCAGACGATGTTCAATCAGTATTAAAGATAATGCCCCGGTCGGAAGGCCGGGGCTATCTTTGGAAGACCTCTCGCACAATCAACACTATTATCTTGCTAATTATCATTCTGGTTATGATAATCGTGGGCGTCATGTCTCTGGACGGGAGGTCCACAAGTGGTTCGACAATGGATTGCTGGCGCAGCGCTGTTTGCCCTGATTTCAGGCTATAGTTGGGCAGAGGTTGCTCAACCCTCCGATAACATCTTAAAAGAACAGTTTAGTAAGCAGTACCACGGCATACTTAAACTGGATTCCATTACCTTAAAAAATTTTGATTCGACGGGCAATCAGGCCACTTGGTCTGCCGAAGGGGATATTTCTTCCCGTGAAGATATGTATACCGGCGTTGGTATGGCGGCGGATTATTATTTTGTTGAAAAAACCTGGACCAAAGATCGTCCCGTTAAATTTTCTGCCATGTTAACCAGTAAAGGGACGCCAGCCTCTGGCTGGACGGTGAACTATTACTCATTACAAATGGCAGCCAGCGATCAGGGCCGGGCTATTGACGACATTAAAACGAATGATAAATACCTGATCGTCAACAGTGATGACTTTAACTATCGGTTTGGCAACATTGAAGCCTCCTGGCGTGCGCAGAAAGCGTCGATCCCCGGTCTTGAAGAACAACTCTCTGCCCTGGATAAGAAAATAGCGGTAGCTAAAAAAGAAGCGGACGCGTATTGGGGAAAAGGCGCTGATGGGAAACCGTTGACCCGCGCCGAGGCGTTTAAAAAGACGTTAAAAGAGCGCGATGATTATGTAAAAACCAACGATAGCAGCGTATATGCCGAGAAATACGAAAAAGAGGTCTATCAACCGGCATTAGACGCGTGCCGTAAGCAGAGTGAGCCGTGCAATGAAGCGGCTATTCAGCAGAAAAGAGATTTAGACATACACGAGCAACGGCGGCAGGTATTTTTGAAATCAGAAGAGCTGCGTCGAAAAGCGCAGAATGACTGGATAACGTTAGAGAAAGGACAATATCCGCTGAATATAGCGGTACAGAAACTTCAGATGCAACAGAGTGATATCCGTGTGAAAATTATGGATATTAATGACGGTTACGAGCGCTGGAAAAAAGATACGGACGATTTGCGTCGTAAAGGGGTTATTAAATAATGCGCTTGCCGGCGGCGCATTAACCGCCACAGGTCGGTAAGCGTCGCGCCATCAGGTATTTTACCCGCTGGCGCGACAGGCTTATCCTTGTTATTCCGCGAGAAACAACTCAAGAAGAGAGTTTAAAAACAGTTTACCGTGCCGGGTAATCTGCCAGTATTGCTCGCATTCGGTCAGGTAGCCCTGGGCAATAGCCTCGTCGATTGGCTGACGAATAACCGCTTCCGTAAGCCCGGTGTAGTCGACAAATTCGGCGCGAGGCGCACGCTCCAGCAACCGAAAACGGTTCATAAAGAACTCAAAGGGTTTATCGTCATCACTCACGTCACGCTGGCTTTCCAGGTAACGTCCCTGCATATAACCGCGTGGGTGACGGGTTTTGGTGGTGCGCAAGATCCTGCCGTCCGGGAAGGTGACTTTACCGTGGGCGCCGCAGCCAATACCCAGATAGTCGCCAAAGCGCCAGTAGTTCAGATTATGCTGGCACTGATAACCGGGTTTGGCATAGGCCGACGTTTCGTATTGCTGATAGCCCGCGGCGGTTAATAACTGGTGGCCCTGCTCAAAGATATCCCACAGAGCGTCATCGTCCGGTAAAACCGGCGGACGCGAACCGAACAAAGTGTTGGGTTCAATCGTCAATTGATACCATGAGAGATGCGGCGGATTAAGCGCAATCGCCTGTCGCAAATCATTCAGCGCCTCTTCCAGCGTTTGATCCGGCAATCCATGCATCAAGTCGAGGTTAAAGCTGCGTAGCCCAAGCCCATTTGCCAGTCTTGCTGCCCGCATCGCCTCTTGTGGACCGTGAATACGGCCAAGACGTTTCAGCTTAGGCTCACTAAAGCTCTGCACGCCAATGGAGATCCGGTTTACGCCGGCGCGCTGATAGTCGATGAAGCGGTCGGCTTCGACCGTGCCGGGGTTCGCTTCCATGGTAATTTCCGCATCCGCCGCCAGATTCAGGCGCGCACGCACGCCGTCCAGCAGCGTTTGCATCGCCGGCCCGGAAAGCAGGCTTGGCGTACCGCCGCCAATAAAAATGGTCTTTACTTCACGCCCTTGCGCCCAGGCGACGTCGGCATCCAGATCGCTTAACAGATGCTGGACGTAGTCGTCATGCGGCACCTCGCCCTTCAACGCATGGGAATTGAAGTCGCAATATGGACATTTTTGTACACACCAGGGAATATGAATATAAAGACTGAGCGGCGGTAGTTTAGCCATTGCGTAACGCATCCAGCAGCAGCTTGAGCGCTTGTCCACGGTGGGAAATCGCGCTTTTTTCTTCACGGGTCAGTTCTGCGGCGGTTTTGCCTTCAGACGGTACGAAGAAAATGGGATCATAGCCAAATCCGCCATTTCCAGCCGCCTGGCGAGTAATGACGCCAGGCCAGCTACCGTGACAGACTATCGGTGTGGGATCTTCGGCATGACGCAAATAAACCAGTACACAATGGAATCGCGCCTGGCGTTTGTCGTCCGGAACATCTCGTAGAGTATGCAGCAGTTTTTCCAGATTTTGCTGATCTGTCGCGTTTTCGCCAGAATAGCGCGCGGAATAGATACCCGGCGCGCCGCCTAAAACGTCAACGGCCAGACCGGAGTCATCGGCAATGGCGGGCAGACCGGTCATTTTAGCGGCATGGCGCGCTTTGAGAATCGCGTTTTCAATAAACGTCAGGCCGGTTTCTTCCGCGGAGTCAACGCCCAGTTCCGTTTGCGCTACCACATCAAGCCCAAAATCGCTTAACAGCGACGCGAGCTCGCGCACTTTACCGGCGTTGCCGGTTGCGAGAACAACTTTTTGCATGGAGTACCTACTCAGTTAACGCCGCAATTTCCGGCGGGATCTGTTGCGGGTGAATAATTTTTACCTGTTTGTGACGGCCCAGCTCGCCTTTTTCGATGACGATCTGACTTTTCGCCACGCGAAACTGTTTACCGAGAAACTTGATCAGATGGCTGTTTGCCTGACCGTCAACCGGCGGGGCAGTAATGGCGACTTTCACCTCGTCGCCATGTAAGCCCACAATACTGTCGCGGCTGGCTTTCGGCTGAATATAAAGCCGTAACACCAGACCGTCTTCGCAGCGAGTCACAGCACTCATAACGCCATCCACAGCCCCGGCAGCAACATGTTGCCTGTCGCTTGTAAGACTTCAGCGATCCCCATATTAACGACATACAGCAGCAGCACCAGAACCATCGGCGAGAAGTCGATGCCGCCCATCGCAGGCAGTATACGGCGAATCGGGCTGAGCAGCGGCTCGGCAAGCTGAATCAATACATATTCAATCGGGCTACGACCCTGGCTCACCCAGCTCATGATAGCCATGACCAGCAGCACCCAGAAGATCAGCAGGCCGATTGTTTTAAGCAAGATAAGCACCGCGGCAATCCAGATAATCGCCTGAAACGTAATTACCTTAAACAGCACTATCGCCTTAATAACGCTAAGAATAAACGCCACCAGCAGGGAAGCGCTGTCAATCGGCCCCATTGGCGGGATAATACGACGCAGCGGTCCGATGATGGGCTGCGTAATTTTCACCACGAACTGGGAAAAAGGGTTGTAAAAGTCACAGCGGGCCCACTGCATCCACACGCGCAATAATAGCACCATGGTATACAGCTCAATTACCGTTGAGAGCAGGAAGGTCAACGTATTCATGGCGTTCCTCAGTTTTCCTTAATTTTTTGTGTAATCACGAGCACCAAAGATAGCGGTGCCGATGCGCACCATTGTGCTACCTGCCGCAATCGCGGCTTCCATATCGTCGCTCATACCCAGAGATAGGGTATCAACGTCAGGGTAGCGCGCTTTCAGCCCGGCAAATGCTACAGCCATTTGACGTGCGACTTCAAACTGCCTTACATAATCTGACTCTGGTGCCGGGATCGCCATCAGCCCGCGAAGCCGCAGACGCGGCAGTGTTGCCACCGCCGCGGCCAGCTCATCCAGTTCCGCCAGCGGAATGCCTGATTTGCTGTTTTCATCGCTGATATTGATTTGGATCAGAACATTTAGCGCCGGCAGATTATCCGGACGCTGTTCGCTCAGCCGCGAGGCGATACGCAGGCGATCGATGGTATGACACCAGTCAAAATGCTCGGCCACCAGCCGACTTTTGTTGGACTGTAAAGGGCCAATAAAGTGCCAGTGCAGGCCTTCCACTTTCGCTTCCTGAAAGTGGCGGATTTTTTCCACCCCCTCTTGTACATAATTTTCACCAAATGCCCGTTGTCCGGCGGCAATGGCTTCTGCGATGTCGCTCGCAGGTTTGGTTTTACTCACTGCAAGCAACGTAACTTCTTCTGAAGAGCGGCCGCAACGCGTCGCCGCGGCGGAGATTTTGTCCCGGATGTGTGCCAGGTTATGCGCGATATCGTTCATTTTCCGAGGATGTTTATATGAATATGGAAGAAATTGTGACGCTTAGTGTAAAGCATAACGTCTCGGATCTACACCTGTGTAACGCCTGGCCTGCGCGATGGCGCAAACAAGGACGCATGGAGACCGCGCCTTTTACCGCGCCTGATGTCGACAGGCTTCTGCTTGATTGGCTTAATGACGCGCAACAATATCAGTGGCGAACGCACGGCCAGCTTGATTTCGCCGTCTCGCTGTCTGGCACGCGGCGCCTGCGCGCCAGTGCGTTCAAACATCAACAGGGAACGTCGCTGGCGCTACGGCTATTGCCCGAGCGTTGTCCTGATCTGGCGGAAATCCAGACGCCGCCGATAGTACCCGCACTGCTTGCCAGCGAGAACGGACTGATTCTGGTCACTGGCGCCACTGGCTGCGGGAAATCCACTACGCTGGCGGCGATGGTGGGACATCTTAATCAACATGCCGATAAACACATCCTGACGCTGGAAGATCCTATTGAGTACCGTTACACCAGCAAGCGTTGCCTGATACAGCAGCGGGAAGTCGGCCAGCATTGCGCCACTTTTGCCGCCGGGCTGCGCGCGGCGTTGCGTGAAGATCCCGATGTCATTTTGCTGGGAGAGCTGCGTGACAGCGAGACCATTCGCCTGGCGCTGACGGCGGCGGAAACGGGGCATCTGGTACTGGCAACCCTGCATACTCGCGGTGCGGCGCAGGCGGTGGAAAGATTAGTGGATAGTTTTCCGGCGCAGGAAAAAGAACCGGTACGCAGTCAACTGGCGGGTAGTCTGCGCGCTGTACTATCGCAAAAACTGGAGGTCGACAGGCAGGAGGGGCGCGTGGCGTTGTTTGAATTACTGATTAATACGCCAGCCACAGGGAATTTGATCCGTGAAGGCAAACTCCATCAGTTGGCCCACGTGATACAAACCGGGCAGCAGCAGGGGATGATGACATTCGCCCAGAGCGCGCAATGGCGTCAGGCGCAGGGACGACTGTAGCGAAGATGGCGGCGTAGGGGCGTTGTAAAGTGTTGGCTGGCGCGGTGGATTGAACGGCATGCAGGCTTGTATCCTGGCGAACCGGCGTTAAAATCGCAGCTTTGTTAAAACCACAGCGAAGCCATTTAACGATGTCATCACAACCGAATCAAAGCCTGATAGATGGCATTCGCTGTCTGCAATATCTGGTCTCCAGCGACCATGCTATCGGATGTCGCGAGCTTGCCCGGCTGATGGATATTAATACCACGCGCGTTAATCGCCTGTTAATGACGATGGCCTCTATTGGACTCACGATGCAGGATGAGCACCGACGCTATTTACCCGGGCCAGGCATTCATGCTTTGGCGGTGCAGGCGATTCGCGGTTCAGCGCTGTTCTCCCATGCGTTGCCTATCCTTGAGCGCCATGCGCCCAGAGACATCGTGGTGGCATTAGGCGTGCTATGGGAAGACCAGATTATCTATATTTATCACTCTACGCCGGGTTCGCAGGGAAGTCAGGCGTTGGCGGGGTTTCGTATGTGCCCGGCCTGGCAGTCGGTAACAGGAGTGGCGTTACTGGCGGCAGAAAGCGACGAGGCGCTAATGCAGCGTTTTACTCCGGAGCAGTGGCGCAATCTGGCACCGCATGTGGCGCAGCAGCGCCAGCGGGGATACGTGCTGTGGCATCACGCTGATGGTGAAGTTTCTATGGCGCAACCGCTAGGCAAGCACGCCGCAGCGCTGGCCTTTGCGGGAATGTGGCGGATTGATGAGGCGGAGGCGGCTGCGCGTTTACAGGCGTTGAAGGCATTAAACCAGCTTATTGCCCAGTAAGCCTGGCAACCGTGACCGCGTTATCCGCCTGCTGACAAAAACGGCTTTAATACCCCTGTTCAAAATAGCTTTCGAGGATAATCACGGCGGAGGCCGAGTCCACTTTGCCTTTGTTCAGCGCGCGATACCCACCTCGTTCAAACAGACCGGAGCGTGCTTCAACGGTGCTGAGTCGTTCATCGTGCAGCGTGACAGTTACCCCGAAGCGCCCATGAATACGGTTGGCGAATTTACGTGCGCGCGCCGTCAGCGGTTGTTCAGTGCCATCCATGTTGAGCGGTAGCCCGACAATAATTTCGTCCGGCTGCCACTCTTTCAGCAAACGTTCAATGAGCGTCCAGTCGGGCGTGCCGTCCTGTGCTTTGATTGCCGGAAGCGGACGGGCGGTGCCGGTAATGCGTTGTCCTATTGCAACGCCGATGCTTTTTGTGCCGAAGTCAAAGGCCAGTAAGGTGTCGCTCATCAGGCGTGCCCCGCAACGCCAGGCATGGTCAGAATATCAATGCCAATAAGTTTTGCCGCTTCGCGCCAGCGCTCGGCAATGGGCGTTTTGAACAAAATATTGAGATCGGCGGGCGCGGTAAGCCAGGCGTTATCAAGCAACTCTTGTTCAAGCTGGCCTTTATCCCAGGAGGCGTAGCCCAGCGCGACCAGCACATCGGAAGGCTGTTGTTGGGTACCTAACGTTTCCAGCACATCGCGGGAGGTGGTAATCACGGTATTGTCTGAGATACGAATGCTGGAGGCGAAACGTGACGGCGGAGTATGGAGAATAAATCCGCGATCTTCCGCCAGCGGGCCGCCGAGCATCACGGCTTTATCAAGACGAATTGCCGAATCGCGCGATTCCGGCGTAATTTTTAGTTTTTCCAGAATCCCTTCAATTTGCAGATTTTCCAAAGGCTTATTAACAATAATCCCCATAGCGCCGTTCTGGTTGTGCTCGCAAATATACACCACGGAACGGCGGAAAATCGGGTCCTGGAGCGCAGGCATGGCAATAAGAAAGTGATGCTGTAAATTCATTGTCAGAGGTTCTGTTTCCTGGTTCAAAAAAACGACAGTGTTCAGTATGTGGGGAAAGCGGACGGTTGTCACTCATATAAGCCGTCTTTTGCCAAAGGACGGTGGCCTTATCGGGCAATAGATTGCCGGATGGCGATGCTGATGCGCCGCCTTATCCGACCGGGGCGGCGTGATTGCTCAGGCCCGGTAAGCGCACGCCACCGGGCAATAAACCTTTACTTCGCCAGACGCGCTTCGATGGCGTCCATCAACATCCCGGTGATAGAGATCGGGTATTCCGCTTCAATTTCACGCACGCAGGTTGGGCTGGTCACGTTAATTTCCGTTAAGCGGTCGCCGATAATATCCAGACCGACGAAAATAAGCCCTTTGGCTTTAAGTGTTGGCCCAACGCGGCGGGCGATTTCCCAGTCGCTTTCGCTCAACGGACGGGGTTCGCCGCGACCACCAGCCGCCAGGTTGCCGCGGGTTTCGCCGCCCTGCGGAATACGCGCCAGGCAGTAAGGCACCGGCTCGCCGTCGACGACCAGTACGCGCTTATCGCCATCTTTGATCGCGGGCAAATAGTTCTGCGCCATGCAGTAGCGGTTGCCCAGCTCGGTCAGCGTTTCGGCAATAACGCCTATGTTAGGATCGCCTTCCTTAACGCGGAAAATGGACGCGCCGCCCATACCGTCCAGCGGTTTCATAATGATATCGCCGTGCTTTTCCCAAAACGCTTTGAGCTGCGCTTTATTGCGCGTTACCAGCGTTTCCGGCGTCAGATCGGCAAACCAGGCGGTATACAGTTTTTCATTACAGTCGCGCAGGCTTTGCGGTTTGTTGACGATAAGCGTCCCTTCTTCTTCAGCGCGTTCCAGAATATAGGTCGCATAAATAAACTCGGTATCAAACGGCGGATCTTTACGCATCAAAATGACGTCCAGATCGGCGAGTTTAATCTCCTGCTCGCTGCCGAACTCGTACCATTTATCGTAATTTTGCTCCACACTCAACGTTCGCGTGCGGGCGCGGGCTTCGCCGTTAATCAGATAAAGGTCGGCCATCTCCATATAATGAAGTTCATAACCACGACGTTGGGCTTCCAGCAGCATAGCGAAACTGGTGTCTTTCTTGATGTTGATGTGTGCGATGGGGTCCATCACGATGCCGAGCTTGATCATTATTTTCTCCGTTAACGCTTCATCCTAAGTCGCCAAAACGCACCTGTAGCGCGGTAATGGCGGTGAGCGCGGTTGTCTCAGTACGCAGAACGCGAGGTCCTAACAGAATATCAGTAAACTGATAGCGCGCGGTCATCGCGATTTCGTCCGCCGACAGCCCGCCTTCCGGGCCGATCAGCAGTCGGACGCGTTCAACCGGCAGCGGCAGAGTGTTGATGCTGGCATGGGCGCGCGGATGAAGATTGAGCTTCAGCCCGGAATCTTGCTCGGCGCACCAGGCTTCCAGCGCCATCGGCGGGCGAATTTCCGGCACCCGGTTACGCCCGCATTGTTCGCAGGCGGCGATGGCGATCTTTTGCCACTGCTGGCGCTTTTTGTTCAGACGTTCATTATCCAGTTTAACGCCGCAGCGCTCAGAGAACAGTGGCGTAATGAGGCTTACACCCAGTTCGATCGATTTCTGGATAGTAAATTCCATTTTTTCACCGCGCGACATCACCTGGCCCAGATGGATATGCAGCGGCGATTCACGATCGTCGATTTCGCCTTTCATCACTTGCACTTCAACGCTTTTCTTACTGGCGCTAATGATTTCAGCATCGAATACCTGATTACTGCCGTCAAACAGCTGTAACGCTTGTCCCGGTCCCATGCGCAGTACACGACCAATATGGTTGGCCGCATCTTCGCATAACGAAATCTGCGTACCGGACGTCAACAATTCAGGGTGATAAATGCGGGGAATACGCATAATAAAAAAATCCGCGTCATGGCCCCGGCGTTTGGCTATCTAGGGCATGGGTTAACAAGAATCCCGCTAGTGTAGGTTAGCTCTTTCGCGCCTGGCAAGCGCGTTGCACATAGGGATTATGATTACCCTGGACCTTCGCGATACGCGCATCGCGCTCGCACTCCCAGGCGGTAACGGGGTACTGCTTATCCCAGACGTTAAAAAGCTGCGTTTGTTGGCGGGAAAGTTTCAGTTGGTATTGGTCGCGCATATAAAAATAAGTGCGGGCGATTGCGCCACGGGCGCGGGCGGGCGGCTCGGCGAGCTTCGCTTTGAAATCCACTTTCATGGCGCACTGCCCGTACTGACCTTCGCCGCCGTTCCACTGGCTATACATAAAGTTGCCGCGATCGCCATTCACTTCGCCAATCGCGGGTTGCAGGTTATGCATATCGCTTTCCATTTTGCGATAGACCGGGTCTTTAGCGCAGTTTTTTCGCCCGCCGTCCTGCCAGCACTGGCGCTGATGACCGAATTGCCAGGCGGGGACAACGTGCTCCCACTCAATGCGTCTGGCGCGATTCTCGTTTTTACGCACCTTATAGCCGCAGGACTCCAGGTCTACGACGCCTTTTTTACCCTGCCAGCGGATTTGGCACCCGCAGTAAAAGCTGCCGGGCGCGTCGGCATTGACTTTGACGCTCGCCGCTTTGGCCTGAGAAAAATTGTTAATGCCATCGGCCAATGCCTGGCCTGAAAACGCTGCGGCCAGCAACGCTGCGGCAAAAGAAAAATTACGGTACATTGCACACTCCATAGCAAAACGAGCCCGCAACGTAACGAAAGTTGTGTCTGTATGCAATCAGTCCGCTCAGGAAAGTTCCCGGACGTTTCGGGAACTACCCGGCGACCAGTGGTTCGCCGCAGTGAACGCAACGATAAACCGCTTCGCCGCGTACTACCCGATTATGACGGCGGACGGTGAGTTGATGTTGCTGGCATTGGCAATGGTAGGGAAAGGTGTTGCGCCGTACGGATTGCAGCGCAAATTGATGAGTACGTCTGGCCGGAACGCCCAGCACGCTTTCCATCATCCACTTCCATTCCTTGCCATGCGGAGCCTTGCGTCCGAAGTGCTTCCACACCAACAGATGCGTCAGTTCATGCGGCACGACCTCTGCTATAAAGGTGTCGATGTTTTCCAGCAGTAACACCGGGTTGAGGCGGATTTCGTAGCTCTCCAGCCAGGCGGTGCCCGCCGAGGTGCCGCGTTGCGTATACACCAGTTTCGGCTCCGGATAATGTCTATCGAGCTTGAGGTTCGCCTGGGCGAGATTTTCCCGCAGACGGCGCATCACGGCCTGCTGGATAGCGATAGGGAGACGAGGGGTTTTCATAGCGGCAGAGAATAGTGCGACGGAAGAGGGACTGCAAGAAAAACGCTTCCTCCTGTGGCAGGAGGAAGCGTGGAGGGATTAGTCGTGGGCGCCGATTTCGCGCAGTTTACGACCTTTCATCAGGTTACGTTCAATGTGTTCCAGCGAAACGTGTTTGGTTTCCGGCACCAGCCACAGGGTCAGCAGGATAAACAGCACGTTCAGGCCAGCGTAGACCCAGAAGGTGTTGGCGTTACCCAGATTGTTCAGCATGGTCAGGAACGTTGCGCCGACGATCATATTGGCGATCCAGTTGGTCGCGGTGGAGCAGGTGATGCCGAAATCGCGGCCTTTAAGCGGCTGGATTTCGGAGCACAGTACCCAAATCAGCGGACCTGCGCTCATCGCAAATCCAATGATGAACATCAGCAGCATAGCGATAGCGAAGTATTGCGCAGACGGCGAATGGATGCCGATGTGCATCATCGTACCCAGAATCCCCATACCAATCGCCATGACCAGGAAGCCCAGTGTCAGGGTCGGCTTGCGGCCCCAGCGGTCAACCAGGCCGATAGCGATGAAGGTTGCCAGCACGTTAGTCAGACCAACAATAACGGTGCCCCACATCTGCTCCGTGGTATTCGTGTACCCCGCCAGTTCGAAGATTTTCGGCGCGTAATACATGATGACGTTCATCCCGGTAAATTGCTGCATGACCTGCAACAAAATGCCAAGAAACACGGCGCGGCGGAAGTTGCTGTTCTCTTTGAACAGCGCCCAACCGCTCTGTTTAACCTGCAAACTTTCGCGAATTTCATCGAGCTCACGTTTTGCTTCCGCACTGGTGTCACGCAGGCGCAACAGGACGCGTTCAGCATCATGGAAACGGCGTTTCGCCGCAAACCAGCGCGGGCTGTCCGGCAGGAAGAAGACGCCGATCAGCAGCAGAATGGCCGGGATGATGATCACGCCGAGCATCCAGCGCCATGCGCCGCTGTAGCTGAACGCGGTATCGGACAGATAAGCGCCCAGAATCCCGATGGTGATCATGAGTTGGTACATTGAGATCATACTGCCGCGAATTTTTTCCGGCGCGATCTCGGACAGGTACAACGGTGCAGTGTAGGAAGCGACGCCGACGGCCAGACCCAGCAGCACGCGAGAAATAATCAGGACTTCAACGTTAGGCGCCGCAGCGGAGAACAGCGAACCGGCGACGAACAGGATAGCGCCGATCATCAGGCTTTTTTTACGACCCAGCTTAAAGGAGAGCCAGCCGCTGCCGACAGCGCCGACGGCCGCGCCAAACATCATGGAGCTGACCACCCATTCCTGAGTGTGTGCGGTAATCTGAAACTCGTCGGTAATGAAGGGTAAAGCACCGGCGATAACGCCGATATCCAGGCCAAAAAGTAATCCTGCCAGGGCTGCAAGAAAGCAGACAAAAAATGTCATGGCCTTGTTGGAACGCCCTTGTTTTTTATTGTCAGGCATTATGCCCTCCGGTTGGGTTAGCAATTTTATCGATGTTAAGAGTAGGTGAGTACGCCGTAAAAAGATGTGAGGCTAATCACAATGGTGTAATCGTTTACACTACTATTTATCTCGGTGATTATTTAATTATCTGAAAAATAATAGTTTTAATAATCTTATAACCCTATCAATCGCCTGGTATTCAGACAAAACTGAAAAACTATGTAACATTTTCATCGCAGAGTTAGCATACCGACAGTGATGCGGTCAGTTCTCAATGAAAATGAATGTAACCGCTTTCATGATGGCTGAAACTGAATGATAAAAAGTGTAGTCGAAGAAACGAAAGGGGAGAGCGGATTGTGCTGCGCATCACAAAAAAGGTCAGTATAAATACACGCTGGAACATCTGATAACGTTGCGTGTATCAGCAATGATAAAGGCCAGCAGGGCGCTGGCCTTTATAAGTACGGTATGGTTTACCTGACTGAAAAACAGCGTCAGGCGCGGGCGATTATTTCAGACCGGCAGCATCGCGCAGCAGTTGCGCTTTGTCGGTTTTTTCCCATGGGAAGTTTTCGCGACCGAAGTGGCCGTAAGCCGCAGTTTCTTTGTAGATCGGGTGCAGCAGATCCAGCATCTGAATCAAGCCGTACGGGCGCAGGTCGAAGAATTCGCGCACCAGCAGAATCAACTGTTCAGCAGGCACTTTTTCAGTACCGAACGTTTCCACCATGATGGACGTCGGCTCCGCTACGCCGATAGCGTAGGAGACCTGGATTTCACAGCGATCCGCCAGACCTGCCGCCACGATGTTTTTCGCGACATAACGCGCAGCGTAAGCTGCAGAACGGTCAACTTTAGACGGATCTTTACCGGAGAAGGCGCCGCCGCCGTGACGCGCCATACCGCCGTAGGTATCAACGATGATCTTACGACCGGTCAGACCACAATCGCCCATCGGACCGCCGATAACAAAACGCCCGGTTGGGTTGATAAAAAACTTAGTGGACGTATTTAACCATTCAGACGGCAGAATGGGTTTGATGATCTCTTCCATCACCGCTTCTTGCAGCGATTTTTGGTCGATATCTTCTGCGTGCTGCGTAGAGAGAACCACGGCGTCGATACCGACGATTTTGCCGTCGTCATACTGGAAAGTGACCTGGCTTTTTGCATCTGGACGCAACCATGGCAGGGTGCCATTTTTACGCACTTCAGCCTGACGCTGTACCAGACGGTGCGCGTAGGTGATTGGCGCAGGCATCAGTACGTCGGTTTCATTTGTCGCGTAGCCAAACATCAGGCCCTGGTCGCCCGCGCCTTGTTCCAGCGGGTCTGCGCGGTCAACGCCCTGGTTGATATCCGGAGACTGTTTGCCAATTGCGCTCAGTACCGCGCAAGAGTTGGCGTCAAAGCCCATGTCGGAATGCACATAGCCAATTTCGCGCACCGTATTACGGGTAATCTCTTCGATATCGACCCAGGCGCTGGTGGTGATCTCACCGCCAACTAAAACCATGCCGGTTTTAACGTAGGTTTCACAGGCGACGCGTGCTTTCGGATCCTGTTGCAGGATAGCGTCCAACACGGCATCAGAGATTTGGTCTGCGATTTTGTCAGGATGCCCTTCTGATACGGACTCAGACGTAAAAAGGTGTTTTGCCATATTTAATTTCACCTAAGGAGAATTTAGTTAGCTCAAACTGTTGTGCGGAATAGTCATGACAGAAGATTCTACCATGAGTCTGAAGGTCACTGACACTGGCAGTCTGAGTGTTAATCAGTATGGATGGATTAACATCTGGACGGCTATTTTAGGTCACTTCTTCGCCCAATTTCCAGCTTTTTTTGAAGGCCGTCGCAATGTCGGTCAAAATCAGGCGGTAAACGTTTCTGATAATGCTGACATTATGCGCATTTATGCTTTGCTTTTTTTCTGCGTTCTGGGTATAAAACGCGACGCGCGGCTCATACAAAAGCACACGACGTTTTCTTCGTGTCGCCACTTCCAGCCGGGTTAAAACGTTGCTTTGGCTTGTGGGTTCGTCTTACGGGGCGGCCGTGGAGGTGATACGAGATAATGAACCGTTGTATTCTGCTGAATCTGTCGCATCGTTCTGGTGCGCGCATGTCCCCCGCAATCTGCATCTCTGCTTTGCATACCTGCCGATGTTATACCCATCTCGGCGCTTCTCAGGATTCCAGAGCCGGCAATGGCGCTGAAGACTGAACAAGGGCGCTCTTGTTAACGCAAGAGTTTTCTCGTGGTTTCGCCGAACCGTTATCTGTGAGTTCGGTTACGTGTTTACAATGATATGAAAAAGAAACCGGTCGCGCAGGCGGAGCATCAGCGCTATCTGCTGGAAAATCCGCTTGTCTATGGGTTGTTATCGCGTCTTCGGATTGCGATAGTAGTCAACTGTTTTACACTTGCTAATAAAAATTGAGGTTCGCTATGTCTGACGACATGTCTATGGGTTCGCCTTCGTCAGCAGGCGAACAGGGTGTACTACGCTCCATGCAGGAGGTTGCAATGAGCTCCCAGGAAGCCAGCAAGATGCTGCGCACTTACAATATTGCCTGGTGGGGCAATAACTACTACGACGTCAACGAGCTGGGCCATATTAGCGTATGCCCCGATCCCGACGTACCGGAAGCGCGTGTCGATCTTGCCAAACTGGTGAAAGCGCGCGAAGCGCAAGGCCAGCGTCTGCCGGCGCTGTTCTGCTTCCCGCAGATCCTGCAACACCGTTTGCGTTCAATTAACGCGGCGTTTAAGCGTGCGCGTGAATCTTACGGTTATAACGGCGACTACTTCCTCGTTTATCCGATTAAGGTCAATCAGCATCGCCGCGTGATTGAGTCCCTTATCCATTCCGGTGAACCGTTGGGGCTGGAAGCGGGGTCAAAAGCGGAATTGATGGCGGTGCTGGCGCATGCCGGCATGACCCGTAGCGTGATCGTCTGTAATGGTTATAAAGACCGTGAATACATTCGGCTGGCGTTGATTGGCGAGAAGATGGGCCATAAGGTTTATCTGGTCATCGAAAAGATGTCTGAAATCGCGATTGTGCTGGAAGAAGCTGAGCGCCTGAACGTGGTTCCTCGCCTGGGCGTGCGTGCGCGTCTGGCCTCTCAGGGATCCGGTAAGTGGCAATCCTCCGGCGGCGAAAAATCAAAATTCGGCCTGGCGGCGACGCAGGTGCTGCAACTGGTGGAGACCCTGCGTGACGCCGGGCGTCTGGACAGTCTGCAATTGTTGCACTTCCACCTGGGATCGCAGATGGCGAACATTCGCGATATCGCGACCGGCGTGCGCGAGTCCGCGCGTTTCTATGTTGAGCTGCATAAGCTGGGCGTTAATATCCAGTGCTTCGACGTGGGCGGCGGTCTGGGCGTGGATTATGAAGGTACCCGCTCGCAGTCCGACTGTTCGGTGAACTATGGCCTGAACGAATATGCCAATAACATCATCTGGGCGATTGGCGATGCCTGCGAAGAGCATGGTTTACCGCATCCGACGGTGATTACCGAGTCTGGCCGCGCCGTCACTGCGCACCATACGGTACTGGTCTCTAACATTATCGGCGTGGAGCGTAACGAATACACGGATCCGACTGCTCCTGCTGAAGATGCGCCGCGCGCGTTGCAGAATTTGTGGGAAACCTGGCAGGAGATGCATAAGCCTGGCACCCGTCGCTCGCTGCGTGAGTGGCTGCATGATAGCCAAATGGATCTGCACGATATTCATATCGGCTACTCTTCCGGCGTGTTTAGTTTGCAGGAGCGCGCCTGGGCGGAGCAACTTTATCTCAGCATGTGCCATGAAGTGCAGAAGCAACTTGACCCGCAAAACCGTGCGCATCGTCCGATTATCGACGAACTGCAAGAGCGGATGGCGGACAAAATGTACGTCAACTTCTCGCTGTTCCAGTCGATGCCGGACGCGTGGGGAATCGATCAGCTCTTCCCGGTGTTGCCGCTGGAAGGGTTAGATCAGGTACCGGAACGTCGCGCCGTGCTGCTGGATATAACCTGTGATTCCGATGGCGCTATCGACCACTATATCGATGGCGATGGTATCGCCACGACGATGCCGATGCCGGAATACGATCCAGAGAATCCGCCGATGCTCGGCTTCTTTATGGTCGGCGCCTATCAGGAGATCCTCGGTAACATGCACAACCTGTTTGGCGATACTGAAGCGGTTGACGTGTTTGTCTTCCCGGATGGTAGCGTTGAGGTTGAGCTGTCGGACGAAGGCGACACCGTTGCGGATATGCTGCAATATGTGCAACTGGATCCGAAAACGCTGTTAACGCATTTCCGCGACCAGGTAAAACAGACGGATCTGGACGATGCGTTGCAGCAGCAGTTCCTTGAGGAATTTGAAGCGGGACTGTACGGTTATACTTATCTTGAAGATGAGTAGCCGTTGATGCCCGGTGGCGCTGCGCTTACCGGGCCTACGAATGCAGGCTGGATAAGGTAAAGCCGCCACCCGGCAGAATGCTATACTCACTTGAACCCGTATGAATTAACGGCGATAATTCGCCGCAATAGCGATTTACAAATCAATCCCTTCCTCGTCGGGTTTAACGACGCGGAGGGGATTTTTTTCATCTGTTTTAATGCAACGACTCTAAAAGAGGTCAGGACATGAGCACCTTAGGTCATCAGTACGATAACTCACTGGTTTCTAATGCGTTTGGTTTTTTACGTCTGCCAATGAACTTCCAGCCGTATGACAGCGATGCCGACTGGGTGATCACTGGCGTACCGTTTGATATGGCAACGTCCGGTCGCGCTGGCGGTCGTCATGGCCCGGCGGCGATCCGTCAGGTGTCGACCAACCTCGCCTGGGAACATCACCGTTTCCCGTGGAATTTTGACATGCGCGAGCGCCTGAACGTCGTGGACTGCGGCGATTTGGTGTATGCGTTTGGCGATGCCCGTGAAATGAGCGAAAAATTACAGGCGCACGCTGAAAAACTGCTGTCTGCAGGCAAGCGTATGCTCTCTTTCGGCGGCGACCACTTCGTCACGCTGCCGCTGCTGCGCGCCCACGCGAAACATTTTGGCAAAATGGCGCTGGTACATTTTGACGCGCATACCGATACCTACGCTAACGGCTGCGAATTCGATCACGGCACGATGTTCTACACCGCGCCGAAAGAAGGCCTGATCGATCCGCATCATTCGGTACAGATCGGTATTCGCACTGAGTTTGACAAAGACAATGGCTTTACCGTGCTGGATGCCTGCCAGGTCAACGATCGCGGCGTGGATGATATTCTCGCTCAGGTGAAACAGATCGTCGGCGATATGCCGGTCTATCTGACCTTTGATATCGACTGTCTGGACCCGGCGTTTGCGCCTGGCACCGGTACGCCGGTGATCGGTGGTTTGACCTCCGATCGCGCCATTAAGCTGGTACGTGGTCTGAAAGATCTGAACATTGTCGGTATGGATGTAGTGGAAGTCGCGCCGGCTTACGATCAGTCGGAGATCACCGCTCTGGCGGCCGCGACGCTGGCATTAGAAATGCTCTATATCCAGGCGGCGAAGAAGGGCGAGTAAGTTGTTTTGCCGGATGGCACTGCGCTTATCCGGCCTACGCTTACCGGGCCTGTGTAGGCCGGATAAGGCGTTCACGCCGCCATCCGGCACTGTTCGGGGATTATTTGATCCCGTCCGCGCTCATACGATCGCGCACATGCTGTGCGCGTGCGGCGGACGCCGGGTGATCGTCGAACATTGAGCTTTGACGACCCGCTTCCAGTTTTGCCAGTTTCTCAAAGCTGGTGGCGAGTCCTGCCGGACTGATACCGCGTTTGCGCAACAGATCGTAAGAATAATCATCCGCTTCGGACTCCTGACGCTGGGAGAACTGCGAGTTCACCAGTTTTTCGCCAAGATCGCCAAGCTGTGATTGCGACAGGCTGCCGACAACGCCTCCTGCCGATGCCGCCGCGACGCGAACGGCGTTAGTGCCCAGCGCGACCTGCATCCCTTTCTTTACATGACCCAGCGCGACATGGCCCATTTCATGGCCGATCAAGGCTTCAACTTCGTTGTCGGTCATCATATCCATCAGTCCGCTGTAGACGCGGATACAACCGTTCGCCATGGCAAACGCGTTGACGTCTTTCGTCTCGTAAACCTTATAGTTCACCGGCTGGCCGTTAATGTTATCCCCCAGCGCGGCGGCAATTTTTGCCAGTCGTTTAGTGTATTCGCTGCTCGCCGGCGCGATTTTCGCTTTGCTGTCGAGCTCTTGACAGGATTGATCGCTCAGCGCTTTTACCTGCGCATCGCTTAACGTATAGGCCTGAAAAGCTTCAGCACCCGAAGAAAGCAGTCCATTAGAGTCCATATTCTGGCAACCGGTCAGCACCGTCGCCATGCCCAAAGCAAGCAGTAAAGCGCGAATTTTCATTTTTCTCTTCCATACGAATTAATATTATTTTGAAATGCGCCCGTTGCAGATGAATTAGCGCCTGGGTTAAGTATAAAGAAAAGCGTGGCAGGCAAGTTAGCTAATTGCGCAACATGCGAGCACGATCCGGAGATTTCTGAAGCGGTAAAAGGATGTTCCATGTACATGACGCGCGGCTTGGGGTAAATTGTTGGCAAATTTTCCGGCGTAGCCCAAAACGCGCTGTCGTCAAGTCGTTACGGGCATGGCCTTTCAACATCCGATCTGGAGTCAAAATGTCCTCACGTAAAGAGCTTGCCAATGCTATTCGTGCGCTGAGCATGGACGCAGTACAGAAAGCCAAATCCGGTCACCCGGGTGCCCCGATGGGTATGGCTGACATTGCCGAAGTCCTGTGGCGTGATTTCCTGAACCACAACCCGACCAACCCGTCCTGGGCCGACCGCGACCGCTTCGTGCTGTCCAATGGCCACGGCTCAATGCTGATTTACAGCCTGCTGCACCTCACCGGTTATGACCTGCCGATGTCCGAACTGCAGAATTTCCGTCAGCTACATTCAAAAACCCCTGGTCACCCGGAAGTGGGCTACACCGCTGGCGTTGAAACCACTACCGGCCCGCTGGGGCAGGGTATTGCCAACGCCGTCGGGATGGCGATTGCCGAGAAAACTCTGGCGGCGCAGTTTAACCGTCCTGGCCACGACATCGTTGACCACTTCACCTACGTCTTTATGGGCGACGGCTGCATGATGGAAGGCATTTCTCACGAAGTGTGCTCTCTGGCTGGTACTCTGAAACTGGGCAAACTGATCGCGTTCTATGATGACAACGGTATCTCTATCGATGGTCATGTTGAAGGCTGGTTCACCGATGACACCGCGAAACGTTTTGAAGCCTACGGCTGGCACGTTATCCGTGGCATTGACGGTCACGATGCCGACGCCATTAAACGTGCCACGGAAGAAGCTCGCGCCGTGACTGACAAACCGTCCCTGCTGATGTGCAAAACCATCATCGGCTTCGGTTCGCCGAACAAACAGGGTACCCACGATTCCCACGGCGCGCCGCTGGGCGACGCGGAAATCGCGCTGACCCGCGAACAGTTGGGCTGGAAATACGCGCCGTTCGAAATCCCGTCTGAAATCTACGCCCAGTGGGATGCGAAAGAAGCCGGCCAGGCGAAAGAGTCTGCATGGAATGAGAAATTCGCGGCTTATGAGAAAGCCTTCCCGCAGGAAGCTGCTGAATTCACTCGTCGTATGAAAGGCGACATGCCGGCTGACTTCAATGCGAAAGCGAATGAGTTCATCGCTAAACTGCAGGCGAATCCATCCAAAATCGCCAGCCGTAAAGCGTCCCAGAATGCCATCGAAGCCTTCGGTCCGCTGTTGCCGGAATTCCTCGGCGGCTCCGCTGACCTGGCACCGTCTAACCTGACCCTGTGGTCCGGTTCGAAAGCGATTAACGAAGATGCCGCAGGTAACTACATTCATTACGGTGTGCGCGAATTCGGTATGACCGCTATCGCCAACGGTATCGCCCTGCACGGCGGTTTCCTGCCGTACACCTCCACCTTCCTGATGTTCGTCGAATATGCCCGTAACGCAGTGCGTATGGCAGCGTTGATGAAACAGCGTCAGGTGATGGTCTATACCCACGACTCCATCGGTCTGGGCGAAGATGGCCCGACGCACCAGCCGGTCGAGCAGGTGGCAAGCCTGCGCGTAACGCCGAACATGTCCACATGGCGTCCGTGCGACCAGGTGGAATCCGCGGTGGCGTGGAAATATGGCGTAGAGCGTCAGGATGGCCCAACCGCGCTGATTCTGTCCCGTCAGAACCTGGCGCAGCAGGAGCGTACTGAAGAGCAACTGGCGAATATCGCCCGCGGTGGTTACGTACTGAAAGATTGTGCGGGCCAGCCGCAGATTATCTTCATTGCGACCGGTTCTGAGGTTGAGCTGGCGGTTGCCGCCTACGAAAAACTGACTGCCGAAGGCGTGAAGGCGCGCGTGGTTTCCATGCCGTCCACCGACGCGTTCGACAAGCAGGATGCGGCCTACCGTGAATCCGTGCTGCCGAAAGCGGTCTCTGCGCGTGTGGCGATTGAAGCGGGTATCGCTGACTACTGGTTCAAATACGTCGGCCTGAACGGCGCTATTGTCGGGATGACCACCTTCGGTGAATCCGCCCCGGCAGAGCTGCTGTTTGAAGAGTTTGGCTTCACGGTGGACAACGTGATCGCCAAAGCGAAAGCGCTGCTGTAATCCTTAATACGGCATAAAACGGGTCGCTTCGGCGACCCGTTTTTTATTCCCCCTTTGACAACCTGCCGTTTTCCAGCCGTACCACCCGTGAAAAATGACGCCGGGTAAACGCAGCGTCATGGCTAATCGCCACGACGCTGGTTCCCCGTGCCCGGCATGTCGCCAGCCAGTGTTCAAATACGGTTAGCCAGTGGGCGTCAAAATCCCGGCTGGGTTCATCCAGCAATAACACCGGCGGCGCCATCGCCTCCAGACTGTCGACCGCCACCATCCGGCGCTGCGCGGCGTGCAGATCAAGCGGGTGCGCCTCGGCGACGTCCGTTAGCTGGCATAACCGCAGCGCGGCCTGCGTGCGCCGTGAAATATCCTCCGCCGATAAGCGCTGTAGTTTCAGCCCAAAAGCGACCTCTTGTGCGACATTGCTGTGGAAAATCTGGTTTTCCGCTTCCTGAAAGAGTACGCCGATAGCGGCGGCGCGTTGACGATTTTTAAGCTGCGCAATCGGCTCTCCATTAAGCGTTACCGAGCCGGAAGTGGGGGAAAGCAGGCCGGCCATAATCCGTAACAGCGTTGATTTTCCCGCGCCGTTATCGCCGGTCAACGCCAGCCATTCGCCGTCACGAAGTTCAAGCGAGATGGCGTGCAGACAGTCGGCTGCGGCATCTGGCCAGCGATAAGCGACCTGATTTAACGTCAACATAATGGGGTTAGCGCTCCGTTGCGCAATTGCCATACCCGCTGGCATCGCGTCAGAAAGGGGAAATGATTACGCTCAAAAAGCACAATGAGAGAATGACGTTCCAGCGCCCACTGTTGTAACCGTTCCAGCAGTGTCCCGGTGGCCGCTGACGTCAGCCGACTGAAGGCTTCATCAAGAACTAATAATCTGAGCTGCATGGCAAGCGCGCTGGCAATCACTACCCGCTGCGTTTCGCCGCCGGAGAGCGTGCCGGGATGGCGATGGCGTAACGACTGGCAGTTTGTCAGAGTCAGCGCCTCGTCAATGCGCCGTAGAATTTCCGCTTCATGGAGGCCGAGATTCTCCGGGCCAAACGCCACCTCTTCCTCTACGCTAAAGGTACAGCCGGAAAGCTGTAAATAAGGCGATTGCTGCACCAGCTGGATGGTGGGCGACTGTTCTACCAGCGGGAGCCGCCCGATAGGTACGCCAAGCAGTAGGCCTGTGCCGTCAATATCGCCGGGGAGATAATCCGGATACCAGCCAGCCATCAGTTGCGCCAGCGTACTTTTTCCGCTGCCGTTATCGCCGACTATCGCCACTATTCCGGGTGTTGAATAGTGGAAATCAAAACATGCCGGCGGGCGTGTCGCATCGGACGGAAGATAACGAAACTGCTCTAACGTAACCATATCCATACTCCCGCTTCCGCCAGTATTAGCAGTACCATGCCATACCGCGCAACCCGTTGTAACATGCTATCTTTCGGCGCCCACAGCGTGGTTCGGGCTCGATGCAGCCGAAACCCCCGCATATCCAACGCCGCGCCGCGTATTGTCAGATCGTTAAGCGCATTTTGCGTAAGCGGCACGATCAGCGCAGGCATTGCCCGTAGCCGCTGATACCAGCCTTCATCCAGCGGTACGCCGCGCGCGCGCTGGGCTTCATGAACGATCGTCAGTTGTCGTTTGAGCTGTTCGACGACCAGCAGCGGGCCAGCGAACAGGTAAGCGATGCCGGGTGGCAGACGTGAAGCGAACAGGGCGCGAATAAACCGCTGAACCGGCACATACTGCATCCATAGCTGCGACGTCGACACGATCGCCAGCAGACGTAGCCATAGCGTAACGGCATATACCCAGCGCTGCGGATCGCGAGGCTGCCCGCTTATCCATTCCGTTAGCCAACCGCCATGTACCAGCCATAGCCCAAACCCTAAAGACAGCATCAGCCAGGCGACATACTTCGCCCGCCGCCGCGTTGATTTCAGCGCCAGCAGACAGAGGAAGGCCGCCGCGCTATAAACCGGGAGCACGGTCTGCGCAGGGAGTAGCAGCGTGGTGCAGGCCGCCAACGCCCATAAGGTTAACGAGGTAAACGGATGCATTTAGCGTACGGCTGACATCGCAGGAAAATGCCGTGTCGTACGTAACGGTAGCTGACGCAGCAGCACCCAAACGATGATCGCCGTCAGAATTTTATCGACCAGATTAGCGCCTATGACGGTAATCGCGACTGACTCCACCAGGTTTTGGCCCATTGAATGCATCCAGGCGACGAACAAATCAGCGCCGCTACCGGTAACGCCGCCAAAAAGCGCGGTACGAAGCGGTACGGCGACCAGCGTCACCGCCAACGTAATGACGACGCCGCTGACGATCACTTTGGGCAGGGTACGAAACCAGCCTGCGCGCGCCAGCCACCCGGCGACCAGACCGATAACCATCGCTACCGGGGCAAACGCGGCAGCGATAGGGTCGGTAAGCAGCCCCCACAGCAAGTTGGTCAGAAGCCCAGTCAACATGCCGATGAACGGCCCTAACAGTACCGCGCTAATTAAGGTGCCGATCGAGTCGAGAAAAATAGGCAGCTTCAACATGCTAATAAGCTGTCCGCCAATCATATTGATGGCAATAGCGATGACAATCAGCACCAGAGACTGGCTGGAAAACGGGCGACGCGCCATAAAGTACCTCTTAAAGAGTCGTCAATTAACGGGAAGAAATATGCAGTTCGTCATAACCGGAAATGGCGCACGGTTGACGGCTGAACGTCAGCGCTGGCAGCTCGCCGATAACCAGCTCCAGCGTGGTACGCACGGTACACCCTGGCATCATATGGCCGCCGAGCATGGCCCCGTAGGGATCCGATACCGCGAGATGCAGATGCTCGCCGGTCAATTCAAGCGTGCCGTTTAGCGAGATAACTTCAAACGTGCCGGTGAGCGATGTGGTCGCCTCTTGCCCGGCATAACGCAGCGCAACGTCGGTCAGACTGCCAGTACACCCTGCAATCCAGGCGGCATGTAATTGGTTCTGTTGCACAAAGGCGTGTAATTGGGAAAACACTTCCTGGCCGGGAAGCAGACGAAGCGCGTAAAAGCGCGCTGTAGAGGCGTTGTGGTGAGATACAGTCATCGTTACAGGACTCCGAGACTCGGACGTGGCGCTGATAATATAGACGCTGGCGGCAGCGCTTTCTGATATAAATCAGTATTTGTGACGCGACGATGAAAAGATCTGACGGATGTACTGGTGATTCTTAAATATGGAATAAATTGCAGCGTAAGCGGCCATGAAATGTGATGCAGGTCAGATAACTGTCTTCTTCGACTGGACAAACATTCCTTTTATTCCCCGTTTCGCTTATTCTAGCTGAAGCGTTTCAGTTAATTAAATGTTCGACAATTAACCAATCAGTCGCAGTTTGCGACAGGTGAGGTTTTACTCGACGATGAGCTGCATTACTCTGTCAGCCTCATCTGAATCGGGATAGCCTTGCAGGAGACCTATGACCGTACGCATAGCGATTAATGGCTTTGGTCGCATCGGACGTAACGTGGTTCGTGCTTTGTATGAATCCGGACGTCGGGCGGAAATTACCGTGGTGGCCATCAACGAGCTGGCGGATGCCGCAGGCATGGCGCATTTGTTGAAATACGATACCAGCCACGGGCGTTTTGCATGGGAGGTTCGCCACGAGCGCGAGCAGCTTTTTGTCGGCGACGATGTCATTCGTATTCTGCATGAACGAACGCTGGCGGATCTGCCGTGGCGCGAACTGGGCGTGGATGTCGTGTTGGATTGTACGGGCGTATATGGCAACCAGGAGCATGGCGAGGCGCATATTGCCGCTGGCGCGAAGAAAGTGCTCTTTTCTCATCCGGGCAGCAACGATCTTGACGCCACCGTCGTTTTTGGCGTGAACCAGAATCAACTGCGTGCGGAACATCGTATTGTCTCAAACGCATCCTGTACCACGAATTGCATAATTCCCGTCATTAAATTGTTGGATGATGCTTACGGCATCGAGTCTGGTACCGTCACGGCGATCCACTCCGCGATGAACGATCAGCAGGTGATCGACGCGTATCACTCCGATCTGCGGCGCACGCGCGCGGCCAGCCAGTCGATTATCCCGGTAGATACAAAACTGGCGGCAGGCATTACGCGTATATTCCCGCAGTTTAACGACCGTTTTGAGGCGATTGCCGTGCGCGTTCCAACCATTAATGTGACGGCGATCGATTTAAGCGTGACGGTGAAAAAACCAGTAAAAGCCAGTGAAGTCAACCAGTTGCTGCAAAAAGCAGCACAAGGTGCATTTCATGGTATAGTTGACTATACGGAATCACCGTTGGTCTCGATAGATTTTAACCACGACCCGCACAGCGCCATTGTTGATGGCACGCAAACCCGGGTCAGTGGCGCCCACCTGATCAAGACGCTGGTCTGGTGCGATAATGAATGGGGCTTTGCTAACCGGATGCTCGACACCACGTTAGCGATGGCCGCAGTTGATTTCAGGCTCGACGCGTCAGCGTCGACAAAACTTTAAGCATCATTGAGAGGATTCACCATGTCTGTAATTAAGATGACCGATCTGGATCTGGCCGGGAAACGCGTTTTTATCCGTGCGGATCTGAACGTACCTGTTAAAGAAGGGAAAGTGACCAGCGACGCGCGTATCCGCGCCTCTCTGCCGACCATCGAACTGGCTCTGAAACAGGGCGCGAAAGTGATGGTAACTTCCCACCTGGGTCGTCCTACCGAAGGCGAGTACAACGAAGAATTCTCTCTGCTGCCGGTTGTTAACTACCTGAAAGACAAACTGTCTAACCCGGTTCGCCTGGTCAAAGATTACCTGGACGGCGTTGACGTGGCCGAAGGTGAGCTGGTGGTTCTGGAAAACGTTCGCTTTAACAAAGGCGAAAAGAAAGACGACGAAGCGCTGTCTAAAAAATACGCCGCCCTGTGTGACGTATTCGTGATGGACGCCTTTGGTACTGCGCACCGCGCGCAGGCTTCTACCCACGGTATCGGCAAATTTGCTGACGTTGCGTGCGCAGGCCCGCTGCTGGCCGCTGAACTGGATGCGCTGGGTAAAGCGCTGAAAGAACCGGCTCGTCCGATGGTGGCTATCGTTGGTGGTTCTAAAGTATCTACCAAACTGACCGTTCTGGATTCCCTGTCTAAAATCGCTGACCAGCTGATTGTCGGCGGCGGTATCGCCAACACCTTCGTTGCCGCTCAGGGCCACAGTGTCGGTAAATCCCTGTACGAAGCTGACCTGGTTGACGAAGCAAAACGTCTGCTGACCACTTGCGATATCCCGGTTCCGACCGATGTTCGCGTTGCCACCGAGTTCTCCGAAACCGCACCGGCGACTCTGAAATCCGTTAACGACGTGAAAGAAGACGAGCAGATCCTGGATATCGGCGATGCTTCCGCTCAGCAGCTGGCTGAAATCCTCAAGAATGCCAAAACCATTCTGTGGAACGGCCCGGTTGGCGTGTTTGAGTTCCCGAACTTCCGTAAAGGGACTGAAATCGTGGCGAATGCCATCGCTGATAGCGAAGCGTTTTCCATCGCTGGCGGCGGCGACACCCTGGCGGCAATCGACCTGTTCGGCATTGCTGACAAAATCTCCTACATTTCTACTGGCGGCGGCGCATTCCTCGAATTCGTGGAAGGTAAAGTTCTGCCAGCCGTAGCGATGCTCGAAGAGCGCGCTAAGAAGTAATCGTTACGGGCAGGGATTCCTGCCCGTTGATTTATCGCCGATCTGACATTCAGGGCGGCCCGTGTTTTTTCCCAAAGCCCGACGATACAGGACAACGAAACATGTCTAAAATTTTTGATTTCGTAAAACCAGGCGTGATCACTGGTGATGACGTACAGAAAGTGTTCCAGGTAGCAAAAGAAAACAATTTTGCTCTGCCGGCAGTTAACTGCGTGGGCACTGATTCCATCAACGCTGTTCTGGAAACCGCTGCAAAAGTTAAAGCACCGGTCATCGTTCAGTTTTCCAACGGCGGCGCGTCCTTCATCGCGGGTAAAGGCGTGAAAACTGACGTACCTCAGGGCGCGGCAATCCTGGGCGCTATCTCTGGCGCGCATCACGTTCACCAGATGGCTGAACACTACGGCGTGCCGGTTATCCTGCACACTGACCACTGCGCGAAGAAACTGCTGCCGTGGATCGACGGTCTGCTGGACGCGGGTGAAAAACACTTCGCGGCTACCGGTAAACCGCTGTTCTCTTCTCACATGATTGACCTGTCTGAAGAGTCTCTGCACGAAAACATCGAAATCTGCTCCAAATACCTGGCGCGCATGTCCAAAATTGGCATGACTCTGGAAATCGAACTGGGTTGCACCGGTGGCGAAGAAGACGGCGTGGACAACAGCCACATGGACGCTTCTGCCCTGTACACCCAGCCGGAAGACGTTGATTACGCGTACACTGAGCTGAGCAAAATCAGCCCGCGTTTCACCATTGCCGCTTCCTTCGGTAACGTACACGGCGTTTACAAGCCGGGTAACGTGGTTCTGACCCCGACCATTCTGCGTGATTCTCAGGACTATGTTTCTAAGAAACACAACCTGCCGCACAACAGCCTGAACTTCGTTTTCCACGGCGGTTCCGGTTCTACTGCTCAGGAAATCAAAGACTCCGTAAGCTACGGCGTAGTGAAAATGAACATCGATACCGATACCCAATGGGCAACCTGGGAAGGTGTTCTGAACTATTACAAAGAAAACGAAGCGTATCTGCAAGGTCAGCTGGGCAACCCGAAAGGCGAAGATCAGCCGAACAAGAAATACTATGACCCGCGCGTATGGCTGCGTGCTGGCCAGACTTCGATGATCGCTCGTCTGGAAAAAGCATTTAAAGAACTGAACGCGATTGACGTTCTGTAATATAGTCTGCTGATTGAAATGGCTTCCCTCGGGAAGCCATTTTTTTATCGTTATTTCCGGAGAGCGGCGTTAACGCTTTCATCCGGCCAACTCACAGTGTACCTGCCTTTTTTGGGATGATGCCGAAAAATGGCATATTCCTCTGTTTTTGTTTACCTTTAAAAAGTTCTTTTCGTGAGAATGATCTCATTTGCTTGTTTTGCTATGACCAAGGAATATTGAATGGAAGATTTGAATGTTGTCGACAGCATAAATGGTGCGGGCACCTGGCTGGTACGCAACCAGGCGTTATTGCTCAGCTATGCTGTGAATATTGTTGCGGCTATCGCTATTATCATCATCGGCTTGATTGTAGCGCGCGTGATCTCCAATACGGTAAATCGTCTGATGCGTGCGCGTCATATTGATGCGACAGTGGCCGACTTTCTTTCTGCGCTGGTGCGCTATGGGGTTATTGCTTTTACGCTGATTGCGGCTCTGGGTCGCGTGGGGGTTCAAACCGCCTCGGTTATTGCCGTACTGGGCGCCGCTGGTTTAGCCGTTGGCCTGGCATTACAGGGATCGCTCTCTAACCTTGCGGCTGGGGTATTGCTGGTTATGTTCCGTCCGTTCCGCGCCGGTGAGTATGTCGATTTGGGCGGCGTTGCCGGTACGGTACTGAACGTGCAAATCTTTTCCACGACAATGCGCGCGGTAGACGGCAAAATTATTGTGATTCCGAATGGCAAAATTATCGCGGGAAATATCATCAACTATTCTCGTGAGCCGGTTCGCCGTAACGAATTCATTATTGGTGTGGCCTACGATTCGGATATCGATCAGGTGAAACAGCTGCTAACGACGATTATCGAGTCCGACGATCGTATTTTAAAAGATCGCGAAATGACGGTGCGTTTGAATGAGCTGGGCGCCTCATCAATTAATTTTGTGGTGCGTGTCTGGAGTAAAAGCAGCGACCTGCAAAATGTCTACTGGGACGTGCTGGAACGTATTAAACGTGAATTCGACGCCGCTGGTATTAGCTTCCCGTACCCGCAGATGGACGTCAATTTTAAACGCGTGAAAGATAACGCCGCGGAGTAATTTTCCTCCCGTGCTGCCTGCCGGCGCTGCGCTTATCCGCCTCCAGTATTCTCTGGTTATTGAGCGGATAAGCGTAGCCGCCATCCGTTATTCAGTCTCTTTATTAGCTTTTCTTATTAGTGATTAAAATTATCAATTTCCGCTAATAATATTCCCGCGCTATAGTCTGCCTTTAAGAAAAACAGCTCAGGGTAGTTAACGTGATATCTTATTATTTTCAAGGGTTTGCCCTTGGCGTCGCCATGATCCTTCCGCTTGGCCCGCAAAATGCGTTTGTGATGAATCAGGGAATTCGTCGCCAGTACCACCTCATGATAGCGCTGCTTTGCGCGTTAAGTGATTTAGTCCTGATTAGCGCCGGTATTTTTGGCGGTAGCGCATTGCTGATGCAGTCGCCGTGGCTGCTGGCGCTGGTCACATGGGGCGGGGTCGCGTTCTTGTTATGGTACGGTTTTGGCGCGCTGAAAACGGCAATGAGCAGTAATCTGGAGCTGGCCAGCGCCGAGGTTATGAAGCAGGGGCGCTGGAAAATTATTGCTACGATGCTGGCGGTAACGTGGCTGAATCCGCACGTTTATCTGGATACGTTTGTCGTGTTGGGCAGTCTCGGCGGGCAACTGGCTATGGAGCCAAAGCGCTGGTTCGCCCTCGGCACGATTAGCGCGTCGTTCTTGTGGTTTTTTGGGTTAGCGCTACTGGCGGCCTGGCTTGCGCCTCGACTGCGTACGGCGAAAGCTCAACGTATTATCAACATTCTGGTTGGGGTGGTGATGTGGCTTATCGCTTTCCAACTGGCGCGGGAAGGCGTCGCGCATATGCACGCGCTTTTCAACTAAGCGTTGTCTGATGGACAACAGGCCGATATCCGCTAAGCTTGCCTGCATGCGCCCTGTATATCAGGGCAATGACTGCAATATGGAGGAGAGACTGTGAAGTTCAAAGTGATGGCCCTGGCGGCATTAGTGGGTTTAAGTGCAATGTCGGCGCAGGCAAGCGAATTGCCGGAAGGCCCGCACATCGTGACTTCCGGTACGGCAAGCGTCGATGCTGTGCCTGATATCGCCACCTTAGCGATTGAAGTGAACGTCGCGGCGAAGGATGCGGCGACGGCGAAGAAGCAGGCCGATGAGCGCGTGGCGCAATATCTTTCCTTCCTTGAGCAAAATCAGATTGCGAAAAAAGACATTAGCGCGGCAAATCTGCGCACGCAGCCAGATTATGATTACCAAAACGGTAAAAGCATTCTGAAAGGGTATCGCGCGGTGCGAACCGTTGAGGTGACGCTGCGTCAGTTAGATAAACTCAATTCGCTGCTGGACGGCGCGCTGAAGGCGGGTTTGAACGAGATTCGTTCGGTATCGCTGGGCGTGGCGCAACCGGACGCCTATAAAGACAAGGCCCGCAAAGCCGCCATTGATGACGCGATTCATCAGGCGCAAGCGCTGGCAGCCGGTTTTAACAGTAAATTGGGGCCAGTTTACAGCGTTCGTTACCATGTCTCTAATTATCAGCCGAGTCCGGTGGTGCGAATGATGAAAGCCGCGGATGCTGCGCCGGTATCTGCGCAGGAAACTTACGAGCAGCCGACCATTCAGTTCGACGATCAGGTCGATGTGGTCTTCCAGCTTGAACCTGGAACCGGGCAGACGTCGACAACGGCCGCCAGCACGCAGTAATCTCGCCCGGCCTGGGCGCTTCCAGGCCGCATTTTCTCCCGGTGTTCGCGTTTTTTGCTCCGTATTACGCAATGAAATGAAGATTTGCTAATACGGTGAGCGTTTTGAGTCGCCTTGTCGCCAGCAAAAAATAGCCAATGGCGCGTCGTTTTTTGCCGCCTGAACGCAATGATTTTGTGATGAATTTCAAAGAAGCGACGGGGGAATAATGGGTCATGCAGGCCGGATAAGACGTTCACGCCGCCATCCGGCATTCATAGAGAGGCTAATCCTGACGCAGCACCTTGTGCCCGTACTCCAGCAGCGCGTCGGTCACTTTGCGCATCATCCGGCTTTCCGGGGCAAAGCGGTGCCAGTAAAGCATCCGGCGTTGTAGCAAGCCAGGCGTTAAGTTGATCAACTCGCCGCTTTCCAGCTCTTTCTCAATCTGCAGGTGAGGGATCATGCAGCAGGTCGTGCCCTGACGCGCAAGCTGTACAAACGCTTCGGATGAATTAACGATATGGCACGGCACGCTGCCGGGCGGTAGATCGAAATTCTGTTGCAAAAAGGCCTGATGCATATCATCCAGATGGTCGAACGCGACGGCGGGCGCTTTCAGCAGCGACGACCGGGTAACGCCATTGGGGAAATAGCGCTCGGCAAACGGCTTTGACGCGACAAACAGGTAGTCGAGCGCGCCCAGCTTGTCTACCAGGCAACTGGGCAGCGCCTGATGCTGGATACTCACCGCGCCCACCACCTCGCCGCGACGCAGACGTTCTTGCGTGCGCGTTTCATCTTCCACCTGTAAATTGAGACGGATAGGGGAGTCCGCCAGTACCGGCGCCAGCGCCGGAAGCAGCCAGGTCGCCAGACTGTCGGCGTTAACCGCCAGCGACAGCAGCAGCGGCGTAGAGCCGGTTTGTTCATCGCCCAGCCACTCTTCTTCCAGCAGTTCAACCTGACGCAGCAGAGCCAGTAATTTTTGCCCTTGCTCCGTAGGGCGAGGAGGAACGGTACGCACCAATAAAGGTTGTCCGAACATATTCTCAAGCTGTTTTATGCGCTGTGAGACGGCGGATTGCGTGATGCACAACTTCTGGGCGGCGCGCTCGAATCCTCGTTCACGTATAACGGCATCCAGCGCCTGTAGTGTTCTGTAGTCCGGACGTTTCATTGTTGTGTCATGCTCCTGTTATTTTTTTCCGCACTATGACATAAATTTGCCGTCGGTACAGATGAAATCCGTAGCCTGTGTACGGACACGGAGATTTTTCCCGACAATGTTCTATAATGCGGCTGTATTTTCACACCACAGGCGAAACGATCTATGACGCAGGATGAACTGAAAAAAGCGGTAGGATGGGCGGCACTTCAGTATGTACAGCCCGGCACCATTGTGGGCGTTGGTACAGGCTCAACGGCCGCACACTTTATTGATGCGCTGGGCACAATGAAAGGCCAGATTGAAGGCGCGGTCTCCAGCTCGGACGCCTCGACTGAAAAACTCAAAGGCCTCGGTATTCATGTGTTTGATCTCAACGAAGTGGATAGCCTGGGTATCTATGTCGATGGCGCGGACGAAATCAACGGTCATATGCAGATGATCAAAGGCGGCGGCGCGGCATTAACCCGTGAGAAAATTATTGCTTCCGTGGCGGAGAAATTTATCTGTATTGCGGATGCCTCTAAACAGGTGGATATTCTTGGCAAATTCCCGTTGCCGGTCGAAGTGATTCCGATGGCGCGCAGCGCGGTCGCTCGTCAACTGGTGAAGCTGGGCGGGCGTCCGGAGTACCGTCAGAACGTGGTCACGGATAACGGCAACGTGATTCTGGATGTTTATGGTATGGAAATCCTTGATCCCATCGCGCTGGAAAACGCCATTAACGCGATTCCGGGCGTCGTGACCGTGGGGCTGTTCGCCAACCGTGGCGCCGATGTCGCACTGATCGGCACGCCGGACGGGGTGAAAACCATCGTAAAATGATCGCGCCAGGCATATTTCCTGCCGCGTAAAAAATTCGGTCAGGGCAAATTTGGTGACATGTATCACGTTTAATCGTTTGCCCTGCCGATCCCTCCAAAGAAAAAGTTATTCCCGGTATTTTCATCTGCTATTTCCCGCTGTATGCGATTCCTTCATGACGCTGGCGCAAACGTTCATATTGCCGTGATAATTTTTTTTGATATGTTGAAGGACGGATGCAAATCCACACACAACATCAGATGGCAAAAAAAGACAGGATCGGGGAAATGGCAAAGGTATCGCTGGAGAAAGATAAAATTAAATTTCTGCTGGTTGAAGGGGTGCATCAAAAGGCGCTGGAAAGCCTTCGTGCGGCAGGTTACACCAACATTGAATATCACAAGGGCGCGCTGGACGCTGAACAGTTGAAAGCGTCCATCCGCGATGCCCACTTCATCGGTCTGCGATCCCGTACTCATCTGACAGAAGAAGTGATTAACGCCGCAGAGAAGCTGGTGGCGATTGGCTGCTTTTGCATCGGCACTAACCAGGTGGATTTAAATGCGGCGGCAAAACGCGGCATTCCGGTCTTTAACGCGCCATTCTCGAATACCCGTTCCGTGGCGGAACTGGTGATTGGCGAGCTGTTGCTGCTGCTGCGCGGCGTGCCGGAAGCGAACGCCAAAGCGCACCGCGGCGTATGGAATAAACTGGCGGCGGGATCGTTCGAAGCGCGCGGTAAAAAGCTTGGCATTATCGGTTACGGCCATATAGGAACGCAGTTGGGCATTCTGGCGGAATCGCTGGGGATGCATGTCTATTTCTATGATATTGAAAATAAACTGCCGCTCGGTAACGCAACTCAGGTGCAGCACCTGTCTGAATTGCTGAATATGAGCGATGTGGTCAGTCTGCACGTACCTGAAAACGCCTCCACCAAAAACATGATGGGCGCAAAAGAGATTGCCCTGATGAAGCCGGGTTCGCTGCTGATTAACGCCGCGCGCGGTACGGTGGTAGATATCCCGGCTTTGTGCGACGCGCTGGCGACGAAACATCTGGCGGGGGCGGCTATCGATGTCTTCCCGACGGAACCGGCCACTAATAGCGATCCGTTTACCTCTCCGCTGTGCGAATTCGATAACGTGATCCTGACGCCGCATATCGGCGGCTCGACGCAGGAGGCGCAAGAAAACATCGGTCTGGAAGTCGCAGGAAAACTGATTAAGTACTCGGATAACGGCTCGACGCTGTCCGCCGTGAACTTCCCGGAAGTGTCGCTGCCGCTGCACGGTGGTCGTCGCCTGATGCACATCCACGAAAACCGCCCGGGCGTATTGACCGCGCTTAACCAGATCTTTGCCGAGCAGGGCGTTAACATTGCCGCGCAGTATCTGCAAACCTCCGCCCGAATGGGGTATGTGGTGATTGATATAGAAGCCGATGGCGATGTGGCGGAGAAAGCGCTGCTGGCGATGAAGGCGATTCCGGGCACCATTCGCGCCCGTCTGCTGTACTAATTTCCTCTAAATGGGCAGGAGATGACCTGCCCATCCTTTCTCTGGTTTCCCTGCCTCAACAACTCTTCGTGTAACGCATACATTCTGTTTTCGAGCCTTGCCGCAATTGGTAATTAAAGGCAGCGTTGCGTGTTGTACAGCAATAAAAGGAATTTACGATAAGGGCTCAGCATAGCGCTGAAACGGGAAAGCCCCTACCGAGGCAGGGGCTCTAAAAAGGAAAGGGACGATGATGAGATACGTCATCATGCTGCTGATCCTGTTAATCATCGCTACGCCAGCATATTAACAGAGAGTACGCAGGAGGGAGGCTCGCCTCCCTCACCCTTCACCGAGAAATTTAGGTCAAAAAAGCGACGCTGTCAATCGACAAAACACGGCTACCACTCCCAAATTTTGGACGGCGTCACCACCGCAGGCAGCGGGATATCCCACTCTTCAACTGGCAGTTTTTCTACTAACTGGCAATCATGCGCGTAGCCCACGGGTAGGATCTTATGCTGCTGCCAGTTTTGCAACGTACGGTCATAAAATCCGCCGCCCATCCCCAGGCGCTGCCCGTCTTCGTCAAACGCGACTAACGGCGTTACCAGCACATCCAGCTTTGCCAGCGGTAATACGTCGCGGACATCAAGCCGTGGCTCCTGGATCTTTAAGCGGTTGGTCACCAGCGCACTCTGCGGATGATAGTGCAGGAACAGGAGGTTGCCAGGGCTGAAAGGATGAAGAACCGGAAGGTAGACGCGCTTGCCCGCTCGCCATAGCTGTTCAATCAGCGGCTGGGGGTCGAGTTCGCCATCAAAGGAGAGAAACACGGCGACAGTGTGCGCCATCACGACGGGAAGAAAGCTGAGTATTCGGGCGGCGGCCTGTTGACCAAAACGGCGTTGCTGCTCTGACGTTAGCGCACGGCGACGTTGCCGAATCATTCGGCGGATTTCTTGTCGTGATAAAGAGAGTTCGGGAAGTTGCGTCATGGCTGTCGCCAGTCAGAAGGGGAATCTCCGAGATGCCGCCGCAGGCTGTAACCCTTGAACCCTTGGTTCAAGGTGAATGTGTCGTCACAGTTTTAAGGCTTCTCGGACGAACCGAGCATGCTCACCAACCGCGGAGCGCCACATTCTTGTGGTATGAAATATCGGCTCAGGGGACTGGCCCGCTTGCAAACATCTCAGAGAAATTCTGTTTTCACAATCACTTTACCATAGTAAAGCGAAAAGTGTTATTCAAAGTTTTGGCCCGTTTTTTCGGTTATGCGACCTTGATCAAGCAACGCCTGTTCGATGGTCTGTTGTAGCATCCGAATACGTTGTTCCATGCTCGCCGCGTAATCGCGGGTCTTCGCTTTTTCCTGAGTTAACTCATAGCTGATATTCAATGCGGCAATGAAAACCAACTGCTCAGTATTTGTGACTCTAGTGCGAACTTTCAGATCTTGCAACCGCTGATTCAGATCGTCCGCAGCCTGATTCAACGCATCCCTTTGGTCAGGCGGGCAATTCACTCGCAGTGAACGGCCAAATATTTGGATATCGACGGGTTGTGCAGACATGCCACCTTCCTGCTGATTGACTGCGCTGCCTTCGTCTCCAGACCCAGGGTCCGCGAAGGGGCGACACTATAGCTACCCTGGTGTGAAGATACAAGCCCTTTTCTGGTTCACCAGGGTCCAAAGTGGTAGCATATCATGAATATCCTCCCTTTGATGACGAATGCTTATGTCTATACAGAACGAAATGCCTGGTTACAACGAAATGAACCGGTTTTTGAATCAACAAGGGGCCGGTCTGACCCCGGCTGAAATGCATGGTTTAATCAGCGGGATGATTTGCGGCGGCAACAACGACAGCTCATGGCAGCCGCTGCTGCACGACCTGACGAACGAAGGTCTGGCCTTCGGGCATGAGCTTGCTCAGGCGCTGCGCAAAATGCACGCGGCGACCAGCGACGCGCTGGAAGACGACGGCTTTCTTTTTCAGCTTTATCTGCCTGAAGGCGACGATGTCAGCGTATTCGATCGCGCAGATGCATTAGCCGGGTGGGTTAACCACTTTTTGCTTGGCCTCGGCGTAACGCAGCCTAAACTTGATAAAGTCACCGGCGAAACGGGTGAAGCGATTGACGACCTGCGTAATATTGCGCAGCTTGGTTATGATGAGAGCGAAGATCAGGAAGAGCTGGAGATGTCGCTCGAAGAGATCATCGAATATGTCCGTGTTGCGGCGCTGTTATGTCATGACACTTTCACGCGCCAACAGCCGACCGCGCCGGAAGTGCGTAAACCGACGCTACACTAAGAAAAAACGAAATGGAGGCCATGTCATGACTCAGCAGGAATACCAACGCCGTCGCCAGGCATTACTGGCGCAAATGCAGCCCGGCAGCGCCGCGCTGATCTTTGCCGCGCCAGAGGCGACGCGCAGCGCAGACAGTGAATATCCGTATCGCCAGAGTAGCGACTTCTGGTATTTCACCGGTTTTAACGAACCGGAAGCCGTGCTGGTACTGATTAAGAGTGATGACACCCACAACCACAGCGTTTTGTTCAACCGCGTTCGCGACCTGACGGCGGAAATCTGGTTTGGTCGCCGTTTAGGACAGGATGCCGCGCCGGAAAAACTGGGCGTTGACCGGGCGCTGGCGTTTAGCGAAATCAACCAGCAACTCTTTCAGTTGCTTAATGGTCTGGATGTGGTGTACCACGCGCAGGGCGAATATGCGTATGCCGACGAGATTGTTCTGGCTGCGCTGGAGAAGCTGCGCAAAGGCTCCCGCCAGAATCTGACCGCGCCGGCCACCATGACTGACTGGCGACCGATCGTCCATGAGATGCGCCTGTTCAAATCGCCGGAAGAGATTGCTGTCCTGCGCCGCGCCGGGGAAATTAGCGCGCTGGCGCATATCCGCGCGATGGAAAAATGCCGTCCGGGGATGTTTGAGTATCAGCTGGAGGGTGAAATTCACCACGAATTTAATCGCCATGGCGCGCGCTATCCCTCCTATAACACCATTGTCGGCAGCGGCGAAAATGGCTGTATCCTGCATTACACTGAAAACGAAAGTGAAATGCGCGACGGCGATTTAGTGCTTATCGACGCGGGCTGTAAATATAAAGGTTACGCGGGCGACATCACGCGTACTTTCCCGGTGAACGGGAAATTTACGCCAGCTCAGCGTGAAATTTATGACATCGTTCTGGAATCGCTGGAGACCAGCCTGCGACTGTTCCGTCCTGGCACCTCTATTCAGCAGGTGACCGGCGAAGTCGTGCGCATCATGATAACCGGGCTGGTGAAGTTGGGGATTTTGCAAGGAGAGGTTGATCAACTGATTGCCGAGAATGCGCATCGTCCTTTCTTTATGCATGGCTTGAGCCACTGGCTGGGGCTGGATGTTCATGATGTCGGCGTTTATGGGCCGGATCGCTCCCGCATCCTGGAGCCGGGCATGGTGCTGACCGTAGAGCCAGGCCTCTATATCGCGCCGGATGCAGACGTGCCGGAAGCGTATCGTGGCATTGGCGTTCGAATTGAAGATGACATTGTCATTACCGAAACCGGTAATGAAAACCTGACCGCTGGCGTTGTGAAGAAGGCGGATGACATTGAAGCATTAATGGCGGCGGCGCGGCAGCAATGAGCGTCATTATCGTTGGCGGCGGCATGGCAGGCGCGACGCTGGCGCTGGCCATCTCTCAGTTCAGTCATGGGACGTTGCCGGTACACCTGATTGAAGCGAAAGCGCCTGAAGCCGACGGTCATCCCGGCTTTGACGCCAGAGCGATTGCGCTGGCGGCGGGCACTTGCCAGCAACTGGCGCGAATTGGCGTCTGGCTGGCGATTTCCGATTGCGCAACGGCAATCAACACCGTACACGTCAGCGATCGCGGTCATGCCGGATTTGTGACTCTTGACGCGCAGGATTACAGCCTGGCAGCGTTGGGTCACGTTGCGGAGTTGCATGATATCGGGCTGCGTCTGTTTGCGCTCTTGCGTAAAGCGCCAGGCGTTACGCTGCACTGCCCGGAGCGCGTAGCCAGCGTGTCGCGTACCCAACAGCAGGTTAACGTCACTCTGGAAAACGGCAATGTGATAGCTGGCAGCGTGCTGGTGGCGGCTAACGGTACCCACTCCGCGCTGGCATCAGCCTGCGGCGTTGACTGGCATCAGGAGCCTTATGAACAGTTAGCGGTGATAGCGAATGTCGCAACCGCTATCCCGCATCAGGGACGCGCCTTTGAACGTTTTACCCCCAATGGCCCGCTGGCGATGTTGCCGATGTCACATGGCCGATGCTCGCTGGTTTGGTGTCACCCGCTCGACCAGCGTGATGAGGTGCTGAGCTGGTCCGACGCGCAGTTCTGTCATGCGTTGCAGGCCGCGTTCGGCTGGCGGCTGGGGCGAATTACTCAGGCGGGTAAGCGCAGCGCGTATCCGCTTGCCCTGACTACGGCGGCGAAAGTGTTTACTCACCGGACTGTCGTGGTCGGCAATGCGGCGCAGACGTTGCATCCTATCGCCGGACAAGGGTTTAATCTCGGTCTGCGCGATGTCATGAGCCTGGCGGAAACGCTGGTCGCGGCACAGGACGCGGGCGAGGATATTGGCGCCTGGCACGTGTTATCGCGCTATCAGCAGCGTCGTCAGGTTGACCGGGATACGACGATTGGCGTAACGAACGGTCTGGTCCATCTGTTTGCAAATCGTTGGGCGCCGCTGGTTATTGGGCGCAATATCGGTTTAATGGCGATGGAATTATTACCGCCTGCGCGCGATGCGCTGGCACAGCGGACCTTAGGTTGGGTTGCGCGTTAAGCAGATCTGTAGGCCGGATAAGGCATTTACGCCGCCATCCGGCATCGTGTTCGTAAAAATGCCGGATGGCGGCTTCGCCTTATCCGGCCTACGGTTTGATTGTTCCGGTTTCCAGGAGTAAATAGTGCAAAGTGTTGATGTAGCAATAGTTGGCGGAGGCATGGTGGGACTGGCTGTCGCCTGCGGCTTGCAGGGGAGCGGTTTGCGCGTTGCGGTACTGGATCACGTTGTCCCCCAGCCGTTGGCGAACGATGCGTCGCCTCAGCTTCGGGTGTCGGCGATTAATGCCGCCAGCGAAAAACTGCTTACCCGTCTTGGCGTATGGTCAAACATTGTGGCGCGACGGGCAAGTTGCTACCACGGTATGGAAGTCCGGGATAAAGACAGCTTTGGCCGTATTACGTTTGATGACGCAAGCATGGGATATAGCCATCTGGGGCATATTGTTGAAAACAGCGTCATTCACTACGCATTGTGGCAAAAAGCGCAGCAAGCGGCGGATATCACCTTAATGGCGCCAGCAGAGTTACAGCAGGTCGCCTGGGGAGAGAACGACGCCTTCCTGACTTTAAAAGACGGCGCGATGTTAACCGCGCGTCTGGTGATTGCCGCGGATGGCGCCAACTCCTGGCTGCGTAACAAAGCGGATATTCCCTTAACTTTCTGGGACTACCGTCACCATGCGCTGGTAGCGACTATCCGCACCGAAGAGCCGCACGGCGCGGTTGCTCGCCAGGTGTTTCATGGTGAAGGTATTCTGGCGTTTTTGCCGTTAAGCGATCCGCATCTGTGTTCCATTGTCTGGTCGCTTTCTCCGCAGGATGCGGAGCGTATGCAACAGAGCGGCGACGAGGCGTTTAACCAGGCGTTGACTATCGCCTTCGATAATCGGCTGGGCTTATGCCGCCTGGAAAGCGAACGGCAGGTTTTTCCGCTGACGGGCCGCTATGCTCGCCAGTTTGCCGCGCATCGTCTGGCGTTGGTCGGCGATGCCGCGCACACCATCCATCCGCTGGCAGGGCAAGGCGTCAACCTCGGTTTTATGGACGCGGCCGAACTGGTGGACAATCTGCGCCGGCTTCAGCGCCAGGGCAAAGACATTGGTCAACATCTTTATCTTCGTCGTTATGAGCGTAGTCGTAAACATAGCGCGGCGATGATGCTTGCCGGGATGCAAGGTTTTCGTGACCTGTTTGCCGGCGAAAACCCGGCAAAAAAATTGCTGCGCGACATCGGGCTGAAACTGGCGGATACGCTCCCCGGCGTCAAACCCCAACTGCTTCGCCAGGCAATGGGGCTAAACGATCTTCCGCAATGGCTTCGTTAAGCGTCTGACTGCACGCCAGCAAGAGTTTGAAACCCATCACACTTTGCTTTCCCGGCTATCGCGCCGGGGGGCTTTCCTCGTTTGAAATAATCTAATTTCACCGCCTATTTCGCATTATATTTTCTAATGTCATTATTTTTAGTGAACGCGATTTTCGACATTTTTTCCGCATTTAATATTAATTTATGTTGTGGTAAATCGTATCAGCTTCCTTTTTATGACGGTTATTTAGCGTAATAATGGTTTTTTGTGCTGATGGGGTTTTGGCGTTTTTTAGTCATAAGCTAATGTGATGGTAAATTCAGCCTTATGGTTTAGCGCCTGGTTCGGTGGTAAGTTCAGGAGCAAGAGAACGTTTGCGTCGACGCAGGAAAAAGGGCGTCGATGCCAGGTTTCGTGGCGAAGATTTCCCATGAAAATGGTTGTTAGCCCCCGCTAATTCAACGAGGAAAAGATGGCCCAACAGACGCCTTTGTACGAACAACACACGCTATGCGGCGCCCGCATGGTCGATTTTCATGGCTGGATGATGCCCCTGCATTACGGCTCTCAGCTTGATGAACACCACGCTGTGCGCACCGATGCCGGGATGTTTGATGTATCGCATATGACCATTGTCGATCTTCATGGTAGCCGCACACGAGAGTTTCTACGTTATCTGCTGGCAAACGACGTCGCGAAGCTAACGAAGACGGGTAAAGCCCTCTACTCCGGTATGCTTAACGCATCGGGCGGCGTGATTGATGACCTTATCGTCTACTACTTCACTGAAGATTTCTTCCGTCTCGTTGTTAACTCCGCCACCCGCGAAAAAGACCTCTCCTGGATTACCCAACACGCTGAACCTTATGCCATCGACATTACCGTTCGTGACGACCTGTCGCTGATTGCGGTACAGGGGCCGAATGCGCAGGAAAAAGCGGCGACTCTGTTTACTGACCAACAGCGCCATGCAGTAGAAGGTATGAAGCCGTTCTTCGGCGTTCAGGCAGGTGATCTGTTTATCGCCACCACCGGTTATACCGGCGAAGCGGGATATGAAATCGCCATGCCGAATGAAAAAGCGGCGGATTTCTGGCGTGCGCTGGTGGAGGCGGGCGTGAAGCCGTGCGGTCTTGGCGCGCGCGACACGCTGCGTCTGGAAGCAGGCATGAACCTGTACGGTCAGGAGATGGATGAAGGTATCTCTCCGCTGGCGGCTAATATGGGATGGACTATCGCCTGGGAACCTGCTGACCGCGACTTTATTGGCCGTGAGGCGCTGGAGATGCAGCGTGAAAAAGGCCATGAGCAGCTTGTCGGTCTGGTGATGACCGAGAAAGGCGTATTGCGTAATGAACTGCCGGTGCGTTTTACCGATGCGCAGGGCAATCAGCAAGAAGGCATTATCACCAGCGGGACGTTTTCCCCAACGTTGGGCTACAGCATTGCGCTGGCGCGCGTTCCGGCGGGCATCGGCGAGACGGCGATTGTACAAATTCGTAACCGTGAAATGCCGGTAAAAGTGACTAAACCTGTTTTTGTGCGTAACGGCAAAGCCGTCGCGTGATTCATCCTTTTTTGGAGATTAATTGATGAGCAACGTACCCGCAGAACTGAAATACAGCAAAGAACACGAATGGCTGCGTAAAGAAGCGGATGGCACTTACACCGTTGGCATTACTGAACACGCTCAGGAGCTGTTGGGCGATATGGTTTTTGTTGATCTGCCGGAAGTCGGCGCGACCGTAAGCGCGGGCGACGACTGCGCCGTGGCGGAGTCCGTAAAAGCGGCGTCCGACATTTATGCGCCGGTAAGCGGCGAGATCGTAGCGGTAAACGATGCGCTGAGCGACTCCCCCGGAGCTGGTGAACAGCGAACCGTATGCCGGCGGCTGGATCTTTAAAATCAAAGCCAGCGATGAAAGCGAACTTGAATCGCTGCTGGATGCCACCGCGTACGAGGCATTGTTAGAAGACGAATAATGTTGTGCCGGATAGCGCTAATGCTTATCCGGCCTACTCACTGCAACGCGAATGATTTTGCGTATTCGTTTTCGCACGCGTAGGCCCGGTAAGCGTCAGCGCCACCGGGCAATTGAGTTAGAGACAATCACGATTCACTGCACGTTTCAGGAACCATCGCCCATGACACAGACGTTAAGCCAGCTTGAAAACCGCGGCGCTTTCATTGAACGCCACATCGGACCGGACGCCGCGCAGCAGCAAGAGATGCTGAATGCGGTTGGCGCCGAGTCGTTAAACGCGCTGACAGGTCAGATTGTGCCGAAAGACATTCAGCTCGCGACTCCGCCGCAGGTTGGCGAGGCGGCAACCGAATATGCCGCACTGGCGGAATTAAAAGCCATCGCCGGGCGTAACAAGCGCTTCACGTCGTACATTGGCATGGGCTACACCGCCGTGCAGCTACCGCCGGTTATCCCGCGCAACATGCTGGAAAATCCGGGCTGGTACACCGCCTACACTCCTTATCAGCCGGAAGTGTCTCAGGGGCGCCTGGAAGCGCTGCTCAACTTCCAACAGGTCACGCTGGATCTGACCGGACTGGATATGGCTTCGGCTTCTCTTCTTGACGAAGCCACCGCTGCCGCCGAAGCAATGGCGATGGCAAAGCGCGTCAGCAAACTGAAAAATGCCAACCGTTTCTTTGTGGCGGCTGACGTCCATCCGCAAACGCTGGACGTGGTACGTACACGCGCCAAAACCTTTGGCTTTGACGTGATTGTCGATGACGCGGACAAAGTGCTGGATCATCAGGACGTATTTGGCGTGCTGTTACAACAGGTAGGCACCACGGGCGAAATTCACGACTACGGCGCACTGATTAGTGAACTCAAAGCCCGTAAAGTGATTGTCAGCGTCGCCGCCGATTTTATGGCGTTGGTGCTGCTGACGGCTCCGGGCAAACAGGGCGCGGACATTGTTTTCGGCTCTGCGCAACGTTTTGGCGTACCGATGGGGTACGGTGGCCCGCACGCGGCGTTCTTTGCCGCCAAAGACGAATTTAAACGCTCCATGCCAGGCCGTATTATCGGCGTCTCAAAAGATGCGGCGGGCAATACCGCACTGCGCATGGCGATGCAGACTCGCGAGCAGCATATCCGTCGTGAGAAAGCGAACTCCAACATTTGTACCTCGCAGGTACTGCTGGCTAACATCGCCAGCCTGTATGCCGTTTATCATGGTCCGGTCGGTCTGAAGCGCATCGCTAATCGTATCCACCGCCTGACCGATATTCTGGCGGCAGGTCTGCAACAAAAAGGACTGAAGCTGCGTCATGCGCACTACTTCGACACCCTGTGTGTGGAAGTGGCTGATAAAGCTGCGGTACTGGCGCGTGCGGAAGCGGCAGAGATCAACCTGCGCAGCGATATTCATAACGCGGTGGGTATTACCCTCGATGAAACCACCACCCGTGAGAATGTGGCGCAGTTGTTCAATGTTTTGCTGGGCGACAGCCACGGTCTGAACATTGAAACACTGGATAAAGACGTGGCGCTTGATAGCCGTTCTATTCAGCAAAGTATGCTGCGTGACGATGCGATTCTGACGCATCCGGTATTTAACCGTTACCACAGCGAAACCGAGATGATGCGCTATATGCACTCGCTGGAGCGTAAAGATCTGGCGCTGAACCAGGCGATGATCCCGCTGGGTTCCTGCACCATGAAGCTGAACGCCGCCGCCGAGATGATTCCTATCACCTGGCCGGAATTCGCTGAACTGCATCCGTTCTGCCCGCCGGAACAGGCCGAAGGATATCATCAGATGATTAGCCAGCTTTCGGACTGGTTGGTGAAACTCACCGGGTACGACGCCGTCTGTATGCAGCCGAACTCCGGCGCGCAGGGGGAATACGCGGGGCTGCTGGCGATTCGTCACTATCACGAAAGCCGCAACGAAGGGCATCGCGATATCTGCCTGATCCCGGCTTCTGCTCACGGCACTAACCCTGCTTCTGCACATATGGCAGGAATGCAGGTGGTGGTTGTGGCGTGTGATAAAAATGGCAACATTGATCTGACTGATCTGCGCGCGAAAGCCGAACAGGCGGGTGATAATCTCTCCTGCATCATGGTGACCTATCCGTCCACCCACGGCGTCTATGAAGAAACGATCCGCGAAGTGTGTGAAGTTGTGCACCAGTTCGGCGGTCAGGTTTACCTTGATGGCGCGAACATGAACGCCCAGGTCGGCATCACCTCACCGGGCTTTATTGGCGCGGACGTTTCGCACCTCAACCTGCATAAAACCTTCTGCATTCCGCACGGCGGCGGCGGCCCAGGCATGGGACCGATCGGCGTGAAAGCGCATCTGGCACCGTTTGTGCCGGGTCATAGCGTGGTGCAAATTGAAGGGATGCTCACCCGTCAGGGCGCGGTGTCTGCGGCGCCGTTCGGCAGCGCCTCCATTCTGCCGATTAGTTGGATGTACATCCGCATGATGGGCGCAGAAGGCCTGAAGCAGGCAAGTCAGGTAGCGATTCTTAACGCTAACTACATTGCCAGCTGTCTGAAAGACGCGTACCCGGTACTGTATACTGGTCGCGATGGCCGTGTGGCGCACGAATGTATTCTTGATATTCGTCCGCTGAAAGAAGAAACCGGCATCAGCGAGCTGGATATTGCCAAGCGTCTGATCGACTACGGTTTCCATGCGCCAACCATGTCGTTCCCGGTGGCGGGCACGCTGATGGTAGAGCCGACGGAATCTGAAGGTAAGGCCGAGCTGGATCGCTTTATCGATGCGATGCTGGCTATACGCGCAGAGATTGACCAGGTGAAAGCCGGTGTCTGGCCGCTGGAAGATAACCCGCTGGTGAACGCGCCGCACATTCAGAGCGAACTGGTCGCCGAGTGGGCGCATCCGTACAGCCGTGAAGTTGCCGTATTCCCGGCAGGCGTGGCAGACAAATACTGGCCGACGGTGAAACGTCTGGATGATGTTTATGGCGACCGTAACCTGTTCTGCTCCTGCGTACCGATTAGCGACTACCAGTAATTTACTGATTCGACTGTCTTCTAAAGGCGCTTCGGCGCCTTTTCAGCTTGTTAATAAAGTGCGTTTTGTTTATGTCGGATGCAGTGTGAGTGCCTTATTCAGGCTACAAAGTGTTACTAATTCAATATATTACAGTAAATCGTTGGCTCCTGTCAGGCAACCTGGCGTTTGTATCAGTGTATTAGCCAGAATTAAATTACCGGTTTTTTAGAGTCTAATGATTCATTGTGCATCATTTTTACCTTGCTGTTATTTAATAAAAATAACACGGTATATTTACATGTAGTTACAAATGGTTTCTCTCCGGAATCGTTATTTACCTCTCAATATAGTTACAAAAATTTCCGTATATTAAATTCATCAAGTTATTAATTTAAATTATAAATTAAAAATAAGCATAAATAACGTAAATATTTATTAACTTAGCGCTTTGTTTTTTATACTTGGAGGGAATAATGAAACGATTTATATTTCTGCCATTAATGACATATTTTCTATTAATGAATGCAATGGCAGCTAACGGAGAAAATAATCCCAGTAATCTATTAGGTGCACCAGTTAATACCGCTATTTCTGGTGGTTCAGTATTGCCGGAAGGAAAGTTATTAACCGCCGTGAATAGCTCATTTCGCGATAAAGATCATCAAATCGAGGGGCACGGAAGTCCGGATGTTTACTCCCAGATATGGTTATTGAAGATTCGTTACGGTTTGACCGACAGACTGGAATTATCAACTGTGGGTTCCTATATCAATAACAAACGAGACAATCTGTCTCCTGAGCACATAGAGGGAATGGGCGACCAATCGGTGGGGGTCAATTATGCTTTAATGAGCCAGCGAAGAGGTGATCCGTTTTGGGTTACGGTAGGTGGGGCAGTATTACTACCCACCGGGCAAGATGGAGATAATCATTTGCCTGGGAATAGCGCCTGGGGAGGAAGAGTAACACTCACTTTAACAAAATTATTTACTCCTAACATTAAAGGGGATATGGGTTTTGTATATCAGGGACCATTTGAGCGCGGTAACCAGGACGTGAAACGAGGTAACGAATTCCAGTGGAATACCCAGGTGCGGTATATGTTTAGCGATTTACCGCTGGATCTTGGTCTGGAAAGTGCCTACAGCAATAATGCCTCTGGAACGAAAAAACTGTCTAATGGCAGCGTAATTAATAACCATTCTGGAACTACCGAATGGGTTGTTGGTCCGTCATTTAATATTGCCGTCGATTCACTGAAATTATGGTTTGGTGCCGGAGCCTTCTTCCCGGTAATGCAGGAAGTGAAGTCGCCAACCAAAATGGAAGATGTACGCTGGGAATTTAAAATAGGTAAGACCTGGTAAGACTCGTTCAAAGTGTTACCCGCCGACTGGCGGGTAACGTGCAGGAGTTAAAGCTTCTCGCCGTTGCTGGCAATCACCTCTTTGTACCAGTTGAAGCTTTTCTTACGCGAACGCGACATATCGCCCGTACCGTCATCGTGCTTGTTCACGTAGATGAAGCCGTAGCGCTTGCTGTACTGACCGGTGGTGAACGACACGCAGTCGATGCAGCCCCACGGCGTGTAGCCCATCAGGTCGACACCATCGTAAGTGACCGCTTTTTTCATCTCTTCAATATGGGCGCGCAGGTAGTCAATGCGATAGTCGTCGTTGATGCTGCCATCTTCTTCTACTTTGTCGTAAGCACCAAAACCGTTTTCGACAATAAATAGCGGCTTTTGATAGCGTTCGTACAGTTCACACAATGAATAGCGCAGACCCACCGGGTCAATCTGCCAGCCCCAGTCAGATGCTTTAACATAGGGGTTCGGTACGCTGCCTTCAAAACCGGAAATCGCATCGCCGCTACCGCCTTCGGCTTTGACCGCGTTGGTCATGTAATAACTGAAACCAAGATAATCGCAGGTGCCTTCGCGCAGCACTTCAAGATCGCCATTTTCCATTTTGATGTTAAATCCGCGGCGCTCCCACTCGTTCAACACATAGGACGGGTAGTAGCCGCGCAGCTGTACATCGGTAAAGACGTAGCGTTCACGCATCGACTCCTGAGCAAACATCACATCTTCTGGTTTACAGGAGAAAGGATACAGCGCGACCATCGCCAGCATACAGCCAACTTTCATCTGTGGATTAATACGACGTGCCGCTTTTACCGCCAGCGCGCTGGCGACAAACTGATGATGTAAGACCTGATACATGGTTTCTTCTGGATTCTCATGCTCGGTATACACTACGCCGGAACAGCAGTAGCCAAACAGCGGCGCGCGCCAGTTTCGCTGATTGTTGATTTCATTGAAGGTCATCCAGTATTTGACCTTATGTTTGTAGCGTTCAAACACGACTTCAGCAAAACGGACAAAGAAATCAACGACCTTACGATTGGTCCAGCCGCCGTAGTGCTGTACCAGATGTAATGGCATTTCAAAGTGAGAAAGGGTAATGACCGGTTCGATGTTGTATTTGAGTAACTCATCAAACATGTCGTCGTAGAATTTCAGACCGGCCTCGTTTGGCTGGGATTCGTCGCCATTCGGGAAGATACGCGTCCAGGCAATAGAGGTACGGAAGCATTTGAACCCCATTTCGGCGAAAAGACGGATGTCTTCTTTGTAATGTCCGTAAAAATCCACCGCCTCGTGGTTCGGATAGTATTTGCCAGCAACGACATTCTGGGTGATTTCGCGTGGCACGCCGTGTGCGCCGCCGGTTAGCACGTCGCAGATGCTGGGGCCTTTACCGTCTTTATTCCAGCCGCCTTCAACCTGGTGTGCAGCAACCGCGCCGCCCCATAAAAAATCTTTTGGCAAGGTGAGTTTTCTCATTGTTGCATAATCTCAATTTATTTAGTCTGTTATCATTCATTCTGCACCAAGTGGCATGTAAAGCGTACGCAAAATTCCAGGATGCTCGCGTGTCGGAGCAAGAACACATTCAGATCGTAACATCCACTTCAAGGGGCCATATTCAGGGGGGATAACCACATGCAGCCAAACGACATTACTTTCTTTCAACGTTTCCAGAATGACATTCTGGCAGGGCGTAAAACCATCACTATTCGTGATGCCTCCGAGTCCCACTTTAAAGCAGGCGATGTGCTACGCGTGGGGCGGTTCGAAGATGATGGCTATTTTTGCACAATCGAAGTGACAGGAACGTCAACTGTGACGCTGGATACGCTGAACGAAAAACATGCGCAACAGGAAAATATGTCGCTTGATGAGCTGAAACGGGTCATTGCTGAAATCTATCCCAACCAGACGCAATTTTATGTGATTGATTTTAAATGCCTTTGATAAATATGAACGCGTGTTAGTTGAGTTTTTGTAATTAACCAATTGAATAATAAATAAAATTTAATTTTGCGAATTTATTTTTAGCTAACATGTGTTCACTGGAACCATTCTCAGTTACGCTAGAGGCGCAGTTCATCGTTATGAACGTTTCTCCGGAGTAAGTTATGGTGCAAAAACCATTAATGACGCAGGGATATTCGCTGGCTGAGGAAATCGCCAACAGTATTAGCCACGGCATTGGATTGGTATTTGGTATTGTCGGCCTGGTGCTGTTGTTGGTTCAGGCGGTAGAGGCGAATGCGGGTATGACGGCTATCGCCAGCTACAGTTTATATGGCGGGAGCATGATCCTGCTTTTTCTTGCCTCAACGCTTTATCACGCCATTCCTCATCAGCGGGCAAAAATCTGGTTAAAGAAATTTGATCACTGCGCTATCTATCTGCTCATTGCCGGAACCTATACGCCATTTCTGCTGGTAGGTCTGGATTCGCCGCTGGCGCGCGGACTAATGATTGTGATCTGGAGCCTGGCGCTATTCGGTATCCTCTTCAAGTTGACGATTGCGCACCGATTTAAAGTGCTTTCACTGGTTACGTATCTGGCAATGGGCTGGCTGTCGCTGATAGTGGTTTATCAGTTGGCGATTAAGCTGGCGATAGGCGGCGTGACGCTGCTGGCGGTAGGTGGCGTCGTTTACTCGCTAGGCGTAATTTTCTATGTTTGCAAACGCATACCTTATAACCACGCCATCTGGCATGGCTTTGTGCTGGGTGGCAGCGTGTGCCACTTCCTGGCCATCTATTTGTATGTGGGACAGGCATAATTCCCGGATGCCCGTGCCGGATGGCGGCGCTGTCGCACCTTATCCGGCCTACGAGAACAGCACGTGCGAGCCTGATGGCGTTGCGCTATCAGGCTATCCGGCTTTTAACGTGATATCACTCTTCCAGCGAGTAGGGTAGCGGGACGATATGCAGGGTGTTGGCATCGTCGCGAACGCGGAAGACGCTTTCGGCTTCTAAATCGTTATTCATGACGGCCTGAACCAGTAACTGACCATCGTCCAACTGCGTCGCCGCCAGAATAGCGCCGGTACGACGCCAGTTCTCGCCCATCTGTAGCTCCAGATCTTCTCCTGCTTCCGGTACCCGGCTGGCTTTGCCCGCCAGCAACCAAAGCGCGCGTTTATTGGCGCCGCGGAATTTTGCCCGTGCGACCATCTCCTGTCCGGTGTAGCAGCCTTTCTTGAAGCTGATGCCTCCCAACGCCTGTAGGTTAGTCGCCTGGGGGATAAACTGACCGCTGTTCGCCGCGTCAATCACCGGAATGCCTGCTTCAATATCCAACGCCAGCCACTGTTGACTGTTATTCAGTTCGGCTTCGCCATGCAACTTCTCCGTTAACATGTTGGCCGTCGCGACATCGGTGACAAGCAGGAATCGTTCCGCAGGATGTTCAAACCATAGCAGCGTGGAGGCGCCGTCTCTGACCACCTGATTTTCGCTATTGGGCAGTTCGCTAAAGACATTAGCCAGCGCCGCGCGGGCCTGAAAACCTGCCACGCCAAGCAATACGCGTTCGTCATCCGGCGCGATGACCACTTTGGAAAATACGGCGTACTTTTTCAGCTCCGTTAATTGCGCTTCACGCACGCTACGGCGTTCAATCCAGGCGAAACCGTCGCGCTCACGGAACAGGCGCAGAGTGCTCCACATCTTACCTTTAGCATCGCAGTGGGCGGCGAGAAGGTGTTGCTGTTCAGTCATCTGGCTTACGTCAGCGGTGACCTGGCCCTGAATATACTTTTCACTGTCTACGCCGGTAATGGTCGACAGCGCCCAGTCGTCAAGCGCGATCAGCGTCAGCGGCAGGCGGGCTGACGATGAAGGATGACGTGGTGGAAAGGAGATAAAAGCCATAAATAATGTCCTGGTTAGCTGCAACAATAATGGTTAATGGTAAAAGAGCCATCGGTCATTGCAAGTGCTTTAAATAGCCCATTGAGAGCGGATTGATCGTTTTGCGAGGCGGTATCCAAAATGGATGAACATATTGATTCCCAGCCTTTTATTTCGCGATCGCGTTCCAGATTACTGAGATTCCCGTAAAACAACGCCAAAAACACGTTACAATAGCCCGGTACTTCATTTTCGCGAGGCAGGAAGAACATGGATATTCACAATAAAGCACGTATTCACTGGGCATGTCGTCGCGGTATGCGCGAACTTGATATTTCCATCATGCCGTTTTTTGAACATGAGTACGATAGTTTAAGTGATGAAGAAAAGCGTATTTTTGTCCGTTTGTTGCAGAGTGACGACCCGGATTTATTTAACTGGTTAATGAATCACGGTAAACCGGCTGACGCTGAACTGGAACAGATGGTCCGACTCATTCAGACACGGAATCGGGAACGTGGTCCTGTGGCAATCTGATTTACGCGTCTCATGGCGCGCTCAGTGGATCTCATTGCTCATTCATGGGCTGGTTGCCGCGGTGATTTTATTGATGCCCTGGCCGCTGAGTTATACCCCGTTATGGATGATACTACTGTCGCTGGTCGTGTTTGACTGTGTACGTAGCCAGCGCAGGATTAATACCTGCCAGGGAGAGATCAAGCTACTCATGGACGGGCGCTTACGCTGGCAGGGGCAGGACTGGACGCTCTTGCATCCGCCCTGGTTACTGAAGAGCGGGATGGTGTTGCGTTTACGCGCAGAGTCTGGACGTCATCAGCATTTATGGCTGGCGGCGGATAGCATGGAAGAAGCGGAATGGCGTGAGTTGCGTCGGATACTGTTACAGCAGCCGATATCAGGCCAACACTGACGGAACGGCGTAAACGCGGTTCCGTCGAGAGGGAAATACAGCGAGTAAGGCTTCAGGCGTAGTGTTCGGCCATTTCGCCGAGAATTTGTTCACACCAGGTCTGTATACGCTCATCGCTGAGATCGTACTGGTTCGTTTCATCCAGCGCCAGGCCGACAAACAGTTGCCCATCCGCAATGACCGGTTTATTGCTGGTAAATTCGTAGCCTTCTGTGGGCCAGTAGCCGACAAATTTAACGCCTTTGAGGGCAAGTTTGTCATGCAACATACCCAGCGCATCCAGGAACCACTCACCGTAGCCGAGCTGGTCGCCCATACCGTAAAGCGCAACGATTTTGCCTTCCAGATTGAGATCGTCCAGTTGCTCCCAGACGGCTTCCCAGTCCTCCTGAATTTCGCCAAAATCCCAGGTGGGGATGCCTAAAATGAGCACGTCGTACTGCTCCATTAAGGCGGGGGCGTCATCCTTGAGGTTATGTAATGTCACCAGCTCCGGGCCGAGGATATCGCGAATTTTCTCTGCGGCCATCTCGGTGTAGCACGTGCTGGAACCGTAAAAAAGACCCATGTTCATTACGTTACATCTCGATTCTGCTATAGCGTTGCGGGTAGTGTAACAGAATCGCTGCATTCACGGCACAATGAGGCATAATGCACCAAAAGTCAGCGTGAAGTGGGGAGCGCGAATGGAACAGGATTTAGCGCGTATTGAGCAGTTTCTGGATGCCCTGTGGCTGGAACGAGATCTGGCGGAAAATACATTAAGCGCGTATCGTCGCGATTTATCGATGGTCGTTGCGTGGTTGCATCATCGCGGAAAAACGCTTGCGACGGCGCAGGCTGATGATTTACAAACGCTGCTGGCTGAACGGGTGGAGGGCGGATACAAAGCGACCAGCTCCGCACGCCTGTTAAGCGCTATGCGGCGCTTCTTCCAGCATCTGTACCGTGAAAAGTATCGTGAGGATGATCCGAGCGCGCAGTTGGCCTCGCCTAAGCTTCCGCAGCGTTTACCGAAAGATCTTAGCGAGGTGCAGGTTGAGCGGCTCTTGCAGGCGCCGCTTATTGATCAACCTTTGGAGTTGCGCGATAAAGCTATGTTGGAAGTGCTGTATGCCACCGGTTTGCGCGTGTCGGAACTGGTGGGGCTGACAATGAGCGATATCAGTCTGCGGCAGGGCGTGGTGCGGGTTATCGGTAAAGGCAATAAAGAGCGGTTGGTGCCGTTAGGCGAAGAGGCGGTATATTGGCTGGAAACGTATCTGGAGCATGGGCGTCCCTGGTTACTCAATGGCGTATCGATTGACGTATTGTTCCCCAGCCAGCGTGCGCAGCAGATGACGCGGCAGACCTTCTGGCACCGTATTAAACATTATGCGGTACTGGCTGGAATCGATAGCGAAAAACTATCGCCGCATGTTTTACGTCACGCTTTCGCCACGCATTTGCTGAATCACGGCGCCGACTTGCGCGTTGTACAAATGCTACTTGGGCATAGCGATCTTTCGACGACACAAATTTATACGCATGTCGCAACGGAGCGTTTGCGTCAACTTCATCAACAGCACCATCCGCGGGCATGAGTGCTGATAGGAAAGGATAGTTTATGAAAAAGCGTTTTATGATGTTCACTTTACTGGCGGCGGCGTTTTCAGGCGTGGCCCATGCGGATGATGCGGCTATCCGTCAGTCGCTGGCTAAGCTGGGCGTTCAGAGTACGGAAATTCAGGCCTCGCCAGTGGCAGGGATGAAAACCGTCCTCACTCACAGCGGCGTACTGTACGTCACTGATGACGGCAAACATATTATTCAAGGGCCGATGTATGACGTGAGCGGCGCGCATCCGGTAAACGTGACGAATAAACTGCTGATGAGCCAGCTAAATGCGCTGGAAAAAGAGATGATCGTCTATAAAGCGCCGGATGAGAAACATGTCATTACTGTTTTTACCGATATCACCTGCGGCTATTGTCATAAGCTACATGAAGAGATGAAAGATTATAACGCGCTGGGGATCACGGTTCGTTATCTGGCTTTTCCGCGCCAGGGGCTGGAAAGCCAGGCGGAGCAGGATATGAAATCTATCTGGTGCGCCAAAGACAAAAACAAAGCGTTTGATGACGCCATGGCAGGTAAGGGCGTGAAACCGGCAAGCTGTGACGTGAACATTGCTGATCATTATGCGTTGGGCGTGCAGTTGGGCGTTAGCGGTACGCCAGCCATTGTATTGAGTAACGGCTATGTGGTGCCTGGCTATCAGGGACCGAAAGAGATGAAAGCGTTTCTTGATGAGCATCAAAAACAGACCAGTGGTAAATAATACGCGTGAAACAACAGAGACAACTTCGTCGGCGCGAGGCTGATGAGACGGCGGAACTCCCCGCCGATCTTCCTCCATTACTACGACGTCTATATGCCAGCCGGGGCGTTCGTAGCGCCCGCGAACTGGAGCGCAGCGTGAAAGGAATGCTGCCCTGGCAACAGCTTAGCGGCATAGATAACGCGGTGGAGATCCTCTACAACGCCTTTCGCGAAGGTACCCGCATTATTGTTGTTGGCGATTTTGACGCCGACGGCGCGACCAGTACTGCGCTAAGCGTATTGGGAATGCGTGCGTTGGGATGTGACAACATCAGTTATCTGGTGCCTAATCGCTTTGAGGACGGCTACGGTTTAAGCCCGGAAGTGGTCGATCAGGCGAAGGCGCGCGGCGCGCAGCTTATCGTCACCGTAGACAACGGCATTTCATCCCACGCCGGCGTAGCGCATGCAAAGACGTTGGGGATTCCGGTGATCGTGACCGATCACCACCTGCCTGGCGACACGTTGCCGGATGCCGAAGCGATTATTAATCCTAATCTGCGCGACTGCGAATTCCCGTCTAAGTCGCTGGCGGGCGTCGGTGTGGCGTTTTATCTGATGCTGGCGTTGCGAACATTTTTGCGCGACAAAGGATGGTTCGACGAGCGCAACATTGCGCCGCCGAATCTGGCGGAGTTACTGGATTTAGTGGCGTTGGGAACGGTCGCAGACGTTGTGCCGCTGGACGCTAATAACCGTATTCTGACCTGGCAAGGACTAAGTCGTATTCGTGCCGGGAAATGCCGTCCGGGAATTAAAGCGTTGCTGGAGATATCGAATCGCGATCCGCAGCAGCTTGCCGCCAGTGATTTAGGCTTCGCGTTGGGGCCTCGCCTGAATGCCGCCGGCAGGCTGGATGATATGTCCGTTGGCGTGGCGTTACTGTTGTGCGACAACCTCGGCGAAGCGCGTGTTCTGGCCAGCGAGCTGGATGCGCTTAACCAGACGCGCAAAGAAATAGAGCAGGGGATGCAGGCGGAAGCGCTTATCCTGTGCGAAAAGCTTGAGCGCAGTAGTGAAACGCTTCCGGGCGGTCTGGCGATGTACCATCCTGAATGGCATCAGGGCGTGGTCGGAATTCTGGCGTCGCGCATTAAAGAGCGTTTTCACCGCCCGGTGATCGCCTTTGCGCCTGCGGGCGACGGCACGTTAAAAGGCTCAGGCCGATCGATTCAGGGGTTGCATATGCGCGATGCGCTGGAACGGCTGGATACCCTTTACCCTGATCTGATGATCAAGTTCGGCGGTCATGCGATGGCGGCGGGATTGTCGCTGGAAGAGCATAAATTCGAGCAGTTTCAGCAACGTTTTGGCGAGCTGGTGACGGAATGGCTCGATCCTGCCCTGTTGCAAGGCGAGGTGATCTCCGATGGTCCATTAAGCGCGGCGGAGATGTCTATGGAAGTGGCGCAACTGTTGCGGGATGCCGGACCGTGGGGGCAAATGTTCCCGGAACCGTTATTCGATGGTCGTTTCCGTCTGCTACAACAGCGTCTGGTGGGCGAGCGCCACCTCAAGGTGATGGTGGAGCCTGTCGGCGGCGGCCCGCTGTTGGATGGCATCGCATTTAATATTGATACGACCTGTTGGCCGGATAACGGCGTGCGGGAGGTAGAACTGGCTTATAAACTGGACATTAACGAGTTTCGCGGCAACCGTAGTTTACAGATTATTATCGATGATATTTGGCCGCTATGATCGGGGCGATTTAACAACACTTTCGCTGTAATTAAGGGGCGAAATCCGCTAATATTTCGCCCTTATAACCGCATTTTGACAAGTCAAATAAAAGAAATCAGACCATGTTTGAAATTAACCCGGTGAATAACCGCATTCAGGACCTCACGGAACGCACCAACGTTCTTAGGGGGTATCTTTGACTACGATGCTAAGAAAGAGCGTCTGGAAGAAGTAAACGCCGAGCTGGAACAGCCGGATGTCTGGAACGAACCTGAGCGCGCGCAGGCGCTGGGAAAAGAGCGTTCATCGCTCGAAGCGATCGTCGATACGCTTGATCAAATGACTCAGGGGCTGGACGACGTTTCCGGGCTGCTGGAACTGGCGGTAGAAGCTGACGACGAAGAGACGTTTAACGAAGCCGTCGCGGAACTGAATACGCTGGAAGAGAAACTGGCGCAGTTGGAATTCCGTCGGATGTTCTCCGGCGAGTACGATAGCGCCGATTGCTATCTCGATATTCAGGCCGGTTCTGGTGGTACTGAAGCGCAGGACTGGGCCAGCATGTTGCTGCGTATGTATCTGCGTTGGGCGGAAGCGCGCGGCTTCAAGACAGAAGTCATTGAAGAGTCGGAAGGGGAAGTCGCCGGCATTAAGTCCGCGACTATCAAAATCTCCGGCGAATATGCCTATGGCTGGCTGCGCACTGAAACTGGCGTACATCGTCTGGTGCGTAAAAGCCCGTTCGACTCCGGCGGTCGCCGTCATACCTCGTTTAGCTCCGCATTTGTGTATCCGGAAGTGGACGACGATATCGATATCGACATTAACCCGGCGGATCTGCGTATCGACGTCTATCGCGCGTCTGGCGCAGGCGGTCAGCACGTTAACCGTACGGAGTCCGCCGTGCGTATCACCCATATTCCCACCGGGATCGTGACGCAGTGCCAGAACGACCGTTCGCAGCACAAAAACAAAGACCAAGCCATGAAGCAGATGAAAGCGAAGCTTTATGAACTGGAGATGCAGAAAAAGAACGCTGAAAAACAGGCGATGGAAGACACTAAGTCCGATATCGGCTGGGGAAGCCAGATTCGTTCCTATGTCCTGGACGATTCCCGCATTAAAGACCTGCGTACTGGGGTGGAAACCCGCAATACACAGGCGGTACTGGACGGTAGTCTGGATCAATTTATCGAAGCAAGTTTGAAAGCAGGGCTATGAGGAATCAACATGTCTGAACAAAACGCACAGGGCGCTGACGAGGTAGTCGATCTTAACAATGAAATGAAGGCACGTCGCGAGAAGCTGGCTGCACTGCGTGAGCAGGGTATCCCGTTCCCGAACGATTTCCGTCGTGACCGTACCTCAGACCAACTGCACGCAGAGTTTGACGCGAAAGAAGCTGAAGAACTGGAAGCGCTGAATATTGAAGTGTCCGTCGCGGGCCGTATGATGACTCGCCGTATTATGGGTAAAGCCTCTTTTGTTACCCTGCAAGACGTAGGCGGCCGCATTCAGCTGTATGTGGCGCGCGATGATCTGCCGGAAGGCGTTTACAACGAGCAGTTCAAGAAGTGGGATCTTGGCGATATCCTCGGCGCGAAAGGTAAGCTGTTCAAAACCAAAACCGGCGAGCTGTCTATCCACTGCACCGAACTGCGCCTGCTGACGAAAGCGCTGCGTCCGTTGCCGGATAAATTCCACGGCCTGCAGGACCAGGAAGCGCGCTATCGCCAGCGTTATCTGGATCTCATCTCTAACGATGAATCCCGTAACACCTTCAAAACCCGTTCGAAGATCCTGGCCGGTATTCGCCAGTTTATGGTTGCTCGCGGCTTTATGGAAGTCGAAACGCCGATGATGCAGGTGATCCCAGGCGGCGCGTCTGCCCGTCCGTTTATCACCCATCACAACGCGCTGGATCTGGATATGTACCTGCGTATCGCGCCGGAACTGTACCTGAAGCGTCTGGTGGTTGGCGGCTTCGAACGCGTATTCGAAATTAACCGTAACTTCCGTAACGAAGGCATCTCCGTGCGCCATAATCCTGAGTTCACCATGATGGAACTCTATATGGCGTATGCGGACTACAAAGACCTGATCGAGCTGACGGAGTCTCTGTTCCGTACGCTGGCGCAGGATGTTCTGGGCACCACCCAGGTTCCGTACGGTGATGAAGTGTTTGACTTCGGTAAGCCGTTCGAAAAACTGACCATGCGTGAAGCGATCAAGAAATATCGTCCGGAAACGGATATGGCTGATCTGGACAACTTCGACTCCGCGAAGGCGATTGCTGAAAGCATCGGCATTCACGTCGAGAAGAGCTGGGGTCTGGGCCGTATCGTCACCGAGATCTTTGACGAAGTCGCTGAAGCGCATCTAATTCAGCCGACCTTCATCACCGAATATCCGGCTGAAGTGTCTCCGCTGGCGCGTCGTAATGATGTGAACCCGGAAATCACTGACCGCTTCGAGTTCTTTATCGGCGGCCGTGAAATCGGCAATGGCTTTAGCGAGTTGAACGATGCGGAAGACCAGGCGCAGCGTTTCCTGGATCAGGTTAATGCAAAAGCGGCGGGCGACGACGAAGCCATGTTCTACGACGAAGACTACGTGACGGCGCTGGAACACGGTTTACCGCCGACAGCGGGTCTGGGAATTGGTATCGACCGTATGGTGATGCTGTTTACTAACAGCCACACGATTCGCGACGTTATTCTGTTCCCGGCGATGCGTCCGGTGAAATAAGATGTAAATTGCCGGATGGGGCATCAGCCGCCATCCGGCATCTCTTCGTTCTGACGTAGCGCCATCAGGCAATCTTTAACGCTGGCAGTAATTGAGCAGTCGTTCACGCGCTTGTTCGTCTGACGCTTGCATGACCATCCACGGGCTAAATGCCCACGGCGTAGCGAGAAGGCTTTTCCATACGCTTTTAAATTCGCTCCACTGATAGTCCATCACCTCTTCGCTGTTAACCTGTAACACACTGGTTGCCCGCGCGGCAAACACCGGACAGACTTCATTTTCCACAATACCGTTTGGATCTGTCGCCCGATAGCTGAAGTGCGGATAGACGGGGGTGAGATCGGTAATTTCCACGCCGAGTTCGAACCGACAACGGCGGATGATCGCCTCTTCGGTGGTTTCGCCTTGTTGCGGATGACCGCAAACCGAATTCGTCCACACGCCTGGCCAGGCTTTCTTGCTCAGCGACCGTCGTGTTACCAGCAACTGACCATCTTCGTTAAATAGCCAGCAGGAGAAAGCCAGATGCAAAGGCGTATTAAGCGTATGAGCCGCATACTTTTCCAGTGTGCCGGAAGGCTTATCCTGCTCATCCAATAAAACGACATGTTCCTCAGTCATGAAAGCTCCTGAAAATTAAAATGACCCGGCAGCATGGCCAGGCCATATACTCAGACGATCAGCGTAGCGCATAACAGAAAGAAAGGCATTACCAAAACAGGCCCTGACAGAACGCAGACGAGCGCCATTATGCCGTGAGTCGATATTATGCTGGCATATCGGATATTCGGCGCATCATCATCCGCGCGGCCCCTTTCCGGCGTCAATGGATTGGGCATACGGCATTTGGCTGCTATCATAAGGCGTCTGTCAATAGAGTGAGGAATGGTTTTGAGCGCAGGACGCCTGAACAAAAATAGCCTGGGTATTGCGGTGCTGTTATGCACGGGGCTGCTGTTGGCGGGGTGTTCCAGTAATTCCGGCTCAGGAACGTATTCCGGCTCCGTCTATACCGTTAAGCGCGGCGATACGTTGTATCGTATATCGCGCGCCACGGGAACCAGCGTGAAAGAACTGGCCCGCCTGAATGGCATTTCTCCGCCTTATACTATTGAGGTGGGGCAGCGAATTAAAGTGCGCGGCAGCGCAAAGAGTAGCAGTTCAACACGCAAAACCAGCAATAAAACAGCAACAAAAACTGCCGCGGTCAGACCGTCATCTTCGGTGCCAAAATCCTCCTGGCCGCCGGTGGGGCAGCGTTGTTGGGTATGGCCTGCCAACGGTAAAGTGATTTTACCTTATTCCACCGCGGAGGGCGGAAATAAGGGGATCGATATTGCGGGCGCGCGCGGAACGCCTGTTTATGCGGCGGGAGCGGGTAAAGTTGTCTATGTCGGGAACCAGCTGCGCGGTTACGGCAATCTCATCATGATTAAGCACAATGAAGATTACATTACGGCTTACGCTCATAATGACACCATGCTGGTTAATAATGGACAAAGCGTTAAAGCGGGGCAAAAAATCGCTACGATGGGCAGCACGGATGCCGCATCCGTAAGACTACACTTCCAGATTCGCTACCGGGCGACGGCCATCGATCCGCTGCGTTATCTGCCGCCGCAGGGGAGTAAACCGAAGTGCTGACGGCGAATTAATCGCCAGTCAGCCAGTAAGTCTCTTGCCAACCAGAGCGTAAGGTTTATAATGCCTTACGCATCTCAAAGCGGGCGTAGTTCAATGGTAGAACGAGAGCTTCCCAAGCTCTATACGAGGGTTCGATTCCCTTCGCCCGCTCCAGACAAATATCTTCTGGTATTTACTAAAACCACGAATTTACAGCAATTTTCCGTGTCGGCCCCACAGTACACAGGGTTTCAATACCTATGTCGGACGGCTATTATCAGCTGGCGACTCCGGTAATGATTTTATCATTCAGCCCGCAGCACAACGATGCCCGGTCTGGAATGCATGTATTCCATAAACGGTGTATCCACCACTTTTCTGTTTGCGGCCAATGAGGAGGCGTTCCTGAACCACACCTGTTCATCATGGCGAACTACGATACCCACATGTGAAACGTCCAGCCCGTCAAGCGGGGAGTAGACACCGATATAATCCCCGTTTTTTAGGTGGTTCATGACCTGCTGGTTGATGGCTCTTCCGGGAATGTAATTTATTTTACGAGGATGGATGCCCAGACCAGGAATGTACTCGCCGCCATCAGGTTTATGGTTAAGCTGCTTGTCAACAACGACATAATCAGGGCTGATATCCGGCGTTACATCCCGTGCATTACGCGGTGTTGCGGCGAACCAGTCAGAGAAGAAGTGCCGGCGGCTGAGATAAGCAACTTTGCCCGCGGCGTAGCGAGTCCTGGCAAGATTATGCAGAAACGATTTCTGATTATCGCTGCGGGCCAGGGCTTCAACGTAATCAGCCAGGGTAAAGCAGTCCACGCCGTTGAAATTCGCTACAAGGACTTCGGGGATGCCGGGCCCACCGATGAGCGTATCCGCCTGATAAGGTGTTCCGAGAAAAGCAGACGATACGCGGCTGATAACTTCTCCATGGTTTTCGCCTTTATAAGGAATGACATCCAACTGGATAATCCGGCTTACTTTTTCTGCCGTAACGCTGTCCATGCTGGTCTGATATTTTTCTGTGCCAGGGACGGCACAGGCCGTCAGATGCGCCGACATAAGCAAAATTGTCCATGCATTTACCTTCATTATCATCTCCGGAAAGGTTCAAATCCCTTTTTTACCTTTACCGGAAATGGTTGTGATGGATACAGAAAAACGCCAGAGGTTGATTACAGGTTGAGTAATCTGAACGCTGATGATGATAAATGTGAAGATCATCATACGACTTTATTCGCCGTTGTTTTTTGCCTGATCGTCAAAGCCAACATGCCCCTTCAGGCTGGCTTATAAGTCAGAGTGTAGATTGCGACGTGTCCGATCAGCGATTCTGACGCGTCCACCTCGGTGTGGCGGTCGTCGCTGACGATCACTTTGACATGGAGAATTTTGTACTCACTGAATGTTCGAACCCGACCACCTCCCAAAAGGTGAAGGAATAGTCCATCAGACGGATTTCCTGTCGCGCGGTCTCAATTATCTTAAGAACAAGCTGGAGATCTGTACCTTCCGGATAAAATCCTGCCTCAATGATGGCTGCGTAAGTATGCGGTACTGGCGCACACAGAGCCAGACCGAGCAAACCGGGCAGAAGCCATCGGCACATATGTTTTTTATGCATTGTTTGCATGGTATTTCCTTCATTGGATGTATTCAGAAATGCCGGAGTCGGGGAAACTCGCTTTCCCCGATTGCCGGGGTTGGACAAGGATGCCCTGCGGAGTGCGCGTCATGTGACTGGATTATTTTTTTCTGTATATCTCTTTGACATACACATCGCCTCTACTCATAATGGATATACGCGTTGTATACCCAGAAAGGAGGCAGTTATGCACACAACACTTTTTTTTAGTAACCGGACCCAGGCAGTCAGATTGCCTAAATCGATATCCTTTCCGGATGATGTGAAACATGTCGAAATCATTGCGGTTGGTAGAAGCAGAATCATTACTCCAGTCGGAGAATCCTGGGACAGTTGGTTCGATGGCGAAGGCGCCAGTACTGATTTTATGAGTACCAGAGAACAACCCGCAGTACAGGAACGGGAAGGATTCTGATGCTGAAATTCATGCTTGATACCAATACCTGTATTTTCACCATCAAAAATAAGCCCGAACACGTCAGAGAACGCTTCAACCTCAATACATCCCGAATGTGTATCAGCTCCATCACCTTAATGGAGCTGATTTACGGTGCTGAAAAAAGCCTGGCGCCGGAGCGTAATCTTGCCGTCGTGGAGGGATTTATCTCCCGCCTTGAGGTTCTGGATTACGATACACAGGCAGCGATACATACCGGTCAAATCCGTGCCGAACTGGCCCGCAAGGGAACACCTGTCGGGCCTTATGACCAGATGATTGCTGGCCATGCCCGTAGCCGCGGACTGGTCGTCGTCACAAACAATCTCCGCGAGTTTGAACGCATTCCGGGTATCCGAATCGAAGACTGGTGCTAATTTCTGCATCAGATGTTATCCCCGGATTCAAACTCTTTTCCGGATTTAGTGGCACAGTCAATTTGGTTACCTGCTTAATGGTGGTTTGCATCACATTTTTAGCTGGTGGTATTTTTTTATGTTGACTGGAGATATCTGCCAACAGCATAACTTTTACGGCCAGATAATAAATAAAAGAGTACCAAAATGTCGTATTCTGACATGTTTACGAAGGGAGTACCGCTCCCTTCTTTTTTTGTCTATGGAAAACCCCCAGCTAGGCTGGGGGTTCCGGAAAGCTTTCAGCTTTAAGCCAGTTATTAAAACCCCTTTTGATTTGTTAAAACATCTTGCGGTCTGGCAACTGCAAAAGTTCAACAAGAAATCAAAAGGGGGTCCCAATGGGGGACGAAAAGAGCTTAGCGCACACCCGATGGAACTGTAAATATCACATAGTTTTCGCGACCAAATACCGAAGACAAGCGTTCTATGGAGAGAAGCGTAGGGCAGTAGGCAGCATATTAAGAAAATTGTGTGAATGGAAAAACGTACGAATTCTGGAAGCAGAATGTTGTGCAGATCATATTCACATGCTTCTGGAGATCCCGCCGAAGATGAGTGTGTCGAGTTTCATGGGATATCTGAAGGGTAAAAGTAGTCTGATGCTTTACGAGCAGTTTGGGGATCTAAAATTCAAATACAGGAACAGGGAGTTCTGGTGCAGAGGGTACTATGTCGATACGGTGGGTAAGAACACGGCGAAGATACAGGACTACATAAAGCACCAGCTTGAAGAGGATAAAATGGGTGAGCAATTATCGATCCCGTATCCGGGCAGCCCGTTTACGGGCCGTAAGTAACGAAGTTTGATGCAAATGTCAGATCGTATGCGCCTGTTAGGGCGCGGCTGGTAAGAGAGCCTTACAGGCGCATCAGAAAAACCTCCGGCTATGCCGGAGGATATTTATTGTTTCCTGGATACTCACTGAACAATGCCGTTACTGCCCGATAACTGCCGCCCCCCCCTCACCATAGCCGTTTCCTGCAACTAAGTCACAGACGTTGATTTACCAGGCCGATATGCCTTCTTTCCCGTTATATACCCTTCATACTTCAAGTGGCTTATGTGTTGGCTACGGATTACTCAGTCCATCCATGGGCCTCGCCCTGACGGGCCGTCGCACGCGACGTTCAAATCTGCTCCCGGCAGATTTGTCGCTCACCCCAGTCACATCGTTATCTATGCTCCTGGGGACTCACTCCCTTGCCGCCTTTAAGCAACTCGAATTATTTTGGGTATATATCAGTGAACTTCTATTTTTGTCAGTTTTTATTTTTCAGTTTATTTATTATTAAATACTGTTTCTGGCCTGGATATATTTTCGTGAATAGCCTCCCGACAGCCGGAGATAAAGGTATTTGCTGGCGTAACAGCGCTCATAATTTAAAAGATTTATTTATAGTTTGTTATCACGGAAAGATTTTAACTTAATACATGCCAGTAAGGCATCAGGTAAAAATAACCGGAGAGAAGAAGATGAACAAAATGCTATTAGCCGGAAGTGCCGGTATTGTTCTGCTGTCTGCTGCAGCCAGTCCGGTATGGGCAGACGATAATGCCAGTACATTTTCACTTGGATACGCCCAGCCCCATACTAATCACGCCGGGACGTTGCGTGGGGTTCGGCTGGCAAACAACTATGAAATGTCACCGGACTGGGGGCTGACAACCTCATTTGCCTGGCTAAATGGAAGCCAGCGCTATTCCGATGAAAGCAGTAATGGTCGTGTAACAACCCGTTATTACTCCCTGCTTGCAGGCCCCTCGTGGAAAATAAATAACCAGTTAAGTCTGTATAGTCAAGTGGGCCCCGTATTATTGCATCAGCGTGATCACGGGATAAATGAGTCTGACAGTAAGGTCGGATATGGTTATTCTGCTGGCGTGGCTTATACCCCGGTCAGTAATGTCGCTATAACTCTGGGTTATGAGGGCGCGGATTTTTGATGCTACCCATAACAGCGGAAGCCTTAATAGCAATGGTTTTAATCTTGGCGTGGGTTACCGGTTCTGAATAGGATAATCCGATAAAAAATGTTACTTTGTGGAGATGATGGATTATGAAAAGCCATATTATGCCAGGCGTTGCGCTGATGGTTATCCTGTTTTCAGGAAATATTATGGCCGCAACAAACATGACTGATAACGTTACTCTGAATAATGACAAGATATCCGGACAGGCCTGGCAGGCCATGCGTGATATCGGAATGTCGCGATTCGAGTTGTTTAATGGTCGCACCCAAAAGGCGGAACAACTGGCTGCGCAAGCAGAAAAACTCCTGAACGATGACAGCACTGACTGGAATCTGTATGTCAAATCAGATAAAAAAGCCCCAGTTGAAGGAGACCACTATATTCGGATAAATTCATCGATTACGGTAGCAGAAGATTATCTCCCTGCGGGCCAGAAAAATGATGCTATTAATAAAGCAAACCAGAAAATGAAAGAAGGAGATAAAAAAGGAACTATAGAGGCCCTGAAACTAGCAGGCGTCAGTGTTATTGAAAATCAGGAACTCATTCCTCTTCAGCAAACCCGTAAGGATGTGACCACAGCGCTTTCCTTGATGAACGAAGGAAAATACTATCAGGCAGGTCTGTTACTGAAATCAGCTCAGGATGGCATAGTTGTAGACTCTCAGTCAGTTCAGGAATCACCCACGCACTCCGTGCAGCACGACGCCGCGCATTAATATCCCCCAGCCTGCTGTATACATTACAGCAGGCAGCATTATGTCTGACAGCTATTACCAGTTTGTTCTTTGCTGTCGGCATTGTTTTTAAATTTCATCCGCGAAGTTTAGAAATGTCAGGGTACCTGCATTTATATCTATTGTGATGCCCATCACAAATACAGAAGAATATCATTTCATTTATTATTTTTTATTCCTTCCACTTATGATGGTTCATAATGATTTATTAAGTTAATGTTTTGGAATTAAATGCCTTTTACTTGCGTTATATCCAGTTTTTATGCTACCAGTAATTTCATTGTTATATATGATTAGTATTATGTTTTGTAAATATCCAGTGTAATGGAAAAGCAAAACATACATTCCAGATAATATATTACAAAATATTTCATGTCCGCTGCGAATATCTGTCTGTAAGGTATTCACCCGCTTATAATTACATTAAAAAGTATTTCTTTGATGATTATTCTTAAATTACGATCATAATCATCGATCGTATCGATATATTTTTATTGTTTTAATTTGAATAAGAATTTTATTACAACTGATTAGGCATTAGCTGAAATCAATATTTTTCGATGGAAAGTTCAGGTGCTTCGTTTAACACCAGGCGTTTATTATTCATACGAATCTTTTCTGAACGCTTTCATTAATACCCTCAGAGTTGTTTTCAGCCTTTGCAAAATAATTCTCATTCACCCAAAGGACATATTATCTATGCGTAATAAAATAATACTTGCCATGGCGGCTGCCGGTATGATGTATGGCGCTTCTGTATTTGCCGCCGATACTACTCCCACAGCAGGCCCGTTCGGCTCAGGTAAAATTCTTTTCACTGGTACCATCACCAACCCACCCTGTGATATCGCACCGGGCGACGATGCGATCACCGTTCCGTTTGGACAGATTTCTTACCGTAAACTGAATACCGCCGACGCAACTACGGAATCAAAACCGTTCACCATTCATCTGCAGAACTGTGCTTTCGATCCGAATATCCCGGACACATCTGGCTCCGCAGGGAAAATGTCCAAAGTGACCGTCTCTTTCTCTGGCGAAGCCAATGTCGCGAAAAAGGCTTACACCACCAGCGGCAGCGCACAGCATGTTGGTGTCCAGCTACTGAAGAGTGACAACACCGCAATTATCGAGCCCAACACCCAGATGCCGGAGGGCGACGCTCAGCAACTGCAGGCCGGAAACAACGAACTCAACTTCTATGCCCGGCTAATAGCACTGGATAATGGCGTCACGCCCGGTGACTTCACCGCATCTGTCACCTACACCCTGAAATACCTGTGATTTTATGCGGTAAATAACGACAGGGAGAAGCCGTCCACAGAGGGGTTCGGACGGCTTTTATATCTGACCATGCCTGCGGGCTGTCTGTTACACGGACGACAACACGAAAGCGCCATGCCATGAAAATTACCCGGCTTGCCATTCTGATTACCCTGACATTTTCCGTCCTGAAGTCGCAGGCCACGGAGTTCAATGCCAGCCTGCTGGACAGCGGGAACCTGTCCAACGTGGACCTCACGGCCTTCAGCCGCGAGGGGTATGTGGCGCCCGGTAACTATATTCTCGATATCTGGCTCAATGACCAGCCGGTACGGGAACAGTATCCGGTCAGAGTTGTACCGGTTGCCGGACGCGACGCGGCCGTCATCTGTGTGACAACAGACATGGTGGCCATGCTGGGTCTTAAGGATAAGATTATTCATGGCCTGAAACCCGTTACCGGTATCCCGGACGGGCAATGCCTTGAGCTGCGCTCCGCTGACAGTCAGGTACGGTACAGCGCTGAAAATCAGCGTCTGACCTTCATTATCCCCCAGGCCTGGATGCGTTATCAGGACCCGGACTGGGTGCCTCCTTCACGCTGGAGCGACGGCGTCACCGCCGGCCTGCTCGATTACAGCCTGATGGCCAACCGCTATATGCCGCAGCAGGGGGAGACCTCTACCAGCTACAGCCTCTACGGCACCGCCGGGTTTAATCTCGGCGCCTGGCGGTTGCGGAGCGATTACCAGTACAGCCGTTTTGACAGTGGGCAGGGCGCATCACAGTCCGATTTTTATCTACCGCAGACGTATCTGTTCCGTGCCCTGCCAGCACTGCGCTCAAAACTGACGCTCGGACAGACGTACCTCAGCTCCGCTATTTTTGATTCCTTCCGCTTTGCCGGGCTCACTTTGACCAGCGATGAGCGCATGCTACCGCCCTCTCTTCAGGGGTATGCCCCGAAAATCAGCGGCATTGCGAACAGTAATGCACAGGTTACCGTCAGCCAGAATGGCCGCATTCTGTACCAGACCCGAGTGTCACCGGGGCCTTTTGAGCTTCCCGACCTGAGCCAGAATATCAGCGGCAACCTGGATGTCAGCGTCCGGGAAAGCGACGGTAGCGTCCGGACATGGCAGGTCAACACGGCCAGCGTCCCCTTTATAGCACGCCAGGGACAGGTTCGCTATAAGGTGGCCGCCGGACGTCCGCTGTACGGCGGGACGCATAACAACAGCACGGTCAGTCCTGACTTTCTGCTCGGGGAGGCCACTTGGGGAGCATTTAACAACACGTCGCTGTATGGCGGCCTCATTGCCTCCACCGGCGACTACCAGTCCGCAGCGCTCGGGATCGGCCAGAATATGGGGCTGCTGGGCGCTCTGTCTGCGGACGTCACCCGCTCAGATGCGCGGTTGCCGCATGGGAAGAAGCAGTCCGGTTACAGCTACCGTATCAACTATGCCAAAACGTTTGATAAAACCGGCAGTACCCTGGCGTTCGTCGGATACCGCTTCTCGGACCGCCATTTTCTGTCCATGCCGGAGTACCTGCAGCGTCGGGCCACCGACGGCGGCGATGCATGGCATGAAAAACAAAGCTACACCGTGACTTACAGCCAGTCCGTTCCGGTACTCAATATGAGCGCGGCCCTCTCGGTAAGCCGGCTCAATTACTGGAATGCGCAGTCCAACAATAACTACATGCTCAGCTTCAACAAAGTGTTCAGTCTCGGCGACCTTCAGGGGCTCTCGGCCTCGGTGTCGTTTGCCCGTAACCAGTACACCGGCGGGGGGAGCCAGAACCAGGTCTACGCCACCATCAGTATCCCGTGGGGCGACAGCCGCCAGGTGAGCTACAGCGTGCAGAAGGATAACCGGGGCGGCCTGCAGCAGACCGTGAATTACAGCGATTTCCATAACCCGGATACCACATGGAACATCAGCGCCGGTCATAACCGCTATGACACCGGCAGTAACAGCAGCTTTAGCGGCAGCGTGCAGAGCCGTCTGCCGTGGGGGCAGGCGGCAGCGGACGCCACCCTGCAGCCCGGACAGTACCGCAGCCTGGGCTTGAGCTGGTACGGCTCGGTGACCGCCACCGCCCACGGCGCCGCCTTCAGCCAGTCGATGGCCGGGAATGAGCCTCGCATGATGATAGATACCGGAGACGTGGCCGGTGTGCCGGTGAACGGCAACAGCGGGGTGACCAACCGCTTCGGGGTGGGCGTGGTGAGCGCCGGCAGCAGCTATCGCCGCAGCGATATTTCGGTTGATGTGGCCGCCCTGCCGGAGGACGTGGACGTCAGCAGCTCCGTCGTCAGCCAGGTGCTGACGGAGGGCGCGGTGGGCTACCGGAAGATTGACGCCAGCCAGGGGGCGCAGGTGCTCGGTCATATCCGGCTGGCTGATGGCGCAAGTCCACCGTTTGGCGCTCTGGTAGTGTCCGGGAAAACCGGCAGAACCGCGGGGATGGTCGGAGATGACGGTCTGGCCTACCTGACAGGCCTCAGCGGGGAAGACCGCCGGACCCTGAACGTGTCCTGGGATGGCCGGGTGCAGTGCCGACTCACCCTGCCGGAAACGGTGACACTTAGCCGGGGGCCGCTGTTACTGCCCTGCAGATAAAAATATCCCTGTCACAGAGCAGGACTAACGGAGAAAACAGGTGAAAAAACAGCAGAAGAAGCCGTGTGATTTTACTCGCACTGGCGGCAGCATGGAGCCAGTGCAGCCCGGCGGCCGTCAATGTCGACCGGACCCGTATTATCATGGATGCGCCACAGAAAACGGTGGCCATCACGCTGAATAACGATGACAAAACCACGCCGTTCCTGGCGCAGTCCTGGGTGACGGACGCTGACGGGGTGAGAACCGATGCGCTGATGGCGCTGCCGCCGCTGCAGCGTATTGATGCCGGACAGAAATCCCAGGTCCGCATTACCCAGGTTCGTGGGCTGACAGATAAGCTCCCTCAGGACAGAGAAACACTGTTCTGGTTTAACGTGCGGGGCGTTCCCCCGAAGCCGGAAGACGACAACGTCCTGCAGTTGGCCATGCAGAGCCAGCTGAAACTGTTTTACCGTCCGAAAGCCATTATCAGAAGCAGCAGTGACCAGCCGGAAAGAAAGCTGACTGCTGAGCGAAATGCGGGACATCTGACCCTCAGAAACCCGACGCCGTACTACATCACTGTGGCGTGGCTGGGAGCAGACCGTAGCCACAGGCTCAGCGGTTTCCGCGAGGGCGTGATGGTGCCGCCCCTGGGGAGCCTGCCTTTAAAGGCTGTTCTGCCGGCAGAAACCCGGACGCTGTGGGTGGGGTATATTGATGATTACGGTGGACTGCAGATGAACCGCTACGCCTGCGATGCCCTGAACTGCGCGTTTAAGGACGCAGGGGCGACATCATGACAGAATGGATTTTTAATCTGAAAACAAAACTGACCGTGCTGGTGATGATGTTGTGCTCTTTATGTGTGACTAAAGTGTATGCGGTTGAGCCAAGCCTGAATGAATGTATCATTACCTCTGGTCAGAATATTAATTTTAAAAACATAAATATAACAAACGATAATTACACCCCGGGTCCGGGGACAGTTGTCAGCACAATAACTCAGAAGTTCACTTATTCGTGTAATATATCATCTTTGATTTCAGGTAAACCACCTTTACTGTTATTAAATCAGCCTTATTTCAGAGATTTTACCAAAAAGTTAGACAGTATGGGCCTGGGTTTTCAGGTGTCCGTTACCGACGCTCCTGTCTTAACCTGGGACGATATTAAAGGGATATCGCAGGGAGGAAATGAGCCTAAAGTGGAATTTGGACAGCCTTTACCTCCAGGGCTCACGACACGAACAGCAACTGTAAAAATGGAATTCTTATATCTGACAGCCTACAAAGAGAGCAGTGCTGTGTACACTTTTTCCGGTATAAATAATGTGATGAATGTTGTTCCGGTAAATTATGCTCAAAGAAACAACGGATTTGTTTTATCTGGTTTTAATGTGAGAATTCTCAGAAACGGATTGGGTAAAGTTGACATTGTTCCATTACAGGTCAACTTTGGGCATATTTATACGACTTATGAACCTTCACAGACCAGACAGGCAAATTTTACAGTGATCGCCAGGCAGGTTTTACGACCGGCTATGGGACAGGAATTCACGATCCCGCTGGCCATCACCTTCGGGAAAGGTGCGCTGACACAGGATACCGGGCAAACTCTGAATCTTGTCAGTCTGGATGGCCCCAACAAAGGTCAGCCTAATGGACTCCGGCTTTCAATAAAAGATGATAAAGGAAAAGAGATTACTTTTGATAAACAAGAAGTATTGGGGGATATTACTATTACAGAAACTGTCACCGGTAATGTGTCGAAGGTATATACTGCAGTAATAACCCCGACCCCGGGGGGAAGTGTAAAGACAGGAAAGTTTTCTGCTGCAATACCCGTTACTGTTACCTATAACTAATCGGGGGTGACAGATAATAAAAATAAAAGAGCTGACTGAGTTATCGGGGAACTAATCCCGAATAAACCCACATTAATAATAAATACTATTTAAGAGCTGTTCTTCACCTCCGGAAAATTATTTACCCAGTTATGGAGAGGTTTTATGTGCCCTGATAATACACACGCAAAAAAGCAGTACCTTATCCCAGGTAACGATATTCATTATCCCGGACAGACCAACCATGATGCCTGTTTTATTCCGGTAAGTGTCCGCCAGTATGCCGGCGAGCCCCTGTATATCATCGTGGCACACTGGTGCCTGTTGCAGCAGAACTGGGTTCAGCGTAACCAGATAGCAGAGGCGTTTCACATCACGGCCAGACGGGCCAGCTACCTGATTGCCTATCTGCGAAGCAAAACATCGCGGGTGGTCAGCATCTGCCGTCACCAGACCCTGCCCAATAAAGCACGACGCTATGAGATTTATGTTATCCGGGTTCTTGACAGTCCCACCCCGTCCACGCGTCGTGAAAAAGCCGGACCGCCGCCGGTATCAAAACGCCGGGTCGGTAATGGTGACAGGTCGATGGCAAATGAACTGTGGAACCGGCTGTGCAGTAACAGAAATGCGGGGAAGATCCTGAAAAAGAAGGAGGATGAGGATGACGGAACATAACCGGATACCGGCCCGGCAGATTATCGTTTACGGTGACTGCTGGCCGGTGACGATCGCCGTGGCACACCTGGTCCGGAGATTTATGCCGGGCTGCAACTGTGAAACCGCATACAGGCAGCCTGTTCTGTTGCAGCAATTACGTCGGAAACCGGAGGCCATACTGATACTGTGTCTGCGTCCCCGTGAACATCTCTTTTTTGTTCTATTCCCTGAGACAGATACTGCCGGACTACCCGGTTATGATTATCAGCGATGAGTTGTTTTTCAGCGACCGGGTGGTACTGAAGGTATACGGCGGCATCCCGGCGCTGCTGGAGCCGGAACTGGCGGAGATACTTATTCGGTGGCGGCGGGATGAACAGTGGGCCGGGGGCGCACGCTTGCGCAGGACAGGAGCGCTGGACGCCTTTTTGTTATCTCCGGAGCCAGTGACGGGCTTTCTGGAAGTGCCGCCGATATTTAACAATCCGAAGCGGTTGATGAACTATATGGACCAGTTGATGCACCGGGAGATACTGGCATGTGGAGTGAGCCTGGCCCAGTTACGCTTGCTTCAGGAAGTTTACCGTGGACGGGGAAGGTTGTCAGCGTTGTGTGGAAGGCTGAATACGCAGGAGAAGCAAATCTGGCAGGACAAATACCGGTTACTGGTGAAGCTGGGAATGCGGAACCGATTACGGGAACTGCTGTTTGGTACCCGGTTTTGTAAATCACTGCAGCGAACTCCGTTTATCGCTCCGCAATAACCCGCCTCCGGCGACCCTATCCAGAAACACTGAAACGCCGGCTACACCCGGTGGCGGTGGGGCATGTTTTGCCTGTGGTGTCGTGAAGTAAAACACAGATCATTATTCAGGCGGGACGCTGAATGTATGGCCTTTCATACCGTTTGATAAGTAAAAACGCTTCTGGAATGAAACCCGAAGTGAATGATACGGCCTGAGCAGAAGCGTTACATATTTACTGCATGATCCCGGTATAGCCATGAATTCCCATATACACGCCGACCAGACCAATCAGAATGCTCGAAAAATAGGGCGCCCGCCGGGCAAGCGTCGAAAAACCACTCCAGCGCTTTGCTGCCTGTTGAACGCTTATCGCCGCGCCCACGCCTACCGTCACCAGCGTTAATGCCAGGCTAAGACTAAAGCTCAGCACCATCGTGGCGCCCAGCGTAAACGCTTTAAGCTGGATACAAATCAGTAAAACGGTGATCGCAGCCGGACAGGGGATAAGCCCTCCGGTCAGTCCGAACAGCAGGATCTGTCCATTAGTCACTGTTTGACCATCAAAACGGCGTTGAATATCGGCAGCATGGGCGCGTTCATGGGCATCCTGATACGCTTTTGACGTTGCGCCTTCCGGATGTATGTGGCCATGATGGTCATGGTCATGGTCATGGTCATGGTCATGGTCGTGATGGTGGTTTCCCGCCAGCCACTGCTGCTCGCCTCGCCATGTCCGCCAGAACATCCAGCACGCGGTGCTCAGAATAATGATCGCAGAAATTAACTGCAGCCATGGTTCCACTGATTGTGCGGTGAATGCCCGGCTAAGATACATCCCACCCAGAGCGATTAACCAGACGATCGCGGTATGAGAAAGCGTTGCTGCCAGACCGAGCATGACAGCCTGTTTAACCGTACCTTTAATGGCAATGATAAAAGCCGCCATCATAGTTTTGGAGTGCCCTGGTTCAAGCCCGTGCAAAATACCTAATAAAATGGCGCTGGGAATGAAGAACCAGCCGTTTCCTTGCTGAAGAAGTGTCGGAAATTCACCCATGAGAATGATTCTTAGTTGTTTTATGTGGGGCGTCATTCTACTCCCCCCCCCCAGTATGTAATACTACCCCTCAGTAGCATCGTAATGCTATAATTTGTATTCGTTAATGTTAGTGAGGTGTTGCAATGTCACATACCATCCGGGACAAACAAAAGCTTAAAGCCAGAACCAGCAAGATTCAGGGACAGGTGATAGCGCTAAAAAAAATGCTGGATGAACCGCATGAATGCGCGGCCGTGTTACAACAGATCGCGGCGATTCGCGGCGCGGTAAATGGCTTAATGCGTGAGGTGATTAAAGGGCATCTGACCGAGCATATCGTTCATCAGAGTGATGAAGCCAGACGTGAAGAAGATCTGGACGTAATATTAAAGGTGCTGGATTCTTATATAAAATAGCCGGGAGTTATATCCCGGCTATCTTTTACTTTAGCCGAAAAACATCACCGATACGCAAAGTAAACCGACGACCAACGTAATGAAATTGCCTACTGAACGGTAGGGTTTCAATGCCGGTATCAGGTACGTTGACAACGTGGGCATAATAAACAGAATCATCGCAATGAGCGGGCCGCTAATAGCATAAATCATAGAGATGGCATTCGGGTTAATACAGCAAATAATAAACGTAATCCCGGAGACCAGCATGATAGACAGCGCGCGATTGAACGCCCGGCTTTTTTTCACGCCAACCTGCTGTAGGGTGGTTCTTACCATTTCGGTTGCGCCCTCAATGACGCCGAAATAGGTGCCGAGGAAAGATTTCGACATGGCCACGACGGCAACGATAATACCGGAAATAGAGAGCCAGGCCGGCGCATTGGGCATCATCGAGAGCGCGGAAAGGATGGTAACGCCTTCGTTGCGCGCGTCTTCAATGTATGACGGCGGAATGGAGAGCAGGCAGCTAAAGACAAAGAACAGCACACTCAGGCAGATAATCAGGTAGGCGACCTTCATGATCTTTTTGCATTTATCCATGGCCTGATCGCCAAAATTTTCCCGTCTGTCGATGGCAAACGTCGAAATAATGGGCGTATGGCTAAAAGCAAAAACCATCACCGGAATAGAAATCCATACCTGGTGCAACGTGTGACTATCCAAAGACATCTGCCCGGTCAGTAACGAGGGTTGCCAGCTTCCGGTTAAGTAGAGCGAAAGGAACAAGAAGTAAGCGATAAGTGGAAAGACTAAAAAGCCCATTACGCGAAGAGTGGCATGTCTTCCCATTAAGAAAATCATATTCAGGATAAGTACTACGCCGAAGCTAACTGCCATCCGGATGCGAATATCTATCTGAATATGCTTCGCTAATTGCTCTGTCAGGGAATTGGTAATCGCCACAGCATAAATTAATACCACGACAAAAAACGCAATGAAATAAAGCGTGGTAATAATACTGCCGATTTTCTTGCCGTAATAATGAGTAACGGCGCCAGTAATTCCCTCACCTGCAGAAGTCTTTGAGGAAAGAATAAACTGACACAGCGCCTTATGCGGCCAGTATGTTAGAGGCCAGGCGACCAGCGCGGTAATAAATAGCACGATTGCGCCTGCCGATCCCAACTGGATGGGAAGGAAAAGAGTGCCTGCGCCTACAGCCGTTCCGTATAATGCAAAACTCCAGAGAGTCTCATCTTTTGACCAAATTTTAGACATTATTTGAATTTATCAACTATAAAACACACAAAAAGAAGCGCAATTTACCATAAATAGCGTCAGTTGGGGGCGTTTTAAGCAGATGGATGTCGTGGAGGAGGAGGGCCGGGAGCGTTGCGATCCCGGCAAAAAAGAGCAATATCATGCACTAACGCGCTGTTGGCGGCGGGTCACTATTCGTTGGCGTAAAACATCGTATGCCCAGTTGTACAGCATCGTGTACGGCAAAAAGAACAGGAAGAAACCAATTTCCAGGGTGAATGCTTGTAGCAGGCTGACATTCAGTACCCAGGCGACAATACTCACGCCAATGACAATAAACCCACTTTCAAATCCTAACGCATGGAGTGCGCGCACTTTGGCGGTTCGTCTCACCTGATGCGCAGGCCACAGTCGATCAAACAGAGCGTTATAAATGATATTCCAGATCATGGCCGTCGTTGCCAGCAATATCGTCAGGCCGCCCATCTCCAGCACCGAGCGCTGCATTAGCCAGGCGGTCGTTGGCGCCAGTATCGCAGTCGCAATACCTTCAAAACAGACAGCATGGAAAATACGCTCCGGCAGCGAGCGACGTTGTATGGCGTCATGTTGCATAAATGAAAAAACCTTACTCTTAATCAAATTAAAGAAATTTCCGCTATTTTATCGTTTAATATGATACCTAAAAGATAAAATCCATCGATAAAGTAGATAGGTTATGCGTTACTCACCTGAAGCGTTAATGGCATTTGTTGAGGCCGTCTCTTGCGGCTCGTTTTCTGCGGCGGCGCGCCGCCTGCGTAAAAGCCAGTCCACCATTAGTACCGCCATTGCGCATCTGGAGGCGGATCTGGGATTTTCATTATTTGATCGATCATCGCGCCAGCCCGTTCTGACCGAAGAAGGAAAACGGGTGCTTAGCTATGTTCAGGGTATTTTATCGGCGAGCGACCGTCTGGATGAGGTGGCGCTGACGTTATCCGGCGAGACGGAGGCAAGGCTCACGTTCGTCCTCTCTGATACCCTGCACCCTGACAGTCTGGAAGAGTTAATGGCGCAGTTTGATCGTCAATTTCCGCATACCGAGTTTGAATGCTTGATCGGAGAAAATGATGATGTCATCGACCTGCTGCAAAAAGGGCGCGCCCAGATAGGCCTGATTGAAGCGCGTGATGACTATCCCACAGACATTGGCGCGACGCGTCTGCCTGTTCAAAGCTGGATGGGAGTTTATGTGGCGACCACGCATCCGTTGGCGTCGCAGACGAACCTGCAATGGGAACAACTGCATACCTGGCGCGAGCTGCGTCTGAATACCTACCTTGAATCTAACGCCAACATTACGCGCGGCCCGGCCTGGTCAGCGCCAAACTATTTATTACTGTTGAGCATGGCGGTTCAGGGATTTGGCTGGTGCGTATTGCCCTGCGCGCTGGTGGAAGAGTTTGCGGCGGAAAAACCGCTGGCGCAGCTGGATGTTCCTGGCTGGCCGAGGGCGATTGCTATTGATTTGCTGTGGAACAAGAAGACGCCGCCCGGAACGGCGGGGAACTGGCTTCGCTACCATTTGCAGCAGAAATAAGCTGCGTCACCGCCAAATCAGCGTCATTTCCTTTGTGATAAAACTCACTTTTTTTAAACAATCAAGATAACTAATTTTAACAATGCTCTACTATGGCGGTGTCATTTTGCGCTGAGGTGGTAATGAAAGAGGTTGTGATAGTGGGGGCTTTACGGACACCCATCGGCTGTTTTCAGGGAACGCTGGCCCGTCATTCCGCCGTAGAGCTGGGGAGTATGGTCGTAAAAGCGTTAATTGAGCGCACCGGCGTGGACGCTAACGCTATCGATGAGGTCATCCTCGGTCAGGTGCTGACGGCTGGCGCCGGGCAGAATCCGGCGCGCCAGTCAGCCATCAAAGGAGGGCTGCCGACTACCGTTTCCGCCATTACCATTAATGACGTTTGTGGTTCCGGTTTAAAAGCGTTGCACCTGGCGACGCAGGCTATTCAGTGCGGCGAAGCGGACATTGTTATTGCGGGCGGGCAGGAGAATATGAGCCGTGCGCCGCATGTCCTCAATGACAGCCGTAGCGGCGCGTTGCCTGATGCCGACAATCTGGTGGATAGTCTGGTACATGATGGCTTATGGGATGCCTTCAACGATTATCACATTGGCGTGATGGCAGAAAACCTGGCGCGGGAATATGGCATTAGCCGCGAGTTACAGGATGCTTATGCGCTCAGTTCGCAGCAAAAAGCCAGGGCCGCGATTGATACCGGACGTTTTAAAGATGAGATTGTCCCCATCGTCACGCAACGTAATGGGCAGACCGCAATTGTCGATACGGATGAACAACCGCGGGCCGACGCCAGTGCGGAGGGGTTAGCCCTGCTGCATCCGGCGTTTGATAGTTTAGGTTCGGTGACGGCGGGTAATGCCTCCTCAATCAACGATGGCGCCGCCGCGGTGATGATGATGAGCGAGGCGAAAGCCCAGGCGCTGGGGTTGCCGGTGCTGGCGCGCATCCGCGCGTTTGCCAGCGTCGGCGTCGATCCTGCGCTAATGGGGATTGCGCCGGTATATGCTACCCGGCGCTGTCTGGAGCGTGCCGGCTGGCAACTGACGGAGGTCGACCTTATCGAAGCCAACGAAGCGTTTGCCGCCCAGGCGTTGTCGGTAGGAAAAATGCTGGAATGGGATGAGCGACGGGTAAACGTTAATGGCGGCGCGATTGCGCTGGGGCATCCCATTGGCGCTTCCGGCTGTCGAATTCTGGTTTCACTGGTGCACGAAATGGTTAAACGCGACGCGCGTAAAGGCCTGGCGACGCTGTGTATCGGTGGCGGTCAGGGCGTTGCTTTAACCATTGAACGCGACTGATCCTGCGCCAGCCATCCTTTTCCTGTTTCAGTATTCCGTCATAAAAAGCCCTCTATCACGAGGGCAAAGCCAGTGACAGAAACCCCTTTTTCGGCATAGTGCGGAACGTCTTGCCGCGTCGGGCATTGCAGACGCATACCGCTTTTAATTCAATTCGCACATCAGACCTCGTTCTAAAACAAGCTCCAATTTTTATCTGGGTAACCGCATACAGCATCTGGCGCGCATGTCTGAAAACCAGACAAATGCGTAAGTTTTAGCGCCGATCGTGATCGCTACAGCAGTTTTAAAAATAACCAGACATAAAAATGAAACGTTGTTTTATTTATTGTTGAAAACCTTCATCCAGGCGACTATGATGCCGTTAAATAAATCAAAACGGTGTTTTGATTTTATGCCATTGCGATCGATTTATCATTGGAGGGAAAAGTGGACGTAAGGCAAAGTATCCATAGCGAGCACGCTAAAACGCTGGACACCCAGGCGCTGCGACGCGAGTTTTTAATAGAAAATATTTTTGTCGCTGATGAATATACGATGGTCTACAGCCATATCGACCGTATTATTGTCGGCGGCATTATGCCCGTCAGCCATCCCGTTGAAATCGGCGGAGAAGTAGGTAAACAGCTTGGCGTTTCCCGATTACTGGACCGCCGCGAGCTGGGCGTCATTAATATTGGCGGCGCGGGCGCCATTATCGTTGACGGGCAGCGCCATGACATTGGTCATCGTGATGCTCTGTATATTAGTAAAGGGGCGAAAGAGCTGGTCTTCGTCAGCAATGAGGCGAGCAGACCGGCGAAGTTTTATTACAACTGCGCGCCAGCGCATACCGCTTATCCGACGAAAAAAGTGTCGCCTGCCGACGTTGCGCCCGTCACCTTAGGCGATAACCTCACCAGTAACCGTCGCACTATCAATAAATATTTCGTACCGGATGTACTGGAAACCTGTCAGCTCAGTATGGGACTCACCGAACTGGCGCCCGGCAATCTATGGAACACCATGCCATGCCATACCCATGAGCGCCGTATGGAGGTGTACCTCTATTTCAATATGGAAGAGGACAGTTGCGTTTTCCATATGATGGGGCAGCCTCAGGAAACCCGTCATATTGTGATGCGTAATGAACAGGCGGTTATTTCCCCAAGCTGGTCAATACATTCCGGCGTTGGCACCAAAGCCTATACGTTTATTTGGGGCATGGTGGGAGAAAATCAGGTCTTCGATGACATGGATCACGTTGCGGTACAAGATCTGCGCTAGTCGCGACCGGTGATAACGCCTGTGCGTGACAGGCATGACAAAAATAAGGATTAACAATGATTTTGAATGCATTTTCTCTTGAAGGTAAAGTCGCGGTTGTGACGGGGTGCGATACCGGATTGGGGCAGGGGATGGCGTTAGGGCTGGCGGAAGCGGGCTGTGACATTGTCGGTATTAACATTGTTGAACCGACGGAAACTATTGCGCGCGTCACCGCTCTGGGACGTCGTTTTTTAAGCCTGACAGCCGATCTGCGCCAAATCGATGGTATTCCGGCGCTACTGGAACGGGCGGTGACGGAATACGGTCATATTGATATTCTGGTGAATAACGCGGGTTTGATCCGTCGTGAAGATGCGATTGATTTCACGGAAAAAAGACTGGGATGACGTCATGAACCTGAACATCAAGAGCGTGTTCTTTATGTCTCAGGCGGCGGCAAAACATTTTATTGCCCAGGGCAACGGCGGCAAAATTATTAATATCGCGTCAATGCTCTCCTTCCAGGGCGGCATTCGCGTTCCGTCTTATACCGCGTCGAAAAGCGGCGTAATGGGAATAACGCGTCTGATGGCGAACGAGTGGGCGAAACACAATATCAATGTAAACGCCATCGCGCCGGGCTATATGTCCACGAATAATACCCAGCAATTGCGCGCTGATGCACAACGTAGCGCCGAAATTCTCGACCGTATTCCGGCTGGACGTTGGGGGCTACCGGGCGATTTAATGGGCCCGGTAGTCTTCCTGGCATCCAGCGCCGCTGATTATATTAACGGCTATACCATAGCGGTAGATGGCGGTTGGCTGGCGCGTTAATCCGCTACTGACAAATGCGTTTCTGGGAAAATCGACTCTTTGGCCGAAAAAACTGATAAAGCCCTGTCCTCGTACAGGGTTTTTTTATGATCTCATTAGCATAGTCCATATTGTGGGTTTAACTTAACTCATATATTGTTAAATAATAGCTATAATCAATGAGTTAACTTATTGAAATATTGGTGGTTTGAAAAAATATCTGGCAACGGCGTTAAATTTAAAAAGTGTAATATCCATCACATATCGCTATAGCGTAGCCATTTAATCCATATTTATGCCGTTTCCAGCCTGACACTTGAGGAAGAGTATCCCGTACTTTCAGGCTATGTCTTACTCTGTGGTGGCAGGAAAATATGGTCTCTATTAATGACTCTGCTTTAACGCCGCGTTCGCTTCGCGACACACGACGTATGAATATGTTTGTTTCGGTTTCTGCAGCGGTTGCGGGACTGTTATTTGGTCTGGATATCGGCGTTATCGCCGGGGCGCTGCCTTTTATTACCGACCATTTCGTACTGACCAGCCGGCTGCAGGAGTGGGTCGTCAGCAGTATGATGCTTGGCGCGGCAATTGGCGCATTATTTAACGGCTGGCTTTCATTCCGGCTGGGGCGTAAGTATAGCCTGATGGCTGGCGCGATTTTGTTTGTACTCGGCTCGCTGGGGTCGGCGTTTGCTTCCAGCGTGGAAGTATTGATTGGCGCCCGCGTGATACTGGGCGTAGCAGTAGGGATTGCCTCCTATACCGCGCCGCTTTATCTCTCTGAAATGGCAAGTGAAAATGTTCGCGGCAAAATGATCAGTATGTATCAACTGATGGTGACGTTAGGCATTGTGCTGGCTTTTTTATCCGATACGGCATTCAGCTACAGCGGCAACTGGCGCGCGATGTTGGGCGTGCTGGCGCTGCCTGCGGTGTTGCTCATTATTCTGGTGGTATTCCTGCCGAATAGTCCGCGTTGGCTGGCGCAAAAAGGTCGCCATATTGAAGCGGAAGAGGTGCTGCGTATGCTGCGCGATACCTCGGAAAAAGCCCGTGATGAACTGAATGAGATTCGGGAAAGCCTCAAACTCAAGCAGGGCGGGTGGGCATTATTTAAAGCTAACCGCAATGTTCGCCGCGCCGTGTTCCTCGGTATGTTGCTACAGGCAATGCAGCAGTTCACCGGCATGAACATCATTATGTATTATGCGCCGCGCATTTTTAAAATGGCCGGCTTTACCACCACGGAACAGCAAATGATCGCTACGCTGGTGGTCGGACTGACCTTTATGTTCGCGACTTTTATAGCCGTCTTTACGGTCGATAAGGCCGGGCGTAAACCGGCGTTAAAAATCGGTTTCAGCGTAATGGCGTTAGGGACATTGGTGTTGGGCTACTGCCTGATGCAGTTTGATAACGGTACGGCATCAAGCGGTCTCTCCTGGCTTTCCGTTGGGATGACGATGATGTGTATCGCCGGTTACGCGATGAGCGCCGCTCCGGTGGTGTGGATACTGTGTTCGGAAATCCAGCCGCTGAAATGCCGTGATTTTGGCATTACCTGTTCAACCACGACAAACTGGGTATCGAACATGATCATCGGCGCGACATTCCTGACACTGTTGGACAGCATTGGCGCGGCAGGTACATTCTGGCTCTACACCGCGCTGAATATCGCTTTTATCGGCATCACTTTCTGGCTGATTCCGGAAACCAAAAATGTCACCCTGGAGCATATCGAACGCAAGCTAATGGCGGGCGAGAAGCTAAGAAATATTGGCGTGTAATCCTCCCTCCCATGCCGGATGACGCCTGTTATCCGGCATGATGAAAAATAGACTGGAAACGGATGTGTAAGTTTGCTTCACTGCCATAATGCTTTACAAAAAGGAGAGCGCAGTGAAAACGATCGGACTGTTGGGTGGTATGAGCTGGGAATCGACTATCCCTTATTACCGTTTAATCAATGAAGGCATTAAACAGCAGCTGGGAGGCCTGCACTCGGCGAGCTTACTGCTGCATAGCGTAGATTTCCACGATATTGAAGTATGTCAACGCCGCGGCGAGTGGGATAAAGCGGGCGATATCCTGGCGCAGGCCGCCCAGGGGTTACAGCAGGCGGGCGCAGAAGGCATTGTGCTGTGTACCAACACCATGCATAAAATCGCGCACGTTATTGAATCTCGTTGTTCTCTGCCTTTCCTACACATCGCGGATGCTACCGGGCGAGCTATCGCCCGTCAGGGGTTGCATCGCGTGGCGCTATTAGGGACTCGCTATACGATGGAACAGGATTTTTATCGCGGGCGGCTGGAACAGCAATTTGCGATTGAGACCATCGTGCCGGAGGCGGACGATCGGGCGCGTATCAATCAGGTCATTTTTGACGAGCTCTGCCAGGGGACATTCACTGACGCGTCGCGCCACTATTATTTACAGGTTATCGAACAACTGGCTGCGCAAGGCGCGCAGGGTGTTATTTTTGGCTGCACTGAAATAGGTTTGCTTGTTCCCCAGACGCAAAGCGCGCTACCGGTTTTCGATACCACGGCAATTCATGCCGCAGATGCCGTGAGCTTTATGCTTTCGTCATCGGCCCCAGAATAACCTCCAGCGGTTCGACCAGGCGCGAAAGATGCGTTTGTAAATGCTTACTGAAGGCGTCAACCAGCGCGGAGGCGGGGCGGTGTAGCGGGCGAATCAGGCTGACGGTAAAGGGCACGTCAATGCTGAAGCGGCGAACGGTGACGCCGCTGGCGGCATAGTCCAGTGCGGTCAGCGGGTTAACGATCGAAACGCCCGCCCCGGCGCGCACCATCGCGCAGACGGAGGCCGCGCTATGCGTTTCCACCACCATTCTGCGCTTCACCTGATGTTCGGCAAATAACGTATCCAACAACTGTCGATAGCTGTCCAGGCGGGAGAGGCTGATAAAGTTTTCCCCCTGAAAATCGTCTGGCGTCAGTACCGTTTTGGCGGCAAGCGGATGGTCGCAGGGCAGTACGCACACTTCATTTAGCGTTAGTAACTCGGTACGGGTTGTTCCTGCCGGGGCATGAAGCGTCTCCGTCAGCCCTAAGTCGTGGCGCTGGGCGGAGAGCCACTCTTCCAGCAACGGCGACTCCTGCGGCACAATATTCAGGCTGACATCCGGATAACGCGCCAGAAAAGGCGGTAGTAGCGGCGGCAAAAAGGATTGTGAAAAGACCGGCAGGCAGGCGATAGAGAGTTCGCCCTGACGGAACTCGCGCAGACTTTCCGCCGCGCTGACGATGCGATCCAACCCATACCAGGAGCGTTGTACCTCTTCGAACAGGCGTAGCCCTTGCACCGTCGGATGTAAGCGCCCGCGTGTGCGCTCAAACAGCGTTAATCCCAGCACTTTCTCAAAACGCGCCAGCTCGCGACTGACGGTAGGCTGCGAGGTATGCAGCAGCCGCGCCGCTTCGGTGAGATTTCCGGCGGTCATTACGGCATGAAAAATTTCAATGTGACGTAAATTAACGGCAGCCATACGTTTCCCTGAATCATTTATCCCATATCATTTTTGCATAGACTGACAATAAAACGATATTTTTTATTCTTTCTAAGGTATGGCGTAATCGTTAAAAAGCCCGTTCCGGAGTTTGTTATGTCATTGCCGCATTATTACGCTGAAACTGACCTTAACGCTGAAAATTTGCTCAGATTGCCTGCTGAATTCGGCTGTCCGGTCTGGGTCTATGACGCGCACATTATTCGCCGTCAGATAGCCGCCCTGCAGCAGTTTGACGTCGTGCGTTTTGCGCAAAAAGCCTGTTCGAACATTCATATCCTGCGCTTAATGCGCGCGCAGGGCGTCAAGGTGGATTCTGTTTCATTGGGGGAGATCGAACGTGCGCTGGCGGCGGGCTACGATCCGCAAACGTGCCCTGATGATATCGTTTTTACCGCCGATGTGATTGACGCCGCCACGCTGGCGCGCGTCAGCGAACTGCATATTCCGGTCAATGCCGGCTCGGTAGATATGCTGACGCAGCTTGGTCAGGTTTCGCCTGGGCATCGCATCTGGTTGCGCGTGAATCCTGGCTTTGGTCACGGCCACAGCCAGAAAACCAACACCGGGGGCGAAAACAGCAAACACGGCATCTGGCATAGCGATCTTCCGGCGGCGCTGGCGGTAATGCAGAAATACCGACTGAAACTTGTCGGTATCCATATGCACATTGGTTCCGGCGTCGATTATGGTCATCTGGAGCAGGTTTGCGGCGCGATGGTACGCCAGGTGCTGGAATGTGGTCAGGATTTGGACGCGATTTCGGCAGGCGGCGGACTCTCGATACCTTATCGTGAGGGAGAAGAGCCCGTTGATACGCGCCATTACTATGGCCTGTGGAACGCGGCACGCGAGCAAATCGCCCGCCATCTGGGACATGCGGTCAAGCTTGAGATCGAACCCGGACGTTTTCTGGTGGCGCAATCGGGCGTGCTGGTAACGCAGGTGCGTAGCGTAAAACAGATGGGAAGCCGCCATTTCGTGCTGGTAGATGCGGGTTTTAACGATCTGATGCGCCCGGCGATGTACGGTAGCTATCACCGTATTTCGGCGCTGGCGGCGGATGGTCGCGCGCTTGAAAATGGCCCGTGGGTCGAGACGGTGGTCGCCGGGCCGCTATGCGAATCAGGCGATGTTTTTACGCAGCAGGAAGGGGGAATGGTTGAAACACGCGCCTTACCTGCGGTCATCCCCGGCGATTACCTCGTATTGCACGATACCGGCGCGTACGGCGCGTCTATGTCATCGAATTACAACAGCCGCCCGCTCCTGCCGGAAGTACTGTTTGACAATGGACAGGCGCGGCTGATCCGCCGTCGTCAGACCATTGAGGAGTTGTTAGCGCTGGAGATGTTCTGAAGCGCATCATTAGGCCGGACGTTGAAAAAACGGGCCCGCGGAGACGGACTCACGCAGAATGAGCGTGCCGGTAAAGGGTGGGATCGGGGCGACCGGCTCGCTGTTCGCCAGACGAACGGCCTGATCGATCGCGGTGGCTATCATATCCTCGATGGGTAAATAGACTGTTGAAAGCCCCGGCTCAAGCCAGGTTGCGCCCGGCGCATCGTCAAAACCAAACAGCGACACATCCTGTGGGATGCGTAATCCGGCCTGGCGCAGCGCTTTTGCCGCGCCCAGCGCCGTGTCATCATTACAGGCGAATAGCGCGCTAAACGTGACGCCTTCCTCCAGTAATTCCCGGCAGGCGTCATAGCCGCGCGTCAGCGTGTAATCGCCGTATTTCACTTTTGCCGGTTGCCAGGGGATGCCATATTTTTCCAGCGCCTTGCGATAACCCGCTACGCGTGATGTGCCGGTGGGAGTATGAACAGGCAGCGTAATACAGGCGATATCGCGATGGCCCTGCGTAATCAGATATTCCACCGCCTGGAATGCCGCCGTCTCCTGCTCGAAGAAAATAGCGCGATCTCGGGCCTGAGTGACGTTGCGATTAATAATCACCAGCGGCATTTCCGTGGCGTCAATCAACGACAAAATCGCCAGCTCGTCCATATAGCGAGTGTAAAGAATAATAGCGTCGCACTGTCTGTCGGCCAACATTTGTACGGCTTTCTGCTCTCGTTCCGGCGTATCGTGACCATCGGTGACGATCAACTGCTTGTTATGCAACTCCGCCTGGCGCGACGCCCGGCGCAACAAACTGCCGAAATAGAAGCCGTCAAACGTAGAGACGACCAGACCGATGCTGTTGTTGGTGCGATTCGCCAGCGAGCGTGCCAGTAGGTTGGGGCGATAGTCCAGAGCCTGCATCGCCGTAAACACTTTCTGGCGCGTGCTTTCTTTTACCTGCCCCGTCCCATTCAGCACTCGTGAGACGGTGGCCTTTGATACGCCCGCATGGCGGGAAACATCCAGCATTGTCGCCATCATGCTACCCTGATTAATCGGTTGTCGACAGGTGCCCGGTATCCGTCGGCGTGGACACCGAATGTCGGCGTACCAGTGTCGGACTAAATACATGAGTTACTTCTGGCGTAGGACATTTCCCTGCCAGCGCTAAGGCCAGCTCCGCCGCCTGTGTCGCCATGGTGACGATCGGATACCGAATGGTGGTCAGTCGGGGACGCACATAGCGTGAGACCAGTACATCATCAAAACCGATGAGCGATACTTCGCCCGGCACCCCCACGCCATTATCATTTAATACTCCCATCGCGCCGGCCGCCATCGAGTCGTTATAGCAGGCCACCGCGGTAAAATTTCTGCCGCGACCTAATAACTCAGTCATCGCCTGCTCGCCGCCGCTTTCATCCGGTTCGCCGAACGTCACCAGCCGATCGTTAGCCGGGATATGGCTTTCCGCCAGCGCATCGTAATAGCCCCTCAGGCGATCTTCGGCATCAGAGATAGTGTGATTGGAACAGATATACCCAATACGCGTATGACCTTGCTGGATCAGATGCCGGGTCGCCAGCCATGCCCCGTAACGGTCATCCAGCGCGACACAGCGATGTTCTAACCCCGGTAAAATGCGGTTAATCAGCACCATGCCGGGGATTTGCTTCATTAATGAGGCCAGGTCCGCATCCGGAATCATTTTGGCGTGTACCACTAACGCTGCGCAACGATGACGAATCAACTGTTCAATAGCCTGACGCTCTTTTTGTTCGTTATGATACCCGTTGCCAATCAGTAAAAAATTGCCGGTGTGATACGCCACCTGTTCAACGGCTTTCACCATCGCGCCGAAAAAAGGATCGGAAACGTCGCCGACCACCAGACCGAGGGTTTCCGTTGCCTGCTGTGCCAGCGCGCGCGCGTTGGCGTTAGGGTGATAGCTCAAGGACTCCATTGCGCTGGTCACCGCCAGCCGGGACGCTTCGCTGGCTTTTGGCGAATCGTTAATAACGCGAGAAACGGTGGCGACTGAAACACCGGCCAGTCGGGCTACATCTTTTATGGTCGCCATGATAATACCTATAGTGGGTAAACGCTTACATTACGCCAGTTTTACGGAAAATGAACCTCTGTTCAAGCCTCTTGCCCCGCCGTGTCGGGCAAATGTGACCTGCACGGGAGAAATGCGTCTGTAAAGTGACAATACAAATCTTTCGTTACAGTTTGCGAAGCGCTGTTGCGATTGTCTGCTGGCAGGCCAGCGAGTCAGGTTGATAGAGTGGTGATCCCAGAGGTATTGATTGGTGAGATTATTCGGTACGCTCTTCGTACCTGTCTCTTGCACCAACCTGCGCGGATGCGCAGGTTTTTTTTCGAACCTATTTTGCTATCGCTCCTGTTACGCAACTCGTGTAATCTGCCACAATTCATGTTTTAGCGAATTGTCGGCCAAAGGGAGTTGAAATGCTGTTTGGATTTTTCCGTAACCTGTTTCGCGTGCTTTATCGTGTGCGCGTCACTGGCGATGTCCGGGCGCTACAGGGGAACCGGGTCTTAATTACCCCCAATCACGTTTCATTTATCGATGGTATGCTACTGGCGCTGTTTTTGCCGGTACGGCCTGTCTTTGCGGTATATACCTCCATCAGCCAGCAATGGTATATGCGCTGGTTAACGCCGCTGATCGATTTTGTACCGCTCGATCCCACTAAACCCATGTCCATTAAACACCTGATGCGTCTGGTGGAGCAGGGGCGTCCAGTGGTGATTTTCCCGGAAGGGCGGATTTCCGTGACCGGCTCGCTGATGAAAATTTATGACGGCGCAGGCTTTGTGGCGGCAAAATCGGGCGCAACCGTCATTCCGCTCCGCATTGACGGCGCGGAGCTTACCCCTTTCAGTCGCCTGAAAGGTCTGGTTAAACGGCGTTTGTTCCCCCGTATTCAGCTTCATATTTTACCGCCGACGCAAATACCGATGCCGGAAGCGCCGCGCGCGCGCGACAGACGTAAGATAGCGGGTGAGATGCTGCACCAGATCATGATGGAAGCGCGTATGGCGGTGCGCCCGCGCGAGACGTTATACGAATCGTTGCTGGCGGCGCAATATCGTTACGGCGCGGGTAAAAACTGTATTGAGGACATTAACTTTACGCCGGATACGTATCGTAAGTTACTGACCAAGACGCTTTTTGTTGGCCGGATTCTGGAAAAGTACAGCGTTGAGGGCGAGAAAATCGGTTTAATGCTGCCGAATGCCGCCATCAGCGCGGCGGTGATTTTCGGCGCGGTTTCTCGTCGCCGCATTCCGGCCATGATGAACTACACAGCGGGGGTAAAAGGGCTGACCAGCGCGATTGCCGCGGCGGAAATTAAAACGATTTTTACCTCCCGCCAGTTCCTCGATAAAGGTAAATTGTGGCACCTGCCGGAACAGCTAACGCAGGTTCGCTGGGTTTACCTGGAAGATTTAAAAGCGGACGTCACACTCGCCGACAAGCTGTGGATTTTTGCCCACCTCCTGGCGCCGCGACTGGCGCAGGTAAAACAGCAGCCGGAAGACGCGGCGATTATTCTTTTTACCTCCGGCTCGGAAGGGCACCCGAAAGGGGTGGTGCACAGCCATAAAAGCATTCTGGCGAACGTCGAGCAGATAAAAACGATTGCGGATTTCACCGCCAATGACCGTTTTATGTCGGCGCTGCCGCTCTTTCACTCGTTCGGTTTGACGGTGGGCCTGTTTACGCCGTTGTTGACCGGCGCGGAAGTGTTTCTTTATCCAAGTCCGCTGCACTATCGCATTGTGCCGGAACTGGTCTATGACCGTAACTGTACCGTGCTGTTTGGTACGTCAACCTTCCTCGGCAACTACGCGCGCTTTGCCAATCCGTATGATTTTTATCGCCTGCGCTATGTGGTGGCCGGTGCGGAAAAACTTCAGGAGAGCACCAAACAACTGTGGCAGGATAAATTCGGTCTGCGCATTCTTGAGGGCTACGGGGTAACGGAATGCGCGCCAGTAGTCTCGATTAACGTGCCGATGGCGGCTAAGCCTGGCACTGTTGGCCGCATTCTGCCTGGCATGGACGCGCGTCTGCTGGCGGTGCCCGGTATTGAAAACGGCGGTCGGCTACAGCTGAAAGGGCCGAATATCATGAATGGCTATCTGCGCGTGGAAAAACCGGGCGTGCTGGAGGTGCCGTCGGCGGAAAACGCCAGAGGCGAAACTGAGCGCGGCTGGTACGACACGGGCGACATTGTACGCTTCGATGAAAATGGTTTTGTGCAGATTCAGGGGCGCGCGAAACGCTTTGCGAAAATTGCTGGCGAAATGGTCTCGCTGGAGATGGTCGAGCAACTGGCGCTTGGCGTTTCGGCGGACAAAATGCACGCTACCGCCATTAAAAGCGATGCCAGCAAAGGTGAAGCGCTGGTACTGTTTACGACTGACAGCGAACTCACCCGAGAAAAGTTACAGCACTATGCCCGTGAACACGGTATTCCGGAACTTGCCGTCCCGCGTGATATCCGTTATCTGAAACAGCTTCCCCTTGCTTGGCAGCGGGAAACCCGATTTTGTGACGCTGAAAAGTTGGGTGGATGCGCCGGAACAACATCATGAGTGAGTCAGTACGTACTAACACCTCCATCTGGTCGAAAGGGATGCTGTCGGTGATTGTCGCGCAGTTTCTCTCGGCTTTTGGCGATAATGCGCTGCTGTTTGCGACGCTGGCACTGCTGAAAGCTCAGTTTTACCCGGACTGGAGCCAGCCTGTTTTGCAAATGGTGTTTGTGGGCGCTTACATTCTTTTTGCGCCGTTTGTCGGCCAGATAGCGGACAGCTTTGCCAAAGGCCGGGTGATGATGGTCGCCAATGGTCTTAAACTGGCGGGAGCGGCAGGTATCTGCCTCGGCGTAAATCCTTTTGTCGGTTATACGTTGGTCGGGATTGGCGCGGCGGCTTATTCTCCGGCGAAATACGGTATTCTGGGCGAACTGACGACGGGCGATAAGCTGGTGAAAGCCAATGGTCTGATGGAAGCCTCTACGATCGCGGCGATTTTGCTCGGTTCCGTTGCGGGCGGCGTATTGGCTGACTGGCATGTCATCGCCGCGCTGGTTGCCTGCGCGTTGGCCTACGCTGGCGCAGTGGCGGCGAACCTGTTTATCCCGAAGCTTGTGGCGGCGCGTCCAGGACAATCCTGGCGGTTGTCGGCGATGACGCGTAGTTTCTTCAGCGCTTGCGTTGTCCTTTGGCGTAACGGTGAAACGCGTTTTTCGCTGGTGGGGACCGGGCTATTCTGGGGCGCAGGCGTGACGCTGCGTTTTCTGCTGGTGCTGTGGGTGCCGGTGGCGCTGGGTATTACGGATAACGCCACGCCGACTTACCTGAACGCCATGGTGGCGGTAGGCATTGTGGTCGGCGCGGGCGCGGCGGCAAAACTGGTGACGCTGGAGACCGTATCGCGCTGTATGCCCGCCGGGATTTTGATTGGCGTTGTGGTTGCGATCTTCTCATTACAGCACGCATTGCTGCCTGCTTATGCCTTGTTGCTGTTGATAGGTATGCTGGGCGGCTTTTTTGTGGTGCCGCTCAACGCTTTGCTCCAGGAGCGCGGTAAGAAGAGCGTTGGCGCCGGGAATGCCATAGCCGTACAAAATCTGGGCGAGAATAGCGCCATGCTATTAATGCTGGGACTGTACTCGCTGGCGGTGCTGGTTGGCGTTCCGGCAGTGGCGATAGGTATCGGCTTTGGCGTTCTGTTCGCGCTGGCGATCGCGGCGCTGTGGATCTGGCAGCGCCGGCAGGCATCATACTGAGTGAATATGCCGGGCGGCGAGTGCGCGTTATCCGGCTTACATTGTCTCTGTAAGCCCGGAAGCGTAGCGCCACCGGGCACTGACTATCACGGCGCCGGATAGGTATAAACCTGATGCGCCGCCTCTATCTCCGCCAGGACCTCTTCGCTTAACGTCAGATGCAGACTTTCCACATTCGTCTTGAGCTGCGCCATCGTGGTTGCGCCCAGTAACGTACTGGCGACAAACGGCTGGCGGCGAACAAAGGCCAGCGCCATTTGCGCCGGATCAAGATTGTGACGCTTCGCGATATCGACGTAGGCGGCAACGGCTTTTTGTGCCTGTTCGCCGCTGTAACGTGTGAAGCGGCTGAACAAGGTATTCCGCGCGCCTGCGGGTTTGGCCCCGTTCAGGTATTTACCGGTTAATGTGCCAAACGCCAGACAGGAATAGGCGAGCAATTCAACACCTTCATACTGGCTGACTTCCGCCAGTCCGACCTCGTAGCTGCGGTTTAACAGGCTATAGGGGTTCTGGATAGTGACAATACGCGGCAGGTCATGTTTTTCCGCCAGATGCAGATAGCGCATAACGCCAAACGCTGTCTCATTTGAAACGCCAATATAACGAATCTTACCCGCTCGCTGAAACTCACTTAGCGCGTCTAACGTCTCCAGCAGACTTACTACTGGCGTGGAGTCCGTCCAGTTATAGCCGAGTTTACCGAAGCAGTTAGTGGGGCGCTGCGGCCAGTGCACCTGATACAAATCCAGATAGTCGGTCTGCAATCGGGTCAAACTGTCGTGTAGCGCTTCGCGAATATTTTTACGATCCAGCGCCTTATGAGGCCGGATGCCTTGATCATTATTACGTGCCGGTCCGCTGACTTTGCTGGCGATGATCAGTTTTTCACGGTTGCCGCGTTTGGCGAGCCAGTTACCGATATAGGATTCCGTCAGCCCTTGTGTTTCCGGGCGCGGCGGTACCGGATACATCTCGGCGGCGTCGATAAGGTTAATGCCATTTGCGATGGCATAGTCGAGCTGTGCGTGAGCGTCGGCTTCGCTGTTTTGTTCACCAAATGTCATTGTGCCCAGCCCTAGCGTACTTACTTCGAGCGAGCTGTGGGGTATACGGTGATAGTGCATAGCCGTTTCCTTTTTATTATGAAGTCAGAAATTCCCGACAAAGGACAATAAAAATGGCAGAGGGAAGGCAAAAGGGAAAGTAAAATTGTAGGCTGCGCGGCGTAATTGTTACCGGGCGTGGTCGCCACGCACCGTTACGGGACGCAGCCTGAAGGCCTGCAGAACGCTGACCTTGATCACAGGCCACCGCTTAACGTTCGATGATTTGGGATACTTCGTCACGGTTGATTTGCATCTCGTTTCCCTGTGCATCGGTATAGCTGACCAGACCGGTATCATCGTCAACTTGCGGTTTTCCATCGGTCAGGATCATACGACCATCTTTCGTCGCCATTACATAATCGCTGCTGCATCCGGATACCGCAAAAGCCAACCCTACTGCGGAAATTACAACTGCCCACTTTTTCATCCGTTTATCCTCACGTAGCCTGCATCTGATAATAGTCTGTTAATCATATGTCTGATAATAGTCTAGTAATAACGCGCAGCTCTGCATGTCGGAAGCAGCAAAATCTTAATCTGTGAGAAGAAAGGAAATAAAGTGAGTATTCGCTCCCCGGCGGGGGAGCGAGACAGGATTACAGCGGATTCTTTTTATTACGCAACAGGTTCAGGCTCTCTACTGCGATAGAGAAGAACATGGCGAAGTAGATATATCCTTTCGGAACGTGAACGTCGAAACTTTCCAGAATCAGGGTAAAGCCAACCAGGATCAGAAAGGAGAGCGCCAGCATTTTTACCGACGGATGGCGATCGACAAACTCGCCGATAGGCCGTGCCGCAAACATCATGACGCCCACGGCAATAACGACTGCCGCCATCATAATAAACAGATGATCGGAGAGGCCAACCGCTGTGATAACTGAATCAAGGCTGAAAATAATATCCAGCAGCATAATCTGCACTATTGCGCCCAGGAAAGAAGAAACCCGGGTTTTTAACCCTTCTTCTTCGCCTTCGATGGACTCATGGATCTCCTTGCTGGCTTTCCAGATTAAAAATAACCCACCCAGTAGAAGAATGAGATCGCGGGCGGAAATCGCTTCGCCGAAAAGCTCAAACAGCGGATTAGTCAGCCGAGTGACCCAGGCGATTGACGCCAGCAGCGCCAGGCGCATAACCATCGCCGCCGCCAACCCAAGCCGCCGTGCGTGGTTCCGTTGCGCCGTAGGAAGTTTTGCTACCACCAGAGAAAGAAAAATAATGTTGTCGATCCCAAGTACAATCTCCAGCAGCGTCAGCGTACCGAGCGCCAGCCAGGCATTAGGATCGGTTATCCATGCAAATAACATCGAACAAAGTCCTGCCAAAAAAAGAAGCGGTAATTATAGGCCCGTCGGGTGACGGGCGAAAGCCCGGGCTGAATTTGCGCAACCAGGAGCGGTGTAAAATAGCGGCGACAATACGCTTACGTTTATTCGGCGTCGGCCCGACGCGTAGCCATAGCGGAGGCGCATTTGCGTGTAATGGACGTTACGGATTCTGCAATAAAAAATGGCGAGCCAGCAGCGCCTGCGTAAAATTTTTTTTCAGATAAAATCCACGCGGTAGCGTCAAAATAGGTTCCCCGCGCGCGCCGATAGCCTCGGTGAGCGCCCTGGCATTGACGGCTTTGGGTCGCAGTTGCAAGACTTCGCCATGACGGGCGGTAATGCGTTCCACCTGGCCCAGCACTATCATGTCCATCAGCTCTTCCCAGTCGAGGCGTAGCTGCCTGTCCTCTTCTTCACTCGGACTCCAGAGTAGCGGCGAACCTACGCGGCGTTCGGCTAACGGTATGCTGCGATTGCCTTCGACCGGCACCCATAGCACGCGCTTCAATTTATGCCGTACGTGACTTGTCTCCCAGGTCACGCCGCTGTTACCGGTTAACGGCGCCACGCAAACAAAGGTTGTTTCCAGAGGACGACCCAGACTATCCACCGGGATGGTTTTCAGTTCTACGCCTAATGCGGCGAAATCCTGCTCCGGCTTGCTCCCGGCGCTGGCGCCGAGCCAGATCTCCAGCAAGACGCCGATCCAGCCTTTGTCTCGCTTCAAATCTTTAGGCGTGGTAATGCCGGCCATCGCCGCCAGCTCGCCTAACGTATAGCCGGAAAGCTGCCGCGCCTGGGCTAACAGCAATGCTTCCGAAGCAGGCGGAGTCGGTAGCGGACAAAGAGCGGACATGACTATTACCTTAGGTCAAAAAATGAGCAGTGATTTTATACCGTATGGGCAGAGTTTATCTTTTTCTGTGTCTTATATTCAATAGACTGATTTTTATTGCCTTTTTTGTGTTGTTTCTTCGTGTTGCGCAACGCTGAAGCGGGTTTTCCAATTCTGGTCACTGACAATAAACAGGATCTTACACTATGTTATCCACAGAAAGTTGGGATAACTGTGTAAAACCGCCACTACTGTTTCCATTTACAGCCTTGACGTGCGACGAAAATCGAAAATTCAGACAAATAGTGCGTAAGTTATTGGCACAATCTGTGGATAAAACCGACGCTGGTTGATCTTTCATCAGCATAAGGATCTTAGGTGTGATGCTTGTCACGCTTTATGAAGGTGGCATGTAAGATTGGTCTATAACACAATGAATATAAGGCACTATTTTTACTGTTTTCAGTATGAGGAATTCAGACTGTTCTGGGTTTTCCCGTGGTAATTCCATACTTCTTCACAACTATATCCACAGAAAAGGTGAATAAAATGGCACAAGGGCGTCATCATCTGTTTATAACTCGGCTATTTACTGTGAGTTATTCAATTGTTATTAGGCTGTGTCACTATTACAGAGTGGTTTACCGCCTCACTGGAGTATGAAACAATCGTTCATATATAAGGTTTATGTTGAGGTAGTCCGGTGATTGATGACGATGGCTACCGCCCAAATGTAGGTATCGTAATTTGTAATCGTCAGGGGCAGGTGATGTGGGCCCGGCGATTTGGTCAGCACTCCTGGCAGTTCCCGCAGGGCGGGATAAATCCAGGGGAGTCGGCAGAACAGGCGATGTACCGGGAACTGTTTGAAGAAGTTGGGTTAAGCCGTAAAGATGTGCGGATCCTTGCTTCTACTCGCAACTGGTTGCGTTACAAGTTACCAAAACGTTTGGTGCGTTGGGACACAAAGCCGGTATGTATCGGCCAGAAACAAAAGTGGTTTCTTTTGCAGTTAATGAGCGCCGACGCCGAAATCAATATGCAAACCAGCAGTACGCCGGAGTTTGACGGCTGGCGCTGGGTAAGTTACTGGTATCCGGTTCGACAAGTGGTGTCATTTAAACGCGATGTCTACCGCAGGGTAATGAAAGAGTTTGCAAGTGTTGTCATGGCGCTTCAGGATAATCCCCCTAAGCTACAAAGCGCGCCTGCTTATCGACGTAAAAGAGGTTAAGCCACGCAAATTATGCTCACTCGCCTGCGCGAAATAGTCGAAAAAGTGGCCAGTGCGCCGCGTCTGAACGAGGCGCTGAATATTCTGGTCACGGATATCTGTCTTGCGATGGATACAGAGGTTTGCTCGGTTTACCTGGCCGATCATGACCGACGCTGTTATTACCTGATGGCGACGCGGGGGTTGAAAAAACCGCGTGGTCGAACCGTTGCGCTTGCGTTTGATGAGGGGATCGTCGGTCTGGTGGGCAGGCTGGCGGAACCCATTAACCTTGCCGATGCGCAAAAACATCCCAGCTTTAAATACATTCCTTCGGTAAAAGAGGAGCGTTTTCGCGCGTTTCTCGGCGTGCCGATCATTCAGCGTCGCCAACTTCTCGGCGTGCTGGTCGTACAGCAGCGCGAATTGCGCCAGTACGATGAAAGCGAAGAGTCTTTCCTCGTCACGCTCGCTACGCAGATGGCGGCTATCCTGTCACAGTCGCAGGTCACAGCGCTGTTCGGGCAATACCGGCAAACGCGAATCCGCGCGCTTCCTGCGGCGCCGGGCGTGGCTATCGCAACGGGCTGGCAAGACGCGACCATGCCGCTGATGGAACAGGTTTACGAAGCGTCTACGCTGGATACCTCTCTTGAACGCGAACGACTGACCGGCGCGCTGGAAGAGGCGGCGAACGAATTCCGACGATACAGCAAACGCTTTGCCGCCGGCGCGCAAAAAGAGACGGCGGCCATTTTCGATCTGTACTCACACCTGCTTTCAGACGCCAGACTGCGTCGCGAACTCTTCGCCGAGGTCGACAAAGGCGCTGTTGCGGAGTGGGCCGTTAAAAAAATCATCGAAAAATTTGCCGAGCAATTTGCGGCGCTAACTGATAACTACCTCAAAGAACGTGCGGGAGACTTACGCACTCTGGGGCAGCGACTGTTATTCCACCTTGATGATTCAGTTCAGGGGCCAAACACCTGGCCGGAACGTTTTATTCTGGTCGCGGATGAGCTGTCGGCGACCACCCTGGCGGAGCTGCCGCAGGACAGACTGGCGGGCGTTGTGGTGCGCGACGGCGCGGCAAACTCGCATGCGGCGATTATGGTGCGCGCGCTCGGTATCCCGACCGTCATGGGCGCGGATATCCAACCTTCGGTTCTACATCGCCGTACGTTGGTGGTGGATGGCTATCGCGGTGAATTACTGGTCGATCCTGAACCCGTGCTTATTCAGGAATATCAGCGGCTCATTAGTGAAGAGATAGAACTCAGTCGTCTGGCGGAGGACGACGTCAATCTTCCCGCCCAACTGAAAAGCGGCGAGCGAGTCAAAGTGATGCTGAATGCCGGGCTCAGCCCCGAGCATGAGGAAAAGTTAGGCAGTCGGATCGACGGTATCGGCCTGTACCGTACTGAAATACCCTTTATGCTGCAAAGCGGGTTTCCCTCGGAAGAAGAGCAGGTGGCGCAGTATCAAGGGATGCTGCAAATGTTTAACGATAAACCGGTGACGCTGCGGACCCTGGATGTGGGAGCGGATAAGCAACTGCCCTATATGCCGATCAGCGAGGAGAACCCGTGTCTGGGCTGGCGCGGGATCCGCATTACGCTGGATCAGCCGGAGATCTTTTTGATCCAGGTCCGCGCGATGCTGCGCGCCAATGCGGCGACTGGCAACCTCAGCATTTTGTTGCCGATGGTCACCAGTATTGATGAAGTCGATGAAGCGCGGCGTCTGATCGAACGCGCCGGGCGCGAGGTCGAGGAGATGATCGGCTATGCGATCCCGAAACCGCGTATCGGCATTATGCTGGAAGTACCGTCAATGGTATTTATGCTGCCGCATCTGGCTAACCGGATCGACTTTATCTCGGTCGGCACCAACGATTTAACGCAATATATCCTGGCGGTAGATCGCAACAATACCCGCGTGGCCAGTATTTACGACAGTCTGCATCCGGCTATGCTGCGCGCACTGAGCATGATTGCGCAGGAAGCCGAAAAAAATGGCCTCGATCTTCGCTTGTGCGGCGAGATGGCGGGCGATCCGATGTGCGTGGCGATTCTTATCGGTCTGGGATATCGCCATCTTTCGATGAATGGCCGTTCGGTAGCGCGTGTGAAATATCTGCTGCGGCATATCGATTTTGAAGACGCGCAAACCCTTGCCAGACGCAGCCTTGAGGCGCAGATGGCGACCGAGGTGCGTCATCAAGTGGCGGCGTTTATGGAGCGCCGCGGGATGGGGGGATTGATTCGCGGAGGGTTGTAACGACTGGAGCGGGAAAAGAGAGTGACTGTGGATTCACGGCGCAGACAACACGCCTGCAAGATGAAAGACAATGCGTATATACCCAAAATAATTCGAGTTGCTTAAAGGCGACAAGGGAGTGAGTCCCCAGGAGCATAGATAACTATGTGACTGGGGTGAGCGACAAATCTGCCGGGAGCAGATTTGAACGTCGCGTGCGACGGCCCGTCAGGGCGAGGCCCATGGATGGGCCGAGTAATCCGTAGCCAACACATAAGCAACTTGAAGTATGAAGGGTATACATATCTTTTAACGGTAATCGGCATCTCGCTTTTAACCCTTGTGCTATTATTCGCACCTTTGGAGCGTCTGCAACGCGCAGGCGCGTTTATCGATCGCTATCTCTTCAGCGAAATAACAAGAAATTGTGGTGACAGATGACCAGTAGCTATCTGCATTTTCCGGACTTTGATCCGGTCATTTTCTCAATTGGGCCCGTCGCGCTTCACTGGTATGGCTTGATGTATCTGGTGGGATTCGTTTTCGCGATGTGGTTGGCGGTGCGTCGTGCTAACCGTCCGGGAAGCGGTTGGACCAAAAACGAAGTTGAAAATTTACTCTATGCAGGTTTCCTGGGGGTCTTCCTGGGGGGGCGTATTGGCTATGTCCTGTTTTATAACTTCCCTCTGTTTCTGGATAACCCGCTCTATTTATTCCGCGTCTGGGACGGCGGCATGTCCTTCCACGGCGGGCTTATCGGCGTGATACTGGTGATGATTATCTTCGCCAGGCGCACGAAGCGCTCGTTCTTTCAGGTGTCTGATTTTATTGCGCCGTTAATTCCGTTCGGCCTGGGCGCCGGGCGTCTGGGCAACTTTATCAACGGTGAATTGTGGGGGCGCGTCGATCCTAACTTCCGGTTTGCCATGCTCTTTCCTGGCTCACGCGCGGAAGATATTGCGCTGCTGCCGTCACATCCGCAATGGCAGCCTATTTTTGATACCTACGGCGTATTGCCGCGCCACCCTTCCCAGTTGTATGAACTGGCATTAGAAGGCGTGGTGCTGTTTATCATCCTTAATCTCTTTATTCGCAAACCGCGTCCGATGGGCGCAGTCTCCGGATTATTCCTGATTGGCTATGGCGCGTTTCGTATCATTGTTGAATTCTTCCGCCAGCCGGACGCGCAATTTACCGGCGCGTGGGTACAGTACATCAGCATGGGGCAGATTCTCTCTATCCCGATGATTATCGCTGGCGCGATCATGATGGTTTGGGCATATCGCCGCCGCCCGCAGCAACACGTTTCCTGAGGAACCATGAAACAGTATTTAGAACTGATGCAAAAAGTGCTGGATGAAGGCACACAGAAAAACGACCGTACCGGCACCGGCACGCTTTCCATTTTTGGCCATCAGATGCGTTTTAACCTGCAGGAAGGCTTTCCTCTGGTGACGACGAAACGCTGCCATTTACGTTCAATTATTCACGAACTGCTATGGTTTTTGCAGGGCGATACCAACATCGCTTACCTGCACGAAAATAATGTCACCATCTGGGACGAATGGGCCGATGAGAACGGCGATTTAGGCCCGGTTTATGGTAAGCAGTGGCGTGCATGGCCAACACCGGATGGCCGCCATATCGATCAGATCGCCACGGTCTTAAGCCAGCTTAAAAACGACCCGGACTCTCGCCGTATTATCGTTTCTGCGTGGAACGTCGGCGAGCTGGATAAGATGGCGCTGGCGCCGTGTCACGCCTTTTTCCAGTTTTATGTCGCAGATGGAAAACTCTCCTGTCAGCTTTATCAGCGCTCCTGCGATGTGTTCCTCGGTCTGCCGTTCAACATTGCCAGCTACGCGTTACTGGTGCATATGATGGCGCAACAGTGCGACCTGGACGTTGGCGATTTTGTCTGGACCGGCGGCGACACGCACCTGTACAGCAACCATATGGAGCAGACGCACCTGCAATTAAGCCGTGAACCGCGCGCGCTGCCGAAATTGGTCATTAAGCGTAAACCCGATTCGCTTTTTGACTACCGGTTCGATGATTTCGAAATTGAAGGCTATGATCCGCACCCCGGTATTAAAGCGCCGGTCGCTATCTAAGCGCTGACGATCCTGCCATAACCGACGTCATCGCGCGTCGGTTTTTTTTACCCTTCGTCTCAATCTTCGGCGCGGATTCCTGAAATTTTGCAACGCGCTGCAAGACATGAACTTTTTTCCGTAACGCGCCGAACAATCTGTATTTGGCGCTCGTTATTTTTCTTCCGCCCGCCATACTGCCGACATGAAAAAACAACAGGGCTATACGCTCATTGAAACGGTGGTCGCGATGTCGCTCATTATCATTCTCAGCGCCACAGGACTTTATGGCTGGCAACGCTGGCAGCAGCAACAGCGCCTGTGGCAAACCGCATGTCAGGTGCGGGATTACCTGCTGCAACTTCGTGAGGACGCTCACTGGCATAACCGCGATCACATTCTTCGCGTGGTCAGCGAAGGCGGTTCATGGTGCTTTGTCAGCTCTGTTGCTACGCAAACATCGTGTACGCCATCTTCCCCCTTTGTGTTTACGCCCGACTGGCGTGATGTCGTCCTTGCCGATATCACGCCGTCGTTAGCCTTCTTTGGCTTGCGCAATACGGCATGGGCAGGGCACATCGTACTGAAAAACGCTGCCGGAGAGTGGCGTCTGGTCGTCTCCTCTTGGGGGCGAATCAGGCTATGCGAGCGTAATGAGGCCGCCACGTGTCAATAACCACGCGGGGGTTCTCGCTACTGGAAGTTGTGCTGGCGATGGCGATAGGTTCCATTTTACTGCTTGGGTCCGCACGATTTTTACCGGCGCTACAGCGTGAGATCTGGCACAACACGCGACAGTTATCGCTGGAAGATGAAATCTGGCAGCGAACCTATACCGTAGCGAAGCATCTTCAGCGTGCGGGTTACTGCCATGGCCACTGTGTCGGCGAAGGGTTACATCTTGCTGAACAGGGGCAATGCGTCATCGTTCAGTGGGACGGGAATAATAACGGGGTCTGGGATACCATACCGGCGAAAGAGGCCGACCAGACCGGGTTTCGTGTGAAGGATAACGTTCTGGAGACATTACGCGGAGCAACATCTTGCCAGGGTAAGGGATGGGAAAAAATGACCGATCCCAATACGGTACTCATCACGGCGTTTACCGTTGAGCGCCGGGATATAACGGGATTCTCGCCAGTGCTCATGCTGCATCTGCGCGGCGCCAGCAAAGCCGAGCCTCAGACGGTTATTGACGCGCAATACAGCGTAACGGGATTTAATCTGTGAATCGGGAACGTGGCGCTTCTTCGCTAATACTGGCGCTTTTAATACTGATTCTGGGCAGTCTGCTACTGCAAGGCGTAAATCAGCAGCAGGCCAGCTATGCCGCCCGCGTGACGACGCAGAGCCTGGCGATACAACGCCAGGCGCTTGTGCAGTCGGCGCTGGAATGGGGACGGGGGCAGCTATGGTCAGGCGTAACCGAAATGGAATGTCGGCGCTATTCCTCTTCAGGAGCGAGAGTCTGTTTGCGGAGATTATCGGGGGATGAGGTGGTGATGGCGGCGCAAGATGACGGCATGACGTTATGGCGTTTGGGCAACGTCATTCAGGGAAGAATTGTCTTTTCTCCCCACGGCTGGAGCGATTTTTGTCCGTTAAAAGAGGTGGCGTTATGTCGCATCCCCTGAATTTACAACGCGGGTTTAGCCTCCCGGAAGTTTTAGTGGCGATGGTTCTAATGGTAATGATCGTCACCGCGCTGTCAGGCTATCAGCGGGTATTAATGCACAGTTTTGCATTACGACACCAGTATCTCCAGATCTGGCGGCAGGCGTGGCAGCAAACGGCGCTGTATCCATTTTCGCCTGCTGACGACTGGAAGGCCAACCGGATGCAGACAACGCAATCGGGATGTGTCAGCATCAGCGTCACGATGGTTTCACCCTCTGGCAGGCAGGGGCAGATGACGCGCTTGCATTGTCCAAATCGTTAATCGGCAGGAGTAATTATGTTAAGGGTCTACCACTCCAATCGTCTGGATGTGCTGGAAGCGTTGATGGAGTTCATCGTCGAACGCGAGCGGCTGGATGATCCCTTTGAACCAGAAATGATTCTGGTGCAAAGCACGGGTATAGCGCAGTGGCTGCAGATGACCCTTTCACAAAAGTTTGGTATTGCGGCGAATATCGCTTTTCCGTTACCGGCGAGTTTTATCTGGGAGATGTTTGTCCGCGTGTTGCCGGATATCCCCAAAGAAAGCGCTTTCAGCAAACAAAGTATGAGCTGGAAACTGATGACCTTGCTGCCGCAGTTGCTGGATAAGGATGAGTTTGTACTGCTGCACCATTATCTGACCGACGACACCGATAAACGCAAACTCTTTCAGCTTTCCGCGCGCGCCGCCGACCTGTTCGATCAGTATCTGGTTTATCGGCCTGACTGGCTTACGCAGTGGGAGGCGGGAAAAACCGTGGAAGGTCTGGGAGAGGCGCAAAACTGGCAGGCGCCGCTGTGGAAAGCATTGGTGGAATATACCGCCGCGCTGGGGCAGCCGCGCTGGCATCGCGCCAATCTCTACCAACGCTTTATTCAAACGCTGGAAAGCGCGACCGCCTGCCCGCCAGGGTTGCCGTCCCGCGTTTTTATTTGCGGCATTTCCGCGTTACCGCCAGTGTATCTCAAAGCATTGCAGGCGCTGGGTAAACATATTGAAATCCATCTCCTTTTTACTAATCCGTGTCGGTATTACTGGGGGGATATAAAAGACCCAGCCTGGCTGGCAAAACTCATGGCTCGCCAGCGTCGTCACAGTTTTGAAGACCGTCATTTACCGTTGTTCCGTGAAAATCAGAATCCGGAAGCCTTATTTAACAGCGACGGTGAACAGGATATCGGTAATCCGCTACTGGCCTCATGGGGAAAACTGGGACGGGATTATATCTACCTGCTATCTGAACTGGAAAACAGCCAGGAGCTGGATGCGTTTGTTGATATTACGCCAGATAATCTTTTGCATCGGATTCAGGCGGATATCCTTGAACTGGAAAGCCATGCGGTGGCGGGCGTAAATCTTGAGGAGTATTCGCGCAGCGACAATAAGCGTCTGCTCGATCCTGAGGATAACAGCCTCTCTTTTCACGTTTGTCACAGCCCGCAGCGCGAGGTGGAAATACTGCACGATCGCCTGCTGGCGATGCTGGAAGCCGATCCGACACTAACGCCGCGCGACATTATCGTTATGGTGGCTGATATTGACAGCTATAGCCCGTTTATCCAGGCGGTATTTGGTAGCGCGCCAACGGAGCGCTATCTGCCTTATGCCATTTCCGATCGGCGGGCGCGTCAGTCACATCCGGTGTTACAGGCATTTATCAGCCTACTTTCGTTACCGGACAGCCGCTTTGTCTCCGAGGATGTTCTGGCGTTGTTAGATGTACCGGTATTGGCTGCCCGCTTTACGATCAACGAAGAAGGGTTGCGTTATTTGCGCTTGTGGGTCAATGAGTCAGGCATTCGCTGGGGAATTGACGATGACAACGTACGAGAGCTGGAACTTCCTGCCACGGGGCAGCATACGTGGCAATTTGGCCTGACGCGTATGCTGCTGGGGTATGCGATGGAAAGCGCCCAGGGCGAGTGGCAGTCGGTTCTGCCTTATGACGAATCCAGCGGTCTGATTGCTGAGCTGGTCGGGCATCTGGCTTCGCTGCTGATGCAGCTTAATATCTGGCGGCGCGGTCTGGCGCAGGAGCGACCGCTGGAAGAGTGGTTGCCCGTTTGTCGCGATATGCTCAATGATTTCTTCCTGCCCGATGCGGACACGGAAGCGGCAATGACATTGATTGAACAGCAGTGGCAGGCCATTATCGCCGAAGGCGTCGCGGCGGAATATGGCGACGCGGTACCGATTTCGCTACTGCGGGATGAACTGGCGCAGCGTCTGGATCAGGAACGTATTAGCCAGCGCTTCCTGGCGGGCCCCATCAATATTTGTACGCTGATGCCGATGCGTTCCATTCCGTTCAGAGTCGTTTGCCTGCTGGGAATGAACGACGGCGTATACCCGCGCCAGCTTGCGCCGTTGGGCTTTGACCTGATGAGCCAAAAAACCATGCGCGGGGATCGAAGCCGTCGCGACGATGACCGCTACCTGTTTCTGGAAGCGTTAATCTCGGCGCAGCAGACGTTGTATATCAGCTACATCGGTCGCTCCATCCAGGATAATAGCGAACGCTTTCCCTCTGTACTGGTGCAAGAATTGGTGGATTACATCGGGCAAAGCCACTATTTGCCGGGCGACGAAACGCTGACCTGTGATGAGAGCGAAGCACGAGTCAAAGCGCATATTACGCGTCTGCATACCCGTATGCCTTTTGATGCGCAAAATTACCAACCCGGCGAACAGCAAAGTTATGCCAGAGAGTGGTTGCCCGCGGCGAGTCAGTCGGGAAAAGCGCATTCTGACTTTGTGCAGCCGCTTCCTTTTACGATGCCGGAAACATTGACTCTGGAAAGTCTGCAGCGTTTTTGGGCCCATCCGGTACGCGCATTTTTTCAGATGCGGCTTCAGGTTAATTTCCGCTCGGAAGAGAGTGAGATTCCTGATGCGGAACCGTTTGAATTAGAGGGATTGACGCGATATCAACTTAACCAACAGTTGCTCAATACGCTGGTTGAAGAGGACGACACCGAACGCTTGTTCCGCCGTTTCCGGGCTGCGGGAGAGTTGCCTTACGGCGCGTTTGGCGAAATATTCTGGGATGCGCAGTGTCAGGAGATGCAGCAACTGGCAAGCCGGGTCATCGCCTGCCGTAAGCCGAGCCAAAGCCTGGAAGTGGATCTGCTTTGTAATGGCGTTCAGCTAACCGGCTGGCTACCGCAGGTACAGGAGGATGGATTATTGCGCTGGCGTCCCGCTTTAATCAGCGTTGCGCAAGGTGTGCAACTTTGGCTGGAACACCTTGTCTATTGTGCCAGCGGCGGGAGTGGCGAAAGTCGCCTGTTTTTGCGCAAAGAGGGAGAATGGCGATTTCCTCCTCTTGATAAAACGCAGGCAATGGTTTACCTGGCGCAACTGATTGAAGGCTACCGGGAAGGCATGTCTTCTCCGCTATTGGTACTGCCGGAAAGCGGCGGCGCATGGATAAAAGCCTGTTATGACGCTGAAAATGATGTCATGTTAGACGATGATGACACCTTACAGAAGGCCAGGACAAAGTTTCTACAGGCTTATGAAGGCAACATGATGGTGAGCGGCGAAGGCGAAGATATCTGGTATCAACGTCTTTGGCGTCAGCTGGAATCTGAAACTTTGCAGGCTATCATTGCGCAGTCACGGCATTACCTGTTACCGCTGTTTCGTTTTAATCAGTCTCGTTGATTGTATGAAAATCGCGCCATTAAAAGGCTTCGACTATGATGCGCTCTTCGTCACGGACTGATTACTGATAAAAAAATGCTGCCTGGTTCAGCACAATAATATCCCGTTCCGCTCAGGTCGATGGTTTACGTGACCATACAGATGAGTGGGAATGAAAGTTAATGATGAGGTCCGTGAATGCCCCGCAGCACCTGGTTCAAAGCGTTATTGTTATTGGTCGCCCTCTGGGGGCCTGCAGTTCAGGCGGATATCGGTTGGCAACCGCTGCAAGAAACTATCCGTAAAAGCGATAAAGATACCCGGCAGTATCAGGCGATACGTCTTGATAATGACATGGTGGTGTTGCTGGTATCCGATCCGCAGGCTGTAAAGTCTCTTTCTGCGTTAGTGGTGCCCGTTGGATCGCTTGAAGATCCTGAGGCTCATCAGGGGCTTGCTCATTATCTTGAGCATATGTGCCTGATGGGGTCAAAAAAATATCCGCAGGCGGATAGCCTTGCCGAATACCTTAAAAGACATGGCGGTAGCCACAACGCCAGCACCGCGCCTTATCGAACAGCCTTCTACCTGGAGGTTGAAAACGACGCGCTTCCAGGTGCCGTAGATCGCCTGGCCGACGCCATTGCCGCGCCATTGCTCAATAAAAAGTATGCCGAACGCGAACGAAACGCGGTGAATGCCGAGCTGACGATGGCGCGCACCCGCGACGGTATGCGTATGGCGCAGGTAAGCGCCGAAACCATTAACCCGGCGCATCTAGGCTCGCACTTTTCAGGCGGCAATCTGGAAACGCTAAGCGATAAGCCGGGCAATCCGGTGCAACAAGCGCTGATCGCTTTTCATGAAAAATACTATTCAGCTAATCTGATGAAGGCGGTGATTTACAGTAATAAACCCTTGCCGGAACTGGCGCGTATTGCCGCAGATACCTATGGTCGCGTGCCGAATAAACAGATTAAAAAACCGGAAATTAACGTACCTGTCATCACCGAGGCGCAGAAGGGCATCATTATTCATTACGTGCCGGCGCTACCGCGTAAAGTGCTGCGCGTGGAGTTTCGTATTGATAACAATAGCGCGCAGTTCCGTAGCAAGACCGATGAACTGGTCTCTTATCTGATTGGCAATCGTAGCCCGGGGACGCTCTCTGACTGGCTGCAAAAACAAGGACTGGTCGAAGGTATTAGCGCGGATTCCGATCCGATTGTTAATGGTAACAGCGGCGTATTTGCCATTTCGGCAACGCTGACCGATAAAGGTTTGGCCAATCGTGATGAAGTCGTTGCGGCTATTTTCAGCTATCTCAATATGTTACGTGAAAAAGGGATAGATAAACGTTACTTTGACGAGCTGGCGCATGTGCTGGATCTCGACTTTCGCTATCCGTCGATTACCCGCGATATGGACTATGTCGAATGGCTGGCGGACACTATGATCCGCGTCCCGGTAGCGCATACGCTGGATGCGGCGAATATCGCCGATCGTTACGATCCTGCCGCTATCAAAAATCGCCTGGCGATGATGACGCCGCAGAATGCGCGTATCTGGTATATCAGTCCCCAGGAACCCCATAATAAGACGGCATATTTTGTGGATGCGCCTTATCAGGTCGATAAGATTAGCGAACAGACGTTTAAAAACTGGCAGCAAAAAGCACAGGGCATTGCGTTGTCGCTGCCGGAGTTAAACCCCTATATTCCTGATGATTTTACGCTTGTTAAGAATGACAAAAACTACGTGCGGCCAGAACTGATTGTCGATAAAGCGGATTTGCGCGTGGTTTATGCGCCGAGTCGTTATTTCGCCAGCGAGCCAAAAGCTGACGTGAGCGTGGTATTGCGTAACCCGCAGGCGATGGACAGCGCCCGCAATCAGGTACTGTTCGCCCTTAATGATTATCTGGCGGGAATGGCGCTCGATCAGCTCAGCAACCAGGCGGCAGTGGGCGGCATTAGCTTTTCCACTAACGCCAACAATGGTCTGATGGTCAATGCGAACGGTTATACCCAGCGTTTGCCGCAGCTTCTCCTGGCGTTGCTGGAAGGATATTTTAGCTACGACGCCACGGAAGAACAGCTGGCGCAGGCGAAATCCTGGTATACGCAGATGATGGATTCTGCGGAGAAGGGAAAAGCCTACGAACAGGCGATTATGCCGGTGCAGATGATTTTGCAGGTGCCTTATTTTTCCCGTGATGAACGTCGCGCTTTGCTGCCGTCCATTACGTTGAAAGAGGTGATGGCCTATCGTAATGCGTTAAAAACGGGCGCTCGTCCGGAATTTCTGGTTATAGGAAATATGAGCGAAGCCCAGGCGACCTCGCTGGCGCAAGATGTTCAAAAACAGCTAGCGGCGAACGGATCGGCGTGGTGTCGCAATAAAGACGTGGTGGTTGAGAAAAAGCAGTCCGTAATATTTGAAAAAGCGGGCAGTAGCACCGACTCCGCGTTAGCCGCGGTCTTTGTCCCGGTCGGCTACGACGAGTACGTCAGCGCCGCCTACAGCGCGATGTTAGGTCAGATTGTTCAACCGTGGTTTTACAATCAGCTACGAACCGAAGAGCAACTGGGATACGCCGTTTTCGCCTTTCCGATGAGCGTTGGCCGTCAGTGGGGAATGGGATTCCTGCTACAGAGCAACGATAAACAGCCCTCTTACCTGTGGCAACGCTATCAGGCATTTTTCCCTGACGCCGAGGCGAAGCTGAGGGCGATGAAGCCGGAAGAGTTCGCCCAAATTCAGCAGGCGATCATTACGCAAATGCGCCAGGCGCCGCAAACGTTGGGCGAAGAAGCATCCCGTTTAAGCAAGGATTTCGATCGGGGTAATATGCGCTTTGACTCGCGTGATAAAATCATCGCTCAGATAAAATTGCTGACGCCACAAAAGCTTGCCGACTTCTTCCACCTGGCGGTGGTGGAACCACAAGGTATGGCAATATTGTCACAGATTGCTGGTAGCCAGAATGGAAAAGCAGAATACGTGCATCCGACAGGCTGGAAAGTGTGGGATAACGTCAGCGCATTGCAGCAAACGTTACCTCTAATGAGCGAAAAGAATGAATGATGTCGCCGAGACTCTTGATCCTCTACGCTTGCCCCTGACAGGCGAGCGTCTGATTGAAGCATCAGCGGGCACAGGCAAAACGTTTACTATCGCGGCGCTGTATCTGCGGTTATTGCTCGGTTTAGGCGGCAGTGCCGCATTTCCCCGTCCGTTGACCGTTGAAGAACTGCTGGTGGTAACCTTTACGGAGGCCGCCACTGAAGAGCTGCGTGGGCGAATCCGCAGTAATATCCATGAGTTGCGCATCGCCTGTCTGCGGGAAAGCACGGATAATCCGCTGTATGCCCGCTTGCTGGAAGAAATTAGCGATAAAAAGCAGGCCGCGCAGTGGTTATTACTGGCGGAACGACAAATGGACGAGGCCGCGGTTTTTACCATCCACGGTTTTTGCCAGCGTATGCTCAGCCTGAACGCTTTCGAATCCGGTATGTTGTTTGAGCAACAGCTTATTGAAGACGAATCTTTGTTGCGTTATCAGGCCTGCGCCGATTTCTGGCGGCGTCATTGCTATCCGCTGCCGCGCGACATCGCTCAGGTGGTGTTTGACGTGTGGAAGGGACCGAAGGCGCTCTTAAAGGATATCGATCGTTATCTGCAGGGCGAAGCGCCGGTCATTAAAGCGCCGCCATCGCAGGAGGAGACGCTGGCATCGCGTCATGAACAGATCCTGGCGCGCATCAACCAGGTGAAGCAGCAGTGGTGTGAGGCGGTTAGCGAGCTGGACGCGCTGATCGAATCATCCGGCATCGATCGCAGAAAATTCAACCGCGGCAATCAGGCGAAATGGATCGAAAAGATCACCGCGTGGGCGCAAGAAGAGACCAAAAACTATCAATTACCCGAGGCGTTGGGAAAATTTTCACAGCGTTTTTTAGCTGAGCGCACCAAAGCTGGCGGCGTGACGCCCCAGCACCCATTGTTTGTCGCCATTGATAACCTGTTGGGCGAACCGCTATCGATTAAAGATCTGGTTCTTACCCGAGCGCTCTCAGAGATCCGTGAAACGGTGGCTCAGGAAAAACGACGGCGCGGCGAGCTGGGGTTTGACGATATGCTCAGCCGTTTAGATACCGCGCTGCGTAGTGAAAGCGGCGAGGCGCTGGCTGCGGCGATTCGTACCCGTTTCCCGGTGGCGATGATCGATGAATTTCAGGATACCGACCCACAACAGTACCGTATTTTTCGCCGTATCTGGCGACATCAACCCGATACGGCGCTATTGCTGATTGGCGATCCTAAACAGGCGATTTATGCGTTTCGTGGCGCGGATATCTTTACCTACATGAAGGCCCGCAGCGAAGTGAGCGCGCACTATACGCTTGACACTAACTGGCGCTCCGCGCCGGGGATGGTGAATAGCGTTAACAAGCTGTTCAGTCAGATGAATGACGCCTTTATGTTCCGCGATATTCCCTTCAGTCCGGTAAAGTTTGCGCCCAGAAACCAGTCGCTGCAATTTAAAGTGAATGACGCGCCTCAACCGGCGATGACCCTGTGGCTAATGGAGGGGGAAAGCTGCGGTTCGGGCGATTACCAAAGTTATATGGCGCAGGTGTGCGCCACGCAAATTCGCGACTGGCTGCGCGCCGGACAAACGGGCGACGCGCTGCTGACGAACGGCGATTCGTCGCGGCCCGTTCGCGCCTCGGATATCAGCGTGCTGGTGCGCAGCAGGCGGGAAGCCGCGCTGATACGGGATGCGCTGACCTTACTGGCGATCCCCTCCGTCTATCTTTCAAACCGCGACAGCGTATTCGAAACGCTCGAAGCGCAGGAAATGCTGTGGGTGTTGCAGGCGGTGATGGCGCCCGAACGTGAGAATACGCTGCGTAGCGCTCTGGCGACATCAATGATGGGCCTTACCGCGCTGGATATCGAAACGCTTAACAATGATGAAAATGCGTGGGATACGGTTGTCGAAGAGTTTGATGGCTACCGACAGATTTGGCATAAACGCGGCGTGATGCCGATGCTGCGCGCGCTAATGTCGGCGCGCAATATTGCTGAAAACCTGCTGGCGACGGCGGGAGGCGAACGTCGGCTGACGGATATTCTGCATATTAGCGAACTGTTACAGGAAGCCGGTTCGCAGCTGGAAAGCGAACATGCGCTGGTGCGTTGGCTGGCGCAGCATATCCTTGAACCCGATAGCAATGCTTCCAGCCAGCAACTACGTCTGGAAAGCGATAAGCATCTGGTGCAAATCGTCACCATTCATAAATCGAAAGGTCTGGAATACCCGCTGGTCTGGCTACCTTTTATCACCCATTTCCGCGTGCAGGACCAGGCTTTTTATCACGACAGGCACTCCTACGAGGCGGTGCTGGACCTTAGTCACGCCGAAGAGAGCATTGCACTGGCGGAGGCCGAACGCCTGGCGGAAGACCTGCGCCTACTTTATGTCGCGCTGACTCGTGCAGTGTGGCATTGCAGCCTCGGCGTCGCGCCGCTGGTGCGGCGTCGCAGTGATAAGAAAGGTGAGACGGATGTGCACCAAAGCGCGCTTGGGCGACTCCTGCAAAAAGGCGAACCGATGGATGCCGCAGGCTTTCGCGCCTGTATTGAGGCGCTATGCGACGAGGATATCGTGTGTCGAACGCCAGGCAACACGGATAACGACCGCTGGCAAATTGCCGCTGCATCGCACGCGGAACTCAGCGCCAGAACGCTGCAACGCCTGCTCTATGATAGCTGGCGCGTCACCAGTTATTCCGGTTTGCAGCAGCGGGGACATAGCGTGGCGCAAGATCTTATTCCTCGTCTCGACATTGACGCCGCAGGCGTTGGCGAAGCGGCGGAAGCGCCGGCAATGACGCCGCATCACTTTCCTCGCGGGGCATCGCCGGGAACATTTTTGCACAGCCTGTTTGAAGAGCTTGATTTTACTCAACCGATAGACCCCCAATGGGTACAGGAAAAACTGGAGCTGAGTGGTTTTGAAACGCGATGGGAGCCCGTACTTACCCGCTGGCTGGACACCGTGTTGCACGTTCCCCTTAACGAGACGGGCGTTAGTCTGAGCGTGCTGACCGAGCGTGAAAAACAGGTCGAAATGGAGTTTTATCTGCCGATTGCCCAGCCGCTTACCGCCGGAGAGCTGGATGCGTTGATTCGTCGATACGACCCGCTTTCAGCAGGTTGCCCTGCGCTGGATTTCATGCAGGTTCGCGGCATGTTAAAGGGCTTTATCGACCTGGTGTTCCGTTATGAGGGGCGCTATTACCTGCTCGACTATAAATCTAACTGGCTGGGCGAGGATAGCGCCGCTTATACCCAGACGGCGATGGCTGCGGCGATGCAGGCGCATCGCTATGATTTGCAGTACCAGCTTTATACGCTGGCATTGCACCGTTACCTTCGTCATCGAATGACGAATTACGACTATGAACGCCATTTCGGCGGCGTCATCTATCTCTTTTTACGCGGGGTGGATAGCGAACGTCCGCAGCAGGGTATTTTTACCACTCGCCCTGCGGCGGCGTTAATTAACCAACTGGATGATATGTTTGCAGGTGAAATGAGTGAGGAGGCGCAATGACAATCCAGGAGCGGTTGCTGGAGGCCGTTGAACAAAAACTCTTACGGCCCATTGATGCCCAGTTTGCTTTAACCGTCGCCGGTAACGACGATCCCGCCGTGATGCTGGCGGCAGCGCTGCTTAGTCATGACGCAGGTGAAGGTCACGTGTGTCTGCCGTTGTCGCGTTTAACGTTAACGGAGGAGGCGCATCCCTTACTGGTCGCCTGGATAAGCGAAACGGCTACGCCAATCGACTGGAAAAAGCGGTTACTGGCGTCTGCGGCGGTTAGCTGCGGCGATAGCCCCGCGCCGTTAATTCTGTGCGGCGATCGTCTCTACCTGAATCGCATGTGGTGCAACGAGCGTACGGTTGCGCGCTTTTTTAACGAGGTTAACCAGGCCATCGCCGTAGATGAAGATCAGTTATCCCGTATTCTGGACGCGCTATTCCCTCCGACAGACGAGGTGAACTGGCAAAAGGTGGCCGCCGCCGTAGCGCTAACTCGCCGTATCTCCGTGATTTCAGGCGGTCCCGGCACCGGTAAAACCACCACCGTCGCGAAGCTGCTGGCGGCATTAATTCAAATGGCGGATGGCGAACGTTGCCGTATCCGGCTGGCGGCGCCGACCGGGAAAGCGGCCGCACGCCTGACGGAGTCGCTCGGCGCGGCGTTGCGTCAGCTTCCACTTACCGATGCGCAGAAAAAGCGTATACCGGAGGACGCCAGTACGCTGCACCGACTGCTGGGCGCACAGCCCGGCAGCCAGCGATTACGCCATCATGCGGGCAACCCGTTGCATCTGGACGTGCTGGTGGTCGATGAAGCATCAATGATTGATTTGCCGATGATGTCACGTTTGATTGACGCTCTGCCGCCGCACGGGCGGGTCATTTTTCTTGGCGATCGCGATCAGTTGGCATCCGTTGAGGCGGGCGCTGTGTTGGGCGATATTTGCGCCTATGTCAACGCAGGGTTTACGGCGGAACGCGCCCGACAGCTAAGCCGACTCACAGGGAGCGCCATTCCGGCGGGGGCCGGAACGCAAGCCGCGTCTTTACGCGATAGCCTCTGTTTATTGCAAAAGAGCTACCGTTTCGGCAGCGATTCTGGCATCGGCAAGCTGGCGGCGGCGATTAACTGCGGCGACAGGTCGGCAATCCAGGCTGTTTTTCAGCAGGGGTTTAGCGATATAGAGAAGCGTACATTGCAAAGCAGCGACGATTATGCCGGGATGCTGGATGAAGCGCTGGCGGGCTATGGTCGCTACTTGCGGTTGCTGCATGAGAAAGCGACGCCGGAGGCAATCCTTCAGGCTTTCAATGAGTATCAACTGCTTTGCGCGCTGCGTGAAGGCCCATTTGGCGTGAGGGGACTGAATGACCGCATTGAGCAGGCGATGGTGCAGCAACGAAAAATTCAGCGGCACCCGCATTCTCGCTGGTATGAAGGGCGTCCGGTAATGATTGCGCGCAACGATAGCGCGTTGGGGCTATTTAACGGCGATATTGGTATTGCGCTCGATCGCGGACAGGGGTTACGCGTCTGGTTTGTGATGCCGGACGGCACGATCAAGTCCGTTCAGCCCAGCCGTCTGCCGGAACATGATACAACCTGGGCGATGACGGTACATAAATCTCAGGGGTCTGAATTTGATCACGCCGCGCTGATTTTACCCAGCCAACGTTCGCCGGTCGTGACGCGGGAGCTGGTGTATACCGCTGTTACGCGGGCGCGGCGGCGGTTATCGCTGTATGCCGATGAACGGATCCTGGCAGGCGCGATTGTGACGCGTACGGAGCGGCGCAGCGGATTAGCCACCTTATTTGATGAAGTCAGTCGTACCGAATAAGACGAGTTCTCGCCGGATGGCGACGCGCAGCGTCTTATCCGGCCTCCAAATGATGCTTTCGAGCGTAGGCCTGATAAACGCAGCGCCATCAGGCCCCCTCGTTACCCTAAATCCGCCATCAGCACCTTTGAACGTCGCTGATAGTTATACATTTTTTTCTTGCTCTCAGGCAGTAACTCAATATCGACAGGCGTGAAACCGCGCTCCTGGAACCAGTGAATACTGCGCGTCGTCAGCACAAACAATTTACGCAGCCCCATTTGCCGCGCCTGGGCGGCAACCCGCTCCAGAAGCACTTCTCCACGCGATGAGCTGCGGTAATCCGGATGTACCGCTACGCAGGCCATTTCGCCTATTTTCTCTTCCACAAAAGGATACAGCGCCGCGCAGGCGATAGTCATATTATCGCGCTGAATAATGGTAAATTTATCGATCTCCATCTCCAGTTGTTCACGGGAACGGCGTACCAGAATGCCCTGCTGTTCCAGTGGGCGGATAAGCTCCAGAATACCGCCAATATCGTTGATGGTAGCGCGGCGGATCTGCTCGGCGCTCTCCATGACGATCTGCGTACCGATACCATCACGCGAGAACAGTTCCTGTAATAGCGAGCCATCTTCCTGATAGCTGATCAGATGGCAACGACGAACGCCGCTACGACAGGCTTTTACCGCGCCGCGCAAAAAACGTACGGTTCCGGAGTTGTAATCGCCCTGCGCTTCCAACTCTTCCACCCGCGCCTGTGCTTCATTCGGGAAGAGTTCAGAAATGATGCCGCCCTCGCTATTGGTAACGCCCTGAGAAGAACAGAAACCGATCATTTTTTCCGCTTTCAGTTTAACGGCGAGTTGAGTGGCAATCTCTTCTGAGGTCAGATTAAAACTTTCACCGGTCACTGAGACGGCGACCGGCCCCATCAGAACGATCGCGCCGTTATCCAACTGGCGGTTGATCGCATCTTCATCAATGCGCCGGATACGGCCGCTATGACAGTAGTCCACGCCATCATCAACGCCCAGCGGCTGCGCAATGGTGAAATTGCCGCTGACGACATTAATGTGCGCGCCCTGCAACGGCGTATTGTTCAGACTCATCGACAGACGGGCGGTAATATCAAGCTGGAGTAAACCGGCGGCCTGTTTCACCAGCTCCAGTGCTTTGGCGTCCGTCACCCGCGTGTTTTTGTGGTAAATCGGTTCATGATGATGCGCGGCCAGATTGGCGTCGATTTGCGGTCGCGCGCCATACACCACGACAAGGCGAATACCGAGGCTATGCAGTAGCCCGATATCGCTAACGATGCTGGAAAAATTGTCATGCTCAATGGCTTCGCCGCCGAGCATAATGACAAAGGTTTTTCCGCGATGGGTGTTGATATAGGGAACTGAATGGCGAAACCCTTCTACCAGTTCGGTTTTACGTTCCTTTATCATTGCGCGCCCCATTAGTGAATTATTATTCGAAATTAGTGTATTTTTATTCTGTTTTTGCCCTCTGTGCAAGCGTAAATTTTATGCGGTCCGATCGCTTTTCTTAGTAATGCCGTGAATATAAAAAGAATGTTTACCCTTTTATAGATGACAGATTATGCGTCATTCGCTAAAGTTTCCGGTCAATTTGGATGAACTTTGTATGATCTCTATTTAGTTTTTGCTCGGGAGAAGCATGTCGGGAGCCAATTCAGCAATCAGCCGTCGCCGTTTACTACAAGGCGCGGGCGCCATGTGGCTATTAAGCGTGAGCCAGGTCGGGCTGGCTGCCGTAAGCCAGGTCGTTGCGGTGCGTATCTGGCCTGCGTCCAGCTATACCCGCGTCACGGTAGAGTCGAATCGTCTGCTGAAATATAAACAATTTGCCTTAAGTAACCCGGACCGCGTGGTGGTAGATATTGAGGATGTGAATCTGAACTCGGTGCTTAAAGGCATTGGCGCGCAGATTCGCAGCGACGATCCGTATATCAAATCCGCAAGGGTAGGGCAGTTTGATCCTAAGACTGTGCGTATGGTCTTTGAGCTAAAACAAAACGTGAAGCCGCAGCTATTTGCGCTGGCGCCTGTGGCAGGCTTTAAAGAACGTCTGGTGATGGATCTTTATCCTGCCAATGCGCAGGATATGCAGGATCCGCTGCTGGCGCTGCTGGAAGACTACAATAAAGGCGATCTGGATAAACAGGTGCCGCCTTCGCAAAGCGGGCCGCAGCCCGGTAAAGCGGGGCGCGATCGTCCCATTGTCATTATGCTTGATCCGGGACACGGCGGCGAAGACCCCGGCGCGATAGGCAAATACAAAACGCGTGAAAAAGACGTGGTGCTCCAGATAGCCCGCCGCCTGCGCGCGTTGATCGAAAAAGAAGGCAACATGAAGGTTTATATGACGCGCAATGAAGACATCTTCATTCCGTTAAAAGTCCGGGTGGCGAAAGCGCAGAAACAGCGCGCCGACCTGTTTGTCTCTATTCATGCGGATGCCTTCACCAGCCGGCAGCCTAGCGGTTCATCCGTATTCGCGCTATCGACCAAAGGCGCCACCAGTACCGCGGCGAAATATCTGGCGCAAACGCAGAACGCCTCGGACTTAATTGGCGGCGTGAGCAAAAGCGGTGACCGTTATGTCGACCATACGATGTTCGATATGGTGCAATCGCTGACCATTGCCGATAGTTTGAAATTCGGTAAGGCGGTGTTGAAGCAGCTTGGTAAAATTAATGACCTGCATAAAAACAAGGTCGAGCAGGCGGGGTTTGCGGTGTTAAAGGCGCCCGATATTCCGTCTATTCTGGTCGAGACGGCGTTTATCAGTAACATTGAAGAAGAACGCAAGCTCAAGACTGCGACGTTCCAGCAACAGGTCGCAGAGTCGATTCTGGCGGGCATTAAAGCGTATTTTGCCGATGGGGCGACGCTGGCGAGAAGAAGTTAACCTGAGATGACGGCGAGTTTATTGCGCGGGTAAGTAGGATGCTGCTGCCCGCACTGTCGTTGCGAACCAGACGACAGATACAAAAAAACACCCGTAAGGGTGTTCATTAAGTTGGTTGCGGGGGCCGGATTTGAACCGACGACCTTCGGGTTATGAGCCCGACGAGCTACCAGGCTGCTCCACCCCGCGTCCGTCTAAACTTGCATTCTCATTGTAATTGGTTGCGGGGGCCGGATTTGAACCGACGACCTTCGGGTTATGAGCCCGACGAGCTACCAGGCTGCTCCACCCCGCGTCCGTGGATGCGCACTATACTCCGCTGAGCTTTTGTTGCAACCCTTTTTTCATATAACTCGCTAATTTCTCATGAATTGCGCAAATACACCGCAGATAGCGCGATTTTTAAACGAATTTACATAATGAGATCGCGATCGCATTTCATTACTCTGGACGGTTTGTTATCTTCACCGGGCACTTTCGATTACGCAGAAGACGAGACACCATGAAAGGACGTTGGGCAAAATATGTGGCGACAGGCGTAATGCTGGCAATGCTGGCTGCCTGTTCATCAAAACCGACCGATCGCGGTCAGCAATATAAGGACGGGAAATTTACCCAGCCCTTCTCCCTGGTAAACCAGCCGGACGCGGTGGGCGCGCCGATTAATGCTGGTGACTTTGCCGAGCAGGTCAATCAGATCCGTTCCGCGTCGCCGCGTTTATACACCAATCAAAGCAACGTCTATAACGCTGTCCAGAACTGGTTACGTTCCGGAGGCGATACGCGTACTATGCGTCAGTTTGGTATCGATGCCTGGCAGATGGAAGGCACCGACAACTACGGTAACGTCCAGTTCACGGGCTACTATACGCCCGTCGTTCAGGCTCGCCATACGCGCCAGGGCGCGTTCCAGTACCCTATCTATAGTATGCCGCCAAAACGCGGACGTTTACCGTCCCGCGCTCAGATCTACGCAGGCGCGCTGAGCGATAAGTACATCCTGGCCTGGAGTAATTCGCTGATGGATAACTTTATTATGGATGTCCAGGGCAGCGGTTATATTGACTTCGGTGACGGTAGTCCGCTGAACTTCTTTAGTTATGCCGGTAAAAACGGCTGGCCTTATCGCAGTATTGGTAAAGTGCTTATCGATCGCGGTGAAGTGAAAAAAGAAGATATGTCGATGCAGGCCATACGCGAATGGGGAGAGAAGCACAGCGAAGCGGAAGTGCGTGAATTACTGGAGCAGAACCCGTCGTTCGTCTTCTTTAAGCCGCAATCTTTTGCGCCGGTCAAAGGCGCCAGCGCCGTACCGCTGATTGGGCGAGCATCCGTCGCCTCCGACCGCAGCATCATTCCGCCGGGCACAACCTTGCTGGCGGAAGTACCGTTGCTGGATAACAACGGTAAATTTAGCGGTCAGTATGAGCTACGTTTGATGGTCGCACTGGATGTCGGTGGAGCGATTAAAGGCCAGCACTTTGATATTTACCAGGGGATTGGCCCGGATGCCGGGCATCGTGCCGGATGGTATAATCACTATGGTCGCGTCTGGGTGTTAAAAAGCGCGCCGGGCGCCGGTAACGTGTTTAGCGGCTGATTGTGGTATTCTGCGACAACCGGATTGCCCGATAACGCGATCGCTATCGGGCCTGAAAATAGTGAGTAGGGGTGAGGAATAACCTCACCTTTTTTTATTCTGAGGTCATATGTCAGTGGTGATAAGTGATGCCTGGCGCCAACGCTTTGGCGGCACCGCGCGTCTGTACGGTGAAAAAGCGCTGCAGCGGTTTGCTGAGGCGCATATCTGCGTCGTGGGAATCGGCGGGGTGGGGTCATGGGCGGCAGAGGCGCTGGCGCGTACGGGCATCGGCGCGATTACGCTGATTGATATGGACGATGTCTGCGTGACCAATACGAACCGCCAGATCCATGCGTTGCGTGATAATGTCGGGTTGGCGAAAGCGGAAGTGATGGCCGAACGGATTCGTCAAATTAACCCGGAGTGCCGGGTAACCGTTATCGATGATTTCATCACGCCGGATAATGTGGCGGGTTATATGAACGCGGGTTTTACCTATGTCATTGACGCCATTGACAGCGTTCGTCCAAAAGCCGCGCTGATTGCGTACTGTCGCCGATATAAGGTTCCTTTAGTGACCACTGGCGGCGCAGGCGGGCAGATCGATCCGACGCAAATCCAGGTCGCTGATTTGGCGAAAACTATCCAGGATCCGCTGGCGGCAAAACTGCGTGAGAGATTGAAACATAATTTTGGCGTAGTGAAGAACAGTAAAGGTAAGCTGGGCGTGGACTGCGTTTTTTCCACTGAAGCGCTGGTTTACCCACAGGCGGACGGTTCCGTATGCGCGATGAAAGCTACCGCAGAAGGGCCAAAACGGATGGATTGCGCCTCTGGCTTCGGCGCGGCGACGATGGTGACGGCAACGTTCGGTTTTGTCGCCGTTTCCCATGCGCTGAAGAAGATCATGGCTAAAGCGGCGCGACAAGAATAAAAGGACGGGGCGGAGTGTCACGCAGACGCGTATCCGGCCCTGCGCCCTTCGTTAGCGAAAGAAGCGCTGTACCCTGCCGAACACCGGTTTCAGACGGGCGCGGAGATAATGGGAATATAAATTTTCAGATATGCATAGAAACAACCCGAACCATACCGCACAAAAGCAGAGCAGTTCCGCGTAATTAATGTGCTCGCCAAATATCATAATGGCAAGTAAGAACTGTAAAGACGGCTCTATATATTGCGCCAGTCCGGTGACAATCAACGAGGTGTGATTTAACGCGATGGCAAATAATACCAGTGGAATGATCGTCACTGGCGCCGTCATGACATACAAAAAGAAAGGAGTATTAGCGGATATAATTGGTCCGCTATCGCTAAAGAGAAAAATTAATAGTGAGACAGGCAATGCCCATAATGTTTCAATCGTTATCGATGTCATCACATCATAATGTATAAACTTTCGCGCCAGGCCATATAGCGCAAATGATAATCCCATGGTTAGCGCCAGCGCCGGGAAATGCCGTAACATGATAATTTGAAAAGTCAGGCCACAGACACCAGAAAAAACGGCGATGGCCTGAAACAACGACAGTTTTTCTTTAAGAAAAATGCATCCCAGCGCAATAACAAATAGCGGGTTGATAAAATAGCCGAGGCTGGCATCAAGCACCAGATGATGGGTTAGCGCATAAATAAAAGATGACCATGAGACAATCATCAAAAGTCCGGCGATCATGCAGAAGAAAAAAGATTTTTTATCTTTCCAGGCATCATGAAATCGCGTTCGCTGCCGAAATAACAATCTTACTGCCAGTAATAATGGAATTGACCAGAACACCCGGTATATCAATATTTGTGCGAGATTTCCCCCTGATAAATATTGATAATATAAAGGTGTTAACCCCCATAATATAAATGCCAGTACCACAAACATGGTACCGCTACGCAGATATTTTTCCACTTATCCATATCCTGTTATAACTTCACCCGATACGTATGAATTTTCCAGTTCACCTGCTACGCTACATCGAGTGGCTTTATTTACTCTAAAATCTTCACGCCGTTTTAACATGGATTCTAACATTGTAATTTCATTGTGATAGCTGATAAAAATCAAAAGAATGTTTATCAGGGAAATCTGACGCCGAAACTAATAAAGTGACTGGATTATTTTATCTGCATCGCCTGACCGCCGCGGACGGCGCTGTCAGGCGACAGAATATTTACGCTATTTCAACCCTTATGCGTTGCGGCAACAATCGCTTCGCTCAGCGCGTTCAGCCCCTGACTGCGTGAGGCGCTAAGCTGGGCGCGTAAACCCAGCTCATCAAACAGCGCCAGCGGTGAACGAGCCTGTAATTCGGCGGCGTTTTTTCCTTCCACCGCGGTGAGCAATACCGCCAGCAGGCCGCGGACAATCCGCCCCTCACTGTCGCCGAAAAAGTGCATCGTTCCGTTATCTGATCGGGTAAAGCCCAGCCAGACGCGGTTCTCGCAGCCGGCTATCTCTTTCGCCTGCGCTTTGCATTCATCCGGCAGAGCGGGGAGCTGTTTTCCTAACAGAATCAACTGACGATATTTATCCTCCCATTGGGTCAGCGGGAGAAAGATAGCGCGTAACGTCTCTTCCGTTACCGTTGTGCCGAACGGGTGTCCGGTATAAAGAGGGTTTGTCATTAATCCACCAGCAGTTCCAGCGCGCGGTCAACGGCGTTAACCAACGCATCCACATCATGTTGGGTATTATACGGCGCAAAAGAGGCGCGCAGCGTCCCTGTGACGCCAAGTTCCGCCAGCAATGGCTGGGCGCAATGTTGCCCGGCCCGGAGCGCAATACCGTATTCCGCCAGCAGTGTCACCATATCGCCGTGGTGCACGCCGACAAAATCAAAGGCCAGCAGGCTGGAGTCCTGGCAGCGGAACGAACGAAAGCCCGGACGTTTCGCCAGTGCGTCTTCCGCCAGCGTCGCCAGCCCCCGGCTCCAGTTTTCGGCCTGTTCAATATCGATATCGGACAGCCATTCCAGCGCAGCGCTCAGGCCGATGACCCCGGCGACGTTCGGCGTCCCCGCTTCCAGTTTCCAGGGAGCGCTTTGAGTGGTGAAGCCTTCAAAGCTAACGTCACGGATCATCTTGCCGCCGCCGAGCCAGGGCGACATCGCCTCAAGAAGCTCCGGCTTACCGTACAGCACGCCGATACCGGTCGGGCCATACAGTTTGTGAGCGGAAAAAGCATAAAAATCGATATCAAGCTGCTGAACATCCGCCGGGAAGTGTACCGCGCCTTGCGCGCCATCTACCATCACGACCATTCCCACTGCGTGAGCGGTGCTGATAGCGCTTGCGAGATCCGGGCAGCCGCCCGTTACGTTCGACATTTGCCCCAGCGCCAGAATGCGGCTGCGCGACGTGATCAGTTCCGGCAGACGCTCAACATCAGGAAGACGCCGGTCATTAAGCGGCAGTTTTATGACCTGCGCGCCGGTTTGTTGCGCCACCATCAGCCAGGGCACAAGGTTGGCGTGATGCTCGGCGACGCTAACGATAATTTCATCGCCGGGGCGCAGACGAGGACGGGCGTAACACTGCGCCACCATGTTGATCGCTTCGGTGGTGCCGCGTGTCCAGACGATACTTTTTTCATCGGGCGCGTTTAACAGCCGCGCTGCTTTTGCTCTGGCCGCTTCATATTGCGCCGTCAGGCGCTGCGCCTGCGCAAACTGGCTACGATGAACGTTACCGGCGCTCAAACAATAAAACTGGTGCGTGGCGTCAATGACTGCCTGTGGCTTTAATGCCGTGGCGGCGCTATCGAGATAAACACCCGCATCGGCTAGCGCGGGAAACTGCGCGCGAAACTGCGTGGGATTAAAAGCGTTCATGATATTCCTCGGTTCAGTTTACCGATCGTGGCGTAAAAGCGCGGCTGATACAAGGTTTGTCCTAACCATCGGAATCGTCTGTATATCCTGGCGAATTATGTAAAGGAGGTTATGCTGAATAATGTTAGGCGAATGTTTAAGCCTGTTACGGAGTCCGCTTTAAATAGCACAAACAGCTTTAAGGAGAAGAAGATGAAAAAGACTGCCGCAATTATCTCTGCATGTATGCTGACTTTTGCCCTGAGCGCCTGTTCCGGTCCTAATTACGTTATGCACACCAATGATGGACGTAGCATTGTGACCGACGGTAAACCCCAGACCGATAACGATACCGGTATGATTTCGTATAAAGACGCTAATGGCAACAAACAGCAGATCAATCGTACTGACGTGAAAGAGATGGTGGCTCTGGAAAACTAACCGTTTGTTATACAAAAAAAAGCACCGCAATATGGCGGTGCTACATTAATCACTATGGACAGACAGGGTAAATGTACAGGAAGTGAAAAAGGGTAGTCTCGCTACCGTGGTCTGAATCGCAGACCAATTGCAAACACAACAACACAACATCACAACCGTAAGCCAAAAGCCCATCAGAACACGCATTCCGATAAAACTTTTCGTTCCGGCTCAGGAAGTGCCGCCACTATAGGTATTTGCTGGTAGAACCTCAACGGACAATTTATAATGTCTCAGATTAAAAAAACTAATAGGTTACATATTGTTACCTATTTGTTAAATTCATTCGACATTAAGTCCAGAGGCCATGTCAAAACGATTACCTCCTTTAAATGCGTTACGCGTTTTTGATGCTGCCGCGCGCCATTTGAGCTTTACGCGAGCAGCGGAAGAACTTTTTGTGACGCAGGCCGCAGTAAGCCACCAAATTAAGTCACTTGAGGATTTTTTGGGGCTAAAACTGTTCCGCCGCCGCAATCGTTCGCTGCTGCTGACGGAAGAAGGCCAAAGCTATTTTCTCGACATTAAAGAGATATTTTCCCAGCTCACGGAAGCAACGCGTAAGCTCCAGGCGCGCAGTGCTAAAGGGGCGCTGACGGTGAGTTTACCTCCCAGTTTTGCCATCCAGTGGCTGGTGCCCAGGCTCTCCAGCTTTAACTCAGCTTATCCGGGAATTGACGTTCGGATACAAGCCGTTGACCGTCAGGAAGATAAACTGGCAGACGATGTCGATGTCGCGATTTTTTATGGCCGGGGAAACTGGCCGGGCTTGCGCGTCGAAAAATTATACGCAGAATATTTACTGCCCGTCTGTTCTCCTTTATTACTCACAGGCGAAAAACCGTTAAAAACGCCGGAAGATCTGGCGAAACACACGTTATTGCACGATGCCTCCCGGCGTGACTGGCAGGCCTATACTCGTCAGTTAGGGCTCAACCATATTAACGTTCAGCAAGGGCCGATATTTAGCCACAGCGCGATGGTGCTACAGGCCGCTATTCACGGACAGGGGATCGCGCTGGCGAATAATGTTATGGCGCAGTCGGAAATTGAAGCCGGGCGACTGGTGTGTCCATTTAACGATGTTCTGGTGAGTAAGAATGCTTTTTATCTGGTTTGTCATGACAGCCAGGCAGAACTGGGTAAAATAGCCGCCTTCCGTCAGTGGATTTTGGCGAAGGCGGCGACGGAGCAAGAAAAATTCCGTTTTCGTTACGAACAATAATTAACTTAGGGTATGACCATGACCAGCCGTTTTATGCTGATTGTCGCCGCTATCAGCGGTTTTATTTACGTTGCTCTGGGCGCGTTCGGGGCGCATGTTTTGAGTAAAACCCTGGGCGTGGTTGAAATGGGCTGGATTCAGACCGGCCTGCAATATCAGGCGTTCCATACGCTGGCGATCTTTGGCCTGGCGGTGGCGATGCAGCGCCGTATCAGCATCTGGTTTTACTGGAGCAGCGTTTTTCTGGCGCTGGGCACGGTGCTGTTTAGCGGCAGTCTGTACTGCCTTGCGCTTTCGCATCTGCGCCTGTGGGCGTATATCACGCCTGTCGGCGGCGTCAGTTTCTTGGTGGGCTGGGCGCTATTGCTGATTGGCGCCATTCGTATGAAACGTAAGGGCGCGAGCCATGAATAAAGTTGTCTTGCTCTGCCGTCCGGGGTTTGAAAAAGAGTGCGCTGCAGAAATTACCGATAAAGCGGGAAAACGGGAAATATTTGGTTTTGCACGCGTAAAAGAGAACGCAGGCTATGTCATTTATGAATGCTACCAGCCGGAAGATGGCGAAAAGCTGATTTCAGAACTGCCGTTCAGTTCGCTGATTTTCGCCCGCCAGTGGTTTGTGGTGGGTGAACTGCTGCAACATTTACCGCCGGAAGACAGAATTACGCCGGTTGTCGGCATGTTGCAGGGCGTAGTGGAAAAGGGCGGCGAGCTGCGAGTTGAAGTCGCCGACACCAATGAAAGTAAAGAACTGATGAAGTTCTGCCGCAAATTTACGGTGCCGCTGCGCGCGGCTTTGCGTGATGCGGGCGTATTGACGAATTATGAAACGCCGAAGCGTCCGGTCGTTCATGTCTTTTTTATCGCGCCAGGATGCTGCTATACCGGTTATTCGTTCGCGCATAACAATTCACCGTTTTATATGGGCATCCCGCGTTTGAAGTTTCCGTCTGATGCGCCGAGCCGCTCAACGCTGAAACTGGAAGAGGCGCTCCACGTTTTCATCCCGGAAGATGAGTGGGATGAACGTCTGGCGAACGGCATGTATGCGGTGGATTTGGGCGCCTGTCCCGGCGGATGGACGTACCAGTTAGTGAAGCGCAATATGTGGGTCTACTCCGTAGATAACGGCCCGATGGCGCAAAGCCTGATGGACACCGGACAGGTGACCTGGTTGCGTGAGGATGGCTTCAGGTACCGTCCGAACCGGAATAATATTTCATGGATGGTCTGCGATATGGTGGAGAAGCCGGCCAAAGTCACCGCGTTAATGGCGCAGTGGCTGGTGAACGGCTGGTGTCGGGAGACGATTTTTAACCTTAAACTGCCGATGAAAAAACGCTATGAAGAGGTGTCGCATAACCTGGCGTATCTTCAGGCGCAGTTGGATGAGCATGGCGTTAATGCGCAGATCCAGGCACGTCAGCTTTATCACGATCGCGAAGAGGTGACGGTACACGTGCGTCGGTTGTGGGCGGCTGTTGGCGGACGTCGCGACGAGCGATAAAAACGCGCTGCCGTCATCCGGCGCGTCATCAGCGCCGGATGGCGCACGCTTGTCCGGCCTATGACTGCGGCGCATCTGAAACAATATGCGTCACGTCATCCAGATGGCCGATGCGCGCCTCTCCTGAACGATTAAATTTACTTTTATCAATCAATAATAAAGACTGCGAGGCGCGCCTGAGCAGGATAGATTTAAAATCGGCGTTGATCGCATTGGAGTCCCACAGATCGCCGCCGCTGTCGATCCCCCTCGCAGGAAAAGATGAACAGATCGATATCAAGCGATTTTAGCTGTGAGATAAGCGACGGGTTAACGTAACAGCCATATTTACGTTCAAGCTGGCCGCCGGAACTTATCAGCGCAATGCGTTCGCGTTTTCCCAGCTCCTGACAGATAGGATGGCTATTGGTAAAAACCTGAATGGGAATATCCGGCAACTGGCGGGCCAGATACCAGCAGGTTGAACTGGCATCCAGCGCAATCGTCATTCCCTCTTCTATCCACGCTAACGCTTCACGGGCAATATCGGCTTTATGCGCATAATGGCTTTTCAGGCGGATATGGAATGGATCGCCGCTGTCCTGATTTTCACGATGAATATATTTAGCTCGTCCGTGATTACGCAGCACTTTTCCCTGCGTCTGTAGTTCACTGAGATCGCGGCGGATGGTCTCTTTACTGACGTTAAGCCGGGTGGCCAGCGCTTCGGTGGTCAGACTTTTATGATTGATCAGCAGATCGACTATCGCTTGTTGGCGTGCCGCTTTCATTTTTCTCATCCCATCATTCGATGAACGCCCGCGTCATGCGGGCGCACCGGCAAGAGATTACGGCGTTACCCCTTTTTTTAAAAGAATATTTCCGTACTTCGCGCACTCACCTGTGATAACGATCGCAAACGCTTTTTGCGCCCGCTCATAAAACGCATAGCGGTCGATACGAACGATATCCGGGCACGGCGCTTCTAATGACAAGGCATCGCGATAGCGCGCTTCAACGCTGGGATCGAGCGTGTCGCCTTCCACGGCGGCCATCATCACCAGCGGCGGGGCGTAGCTATCCAGCTCAAAGAGCGGAATAATTGCCCGCAGTAGATCGCTGACGCTAAGACCATCGGCGCGAATCACCTGCGGGCCCAGGCTATGCGCGGGAAAGTGAGCGTCGGAAAAAATGATTTCGTCCCCGTGGCCCATCTCGGCCAGCACTTTGAGCAGTGTCGGGGAAATTAACGGTGAAATGGTTTTTAGCATTTCATACTCCCTCAATAATTTCAGGTTCGGTTTGCGGCCAGAAATAGCGATACTGATAATTGACCTGCGCACGCGCCTGCTCCGGGCTATTAAATTCGCCTACGCCGTACCAGCCAAACATGGCAGCGCCGGCCACGGTGGTTTCCGCGTCGTCCAGCACTTTGATAGGGATATCAAGCTGATTCGCTTTAATTTGATTCCATAAAGCATTGCGACTGCCGCCGCCAACCAGTAACAGTTCTGTGGCGTTAAAATGGCCGATTTTCTCCAGCGTGCGCAGATTACGCTGAAGTTGCGCCGTCAGGCCTTCCAGCGCGGCGCGATAGAAATGGCCGCGAGTGGTATTGAGCGTCACGCCCTGCCAGCCTGCATTTTGGCAGGCGAGCAGATCGCACTGCATCCGTACGCCTTCCGCGCCAGCGGGAATAGCGCGCGCTTCGTCGATCAGCGTTTGCCATGGTGTTTCCGGCGTCCACAGCAGTTTTCGTATCCATTCGAGTACACCGGAGGCCAGCCACTGCATTCCGGGGTTATAAAGCCCCAACTGACTGTCCAGTTCACAGGTCGAGCCCGGATACTGACTGAGCAGCGAGGTATCCACCTGACCGCTGCGCACCATCAGAATCTCCCAGGTTCCGGAGGAGAGCACCGGTTCACCTTGCTGCGCGCCAGCGCCGAATAACGCGAACTGAGTATCGTGTCCGGCAGAGATCACCGGCACACCCACCGGGAGTCCGAGTAGTCTGGCCGCGTCTGTCTGTAGCGTGCCTATCGGGGCGCCCGCTTCCACGATACGCGGGAACAGGCGGCGCGCCAGGCCCGTCGCCTGCAGGATTTCCGGACTAAAGTCGCGCTGATGGATATCCAGTAGCTGGCTGGTGCCTGCCATAGTGATATCGGTCGTAAACTCGCCGGTCAGACGGTGGTTAATCAGCGACGAGATAAACAGCCAGCAGTGAGCTTGTTCCAGCAGGCGCGGATGATTCTCTTTAAGCCAGACCAGTTTATACAGCGTGTTAAAGCTGAACGCGCCGACGCCGGAGAGCGTCTGCAATTGCCGGGGCGAGATAAAGCGCTCAATCGTTTCCATCACGGCAGCGGTTCGCGGGCATTTCCAACTGATGACCGGGTAGAGCAGCTTACCCTGCGCATCGACCAGCGCCCCATCGACGCCGAACGTAGTCACCGTAATACCGCGAACAACACACTCCGACAGGGCGCTGGAGAGTGACCTGCAGCAGTCGGCGAAACGTTGCAGGATGGCGTCCAGCGACCACTGATGCCAGGCGCTATTTTCTGCGGCAGTGTCGCTGGCGTTAGCGGTTGAGGCGCGGGCGACAATTTTCCCCTGGCGATCAACGGCGATCGCCCGAACGTTAGTCGCACCGCAGTCGAGAACCAGGATAACGTCTTGTTTCATAGATAACTCCATAAACGCCGCCCGATGGCGCTACGCTTATCCGGCCTACGGTTCACGCGCCCGTAGGCCCGGTAAGCCTGCGCCACCGGGCTAAGCCGCATTAACGTTTATACAGCGGGCCATAATTCTGGCAGGCGCGATAATCCTGGCCTTCGATATCCATACCGTGAGCCGCCCAGGCGGAAGGACGGTAGATCTTCGCCTCCTCCACGTTGTGCATACATACCGGGATACGCAGCATTGCGGCGAGAGTAATAAAATCCGCCCCTACATGGCCGATGGTGAGTACGCCGTGGTTAGCGCCCCAGTTCGCCATCACCGAATAGACATCGGTAAACGGGCCTTTGCCGGTAAGACGCGGCGCAAACCAGGTGGTAGGCCAGGTAGAGTTGGTGCGGGCATCAAGCTGATCGTGCATCGCTTTCGGCAGTTCGACGCTCCAGCCCTCGGCGATTTGCAGTACTGGTCCCAGGCCTTTGATGATATTTACGCGGGTCATGGTGAATGGCACGCCGCCTTCGGTCAGGAAACGGGATGAGTAGCCGCCGCCGCGGAAGTATTCGTGAATCGCCGGGCACCATTCGGTGGCCGCCAGACACGCATCCGCCTCTTGTTGGCTGATTTCCCAGTGCGGTTTCATGGTCGGCTTGCCTTCGCTGTCGCGCTGTTTACAGGCACCGTCCAGAGCGGCAGAACCGGAGTTAATCAGGTGAATAATGCCGTGCTCCGCCAGGCCGCTGAGCGCCTGGCCGGTGACGCGTTCTACGGCTTCCGGCGACCAGTAGGTTCGCACGTCGGCGAAGATCTGCGCGGTACCGGTGAGTTGATGGCCGAACAACATCGCTACGCCGTTCAGACTGTCATTTTCGGTGGCGACGACAAACGGTTCGCGTACGCCATTCCAGTCAAAAGAGCTATTGAGCAGCGCTTCGGCGGTATCGCCATTCGGGTATTGATCGGTCCAGTGGCGCTGGCCCTGAAAGCCGGCGGCAATGGCGTTGTAGCCCAGCGATTCTTCAACTAACCCTTTGTCCGCCAGCGTCTTGTTGCCCTGCATCATATCGCGAATACACATCGCCATCAGCAGGCTCTCTTTTAGCACCGCGCGGTTCTGGGCTTCATTGCGCTTATACTGCGAGGCGTTTTGATCTTCGCCGTAGCGGAAGTTTTTATCCGCCCACGCCAGCGCCATCTCCAGTTCGGCCTCATCATAAATTTTTTGATCGATACGGCGGCGCAGTTCGGTCATATCTACCGCTTGCACCTTCATGCCCAGCCAGGATTCAAAGAAGTTATGATCGACAATGGAACCCGCGATCCCCATCGACACGCCGCCGACGGAGAGGTAGCTTTTGCCTTTCATACTGGCAACCGCTAACCCTGCCCGCGCAAAACGCAGCAGTTTTTCTTCGACGTCGGCTGGAATGGAGGTATCGTCGGCATCCTGCACGTCATGGCCATAAATGGAGAACGCCGGGATGCCTTTCTGGCTGTGCGCCGCCAGCGCTGCGGCAAGGTAAACCGCCCCGGGACGCTCTGTGCCGTTAAAGCCCCAGATGGCTTTCGGACGCATCGGGTCCATATCAATGGTTTCGCTGCCATAGCACCAGCACGGCGTAACGGTAATGGTCACGCCCACGTTCTGGCTACTGAATTTTTCTTCACAGGCGGCGGATTCCGCCATTCCGGCAATACAGGTATCCGCAATGACGCACTCCACCTGAGCCCCACAGGCGTGTCGGATTTTCTCGGTGATGAGCGCCGCCGTCGCTTTCGCCATGTTCATGGTTTGCTCTTCGAGCGACTCGCGTACGCCCATACGACGTCCATCAATCACCGGGCGGATACCGATTTTCGGTAAGCTGATTTTTTTCATGACAGATTCCTCACGTTATTCGGATAAATGTTCAGTTTGTCGCCGCTTGTGAACGGAAACGGGCAAAGATGAAGATGACGGCAAAGCACAATGCCGGAACCAGTTCGGCGGTCGGGATTTTGCCTGCGGCGTCGCTAACGAAGCCCATTACTGGCGTGACAATACCGCCGCCAATGATGGTCATGACGATAAAAGACGAGCCGTACTTAGTGTCCTGTCCCAGATTTTTGATACCCAGCGAGAAGATGGTCGGGTACTGGATTGACATAAATGCGCTACACAACGTCAGCGCCAGCAGGCCGATATGTCCGCCGCTAAAGGCGGAAATCAGACACAGGAGCATGGCAAGCAGGGCATAGGCGGCCAGCACTTTATGCGGCGCGAAGCGGCTGATAAGCCAGGTCCCGGTGAAACGGCCGATAAAGAAGCACACCATCGTGCCGGTCAGGTAATTGGCGGCGAAACCGGGCGTCATTCCAGGGATCTCCTCAATGGCGTAGCGGATCAGATAGCTCCAGCAGGCGGTTTGTGCCCCCACGTAGCAGAACTGCGCCAGCACCGCCCAGCGCCAGTGGCGGATACGGATGAGTCGGGAGAGAGAAGATAAGAAAGAGCTTTGTTTAGCATCGCTATGATCGTCACTTTGCAGGGCCGGAAATTTGGTCAGCATAATCAGCAGCGCAACTACTAATACGATGGCGACGATAATCATGTATGGCGTTTGTACCGATAACACCAGGCTGTGTTTATAGGCGCTAAGCTGATCCGGCGTCATTTTATCAAGCGCTTCTTGTGATTGATGCGGCACGTTAGACAAAATAAGGCTTTGCCCAAACACAACGGCGATAATAGCGCCAAAGGAGTTAAAAGTTTGCGCCAGATTAAGCCGGAAATGTCCGCCGCTTTCTGGACCTAATACCGTCACAAAAGGATTGGCCGCAGTTTCAAGGCAGCCTAAACCGGCGGCGATGATAAACAGGCCAATTAAAAATAATGTGTAATTCATTATCTCGGCGGCAGGCCAGAATAATGCGGCGCCAAAAGCATACAAAAAAAGTCCAGTGATAATCCCTGCTTTATAACTGAGTTTTTTCATCAAAATCCCAGCGGGGATTGGAATGACGAAATAACCGAAATAAAAGGCTGACTGAATAAGCCCGGCCTGAAAGTTAGTTAGCGTAAAAGCCTGTTGGAACTGCGGTAATAAAATGTCATTCAGATTATTGGCGACGGCCCACAGAAAAAATAGCGAGCAAAGTAAGGCGAATGGAATAATGTAGCGCTTGCTTTGCTCTGCATCCACAGCACGAAAACTCTGTGTTTGTATTGTTGTGTTTCCCATAGCATCCTCATCGGTTCAGAAGCTTTTGCGTGCGGTCGGTTCTGGTCACCAGACCGTAAAATTAGGTGAGTTCGCTTTTCTTACCGGTAATAAATTGGCGTCCGGAATGAACTCATGGAGTCATTTTCAAATAAAAAAGGCCTTTTAATATGATGGCGGTCACATTTATACCTGAGAGCATAGCGTTCTGTGATTATCATCACTTTAATTTTTATAAAAAAATGACCGTTTGAGATGTTTAATTTAAAAAACCACAGGCTGAATGCCCGAATTAAATTATTGCTACGAAAACGGTCAGTGGTGACTTATTTTTCATCTTTGCCCGTTTTGAAAAATATTATTAAGAGCGGGCATTTATCGGCGAGAGAAATGGCAGTCGTCTGGTTTATCGTGGCGAATTAATTGATGTGTATCACAAAATATTGTTATTTAAATTCCCTTCTCTTTATTCAGTATGATGATAGTTGCTAACTATTCGATTATTTCAACAGGACAGCAGCGTGATGCGAAAGGCGGTTTTGTTGTCTCATTTTGAATCACAGAGAGAGGTAAATAATGGAACGAAATAGACTGGCTCGGCAGATTATTGATACCTGTCTGGAAATGACGCGGTTAGGGTTAAATCAGGGGACGGCAGGTAACGTGAGCGTACGCTATCAGGGCGGAATGCTGATTACGCCGATGGGGATCCCCTACGAGAAGCTGACAGAGTCGCACATTGTCTTTATTGATGCTGACGGTCAGCATGAGCAGGGCAAGCTGCCTTCCAGCGAGTGGCGTTTTCATATGGCGGCATACCAGACGCGCCCTGACGCCAATGCCGTGGTACATAACCACGCTGTCCATTGTACGGCAGTCTCGATCCTGAATCGCCCGATTCCGGCGATTCACTACATGATTGCCGCCGCGGGGGGAAACTCTATTCCCTGCGCGCCCTACGCCACTTTTGGCACCCGCGAACTTTCTGAACATGTTGCTGTGGCGCTTAAAAATCGTAAAGCGACGCTGCTACAGCACCACGGGCTTATCGCTTGTGAAGAAAATTTAGACAAAGCGTTGTGGCTGGCGCATGAAGTGGAAGTACTGGCGCAGCTCTATTTAAGTACGCTGGCCATTGTCGATCCGGTACCGGTACTGGATGACGAGGCGATCGCTATCGTACTGGAGAAATTTAAAACTTACGGGTTACGTATTGAAGAGTGATGTCAGGAGACAGGCGATGGCGAACAGAATGATTCTGAATGAAACGGCATGGTTTGGCCGGGGAGCGGTGGACGCATTAACCGATGAGGTAACGCGCCGCGGTTATCATAAGGCGCTGATTGTTACCGATAAAACGCTGGTGCAATGCGGTGTGGTCGATAAAGTGACAAGCAGAATGGATGCTGCAGGGCTGGCGTGGGAGATCTATGCTGGCGTGATCCCTAATCCTACGATTTCCGTTGTCCAGGAAGGGCTTAAGGTTTTTACCCAAAGCGGCGCGGACTATCTCATCGCCATTGGCGGCGGTTCTCCGCAGGATACCTGTAAAGCGATCGGTATTATCAGTAACAATCCGGAATTTGCCGATGTGCGCAGTCTGGAAGGGCTATCGCCGACCCGTAAACCCAGCGTGCCGATTATGGCGATCCCGACAACGGCGGGAACCGCGGCGGAAGTCACTATCAATTATGTGATTACCGATGAAGAGAAACGGCGCAAATTCGTTTGTGTCGATCCGCATGATATTCCGCAGGCGGCATTTATCGATGCTGATATGATGGACGGTATGCCGCCCGCGCTGAAAGCGGCAACGGGCGTGGATGCGCTAACCCATGCTATTGAAGGCTATATTACCCGGGCCGCATGGGCGCTGACGGATGCCTTACATATCAAAGCCATTGAGATTATTGCGGGTGCGCTGCGCGGTGCCGTGGCAGGAGAAAAAGAGGCTGGTGAGGCGATGGCGCTGGGGCAATACGTTGCCGGGATGGGGTTTTCCAATGTGGGGCTGGGGCTGGTGCATGGGATGGCGCATCCGCTGGGCGCGTTTTACAACACGCCGCACGGCGTCGCGAATGCTATTTTGCTTCCGCATGTGATGCGTTTCAATGCCGGGTCTACCAACGAGAAATTCCGTGATATCGCCCGGGCGATGGGGGTGAAGGTAGAAGGATTGAGTCTTGAAGAGGCACGTAATGCCGCAGTGGAAGCCGTATTTGCGCTAAATCGCGATGTGGGAATTCCGCTGCATTTGCGTGATGTCGGCGTTCGAAAAGAGGATATCCCGGCGCTGGCGCAGGCGGCGTTCGATGATGTCTGTACGGGCGGCAATCCGCGTGAAGCGAGTCTGGCGGACATTGTCGAACTGTATCATATCGCCTGGTAATTTTGCCGGATGGCGCTGCGCTTATCCGCTCTACATTTCGTGCAGTTCTGTAGGCCGGATAAGGCGTTCACGCCGCCATCCGGCAACAAAACTACCGCACCAGCCGTAGCTGCTGTAAGTTTCCGTCAATATGTAAATCGGTTTGCAGACGTGCAATATCGCGGCAGAGAAATGCCATTTCTTTATGCGTCTCAAGCTTTTTGCGCCACTTTTCCGGCACCTCGTCCAGATGGGCGTAAATTCCCTCCAGATTTTGAAACTGAATCAATAGCTGGGTCGCGCTTTTGGGGCCGATACCGGCAACGCCGGGGACTTTCGAACTGCTGATTCCTGCCAGACCCCAGTAATCCGGCAACTGCCGGGGGAGTACGCCAAACTCTTTTTCAATAAACGGCGCGTCCAGCCAGCGTTTCTGGAAGTAGTCGCGAATGCGCAATCCCGGAGAGAGCAACTGGCAATAGCCTTTATCGGTTGACACAATGGTTGCCTGGTGTCCGGCTTCGGTAACTTTTAGCGCCAGCGTCGCCGCCAGATCGTCCGCTTCGTTACCGTCTGATGCCCAACAGCGTACGCCGCGCTGTTCAAACGCGGCGCGTAGGGCGGGCATTTCATTATGTAAATCGTCAGGCATCGGCGGACGTCCTGCTTTGTAGTCCGGCAAACGCTGATGACGCCAGCCGCTGCTGCGCGCGTCGTCATCAAATACCGCGACGGCATGGGTTGGCTGGCTGTGGATAATCAATTGATCGAGCGCGTGTTGGCAGGTTTCCACACAGGGCGATCCCTGAACGGCGTGAATACGGCGAATCAAATTGAGCGCGTCGACGATAAGCAGATGAGCAGCCACGGTGTTCTCCCTTACAAACCTGCGCGTAGGGTAACATTCACGGCGGGGGGAGGCGAGCATTGCGAAATAGCGCTATCCGTAGGCCTGATAAGCGAAGCGCTATCAGGCAACAAAAGCCGGATGGCGGCGAGCGCCTTATCCGGCCTACAGATCCTAAAATGTGCTGAGAATTAATCGCAGGTAACGATCTTCATCGCCAGGCCGCCGCGCGTAGTTTCGCGGTACTTAGCGTTCATGTCTTTACCGGTTTCGTACATGGTCTCAATCACTTTATCAAGGCATACGCGCGGTTCGCTGGTACGGCGCAGCGCCATACGCGCGGCGTTGACCGCTTTGACTGAAGCAATTGCGTTACGCTCAATGCAGGGAACCTGGACCTGGCCGGCAACCGGATCGCAAGTTAACCCCAGATTATGCTCCATGGCGATTTCTGCGGCGATGCACACCTGCGCCGGGCTACCGCCCAGCAGCTCGGCCAGACCCGCTGCCGCCATGGAACAGGCCACGCCGACCTCTCCCTGACAACCCACTTCGGCGCCGGAAATAGAGGCGTTCATCTTATACAGCGAGCCAATCGCGCTGGCGACCAGCATATAGCGAGCAAGCGAGTTAGCATTTACTTTGCGGATAAACTTGTCATAGTACGCCAGCACCGCCGGAACAATACCACATGCGCCGTTAGTCGGGGCAGTGACTACTCGTCCGCCTGCGGCATTCTCTTCGTTCACCGCCAGCGCGAACATATTGATCCAGTCGACGACCGCCATCGGATCGGTGGTGGTCTTATCCTGACTGACCAGCATCCGACGCAGCGCCGCCGCGCGACGCGGAACGCGCAGTTTGCCCGGCAATACGCCCTCGGTGGTGATACCGCGCTCAATACCGCTGCGCATTACCTCCCAGACCCTGGCGAAGTGCTGCTCCAGCGCTTCTTTACTGTGCAGAGCCAGTTCGTTTTGCATCATCAGACCGGAGAGCGACAAACCCGTCTCCTGGCAGTGGCGCTGTAAATCCGCGGCGGTTTTGTAAGGGTACGGTACGTTAACGGGTTCGCTATTCGTCAAACCAAAGTGCTCTTCATCGACGATAAAGCCGCCGCCAATGGAGTAGTAGGTTTGGCTGTAGAGCACCTTATCGCCCGCCAGCGCGGTAATACGCATCCCGTTTTCATGCAGAGACAGGTTGTCGGCGTGGAAATTCATGCACTTATCGACCGGAAATTCGACTTCATGCTGCCCATTGGCCAGTAGTAAACGCCCATGGGTGTTCACATCCTGGATAAAGGACGGAATGGCGTCGATATCGACGGTGTCCGGCAGATTCCCCGCCAGGCCCATAATAATGGCGATATCAGTGTGGTGGCCTTTACCCGTCAATGACAGAGAGCCGTAGACATCCACCACGACGCGGGTGACATCTGTAAGGATATGGCGGGCAATCAGATCGTCCGTGAACTGCTTGCCTGCTTTCATTGGTCCGACGGTGTGAGAACTGGAAGGGCCAATGCCGATTTTAAAAATATCGAATACGCTAATCATAGGGCATCCATTGCGGTTGTATCATAGAGAAGCGCCGCGGTAAGCGGCGCTAAAGGACTTAGCTGAACAGTGAGTAGAAAATAGCGGAGATGGCAATCAGGCCCATAATCACAACGAATACGTTGCTGATATGACCGCTGTACTTACGCATTGCCGGTACTTTCTGGATGGCATACATCGGCATCAGGAACAGAATCATCGCGATGATCGGGCCGCCCAGGGTTTCAATCATGCCCAGGATGCTGGGGTTCAGCGTCGCCACAATCCAGGTGGTGACCAGCATGAACAGCGCGGTAATTTTATTCAGTTTGTTGATTTCGATAGATTTACCTTTACCACGCAGCGATTTAATCACCATTCCGTTAAAGCCTTCACGCGCGCCCAGGTAGTGGCCGAGGAAGGATTTGGTGATAGCAATCATCGCAATGATCGGTGCCATCCAGGCGATGATCGGCGCGTTAAAATGGTTCGCCAGGTAAGACAGAATAGAGATGTTCTGCTCTTTTGCCGCCGCCAGATCTGCCGGCGTCAGACTCAGCACGCAGCTGAAGACGAAGAACATCACGGTCAGCACCATCATGATGTGGGCGAAGGCCAGAATTTTAGAACATTTCTTCTCTGCGCCTTCACCGTACTCTTCACGCTTCGCAACCGCGAAGGAGGAGATGATCGGGGAGTGGTTGAAAGAGAAAACCATCACCGGAATCGCCAGCCACAGCGTCATCCACAGGCCGTTGCCGGTGGACGCGGCGGAATCAAAAGGACAGCGTTTCCAGCGCCGCGCCGTTCCACTGCGGGATCAGGTACAAGGCCAGCAGCATCAGCGCAGCGACGAACGGGAATACCAGGATACTCATCGCCTTAACGATCATTTGCTCGCCGAAGCGCACGATGGTCATCATGCCAACAATCAGGATCAGGGAAAGAATCGCCCGCGGCGGCGGATTAATCGCTAACTGGTGGGTCAGGAAGCTTTCCACGGTATTAGTAATCGCCACGCTGTAAACCAGCAGGATGGGGTAAATCGCGAAGAAGTAAAGCAGGGTAATCAGTTTACCTGCGCCGATACCGAAGTGTTCCTCAACGACTTCAGTGATGTCTTCACCCGGATTTTTACCGGACAGCACGAAGCGGGTTAAGCCACGGTGTGCGAAAAAGGTCATCGGGAAAGCGAGAATCGCCATGATGATGAGCGGAATCATGCCGCCGACGCCTGCGTTGATCGGCAGGAACAGAACGCCCGCGCCGATAGCCGTGCCGTAAAGGCCCAGCATCCACATGGTATCCGTTTTGCGCCATGCGCTTCGAGAGTCAATCGAAGCAATCGTGCTGGTCTGAGTGGTTTCCATCTATTTCTCCTGGAGGATGCTAAAAATCAGGTTGCTGGTCTAATCCAATGAAAAAAGACCTGATCGTAAAATGAAATCTGCTTAGGGACGCTTTTTATATAATTTTTCGCCGTAATAATTTTCGGGCGGAAAGATACATTTAAGTGATGAATCTATCAGTGATCCCGATCTCAAATGCAATAATCCGCTTCTTACATGGATAAATTTGGACCATTAATCTATTAAAAAAACGTCATAACGAATTTCCGGGCGCGAAGGCTACCATTAACGATATAAGGCCGGAAAGATTGGGGCGCAAGATACGGAGGTTTGACTATAAAAATCAAGGTTTTTAGTGGATTCTGGCGAAGAATAAGAGTTTGGACCGATAAATCACGGTAAGAGGAGTGAGGTAAACGTTTGCCTGGCAATCTATTTATGGTGAATTATAAATGGTGTTTATAAAACAATGCGGGCTATGCCTCTGATGATCATCATAAAAAATGAAGGCATACGTTAATTGCCGTACCGCAATGAAAGGAATGGGAGAAGCGCCCGGCTGCTGGCGGCAACCGGGCATAAGCGTTAAGCGCAGATCTCGTAACAGGGGATGTAGGCGGAACCTGGCAATTTCATACGATGCTGCGCGACGAAACCCTGCAGCAGATCGTCCATGCGACGCATCATCTCTCGATCGCCGTGGATCTTATACGGACCATTAGCTTCAATGGTGCGTATCCCGACCTCCTTCACGTTCCCCGCGACAATACCGGAGAAGGCGCGTCGCAGATCCGCCGCCAGAATCTCAACCGGCTGATCCGGGTACAGTTTCAGGTTGGCCATATTCTCATGCGACGGCTCAAACGGCACCTGCAGATCCGGTGCAATACGCATCGACCAGTTAAAACTATAGGCGTCGCCGGTATCGCGGCGATTCTCTTTCACTTGCGGCATCGCTTTCTTCATCAGCCGCGCTACCTCCGCCGCATCGTCAATGATGATGCGGTAATGACGGCGGGCCGCTTCGCCCAGCGTATGGGTAATAAACTCATCCAGCACGCGGAAGTAATCGGCGCTCTCTTTTGGTCCGGTCAGGATCAGCGGCAGCACCTGATTTTTATTGGCTGGATTCATCAGAATACCCAGCAAATAAAGCAGCTCTTCCGCCGTACCCACGCCGCCAGGGAAGATAATGATACCGTGTGCGATACGGACGAACGCTTCTAGGCGTTTTTCGATATCCGGCATGATGATCAGTTCGTTCACCAGCGGGTTAGGCGGTTCAGCCGCAATAATGGAAGGCTCAGTCATGCCGATAAAGCGGCTGTCTTTATAACGCTGCTGCGCGTGACCGACCGCCGCGCCCTTCATGGGGGCTTCCATCGCCCCAGGGCCGCAGCCGGTGCAGATGTTCAGCTCGCGTAATCCCAACTGCGTGCCGACGCGACGGGCATACAGGTACTCGTTTTCGTTAATTGAGTGGCCGCCCCAGCATACCACCATGTTTGGCGCTTCGCCGACGTGCAGCGCCCGGGCGTTGCGCAAAATGGAGAACACCAGATTGGTGATATGTGTTGAGCTTTCAAGATCCAGATGCTGGAAACGGCCGGCATTGTGGATCTGCCCATTCACAAAGAGAATGTCGCGCAGCACCGCGAACAGGTTAGCCTGTAGCGCACGAATAATCCTCCCGTCAACAAAGGCGTCTTCAGGCGGATTAATCAATTCCAGCTTCACGCCGCGCTCGCGGCGCAGTACGTTAATATCGAAATTTTCAAAGCGGGACAGCAGCTCTTTGCTGTTGTCGGTCAGGCTGCCGGAGTTAAGAACGGCAAGTGAACAGTTACGAAACAGTTGATACAGGTCGCTACTGGCCGTGCGTTTCAGCATGTCCACTTCCAGTTGCGACAACATATCCATTGAGCCAAGCGGGCTAATATGTGTAATCAAGTAAACTCCTTATGGGACGCAACACGCCATTCCCTGTTGATTACAATAGCCCTGGCTGATGACCTTTCACAACCTTACATGCGCAATCCGGCACGCAAAATTGACAAAAAAATTACTGTCGCGCCAGCCTGCCCGTGGCGGGCACGAAATCGGTATTGCTGCGCCAGGGATTAATGTCCAGCCCGCCGCGGCGGGTATAGCGCGCATAAATGCTTAGCGTTTCCGGCTGGCAGAAGCGCAGAATGTCATTGAAAATACGCTCTACGCACTGTTCGTGAAATTCATTATGGTGACGGAAGGAGACCAGATAACGCAGCAGTTTTTCCCTGTCGATTTTGCGCCCGCGATACTGAATTTGTATCGAGCCCCAGTCCGGCTGGTGGGTGATCAGGCAGTTGGATTTCAACAGATGACTGACCAGCGTCTCCTCTACTTGCTTCTCGCCGCTGACCGCATGTTGCAGATAGTCGGTAGTAAACTGGTAGTTGTCGATACTGATATCCTGATCGTCAATACAGGCGCCGTGGAAATGGGCGACAGGCTGTCCTTCCAGCTCATCAAGACGATGAAGCCTCACGCTAACGTTGCCCTGCGCGCAGGCGCGCAGATCGCGCTCCAGCGTCTGGCGCACCGTCTCCCAGGTGTCAAAGCGCGTCTGGTTAAAGCTGTTCAGATACAGTTTAAAGCTTTTGGATTCGATTAAATTAACGCTGGTGTAATCCAGTTCGACATGCCCGACGGCGACCTGCGGAAGACCCTGGCTGTTAAGCCAGGAAAGTTCATACAACGTCCAGATATCCGCGCCGTGGAACGGCAAATTATCGGCTGTTAATCCGAGCGGGTCACGATTCAAACTGCGCGGTACGCCCTGCAGCAGGCTGACGTCATAATTGTCCCGGTAATCCGTTGATTTTCCGAGAGTCAGGCCATCAAGAGCCTGATGGTTTTCATAAGAAGACATGTTTCACCGTCATAAACCAGATACACTATGCGTCAAGTGTATCCTGGCTTTTATGAAGAGAGAAACTGGTGGACGAACTGACAGCGCAGGCATTGAAAGCCTTTACGACGCGTTACTGCGACGCGTGGCAAGAAAAACACGGTAGCTGGCCGTTGAGCGAAGAACTGTATGGCGTACCTTCTCCGTGCATTATTTCTTCAACCCGCGATGCCGTTTACTGGCAGCCGCAACCTTTTTGAAGGCGAAGAAAATGTAAACGCGGTTGAACGCGCCTTTGATATTATGGTACAACCTGCGCTCCACGCGTTTTACACCACGCAGTTTGCTGGCGACATGCCCGCGCAGTTTGCGGATGAAAAGCTTACGCTACTGCAAACTTGGAGTCAGGATGACTTTCGGCGCGTGCAGGAAAATCTGATAGGCCATCTGGTCACGCAAAAGCGGCTCAAGCTTCCTCCCACGCTTTTTATTGCGACGCAGGAAAATGAGCTTGAGGTCATTTCGGTCTGTAATCTGTCCGGCGAGGTGATTAAAGAAACGCTGGGCACCCGCAATCGTACCGTTCTTGCCGCAACGCTTGCGGAATTCCTTACGCAACTTAATCCTCTTCTGTAATCGTTTGCCCTAACGGGTGTGAGAGATCTCTTACAAAGTCTGTAGGAGATCGCCAGGATATCAGCGGATACTGAGCCCCGTTTTCTTATGTAAGTCTATATAAAACAACTAATTAAAATGTTTTTGCGCACTTTCATATGAAAATTTACTTAAGGTATTGTCTGTAAGCGTCTTGTAAGACAAGGTGAAACAGGCGATTCTATCTTCGTCGACAGGGAGTCGTACAACGAAGCGAACGTCAGGATGATGACGCTTCAGCAGGACACGCCAGGATGGTGTTACAAGGAAAGGCTTCAGGATGAAGCAAAGTGGAAAGCGCAGGATGCGTTAAAGGACACCTCCAGGACGGAGAACGAGAGCCGATCAGGATGTTCGGCGGGTCTGGATGACCAGGGACGCTTCAGGATGAAGCTATCACATCGGGCGATGTGCGCAGGATGTAAACGTTCAGGATGAACAGGCCGTAAGGTCACAGGAAAAGTTGTCACGGATGAGCAGGGAGCACGAAAAGTAGCTGGAATGCTGCGAAACGAACCGGGAGCACTGTTTATACAGTGCTCCCTTTTTTTTGTTATTCTTCGCGCCAGATTTTCATCATTGAGGTTTTAACATGACGACTCATGACCGTGTGCGTCAGCAGTTACATGCGCTTGAAACGCTGCTGCGCGAGCATCGCCACTGGCGGCTGGATGCGCCGCAGGCGCATTTGTTTACCAGCACCCAACCATTTTTTATGGATACCATGGAACCGCTGGAATGGCTGCAATGGGTATTGATCCCACGTATGCATACCCTACTTGATAATGCGCAGCCGCTGCCCGAGGCGTTTGCCGTCGCCCCTTATTATGAAATGGCGCTGGCGGCGGATCATCCGCAGCGGGAGGCGATCCTGGCGGTTTTGCAGGATCTGGATGCGCTATTCGTCCGCGATAAATCCTGATGCTGGAGATCCTCTACCAAGATCGGTGGCTGGTTGCCGTGAATAAACCCGCAGGCTGGCTTGTTCACCGGAGCTGGCTGGATCGCGACGAAAAAGTCGTGGTCATGCAAACGGTGCGCGACCAAATCGGCCAGCATGTTTTTACCGCCCACCGTCTCGACAGGCCCACGTCGGGCGTACTGTTAATGGGGCTGTCCAGCGAAGCGGGACGCCGTCTGGCGCAGCAGTTCGAGCAGCACCACATCCGTAAACGCTACCATGCCATTGTGCGCGGCTGGCTGATGGATGACGCGGTACTGGATTATCCGCTGGTGGAAGAGCGCGATAAAATTGCCGATAAATTCGCCCGCGAAGATAAAGCGCCCCAGCCGGCTGTAACGCAGTATCGCGGGCTGGCGACGGTCGAAATGGCGGTGCCGACCGGGCGTTATCCCACCACGCGTTATGGCCTGGTTGAGCTGGAACCAAAAACGGGACGCAAGCACCAGCTTCGTCGTCATCTGGCGCATCTGCGTCATCCTATCATCGGCGACAGCAAGCATGGCGATTTGCGACAAAACCGCAGCGCCGCAGAGCATTTTGCCTGTCGTCGCCTGATGCTTCATGCCAGTCGGCTTGAACTGACGCACCCCTTCACCGGACAGCCGTTGATAATTCAGGCCGGGTTGGATGAAACCTGGATGCAGGCGCTGACACAGTTTGGCTGGCGTGGACTTCTCCCTGACAATGAAAGGGTTGAGTTTACGGCGGCGTCCCGGCAGGATGAGACTCATCTGACATAATTCAGGGAGATACGCATAATGGCGGAAATTGGTATTTTTGTCGGGACCATGTATGGCAACTCACTGCTGGTGGCGGAAGAAGCGGAAGCGATCCTCGCCAGACAGGGCCACAGCGCGACCGTGTTTGAAGATCCTGAACTGTCCGACTGGCAGCAATATCAGGATAAGGTTGCGCTGGTCGTTACCTCGACGACCGGGCAGGGCGATCTACCGGATAGCATTGCGCCGCTCTTTCACGGCATTAAAGATACGTTGGGTTTTCAGCCAAACCTGCGTTACGGGGTGATTGCGCTAGGTGATAGCAGCTACCCCAATTTCTGTAATGGCGGCAAACAGTTTGATGCCCTGTTGCAAGAGCAAAGCGCGCAGCGGGTGGGGGAGATATTATTCATTGACGCCAGCGAACATCCGGAGCCGGAGAGCCAATCCAATCCCTGGGTTGAAAACTGGGGAACTTTACTTTCCTGAGGTAAATCCCTCCCCCCTACGGGAGGGTACCTTTTCGTTTGCTTGCGTTGCCAGTAAGCAAAATCACGACCTGTACACAGTGTAAAGTAACTGAATCGTGTTAGCTTTGGGCATATGCCCGCAAAAGCGACAGTTTTTTACGGGCGTTTTCATGTAATCAAGCGACCTGTTTCACATTCTTCTCTTTTTACTCCTCCTGCGTCGACGCCGACGCCTTCTGATTTCATTTCCGTGAAGTGGCTTCCACTGTCCTGGGCTTTTGCCATAAACAGGCGTAATTCATCGCCAAAATACTGTGTTGTTGCACGGTGAGCGTGTGTGGCGCGCTTTTTATACTTCTCCTGCCAGTGAATAAAAGCATGCAGCGTGCAAAGCAAACGACCTAATAAAAGCTGCAACAAGGAAACGTTATCTCTGATTCCCTACCGGTTGTGCAGTTCAGAGTGAGCGTAGCTAACGCGAAATTTCAGGAGTGCAACAATGAGTTCATTAAGTCACGCGGCGAGCAGTGCGGAGAAACGCACGAACGCCCGCTACTGGATAGTGGTGATGCTGTTTATCGTCACATCCTTCAACTACGGCGACCGCGCCACATTGTCCATTGCCGGCTCAGAAATGGCCAAAGATATCGGCCTTGATCCGGTAGGCATGGGCTATGTTTTTTCTGCTTTTCATGGGCCTATGTTATCGGGCAGATCCCGGGCGGCTGGCTGCTGGACCGCTTTGGTTCCAAACGCGTCTATTTCTGGTCTATTTTCATTTGGTCAGTCTTCACCCTGTTGCAGGGTTTTGTCGATATCTTTAGTGGTTTCGGCATTATTGTCGCCCTCTTTACGCTTCGTTTCCTGGGCGGTCTGGCGGAATCGCCTTCTTTCCCGGGCAACAGTCGCATCGTTGCGGCCTGGTTCCCGGCGCAGGAGAGGGGAACGGCGGTGGCCATCTTTAACTCCGCGCAATACTTTGCCACGGTTATTTTCGCGCCAATTATGGGCTGGCTGACGCACGAAGTGGGCTGGTCGCATGTCTTCTTCTTTATGGGCGGGTTAGGGATCATCATCAGCTTTATCTGGTTGAAAGTTATCCATGAACCAAATAACCATCCGGGCGTAAATAAGAAAGAGTTGGAGTACATCGCAGAAGGCGGCGCGCTGATCAATATGGATCAGAAAGACACCAAAGCGAAAGTACCGTTTAGCGTCAAATGGGGCCAGATCAAACAGCTGCTGGGCTCTCGTATGATGATTGGCGTTTACATCGGTCAGTACTGTATTAACGCATTGACCTATTTCTTTATTACCTGGTTCCCGGTCTATTTGGTCCAGGCGCGCGGCATGTCGATTCTCAAAGCGGGCTTTGTCGCCTCGGTTCCTGCAGTCTGCGGCTTTATCGGCGGCGTGTTGGGCGGCATCATTTCCGACTGGCTGATGCGTCGTACTGGCTCCCTGAATATCGCGCGCAAGACGCCGATTGTGCTGGGGATGTTGCTGTCAATGGTTATGGTGTTCTGTAACTATGTGAACGTGGAATGGATGATCATCGGCTTTATGGCGTTGGCCTTCTTCGGTAAAGGTATCGGCGCGTTGGGCTGGGCAGTAATGGCGGATACCGCGCCGAAAGAGATCAGCGGTCTTTCCGGCGGCTTGTTTAATATGTTCGGCAATATCTCCGGTATTGTGACGCCAATCGCGATTGGTTACATCGTTGGCACCACCGGTTCCTTCAACGGCGCGTTGATCTATGTCGGCGTACATGCCCTGGTGGCCATCATCAGCTATCTGGTGCTGGTAGGTGATATTAAGCGTATTGAACTGAAACCTGTCGCAGGACAATTATCATGACAACGCAATCCAGTCCCGTTATTACGGACATGAAGGTCATTCCGGTTGCCGGACATGACAGTATGCTACTCAACATCGGCGGCGCGCATAACGCGTACTTCACCCGTAACATCGTCGTCCTCACCGATAACGCCGGGCATACTGGGGTCGGCGAGATTCCGGGCGGCGAAAAAATTCGCAAAACGCTGGAAGATGCGATCCCACTGGTGGTGGGAAAAACGCTGGGTGAATATAAAAATGTCCTGACCGCCGTTCGCAACCAGTTTGCCGATCGCGATGCGGGCGGACGCGGTTTACAAACGTTCGATCTCCGTACCACTATCCATGTGGTGACGGGCATTGAAGCGGCAATGCTTGACCTTTTGGGCCAACATCTGGGCGTCAACGTCGCTTCGCTGTTAGGCGACAGTCAGCAGCGCAGCGAAGTCGAAATGCTGGGTTATCTGTTCTTTGTCGGCAATCGCAAGGCCACGCCGCTGCCGTATCAGAGCCAGCCGGATGAGCAATGCGACTGGTATCGTCTGCGCCATGAAGAGGCGATGACGCCGGAAACGGTAGTGCGTCTGGCGGAAGCCGCCTATGAAAAATACGGCTTCAACGACTTCAAACTGAAAGGCGGCGTGCTGGCGGGCGAAGAAGAGGCCGAGTCAATCGTGGCGCTGGCGAAACGTTTCCCACAAGCGCGCGTCACGCTCGATCCAAACGGTGCCTGGTCGCTGAACGAAGCGATCAGCATTGGTAAATACCTGAAAGGTTCTCTGGCCTATGCAGAAGATCCGTGCGGCGCGGAGCAGGGTTTTTCCGGACGTGAAGTGATGGCGGAATTCCGTCGCGCGACCGGATTACCGACGGCCACCAATATGATAGCGACCGACTGGCGTCAAATGGGGCATACGCTGTCGCTGCAATCCGTCGATATCCCGCTGGCGGACCCGCACTTCTGGACTATGCAAGGCTCTGTACGCGTGGCGCAAATGTGTCATGAGTTCGGTCTGACCTGGGGCTCGCACTCTAACAACCACTTTGATATTTCGTTGGCGATGTTTACCCATGTTGCCGCGGCGGCGCCGGGCAAGATCACTGCTATCGATACCCACTGGATCTGGCAGGAAGGCAACCAACGTCTGACTAAAGAACCGTTTGAAATTAAAGGCGGCATGGTGCAAGTACCGACCAAACCGGGTCTGGGCGTTGAGCTCGATATGGATCAGGTGATGAAAGCGCATGAGCTCTATCAAAAACATGGCTTAGGCGCGCGTGACGATGCGATGGGAATGCAGTACTTAATTCCTGGCTGGACGTTTGATAATAAGCGTCCTTGCATGGTGCGTTAAGTCAGAGCCGGTTCCGTAAGGAACCGGTTCTTCTCTGGGTGTATGCTTAACAGGATCAACATGCGTAAGGACGACTTATGAAAATAGTGATCGCACCAGACTCGTATAAGGAAAGTTTGAGTGCTCTTGAGGTAGCGACCGCCATTGAACAAGGATTTCGCGAGATCTGGCCTGACGCCGATTACCTGAAATTACCGCTGGCTGATGGCGGAGAAGGTACTGTCGAAGCGATGGTTGAAGCGACGGTGGGTCGAATCGTGCATGTTGAGGTCACCGGGCCGTTGGGGCATCGCGTCAATGCGTTTTATGGGCTTTCCGGCGATGCGCGTTCCGCGTTCATTGAAATGGCGGCCGCCAGCGGGCTGGAGCAGGTGCCGCCCGCGCAACGCGATCCGTTGAAGACCACATCATGGGGAACCGGCGAGCTGATCCGTCATGCGCTGGATGCGGGCGTTGAGCATATCATTATTGGTATCGGCGGTAGCGCCACCAACGATGGCGGCGCGGGGATGGTACAGGCGCTGGGGGCCAGGCTACGGGATGCGCAGGGCAATGATATTGCGCAAGGCGGCATTGGGCTGGAAACACTCGCCAGCATTGATATCAGCGACCTGGATAAGCGTTTGTCGGCGTGCCATATAGAGGTCGCCTGCGATGTCACGAATCCCCTTACCGGCAAAGAGGGCGCGTCTGCGGTTTTTGGTCCGCAAAAAGGGGCGACGCCGGAAATGATTGAACGCCTGGATACGGCATTGACTCGCTATGCGCATTTGATTGCCCGCGATCTGCATGTCGATGTGTTGGATCTGGCAGGCGGCGGCGCGGCAGGCGGCATGGGGGCGGCGTTATACGCGTTTTGCGGCGCGCAGCTACGGCGTGGCATTGAGATTGTCACCGATGCGCTTCATCTGGAAGTGTGTCTTGCGGATGCTGATTTAGTCATCACCGGCGAGGGACGCATCGACAGCCAGACCATTCACGGTAAAGTCCCTATTGGCGTGGCAAACATCGCCAAACGGTATAACAAGCCGGTAATTGGTATTGCGGGTAGCCTGACGGCGGACGTTAGCGTGGTTCATGAACATGGGCTTGATGCCGTTTTCAGCGTGATTTATACCATCTGCACGCTGGAGGACGCGCTGAAGAATGCGAGTGAAAACGTACGAATGACCGCGCGCAACGTGGCTGCAACGCTGAAAGCGGGGCAACAATTACGCTGAGTTGTAGGCCGGATAAGGCGGTCACGCCGCCATCCGGCGAATATCAGCCTAATATCTTCTTCGCTTCACGCGCGACATTATCCATCTCATCCAGCAGCTCCAGAAACTCAGGCTCCAGCTCCTCTTCGTGGACGCCGCTGCGAAGCTGTTGCTCAATAAGCTGGCAAAGGTTCTTCATCCGCGGTACGCCGCTATAGCCGCAGCTCCCGTGTAGCTTATGGACCAGATCGACCAAACCGTTGGGATTTTCTCCCACCAGTTGTTCTTCAATTTTGTTGCGCACTTCCGGCAGAAAATCAATCAGCATTTGCAGCATATCCCGTGCCAGATCGGGCTTACCGGCAGCCTGGCGGAGCGCAAGCTGCCAGTCGAGCGTTGCATTCGGATTGAAGATAAATTCAGCTGGTTCCGGCGCCATCAGACGCGCTGCTACGTTGGCGCCAGGTTTATAGCGCAGCAACAGATTATGCAACTTCTCTTCTTCTATCGGTTTAGCCAGATAGTCGTTCATGCCCGCGCTGAGCAACTTCTCTTTTTGCCCGGCCATCGCATGTGCCGTAACGGCAATAACCGGTGTTTGCTGCTGATGAGGAAGCTGGTGAATCAATTCGCAGGCGCGTATGCCGTCCATATCCGGCATCTGAATATCCATCAAAATCAGATCAAACTGCATTTGTTTCGCCCGATCCACCGCCTGATGTCCGCTATCACAAAGCTCTACGTGCTGGACTTTATCTTCCAGTAACGCGCCGATAAGCTTCAGATTAGCGGGATTATCATCAACCGCCATAACCGTCATGGTGATTTTACTGGTATCCATTAGCAGCGGTTCAGGATGGTGATTCAACTGGCAATATTCCGTCAGCGCTGGCAACAGGCGCGTTGACGTCAATGGTTTTAACAGACAGGCCGCCGCGCCTCCTTGTTTCAGCTTTTCGGCGTTAATTTGCGCATGGCAAGGTAGCGCCAGCAGTAGAAAGTCCGTCATTGATGCCGCTTTCGCCAGACGTTCATGCTGCATGGTGAGCGGCTCACGGAAGGTCACCGGAACGCTCAAAATCATAATATCGTAGTGCGCTAACGGCAGCGCGGAGAAGGTCGGGCTGTAAATCACTTCCACCGGCGTGTCGCTCAGTAGATCCAGGGTACATTGCGCGGCGGTAGCATTCGGTTCGATATAAGCCAGCCGTTTCCCGGCCAGACACGCGGTCGACGGCCCGTCAATAATGACATTTGGGTTAAGATCAAGATTAATATGAAACCAGAAGGTCGAGCCGCGATTAGGCTGGCTGTGGAAAGAGATATCCCCGCCCATTTCGTTGACCAGCTTTTGCGTAATCACCAGCCCAAGCCCGGTGCCGCCGTGACGGCGAGAAATACTGGCATCGGCCTGGCGAAACGCCTGAAACAGTCGCGACTGGTCGCGTTCCGGAATGCCGATCCCCGTATCGCGGATCTGCACTTCAATCTGTACTTTGGTGTTACTGAGCGCCCGCTTTTCTACCAGAATGTCGATATTGCCACTCTCGGTGAACTTAATGGCATTGCCCACCAGATTAGTAATGACCTGTTGCAGGCGCAGCGGGTCGCCAATCACATTATCCGGGACGTCGTTTTTAATATTTAACGTCAACTCCAGCCCTTTATCATGCGACGAGTGGGCCAGCAGCGTAACCACTTCATCCAGCGTGTTGCGCAGTGGAAAAGGGATACTTTCCAGAATGAGCTTACCGGCTTCCAGCTTGGAGAAATCAAGCACGTCATTAATGATCGCCAGCAGATTATTCGCGGAACGCTCAATGGTGTTCAGATGGTCACGCTGGGTGGGGTTCAGCTCCGTTTTTAATGTCAGGCGGGTAAAGCCAATGACGCCGTTCAGCGGCGTTCGCAGTTCGTGCGACATGTTCGCCAGGAACTCCGACTTAATACGCGCCGCTTCCTGGGCGCGCTTTTTCGCCAGATCCAGCTCAACGTTTTGGATTTCCATCTGCTCAAGGGTTTCACGCAGGTCTGAAGTGGCCTGATCGATATTATGCTGCATCTCTTCGTGATAGGCGGCAAGCGACATCGCCATGGAATTAATGCCGTTTTTCAGCATATCCAGTTCGCCCAGCATAAATCCTTCCACACGGCTATCCAGTTGTCCGCGGCGAATGCGGTCAACGGTATTCACCATATTACGGATAGGCCCGGTGACATCGCGCATAAGCCGCCAGCCAAAGATCAGCGCAATGCCAATACAAAAAAGCATCATCACGCTGGAGATAAAAATCTCTTTGTATTGCTGTAGCCTGACCGACTTGAGATCCAGTTCAAGCGCCACATACCCCAGCATATTTTTGGTATTTTTCGCGTCGGCAATCGCTGACTCGTCCGGCGAATAGCTCTCCGAGATAATCGGGGTGCGCAGAATCATAATATCGCCGTGGCGATCAACGCTCAGACGACGTGGAAACGGCGCTCCGGCAGGAAGCTGCATCTGTGAGGGGTCCAGATGGAAATTAGACGTTACAAACAGGCGGTTATGATCGTCATAAACGGAAATCGCCCGCACAATATCAGAGTGTCTGCGGTGCAGGACGCTGATAAGTTGGCCGATAGACTCCCGGTTTTGTAAGTTCATACCATATTCGCTGGAGACGGCGAGCGGTTCAATAATACTGGCGCCGGCATCTTCCAGTTGACGCTGCAGGTCGTTATAGCGGTGCACTACAAAAAAGATACTGAGCAGCAAACCTATCAGGACGGTCGGGGCCAGGATCAGAATCATCATGCGTGCGCGCAGGCTGTAGTTGGTCATGGAGTTCCGTTATGGGACAATTAGGGTCACACTGTTAAATTGAGAAAAAGCTGGTCGATGGCGCAATTCTACTCTGCAAAACGGCGCGTGACGACGCGTCAGATCATAACCGTTAAAGTCAATGACCTCGATTCATTTGGTCAGGGCGTAGCCCGTCATAACGGAAAGGCGCTGTTTATCCCCGGTTTATTGCCTGAGGAAAGCGCAGAAGTCATTATTACAGAAGATAAAAAGCAATTTGCCCGCGCACGCGTTTCGCGCCGTTTGAATGATAGCCCGGAACGAGAAACGCCGCGCTGCCCGCATTTTGGCGTCTGCGGCGGTTGTCAGCAACAGCATGTCGGCATCGACCTGCAACAACGCAGCAAAAGCGCGGCGCTGGCGCGTTTGATGAAACACGAGGTGAATGACATCATCGCCGGCGCGCCCTGGGGTTATCGGCGTCGTGCGCGGTTAAGTCTGAATTGCCCGCCGGATAAACCGCTGCAAATGGGATTTCGCAAAGCGGGTTCCAGCGATATCGTCAATGTCGAACAGTGCCCTGTTTTGGCGCCCCAGCTTGCAGCATTGCTGCCCCGAATCAGGGCGTGTCTGGCGAGTTTACACGGCACCCGACATCTTGGGCATGTTGAGCTGGTACAGGCGGGAAGCGGTACGCTGATGATTCTGCGCCATACCGCGCCATTAAGTGCGGCGGATAAAGAAAAACTGGAACGCTTTTCGCATTCTGAGGGATTGTCTCTGTTTCTGGCGCCGTTTAGCGAGATACTGGAAACGGTATCTGGCGAAGCGCCCTGGTATGATTCGCACGGCTTACGTTTAGCCTTCAGTCCGCGAGACTTTATTCAGGTTAATGAGGCGGTAAACCAGCAAATGGTCGCCCGTGCGCTGGAGTGGCTTGATGTGCGCGCCGAGGATCGTGTCCTGGATCTGTTCTGCGGAATGGGGAATTTTACGCTGCCGCTGGCAACGCGCGCGGCAAGCGTGGTAGGGGTTGAGGGCGTTCCGGCGCTGGTAGAAAAAGGCCGTGAAAACGCCATCCGCAATGGTTTACATAATGTGACATTCTTCCATGAGAACCTGGAGGAAGATGTCACGAAGCAGCCGTGGGCGAAAAACGGCTTTGACAAAGTCTTACTCGATCCTGCGCGTGCGGGGGCTACAGGAGTGATGCGACATATTATAAAATTAAAACCTATTCGCATTGTTTATGTATCCTGTAACCCGGCGACGCTGGCGCGCGATAGTGAAGCGCTGGTCAATGCGGGATATGAGGTTACGCGTTTAGCGATGCTCGACATGTTCCCGCACACAGGACATCTGGAATCCATGGTTCTGTTCGAGCGCATGTAATGATTACCGGCTTACCGACTTCGGTAGGCCTGGTCCCTTAAGGAGAGGACGATGGTCGCGGTAAGAAGTGCACATATTAATAAAGCTGGTGAATTTGATCCGAAGAAGTGGATCGCAAGCCTGGGAATTTCCAGCCAGCAGTCGTGTGAGCGCTTAGCCGAAACCTGGGCGTATTGCCTGCAACAGACACAAGGACATCCGGATGCGGATCTGTTGCTGTGGCGTGGCGTGGAGATGGTAGAAATTCTTTCCACGCTGAGTATGGATATCGACACGCTGCGGGCGGCGCTACTGTTCCCTCTGGCCGACGCCAACGTAGTCAGCGAAGATGTACTGCGCGAAAGCGTTGGCAAATCTATCGTTACCCTGATTCATGGCGTGCGCGATATGGCGGCGATCCGTCAGCTAAACGCCACTCATAACGACTCTGTTTCTTCGGAGCAGGTTGATAACGTCCGTCGAATGTTATTGGCGATGGTGGATGATTTCCGCTGCGTGGTCATCAAACTGGCCGAGCGAATCGCTCATTTGCGCGAAGTGAAAGAGGCGCCGGAAGATGAGCGCGTGCTGGCGGCGAAAGAATGTACCAACATCTATGCGCCGCTCGCTAATCGTCTGGGCATCGGGCAACTGAAGTGGGAACTGGAAGACTACTGTTTCCGCTACCTGCATCCGGCGGAATACAAACGCATCGCCAAACTGCTGCATGAGCGCCGTCTCGATCGCGAACATTACATCGAAGAGTTTGTTGGACATCTGCGCGCTGAAATGAAAAACGAAGGCGTGCAGGCGGAAGTCTACGGACGACCAAAACATATTTATAGCATCTGGCGCAAAATGCAGAAAAAGCATCTGGCGTTTGATGAACTCTTTGACGTGCGCGCCGTGCGTATCGTCGCTGAACGTCTGCAAGACTGCTACGCCGCGTTGGGGATAGTGCATACGCACTATCGCCACCTGCCGGATGAATTCGATGATTATGTCGCTAACCCGAAACCGAACGGTTACCAGTCTATCCACACCGTGGTCCTGGGACCGGGCGGTAAAACCGTTGAGATCCAAATTCGTACCAAACAGATGCATGAAGACGCCGAACTGGGTGTGGCGGCGCACTGGAAGTATAAAGAAGGCGCCGCGTCCGGCGGCGTGCGTTCCGGCCATGAAGACAGAATTGCGTGGCTGCGTAAGCTGATCGCCTGGCAGGAAGAGATGGCCGATTCCGGCGAAATGCTGGATGAAGTGCGCAGCCAGGTGTTTGACGATCGGGTCTACGTTTTTACGCCAAAAGGCGACGTGGTTGACTTGCCTGCCGGATCTACGCCGCTCGATTTTGCTTACCACATCCACAGCGATGTCGGGCACCGCTGCATCGGCGCGAAAATTGGTGGGCGCATCGTACCGTTTACCTACCAGTTACAGATGGGTGATCAGGTTGAAATTATCACTCAGAAGCAGCCGAATCCCAGCCGCGACTGGCTGAATCCAAACCTGGGCTATGTGACGACCAGCCGCGGACGCTCGAAAATTCACGCCTGGTTCCGTAAACAGGACCGTGACAAAAATATCCTGGCTGGACGGCAGATCCTCGACGATGAGCTGGCGCATTTGGGGATTAGCCTGAAAGAGGCCGAGAAACATCTGCTGCCGCGCTACAACTTTAATGAGCTGGAAGAGTTGCTGGCGGCGATAGGCGGCGGCGATATCCGTCTTAATCAGATGGTGAATTTCCTGCAATCGCAGTTCAATAAGCCGAGTGCAGAGGAGCAGGATGCAGCGGCGCTGAAACAGCTTCAGCAAAAAACATACGCGCCGCAAAATCGTCGTAAAGATGACGGACGCGTGGTGGTAGAAGGCGTGGGTAATTTGATGCACCACATTGCCCGCTGCTGCCAGCCGATTCCGGGGGATGAAATTGTCGGCTTCATTACTCAGGGGCGGGGGATTTCCGTGCACCGGGCCGACTGCGAACAGCTGGCGGAACTGCGCTCCCATGCGCCGGAGCGGATCGTAGAGGCGGTATGGGGCGAGAGCTACTCGGCGGGATATTCGCTGGTGGTGCGCGTCCAGGCCAACGATCGCAGCGGCTTGCTACGCGATATCACCACCATTCTGGCTAACGAAAAAGTCAACGTGCTGGGCGTCGCCAGCCGCAGCGACATTAAACAGCAGATCGCCACCATTGATATGACCATCGAGATCTACAACCTGCAGGTGCTGGGCCGCGTGCTCGGTAAGCTGAACCAGGTGCCGGATGTGATTGATGCACGGCGACTGCACGGGGGGTAAACCCCAGACAGTAATCATGTAGCGGCTTTGCTACTCGTTCAGCAAAGCCGCATTAGCAACCCCATAAGCATGAGATATGGGGTATGTTTTTGACGTACATTTCATTTCAGATGTACTCTTATGTAAGATTTATACTTACAGTGGAGGCTGTTATGGCCAGAACAATGACCGTTGATCTTGGCGATGAATTGCGCGAGTTTATTGAATCGCTCATAGAATCAGGTGATTACAGAACGCAAAGTGAAGTGATCAGAGAGTCTCTTCGTCTGCTGAGGGAAAAACAGGCCGAGTCACGACTTCAGGCGTTACGTGAACTTCTGGCTGAAGGTCTGAACAGCGGAGAGCCGCAGGCCTGGGAAAAGGATGCCTTTTTACGGAAGGTCAAAACAGGGATGATCAAACCCGATGAGAACGGTAAAATTAACGCCAAAGGCCAGTGAAGATCTGGAAAATATCTGGCATTACGGCTGGCAGCATTTTGGTGAAATACAGGCCGAACGATATATTAATCATCTATCAGAAATATTCAGCATTATGAGTGCCAATAACATTGGCACGCCTCGACCTGAACTGGGTGAATACATTTATGCCTTACCGTTTGAAAGGCATATTATCTATTTTATATAATCAGTTACGGAAGTTATCTTGATACGTATTCTGAGCCAGAATCAGGATGCTGGTAAGCATGTAAATTGGTTATAGCCTTTTTAAGTTATACTCTATGTGATATCGGTTAAGGTTTTATGTGTTTGAAATACGTAACACCTATTCTGAATTTTATTCATTACTATAGTATTTATTCTATGAATAATTAGCTATGAGTCTGGATCTAAGTTTCTTCATTCTTTATCTGTTCTCATCATTAACTCTTTTCGCCCTGCGATTCTGGATCTGTTTTTTCATCTATCCCGTGAGGGGCTGACCTCCTTTCTGGTATGCCGAAGCGTTCCCTGTACAACCAAAACGAAAGATTTTCCCTTCGCCGTAGATTACTATTTAAATCACTGTGCCTACCCCTCTGCCTGCCATATCATTCAATTCGGCATTGATCTTAACGTATCTAGATCCAAATGTATTATTGGTGAAGCACATAAATAGAATAAATGAAATTATGATTCTTTTGTTTATGGTCATCATTTTTCCTGTATTTATTCGTAGGGTATCAAAACGGTGATTGCACAAGTTGTATCAATGCTGACTTTCCCCCAGGTACCATTTATCGTACCTACTTTGCCGTTCAGGCAATGTGTTGTGTCTGAAGCATTACAAGTGCTGCTAAAGGCAAGCTGCGCATTCAGATCGTGACATACAAGAGCAACTGACGTCTTATTAAGACTGTAGTTACACAAGGATGTATCGTCGCATGGCTTATTGCCATGGTAGAGATATACAGAGGCTAGCTCGACATTATTTTTTGCGCCAGTCATGGCGACTTCGGTACTGTGCGCTATCGCATTTTCAGAAAATGAAGCATCTAATATTTCTGGAAGCAAATAACGATGTAGGGTGGACGCTGGAGAGCCATTAAGTACAAGTGATCCGTTCCATATACCGACATCACCTTCGGTATCTTCTGTCACTGTTACAGTCCATTTTAATTTTAAATTCTCAATGCCCGATGTTTCCGGTTCATAATTCGTGTAGCTGCTTACCGATTCATCAATAATAATATGGCCGGAAAGGGATGAGTACTGGTTAGTATCATTATTTCCTCCTCCGGGTATTACCGAAACTGTAAGATTTTGCTGGTTAATGGTTATTCCGTTCTGTTTGGTAAGTAAGGTGAGGGGAAGTGAAAATGATTTATCCCATACACAAATTGCGCTGTTAGTTGCCTGATTAGCCGTACAGTTGGCATGTGCCGTCGCTTTTACCGCTTCACCAGTAAAACTATAAGTGATACCGTTATCGACAGCGGTTGTATTGATGAAAGAAGTTGATGGATCAAACTCAAGAGTGGATTCAAGTCCATCAGGCAATGTACCTGGAATACAACCCCCCCCCCTCCCCCCCACCTGATCCACCTGACTTAGTGCACGATGAAAGGATATGAATGTTTGTTGGTAATGGGGTATGGATGGTATCGAATGTAGGATCGCCAGCCAGTGCGCTAATACTATCAAACTGTGAAATAATTTGAGAATTATATTTTATATCCGTTCTTACTTCAGCGCATTGTAGCGCAATACACCAAAAAGTGGATGTTATTAGTAGCGATGTTTTTAAAAAATTTGTACACATTTGTTTTCCTTGGTCAATAATTTTGCTAAATTTTAAGTGAGGCAGGTTTTTTAGGAGCAGTAAAGTGAACTAACCAATAATCCTGTATACAGCATTGGGATAGTGGTAAGCCGTCTGTATAACTCCTTATCCTGACTTTTCTGTACTGTTTTTTCAGCATTCTTCGCTTAACTCGCGAAAGAAATGGTAGCCGTTCATGGCTCGCCTCTTTTGTTCGACTATTATTTTGGTTAAATGATCTGATCGCGCAACTGGAGCAGAGCCCCTCACTGAAGGCCGAAAAATTTTTCGGATAAGTAATCTACTGTTTTGCGAGATTATTTAGGGTTCCGAGTATTTTTTCTAAGCATTATTCATAGGGAAGCAATATTGTAATCGCGCATATAGTGTCGACATTAACCCGGCCCCATGTCCCGAAGATCTCTGCAATTTTCCATGTTTCATCACTATCACATTGGTCATTACCTGTATTGCACATATTGGTTGTGATAGTAATATTATGATCACCACACGATGTTGAAACGTTCGCGTTAGCTAATATTTGACCACAAATACTATCTGCCGTTTGCGGCTGGCAATGCTGTAGTACATAGTTTAGATAGATTTCTGCCAGTAGTTCATTATTACCAGAACCCGTAAATTCTTTGCTGGCAGATGTGATGGAAAATTCTGTTTTCGAAAAAGAGGCATCAAGTTGTTCAGGATATAAAGAAACTGTGGTCGCTACGTTCCCGTTCAGATTGAGGCGTCCCGGCAGGGCGCCCGTCGCCGGGCCTGTCTGTGTACCAAAGCTTGATTGGACGATATTGTATTTAGCATAAAAATTAACGTAGGCTAAGACGTCAGGAGTATATCCTTGATTATACACTGCGTAGTCAGAAGGCTGGTAGATTAAGTCGCCGCTGATATTGATTTGCTGTAGAGAAGGTGATGCATTATTCGTAGGCTCGATATGGAGAGTCAGAGATTGTCTTTCAATTGAGGAGATGTTTGTAGAAGGTGAAAAAAACAAGTTAATGTCGAAGTTACTTTCCCAAATACAATCCATCGTATTACTATTTTTCGCTGTACAGCGAGCACGCCTTTTTTCCTGAAATGCAGAAGAACTCAAATTGCCCATATTTGTCAAATTCATGAACGTATGACTGTCCGCAGATATTACAACTTCGATATCTACCCATTGACCGGCAACGCAATCAGCCTGGCTTGCACTGAATTTTCCTCCTGAACATACCATATAAAGCGTCTTTGGCATTATCCCTCCGTTAGAGCGGAGATCGCCATTTAATTCATAATCTGTGTTGGGAGTTCCTTGAAGTGCAATATTGATAGCGCTTGCTTTTACCGGGGAAGAGTCAGATACAGCATCAAACGTGCTGATTAAAAGTATGGTTAAAATGAGCATGTCAATGATGATTCCTGACAAGCGTATATTTTTTCTAACCAAGATGCTTTTTTTTATTTCCATTGCGTTGTAACTCCTTTTTATTCTGGCCAGAGCATCAATGCCTTTTTTGTTAAATAACATTATTGGTATTCAAAATTAACCATTGCGCTGGCGTTAAATTCCCTAGGCATAATATTTTCCCCTGATGTTTTTTGTAGCCATGCCTGGAGATTGATAATGGTATTTCCCTCTGCCAACATAAATTCCGTACCTTGAGAAGCGTTGATAATTAACGGGTGCTGATCTGCGGTCTCAATCCCTATAGCAAAACCGTTAGCAATAGAAGACGATTCGAGCGCCAGCAGTCCGGGCAGGGTACTGTCTTCAACACCCTGAAAGGTCACCACCACGCCGTTGGCTAGCGCTGTTTTGCAATCCTGGAGGCTAAGTGTGAATGGAACAGGAGTCGTTTGCCCGCTGGCGTCGAAATTGTCACTGCCAATAGTATGAAAATCCACCGTCGCCATCGTGTCATTATCCACTACCAGGTTACAGGCTCCGGCAACCAGCTTACCGCTGTAGTGCACATTAGGCGTGGCAGCAGGTAGCGTATTGCAAACCGCCCATAACATTACGCCTCCGATCAAATGCCCGGTAGTTTGAAAAATACGGTTCATTGGTAATCCACCTGTAACGTGGCAAAAGCTTCAAAATCGCCTTCGGCAGGCTCTTTACCGGGCTGTTTTACCGGCACGGCTTTTAGTGTGGGAAGCGATGACTCATTGATGGTTAGCGACGTGCCGGGAGGAAACACCGTGCCGTTCTGCTGAAGTTCAATGCCCAGCCCAGGGACATTGGTGGTTAAGGCTTTTGCGGAGTAAGGCGTCGCCGTGCCCAGATAGCTCAACGTAAAAGTTAATGCGTCATCGCGAAAGCTGCTGTCGCAGGTAAGGGTCCACGGGATCTCGGTCAGGTAATTGACGCCGTCAATATTATCAATAATCACGCTACCAAAACTGACCTCCAGCGTTTCACCATTATTGATAGTACAGGCGGGCGGGTTTATCAGTTTGCCGTGAAAGGTCAAATTGTCGGCGCAGGCAAACCGGGTGATTAAAAGCGTCAGGATAAGCACCCTTTTCACTATGAATCTCTCCATCACTGGTAATCCACGACTAACGTCGCACTGGCGTTAAAATCGCCACCCGCTAACTGCGTGGTGGGCTCTTTAACCGGTACGGCTTCCAGCTCCGGCCCATTGCTGCCGCTCAGGGTGAAGTTCAGCCAATCCGTTATGCCAACCGGAACCAGTTGCTTATTGCCCGCCTGCTGAATACGGATGCCTAACCCCTGCACCGAAGTTTGCAGAACCTGCTCCCCGCTGATGGTGGTGGTGGTCCCCTGAATTTGTAGCTTCAGATAGTCACTCGCTCTGCCATCGCAGTTCAGGCTGTAGCCCACAGGTTTCGTTTGAGAAACATCGCCAACTTTGGTGGTCAGGACATCGCCAAACTCTACGGAAGCGCCGCCTACCGTACAGGGCGGTGGTTGAGTGACGACCAGATGCAGCTCCAGTTGCACGGTTTTTGTGCCGGCAGCCTCGGTGCCGGTAACGAATCCACCGCACAGCAGCACCAGTATTTTCCAGCGAGTCAACATCGTCATAGATCTCTTTCGCACAGGATTACTTATTCGCTTTCTTCTCAGCGTCACGGGTTTTTTCCTCATTGACCTTGCAGGTATTCCCTGAGCAGGTAAAAACCAGCAGGCGATGGCCGCCGTAATCATCGACGTAGCCCACCACCGGTGAGCTGCCGAGCGAGGCACCTTTGATGGGAGAGGTCACTTTTTCACGCGGGGCAATCAGCAGGTTTTTAAAGCCGGAGGCGGTCTCGTTCTCTTTGCTACCGGCATTGCTGATGACGAGGTAAAACGGTGTGGGGTTGTCGAAGATCACACCATCGCCCTGGTAGGTCAGCGTGAGCTTCGTCTGCCACGGGTGCGTCTTATCCACCTGCCGGGCTACGGCTACCGGGCGGTAGAAAAACTTAATACGCGTTTGCAGCGCCAGCTGGAGCGTATTAGGCTTATCGCTTTTCGGCGGAATTTCTCGCACGTTGAAATAAAACAGACTTTCCCGGTCTTGCGGTAGGCCAGCCGCGGCTGGTAACGGCTGGACTTTAACCTGCCCGTCGGATTTTGGCTCAATACGCTGCAGCGGCGGCAGGGCGGTAAAATAGCGGGTATCTTTGGCGAACTTATCGTCTTCCAGCCACGCCTGAGCGAGATAGGGCAGAGTGGCGTTGCCGTTTTTCAGCGTGACGGTGATTGAATTTTCATTGCCGTTAAAAATAACGCGGGTACGATCCGGCACAATCGCGCTGTGTGACACCAGCGGCGCAGCCAGTAATACCGTGGCAATAAGCGCCTGGCGATTAAAATGGTTGGTCTTGTTCATTACAGGTTCCCTTTATTCCATATCCTTGCGATTCACCGCATGGTTGTCAGCCAGCGGTATGGGCGGAGTTTGAGTGGTTGTCGCCACCGGCGCGGCCGGTTGGCCATCGGTTTGCGTATGTTCCTGGATTAGCGGTTGCGCAGGCAGCGGAGAACTTTTCTGCGGTGCGGTGGGGGGCTGACCTTCCAGCATTTTGCACGGCAGCAATAGCGCGTTGGCCAATAGCTCTGGTGTAAACGTGGGCGGGAGTGATGCTTCACACTGCGCCGCGCCATCCCAGAAGACTTTCAATGTTTCCCCGGCTTTTACGCCCGCCAGCCAGGCGTTGCCGTCATCGGCCACCAGGCCCAACTGCTGCTGGCGCTCGTTTTTCACTTCGGCGCCGAAAGGTGGGAAGTCGCCGTCTGCCAGCCGGAAAACCGCCATCATTTTCTCGCCGCTGACCACGTCAAAGTGACGGTAGCCGATGGCGCCTTCGGTGAGCGTGATCTGCACAACCGACTTAGTAGCTTCCGCCTTCTCCGGCAATTTGTTCAGATCGATACGCGCCAGGCTGCGCGAATAGCTTCCGACATCCGCAATCACGGCCTTGCCGAAAATGTTGGTTGAGGTTGGCGAGCCGTTACCGCTAACGGGGACGTCCGCAATGCCGTCGGTATCAACCAGCAAACGTGTGCTGCCCGCTAAACTTCCCCGGTGTAGCGCGCCGCCCTGGGTGGTCAGCGTCATGCCGCCGCGCAGCGACATACCCAGCGAACGGTACGATCCTTCTTCATAATCCGCGCTCAGATCGATGTCCGTCAGCGCGCCCTGATGGCTGTAATAACCGTCTGCCTGCGCGCCTTGTTCATCCTGCCCGACGTGAAGCTGCCAGTTATCGCCGTTCTGGCTGTGGCCGGAATAGCCGAGCTGATTACGGTGTTGACTACCGTTAAACGTACCGTTGTAGCTGATGGAATCATTGCCCCAGGGAACAGACAGCGAGATATAGACGCCATCATCTTTATCACCGTTATATTCGCTGCGATAGCCGTTCAGCGACGCACTGAGATTTTTTATCGACCCTAAGTCGAAGTACCAGGAAAGAGACAGGTTATAGTTACTCTGATCCGGGCTGTCCCAGAAGGTACTGCGTGAGTAGCTGAAATAGGCGCTCATGCCCTGTTCACGGAAGTTCTGGTTATAGGTGACCGTATAGCGTTCTTTTTCGTGACCGGCATTGAGATGATGATAGGTTTTCGCATCCAGATAGTCGCTCATGCTCATAAAGTTCTTTTCTGAGAAGCGGTATCCGGCAAAGGTTAGTCGGCTGTCGATTTCATCAAAGTCACGGGAGTAGCTGATGCGATATGAGTTACCCTGCAGCGTTTCGCCGTCAAACCCGTCGTCTTGCGGCATGTGGGCGATGGAGTGCGTAATGTCCACCGCCACCGCGCCCACCACGCCAAGATCCTTACCGCTTCCCAGCGCCACGGCCTGATAGTTGCTTTCTCCAATTGCGCCGCCATAGAGCGACCAGCCGTTGGTGACCCCCCACGAAGCCTCCGCCGAGGCGAATGTGCCGGTAATGGGGTGATGATCCCAGTCCTGCGGGCGGCCCAGCGCCATCTTGTAGCGCACCATGCCGGGGCGCGTCAGGAAGGGAACCGATGCGGTGTTAACGTCAAACTCCTGGGTCTGACCGTTCTGCTCTTCCACGGTGACGTGCAACGTACCGGAAACGGACTGGTTGAGATCCTGAATACGGAACGGTCCTGCGGGCACCTGCGTTTCATACAGTACGCGCCCCTGCCAGGAGACTTTGACTTTGGCATTAGAGCGCGCAATGCCCACGATCTCCGGCGCATAGCCGCGCAGTTTCGGCGGCAGCATCTGATCGTCAGAAACGACGCTGGCACCGATATAGTTAAAGCTGTCGAAAACATCGGACTGGAGATAGCTTTCGCCCAGCGTAAGTTTGGCCCCGAGCGTCGGTAGTGCGCGATAGGCGTAGTAGCGGCTCCAGCTCTGATCGTGGAGGGTGGAAGTGTTCTCGTCATCGTCACGATGGTCGTAGCTGGCCTGCCAGTCGGCCCGCAGTCGCCATGCGCCCAGGTTCGCGCCTAACGTCCCGTTGCCGCTGATGCTTTGCTCTTCGCTGCCGCTTTCTTGATCGTGGCGGAGCTGATTATTAATGTTGTAATCCAGAATGATGCCGGGAATACCATTATCCCAGCGGGCGGGTGGGTCCCAGTCGACATCGCTGTATTCCATATACGCCTGGGGTAAATTCACCAGCAGCGTGGAGTGTCCCAGGTCGGCCTGAAAATCCATGCCTTTCAGTGAATCTGGCGCCAGACATTGTCGTTCACCGTGCGTTATCCAGACGAGTTTTTCCGCGAGTTCCGGCTTTATACCCAATTGCGTAACTAATTCTGGTTCTGCGCAAACCTCGCTTCCTTGTGGATCATGTTCTGGAATAACCCAGTTAACAGGAAATTCCTGCGGCAGAGTCTGTCCGTTAATTTTAATTTGTAAGAGGTAGACGCCTGGCAGAATAAAACCCTTACGAGAAAACTGTGCAATGTTAACGTTATCGCGATTTTTTACATCGAGGAAATCGGTATTAAATTCGATGTCTTTGCCTGACGCGCTATAAGGGGAGGCGCTTAGAAGCATTCCCACTCCGCACGCTATTGGGCAAAGAACACTTTTCCATGTGTTATTCATCAAATATATTCCGCAATAAAACTCAACAGGAATACCCTACCTAAAGCGGCAGGGTATTATCGTCGTGACTCTGTTAACTGAATTACAGGTAAGAGATAGTGACGTTGGCGGCGCTGCTGAATTCACCTGTGCCTACGGTGCCGGTTGCTGCGCCAACCAGCCAGGCGGTGAAATTCAGGCTTTGCTTCTCATCAAGAATGGTATCTCCGTCCAGGTCCGCAATGGCCTGTGTATAGGTATCGCCCAGTTTGATATTGTTTTTGCCAGCATCGCCGATTGCCAGGCTTACATTGCTAATAGCGCCAGTACCGTCAGTCTTCATCAGCGCGAGATTATCCGTGGCGCCTGTAGCCGCTGTGGTTCCACTACCTGTAGTGAATACCACATTCATATTTTTCTCGGTAGCCCAGGTACAACCCTCAAGATCGATATGAAAAGTACGGGCATTGTTGATGGTCGTTTTACCATTACTCAGTGTGCCATTACCGATACTTGAACCCATATTGACTGTTTGATCTTCCGTATCCAATGTGACAGAGCAGGGGGAGTCAACAATATTACCAAGGAAAGTGACCTTTGCTGTGTTGCTACCCGCGGCTTGAGCGCCGGAGACAATTCCCATAACTAAAGATGCAGTTACTGCCAGTTTACAAAAATGAGATGACTTCATCGTGTTATCCTTAATTAACGTGTTTTATGGCAACATTTTGTACGCGTATACCAAGGGATATGCGGCATAGAGCCATGCTGCGGGCTTTGGGTAAAAAATAGGTCATAATAAAAATATTATATTTCTACATTTTTATGAGTATATTCTTATGAACAGAATGGTCGTACAGGTTCATAGAATATTATATGTAATACTTTCAATATATTTATTTCATGTGTGTTTCAGAAAAAACAAAAAAGCGGTCTTTTTTGAATATTAAACTGGCGTGCATGCTACTCGTTTTTCCGTAAAAGTGAAATAATTTATTTTTTTTGAAAGGGAAGGCTCTTTTGGGTGGGGGGCTTATAGTGTTTGCATAATTTTTTTACTTAATTGATGTTATTTATAATGCCTAGTGCAAATATCTGTTTTTTTTTAATAAATTAGTTATATGATTATTATATTGTTGTGTATCGATTAATAATTTTAAAGTTATACGGGAAAGGTAGCATTCAACACCTGTTAACAATATATTTTATTATATAGGCGTTGTCGTAGTGTCTCTGTGCGTGAATGGTTAAGAATAATACGTTACAATTGTCGCTAGTATTTACAACCGATTAAAGATCATGACAACTAACCATCAAATTGACCGTCTTCTCACCCTCATGCAGCGCCTGCGCGACCCGGAAAACGGCTGCCCGTGGGATAAAGAGCAGACCTTCGCCAGCATCGCGCCTTATACACTGGAAGAAACCTATGAAGTACTGGATGCGATTGCGCGTGAGGATTTTGACGATTTGCGCGGCGAACTGGGCGACCTGTTGTTCCAGGTGGTGTTTTACGCGCAGATGGCGCAGGAAGAAGGCCGCTTCGATTTTAATGATATCTGCGCTGCCATCAGCGACAAGCTGGAGCGCCGCCATCCGCATGTTTTTGGCGAGCTTTCCGCGGATAATAGCGAAGAAGCATTAGTTCGCTGGGAACAAATCAAAACGGAAGAGCGCGCGCAAAAAGCGCAGCATTCCGCGCTGGACGATATTCCGCGTAGCTTACCGGCCTTAATGCGCGCGCAAAAAATCCAGAAACGGTGTTCAAACGTGGGCTTCGACTGGACGACGCTGGGACCGGTCGTCGATAAGGTCTATGAAGAGATCGATGAGGTGATGTTCGAGGCGCGGCAGGCGGTTGTTGATCAGGCTAAACTGGAAGAGGAAATGGGCGATTTGCTCTTTGCCACGGTCAACATGGCGCGTCATTTAGGTACGAAAGCGGAGCTCGCTTTGCAAAAAGCGAACGATAAATTTGAACGTCGTTTTCGCGAAGTTGAACGTATTGTTGCAGCCAGAGGCCTGGAAATGACCGGGGTGGACCTGGAAACAATGGAAGAAGTTTGGCAGGAAGTAAAACGCCAGGAAATTGATCTCTAAAGGTTTTAGGCGGTCAAGAGCGATTTGTGTGATTTTTTAAATAACAAGCGCTTGATTTACGTCAAAAACATTTACCTCAAAGGGGCTATTTTCTCCCTCCCTGTGTGAATGTCAGCTTGACGAAGAGGAGGAATAATGAAAGTTTGTGGCGTAGGTCATGTTCGGGTATACTGCTTTCCCGTCCTGGTTATTCCATCGTCTTTTAAACCTAACTTCTCAGGTTCCGCATGACAACGAACTATATTTTTGTGACCGGCGGGGTCGTATCCTCTCTGGGTAAAGGCATTGCCGCAGCCTCCCTCGCAGCCATTCTGGAAGCCCGTGGTCTCAACGTGACCATCATGAAACTGGATCCGTACATCAACGTCGATCCGGGTACTATGAGCCCAATCCAACACGGGGAAGTGTTCGTTACTGAAGACGGCGCTGAAACCGACCTGGACCTGGGGCACTACGAGCGTTTCATCCGCACCAAGATGTCTCGCCGCAACAACTTCACGACTGGCCGCATCTACTCCGACGTTCTGCGTAAAGAACGCCGTGGCGACTATCTGGGCGCAACCGTACAGGTAATCCCTCACATCACTAACGCGATTAAAGAGCGCGTGCTGGAAGGTGGCGAAGGCCACGATGTGGTACTGGTGGAAATCGGCGGTACCGTCGGTGATATCGAATCGCTGCCGTTTCTTGAGGCGATTCGTCAATTGGCGGTAGATATCGGTCGTGAACACGCGCTGTTTATGCACCTGACGCTGGTACCTTACCTGGCGGCTGCGGGCGAAGTGAAAACTAAACCGACTCAGCACTCCGTGAAAGAGCTGCTGTCTATCGGTATTCAGCCCGATATTCTGATTTGTCGTTCCGATCGCGCGGTTCCTGCCAACGAGCGTGCAAAAATTGCATTGTTCTGTAATGTGCCGGAAAAAGCCGTTATTTCAATGAAAGATGTCGATTCCATTTATAAAATTCCAGGCCTGTTGAAATCTCAGGGGCTTGATGATTATATTTGTAAACGATTCAGCTTGAACTGTCCGGAAGCTAACCTGTCTGAATGGGAACAGGTCATTTACGAAGAAGCGAACCCGGCAGGCGAAGTGACTATCGGCATGGTCGGCAAATATATTGAACTGCCGGATGCCTATAAGTCGGTGATCGAAGCGCTGAAACACGGTGGTCTGAAAAACCGCGTTACCGTCAACATCAAATTGATCGATTCGCAAGATGTTGAAACGCGCGGCGTCGAAATTCTGAAAGATTTGGACGCTATCCTGATCCCCGGCGGCTTCGGCTATCGTGGCGTTGAAGGTAAAATCGCCACTGCGCGCTATGCGCGTGAAAACAATATTCCTTATCTGGGCATTTGCCTGGGGATGCAGGTTGCGTTGATTGAGTTCGCTCGTAACGTGGCCGGCATGGACAACGCCAACTCAACGGAATTTGTGCCAGACTGTAAGTACCCGGTTGTGGCGTTAATTACCGAGTGGCGCGATGAAGACGGTAACGTTGAAGTCCGTAGCGAGAAAAGCGATCTGGGCGGCACCATGCGCCTGGGCGCGCAGCAGTGCCAGCTTAGCGATGACAGCCTGGTACGTCAGTTGTACGGCGCGCCGACGATTGTTGAACGTCATCGCCATCGTTACGAAGTCAACAATATGTTGTTGAAACAAATTGAAGCAGCGGGTCTGCGTGTCGCAGGCCGTTCCGGTGATGATCAGTTAGTCGAGATCATTGAGGTACCGAATCATCCGTGGTTCGTGGCCTGTCAGTTCCATCCGGAATTTACTTCCACGCCGCGTGATGGACATCCGTTGTTCGCTGGCTTTGTTAAAGCCGCCAACGAGCATCAGAAACGTCAGGCGAAGTAAAAAAGTTAGAACGGCGGTGCACCCTCAGCGGTGCACCGTTTGTCTGAAGTTTTAGTTTAACTAGTGACTTGAGGAAAACCTAATGTCCAAAATCGTTAAAGTCATCGGTCGTGAAATCATCGACTCCCGTGGTAACCCGACTGTTGAAGCTGAAGTACACCTGGAAGGTGGTTTCGTAGGTATGGCGGCGGCTCCGTCAGGTGCTTCTACTGGTTCCCGCGAAGCGCTGGAACTGCGCGATGGCGACAAATCCCGTTTCCTGGGTAAAGGCGTAACCAAAGCTGTTGGCGCGGTTAACGGCCCGATCGCTCAGGCTATTCTTGGCAAAGACGCTAAAGACCAGGCTGGCATCGACAAAATCATGATCGACCTGGACGGTACTGAAAACAAATCTAACTTCGGTGCAAACGCCATTCTGGCTGTCTCTCTGGCTAACGCCAAAGCTGCTGCTGCCGCTAAAGGTATGCCGCTGTACGAGCACATTGCTGAACTGAACGGCACGCCGGGCAAATACTCCATGCCGGTTCCGATGATGAACATCATCAACGGCGGCGAGCACGCTGACAACAACGTCGACATCCAGGAATTCATGATCCAGCCGGTTGGCGCGAAAACGGTTAAAGAAGCCATCCGTATGGGTTCTGAAGTTTTCCATCACCTGGCAAAAGTGCTGAAAGGCAAAGGCATGAACACCGCTGTGGGTGACGAAGGCGGCTATGCGCCGAACCTGGGCTCCAACGCAGAAGCGCTGGCGGTAATCGCTGAAGCGGTTAAAGCGGCTGGTTACGAGCTGGGTAAAGACATCACCCTGGCGATGGACTGCGCAGCATCTGAATTCTACAAAGACGGTAAATACGTTCTGGCTGGCGAAGGCAACAAAGCGTTCACCTCCGAAGAATTCACCCACTTCCTGGAAGAGCTGACCAAACAGTACCCGATCGTTTCCATCGAAGATGGTCTGGACGAGTCTGACTGGGACGGTTTTGCCTACCAGACCAAAGTACTGGGCGACAAAATCCAGCTGGTTGGTGACGACCTGTTCGTAACCAACACCAAAATCCTGAAAGAAGGCATCGAGAAAGGCATCGCTAACTCCATCCTGATCAAATTCAACCAGATCGGTTCTCTGACCGAAACTCTGGCTGCAATCAAGATGGCGAAAGACGCTGGCTATACTGCTGTCATCTCTCACCGTTCTGGCGAAACTGAAGACGCTACCATCGCTGACCTGGCTGTTGGTACCGCTGCAGGCCAGATCAAAACCGGTTCTATGAGCCGTTCTGACCGTGTTGCTAAATACAACCAGCTGATTCGTATCGAAGAAGCTCTGGGCGAAAAAGCACCGTACAATGGTCGTAAAGAGATCAAAGGCCAGGCGTAATCCTGCTTTTACCTCTTAACGTAAAAACCCGCTTCGGCGGGTTTTTTTGTATCGGTTCAATAGCGCAGCTGCTGTGCATGACCGGGCAGACGAAATCTGCAATAATTAACGATTATCCCCTTAACAGAGAACGCTATGCAGTACCCGATTAACGAGATGTTCCAGACCCTACAAGGCGAGGGTTACTTTACCGGCGTCCCCGCTATTTTTATTCGTTTACAGGGATGTCCGGTCGGCTGTGCCTGGTGCGATACCAAACACACCTGGGATAAACTTAGCGATCGGGAAGTGTCCCTGTACAGTATTCTTGCAAAAATCAAAGAGAGCGACAAATGGGGGGCTGCGAGCAGCGAAGATCTGCTGGCGGTGATTAATCGTCAGGGCTATACCGCGCGTCACGTTGTCATCACCGGTGGCGAACCCTGTATTCACGACCTCATGCCGCTCACCGATCTGCTTGAAAAGAGTGGTTTTAGTTGTCAGATTGAGACCAGCGGGACGCACGAAGTGCGCTGTACGCCTAACACCTGGGTAACGGTTTCACCAAAAGTGAATATGCGCGGAGGATATGACGTGCTTTCCCAGGCGCTGGAGCGCGCCAATGAAATCAAGCATCCCGTTGGGCGAGTTCGTGATATTGAGGCGCTGGATGAACTGTTAGCCACGTTGAGCGATGATAAACCGCGCGTGATTGCTTTGCAGCCCATTAGCCAGAAAGAAGACGCGACGCGTCTGTGTATTGAAACGTGTATTGCACGTAACTGGCGGCTGTCTATGCAAACGCATAAATATTTAAATATCGCCTGATGTATTACTAATCTTACAGACGGCCTGCCGATGCCGTCTGTGACTCATCCATTACCTTGCATTGTTTATTTTCTCTATGTGAATTTCGATGAGTGTATAAAAGCGCTGATAAATTTTTCCATAGCGATGCACGGATCACGCTATTTTGGTAAATTTAAAGAAAAAATCATTCTATGAACTTTTTTGCATCAAAATCAGCAAATTAGCTGTTCTTTAATAATTTAAATTGTTGCGATTAGGTTGGTGGAATGTGGTGCTGATAAAAAATAGTTTATAAACAACGATATACGTTTAGTGTGTTCCCCGCGCCAGCGGGGATAAACCGAATTCTTCTCTTTCGTTGAAAAACAGGCCATCGTGTTCCCCGCGCCAGCGGGGATAAACCGGAAGATTTCAAATCACCGGCGCAACTCGAACAGTGTTCCCCGCGCCAGCGGGGATAAACCGGGGATCGCGCTGGCGGTCGCATCCGTTGCCGTGTGTTCCCCGCGCCAGCGGGGATAGCCGTTGCATAATCATAATCTGTGTACCAGTAATGGCTGCTACAAACCTGTAAAGTAAAAAGGCCGCGTTTTCCCGGGGAGGCTTTTATACAGGAGAAGGCCATGGCGTTAAGGATCAGGGTATTGCTCGAAAATCATAAGGGAGCTGGAGCGGATAAATCGTTGAAGGCCCGGCCAGGATTAAGCTTGTTGGTCGAGGATGAGTCTACGTCTATCTTGTTCGATACCGGCCCTGATGGCAGTTTTATGCAAAACGCGTTGGCGATGGGGATCGACCTGTCCGATGTGTCTGCTGTGGTGCTTTCGCATGGTCATTACGATCATTGCGGCGGCGTGCCGTGGCTTCCTGATAACAGTTGAATCATCTGCCATCCCGATATTGCGCGTGAACGTTATGCGGCAATGACTTTTCTCGGTATTACCCGGAAAATAAAAAAATTGTCGTGTGAGGTGGACTATTCACGCTACCGAATGATGTACACGCGTGACCCCCTGCCGATTGGCGAAAACTTTATCTGGTCAGGGGAAATAGCAGTGGTCGCGCCTGAAGCCTACGGCATTTTTGGCGGCCACGATGCGGAGCCGGACTCTATTTTGGATGAGGGTGTACTGATTTACCAATCGGCAAAAGGATTAGTCATCATTACGGGATGCGGGCATCGGGGGATCGCAAATATTGTCCGGCACTGTCAGAACATTACCGGTATAAAGCGGATTTACGCGCTTGTCGGCGGATTTCATCTCCGCTGCGCACACCGTTCACGCTGTGGCGAGTCAGGCGCTTTCTGCAAGAACAAAAACCTGAAAAACTATGCGGTTGTCACTGTACAGGGGCCTGGGGGCGGTTGTGGCTACCGGAAATAACCGCACCTGCAACCGGTGATGTGCTGCGCTTTTAACACCGCGCTGGACAATGTTTTCACTGATAAAACGTCGTGTGGATAGGCTGGAATCAATCTGCCATCCAGCCCACGCGTTAATAAACCTTATTCGCCGCGATAGACGCAGCCGGCTGTACAGGTCTCTTTCACCATCACGGCGCTCAGTAGCGGCACGACAGGTTTAACCTGATCCCAAATCCATTTTGCCAGCACTTCGCTGGTGGGATTGGACAGCCCTGGAATATCATTCAGATAGTAGTGATCAAGACGATCGTAAGTAGGTTTAAACGCCGCTTTGAGATCCGCGAAATCCATAATCCAACCGGTATGCGGATCGACTTCACCGGTAATTTCGAGACGCACCATAAACGAGTGTCCGTGCAGGCGGCCGCACTTATGCCCTTCAGGCACGTGAGGCAGGCGGTGAGCGGCTTCAAAGGTGAAATCTTTATACAACGTGGTGGACATGATGAACTCTCAGGCAATAAAAAAACCGCCGTAGGGTACCGGAAAGCGCATTTTTTATCATTAACTAAAACCATTCTCCGCCTTGTGACGGGCAATTAATTTAAGAATTTCCAGAAAATTTAATAATTATCAATCAATTATAAAATCGATTTTGGCGTTAATAACGATAACTAAAACAGGTTAGTTCATTTGGTTATTTGTTATTTCCAACCCTTCTTTAATTGTTATTCCTCTCACCGTTACCCTTATCCTTAGTTTGGGATTTATCGCTTATACACTTCATCCTTCAAGCCGCATCTGTGTTGACTGCGTTTACTCGCCCCAGTCACGTATTTATGTACGCTCCTGGGGCGCGATCAGCTTACAGTCTGAGCTACAGCGAACTTGAATGATTTTGTGTATAGATCCGCTTTGCTTACTGGAACATAACGACGCATGACGACACCGGCTCCACTGACTGGGTTGCTTCCGCTTAATCCGGAGCAACTGGCGCGCCTTCAGGCCGCGACAACCGACCTTACTCCCGAACAGCTTGCCTGGGTCTCCGGCTATTTTTGGGGCGTACTGAACCCGCGCTCAGGCGCTGTTGCCGTCACGCCTGCTCCTGAGGGGAAGATGCCGGGAGTTACGCTTATCTCCGCTTCGCAAACCGGCAATGCGCGTCGTGTGGCGGAAGCGCTGCGTGATGATCTGCTGGCGGCCAACCTTAATGTGACACTGGTGAACGCCGGCGATTACAAATTCAAACAGATTGCCAGTGAAAAACTGCTGGTGATAGTGACGTCCACCCAGGGAGAAGGCGAGCCGCCGGAAGAGGCCGTCGCGCTGCATAAGTTCCTGTTCTCGAAAAAAGCGCTGAAACTGGAAAACACCGCTTTTGCCGTGTTTAGCCTCGGCGACACCTCTTATGAATTTTTCTGCCAGTCCGGAAAAGATTTCGACAGCAAACTGGCGGAACTGGGCGGTGAACGCCTGCTCGACCGTGTCGATGCTGACGTTGAATATCAGGCAGCTGCCAGCGAATGGCGCGCCCGCGTGGTTGATGTTCTGAAGTCCCGCGCACCTGTCGCGGCACCTTCGCAATCCGTCGCTACTGGCGCGGTAAACGACATCCACACCAGCCCCTATACCAAAGACGCGCCGCTGACCGCGACCCTCTCCGTGAATCAGAAAATCACCGGTCGCAACTCGGAAAAAGACGTTCGTCATATTGAGATTGATTTAGGCGACTCCGGTCTGCGTTACCAGCCGGGCGATGCGCTGGGCGTCTGGTATCAGAACGATCCGGCTCTGGTGAAGGAACTGGTTGAGTTGCTGTGGCTGAAAGGCGATGAGCCGGTGACGGTTGATGGTAAAACCCTGCCGCTCGCCGAAGCGCTGGAGTGGCACTTCGAGCTGACGGTGAATACCGCCAACATTGTTGAGAACTACGCGACCCTGACGCGCAGTGAGTCGCTGTTGCCATTAGTGGGCGACAAAGCGCAGCTCCAGCACTACGCCGCGACCACGCCCATTGTTGATATGGTGCGTTTCTCTCCGGCGCAGCTGGATGCTCAGGCGCTAATCGGCCTGCTGCGTCCGCTGACGCCGCGTCTGTACTCCATCGCCTCCGCGCAGGCGGAAGTGGAGAGCGAAGTGCATATCACCGTTGGCGTGGTTCGTTATGACATTGAAGGCCGCGCCCGCGCCGGTGGCGCTTCCAGCTTCCTCGCCGGCCGCGTGGAAGAAGAGGGCGAAGTGCGCGTGTTTATTGAACACAACGATAATTTCCGCCTGCCAGCGAATCCGCAGACTCCGGTGATTATGATTGGCCCAGGTACGGGTATCGCGCCGTTCCGCGCCTTTATGCAGCAACGCGCCGCCGACGGTGCGGAAGGCAAGAACTGGCTGTTCTTCGGTAACCCGCACTTCACCGAAGACTTCCTTTATCAGGTTGAATGGCAGCGTTACGTGAAAGAAGGCGTGCTGAACCGGATCGATCTGGCCTGGTCCCGCGATCAAAAAGAAAAAATCTACGTACAAGACAAACTGCGCGAACAGGGCGCGGAGCTGTGGCGCTGGATCAATGACGGTGCCCACATTTATGTCTGCGGCGACGCCAGGTGCATGGCCGTAGATGTCGAAAAAGCATTGCTGGAAGTGATCGCTGAATTCGGTGCAATGGACATCGAATCGGCAGATGAATATTTAAGTGAGCTGCGCGTAGAGCGCCGTTATCAGCGAGATGTCTACTAATGAGCGAAAAACATCCAGGCCCACTGGTGGTCGAAGGTAAACTGTCCGATGCCGAGCGCATGAAGCGTGAAAGTAATTTCCTGCGCGGCACCATCGCGGAAGATCTGAATGACGGCCTGACCGGCGGCTTCCACGGCGATAACTTCCTGCTGATCCGTTTCCACGGCATGTACCAGCAGGATGATCGCGATATTCGCGCCGAGCGTGCGGCGCAGAAGCTGGAGCCGCGTCACGCGATGCTGCTGCGCTGCCGTCTGCCGGGCGGAGTGATCACTACCACCCAGTGGAAGGCGATCGACAAATTCGCGGCGGATAACACGATTTATGGCAGTATCCGTCTGACCAACCGTCAGACCTTCCAGTTCCACGGCATTCTGAAGAAGAACGTCAAGCCAGTGCACCAGATGCTGCACTCGGTGGGGCTGGACGCGCTGGCGACTGCCAACGACATGAACCGTAACGTGCTGTGTACCTCTAACCCGTACGAGTCTCAGCTGCATGCTGAAGCCTACGAGTGGGCGAAGAAGATCTCCGAACATCTGCTGCCGCGCACCCGTGCGTATGCGGAGATCTGGCTCGATCAGGAGAAGGTGGCGACCACCGATGAAGAGCCGATCCTCGGTCAGACCTATCTGCCGCGTAAATTTAAAACCACGGTGGTGATCCCGCCGCAAAACGATATCGATCTGCACGCCAACGACATGAACCTTGTGGCGATTGCCGAGAACGGCAAGCTGGTCGGCTTTAACCTGCTGGTGGGCGGCGGTCTGTCTATTGAGCATGGTAATAAGAAAACCTACGCTCGTACGGCCAGCGAGTTTGGCTATCTGCCGCTGGAGCACACCCTGGCGGTAGCCGAAGCGGTGGTGACCACGCAGCGTGACTGGGGTAACCGTACCGACCGTAAAAACGCCAAAACCAAATATACCCTTGAGCGCGTCGGTGTCGACACGTTCAAAGAAGAAGTTGAGCGTCGCGCGGGGATCAAATTTGAGCCGATCCGCCCGTATGAGTTTACCGGTCGCGGCGATCGTATCGGTTGGGTGAAAGGGATCGACAACAACTGGCACCTGACGCTGTTTATCGAAAATGGCCGCATTCTGGATTATTCGGGGCGTCCGCTGAAAACCGGCCTGCTGGAGATCGCGAAGATTCATCAGGGCGAGTTCCGTATCACCGCTAACCAGAACCTGATTATTGCCAGCGTGCCGGAAAGCCAGAAAGCGAAGATCGAGACGCTGGCGCGCGACCACGGGTTGATGAATGCGGTGAAACCGCAGCGTGAAAACTCAATGGCCTGCGTGTCGTTCCCAACCTGCCCGCTGGCAATGGCGGAAGCCGAGCGTTTCCTGCCGTCGTTCACGGACAAAGTGGAAGCGATTCTGGAAAAACACGGCATTCCTGATGAGCATATCGTGATGCGCGTGACCGGCTGCCCGAACGGCTGTGGTCGCGCGATGCTGGCGGAAATTGGCTTAGTAGGGAAAGCGCCTGGTCGTTATAACCTGCATCTTGGTGGCAACCGTATTGGGACACGTATCCCACGGATGTATAAAGAAAATATCACCGAGCCGGATATTCTGGCTTCGCTGGGTGAACTGATTGGGCGCTGGGCGAAAGAGCGTGAAGCGGGTGAAGGCTTCGGCGACTTTACGGTGCGTGCGGGCATCATTCGCCCGGTGCTCGATCCCGCGCGTGATTTCTGGGAATAACCTGAATTGCCGGATGGCGTCTGTGTAGGCCTGATAAGCGCAGCGCCATCAGGCAAGGCAAACAGTGAGGAACTTATGTCCCAACTCGATCTCAACGCATTGAATGAACTGCCAAAAGTCGATCGCGTACTGGCGTTGGCGGAAACCAACGCTCAACTGGAAACGCTGACTGCCGAAGAACGCGTGGCCTGGGCGCTGGAAAATCTGCCCGGCGAATACGTGCTCTCCTCAAGCTTTGGCATCCAGGCGGCGGTGAGCCTGCACCTGGTGAACCAGATTCGCCCGGATATCCCGGTGATCCTCACCGATACCGGCTACCTGTTCCCGGAAGCCTACCAGTTTATTGATGAGCTAACGGACAAACTCAAACTCAACCTGAAAGTTTACCGCGCGGGCGAAAGTCCAGCCTGGCAGGAAGCGCGCTACGGCAAACTGTGGGAGCAGGGCGTTGAGGGCATTGAGAAATACAATGAGATCAACAAAGTCGAGCCGATGAACCGGGCGCTCAAAGAGTTAAACGCGCAGACCTGGTTTGCGGGTCTGCGTCGCGAGCAGTCCGGTAGCCGCGCGCATTTACCCGTTCTCGCTATCCAGCGCGGCGTGTTTAAAGTGCTACCGATTATCGACTGGGATAACCGCACGGTTTACCAGTATCTGCAAAAGCACGGTCTGAAATACCATCCGCTGTGGGATCAGGGCTATCTGTCGGTGGGCGATACGCACACCACCCGCAAGTGGGAGCCGGGCATGGCGGAAGAAGAGACACGCTTCTTCGGGCTGAAGCGCGAGTGCGGGCTGCACGAAGGGTAATTGTCCTTACGCGGTATGATTATACTTGCTGCTATGAAAAATCCGGCAGGCAGCCGGATTTTAAATTGGTTATATTACTGACTATCTTTATGTCAGTAATATATTACGACTGCACCCATCTTTACCAATGTGCAAAGAACGTTCATGGGTTAGATATAGCTTTTCAAGAATTACATCAATAAACATTTTTTTTGCATGATAGTCGTTATAATCCTGATTAAGTTTTTTTAAAAAACCAGAATTTGTTGGTTTAAACTCTGCAAACGGCGAATAGGTATGTAGTAAATAGGAGATACACGGATGCATCATGCTAAAAGCGACTTCACCTTGTACCTCCTGATAACCTATTTTGCAAAACTGAGTTGTAGGCTCAAAGTTACCTGCATTAATACAGGTCAGCATCGATTTTTCATCTTCAGTAAGCGAGTCCTGCCATTCGACAAGCGGGTGGTCTGGAGCCTCTGCGGGACGCATCATCTCATAAACCGCCGCTTTGATTTGTGCATTGCCCGTCACTTCTTTTCGTAGAGTTGAAATCGACTCCTGAAGTAATTCCGGGTGCCAGGTCATCTTCGCACCAATCACCTCGCATATTTGTAAAAATAACTGTCTCTCCTCTCTACTCATAGATTCTATCACTGCATCATCTGATATATTAAGGATGTCCTTAATATTGCTTTGGCTGATCACCGTGTCGCCGACCATAAGTAAAAATTGTGTCTGAGAAGCGTCCATCTTGATAGTAAATAGATCCTGATGAGCCGGGCAGGCCAGATGTTGTAGCCGTTTAAAGGCGTAAATTTTATTTATATCCTCTACGTTAACTTCCATCTCTCCAGGTTCGCCACGGCCCTGCCCGTGAATGATGGAGTGTAACACTTCCAGCGCATGGTCCTTTTTTTCCGCTCTAAAATGATCCTGGACTTTATCCCAGCCCCCCATATGGATTGCTTTTTCTTTATCTGCGCTTAACAGATGAGCAATCCGACTTTCATTAAGCGTATAATTTTGATGATTACCGAAGCTTAAAGTGACTGGCATAATATTTTCCTTCAAATTTATATTATTCAATATCCGGAGTAAAATATATCGTTCAATTCGCTCTTTTTTATTAAACAGACAAGGTTTACTACAGGAGAGAATGTGAACGGCATTATAAATACAGCACATTTATGGTTGATAATCCTTTGTGGTGACGATAATTCAGACAAAAGGTAGATGATTCGCCGCAAATGGTCGTTTTTTTAAATTTTGGTTTGTCATGGATAGTGTTGATGCTGAGAGATAAAGTATGATGAAATGAAGTAGTTAAATTTAATTAAGGGTATTCATGGAAATGGATATAGATAGAGAAGCTACAAAGATTTTAGTGAATCTAATGTAATAACTTCTCTATACAACGGAGTTAGAATAATACCCGTTATCCAACCAATCCAAAACGTTTACTGTAATAGCTAGCTTCTCCGGTATCAGATACCAGCACAATCTGTCCGGAAGGGCGATGGTGGCGTTTTCTGAAACAGGCTAATGTTTCCTCATCTGGACATTGGAATGTACCAGAATTTTTTTGCCACCATGATTTTCGGACGGATAAGCGACTTTTTTCCCAGCAGAAATCTATTTCATCAACTAAAGGGCGTAGCTGTCCATCAATGTCTTTTCTGGCGAGATAAACATCAACACTCTCTTCACCCAGACGGGTAGAAAATTCTCTATCTTTATCCCATAAAAAGTCGCTGGCTTCTCGATCGTAACCGAGATCGTAACGTAATAAATTTTGCGCAGCCACTGAACGTTGGCTAAGGACTTTGCCAAAGGCAACGTCAGAGATCGTCTGCAAGCCTGCTGGCGCAGCAATTTTCTGCTCGTATACGCCGTCAACGAGTGCTCTGGCATTATCCGGCATACGGATCTCACCATGTTGACGCAGCAGCGCCTGGGTACGCCACAGGCAGGCATGATCGGTGTAAACAAAGCCGGTACCTTTTAGCTCTTGCCCCAACCAGCCCTCTTCTGCCTGCTCCTGCCAGTGAGGGGCCAGAATATGCAATACTGGTGGCTGGCGTTCATCCGGAAGCGTAGATTTTCGTTGCCCATGGGCATCGCGGATATGGCGTTGCAGGCGACCGGCGCGCTGGATCAATAAATCAATCGGCGCCAGATCGGTGATCATCCAGTCAAAGTCCAGATCGAGACTTTGTTCAACGACTTGTGTGGCGATTAATACCTTACCACGTCGTTCAGAAACGGGGGCATTGTTACCAAACCAGTTTAACGTTTTATTTTCAATAGCAATACGATCGATAAAAGCAAAACGGCTGTGGAAAAGCAAAAGATCCTGCTCTGGAACGATTCCCTCGTGTAGCAACTGCTGGTAAGTGTCCAGCGCATCATCAACCGTGTTGCGGATCCAACAAATGCACTGTCCGGTTGCCACAACGCGATAAATAATGTCCAGTGCTTCCTGGCGCTGCTGTATCCAATTAACGGCTACAGTCCTTTGGACTTCGGGACGTGTGGCCAGTGGTTGCTCTAACAGACCGGAGGAAGTGAGGTGGCTTAACCATGGATAACCCGCGTTATCGCTACCACCAGCGCTCATAAATTCCGCGCCATCGCTAAACGCATTAAGTAATTTTTCCCGTAAAGCGGCGGGAAGAGTGGCGCTCAGAATAATAGCGCTACCGCCCTGGGCGGCATGGAAGCGCAATAAACCTTCCAGCAATTTAACCATATAACCATCATAGGCGTGCACTTCATCCAGCAGCAGGATTTTGTCGCGCATCCCTAGCAATCGGAGCGATTGATGGCGAAAAGGCATCACCGCCATTAAGAGTTGATCCAGCGTACCTACGCCGACTTCCGCCAGCAGCGCTTTTTTGCGTGAATCTGCAAACCAGGTATGGCACTCAGTAGTCGCGTTGCCATCATCACGGGCATAATCTTCAGCTATATTTTCTGTTGGCTGCCAGATGGATTGTCGGAAAGAGTCCGACATTTCTCGCCCACCGTGTGCCAGGATGAGCGATGGCCTGGACTCATCGGTAAATAGCGCATGATAAGCCGATGCCAGGCGCTGATACATGGCGTTTGCGGTGGCCATTGTCGGCAACCCAACGTAGAGACCGTGGCCTTTATTGGCTGACATTAAGCGGTGAGTCAGAATCAGTGCGGCCTCTGTTTTGCCTGCTCCGGTAACGTCTTCCAGGACAACCAGCTGTGCACCGGGTGCTGAAATATCCAGTTCGCTTGCTCGTTGCTGAAGAGGGGTGAGCGTCTGAATGAACGGAAATAATGCCCGGTGATCTTGATAATGGCTGTGCTGAGATAACGGCGGCATTCGGAGGATGGCCTGTTGGGCTTTTTCACAAGCGAGAGGCCAATAATCTTTCAATGGCATGGCGCTGCTGAGCAGTGGAAACTGGCTTTCATCCGAGCCCATCCAGTCGGCGAGGGTGACAAGCCCAGCGAAAAACCAACTGTGCTGTTTTAAACATTTTCTCCCTGCTTTGGTTTTCCATTCCTGAGGTAGAGTGAAAGGGAATAATTCACTTAATGCTTCCAGATAATGCGTTGCTGCGACAATGTCTTCATCGGTGAATGCCAGCGAGCTTCTATTTTTCATGGTGTCCGGCGGGATGCCATGGTGCCCGGTGCTAATAAGCATCCAGCTATTTAAAGCGCTTTCAAACCTGGCGCGATTTTCTGGTTCAATGCCTGCGATAATTTCATTACTACCTGAACTCCACGCTTCAAATAATTTACCCCATAAATAGAAGCCTAAGGAATCATGTCTCTCAAATGCGGAAACACCGCTAATGGGAGAGACTAAGGGAGAGTCTGGGAATTCGGCGTATTTTTGAAATCCTCTGGCGAATTTTCCGATATCGTGGCTGGCAAGAAACCAGATTATCCAGTTTTCTGCATTTGTACCTGAGATATTACATTCTTTTAATATATTACATGAATTGAATGTATTGTTTTTTATTATGTATTCCCCGCATGCAGCAACGTCCAGGCAATGGTATGCCAGTAAATGATAATTACAGGTTATGTTTTCTGTTGATTTATCTGTTTTCCCCCAATAGCAGAGGTAGTCCAGATATTCTATCTGTGTCATCTTTTTTCTGTAGGAGGGGGATTACAATGAAATCGATAATAAATTGGGATACGGGTAATTGGCCAGTTTTTTTGTCTGGATTAGGTTATCCCCGCTGGCGCGGGGAACGCTGCGCTATTAAGACTGCATCTACGGTTTATCCCATAATTTTAGGGAACGTATTAAAGATAACAGATAACTATAAAAAATACATAGTCTGATTTAAGACTGTATCTACTTTTTATTTATATTTTCGTCTTCGAGAAAATGTAGTATAACTCCGATGACAGTATTTAAGAGATACCTCAGGACGGAACCTACCTATAGGTAGGTAATATTCCAAATTGGCTTAATAAATAGCCCTGCAGGAGTAAAGGTATGGATTTAACCAAAGAGAAATGGCTTCCCGTCATATTCTCAAACGGCGATAAAAAGAAAATATCATTACGCGATCTTCTGGATAACCGCATTCAGGATCTTGCCTATCCTCGGGCTGACTTTCAGGGGGCGGCATGGCAAATGCTGATTGGTATTTTACAATGTACCGTCGCGCCGGAAGATAAAGAAGAATGGGCAGATATCTGGCATGAAAGTATCGAATTCGAACAATGGGAGAAGGCGTTAAATACGATTTCTCTGGCTCTACAGTTCGGCGAGCAAAAAACCTTCCTTCCTGCAAAGTTTTGATCCTCTCGATAGTGAATATGGTTCTATTGCCGGGCTGCTGGTGGATGCTCCGGGCGGGAATGCGCTCAAGCTCAATAAAGATCATTTTGTAAAACGTGGCAACGTAGAACAAATATGTCCTCACTGCGCGGCGATAGCGCTATTTGCGATTCAAACCAATTCACCTGCCGGCGGGGCGGGTTACCGGGTAGGGATGCGCGGCGGTGGTCCGCTGACTACGCTGGTGGTACCGCAGGAAGAAGATAAATATCCACTATGGAAAAAACTTTGGCTTAACGTTTTGCCGCAGGAAGAGCCGCCGAATGTTACACAGCATCCACTCATTTTTCCCTGGCTTGCGCCGACGAAAACCAGCGAAAAAGCGGGGAATGTGGTCACACCGGATAATGCGCACCCCTTGCAAGCCTACTGGGGGATGCCGCGGCGCATAGAACTGGATTTCACCCACACTGTGGCAGGTATCTGCGATTTGTGCGGGGAGCATCACGAATCACTGCTACTGCAAATGCGTAGTAAAAATTATGGCGTTCAGTACGACAGTTGGCTACATCCCTTCTCCCCATATCGGCAGGCATTGAAAGATCCATCCGCACCCTGGCTGGCGTTTAAAGGGCAGCCGGGCGGGTTAAGTTATAAAGACTGGTTGGGGCTGATGCTCAATCGTGAGGATAAGTTCAACAAAATGCAGCCTGCAAAGGTCGTTCGTGCCGCTGGTCAGCGGAACAAAATGAGCCTGTGGTGCTTTGCCTAGGATATGGATAAGGCCAAGGTCCGCTGCTGGTATCAGCACCGAATTCCGCTCATTAGCGTTTCGCACGAAGAGCAATTTCTCGCTGCGCTTAACATTGTGCTGGTGCTGGCTAGTGAGTCGCTGTCGCTGTTACGGAACGCGTTAAAGAGCGCTAAATTCGATTGTCCGAAAGAAGCCAAAATGGATTTTAGTATGGTGGATATCGCCTTCTGGCAGGAAACCGAACCCGCTTTTCGGACGTTGCAAGAGGCGCTGGCTGTCGATCCGCTTCGGCAGGATACACAGACTCGTCACGCAGTAAGTCAGTGGGAGGCGGAATTAGCACACTATCTATTTCACGTTTTTGACCGTGATGCCCTGACCAACCCCGACTGCCCGGACGATATCCTGCAGCGCCAGCTGACGGCCCGACAGGATTTAGCCAGCAGCTATCGTAAACATAAAGCGCGCAAGGATGTGTTGGCGCTGGTCGAATAACAGAAGGAAGCCAAATATGCTGAATAGCAATACAGCAGTGTTATGCAGAATTCTCCACCCCGATGCGCAGAAGGCACTACTTGACTGGTTTGCTACGCTGTCTGAGCGTTATGAGCGCAAGGATGGTAAACGAGTCAACGGTCGCGCCTGGCGGGCTGAGTTGAAAAGAATGGCGCCGCCATATGGCGTAATGATATGTGAAGGGCATGACGCTCTCCGCCAGGCTCTGCTTAAACATATGCGACTGCAACCTCTTGATGAGATGGCTCTGGCTCTGTTTGTCAGCGTCGCTGTGCATATTAAGAGTCATAAGGAGAATATTAGTTTCGCTGCGCAGTTAGGGGAAAAGCTTAAAGGTTCCACGTCGTGCGTTTCTGGTCTGCGTTTTGAACGTTTGCAAAAAGCGTCCGACCCGGAAACATTTTGCCAGTTGTTGATTCAGGCAGTGAAGATTCGCGGTACGGAGGGGGTGAATGTTCTTTCACTTGCCGATGGCATTTTCCTGTGGATGGAAGAGTGGCAACGACGCGAAAACCATCAGCCGGAATTCCGTAACCCCTTTGAACGAAGTCGCATCCGTTGGGCGAACGAATATCTTTCCACGTCGCGTGGCAAATAATCATTTTTAGAAGGATTTGATAATGACAACTTTTATTCAACTGCATTTATTGACTGCTTATGCGCCCGCTAACCTGAATCGTGATGAGTCTGGCAGACCGAAGACCGCGTTTATGGGAGGAGTTGAGCGTTTACGCGTATCGTCGCAAAGTCTGAAGCGTGCCTGGCGGGTGTCGGAAACTTTTGAAGCGGCAATGGATGGCTTTATGGGTAAGCGTACTCGTCGAATTGGCGTGGATTATGTTTATCGTCCGATGAAAGATGCCGGAATTGAAGAAAAAATTGCTAAGAGTTCGTCTGAGTTAATCGCTAAGCAATTTGGCAAGCTTAAAAGTGATAAAGATGCGAAACCGGAAAAAAATCTCGAAATTGAGCAGATCGTTCACGTCAGTAACCATGAAATTAGTTTGATTAAACAACTGGTTGATACGCTAATTGCCGACAAACGCGAACCTAACGATGAAGAAGTGAAGCTTCTGCGCAAAGAGCAGCGTAGCGTAGATATGGCGCTGTTTGGCCGTATGCTGGCGTCATCGCCTGAGTTCAACGTCGAGGCTGCTTGTCAGGTATCCCATGCGTTGGGCGTAAGTGCCGTGACCGTTGAGTCTGATTTTTTCACCGCCGTTGACGATCTGAATAATAAAGAGGAAGACGCAGGTTCCGGGCATATGGGCGAGCAGGGTTTTGCCTCGGCGCTTTTCTATACCTATGTCTGTATCAGCCGCGATCTGCTGGTGGAAAACCTGGGTGGTAACGAAGAACTGGCGAAGCGTACTATCGCGGCACTCACTGAAACAGCGTTAACCGTCTCGCCAACCGGTAAACAAAACAGCTTCGCTTCTCGTGCCTATGCCACCTATGCGTTGGCCGAAGTCGGGCAAAAACAACCGCGTTCTCTGGCGGCGGCATTTTTCCAGCCGGTACGCGATACCGATCAAATTCCTGCGGCAATAACCCGTTTAAAACAGCAGCGCGCCAGCTTCGATAGCGTATATGGAAACTGTGCAGACGATTATCGCGAGTTGAACGTTCAGGAAGGTACGGGATCTCTGGCGGAATTACTGGCCTTTGTTAGCCAGTAAGGATGAATAATGAAGGAATATCTGGTTTTTCAGCTTTATGCGCCGCTGGCGTCGTGGGGGGAGGAAGCGTCTGGCGAGATTCGCCACTCAGCTACGGTTCCCACGCGCTCTGCGCTATTGGGTCTGCTTGCCGCAGCGTTAGGAATTCGTCGCGACGAAGAAGCGCGGCTGAATAACTTTAACCGGCACTATCATCTGGCGGTGCACGCGTTGGCTTCACAAGATCGCTGGTTGCGGGATTATCACACGGTTAGCGCGCCGCGAGAAAACAAAAAGTATCGTTATTACACGCGCCGGGATGAACTGACTCTCGCGTCGGATGAAGTGGGAACGCTTATCTCGCAGCGAGAGTATCGCTGCGATGGCTACTGGCATGTGGCAATAAGCGCCACGCCTGATGCACCATATTCGCTTAGCGAACTGCGAGAGGCGCTGCTGACACCGCATTTTCCGCTCTATCTGGGGAGAAAATCCTGCCCGCTGGCGTTACCGTTAGCGGCGCGTTTAATGACCGGCACCTTAAAAGAGGTATTCACTCATGCTGTGGAGGAGATTTCCGCAGCGGAATTAAGTGGATTTACCCTGCGTAAGGGTATTTGTTATTGGGATGATCCTGATGAGGAGAGTCTGGTCTGGCAACAAAAGCAGCATAGCAATAACCAGCCAGTTAGCCGCCAACGCTGGCAGTTTGGCGGCTACACCCGCTTCAATGGGCCGTTGCAGGAGAGAACATAATGTATCTTTCTCGTATTCAACTCCGGTTTAATAATTTGCGACCGGAGATGTTGGCAAAGTGGAATTCAGCCAGGCCTTATGCCAGCCACCAGTGGTTATGGCAGCTCTTTCCGGAACAGGAATTGCGTCAGTTTCTGTTTCGCGAAGAGGCGCATGGCGGCTTTTTTATGCTCTCGGCAATACCGCCGTTATTGCAGCACTCCCTGTTTCTTATTGAAACCAAACCATTTAATCCGCAACTGACAAATGGTCTTGAGCTTGATTTTCAACTACGAGCTAACCCGGTGATAACCCGTAACGGTAAGCGCAGTGACGTGATGATGAACGCGAAACATCAGGCGAAGGCGAATGGTGTGGAGAAAGAACGGTGGTGGGAGCTTCAACAGCAGGCCGCGCAGGCGTGGCTGGAACAACAAGGGCAGCAGCATGGTTTCCGGTTGATTGCACCGGAACCTGATGATTTCGCTATGTGGGCTGGTGACGAGTACAGTGAATTGCAGGCGCATTGTGGATGCGTGCAAGCGTATCAGCAACATCGTTTTGTCCGTAAAGACCAGGAAACCCCAATCACTTTCAGTAGCGTTGATTTTAGCGGTGCGCTCTGTATCACCGATGCAGCACTGTTTAAACAGGCTTTATTTTCCGGATTAGGTAAAAGTAAAGCGCTGGGCTGCGGAATGCTGATGGTAAAAAGGAAACGCTGATGAGCTGGCTGCCGCTGAATCCCATCCCGTTGAAAGACCGTGTTTCGATGATATTTCTCCAGTACGGACAAATTGATGTGATCGACGGTGCGTTTGTGCTTATCGATAAAACGGGTGTACGTACCCATATTCCTGTTGGATCGGTGGCCTGCATCATGCTGGAACCGGGGACGCGGGTTTCCCATGCCGCCGTGCGACTTGCGGCAACGGTGGGTACGTTACTGGTGTGGGTGGGGGAAGCGGGCGTACGCGTTTACGCTTCGGGGCAGCCTGGTGGTGCCCGTTCCGACAAATTGCTTTATCAGGCGAAACTTGCACTGGATGAAGATTTGCGGCTGAAGGTCGTGCGTAAAATGTTTGAATTACGTTTTGGCGAACCCGCGCCGAGCCGTCGTTCTGTAGATCAATTGCGTGGTATTGAGGGGAGCCGTGTGCGGGCAACCTATGCACTACTTGCTAAGCAGTATGGCGTGAAATGGCAGGGACGTCGCTACGATCCGAAAGACTGGGAGAAAGGCGATGTCATTAATCAGTGTATCAGCTCGGCAACCTCCTGCCTCTATGGCGTAACGGAGGCGGCAATACTGGCTGCCGGATATGCGCCCGCGATTGGATTTGTGCACACCGGCAAGCTGCTTTCTTTTGTCTATGATATTGCCGATATCATTAAATTTGAGACCGTTGTACCGAAAGCATTTGAAATTGCGCGACGTAATCCTGCCGAGCCCGATCGTGATGTCCGTATTGCCTGCCGGGATATCTTCCGCAGTGGAAAAACATTGGCGAAATTGATTCCTCTTATTGAAGATGTTCTCGCGGCAGGGGAAATTCAACCGCCGTTACCTCCTGAAGATTCACAACCCATAGCGATCCCTCTTCCTGTTGCGTAGGGAGATTCCGGTCATCGGAGTACCTAACGATGAGTATGCTGGTTGTTGTTACCGAAAATGTTCCTCCTCGTCTGCGGGGGAGGCTGGCCGTCTGGTTACTGGAAATTCGAGCTGGTGTGTATGTTGGTGATGTTTCCGCAAAGATCCGCGAGATGATATGGCAACAGGTTTCCGTTCTGGCAGATGAGGGAAATGTTGTTATGGCGTGGGCGACAAATACAGAATCAGGTTTTGAGTTTCAGACTTTTGGTGTAAATCGACGTATTCCGGTAGATCTTGATGGACTGCGATTGGTGTCGTTTCTACCTGTTGAAAATCAATAAGTTAGAGATCTTTAAAAATTAGGAAAAGTTGGTGGGTTTTTTGTGCGCTAAAAAAGTATTTAAATTCAATTGGGTAGATTTAGAGTGTTCCCCGCGCCAGCGGGGATAAACCGCACGTCTACTGCGTCAGTTGTACCGGCTACGTGTGTTCCCCGCGCCAGCGGGGATAAACCGTACACCAAATGGGGGCCAGCAAAGAAAATGCTGTGTTCCCCGCGCCAGCGGGGATAAACCGGACAGCACGGTATTGCGTCACATCGTAATGAGGTGTTCCCCGCGCCAGCGGGGATAAACCGCGATTGCATCATCGCGCATAGTGTCAAATGTCGTGTTCCCCGCGCCAGCGGGGATAAACCGAGAAAATATAATTGTTCGTGACAGAATGATTCGTGTTCCCCGCGCCAGCGGGGATAAACACGTTTCACCAGCATATCAGGACGTTTTTTCCGCCTTCGCCAGCTCTTTTACCAACGGCAGCATTATCCGCACTACATCGCGGCTACGGCGCTCAATCCGCCCTGGCAGCGCCTTGTCTATATGCTGTTGATTATCAAGCCGTACGTCGTGCCAGCTATTGCCGTTCGGGAAGGATGCATTTTTCACACGTTGCTGGTATCCGTCTTTTTTACCCAGATTCCAGTTCGTCGCCTCAACAGAAAGCACCGATATTCCCGCTTTATCGAAAACCTCCGCATCATTACAGCAACCCGTTCCTTTGGGGTAGGATGGATTGCGTCCCGGATTGGTGTTGGCGGCGATGCCATAACGGCGCGCAATCGCTAATGCCCGATCGCGGGTCAGTGTACGCACCGCTTCCGGCGTATTTTTCCCGCTATTAAAATAGAGCTTGTCCCCAACAATCAGGTTATCGAGATTAATCACCAGCAGCGTATTTTTCTTCTCAGCGTCACTCATTCGTTTGAGTAAATTTTTCGCGCCTAGCTTTCCCTCTTCTTCCCCGCTGGTGGCGATAAAACGAATCCCATAATGGGTCGGTATATCTTTCAGACGCGCCGCCAGTTCCAGCATAACGCCTAATCCCGCGGCATTATCATCCATTCCCTGTAACGTTAAACCGCCCAGATTGGCATCGACATCAGCATCGCTCTGCGGAGCGTAGGTATCCAGATGCGCCATAATGATGATCTGCTGCGGCACGCGCCCTTCATGGGCGGCGATGACCGTACTGCCCGTCACGTTATGCTAGTTTTTGCGATTATCCTTCGTGGTATAAATAAATCGGCTATTAAACGTTCGAATATCGCTTTGGTATCCCATCTGGGTAAATTGTTGGCGTAAATAATCGGCAGACAACATCTCGGCGGGGGAGCCAGTCATTCTCCCGGGAAAAAAGGTGGCGATATGTCGTGCCTGAGTATTCGCTATTTCACCAGGCCCTGGTGATGCTGCTTGTGCAGGAAGGATAAAGCCTACGCCGAGCGCCAGAATGACGGCAAAGCGGCGCGTTGCGGAAAACATAATGAGTCCTTAAATACAGAACAAAATTTTACGGGGCTAGTATGAAACCGCGATCGTGTTAATACAATTTCATTTGCTCCTAAATGCTGGCAATCCGGTACGTTAAGCATTTTTTGATATTGGTTTTTGGGCCGCGTTATTCCTTTGAGGAACTACTCATTCCAATTCGTCATTTCATTCACTCTCCCGCGCTCCCTATAGTCGTGTAATCGAAATGTTTAGCAAAAAACGGTATTGCAAAGGAACGGTTATGGATCAAAAACGACTCACCCACCTGCGGCAACTGGAGACGGAAAGTATCCACATTATCCGTGAAGTAGCAGCGGAATTCGCTAATCCGGTCATGCTGTACTCCATTGGTAAAGACTCCAGCGTCATGCTGCATCTGGCGCGTAAGGCGTTTTATCCGGGTACGTTACCGTTCCCGCTATTGCACGTTGATACCGGTTGGAAATTCCGTGAGATGTACGCCTTTCGCGATCGTACCGCCAACGCATACGGCTGCGAATTGCTGGTACATAAAAATCCAGAAGGCGTGGCGATGGGCATCAATCCGTTCGTTCACGGTAGCGCTAAACACACTGACATTATGAAAACCGAAGGGTTAAAGCAGGCGCTGAATAAGTACGGTTTTGATGCCGCGTTCGGCGGCGCACGGCGCGATGAGGAAAAATCCCGCGCGAAAGAACGTATTTACTCCTTTCGTGACCGTTTCCATCGCTGGGACCCGAAAAATCAGCGGCCAGAGTTGTGGCGTAACTATAACGGTCAGATTAATAAAGGCGAAAGTATACGCGTCTTCCCGCTCTCCAACTGGACAGAGCAGGATATCTGGCAATACATCTGGCTGGAAAACATCGACATCGTGCCGCTGTATTTGGCTGCTGAACGCCCGGTTCTGGAACGTGATGGCATGTTGATGATGGTGGATGACGATCGTATCGACCTCCAACCTGGCGAAGTCATCAAAAAAAGGATGGTGCGCTTCCGTACACTTGGCTGTTGGCCGCTCACCGGGGCGGTGGAATCCCACGCGCAAACGCTGCCGGAAATTATCGAAGAGATGCTGGTTTCTACCACCAGCGAGCGCCAGGGGAGGATGATTGACCGCGATCAGGCGGGGTCGATGGAGCTTAAAAAACGTCAGGGGTATTTCTAAGGAGCCGCCATGAACACCATACTTGCACAACAAATCGCCAGTGAAGGCGGCGTCGAAGCCTGGATGATTGCCCAACAACACAAAAGCCTGCTGCGTTTTTTAACCTGTGGCAGCGTTGATGACGGTAAAAGTACGCTGATAGGTCGTTTGCTGCACGATACCCTGCAAATTTATGAAGATCAGCTCTCTTCTCTGCATAATGACAGTAAACGTCATGGCACGCAGGGAGAAAAACTCGATCTGGCGCTGCTGGTAGATGGGCTGCAGGCCGAGCGTGAGCAGGGCATTACTATTGACGTCGCGTACCGCTATTTCTCCACGGAAAAACGAAAATTTATTATCGCCGACACGCCGGGCCATGAACAATATACCCGTAATATGGCGACCGGAGCGTCCACCTGCGATCTGGCGATCCTACTGATCGACGCGCGTAAAGGCGTGCTGGATCAGACGCGTCGCCATAGCTTTATCTCCACTCTGTTGGGGATCAAACACCTGGTGGTGGCAATCAACAAAATGGATCTCGTTGACTACCGCGAAGAGACCTTCGCCCGTATTCGCGAAGATTACCTGACCTTTGCTGAACAGTTGCCGGGCGATCTGGACATTCGCTTTGTCCCGCTTTCGGCGTTGGAAGGGGATAATGTCGCCGCGCAGAGCGCCAATATGCGCTGGTACAGCGGCCCGACGCTGTTGGAAGTCCTGGAAACGGTAGACATACAGCGTGCGGTAGACCGTCAGCCGATGCGCTTTCCAGTACAATACGTCAATCGCCCGAACCTTGATTTTCGGGGGTATGCCGGCACTCTGGCGTCTGGTAGCGTCAAAGTCGGAGAGCGCATTAAAATGCTGCCGTCCGGCGTGGAATCCAGCGTGGCGCGTATCGTCACTTTTGATGGCGACAAAGAAGAAGCCTGTGCGGGCGAAGCCATTACCCTGGTACTCAACGACGACATTGATATTAGCCGCGGCGATCTGCTGCTGGCGGCAAACGAGACGCTGGCACCTGCGCGGCACGCCGCGATCGATGTGGTATGGATGGCGGAACAGCCGCTGGCGCCGGGCCAAAGCTACGACGTTAAACTTGCGGGTAAGAAAACCCGCGCGCGTATCGAGGCTATTTGCTATCAGATTGATATCAACAATCTGACTCAACGAGACGTCGAGAGCCTGCCGTTAAACGGTATTGGTCTGGTAGAGATGACATTCGATGAGCCGCTCGCGCTGGATATTTATCAGCAAAATCCGGTGACGGGCGGGCTGATTTTTATCGACCGACTTTCTAACGTTACCGTGGGTGCTGGCATGGTGCGGGAACTGGATGAACGCGGAGCGACGCCGCCCGTGGAATACAGTGCGTTTGAGCTGGAGCTGAATGCGCTGGTACGCCGTCATTTTCCGCACTGGGACGCCCGAGATTTGCTGGGAGATAAACATGGCGCTGCATGATGAGAACGTGGTCTGGCACTCTCATCCCGTTACTGTCGCCGCTCGTGAACAGCTCCACGGCCACCGTGGCGTGATGCTGTGGTTTACCGGACTCTCCGGTTCGGGAAAATCAACGGTGGCCGGCGCGCTGGAAGAGGCGTTACATCAGCGTGGCGTCAGTACCTACCTGTTGGATGGCGATAATGTGCGCCACGGTTTGTGCCGTGATTTAGGCTTTAGCGATGCCGATCGCCAGGAAAATATTCGGCGGGTAGGCGAAGTGGCCAGTCTGATGGCGGACGCTGGCCTGATTGTTTTGACGGCATTTATTTCTCCGCACCGCGCCGAGCGGCAACTGGTAAAAGAGCGCGTCGGCCACGATCGTTTTATCGAGATTTATGTCAATACGCCGCTGGCTATCTGTGAACAGCGCGATCCTAAAGGATTGTATAAAAAAGCGCGCGCGGGCGAGTTGCGTAACTTTACCGGTATCGACGCCATTTACGAAGCGCCTGACTCGCCCCAGGTTCATCTTAATGGTGAACAATTAGTAACAAATTTGGTTTCCCAATTATTAGACCTGCTGAGACGGCGCGATATTATCAGATCCTGAGACACCACCGGGCTTGTATGCCCGGTATGGTCAAGGTTACAGGATTTAATATGCGTAATAGCCATAACATTACTTTCACAAGGTCAGACGCCTTCATGGTCGACGATGACGCCACCAGTGCATTTCCGGGGGCGGTGGTCGGCTTTGTGTCATGGCTGCTGGCGTTGGGGATCCCTTTTCTGCTTTATGGCCCTAACACGCTGTTTTTTTTCCTCTATACTTGGCCCTTTTTCCTCACGTTAATGCCGGTATCGGTGATTATCGGCATTGCGTTGCATCTGTTGGTAAAGGGCAAAATACTTTTTAGCATCATGTTTACTCTACTGGCCGTAGGCGCGCTGTTCGGCGCGTTATTCATATGGCTATTAGGGTAGACGGGTTATCACTACGCCTCCGGTCATAATTCAAACCGTAACCAACAATGAGATTATGTTCTCCTTACTCGGGTATACGTAACATCCGGCAAATGTGGTACATTTGCCGGCGTTGTCGCGGCAATCCCGTCCTGAATGTGGAGTCACAGAGGACGTTATGGGATGATGATGCCGTTTTTCAGGGGGCAGGATGGGTAAACTAACGCTGCTGTTGCTGGCTTTACTGGTCTGGCTACAGTACTCGCTGTGGTTCGGTAAGAACGGCATACATGACTATAGCCGCGTCAACGATGATGTGGTCGCGCAGCAGGCGACAAACGCCAAACTTAAAGCGCGTAACGATCAGCTTTTTGCCGAAATTGACGATCTCAATGGCGGCCAGGAAGCGATTGAGGAGCGCGCGCGCAACGAACTTAGCATGACCAAACCGGGCGAAACCTTCTATCGTCTGGTGCCTGACGCCTCAAAACGCGCGGCAACGGCGGGGCAAACTCATCGATAAACCATCCAGGGATTTAACATGGCAGCCACTTTATTGGACGTTTGCGCCGTGGTGCCGGCGGCCGGATTTGGCCGCCGAATGCAAACAGAATGTCCTAAGCAGTATCTCTCAATCGGTAATAAAACCATTCTGGAGCACTCAGTTCATGCGCTGCTGGCGCATCCTCGGGTGACACGCGTTGTTATTGCTATCAGCCCTGGCGATCATCGCTTTGCCCAACTTCCGCTGGCGAATCATCCGCAAATCACCGTTGTGGATGGCGGCAACGAACGCGCTGATTCCGTTTTGGCCGGGTTACAGGCCGTTGCAAAGGCGCAGTGGGTGCTGGTGCACGACGCGGCAAGACCCTGTTTGCATCAGGATGACCTGGCGCGGTTACTGGCCATCAGCGAAAACAGCCGGGTCGGCGGTATCCTCGCCAGTCCGGTGCGCGACACCATGAAACGCGGCGAACCAGGGAAAACCGCTATTGCCCATACCGTAGAGCGCGCCGATTTATGGCACGCGCTCACCCCGCAGTTTTTCCCCCGCGAACTCTTGCACGATTGTCTGACGCGTGCGCTGAATGAAGGCGCGATCATCACCGACGAGGCGTCAGCGCTGGAGTATTGTGGTTTTCATCCGGCGCTGGTAGAAGGTCGCGCGGATAACATCAAGGTCACCCGTCCGGAAGATCTGGCGCTGGCGGAATTTTATCTGACCCGAACCATCCACCAGGAGAAAGCATAATGCGAATTGGACACGGTTTTGACGTACACGCGTTTGGCGGAGAAGGGCCGATTATCATTGGCGGCGTGCGTATCCCTTATGAAAAAGGGCTATTGGCGCATTCCGATGGCGATGTGGCGTTACATGCGCTGACCGATGCGCTGCTGGGCGCGGCGGCGCTTGGCGATATCGGCAAGCTCTTCCCGGATACCGATCCGGCATTTAAGGGAGCGGATAGCCGCGAACTACTGCGTGAAGCCTGGCGTCGTATTCAGGCCAAGGGGTACACCCTCGGCAACGTGGATGTCACCATTATTGCGCAGGCGCCGAAAATGCTGCCGCATATTCCGCAAATGCGCGTCTTTATCGCCGAAGATCTCGGCTGCCATATGGATGACGTTAACGTGAAGGCGACGACGACGGAAAAGCTCGGATTTACCGGACGCGGAGAAGGCATTGCCTGCGAAGCGGTCGCGTTGCTGATGAAGGCGGCGAAATGACAGAGTTTGACAATCTCACCTGGCTGCACGGAAAACCACAAGGTAGCGGATTGCTGAAAGCGAATCCGGAAGATTTTGTGGTGGTTGAAGATTTAGGCTTTACGCCGGATGGTGAAGGCGAGCACATTCTGCTGCGTATTTTGAAAAACGGTTGCAATACCCGTTTTGTCGCTGACGCGCTGGCGAAATTCCTGAAAATTCACGCTCGCGAAGTGAGCTTTGCCGGGCAAAAAGATAAACACGCCGTTACCGAGCAGTGGCTGTGCGCGCGCGTGCCGGGGAAAGAGATGCCCGATTTCAGCGCCTTTCAGCTGGAAGGTTGTAAAGTGCTGGAATACGCGCGTCACAAGCGTAAGCTGCGTTTAGGCGCGCTGAAAGGCAATGCCTTTACGCTGGTGTTGCGTGAAATAAGCGATCGCCGCGATGTCGAAACACGATTGCAGGCGATTCGCGATGGCGGCGTGCCGAACTATTTCGGCGCACAGCGATTCGGCATTGGCGGCAGCAACTTGCAGGGCGCGCTGCGCTGGGCGCAAAGTAACGCGCCGGTGCGCGATCGCAATAAACGCAGTTTTTGGTTGTCGGCGGCACGTAGCGCGTTGTTTAATCAAATTGTTCACCAGCGGCTGAAGAAACCAGACTTTAATCAAGTTGTTGACGGCGATGCGCTACAATTAGCGGGGCGTGGAAGCTGGTTCGTCGCGACATCTGAAGAACTGCCTGAATTGCAGCGCCGGGTAGACGAAAAAGAGCTGATGATTACAGCGTCGTTGCCGGGCAGCGGAGAGTGGGGAACACAGCGTGCGGCGCTGGCGTTTGAGCAAGATGCCATTGCCCAGGAAACGGTGTTGCAATCGCTGTTGCTGCGCGAAAAAGTAGAGGCGTCGCGCAGAGCGATGCTGCTTTATCCGCAACAATTAAGCTGGAACTGGTGGGATGACGTTACCGTCGAGTTACGTTTCTGGCTGCCCGCAGGCAGTTTTGCCACCAGCGTAGTAAGGGAACTGATCAACACAATGGGTGATTATGCGCATATTGCTGAGTAACGATGACGGGGTTCACGCGCCCGGTATACAAACGCTGGCGAAAGCGCTGCGTAAGTTTGCTGATGTACAGGTCGTAGCCCCGGATCGTAACCGCAGCGGCGCGTCTAATTCCCTCACGCTGGAATCTTCGCTTCGTACTTTTACCTTTGATAATGGCGATATCGCCGTACAGATGGGGACGCCGACCGATTGCGTCTATCTGGGCGTTAATGCCTTAATGCGTCCGCGTCCGGATATTGTCGTTTCCGGTATTAACGCGGGTCCGAATCTGGGCGATGATGTGATCTATTCCGGTACAGTCGCCGCGGCGATGGAAGGTCGTCATCTCGGCTTTCCGGCATTAGCGGTCTCCCTTAACGGCTATCAGCATTATGATACGGCTGCGGCCGTGACTTGCGCGCTTTTGCGAGGGTTAAGCCGGGAGCCGTTGCGTACCGGGCGTATTCTCAACGTGAATGTCCCGGATCTACCGTTAGCGCAGATTAAAGGCATCCGCGTGACTCGCTGTGGTAGCCGCCATCCAGCGGATAAAGTAATCCCGCAGGAAGATCCGCGCGGTAATACATTGTACTGGATTGGCCCGCCGGGCGATAAATACGATGCCGGGCTGGATACCGATTTCGCGGCGGTGGATGAAGGCTACGTCTCCGTCACGCCGTTGCATGTGGATTTAACCGCGCACAGCGCGCATGATGTGGTTTCAGACTGGTTAGACAGCGTGGGAGTTGGCACGCAATGGTAAGTGGACGTGTACAGGCTCTTCTTGAACAATTGCGCGCGCAGGGCATCAGAGATGAGCTGGTGCTTAATGCGCTTGCCGCAGTGCCGCGCGAGAAATTTATTGATGAAGCGTTTGAACATAAGGCCTGGGAAAATATCGCTTTGCCGATAGGCCAGGGTCAGACGATATCGCAGCCCTATATGGTGGCGCGAATGACGGAACTGCTCGAACTGACACCGCAATCCAGGGTGCTGGAAATTGGCACCGGTTCCGGCTATCAGACGGCGATTCTGGCGCATCTGGTACATCACGTTTGCTCCGTTGAGCGGATTAAGGGGCTGCAATGGCAGGCGCGCCGCCGCCTGAAGCAGCTCGATTTACATAATGTTTCTACCCGTCATGGCGATGGCTGGCAAGGCTGGCAGGCGCGTGCGCCGTTTGACGCTATCATTGTGACGGCCGCGCCGCCGGAAATTCCTACCGCGCTCATGGCACAGTTGGATGAAGGCGGCATTCTTGTTCTGCCCGTGGGCGATGAGCAGCAGTTTTTGAAACGCGTGCGTCGCCGGGGCGGCGAATTTATTATCGATACCGTGGAGGCCGTTCGCTTCGTCCCGTTAGTCAAGGGAGAGCTGGCCTAGTTTGCCCTGCAAACGCCCACTCTTACGCCTGATGAAGCCGAAACGAATACCTGGAGTTTTCCTGGTTATTCCCGGTGGGTTAAGCGTATCGTGAACACATTTTCCCGTGTTCACTTAATGCGTTGCACGGTTCTTACGTCACTGGTTGTTAACCAAATTTTTTCCTGGGGGATAAATGAGCGCGGGAAGCACAAAATTCACCGTTAGTCGCATTGCGGCACTATCACTGGTTTCACTATGGCTGGCAGGTTGTACCAGTTCGTCAAACCCTCCGGCGCCGGTCACGTCTGTGGACAGTGGTTCGTCATCAAATACCAATTCCGGGATGTTGATCACACCGCCGCCAAAAATGGGCGCGACGACGCAACAAACGCCGCAACAAGCGCCGCAAATTCAACCCGTTCAGCGTCCTGTAACGCAGCCCATGCAAACTCAACCGGTCGCGGAACAACCCGTGCAGATGGAAAATGGGCGAATTGTATACAATCGCCAGTATGGGAATATTCCGAAAGGTAGCTATACGGGTGGCAGTACTTACACCGTGAAAAAGGGTGATACGCTTTTTTACATCGCCTGGATTACCGGGAACGATTTCCGCGATCTGGCCCAGAGAAACAGTATTTCTGCCCCGTATAGCCTGAATGTAGGGCAAACTTTGCAAGTTGGTAACGCATCCGGTACGCCAATTACTGGCGGAAATGCGATCACCCAGGCGGATGCAGCACAGCAAGGAGTTGTGAACAGGTCTGCACAAAATTCCACCGTTGCAGTTGCGTCTCAACCAACAATTACGTATTCTGAGGGCTCAGGTGAACAAAGTGCTAACAAAATGTTGCCAAACAACAAGCCTGCTGGGACGGTTGTCACAGCGCCTGTAACGGCACCAACGGTAAGCACGACCGAACCAAATGCAAGCAGTACGTCAACCAGCGCGCCGATTTCCGCATGGCGCTGGCCGACGGATGGCAAAGTGATCGAAAACTTTGGCGCTTCCGAAGGGGGCAATAAAGGGATCGACATTGCAGGCAGTAAGGGACAGGCTATCGTCGCAACCGCTGATGGGCGCGTCGTATATGCCGGTAACGCACTGCGTGGTTACGGTAATCTTATTATCATCAAACATAACGATGATTACCTGAGTGCCTACGCCCATAATGATACGATGCTGGTCCGGGAACAACAGGAAGTTAAGGCGGGGCAAAAAATCGCTACTATGGGTAGCACCGGCACCAGCTCTACACGCTTGCATTTTGAAATTCGTTACAAGGGGAAATCCGTAAACCCGCTGCGTTATTTACCGCAGCGATAAAGCGGCGGAACCAGGCTTTGACTTGCTAGTTCCGTCAAGGGATCACGGGTAGGAGCCACCTTATGAGTCAGAATACGCTGAAAGTTCATGATTTAAATGAAGACGCGGAATTTGATGAGAACGGAGTAGAGGCTTTTGACGAAAAAGCCTTGAGTGAAGAGGAACCCAGTGATAACGACCTGGCTGAAGAAGAGCTGTTATCGCAAGGGGCCACACAGCGTGTGTTGGACGCGACTCAGCTTTACCTTGGTGAGATTGGGTATTCACCACTGTTAACAGCCGAAGAAGAAGTCTATTTTGCGCGTCGCGCACTGCGTGGAGATGTCGCTTCTCGCCGTCGCATGATTGAGAGTAACCTGCGTCTGGTGGTAAAAATTGCCCGCCGTTATGGCAATCGTGGACTGGCGTTGCTGGACCTGATTGAAGAGGGCAACCTGGGGCTTATCCGTGCAGTCGAGAAGTTTGACCCGGAACGCGGGTTCCGCTTCTCAACATACGCAACCTGGTGGATTCGCCAGACAATCGAACGGGCGATTATGAACCAAACCCGTACGATTCGCTTGCCGATTCACATTGTTAAAGAGCTGAACGTATACCTGCGCACCGCACGTGAGTTGTCGCATAAACTGGACCACGAACCGAGTGCGGAAGAAATTGCAGAGCAACTGGATAAACCGGTTGATGACGTCAGCCGTATGCTTCGTCTCAACGAGCGCATTACCTCGGTAGACACTCCGCTGGGCGGTGATTCCGAAAAAGCGTTGCTGGACATCCTGGCCGATGAAAAAGAGAACGGTCCGGAAGACACCACGCAAGATGACGATATGAAACAGAGCATCGTCAAATGGTTGTTCGAACTGAACGCCAAACAGCGTGAAGTGCTGGCGCGCCGTTTCGGTCTGCTGGGATATGAAGCTGCGACACTGGAAGATGTAGGCCGTGAAATCGGTCTTACGCGTGAACGTGTTCGTCAGATTCAGGTTGAAGGCCTGCGCCGTCTGCGCGAAATTCTGCAGACGCAGGGGCTGAATATCGAAGCGCTGTTCCGCGAGTAAGTACCCTTGTCAAAAAAAGGCCAGTCGACAGACTGGCCTTTTTTTTACCGTTTGTCTTCTGCCAGCAACGGCGGGATACTCGGCACCATTGGCGCGTCATCAATATCTTTTTGCGTCATGCGAAACGCTTGTGGATAGTGTTCGCGGCTGGTACGGCGTAACGGTTCGGTATCGCGCCAGGTATACAGACAATGCTGACACTGATATACCGTCCAGACTCCTTTTACCGGCGAAGTCGCCATGAGTTCAATATGTGCATCGGCACAGCGTGGACAAATCATCGGTTACTCCTTATTTACGGTTGGCCAGCATGGCGGTCAGCTTTTCAGCCCAGGCTTTAGTTTCCGGTAAATCCACAACCGGCTGGCTATAGTGACCACGGTTATCTGGCGCAACCGGCGTGGTAGCGTCAATGATCAGTTTGTCGGTAATCCCCGCCGGGCTTGAACCCGGGTCCAGTTCCAGGACGGACATATTCGGTAGCTGTACCAGATCGCCTGCCGGATTCACTTTCGACGACAACGCCCACATCACCTGTGGCAGATTAAATGGATCGACATCTTCATCAACCATGATCACCATCTTCACATATCCCAGACCGTGCGGCGTCGTCATCGCGCGCAGGCCCACCGCACGGGCAAAGCCGCCGTAGCGTTTTTTGGTCGAGATGATGGCCAGCAAGCCGTGGGTGTACATAGCGTTTACCGCCTGCACTTCCGGAAATTCGGCTTTCAGCTGTTGATACAGTGGCACACAGGTCGCCGGCCCCATCAGGTAGTCGATTTCCGTCCACGGCATCCCCAAATAGAGCGATTCAAAAATGGGTTTGCTGTGGTAAGAGACCTTATCGATACGCACCACGGTCATGTTGCGACCGCCGGAATAGTGGCCGGTAAATTCGCCGAACGGCCCTTCAATTTCACGTTTACGGCTTTCGATGACCCCTTCAAGAATGACTTCAGATCCCCACGGTACATCAAAACCGGTCAGCGGCGCGGTGGCGATAGGATAGGGGCTTTCACGCAGCGCGCCTGCCATTTCATACTCTGACTGATCGTATTTCAGCGGCGTTGCGCCCATCAGGGTAATGATCGGATCGTTACCCAACGTGATCGCAATCGGCAGATCTTCCCCGCGCTCTTCGGCTTTGTGCAGGTGCAATGCGATATCATGCATCGGCACTGGTTGCAGACCCAGCTTACGCTTGCCTTTAACTTCCATACGGTAGATGCCGACATTCTGCTTGCCGAAGTTATCGGGATCGAGCGGATCGCGTGATACCACACAGGCTTTATCCAGATAGAATCCGCCGTCGCCGTCGTTCAGACGAAACAGCGGCAGGATATCAAACAGGTTGATTGCGTCGCCGTCGACGGTATTTTCCGCCCAGCCCGGATTCGCCCGTCGTTCCGGCGCAACCGGAAAATTGTCCCAGCGGCGAATAAATTCATCGATCTGTTTTTTAACCGGCGTGTTAGGCGGCAAACCCAGAGAGATGGCATGGTTCTGCCAGGAACCGATGGTATTCATCGCCACGCGGGCGTCGGTAAAACCACGAATATTGTCAAACCACAGCGCGGGCGCGCCATCGCCGATTCGTCCCGTTGCGTTGGCAGCGGCGGCGAGATCCGGCTCCGCATTCACTTCCTCGCTGATTTTCAGCAGTTGTCCCTGCTGATCCAGCGCATGTAAAAAACTGCGCAAATCATCAAATGCCATTATCACATTCTCCTGTGAAAAATTTGCTGCCTGTCGCAGTCCTTGCCAGCGGCGCGCGCGCGTATGCTCCAGACCAAACTGGTCGAGAACGCGCGCTACGATGTGCTGGATAATATCGTCAACGGTTTGCGGCAGGTTGTAGAACGCGGGCATGGGCGGCACTATCGCCACCCCCATACGAGAAAGCGCAAGCATGTTTTCCAGATGAATCGTGCTGAGCGGCATTTCCCGCGGCACAAGTACCAGCTTGCGACCCTCTTTCAACACGACATCGGCAGCGCGTCCCACCAGCCCCTCGGCATAGCCGGCGCGAACCCCCGCCAGTGTTTTCATACTGCAGGGGATAATAATCATGCCGTCGGTACGAAATGAGCCGGAGGAAATGGTCGCCGCCTGATCGGCCGGGCTATGACAATAATCTGCCAGGGCGGCTACCTCAGCGGGCGTGTAGGGCGTCTCCAGTTCAATAGTGGTTTTCGCCCACTTTGACATTACCAGATGCGTTTCAACATCAGGTATCGCCCGTAATGCCTGGAGTAGCTCGACGCCAAGCGGCGCGCCGGTCGCACCGGTAATCCCCACAATCAATCTCATTTCTTACCTCAAATATCGTTCGTATACGAACATTTTGATCAAAATACGCCCACACGGCCTTTGCGACAAGATCGCTCCCGACGCCTGCGCACGTTTAGCTAAAGCATTCGTCATTAAAAAACCGTGCATAAGTCGTTATGATAGAAAAAGTTAATTTATCCGGAGCGCTCATGGAGTTACGAAACACCGCGTTTCATCTGTTACGCCAACTTTTTCAGCAACATACCGCACGCTGGCAGCATGAACTACCGGAGCTCACCAAACCTCAATATGCGGTGATGCGCGTTATTGCTGAACATCCGGGTATTGAACAGGTCGATCTGACCGAAGCGGCGGTCAGCACTAAAGCGACGCTGGCGGAGATGTTAAGCCGGATGGAAAATCGTGGGCTGGTAAAGCGAGAAAACGATCCGCTGGATAAACGTCGGCGTTTTGTCTATCTCACGGCTCAGGGCCAAACGTTGCTCGCCGCCGCGATACCACTGGGGGATCGCGTTGACGATGAGTTTTTGGGGCGACTGAGCGCTGAAGAACGCGAACAGTTTACGCGACTGGTACGCAAGATGATGACGTAAGCGGCTTGCGCCGCTTCGCTATTGTTTGGCCATCAACAGTGAGATATCCACTTTGGCCAGCGCCCGAATTGCGCTTTCCGGCAGGCCGTCATCGGTGACGATTTGGTTGAATTCCGCCAGCGGTAACGCCAGCCACGTCGCGACCTGGCCGTATTTGGTCGCGTCGCACACCAGAATTTTTTGGCGGCTGGCGCTGGCGACGGCCCGTTTCACCGTGACTTTATCTTCTGCCGGCGTTGAAATACCGCGCACGCTCCAGGAAGAGGCGGAAATAAAGGCCTGGTCAATCATCAGCCCGCGCAAAAGCGTCGCCGCGGCTTCACCGACGCACGACCGGTTTTCCCGGCATACCGCCCCGCCAGTGTGAATAATTGTGCAACCGCTATTGTCCATCAGGTAATCGGCGATAACGAAATCATTCGTCACCACCGTAAGTTTATTCATCGTAACCAGCTGCCTGGCAATCGCCAGCGTGGTCGTACCTGCATCAAGGTAGATACAGCTTTCTGGCTGTACCAGGCTGGCGGCCAGTTTGCCAATCGCCGCTTTCTGCGGCGTCGCCAGTTCGGTTTTGATCTGATGCGAGGGTTCGTGCGCCACGCGAGTCGATGATTGCACGCCGCCAGAGACCTGGATTACCGCGCCTTGCTGCTCCAGTTTTTGTAAATCACGGCGGATAGTCATGTGGGATACATGCATGCGCTCGGTCAGTTCAGCGATACTGACGATGCCTTTCTCCGCCACCATATCAAGAATGATTTGTCGACGCTCAGTAGGTATCAACGTCTGCTCCTTTCTTTAGTCCTGTCGCGATTTTACGCGATTTCTCGTCACAGCGTGTGAAGTTCTATGAGGATTGCCTTCACAAAAAATAACATATTTTGTTATTTTTTGTGAAACAACTCACCGCAATTGTTTATAAAAACGCCTATATTCACATAACAAAACATAATATCACGTAAATTAACATGGAGTGATAATGACAACAGGAACTGATTTTCATGTCGGCATTGTGGGGCTTGGCTCAATGGGAATGGGCGCTGCGCGTTCATGCCTGCGCGCCGGGCTTTCCACATGGGGGGCCGATCTTAACCCGCAAGCGTGCGCGAATCTTCTTGCTGAAGGGGCTTGTGGGGCTGCCGCCAGCGCCAGGGAGTTCGCCGGCGTCGTGGATGCGTTAGTCATTCTGGTCGTCAATGCCGCCCAGGTCAGACAGGTGTTATTCGGTGAGGATGGCGTCGCCCATCTGATGAAACCCGGAAGCGCGGTGATGGTCTCGTCTACGATCTCAAGCGCCGACGCGCAAGAGATCGCCGCGGCGTTGACGGCATTGAATCTTAACATGCTGGATGCGCCGGTTTCCGGCGGCGCGGTAAAAGCGGCGCAGGGCGAAATGACGGTGATGGCCTCCGGGCGCGAGGCGGCGTTTACCCGCCTGAAGCCTGTGCTGGACGCCGTTGCCAGCAACGTTTATCGCATCAGCGATACACCGGGCGCAGGCTCAACCGTCAAAATCATTCATCAACTGCTGGCTGGAGTGCATATTGCGGCGGCGGCCGAAGCGATGGCGCTGGCCGCGCGGGCCGGTATTCCTCTGGACGTGATGTATGACGTCGTGACCCATGCCGCCGGAAACTCCTGGATGTTCGAAAACCGTATGCAGCATGTCGTTGACGGCGACTATACCCCGCGTTCGGCCGTCGACATTTTTGTCAAAGATTTGGGGCTGGTTGCCGACACGGCGAAAGCGCTGCGCTTCCCCTTACCGCTGGCCTCTACGGCGTTAAATATGTTCACCAGCGCCAGTAACGCCGGTTATGGCAAAGAGGATGACAGCGCTGTGATCAAAATTTTCTCGGGGATTACTCTGCCTGGCGTCACGCCTGAGGAGCCGTCATGTTAAAAATTGGCGTCATTGCCGACGATTTTACCGGCGCGACTGACATCGCCAGTTTTCTGGTCGAAAACGGGATGCCGACAGTGCAGATCAATGATGTCCCAACCGGGACGCAACCGGAAGGGTGCGACGCGGTGGTTATCAGCCTGAAAACCCGCTCATGCCCGGCGCAAGAGGCGATAAAACAATCGCTGGCGGCGCTGGTATGGCTGAAAAAACAGGGCTGCCAGCAAGTCTATTTCAAATATTGCTCGACTTTCGATAGTACCGCCGAAGGCAATATCGGCCCGGTCACCGATGCGCTGATGGTGGCGCTGGATACCTCATTTACCGTGATTTCTCCCGCGCTGCCGGTTAACGGACGCACGGTTTATCAGGGCTATCTGTTTGTCATGAACCACTTGCTGGCGGAGTCCGGTATGCGCCACCACCCTATCAATCCGATGACCGACAGCTACCTGCCGCGTCTGATGGAAGCGCAGGCGCAAGGACGCTGCGGCGTTATTCCGGCTCAGACGCTTGATGAAGGCGTTGCCGCGCCCCGTGCGGCGCTGTCGCGTTTACAGCAGGAAGGATATCGCTACGCGGTACTTGACGCGCTCAATGAGCGGCACCTGGAAATCCAGGGCGAGGTTTTGCGTGATGCCCCGCTGGTGACTGGCGGTTCCGGGTTGGCAATGGGGCTGGCGCGTCAGTGGGCGAAGCACGGCGTTTCTCAGGCCCGTTCCGCAGGCTATCCACTGAGCGGTCGCGCGGTGGTGCTTTCCGGTTCCTGTTCGCAAATGACGAATCAGCAGGTGGCTTTCTATCGACAACATGCTCCCACACGCGACGTTGACGTGGCGCGCTGCCTGTCATCCGAGACGCGCGAGGCCTACGCTGAAGCGCTGGCGCAGTGGGTGCTCAGTCAGGACAGCGAACTGGCGCCAATGATTAGCGCCACCGCCTCCACGCAGGCGCTGGCCGCCATCCAGCAGCAATATGGCGCTACCGAAGCCAGCCATGCGGTAGAGGCGCTCTTTTCCCTGCTGGCCGCTCGCTTAGCGGAAGGCGGTATCACCCGGTTTATTGTGGCGGGCGGCGAAACCTCGGGCGTGGTGACGCAAAGCCTCGGTATTACCGGTTTTCACATCGGACCGTGCATTTCACCCGGCGTGCCGTGGGTCAACGCGCTCCATGCGCCAGTCTCGCTGGCGCTAAAGTCAGGTAATTTTGGCGATGAATCCTTTTTCATCCGCGCTCAAAGGGAGTTTCAGGTATGACGATACTGGCAAAAGAAGAGCACGCTTTGCGAGAAGAGATGGTCAGGATAGCCGCCTCGTTTTTCCAGCGCGGCTATGCCACCGGCTCGGCAGGCAACCTCTCGCTGTTACTGCCGGACGGCAATATTCTGGCGACGCCCACCGGTTCGTGTCTGGGTAATCTCGACCCGCAGCGGCTATCCAAAGTGGACCCACAGGGCGAATGGCTCAGCGGCGATAAACCGTCTAAAGAGGTGCGTTTTCATCTGGCGTTGTATCGCAATAACCCTTGCTGCAAGGCCGTGGTTCATCTGCACAGCACCTGGTCAACGGCGCTTTCCTGTCTCGAAGGACTGGACCCGCAAAATGTGATTCGCCCGTTTACCCCCTATGTGGTGATGCGGATGGGGGACATTCCGCTGGTTCCCTACTATCGCCCGGGGGATGACCGAATTGCCCGCGATTTGGCAGCGCTGGCGGCCCGGCATCAGGCCTTTTTACTGGCTAATCATGGGCCGGTCGTGTGCGGGGAGAATTTGCAGGAAGCCGCTAATAATACCGAGGAGCTGGAAGAGACGGCAAAGCTGATTTTTATCCTTGGCGAACGCCCGATTCGTTATTTAACCACCGAAGAAATTGCGCAGTTAAGGAGATAACCCGATGCCGCGTTTTGCCGCCGCTGCCGCAGCCGGTTTTCAGGCCGTTGAGTTTCTGTTCCCCTACGGCTTTGCCGCGAGCGAGATTAAAGCCCAGCTATCGCGTCATGATCTGACGCTGGCGCTGTTTAATACTTCGGCGGGCGATACCGCGGCGGGCGAGTGGGGACGTGCCGCGCTACCGGGGCGCGAACACGACGCGCGCGCCGATATTGAACTGGCTCTGGAATACGCTCTGGCGCTGGAATGCGAGCAGGTTCACATCATGGCGGGCGTAGTGCCGGATGGCGCTGATGGCGCACGTTATCGCGCCACGTTTATCGATAATTTGCGTTATGCCGCCGACCGGTTTGCCGCCCACGATAAACGTATTTTGATCGAAGCGCTGAGTCCCGGCGTTAAACCCGGCTACCTCTTTTCCAGCCAATATCAGGCGCTGGGCATCGCAGAAGAGGTTGACCGCCCGAATGTGTTCATCCAGCTCGACACTTTCCACGCACAAAAAGTGAATGGCAATTTGAGTCACCTGATTCGCGAGTACGCGGGCCGCTATGCCCATGTACAAATCGCCTCACTACCGGACAGACATGAACCGGATGATGGCGAGATCAACTACCCATGGCTGTTCCGGCTGTTCGATGACGTAGGTTATCGCGGCTGGATAGGCTGCGAATACCAACCACGGAATACCACGCAGGACGGGCTTGGCTGGTTTAACGCCTGGCGCTAACCCTGAACTACCCTACACAACAATAAAGAGGACATCCGAATGCAGATTATCATTACCGGCGGGGGCGGCTTTTTAGGCCAGAAACTCGCAAGCGCCTTATTAAACTCATCGCTGGCGTTTAACGAACTGCTTCTTGTTGATTTAAAAATGCCTGCACGGTTATCAGATTCCCCTCGTTTACGCTGCCTGGAAGCTGACTTAACCCAGCCGGGCGTGCTGGAGAATGTGATTACCGCTAATACCTCTGTTGTTTATCATCTCGCTGCGATTGTCAGCAGTCATGCGGAAGACGATTTCGATCTGGGATGGAAAGTTAACCTGGATCTTACCCGCCAGTTACTTGAGGCGTGTCGTCGACAACCGCAGAAAATTCGTTTTGTCTTCTCCAGCTCGCTTGCCGTTTATGGCGGTACGCTGCCGGAATGCGTCACCGATACCACCGCGCTCACGCCGCGCTCGTCTTATGGCGCGCAGAAGGCCGCCTGTGAACTGTTGGTCAACGACTATACCCGCAAAGGCTATGTGGATGGGCTGGCGCTGCGTTTGCCGACGATCTGTGTTCGCCCGGGTAAACCAAACCGCGCTGCCTCTTCTTTTGTCAGCGCGATTATTCGTGAACCGTTGCAGGGCGAGACGATCGTCTGCCCGGTGTCGGAAAGTTTGCGGCTGTGGATTTCCAGCCCAGCGACGGTGATCCATAACCTGTCGCTGGCCGCAACGTTACCCGCGCCTGGCGAGGCGAGCAGCATCAACTTACCGGGGATCAGCGTAACCGTGGGCGAGATGCTGGAAACGTTGCGTCAGGCGGGCGGTCAGGCGGCGCGCGATCGGGTTACGCATCAGCGCGACGAAGGCGTCGAGAAAATTGTCGCCTCCTGGCCGGGACGTATCGATAACCAGCGTGCGCTGGCGTTAGGTTTTGTCGCCGATAAACGTTTCGATGACATTATCGAACGCTTTCGACAAGATGATATGGAGGGGAGGTCATGACAAGTTTACCGACCCCAATTATCGGCCTGATCGTTGCCGTTTTCGTGCTGGTATGGCTGGTGTTACGCACCCGTGTTCATGCGCTGATCGCGATGCTGGCGGCGGCCTGCATCGCCGGTCTGTTGGGGGGGAATGGGCATTGATAAAACGCTCTCTGTCATCACCAGCGGATTCGGTACGACGCTGGGCAGCATTGGCCTGGTGATTGGTCTCGGCGTAATGATGGGGCGCTTGCTGGAGGTTTCCGGCGCGGCGGAGCGTATCGCCTGGAGCTTTATCAAATGGCTGGGGAAACGCCGTGAAGAGTGGGCGCTGGCAATCACGGGTTATATTGTCAGCATCCCCATTTTCGTCGATTCCGCTTTTGTCATTCTTTATCCGGTGGCGAAAGCGCTGGCGAAAAGCGGTAAACGTTCGCTACTGACGCTGGGCGTCGCGCTGGCGGGCGGGCTGGCGGTCACTCACCATACGGTACCTCCGACGCCCGGTCCGCTGGGGGTAGCCGGGATTTTTAACGTCGACATCGGCGCAATGTTATTGACCGGGATGGCGCTGGCGGTGCCCTGTGTGATCGGCATTGTGTTCTATGCGCAGTGGCTGGATAAACGCTACCCTGATTTCGTGCCGCGTACGCTGAACGCCGATGAAGTTAATGCCGCGCTGGAGCAGTACAATAAAGAGAAAGAGCAAAAGGATCTGCCGAGCCTGACGCTCTCTCTGCTGCCTATTGTGGTGCCGATCGTGCTGATCTTCCTGAAGGCTATCTGCTCCACTCTCGCCACCATAGAAGGATGGTCCGGCCTGGCGACGCATCCGGTGGTACAGGCAATCAACTTTGTGGGAAGTCCGGTGATCGCGTTGGCCATCAGCGTTCTGCTGGCGGTGTATACGCTGGTGCCGCGCATGGATAAACATACCACTGCAGAGCGTCTGGAAGAGGGCTTGCAAAGCGCCGGGATTATCTTACTGGTCACGGGCGCTGGCGGCGCGTTGGGCGCGATCCTGCGCGACAGCGGCGCGGGGCAACAGCTGGCGGAGCAGGTTGCCAACCTGCCGATCTCGCCGATCCTGATCCCGTTTATCGTGGCGACGCTGGTACGCCTGATTCAGGGATCGGGGACGGTGGCGATGATCACTGCCGCCTCGATTTCCGCGCCGATCCTGGCGCAGATCCCCGGCATCAATATGTTGCTTGCCGCTCAGGCCGCAACGATGGGGTCGCTGTTCTTCGGCTACTTCAACGACAGCCTGTTCTGGGTGGTTAACCGCATGATGGGCGTCTCTGATGTCAAACAGCAGATGGTGGTTTGGTCTGTACCGACGACCATTGCCTGGGCGATTGGCGGCACCGGCGTGGCGCTGATTAACCTGCTGTTCGGTTCCGGCGGCAGTTGGCTCGATCCGTTACTGCCGATTGTCGTTCTGGCGGCAATTATGCTGTGGGTGCGTTGGCAGGCGCAGGGGATCAAAGACAAGCTGGTAGTTAAGGATTAAGACGGTATTATCCGTCCGGGAGCGCAATGCTCCCGGACTGGCTACGATGATGGGGCGTGCTCCCCGCAATCCCATTGCGAACGTAAAAAATCAATAAATGCGCGTACTTTTGTCGATACATGGCGGGCGTCCGGATAAACGGCATAAATGCCCTGACGGGGAAAATGATAGTCGGGTAACAGGTGAATTAACGTTCCATCCTCCAGTGCGGTGTTGACTAACCATTGCGGCAGTAATGCGACGCCGCTTCCCGCGAGAGCGAAGGCCATCAGCGAGCGCGCGCTGTCGACAGAAATTTTTCCGGCTTTGCTTATCTCCAGGCGTGAGTGTTGGCCATGATTATTCGTTACTGTCCACCGTAGCGGCGTAGGTAATCGCTCATGAATAATCCATTCCGCCTGGGCCAACGACTCCAGTGATGAAACAGGGTTGCGGGCGAGCCACTGCGGCGCGGCGACCGGCAGAATGGTAAAGCGGGATATCAGCGCGGCGCGATAGCGGGAGTCCGCCAGCGAGCCAAGCCGAATCGCCACATCAAAGCGCTCGGCAATTAAATCGGCATGATGTGATGAGGACATATGCCGAATACGGAGATCGGGATGGCGCTGACTAAACTGCGCCAGTACCGGAATGACCACCTGTTCGCCAAACTCGGACGTAGTGGTAATACGTAACTCGCCGCCCAGCCCACTATGGCTGGCACGCACTTCATCCTGCAAATTTTTCGCGGCGTTGAGTAAATTCACGCCTTTTTGGTAAAAGAGGACGCCGGCGTCTGTGAGCGTCAATCGTCGGGTGGAACGTAGCAGTAACGTTACGCCAAGCTCTTTTTCAAGCTGCCGAATATTAAAACTCACTACTGCTTTTGTTTGGCCCGATGCGGCCGCCGCCGCCGTGAAGCTGCCGCTATCTACCACGGCGATAAACAGCGACATACGCTGCAAATTGAGCATGGCGAGCTCCTTTACTGTCAAAATTATTTTGACAGTATATCGTTGAAGCGCGGACTTATCTGGCTTTCTCCGGACGGCTACATTAGCGCCTCTGACGGAGGATGTATAATGACGTATCGCAGTAAAGTGGCAGTGGTTTACCTGCTCGGCTTCTTTCTTGATCTGATTAATCTGTTTATTGCTAGCGTGGCTTTTCCTGCGATGTCCGTGGATCTGCATACGTCCATATCGGCGCTGGCATGGGTGAGTAATGGTTATATCGCAGGATTAACGCTGATCGTTCCGTTTAGCGCGTTTCTTTCGCGTTATCTCGGCGCACGACGGCTGATCATATTTTCGCTCATTCTGTTTAGCGTTGCCGCCGCTGCCGCAGGTTTTGCCGATTCCTTACACAGCCTTGTTTTCTGGCGTATTGTGCAGGGGGCGGGCGGTGGCTTATTGATCCCGGTTGGTCAGGCGTTAACCTGGCAACAGTTTGAACCGCATGAACGCGCTGGCGTGTCATCGGTTGTCATGATGGTGGCGCTACTGGCGCCGGCATGTTCGCCTGCGATTGGTGGGCTGCTGGTGGAAACGTGCGGCTGGCGCTGGATATTCTTTGCCACGCTGCCGGTGGCCGTTCTCACTTTATTGCTCGCTTATTGTTGGCTGAACGCCGCGTCGACGACAATGGCGTCAGCAAGATTGCTCCATCTGCCGCTGTTGACGGACAGGCTGCTGCGTTTTGCCATGATCGTCTATCTGTGCGTACCGGGTATGTTCATTGGTATCAGCGTGGTCGGGATGTTTTATCTACAGAACATCGCGCAGCTATCGCCTGCGGCGGCGGGGTCGCTGATGCTCCCCTGGTCGATCGCTTCATTTGTCGCCATTATGCTTACCGGACGTTATTTCAATCGGCTTGGGCCGCGTCCGCTGATTATCGTCGGCTGTCTTCTTCAGGCCGCAGGGATACTGCTTTTAACTAACGTTACGCCTGCGACATCGCACCGTGTACTGATGATGATATTCGCCTTAATGGGCGCTGGCGGCAGTTTGTGCAGCAGTACTGCGCAGAGTGGCGCTTTCCTGACTATTGCTCGCCGGGACATGCCTGACGCCAGCGCGCTATGGAATCTTAATCGTCAGCTCAGCTTTTTCCTTGGCGCGACGCTGTTGACGCTGCTGTTAAACGCGCTCCAGCGCGTTATGTCGCTTGAGGTTGCTTATCGCTGGACCTTTATTGCCGCCGCCGGTATCACCCTGCTGCCCCTTATTTACGCTGTCTGTCTGAACAATAGACAGGCGCTTCTGTGCCTGAAAAAGGAAAGACCATGAATCCATATAAAGATGAAATTATTCACGCCCATGCGGCGATTGAGAACTGGCTTAGTAAGGGGGTGGGTAGCCTGGAGGCGTTGATAGCGCGTTTTGCTGTTGATTTTACGATGATAACGCCAGGAGGTATTTGTCTGGATTATCCGGCGCTCGGCGCTTTTTTCCAGGCGCAGCGCGCGTGTCGCCCGGGGCTGGTTATCGTGGTTGAGCACATTGACCTTGTGGCGGAGTGGCCGGAAGGTGCCGCGCTGCGTTATCGTGAGCGCCAGCAACTGCCGGGTCAGGCTGAGACGGTACGCTGGTCGACGGTCATTTTAAAAAGGGAAAGAGGACGGATAGTCTGGCGTCATTTACACGAAACGACAGCCACAGCCTGAAAAGCCTGTGCTGGCGCGTGGGCCCGATAACGCGGCGCTATCGGGCCCGACACGTTTACACCAGACTTTTCAGCCGATAGATCCACTCCAGCGCCTGGCGTGGCGTCAGGGAGTCCGGATCGAGATTCTCCAGCGCTTCAACGGCAGGCGATGTCTCCTCCGGGGCGGCAAGCAACGACATTTGCGTGCCGTCCACCTGCGTTGCCGCCGCATTGGGCGAGATGCTTTCCAGCTCGCGGAGTTTTTGGCGCGCGCGTTTGATGACTTCTTTAGGGACGCCCGCAAGCGCCGCGACCGCCAGGCCATAGCTCTTACTTGCCGCGCCGTCCTGCACGCTGTGCATAAACGCGATAGTATCGCCGTGTTCCAGCGCATCCAGGTGGACGTTCGCCACGCCTTCCATTTTCTCCGGTAATTGGGTCAGCTCGAAGTAGTGGGTAGCGAACAGCGTTAACGCTTTAATCTTATTCGCGAGATTCTCCGCGCAGGCCCAGGCCAACGACAGCCCGTCATACGTGGAGGTACCGCGCCCGATTTCATCCATCAATACCAGACTGTTTTCCGTGGCATTATGCAGAATGTTCGCGGTTTCGGTCATCTCCACCATAAAGGTCGAACGCCCGGAGGCCAGGTCATCCGCTGCGCCGACGCGGGTAAAAATACGGTCGATGGGGCCGATTTCCACGTTTTGCGCCGGAACGTAACTGCCGATATAGGCCAGCAGGGCGATCAATGCCGTTTGCCGCATATAGGTACTTTTACCGCCCATATTGGGGCCGGTAATGATCAACATCCGGCGCTGCGGCGACAGGTTGAGCGGGTTAGCGATAAACGGCTCATTCAGTACCTGTTCAACCACCGGGTGGCGACCTTCGGTAATACGGATACCGGGTTTATCGGTAAATGTCGGGCAGGTGTAATTCAGCGTCCAGGCGCGTTCGGCCAGGTTAACCAGCACATCCAGCTCCGCCAGCGCGTTGGCGCTCTGCTGTAAATCGGCCAGATGCGGCAACAGCAGATCAAACAATTCGTCATATAGCTGTTTTTCCAGCGCCAGCGCTTTGCCTTTCGAGGTCAGAACTTTATCTTCGTACTCTTTTAGCTCAGGAATAATGTAGCGTTCGGCATTTTTCAGCGTCTGGCGACGCACATAATTGATGGGCGCCAGATGGCTTTGACCACGGCTAATCTGAATGTAATAACCATGTACCGCGTTATAGCCGACTTTCAGCGTATCCAGCCCGGTACGCTCGCGTTCGCGAATTTCCAGACGATCGAGATAATCGGTGGCGCCATCCGCCAGCGCGCGCCATTCGTCCAGCTCTTCATGGTAGCCGGGCGCAATAACGCCGCCGTCGCGGACCAGTACCGGCGGCGCGTCAATAATGGCGCGTTCCAGGAGGTCGCGCAGTTCGGCGAAATCGCCCATTTTTTTACGCAACGCCTGTACCGGCGCGCTGCCAACGGTTTCAAGCTGAGCGTGCAATTCCGGCAGTTGCTGAAAGGCGTGACGCATTCGGGCGAGATCGCGCGGACGCGCGGTGCGCAGCGCCAGACGCGCAAGGATACGCTCCAGATCGCCGACCTGACGCAGCACCGGTTGCAGTTCGCTGACGGTGTCCTGCAAGGCGCCGATGGTCTGCTGGCGTTCACGCAATATGTCGGTATTTCGTACCGGCATATGCAGCCAGCGTTTAAGCATTCGGCTACCCATTGGCGTCACGGTACAGTCAAGCACCGCGGCGAGGGTATTTTCGACACCACCGGCCAGGTTTTGGGTAATTTCCAGATTGCGGCGGGTCGCGGCATCCATAATGATGCTGTCCTGCTGGCGTTCCATCGTAATGGAACGAATATGCGGCAGGGAGGTGCGCTGGGTATCTTTTACGTACTGTAACAGGCAGCCTGCCGCACATAATCCACGCGAGGCATTTTCGACGCCGAAACCGACCAGATCCCGCGTACCGAACTGCAGATTTAACTGCTGGCGGGCGGTATCAATCTCAAACTCCCACAACGGGCGACGGCGCAGACCCCGGCGTCCCTCTATTAACGCCATTTCAGCAAAATCTTCGGCATACAACAGTTCGGCGGGATTGGTGCGCTGCAGCTCTGCGGCCATCGTTTCACGGTCGGCGGGTTCGCTCAGACGAAAGCGCCCGGAGCTGATATCCAGCGTGGCGTAACCGTAGCCTTTACCATCCTGCCAGATAGCCGCCAGCAGGTTATCCTGACGCTCCTGTAACAGGGCTTCATCGCTGATGGTGCCAGGCGTAACGATACGCACGACCTTACGTTCAACGGGACCTTTGCTGGTGGCCGGATCGCCAATCTGTTCGCAAATAGCGACGGATTCGCCCTGATTGACCAGTTTCGCGAGGTAGTTTTCTACGGCGTGGTGCGGGATACCCGCCATAGGGATAGGTTCGCCAGCCGATGCGCCGCGTTTGGTCAGCGAAATATCGAGCAACTGCGACGCACGCTTTGCGTCGTCATAAAACAGCTCGTAAAAGTCTCCCATACGATAAAAGAGCAGGATCTCCGGATGCTGGGCTTTCAGCTTGAGATACTGCTGCATCATGGGGGTGTGGTTGGAGAAGTCCTTATCAAATGACTCATTCATATTGATTTTACTCGTTTTTTTATTCTTTCAAGTGTTCATGTGGCCCCGGGTAAAACCCTTATAAACTCACATAAACCCATAAATTTGTAGCTCACCTGTAGCCTAAAATGTGACAGGTTACATTCTCATCATTCCTGGACTACAACAGGGGTGATACTTTGAAAACAACTCTCAGCCAGCCTTTCATTATCAACAAGTTAAGTATCAATGTTAAGCCTGCACTCAGTCGCTCTGGAAAAATCGTTTTCGAAGCTAACCCAGCTCAAAAACTCTACATTGTTTTCGATGACCACAGAGAAGCTCCTGCTGGTTTCGGGGTAAAAGCCAGTTTGACGAAAAAAACCTACGTAATCCAGCGAAGAGTAGCCTCGTCAGATCGTAATGTCAGTGAGGGTAGGAAGCCAAGTTCTGTCTTGAAAGTAAAAGTTGAAAATGTGTTCGATTTTCCAAATATTGACGAAACAAGGCAATCTGCAGGCAATTAGTTCAGACCATGTTCGCAACAAAGAGAAATCACAACAAAATTAAGAGGGAAACGGATGCTTCCGAACTCAAGACCGTAATCAAGATTGTGTTGCATGAAGGCAAGCCGATCCATTTCGCCACCACGGTTATTGTGCTTTATTCCGATAGGTATCTTGAGCTGTGCGATCTTTACTCTTCTCAGGCGATCGAGTAACTACCTGCGTCGGATTACGGCTTCGTTTTTTGGTCTGCGATCTTAATGATGAAATGGGCGGAAAAACGCGAAATTTAGACGCTATTACGAATGAGCAATGGTACTTATTGAAGGCTATATCATTGCCATAATGCAGGGAGGGTTAATATTATATAATTCTATTTCTAGACTACTTTATTTTAAAAAAAGACAGATTGCCTGAACAGAAAGAACCGGTGTCAATGTAGATTTGATTGGCGAATGTTGTTGTGTAGTCAACAATCATATGGCCGAAGATGAAAGTATCCGCACCGCGTATTGGATGGATATTCCCCTGTAACGAACTAAGCAGACGATCGCGTGACCATAGAACGCTATCAATATCAACTTGCTTCCCATAATCGTAGCTGTCATCTGGATAATCGGCATGGGCAATCACGTACTTCTTTGAGGACGTTTTAACCTCTATGATGTGAGGACGCTGCTTAAAAGTTAGTAATAGCTCAGTGGCTTCTTGCCTGTCTTTTTGGGTGACCGAGTCGTACCAGTAACCACCGTTTACATACCAGAAATTGCCATCCTGTGTTTCAAAAGCGTCAAGCGCCATAGCTTCATGATTACCCACTACAGAAATAAACCATGAGGTATTTAACAGTCTCAGTGTTTCAAGGTTTTCTTTTCCTCGATCAATGTTATCTCCAGTGGAGATCAATAGATCGGTATCAGGAGAGAAATTTAATTGAGCCAGTCTGGTTAACAATAAGGAGTAACATCCATGAATATCACCAACGACTCAAATGTGGCGATAGAGATCGCTGTTGATGTCAGCATAACGAATTAATTCCATGATGTTCCTATAGCACAATTTTGGAGGCTGGTATTATAACAAAGAAGTAGGGTAATATTAATTTTTATTGTTTAAAATACACAGTTATTAAAATAGCCTACAAGCTAGAAATGAACAGATAATATATATTTTATGAATCGGTTAATTAAAGTAGACGATGTGCTTGAAAGATGCGCTATTTCTCGCGCAACACTTTCCTGATTAATTGCAAAGGCATACTTTCCCGCTCAGCGGCACGACAGATGCGCAGGCACTGCCGGGGCTGATTAGCCAGACTCACCGTAAAATCAGGGAAGCCTCGGCTGACGGCGCTTATGACACGCGCTATTGCCATGATGTGTTATTAATCAGGCCGCTAATCCCGCCACGAAGCGGTGCGCGATACTGGCCGGGCAAGTACCATGAGCGTAACCACGCGGTGGCGAATCAACATCTGAGCGGCAGCAATGAGGTCTGGAAAAGAAAGTGGGCTATCACCGTCGTTCAGTAGTGGAAACAGCGATGTTCCGTCTCAAAACCTTGCTGGGCGGCCATCTGAGCCTGCGGAACTATGACGCGCAGGTGGGTGAAGCGATGGCGATGGCGATGGCGATGGTCAAAGCGCTGAACCGGATGACGTTGTTGGCAATGCTGACCAGCGTCAGGCTCGTATAACGAGTGCTCCGGCGGGAGTCCTGTATCCTTATCGTTGGCCGATTCTGAATTATTCAACAAAGCCTCATGTTGTCATAACCTACCAGATGCAGATAAAGCAGCATAAAGCGTTTTAAACGACAGCAACAAGGAAAGGGGTTGATCGTTTAATGGTACTGCGCCAAATCCTTTGTACCAGTCGCAGACCTGTTTATTTTTGGCATCAATAAGCAGGGCTACGCCACCGACCTGCAAAGCCGCCTGTATGCAACGCTTTCCGGCAGATAACAAAAGTTGTGCTCCCAGCCCTTGCCCCTGCATAGATTTGTCTACGGCTAAACGACCCAGACGAAACACTGGCACATCATATCTCCCTAATCCTTTGCTGATTGCGCCGGGAACCTGTGCATATATCAGTGATGCAGGACTGACTGAGTAAAAGCCGTGGATACGTGTAACATCCGAATTATCAAGCGCAACGTAGGTTTTTGTTGTCCCTTTCTCATGATTTTGTCGTGCATGGCGTTGCAGGAATTGGTTCAGATCGGCATCCCCACAATCAAAATTCATTCGATTGTGAGTTTTCCCTATCGCGGCCTCATGCCAGTCTGTAAACATCATTTCTTCATGTCCGGCAGGGCGAAAGCAGCGGCAAGAAGCTTTTCATTCGGCGCTGGCGGGTTATCTAAAATTTCCATGATCATTTGAGTATCACGCTCCGTCAGATATACCCGTTCGGCGGCATCAACAATCTTCTGTGCGACAGGTAGTACGTTACTGACCACAAAATCCGTCAGGTTGGTTTGCTGGATTGCCGCAGCGCGGACTATCAACTTTTTGGCATCCGTCGATACACGTAACGACAATCTTTCGTTAGATTCTATAGCTATCTGAGGCATGGTTTTCATCCTCCTGTTTATGAACAATATGTACAATTATAATACATATCTGTACGCTTTCAAAGCGTACATGTGAGGCTGATATAGTCCAGACATGGCAAGAAGGTCGTTCACTGTCTTTAAACAGGGCATTAACTTCGGTTTATCGCGATTGCATTATTTTAATCTCACTGATTACGTATCATCAGGGAGTTTGCTAAATATATTCATGATTCTCTTTTTTGCCGTAACTGCTTGATTGATCCTACCCGCGTAGTATGAACACAACCCTAAGCGGCGGACATCTCCTGCTCACGTTCAGAAGAAGAGAGCTGAGTTTGCTGTTTGCTTCGCCAGCTGTAGAGCTGTGATTTATACAGGTTAAGCTCACGGGCGGCAGCGGGCACCCCAATGCGTTCCGCCAGTTTCAGGGCTTCCTGACGAAATTCAGGCGTGTGCTGCTTGCGTGGCTTTTTGGTGGTTGATGCTGGTTTTGTTATGTGAGTCACCTCTTGCTTGAGCGTTTACTCACTTAGTTGTGTGTCCACTATTGCTGGGTAAGTTCAAAAGAACGTTATCCGCGAAAAGTGGATGGGGTATCGTAAGAATGCCAACATGTGGGGCAAGAGGGGGATGTCAGTTTATCGCGATATACGAGACGATAGTTTATCAGTATAAGTTTCGGCTATTTTCCCGAGTTTGGGAGGCCGTTCTTTATCACAAATAAAAAAAGCAGCAGCGAGGTGCTGCTGTATCAAAAAGCAGATTGATAAATGCAACGTAAGAGACAAATGGCCAACCGTAAAAGTGACCATAGCTATAATAATTATATTGATATTAAGTGGTAATGCAAAATATGGTCTTAATTATATCATGATGAGTTCAGTCAGCGGTGATATGGCCTTATAAGGCTTGCAGTCTTTCATGGGCAGCAAGTAACGTCTGATATATGCTTAAATTCTTACTTCCGGGTTCAAGTAGAACTTTTTTAAATTCGGTCATGAGTTGCTCTTCATCTTCTTTCGAACGCATGTATTGTGGATGTTCCTGGAAGAAGGTAAGCGCCTGTTCTTTGGTTTGTTTATATTTTTCGCAAAAAATGCTTGAGCTGATTGCGCTATTTTTTTGATGCGGAATTATCAGCGTTCTGGTTTGATAATGATTTATTCTTCGCAAGGTCTGACGGCACATACGGAAGAGACTGACACTCATCAATACTATTTGCGTTGGCCAGTTGCTCTTTCTGAGCGCCAGGTTGCTGTACCGGTTTGCTCACGGAGGAAGGGAGGGGCACCTGGGCACAGCCGATCAGTAAAAAGACAGGAAGACAGCTATAAAATTTTTTCATATTAACTCCAACTACAGAAGAATGAGGCGCCATGTTTTTACACAACCGTCAGAATGTTATCTGACAATAGTGATAAGGGGCGAATGCGTTTCAGGAATGCTAGCAAAAAAAACTCCTGATATAAATAATTAATTCTCCATCCCGACGACAATATCTGAATTTTTGCTGCTGTAGAACAATAAGCCATAATTTGTATACTATGAGCTGATTTTCTATTTTAAATCAGCAAGCGCTGTGCAAGTTGGCTAATTTAATTAGCGGGTGGCATCAGTTTCATAATGATTGCATCAGGATTTTGCCACCCGCTCCTGGTATTGTTTACATATTAAAATGATTTTTAACTGGTGCTGACAACTATGCTAAATACGCAGGAAGTACTTAAAGAAGGAGAGAAGCGGAAAATCCGCAGCCCGGAAGCATGGTTTATACAGACGTGTTCCGCGCAAAAGCTGCATATGTCATTTTCTGAAAGCCGACACAATGAAAACTGCCTGATTCAGGAAGGCGCGCTGCTTTTTTGCGAGCAGGCCGTTGTCGCACCAGTATCAGGAGACCTGGTTTTTCGACCGTTAAAAATTGAAGTACTCAGCAAATTACTGGCATTTATCGATGGCGCAGGATTAGTGGACACGACATATGCTGAATCCGATAAATGGGTTTTGCTGAGTCCTGAGTTTCGCGCTATTTGGCAAGATCGTAAACGCTGCGAGTACTGGTTTTTGCAGCAAATTATTACGCCTTCTCCGGCCTTCAATAAGGTACTGGCGCTGTTACGAAAAAGCGAGAGTTACTGGTTGGTTGGCTATTTACTCGCTCAGTCAACCAGCGGCAACACGATGAGAATGCTGGGAGAAGACTATGGCGTTTCTTATACCCATTTTCGTCGTTTGTGCAGCAGAGCGTTGGGCGGAAAAGCGAAGAGTGAATTACGAAACTGGCGTATGGCGCAATCGCTGCTGAATAGTGTAGAAGGCCACGAGAACATCACCCAATTAGCCGTTAATCATGGTTACTCATCGCCTTCACATTTTTCTAGTGAGATCAAAGAGCTGATCGGCGTTTCGCCGCGGAAATTATCAAATATTATTCAATTGGCAGACAAATGAAGACACATATTCTTTTGGCCAGAGTGCTGGCATGTGCCGCGCTTGTTCTGGTTGCACCTGGTTATTCTAGTGAAAAAATACCTGTAACGGGAAGTGGGTTTGTTGCGAAAGACGATAGCCTGCGGACATTTTTCGATGCCATGGCGCTACAGCTAAAGGAGCCTGTCATTGTTAGCAAAATGGCGGCACGAAAAAAAATTACGGGCAACTTTGAGTTTCACGATCCTAACGCATTACTGGAGAAGCTTTCCCTACAACTGGGGCTGATTTGGTATTTCGATGGGCAGGCTATCTATATTTATGACGCCAGTGAAATGCGCAATGCCGTGGTTTCTTTACGCAACGTCTCACTCAATGAGTTCAACAATTTTCTAAAACGCTCAGGTTTATATAACAAAAATTACCCGCTACGTGGCGATAACCGTAAAGGAACATTCTATGTTTCAGGGCCACCCGTCTATGTTGATATGGTGGTCAACGCCGCCACCATGATGGACAAGCAAAACGATGGTATTGAGCTGGGACGCCAGAAAATAGGGGTGATGCGTCTGAACAATACCTTCGTGGGCGATCGTACCTACAATCTGCGCGATCAGAAAATGGTTATTCCCGGTATTGCTACGGCCATTGAAAGGTTATTGCAGGGAGAAGAGCAACCCTTAGGTAATATTGTCAGTAGCGAACCCCCGGCGATGCCAGCATTTTCAGCGAATGGAGAAAAAGGTAAAGCAGCAAATTATGCCGGTGGCATGAGTCTGCAGGAAGCTTTAAAGCAAAATGCCGCGGCGGGCAATATTAAAATCGTGGCCTATCCGGATACCAACAGTTTGTTAGTAAAGGGAACGGCTGAGCAGGTGCATTTTATCGAAATGCTGGTTAAAGCGCTGGATGTCGCCAAACGTCACGTAGAATTATCCCTGTGGATTGTCGATCTTAATAAAAGCGATCTGGAGCGTTTGGGCACTTCATGGAGCGGCAGCATAACTATTGGGGACAAACTTGGCGTGTCATTAAACCAGTCTTCAATAAGTACCCTCGATGGCAGCCGATTCATCGCCGCGGTCAATGCGTTAGAAGAGAAGAAACAGGCGACGGTGGTTTCGCGTCCGGTATTACTGACTCAGGAAAATGTTCCCGCTATTTTTGATAACAACAGAACGTTTTACACCAAGCTGATTGGGGAACGTAATGTGGCGCTTGAGCATGTAACATACGGAACAATGATCCGAGTGCTGCCCCGTTTTTCCGCAGATGGTCAGATAGAAATGTCGCTGGACATTGAAGATGGCAACGATAAGACGCCGCAATCCGATACTACCACCTCCGTAGATGCGTTACCCGAAGTCGGGCGAACGTTAATTAGCACTATTGCAAGAGTTCCGCACGGAAAAAGTTTGCTGGTCGGTGGTTATACACGGGATGCAAATACCGATACTGTCCAAAGTATTCCGTTTTTAGGCAAATTACCGCTTATTGGTAGCCTGTTCCGTTATTCCAGTAAGAATAAAAGTAATGTTGTTCGTGTGTTCATGATTGAACCAAAAGAAATTGTCGACCCGTTAACGCCGGATGCCAGCGAATCGGTAAACAATATTCTGAAGCAAAGCGGTGCCTGGAGTGGGGACGATAAGTTACAGAAATGGGTTCGTGTTTATCTGGATAGAGGTCAGGAGGTAATTAAATGATTCCTGGCTCAACCTCCGGTATTTCATTTTCCAGAATATTGTCCCGGCAGGCATCTCATCAGGATGCGACCCAGCATACTGATGCGCAACAGGCGGAAATACAACAGGCCGCAGAGGATTCGTCTCCAGGGGCGGAAGTACAAAAATTTGTCCAGTCGACGGACGAAATGTCAGCGGCGCTGGCGCAATTTCGTAACCGTCGCGATTATGAAAAAAAATCCAGTAATTTATCTAACAGTTTTGAACGCGTGCTGGAGGATGAGGCTTTACCGAAGGCGAAGCAAATATTAAAGCTAATTAGCGTACATGGCGGCGCGTTAGAAGATTTTTTACGTCAGGCGCGTAGCTTATTTCCTGACCCCAGTGATTTAGTCCTTGTGTTACGCGAATTGCTTCGTCGTAAAGACCTGGAAGAGATCGTGCGGAAAAAGCTGGAGTCGTTACTTAAGCACGTTGAAGAGCAAACCGATCCGAAGACCCTCAAGGCAGGGATTAATTGTGCGTTGAAGGCCCGGCTTTTTTGGGAAAACATTATCGTTAAAACCAGGCTTATTGCGCGCCAGCTATCGGCAATTTATCCAGAGTGAATCACATGAAGTGGAGATTTACTCTGACTGGATAGCCAGTTATGGCTATCAACGTCGACTGGTGGTACTGGATTTTATCGAGGGTTCGCTATTAACCGATATTGACGCGAATGACGCCAGCTGTTCGCGCCTGGAGTTTGGCCAGCTTTTACGACGCCTGACGCAACTTAAAATGTTGCGCTCCGCTGACCTACTGTTTGTGAGTACATTGTTGTCGTATTCGTTTACCAAAGCGTTTAATGCGGAGGAGTCGTCGTGGCTACTACTGATGCTTTCGCTATTGCAACAGCCACATGAAGTGGATTCGCTGTTAGCCGATATTATAGGTTTGAATGCGTTATTGCTTAGTCATAAAGAACATGCATCCTTTTTGCAGATATTTTATCAAGTATGTAAAGCCATACCCTCTTCACTCTTTTATGAAGAATATTGGCAGGAAGAATTGTTAATGGCGTTACGTAGTATGACCGATATTGCCTACAAGCATGAAATGGCAGAACAGCGTCGTACTATTGAAAAGCTGTCTTAATTTAATATTAACAGGATACCTATAGTGCTGCTTTCTCTACTTAACAGTGCTCGTTTACGACCTGAATTACTGATTCTGGTACTAATGGTGATGATCATTTCTATGTTCGTCATTCCATTACCTACCTATCTGGTTGATTTCCTGATCGCACTGAATATCGTACTGGCGATATTGGTGTTTATGGGGTCGTTCTACATTGACAGAATCCTCAGTTTTTCAACGTTTCCTGCGGTACTGTTAATTACCACGCTCTTTCGTCTGGCATTATCGATCAGTACCAGCCGTCTTATCTTGATTGAAGCCGATGCCGGTGAAATTATCGCCACGTTCGGGCAATTCGTTATTGGCGATAGCCTGGCGGTGGGTTTTGTTGTCTTCTCTATTGTCACCGTGGTCCAGTTTATCGTTATTACCAAAGGTTCAGAACGCGTCGCGGAAGTCGCGGCCCGATTTTCTCTGGATGGTATGCCCGGTAAACAGATGAGTATTGATGCCGATTTGAAGGCCGGTATTATTGATGCGGATGCTGCGCGCGAACGGCGAAGCGTACTGGAAAGGGAAAGCCAGCTTTACGGTTCCTTTGACGGTGCGATGAAGTTTATCAAAGGTGACGCTATTGCCGGCATCATTATCATCTTTGTGAACTTTATTGGCGGTATTTCGGTGGGGATGACCCGCCATGGTATGGATTTGTCCTCCGCTCTGTCTACTTATACCATGCTGACCATTGGTGATGGTCTTGTCGCCCAGATCCCCGCATTGTTGATTGCGATTAGTGCCGGTTTTATCGTGACTCGCGTAAATGGCGATAGCGATAATATGGGGCGGAATATCATGACGCAGCTGTTGAACAACCCATTTGTATTGGTTGTTACGGCTATTTTGACCATTTCAATGGGAACTCTGCCGGGATTCCCGCTGCCGGTATTTGTTATTTTATCGGTGGTTTTAAGCGTACTCTTCTATTTTAAATTCCGTGAAGCAAAACGTAGCGCCGCCAAACCTAAAACCAGCAAAGGCGAGCAGCCGCTCAGTATTGAGGAAAAAGAAGGGTCGTCGTTAGGACTGATTGGCGATCTCGATAAAGTCTCTACAGAGACTGTACCGTTGATATTACTTGTGCCGAAGAGCCGGCGTGAAGATCTGGAAAAAGCTCAACTTGCGGAGCGCCTACGTAGTCAGTTCTTTATTGATTATGGCGTGCGCCTGCCGGAAGTATTGTTACGCGATGGCGAGGGCCTGGACGATAACAGCATCGTATTGTTGATTAATGAGATCCGTGTTGAACAATTTACGGTCTATTTTGATTTGATGCGAGTGGTAAATTATTCCGATGAAGTTGTTTCCTTTGGCATTAATCCAACAATCCATCAGCAAGGTAGCAGCCAGTATTTCTGGGTAACGCATGAAGAGGGGGAGAAACTCCGGGAGCTTGGCTATGTGTTGCGGAACGCGCTTGATGAGCTTTACCACTGTCTGGCGGTGACGCTGGCGCGCAACGTCAATGAATATTTCGGTATTCAGGAAACAAAACATATGCTGGACCAACTGGAAGCGAAATTTCCTGATTTACTTAAAGAAGTGCTCAGACATGCCACGGTACAACGTATATCTGAAGTTTTGCAGCGTTTGTTAAGCGAACGTGTTTCCGTGCGTAATATGAAATTAATTATGGAAGCGCTCGCATTGTGGGCGCCAAGAGAAAAAGATGTCATTAACCTTGTGGAGCATATTCGTGGAGCAATGGCGCGTTATATTTGTCATAAATTCGCCAATGGCGGCGAATTACGAGCAGTAATGGTATCTGCTGAAGTTGAGGATGTTATTCGCAAAGGGATCCGTCAGACCTCTGGCAGTACCTTCCTCAGCCTTGACCCGGAAGCCTCCGCTAATTTGATGGATCTCATTACACTTAAGTTGGATGATTTATTGATTGCACATAAAGATCTTGTCCTCCTTACGTCTGTCGATGTCCGTCGATTTATTAAGAAAATGATTGAAGGTCGTTTTCCGGATCTGGAGGTTTTATCTTTCGGTGAGATAGCAGATAGCAAGTCAGTGAATGTTATAAAAACAATATAAGGGCTTAATTAAGGAAAAGATCTATGCAACATTTGGATATCGCTGAATTAGTTCGTTCCGCACTGGAAGTAAGTGGTTGCGATCCTTCATTAATTGGAGGAATAGATAGCCATTCAACAATTGTTCTGGATTTATTTGCATTGCCAAGTATCTGTATCAGCGTCAAGGACGATGATGTATGGATCTGGGCGCAATTGGGTGCTGGCAGCATGGTGGTATTACAACAGCGGGCTTATGAAATCTTAATGACCATAATGGAAGGATGCCATTTTGCCCGCGGCGGGCAATTACTACTGGGGGAGCAGAATGGGGAGCTAACGCTTAAAGCCTTAGTGCATCCGGATTTTTTATCTGACGGTGAAAAGTTCTCTACTGCCTTGAATGGGTTTTACAACTATCTGGAAGTTTTTAGTCGGTCGCTAATGAGATGAAAACACCTCGTTTACTGCAATATCTGGCCTACCCACAAAAAATAACCGGCCCAATTATTGAGGCGGAATTGCGCGATGTGGCCATTGGCGAACTGTGTGAAATACGCCGTGGCTGGCACCAAAAACAGGTTGTTGCACGTGCGCAGGTGGTTGGCTTACAGCGGGAACGCACCGTGCTGAGCCTTATCGGCAATGCCCAGGGGCTGAGCCGCGATGTCGTGCTTTATCCCACTGGACGTGCGTTATCGGCGTGGGTGGGATACTCAGTATTAGGCGCGGTGTTGGATCCGACAGGGAAAATCGTTGAGCGTTTTGCCCCTGAAGTGGCGCCGATTAGCGAAGAACGCGTTATTGATGTCGCACCGCCGTCTTACGCTTCGCGCGTTGGCGTCCGTGAACCGCTGATTACCGGTGTGCGCGCGATTGACGGGTTATTGACCTGTGGCGTAGGCCAGCGAATGGGCATTTTTGCCTCCGCAGGATGCGGTAAGACCATGCTGATGCATATGCTGATCGAGCAAACGGAGGCGGATGTCTTTGTTATCGGTCTTATCGGTGAACGAGGCCGTGAGGTCACTGAATTCGTGGATATGTTGCGCGCTTCGCATAAGAAAGAAAAATGCGTGCTGGTTTTTGCCACTTCCGATTTCCCCTCGGTCGATCGCTGCAATGCGGCGCAACTGGCGACAACCGTAGCGGAATATTTTCGCGACCAGGGAAAACGGGTCGTGCTTTTTATCGATTCCATGACCCGTTATGCGCGTGCTTTGCGAGATGTGGCACTGGCGTCGGGAGAGCGTCCGGCCCGTCGAGGTTATCCCGCCTCCGTATTCGATAATTTGCCCCGCTTGCTGGAACGCCCCGGGGCGACCAGCGAGGGAAGCATTACTGCCTTTTATACGGTACTGCTGGAAAGCGAGGAAGAGGCGGACCCGATGGCGGATGAAATTCGCTCTATCCTTGACGGTCACCTGTATCTGAGCAGAAAGCTGGCCGGGCAGGGACATTACCCGGCAATCGATGTACTGAAAAGCGTAAGCCGCGTTTTTGGACAAGTCACGACGCCGACACATGCTGAACAGGCATCTGCCGTGCGTAAATTAATGACGCGTCTGGAAGAGCTCCAGCTTTTCATTGACTTGGGAGAATATCGTCCCTGGCGAAAATATCGATAACGATCGGGCGATGCAGATGCGGGATAGCCTGAAAGCCTGGTTATGCCAGCCGGTAGCGCAATATTCATCCTTTGATGACACGTTGAGCGGTATGAATGCATTCGCTGACCAGAATTAAAGTTTTACAGCGGCGCTGTACGGTATTTCATTCACAGTGTGAGTCGATATTACTTCGCTATCAGGATGAGGACCGCGGGCTGCAGGCCGAGGAGGAGGCGATCCTTGAACAAATAGCGGGTCTGAAATTGTTATTAGATACGCTGCGTGCAGAAAACAGACAGCTCAGTCGTGAGGAAATTTATACGTTATTACGTAAGCAGTCTATTGTTCGCCGGCAGATAAAAGATTTAGAACTCCAGATTATACAAATTCAGGAAAAACGGAGCGAGCTGGAAAAGAAAAGGGAAGAGTTTCAGAAAAAAAGTAAATATTGGTTGCGCAAAGAAGGGAACTATCAACGCTGGATAATTCGTCAGAAAAGACACTATATCCAGCGAGAGATACAGCAGGAAGAGGCCGAGTCAGAGGAGATAATTTAATGGGCGATGTGTCAGCTGTCAGTTCATCCGGGAACATTTTACTGCCGCAGCAGGATGAGGTTGGCGGTTTATCAGAAGCATTAAAAAAAGCGGTGGAAAAACATAAGACAGAATATTCCGGTGATAAAAAAGATCGCGACTATGGCGATGCTTTCGTAATGCATAAAGAAACGGCTTTACCGGTATTACTGGCGGCATGGCGACATGGCGCGCCAGCGAAATCAGAACATCACAATGGCAACGTTTCTGGTCTGCATCATAACGGAAAAGGCGAACTCAGGATTGCTGAAAAACTGTTGAAAGTCACTGCTGAAAAATCTGTCGGTTTGATTTCTGCGGAGGCCAAAGTAGATAAATCCGCAGCGTTGCTATCGCCTAAAAATAGGCCGTTAGAAAGCGTAAGCGGTAAAAAATTATCTGCTGATTTAAAAGCCGTGGAATCCGTTAGTGAAGTAACCGATAACGCCACGGGAATCTCTGACGATAATATCAAGGCATTGCCTGGGGATAATAAAGCCATCGCGGGCGAAGGCGTTCGTAAAGAGGGCGCGCCGCTGGCGCGGGATGTCGCACCTGCCCGAATGGCCGCAGCCAATACCGGTAAGCCTGACGATAAAGATCATAAAAAGGTTAAAGATGTTTCTCAGCTTCCGCTGCAACCAACCACTATCGCCGATCTTAGCCAATTAACCGGCGGCGATGAAAAAATGCCTTTAGCGGCGCAATCAAAGCCGATGATGACTATTTTTCCCACTGCCGATGGCGTGAAAGGAGAGGATAGCTCGCTGACTTACCGTTTTCAGCGCTGGGGAAATGACTATTCCGTCAATATTCAGGCGCGGCAAGCAGGGGAGTTTTCGTTAATACCGTCAAATACGCAGGTTGAACATCGTTTGCATGATCAATGGCAAAACGGTAATCCCCAGCGCTGGCACCTGACGCGAGACGATCAACAAAATCCGCAGCAGCAACAGCACAGACAGCAATCTGGCGAGGAGGATGACGCCTAATGTCATTGCGTGTGAGACAGATTGATCGTCGCGAATGGCTATTGGCGCAAACCGCGACAGAATGCCAGCGCCATGGCCGGGAAGCGACGCTGGAATATCCGACGCGACAGGGAATGTGGGTTCGGTTGAGCGATGCAGAAAAACGGTGGTCGGCCTGGATTAAACCTGGGGACTGGCTTGAGCATGTCTCTCCCGCTCTGGCGGGGGCGGCGGTTTCTGCCGGTGCTGAGCACCTGGTCGTTCCTTGGCTTGCTGCAACAGAGCGACCGTTTGAGTTGCCCGTGCCGCATTTGTCCTGTCGGCGTTTATGCGTAGAGAACCCCGTACCGGGAAGCGCGCTGCCGGAAGGGAAATTGTTGCACATTATGAGCGATCGGGGCGGCCTGTGGTTTGAGCATCTTCCTGAACTGCCTGCAGTCGCGGGCGGCAGGCCGAAAATGCTGCGTTGGCCGTTGCGCTTTGTAATCGGTAGCAGTGATACGCAGCGTTCTTTGCTGGGCCGAATCGGGATCGGAGATGTACTCCTGATTCGTACTTCCCGTGCGGAAGTTTATTGCTACGCGAAAAAGTTAGGTCATTTCAACCGTGTTGAAGGGGGAATTATTGTGGAAACGTTAGATATTCAACATATCGAAGAAGAAAATAATACAACTGAAACTGCAGAAACTCTGCCTGGCTTGAATCAATTGCCCGTCAAACTGGAATTTGTTTTGTATCGTAAGAACGTTACCCTCGCCGAACTCGAAGCCATGGGGCAGCAACAGCTATTATCACTGCCGACCAATGCTGAACTTAACGTTGAAATTATGGCGAATGGTGTTTTGCTGGGTAATGGCGAACTGGTACAGATGAATGACACCTTAGGCGTTGAGATCCATGAATGGCTGAGCGAGTCTGGTAATGGGGAATGATATCTCATTAATTGCCTTACTGGCATTTTCCACCCTGTTGCCATTTATTATTGCGTCAGGAACCTGTTTCGTTAAATTTTCTATTGTATTTGTCATGGTGCGTAACGCCCTGGGATTGCAGCAGATACCTTCAAATATGACGCTTAACGGCGTCGCATTGCTGCTTTCTATGTTTGTTATGTGGCCAATAATGCATGATGCCTACGTCTATTTTGAGGACGAAGATGTCACCTTTAATGATATTTCGTCATTAAGTAAACACGTTGATGAAGGTCTGGATGGTTATCGCGATTATCTGAGCAAATATTCAGATCGCGAGTTAGTTCAGTTTTTTGAAAACGCGCAACTGAAGCGTCAGTATGGAGAAGAGACCGAGACGGTAAAGCGTGACAAAGATGAAATTGAAAAACCATCAATATTTGCGTTATTACCTGCTTATGCGCTGAGCGAAATAAAAAGCGCGTTTAAAATTGGTTTTTATCTCTATTTGCCCTTTGTTGTCGTCGACCTGGTGGTATCCAGCGTGCTACTGGCGCTGGGGATGATGATGATGAGTCCGGTGACGATATCTACACCTATTAAGCTGGTGCTTTTTGTCGCGCTTGATGGCTGGACCTTACTGTCTAAAGGATTGATATTACAGTATATGGACATTGCAACATGACATCATTACGAGACGGGATAGTTAAATGGATGATTTAGTGTTTGCAGGTAATAAGGCGCTCTATCTTGTTTTGATCCTGTCAGGGTGGCCGACGATTGTCGCAACGATTATCGGCCTCCTGGTAGGGTTATTCCAGACGGTAACGCAATTACAGGAACAGACGCTGCCTTTTGGCATTAAATTACTTGGCGTGTGTTTATGCTTGTTTTTACTGTCTGGCTGGTATGGCGAAGTTTTACTCTCTTACGGGCGTCAGGTGATATTCCTGGCGTTGGCTAAGGGGTAAAAAATGCTTTACGCGTTGTACTTTGAAATTCATCACCTTGTTGCGTCTGCGGCACTAGGGTTTGCTCGCGTAGCGCCGATTTTTTTCTTCCTGCCGTTTTTGAATAGCGGGGTATTAAGCGGCGCGCCGAGAAACGCCATTATCATCCTGGTGGCATTGGGAGTATGGCCGCATGCATTGAACGAGGCGCCGCCGTTTTTATCGGTGGCGATGATCCCGTTAGTTCTGCAAGAAGCGGCGGTAGGCGTCATGCTGGGCTGTCTGCTGTCATGGCCTTTTTGGGTTATGCATGCGCTGGGTTGTATTATCGATAACCAGCGAGGGGCAACGCTAAGTAGCAGTATCGATCCGGCAAACGGTATTGATACCTCGGAAATGGCTAATTTCCTGAATATGTTTGCCGCTGTCGTTTATTTACAAAACGGCGGTCTGGTCACGATGGTTGACGTGTTAAATAAAAGCTATCAGCTATGCGATCCGATGAACGAGTGCACGCCTTCATTACCGCCGCTATTAACGTTTATTAATCAGGTGGCTCAAAACGCCTTGGTTCTGGCCAGTCCGGTGGTATTAGTGCTGTTGCTGTCAGAAGTATTCCTGGGTTTATTGTCGCGCTTTGCTCCGCAAATGAACGCTTTTGCGATTTCACTGACGGTAAAAAGCGGCATTGCCGTTTTAATTATGCTGCTTTATTTCTCTCCGGTACTACCGGACAATGTACTGCGACTCTCTTTCCAGGCCACAGGGTTAAGCAGTTGGTTTTACGAGCGAGGGGCGACGCATGTCCTCGAATAAAACAGAAAAACCGACTAAAAAACGGCTGGAAGACTCCGCTAAAAAAGGCCAATCATTTAAAAGTAAAGATCTCATTATCGCCTGTCTGACGCTGGGAGGAATTGCCTATCTGGTGTCGTATGGCTCATTTAATGAGTTTATGGGGATAATTAAGATCATTATTGCGGATAATTTTGATCAGAGCATGGCTGATTACAGTTTGGCCGTTTTTGGGATAGGATTAAAATATCTGATTCCATTTATGCTGCTCTGTTTAGTGTGTTCCGCATTACCGGCGTTATTACAGGCCGGTTTCGTGCTGGCGACAGAAGCATTAAAACCTAATTTATCGGCGTTAAACCCGGTAGAAGGGGCGAAAAAACTTTTTAGTATGCGCACGGTTAAAGATACGGTCAAAACCCTACTGTATCTCTCATCCTTTGTGGTGGCCGCCATCATTTGCTGGAAGAAATATAAGGTTGAAATCTTTTCTCAGTTAAATGGCAATGTTGTGGATATTGCCGTCATTTGGCGTGAACTTCTCCTCGCATTGGTATTAACTTGCCTTGCTTGCGCATTGATTGTCTTATTATTGGATGCTATTGCGGAATATTTCCTGACCATGAAAGATATGAAAATGGATAAGGAAGAAGTGAAGCGTGAAATGAAGGAGCAGGAAGGGAACCCAGAGGTTAAATCTAAAAGACGTGAAGTTCATATGGAAATTCTGTCTGAACAGGTGAAATCCGATATTGAAAACTCACGCCTGATTGTTGCCAACCCCACGCATATTACGATCGGGATTTATTTTAAACCCGAATTGATGCCGATTCCGATGATCTCGGTGTATGAAACGAATCAGCGCGCACTGGCCGTCCGCGCCTATGCGGAGAAGGTTGGCGTACCTGTGATCGTCGATATCAAACTGGCGCGCAGTCTTTTCAAAACCCATCGCCGTTATGATCTGGTGAGTCTGGAAGAAATTGATGAAGTTTTACGTCTTCTGGTTTGGCTGGAAGAGGTAGAAAACGCGGGCAAAGACGTTATTCAGCCACAAGAAAACGAGGTACGGCATTGAGCCGCGTAAAGCAGTAGCGATGTATTCATTGGGCGTTTTTTGAATGTTCACTAACCACCGTCGGGGGTTAATAACTGCATCAGATAAACGCAGTCGTTAAGTTCTACAAAGTCGGTGACAGATAACAGGAGTAAGTAATGGATTATCAAAATAATGTCAGCGAAGAACGTGTTGCGGAAATGATTTGGGATGCCGTTAGTGAAGGCGCCACGCTAAAAGACGTTCACGGGATCCCTCAAGATATGATGGACGGTTTATATGCTCATGCTTATGAGTTTTATAACCAGGGACGACTGGATGAAGCTGAGACATTCTTTCGTTTCTTATGCATTTATGATTTTTACAATCCCGATTACACCATGGGACTGGCGGCGGTATGCCAACTGAAAAAACAATTTCAGAAAGCATGTGACCTTTATGCAGTAGCGTTTACGTTACTTAAAAATGATTATCGCCCCGTTTTTTTTACCGGGCAGTGTCAATTATTAATGCGTAAGGCGGCAAAAGCCAGACAGTGTTTTGAACTTGTCAATGAACGTACTGAAGATGAGTCTCTGCGGGCAAAAGCGTTGGTCTATCTGGAGGCGCTAAAAACGGCGGAGACAGAGCAGCACAGTGAACAAGAAAAGGAATAATTATGGTAAATGACGCAAGTAGCATTAGCCGTAGCGGATATACCCAAAATCCGCGCCTCGCTGAGGCGGCTTTTGAAGGCGTTCGTAAGAACACGGACTTTTTAAAAGCGGCGGATAAAGCTTTTAAAGATGTGGTGGCAACGAAAGCGGGCGACCTTAAAGCCGGAACAAAGTCCGGCGAGAGCGCTATTAATACGGTGGGTCTAAAGCCGCCTACGGACGCCGCCCGGGAAAAACTCTCCAGCGAAGGGCAATTGACATTACTGCTTGGCAAGTTAATGACACTACTGGGCGATGTTTCGCTGTCTCAACTGGAGTCTCGTCTGGCGGTATGGCAGGCGATGATTGAGTCACAAAAAGAGATGGGGATTCAGGTATCGAAAGAATTCCAGACGGCTCTGGGAGAGGCTCAGGAGGCGACGGATCTCTATGAAGCCAGCATCAAAAAGACGGATACCGCCAAGAGTGTTTATGACGCTGCGGCCAAAAAACTGACGCAGGCGCAAAATAAATTGCAATCGCTGGACCCGGCTGACCCCGGCTATGCACAAGCTGAAGCCGCGGTAGAACAGGCCGGAAAAGAAGCGACAGAGGCGAAAGAGGCCTTAGATAAGGCCACGGATGCGACGGTTAAAGCAGGCACAGACGCCAAAGCGAAAGCCGAGAAAGCGGATAACATTCTGACCAAATTCCAGGGAACGGCTAATGCCGCCTCTCAGAATCAGGTTTCCCAGGGTGAGCAGGATAATCTGTCAAATGTCGCCCGCCTCACTATGCTCATGGCCATGTTTATTGAGATTGTGGGCAAAAATACGGAAGAAAGCCTGCAAAACGATCTTGCGCTTTTCAACGCCTTGCAGGAAGGGCGTCAGGCGGAGATGGAAAAGAAATCGGCTGAATTCCAGGAAGAGACGCGCAAAGCCGAGGAAACGAACCGCATTATGGGATGTATCGGGAAAGTCCTCGGCGCGCTGCTAACCATTGTCAGCGTTGTGGCCGCTGTTTTTACCGGTGGGGCGAGTCTGGCGCTGGCTGCGGTGGGACTTGCGGTAATGGTGGCCGATGAAATTGTGAAGGCGGCGACGGGGGTGTCGTTTATTCAGCAGGCGCTAAACCCGATTATGGAGCATGTGCTGAAGCCGTTAATGGAGCTGATTGGCAAGGCGATTACCAAAGCGCTGGAAGGATTAGGCGTCGATAAGAAAACGGCAGAGATGGCAGGCAGCATTGTTGGTGCGATTGTCGCCGCTATTGCCATGGTAGCGGTCATTGCGGTGGTCGCAGTTGTCGGGAAAGGCGCGGCGGCGAAACTGGGTAACGCGCTGAGCAAAATGATGGGCGAAACGATTAAGAAGTTGGTGCCTAACGTGCTGAAACAGTTGGCACAAAACGGCAGCAAACTCTTTACCCAGGGGATGCAACGTATTACTAGCGGCCTGGGTAATGTGGGTAGCAAGATGGGCCTGCAAACGAATGCCTTAAGTAAAGAGCTGGTAGGTAATACCCTAAATAAAGTGGCGTTGAGCATGGAAGTCACGAATACCGCAGCCCAGTCAGCCGGTGGGGTTGCCGAGGGGGTATTTATTAAAAATGCCAGCGAGGCGCTTGCTGATTTTATGCTCGCCCGTTTTGCCATGGATCAGATTCAGCAGTGGCTTAAACAATCCGTAGAAATATTTGGTGAAAACCAGAAGGTAACGGCGGAACTGCAAAAAGCCATGTCTTCTGCGGTACAGCAAAATGCGGATGCTTCGCGTTTTATTCTGCGCCAGAGTCGCGCATAAAAACTGCCAAAATAAAGGGAGAAAAATATGTTAATTAGTAATGTGGGAATAAATCCCGCCGCTTATTTAAATAATCATTCTGTTGAGAATAGTTCACAGACAGCTTCGCAATCCGTTAGCGCTAAAGATATTCTGAATAGTATTGGTATTAGCAGCAGTAAAGTCAGTGACCTGGGGTTGAGTCCTACACTGAGCGCGCCTGCGCCAGGGGTATTAACGCAAACCCCCGGAACGATCACGTCCTTTTTAAAAGCCAGTATTCAAAATACCGACATGAATCAGGATTTGAATGCCCTGGCAAATAATGTCACGACTAAAGCGAATGAGGTTGTGCAAACCCAGTTACGCGAGCAGCAGGCAGAAGTCGGAAAGTTTTTTGATATTAGCGGAATGTCTTCCAGTGCCGTTGCGCTGTTGGCTGCCGCGAATACGTTAATGCTGACGTTGAACCAGGCTGATAGCAAACTGTCTGGTAAGTTGTCATTAGTCAGTTTTGATGCAGCTAAAACGACGGCAAGCTCCATGATGCGCGAAGGGATGAATGCGTTGTCCGGTAGTATTTCCCAGAGCGCGCTTCAGTTGGGGATCACTGGCGTGGGCGCCAAACTGGAATATAAGGGGCTGCAGAATGAAAGAGGCGCGCTTAAACATAATGCCGCGAAGATCGATAAACTGACCACTGAAAGCCACAGTATTAAAAACGTGCTGAACGGGCAGAATAGCGTCAAACTTGGTGCTGAAGGCGTCGATTCTCTGAAATCGTTAAATATGAAGAAAACCGGTACCGATGCGACGAAAAATCTTAATGATGCGACGCTTAAATCTAATGCCGGAACCAGCGCCACGGAAAGTCTGGGTATTAAAAACAGTAATAAACAAATCTCCCCTGAACATCAGGCTATTCTGTCGAAACGTCTTGAGTCTGTCGAATCCGATATTCGTCTTGAGCAGAATACCATGGATATGACCCGAATCGATGCGCGCAAGATGCAGATGACGGGCGATCTGATTATGAAGAACTTAGTCACGGTCGGTGGTATTGCAGGGGCGTCCGGGCAGTACGCCGCTACTCAGGAACGTTCCGAGCAGCAAATTAGCCAGGTGAATAACCGGGTTGCCAGCACCGCATCGGACGAAGCCCGTGAAAGTTCACGTAAATCGACCAGCCTGATTCAGGAAATGCTGAAAACAATGGAGAGCATTAACCAGTCGAAAGCATCCGCACTCGCTGCTATCGCAGGCAATATTCGCGCTTAATCTGACAGATCAACTATACGCCATCAGGGGGGGATTTAATCGCCCTCCTGATGGCGAACTGGGGATATTATGCTTAATATTCAAAATTATTCCGCTTCTCCTCATCCGGGGATCGTTGCCGAACGGCCGCAGACTCCTTCGGCGAGCGAGCACGCCGAGATTGCCGTGGTACCGTCTACCACAGAACATCGCGGCACAGATATCATTTCATTATCGCAGGCGGCTACTAAAATCCAGCAGGCACAGCAGACGCTGCAGTCAACGCCACCGATTTCTGAAGAGAATAATGACGAGCGCACGCTGGCGCGCCAACAGTTGACCAGCAGCCTGAATGCGCTGGCGAAGTCCGGCGTGTCATTATCCGCAGAACAAAATGAGAACCTGCGGAGCACGTTTTCTGCGCCGACGTCGGCCTTATTTAGCGCTTCGCCTATGGCGCAGCCGAGAACAACCATTTCTGATGCTGAGATTTGGGATATGGTTTCCCAAAATATATCGGCGATAGGTGACAGCTACCTGGGCGTTTATGAAAACGTTGTCGCAGTCTATACCGATTTTTATCAGGCCTTCAGTGATATTCTTTCCAAAATGGGAGGCTGGTTATCGCCTGGTAAGGATGGAAATACCATTAAGCTAAATGTTGACTCACTTAAAAGTGAAATAAGTAGTTTAATTAATAAATACACTCAAATAAATAAAAATACGATTTTATTTCCCTCGCAAACTGGCAGCGGAATGACAACAGCAACGAAAGCGGAAGCTGAGCAGTGGATTAAAGAATTGAATTTACCGGACAGCTGTCTAAAGGCGTCTGGTTCTGGTTATGTCGTACTGGTGGATACGGGGCCACTGAGCAAAATGGTTAGCGATCTTAATGGAATAGGATCGGGTTCAGCCCTTGAACTGGATAACGCCAAATATCAAGCCTGGCAGTCGGGTTTTAAAGCACAGGAAGAAAATCTGAAAACCACATTACAGACGCTGACGCAAAAATATAGCAATGCCAATTCATTGTACGACAACCTGGTAAAAGTGCTGAGCAGTACGATAAGTAGCAGCCTGGAAACCGCCAAAAGCTTCCTGCAAGGATAACAGAAGAGGATATTAATAATGGTTACAAGTGTAAGAACTCAGCCCCCCGTCATAATGCCAGGTATGCAGACCGAGATCAAAACGCAGGCCACGAATCTTGCGGCGAATCTTTCCGCGGTCAGAGAAAGTGCCACAGCAACGCTGTCAGGGGAAATTAAAGGCCAGCAACTGGAAGATTTTCCCGCGCTGATCAAACAGGCGAGTCTGGATGCGTTGTTTAAATGCGGGAAAGACGCCGAGGCGTTAAAAGAAGTTTTTACCAATTCAAATAATGTCGCCGGTAAGAAAGCGATAATGGAGTTTGCCGGCCTCTTTCGTTCAGCGCTCAACGCCGCCAGTGATTCTCCTGAGGCGAAGACGCTACTGATGAAGGTGGGGGCAGAGTATACCGCGCAAATCATAAAAGATGGCCTGAAAGAAAAGTCAGCTTTTGGGCCATGGCTGCCAGAAACAAAGAAAGCGGAAGCGAAGCTGGAAAACCTGGAAAAGCAGCTGTTAGATATCATCAAAAATAACACTGGCGGTGAATTAAGTAAATTATCGACGAATCTTGTTATGCAGGAGGTGATGCCCTATATTGCCAGCTGCATTGAACATAACTTTGGCTGTACGTTAGATCCGTTAACCCGCAGCAGTCTTACGCAGCTTGTTGACAAAGCGGCGGCGAAGGCGGTTGAGGCGCTTGATATGTGCCACCAAAAATTAACGCAAGAGCAGGGTACCAGCGTAGGACGGGAAGCCCGGCACCTTGAAATGCAAACGTTGATACCCCTGCTGCTACGTAATGTTTTTGCACAAATTCCTGCAGATAAACTGCCTGACCCTAAAATTCCGGAACCTGCGGCTGGACCAGTACCTGATGGTGGGAAAAAAAGCAGAACCTACGGGTATTAATATCAATATTAATATTGATAGCAGTAACCATAGCGTGGATAACAGTAAGCATATTAACAATAGCCGAAGCCATGTCGATAATAGCCAGCGCCATATCGATAATAGCAACCATGATAATAGCCGGAAGACGATTGATAATAGCCGAACATTTATTGATAACAGCCAACGCCATGGCGAGTCACACCATTCGACTAACAGCAGCAACGTAAGTCATAGTCATTCGCGTGTGGATTCGACTACGCATCAAACGGAGACCGCACACAGCGCCAGCACAGGGACAATTGACCATGGCATCGCGGGTAAAATTGACGTCACGGCTCATGCGACGGCAGAGGCTGTGACCAACTCTTCATCCGAAAGTAAAGATGGAAAGGTGGTCACGTCAGAAAAGGGCACTACGGGTGAAACAACCTCTTTTGATGAAGTCGATGGCGTAACCAGCAAGAGCATTATCGGCAAGCCGTTACAGGCCACGGTGCACGGCGTTGATGATAATAAACAGCAAAGCCAGACGGCAGAGATTGTGAATGTGAAGCCGCTTGCCAGTCAACTGGCTGGCGTCGAGAATGTTAAAATCGATACCTTACAATCAGACTCGACGGTAATTACAGGTAATAAAGCCGGTACGACCGATAATGATAATAGCCAGACAGATAAGACTGGCCCATTTTCTGGTTTGAAGTTTAAGCAAAATAGTTTCCTCTCAACAGTACCGAGCGTTACGAATATGCATTCAATACATTTCAACGCCCGTGAGGCGTTTTTGGGTGTGATACGTAAAGCCCTGGAGCCGGATGCCTCTACACCGTTTCCTGTACGCAGAGCGTTTGACGGCTTGCGTGGGGAAATATTACCCAATGACACGATAAAGAGTGCAGCGTTGAAAGCGCAATGTAGCGATATTGACAAACACCCAGAATTGAAAGCGAAAATGGAGACGCTCAAAGAGGTCATTACTCATCATCCACAAAAAGAAAAACTGGCTGAGATTGCATTGCAGTTTGCCAGAGAGGCGGGGTTGACCAGGCAAAAAGGGGAAACTGACTATGTGTTAAGTAATGTGCTGGACGGCCTTATCGGAGATGGTAGCTGGCGAGCTGGCCCGGCTTACGAGTCATACCTGAATAAACCTGGTGTGGATCGGGTTATTACTACCGTTGATGGCTTGCACATGCAGCGTTAATTAACTGGGAAAGATGCGATGAATATGGATATTGAAGCAAGAGTCAAAAAAGTGATCACCTCCTGTATTGCCGTTGATGTTGATAGTATCAATGGTCAGACCCATCTGGTTGAGGATCTTTACGCTGACTCATTGGATTTAATTGATATTGTATTTGGTCTTAGTGAGGAGTTTGACATTAGTTGTAATGAAAACGATCTTCCTGATATGACGACCTTTGCGGATATATGCCGTGTTGTTAAAAAAAGTCTTGAGTCCAGGGTGTAGTATTTTTCTCTCGCTCGACAACAATTGAACAAGATTAATTGTTATGAAAATCATCACACATGTAGTACCCGGTTCAGGTATGGCTGCAATATATGATGATATTGCTGACAGTCCGCGTTTTGTTATTAAAGGCAAGTTACGTCATGTTGAAAATGATCCGAAGGAACTGCTGATTTGTGTTCCGATGCGTAGTGAATGGCTATTCTACTGGATTAAAGGAGAGAAATATTGCGCCCGGCGATGGGCGCGAAAAAATATCAAGACATTGTGTAACCAGATTAAATTTGAAGAAGCAATCTTATAAAAGATATAATTAAAGAGGAAAGTAAATTGCAAGCACACCAGGATATTATCGCTAATATTGGTGAGAAATTGGGTTTACCGCTCACTTTTGACGACAACAATCAGTGCTTATTACTACTCGATAGCGATATTTTTACGTCTATTGAAGCTAAAGATGATATCTGGTTATTGAACGGTATGATTATACCGCTATCGCCTGTTTGTGGCGATTCTATCTGGCGGCAGATTATGGTGATTAATGGTGAACTGGCTGCGAATAATGAAGGTACGTTAGCGTATATTGATGCCGCAGAGACGTTGTTGTTTATACATGCAATTACCGATCTGACAAATATTTATCATATCATATCGCAGCTTGAGTCATTTGTGAATAAGCAGGAAGCGCTCAAAAACATACTACAGGAATATGCTAAGGTATGAGGAGAGGAAGTTGAATAATTTAACATTGTCTTCATTTTCAAAATCTGGCGTGTCGAGTGATACCCGGCTATATATTGCTAAGGAAAATACTGATAAGGCATATGTTGCGCCTGAAAAATTTTCGTCAAAAGTATTAACCTGGCTTGGAAAAATGCCCTTATTTAAAAACACTGAAGTGGTGCAAAAACACACGGAAAATATCAGAGTACAGAACCAAAAGATTTTACAGACATTTCTCCAGGCACTAACGGAAAAATATGGGGAAAAAGCGGTCAATAATGCTTTGTACATGTCCAGTATAAATATGAACAAACCCCTTACCCAACGTTTAGTAGTGCAGATCACGGAGTGTGTAAAAGGTGCTGACGGAGGGTTTATAAATATTATTAAGAACAAGGATAATGTTGGTGTCATGAATGCCGCTTTAGTCATAAAAGGCGGCGATACAAAAGTGACAGAACAAAATAACGATGTTGGTGCAGAAAGTAAGCAACCTTTACTCGATATCGCGCTAAAGGGACTTAAGAGAACAATACCGCAACTGGAACAAATGGATGGAAATAGCCTGCGAGAAAACTTCCAGGAGATGGCTTCAGGTAACGGCCCGCTGCGTTCATTAATGACGAATTTACAGAGTTTAAATAAAATTCCAGAGGCTAAACAACTTAATGATTATGTTACAACGTTAAAAAATATTCAGATAGGAGCAGACAGGTTCTCACAATGGGGAACCTGTGGGGGAGAGGTTGAGAGGTGGATTGATAAAGCCTCTACTCATGAATTAACCCAGGCTGTAAAAAAAATTCACGTTATTGCTAAAGAACTGAAAAACGTTACAGCTGAATTTGAGAAAATAAAAGCTGGTGCGTCAATGCCACAGACGATGAACGGACCGACACTGGGCCTGGCACGGTTTGCGGTCAGCAGCATCCCCATTAATCAGCAAACCCAGGTGAAACTGAGCGATGGAATGCCTGTGCCAGTGAATACGTTAACTTTTGACGGTAAGCCTGTGGCGTTAGCCGGTTCGTACCCAAAAAATACGCCGGATGCGCTGGAAGCGCATATGAAAATGCTTCTTGAAAAAGAATGCTCATGCCTGGCGGTGTTAACGTCGGAAGATCAGATGCAGGCAAAACAATTACCAGCCTATTTCAGAGGGAGCTACACCTTTGGCGAGGTGCATACCAACAGCCAAAAAGTGAGTTCAGCCAGTCAGGGAGGTGCGATAGACCAATACAATATGCAACTGTCCTGCGGGGAAAAGCGGTATACAATCCCGGTATTGCATGTGAAAAATTGGCCAGATCACCAGCCGTTACCGTCTACTGATCAGTTAGAATACCTGGCGGATAGGGTGAAAAATAGTAACCAAAATGGCGCGCCGGGGCGTAGTTCATCAGATAAGCATTTACCGATGATTCATTGTCTGGGCGGAGTGGGAAGAACCGGAACGATGGCGGCGGCTCTTGTACTTAAGGATAATCCTCATAGTAATCTAGAGCAGGTACGTGCAGATTTCCGGAATTCACGGAACAATAGAATGCTGGAAGACGCCTCACAGTTTGTACAACTAAAAGCAATGCAAGCCCAGTTGCTTATGACGACGGCAAGCTGATAAAAACATAGCTTACTTTTAGAACTATCTGAAAGTAAGCTATTTCTGTATAATTATTTGTTTACCGCGATAGAAAGTCTTTTGTTTTTCTCTTCTGCTGACATCACTTTTAATTTTCTGTAATTCTCCCAAATTTTTTTAGCATAACGTTTCCTTATATCCGATCGTTTCGGAGACGTCCCGGCATTATAAGCGCCAACGGCCTCCCAGCTATAACCGTAGATTTTCATCATATCTGATAAAATGGATGCGCCCACAATGACAGAAATGCAGGGATCCTGTAACAACTGTTTTTCACTAATCCCCATTTTTTTCAGCCTTTTCATATGGAAGCTGTTAATTTGCATCAGGCCAAGATCGGTTGAACCATCTCGGTTATGACCAATGGCGCCTGGTTTCATCGCCGATTCCTGCTGGGCGATAGCGTAAAGTAGTTCGGATTCAATATTGAACATTTTTTCAGCCTGAAGCCAGCAATCAGCCCATGCTGTATTTATGCTAAGCAACCAGATTACGATGATAAAAAAAATAATGCATATCTCCTCTCTCAGATTTTACCGTAATTTAATCAAGCGGGGATCCTGTTTCCATCTTTTGAACCAAATATTGTCTTCGTTTTTAAATTTGTTCCACATTTTCTCGGCAATAGCTTCGCCGTGGGCAACCAGCACTAACGGTAATAATCCCGGATTATTATCAATACGCTGTTCGCTTTCCAGAAACTCTCTTATCGTTGGTAAGGCACGCTCGCTATTCTGACAGTATTCAGCATAAAGAAGATTAACAGCAATAAGTCCTGTTATTTCCTGCGTGGATATTTCTTTAGTTAATTTTCGTGCCAGTTCATGTTTACCTTTAAGCGAAAGAAACATAACCTGCATACTTAATAATATTGGATTATCCTGCAGGTGTTGTGAGCGTAATTCATCGCCTAAACGTATAGCATCATCAATACCGGTATGATAATAGGTAATCCACAGCTTAGTGATCCCTGCGGCTGCGCGCGTTGGGTCCAATTTTAAACACTCGTTAATCGTTTGTAAGGCCTCCTCCAACTGACCAGCCATGAAAAGATTCCAGCCATAATAATATTTAATATCTGCAGAAATGGGCGAAAGTAAGTTAGCTTGTTTGAATAGCAAACTCCCGACGATGTATTCTGAGTGAATCGTATTAATTAGCCCCAGTAATCCTAAAGCTTGTGGATTATTGTGGTCCAGCTCTGTCGCCTTAATCGCATGTTCTTTAGCTTTGATCATAGCGTTTTGTTTATCAAAAATCCCCATTTGCGTCATGCTGAGGTAGCATTCTGCCAGCGCACAGTAAGGCGCAATGCTGTTTGGCGACATATTAACGCATTGAGTCAGCAATTTAAGCGCTTGCTGTAAGCTATAGGGGGTGTATTGATTTAACTCATGCTTACCGCGTAAGTAAACCATAGTACTGTCAATCGAATTTAGCTCGCTAATCTGCTTTGTGTCCCAGCGAAGCCCGGGAATACATCTGAGCAAAAGATTCGCAATTTTGTTTTGCAAGAGAGAAGCGGGTTGGTGTTCTATCAACTTAATGCTTTCCTGGTGCAGCAGGTGATAACCTTTAACCCGAACTATCTCGATCTGTACAATATTATCATTACCATCGGGTATCATCTGCCCGGAGATATAATAATCGGGGCGTAATTGATCCATGAGCTCAAGAATATCCTTAACACTGCGGCAGTTCTTCGTAATGGTCACCGGCAGCACGCTCAGGCCAAAGGGTGCATACTGCGATAATCCTTTCACGATAGAGTAATGCAGACTCTCGGATTGAACCTGATCCTGCATCTGAAAAGGAAGTATCGCCAATGTATGAGTCGTAGGTTGCGGCGCTGGCGGAGACACCACTACGACCGGACGATTAAACCGATAGCCCTGTCCGTACAGTGTTTCAATGTAACGATGCTCTTTATCTTCCGACAGAATACGTCGTAAGGCATAAATACAGCGGGTAAGAGATTCTTCGTTAACTTCCGCGTCGCCCCATACCTGGTCCAGTAAGGTGTTTTTACTCACAATCTCGCCGGCGGCTTCGAGCAGGATGACCAGAACGGCATATTCTTTTGGCGGAATATTGACTTTCTTTTCTGAGCGTAGCAGGGAGCCGTCCATGTTGAGTATGAAATCATCAAAGACGAATTTTTTATTCGATACAGGAACAGGATTAAAATGTGGCATGATAATAGTGTATTCTCTTACAGGGTGAAAAGTTATAATAACTAATACAAGTCGTTAGGATAGAATCTACTGTTTCAGTAATTCTGCTGTTAGTACTAACGGTCAGGTTGAGCTTTTATTATGAGCTTAATGTCATATTCTACGGGCTCGGGTTTATATGTTTTTAACATTTGATTATTTAGCTTATGCCTGTGCTTTAAATAACTGACATGTTGGTAATAATATTGTTATAACTAACTGTGATTATCGAATGGACGCTGCCGTATATCCTGGTGCAGAGAGAGTCAGCGCCGGGCATCTAAATATTTACATATTTAACTTGGCCTCATTGCAATAGAGATTAGTTTTGTAGCTATCTTACTGCATTTTTTGGGGGTGTAAATGCTGCTTATTATATCTTCATGGTTAATGGTCTGATAATTACACCATCAGAACCATTTTTCTCGAAGATTTCCACTAAATGACCATTCGTTGAAAGTTTAAGAGTGTAATTTGTCTTAGGTTCCAAAATATAAATGAAAGACTGTTTTTAATGGTGCGCTTATTTTTATATTTTTTTGCAAAATAATGATATCGTCTTTTCTTTACTCCCTTCAGCTATAGCGTCAAAAAGGCAGGGGGTTTATGAGCAGTATCATCCTCAGGCTGGCCCCAGGCATTATATCGATATCAGGAGGAAGAGAAGAGGTATGCCTGGCAGAAAGCTAACAAGCGTGACTGTTTCGGTATAGACCGTTCAGGCAAATAGTTCTCAGAGGGAACGGATGATGTATAAATATGAATAAAATGCCGGCCTTAATCCACAGGGTTAAAGCCGGAAGGAGATAGTGTCATCTGGACGAATTCTTACGCTGTGAATAAGGCAATATCGTTTTACCAGTCATCATAGCGATGACAAGTTCACAAAAATCGTGTTATATAATCAGCCTTACTTTAAATTACCAGAGATATCAGTATAAGCTGTCTTCCGGACAGAACAATGATATTGAATAGCCTCCCATCCTGATAGAGCGTGTTAATGCGCAGTCTGAATTTTAAATTATTACAATTTTAATAAAAATCTTTACTTAAGTGACAGATACAAAAAATGTTAATGGTTCGCCATTTTTATGAATGTCGATGGCGTAGTTTTAAAATATTTTTTGAAACATTGAATGAAGTAGGACGTGCTGTCATAACCACATTTTAATGCTACAGCATTAACATTATGGTTGCCTATGCGTAAAAGTTTTGCTGCCTGATTCATTCTTGCCGATAAGTAGATGTCGCTAAAGCTGGTACCTTCTTCTGCAAGTTTCCGTTTGAGCGTTGACGTACTCATAAATATATGATCGGCAACATCCGTAAGCTTCCACTGTCTACTGGGTGACGAAGATATAATGTTGTAAACGCGCTCCTTTAACGTTATCTGAGCCGAGCTAAGGATGATCTCATAACTCTCCGGGAGTCGGAGAAAAGCAGTAAGCAGGAACAGCAGAAAATAAGGAATTAACTCTTCATTTTCAATACAACTCTTGTTGTTACAGTTACTGCAACCTTTGCTTGTATCCTTCGTACAGGAGAACGCCGTTTTCAGATGTTCAAATACCTCTCTTCTGGCAGGAAAGTCAGGCGTATAGAAGATTTTCTGCGCTTTCTCTGTGGGTACCGCCATTTTTGTTTGCTGCTCGTTTGGGATAAGTGCATAGAGAGCGCCAAGTCGTTGCGTCGGTATCTCGAGTATATCGAAATCCATGTGGCCATTGACCTCTTCAAGCGTCACGTTAACTACCTGCTCTTTTTTGAGCACCAACATCCCAGGTTCGTCACAGTAAATCGTATCGTGATTATTGCTAATCGTCAGTTTACCGCTCCGAAAGCAAACTAAAGTGAAACTGCTTACATAAAGATTTTTGATGGTAACCTGCTGAGTCTGACTTTTAATTTGCTGCCGGGTATTTGTCAAAAGTGATTTTAATTTCTGTAAGTTATCTGCGGCAGGACGCTGATGACTATTACTTACAAAGGTTACATTTTCCATATTATCCCTTTGTTGATGTTATTTTAATGTTCCTTACTGGTATCCTACTGAAAAAATCTGAGTTGTAAATGCTCTTTATTAGCGTGTGTTGGCAATGGTCTGATTGTTACACCAAAAGAACCCAAATTTGGGTGATTTATCTACAGTAGTTTAAGCCCCAATGGGGATGATGGTTCTTTTAATATGTGTTGAGACGCATTATACAGAATAAATTGATTTTATTTCTCACTTTTCATTCTATTTTCATCAGGAATCCCTGTGTCCTGTGCGGTAATCTGCTGCTATCGAGAACGACAGACATCGCTAACAGTATATATGGAAACATCAAAAGAGAAGACGATAACAAGCCCAGGGCCATACATAGTTCGATTACTTAACAGCTCACTGAACGGCTGTGAGTTTCCATTGCTGACAGGCCGAACACTCTTTGTGGTAGGTCAGAGTGATGCGCTCACTGCTTCAGGCCAACTCCCTGATATACCTGCCGATAGCTTTTTTATCCCGCTGGACCATGGCGGAGTAAATTTTGAAATCCAGGTGGATACGGATGCGACCGAAATTATACTCCATGAGCTGAAAGAAGGAAATTCTGAATCTCGTTCGGTGCAATTAAATACGCCAATACAGGTCGGTGAATTGCTTATCCTGATTCGCCCGGAAAGCGAGCCGTGGGTGCCCGAGCAGCCTGAGAAGTTAGAAACGTCTGCAAAAAAGAACGAGCCGCGTTTTAAAAACGGAATTGTAGCAGCACTGGCCGGGTTTTTTATATTGGGAATTGGGACGGTGGGGACGTTATGGATACTTAACTCGCCGCAGCGGCAGGCCGCAGAGCTCGATTCGTTATTGGGGCAGGAGAAGGAGCGCTTTCAGGTGTTGCCAGGACGGGACAAAATGCTCTATGTCGCTGCGCAAAATGAAAGAGATACGCTGTGGGCTCGTCAGGTTTTAGCGAGGGGCGATTATGATAAAAATGCGCGAGTGATTAACGAAAACGAAGAAAATAAGCGTATCTCTACCTGGCTGGATACCTATTATCCGCAGCTGGCTTATTATCGGCTTCATTTCGATGAGCCGCGTAAACCCGTTTTCTGGCTAAGCCGCCAGCGAAACACGATGAGCAAGAAAGAGCTCGAGGTGTTAAGTCAAAAGCTGAGAGCGCTAATGCCTTACGCGGATTCGGTTAACATCACGTTGATGGACGATGTTACCGCCGCAGGCCAGGCGGAAGCGGGGCTAAAACAGCAGGCGTTACCTTATTCCCGCAGGAATCATAAGGGGGGCGTAACGTTTGTTATTCAGGGGGCGCTCGATGATGTAGAAATACTCAGAGCCCGTCAATTTGTCGATAGCTATTACCGCACATGGGGAGGACGCTATGTGCAGTTTGCGATCGAATTAAAAGATGACTGGCTCAAGGGACGCTCATTTCAGTACGGGGCGGAAGGTTATATCAAAATGAGCCCAGGCCATTGGTATTTCCCAAGCCCACTTTAATTTAACGCAAATAAGGAAGTCATTATGCCAACACCTTGGTCAGGCTATCTGGATGAAGTTTCAGCAAAATTTGATACGGGCGTTGATGATCTACAAACGCAGGTAACAGAGGCGCTGGATAAATTAGCAGCAAAACCCTCCGATCCGGCGCTACTGGCGGCGTATCAGAGTAAGCTCTCGGAATATAACTTGTACCGTAACGCGCAATCGAACACGGTAAAAGTCTTTAAGGATATTGATGCTGCCATTATTCAGAACTTCCGTTAATCAGTTATAAGGTGGATTATGTCGATTGCAACTATTGTCCCTGAGAATGCCGTTATAGGGCAGGCGGTCAATATCAGGTCTATGGAAACGGACATTGTCTCGCTGGATGACCGGCTACTCCAGGCTTTTTCTGGTTCGGCGATTGCCACGGCTGTGGATAAACAGACGATTACCAACAGGATTGAGGACCCTAATCTGGTGACGGATCCTAAAGAGCTGGCTATTTCGCAAGAGATGATTTCAGATTATAACCTGTATGTTTCTATGGTCAGTACCCTTACTCGTAAAGGAGTCGGGGCTGTTGAAACGCTATTACGCTCATGATTCGTCGATATCTATATACTTTTCTGCTGGTAATGACCCTTGCCGGCTGTAAGGATAAGGATCTTTTAAAAGGACTGGACCAGGAACAGGCTAATGAGGTCATTGCCGTTCTGCAAATGCACAATATAGAGGCGAATAAAATTGATAGCGGAAAATTGGGCTATAGCATTACCGTTGCTGAGCCTGATTTTACCGCTGCGGTGTACTGGATTAAAACTTATCAGCTTCCTCCCCGGCCACGGGTGGAAATAGCGCAGATGTTCCCGGCGGATTCGCTGGTATCGTCTCCGCGAGCTGAAAAGGCCAGGTTATATTCGGCTATTGAACAGCGACTGGAACAGTCATTACAGACGATGGAGGGCGTGCTCTCCGCCAGGGTCCATATTAGTTATGATATTGATGCTGGTGAAAATGGCCGCCCGCCAAAACCTGTTCATCTGTCGGCATTAGCCGTATATGAACGAGGTTCGCCGCTTGCGCATCAGATCAGCGATATCAAGCGTTTCTTAAAGAATAGTTTTGCCGATGTGGATTATGACAACATTTCTGTTGTGTTGTCAGAACGTTCTGATGCCCAATTACAGGCTCCCGGCACACCAGTAAAACGTAATTCTTTTGCAACCAGTTGGATTGTGTTGATTATTTTGTTATCCGTGATGTCAGCAGGCTTTGGCGTCTGGTATTACAAAAACCATTATGCCCGCAATAAGAAAGGCATAACGGCTGATGATAAGGCGAAATCGTCAAATGAATAGGCAGCCATTACCCATTATCTGGCAAAGAATCATTTTTGATCCGTTATCGTATATCCATCCTCAGCGGTTGCAGATAGCGCCGGAAATGATTGTCAGACCCGCCGCCAGGGCGGCGGCAAATGAGTTAATACTGGCGGCATGGCGGCTTAAGAACGGAGAAAAGGAGTGTATTCAAAACTCACTGACGCAGCTGTGGCTGCGTCAGTGGCGCCGACTGCCGCAAGTAGCGTATTTACTCGGTTGCCATAAACTGAGAGCCGATCTGGCAAGGCAGGGGGCCTTGCTTGGCCTGCCGGATTGGGCGCAAGCATTTTTGGCAATGCATCAGGGAACAAGTTTATCTGTCTGCAATAAGGCGCCGAATCACCGGTTTTTACTTAGCGTCGGATATGCACAGTTAAATGCCCTAAATGAATTTTTACCTGAATCTTTAGCACAGCGTTTTCCTTTGCTTTTTCCTCCATTTATTGAGGAGGCATTGAAGCAGGATGCTGTAGAAATGTCAATTTTGCTACTGGCCTTACAATATGCTCAAAAATATCCCAATACCGTCCCCGCTTTCGCCTGTTGAGGGGATACTGATAAAGCGTAAAACGCTGGAACGTTATTTCTCTATTGAAAGATTAGAACAGCAGGCGCATCAACGGGCTAAGCGTATTTTGCGAGAGGCGGAAGAAGAGGCAAAGACCTTGCGGATGTACGCCTATCAGGAAGGTTACGAGCAGGGAATGATAGACGCGTTACAGCAGGTCGCCGCTTATCTTACTGATAATCAGACAATGGCCTGGAAGTGGATGGAAAAAATACAGATTTATGCCCGCGAGTTATTTTCAGCTGCGGTCGACCATCCCGAAACGCTTTTAACCGTCCTGGATGAGTGGCTAAGGGATTTCGATAAGCCTGAGGGGCAACTTTTTTTAACACTGCCAGTTAATGCGAAAAAAGATCACCAAAAACTGATGGTGTTGCTTATGGAGAACTGGCCAGGCACTTTTAATCTTAAATATCATCAGGAACAGCGCTTTATCATGAGTTGCGGCGATCAGATCGCAGAATTTTCACCTGAACAATTTGTTGAAACAGCAGTAGGCGTCATTAAGCATCATCTTGATGAACTTCCACAAGACTGCCGGACGATTTCTGATAACGCCATTAACGCACTTATTGATGAATGGAAGACAAAAACGCAAGCATTGTAAAATGGAGGTTATAAGGTGATACCGGGTACGATTCCGACTTCTTATTTGGTCCCGACAGCAGATACTGAAGCGACGGGTGTGGTTTCGTTGAGTGCCAGGGCCGCTATGCTGAATAATGTGGATAGCGCGCCTTTAAGCAATGGCGGCGACGTTGATCTTTATGATGCATTCTACCAACGACTTTTGGCGCTTCCTGAGTCAGCCTCTTCTGAAACGCTTAAAGATAGCATTTATCAAGAGATGAATGCCTTCAAAGATCCTAAAAGTGGTGATTCGGCTTTTGTTTCTTTTGAGCAGCAAACGGCTATGCTACAAAACATGTTAGCAAAAGTTGAACCGGGCACCCATTTATATGAGGCTTTAAACGGGGTATTAGTTGGTACAATGAATGCACAGTCACAAATGACCTCCTGGATGCAGGAGATTATTTTATCGGGCGGGGAAAACAAAGAGGCAATTGACTGGTGAGCCCCCCATTGCTGGCGATTTGTGATAAGGTATGGTGTATATATCAGCAAATAATGCAGAAAATGCACCATGCCAGTGTATCTATCTTATTGATGTATATGGATTATTAAGGTATCTGCCAGGCGTTTTATTCTGAAAGGATTATATTAATATTGTAAGCTTTTATTACAAAATTGTGCATAAAGTTTGTAAGGGTATCTTTTTGTGACGAAATGAACGCGCTTTGGAATGTAATTATTGGCTATAATAATAAAAAAATCGGATTTAAATCATCTCTGTGAGTTTTAATTATTTGTTTATAAGAATATAACGATTTTGAGTTCCTTATAGCACACAGGATAAAATATGGTATTGCCTTCAATGAATAAATCAGTTGAGGCCATTAGCAATAATCACCTTCAACAACCGAACAAATTTCCATTAATAAATGGATTAGCTGACGTAAGAGACTATTATGTCGCAAACTGCTTATTGTTTAAACTTAATAAAGGCAGTTTGCGAATTGAAAACGAATTTGGGGAGTTCATCGAACAATCTGCGCCGTGTTTATTTTTATTGGAAAAAGATCAAACAATCACGCTTAGTATGAGCGAAATAGAAGGACATATTGATTTTTCTTCACTGGAAGTTTCCTATGACTTAATGCAAAAATTCTACAAAGTTTTTTACAGTACAAGAAACTATAATGATCGAGAGCTATCATTAAAAACGAAACCAAAGTATTTTTTTCATGCGGACTTGTTGCCAGGGATGAGTGATACTTTTGACTCTATTTTGCATGGTGTCGCATGTCCACGGGTTTGTAGTAATGTGAGTATTGATGATCATGATTATTCATATTTCTCATTGATGTATCTTATATCGGCATTTGTACGTAAGCCCGGTGGGTTTGATTTCCTTGAGCGAGCAATAAAAATTACAACAAAAGAGAAAGTTTATAACATTATTATCAGCGATCTCACCCGCAAATGGTCACAGGCTGAGGTGGCAGGAAAGCTGTTTATGAGCGTATCAAGTCTGAAGCGAAAACTGGCCGCTGAAGAGGTGAGTTTTAGCAAAATATACCTGGATGCTCGTATGAATCAGGCTATAAAATTATTACGTATGGGTGCTGGAAATATTTCACAAGTCGCGACGATGTGTGGCTATGATACGCCTTCTTATTTTATCGCTATTTTTAAACGGCATTTTAAGATTACACCGCTTAGCTTTATGCGTACAATGAACCATTGATTTGTGAAATTATTTTAAACGTTACTATCTGTTTGCGTTACAGATACCAAATATTTTTTTAATCGTAGTGTATATTTCAGTATCGCTACACCAGTGATATGTAGCTAATGAAAGGGAACCGAAAGCGTTCATTGTCAGACATACATGGCCACAAGGCGTCAGGCAATCGTTGTACTCTAAGAGATTACAGTAAAGTAAAACAGCAAATTTAATCATTATCAGATTTGTAAAAGGAATTCATTTCGGTAACGACATTGCGCATGTAATAACGTATCTGGTCTTATTACCTTTGTAGTAAGAAGGCGTTATCTACTTGCGCAGTAGTCGCCCAGGAAGAAAAATCATTACCGAAGCTGTGGTCAGTTTTCAAAAAAGGATAAATAAATGAGAAATGTAATTATATACGGTATTAACTGGACTAATTGTTATGCCCTTCAGTCTATTTTTAAGCAAAAATATCCGGAAAAGTGCGTTAAAACATGTAACTCATTAACCGCACTTTTGCATTCTCTATCTGATATGCCGGACGCCGGGCTGATTTTAGCTTTGAACCCGCATGAGCATGTTTATCTTTTTCATGCGTTGCAGGCGCGGTTGCAGAACCGTAAAGCTTTGGTAGTGGCAGATCGCTTGTATTATATCGATCGCTGTGTGCTGCAATATTTTGGCGTTATGGATTATGTTTTAAAAGACGAACTATCCTGCGCTATCCGCTCGGATCGAGAGAAGCTCCGTCTTCCGGAAGCCTGGCTGCGTTTCTGCCACAGGCCACAAAAGAAAACCGTGGCTGCTACGTATGCTTTTAATGCCGGCGAGACGCCGGAAGAGGTATTGTTTAATATCAATCAATACGCCTGGTGGAATCTACCTCCCGGTGTCACGCAGGCGAAATATGCGCTGCTGATATTATTATCCTCTGGACATCCGGCAATTGAACTGGCGAAAAAATTTGGTCTGGGAACAAAAACCGTCAGTATTTATCGTAAGAAGGTTATGTATCGTTTGGGGATGGACTCTTCACCGCTATCTCTGTTCCGGGGACTGAAACTAGACGCGCATTTACAGCGCACTGCTTTTGCACATAACCCTGCTGTACCTGACGATAATTGCGCGTTACCGATTGCAGTAGGAATGAATTAAACTATTTTTTATGTGACAATCATTCTCTTGTATTACGTGTAGTTATAAATTTATTTTTTGCTGGGATATTACAGATCTTGTGAGTAATAATCACATTATGCTGGGTTAGCCAAACTCTGAAAAAATTTCGAAACAGGAAAAACATGGGGAGTAAAGCAGCTTATCTTTACGCTTGTTGTAAAGAAATTTAAAGATAGCTGCTTACCATACTGACCAACAACAGATATAGGGTGGCTTTCTACTACAACTGTCGTATTTATTTTCTGAACGCTGCTGTTAAACTTGCGCCTCTGGTACGATTTCATTACGCCTGTCGCGCCATGTTGCGTAAATAAATACCGCAATAAACACGATGGCAAATAATACCACGATGGTCGGCGCTGGCGCACTATCAAGATAAAAAGACAGATAGACGCCCGTAAAAGCGGTAATAACTGACAGACTCACCGCTAATCCCAGCGCGCGCGCAAAGCGTCGCGTCAGCAAAATGGCAATTGCGCCGGGGGCGATAAGCAATGAAATCGACAGAATAATGCCCACCGATTTCAGCGTGGCGACGATAGTCAGCGCAATCATACATAGCAGGCCATAATGCAGTAGCGTGGTATTCAGCCCGCTGGCTTTCGCCTGGTGCGGGTCAAAAGCGTGTAGCAGGAGATCTTTCCATTTCAGCCCAATGACTAACGCAATACCCAGTGCAATAACTGACGTTTGTACGATATCCCCCAGCGATACGCCCAGCATATCCCCAAACAGGATGTGATCCAGATGCACTTCCGATTGAATAGAAACATAGAGCACCAGACCTGCGCCAAACATCCCGGAAAAGACGATGCCCATCACCGTATCACGTTTGATGCGGCTGTTATCGTCCAGATAGCCGGTGGCGATAGCGCAAAATAATCCGGCAATGAAAGCGCCAATCGCCAGGGGGATCCCCACAATATATGCCAGCACGACCCCGGGGAATACCGCATGACTCATTGCGTCGCCCATTAACGCCCAGCCTTTTAACACTAAAAACACGGACAGTAAGGCGCAGGGAATCGCCACAATGACCGAAACCATAAGGGCGTTCACCATAAAATCAAACTGAAAGGGTTCCAGTAACGTTGTTAAGAACATGTCGGCTCCTTCTGCAGGCGGGCGCGTCGACGGTTGGCTAACAGACCGTGTTTCGGGGCGAAAATAAAGGCAGTGATGAACAGTAAGGTTTGCATGACGACAATAATTCCGCCAGTGGCGCCATCCAGCCAGTAGCTAAGCCATGCGCCCAGAAAACTGGTCAGGCTGCCAATCACGACGGCAATTATGAGCAGACGTGGAAAACGGTCGGTGAGTAACCAGGCCGTCGCGCCCGGCGTGACGACGAGACAGATCACCAGGAACGCCCCAACGGTTTGCAGGGCCGCTACGGTAGAGACGGACAATAGAGTGAAAAACAACAGCTTCAGTCGACCCGGATTAAGCCCGATAGAACGCGCATGGGTCTCATCGAAAAAGACGACCATCAAATCTTTCCACTTTAACAGCAGAATCGTCAGCGAGACTGCGCCGATAATCGCCAGTTGCGCAATATCCGCTGGCGCGATCGCCAGCACGTTGCCGAGAATAATCGTCTGGATATTCACCGACATCGGATTGAGCGACACCATAAAAAGGCCGATGCCAAAAAAAGAGGAGAAGATAAGCCCGATAATCGCGTCTTCTTTCAGGCGTGAGCGTTGGTTAAGAAAGAGCATACTGCCTGCCGCCAGTCCGCCGGAAAGAAACGCGCCGAGCGAGAAGGGCAGCCCTAACATCCAGGCGCCAGCGACGCCAGGCACAATAGAGTGAGATAGCGCATCGCCAATGAGCGACCAGCCTTTGAGCATCAAATAGCAGGAGAGAAACGCGCACAGACCGCCCACCATCGCGGAGACCCACATCGCGTTGAGCATATACTGGTAGCCAAACGGCTCAACAAGCCAGTTCATGACGATTTTCCTCCGCTGGCCACGCGCCGGGAAATAAAGGGGCGCTCGTCATCGGTGATGATGTGCTCTTCGCCTCCGCTTAGCGCGATATGACGTAGAACGCCGCTAAACGCCTGTTCCAGATTCGCGGCGGTAAACGTGGTTTCGGTAGGGCCGCTGGCCAGTACGGTTCCTTTAATCATTACCGTATAGTCGCAAAACTCGGTGACGGAGCCGAGATTATGCGTTGAGACCAGCATCGTGCGGCCTTCATCGCGCAGTTCCCGCAGTAGATCGATGATTCGCGCTTCGGTTTTTACATCCACGCCGGTAAAAGGTTCATCCAGCAGGATTACCTGTCCATCCTGAGCGATGGCCCTGGCAAGAAACACACGTTTTTTCTGCCCGCCGGACAGCTCGCCAATCTGCCTGTGACGATACTCCTGCATATCTACCCGCGCCAGCGCGGCGTCAACACAGGCGTGATCATGCGCAGTGGGACGGCGTAGCCAGCCCATATGGCCGTAGCGTCCCATCATCACCACATCTTCTACCAGCACCGGAAATGACCAGTCCACTTCTTCTGATTGCGGAACATAAGCAATGAGGTTTTTTTTCAGCGCCTTGTTGACTGACTGTTGCAGGATAGTGATATCGCCCTGCGCAAGATGCACAAAGCCCATTAACGCTTTAAATAACGTAGACTTACCGGAACCATTTACGCCTACCAGCGCGGCGATTGAACCGCTAGGCACCTGAAAAGTGGCGTCCCGTAGGGCGGTATGACCGTTGCGATACGTCACCGTGACTTGATCAACGGTAATCGCAGATTGACTCATTGTTGACTCCTCAGTCCGTCGTTAATGCCGTTGACGATGGTTTCGGTCGTGACGCGCAGCAGATCCAGATAGGTTGGCACAGGGCCGTCAGCGGCGCTCAGAGAATCGACATACAGCACGCCGCCATAATGCGCGCCGGATTCACGCGCGACCTGGCGGGCCGGTTTATCGGAAACCGTACTCTCGCTAAAGATGGCGGGAATATGGTGCTTTTTAATGGTATCAATCACTTTACGCACCTGTTTTGGCGTCCCCTGTTGATCGGCGTTAATTGGCCAGAGATAAAGCTCTTTCATGTCGTTATCGCGCGCCAGGTAAGAGAACGCGCCTTCACTGGTGACCAGCCAGCGCTGATCGGCGGGAATTTTTTCCAGCTCGGCACGCAACGGATCGGCCATCTGGCGTATTTTCGCTTTATAGCGTTCGGCATTTTGCTTATAGATCTGCGCATTATCCGGATCGTACTTCACCAGGGCGTCGCGAATGTTATCGACATAAATCAGCGCGTTTTCTGCCGACATCCAGGCGTGCGGGTTCGGTTTACCGTTATACGGGCCTTCGGTAATGCCCATCGGTTTGACACCGGTGGAGACGACGACTTCCGGCACGCCGGAAAGGTGCTGATAAAAGCGGGCGAACCATCGCTCCAGGTTCAGACCATTCGCGAGGATAAGCTGTGCCCCCTGCGCTCGTTTAATATCGCCGGGCGTTGGCTGATACTCATGGATTTCAGCGCCGGGTTTGGTAATCGAGCTGACTTCCGCTGCGTCGCCCGCCACGTTTTTCGCCATGTCGGCAATAACGGTAAACGTGGTGATGACTTTAAATTTCTCTTTTGCATAGGCTGGCGATAGCGCGAGTATCGCGACAATACCGGCAATCAGGAGTGTTTTCAGACGATGTAGATTCGTCATAGTATCCCTCGCAACAATGTGGTTAATTAATCATCGAATATAGCCTTTGCTATGTTATATAGCACAAGGCATGAATAAATGAAAATAATTCTTATTTGCGTAATGGCGACGATATGCAGTGATAGTGCTAAAGAGGGATAAGATGTAAAATAAATGCGCCTTAATGTTCGGAGAGAGCACGATGCCTGGTAAACGTATCGCTCGTGAAAAACTGACGATCAAAAAAATGATCGCGCTGTATGAAAGCCAGTGCCCACAGGCGTCAGCGGTGCAGGGGCATTACGACGCGCTGTTCGCCTACGCGCAAAAACGTCTTGATAAATGCGTATTTGGCGAGGAAAAACCCGCCTGTAAGCAGTGCCCGGTGCACTGCTATCAGCCGGCTAAACGCGAGGAGATGAAGCAGATTATGCGTTGGGCAGGTCCGCGAATGCTTTGGCGGCATCCTGTCCTGACCGTGCGGCACCTTATCGACGATAAGCGCCCCGTTCCGGAATTGCCGGAAAAATATCAGCGCAAGAAGTGAAGGGGAAGCGCCAGGCCTACGGCGCGCATCATCTCCAGGCCGGATCAGATCCGGCAACCCGTTACGCTAACGCGTCTTTATCAATACCCAATCGCTTCATACGCGACAACAGGGTGGTTCGTTTAAGCCCCAGACGCTGCGCCGCGCCTTTTGGTCCAGCCACTACGCCATTGGTCTCTTTCAGCACGCGTATAATAAGCTGATATTCATCTTCGCCTTCTTTGGCGCTTTCAGTCGCAACAGGCGAGGTATCGGGTGTTACGGCGGTAATATCCGGCAGCGACAGTTGTAGCACATTGCCGCGCGTCAGCAGCACGGCGCGCTCGACGACATTCTCCAGCTCGCGAACGTTCCCCGGCCATTCCATGCTGCTGAGCGTGCGCAGCGTTTCAGCGGGAATGCTGTCGATATTACGCCCCATTCGGCGGGCGATTTTGAAGGTGAACGCTTTGACCAGTAGTGGAATATCTTCCGGACGTTCGCGTAACGGAGGAAGCTGGATCGGAAATACATTCAGCCGATAGTAGAGATCGTTACGGAATTCGCGATCGGCGACCATTTTTTCCAGATCGCGGTTAGTCGCGGCGATCAGCCGCACGTCGGTCTGGATCAGTTTATTGCTGCCGAGACGTTCAAACTCTTGCTCCTGAAGGACGCGCAGCAGCTTAGGCTGTAGCTCCAGCGGCATGTCGCCCACTTCATCCAGAAACAGCGAGCTTTTATCCGCCAGCTCGAAACGGCCAATCCGCTGCGCGCTGGCGCCGGTAAACGCGCCGCGCTCATGACCAAACAAATCGCTTTCCAGCAGCCCCGCCGGCATCGCGGCGCAGTTCATCTTTACCATCCTGCGTCCGCTACGTCCGCTCAGGTTGTGAATGGCGCGGGCAATCAACTCTTTACCGGTTCCCGTTTCGCCCAGAATCAGCACGGTACTGTCGCTCTGCGCCACCATCTCAACCTGCTTTAGCACGTTGTACATCGCTTCGCTGCGCCCGATGATCTCGCCAAACTCGCTGTCGACGTTATTAAGCTGCTCCGTGAGCGCCAGATTTTCGTCGACCAGGCGTTCCTTCAGACGGTGGATTTCCTGATAGGCCAGCGCATTATCCACGGCAATGGCTACCCGTTCGGCAATCTGACGCAGCAGCTTGAGGTTGGCGGTGGTAAACACTTTTTCTTCGCACTGGGCCAGTTTGAGCACGCCAAGCATCGTCTTGCCGGACATCAACGGCAGCAGGCAAAGCGTCTGGATCTGATTGCCCCAGGTATCGAACAGCATTCGTTCGTAGGGGGCAAGCGGATCGCGTTCGTTGAGGTTGATAAGCAGCATCTCTTTACTTTTAAAGACGCGCTCCGTGAGCGTGCCGGCTTCGTCGACTTCGCTCTGTTCGTGCGCCGGATGATGCTCATCAAGGTAGTGGGTGGAGTAGATATTCAGCTTATTTTTGCGATGGCTGCGCAACACGATGCTGATCGCGTCGATATTGAAATAGTGGTGGATCTCTTTTGCGACTTCGCTTACCAACTCATCAATATCCAGACGCGACAGGACGGCGTTGGTAATCGCAACCAGAATACGGAAGTTATCGCGTTCGCGGCACAACAGATCATAATCGACATTATTGTTTACCCGGTTTTGAATTTGCTCGGCGACCACGCCGACAATTTGGGTAAACGTATGCAGACGGTCATATTCCTTTTCACTCCAGGGGCGATCTTCCTGACGGATGAATTCGCAGCCGCCGAAAATACGGCCCTCCGCGGCTAAAGGAAGCAGACAGCAATGACCAAATTCAGGGTAGAGGCCGCTCGCGGCAAGCTGCGGCCAGGTTTCGGTAAACTCATGGAAATTACAGTGCAATGCATCGGGGCGAGAAAGGATGCGACGTACCGGGCCGTGCGCCAGTACGGTTTCATCTTCATATTCAACAGGACGGCCATTTTCTCGCGTCGCATAATATTGTGCGCGTTGCGACTGCGCCTGCCATAGCACAATGCCGGCGCTGTCGGCGAGCGCTGAACGCTTTACCAGTTGCGAAAGCGCTTCACTGAGCGACGCCAAATCGGGCTGCTGCAATAAGGTACGAGTGATATCGAACAAGCCTTGCTGTCCAAGATCGCTCATGGGTGTATACGACATGTTGCTTTTCCAGGAAAATACCGCAAAACGGTGCGAAAACGGTAAATGAATTATAGGTATAAGTCGTAAGTTATTGCCGGATGGCTGACCGCAAACTCGCTGGTCACACACTCCGTAGGCCTGATAAGCAAAGCGCCATCAGGCGTTAATGCAGCGTTAATGCCGGATCTCGCCGCAAATGCGTCTTATCCGGCCTACAGTATGCTGCCAACAGGCTGCTAGCATATACGAGGTAATGGTTCGGCGTGTGGCAAATCAAGGGTTCGCTTCACGCCATAGAGTCCGGCTAAGCGAACGCCTTTGCGTTCCACGACTTCGCCAATCAGCGCCGCATCACGTCCCAGCGGATGCGCGCGTAATGCCGCCAACGCCCGATCTGCGGCCTGCCGTTCAACGGCAATCACCAGTTTTCCTTCGTTGGCAAAGTTCAGGGCATCCAGCCCCAACAGCTCGCAGACGCCGCGCACGGCAGGTTTGAGCGGCAGTGCGGATTCGGACAATTCAATACCGTAACCGCAGGACGCCGCAAACTCATGGGCGACCGCATTCACGCCGCCGCGCGTGGCGTCACGCAATGCCTTCACTCCGTCAATATGACGCAACGTCTGAATAAGCGGCGTTAATACTGCGCAGTCGCTCGCCAGCTCGCCATCCAGTCCCAGTTGCTCACGCAGGTTGAGGATAGTGGCGCCGTGATCGCCAAGCGTACCGCTGACTAACAGCACATCGCCAACGCTCAGCGTTTGCGCGCCCCAGTGAATATCGGCGGGAATCGCCCCCATGCCGGCAGTGTTGATAAACAATTTATCCGCCGCGCCGCGCTGCACAACTTTGGTGTCGCCGGTTACAATGGCGATACCCGCTTCCCGTGCGGTCGCCGCCATGCTATTGACCACGCTTTTTAACGTCTCCATCGGCAGCCCTTCTTCAAGGATAAAGCCGCAGGAGAGATAGCGGGGGATCGCGCCGCTCACCGCAACGTCGTTCGCCGTACCGCAAATCGCCAGTTTGCCGATATTGCCGCCGGGGAAAAAGAGCGGATCGATCACATAGCTATCGGTAGAAAACGCCAGACGGTCGCCCTCCGCCGTCAGTTGCGCCAGCTCCAGACGCGCCTGATCTTCTTGTTCCGCCAGCCACGGGTTGGCAAAGGCCTCCATAAACAGGCTATTAATCAACTGTTGCATAGCCTGGCCGCCGCTGCCGTGGGCGAGTTGTATATTGTTCAAACTTCACACTCCTGCTGACGATACTGATACCAGGCGGCGCATGCGCCTTCGGAAGAGACCATCAGCGCGCCGAACGCGGTCTCTGGATTACATGTTTTACCAAATAGCGGGCACTGATGCGGCTTGCATCTGCCGGTCAGCACTTCGCCGCAGCGGGCGCGCGGATCGTCATAGACCTGCTGTGGCGCTGGGCGGAAATGCGCTTCGGCGTCAAAGCGCTGATACTCCGGCGTCAGGTGGACGCCGGAGGATTCAATCACGCCCAGGCCGCGCCACTCGCTGTCGCCATTAACGCAGAACACATCGGCGATGGCCTGCTGCGCCAGCATGTTTCCGGCATCCGGCACCACGCGACGGTATTGGTTTTCAACCTGGCTTAGGGCCGCTATTTTCTGCTCAACCAGCATGACCACGCCTTGCAGTAGATCAAGCGGTTCGAATCCAGCCACCACCAGCGGGCGATGAAAATCGGCGGCGATAAACTGGTACGCCTCGGTGCCGATGACCATGCTGACGTGGCCTGGCGCAAGAAAGGCGTCAATGCCGTTGTCCGGCTGCTCCAGTAGGCTACGCAGCGTCGGGATCAGTGTAATGTGCTGGCAGAAAAAGTAGAAGTTTCGCACGTCACGCTGTTTTGCCTGCTGTAGCGTGATGGCGGTGGTCGGCATGGTGGTTTCAAAGCCCAGCCCGAAAAATACCACTTTGCGGGTCGGGTTATCCTGCGCCAGCTTCAGCGCGTCCATCGGAGAATAAACAATACGCACATCCGCGCCGCGCGCTTTAGCCTGCAACAGAGAACCCTGTTTCCCCGGCACGCGCATGGCATCGCCAAAGGTGCAGAAAATCACCTCCGGATGGCTGGCGATTTCCACGCAACTGTCGATGCGTCCCATTGGCAGCACGCAGACCGGACAACCGGGGCCGTGAATAAACTCCACGTTTTCGGGCAGTAACTGATCGAGACCAAATTTAAAAATCGCGTGGGTATGACCCCCGCAGACTTCCATAATGCGCAGCGGTCGTTCAGCAGTGTAAGGAAGAAGGGCGGCGCGTTCACGCAGGTGTTCAATGAGCTGCATTACCTGTTCCGGCGCACGGTACTCGTCAACAAAACGCATTATCTCTCCTCACCATACAGCAGTGCGCCGACGTCCGGCTCAACATCAAACATATTTTGTAGCGCGTCGAGCGTGTCGCGCGCTTCCGCTTCGTTAATGACGCTCATGGCGAATCCGACATGAACCAGCACCCACTGACCCAGACGCGGCTGACCGTTTTCATCACAACTGCCGACTAATGTGAGATCGACGTCGCGCTGAATGCCGCAGACGTCAACTTTTGCCTGATTGCCGTCAATGGCGCGGATTTGACCCGGAACGCCTATGCACATCGCTGCGCCTCCAGCCAGGCCAGCCACTGATCCATGCCTTCGCCGCTGGTGGCGGAAATCAGGATAATTTCAATCTCCGGGTTCACTTCACGCGCGCTGGCGATGCACTTCTCAACGTCAAAATTGAGGTAGGGCAGCAGATCGACTTTATTGAGCAGCATGAGCGACGCCGCGGCAAACATATGGGGATACTTCAGCGGCTTATCTTCACCTTCGGTCACGGAAAGCACTGCGACTTTATGCTTTTCGCCCAGATCGAAGCTGGCCGGGCAGACAAGATTTCCGACGTTTTCGATAAACAGAATACCGTGGTCATCCAGCGGCAGGCGCGGCGCGGCGTCGGCGATCATTTGCGCGTCAAGATGGCAGCCTTTACCGGTGTTGACCTGAATGGCGGGCGTGCCGGTAGCGCGGATGCGGGCGGCGTCGTTCACTGTCTGCTGGTCGCCTTCAATCACCGCGCACGGTACACGGTCTTTCAATTTCATCAGCGTTTCGGTCAGCAGGGTGGTTTTACCGGACCCGGGGCTGGACACCAGGTTGAGCACCAGTTGCTGGCGGGCGGCGAAACGGGCGCGGTTGCGCTCAGCCAGACGATTATTTTTGTCCAGCACGTCGATTTCAACCTCCAGCATCCGCCGCTGACTCATACCAGGCGCGTGGGTTCCGGCTTCGCCGTGGCCGTAATGCAGATCGCCTTCTGCGGTCTGACTTGGGGTAAAGTCAGGCGTTTTAATGCCGGTAATATTCAGCGCCGGGCGAGCCGCTGGGGCAAAGGGCGCGCTACGAAACGCTGAGTGCGGATTATGTTCATCGCCTTCTATATAAAGGTTGCCTTCAGCGCAACCGCAAGTCGTACACATCGCTTACTCCTGATCTTCTTCTTGTTACAGGCTTTCTGCCGGATGGCGACGCGAGCGTCTTATCCGGCATTAATCTTCAGTTTCATCAATCTCTATGCGCCGAATTTGTAAGCCGTCATCGGCCACAATTCGCAGCGTATCGCTATGACATTGCGGACAACGACGTACACGGTGGGTTAACAACGTGACATATTGTTGACAATGCTCACACCAGCATTCGGCTTCCTGTTCTTCGAGGTGCAGTTTACAACCTTCTGCTATCGTGCCGCGGCATACCAGATCAAAACAAAAGGAAAGAGCGCTGGTTTCCACGCAAGAAAATGCGCCAATTTTGATCCAGACGGCTGTCACACGTTTTGCACCGTATGCTGAAGCCTGTTGTTCAATCAATTCCAGTGCCCGTTGGCAGAGGGTGATTTCGTGCATATCGCCTCCCGTAGTGGTTGCCCCTGTAAAGCAATATTTATGCCAATATTTGTATCCCCTGGCAGGTTAATGTCGACGATGACGAAATGACATGTCGTCACCGCGTCGAAACGGCAGTAACTGTGCGCGTCTTCCATTAAAAACAATAAGTTAAAAATTGGCATGGAAAATGCTTAACGCAGGCATCTCTGTTAAACGGGTAACCTGACATGACTATTTGGGAAATAAGCGAAAAGGCCGATTACATCGCGCAACGGCATCGTCGCCTACAGGACCAGTGGCATATTTACTGCAACTCGCTGGTTCAGGGGATCACCCTCTCGAAAGCGCGCCTGCATCACGCAATGAGCTGCGCGCCGGAAAGGGATCTTTGCTTTGTCCTGTTTGAGCACTTTCGTATTTACGTCGCGTTGGCGGATGGTTTTAACAGCCACACCATTGAGTACTACGTTGAAACCAAAGATGGCGAAGATAAGCAATTGATTGCACAGGCGCAGCTCGATATCGACGGCAAGGTTGACGAACGGGTTAACAACCGCGATCGCGAGCAGGTGCTGGAGCACTATCTGGAAAAAATCGCCAGCGTTTACGACAGCCTCTATACCGCTGTAGAAACCAACTCGCCGGTTAATTTGCGCCAATTGGTAAAGGGACACAGCCCGGCTGTATAAGCCTGAGGCGTTGCCCGCTTTGATTCGCGATATGGCGTTGCGCCATGTCATGAATGTTTTGGGGATGGGCGTGTCGATAAGTGTCGAAAATGACATTTCAACGGCATGTTTTCGTCAAAAATGACAATCACCTGAGGAATGCCTGGTGAATCGTTTTGTAATTGCTGACTCCACTCTCTGTATCGGCTGCCACACCTGTGAGGCCGCCTGTTCAGAGACGCATCGCCAGCATGGCCTGCAGTCAATGCCGCGCCTGAAAGTGATGCTGAATGAAAAAGAATCTGCGCCGCAGCTCTGTCACCACTGTGAAGATGCGCCATGCGCCACGGTATGCCCGGTTAACGCGATTAATCGCGTTGACGGCGCTGTCCAGCTTAATGAAAGCCTGTGCGTGAGCTGCAAACTGTGCGGTATTGCCTGTCCGTTTGGCGCTATTGAGTTTTCCGGCAGCCGTCCGCTGCATATTCCGGCGAACGCCAATACGCCGAAAGCGCCGCCCGCGCCGCCAGCGCCTGCGCGCGTCAGTACGTTGCTCGACTGGGTGCCGGGCGTGCGCGCTATCGCGGTGAAATGCGACCTGTGCAGCTTTGACGAGCAAGGCCTGGCCTGTGTGCGGATGTGCCCGACTAAAGCGCTACACCTGGTGGAGAACACGGATATCGCCCGCGCCAGCAAACGTAAACGTGAGCTGACGTTTAATACCGATTTTGGCGATCTCACCTTGTTTCAGCAGGCTCAGAGTGGGGATGCATAATGAGTTCACTTTCACTGATTACTAGCGGCGTCGCGTGGTTTGCCGCCGCCGCCGTTCTGGCGTTTCTGTTTTCGTTTCATAAAGCGCTGAGCGGCTGGATTGCCGGTATCGGCGGCGCGGTCGGCAGCCTGTGTACGGCAGGCGCGGGGTTCACCGCGCTGACCAGCGCCGTTACGGTTAGCGGCGTGATGCCGTTTACCGGTCACATGCTGCAAATTACGCCGCTGAATGCTATCTGGCTGATTACGCTGGGGCTGTGCGGTCTGTTCGTCAGCCTGTTCAATATCGACTGGCATCGCCATCCACAGGTAAAAGCCAACGGACTGTTGATCAACCTGCTGATGGCGGCAGCCGTCTGCGCTGTGGTCGCCAGTAATCTGGGGACGATGGTGGTGATGGCTGAAATCATGGCGCTCTGCGCCGTGTTCCTTACCGGCGGTAGCAAAGAGGGCAAACTGTGGTTTGTGCTGGGCCGTCTCGGTACGCTGCTGCTGGCAATCGCCTGCTGGCTGGTGTGGCAGCGCTACGGCACGCTGGATCTGGGGCTGCTGGATCAACGCGCTCAGCAACTGCCGCTGGGCTCCGATATCTGGCTGCTCGGCGTTATCGGTTTTGGTCTGCTGGCCGGGATTATCCCGCTACACGGTTGGGTGCCGCAGGCGCACGCCAACGCCAGCGCTCCCGCCGCCGCGCTGTTCTCGACCGTGGTGATGAAAATCGGGCTGCTGGGCATTCTCTCGCTATCTCTGCTTGGCGGCAATGCGCCACTGTGGTGGGGCGTGGCGCTGTTGGTGCTTTGGGATGATCACCGCCTTTGTCGGCGGTCTGTACGCGCTGATGGAGCATAACATTCAGCGCCTGCTGGCCTATCACACGCTGGAAAATATCGGCATCATTTTGCTCGGTCTGGGCGCAGGCGTTACCGGGATTGCTCTCAATCAGCCGGTACTGATCGCGCTGGGTCTGACCGGCGGGCTCTATCATCTGCTGAACCATAGCCTGTTCAAAAGCGTGCTGTTTCTGGGCGCGGGCAGCATCTGGTTCCGTACCGGTCATCGCGACATCGAAAAACTGGGCGGTATTGGTAAACGGATGCCGGTTATTTCTATCGCCATGCTGGTCGGTCTGATGGCGATGGCGGCGCTGCCGCCGCTGAACGGCTTTGCCGGCGAGTGGGTGATTTACCAGTCCTTCTTCAAACTGGGCAACAGCGGCGCGTTTGTTGGTCGTCTGTTAGGACCGCTGCTGGCGGTTGGCCTGGCGATTACCGGCGCGCTGGCGGTGATGTGTATGGCGAAAGTTTACGGCGTGACGTTCCTTGGCGCGCCGCGCACGAAGGAAGCTGAAAATGCCAGCTGCGCGCCGATCCTGATGGGCGTCAGCGTGGTGGCATTGGCGATTTGCTGCGTGATTGGCGGGGTTGCCGCGCCGTGGCTGCTGCCGATGATTTCCACTGCGGTACCGTTGCCGCTGGAAACCGCGCACACCACCGTATCGCAGCCGATGATCACGCTGCTGTTGGTCGCCTGTCCGCTACTGCCGTTCATCATTATGGCGATGTTCAAAGGCAACCGTCTGCCGTCGCGTTCTCGCGGCGCGGCCTGGGTGTGCGGCTACGACCATGAGCAGTCGATGGTGATTACCGCGCACGGTTTCGCCATGCCGGTGAAAGAGGCCTTTGCCCCGGTACTCAAATTGCGTAAATGGCTGAACCCGGTATCGCTGGTGCCGGGCTGGCAGAACGCGGCGGCCGCGGTGCTGTTCCGTCGTCTGGCGCTGATTGAGCTGGCGGTGCTGGTGGTGATTGTGGTTTCACGAGGAGCCTGAAAATGAGTGTGTTTTATCCGTTAATTCAGGCGCTGGTGCTATTTGCCGTTGCGCCATTGCTGTCCGGTATTACTCGCGTGGCGCGCGCCCGTCTACACAATCGCCGTGGGCCGGGCGTGTTGCAGGAGTACCGCGACATTATCAAACTGCTCGGTCGTCAGAGTATTGCGCCCGCTGATTCCGGCTGGGTTTTTCGCCTGACGCCGTTTGTGATGGTCGGCGTGATGCTGACTATCGCCACCGCGCTGCCGGTCGTCACCGTTGGATCTCCGTTGCCGCAACTGGGTGATTTAATCACCCTGATTTATCTGTTCGCGATTGCGCGCTTCTTCTTCTCTATTGCAGGCCTGGATACCGGCAGTCCGTTCACTGCGATCGGCGCCAGCCGTGAAGCGATGCTCGGCGTGCTGGTGGAGCCGATTCTGCTGCTGGGTCTGTGGGTAGCCGCGCAGGTGGCGGGTTCAACTCATATCAGCAATATCGCCGATACCATTTATCACTGGCCTGTCGCGCGCAGTATTCCGCTGATTCTGGCGCTGTGCGCCTGCGCCTTCGCCACCTTTATCGAAATGGGCAAGCTGCCGTTCGACCTGGCGGAAGCGGAGCAGGAGTTGCAGGAAGGGCCGTTGACCGAATACAGCGGTAGCGGCTTTGCGGTGCTGAAATGGGGCATCAGCCTGAAACAACTGGTGGTGCTGCAAATGTTCGTCGGCGTGTTTTTGCCGTGGGGACAGATGGAAACCTTCAGCGCAGGCGGACTGTTACTGGCGCTGGTGATTGCCGTCGTCAAGCTGATTGTCGGCGTACTGGTGATCGCCCTGTTTGAAAACAGCATGGCGCGACTGCGTTTTTGCGCCACTTCACGCGTGACCTGGGCCGGTTTTGGGTTTGCGTTTTTAGCCTTCGTCTCCTTGCTGGCGGCGTGATTTAAGAGAGTTTGAGCATGTCTGAAGAAAAATTAGGTCAACAATACCTTGCGGCGCTGCACCAGGCGTTTCCGGGCGTCGTGCTGGACGAAGCCTGGCAGACCAAAGATCAGCTGACTATTACGGTAAAAGTGAACTATCTGCCGGAAGCGGTGGAGTTTCTTTACTACCAGCAGGGTGGGTGGCTGTCGGTGCTGTTCGGTAATGACGAACGCCAGTTGTGCGGCCACTATGCCGTTTATTACGTGCTGTCGATGGAGCAGGGCACGAAGTGCTGGATTACCGTCCGCGTTGAAGTGGATGCCAATAAGCTGGAATTCCCATCCGTTACGCCGCGCGTGCCGGCTGCCGTGTGGGGTGAGCGCGAAGTACGCGACATGTACGGTTTAATCCCGGTCGGTCTGCCGGACGAGCGCCGTCTGGTGCTGCCGGACGACTGGCCGGATGAACTCTATCCGCTGCGTAAAGACAGCATGGATTATCGTCAGCGCCCGGCGCCGACCACCGATGCGGAAACCTACGAGTTCATTAACGAGCTGGGTGACAAGAAAAATAACGTGGTGCCGATTGGCCCGCTGCATGTCACTTCCGATGAACCGGGCCACTTCCGTCTGTTCGTCGATGGCGAAAACATTATCGACGCCGACTACCGCCTGTTCTACGTCCACCGTGGTATGGAAAAACTGGCGGAAACCCGCATGGGTTATAACGAAGTCACCTTCCTGTCGGATCGCGTGTGTGGTATCTGCGGCTTCGCGCACAGCACTGCCTACACCACTTCCGTGGAAAACGCGATGGGCATTCAGGTGCCGGAGCGTGCGCAGATGATCCGCGCCATTCTGCTGGAAGTGGAGCGTCTGCACTCGCACCTGCTAAACCTCGGCCTCGCCTGCCACTTTACCGGCTTTGACTCCGGCTTTATGCAGTTCTTCCGCGTGCGTGAAACCTCCATGAAAATGGCAGAGATCCTGACCGGGGCGCGCAAAACTTACGGTCTGAACCTGATCGGCGGGATTCGCCGCGATCTGCTCAAAGAGGACATGATCCAGACCCGTCAACTGGCGCAGCAGATGCGTCGTGACGTGCAGGAGCTGGTGGACATGCTGCTGAGCACGCCGAATATGGAACAGCGTACCGTGGGTATCGGCCGTCTGGACCCGGAAATTGCCCGCGACTTCAGTAATGTCGGCCCGATGGTGCGCGCCAGCGGTCACGCCCGCGACACCCGCGCCGACCACCCGTTTGTCGGCTACGGTCTGCTGCCGATGGAAGTACATAGCGAGCAGGGTTGCGACGTGATTTCTCGTCTGAAAGTCCGTATCAACGAAGTCTACACCTCGCTGAATATGATCGATTTCGGTCTGGATAATCTGCCGGGCGGCCCGCTGATGGTGGAAGGATTCACCTATATTCCGCACCGTTTTGCGCTCGGCTTCGCTGAAGCGCCGCGTGGTGACGATATCCACTGGAGCATGACCGGCGACAACCAGAAGCTGTACCGCTGGCGCTGCCGTGCCGCGACTTACGCCAACTGGCCGACGCTGCGCTATATGCTGCGCGGCAACACCGTCTCCGACGCGCCGCTGATTATCGGCAGCCTCGACCCGTGCTACTCCTGTACCGACCGGATGACGGTGGTCGATGTGCGTAAGAAGAAGAGCAAAGTCGTGCCGTACAAAGAACTTGAGCGCTATAGCATTGAGCGTAAAAACTCGCCGCTGAAATAAGGAATCGCCATGTTTACCTTTATCAAAAAAGTTATCAAAACCGGCACGGCGACCTCGTCTTATCCGCTGGAGCCGATTGCGGTTGATAAAAACTTCCGCGGCAAGCCGGAACATAATCCGCAGCAGTGCATCGGCTGCGCCGCCTGCGTTAATGCCTGCCCGTCGAACGCGCTGACGGTGGAAACCTTACTGGCAACCAATGAGCTGGCGTGGCAGTTCAACCTTGGCCGCTGCATCTTCTGCGGTCGCTGCGAAGAGGTGTGCCCGACGGCGGCGATCAAACTGTCGCAAGAGTACGAACTGGCAGTGTGGAAGAAAGAAGATTTCCTGCAACAGTCCCGCTTCGCGCTGTGCAACTGCCGCGTGTGCAATCGTCCTTTCGTGGTACAGAAAGAGATCGACTACGCCATTGCGCTGCTTGCGCACAACGGCGACAGCCGCGCGGAAAACCACCGCGAAAGCTTTGAGACCTGCCCGGACTGTAAGCGTCAGAAATGCCTGGTGCCGTCCGACCGTATTGAACTGACTCGCCATATGAAAGAGGTCAGCTAATGAGCAATTTATTAGGCCCGCGTGACGCCAACGGCATTCCGGTACCGATGACGGTGGATGAATCCATCGCCAGCATGAAGGCGTCTTTACTGAAAAATATTAAGCGTTCGGCATACGTTTACCGCGTGGACTGCGGCGGCTGTAACGGCTGTGAAATCGAAATCTTTGCGACGCTTTCGCCGCTGTTTGATGCCGAGCGTTTCGGCATCAAAGTAGTACCGTCGCCGCGTCATGCCGATATTCTGCTGTTTACCGGCGCGGTGACCCGCGCCATGCGCTCTCCGGCGCTGCGCGCCTGGCAGTCGGCACCGGACCCGAAAATCTGTATCTCTTACGGCGCCTGCGGCAACAGCGGCGGCATCTTCCATGATCTGTACTGCGTCTGGGGCGGTACCGACAAAATCGTCCCGGTGGATGTGTATATTCCAGGCTGCCCGCCAACGCCTGCCGCCACGCTGTACGGATTTGCGATGGCGCTTGGCCTGCTGGAGCAGAAAATCCACGCCCGCGCGCCGGGTGAGCTGGACGATCAGCCCGCAGAGATCCTGCATCCGGATATGGTGCAGCCGCTGCGCGTGAAGGTGGATCGCGCGGCGCGCCGGCTGGCGGGTTATCGCTATGGTCGTCAGATCGCCGATGATTACCTGACACAGTTGGGGCAGGGCGAGCAGCAAGTGGCGCGTTGGCTGGAAGTGGAAAACGATCCGCGTTTAACCGAAATTGTCACCCATCTCAATCATGTTGTTGAAGAGGCGCGTATCCGATGAGCGAACAGGTGGTGTTCAGTCAACTGAGCCGTAAGTTTATTGATGAGAACGATGCGACGCCTGCCGAGGCGCAGCAGGTTGTCTATTACAGCCTGGCGATTGGTCACCACCTGGGGGTTATCGATTGTCTGGAGGCCGCGCTCACCTGCCCATGGGATGAGTATCTGGCGTGGATCGCCACCCTGGAAGCCGGTAGCGATGCCCGGCGTAAAATGGAAGGCGTGCCGAAGTATGGCGAGATCGTCATCGATTTCAACCATGTGCAAATGCTGGCGCGCGCGTTTGATGAGGCGCGCGCCGCGCAGACCCCGCAGCAGCAAGAATGGAGCAAACTGATGCTCAGTATGCTGCATGACATTCATCAGGAAAGCGCCATCTACCTGATGGTGAGGAGGCTTCGTGACTGACGTTTTACTCTGTGTCGGCAACAGCATGATGGGCGACGACGGCGCAGGCCCGTTACTGGCGGAAATGTGCGCGGCGCAGCCGAAGGGGAATTGGGTGGTGATTGATGGCGGCAGCGCGCCGGAAAACGACATTGTGGCGATTCGCGAACTGCGCCCGCAGCGTCTGTTGATTGTCGACGCCACCGACATGGGGCTTAATCCGGGCGAGATCCGCATTATCGATCCGGATGATATCGCCGAAATGTTTATGATGACCACCCACAATATGCCGCTCAACTACCTTATCGATCAGCTGAAAGAGGATGTCGGCGAGGTGATTTTTGTTGGTATCCAGCCGGATATCGTCGGGTTTTATTATCCGATGACTCAACCGATTAAGGACGCGGTAAACATCGTCTATCAGCGCCTGGAAGGCTGGCAGGGAAACGGCGGATTTGCCGCGCTGGAAGCGCCGGAGGCGTAAAATGCGCACATATTTAAGGAGAATTTGTGTTACACGGCAAAGGTTGTAAGAAGGACGTGAAGATTATCGTATGGAGCGGACTGCTATTTCTCTGCCTCGCCGCACGCGCACTGGCCACCGGTGTTGTCGGTTACCTGCCGATGAGCGACGGTGAATATGCGCAAAAGCGTGCGCTAAAGTCTCTGTTGACCCTGCCTTATTCTGTATCGCCCGACCAGACCTGGCATTTTCGCCAGGTCGGAGTCAGTGGCGTGACGCTACTGCCGGAGCCGAAAAAAGATAACGAATGGCGGATTAGCGGAAAAGACAGAGCCGGTAATTCGTGGGTTGTCCCGGTGGGAAGGCTGATTAATTTGGCGGGTAATGCGCAATTTTATCGCGCTGACCTCGATCGTAACGGCATTCAGGATCTGGTTATCTGGTTGGGCAATCCTGGGTTGGGCCTGGCGCCGAGCGCGCAATACATCATTTTCACCTTTCTCAAGAATGGCCGCCCCTGCGTCTTTGAACCGTGGGGGTTTTATACCGCCACCGATACTGGCGTCGATGATTTGCTTGATTTACAGGGCAATGGGCGCACGCAACTGTTGGATATGCAGTTTGACTCAGGCTACTGGATAACCAATTTATATCAGGTGAAGGACGCCCGCTGGCAGCGCGTACACGGCTGGTTTGGCCGGTTGAGTTATCCGGCGCTGACCCGCTTTAATCACTATCCTGGCCGTAAATTAATTATCAAACCTATTGCCGGAAGGAATCCGCAAACGGACGATCTTTCCCTTACGCGGCGCTGTTTAATACGCGGTAACGTATTGCCAGGCGTTAATCAGGATTGATGCCAGTTTCGGTGCAGAGTTGGCTGGCTATCACTGCAAATCTTGACCACCACTGGCGACATTACGTGTCATCGACACTTGTGACGATGACACGTAAATGCTCACGAAAATAGAAATAATATTCTTAAATAACAATGAAATAAAAATTGGCACGATTCGTGTATATATCGGCACATCATCTGTTATTGCTGGAGAATTTGATGAACCGTTTCATCATTGCAGACGCGAGTAAGTGCATTGGTTGCCGTACCTGTGAAGTGGCTTGCGTCGTATCCCATCAGGAAAATCAGGATTGCGCATCGCTAACCCCTGAAACCTTTTTACCTCGTATCCATGTCATCAAAGGCGTGAATGTTTCCACGGCAACGCTGTGTCGCCAGTGTGAAGACGCGCCGTGCGCCAACGTTTGCCCGAATGGCGCCATCAGCCGTGACAAAGGCTTTGTTCATGTGATGCAGGAACGCTGCATTGGCTGTAAAACTTGCGTAGTGGCATGTCCTTACGGCGCCATGGAAGTGGTGGTACGTCCGGTGGTTCGCAATAGCGGCGCGGGGCTGAACGTGCGTGCCGAAAAAGCCGAAGCCAACAAGTGCGATCTGTGTCACCACCGTGAAGCCGGTCCGGCCTGTATGGCCGCTTGCCCAACGCACGCCCTCATCTGCGTGGACCGCAATAAGCTCGAACAGCTGAGCGCGGAAAAACGCCGTCGTGCGGCGCTGGATTCAACGGCATCGCTGCTTTTCTGATTTCAGCGATTGCGCGTAGAATACGCCACAAAGCATTGCCGGATGGCGGCATCAATGCCTTATCCGGTCTACGGTCCGTGCGGTTGTAGGCCTGATAAGCGTCGCGCCATCAGGCATCCGGGTTCGATGATGGCGGGAAAATAAGATGGCGATAGACACACCTTCCGGCGTACAGCTACGCATTCGGGGCAAAGTACAGGGCGTCGGTTTTCGTCCTTTTGTCTGGCAGCTGGCGCAGCAGTTGCGATTACACGGCGACGTGTGTAATGACGGCGACGGCGTCGTCGTTCGGCTGCTGGAAGAACCGTCGCAATTTATTGCCGCGCTCTATCAGGATTGCCCGCCGCTGGCGCGCATTGACAGCGTTGAACACGCGTCGTTGGTATGGGAGCGGGCGCCGACGGATTTCGCTATTCGTCAGAGCGCAGGCGGTTCGATGAACACGCAAATCGTGCCGGATGCGGCGACCTGCCCGGCATGTCTTGCCGAGATGAATACCCCAGGCGAGCGGCGCTACCGTTATCCTTTCATCAATTGCACCCACTGTGGACCACGCTTCACCATTATTCGCGCTATGCCCTATGACCGGCCATTTACGGTGATGGCGGCGTTTCCCTTGTGTCCGGAATGCGACAGCGAATACCGCGATCCGTACGATCGCCGTTTTCATGCCCAGCCCGTTGCCTGTCCGTCATGCGGGCCGCATCTTGAGTGGCGGAGCCAACATGAGCGAGCGGAAAAAGAGGCGGCTTTGCAGGCGGCGGTCGCCCAACTGAACGCCGGAGGCATTATTGCCGTTAAAGGGCTGGGTGGTTTTCATCTGGCCTGCGATGCGCGCAATGATAACGCAGTGGCGATGCTGCGGGCGCGTAAACATCGCCCGGCGAAACCATTGGCGGTGATGTTGCCCACGGCGCAAACGCTGCCGACCGCGGCGCGTTCGCTGCTGACCACGCCAGCGGCCCCGATTGTACTGGTGGATAAGCAGTATGTACCTTCGCTGAGTGAGGGCATCGCGCCAGGACTTACGGAAGTGGGCGTGATGCTGCCAGCCAACCCATTGCAGCATCTCTTGTTGCAGGCGCTCGATTACCCGCTGGTGATGACATCCGGCAACCTGAGCGGCAAACCGCCCGCCATCACCAACGAACAGGCGCTGGACGATTTACACGATATTGCCGATGGTTTTCTGTTGCACAATCGCGACATTGTACAGCGCATGGACGACTCTGTCGTGCGCGACAGCGGCGAAATGCTGCGTCGTTCGCGGGGATACGTGCCGGACGCGATTGCGTTGCCGCCCGGATTTCGCGATGTGCCGCCGATACTTTGTCTGGGCGCGGATCTGAAAAATACGTTCTGTCTGGTACGCGGCGAACAGGCGGTTGTCAGCCAACATTTGGGCGATCTCAGCGATGACGGTATCCAGGCGCAGTGGCGCGAGGCATTGCGCCTGATCCAGTCAATCTACGATTTTACCCCAGAGCGTATCGTCTGTGATGCGCATCCGGGCTATGTTTCTAGTCAGTGGGCCAGTGAGATGCGTCTGCCGACAGAGACGGTGTTACACCATCATGCCCATGCGGCGGCTTGCCTGGCCGAGCATGGTTGGCCGCTGGACGGCGGAGAGGTGATTGCCCTGACGGTAGACGGTATCGGCATGGGTGAGAATGGCGCGCTATGGGGCGGAGAATGTTTGCGGGTCAATTATCGCGAATGCGAACATTTAGGCGGTTTACCCGCCGTGGCGCTGCCGGGAGGCGATCTGGCTGCCAAACAGCCGTGGCGTAATCTGTTAGCGCAGTGCCTGCGCTTTGTGCCGGACTGGCAGGATTACCCGGAGACGGCGGGGCTGCAACAACAAAACTGGAGTGTCCTGGCGCGCGCCATTGAGCGCGGCGTCAATGCCCCGTTGGCCTCTTCCTGCGGGCGGTTGTTTGACGCGGTGGCTGCCGCGCTTCGCTGCGCGCCAGCATCGCTTAGCTATGAGGGCGAGGCCGCCTGCGCGCTGGAGGCGCTGGCCTCTCAATGCGCTAACGTTGAGCATCCGGTAACGATGCCGCTTAACGGCGCTCAACTGGACGTCGCTGTTTTCTGGCGGCAATGGTTGAACTGGCAGGCCACGCCCGCGCAACGCGCCTGGGCTTTTCATGATGCGCTGGCGTGCGGGTTTGCCACGCTAATGCGCCAACAGGCTACGGCGCGGGGGATAACCACTCTGGTCTTCAGCGGCGGGGTGATACACAACTGCTTACTGCGCGCGCGTCTTGCCTTTTATCTTTCTGATTTTAAATTGTTATTTCCGCAGCGGTTACCGGCGGGCGACGGCGGACTGTCGTTTGGACAGGGCGTGATTGCTGCAGCGCGAGCATTAAGGGAAGTATAGGGCACCGGATGGCGGCTGCGCCTTATCCGGCGCGTAAACAGATGCTCACTCGTAGGCCGGATAAGACGCGAAGCGGCGCCATCCGGCATCACAGGCTTATACGGACAACGTTTTCAGCAGTGCAAAGGCCTCTTTCATGCGGTCTTCACTCACCACAAAGGCGCGTAGCTGGCCTTCTCCACTCATGCCTTTGGCAATCATACCGTCAGATTCTGCGGTAATCTGCCAGCTTAAATCGCGGCGCTGAGTTTCTCCCGCCAGATGCAGCGGCAGTTCCGGCGTTTTGACTTTGACCAGCATCGCCGGTAGCTTCAGCGGCGCGTTGCCGCCGAGCAGATTTTTCGCCAGGTACATCGCGCTTAACTGGATCGGTTGCAGGAAGGGCAGCACCTGACCATTGATTTCCGCGCAATCGCCGATCGCATAAATATCCGGGTGACTGGTCTGTAGATAGCTATCCACGCAGACGCCGCGGTTGACGACTACCCCGGCGCGGCGCGCCAGAGCGGTTTCCGGGCGTAAGCCGGTGGCGGCAATCACCGCATCGACCTCAATACTACGCTGGCTTGCCAGTGTAGCGCGGATACCGGCTTCGATTTTCTCCAGTTTTTGCAACTGCGATTTCAGCAGCAGATGCACCCCCATATCGGTCAGGTGATGCTGTAAGCGACTGCTCACTTCCGGTGGCATCAGTGAGGCGAGAAGGCTGGCGGCGTTATCCATCAGCGTTACCGTTTTCCCGGCGCGGCAGAAATCCATCGCTAATTCACTGCCAATGAGACCGCCGCCGACAATCAGCACCCGCTGCGCGTCGCGCAGTGGTGTCTCACAGGCGCGGTACTCCTGCTGGTTATTCAAAGTAAGCATTAACTCACGTCCTGCAATCGGCGGCACAAAGGCTGCCGCCCCGGTCGCCAGTACCAGCTTGTCGTACTGCCACTGCTTATCCTGACTTTTCACCACATGGGCATCGGCATCAATGTCAGTAACCCAGGTATGCGGGAACAGTCGTAGATTAAACTGTTCAGCAAATTCCCCCGCTAACTGGCGGGTGAGATCATCGGCGCGCTGCGACTGGCTGATAACGTGGCTGAGATCGGGCTTGTTGTACTCATCCATGCTGTCCGCCGCAATCAGAGTTAACGGCACATGCGCATCTTGTTTACGGATATTTTTGACGAGCTGGCGGGCGGCGAAGCCCGACCCAATAATGATGATCCCCCGACTCATTTTGCCTCCGTCGCCAGTACGTCGAACACGTCTTTACCTAATGAACATTCCGGGCACAGGAAGTTATCCGGCACCTCGCTCCACGGCGTACCCGGCGCGACATCCTGCAACGGCTCGCCCAGCGCAGGGTCGTAAATCCACTGGCATACGCTGCATTGCATTTTAGGACCGAGGTCTGCGGCGGCGCAGGTTGTGATTTCTTCGGCTGGCGCGGTTTTCTGTGTGGTTTCCGGCAGCGGAGCAAGCGCCCACTGACGCGCGATGTCGCGACCATGCTGACGGCACAACTCCAGCGCATCCAGATCCGGACGCCATTTCGCTTTCAGACTCAGGGACATTTCAAAACCGGCATCCTGTAAGCGCGTGGACAGTCGATCCACCGCGCCGCCGCTCCAGCCATGAGAACCGAAGGCGCTGGCGCGTTTGTTGCGAAAGCGCAGGCCGGTCATCTCTTCCACCAGACCAGCGATTTTCGGCATCATCACGTTGTTCATGGTAGAAGTGCCGACCAGCACGCCTTTCGAACGGAAGACATTGGTCAGTATTTCATTTTTATCGCTGCGGGCGACGTTAAAGATTTTGACCGCCACGTTGGGGTCCACTTCATTGATACCCTGCGCGATGGCATCCGCCATCATGCGAGTATTGTTCGACATGGTGTCGTAGAAAATAGTGATACGATCTTCCTGATAGTCTGCCGTCCATTTCAGATACAGTTCCACGATTTGCGTTGGGTTGTCGCGCCATACCACGCCGTGTGAGGTGGCAATCATATCCACCGGCAGGTTGAAGCCGAGGATTTCGGTAATTTTTGGCGTTACCAGACGGCTGAACGGCGTCAGGATATTGGCGTAGTAGCGCTGGCATTGTTCAAACAGTTCGGTTTGGTCCACTTCATCATTGAACAGGCGCTCGTCGCAGTAGTGCTGACCAAAGGCGTCGTTGCTGAATAACACCGCGTCGCCGGTCATATAGGTCATCATGCTGTCCGGCCAGTGCAGCATCGGCGTTTCCACGAAGATCAACTGCTTGCCGTTGCCGATATCCAGCGTATCGCCGGTTTTCACCACCTTAAAATTCCATTCCGGGTGATGGTGATGGCCGTTGATAGAGTCAATGGCGTTGGCGGTACAGTAGATAGGCGTGTCCGGGATCTGCGCCATCAGTTCGGTCAGCGCGCCTGCATGGTCTTCTTCGGCATGGTTAATGATGATGTAGTCGATGTCCGCGAGGTCGATTTCACTGCGCAGATTTTGCACAAACTCACGGCTAAACTTATGATCGACGGTATCGATCAGCACATTCTTTTCTTCACGAATGAGATAGCTGTTATAGCTGCTGCCACGCAGCGTTTTGTATTCAGTGCCGTGAAAATCACGTACTTCCCAGTCGCGTTGGCCAACCCAATGAATATTATTTTTAACCAGAATAGACATAACCACCTCAATTCATTCAACGTTTGCAAAAAGTTGTTTTGCTTATTGCAGGTAGTGTGCCAACTTTACATCTTATTGATTTATATAAAATTATAATAATTTTGTATTTTTGGTATAGTCAAAAAGACTATAAATGATGCTGTCAATATGACACTATAGATTGTCAAAATGACAATGAGGTAACCATGAGTTTTCCGTGGAGGTATTGGCGGGCATCGCCATTGAGTTACAACGCGGCATTGGGCATCAGGATCGTTTTCAGCGGCTGATTACTACGCTGCGTCAGGTGCTGGCGTGCGACGCCTCGGCGCTGTTACGTTATGAATCACGACAATTTATTCCACTGGCGATTGATGGCCTGGCGCAGGACGTCCTCGGCAGACGTTTTACCCTGGAAGGGCATCCGCGCCTGGAAGCCATCGCCCGCGCGGGGGACGTGGTGCGTTTTCCGGCCGATAGCGATTTGCCCGATCCGTATGACGGGTTAATTCCCGGACAGGAAAGCCTGAAAGTCCACGCCTGTGTTGGTCTGCCGCTGTTTGCCGGACAGAACCTCATCGGTGCGCTGACCCTTGATGCTATGACGCCGGAGCAGTTCGAGGTATTTAGCGATGAAGAGCTACGGCTTGTCGCCGCGCTGGCCGCCGGGGCATTGAGTAATGCGCTGTTAATTGAACAACTGGAAAGCCAGAACATGCTGCCGGGGTCGTCAGGCGTGTTCGAACCGATAAAAGAGACGCACATGATCGGCCTGTCGCCGGCGATGACGCAGTTGAAAAAAGAGATCGAGATTGTGGCGGGCTCCGATCTTAACGTGCTGATCGGCGGTGAAACGGGGACCGGTAAAGAGCTGGTGGCGAAAGCTATTCACCAGGGCTCCCCCAGAGCGGTCAATCCGCTGGTCTATCTCAACTGCGCCGCGCTGCCGGAAAGCGTGGCGGAGAGCGAGTTGTTTGGTCATGTAAAAGGGGCTTTTACCGGGGCTATCAGTAATCGTAGCGGTAAGTTTGAAATGGCGGATAACGGTACGCTGTTTCTGGATGAGATTGGCGAACTGTCGCTGGCGCTACAGGCCAAGCTACTTCGCGTGTTGCAGTATGGCGATATTCAGCGCGTCGGCGACGATCGTAGCCTGCGCGTGGATGTGCGGGTGTTGGCGGCGACCAACCGTGACCTGCGTGAAGAGGTGCTGGCGGGGCGTTTTCGCGCCGACCTGTTCCATCGCCTGAGCGTTTTCCCGCTCTTTGTGCCGCCGCTGCGCGAGCGCGGCGATGATGTGGTGTTGCTGGCGGGCTATTTTTGCGAGCAGTGCCGACTGCGGCTGGGGCTGTCCCGCGTGGTACTGAGTCCCGGCGCGCGCCGCCATTTGCTCAACTATGGTTGGCCGGGCAACGTCCGGGAGCTGGAACATGCCATTCACCGTGCGGTTGTACTGGCGAGAGCGACCCGGGCAGGGGATGAGGTGGTACTGGAGGAGCAGCATTTTGCCTTGTCAGAGGACGTTTTACCCGCGCCGTCTGCGGAAAGCTTTCTGGCGCTGCCGGCCTGCCGCAATTTGCGCGAATCGACGGAGAACTTCCAGCGAGAGATGATTCGCCAGGCGCTGGCGCAAAATAATCACAACTGGGCGGCCAGTGCGCGGGCGCTGGAAACCGACGTCGCCAACCTGCATCGGCTGGCGAAGCGTCTGGGACTGAAGGATTAGATAATCCCCGCCTGGTAGAAATCCTGCAGGTTAATGGCGCCGGTGAGTTTGCCGTTTTCATCGACCACTGGCGCGGCGGTAATTTTGCGTTTCATCAGGAGCTCTTTGGCGTCAATGGCGCGGCTTTGCGCCTGGAGCGTAATACCGTTGGGCGTCATGGCTTCGCTTACTGGCGTGGTGAGCGCGCCGCCGCCTACCAGCCAGCGACGCAGGTCGCCGTCGGTAAAGACGCCTTTCACAACATGTTGCTCATCGCAAACCGCCACCAGCCCCAGCCCGGTACGGCTAAGTTCCAGCATGGCATCCATCACGCTGGTGGCGAGCATCACCTGCGGTATTGCATCGCCCTGGCGCATCAGGTGATGCACATTATTGAGCAAACGCGCGCCCAGTGCGCCAGCCGGATGCGAACGGGCGAAATCTTCTTCGTTAAAACCGCGCGCCTGCATGACCGCCATCGCCAGCGCATCGCCCATCATCAGCGTATTGACGGTACTGGATGTCGGCGCCAGATGCATCGGGCAGGCTTCACGCTCGACGGAAATATCCAGAACGGCTTTTGCCGCTCGCCCCAGCGGAGAGTGAAGTTTACCGGTCATCGCCAGCAGCGCGACGGATTTATCTTCCAGACGCGGGATGATGAGGTCGAGTTCTTTTGCGCCGCCGGAATAGGAGATAAATAACATCACGTCGCGGCTTTCAATCATCCCCAGATCGCCATGCAGTGCTTCCGCCGGATGAACAAAAAAAGCGGGAGTACCGGTACTGGCAAGCGTCGCGGCGATTTTTTTACCAATATGACCTGACTTGCCAATACCGGAAACGATCACTTTGCCTTCACAGTGAATAATGATATTGGCGGCGCGGACAAAATCATCGCCCAGACGCTCCGGCAGACGGCTGGCTTCCTGTAGCTCCAGCATTAAGGTCTGACGGCCCGCGTTTAGTAGTGCATCACTCATTGCTTTCTCCGGTTATGATTACTTCAATCCCTTTTGCTTCCAGCGCCTGACGAAATGCCGGATCGATCCCCGCGTCCGTGATCAGTTTGTCGACGGTTTCCAGACTGCACACCACATTGGGGCTTTTACGACCAAATTTTGAGGAGTCCGCCATCAGAATCACCTCGCGTGCTGCATTGCACATTGCGTTACTGACGGTGTAAACCTCATTGAACGTGGTCACACCGACATTCAGGTCAATACCGTCAGTTCCCATGAAAAGTTTATCAAAGCTGAATTGCTCAAAGGCGTTTTCCGCCAGTTGACCGTGAAACGACGCCGATTTTTTACGGAAGGTGCCGCCGGGCATCAGGATAGTTTGTTCGTTGTCCAGTTCCGATAGCGCGTTAACAATATGGAGGCTGTTGGTCATCACCGTGATGTTGCTAAAACGCGAAAGCAACGGCACCATCTGTAACACGGTACTTCCGGCGTCCAGAATAATGGAATCGCCATCATGGATATATTTCACAGCGGCTGCGGCTATCAGCGCTTTTTTGTGGGTGTTGATAAGCGTTTTGTGATCAATAGGCGGATCGGACTCTTCTTTATTCAACACCACGCCGCCATAGGTGCGGATGACGGTTCCGGCATTTTCCAGAATGACCAGATCTTTACGGATAGTGGTGCCTGTCGTGTCAAAGTACTGGGCCAGTTCTTCAACCGAGCATTTTCCCTGTTTTTGCAGGTGCTCCAGAATCGCGGCCTGACGCTGACGAGGTTTCATAGGCGTGATTACCCTGACTTATGTATTTACCCGTCATACTTCACGCTGCATGTGCGTTGGCTTTCCTCGCTTACCCCGGTCACGTACTGATGTACGCTCCTGGGATTCACTGCGTCGCCGCCTTCCTGCAACTCGAATTATTTAGGGTATTGGTTGCAAAATGATAATTTCGCAAGCTATACGCATTCACAACGAAATTACCCATGTTTCAGTTTAAGCGCCAATGATAGTGCATTCTGCGCGAGCGAATCATGGGGAAAGATCACATCAGGCTGTAATTCATGCAAATGTTTTCCTTGCATTGCGGCAATTTTAACCGGTCTGGCGAATACCGTAAGGCCTTTCATCAATAAAGTGTCCGTCACCCGCTGCTGTTCGTCCAGCGCCACGGCAACCACCACCCGGGGCTTAAAACGCCCGCCGGAGCGCCCGACGCCGACCCGCCCCTGTTGGCTAAGTTTATCGAAGGCCCGATTAAAGCGGGAAATCTGCCAGCCGCCCAGCGCCAGTTGCGCACACCAGGCGATAACGGCGACGGTAATCAGAGTGGAAACCATAATGTGCTCCTGTTGTTTTGCCTGATGGCGGCGTAACCGTCTTATCCGGCTTACGGCGCCATCCGGCAATTCACGGTCAGAACATCACTTGACCGCCGGTTACGTTGATCGACTGCCCGGTGCAATAAGACGCTTTCGGGCTGGCATAAAATAGCAGCATGTTCAGCACATCCTGATAATCACACCCGCGTTTGAGCGGTACCTTATCAATGTAATACTGCTCCACCTCGTCGGGCTTAATGCCCAGTTTAGTGGCGTATTGCGGCAGCAGTGACTGGAACATCGGCGATTTCAACAGGTTGCCGAGCATCAACGAGTGTACGGTAATGCCGTATTCCGCCAGATCCAGCGCCAGAGACTGGGTTAACCCCACGCCGCCGAATTTCGCCGCGCTGTAGCCGGAGTTGTGTTTACTGCCCACTTTGCCGGATTTAGAGTTAATCTGAATAATGCGCCCCTGAATGCCGTCGCGGATCATCAGGCGGGAAAACTCACGGGCGCAGAGGAAATAGCCCACCAGATTCACCTGTAGCGAGCGGTCAAAATCGCCCAACTGGAAATCGCTGATAAACGCCGCTTTGGCGATACCCGCGCTGTAAACCAGCAGATCGACGCGCCCGAAAATCTCGTCTACGCCGCGGGAAAGCGCCAGCACGCTCTGCTCGCTGGTGGCGTCGGCGCCAAAACCGTAGGCCATACCTTCGCCAAAATCGGCGTTAATTTCCTGGGCGACATTCGCGGCTTTATCGCTTTGAATATCAACGACCGCCACGCGGTATCCTTCTTCTGCAAGCCCACGGCAAAGGAATGCCCCCAGGGTCTGGCCTCCGCCAATGACAACGGCAACTTGATTCATGTTTTTTCTCCTTAAGCGACAAACGTCAAAATACAGCCCGGCGCGATATCGTCCGGTACAGGCCCCGCAACGTGTACGGTGCCGGGAAATTCCGCTTCACGCAGACCATCGAAGCGCAAAGTGATATGCCCCAGTTCACGCAGGTTTTGCTCGGCTACGCTGCCGACCGCCGTGACCGGATAGCAATGTTGGCCCAATTCACACCGCGCGCCAGGCTGCAGCGCGCCGGTCAGTTCGCCATGACAATGGATGAAGCAAAATTCTTCGATATCCGCCGGCGCGCCTTCCCGAAACGTAATCAGCATCTGTTCGCCGAGCGCCTCCTTCGCGCTCTGGCCGATACGGGTGATGGTGGTTTGATAAATCACGCTCATGTCTGAACCTCTTATTGATAGATAAAGCCGGAAACAAACCAGGCGATAAGTACCGTGGGCGCGCCAGTCAGGAAGCGTCCGACCAGCACAGAAGGTACGCCGACGCGAACGGTGTCTTGTTTCGCTTCCGCCAGTGACAGGCCGACCGGGATAAAGTCGCAGGCCGCCTGCGCGTTAATCGCGAACAGGGCGGGAAGCGCCAGATGCGGGGGGATATTGCCCAGGCCTATCTGAACGCCGATCAGGACGCCAATGACCTGAGCGATAACCGCGCCAGGGCCGAGAAAGGGCGACAGCAGCGGGAAAGAGCAGATCAATGCCAACGTCACCAGCCCCAGTGGATGGCTGGCTAATGGCGCCAGGCCGTGGGCGATCCAGTCGCCAAGACCTGAGGCCATAATGATGCCGATCAGCGCCGAAACGAACGCCATAAACGGCAGGATTGTTTTCAGGACTGTATCAATGGTGTCGCGACCGGACTGGAACAGTACCGCCACGGCGGAGCCCATTCCCATACCGACTTTTGCCAGCAGCCCGTCGCTCTGCTCGGTGATTTTTTTGCTGGTGTCGTAGTCACGTCCTAATGTCGTTTTGGCAGGCTGGGGACTAGCAGGCGTTTCGCCGACAAGAGTAATGTTTTCTTCTTTTACGCCGGAGACATAAATATCCTCAACAATATACTGCGCCAGTGGGCCGGACTTACCCGTCGAGTGAATATTAATGGTTGGAATCCGGCGTTTCGGATAGATACCGCAGCGCAGCGTACCGCCGCAGTCGATAATGGCCGCGCCGATCTCCGCTTCCGGCGGTTCGCCTTCTTTAAAGCCGTCCACCGCTTGCCAGCCTGTTAGTTGTGCCAGTTTGTCGACGATCGCCGGGCGCGTACCGGCTGTGATATAGACGATCTTTTGGCCTGGCGTAACGTCCAGTTCAAGCGGGCCGCCCCAGCCGCCGGCGCCTTTCTCAATACGAACCCGTGTCATGATACCGCTCCTGTCAGATGAACTTTCTGCTCAAGTTGAATCCCCATTTTTTTCTCAAAAATAGCGGTGGTGAGATCGGTGACCCAACCGCGGAAGAAGTTCGTCACCAGACCTACCAGCAGATAGCTCACCGCGAGCGGGCCGAGAGGAAGCCCTAACGTGGTGAGTCCGCTGGCGATACCCAGATAAACAAACAGTTCGCCGGGATTGATATGCGGAAACAGACCGTTCATGGAGTGACAGCTATAGGAGGCCGCCGCGTAATAGCTCGGCTTGTACTTCTCCGGCATAAAGCGTCCCAGACTCAGGGTCATCGGATTACAAAAAACAAATGTCCCGATACACGGTAAAAGCAGGTAACGAGATAGCGGATTTCCGGCACAACGTTGGGCAAAACGCTCAATACGCTGCTGGCCGATAAAATTGATGAGCGCATTCATGATAACCAGCAGGCTTATCAGTAGCGGAAGAATACCTGTCACCATACCGGTAAACACCTCTCCGCCTTTCTGGAATAACCCGATGAACCACTCCGCACCATGTGTAATGGTTTCGATCATTGTTCTCTCCTGTAGGGTTTTTAGTTTTCTTGCTAATTTCCTGTTCATTGTAATCATTTTGAAAGATTAAAAAGTGTTATTATGATCGCAAAATAAAAGAAAAATATTTTAAGTTGAAAGGTTACGGGAGTGGGGGAGCGGATACAAACTGAAAAGAGGAGAAAGGTGATTTATTCTCTTGTGCCGCTTCCTTGTGCGGCGGGGGATGCTTTACCATACTTCTCCCTGGCTGAATTTGTTTAATGGATCTCTCATGTTCAAGCGTCGTTATGTAGCGTTACTTCCACTTTGCGTATTGCTTGCTGCCTGTAGCAGCACGCCAAAATCTTCCGGGACTCAAGCGACGACTGGCACGTCTTCCGGCGGCTTCCTGCTTGAGCCGCAGCATAACGTCATGCAAATGGGCGGCGACTTCGCCAACAACCCTAATGCGCAGCAGTTCATTGATAAAATGGTCAGCAAACACGGTTTCGACCGTCAGCAGCTGCAGGAGATCCTCTCGCAGTCTAAAAGACTGGATTACGTCCTGCGTCTGATGGACAGACAAGCGCCGACCACTCAGCCGCCCGCTGGACCAAATGGCGCCTGGTTGCGCTACCGCAAACAATTTATTACGCCGGATAACGTGCAAAACGGCGTCGCGTTCTGGAATCAGTATGAAGACGCGCTGAACCGCGCCTGGCAGGTATACGGCGTACCGCCGGAAATCATTGTGGGCATCATCGGCGTGGAAACCCGCTGGGGACGTATCATGGGGAAAACGCGGATTCTGGACGCGCTGGCGACGCTGTCATTTAACTATCCACGCCGGGCGGAATATTTCTCCGGCGAGCTGGAAACCTTCCTGCTCATGGCGCGCGATGAGCAAGACGATCCGCTCAATCTGAAAGGTTCCTTTGCCGGCGCGATGGGCTACGGCCAGTTTATGCCGTCTTCCTATAAAGAATATGCGGTCGATTTCAATGGCGATGGGCACATTAACTTGTGGGATCCGGTAGATGCCATCGGCAGTGTGGCGAACTACTTCAAGGCGCATGGTTGGGTGAAAGGCGATACGGTTGCGGTGCCAGCGAATGGTCAGGCGCCGGGACTGGCGAATGGTTTCAAAACAAAATACAGCCTCTCTCAGCTTGCCGCCGCAGGCTTAACGCCGCAGCAATCGTTGGGCAATCATCAGGAAGCCAGCCTGCTGCGTCTGGATATCGGTACGGGCTACCAGTACTGGTACGGCCTGCCGAACTTCTACACCATTACCCGATATAACCACAGCACGCATTATGCGATGGCGGTTTGGCAACTGGGCCAGGCGGTAGCGCTGGCGCGGGTGCGCTAATTTACGCTTAGGGAGGGGAGCACCCCCTCCGCTATTATTATGGCTTTTTGGGCTGATTCTCTGCCTGCAAGTGGGATATCTTCTTTGATAGTGCCAGACTATATCCCAGACATCCCAGGCCTAAGATAATTTGACCGCCGTCATACGGTTCAAAATAGCCTGACGACAATATATTCAGTACTCCCATTCCTAATGAACATACTCCACCCACAATTAACCACAGCCGTAGTTGACAGGTTTGTTTCAGTTTGTGCTGTGTGCTTTCCGTTTTTTTTTGAGTGACATCCTTGCTTTCTCTCCGTGCGTGTAAATTTAGCGACATGGTACTGCTATTTAGTCATGTGCTACCTCATTTCATTCTGCATAAATAACCTGCTGGCATTTTTTCGGAATCCGACTCGTAAAATCGACTGCTCGTCCCCATCTCTGGTGAGAAAGTGCTATCTTGTGCGGCAGGATTTCTAACTGACAGAGGTCATGATGACTGACAGTGAACTGATGCGGCTTAGCGAGCAGGTCGGGCTGGCGTTAAAAGCGCGCGGGGCGACCGTAACGACAGCAGAGTCCTGTACCGGCGGCTGGCTGGCGAAAGCCATTACCGACATCGCCGGAAGCTCCGCCTGGTTTGAACGCGGCTTTGTCACCTATAGTAATGAAGCCAAAGCGCAGATGATTGGCGTGCGTGAAGAGACTCTGGCGCAGCATGGCGCGGTCAGCGAACCCGTAGTGGTCGAAATGGCGATCGGGGCGCTGAAGGCCGCTCGCGCCGATTTTGCTGTCGCTATTAGCGGGATTGCCGGGCCGGATGGCGGCAGTGAAGAAAAGCCGGTTGGTACGGTGTGGTTTGCTTTCGCCAGCGTCAGCGGAGAAGGGATTACGCGTCGGGAATGCTTCAGCGGCGACCGTGAATCGGTGCGTCGACAGGCGACGACGTACGCGCTACAAACCCTGTGGCAACAATTTCTACAAAACACTTGATACTGTATGAGCATACAGTATAATTGCTTCAACAGTACGAATTCACTATCCGGTTCAATACCAAGTTGCATGACAGGAGTAATAATGGCTATCGACGAAAACAAACAGAAAGCGTTGGCGGCAGCAATGGGCCAAATTGAAAAGCAATTTGGTAAAGGCTCCATCATGCGTCTGGGTGAAGACCGTTCTATGGATGTGGAAACTATCTCCACCGGTTCGCTTTCACTGGACATCGCACTCGGTGCGGGCGGTCTGCCGATGGGGCGTATCGTCGAAATTTACGGGCCGGAATCTTCCGGTAAAACGACCCTGACGCTGCAGGTGATTGCCGCTGCGCAGCGTGAAGGTAAAACCTGTGCGTTTATCGATGCGGAACACGCGCTTGACCCTGTTTACGCACGCAAGCTGGGCGTCGATATCGATAACCTGCTTTGTTCTCAGCCGGATACCGGCGAGCAGGCGCTGGAAATCTGTGACGCGCTGGCGCGTTCAGGCGCGGTGGACGTCATTGTGGTCGACTCCGTAGCGGCGCTAACGCCGAAAGCGGAAATCGAAGGCGAAATTGGCGACTCTCACATGGGCCTCGCGGCGCGTATGATGAGCCAGGCGATGCGTAAGCTGGCGGGGAACCTAAAACAGTCCAACACGCTGTTGATTTTCATCAACCAGATCCGTATGAAGATTGGCGTGATGTTCGGTAACCCGGAAACCACCACCGGCGGTAACGCGCTGAAATTCTACGCCTCTGTTCGTCTTGATATCCGTCGTATTGGCGCGGTGAAAGAGGGCGATAATGTCGTGGGTAGCGAAACACGTGTGAAAGTGGTGAAAAACAAAATCGCCGCGCCGTTTAAGCAGGCCGAGTTCCAGATCCTCTACGGCGAAGGCATCAACTTCTATGGCGAACTGGTTGACCTGGGCGTGAAAGAGAAGCTGATCGAGAAAGCGGGCGCATGGTACAGCTACAACGGCGAGAAGATTGGCCAGGGTAAAGCGAACGCGACTACCTGGCTGAAAGAGAACCCGGCGACAGCGAAAGAGATCGAGAAAAGGGTTCGTGAATTACTGTTGAGTAATCAGAATGCCACGCCCGATTTCGCCGTTGACGATAGCGAAGGCGTTGCAGAAACCAACGAAGATTTTTAATCATCAGGTGATGGTGGGTCGGACAAAACGAAGCCGCCATTCAGCAAAACGTTAAATTACCATCAAGGGCTGCATTTATGCGGCCCTTTTGGCATTTACCCCTGTTAAGGTTTTTTATGAGTGAACCCACATCGCGCCGTCCCGCTTATGCTCGTCTCCTTGATCGTGCGGTACGTATTCTTGCTGTCCGCGATCACAGCGAGCAGGAATTACGGCGTAAACTCTCCGCGCCGGTGATGGGCAAAAATGGGCCGGAAGAGATTGATGCGACGGCAGACGATTATGAGCGCGTGATCGCCTGGTTCCACGAACATCACTATCTTGATGACGAGCGCTTCGTGATGCGCTTTATCGCCAGTCGTAGCCGCAAAGGCTATGGCCCGGCGCGTATTCGCCAGGAATTGAATCAGAAAGGCATTTCCCGTGAATCGACTGAAAAAGCGATGCGAGAATGTGAAATTGACTGGAGTGAAATGGCACGTGAACAGGCCGTTCGCAAATATGGCGAGCCGCTCCCTTCAAACTTTTCAGAAAAGGTTAAGGTACAGCGCTTTTTGCTCTATCGCGGGTATCTGATGGACGATATCCAGCAAATATGGCGAAATTTTGCAGATTGAGCGCATACGGGATTTTACTTCCCGGTAAAGAAAACTTATCTTATTCCCACTTTTTCCGTCTGGACGCGGGTTGCTTAACGGCGAACAGCGTCTGCGACGAATATTCCTTAAATACACAAAATCATTCAAGCCGCATCAAAGCGGCAAGTGAGCCTCGGGAACGCGTGACCGGGAAACTCGCAGCCAACGCAGAGGCGGCCTGAAGGATGAAGTGTAGCTTGATTTCAGGATAATTATGAGCAAGAGCACCGCTGAGATCCGTCAGGCGTTTCTCGACTTTTTCCATAGTAAAGGGCATCAGGTAGTTGCCAGCAGTTCCCTGGTGCCTAATAATGACCCCACTCTGTTGTTTACCAATGCCGGGATGAACCAGTTCAAGGATGTTTTCCTTGGGCTCGATAAACGTAATTATTCCCGTGCAACCACTTCCCAGCGTTGCGTACGCGCGGGGGGTAAACACAACGATCTGGAAAACGTCGGATACACTGCACGTCACCATACTTTCTTCGAAATGCTGGGCAACTTCAGCTTCGGCGATTACTTCAAACACGACGCCATTCAGTTCGCATGGGAATTACTGACCGGTGAAAACTGGTTTGCTCTGCCAAAAGAGCGTTTATGGGTCACCGTTTATGAAACCGACGACGAAACCTATGAGATCTGGGAAAAAGAAGTCGGCATCCCGCGCGAGCGTATCATCCGTATCGGCGACAATAAAGGCGCGCCATACGCATCGGATAACTTCTGGCAGATGGGTGATACCGGTCCCTGCGGTCCGTGCACCGAAATCTTCTACGATCATGGCGACCACATCTGGGGCGGCCCTCCGGGAAGCCCGGAAGAAGACGGCGATCGCTATATTGAGATCTGGAACATCGTCTTTATGCAGTTCAACCGTCAGGCTGACGGGACTATGGAACCATTGCCGAAACCGTCTGTAGATACCGGTATGGGGCTGGAGCGTATTGCCGCGGTACTGCAACACGTTAACTCTAACTATGACATCGACCTGTTCCGCACGTTGATTGAAGCGGTAGCGAAAGTCACCGGCGCCACCGATCTGGGTAATAAATCGCTGCGTGTTATCGCCGACCATATCCGTTCCTGCGCATTCCTGGTTGCCGATGGCGTGCTGCCGTCAAATGAAAACCGTGGCTATGTGCTGCGTCGCATTATTCGTCGCGCGGTGCGTCACGGCAACATGCTGGGCGCGAAAGAGACCTTCTTCTACAAGCTGGTTGGGCCGCTGATTGAGGTAATGGGCTCCGCAGGCGAAGAGTTGAAACGTCAGCAGGCGCAGGTCGAGCAGGTTCTGAAAACGGAAGAAGAGCAGTTCGCCCGTACGCTGGAGCGCGGTCTGGCGCTGCTGGATGAAGAACTGGCGAAATTGCAGGGCGACACCCTGGATGGCGAAACCGCTTTCCGTCTGTATGATACTTATGGTTTCCCGGTCGATCTAACGGCGGACGTCTGCCGTGAGCGCAACATCAAAGTCGATGAAGTCGGTTTTGAAGCCGCTATGGAAGAGCAACGCCGTCGCGCGCGCGAAGCTAGCGGTTTTGGCGCGGACTACAACGCGATGATCCGCGTTGACAGCGCTTCTGAATTTAAAGGTTATGACCATCTGGAACTGAACGGCAAAGTGACCGCGCTGTTTGTCGATGGTAAAGCGGTTGAAGCGATTAACGCGGGACAGGAAGCGGTTGTCGTGCTGGATCAGACCCCATTCTATGCGGAATCAGGCGGTCAGGTTGGCGATAAAGGCGAGCTGAAAGGCGCTGGATTTACTTTCGCTGTGGACGACACGCAAAAATATGGTCAGGCGATTGGTCATATCGGCAAATTGTCTGCGGGCGCTCTGAAAGTGGGCGATGCGGTACAGGCTGACGTAGATGAAGCGCGCCGCGCACGTATCCGTCTGAACCACTCCGCCACGCACCTGATGCACGCGGCGTTGCGCCAGGTGCTTGGGACACACGTTGCGCAGAAAGGTTCGCTGGTTAGCGATAAAGTGCTGCGCTTCGACTTCTCGCACAATGAAGCGATGAAGCCGTCGGAGATTCGTCAGGTTGAAGATTTGGTGAATGCGCAAATTCGCCGCAACCTGCCGATTGAAACGAACATCATGGATCTCGACGCGGCGAAGGCGAAAGGGGCCATGGCGCTGTTTGGCGAGAAATATGACGAACGTGTACGCGTTCTGAGCATGGGCGATTTCTCTACTGAACTGTGCGGCGGTACTCACGCCAGTCGTACCGGTGATATCGGTCTATTCCGTATTATCTCTGAGTCCGGCACCGCAGCGGGCATTCGTCGTATTGAGGCGGTAACCGGTGAAGGCGCTATGGCCACCGTTCATGCGCAAAGCGATCGCTTAAACGATATTGCGCATCTGCTGAAGGGCGACAGCCAGAATTTGGGCGACAAAGTGCGTGCCGTGCTGGAACGTACACGTCAGCTGGAAAAAGAGTTGCAGCAGTTGAAGGACCAGGCCGCAGCGCAGGAGAGTGCAAATCTTTCCAGTAAAGCGGTCGATCTCAACGGCGTGAAGCTCCTGGTCAGCGAGCTTGCTGGTATTGAGCCGAAAATGCTGCGAACCATGGTTGATGATCTGAAAAATCAACTGGTGTCTACCGTTATCGTACTGGCAACGGTTGTTGAAGGTAAGGTTTCTCTGATTGCGGGCGTGTCGAAGGATGTGACCGACCGGGTTAAAGCAGGGGAATTGATTGGTATGGTCGCTCAGCAGGTGGGCGGTAAGGGTGGCGGTCGTCCGGACATGGCGCAAGCCGGTGGTACGGATGCGGCAGCTCTGCCTGCAGCGTTAGCCAGTGTACAAGGCTGGGTCAGCGCAAAATTGCAATAATTATAAGCGTTCGTTGGCGCCGCAGCCCATGCTGCGGCGTTTACGTCAACGCTATCGACAACGATAAAGTCAGGTTGAAGTTTTGTATATCGGCTAAACTTAGGTTTAACAGAATGTAATGCCATGACTGCTTACACCTAAGGTGTTTGTCATCGCTTACTTTTTGGCGTTATATGATGGATAATGCCGGGATACAGAGAGACCCGACTCTTTTAATCTTTCAAGGAGCAAAGAATGCTGATTCTGACTCGTCGAGTTGGTGAGACCCTCATGATTGGCGATGAGGTCACCGTGACAGTTTTAGGGGTGAAGGGCAACCAGGTGCGTATTGGCGTGAACGCCCCGAAAGAAGTTTCTGTCCATCGTGAAGAGATCTACCAGCGTATCCAGGCTGAAAAATCCCAGCAGTCCAGTTACTAAGGTTTTCGCGTCTCACTTTTCGGGTGAGACGCAGCCTCTCTTCTCGCTCGCCCGCGTTGTCCCTTCATGACTTTTTCAACCTCACTGTTGATATGGTGCGCTTTTGGCGGCCAGCGTGTCATCAAATTATCTGTTGATAAAACACTCTTTTTGGCTTTTTTACAGACTAATTGAGCGTGAAGTGTGCAAACGATAAAAGCTCTGGAAAAATTGTTTGACTTATAAGTCCCAGAAAGTAATATGTGCGCCACGCAGCGACGATGAGCAGAACAAGTTCTTCGAAGCACTCGTAAGAGGCGTGTGGTGAGGTGGCCGAGAGGCTGAAGGCGCTCCCCTGCTAAGGGAGTATGCGGTCAAAAGCTGCATCCGGGGTTCGAATCCCCGCCTCACCGCCATTTGCATCCGTAGCTCAGCTGGATAGAGTACTCGGCTACGAACCGAGCGGTCGGAGGTTCGAATCCTCCCGGATGCACCATATCTTACTTGATACGGCTTTCCCGCGGTATCAAAATCTGCAGTAAAGTAAGTTTCCCGATGCATCCGTAGCTCAGCTGGATAGAGTACTCGGCTACGAACCGAGCGGTCGGAGGTTCGAATCCTCCCGGATGCACCATCTCTTACTTGATACGGCTTTCACCGCGGTATCAATATCGGCAGTAAAGCAAGTTTTCCGATGCATCCGTAGCTCAGCTGGATAGAGTACTCGGCTACGAACCGAGCGGTCGGAGGTTCGAATCCTCCCGGATGCACCATATTCTCCATACTTTCAGCGATGAAGATGCAGATGAGATAGCGGTAATCACCGCTGGCATCAGAAGGATAACGTTGCATCAGCAACGGCCCGAAGGGCGAGTAATCCTCCCGGATACGTTACTGCCCTGCAATCGCTTTTCCCCCTTATCCTGAATATACCTCTTCATCTCTATTAGCGACAAAATCAACCAATTGCGATAAAGTACTGTCTGGTTATTCGGTTTGCGAGAACACGATGTACGCACGTTATGCTGGTTTGATTTTTGATATGGACGGTACTCTCCTGGATACCGAACCCACGCATCGCAAAGCGTGGCGTGAGGTTTTGGGGCGCTATGGTCTTCGTTTTGATGAACAGGCAATGGTCGCACTTAACGGTTCGCCAACCTGGCTTATCGCCCAGTCAATCATTGAGCTTAACCATGCCGATCTTGATCCCCTGTCACTGGCGCGTGAGAAAACCGACGCGGTAAAAAGCATCCTGCTGGACTGCGTAGAACCGCTGCCGCTGGTTGAGGTGGTCAAAGCGTGGCATGGGCGGCGTCCCATGTCGGTCGGTACCGGTAGCGAAAGCGCTATCGCGGAAGCCTTGTTAGCGCATCTGGGGCTGCGTCGTTATTTTGATGCGGTTGTGGCGGCAGATCACGTACAGCATCACAAACCCGCGCCTGACACCTTCCTACTGTGCGCCCAGCGGATGGGCGTCATGCCGACGCAGTGCGTGGTATTTGAAGATGCCGATTTTGGTTTACAGGCGGCGCGGGCGGCGGGAATGGATGCCGTGGATGTCCGACTATTGTGAGTGACGGACTGTCACTCCTGTCTCTGTTTGCCAGTAGTTTTCTCAGCGCGACGCTGTTACCCGGTAATTCTGAGGTGGTTTTGGTTGCTATGCTGGTCTCCGGCGTCAGTCATCCCTGGGTCTTAGTCTTAACAGCAACAATGGGTAATAGCCTTGGAGGGGTAACTAACGTTATTCTTGGGCGTTTCTTTCCGCTGCGCAAAACGTCGCGCTGGCAGGAAAAAGCGACTGGCTGGCTAAAGCGTTATGGCGCAGCCACACTATTATTAAGCTGGATGCCGGTCATCGGTGATTTGTTGTGCCTGTTAGCGGGATGGATGCGCATCCCGTGGGGGCGGACGATCTTTTTTTTGTGTCTTGGTAAGGCGCTGCGCTATGTTGCGCTTGCAGCGGCGACGGTTCAGGGCATGATGTGGTGGTAATAATTGTAGGTTTGGCATGTATGGCCGCCATTACAGTTATGCTTATTAAAACGATTTGGACAGGCGGGAGGTCAATTTGATCCCGGACGTATCACAGGCTCTGGCCTGGCTGGAAAAACATCCTCAGGCGTTAAAGGGGATACAGCGCGGGTTAGAGCGCGAAACGCTGCGTGTCAATGCTGATGGCACGCTGGCGACAACAGGTCATCCTGAAGCGTTAGGTTCAGCGCTGACCCATAAATGGATTACCACGGATTTTGCGGAAGCCCTACTGGAGTTTATTACGCCAGTCGATGGCGATATCCAGCATATGCTCACTTTTATGCGCGATCTCCATCGGTATACGGCCAGGAAACTGGGCGATGAGCGGATGTGGCCATTAAGTATGCCCTGCTATATTGCGGAAGGGCAGGACATAGAGCTGGCGCAGTACGGTACATCAAATACCGGGCGCTTTAAGACGCTCTATCGCGAAGGGCTGAAAAATCGTTATGGCGCCTTGATGCAAACCATCTCCGGCGTACATTACAATTTTTCATTACCGATGGCGTTCTGGCAGGCGAAATGCGGCGTTACGGAAGGCGAAGCGGCAAAAGAAAAAATTTCTGCCGGCTATTTTCGTCTGATTCGCAACTATTACCGTTTTGGCTGGGTCATCCCCTATCTGTTTGGCGCGTCTCCGGCCATTTGTTCCTCTTTCCTGCAAGGAAAGCCAACCACATTACCGTTTGAAAAAACGGACTGCGGCATGTACTACCTGCCGTATGCGACGTCGCTGCGTTTGAGTGATTTGGGCTATACCAATAAGTCGCAAAGCAATCTCGGAATTACGTTTAACGATCTACATGAATACGTTGCAGGTCTGAAGCGCGCGATTAAAACCCCTTCCGAGGAGTATGCGCGGATTGGTGTGGAAAAAGACGGTAAGCGGCTACAGATTAACAGCAACGTTCTGCAAATTGAAAATGAGCTGTACGCGCCCATTCGTCCCAAGCGCGTGACGCGCAGCGGCGAATCGCCTTCTGACGCGCTTCTGCGTGGTGGTATTGAGTATATTGAAGTTCGTTCTCTCGATATTAATCCGTTCTCACCGATCGGCGTAGACGAACAACAGGTGCGCTTCCTCGATCTGTTTATGGTCTGGTGCGTATTGGCCGATGCGCCGGAAATGAGTAGCGATGAGCTGTTATGTACGCGTACTAACTGGAATCGCGTTATTCTGGAAGGGCGTAAGCCGGGCCTGACGTTAGGCATTGGCTGTGAAACTGCGCAGTTCCCGCTGCCCAAAGTCGGGAAAGATCTTTTCCGCGATCTGAAACGCGTGGCGCAAACGCTGGACAGTATCCACGGGGGAGAGGAGTATCAAAAGGTGTGTGACGAGTTGGTCGCCTGCTTTGATAATCCTGAACTGACATTCTCCGCCCGGATCCTACGGTCTATGATTGATGAAGGCATTGGCGGCACCGGGAAAGCGTTCGGTGAGGCTTACCGTAATCTGTTACGCGAAGAGCCGCTGGAGATTTTACAGGAAGAAGAGTTTATTGCTGAACGTGACGCTTCAGTACGTCGTCAGCAGGAGATTGAGGCGGCGGATACCGAGCCGTTTGCCGCGTGGCTTGCAAAACACGCCTGACCCAAAAAGAAAAAGGCCACTCACGGAGTGGCCAAAATTTCATCGCTGAAAACAGGGATGATGATAACAAATGCGCGTCTTTCATATACTCAGACTCGCCCCGGAACAAAGAGTTCAGTTTATTTTTAAAAAATTATCGGAGGTGACTAAATGCCATTATTAGATAGCTTCGCAGTCGATCATACCCGGATGCAAGCGCCGGCGGTCCGGGTTGCAAAAACGATGAACACCCCGCATGGCGACGCAATCACCGTGTTTGATCTGCGTTTTTGCATTCCGAACAAAGAAGTGATGCCGGAAAAAGGGATTCATACGCTTGAGCATCTGTTTGCTGGCTTTATGCGCGACCACCTCAACGGTAACGGCGTTGAGATTATCGATATCTCGCCGATGGGCTGCCGCACCGGCTTTTACATGAGCCTGATTGGCACGCCGGACGAGCAGCGTGTTGCCGACGCTTGGAAAGCGGCGATGGCGGATGTGCTGAAAGTGCAGGATCAAAACCAGATCCCGGAGCTGAACGTTTACCAGTGCGGTACGTATCAGATGCACTCGCTCAGTGAAGCGCAGGACATTGCCCGTCATATTCTGGAGCGTGATGTGCGCGTGAACAGCAATAAAGAGCTGGCGCTGCCGAAAGAAAAACTGCAGGAATTGCATATTTAGTCTTATTGGTAAGCGGTTCCAGTATTTAAATTAACCCCGGTTTATGGCCGGGGTTTTTTATTGCTTAATATAATTTGCGTTTATTATATTTGCGGCGAGAATACATTTTAAATTAAGTAATGCCTGGCCTGTTAAATAATAAAATGTGATCTGGTAAACAGAAAAGGCGGATAACTCACGATGCCAGAGTGTATTGATCACATAAACTAAAAATCATAAATAATTAATAGAAAAACATAATAGAATGCGCCAGATATCCAGGTAATAACAAGACTCTACTAATAGCCGGTCGATGGGGTTTTTAGCAAATCTTATCTGGTATACATCAAACTTAAGGGATAAAAAATGAAGGCTAAATATTTGGCGCTGATGATCGGTGCTTGCTTTTCTCATAACCTTTGGGCAGCGAATAATATCACTATTGAGCAGCGTCTGGCTGAACTGGAGCAACGTGTTGTTAATGCTGAAAAACGGGCATCCGATGCCGAGGCGCAAATTCGCTCGCTGAAACAGCAGCAGGTCGCCGCTACACCGACGGTGAATGTCCAGTCCGCCGAGCCCATTGCAGCAGATAAAACGCCGCCGAAGCTGACCTTATCCGGATTCAGCGATATTAAGTTCTATGGCGATGTCGAATTTAATATGGATGCGGCAAGCCGTTCCGGTAGCCTGACCTCGATGAGAACGTCAGCGAATAAAGATTGGGCATCAGGAACCAATGAACGCTGGGATATTAACGGGCGCCTGTTGCTGGGCTTTGATGGCTACCAGCGGCTGGACAACGGTAATTTTGCCGGATTCTCTGTACAGCCTCTGGCGGATCTGACCGGGAAAATGAACCTTGATGATGCCGTTTTCTTCTTTGGTCGTGAGAATGACTGGAAAATTAAGGTTGGTCGTTTTGAAGCCTACGATATGTTCCCGCTGAATCAGGATACATTTATTGAATATTCGGGGAATACAGCGAACGATCTTTACAGTGACGGTTACGGCTATATCTATATGATGAAAGAAGGACGGGGACGTAGCGACAGTGGGGGTAACTTCCTGCTGAGCAAAACCATCGACAACTGGTATTTCGAAGTTAACACATTGCTGGAAAATGGCAGTACGTTATATACCGAGAAGCAGTACCACGGAATGGATTTAACCAACGATAAAAACGTGGCTTACGTCCGTCCGGTTATTGCCTGGCAAAACGGGCGTTTTTCAACGGCGATAGCGATGGAAAGTAACGTCGTTAACAACGCCTATGGCTATTATGAGAATGGGAAGTGGATCGATCAGTCAGATCGTACGGGCTATGGTTTTACCATGACCTGGAATGGTCAAAAAACTGACCCGGAAGATGGCGCAGTTATTAACCTGAATACCGCTTATATGGATGCGACCGATGAGACAGATTTTACCGCTGGGGTGAATGCGCTGTGACATCGATTTGAACTGGGTTATATCTATGCGCATAACAAAATCGAAGCCTTTAATGCTACCAATATCGATGCCGTTTGTGAGGACGATTGCTGGATCACCGATCCCGGCAATTATGACATCCACACTATTCATGCCTCATATTTATTCCCCAACGTGATGGATATGAAAAACTTTAACATCTACCTCGGCGCCTATGCTTCATGGGTAGAGGCCAATCCGAATAATGGCGATAACAGTGAAGATGCGCGTTACGGCGGGCGTCTGAGATTCAAATATTTCTTCTGATTGTTGGTCTACTAAAAAAGGGATCCGTAGATCCCTTTTATCAGATAGTTAGTGCGCGCCACCGCCGCCGCCGCCCGCACCGAAGGGCGGTTTGGCGAACCACACCAGGCCGAGCAGCACCAGGAAGATCCCCGCCGACATCCAGAAGATTTCGTTGGCGGAAATAATCAGCCCCTGATTCGTGATTTGCTGGGCTATCCAGCCTGACGCCTGTTGGTGCGTCATCCCTAAGCCTTCCAGTTTATCGTACATAGCCTGAGCGTTTGGATTATACGCCGTAACCGACTCGGTGAGCTGCGCATGGTGTAGCGACTCACGATCGGTCCACATAGTGGTGGTAATCGAGGTGCCAATGGAGCCCGCCAGCGTTCGCGTGAAGTTCGACAGGCTTGATGCCGCCGCCAGCCGTTCTGGCGGTAACCCGGAGAGCGTAATGGTGGTCAGCGGCATAAAGAAGCAGGCGACGGCAAATCCCTGAATAAACTGCGGCCATGCGGAAGCGCCGAAATCCATACCCGGTTCGAATGTCCAGGCGCGCCAGTAAAAACAGACGGCGTACATAATGAAGCTGAACGTGACCAGCCTGCGCATATCCAGTTTATGCGCGAAGCGTCCGATAATCGGCGACAAAATTACCGGAATAATACCGACTGGCGCCGACGCCAGACCTGCCCACGTTGCGGTATAGCCGTACACCTCTTGCAAAAGCTGCGGCAGTAGAACAATGGCGCCGAAATAGAGCATATAGGCAAGGCTGATGCACAAGCAGCCAATAGTGAAGTTACGCGATTTAAAAAGAGAAAGATCGACGATAGGGTGATCGTCGGTCAGTTCCCAGACGATCAGGAAACTGATGGCGATGACGGCGACCACGGTCAGGATGATAATTTCCTGCGAGGAGAACCAGTCCAGCTCTTTACCACGATCGAGCATAATTTGCAGGCTGCCGATGCCAATCACCAGTAACGCCAGCCCGACGGCGTCAATACGTCGCCGTTCGGTATGCGTTTCACGTCCGCGCAGCGTGTGTAACGTCATCAGGACGACGGCGATGCCAATCGGCACGTTGATGAAGAAAATCCATCCCCAGTGGTAATTATCGCTGATGTAGCCCCCCAGAATCGGGCCGCAAATCGGCGCGACAATGACGGTCATTGACCAGAGCGCCAGCGCAATGGAGCGCTTTGCAGGCGGATAGTTATTCAGCAACAGGCTTTGCGAGAGCGGAATCAGCGGCCCGGCGACCACGCCCTGCACCACGCGGAAGAAGATCAGCATGTTCAGGCCGCTGGATACGCCACAGGCCCAGGAGGCCGCGGCAAAGGCGACCGTCGACCACATGAACAGTTTGACTTCGCCAAAACGCTTCGCCAGCCAGCCGGTTAAGGGAATCGAGATAGCGTTCGCCACCCCGAAAGAGGTGATAACCCATGTCCCCTGGCTTAGGGAAGAACCCAGGTTCCCGGCGATGGTCGGAATCGCCACGTTGGCAATGGTGGAGTCCAGCACCTGCATGAATGTCGCCAGCGACAGCGCGATCGTCATGATGACGAGCTGCGCGCCCTCCAGCGGTTTTTGCTGTTGCATCACACGCACCTCAGGATTAACCCGCGTTAGCCTGTACGATGTCGTCGATCAGTTTATTGACCGGCGCGAGATTAATTTCGCGTGCGTTACTTTCGGCAACCGGCGTCGTTCGTACCTGGCTGGCCAGTACCTGACCGTCGCGATTAGCGGTATCCACGGTGACCAGCGTCGATAAACCAATGCGCAGCGGATGTTGTTCTAACTGGCGGGCGTCCAGTTCGACGCGTACCGGCAGACGTTGAACCACTTTAATCCAGTTACCCGTCGCATTTTGCGCGGGCAGCAGGGAGAAGGCGCTGCCTGTCCCCATATCCAGACCGACGACTTTACCGGTGTATTTTACGTCGTCGCCATAAATGTCAGTAATAATCGTCACTGGCTGCCCAATGCGCATATTCGCTAATTGGGTCTCTTTAAAGTTAGCGTCCACCCACAGATCGGTTGCAGGCACGACGGCCATCAGCGGCGTGGTGGGGCTGATCTGCGCGCCAGGCTGGACGGCGCGGCGGGAAACATAACCGGTCATTGGACTGACGATGCGAGTACGCTCCAGCGCCAGCCAGGCGTTACGCACTTCGGTCGCCGCTTGTTGAACCGCAGGCTGATCTTCCAGATTACTGTTGAGTATCATTGCCTGGTTGGCATTGTACTGTTGAATGGCGACATCCAGCTGTGCCTGCGCGCTGGCGACGGCATCGCGGGCGTGTTGCAGCTCTTCACGGCCAATAAGATTGGCATTACCCAGCGGCACACGACGGTTAAGGTCGCTTTGCGCTTGCGCCAGGGCGGTTTTTTGCACGTCGATATTCGCCTGCAACTGCTTGCTGTTAATCATCAACTGGTGCGTCTGGCGCACGCTGGAGGCCAGCGCCGTTTTGGCTCTTTCAAACGCTTGTTTGGCGTCAGTCTGATCGAGCGTGACCAGAACATCGCCCTCTTTTACAAAGTCGGTGTTATCAGCCCAGACTTTCGTCACGCTGCCTGACACCTGCGCCATGATTTGAACCTGGTTCCCTGCCACGTAAGCATCATCTGTCTCTTCAATATGACGCAATACTAAAAACCAATAAATTCCATATGCCACGGCAATAATAACAAAGAGCAAGGTAAGAAGTAGCAGCGCTGTTTTGCGTTTGCCTTTCTTCTTAGCCGGTTGCTGCGGGGTTTGGATCTCCGCATTTGCGCTCATGTTGTTCTCCACGATCTTATTATTCACATCGGCTGAGCCGACCTGTTGTCAGAAAGGCCAGCAGTAATGCGTGCCGGCCTGTCCGCTTTCCTGTTATTAATCTGGATTTTTGAGCGGGTCGGCGCTTTAGCGCAGCGCCTCAAGAACAGTGCCTTCCTGCTCCATTTGATCAAGACGCGTCAGGAGTTTACGAGTGATGTGCTCAAGTTGATCTTTTTCGGCAGTGCTAAGTGATGACCAGAGTTGATGCAGACAATGATGCTGAGGTGGAAGCACTTCTTGCAAAAATGCCTGGCCTTTCTCCGTTAATTGCAGATGCAGGCAACGGCGGTCGTTATCGCTCTCACGACGCTCAATCCAGCCGCGTTTTTCCAGCTCATCTGCAATGCGTGTCGCATTGGTGCGAGATGAACCCAGCGCGCAGCTTAATTCAGACGGCTGAATACTGTGGTTTTCCTGAGACTCCAGCGTAATCAACGCCATAAACAACGTCTCGTTAATCCCTTGAGCCTTCAGCATCTTATTGCGGTTTTCCAGGAGCTTGCCTTGCATGTGCATACAAAGACGAGTCAAAAGAATTTCCTGATAAGGAAAGTCTTCGTGACGGCTGGCGCGAAATTTTAGCATTTGTTCAATGGGCGTAAACGAACTATCCATTTGGGCATGACCTCATTAATTTCAGCCGATATAGTAACGACAGTGACAAATAAAGTAAATGTATTATTAATACAAAATCATTCTTTCAGGCTATAAAGCAACCAATGATACGCAGACTGAGACGCCAGCGGGAACATTGGGCCCGGTAAAGCGCCGCCTGCGGCAAATCCAGGAATGACGAGAAAAGCGTGAGTGCCTGCATGAAAAAATCAGGAGAGAACGATAAGCGGGAGGGGCGAAAGCCGGGTAAACGGCCTTACAACCCGATGCAAAAGCCACCGGAATATCACGGATAGCTATCGGTGAACGACCTTCGAATCCTTGAACGGGCGCTATTGGCCTGGGAGCAGATGGGGATGCAGGGCTTTCCATAGAATTATATTATTCTTCACCGGTATAAAAATAACCATGATAAATGAATAGCATAACCTTAACAGACTGGGGAGCTCCTTAACACCCTAAGGAGCTTAAACAAAGGTAAACGCTCACTATCCGCTTAATTTACGGCTTCCTGTCGGTGAAAACCTCGCCACCAGACCAGTAAATTAAGTAAGGCTACCGTGACACCCGCCAGACAAACGCCGGCCCAGCCGGCATGTTGCCAGGCGGAGGCGGAAATCAGCGACCCCGCGGCGCCACCGATAAAGTAGCTGGTCATATAGCCGGCGGTGAGCCGGTTACGCGCATCCGGATGCAAACGATAGATGACCGTCTGATTGGTGATATGTACCCCCTGAACGGTGAGGTCCAGTACCAGAATGCCAATAATCAGCGCCAGTACCGAGGTGTGCCCAAGCCAGATCGCCAGCCAGGAGAGTAACAGCAGCAGTAAGCCGAACGTGGTGGTGAGGTGAGATTTACCTTTATCGGCAAATCCGCCAGCCGGACGCGCGCCTAAAGCGCCGGCGGCCCCCGCCAGGCCAAACAGGCCAATCATTCCCTCGGAATAGCTAAACGGCGGCGCGGCGAGCAAAAAGGCCATTGATGTCCAGAGGATGCTGAAATTAGCAAAGGTCAGACAGCCCAGCAGCGCGCGGGTACGCAGCAGCTTATCGTGAATAAACAGGCTGAATACAGAACCCAACAGTTGCGGGTAGTTAAGATGGGTGTCGGATTTGAGCTTTGGCAGTCCGCGCCATAACGCGACGGCCATCAGCGCCATCAGCGCCGACGCTACCCAAAATACGGTGCGCCAACCGCCGAGGTTTGCCAGCAGTCCGGCGACCGTTCGCGCCAGCAGGATCCCCAGCAACAGGCCGCTCATAATGGTGCCGACCACTTTACCGCGGGTGGCGGGCGTCGCAAGCGTGGCGGCCAGCGGAACCAGAATCTGCGCCACCACGGAGAACAGTCCGGTTAAGGCCGTTCCGAGTATCATCATGCTAAGCGACTGACTGCTGGCGGTGATCAGCATTCCGCCAGCCGCCAGCAACGTCATGGAGACAATCAGCGTTCGGCGTTCAAACATGTCGCCGAGCGGCACCAGAAACAACAGGCCAGCGGCATAGCCCAACTGCGCGGCGGTAACGATAAACCCTGCGGAGCTGGCGGAAAGCGAAAAGTGATGCGCGATGGTATCAAGCAGCGGCTGGGCATAGTAGTTGCTGGCGACCGCCAGACCCGTGGCCACAGACATTAAAACGATCAGCGCCGGGCTAAGCCCATGAGTGGGTTTCGTCATTATGGTAATCGTGATTTAGATAATTATTTTCTGGGAAAACAATCATAGCGGATGTTGATGAATAAAGGGGGAACAGTGACGTGATGAATCGTGCGCTTTGAGGAGAGATTGAATAGGCCGGATAGCGGCGCATGAACTGCGCCTTATCCGGCATAAAAAACGATATTATTTCTGCGCGGCCAGCGCTTCTTTCACCCAGCCGTCAAACTGCTGCTGGTGGGCGTTGATCCAGCCGTCTACGTGGCCCTGAACATCGGCTTCAGACGATTTACCGGCATGCATCATGGCGTTCTGCGCGTTGATATCCGCCAGCGGCAGCTTCATGATGGCGAACAGTTTCGCCGCCGCCGGGTTTTTCTCCGCCCATGCCTTATTGGCGACAATATGCATGGTATTAACCGGGAACCCATAGTTCGCGCCGTTCGGCAGTTTAGTATCAATATTTTTCTGTTCGCCCGGCAGAGAGGAGAACGGCACCTGTAGCCAGACGACATCTTTACCCGGCTTCATTACGTCGCTCACCCAGTACGGGGTCCAGGTGTAATACAGCACCGGCTTGCCTTCTTTAAAACGGGTAATGGTATCAGCCATCATCGCCGCATAGTTACCGTGGCTGACCTCAACGGTTTTTTGCAGATCAAACGCTTTATTCTGGTGATTGATCACGGCTTCGCAGCCCCAGCCCGGCGAGCAGCCCATCATGTCCGCTTTTCCGTCGCCATTGGTATCGAAGATTTTGGCGATTTTCGGATCTTTTAGCTGAGCGATATTGGTGATGTTGTACTGCTCGGCGGTTTTTTTATCGATCAGATAGCCCTGCGCAGCGCCGGAGACGAAGACGCCCTCGCGGTAAAATTTTTTGTCTCCGCCTGCTGCGGCATACATATCATCATGCAGCGGCTGCCAGTTCACGGCGGTAAACGTCGCATCGCCAGAGGCGATGGAGGTGTAGCCTACGTTGTAATCGACTTCACTCGGCTTATTTACGGTATAACCCAACTTTTCCAGCGCCCGACTGACCAGTAACGTCTGGAAGGTCTCTTCAGAAATCGTGCTTTGGATAGGTTGGACGGTAATGCCTTTGCCAGGCAGGTCGGCAGCGAAAGCGCTGGCGGTGACAAGGGTGGCAAACGCTGAGGCAAATATCACGGTATGTCGCATCGTTGTTCCTTTAATTATGGTAGGGAGTTGTAAGCCCGGTAAGCGCAATGTCACCGGGCGTCAGGAGAGTTACTTAACGAAAGGGCGGGTGATTAGCCCAACAGGACCGGTGGTATACCAGCGACGGTTACCGCGGCTACGCGAGTCGCGCCCGACGGCCTGCGTCAGACGGTCCAGAATGATGGCAAGAATCACAATGCCGACGCCGCCGACGGTTGCCAGCCCCATATCAAGACGACCAATGCCGCGTAGTACCATCTGGCCAAGTCCGCCGACCGCAATCATCGAGGCGATGACGACCATCGAGAGAGCCAGCATCAGCGTCTGATTAACCCCTGCCATAATGGTGGGCATCGCCAGCGGTAGTTGCACTTTGAACAACATTTGGCGCGGGCTGGCGCCGAACGAGCGCGACGCTTCAATTAAGTCGGCAGGCACCTGGTTAATGCCCAGGATCGTCAGGCGTACAATCGGCGGTAGAGCAAAAATAATCGTCACCACCACGCCCGGCACGTTACCGATGCCGAATAACATGACAATCGGCACCAGATAGACAAACGCGGGCGTGGTCTGCATCGCATCCAGCAGCGGACGAACTATTTTGGCTGCGCGCGGGCTGCGCGCCAGCCAGATTCCCATCGGTAATCCGATCACGACGCAGAACAACAGGGCGGTCAATACCAGCGCCAGGGTAATCATCGCCTGCGACCAGGCGCCGATCGCGCCGATGGCGATCAGCGATATCAGCGTTGCGATCCCCATGCCCACGCCGGAAACCTGCCAGGCAATCAGCGCAAAGAGAATAATCGCCACAGGGGCGGGCATTCCCAGCAGCAGTTGCTGAAAGCCGTTAAGAATGTAATCCACCGGCACACGAATCCCCTGAAAAAGGGGACGGAAATGGGTGACGACCCAGTCGATTCCCTCTGTGACCCAGCTATCCAGCGGGATCAGCGTCTTATGGAACGGGTCCAGAAGAGAAAAGTGTTCAGGGGCTGGCGCGGGCGCGCTGTTCAACCAGTCGGTGCTGCCGCCGTCCGTGGCTACACCTGCCGGTGTTCCCCAGGCATCAGCCGTTTGCGTCGTAGTATCGGCCACCCGTGCGGTATCCCACGGATTCGTTTGATCAGCCATTGTTACCCCCCTCGCGATCTAAAGCCTGTAGCAACATACGTTTTGAAATAATGCCAACATACTGGTGTTCTTCATCGACAACCGGCACCGCGCAGGGCGCCTGGCCGACGTGAGAGAGCAACTCGCTGAGTGGGGTTTGCGCATCAACGACTAAAGGGTCGTCGATAAGCGCCGCTTCAATCCCTTGCGCCTGGCTTAATGCCGCTTTTAATGAGTCGATGGACACGACGCCCACGAATTTATTGCCACGCTCAATGACGTAACCATATTCACGGTCTTCGTCCTGTAATAATTTCAGTGCCGAACGGGGACCGAAACCTGGCGTTTTACGAATTAAGCCGACCGGACTGCGACGGGCAATATCTTTGGCGCTAAAGACCTGACTAATATCCACGCCACGGAAGAACGTGCGGACATAATCATTTGCCGGATTATTCAGGATCTCATCCGGCGTACCAACCTGTACGACCTCGCCATTTTGCATAATGGCAATCCTGTCGCCAATACGCATAGCCTCATCAAGATCGTGGGAAATAAAGACAATGGTGCGCTGATGTTTCGCCTGTAATTTCACCAGCTCATCCTGCATTTCGGTACGAATTAATGGATCGAGGGCGGAAAACGCTTCATCCATTAATAAGATATCAGGGTTGATTGCCAGCGCGCGGGCAAGCCCAACATGCTGACGCATCCCACCGGAAAGTTCATCCGGGTAGGCGTGAGCGTAATTCTCAAGCCCCACCTGACGCAAGGCGTCCAGCGCTTTTTCGCGACGCTCTTGCGCCGCGATGCCCGCTAATTCCATACCGAATGCCGTATTATCCAGCACGGTCATATGTGGCATGAGCGCAAATGACTGGAAGACCATCGCAATCTTTTTCCTGCGCACCTCGCGAAGCTCAGCGTCTGATATTTTGGCAATATCAACGCCGTCAATCAGTACCTGTCCGCGGGTGGGTTCAATCAGGCGATTGAGAAGGCGTACCATTGTGGATTTACCCGAGCCGGATAATCCCATGATGACAAATATCTCGCCTTCTTCAATGGCCAGACTGGCGTCTTTAACGCCAAGCGATAGCCCCGTTTTTTCCAGTATTTGCTCTTTCGATAGTCCCTTTTCAATATATTTGAAGGCACGCTGCGGATGCTCTCCAAATATTTTATACAGATTCTTCACTTCTAATTTAATTGCCATGCAATAGAATGATTCCTGTTATTTACTTATGTCGATATGTTACCTGATAGAAATAGTTACCTTTTTCTACCCTAACATACTCAGAATCTGAGACAACCCTGAATTTGCTTCTGGCATGAATATTGCGAGGTGCTATCGGCTGTGATTTCCCATGATATAAGGGCTGAACGCGAATGGGGAGGAAGAGATATTTTTTGAGACAACCAGCAAAAATCCACCTGAATTGGAGGAATCCAGGTGAATAATGTCACTCGTATTGAGTGTAGGACATGTTGTAATATTTGCGCGATTTAACCCGGTATTGCTTGAAATAAAGGCATGGAAAATGTAACGTTATTTCCCATGCCCGTAAGGTTAAAAGTTCCAGTCTTCGTCTTCGGTTTCGACCGTTTTTCCCATCACATAAGATGAACCTGAGCCGGAAAAGAAATCATGGTTTTCATCGGCATTCGGCGAGAGCGCGGCAAGGATTGCGGGATTCACGTCTGCCATCTCCGGCGGAAATAACGCCTCATAACCCAGGTTCATTAAGGCTTTATTGGCGTTGTAGCACAAGAAGGCTTTGACGTCGTTAACCCAGCCGGTTTCCGCATATAACGCTTCTGTGTAGCGGATTTCGTTGTCGTACAGTTCCATCAACAAATCCAGCGCGAAAAGCTTTAACTCTTCACGCTCGATTGCCGATAGTTTTTGTAGCGCTATCTGATACTTATAGCCAATATAATAACCGTGAACCGCTTCATCGCGAATGATTAAACGAATCAGGTCGGCAGTGTTCGTGAGCTTACCGCGGCTGGAGAAATACATCGGCAGCCAGAAGCCGGAATAGAACAGAAAAGACTCTAAAAAGACGCTGGCAATCTTTTTCTTTAGCGGTTCATCGCTGACGTAATGAGCTAAAATAATCTGCGCCTTACGCTGAAGCGGCGGGTTTTCTTCGCTCTAGGCGTAGGCGGCATCAACCTCTTTCGTCTGGCACAGCGTGGAGAAAATAGAACTGTAAGAGCGGGCGTGTACCGCTTCCATAAAGCTGATGTTCGACAGTACGGCCTCTTCATGCGGCGTGATGGCATCTGCCATTAACGACGGCGCGCCTGCGATGTTCTGGATAGTGTCGAGCAGCGTAAGACCCGTAAACACGCGAATGGTGAGCTGCTGTTCGGCGGCGCTCAGCGTCTGCCAGGCCGGAATATCATTCGATAACGGCACTTTTTCCGGCAGCCAGAAGTTACTGGTCAGCCGGTTCCACACCTCCAGATCTTTGTCGTCCTGGATCTTGTTCCAGTTGATGGCGCTAATACGAGATAATTTCATATGGCTTTCCTTATAGCGCGCAGGATACGCAGCCTTCAATTTCAGTACCTTCCAGCGCCAACTGGCGAAGCCGGATGTAATACAGTGACTTAATACCTTTTCGCCAGGCATAGATCTGCGCTTTGTTGATATCGCGGGTCGTGGCGGTATCGGGGAAAAACAGGGTGAGCGACAGCCCTTGATCGACGTGGCGCGTGGCCTCGGCATAGGTATCAATAATTTTTTCCGGACCGATATCGTAAGCATCCTGATACATGTCCAGATTTTCATTGGTCATAAACGGCGCGGGGTAATACACACGCCCGGTTTTGCCCTCTTTGCGAATCTCAATTTTGGCCACAATCGGATGAATGCTGGAGGTCGCATGATTAATGTAAGAAATCGAACCGGTCGGCGGCACCGCCTGCAAATTTTGGTTATAGATGCCATAGCGCATCACATCGTCGCGCAGCTTTAGCCACATTTCGCGTGTGGGCAGCGTAATGCCGCTGCGGGCAAATAGCGCCCTGACTTTCGCCGTTTTCGGTTGCCAGTCGTCTTGTAAATACTGCGTAAAATAGTCGCCACTGGCATAGCGCGACTGCGCAAATCCGGCGAAGGTTTTGCCGCGTTCGCGGGCCAGCCGCATTGAAGTATGCACGGCATGCCAGGTAATAGTGTAAAAATAGAGATTGGTGAAATCCAACGCCTCCGGCGAACCGTAGGCAATACCTTCCCTCGCCAGATAGCCATGCAGATTCATCTGGCCCAGACCGATGGCATGAGAGGCGGCATTACCGGCGGCTATTGAGGGCACGCTGCGTATATGGCTCATGTCCGACACCGCCGTCAGGCCGCGAATAGCGGTTTCTACGGTACGGCCAATGTCCGGTGAATCCATGACGTGAGCGATATTCAGCGAACCGAGATTGCAGGAGATGTCATGCCCGATGTGGGTATAGTCAAGGTTATCGTCGTAACGAGAGGCGCTATTGACCTGTAAAATTTCCGAGCACAGGTTGCTCATATTAATGCGACCAGCAATAGGATTCGCGCGGTTTACCGTATCTTCAAACATGATGTAGGGATACCCGGATTCGAACTGAATCTCCGCCAGTGTTTGAAAAAAGTCACGGGCGTTAATATAGGTTTTGCGCACGTGCGGATCGGCAATTAATTCATCGTACCGTTCGCTAATGGCGATATCGCCAAACGGTTTGCCGTAGCGTCGTTGTACGTCATAGGGCGAAAAGAGCGCCATTTGCGCGTTTTCTTTCGCCAGCCGGAAGGTGATGTCCGGGATCACCACGCCGAGAGAGAGCGTTTTGATCCGGATTTTTTCGTCGGCATTTTCCCGTTTGGTATCCAGAAAACGCAGAATATCCGGATGGTGCGCATGGAGATAAACCGCGCCGGCCCCCTGGCGCGCGCCAAGCTGGTTGGCATACGAAAACGCGTCTTCCAGCATTTTCATCACCGGGATCACGCCGGAAGACTGATTCTCAATGCGTTTGATCGGCGCGCCCGCCTCGCGCAGATTGGAGAGTAAAAATGCGACGCCGCCGCCGCGTTTGGAGAGTTGCAGCGCCGAATTCACCGCTCGCCCGATCGATTCCATATTGTCTTCGATACGGAGCAGGAAGCAGGAGACCAGTTCCCCACGCTGCTGTTTACCGCAATTTAAAAAAGTCGGGGTAGCGGGCTGAAAGCGACCAGAAAGCATTTCATCGGTCAGTTGGGTGGCCAGCGTTTCGTCACCCTGCGCCAGCGTCAACGCCACCATTGTCACCCGATCTTCAAAGTGTTCCAGATAACGTTTGCCGTCGAAGGTTTTCAGCGTGTAACTGGTATAGAACTTCCAGGCGCCAAGAAACGTCTGGAAGCGAAAGCCGCTGGCGTGGGCGTGCTCGAACAGGCGGAGGACGAAGGCGCGGTCGTAACGCGCGAGGACAGCGTCATCGTAATAACCTTCCCGAACCAGCGTCTCCAGACGTTCATGCTGGCTGGCAAACGTCACGGAATGCGGGCGGACGTGGGCGGCAAAGAAGGCGTCGATCGCCTGCTGGTCCTTGTCGAACTGAATATGGCCTGCTTTATCATAAAGATTCAGCATCGCGTTCAGGGCGTGGTAATCCATGGTTTCCTGCATTACGCGCTCCGGGGTAGTTGTTGCCAAAATTCATTTACTCCTCTTCGGACGTTATCGATGTCGCGTTGTGTGCCCATGAGCTCAAAGCGGTACAGCCAGGGTACGCCGTATTTTTGTGCTATCACATCGCCAGCGCATCCCCAGGCATCGCCGAAATTGCGATTACCGGAGGCGATAACGCCGCGAATGCGCGCCCGGTTGTGTTCATCATTTAAAAAGCGGATCACCTGTCGCGGCACCGCACCGGCCATCCCGCCGCCGCCGTATGACGGCACAACCAGAATGTACGGTTCGTCTACCCGAATTCGCTCCCGCTCATTGAGCGGAATACGCGTGGCGGGTAGCCCCAGACGCTGCATAAAACGGTGCGTATTTTCAGAGCTGCTGGAGAAGTAGACGAGCGCGCTCATGCGTTTGCCGCGTGGGGTGTCGGGGGCAGACGGTTAATCATGTCCGGACGGAAGCCAGACCAGCTCAAATCGCCCGCCATCACCACCGGTAATTGACGAAACCCTTGCGCCCGGAGCGTATCCGCTGCATCCGGCACCAGATCGACGTTCACCATCTCAAATTCAAATCCACGGCTTTCCATCGCCCGCTTTGTGGCGTGGCACTGAACACAGTTATTGCGAGTGTAAATAGTAATGCTCATGATTCGTATTTCCATTTAAAATGAGAAAACGGCGCGATGAAACGCGTCGGATTGTCGTGTGTTGATACAGGAAATACTAGATGTAGTTGAATTAAGATTCAACCATACAAGATATGGGAATTTTCGATTGATTTTAACGTCGCTGATGAACGCAGCGGGGTCGGGGCGGCATGGCTAATTTTTGCCGGATGGCGGCGTGAACGCCCGATCCGGCCTGCAGGTTCACGCATAACAGAGTTGGCTGACATCTGCGCCATCCGGCAACAATGCGTCACATTCGCATACCGATCGCCAGACGGTTAAAGCAGTTCATTAAACCGATGGCGAAGGTCAGATCGCTGATTTCACGCGCGCTGAAATGATCGAGCAGCGGCAGGTAAACATTATCTTCGGCGTGGGTTTCAGCAATGTGCGTCACCGATTCCGCCCAGGCTAACGCCGCGCACTCTTGCTCGCTGAAATGGTGGCTTACCCGCCATCCTGCCAGCGCATCTAATTTAGCTTGATTTACGCCAGCCTTACGCAGCGCTTTACTGTGCATCTCCAGGCAAAATGCACAACCATTTATTTGCGAAACACGCAGGTAAATCAGCTCCATCAGCATGGGGTCAAGCGTGCTCTTTTCCAGCGCGTTTTTCGCCTGCACCAGAGCGCTATAAACCTCCGGGCTCAGTTCATAATAGGGTTGGCGTAACGTTGTCATCATGTTTCTCCTCGTGTTGATGACGAGCACTGTAGCACTATAATGGTCTGTAAAAGAGAGCCATATTTTTACAGAAAAAGCAGACCATATGCCGCGCTATCAGCACATCGCTCGTCAGTTAAAAACGGCCATTGAGCAAGGAGAACTCGCGCCCGGAACGCGTTTGCCTTCCAGTCGGACGTGGGCGCAGGAACTGGGCGTTTCTCGCGCCACGGTGGAAAATGCCTATGGCGAGCTGGTAGCGCAGGGCTGGCTGGAGCGACGTGGCCAGGCAGGCACGTTTGTGAGCAACGCTCTACGGTTTGAGACGGCGCCGCCGATACCCGCTGTTTTTGCCGGAGAAAGTCCGGAACCGAAACCCTTTCAGATGGGGTTACCGGCGCTGGATCTCTTTCCACGCGAGAAGTGGGCGCGAGTGATGGGACGTCGGTTGCGCACGCAGACGCGCTTCGATCTGGCATTAGGCGACGTCTGCGGCGAGGCGATTTTGCGCCAGGCGATAGTCGATTACTTGCGGGTTTCACGTAGCATTGAATGTCTGCCGGAACAGGTATTTATTACCTCCGGATATGCGGATTCTATGCGGCTAATCCTGCGTACATTGTCTGTGCCGGGAGACAGCATGTGGGTGGAAGATCCCGGCTTTCCGTTAATTCGCCCGGTGATAACGCAGGAGGGGATTACGCTGGCGCCGATTCCGGTCGATGCCGATGGGCTGAATGTCGCAGCGGGGATGCGGGATTGCCCGCAGGGACGCTTTGCATTGGTGACGCCCGCCCATCAAAGTCCGTTGGGGGTGGCGCTGTCGTTAACTCGCCGACGGCAACTTCTGGCATGGGCGGCGAATGTGCAGGCCTGGATTATTGAAGATGACTACGACAGCGAATTTCGTTATCACGGTAAACCGCTTCCGCCGCTCAAGAGTCTGGATGCCCCGCAGCGAGTGATTTACGCCGGAACGTTCAGTAAGTCGCTCTTTCCGGCATTACGTACCGCCTGGCTGGTGGTGCCGATAAAGCAGATTGAGCATTTCCGCCAGCAGGCGTCGCTGATGCCCTGTAGCGTACCGTTGTTATGGCAGCACACGCTGGCTGATTTTATCCGTGATGGCCATTTCTGGCGGCATCTGAAAAAGATGCGTCAACATTATGCTCAGCGACGGTTATGGATTGAAGAGGCGCTGGCGGAACAGGGATTTGTCGTGACATTACAGAAAGGCGGTATTCAATTGGTTATTGAGGTTGAAGGTGATGATAAAGCGCAGGTAGCAAAAGCGAATCAGGCCGGACTGGCGGTACAGGCGCTAAGCCGTTGGCGAGTGGTTTCGTCAGGAAAGGGGGGCATTTTACTGTCGTTTACCAATATTACTTCCGCTGGCATGGCGAAACAGGTCGCATGGCAGCTTCGACAGGCGATACAGTAACCGTTTCGCCGAATGGCGCGACCTGGGCCTGCGGCAATGATGCAGGCCCAATAAAGTATGTCGCCATCCGGCTGCGCACGTCGTTAGCGACGCAGGCTAAGCAGCGCCCCGATAAAAATTCCTACCGCTGCGGCGGTTCCTACGCTACACTAGGGTTTTTCACGCACAAACGTATCCGCGCACCCCATCGCATCACAGGCGGCTTGTTTTACGCGAGTACGTCCATGCATCCGCGCCCGGGTCTCTTTCAGCAACGCCTGTGCTTTACGTCGCGCAGCCTCGGCTTCGTCTTTCGCATCGCTTCCCCAGGATTTAAGGACATCTTCCAGACTGTCGGCTAATCGATTGACATCATTCTGAATATCCTGAACACCATCATCGACGTCGTTTCGGTTCGGTTTGTTAAGCATATGATCCTCCATTGATTTCGATGTAGCTTTCAGTGTAGTTCATATTTTTACCTGCTGAGGCTTGTTACGGCGATATCATGCGTTTCTGGACTTTTCTGAAAGCGTTGATAACGCGCTATCGGGTAAGGTAAGCCCGCAGTAAAAGAGAATGAGGATAAAATATGTATTTACGACCTGACGAGGTGGCGCGGGTACTGGAAAAGGCAGGGTTTACCGTTGATGTGGTGACGAATAAGACGTATGGTTATCGACGCGGCGAGAATTATGTTTATGTTAACCGCGAGGCGCGTATGGGGCGTACCGCGCTGATCATTCACCCCAGATTAAAAGACCGTAGCTCATCACTGGCTGACCCGGCTTCGGATATTAAGACCTGCGATCACTACCAAAATTTTCCGCTCTATTTAGGCGGCGAGACCCACGAACATTACGGTATTCCCCACGGCTTTAGCTCCCGATATAGCGTTAGAACGTTATCTGAACGGGCTTTTTGGCGACGAAAAAAGCGACTAAAATCGCGACTGGCAATGCCAGTCGCGACGCTAACTTACGCCTTAGCCTGATGATAGCTGCTCACTTTAAACAGGCGACGACAATAATCCAGGAAGTAGCCATAAACCGCGCCCATTAACATTGAAACAACAATGTTTGAACTCACGGCGGCCACTATCTGATGCCAGCCGGCGCCGACGGTCAGCAAGATGATAATATAAACGGGTGACTGAAAGGTGACATAAGCCAATACATCCGCCAGGTTTTTGGCCCATCCCGCCGGGCTTGCCTTACGCGCGACGCGCATAATCAGATCGCGGTAAACGCCGTATGGCCATGCAATCAAAATGTTGACAGGTATCGCCACCAGCCTGGAAGAAAGCGACTGCTCAAAGCTCATTCCGGAGAGGAATATCTCGATCAACATGTTCACAACAGAACAGTAAACAACCATCGCAAACGCGTCTGCTACGGCATGACGCAAGCGTGACTGTGGAGAGAACATGTTAATGCTCCTTGTAGCGTATCGATCAGAATGAGGTGATGGTTGGTAGTGAAATCATAAAGCACTTTTGTCTTTGCATAGACTATATCCCTATATAATAACTATTAACTAGTGTAATATTTTTATTTATAGGCTTTTTGTCGATAAAATACTCTGTGACTGTGTGTTTTTTGCTCGCAGCGAGATTTTCGTTGTTGTTAGTCATTAATTACTTTTAAATCAATGCATTATAATGCATTGTTTTTCTGGCGATTTTCAGCCACATTCCAAATGTTGTCAGATGCGATGTATTCTCGGCTAACGGCACGCGCTCTACTTTTCTCAGCATAATTATAGCTATTGCAGGGTGATTTTTAGCATAAAGCTCTGATGATGATTTTTGAATGGTTAATCTCTTATTGTAATGAAATATTCACTTCTGTATAAGGTCAGCCACCGTGAGGGTCACCGTGGTTACTGAGATACGCAATACGTTATAAACAGCCGAACGGGAAACCTACAGATATACCGTAGGCAGAATAACCTGAAACACACAGGGGGTAATGAATATAACCTTCTGGTTAACAGATTAATATAATTAATCGAGTTATACTGAGTATATCTGTATGAACTTTAGGATCTGGAAATATAATCAATAATCGCATACAATACCGCCTGTAATAGTTTTTGTTTTCTGCGTTAAAAGGTTTTTATTGATATGAATTTGATGTTACAGAACTTAAATAATATCCGCACGCTGCGCGCTATGGCTCGCGAATTCTCCATTGACGTTCTTGAAGAAATGCTCGAAAAATTCAGGGTTGTCACTAAAGAAAGACGCGAAGAAGAAGAATTGCAGCAACGCCAGCTTGCCGAGAAGCAGGAGAAAATTAATGCCTTTCTGGAGCTGATGAAAGCAGACGGTATTAACCCGGAAGAGTTATTTGCCATGGATTCAGCAATGCCGCGTTCTGCTAAAAAGCGCCAGCCGCGTCCGGCAAAATATCGTTTTACTGATTTCAATGGCGAAGAAAAAACCTGGACCGGACAAGGTCGTACGCCTAAACCGATTGCCCAGGCGCTGGCGGCGGGGAAATCTCTGGATGATTTCTTAATCTAATCACGGATAACCTTTAACAGATGGCGCTTCGTTTCCTGTCTCTATTAACCGGGACTCAGGGAACGTTGCGCCATGCTCATTCTGATAAATCAGCACACGCCAAAATCGCCCTCTTCGCAATAGGGGGTGACATCTGCCGCTTTGAGGATCAATTTTTCGCCCTGCTCATTACCGACCTGTACCGCGACAATATGATCCTCGTTGACTTCAATCACTTTCAGTTTCGGCCCACCCATTCGGGGCTGTACGATATCGCCTGGTGTGAACATCACGCTCTCCTGTTGAACAATGGTATAAACCCGCCTTCAGTCTACTACACACCTACCGACGCGCGGTGAAGGTACCGCTTAATGAGTACGGGTATTCCAGGGCATTTTTTCCAGTAGTCGCGCCATTCCGCAGAAGCCGGTCATGCCTGCCAGCATTAACCCGGCCCCGACAAAACCGCTAATGAGGAAAAAGCCGCCGTGGACCGTATAGCCCAGAATCACCCCAAGCAACGTCAACCCGCCGGCGGCGATTTGCACCTGACGCATCAGTGGCAACGGTTGCGATTTGTCTTCTGTGACGGGCAATCCTGCCGCTTTCCATCCGTCGATACCGCCTTCCAGCAGACTGACCTGAGCTGGGGCGGCAATGGCCTGTAGTTTTGCTGCATTGCTGCTGGTTCGTTTACCTGACTGACAGTGAAAAATAATCTGTTCCGCTCGCAGGTTGGCGGGCAAATCGCCCTGTTCAAGCCGGGAAAGCGGCGCCAGTTGCGCATGTGGAATATGCTCGCGCAGATATTCATCGGCGTCGCGTACATCAATCCGTTTCGCGCCTTGCGCTATCAGCGCTTGCGCCTCACGGGGGGAAACTATCCCAATGGACATCGTGCCTCCTTATGGACAATAGAGATTCTTTAACGTGGCGATAATCGTATTAACCGCCTCATTTTTAATGAAATAGTGAATGCGCTGGGCATCGCGTTGACTATCAATCAGCCCTTCTTCCCGCATCCGCGCCAGATGTTGCGACGTCGCGGAGGGGCTTAGCCCGGTAATGCGCGCCAGTTCGCCTGCGCTGGTTTTTGGCGAACCGCAAAGCATACATAAAATCAGTAATCTTTTTGGGTGGCTCATCGCTTTGAGCAGGGCCGCCGCCTGTTCTGCGCTGGCCTGAAGTTGTTCAAGCTCTGTCATAGTTATTTAAGCATTTTCTAAATTTAGTTAATTCTAAAATAAACGTCAACCTGATGCCAGCGTAAAAAGCGTAAAGGAGGGTAAAAGCGCGGCGCGCGACTGGCAGGCTCAGGTAAACTGACTATGCTTAGAGATAAAATCTCTTTTTAAACAATGACTAATTTTGCTTGTATGGAGTGTATATGGGTTTCTGGAGAATTGTATTTACGATTATTTTGCCTCCGCTCGGCGTACTTTTAGGAAAAGGGTTCGGTTGGGCATTTATCCTTAATATCCTGCTGACATTACTCGGATATATTCCGGGGCTTATCCACGCATTTTGGGTTCAGATGCGTCATTAATTACCGGCCACCGGCGGCGCATAAGCGCCGCTTATCAGGATAACCTCATTCCCTCTGCTACACTTTTCTTTGTGTGTATTTTTGACAAGCGAGGTGAATATGGGACTTTTCAATTTTGTAAAAGATGCAGGTGAAAAACTCTGGGACGCGGTAACCGCTAATCATGATAAGGACGATCAGGCGAAAAAAGTCCAGGAACATTTAAATAAAACGGGAATACCCGACACTGACAAAGTGAATGTGCAAATAGCTGATGGAAAAGCGACAGTGACGGGTGATGGGCTGAGTCAGGAGGCAAAAGAAAAAATTCTGGTTGCCGTGGGGAATATCGCCGGGATTAGCAGCGTTGACGATCAGGTTAAAACCACGACGCCGGCGGCTGAAAGTCAGTTTTATACCGTAAAATCAGGCGACACCCTGAGCGCTATTTCAAAGCAAGTGTATGGTAACGCCAATCTGTATAATAAAATTTTCGAGGCAAATAAACCGATGCTGAAAAGCCCGGAAAAAATATATCCGGGACAAGTGTTGCGTATTCCTGAAGAATAATGGCTATCAGGTCGCGCCAGGCTACATTTTCCCTGCCATCGCCTGGCGAATAATGGGAATCGGCGTCAGCAAATGCTGACGCATTAATTCGCTGGCGCGTGCCGCCTCGCGCGCCAGTATCGCTTCGGTTAGCGTGTGATGCTGGATATGTTTATCTTCCAGCATCTCGACGGACAGAACGGTTTCACGTAACCAAATAAAGCGGTAGCGGGCCGCCAGGGTCAAATAAGCGTTCACGCATCTGTAGCAGATAGTGGGAGCCGCACCCGGCGACAATGGCGGAATGGAACGCCTGGTGGCGCTGGTCCCATTCATCGAGCATATGTTCGCTAGCATCGCTGGCTTCCAGTTTACTGAGCATATGCGCTCGCGCCAGGATCTCCGCCTCCCACGCATCATCGCCGCGTTCAATCGCCAGGCGTACCAGCATCGCTTCCATATTGGCGCGCGCGTCAAAAATATCGAGGAGTTCCGCCTCTGACATGGACGCCACGCGATAGCCTTTTTGATTCACCACGGTGACCAGCCGTTCCGCCACCAGTTGTGACAGCGCCTCGCGCAGCGGCCCTACGCCAAGCGCATAGCGGGCGGTTAATAAACTCATCCGCAGTTTCTCATCCGGCTGATAAGTGCCGCGAATAATGTCATTTTTAAGCCAGCGATAGCCATCTATGGCCGTCGGTTGGGAAAGGGCGGTCATCTTTTACTCCTGAGAAGCTTCCCGGCTGACGCCGGGAATAACTAACGTAGGTTTTGCAGGGGGGCTTTTTGCCACCTTATCAGTTTTTTCCAGCGAGACATAATGGGGACAGTACCTATTATGCCCAGCCCTAACAGCCCCGTTGAAATGACTTCTAGTTGCTGTGCCGGTCGAAATAGCATCACCACCAGAACAAAGCAGATAAAGCCGATAACCAGCCAGGTGAGCCACGGATAAAGCCACATTTTCAACTTAATTTCTCCGCCCTGCGCCAGCAGAATTTTACGCATCCGCAATTGCGAAATCGCAATCACCAGATAGACCAGCAGCGCGATGGCGCCAGAACTGTCGATAAGAAATTTAAACACTTTTGCCGGGGCGTAATAATTGACGATAACGGTTAAAAAGGCCGCGCCGGTAGAGAGGAGAACCGCTACCCAGGGCGTTTTGCTACGGTTAGTTTTTCCCATTATCGCAGGAGCATCGCCGCGGCGGCTAAGGGAATAGAGCATCCGGGAGGCGGTATATAATGCGGAGTTCAGACAACTGGTCACCGACAACAAAATCACGCAGTCCATAATGAATTTTGCGTGCGGAATATGAAGCAGCTCCAGTACCGAGCGGTACGAACCTACGCTTTTCAGGCCCGGCATATTCCACGGGATCAGCGCCACCACCACAAAAATGGAACACAAGTAAAAGATGGAAATTCGCCAGATAACAGAATTGGTGGCGCGTACGATATGTTTATCCAGCGTATCGGATTCCGCGGCAGCAATAGTGACGATTTCCGCGCCCATAAAAGAGAACATGGTGATCAACATGGCGCTTAACACCGCGCCGAAGCCGTTAGGCATAAAACCGCCGTGATCCCATAGCCGGGAGATACCGCTTACCTCGGCATACGGATAAAAACCGCTAATCGCCGTCGCGCCCAGCGCGATAAACGCCAGGATAGCAATCACTTTACATAGCGCCAGCCAGAATTCGAATTCGCCGTAATTTTTGACGCTCAATAAATTGCTTCCGGTTAAGGCAAGCGTAATCACTAATGAAAATAGCCACACCGGAATACCCGGTATCCATGAATTCAGAATAATGGCGGCAATATTGGCCTCCAGCGGAATAACCAGCACCCAAAACCACCAGTATAACCAGCCGATGGTATACCCGGCCCAGGGGCCGATCGCTTTATCCGCATAGGTGGAAAAAGAACCGGTATCCGGCGTGGCGACGGCCATTTCAGCCAGCATTCGCATAATCATGACGACTAAAAGTCCTGCGAACAGATAGGCCAGCAGTACCGCAGGGCCGGCCTCCGCAATCGCCACGCTGGAACCGACAAACAGGCTGGCGCCGATGACGCCGGCGATCGATAACATGGTGACGTGGCGTGATTTCAGCCCGCCCCCTAATGCATGTGATTCTGACAATTGCCCCATCCTAAAACCTCTTTATTGTTATTGCGCTCGTTTACCGGATGGCGCCTGGCTTATTCGGCCTACAATCGAAACGGTTTTTGTAGGCCGGATAAGACAGTTACGTCGCCACCCGACGCTGCTTATTGGACATTACGCTTGTTTCGCCTCATCAAAGCACTGGGCGATAATCTTCAGGCCTTGCTGAATCTGCGAGGCTTCAATAGTGAGTGGAACGAGGATGCGCAAGATGTTGTAGTAAGGACCGCAGGAGAGCAGAATTAACCCTTTCTCGCGGGCGCGGGCCACAATGTCGGCGGTCAGAGTCGCGTTCGGTTTGCCGGGGTCGCCATTTTCAAACAACTCAATGGCGATCATGGCGCCCAGTCCGCGCACGTCGCCAATCTCACGGTGCGTTTCCGCTATCTCCATCAGGCCATCGCGCAGCGTGTTGCCAAGCGTATTCGCCTTTTGCAGTAGATTTTCCTGCTCGAAAATGTCCAGTACCGCCAGCGCGGCGGCGCAGGCAATCGGGTTTCCGGCATAGGTGCCGCCCAGCCCGCCCGGCGCGATAGCGTCCATCACGTCTGCCCGGCCGGTAACGCCTGCCAGCGGAAAGCCGCCGGCGATCGATTTCGCAAAAGTGGTAATATCTGCCGCAACGCCCATCTGTTCCATGGCGAACAGCGTACCGGTCCGGCCCGCGCCGCTTTGCACTTCGTCGGCAATCAACATAATGCCGTGTTGGTCGCATAGCGCGCGCAGTCGCTGCATGAACGCGGGAGAGGCGGCGTAAAATCCGCCTTCGCCCTGTACCGGCTCAATAATAATGGCGGCGATATCTTCCGGCGCGGCATCATTTTTAAAGATGCGTTCAATGCTGGCGATCGCGTCGTCGTCGCTGATGTTGTGTAGCGGGCAAGGATAAAGCGCGCGGTAGACATGGCCTGGCATCAATCCCATACCAGCAGAGTACGGGTGTACTTTCCCGGTCAGAGAGAGCGTGTAGTGGGTACGACCGTGGTAAGCGCCGCTAAACGCGATAGCGCCGCTGCGTTTTGTTGCCGCGCGGGCGATTTTCACGGCGTTTTCAACCGCTTCTGAACCGGTCGTGACCAGCAACGTTTTTTTGGCGAAATCGCCCGGTACCTTCTGGTTCATGCGTTCGCACAACGCCAGATACGGTTCATAGGCCAGCACCTGAAAACAGGTATGGGTCAATTTCTTCAACTGCGCTTCGACCGCTGAAACAATGCCCGGATGTAAATGACCGGTGTTCAGGACGGCAATGCCGCCCGCGAAATCGAGATACTCACGGCCTTCGACATCCCAGACCCGACAATTTTCCGCCCGCTCGGCGAAAATCGGGTGAATCTGCCCCACGCCGCGAGGAACGGCGTTATGACGGCGCTGCATTAAAGCGTTATTGGTATTCATTAGCGACTCTCCTGTTAAAGGCCGATGCACATATATTTGATTTCTAAATAATCTTCGATGCCGTATTTGGAACCTTCACGGCCTAATCCGGAGGCCTTAATACCGCCGAAAGGCGCGACTTCGTTGGAGATAATGCCGGTATTAATACCGACGATGCCGTATTCCAGCGCTTCGCCGACGCGGAAAACGCGGCTTAAATCGCGTGCATAAAAATAGGCTGCCAGGCCGAATTCAGTATCGTTAGCCTGCCTGATGACGTCCGCCTCGTCGCTGAAGCGGAACAGAGGCGCGAGCGGCCCGAATGTCTCTTCTTTGGCGACTTTCGCGTTATCAGGAACATCCACCAGAATGGTCGGTTGAAAGAAGTTGCCGCCTAATTTGTGCGCTTCACCGCCCGTAATGACGCGGGCGCCTTTTTCCAGCGCGTCGGCGATATGCTCCTGGACTTTCGCCACGGCTTTTTCATCAATCAGCGGCCCGATAGCGACGTCGGCTTGCAGGCCGTCGCCGACCGCGAGCTTATTTACCGCCTGGTTGAGTTTTTCCGCAAAACGATCGTAAACGCCGTCCTGAACATACAATCTATTGGCGCAGACACAGGTCTGCCCGGCGTTGCGAAACTTCGAAGCCAGCGCGCCCTCGACGGCTTTATCCAGATCGGCATCGTCAAAGACGATAAACGGCGCATTGCCGCCCAACTCCAGCGATACTTTTTTAATGTCTTTGGCGCATTGTTCCATTAGCTGGCGGCCAATCTCCGTCGAGCCGGTAAACGACAGTTTGCGTACCAGCGGGTTGCTGGTCAGCTCGCCGCCGATATCGCCTGCCGAACCGGTAACGACGTTAAATACGCCTGCGGGAATTCCGGCGCGCTGGGCCAGTTCCGCCAGCGCCAGCGCGGAAAACGGCGTCTGGCTGGCGGGTTTGAGTACCATTGTGCAGCCTGCGGCCAGCGCGGGGCCGGCTTTACGGGTGATCATTGCCGAGGGAAAGTTCCACGGGGTAATCGCGGCGGTGACGCCGATGGGCTGTTTAATCACCAGCAGCCGTTTATCGGTCTGATGACCTGGAATCGTGTCGCCATAGATACGCTTCCCCTCTTCGGCGAACCATTCAATAAACGAGGCGGCGTAGCTAATTTCGCCTTTCGCTTCCGCCAGCGGTTTGCCCTGTTCCAGCGTCATCAGACGCGCCAAATCGTCCTGATGTTCCATCATCAGATTGAACCAGCGACGCAGGATATTGGCTCGCTCTTTGGCGGTGAGCGCGCGCCAGGCGGGCAGGGCGCGATTGGCGGCGTTGATGGCGTCGCGCGTCTCTTCCGCCCCCATTTTGGGCACATTGCCGAGCGGTTTCCCGTTGGCGGGGTTGCTCACGGGGATGACATCGCCGCCGCGCGCGTCGCGCCAGTCGCCATCGATAAAGGCCTGCTGGCGGAACAGGGTAGAGTCGTTAAGTTGCATAATTGCTTCCTGTCTGAAGGGTTAACGGGTAAATGCGGCGTGTAATGCGTCCACGCTGCGTGCCGCACGCAGCGTACGTCCGGGGTTGCTCTGGCTTGCGCGTAGCGCCTGAACTTTACTGACGATATGCGCGCCGATAGGTATCGCTGATGTCGCCGCCGGGGAGGGGGCGTTACAGGTGTGAATGGAACGCGGCGTCGTGACAAACAGAAAATCATCAATCAGTTTGCCGTCCGGCGAAACCGCCTGCGCCCGCACGCCTGCCGGCCAGGGCTGGAGATCGTTGACGGTCAGGCTGGGGCAATACTTTTGTACTCGCCGCAAATAGCCGCTTTTGCATAGCGAGTTTTTCATCTCGCCCAGTCCGGAAAGCAGATGGTTTTGCAGTACGCGGCGAATGCCGGCGGAGCGGAAAATCTCCAGGGTGTCGGTGAAGGAAACGTCGCGCTTACAGTAGCCTTCGCGTTTAAGCGCCAGCACCGCATTCGGCCCGACCGTAACGCTGCCGTCGATCATGCGGGTAAGATGGACGCCGAGAAACGGCATTGCCGGATCGGGGATCGGGTAGATCAAATGGTTAACGATCCGGTTGTGTCGCGGGGCCAGACGAAAGTACTCGCCGCGGAAAGGGCAGATAATAAAACCGGGCTCCACGCCCAGCATTTTGACCAGCCGATCCGCCATCAGCCCTGCACAGCCGATAAGCGTAGCGGTTTCGATTTCCCGACCTTGCGAGGTGCGAATGACAACGCCAGCGGCATGTTCTGTTAGAACGCTGACCTCGGCATGGTAGATGATCTCGCCGCCTTTGGCCTGAAAGCGGTTCGCCATGGCCGTCGCGACATCGCGATAGCTGACAATCCCGCTGGAAGGGACAAAAATCCCGCCCAGGCCAATGATATTGGGTTCGCGTTCACGCAGCTCCGCCGCGCTTAACCACTCGCGCTCTAAGCCGTTGGCCGCCGTCCGCTCCCATAGCGCGCGCATCCGCGCCATTTCCAGCTCCGAGGTGGCGACCAACATTTTGCCGCAGGTGTCGTAGCGGATGTTGTTTTGATCGCAAAAGGTTTTGGTCGCCTGATTGCCCGCCAGACAAAACCGCGCTTTGAGGCTGCCGGGCGTGTAGTACACCCCGGCATGGATCACGCCGCTGTTATGCCCGGTCTGGTGGCAGGCTGGCGCGGACTCTTTTTCCAGCAATGCGATGCGCGCATCCGGGTAGACATCAATAAGTTGCATAGCGGTCGACATGCCGATAATGCCGCCGCCGATAATCACAAAATCATACATCCGCGTAATTCCTTCGCCGTGGCGCTTATTGGTGAGTTTGATAATGGCTGGCGGCGTAGGCGAAGTAACCGCGCTGGCGCATCAGTTCGCGACGCAAGTCAGGATGCGGCGTAAAACGATCGCGTCCATGTAGCCAGAACAGATTGTTAATCAGCAGGAATTTGCCGACCGGTACCGGCACGGAGAGGATGTTTTGACTGGTTTCCAGCGCGTCTGAAAGCTCGCTGAGCCAGACGCCTTCTTCAAAGTCTTTTGGCTGGACGAACTGGTCGATATAACGCATGACCGGGCGGCCTTGTTGGTCGACATCAAACACCGGGTGCCAGACGTCATGGCTAACATTTTTGCTTGGCGGCGCCGCCCAGCGCATGACGCGACGCGCCAGCGGATGGGTAAAAAACGACTCCAGATGTTCCCAGTCATCAAGGTGCAGCAGCAGCGAATTACCGCCTTCCATATTCTGTTCGTCGATTTTCATCATCAGCACGTAGTCGGTCACCTCCTCAACATAGGTACCGTCATTGTGCAGTTCCATTACGCGGTGGGGCTGGCGCAGATAACTGTCGGAGTTGTCGACGTTTTTGACCACGAAACGCGCGTAGTACTGGCCGCTCATCGCATCGTAGTTGGAGCGACCAATAAGATGCGCCACCGCCGTCGCCAGTTTGACCATCTCTTCTGCCTGTGCGACATCATCGATCCCTTCGGCGCTGATCAACAGCGCGCCTTGTGCACGGTTGAGGAGCGTTTTGATCAACAGCGGTTGTAGCTGATTGCCGCACAGATCGTCGAGGATCTTGCCGATTTTGAAACGTAAGAAAGATTTGTATTCCAGCGCCTGCACCGGCCACTGCGCAACCTGATGGAGAAATTGTCTTGTGGTATCCGCCGTAAACGTTAACGCCAGCAGGCGCGGCGACTGCGCCGAAGGGGCAAGGGTGAAACCAGTATGGCGTTGGGCTAAATCATCTGTGTTCGCTTTTACGGCAGTCAGTGCATTCATCAGAATCATTCCTCTCGGTAGATGGTCAGGGAGACATGGCGATGCTCATTTCGTAGCCATAAATTAAAAATATCGACATTTTCCAGGAACGCGTATGAAATAACCGCTTTTGTTTAATTATTGTGATCAAAAACAACAAATATTTAACAATGTGAATAGTGAGGTTAACGGCGCCACGAGCCTGACAACGGCAAGAAGGGGGGTAAAATGAGCAAGTTATGGGGAGAGTGATGCTGGCGGGGTTGCCCGGCCTGGCACATGAGCGCGTAGGCCGGACAAGTACAACGTATTTCAGCAGTCAATTAACCGGCGTCAACCTGCGGTTTACGGCTGTGTTTACGGATCAGACGTAACACTGGCGGTACCACAATGACCATGATCGCCATGATCAGCAGGGCTTTGGCAACGCCGCTTTGCCACAAAATCGCCATATTGCCGTTACTGATGGAGAGTGCGCGACGCAGGTTTTGCTCCAGCATTTCCCCCAGTACGAATCCCAGGATCAGCGGCGACATGGGGAAGTGCATTTTACGTAAAATGTACCCTAACACGCCGAGCGCGACCATCAGCACCAGATCGAAGGTGGTGCTGTGTACCGCATACACCCCTACCGCCGATACGGCAGCGATGGCGGGTACCAGGAACCACAGCGGAATGGTGAGCATACGGGTGAACAGACCGATCAACGGGATATTCATGATCAGCAGCATCACGTTCGCAATCAGCAGCGCAGCGATGAGTCCCCAGACGATATCCGGCTGTTCGGTGAACATCGCCGGGCCTGGCGTGATGTTGTACAGCGTCAGCGCCCCCATCATCACTGCCGTAGTGCCGGAACCGGGAACGCCCAGCGTCAGCATCGGGATGAAGGAGCCGCAGGCAGAGGCGTTGTTTGCCGCCTCCGGCGCCGCGACGCCGCGAATATCCCCTTTGCCAAAGCTATCGCTGTTGCCGCTGAGTTTTTTCTCGGTCATATAGGTAATGGCGCTGGCGATGGTCGCCCCGGCGCCGGGCAATACGCCGACAAAAAAGCCGATTACCGAAGAACGCAGGGTAGTGCCGATACACTGCGCGCCTTCTTTCAGGTTGAACAACATTCGACCCGTTTTGCGGACCATTGTTTGCCCGCTGCTGGTATGTTCCAGCATTAAAAGTATTTCTGATACCGAGAACAGGCCGATCACCACGACGATAAACTGTACGCCGTCGGAAAGATGAACGCTGTCAAAGGTAAAGCGATAAACCCCGGTGTTGGCGTCCACGCCGACGGTCGCAAGGCCAAGACCGATCAGCGCTGCCAGAAATGATTTAAGCGGATTTTGCGCCATCATGCTGCCAAGACAGGCGATGGCAAAAACCATTAAGGCGAAATATTCCGCCGGCCCAAAGGCCAGCGACCATTGCGCCAGTAAAGGGGCGAATAGAATGATGCCGCCGATAGCGATTAATGAACCGAAAAATGAGCTGACTGCGGAAATCGACAGCGCTACGCCGCCTTTCCCTTGCTGCGCCATCGGGTAACCGTCCAGCGCCGTCATGATCGCCGCCGCATCGCCGGGGACATTGAGCAATATGGAGGAGATCCTGCCGCCATACTCACACCCAATGTACACCGTCGCCAGCAGAATTAGCGCCGACTCCGCAGGCAGATGCAACGCAAAGACCAGCGGCAGTAAGATTGCCACGCCGTTGATCGGTCCCAGGCCCGGCAGCAGACCGACAATCGTGCCCACGAAGCAGCCAATCAACGCGATAACCAGGTTTTCCGGCGTCATCGCCACCGCAAAGCCCTGAGAAAGATATATCCAGGTATCCATCGTTGCTCCGTTAACTCAGCCAGGCGCCGAGAGGTAAGGTGACATCAAGCAGCCGGTCAAAGGCATACCACAGCAGAATGCCCAATACCGCGCCGGAGATACCCGCCGCCGGAATCGTGGCGCCGAACAGCATCCCGATAACCATGGTGAGAAGCGCGGTGGCGATGGGAAAACCCAGCCATTCGAATCCCCAGGCATACATCAACAGGATGATGATCGTGGTAATTAGCTTTTGCAGAACATGGCGGCGCGGCCAGCTCACCGTGTCGGGATGGCGTAATAACAGCGCCAGCGCGCAGAGCGCCATCAGGCCGATAATCCCCAGCGGAAAAGGGCGGGGGCCGACGGGTTCATAGCTGTATTCGCTTTGGATCTGCCAGGCGATGAATAGCCCGGCGATACAGAGCAACAGCCAGATACCCGCAAAGATACGATCGCTCATCATTGCCTCCGCGATTATTTCGCGAGTCCGAAGGCTTTCGCCTGTTCACGGTAATCAGTAACCTGTTTTTTCACGTAGTCATCGAGCTGCTGGCCGGTCATGTCGAATTCAAACAGGCCGCGCAGATCGCGCTGCTTTTTAAACTCGTCGGTTTGCTGGAGCTTCTTGAAGGTATCCACCCACCACTGGTAATCGGCATCGCTGACTTTTGGCCCGACGTAGAAGCCGCGAATAATCGGCCACACCAGGTCGTAGCCCTGTTCTTTAGCGGTAGGGACATTGGCAAGCTGGCCCGGCAGACGATTTTCTGAAAAGACGGCAAGCACGCGGATTTTGTCGCCGCCCAGATAAGGCACCATTTCACTGAGATCGCCGGAGACAACCTGAACATGGTTGCCCATTAATGCCGTCACCGGCTCGCCGCCGCCCTCAAAGGCAACGTAGCGCATCTTGTGCGGGTCGACGTTCGCCTTTTGCGCCAGCAACGCCGACTTCATCCAGTCCTGGCTGCCAATAGAGGCGCCAGCGCCGATGACCACGCTGTTGGGATCTTTTTCCATCGCCGTCATCAGATCTTTCAGCGTTTTCCACGGGGAATCCGCACGCACGGCGATCATGCCGTAATCAGTGCCCACGCTTGCCAGCCAGCGCACATCATCCACGCCGTAGCGACCAAATTTCCCCTGCGACAGGTTGAGCAGCGAACCGCCGGAAAAGGCGATCACAGTCCCGGATTCGCCAGGGCGTTGGGCGACTATCGCGTTATAAGCCACAGCGCCGACGCCGCCGGGCATATACGTTACCCGCATGGGTTTCTCGATTGCGCCAGTCTCCAGCAAACTCACCTGAATCAGCTTACAGGTAAGGTCGAAACCGCCGCCAGGTTTGGCTGGCGCGATACATTCCGTTCGCGACGGCGCCTCCTGTGCCAGAACAGAGGTACTCATTAATAAAATGCTTGCAGTAAGGGTACGAAGTAATTGTTTTTTCATTTTTTATCCTCACGCCGGACGTCCGGATTTTTCAGGTTCGGAAGAAGATTTTTGTGATTATGTGAGCCGACATGTAGCAGTTCGGTTGCGTGATTGTTAAAACAATAACCTTTCAATTCCCTTTCAATGCGGCAGAAACTTTACAGGATGTGATATGCGTCTCTTATTGGCGGAAGATAACCGTGAGCTGGCTCACTGGCTGGAGAAAGCGCTGGTGCAAAACGGCTTTGCCGTGGACTGCGTATTTGACGGCCTGGCGGCTGACCATCTTCTGCACAGTGAAATGTACGCGCTGGCGGTGCTGGATATCAATATGCCGGGAATGGATGGACTGGAGGTGGTGCAACGGCTGCGTAAACGCGGTCAGACCTTGCCCGTTTTGCTGCTCACGGCGCGAAGCGCGGTGGCGGATCGCGTAAAAGGTCTCAACGTCGGCGCGGATGACTATCTGCCGAAACCCTTTGAACTGGAAGAGCTGGATGCCCGTTTACGGGCCTTGCTGCGACGCAGCGCTGGGCAGGTTCATGAAGTTCAGCAACTGGGGGAATTGATCTTTCATGATGAAGGGTATTTTCTGTTACAGGGACAGCCGTTAGCGCTGACGCCGCGTGAGCAGGCGCTCTTAACCGTATTGATGTACCGACGAACGCGGCCGGTCTCGCGTCAGCAGCTTTTTGAACAGGTGTTCAGCCTGAACGATGAGGTAAGCCCTGAAAGCATCGAACTTTATATTCATCGACTGCGTAAAAAACTCCAGGGAAGCGATGTACGAATTACGACGCTGCGCGGCCTGGGTTATGTGCTGGAGCGCGGCGATGAAGTGGGTTAAGCCGCAATCGTTGTACCTGCAACTCTTGCTGTTCCTGGGGTTGCCGCTGATTCTGCTATGGGGGCTGTCGGCGTTTAACAGCTATGTCAATGCGCTACAGGCCGCCACTCAGGCTTATGATCGTACGTTGCTCTCCTCGGCGCGAACGGTATCGGAACGGCTGGTGGTGCGCAATAAGCATCTGGAAGTTAACGTGCCCTGGGTGGTGCTGGATAGCTTCGAGCTTAATATGAATGATCGACTCTATTACAAAGTCGTCGACCCTTCCGGGAAGGTCATTTCCGGTTATGACGATCTGCCTGCCATGCCGCCCGCTACGCCCCGTACCCGGCTTTATCCGGCGCTGGCGTGGTTCTATCATACCGAGTATCGCGGCGAGGCGATCCGCGTGGCGCGTTTGCTACAGCCGGTCAACGAAGGCGGCATTATCGGCATGGCGGAGGTTTATGTCGCAGAAACGCTGCAGTCCCGTCGTTATCTGGCGGGCCAACTGCTGTTCTCTTCCTGGATCTCACAGGGGCTGCTGGTGTTGCTGACCCTGGTGCTGGTTGGCTGGTTATTACGCCGGATCCTGCGCCCTATGCGTCAACTTTCATCATTAATGGTACGCCGCGAACCGGGTCTGTTAACGCCGCTGCCGGAACTGCTGCCGTGGTCGGAAACACGCTTGTTAATCGTGGCGTTTAATCGCTACATTGACAGGCTCCGCGGCATCCTTTCCCGGCAGGAACGCTTTAGCGCCGATGCTTCTCACCAGTTAAAAACGCCGCTGGCGGTGTTAAAAACGCAGGCGGCGGTGGCGTTAGCCAGCCAGCACCCTCATCACTGGTACGAAAGTCTGCAGGCGATGAGCGTAACGCTGGATAGCACCATTCAGCTCACGGAAAGATTGTTGCAACTTTCTGCGGTAAAGCATAAAGAGCAGGGCGAGCGGCGTTTTTCCCCGGTGAATCTGTACGATATCGTACAGAGCGGCTGCTTTACCCGCCTGGCGCAGGCGCGAAGTAAACATATCGACCTGGGCTACGAAGGCGAACAGGAAGCGATGTGGATCGAGGGGGATGAGGTACTGCTTAGCGAGCTGTGCGGAAACTTGCTGGATAATGCGCTGAAATACACGCCTGAGCAAGGCATCGTCACCGCGCGGCTTGAACAGGATGGCGATGCCGTGACGCTGGTTGTCGAAGATAGCGGCCCCGGCATTGATGATGAACACATCCATCTGGCGCTACAGCCGTTCCACCGGCTCGATAACGTAGGAAATGTGGCCGGGGCGGGCATTGGTCTGGCTTTGGTCAATGATATCGCACGCCTGCACCGTACTCATCCCCATTTTTCCCGTAGCGAAGCGTTGGGAGGGTTATACGTTCGGATACGCTTTTTAAGCCTTATTCCGCAGTAATGCGCACAAATGTGTCAGCGGTAAAGCACGTTTACAAAAAGTCGCATCTTGAGGTGTGACGTTTTAATCAAATGATCATACATTCCCCCTACAAACTGTAGCGTTAATTAGAAATATAGTGGGTGCAGGGGCATGAATAATCATACTAAACGACGGGGAATAGCATTAACCGTCTTTCTTGTTGGGGTTAACATCCTGGCCTGGATTTGGGCGTTCTGTGTTTTTCATCACCATGCCGTCATGCTAAGCGCAGCCATACTGGCGTATAGCTTTGGGCTGCGTCATGCGGTTGATGCCGATCATATCGCAGCCATCGATACCGTCACCCGTAAACTGATGCAGCAGGGTAAAACGCCTTTAGGCGTGGGGGCGTTTTTTTCATTGGGTCATTCGACCATTGTCGTTCTGGCATGTCTGGCGATTGTTGTGACGTCGATGGCATTTCGCGATCGTATTGATGTTTTGCATCAATATGGTTCATTGATCGGTACGGCTGTTTCCGCTTTTTTTCTGCTGGCGATGGCCCTGCTTAACCTGTTTATTTTGTTCAACGTCTGGCGGCAATTTCGCTCGGTTACCCGCGGCGAGTCAGTGGGGGCGCATGACGAGGCGATACCTGGCGGGCTGATGACGCGTATATTTCAGCGTACGTTTCGTTTGGTCACTTCCAGTTGGCATATGTATTTTGTCGGTTTTCTGTTTGGCTTGGGATTTGATACCGCAACCGAGGTTGGGTTGCTGGGCATTTCCGCTTCAGCAGCTAACCAGGGGCTATCTCTCTGGTCAATGATGATTTTTCCTGTGCTGTTTACCGCCGGGATGGCGCTGGTAGATTCCCTGGATAACTTTGTCATGGTCGGCGCTTACGGTTGGGCTTTCTCGCATCCATTACGTAAGCTTTATTATAATATGACCATTACCGCCGCATCCGTCATTGTCGCGCTGGCGATTGGCGGGCTTGAGGCGCTGGGATTGATTGATGATGCGTTACAGTTAAGCGGAACATTTTGGCAGACCGTAAGCACGCTTAACGATCATATGGGGAATGTGGGCTTCTGGGTAGTGGGCGCTTTCGTGCTATTCTGGCTGCTCTCGTTGTTGAATTATCGCTGGCGCGGCTATGATAAAATCACCCTCAATACCTGATTGATTTCTGTAAAAATAGCATTTCGGCAGTGGTGTCACATCATTGCCGAAGCATTTTATCTCCTGAGAGTATATTCTTCCCGGTAAGTGCGTTATTTTTCATGCTTGCCTTTCGTTATCAATTTAAGCAATCCGATATAACATACAATACCAAAAATAATAATAACAGTTGTATACCCAAGAATCAGCCAGTCTGCATGTGTCATAATATAATCCAGTTATCAGGTATCCCGTGTTAAGGCGATCTTTAAGCCTGTTGTCAGCAAGAACCACTGTACCCGTTCAGTGCTGTTGGCAATAACGTATTGTTTATGCACAAGAGCGTTGTTACAAATAACGTATACATTGAGCATAGACCCCACCCGCATTTTTGTAATGCCATAAAGCAAGGCTACTCCTTTAATCTACTGACGGTATGCCAGGCCAGAAGAGATAAAAGGGTAGTTGTCATCATCATCTGTTCCTGACGCCAGGTTAATGACACACACATATGAAAATGTATAACCGCTGCACGCTTTTTAGCACGTTATCTGTAACATACCGTGTTAATCAATTCTATAAAACCGAGTATAGTGTAAGTGAATTTCGAGTAATTGTCATTATGATTATATGGTGGTTAACTTATTTTTTTTAATTCTGATTAAATTTTCGTTTTTTATCAGGTCATCAGGATTTATGAAAAACCTGGGCGTAAAAAACATATTTACGTCCAGGCTTTCTTTTTAGCAAATCGATTTCCCGGTAAAATAGGGGGTCGACCACATGCGCTTATATTCCCATTCAGGCTTTAGTATGCCGATGGAAAAAAGTAATTTTTTTTGTCTTTCCTGGCAGTAATGTCTGGCACGGCTAATATTTAGCCACATTAGTATGCTGCCGGGACTGAGTGGCCTGCACTCATTTTTAATTGCACCATTAGATACGTCAAAGTAGACGTTCATCTGGCTTTCAGACTTCAGTACGATATCAAATGCACAGGGTATCCCTTCAATGTAAAGAATATGCCCAAACAGAAGGTGATGCAGTTGACTAAAAAAGTTGGCAAGGTTATCAGCGGGATAGCAGGATGAAGTATTGCCGAAACGAGACCGAAATAACTCGATAAAAATATGAGTCAGTTCATCAGAAGAACAATCAGCAACGCTTTTTACACTTCCGCCTTTTTTAAGAAATCGCTGATATTCATTACGGCGTGTTTTTTCAAACTTAGAAGAGAACGCTTCTTTGACCAGACAATTTTGTTTTTTTCTGGTGAGTTTCCATATGGCATTGCGTATTTGTGGCTGGTGTAACGCCGAAAGTCGGTTAGTACGATCGGGTAAGAAGCAGCGTAAATCTGGTGCCATTGGAATAAGTATCTCATCTGACGATAGCGGAAAGGTTCTGCGCGTCAGGATGCCAATATTCTGATCATTACAGATAAAGTAGGCGCCTTTAATCTTATCATCTTCTTTATAGTGGAAGAATTTAAAATGCCAGTTATGGCGCTTCATAAAATAATCCACAATATCTGGGTGCATATTGATACTACCGCCGTATTGCGTAAACACCTCCCGGTATAGGGTAAAGGAAGATGGCTGCCAGCGGGTTAATATACGCTTAACTTCTTGTATTTTCACCAAAACTCCTGACTTAGTTTACTGAAAATCCTATTCTGTATTATTTTTTTGCTCAACCAAATAAAAATGTGACAGATGTTTAGCTTGTATTTAATGGTTAACATGCTAATCGATGACGTTATGGTGAAGGGAATAAGATTAAGATGTTGATCATAGCATGAGTGAAAGCGACGGTTTAATGCCGCGCTTTTCACTCGCAAGCCATTCTGTATTTAACCATCCAGTAGCGATACAGATTTCAAAGAGATCCGCTGAACGGTAGCAGGATCTGCACATCCGCGTATGAAATAGTTCTACCGGGAGAGGCTGTTAACCTCTTGTATTATTGTATCCAGAATATGATAGCGTTTCCGATACTCTGCGCGTTTTTTGCTGGGGATACTTTCAGGCGCTTTACGCATCACCTGTGATGGCAGATGATATAAGGCACCTTTCTTAACGCCGTTTAGCGACTCCCAGAATTCACTATAGCTGGCCACAAAAGTTTTTTTCTTCTGGAATAAGTACCTGAGTTGACGATAAACATGGTTGTTTTCACTTACCGCATAAATCTCGTCGACATTACAGGCCTGCATCAATGTTGCAAAAGCTTCATACAGCATCCGTTTAGGAAAGAGACCGTAACAATCTTTGGTGGCGTTACGTATGACTTGTGGGCCGATATGTTTACTGGGCCCTTGTAACCCGGCAACCAGCGCTATTTGCTTCCCTTCATGGCGGATAAAGGAAAATGATAAACGTGCCAACGGCGTATCATTGAAACACAGCGTTAATGTCAGCTCACCTTCTCTGTCATAGCCACATGGGCCGCAGTAGATATCTACCAGAGCGTCGTTTTTTCCTTCCAGGTGAGCGAGTAAGATTTGTTCCTCGGGCAGGAGGATCTTTTTAATTTTACTTTCCGGAAAGGACTGAACGAACTGGTAGTGTTCCAGAATAGCTTTTGCCCGGCAACGTATGCTAAGCCCGGTATACAAATAGGGCCGCTGGATTTTTGCCGGCAACAGTGGACGATGAATAATCAGCGTTCTGGGCTGAGACAGATGGCATAATTCATTGAAGTATTTAATTGTCGTTACGGGGTTAATAAGGCAACGTAATAAAAATTTATAGCGAAACTTACGCTCTCCCCAGCGTTTATGGCGATAAGGCGTCTGCGCCATGACTTCTTTTAACATTAATAATGGATTATATCTTTCCATATCACTTTGCTGCATCGTCATACTACGGCTCTACTACTCGATAGACTTATAACCGAGACGGTAGCCTGATTGAGTTAAACGTAAAGGCAACGAAGAAGGTCTGTACAGACGATGTTGTTAAACAGTTTATCAATGGCGGTAATAAAACGCCTGAACACGCTTTTTAATAGGTTTTCTGCTAATGAGTGGGATGAGTCCTGAACGTAATATTAAAACGAATGCCGTGTTTATTATTTTAAATAATGTTATATACTCTAAATAATTTGAGTTGCAGGAAGGCGACAAGCGAGCGAATCCCCCTGGAGCTTACTAAAGTAAGTGACTGGGGTGAGGGAACGCAGCCGCAGCACATGCAACTTGAAGTATGACGAGTATAAGCCAATATATTTATTTGGCTGCTATTGTGTAAGCCAGACAGCAACGCGTCGTGATACGTTATTATGTAACCAGACGTAAAGGGGGTATTCACCTTATCTCTAAATGCAAATCTATATGATAAATTTTATCATGTACTGTGTTGCTCTCTCTGGGAGAAAATATATGCAGCGTTCACTCGATAGTCTGGCTGGTATGGCTACATCTGCTTTTGGCGCGGGGACTTCTGCTGCTATGCGGCAAGCTACCTCGCCCAAAACCATTCTGGAATATATCATTAACTTTTTTACCTGTGGTGGGATACGTCGGAGAAATGAAACACAATATCAGGAATTGATAGAGACTATGGCTGAGACATTGAAAAGTACAATGCCTGACAGAGGTGCTCCGTTGCCAGAAAACATCATCCTGGATGATATGGATGGGTGTCGTGTCGAATTTAATCTTCCTGGTGAGAATAACGAAGCTGGACAAGTTATTGTACGAGTCAGTAAAGGCGACCATTCTGAGACAAGAGAAATTCCGCTTGTCTCTTTTGAAAAAATATGTCGAGCTTTACTATTCAGATGCGAATTTTCTCTCCCTCAGGATTCTGTAATATTAACTGCCCAGGGAGGCATGAATCTTAAAGGCGCTGTCCTTACCGGAGCAAATCTGACGGCAGAAAATTTATGTGACGCAGACTTAAGCGGCGCAAATTTAGAGGGGGCAGTGCTGTTTATGGCGGATTGTGAAGGTGCAAATTTTAAGGGCGCAAATCTATCGGGAACATCACTAGGCGACAGTAATTTCAAGAACGCCTGTCTGGAAGATGGCATTATGTGTGGCGCTACCCTCGATCACGCTAATCTTACTGGCGCCAATTTACAACACGCGAGTCTGTTAGGCTGTAGCATGATAGAATGTAATTGCTCCGGTGCAAATATGGATCACACTAATCTTTCAGGCGCAACCCTTATACGTGCTGATATGAGCGGTGCGACATTACAGGGTGCTACTATAATGGCTGCAATTATGGAAGACGCTGTCTTAACCCGGGCAAATCTGCGAAAGGCGAGTTTCATTTCTACGAACCTGGACGGGGCTGATTTGGCTGAGGCTAATTTAAACAATACCTGTTTTAAAGATTGTACACTAACCCATTTGCGTACCGAAGACGCCACAATGTCTACAAGTACACAAACACTCTTTAACGAATTTTATAGTGAAAATATTTAGCCCTTTTTGACGTAAATCTGAAATAAAAGCAATGTAAGAATAACAATCTGCTACTGAATAGTAGCTGAGAGTAAATTATTTACAGTATCTTTTATTATTACAGGAGTATGCGACGGTAAAAATATCTGAATAACCATTCCTATTTTCTCAAGTAGAACTTCCAACTAAAGCGAATTGTTTGAAAAGGAAAACGCTATGCCTGGATGTATAAGTGCCTGTTCGTGCGTTGCCAGCCCGACGCCTCCCGATCCTAAGGCCCCCCCTGCGCCTAAGTGGAAAGAGTTAAAAGGTTATTGTGTTACATGTACTAGTCAGGAGGATATTCGTCCATCTAAAGGGGATGAATCAAAGCAAAAAATGTCAGCCCTTGAATTAGTGATGGCACGACGTCTTTTAAAAGACCTAGGGGTAACACAACATCCCTGGCAAGACCCGACAGTAAAATCCACTAACTGTGGGTTGCCATATTTTCCAGTAGATCCTGGAGAACGAGAAACCGATGTTTGATGGTTTTCTGTCTGCAAAGCGCCTGATAATTATTACCAGGCGCTTTGTATTTTGGCGCCAACATCACTTTCATCGTCATATATCGAATGACTACAATCGTATCCGATCCCACCATTACCCAGACGGAAAGTCGCTGGCAAACTGTAAGAACGGTTTGCCGTCGACAGGGAAGCGCCGGTGAACTCTGAACCGCACTATACCATCTTACCTGGGTGTTTATTATCATTAACGCTTTGAAAAATAGTTTTATTTCATCTATTTCTGTTTTGTAAAACCTTCGTTCAGTAGGCGCATTCTGCCACCCTTCCCGGATTTACTGGCAAAGCGGAGCCCGGACAGAGAGTCATATTGCAAAATCCCATTTCCGTTTTTTATTACCAGATTTTTGTGGTCGAAAGATTGCCTTTTTCTTAATTGAATGATAATTATTATCATTGACATATGATAATAATTACTATATAGACGTAACCTGGCAAGGATGTGAGCTTGAGGGCAACAGCGCTACTTTAGACATTATTTAGGGAATGGGTATGAGAGTTAAGAAGTTCATCTGGTTAATAACCGTGGTTTCTACAGGGATTAATAGTCCATTATCAGCAGCAGAATCTACAGACGACAACGGCGAAACGATAGTGGTTGAATCCACTGCCGAGCAAGTATTAAAGCAACAGCCGAGCGTTTCGATTATTACTCGTGACGATATTCAAAAGAATCCTCCCGTTAACGATCTTGCCGATATTATTCGTAAGATGCCTGGGGTTAATCTTACCGGCAATAGCGCCTCGGGAACGCGCGGAAATAACCGACAAATTGATATTCGTGGTATGGGGCCGGAAAATACCTTAGTGCTGATTGACGGCGTGCCGGTGACGTCGCGAAATTCGGTTCGCTATAGCTGGCGCGGAGAACGCGACACCCGTGGCGATACGAACTGGGTGCCGCCGGAGATGGTAGAACGTATTGAAGTGATCCGTGGGCCCGCCGCCGCGCGCTATGGCTCCGGTGCCGCAGGTGGGGTGGTGAATATCATCACCAAACGCCCCACTAATGACTGGCACGGCTCGCTGTCGCTCTATACCAACCAGCCGGAAAGCAGCAAAGAAGGTGACACCCGGCGGGGTAACTTTAGCCTTAGCGGCCCGTTGGCTGGAGATACGTTGACGATGCGCCTGTACGGTAATCTCAACAGAACCGATGCCGACAGTTGGGATATTAACTCCTCCGCCGGTACCAAAAATGCCGCCGGACGGGAGGGGGTCACCAATAAAGATATTAATAGCGTCTTCTCATGGAAAATGACCCCGCAGCAACTCCTTGATTTTGAAGCGGGATACAGTCGGCAGGGGAATATCTATGCCGGCGATACGCAAAACAGTACTTCGAACGCGGTTACCAAAAGTCTGGCGCAGTCCGGGCGGGAGACCAATCGCCTGTACCGGCAGAATTACGGTCTAACTCATAACGGCATCTGGGACTGGGGGCAAAGCCGCCTGGGGTTCTACTATGAAAAAACCGATAATACCCGCATGAATGAGGGGCTCTCCGGCGGCGGCGAGGGGCGTATTACCAACGACCAGACGTTCACCACTAACCGCCTGACCTCGTATCGTACCAGCGGCGAGGTGAATGTCCCGGTGATATGGCTATTTGAGCAAACGCTCACCGTCGGCGCGGAGTGGAACCGCGATGAGCTGAACGATCCTTCCTCTACCAGTCTGACGGTTAAGGATAGCAATATCGCCGGGATTCCCGGTTCGGCGGCTAACCGTAGCAGCAAAAATAAATCGGAAATCAGTGCGCTGTACGTTGAAGATAATATCGAACCCATGGCCGGTACCAATATTATTCCGGGTCTGCGTTTTGACTATTTGAGCGAATCCGGGAGTAATTTTAGTCCCAGTCTTAACCTTTCCCAGGAGTTAGGTGAATACGTCAAGGTGAAAGCCGGTATTGCCCGGGCCTTTAAGGCACCGAACTTGTATCAAACCAGTGAGGGGTATTTACTCTATTCGAAAGGTAACGGTTGTCCAAAAGATATTACGTCGGGCGGCTGTTACCTGGTTGGTAATAAGAACCTCGATCCTGAAATTAGTATCAATAAAGAGATTGGGCTGGAATTTACCGTAGACGATTACCACGCAAGCGTAACGTATTTCCGTAACGATTATCAGAATAAGATTGTCGCAGGTGATCAGATTATTGGCAGAAGCGCATCTGGCGCTTATGTATTGCAATGGCAGAACGGCGGTAAAGCGCTGATTGAAGGTATTGAAGCCAGCATGGCTGTTCCGCTGATGCCGGACCGTCTGAACTGGAATACCAATGCGACTTATATGATCACTTCTGAGCAAAAAGATACCGGTAATCCCTTATCGATAATCCCGAAATATACGGTGAATACCTTCCTCGACTGGACTATCACCAGCGCGCTCTCCGCTAACGTCAACTGGACGTTATACGGCAAGCAAAAACCGCGAACACATGCGGAGTCGCGTAGTGAAGAGACCAAAGGATTGTCCGGGAAAGCGCTGGGGGCTTACTCACTGGTCGGCGCTAACGTTAACTACGATATCAATAAGAACCTGCGTCTTAATGTCGGTATCAGCAATATCTTCGATAAACAGATCTATCGCTCTGCCGAAGGGGCAAATACCTATAACGAACCGGGTCGGGCTTATTATGCCGGTGTGACGGCCTCGTTTTGATAGGTTATGCCCGCCGCTGGCGGGCATATTCTGGCGACGGGTTAATGGCAGCGTGGTTTTTGGCTTGCCGGTTCGCGACTGATATCCAGCAATGCACTGCGGAAAGAGGCGTTAAACATGGGCCCGTGGCCCAGGCCCGGGTAATGCTGCAGGGCCGCGTTAACGCCGTTGTTCTCAAGCGTTCTCACGGTCTCCTGAATTTTTTGCAGGAGCTCGGCCATCTGGCGTTGCCTGCTATCCCCATTCGACGCTGAACCTTCCATTATGATGAGTTTTTTATGGCAGAACAGCGACGGCTTCACTGTCGTAAGGCGATTCAACAGAACAAAGTTATCCCTGCTGAGTGACGGGCTGGCGCTGTAATAGATATGAAAGAAGGATGACGACAGCCAGGAGTCTAAAACGAACAGGCCGCCATAAGAATGTCCCCATACCCCGCGCCGTTCGGGGTTGATGGTTATTCCTTGTTCCACCTGCGGCGCGATATGTCTCTCCAGTAGCTGGCGGAACGCTGGCCCGCCGCCGGTCTTACGATGAAAACGCGGGCTATTTTCACTGCTTTCGCGATCGATTCCCGGCACCGACGTATAGTCATAAGCTCTGCCGTTAAGATCAAACGGCAGGTTAGTCTGATAGCCAATCGCCACAATCACCGGCGGCGAGTGGTCTGCCAGTTGTTTGAGCAGCGCCTCCGGCAGTCTGTCCATCACTGCGTTGCCGTCCAGCATATATAAGACAGGATAACCCGACGGCGGGGCGGCTTTATTGGGGATAGCGGTCCATACCCGGTAATGTCTTGCGCCATCGGCAGATTGAAAGTCATTGACCCTAAAATGGTAATATCCCGAACCTTTATCAGCGATATTCGGCCCTAATGGCTGCATATCCGGCTGCGCATAACTCAGCGCGCTAAAACAAAAACTCACTAAAAATAGCGCCATGCGATAGCGCTTGTTGTGGTACTGGCGACCATACATCGGATGTGATTCCTTTTTGGTAGGTGAAGTTTTATCGGGGCAGTAGACGTAATCCGTCAATCAGCGCGCCGCGCCACCAGGCATAATCGTGACCGCCGGTGTACACGTTGCAATGGCTTTCAACGCCGGCGGCGCGCAATTTTTCATGCAACTGTTTGACCTGCGGGACCGTCGAACCTTCCAGCGATCCCACGCACAGATGCGTACGTACGGCTGGCGAGGGCGCGGATAACACATGTTCGCTGACCCATGAGCGCTCTTCTGCGCTGAAATGGGGCGGGCGATTGCGGTTGTCCGGCGTCCACCACATTGAGGGGGAGTGGCTCAGCACCAGGCCGAAGCTCTCTGGCGCGTGGCGGGCCGCCATCAGCGCGGTCACGCCGCCGAGGCTTTGCCCTGCCAGCACCGTTTGTGTACGGTCCGCCCACTGCCGTTCCGGGTATTTGGCGCGAAGGGTTGGCAGCAGGCGTTCGGCAATGTCGAGCACCAGCTCGCGGCGACCGCCGAGGATTGCGACGCGTTCACGCGCGTTGATGTTATCAATGCCGAGTACGGCCACCGGCGCGATGCGTCCGCTGCGGATGGCGGCGTCAATGGCGGCGCTTACCCCAAGATGGTCGAACCAGATCTCGCCATCCGTGAGTACCAGCAAGCCCAGCGGTTGTACGACAGGAACGTCAGGAAGATACAGCCGCACACGGCGACATTGTCCGGCGAGCCGATGCTCTGAGGTGAAAAGCTGCCCGGCGTAAGCGCGACAGCCTGACCACTCCTCCTGTGCCGGGGCATGATCCAGCGCCAGAACGGATTCCTGCGCATTGCCCCGAACATTTATTCCCGGCGTGCTGTTCAGCGGGTCCGCCTTCCCGACAAGGGAGGCGAAACGGCTTCCAAGCTGCAACACCGTCTCGTCCGGGGCTTCCGGTGGTATTTCGACCATCGTATAGGAACCGCAGTAGGACGCCGGTAAGCGAAGCGTCAGATGCCAGATATCCGTTGTGGGCAGTTGCGTCATCATACCTTTCGCCACGTTATCTTTATCGGTGACACGGTTCAGGCGAACATAAACCCCCCGCAGAGGAGAGGCGGCACGCCACAGGAAGGTGACTTCCCGTTCATCGTCTGCGCCGTTAATGGCTGTCACCAGCGGCAGTGCGAGCGAGTTTGCTTCTCGCCAGAAGTGAGAAGCGTCAACCTGGCTTCCGGCGGCGAGTTGGCGGCGAAGGCGCGTAGCGGTCTGTATAGCGACAGGAGCGACGGGCGGGCTCAGTCTCATTCTTTGTATTCCATCTCATTTATATTTCGGTCAGTACTAATAGCTAAAGCGGCTGTTACAGGAACAGCCGCTTGTGGGCTTTCTTTTGCGTAAATCGTGGCGATAAAAACTATCCCATGACCTCTTCTTGCGTATCGCGTGTCTGGCCGACGCTGTCCCGCCACAGACGAGCATACAGGCCATGAGTCGCTATCAACTGCTCATGGCTGCCATATTCAGCGATACATCCTTTATCGATTACGACAATAACATCGCAACGGCGAGCGGTGGTCAGCCGGTGCGCGACGATAAGCGCGATACGTTTCTCGGTATGCGTCACCCTGGTAAGCGAGGTCATTAAGCGCTCCTCGGCGCTACGGTCGATACGCGCTGTCGCCTCGTCGAGCAGCAGAATATGCGCCTGCGCCAGGTGGGCGCGGGCGAGGGCAATCAACTGACGCTGGCCCGCGGACAGATCCGTGCCGCCGTTATTGACCGGAGTACGAAACCCCAGCGGCAGATGTTGCACAGTTTCAAAGAGTCCCGCCTGTCGCGCCGCGATCTCCACCTCCGTGTCGCTGCTGTCTGGCCGCGAATAGCGGATATTTTCGGCAATATCGCCGCTAAATAATGCGACATCCTGAGTGACCAGCCCCGTCTGGCGACGATAATCACTAAGCGACGCGGCATCAATTAGGCGCTCACCGACACGGATTTGCCCGCTGCCGGGAGAGTAGAGCCCGGCCAGCAGCTTGATCAGCGTCGATTTGCCGGTGCCGCTACGTCCGACCACCGCGACTACCGTTCCTGGCGGAATGGTGAGCGAGAGCTTATCAAGCACAGGTTGCGTTTTTTCGGGATAGCGGAATGTCAATGCCTCCAGACGTAGCGCGCCGCCAGTGCCAGGCGTTATGGAGGACGGTTCAATATTCTCCGTTTCCTCAGTCGCCAATAGCGCATTGATATGTTTGCCGCTGGCGGTCGCCTGCTGCCAGGAATCGACAATGCCTGACAACTGCTGTACCGGGCCATAAAATTGTCCCAATAGCAGGAAGAACGCCGCCAGTATCCCGGGCGTCATTTCGCCTTCGGCGACCCGGGTCGCTCCGATTAAAAGCACGGCGGCATAGGCGGCCTCGGTGCAGAAGGTCAGGAACGGAAAATAGACAGCAAGGTATTTTTGCGCCCGCACGCGGGTGGCGCGGAAGTTGTCTGATAACGCCCGTAGCCTGGCGGCTTCCTGCTTCTGTTGGCCGTGTGACTGAACTACCCGCATACCGGAGACCTTTTCCTGAAGCGTACTGTTCACCTTACCAATTTCCAGCCGTGCCTGGGCGTAGGCAGGCGAGCTCAAACGGCGGTAAATCCACGTCGCCAGTATCACTACAGGTACGGCGCTTAATGCCGTTAACGCAAGAATGGGGTCAAGCCAGAACATTGCCGCGGCGATAGCGACCATCGTCACGATGCTGGTGGCCGCGCTGGCAAGACCGTTTTGCAGAAATCGGGCGAGTGAATCAACGTCGACGGTCATGCGAGTAAGACGCGAGTCGATGTGCTTCTCGTGCCAGGGAAGACTCAGGCGTAGCAGGTGGCTGAAGCTGCGTAAGCGTACCGTATGCTGTACCGACTCTGCCGCGCGGGCGGCGAAGATCGTTTGCAGCGCATAGCAGCACCAACCGATCGCCACCAGGCACAGCGCGAGCAGGGCGCATATGCCAATAGTCGACATATCCCCTGCGGCAACGCCTGAGTCAATACCGCGCTGCAAAAGCACCAGCACGCCAACGCCTGCGGCGGAATCAAGCGCGATAAGCAGGGCGGCGATGACGAACATCCAGGCTACTGGCGTCAGCAGCGATGAGACTTGACGCCCGTGGCCTGCCAGCGCCATCTGTACGGCGCGTTCCGGAACGCGCGTCATCCGGTCGACAAAACCTTTTCCGGCGGGTGTCTGGCGCTCATGCGCGTCGTCGGATTTTACCGCCTGCGTTGTTGGCCATAGCGTACGTTGTTCTGCCGGGGCAAGGGCGAGAAAATCCCCCTCGCCGCTCATCAGCGAGCGAAACGTCGAACACCTTGCATCCAGCTCCGCCTGGGTACCGATATCCACGACGCGGCCTTTATCCAGCACGACGATCCGATCGGCTAACTGCAGTGTTGAACGGCGGCGTGCAATCACCAGCAGCATATGCTCATTATCGGCATAACGACCAAGAGCCGTGTTAATTTCCGCTTCAGTACCGGCATCGACCGCCGAGGTGGTGTCATCGAGAATCAGCAGTTCCGGCGCGGTAATCAATGCTCGGGCTAGCGCAATACGCTGGCGTTGGCCGCCGGAGAGGTTGCTTCCGCGTTCGGTCAGTCGGGTGTTGAACCCCTGCGGTAGCGCATTGATGAACCCGCTGGCGCCTGCGGCATCGGCGGCGCGTCGAATGTCGTCCTGAGTCGCTTGCGGGTGCCCATAGGCGATGTTTTCCGCCACCGTACCGGCAAACAGAAACGCGTCTTCAAACACTACGCCAACGCGACGACGAAGCGCCGTCAGTTTCAGGTCGCGAATATTCTGTTGACCCGTAGTGGTGTTGAGCCATACTCCGCCGGAGGTGGGATCGTAAAAGCGCGCCAGCAACATCAGCAATGTTGATTTTCCGGAGCCGGATGCGCCAACCACCGCCACGGTTTCACCGGCGTGAATGGAAAACGAGATCTCAGTGAGGATACGGTTACCGTTGTCGTAGTGGAAACTCATCTTCTCCACGTCCAGCCCGATAATCTGACCTTCAACCGACTCAGTACCGTCTTCCATGCGAGAACGCGTGTCGATAAGCGCGAAGACGCGCTCCACCGACGCCTGTGTGCGCTGTGCGATAACCAAAAACGATGCCAGTACGCGGGTGGGGCCGGTCAACATAGCGAGAAAACTCGCGAACGCAACGAAGGTTCCCAGATCGATGCGCCCGTTCATCACCGACCAGCCGCCATAGCACAGCAGGACGATTTGCCCTATCACCGGTAGCGCCAGCATGGTTGCGCCCGGCATCGCCTGCGAGATAGCGGCGCCGATGCGTACCCGCACCATCTGCCGCGACTGACCATCTAGCCAACGCGTTTCGCGCAACTCCGCCACGCAGGACTTCACCACTGAGATCTGTTCCAATACTTCGCGCATATGTTCCGTCATGTGCGCCAGCCGGTCTGAGGCAAGTCCCGTTTGCGCGAAAACACGGCGACGGGCGCGCAGGGCGGTAATGGCAAGGGCGGCCAGTACGCAAATCACGATAAGCGTCATGGATGGCGACATCCATAGCATTACCGCGATGCCGGCCACATAGTAAGTGAGCACCGCCAGCGGCACCGGACACATCTGTAGCAAGGTGTGTACCTGCTGAAGATCGCTGTTGGTACGCGAAATGACCTGCCCGGTACGCAAGGCGTCCTGGCCTGCGCCGTCCAGTTTTTGAATACTGTCGAACGCACGGCTACGTAACGTATGCTGAACCCACAACGAGAGTTCTCCGGCATAGCCGCGGCGCACGTAATTCCCGATAAAATCAAAAAGGGCAATTAACAGCAGGCCGCAGGCAAGTAACGGCAGGTGGGGCGTATCGCCTGCTATCGCGTCATTGACGGCCTGACGCGTTATTAGCGGCGTCAGCGCAGCCAGTAAAATGGTCGATACTGATGCTACGATGACAATGATGCTCAGTGTTTTTCGTTCCCAACACACGCGGGCAAGGCGAACTATCCAGGCACGAGCGGGCATGGGGGAATGGGTCGCGGGCATTAAGCCTCCTTATCGGTGAAAGATGAGTTATGGCGACACAGTCTGGGCTCAGCCGCCATATTGTCATTGCGCTGCCGCGGTTAGCCGTGTTGCAGCATGGCGATCAGTTTTTTTGCCACCTCGGTCGGGCAAGGCTGGGCCGCCATTTCCGCCGCGACCTCCTGCGACGCCTCGCGAAGCGCGCGATTACCGAGGAAGGTATTGATCATGCTGCTCGTAAGCCCGCTCTTACCGGGAATAATGCCGCATCCACGCTCGACCACGGCGCGGGCATTGACGGGTCTGTCGGCACCCTGGCCAAAGACTATCTGCGGAATGCCAGCATGTAGCGCCGTCAGGGTGTTGCCTGCGCCGCCATGGTGGATAAAACCGTCGGCGCCGTTAAGGAAAACGCCCATCGGAAGCCAGTCGACCAGACGGACATTCGGCGGCAGCGAACGTAAATCCGAGCGGGCGTTTGCCGGAAGATGCAGGATGATTTCGGCATCTACTTCGCCGGCAGAATCCATTACCCAGGAAATCAGATCCAGGCCATCCACCATCGGTTTGACGGTGCCGAGGCTAACCAGAAGACGCTTGCGATCAGGTGTACGTTCCCACCATTCTTCCCAGACGGCGCCGCCGTTATACGGGACGTATTGCATGGAGATAACCGGCTCTCCGTCATTTTGCAGTATGCTCATGCTGGGCGGTGTGACGTCTATCCACGCCAGATCTCTTGGTGGCGCGCTGACCCCATGGCGGCGGTAGGCGTTAGAAAGTGATTTCGTCACGCCTTTGATGTGCCAGGGCGTATGACCGAAGCCGACGGTTTGCATCACTACCGGAATGTCATACTTAGCGGCAATCAGTGGTCCAACGACCCCAAGGGGAGGGTAGACGATGAGATCTGGTCGCCACTGCCCGGCGAACGCGACCAGCGGGTCAGTCATCTCTTCGCTGAAGAATGAGAAGTTCCCCATTTTTGTTCCAATGTTATTTTCTTTTCGTAATGCCTCCTGACGGCGATAACCCGCTTCCGAATCGAAACCAGGCGCAGCGTCAAATACCACCAACCCAGCTTCTGCTGCTTTCTGTGCAAATTTTCCACCGCTTGCAATCAGCACTTCATGGCCATTAACACGAAACGCTTGCGCCAGGGACAGCACAGGGTATAGCAGTCCATACAGTGGTGGACCGACAAACAGAATACGCATGAGAAATCCTCTCTCTCCACGTCATACATCGAACAAGTCGTTAATGAGAATGATAATAATTACCAATATCATTTGAAAAATGCAATAACTAATACGACACTTGATCATGCGATGATTTTTTGCGTAAAAATCGGGAAAGAGGAGAGCGTTAAGCGGTGAAGTTTGGTTTCAGGCTTATTTATGCGCGTATGGTCGCAAAGGCAAAGCGCCAGGATTGGGGAACTGGATTCGCATACCAGACGCCCGTGGATTATTAATGATAACTTCGTAAATAACCTTTCAGACAATGCGGTAAACGTACCGACAGCAAGGTAACGGGAAACGTAGGGAGTAGTATTGATAACACGTTGCGGGGCAATTTACTGGTGTCCGGCGGCAGATCGTGTTCTGTGCAGACTTTCCGGCGTTAAATCCCGTATCACCTGCGAGCCTGGACTATCTCTGTGGTATCAACTCTGTAGTAATTTTGTTCCCTTTGTCTTCATTAACCAATGAAACCAGCTTTAACGTCACCGTTCGAATGTTGCGAACGAACAGCTCCTTATGCGGACTATCGTCACCGCTCTGCGATTTTTATAGCGCATCAGCCACACGATTTATTGATTCTTGAAAACCAAGGTTTTTGATAACCAATGTTATGCCAGGCTTACCTGTGTCATCCAGGTTATCGACACTTGAGGCATAAACTTTACTACTTTTTCTGTCTGTAATTGCTTACACCTAACAGTTTGATTAAAAAGCCTTTCTATGTGAACACTGCGTCTGGTAGTGTTTTGAGCGATGTCGTCTATAGCTGGATATAACATAGGCTTTATCGTGAGCGCGTTACACTATATATGTTAATGCGTTGAATTTTTTCTCTTTTTAATTAGATGCTGTCTTTTTCGTATACCCTTTCGGTTTATTTATGCCATACGCCTGTATTACAAAAATGTTATATCCACCCTGTTGTGATTTTTATTTTAATTCATTCGTTTTTTTATACGGCTTGCCGGAAAGTATCTGTATAAGGTGGATACGCCAATACCAAAAATAATAGCTAATTGCTGCCGAGGATGCCTTTCTCTAATAGCCGGCTAATCTGTTCCTGTTCATGTCTGTTGATCGCCCGAGGGCGCCCTCCCAGTCGTCCTTGCGCTCTGGCGGCAGCCAGTCCGGCAAGGGTTCGCTCGACAATTAATTCTCGCTCCATTTCGGCCAGTGCTGACATTACATGAAAAAAGAATCGCCCCATCGCGCTACTGGTATCGATACTATCGGTTAAAGAATGGAAGTGAGCTCCGCGTTCATGTAATTCTGATATTAACGCCACCAGATTTTTCACGCTGCGGCCCAGTCTGTCTAATTTCCAGACGACAAGAGTATCGCCTTTATTTACATACTTTAACGCTCGTTTCAGGCCGGGGCGGTTTGCAATCTTGCCACTGATACGGTCCTCAAAAATGCGGTCACAATTTGCACTAGTAAGCGCATTACGCTGTAAATCGATATTTTGGTCAATTGTTGACACCCGAATATACCCAATAGTAGCCATGATTTTCTCCTTTACATCAGATAAGGAAGAATTTTAGTCGCTTTTCTCATGGAGGATTGCTTTATCAAAAACCTTCCAAAAGGAAAATTTTATGGCACAAGTAATCAACACTAACAGTCTGTCGCTGCTGACCCAGAATAACCTGAACAAATCCCAGTCCGCACTGGGCACCGCTATCGAGCGTCTGTCTTCTGGTCTGCGTATCAACAGCGCGAAAGACGATGCGGCAGGTCAGGCGATTGCTAACCGTTTTACCGCGAACATCAAAGGTCTGACTCAGGCTTCCCGTAACGCTAACGACGGTATCTCCATCGCGCAGACCACTGAAGGCGCGCTGAACGAAATCAACAACAACCTGCAGCGTGTGCGTGAACTGGCGGTTCAGTCTGCTAACAGCACTAACTCCCAGTCTGACCTCGACTCCATCCAGGCTGAAATCACCCAGCGCCTGAACGAAATCGACCGTGTATCCGGTCAGACTCAGTTCAACGGCGTGAAAGTCCTGGCGCAGGACAACACCCTGACCATCCAGGTTGGTGCCAACGACGGTGAAACTATCGATATCGATCTGAAGCAGATCAACTCTCAGACCCTGGGCCTGGATTCACTGAACGTGCAGAAAGCGTATGATGTGAAAGATACAGCAGTAACAACGAAAGCTTATGCCGATAATGGTACTACACTGGATGCCTCAGGCCTTGATGATGCGGCCATCAAAGCGGCCATTGGTGGTACGACTGGTACGGCTGCTGTAACGAGTGGTACAGTTAAATTTGACGCAGATAATAATAAGTACTTTGTTACTATTGGTGGCTTTACTGGTGCTGATGCCGCCAAAAATGGCGATTATGAAGTTAACGTTGCTACTGACGGTAAAGTTACACTTGCTACGAGTGCAACTAAAACCACAATGCCTGCTGGTGCGGCAACTAAAACAGAAGTACAGGAGTTAAAAGATACACCAGCAGTTGTTTCAGCAGATGCTAAGAATGCCTTAATCGCTGGCGGCGTTGACACTGCCGATGCAAATGCCGCGACATTGGTCAAAATGTCTTATACCGATAAAAATGGTAAGACAATTGAAGGCGGTTATGCGCTTAAAGCTGGCGATAAGTATTACGCTGCAGATTACGATGAAGCGACAGGAGCAATTAAAGCTAAAACTACAAGTTATACTGCTGCTGACGGCACTACCAAAACAGCGGCTAACCAACTGGGTGGCGTAGACGGTAAAACCGAAGTCGTTACTATCGACGGTAAAACCTACAATGCCAGCAAAGCCGCTGGTCATGATTTCAAAGCACAACCAGAGCTGGCGGAAGCAGCCGCTAAAACCACCGAAAACCCGCTGCAGAAAATTGATGCCGCGCTGGCGCAGGTGGATGCGCTGCGCTCTGATCTGGGTGCGGTACAAAACCGTTTCAACTCCGCTATCACCAACTTGGGCAATACCGTAAACAACCTGTCTGAAGCGCGTAGCCGTATCGAAGATTCCGACTACGCGACCGAAGTTTCCAACATGTCTCGCGCGCAGATTCTGCAGCAGGCCGGTACTTCCGTTCTGGCGCAGGCTAACCAGGTCCCGCAGAACGTGCTGTCTCTGTTACGTTAATTTATTTCGTTTTATTCAGCCCCGTGAATTCGGGGCTTTTTCATTCAGCATAGATGAATATATCTTTATGGAATGTATGGCTGTAAATGATATTTCCTACGGGCGAGAGGCTGAAATATGGCCGCGGGATTATTCTATGCTTGCTCGTCGAGTTCAATTTCTACGTTTTAATGATATCCCTGTTCGATTGGTGAGTAATAATGCCCGGATAATCACAGGCTACATTGCGAAGTTTAATCCGAGGGAAAATTTGATTCTGGCTTCAGATAAACCTAAAGGAAATAAGCGCATTGAAGTTAAATTAGAGTATCTGGCAATTCTTGAAGAATTATCAGGTAATGACGCTTTTAATCTTTCACTGGTGCCGGCTGACGAATTTAATCTTCAGCAATATACTCCATCAAGAAGAGATTATTTCTCGATTTGCAATAAGTGCTATAAACAGGGAGTCGGTATCAAAATCTATATGAAGTATGGACAGGTTTTGACTGGCAAAACGACAGGCGTAAATGCGTGTCAGGTTGGTGTGAGGACATCCAATGGCAATCATATGCAAGTTATGTTTGACTGGGTGAGCAGGATCACGTCTTCGGATTACGCTGAATAACGCCTACGGTAATAAAAAATTCCGTGAGAAAATATTGCTCTTGGAGGAACAGAGACCATTCGACAGCGCATAGATAGTTTCGCCGCTGCTCGTGCCACTACGGCCAGGACGCTTAAAGCAGTTGACAGAAAAGAATTGATCATTAAGCTTCGCAAAGAAGGTCTGCTGAATCTTCGCAAATCTATGGATACCGTAGCCCAACATCCTGGCGTCTCACGGGCAACTGCTTATCTTTATGCTCGACAGTCTGACTGAGAGCTTTGCCCCAGCCAGGCTGGACTCTCAGTGAATGTTCCATTTTCTTTGACTCTCGTATTCCAATTCTTTCGGGAGTTATTGGTGAGACTTTTGGCGTTTTGCCCTGTCACCCATCGCGCAGCCGCTTTACCCACCGCGTCATTTGACTCCAGTGTCCGTAAGGTTCTCTGCAATCCTCACCAGGCGGCAATAGATGTAAAAAAGCCCGCAGAGCTTGTGCTGTGCGGGCTTAGTAGACTTCATTGTACTTCAAACAACTAAAAAGTGGTGGAGCTGGCGGGAGTTGAACCCGCGTCCGAAATTCCTACATCCTCTTACATAGCATGGAAAAACAAAGCATTACCAGATAAATCAATGTGTTGTTTGACACTGATTAACAGTGCTTAACAACCGTTAACACTCTACATGGACATTTTGTGGATCTTTTTTGCTGATTTTTAACTTAATGAACTGAGGAACGCTTGCGTCAATTGTAGAGTGATATTGAAATAAGGGGTATTTTCTATCACGATTATTGACTGAATAAGTTATTATATCCTTCATAAGTAACACAAATTCAGTGGTGAAATTATATTCAAGCATCTCAACCATTTTTAAATGAAAGTGCCAGTATGATTGTAGATATTTTTTTATATCCAATTCATCCGAAAACTTTGTTTTTAAGAATAAAATATGTTCATCTTCACCGGAGGTGGAGCACTGATAGAGTTTTTCGATCTCTAAACGCTTTAGTCCATAATGGTTGTGCAATATTTCTAATAGTTTTTCAATTCTATATATATGGGTATATAACTCTATATAGTCATTAATTTCTTCTTTTTTAAATAGTTCAACTAGTTGGCGCCAAATTAGTTCTGCATTTTGTATGTAGTCCTTTGAAGCATCAAAATTATTATTAGTAGTTGAAGCATAAGGATAGCATTTACGATATGTAGAATAACAATTTTCAAATTCTAATTTTGTGTTCTTTTTTATTAAAGGAATATCTAAAGATTCAAGGTGTTGCAATGCTTCTATAGTGTTTTTTCTATGGGCATAGAAAAAGTCCACTTTGTTTTTCTTTTCTGCTTCTTTGATTTGTTTGTCTGTTTGTATTGTTCGGTGAATATTATTGACAACTACTCCCAGTGGAATCGATAAGGATAAAACAGCTAAAGGAAGCTTACTAATATTTAGGAAATTATTAAATCCTTCTGTATCGATTTGAAAATCGTGACCATTCCATGCAACAAATCCGAGCAGAAAAAAACTAATTATTGGAATTGTTAGTGCGGCTTTGAATAATGGTTGATGCGTAAGAGGTTCAGCATTCATCTTGAATGCTTTTATCTTGAATAAATAACTCATGTAAACAACCACAAATAAAATGTTAAATAAAACGATGCAGTGATTAATTGTAAGGTTCATTTTTCTCTAACTTATTAATGCTAAAGGGTTTTTTGTTATTACATCTTCAAGGTGCGTTGGTGCAAAGTGAGCATAGATCATAGTCATTTTTATATCTGAATGGCCTAAAATCTCTTTAAGAACAAGTATATTTCCGCCATTCATCATAAAGTGGCTGGCAAATGTATGTCGTAATACATGTGTACACTGGCCTTCTGGCAGTTCAATCCCCGCTTTAGCTACAGTACGCTCAAAAGTTTTACGGCACGGGGTAAACAACTGGCCTCGTTTTTTTGGCATCTCGTTATAAAGTTCTTTTGAGATAGGTATAGAACGTACCTTTCTACTTTTCGTATTTTTGTAAGTGATACGGTATGGCGTAACTTGAGAGCCTTCCAGATTTTCCGCTTCACTCCATCGTGCGCCAGTCGCGAGGCAGATTTTCGCAATAATTAGCACACTGGGGCTGTTTGATTCAGATAAATATTGAAGTAGTGTTTTTATCTCCTCCGGATACAAAAAGGAAACCATTTTTTCATCTACTTTGAACGTAGGTATTCCTGAAAGTGGGTTGGGAAGTGACCAGTGTCCTAATTTTTTTTAACGTACCGAATACTGCGGATAGATTACGTTGCTCATGGTTAACTGTTTGCGGCTGTATTGGCATGCAGCGTCCGTTAACATCTGGGATTTCACCCTTCAGGCGGCCTTCTCTGTATTTACTGAAATCTGCAGCTGTGATTTGAGCTGCAATTGGGTTCCCCATACCAGCGCAAATACCTTTCAATTTTGACATCATGCGGTCCGAATCTGCTAACGTCCGGCCATACAAATCATGCCACAGCTCAATCAGTTCTGATAATCGTCGATTATCTTGCTTTTCACCTAGCCAAGGCTTTTCTTCCATTTCACTGGTGATGTATTTCTCATACGCCAGCGCTTCCCCTTTAGTGGCAAATTTTCTACGTATGCGCTTACCTTTCACACCAGTAGGTCGAAGGTCGCATAGCCACTCTCCTGAGCCTGTTTTTCGTACAGCCATTAAGCACTAACTACCATCGTCATGATGACTTTGCCAAGGATGGTCACATCATCAATTTCACAATCTAACGGATATTTTCCCCAGTCAATTCGCAACTTATTACCGGGAAGAAGGGATAATTCTTTTATGCTCTGTGTTCCTGAGTATTCAATCAGATATTTGCCCTCGGCTGCGGCATAATTTGCCTTATCAACTAAGTATTTTGCGTTCCCTTCGACAATGATTTCAAGATCACCTGTGTGGTCAGGAATCATCACTTTGTCAAACATCAAGGATGATATTTTAACCAACTTCGAATTATCAAATTTGAATGAAGGGATCCTGACAATATCACTGGAAGCATGATCGAACATAGCCCCATCGCCAGTTACAAGCCAGAGTAATGAAGCACCCGTTTCGAGGGAGCATCTCAATGCTATGTCGGAAGGAAAGTTATTTCTTAGAATCCGGCTGCCAAGAGAGCTATTTGTAATTCCAAGATGGCGGGCAAGCTGGTTACGCGAAGTAAACCCATAAGCCTCACAAATACGCTCAATTCCTTCCCGTGCGCCTGTCTCTAGATCTATTTTCATTAGAAAAAGCCTGTCATAAATTATTGACAGCAGGCATATTCGATCATAAAGTACAAATGAACGGCAAAGCCTGCCATTGATTAACAAGGATTGCCAGTCGCTGACACCGATTGACAGTCATAAACTGTGAGAGTTTGCCTTATGACTAGCACTGTTTCAACACATAGCGAGAATCGTTGGGTTGATTTAAACACCTTCTGTGAACGTTCTGGTGTGCCTTTACGTCGCGCTCGTTACTGGTATCAAAATGGTCGCCTGAAAATAAAGCCGAAAGTCACTCCAGGAGAGCGGGTATATGTTGACTGGCTCGCATGGACAGCTGATCAGGGGCCGCGAGTTTCTTAACTCCTTATCAATGTTAGATATTTTTGAGGCGGAGACTATGTTTGATTATCAGACTTCCAAACATGCGCACTTTGATGCGGCTTGCCGAGCATTTGCGATTGAACACAATCTGGAAGATGTGGCCGCTGCTGTTGGCATGAGGCCGCAGGTCCTGCGCAACAAATTGAATCCAGCACAGCCGCACCGTTTAACCTGTGACGAGCTTTTAGCCATTACGGATTACACCGAAGATGCGCGTTTACTGGATGGAATGTTGGGGCAGATTAACTGCCTTCCATCCGTACCGGTGAACAATGCCACCGAAGGCAACATGCAGCTGTGCGCACTGAGTGCAACAGCCAGTGTGGGCGCAATTGCTGGGGAAGCCGTATCAACTGGTCATATGACTGCCGCCCGCCGTACACAAATTCTGGATCGCGCTCGCGATGCAATCCGTAGCTTATCCGTACTGGCTTATACCGTTGAAAGCCGTATCCAGTCTGCGCCCGTTCTGGCCGCAGCGGTGGATCTGGTGACGGCTAACGCCACCGGCTTGATGTGAGGGAACATTATGAAAGCGTTTGTGACTTACCTGAAAAAAGAATCACCGGCTATGCAGTTACCCAGTGGTTCAACCGGTTGGATAGAACTGCCGAACGGCCAGCGTTGGAATCCTGGTCACACCTATAAATTCAATGCACATGAGTCTGTCCAGATGAAGGGCGGTTCTGTTCTGCGTTTCCTGACGACTAAAATCCGCCGCTTGCTGGGAATGGTTGGGGGGCGTTATGGCAATTAACCAGGAACAGCAAAAGCGTGGGCTGGATCATCTTAAAAAGATTCGGCGCAAATATTTTAGTACCAGCAGTGAAGCCGCTGAATGGTGGGACAACCTGACACCAGAATGGCGCGGGGTGGTTCTTCATGCTGCTGCAATCAATTCCAGATCCGGAGTTTTTAAACGCAGCTTAAGTAATTGTTGCTGGCGAGAACTTTTTGAGCGGTTGGAGTATCGGGACATGATACAGCTGCGCTAGGGAATTTCCCGTGCTCGTTTAACTTTTAGCGGATTCGGGAGTTTACGGGACAGTGATTTCTCCAGACGAACCGCTGAACGTCCAGTAAAAATCGTCCATCCCATTAATACCAGGAACAAAGTGCAGATGATTATCGCACCTCATATTGTCCATAAATTGCAGCAGGGGAATCACTGATGAGCATTATTTCTGTAGAGGGTAAATCGTTGGGGGCTGAACTGGCTGTGTGGGGAGTCCCGCATAACTACGCGGTAGCGTTTGCAGAGAAAAGCGCCAGTAAAAATGGCCGCATTGCGTTGCATCCGTTCTTCTTCAATGACACCGAACACATGACTAACCAGCGCCACTGGCTGGCGATCAATGCCGCTTTCTGGTGCTGCGTGTACCGCGAAGCTGAGAGCAAAGAGGCACAGATTGAAGCGCTGGCGGGGATTCGCGCAATTTTCTATACAGCCGGGGCGCTGGGTGTTGGCGAGATAAAGGCGCTGATCCAGGAGTGGTGGCGGACAACCTATGAGCTTCACCTTATTCCGGCACCGAATTATTCAGCCGTCACTACACAACCCGCTTTTCACTAATTAACAACCTGAATTTTTTGGCCACGGTTCAAGTGGCCGGGGATTCTTTTGTCTTGAGGATATTGAAATGGCACAAATTAGCTCTGAAGTAAACGTTACTACTCCTCTTTCAAACTATCAGGAAATCTTAAAAAAAGCCGTAGATGAGGGAAAGGCAGCAGCCGCCGTTCTGTTTTCCTCTCGTCTGGATAAGCTGGCCACCCATGCGGCCACCGAGGGGCTTAATGCTGCTGAAATAATTGAACTGTTGCGCGAAGAATCGGTGATTTTTGGTAAGGGCGGTGCCGCATGGCAGTAAAAACTCCTCTTAAATGGGTGGGCAGCAAAGCCCGCCTTATGCCGAAGTTGCGCCAGCATCTTCCAGAAGGTAAACGCCTGGTTGAACCGTTCGCCGGTTCCTGTGCCGTCATGATGAATACGGATTATGACGAGTATCTGATTGCAGATGTGAATCCTGATCTGGTTAATCTTTATAAAGCGATGGCATATCACACAGATGCGTTGCTTAATGAGCTGGAGAGTCTGTTTACTGCCGGTTCGTTAGGTGACGAAGAAAGCCGAGCGGTTTTCTATTACGCGGTGCGTGATGCGTTCAACCTGTCAGGTAAATCCTTTGGTTCGGAATCCGTAGAAGCTGCTGCGCGTTTCCTGTACCTGAACCGGCACTGCTTTAATGGCCTGTGCCGGTACAATCGCCGCGGTCAGTTCAATGTTCCGTTTGGTAAGTACAAAAAGCCTTATTTCCCTGCTGATGAAATCTGCGCCTTTGCTGAAAAAGCAAAGCGCGCAACATTCATTACTGCCGACTATTCAGAAACGCTCGATTTGGTTCGGGACGGGAATGACGTTGTTTACTGCGATCCGCCTTATCTGACAGATAGCGATAATTTCACCGCTTACCATGAGCGTGGTTTTTCGCACATGGATCAGGGGCGGCTGGCGCGTAAGCTGCGGCGCCTGGCTGAACGTGGAGTTCAGGTAGTAGCGTCAAACAGCGATCTGGAAATAGTGCATTACCTTTATGCAGGGTTTGAAGCCTTAAAGGTTAATGCGCCGCTGTTGGTGCGGCAGCTGCAAGCCCGAAAATGGCGGCAGAACTGATACTTAAATGGCCTTTACCGACGAATCCTGAGGCCAGCGCATGACGCTGGCAATAAACGAAGATTGCTACGCCGTTGATGCCTGGCGGCGTGAAACCTTCGCGCCAGGTACACCGGCAGACGTGACAATCACGGAGCGCCGCCTGTGGGCTGTAAACCCGCAGGATCATAAATGGCGTGCTTAATACCTGCATGAAATACCCGACTGGTTAGCAGGGTATTTTGGCCGTCGTTACGAAAAGCTTTTTACTGGCCCTGACGGGCGTCGCCGTGTCAATACATTCCTGCGTCAGACTATTGGAGGGAATGTATTGCCACGTCTGCGCAAAGTGGCTGCTCGTTATAAGCTGGCCGCTGATGCAATAGACCTTCCTTTTGGCAAGTCGCTGGAACGCCTGCCGTCACTTGACCGCCCGGAACTTAAAAAACTGGCTGGCCAGATATCTGGCTGGATCTCCCAGTCGCTGTATGACTTCACAGAACGGTTTGATTCCGGCACTGACGACGCTAAAGAGCTGCACCGCCGAACGATGGAGTCTTATCGCTATCTTTGTGCGTGCAGTCGGATGCTGAATAATCAGCCGCCATACTGGGCAGAACATGAAGCCAATGCCGGGCAACTGGAAACACGTAAGGCTGAATCCGGCATTCTTCGCATGATGGCACCTGAATGGTGGTATCTGCGCCTGAAGCGAGCGCGTGACGTACAGCGTGAGCATATGGCCATAGCCGTGGGGCAGGTGCAGAAAGCGGCCAGCGCTTATGTATCCCGTAAAACGCTGGGGGAATGGATAGAACAGAAAAAACGAAATCTGGAGTTCTTTAAAAAGTTTGATCTGCTGAATGATGAAGGGTTGCGCATTGCACTGGACAGCATGGTACACCGCAGTGTTGCAAATCCGGCGATCCGTCGCTGTGAGCTAATGGTAAGAATGCGAGGATTTGAAGATATGGCCAATGAAGAAGGGCTGGCCGGTGAGTTTTACACTATCACCGCGCCATCTCGTTTCCATGCGGTACACAGCAAAGGGGGCTTTGTATCGCAATGGGATGGAAGTACGCCGCAGGATACCCAGCGCTATTTATGTGGCGTATGGGCAAAAGCCCGCGCCGCGATCTCGCGTGCGGGTATCCATGTATTTGGGTTCAGGGTTGTCGAACCTCACCATGACGGGACACCGCACTGGCATATGTTGCTGTTCATGCGCCTGCAGGACGTGGACACGGTGCGAGATATTCTTTGTTATCACGCCAGAATTACCGATTCCGAAGAACTGCAAACGCCAAATGCGCTAAAGGCACGTTTCCATGTTGAAGCCATCGATCCCGCTAAAGGGTCAGCGACGGGCTACATCGCCAAATACATTTCCAAAAACATTGATGGATTCGCGCTGGATGGCGAGCAGGACGAAGAAACCGGCGAAAACCTGCGGGATATGGCTAAATCTGTTTCTGCATGGGCTTCACGCTGGCGCATTCGCCAGTTTCAGCAGATTGGCGGTGCGCCGGTGACAGTCTGGCGTGAGCTTCGTCGGTTGCGGGATCAGGTGCTGACCGATCGCAGAATGGATGCGGTTCTGGCTGCTGCTGATGTCGGGGACTGGGCTGCATATACCCAGGCGCAGGGCGGCGCACTGGTTGCCCGCCGTGATCTGGTTGTTCGTCTGGCCTATGAAATTACGGAACAGGGTAACGAATATGCGGAAGACGTGCAGCGCGTACAGGGTGTTTATTCTCCTTTGGTTCCAGATTCAGAGGTCTGCACCCGTCTGGTTAAGTGGCAGAAGGTTGCGAAGTTGACCGAAGCGTCAGCGGAGGCGGGTTTTTCTGGCGGCAACGCCGCCCCTTGGAGTTCTGTCAATAACTGTACGGAGGGTGGAACCCGCAGACGGTTAAAACTGGAATTAAGAAGCCGGGGGTTCGATGGTTCTGATGAAGAGATAGACATTCTGAAACGAGGGGGAGGGCTTCGTTTCGGTCAGTCAGCACTCATATACCGGAACGGACGACTACAGGAGAAGCAAAACGAGCCAATGCAGGAGCTGTGGCCGGGATGGTTTTAGTTTTAAGTCTGTGAAAGGTAAACGCTTATCACTAAATAGCAGGAAAAATCCCTTTTACATTTTGTGCTTGAATGTATACTGTAATTATATACAGTTATTCTGTTTTAGGAGGATGCTTGTGCAGGATTTGTTTTTGGAAACCATCGCATTGCAGCGGATTGCTTTGTTTACCCGGTTGATTGCAAACAGTAAGTGCACTGGCTGTGAAAAAGATATAGCACTGGCCTGGCTGAGCGAATTGACTGCGGATCTGGAAAGTAAACTTGATGAATATGAAGGCAAAAGCCCCCAAAAAGGGGGATTGTCATGCGGCGGGAGTCGCTTTCAGTAAGTCTAATGCCATCTGACGCTGATCGGGTGAAAGGGCATTCAGTATTTTTTGTACCATAGCATCACCTGTTTTAGCGCTTGGGCTGAGAGTGTGGGAGAACGTCAGATTCATGACAAACGTGTGGCCACACTCGACATCTGAACAGGCGCAGTAAATATCGGCAATCTGCCGGTGTTTCCGGTTCGTTTTACGAATAACAGCTTTTGAGCCGCATTCCGGGCATTCGATTTTCAGAACTCGCATATTCCATGCTCCAGCTGTTAAATGATGCCTGGATTTTAGCCTTTTTTGCCTCATACCGCACCCTTATCCGTTGATTCTGTGTAACTTAAATCAAAGTTCAGGTGCAGGTTTTCCGGTATTTCTGGATCATTGTTTACGGCCATCATAAACCGGCGCTGAACAGGGGCGACTTCGCTTTTTTTATAAATCCGTTCGGCCTTTTCTACGTCACCAAGTCCGGCAGTATTTTGCGGGACAATGCCGGCAAGCCCGGCAGGAAAACGGTGCGCGTTCAGAATATCCTGGGCGCTGATATTTTTGATGTTGGCAAATTCATCCTTAGCGGAAATATCCCCCATTTCAATGAATTTGATGGCGTCACCTTCTCCACCGGGAATGTTTACCAGGATGGTGGAGAAGTTGCCGATCCCTTTGCTGTCACGCAGCTGCTGTTCAATTTCCTCTTCCATTTCATCCGTCATGCTGGGATCGCGCGTGTAGAGAATGCCGCCAGTGTGGGCGCCATTGTGGTAGTAACGGCGACGGAAAATGACCGCTTCACTGTTGAGTAATGCAGAATGTACGCCGCCGATGTAGTCCGGCAGTCCGTAAATATGCTGTTGCGGATCATACATTTTGATGAAGATAATATCTTCTTCAGGCCATATCTGCGGTTCGCCTTCCTGTAACACCACGTAATCACCAGGTTGATCAGTTGCGTTGTTCCTGTCTTTCCTGCGTCGGATATAGAGCCCGGGTAAGGGTTCCAGTCCGATCACATCTCCCCATCCGTTACGAATTTTTCCAAGCGCAATATCCCCAAATGTGATGTAGTCAAAAGCTGCGGCTTCCAGCTGGTCGTAAGTCAGGCCGCCAGACAGATAATCAGACACAATCATGTTTTTACGGGCGTGGATGATACCGCCATGTTGACCGTTAAGGTTAATCAGTTGTGCCAGTGCCAGCCGGTCAATTGGCTGAGTAAAATGATCGGCGGCATTGTCGTACCAGATATCCCGGTAGTCGGTGCCAGTGGTCAGAACCGGTTCCGGTTTGCCGAACGTAATGATGCTCATTTTTTTTGACTTATCGCCGCGCTGGTCGCGCTTAACGAAGTGTTTCTTTTTACTCATGCTGCCTTGTTCCTTAAATTCCAGCGTGATTTAGGTTTATTTTCATAGTTCAGAGGTTCGTTATGCAGGGCGTGGGTTATCGCCCAGAACGCTTCGGCGTGTCCTGTGTCCTGGCTGCGGTCTGCAACAAAGGTCATGGCGTTACCGCTTTGCGTGGTTGTGCGGCGTACGGACATAAAGCTGGCCGGGATCTCTTTCAGGTTTTTGTCCCATTCAATTCGCTGACTTTCGACCACGCCAGCCGCCTTCAGTACCAGCTGATTTTTTGTGTTCAGGTCGTAACGAATGGCGACGGCCACACGCATGGCAAAATGCTGAATGTTGTCAAAAACGCCCTGGCCAATACCGGTAACGTCCACGCCCAGATAGGTGAAGTTGTATTTTTTAAACAGCTGCTCGATCTGCTTTGCTTGGTACCGGAAGTTCATCCCTTTCCAGTAAATCACCTTCAGAACGCGGAATTTCTCCACGGCGAACATCGGCGGCGCCACAATCACAAAACAGGACAAATCCCCGCTGCGAGCCGGATCAAAGCCGCCCCATACTGGCCTGTCACCAAATGGCCGGGCGGCGTCCGGGTTATGATCCTGCCAGGTATCCACTTCCACGCCGCAGGCTTCCAGGTCGGAAAAGCTGAAAACGGAATCTTTATTGTCCACGAACACGCACATATAGAGCATGTTGAAAGTGGCTGTGTTGTAGCGGTTGCGCAGCTTCTCGATGTTGGCCAGATTGAAGCCGCCCGCAATAGCATCCTCCATCGTAATGACGTAGCGCCACTGGCCATCCGGACAAACCCGCCCGCCGTCGCGCAATTCATCAAAGGTCGGAAACTTAATGGCAGTACGTTTTTTTACTGCCCTGTTTCCATTCATCGCCTGTCCAGAACGGGTACGCCTGGTGAGTTTTAGCTGACGGTGTTGAAAAGTAGGTGGTACGCCACTTGTCATGTGTGGCCATTGCACTGGCCACTTCATTAAGTTTTGTGAAATTTGGAACCCAGAAATATTCATCACAGTACAGGTGGCCGCTGTAGGACTGGGCGGTGTTCTTGTTGGTGGACAGGAAGCGCAGCTCCGCGCCGTTGGACAAGCGGATGGGGTTGCCGGTCAGCGTGATCCCGAAATACTGTTCAGCAATATTTACGATGTAAGACCGGAAGTATTCCGCTTGGACTTTGGAGGCAGACAGGAAGATTTGCGGATCGCCTGTCATGACCGCGTTTTCAAAGGCTTCAAATGCAAAATACCAGGTCGCACCTATCTGGCGGCTTTTGAGGATGTTTCTGACCAGCTGGCCAATGTTCCGGCGCAGGTGTTTCTGGTATTCAAAAAGATGTTCTTCCGCCCAGGTGTCAAAATCCTCCTGCGTCAGCGAGGAAATATCGTTTTTCTTGTATTTCCGTTTGCGGCGGGGTTCGTCGTCATTGCTGTCCCGTGCATCTGCCTGCCCGGAATTCTGACCGCTGGCCATCTTTTCTTTATGCTTATTGCTTTGCGCACGTAGCTTTGTGGCGTGAGCAATGAGCATGTCCATTTCTTTCAGGTCGAGATCGGTTTTGTTATCCCGGCTGGCCAGTAGCTGGTAGCGGCGTTCGATAGCCTCTTCAGTGCTTTCAAAACTGAGCAAATCAGCCCAGCTGTATTTTTCAGCCCAGTAGTAAACTATCCGCGCATTCGGCAGATTTAATTCAGATGCAATTTCTTTTGGCGTATAGCGGCGCAGATAAAGTGCGCGGACAACGCCTTTTAATTCTTCAGAGTATTTAGCCATGCGGTAATTATGCCGTGGCTGTAATAAAAAAACGGTGGTGATAATTCGTCTGTATTCGGTAAAGCGTTATATCCGAACTGTTCAGAATAAAACGTAATGCAGCAATGGTTTTATTTGGCAATAATTGATTTGCAGCGTCAGGGAGTGGAACAGGGGGGATATGTCACATTTAAAAACTGACTGGCTGTGTGTTGCTACTGAAGGGGATACCGTTGACGGACGGATTATTGAACGTCAGTGGATTATCGATATGGGGGAAACCTATGACTATAACCACTATGTCGCTTTAATCTGGCCGGAACACCAGAAAGGCGGGGGTAATTTCGGTGAAGTACTGGAAGCCACCTGGCGGGACGGGGATGACGGGCTGGCGCGGTTGTATGTCAGTCTTTGCCCGAATATGCGGCTGATATACGCTAACGAAGAAGACCAGCTTCTTTTCTTCTCCATAGAGCCGGAGGAAGACTGGCGCGGAACAGGACGAACATACCTCAAGGGACTGGCAGTGACGGATACTCCTGCCAGCATTGGCACCACACGGCTGCGCTTCAGTCGGCAGCGCAAATTATCTGAACAGGGTTATTACCGTTATGTAATTTCCCGCGATGGCAAAATTAAGCAGGAAGGAAAAATGAAGAACTGGCAAAATTTGTTTGGTATTAAACCGAAGTTTGAAGATGAAACGCCGCCAGATAATACCGCGCAGGGTGATGATAAGTTACAGGCACTGGCAAACGCGGTAAACGAGCTGGAAGGCCGTGTGGCCAAAATTGAAAATCAACTGAATGATGTTCAGGGTGATGTGGATACTATTGCGGAAGTGGTGGATACAGAAGAATTTGCCGCCATTCGTGATAATGCAAAAGATATCGTTAAGCGTTTTAACGATTTGGGAAATAAATCAGTCCGTACACCAGGACGCAAAATTTCAGAGAAAGCCGGGAAGTTTAATTTCCTGTAATTCACTTTAGCGCTGATTAGTTTCAAATATTTTTATTATCGCTTAATCGCGAGGGAGTTTTATGCACCTTAATAACCGTGCGCGGGAATTACTGGACGGATATTCGGCGGGCATGGCGCAGCAGTTTGGGGCGCGTGATGCCAGCCGTTATTTTTCCCTGAATAACCCGCAGGAAAATGCGCTGCGTCTTGCGCTGCTGGAATCCGTCGAATTCCTGGACATGCTTACCTGTCTGGATGTTGATCAGCTGAGTGGCCAGGTGATTTCCGTTGGTTCTTCCGTATTACACACAGGACGTAGTGAAAGTGGCCGTTTTATTCGCCAGGTTGGTGTGGACGGAAACGACTATTCACTGGTTGAAACAGACAGCTGCGCCGCGTTGCGCTGGGATCTGCTTTCGGTCTGGGCAAACGCCGGTAAGGATGAAAACGAGTTTTATAACCTTGTCCAGGCATTTACCACACAGGCTTTTGCACTGGATATGTTGCGTATCGGCTTTAACGGTAAGAGCCGCGCAAAAACCACTGATCCCGAAGCTAACCCGAACGGTGAAGATGTGAATATCGGCTGGCATGAGCGCATGAAAACGCTGCTGGGCGGCAATCAGATTATGACCGATCCGGTGGTGCTGGATGCAGCCGGGGATTACAAATCACTGGATGCAATGGCGTCAGACTTGATTAACGCCAAAATTCCGGCGCAGTTCCGCAATGACCCGCGTCTGGTGGTTCTGGTGGGGGCTGATCTGGTTGCTGCTGAACAGTATCGCCTGTATCAGGCCGCAGACCGTCCGACTGAAAAAATCGCAGCGCAGTTGCTGGGGAATACCATTGCTGGCCGTCCGGCCATTATCCCGCCTTTTATGCCGGGAAAACGCATGGTGGTGACGCCGCTGAAAAATCTGCACATCTATACCCAGCGCAATACCCGTATGCGTAAGGCGGAGTTTGTGGAAGACCGTAAGCAGTTCGAAAACAAATACCTGCGCAATGAAGGATATGCGGTGGAAGTGCCGGAACTGTATGCGGCCATTGATGAATCCGCCGTAACTATCGGCAAGGTTTCCGAACCAGCGGAGGGCTGATAAATGGCACTTTCTCCCGCGCAGCGTCACAGCCAGCGCATTGCGATGGAACAAAAGCTGAAGCGAAGCCAGGCGCTGGAAACCACGGAAAGTATGCACCTTCTGGTCAAAGCGCTGGAAACGGATGTGGGGCACGTACGCAGCCTGCCGACAATCGCGGATCGCATTGAGTTTAAAAGGGATGTGTTGCTGCCGCGCTGGGTACCGACTGTTGAAGCGTATCTGGAAAGCAAGCAGGTGTACGCCAATCCGGTATTTGCCTGGTGTGTTATCTGGCTGTTTGACGTGGGCGACCTGGATCAGGCGCTGGAATGGGCTGATATCGCAATCAGTCAGCAACAAGCCACACCGGATCAGTTACGCAGCAATTTTCCCACGTTTGTGGCCGATACGATGCTGGCATGGGCGCAGGAAAGCGCCGGGCGCGGAGAAAGTATTGAGCCGTATTTCTCCCGTACGTTTGAACGTGTGGCAGGGGTATGGCGACTGCATGAGCAGGTAACAGCCAAGTGGTACAAATTTGCGGGGCTGGAGCTGCTGCGCAATGAGGATGGCCAGCAAACTGCTGCGGGTGTGGATGATATTGAAACGCTGGAAAAAGCCGATCATTTGCTGGCCATCGCAGAAAAACACTATTCAAAAATTGGCGTCAGAACAGCGCGGCAGACCATTGCCGCCCGTGTCCGAAAACTGACGCAGGGGTAAAGACTACCGTACGCCAGGCGGACGCGGTGGAGGGCAAAACACCTTGTGTGTCATTGCGCCGTGGAAACCGGTCAGTCCGCCTTTTTCGGGGGATTTATGTTTAGTGGAAAACCGCTGGATTATCAGGACGAACCGCTGGCTAATAACGGTTTCTGGCCGGATCTGAACCTGAAGGATTTTCAGGCGCAGCGGTCACTACCGCCAGATATTGACGCTGATACCATCAGCCAGGCGCTGCTTGCCGCTGTCGCGGAGGTGAATGCCGAGCTGGAAAACGTGGAGGCCAGCTGGAAAGCGAAAGGCCATACGCTGGCGGCAGATGTGCCGGGTGTAAAGATGGGCGGACTTAACAGCCTGTGCGCCCAGTACATGAAAGCCGTTTTTGCCAGGGCAAAAGCGGATCTGTTGGGTGAGTTCGCCACTATCGGACGGCGTGATACCCATCCGGGGCAGGAAAGCCAGGAGACACGGGCCGGGTTACTGGCTGAGGCGTCCGTGGTGATCCGTCGCATGAAGGGGCTTAAACGGGCAACGGTGAAAAAAGTATGAGCCAGACGCAGATCCAAAGCCTGACCGCTTTTTTTCAGGAGAACGTTCCGCCGCGGGCGATGCAGTCATTTGACAGCGTACTGGATGAAATGAAGTTCATCCCCGCCGCGAAGGATTACGGGCTGGGGCAATATCGCCAGGCGGTTATTCGGTATGACGCAGTTCTGAGCTGGGCGCGTTTTCCCTATCGCCTGTGTCCGCCGCAGTTACTTATGTCCTTACTGGCGGCGTGGCTGGACGATGCAGACAGAGACCTGCTGGATGAAGTAGGGCTGAGTGAAGCCGAACCTGACTGGGATGTGTCGGTGGAAGATGAGGAAACCGCCACTGTGGTGCTGACCGTTCCGATGGTGGAAGAACTGGTGATCAGGCAGGACGAAAACGGGGCTATTCCGTGGCGTGGTGAACGCTGGTCACTGGCAGATCCTGAAATCTGGACGGCGTTAACTGCCAGCATTTTCAGTGTGGATGAAACCGGGGCGCCGGTGAGCGGGGAAATATGATAGCCGGTGGCGAGCTGAATAAAAAACATCTGACTGAATTACGTAAGGCACTGGCCAGTATGGAGTTGCCACCGCAGAAGCGCCAGCGGCTGATCTGGCGTCTGGCGAAATATGGCGTGATTGCTGCTGCAAAAAGACATGTTCGTAACCAGGAATCCCCGGACGGCCAGAAATGGCCGGGACGTAAGACAAAACGCAAAGGGAAGATGCTGCGTAACCTGCCAAAGCTGCTTCATATCCGCGAAATGCCTGAGATTCAGGCCGTACGGATCTATTTGCAGGGCGGCGGGTACCGGAACGGGGAAGCGCCGGTTCCGGCAGGAACCGTAGGTTATGCGCAACAAAACGGAATGCGGGTAAAGGTCAGCCGCAGAAGTCAGCCACGTAAGGCGGACGCCGGAAAAATGGCGACACCTGCCCAGGCTAAAAAACTGCGTGCGCTGGGATATCGGGTGAGAACCGGAAAACGCTGGAAAAAGCCCACGCTGGGCGATATCACGCGGACGATACCATACAGCCAGGCCGGATTACTGATTCGAAAGCTGAGTGGTAAAGCAGTGAAAACCAGCTGGACAGTGGATCTTCCTGCCCGCGTATTTCTGGGCATGAATGACGATGAATTTGATAAAGCGCTGGCGCGTCAGCTTCAGGCTATAGGCTTTGGCTGGAATGTAAAGGCGCAGGATATTAAGGGGAAAACATGACCTGGCCAACCGTGACCGTTAACCAGGTAAACCAGCTACTGGGTGAAACCAATGAGGTGGAGCGCACGTTGCTGTTTATCGGTACGGGTACCAAAAATGTGGGTAAAACGCTGGCTGTTAACGCACAGAGTGACTTTAACGCGCTACTGGGTGAGGGGAACAGCCCGTTAAAAAGTGATGTACTGGCGGCAATGGCGAACGCCGGCCAGAACTGGTGGGGATTTGTTCATGTACTGGCCGCAGACAGTGAGCCGGGCGCGTGGGTGGATGCCGTCAAAGCTGCACAGGTTTCCTGCTCGGTGGAAGGCGTGGTGCTGTCGGATGATGTGGCGGCAAAAGAACAGATTAACCAGGCGGCAACGCTGCGATCTGAACTGATTGCGCAATACGGGCGCTGGGTGTGGTTCATCCTGGCGGTTCAGGGAATGCAGGAGGATGAAGCCCAGGCGGATTATCTGAAACGTCTGTCCACCCTTCAGCAGGGTATTGCAGAGAAAGCGGTTCAGCTGGTTCCGCGTCTGTGGGGGAATGAACCGGGCGTGCTGGCCGGTCGCCTGTGTAACCGGGCGGTGACGGTGGCTGACAGCCCGGCGAGGGTGAAAACCGGGGCGCTACTTAATCTGGGCAGCGATGAACTACCGGAAGATGGCACCGGGAAAACACTGGAGCTGGCTACCCTTAAAGCGCTGGAAGCGCAGCGCTACAGCGTGCCGATGTGGTATCCGGATTATGACGGTTTTTACTGGGCTGACGGACGTACGCTGGATGTGGAAGGGGGGGATTATCAGTGCATTGAGACGCTGCGTATTGTGGACAAGGCCGCCCGTCGTGTCCGTCTGCTGGCTATCGGTAAAATTGCCGATCGTTCGCTGAACAGTACGCCGGGCAGCATCGCGGCACACCAGACGTTGTTTGCCCGCCCACTGCGCGAAATGTCCACGGCGGCCAACATTAACGGTGTGTCGTTTCCGGGAGAGGTGAAGCCGCCGCAGGATGGAGATGTCTCTATTGTCTGGAAGAGCAAAAAGGCAGTGGATATTTACATTGTGGTACGCACGTATGAAGTGCCGCTGCAAATTACTATCAGCCTGTTACTGGATGCCAGTCTGGAGGCCGCAGCATGACCAAACGTATTTCAGGTATGTCATTTGATGCCTACATCGATGGTGAACTGATCCATATAGAAAAAATTTCGCTGGATATCACGGATAACAGCGCCGCCGCCCAGACCCGTGGTGTGCCGGACGGCCATGTTGATGGCGATGTGGCCGCAGAGGGAGAAATTGAAGTCAGTTCTAAAGTGCTTCAGGTACTGACAGCCAAAGCCCGCGCCGCAGGTTCGTGGCGAGGTATTGAACCGCTGGATTTTCTTTTCTACGCCAAAGCAGGCAGTGAAGAAGTGAAGGTCGAGACGTTCGGCAATAAATTGCAGTTAAGCAATCTGCTGGATATTGATCCAAAAGGCGGCAGCGTATCCACGCACAAAATTAAATACTTCGTGACCAGTCTGAAGTTCGTCAACATCAACGGGGTTCCGTATCTGGAAGCGGAAGCTACGGAAAATCTGATCGGGTAAGGAAAAGGGATGCAGGACTACGAAAAAGGGTTTATTGCGCTGGCAATTATGGGGGCGCTGATTGCCCTGGGCAAGATGCTGAACAGTGACGAGCCGATCACGGCACGTCTGGTTCTGGGGCGTGTCATTGTGGGCAGCGCGTTATCAGTAGCGGCAGGGGTGGCGCTTTACTTCGTACCGGATATCCATCCGCTTGCGCTTGCCGGCATTGGTTCAGCGTTGGGGATTCTTGGCCTTAATGGTGTTGAAGCCTGGTTACGTAAGAAAGGGATCGGTTTTCTGGGGAAAGGGGCTGACAAATGACACTGAGTGAAAAACAGCAGCTGTTTACCGTTATGGTGGCAAATCTGATCCACTGGGCAGAAGAACACGGCTACCGGCTGACGTTCGGGGAGGCTTACCGCACGCCGGAACAGGCGGCGCTGAACGCGAAAAAGGGCAGCGGTATTACCAACAGTCTGCATACACGGCGTCTGGCAGTGGATTTTAACCTGTTTGTTAACGGCCAGTACCAGACCCGCACAGAGGATTACCTGCCGCTGGGCGAATACTGGGAGTCACTGGGCGGCAGCTGGGGCGGGCGCTTCAAATCCAGGCCGGATGGTAATCATTTCAGTCTGGAGCATGACGGGGTTCGCTGATGGATCGTGTGGTGGCGGGCTGGCTTATGACGGTTGTTCTGGCCTTCTGGGCAGGGTGGAAGGCGGCTAACTGGCAGCGTGACAGTATCGATCTGGCCATCAGCCGGTCAGCCAGCGCTACCGGGGAAAGGCTGGCAAGCATGGCCAGTGAATCCGGGCGAAAACTGGAAAAACAACTGGAGGCTTTGAAAAATGCACCGCCGCGTGAAATTCGTACGGAGGTGGTTAAGCCGGTGTTTACTAACGTGTGCCTGTCTGACGACTTTGTCCGCATGTACAACGACGCCGCCGCCAGTACCGAACGTGCGTTATCAGGAAAACCTGAAAACTAAATGCGTCACGCAGCTGCCACGCCTGAAAGGGACTACGGGTAAAGATGCTGCGGAACTGTTGAATGCGTATCTTGAAATTTATGGTCAGTGCGCAGCACGCCATAATCAGTTAATAGATGAAATTAATCGTAGAGAGAGTCTTTTATATGGAAAAAATTAAACTGTGTGTCTGTGGGACTGATATTATTTTTGAACCAAATCAGACCGCCTATAATAAGTTTATTAATGAAATGGCAATGGACAATAAAGTGGCACCTGCGCATAACTACCTGACGCGTATTGTTGCAACGGAAAGCAAGGAAGCTTTAGCTGAAATATTAAAACGTCCGGGCGCTGCGCTTCAGCTTGTCAGTAAGGTTAATGATATTTACGCCCCTGAACTGGAAATTGAAGTAAAAAACTGACAAAGCGAGTCCGGGCAATTGAACAGAACGGACTCGAACAATATTTAATACTTCGCCGTCATTATTTACCACATGGTCAGGATTCCGTTGACGATATTGCCGCCGCTATCTGGCTGGATAATCGTCACTGGGAATATACAGGAATTGCTGTAGCCAATGGTGTGGCTAAAGCATTTAAAGGCACAGAATGAAACAGTTAGATTTTACATTAAGCCTGATTGATAAGCTGTCCCGCCCGTTAAAACAGGCACAGAGCAGCGTCACCGGCTTTGCGGAAAAATCAAAAGCGGCCTTTATGCAGATTGGCGGTGGTGTGCTGGCTTTAGCGGGTACAGGAATGGCCATACGGGGTGCGTTATCACCGGCAATTGAAATGTATGATGCGCTGAATGATGCAGCGTCAAAAGGGATTGATGATCAGGCATTAAAAGCCGTACAGCGGGATGCGCTGCGCTTCAGTACAACTTATGGCGCCAGTGCGGTGGAATTTGTTCAGTCCACTGAAAGTATTAATTCCGCCATTGCCGGGCTGACCGGTAATGAACTGCCGAAAGTGACAAAAGTTGCTAATACCCTGGCGTTTGCACTGAAATCCACCGCCGCAGAAACGGCGGAATTTATGGGGCAGATGTTTGGTAATTTTTCCGCCGATGCGGAGCGTCTGGGCAAGGTTCAGTTCGCTGAACAGCTGGCCGGAAAAATGGTGTATATGCGTAAAACGTTCGGTACTGAAATGGCGACGATTAAGGATTTGATGGAAGGTGCGCGCGGCGTGGGGACTAACTACGGTGTCGGACTGGATGAACAACTGGCGGTACTGGGGCAGCTTAACCGCACGCTGGGAACGGAAGCCAGCAGCGCCTATGAAGGCTTTATGACGGGGGCAGTTGAAGGGGCAAAAAAACTGGGTCTGTCCTTTACTGACGCCACCGGAAAAATGCTGTCCATGCCTGAGATGCTGATTAAATTGCAGGGCAAATACGGCAAGAGCCTGGAAGGGAATCTGAAAGCCCAGGCGGAACTGGATGCGGCATTCGGTGACAGTTCGGCTGTGGTCAAACACCTTTACGGTAATGTGGCGCTTCTTCAGAGGAACATCACCGAACTGGGCGGATCTGACGGTCTGAAACGTACGCAGGAGATGGCCAGTAAACTGGTGAAACCGTGGGATCGGTTTGTACAAATCCTGAAAGCCATTCAGACCGTAATAGGGCTGACACTAATCCCGGTATTGTATCCGGTGCTGAACCGTCTGGCGGATATGGGACAGACATTTGCCAGATGGATGCAGCTATTTCCCAACATTGCCCGTGTTATCGGCTACGCCGCTATGGCGTTGCTGGGGTTTGCGGCAGTGGGCGCGGTTGCCAATATTGTGATGGGCGCTTCTAAGTTCATCATGGCAGGTTTACGCGGGATCTGGGTTGCCATGACCGCCGTCACGAAAGCATATACGGCAATGGTATGGCTGGCACAAATTGCTGTTATCGCCTGGAATGCGACGCTTAAATTTTTGCGCGGAGCGTTGCTGGCCGTTCGTATGGCGGCAATCATGGCCGGAATCGGTATTAATCTTATAAGCTGGCCGGTCTTGCTTGTGATCGGGGCGATAGCGTTGCTTGCGGCGGGTTGCTGGTTGCTGATTAAACACTGGGATACGGTGAAAGCAGCTGTTATGGAAACATCCGCGTTTCAGGCATGTGCCAGGGCGGTGGCGTGGCTGGCCGGGGTGTTTTCCACAGCATGGCAATTTATCAGTGAAGGCTGGAACAGTTTTATTGCGCTATTAACAGGGTTTTCACCCTCACAGGCATTAAGTGGACTGGCGTCGGGTATTGTATCCATGTTTGATAATGTCTGGCAGTCCGTTAAAGGTGGTTTTCTGAAATCGTGGAACTGGATTGTTGAGAAGCTGAATAAAATACCCGGCGTTGATATCTCAATGGCTAATGAAACCTCTTCGCCACCATTAACAGTAAATAATTTATCTACAGGTGGCGAGCTAAAAGGAATTGATAAAGGTGGTATCAGTAAATCAGTCAGTAATAACTCAAGGTCTGTGACGGATAACAGCCGGAAAATTAATACTGTCAATATCTATCCAAAAGAAATGATAACGCCGGGGCAGTTAATGGAGTTTCAGGAGCTGGGCGTATGAATGAAATCCTGTATGTTGATTTATTAATTCAGGGAAATGACTTTGTCCTGAATACCGGTAATGAACCTGAATTATGTAATAACCGTAAAAGTATCGGGCAGGACATTATTCATTCCATTATTGAAAGCGGTCTGGCGACGGAATTAATTGCCGAGAGAAGCCCGACCATGCGGGCAGATATTTTTACCCGTATGGAATTACTGATTGAGGATGATGAACGTATCGTTCCGGGAACAGTGGAAATCGGTGAAGAAAGCCGGACACGGTTGTGGATCACGGCCAGTACTTATGACTTCGGCGGAATATCGGTACAGGTGGATTTATGACGGAAAAGCCACAGGTTGACTTTGAAGAGGTGGTGAAAGCCAGCGGTATGCCGGTGACGGAAGAAGAGATTCGCGATCGCTTTAATGCCATTGCGACGGAGGAGGGAATTATCACGAATACCTCCCGTATGTCTCCGTTCTGGCGACTGGTCACGGCCATTGTAACCGCGCCGGTGATGTGGCTGAAGGAGGTTCTGATCTCCACCGTACTGGCCAATATGTTTGTGGCCACGGCCAGTGGAAGCATGTTACGGCTGCTGGCATGGGCGGTGAATATCACGCCGAAGCCCGCCAGCGCTGCACAGGGCGTTATCCGTTTTTACAAGGAAGACGCCAGCGCCGTGGTGACGGTGAAGGCCGGAACGGTGATACAGACAGAACGTATTAACGGCAGGGTGTATGAACTGGCCATCACGGAAGATGTGGTGATGGCCTCCGGTACCGCCAGCGCACTGCTGCCGGTAAAGGCAACGGGAACGGGCGGCGCATATAACCTTGCTCCGGGATATTACCGCATTCTGCCGGTGGCCGTGGACGGCATCAGCCATGTGGCCAGTGAAGAAAACTGGCTGACCGTACCGGGCGCGGATGAGGAAAGCGATGATGAACTGCGTGAGCGTTGCCGTAACCAGTTTAACCTGGTGGGCAACTACCACACGGACGCGGTGTACCGGTCGATGATAGCCGGCGTTGCCGGACTGAGCATTGACCGGATTTTCTTTGAGCACGAAGTACCGAGGGGGCCGGGGACAGCCAACGCCTATTTATTGCTGGACAGCGGCGTGGCTTCTGCGCCGTTTGTGGATGCCGTGAATGACTATATCAACACGCAGGGGCATCACGGCCACGGGGACGATATGCAGTGTTATGCCATGCCGGAAACCCTGCACGATCTGGTGGTCACTGTCTGGGTCAGGAACCTGAACAACATCAGTGATGATGAACAGAAGCGCCTGAAGGACGGTATTGAAAACCAGATCCGGTGCGCCTTCCGGGAAAATACGGACTATGACGTCAGAAGGACGTGGCCGTATTCACGGTTCTCCTTCTCGCAGTTGGGGCGCGAAATCCATAAAAATTTTCCGGTAACAGAATCGCTGAATTTTTCGCTGGATGACATTGCCAGTGAGCTGAATGTGCCGCGCCTGAAATCGCTTGTGGTGAGTATTGAGAATGAATGAGTTCATGAAAAAACTGGCCGGAATGGTACTTCCCTCCTGGATGGACAGGGGAGAGCCGCGAAAACTGCTGCAAACGGCGCGGCGATTCTGGGCGGAGGTGTACGTCTGGGTGACGTGGCCACTGAACCAGTTTGATCCGCTGACCTGTACACCGGCGTTACTTAACCTGCTGGCGTATGACCGGGACATTTCCCGCTTTGACGGGGAGCCGCTGGAACTGTTCCGCAGGCGTGTGGCGTATGCCTTCGTGAATGCGCGTGACGCCGGTTCTGTTGAGGGATTTATCAGTATCTTTGAGCGTCTGGGGATCGGGTACGTTGAACTGATGGAGCGCCAGCCGGGCATTGACTGGGATGTGATTCAGGTTCGCGTCACGGACAGCCAGATTGCGGATAACACGCAGCTGATGATCCAGATTATCCGGCAGTACGGGCGGACATGCCGCCGTTACCAGTTTGAAGTGATCACGTCCGAACGGCTGACTATACGGGCGGGATGGGATCAGGGGGAATATGTGGTTTATCCGGCAGCACTGAGCGGTACGGAAACCAGCAGCGCGACGTACAGCGCAGGGTTATAAGGGGATTATATGTCGCAGACAACAATTACACTGGCATTTGAACAGTGGAAAGCGCAGCAGGGAACCACGGGTGAGCCTGTTCTGCTGGATGAATTTGTATTCGCTAACGTACCGGGACTTGACCCGGATCAGCCGGTTGATCGCAATGAAACCCTGCCACCGGCTGAACAGATTGTTCACCGGCAGGCCGTCAGCCGTAAGGGTGTGGTGAATGACAACGCCGTGGTCCATTCCGTCGTACTGGGGGCGGACGTGGGGGATTTTTCCTTTAACTGGATTGGTCTGATTAATAAGGCCAGCGGTACGCTGGCAATGATTGTTCATGCGCCATTACAGCAAAAACTTAAAACAGCTGAAGGGCAACAGGGGAACGTGCTTACGCGCTCGTTTCTGATGGAATATAACGGCGCACAGGCTGAAACCGGAATTAATACGCCTGCTGAGACCTGGCAGATTGACTTTACCGCGCGTATGGCCGGAATGGACGAGCGCCAGCGCCTGGAAAATATCGACATCTTCGGGGCGGCGGCGTTTTTTGGGGACGGCTATCTGGTCGGGAAAAGCGGGAATCAGTTTTATGTGACCAAAGGTACCGGCTATGTGGCTGGGCTGCGTACAACGCTTGCAGCAAACCTGAATATTACCGTGACAACCAGGCCGGTCAAAGTCTGGCTGGATGTATGCTGGACAGGAACGCTTACCAGCGTGTGGGGTGTGCAGTCCCGTATTACGGTTGCTGACAACCTGGCGGATTATGTGCAGAACGGCGTACAGCATTATGTGTTTGCGGTGGCGGGTATTGATGAAAACGGCAATATTACGGATTTACGCCCGAAAGGGACGCTGAATGAGCAACAGGCCAGCGATGCGCTGAGAAAACACGAACAATCCCGTAACCATCCGGACGCCACAACCCGCGAAAAAGGGTTTGTACGGTTAAGCAGTGATACGAACAGTGAGTCGGAATCACTGGCCGCAACGCCGAAAGCGGTTAAAGCGGCTATGGATAATGCGAACGGGCGTGTCCCGTCAGACCGTAAGGTCAATGGGCATCCATTATCCGGGGATATCACCCTGTGGGCGTCAGATGTGAAGGCTATTTCCGCCGATGCCATTGGACAGATTACCGATAACGGCACGATGGCATCAGCTAATACTCCAGGATGGTGGCGGGTGGCGGTGTCGAATTCTGATACGGTCGCTGATTTTCCGACCTATCCGGATGGCAGCAAGCTGTACAGCTACGGATATATGTTTGTTGAGAAAATCGGGGAAGTCTGGTTTCAGCACTATTACGCGCATATGGGCGCGAACGCAAAGCGCCAGGACTGGGGAACGGTACCGAATACCAGCCGCCCGTGGGTTATTGACTACAACACCGCAAATAAACCTTCAGCCGGTGATGTGGGTGCATTGCCGATTACCGGGGGGCGGATTAACGGGTCTTTAGGTATTGGTACTGATAATGCGCTGGGTGGAAGCTCAATTGTATTCGGCGATAACGATACCGGGTTTAAGTGGCACAGTGACGGCGTTCTGGGTATTTATGCCAATAATGCCCAGGTCGGTTATATCGACAATTCCGGGTTTCACATGCTGGCAGATATTCGCGCTACTGGTATCGTGCGTGCCGGCAACGGAAAAACACTGACGTTATCGAGTGGTAACAATTCTGCACTGAATGCCGGTTTCAGTCTGTGGGGAGGTGGAGAACGTCCAACAGTCATTGAGCTTAGCGACGATCAGGGATGGCATTTATACAGCCAGCGAAGGCCAGACGGTGGAATTGAGCTGAGTGTAAACGGCAATATTTACCCTGGTAATTACAGTAATTTTGACGCCCGCTACGTCCAGAATATCCAGCGCGGTGCTCCAGTATGGCCTGGTAAAGTAGATGAATATGGTCCCAATGAAGCGCCTGCCGGCTGTTTTTTAACACAGGCAAGACACGATCCTACCACCGCCTATGGTGTCACATTCGCGTACAGGCCATTGCAGATGTTTATCAACGGTGCGTGGCGAACCATTAACGGCTAATGATCTGAAGGAATATGATGGAGCTAAAAAACGTAGTTATTTATTCACCTGAAAAAAAGCCAGTCGGTGATGCTTTTCTGTATTTTTGCAGCGAAGACGGAAAAGACTTTTATGATTCGCTGGATAAGTTCACGAAAAAATACAAGCTGTGCATTGACCCGGATACAGGTATTGTCCGTTCTGTAGCCGAAGATGTGTCGCGCCTTTATCCGGCAGGTTTTACGGTAGTTGAGACCGATGTACTGCCAGACGGATTTGATATTTATGGGGGATGGCGTTTCATTAACGGGAAGGTAAAACCCGTACCGGTTGATTATCAGGCGAAAGCAGAAGAAACGCGGAAAAAATTACTTAATGATGCAGATAACAGAATCAGGGACTGGCGTACAGAATTAACGCTGGGAACTATCAGTGATGAAAATAAAGCGGTTTTGATTCTGTGGATGAATTATATCAATACGCTTAAATCACTGGATATCAGCAATGTAACAACTGAGGCGAAATATAAGGCCATTAAATGGCCGGAGGTACCGGATGTGGCGTGAAGCGCGTCTGGCTTTTACGGATTCCCTGGCTGCGCTGGATTGTTCCGTCGTTCCGGCGCATCCGTGGATTCACGGTCTGGGGCAGCAGACCGATAACGGGGCATACCTGAGTCCGGTCAATGCAATCCATTATCTGGCGGAAAGGCTGGCCGGAACGGGAGGCAATACCGATGTGGTGATCATGATGGTAACGGGACAGACCCATGAAAACTTCATGAAGGGGCTTAACAGCCTGGTGGATGTTTTCCCCGCGCCCGCATTCACCCAGGTTAGACGTCTGGCTGAGTCTGCGGCGACACTGGCTACTGAGAAAATGCAGATCCCCGCGAAAGCCGGGGCAGGACTGCCGGTTGCCATTCCGCTGTCCGTTCCGACCAGCAGGGCAGCCTTATCCGCTGCCGCTATCAGTGAGGCGCAGAAAGCGGCTGGCGCCGGATTCAGCCTGGACGGGCTGAAACAACAACTGGGGGAGTTTACGCAACTGCGTGACAGCCTGATTAACGATGTGGCCAGCGGCCTTGCTGATTTGCAGGGGAAAAGCGCCAGGGCATGGGTATTTACGGCCAGTGGCGACACCGCCGCCACCCTGCTGGCGCTGGTACAGGACATTCCGCAGCCTTCAGCCGTTTATACTGCGGCAATCATGCTGGCCGGGAAAAATCTTGATGGAATAAGGGGCATGATTCATGACGTCGATCCCGACACTGGCGCTTAATGGTGAGGCCATTCTGCTGAAAAACATGCGCGTGACCGTTTCCCAGCAGTTTCAGGATAAAGACCAGTCCGGTCAGACCAGCGCGACCACCAAATCAGAGCAGGGGGCAAAGGGCAAAGAGCTGCGTATCAGCGGCGAAATACCCTTTAAAAACCCGGAGATCCTGAAGCGTATTTTTGAACTGGCCAGCGCCACCGATGCAGACGGGAAACGCATGAAATACCGCGTTGCGCATGAGGTGGCCAGAGCGGTGAATTTTCGTGAGGCCACCTTCAGCGGAATGCTGGATGCGCCGCAGCAGGACGGGAAAATGGCCTGGCTGGTCACGTTCACCCTGGCGGAACATGTCAGCGTACAGGAGAAACGGGAAGCCAGGGCAACCGGTAAAACAACGGCAAAAAAACAGACGGTCAGCAGTACGGGACAATCCGGTGGCCAGAGTGCCGGAGAGGATGAAGAAAAACTGACGTGGTTTGAACGCAGGGTGCTGAAGCCCGTCAATGACGCTTTGGGTTAATGATGAAACCAGTAAAACGCCTTTACCTTTCAACGGATGAAATACACCTGGCTGATGCCAGTCTGGTGCTGGAGCTGAACAGCTGCGGACGTGGCTTTATTACGGCACAGACGACCACAGACTACACCGGCAAACTGGTGCGGCTGGATGTGGGGTATTCCGGTTTACTTCTGCGCTGGTTTACCGGCTATGTGGAGCGCTCACAGCCTGCCGAAAACGGTTATCAGCGTCTGTTTGTCCGCGAACTGGCTGGCGTATTTGAACGGATGTGGCCATGCTCATTCCAGCATCCCACACTGCGCGATGTGGCCGGATGGCTGGAGGAAAACAGCGGGATCAGCATTGCGGTACCGGATGTGCCGTACAGTGATAAACCGATCCCCCATTTTACCCATAACGGGACGGGATACCAGCTGCTGAATAACCTGGGCAGGGCATTCAGTATCACGGATTACATCTGGTATCCATTGCCGGATGGTTCGCTGTATGTCGGCGGCGCAGAAAAGGCGCTGTTTGCCGGACGTCCGGTGGAAATCCCGGCAGAGTTCAGCCAGGGAACGGCGGGCGGTAATTCCATGACATTGCCGGTGATCCAGAGTCTGCGTCCGGGTGTGGATGTGAACGGGGAGCGCGTGACCAAAGTTCATCTGACGAATGACACAATGACCATCACCTGGACACCACGGAACCGCGCCACAGGTCAGCCATTGCTGAAAACACCGGCGCAGCGCCAGATAGAAAGCCATTACCCGGAACTGGCATCCGGGCTTCACCTGCCCAAACTGGCCAGGGTGGTGGCACCCAGCGAGGCCGTAAAAAGCGGTAATTTTGCCGACCCGTTCCGGCCACGGTACGCCGTTGACGTGCAGCTGCTTGACGCGGACGGCAACCCGGACAACCAGACGCCGGTATATTCCGCCGTACCGCTGCCGGTGCCAATGGCCGGTAACGATTCGGGAATGTTCCAGTTTCCACCGGAAGGAACGCTGGTAGAAGTGGCGTTTACGGGCGGCAGGCCGGACAAACCCTTTATCAGGCAGACGCTGCCGGATGGCACCAGTCTGCCGGACATTAAGCCCGGCGAACAGCTGCAACAGCAGCGCGCGGAAGTCTCGCAACGCGTGACACAGGCAGGAGACTGGGTACGCCAGACGGATCAGACCATCAGTGAAACATCGATGGTGCGGACGGTGAAAGCCGACACGGAACGGCGCGAACTGGTCAGCCGTGAAACCACGGTGAAAGCCACGGATAAAATCACAGTACTGGGTACCGCCACGCTGATGGCCGGAGCCATACAGCAGGTCAGTGCTGGCGACTTCAGCCAGGCGGTAAAAGGAAACCGGCTGGCCAGTATTACAGGAAATGAAGAAACCGAAATCGCCGGGCAGCTGTCCACGAAAGTGGCCGGCGCCATGAATGTTGATGTGGGGGGAACCCTGACAGAAAAGATTGCCGCATTACGTAAATCCGTGGCGGCGGGCGGTCAGCAGATTATGGGGCCAACCGTGCATATCGGTAGCGAGGGCGTAAATACGCTTACCATGATGCTGGACATCATTGATTTACTGGCAGAGCTGGCGCAACAATGTGCAAGCCATTCGCACCCCAGCGTCGGTACACCGACGAACGCGGGCGCATTTAACCAGACGGCAGCGAAGGCCGGACAGACCCGGAGCAAGTACCAGAACATCATCGCCTGATTCTCTCTTTTCAGCCCGCATAATGTGGGTTTTTTTACACCCTTCATCAGGCGTCACCAGACGCATTCTAAGCTCTTCTTTTATCTGACAACTACCGCGCAACACCACAAAAGGATCTGTGCTGTCACGTTACGCTGACGACGCCACACGCTGACAAAATAAATCTTTCGCAGACAAAAACGGCGCTACACCGCACCCGCCTGCGGTTTTTGGATCGATAAAATTTTTCAGTTTTCTTTTTCTACAAACCAGACCGCCAGATAGCGCCATTACTGGCGGCTTTGCGGAAAACCAGAACTGAAAAGATTGAAAGTAATTTCAGTGTTTTTCACTTTCACGGATCTGTGGAGGATTAAGAGAAAACATAACTAACAGATAAATAAGGAAAATGTTTTTTTGTGTGAGTTCGGAGGATCGTTTTGGTTTTGTGGCTGTATTCGCTGCGGAAAAGTTGAAGCCAGAGTTAGCAAGGCGTAGGGACAATTAGAAGGTTAATAGTAAACTGAAAAAGCTGCCGCGTGTCGTGTAAACCAGCGATCTCACAATTGCATCAAAATCTACTTTTAATCTTGGAACTTGAGAAAACTTTTGCCACATTAGTAGTTGCTTTTTAGCTGTGGATATTATTCCGAGGATTTTATTGCGTTTACTTGGCTGAGCTTATATTAAGGCATTCGATATGACTGAAAAATTCACCGCGATCTTGCTAGATACGAGTATCTACGATCAGTACGGATTAAAGCTTGAGAAAGGACTGCTGGGTAAGCTTTCCCAGTTCAGCAGAACTTCGACGACGTTTTTGATACCGGATGTAATATACAATGAAGTTAAAAATCATCTAGAAAGAAAAATCAAGACTTCACGTGGCTCACTTGAGAAAGCTTTCGAAGAAGCTGGCGACCACCTTTTTTTTGATGGAAGTGAACTAAATGATGCAAAAAAAACATTGATTGAAAGCAGAGAAGTTGAAGGATTAGGAAAGAGCAGATTAGACAGATTTGTTGCTGTCACAGATGCGGAGGTTCTAACCACTGGGGATTATGTTTCGGTACCTGAGCTCCTTGAGCGATATTTCTCTTCAGAAGCTCCTTTTGCGGATACAGGTAAGAAAAAAAATGAGTTTCCCGATGCCATAGCATTAATGGCTGTCCAAGCTTGGGCTGAAGAGAATGGTGAAAATGTTCTTGCTGTAGCAAGAGATGATGATTGGCAGAGATTTTGTGTTGATGCTGAGAATCTGCACTATGAACCAGACTTATCAAGCGCTTTAGCACACTTCAATGAAGAAACCGCACCTTATGAGCTAATTGATAACTTACAAAAAGCACTTGATGAAGGACAAGCCGGTAAATTCTTGCATGATGTTGCTGTACACCTTGAGTCAACTTTTGAAGGGTTTGCACCAGAACAAGAGGCAGATTCATATTTATATTGGGAGGCTGATGGATGCTCAGGTGGGTTTGAAGATTTTGAGTTTTCAGATAATCAATTCACTGTTATTGATAAGGATGAAAACTGGGTTGTTTTAGAAGCATTCGCTGAAATTTCACTTTACGCAGAAGGGGATTTCTCCCTATCGGTTTACGATTCATGTGACAAAGACCACGTGTACATGGGGTCAATTACTAAGCGAGCTGAGGAAACGTATACATCCAGAATACTTATCACAATCTCCGGAGACTTATCGGGTTCTATAGATGATTTGACCGTTGACGATGTGGAAGTGATCGAGCGCCCAACGTCGATGGATTTCGGAGAGCTTGAATTAGAATATAGGCCTGACGAGGAAGACTTGTAATTACTAAGATTAGGCACTACCTCTGTGGCTATTTCGTCGCCACTCCGATGAAGGTTGTGCCCTAACATATTGAATTAAATTGTTTTTGTCTTTAGGCAACAAAAAAAACATTTATGTAAATGGGTTTTGAAAAACAAACACTTACCTAATATTCAATAACTTACAAAGGTGGTTAGGGGCGTCTAAGGGTGACGAGTGGTAACGCCTGCCGCCATTTTGTCGCCATTAGGTTATAAATTCTGAATCGCTAGAACATAACATGTGAGTTGTGGTATAGCGGTTTTGTAAGTAAACTATAGACAGTTAGTGGAAGTGTGACGTTTCCCGCTAGACTACCAATCTAGTAGGATTGTAAAAAAGCCCAACCTCACCAGTTGGGCTTTTTTACGTCTGAATACTACTTATTCGTTGAAACAATCGCTCATAACCTTATAATCCAAGGCGTTAGTGACGTGACGCATATGCTAAGCCAAAGTACTTACTACTCGAAAAGGAATTCGAATTTTCTGCATGGCTTGCGGAAATGTTTATAAGCCCTGGCTGATTACGAGTGGTGTCGGGTCAGACTTTTGGTTTGAGCGCGTCACACTTCCACTAACACTTGAAGTGAGGGTGATTATCCAGGCAACGTAAGGAGTATAATCATCTAAACGCGCTCCCTATTCTGGGAGCAAACGGATGAAAGCAATTTTAGATATTGCAATCATTGCTCTGAAGGCGCTAACTGCCCTTCTTGAGCTGATTCGCGCGATCTGGTTCTAAGTGAGCGTGGAAACGTAAGTAAGGCCGCTGGGTTCACCTCCAGCGGCCTTTAATATTTGGTCGTTATGCCGCTTGCATTGTTGCCAGCGTGTTGAACCTCAGCGCGGTTTCAAGGTGATCTGGGGCTAGGTGGGCGTAACGCATTGTCATCTTTATATCATGGTGCCACAGTATTTTTTGAAGCGCCAGTATGTTGCCACCGGACATCATAAAGTGAGCGGCGAAAGTATGGCGCAGGACATGTGTTAGCTGTCCACGAGGCAGAATGATGGATGTTTTATCCATCACCGAAGCAAACTGAAAGTAGTAATCGTCAAAGAATTTGAATCCTTTTAGCGCTGTGATCTCTTCATACAGTTCTTTGCTGATAGGGATACTTCTATTTTTTTTACCCTTAGTCCTGGTGAAAGTAATGCGGTACTTAGTCACCTGCGATCTGGTTAGGTTTACAGCTTCTCGCCATCGGGCGCCGGTGCTTAAACAAATCTTGACTACCAGCGTTAACAATTCGTTCTGGTGTTGGCAATCATAAAGCAATTCTGCGATCTGCTCGTGGGTTAGCCACGCCATTTCTTTTTCGGCTATGGTGAACTTACGCATGTTCTCAAGAGGGTTAGGTTGCAACCATTCCCCCAAACGTATCAGCTCACTAAAAGCACCGCTTAAATAGTTTTGCTCCAAATTAACGGTTACAGGACTGGCACCGTTTTTCCATTTTTCGCTGAAGTAAATTTCTCCGGTTAAACGCTTATCCCGATAATGAGCAAACATTTTTGGAGTGAGGGACGTAGCCAAGGGATTGCCTAGCGCATCTACTATCAAAAAACCATTTGCTTAGAAGCAGATGGGTTTTAGTCGCTGGTTAGAAATTCTCAATGTTTCCTGGAGCTATATCAGGCCGCTTCCCCGCGATTGCCTCTACGTTAATAAAGAGTACATCTTCCGCTCCACCTCGCTCCCTGTATGAATCCTCTTTCACAAAGATTTTTTCCTGTTGCATACGCAAAATAGCATCGTCAATGAGCTTATATAAGTCTTGACCAGAGTGGTTCAACTCAATGAGTAAAGCCTTCAGTGCCAGTTCTGTTTGATATTTTGTGGCCATCTGCATTAAATCCTTTAACTGGGCGGACGTAAAGTGGACATGGACAACAAAAAGGGACTACGTTTTCACGTAACCCCTTGTTTTATTTGGTGGAGCTGGCGGGAGTTGAACCCGCGTCCGAAATTCCTACATACCATTTTTAGTATAGTTAAAACAGTGTTTTATGTTTAAAAACAGCGAGTTAGTATTATTAAGTATTTGTCCGTTTTACGCGTTTTTAATGCCCTGCCGCCAAAATGCCGCCATAAATTAGCGCTTCCAATTGAGGTTGTGAAGCGGGTTTTTTGTCACGGCATCTTCGAGGTGGTCAGGGGCAAAGTGAGCGTAAACCATCGTCATTTTTATATCGGCATGGCCCAGAATATCGCGCAGTACCAGTATGTTTCCGCCGTTCATCATAAAATGGCTGGCGAATGTATGGCGCAGTACGTGAGTGCACTGGCCTTCTGGCAGTTCGATACCAGCTCGCTTTACTGCACGCTCAAAGGATTTTCTGCATGGCGTGAATAACTTCCCCCTGTTTTTAGGGAGTTCATCATACAGTTCCTGAGATATTGGCACGGTTCGGTTTTTCTTGCCTTTGGTCTTGGTATAAGTGATGCGGTATTTTGATAGCTGATGGCCCTGCAGGTTTTCGGCTTCACTCCATCGGGCGCCAGTTGCCAGGCATATTTTTGCAATCATCAGCAAACTGGGACTCTGCGAATCAGCACAGGCATCCAGTAGACGTTTAATTTCTTCCGGTGCCAGGAACGCCAGTTCGCCCTCTGCGATTTTGAATGTTGGCAGCCCAGCGAGCGGGTTGGGTGCTGGCCAGTGGCCCAGCTTTTTCAGTGTGCCAAAAACAGATGATAGGTTACGTTGTTCAAGGTTTACCGTACGGGGCTTAACTGGCGACATAAGCACGCCATCTTCATTTTTTACTTCACCTTTTAACCGTGCTTCCCGGTATTTCGTAAAATCGCCTGCGGTTAACTCTGAGGCAATGGGATCGCCCAAACCATTACAAATAATGCTGAGTTTTGCCAACAGGCGTTTGGGGTCTGCCAGCGTCTGCCCATAAAGTGAATGCCACTGCTCAATCACTTCTGACAAATGCCGCCGATCTTCTTTCTCCCCCAGCCACGGTTTTTTGTTCACCTCATCCATGGTGTGGTTTTCGAATGCTATGGCCTCGCCTTTAGTCGCAAATTGCTTGCGTACACGCTTGCCATCCCGTCCGTTCGGGTAGCATTCACACAACCATTTTCCGTTAGGCTGTTTTCTGATGCTCATAAGTTAGAGGCTCTTGATTACTTTGACTGCACGCCCGATAGCTTCAATGTCGTCGACCGAGCATTCAAATGATGTTTCATCTTGGTGAACTACAATTTTGTTGCCTGGAACGCGAGCGATTTTGACGATGCTTTTAACTCCGTCCATATCGACTAACCAGAAGCCATTACTGACTTGTTTAACAGACGTATCCACAACAAAGCTATCAGTAGCTGTTTTTACAAACAAAGAGTTGGATGAGTCACCATCGAGCAGTCTGCTATCAAGAAGAATTTCATCACTTGGCTGCAGTTCACCGTTCTTCAGTTCAACATGTTTGATGCTAGGAGCAACAATTTTAGAAAGTGGTCTTACCGTGACGGAGGTTTCGTTTTTGAGATTTCTTTCTTCGTTCTCACACGCATACATATCTCCTTGGCCCGTAGCCAGCCATAGAAGGGAAATTCCTGTTTCAAGAGCGCATTGAATTACCCATTCAGCAGGGAAACTATCCCTTAAGTATCTGTTAGCCATAGTGCTTTTTGATACTTCCAGATGTTCGCAGAGCTGCTGTCGTGAGCTGAAATTGTAAGCCTTAATAAGCCTGTTAATCGCATCGCGCCCACCACTATCATTCCCTGCCTTGATTAAACTCATAATCAAACCTCTTGACGTATATAAAAAGTGATCTTAATATCCGCTCATGGTTTGAAAAGTAAAATCAAACCACATAAAACAAGATAAAACGAACCCAAACTAAGAGATACTGCACTATGAGTACTGATATTTCAATTCGTGTACCAAAAGAGATGGCAACGCCTGCTGAGTTCGCGGAGTGGGAAGGTATCTCCCGTGGCTCGGTGTATCAAAAAATTCACCATGGTCAGCTTGCTAAGTACATGGTGAAGAAAGAAAAAAATAAAGGACGTGTAAGCCTGCGGTACCTGATGTACAAAACCGACCAGGTTCGTGAGTCTCTGGGTCATTCCAACTTCCGCGTCATTGTTGGTCAGTAAGTTCGATTATGAGAACTTTCTAAGGGGCTTGCATGTTTGATTATAAGATTTCCAAACATCCACACTTTGACGAAGCCTGCCGGGCTTTCGCGCTGCGTCACAACATGGCGAAGCTGGCAGAACGCGCGGGAATGAAAGTCCAGACGCTGCGTAACAAGCTGAACCCGGAACAACCGCATCAGCTCACGCCGTCGGAGATCTGGCTGCTTACCGATATTACTGAGGACTCCACGCTGGTAGATGGTTTCCTGGCACAGATTCACTGCCTGCCATGCATACCGATGAACGAAGTGGCAAAAGAGAAGCTGCCGCATTACGTCATGAGCGCTACTGCTGAAATCGGACGTGTTGCTGCCGGTGCTGTATCGGGTGATGTGAAAACTACTGCAGGCCGCCGCGATGTTATCAGTAGCATCAACTCAGTTACTCGTCTAATGGCACTGGCTGCCGTTTCCATGCAGGCACGTTTGCAGGCTAACCCGGCGATGGCAAGCGCGGTGGATACCGTGACGGGCCTCGGCGCTTCATTCGGTCTGATCTGAGGTGGCTATGCTGACTAAAGAACCATCTTTTGCATCACTTCTCGTTAAGCAAAGTCCTGCAATGCACTGCGGTCATGGCTGGATTATGGGGAAGGATGGCAAGCGCTGGCATCCGTGCCGCTCTCAGGATGCGTTGCTGGCTGAGCTGTCCGCTAAAAAGCAGGGGAAACCATGGCTATTGAAGGTGATGCTGCGACTGTTCCGCTAAGCGCTGGCCTCCGTCTTAATGGGTTAAACCACATCGCGGAATTAAGGGCGAAAGTGTTTGGCTTAAATATTGATTCAGAACTGGATCGCTTTATTAGCGATATGCGGGACCAACGGGATATTAACCATGAGCAGAATAAACGCGCACTAGCCGCAATATTCTTTATGGCAAAGATTCCGGCGGAACGTCATAGCGTCAATGTTAGTGAACTGACGACTGACGAAAAGCGGGAGCTGATTAAAGCAATGAACCATTTCCGTACAGTGGTGAGTTTATTTCCAAATCGGCTAGCCATGCCGAATTAACCAACAACCGAAATTAAAGGCGTAAACCCGCCGGGCTTCTTATTGCCCAAATTCAGGAGAAACAACAATGCGAAATATTGAAACCCGAATCACCAAAACAGGACCAGATGATGCTGGCCTTAACCAGATGCTGACTGATGCACGCATGGAAGAACGCCGTGGACGCGCTGATGTGATGGCAGCACGTCTGGACTCTTTGGCTGCCCGTATCGTGTCACGTCAGCTTAACCACACGGAAGCGGCTGAGCTGCTGCGTCAGGAAGCGGTGAAGATTCAGAACGAAGCGCAGGAGATCCACTGATGGCTGATTCAATGGACCTCGTACAGCAGCGCGTTGAAGAAGAACGCCAGCGCCACATTCACACCGCCCGCAATAAAACGCCGGGCGTTTCCCGTGTTCTCTGCATTGATTGCGATGCACCGATCCCGCCAGCACGCCGCCGCGCCATTCCGGGCGTGCAGTGCTGCGTCACCTGTCAGGAAATCGCAGAGCTGAAAGGCAAACACTACAATGGAGGTGCTGTATGAATACCGATAAGATGACAATTAGCCAACGTGCAAATCAATGGCTTGATAATGACTACTTATTTATTGATACCGAAACGACCGGGTTGGGTGATGATGCGGAAATAGTTGAAATATGCATTATTGATAGTCATGGGTTTATTATGCTTAATACGCTTATTAAGCCCACTAAGCCTATCCCTGATGAAGCAATAGCAATTCATGGAATTACTAATGAAATGGTTGCTTTTGCCCCTGCCTGGACTGATATATGCGGGGCAGTGGAGGAACTATTTCGGCGCTTTGGGTTTGTTATCTATAACGCCGATTTTGATCTCCGGTTAATTCGTCAGACCTACGCATTGAATGAAAGACCTTCTGAAGGTGCGCCATGGATGCTTGCTGCTCATTCTGTTTGCGCGATGAAGCTTTATGCAGAGTATCGAGGCGAGCCGGGACGATTTAATGGCTATAAATGGCATAAGCTGGTTGATGCTGCTGCGCATGAAGGTGTTGTAGTTGAAGGTAAGGCGCACCGTGCTTTAGCTGATTGCAAAATGACGTTAGGGCTTGTCCGTGCTCTGGCTAAAGGTGGTGCTAAATGAGCACCATCCTGAAATGGGCGGGAAATAAAACCGCCATCATGCCGGAACTGATTAAGCATCTGCCTGCAGGTCAGCGACTGGTGGAGCCGTTCGCCGGTTCCTGTGCTGTGATGATGGCAACAGACTATCCTCATTATCTTGTCGCGGATATTAATCCAGATCTTATCAATCTCTATAAAAAAATTGCCCTTGATTGTGAAGCTTTCATATCACGCGCAAAGAATATTTTTGCGATTGCGAATAGAGAAGTTGCTTATTACAACATTAGGCATGAATTTAATCATTCCTCTGAAATTACTGATTTCATGAAAGCAGTATATTTCCTTTATCTCAATCGTCATGGTTATCGTGGACTGTGCCGCTATAACCTGAGCGGTCATTTTAATGTCCCTTACGGTAATTATAAAAATCCGTACTTCCCTGAAAACGAAATACGTGCTTTTGCAAAAAAGGCACAACGCGCAACGTTTATCTGCGCCAGCTATGATGAGACGCTGGCAATGCTGCGGGCGGGGGATGTGGTTTATTGTGATCCGCCATATGACGGCACATTTAGCGGTTATCACACTGCCAGTTTTACCGGGGACGATCAGTACCATCTGGCGTCTATTCTTGAACGCCGGTCATCAGAAGGTCATCCGATTATTGTGTCCAACAGCGACACCTCTCTGACACGTTCCTTATATCGTAATTTCACCCGCCACCGCATCATCGCAAAGCGCAGCATGGGTGTGGCTGCAGGTGATGGTAAATCTGCAACAGAAATCATCGCTACGAAGTTAGTGCGCTGGTTCGGTGTTGATTTGGCGTCTGGTCCTGATGTCTCGGTGGAAACTGAGGTGCGGGCGTGGCAGTGAGTAAAATCACATTACATTATGCACAAACCACCGGCGGCTCGAATGAGGCCGCCGCAGCCTTTCCATGGAATACCCCAAAAAAAGCGGTTAACCCGTATCTGGACCCGGCGGAATTTGCGCCGGAGTCTGCGCTTTCAAACCTGATCGCTCTTTACGCTGTGGATAACGAGCAGGAGCAGTTGCGCCGTGAGACGCTGAGCGATGAGGTCTGGGAGCGCTATTTCTTCAATGAATCCCGTGATCCTGTCCAGCGTGAAATGGAGCAGGATCGGCTGATTAGCCATGCCAAAACGGCGCGCGAGCAGCAGCGTTTTAATCCCGATCTGGTCATTATTGCCAACGTGGGCGCCCAACCGGCGCATATCAGCAAGCCTCTGCTGGAGCGGATTAAATATTTCCATAGTCTGGGCAGAGCAAAAGCTTATTCCCGCTACCTGCAAAAAACAATCAGGCCGTGTCTTGAGCGGCTGGAGCGCGTGCGCGACAGTCAGGTATCTGCCTCTTTCCGGTTCATGGCGAGTCATGACGGGCTGGAGGGGCTGCTGGTACTCCCTGAAATGAATCAGGATCAGGTTAAACGCCTATCCACGCTGGTTGCGGCACATATGAGCATGTGTCTTGATGCAGCCTGCGGTGATCTGTTTGTCAGTGATGATGTTAAACCAGAAGAAATTCGTCAGGCATGGGAAAGGGTTGCTGCAGAGGCCATGCGCCTTGAGGTCATCCCGCCTGCGTTTGAGCAGTTGCGCCGCAAAAAGCGCCGCCGTAAGCCGGTGCCTTATGAACTGATCCCACCGTCGCTGGCCCGTATGCTGTGCGCGGACTGGTGGTATCGCAAATTGTGGCAGATGCGCTGCGAGTGGCGGGAGGAGCAGTTGCGCGCCGTCTGCCTGGTCAACAAGAAAGCCTCACCGTATGTCAGCTACGAAGCCGTGATCCACAAACGCGAGCAGCGCCGCAAATCGCTGGAGTTCTTCCGCTCGCATGAGCTGATCAACGAAGACGGCGACACGCTGGACATGGAAGACGTGGTGAACGCCAGCAACAGCAACCCGGCGCACCGCCGTAATGAAATGATGGCCTGTGTTAAGGGGCTGGAGCTGATCGCGGAAATGCGCGGAGACTGCGCGGTGTTTTATACCATCACCTGCCCGTCACGCTTCCACGCAACCCTCAACAACGGCAGGCCTAATCCGAAGTGGACCAGTGCCACTGTCCGGCAGAGCAGTGACTATCTGGTTGATACGTTCGCCGCTTTCCGCAAGGCAATGCACAAGGCCGGGCTGCGCTGGTATGGCGTCCGCGTTGCAGAGCCGCACCATGACGGCACCGTGCACTGGCATCTTCTGTGCTTCATGCGCAAAAAAGACCGCCGTTCCATCACCGCGCTGTTGCGTAAGTTTGCCATCCGTGAAGACCGCGAGGAGCTGGGCGCCAATACCGGGCCGCGCTTCAAGCCCGAGCTAATCAACCCGCGCAAGGGTACGCCGACAAGCTACATCGCCAAATACATCAGCAAGAACATCGACGGGCGCGGGCTGGCTAAAGAAATCAGCAAAGAAACCGGCAGATCACTGCGTGACAGCGCCGAGCATGTCAGCGCCTGGGCGTCACTGCATCGTGTCCAGCAGTTCCGTTTCTTTGGTATTCCGGGGCGTCAGGCATACCGCGAGCTGCGCTTGCTGGCTGGTCAGGCGGCGAGAGTGCAGGGCGAACGCAAAGCGGGTGCGCCGGTACTGGATAATCCGCGTCTGGATGCGGTACTGGCGGCGGCTGATGCGGGCTGCTTTGCCACCTATATCATGAAGCAGGGCGGTGTGCTGGTTCCCCGCAAACATCACCTTGTCCGCACGGCATATGAGCTTAACGATGAGCCGAGCGCCTACGGCGATCACGGTATCCGTATATATGGCATCTGGTCCCCGATTGCGGAGGGCAAGATTTGCACGCACGCGGTGAAGTGGAAAAAGGTTCGTAAGGCCGTTGACGTTCAGGAGGCGGCAGCCGACCAGGGCGCTTGCGCCCCTTGGACTCGTGGCAATAACTGTCCCCCTGTTGAAAATCTGAACAAATCAGGGGGTGATTTACCCGATATTAAAACCATGAATGAGAAGGAACTGCAGGATTATCTCCACAATATGGGCCAGAAGGAACGGCGGGAACTTACAGCCAGGTGAGACTGGTAAAACCGAAGCGGAAAACAGTATACAAACAGAATATTTCGGAGCAGCAACGCCTGCAGCTTGAGGCAGAACTGACAGCCAGAGGGTTTGAAGGTAGTGCATCTGAGATTGATTTGCTTCTGCGTGGTGGCAGCATTCCGTCAGGTGCCGGGCTACGGATTTTTTACCGCAACCATCGACTGCAGGAAGATGACAAATGGCGTCAGTGATACTGACGGCAAGGCTTTAACAATTCATGCTCTTAACGACCTTCGTAAGAACGTTCTCATTGACGGATAAAAAATATTTTACTTTTGGATATCAGGGGTGCACTGTATATATAAACAGTGGATATACATGCAGTTAATGCGTATCCGAGGTCGTGATAGGAGGGAAGATGCAGGACTATATTTTGGAGTCGTTGAAGCTCCAGCGCATTGATTTTTTTATTAAGCTTGTAGCGGCTAGTGAGTGCAGCGACGAAGAAAAGCGGCTGGCTATCCAGTGGGTGTCAGAACTGACCGACGAGCTGATGGCGAAAATCCGCAGCCATGAATACTGCCGGTCAATGGACGTAACCAGTTAAGGGAAATCTGTATGCGCATTGAAATAATGATCGATAAAGAGCAGAAGATTAGCCAGGCTACACTGGACGCCCTTGAATCCGAGCTTTACCGTAATTTGCGCCCTCTGTATCCCAAAACAGCAATTCGTATCCGCAAGGGCAGCGCCAATGGTGTTGAACTGAGCGGGTTAAAACTGGATGAAGACAAAAAGCGAGTGATGGAAATAATGCAGCAGGTCTGGGAGGACGACAGCTGGTTACATTAGCGAACGTTGCGGACGATAAAACTGGTTTTTACCGTCCGCAAGGTTGAACAACGAGCCACGTGAGGCGTTAGCGCTGTTGTGCATGTCTATGCCGCATGAAATCGCATGATCGTTTGAGGATCGTTTTTGCTCAGGCCCGCCAGAACTGGCGGGCTTTTGCTTATGTCATGCAGGTGCATGAAAACCACTACACAAAGCGGGCAGGCGTGGCGGGGATACGAGCGCGCGCTCAGCGTCTCACGTTAGGTCCAAAGTCCTTGCAAGCAAAAAAGCTTACCTTTATCTTTCAATTAGAATTGTCTGCAAAAAAGTAAGGAAATCAAATGGCAGAGAACGGCCCTATTGAAGATTTGGCGAAACGCATATCGGAGGATCTACTGAGTCGATTTAAGTGGCAGCAGCATGGCCCCTGCGACCGAGATTTCCTTTGTGATGATGAGGCTAAACATAAGCCTGAAGGTAAGAAGCAGAAGCACACGCATCCTGTAGATGTTGTATTTAGTTATAAAGACCCATATTTAAACAAAGTTATTTATTTAAATACTGATTTAAAAAGTTATAAAGCAGGTTCAATAAATGCGTCAAAAATAGAATCTGCATTGGCGTCATTAGCAAAAACTATTGAATGTGCTCGCTATAGTCCTGAGTGGTCAGAAAAATATAATTTTTCTCAAATTGACTGTGAAGTTCGCGGTTTACTGTTTGTTTTTAATCATGATAATCAGTTGCAGCATGATTTTTATGAGTTTTTTAATCCTCCCAAACCCGCTAAAGGAAGAAGAGATAAGGCTGTCAACTTAGAAAAGATTCCTTTATCCGCAGGTCAGCAAATTCATATAATCGATCCGTTTCTGATTAATTATATGTTGGCAATAACGAATGATATGAATGATTTGATTGCCAAGAAAGAGTTTCCTGATGAAGAATATGGATTCTATTACCCTCAATTGACTTTTCATAAGGTTGCTGTGACTGAAAAATATCTTCCAGCTACTATAGAAGTCTTGTCATCACCTTTCATGGTTATCAAACATGGTGCTGTTTATAAATTTAACAGAGCTAAAGGTATTGAGGAGGAAGTTTATCCAGAAGGGTTTGTTGTGTATTACAACAAAAAAGGTAACAGCGACAATGAATTCTTTTATTTGTTAGATATTTTGTCAAATTATCAAATTCTTGATGGTATAAATAAAATTAGGATAAGGCTGGCATATCGAGAAAAAGATGAGAGGATTCTCTCCCATTTTCAACGGGGAGTTGAAAAATATGCGCATGAGTATGGGTTAGATGAAGAAGCTAAAAAGAGGCTTGAAGATTTAGACGTTAAAGTTGTGTCTACAGTAAAAGAATTCTTCTCTGCAGAAGTTATTTCTTGGGAGCCGAAATGAAAAATATTCACAGCGTAACTGATAAAGCTTTGTATGATGCTTTAAACCAAAAGCAAATTACCCTAAATGAAATTCAAGACCTTTTCTTAGAGAGAGGAACGATTATATGTAAAAAAACTCCTCGAAAGGAATTGGCAAGAAACTATTCTCGAATGACTCATGATTATTACGAGTATCAAAAAATTGCAACCCTGCTAGGTGGCCAGACAAGGACCGAAAAAATTACATGTGTAAGAATTGAGACTGGTATAGATAAGAAAGGTATTATAGACGCGGCAGAAAAACTTAAGAAAGAAATTACCGGGCAGGATGATTATTGTAAAATAATCGTGGATGGGCCGCGAGTTCTGATTAATATTAGATATCTTTCAACTAATTATGGAAAAAGTGATTTCAAACAGGCTATTAATAAAGAGGCGTTAATTGAAATTGAGCCTCTTGATGATGGTTACAGTATCCGTCGTCCAGATAATGAAAACCTTGACGATTACGAGGGGCTTTTACTGGGGCACATCAGCGCTATTCAGAACGAGCAAGCGGATGATAGTAACCTTGATTTAAAATTAAACGAAATTTCACTCTCTCACAATACATCTGCTGATGTTAGAACTTTATTCTTCGATAAATTAATCCGTACACTTGATGGCTATGAGTTACTGGATGTTACTGATGCTTATGTATATCACCCTAAGCCTGAAACTATAGAGGCTGAAGATGGAAACACCGAAACTGGAGTGCATGTGTCTAGGGCATCACTTAGGGGTGAGGGGGTACTTAAATCTGATGAATTAAGTGATCTTTATGATAGAGGATTCTATATCTGGAAAATAAAATGGAAGGTCAAGGAGAACTTGGCAGATCCAGATATATTTGAGCTTGAGGCCCAATTTGGTGATCCTCTCAATTGTACTAATTTCTCATATTTAGTTAAGGGAGTCAGAAAATATAAGGCAAACGGACAATATTTCAGTAAGCCGCAAAAACTCTCTGGTAGAGAAACTGAGCGATTCAATAAATTAATTGAAAATAGAGCTTATTCTATTATAATGGAAATCAGCTAATACATCATAAGGAGTGGCTATGTCACAATTAAGATTGAAGTGGATGAGATTGAAAATCAGGACCAGCCCTGAAGCTGTCTTTGATTTTATCAAAAACACGCCTTATTCTGATGCTATTGGTGCTGGTTTTACTAAGTATGAAACCATTCATAATGGTATGACTGCAACTTTCAATAAAAAATCTGTTGTTTTAGAGCCGATTGCCGATCCATTTGGTGAGGTGCTGGAATTCGAAAGGGTTGTATTTGATCAGATTAGTTTTTCTATCCAAACCCTCAGCAATAAGATATGTTTGTTAACTTTTTACAATCCTCCAAAAACAGTTAAACCTTTTATCGATTTTTTGTCTCAGGCCGAAGGGTTAAATGTTGCTTATGGGAATTTAACCGTAGATCTTAAAGCTTTCATGAGGGTCATTCGAGAAAATTTCGGCGTAAAGGTGTTTGGCATTTCCAAAGTGAAGGTGTCAAATCTTCCTGTTACTGAAAAAACAAGAGCATGTTTGGAATTGAATTCTAGCGGCGATGCTTTGCATGATTTGAAGATTTTTTGTTGGGGATAGTGAATTCAAGCTCGATAAAATAAAAGCAGGAGGGTTTTACCTTGATTCAAAGATTAGTTTTGAATTAACCAGTGGGGCTTCTGCAGTGGTTCCTGATGAGCATTTTTCGATTTTCAATGATGCTATTTCATGTATGGAAATTGATAAATTTTAGGGGCGATGGTGTCATCGTTATATGATGGCACCATCTTTTATAATAAAATTAGCTTATGTCGTCGAGTGTATATTTCGCAAATCTAATGACTTCATCCCCTAACCATTCATTGAGTTCTTTAATCCTTTCTTGAAGGTGTATTAATTCATTTCGTACAAACACGCGGCTGGCCTTTTCCACATCACCAAAGCCGCCGGTATTGTTGGGGATGATGCCCATCATCTGCGGTGGCACGCGGTGCGCTGCCATCATGTCATCGCGGCTAACGTTCTTGATGTTAAGAAACTCATCCTTTGCCGCAACTTCCGACAACGGGATGATCTGGATGCCGTCCTTTTTACCATTGGGCGAGTACATAAACAGGTTGCGGAAGTTGCCCGGCCCTTTGGCGCTTTTCATTGCCTGGCGGATATTGTTCACGTCCTCCTGATTCTGTGCTGCATCGGTCATATACATGATGAACCCCGCATGGCTGCCGTTGATGTAATACTTCCGGCGGAACAGCGTTGCGGACTCGTTGAGCAGGGTTGACGGAATGGCGGAGAGATAGCCGGGCAGCCCGTAAATCTCTTGGTTAATATCCGGCTCCATAAAGTGAAAGATGTTGCCCTGTGTAAATTCATAGGGCTGCGTGGTCAGGTCGTACTGCACAAACCAGTAGGTGTCGAGGTCCAAGCCACGGCGTGTGTACTTCGCCAGTGCTGGCTCCAGTGAGAGAACGCCGCCGAGCCGGTTGGTGCGCTTTTCCAGATAGGCGTTACCGAACACCAGATAATCTTGGACGAAACGGGCAAAAGCCTGCTGGCTGAGCAGGCGGTGCGGGATGTACGTACTGCTGAGAATGTCACGCTTAACCGCTATCGGTGAGCTGTGATGCACAGCGGCGCGGTAGGTTCGCGCCAGCCCGTCAAAGCTTACTGGCGGCTCATACCATCTGTCCATCTGTACGCATTCCACATAGTCCAGCAGTTCGCGGCGGTCCAGTACCGGGATCGGATCGCCAAAGCTGAACGCTTCGGCGTGAGTTGTATTCTTCTGCTGTTCGGCCTCCTGCACTGGCGCGGTGCTGGTCAGGGCGTCGTGTTCACTCATCAAAAAATCTCCACAATATTGCTGGTATTGGCGGCTTCGCCCTGCAGCGGTTCGTTAAACAGTGCGTGCATCGTTGCCCAGGCCAAATCTGCGTGGCTGGCTTCTTCGCTGCGGCTGGCTTCATAGGTTGGGCGGTTGCCGCTGGCGGTGGTGGCCCGGCGGATAGCCATAAAGGACTGCGCAATGTCGGTATGCCCGGCGTCAAACTCCAGACGGCGGTGGCTGATAATGTCGTACGCCTTGAGCACCAGGGCGTTTTTGACGTTGGGGTTGTAGACAAACTCTCGTACTGCTGGAAAAAAGTCTTTTACGTTCAGGTAAACACCGTGACCGACGCCGGTCGAGTCGATGCCGATATAGGTCACGTTGTACTGCTGTGTCAGCTTTTTAATGGCGTCAGCCTGGGCGCGGAAGTCCATCCCACGCCACTGATGACGCTCCAGAATGCGGAACTTTCCGCCCGGTACAGTGGGCGGAGCAATAACCACACAACCTGCGCTGTCACCGTTCTGCGTACCTTTCGCCGAGTCATAACCGATCCAGACTTCGCGCCAGCCAAACGGGCGCAGCGCCAGCGCCTGAAAATCGGTCCAGACTTCCCAGCTGTCCACCATGCACGCCTGCAGTTCGCTGAGCGGGAATACTGACGCCAGATCGTCAATAAATTCGCACATCAGCAGGTTCTGGTATTCGTCCGGGCTGTACTCCATGCGCAGCTGGTCGAGGTCGAACAGGTTACAGCCGCCGCGCACCGCATCCTCCACGGTGACGATCTGGCGGTACTGTCCGTCAGGGCAGAGCAGGCCGCGTGCAAGGTTGCTGTGGGTCAGGTCAATATCTACCTTGTCCGCTTTGGCTCGGCCCCGGTTAAACAGCGCGCCGGACCAGAACGGATAGGCACTGTGGGTCAGGCTGGACGGCGTGGAAAAGTAGGTTTGTCGCCATTTCTTGTGAATGGCCATACCGGAGGCAACCTTGCGCAGCTCCTGGAATTTCGGTATCCAGAAATATTCATCAAGGTACAGGTTGCCGTGGTAGCTCTGCGCCGTACGGGCGTTGGTGCCGAGAAAGTACAATGCTGCGCCATTGGGTAGCACCATAGGATCGCCTTTCAGCTCCACCTCAACTTCTTTTGCAAAGTCGATGATGTACTGCTTAAAGACGTGCGCCTGTGCCTTACTGGCAGAAAGGAAAATCTGGTTGCGTCCGGTCAGCAGGGCGTCAATCAATGCTTCACGGGCAAAATAAAACGTGGCGCCAATCTGGCGCGACTTGAGCAGATTACGGATGCGGTTTATTTTTCCTGCTTCAAACCAGTGACGCTGATAGTCGAACATTGAGGCGTGGAAGACTTCTTCCAGCTTTTCGATCTGTTCGTCGGAGAAAACGTTCTTTTCCGGCTGCCTGCGCGGACCTTTGTTACGGTTGGCTACTTTCGGGTTTAAATCTGCTTCGTTCCCGCCGTCGTTAAATTTTCCGATCCGGGCGTGACGCTCTGACTGGCGCGCCAGCAGGTCAATTTCCTTGAAGTCTTTCCCTTCTTTCTGCTCCTTCATGATGAGCTGGCAGTAACGTGCGGCGGTGGTGAGCTGCATCTGATCCAGCGGCCCATAGTCGCCCCACTTGTCGCGTTTTTTCCAGCTGTGAACGGTTGCAACTTTTTCGCCCAGCATTTCAGCAATGCGGGCTACGCGGTATCCCTGAAAGTACAGCAGCATGGCCTGCCGACGGGGATCGAGGTCTGCGGGGGTCAGTGTCGTGTTCATGGCCCAAACATACGGCCTTGGATGGCGGCTTTCCCCGGCTGCGGTTTGTGTGGTTTACCGTACAAATACAGCGCGTTGTCTCACTCCCCCCATCACCGCAAACATAAGACTCCAGTAAGTTATTTCTAACGGAGCACGGCTCATGACAGTGAAAGCAAAGCGTTTCCGCATCGGGGTGGAAGGTGCCACCACTGACGGGCGCGAGATCCAGCGTGAATGGCTGGTACAGATGGCTGCCAGCTACAACCCGACGGTCTATACCGCGCTGATTAACCTTGAGCACATCAAGTCTTATCTGCCGGAGAGCACTTTTAACCGCTATGGCAGGGTGACGGGGCTGGTTGCAGAAGAAATCCAGGACGGCCCGCTGGCGGGCAAGATGGCACTTTATGCCGATATCGAACCCACTGACGCCCTGGTGGAACTGGTGAAAAAAGGCCAGAAGCTTTTCACCTCCATGGAGGTCAGCACGAAGTTTGCCGACACCGGCAAAGCCTACCTTGTGGGGCTGGGTGCGACGGACGATCCTGCGAGCCTTGGCACCGAAATGCTGGCTTTCAGCGCCAGCGCCGCACATAACCCGCTGGCAAACCGTAAGCAGAACCCTGAAAACCTGTTTTCGGAAGCGGTTGAAACGCTGATCGAACTGGAAGAAGCCCAGGACGAAAAGCCGTCCCTCTTTGCCAGCGTCACCGCGCTGTTCACCAAAAAAGAGCAGACCGACGATGCGCGTTTCTCCGATGTGCATAAAGCCGTGGAACTTGTCGCCACCGAGCAGCAGAACCTGAGCGAGCGCACTGATAAATCCCTGGCTGAAAACGGTGAGCGCCTTTCCGCGCTGGAGTCCTCCCTGCAGGAACAGCAGACCGCCTTTGCCGAGCTACAGCAGCAACTGAGCCGCGAAGACAGCCGCAAGGATTACCGCCAGCGCGCGCCGGGCGGTGACGCACCGGCAGGCACCCTGACCAATTGCTGATGGAGCATAAAACCCGATGAAAAAGAAAACCCGCTTTGCCTTTAACGCTTACCTGCAGCAGCTGGCGCGCCTGAATGGTGTGGATGTTGAAGAACTCTCCAGCAAGTTCACCGTGGAGCCGTCCGTGCAGCAGACTCTGGAAGACCACATCCAGCAGTCTGCTGCTTTCCTGACGCTGATTAACATCACGCCGGTCACTGAGCAGTCCGGTCAGTTGCTGGGGCTGGGCGTTGGCAGCACCATTGCCGGAACCACCGATACCACCACCAAAGAGCGCGAGCCTACCGATCCGACGCTGATGGAAGACGTGGAATACAAATGCGAGCAGACCAACTTTGATACGGTGCTGACCTACGCAAAACTGGACCTGTGGGCGAAATTCCAGGACTTCCAGGTGCGTATCCGCAACGCCATCGTCAAGCGTCAGGCGCTGGACCGCATCATGATCGGCTTTAACGGCGTGAAGCGCGCCAAAACCTCCAACCGTGCTGAAAACCCGCTGCTGCAGGACGTCAATAAAGGCTGGCTGCAGAAAATCCGCGAAGACGCGCCGGATCACGTCATGGGCAGCAAAACCGCAGAAGACGGCACCACTACTGCAGAACCAGTAAAAGTAGGTCCGGGTGGTAAGTATGTAAATCTTGACGCGGTGGTGATGGATACCGTCAACGAGCTGATCGATGTGGAGTATCAGGATGATGACGAGCTGGTTGTTGTCTGCGGACGTGAACTGCTGTCTGACAAGTATTTCCCGCTGGTCAACAAAGAGCAGGACAACAGCGAGAAAATCGCCGCCGATCTGATCATCAGCCAGAAACGCATGGGCGGCCTGCAGGCTGTGCGCGCGCCTTTCTTCCCGGCAAATGCCCTGCTGATCACCCGTCTGGATAACCTGTCCATCTACTGGCAGGAAGACACCCGCCGCCGTTCAGTTATCGACAACCCGAAACGCGACCGGATTGAAAACTTTGAATCCGTCAACGAGGCGTATGTGGTCGAGGACTACCGCTGCGCGGCGCTGGTAGAAAACATCGAAATCGGTGATTTCAGCGCGCCTGCCGCACCGGAAAGTGGGGAATAACGCATGAGCCTGAGTCCCGCACGGCAGCACCGCCTGCGCATTCAGGCTGAACAGGCCGCCCGTGAGGGCGGCAGTGTTCGCCATGCGTCGGGCTATGACCTGATGCTGCTGCAGCTGGCAGAAGACCGCCGCCGCCTCAAGGGCGTCCAGTCCACGGTGAAAAAGGCGGAAATCAAGGTGGAACTGCTGCCGAAATATTCCGCCTGGGCGGAGGGCGTGCTGGCTGCCGGAGGTGCGCAGCAGGATGACGTGCTGATGTACGTGATGCTGTGGCGTATCGACGCCGGTGATTATGCCGGTGCGCTCGAAATCGGGCGCCATGCGCTGCGCCATGGCTGGGTGATGCCTCTGGGCAACCGTAACGTGCAGACCGTGCTGGCAGAAGAAATGGCAGACGCGGCGCAAAGCGCTCTGCTTGCCGCTGCCGGTTTTGATGCCGATCCGCTTCTGCAGACGCTGGACCTGACCACCGATCTGGATATGCCGGACCAGTCGCGGGCGCGCCTGCATAAAGCCATCGGTGCTGTACTGAGCGAAAGCAACCCGGCGTCTGCCCTGAATCACCTTAACCATGCGCTGCAGCTTGATCCCCGCTGCGGTGTGAAAAAAGAAAAGCAGCAGCTGGAGCGCAGACTGCGCAATGACAGCCGCTAACGAACGTGCCCCGCGCACGGGCGGCACGGGATGGCGAAAGGCACTGCCACATCAAAATTCCGTCCACCGCCCACTTATTCAGGAGAACGCCGCATGAAGTTTGTTGCGCCAGAACAGGCACCGGAACAGGCGGAGGTCATCAAAAATACGCCGTTCTGGCCTGATGTGAACCTGTCGGAATTTCGCAGTGTGATGCGCACTGACGGCACGGTGACGCAGCCGCGTTTAAAGCAGGTCGTGCTGACGGCGATCTCTGAGGTTAACGCTGAGCTGTACGACTTCCGCAACCGTCAGCAGATGCTGGGCTGGCGGACACTTGCTGAGGTTCCCGCAGAAATGCTGGACGGTAAAAGCGAGCGTATCCGGCACTACCACAACGCTGTTTTTTGCTGGGCGCGCGCTGTGCTTAATGAGCGTTATCAGGACTATGACGCCACGGCGTCAGGCGTGAAGCGAGGGGAGGAGCTGGCGGAGGCCAGCGGCGATCTGTGGCGTGATGCCCGCTGGGCCATCAGCCGGGTGCAGGATGCACCGCACTGTACGGTGGAGCTTATCTGATGAAAGTGCGTGCGCATCAGTATGACACGGTGGACGCGCTTTGCTGGCGTCATTACGGGCGCACGCAGGGTGTCACTGAGCAGGTTCTGCAGGCAAATCCGGGGCTGGCTGAGTACGGCCCATTTTTACCGCACGGGCTGCAGGTGGAGCTGCCGGACATTACGGCGTCAACCACGGCGCAGACCGTCCAGCTATGGGACTGAATTATGACGCTTGAACGAATCAGCGCCTTTATCACTTACTGCATTGCCGTGCTGCTGGCATGGCTGGGCGATCTGTCGCTCAAGGATGCGTCAACGGTTGGCGGCGTACTGATTGGTGTGCTGATGCTGGCTATCAACTGGTACTACAAACACCAGTCTTTCAAATTGTTACGTGGCGGCAAGATTTCGCGGGGGGAATATGAATCCTTCAATCGTTAAGTGCTGCCTTGTCGGGGCAGTGCTGGCTATCGCAGCCACGCTGCCCGGATTTCAGTCGCTTCATACCTCCGTTGAGGGGCTGAAACTGATCGCCGATTACGAGGGATGCCGCCTGCAGCCTTATCAGTGTAGCGCGGGCGTCTGGACTGACGGGATCGGCAATACGTCCGGTGTGGTGCCTGGAAAAACCATCACGGAACGGCAGGCGGCGCAGGGACTTATCACCAATGTGCTGCGCGTGGAGCGGGCGCTGGAAAAATGTGTGGTGCAGCCGATGCCGCAAAAGGTCTATGACGCGGTGGTGTCGTTTGCTTTCAACGTGGGCACCGGCAACGCCTGCAGCTCCACGCTGGTTAAGTTGCTGAACCAGCGGCGCTGGGCGGATGCCTGCCATCAGCTGCCGCGCTGGGTATATGTCAAAGGTGTGTTTAATCAGGGGCTGGACAACCGCCGCGCGCGGGAAATGGCCTGGTGCTTAAAAGGAGCCTAACGGAATGAAAAAGAAAGTCATGAGCGTTTTTTTCCAGCTGGCATGGGCTGCGCTGTTGGTAATCAGCCTGCTGTATCCGCGCAGCGGTGCGCCGGTTCTGGTTGGTGCGTCTGTCCAGGTGTCATGCTTCCTCGCCTGGCTGCTTGCTGCGCTGTGCGCTGTCGGGTGGTTCGCCGGAGATCGGGCGCGCGATGAGGTCAGGGCGGCATTAATCAAATTCAGGGCGCACCCCGTAAAACCCGTGCGTACATGGGCTATCAGGCTGCTTATTGTTCTGTGCCTGGCGTTTTCGGGATGGGTGATCACCCTGGTGTTTTACCTGCTGACGCTGGTTTTGTATCAGATTGCCCGCTCGCAGCTTCATGAGCCGATGGCGGCCTGATGCGTGCGCTGGCGGTAGTGCTGGCGCTGGCACTTGCGGCGCTGGGCTGGCAGTCGTGGCGGTTAAACAATGCCAGCCACACCATCGAAACGCAGGGCGCGGCGCTGAAAAGCAAAACGCAGGAGCTGACGAAGAAAAACAGCCAGCTGATCGGCCTGTCCATTCTGACCGAAACCAACAGCCGGGAGCAGACGCGGCTTTATGCGGCTGCGGAGCAGACCACCGCACTGTTGCGAAGTCGCCAGCGCCGGATCGAGGAGCTAAAAAGTGAAAACGAGGATTTACGCCGCTGGGCTGACACTCCTTTGCCTGCTGACATTATCAGGTTGCGGGACCGCCCGGCCCTCGCCGGAGGTGCAGCTTACCGTGAGTGGCTGTCCCAGAGTGACGCAGTGCCGCCTGGAAAGGTCAGCGCCGCGCAGTAACGGCGATCTGAATGCGGTGCTGGATGAAACCGAGGCCGCTTGGGCGGTCTGTGCTGACAAAGTGGACACAATTATTGCGTGTCAGGAGCGAGACAGTGAACAAACCGCAGTCCTTACGCAGCGCCCTGAATAAAGCGGTTGCCTATGTCCGGGACAACCCGGACAAGCTGCACCTTTTCGTTGATAACGGATCACTGGTGGCAACAGGAGCCAGTTCCATGTCATGGGAATACCGCTACACCCTGAACGTGGTGATCGAGGATTTCAGCGGCGACCAGAATCTGCTGATGGCCCCAGTCCTGCTGTGGCTCAGTACCAGCCAGCCGGACGCCATCAACAACCCGGATCTGCGCGAAAAACTGTTCACCTTTGAAGTGGATATTCTGCGAAACGATGTGTGCGATATCAGCATGAACCTGCAACTGACTGAGCGTGTGCTGGTCAGCACTGACGGCAGCGTGTCAAGCGTTGAAGCGGTGCCGGAGCCGGACGAACCCGAAGAAATGTGGACGGTGAAACGTGGATGAGCTGCAGAAGGTTGATGACTGGCTGACGGCGCTGCTGGCGAATCTGGAGCCTGCCGCACGCAACCGTATGATGCGGCAACTGGCGCAACAGTTGCGCCGGACGCAGCAGCAGAACATCAGGCTGCAGCGTAATCCTGACGGCATCGGCTATGAGCCGCGCAGGGTGACAGCCCGCAGCAAGAAGGGACGTATCAAACGCCAGATGTTTGCAAAGCTTCGCACCACAAAATACCTGAAAACCGCCGCCAGTGCGGACTCCGCCAGCGTGCAGTTTGATGGCAAGGTGCAGCGCATTGCCCGTGTTCACCATTACGGCCTGCGTGATCGCGTCAGCCGAAAAGGCCCGGAGGTCCGCTACGCAGAGCGCCGCCTTTTGGGCGTGAATGATGAGGTGGAAACCATCACCCGTGACACTCTGCTGCGCTGGCTGGCGGGGTGATCTTTGTGCCACTGCTGGCACAAGCGCCCGCGCTGCCTCCCTTTTCCCTCTGATGGCAACCTTTCGTTATGAATGCACAACTGACCGAAATCATGCGCCTTATCACCAACCTGATCCGCACCGGCACCGTGACCGAAGTGGACCGGGAAAACTGGCTGTGCCGGGTGAAAGTGGGCGAGCTTGAAACTAACTGGATTAACTGGCTGACGCTGCGTGCCGGTGGTGCCCGTACATGGTGGTGCCCGTCGCCGGATGAGCAGGTGGTGGTGCTGAGCATGGGCGGCAATCTGGAAACCGCTTTTGTGCTGCCCGCCATCTACTCCAATCAGTTTGCGCCGCCGTCGGATTCTGTGGACGGCTGCGTGACGGAGTACCCGGACGGGGGCTGGTTTGAGTACGAACCCGCCACCGGGAGGTGGCATGTCCGGGGTATCAAATCCATGGTGATCGAGGCGGCGGACAATATCACCCTAAAAACCGGTGAGTTTGTGGTGGAGGCTGACACAACACGCATTAATAGCGAGGTGGTGATCAACGGCGGCGTCACCCAGGGCGGCGGCGCAATGAGTTCTAACGGGGTCGTGATGGATAAACACGGTCACACTGGCGTTAAGCCAGGCGGGGATACATCGGGAGGTCCGGTATGACGTTGTATATCGGTATGAGCAGGAATGACGGGCAGGTCATTGCAGATACCGACCATCTGCGCCAGTCGGTGCGGGATATTCTGCTGACGCCGCAGGGCAGTCGTCTTGCTCGCCGGGAATATGGCTCCCTACTGTCAGCCCTGATTGACCAGCCGCAGAACCCGGCACTGCGCCTGCAGATTATGTCTGCAGTCTATGTGGCGCTGAACCGCTGGGAGCCGCGCCTTACGCTGGACTCCATCACCATCAACGGCAATTTTGACGGCTCTATGGTGGTTGAGCTTACCGGGCAGCGCAACAACGGCGCGCCGGTTTCACTTTCGGTAACTACAGGAGCAGACAATGGCAGTGATTGACCTTTCCCGGCTGCCCGCGCCGCAGATAGTGGACGTGCCGGATTTTGAGACGCTGCTGGCTGAGCGCAAGGCCGCTTTTGTGGCTCTTTATCCTGTGGATGAACAGGACGCGGTGCGGCGCACGCTGGCGCTGGAATCTGAACCCGTCACCAAGCTGCTGCAGGAAAGCACATACCGCGAAATCCTGCTGCGCCAGCGTATTAACGAGGCTGCGCAGGCGGTGATGGTGGCCTATTCGATGGGAAATGATCTTGAGCAGCTGGCAGCCAACTGCAACGTGAAACGCCTGACTGTAGTGCCTGCTGATAATGATGCAGTACCGCCGGTCGCCGCAGTGATGGAAGATGATGAGGCGCTACGCCAGCGCATCCCTGCTGCGTTTGAGGGGTTGTCGGTTGCTGGCCCGACGGGAGCCTATGAATTTCACGCCAGAAGTGCGGACGGACGTGTGGCAGATGCCAGCGCAACCAGTCCGGCCCCTGCAGAGGTGGTACTTACCGTGCTGAGCCGGGAGGGTGACGGTACAGCAGTAAAAGACCTGCTGGATGTGGTTGAAAAAGCCCTGAACAGTGAGAGTGTACGCCCGGTGGCTGACCGTCTGACGGTTCGTAGTGCGGAGATCATCCCGTACCGGGTGGAGGCTACCATTTTTCTTTATCCGGGGCCGGAAGCGGAGCCTGTTATGGTGGCGGCAAAAGCCAGCCTGCAGAGGTACATCGCCAGTCAGACGCGGCTGGGACGTGATATCCGCCGCAGCGCCATTTATGCCGCGTTGCACGTGGAGGGCGTCCAGCGTGTGGAGCTGACGTCCCCTCTGGAGGATGTGGTGCTGGATAAGACACAGGCGGCATCCTGTACCGAATGGAGCGTTACCAACGGGGGCACGGATGAATAGTCTGTTGCCGCCGGGTTCGTCGCCGCTTGAGCGCCGACTGGCGCAGACCTGCAGCGGGATTTCCGATCTGCAGATATCGCTGCGTGATTTGTGGAACCCGGCAACCTGCCCGATCAGATTCCTGCCTTATCTGGCCTGGGCGTTTTCCGTTGACCGCTGGGATGAAAGCTGGACAGAAAATGTCAAACGCCGTGTGGTGCAGGATGCTTTCTATATCCATCAGCATAAAGGAACAACCAGCGCCGTGCGGCGTGTGGTTGAGCCGTTCGGCTTCCTGATCCGCATCATTGAGTGGTGGCAGACCGGCGAAACGCCGGGGACGTTCCGTCTGGATATTGGCGTACAGGATCATGGTATCACCGAAGACACCTATCTGGAGCTTGAGCGCCTGATAAGCGATGCCAAACCATGCAGCCGCCACATGACAGGTATGTCCATTAATATGCAGACCAGCGGCCCTTACTGGGTTGGCGCAGCCAGCTACCTTGGCGAAGAAATCACGGTGTATCCGTATATCAACGAAACCATCATTTCCGGCGGCACCGCACATGAAGGCGGGGCAGTCCATGTTATTGACACAATGAGAGTGAATCCATGAGCGCAAAATTTTATACCCTGCTGACGGAGATCGGCGCGGCGAAACTGGCAAGCGCCACCGCGCTCGGTATCCCGCTGAAAATTACCCATATGGCGGTGGGCGACGGTGGCGGTGTGCTGCCCACACCCAGCGCACAACAGACCGCGTTAGTTGCTGAGAGGCGCCGCGCAGCGCTGAATATGTTGTATATCGACCCGCAGAACAACAGCCAGATTATTGCTGAGCAGGTAATCCCGGAAACTGAGGGCGGGTGGTGGATTCGTGAAGTTGGCCTGTTTGATGAAACCGGTGCGCTGATCGCTGTGGGTAACTGCCCTGAGAGCTACAAGCCGCAGCTGACAGAAGGGAGCGGACGTACGCAGACCGTGCGCATGGTACTGATTACCAGCAGCACCGATAACATCACCCTGAAAATTGACCCTGCAGTAGTGCTGGCAACCCGTAAATATGTAGATGATAAGGCGCTGGAGCTGAAGGTATATGTAGACGACCTGATGGCAAAGCATCTTGCTGCGCCGGACCCGCATTCACAGTATGCGCAGAAGGACAGCCCGACACTCACAGGGATTCCAAAGGTACCGACGCCAGCGGCGGGTAACAGCACTAAACAGATTGCGAACACGGAATTTGTGGCATCGTCTATTGCGGCAATGGTGGATTCTGCGCCTGCAGCACTGGATACGCTGAACGAGCTGGCAGCGGCTCTGGGGAATGACCCGAATTTTGCCACAACGATGTTAAACGCTCTTGGTGGAAAGCAGCCGCTGGACAATACGCTGACGAATTTAAGCGGAAAAGATGTCGCCGGCCTTCTCGCATACTTCGGTTTAGGAGAAACGATAAATCGTGCCGCCGATGCGCTACAAAAATCACAGAACGGTGCAGACATTCCTGACAAGCCGCGGTTTGTACAAAATATCGGTTTAAAAGAAACCCTGAACCCGACAAAACGCGTGAGTATAGGCAATATCGGAACCGGCGTTTTTGACGGCAGCACACCGTGTATAAATATCGGTGACAGTGACAGTGGATTTATCGGCAGCGCGGATGGCGTACTGGATATTTACTGTAACGGTGCCAAAGTGGGTTATATCAATGGTAACGGATTACACATGCTCACTGATATTCATTTCGATAATGCGCGCATGACCACTAATGGTGACATTTTTAGTTCAGTGTGGGGGGATAACTGGCTGAGTATCTGGATTACTAATCAGCTAAATACCCGTGGAACGATTGACTGGATCAATAGTGAACTGGCAATTCGTGACAACAACATCAACACCCGCGCCACCATTGATTATGTTAACCAGACTTTCGCCCGTAAAAATACCGGCAGCATTCAGGACTGGGGCTGGATTCTGGACGACAGCACCGGATTTATAATGCAGTGGGGAACACTTGGTAACTCAAACGGAACCTACAATTTCCCGCGCGCTTTCCCTGTTGGTTGCTTTGCCGTTTTTGTAACCAATACCAACGCTCAGGGCACCCAGGTGGATAACGCATTCGGATACCCGGTGAGCAACAGTCAGTTTTTTGCCGCCACCAAGTCATCAGGAATGGCCAATCTGGTCAATAATTTTCCTGTAGCCTGGTTTGCGATTGGGAGATAAATATCAATGAGCGAATATTATTACAGCTTTAAAGAAAAAGGTTTTTTCTGGCAACCGGATACCGAATCCGATAATTACCCTGACGATTTAATTCCCCTGACAGATGAGTATTATCGCGAGCTGATGCAGGGCCAGGTGGACGGAAAATATATCGAGCACAGGAAAGGAGGCCCGGTACTGGTTGAGCATCGCGAATATACGCCTGAAGAGCTGGTTGCACAGGCTGAAGCCAGAAAAGCGGAACTTCTTGCTGAGGCAGAGTCAGTTATTGCGCCACTGGCGCGGGCGGTAAAACTGAAAATTGCCACAGATGAAGAGATTAAACGGCTGGAAGCATGGGAACTTTATAGCGTAATGGTAAACCGGGTGGATACAGCTAACCCAGACTGGCCGGAGAAACCAGCTCAGATATAAAAATATAGATATGTAGTAGAGACTGCTGCTATATGTTATATAGCAGCAATGGCTATTTTTTTTGATGGTTGAGTGTATAATTTTAGCACTGGTAAATGACGGTTTAGCTCCGGAGTTAGTTCCTGGGGAAAATTATGGATACTATTGGTTCATATTAATCAGGAAGAGGCTCCGCATATTTTTTGGTTTTTCTGTGTTCAGGGAGTGTATTGTATATATTTATTAGCAATGTTTTCTAGTATCAGTTGGAATTGCTGTGGAGTCGGCATAGCACACTCATTAAACAGTGGTGCAACTTCTGTCATAATGATCTTCTCCGCATAGATTTTAAAGGATGCCTGCTGATGTTGATTGATAAACATACGTGGATACTTACTGTTTGCTGATGAAATCAACGGAGTTATAAAAGGATTGGCCCCTGCGCCGCTTGGCGTAAAAACGTCATTTTTGGTTGTTCCGGGCAGACCTACATTTTTCGCTGCTTCGCCAATTTCCTGAAGAAAAGGCGCTATGTTGATCCCTTTGCTGATGAGCAAATTACAACACTGATCTTTATTCTTGCTGTAAACTGCCGATAGTATAGCTTCACGGGTCTGGCTGGCGTATGCGGGGTCTTTACTCGCACTACCTCTAATATCTATATCATTGAGCGTTTGAAGCATAAAATCTTTAACGACTTTATTTGTCAACACTGCCCGGCCCTCAGATGCGCTTCCTCGGTGAAAGTGTGTTGCAGAAGACTCAGTGTTCTTATGCGAAATAAAACGTTCCGATAATTTTGACCTTAATTCGATGAAGTGATTTTTTACTGCGAGAATACTTTTTGCTAAAGAATTTTTCTCGGTTGATTTTTCTTTTAGTAGTGTGGTTTCCTGTTTTTGGATTCTAAAATTCTGGGGAGATAAAGTTATTTTTGTCACGGTAATGATCCTTTTATATGTACATAACTCATTTATATATAGATAGCAGGAATACTTTTATTTTTTATAGCAAATGCTATGTCCATCTGATTGATGAATTAGAAAAATTCGGCTGATTCAATTAATGCTACAAATAGTACTATTTTTATTTTCCAGAAACTTTCAAAAAAAGTCCTTTTCGCTCAGGAGGAGCCTTGCCGTTCTGGCATTGAAATGGAGTGTGAGCTGATCGTTGAGCGTACCAGCGCCGGGTTGGAAGTGGTGCGTTCAAAAGGTCGTATTGGTGGCAGGCGTCCAAAGCTCACCCCGGAACAATGGGAGCAGGCCGGACGGTTGCTTGCCGCCGGTGAAACTCGTCATCGTGTTGGATTGCTTTTTGATGTTAGCATTTCCACTCTTTACAAGAAATTCCCTGTAAATCAGTCGCGTTGAAAGTGGCGATATTGTACCAGCACTGACACATCGTGAAATACGTGCGCCGCACGCCTGGCAACCAGAACATAAGGTATCCCTGTCAACCGGAGAGACTGCCTTATGGCTCAGGATTACCACCACGGGGTGCGCGTTGTTGAAATCAACGAGGGCACCCGACCTATTACCACGGTGAGCACTGCCATCGTGGGCATGGTCTGCACCGGCGATGATGCTGATGCGTCCGTGTTCCCCATCAATAAGCCTGTCCTGCTGACTGATGTGCTCACCGCCAGCGGTAAAGCGGGGGGAGTCCGGCACGCTGGCCCGCTCGCTGGACGCGATTGCAGATCAGGCAAAACCCGTGACTGTCGTTGTGCGTGTGGCGCAGGGCGAAACCGAAGCGGAAACCACCTCCAATATTATCGGCGGCGTAACTTCCGACGGTAAGAAAACGGGCATGAAAGCGCTACTGTCGGCGCAGTCGCAGCTCGGTGTCAAGCCGCGCATTCTTGGGGTGCCGGGACATGACACTCAGGCCGTTGCTACTGAACTGCTGGGCGTGGCGCAAAGCTTGCGCGGGTTTGCCTACCTTGCTGCTAATGGCTGCAAAACGGTGGAGGAAGCTATTGCCTATCGCGAGAATTTCAGTCAGCGCGAGGGAATGCTGATCTGGCCTGACTTCATCAACTTTGACACCGTGCTGAAAGCAGACGCGACGGCTTACGCCTCCGCCCGTGCGCTCGGCCTGCGTGCCAAAATCGACGAGCAGATCGGCTGGCATAAAACCCTGTCCAATGTGGGTGTGAACGGTGTCACCGGCATTTCCGCTGATGTGTTCTGGGATCTGCAGGACCCGGCAACCGATGCGGGACTGCTGAACAAAAATGACGTCACCACATTGATCCGCAAAGACGGCTTCCGCTTCTGGGGGTCCCGTTGTCTCAGTGACGATCCGCTGTTTGCCTTTGAGAACTACACCCGCACGGCGCAGGTGCTGGCTGACACTATGGCGGAGGCGCACATGTGGGCGGTGGATGGCGTGCTTAATCCGTCGCTGGCCCGCGACATTATTGAAGGACTACGCGCCAAGATGCGCAGTCTGGTCAACCAGGGATACCTGATTGGTGGTGACTGCTGGCTGGATGAGTCTGTTAACGATAAAGACACCCTTAAAGCCGGGAAACTGACCATCGATTATGACTACACGCCGGTGCCTCCGCTTGAAAACCTGATGCTGCGCCAGCGCATCACCGATCGTTACCTGGTCGATTTTGCCAGCCGTGTCGCTGCATAAGGGGGAATCATGGCTTTACCACGCAAGTTAAAACACCTGAACCTGTTCAACGACGGGAACAACTGGCAGGGGATCGTTGAGTCCCTGACCCTGCCGAAATTCACCCGCAAGTTTGAGAAGTATCGCGGCGGCGGTATGCCGGGCGCGGTGGACGTAGACATGGGGCTGGATGACGGCGCACTGGACACGGAATTTTCAATCGGCGGCACCGAACTGCTGTTATTCAAGCAGATGGGCAAGGCAACCGTTGACGGCATCCAGTTGCGTTTCACCGGTTCCATTCAGCGTGACGATACCGGCGAAGTGCAGGCCGTTGAGCTGGTTGTGCGCGGGCGTCATAAAGAGGTGGATTCCGGCGAGTGGAAAACCGGCGAGAGCAGCAGCACCAAAGTCAGCAGTACCAACAGCTACGCGAAGCTGACCATTAATGGTGAGGTGCTCTATGAGGTCGATCTGGTCAACATGGTAGAAATCGTTGGCGGCGTGGACCTGATGGAAGAACACCGTAATGCCCTCGGCCTCTGATTAACCTTAACGGCGCGGGCAGCCGCGCCAGTATTTCATTAACAGGAAACGAACATGAGCGACAAGCTGACTGAAAAGACCGTAAAACTGGATACCCCCATCATGCGCGGTAAAACTGAAATTACCGAAATTGTGCTGCGCAAGCCTCAGTCCGGCGCGCTGCGTGGCACCCGTCTGCAGGCCATTATGGATATGGACGTGGGCGCGATGATGACTGTGATCCCGCGAATCTCTTCCCCGACGCTGACCGCGCAGGAAATGGCAGAGCTGGACCCCGCCGATCTGACAGCAATGGCTGTAGAGGTGGTGACTTTTTTGTTGCCGAAGTCGGTGCTTGCCGATTTGCCGACAACCTGACGGTTGATGATCTGGTGGCAGACATTGCCACCATCTTTCACTGGTCGCCGTCCATCACTGACGTTATGCCGCTGACTGATGTGCTGGAGTGGCGGCATAAGGCAATTCAGAGAAGCGGGGCCAGCGATGAGTGATAATAACCTGCGACTGCAGGTAGTTCTGGGGGCGGTGGATAAGTTAACCCGCCCATTTAAAAATGCACAGGCTGGCTCTAAGGAGCTGGCATCAGCTATTAGACAAACCCGCGATCAGATTAAAAAGCTGAGTGATGCTGGAGGTCAGCTTAAATCTTTCGATCAGCTAACTCAAAGTGTTAGCCGTACTGGTGCCGAACTGGATCAGGCGAGGCTACGCGCTCAAATGATGACGCGCGAAATGTCTTCTTTGGAATCCCCGACAAAAAAACAAACGCAGGCGCTTGAAGCTCAGTGGCGTGCTGTTTCACGTCTTGAACAAAAACAGCAACAGGAAACTCGCCAGATGGCGGCAGCCAGAGCTGAGCTTTATCGGCTGGGGTTATCTGCTGGGGGCGGAGCGCGTGAGACGGCACGGATTGCACGAGAAACTGAGCGGTATAACCGACAGTTGGCTGAGCAGGAGCGCAGGCTGCGTGAAGTTGGCGAGCGTCAGCGAAAGCTCAACGCCATCAAAGCCAAGGCTGAAAAGACCCGCGAGTTAAGGAACTCTCTGGCAGGTAATGGTGCAGGGGCGATGGCGGCTGGGGTAACTACTGGCATGACGTTGCTGGCTCCAGTAAAAGCCTATTCAGAATCAGAAAATGCAGCGAATCAACTCGCCGGTTCCATGATGGGGCCGGGCGGAAAGGTAGCGCCTGAATTTGAAAAAATTAACCGGCTTGCAGTTGCTTTGGGTGATAAGCTGCCGGGAACAACAGCCGACTTTCAGAACATGATGACTATGCTACGCCGTCAGGGTATGTCGGCGCAGGTCATCCTGGGAGGCTTGGGAGAGTCAGCAGCTTATCTTGGCGTGCAGTTACAGATGGCTCCCACTGCAGCAGCTGAGTTTGCGGCTAAGTTACAAGATGCTACTCAGACCTCCGAAAAAGACATGATGAATCTGATGGACGTGATCCAGAAAGGATTCTACGCGGGGGTAGATTCAGGAAATATGCTGCAGGGTTTCTCAAAAATCAGCAGCGCGATGAATATCATCAATAAGAAGGGGTTGGAAGCGGTCAAAACTTTCGCGCCTTTGTTGGTTATGGCTGATCAGGGGAGTATGGCTGGTGAGTCTGCCGGTAATGCATACCGAAAGATTTTTCAGGCCGCTCTGGATGCTGACAATATTAAGGCGGTTAACGATGACCTGAAAGAAAAGGGCGCGGGTATTAAATTCAACTTCTCTGACGGGAAGGGTGGGTTTGGTGGTCTGGAAAATATGTATGCCCAGCTGGAGAAACTTAAAAAATTAAATCCAGAAACCCAAATGGCAACCATGAAAGATTTGTTTGGCAATGATGCGGAAACGCTACAAGCGCTGAACATTATGCTATCTAAAGGGATTGAAGGATATAGAGAAACTGCAGCAAAGCTTGAAAATCAGGCATCGCTTAGGGAGCGTGTTGATGCATCGCTGAACACCCTGGGGAATAAATGGGAGGCTGCTACCGGGACATTCACTAATGCGATGGCGAGTATTGGTGAAACCGTAGCACCTGCATTAAAGAACCTCGCCGATTGGCTGGGGGAGTTAGCCTCTCGTTTGGACGGTTTTGTTAAACGCCATCCCTCGCTTACGTCTGCCTTATTCAAGATGGCTGCAGGATTTGCCGTTGCTGCAACGGCTGTAGGGGCTATCTCTTTGGCGCTGGCATCAATCCTTGGTCCGATGGCAATCATCAGAGTGAGCGCGGGCATGTTGGGCCTGAAGTTTGCGTCGGTGGGTGGCTTGGTTCGTGCTGCGCTGGGAGGGCTCGGGAAATCAGTTTTATGGCTGGGCCGATTGATGTTTGCAAACCCTATACTGGCTGTCATAGGGCTGATCGCCGCTGGTGCTATTTATATCTGGCAGAACTGGGACACGCTTGGGCCAAAGTTCAAGGCCATGTGGGATGCCGTATGTAATGCCACAGGTACGGCATGGGATTGGATTAAAGAAAAGGCCAGCGCCGCGTGGGAGGGGATTAAGTCACTGTTCTTTAATTATACCTTGCCGGGATTAATAGCTAAAAATTGGGATGCAATAAAATCTGGCGTTTCTGAGGCGTGGGCCAATATCAGACAATCTATCAGTGATAAATGGAATGCGATCCTGGCTGATGTTTCCGCGCTTCCTGCGAAGTTTCAGGACACGGGCAGCGCCATTATTGACAGCATTCTCGATGGAATTAATGCCAAATGGGAGACACTCAAAAGCAAGCTTTCCTCAGTCACCGATTATCTGCCTGACTGGATGACTGAAAATAATAAAACACAAGACAAAGCACAGGTGCAGGTGGTTGGTGGCGCAGCGGCTGCTGCTGTTCCGTTTGCCGGGATGTATGACAGCGGTGGGATTATTCCGCGCGGTCAGTTCGGTATTGTTGGGGAGAACGGCCCTGAAATTGTGAACGGCCCCGCAAAAGTGACCAGTAGGCGGCGCACTGCCGCGTTGGCTTCCATCGTTGCAGGTGTCATGGGCGTAGCGGCAGCGCCTGCAGAGGCTGCTCCACTACATCCTTACAGTCTGCCTACTGCGGCATATAAACAAAGCCAGCCTGCGAAATCTGCCAGCGCGCCGCCAGTGATGCACTTTGAAACTCACGCGCCGATCACTATCTATGCTCAGCCAGGGCAGAGTGCGCAGGATATTGCCCGTGAAGTTGCCCGACAGCTTGACGAACGCGAGCGCAAGACCAGGGCTAAAGCACGCAGTAATTTCAGTGATCAAGGGGGATATGAATAATGATGATGGTACTGGGGTTATATGTCTTCATGCTGCGTACAGTGCCATATCAGGAGCTGCAGTATCAGCGAAGCTGGCGACACGCCGCCAACAGTCGGGTGAACCGGCGACCATCAACGCAGTTTCTTGGCCCGGATAATGACCCGCTGACGTTATCTGGCGTACTGCTGCCGGAAGTCACCGGCGGCAGGCTGTCATTGCTGGCACTTGAGCAAATGGCAGAGCTTGGCAAAGCATGGCCCCTGATTGAGGGAAGTGGGACCATTTACGGCATGTTTGTGATCGAGAGCCTGAGTCAGACAAAAACAGAGTTTTTTGAAAGCGGAATGTCTCGCCGTATTGAGTTTACGCTGACCCTGAAAAGGGTTGATGAGTCGCTGTCTGATATGTTCGGCAGTCTCAGCGATCAGCTCAGTAACCTGCAGGACTCTGCAACGTCTGCGATAGGTAATATTAAAAATACGGTTGGAGGGTTGCTGCAGTGAATTTTAGCTCTGATCTTTTTGGCCTGAACAGCAGAAGCCCGGCTTTCAGTATCACTATTGAAGGTAAGGACGTGACCACCGCGCTGGATGCGCGCCTGATGAGTCTGACGCTGACCGATAACCGGGGTTTTGAGGCTGACCAGCTTGATCTGGAGCTGGACGACGCCGACGGGCAGATCGTTCTGCCGCGACGTGGTGCCGTTATTCAACTGGCGCTGGGGTGGAAGGGCCAGCCGCTTTTCCCAAAAGGGGCATTTACGGTAGATGAGATTGAGCACAGCGGTGCTCCTGATCGTCTGACTATCTGTGCCCGTAGCGCTGATTTCCGTGAAACCCTCAATACCCGGCGCGAAAAATCATGGCATCAGACAACGGTGGGGGAGGTGGTAAAGGAAATCGCCGCCCGGCATAACCTCAAAGTGGCGCTGGGTAAAGACCTGACGGATAAGGTGCTGGATCATATGGACCAGACCAATGAAAGCGATGCAAGTTTTCTGATGAAACTGGCGAGACAGTATGGGGCGATTGCTTCCGTTAAGGACGGGAACCTGCTGTTTATCCGGCAGGGACAGGGAAGAACGGCGAGCGGCAAGCCGCTGCCGGTTATCACTATCACGCGCAAAGCCGGTGACGGTCATCGTTTTACCTTGGCTGATCGTGGCGCGTATACGGGCGTTATTGCCAGTTGGCTGCATACACGTGAACCAAAGAAGAAAGAAACAACGCAGGTAAAGCGCCGTCACAAGAAAGTCGCCACACCCAAAGAGCCGGAAGCAAAACAGGGTGATTATCTGGTGGGAACGGATGAAAACGTGCTGGTTCTTAATCGTACCTACGCCAACCGCGGCAACGCTGAGCGTGCGGCAAAAATGCAATGGGAGCGCCTGCAACGTGGTGTTGCGTCTTTCTCCCTGCAGCTCGCAGAGGGGCGGGCAGATCTCTACACCGAAATGCCAGTAAAGGTGAGCGGTTTTAAGCAGCCTATCGACGATGCCGAATGGACCATTACAACGTTGACGCATACGGTCAGCCCGGATAATGGTTTTACTACCAGTCTGGAGCTAGAAGTAAAGATTGATGATTTAGAAATAGAATAAATAAGTTCTCAATAATAATTTCTTGTGTATCATTATTGAGAACTTAATGGCGGCGGAGAAACTCAAAATGATGAATTGTCCAAAGTGTGGACACTCAGCGCACACTAGGAGCAGCTTTCAGGTTACGGACAGCACAAAAGAGCGTTACTGCCAGTGCCAGAACATTAACTGTGGTAGCACCTTTGTCACCCATGAAACGGTAGTGCGCTTTATAGTTACGCCAGCATTGGTAAATAACGCTCCTCCACATCCAACAGTGAGTGGGCAAGGGCACATGAATTTTTAAGGTAAGTTGATGGCATTCTTACTCAAAAAGACAAGGGAGGAATGCCGCAAGAAACCAAAGAAAATCATGGGTTTCATTAAACTTCATTATTGAAGAGGTTTAATAAAGCTGGTTCTATAGGTGCGCGCCTGCTCGTCTTTCATTGTGCCAGCTTTTCTACACTCATCCCCTCCAGCATTGATTTCAAAGCCCTGATCGCTAGTGACATTAAGAAGTGTAATTCTCTTGATCGTGCCAGGTTTCCACTTGTTCATATAATAATCATTACAGATGCCTTGGAACATCGATTCAGCTGCATCTACCAGCAAAAGTCGTTTGTTATATCTGATAGTCAGCCCACCATCTTCTAGGCTGTGCGTCCTGGTATCGTAAACAGCAATCAGGTTTTGGATAGAAGATGGGATTTTGTCAGCAGATGCGCTGAAGCTGGTGATGAGCAATAAGGCTATTAGAGGTTTATTCATATCTGTAGTCCTTTAATCGATAAATGCTTGCCGCCATTTTGTCGCCACTACCAAAGAAAAAGGGGCTACGTTTTCACGTAACCCATTGTTTTATTTGGTGGAGCTGGCGGGAGTTGAACCCGCGTCCGAAATTCCTACATCCTCGGTACTACATGCTTAGTCAGTCTTTACATTCGCCTGGCACCTGCGGACGGACACGCCACTACCAGACTAGCCTGATTCGTTTTAACGCCTCAACCCCAGGCAGGGCATCCGCGCGATCTCTTTTGGGTTTGACCTCTCTTGATCCCCGTCCTAAGAGCGGAGGCTAGGGAGAGAGGGCTCTAAGCAGGTTATTAAGCTGCTAAAGCGTAGTTTTCGTCGTTTGCGACTATTTTTTTGCGGCTTTTTACGAGGCCAACCGCCCCTCGGCATGCACCTTGGGTTTCGCAAATCCCGTCGAATCCAGAATCAGCCCCAATGTGTAAGGTAAGTATAACAGACTTGTGACACGCGTGACCAGCCCCCGTATCTTCTTATCTTCAACGATTTACCGCTCGCGCAGCGCTTCTTTCGCGCGATTAAACGGTTTGATTAAATAGTCGACAATGGTTTTTTCACCGGTTTTGATATCCACCGTGGCGATCATGCCTGGAACAATCGAAAAACGGCGTCCTGATTTATTTTGTAGATAGTCCTGGTGGGTGCGGATAAACACGCGATAGTAGAAAATTTCCGGTTTCACTTTATCCTGAATGGTGTCCGGTGAAATGGTCTCCACCACGCCGTCAAGCCCGCCGTAAATGGCGTAATCGTAAGCAGTAATTTTAACCAATGCGCGTTGGCCGGGATGAATAAAGGCGATATCACGCGGCGAAAGGCGGGTTTCAATCAACAGACGATCGTCTACCGGCACTATCTCCATCATCTCGCCGTTAGGCGGGATCACGCCGCCAATCGTCGTGACCTGGATATTTTTAACAATGCCGCGAACCGGCGAACGTACGGTGAGGCGGGTGACGGAATCCTCGCGTCCTTTTAAAATGGCGGAGAGCATATCGACCTCAGCGTTCGCTTTCGATAACGCTTCGCGTGCCTGCACATAATATTGTGAGCGCAGATCGGTAATTTTTAAGCCTAAATCGCTTTTTTGTCGTTGCAGGCGTAGCACTTCAACATGACTGGCCGCGCCGCTTTTCTCCAGCCGCTGGGTAATGGTCAGCTCTTTATTAACCGACGCCAGCGCATCCCGTAGCTCAGCTTCGGTATCGGCCAGCTGCGCGCGGCGGCTTTTATAGAGACGCGTCTCTGCGGCAATCAGATCCGGCCAGCCGTTCAGCTCAGCGGGGAAGGCGAGAGGTAAGTCGCTGACTTCCGCAGTTAACCGTGCGCTGGAGGCGAGTGAAGCGCGATATTTTGCCGCACTTTCACCCACATTGGACGCCAGACGCGTCGGATCAAGCCGGGCGACAATCTGGTTAGCCTGAACTCTGTCGCCTTCCCGCACCGTCAACTGCGCCAGAATGCCGCCATCCAGCGACTGCAGAACCTGTTCGCGTGAACTGGGGATCACTTTCCCGTTGCCGGTTGAAACCTCATCCAGTCGGCCAAACCACGCCCAGATGCCGAGAATGAGAAATAACAGTGAGCAGATCAGAACAATACGACCCGCGCCGGAAAACGCCCGTTCACGCTGAATATCGGGATCGTCCATCGCGGCATCATGCTGATTGATTTTCATTTTTCCACTCCCGACGGTGACTTTGCATCCGATCCGCGTTAAGCGCCTGCGCTTTTGGCGCATCCATCACCAGTTGTCCTTCTTTCAGGACAACGACACGCTCAACCAGCTCCAGTATTGGTACCCGGTGCGTCGCGACGACCAGGGTACGATTGCCAAGCCACTGATGTAACCGCTGAATAAACTCTCGTTCCGTATGCTCGTCCAGCGAGGCGCTGGGTTCGTCAAGTAGCACAATATTGGGGGAGCGCAGCAGCATTCTCGCCAGCAACAGGGACTGACGCTGCCCACCGGACAGGCCGTTACCACCCTCCATAATGGGATGATCCAACCCTTTTGCCAGCCGCCTGACGAAGACGGCGCCGCCGCTGACTTCGAGCGCGTCAAAAATCTGTTCATCGTTGGCGTGCGGCGCGCCGAGCGTCAGGTTCTCTCGTAGGGTGCCGAAGAAAAGCCGCGCGTTCTGGCTAAGAAAGCCGATGTTGCGGCGTAAATCCGCCATATCGATGTGCGACAAGCTGAGATTATCAAGCCGGGCATCTCCCTGAATCATCTCCAGGCCGCCCGCCATCGCCTGTAAAAGTGTGGATTTACCCGCGCCGTTACGCCCCAGTATCGCAATCCGCTCGCCTGGCATGATCTCCAGACGTACGAGGCGCAGCGGTATGCGTTGATCGTCGTTATGGTAACGAAACTGAGCGTTTTCAAAGAGGTAATGCCCGTGGAGGATGTCGCGGTGTATCAGGCTATCGTCATGCTGTGTCTCGGTGGGCAGTTGCATAATGTTGTCGAGACCCATCTTTGCCGCTTTCACCTGCTGCCAGCGCGCCAGCACGCCGCACAGGTTAGCCATTGGCGCGATCATCCGCGAGCCGAGCATCGACGCGGCGACCACGGCGCCGGTAGTCATACTGCCTTCAATGACCATCGGCGCGCCGAACATAATCACCGCGGCATACACCAGACTTTGTACCGACATCCCCCAACTGATAAGCCCTTGCGTGAGTTTGCGGGTGCGTAGGCCCGACTCGCCGGTAATACGGATATAGCTATTCCACTGCTGAAGAAAACGGTTCTCCGCCTGCATCAGTTTAATATCTTCCAGCCCCTGAACGCTTTCGACCAAGACTGCATTGCGTAGCGTCGCTTCGTGGGCGGCCTGGTTGGCGAGGACAGCCAGTTTTTTTTGCAGTGCCACGCCCGGCAGGATCATCAGCAGAGCCGCCACGGGCGCTATCCATGCCAGCGGTGGGGCAATAATCGCCAGGACTATCATAAACAGGAAAAAGAAAGGCAGATCGACAATGGTCGCCAGCGTTGAAGAGGTAATCATCTCGCGGATCTGCTCCAGTTCGCGTAACTGCGAGATAAAACTGCCGGTGGAACGGGGGATAGCGCTGTTGCGCAGCCTTAACGCATGACCGAATACCCGATCGGAAATGCGCATATCGGCGCGTTTACCGAGCACGTCCATAATGTGCGTACGCGCTTCACGCAGCAGAAAACCGAACAGCACCGCTACCAGCACGCCGAAGGAGAGCACGTACAGGGTAGGATATGACTGAGCGGGGATCACCCGATCGTAAACCTGCATAGAGAACACAATCCCGGCCAGCGACAGCACGTTAATCAGAAAGGCGGCGACCATTACCGGTAAATAAGGGCGAATATCCTGCAGAACCAGCTCGCGCATCCAGTCGGGTTTAAAGCGGGAGATATAGCGATCGACGCGGCTATCCTTGAGTGCCGATAGCGGGCGTAGCGCGGCAACATAGGGGATCTCCGGCAATAACTCGCTGAACGTCAGGCGGTTACGCTGACCTTCTTCTTCAATCACAAAAACGTCCGCCGCCTCTTCGCCATTAACATGTTCGATGACCAATAACTGCCCGTCCCGGAGCTCGACAACCAACGGCAATCGCCACTGACTAAATGCCGTTTTGTCTATGTCCGGCGCATGAAAGGATAAACCCGCCTGCCGCGCGAGCTGCGTTAAGGCGGTCGTTCTGCTTTTACCCCTAAACCACGGGGCGTTGGCCTGAATTGAACCGGGAGAACAGGCAACGCGATAATGACCGGCGACATAGCTGATGGCCTGCGCCCATTGGCTTAGCGCGCGCTCACTGAGTACCTCTTCTACATCGGGGGCGGCGCGGGTCATGGCTGGATCTCCACGGATTGAATGCTGCGATGATTTAACGCGAACGCCTGACGAAGCGCGCCGGTGTTATACAGACAGTTCAGTTGCAACTGATGCAACTGGCTTTCCGTTTGCAGTTCGGCAAAACGCGCCTGGTAAACTTCCTGCTCCGCATTAAGCACGTCGAGCAACGGGCGGGAACCGAGGTCAAGGTATTGCTGCTGATACAGTTCGCGCGTACGTTCGCTAAGCTGCTGTTGCCGACGAAGGATTTGTAACGCGCTGGCAAGACTCATTGCCTGGCTGCGCGCCTCCATCAGTTTCTGGCGGACATCAAGCCGGGTGCGCTGAATGGTCGACTGAGCCGCGTCTACCGCATGGCTGGCGGCGTTGCGTCGGGCGGTCAGCCCTCCGCCCTGGTAAAGCGGCATCTCAACTTTCACCCAGGTGGAATACTGGGTTTTATCCAGCACTTCATGACTGGGATATTTATCATTAAGATAATGTTGTACGGAAGGTTCGAGCGAAATCGTCGGCGTCATTTGCGCGCTGGCATAGTCCAGATTCGCCCGCGCAACGTTGGCCTGCGCCCAGGCGGCCAGTACCGCGGGCACCAGTCGATCGTCGGGAGTCGCCGTCTCACAGCTGCGAGCAAGTTTCGCCGGGAAGTCATTATTGATGCCGTTAAGCGAATTCCAGCCCAGCCAGCTCATCAGTGAGGCTTTCGCACTGTCGAGATTGGCCTGATACTGCGCCAGTTGCGAGCGGGCGGATTCGATTCTGGCTTCGGTTTGCACTACGTCAGAGAGCGACGTAGCGCCTTCATCGCTGCGCTGCCGGATAAGTTTACCGATGCTGTCCAGCGCGACGAGCTGTTCTTCCGCCGCGTCTACCATTTGCTGCCAGCTCTGCGTTTGTACAATAGCGTTGGCGGTTTCGTGCGCGACGGTATCAATACTGAGCAGCACATTGGCCTGTTGCTGCGCTGCGCCTGCGGTTTCGGCGCGAACCTGGCTTGCCACTTTGCCGAAGTCATAAAGCATTTGCGATACCGACAGCACCAGCGAGGGACTATACCCGTGATCGGTGTAGGTATTGCTGTACCCATTGTTCACACCAGCGCTGACTTGCGGATAATATTTCGATTTGGCGACCTCTATTTGTTCATTCTGTGCGAGCAGTTTGCCGACGGCTTCGCGAATAGAAGGATGCCAGCTAACGGCGTGATTGACCGCGTCATTAAGCGTCAGGTTGCCCGGCGCGGCGGCGCTGAGCGGCAACTCAGCGGCGGAGCCATCCAGCGAAGGAAGCATCTGGTCCGTTGCTAATCCTTCGGATGTAATCATTGGCGGCGCTTCTGCTCCCCGGGGCTGGTGATGAAACAAAGCAAATGCCAGTACGATGGCGACAGGCGCGACTCTTCCCATAGTTTATCCCTTTTAAATATCACCGCTTGTTGCCCCGAACGTCGTGGCGTTCGGGGCTTTTTTATCAACCGCCGGTTATCAGGTGGTTGTTCTGCAACAGATCATTTAGCGTAAGCTGCACATTCTCCAGAGTGACAAGGTCAGTTGATTTAAACGCGCTGCCGGCGCCGTCGCGATCGACGGATATCACCGTATTGGCGCCGCTGGTATGAACCTGAACAAAGTTACCCAGCGTCACCGCCTGGTGATCCCAGCCGGTCAGCAGTTCGTGGATATCGATCTTGTCGCCCTGCGCGGTAGAGAAGTTTTGCCAGCGATCGACGCCGTTGCCGCCGGTCGCGTCCGCGCCGTTTAACAGATGGTAAATCAGCGTATCGCCATAGGCGGAGCCGATGAGAACATCGTTTTGGTTGGTACTGACGATTTGCGGCGCCATATCAATGGTCAATGTGGCGCTATCCGTATGACCCATCTTGTCATCCAGTTGATAGGTAAAGACCTCTTTACTGGTGATGGACGACATCGCGACGCCATTATTCAGGGTGTAGGTGTAGGCGCCATCAAGGTTAATTTGCAATGTGCCGTAATGTCCCTGAATCGTGGCGCTGGTGGTATTCGCCGCGGCGTCCAGCGTGGCGGCGCTGCCGTTATACCCGCTAATGCTCAAGCGGGTATTCACCGTATTAAGCTGATCCATCGCCCCCGCCGCATCGCTGCCGTCAAAAATATTGCCGAGAACGGTATGCGTTCCGGACGTTTCAAAATTATCCAGATCGACAGTGGTGCCGATGACACGTGGCGTGATCGTCGCCGCCCCGGCCAGGGTATTGGTGCCGGTAAAGTTAAGCGTGTACGTTCCGGCATCCAGCTCCAGGCCGCTCAGGTTAACGGTCACCATCGCGCTGCCCAGCGTGATATTCGCCACCGGAACGGTTCCGTTGCGTATGACGGTCCCGTTCTCCTGAATGGCCCAGCTAATATTCAGATTGCCCAGCGTAATGAGCGTGGAGACATCAAAGACCAGTGACGCGCCTTTAAGTACGGTGCCCGTTGCAACGTCAAAGGTGCCGCTCCCGCTGCCCGATTTGCCGAGTAGCCCCCAACTGGCGCTGCCGACGCTGGAGTCCAGCCAGGCAGCGGTATCCTGAAGCGTGGCGACGCTAAGGGTATCGCTGACATCATTAATCGCATCCAGCGCCCTGGCGGTTGGCGTGATATTGAGCGAGGCCGTATCGGTATCGCCGTTTGGCGCTTTGACCGTATAGATAAAGCTGTCCGGCGTTTTAATGCTGTCGGCGCCGACGCCGTTCTTCAGCGTGTAGGTATAGTTGCCTCTTGCGTCAATGATGAGCGAGCCATACAGCCCGTTTACCTCCGTCGTGCCGGTCGCCGCAATCGCCACGCCGTTTACTTCAGTGAGGAGGGCGTCCGTAGGGGCGACATCATTGGTCAGTACGTTGCCGGCGGTGTTGGCGGTGATACTGTCAACGGCATAGGTGTGGTCCTGGGAAATCGCCAACGTATAGCCAGTGAGGACGCTAATGCCGCTGGCGGTATTCAGCACGAACAAGTATTCGCCGCCAGGCAACGTCAGGGTCAGCGGCTGGGACTGTCCGGCTAACAGCAGGGTGTTAATCCAGCCCTTTTGCACCCGGAACTGCTCATATTGTTGAATGGCATCGTTAAAGCGATAAACGTACAGATCGAACGTGGAAACCAGTGAGACGCCGCCGACGGTTCCCTGTAACGTCATGGTTCGCGTAGCGCCTTCTTCAACGTTAAAGATGATCGGATTAGTCATATCATCAAGCAGATTCGCGTTCAGTACATTACCAAGTCCGACGCTTAATACCGTGACGCCGCTTTGTGTCGAGGGGCCGTTGTTGACGTAGCTAACGTGAGTATCAAAGACCAGCGAGGCGTTATTGTCTGTCGCTATCACGCTGCCCGGTACAGGCGCGGGACCCAAATTAATAACCAGTTGCGCGGCGCTGCTACCGACGCCATTCTGGGTGATGGTGTAGGTGAAGCTCTCTTTATGTCCGTATCCCGCCGTGGGCTTAGTCAGCGTGTAGGTGTAACTGCCATCCTGATTAATGTGCAGCGTGCCGTATTGCCCCAGGATATCCACGCTGCCCGCGCCGACCGGCGTACTGACGCCGTTGGCGTTGGTGATGGCGGTGACCGTGGTGCCCGTCGGCGCGGTATCATCAGCCATGACGTTGCCGGTACTGATGGTTGGCCCGCTAATAATACCTGCGCTGGTCTGGTGTACATCGACATCCAGGCTGGTATATGACCCGGTGGCGAGCAGACTGGTGTTATAAGTGAGTACCCGGTACTGGCCTTCGCCCAGGCCGCTCAGGTTCAGGGTAACGCCGCTCCCGGTCAGGGTAAGCAAATTCGCGAAGTCGCCAACGGCGGTGTTGACGATCGTCGTCCAGGCGCCGAGGCTGGTGTCGTAGCGCTGTACCACAATCTCCTGAGTACTGAGCAGCGAAAGCACGATTCCCGTTGCGGCGGCATCGATGGTGACGTCGCCCGTACCACCTTCAGCAATGGTGAACTCAACCTGAGTGGTATCGTTACCCAAAACCGAGGCGACATTGCCAAGCGCGCCAACCAGCAGCAGGCCGTAATCCGAATAGTTTTGCGTGCTGGTGACGGCGGTAGAGGTCAGATCAAGACTGGTTATGTTATCCCTTGCCGCCAGCGGCAGAACCGGCGCGGTAATGCCTAACGTGCCAGAGGCGTTACCCGCAGCGTCAGTCGCCGTCACGTTAATGAGTTGACCTTCAATTTGTTTTGTCGGCAAGGTGAGAGACCATGCGCCGTTGCTGCCAGCGGTGGTGGTGAGCGTCACGCCCCCCGTCAGCGTGACGGTTACGGTGCTGTTTGCCTCTGCCAGCCCGGAAAGTGAACCGCCATCGGCGCTGAGCGTACCTGACGGCGTACCGGGCGCCAGCGTATCGACAATCACCGTCGCGGCGCTGGAGACGCTGCCTGTACCGTTGGCGTTAGTCGCGGTGGCGGTGAAGGCGTGGCTGCCTTCGGTCAAATTGCCTGTCGGGGTAAAGCTCCAGTTTCCGCTGGCGTTCGCCGTGGTGGTGCCGAGCAGCGCCCCGTTGTTATAAATGCTCACCGTGGCGCCCGCCTGAGCGGTACCATTCAATGTGGGTTGTGCGTCATTAGTGACCTGGCCGTTGGCGATAGCGCCGGTATAAATACCCACATCATCTACTACGTTGGTGATGATCGGTGCTTCCGGCACACGCGTATCGGGCGCGGTAAATCCGGCGGCAATGCCTGTGTTGCCTGCTTTATCCTGGGCAAATGCCAGTAGCGGCTGACCATTGGTCTGCGCGGGCGTGAGTGTGGCGGTGAAGCTGCCTGTACCGTCGGCGGTGGTGGTTCCCAGTACCACACCAGTATCAGAGGTAATCGTCACTGTACTGCCTGCTTCCGCGGTGCCCGTCACCCGATTACCGGTAGCATTGATGACCAGGTTGCCGGGCGCGCCGGGCGCAATGGTATCCACGATAATCGTTATCGATGGCGAAGCGGCGCTAACGTTGCCAGCCGCATCGGCGGCGCTAACGCTATAGGCGTGACTTCCCTGGCCGAGCGCGGCGGTTGGCGTCCAGCTCCAGTTGCCGCTGGCATTGGCGTTCACGGTCGCGACCAGCGCGCCATTATCGAAGATGCTTACCGCGCTGTTGGCTTCCGCAGTACCGTTGAGCGTCGGCTGTGTGTCGTTGGTCGATTGTCCATTGCCAATGGCGCTGGTATTGTTCGGGACATCATCAACGATGCTGGTTATAAGCGGAACCGTTGGCGCAAGGGTATCGACCACGATAGTAAAACCGCTGGTGGCCGGGCTAACGTTGCCTGCCGGGTCGGTGGCGGTCACTGTTAATATGCGCGTGCCGTCGTTTAACCCTGTCGTCGGCGTGAAGCTCCACGCGCCGCCCGCGTTAGCCGAGGTGACGCCAAGCAGAGTGTTGCCATCATAGATAGTGACCACGCTGCCCGCTTCGGCAGTGCCGTTCAGCGTGGGGCGGTTATCATTGGTTATCTGACCATTAGCGAGATTTCCTGTGACCCCGCCCGCGACGTCATCCACCACGGACGTCAGGATTGGCGTTTGCGGCGCGGTGGTATCGACCGTCAGGGTGAAAGCTGTACTGTTCGGGCTGCTGTTTCCTGCGGCATCGGTGGCGACGGCGGTGATGACGTGCGTTCCGCTTGCCAGCGTTGAGGTGGAGACGCTCCACGCGCCGTCAGGCTGAGCCGTTGTCGTGCCAATGACCGTGCCATTCTCATAGAGCGTAATCGTGGCGCCGGCTTCTGCGGTGCCGCTGAAGGTTGGCGTAGGATCGTTGGTATTTTGGCCGTTCGCGATCGTGCCGAGGCCTGGCGCCTGATCGTCACTGACTGATGTGATTACCGGCGTCAGCGGCGGCGTGGTATCGACGACGAAATTAACGCTGTCTGAAACGGGACTGGCGTTGCCTGCGGCATCAACGGCAATGACGGTAATTACATGGTTGCCCGTCGCCAGAGAGGCATCAGGCGTATAGCGCCAGCTACTGCTATTGTCGGCGGGAATTTCAGCCAGCAGCGTGCCGTTATCGTAGAGACGAATAGCTGTGTTGGCTTCACGGGTGCCGCTAATGACAGGGCGCGCCTCGTCTGTGATCTGCCCTGAACTCAGATTGCCGGTAATGGGGCCCGTACCGTCGTAGACCGTATCAATAACAGGCGCGGCGGGAGCCGTGGTATCAATAGTAAACGAGCGTATTTCGGACGCGGCGCTGGTGTTGCCTGCCGCATCGGTTGCTGTCGCCGTCAGGTTCCAGACGCCCGCGCCCAGCGAAGTAGACGGCGTAAAGCTCCAGCTACCGTTGGCCTGAACTTGCGCCGTGCCGACCAGCGCGCTGCCATTATAAATCGAGATGGTTGTACCCGCCTCACCGGTACCCGAGAGTGTTGGTCGGGTTTCGTTCGTCGAGCCGCCGTTGGGGACGATGCCCGTCACCGGCGCCGTATTGTCTGCCACGCTGGCGATAACCGGCGCGGCGGGCGGTGTGGCGTCAATCGTCAGCACAAATCCGCTGGACACCGCGCTGCTATTACCCGCCGGATCGGTGGCGCTAAGGGTGAACGTGTGGCTACCGTTTGCAAGCGGCGTCTGCGGCGTGAAACTCCACGTGCCGTCGCTATTCACCGTCGTGGTACCGATGGACGCGGGATTACCGTCAAGATAGACATTAATCGTCGCGCCAGCCTCTCCGCGCCCGTTCAGGGTGGGCGTCGCATCGTTCGTTAGCTGCCCGCTAACCAGGTTGCCGGTAATACCGGGCTGGTCATCCACGACGGAGGTGAGAACCGGGATCGCCGGAGGCGTAATATCGACTACGATCGTCCACGGCGCGGAGACCGCGCTGGTATTGCCCGCCGGATCGGTAGCGCTAACCGTCAGATTATGGCTTCCCTCTGACAAATTGCGGGGCACCGGGAAGGTCCAGCTACCGTTTTCGCCTACCTGAGCTGTGCCAAGCGGCGTACCGTTATCAAAAATGGTGATTGTCGCGCCAGGTTCGCCAGTTCCGTTCAGTATTGGCTGCCGATCGTCGGTGGATTGCCCCGGTAACACCGGAACGGTCGGTTGATTGTTATCGTCAATCACGGACGTGATAACCGGCACATCTGGCGCCTGCGCGTCAATGTTCAGCGTAAAGCCGTCCGAAGGCTGGCCGCTATTGCCGGCGGGATCGGTCGCTACGGCGGTAAAGATGTGCGCGTTGCTCTCCAGCGGCGCGTTCGGGGTGAAGCGCCAGTTGCCGCTTTGATCTACCGTGGCGGAACCGATTTCTACGCCGTTATCCAGAATGCGGATGGTGGCGCCTGCTTCTCCCGTTCCGTTGAGCGTCGGGCGTGAATCATTGGTGAGCGCGCCGTTATCCAGCGTACCGGTCATGCCGGGGACATCATCCGTTGCGCTGGTAATAACCGGTTGCGCCGGCGCGCTAAGATCGACAGTGATCCCGACCGGTGCGGACAGGCCGCCCTGGCCATTCGCATTGGTTGCCTGGACGGTGAAGTAATGTGTGCTTTCGCTTAATGGCGTCGCGATCTCAAAGATCCAGTTCCCGCTGGCGTCAACGGTGGCAAAGCCTGCCGAATCGCCATCAATGAAAACTTCAACGGTAGAGCCGATATCCGTGGTGCCGCGCAGCGTCGGCATGGTGTCGTCCGTGGCGCCGCCCGCCGCAATATTCCCCTGTATGCTCCCGACATCATCTTCAATCGCCGTGATGGCCGGGACGGCGGGCAGACCGCTGTCGGAAGCAGGAAAATTCGTAGCCGGGCCGTTATTCCCCGCGCGATCGATAGCAATTGCCGTCAGCGTACCGCCATCGGTTTGCGCCGGACTGAGCGTGACGACGAATTCACCGGTGCCATTAGCGACAGCGCTGCCGACCAGGGTGCCATCGGCATGATGAATTTCAACGGTAGCGTAAGGATCGGCAAGTCCGGCGACGCGCGTGCCATCATCGGCCACCGTCTGGATCGTTGGCGCGGGCGGGGCGGTGATATCCACGGTAATGGTGATCGGTTGGGTTTGCGCCGTGGTATTTCCAGCATCGTCAGTCGCGCTGAAGGTTAGCGCATGGCTGGCTTCTGACAATTCGGACGTATTGAATGTCCAGACCCCGTCGGTAACGAGCGCCGTCCCGATTGCCACGCCATTGTCGTAAATCGTGACGGTGCTGCCGTTTTCGCCGCTGCCGTTAATAGTCAGCGTCCGATCGTTAGTAAAGGCGCCATCGGTTAATGGCCCGGTCACTGGTGCAACATCGTCGAGGATCTCATTGACGACGGGCGGCTGCAACGGAACGGTGTCGACGGTGAAGGTAAAGCTGTTCGATACGCCGCTGCTGTTTCCGGCGGCATCGGCGGCAATGGCGGTCAGGGTATAGACGCCATCCGGCAACGCGCTGGTCACCGGCAGCGTCCAGGTACCGGTCTCATCGACGGTGACTACGCCCACGACACTACTGCCATTATAGAGCGTGATCACGCTGCCGATGTCGCCAGTGCCGTGAATGACCGGTGTATTGTCGTCAGTGGTTGCGCCGCTGACAATAGTATCCTGGACTTCGCCGACGTTATCTTCGGCAAAAGTGATAACCGGATTGGCGGGCGCAGTGGTGTCTAGCGTAAAAGTGACTGAGGCGGAAGGTGGACTGATATTGCCCGCTATATCGGTTTCCGTGACGGTAATGGTATAGGTTTCTGGCGTCAGTGCCGCAGGCGTAAAGTTCCAGCTACCGTTATCGCCTACCGTTGTGCGACCAATTTCACTGCCATTATTGTAGAGAATTATCGTGCTGCCGATCTCTCCCGTGCCGCTGAAGGTCGGCGTGGTATCGTTCGTTGCGCCATTATTGCCGATGTTGCCGATAATCGGCGCGACGTTATCGCTGATTAGCGGCGCGTCAGGCTGCGCTGGAGGCTGGGTATCAAGGGTAACGGAGAAAACGCCGGAGGTCGGGCTACTATTGCCTGCGGCATCCGTGGCGGTGGCCGTCAGGATGTTTAACCCTTCGCTCAGATTACGGGTTAGCGGATAGGTCCAGCTACCCTGTGGATTGACCTGGACGGTAGCCAGTTCTACGCCGTTATTGTACAGGGTGATGATGGCGCCGGGTTCGCCGGTGCCGCTGAGGGTCGGCATACGCTGATTGGTAATACTGCCGTTTGCCAGTAGCACCTCGCCTTCTCCGCCTGTGATGGCGGCTGACACGATCTGCGGCGCATCCGGCGCCTGGGTATCGATGCGTAGGGTAAAGCTGATGGATTCCGGACTTTCGTTCCCCGCCGGATCGTTGGCGCGAGCGGTCAGAAGGTGGTCGCCGTCGCCCAGCGCGGCAGGCGGCGTAAACTGCCAGCGCCCGTCCGTGCCGACCAGCGCCTGACCTATGGCATTGCCATTATCGTAAAGGATGATTGTGTCGCCTGCGGTGCCGCTACCGCTCAACCGGGGCTGGGATTCCTGGGTAATCTGATTGGTATCAATCGTATTTCCGTCGCCGTCAGCTACGCCGATAACGCCGGGGGCGGCAGGGGCCTGGGTATCAATGGTAATCGTAAAATCGGTCGAAAAAGGCGTGGTGTTGCCGTTACTGTCGCTGGCCGTCACGGTAAAGGTGTAGGTGTCGTCCGCCAGTGGCGAGGCCGTGGTGTAAGCGTAGCTCCAGACGCCAGAATTACCGACGATAATATCCGCTATCCGGGCGCCATTCTGATACAGGTGTACTGTGGAACCTGGTTCACCTGTACCGTTAATCGTTGGCGTGCTGTCGTTAGTGAGCCCCAGATGCGCGACGCTACCGAGAATACCCGGCGCATCATCTGTAATGAAGGTGATTACCGGTTGCTGCGGCGATTGCGTATCGACCACCAGGTCGAATGACGCCGCCGGACTGGCATTGCCTTTAGCGTCGGTTGCGATTACGGTCAGTCGATGCGCGCCTTCACCTAAATTTTGCGACGGCGTAAACGTCCAGCCGCCGTTGGGCTGTAGCGTGGCGAGCCCCAGCGAAACGCCGTTATCAAAAATTTCGACACGCGCGCCAGCCTCCGCCGTACCGCTAAGGGTGGGGCGGTTGTCATTGGTGGTTTGTCCGTTAACCAGCGGCCCGGTGAAGCTTTCAACATCGTCCAGCACCTGGGTGATAATGGGCTTATCCGGGGCGGTGATATCGGGCGCTTGCGCTGTAGTTGGCGGGCTGACGTTGTTGGCGCTGTCGGTGGCGGTGACGGTAACCTGTTCGCCGTTGGTCTGTGCGGGGGCGAGGGGAAGGGTAAAATGACCTTCGCCATCTGCTTTGCCGCTGCCGAGCGGCGTGCCGTCCGGCGTGGTGATCGTAATGGAGCTACCCGGTTCGGCGGTGCCGCTGATACTGGCGCCATCCTCACTAATTACCACGTTTTTCGGCATTTCTGGCGCGGTACTGTCCGGCGCGACGACCGTCGCGGCGGCGCTTTCGTTGTTCGCTATATCGGTGGCGGTAGCGATAAGCGCCTGGCCGTTAGTCTGCGCCGCATTCAGCGGAACGATAAATTGTCCGTTGCCGTTAGCGACGGCGCTGCCAAGTACGGTATTGCTACTGTCGCGGATAGTGACCGTTGCCCCGGCTTCCGCCTGACCGCTTACGGACAGACCGTCGGTCGCCACGATAAGACCGTTCGGTGCCGCAGGCGCAGTTTTATCCGGCGCGTTCAGCGTTTCTACCGGACCGCTATTCGCGGCTTTATCGGTAACGCTAATGCTTAATGTTTCACCGTTAATTTTCGCCGGGCTAATACCTATTGAGAAGGTGCCGTCGTCGCCTGCCGTTCCACTCCCGAGCGTATTTCCCAGGCTATCTTTGATAACCACAGTGCTGCCAGCTTCCGTAGTGCCGGTGAGTCTGTCGCCGACGTCGCTAACCGCCAGGCCTTCCAGCACCGGCGGCTGCGTGTCGATATCAATGGTAAAGGCGACGGACTGCCCGCTAGTGCCGCGATCGTTGGTCGCGGTAGCGGTAAAGACATGGTCGCCATCGGCAAGTGCCAGCGAGGGGGTAAAGCTCCATTTGCCGTCAGCGTCAGCGACAATGGGCGGAAAGCTCGGAACAGGAAAGCCATTATCGTTAATCGATATCGTACTGCCTGGTTCAGCAGTACCGCTGAGGGTTGGGCGGTTATCATCTGTGGCATCGCCATTTTTCAACAGCCCGGTAACGGCGCCAGCGTCATCCGTCACGGTAAGGATAGTCGGCTGGGCAGGATACTGTGAGTCAGAAGCGGTAAACTCTGTGGCGGGGCCGATGTTACCGACGGCGTCCTGAATACGCGCTTCCAGACGCTCGCCGTGGGTCTGGGCCGGATTCAGCGTGATGCTGAAGTGGTTATTTTCTCCGGTAATCGTGGAGCCCAGGTAATTTCCCGCCGGGTCATAGATCGACACGGTACTGCCAGCTTCAGCGGTGCCGCTAACGGTTGTGCCGTCTTTCGCGACATTATCAATGATAGCGGCGTCCGGCGGCGTGGTGTCCACAATGATAGTAGGCGTTGTCGTCACGCGGCTTGCGTTTCCGGCTTTGTCGCTCTGTTCGACGGTAAAGGTATGTTCGCCATCGCTTAACGGCGTAGTCGGCGTAAAGGTCCAGCGTCCATTTTCGTCTACGGTAGCGCTGCCGATAACGGTTGAACCCTCTTTAATCGTGATGGTATTGCCTGCCTCTCCCTGCCCGGAAAATAGCGGTTTTGCCTCGTCAGTCCGGTCATTATTCTGTAGCGGTCCGGTGAGCAAACCGGTGTTATCGGCCATCAGTTCAACGCGTGGAGCATCGGGGCTGAGTGTGTCGATAGTCAGCGTAAAGCGGGCTGATTCGCTACTTTCGCCTTTAACGTTAGTCGCAATGGCGGTGAAATGATTTTCCCCATCCGCTAGCGCGCTGGTAATGGCAAAATGCCAGTTTCCGCTGGTATCAACTGTTGTTGAGCCTATTTCCTGACCATTGGCGTAAATATGGATGACTGTGCCTGCGCTGCCGGTGCCCTCCAGAGTGGGGGTATTGTCGTTCGTAAACTGATTATTGCTCAGCGTGCCGGTGAGGGGAGCGGCATTATCGATAGCGGCGGTGATAACCGGTGTATCGGGGAGAGGAATGTTGGGCGCATCAATGGTTGCGGATGGGCCGGTATTGCCGGCATCGTCAGTCGCGGTCACGGTAAGTTGTTCGCCGCTAATCTGTGGCGCTGTCAGATCAATACTAAATTTACCGTCGCTATCCGCTTTGCCCTCGCCAACGACGTTGCCTGAGGGATCTTTGATGGTAATGAGACTGCCCGCTTCGGCCTCGCCGCTCACCGTTTTTCCGTCCGCTGAAATCAATAATTCGCCGGGAGCGAGAGGCGGGGTAGTATCTACAGGATTACTGCTACCTGGAGTATTGCCGTTAGGGTTACTGCCGCCGGGATTGCTGTTATCAGGGGGATTACCGTCAGGATTGGTGTTATCGGGGGGCGGATTATCGCCATCCGAATGATGGTGGGAATCGCCGCCGCCGGAAGACGCGATAGCGGCAATGCCGCCAGCCGCCACCGCGCCAGCCAGTACCCACGGCCAAACGGCGCCGCCTGCTTCATGGGAAGCGCCGGAAGTGACCAGCAGCTCATTAATATCAGCGATTTGTTCAAAATGTAGCCCGGCTTGCGGATTTTCCACCCACCATAACGTGCCATCGTTTTCCGCCAGTACCAGCTGGCTTGCGCCCAGATCGTTGGTAACGTAAAAGTTTTTAATCGTGATCGTTTCGCCGGAATGGAGCCTCACTACCAGATCCTGATTAATGCGCGTAAGTTGACTAATTTCCTCCCGGGCCACTGATAATTTAACAATTGACGGGGCGTTAAGAGTGACCGCTGAGGATTCCACAGTGGTGGAGACACCAGTCAATTTCGAAACCACGGCGAGTAGACGCATAAATCAGCTCCTGATGGATTTGCTCTGTGTATTAATTAACGGGCACAACGTTCAGGGCAAAATGCGTAGACGAGCCTTCCCGTTCATCGTGAGAGATGAATTTCCGTAGCCATATTCTTTTTATGAGCGTAGGTGGAGGTCTGGTTTTCTCGCCGAATAACCCTTTGTTTTTTGTGCCTGACTAGTGCTTTCGTATTAGATGATATAGTCAGAAAAAAATCTTTCTGCAAATTAAGATCTATTGATAAAGGTGTTAGTGCGTCTGAAATATAACGGAGTTTGTGTTAAGGAGAGGTGGGGCAGGTTAACAACGCATGATGGTTTTTTATTTATCTTTATGTTTTATAATGAATTTTAATTTAATCTTCTTTTTCTTTTTTAACATAAAAACAATACATTTTGTGAAGGTATTCAGCAATATTAAATTTTATAAAAATCATTTGAAGTATTGTGTTATTAGGCTATAAAAATTTTTTAAACAAAGAATATATTCTTGCTGTGGTGTGGTATTTATTGCTATTGATAAGCGTCAGACACAGAGAATATATTTTCGAGGCATGCATGAGATATGAATATTGACCAGCTTCATACTGAGAAGCTGGTCACAAAAAATGTCTATTATCGGCCTGCATTTTTCATAATGCGTGCTTTATCCAGTTGCCACTCACGTTCTTTAAGATCGGAACGTTTATCATGTTGTTTTTTACCTTTCGCCACGCCGATCTTCACTTTGCACCAGGCATTTTTCCAGTACAGAGAAAGCGCGACGACAGTATAACCTTCACGATTAATACGGCCATACAGTGAATCAAGCTCACGCTGATTTAACAACAGTTTGCGGGTTCGGGTTGGGTCGCATACGACATGTGTCGAGGCGACCGCCATCGGCGTAAAGTTTGCGCCAAACAGCCAGGCCTCGCCATCTTTGAGGATAACGTAACTGTCGCCGATATTGGCTTTTCCTGCGCGCAGAGATTTTACTTCCCAGCCTTGCAGGGCGAGACCAGCCTCGAACTCTTCTTCGATAAAGTATTCGTGCCGGGCGCGCTTATTCAGCGCGATGGTGGCTGAGCCCGGTTTATGTGCTTTTTTCTTCGTCATAAGTGTCGTGAATTCATAGGTAATCTGATATCGAAAACACCCCATTACGTCCTGATGAGGTGCAAAAATCTATCTTAGCATGAGTTGGGCTATGCACGCACAATTAAGGCATGACGGTTGGGGACAGCATTTTTTTACTCGCTGATAAGTGGTATTATTTACACGATTTATGTTGATGGGAATTGCTATGCCTCAGATTAGTCGGACTGCTTTAGTCCCCTACAGTGCGGAACAGATGTATCAGTTAGTGAATGACGTGCAATCGTATCCCCAGTTTTTGCCTGGGTGTGTTGGTAGTCGCGTCCTGGAGTCATCGCCAGCACAGATGACGGCGGCTGTTGACGTGTCGAAGGCGGGTATCAGCAAGACGTTTACGACGCGTAATCAGCTAACGCGTAACCAGAGCATTCTGATGCATCTGGTGGATGGCCCCTTTAAAAAGCTGATCGGCGGCTGGAAATTTACCCCGCTCAGCCCCGAGGCGTGCCGTATTGAGTTTCAGCTTGATTTTGAGTTTACCAATAAACTCATTGAGCTGGCGTTTGGTCGTGTATTCAAAGAGTTAGCGTCCAACATGGTGCAGGCGTTTACGGTTCGCGCCAAAGAGGTTTACCGTGCCGGATAAACTTGTGGTTGAAGTGGCTTATGCGCTGCCGGAAAAGCAGTATTTGCAGCGCGTAACGCTGGAGGAGGGCGCGACGGTCGAAGAGGCGATTCGCGCTTCCGGCTTGCTGGAATTGCGTACGGATATCGATCTGGCGAAAAATAAAGTAGGTATCTACAGTCGTCCGGTAAAACTCACCGATACGGTGCAGGATGGCGATCGGGTTGAAATTTACCGTCCCTTAATCGCCGATCCAAAAGCATTACGCCGCCAGCGCGCCGAAAAATCGGCTGGCAGATAATTAGCCTCTTTTGCCGGATAACGGTGTGGAAGCCGTACCACACCTGAAGCACAGGTGTGCCTGTAAGCCAGATAAACGTAGCGCCATCAGGCAAATTCGTACCAAATGGCGGGGGATAGGTTTGCAGGCCTGATGAACGTAACCTCATCAGGCGGTATCACAAAATTACTTCGTCAACGCCGGTTTGTTATCAATATTGGTTAACACGCCGCTGCTGTTAAAGGTGAGCGTCAGAGTCTGCTGCGTCACGTTCTCGTGTCCTGGCTGCTGGCGGAAGACATAAAACCAGGTATTCGTACCAAAAGGATCGGTCATCATCGGCGTGCCTAAAGCATACGCAACCTGTTGTTGCGTCATACCAACACGCACTTTGGCGACATCCGTAGGTGTAAGATAGTTCCCCTGATTGATGTCAGGTTGGTAAACCACTCGCTCCAGAGTGGAACAGCCTGCGGTCAACATCAGGAGTACTGCTGCGGCAGCAGTCAGCGTTTTACAGCGCATAGTGATTGGGTTCCTTTTCGGGCCTGAGCAGTACGTGGCTCATATTAATATGCCGATGATAATAGACCTTTCATCACTTTAAAACCTTTTGCTGTCGGGTCTTACGGCGTTTTTGTTGTGAACTCAGACCTTCGGGAGATAAAAAAGTTTACGCCGCCAGCAGTTCTTTTGCGTTTGCCAGCGTATTACGCGTAACTTCACTTCCTCCCAACAGGCGGGCCAGTTCCTGTAAACGCGCACGTTTATCCAAAGGTTGCATATGGGTTTCGGTCATTGCCCCGTCTGTTTCTTTACTGACAAAGAAGTGCTGGTGACCGCACCCGGCTACCTGTGGCAGGTGAGTGACGCACATCACCTGAGTGGATTCGCCAAGCTGACGCAGGAGTTTACCGACCACGGCGGCGGTTGGGCCGCTGATGCCAACATCGACCTCGTCAAAAATTAGCGCCGGCGTTTCCATTTTGCGCGCGGTAATCACCTGAATAGCCAGCGCAATGCGCGACAGTTCACCGCCAGACGCGACTTTAGCGATAGGCTGCAGCGGCTGACCCGGGTTTGTCGTCACTTTAAACTCCACGCGATCGGCGCCGTCGTTGCTCAGATGATGCTCATCAAATTTCACGTCGATAGTAAACAGACCGTGCGGCATCGAAAGTAAATGCATACTTTCAGTGATCAACTGCCCCAGCTCCTGGGCGTAAAACTGACGCTGTTGATGCAGCGCTTGCGCCGTTTCCAGCGCTTGTTGGTGATGCTTATTAACCGCCAGCGTTAGCGTTTCCAGCGAATCGGCCTGATCGTCGAGCTGCTGCTGTTCTTCGAGCAGTGACTGATAAAGCTGCGGCAGCGCTTCCGGGCTGACGTGATGTTTTCGCGCCAGCGAAATTTGTTTAGCGATGCGCTGTTCAAGCTCAAACAGGCGATTGGGGTCTAAATCCAGACGCTCGCAATAGTGGCGTAATTCATCGCTGGCTTCGGTGAGTTGGATAGTGGCTTCTTCCAGCATATCCAGGATGCCGGAAAGCTTGCTGTCCATACCTACCAGCTCGCTAACCAGTTGTTTTGCGCTATATAACTGGCTTTGCAGGTTAACGTCTTCGCCGTCCGCGAGTAGCGCCAGAGCGTTCTGGCTGGTCGTAAGCAACTGCCCGCTGTTGGCCAGCCGTTTGTATTCTTCGTCAATTTGCTCGAATTCGCCGGCCTGCGGATTAAAGTCGTTCAACTCTTTTAACTGATATTGCAGCAGTTCCGCGCGCGCGGCGCGTTCCTGGCTTTGTTGCTGGTGATGGGCGAGATCGCGGCAGCTTTGATGCCATAATTGGTAGCGAGCAGCCATCTGCTGCGCTAAAGCGGCTTCGTTGGCATAGCTATCCAGCAGCGATTTTTGCTGTTCGGGTTTGGTAAGCTGCTGGTGCGCATGTTGACCATGAATTTGAATCAGCAACTGACCGAGCTCGCGCAATTGAGACAGGGGTACAGCGGTGCCGTTAATAAATCCCCGTGAGCGGCCATCGCTGCTGATAACGCGGCGAAGTAAGCATTCGCGCCCTTCTTCAAGCTGGTTTTCTTCCAGCCAGCGCAATGCCGCAGGCGTGTCTTTCAGCGCAAAGCGGGCACACAAATCGGCACGGGTCGCTCCGGTACGGACCATATCGGCCTCAGCGCGACCGCCCAGACACAGACCCAGGGCATCAATCGCAATAGATTTACCCGCGCCGGTTTCACCAGTAATGACGGTCATTCCGCTCTGAAAATCGATCTCAAGCTCACGAACGATAGCAAAATTGCTGATGGTCAGTTGCGCCAACATAGCTGTTTTCCTGTATGAAAAACCATGACTGTAATTAAATACAGTATAAACTGGTTTTTTATACAGTAAAGAGGCTAACGTAAAATTAGAATAGTTTTTTTGACCAACCGAGTTTTGTGCTTAATGTATTGAAATAGCTATAGTCTTTGGGATGTATCAGGTTGAGATGGTAGTCGCAGCGGCGAATCAGCACATCTTCTCCTTCCTGAATAGGCAGCGCTATCTGGCTGTCGCAGCTAATTTCCAGATCGCTACGGCGATGCGAAAAACGCAGACGAATCGTGCTACTGCTGTTAATGACTAACGGGCGCGCAGACAAGGTATGCGGGAACATCGGCACCAGGGTGATGGCATCCAGTGAAGGGGTCAGAATAGGGCCGCCTGCGGAGAGCGAATAGGCGGTGGATCCGGTCGGCGTAGAAATGATCAGACCATCAGATCGCTGTGAAAAAGCGAAGGTTTCATCAATATAAACCTCGAATTCGATCATATGCGCCACTTTTCCCGGATGCAGCACCACTTCATTAATGGCTGTGCTGATACGCTTCTGGCGGTCCTGTTGGCAGACCTGCGCTTCCAGCAGAAAACGTTTTTCGGAGATATAGCGTCCTTCCAGCACATCAGATAATTGTTGCAGGGCGTTGTCCGGATCGAGATCGGTCAGGAAACCAAGATTACCGCGGTTAATGCCAATCACATTGATGTCATAACGCGCCAGCGTACGCGCTGCGCCAAGCATATTGCCGTCGCCGCCCACGACTACCGCCAGATCCGCCTGTTGACCAATTTCCGCCAGCGTGCCGGTTGGCACATTTTTTAGCTGTAATTCGTGGGCGATTTGTTGCTCCACAATGACCTCATAACCCTGATCGCATAGCCAACGGTAGAGCATTTCATGTGTCGTGAGTGCGGTGGGATGACGCGGATGCCCCACAATGCCGATACACTTGAAATGATTATTCATTTTTCTGAGGTCCTTGTAGCGAAGATTGATGACAATGTGAGTACTTCCCTTGAAACCCTGAATCTGATCCCCATAATAAGCGAAGTTAGCGAGATGAATGCGAAAAAAACGCGGAGAAATTCATGAGTAGTAAAGAACAGAAAACGCCTGAGGGGCAAGCCCCGGAAGAAATTATCATGGATCAGCACGAAGAGGTTGAGGCAGTTGAACCAAACGATTCTGCTGAGCAGGTGGATCCGCGCGATGAAAAAATTGCGAATCTGGAAGTTCAGCTTGCAGAAGCCCAGACTCGCGAACGCGACACCGTGTTGCGTATCAAAGCGGAAATGGAAAACCTACGCCGTCGTACTGAACAGGATATCGAAAAAGCGCATAAATTCGCTCTCGAGAAGTTCGTCAACGAATTGCTGCCGGTAATCGATAGCCTGGATCGCGCGCTGGAAGTCGCAGACAAAGCCAATCCGGATATGGCGGCAATGGTCGAAGGGATTGAGCTGACGCTGAAGTCTATGCTGGATGTGGTGCGTAAATTCGGCGTGGAAGTGATTGCTGAGACCAACGTGCCGCTGGACCCGAACGTGCATCAGGCGATTGCGATGGTGGAGTCGGAAGAGGTTCCGGCAGGCAATGTGCTGGGTATTATGCAGAAAGGCTATACGCTGAACGGTCGTACCATTCGCGCGGCGATGGTGACTGTAGCCAAAGCGAAATAAGTCATGCTGGCAGGCCGCTTTCGGGCGGCCTGCTTGACGTCTAACTTAAAAAATCTTGTACTTCGAGCCATGGAGTGTCGAAGTCAGCTATTTGTTCGTACTCATCCATAGATAAAACAAATATATTATAGGCATCAGTGCTTTCATTGAGACTGGCTATCTGAAAGCCACGTTCGTTGAGCTGGCTTTGAATGCGCTCAAATATCTCATCGACGTAACGATCGCCTTTTTTGCAGACTTTGCCTATTTCATCATATCTGGTGAGTGCCAGTAGTCGCGTTTTTAGTTCATCTGTACTGGCAAAATCTTTTGTCAGGTCATAATAACGATTGGCCGCAAAAGTGGCGAGCAGACCTTCTTCACCCTCACCCTTGTAATCAATTTCTTCAATAACGCCTTCAGCACGTAGAACCTGCATGAATGCCTGTAACAACGCACGATTGTCTAAATCACCGCCGCTGCAATCAAGCACCTCCACCATCCCGTAGTCATCGTCCTCGTCGTCTTCAAAACTGGCAGGATCGCTGGCGAGGCGGGAGACGATATTGGGCCATAAATCTGGCGTTTCCTTTAAGAAAATGCTGGCCAGCTTTTTTAAATATTCAGCAAACGCCAGATCCCATTCAATAACGTAATCATCGTACATAGTATGGTTTTCCTTTCCATTAATAAGTTTTTATTGTGTCACTATGCCGGAGAGGAGATGAATGAATAAAATCTTAATTAACAAGGTAAACGGCAAACCATTGGCTGCCGTTTTAAGAAAGGAGGAGGGTTATTCAAGAATACTCTCGCGCAGCGGTTTTACCGGTACGACCTTCACCTGCTTAATCATATTTTCCTGTACGTCGAGAATATCGATATCGTACTGCTCAATGCGCACGCGCGTGCCAGCAACCGGAATTTCCTCCAGCGCCTCCAGAATCACCCCGTTGACGGTGCGCGCGTCATCTTCCGGCAGGTGCCAGTTAAACGCTTTATTGATTTCCCGGACGTTGGCGGTACCGTCAATAATGACCGAACCGTCGTTTTGCGGCGTGACCTCTTCCGCCAGTGTCGGCGACATCGATGTGGTGAAGTCGCCAACGATCTCCTCGAGAATATCTTCCACGGTGACCAGCCCCTGGATATCGCCATATTCGTTGACGACCAGTCCGACTTTCTTTTTATTGCGCTGAAATTTAATCAGTTGCGTACTGAGCGGCGTACCTTCCGGGACGTAATAGATTTCATCGGCGGCGCGCAGCATCATCTCTTTGGTGAACTCTTTTTTCTCGGCCATTAACCGCCAGGCTTCACGCACGCGCAGCATACTGATGGCGTCATCCAGCGAATCGCGATAGAGCACAATGCGTCCGTGCGGCGAGTGGGTGAGCTGCCGCTCGATAGACTTCCAGTCGTCATTGATATCGATCCCGATAATTTCATTACGCGGCACCATGATGTCATCCACGCTGACCTTTTCCAGATCGAGAACCGACAGCAGCATATCCTGATTGCGGCGAGAGATTTGCGAACGGGATTCATGCACGATAGTGCGTAATTCCTCTTTGCTTAACGACCCGCTGACCACGATGTCCGTTTTAATTCCCATCAGACGCATCAGCAGGCGGGTGATGGTGTTAAGTAACCACACCAGCGGCATCATCAGTATCTGTAACGGCGCCAGCAGGAAGCTGCTGGGATAGGCCACTTTTTCCGGATAGAGCGCGGCGATAGTTTTGGGCAGGACTTCGGCAAAAACTAACACGACAAACGTCAGTACCCCGGTGGCGATAGCCACGCCGGCATCGCCGTAAAGCCGCATACCCACAATCGTGCCGAGCGCCGAGGCAAGAATGTTGACCAGGTTATTGCCAATCAGCACCAGGCTTATCAGTCGGTCGGGTTTACGCAGTAATTTTTCTACCCGTTTTGCCGAGCGATTACCTTGCTTCGCCATATGGCGTAAACGGTAACGGTTTAGCGTCATCATTCCAGTTTCGGAACCGGAAAAATAGGCCGAGATGACCACCATGATGATTAATATGATAATCAGCGTGGTGGTGGAGATGTGTTCCAGGGGAAACTCCTTTAAAAGCTTAGCTTACAAATTGCTGTAATATGCGGCTACCAAAATAGGCCAGCGTCAGAATACCCGCGCCTGCGACGTTAAACCACACGACCCGACGACCCCGCCAGCCTTCATGGTAATGCCCCCACAGCAGAACGATATAGACAAACCATGCCACGATAGAGAGCACGGCTTTATCAATATTTTCAGTACTGAACAGGTTATGCATGTAAAACAGGCCGGTACACAGAGTAAGGGTCAGCAGTACGACGCCAATCTGCGTGATATGAAACATTTTGCGCTCAATGCTCATCAATGGCGGCATTTCATTACTAAACGCCAGCTTTTTGTTCTTCAACTGATAGTCGATCCACGCCAGTTGTAGCGCATACAGCGCGGCGATTATCAGCGTCGCGTAAGAGAAAAGCGACAGACCGATGTGCACCATCATGCCTGGGGTCGCTTCCAGATGCGTAATATATTCATTAGGCATGAACGTGGCGAAGGCCAGGTTAATCAGCGCAAAAGCATAGACAATGGGCAGAAGTAGCCAGCCGCGATTACGCGACGCGACAATGGTCATCACCGTGCAGATCATCAGGCTGACCAGCGAACCGACATTCAGCAGGCTCAGGTTTTGTCCACTGTCGCCGCCGGGCAGAATACGCGATTCCAGCGCGACAGCATGGCACACCAGCGCGATGACCGCAGAAAGAATAGCCATACGCCGCCAGCCGCTGTTTTTTTGCAACAGTCCGGGAACGATCAGCGCGAGGCTGAAGGAGTAGGCGACAAGGGCAAGTAAAGCAAAAACGGGCATAGTTGTGTCGACAGTTGACCAGTGAGAAAGAGAAGCAGTATAGCGTTACGTGACCGCAGCTCCAACCGTTGCATAACAACAAAGACGGCTTCATGGTATACTGTGGCGAAATTCTGTAACTGTGTCGCTGCGGCGACCAATCGTTTCCACCCCAGGCGAGAGACAATGTTTGATAATTTAACCGATCGTTTGTCGCGCACGCTGCGCAATATCAGTGGCCGTGGGCGCCTTACTGAAGACAACGTTAAAGAGACGCTGCGCGAAGTGCGCATGGCGCTGCTGGAGGCTGACGTTGCGCTGCCGGTAGTGCGTGAGTTCATCAATCGCGTAAAAAAGAAAGCGGTTGGTCATGAAGTTAACAAAAGCCTGACCCCAGGGCAGGAGTTCGTCAAGATTGTCCGTAGCGAACTGGTTGCGGCGATGGGCGAAGAGAACCAGACGCTGAATTTAGCTGCGCAGCCGCCAGCCGTAGTATTGATGGCAGGTCTGCAGGGGGCGGGTAAAACCACCAGCGTCGGTAAGCTGGGGAAATTCTTGCGCGAGAAGCACAAGAAGAAGGTGCTGGTCGTCTCTGCCGACGTCTATCGCCCGGCGGCGATCAAACAGCTCGAAACGCTGGCTGAGCAGGTTGGCGTGGATTTCTTCCCGTCTGATGTCGGCCAGAAACCGGTTGATATCGTCAACGCCGCGCTGAAAGAAGCGAAGCTCAAATTCTACGACGTGCTGCTGGTGGATACCGCCGGTCGTCTGCACGTTGACGAAGCGATGATGGACGAAATCAAACAGGTCCACGCTTCTATCAAGCCGGTAGAAACGCTGTTTGTCGTCGATGCGATGACCGGTCAGGATGCGGCGAATACCGCAAAAGCCTTTAACGAAGCGTTGCCGCTGACCGGCGTGGTGCTGACCAAAGTTGACGGCGACGCTCGTGGCGGCGCGGCGCTCTCTATTCGTCATATTACCGGTAAGCCGATTAAATTCCTCGGTGTCGGCGAGAAAACCGACGCGCTGGAGCCATTCCATCCGGATCGTATCGCCTCGCGTATTCTCGGCATGGGCGACGTACTGTCTCTTATCGAAGATATCGAAAGTAAAGTTGACCGCGCACAGGCTGAGAAGCTGGCGACCAAACTGAAGAAAGGCGACGGTTTCGACCTGAACGACTTCCTGGAACAGCTCAAACAGATGAAAAACATGGGCGGTATGGCCAGTCTGATGGGCAAATTACCGGGCATGGGGCAGATTCCGGACAACGTCAAATCGCAGATGGACGACAAGGTGCTGGTGCGTATGGAGGCGATCATCAATTCGATGACGCTGAAAGAACGCGCGAAGCCGGAAATAATCAAAGGTTCCCGCAAGCGTCGTATCGCGCAGGGCTGTGGGATGCAGGTGCAGGACGTTAACCGCCTTCTGAAACAGTTCGACGACATGCAGCGCATGATGAAGAAAATGAAGAAGGGCGGGATGGCGAAGATGATGCGGAGTATGAAGGGGATGATGCCGCCAGGCTTCCCTGGCCGCTAATTTCCCGGCCTGGCTCACTTGCTATTTCGGCACCGGGGTGTGCTCGCCATCCTTACGTACTGCGTGTACGCTGCGGTGGCTGCGCGCACGCCGGCACCGAACTGGCTGCAACGGTCACGCCCTGGAATCAAGCTTCATCACATGTTGATTGCTTTTTTCCCAGAAATCAGTAAAATTTTCGGGCTTTTAATATGACGCCGGGCTCCGTTCCTCGATGGGGCCCGGTTGTTTTATTCACACAAGAGGATGTTATGGTAACTATTCGTTTAGCTCGTCACGGCGCTAAAAAGCGTCCGTTCTACCAGGTTGTTGTCACCGACAGCCGTAATGCACGCAACGGTCGCTTCATTGAGCGCGTTGGTTTCTTCAACCCAATCGCTAGCGAAAAAGAAGAAGGCACCCGCCTGGATCTGGATCGCATCGCTCACTGGGTTGGCCAGGGCGCAACCATTTCCGATCGCGTTGCGGCGCTGATCAAAGAAGTAAAAAAAGCAGCTTAATCTGTCACGGTGGTCATGATGAGCAAGCAACTCGCCGCACAAGTACCCGCTGAACCGGTTGTACTGGGGAAAATGGGTTCTTCATACGGTATCCGTGGTTGGCTCAGAGTGTTTTCCTCCACTGAAGACGCCGAAAGCATTTTTGACTATCAGCCCTGGTTTATCCAGAAGGCGGGTCAGTGGCAGCAGGTACAGCTGGAAAGCTGGAAGCACCACAATCAGGATCTGATCATCAAACTGAAAGGCGTTGACGATCGAGATGCCGCGAATCTTCTGACCAATTGCGAAATTGTCGTGGATTCCTCGCAACTTCCTGCGCTTGAGGAGGGAGACTACTACTGGAAAGACCTGATGGGTTGCCAGGTAGTCACCGCTGAAGGCTACGATCTCGGTAAAGTTATCGACATGATGGAAACCGGGTCGAATGACGTTCTCGTCATTAAGGCGAACCTGAAAGATGCATTTGGTATCAAGGAACGACTAGTACCGTTCCTCGATGGGCAGGTTATCAAGAAAGTCGATCTCGCTACTCGTACTATCGAAGTAGACTGGGATCCTGGTTTTTAAACCACCGGATAAACGGTAATAAATGGCGTTATGGGGATTGGCTTGTGTTTATTGGCATCGTTAGCCTGTTTCCTGAAATGTTCCGCGCAATTACCGATTACGGGGTAACTGGCCGGGCAGTAAAAAAAGGCCTGCTGAACATCCAAAGCTGGAGTCCTCGCGACTTCGCGCATGACCGGCACCGTACCGTGGACGACCGTCCTTACGGCGGCGGACCGGGGATGTTAATGATGGTGCAACCCTTGCGGGACGCCATTCATGCAGCAAAAGCCGCGGCAGGTGAAGGCGCTAAAGTGATTTATCTGTCGCCTCAGGGACGCAAGCTTGATCAAGCGGGCGTTAGCGAGCTGGCCACGAATCAGAAACTCATTCTGGTGTGTGGTCGCTACGAAGGCGTAGATGAGCGCGTAATTCAGGCCGAAATTGACGAAGAATGGTCAATTGGCGATTACGTTCTCAGCGGTGGCGAACTACCGGCAATGACGCTGATTGACTCCGTCGCCCGGTTTATACCGGGGGTTCTGGGGCATGAGGCATCAGCAATCGAAGATTCGTTTGCTGATGGGTTGCTGGATTGTCCGCACTATACGCGCCCTGAAGTGTTAGAGGGGATGGAAGTACCGCCAGTATTGCTGTCGGGAAACCATGCTGAGATACGTCGCTGGCGTTTGAAACAGTCGCTGGGCCGAACCTGGCTTAGAAGACCTGAACTTCTGGAAAACCTGGCTCTGACTGAAGAGCAAGCAAGGTTGCTGGCGGAGTTCAAAACAGAACACGCACAACAGCAGCATAAACATGATGGGATGGCATAGGCCCCCGAATATCAGTTTACCCAGGATAAGAGATTAAATTATGAGCAACATTATTAAGCAACTTGAACAAGAGCAGATGAAGCAGAACGTACCTTCCTTCCGTCCGGGCGATACCGTGGAAGTGAAAGTATGGGTTGTTGAAGGTACCAAGAAACGTCTGCAGGCATTCGAGGGCGTGGTTATCGCTATTCGTAACCGCGGTCTGCACTCTGCATTCACTGTTCGTAAAATTTCCAACGGCGAAGGCGTTGAGCGTGTCTTCCAGACTCACTCTCCGGTAGTTGACAGCATTGCTGTTAAACGTCGTGGTGCTGTTCGTAAAGCTAAACTGTACTACCTGCGTGAGCGTACTGGTAAAGCAGCTCGTATCAAAGAGCGTCTTAACTAAGAACGCGCTTTCGCAACATCCGAAAGCTTGTAGAAAAGAAGGGGCTGGCATTACGCTGGCCCCTTTTTTTATGGGTTGCTCCACGCCATAGACGGTTGCATGATTAAGCTGGGTCTGTGGTATCAACGCTGAGTCAGAAACGGCCTGGCCCGTTCCTTAGTTTAGCGAGCGTTCCGCACGCCGGTGTTTAGCCTGATACATATTTCGATCGGCCAGTTCTTGTAGTTTTTCGGCAGTGGCATGTTCCCATGTCAGCGCAAAGCCAATACTCAGGGTCATCGTTATTCGCTGGCCGTTATGCAGTTCAAAAGGTCGATTAAACGCCTGGGATAGTGCTGCGCAAATACGTTGTACTTCATACTCCGAATGTACACCGTAAAGCACCATCGCAAATTCATCGCCGCCGAGTCGGTAAGTCTGATAACGGCTACCACCGAATTCCGCTAATCTTTTGGCAACCTCTATAAGTACGCGGTCGCCTGCCGCATGTCCCCAGGTATCATTAATATATTTAAAGTTATCGCCATCCAGAAATAACAATGCCGAACTGCTACGAGCGGAATTGTCCTTCATCAGCGCGTTAATACAGCTGCGAAATGCCGCGCGATTGGCAAGCCCCGTCAGCGGATCGTGCAACGCGGTACGCAGTAATTGTGCATTTTTAGCCTGAAGCCGTAGCTGCCATTCTTCCATCTCATCCAGAAGGCTATTGAAATCCTGCGCAAACAGGTGAAATTCCGCAATACGCTCATCAGGTACCCGGCGTGAAAAATTTCGGTTAGTGCGAACGTCGTGTACAATTTCAGTAATATTTTGTAGCGCATCCACAACGCCATTGTGTAAATAACGCGTGAGTAGCAGGGCAATGCCGGATGCTAGCAGAATACATCCTGTCAGCACTGCCAGCGATAGCCAGATAAAATGACCAATAAGGCTGTCGCGGGCGACAAGCCGTACTTCGCCGATAGCCCTGCCGTTGTGCCAGACGGGTTGCGATACCGGCAATGGAAAAAGCCAGTGGCTAATTAAGCCGATGAGCTTATCGTCTGCGGCTCGCGCATCATATCGCCATGAGGCGATAGTACGGCCATTTTTATCGCGGACCTCCGCCGCTGAAAATTGTCCCTGGCGTCCCAGTGTGGCGAGCGTTTCCGCTGCGGCCGCGCTATCGGAAAATACCAGTGCCGCTTCAAGGCTATGGGCCATTGTGGCGGCGGTCAAATCGAGATTCTTTTGCGCATACTGTTTGAGCGTAAGGACAGACGCAACGCAAATTAATAGCCAGATCAATGTCATTGTAAGCAGCACGCTGATTATACTAATCCGCCGTAGTGTGCGTTTAAATGTTGGTCTGGACAGAGAAAATTCCTTATTCATGCTTTTGATTCCGTGCAAGCATTAATACTTCTGGATTCACTCTCACGCCGCTATGCGAGAGGGAGTCCAGGTTGACGGAAAATTTGACTTCATCATTGTTAATGATCAGACAAAATGCGCTGCCAATAATACATTCGGTATTTTGCTCGGCAATTAATAACAAGGCATTAACTGGATAATGACGCGTTAACTCCACCTGATAAGCTGGCGATTCATTGCCAAAGTAAAAACCATCACAGCGGGCGCTCAGGGCTTCTTGTGTGGTACGGATGACAAGCGGTTGATAAGGGAAAGCCCAGTTAGCCTCTTCGCTAAGTACCCTGACAAAACGCGCAGATGAAAATATGCATAGCCTTGGCGGCCCGGATAACGCTGGCCAGTGTGTATAACTGACGATACCGGAGACAATGGCGCGTACGGATTTCTCTTCTTCCGTGACACATTGAGCATACAGAGGCAAGCTTGCTAATAATAGCGATAACAGAAGGATAAATCGGTGAGAAAAACGCATTAACAAGTCCCCACCATCTTCAGTCGTAAAACATTAAAATACATCCGTGATTGTTTGTAGCAAAATAACATTATTTTGCCATATCGTCATTATGTCTTATTGATAATATGAATAATTTAAGTGGCATCCCTGATATTAAATTCTTGTGATAATGGTATTAATCACCCTATATCAGAAAGTAAAATTATGCGTGCGGAGAAAAAATAATCAAAAAATAGCGAGCATCGCTCATTTTACCGCTTTTCTGAAGCTGGGAATAAAATAATTCACTTGTTGTGTAAAGTTTTTGATACGAAATTGAGAGGTTTAATCGACGATTTAGCACGGTGTAAAGTTTATTTTACGTAATATGGATTGAAATCTTTACTTTTTGTGGTATGGTTTAAACATCCTCGTGGAGGATCAACTATCGCAAACAAGAAAAGACAGGATCGCCATCATGCAAAAAGACGCGCTGAATAACGTACGTATCACCGATGAACAGGTATTAATGACGCCGGAGCAGCTTAAAGCGGCCTTTCCGTTGAGCCTGGCGCAGGAAGCGCAGATAGCGCAGTCCCGGGGGAATCATTTCTGACATTATTGCCGGGCGCGATCCGCGTCTGTTGGTGGTATGCGGTCCTTGTTCTATTCACGATCCTGAAACCGCTCTGGAATATGCCCGTCGATTTAAAGCCCTTGCCGCAGAGGTCAGCGATAGCCTCTATCTGGTAATGCGCGTCTATTTTGAAAAGCCGCGGACTACCGTCGGCTGGAAAGGGCTGATTAACGATCCTCACATGGATGGCTCATTTGATGTGGAAGCCGGGTTGAAAATAGCGCGTCAGCTACTGGTGGAACTGGTGAATATGGGGTTGCCATTGGCGACCGAAGCGTTGGATCCGAACAGCCCGCAATACCTGGGCGATCTGTTTAGCTGGTCGGCGATAGGCGCGCGCACAACCGAATCGCAAACCCACCGCGAAATGGCGTCTGGTCTTTCTATGCCGGTCGGCTTTAAAAACGGCACGGATGGCAGCCTGGCGACAGCGATTAACGCCATGCGCGCCGCTGCGCAACCTCATCGTTTTGTTGGCATTAACCAGGCCGGTCAGGTTGCGTTATTGCAAACCCAGGGAAATCCGCATGGCCATGTGATTCTGCGTGGCGGCAAAGCGCCAAACTATAGCCCGGCAGATGTCGCTCAGTGTGAAAAAGAGATGGAACAGGCGGGGCTACGTCCTTCGCTGATGGTAGATTGCAGTCATGGTAACTCCAATAAAGATTATCGCCGCCAGCCAGCCGTTGCCGAATCTGTGGTTGCGCAGATTAAAGATGGCAATCGTTCAATCATTGGCTTAATGATTGAAAGTAATATTCATGAGGGTAATCAGTCTTCCGAACAGCCGCGCAGCGAAATGAAGTATGGCGTTTCCGTCACCGATGCTTGTATTAGCTGGGAGATGACCGATGCCCTGTTACGTGAAATTCATAAAGATTTGAGCGGCCAGCTGGCGGTGCGCGTCGCATAAGAGGTTGTTATGGTTGCTGAATTGACCGCGTTACGCGATCAAATAGATGATGTCGATAAAGCGTTGTTGAATTTACTGGCTAAGCGCCTGGAACTGGTTGCCAAAGTCGGCGAGGTGAAAAGCCGTTTTGGCCTGCCTATTTACGTGCCGGAGCGTGAGGCCTCTATACTGGCTTCACGACGGGCGGAAGCAGAAGCGATCGGTGTCCCGCCCGATCTCATTGAAGATGTCCTGCGCCGGGTAATGCGTGAATCTTACTCCAGCGAAAATGATAAGGGGTTCAAAACGCTTTGTCCTTCTCTGCGTCCGGTCGTCATTGTGGGCGGCGGCGGACAGATGGGGCGTCTGTTTGAAAAAATGCTCACGCTGTCGGGCTATCAGGTCCGTATTCTGGAACAACAGGACTGGCCGCGCGCCAGGGACATTGTCGCCGATGCCGGAATGGTGATCGTCAGCGTGCCGATTCATGTTACTGAACAGGTCATAGCGCAACTGCCGCCCCTGCCGTCCGACTGTATTCTGGTCGATCTGGCATCGGTGAAAAGCGGTCCGTTACAGGCAATGTTGGCGGCCCATGATGGCCCCGTGCTGGGCTTGCACCCGATGTTTGGCCCGGACAGCGGGAGCCTGGCGAAGCAGGTGGTGGTCTGGTGTGATGGGCGTCAACCGGAAGCGTATCAGTGGTTCCTTGAGCAAATCCAGGTGTGGGGCGCGCGGTTGCACCGAATTAGCGCTGTCGAGCACGATCAGAACATGGCTTTTATCCAGGCGCTGCGCCACTTTGCTACCTTCGCTTATGGGCTGCATCTGGCGGAAGAGAACGTCCAGCTTGAGCAGCTTCTGGCGCTATCATCGCCGATTTATCGACTGGAGCTGGCGATGGTCGGGCGTCTGTTCGCCCAGGGCCCGCAGCTGTATGCAGACATTATTATGTCGTCGGAGCGCAATCTGGCGCTTATCAAGCGTTACTATAAACGTTTTGGCGATGCGATCGGGTTACTGGAACAGGGTGATAAGCAGGCTTTTATCGACAGTTTTCGCAAAGTTGAACACTGGTTTGGCGATTATGCCAGACGCTTCCAGAATGAAAGCCGTGTGTTATTACGTCAGGCGAATGACAGCCGACCATAATGATGACATCTATACTAAAAGCCAGCTTTGCTGGCTTTTTTCGTTTAAGGAACCGTTATGACTACGCCGCACCTTTTATTTGATTATGTCGGACATTTACCAGAATGCCCCACATGGAGCGAGGATGAAAGCGCGCTGTATTGGACCGATATCCTGGAACAGGAGATCCATCGTTACCATCCGGCGAGTGGGACGCATAGCGTGCTGGCGTTTCCGGAAGAGGTAGGCTGTTTTGCCTTGCGTGAGCAGGGCGGATTTATTGTGGCCATGCGTCATGCTATTTGGCTGGCCGATAAAAATGGATTATTGCAGCGTAAGGTTTGCGACAATCCCTCTAATACGAAACTGGCGCGTTTCAACGATGGCGGCACTGATGGCGATGGCCGTTTTTATGCCGGAACGTTCTGGGCGCCGGGTGACTATAATGGCGCGTTGCTGATGCGGATCGATCATGACCTGACGGCAAAAGTGATCCAGTGCGGTATCCAGGGACACAACGGCCTGGCGTTCAGCCCGAACAACCAGTGGATGTATACTTCCGATACGCCGAATGGCGTGATATACCGCACGTTACTTGATAAGCATGGCGAACCGGGCAAGCGTGAACTTTTTCGCCATTTTGGCGAAGGAGAAGGACTTCCCGACGGCGCGGCGATGGATAGCGAAGGGTGCTACTGGAGCGCGATGTTTGACGGCTGGCGCGTGGCGCGTTTCTCACCGCAAGGAGAGCAGCTGGAAGAGTACCGGTTGCCGGTACGTTGTCCGACGATGGTTTGCTTTGGCGGCGCAGATATGAAAACGCTGTTTATTACAACTACCAGAGAAAATATGTCTGCTCAGGAAGTGGCGGATTATCCGCTCTCCGGCGCCATCTTCACCCTGCAGGTAGCCGTCGCAGGGATGAAGAAAAGCCGTTTTATTGAACGTCAGGCAGGTTCTACCGGCACGACGTTTTCGCTGGGATAGCAGCCAAGCACTTTCATTGAGCGCGTGATCTCGCCCAGCTCTTTTAGCGCGCTTTGCATTACCTGCGACTCCAGGTTCGCCTGAATATCGAGATAAAACATCTCTTCCCACGGATTGCCGTGAATGGGGCGCGACTCCAGTTTCGTCATGATGAGATTGTGGTTACGCAGCACCAGCAGCGCTTCGACCAGCGCGCCAGCTTGCTGCCCGGTGGCGATTAACAGAGTGGTTTTTGCCGGAACCTGATCGGAAACGTTGATGGCTTTGCGCGCCAGTACCAGAAAGCGGGTGATATTCTGCGTCTGGTTTGCGGCGATGCGTTCCAGCACCTGTAAACCGTGCAACATGCCGCCTGCCTCGCTGCCGAGCGCCGCGACGCGCGGAGAGTTTGCCTGCGCGACTTTTTCCATCGCTGCCGACGTACTCTCGGTATAGTCGATTTTCCAGTGCGGATAGCGGCTCAAAAATTTACTGCACTGCTGAAACGGCTGCGGATGGCTGTACACCGTTTCGATGGTATTCAGATCCGTAGCGCCGGAAACCAGCACGCAGTGATCGATAGTGACGGTCATCTCACCGACAATCGACAGACTGGTGTGTTGCAATAAGTCGTACACATCGTTGATAGCGCCGGAGCTGGTGTTCTCTATCGGAACCACGGCGTAATCGGCCTGGCCGGTTTCGACCTGATGAAAAATATCGGTGAATTTTGCGCAACCGCTCTCAATAAATTGCTCAAAATGGCGTGCAGCATACTGGCGCGCCGCGAGATGAGAATAGGAGCCTTTCGGCCCAAGAAACGCAATACGTGCCGAATGAGGGTGAGTATTATTCAGATGTTGTTGCAGCAGCGCCTGCTGAGTAAGCACGGAGTCTTCAATGATAAGCTGGAACAGACGGGTAATGTAGTGTGCGTCGAGATGGTGGGCTTTACCGAGATGGATGAGTCTGTCCAGCAGCGCGCGTTCACGATCGATATCCCGAACCGGACGATGCGACAGTAGTTTTGCTTGTCCCACTTCAATCGCCAGCGCGCGTCGTTTTGCCATTAAGGCCAGTAACTCTTCGTCTAAAGCGCTGATTTTATCTCGCAGCGCCAGTAATGGGTTTTCCGATGTCATAGTGTTGCCTTTTTTGTTATCAATAAAAAAGGCCTCCCGGTGGGGGAGGCCTTCTTGTTCGTCTTCGCATTCTTTATCACATGACGAAACGCCTCCCGGTCAGGGGAAGATAAAAAAGAATGCGAAGAAAAACCGGGTGAGCTTCATAACTGTTTCCTTTGTGTACGTAAGTACAGTACCCGTACTGTTTTAATCCTGTCAACAAAAAACGCGCCCGAAGGCGCGTTGGCGATACACTCAATGTAAGGGACTACTCTTCTTCTGCTTCGACGAAGCTGGCATCTTTCACCGATGCGGTGGCACGACGGGCTTCGCCTTTGTGCTGCACTTTATTGAGCTGCCGTTCCAGCTTGTTGATCAATTCATTAATAGCGGTGTACATATCTTCGTGTTTTGCGCTGGCGACCAGATGTCCGTTCGGTGTATTAATGGTGGCGTCAGCAATAAAGCCCTGTGGCTCTTTAGACAGAATGATATGAGGATTAATCAGGTGAGTTTGCCATTTTTCCAGTTTGGCGAGACGGTCTGCGACATGTTGGCGGATTGCCGGAGTAATTTCCATTTGTTTACTGGTAATGTTCATTGTCATAAATTTTACCTCTTGTCTTTCCCGTCTTGGTGATTCCAGCATACCGTTCTTAATGTCAAAATGTGTGATGTAAATCACATTATTTTGTCACTTTTTGTCAAGGCGAACTTTTTGTGAGGCATCGCAGGAAGAAGCGATCTTTTACTTGAGGAATGGCTGAAAGCAGGCCATATTTGACTGGATGCGTTGCAGTGAAATCATTTCTGTTGCATCAGATATCGAATAAAAAAACGGCAGCCGGAAGGCTGCCGTTTTGCTTGTTGGTATTGCTTCAGGTGTTTTTGCTGTTAGCGGCAATAATTTTCGCGACTTTGTCAGCCTGCGCATTCAGCTGCATCTGACGATAGGCGTTTTCCATCAGCGGCAACGCATCGCGCGTGGCCTGCGTATCAGGATAATTGCGTAGCATACCTTCTACCCGGTTTACGACCGCAACCCATGCGCCGCGCGCGGTATAGTACTCTGCGACGGAATATTCATATTTCGCCAGACGGTCTTTCAGGAATACCAGACGCTTAGTGGCGTCGGTGGTGTACTGGCTATTAGGATAGCTGCGTACCAGTTTCGAAAAGTCATTGAACGCCGCCCGCGCATGTTGCGGATCGCGATCGCTGCGATCGACGCCAAAGAAACCCTGCAGCGCGCTATCATCCAGCGCCATGTTCGTCAGGCCGCGCATGTACATGACATAGTCAATATTAGGGTGCGTTGGATTAAGACGCATAAAACGATCGATGGCGGCCTGCGCTAGCGGCAAATCGGCGTTTTTGTAATAGGCGTAGATAAGATCCAACTGCACCTGCTGAGAATACGGTCCGAATGGATAACGATTATCTAACGCTTCCAATTGCGTTATTGCCTGTTTCCAGTTACCGTCCTGCAGCTTTTGCTGAGCAGTCGCGTAGATTTCATTCGGCGGATTATCGGGCACCTCTTCCTTTGAACCCGAGCAACCCGCCAGAAACAGGCTCAACGTGGCTGCTGCCACCAGATATTTCATGCGCGTCATGACGTTTTGACTTTCCTCAAAATGTTTTACGGGAGATTCTCTGTTCCTGCTCCCGGTTAAGACCAGCTACAATAGCACACTATATTAAACGGCAAAGCCGTAAAACCCAACGTTAAACGAAGAAGCTGTATATGGCACAACGAGTACAACTCACCGCAACGGTCTCCGAAAACCAACTCGGTCAACGCTTAGATCAGGCTTTGGCCGAAATGTTCCCGGATTATTCACGTTCGCGTATAAAAGAATGGATTTTGAATCAGCGCGTGTTGGTCAATGGTCAACTTTGCGATAAGCCAAAAGAAAAAGTGTTAGGCGGCGAGCGGGTGGCTATTGATGCGGAGATCGACGAAGAGATTCGTTTTGAAGCGCAGGATATCCCGTTAGATATTGTTTATGAAGATGACGATATTCTGGTTATCAACAAACCACGCGATCTGGTGGTACATCTTGGCGCGGGTAACCCGGACGGTACGGTACTGAACGCGTTGCTACATTATTATCCGCCGATTGCGGATGTCCCGCGCGCGGGCATTGTGCATCGTCTGGATAAGGACACGACGGGGCTGATGGTGGTGGCCAAAACCGTTCCGGCGCAAACGCGCCCTGGTGGAGTCTTTGCAGCTGCGCGAGATCACCCGCGAATATGAAGCGGTCGCGATCGGACATATGACGGCGGGAGGAACGGTGAATGAACCCATCAGTCGTCACCCGACCAAACGTACCCATATGTCGGTGCATCCTATGGGCAAACCGGCGGTGACCCACTACCGCATTATGGAACATTTCCGTGTGCACACGCGTCTTAGGTTGCGTCTGGAGACCGGGCGTACGCACCAGATCCGCGTGCATATGGCGCATATTACGCATCCGTTAGTGGGCGATCAGGTCTACGGTGGTCGTCCACGTCCACCGAAAGGCGCATCGGAAGAATTTATTTCCACGCTGCGTAAGTTTGACCGCCAGGCGCTGCATGCAACGATGCTGCGTCTCTACCATCCTGTATCGGGTATCGAAATGGAGTGGCACGCGCCGATTCCACAAGATATGGTGGACCTTATCGATGCGATGCGCGCCGATTTCGAAGATCATAAAGATGATGTGGACTGGTTATGAATGCACTGATTGTCCCGCAGTGGCCGCTGCCGAAAGGCGTCGCAGCCTGTAGTTCTACCCGTATTGGCGGGGTGAGTTTACCGCCTTACGACTCGCTGAATCTGGGCGCGCATTGCGGCGATAACCCGGAGCATGTTGAAGAGAACCGCAAGCGTCTGTTCGCGGCGGGCAATCTGCCTTCGAAACCTGTCTGGCTTGAACAGGTTCACGGTAAAAATGTATTGAGGCTTACCGGAGAACCTTATGCCTCCAAACGTGCGGATGCGTCTTACAGCAATACGCCAGGAACCGTCTGCGCGGTAATGACGGCAGACTGCCTGCCTGTGCTATTCTGTAACCGTGAGGGGACAGAAGTGGCGGCGGCTCATGCGGGCTGGCGCGGATTATGTGAAGGCGTACTGGAGGAAACTGTCACCTGCTTTGCTGACAAACCAGAAAATATCATCGCCTGGTTAGGTCCGGCGATTGGCCCGGCCGCGTTTGAAGTGGGGCCGGAAGTGCGTGACGCATTTTTAGCAAAAGATGCGCAAGCCGATAGCGCATTTTTGCCGCACGGGGAAAAATTTCTGGCGGATATTTATCAGCTTGCACGCCAACGTCTGGCGAATACCGGCGTTGAACATGTCTATGGCGGGGATCGCTGCACCTTTAGCGAAAGTGAGACTTTCTTCTCTTATCGTCGCGACAAGACGACAGGTCGTATGGCAAGTTTTATTTGGCTGATATAACCTAAAGAATCAAGACGATCCGGTACGGGTAACTTTCTTTTCACATAATTCAGGTCATTCACCTTGAATAATTGAGGGATGACCTCATTTAATCTCCAGTAGCAATTTTGACCTGTTATGGGAGGAGTTATGCGTCTGGATCGTCTTACTAACAAATTCCAGCTTGCTCTTGCCGATGCCCAGTCGCTCGCGCTGGGGCACGACAACCAATTCATCGAACCTCTTCATTTAATGAGCGCCTTGCTGAACCAGGAAGGGGGATCGATACGTCCTTTATTAACCTCCGCCGGCATTAATGCTGGCCAGTTGCGCACTGCTATCGATCAGGCGCTGAGCCGTTTACCGCAGGTGGAAGGCACCGGCGGCGACGTACAGCCTTCTTCGGAACTGGTACGCGTACTGAACCTTTGCGACAAGCTGGCGCAAAAACGGGGGGACAATTTTATTTCGTCAGAGCTGTTTGTTCTGGCGGCGCTTGAGTCTCGCGGCACGTTAACCGATCTGCTGAAATCAGCCGGTGCGACTACGGCCAATATCACTCAGGCAATTGAACAGATGCGCGGAGGTGAAAGCGTGAACGATCAAGGGGCTGAAGACCAACGTCAGGCCTTGAAAAAATATACCGTCGATCTGACCGAGCGGGCTGAACAAGGTAAGCTTGACCCGGTAATTGGTCGTGATGAAGAAATTCGCCGTACCATTCAGGTATTGCAACGTCGTACTAAAAACAACCCGGTGTTAATCGGTGAGCCAGGCGTAGGTAAAACCGCCATTGTTGAAGGGCTGGCGCAACGTATTATCAACGGTGAAGTACCGGAAGGCCTGAAAGGCCGTCGCGTGCTGGCGCTGGATATGGGCGCGCTGGTGGCCGGGGCGAAATATCGCGGCGAATTTGAAGAGCGTCTGAAAGGCGTGCTGAACGACCTCGCAAAACAGGAAGGCAACGTCATCCTGTTTATCGACGAGCTGCACACCATGGTTGGCGCAGGTAAGGCTGATGGCGCAATGGACGCCGGGAATATGCTGAAACCGGCGCTGGCGCGTGGTGAACTGCACTGTGTGGGTGCCACCACGCTGGATGAATACCGTCAGTACATTGAAAAAGACGCGGCGCTGGAACGTCGTTTTCAAAAAGTGTTTGTCGCAGAACCTTCAGTGGAAGACACCATCGCTATTCTGCGTGGCCTGAAAGAACGTTACGAGCTGCACCACCATGTGCAGATCACTGACCCGGCGATTGTGGCGGCGGCAACATTATCTCACCGCTATATCGCCGACCGTCAGTTGCCGGATAAAGCTATCGACCTCATCGATGAAGCGGCATCCAGCATTCGTATGCAGATTGACTCTAAGCCGGAGGAGCTGGACAGACTCGACCGCCGCATTATTCAGCTCAAACTGGAACAGCAGGCGTTGATGAAAGAGTCTGACGAGGCGAGTAAAAAACGTCTCGATATGCTCAACGAAGAACTGGACGACAAAGAGCGCCAGTATTCTGAGCTGGAAGAAGAGTGGAAAGCGGAAAAAGCGTCGCTCTCTGGTACGCAAACTATTAAAGCGGAGCTGGAGCAGGCGAAGATTGCCATCGAGCAGGCGCGTCGCGTTGGCGACCTGGCGCGAATGTCTGAATTGCAGTACGGCAAAATTCCGGAGCTGGAAAAACAGTTGGAAGCCGCGACCCAGTCGGAAGGTAAAACCATGCGTCTGTTACGTAACAAAGTAACGGATGCGGAAATTGCCGAAGTGCTGGCGCGCTGGACCGGTATTCCGGTTGCCAGAATGCTGGAAGGCGAACGTGAAAAACTGTTGCGTATGGAACAAGAGTTACACAGCCGTGTGATCGGGCAGAATGAAGCCGTTGAAGCAGTATCGAACGCCATACGTCGTAGCCGCGCGGGGCTGTCCGATCCGAACCGTCCGATTGGTTCCTTCCTGTTCCTTGGGCCGACGGGGGTCGGTAAAACCGAACTGTGTAAAGCGCTGGCTAACTTTATGTTCGACAGCGACGACGCGATGGTGCGTATCGACATGTCTGAGTTTATGGAGAAACACTCCGTGTCTCGTTTGGTCGGGGCGCCTCCGGGATATGTCGGCTATGAAGAAGGCGGTTATTTGACGGAAGCGGTACGCCGTCGTCCTTATTCCGTCATCTTGTTGGATGAAGTAGAAAAAGCGCATCCGGATGTATTCAACATTCTGTTGCAGGTGCTGGACGACGGTCGGCTGACTGACGGGCAGGGGAGAACGGTCGACTTCCGTAATACGGTGGTCATTATGACTTCTAACCTCGGTTCCGATCTCATTCAGGAGCGCTTTGGCGAACTGGATTACGGTCGAATGAAAGAGATGGTGCTGGGTGTGGTTAGCCAAAACTTCCGTCCGGAATTTATCAACCGTATTGATGAAGTTGTGGTATTCCATCCGTTAGGTGAGCAACACATCGCTTCTATTGCTCAGATCCAGCTGCAGCGTCTGTACAAACGTCTGGAAGAACGTGGTTATGAAATCCATATCTCCGATGAGGCGCTGAAACTGTTGAGCGCCAACGGTTACGATCCGGTCTACGGGGCGCGTCCGTTAAAACGTGCTATTCAACAGCAGATCGAAAACCCACTGGCGCAGCAAATCCTGTCTGGTGAACTGGTTCCTGGCAAAGTGATTCGCCTTGAAGCCAATGATGATCGTATTGTGGCAGTGCAGTAAGTCACAAATTTGAATAAAACGGGCCCTGACGGGCTCGTTTTTGTTTAAAAACCAGGCGAAAATAGGCTTTTGGTTCAAATGTTGTTTGAAAAGTGAACGGTTGAGCTTTTTTTTGCATTTAGGTCTTGTCAGGCTCTAATAACTCCCTATAATGCGCCACCACTGACACGGAACAACGGCATACAGGCCGCCGGGTCAGAAAAGCTTCATTAAGAGGTCTGTGAGGAAAGCGAAAATAAAGGCTTGACTCAAAAAGAGGAAAGCGTAATATACGCCACCTCGCGACGGTGAGCTGAAAGCCGCGTTGCACTGCTCTTTAACAATTTATCAGACAATCTGTGTGGGCACTCGAAGATACGGCTTCTTAACGTCGCAAGACGAAAAATGAATACCAAGTCTCAAGAGTGAACACGTAATTCATTACGAAGTTTAATTCATTGAGCATCAAACTTTTAAATTGAAGAGTTTGATCATGGCTCAGATTGAACGCTGGCGGCAGGCCTAACACATGCAAGTCGAACGGTAACAGGAAGCAGCTTGCTGCTTTGCTGACGAGTGGCGGACGGGTGAGTAATGTCTGGGAAACTGCCTGATGGAGGGGGGATAACTACTGGAAACGGTGGCTAATACCGCATAACGTCGCAAGACCAAAGAGGGGGACCTTCGGGCCTCTTGCCATCAGATGTGCCCAGATGGGATTAGCTTGTTGGTGAGGTAACGGCTCACCAAGGCGACGATCCCTAGCTGGTCTGAGAGGATGACCAGCCACACTGGAACTGAGACACGGTCCAGACTCCTACGGGAGGCAGCAGTGGGGAATATTGCACAATGGGCGCAAGCCTGATGCAGCCATGCCGCGTGTATGAAGAAGGCCTTCGGGTTGTAAAGTACTTTCAGCGGGGAGGAAGGTGTTGTGGTTAATAACCGCAGCAATTGACGTTACCCGCAGAAGAAGCACCGGCTAACTCCGTGCCAGCAGCCGCGGTAATACGGAGGGTGCAAGCGTTAATCGGAATTACTGGGCGTAAAGCGCACGCAGGCGGTCTGTCAAGTCGGATGTGAAATCCCCGGGCTCAACGGGAACTGCATTCGAAACTGGCAGGCTTGAGTCTTGTAGAGGGGGGTAGAATTCCAGGTGTAGCGGTGAAATGCGTAGAGATCTGGAGGAATACCGGTGGCGAAGGCGGCCCCCTGGACAAAGACTGACGCTCAGGTGCGAAAGCGTGGGGAGCAAACAGGATTAGATACCCTGGTAGTCCACGCCGTAAACGATGTCTACTTGGAGGTTGTGCCCTTGAGGCGTGGCTTCCGGAGCTAACGCGTTAAGTAGACCGCCTGGGGAGTACGGCCGCAAGGTTAAAACTCAAATGAATTGACGGGGGCCCGCACAAGCGGTGGAGCATGTGGTTTAATTCGATGCAACGCGAAGAACCTTACCTGGTCTTGACATCCACGGAAGTTTTCAGAGATGAGAATGTGCCTTCGGGAACCGTGAGACAGGTGCTGCATGGCTGTCGTCAGCTCGTGTTGTGAAATGTTGGGTTAAGTCCCGCAACGAGCGCAACCCTTATCCTTTGTTGCCAGCGGTCCGGCCGGGAACTCAAAGGAGACTGCCAGTGATAAACTGGAGGAAGGTGGGGATGACGTCAAGTCATCATGGCCCTTACGACCGGGGCTACACGTGCTACAATGGCGCATACAAAGAGAAGCGACCTCGCGAGAGCAAGCGGACCTCATAAAGTGCGTCGTAGTCCGGATTGGAGTCTGCAACTCGACTCCATGAAGTCGGAATCGCTAGTAATCGTGGATCAGAATGCCACGGTGAATACGTTCCCGGGCCTTGTACACACCGCCCGTCACACCATGGGAGTGGGTTGCAAAAGAAGTAGGTAGCTTAACCTTCGGGAGGGCGCTTACCACTTTGTGATTCATGACTGGGGTGAAGTCGTAACAAGGTAACCGTAGGGGAACCTGCGGTTGGATCACCTCCTTACCTTAAAGAAGCGTACTTTGCAGTGCTCACACAGATTGTCTGATGAAAAGTAAATAGCAAGGCGTCTTGCGAAGCAGACTGATACGTCCCCTTCGTCTAGAGGCCCAGGACACCGCCCTTTCACGGCGGTAACAGGGGTTCGAATCCCCTAGGGGACGCCACTTGCTGGTTTGTGAGTGAAAGTCACCTGCTTTAATATCTCAAAACTGACTTACGAGTCACGTTTGAGATATTTGCTCTTTAAAAATCTGGATCAAGCTGAAAATTGAAACACAGAACAACGAAAGTTGTTCGTGAGTCTCTCAAATTTTCGCAACACGATGATGAATCGTAAGAAACATCTTCGGGTTGTGAGGTTAAGCGACTAAGCGTACACGGTGGATGCCCTGGCAGTCAGAGGCGATGAAGGACGTGCTAATCTGCGATAAGCGCCGGTAAGGTGATATGAACCGTTATAACCGGCGATTTCCGAATGGGGAAACCCAGTGTGATTCGTCACACTATCATTAACTGAATCCATAGGTTAATGAGGCGAACCGGGGGAACTGAAACATCTAAGTACCCCGAGGAAAAGAAATCAACCGAGATTCCCCCAGTAGCGGCGAGCGAACGGGGAGGAGCCCAGAGCCTGAATCAGCATGTGTGTTAGTGGAAGCGTCTGGAAAGGCGCGCGATACAGGGTGACAGCCCGTACACAAAAGCGCATGTGCTGTGAGCTCGATGAGTAGGGCGGGACACGTGGTATCCTGTCTGAATATGGGGGACCATCCTCCAAGGCTAAATACTCCTGACTGACCGATAGTGAACCAGTACCGTGAGGGAAAGGCGAAAAGAACCCCGGCGAGGGAGTGAAAAGAACCTGAAACCGTGTACGTACAAGCAGTGGGAGCACAGGTTTACCTGTGTGACTGCGTACCTTTTGTATAATGGGTCAGCGACTTATATTCTGTAGCAAGGTTAACCGTATAGGGGAGCCGGAGGGAAACCGAGTCTTAACCGGGCGTTAAGTTGCAGGGTATAGACCCGAAACCCGGTGATCTAGCCATGGGCAGGTTGAAGGTTGGGTAACACTAACTGGAGGACCGAACCGACTAATGTTGAAAAATTAGCGGATGACCTGTGGCTGGGGGTGAAAGGCCAATCAAACCGGGAGATAGCTGGTTCTCCCCGAAAGCTATTTAGGTAGCGCCTCGTGAATTCATCTCCGGGGTAGAGCACTGTTTCGGCTAGGGGGCCATCCCGGCTTACCAACCCGATGCAAACTGCGAATACCGGAGAATGTTATCACGGGAGACACACGGCGGGTGCTAACGTCCGTCGTGAAGAGGGAAACAACCCAGACCGCCAGCTAAGGTCCCAAAGTCATGGTTAAGTGGGAAACGATGTGGGAAGGCCCAGACAGCCAGGATGTTGGCTTAGAAGCAGCCATCATTTAAAGAAAGCGTAATAGCTCACTGGTCGAGTCGGCCTGCGCGGAAGATGTAACGGGGCTAAACCATGCACCGAAGCTGCGGCAGCGACACTCAGGTGTTGTTGGGTAGGGGAGCGTTCTGTAAGCCTGTGAAGGTGGCCTGTGAGGGTTGCTGGAGGTATCAGAAGTGCGAATGCTGACATAAGTAACGATAAAGCGGGTGAAAAGCCCGCTCGCCGGAAGACCAAGGGTTCCTGTCCAACGTTAATCGGGGCAGGGTGAGTCGACCCCTAAGGCGAGGCCGAAAGGCGTAGTCGATGGGAAACGGGTTAATATTCCCGTACTTGGTGTTACTGCGAAGGGGGGACGGAGAAGGCTATGTTGGCCGGGCGACGGTTGTCCCGGTTTAAGCGTGTAGGTGTGTGTTCCAGGTAAATCCGGTTCACTTTAACACTGAGGCGTGACGACGAGGCACTACGGTGCTGAAGCAACAAATGCCCTGCTTCCAGGAAAAGCCTCTAAGCATCAGGTAACATCAAATCGTACCCCAAACCGACACAGGTGGTCAGGTAGAGAATACCAAGGCGCTTGAGAGAACTCGGGTGAAGGAACTAGGCAAAATGGTGCCGTAACTTCGGGAGAAGGCACGCTGACACGTAGGTGAAGTGATTTACTCATGGAGCTGAAGTCAGTCGAAGATACCAGCTGGCTGCAACTGTTTATTAAAAACACAGCACTGTGCAAACACGAAAGTGGACGTATACGGTGTGACGCCTGCCCGGTGCCGGAAGGTTAATTGATGGGGTCAGCGCAAGCGAAGCTCCTGATCGAAGCCCCGGTAAACGGCGGCCGTAACTATAACGGTCCTAAGGTAGCGAAATTCCTTGTCGGGTAAGTTCCGACCTGCACGAATGGCGTAATGATGGCCAGGCTGTCTCCACCCGAGACTCAGTGAAATTGAACTCGCTGTGAAGATGCAGTGTACCCGCGGCAAGACGGAAAGACCCCGTGAACCTTTACTATAGCTTGACACTGAACATTGAGCCTTGATGTGTAGGATAGGTGGGAGGCTTTGAAGTGTGGACGCCAGTCTGCATGGAGCCGACCTTGAAATACCACCCTTTAATGTTTGATGTTCTAACGTGGACCCGTTACCCGGGTTGCGGACAGTGTCTGGTGGGTAGTTTGACTGGGGCGGTCTCCTCCTAAAGAGTAACGGAGGAGCACGAAGGTTGGCTAATCCTGGTCGGACATCAGGAGGTTAGTGCAATGGCATAAGCCAGCTTGACTGCGAGCGTGACGGCGCGAGCAGGTGCGAAAGCAGGTCATAGTGATCCGGTGGTTCTGAATGGAAGGGCCATCGCTCAACGGATAAAAGGTACTCCGGGGATAACAGGCTGATACCGCCCAAGAGTTCATATCGACGGCGGTGTTTGGCACCTCGATGTCGGCTCATCACATCCTGGGGCTGAAGTAGGTCCCAAGGGTATGGCTGTTCGCCATTTAAAGTGGTACGCGAGCTGGGTTTAGAACGTCGTGAGACAGTTCGGTCCCTATCTGCCGTGGGCGCTGGAGAACTGAGGGGGGCTGCTCCTAGTACGAGAGGACCGGAGTGGACGCATCACTGGTGTTCGGGTTGTCATGCCAATGGCACTGCCCGGTAGCTAAATGCGGAAGAGATAAGTGCTGAAAGCATCTAAGCACGAAACTTGCCCCGAGATGAGTTCTCCCTGAGACTTTAGGTCTCCTGAAGGAACGTTGAAGACGACGACGTTGATAGGCCGGGTGTGTAAGCGCAGCGATGCGTTGAGCTAACCGGTACTAATGAACCGTGAGGCTTAACCTTACAACGCCGAAGATGTTTTGGCGGATGAGAGACGATTTTCAGCACTGATTCCGGATTTTCGGGAACGAAAGATTTTACGCTGAGGCAAGGCGGCAAATGAAGGAAAGGAAGAAGCATACAGAAGTATGTGACTGACTTTACGAATGCAGCCAACGCAGCATCGGTGTAAAAGATTCGTTTCTGGCAACAGAATTTGCCTGGCGGCACTAGCGCGGTGGTCCCACCTGACCCCATGCCGAACTCAGAAGTGAAACGCCGTAGCGCCGATGGTAGTGTGGGGTCTCCCCATGCGAGAGTAGGGAACTGCCAGGCATCAAATTAGAAGTATGGCATTAACTTTCGGGGCAGTTCACTACTCGACAGAGAGTAGGACAAAAGCGAAAGCTTTTGAACGTTGCGAAGCAACGGCCCGAAGGGTGAATCACGAAGTGATTCATAAACTGCCAGGCATCAAATTAAGCAGTAAACTGATGTAAAAATCAGTGGTTGTAAAAGAATTCGGTGGAGCGGTAGTTCAGTTGGTTAGAATACCTGCCTGTCACGCAGGGGGTCGCGGGTTCGAGTCCCGTCCGTTCCGCCACTTATTAAGAGCCCTGAGCATTAGCTCAGGGCTTTTTCTTTGCATGTCATTTAATTATTGCTCAATTCGCAAAAATCCTCTGCATTTCTCGCTCTTTTTCTGCAAAGCGCTGAAGGTCATAATCCCCTCAGTTAACGAACATAGTGATTAAAAAGAGGAATTCTATGACTATCCCTGCATTCGGTTTAGGTACTTTTCGCCTGAAAGACGACGTGGTTATCGCTTCTGTTAAAACGGCGCTTGAACTAGGCTACTGTGCTGTCGACACTGCGCAAATCTATGATAATGAAGCGGCTGTTGGACAGGCGATTGCTGAGAGCGGCGTACCGCGTAATGAGCTGTACATCACCACCAAGATCTGGATTGAAAATCTTAGCAAAGACAAGCTAATCCCAAGCCTGAAAGAGAGCCTGAAAAAACTGCGTACCGATTATGTCGATCTGACGCTGATCCACTGGCCATCTCCGGGTGATGCCGTGCCTGTCGAAGAATTTATGCAGGCATTGCTGGAAGCTAAAAAACAAGGGCTGACTCGCGAAATTGGCATTTCAAACTTCACCATTCCGTTGATGGAAAAGGCTATTGCCGCGGTGGGCGCAGACCATATCGCCACCAACCAGATTGAGCTATCTCCGTATCTGCAGAGTCGTAAGGTGGTTGACTGGGCGAAAGCGCACGGTATCCATATCACCTCTTACATGACGCTGGCATACGGTAAGGCGCTGAAAGATGAAGTGATTGCACGCATTGCGGCTAAACATAATGCGACCCCGGCGCAGGTTATTCTGGCATGGGCTATGGGTGAAGGTTACTCGGTGATCCCTTCATCCACCAGGCGTGAAAACCTGGCAAGCAACCTGCTGGCACTGGAACTGCATCTGGATGCCGAAGATAGAGCAGCGATCGCGGCACTGGACTGCAACGACCGCCTGGTTAGTCCGGAAGGTTTGGCCCCTGAGTGGGATTAATTGCCTGACCCTTTATACCCTTTACCCCTCTTTCACAGCTCCTGCGGGGGCTGTTCTTATATATTCGCTCAAAAAGTCGATAAATGCCCGAATGCGTGTGCTGACGGCGCGATCGCTGTAGTAAACGGCGCTGAAAGGCATTTCTACCGGCAGACGTTTATCGGCCAGCGGTTCCACCAGTTCTCCCCGCGCGATCTCTTTATCAATCATATAATCTGAAAGACATGCAATGCCGTTACCGTTCAGGCAAAGTTGTTTTAACGTTTCCCCGCTATTGGAAGAAATCCCACATTTGATCTCATGGAGCTGCCCGTCGCTACAGGCAATCGGCCAGGTATTGAGCGAAACAGGTTCTGAGAACCCCAGGCACAGATGCCGTTTTAACTCTTCAACGGTCTCTGGCTTGCCAAAACGGGCAATATAATCCGGTGAGGCGATAATCTTACGATAACTGGTAAATAACGGACGCGCGCGCAGACTTGAATCTGTCAACGTGCCTGCGCGTATCGCAACATCCACTTTTCGTTCAATAAGATTGATGAACGTTTCTGAGGAGACAAGAGACAACGTTATTTCCGGATACCGTTCACGAAAATGTTTAATCAGCGGCATCAGGAAATGCAGCATTACCGGCGTTGCCGCATCGATACGCAGTAAGCCGCGCGGGGTATTACGCGACTCCATGATTTCCGTTTCTGCGGCGGCCATTTCTTGTAGTATCTGCTGCACGCGCCTGAAGTATCGCTCTCCTTCTTCAGCCAGGCTCAGTTGCCGGGTCGTACGATTAAGTAGACTGACGCCGAGCTTCATCTCCAGCTTTTTAACTGCCCGGCTGACAGCGGAATTGGCCTGTCCAAGCTGCTCTGCCGCCCGGCTGAAGCTGCCGCTTTCCACGACAGCGACAAAAAATTGCAAGTTCTTCGGAGGTGGCTTTCATCTTTGCTCCTGAAGCAAAATTAAATTGATATTTTGGCTATTTTTGTCATTAAAACATCCAGGCATACTGCGTGTCATCTGATTACTGCTGTTATGGAGTTATGTATGCCTCTCGCTTTATTTGCACTGACAATAAGTGCTTTCGTTATCGGTACGACTGAGTTTGTGATTGTCGGCCTGGTGCCGACCATTGCTCAACAACTGGCTATCTCGTTACCTTCCGCCGGAATGCTGGTTTCAATCTATGCGCTGGGTGTGGCTATTGGCGCGCCGGTGCTAACCGCGCTGACCGGACGCCTGCCGCGTAAACAGTTACTGGTCGCGCTGATGGTCTTGTTTACGGCGGGGAATTTGCTGGCATGGCAGGCACCGGGCTATATGACATTAATCGTCGCCCGTCTGCTGACGGGCCTGGCGCACGGCGTGTTCTTCTCGATTGGATCTACCATCGCGACAAGTCTGGTGCCAAAAGAGAAAGCGGCTTCTGCGATCGCTATTATGTTTGGTGGTTTAACGGTAGCTCTGGTCACGGGCGTGCCGCTGGGAACATTTATCGGTCAGCATTTTGGCTGGCGTGAGACCTTCCTTGCGGTATCACTGTTAGGTGTGATTGCGCTGATGAGCAGTCAACTGCTGATCCCGGCCAACATTCCCGGTCGGGCGGCCGCCAGCATTCGTGACCAGGTGAAAGTACTGGCTCATCCTCGTCTGTTGCTGATTTACGCCGTTACGGCGCTTGGCTACGGCGGGGTATTCACGGCATTCACCTTCCTGGCGCCGATGATGCAGGATCTGGCGGGATTCTCCCCGGCAGCAGTAAGCTGGATCCTACTGGGTTATGGCGTATCTGTGGCTATCGGCAATATCTGGGGCGGTAAACTGGCGGATAAGCATGGTGCCGTGCCGGCGCTGAAATTCATTTTCGCCGCGCTGTTTGTTCTGCTTATGGTCTTCCAGGTGACGGCCTCCACGCAGTATGCCGCGCTGGCTACCATCCTAGTGATGGGGGTCTTTGCCTTCGGTAACGTACCGGGGTTGCAGGTCTACGTGGTACAGAAAGCGGAACAATTCACGCCTAATGCGGTAGATGTGGCGTCAGGTCTGAACATTGCGGCGTTTAACATTGGTATTGCGCTGGGCTCCGTGATTGGCGGGCAAACGGTGGAGCATTACGGTTTGGCGCAGACGCCGTGGATTGGCGCCCTCATTGTTCTGGTGGCTTTCCTGCTGATGGGTGTCAGCGGACGTCTTGATAAACCTGTACGCATTGCTCTGGAGTAAATTATTGATGTAAGCGCCTACTTACAAAACAAACTGCAATTGTTCGTTGAAAGTGAGTGCTAAAATCCCTATAACAGAAGAACCAGTCCGGTTGAGGACTGGTTGACGTTACAGAGGTTTGAAAGTCAAAAGTGCGAAAAAACACCTATGCGATGCGCTATGTTGCCGGACAGCCCGCCGAGCGGATTTTGCCGCCAGGGTCGTTTGCGAGCATTGGCCAGGCATTGCCCGCCGGGGAACCGCTAAGCAGTGAAGAGCGGATCCGTATCCTCGTGTGGAATATATTCAAGCAGCAGCGAGCCGAATGGTTATCGGTGCTGAAGAACTACGGCAAAGATGCGCATCTGGTCCTGTTGCAGGAGGCACAGACGACGCCTGAACTGGTACAGTTTGCCACCGCTAACTATCTTGCCGCCGACCAGGTTCCCGCTTTTGTATTACCTCAGCATCCGTCTGGCGTCATGACGCTTTCTGCCGCCCATCCTGTTTACTGCTGCCCTTTACGGGAAAGAGAACCAATTTTACGTTTGGCGAAATCAGCCCTGGTGACGGTATATCCCTTGCCGGATACCCGTTTATTAATGGTAGTAAATGTTCATGCGGTAAATTTTAGTCTGGGCGTGGACGTATACAGTAAGCAGTTACTTCCGATCGGCGACCAGATTGCGCACCATAGCGGCCCTGTCATTATGGCGGGTGATTTTAATGCCTGGAGCCGCCCACGTATGAATGCGTTGTACCGCTTTGCACGTGAGATGTCGCTGCGCCAGGTGCGTTTCACTGACGATCAGCGCCGTCGTGCGTTTGGACGACCGCTGGATTTTGTTTTTTATCGTGGTTTAAACGTGAATGAAGCCTCCGTACTGGTGACGCGCGCTTCCGATCACAATCCGCTACTCGTTGAATTCAGTCCCGGCAAACCTGAGCAATAAAGGTGCGTCAGGTCTGCCGTGGGGCAGGCCTCTGCGGGTGCTGCCCTTTACTTTTCTCATAACAGAAGGGCACTACCATGACAACGCATTCCCACCATGACAATGTTGAAAAGCAGTTTGGTTCACAGGCGAACGCCTATTTACATAGCGCCGTTCACGCATCGGGTCGTGACTTAGCGCGGCTGGCGCAAAGGCTGTCTGATTTTTCCCACGCGAACGTACTGGATATGGGATGTGGAGCTGGACACGCGAGTTTTGTCGCTGCGCAACATGCCAACTCGGTCGTGGCATACGATTTATCCGCCAGCATGCTTGAGGTTGTCGCTGGAGCGGCGGAAGAAAGACATTTAAGTAATATTACTCTCCGCCAAGGCTATGCCGAAAAACTGCCCTTTGAAGATGCATCGTTTGAGGTGGTGATTAGCCGCTATTCCGCGCATCACTGGCACGACGTTGGTCAGGCATTGCGTGAGGTTTATCGTGTATTAAAACCCGGCGGCGTGCTGATTATCATGGATGTCATGTCGCCTGGACATCCTGTACGCGATATCTGGCTGCAAACGGTGGAGGCGTTACGCGACACGTCGCATGTCCGTAACTATTCCAGTGGCGAATGGCTGACGATGGTCAATAACGCGATGCTGGTAACGAATACCGTGATAACCGATCGTTTATCGCTGGAGTTTCGCTCATGGGTAACGCGGATGCGTACGCCAGCGCCGTTGGTTGAGGCGATTCGATTATATCAGGCGAGTGCCCCGGTAGAGGTGAAGCGTTATTTTGAGTTGCAGGATGACGGCTCGTTTAGCAGCGATACTATCATGCTGGAAGCGCATAAAGCGGTATAGCAATTTAAAAGGCGCCGGGGGAAGCGGCGCCTTTTGGCTTTTTCGTCGGACAATATCAGGAGTCTGGCGTGCTATTGTCCTTCACAAACAACGTAAGCTGATCGCCCGGTTGTAGATTATCCGTATCATGGTTCCAGCGCATCACATCTTTGATATTTACCCCGTGACGTCTGGCGATACTGGAAAGCGAATCGCCTTTACGGACACGATAGGTAATGCTATCGCTATTGTTTGCCAGTCGTTGTGCGCTGCTGCCAGCGCCTACGGTCAGGCTTTGCCCGATTTTCAGGCGCGAACCACGCAGGTTGTTCCACTGCTGCAAGTCCTTCGTGCTTACGCCAAGCCGCGAAGCAATACCGGAAAGCGTATCGCCAGATCGCACCTTATAGCTACGGCTATTCAACGGCGTATTGTCGGCGATCAGTTGGGACTGAACGGCGTCAATCTCACCGGAAGCCAGCGACTCACGCAACTGTTCGGCATGCTTTTTGGGCACCATAACATATTGCGGACCGCTTACGCCTAAGGTAGACCCTTTTACACCGGCATTAAACGTCTTCAGCTTGCTGATAGACATGCCCGCCATATCCGCAACCTGGGCCATTTCAACTGGACTGTTTAAACGAACTCGTGCCAGCGCTCGGCTTTCATCTGTTGTTGGCAGACGTACGCCGTAGCGTTTGCTGTTTTTTGAGAATTTCACTCAATGCCAGCATCTTAGGTACGTAGAGTTTTGTTTCTCTGGGCAAAGAAAGCGACCAGAAATCCGTCGGTTTTCCACGCGCTTTGTTTGCTTTAATTGCCCGCATAACACGGCCTTCGCCGCTGTTATACGCTGCAACGGTTAACAGCCAGTCGCCGTCAAACATTTTGTTCAGACGCTGCATCATGTCTAACGCGGCGGTCGTAGAGGCTACAACATCGCGACGCGCGTCATAATTACGGGTCTGCTTTAAACCATAATTGCGCCCTGTGCTCGGTATGATCTGCCAGATGCCTGCGGCATTGGCGCCAGACGTTGCGTGAGGATCAAAAGCGCTCTCCACTATGGGTAGTAGTACCAGCTCCATAGGCATGTTACGTTTCTTAACCTGCCCCGCTATCCAGTACATATACGGCTCTGCCCGTAAAGTTACATCGTGGAGATAGCTCTTATTGCGTAAATACTTCTGTTTCTGTTCGCGAATCCGGCTGTTTTCCGGAATTCCCATCTTTAGCTCGTCGCCAATGAAAGCCCACAAGTCCTGATCTGGCGCGATAGACGTTCCGTCGTCCATCCATCGTGCCTGACTCGTAAACTTTCCTGCTTCCCCTTGACCAGCTGCAGAAAGGCTCTGTGCGTGCTGTTGGACGTTGCCAGTGTTCTGAGACGTCTGGCACCCCACAAGCAGGACAGAGGCGAGTAATATCGCTTTTGCCTTCATGTGTGTGTCAATAGTTGCTTAAAAGACGACCGATCATAACGGCGAAGTTAGCGAATGACAAGTAAGAATTATCAGAACGTGTCTTTCTTTGACCTTAACCATGCAAAACGCGCTTCTGGTTGTTGCAATATTGTTTCTTTGTTTATTTCGTTAATTAAATCAATATCTTCAGTTCTTAAAAAAAGATTAATCTTACGCTCATTTTTAAGAATAACGGGTAATGTCATTTGTTTTTTTACACGTAACTCTTTAACTTTACGATAATATTCATTTATGAACGAATCGTGCGGAAGTATGCTCAATGCGAACTTAATGTTAGCTAAAGTGTATTCGTGAGCGCAGCAAATGAGCGTGTCGTCAGGCAGAGAGTTAATTTTCATAAGTGACTGATACATCTGTGATGGCGTGCCTTCAAACAGTCGACCACAGCCGCCAGAAAACAGCGTGTCGCCGCAGAATAAGTAAGGGTGGCTAAAGTAACAGACGTGTCCTAACGTGTGGCCCGGCGTGGCAAAAAGAGTAAATTTCTCGCCTAAAACGCGAATAGTATCGCCATCGTCAACAAGATGGGTTGCTCCCTTGTCTTGCGTTTCCGCCGGTCCATAAACCGTCATTTGCGGGAAGTGTTGCAACAGCTCTTTGACTCCGCCAACATGGTCGTGATGGTGATGCGTCAGAAAAATCGCCTCCGGCATCCACTTATGTTCAGCAATGGCCTTTAAGACGGGGGCCGCTTCGCCGGGATCAACAATCACACAGCGGCCTTCATCATTGGTCAGCACCCAGATGTAATTGTCCTGAAACGCGGGAATACTGTTAAGATTCATATATTACCTCTCAAATAATTAGCGGAAGGTTGCGATGAAACCGGCAAGGCTCTCTCAAACTGTCGTTGCGCCCGGATGTTGGGGTGAGTTGCCCTGGGGCAATTACTACCGTGAGGCGCTGGAACAGCAGCTAAATCCGTGGCTTGCAAAAATGTATGGTTTCCATTTGCTTAAAATCGGTAATTTAAGCGCAGAAATCAATTCCGAAGCGTGCGCGGTCTCCCATCAGGTGAATGTTTCATCGCAGGGCTCACCGATGCAGGTTCTGGCCGATCCGCTACACCTTCCTTTTGCGGATAAATCCGTCGATGTTTGTCTGCTGGCGCATACTTTGCCGTGGTGTACCGACCCGCACCGTTTATTGCGGGAAGCCGACCGCGTATTGATTGATGACGGTTGGCTGGTCATCAGTGGATTTAACCCGCTGAGTTTGATGGGGTTACGTAAACTGGTACCCGTTTTACGTAAAACACCGCCCTATAATAGTCGGATGTTTACCCTTATGCGGCAACTGGACTGGCTGTCTTTACTCAATTTTGAAGTGCTACATTATAGCCGTTTTCATGTCTTACCCTGGAAAAAGCAGGGGGGGCGGCTTTTAAATACGCATATCCCGGCGCTGGGCTGTTTACAGCTTATTGTGGCCCGTAAGCGGACCATCCCGCTTACGCTTAATCCGCTGCGACATAATAAAAGTAAAACCCCTATCCGCCAGACCGTTGGCGCCACCCGGCAATATCGCAAACCGGATGGCTAAGCCTCCGCCTGGTAGCCACTATCTTCCTGCGTGGGGTTCATTGCCGCGGCGCGCGCCAGTTCATCACAACGCTCGTTTTCGGGATGGCCTGCATGGCCTTTGACCCATACCCATTTGATCTGATGCTGACCTAACGCAGCATCGAGACGTTTCCACAGATCGACATTTTTTACGGGTTTCTTTTCCGCTGTTTTCCAGCCGCGTTTCTTCCAGTTATGAATCCATTGGGTAATTCCTTGCCGCACATATTGGCTGTCGGTGCTCAATGTCACTTCGCAATGTTCTTTTAACGCTTCAAGCGCGACGATCGCCGCCATCAGCTCCATACGGTTATTGGTGGTCAGCGTGTAACCTTCACTAAACGTTTTTTCATGACCGCGATAGCGTAAGATAGCGCCATAACCACCAGGCCCTGGATTCCCCAGGCAAGAGCCATCGGTGAAAATTTCTACCTGTTTAAGCATCTCTGGTAGACTTCCTGTAATTGAAATCGATAACAAAACGCAAGTCTGACATAAATGACCGATATGAGCACTGCAATTACACGACAGATTGTCCTCGATACCGAAACCACCGGTATGAACCAGATAGGCGCGCACTATGAAGGTCACAAGATTATTGAGATCGGTGCGGTTGAGGTGATAAACCGTCGTCTGACCGGCAACAATTTTCATGTTTACCTGAAGCCGGATCGGCTGGTGGATCCGGAGGCGTTTGGCGTACACGGTATTGCCGATGAGTTTCTGCTGGATAAGCCGGTTTTTGCTGATGTGGTCGATGAGTTTCTTGATTATATCCGCGGCGCGGAGCTGGTCATCCATAACGCATCGTTCGATATCGGCTTTATGGATTATGAGTTTGGTCTGCTTAAACGCGATATTCCTAAAACCAATACTTTCTGCAAAGTTACCGATAGCCTGGCGTTGGCGCGGAAAATGTTCCCCGGCAAGCGTAACAGCCTTGATGCGCTGTGTTCGCGTTATGAGATAGATAATAGCAAACGTACTTTGCACGGCGCATTGCTCGATGCCCAGATCCTTGCCGAAGTGTATCTGGCGATGACGGGCGGACAAACGTCCATGACGTTTGCGATGGAAGGAGAGACGCAACGGCAGCAAGGTGAAGCGACCATTCAGCGAATCGTTCGCCAGGCCAGCCGGTTACGGGTCGTTTTTGCCTCTGAGGAAGAGCTGGCTGCGCATGAATCGCGGCTTGATCTGGTGCAGAAAAAGGGCGGAAGTTGCCTTTGGCGGGCGTAATTTATTCCTTTTTAGGCTATAAAAATCATCCTTCGGGCGATTTTTGCAGCAACTGATTCAAAAGGTGAGAAAAAGCGTTGACGGGCGACACCGCAAACCGTAATATTCGCCTCGTTCCCAGCGGGAACATCACGGAGCGGTAGTTCAGTTGGTTAGAATACCTGCCTGTCACGCAGGGGGTCGCGGGTTCGAGTCCCGTCCGTTCCGCCAGATACAAATCTCAGGGTGTTTTTATACATCCTGTGAAGTAAAAAAAACCGTATCACTGTAAAAGGGATACGGTTTTTTTTCGTCTTCAAGAAGTTCCACCGTCTATCGTGGAATCTGGCGCAAATGGGCCTACGCCTGGATGACGAACAGGATATTACCGCCACTTCTTTCACTGTCATGGTTATTTTGTCCCACTGACATTTAAGGCGCGGCCTCATGGCGGTGCTTAACCGGGATCGGGACATGTTCAGCGCAGAAGCAGACTGAGTAATGTTGATGTCACTCAGATAATCACGGAGAACCGCCAGACATGCGCATCATCACTCCAGGGCATCCCACTTCTCCAGCAACTCCACCGGGATCTCATTGATCACCTCCGAGAACCGTTTTCCCACCAGTCTTTCAGCCTGACATAACAGTGGGATGGTCGGGCTGCTGGGTTCACTGCTCTCAAACCAGCGACGAATGCACCGCAGGCGTTCCAGCGCATCATTACGATCGCGAATTGGCCCCGGTTCAGCATTGTGTGGGAGGGATATACCGGGTGGCGCGTTGACAGGCGGCACATCCTCTGCCCGTGCCGGAACGGCATTATCCATAACCGTGCCTGCGGGGTCTGGCACTGGCGCTGGCGACGGAGGGATTTCCGGTGTGGTTGTCTGTACCACGTCAGGCAGCAGCGCTAACAACTGCCGCAGGCGTGAAAAATCTGGAGCCAGATCGCCTAATGTCTCACGCGCCCACACTTGCAGGCGTTCTGCGCTTTCCTGCGCTTCGCGAAACGCCGCCAGCGGTAATGCCCCACGGGCTTCGAGGTCGGCCAGTTGCTGGCGGACGGATTCGGGGGCCAGCGCATCAGCCGGGCGGGGAGCGGATAACGCGCGCTCGACATCCCGTACCTGCAGGCGCAGGGCGGCACTGTTTGACAGCGTGATACCGCGAATGTCTGCCATCACGCCTTCGTGATCCAGCAGCGCCGCCAGGGCATTACTGCGCGCCAGCGCCGCATCTTCAATAGACTCTGCGGATGCGCCTTCGCCGGTAAGCAGCTGCGGATGGAGTGCATCAGACCAGATTACGCTCAGTTCTGCCAGTTGCATGAGCATTTCCGCCAGTCCCTGTGCGCCAGCCTGCTGGATGCGACTGCGCAGCAGCAGGATCAACACCCGGATATCCTTACTGCGCGTGAGCAGACGGCGCGCATCACGCTCAATTTCCGGCCAGTTCACGGCTTCCGGCGTACTGACAAAATCACCATATTGCGCCTCCGCCTGGGGGGCGGCGCGGCTGAACAGCAGCAGGTACTCCGGATCGGGGCCGCAGGGTTGTTCCGCGCTTACCGGTTTAGTCAGGGACATATCCATATCATTACTCTCAGTGGGTTAAGCCGTGTTCAGGTTCAAAAATCATGCCGGTCACCGGACGGTCATGCATGGCTTTACCTGCCCAGGCCGTCCAGCCAAGCCGCTGCGCGCCGCCGATCACCGCAGGCGGTGCGGCATGAGGCTTCAACTGCAGCTCAATTTCCCAGCAATATTCAAAACCAATGAACGTACGCACCAGTTCTGTCAGCACGGGCAGATTGTTGCCGCCGGGCAGAAAACGCAGGTAATCCTCCAGCGTGAGCGGGCCGATAATTAGCCGGAATTTGTACTGCATATCCGGTACGGCCTGGCCGATAAGCGCCCCGTTGCCCAGCACCGAAGACTGCGCGGGCGTGCCCAGACGGGTGATTTCATCGTTCGCCACCGTTATCCAGTGTAGGGCGAACTCTTTCACCGCAAAAGGTACGCTAAAATAGTGCGCCAGCGTGGCGGCCAGCCCGTCAGGATTGCGCGACTCGCGTACCAGATGGGCGGAGGCTGCCAGGCGAACATGATCTGACAGCGGGCTTTCGGCGCTTTCCCGTAGATCCTGCCCGCTGAGACTGGCGATATAAAACGCAAAACGGTCGTGTTCCGGTTTGTCCAGCCCGCCACCAGCGGACTGGGCGCTGCGCCATGCCTGCCAGAACTGCGTCAGCCAGCGGTGGTGAAAAATATTGGAAAAATGAACCAGCGTCGGATCGTGACGACTCTCTGAGCGGTTTAGCGCCAGCTCGGTATAGTGCAGCGGCAACGGGCCGTTTGGCCCCCATAGTCCGAGGCTGTACAGGCTCAGGTGCAGGCGTCCATCCTGCCAGCTGACCTGGGCGATTTCCCGTGGTGCAAAGGTCATCGTCGGCGTCTGTCCCAGACGGAATTTTTCCATCCGTGGCTGCCAGATACTGCCTGCCGGAGTATCACAGAGCTGGGCATCCACGCGCCGCATCAGGTTCAGGAATCCGTAACGCCAGGGGGTTTTCTGCGCCTGGTCGAGAGCGCCGGTCATACGCTCCCCCGTTGCCCGGTTCTGACCAGCCAGGTCATGACATGCCCGCGTTGCATCGAGTGCAGCGTCATCTGCGAGAAGGTATTAATGGAAACATGGCGGGCAATATAGTGTTCCAGCACCAGACCGAACAGGTAAGGACTGATACCGGAAAATCCTTCTTCGTCCACGGTCAGTTCGCAACTGACGCCCCGGCCATAGACCAACAGGCCGGAGCCGGGCAGGCGGCGGGTTACCGGGGTGGTTTTGCAGCCAATCAGGCTGCGCACCTGGCGCGACTGCGGGCTGTCGTGAGCCGGAATAAACAGATTCAGCAGATCGCGCAGCGCCTGACCGCCGGTACGGTGATCCAGATCGGCCAGCGGCAGATAATTAAACGACAACTGCCGGATCAGCCGCCAGGCCATTTCGCGTTCAGCCAGCGGCGGCTGCGGCGGGCGCGGCGGTCTGATAAGACCCACGCCCGCCACCGGAATCGCCGCATCTACGGTCAGATCATCCCGGCCATTACGTGGAATAAGGCAGGGCAGATCGCGGTTAGTCGCCATTGCCGTGACGGTGATATGGCGCAGATTTTCCGGGTAGGGCGCTTCATGCTGATCAACCAGCGAGAGGAAGACTTCCGAGCCGGTATAGGGGGTTCGGGTGCCATAGCGGCGGGCGTTTTCTGACGAGCGGCGCGGCTCACGACGCAGTGAAAAATAACGCCCGTGGTTGCCTTCGTCATTATTACGGGTGTGATACAGCGGACGAAAAATCATCTTCCGTGTGGTTTCCGCTTCCAGGCCTTCGACTTCCTGAACAGAAAACACCTCGTAATCCAGCGGACGGGTACGATCCACCACCAGATGCTGTTCCGTCACGCTGTGAGTGACTTCAATCCGGGTGGTGGTGCGGGGAAACAGGTTGATCACCGGCGTACAGAACAGGCTGAACTGTGCGGCGTCCGTCTGATGAATCAGCCAGTCCGGCGGCAGGCGGTTAAGCAGTATAACAATTTCCGCCACATTGCCCTGCACCTTTTGTAGACCGGCAGACAATCCGGTCGGGGTGAAGAAGTAAAACCGTTCCGGACAGGCGAAAAATTCATGCAGCAGATTATGCCCATGAAACACGTTCCAGGCGAGCGGCAGCAGCCCCTGCCCTGGCTCCAGCCCTTCGTGCGCCACCGGGTGTTGAAGATTCACATTCAGTTCGCCGTCAAAGTGACCGGGTTCACCGGCCAGTGTGGCGACGGCGCTGGTATGCAGCAGCTCAAACAGGTGTGACGCAATGCGTTCTTCGCCGCAGAGGTAAAAGGGCAGCCGTGCCGGACCGGCCAGCTCGCTGAAAGTCAGTTCCCCGAAGGTTCGCAGGGTGATGCGCAATGCCCCGGCGACATGAATATTAGGCGGCAGATAGCGGTGCAGGGCGGGCATATCCGGCGGCGCGGCGGTCAGGCGTACCTCCTCGATGGGCAGCGGCCACAGCGTGACGTCCTGGCTGCTGCGAAACTGGCAGGCGGTATTTTCGCCTTCCGGGATGGGGGAAACGAACGCGGTATCGCGCGGCACGGTGACCCCTTTCGCCAGGTCGCCTTCCTGCGTATCGGGATACAGCTTTACCACTGCCATCGATGGCGTGGGGGTGACGTAATTGGGGCTGACGACTTCCAGTAACCGCTGTGTGAAGCGGGGAAACTCGGCGTCAATTTTTAGCTGAGTGCGGGCGCTCAGAAAGCTGAACGCCTCGATCATGCGTTCCACATACGGGTCGGCAATATCGGTTCCCTGCATCCCCAGCCGGGCGGCAATTTTGGGATGGAGGGTGGCGAACTCAGCACCGGTCTCCCGCAGGTAGCTCAGTTCGCGGTTGTAATACTCCAGTAGCCGTGGATCCATGAATAATGCCCTGTATTAAAAGAACGTAATGCGGCTCAGCTCCATATCCAGCGCGCTGCGTACCAGAAACTCCGTGGGATACGGCTGCGTCAGAATTTGTCCGCGAATTTCAAACTGTAGCGTGTTATAGCTACCCTGCCGGGTTTTATCGAGCAAGGGCGTGACCCTGAGTGTGGCGGCGTTCAGCCGGGGTTCGAAACGGATAATGGCGCGCCGGATCGCCTCGCTGATATCGTCCCACTTGTGCTCATACATAAAGCTGCCCGCCAGCGGCGGCAGGCCATAGTTGAGCACTGACGCCGCCGCCTGCGGATAGCGCCGGGCGTCGATGTCACTCTCGTGGCTAATGGTATTGAGCAAAAAGGAGAGATCCCGACGAATGATCTCCTTCAGTTGTACCGGCGTGACGCTGATATCCCGGTCAATTTTCTGATACGGAGCATTGTCACACAGCCGATCAAATAGGGTGGGCAGCAGGTGGTTAGCGGGTGTAAAACGAGACGTGCTCATGCGCCATCGTTTTCCTGAGCATGAAAGGTACAATGGGCCATGTCCAGCAGGCTGATATCGCCGTGGCTGGTCAGCCACACTTTCTGCCCCAGCGCCCGCACGGTGGTTTCGCCGGGGCCATCCTGCCAGGCGGTTTCCCGGCACAGACGCAGGGCGTCAGATGCACTTTCCGAACCGCTGTAACGGGTAAAGAGCCAGGCACCGTGCGTATCGCCATTCACCAGGGTGATATTAACGGGTTTCCACAGCAGATCGGTCAGGCGCGTCGGTTGCGGCGATTCCAGCGAGCGTATTTGCGAAAACGGCAGCCAGATATACACGCCGCCGGTGACCAGCTCAAGTACCGGGCCAAGGCGGGAATCGCTGTCGCTCGCCCAGTCAAATGCGCCGCCGTTCCACTGTCCGCCAGTATCTGTTATGGCTTCCAGTGCGGTATTACGGTGTTTATCAACCTCGCCGGTATCGTCATGACAGGCGAGTGCCGCCAGCAGTGACTCCACCCAAACGGGCTGCGGCAGAAGAAAACCGGGTCGTTGTTCACCCTGAAAAACGGTGTGGCGGAACATTTCGCAGCGAACCAGCTCCCGGTACAGCCGGGCCTCCTGGGTATAATTGGCCTCCATCCTGGTGCATAGCTGAAGCTGGTGCAGCGCCCGCGACCAGTCTCCGGCCACACACAGCAACTGAAACAGGCTATGGCGGCAGAGCGCCTTCGCCGGATTTTCCCGAACCTGCTGCTCCGCCATCTGAATCCCCTCCGCAATAGAGTATTCCTGTAGCAGCGCGGACAGGGTAGCAGGAAGCGTGTCAGTTTTTTTCATGGGCGGTATTTCCATTTTTCTGTGTCGGAGTGATTCGGTAGTGGCTATCGATGCCAATAATACGATGCTCGCGGCGGGTCAGATCGGGCAGTATCTCGCTATGTGCGGTTTTCCCCGCCAGTTCCGGTGAGAGCAGTTGCAGGATATCGGGCATTGATTCCATCGCCAGCCAGTGCATTTCACCCTCACCGGTCGTGTCCAGCGTATCCAGAATGGCATCAATACCGGGCGCGCCTGCCACCATATCCTGTAACGTGTCGGTGTCGCCCTTTTTATCGTATAACGACGTCAAATCCTGGGTGACAGCGTCTTCATTTCGGGGAAACGGTTTAGCACGGAGGGGCTTTTCCTGCCCGGAGGGCCGCAATGCCTGCTGATATTCTTGGTAAAGCTAGTGTAGCGTGCTATCCGCTTCATGGCCGGTGTAAGAGGACGCGGTTTCCCGGACGGGAATAATATCGAACGGGTTCTGCGGATTGAGCTGTTGTTGTTTAAACCAGTCCAGATCCAGGTACTCAGCAACGGATTCAGATGACTGAACCAACTGAGGAAACGAAACATCGGGACGGGACTCATCATTGGTGCGGGCAAGGCACCAGGATGACAGACCCCATTCAATCGTATCTCCATCATTCAGCCGCATACGGTGATGAGGTTCCATCACCTGCTCATTGACGGCACAGCACAGTTCATCAGAGTGATTAACAATCCACCACGCCTCTTCGTGGCGAACAAGACTGAGCGCGATATCGTCTTTCCCATGTTGCTCAAAAAGCGGAATGTAGGGGGCGGCGGCAGTAAATACGATGTATGTCCCTGCGGGATACTGTGCGTTATCCGTTATACCCTGCGACTGTATTTTCCGTAATTCCCACATGTCTTGTTTCATTATGTCCCTTAAATGTATTTATTTTTCTGGAGGAAACGTTTAGGGAGTTTTAATTCATAAATAATTTTAACTAAATTCATAGGGGGTCATTATTGATGACACCCTTTTTATTATTTTCGTCGTGAATGCATTGTTGTATGCATAGATGTCTTTTTTGAAATATTATTTCTTTTAATTCTTAAATTGCGATTTTTATCTTGCTGTTCATTGATTATTTAATATTAACGGCTTGGTTGCTAATTGGTCCCTGATCTGTATCATTGTTTTGTTTCGATATTTTTTTGAGGCTATCAATAAAGAATTGTTTATATATTTATGTGCATTGATGCATTATTTTTATGAATTTTTATGTCACAAGGCATAACACATGGAAACTCCTGTTTCACGCAGTGCGTTGTATGGAAAACTGGCCGGCCCACTATTCCGGTCGCTGGAATCGGCAACGGCATTTTGCAAACTACGCTCTAATCCCTGGGTTGAGCTGACTCACTGGCTGCACCAGTTAACACAGCAGCCCGATAACGATATTCTCCACGTTCTTCGGCATTACCAAATCCCTCTTTCTGATGTGGAGAAAGTGTTACTCCGGCAACTGGATATGCTGCCCGCCGGGGCCAGCGCCATCAGTGATTTTTCTCACCATATCGATCTCAGCGTTGAAAAGGCATGGATGCTGGCGAGCGTCCGTTACGGCGATAACAAAATTCGCAGTGGCTGGTTGCTGCTGGCCTTGTTGACCACGCCAGAACTGCGTCGGGTACTGAGCAGTATCTGCGCGCCGCTGGCCACGCTTCCGGTTGATGAACTGACGGAAATACTGCCCTCGTTGATCGAAACATCGCCGGAAGCGCAGGAGCGTCCTTACGACGGCTCCGGCCTGGCATCAGCCATTCCCGGCGAAAACAGTCAGGCGATTCCCAACGGCGGGCAGGACGGTAAATCCGCGCTGGCGAAATACTGTCAGGACATGACGGCACAGGCGCGCGACGGCAAAATCGACCCGGTGACGGGGCGTGAGCATGAAATCCGCACCATGACGGATATTCTGCTGCGCCGTCGCCAGAATAATCCCCTACTGACTGGTGAGGCGGGCGTCGGAAAGACGGCGGTCGTCGAAGGTTTTGCCCTCGCGATTGCGCAGGGGGAAGTGCCGCCCGCGCTGCGGGAAGTACGGCTACTGGCGCTGGACGTTGGCGCTCTGTTGGCCGGAGCCAGCATGAAAGGCGAGTTTGAATCGCGTCTGAAAGGGTTACTGGAAGAGGCCGGGCGCTCGCCGCAGCCGGTTATTCTGTTTGTCGATGAAGTCCACACTCTGGTGGGCGCGGGCGGCGCATCCGGCACGGGCGATGCCGCTAACCTGCTGAAACCGGCGCTGGCGCGCGGCACCCTGCGGACTATCGGCGCCACCACCTGGAGCGAATACAAGCGCCATATTGAGAAAGATCCGGCGCTGACCCGTCGTTTTCAGGTGTTGCAGATTGCCGAACCGGAAGAGATCCCCGCAATGGAAATGGTGCGTGGTCTGGTGGATACGCTGGAAAAACACCATAACGTACTGATTCTGGATGAGGCGGTACGTGCGGCGGTACAGCTTTCTCACCGCTACATTCCCGCCCGGCAGTTGCCGGATAAGGCTATCAGCCTGCTGGATACCGCCGCGGCCCGCGTGGCGCTGACGCTGCACACGCCGCCTGCCAGCGTACAGTTCCTGCGCCAGCAGCTAAAAGCGGCGGAAATGGAACGGTCGCTGTTGCAGAAGCAGGAAAAAATGGGGATTCAGTCAGATGAGCGGCGCGATGCGCTGACGGCGCGAATTTTCTCGCTCAACGATGAACTGACTGCATCCGAATCCCGCTGGCAGCGGGAGCTGGAACTGGTACATACGTTGCAGGAACTGCGTCTCGTAGAGCCAGATGCTGATGACAAAACCACGCTGCAACAGGCCGAAACGGCGCTAAGGGAGTGGCAGGGTGACGCGCCGGTGGTGTTCCCGGAAGTCAGCGCGGCGGTGGTCGCGGCGATTGTCGCCGACTGGACCGGTATTCCTGCCGGGCGCATGGTGAAAGATGAGGCCAGCCAGGTGCTGGAACTGCCTGCCCGACTGGCGCAACGCGTTACCGGGCAAGACGGCGCGCTGGCGCAGATTGGTGAACGTATTCAGACCGCCAGGGCGGGACTGGGCGATCCACGCAAACCGGTGGGCGTGTTTATGCTGGCCGGGCCGTCCGGTGTCGGTAAAACCGAAACCGCGCTGGCGCTGGCGGAGGCTATCTACGGCGGTGAGCAGAACCTGATTACCATCAATATGAGCGAGTTCCAGGAGGCTCACACCGTTTCCACGCTGAAAGGCGCGCCCCCCGGCTATGTGGGCTATGGCGAGGGTGGTGTGCTGACGGAAGCGGTGCGTCGCCACCCCTGGAGCGTAGTGCTGCTCGACGAGATCGAAAAAGCGCACCATGACGTCCATGAACTCTTCTATCAGGTGTTTGACAAGGGCGGGATGGAGGACGGTGAGGGAACACATGTCGATTTCAAAAACACCACGCTATTACTCACCACCAACGTGGGTTCCGACCTCATCAGCCAGATGTGTGAAGATCCGGCCTTAATGCCCGATGCTACGGGGCTTAAAGAGGCGCTAATGCCGGAATTGCGCAAGCATTTCCCGGCGGCATTTCTGGGCCGCGTGACGGTGATCCCTTACCTGCTGCTGGATGAAACGTCGCGTGGCGTGATTGCCCGTCTGCATCTTGACCGGCTGGTGACGCGGATGGGTGAACAGCACGGCGTGACGCTGATGTATAGCGAGGAACTGGTCGCACATATTGTGGCGTGTTGCCCAATGCATGAAACGGGCGCGCGGTTGCTGATTAGCTACATCGAACAGCACATTCTGCCACGACTGTCGCGCTACTGGTTGCAGGCCATGACGGAAAAAGCTGCTATCAGGCAGATTGATATCGGCGTTAATGGTGATGAGCAGATTGTTTTTGAGACAACCTCGCAGGAGGGAATATGCCAAAAGAGTTAAGTGGTGCGCAGTGGGTTTATGGCGTGACTAAGTTTGTCGGCGGAAATACAGATAAACCTCACTGGTCAATTGATGGGCATTAAATATGACATTACGTGACCCGGTGTTATTGACCCCTTTGCTAATGATGTTCGCTTTCAGTGTTCATGGCGAACCGCCTTTACCACAGGATGTGCAGCATTTTCTGAGCAATGCAGAGATGTGCCAGCATCTGGCCGGCGAATGGGATAGTTCTTTACCGGAAGAGGATAAAAAAGACATAGAAAAAGGCATTAATACCTGGTGTCCTCCGGCGAAAAAAGCACTTCCTGGGTTACGGGAAAAGTACAAACAAAACAAAGAGATTATAAAAAAACTCTCTGAGTATGATTTTTAAACTGTGCCGTTGCACCGCTGTCCGGGCGGTCGTCGGTAGATTGATAAGGAAATGAAAGAGTATGGCTATCAACAATAGTGCGCAGAAATTCATCGCGCGCAACCGCGCGCCGTGCGTGCAGATTGAATATGACGTAGAGATTTACGGCTCTGAGAAAAAAATCGAGCTGCCGTTCGTGATGGCGGTGCTGGCCGATCTGGCCGGGAAACCGCGTGAAGAACTGCCGCCGGTGACGGATCGCAAATTCCTCGATATTGATATTGATAACTTCAATGAGCGTATGAAAGCCATTGCGCCGCGCGTGGCGTTCGCCGTGCCGAATACGCTGACGGGTGAAGGTCAGTTGATGGTCGATATCACGCTGGAAAATATGGACGACTTTTCGCCGGCACAGATTGCCCGCAAGGTGGACGCCCTGAACCAGTTACTGGAAGCCCGCACTCAACTGGCGAACCTCCAGACCTACATGGATGGCAAGGCGGGGGCGGAAAATCTGGTCAATAAACTGTTGCAGGACCCGACTCTGCTGAAAACGCTGGCGAATGCGCCGAAATCGGCCGCTACCCAGCAAGATGTGTCAGCGGATAATGAATCAGCGGAATAACGTCGAATTTTTAAGGAATTTTCATGGCAAACAGTAATATGCAGGCAACCGACGCGGTTGCTCAGGATACCGTCTCCGCATCCGGTGAATTTGATGCGTTGCTGAATCAGGCCTTCCGACCCAAGACTACCCAGGCGGCAAAAGCCGTGGAAGCCGCGGTGCAGACGCTGGCGCAACAGGCGCTGGCGAACACGATCACAGTCAGCGATGACGCTTATAAAAGCATCAGCGCTATTATTGCGCAGATCGACTTTAAACTGACCGAACAGATCAAACTGATCCTGCAACATCCCGACTGGCAGAAGCTGGAATCCTCGTGGCGCGGTATGGAGCATTTGGTTTACAACACCGAGACCGACGAAAAGCTGAAAATCCGCTTCATGAATCTGTCAAAAGATGAATTGCGGCGCAACATGAAGCGTTACAAGGGCATCGCCTGGGATCAAAGCCCGATGTTCAAGAAACTGTATGAAGCCGAATACGGCCAGTTAGGTGGCGAACCTTATGGCTGTATCATTGCGGATTACTACTTCGACCATACACCGCCCGATGTGGATCTGCTTGGCTCTATCGCCAAAGTCGCCGCGTCGGCCCATGCGCCGTTTATTGCCGGGGCTTCCCCCTCGGTACTGCAAATGGACTCCTGGCAGGAGCTGGCGAATCCCCGCGACCTGACCAAAATCGTCACCCAGAACCTGGAATATGCGCCGTGGAACTCGCTGCGGGCTAGCGAAGACTCCCGTTATATTGGCCTGACGATGCCGCGTTTTCTTGCCCGCCTGCCGTATGGCGCAAAAACCAACCCGGTGGACGAGTTTGATTTTGAAGAAGATGCGGATGGTTCTGACCATACCAAATACGTCTGGAGCAACGCGGCCTACGCGATGGGCGTAAACATCAACCGTTCCTTCAAACACTACGGCTGGTGTACGTTGATTCGCGGTGTGGAATCAGGCGGTGCGGTGGAAAATCTTCCCTGCCATACCTTCCCGACTGACGATGGCGGCGTGGACATGAAATGCCCGACCGAAATCGCCATCTCTGACCGCCGCGAGGCTGAACTGGCGAAAAACGGTTTTATCCCGTTGATCCACCGTAAAAACTCAGACTATGCCGCCTTTATCGGCGCACAATCGCTGCAAAAACCACAGGAATACTACGATCCGGACGCGACGGCCAACGCCAACCTGTCCGCCCGTCTGCCGTACCTGTTCGCCTGCTCGCGCTTCGCTCACTTCCTCAAATGTATCGTCCGCGACAAAATCGGTTCCTTTAAAGAGCGTGAGGATATACAGCGCTGGCTAAATGAATGGATTATGAATTACGTCGACGCCGATCCGGTGAACTCCTCGCAAGAAACTAAAGCCCGTCGTCCGCTGGCTGCCGCTGAAGTAGTGGTGGAAGAGGTGGAAGGCAATCCAGGTTATTACGACGCGAAATTCTTCCTGCGTCCGCATTTCCAGCTTGAAGGGCTGACGGGATCGCTGCGCCTGGTGACAAAACTGCCGTCAGTGAAGCAGGGCAATGCCTGATGCATTTATTTTGTGAATGTTTAAGCGAGTGAAGTCAGAGAAGATAGAGAATATAAAGAGGGATATATGGCATATATTTACGGTTTGGTTGATTCGTTGCAAGGGAAAGATCAGGTCGGTGATGGGGAGTGTGTGACTTTAGTCAAGCAATATGCACATTTGGGGGTTACAGGAACCTGGAAGCAAGGGCGAAAGGTTTTTGGGGATAAGTCGATCCCCAGGGGGACAGCAATCGCAACTTTTGTTAATGGTAAATACCCAACTGGTGACGCTGTGCATAAACATGCGGCTTTCTATCTTGAACAGGATTCTAACTATATTTATGTTATGGATCAGTGGAAAAAGAAGAAAAAAATCTCGTCCCGCTCACTTTCTCGTAAAGGTGGGATACGTAGTGATGGCACATATCCGGATGCCAGTAACAATGCCGAAGCTTTTTATATTATTGAGTAGGAAATACATATTATGACCATAAGCTCAACTTTTCATCTGTTACCTGGTATTGTTCTGCTCTTTTCACAATATGCTGTAGCCTGGGAAGTCAGTTGTCCGGCTGTTATTGATACTCAGTCTTCTGCTGTGAGCCTGAAGTCTGATGTCCCAGCGCCGTGGCAGCTTTCTCCTCGATATATGTCGCGTTTATGGTTAAGTAGTATTGGGGTAACGCAGGGTAAACCTGAAAACCTGATGGATCTCAAACCAGAGACTAAAAAAGTAAACGGTGAAAATTGGTCTGTATGGGAAACAGAACGTGTTAGCGATAAAGAAACCGATCGCTATTGGGTTTCGTGCATTTATGGTCATGAACAGATATGGTTGGCGCAACCAATACCTGCTTCTTCTACTCGCTGTAAGACCCGTGATTTTGAGGGGGCGCCAGAAGACCAGTCTGTATCTTTTATCTGTAATTAGCAATTTGAAACGTGAAAATTTCAGTACAGATTATGGTTTTTATTATCGGAAGCTATGAGGCATTATTTATATGCATTAAATAATGCAAACTCATAAAATAACTAAATACATTATCGGTATCGGAAAAATATACAGTCTTCTGTTGTCCTGAAATTATTGGAGAGGAATTCTGTACGGCAATGATTTATCTATAAACAAAGATGTAGATAAAATCAGATTAATTTTAAGTAAAACTTAACAAGGATATAAAAATGGCTTATGACATTTTTTTGAAAATTGACGGCATTGACGGCGAGTCAATGGATGACAAACACAAAAATGAAATTGAAGTACTGGGCTGGCGCTGGAATATTCATCAGGAATCCACCATGCACGCCGGTAGTGGCCTCGGCTCCGGTAAGGTCTCTGTCACTAATCTGGAATTCGAGCATTATATCGATCGCGCCAGCCCGAATCTGTTCAAATACTGTGCCTCCGGTAAGCACATTCCGCAGGCCATTCTGGTTATGCGTAAGGCTGGCGGCAACCCGTTGGAGTACCTCAAGTACACCTTTACCGATCTGATCGTTGCGGTCGTTTCACCTAGCGGTAACAGAGAAGGCGAAATCGCGTCTCGCGAGCGGATTGAGCTCTCCTTCAGCACCGTGAAGCAGGAATACGTGGTGCAGAACCAGCAGGGTGGCAGCGGCGGCACCATCACCGCAGGCTACGACTTCAAGGCCAACAAAGAAATTTAACGGTTGTTTTTCCGGCCAGATTTATATCTGGCCGGATTTATTGTTTTGATTTTAAAGGAATTTACAGTGAATAAATGGCGTAACCCCACTGGGTGGTTATGTGCGGTAGCTATGCCTTTTGCACTGCTCCTGCTTTCCGGATGCAGTCGCTACCTGACCCCTAATCGCAGCGGCCTGGCCTGAGCGTGAAAGCGTTTTACAAGGTGAATTCTGACAATCAGAAGAAAGCGACGTCCATGAAGATACGTGTTGAGAATTAATGACCTACACAGAATTTTTAGAGGGTAAGTAAAATGAACAGACCTTCATTCAATGCAGCGTGGCTAGCTTTTAGGAAGGTGAATCATTCCGTCGCTGATGTGGGTAGCATTATTGGTGGAAACGTTGGGAAAAATATAACTGGTGGTTATTTTCAAAATGCCTGCCCTATTCGAATGGGCTATGTTTTGAATGCGACAGGATTCCCAATAGCCCGTAACTCTCCGTATGCAAAGGTTAGTGGTGCCGATAATAAATTCTATATTTATCGAGTGAATGATATGATTGATCATCTTACTCATACTATGGGCAAGCCCGATCTTATTGTTAATAATCCGAAACAGAGTGACTTTATAGGGAAGAAAGGAATTATCGTAGTAAAAGGGCATGGCTGGAGCAATGCCAGAGGACACGTTACATTATGGAATGGCAGTATCTGTTCAGATCAGTGCCACTTATTAAATGACCCAGATAATGGACCATTTGTTCCTGAAGTTGGGACTCTGTGGATACTGCCGTGAAATGGTTAATATTAGTTACTTTCAGCATAAGTGGAATGCTGGTATGGCAGCCATCCTTTGCACAAGAAGCATTGACCACACAATATTCACAGTCGGAACTCTTAAAAAACTGGGCGCTGAGTCATTGTCTGGCATTAGTATACAAAGATGATGTCGTTAAAAACGATGCCAGAGCTACGGCCAGTGCTTACCTTGAATATGGTAAACAATCTGTGGAGATTTACCATGAAATTGATGAGATTGCGAAAAAATATTCAGGGTTGAAATATAACGGCTCGATATCATCAGATTTTAATACCATGAAGTGCATAGATTTTATCCACGACAGGGAATTAAATGAATTAATTAAAAGGCGTGTCGAGAAGTAAAATTCAAAGATATTAAAAGCATACGTTCTCTTGCTCTGATGAATTTATGGGTAAGAAAGAGCTGTACAGGAATAGTTAATCTGTTCACCTAATAAAGCAGATAAATCAGGGCTTAATTTAGGTAGTTAAAAGGATAGTAGATATGTCTTATGACATTTTTCTGAAAATTGACGGCATCGACGGCGAGTCAATGGATGACAAACACAAAAATGAAATTGAAGTACTGAGCTGGCGCTGGAATATTCATCAGGAATCCACCATGCACGCCGGTAGCGGTCTCGGTTCCGGTAAGGTCTCCGTCACTAATCTTTCATTTGAACATTACATCGATCGCGCCAGCCCGAACCTGTTCAAATACTGCTCTTCCGGTAAGCACATTCCGCAGGCCATTCCGGTTATGCGTAAGGCTGGCGGCAATCCGCTGGAGTACCTCAAGTACACTTTCACAGATCTGATTATTGCAATGGTATCGCCCAGCGGAAGCCAGGGAGGGGAAATTGCGTCTCGCGAATCAATTGAACTCTCCTTCAGCACCGTGAAGCAGGAATACGTGGTGCAGAACCAGCAGGGTGGCAGCGGCGGCACCATCACCGCAGGCTACGACTTCAAGGCCAACAAAGAAATTTAACGGCTATTTTTCCGGCCAGATGTTATGTCTGGCTGGTTTTATTGTTTTGATTTTAAAGGAATTTACAGTGAATAAATGGCGTAACCCCACTGGGTGGTTATGTGCGGTAGCTATGCCTTTTGCACTGCTCCTGCTTTCCGGATGCGGCAGTAGCGATGCGTTACCTGACCTCGAATCACAGCGCCTCGACCTGAGCGTGAAAGCCTCCGATAAGGTGAATCCTGACAATCAGAAGAAGGCCGCGCCCATTGAGATACGTGTTTATGAACTAAAAAATGACGCCGCTTTCACGACAGCCGATTACTGGTCGCTCCATGACAACGACAAATCCGTCCTTACCGACGATTTAGTGCGTCGCGACAGCTTTATTTTGCGTCCCGGCGAAGAGAAAAAACTGCGTCGCCCGCTGAATGCGCAGACCACGGCAATCGGCGTACTGGCCGGATACCGTAACCTGGCCAAATCGGTCTGGCGGGTAACCTACAAAATCCCGGAAGCCCCGGAAAAAGCCTGGTACAGCAGCTTCATACCGGGGAAAGGAAAAGTGCAGTTGGAGGCGGAACTGGAACAAAGCGCCATTGTAATTACGGAACGGGATAAATGAATTATGAGCTGGAATGACCGCGTAGTCTGGAGTGAAGGACAATTTTTACTGCCGCAGATGTTTCAGCAGCAAGAGCGTTATCTGGAACATGTCATGCATTACCGTAGCCTGCCGCTGACCCCCTTTTTCTGGGGATTCAGCCACTACAATATTGATGGCGAAGCGCTGAACATCGGTAAACTGATACTGAAAGAGGCATCAGGGATTTTTCCTGACGGCACGCCGTTTAACGCACCGGACCACACCCCGCTGCCGCCGCCGCTGACCATCCTGCCGGAGCACCTGAACCAGCAGATTTGTCTGGCGGTACCGGTACGCGCGCCGAACAGCGAAGAAACTACGTTTGACAATAACCCGGAATCACTGGCGCGTTTCTCGGTACATGAACACGACATCCGCGACGCCAACTCGCTGGGACGTGGCGCGCAGTTATTACAGCTCAGTCACCTGCGCCTGCGGCTGCTGCCGGAAAAAGCGGTGACGGGCGCCTGGATTGGCCTGCCGCTGACCCGCATCACCGGGCTAAACCCTGACGGGCGGATAGATATCGACCACGACCTGATCCCGCCCATCATTAATTATCAGGCCAGTTCGCTGATGTGTACCTGGCTGTCGTGGATCAACGATCTCATCCGAATGCGGGCCGATTCGCTGGCGGAACGGCTGACAGGCAGCGACAACCACGGCCATGAAGCAGCGGAGGTCTCCGATTACCTGCTGCTGCAAATTCTCAATCGCTTTGAGCCGCTGCTGACTCACCTGGCGAAAACCCCGCTGGCCCCGGAAGTGTTGTATCGCTACCTGTCCGAACTGGCCGGGGAACTCTCCACGTATGTGCGTCCACAAACGCGACGGCCCGCTGAATACAAAGAGTACAAACACCTGACGCCCTATGCCGGGTTGAAATCACTGGTTGATGAGGTGCAGTTCCTGCTGAATGCGGTACTGATCCGGGGCGCGCAGCGCATCGAACTGAAAGAGGGGACTTACGGCATCCTGAATGCGGTGGTGGCTCCTTCCGATCTTGCCGATTTCAGCACGCTGGTACTGGCGATAAAGGCTTCAATGCCGACCGATGTGCTACTGCAACATTTTGCCGCCCAGACCAAAATCGGGCCATCCGATCGCCTGCCGGAACTGATCCGCTCGCATCTGCCGGGGCTGGCTTTGCAGGTTCTGCCTGTACCACCGCGCCAAATCCCGTTTCAGGCCGGATACATCTATTACGACATCCGCCGCGAGGGAGCATTGTGGGAACACATTGCCCGTTACGGCGGGATGGCCATGCATACCGCCGGGGAATTTCCGGGGCTGGAGACAGAACTGTGGGGAGTGCGCGATAAATGACAGACAGTACCCTGACGCCGCCAGCGGCGGACATGATGTCCTTTTTGTCCACCACGCCGGAACATAAGGACAGTGAATATGAAACGCCGGTACACACCAGCCAGCGCACGGAACTCAATGTCATCGTTGAAGACGGTCCGGACAGCAAACTCCGGCTGGCTGAAATCAGCGCGGCGGCTAACCCGTTGCTCGCCGCTGCCCGGCCTTTATTGTGCGCTCTCGCAGCCATGCCCGCTAAACTGGATGCGGCCCTGGTAGAGCCTTACCGTAATCTGCTGGTACGCGAGATGCATCTGTACCAGACATTATGCGATCAGGCGAACCTGCGGCGCGAGCACGTACTGGCGGTACGTTACTGCCTGTGTACGGCGCTTGATGAAGCCGCCAATAACACAACCTGGGGACGGCGCGGCGTCTGGGCCGGAAAAAGCCTGCTGGTAACATTTCATGGTGAAAGCGAAGGCGGGATAAAACTTTTCCAGATCATCGGGCGTCTGGCGGCCAGCTTCCAGGAACATGGCAACGTACTGGAGGTTATCTACCACCTGCTGGGGCTGGGATTTGAAGGCCGCTACAGCGTGCAGCCAGACGGGCGTAAGCAACTGGACAATATTCGTCAGCAACTGCTGACACAGCTTTCACAGCGTCGCGATCCGGTCATGCCCGCGCTCTCGCCTGACTTTCAGGGGGCGATAAGCGGACGACTGCGGCGGATGCGCCGGGTGCCGGTCTGGCTGAGCGCCGGGATAGCCCTGTTGGCGATGCTGACGCTGTTTGGCCTTTACAGCCACCGGATGGATGTGCAGACCGTCACCGTACAACAGCATATTGATGCGATTGGTATAAAACTGCCGCCGCCGCCCGTGCCGGTTCATAAGCTGCGGCTGAAAATCCTGCTGGCAAACGAAATCGCCCGTGGCCTGCTGACCGTGGACGAAGATGACCAGCACAGTAGGGTGGTCTTCCGTGGCGACGCCATGTTTGTACCGGGACAAAAAACGGTGAGTGACGCAATCCGGCCAGTGATTAACAAAGCGGCGCGGGAAATCGCCCGCGTGGGCGGCGCAGTCACTGTAACGGGTCACACTGACAGCCAGCCCATTCATTCGGCTGAATTCCCATCCAACCTGGTGCTGTCGGAAAAACGGGCGGCGGAAGTTGCGGCGTTGCTGACCTCCGGCGGCGTACCTGCCGGACGGGTACATATCGTCGGCAAGGGCGATACGGTGCCGGTGGCGGATAACGGCAGTAAAGCCGGGCGGGCGAAAAACCGTCGGGTGGAAATTCTGGTAGTGGAGTGAATGAATGATAAAAAAATCGACCTATGATGTGTCTCATCATTCGGCAATATGTGGCGTGACGGGGGATTATTATCGGATCTCAGCGACATATCACATAAAACGATCTATCCGTGTTTTTTTGATCATTTTATGTTGTTTATTACCCGGTGGCGTTTTTGCCGGGTCCCTGATTAACGCAGGATTAATTTCCCCCGATAATGTCAACCTCAGTATACGGGATTTTCTGGGGTTTTATGCCAGTGATAACTTACAGGAAAAAGATAATACACTGATGTATGTGTTGGGGGTAGCGGATGCCACAGAAGGTAAGACGTGGTGTGGATATGGTCAGGTTGACAGTATAACAATAAACCATACTGTGCTGGCCTGGCTTGATCGGTACTCTGTGAAAAAGCCTGATGCAAGAGCTTCGGTGCTGATAGAGGAAGCATTAGTTAAAAATTTCCCCTGTCAGGGGACTGAACCCTCCGTAAAAATTGCTTCCCGGTCATCTCCTGTGTTATCCCTGACGCCGGATGCGCTTAATCTTTCAGGTAATGACTTTTTTAAATTTTGGGTATCTGGTAATCAACTGGATAAACTCAGGGCGGGTATCTATCTGCTTGGCGTGGAGGATGCAACGGAGAAAAAACTATGGTGTGGATACGATTTATTTAAGACGCTAACATTAAATGAAATTGTCTATGTTTTTCTTAAAAATAAAACACATAAAGAACTTAATTCTCGCGCGGCTGAGCTTATCATAAATAAATTAATAGAGTATCCCTGTAAGATATAAAATCATTCAAGTTGCATCAAGGCGGCAAGGGAATGAATCCCCAGGAACGTACATTAGTTCGTGACTGGGGTGAGCGAGGAAAGCCAACGCACATGCAGCCTGAAGTATGACAGGTATACCCTGTGATAATGTTATCGCTGCCAGTTCAGATAAGTATTGGTGGTAAAGTCTTGGTAGTAAGGGATTGATATGTTTAAGATAATGGTCTGTCTGTTGGTGGGTATTCCTGCCATTTCTTATGCGCACGATTATGGGTGTGCTACGGTTGGAGCATCAATGGAGTCATCATTATTTGATGCCATAAAAAATGACCTGAATATAGATGTCGCTACTATTATAAAGGATAAAACAAAGGTAGAGATTCTTGATATCTCACTTGTATCTAAGGTCTATGCAGAATCTCTGGCCAGGATGGATTACGAAAAAGATAAGGCCAAAAATAAAGTGGCAATATTAGATAAAAAATCCTATTTCGATAGTTACTATGAAAATCAGGTTAAATCTATCGTGGCAAAATATACCTATATTAACAAAGATAAAGAAAAAGATATTTTCATTGCATCCAGCTTCATGAATGCTGATGAGTGTTCTGTAAGATTTAATGGTTATATTACTTTATCCAGGGAATTTTAAAATATTGATTATTGGGTGGCGAGTCGAAATATAATGCAAAAATTTCTTAGTCTGCTTTTTTCCCGGCGCGCGCTGGCGATTGTGGGCGTTCTGGTTCTGGCGCTGCTGGTCTGGTTTGTCGGGCCGCTGGTGTCATTTGATACCCTGCGCCCGCTGGCCTCCGTGGGCAGCCGGGTGGTGACCATTGCCCTGTTGCTGATGTTGCTGGTACTGTGGCTGGTCAACTGGTCGATGAGTATCATCGGCATCAGTGTCCTGTGCCTGGCGATTGGCTTCGTCACACCGCTGCTGGCCCTGGGCGATGTCCATCCGTTTGCGCCGCTGTGGGTCCGCCTGACATTAATTGGTTTCATCCTGTTGGTGTATGCGCTGTACGGCCTGTACCGGCTGTGGCGTGCGCTGCGTATGGATGAACAACTGCTGCGTCGCTTCCTGCATCCGCGCGGGGAAGAGGTACCGGTGGCAGGCGAGATCAAAGCCGACCTGCGCACCGTCAACCATATTGTCACGCAGGCCATCCGGCAGCTGCGGGTGGATATGCCTGGCTGGCGTAAAATCTTCGAGGGTAAACGCTTTCTGTATGAGCTGCCGTGGTTCATGGTGGTCGGCAGTCCCGGCGACGGCAAAACCACGGCCCTGCTGAACACCGGATTGCAGTTCCCGCTGGCGGAGCAAATGGAGCAGACTTCGCGCATCCTGACAGTACCGGGTGGCGGCACGCTACACTGCGACTGGTGGTTTACCAACGAAGCGGTGTTGATTGATACCGCCGGACGCTACGCCCGCCACGATGACGGTGGTGAAGCGAGCGCCGCGCAGCGTAACGCCGGAGAGTGGCAGGGCTTTCTCGGTCTGCTGCGTAAACATCGCCCCGGCGCGCCGCTTAACGGCGTGATCCTGACGCTAAACGTGGCGGATTTAACCGCACAGTCACCGGCGGAACGCCTGGCGGCCTGCGCCGCTCTGCGGGCGCGACTGGCAGAACTGCGCGAGACCCTGGGGATTCGCTTTCCGGTCTATCTGGTGGTCACCAAAATGGATTTGTTGCCGGGGTTCAGCGAATATTTTCGCACGCTGACCAGCCATCTTCGCGCACAAATCTGGGGCTTTACGTTGCCGTACAGCCGCAGGCGAAAAGCGGGCGACCCGCAGGCGCTGCACGCCGCCTGCGCGCAGGAGCTGGCGCGCCTGACGCTGCGGCTGGATCAGGGACTGGATACCCGGTTACAGGAAGAGTACGACCTTAAAAGCCGCCAGCGGCTGTATACCTTCCCGCGTGAGTTCGCCGCCCTCGGCGAGCCGTTGCTGGAGGCTATTGAACAGATCTTCCTCGATTCAAAATTCGATGCCACGCAACTGAATAACACGCTGCGCGGGGTGTTTTTCACCAGTGCCGCGCAGGCGCAGGCCGACGCCGTGGCCGACCAGTTGAGTATCTGGCAGCGCTTTGTCCGGGCGATAAAAACCGCCCGTGGCGAATCATCCGCCTCTCTCCCACACGCTCTGCCGGACGGCAACCGCAGCTACTTTCTGCATGATCTGCTAACACAGTTTATTTTCCGTGAAGCGCACCTGGTGGAGCCAAACCTCCAGTGGGCCTGGCGTTACCGCCTGCTGCGCCTCGGCGGGCACCTGCTGGTACTGGTGCTGGCATTCCTGTTGTGGCAGGGGATGCAGACCAGCCAGCAGACCAACGGCGACTATCTGAATGAAATCAGCGCCCGCGCGACCCGGCTGGACGGCGAGGTGAAAGCCTACACCGGTAAACCGGCGATGGCTCCCGTCCCGGCACTGCTGGACAGCGCAAGGGAACTGTCCGCCTGGCCGGAACTGGACCCGGACGCGCCGCCGCTGACCTGGCGCTACGGCCTGTACAGCGTACCGCCGGTAACCGACAGCGTGGCGTCGCTGTACAACCGCCTGCTGGATCAACTGCTGCTGCCGCCGCTGGTGAAACGGATGGAGTATGTGCTGGCGGACGCCATTGCCCGTCAGGACAGTAAAGCGGCCTACGATGCCCTGCGCATCTATCTGCTACTGAATCTGGATAAAGATCACGAAGATAAATACAACGCGGCGGAGATCCAGTCGTGGGTGATTAACGATCTGGGGAACAGCGACAGCGTGGCCGGGTTCGGCGGGCGCGCCGCCGTGCTGACGCATATCGAAGCGCTGTTTGACGGCAGCCGGGTGGTGCATTCACCGTATGAGAAAGATGAGGCGCTGATCCGCCAGGCGCGGGCATTCCTCGACGGTCACACCAGTACCGAGCGTATCTATGCGCGGGCGCTGGCGGCGATGGAGAGCGAAGCGCCGCAGGAGTTCACGCTGGTACGCGCTGTGGGCGCGGATGCGGGAACGGTGTTTGTGCGTAGCAACGGCGCGCCGCTGGATCGGGGCGTGCCGGGTATTTTTACCCGTGAAGGTTACCGGGAGCTGTTCGACAAACGATTACCGGAATTTGTGGCGGCGGCGACGGCGAACGATGGCTGGGTGATGGGCCGGGAGAGTACGCCAAAAAAGCTGACTGACAGCCTGCGCAGCCAGATACCGGGGCAGGAGCAGTCTGTCGCCCGCGAAGTCCGCCGTTTGTACCTGACAGAATATGCCCGCCGCTGGCAGGATTTTCTGGACAGTATCCATAGTATTAACAGTGCCGGGGAAGAGGGCAGTTCCGGCCTGGCCTATGATTTACAGGTGCTGCGCACCCTGGCGTCACCGGACTCACCGCTGATGCGGCTGGGAAAAGCGGTGGTGGAGCAGACCACGCTGGCGCCGCCGCCGGACCCGCAGGCCAGACAGAAACAGCTGGCGCAGCGCGCGTCCGGTAACGCGGGGAAAGTGGTACAGACGGCAAAACTGTTCCAGGATATTCACCCGGAAGAACGGCTGGAAAAAACGCTGGTGGATGATCGTTTCGCCGCGCTGCGCGAGGTCATTGCCGGGCGGACGGACGGCGGACAGAGCGGCGGTGGGACGATGCAGATCGCTTCGCTGCTGACCATGCTCAACGAGTATTACACCCAACTGACCATTGCTGATAGCGCGCTGGCGGCGGGGACGTTGCCAGCGCGCATTACTGCCGCAGACAAGTTGCAACTGGAGGCGGCGAAACTGCCCGCGCCGCTGAAAAACATCCTGCTGGATCTGACGAAGCAGGGAACGCGCAAAATCAACGCCGGGACCGGCGATGTGCTGAACACCCAGATGGAGGCGATGATGGGCGACGACTGCCGTGACGCCATCGACGGGCGCTATCCGTTCGCCGACAGCCCGCAGGAGGTCAGCGCCGAGGACTTTAACCGCATCTTCGCCAGCGGCGGCGTACTGGATGCTTTCTGGAGCAAACAACTGGCTCCGCTGGCGGACACCGCCAGCGACCCGTGGCGCTACAAACCGACCGAAGGCAACATGACATTGCAGGGGCCGGATTTAACGCCGTTTCAGCAGGCGAAGCAGATCCGCAGCGTGTTTTTTAACAGCGAGGGCGGGAAAAAATTTTCCTGGTCGATGCAGATTAGCGTGGTGGATATGGACCCGGCCATCACGGAACTGGTGATTGATATCGACGGCCAGGTGCTGCGCTACGCCCATGGTCCGGACCGGCCCCTGAAAGTGACGTGGCCGGGACCGCGCAACGGCTCGATGGCGGAAATCACCGCCAGCCCGCGTATTCGCCAGGACACCTCAACGCTACTGACCGGCGGGCCGTGGGCGCTGTTTCATCTGCTGGACGCCGGAATGGTACAGGAAACGGCGGTGCGGGGGCGTCAACTGGTGGAATATGATTTTGACGGTCGCCGGGTGGTGCTGGAAATCACCGCCGGGCGGGATTTTAACCCGGTCAGCCGGGAGCTGTTGCAGAACTTCAGTTGTCCGGCGAGGGCGTTGTAATGCGCCGGCCAGCGGTGGTATCAGCCCCGGCGATGTTCGGCAGGCTGCCGGACCAGCGCGACTATGTGCGCTGGCGAGTGGGCGCTGAAGAGGGACGAATATGGCAGGACTGGCTGAACCGCCAGACGTGGGTGGGCAGCGGGCGGCATATCGTGTTGCCGGGAGGCCAGACGACCGATGAAGAGCGTGACGGCTGGATGCACCTGTCGCCGCGTGGCGAACATGATATGCCCGCGCCGGAACACCATCCGCTGCCGTGGAGCTTTGTGATGTCGCCGGGATTTTTGCCGATGGGTGGGACGACTGACTGGCTGACCGGAGTGCTGATGGCGTCACGGGATAGCGTGGGACGCCCGTGGCCGCTGGTGATTTACCAGCGTTGCGGTCGGGAGTGGCTGGACGAGAGTTTGCAGGAGACGCAGGGCTGGCTGTACTGGCTGGCGAGGCTGGCGGCGCAGCATATCACGCCGGACACGATGCGGCGCGGGCGGCTAACGGAGCAGGTGGACCAGCTATGGGCGATGTGGCAGCCGGGGCCGTGGTGGGCGCAGTGGCTGCGCGGGTTACGACGAACATCGCAGCGCAGCCGGGAACTGACCGGGCTGCCGGATGAAGCACCGGTAGTAGAACTGCCGGGCGTGCGTTATCTGCCGTGGCCGGGCTGGCCGGGTAAGACGCTGGGGCAGGCAACACCGGGGCAAGGCTGGTTCTGGCAGCAAAACAGTGAAGGGCGGTATGTGGATGCGCTGCGACTGGCGGAGAAATAATGAACATGGTGGTTTTAAAAACACCTGCTAAGGAATGAAGAAATGGGTAATTATGATAAAGCGTGTAATAACACAGAGGCGGTAAGGTTTATTCAAAAATATAAGAATGATTGTGAGATAATCGCTAATCAACTTGAAGTGCCAGTGGAATTTATACTGGCGGTTGCAGCAAAGGAAAGTCGTTATGGGCAGGGAAGGATTGCAACTGAATATAATAATTTTTTTCAATGCATGGTCCGGCACCATTGCAGTTGAGTAAAGTTCATCCTCAGGGAAGTCACGACGTGTGGGTTGCCACCTATACGTCTTTTTTAAATTGCGCGAAATCATTCGCCATCAGGTTTGGTAGTGCAGTCAGAAAGATAAAGGACCCTAAACAATTTGCACAAGCATTGATTGAGTCACGATTTAATTCAGGTAAAAGTAGTAATGGAGGGCATACCGGATACGCCAGTGAACTGGTGGCTATGATTGGTATGGTTAAGCGGAGAATGGCATGTTCAGTAAAATAGTGTCATTGCTTTTGTTTACTATTTTATCCGTGAGCAGTTATGCCCAGGTTCTTGTATCAAATATCCCGGTGTTTGATTTGACTAAATTAAATCAGGAAGGGCTTACCGAGACACAGGCTCAGGCATTATTGGTTTTATCATTAAAAAATAAAAAATATAATATTACATTGCCTGGCGTTTTTATGGACGAGGCTTTAAAAAATGATCAGGGTAAACCATTTCATTCTGGATATTATAGCTTTGGTGTGGGCTATGACTCTCCTTCTGCCGGTGCTACGGATATCTGGGGATTATTCTCCGTCAGTCCGAAAACAGGAGATGTCTGGGAAGAATATTCATGTGAGAGAATATCATTTCCGGCGCTACAAAAAATACAACAAGAAATAATGAAAAAAACTGGCGCGACATTTGCCAGTGAAGTGGTACAGCGCCGGGGGCTGGGCTGTACAGATGAATAGCGGGGTAGTTGGAGCTATCGGGCATACGTTACTTGTCAGAGCAAGGCTGGCGGAGAAATAATGAACATGGTGGTTTTAAAAACATCTGCTAAGGAATGAAGAAATGGGTGCTTATGATAAAGCGTGTAATAACGTGGGTGCGGTAAGATTTGTCCATGAGCACATGAAGGTTTGTGAGATAATTGCAAAAGAGCTTGACGTACCGGTAGAGAATATACTGGGTCTTGCTGCTGCCGAAAGTCAATATGGTACAGGTCGTATTGCCAGGGAATATAATAATTACTTTTCTCTCCAGGCTCCTGCATCATTTCAGTCAGGTCGGGTTCATCCAAAGGATAGTAACAAAACTTGGGTGGCTATTTTTTCTTCGTTTTCAGTTTGTGCGCGATCTTTTGCTGTCAAGTATGGTGACGCTGTTCGGGGGAAAAAAGATGCTCTGGCCTTCTCTGAAGCTCTGGTAGCTGCTGGGTTTAATTCAGGATCTCATATTACTGGTGGTACGGATAATTACGCCAGGATAACTGCTGGAATAATTATTATGGTCGGCCGGAGAATGGCATGCCCCGTAAAATAATGCTTGTTTTTTTTCTCTTTATATCTGAGGTCTGTTATGCCCAAGTGGTTGTATCTGAATTTAATTTGTCAGATATAAATCGCGGTGGAATGACGAAAGCACAGGCAGAAAAACTACTCATTATTGCACTTAAATATCAAAAATATGATTTATCGCTGGATGGCGTTTTTGTTGACGGTGATTTGCAGGATAAACACGGAAATCCTCCCCATCCAGGATATTATGATTTTAGCCTTGGCTATGATACACCGACTGCCGGAGCAATAGATTATTGGGGACTGTTTTCAGTAAGTTCTCAAACTGGTGATATATGGGAAATAAATAAATGTGAGAGAGTTATATTTCCGCAGTTGCAAAAAATACAACAAGAAATAATGAAAAAAACTGGCGCGACATTTGCCAGTGAAGTGGTGCAACGGCGAGGGCTGGGCTGTACAGATGAATAGCGGGATAGTTGGATCTACCAGGCATACGTTACCTGCCAGGGCAAGGCTGGTTCTGGTAGCAGAACAGTGAAGGGCGGTATGTGGATGCGCTGCGACTGGTGGGGGAAAACAGGTAAAGGATTTTATATGAGTAAACGTGAAGAAATTAAAGGTAATCAGAAGCTTGATGAACTCAAATTTGGCATTGTATATACCGAAGTGTTGGGTTGGCTTGATATGGGACATGCCGGTGGTGACGATATTTCCCTGCTAAAACAGCAATTTGATGCGGGTGAAAGCTCCGGTAATAAATATTACTCAGTGATATATAAACAGAATATGCGAATCAGAAGTAAAACACTGAGGCAGGAAATGGGGACAGGAAAATTCACTCGCTGGGAAATCCAAAGAGGACGTACTCAGGATGAAATTAATAGCATCATGCTGGCGATGATGATGAATACAGCATTGAAGTTTGAGGCGTATCAAAGCTTGAAAGCATTTTCATGGCATACAGATAGTGGATTTAGTGGTGAAGATTTGGTTTCAGATCTTTTTGGTTTTTATCGTTTTATGATCCCGGGGAAATACAGTAGTTTGGTTCGTCCCGTCAGTTATAATGATGCGGTTAGTCGCTGGGATTTTTACGGACCTGTTGGCAGTTTTAAAAATGATGGGTTTCGACCCATTCTGTTTCCTGATCCGAAGGATCCCTGTGTCAAACATAAACCTTATAAGGTAAATTTGCCACATTTTATGACATGGATCCAACCGTGGAGTGATTTTACATCGGGTAAGATAAGAATCATAACTAATGATGGAACATCATTTTCTTTTTTACCCATATAGGATGTATATAAACATGCAAGGGATGAGAATTTTCAGACGTCTTTTTTTATGGTTTATCCTTGCCGTATTTTCTATGCTTTTTATCGCTTGTATTTTTATATATATGATTTCATCAGGAATGAATGATGGTGGAGTTTATACGGAAAATGACTTTTTAAAATACCACATGCTTACTGATCCTGACATATTAAATAGTCCTAAAGTATCTGAGAAATATTATTTTGAATACCATCCAGGTGATGGTTATCCACTTTCAAACTCCATAGTATTTAGTGAGGGGACAGATGTGGAGCCTTTGAAAAGATATCTCTCAGAGCTGGGGTATAAATTACATAAGCGCATTCTCAATAAGAATGAAATTGTATGGGAGAGTCGTTGTTCGATAAATCAGTCATCATCGTTTTATCTTTCAGTTAACTATACAGAAAATAGTGTTCAGCTTGAAAAAGAAATTTGTTATTAGCAGATGACTACATTCCTCAGAAGGATCCATTATGAGTTTTGTATCCACGGGTAATAAAACTGTCGGGAGCGATCGGCCAGCTATCACTACGCCGCCAATTGTCGGAGAAAATAAGGGTGTTAGTTCAGATGCCGTCGTAGCCAGTGTTACTGACGCAGCCGAACAAATGGCAGAACAGGCAGTGGAATCGTTGTTTGGCGACTTACCGGAACCATCAGGACTGGTAAAAGCAGCAGTGGCAGCAGCGCAGGCTACCGCTGTGGCGGCAGGGATATCGGATATAGCTGGTGCCGCACAGGACGTAATGTCATCCCTTATCTCCGGACCGGGAGTGCATAACGTTACGGTAAGCGGCAGTGCCGTGCCGCCGCAGATGTTGTTGTTTGCCAGCCTTAATGGCTCGGAAGCACTGGGAACCTTGTTTACTTATGTGGTACAGCTAAAAACGCCCGACACCCTGAATCTGGGCTATGTCTCCCCGGCGGCCAACCTGCCGCTCAAACCGATGGTGGGCAAAGATCTGTGCGTCAACATCGAACTGGATGGTGGCGGTAAACGACATATCAGCGGGCTGGTCACGGCGGCGCGGGTGGTGGGCCATGAAGGGCGTTCGGTTACCTATGAGCTGCGTATGGAGCCGTGGCTGAAACTGCTGACCCATACCAGCGACTACAAAGCATTCCAGAATAAAACCGTGGTGGATATTCTGGATGAGGTTCTGGCGGAATATCCCTACCCGGTGGAAAAGCGGCTGGTGGAAAGCTACCCGGTACGCACCTGGCAGGTGCAGTACGGTGAAACTGATTTTGATTTTCTTCAGCGACTGATGCAGGAGTGGGGCATCTACTGGTGGTTTGAGCACAGCGAGGACAGCCACACGCTGGTGCTGGCGGATGCCATCAGCGCCCACAAAGCATGTCCGGACTCGCCGCTGGTCGAGTGGCACCAGGAAGGGCTGAAGCTGGACAAGGAGTTTATCCACACTATCACGGCAAACGAGAGTCTGCGGACTGGCCAGTGGGTGCTGGATGATTTCGATTTTACGAAGCCACGTTCATTGCTGGCAAACACCGTGGCAAACCCGCGTGAAACCGGTCATGCCACCTACGAGCATTATGAGTGGCCGGGAGACTACTTCGACAAGAGTGAAGGCGAGATGCTGACGCGCATTCGTATGGAAGCGCAGCGCAGCCCCGGCAGTCGGGTGCTGGGGGGAGGGAATATCCGCACACTCATGACCGGTTATACCTTCACGCTGGAAAACTATCCCACTGCCGAAGTCAATCAGGAATACCTGCTGATGCAGACCTTGCTGTTTGTGCAGGACAACGCGCAGCACAGCGGGCAGAACCAGCACTTTACCTTTTCCACCCGTTTTGAACTGCACCCCACCCGCGAGGTGTACCGCCCGCAGCGAACCATCAGCAAACCCCACACCAAAGGGCCGCAGAGCGCCATCGTCACCGGCCCGGCGGGCCAGGAAATCTGGACGGATCAGTACGGGCGGGTAAAGGTACAGTTTGGCTGGGATCGCTACGGCAAAATGGATGAAAACAGCTCCTGCTGGATACGCGTCAGCTACCCGTGGGCGGGCAAAGGCTTCGGGATGATCCAGATCCCGCGTATCGGCCAGGAAGTGCTGGTGGATTTCAAAAACGGCGATCCGGATCTGCCGATCATCGTGGGGCGTACCTACAACCAGGACACCATGCCGCCGTGGGGACTGCCGGGCGCGGCAACACAGAGCGGGATATACAGCCACACTATCGGCGGCGGACCGACCAATGCCAACGCCCTGCGTTTTGAAGATAAACCCGGTAGTGAAGAGGTCTGGCTACATGCTGAAAAAGATCAGCGTATTGAAGTTAATAATAATGAAAGTCACTGGGTGGGGAATAATCGGGTTAAGGTCATTGATCAGTCAGAAATAGCCACTATTGGTGCTGTCCGCGACCATAAAGTTCAGTATGACGATACCTCTCTGGCCGGAGGAAATAAAACCATTCAGACGGTAAAAGAGTTATATCTGGCAGCGGGTGATTCTATTACTCTGAGTTGTGGTGACACCGTTCTGTACATGAGCAGTAAGGGGGAATTTTACGTAACCTGTAAAACGTTCAATATTACTGCAACAGATGCCGATGGTCAGATTAATACTATAAAAGGGCAGCTGGATTTAAATATGGATAAAAGAGAACCCAAAGTGGGAACATTTGGTGAGTCAGAAAAAACAGCAATGGCAGCAGTAATTAAGGAAACTTTCCCACCCAAAGAATAGTTTTTATTTTAGTGCCGGACTTATCAACACTTTCAGACCAAAAAGGATTTTATATAATCATGACGAACTATTATATCAACGAAGCCATCTTGAGTTTCTCCGGTAATATATCCTAGGACAGCACCCTCAATATGATCCGCCTGAGCGATCCGGATGCGGCGCTGATTATCAGCCGCGGCAAAATGCAGGACGGTGATGAGCTGGCGTCCCAGGTTGAACAACAGATGAAAAAACTGGAAAAGCAGGTTAAGGAACTGCGTTATACGCCAGCACAGGTTGTCCGGCTGGGTATTGACGGGAAAATGGAAGGGCTGGAAATACAGAGTCAGTTCATCCGGGGTAATGAGCATGTATATCAGTACCAGGCGGTATTTGTGCTACAGAGCAGCCGGGTAATGATGGCCCTGACCTATGCCCGCTCAACAGCGTTAACCGAAGCGGATAGGGTGCGCTGGGCGGATATCAAAAAGAATCTGCGTTTCAGGTTGGATCCGGAAAACACGGCAACCGGACAATAACACAGGGAGTGTGGTATGGGAGAAGCATTCTGGGCGGCAAGGGAAGGCGACGCGCTGCTGCATACGTCCTTTCTGGCAGATCTGGTGGGCAGTGCGCTGGAACTCGCCATCAATGCGGCTATTGATTTTGCGGCACTGGCTGTTGTGGCGCTGGCGACGGGGGCTACAGTGGCAACGCTGGGATGCAGCGCCGTATTACTTGTGGGGACCGTGGTCGGCGCGACGATGTTGCTGAGTGGCGCCGGGGAGAAAATCAGTAAAGCCTGTGAAGACATAGCCAACAGCCTTTTTCCGCCGAAAATTGAGGGATATATCCTGACCGGCTCAGGCGATACCCGGATTAACAGCAAACGGGCGGCGCGGGCGGCGGCAACGGCATTATCACGCCATGATGTAGAAACCCTGGATGCGCAGGCGCAGGCAGAGGCAGAAGAAGAAAAACGCAGGCAGGACGCCAAATCAATGTGGGATGTGGCCGGGGAATATCTGGATGCAGTAAAAGGCCGGGCAGAGAATATGGCTAAGGGCGTCGTTTCCGTGGTGAGCCGGATGGGATCAGCGGAAGGATGGGCCTCGCTGGGAAATGATGCTCTGGCGGAGGCGGGCGATATGCTTTCCGACACGGGCCACTTTATTTCAGAGATGTGGCAGCCCACGGTGGCGACGGCATATTCGGGGTCTGACCCGAAACAGGATGATAAAATCGACTGCCACAAACATCCCTCTTCATTCACCCAGTTTATGGCGCAGAAACTGCAGGCGCTGATGGATGACCCGGTGGGGACGGTACTGGGGGCGATGAACCCTTTAGATGTGCTGGAAACCGGTTTTCAGGCGGCAAGCGCGCTTATCGGCAGCGTGTCGAACCTGTTCAAAGGTGACGATGAGCCGCCCGCAGCAGAATATATCGCCGAAGGGACGCGGGATGTGCGTATCAACAGCCAGCCTGCGGCGCGCAGCGGGGTACGCTGTACCTGCGAGGCAAAAGTGGTGGATGAGCCTGAGAACGGCGTACATGTATCCGGTGATGTACGTATCGGCGGGCCGCTTCTGGTGGTACGGGATATCAAAAGGGGTAAGTCACAAATAACCCTGGTGACCACCATTGCGCTGACGTTCATGCAGCCCGGACGGGCGTTAGCTAAAAGTGCCTGCTTTATGATGGGATTGGGCATTAACATGATGGTTCAGAAGGCGGGGAGTGCGCTGAACCGCCCGGTAAACGCCGCCACCGGAGCCAAGTACCTGGCAGGCGATGATGACGTTGATTTCAGTCTGCCCGGCCACTTCCCGCTGGAGTGGCAGCGGACCTACAGCAGCCGTGATGAACGGACGGAGGGGATGTTCGGGCGGGGCTGGAGCGTGCTGTATGAAGTGTGCCTGGAGCGTACGCAGGACAACCCGGATGAAAACTGCATGACGTATGTATCCCCAATGGGACGGCGAATTGACCTGCAGGCGGTGGAGCCGGGGAGCGGTTTTTACAGCCCCGGCGAGGGGCTGGCAGTGCGGCGCAGCGAACAGGGCCACTGGCTTATCAGCAGTGATGACGGCGTGTACAGGCTGTTTGAAGCGGACCCGTTCAGCCCACAGCGTCGGCGGCTGAAAATGCTGGGCGACCGCAACAGTAACTGCCAGCACCTGACCTACGACAACCACGGGCGTCTGGTGGAAATCAGCGGCGATCGGCAGCGCCCCTGCATCCGGCTGCACTATGAGCTGGCAGCGCACCCGCAGCGCGTGACGCGCATCTTCCGCCATCACCCGCAAGGGGAGCCGGAGCTGCTGCGGCGTTACCGCTACGATGAGGCGGGACGGCTGAACGGGGTGGTGGACAACGCAGGTCAGTATCAGCGCGAGTTTGCGTACGACGACAACGACTGCATGACGATGCACCGGGAGCCGGGCGGCGAACGGTATTACTACACCTGGGCGTGGTTTGAAGGCCCGGACGATGCGGCGTGGCGGGTGACGGGCCATCATACGGACAGCGGCGAGCAGTACCGTCTGGACTGGAATCTGGCAGAACGCTCGCTGTGCGTGACGGATAGCCTGGGGCGTACGCGCTGCCACTGGTGGGATGCGCAGGGCCTGGTGACGGCGTACCGGGACGAGGCCGGGCAGATGACCACTTTCCGCTGGAGCGATGAAGAGCGGTTACTGCTGGGGATGACGGACGCGCAGGGCGGCAAATGGCGTTATGTCTATGACCGTCTCGGCCACCTGACGGAGACGCATGACCCGCTGGGCCGGGTTGAGCAGACGCAGTGGCATCCGGTGTGGCACCAGCCGGAAACGGAGGTGGATGCCGCGGGGGCGGCGTGGCGTTATGAGTATGATGAGCGGGGCAACCTGCAGGCGGTCAGCGACCCGCTGCACCAGCGCACGGTATACGGGTACGACCGGCACGGTCAGGTGGTGCGGATAACCGACGCGCGGGGCGGAGATAAATACCTGCAGTGGAACGAAGACGGGCAGCTTATGCGCCACACGGACTGTTCTGGCTCGCAGACGGCATGGTTTTATGATGAACGCACGCGGCTGGAAAGGGTGACGGACGCGGAGAGTAACAGTACGCGTTACAGCTATGACGGCAACGGACATCTGACGGAGGTCATGTTCGCGGACGGGCGTACGGAGCGTTACCAGCCGGATGCGGCGGGACGGCTGGTGAAATACACCAGCCCGGCGGGGCAGATAACACGCTGGCAGCGGGACGGCCAGGGGCGGGTGCGCAGGCAGACGGATGCGACGGGTCGCAGGACGGCGTATGAGTACGACGCTTACGGGCGGCTGACCACGCTCACGAACGAGAACGGGGAAAGCTACCGGTTCCGGTACGATGTTCTGGACCGGTTGACGGAACAGACGGACCCCGGCGGCAGCCGCCGGGCATACGGGTATAACGCGCTGAATGCGGTGACGGCGGTGATATACGGCGGGGAGCGCGGGGGAGAAATCCGTCACGGTCTGGAGCGTGATGCGGCGGGGAGGCTGACGGCGAAAACCACGCCGGAGACGCGCACGGAATACCGGTACGACGCGGCGGACCGTCTGCTGGAAATCCGCCGCAGGCGGCATGATGCGGCGGAAGGCGGAGAGCCGGAAGTTATCCGGTTCAGCTACGACAGTGCGGGTAACCTGCTGAGCGAGGAGACGGCGCAGGGCGTGCTGCAGCACCGGTACGATGTTCAGGGCAACCGCACAGAAACGCAGATGCCGGACGGGCGGACGCTGCGGTACCTGTACTACGGGAGCGGCCATCTCCAGCAAATCAACCTGGGGCGTGATGTCATCAGCGAGTTCACGCGCGACCACCTGCACCGTGAGGTGCAGCGGAGCCAGGGGCGGCTGGACACGCGGCGGATGTACGACCGGACGGGCCGGTTAACGCGGAAACCGACCTGTAAAGGAATGCGCGGTGTGGTGCCGGAGACGTTTATTGACCGGGAATATGCGTATAGTGGCCAGGACGAGTTGCTGAAAAAGCGGCACAGCCGGCAGGGGGTGACGGATTATTTTTACGACACGACGGGGCGCATCACGGCGTGCCGGAATGAGGCATACCTGGACAGCTGGCAGTACGACGCGGCGGCGAACCTGCTGGACAGGCGGCAGGGAGAGACCGCGCAGGCGGGTGCAGGCAGCGTGGTGCCGTTCAACCGGATAACGTCATACCGTGGGCTGCATTACCGTTACGATGAATATGGCCGGGTGGTGGAAAAGCGGGGCCGCAACGGCACGCAGCACTACCGCTGGGACGCGGAGCACCGGCTGACGGAAGTGGCGGTCATCCGGGGGAGCACCGTACGGCGTTACGGGTACGTGTACGACGCGCCGGGCAGGCGGGTGGAGAAGCACGAGCTGGATGCGGAAGGAAAGCCGTATAACCGGACGACGTTTTTATGGGACGGAATGCGGCTGGCGCAGGAGTGCAGGCTGGGAAGAAGCAGCAGCCTGTATATCTACAGCGACCAGGGGAGCCACGAGCCGCTGGCGCGGGTGGACAGGGCGGCGCCGGGCGAAGCGGATGAGGTGCTGTATTACCACACGGACGTAAACGGCGCGCCGGAGGAGATGACGGACGGCAGGGGCAATATTGTCTGGGAAGCGGGCTATCAGGTATGGGGGAACCTGACGCATGAAAAAGAAACCCGGCCCGTACAGCAGAACCTGCGTTTCCAGGGGCAATATCTGGACAGGGAAACGGGGCTGCATTACAATTTGTACAGATTTTATGATCCGGATATCGGGAAGTTTATATCGGGCGACCCTATTTCGATCCGGGGCGGGATAAATCTTTATCAGTATGCGCCTAATCCGATTAAATGGATAGATCCACTTGGCTTATATAACGGTGAAGGTCAACGTGAACTTGGCAAATATCATGTATTTCATGAACACAATCTAGATATTACTGAATATGGATTATCAGATGCGGAACATTTTAGCCGTGGAAATCAGGCTATTTATGAACGGATGAAAAATGATCCTGCGTTCAGACGAGAAATGCAAACTAAGTATCCGGGTGTTGTTGAGCATGTACAACCAAGTTCAGGCGGAAAATTCAGTACGGAATCACCTCCAGGTTTGACGTGGCATCACGAAAATAAACCTGGGGTATTAAGTTTAGTTGATCGCTTGGATCATAAAACTTACCACAAGATTTATCACCCTGATGGTTCAGGTGGGCGTAAGAAATGGGGGGGAGGTACTGGATGTCGTTAACCACAATTGGAGATATTCAATGAGAATAATTAAAGGGTTTGATAGTTTATTATCTGAAGTTAAGACATTGCCGGATGTTGGCTGGCTATATGTGGATAAGGAATTTAATTTAAAATCTAAAATGGATATTTTAAATAAAGATTATTATCTCGCTGAAAATCGTGATGAGTCTTTTGATATGGCAGAAAATGATAAGATTAGAACATTTTTAGAATCTCCAACATTTTGTGACATTATTGATAATAGACTTAATCATCATCCCAATTCCAATAGAGATGAACTTTTAGAAGCAGTGATTTATTATCTGGAAGAAGATGACTTTATGGATTAATCCTTGGCTCTCCTGAAAAGAGCCGGTAAGTGTTAAATTTTCCCGGCTCATTTATTATTTAAGTTCTGTTTCAGTATGCGCCTGATTCCCTTTCTTGGCTCGACCCATTAGGGGTGTGAAATAGATATAATAATGGTGAGTATAATATATTATTTGATCATTTTGTTGATCCGTTAAATAGGTGTTAAAGCGATGCTGTTCAATTTAAAAGAGCCAATGATGCCTTAATTGAAAGTATGAATAATGACCCTGTATTTTGACATGATATGGATAAAATTATATTTAGAGCCGAGTCTGATAGAGTGAATGCAAAGTCAAGTGGCACTGAAGCTATTTGGTATACGGTAGTGAGAGAACTTAATGAATCAGAAGAACTGGCCAGTATAAATCCATGGAATAGGGATGAAGCAGTTTTAAAGAAGAAACTTTATTTATTAGATGATTGTGTCATTGCTATACGGTCGGCAAGATCCGAAGATCGAATAGAAAAAAGAGATTATAATAAGGGATATTATTTTATTGAAATAATGAACCAAGATGAATCTATAAAACTTAGTTCGCATAGGATATATTCGTGGGAGCAAGCTATAGAATATTCTTCCTAACTTAAGTGATTGTCTTTTTTAGCTGCACAAAGGATATGGAAAGTGAAAAAAATATAATGATATGGAATTTAAATAAGGAATGCTACGAGATATTCCATAATACCCAGCGACTGGGAATATAATAATTTCTTATTATATTTTCAGGATTGATGCTTGATCTTGCAATTTTGGATTGCACTACAATCTGTTCAGGTGCTACGACTCGGGCTATGGATTATTCTCACAGCCAGATCCTATTTCGATCCGGGGTGGGATAAATCTTTATCAGTATGCGCCGAATCCATTAAGCTGGATCGATCCTCTTGGTTTAACCTGCAAGTTAACAAACCAGTAGTTTAAGAATAAGCTTAAACGAATTAGAAATCAGACCGCCGCAGGTGGTAATCGGGGAATTACTGGCGTTGTATCACAGAATGATGCTTTCAGATTAGGGGAAGCATTTGTAGGTCCTAATTATAGGTTATGTCCAGTGGTAAGGGACTTGTGCCAGAAGATGGTTTGAGGACATTCAGATTCCCTGCTGATAAAAGGGGATTTGATCGTGTTAACGGTCGTCCATGGTCGAAGACTGGAAAGCAAGTGAATTTTGAAACCAAAAATGGGGATGGTGATGTTATTGCCAATGTTCATTTAGACGTGGAGAATTTTCGGCCATGAAAAAAAATAAACCACAACTTATTTTATACGATATGTCTTCAACAATGTTCGATCCACTTAGTGAGTGGGAGCCTGCTTCTCTTGAAGATACATATGTGGCTGTTGATTTATGCCTTGGGATGAATGATGGTGAAAAAGGAAGCAACTATTTCTATGTGAAAGTTGCCACTCCAGAAGCCTTGAGAAAGCGATCAAAGAATTTTCTCATATCTGATAACAGAGTTATTGTAATTGATTATTTTGATTATTATTTACTTAGGAAAGTAATCGAAAATATTCTAAAAAAATGTACAAGAGAAAATTGGGACGAATCTTGTCTTGTATTACAACGCTATTTTTCATGGGAATATGAAGATTATCATTACGAAAAATAGATAGTTAATTTTGTGAGAGATTAGTAGTAATATAAAGCCGGGAAAGAAATTAACTCTTCCCGGTTTTTTTATTAACCCCCGTTCAGTCCACTAAACAATCACGTCCCGCATCCCCTTAACCACCTGTTCAGCCTTGTAAAGCTGTTCGCGCAGCTTCTGTTCCTCGTTACTGTCCGCCATCAGCACAATACACTCCTGTGAAATCTTCACGGTGACGCTGCGCCCGGTCTCAAATCCCGCTTCTTCCTGCCAGTCACCCTTAAGGTGCTGGCTGGGGATTTGTGAGTAACAGGCGGTCATGCAGGTTTCGCTGTTGATATGGCGGACGCTGACGCCGGAGGCATTCATATTTGCTGACTAAATAAATTCTTATTTATCCGCCGGATGCTGGCTGATTGTGGAGCTCAGGGTGAGTGAGTATGGGCGCGACATCCTGGCACCGCGCCTCCCTCTCCCCGGCCAGCCCCGGCCGGTGATGAGCAGCCGGCTGCCGGGGCCGTATTTTGACGATGAAACGGGCCTGCATTAAAATCTGTTCAGATATTATGTACCGGAGTGTGGCTGGTTCGTCAGTCAGGACCCAATAGGGCTGAAAGGGGGATGGACCGATATTATTATCCTCTGAATCCTATTACAGATAGTGATCTTCTTGGTCTTATTACTTGTGGTACTGATAGAGATGATCCTGGCAAGTTATTAAGATGAAAAATGGTTGAAAATAATTGCGTTAGTGAATGCTCATTTATGTCTTTACCTACAAAAAGTAACGGATTTGCTTGCTGGAATTGTGTTAACGAATGTAAAGGAAATCAAGGCTATTGATGTTTTTACTACAGGAATAAGTATGGTTAACGATAAGGATACAGCTATATTGATTAGTGATTTAATGTTGAGATTTGGTAAGAAACTTGATGAATCTGTTGCTGTTGTTCAGTCCCGTTGTGATGAGGATGAATTTAAGGTATATCGAGAAGCGGTTGGTTTTATCATGGGTGAAATGCTTATTAAAATAATGAATCCATTATATGAAAAACATCCAGAAATAAAACCAAAAGGATTGAAATAAAACATCTGGAGCCGGATGGATAATATGTAAAAGCCGGAGGGGTTATCTTTTTCCGGCTTTTTATTATCAATTACTCATTAACTCCTGTTCCGTTCTTTTACGTTTAATCACCGGAATATCCCCGGTATCGTTCAGCGCCTCCGGAAAGGTTTTTAGCCACGCTTTCACCTTCTTTTGATTAATAAAAGTCACGCCCATCCCTTCAATACAGCCAAAGAGTCCGTGGGTATGCTGCGGCGTAATCACGATGCAATCCCTCATTACCCGCACCTTGACGGGCATCCCGTTAATAAACCCCGCCTGCGGCATCCATTCACCGTACAAACGAACTGAAAGTCTCTCAACGCGTGAATATGTAAGTATCCCGCATAATCGAGCCATTCACATTTAGAGATCATCCGACATAATCAATCTGCCAACGCAGGAGATCGCTGTGCGTAAAGCCCGTTTTACTGCGCACCAGATCATCGCTGTGATTAGATCAGTCGAATCCGGACGGACTGTTAAAGATGTCTACCGGGAGGCCGGTATTTCTGAAGCCACCAGGGACAACTGGAAGTCTGGATACGGCGGCAGGGATACGCGTGGAATCACAAAAGGCTCCACCGTATTTACTGTCTGCTCAAGCTGAATTTTCGCCGTAAGGGTAAACAACGGCTGCCGGTACGCAATCCCTCGCCACTGGTCACGCCGGAAGCGCTGAACCAGAGCTGGTCTGTGGGCGTCGTTTTCGCACGTTCAATGTTGTTGATGACTGTAATCGTGAAGCGTTGTCGATTGAAATCGATCTGAATCTGCCAGCTCTGCGAGTGGTCCGTGTACTCGACAGGATTACAGCAACCGCGGTTATCCGGCCATGCTGCGTATGGATAAGGGACCGGAATTTATCTCGCTGGCACTGGCTGAATGGGCAAAGAAACATGTAGTAAAGCTGGCGTTTATCCAGCCGGGTAAGCCGAAGAAAAACGTTTTCATCGAGCGTTTTAACCGGACATACCGTACAGAAATACTCAATTCTTATCTGTTCAGAACGCTGAATGAGGTGCGGGAAATTACGGATAAAGGGTTATCAGAATATAACTGCGAACGTCCACATGAATCGCGGAACAATATGATACCGGAGGAATACCGCCAATAACGTTATCTGGCCGGAATCTTAAAAATGCATGGAACTAAAACGGGTCTATTTACAGGGGCACCTGCGATGAATTTCGCTGCACTGAAAAGCGATACCGGATGAGAGTTGCTTCAAATTAATGTGCCATGTTCACGGGGAGGTGGTGCGACGTTTGCATAATCCAGCAAGAACTGAAAGGAAGGGGAGAGCTTTTTCATGCCTGTATAATCAGTCTGGCCTGTGTCAGTCAGCTCTTAGTGTTGAGACTCTCGTTGGAGCGTTATAATTGCTTTTCCGTTTCGGAAAACAAGATTTTCCATTAAAGATCTTCCCTGCGAGGAAAAGTTAACTAATAATCTTACCGCCGAGTTAGGAGATGTAGGAGATGTAGGAGATGTAGGAGATGTATGTTTAAATATAAACAATGTTGCAACGATGCCTGATAATTATCCTCTCTTCGAAGATAAGTTTCCCACACCCAGTGTGGTGGGTTTCATTGTAATGTTATCACTTGAATGTAAATGGAAGGTATAATTGCTTTTTGACTGGCATTCTATTCCACCCTGACAATACGATGTTAACATCAATGCTGGTTATATTGGCAATAACGCAATTTTTTTTCAGATTAAGAGGTGCTCTGATATATAGAATATATAGATTTTTATGACATTACTTGTTTGAATTGGCAACAAACACCAATAAGTACAAGTTGTTATTACCAGCCATGGATTTTCCCATACGGTAAAATTTATTATGACATCATAACATTCTGGATGTGCGATTAAAGAGGTATTTTTTCAATGAAAAACATAAAAAAATTAATTATTGCAAGCGTGTTGAGCATGATAACTGCTAGTTGTTATGCTGGTTCAATCGTGGTGGGCTCAGAGCAACAAAGTTCAGTGGATATTGGCTTTGTCTCTCCCCAGCAGTTGAGCGTAACATTTGCTCCAGTGGCGGGCTTAAAGGCTGGGGTGATTAAGTCTAATACGGAGATTGCGACTATTGCAGTTAGTTCTGTTGCTGCTAAACAATTCGCGATCGCAGCGGATTTTAAGGCAAAGAATGTCATGAATGGCGATACATGGACTTTATATGGTAAAAATACTGGCAAAGGAATCAAAGTGTACTTCTATGGTGAGACAACCTCACCAAAGGGGAATATAAATTACAATGGGCATCAGTGGATCATATATGATATTAACGACAAACTTGGTGTTAAACTAGCTGGAGATCAGAATATCCCAGCTGATGTCTTCCCAATGACTGTAAACATAGCGGCATATCAAGCTTAATAGTAAGCAACTTCTATTAAGTATTATTAAGGCTTAAAGCATTCCCAGCCACAGGCTTTTCTGTGCGGTGAATTTTGGTATGACATTATTCATTCTTGATGTGCTGGGGGGGGGAAAGGTGGATTTCCGATGAAAAACGTAAAAGATTTAATTATCGCAAGCGCATTGAGCATTATGGCTGCTAGTTGTTATGCTGGCGCGCTCGTGCCGAATACAAGCACTGGCGTGTCGGCGGATGTAAACTTCAGCAATCTTGGACAACTACAAGCACAGCTTACTCCAGTGTCTGGCTTGGTGGCAGGGCCTCATAAGGGTGATGAGGCTATTGCTATGCTTTCGGTAAGCGGTTCGAGCAAACAATACGTGGTAACGGGAGATTATTCTAAACCTGAAACAGTGGGCAACGACAGCGATGTGTGGACGGTAACTGGTAAAAGTGGTAATACCATTAAAGTTACCTTTGGGGGGTAGCCTGTGCCAATAAAGGTTCATTAGTGGATGGTGCTTCGCATAAGTGGTGGGTATATAACATGACAGATAAAGTCGCTGTGAAATTGTCTGGATCACAAACGGTAAAGGCTGATACTTATCCAGTGACGCTACACATAGCGGAGTATCAAGCTTAATAGTAAACAACTTTTATTGCGCCTTATTAAGGCGCAATAAATATCAAGTCATACATTTTTTTATAACTTGTAATATGAAAATTATTAGTTTTGGTGTAATGGCGGCTGTTTTATTCGTCTCTAATTCTATAACTCCTCCAGTGTATGCCACTGAGCAGAAATTAAGTTTAAACACTAAATCATTCAGCGTGAAGCTGGGGGCTACACGGGTGATTTATCACGCTGGTACAGCTGGAGCCACGCTCTCGGTGAGCAACCCGCAGAATTACCCTATTTTGGTTCAGTCTTCAGTCAAAGCAGCAGACAAAAGTTCGCCTGCTCCCTTTTTGGTGATGCCGCCTCTATTTCGTTTAGAAGCGAACCAGCAGAGTCAACTGCGTATTGTCCGTACTGGTGGTGACATGCCAACGGATCGTGAGACTTTACAGTGGGTCTGTGTAAAGGCGGTACCACCCGAAAATGAATCGTCGGATACACAGGCTAAGGGCGCGACCCTTGACCTCAATTTGTCCATTAACGTCTGTGATAAGCTGATTTTCCGCCCGGATGCCGTGAAGGGGACGCCGGAAGATGTTGCAGGAAATTTAAGATGGGTGGAGACGGGCAACAAACTTAAGGTGGAGAACCCCACCCCGTTTTACATGAATTTAGCCTCCGTCACAGTAGGGGGAAAGCCCATTACAGGGCTTGAGTATATCCCCCCTTTTGCTGACAAAACACTAAATATGCCAGGTAGTGCCCATGGTGATATCGAGTGGAGCGTTATTACAGACTTTGGTGGTGAAAGTCATCCGTTCCACTACGTCCTTAAATAAATCCAGGGGCTTAGCGGCAGAATATGAAGTTCAAACAACCTGCCTTGCTACTGTTTATCGCGGGAGTGGTTCACTGCGCAAATGCGCACGCTTACACATTCGATGCATCAATGTTGGGCGATGCAGCGAAAGGGGTTGATATGTCGCTCTTTAACCAGGGGGTACAACAGCCAGGGACTTATCGAGTGGACGTAATGGTGAATGGTAAACGTGTCGACACCCGTGATGTGGTGTTCAAATTAGAAAAGGATGGGCAAGGAACGCCTTTTCTGGCTTCTTGTTTGACGGTCAGTCAGCTTTCACGCTACGGCGTAAAAACGGAAGATTACCCTCAGTTGTGGAAAGCAGCAAAGCCCCCAGATGAGTGTGCGGATCTGACCGCCATTCCACAGGCTAAAGCGGTACTGGATATCAATAATCAGCAACTGCAACTGAGTATTCCGCAGTTGGCGTTGCGTCCGGAATTTAAGGGGATCGCTCCTGAAGATATCTGGGATGATGGTATTCCGGCGTTTCTGATGAACTACAGTGCGAGGACAACGCAGACGGATTACAAAATGGATATGGAGAGGCGTGACAACTCTTCCTGGGTACAACTGCAACCGGGAATCAATATAGGTGCGTGGCGTGTCCGCAATGCGACCAGCTGGCAGCGGAGTAGTCAACTGTCGGGGAAGTGGCAGGCAGCATATACCTATGCTGAGCGTGGACTGTACTCACTAAAAAGTCGTCTGACTCTGGGGCAAAAGACTTCGCAGGGGGAGATATTTGATAGTGTGCCATTTACCGGTGTGATGTTGGCATCGGATGACAACATGGTGCCCTACAGTGAGCGGCAGTTTGCTCCGGTAGTGCGTGGGATTGCCCGCACGCAGGCTCGGGTGGAGGTCAAACAGAATGGTTACACCATTTACAACACCACCGTGGCGCCCGGACCGTTTGCACTGCGGGATCTGTCGGTAACAGACAGTAGTGGTGATCTGCATGTCACCGTGTGGGAGGCCGATGGCAGTACACAAATGTTTGTGGTGCCGTATCAGACCCCGGCGATAGCACTGCACCAGGGATATTTGAAGTACAGCCTGTTGGCGGGCCGATACCGATCGTCAGACTCTGCAACGGATAAGGCGCAGATCGCGCAGGCTACGTTGATGTATGGTCTGCCGTGGAATCTCACTGCATATGGCGGTATACAGAGTGCAACGCACTATCAAGCTGCATCGCTTGGTTTGGGGGCATCTCTCGGGCGGTGGGGGAGTTTATCTGTCGATGGAAGCGACACACACAGTCAGCGTCAGGGGGAAGCGGTACAGCAAGGAGCCTCCTGGCGACTGCGTTACAGCAACCAGCTGACTGCGACGGGAACAAATTTTTCTCTGACGAGATGGCAGTATGCCTCGCAGGGCTATAACACCCTATCCGATGTGCTCGACAGTTATCGACATGATGGCAACCGTCTATGGTCGTGGCGGGAAAATTTGCAGCCGAGCTCGCGTACCATCCTGATGTTGAGTCAGTCATGGGGGAGGCATTTGGGCAATCTGAGTTTAACCGGTTCCCGTACCGACTGGCGTAATCGCCCCGGTCATGATGACAGCTACGGACTGAGTTGGGGAACCTCTATTGGAGGGGGCTCGCTGTCATTGAACTGGAATCAAAACAGAACGTTGTGGCGCAATGGCGCGCACAGTAAAGAGAACATAACCAGCCTGTGGTTCAGTATGTCATTAAGCCGCTGGACGGGGAATAATGTAAGTGCCAGTTGGCAGATGACTTCACCATCACACGGTGGTCAGATGCAACAAGTGGGGGGCAACGGAGAGGCATTCAGTCAGCAACTGGATTGGGAGGTGCGTCAGAGTTACCGTGCCGATGCCCCGCCAGGTGGTGGTAATAACAGCGCATTGCACTTGGCATGGAATGGGGGTTACGGCCTGTTAGGTGGTGACTATAGCTACAGCCGGGCGATGCGCCAGATGGGAGTCAATATCGCGGGAGGTATAGTTATCCACCATCATGGTGTGACGCTGGGGCAACCTTTGCAAGGCTCAGTGGCGCTGGTTGAAGCGCCAGGGGCCTCGGGGGTGCCAGTTGGCGGCTGGCCTGGCGTTAAGACGGATTTTCGTGGCGACACCACAGTGGGCAACCTGAACGTCTATCAGGAGAATACAGTCAGCCTCGATCCGTCGCGACTACCGGATGACGCAGAGGTCACACAAACCGATGTGCGCGTGGTGCCAACCGAAGGGGCGGTGGTGGAAGCGAAGTTTCACACTCGCATCGGGGCCAGGGCACTGATGACGCTGAAACGGGAAGATGGTAGCGCCATTCCTTTCGGGGCGCAGGTTACAGTCAATGGACAGGATGGCAGTGCTGCTCTGGTGGATACTGATAGCCAGGTTTATCTCACTGGTCTGGCGGATAAGGGCGAACTGACGGTGAAATGGGGAGCACAGCAATGTCGGGTTAACTACCAGCTACCTGCCCACAAGGGAATCGCGGGCTTGTATCAAATGAGCGGTCTCTGCAGATAGCCGATTCTGAAGGAGAGAACAATGTGGATGAAAATACAGCGAATGAAAACGGTTATCTATAGCGTAACCTTACTGGTCGCTGCCAGTAGCTTGATGCCGATAGCGAACGCCGCAGAAAAACTTCAGACAACGCTACGTGTAGGGGCTTACTTTCGGGCTGGGCACGTGCCAGATGGGATGGTGCTTGCGCAAGGCTGGGTGACTTATCACGGCAGTCACAGCGGGTTTCGGGTATGGAGCGATGAGCAAAAGGCGGGTAATACGCCTGCCGTATTGTTGCTGAGCGGGCAACAGGATCCTCGCCATCACATTCAGGTTCGCCTGGAGGGCGAGGGATGGCAACCAGATACGGTGAGTGGTCGTGGCGCCATTTTAAGAACCGCTGCAGATAACGCCAGTTTCAGTGTGGTCGTTGATGGCAATCAGGAAGTGCCTGCGGACACCTGGACGCTGGATTTTTAGGCCTGTGCATTGGCGCAGGAGGATACGTAGCCGTCTGTTCCACTCATACTTCCTGTATCAGTGAATAAGGCGAATACTGTATATCAGGTTCGAGGATGTATTGAAAATTTACTCAAGGCAAATATGGTTAGCAATCTTCATTGCAGAAAAATCAATTGCTGATTTATTTTAAAATCTGAAATTCATCTTTTTTTGTAGGGAGAGGAATATTATGTTTCGTAAAATAATTTAACGTACACTGATGCCTTTATTATTTTCTGTTTTGTGGATTTGTTTGATTCACTCTTTTGTGAGCGGGGCTTTATAAGCCCTTAGTATAAGGTTTGTTTATCTGTCAGGTATTCATATGTGATATTTAAGATTTTATGTTTAGGGGGCTTTTTCTTGTCCCCTCAGGCGTAAAAATAATTTATTTTTTACATAAAGGAATAAAGCATATGTCTTATGCACGACATTTACCGGTATTAATGTATCACCATGTCAGTGATAAACCCGGACAGATAACCTTATCTCCCCGTACGTTCCGGGCGCAGATGAAATGGCTGGCTGAATCTGGCTGGAAAATCGTTACCGCAGCAGAGGTGGAAGCTTTTTATCATGGTGCAAGATTGCCTCGTAAAAGCGTCATGCTGACCTTTGATGGCGGCTGGCTGGATAACTGGTTGCAGGTTTTTCCGGTGCTGCAGGAGTTTAATCTGCATGCGCATCTCTTTCTTGTGACCAGTTTGATCAGTGACGGATCGGTCCGTATTCCTGCAGGCGAACCGGTGTACTCTCATGATGAGTGTCAGATGCTGGTTAAACAAGGCCGGGCTGATGAGGTCATGCTGCGCTGGTCAGAGGTCCGGGAGATGCACCTCAGTGGCCTTGTTGAGTTTCACTCGCACACGCACACCCACCGACGCTGGGACCAGAAACCTGTGTCCCGTAATCCGTCGGATTTGCTTCGTGTCGATATTCTTCTTAGTCGTAAGCGGATGAGGGAGATGCTGGGTTATTGCAGTCAGCATCTGTGCTGGCCTGAGGGCTGGTATTGTTCTGACTATATTCATGTGGCTGAAGAGCTGGGGTTCACATACCTGTATACCACAGAAAGGCGTATGAACAATCCAGTCATCGGTTCACAGCGTATTGGTCGTATCAACACAAAGGAGCGAAAGAATGTGGGCTGGCTGAAACGTCGTCTGTTTTATCACACCACGCCCGGATTTTCTTCGCTGCTGGCCCGGCATAAGGGGGCACGTCGGATAGCTGACTGAGCCGGAGACCAGGATGAAAGTGCTGCATACCGAATCCTCCCCCATCATCGGCGGGCAGGGGTTGTAGGCTATATCCCAAATGATGGTGCTGATTTTGAGCAGAAATAAGATAACACCGGAGGCCGTGATAGACCCGGTTGCGCAGAATCTGGAGGCAGCAGGTCACTGGCGCAGGGCTTCTACCCGCTGGCTTTTGGTCATGGGAGATTTTGAATGTACAGAGGCCCAGCGGGAGTGGTTGTTGTTGCGCCGGAATTATTGCCTTGCGCAGATATCTTCCCCTAGCGCCAGTAAAGCTGGATATCAGCGACGTGACGAAATGAGAGGAGCCTGCACATAGGTTTATGTTTTGAGTAAGCGTCTTATTTAAACCGTCTGTTCTGTTTCCTCCACTTTCACAAATAATGTCGAACCGGGTGGGGGGGACTTAAGTAAGAATAATCTGGCGATGTTTTGCTTGTTTCCACGGGATACTTTGTTAGGTGAACGATGCAATTAATGCGCTCCAGACTGCGTCACAGAAAAGGAGAATGCCTTTGCAGAACGGGCGCATGACAATGAACCACTTTATTATTGGTATCTGGTTCGGCGACAACCTTGACGATCACTTCTGAGATAGGGTATTTACACTGAGTGGTAAACAGGTTCAATTAGTAACCGGAGATGGATGCAAAATCATGATCGATTCAGATGCTATTTTGCAGCCAATAGATTTTTTATTAAGATGATATCAAGGACATTGAGGCACACAATGACGCATCAGTAAGTCGTTGATAGCTCATTTGATATAAGAATTTCTTTTATCAACGGAAGATAATGATGGAACTGATCAATAATCGTGGTATGCGAGACTGGATGATATTTATTAAAGTGGCGGAAGTAGGGAATCTTTCCCGGGCTGCACGGGAATTAGATATTAGCATTTCTGCTGTCAGTAAATCGCTTAGCCGCCTTGAGAATTCTATTGAGGTTACTTTACTTCGGCGCGATTCACATCACTTAGAACTGACTGGAGCTGGTCAGACAGCCTATGCAAGCATGAAAAGGATAACATCTTCCTTTCAGTCCTTGCTGGATGAATTGCGAAATCCGGATAAAATTATCAGAGGGAGTATAAAATTTTCGGCTCCGGCTATTGTCTGTGAGTTTCTTGCCAATAAGTGGATATGGGAATTTACAGCTAGCTATCCGGATACAAAAATCTACCTGGATTCACGAGAGCGTAGCGATTTTTTTAGTAAATCCCTGGAGTTTGATGAGCTGGTTTTTAAAAGTGGCATAATCGAAAGTGAGGATCTCGTGTATCGAAAGATAAGCCCTTTAAAGTTGGTTCTTTGTGCGAGTCCGAAATATATCAGAAAATATGGCAGGATCTCACATCCTGGCGATTTGGAAAATCACATTATTGTGGGTCTTCACAACCATGGTCTTTCCGGACCTCTTACTCTTTTCCGTCAAGATGAATCATACACTATTAGTGGCGCTGTTAATGTTCATTTATCTTCCAATAATCTTTTGAGTGTTCTTAATTTGGTTTTAGAAGGAAAGGGTATCAACCTCATGACTCCGGCCTGGCTTGCCACCAAATACTTAAAAAATAATGAACTTGAAATTATACTTCCTGAATGGAGGGTTCCAGATCTCCCCATTTATCTTGTATGGCGTCATCGTCAGTATTATTCTCCTTTATTTCAACGCTTTCTGTCTTTTATTGAAGATAAATGGAATAATCGCCCACAAATTGATTTTCTGAATGATGATTAACCCGTTTGGAATGGTTTTGATACGTTCCTGACTTAAACCCACATGATGATGACTGAATTGAGGCATCGAGATATGCGACTGGTCAGCCAGTCGTCTTTTGACGATGCCCAATACAAAACATGATGCCGACTGACGGAAATGATAATACCCGGAAACAGGACGGGGCTGTTTTTGGGCAGCCGGAAGTTAAGCCCATACCAGAAACGTTGCAGTGTACTGAAAAATGGCGCCAGGTTGCACTGTAAGTATCCCGCATAATCGAGCCATTCACATTTAGAGATCATCCGGCATAATCAATCTGCCAACGCAGGAGATCGCTGTGCGTAAAGCCCGTATTACTGCGCACCAGATCATCGCTGTGATTAGATCAGTTGAATCCGGACGGATTGTTAAAGATGTCTACCGGGAGGCCGGTATTTCTGAAGCCACCAGGGACAACTGGAAGTCTGGATACGGCGGCATGGAAGCTTCTGATATTAAATCTTGAGGATGTCAACGCCAGGATTTATGGTCGTTTTTCGCTATTTTTAATATCCGCTGTTTGATCACTTCTGCTGTCCGCTTTCCGCCATTTCATCTTCACTGATTGGCGTTGCGCTTTTGGTCAGCGCCCCGACTTTGCGTTTTTCCTTCAGTTGGTAACTTTCTCCTTTGATATTCAGTGTGGTTGAGTGATGCAGTAGCCGATCCAGGATCGCTGTTGCCAGCACGTTATCACCGAACATCTCTCCCCAGTCTGCGAAGCCTTTGTTTGACGTCAGGATAATGCTCGCTTTTTCATACCGTCGGTTCAGCAGTCGGAAGAACAGACTGGCTTCCTCACTGGTCATTGGCAGGTAACCTATTTCGTCCAGGATCAGCCCCCGCGCATAGCTCAGTTGTTGTAGCTGGCGCTCCAGGCGGTTTTCCAGCTTCGCTTTCATCAGCGTCTACCAACCTGTCCTGCGGCATGAACAACACCCGATGGCCCACATCTGCCGCTTTCACACCGGGGGCAGCGGCTAGGTGGGTTTTCTCCACTCCGGGGGCCCCAGCAGGATCACATTCTCGCAGCGCTCCACGAACGCCAGACCGGCCAACTCCCGGACGACCTTACGATCGATGCCTGGCTGGAAGCTGAAGTCGAACTGCTCCAGCGTTTTGACTCATGGCAGACGAGCCTGTTTCAGCCGGGATTCCATTCCGCGCTGATGTCTGCCGTTCTATTCCTGCTGCAGCGCCATGCACAGGAATGTCGACTTATTTTGGGCTGACAGAGGCATTGGTCGTTAAGACTTGTATATTCATGTTGCTTACTCGCACAAAAGGGGGAAAGGAACCGTAAACAACATTGACAGGTAAGGGACTGGCATCAATTTGAATGGTGTTTTTTTATAACATTATGTTTTAAAAGGTGAATTGTATTTTCATGGTGAATTGTTCTGTTTTATATTGTTGTTTATGGAATATTTAACTAATATTTAATCTAAAAATAGTGTATTATATTGATTACACTTTGCTGGAGAGGTGTAAACATCAAGCGTAACCATATGATGTATATAAGTTTTTGTTTGCTGATATCATATTTTTAACAGATATTGAGCAAGTAAATCTGATCTAACTGTAACTTTAGTTTTCTAAATTAATTACTTTGCTTACTTTTTTTTACCTGGTTTTGTAAAACCTCATGATGATCAGTCTATTTGTGGCTTTGTTTAAGGTTTATTTGGTTTTGTAGTCTGAATTGTATCTCCCTCCTGGAGGGCTTTCTTTAGATTCTCTGTCTCCTACGTTGTTATGTTACGTATTTGTTGCTTTGAAGGGGGGGGAATACAGTTCCATTTATCTGAGTAAGTCAGGTACACAGTAACAACTTTCTTATGAAGAATTTCCAAAATTTTTACTGCGGCGTTATTAATTGTTCAGCGATTCTTACAGATCTGTCGTTCGCTTTTGGTGAATGAAATCCGTGGACTTTTATTTACTAATTTTTTCTTTCCTGAAAAAAACAGAGGTATTGAGCGAAAAATTTTATTCCGTATGATGCCCTCCACACAAAATGTATTAACACTGAATCGTAATTTGCTTCTTTATGCTGATAACTTTCTGTCTATGCTAATACTAAAATTTAGATGACTTTTATACGGTAAAATCTGGTATGAATTTTAAAGATACTCTTCCCGGGGTGTTTCTCTGTGTCGCTATGTTTGCATGTGGTCATGCCAGGGCGAATATGCTCGTTTATCCCATGGCGGCAGAAATTAATAGTAGCCGCGAAGAGGCCACCTCGCTGTTCGTCTATTCTAAATCAGATCATGTGCAATATATTCGAACAAGAATCATGCGTATTGAACACCCGGGTATGCCACAGGAGAAGGAGGTACCAGCAGGGAATGATATAGAGACAGGACTTGTTGTCTCCCCGGAGAAATTTGCCCTTTCCCCGGGAACAAAAAAAACAATACGTGTTATCAGTACTCAGGCACCGGAAAGAGAGGAAGCCTGGCGAGTATACTTCGAGGCTGTTCCTGAACTGGAAGATGATCCACAGGCAGGCGGAAAGCAAAATTCATCCGTAAGTGTGAATCTTGTCTGGGGGGGGGGTTGCTGCGTGTTTCTCCGTCAGACCCCAGGCCTGCGCTGGTAACGAACGGTCACCACCTGCTGAATACGGGAAATACCCGGCTTTCTCTTATTCGGGCCGGCAACTGCGACACCACATGCCACTGGCAGAATATAGACAAAAGTATTTATCCAGGCGGGAGTGCTGATATTCCGGCCGGAATAAAAAGTAATGCATTTCGTGTGGAATATCGTACGGGTGCAAATTCACCGGTAATCTCTGCTGATTTAACAGCAGCCGGAAAGTAAAAACACACGGAGCGTACGCTATACCCTACATTTATTCTCAGGGGGAGCGGATGTATACCGAGTGTGCATATATCACTGTAATAAACAACAAAGCAAGGTTATTTTTTATGAACATGAAAACATCTTTTATTGCCGCAGCTGTGGCATTGGCCACCGTTTATTCTTTTTCTGTTTCTGCGGTTCAGAAGGATATTACCGTCACTGCCAATATTGACAGTACACTTGAACTGCTGCAGGCCGATGGTTCATCCCTCCCGTCGACTATGAAGCTGGATTTCATGCCGGGTAAGGGCCTGGTCCATAAATCACTCCAGACCCGCCTTTACAGCAACGATCAGACCAAGTCGGTTAATGTAAAACTGTTGAATGCTCCACAACTTATCAACGTCCTGGATCCCACCAAAACCATTGATATGGAAGTGACTCTGGGAGGACGGTCACTGACCACCACCAATTCTGTACTGGAAGCTAAAACCCTGTTCCCGGACGGAAAAACTGGCGATGCTTCAGCTCTGCTGAACCTGGATATTGGTCAGAAGGCTGGAGCAGCCTTACAAAACCTGCCTGCCGGTGAATACAGCGGATTGGTCAGTCTGGTGATTTCACAGGCTGTCACTGCCGGCTAATAACCGGTTATTAGCTCTTCATCTGATCCGGTTTTGGGGTGTCACCGTTCGTACCTGAACCGGATCCGGTATTGATCTTATTATTCATTGCAATTCAGGTCTCTTTACGTGAGTCGTTATTTCTGGATGTATTATTTACTGGGATTGTGCAGTTTTACCAGCCAGGCAACTCTTATTCCCCCTCCTGGATTTGAATCTCTGCTGGAAGGACAGACTGAGCAAATTGAAGTGTTGCTACCAGGGCATTCACTGGGATTATTTCCGGTGGTGGTTAAACCGGACACCGTGCAGTTCATGTCCCCATTGATGGTACTTGAAAGCAGTGGGCTTGCCGCGTTGCCGGCCGCAGAACGGCAAAAAGCGCTGGCTGCACTCAGCCGTCCGTTGCTACGTAACAGCAATCTGGTCTGTGGTGTCTCAGAAGCAAAAGACAGCAGCGAGTGTGGTTACGTGGCAACAGATAAAGAGGATGTTGCGGTTATTTTTGATGAGAACAACGCTCAGTTATCTTTGTTTCTTAACCGGGACTGGTTGCCGGATGAAGAACGACGTGATAAACGCTGGCTGACTCCGACCCCGGAGGGGTGTCAGCGCATTTATTCACCGCCAGACGCTGTATCTGAGTGATGATCTCCACAGTCGTAATATGACACTGAATGGTAGCGGTGCCCTGGGGCTTGGTGACGGTCGTTATCTGGGAGGCAACTGGGCGGCTATCTGGAATCAGTCAGAACATTACAATAACAGTCAGGCCTGGTTTGACAATCTGTTTGTCCGTCAGGATCTCGGCAATCAGTATTATCTCCAGGCTGGTCGGATGGATCAGCGGAATCTGTCCAGCGCCACGGGGGGGGATTTTGGGTTCAGTCTGCTTCCCCTGAGCCGGTTTGATGGATTACGAACCGGGACCACCCAAGCTTATGTTAACCATGAGGTGGACCAGAATGCCACTCCGGTTATGGTTCAGGTTACCCGAAATGCCCGTATTGATATTTATCGTGGCAGCGAGTTGCTGGGGAGTCAGTTCCTGACCCCGGGAATGCATACCCTGGATACTCATTCTCTTCCACCGGGAAGCTATCCTCTGGCGTTGCGGGTGTATGAGGATGGGATTCTGCGGCGAACGGAGACCCAGCCCTTCAGTAAGGGGGGCAATCGCTTCAGTGCACAGACCCAGTGGTTTATTCAGGGCGGGCTGGAAGATACCGGGGATAAAGCCAGCCATTATGACGGTGAGACTGTCATGGCTGCCGGATTCCAAACTGGGCTGCGGAAAAATATCAGTCTGACCGAAGGTATCTCTCTGGCACATGAGGCCTGGTACAGTGAAACCCGACTGAATTCACAGCATGCAGTGCTGGATGGCACGCTGGACCTTTCTGCCGGGATACTGCATGGGACAGACAGCACGAGCGGTAACACTGAGCAGGTGACATACAACGACGGATTTTCCGCGAGTCTGTGGCGTAACCATACGGAAAGTGATGCCTGTAGTGGTCGTCATCCACAGTCAGTGCATGCCAGTATGACCTGCCAGACTTCGATGAACGCCTCCCTGTCGGTTCCGGTGGGGAACTGGTATGCCCTACTGGGATACAGTACCAGCAGGACAGAAGGTCGGCCGGTTTACCGGGGATATGATGATAACAGTGACAAAGAAAATGTGTTCTGGCGACAGGCATACATCCCTGCCTCTCACCGCGAATCTGCTCAGGCTAGTGCAACGTACAGCCTTAATATGGCTGGCATGAATATTAATACCCATGGGGGAGTATGGCGAACCCGAAATGACGGAGTGAATGATGATGGCTTGTTTATGAGTGTCAGTGTGTCATATGCCTCTCAACCACCGACAATGACTGGCAGTAATGGGTATACCTCAGCCGGGACCGATATTCACAATAGCCGGAATCAAAAAACACAGACGTCCTGGAATGTGAACCATGTGAGATCCTGGCAGCAGGATCTGTATCGTGAACTGTCGGTGGGTTTCTCCGGTTATAACGACGACAGCTGGAGCGGGAGTCTCGGCGGACGCATGAGCGGCCGTATGGGTGAACTGAGCGCCACTATCAGTAACTCCCATCAACGTAATGCGGGCAGCGCCAGTTCACTCACCGCTGGCTACAGCTCGTCTCTGGCGTTATCCCGTAATGGACTGTTCTGGGGAGGTGGTCAGGACGGTGAACCGGCCTCTGGCATGGCGGTGAACGTGGAGTCAGAGGGGGACGAGGGCAGTAGCGGGAAAGTAGTCAGCGTTCGTGGCAGCAGCCAGCCGTTCAGTCTCGGTTTTGGTCAGCAGTCGCTGTTGCTGATGGAAGGCTATAACGCCACGGAGGTGACCATTGAGGATGCAGGGGTTAGTTCACAGGGTATGGCAGGCGTAAAAGCGGGAGGGGGAAGCAGGTGTTACTTCCTGACACCCGGGCATCTGCTGGTTCACAACATCAGCGCCAGTATGAGCCGACTGTACGTTGGCCGCGTACTGGACAAGGATGGCAGACCGCTGCTGGACGCACAGCCACTGAACTATCCATTTTTGTCGTTGGGACCTTCCGGGCGATTTAGCCTGCAGAGCGAGCATAAAGAATCCAGCCTGTGGCTGCTGTCTAAAAACAGGATCCTGCGTTGTCCGATGTCAGTACATAAACGTCGGGATGTTATGCAGGTAGTGGGTGATGTGCGGTGTGAATTAAGTGACGTGGATGCCCTGCCACAGGCGTTGCAAATATCGCCGCGGGTCATCCGTTTGCTGAACGTGGCAGGTTTGCTGCGCCATTCCGTTCAGGAAGCCTGACGTAGAGATAAAGGCGTTAACTATGAGTAATAAAATGAAGTGGACGAGTATGACAGCCCATTGGTCAGCAATTATTAATTTCATCCGAAAATATGTTTATCCAGCAAGGATAATTGCCATCCTGCTGATGGCTGGCGCTACACTGCCACAAGTCGCCGATGCGATTACCGTCGACCTGAATTACGACAAGAACAATGTACCGGTCATCACTCCTGTCTGGTCCCAAGAATGGAGTGTAGCAAATGTGTTGGGGGGATGGGTATGTCGTTCAAACAGGAATGAAAATGAGGGGGCGTGTGAAGAAACACATTTGGTATGGTGGTATGCTTTTGGAGCTTATTCAAAAATTCGTCTGCGTTTCAGAGAACAAATCAGCCATGCTGAAATCACGCTCATACTGCTCGGCAGTGTTCGTGATGCCTGTTATACTGGTGTCATCAACATGAACGCTGCTGCATGTCAATGGGGTAGGTCGCTGAAACTTAGGATACCTTCAGAAGAGCTTGCGAAGATACCTACAAGCGGAACATGGAAAGCAACGTTAGTCCTGGATTATTTACAATGGGGCGGAGACGATCCTTTAGGCACATCAACTACAGATATCACGCTGAATGTAACAGACCACTTTGCTGAAAATGCGGCTATTTACTTTCCGCAATTTGGTACAGCAACGCCCCGGGTGGACCTGAATCTTCACCGGATGAATGCCTCACAAATGTCGGGCAGGGCTAATCTGGATATGTGTCTGTATGACGGAGGTGTGAAAGCCCGTTCATTACAGATGAAGATAGAAGGAAGCAATAAGTCAGGTACGGGATTTCAGGTTATAAAGAGCGATTCTGCTGATACGATTGATTATGCGGTCAGTATGAATTATGGGGGACGAAGTATTCCTGTCACCCGTGGCGTGGAGTTCAGTCTGGATAACGTGGATAAAGCAGCAACGCGTCCGGTGGTACTTCCCGGGCAACGGCAGGCGGTACGTTGTGTGCCAGTGCCCCTTACCCTGACAACACAACCCTTTAACATCAGAGAGAAGCGTTCTGGTGAGTATCAGGGAACGCTGACAGTGACAATGCTGATGGGAACACAAACCCCCTGACAGTAATTATTTATTTTATTGATATCTTTCTTATATGGTTTTTTAAATCAGAGTTCTCTTTATATACTTGTTTTATTTAATAAAGAGAATCTATTCACTTATGAAAATCAATGCGTGAGGTTCTGCTTTCCTATGACTGTGTATTTAGATGATAAAGATAAAGAATTATTGAAAGAAATCCAAAAAGATTGTGCACAAACTTTATGGCAACTTGCATATAAAGTGGGACTTACGCCCACACCATGTTTCAAACGTTTAAAAAAACTTAAAGACAGGGGGGGGATCATTGGTCAGTTCGCTTTATTGGATAAAGAAAAACTAGGTCTTTCACTTAATGTCTTTATTATGATTAACATATCTGAGGAGCAATACGCTAGTATTTCTGAGAAAATAAAGTCAATGCCTGAGGTTATTGCCTTTTATCGAATTTCTGGAACATTTAATTATTTAATGCATACAGTATTTACAGATATGAACGATTACTATAGTTTTTATGAGAAAATAATATTAACTAATTCTTCAATTAGTGGATCTGCATCGAGCTTTGTTCTTGAGCAAATAAAGGAAACAAACGAACTGCCAGTGTGAAAGTGTGATGTGTACTTACTGATTTAATACATTATTATCCTTCTTACGGAACAACAACGGCAGATTGCGGCTGTTGAACAAGGATTTTAATCAGCAGTGGTGAAATTAAGCGGCACAGAATAACACAGCGGAATATCACATGGTTAAATATCACCCCGTGCATGTAACAAAAAACCGCATTAAAACAGATGATGTTACTGATATTTATTTCGTTGAACCCTTCTGGAAAGAAGGCGAAAACCACATAATTGAGTCATTGATGTTTTTTGAAGAGTTACAAAAGTCATTTAATTTATTCAACCATAAATATGGGTTAAATAAATATATACTCAGGATCCCCTGGGAATTTGTGCTCATACATATGGAAAGGATCAGTAAATTAAATAGCGTCGGGTTATTTGCTGTTTCTGTTGACTTTAATAACAACCACAAATTTCTGAGCGAGTACATCAGGAGTCGCAGAGATTATGGTATGGAAGTTTGGTTTGATTTTTGTGGTAAACATTCTTATTCCAGTGAAATTAAAAACCTTGGGTTCTTTTTTTAGGCTTGCGTAGTGCCTCGTGATCCTAATTTTATTAGTAGTGTTTATCATTATCATAAGTTCCAAAAGATTCTTGTCGGGGATATAAATGATGTAGAACAGAGGGCCGTGTACCAGAACGAAGTTGATTACATGTATGGAATGCAATGGCCATCGTCATATGACGGTTTTTTCTTTCGGGATCATAAAAAAAATGAAACTTGGTGTATATAACAGAAGGAGTGAAAATTTGAATCAAAAATATCTTATTTATTTTTTGTTTAATTATTGTTTTGTTTTTTATTACGATTAAATATAAAGAACATCATTGTTCGTGCGGTGGGGAGGCTGGAAGTTTAGGGGATGACCGTTTATCAACAATTTTATTACAGCCACCATACGAATGGTTTATATATGCACTAGATGTATTATTTTAGTTTAATATATCGATGGTTGCTATTTGCATTGATGATGTTCCGTTACATTAAGGAATATACATCTGTATCTCGTTATACGCACACTCACATTACTAATCATTATTAATATGAGTGTGGTTCTTGTTTTACGCATGCATGGTTGCATGTGACGTTAAATTTAAATGAGCTGACTGTATGAATTCTAAATACTTTAGAGAGGTGTTTTTTGTCTCGGTAGTTGTTATATTATTATTTTATTTGGTGTTATTTGCAGCCAGTGCTCATGCTGAAGGCGGTTTCAGCTCTGGAGGCATTGGGTTATTTATGACGGGAACAAGAGAGATGCTACTGTAGAGATAATAAATTCTGCTAAAGATTCCCCAATTCTTGTGCATTGACATCCTCCACGTCCTGAAGGGCGTGGGTTCCTGCTCCAACGGGCTGCCTGACTGCACGCTCCTTCCACAGGCAAGCACGGCGTGTCCCGCTCTAAAATGTTACGCGCGCCGTTTACATCGGCGTTCGCAGTATATCTTCATACCAGACACTTGTAAGTATCTCGCATAATCGTGCCATTCACATTTAGAGATCATACAACAGGACGGGACTGTTTTTGGGTAGCCGGAAGTTAAGCCCATACCAGAAACGTTGCAGTGTACTGAAAAATGGCGCCAGGTTGCACCTGTTCAACGATTTTCTGAAGGCGCAGGAGTATTCATTACTGATATCCTCCATTGCGCCTTCGGGAACCCACAGGACCAGCTATTTTACCGATAGTGTTTAAAAGGCGTAAGTAATGCCGAGCATGAAGTCATTGGAGGCAGCCTTTGTGTCTGCATCATAAGCGGTATGTTCATCACCAGCATAGTGATTTTTTGAAATGCTCACTTTGCCTGCATTAATGTATTTATAACTGGCGTCAATCATAATATTATCTGTTACAGCATATTTTGCACCGATACCTGCGCCCCAGGCAAAGTTATTTTTTGAAGCAGACAGAGTTTCATTAATACCAAAACCAACAGGAATGGTGTTATTACTTAGCTTCACATGAGCGAGGCCAACGCCTGCGCTGATATAGGGTGTAAATGCCGTACTATTGTGAAAATCATAATAACCATTAACCATGTAAGTGGTCATTCGGACCTGATTTTTTACATTTATGTGTACTGGCTGACCAAATGCAATAATATCCTGCCCGCCTTTAGCATCCGTCTCACCTCTGAAAGTGGTATCCAGTTCTAAACGTACTGGAAGCTGGAATGGGTCATAAAAGTCATAACCGATAGCAACCCCGCCGCCAAAAACGCCTTTGGTACGGTCAGGTAACGTTGCATGACCATTGACTATCTCATCCTGGCTGAAGGTTGAGTTGATTCCATAGACATTGACTACGGATGTCCCCGCTTTCCCGGTGATATAGATCCCTTCTTTTGCTGATGCAGTAGCGGACCAGGCTACCACAAGGGGAATGATGCAGACTGCGAAAAAGTTTTTCATTTCAGAACCTGCCTTAATATTGGGCTAAAAGACAAGTTTCACGGTATAGGGTGTGATATAACGATTACATAAACGAAGCCCAAAAAACGGTCTATTGTAACGCTGGGTTTTCTGTAAGCGGGTAAAAAATGAGATGAAAATTTTAAATAACAATACGATAATCGTCGGTATGGAAATCCATCTCCTCGCCAAATTGCCCCACGTACGGTTTTACTTCTACGTTATGTAACGGGTAGTGTTAGATAGAGCGATGCTGTAACAAAAAGATGAAGATGAATTTGTACCCGACCTGGATAAAGCCCGTTATCCAGGAATAACGGGCAAAAATATTTACTCAAGTGCCTGGGCGAGATCTTGTTGTACCTGTTGACGCTGTTCTGGTGTTAAGACTTTGCTTAAATCAAAATAATATTTAACCCGATAATAGCGAGCCTGTTGTTCTATGTTACTGAAGGCTGCAAGCTGCTGTTTTACGGCGGCGTCATCCCATTTACCGGATTTAATCACCTCTATCAGCGCACCGTCTTTAATTCCCTTCATAGAAATCTGACTGACGTCGGTTTCCAGTTGTTGGTGAAGTTTTTTGATCCGGGTAATCTGATCGTTTGTCAGCTTCAGATGCTGGACAATAGGATCCTGGGCGGGCAGGGGAGGATTGGGGACAGCGGTGGCGAAAGCGCCAAAAGAAACGCCCGCCAGAGTCGCTGCCAGTAAAGTTGTGCGTACAAAGTTTTTCATGAAGATATCCTGATAAGGGAGTGATTAACCGTTCTTATTACCCACGAATGGCGAGCAATTATCTTAGAGCCTATCCCATTAGGGCTATTTTACTTGCCATTTTGGACCTGGGCAGTGCTCGCCAAAACGCGTTAGCGTTTTGAACGCCGCTTGCGGCGGCCCGAAGGGCGAGCGTAGCGAGTCAAACCTCACGTACTACGTGTACGCTCCGGTTTTTGCGCGCTGTCCGTGTCCAAACTGGCTGCGCCAATAACGCCTGGTGGGATAGGCTCTTAGTCAGAATACGTTGCCTGCCACATTACGCCACGCGAATTTGTTTTACGGAGAGTTACGGAGTGAAACAATCCCGCCGCGGTGAGCGGCAGGTTGCTTACAAGGTGAATGGATCGGCATCGCGCCAGGCTGGAAATTTTTCGCGATAGTCCTGCAAGGCGACGAGAGAAAGATCGGCATCGATACGTGTCGCCTGGTGTGGTTCGGCGGTGGCGATAATGTCGCCCTGGGGATTAATGATCCGGCTATCGCCGCGATAATGTAGCCCGTTACCATCGGTGCCAACCCGGTTGCAGCCTGCGACATAAGCCTGATTTTCAATAGCGCGCGCCGTCAGTAATGTTTGCCAGTGTAGCGAGCGCGGCGCGGGCCAGTTCGCTACATACAGCGCCAGATCGTAATCATTGCGGTTGCGTGACCATATCGGAAAGCGCAGATCGTAACAGATCAGCGGCAGAATGCGCCAACCGCGCCACTGCACGATGATGCGTTTATCGCCTGCGGCATAATGTTGATGTTCATCCGCCATACGAAAGAGATGGCGCTTATCATAGAGATGAACCTTGCCTTCCGGTTCAACCAGTAAGAAGCGATTTACGGCGCCGCGCTCAGTTTGTAGCGCCGCGCTGCCGGCAATCAGAGCGTCAGTTTGTCGGGCTTTGGCCTGCATCCACGTAATCACGCTATCTTGCGAAAGTGAGTTATTAGCGGCCTCCATCGCAAAGCCGGTGGTAAACATTTCAGGCAGAACAATCACATCCCGGCCAGATACGAGCTCTAGCTGTCTGTCAAAATGACGCAGGTTTGCCGGGCCGTCCATCCAGACTAAAGGTTGTTGCAACAGAGTAATTTTCAAACCAGACACGATCGGAGCTCCTCATTGAACAGCGTCTTTACACTGTAGCATGAGCAATAATAAAAAAGCGGCAAGAAAAAGCCCCGCGAAAGCGGGGCAGGAAAGAGGCGAGACTGATTATGCGGCTTCGACTTTACGCACTTTCTCCGGCAGCTTTACCGGTTTGGTCGCCAGCGCTTCAGGTTCAAAATCATCAACGTTGATACTGCGCAGGCGGCTCTCTTCCGCTTTCGCCAGAATGGCGGCTTCATCTTTATCTATAAGCCCTTTCGCCAGCGCATTGCGCGCCAGTTCATCCAGACGAGTAAACGGCAGATTTTTACCCAGTTCTTTGCAGATGCGCTGGTGGATAGGGTCGGCAGCGATGACATCACGCAGCGCTTCTTCCAGTAAACCGACCGGATTATGTTCGGCGGGCGTCAGATACTGACCGCGCCCAATGCGTGAACGTGTGGCGTTCGGCACCTGCAGGATCTTCGCCACGGCGTGATCCAGCTTATCAGACGGCGCCAGATAATGACGGCCAGTCGGGAAGATCATCGCGGTGAGCAATCCGGCCACGACGCGGTTCGGGAAGTTCTGCAGCAGATCGTCCATCACTTGTTCAGCACGATACAGCGCATCCTGTACGCCCCAGTGTACCAGCGGCAGGTCGGCTTCGTGGCGACCTTCGTCGTCGTAACGCTTCAGTACGGCTGAGGCCAGATAAAGCTGACTCAACACATCGCCCAGACGCGCGGAGATACGCTCGCGGCGTTTCAGGCTGCCGCCCAGTACCGCCATTGACACGTCGGACAGCAGCGCCAGGTTTGCGCTCAGTCGGTTCAGATGCTGGTAATAACGCTTCGTGGCGTCGCCGGTTGGCGTATGGCTCGTTAATCCGCGGGTCAGGCCAAGCCAGAAACTGCGAACGGTATTGCTGCCGACATGACCAATATGTTTAAACAACAGTTTATCAAAGGCATTCACATCATTATTCTGCGCTGCGGCCATCTCTTCCAGTACATAAGGATGGCAGCGAATGGCGCCCTGACCAAAGATCATCATGCTACGGGTCAGGATATTCGCGCCTTCCACGGTAATCGCGATAGGCGCGCCCTGGTAAGCTCGCGCCAGGAAGTTGCTCTCGCCCAGCATAATGCCTTTACCCCCAGTGATATCCATCGCGTCGATAATGGACTGCTGGCCGCGGTGGGTGCAGTGGTACTTCACGATAGCCGACAGTACCGCCGGTTTTTCACCCAGCATAATGCCGTAGGTGATTAACGATGCGGCGGCATCCATCACATAAGCGTTACCTGCAATACGCGCCAGCGGTTCTTCAATACCTTCCATCTTGCCGATAGAAATTTTGAACTGACGACGAATGTGAGCATAGGCGCCGGTTGCCAGCGCGACGGATTTCACCCCGCCAGTGGAGTTGGACGGCAGGGTAATACCGCGTCCTACCGACAAACATTCCACCAGCATACGCCAGCCCTGTCCGGCCATTTTGGGGCCGCCGATAATATAATCAATAGGCACGAAAATATCGTTACCGCGGGTTGGGCCATTCTGGAACGGAACGTTAAGCGGGAAGTGACGACGACCAATTTCCACACCCGGCGTTGAGGTGGGGATCAGGGCGCAGGTAATACCCAGCTCTTCTTCTCCGCCTAACAATCTATCCGGATCGGAAAGCTTAAACGCCAGACCCAACACGGTAGCTATCGGCGCCAGCGTAATGTAACGCTTGTTCCAGGTCAGGCGCATACCCAGCACCTGCTGGCCCTGCCATTCGCCCATGCAAACCACGCCGGTATCCGGAATGGCGCCTGCATCAGAACCTGCTTCCGGGCTAGTCAGCGCAAAGCAGGGGATCTCCTGGCCGCGCGCCAGTCGCGGCAGATAGTGATTCTTCTGCTCTTCCGTACCATAGTGCTGCAATAACTCGCCAGGGCCGAGTGAGTTTGGAACGCCGACGGTGATAGCCAGAATCCCGGAGACGCCGGACAGTTTTTGCAGTACACGGGACTGCGCATAAGCGGAGAACTCCAGTCCGCCGTACTCTTTTTTAATGATCATCGCAAAAAAACGATGCTCTTTCAGATAAGCCCACAGTTCCGGCGGCAGATCCGCCAGTTCATGGGTAATCTGGAAATCGTTCGCCATCCGGCACGCTTCTTCTACCGGACCGTCGAGAAACGCTTGCTCTTCGGCAGTGAGTTGCGGTTGCGGATAGTTGTGCAGTTTTTTCCAGTCAGGCTTGCCCTGGAACAGATCGCCTTCCCACCAGGTTGTACCGGCATCAATCGCTTCTTTCTCAGTGCGCGACATCGGCGGCATGACCTTACGGAAGCCGCGGAACACCGGTGCGGAAATCATTGATTTTCGCATCGGTGTGAGGTTAAACGGCACGAGGATAATGGCCAGAGGAACCAACAGCCAGATGGACCACAGGCCAGCGACGCCAAGTGCGGCGGTCCAGGCGAGCAGAATCAGGCTGCTGAGAAATAAACTCACGCGGTGATAGAACAATGCGCCGAGCAGAACAACCGTAGCGATAATACTCAAAATCATCATAACGAAAAGCTCCCTTGCTTGTAGGAGGTCTGACCACTTGTGATGATTAGGTTGTAGTGGATGTAAAATCTTTTAGCAATGTGTTTACAAAATAATTACAACAAAGCTCACATTGTTGCCGTTTTTGGGGGCACGAAAAATCAAAAGCGTGAGGCGTTAATTCGGCTTATGCTTCTCGCCTGTACTGCTATCCGATACACTGCATACTGTCATTTACATTCATGCTGAAGGATATCCTCATGTACCAGGATCTTATTCGTAACGAACTGAACGAAGCGGCGGAAACGCTGGCTAATTTTTTAAAAGATGACGCCAATATTCACGCCATTCAGCGCGCGGCGGTCCTGTTGGCTGACAGTTTTAAAGCGGGTGGTAAGGTACTTTCCTGCGGTAACGGCGGCTCCCATTGCGATGCGATGCACTTTGCTGAAGAGCTGACAGGTCGTTATCGTGAAAATCGTCCGGGCTACCCGGCAATTGCGATTTCTGATGTTAGCCATATATCCTGCGTTAGTAATGATTTTGGCTATGACTATATTTTCTCTCGTTACGTTGAGGCGGTAGGGCGCGAAGGCGATGTCCTGTTAGGGATCTCGACGTCGGGTAACTCTGGTAACGTGATTAAAGCGATTGCCGCGGCCCGTGAAAAAGGCATGAAAGTGATCACGTTGACCGGTAAAGACGGCGGCAAAATGGCGGGAACGGCGGATATTGAAATTCGCGTACCGCACTTCGGTTATGCCGATCGTATTCAGGAAATTCATATCAAAGTAATTCATATCCTGATTCAGTTGATCGAAAAAGAGATGGTTAAATAAGCCGATAATATTTGCCGGTCTTATCGGGCCTGGAACGTGTAGGCCCGATAAGCGAAGCGCCATCGGGCATTGTGGCGGATGGCGACGCAAGCGTCTTATCCGGCCTACGAGCTGTGCTTTGCTGGTCTTATCAGGCAATTAACCGTTTTAAGGTAGGTGATGTATGTGCGAACTGCTTGGGATGAGCGCCAATGTGCCGACGGATATCTGCTTTAGCTTCACCGGACTGGTGCAGCGTGGCGGCGGAACCGGGCCGCATAAAGACGGCTGGGGAATTACCTTTTACGAAGGAAAGGGCTGTCGCACGTTTAAAGATCCGCAACCGAGCTACCATTCGCCGATTGCGAAACTGGTACAGAATTACCCGATCAAGTCCTGCTCGGTTATCGCCCATATCCGTCAGGCTAATCGCGGTGAAGTGGCGCTGGAAAATACGCACCCTTTTACCCGGGAATTATGGGGACGCAACTGGACTTATGCTCATAACGGTCAGCTCAACGGTTATAAGTCGCTGGAAACCGGTAATTTTCGTCCGGTGGGGGAAACCGACAGCGAAAAAGCGTTTTGCTGGCTATTGCATAAATTAACGCAGCGTTATCCCCGCACGCCGGGCAACATGACGGCGGTATTTAAATATATTGCGACACTGGCGACGGTATTACGTGAAAAAGGCGTTTTTAACATGCTGCTGTCAGATGGGCGATATGTGATGGCGTTTTGCTCAACCCATTTGCACTGGATCACTCGCCGGGCGCCGTTTGGCGTAGCCACGCTGGTGGATCAGGATATGGAAATTGATTTCAGTTCACAGACCACGCCAAATGACGTGGTTACCGTGATTGCTACCCAGCCGCTAACGGGGAATGAAACCTGGCAAAAGATTATGCCAGGCGAATGGGCGTTATTTTGCCTCGGAGAGCGTATAATTTGAGGCCAGCTGTGGCTGAACGACTTCGTGACTCAACGGTTTGCTCACGACGTAACGTCCATCAACGATAGAAACAGTTGGCGGCTTATGCGTCTGTTCAAAATAATCGTAGCCGGGTTTTAGCTGCGCCCAGAAATCTTTGTAATATGAATATTTATGACGCTGCATATTGGCGTCGGTCATCCGGAACGGATAAATACTCACCTGCACGCTCGGCTGACCAAAGACCAGCGCGGCGGTGACAAACTGGAAAATCTCATCAATGCCGCTGTCGGTCATGGCATAGCAGCCGACGGAAACACAGGCGCCGTGAATCATCAGATATTTACCATCATAGCCATGCGCGCGATCGTAGGCATTGGGAAAACCAATGTTGATGGCCTTATAAAAACGGCTGTCTGGCTTGAGTTGATTACGCTGAACGCTGTAAAACCCTTCCGGACTTTTAAAATCGCCCTGACGGCGTTTCGGGCCTAACCCGCCGGAATAGTTGCAAATTTTGTAGCTATCAAGCAACTGGTATTGCTCACCCATTTTGACGTAGAGATCAAGGGTGCGCTCTTCTTTAAAAATTTGAATATAGACCGGTGAGCCCATTAACTGCTGCTTATACTCTTTACTGACCGGCGTGACGGGGCTGCTGCTGCTCAGCAAACCGGCAAATGAGACGCACGGCATCAGAAGCATCGCAAGAAAAAATGCGATTTTACGCATACTGCTTGTTCCTTGATAAAACGGTTACACACGCCAGAACGGCAAAAGAGTCCCCAAATCGGAGTAATCTGGATTTGGAGCGCTCACATTAGCACCACGGCAGTTTTTCGCAAGTCCCCGTGTGTACGTTTACAATTTTCCCGCCGCTTTCGTCGTCATACCTTCGAATATGTCGCATTTTTAACGCGAATGTCTCTTTGCGCGCAATAAAACATACTGTACACTTAAACAGTATTGTGGGGGCGAGCGATGCGCAAAATCATACATATTGATATGGACTGTTTTTTTGCCGCGGTAGAGATGCGTGATAATCCGGCGTTACGCGATATTCCCATTGCCATTGGCGGGAGTCGTGAGCGTAGAGGCGCTATCAGTACCGCCAACTATCCTGCGCGCCAGTTTGGCGTACGTAGCGCGATGCCGACCGCCATGGCGCTAAAGCTGTGCCCCCATCTCACCTTACTGCCTGGCCGCTTTGACGCCTATAAAGAGGCTTCGCGGCATGTACGTGACATCTTTTCCCGCTACACTTCACTGATTGAACCGCTCTCGCTGGATGAAGCCTGGCTGGATGTGACTGACAGCCCGCACTGTTATGGTTCGGCGACTCTGATCGCCAGGGAGATTCGTCAGACTATTTTCAATGAACTGCAACTCACCGCCTCCGCCGGCGTTGCGCCAGTGAAATTTCTGGCGAAGATAGCCTCCGATCTCAATAAACCGAATGGACAATATGTTATTACGCCAGCCGATGTACCCGGCTTTCTTAAAACGTTGCCGTTAGCCAAAATTCCAGGCGTGGGGAAAGTTTCCGCCGCCAAACTGGAAAATATGGGGTTAAGAACCTGCGGGGATATTCAACAGTGCGATCTGGCGATGCTTCTCAAACGCTTCGGTAAATTTGGCCGGGTATTATGGGAGCGTAGTCAGGGTATTGACGAGCGTGATGTTAACAGCGAAAGGCTGCGTAAATCGGTAGGCGTTGAGCGTACTCTGGCGGAGGATATTCATGAGTGGTCGGACTGCGAGGCCATTATTGAGCATTTATATCCGGAACTGGAGCGTCGTCTGGCTATAGTAAAGCCCGATTTACTGATTGCCCGACAGGGCGTTAAATTAAAATTTAATGATTTTCAGCAAACCACTCAGGAACATGTCTGGCCGCAATTAAATAAAGAAGACTTAATTACCACCGCCCGTAAAACCTGGGACGAGCGTCGCGGCGAGCGCGGCGTACGGCTGGTGGGGCTACACGTAACGCTGCTCGACCCTCAATTGGAACGACAGTTGGTGTTAGGGTTATAAGTCAGGCCATTAAGATTTTATCACTATTACGATTGCGCCATCTAAATTTCAGTATTACTATACCCGCGTTTTCTCATTCTCAATAACTGCAAAGGAGGTTCATCATGACACTTTATTCTCTGAACGCACTTTGCAGACCTTTCCAGGATTAATTTTCTTTTATTGCCCTGGATTAGTCTGCCATTTCCTGATTTTTTAATTCATATATGGAATGGTATATGGGCAATTATATTCGTCCTTTATCAGATGTGGTATTTTCTATCGCATCGGATAACCTGTGGATCGAAGATTCCGCGATCCAACAATTATATACGACGGCTAAGTTAACCGGTATGAAACGCGTTATCGGGATGCCAGATCTGCATCCGGGGCGCGGCTACCCTATTGGCGCAGCCTTTTTCTCACGTGGACGTTTTTATCCGGCGCTGGTCGGCAACGATATCGGCTGCGGCATGGCGTTATGGCAAACGGATATTTTAGGGCGTAAATATAACGCCGATAAACTGGAGAAGCGGCTGGCGTCGCTGCCTGACGTGGCGGACGCGCAGTGGCTGGAGGAGAATGTCCCCGCCGCAATGCAGCATCATTCGTGGCGCTCTGCGCTGGGTTCCATTGGCGGCGGCAATCATTTTGCCGAGCTACAACAGGTCGATCGCATCGTCGATGCTGATTCGTTCGCTTTGTCGGGGTTACAAAAAAACGCAGTTATTACTGCTGGTACACAGTGGTTCACGCGGTCTGGGGCAAGCTATCCTGCGTCGTCATGTGGAAGCGTTTTCGCATAACGGTTTGCCGGAAGATAGCGACGATGCGCGCCGCTACCTTGCAGAACATGACGATGCGCTGGCATTTGCCCGCAGTAATCGCGCGCTGATTGCCCGCCGGATACTGCAACAGCTCAGGGCTGAGGGCGAACCGCGGCTGGATGTGGCGCATAACTTCGTTGAACCCTGTACTGTCGCGGGTGAGGCGGGGTGGCTGCACCGTAAAGGCGCTACGCCAGATGGGCAGGGACTGGTGATTATCCCCGGCTCGCGCGGCGATTATAGCTGGCTGGTGAAACCCGTCGTCAGCGAGGAGAGCCTCTTCTCCCTGGCGCATGGCGCGGGACGCAAATGGATGCGTACTGAGTGTAAAGACCGGTTATCGGCAAAATTTACCCCGCGACAGCTCTGCCGTACCGGGATGGGTAGCCGGGTGATTTGCCGCGATCGCCAGCTCATTTATGAAGAAGCGCCGCAGGCGTATAAATCCATCGATAGCGTTGTGGATTGTCTGGCAGACGCCGGACTGATTACGCCAGTTGCCTGCCTGCGTCCGGTGCTGACGCTGAAAACCTCAGGGGAGAAAAGCGCATGATCTTACTGCAACTTTCTTCCGCACAGGGACCGGACGAGTGTTGTCTGGCGGTAAAAAAAGCGCTGGATTGTCTGACGAAAGAAGCCGCCAGAGAAAAGGTATCGTTGACGCGACTTGAAACGGAGCCGGGACGATTACCAGACACGCTGCGTTCCGCGCTGGTCTCGCTGGACGGCGAAAAAGCTATGGCTTTCAGTGAACGTTGGTGCGGCACGTTACTGTGGATTTGTACCAGCCCGTATCGCCCGCACCATGGGCGAAAAAACTGGTACGTCGGCATTGGGCGCTTTTCCGCCGACGAACACATACAGTCTGATGAGATTCGTTTCGAGACTCTGCGCTCTTCCGGCCCGGGTGGGCAGCACGTTAATAAAAGCGACTCGGCAGTGCGGGCCACGCACCTGGCGAGCGGGATTAGCGTGAAGGTTCAGTCGGAGCGCAGTCAACATGCGAATAAGCGTCTGGCCCGGCTGCTGATTGCCTGGCGGCTGGAACAGCAACGGCAAAATGAGTGTGCGGCGTTGAAGTCTGAAAGGCGTCTGTTCCATCATCAGATTGAGCGCGGCAATCCGCTACGGATATTTAAAGGAATGGCGTTTACGCCACAATAATTCGGTGCTACCAGCGCTGTTATAGGGCTGTCCGGCTATTCGCGTGTAGCCGCAGCGCTATTCAGCGCATCCAGGAGAGCTTATCTGGCAATGGATACCCGATATTCCATATTGATAGCCCGTCCAGAAATGGGACGGGCATTTTAGCGCTTTCTTACTTCGCAGGAATCGCTTTCAGCAATTCGGTCAGCAGAGTCCAGTAGTGGCCGACGCTTTCGATATGTACCTGCTCATCCGGAGAGTGAGGTCCGGTAATGGTAGGCCCAATAGAAACCATGTCCATATCCGGATAGGGTTTCTTAAACAGACCGCATTCCAGGCCGGCGTGGATAATCTGGATGTTCGGTGTCTTGTTGAACAGACGCTGATAAGTTTCCCGCACCAGGTGCATGACCGGCGAGTTCGCATCGGGCTGCCAGCCAGGATAGCTGCCTTTTGCTTCGGTTTTCGCGCCAGCCAGCTTGCCCAGCGAATCCAGCATACTCACCACATAATCTTTACCGCTGTCGATAAGAGAGCGAATCAGGCAGTGAATTTCGACATTCGCATCAGACATTGTGACCACGCCAACGTTCAGCGATGTTTCCACTACGCCTTTCGCCACGTCTGAATTGCGGATCACGCCGTTCGGCGTTGCGTTCAGCAGGCGCACAAAGGTATCGCGTGACGGCGCGGTCAATGCGGCTTTATCACTGGCAACCTCATTGAGTTGCAGCGTCAGGTTTTTCTCTTTTTCCGCCAGTTCGTTTTTCAGAATATCCTGGTAAGCGTTCACTAATGTTTTCAGAGCGCCTACGTTGTCTGTGGCAACGGCGAGGGTAGCGAACGCTTCGCGCGGAATCGCGTTACGCAGCGTGCCGCCGTTGAAATCGATCAGACGCAGATCCAGTTCTTCTGCGTGCCCGGCCAGAAAACGCGCCAGCAATTTGTTGGCATTGCCAAGGCCGAGGTGAATTTCACCACCGGAGTGGCCGCCTTTCAGACCTTTCAGGGTTAGCTTAAAGCATGCAAATCCTGCGGGTACAGCTTCACGGGTCAACGGCAGATTAGAGGTAAAATCGATGCCGCCTGCGCAGCCCATATAGATCTCACCTTCTTCTTCAGAGTCGGTGTTGATCAGGATGTCAGCCTGCAACCAGCCGGACTGGAGGCCGAACGCGCCATCCATGCCCGCTTCTTCGGTCATGGTCAGCAGCACTTCCAGCGGGCCATGGACGACATTATCGTCAGCCAGTACCGCTAACGCAGAAGCCATTCCAATACCATTGTCGGCGCCGAGCGTAGTACCGCGCGCTTTAACCCATTCGTCATCAATATAAGGCCGGATGGGATCTGTAGTGAAGTCGTGAACGGTGTCGCTATTTTTTTGCGGCACCATATCCAGATGCGCCTGTAAAACGACCGGCTTGCGATTTTCCATACCTGCAGTGGCGGGCTTACGGATCAGAATATTACCGACCTGGTCGCGATCCACGTAAAGGCCTTTCTCTTTGGCCCAACTCACAATATGTTCCGCGAGTTGCTCTTCGTGATAGGACGGGTGAGGAATAGAACAGATTTTGGCAAAAATATCCCACAAAGGTTGTGGTGATAACTGAGACAGTTCAGACACGATAAGTCTCCTTGGCGGTGGTCTGAAAAACGTTCTTACAGGCCACAGGGTTAGCGGAATTAATAACTCTTACGAGATGCGACTGAGAATACCACTTTCTCCGCCTGCGGGTAGTATAAAGCATACAAAAAGAGGCGTGGATTCCGCTAAACACTGGTTTTTAGCGCGTCAAGTCTCTATAATCTCGCGCAACTATTTCCCCCTCGAACACTTTTTAAGCCGTAGATAAACAGGCTGGGACACTTCACATGAGCGAAAAATACGTCGTCACCTGGGACATGTTGCAGATTCACGCACGCAAACTGGCGAGCCGCCTCATGCCTTCAGAACAATGGAAAGGCATTATTGCCGTAAGTCGTGGCGGCCTTGTACCGGGCGCACTACTGGCGCGTGAATTGGGCATTCGTCATGTCGATACCGTATGCATCTCCAGCTACGATCACGATAACCAGCGCGAACTGAAAGTGCTGAAACGTGCAGAAGGCGACGGCGAAGGCTTTATCGTCATCGACGATCTGGTCGATACCGGCGGCACCGCCGTCGCGATTCGCGAAATGTACCCTAAAGCGCATTTCGTCACGATTTTCGCTAAACCGGCGGGCCGTCCGCTGGTTGATGATTATGTTATTGATATTCCTCAGAACACCTGGATAGAGCAGCCCTGGGATATGGGTGTGGTATTTGTACCGCCGATTTCAGGTCGTTAATCAGCAGCTTTTCAGAGCGCCCGGCAATGCCGGGCGCTGTTTTATTGGTTACAATAAGCCTCTATGAGTATCCAAGGAGGCTGCACGAATGACACAGGCTAACCTCAGCGAAACCCTGTTCAAACCCCGCTTTAAACATACTGAAACGTCTACCCTTGTCCGTCGGTTCAATCGTGGGTCGCAGCCGCCCATGCAATCCGCGCTGGACGGTAAGAACGTCCCGCACTGGTATCGCATGATAAACCGCCTGATGTGGATTTGGCGCGGCGTTGACCCACGAGAGAAATCCTTGATGTGCAGGCGCGCATTGTGATGAGCGACGCAGAGCGAACGGATGATGATTTATACGATACGGTCATCGGTTACCGCGGCGGCAACTGGATTTATGAGTGGGCAAAGCAGGCGATGGACTGGCAGCAGAAAGCCTGTCAGGAACAGGACGCCATGCGCAGCGGACGCTACTGGCTTCATGCCTCAACGCTCTATAACATTGCCGCCTACCCGCATTTGAAGGGCGATGAGCTGGCGGAGCAGGCGCAGGCGCTGGCGAATCGCGCCTATGAAGAGGCCGCGCAGCGGTTGCCAGGCTCGTTACGTGAAATGGAATTTGCCGTTCCTGGCGGTTCGCCTGTCACCGCGTTTTTACATATGCCGAAAGGGGATGGTCCGTTTCCGACGGTGCTCATGTGCGGCGGCCTGGACGCCATGCAAACCGACTATTACACCCTGTATGAACGCTATTTCGCGCCGCGCGGTATCGCGATGTTAACGCTTGATATGCCTTCGGTTGGATTTTCATCAAAGTGGAAATTAACCCAGGATTCCAGCTTGCTCCACCAGCATGTGTTAAAAGCGCTTCCTAATGTCCCCTGGGTGGATCATACCCGTGTTGCGGCGTTTGGTTTCCGTTTTGGCGCCAACGTTGCGGTGCGTCTGGCCTATCTGGAAGCGCCGCGTTTGAAAGCGGTGGCTTGCCTGGGGCCGGTGGTCCATGCGCTACTTAGCGATCCGCAACGACAGAGCACAGTGCCGGAGATGTATCTGGATGTGCTGGCCAGCCGTCTGGGTATGCATGATGCTTCGGATGAGGCGCTGCGTGTGGAGCTCAACCGCTATTCGTTGAAAGTACAGGGGCTACTGGGCAGACGTTGTCCTACGCCAATGCTTTCCGGCTTCTGGAAAAACGATCCTTTCAGCCCGGAAGAAGAGTCTCGCTTAATTACAACATCATCTTCAGACGGTAAGCTGATAGAGATCCCTTTTAACCCGGTGTACCGCAATTTTGACCACGCGCTGCAAGAAATTACCGACTGGATTAATCATAGATTGTGTTAATAGATTGATAAATTCTATTGATTTGGTAAAACAGTTGCTTCATTAAAGGAGATCGCAATGACGTTACCGAGTGGACACCCGAAAAGTAGATTGATCAAGAAATTTACCGCGCTTGGCCCCTATATCCGGGAAGGGCAGTGCGAAGACAATCGTTTTTTTTTCGATTGCCTGGCAGTTTGCGTCAACGTGAAGCCCGCGCCAGAGAAGCGTGAATTTTGGGGCTGGTGGATGGAGCTGGAAGCACAAGAGAAACGCTTCACTTATCGTTATCAGTTTGGTTTGTTTGATAAAGAGGGCAACTGGACCGTAGTGCCGATTAACGAAACCGAAGTGGTGGAGCGACTGGAATACACGCTACGCGAGTTTCATGAAAAGCTACGCGACCTGCTGATTTCTATGGAGCTGGCGCTGGAGCCGTCTGACGATTTCAACGACGAGCCGGTAAAACTGTCGGCATAACCCTGCTGCCATGCCTGATGGCGTAGCGCCATCAGGCACAATGCGACTTATCAGAACTGGTAGGTCAACCCTATTGCCACAATATCATCGTCATTAATGCCTAACGTGTTATCGCTATCAAGCTGATTGATTTTGTAATCTACAAACGCGGACATATTTTTGTTGAAATAATAGATTGCGCCAACGTCAATGTAATTCACCAAATCCTCACTGCCGACGCCCTCAATATCTTTGCCTTTTGACAGCACATAGCCTAATGACGGACGCAGACCAAAGTCAAACTGATACTGGATAACCGCTTCGAAGTTTTGAGTTTTATTGGCAAATCCGCCGGAAACTGGCGTCATGTTGCGGGTTTCTGAATAGAAAGTCGCAATATAAATATCATTCGCGTCATACTTTACACCCGTAGCCCAGGCTTCGGCTTTATCGCCCGTACCGCGGCGCTGCAGATTTTGCTCCCTGGTGCGATCGGAGAGAGTATAAGCGCCGCTGACGGCAAAATCACTGCCGCCGAAATCATAGCTCACGGAAGTGCCGAAGCCGTCGCCGTTTTGCTTTTTCACATCGCGATCTTCGTTTTTCCCCTGATACTGTAAGGTAAGATCCAGTCCATCAACGATGCCGAAGAAATCGGTATTGCGGTAAGTCGCCAGCCCGCTGGCGCGTTTAGTCATAAAATTATCGGTCTGGGCGGAAGAGTCGCCGCCGAATTCGGGAAACATATCCGTCCAGGCCTCAACATCGTACAGCGCGCCCAGGTTACGTCCATAGTCAAAAGAACCGATATCTTTTAATTTCAGGCCAGCAAAGGCCAGGCGGGTTTTTTGCTGGGACGAATCACTTTCGGCTTTATTACCGGCAAACTCAGCTTCCCAGCGCCCGTAGCCGGTCAATTGATCGTTAATTTGCGTTTCGCCTTTAAAACCAAAACGAACGTAGCTTTGATCGCCATCTTTGCTGTCATAATCGCTCATATAGTGCATGGCTTTAACTTTTCCATACACATCAAGCTTATTACCGTTTTTATTGTAAACCTCGGCGGCGTGAACAGATGCTGATGCGATGATACTCACCACTATTGCCAGAGTGCTCTTATTCATTTCCATTCCTGTTTTAATTACGCGCTATGATTTGTCGGGAGACCCGGTAAAAAACAGGAAGGTTTTTAACGTTCGGTAATGAAAGATTTATGACAAAGTGAGAGTTTTTTTAAAAAAATATGTTTAATTGTTGCGGTAATAAAATGGTCAAATTCCGCCGCTACGCTTGCTGATCCTGCGCAACAAAATTTCACGCTACGCGTACAGGTTGTTGGCAACCGGAGCCAGTCCTGCTAAAACGTTCATTTGGTCTTTATTTCTTATTTTGAACGGCAGAGAATCATGAGTGACAGCCAGACGCTGGTCGTAAAACTCGGCACCAGCGTGCTAACAGGCGGATCGCGCCGCCTGAACCGTGCCCATATCGTAGAACTTGTCCGCCAGTGCGCGCAGCTACACGCCGCGGGACATCGTATTGTTATCGTTACCTCTGGCGCGATTGCCGCCGGACGTGAACATCTCGGCTACCCGGAACTGCCGGCAACAATTGCCTCTAAACAGCTTCTGGCGGCGGTAGGGCAAAGCCGCCTGATTCAACTGTGGGAGCAGTTGTTTTCAATTTACGGTATCCATATCGGGCAGATGCTGTTGACGCGTGCGGATATGGAAGACAGAGAGCGCTTTCTGAACGCCCGCGATACGCTGCGTGCGTTACTGGACAACCATATTGTGCCGGTGATCAATGAAAATGATGCCGTTGCGACAGCGGAAATTAAAGTGGGCGATAACGATAACCTCTCCGCGCTGGCGGCGATCCTGGCAGGCGCGGATAAACTGCTGCTGCTGACCGATCAACAAGGATTATTTACCGCCGATCCGCGTAGCAATCCGCAGGCGGAGCTTATCAAAGATGTGTATGGCGTTGACGATGCGCTGCGCTCTGTCGCGGGAGACAGCGTTTCCGGGCTGGGCACCGGTGGTATGAGCACTAAGCTTCAGGCGGCAGACGTGGCCTGCCGCGCGGGTATTGATACGATTATTGCCTCAGGCAGTAAACCGGGCGTGATCGGCGATGTGATGGAGGGGATTTCCGTCGGCACCCGTTTTCATGCGCAAGCCTCGCCGCTGGAGAACCGCAAACGCTGGATCTTCGGCGCGCCGCCGGCAGGCGAAATTACGGTTGATGAAGGCGCGACCGCGGCAATGCTGGAACGTGGCAGTTCACTTCTGCCAAAAGGCATCAAAAGCGTGACGGGCAATTTCTCGCGGGGGGAGGTCATCAGAATTTGTAACCTGCAAGGGCGTGATATTGCTCATGGCGTCAGCCGTTATAACAGTGATGCTCTGCGGCGGATAGCCGGTCACCACTCTCAACAAATCGATGCGATTCTGGGCTATGAATATGGCCCGGTCGCTGTTCATCGTGATGACATGATTACTCGATAAGGAACAGGCATATGCTGGAACAAATGGGCATTGCTGCTAAAGCGGCGTCGTATAAGCTGGCGCTGCTCTCCAGCGGCGAAAAAAATCGCGTGCTGGAAAAAATAGCCGATGAACTGGAAGCGCAAATGGAAAGTATCCTCAGCGCGAACGTACAAGATGTTGAGCAGGCGCGAGCCAATGGCCTGAGCGAAGCGATGCTGGACCGCCTGGCGCTGACCCCTGCGCGTCTGAAAGCGATTGCTGACGATGTGCGCCAGGTCTGTAATCTCGCCGACCCGGTCGGGCAGGTGATCGACGGCGGTCTGCTGGACAGCGGGCTACGTCTGGAGCGCCGCCGCGTGCCGTTGGGCGTGGTTGGCGTTATCTATGAGGCACGTCCGAATGTTACCGTTGATGTGGCTTCTTTGTGTCTGAAAACCGGTAATGCGGTGATTCTACGCGGTGGGAAAGAGACGCATCGCACGAATGCCGCAACCGTTCGTGTCATTCAGAAGGCGCTGAAAGCTTGCGGTTTACCGGAGGCAGCGGTTCAGGCGATTGATAATCCGGACCGTTCGCTGGTCAATGAAATGCTGCGTATGGATAAGTACATCGATATGCTGATCCCGCGCGGCGGCGCAGGCTTGCATAAACTGTGCCGCGAGCAATCCACAATCCCGGTGATTACCGGCGGGATTGGCGTGTGCCATATTTTTGTCGATAGCAGCGCAGACATCGCCCCGGCGCTGAAGATTATCGTCAACGCCAAAACCCAGCGCCCGAGCACCTGTAATACGGTGGAAACCTTGCTGGTGCATCAGGACATCGCAGAACGCTTTTTGCCTGTGCTGAGCAAGCAGATGGCGGAGAGCGGCGTAACGTTGCATGGGGATGAAACCGTCATGCAGGTACTGCATGGCCCTGCCAAACTGGTGCCGCTGAAACCGGAAGAACTGGATAACGAGTTTCTGTCTCTGGATCTGAACGTTGTGGTGGTCGAAAATATGGATGGCGCTATCGGCCACATTCGCGAACATGGCACTCAGCACTCCGATGCGATTTTGACGTGTGATATGCATAATGCTGCGCGTTTCGTGAACGAAGTGGATTCCGCTGCGGTTTATGTCAACGCCTCTACCCGTTTTACCGACGGCGGGCAGTTTGGGCTTGGCGCAGAAGTGGCGGTCAGCACGCAGAAATTACATGCCCGCGGTCCGATGGGGCTTGAAGCGCTTACCACCTATAAGTGGATCGGCTTTGGCGATGGTACGATTCGTGCGTAATTAATGACGAGCGGTGCAAAAATAGCCGGTTGAGTAGCAAGGCTATTGACGCACCGCCCGGTTAGTTTTAACCTTCTACCCCGTGATTCACCCATGTGAACACCCCCTTCTCAGGGCCGATATAGCTCAGTTGGTAGAGCAGCGCATTCGTAATGCGAAGGTCGTAGGTTCGACTCCTATTATCGGCACCAGTTAAATCAAATACTTACGTATTATTCGTGCCTTCCTTATTTTTACTGTGGGACATATTTGGGACAGAAGTACCAAAAATCGAGTCAATTTGTCGAGCATGTTCAGTCAGGTGATTTGGTGCCAGATGAGCATATCTGCGAACCATTTCGATAGACTCCCAGCCACCCATTTCCTGCAATACCGAAATCGGAACGCCAGCCTGAACTAACCAGCTTGCCCACGTGTGCCTCAGGTCATGAAAACGGAAGTCTTCAATGCCTGCTCGTTTTAATGCTGACCTCCATGCAGTATTAGCGTCATAGCGCATCTTCCTCACTACAGGTGATTTAGTTCCGTCTGGCTTGGTGCTGCTTTCCTTGTAGACGAACACCCATTTGTGATGATTGCCTATTTGCTTTTTCAGCACCCGGCAAGCAGTATCATTCAGCGCCACGCCAATGGCCTGATTGGACTTACTTTGTTCCGGGTGTATCCATGCCACCTTTCGTTGCATGTCTATCTGCTGCCACTCCAGATTGATAATGTTAGACCGCCTTAAGCCAGTAGAAAGCGCAAACTCTACGACTGACTTTAGCGGTTCCGGGCATTCATCAATCAACCTTTTTGCCTCGTGAGGCTCAAGCCAGCGGATACGCTTATTTTTCGGCTGAGGAACTTTGATGATCGGAGCCTTATCCAGCATCTTCCATTCGCGTTCAGCAGCCCGGAGGAGTGCCTTAATGAATGAAAGGTGAGTTGCTTTTGTGGCTAATGCTGCCGGCTTAGGCTTGAATACCGGAGGTTGCTTCCCATTCTTCCTGCAAGCTTCATCCATTAACTTCCAGTTTTCCTCATGCCGCCGATTAGTCATCTTCTGGATGGCGGAGTAAATCTTCGTCTCGGTAATATCCTTCAACTGCATCCCTGCAAAATGCTGGAGCCAGAATCCTATCCGACTCTTGTCATCATCCAGCGACTTCTTATGCGCCTTCTCCTCTAACCACCTGACACAGGCCTCCTCAAAAGTCATGTCAGGCGTCTCTCCTAATTTACTTACCCTCCATGCTTCTGCCTTCAGCTTGTCATGAAGCTCTGTGGCCTGCCTTTTGTCCTTTGTCCCAAGAGACTGCTTAAATCTTTTGCCGTTCGGCAATGTGAAACTGGAGTACCAGGTTTCACCTCTGCGGAATAGTGACATTTCAGTTCCTCTGTTATGTCATCACCCGCGCTCACCTGGACAGTATGCAGCGGAGACTGAAGCGCCGCAATGCAGGCTTGTCGTGTGGTGAGGTAAGGGGATTTCGGTTTGGTGGGGTCTTTACGTGTTGCCTGTAGTCGGCCTGTGCGAATCCAGTTGGTGGCGGTAGGTCTGGATATTTTGAGAAATGCACAGGCCTCATCGAGTGTGAGACTGTGTGATTCCATAGTTACTTTCCTAATACTGAAGCGAGAAGAGCAATCTCTACAAGAAGCTCAATAAATCCGAAAATTGCTATACCTGCGTAAACCCCGCCATCAATATCCCCGCGGCGACAAAGATAGGTGGCACTGATCACAAGAATCATCATTCACTCCATAAAACAAAACCCGCCGTAGCGAGTTCATATGAAAAAAATCCCCGCGAGTGCGAGGTTTGTTATTCATTGCCGATATTCACCTTTATTGCGAAAACTTCCACGGGTTCACTGCCGAAATGCGGGTGCGTGATTTGTTTAATCTCATACCCACGGTACTTACACTCTATTCTCCTGCTCTTATCGTCCCGTTTAGGGTAACCCTTCGTTATAATCAAACGGTCGAATTCACGACCAACAAGGCGCGTCCACCAATAATCATTTACCAGGCGATACTCTTCCGTTTTCTCCCCGCGAATCATGGCATCGAAGTATTCACCTTTAACGGCAAGTTGCAGGTTAGCCACGGTTAACCTCCAGTTGTGGTGCTGCCTCAAGAGCAGCCCTGTAACCAGCAGCATGACCGCGAAAGTTAGCAACCTCTGATAGCCACGCTTTAATCATGGCCTGAGTTGGCTCTTTTGGCACCATAACCCAATCATCCGGAATTACCGGAGAGTTGCCTGCCAGCGCTTCTTGCAGTCGTTCAAGCTTCACGTATTCCTGAACGCAAGTTCCCGAGTAGTTATTTATCCAGATGGTCGCCTTTTCTGGGTCAGGCGTATAAGTAACCACTTCTCCCGACTGCCAGCACAGGGCGTACAGGTCAGCGACTGCCTTAACCTGTGCGTATGGCAACTCATCACGATTACTTACAGGTTGGCTACCTTGGAGCATGGCGGTGCGGCAGGCATTCCATGCCTCCATGGCTGAGCCAGCATCTTGTCTTCCAGTCTCCCTGCAAAACTTCACAGCATCCTGAATAGTCCACTCATCCGGAACTACCGGCGCTGGCTGCTCTTTGATATGCAGTCGTGGCTCGCCGTCTTTCGGTTCAGGCCATTCGCGCTTCTTGTTCACCGCCAGCTTTTCTACCATCTCCAGGGTAATCTGCTTGTCAGTAATACCGGCACGGCGCTGCGCATCCCATAACAGGAATTGCATATCAGCCCATTCGCTGAGGTCGCCAAGTTCTGCGGCAGTTTCCAATGCCTCTTTTGAGAGGTGCTTCAGTGGACCGATGGGGCCAACATCGCCGAATGTGGCATCAGACCATTCAGCATGTTCACGGCGAATACGTTCGCGTTCTGGTACTGGTACTGGTTGCGAGACTGTGTAGAGAGGAATAGACTCAATACGGTACGTCTTTCCAGATGCAGGTGTTATGCACTGAGTTGAATATTTCCAATGATCCTCTGCGCCTGAATCAATATCGACAAGTCTGTATTTCCACGCCACAGGTTCAGCGGTAAGCGATGCCAGTGTCTGCTTCAGCACAATAAGAATTTTGGCGTCGTCATCGCTCAGGCCAAACGGAATATCGTCACGAGTGTTTTCAAATTCAGCGATGGTTTGCTGTAGCCATTCTTTGGTAATAGTGGTCATGGGTTAGTCCTTAAACTGCCAATTGCAGTTGCATATTGAACCGGTCACGCTGTTCGCAGTACGCGAGAGAACCGGGGCTGTTATACGATTCAATGCGCTCGACCATTAATGCGGCCCTGGTATCCTTTGAAGCTGGCGCGTAAGCACCAGACCATGCTTTGTCTATTCCGATGTTACGGGCGACGTTCGTGCTGTCAGCGCTGGCTAATGGTAGCTTTGTGAAAATTAGCGGGTTTAGCATGCGCAATCCGTGTAATTTCGTAACCGGTTGGCCGTGCTCATCAATTACGTGGCGAATCAGGTCTTTCATTCTGGCAACCGCAAGGTTTGGGCGCTTAACGTCATAGTCTCCACAACTTCCTATCGCTACACGCGGATATTCGTTACACAACTTGATAAACCGCTCGTCACTCTCGTTCATATGCCATACCGGGACACCATAAAATTCCCCGTGCGGCCATTCATCCAGAAGAGCTTCGTTCTCATCCTCGACGCCGTCGATGACGTCCGGGATGATGGCAAAATCGAATCCAGGGTGATTCTTCCAGCGCGCCACAAATTCGTAATAATCGCTCCAGTCGATTTTGTTTTTACCGGCTGCTTTCCATGCAGTGAATGCGCCGTTGTCCAGCGCGAATGACTGGCAGTATTCAGCCGCGAGGTTAATTTGTCCGGAGTGCGCGAAACTGATAAACGCATGGCGTCCTTTCCATGCCTTCATAGCACACGTATCAGGGGTAATAGGGCCGCCATGATAGTGAATCATCACGACTCCTTAACCTTGATGCCAGCGGTGCGTATTTCGTGTATCGCATTGTCATTACCAGCACACCAACCCTCGGCATAATCCCGGCTGAATCCGCTCATGTGCATGACTTCTCCAACGCTGAGTTTTGACAGGTTGACCTTCCGCGCCTCCAGTTCTGCTATGTGCTTCTCTGCGGCTTCCAGCTTCTTGTAGAGAGCATCCCAGCTTGCCGAGTTGTCCAGAACCAGCTTTGTAACTCGCTCTTCGCGTGATTTGTAATGCTCCAGTTCATCCAGCAGCGCCAGCGCGACTTTCGGGTTAAATGCAGCAATAAATTCAGCGTTGGCCTCAGCATTCGGCTGACAATCAAACCCACCCCACTTAATAACGTTTTCACAGCGCTTATCTCGCGGGGTGTGGATGGAAAAAGTTTTAGTATCGATATCAGAAAATACCTTCCAGGGGCCTGGTGTCGCCTTCTCCGCCACTTCACGTAGCGTCCGTTTGTCGATGTTCATGCTGCAACGCCTTTGCGAGGTTGGGCGGCGAACTCGCAAACTGTTACACCGCCTTCTTCTGTGTAATCTGCTGACGAGATATGAAGGCCATGAACAATGCTGCCGTCGTCATGTTGAATGTTGCCAACCCACAGCAGTCCGTCAGTAAAATCACCGTACCCGGATTCATGACCGTCACCACATTGCGAGCAAATTGACTCAATGTCCGATGGCTCAAGGAAAATTTGTTGAGGGACAAGCGCGTAACCTTCAGGGATTGCTCTTGCCCGCACCTCAGCCAGAAACGCGTCGGTGGCTGGGGTGCCTACCGACTTGCGAAGAATGTTATAGGCGGTCATCATGGCTCGTTCCGGGACGTCATCGTCAGCATAGAACGCATCAAGGCATGACATCATCGCTGCCAGCTTTGGCTCTTGGTATTTCAGCGTCTCATTTTCCGCGGCCAGTGCCGAAAACTTCTCGTGCGCCAACTTAACAACTGCATTAGCCTGCCTAAGTGACTCCATTGCTTTATCGTTATCCGCCGCTAACGCCGCGTATTTAGCCTCAAGTTCCGCATAATCACTATGACGCACCATATCAGTACAGAATGATTCCCCTGTTATTGGTGGTGATAACTGGTCACTGACAATCGTGTATATTTTAACTTCTTTCATTTCTTCCACCTCCTAAACATTGCATTCAGATATTTGTTTTCATTCACTGATGGAAAACTCTTTCTCGCCAGCATTTCTTCGCGTGGAATATCGTTGATGGGCTTGAAGCGGTGTCGAATAATCATTTCCGATGGAAGGATTCCGGGGTCGTAGGACAAACCTCTCATGATGAATTCCTCAGTTATTGCTGATAGCGCCGTAACGCGAACGGTAATCACGAAGGCGCGGGTCTATTTCAATAAATTTGGTGTAAGTGGCTTTGCGGAATGGCCGGATGGATGTCTGGTAAATTCGCTCGCGTTCTTCTTTCTCTGCAAGCCATATACAGTGACGAAATTTCTTTTTCTCTTTCGTTTCCTGCGGTAGCGACATTATCAGGTCGTAGTTCTTTCTGAATTTTTCCAGCACCTCCGATACGGAATTGCCGGAACAGCGGCGCGGGTCATCCGCACCATATAGAGGTGCTGGCATAATTTACTCCAGGGTAGGTTATCCGAATAATGTGGTACGTATAGGGTTATTTCTTTCGTAAACGTGATAGCCTGCTTTTTACCGACTCTTCACTTCGCCCGAGAATTTTTGCTACATTTCTTTGTGTATAGCCTGATGAGATAAGCGTCTGCATTCTTTTGTCTTCGTCGTCGCTCCATCTTGGCTTAACGAATGCCGTTTTTAATGACAGTTTTTTTGCTATGTAATAAAACTGATTTATGTTTAGGCCCAGATGTTCTGCTGCACGGCAAGCTACCATGCGACCGCAAACTGACTCCATCTCCGCTGGAGTTATGTTTAATCTTCTCATTAAGCCACCTGTTTAAGCTCATTTATTCTGATATTCATTACCTGAACGCATTTTGTCTGCGCATCATCGTGACCATCCAATAATTGCCAGTCATGCTGATAACGCTCAATTAGCTTTTTCTTGTCAGTTTCTGTTGCTGCATAATCGCTGAAGTCTTTCAGGATTTGTTCGCAGTCAACCGATGGAGATTTCTGGTTGGTATTTTCTGGTGATGGTTGATTGCATGATGCTGGCATGGCCCAGTCCGGCAGCGATGGAGGGAGCCAGTAAAATCCTGTTCCATCCTTCAGTTTGGCCCTGTGCCATCCTTGTTTCTTATCACTGGATATCTGCGCAAAACCTTCCTCAAGGTTATACAGATACCGACCAATTCCCCACTGAACGGCAGCACGCTTCATTGCGCCGGAGCGACCACCTTTGACGGCTTCTACCTGTGTGTTTTCAGCAGCATCCCATTTGGTTACCCATTCAGAACCAATCTTGATTGATATGCCGCATTCAACGCCGCCGTTGTTGGGAATATCGCGGTATTCATTACGCCATCCAGCTTTTCCACAAACATCGTCAAGGCGTTTCATGATTGCTCTGTTAGTCACGTATGCCAGAACTATGGCCCACACTTTTCCGCTTCCTGTTTTCCCACTTTGTTGTATTCGCCACTCAATATCTTCAGCTGCGAACGGTTCATCTAACTGATCCAGATTCATGAGTAATACCACGCAAATTCATCCCAGCTAATAACCGGATTCTGCCGTTCTGCGGCTAAGTTAATTTGCTGCTCCACTTCTTCCTCAATTTCTGGAGATATGAGAGCAATAAACTCGTCATCATCAAAATCATGCAACATGACGCTTCTCCCAGTCTTCGTCCTGCCACTTATCCCAACCAAGAGCTATTCCGGCAGCCCATGTATACGCGTCAGATATTCCCTGTTTTGTATCCGGAAATACTTTCTCATATAGCTTGTTGAACTCCCTGTTTCCTTGCTGAACAAGAATTGTTCCGTTAACAGGCGTAATGGTCATGGCGTGGTACTCCTGGCTGATTAAAAATTTCACCGAGACGTTTCCATCCGGCCCGTAATTTTCTGGTAATTCTGTCGAGAAGTGATTCAGAAGGGCAGCCAGCAATGGGCCACCCGGCAAAACTATATTGCATGGCGTGCTCCTTAGTTAATTTGCATAACAAAAATGCCTCGAATGAAGCGTTGTTGGTATGCGAAAAAAGCCGCCCTGACTGCGAGCGGCAAATAACATCAAGGGATGATTTTTCGATTAACCAGAACGAGTCGTCGTCCTCGTTTGGTTACGAGCGATATTGCTCACAATGACCACTATTAAAATGGTCATTAGGTGCTTATTCGCTGACAAATTTGGTAAGACTTTCGTGTTGCGAAACTAAAATTTCATCATCAAACCCATCAAGTAATGCTTGTTAGATAAGTTTGATAATTTCTGATGCTTGCTCTTTATTTATTTCCATCTCTCCTCCCCAAGAGCCTTGCTGATGGCTGCGCGAGCCTTCGCGTACACAGCGTCCCACTCGCTGACGTCATATTCCATATCGACAATGTTTAACAGAGCCTCGAGCAATTCGGGAGCTGCTGCTATCAGATTCATATCTTCTTTGCTAACGATTAGTGATGAGTGACCATCCTTCATGACATAAGAGTCGATGACGCCACCATCTTTACCTGTAGCTTGACTGCTTAATCGCAGAAAGCTGTTACTTGTCCACCATTTCCATGGGCCCGGCGTGTATCCCATATTCACCTCTGTGGCTTGCTACCAAAAGAAGACAGACTATATAGCCTTTAGTTTTTCCAGCTCTCTGGCAATCATTTCCGTGGTTCTGATTGCCCATTTATCGACAATCTTTCCATCTTCTCTCACCAGAGCCATTTCCTCAGGCTTTACCATACATTCAGCATCAAGCTTGCAGCCTTTGCATTTCACAAAACGACTACACCATTGATTTGTATCAATAGTCGTAGTCATATGGGTAGTCCTGGTATTGTTCCATCACATCCTGAGGATGCTCTTCGAACTCTTCAAATTCTTCTTCCATATCTCATCTCAAATAGTGGATTGCGGTAGTAAAGATTGTGCCTGTCTTTTAACCACGTCAGGCTCGGTGGTTCTCGTGTACCCCTACAGCGAGAAATCGGATAAACTCTATTCACCCCTACAGAGAGCAAAAGAGAATCGCCGATGAACAACTCATGGTGGCAGGAACTAAAGCATTTTTTCCTGCAAGGAATGACACTTAAACAATTGATTCATATGCTCATCATCCTGATTTTACTGATTGTCGTTATGCCGGTAAGTGTGAAAGAATGGGTAAACCTGCATAATCCAGAAATCCTTCCTCATTACTGGATGTATTACATCCTGCTGTTCTGTGTTAGCTATGTGCTGAACGGTGTTTTTAATTCCGTTTATCACGCTGTTACTGAAAGAATTGAGGCATTAACTGCTCAGCGGCGTAAGGCCAGAGAAGAAAAAGTCGTCCGGGATTTGTTTGATTCGTTAACTCCTGGCGAAAGAGCGTATTTGGCTTTCGCCGTAGCCGCCAATAATCAGCTAAAGACGGAAAAAGGAAGCCCTGAATCAATTTCTTTGCTCGAAAAAGGACTTATCACTCGCTTGCCTTCTGTTATTGGATATCCTGATATTGACCGTTTTGTTATCCCGGAAAAGTATTTTAATGAGTGCTACATGAGATTTGCCGGGAAGTCAGACATTCTTATGAATGAACTTATTGCACAGGACGAACAGCTCAAAAAAATAACGACTTAACCGACAAATGTTTTACCTCGCTGTTATTTGTTTGCTCTTACGATGGCCAGCCGCGTAAAGTGCTACGTCTGGAAGAAGTACAGATCCTCCTTCAACTTCCTTCTGACGCGTTCCGGCAAGCGAAATGGCTTTGGTAACGCGGTCAATTCTTTTGGCTTTAACCTCATGAGAAGCATCAGGAGCATCGCAGCCAAAAATTGAATCAATGATATTGCAGATGGTGTCGCGCTCCATTGCTAGCTTTCTGCGCCGCTCATGACGGCGAGTTTTAGCATTGCCTGCAAACGTTGACTTCCCGTAGATAATAACCGTCATGATTTAATCCTCATGTGAAATGGCTTTGGTGTTGCAGATAGCCAGGCGACTAACCCTGACCGCGTACTCATTGCCGAGTGCCTCCGCCGAAGAGGTTGGCTTCTACCTGCAACCCAAACCCATCTCGTTTGGTATTTGTTCGCGCTTTGTCAGCGCATCATCGAAGTTAAAGAGCGTTGCCTTTCCGTTTGGCTACCAGCGTCCTGCTGATGGCTAAACAATAGCATTGAGTATTATTCATATCAATACGTTTTGCTATTAATTAATGGTTTTTGTTATTATGTTGTTGATAGCAAAATGAATTTATTTTTATAAATCCTCTATGCAATACTGTTCTGAACAAAAAACGAGCGAGGAATCTGTGTGAAAAACGAGGAACTGGCGCAGTTGCGCTATCAGGAAATGTGCAGGATTGTCGGTGATGTCGTGTTTGCTATGGTTGCGGAGGGTCATGAGACCAAAAGAGTGGCTATAGCTGACGTTATTCGTACGGAGATAGCGAAAGGTCTGGATAAGTGGGATGACGACCAGTTGCAGTGCATGAAACTTGCCGTGAAGCTACTGGAAGAGTAGGGCAAAGAAAACCCGGCACTGTGGCCGGGTTGGGTTAGTTAAGCCTGATACGCCATCTTATACGCTTCAAAAGCATCCTTATGACGAACGGTTCCTGCTTGGCTCTCTGGCAGATCGGCCAGAATAGAATCGTCGTTGTACATTGGAATGCCCTTAGCCTTTAGCTCCATTGCAAGCTCGAATGCGCATCCTGGGCATTTGTGGCGTCCGGTATTGCCTTGGTTTTCTGGGAGAGAGGTAAAGCGAGGGTCATAGCGATGGTCTTTCTTACAGATATGCTTCATCCTGATACCTTCTAAAAAAGATGGCATCGAATGCTTTACAGGGGAAAACGCTTGAGGTAATCTCCCCAATCGAGATCTCAAGAAAACATTCTAGCCAGTGTTTTTGTGGGCCCAGAAGGTTGCCGCCTTCTGGGCCTTTCCGTTGTTGGCGAACAGAAAACGATCGCACAACGGCGGGATCCTGCCCAGGATAAATAAAAACTTCAACAAATTGATCGGCTTATAGCTGAGTTTTTTTACACCTGTAATTCCATCCAATAAAAAGGCCGCATTTCTGCGACCTGTTTCACACAATCACTATCACCCAAACATCCCTTATCCATCATCACCCGAATATCTCATCAGGCCATTGGCTGGCTAACCGTGCTTCCTATATGTCTGCGGCATGCTTCCAATCACCTTTCCAAAGACAAAAACCCTATTCATTTCATCTCTTTCAATTGGGTCCCAAGCTGAATAACTCTTATTATCAGATATGACCAATAGTTTATCTTTCATCTTCTGGAGCCGCTTAACATGTGCAGTATCGTCATAGAGGAAGGCGTATATCCCATCTCCATCGAAGTTTTTGATGCTTACGTCTACAAACAACAAATCTCCTGGTTCAATAGTTCCTGACATGCTATCCCCGCGCACATTTATGATGCGGATATTTTCAGCCTTTCTACCATCGAACATGTGTCTGGCATCATCCTGCGAATACTCAACCGAGCGGAGTATTTCCACGAATTCTCGATTGATAACGCCAGGACCCGCGCTAACTTCAAGATCTAGGATATCGATTTTAAATGTGTTCGAAGATGGAGATGCGTTTATCGGAGTAGTTCCATCTTTTTTCATAGGACCAATCCCGGTAGACAACCATTCCGAATTAACACCTAACGCGTTTGCTATTTCAACAATCTTTGTTGACCCACGAGCGTTTCCACTTGTCAAACGCCAGATCGTTGGCTGAGCAACGCCTGACGCTTTAGCGAGAGCACCTTGAGACATACCAGCCAGTTCCATTGCCTTGTTGAGACGGTCAGAGAGAGTTTCTTTTTTCATAATATTCAATTTATACGCTTGCGTATTAATGGTCAAAACACGTTTTGCTATTGCTTTGGTTAATACTCATTGCTATTATTTGTTGTGTGTTATACGAAAGGGAATAAGCAATGACTAACAAAGCAATACAAAAAGCTGTTGCCATTGCAGGAAGCCAGCAAAAACTCGCCTCTTTGTGTGGAGTTAAGCAGCCAACTGTATGGCGTTGGTTACATGGTGGCGGCATTGACGCTAAGTATGTGGCAGCAATCGTAAAAGCTACAGGAGGAAGAATTAAAGCCAGAGAACTTCGTCCTGATTTAGCCGACTTACTGGCAGCAAGTTAAGTATCAACGCTCTTTACCAATCTGAACCGCCGACAACGCGGTAAATCTATTAAGCGGATTTGCGTGTATTTGCGAATCCAACTCTATCTAATTTCTAAGGAATATTTTGAATGAACGTAGTTGCAACTAAAAGCAAGAAGGCGGCTCGCATTGAGTCCACTTTACTCAACAAGTTAGCCATGATGGGTCAGAAAACATTCGCTAAAGCTATGGGTGTTCCTGAATACCAGGTAAGCCGATGGAAGAACGGTTTCTTCTCTCAGGTCAGCATGATGCTTGCGGTTCTGGAGTATGGAATCGAAGACGAGGAAATGGCAGAGCTCACCAGGCGACTTGCTATCTACCTGACAAAAGAAAAAGCCCCGAAGAACGGCGAATTCTTCGAGGCCTGATGTAGAAAGACTGGATCAATCCACAGGAGTAATTATGCCAAAACAACTCAGTCCTGACCAGGACAAATTACACAAAAACATACTACGTGATCGCTTCCTGTCCAGCTTCAAGCAGCCTGGTCGATTCCGGGCTGAGTTGGAAAAGGTGAAGCTGATGCAGAAGGAGAAAGGTCATGAGTAACATATCCAATCTAGCCGAAGCCAGAGAGGCCAGAAGGCTCCAGAAGCCGCGTACAAATGGCGGTAAGGGGTTTGCCTTGATTCACCGCCAATTCATGGATAGCAAGCTATACAAGGATTCTCAGGCTGTGCATCTTTTCCTGCACCTGATACTGAAAGCCAATCACTCTCCGGCAGTCGTAAATACCGACATTGGTGAGATGTTGGTTGAGCGAGGACAGCTAATTACCGGACGGCCAAAACTGGTAAGTGAAACATTCATCCCGGATAACAAAGTAAAAAGTTTGCTTCGTTCTTTTGAAGGGAATGGAATGATTCGTATCGAGTCGAAAGGGAGAAAATTCAGCCTGATAACAGTGTTGAAATATGATGATTTTCAGGCTCCAAATTGTCCAACGGATGTCCAACGATTGTCCAACGCAAACAACAGTAATGACGCGGCTCACAGCGAATGTTGTCCAACGGGTGTCCAACGATTGTCCATAAACAATAATATAAATAATATCTCTAATACTAACGTATTAGAGAGTACCGCAGCAGACGAAAATCCTGACAAGAAAAAATCAGCTCTCAGTTGTCAGGATGTTGTCGATGCTTACCACGAATTACTTCCTGAAGCTTCCAGGGTTCGCGCACTGAATGACAAACGTAAAAACCAGATCCGAACTTTCTGGCGAAAAGCCGGAGTGATAACACGCCAACTTGACGGGCATGGGTTCACGATGCAGGACTGGAGAAATTATCTGAGCTACGTAGGCGAAAATTGCCGATGGATGTTCGAAGAGCGCCAAAACCATCAACGCGGAACCGTCTGGCACAAAAAGGGATTTGATTTCCTGCTTAACGATAATACCTACCTGAAAGTTCGTGAGGGTGAACACGATGACCGATAATTTTTACGCGCCGCCACATAGCATCGAGGCGGAGCAGGCGGTGATTGGTGGATTGCTTCTGGATGATGACAGCAGTGAGCGCGTCCAGAAAGTTCTGGCGATGCTGAAGCCTGATTCATTTTACAGCCGACCACACAAAATCCTTTTCGAAGAAATAACCAGAATGCACCGGGAGCAAAAGCCAGTAGATGGTCTGACGCTTTTCGATGAACTGGAGCGTAAATCGTTAACGGTGTCAGTTGGCGGTTTTGCTTATATCGCTGATATCGCAAAGAACACGCCAAGCGCAGCAAACATCGTTGCCTATGCAATGCAGGTTCGCGAAACCGCAATGGAACGCTACGCCATCAACCGCATGACTGAAGCGACGGAATTGCTCTATTCCCGCAACGGAATGACTGCAACGCAGAAGTACGAAGCTATTCAGGCGATTTTCACGCAACTGACAGACCATGCAAAAACCGGATCGCGTCGCGGCCTTCGCTCATTTGGTGAGGTCATGGAGGACTGGGTTGGTAACCTTGAGAAGCGATTTGACCCGTCAGGCGAACAACGAGGAATGAGCACAGGGATCCCATCGTTGGACAGGATGCTGTCACCTAAAGGTCTGGTAAAAGGCTCTCTGTTCGTCATTGGCGCTCGCCCTAAGATGGGGAAAACGACGCTATACAGCCAGATGGCAATCAACTGCGCAGTGCATGAGAAAAAACCTGCCCTGATGTTCAGCCTTGAAATGCCAGGCGACCAGATACTGGAAAAACTGGTAGGGCAAAAGTCAGGTGTTAACCCGAATATTTTTTACCTTCCGGCGACAAATGACGCTGATGACGGCTATCAGGGTGATTACGATGGTGACTTCAACAGGGCGATCGAAACAGCCAATCGCTTGAGTGAAATTGACATGCTTTACATCGACGACACGCCGGGATTATCTCTGGCTCAAATCGTCAGCGAAAGCCGTCGAATCAAGCGAGAAAAAGGATGTGTTGGCATGATTCTGGTCGATTACCTGACACTAATGACCGCTGAAAAGGCCGATCGCAACGACCTTGCCTACGGCATGATCACCAAAGGACTGAAGAACCTTGCCAAAGAGCTTGATTGCGTTGTTGTGCTTCTGACGCAGCTTAACCGCGCACTGGAAAACCGAACCAATAAACGCCCATTACCAAGTGACTCACGAGATACAGGGCAGATTGAACAGGATTGCGATTATTGGGTTGGGATCCATCGTGAAGGTGCTTTTGATGACAGTGTTCCACCTGGTGAAACCGAACTAATCCTTCGTCTCAATCGTCATGGCAATACCGGCACGGTGTATTGCATTCAGGCAAATGGCGCTATTTATGACACAGACCAACAGTCTGCTGAAATGCGCCGCCGTGAACGCGAGGAACCGCACTCCAAGAAGAAAGGAGGATTCTGATGACCATCTACATCACTGAGCTTGTAACAGGCCTGCTGGTAATCGCAGGCCTTTTTATTTGGGGGAGAGGGAAGCATGGTTAATTGGATGCTCGCCGCCATCAAATGCATTGGCGTTGGATGGATTCTTCTGACGTTTTTTATTGTTCTGCGTAGCTACATTAGCCTTGTTAATGGCGGTAAAGACCCATTCTCTATGTTGTTTGGTGCTGCGTTTACCTGGGTACTTATCGGAATTGTGCCTGTAGCGATAGCAAAAATGGCGTGGTGTTTTATCAACTAAAAGTGAGAGTGATGATGAAAATATCCGAGATTAACTATTCAGTGATTTTTGACGCGCTTAAAGCGTATTACGAAGTGGAAGAAGATGACTCAGTATGGGAAATATTTAATCAGGCAGATGACCAGATTGAAGAAATCGCTAATGCACTGAAAGTGTTAGGCGAGTGATGGAGAGGAATATGGACGAATCAAGAAAGCAGTTTCAGTCGTGGTTTGCTGATGAAATTGTTGGCGCAGATGTAGAGTTTCCTGAATTTGAAGATGGAGAATATGTTGCCGGGGAAATCTATGATGAGCAGTTGTATGTAATGCTTCAGGCTATGTACATGGCTTGGATCGCATCTCGCGCAGCTATCGAGATTGAGTTGCCAGCAAAAAATGATATTTCCGGCGATGACCACCCCATTCCTGACCTGGTTGATTGGGATGATGGAAGAAACGCTGGTATTCAGGAATGCGCAGAAGCCATCCGCGCCGCCGGAATCAAAGTGAAGGAGTGAGTATGAGCAAAGTATCACGAGGAATGAAAATATCGCTTATTTTCATCCTTAATCCGCATCGTATCTTTTTGGCTTCAGCAGTATGGCTGTCAGATTTTGTTTATTGGTTAGCAGATAAATTGGATGATTTTGCGAGATGGCTTGAGAATTTTGCGAATGCGAGGTTTGAGTCATGGCCGCTTATCGGAGAGAGGATGTCTGACGAATTAAACCGGTATTACGCGGATAAGCGCAAGGAGAAGAGCAGGAGGGAAAGTGAAGCAATTATTCCTGCTTCGCAACGAAGCAATCAGAAATAACGCCATAGACGCCATTCTCTCACTACCCATCGACGACAAGTCACCCCACGAAGTCCACGTCAAGGAACCTAAGCGAACCAAAGCGCAGAACGACCGTATGTGGCTGATGCTTCAGGACGTCTCCCGTCAGGTGCTTTGGCATGGTCAACGACTGTCTCCGGAAGACTGGAAAGACATCTTCACCGCGCTGTGGCTCAAGACTAAAAAGCTGGAGCAAAGAAGCGTACCAGGTATTGATGGCGGTGTTGTTCTTCTTGGGGTACGTACCAGCAAGATGAGGAAGGCGAGCATGACAGAGCTTATCGAAATTATGTTCTGGTTCGGCTCAGAACGTAACGTGAGATGGAGTGATGATTCCCGGCGAGAGTACGAGTGGTCAAAACGAACAGGGAGAGTTGCATGAAACACTGCTACCGCTGCGGAGAAAGCAAAGACGATTATCGATTCCGGCCAAATCAACCTTATTGGCACCAATGGTGTATCAGATGTGAGCGGTCGCCAGTAGGTAATTTCCCGCTGCCAGAGACGAAGGAGGACGTATGGCACGACAGCGACGAAGTATCACCGACATAATCTGCGAAAACTGCAAATACCTTCCAACGAAACGCTCCAGAAATAAACGCAAGCCAATCCCAAAAGAATCTGACGTAAAAACATTCAACTACACGGCTCACCTGTGGGATATCCGGTGGCTTAGAGAACGTGCGAGGAAATGACAATGGATTATTCACAGTTAAGTGATTTTGAAATTAACCGAATGGTAGGAGACATAATTTTTAAAGGCCTTTGGGCATGTAAGCCGGAAACGTCAGGGAATAACACCAACAAATTGTATTACGGAAACGCTGATACAACTTTTGAGCCATTAAACCATTTACCTGATTACTGCAATGATCCGAGTGCCTCATGGCCGATTATTGAGAAACACAGGATTTCTATCTTAGACCAGTTAACTGAATGGTGTGTGGATGCAAAAGGCGTAAGCCCAATATTTGATACCAGACCTCTCCGCGCCGCCATGATTGTCTTTCTCATGATGCAGGACGCCAATAATGCTTAGTCCATCCCAATCCCTTCAATACCAGAAAGAAAGCGTCGAGCGGGCTTTAACGTGCGCTAACTGCGGTCAGAAACTGCATGTGCTGGAAGTTCACGTGTGTGAGCACTGCTGCGCAGAACTGATGAGCGATCCGAATAGCTCAATGTACGAGGAAGAAGACGATGAGTGATTACCTGAAATGGTATCTCTGCCACCGCTGGTTAATTAAGTATGCTGTAAAAGACTGGATGACAGCGGATGCCAACAAGCTTAAGCAAAGAAAAGACTATTACTACGCCAGAATGAAGGAAAACTACTGCTCAATTCGCACTCGCATATTTATTAAAAAAGACCTTCAGTCAATTCTTCAATTGCGAGGGAAGGTAAATGGCTAACCTACGCAAAGAAGCGCGCGGCAGAGAATGCCAGGTACGTATTTACGGTGTATGCAATGGCAATCCTGAAACTACAGTTCTGGCACATTACCGGATGGCTGGAATTTGCGGAACTGGAATGAAGCCTGACGACCTGATCGGCGCATGGGCTTGTAGCGCGTGTCACGATGAAATCGACCGACGCACCCATAATCTCGACAACAAAGACGCCAGACTTTACCACCTCGAAGGCGTGATCAGGACGCAGGCGATACTGCTGAAGGAGGGGAAGATTAAGTCATGAACAAATATCAGTTTGTGCTTCCATACCCGCCGTCGGTGAATACCTACTGGCGAAGACGAGGAAGCCAATACTACATCAGCGATAAAGGCCAGAAATACCGAAAAGACGTTCAGCAAATCATCCACCAACTCAAGTTAGATATTTTCACCAAATCACGACTCCGCATCAAAGTTATCGCAGACGTTCCAGACTCCCGCCGCCGCGACCTCGACAACATCCTGAAAGGTTTACTCGACTCCCTTATCCACGCCGGATTTGCGGAAGATGACGAGCAATTCGATGACATTCGCGTAATTCGTGGCGTGAAAGTACCAGGCGGAAGGCTTGGAATAAAAATCACCGAACTGGAGAACGCATGAACGCCACAATTCAAACGATACCAGAGCTTCTTATCCAGACACGAGGCAATCAGACCGAAGTGGCGAGGATGCTTTCCTGCGCAAGAGGAACAGTGCTCAAGTACAACCGAGACAGCAAAGGCGAGCGTCACGTAATAGTTAACGGCGTCCTGATGGTCAAACAGGGCAAAAGGGGAAGGCCATGAGACTCGAAAGCGTAGCTAAATTTCATTCGCCAAAAAGCCCGATGATGAGCGACTCACCACGGGCTACGGCTTCTGACTCTCTTTCCGGTACTGATGTGATGGCTGCTATGGGGATGGCGCAATCACAAGCCGGATTCGGTATGGCTGCATTCTGCGGCAAGCACGAACTCAGCCAGAATGACAAACAAAAGGCTATCAACTATCTGATGCAATTTGCACACAAGGTATCGGGGAAATATTGTGGTGTGGCAAAGCTCGAAGGAAATACTAAGGCAAAGGTACTGCAAGTGCTCGCAACATTCGCTTATGCGGATTATTGCCGTAGTGCCGCGACTCCGGGCGCAAGATGCAGAGATTGCCACGGTACAGGCCGTGCGGTTGATATAGCCAAAACAGAGCAGTGGGGGAGAGTTGTTGAGAAAGAGTGCGGAAGATGCAAAGGTGTCGGCTATTCAAGAATGCCAGCAAGCGCCGCATATCGCGCTGTAACGATGCTAATCCCAAACCTTACCCAACCCACCTGGTCACGCACTGTTAAGCCGCTGTATGACGCTTTGGTGGTGCAATGCCACAAGGAAGAGTCAATCGCAGACAATATTTTGAATGCGGTCACGCGTTAATAGCATGATTGCTACGGATGGCAACATATTAACAGCATGATATTGACTTTTTGAATAAAGTTGGGTAAATTTGACTCAACGATGGATAAATGCACTCGTTAAATAAAGCCCTGAGTTTAACCGCTCGGGGCATTTTGCGTTTTAAGCACGACATTTCTGAAAGCGCCCTATCACCAATCACCAGAACACATCCAGATACCCTTGCTCATTCGTGGCGACGGGGTAGGGCGTTTTACACAAAAGAAAACCCAGCGCTATGGCTGGGATTCGTGAAAATGGGCGGCAAGAGACTGCGCTAACAGCCTCCTGCCTGATTTGCTCATGCCTTTAGTCACGAACAAACCACGTTACTAATCACTGTATCTTGGATTTGTTCTTTCCAATATCAACCAATTCATAACATTGAACAAATCCTCACGGTCGTGAGGTAAGACATGAAAAAGATGCCAGAAAAACATGATCTGTTAACCGCCATGATGGCGGCAAAGGAACAGGGCATCGGGGCAATCCTTGCGTTTGCAATGGCGTACCTTCGCGGTCGGTATAATGGCGGTGCGTTTAAGAAAACACTAATAGACGCAACGATGTGCGCCATTATCGCCTGGTTCATTCGTGACCTTTTAGTCTTCGCCGGACTGAGTAGCAATCTTGCTTACATAGCGAGTGTATTTATCGGCTATATCGGCACAGACTCGATTGGTTCGCTAATCAAACGCTTCGCTGCTAAAAAAGCCGGAGTCGATGATGCAAATCAGCAGTAACGGAATCACCAGATTAAAACGTGAAGAGGGCGAGAGACTAAAAGCCTATCCAGATAGCAGGGGGATACCAACCATTGGGGTTGGACATACCGGAAAAGTGGATGGTAATCCTGTCGTATCAGGGATGACAATCACATCCGAAAAATCGTCTGAACTGCTTAAAGAAGATTTGCAGTGGGTTGAAGATGCGATAAGTAGTCTTGTTCGCGTCACGCTGAATCAGAACCAATATGATGCACTATGTAGCCTTATATTCAATATAGGTAAATCAGCATTTGCTGGATCTACCGTTCTGCGCCAGTTGAATTTAAAGAATTACCAGGCAGCAGCAGATGCTTTCCTGTTATGGAAAAAAGCTGGTAAGGACCCTGATATTCTCCTTCCTAGGAGGCGGCGAGAAAGAGCGCTGTTCCTGTCATGATGTTCAACTGGAAAACGATGTTTGTTGGCCTGTTGCTCGTCTCGCTAATTGTTTCCGGTCGGCTGGCAAATCATTACCGTGATAACGCCATCTCCTACAAAGAGCAGCGCGATAACAAGGCCAGTGAACTGGAGAAGGCGAACGCCACCATTACTGACATGCAGCAGCGCCAGCTTGATGCTGATGCACTCGATGCTAAATACACGAAGGAGTTAGCTGATGAGAAAGCTGAAAATGATGCTCTTCGGCGCAAGCTTGATAATGGTGGTCGGGTGCTCGTCAAAGGCAAATGTCCTGTGCCATCCTCAGCCGAAACCTCCAGCGCCTCCGGCATGGGCAATGATGCCACCGTCGAACTCTCTCCAGTTGCTGGACGAAACGTTCTCGGTATCCGGGATGGAATCATCAGCGACCAAACAGCACTGAGAACGCTTCAGGAGTACATCAGGACGCAATGCCTGAAGTAATTTCCATCACATAGAAATTTAACAAGTGACTTTCAGGAAAATGCCTCGCATTTGCGGGGCTTTTTTACATCTGCAGTAAACCGCGCATCGCAGCGCGTAACAATCCCGAGTCTTTCAGAAAGCTGAGCCTGAGAACTGCCGTATATGGTGGCGACCATCTCGGGGCGGCTTTTCTGTGCGAACAGGCTCATCTTTCTAAAAGGTAAGACGCTATGAATATCGTTCCACTAAATTACAAAGGCGAACCTATCCGCTTCAATACTGATGGCTGGATTAATGCCACTGATATTGCAAAACGTTTCGGGAAGCGTCTGGATCACTGGTTGTCCAACACTGAAACTCTCGAATACGTTAGAGCTCTGGATGAGGTTTATTCAGGTGAGCCATCGAAAATTCTACATACCCGTGATTCCGGGTATGTAAAAACAAGCAAGGCACGAAAGGACAGGGGCGGCGGAACATGGCTGCATCCAAAGTTATCAGTTGCCTTTGCAAGATGGTGCGATCCGAAATTCTCCGTATGGTGCGACCTGCACATTGATAGTCTGCTTCGCGGTGAACTGACTGAGCAGCAGAAATATGAGCAAGCATGTCGCATTCGCGATGACCGGAAATCAAAAGCCAGCAATGGGGCAAGAGAGATGGCTCGCTGGCGATGGGATAAGCCGGTTATTGAAGCAAATGTTGAGTACTGGCGCGAGCAACTGCAGTTGACTCTCGATATCGCGTGCTGATGGCAAACGCAAAACTGCGTTATCGGAAAAATCAAAGCATTACGAGAGCTGAGCAACAGCTATCCATTACAAAGCCCATCTACGGGTGGGCTTGATAATGAAACCGGAATTTATTCTGGGTAACCAGTTACGGCAGTACCACGAAACAACCCAAGCCAGTAAGTGGGGAAATAACACTGGCAGCCACTGAAAGATGAACCTCCTGCCTTATGGCAAAAAAGATTCTTTGTGGTGGCGGACTGATGGAAAGACATCGGTTATTGCAGAGGCCATTCAATGAGTGGTCTAGACAATGGCTTATCCCAACAACCGGAGCCAACACAATGGCAGAGATTACAGCATTGACAGAATTACAGCAGATGAACCTCGATATCCTCCGTTTAGTTCAAAGCGATACCGCAGCAGCAGAGAAAGCGATCGCATTCGTTGCTGGAAGTAAGCTGAACTTCGAACTGTTCAAAGACCAACTGGTTTTGGCGCAGGGTGAAGGAACGGCATTAGCTCGCGCAGAAAAGGCTATTCGTGAGGCAAAAGAAGCGTTAGACCTGTTCACTGCCGGAGTATAATCATGGCAAATCCAAATTTCACGCCATCGTGGCCTCTCTACAAAGATGCTGACGGTGCATATGTGTCTGCTCTTCCGATTAAAGCTATCAAATACGCTAATGACGGAAGTGCAAGCGCAGAATTCGATGGTCCGTATGCTGACCAGTACATGTCAGCGCAAACAGTGGCCGTATTCAAGCCGGAGGTCGGTGGATATCTGTTCCGAAGCCAGTACGGCGAGCTGCTCTATATGAGCAAGACAGCATTTGAAGCTAAGTACACTTCCGCAAGCGGTTCAGTAACGAATGCAGATACGGCGGATAAGTTGTCAACGGCCCGTACTATCACACTAACCGGCGCTGTCACAGGTTCAACGTCATTTGATGGTTCGGCTAACGTGACTATCGCAACTACCCAAGGAAGCTAACTTATGGCAGCACCAAAGGGCAACCGATTCTGGGAGGCCCGCAGTAGCCATGGGCGTAACCCGAAATTCGAGTCGCCTGAGGCGCTGTGGGCTGCTTGTTGTGAATACTTCGAATGGGTGGAAGCTAACCCACTATGGGAGATGAAGGCGTTCTCATATCAGGGTGAGGTGACACAAGAGCCAATCGCCAAGATGCGAGCAATGACCATCACTGGCCTGACTCTATTCCTCGATGTGACGCTTGAAACATGGCGCACATATCGAATGCGAGAAGATTTATCTGAGGTCGTTACGCGAGCAGAGCAAATCATCTACGACCAAAAATTCTCCGGCGCAGCCGCTGACCTTCTCAACGCTAACATCATCGCCCGAGATTTGGGCCTCAAAGAGCAGTCGCAAGTTGAAGACGTGACACCTGATAAGGGAGATCGCGATAAGCGCCGCTCTCGTATCAAGGAGCTATTCAACCGTGGAACTGGACGCGATTCTTGATAGCCTGAGCGACGAAGAGCAAATCGAATTGCTCGAGCTACTCGAAGAAGAAGAGAACTACCGAAATACACACCTGCTATATGAATTTACGCCATACAGCAAACAGCGTGAGTTCATCGATGCCGGGCATGACTATCCAGAGCGATGTTTTATGGCTGGTAACCAGCTTGGTAAGTCATTTACTGGTGCTGCTGAAGTCGCGTTTCACCTTACCGGGCGTTATCCGGGAACAAAAGGCTATCCGGCTGATGGTAAATATGGCGGAGAGTGGAAAGGTAAGCGTTTCTATGAGCCAGTTGTCTTCTGGATTGGCGGTGAAACAAACGAGACTGTAACCAAAACGACTCAACGAATCCTGTGCGGGCGTATCGAAGAGAATGATGAACCCGGCTACGGATCAATCCCGAAAGAGGACATCATTAGTTGGAAGAAGTCACCATTCTTCCCTAATCTTGTTGATCACCTTCTTGTTAAGCACCACACGCCAGAAGGCGTCGAAGATGGCATCTCAATATGCTACTTCAAGCCTTACTCACAGGGCCGCGCCCGCTGGCAGGGCGACACAATTCACGGCGTCTGGTTTGACGAAGAGCCGCCATATAGCATCTATGGCGAAGGTCTTACCCGTACCAACAAATACGGGCAATTCTCTATTCTGACGTTTACCCCGCTGATGGGGATGTCTGACGTTGTCACCAAGTTCCTGAAGAATCCCAGCAAGTCTCAGAAAGTGGTCAACATGACCATCTATGATGCTGAGCACTACACCGACGAGCAGAAAGAGCAAATCATAGCATCCTATCCTGAGCATGAGAGAGAGGCACGTGCTCGTGGTATTCCTACGATGGGTAGCGGGCGAATCTTCCAGATACCAGAAGAGACGATTAAGTGCCAGCCGTTTGAGTGCCCCGATCACTTCTATGTTATCGACGCTCAGGACTTCGGATGGAACCACCCGCAAGCTCACATTCAGCTTTGGTGGGACAAAGACGCAGATGTTTTCTATCTGGCGCGTGTGTGGAAGAAATCAGAGAACACCGCAGTTCAGGCATGGGGTGCTGTTAAGTCGTGGGCTAACAAAATACCTGTCGCGTGGCCTCATGACGGTCACCAACACGAAAAGGGCGGTGGTGAGCAACTTAAAACCCAATATGCGGACGCCGGGTTCTCTATGCTTCCCGAACACGCAACGTTCCCGGATGGCGGTAACTCAGTAGAGTCAGGCATTAGTGAACTTCGTGACCTGATGCTTGAAGGAAGATTCAAAGTATTCAACACATGCGAACCATTTTTTGAAGAGTTCCGTCTATATCATCGCGACGAGAACGGCAAGATTGTCAAGACCAACGATGATGTGCTCGATGCTACTCGCTACGGCTACATGATGCGCCGCTTCGCCAGGATGATGCGCGATATCAGAAAGCCGAAAGAAAAGAAAATCCCCGCACCTATTAGACCAGTACGCAGAGGACGATAATGGCCGACAATGAAAACAGGCTGGAGAGCATCCTGTCGCGCTTTGATGCGGACTGGACAGCCAGCGATGAAGCCAGAAGGGAGGCCAAGAATGATCTCTTCTTCTCCCGCGTATCTCAGTGGGATGACTGGCTATCACAATACACAACCCTACAATATCGCGGGCAGTTCGATGTGGTACGTCCTGTGGTGCGCAAACTCGTTTCTGAGATGCGTCAGAACCCTGTTGATGTTCTGTATCGCCCAAAGGATGGAGCAAGTCCTGACGCTGCTGATGTGCTAATGGGCATGTATCGCACAGACATGCGACACAATACGGCAAAAATCGCGGTCAACGTCGCTGTTCGTGAGCAGATTGAATCTGGCGTAGGTGCGTGGCGTCTGGTCACTGACTACGAAGATCAAAGTCCGACGAGCAACAATCAGGTTATCCGTCGAGAGCCTATCCATAGTGCCTGCTCCCATGTTATCTGGGACAGCAACAGCAAACTGATGGACAAGTCTGACGCCCGTCACTGCACAGTTATCCACTCAATGAGCCAGAATGGTTGGGAAGGTTTCGCAGAAAAATACGACCTCGATGCGGATGATATTCCATCATTCCAGAACCCAAACGATTGGGTATTTCCATGGCTGACGCAGGACACAATTCAGATCGCTGAGTTTTACGAAGTGGTCGAGAAGAAAGAGACGGCGTTTATCTACCAAGACCCGGTTACGGGTGAGCCGGTAAGCTACTTTAAGCGCGATATTAAAGACGTCATCGACGACCTGGCTGATAGTGGATTTATCAAAATTGCAGAGCGCCAGATTAAGCGTCGCCGAGTATACAAATCGATTATCACCTGCACTGCTGTACTCAAAGACAAGCAGCTCATTGCTGGCGAACATATCCCAATTGTTCCGGTATTCGGAGAGTGGGGCTTCGTTGAAGATAAAGAAGTGTATGAGGGTGTCGTCCGCCTGACAAAAGACGGTCAGCGTCTGCGCAACATGATTATGTCGTTCAACGCCGACATCGTGGCCCGTACTCCGAAGAAGAAGCCGTTCTTCTGGCCTGAACAGATTGCAGGCTTTGAGCATATGTATGACGGTAACGACGATTACCCGTATTACCTGCTCAATCGCACGGATGAGAACAACGGAGAAATGCCAACTCAGCCGCTGGCATACTATGAAAATCCTGAAGTTCCACAGGCCAATGCCTATATGCTGGAAGCTGCAACCAGCGCAGTAAAAGAGGTTGCCACTCTTGGTGTAGATGCTGGGTCGGTTAATGGTAATCAGGTTGCATTCGATACCGTAAACCAACTCAATATGCGGGCTGACCTTGAGACATACGTGTTTCAGGATAATCTGGCTACCGCTATGCGCCGTGACGGTGAGATTTACCAGTCGATAGTTAACGACATCTACGATGTTCCTCGCAGCGTGACAATCACCCTTGAGGATGGCAGTGAAAAAGAGGTTCAGCTAATGGCTGAGGTTGTTGACCTTGCCACTGGTGAGCGGCAGGTACTGAACGATATCAGGGGGCGCTATGAGTGCTACACGGATGTTGGACCATCATTCCAGTCCATGAAGCAGCAAAACCGCGCAGAAATTCTTGAGTTGCTCGGCAAGACGCCACAGGGAACGCCAGAATATCAACTGCTGTTGCTTCAGTACTTCACCCTGCTTGATGGTAAAGGTGTTGAGATGATGCGTGACTATGCCAACAAGCAGCTTATTCAGATGGGCGTTAAGAAGCCAGAAACGCCCGAAGAGCAGCAATGGTTAGTAGAGGCGCAACAAGCCAAACAAGGTCAACAAGACCCGGCAATGGTTCAGGCTCAGGGCGTACTCCTGCAGGGGCAGGCTGAACTGGCTAAAGCTCAGAACCAGACGCTGTCCCTGCAAATCGATGCAGCTAAAGTCGAAGCGCAGAACCAGCTTAACGCTGCCAGAATCGCAGAAATCTTCAACAACATGGACCTCAGTAAACAATCTGAGTTTAGAGAGTTCCTTAAAACCGTTGCCTCATTCCAGCAGGACCGCAGCGAAGACGCTCGCGCAAATGCTGAGTTACTCCTTAAAGGCGATGAACAGACGCACAAGCAGCGAATGGACATTGCCAATATCCTGCAATCGCAGAGACAAAATCAACCTTCCGGCAGTGTAGCCGAGACACCTCAATAAGAGAGAGTTAATCATGGAACCAACCACCGAAATTCAGGCAACTGAAGACTTAACCCTGTCCGGCGATCATGCAGCGGCATCTGCTGATAGCTTAGTTGTCGATAATGCCAACGACAATGCAGGTCAGGAAGAGGGCTTTGAGATTGTCCTGAAGGACGATGAGACAGCACCAAAACAAGACCCGGCAAAGAACGCAGAATTCGCCCGCCGCCGCATCGAGCGCAAACGACAGCGCGAGCTTGAGCAGCAGATGGAGGCAGTTAAACGCGGAGAATTGCCGGAGAGTTTACGGGTAAACCCTGACCTTCCTCCTCAGCCAGACATTAACGCCTATCTGTCAGAAGAAGGCCTGGCTAAATATGACTACGACAACAGCCGTGCGCTTGCCGCTTTCAATGCTGCTAATACCGAATGGCTAATGAAAGCGCAGGACGCCCGCAGCAATGCCGTAGCAGAACAGGGCCGCAAGACTCAGGAGTTTACCCAGCAATCAGCGCAATACGTCGAAGCTGCCCGCAAACACTATGACGCGGCGGAAAAGCTCAACATCCCTGACTATCAGGAGAAAGAAGACGCATTTATGCAACTGGTTCCGCCTGCGGTTGGGGCCGACATTATGCGCCTGTTCCCGGAGAAGTCCGCCGCGCTCATGTATCACCTGGGGGCAAACCCGGAGAAAGCCCGCCAGTTACTGGCGATGGATGGGCAGTCCGCGCTGATTGAACTCACTCGACTATCCGAACGCTTAACTCTCAAGCCTCGCGGTAAACAAATCTCTTCCGCTCCCCCTGCTGACCAGCCGATTACCGGTGATGTCAGCGCAGCAAATAAAGATGCCATTCGTAAACAAATGGATGCTGCTGCGAGCAAGGGAGATGTGGAAACCTACCGCAAGCTAAAGGCAAAACTTAAAGGAATCCGATAATGGCTTTGAACGAAGGTCAAATTGTTACACTGGCGGTGGATGAGATTATTGAAACCATCTCCGCAATCACTCCAATGGCGCAGAAAGCCAAGAAATACACCCCGCCTGCCGCTTCTATGCAGCGCTCCAGTAATACCATATGGATGCCTGTAGAGCAGGAGTCTCCCACTCAGGAGGGCTGGGATTTAACTGATAAAGCGACAGGCTTGTTGGAACTCAACGTCGCGGTAAACATGGGAGAGCCGGATAACGACTTCTTCCAGTTACGCGCCGATGACTTGCGAGACGAGACTGCGTATCGTCACCGCATCCAGTCCGCCGCTCGCAAGCTGGCGAATAACGTTGAGCTGAAAGTCGCAAACATGGCCGCCGAGATGGGGTCATTGGTTATCACTTCTCCGGATGCAATCGGCACTAATACCGCAGATGCATGGAACTTTGTGGCCGATGCAGAAGAACTGATGTTCTCCCGCGAACTTAACCGCGACATGGGAACATCGTACTTCTTCAACCCGCAGGACTACAAAAAGGCGGGTTATGACCTGACCAAGCGTGATATCTTCGGGCGCATCCCTGAAGAAGCATACCGCGATGGCACCATTCAGCGTCAGGTTGCTGGCTTCGATGATGTCCTGCGCTCTCCGAAACTTCCTGTGCTGACCAAATCCACCGCAACTGGCATCACTGTATCCGGTGCGCAGTCCTTCAAGCCTGTCGCATGGCAACTGGATAACGATGGCAACAAAGTTAACGTTGATAACCGTTTTGCTACCGTCACCCTGTCTGCAACCACCGGCCTGAAACGCGGCGACAAAATTTCGTTTGCTGGCGTGAAGTTCCTTGGTCAGATGGCTAAGAACGTACTGGCGCAGGACGCGACTTTCTCCGTAGTTCGCGTTGTTGATGGTACTCACGTTGAAATCACGCCGAAGCCTGTAGCACTGGATGATGTTTCTCTTTCTCCTGAGCAACGGGCATACGCCAACGTTAACACCTCGCTGGCTGATGCGATGGCGGTGAACATCCTGAACGTTAAGGATGCTCGCACCAACGTGTTCTGGGCTGATGACGCCATCCGTATTGTGTCTCAGCCCATTCCTGCTAACCACGAATTGTTTGCAGGTATGAAAACTACCTCATTCAGCATCCCGGATGTCGGCCTTAACGGTATCTTCGCTACGCAGGGTGATATTTCCACCCTGTCCGGCCTGTGCCGTATTGCGCTGTGGTACGGCGTAAACGCGACACGACCGGAAGCAATCGGTGTTGGCCTGCCTGGTCAGACTGCGTAACTAACAGGGGCTTCGGCCCCTTTCTTATTTGAGGTGACATATGGGCGTAATGCTATATAAGCAGGGTCGTGGAACGAAGGTATGGGGCAAGGAAGTTCAGGCTAAAGTTGTCGACGACAGCGATGTAGAAGATCACCTTGACGATGGTTGGGTTAAGCACCCAAATGAGGTGCCGGAGACTAATGACGAACCAATCGGCGAGTCAGGAGTGGCCAAGAAAGACATGGGTGAAGTATCTGATGGATACCACACCTTTAACGAACTATATGCACATCGAGTGCGCCTGTTTTCAACACTAATGAATGCCTTCCCAGAAAGCGCATGGTGGAGCTTCCAGCATCATGACGGCGAGCAATGGGATGGATGGGTGTTAGCTGGCATCGACACCCCAAAAGGCGCGGTAACATACCACCTCCCAGAGAGTGAAATTGAACATCTGCCTAAAGGCACAGAAATTGAGTTTGGCAAGGAATGGGACGGCCACACGGCAGATGATGTGTTGAATCGTCTGCTAAGCCTGCGACCGAAAGAACCGGCAACCAAAGAACGCAAAAAGCCAGGACCAAAGCCTAAGGCGGAAAGCGATGCAGATAAAGACTAAAGGCGATCTGGCCAGGGCGGCGCTGCGTAAGCTTGGTGTAGCATCAGATGCAACTCTCACTGATATCGAACCTCAGTCTATGCAGGATGCTGTTGACGACCTTGAAGCGATGATGGCTGAGTGGTATCAGGACGGAAAGGGAATCATCACCGGCTATGTATTCTCAGATGATGATAATCCTCCCGCTGATGGTGATGATCACGGTCTTCGCTCAAGCGCAGTCAGCGCAGTATTCCACAATCTGGCCTGCAGAATTGCTCCGGATTATGCGCTTGAGGCTACCGCCAAAATTATCGCAACCGCTAAATATGGGAAGGAACTTCTCTATAAGCAGACCGCCATCGCCAGAGCTAAACGAGCGCCTTACCCGTCACGTATGCCAACTGGCAGTGGAAACAGTTTCGCCAATCTGAACGAATGGCATTATTTCCCCGGAGAGCAGAATGCCGATTCAACAACTCCCCATGATGAAGGGAATGGGTAAGGACTTCAAGAATGCCGACTACATTGATTACCTACCAATCAACATGTTGGCCACACCAAAAGAAGTCCTCGACTCATCGGGTTATTTACGCTCATTCCCGGGCATAGCGAAGCGCAACGATGTAAATGGAGTATCGCGCGGAGTTGAGTATAACACCGCTCAGAACGCTGTATATCGTGTTTGTGGCGGCAAGCTCTACAAAGGTGAAGCCGTAGTCGGTGATGTTGCCGGAAGCGGTCGCGTATCAATGGCACATGGTCGCACATCACAGGCGGTAGGCGTTAATGGTCAGCTCATCGAGTATCGCTATGATGGCGCGGTTAAAACCGTCTCAAACTGGCCTGCAGACAGCGGATTCACGCAGTATGAGTTAGGCTCAGTCCGTGACATTACTCGCTTACGTGGGCGTTATGCATGGTCAAAAGACGGTACAGATTCATGGTTTATCACTGACCTTGAAGATGAATCGCATCCTGACCGCTACAGTGCAGAATATCGCGCAGAATCGCAGCCTGACGGGATAATTGGCATAGGTTCATGGCGAGATTTCATCGTCTGCTTTGGCTCGTCGACGATAGAGTATTTCTCCCTGACAGGCGCAACCACCGTTGGCGCTGCGTTGTATGTCGCGCAGCCATCGTTAATGGTACAGAAGGGGATTGCCGGAACATACTGTAAAACGCCATTCGCTGATTCATATGCATTCATCAGTCACCCGGCTACTGGCGCACCTTCCGTCTACATCATCGGGTCAGGGCAGGCTTCACCAATTGCGACGGCCAGTATTGAGAAAATTATCCGCTCATACACGGCTGATGAACTGGCAACCGGGGTGATGGAGGCGTTGAGGTTCGATTCGCATGAACTGCTGATTATCCATCTCCCGCGTCATGTGCTGGTTTACGATGCCTCATCAAGCCAGAACGGGCCGCAATGGTGCGTACTGAAAACCGGTTTATACGACGATGTTTATCGCGCCATCGATTTCATGTACGAAGGCAACCAGATTACGTGTGGCGACAAGTCAGAAGCGGTGACAGGGCAGTTGCAATTCGACATTAGTAGTCAGTACGACAAGCAGCAAGAACATCTGCTGTTTACTCCCATCTTCAAGGCTGATAACGCCAGATGCTTCGATCTGGAAGTTGAATCCTCGACAGGCGTTGCGCAGTACGCTGGCCGCCTGTTCCTGTCTGCAACCACAGACGGAATCAATTACGGCCGCGAACAGATGATTGAGCAGAATGAGCCGTTTGTGTACGACAAGAGAGTTTTATGGAAGCGTGTAGGTCGTATTCGTCGATTAATCGGATTCAAACTGCGGGTAATCACCAAATCACCAGTAACACTATCCGGGTGTCAAATTCGTCTGGAGTAACATATGGCAGACCCGTCACTTAATAAGCCTGTCGTGGTTCAGGCTACACGCATTGATGCATCTATTCTCCCTCGCAACATATTCAGTCAGTCTTACCTTCTGTATGTCATAAATCAGGGTACTGATGTTGGCTCCATTGCAGAAAAGGCAAATCAGGCAGGAGGCGGTGCTTATGATGCGCAGGTCAGAAATGATGAGCAGGATTTAATTCTTGATGAGCACGAAAAAAGAATTGCAAAAACAGAAGAGGATATTTCAGGAATAAAAGTAAAGCTTCTTGAAATAGAGAATGATGTTAATGGCCTGAAAATAAAAGTTCAGGATATCGAGGGTAAGGTATCAGAGATAATCGTTGATTATGTTTCACTCAGCAGAACAGGAACTCAAACTCTTTCCTCATCCCTTAGCGTATCAGGAAATTATTCTGTTAACGGTACAAAAGTTGTTGGCGCTCGCCAGACTGGATGGACCGCGGCAACAGGTACGGCGAATAAAGGCGTATTCAATGCTGACCTGACATTCACCGTTAGCGATACTTACACGCAATCTGAAATACAGGCTATAGCCAATGCTCTAATTGCTGAGCGTCGGCGCACTAAGGCTTTGGAAGACACCTTGCGTGCACATGGGTTGATTGATTAATGATTACATTTACTCCAACACGCAACATCGACCTGATAGAAACTGTCGGCAACCATCCTGACATTATTGCCGGGAGCAACAACGGTGACGGATACGACTACAAGCCTGAGTGCCGCTATTTCGAAGTGAACGTACATGGTCAGTTCGGTGGCATCGTGTATTACAACGAGATTCAGCCGCTGACCTTTGACTGCCACGCCATGTATCTGCCTGAGATTAGAGGATTCAGTAAGGAAATCGGGCTGACGTTCTGGCGATACATTCTCGCCAACACCACCGTTCAGTGCGTTACATCATTTGCTGCACGCAAATTTCGCCACGGTCAAATGTACTGCGCAATGATTGGCCTTAAGCGTGTAGGAACCATCAAGAAATACTTCAAAGGCGTGGATGACGTGACGTTTTACAGCGCCACACGCGAAGAACTAATCGACTTCCTGAATCACGGGAGATAGCCATGTTATATGCATTTAAGCTGGGCAGGAAACTGCGCGGTGAGGAACCTCTTTACCCTGAAAAAGGCGGTAAAGGCGGCTCATCAAGCAGCGGAGCAAAAGAGGCCGCAAGAGCAACACAGTACGCCGCAGACCTGCAAAACCAACAATTCAATCGCGTGATGGAACAGTTGGCACCTTACGCCGCCGCAGGTTTGCCGGCTCTCCAGCAGATTCAGCAGCTATCAACGCTGGAAGGTCAGAACAGCGCTCTCAATCAGTATTACAACTCAGACCAGTATAAACAGTTGGCTGATCAGGCTCGCTATCAAAGCCTGAATGCAGCGGAAGCCACCGGAGGTCTTGGCTCTACAGCAACATCAAACCAAATTGCATCCATTGCACCAACGCTCGGGCAGAACTGGTTGTCAGGGCAGATGCAAAACTATGGCAACCTGTTAAACGTTGGTCAGTCTGCGGCAGCAGGCCAGGCATCGGCAGGACAGAACTATGCAAATAACGCAGGTAATCTTGCGCAACAGATGGCGGCGATCCGCTCTCAGAGTTCTGGTCAATCAACGCTTGGAAGTGCCATTAGCGGTGGTACAAGTGGTGCTCTTGCAGGAGCTGGTCTTGCCGGGATGCTTGGTGCATCGACGCCATGGGGTGCTGGTATTGGCGCAGGTATCGGATTGCTTGGCTCACTCTTCTAAGGAGTTATCGTGGCTACATTTCAACTCGCCGGGTTGCCATCAATGCAGGTAGCGAACCAGAACGCGCCCGGACAACCATCATTATCCAGTTACGACTTCAGCCAGCGCCCAAACGTTGGAGTTCAACTTGCTCAGGGGCTTGGCGCAGTTGGCCAGGCAATACAGCAGAATGAGGCTGCTCAGAGGCTTTCTGACTTTCAAAAAGCTTTCGGTCAGGCTTATGCGGCAGGTGATCGCGACGCCTTGCGTCAACTTGCAGCCACCAATCCAGACCAGATTGAAACAATTCGTCAGGGCATGGGGTTTGTTGATGCTGACAGAAATCAGGCGATGGGCGATATGTCTGCACGATTGAATATTGCCGCCGCTCAGGGGCCAGAAGCGGTGATGCGAGAGCTTGCCACTCACCAGAATACGCTGCAGCAAATTGGCGTATCTCCTGAACAGGCGTGGCAGACATATCAACAAAGCCCTGAAGGCTTCACGCAGTTAACAGACCTTATTGGAATGCACGCGGTAGGACCAGAAAAGTATTTTGATATTCAGGACAAGTTGACAGGTCGCGAGATTGACCGAGGTCGACTTGCTGAAACAATCCGCAGCAATAAAGCAGGGGAAGGACTTCAGGCTCGCGGGCAAAATATTACTATGCGCGGACAAGACATGTCAGCCTCTACAGCCCGCCGCGGTCAGGATTTGGCAATGCAAAGGGCAAACGCCAGAACGATATCAGGAGTCGACGGGAATCGGGTCGTTCAGCTTGCAGATGGTAGAACAGTCAACATTGACGGAAAACTTCACGGCGCAGGGGCTAATGCATTTTACGAAGGCATTGACGATAACGGCAATATGGTTCGCGTACCGGCAAGTGCTATTGCAGCACCTCCAACGTCTGCGGCAAGCGCACAGAACTACGCGATGAAGAAAGACATTGACGCAATCGCAAATGCAGATGCTTCTGCTCTCGATTTTATGACTGGCATGACTGGCGGAGCAGGAAATCCGGCAATTGGTGCAGATGTTCGCAGCCGACTCACAGGCAAAGAGCAACGCCAGTTATATAACTCCGCACAACGTATTCAGGGAAGAATGCAGAATCAGGGCGTGGCAGCAGCAAGAGATATGGGCGCTAGCGGTATCAACACCATTGCAGAAGTGAAGATGTATTTTCAGGGGATGCCGCAGGTTGACTACTCAAGCCCGGAGGCTATGCAGCAGTCTATTCGTGAGATTCAGGAATACACCAACAATTATAACCAGCAGTACAACGTTAATGTTGATAATGGTGGGCAGAAATCATCAAGGCAGCAGCCAGCGACTCAGCAATCAGTCGGAGTAAGCTACACGTCTAAATCTGGAATTCAATTCACGGTGGAATAATGAAAGTTACAGCCAACGGTAAGACATTCACATTCCCAGAAGGAACAAGCACTGAGGATATTGGATCGGCTATTGATGAGTATTTTTCTGGACAGTCTGCACAGCAGGAACAGCAGGGCACATCTATGACCCCAGGAAGCCAGCCACAGCAACAAGGCGGCTTCATTTCTGACCTTGGCAATGCTGCTGCAGAGACTGGGCGTGGATTACTACAGGCTGGCGTTAATCTGGCAAATATCCCGGCATCAATGGCTGATGCTGTCGCCAGCGCTGGGGCATGGGCTGGTCAGAAGCTTGGCATTGGTGACGGAACTTATCAGCCAGCGCCTCGCGTCACGACACAAGGACTTGAGCAGGGCTTTGTCTTGCAACAAGGTGCGCTTACTCCACAGACGACAGAAGGTAAAATCTTCTCTGAAGCACTGCCATATTTGACTCCTGTTGGGGTCGAGAGAATTGCAGCGCAGGCACCATCTATTGCCGGTCGAGTTGCTCAGGGTGCATCACGCTTGCTGGCGGAGAACGCTGTTGGTTCATTGGCTGCAAACAGTGAGCGTGATAATCCAGAAGCACTGGCAACAGACTTAGGAACTGGTGTTGCATTAGGCGGGGCAATCAATAAGTTAGGTAGAGCCGCTGGAGCTGCTTATCGTGGTATTCGCGGGACGATCGCACCAGAAGCGCAGCAGGCTATTCAGTTCGCTAATGCTGCAGATGTTCCTTTGCATACAACTGACGTTTTGCAGCCAAATTCCCGCGTCGGGCGCATGGCACAAACCACAGCTGAAAACATCCCATTTGCCGGGACAAGCACTATGCGAGCTAATCAGCAAGAAGCTCGCAGTCAGTTGGTAGATGAGTTTGCATCGCGATTTGGTGAATACGATCCGTCGATTGTAGTTGGTAGTCTGAAAGCAAAAACGTCAGGAATAAAGCGCGCAGCGGGGAATAGGCTGGAACAAGTGCAAAACGCAATGGCAGGCGTAAACATTCAGCCGTCAAAGGCAATTCAGCAGATTGATACTGAAATAGCCAGTTTGCAGAAACTTGGAAAGGTTGCGGATAACGATACGATTTCTAAGCTTCAGGCCTATCGCGATGAGCTTACCCGCAATGCTGGCGCAAGCGGTCCAGTGGCAATGGATTTGCAGCAGTTGAGCGGACTGAGAAGCCAGTTTAGGCAGGATGTTAAAGGAGAGAGAACGGTCTTGCCAAACCGATCTGACGCAGCTATTCAGCGCATTTACAACGCAATGACTAGTGATATCGATAGCGCCATCGGACAGAATCTTGGTAATGACACACTGCGTCGCTATAAGCAAGCTAACGCCATCTACGCTGACGAAGCAAATAAGCTACAGAATACGCGCCTTAAGAACGTGATCATGAAAGGAGACCTGACCCCTGAAGTGGTCAACAACATGCTATTCAGCAAGAACAAATCAGAAGTTCAGAATCTGTACCGGTCAGTCGGTCAGGTGGGGCGCGCTCAGATGCGCAACGGCATAATCGGAAAGGCCATGGAGAAATCAGGAGGCTCACCTGACCAGTTCCTGAGACAGGTTAACCTGATGTCTAACCAGACCGGTATAGCATTCAAAGGCCGTGATGCTGCGTATCTGAAGGGGATTAAGAATTATCTTGAGGCAACCAAGCGTGCCGGTCAGGCAGGAGTAACAACGCCTACAGGTCAGCAAACTATACCGTTCATCCTAGGTATTGGAACAGTAACTAACCCTGCACTGGTAGGTGTTGGTGGCGGGTATGGTTTGCTGGCAAGAATGTATGAGAGTGAACCAGCACGTAATGCAATGCTTCGCCTGGCTAATACTCCACGTGGTTCTACCGCATTCGAGAAAGCGTTAGCCGAAGTTGAGCGGGCTGTTAACTCTGTTGCTCAAGGCGCTAAATCAGATGCATTAAGCGAATAGCAGTCTACCAACTACGATGCCGAAGATAAGGAATGCAAAGTTCAATAAGTCTCTGTTCATAAATCCTCGTAGGAACCAATAGAGATCATTCTTTGATCTATATATTATCTGAATCCCTTACTTAATTGGGTGATGATAATGAAAAAAGGTGTGATGGTTGGCTGTTTTTGTGTATTTCTCGCTGGGCGCGCTACAGCAACAAAAACGTATGCTCCAGATGGAAGAGAGGCATATACCATAGAATGCTCTGGAGTAGGTGGTTCATGGGCTATGTGTCAGGCCAAGGCCGGAGATCTTTGTGGTTCAAAAGGCTATGACCTGATTAGCACTGGTAGTGATCAGGGAGCTATTGCAAACATTGACGGAAGTACTGGCAACGCATTTGCAACAAACACCATATCAAGAAGCATGTATATAGCTTGCAAAAAATGAGTAAAGCCCGGTTCGCCGGGCTATTTTTTTCGATAGAAATCTTTCAACTTTTCGAATACTAATTCTTGAATTTCTCTGGATACGATGTCTGCTTCGCGTTCAGCATCATCCCTGTATCCGATTACAGGCGTAGGCTTTTCAAGTGAATCAGCCACTATCTGCACTAGCTCTGCATTTAGTGACCTTCCGTTTGCCTTTGCCCTCTGCTTAACCTTTTCTTTCAGCTCGTAGGGTAGCCTGAGGTTAAATTGCGGGTCATCTCTTCCCATTTCTGATGCCTCACTTTTGTAAGTGGATCGGCATCATATGATCTACTGGTTGTATCCACAATAAGACCACCGTGGTCTTAATGACGCATTGCCGTAGCCACGCTGCGGCGATTCCTTGCATCTGGAGCACATTAAATGACAGATATCACTGCCAACGTAGTTGTTTCTAACCCTCGTCCAATCTTTACTGAATCCCGTTCGTTTAAAGCTGTTGCTAATGGGAAAATTTACATTGGTCAGATTGATACCGATCCGGTTAATCCTGCCAATCAGATACCCGTATACATTGAAAATGAGGATGGCTCTCACGTCCAGATTGCTCAGCCGCTAATTATCAACGCAGCCGGTAAAATCGTATACAACGGCCAACTGGTGAAAATTGTCACCGTTCAGGGTCATAGCATGGCTATCTATGATGCCAATGGTTCTCAGGTTGACTATATTGCTAACGTATTGAAGTACGATCCAGATCAATATTCAATAGAAGCTGATAAAAAATTTAAGTATTCAGTAAAATTATCAGATTATCCAACATTGCAGGATGCAGCATCTGCTGCGGTTGATGGCCTTCTTATCGATGTTGATTATCATTTTTATAATGGAGAGAAAGTTGATTTTGGTGGTAAGGTTCTGACTATAGAATGTAAAGCTAAGTTTATAGGAGATGGAAATCTTATTTTTACGAAATTAGGCAAAGGTTCCCGCATTGCCGGGGTTTTTATGGAAAGCACTACAACACCATGGGTTATCAAGCCTTGGACGGATGACAATCAGTGGCTAACGGATGCCGCAGCGGTCGTTGCCACTTTAAAACAATCGAAAACCGATGGGTATCAGCCAACCGTAAGCGATTACGTTAAATTCCCAGGAATAGAAACGTTACTCCCACCTAATGCAAAAGGGCAAAATATAACGTCTACGTTAGAAATTAGAGAATGTATAGGGGTCGAAGTTCATCGGGCTAGCGGTCTAATGGCTGGTTTTTTGTTTAGAGGGTGTCACTTCTGCAAGATGGTAGACGCCAATAATCCAAGCGGAGGTAAAGATGGCATTATAACCTTCGAAAACCTTAGCGGCGATTGGGGTAAGGGTAACTATGTCATTGGCGGACGAACCAGCTATGGATCAGTAAGTAGCGCCCAATTTTTACGTAATAATGGTGGCTTTGAACGTGATGGTGGAGTTATTGGGTTTACTTCATATCGCGCTGGGGAGAGTGGTGTTAAAACTTGGCAAGGTACTGTGGGCTCGACAACCTCTCGCAACTATAATCTGCAATTCCGCGACTCGGTCGTTATTTACCCCGTATGGGACGGATTCGATTTAGGTGCTGACACTGACATGAATCCGGAGTTGGACAGGCCTGGGGACTACCCTATAACCCAATACCCACTGCATCAGTTACCCCTAAATCACCTGATTGATAATCTTCTGGTTCGCGGGGCGTTAGGTGTAGGTTTTGGTATGGATGGTAAGGGCATGTATGTGTCTAATATTACCGTAGAAGATTGCGCTGGCTCTGGCGCGTACCTACTCACCCATGAATCAGTATTTACCAATATAGCCATAATTGACACCAATACTAAGGATTTCCAGGCTAATCAGATTTATATATCTGGGGCTTGCCGTGTGAACGGTTTACGTTTAATTGGGATCCGCTCAACCGATGGGCAGGGTCTAACCATAGACGCCCCTAACTCTACCGTAAGCGGTATCACCGGGATGGTAGACCCCTCTAGAATTAATGTTGCTAATTTGGCAGAAGAAGGGTTAGGTAATATCCGCGCTAATAGTTTCGGCTATGATAGCGCAGCGATTAAACTGCGGATTCATAAGTTATCAAAGACCTTAGATAGCGGAGCATTGTACTCCCACATTAACGGGGGGCCCGGTTCTGGCTCAGCGTGGACTCAACTTACTGCTATTTCAGGTAACACACCTGACGCTGTATCATTAAAAGTTAACCACAAAGATTGCAGGGGGGCAGAGATACCATTTGTCCCTGACATCGCGTCAGATGATTTTATAAAGGATTCCTCATGTTTTTTGCCATATTGGGAAAATAATTCTACTTCCTTCCACCACAATATCCATAGTTTTCCACCCCATTTCTTTGTCATATAGTCTGTAATTTCTGGAGAACACATTTCTTTGCATTAACACCTCTGACCATATCCAATTATTGTTAATAATGCGTGGTATTAACTCTCTCATTAAAGGATGCTTTATTACTATGTTTTCATTTATTGATGCATACGGTTCTGTGCCAATGAATTTTATATTTTTCTTGTCTCTTCCAAATCCAAGATAATCTATGTCTTGAGATATTCTATTTACAATGCTTTCCTCAAGCTGAAACTGTGCATTTATGGCATTGTAAGCACCATAAGAAAATATTGTTGATATTAAAAGAATAAAAGAAAAATATATTCTTGATATTAACTGCTTATCTTCAAAAGCATAGAATACGCATAGGCAACAAAAAAACATAAAGCCACCCATACCAATCAATACCCTCGGTGCGTATATTGGTGATTTTAGAAAAATCATTGGTCCAATGATGAAAAACATTGATGCTAATAAAATTAAAACTACTAGCAAGAACTTTGTTTTCTTATTTTCATCTCTTTTGATTACTTTTAAAACTATGACTATCAAAGAAATGATTAGCGCAAAGAATAGCGAGTAGTAGATTAAGTAATTATCGCCATTCAAGATCGTGCTAAACATTCTATAAAATGATAAGACGTTAGAAATTATCCCTTCAAATAAACTTGAGTTTATCTCTATAATCTTACTATGTTCGATATTGTAAGAACCTGTTACAAGTCTTTTTGCAATAAAGTAAGAATAGGAAAAATATCCTATTATTAAACCAGCGACAGAAGATGCTGTATTTTTTGTGATATTTGAAATTGAGTTTTTCTTAACCACATCTGAAATTATAAAGGCCAACAAGAATATTGCGTAAGTATTCAGCGCAGCCTGATAAAGACTAAGGAATGCAATGGTTAAAATGGATGATATTATGATATTTATAGGCTTGTATTGATAAGCGACATACGATGAGATAATAGATATTGCCACACTCATACACATTGTTAATGAATCATATCTATATGATAGATTTTCAATAAAGAATGGGTTTGCCAAAATCATCATAAAACAAAGAGATGCTGTGATGTAGTCATCTCCAAACAGCTTTTCCCTGACGCAGGATAGTGCCAATGCTAAAATAACTATCCCTAGCATTAAAGGTAGCGGAGAAGCATCTATAATTGGGGTTCCAAAATTAATGATATAGAAAATAAAGTCGGAAAGTGGGCGACCATTGCCTGACCAACCCAACCCGCCATATAAAGACCTACCCAAGTCATCAACGAAAAATGATTGATGTGTCAATAAAGGAAATGTATATATAATCGCCAATCCAAGAAAGATTGATATAAATATCCTGTCATTACTATTAAATTTCACTTTTAAAACCCTTACGCTTTAATATGTATTTAGGCCGCTGTTTGGTTTCTATGTAAATTCTACCAATATATTCTCCAAGAATACCTATTCCTATCAATTGAACGCCACCCAGGAAAAGAACAGAAACAAGAAGAGACGGGTAGCCAGGAACATTATTTCCAAATATTAATTTATCAATAATCATCCATGCACCGTAAAGGAATGACATACCTGCAATAAACAATCCAATGTAAGTCCATATGCGGAGCGGAAATGTTGAGAAAGAAGTTATTCCCTCCAGCGCCAGGTTCCATAATTTCCAGCCGTTGAATTTCGAATCACCGGCCACGCGTTCGGCACGGGCATATTTAACAACATCCGTTTTTCCGCCAACCCAACTGAGCACACCCTTCATAAACAAGTTGCGTTCTGGCATTTGTTTGATGTTCTCGACAACCGCACGGCTCATTAACCTAAAGTCGCCAACATTTTCTTCGATTTTTGGATTGCTGATTTTATTATGCAGCTTATAAAACCATTCAGCTGTCTTACGCTTCATGCGCCCGTCAGTTGAGCGGTCTGAGCGCTTAGCCAGCACCATATCCGCGCCAGCCTGCCACTTCTCAATGAGATGGGGGATAACTTCTATCGGATCCTGTAAATCGACATCAATAGGAATGACCGCATCCCCGGTTGCATGGTCGAGACCCGCAAAAGAGCAGGTTCTTTACCGAAGTTTCGCGTAAACGAAAGCGGAATAACGAGCGGATCAGATGCAGCTATTTTGTTAATTATTGATTCAGTCGCATCTTTGCTTCCGTCGTTGATGAAAACAATCTCAACTTCATACGGTTTTAACTCTTCAAACTCGCGAACCGTTTTATAGAAAATAGGTATCGTGGCTTCTTCATTGAAGACCGGAACGACTAACGAGATTTTCATTTCGCATCCCTAAAGACAATGAACTTTGAATAAATGAATCCGCATATCAGGCTGATAGCTGAAAAGGTGACAAGAGTAAGGAGTGGCGGCAGGGAACATTTGTCAGCCATCCAGCCAACAACGGCGCTCAGTGTTCCCATAAATCCCACGTACATCATGTAGCGAAGCGTGGTAGTGCTGGCGTTAAAGGTGAAGCGCGCATTGGCATAGAAGCTGAACGATACGGCGATAACAAAACCGGAAAAGTTCGCCAGCGCCTGATGCGTATGCATCCCATACACACAAAAGCAAATACGCCCCAATGAATAAGCGTGTTAAGAACACCGATCGATGTGTACTTAGCGAATAACTTCAACATTATGAAAATCAGCGGATTCGGAAAGGTCTGGAGTGTAGCACTACAAATTGCCTTGATCGATATAAACGATCAATAATGTAATCTTTGATAGTTTAAAGTTATTGTTTGCGCGTTAATTGATCGTTGTTACCGATCAATTTTTATTGCTGATTGCTAAGTGGTTTGGGACAAAAACGGGACACACAAAGCTTTGCATCGGCTTGCAAGGCTTTGCATGTTTTTCGAAGATGGGACGTGTGAGCGCAGGTATGACGCGGTATGTTGTTGACTTAAAAGGTAGTTCTTATAATTCGTAATGCGAAGGTCGTAGGTTCGACTCCTATTATCGGCACCATTTCAATCAAGCGGTTACAAACTTTCCTTTCATAACAATCTTCTCATTTTCTTTCTCGCGTACTTGTTTGGCATGGTATGGATGCCTGTGAGGACGTCAGTCCGGAAAGCATTCGTTCTGCATGGTATGCCTTTCGCTATTCTCAGGGGCGTGAAATGAAAGGGTGAGTTAACAGAAGAACAAGTGAAATGAAAGTTTTCTTTGACGGAGTCTATATAATAATATGAAATTGATAATAATTCTCCTTCTCGCGCTATTCCCGTTATGTTCATCTGCCAGCAATCATTATGCCCTTGTTTTTGAAAATAACACGATACTGCTTGTTTTAAATCTTAAATGTTCTGCCTGTGATTTAAACTGCGCAAATATTCAATATCAGCTTTTCAATAAAGAGATAGAGTCTGTTATTTCGGGGGCTGCCAAGCCTGTGACAACGGGCATCGAAAATAATTTTCGCGGTTATATGATGCGTAATAATAATACGTTCTACACATTAATTGAATCAGATAATGAAAACGTATGGGATATGTCTGTTGAGGAGAAGGGAACTCAACAGAACAAAGATGCCGTGCGAAAAGTAAAATATCAGCTTAATGCTATTTTTGACAATGGTACATGCTGAGTCTGGCTTGCCTCAGGGATACGATTGTATCCCTGAATATTTCCCATCAAAACACAGGAACAAAATCACTCTCACTAATATATTTTTCCAGTATGGCGGTATATTGTCGCCAGTTCCCGGAGTCATTGATTACTGCATAATTTATCGATGCCCCCGGCGTTGGCGAGCGTGTTAGCAGCACATCAAGTGCTGTTTTCGGCGCAACCATGATATCGCCGATACTTTTCTTGTCATCCATCGTTAGTGTTAAACTCATATACCACGAGGTGGGGTTAACTATCCGTATAGTATTCTCTTTAGCAATAAAGCGTAATTTTTTCTCCTCCGCTTCCGTTGGCGCTTTTAATCCGGTCGGGCGAATTAAAATTTTTAGCCGCAAACGAAGCGGTAATACCAGTTTTCGCGGGTGGTTTTTAATGTCCTGGGTGACTGGCGGTATCTGATAAATGTTTAGCCAGAAGAGACTCTCCCGGTCCGTTGCCAGCTGCTGGCGGGAACTCAGGAGCAGGCGAAGCGTTCTCAGTTCTCCTGGCTGCATTTTAAATACCGGCGGCAGCGCCACCAGCGGCGTTTTGCTATTATCCGGAGAGGCGTCAATGTTTCCGGCGTCGGTCCATACCTGTAACAGCATCGGCGTTGTATTATCGTTGGATAATGTCAACGATTGAGCGACATCATCTGAAGCAAAAATAATTCGGGTTCTGTCAATATTAACGGCGGCTTGTGCCGGGCCATACCATCCCGTCAACCCGAGTAGCGTTAATATGACTTTACTGAAAACTAACCACTGCCTGTAATTGCGCATTCACGCTTCCTGCCGTTACTGTTTGTCCGCCGATCGCCTCAAGCGAGGCAGTAAAATCACCGCTGTAGGTTTCTACTGAACCGGATGATACCCGTGTGGTTAAATCTTTATAGCCATACCAGCCTCGGGCGTTGCCAGTGCCTGTCTTGATCCGATCGGGTAACAGGTTAATTGGCGTACCGGCATCGTTATAGATGCGGATACCCACTCCGGAGGCTACGCCAGGTTCGCCATAATGGGTGTCCAGTAGCCACGACAGACCGCCTGCGGATGTGGTTAGCCCCAGGCGACGCGCCGCCGCCACGGCGGTGGGTTGATTAACGACAAACCCCATTGCGACATTAGCGGCGCTGGTGGACGGGAGGGCACTGGACACGGCACCGGACTCACATTCCAGGCTGACGTGGAAAGGCGCCTGGCTATTGCCTCCGGCGGCTAATATGCCGACGGCGACAGGGGGAATTTTCACGATCGCAGGATAATCTGTGATTTTACATAACGCGCCGCGAACATAGGTGACGCTATTATATGTACTCCATGCCCCGGGCCAATAGCTGGGCCAGCCATAATAATCGCTGGCATGATCCAGTCCCGCTTTGATCCGCTCGGTAATCAAGCCTGGGCCTTTAAACGCGATATAACCCCGAGGCTGCGTCCAGGTATCTCGGTCCATTGGATTCTGGTAGGCAAAATATTTTCTTGAGTCAATTTTAAACATCTCATATAGCACGTTGCTAAACGCGCTGGCAGGAATATAAATATATTTGTCATCCTGAAACCAACTGTCTGCGGTAAGTTGGCGTTCTTTCCAGAAACGGCTGTAATATTCGCCGGTACTGAGGTTTGTCATACGGACAGCAACATTACGCTCCACATCATAATAGGCGCCTTCTACTTCGGGAGTAAAAAATGCCCCCGCAAAAGCGCTATCGCCATTTGTCGAATACATCTCATAGAGCTTCCCGGCATCGGCGGTATCGCAGCGGTAAAGTACCTGTTTACTGGAATAGGGCGTTCCGGTGGCGGCCGTCAGGAAGTTACCGATCCCACTGGCCAATAGTGTGCCGGAGGGTTGAAATGTTTCACTATTACTGACGCTAATCACCGTTGGCAAACCGATATTACCCGTATTCGTGTCAAGTGCGCCGATCCAGTTTTGCGCCGTGTAGCCCGCTTTTATCGCCGCGTCAGAGAGCGCGCTCTTATCGGTGACTTTGATACATGACGACCATGTTCCGGCGCTGACAAACAGACTGGTGATAAACAAGAGCGTTCGGAAACTAAAAAGCATTGTGCTATTCCTTCTCGCAGATTTTGTTCAGATAGAGAAACGGTTCTTTGGTGTGAAGATCGAGTTGGTAGGCAACCCGGCAACGCTGGTTTGCCCCTGTTCCCCAGCGCACCAGTAGAGAACCCGACGGATGGGCGATACGGGCATAAATCTGCCCACTCTGGCCGACCATGCCGATGTTTGTGCCTTCACCGTTGAAAACATCAGCGCCCATTGGCGGTATGCCGCCATCCGGCATCTTCACGGAGATCAGCACCGCTTTGCCGCTGATAGTGGCGAAATTGACACGCGCGATGGCGCCGGCATAGGGCACAATCTGCTGACTTCCTCCCGTCAGTTCGGCATCGCTGCGCATCTTACGGGTGTCGAGCGTAACGTTATTGATGCGGTAAGGAGATAACGAAGGCAGAATGGCGTAACCAAAGCGATCAACCACAGCGCCCTGGCCATTTTGTACGATCGCGCCCTGCGCGCCATCGGCATGAATAAGCGCAAAGGTATCGCTGGTATAGGGGCCAGCCGTCAGACCGCCAGGGTGGAGTACCAGGGTGCCGGACGCGCCCAGTCCTTCCTGACGATAGTTATCACCCTGGTCATAGTTGGCGCGAAGTGCGCCAAACCGGGTGTTTTGTTGTAGATTACCGCCAAACGTCGTTGGCGCGCTGCTATCGCTATTACTATTGCGATAACGCTCGTAGCCGCCATAAACCGACCATGACAGGTCGCTGTTTTCACCGCTACTGCCGGTCATGGATACGGTTGAGGAACGGCTTTGACTGGACTGGTTATAATTCATAGCGACAGACGTTCTGTTTTCGCCCCAATCCAGCGGTATAGAGACATTAAACGACATTGTGGTTTCGGTATATTTTTGTCGGCTACTCACGTCCAGTGGTTCGTTAACGCCGTGATAAAAGCGATCGTAATCCCAGGTGGTGCGCTGTCGCGCGATATTCACCCCGTAGCTTATATTCCGCCACTGGTTGCTATACCCCATTTGTAGCTGTGTTATACGCGATTGGTTATTGTAGTAGTCTGCGGTGCTGGCGCTGAGGTTAAGCGTGCCAAGCCGTCCTAACGGCTGGCTTACCGTCGCGGACAGGCGATTGCGTTGATGCAGCGTGTCGGAGTAGTAATCAATCCCCGTTTTTGCTTCCCGGCGTACGCCGAGCACGTCCTGAAGATCGCGAAAGCCGTTGGTTGAATAACGATAAGCCGCCAGTACCAGGTTAGTGCCGGTGGTAAACGTTTTGCTGTAACTGAGTTCTGCGCGCCAGCCTTGTTGGCGCTCGTTATGCTCTGCGCGCGCATTCGACCAGGTGGCGTTAAGGCCGAACGCGCCCATACCGGTGGCCCAGACGCCGCCCGCCAGCCATGCCTGGTAACGCTGCGCAATTCGTGAACCGAGGTTGAGGGTAATGGTGTTATTAACGCCGTGCTGGAACGTTCCCTCAAAGAAACGATTTTCAATATCGTAGTACTGACGAACCCTGCCGAAGGCCAGCGAATAGTGCCAGTTACCGGGACGTACCGAATCCGGCACGGAAGAATAAGGCACGGTGAAACGTGAGGTTTTACCGCTGGCCTCGATAACCTCTACCTCCAGATCGCCTTGATAACGGGTGTTGTACAGATCGTCAATATAAAATGGGCCCGGCGGAACGTTGGTTTCATAAATCACTTTCCCCAGTTGTTTTACTACCACGTGCGCGCTACTGGCCGCTACGCCCCGAACTTCCGGCGCATAACCGCGTTTGCCCTGAGGGCGCATCCGCTCGTCGGTGACAAGCTTAACTCCGTTAAAGGACAGACTGCCGAATAAGCTGGAGTCCGTATAGCTATCGCCCAGCGACAGGATACTGTTAATAGATGCGACAGGTCTTTGCACCCAGGTTCGAACGCTATTATAGCGCCAGGCGCTTCCGCTCTGGTTGCTATTGGCATAGCGCAGATTACTTTGATGACGGACCTGCCAAAGTCCGAGGTTAACGCCCATGTTTAAACCGCTCCATAAGTATTGGTAGCGATAATGGCTGTCGGTATTTTCGGTGTGGGTCCAGTTTGTGTTATGGCGTAAAAACAGCGCCAGCGCGCCGCTATCCCACTCTGAAGGGGAGATATAACCGCGCGGTTTGTGCGTAAGTTCGGTCATTGGAATCGTCAGCAACAGGCGAAGCGTGGCGCTATCAAATTGCCAGCCGGCATGAGGTACCCACTCCCTGAGCGGGCGACACTCGGTCGCAGCGTCGGTCTCGGGGAGTGATTTTATTTGTGCCGCTTTCATCACCGATAAGGGCAGGCAGGGTTCAGCCTGTTGACCCTCTTTTACAGCATTAAATCGAATATTAGTGCTCGCTGTTACCAGCGTGCCATTAACGTAAACGTCGGCAAGATAGTCTCCGGAAGGCGTTTGCTGTTCATTAAAACGGGCAATATTTTGTCCGTAAGTGGCCCCCTGAAGTAGCGCAGGATCAAAATAATACTCTTCACCCTGCGCGGAGCCTGAGCAAACTATGGCGATCAATAGCGCAAGGCTTTTGCGGTTCAAATTAATGGTGGGGGACATCGTAGCTCTCGCTTATCCTTGCGCCCAGGTCGTTAACCAAAGTAACGGTGACTGTACCGGAGAAGGATTTGAGTGACCGTTTGCCCGGCAGCCACCAGGTTTGACTGGAGAAAGGGGCAATCATGTCAGCATCCAGGTTATACGAAGCGCCGTTCACTTTTACATTCAGGTTACTTAAAGAGGCAAACCAGGGCTGCGGATTAACAATAACAATACCGCTTTTTCCGGAACCCTTATTTACCGTTTTAATCTGTAGTTTTTTTCGCCAGATTATCAGGTTTACCTAGCCCGTCAGGACGATAGAAAAGTTTTATTCTTGAGCGCAGCATCACCAACATTTTATTTTGCCCGCTGTCGCTGCCAATATTCGTTGGTGGTACCTGTAATACGTTAAACCAGAATACTGATTCACGATCCTGCGGCAATTTTTTTGTGTTGTTATAAATTACGCGTACCACCTGGCCTGCTTTGGGTTGAATACGAAATACTGGCGGCGTGGCAATAAACGGCATCGCGCTGCTATTTTCCGGGCTGGTATTCATATCGCCATCATCAAACCAGGTTTGTACGATATAAGGTATTGCATCATTATTTTTTAACTGCACATCTACGGAGGAGGCTGTTGATGGGTAAATTATTCGGCTACCCAAAATAGTAACGCTCGCCCACGATGCTGTGGCGGGTAGGGCCAGGAATAGAAAAACTATTAAGTAATATAATGCGGAATGTCGGGTATCCATTTTCATCTCAACAACTCCCTGGCGATTGAAAATGGTCTGGCGTTTCAACGCCAGACCGTAGCGACAATTATTTATACGAAACGGCGTATTGAAGGGTGGCAGCGACTGTCCCAGCCTCTGCTTTCCCGGTAGAGTAATACCGCGCGGTATAAGTCGCGCTCGCTTCAGAAGCATTTGGTTCCAGCTGTAGGTCGCCGTCGCCAGTAAAGCCGCCGGTCAGATTGATTGGCTCCCCTGAAGTGTCGAGTAATTGGACTTCAACATTTTTCGCGCTGCCAGTATTACCCAGGTTACCGTTACTGGTGACCTGATTACCAACAAAGACAGTGGAAATTTTTGTTGTTTTGTCCTTAGAGCCGGTACACCCGGACAGCCCAATATCAAACGTTATTGGCCCCGCGGTTTTCCCTTGTTCTGATAACTCTTTAGTACTTACTGTTGGCAATAACACGACGGGTTTAGCCTGATTACCATTAATCACGACAGAGCACGTTTCATCAGAGACTTCCCCTTGAAAGGTGATGGTGTTATCAGAAACAGCCATCGCGCTGCTGGAGACAAGAAGCGAGCCTGTGATCATTGCTAAATATTTTTTCATAGACATATAATAATGTTCCTGTATTAATCTTTACTTTTTCAGGACGAGTGTAATTCGCCCGAATGTTTCGTGCTTATGGAGGAGTGGTAAAAATAACGATCATTAACTCTATTTTTGGATGTGAGCTATACCCTCCTGACTATTGATAATGCGATATAAAACAAACAGACTTATTTCTCTTATCATGAAATAGAGCGATAAGCGCTTTCGTCCATACATCTCATTAGTACAACTGATAGTGTTATCATTTGATTGAGTGTAATCCGATAACAATTCTCTCCGCGTCTGAATAGATAGACTATGTTGCAATACAAACCTGCACATTTTTGCTATGTAAAATCCGCATCAGTTAAACCTCCCGATGGATAATACGATGGTGAGATTAAGGTAAATTTTCTGAAATGTGCTTCTGAAACAGTATAATTAGTCTTACTTTTTTCTTACTTTTGGCCTTTCAGAAGTTTCCTGAGTTTGCGTTAAGGTAAAGAAAAGTGTTCAGATTTACCTATAACTGTTTGATTTGTAATGTGCAGGTAATACTTGTGTCAATTATTGTTTACTATAAGTGAGACTTATAAGTTAAACTCAGGTTAATTAGGGGGCTGAATTCTTTTTTGAGCATGATAATATGTCGTCTGAATGATGGATGCAGTTACCTTTAGGATTGTCATGAATGAAAGCATATTTTTACTTGATAAGCGTGTTGTATTTGATAGTACGAAGATGACCTTATCGCATGGTAATGAGATAATCAGAATATCAGAAGCTGAGACCCATCTGCTTCTTGCTTTTTGGCATGGTCTTTACAAAAAAGAAGATATTATTCATTTTGTTTGGGAAAATCGTGGAGGCTGCGTCTCAGAATCAAGTTACTATAAACTCATTAATCAAATGAGAAATGATTTTAGTAGCATCGGTCTACAGTCATCTGACATCGTAACTCGTCCTCGGGTGGGGGTGTCGCTGTCTGTTGCCATTGAACCTATAAAAAAAATCACCTCCCTAAAGGTGAGTGATGAAAACGTTAAAGGCACCCCGACTCGGGAGAACATATTTTACAAAATTAAACGTCACAGCGTATTTGTGGTATTAACAGGAGCCATTCTTCTGGCATTGCTCTATGGTGTATTTACTATATATAAAGCGCCTGTTCGTAACAGCCCTGATAGTTTTTTTACATATCTTGGTGAATATAACGATTATGCAATCTATAAAACAAAAGAGGATAAGGTCACATTAAGTGAAGTAGTTTTTGCTTTTAACTCTCTAAAAATTAAAATTTACCGGCAAAATGGACGCCATCTTTATTATATCAGGGAGCCAAATATGAATATTTTTCTGCAATGCTTAAATCCTGTTGAAATGGCGGTGCCAAAATGTATTACAGTAAAAGAACGTTACTGATTATATTTGTAATATTTATCGCCATTGTCGCAATCGGATCGGTAATAGCGCTTGAGTGGGTAAATCGTGACTCTTATAGAACCAATAATCTTATATGCACGACAAAATCAGAAGCGTATATTGAACCACGAAAATTGTACATGGATGGTGGACTTGTGCTGGATCTTAAATCCGGCAGGATTACCCTACACTACGATGTTACTACCGATACGAAAGAGAAGCGGCTTTTTTTTCGTGACATCTGCATCAGCAAACTGCGCAGAACGGGTATGAAAACATTTACTTTTAAAGTCAATTCAGTTAAGACCTTTGAGTCTGATACTGCTGGCGATTTATTTTCCTGGTTGAGGTTGTTACAACCCGGTACGATTAATGAGCTAAAGATGGTCAAAATTGGGAAAAACACCTACATGTTTTCGCTTAATCGGCATTTGTATAATGTGTGTACCACCAGTAGTAACGTTGAGTTGTAGCTAATAATCCCTGTATTGATGGGAATTCGTTCCGTGATGGTTATGCCTCATCAGGCAGCGAACCTGGCATCTGGCTAACATATTGAATTTAGATATCTGCTATCGCTTATTTTAACGATAGTATCCTGCACCTGTTGGATATTGATATTTTCTTGTCTATTTTCGGCACAGGGAGTGCCATCTTGCTATCATTAAGAACGTATAATCTATCTCTCAATATTGCTTTTCTCTATTAATGTTACTTTAGTTATCCTATAAAAGCGTACAGTGGCAAAAGGAAGGCCGGTAAGAGGGCAATGTTTTGAAAGTAAGAAAGCTATTTCTGATGTTGTTTATTGCCGTTCCACTGATCGTAATGATATTGGTGGGGTTACTCGCGGGTATCTTCCAGCTAAAACGAGATATCGCCGTCAGCGCCAATACGCTGCTGCGGTTTAGCGCGGATATATCCGCCGCCTCCTGGCAAGTCGCCGGAAAAGCCGCCAGACTGGCTGAGAGTTCCTGCACTGACACGCTGAAAGAACTGTCCAGAACGCGGGCCTTCACTCCTTATGTCCGTGACATTGGATTTCTGGAAAATGGTGATATCACTTGCTCCTTTGTCACAGGAACCGAACGCTATCATTTTTCCCGGCTGGCAGGGCTTTCTTTACCTGCTTCTTATCCGGAACGGTGGTTGCGATCTATCGGTAGTATGGCCGAAGGACCCGATCGCCTTGTTGTGGTTTATGTGAAAAAAGTAGCAGCGAATAAAGCGGCCTTCGTCATTGTGGATTCGCAGTATGTCCAGGAGCTCATGGAGATATTGGCAGCAGAGAGAGCATCAGCCTTTAGCCTGACATTCGGCGCAGGGGAGGCGATTACCAGCGCTGCGACGTTGCGCGGTAAGGCGTTTTTAACGCAGCGCTTCACCTCAACCGATCACACTATCCAGCTGATGGTGCGAACCCCTTTCTCAACGTTATCGGCATACTGGTTACAAAACCTTTTTATTTTTGTTCCGCTGTCATTGTGTTTTTCTGTAGGGATGATGTTGTTCTACAGGCGCTGGTATTTAAAACGTTTATCTCTGGCCCGGGAGATTGCCAGGGGAATAACGCACAATGAGTTTACGGTACATTATCAACCTGTTTTTAACGTTAAACACGGTGGTTGCGGCGGCGTGGAGGCGCTAATGCGCTGGCCGCAACCGGATGGCCGTTTTATAACTCCCGATATTTTTATTACCGCCGCAGAAAATGAAGGCATGATTATTCCACTCTCTCGTCATCTGTTCGAACTGATTGCTCATGACGTGATAAACTGGACTGTACCGGATGATTTCTATATCAGCGTAAATATATCGCCTGCGCATCTTATGGATGACGGTTTTATACAAGATATAGAGGCGCTCAGGACTCGTTTGGGAACGATAACGCTTATGTTGGAGCTCACCGAACGTAGCCTGATTGTAGAACCTTCACAGGTCGCGGAAAAACTTTCAACGCTCCGTGAAAAAGGCGTGTTAATAGCGATTGATGATTTTGGGACCGGCTATTGCTCCCTCTCCTATCTCCAGCAATTACCTGTAGACTATCTTAAAATAGACAGAACGTTTATCGATACCATTGATACCAGCAGCGATGATGTTCCTGTCCTGGATACTATCATTACGCTGAGTCAGCGACTGGGACTCAATGTGGTTGCTGAAGGGGTCAGTACCCAGCACCAATTGCGTTACATCTTAAGCCACGGGGTAGGATTCGTTCAGGGATTTCTTTATGCCAGGCCGATGGGGACTAATGACTTTATGAGTTGGCTTGGCAAGTCAGCCCAGCGGCAAAATGGTTTGCTCAAGGGGGAAAGCAGATCCGCGAGCGATCTGGTGGCTGAATAATGCAGGAACTCGCTACGGAAAAAAATTCAATAGCACGATATATCCTGGTAATATGTTTATGCCGTGAAGAAACGTGATAGCACTGGGGCGGATATTTTTATGAGTCAGAACAATTATCTGATTGACAAAAGGGTTATTCTTGATTGTGAACGAATGACGCTTTCCTGCGCCGGAGAGTCGATAACGATATCTGAATCGGAACGCAGTTTGCTTATCGCTTTTTATGAAGGCCTTTTTAAAAAAGATGATTTAATTAACTATGTCTGGGGGCGCAAAGGTGTCGTGGTCTCTGATGCCAGTTATTATAAACTGATTAACCAGCTACGAGGATCATTTGATAAAATTGGTCTTAAGGGGGCGTCTGTTGTGACTCGCCCTCGCGTGGGTGTTTTACTCTCAGTTTCCATTGAACCGTTGAGTGATGAGGCGCAAGATATGCCGTTGCCTGCTGTTGCTGAAACAGAATTATCGACGGTTGAAGTGCGGCGCGATGACACTATTATTCCCCCAATACCGGGCGCTGTGAATAGAAAAGATTGGCTCTACTTTTGCCTGGCCGCGCTTCTGATGTTTTTTATGATTTATAAAGTTAAGGGTGAAAATATTGATTATTTTACCCTCAATGGTTCGTATGATGGATACACTTTTTATAGTGTCGGGCATGATAAAACCCATCTGGCGGATATCATTGAAGCGTACTCTGAGATGAGTAATGAAATACATAAACAAAACGGAAAAATCATTTATTACATTCGCGTTCCTAATACAAATATTTTTGTCTAGTGTCTTAACCAACTTGATATAGCGGAGCCGAAATGCATTTCCATAAAAGAACGTTATTAAGCGTGGCGACGCTTGGTATGTTGGCTGTTTCAGTCGTACTGATGGTAGTTTGGGTACGAAACAGTAACCATAGTTCTATTAATACTAATGAATTTTTATGTACGACAAGAACGGTAACGACGATACAACCTAAAGATATCCATGCCGATGGCAGTCTTGTTCTTGATTTTAAGATGAAGAGAATTACGCTTCAATATGAAATAAAAACAAAAGATAACGGTGTAAAAATATTATACCGGGACGTGTATATGAAAAATTTACATCGAACAGCGCCTGGTGTTTATACGTTCGAAGTATCCCAGGTAAAAGTCTTTGCCACGGATACGGCTGGCGATCTGTTATCACATTTACGGGTTCTGCATCCGGAAGCGGCTAATGAGATTCGAATATCTAAAGTGGGTGAGAAAACCTTTTTCTATTCTCTTAATCGGCAGCTTTATAACGTTTGTACCGCGCAGTAGATCTGAATGTTGTCTGAATGCGTCAGAAAGCGAGTTGCGAAATTGCCCTCCGCAAGGGTAAAGGTTAACTCGATCACCAGTTAAAGTACATTAAAAACAATGGGTTATGTATTTTTACTCTTCAGGGAGGTGACTGATACTCGCTGATAACCTCTCGCAGTCCGCCTGACGGATGCGATGCCAGGATCGGGTCTGAAGCAACTATGAATCCGCTATTAATAAAAAAGTAAGAACTCTGTAAGACTGATTTCATATCCATTATCGAATATATCAGGTTATATTACTTCCGCAGTTGGCATGACTGGTAATAAGCGCATTAGGTGCTCTTAATCTAAATGCTATTTGTGTGCCATAAGTTCCGGTACCGCCTTAATTATATATCAAAAATGGAGTGGTTTTAATGAAAAGACGGTCTTCGTTCCTTGTTTTTTTAGGTTTATTATTAGCGTCACCTTTAGCTTTGGCTAACGATCAGCACACCGTATCGTTTGGTTATGCACAAACTCATCTCAGTTCATTGAAAAATAGTGATAGCAAAGATCTGCGAGGCTTTAATTTTAAATATCGTTACGAGTTCAATGAGACCTGGGGGATGTTAGGATCATTCACCGCGACGCGCAATGAAATGGAGAACTACACCTGGAAAGAGGGGAAATTGCATAAAAATGGTTCCGATTCTGTAGACTATGGTTCTTTGATGTTTGGACCAACATATCGTTTTAATGACTATGTGAGCCTGTACGGCAATGCGGGTATAGCGACGATGAAATTTAATAAACACTCAAAAGAAGACTCCTTTGCCTACGGCGCTGGCGTAATATTTAATCCAGTTAAGAGTATATCTATCGATGCATCATGGGAAGCCAGTCGTTTCTTCGCTGTGGATACCAATACATTTGGTGTCAGCGTAGGTTATCGCTTCTGACATTAAAATTATAAGCGTTACGTTTATGGCAAGGAATTAAAAATAATATGGCGCTGCTACAGAATAGGGATGGTTATAAGCGCTCAGGTAATCTTAAGAGGAAGATAAAACACTCACCGTAGCGTTATTCTATTGATGAAATTATGATAAATTCACTATCGGAACAACTTCCGTTAAAAACGATAGGTATAGTTTTAACGGATGATTATTATACTTATTTAGGCATCGCTTCACTCTTTGAGGATGGGAAGTGCTTTATGTTCCCACTCAATGGAGAATATAATTCGTGTCAGATATCAGCTAGCGAAGATATCATAATTATTATTGATGGACGAGTTTTGATTCAGGGGGTCTGGAAAGGTTTTAAGGCGCTCATGCAGCATTATCCGCATGCTCGTCGAATCTGGCTCACGCGCAGAGATATTGGAAAACTTTATCCACATGGCTGCGATAGAGATCCTGATATCGATCCCGATTTGGCAAAGCCTGTTTTTATTGAGCATTTCATTAAATACGCTTGTGCAAACGATGTAGCGGTCGGTGAAATTGCGCCGTTGACAAAAAAGGAGGAAGAGTTGTTATGGCACTTTTTATATAAAAAGTCGATGAGTCAGATCGCCAGTAGCTATGGCATTAGTCGTAAGACTTTGTACATTCATAGATTGCGTATCTGTCGTAAATATGGCTTCAAGCGCTTTTTCCATTTGCTATTTATTTACCAAAGAAGTCGCCATATCTTCGCATCTAAAATTTGCCGTGTAGACAAAAACGCCGATCAGGCTTGAAGCAAACAAGATGAAAAAGTTAACGATGAGAGAGTGTGAAAGCATCAATCCTACTATGCTGCTTGCCATTAAGATACTTATCTCGGCGCTTGACGAAAAAACAAAAATAAGACTCAGAGAGCATATTGAAAAAACTGAACAAGAAATAGCCTCAAGCATACATGATAGCATCATGACAGAGACTTTTCTTCAGCAAATGAAAGACATTCGTTACATCTTAAATATAGTTCCTTGACGGCGTTCAGAAGCAAGAACGCGTTATTATTTAATGATTAATAGACCAGGTATTAGTATGAAAAAGATCTTAGTATGTTTCGTCGGCTTGGCTTTAACCGCATGTAGCGCTAATTCGTTGAATTATGGCGCTGAACAGGTACGGGTGATGACCAGCGAGCCAGGTAAGGAATGCAGCTACTTAGGGGATATCACGGGCAGCCAGGGGAATTTCTTTACCGGTGGCTGGACTTCCAACAGTAACCTGGAAACGGGTGCCCGTAACGATCTGAAAAACAAAGCTTATAAAATGGGCGGAAATACGGTAGTCCTGTTAACCCAGCGTGCAGGCCAGACAGGAAGTTCATGGCACGGTTCTGGCTCAAGCAAACAAACGAATGTCACGTTAAGCGGGAACGTTTATCGTTGCCCTCGTTAACCTTATTTTGCAGGCAATATATGCCTGTTTAGCGCGCGCGCCGCACTGGCGACGCGCGCGCTATTTGGGCTAACCTTGCTTTTTCTCGCTGTATTCCCGCCAACCGCCGCCTAATGCTTTATACAGATTAATGATATTCAGCTGTTGCATGAGCCGTGTGCGCACCAGACGCTGCTGCGCGCCATAAAGCATACGATGGGTATCAAGCAGCGTAAGGTAGTCATCGACGCCTTCCTGAAAACGGAGTCCGGCCAGCTCATAGGCGATTTGGCTGGCTTCAACCGCGCGTTGTTCTGATTGCACCTGGTCATTCAGCGTACGTTGTCCCGCCAGACCATCCGCCACGTCGCGAAAGGCTTGCTGAATAACGTTTTCATACCTGGCGATTTCAATCTGTTTTTGGACATGCGCCCTATCCAGGTCAGCGCGTAATGCGCCGCCGTGAAAGAGAGGCAAGGTGATTTGCGGTAGAAAACGCCAGCTTCCCGATCCCGGTTCAAAGAGTCCGCTAAGAGACGCGCTGGCCGTTCCCGCCGTGCCTGTCAGGCTGATGGTCGGGAAGAAGGCGGCGCGCGCTGCGCCTATCCGGGCGTTTGCGCCGCGCAGCCTGTACTCGGAGGCGCGTACCGGAGCGGTGTTGCGCCGTCCTCGTCGTCATGGACTGACAAAGCGTCTGTAAGTCCTGAGATTACGCTTGACCTTCCAACACTGGCAAGGCCCAGACTGGCAACAGTTACCACACAAAAGGAGTTCACCATGCAGTTCCATATTGATGACATGACCTGCGGCGGCTGCGCCAGTACGGTAAAAAAGACGATTCTGACTCTCGATGCTAATGCGACGGTGAGAACTGACCCGGCGACGCGTCTGGTTGACGTTGAAACGTCGCTATCCGCGGAGCAGATTGCCGCCGCCCTGCAAAAGGCCGGTTTCCCGCCGCGCGAAAGGTAATCGTCAATGGCGATCGGTCTGGCGACAGGCCGGTCGCGATACGCTAGCCATGCTTCGCTTTTCTTTGCGTGAGATAATCCCCATAAAAAATGTGACAAATCATGTGTCAGTAAGCTTTGTTAATAATATGTAATGATTTGTCTATTTTTGCTAACATTTTACCTGCTATATACAAAAAGATAACAAATAAGTAGCGCAACGCTACCTTGTTACGTCGCTTTGACGACGGGGGCGCTCCAGCGTTTCGCCGCTTCAAAGCTTGATGTTATTTTTTGATGCAGGACACTACCTATGTACACCCCCCTGAACTGGACGACGACACAACGACATGTGGCGTTTGCCAGCTTTACCAGTTGGATGCTGGATGCGTTTGATTTCTTTATCCTTGTCTTTGTACTTAGCGATCTCGCCGAATGGTTTCACGCTTCCGTATCGGACGTTTCCATTGCGATTATGCTGACCCTGGCGGTACGTCCCATTGGCGCGCTGCTATTTGGCCGAATGGCGGAAAAGTACGGACGTCGACCGATACTGATGCTCAATATTCTGTTCTTTACGGTGTTTGAACTGCTTTCCGCCTGGTCGCCCACCTTCATGGCATTTCTGATTTTTAGGGTCATGTACGGCGTGGCGATGGGCGGGATATGGGGCGTCGCGTCATCACTGGCGATGGAAACCATTCCCGATCGTTCGCGTGGCCTGATGTCGGGCATTTTTCAGGCGGGCTATCCCTGCGGCTATCTGTTCGCCTCGGTTATTTTTGGCCTCTTCTACAGTATGGTAGGCTGGCGCGGCATGTTCCTGATTGGCGCCCTGCCTGTTGTCTTGCTGCCTTATATCTGGTTTAAAGTGCCGGAATCCCCCGTCTGGCTGGCGGCCAGAGCGCGTAAAGAGAATACCGCGCTGCTTCCTGTTCTGCGCAAACAGTGGAAGTTGTGTCTGTATCTGGTGCTGGTCATGGCGTTCTTTAACTTTTTCAGTCACGGCACGCAGGATCTCTATCCTACCTTCCTGAAGATGCAGCATAGTTTTGATCCGCATCTGATCAGTATCATTGCAATTTTTTATAACATTGCCGCCATGCTCGGCGGTATTTTCTACGGTACGCTATCGGAACGTATTGGGCGTAAAAAAGCGATCATGATCGCCGCCTTTCTTGCGCTTCCGGTACTCCCGCTATGGGCATTTTCCAGCGGATCATTCACGATTGGCCTGGGCGCGTTCCTGATGCAGTTTATGGTGCAGGGCGCCTGGGGAGTCGTGCCGACCTGGCTAAACGAGCTGGTTCCGGCGAATGCGCGCGCCGTGCTGCCAGGGTTTGTTTACCAACTCGGTAATTTACTGGCGTCGGTTAATGCGACGTTACAGGCCCGCATCGCGGAAACGCATGGTGGCAATTACGGGTTGGCAATGGCGATCGTGGCTGGCGCGGTGGCTATTTTAATCTGTGTATTTGTGGCATTTGGTCGCGAGACCCGGGGGGTCGTCATCTCCGGTACAGATAGCGACGCCCTCCCGGAGTCGGCCATCGGTCATCGCACGTAAACACTACGCTCCTGGCGCATACTGTCGCCGGGAGCGCTCCTTCCTCCTGTGGTTTTTACGCCCTTTCAACGAACAACAAAGGTTAATGATGGCATCTGCCTTTCGTGACCATTACAATCATCGCTTACTTTTTTCTTTATAAGAAATTGATTGTTGGACCTTAAAATTGTCAACGGAGCGAAGATATCATGTTGAAAGATAACCAAAAACACAACGAGTCTGTTGCCCCGAATAGCGCCTTTCTGTCTGAGTTACAACGTGCATTACCGGAATTTTTTATCGCCGATCGCTATAACGAGCAGGGCGAACTGATCGCGAAAGGCGGATTTGATCTCGCCAAATTTGAGCGCGCGCTGAAAGCGCGTAATATTGATGAGCTGACTAGCGGTTATCAGATTGATTTTATTGGCAAAGATTACGCAAAAAAACAGGCGGGTGAAAAATCCGTTACCGTTATCGTTCCTGACGTGGAACACAATACTCTGGCAGAAAACAAAAACAGCCATAATCTTTTTCTGACCGGGGATAATCTGGATGTTTTACGCCATCTGCAAAATAATTACGCCGATACCGTCGATATGATCTATATCGATCCCCCTTATAACACCGGATCGGACGGGTTTGTCTATCCCGATCATTTTGAATATAGCGATCGGGCGTTGCAGGATATGTTTGGTCTTAATGATACTGAACTAGCACGTTTAAAATCCATTCAGGGTAAATCGACGCACTCCGCGTGGTTATCTTTCATGTATCCGCGTCTTTTCCTGGCCAGGAAGCTCCTGAAAGATACCGGATTTATTTTTATCTCTATCGACGATAATGAGTACGCCAATCTTAAATTAATGATGGATGAGATTTTTGGCGAAGGCGGATTTGTCACCAATGTGATGTGGAAGCGCAAAAAAGAGATTTCTAACGACTCTGATAACGTTTCCATCCAGGGGGAATACATTCTTGTTTATGCCAAAACCGGTCAGGGCGCTTTACGTTTAGAACCGCTTTCTAAAGAGTATATTCAGAAATCCTATAAAGAACCGACCGAACAGTTTCCTGAAGGGAAATGGCGCCCGGTGCCGTTAACGGTGTCAAAAGGGCTGAGCGGCGGCGGCTATACCTATAAAATTACCACGCCGAACGGTACGGTACACGAAAGACTATGGGCTTATCCTGAAGCCAGTTACCAAAAACTGGTGGCCGATAATCTGGTCTATTTTGGCAAAGATAACGGCGGTATTCCCCAGCGAGTCATGTACGCGCATCACAGTAAAGGGCAGCCAACGACCAATTACTGGGATAACGTAGCGTCGAATAAAGAGGGGAAAAAGGAGATTCTGGATCTCTTCGGCGACAACGTTTTTGATACGCCGAAACCGACCGCATTATTGAAGAAAATCATCAAGCTCGCTATCGATAAAGACGGCGTCGTTCTGGACTTTTTTGCCGGTTCCGGCACCACGGCCCATGCGGTAATGGCGCTGAATGAAGAAGATGGGGGGCAGCGCACGTTTATTCTGTGCACTATCGATCAGGCATTAAGCAATAACACTATCGCGAAAAAAGCAGGTTATAACACTATTGATGAAATCAGCCGCGAGCGAATTACACGCGTTGCGGCGAAGATCCGCGCCAACAATCCCGCGACCAATAGCGATCTCGGTTTTAAACATTATCGTTTTGCCACTCCGACACAGCAGACGCTGGACGATCTGGATAGCTTCGATATTGCTACCGGCCATTTTATCAATACCAGCGGTCAACTGGCCGCTTTCACCGAGTCAGGATTTACCGACATGATCAATCCTTTTTCCGCCAGAGGATTGGGCGTGCCGAGCGGCGCAAGCGGCGAAGAGACCTTATTAACGACATGGCTGGTCGCCGATGGTTATAAAATGGATATTGACGTACAGGCCATTGATTTTTCCGGCTATTGCGCTAGGTATGTTGATAATACGCGCCTGTATCTGATTGATGAACGATGGGGAACAGAGCAGACCCGCGATCTTCTCAACCACATTGGTACGCACCAGCTTCCGGTTCAGACCATTGTCATTTACGGCTACTCTTTCGACCTTGAATCCATTCGTGAACTGGAAATCGGCTTAAAACAGCTTGATCAAAAAGTGAACCTGGTGAAGCGTTATTAAGAGGGGATGATGATGAATATTTTACTGGAAGAACTTCCCCATCAGGAACAGGCGTTAGCGGCGATTCTGGCGAGTTTCACCGGTATCGATCACGCGCAGGCCGATCATAATCACTATGCTAATCCGCTGATTAAGGAACGTTACGACGATAAGGCCAATATTGACGTTAAAATGGAGACCGGGACGGGCAAAACCTATGTCTATACCCGGTTGATGTATGAACTGCATCAGAAGTATGGCCTCTTCAAATTTGTGCTGGTGGTGCCGACGCCAGCCATTAAAGAAGGCGCGCGGAACTTTATCACCAGCGATTACGCCAGACAGCATTTTTCACAGTTCTACGAAAATACGCGGATGGAACTTTGCACCATCAACGCCGGTGATTTTAAAGTAAAGTCGGGGCGTAAAAATTTTCCGGCCCAGTTATTAAGTTTTACTGATGCCAGCCGTCGTGATAGCCATACGATTCAGGTTTTGCTGATCAATGCGCAAATGCTCAATTCCGCCAGTATGACGCGAGACGATTACGATCAAACGCTACTGGGCGGGCTGACGTCGCCTGTTAAAGGGCTGCAAATGACGCGACCGGTGGTCATTATTGATGAACCGCATCGTTTTGCGCGAGATAACAAATTTTATCGAGCGATTCAGGCCATTCAGCCGCAAATGATCGTCCGCTTTGGCGCTACCTTCCCGGATATTGTCGAAGGTAAGGGTAAAAATAAATGTGTACGTAAAGATTACTATCGCCGGCAACCGCAGTTTGATCTCAACGCGGTGGACAGTTTTAACGATGGTTTGGTGAAAGGTATTGATATTTATTACCCGAATCTCCCCGAAGAACAGGCCAACAATCGTTATATCGTTGACAGCGTCACGGCAAAGAAATTAATCCTCCGACGGGGGAGCAAAATTGCCGAGGTTGGCGTGGGCGAAAATCTCGCCGATGTCGATGCAGGATTTGAAGGCAGTATCGAATATGCCGGCAGTAAAATGTTGTCGAACGATCTGGAGCTGGAGGCAGGGATGGCGCTGGTGCCAGGAACCTTTGGCGCGAGCTACCAGGAACTGATTATTCAGGACGCCATTGATAAGCATTTTGATACCGAGCAGGCAAATTTCTTACGCAGCAATGAGCCAGAAAATAATGCCCCGCGTATTAAGACCTTAAGCCTTTTCTTTATTGACAGTATTAAAAGCTATCGTGATGACGAAGGTTGGTTGAAACTGAAGTTTGAGTGTTTACTGAAAAAGAAACTGACGCAACTGATTGACGATTATCAGCGCAAGACCCTGCCGCGAGAAGTGGAGTATCTGTCGTTTCTGCAGGCCACGCTCGCCAGCCTGCACTCGGATAACCAAAACGTCCACGCTGGTTACTTTGGCGAAGACCGCGGAAGCGGCGATGAGGCGATCCAGGCTGAGGTAGATGATATTCTGAAAAATAAAGAGAAGTTGCTCAGTTTTTCAGACCATCACGGCAACTGGGAAACGCGCCGCTTTCTGTTTTCAAAATGGACGCTTCGCGAAGGCTGGGATAACCCGAATGTTTTTGTCATTGCTAAATTACGTTCTTCCGGTAGCGAGTCGAGCAAAATTCAAGAAGTGGGGCGCGGCCTGCGGCTACCGGTAGATGAAAACGGCCATCGCGTTCATCAGGAAGAGTGGCCGTCCCGACTGTCGTTTCTGATTGGTTATGATGAAAAAAGCGTTTGCCAGTATGCTGGTTGATGAGATTAATCGCGACAGCAAAGTTCAGCTTAACGAGCAGAAACTGGATGAGGCGATGATCACACTCATCGTCACCGAGCGGCAAAAAGTCGATCCTGCGTTTACGGAGCTTCGTTTGCTGGAAGATCTGGATGATAAAAAACTGATCAACCGGAGTAATGAGTTTAAACCCAGCGTCACGCTTAACGGGGAAACCAAAAGTGGTTTTGCGTGGCTACTGAAGTTCTACCCTGAGCTGACGCAGGCGCGGGTGCGAGCGGATCGCATTCGTGACAATAAGCCCGCCTCCCGACTGCGAGTCAGGTTACGCAAAGAGAATTGGGAACAACTTAGCAGTATCTGGGAGCAGTTTTCCCGCCGTTATATGCTGCAATTCGAGCGTAGCGGCGCGTCTCTGGAACAGATTGCCGCCGAGGTGCTGCGCGATCCGGCGCTGTATATACGCCAGAAGCCAAGCCAGGTTCAACAACGGCTGGTATCGAATGAAGATAATGGCCGTTTTGAAGTGGCGCAGCGGGAAGGCGAATTAGCCGCCAGCGAATTTATGGCGGGCATGAAATATGGCCATTTTCTTAAGCAACTGGCGTTACGCACCAGTCTGCCGGTTAACGTCCTGCACCCGGTGTTAATGGCGATGCTGCGTGATGTTTTGCACGGAGATTCACGCTATTTAAGCGAGATCTCGTTGGACAATATGACCCGCGCATTACAGACGCGGATTAATGCGCATTTTGCGCAGCGCCACGATTATCTGCCTCTCGATTTTCAGGCTTCAACGTCGGTATTTGATTCCACGGCACGGCAGTTCAGAGAGGAGATTAGCGCTGAAATTGTGGGGAAAAATGTGGATGAGAATGCGATAGACGATCCTCGTTCTCTCTATCAAATACCGCCGTTGCGTTATGACAGCGTCGATCCAGAATTGCCGCTATTAAAATACGATTATCCGCAACAGGTTTCTGTGTTTGGCAAACTGCCTAAGCGGGCCATTCAGATCCCCAAATATACGGGGGGCTCTACTACGCCGGATTTTGTGTACCGTATTGAGCGTCAGGACGCCGACAGCGTTTATTTACTGGTTGAAACTAAAGCAGAAAATATGCGCGTAGGCGATCAGGTTATTCTTGATGCGCAACGTAAATTCTTCGATATGCTGCGTCGGCAAAATATCAATGTCGAGTTTGCGGAAGCGACCAGCGCGCCGGCGGTATTTTCTACCATCAATGGCTTGATTGAGGGGAAAGTAAACTAACGGGTTTGAATAGACCTTAACGGTTATCTTTTTGATAGACTATATAAAATGGCCGCCGCGCAGCGAGCGTTGCGGTCATTATCCCTGTGCTAATCCCCCGTCCCGTAAACCGCGTTGACTTGAAGGTTATCGTTTTACGTCTATTCTTAACTTTCAGCTAAGCGTATTTTGCTGAAATTGCAAATAGTCTTGAAGATGCTGTTTTTTTGTTTTGCCGTTATTTTTATAACGGCCAGGTAGATATTGCCAAGTGAATGTAACTAAGGGAGACATGTTATGCTAAATAGATACTACCGTTTCGCTGTCGAAAAAGACGACCCCTCCGAAGCGCCAGAGTCGGGCGATAAGCCTGACAGCCAGCCGCAAAAAAAATCGTAATTTATCTGGATATTCCCCGACGTTTTTACGTTTGGGGAAAATAACCGTTTCGTTTCAACCTGGTTGCGAACAGTGAATATTTTACACGAAGTGACTATATATAAACGGGAGGGAACATGGAGTTTGATGCCTTCTTTTTAGCGAGACTCCAGTTTGCCTTTACCGTCTCTTTTCATATTATTTTCCCCGCGATTACGATTGGCTTAGCCAGTTACCTGGTGGTACTGGAAGGTTTATGGCTAAAAACGCGTAATCCTGTCTGGCGCTCGCTCTATCAGTTCTGGCTCAAAATTTTTGCCGTCAACTTCGGGATGGGCGTGGTCTCCGGTCTGGTCATGGCTTACCAGTTCGGAACGAACTGGAGCGGTTTCTCCCAGTTCGCCGGCAGTATCACCGGGCCTTTATTAACCTATGAAGTGCTCACCGCATTCTTCCTGGAAGCGGGATTCTTAGGCGTGATGCTTTTTGGCTGGAACAAAGTCGGGCCGGGCCTGCATTTCTTGTCTACCTGTATGGTGGCGTTGGGCACGTTAATGTCGACGTTCTGGATTCTGGCGTCTAACAGCTGGATGCATACCCCGCAGGGATTTGAAATTCATAACGGTCAGGTGGTCCCGGTGGACTGGTTCGCGGTGATTTTCAACCCGTCGTTCCCGTATCGCCTGTTGCATATGTCCGTTGCGGCGTTTTTAAGTAGCGCGATGTTTGTCGGCGCGTCCGCAGCCTGGCATTTACTGAAAGGTAACGATACGCCGGCTATCCGCCGTATGTTCTCGATGGCGTTATGGATGGCGGTCGTGGTGGCGCCCGTTCAGGCATTGATTGGCGATATGCATGGCCTTAACACCCTGAAGCATCAGCCGGTCAAAATCGCCGCGATTGAGGGGCACTGGGAAAATACGCCCGGCGAGCCAACGCCGCTTACGCTGGTAGGCTGGCCGGATATGGAGGTGGAACGGACCCGCTATGCGCTTGAGATCCCGGCGTTGGGCAGTCTGATCCTGACGCATAGCCTGGACAAACAGGTGCCTGCGCTAAAAGATTATCCCAAAGAGGATCGCCCCAACTCTACCGTGGTGTTCTGGTCTTTCCGTCTGATGGTGGGCATGGGCGTACTGATGATCTTCCTGGGGCTGGCCAGCCTGTGGCTACGCTACCGACGCCGCCTGTATCATTCGCGGCCCTTTATGCACTTTGCGCTGTGGATGGGGCCGTCCGGGCTTATCGCCATCCTTGCCGGATGGGTGACGACTGAAGTAGGACGTCAGCCGTGGGTGGTCTATGGCCTGCTGCGAACGCGTGATGCGGTTTCCGCGCACAGCACCTTGCAGATGAGCATCAGTTTGCTGGCCTTCTTTGTGGTCTATTCCCTGGTCTTTGGGGTTGGCTATATTTATATGATTCGCCTTATCCAGAAAGGGCCGCAGCCGGCGGAGACACCGACCGCTGAAACCGATGGCAGACCCGCGCGTCCTATCTCTGCCGTGGGAGAATCGCTTGAGCAGGAGAAACGCGAATGACCATCGATCTTCCGGTTATCTGGTTTGCTATTATCGTGTTCGCCACGCTGATGTATATCGTAATGGATGGGTTCGATCTGGGCGTCGGTATCCTGTTTCCGTTTATTCGCGATAAACACGATCGCGATGTTATGGTGAACTCGGTCGCGCCGGTATGGGACGGGAACGAAACCTGGCTGGTGCTGGGCGGGGCCGGGCTTTTTGGCGCGTTCCCGTTGGCTTATGCCGTCATCACCGACGCGCTGACTATCCCGCTGGTGGTTATGCTGCTTGGTCTTATCTTTCGCGGCGTCGCTTTTGAATTCCGTTTTAAAGCCACCGAGTCGCATCGCGCGTTCTGGGATAAATCCTTTATCGTCGGGTCAATCCTGGCGACCTTTGCCCAGGGGGTTGTGGTGGGGGCGGTGGTGAGCGGTTTTCAGGTGGAAGGGCGAACCTTTAGCGGTTCGCAGCTTGACTGGCTGACGCCGTTTAATCTGTTCTGCGGTGTCGGTCTGGTTGTCACCTACGCGCTGCTGGGCGCTACCTGGCTGATTATGAAAAGCGAAGATCCGCTGCATAGCCGGATGTGCGCGCTGTCGCGCCCGTTGTTGATCGTCTTGTTGCTGGTGATGGGAGGCGTCAGCGTGTGGACGCCGCTCACCCACGACGACATCGCCGAGCGCTGGTTCACGCTGCCCAATTTATACTACTTCCTGCCGGTGCCTGTGCTGGTGTTGGCTTTTAGCGTCTGGCTATGGCGCAGCGTGAAAAAACCAGAATCCCATGCGCGTCCATTTATTCTCACGTTAGGGCTGATTTTTCTGGGGTTCAGCGGGTTAGGCATCAGTATTTGGCCGAATATTATTCCACCGGATATTTCGTTGTATGCCGCCGCCGCGCCGCCGCAAAGTCAAAGCTTTATGCTGGTTGGGGCGCTGATAATCATCCCGATTATTCTGGCTTATACCTTCTGGAGCTACTACGTCTTCCGTGGAAAAGTGCGACATGGAGAGGGATATCACTGATGGTTAAAGTGAAAAAATGGTCGCGGCGAGTCGTATGGATGGTCGCGATATGGTGCGCCAGCGTGCTTCTGCTGGCGGGCGTCGGAATGTTGTTCAGACTGCTCATGACCTCCGCAGGATTTCGCTCCTGACTGATACCCCCCCGGACGCGCTTTCGTCGCTGGCGAAAGTGCGTTTTTGTCGACAGATCGGCGTTTATCGATCACCTTTGTTCGCCTTATCTCTCCCCTCAATAGCGGTTGATAATTATTCTCATCTTTATTGTCGTTCCCGGGCCGCAGTGATATGGTTACACAGTGGCTAACGCTCTGGTATAACGCAGATAAACGGTATTGATAATGTCTCCGATCTCCTGTCACTCTTCCGCCGCCCCGGCGATGAAAAAGATCTTTTCCGTCAGCGACTTCATCGCGTTTGGCGAGCGTTATGGCATTGATTACCGCTTCCCTGCGTTACCGCAGTATACGCAGAGTAGTCCCGTACTTCATGGCGATATCGAAGAGATAGCGCTTCCCGGCGGGATTTGCATTACACGCTCGGATGTTCACGTGTTACAACCTTATGAAACCACCTCTCGCCATAGCAGTCCGCTGTATATGCTGGTGGTGCTGGAAGGTAACGTCGCGCTGGCTGTCAATGAGCAGACCTTTTTGCTGAGCGCGGGGATGGCGTTTTGCTCGCAACTGAGCGAGCAGCAGACGATACGCGCCCATCACGGCGCAGATAGTAAATTGCGCACCTTGTCGCTGGGAATGTACCCGGACGGCGGATGGCGGGAGCATTTGCCTGGCTCGCTGGCAGACGAGTGGGAAAATAGCGCAGCCTCGGCGAGGGTCTGGCAGGTGCCGGAGTTTCTGCTTTCAGGGCTACGCTATGCGCAGCAGCCCGGACATCATGCGGCGTCACGCCAGTTAATGCTGGAAGGCATCATGCTGCAATTACTGGGCTATGCGCTAAATCTATGTCAGCCCGCAACGCAAAAACGTGGACTTCCCGTCACCGGTGAATATCAGCGGCTGGAGCTCATTCGGCGTTTACTGGAGCAGACGCCGGAAAAAGCCTACACGCTGAACGAACTGGCGCGTCGGGCGGCAATGAGTCCAAGTAGCCTGCGGTGCAAGTTTCGCCATGCCTATGGGTGTACCGTGTTTGATTATCTGCGCGATTGCCGCCTGGCGCGCGCGCGTCGTTATCTGATGGAGGGATACAGCGTGCAGCAGGCCGCCTGGATGTCAGGCTATCAACATGCCACAAACTTTGCGACGGCATTTCGTCGGCGTTATGGCTGCTCGCCCGGCGAGCTGCGTGACGCGTCTCTGACGGCGTCCCGCCACTGTGCGTAACGCGCTCCGCCAGAGCGGTAATATTCGCCGCTAACCCGGTTTTCTGCCGCTTTGGGTGATTTTTTTATCATTGCGCATAGGCAATCTGGCGTTACGCATAGTGGTCCGTCATCTCTAAAAGGTAATAATTCTTATTTACAATAAAGATACCTTTGGAGATGTTCATGTTTGCGACAACGCGTATGGCGCTATTGATAGGCGGAGCTATCGGCGGCGCGACTTTTCCTCTTTTTGCCCAGGAAATCACAAAAAATGATACCGTCATTGTCACCTCGCCCGTGCAGAGTGGCGCGACCAAGCTGGCGACGCCAGATATTGAAACGCCGCAGTCGGTATCCATTATTACCCGCCAGCAGTTTGAAGAGCAGGGCGCAACCAGCGTGCGTCAGGCGGTCAGCTACACCCCAGGCGTATACAGTAATCAGATAGGCGCCTCTAACCGCTTTGATTACATCGTATTGCGTGGTTTTTCGGACGGTAGTCTGGATAACGTCTATCTCGACGGGTTAAAAATGATGGGCGACACCAATTCGCACAGTTCGTTGGTGGTTGACCCCTGGTTTCTGGAAGATATCGAGGTGGTACGCGGCCCGGCGTCCGTTCTGTATGGACGTTCATCGCCAGGCGGCATTGTCTCGTTGACGTCGCGAAAACCGGCGTTTGATGCCGGAGGAGAAGTGAAGCTGTTTGCCGGCAATAACAACCAGCGCGGGGCGGCTTTTGATGTGACCGGCCCACTGGATGACAATGAACGTGTGGCGGCGCGTCTTAGCGGCATGACACGTTACGCCGATTCGCAGTTTACCCCCTTGAAAGAGGAACGTTATGCGCTGATGCCGAGCCTGACCTGGCGAATTACCGATCGGACGCGTCTTGATCTTATGGCCTATCTGCACCGTGATCCGCAGGGCGGTAGCCACTCCGGACTGCCTTATCAAGGCACGGTTGTACCTTATAACGGCGGAAAAATTTCTAACACTTTCTTTGAAGGTGAAGATGACTACGACAAATACGATCGCCGTGAAAATATGGTGGGTTATAACATTGAGCATCTGTTCGATAACGGCTGGTCGGTACGGCAAAAATTGCGTTATTTGCATACCAAAGTGACGTTGAATCAGGTCTATGCCGCAGGTTGGTTGAATGAAACGGCGCTGAATCGCGGCTATTCCGGCTCCGGGGAGAAAATGTCGGCTATCGCGCTGGATAATCAGCTCGACGGCAGCGTGGATACCGGGGCGATTAATCATCGTCTGCTGGTGGGGATCGATTATCAGGATCGCAGTAATCATACTACTGGCTATTATGGCGCGTTTCCGCCGATTGACGCTTTCAACCCTGTTTATGGCGCTCAGCCGGATTACATTACGTTGTATAGCCGTGAAAAACATAAGCTGCGGCAGACCGGATACTATTTACAGGATCAGATGTCATGGGATCGCTGGCGCTTTACGTTGGGCGGTCGTTACGATCGGGTCAGCGTGTCTAACATCGACAAATTTCATGATTCACGCAGCGATCTCGATAAAAACAACGTCAGCACCCGTGCTGCGTTGCTTTATCTGTTCGACAATGGCGTCGCCCCCTATCTCAGTTATTCTACCGCGTTTACGCCGACCAGCTTCGCCGACGAAAACGGCAATGTGCTGGAACCGATGAAAGGCAAGCAGTGGGAGGCGGGGGTAAAATACGAACCGCTGGGGGGGAATAGCCAGTTTAGCGCCGCCGTGTATCGTATTAACCAGACCAATATCGCGACCAAAGAAGAACCTACCGATCCGTACCGCTCGATTGGTGAAATTGAGTCTAAAGGGGTGGAACTGGAGGCCATTAGCCATTTGTCGGATAGCGTCCGTTTGCAGGCGGCGTATACCTATACTGATATCCGTTATAAGAAAAGTAGCCCGCAAGAGCAGGGTAAGCGCGCGGTTTATGCTCCACGGAACCAGGCCAGCGCCTGGCTAAGCTACGATGTGAAAAGCGGTCTGTTAGAGGGGCTGACTTTGGGCTCCGGCATCCGGTACGTCAACGGCGTGACCAGCGATCGCCTGAATACCCACACGTTGCCGTCCTATACATTGGTCGATATGGTGGTAGGGTATGATTTATCCAGCATTGGGTTAAATGGCTTGAGCGCCCAGCTCAACGTAAATAACCTGACGGACAAACGCTATGTCGCTGCCTGTAATTCGCTCTCTTATTGTTATTTTGGCGCCGAGCGTAGCATTGTAGGCAGCGTGTCATGGGCGTTTTGATAACGCTTATCGTCCGGTAGCAAAGGCTACCGGGCAAACATTAGCGGTGCGTCACGCCTTCATAGAGAAGTCTGAGCGCAAACATCCCGATAATGGCGCCGATAACACGGCTGGCAATGCGCTGTATTCGTCCATAAGCGCGGCGGACTGCGGGGAGCGAAAAGGCCTGGCTGAGAAAAATACGCCAGATAACGGATGACAGCACAATTCCGGCCCAGGCCATTAACCTTGCCCATGTGGGCGTTTCTGTGCTAAGCGTTACGGAAAAAATACTGATAAAAAAACAGTACGGTTTGCGGATTGGATAAATCGGTCATTAATCCCCGGCGAAAGAAAATCGTCCACGGGGCGGCAATCGGCGTCTGGAGCGTGCTCATTTGCGGCGTCGCCTGGTGGCGAATACTGTTCCAGGCGAACCATAATAAATAGGCGCCGCCGACAATTTTGATAAGAGAAAATACCGCTTCGCATTGCGTAATGAGCGTCGCCAGACCGAAAAGCCCCAGCCCGGAATAAAAGGCGTCTCCCGTGGCGACGCCCAGGCCGGTGATGACCCCCGCCCGGCGTCCTGATGCGAGGCTGGTTTGCACCACCACAAACAGATTCGCGCCGGGATTAAAAAAGGTTAACACAAACAGACTGACGGTAAGCACAACGGCATGAAACGGCTCCATAGACAACTCTTCCCATAGCCTCAAGAAATAACGTTCATCTTATTAATAGTCAAACCAGATGATTGCGAGTGAGATCACAAAGCAGGGGCGTTTTAATCCGCGTTGTTACGCCGACTGAGCGGGGGCTGACTGGATTTTTCCAGCAATCTACACTACTTATTTAATCAGTCCGAACGGCCTTTTTGTTCTGATAAAGCGATGATGGCGTAATAATAAAACGAGGGTTTTGCTATGAAAACTGGCTACAAGGTTATGCTTGGCGCATTAGCGTTTGTCGTGACAAACGTTTATGCCGCAGAAATCATGAAAAAAACGGACTTTGATAAAGTCGCCTCCGAATACACGAAAATTGGCACGATTTCCACCACCGGGGAAATGTCGCCGCTGGACGCCAGAGAAGATTTAATCAAAAAGGCGGATGAAAAAGGGGCGGATGTGGTGGTGCTGACGTCCGGGCAGACAGAAAATAAAATTCATGGTACGGCTGATATTTATAAAAAGAAATAAAAGCGTTGCATCATAAAAATACCCGCCTGGGTTTCCGGCGGGTATATTTATTCCTGGCAACCGTCATCCGTTTTGCCGGATGACGGCCTGCAGTAAACGTAGCGCCATCAGGCATTCAGGACGCTGTCATTTGTCTTAATTATCCGACTGGTTTTTGGCACCAGCTTTTAAACGACGCCACAGAGTGGTGCGGCTAATCCCCAGATAACGCGCCGCGGCGCTCTTATCGCCCTTAAAGCGCGCCAGTACATCCTGTAACGTGTGCGCATCCACGGTTGAAGGCGTCAGCTCTGCTGTGTTCACCATAAGCTCAGGTAATAACTGCCGCATAAATTGCCTGTCCAGCGTTGGCGCGGGATCGACGCTTAAAAAAAGCGCCAGGCGCTCCATCATATTACGCAGTTCGCGAATATTACCGGGCCAGCGCCAGGCCAGCAAAAGCGGCTGACACTGTGTCAATCCATGACGTATCGATTCGGTAAACGGAATTTCCATCGCTGCCAGCGACTGTTTTAAAAAGCTTTCCGCCAGCGGCAAAATATCAGCCTGCCGCTCGCGCAAAGGAGGAAGCGTCAGGCGCAGAATACTCAGGCGATAAAAGAGATCGGGGCGAAAACGTCCTTGCATTATCTCCCGATCCAGATCGCAATGCGTAGCGCTGATCACCCGGACCTCCACCGGGATCGGCTGGTGTCCGCCGACGCGAGTGACGGCTTTTTCCTCCAGTACGCGCAAGAGTCGGGTTTGTAACGGCAAGGGCATTTCGCCGATTTCATCCAGAAACAGCGTGCCGCCGTGTGCGATTTCAAATAGCCCCGCCCGGCCTCCTCGTCGTGAACCGGTAAACGCACCCTCTTCATAACCAAACAGTTCCGCTTCCAGCAACGACTCGGTAATCGCGCCGCAATTGACGGCGACAAAGGGAGGGGATGGCTTATTCTGACGGTGAGGCTGGCGGTGAAAAAACGTCTGGTGAATCGCCTGCGCCGCCAGCTCTTTTCCGGTCCCTGTTTCCCCCTGAATCAGCACTGCCGCACGGGAGCGGGCATAGAGCGTAATCGTCTGGCGGAGCTGCTCCATTTGCGGCGACTGGCCGCGTATATCGCCCAGTTCATACCGGGTTTGTAATCCCTTGCCGGATGGGTAATCCACGCGCTGGCGCCGTGTCAGACGGGTCATATCCAGCGCATCATGAAAAGCCTGACGAACGGTCGCCGCGGAATAAATAAAGATGGCGGTCATTCCCGCTTCTTCCGCCAGATCGGTAATTAATCCCGCGCCGACGACGGCCTCAATACCGTTGGCCTTAAGTTCGTTAATTTGCCCGCGCGCGTCCTCTTCGGTGACATAGCTTCGCTGTTCAAGACAGAGGTGAAACGTTTTCTGAAAGGCAAGTAAAGCCGGAATGGTCTCCTGATAGGTCACGATACCGATAGACGAGGTGAGCTTTCCCGCTTTCGCCAGCGCCTGTAATACATCGAATCCGCTGGGCTTGATGAGGATCACCGGTATTGACAGGCGGCTTTTTAAATAGGCCCCATTCGAACCCGCCGCGATAATCGCGTCGCAGCGCTCGGTCGCCAGTTTTTTGCGAATGTAGGTCACCGCCTTTTCAAAGCCGAGTTGAATAGGCGTGATGGTCGCCAGATGATCGAATTCCAGGCTGATATCCCGAAACAGTTCGAACAGACGCGTTACGGAGACCGTCCAGATCACCGGTTTATCGCTATTATCGCGCGGAGCGCTGTGGGCAGTCGTCATCGCAGTAGGTTCATCTTTAAGGGGCGATTTTTTGTTTTAAACGTGTTTCATAAATGTTGCAATGAAACAGAGCGATTCGTTTCATGAAACGTTAGCTGACACGTTTTTCTTTTCCCTTAATCGCGCTTATTCATAACGGGAATGACTGTAATTACCTGTTTTTAAATCTCATTGTATTTAATTTTCTCGCAGCCTCTTTGCCTGGCATAGCCTTTGCTTTGGTGAATACATTCTGAGTAACAATTTACTAACATGAGGACGAGATATGTCTTTACATTCGCCGGGGCAGGCATTTCGCGCCGCGCTCGCTAAAGAGAATCCATTACAAATTGTCGGCGCTATTAATGCCAACCATGCTCTGTTGGCCCAACGGGCCGGGTATCAGGCTATCTATCTTTCTGGCGGCGGCGTAGCGGCGGGCTCGCTCGGACTGCCGGATCTGGGGGTTTCGACGCTGGATGATGTGTTAACCGATATCCGGCGCATCACGGATGTTTGCCCGCTGCCGCTGTTGGTGGATGCGGATATTGGCTTTGGTTCCTCCGCCTTTAATGTCGCGCGGACGGTAAAGTCCATAGCCAAAGCGGGCGCCGCCGTGCTGCATATTGAAGACCAGGTTGGCGCTAAGCGCTGTGGACACCGTCCAAACAAAGCGATCGTCTCGAAAGAGGAGATGGTAGACCGAATTCGGGCGGCAGTGGATGCGCGCACCGATCCGAACTTTGTGATCATGGCGCGTACCGATGCGCTGGCGGTGGAAGGGCTGGAGGCGGCTCTCGATCGCGCGCAGGCTTACGTGGATGCGGGGGCTGACATGCTGTTCCCGGAGGCGATCACCGAACTGTCGATGTACCGCCAGTTCGCCGACGTGGCGCAGGTGCCGATCCTCGCCAACATCACTGAGTTTGGCGCGACGCCGCTGTTTACGACCGACGAGTTGCGCAGCGCACACGTGGCGATGGCGCTCTATCCGCTGTCGGCGTTTCGCGCCATGAACCGCGCCGCAGAAAAAGTCTATACCGTGCTGCGCCAGGAAGGGACGCAAAAGAACGTGATCGACATCATGCAGACCCGTAACGAGCTGTACGAAAGCATCAATTACTACCAGTTCGAAGAGAAGCTGGACGCGCTGTACAGGAATAAAAAATCGTAGCCTGTAGGCCTGATAAGGCGAAGGCGCCATCAGGCAATGCCGGATGGCACTACGTTTAACCCGCCTACAGTACGGCCTACACGCCTCAATACCCTACACATTACAATAATGACGAGGACAATATGACAGACACGACGATCCTGCAAAACAACACGCATGTCATTAAGTCTAAAAAATCAGTCGCGCTTTCCGGCGTACCTGCCGGAAATACCGCTCTGTGTACCGTGGGAAAAAGCGGTAACGATCTGCACTATCGCGGTTACGACATTCTCGATCTGGCGGAGCACTGCGAATTTGAAGAAGTCGCGCATTTACTGATCCACGGAAAATTACCGACCCGCGACGAGCTGAACGCGTATAAAAGCAAATTAAAAGCGCTGCGCGGATTACCCGCCAATGTCCGTACCGTTCTGGAAGCGTTACCGGCGGCCTCGCACCCGATGGACGTGATGCGTACCGGCGTTTCCGCGCTGGGCTGCACCCTGCCGGAAAAAGAGGCACATACCGTCTCCGGCGCGCGCGATATTACCGATAAGCTGTTGGCCTCGCTCAGCTCTATCCTTCTTTACTGGTATCACTACAGCCACAACGGCGAACGTATTCAGCCGGAAACCGACGATGATTCCATCGGCGGCCATTTCCTGCATCTGCTGCACGGTGAAAAGCCAACCCAAAGCTGGGAAAAGGCGATGCATATTTCGCTGGTGCTGTATGCCGAGCATGAGTTCAACGCCTCGACGTTTACCAGCCGGGTGATTGCCGGAACCGGCTCGGATGTCTACTCCGCGATTATCGGCGCGATTGGCGCGCTGCGCGGCCCGAAACACGGCGGGGCGAATGAGGTGTCGCTGGAAATTCAACAGCGTTATGAAACGCCGGACGAGGCAGAGGCGGATATCCGTAAACGCGTGGAAAACAAAGAGGTGGTGATTGGCTTTGGACATCCGGTTTACACCATCGCCGACCCGCGCCATCAGGTGATCAAACGGGTGGCGAAACAGCTTTCAGAAGAAGGCGGCTCGCTGAAGATGTACCACATCGCCGACCGTCTGGAAACGGTGATGTGGGAGACCAAAAAGATGTTCCCGAATCTCGACTGGTTTTCGGCGGTCTCCTACAACATGATGGGCGTCCCTACCGAAATGTTCACCCCGCTGTTTGTCATCGCCCGCGTTACCGGCTGGGCGGCGCACATTATTGAACAGCGTCAGGACAACAAAATTATTCGTCCCTCTGCCAACTATACCGGGCCGGAAGATCGTCCGTTTGTCTCGATAGACGATCGTTGCTAACTCACTCTTATTAAAAATAAAACGCAGGAAACGTACCCTATGTCTACCCAAGAACTGAACATCCGCCCAGACTTTGACCGTGAAATCGTTGATATCGTTGATTACGTGATGAATTACGAGATCACCTCAAAGGTGGCGTACGACACCGCGCATTATTGCCTGCTCGACACGCTCGGCTGTGGTCTGGAAGCGCTGGAATACCCGGCCTGTAAAAAATTGCTTGGGCCGATCGTGCCAGGCACGGTGGTGCCCAACGGCGCACGCGTGCCGGGCACCCAGTTCCAGCTCGATCCGGTACAGGCAGCCTTTAACATTGGCGCGATGATCCGCTGGCTCGATTTTAATGATACCTGGCTTGCCGCCGAGTGGGGCCATCCTTCTGATAACCTGGGCGGTATTCTGGCGATTGCGGATTGGCTGTCACGCAACGCCGTCGCCGCCGGCAAAGCGCCGCTGACCATGAAACAGGTATTGAGCGGGATGATCAAAGCCCATGAAATTCAGGGTTGCATCGCGCTGGAAAACGCCTTCAACCGTGTCGGGCTTGACCATGTGCTGCTGGTGAAAGTGGCCTCGACCGCGGTGGTCGCTGAAATGCTGGGGCTGACGCGCGATGAGATCCTCAACGCGGTATCGTTGGCGTGGGTGGATGGGCAGTCGTTGCGCACTTATCGTCATGCGCCGAATACCGGTACGCGCAAATCCTGGGCGGCGGGCGACGCTACCTCACGCGCGGTACGTCTGGCGCTGATGGCGAAAACCGGCGAGATGGGCTATCCCTCGGCGCTCACCGCCAAAACCTGGGGCTTCTACGACGTTTCATTCAAAGGTGAAACGTTCCGTTTCCAGCGCCCTTACGGCTCCTACGTGATGGAAAACGTGCTATTCAAAATTTCTTTCCCGGCAGAATTCCACTCGCAAACCGCCGTCGAAGCGGCGATGACGCTGTACGAGCAGATGCAGGCCGCGGGCAAAACGGCAGCGGATATCGAGAAAGTGACTATCCGCACCCACGAAGCCTGTCTCCGCATTATCGATAAAAAAGGCCCGCTCAATAACCCGGCGGACCGCGATCACTGTATCCAGTATATGGTCGCCGTGCCGTTGCTGTTCGGACGGTTAACCGCGGCGGATTATGAAGACGAGGTGGCGCAGGACAAGCGTATTGACGCCCTGCGCGAGAAGATCGTGTGTTATGAGGACCCGGCTTTTACCGCCGACTATCACGACCCGGAAAAACGTGCTATCGGCAATGCGATCTCCGTAGAGTTTACTGATGGCTCACGCTTTGGCGAGGTTGTCGTGGAGTATCCGATTGGTCATGCGCGTCGCCGCGCCGACGGTATTCCGAAGCTTATCGAAAAATTTAAAATTAACCTGGCGCGTCAGTTCCCGACTCGCCAGCAGCAACGCATTCTGGATGTCTCCCTGGACAGATCCCGCCTGGAGCAGATGCCGGTTAACGAATACCTCGATTTATATGTCATCTGAGCCAGCCAGCAGTAAGGCGTAAGTTCAACAGGAGAGCGTGATGTCTTTTAGCGAATTTTATCAGCGTTCCATTAACGAACCGGAGGCGTTCTGGGCCGAGCAGGCCCGGCGTATCGACTGGCGACAGCCGTTTACGCAGACGCTGGATCATAGCCGTCCACCGTTTGCCCGCTGGTTTTGCGGCGGCACCACTAACTTATGTCATAACGCCGTCGACCGCTGGCTGGATAAACAGCCGGAGGCGCTGGCGCTGATTGCCGTCTCATCAGAGACCGATGAAGAGCGCACATTTACCTTCAGCCAGTTGCATGACGAGGTCAACATTGTGGCCGCTATGCTGCTGTCGCTGGGCGTGCAGCGTGGCGATCGCGTATTGGTCTATATGCCGATGATTGCCGAAGCGCAGATAACCCTGCTGGCCTGCGCGCGCATTGGCGCGATCCATTCGGTGGTCTTTGGCGGTTTTGCCTCGCACAGCGTGGCGGCGCGGATTGACGATGCCAGACCGGCGCTGATTGTGTCGGCGGATGCCGGAGCGCGGGGCGGTAAAATCCTGCCGTATAAAAAGCTGCTTGATGACGCTATTGCGCAGGCGCAGCATCAGCCGAAACACGTTCTGCTGGTGGACAGAGGGCTGGCGAAAATGGCGTGGGTGGATGGGCGCGATCTGGATTTTGCCACGTTGCGCCAGCAGCATCTCGGCGCGAGCGTGCCGGTGGCGTGGCTGGAATCCAATGAAACCTCGTGCATTCTTTACACCTCCGGCACTACCGGCAAACCGAAAGGCGTCCAGCGCGACGTCGGCGGTTATGCGGTGGCGCTGGCAACCTCGATGGACACCATTTTTGGCGGCAAGGTGGGCGGCGTATTCTTTTGCGCATCGGATATCGGCTGGGTCGTCGGCCACTCCTATATCGTTTACGCGCCGCTGCTGGCAGGCATGGCGACTATTGTTTACGAAGGACTGCCGACGTACCCGGACTGCGGGGTCTGGTGGAAAATTGTCGAGAAATACCAGGTTAACCGGATGTTTTCCGCCCCGACCGCGATTCGCGTGCTGAAAAAATTCCCAACGGCGCAAATCCGCAATCACGATCTCTCCTCGCTGGAGGCGCTTTATCTGGCCGGTGAGCCGCTGGACGAGCCGACGGCCAGTTGGGTGACGGAGACGCTGGGCGTACCGGTCATCGACAATTATTGGCAGACGGAGTCCGGCTGGCCGATCATGGCGCTGGCCCGCGCGCTGGACGACAGGCCGTCGCGTCTGGGAAGTCCCGGCGTGCCGATGTACGGTTATAACGTCCAGCTACTCAATGAAGTCACCGGCGAACCCTGCGGCATAAACGAAAAAGGCATGCTGGTGATCGAAGGGCCGCTGCCGCCGGGCTGTATTCAGACTATTTGGGGCGACGATGCGCGTTTTGTGAAGACTTACTGGTCGCTGTTTGCCCGTCAGGTTTATGCCACCTTCGACTGGGGAATTCGCGACGCCGAGGGGTATTACTTTATTCTGGGCCGTACCGATGATGTGATTAATATTGCGGGCCATCGGCTGGGAACGCGAGAAATAGAAGAAAGTATCTCCAGCTACCCGAACGTAGCGGAAGTGGCGGTAGTGGGGATAAAAGACGCTCTGAAAGGGCAGGTGGCGGTGGCGTTTGTCATTCCGAAGCAGAGCGATACGCTGGCGGATCGCGAGGCGGCGCGCGACGAGGAAAAAGCGATTATGGCGTTGGTAGACAATCAGATTGGTCACTTTGGTCGCCCGGCGCATGTCTGGTTTGTTTCGCAGCTCCCCAAAACGCGTTCCGGAAAGATGCTTCGCCGCACGATCCAGGCGATCTGCGAAGGCCGCGATCCGGGCGATCTGACAACCATTGACGATCCCGCGTCGTTGCAGCAAATTCGCCAGGCGATCGAGGAATAGCCGTAAGCCGGATAAGCCGCGTCCGGCAACGGGTCAGGCTCAGCGACTGAATAGTGGGGTGTAAAGTCGGGAAAGGGCGGCAGCGCGCCGCCCTGTAACAGAATTAACGCAGAATATTTTTCTCAGCCAGATCCAGCGCGAAGTAACTGAAAATCAAATCAGCGCCGGCGCGTTTAATCGAGCCCAGACTTTCCAGCACGACCTTTTCTTCATCTATGGCGCCAGCCATAGCAGCAAATTTAATCATGGCGTATTCACCGCTCACCTGGTAAGCGCCAAGCGGCAACTCTGTGCGTTCGCGGATTTCACGCAGCACGTCCAGATACGCGCCGGCCGGTTTCACCATTAAGCAATCCGCACCCTGGGCTTCGTCGAGCAGTGATTCGCGAATCGCTTCACGGCGGTTCATCGGATTCATTTGATACGTCTTGCGGTCGCCTTTTAACGCGGTACCCGCTGCTTCACGGAAGGGGCCGTAGAAAGAAGAGGCGAACTTGGTGGAGTAGGACATTATTGCCGTATCGGTAAAACCGGCGGCATCCAGCGCCTGGCGGATAGCCTGGACTTGTCCATCCATGGCCGCGGAGGGCGCAATAAAATCTGCTCCAGCCGCCGCCGCGATAACGGCCTGCTTGCCGAGGTTGGCCAGCGTCGCATCGTTATCCACACCGTGTTCGCACAATACGCCGCAGTGGCCGTGCGAGGTGTATTCGCAGAAGCAGGTGTCGGACATAACGATCATCTCCGGCACGGTTTGCTTACAGATGCGGGACATTCTTGCCACCAGGCCGTCTTCTTTCCAGGTATCGCTGCCGGTGTCATCAGTATGGTGAGAAATGCCGAAGGTCATAACGGAACGAATGCCAGCATTTGCGATACGTTCAATCTCTCGCGCCAGCTGCTTTTCCGGGATACGCATTACGCCGGGCATGGCATCAATAGCTTTGTAATCGTCGAGTTCTTCTTCAACAAAGATCGGCAACACCAGGTCGTTCAGGCTAAGTGTTGTCTCTTCAAACATAGCGCGCAGCGCAGCGGATTTGCGCAGGCGGCGAGGGCGATGGATAAGGTCTGTCATGGTCTGCCTGATGTTTGTGGAATCGAAGGCCCAGTATACCTGAATCTGCAGGCAGATGTTTTACGAAAACGGTCCTTAACGTAGCAGGCGCAGCCCCGGCGGCGGCGGAACATGGCGCTTCTTTTATATACCGAAGATTAATACCTCAGGCACTATATCATTTTAAATAAGAATTAGTTTTACGTTGTTTTTAGTTTTATTTCATTGTCATTTAAGTAAATGTGGATTTTGACATTATTCATATTTATTTTGTTTTTCTTTAATTCATATTTATCTTATATGTATTTTGTTTTTTTATTTTCTTGCAAGGTCATGAAAAAGAACGCTTTTTAATTATCAACTTTCCTTTTATTACGCCTTTTTAATTCATGTCCGAATCCGGACTGAGGATAAAGAATAATTGAACCTTTTAGCAATGACGCCGCATAATCCTCCTTGCTAAACATCTATATGTTTTTATGCATTGATAATTGATGGATCAACTATATTACGTCCCTGAGGAGGGATGACAAATGCACTCCTGGAAAAAGAAACTTGTAGTCTCACAATTAGCATTGGCTTGCACTCTGGCAATCACTTCTCAGGCGAATGCTACTACTTATAACACTTTTGGGTATCATGACGACGCAACTACCCAGTACGCTGGGATCAATACTGACACCGATTATGTAACTTACGGTGGTTATGTTTATTACAATCCTGCAACTACCGATTTCGATCAATCCTTTAACAACGATACTGTAAATGGTGTTATTTCTACGTATTATCTGAACAATGACTACACCGCAGATTCTACGAATACACTGAATATCACCAATTCTACCATCCATGGCATGATTACTTCCCAACATATGTGGGATGACACAGCATATGTTGATCATGACTGGGATGATGGCGATACATTTACCCTCAATATCGCTAACTCCACTATCGATGATGATTATGAATATTTCTACTTCACCGATGATTATAATAATGCTGATGGAAAAGTTACTACGGAAGATTGGCGTACTTCCGAATTAGCTTCTTTAGGCACTGCTGTAACGTTGGATGTCGAAAGTAATATTAATATCACCAATAACTCTCGTGTTGCAGGTATTACTCTGAGCCAGGGCGATACTTACGACGCAACATATGCTACTGGTGGTGATAGCGCTTATGTTCATACTTGGGACAACACTATTGTCGTTGACAATTCCACTGTTACATCAGGGGCTGTGACTCCGCTTGAGGGTAGCGGTTGGTTTGGTAACTCTTCAGAGCCAAGCGATTATTCTGGCAACGCTGTTTATGATACAACGACAGGAACCTGGTACCATAATCCGAATGACACTGCTTTATCGTTCTCAGATGATCCTGACTCATACTATTCGATGAAGAACAACGTTACATTCACCAACGGTTCAACGTTGATGGGTGATGTTGTGTTTACGAGTAACTTCAACAATGCTGACGACGCGAATGCTGATTCCAATGGCGATGGTGTTATCAGCGCCAGCGATGGTTTCAGCCCAATCGGTTATGACACCAACAATGATGGCGTAGAAGATACGAATGGCGGTTGGAGTCACGACAACGATAACGTTGATGAACTGAACCTCAAACTGGATAACGGTAGTAAGTGGGTAGGTGACGCATACTTTAGCTATGAGTATATCGCACCGGCTGATATGTACGATCTTGAAGATGGTACTAACAGCTTAGAACCAAGTTCTACTGTGGATAAATGGGGCAACGTTGTTGATGACAAGACCTTCCAGAGCGGTATCTTCACTGTAGCGCTGGATAACGGTTCTGAATGGGATACGGTAAACGCTTCTAACGTCGATACCCTAACTGTTAATAATGGTTCTCAGGTTAACGTAGCTGATAGTTCTTCTTTAATCGCAGACACCATCACATTGACCAATGGTTCAACGATGAACCTCAGTTCCTATGGTGAAGTTGATACCGATCACCTGACGGTTGATAGTTACAGTAAAGTTGATCTGACAAACGAAACTGCTTATCTGTATGCTAACACTATTACCGTATCAAACGGCGGTGAATTCAGCATCGGTGCTGGTGAATTTGATGCCGATTCTTTCGGTACGGATACTCTGGAACTGACCAACGCTGGTGTATTTAACATCAACAACAGCGACTATGTGCTGGATGCAGATTTGGTTAACGGCCACACCAACACAACCGATACATCAAATGCTACCTATGGTTACGGTGTCATCGCTATGACTTCTGACGGTCATTTGACCGTGAATGGTAATGGTGATTATTACAACGGTGATAACACTGCCGATACTACTTACAGTGCTAACGGTGAAGCGGATAATAGCTACACGGACAATGTTGTAGCGGCTACCGGTAACTATAAAGTGCGCATCGACAACGCTACTGGTGCGGGTTCTGTTGCGGATTACAAAGGCAACGAGCTGATTCGTGTCAATGACGTAAACACCGACGCAACCTTCTCTGCAGCAAACAAAGCTGACCTGGGTGCTTACACCTATCAGGCTAAGCAGGAAGGCAACACTGTCGTGCTGGAACAGATGGAACTGACCGACTACGCTAACATGGCGCTGAGTATTCCTTCTGCGAACACCAATATCTGGAACCTGGAACAAGACACCGTTGGTACTCGTCTGACCAATGCTCGTCATGGCCTGGCGGATAACGGCGGCGCATGGGTAAGCTACTTCGGCGGTAACTTCAACGGCGACAACGGCACCATTAACTACGATCAGGATGTTAATGGCATCATGGTCGGTGTTGATACCAAAGTTGACGGTAACAACGCTAAGTGGATCGTTGGTGCGGCAGCAGGCTTCGCGAAAGGCGATCTGAGCGATCGTACCGGTCAGGTGGATCAGGACAGCCAGTCTGCCTACATCTACTCTTCCGCTCGTTTCGCAAACAACATCTTTGTTGACGGTAACTTAAGCTACTCTCACTTCAACAACGATTTGTCTGCTAACATGAGCGACGGTACTTACGTTGACGGCAACACCTCTTCTGACGCCTGGGGCTTCGGCTTGAAACTGGGTTATGATCTGAAGCTGGGTGATGCAGGCTACGTAACGCCTTACGGCAGCGTATCCGGTCTGTTCCAGTCCGGCGACGACTACCAGCTGAGCAACGACATGAAAGTTGACGGTCAGTCTTACGACAGCATGCGTTATGAACTCGGTGTAGATGCAGGTTATACCTTCACTTACAGCGAAGATCAGGCGCTGACCCCGTACTTCAAACTGGCTTACGTTTACGACGACTCCAACAACGATGCTGACGTAAACGGCGACTCTATCGACAACGGCGTAGAAGGTTCTGCGGTACGTGTTGGTCTGGGTACTCAGTTCAGCTTCACGAAGAACTTCAGCGCCTACACCGATGCTAACTACCTCGGCGGCGGTGATGTTGATCAAGACTGGTCTGCAAACGTTGGTGTTAAATATACCTGGTAATCATTTTCTCTCAGGAGAAATAAAGGTAATTTAAACTGAAAAATGCCCGTCAAGGACTTGACGGGCATTATTGCAAGGAATGCATATGTTATCTTTAAACAAGCCACTACAAGAATTCAACAGACTCGATAAATGCCTTTCTAAGCATGGTACGCGTTTCGAGTTTGTTAACGATAAAGAGATTATCTGTTCACCTGATGAAAGTAATACCCATACCTTTGTTATTTTAGAGGGGGTTGTTTCGTTAGTTCGGGGTGATAAAGTTCTTATTGGTATTGTGCAGGCCCCCTTTATTTTCGGCTTAGCCGATGGTGTGGCGAAAAAAGAGGCACAATATAAATTAATTGCGGAGAGCGGTTGCATCGGTTATCGCCTCTCATCATCACAAACTCTCGCCATCATTGAGCAGAACCAACTGTGGCGTGAAGCCTTCTGTTGGATAGTATGGAAAAGTCAGGTACTGGAGCTTCGTGACAAGCAGCTCATTGGTAATAATTCTTACGACCAGATTCGTGCGACGTTAATGACAATGATTGAGTGGGATGAAGAACTTCGCTCACGTATTGGTGTTATGAATTATATCCATCAACGAACGCGCGTATCGCGATCGGTGGTGGCGGAAGTCCTCGCGGCCCTGCGTAAGGGTAATTACATTGAAATGAATAAAGGCAAACTGATCAGTATTAACCGTTTGCCCTCCGAATATTAACAAAAAGGTTGCGCCTCGTCTGATATAGCGCGAGGCGCGACGACTCAGGATGCAGGAATAGCAATCGGTTTATTGCCGCTTAGCTCAGTAACCAAATCGTTAATCCCGTCGCTCATATTGGTAAAACGCGTGAGGGGGGAACGGGTTACGACCACAAAAGCGCCAATATTATATTGTGGGATCATCGCCATATAGGTAATAAAACCGCCGCCGCCTCCCGTTTTCTGGATAATGCCAGGACGTCCGTCTTTTGGCGCCATATAGACCCAGCCCAGACCGAGCGCGTCGGCTTTACCCGGTACGTCCATCCCGATGATTTTCTTTAACTGTGTGCGCTGATAAATCAACGTTTGCATACGATCGGCCTGTTGGCTACGGTGATAGAAATCTGACGACAGATACTGTTGCATCCAGCGCATCATATCTCCTGGCGTAGAATAGACCCCGCCGCTGCCAATGGCAGCCAGCGTATTATTACAGGGGCTTGCGCCTTTCTCTGCCACCATCAGACGTTTACACTGATCGGGAGAGGGGGTAAACGTGGTGTCTTTCATTCCCAGCGGGCGGGTAATCTTTTCTTCAAACAGTTGCGTATAAGGTTTGCCGGAGGCGGTCGCCAGCGCGTCGGCTAACAGGTCGAACGCCAGATTGGAATAGGCCGACTGCGAGCCTGGCGCGACTTTTAACGTTGCGGTAGAGAGCCAGTTCCAGCGTTGTTCGCGGGTTGGCCAGACAAATACCGGACGATGCGCCGCGCCGCCTGGCTGTTCTCGCGGAAGCGCGCTGGTATGGGTTGCTAAGTTGACCAACGTAATCGGCGTGCCTTGATACGTCGGGACATGCGCGCCGGGAGGCGCATATTTGCTGAGAGGATCGTTTAATTTTACCGTTCCCTGATCGAGCAATTTTACCAACATTTCACTGGTCATTAGCTTGGTGAGCGAAGCGATACGAATGACCGAATCAAGCTGTGGACGAACATTATTGCCCGGTCTGGTGTCACCGAAACTACGAAATACGCGTTGATTGCCGTCGATCACCACCAGCGCCATGCCCGTGGCGCCGCTACCATAAAAGATATGCTCGGCATAACGATCAACGATATCAGAGGCAAAAACCGGATCGGCAATCGGCTGAGCCGCCTGGACAGAAGTAAGTGATGCCGCAAACAGCATGGCAGTAAAAAGCAGACTACGTTTCAACGGTGATGTCCATAAGTGAAATAACGGTGGTTATGCGTATTTATACTACCCGGCGGCACATTGCAAAACGTTAAAGAGAAAAAAGTGGGTGAAAAAACGTAACGGCGGGGTTTCGTGATGGAGAATGTTTACTTTTGTGATAGAGCGCTTGTGATAACCTGATAGCGTCAGCGTGCCTGCTGAGGATGAAACTCGTCGAAACAATTCTGTTGAGCAGAAATGCGAACTAAGCGTCACAACGTAGGTCACAATGCCTGGTTTAGCCCTTTCATTTGCGTGGGCATGGCGTGCTATTGCCGCCGTCACAGCAGCCGTAATAAAGAGAAGAAGTTAGCAGGAGAGCATGATGTTTAAATCTTTTTTCCCAAAGCCAGGGCCGTTTTTCATGTCGGCGTTTGTTTGGGCGCTGATCGCCGTCATTTTCTGGCAGGCGGGAGGAGGAGATTGGGTGGCGCGACTGGTGGGGGCATCCGATGAAGTGCCTATCAGCGCAGCGCGCTTCTGGTCGCTGGACTATCTGATTTTTTATGCTTATTACCTGATTTGCGTGGGATTATTTGCAACGTTCTGGTTCATCTATAGCCCGCACCGCTGGCAGTACTGGTCGATAGTTGGCACCTCGCTCATTATTTTTGTCACCTGGTTTTTGGTGGAGGTTGGCGTCGCGGTTAACGCCTGGTACGCGCCATTCTATGATTTGATTCAAACGGCGCTCAGCTCGCCGCACAAGGTCACTCTTGGTCAATTTTATCATGAAGTGGGGGTGTTTCTCGGTATTGCGCTTATCGCCGTGGTGATCGGCGTGCTGAACAACTTCTTTGCCAGCCACTATGTATTTCGCTGGCGTACCGCAATGAATGAGCACTATATGGCGCACTGGCAGTACCTGCGCCATATCGAAGGGGCCGCCCAGCGTGTGCAGGAAGACACCATGCGTTTTGCCTCTACACTGGAGAACATGGGCGTGAGTTTTATCAATGCCATCATGACGCTGATCGCCTTTCTGCCGGTGTTAGTCACCCTGTCAGCGCATGTGCCGAATTTACCCATCGTAGGACATATCCCTTACGGCCTGGTCATTGCCGCCATAGTCTGGTCATTAATGGGGACGGGCCTGCTGGCGGTCGTCGGGATCAAATTGCCGGGGCTGGAATTTAAAAATCAGCGAGTGGAAGCAGCTTATCGTAAAGAGCTGGTCTACGGTGAAGATGACGCCAGCCGCGCCACGCCGCCCACCGTCCGTGAACTGTTTAGCGCGGTGCGCCATAACTACTTCCGTCTCTACTTTCACTATATGTATTTCAACATCGCGCGCATTCTCTATTTGCAGGTCGATAACGTTTTCGGTTTGTTCCTACTGTTTCCTTCCATTGTTGCCGGTACGATTACGCTGGGGCTGATGACGCAAATCACCAACGTGTTTGGTCAGGTGCGCGGTTCGTTCCAGTATTTGATTAACTCCTGGACGACTCTGGTGGAGCTGATGTCTATTTATAAACGTTTACGTAGCTTTGAACGCCAGTTGGATGGTCAGCCAGTTCAGGAAGTGACCCACTCTTTTAGCTAACAGAAGGAAACGTTATGTCGGCGGCGTCCCGTCTTTATCCTCTGCCTTTTCTGGCGGTCGCCATATTGGCTGGCTGTAGTAGTCAATCCGGGCAGCCGGTGAGCAAGGGCGAGAAGCCTGTCGACGTGGCAAGCGTAGTACGTCAGAAAATGCCGGCCAGTGTCAAAGACAGAGAGGCCTGGGCGAAAGATATCGCGACAACGTTTAAGAGCCAGGGGCTGGCGCCGACGGTAGAAAATATCTGTTCGGTGCTGGCTGTCGCCCAGCAGGAGTCCGGTTATCAGGCGGATCCTGTCGTGCCGGGGCTAAGTAAAATCGCCTGGCAGGAGATTGATCGCCGCGCTGAACGACTACACATTCCGCTGTTTCTGGTGCACACCGCGCTGAAAATTAACTCCCCCAACGGCAAGAGCTATAGCGAACGCCTGGACACGGTAAAAACCGAAAAACAGCTTAGCGCTATTTTTGACGATTTTATCAATATGGTTCCTATGGGGCAGACGCTATTTGGCTCATATAACCCGGTGCATACGGGCGGCCCGATGCAGGTCAGCATTGCCTTTGCCGAACAGCACGCGAAAGGCTATCCGTGGAAGATGACGGGTACGGTACGTCAGGAGGTCTTTACGCGCCGTGGCGGGTTGTGGTTTGGAACCTACCATTTGCTGAATTATCCGGCGAACTACAGCGCGCCTGTTTTCCGCTTCGCCGACTTCAACGCGGGATGGTACGCCAGCCGTAACGCTGCGTTCCAGAATGCCGTCAGTAAAGCCAGTGGGATAAAACTGGCGCTGGATGATGATCTGATTCGTTATAACAGCAAGGAACCGGGCAAAACAGAGTTAGCGGTGCGCAAACTGGCAGGGCAGTTGGGAATGAGTGAGCGCGAAATTCGCAGCCAACTGGAGAAAGGCGATAGCCTGGCGTTTGAAAAAACGGCGCTCTACAAGAAAGTCTATAAACTGGCCGAGGCCAAAACGGGCAAGACGCTTGCGCAGGAAATGTTGCCCGGTATTCAACTGGAAAGCCCGAAGATCACACGTAAGCTGACGACCGCCTGGTTTGCTAAGCGAGTTGATGAGCGGCGGGCGCGGTGTGTGGGGCGATAAATTTCGCGCTGGGATATTTTCTCCAGCGCGCTAAGGTTTATTGGTGACGGTGACGCCAGCGTAAAAACGCGGTGATAACGGCGAAAATGAGGCAGCCCGTGAGGAAGGGCACCAGGCCAAAAATCGTCCCGACGCCCAGCCCAATCTCTACCCGCGGTCGACCTGTATCCTGTACCTGCATCAGATGCTCATAGATGCCCGGCGCATGAACCAGCAGGTTTAAGAGTTGTGCTCCGGCCCAGAAGCAAAACAGTACAAATATGGCGTAAGCAATATTTCCGGGCGTAGAGGAGGTTTCTCGATGCTTCCCGCTGAACAGCGATTTTGAGAGAGTGAAATCAGTCATAAAGACCTCCAGGATGATCGGCTACGATCTGGCGTTATGCCATCGGCTTACTGTGAAGTCTGACAGGTCATTGTGTTTGTCAATATCAGAATCATGGTAATTTCACATATGGAATGTATCCATCGCGTAAATTTTTGTTAGTTGTCACAAAACGATCACTTTTATCAAAATCAATTAACATTTAAGAAATTCCGTATCCCCCACAGACTCGCTCGCCAGAAGTATGCAAAAATACGTTTTTGTTGCTGTTAATACGTCGGAGTCGTTATGCGTTTGCCTGTAAAAATTCGTCGTGACTGGCACTACTATGCCTTCTCTATTGGCCTTATCTTTATTTTGAATGGTGTCGTAGGATTGCTGGGTTTTGAGGCGAAAGGATGGCAAACCTATGGCGTTGGGCTGGTAACGTGGATTATTAGCTTCTGGCTGGCGGGGTTCATCATTCGCCGGCGCGAAGAGGATGAGGTAAAAGACGCCCGATAAACGTTGCGCTATCGGGCGTGCGCTATTACATCGTGGTTTTTAAGGCGTTATTCGCCGCATGGCGTTCCAGCGCCAGCTCAATCAGGCGGCTGATCAAATCGGTATAGCCCAGTCCGCTCGCCTGCCAGAGTTTTGGATACATACTGATATTGGTAAAACCTGGCAGCGTATTGATCTCGTTAATCACGGCCTCATTGTCTGCCGTTAAGAAGACATCGACACGCGCCATACCCGCGCATCCCAGCGTCTGATAAGCCTAGATCGCGCGGATCTTGTCATTCACCCCGGAAGGGAGCTGCGCAGGCACGACAACTTGTGCGCCGTTATCATCAATATACTTAGTATCGTAGGCGTAAAATTCGCTATTCAGTACGATTTCGCCGCAGGTACTGGCCTGTGGGTTATCGTTACCTAATACAGCGCATTCGATCTCGCGCCCTTTGATCCCTTGCTCCACCACCACTTTATGATCGAATTCGAAAGCCAGCGCGACCGCCTGCTGATATTGCGCTTCGTTAGCGACTTTACTGACGCCGACCGAAGAGCCCTGATTGGCGGGCTTAACGAACAGCGGCAGTCCCAGACGGGATTCAACCTCGGCAAAACTAAACGCGTGACGATTCGTTCGGGTGAGTGTAATAAACGGGGCGATATTCAGTCCTGCATCGCGTAGCAGTCGTTTGGCGACGTCTTTATCCATGCAGGCTGCGGAGCTCAGCACGTCTGAACCGACAAACGGTAAGTTTGCGACGCGCAGCATCCCCTGCAATGAGCCGTCTTCGCCCAGCGTACCGTGGACGATAGGAAAAATAACATCTACCGTCGGTAGCGGCTGCCCGTTCTGGGCGTTAATCAATTGGTGTTGATGTTTGCCAGGCACCTGGGCCAGACTGATTGCCGAAGGACGTAGCGCGATATGTGCCGGATCGTCTGCATTCTGCAAATAATTTTCCGCATCGTTAACATGCCATTGTCCTGCCTTATCTATCCCTAACAGCACCACGTCGAAGCGGGTTTTATCGATCGCATCAACGATATTTTTCGCTGATTGCAAAGACACTTCATGTTCCGCCGACTTACCGCCAAATACTATTCCTACCCGCAATTTCGCCATCTTAAAAACCCATTCCATCGAATGCAAAGCGTATACATTACCACGACAAAACGCGGGTTTCGCGGGGTTCTGCCATAATGTTTATGGGATGTGAGAACGGAGGCCGCGTGAGAGGTAAGGGTTTTCTGATTATTGTGCTGTTGGGCGGTATTGGCGGGCTGGGATATCGTTATCTTCCCTCTTATTATAATCCTTTTGCTCCGCTACAACTTGCCGATCCGCCAGGCTGGATCACGACCTTCAAACTACAGCGCCTGACGCCGTCGCAGTGCCGGGAGCTGTTGACGGCGGCCAATCAGCAGGGATTAATTTCATCACAACCTGTTGCGGATAGCGCTGGTGAATGTCCCTTGTCCCATGTTGTGCGCGTCAGAGATTTTGGCCAGGTCAAACTGAGCAGCAGTTTTTTAGCCTCCTGCCCGTTGGCGCTGCGCTCCGCGCTGTTTGTCGAACAGCAGGCAAAACCTTTAACAGAAACGTGGATGAAGCGCCGCCTGACCCGCATCGAACATCTGGGTAGCTATGCCTGCCGTAATATTTATCACCGCCCGGATGCGCGTCGCAGTGAACATGCCAGCGCAGAAGCGCTGGATGTCAGCGGGTTTCAGCTATCGGATGGCCGAAAAATCACTGTTCTGCGCGGCTGGGGGCGTCAGGAGACGGGGCCCTGGTTACGCGCTATGTTAAACGCCAGTTGCCATTATTATGGCAATGGGCTCGGGCCTGACTATAACGCTGCGCATGCTAACCATTTTCATCTTGGAATGCGGGGCTACGGCGTGTGTCGTTAAAGCATAAACGTCTGCCTTGCGCGGCTATATAATGTGACATGTTTCACAAAAATGATGAACGGGGAGACAAAATAGCAAAGTGTGACGTATCGCACCTCTGGAACCACCAGGAAAAAGAGAACTTGCTAAGCTAACGCGTATTTTCAGCTACTTACCGTTACGAGTCTTATGGAATCCTGGAAAGTTAATCTAATTTCCGTTTGGTTTGGATGTTTTTTTACCGGGCTGGCAATCAGCCAAATCCTGCCATTCTTACCCCTTTATATTTCCCAGCTTGGCGTCTCTTCCCATGAAGCGTTATCAATGTGGTCCGGGTTAACGTTTAGCATCACGTTTCTTATTTCCGCCATTGTGTCGCCGATGTGGGGCAGTCTTGCCGATCGTAAAGGGTGTAAACTGATGCTATTGCGCGCGTCGCTCGGGATGGCGATAGCTATTCTACTGCAGGCATTTGCGACCCATGTCTGGCAACTTTTCCTGCTGCGCGGAATCATGGGGTTAACGTCAGGCTATATCCCCAATGCCATGGCGCTGGTAGCCTCTCAGGTACCGCGCGAACGTAGCGGCTGGGCGCTCAGTACGCTTTCTACCGCGCAGATCAGCGGCGTTATCGGCGGGCCGTTAATGGGCGGCTTTGTCGCGGATCATATCGGGCTGCGGGCGGTATTTCTGATTACCGCCATGCTGTTGGTGGTGAGCTTTCTGGTCACGCTATTTTTAATTAAAGAAGGCGTGCGTCCGGTCATCAAGAAAAGCGAACGCCTGAGCGGTAAAGCCGTTTTTGCGTCGTTACCTTATCCTGCGCTGGTGATCAGTTTGTTTTTTACCACGATGGTCATTCAACTCTGTAATGGTTCCATCAGTCCAATCCTGGCGCTGTTTATCAAATCAATGATGCCGGACAGTAATAACATCGCCTTTCTTAGCGGGTTAATCGCCTCGGTGCCCGGTATCTCCGCGCTTATCTCCGCGCCTCGCCTGGGAAAACTTGGCGACAGAATCGGCACGGAAAGAATTCTGATGGCCACGCTTATCTGCGCAGTGCTGCTTTTCTTCGCGATGTCCTGGGTCACCACGCCGTTCCAGTTGGGGCTGTTGCGTTTCTTGTTGGGCTTTGCCGATGGCGCGATGTTACCCGCCGTACAAACGTTATTGGTGAAATACTCCAGCGACCAAATTACCGGACGTATTTTTGGCTACAACCAGTCATTTATGTATCTGGGCAACGTGGTTGGGCCGTTGATGGGCGCGACGGTATCGGCGATGGCCGGTTTCCGCTGGGTTTTTATCGCTACGGCGGCGATCGTGTTGATCAATATCGGGCAACTGACCCTGGCGTTACGTCGTCGGCGTAACGCGCAAAAAGCGAAAGGCCAATAGCGGTGCATCGTAACGGCGCTTCTGCCGTTACGATATGGTTTAAATTAAAAGATATATTCTTTATCCGTGAAGTTTTTCTATAGATGGCATAACCTTAAATTATGATATAGCGTGATTATTGTTTTTTGATGGTTTATTATCGTCTCGTTTACGGCCTGAGAAACGTTTCGCTGCGGCGACAGTGATAATTATTTGTGTAAAGTTCTTCCTGTATCATAAAAATAGTACTTTCAGCCTCTAGGCAGTGGTTCTTCATAGTGATAACGTCACCCTGGAACTAATAAGGAAATATGGTCATGAAAAATCTCATAGCAGAGTTGTTGCTTAAGCTAGCCCAAAAAGAAGAAGAGTCGAAAGAACTGGTTGCTCAGGTAGAAGCGTTAGAGATTATCGTCACAGCAATGTTACGTAACATGGCGCAAAACGAGCAGGAGATGTTGATACGTCAGGTAGAGGGGGCACTTGAAGGCGTAAAGCCGGATGCCAGCGTTCCTGATCACGATACGGAATTGCTGCGCCAATATGTAAAAAAGTTGCTGAGACACCCCCGGCACTAATCGTATTTAAAACAACACAGTTGTTATAACGTTACTTTTATAAAATAGCCCTGGCCGCTTCGTTTTTATTTTGCTCTGTATTAACCAGAAGAAAATAAAAACGAAGCGGCTATGGTAATAACAGTGTAACGTTATGCGTTGTTCTTCTGCATCCTGCGTGACTGTGGATAATCGAGTTGCACATTAGCCTACGGTTTGTCAATCAATAAAACATATATTGCTAACGGTAAGTAATACTTTTACTGCCGGGTGGTATTTTTGCCAGTAACAGCCAGACTTATATAAAGTCCCTGGGATATTTCCCAAAGGGACAACGTGTAATGCGTACACTGACAAAAGGATGGTGCTATGAAAATAACATTACTGGTGACTTTACTTTTTGGCCTGGTCTTTTTAACCGCCGTCGGCGCAACCGAGAAACCGTTAACGCCGCAACAGCAGCGCATGACGACCTGTAATCAGCAGGCGACAGCGCAAGCGTTGAAAGGCGATGCGCGTAAAACTTACCTTAGCGACTGTCTGAAAAACAGTAAGTCAGCCCCTGGCGAGAAAAGCCTGACGCCGCAACAGCAGAAAATGCGTGAATGCAATGTTCAGGCGACGGAACAATCACTGAAAGGCGATGACCGTAGCAAGTTTATGAGCGCCTGCCTGAAAAAAGCGGCGTAGTGCTATCGGGTGAGCCCTGAAAAACACTCACCCGAAATTTCATACTTCCTCCATGCGCTCTGTTTCTATAATTTGGGAAAATTGTTTCTAAATGTTCCCAAAAATAATGAATGATGAAAATTTTTACCGAAAAGCGGTTGAACAGGCGGTAGCGCCGCCTGACCCTCCTGATGATCGTCAGCGCTCCGGGTTGCGCTTCGCCCGGCGCATCAGGCTACCGCGTGCGGTGGGGTTAGGGGGGATGTTTTTACCGGTGGCCGCCGTGTTAGTGACGCAACCTGTCTTTGGCGGCTGGTGGTTATTACTGGTCGGCTGGTCTTTTGTCTGGCCGCATCTGGCGTGGCAGTGGTCGGCGAAAGCCCTTGATCCGCTACGCCAGGAAATTTACAACCTGAAAGTGGATGCGATCCTCTCCGGCATGTGGATCGCGTTGATGGGCGTCAATATGTTGCCTGCCGCCGCGCTGTTTATGATGATGAGCATGAATCTGATGGGGGCTGGCGGGCGGCGGCTATTCACTGCCGGAATGGGGCTTTTGCTGGCGTCATGTCTGGTGACGTTGCAGCTTACCGGGCTACCCGTCGCTATGCGAAGCTCGTCGCTGGAAGTCACGCTCTCTTTGCCCGTCATTATGTTGTATCCGCTGCTGTTCGCCTGGGTAAGTTACCAAACGGCCATTAAATTAGCGGAACATAAGCGACGCTTGCAGGCGATGAGCTCGCGGGATGGCATGACCGGCGTCTATAACCGACGCCACTGGGAAATTTTATTACGTAATGAATTCGATCACAGCCGACGCCACCATCGGGAGGCGACATTGTTGATTATCGACATCGATCATTTTAAGAGCATTAACGACACCTGGGGACATGATGTTGGGGATGAGGCTATTATCGCCCTGACGCGTCAATTACAGATAACGCTACGCGGGAGTGATATTATCGGGCGCTTTGGCGGCGACGAATTTGCGGTGATTATGTGCGGAACGCCGGCAGACAGCGCGATTACCGCCATGTCGCGAGTGCATGAACGGCTAAATACCTTACGCTTGCCGGGCGCGCCGCAGGTCATGTTACGTATCAGCGTGGGCGTGGCGCCGTTAACGCCACAAATCGGTCATTATCGGGAATGGCTAAAGTCTGCGGATATGGCGCTTTATAAAGCAAAGAATGCCGGACGTAACCGCACCGAAGTGGCGGCATGACGTCCAGCCGGGCTTCAGGATTTACTGAGCGCCTCTGATTTTTCCATACACTTCGTCATCGCTTCTATTACCGCAGCGCGGAAGCCACGTTCTTCCAGAACGCGTACGGCTTCAATCGTCGTTCCGCCAGGCGAGCACACCATATCTTTCAGTTCGCCGGGATGCTTTCCGGTTTCGAGTACCATTTTCGCCGATCCCATAACGGCCTGCGCGGCGAATTTATAAGCCTGAGCGCGAGGCATACCTCCCAGAACGGCAGCGTCCGCCATCGCCTCGATAAACATAAAGACATAGGCCGGCGAAGATCCGCTCACGCCAACCACCGGATGGATCATCGGCTCAGCAATTACTTCCGCCTCGCCAAAGCAGCGGAAAATATTCAGCACATCAGCCGTATCTTCCGGTGTGACCAGCGCGTTGGGCGTGACGGAGGTCATTCCTGCGTTGACCAGCGACGGCGTATTCGGCATAGCGCGAATGATTTTACGGTCGTGTCCCAGCGCGCGCGCGAGCTGATCAAGCGTTATGCCTGCGGCGATAGAGACCACCAGCGAGTCTTTGTTCAGGCTGGAGGAGATTTCACTGAGCACTTTCACCATAATGCCCGGTTTTACCGCGCCGAAAACGATATCCGCGACCTGAGCGACCTCCTGCGCGCTTTGCGCTGCATTAATGCCGTACTGGTCATGCAGGGCGGCAACTTTATCGGGGGAGGGGGTGTAGACCCAGATCTGACCGGGAAGTACCTGACCGCTGGCAATCAGTCCGCCGAGAATAGCCTTGCCCATATTACCGCAGCCAATAAAACCGATTTTCTTCTCCATCTCGTCACTCCCTATGTTTGTGTGTTATGGGGAATAGTTAGCTTAACGCGGATTGAAAACGGGCAGAAGGAGAAACAGCACTTTGATGAAAGACAAAAGCGCGAGACAATAAAAGATTGTATACCGTACGGGAGACATTATGACCATCTGGGTGGATGCGGATGCGTGTCCGAATGTCATTAAAGAAATTTTGTACCGCGCCGCCGAGCGGATGCAGTTGCCGCTTATTCTGGTTGCCAATCAGGCCTTGCGCGTGCCGCCTTCGCGTTTTATCCGCACGCTTCGCGTGGCCGCCGGGTTTGACGTGGCGGACAATGAAATTGTGCGTCAATGCGAAGCGGGCGATCTGGTGATTACCGCGGATATTCCGCTGGCGGCTGAAGTGCTGGAAAAAGGCGCTGCGGCTCTTAATCCCCGGGGAGAACGCTATAGCGACGCCACGATTCGCGAACGTCTGACGATGCGTGACTTTATGGACACGCTACGCGCCAGCGGCGTACAAACGGGAGGACCAAACACTCTCTCGCCGCGCGATCGTCAGCATTTTGCCGCCGAGCTGGATAAGTGGTGGCTGGAAAGCCAGCGTAAAAAATAAATCCTGTAATGAAAAATTTACAGTTTATTCATTTCTGATTCTTGCTATAGTACTAATATTGTGACTTTAGCACCTTTGTGTAAATTATTATTTACATTTATGCGTTGTACTAGTTAGATGATATGATTATAATATTGCTGATATCAAATCCTGCGTATGCGCAGTTCCTGGGGGAACGCCTGCTATGATGCAACCTCTTTATCTTGTTGGCCCGCGGGGCTGTGGGAAAACCACCATCGGTATGGCGCTGGCGCAGGCAACCGGTTTCCGGTTTGCGGATACCGACCGCTGGCTGCAATCGCACGTGCAGATGAGCGTCGCTGATATCGTTGAAAAAGAAGGCTGGGGAGGGTTCCGCGCCCGGGAAACCGCGGCTCTGGAAGCGGTAAGCGCGCCTTCGACTGTCGTGGCGACAGGAGGCGGTATTATTCTCACGGAGTATAACCGACGTTATATGCACCGTGTTGGCGTAGTGATTTATCTGTGCGCGCCGGTATCCACGCTGGTTAACCGGCTTGAGGCTGAACCTGAAGCGGATCTGCGCCCGACCCTCACCGGCAAGCCGTTGAGCGAAGAGGTTCGGGAAGTGCTTGAGCAGCGTGACGCGTTGTATCGCGAAACGGCGCATTACATTATTGACGCGACGAAAGCGCCGGCCCAGGTCGTTTCTGAAATTATTGCGGCGCTGCCGCCGTCGACGCAACGGTTACAGGGAGATGTCTATACTTAACGCTCACCCAGAATAAAGGAAACGCTATGCCAACCAGACCACCTTATCCGCGGGAAGCTTATATCGTCACCATTGAAAAAGGCACGCCGGGCCAGACGGTGACGTGGTATCAGCTACGGGCTGACCATCCAAAACCTGATTCGCTCATCAGCGAGCATCCGACCGCAGAAGAAGCGATGGATGCGAAAAAACGTTACGAAGATCCGGATAAATCATAGACGCATGAACCACTCGGAAGGGATTCCGGGTATCCCTAAATTGTATCTCCATCACATTCTTGAAACATTTATACTGGCAACTAAAACCGTAAATTAAGCGATAACAATACAATATTGGAGTTATTTGGAATCTTTACACAATACGTTGCTCATCTGCTGCTACGCTTTCTGAGATTTGTAGGGCAGGTAGCGCGGTGAGCGTGTGAATATTTGCCCGGGAATTACGACGAAGTAATAAGGTGGAATAAAAATGAGTGCGTCGTTGGCAATCCTCACAATCGGCGTTGTGCCAATGAGCGAAGTGTTACCGCTTCTGACGGAATACATCGACGAACAACACATCACCCATCATAGCCTGCTGGGAAAAATGAGCCGGGAAGACGTTATGGCGGATTACGCTGTAGAGCCTGGCGATGATCCGCTTTTGACGTTGCTGAATGATAACCAGATAGCCCATGTTTCCCGCCAGAAGGTGGAGCGAGATTTACAGAGCGTTGTCGAGGTGCTGGATAACCAGGGTTACGATGTCATTATACTGATGAGCACCGCGGCGATTAAAAGTATGGCTGCCCGTAATTCTATTTTGCTTGAACCGCTGCGTATTATTCCACCGCTTGTCGCCTCTATTGTGGATGGGCATCAGGTGGGCGTGATTGTGCCTGTTGCAGAACTTCTGGCGGCCCAGGAGAAAAAATGGCAGGTATTGCAAATGCCGCCGGTGTATTCGCTGGCGAATCCGGTTCACGGTTCTGAGCAACAGTTAATTGATGCCGGGCAGGCGCTACTGGATCAAGGCGCGGACGTCATTATGCTGGATTGTCTGGGTTTTCATCAGCGTCATCGGGATATTTTACAGCAGGCGCTGGATGTGCCGGTTTTACTCTCTAATGTTTTGATTGCGCGGTTAGCTTCAGAACTGCTTGTCTAATTTTACGTGACAGGCCGAACGTCAGGACTCTATATTGGGTGTTAATTTAATAATGAGACGGGGCCTGATTATGCTACAAAGCAATGAATACTTTTCCGGGAAAGTGAAGTCTATTGGATTTACCAGCAGTAGCACCGGCCGGGCCAGCGTTGGTGTGATGGCGGAAGGGGAGTATACATTTGGCACCGCCGAACCCGAAGAGATGACGGTTGTGAGCGGCGCGTTGAAGGTACTGTTGCCGGGAACTGTCGAATGGAAAGTGTATACAGCCGGTGAGGTGTTTAACGTGCCTGGCCACAGCGAGTTTCATCTCCAGGTTGCTGAGCCCACCTCGTATCTGTGCCGCTATTTGTAACGGAACGGTGAGTCCCCTCTCCGGCGGAGAGGGACCCTCTGGTTAGCGCTGCGCTTCGCCGCCTAATCCTTCCACCAGGCTTTGAATCAGCGCCGCCAGCTCGCCGGTCATCAGGATAAAGTCCGCGTCAAAACGTTGGGCAAAATCTTCCCGGTCGATATCTTCGTTCTGATCGCGCAGCTCATCGCAGAATTTCAGACGCTTAATGGAGCCGTCGTCGCACATGACGAATTGAATACGCTGCTGCCAGTCGAGCGCCAGCTTCGTGACCACTTTACCCGCTTCAATATGAACGGCGATCTCGTCGCTGACCAGATCCTGCTTTTTCGCGCGGATCACGCCGCCATCTTCCAGCATCGCTTTCAATTCGGCTTCGTCCAGCAACTGGAAACCCTGAGCGACCGTACCGGAGCGCACCCACTCGGTGAGCGTCAGCTCAATCGGATTTTCCAGCGCCAGCGGGACGACCGGCAGCGAGCCAAGACTTTTACGCAGTAGCGCCAAAGTATCTTCCGCTTTTTTCGCGCTGGCGCAGTCAACCATAATCAGGCCGTTAACGGTATCAATCCACATCATTGTCTGACTGAAGCGGCTAAACGCGCGCGGCAGCAACGAATGCAACACTTCATCCTTCAGGGAATCTTTTTCCGTCTTCTTCAGCTTGCGTCCCTGATCGGCTTCCAGTTTCTGGATTTTCGCCTCCAGAGCCTGTTTGATCACTGGCGATGGCAGGATTTTCTCTTCTTTGCGCGCGCAAATAATAATTTGGCCATTGGCGGTGTGCGTTAACGCATCGCTGTGAGAGCCCATCGGCGGAACCCAGCCCATTTTGGCCATATCCTGGCTACCGCATGGGGTAAACGTCATTGAGGCGAGCTGTTTCTCCATCTCTTCGGCGCGTAATGTGATATCGCGGCTAAGACGGTAAACCATTAAATTTTTGAACCACAGCATGATAATTTCCACGGCCTTGTCGTTAAATCCAGGCGGTATAGTAACGAATTGTCGGCAGGCTTGCATTGCCAATCAGAACGGTGAATTCTACCCTGTTGATATTCCCAAAAAATGAGGAGCGGTATGTGCGTATTGGTATCGATTTAGGCGGCACAAAAACGGAAGTCATTGCGCTTGATGATGCAGGAGAGCAGCGGTTTCGCCATCGTCTGCCTACGCCGCGGGAGGATTATCAGCAAACGATAGAAACCATCGCTACGCTGGTCGACATGGCGGAACAGGCGACCGGCCAGACCGGTAGCGTTGGCATTGGCATTCCCGGTTCTCTCTCGCCTTACACCGGCGTGGTAAAAAACGCTAACTCTACGTGGCTTAACGGCCAGCCGTTCGATAGCGATGTGAGCCGTCGTCTGAAGCGTGAAGTGCGGTTAGCCAACGATGCCAATTGCCTGGCGGTATCAGAGGCGGTAGATGGCGCGGCGGCGGGGGCGCAAACGGTATTTGCGGTGATTATCGGTACCGGGTGCGGCGCGGGCGTAGCGCTAAATGGCCGGGCGCACATCGGCGGCAACGGTACGGCAGGCGAATGGGGCCACAATCCGTTGCCGTGGATGGATGACGATGAGTTGCGTTACCGCGAAGAAATTCCCTGTTATTGCGGTAAACAAGGCTGTATCGAAACCTTTATTTCCGGTACGGGATTTGCCACGGATTACCAGCGTTTGAGCGGTAAAGCGCTAAAAGGCGATGAGATTATTCGTCTGGTCGACGCGCAGGACGCCGTGGCGGAACTGGCGTTAAGCCGTTATGAGCTGCGGCTGGCGAAAGCATTATCTCATGTCGTGAATATTCTGGATCCGGATGTCATTGTGCTGGGCGGCGGTATGAGCAATGTTGAGCGCCTGTACAAGACGGTTCCGTCGCTGATGAAATCGTTTGTTTTTGGCGGCGAGTGCGAGACGCCGGTACGTAAGGCGCGGCATGGCGATTCAAGCGGCGTGCGCGGCGCGGCCTGGCTGTGGCCGCTGGCGTAACGTTTCTAGCCGGATGGCGTCATCCGGCAACCGGCGTGACCGATGGCTGCTTGTGTTTTAGACGTCCGTATACCAGCAACGACGACATGGCGGAAAACGAGAGCAGGGCGGCGGGAAGCGCCACGTAGTGGTACGCAAAACCTAGCGTCAGCATCAGCCCGCCGCACCAGGCGCCAATCGCGCTACCGAGATTAAACGCGATTTGTCCTCCCGCCGCGCCCAGCAGTTCGCCGCCTTTGGCGTTTTGCAGCAGCAGGATTTGCAGCGGCGCAGAGAGCGCAAACAGACCAGCGCAGCAGATAAACGCGAAAGTCAGCGATGCCGTTTTGTATCCGCTGAAGAAAAAGAGCGCCATGAGAGAGAGCACGATAACGAGGTCAGTCACTACCGCGATGCGCAGCGGCGTATATCTACCGGAGAGTTTGCCGCTTAACAGATTGCCTAACACCATCCCCAGCCCGACCAGCATCATAATAAACGTCATGCTCGTCTCCGAAAAACCGGAGATGTACATCATAAATGGCTTGATATAGCTGAACCAGGCAAAAACGCCCGCATTGCCGAACATCGTGGCGGCGAAAATGAGCCACGGCGCGGGGCTACGCAAGAAGTGGAACTGCTCGTGCAGGCTGCCTTGGGCTTTGTCGCGAATATCCGGCACCCAGAAGAAAATCGCGGTGAGCACGGCGATGTTGAAAACCGCGATCAATAAAAAGGTGTAGCGCCAGCTAAATTCCTGGCTCAGGTAAGTGCCGAACGGAATGCCCACCAGATTCGCCACCGTCATCCCTGAAACCATACCCGCGACGGCGGCGGTGACCTTCCCGGGGCGGATAATCTTTGACAGGACAATGGCGCCGACGCCAAAAAAGGCGCCGTGCGGAAAGCCGGAAACCAGTCTGCCGACGGCGAGCATCAGATATGACGAGGAAAAGGTAAATATGGCATTGCCCATCACGCACAGCATGACCAGAAACAGCAGTATATGTTTAAGCGAAAAGCGGCTGGAAAAGAGCGCCATTACAGGCGCGCCCAGCACGACGCCGAAGGCGTAAAACGAGATCATATGCCCGGCGGCGGGAATCGTTATCCCGACATCGCGTGCCAGCTCCGTCAGCACGCCCATAATGCCAAACTCGGCCATCCCCAGTCCGAACGTACCCAGCGCCAAAGAAAAAATAACTTTTTTCATACCACCTGCCGAAAATAAAGGCGCATGTTGCGCGCTGTGGCTGTGAATTGTCACAGCCAATCAACGTATAGCTTGCGGATAAGCGCGAGGTAATACCATTCCTTATTCGTCTTTGTGTATTCATTATTATGCTATGTCATGACGGTATGCTGTGTGCAGGATGACATTCGCGTTACTCCACGGCAAACGCTTTGTCCAGTTTGCTATAACCAAGCCCATTGATTTTTTTCACTTTTATCTGCACAGGGATACGTTCTTTCATGGCTTCCACGTGGCTAATCACACCGATGGTCTTCCCGCTGGCATTCAGCGCGTCGAGCGCATCCAGCGCGGCGTCCAGCGTTTCGCTATCAAGCGTGCCGAAGCCTTCGTCGAGGAACAAAGAATCAATGCGCGTTTTATGGCTGACCAAATCTGATAACGCCAGCGCCAGCGCCAGGCTGACTAGGAAGCTTTCGCCGCCTGATAACGTTCGCGTATCGCGCACGGCGTCGGCCTGCCAGGTATCGACAACCTCCAGTTCCAGCGCGTCGCTGGCTTTGCGCTGCAATAAATAGCGGCCATGCAGGCGGGTGAGCTGATGATTCGCCAGCCAGACCAGATTATCCAGCGTCAGTCCCTGGGCGAATTTGCGGAACTTATCACCTTCTTTAGAGCCGATCAGCGCATTGAGATAGCCCCAGTCTTCCACTTGCTGAGAGGCGTGTTTCATTTCCGCCATCAGCGCCCGTTGGCGCTGCCGATTATCTGCATCCTGTTTAATTTGCTGGCGGATTTCCCCCTGGCGTGTCGTGTTTTCACGCAGTTGTTGCGCCAACTGCGCCAGCCGCTGCGCGAGCTGCTCCGCCGTACACGTTGGGTCCAGACCGGCGGGCGGCTGTTGCTGATGGTCAGCCAGCGCCTGCGTGGACTGCGCGCTTAACGCCTTCGCTTGTTGTAGCTGACTTTCCAGCGTTTGTTGTTGTTTTTCCAGACGGGTCACGGTCTCTTCATCCAGCAACGCCGCCAGGAACGTTGCCTGGCTGTCAAACGGGCTATTTTTTAACGCCGCATCAAAGTGCGCTATCGCCTCGGCGGCGCGCTGTTGCTCCTGCGTCGTTTGTTCCTGCAGGGTTTGCAACTGGCTTTGTAATGACACGCACTCATCATGCGCCTGCCGCCAGTTATCCAGCGGCACGTCGTCGTCGGAATCCGCGGTATCCGTTTGCGGTAGCGTCTCCAGCAACGGGGCAAGCCTGTCGATCTGCGTTTGCAAATCCGCGAACTCGGTCTGACGCTGTTGCCATATTTTCGCTTCGTCGGCGCGCTCATTCAGCCACGAAGCCTCGTCTTCTGGCGCTGGAAGGGAAAGCGTATACTGCGCCAAATCAGCCGTCAGCGACGCCTGACGCTGCGCAATCTGCGCGGTAAAGCGCGCTACCTGTTCAGTATGCGCCGCGATTTGCGTTTGTAGAGCATGACGCTGGCTGAGCTGATCCAACTGTTGCTCATGCTCTTCCGCGGCGGTCAGCCAGCCCGCGAGGTCTTCTTGCGGCTGGAGCTGAACGCCCAGCGTAGCGCACAGCGTTTGCCATTCCTCAGTAAGCGCTTGCTCCTCCTGCAACAACGACTGCGCCTCGCTTTCATCCCGCTGTAATTGTTGCGTTAAGGCATCTAACTGTCCTCGCAGCGCCGCGCCTTCTTCCGCCAGCGTTTTGACCTCTTTTTCCAGCGCGTCGCGGCGGGTTTGATTCGCGCTCAGTTCCAGCGCCTGATAGGCGGCGATGGCGGGGTGCGTCGTCGAGCCACAAAGCGGACACGGCTGGCCGGACTGTAAGTGCGCCCGCTGGCTTTCCAGATCTTTGATGCGCGCCTCCTGCTCGCAAATAGTGCGAACGTCCGCAAGCTCCTGCGCTTTAGTCTTATAACTCAGGCGTTTATCCGCCAGACGTTGGGTGTATTGCGTCTGCTCCTGATGATGACGCGCGATAGCTGCCTGTAGCTGCGCCTGACGCTTTTGTTTCGGGAGAATTTGCCCCTGAAGCGCGGCGAGACGATGGCGTAGCGGACGCTGTCGGGTATGCAATGCCCTGGCTTCCGCCAGCGCCTGTGGCGTGAGGTCGAGCGTGAGCGGCGGTAGCGCATCACGCTGACGCGTATCGCTCAGCAACTGCTGTTGCCATTGGCTCAGTTGCGCCCGGTCGTGGGATTGTTGTGTTAATAATGCTCGCCATCCCGCCAGTTCGCTGCGCCAGACGCGGATGCCGTCGTGTTCCGCCAGCCATGTCTTCAACCGCTGCCCTGTGGCGTTCAGTTGTGTGAATTGTCGATGCGCGCAGGCGCGGATACGCTGGCGCAGGCGATACGCGCTTTGTAAGCGAGCATTCACTTCATCACTGTGCTGGCGAACACGCTCAACGGCGCGGGTTTGTTCCTGAATGCGCTCCCAGTGCGGGCGCAACTGGCGAGCAGGTTGCGCCAGTGTCAACGCCGCGAGCTGCGGCTGCGCTTTTTCTCGCGCCTCTTGCGCCGCGTACAGCGCCTGCTGCCGGGCGTGTAATTCAGTGTGGAGCTCGTTTTTTCGGGTCAGCCAGTGAAGGTGCTGCTGCTGTCCCTGCTGGTCGGCCAGCAGGCGTTTCTCTTCGTCAGTAAGCGCCTGCAAACTGGCTTCCAGTTGCTGTAACTGTTCGTCCGCCAATAGGGCGACGCCGCTGGCCTGCGCTTGTAACTTTTCCAGTTCGAGACGGGCTGATTTATGTTTTTCAAATACCTGTGCGGAGATCTGCCCGTAAATCTCAGTGCCGGTGAGCTCCTCCAGAAGCTCTGCGCGCTCTTTCGCTTTGGCGTTAAGAAAGGCGGCGAACTGCCCCTGTGATAACAACATCGAACGGGTGAAGCGCCCGTAGTCCAGCCCGGTCAACGTGGCGATCATCTCCAGTTTATCCTTTACCTTATCGGCAAAGATCTTTCCGTCTGAACACCGCGCCAGCTCCACGCGTGGGGCCTGGAGATTGCCGTCAGGCTGATTTCGGGCTCGGTTCTGGCTCCAGAACGCGCGCCAGGCTTCGCCTTTTACCTCAAACTCCACTTCGGCCAGACATTCCGCCGTATCGCGCGTCATCAAATCGTTTTGCGATTGCGATACCGTATTCAGGCGCGGCGTTTCGTGGTACAGCGCCAGGCAGATGGCGTCAAGCAAGGTGGTTTTTCCCGCGCCGGTCGGGCCGGTAATGGCGAATAACCCGTTACTGGCAAACGGTTCGGCGGTAAAGTCGACCTTCCATTCTCCTTTCAGCGAGTTCAGGTTTTTCAGACGCAAACTGAGAATTTTCATGCCTCATGCTCCTCATTCAACGCGTAGAGCGTGCTGGAAAAGAGCTGATTCAGGCGCTCGCGCTGCGGGGTATCTAACGCTTCCAGCGCCAGACGCCGCGCAAAAACCTCTTCCACGCTAAGCTCGCTTAATGTTTCCCGCCGCTCGTTCGCCAGCGAGCGCTCACGCTGTTCGCGGCTACGGCGCACCAGTAATACCTCTACGGGGAGTGACTCCGTTAATGTCTGTATTCTGCGTTGGATATCATGCAGATAATCATCGGTGGTGATTTCAATATCCAGCCAGACGGGGGGCGATTGCTCAACGCCGCGCCACTGCTCAAGCTGTTCGGTAATTGACGCCAGGTCGCCTTTTAAAACCGCCAACGGTTGAGTTACGGGGACAGCCAGACTTTCGGTGCTTTGCCATTTCCCCTGGTCGAAGGTCACCAGATGCACGCATTTGCTTTTGCCGCACTCATCAAAGCTGAGGGCGATGGGCGAGCCGCAATAGCGGATATGCTCTGTGCCGCCGACACATTGCGCGCGGTGAATGTGTCCCAATGCGATATAATCCGCTGGAGGGAAATGCTGCGCCGGAAAGGCATCCAGCGTACCGATATAAATGTCGCGAACCGCATCGCTTTTGCTGGCGCCGACGGTGGTTAAATGCCCCGTCGCGATAACCGGCAGCTTTCGTTCGCCGCGTAGCTGGCATGCTTCCTGATACTGCTGTTGATAATAATCGGCAATTGCATGAAGAAGTTGCTGCTGTTTCTCGCTGCCGGATAACCCCGCCTGACTGGTAATAATGTCGCGCGGGCGCAAAAAGGGAATGGGGCACAGTACGGCGCCCGGAGACCCGTCGCGACGATGAAGTAGCCGCGGCGCATAGCCCGCGCTGGCGATCACGGTTGTATTGAGAAACGCCAGAATGTCGCGCGACTCGTTTATCGTGGCGACGGAATCATGATTACCGGCCAGCACCACCAGATGACAGCCCGTTTGCTGTAAATTAACGACGAAACGGTTATAAAGTTCTCGGGCATAGCTTGGCGGCGAACCGGTATCAAAAATATCGCCAGCGACAATAATGGCATCCACCTGATGGGCCTGCGCGGTCTCCAGCAGCCAGTCCAGAAAAGCCTGATGCTCCAAGGCGCGGCTTTTACTGTAGAAGTTTTGTCCCAGATGCCAGTCAGAGGTGTGGAGGATGCGCATAATTGTTCCATGCAAAAAAAGCGTGAACGGGATTATACACGTCATCCCCTCCATTTTTGGGTGCAATTTACCGCCGGTACACGGTAATGCACGGTTTCACCGGTGTCATAAATCATCAACATGCTGTCAATGCCGCCTTTTTTTTCATAAATCTGTCATAAATCTGACGCATAATGGCGCGGCATTGATAACTAACGACTAACAGGGCAAATTATGGCGAGACGTATTCTGGTCGTAGAAGATGAGGCGCCGATCCGTGAAATGGTGTGCTTCGTGCTCGAACAAAATGGCTTTCAGCCCGTAGAAGCCGAAGATTATGACAGTGCGGTGAATAAACTTAATGAACCCTGGCCGGATCTCATCCTTCTTGACTGGATGTTGCCCGGTGGGTCAGGGTTACAGTTTATTAAACATCTCAAACGTGAGGCCATGACCCGGGATATTCCTGTGGTTATGCTGACCGCGAGAGGTGAGGAAGAAGATCGTGTGCGCGGGCTGGAAACCGGCGCTGACGATTACATTACCAAGCCGTTTTCCCCCAAGGAGTTGGTGGCGCGCATTAAAGCCGTTATGCGGCGTATCTCGCCGATGGCGGTCGAAGAGGTGATCGAGATGCAGGGACTGAGCCTTGATCCTGGCTCTCACCGCGTGATGACCGGCGACAGCCCGCTGGATATGGGGCCGACCGAATTTAAATTACTCCATTTCTTTATGACGCACCCGGAACGGGTTTACAGCCGCGAACAGCTGCTCAATCATGTCTGGGGCACCAATGTGTACGTTGAAGACCGGACGGTCGACGTGCATATTCGCCGTTTGCGTAAGGCGCTGGAGCACAGCGGCCACGACCGGATGGTGCAAACGGTACGCGGGACAGGGTATCGTTTTTCGACCCGCTTTTAATGCCTTTTCCGCCAGTTGATCACAGGTTTCTGGCGGAGAAGGCTTTCCATTCTTGAGGGAGTATGACGCGTGCTGGAACGGCTGTCATGGAAAAGGCTGGTGCTGGAGCTGGTGCTCTGTTGCATCCCCGCGCTTATCCTTAGCGCTTTTTTTGGTTATCTGCCGTGGTTTTTACTGGCGGCGGTGACGGGACTGCTTGTCTGGCATTTCTGGAATTTGTTACGCCTCTCCTGGTGGCTTTGGGTCGACAGAAGTATGACGCCGCCGCCGGGGCGGGGAAGTTGGGAACCGCTGTTATACGGTTTACACCAGATGCAGTTGCGAAATAAGAAGCGTCGCCGCGAGCTGGGGAACCTGATTAAACGTTTTCGCAGCGGCGCGGAGTCGCTGCCTGATGCCGTGGTACTGACCACAGAAGAGGGCGGCATTTTTTGGTGTAACGGTTTGGCGCAACAGATACTGGGGCTACGCTGGCCGGATGACAACGGGCAGAATATTCTCAATCTACTGCGTTATCCGGAGTTTACCCAGTATTTAAAAACGCGTGATTTCACCCGTCCGCTTCATTTGGTGCTCAATACCGGGCGGCACCTGGAGATCCGCGTCATGCCTTATACCGATAAACAACTCCTGATGGTGGCGCGCGATGTGACGCAAATGCATCAGCTTGAAGGCGCCAGACGTAACTTTTTCGCCAACGTTAGCCATGAGTTGCGTACGCCCTTGACGGTATTGCAAGGCTATCTGGAAATGATGCAGGAACAGGCGCTGGAAGGGGCGATGCGAGAGAAAGCGCTGCATACGATGCGCGAGCAAACGTATCGTATGGAAGGGCTGGTAAAACAACTGCTTACGCTGTCTAAAATTGAGGCGGCTCCGGCGCTGTTATTAAATGAAAAAGTGGATGTACCGATGATGCTGCGGGTCGTGGAGCGTGAAGCGCAGACGCTCAGCCAGCAGAAACATACCTTTACGTTTGAGGTCGACGATAGTCTTAGCGTTCTGGGTAATGAAGAGCAGCTACGTAGCGCGATCTCAAACCTGGTGTATAACGCGGTAAACCATACGCCGGCGGGAACGCATATTACGGTGAGCTGGCGACGTGTCGCGCATGGCGCTGAGTTTTGCATTCAAGATAACGGTCCGGGGATTGCTGCCGAGCATATTCCTCGTCTGACCGAACGCTTCTACCGCGTCGATAAAGCGCGTTCGCGGCAAACGGGCGGCAGCGGCCTGGGATTGGCGATTGTGAAACATGCGTTGAATCACCATGAAAGCCGCCTTGAAATCGACAGTTCGCCTGGCAAAGGAACGCGATTTAGCTTTGTGCTGCCGGAACGTTTAATTGCCAAAAATAGCGATTAATTGCCTTTCGTAAGTATAACTTTCCATAAGCCAGCGGATGCTGGCTTATTTTCTTTGCAGTTAAGACGGGCTCGTTGAAACATTCAACGTTTGGTGATTTTTTGTTCGCATGATTAGCCATAACTTTTTCATGAGAATGGTGTTTTATTCTGGTTGTAAATTTCATATCGCTATATTCATCTGGTTTTTAGATCCCACCTTGCTTTAAAACGTTATAAGCGTTTAAATTGCGCTTCAGGTGCTGTCATTACGACTGCATTTGCGCGGTAAATCGAAAAACAATTCTTCGCCGCATCGGTCCGGGAGCTTTTCCCGCTGAAATTGATAAAAAGCGCCGCTTTATAATCCTCCGGGAAAGGCAAAAATTTTAATGTTTACAACATCACCATCCACAGGCAGTAAGACTTTATGACCCATCAGTTAAAATCACGCGATATCATCGCCCTGGGCTTTATGACATTTGCGCTGTTCGTTGGCGCAGGCAATATTATCTTTCCTCCTATGGTCGGTTTGCAGGCGGGTGAACACGTCTGGACAGCCGCTATTGGCTTTCTGATTACCGCCGTAGGGCTACCGGTTCTTACTGTTGTGGCGCTGGCGAAAGTCGGCGGCGGCGTAGACAGCCTCAGTACGCCGATTGGTAAAGTGGCGGGACTCCTGCTGGCGACCGTTTGCTATCTGGCCGTCGGGCCGTTATTTGCGACGCCGCGTACCGCGACTGTGTCGTTTGAGGTCGGTATCGCTCCGTTGACCGGCGATTCTGCAATGCCGTTGCTGATTTACAGCGTGGTCTATTTCGCTATCGTTATTCTGGTTTCCCTCTATCCGGGTAAGCTGCTGGATACGGTAGGGAATTTCCTGGCGCCGTTGAAAATTATTGCGCTGGTCATCCTGTCCGTCGCGGCTATCGTTTGGCCTGCCGGTCCAATCAGCAACGCCCTGGACGCTTATCAGAATGCGGCCTTTTCTAACGGATTTGTGAACGGCTATCTGACGATGGATACGCTGGGCGCGATGGTGTTTGGTATCGTTATTGTGAACGCGGCGCGTTCTCGCGGCGTGACCGAAGCGCGCCTGTTGACGCGTTACACGGTCTGGGCCGGCCTGATGGCGGGCGTGGGGCTGACGCTGCTTTACCTTGCCTTGTTCCGCTTAGGTTCTGACAGCGCGACGCTGGTCGATCAGTCAGCGAACGGCGCGGCGATTCTTCATGCCTACGTTCAGCATACCTTTGGCGGCGCGGGAAGCTTCCTGCTGGCGGCGCTGATCTTTATCGCGTGTCTGGTGACGGCGGTGGGGCTGACCTGCGCCTGCGCTGAGTTTTTCGCGCAGTATATTCCGCTGTCTTACCGCACGCTGGTCTTTATTCTCGGCGGCTTCTCTATGGTGGTGTCAAATCTCGGACTAAGCCATCTGATTCAAATCTCCATTCCGGTGCTGACGGCTATCTATCCGCCGTGTATCGCACTGGTTGTATTAAGTTTTACCCGCTCATGGTGGCATAATTCCACCCGTATCATCGCGCCGGCCATGTTTATCAGTCTGCTTTTTGGTATCCTTGACGGCATCAAAGCATCTGCCTTTGGCGATATGCTGCCAGCCTGGAGTCAGCGTTTGCCGCTGGCGGAACAGGGACTAGCGTGGTTGATGCCAACGGTGGTGATGGTGATCCTGGCGATTATCTGGGATCGCGCGGCGGGTCGGCAGGTGACCTCCAGCGCTCACTAAAATCGCTGACATATGTGTACACCACGGGGCTTAACGCCCCGTGGTTTTTTATTGTGTTGATAGGTCAGAAATTGATGGAAAGCAATAATAAGCTAAAGCGTGGGCTGAGCACCCGGCACATTCGCTTTATGGCATTAGGTTCGGCAATCGGCACCGGCCTGTTTTACGGCTCGGCGGACGCCATCAAAATGGCGGGGCCGAGCGTGCTGTTGGCCTATATTATTGGCGGGGTCGCGGCATATATCATTATGCGCGCATTGGGGGAAATGTCCGTTCACAACCCTGCCGCTAGCTCATTTTCGCGCTATGCGCAGGAAAACCTCGGCCCGCTTGCGGGCTATATTACCGGCTGGACCTACTGTTTTGAGATCCTGATCGTCGCCATTGCCGACGTGACCGCGTTCGGCATTTATATGGGGGTCTGGTTCCCCCGCCGTGCCGCACTGGATTTGGGTACTTAGCGTGGTGCTGATCATTTGCGCCATCAACCTGATGAGCGTCAAGGTGTTCGGCGAGCTGGAGTTTTGGTTCTCCTTCTTCAAAGTCGCCACCATTATTATCATGATTGTCGCGGGTATCGGCATCATTGTGTGGGGAATTGGCAACGGCGGGCAGCCGACCGGCATTCATAACCTGTGGAGCAACGGCGGCTTCTTCAGCAATGGCTGGCTGGGAATGATCATGTCGCTGCAAATGGTGATGTTCGCTTATGGCGGGATTGAGATTATCGGTATCACCGCCGGGGAAGCGAAAGACCCGGAGAAATCCATTCCGCGCGCCATTAACTCAGTACCGATGCGTATCCTGGTATTTTATGTCGGCACGCTGTTCGTCATTATGTCTATCTATCCGTGGAATCAGGTCGGCACAAACGGCAGCCCATTTGTGCTGACGTTCCAGCATATGGGGATTACCTTTGCCGCCAGCATTCTGAACTTTGTGGTATTGACCGCCTCGCTTTCCGCTATCAACTCCGATGTGTTTGGCGTAGGCCGTATGCTGCATGGTATGGCGGAGCAGGGGAGCGCGCCGAAAATCTTTGCCAAAACGTCACGCCGTGGTATTCCGTGGGTCACTGTGCTGGTGATGACGATTGCGCTGCTGTTTGCGGTTTACCTGAACTACATCATGCCGGAAAACGTCTTCCTGGTGATTGCTTCGCTGGCGACGTTTGCGACGGTATGGGTATGGATTATGATCCTGCTGTCACAAATCGCCTTCCGCCGTCGTTTACCGCCGGAAGAGGTAAAAGCGCTGAAATTTAAGGTGCCGGGCGGTGTCGTAACGACGATAGCGGGTCTGATTTTCCTGGTCTTCATTATTGCGCTTATCGGCTACCATCCGGATACCCGCATCTCACTGTATGTGGGCTTCGCCTGGATAGTTCTGCTGTTGATTGGCTGGATATTTAAACGCCGTCGCGACCGTCAATTGGCGCAGGCGTAGTCGTTTTTCTCTGCCTTATCCGGTCTGCAGGCAACGGTAGACCGGATAAGCGGAGCCGCTTCTCCTCCTGGAGCCTCCTCCCCTAATAAACCCCTGGATGATGAGTTATCCTTTAAATCTCTGTGGCAAGGTGGCCCCATTTTCAGTAGAGGGGATACGAGATGTTGAATGCCTGGCACTTACCGGTTGCCCCATTTGTGAAGCAACATAACGATAAATTAACCATTACGCTGTGGCTGAGCGGAGAAAATCCGCCGTCTCGCGTGACGTTGCGCTCAGAATTCGATAATGAAGAAATCTCACTGGCGATGCGCAAACAGCGCCGCCAGCCGCAGCCGGGCGTGACGGCGTGGCGAGCGACGCTCAATATCGCGTTAGGGCAACCCTGTCGCCGTTACAGCTTTAAATTGCTTTGGCACGACCGCCAGCTTTGGTTTACGCCGCAGGGGATTTAACCGCTTCCCACCGGCGCGTCTGGAACAATTTGCCGTTGATGTGCCGGATAGCGGACCGCAGTGGGTCGCCGATCAAATTTTTTATCAGATCTTCCCGGATCGTTTTGCCCGCAGCGCGACGCGTGAAGCCGATCAGGACCGGGTGTATTACCATCATGCCGCAGGTCAGGAGATTGTGCTGCGCGACTGGGACGATCCTTTAACCCCCCAGGCGGGCGGTTCCACCTTTTACGGCGGCTGTCTGAATGGCATTTGTGAGAAGCTGCCGTATCTGAAAACACTGGGCGTCACAGCGCTATATCTGAATCCGGTATTTACCGCGCCGAGCGTCCATAAGTACGACACGGAAGATTATCGCCATGTCGATCCGCAATTTGGCGGCGATCGGGCGCTGCTGCGCCTGCGGCGTGAAACCCAGGCGCAGGGCATGAGGCTGATGCTGGATGGCGTGTTTAATCATAGCGGCGACTCGCATGCGTGGTTTGACAGGCATAACCGCAGCACTGGCGGCGCGTGCCATCACCCAGACTCGCCGTGGCGCGACTGGTACTCCTTTTCACCACAAGGCGTGGCGCTGGACTGGCTGGGTTATCCGAGCCTGCCGAAACTCGATTATCAATCAGAAACGCTGGTGGATGAGATCTATCGCGGTGAGGACAGTATCGTTCGTCACTGGCTAAAGGCTCCGTGGAATATGGACGGCTGGCGGCTGGATGTCGTACATATGCTGGGCGAGGCGGGCGGGGCGCGCCACAATTTGCAGCACGTCGCCGGCATTACCCGGGCGGCAAAAGAGGCGCAGCCTGAAGCCTATATTGTAGGGGAACATTTCGGCGATGCGCGGCAGTGGCTACAGGCCGATGCGGAAGATGCCGCCATGAATTATCGCGGCTTCACCTTCCCGCTATGGGGATTTCTCGCCAATACTGATATCGCTTACGAACCACAGCATATTGATGCCCGGACCTGTATCGCGTGGATGGATAACTACCGCGCCGGGCTGTCACATCAGCAACAACTGCGCATGTTTAATCAACTCGACAGCCATGATACTGCGCGCTTTAAAACCCTGCTGGGTAAAGACGCGGCGCGCCTGCCGCTGGCGGTGGTCTGGCTGTTTACCTGGCCCGGCGTGCCATGTATTTATTACGGCGATGAAGTCGGCGTGGACGGCGCAAATGACCCCATGTGCCGCAAACCGTTCCCGTGGGATGAACGCAAGCAGGACGGCAACTTGCTGGCGCTGTACCAGCGTATGGCGAAACTGCGTCAGCGCAGTCTGGCGCTGCGTCGTGGCGGATGCCAGGCGCTGTATGCCGAAGGTGACGTAGTGGTATTCGTGCGAGTTTATCAGCAGCAGCGGGCGCTGGTGGCTATTAACCGGGGCGAGGCCTGTGAAGTGGCGCTGGAAGCGTTGCCGTTGCTGAACGTGGCCGGATGGCAATGTAAAACGGGAAGCGGTGACATCCGTGAGGGAAGACTTAGTTTACCCGCGATTTCCGCGACGGTATGGATGAATCGTTGAGGCGAGGTGGTTCGTAACACCTCACGCATAAAAAAGGCTCGCGATTGCGAGCCTTTTATCAATGCACTGACTTACAGGCTGGAAATGTTCTCAGCCAGGTATTTAGCCACGCCGTCCGGAGAGGCGTTCATGCCTTCTTTGCCTTTTTCCCACTGCGCCGGGCAGACATCGCCGTGCTCTTCGTGGAACTGCAGCGCGTCGACCATACGCAGCATTTCGTCGATGTTACGACCCAGCGGCAGATCGTTTACGACCTGGTGGCGAACAATACCGTTAGCATCAATCAGGAAAGAGCCGCGCAGCGCAACGCCTTCGTCCGGATGTTCGATACCGTAAGCTTTCTGAATTTCACGCTTCACGTCGGCGACCATTGCGTATTTCACCGGGCCAATACCGCCTTTATCGACAGGGGTGTTACGCCATGCGTTGTGGACGAACTCAGAGTCGAAAGAAACGCCGACCACTTCAACGCCGCGCTTCTGGAATTCTTCATAACGTTTATCAAAGGCGATCAGCTCAGACGGGCAAACAAAAGTGAAGTCCATCGGCCAGAAGAACAGAACGGTCGTTTTACCATTGGTGTGCTGTTTGAAGTTGAATTTATCAACAATCTCACCGCTACCCAGTACCGCCGCAGCGGTGAAATCCGGGGCCTGACGAGTAACCAGTACCATAATAATTCTCCTGCAATATTAAGGGTTTTAGAACGCAACGCGGGCAGTATAGGGAGGGCGAAGCGACAAAACAATGCGGTCTTGACAATCAATGAGACAGCTTTTGCCTATCGATCGGGTCATTATAAATCGTAATGATGACCCTTTTATGACAGCGAACGATCTTTCTGCCAACGGCGGATCTGACGCACGCCCTCGCTATCAGGCCGTCACAGCGCTTTGCGGGCGGCCTGTGCCATCATACGCGGATAAAAATGCCAGAAGCGCTCTTCTAACGCGTCGTAGTGCGCGTCCAGATCGTACCAGGAATCACGCAAGGCATCCAGCCGGGGACGGCGATTCGCCATGCCATTCAGCACGTTTTGAATGAAATCCATATCGCGATACCGCTCTAACCATTTTTCTGACCAAAGATAATCATTCAGGTTGACAAAGCGCGGCGGGAAGTCGGGCAGAATCGTCGCGACCTGCGCATGGGCGTAACCGACAAACGCCTGAAGTGGAAAATCAGGGGAGATTTGCGTCCAGTGGCGCGATAAAAAATGATCCCACATGACGTCCAGCGTAATGGGCGCCACGCGCCGCGTTTCATGGCGGAACCACTCTCGCGCCTCACGAGCTTCCGGCAGGTTGTCGGTCATGACGTCAATACGCCGATGCATATAAATACCCTCTACCACGTCAGGAGGATAATGCGTTGCCGGGTTACCGCGGACAAAATCGGCCAGAAGATTACCGGAAAGCGAGTTGTCGGCAAGGTGCGCCAGATGCAGGTGAGCAAGAAAATTCATTATTGATTCTCTGTCCAAAAAGCGGGTAACGGTTGCAGCGGGAACGCCCCGGCACTAGACTACCCGCCTCTTATTTTAGTCTGAGTCAGAGTCATGCGCGTTACCGATTTTTCCTTTGAACTACCCGAATCCCTGATTGCCCACTACCCACAGCCGGAACGCAGTCGCTGCCGTTTGCTGTCATTAGAGGGGCCGACGGGCGCGCTGACGCACGGTACTTTCACCGATCTGCTCGATAAGCTCAACCCTGGCGATTTGCTGGTTTTCAATAATACCCGCGTGATCCCGGCGCGGCTCTTTGGCCGTAAAGCCAGCGGCGGCAAGATAGAAGTGCTGGTCGAACGTATGCTCGATGATAAACGCATCCTGGCGCATATTCGCGCTTCTAAAGCGCCAAAACCGGGCACGGAACTGCTGCTGGGCGACGACGAAAGTATTCATGCGACTATGACTGCGCGTCACGGCGCTCTGTTTGAAGTTGAGTTTAATGACCCGCGTCCGGTGCTGGATATTCTCAACGCCATCGGCCATATGCCGTTGCCGCCGTACATCGACCGTCCGGACGAGGACGCCGACCGCGAACTGTACCAGACGGTCTACAGTGAAAAACCGGGCGCCGTCGCCGCGCCGACCGCCGGGCTGCACTTTGACGAGCCGCTGCTGGCGGCGCTTCGTGAGAAAGGTGTCGAAATGGCGTTTGTTACGCTACACGTCGGCGCGGGCACTTTCCAGCCGGTGCGTGTCGATACCATTGAAGATCACATCATGCACTCCGAATATGCTGAGGTGCCGCAAGAGGTGGTCGACGCGGTGCTGGCGGCGAAAGCGCGCGGCAACCGGGTGATTGCGGTCGGCACCACCTCGGTACGCTCACTGGAAAGCGCGGCGCAGGCGGCAAAAAGCGATTTGATAGAGCCGTTCTTCGGCGATACGCAAATATTTATTTATCCAGGTTATCAATACAAAGTGATTGATGCGCTGATCACCAACTTCCATCTGCCGGAATCGACGTTGATTATGCTGGTTTCCGCATTTGCCGGTTATCAACACACCATGAATGCCTATAAGACTGCGGTAGAACAAAAATATCGCTTTTTTAGCTACGGGGACGCGATGTTTATCACGTACAATCCGCGGGCTATTTCTGAGCGTCCGTAAGAAGGCTATCTCACTTGCCATTTTGACGCCGGGCAGTGCTCGCCATCCTCACGTACTGCGTGTACGCTCCGGTGGTTGTGCGCTGGTCGACCCCAAACTGGCTGCGCCGATGACGCCTTCGGGAATTTATTAGCTATGGAATCATTCCGTAGCGAATCGTTAAACGTCGGACTGTTTTTCTGACGCAGGAGTGATAATGAAATTTGAGTTAGATACCACCGATGGTCGTGCGCGTCGCGGTCGTCTGGTGTTTGATCGTGGCGTAGTGGAAACGCCTGCTTTTATGCCTGTGGGTACTTACGGTACCGTGAAAGGCATGACGCCGGAAGAAGTGGAAGCGACCGGCGCGCAGATTATTCTCGGCAACACTTTCCACCTGTGGCTGCGCCCGGGTCAGGAAATCATGAAGCTGCATGGCGATCTGCACGATTTTATGCAGTGGAAAGGGCCGATTCTCACCGATTCCGGCGGCTTCCAGGTCTTCAGCCTCGGCGATATTCGTAAGATTACCGAGCAAGGCGTGCACTTCCGTAACCCGATCAACGGCGATCCGATTTTCCTCGATCCGGAAAAGTCGATGGAGATCCAGTACGATCTCGGTTCCGATATCGTGATGATCTTTGATGAATGTACGCCGTATCCGGCAGACTGGGACTATGCTAAACGCTCGATGGAGATGTCGTTGCGTTGGGCGAAGCGTAGCCGCGACCGTTTTGATAGCCTTGGCAATAAGAATGCGCTTTTTGGCATCATTCAGGGCAGCGTTTACGAAGATTTACGCGATATCTCGGTGAAAGGTCTGGTAGAGATTGGCTTTGATGGCTACGCTGTCGGCGGTTTGGCTGTCGGTGAGCCGAAAGCAGATATGCACCGCATTCTGGAGCACGTTTGCCCGCAGCTCCCGGCTGACAAACCGCGTTACCTGATGGGCGTGGGTAAACCGGAAGATCTGGTGGAAGGGGTGCGTCGCGGTATTGATATGTTTGACTGTGTCATGCCAACGCGAAATGCCCGCAATGGTCATCTGTTTGTGACCGACGGCGTGGTGAAGATTCGTAATGCAAAGCATAAAAGCGACACCAGCCCGCTTGACGCCGAGTGCGATTGCTACACCTGTCGCAATTATTCACGCGCTTACTTGCATCATCTCGACCGTTGCAACGAAATATTAGGTGCGCGTCTCAATACCATTCATAACTTGCGTTACTACCAGCGTTTGATGGCGGGTTTACGCAAGGCTATTGAAGAGGGTAAATTAGAGAGCTTCGTAACCGAGTTTTACCAACGTCAGGGGCGACCCGTTCCACCTTTGAACGTTGATTAATTTTAATAATGAGGGAATTTGAATGAGCTTTTTTATTTCTGATGCGGTAGCGGCAACAGGTACTCCGGCGCAGGGCAGCCCGATGTCTCTGATTTTAATGCTGGTGGTGTTTGGTCTGATTTTCTATTTCATGATCCTGCGCCCGCAGCAGAAGCGCACCAAAGAGCACAAAAAGCTGATGGACTCCATTGCGAAAGGTGATGAAGTTCTGACGAATGGCGGTCTGGTCGGTCGAGTGACCAAAGTAGCGGAAGCCGGCTACATTGCCATCGCGCTGAATGACACCACGGAAGTGGTTATCAAACGTGACTTCGTAGCTGCCGTTCTGCCGAAAGGCACCATGAAGGCGCTGTAATATTTCGTTTTCCCAAAAGGAACTGCCGTGTTAAACCGTTATCCTTTGTGGAAGTACATCATGCTGGTCGTCGTGATTATCGTCGGCCTGCTTTACGCACTTCCCAACCTGTATGGTGAGGATCCGGCTGTTCAAATCACTGGCGTGCGCGGCGTCGCCGCCAGTGAGCAAACGCTGATCCAGGTCCAGAAAACGTTACAAGAAGAAAAAATTCCCGCTAAGTCTGTGGCACTGGAAGAGGGCGCTATTCTTGCGCGCTTCGACACCACCGATACCCAGCTACGCGCCCGTGAAGCGCTGATGAGCGTGCTGGGGGATAAATATGTCGTAGCGCTTAACCTTGCGCCGGCTACGCCGCGCTGGTTGGCGGCTATTCACGCCGATCCGATGAAGCTCGGTCTTGATCTGCGCGGCGGCGTTCACTTCCTGATGGAAGTGGATATGGATACCGCGTTAGGTAAACTCCAGGAACAAAATATCGATAGCCTGCGCAGCGATCTGCGTGAAAAAGGCATTCCTTATACCACCGTTCGTAAAGAAAATAATTATGGGTTGAGCATCACGTTCCGTGACAGCAAAGCGCGTGATGAGGCGATCGCCTATCTGACGCCGCGTCATCGTGACCTGGTGATTTCCAGCCAGAGCGGTAATCAACTTCGCGCGGTAATGACCGATGCGCGCCTGAGCGAAGCGCGTGAATACGCCGTTCAGCAGAACATTAATATTCTGCGTAACCGTGTTAACCAACTGGGCGTCGCGGAGCCTGTCGTACAACGCCAGGGCGCAGACCGTATTGTGGTTGAGCTGCCGGGTATCCAGGATACCGCTCGCGCGAAAGAAATTCTCGGTGCGACCGCGACGCTGGAATTCCGTCTGGTGAATACCAACGTTGACCAGGCCGCCGCTGCTGCCGGGCGCGTACCGGGCGATTCCGAAGTGAAACAGACCCGCGAAGGTCAGCCGGTGGTATTGTACAAACGCGTGATCCTCACGGGCGACCATATCACCGACTCGACGTCCAGCCAGGATGAATATAACCAACCGCAGGTTAACATCTCGCTGGATAGCGCAGGCGGCAATATCATGTCTAACTTCACTAAGGACAATATCGGCAAACCGATGGCGACCCTGTTTGTGGAGTATAAAGACAGCGGTAAGAAAGACGCTAACGGTCGCGCCGTACTGGTGAAACAGGAAGAGGTGATTAACATTGCCAACATCCAGTCCCGGCTGGGTAACAGCTTCCGTATTACCGGTATCAGCAACCCGAACGAAGCGCGTCAGCTCTCGTTGCTGCTGCGTGCGGGCGCCCTGATTGCGCCGATTCAGATCGTTGAAGAGCGCACCATTGGCCCGACTTTGGGTATGCAAAATATTAAGCAGGGCCTGGAAGCCTGTCTGGCCGGTCTGGTGGTCTCCATCCTGTTCATGATCTTCTTCTATAAGAAGTTTGGTCTGATTGCGACCAGCGCGTTAGTGGCTAACCTGGTGTTGATTGTCGGTATCATGTCGCTGTTGCCGGGGGCAACGCTCAGTATGCCGGGGATTGCGGGTATCGTGTTAACCCTTGCGGTGGCGGTCGACGCCAACGTTCTGATTAACGAACGTATCAAAGAAGAGTTGAGTAATGGCCGCACGGTACAGCAGGCGATAAACGAAGGCTATGCCGGCGCGTTCAGTTCCATCTTCGATGCGAACATCACGACGCTGATTAAAGTCATCATTCTGTATGCTGTCGGTACCGGGGCAATTAAAGGGTTCGCGATTACGACCGGTATCGGTGTGGCGACGTCGATGTTTACCGCGATTATCGGTACGCGTGCTATCGTAAACCTGCTATATGGCGGCAAGCGCGTCACTAAGCTGTCAATCTGAGGAGTGCGATGTGGCACAGGAATACACTGTTGAACAACTAAACCACGGCCGTAAAGTCTATGACTTTATGCGCTGGGACTTCTGGGCATTCGGCATCTCCGGGCTGTTGCTGATCGCGGCCATTGTCATTATGGGCGTACGCGGGTTTAACTGGGGGCTGGATTTCACCGGTGGCACGGTAATTGAAATCACGCTGGAAAAACCGGCTGAAATGGACGTGATGCGCGAAGCGCTGCAAAAAGCGGGCTATGAAGAGCCGCAGTTGCAGAACTTTGGCAGCAGTCACGACATTATGGTGCGTATGCCGCCAACCGAAGGTGAAACCGGCGGTCAGGTACTGGGTAGCAAAGTGGTGACGATCATTAATGAAGCCACCAACCAGAACGCGGCCGTGAAGCGTATTGAATTCGTGGGGCCAAGCGTGGGCGCCGATCTGGCGCAAACCGGCGCTATGGCGCTGCTGGTGGCGTTGATCTCTATCCTCGTTTATGTCGGTTTCCGCTTTGAGTGGCGACTGGCGGCAGGGGTGGTCATCGCTCTGGCGCACGACGTGATCATTACGCTGGGGATACTGTCGCTTTTCCATATCGAGATTGACCTGACCATTGTGGCATCGTTGATGTCGGTGATCGGTTACTCGCTGAACGACAGCATCGTGGTCTCCGACCGTATTCGTGAAAACTTCCGCAAAATCCGTCGCGGGACGCCTTACGAAATCTTTAACGTGTCGCTGACCCAGACGCTACACCGTACGTTGATTACCTCCGGTACGACGTTAGTGGTAATTCTGATGCTGTACCTCTTCGGCGGTCCGGTACTGGAAGGCTTCTCGCTGACGATGCTGATCGGTGTCTCTATTGGTACGGCATCTTCTATCTATGTCGCATCGGCGCTGGCGCTGAAACTCGGTATGAAGCGCGAGCATATGCTGCAGCAGAAAGTCGAAAAAGAAGGGGCGGATCAGCCGTCCATTCTGCCGTAAACGCGTATTTAAGTGTTATCTGAATCCCGGTCATGCGATCGGGATTTTTTTTATGTACCATGACGATAAACATTACTGACGGTATGCTGTCAGGAGCCCTGTCATACACTCCTCATGAATTAACCCACACACGCAGGAGGATGTATGAAAAACTTGATTAACTGGTTTGAAATTCCAGTTACTGATATGGCGCGTGCAATCGCCTTTTATGAGCAAGTGATGCAGATATCGTTACGTCGGGAAACCATGGATGGGGCGGACCTGGCCGTATTCCCGTATGCTGAACCCGGACCCGGCGGAGCGCTGATAAAGCAGGATGATGTCGCTCCAGTTGCGCAGGGAGTCGTTATTTATCTGCATACCGCCGATTTGTTAGCCTCGATTGAACGTGTCGTCCTTGCCGGTGGCAAGTGTGTTCTGGAACCCATGGTTCCCGGAGATGACATTGGAACTATCGCGTTGTTTATTGACAGCGAAAGTAACCGAATAGGTTTACATCAACCTGCGTGATATTTGCTAAATGTAGAGAGTCAATATGACCAGACGCGCTGACCGTTTGTTTCAGATCGTGCAAATTTTGCGGGGTAGACGACTGACGACGGCAGCGCTGTTGGCACAGCGGCTTGCGGTTTCTGAACGGACGATTTATCGCGATATTCGCGATCTGTCGTTATCCGGTGTGCCTGTCGAAGGTGAAGCGGGGAGCGGATACCGTTTAATGGCGGGTTTTGATCTGCCGCCCTTGATGCTTACCCATCGTGAATCGGAAGCACTGATGGTGGCTATACGGTTATTGAAAACCTGGGGCGGCGATTCGCTATCGCGCGAGCTTGAATCCGCCCAGGAAAAAGTGTTGGCTATTTTACCGGAAGAGAGCCGTCGTAAAGCGGAGCAGACACGGATTTACGCTCCGGATTTGGGTACATCTCCACATTCGCGCAGCGCGTTTGATCTTATCCATCAGGCTGTTTCGGCGCAGCAGGTGTTGGCGCTACATTATCGTGATGAAGCGGGGCATCTCTCTTCGCGGGATATACAACCTCTGGGATTGTTTTTCTGGGGAGAGCACTGGCTACTGGTTGCCTGGTGTGAGAGACGGGAAGACTATCGGTGTTTTCGCCTCGATCGCTGTTTACAAATTACTCCGCTTAACCGGCGATTTCGTGAAACAATCGACCGTTCTTTGCGTGATTTTTTGCGTAAAGTCGAGCACGAAAAAATGCCGTAAGATGTGATAGCGATACCTCCAACGCTTGTAAAACGGGTTGATTGGTCATCAGTTTGCCTGAAATAGCCTTCCTTACCTGGATATATAAGTTGCACAGAATCATTGCTAAAAGCCCGGCTTCGCGGGAAACTGCGCATAACCCTTTGTATTATTCAGGTACCTGTTGATTATGGCTATCATCCCCAAAAACTATGCGCGCCTGGAAAGCGGCTATCGTGAAAAAGCGCTGAAGCTGTTTCCGTGGGTGTGCGGACGTTGTTCTCGTGAGTTTGTGTATTCAAATCTGCGTGAGCTGACGGTGCATCATATCGATCATGACCACACCAATAACCCGGAAGACGGCAGCAACTGGGAGCTATTGTGCCTCTACTGCCACGATCACGAGCATTCTAAATATACCGAAGCCGATCAGTACGGTTCGACGGTCATTGCTGGGGAAGATGCGCAAAAAGATGTCGGCGAGGCGACTTATAACCCGTTTGCCGATCTGAAAGCGATGATGAACAAAAAGAAATAAGCAGGCTGCTGACAAAGTTGTTGGTGCTGTTGAATGTTAGGTTACGCTTCGCTCCACCCAACGGAATCCGCAATATAAATGAACTATTGGTTTTCGTAGGTCGGATGCAATCTGACATTTTTTCAGCCCCGGAGTTTGTCGCCAGCCCCAAACGTCCTGTAACGCATACATTGTCACTGGAATCCCGATCGCAAGGTTGGGATTTTTTTGTTTTTAAGTCCTGCCGATACTGGCGAGCAGAGTAGAATCAGCGGTAAGCCGGGGCAACCCGGTGAGGCGCAATGTTGCGGGGGCTTGATCCCCGGTGGCCTTGTCGCTGGAAAGAGAAAACCCCCGCACATTGCTCGGTATTCACCGGCAACATTACGGGGGCTAACTTGACCCTAGACAAGTTGAGGATAGCCGCGAACCGTTGCCATTGCAACAAAGGCGGCAATATGACGCTCACAGAGTTGAGCATTACTATCTGGCACGATCTGGCGGCACCAACGCTGGTCGGGATTGCGACAGGTCTGTTTTTAGGCTGGTGGCATCGCCGGAAGTAATGTGAAGTGGGCGCGACTCGCCGCCGGATGGCAGCATGCGCCCGAAACGGGCCAGAGGGCGACCTCTGGCCTTTTTTGCAGGTTTAGAAGTTGTAACCCACGACCAGGTAGCCGCCCCAGCCGGTAGATTTCGCGCTGAAATCGCCGTCGCCCCAGTTCAGTTTTGCGCCATTCTGCCACTGTCCGCCGTTATGGAAGTAACGCGCAACGACCGAGTAGTGCCAGTGATCGTAGTTCAGCGCCAGGATATGGCTGGAAGCGATGGAATTGCTGGTACGGTTTGGATCGTCGCCTAAATCAGATCCCCAGTCAAAGTTGGTAAAGCCGATATAGTTCAGTTTACCGCCCCACAGATCGGTGATGGGGACGAAGTATTTCACTTTGAAACGGTAGCCGTCCCATTCGTTTTCATTGGAAGCACCGTAGTTTTGCCACTGATATTTCGCATACACGTTCAGCGACAGGCCCATCGGCAGGCCGGTGTCGATATCGGTCCCCAGACCCATATACCACGTGCTCTGGCGGCTGGCTTTGTTATCGCCCATATCGTAGATGTAGTTGTTGGCGAAATACCACTCTTTAAACGGGCCGAAGCTCAGGTCTGCGCCGGTCAGCTTATCAATCGAGAAACGCGGTTCGATTTCCATGAACAGCGGAGAACCGTCGGACCAGATACCTTTATCGTTGCCGTTACCCCAATCAAAGGTTTTGGGAATATCGATATAGCCGTAGAAATCAAACCAGTCTTTTTTGGCAAAAGCTTCATATTCCAGATAGACGTCGTTGTTCAATTTTGGCGAGAAACGGGTATGGTAGCTGCCTACCACGTTTACGCTCTGGTGCCACCAGTCGGACAAATACTGCGGCTGATCATTTTCTGCTGCGTTAGCAGTAAAAGATGAGGTGAGCGCCAGCGCTGCGCTGACTGCGAGTAAAGTTTTTTTCATATGTATGCCACTGTTTGAAATCCCTTGCGGGAGTGAAAAGAACGCAATTTGCGTTTCTAAATATTTCGTGTTTCTGCGGAGCCTATTATAAAAATCATTGCTCACAAAAATATGTCTTGTTTCACATATCTATCATTTACGTAATCGATTGCGTTCACGTTTGCGCATTTTAGGCGCGGCGACAGTACTATCTTTCATGAATATTACCAATCCATGTCATAAATGACGGAAATGTCAGTAGGGCAACAAAAGTCGCGCGGGGGATGTTGCGGAACGCACAAAACGCTCCGCCAGAACGTTTATTGATTAACAGGTTGAATATCATGGATGCGAATGAAGCCTAACTGCGCCGGTGTGATCCCCTTCAACGGTAACGAAATATTGACATCACTGGGCGCCAGCAAACTGGTAGGGGCATTTACCAGAAGGCTCTGTGCATTCACCTCCTGATAGTTCTCCGTAGTGCCCTGAATTTGCCCGTACTCTACGGTAGCGCTGAATGCCGGCAGCGGATCGCGGGACTCGCCCTGAATGCGTAACGTTGCGTGAGCGCCGTCTGCGACAGGCGTAATCTCCAGCAACGTCATACGTAGCGTACCGATCTGGCTCTCCAGCCGGGCAGGCGTATTGGCGCCAGGCAACAAATAGACGCCGCGGGTTGACTCCGCATTCAGCTTATTTTGTTGGGTAATTTTTACCGTTTCCTGATTCAGTTGGGTCATCTCTTTATTCAGGGTGCTAATGCTTTGATGCATCTGGCGAACTTCGCTCTGCGGCGCGCAGGCGGTCAGGCTCAAGAGACTTCCCACCAGGAGAATTCTTAGGTAACGTCTTGTCATGTCGAGCATTTCCTTCATGGTTCGATAGCGTAATGGTAGTGCGCTATACGCACAAAGGCACCGATCCTTTATCTCAAAAGCGCTCCGCCTTTGTTGTCGCGCCAGTTCAGGGTAAAATAACATTTCCTAAATCATCTGGTCAGGACGCCGTATGCATTGCCCATTTTGTTTCGCCGTAGATACCAAAGTCATTGACTCTCGTCTTGTAGGCGAGGGCTCGTCCGTGCGCCGCCGTCGGCAGTGTCTGGTGTGTAATGAACGCTTTACGACCTTTGAAGTGGCTGAACTGGTCATGCCGCGCGTGATAAAAAGCAACGATGTGCGCGAACCCTTTAATGAGGATAAGCTGCGTAGCGGCATGTTGAGAGCGCTGGAAAAAAGACCCGTCAGCGCAGATGATGTTGAAATGGCATTGAACCATATTAAGTCACAATTACGTGCCACTGGGGAGCGTGAAGTTCCCAGCAAGATGATTGGCAACCTGGTCATGGAGCAGCTGAAAAAACTCGATAAAGTCGCGTATATTCGCTTTGCCTCCGTCTATCGCAGTTTCGAAGATATCAAAGACTTTGGCGAAGAAATCGCTCGCCTACAGGACTAAGCCATGCAGGATGAGTTTTACATGGCGCGGGCGCTAAAACTGGCGCAGCGTGGACGTTTCACCACTCACCCGAACCCTAATGTCGGCTGTGTCATTGTTAACAATGGCGATATCGTCGGCGAAGGTTATCACCATCGCGCCGGAGAGCCGCACGCCGAGGTCCATGCGCTGCGGATGGCGGGCGCAAAAGCCAAAGGCGCAACCGCCTATGTCACGCTTGAACCCTGTAGCCATCATGGGCGAACGCCGCCATGTTGTGATGCGCTGATTGCGGCCGGCGTCGCGCGCGTGGTCGCCGCGATGCAGGACCCGAACCCACAGGTCGCCGGGCGCGGGCTGTATCGCCTGCAACAGGCGGGTATTGCGGTCAGCCACGGGTTAATGATGAGTGAAGCGGAGGCGCTCAATAAAGGCTTCCTCAAGCGGATGCGTACCGGATTCCCTTATCTTCAGCTTAAACTGGGCGCCTCCGTCGACGGACGGACGGCGATGGCCAGCGGCGAAAGCCAGTGGATCACCTCGCCGCAGGCCCGGCGTGACGTTCAGCGCTTGCGTGCGCAAAGCCACGCTATCTTAACCAGTAGCGCGACGGTATTGGCTGACGATCCGGCCTTGACGGTGCGTTGGGCGGAGTTAGACGCCTCTACGCAGGCGTCTTACCCGCAGGAAAATCTGCGCCAGCCGGTGCGAATTGTTATCGACAGCCAAAACCGGGTAACGCCTGCGCATCGTATTGTGCAGCAGCCTGGCGAAACGTGGATTGCGCGTACCCAGGAAGATAGCCGCGCGTGGCCCGATTCGGTTCGTACTATCAGCGTGCCGGCGCACAACGGACATTTGGATCTGGTTGTGCTGATGATGCAGTTAGGCAGGCAGCAGATTAATAGCATATGGGTTGAAGCCGGACCGGGACTGGCAGGCGCGTTGTTGCAAGCCGGGCTGGTGGATGAACTGATTGTCTATGTCGCGCCTAAATTGTTGGGAACCCAGGCGCGGGGATTATGCGAATTGCCGGGGCTTGAGAAGCTCGCCGACGCGCCGCAATTTACCTTCAGCGAAATACGTCATGTCGGCCCGGATGTTTGCCTGCATATGGTGAGCGCATGAGTTCTCCCGTCGAAAGGGGAGCAGCGCTCAAATTATTATGATAAAATCCGCCCCCCTGCGGGGCCAAATGAACCCTGGAAGAGAGAATATGAACATTATTAAAGCTAACGTTGCAGCCCCTGACGCTCGTGTCGCCATCACTATTGCGCGTTTCAATCAGTTTATCAACGACAGCCTGCTGGATGGCGCGGTTGATGCCCTGACGCGTATTGGTCAGGTAAAAGATGATAATATTACCGTAGTGTGGGTGCCTGGCGCCTATGAACTGCCGCTGGCGACCGAAGCGCTGGCGAAAAGCGGTAAATACGACGCCGTGGTTGCGCTGGGAACCGTGATTCGCGGGGGGACTGCGCACTTTGAATATGTGGCAGGCGGCGCCAGTAATGGCCTGGCAAGCGTTGCCCAGGACAGCGGCGTGCCGGTAGCCTTTGGTGTTCTGACCACCGAGAGTATTGAACAAGCCATCGAACGTGCTGGTACAAAAGCCGGTAATAAAGGCGCAGAAGCTGCGCTGACCGCGCTTGAAATGATTAATGTATTGAAAGCCATTAAGGCCTGATTTTTTGTAAGGGGAATTCCGTGAAACCTGCTGCTCGTCGCCGCGCCCGTGAGTGTGCCGTCCAGGCGCTTTACTCCTGGCAGTTGTCCCAGAACGACATCGCTGATGTTGAATACCAGTTCCTGGCGGAACAGGACGTAAAAGACGTCGACGTTCTCTATTTCCGTGAACTGCTATCCGGGGTGGCGACTAACAGCGCGTACCTGGATGGTTTAATGAAACCGTATCTGTCCCGCCTGCTTGAAGAGCTGGGACAGGTTGAAAAAGCCGTGCTGCGTATTGCGTTGTTTGAGCTGTCAAAACGCAGCGATGTGCCTTATAAAGTGGCCATCAACGAAGCGATTGAACTGGCGAAAACCTTTGGCGCTGAAGACAGCCACAAATTCGTCAACGGCGTACTGGATAAAGCAGCTCCGGTGATTCGTCCCAACAAAAAGTGATTCACAGGCCGGAAAGATAGCGGGCGCTCGATACCCGCCGTCTCCGGCCTTTTCTTTTTTTCTGCTGAGGCATAACGTATGGCATGTGGCGAGTTTTCCCTGATTGCCCGTTATTTTGACCGTGTAAGAAGCTCTCGTCTTGATGTTGAAACCGGTATTGGCGACGATTGCGCGCTCCTGAATATTCCTGAAAAGCAGACCCTTGCGATCAGTACCGATACGCTGGTGGCGGGCATCCATTTCTTACCTGATATCGATCCTGCCGATCTGGCGTATAAAGCGCTGGCGGTGAATTTAAGCGATCTGGCCGCGATGGGCGCCGATCCGGCATGGTTAACGCTGGCGCTCACGCTTCCTGATGTCGATGAGGCGTGGCTTGCTGCGTTCAGCGACAGCCTGTTTGAACAACTGGATTACTACGACATGCAGCTCATTGGCGGCGATACCACGCGCGGCCCGCTGTCGATGACGCTGGGAATCCACGGTTATATCCCGGCAGGGCGCGCGCTCAAGCGATCTGGCGCGAAGCCGGGCGACTGGATTTATGTCACCGGTACGCCGGGCGACAGCGCTGCCGGGCTGGCGGTTTTGCAAAACCGGCTACAGGTGTCGGAGGAGACCGATGCTCACTATTTAATTCAACGGCATTTACGCCCGACGCCGCGTATTTTACACGGCCAGGCGCTGCGTGACATCGCCAGCGCGGCTATCGATCTTTCCGATGGTCTGATTTCCGATCTGGGGCATATCGTCAAGGCCAGCGGCTGTGGGGCAAGAGTGGATGTTGATGCGTTGCCAAAATCCGATGCGATGATGCGCCATGTTGATGACGGGCAGGCGCTGCGTTGGGCGCTTTCCGGCGGCGAAGACTATGAGCTGTGCTTTACGGTGCCGGAACTGAACCGTGGCGCGCTGGATGTCGCCATTGGTCAACTGGGTGTTCCCTTTACCTGCATAGGCCAAATGAGCGCAGATATTGAAGGGCTGAATTTTGTACGTGACGGAATGCCTGTCACCTTCGACTGGAAAGGATATGACCATTTTGCCACGCCATAAAGATGTTGCGAAAAGCCGCCTGAATTTGCGCAATCCGTGGCATCTGCTCGCTACCGGCTTTGGCAGCGGGCTGAGCCCCGTGGTGCCGGGCACGATGGGCTCGCTGGCGGCGATCCCCTTCTGGTATCTGATGACGTTTCTGCCGTGGCAGCTTTATTCGCTGGTCGTGATGTTTGGGATCTGCATTGGCGTTTATCTTTGCCATCAGACGGCGAAAGATATGGGCGTACACGACCACGGCAGTATTGTCTGGGATGAATTTATCGGTATGTGGATAACGCTAATGGCGTTGCCGACGACGGACTGGCAGTGGGTGGCTGCCGGGTTCGTTATTTTCCGCATTCTGGATATGTGGAAACCCTGGCCGATCCGTTGGTTTGATCGCAACGTGCACGGCGGCATGGGGATTATGATCGATGATATCGTCGCCGGGGTGATATCCGCCGGCATACTGTATTTTATCGGTCATCACTGGCCGCTCGGTATTATTTAAAGGGGTTGCCGGATGGCGGCGTAAACGCCTTATCCGGCCTATCCCCGAACAATATGTCGATTTCGCAGGCCCGATAAGCGCCGCGCCATCGGGCAATGGCAGATTATTTAAATCCCACCACCGGATGCTGTTTGTACGGCATTTCGAGTTCAGCAATCTGCTCCGGTTTGAGCGTTAAATCAACGGCATTCAGCAACTCATCTAACTGCTCTTCACGCGAAGCGCCGATAATCGGCGCGGCGACGCCTCGTTTACTGAGCAGCCAGGCTAGCGCGACCTGCGCTCGCGTTGCGCCAAGCGCCTCGCTGACGCCAGCCAGCCGTTCCGCTATTTGCGCATCATTTTTATCGCTTTCAGCGTATAAATTTTTGCCCACGTCATCCGAGACCAGCCGGGCCGTGGTTTCTCCCCAGGGGCGAGTTAAGCGCCCGCGCGCCAGCGGGCTCCACGGAATCACGGCGACGCCTTCCTGCCAGCACAGCGGTAGCATCTCACGCTCTTCCTCGCGGTAGATCAGGTTATAGTGATCCTGCATGGTGACAAACGGCGCCCAGCCGTGTTGTTTTTGTAGCGCCAGCGCCTGGGCAAATTGTGAGGCGTGCATTGAGGAAGCGCCGATATAGCGGGCTTTACCCGCCTTCACCACGTCGTTTAGCGCTTCCAGAGTTTCTTCTATCGGCGTGGTGTAATCCCAGCGGTGGATTTGCAGGATATCGACATACTCCATTCCCAGACGGGTGAGGCTATCGTCAATAGAGCGCAGGATTTGCGCGCGGGACAATCCTTCCGGCAGATCGCCGACGCGATGGAAGACTTTCGTCGCTACCACCACCTCGTCGCGCCGGGCGAAATCACGCAGCGCGCGGCCGACAATCTCTTCGCTGCTGCCGTCGGAATAGCTGTTGGCGGTATCAAAAAAGTTAATGCCGCCCTCAAGGGCGCGCTTGATGATGGGACGGCTGCTCTCTTCGGGAAGCGTCCAGGCGTGATTGCCGCGACTCGGCTCGCCGAATGTCATACAGCCCAGACAAAGGCGGGACACCCGAAGATCTGTATTTCCTAACGTGTTGTATTGCATGACTCCGCTCCTGTTATACCCGTCACTCTTCAAGCATAGCAGGAGCAAAGAGGGGATTATGCCTGCCAGGCCTTGATTTTGGCTTCAATGCCTGCGGCGTCGAGCCCCAGTTCCGCGCGGGCTTCTTCCTGCGTTCCTTGCGGGATAAATAAATCCGGAAGACCGATATTCAGCACAGGTACAGGTTTACGATGGGCCATTAGCACTTCGTTTACGCCGCTGCCAGCGCCGCCCATAATGGCGTTTTCTTCCAGCGTCACCAGCGCGTCATGCTGCGCGGCCATCTCCAGAATTAACGTGTCGTCCAGCGGCTTAACAAAGCGCATGTCGACCAGCGTGGCGTTCAGCGCTTCGGCGACTTTCGCCGCCTCAGGCATTAAGGTGCCAAAGTTCAGAATCGCCAGTTTTTCGCCATGACGCTTCACAAGGCCTTTACCAATAGGCAGTTTTTCCAGCGGGGTTAGCGCCACGCCCTGCGCATTACCGCGTGGATAACGTACTGCCGTCGGGCCGTCGTTATAGTGATACCCGGTAAATAACATCTGGCGACATTCGTTTTCGTCGCTTGGCGTCATGATCACCATATCCGGGATGCAGCGCAGATAGGAGAGATCGAACGCGCCCTGGTGCGTTTGTCCATCCGCGCCAACGATACCGGCGCGATCGATGGCGAACATGACCGGCAGTTTCTGGATAGCGACGTCATGGATAACCTGATCGTAGGCGCGTTGCAGGAAAGTAGAGTAGATCGCCACGACGGGCTTATAGCCGCCAATCGCCAGGCCTGCGGCGAAGGTGACGGCATGCTGCTCGGCGATGGCGACGTCAAAATAGCGATCCGGGAATTTACGTGAAAATTCCACCATGCCGGAACCTTCGCGCATTGCCGGGGTGATCGCCATCAGCTTGCTGTCTTTGGCGGCGGTTTCACACAGCCAGTCACCGAAGATTTTTGAATAACCTGGCAGACCGCCGCTGCTTTTCGGCAAACATCCGCTGGAAGGATCAAATTTAGGCACCGCATGGAAAGTGATCGGATCTTTTTCCGCGGGCTCATAGCCGCGGCCTTTCTTGGTCATGATATGCAGGAACTGCGGGCCTTTCAGGTCGCGCATGTTCTTCAATGTGCTGATAAGCCCCATGACATCGTGACCATCGACCGGCCCGATGTAGTTAAAGCCCAGCTCTTCGAACAGGGTTCCCGGCACAACCATGCCTTTAATATGTTCTTCGGTACGCTTGAGCAGTTCTTTAATTGGCGGTACGCCGGAGAAGACCTTTTTTCCGCCTTCGCGCAGAGAAGAGTAAAGCTTACCGGAAAGTAGCTGCGCCAGATGGTTGTTGAGCGCGCCGACGTTTTCCGAAATCGACATTTCATTGTCGTTCAGAATGACCAGCATGTCGGGCCGGATATCGCCTGCGTGATTCATTGCTTCAAACGCCATACCGGCGGTGATGGCGCCGTCGCCAATCACACAGACGGTGTGGCGATCTTTGCCTTCTTTCTCCGCCGCCACGGCAATACCGATACCGGCGCTGATGGAGGTGGAGGAATGCCCAACGCTCAGCACATCGTATTCACTTTCCCCGCGCCACGGGAACGGATGCAGACCGCCTTTCTGGCGAATGGTGCCGATTTTGTCGCGACGACCGGTAAGGATTTTATGTGGATAAGCCTGGTGTCCAACATCCCAGATTAGCTGGTCAAACGGGGTGTTGTAGACATAATGCAGCGCCACGGTAAGTTCTACCGTGCCCAGCCCGGAAGCGAAATGCCCGCTGGAACGGCTTACGCTGTCGAGTAAGTAGCGGCGTAGCTCGTCGCAGAGTTTCGGCAGACTCTCTTTCGGTAACAGTCGTAACTCCTGGGTGGAGTCGACCAATGCCAGGGTAGGGTATTTGGCTATATCAAAACTCATCGCAAGCTCATTGGATATGGGGTTTATTTATCACGCTGGATTATGTAGTTCGCTAGCGCTTCCAGTGCCGAGGTGTCCAGTGATTGCGCGGCCAGCTGATGTAACGACTGACGGGCGTCCTCTATCAGGTCCCGGGCTTTATTCCGGGCTTGCTCAAGACCCAGAAGTGCAGGGTAGGTACTTTTGCCAAGCTGCTGGTCTGCGCCCTGACGTTTACCTAACGTTGCAGTATCGCCCACCACATCCAGAATGTCATCCTGAACCTGGAAGGCAAGGCCGATACTCTCTGCATAGCGGTCAAGTATCGGCAGAGTATTCCGTCCTTTATCGCCCGCGCTCAACGCGCCAAGTCTAACGGCGGCGCGAATGAGCGCGCCGGTCTTATGGCGATGAATGCGTTCCAGCGCGTCCAGAGTGATCCGCTGGCCTTCTGCCGCCAGATCCAATGCCTGACCGCCGCACATACCGGCGATACCGCTGGCGTTTGCCAGTTCGGCGATCATCGCGATACGATCGCGATCGGCGACTTCCGGCATCGGCGCGTCGCTGATAATGGCAAACGCCAGCGTTTGCAACGCGTCTCCCGCCAGGATTGCGTTGGCTTCGCCAAATTTAATATGGCAAGTCGGCAGGCCGCGACGCAAATCGTCATCGTCCATTGCTGGCAGGTCGTCATGGATCAGCGAATAGGCATGAATGCATTCGACCGCCGCAGCTGGCGCATCCAGCGTTGCCGTACTGACGCCAAACATTTGACCGGTGGCGTAAACCAGAAATGGCCGCAGGCGTTTACCGCCTAATAATGCGCCATACTGCATGGCTTCGACCACGGGAGTGTTCTGAAAGGGCAGTGGCGCGATAAAACGGCTCAGCGCCTGATTCGCTTGCGTTACGCAAGCCTGTAGCTGCTGCGTAAAGTCCATTTACTCATTATCCGCGATAAAAGGCTCAGGTGAAGCCTCTTCATTATCAGACAGCAAAATTTGCACGCGCTGTTCCGCCTGCTGCAGTTTTGCCTGCCCCTGACGCGCCAGTTGTACGCCGCGCTCGAATTCATTCAGCGCGTCTTCCAGCGGCAAATCGCCGCTTTCCAGGCGGGTAACAATATGTTCCAGCTCGCTCAGCGCAGTTTCAAAGCTGGCGGGCGCCTCATTTTTCTTCGGCATGATGACTGTTTGACTCTCTGTAATGGCAGCACAAGTCTATGGTAACGGACTCGCACTGATAAGCAAATAACGCGCAATGGTAAGGGGAAATGCGCAAGATGTCCGTGATGGTGATATACTTCCGCGCCTGGATGCAGCCGTAGGTATGGGCTGCTGTACTATTTCTCCACGACAAGCCTTAGATAGCTTGCTAAAGAACCATTGCCGCCATGAAGTTTATCATTAAATTGTTCCCGGAAATCACTATCAAAAGCCAATCTGTGCGTTTGCGCTTTATAAAAATTTTAACCGGGAACATCCGTAACGTTTTAAAGCACTACGATGAGACCCTCGCGGTTGTCCGTCACTGGGATAACATTGAAGTTCGCGCCAAAGATGAAAACCAGCGTCTGGCGATTCGCGACGCGCTGACCCGCATCCCGGGGATTCACCATATTCTTGAAGTCGAAGATGTGCCGTTCACCGATATGCACGACATTTTCGAGAAAGCGTTGGCGCAGTATCGCGAACAGCTTGAAGGCAAAACCTTCTGCGTGCGGGTAAAACGTCGCGGTAAGCATGAGTTTAGCTCCATTGAAGTGGAGCGCTATGTTGGCGGCGGATTAAATCAGCATATTGAATCGGCGCGCGTGAAGCTCACTAACCCGGATGTGACGGTGCATCTGGAAGTGGAAGATGATCGCCTGCTGCTGATCAAAGGGCGTTATGAAGGTATTGGCGGTTTCCCGATTGGCACCCAGGAAGACGTGCTGTCGCTGATCTCCGGCGGTTTTGACTCCGGCGTCTCCAGCTATATGCTGATGCGTCGCGGCTGTCGCGTACACTACTGCTTCTTTAACCTCGGCGGCGCGGCGCATGAAATCGGCGTTCGCCAGGTGGCGCATTACCTGTGGAACCGCTTTGGCAGCTCCCATCGCGTGCGTTTTGTGGCGATTAACTTTGAACCAGTGGTCGGCGAGATTCTGGAGAAAGTCGACGACGGCCAGATGGGCGTGGTGCTCAAACGTATGATGGTACGCGCGGCGTCGAAAGTGGCGGAACGTTACGGCGTACAGGCGCTGGTGACCGGCGAAGCGCTGGGCCAGGTGTCCAGCCAGACGCTAACCAACTTGCGCTTGATCGATAACGTGTCTGACACGCTGATCCTGCGCCCGCTGATCTCTTACGATAAAGAGCACATTATCAACCTGGCGCGCCAGATTGGTACGGAAGATTTTGCCCGTACGATGCCGGAATACTGTGGCGTGATTTCAAAAAGTCCGACGGTGAAAGCCATTAAAGCGAAAATTGAAGCCGAAGAAGAAAATTTCGACTTCAGTATTCTCGATAAGGTGGTAGAAGAAGCGAACAACGTCGATATTCGTGAAATCGCCCAGCAGACCCAGCAGGAGGTGGTGGAAGTTGAAACCGTGAGCGGTTTTGGCGCCAACGATGTGATTCTGGATATCCGTTCTGTCGATGAGCAGGATGACAAGCCGCTGAAAGTGGAAGGCGTCGACGTCGTTTCGCTGCCTTTCTACAAGCTGAGCACTAAATTTGGCGACCTCGATCAGAGCAAAACCTGGCTGCTATGGTGCGAACGCGGCGTAATGAGTCGCCTGCAGGCGCTCTATCTGCGCGAGCAGGGGTTTGCCAATGTGAAGGTGTATCGCCCGTAATTCCTTTGCCGGGTGGCGGCTATGTCCTACCCGGCCTACCGTTTTATTTCTGCCCCAACCGTTTTGCAATGCGCTCCAGCTTCATCATCAGCAGCAGCGTAATGGCCACCAGCACAATGGTCAGCGCCGCGCCGTCGGCGATATTTCCACGGTCGGTCAGGCTAAAGATAGCTACCGGCAGCGTCGTCCAGCCCGGTGGATAAATCATCACCGTCGCGCCCAACTCCCCCATGGAGAGCGATAAACTCAGCGCCAGCGCTGACACCATCCACGGCATCAATAACGGCAACGTCACGTGACGCAGACGATACCAGGGCGATGCCCCCAGACTCGACGCGACGTTTTCAATATCGGCGGAAATGCGCGCCAGTCCGGTCGACACGTTACTGAAGGTAAAGGCGGAAATCAGCACAAAGTGCGCTGTCAGCACAATCCATAGGGTGCCGTTCATTTGCAATGGCCCCTGGCTGAAAGCAACCAGAATGCCCAGGCCCACGGACACTGACGGAATCGCACTCGGCAGATAGAACACCATACTTAACCATTTCTGCGTTTTCACCCCATATTGACGCAACGCCAGCGCCGCCCAAACGCCGCAAAGCAGCGCAAACAGGCTGGCGCAAAAGCCAATCGTGAGGCTGGCAAGTAGGGCATCCCATGCCGCACCGTGCAGAGCGTTAACAAAGTGGTTCAGCGTGAAGCCACTCGGCAGAATACCGTTCCACTGCTGGCTAAGGCTGGACATCAGAATCACCGCCAGCGGCAGGAAAAAGAACACGATAAACAGTACGCTAGCCACAACGCCCGCCGCTGCGCGTCCTTTAGGTGACCAAATTAGCATGGCTGGCTCCTTACGCCGGTACGCGATGCCGCCAGGCGATAGAGGGAGAACAGCCCCAGCGACAAGACAATGTTAATCAACGCAATCATGCAGGCGACCGTATAGTCGGACTCCAGAATCGCTTTGCTGTAAACCATCATCGGCAGGGTGTTAACCCCTTTCGCGCCAATAAACAGTACGATGCCGAACTCGTTAGTGGTCAACAGCAGGCACAGGCTGCCACCAGCCATCAGCGCCGGTAGCGCCGCCGGGAAAATCACCTGCCCAATCACCCGTAACGGGTGTGCCCCCAGAATGCTGGCTGCCTCTAGCTGGCTTTTATCAATTTGCCGCAGCGCGGCCATCAGTGGCCGCATCACCAGCGGAGTGAACACCGTGATCTCCGCCAGAATGACACCCTGCATCGAGTAGAGAAAATCCACCGGCGGTAGCTCAAAGGCAAACAGGCTCATCAGCGCACCGTTGAGCAGACCCGCTGACCCATAAATAAAGGTGAACGCCAGCGTAATCAGGAAGGTCGGCAGCGCAATAAAAGTATCGACGACCCGACCAATCAACTCGCTGCCGGGGAAAGGAATAAACACCAGAATCAGCGACATCACGCTGCCCAGCAGCAGGCAACCGGCGGTGGCGAAAAAGGCGATTTGCAACGTGTTCAGCAACGCGCCGACAAAGCGTTTCGAGTCGACCACCTGGCGGAAGGTCTCGAGCCCGATCTCGCCATTGGCACCGCGTAGCGCCTGTTCAACGATGAGCGACAGAGGCCAGAAAAACAGCGTCGCCAGCACCAGCAACGGGAGCAACAGCCACAGCAGCGGGCGTAGGTTAAGCGCCGGTTTTTCCAGAGGTAAAATGAGTGACATGGTTATACCTCAATCAGGACCGCATCATCCGGTTCGAACCACAGCGCCAGCTTGTCGCCCACGCGCGGCAGCGGATTGACATGTGTCAACACCATCCGCACCGTTTCGCCAGCAACGTCACACAACAGATGGGTTAAATCGCCTTGCCAGTGCACCGATTGCAGTGTGGCGTTGAAGCGGTTGCTGTAGGCCGAACGCGGCGTCAGGCTGAGGTGCTGAGGACGAATGCACAGCAGTTTGTTGTAACCGTGGTGGCTGCCCTGGCTGAACGCGCGAATCACCGCACCGCCGCAACTGACGTCCACCAGCCCCGGAACCTCCGTTATCCCCAGCGCGATGGCGGAGAGAATATTGGCGCGACCTAAGAATTCGGCGGCAAAACGATTGGGCGGATGGTGATATAACGCGCGGGTTTCGCCGTGAGCAATCAGCGAGCCATCCTTCATAATGCCGATTTTATCGGCCAGGGTGAGCGCTTCCGTTTGATCGTGGGTGACGTAGAGAATAGTGAGTTCCGGCAGCTCACGGTGAAGACGGGCGATTTCTTCCACCATATTATGACGAATCTGTGCGTCCAGCGCTGACAGTGGTTCATCCAGCAACAGCACGCGCGGGCGCACGGCAATCGCGCGGGCGATGGCCACGCGTTGCTGCTGGCCGCCGGAAAGTTGATGCGGATAACGGGTGGCGTAATCACTCATGCCAACTGTCTTCAGCGCCTGCGTGACACGCTCATTAATTAGCGCCTTTGGCTGCTTCTGCGCACGCAGACCAAAAGCGACGTTGTCTTCCACTTTCAGATGCGGGAACAAGGCGTAGTTCTGCACCACCATCGCCAACCCGCGTTTATAGGGTGGCAGATGGGTGACGTCCGTATCGCCAATCAGGATACGACCGCCTGCAGGCTGCACAAAGCCCGCCACCGCACGCAGCACCGTCGTTTTTCCAGATCCTGATGGGCCAATCAGCGCCAGCACTTCGCCAGGTTCAATCGTCAAAGAGAGCGGTTTAAGCACCACGTTGCCGTGATACGCAACGCGCAGCGAGTCGAGGACTATCCCCGATGTCCCCTGCGATGCAGGGGCGTGAGCGGCAGTCGTTTTCATCAGCATCAGGCTTACTCGCTTTCGGTCACTTTGTGCCAACGGCTAATATCTGCCGACAGCGAAACGGCTACGTCATCCCAATTTGGCTGCCAGCTCTGCACGCCTTCTAACGCGGCAGTGGCGGCCTTGTAATGTTCGTCGCTCGGCGTCACGTCGCTGCGTACCGGCATTCCCCAGGAGAGTTCGCTGACGCGAGTCTGCGCTTCTTTACTCAGCAGGAAGTTAATCAGCTTTTTACCATTTTCACTCTGCGGCGCCCCCTGGACCAGGCCAATGACATAAGGGATGGCCAGCGCGCTGCGCTCGCCTTTGTCGTTGGCCGGCCAGAAGATTTTCACGTTCGGGTTACGTTCCATCTGCGCGAGGTTCATTTGCAGGTCGCCGTTAGCGACGTAGATTTCACCTTTATTAACCAGCGCGGTTAGCTTGCCGGTAGAGGCAGATGGCCCGACGTTATTGGCCTGCAGCTTGCCGAGATACGCAAAACCGGCATCTTTACTGCCGAAGCTGTGGAAAGCCTGCAGCATTACCGCCGTGCCGTCAGCGGCCTGACCTGGCGTGGAATACTGGAGTTTATTTTTGAATTTACCGTCAAGCAGATCCTGCCAGCTCGCCGGGGCAGTTTTCAGCAGCTTGCTGTTGTAGATAAAGCTCAGATAATTCTTTACCAGCGGCGAATAAAGGTTGTTGGCATCGGGGATAGCCGAGGCGGCGTCGGTGTTAAAGTTCGCCAGCAGCTTTTCGGCGGCGGCGCGCTGAATGAATGGCGGCGCGGTTACCAGCACGTCGGCCTGTGGATTCGTACGCTCTTTTGCCAGACGTTCCACTACCACGCCACCACCGCCTTCAACATAGCGTACGGTAATGCCGGTCGCTTTGGTGAACGCGTCAAACTGCACCTGGTACCAGCTGTTATCGCCATCGTGCAGCCCGTCGATGGAGTACACCGTGACCACTGATTCCGCCCATGACGGGGCGCTGGCGAGAGCGAAGACAGACAGCAGAGCAAGTCGGGAAAGTTTCATCGTAATAGCCTCATAGCGTACGTTGCATTTTCTGGCCTATACCAAGTTTGCTTTTTACGCTAAACGGCTTATATGACAAAACGATGAAAGAGAAATAAATCAGTCCACGCCGGAGGATGCTGCGCTTATCCGGATAGCCGTGAGACGATACGATTGACAGGCCGGATAAGGCTCGCAGCCAACATCCGGCGCACCCGCTAGTGGGTATCTACCTCAATGCGCAGGCTGTCGTGACGCCAGTATTCGATATCCAGATCCAGCACTCGCCCGTGTTGATCGTAGTTCAGACGGCGCAGCAACAGCGCCGGGCGTCCTTCCATAACTCCCAGCGCCTGTGCGGCCTGCGCAGGCATGGCGGTGGGGTAGAACGACAGATGCATGCTGGTATAGACGAGGTTGTAGTACGACTCGTATACCTCGGTCAGGCTGCCGTTGAGATCGTACTGCAGCAGCTCAGGCACGCGGGCGGGCAAACAATGGTTTTCGCAGTAGCACACGGCGCGGCCATCGGCGTAACGCAGACGGGTCAGCAGATAGATTTGATCAAACGGCTGGAGCTGGAGGGGCTCCATGACCTCGACAGGCACGGTGGTTAACACGCCGCTCAGTAGCGCGGTTTTTTGGCTCCCGCCCCTGCTCGCGGCAAAGCTTATGGAAGTTGGTGTTCTGGGTCGGATCCAGCCACAGGCGTTCCGGCGTAACGAACCAACCGCGACGATCGGCGCGCCAGATAAGCCCACTGGACTCCAGCTGCGCCAGGCTTTCGCGAATAGTAATGCGCGTGGTGTTGAAGATCGCGCACAGTTCGCGTTCAGACGGCAGTTTATCACCGCTTTTCAACGCACCGCTCTGAATACGCGCCTGAAGCTGCGCCTTGATCAACAGGTACTGCGGGATATCGCCCGGGATAGATTTCATGCTTACTCGCTTCCGTTTTACCTGCCGCCATTATACAAGCAGAGATGAATTTTTTGTTGCAGCGCGATTTTCTCTTTGACCCATCGCGGCAAAGATCGTCATGATAAATGCAATCTGGTATAGACCAAAGGTAAATAACATGACTTCGCGTAACTATCTGTTGCTGACTCCTGGCCCGCTCACCACCTCTCGTACCGTGAAAGAAGCGATGTTGTTCGATAGCTGTACCTGGGATGATGATTACAATATCGGCGTGGTGGAACAGATCCGCCAGCAGCTAACCGCACTGGCAACGGCCTCCGAAGGCTACACCTCCGTACTGCTGCAAGGCAGCGGCAGCTATGCTGTGGAAGCCGTACTGGGCAGCGCATTGGGGCCGCAGGATAAGGTGCTGATCGTCAGCAACGGTGCATACGGCGCACGAATGGTCGAGATGGCCGGCCTTATGGGTATCGCCCATCACGCTTACGACTGCGGCGAAGTTGCGCGCCCGGATGTGCAGGCGATCGACGCGATCCTCAACGTCGACCCGACGATCAGCCATATCGCCATGGTGCATAGCGAAACAACCACCGGGATGCTCAACCCCATTGATGAGGTGGGCGCTCTGGCGCATCGCTATGGCAAAACCTACATCGTTGACGCCATGAGCAGCTTCGGCGGCATCCCCATGGATATTGCAGCATTACATATCGACTATCTGATCAGCTCCGCCAATAAATGCATTCAGGGCGTGCCGGGTTTTGCCTTTGTGATTGCCCGCGAGCAAAAACTGGCCGCGTGCAAAGGGCGTTCCCGCTCGCTGTCGTTAGATCTCTACGCCCAGTGGCGCTGCATGGAGGATAACCACGGCAAATGGCGTTTTACTTCGCCCACACATACCGTCCTGGCGTTTGCACAGGCGCTGAAAGAGCTGGCGAAAGAAGGTGGCGTGGCGGCACGTCATCAACGCTATCAGCAAAATCAGCGCAGCCTGGTGGCCGGAATGCGGGCGCTGGGCTTTAACACGCTGCTGGATGACGAACTTCATTCGCCCATTATCACCGCCTTTTATTCACCGGAAGACCCGCAGTATCGCTTTAGCGAATTTTATCGCCGCCTCAAAGAGCAGGGCTTTGTTATCTATCCAGGCAAAGTGTCGCAAAGTGACTGCTTCCGCATCGGCAACATTGGCGAAGTATATGCCGCCGATATCACTGCCCTGCTGACCGCCATTCGTACCGCCATGTACTGGACGAAATAAGGAACCATGATGAACCGTATTCACGCTGTTATTCTCGACTGGGCGGGCACCACCGTCGATTTTGGCTCCTTCGCGCCGACGCAAATTTTCGTCGAGGCGTTCCGTCAGGCATTTGATGTGGAGATCACCCTCGCCGAAGCACGCGTGCCAATGGGGCTGGGTAAATGGCAACACATTGAAGCGCTGGGAAAATTACCTGCTGTTGACGCGCGCTGGCAGGCAAAGTTTGGCCGCGCCATGAGCGCAGCAGATATTGATGCCATCTACGCCGCTTTCATGCCGTTACAGATTGCTAAAGTTGTCGATTTTTCTTCTCCTATTGCCGGAGTTATCGACACGATCGCGACGCTACGAGCCGAGGGTATCAAGATAGGCTCCTGCTCCGGTTACCCACGAGCGGTGATGGAGCGCCTGGTTCCCGCCGCCGCCGGGCATGGTTATTGTCCGGATCATTGGGTGGCAACGGACGACCTGGCCGCGGGTGGTCGTCCGGGGCCGTGGATGGCGCTGCAAAACGTGATTGCGCTGGGCATTGATGCGGTCGCGCACTGTGTGAAGGTAGATGATGCCGCGCCGGGCATTAGCGAGGGGCTTAACGCGGGGATGTGGACGGTGGGGCTGGCGGTATCGGGTAACGAATTCGGCGCAACATGGGACGCCTATCAGACAATGTCGAAAGAGGACGTTGCGGTCCGCCGCGAGCACGCGGCCAGCAAGCTGTACGCCGCCGGGGCGCATTACGTGGTGGATTCACTGGCGGATTTACCTGGGGTGATTGCGCATATTAATGCGCGTCTGGCGCAGGGCGAACGCCCGTAAAATAACTGCCGGATGGCGCTGTCGCTTATCCGGCCTACAGACTGTACCGTTTTGTAGGCCGGATAAGGTGTTTACGCCGCCATCCGGTAATCATTCTTATTCGTAGTAGTTATAAATCCCCGCCGCCATCACCAGTTGCGAAGCCACTTCATGCGCTTTTTCACGACCAACCAACAGGTCGATGATTTTCAAACCAAAATCGATAGCGGTACCTGGTCCCTGGCTGGTTAATAATTTTACCCGCGCATCCCACACCACACGCTTATCCTGCCACTGTTCGGCGGGGATCTTATCTTTCAGCGCCGGAAAACCGGTCATATTGCCGATAGGGAAGATATCGTGCGGCACGAGCACTGTGGCGGCTGCGGCGCAAATGGCTGCGACAATGCGCCCGGAGCGGTGAAACTGTTTTACGGTTTCGACCAGCAGCGGGCTGTCGCGAAAGCACTCGGCGCCTTTAATTCCGCCGGGCAACACGATGATGTCATAATCGCCGTCGGCAACTTCAACCAGCGGCGCATCCGCCAGTAGCTTTACACCGCGCGAGCAGACAATCGTCAGGTTGCCATCGCTGGCGACGCTGGCGGTAGTGACGTGGATTCCGCCGCGAACCAGCAGATCGATAGTGGTGACCGCTTCGGTCTCTTCACTACCAGGGGCGAGGCATACCAGTGCCTGAGCGCTCATACTCACTCTCCTTTCGCTTTACCATTTCAAACAGGCGGCTATTTTCCGGAACGGCGAGACCGTGCACGCGGGCGCGCTTGAGTAAATAACCGGTGATGTAGTCAATTTCGGTATGGCGCATGGCGCGCACGTCCTGCAACATGGATGAGATGTTTTCTGCCGTACTGTCAATCACTTGCTCAACATAATAGCGTAAATCGTCTGCCGATGTGTGGTAGCCTTCACGTTCAATCACAGCGGCGACCTCTTCGCAAATCGCGTTGATTTCATCAGTATGATGGCGCAGCTCGCCGTTCGGGCAGTTCCAAAGCGCGGTGAGCGGGTTGATAACACAGTTGACCGCCAGTTTGCGCCACATCTCTGCGCGGATATTGTTATGCCAGGCGACATCGGGCAGTACCCCCTGCAGGATATCGGCGAGATAACTGTAATCGCCGTCTTGCTCGCGTGCCGGGCCAATATGCGTAGTACCGTTAGCGACATGAATAATGATATTACCGTCGCGGCGCGCAGCATGGGTGATAGTCCCCATCAACATCGGCTGTTGGATATTTTGCAGTTCTTCTATGGTTCCCATTCCATTATGAATGAGCAGAATAGGCGACGTCACCGGTAGGGTTGACGCCAGGGTTCGTACTGCGTCGGAAACCTGCCACGCTTTCAGCGTGACTAACAACAGTTCGCTCTTCGCCAAAAAATCCGGATCGTTTGCCGTCAGTGATTCGTTGAAAAAGGAACCATCGGTATCGGTCAGATTTACGCTGCAATAAGGTTGTGGCACCCGTAGCCAGCCCTGTACGTCATGTCCGTGTTTGCACAGTGCCGAAAGCCAAAGTTGTCCTAAGGCTCCGCATCCCAGTACAGTAATTTTCATTGTTCCTCCTCACCTGCAACAGCGCCAGGTGTTATGGCGCTAATTATAGCGTCATCAGCTAAGCTTCTCGTTAAGCCTCGTTGCAGGTATTATGCAACGCAACGAAAATGAAGGGAGAAGAAAAGATGCCATCTTTCGATATTGTTTCTGAAGTTGATCTGCAGGAAGCGCGTAACGGCGTGGATAACGCGGTTCGCGAGGTTGAGTCTCGTTTTGACTTTCGTGGCGTAGAGGCGACTATTGCACTGAACGATGCCAATAAAACCATCAAGGTGCTGAGCGAGTCCGATTTCCAGGTCAATCAGTTGCTCGATATTCTGCGCGCCAAGCTGCTTAAACGCGGTATTGAAGGCGCTTCGCTGGATGTACCGGACGAGTTCGTGCATAGCAGTAAAACCTGGTATGTGGAAGCGAAGCTGAAGCAGGGCATTGAAAGCGCCGTGCAGAAGAAAATCGTCAAGCTGATTAAAGACAGCAAACTGAAGGTGCAGGCGCAAATTCAGGGGGAAGAGATTCGCGTGACGGGCAAATCACGTGACGATCTGCAATCGGTAATGGCGCTGGTTCGCGGCGGCGATTTGGGCCAGCCGTTCCAGTTCAAAAACTTCCGCGATTAAGTTGTTATGCCGGATAGAGCCTCGCCGCCATCCGGCAATGCAGTATTCATCCTTTGCTGATAAGCTGTTCAACTTCAAAGCGATTGGTCACTTTGCTGTCGATTTTGACGTAAGCGGAATGCTCTTCCGCCACGATCAGCGCTTCACTTACGCCTTTCATTGCCAACAGTCGCTGTTTTAGCCTGTCGTCAGCAACGATATCCGCTGGAATTTCCACACGCAGGCTGCTGACATAGGGCGGCTCTTTCATGGTACTTGCCACTGCCAGCCATACCATCGCCAGTACGGCCCCGGCAAGGAAAACGGTTTGCCCATCAAACGTGCCGTCTATCCAGCCGCCCAGCGAGCCGCCAAGCGCCACGCCAAGAAACTGACTGGTAGAATAGACGCCCATCGCCGTTCCTTTATACCCCGCGGGCGACTCTTTGCTAATAAGTGAAGGCAGCAGCGCCTCCATCAGATTAAAGGCGAGGAAAAAAGAGTTGTACGCCAATCACCAGCTCCCAGAAATGCTGGCCCGCTCCCCACAACACGATTTCTGCGACGACAATGAGCCCCACGCAGAACAGGAATACCTGCTTCATCCGCCGTTTGACTTCAGCATAGATAATAAAAGGCACGACGGCGGCAAAGGCGATCACCATGGTTGCCAGATACACCTTCCAGTGTTCGGCGGCAGGGAAACCGGCATCGGCAAGCTGGCCGGGCAGGGCGACAAAGGTGGACATCAATAAAATATGCAGACACATAATGCCGAAATTGAGCTTGAGCAGCCTCGGCTCCGCCAGCACTTTACTGAAGCTGCCTTTGACCATCCCGGATTCGCGATTCAGCACATGGTTGGTACTGTTGGGAACCACCCAGATTGTCAGAAGAATGCCCAGAGTGGCGAGGGCGGCGATCATCCAGAACAACGCGTTTAATCCCAGACTATGGGTAACAATCGGCCCTAATACCATCGCAATCGCGAAAGTGATACCAAAGCTGACGCCGATAAACGCCATCGCTTTGGTGCGGTTTTGTTCTCGGGTGAGATCAGACAGGAGCGCCATGACGGCGGCGGCAATAGCGCCGGACCCCTGTAGCGCTCGCCCCAGAATAATGCCCCAGATTGAGTGAGAGAGCGCGGCAATGATGCTACCCGCGACAAATACCGCCAGTCCGCCGACAATCAGCGGCTTACGGCCAATGCGGTCGGACAGCAGCCCAAAGGGAATTTGAAAGATAGCCTGCGCCAGCCCGTAAATGCCGATCGCAATGCCGATTAATGCTTCGCTGGCGCTCTGTAGCGCCATACCGTATGTGGTCAGTACTGGTAGAACCATAAACATACCCAGCATACGCAACGAAAAGACGGTCCCTAAACTCCATGTGGCGCGCAGCTCCCCTGGCGTCATTTTATAATCGTTCATTGCCACCTCTGTATAAAAGCTGGGAGTAGTGTAGTGCGGGGAGTGTGTCGGGTAAATAGAGGGTTAATTAGCAAATATTATGTTTTTGAAACAGTTGAGCTAAAAAAGAGATAAATTGTTAACACGATAGGGACGATCGGGAGAGTCAGCATAGCCTTGTGCTCATTCATATTCCGATCTCCTTGAGCTGTAGTGGCTATCTGAGCCATATCAGTATAGTGTAGCGGTTAGCCACGGCCTTCAGGCGGTGTGCGCTGTTGCTCCATATCGCAATAGCAGAACTCGTCAAGCCAGACTGTCAGCGAACCGCGCTGCCTGAGTGTGGCTGGCCGGTGGGTGATTTTAAACTTTTTGCTTTGCCATAGGAACCCGATTCTGAAACGACTGCGATGATCAGATCCGCCCATCTTCTGAAAATTTGATTTATTCAACAACGCCGAGACTGATAGCAAACTTTCTGCGTGATGGCGCGCGTTTATCAGGCAGAAGATTCGTCAGCAGTCGCATTTATTATATTATTCAAGGAGTGAATTCGTTATGGAAATTAAATATTTATCATTATGTATTTTAGCGGGTATTTTATTTGTTAGCCAGGTGAATGCTTCAGAGAACAACGGTAAAGATGATGTAAAATATGCTGCGCTTACCCAGAAGGATCTTGATGCTTTGCCTGTGGAAAAAAGAGCTTCGGTTCTGGATGAACTGGGGTTTATCCATGAATACGGTATTGGTGTACCGATGAATCGCGAACGGGCGTTGCAGTATTACAAGCAGGCCTGTGAACTTGGCGGTAACTATGGTTGCTATAATGTGAAGTATGCTTATCAGTATGGCGACGGAGTGGCGAAAGATAGTGCTCAGGCCAATAAGTATGCTAAAAAAAATGAATCTGGATAATTTATTGATTGAGCAAGAGTATATCGATAAGTTTTCGCAAGGAATTTACGCGGCAAAAGTATTGGCCGATACGGATAAATCGCAGCGACCAGAATTTATTAATGCACTATTTAATCTTCTAAATAATAGGCCAGAGAGCGATGCGCTTTTTTTTAGTCGTATCGGATTTAATCAGGAAAAAACGTTCCGCCTTGCTACGCTATGGGTACAGGACGGCGATCCACAAATGGATTATCAACTGGGGTTACTCACCCTTAATGATTTCTCTGGTCATTATGTGGATGAGCCTTATAAGGCCAGGCCAGCCTCGTTGAAATGGTTTCGCGCCGCCACGGAAAAAGGCGTCGTTGAGGCCCAATCTCTCTTGGGGGGTATTTATTCGGGGGGAGAGGGCGATGAGTGGGGGATTAAGCCAGACATTCAGGAAGCACAAAAATGGTATGGGCAGGCGGCTGAGCAGGGTGACAGCGATGCACAGATTGCGTTAGGTAAAATCTATTATTCTGGCGCAACAGGGCGCACTGATTACGCTAAAGCGCTGGCATTATTTACGCAGGTTGAAAATGATGGTACTAATTCGCGCTCAACGATGCCGTTGAGTTGGATGTATTATAACGGTTTAGGTACTGCACCTGATTGTGATAAAGCCTGGTCGTATTACAAGAAAGCATCTCGATATGTAGGTAAGAAAGTTGAGGAAAAAATATTTTTGAGTAAATGCGCAGCGGATATTCAGAGTCGAAAAAACAACGCGGATGCTTTACCCAGAGTAACCCTAAAAAAAGCGAGTATTTTCTCTCGCGGGATAACGGCTAAGCCGAAAGAATGCGCACTAATTTTTCAGATTGGCACAGATAAAATCCGTAACATGGCGAATTTGCATATTACGCTTGAACTGAAGAATGCTGATGGAATGGCAACTGAGGAAACGTTGATGATTCCGCCATTCGGTTTGAATACTCTGGGGATAGATATGCAAAATCATGATGTTGATCCTCTCGTTACCCCATACGATCTCCCGCTGTATACGCAAGATTTTTGTCACGGGATCGGCGATATCCATTTTACGCTGAAATCCGCTACGGCAACGATTAACGGTAAGAATGTCGATTTACTGAAAGCTGACAGTGTGCGCTTTTTAGATAAAGAATAAGGGAATGAAAAATGATAAAACGGAAATGGAATCTTTTGCTTCTGCTTGGGTTTTCTTTCGCATCGGTATGCCAGGCAGGTGATGATATTGACGCGTTATATAGCCGTATTGCGCAGAAAGATGTTCAGGCGCTAAATGAGCTAAAAGCGTTAGCCAAAGATAATAATGCTCAAGCGCTGGCGGAGTTGGGGTTTATTTATGAGTACGGCGTTGCCGTGCCGAAAGATACGATACAGGTTATCAAGTATTATGAGCAGGCTTGTCATGTTGAAGAACCCTATGGCTGCTACAACGCTCGTTATTTTTATCTGCATGGCTTGGGGGTGATGCAGGATGACGTTTTGGCAAAAGAGCTTGCGGATAAAACCAGTAAAGCAGATATCGATACTGATGCGCAGACGGTGACGCGCCTGATAGCCGACGAAATAGATACGGCAAAGCAAGCCGCGGAAAGCGATATTACTCAGCGTTCCCGGTTTATTGAAACATTACGCCAGTATGCCGGCGGCGGGAGCGCGATGGCCGCGCTCATCACGCGCCTGGGTTATTCAAAGGCGGATATCCTGCACCTTGCGGAGCTGTGGGCGCAGGAGAGAGACCCTGAACTTAACTTTATCGTTGGTAGTCTCTATGACTCTGGTTTTGTTGAGGTCGACGATAAAGAGGCGCGTTCGTTGCAATGGTTCCGCAAGGCTGCTGAATTGGGCCAGGCTGATGCGCAGAATATACTCGGTTACTTCTACTTGAATGGAAAACGAGGGATTAAGCGCGATCTGCAGAAGGGGGGGCAGTGGTACGAGTTGGCGGCTGCGCAGGGTAATGTCGATGCGCTCATAAATCTTGGTGAGATCTATTACTCCGGGACGCAGGTTCCGCTTGATTACGCTCGGGCGTTTGAATTCTTTGAACGGGCGGCGAAGATGGGCAAGTCTCGCGCTTTAAACTATCTTGCCTGGATGTATACCAACGGTCAGTTTGTCGACACGGATTGCCGGAAGGCAGCGGAGTTGTTTGCTCAGGGGCGAACAAGTTTTGCAGACGATCCCCATTTTCAGGTGACCTGCGAAAAAGACCGACAGGCCCGTGCTGAGGCTGTGGCAATGCGTGAAAAGAATTTGCCGAAGTTAACCTTCAATCGTGATCGTGTTTTCGGTGCGAGTCAGGGCAGCGGCTATGCATGCGAGCTGGAGTTTGTCGTCAAAACGGATAGAGTCAGCAGTATAGAGAATTTACGCGTCTCACTGGCGCTGAAAAATAAGGCCGGGGCGATGTCACAGCAGGTTATCGCATTTGAGCCTTTTGGGCTAAATACGCAGAACCGCAATTTACAAGGGTATAAGTCTGATACGCTACGTGAATCGACATTACAACCTATCTATCAGCCGGAATTTTGCGATGTTGATAGCTATAGCGTAACCGCTGTGACGGGGATTGTTAACGGTAAAGAGATGGACATTCTTAAGGCGGGAATTTTTCTTTAAACGCGAAAAGAAAGATGGCGTATCAAGCGATACGCCATCTAAAGTCTTTACCAGACGTAAGTCAGCAGATTCTGCGAATTCGGCACCATAAAATCAACGGACATCATGATACTCAGCGCGGTAATCGCAATGATAGAGAAGCCGAACAGCTTGCGCGCCCAGACCTTATCATCTTCCACTTTGTAACCGCGTAGCGCCATGCCGAGCCACCAAACGCTGACCGCCGCGGCGACCACCAGGTATTTGTAACCGGCATAACCGCCCAACGTTAGCATTAGCGTTGCAACGGCAAACGCAATGATATACAGCGTAATGTGGTTTTTAGCGACTGAGATTCCTTTTACCACCGGCAGAACCGGGATATTGGCCGCCTGATAGTCCTTAAAGCGGAAAATGGCGATGGCGTAAGAGTGCGGCATCTGCCAGAGGCTGAAAATAGCCAACAGAATCGCCGCGCCGCTGTCAAAGTCGCCCGTTACGGCGCAGTAACCAATCACCGGCGGCGCTGCGCCGGAGAGAGAACCAATCAGCGTTCCGTAGACGGAGTGACGCTTCATGTACAAGCTGTACACGCCAACGTAGACCACGAAGCCCATCACCCCCAGCCAGCAGGCCAAAGGATTAGCGCCAAACCACAGCAGCATAAAGCCAGCAATACCCAGCAGGGTGGCGTATACCAGCGAGACGCCAGGAGAAATCAGGCCTTTGACCAGCACCCGATTCTTGGTTCTTTCCATCTTCCTGTCGATATCCCTGTCGATGTAGTTGTTAAATACACAACCCGACGCCACAACCAGTGACACCCCGACCAGCGTATAAATGAACAGGGGATAGTCAATGCTGCCCTTTGAGGCCAGCAGAAATCCCCCGATCACCGAGATCAGGTTGCCAAAGATGATGCCTGGTTTCGTTACTTGCAGGTATTGCTTAAACATCATACTCGCCGCTCTTAGTGCATCATCATGTTGTAGTTGAGGTTCCACATAATCCAGATGGAGCCCACAACCAGGATGGCGATGATCAGCACGGTAAAGATGAAGGCCGTCATGTTCCAGCCTTCATCAGATTTGGTGTTCATGTGCAGGAAACACACCAGATGCACCAAAATCTGCACCACTGCCATTGCCAGGATAGATCCCAGAATAACGGCCGGAGAGGCAGCGCCGGTCATCACCATCCAGAATGGAATAACCGTCAGGATGACCGACAGGATAAAGCCGGTCATGTACGTTTTTACGCTGCCGTGGGATGCGCCGCCGCTCTCGGTAGAATGACTCATTACATCGCCCCCATCAGATAAACAACAGTGAATACGCAAATCCAAATCACATCCAGGAAGTGCCAGAACAGGCTCAGGCACATGATGCGGGTACGGTTAGTGCTGGTCAGACCGCGACGGGCGACTTGCACCATCAGCACCGCCATCCAAATCAAACCGGAAGTGACGTGCAGACCGTGCGTGCCGACCAGCGCGAAGAACGCAGACAGGAAGCCGCTGCGATCCGGGCCCATACCGTTAACAATCAGGTGATGGAATTCATAGATTTCCATCCCGATAAATCCGGCACCGAACAAGAAGGTCAACGCCAGCCAGGAGATAACCTGGCTCTTGTTGTTCTTGTGCATGGCGATCGCCGCCATGCCGTAGGTAATGGAGCTAAATAACAGCAGGAAGGTTTCAACCAGAACGAACGGCAGTTCGAAAATGTCCTTACCTGTCGGGCCGCCAGCGGTGCCGTTTACCAGAACGGCATAGGTAGCAAACAGAATAGAGAACAGAATGCAGTCGCTCATCAGGTAGACCCAAAATCCGAAGATTTTGTTCTGGCCTGCGTCATGGTGCCCGTGTTCGTGCGCGTGGGCAGTCGCGTGCGTTAAAGTATCAGTTGCCATTTTTCAGCCCTGCCTTAGTAATCTCATCGAAATGCTGGCTTTCCAGTTTTTCGACTTCCGGGACCGGCACGTAGTAATCCACATCTTCATCAAAGCTTTTTACAATCCAGCTGATGATCATGCCTGCGAAACCCACTATCGCCAGCCACCAGATATGCCAGATCATGGCGAAGCCAAATACCGTCGCGAAGGCGGCGATAACAATACCGGCACCGCTATTTTTCGGCATATGAATCTCTCCATACTGTCCAGGCTGTTGGTACGCTTCGCCTTTTTCTTTCATTTCCCAGAAGGCGTCACGTTCGTGAACGTGCGGCACAACGGCAAAGTTATAGAACGGCGGCGGAGAAGAGGTTGACCACTCCAGCGTACGGCCACCCCATGGGTCGCCGGTCAGATCGCGGTTCTGATCGCGGTCGCGAATAGAAACGAAGATCTGAATCAGTTGGCACAGGATACCCAGCGCAATCAGCGCGGCGCCGGCGGCGGCAACCATCAGCATCGTATGGAACTGCGGATCAATTTGCTGGCTGAGGCGACGGGTCATGCCCATGAAGCCCAGTACGTACAGCGGCATAAAGGCTACAAAGAAACCGATAATCCAGAACCAGAAGGCGCGTTTACCCCAGGTTTCGTTCAGCTTGAAGCCAAGCGCCTTCGGCCACCAGTAAGTCATACCTGCGAAGCAGCCAAACACCACGCCGCCGATGATCACGTTATGGAAGTGCGCAATTAGGAACAGGCTGTTGTGCAGGACGAAGTCCGCGCCCGGTACCGCCAGCAGCACGCCGGTCATACCGCCGACCGAGAAGGTCACGATAAAGCCGATGGTCCACATCATTGCGGAATGGAAGACGATACGGCCCTGATACATGGTGAACAACCAGTTGAAGATCTTCACCCCGGTCGGGATGGCGATAATCATGGTGGTGATACCGAAGAAGGCGTTAACGTTCGCGCCCGCGCCCATCGTGAAGAAGTGGTGCAGCCAAACGATAAACGACAGTACGGTAATACAGACGGTCGCCCAAACCAGCGAGGTATAGCCGAACAGACGTTTACGCGAGAAGGTCGCTGCGATTTCGGAGAATACCCCGAAGACCGGCAGAATCAGAATGTACACTTCCGGATGGCCCCAGGCCCAAATCAGGTTGATGTACATCATCATGTTGCCGCCCATATCGTTGGTAAAGAAATGGGTGCCCAGATAGCGATCCAGGGTCAGCAACGCGACGGTAACCGTCAGAATCGGGAAAGAGGCGATGATCAGTACGTTGGCGCACAAAGAGGCCCAGGTAAAGACCGGCATCTTGAACATTGTCATACCCGGCGCACGCATCTTCAGGATCGTCACGAAGAAGTTGATACCGGTTAACGTCGTACCAATACCCGAGAGTTGCAACGCCCATATCCAGTAATCGACCCCGACGCTGGGACTGTACTCTATTCCCGATAGCGGCGGATAAGCCAGCCACCCTGTCTGCGCGAATTCACCCACGCCCAGCGAGAGGTTAACCAGAATAACGCCGACAACGGTGAACCAGAAGCTCAGGTTGTTCAGGAAAGGGAAAGCAACGTCGCGCGCGCCGATCTGCAGCGGAACCACCAGGTTCATCAGACCGATAACGAAGGGCATCGCCACGAAGAAGATCATGATTACGCCGTGAGCGGTAAAGATCTGATCGTAGTGGTGCGGCGGTAGAAAACCCGCTTCGCCTGCGGAGGCAAGCGCCTGCTGGCTACGCATCATGATGGCATCGGCGAAACCACGTAACAGCATCACAATCGCGACGATGATATACATGATGCCGAGGCGTTTATGGTCAACCGACGTTAACCACTCTTTCCATAGGTAGGTCCACTTACCGAAGTAAGTAATCGCTGCCAGTATCGCCAGTCCCCCGACGATAATTGCAGCGATCGTTACCATGACGATAGGTTCATGGAACGGTACTGCATCCAGTGATAATTTTCCGAACATTTTATCTTCCTCAACCCTTGGAGTTGGCGGATTCCGCGTGGCTCATGTCCATACCTTCCATTCCTTCATGCGAGCTGTGCTCACCTTCAGGTTGGGTCATGTCCATGCTCTTACCGTGGTCCATGAATTTGTTAATAACGTCCTTGAACAAATCTGGTTTCACGCTGGAGAAATATTCCACCTTGTTGTACTCGCTTGGCATAGCCACTTTCTCGAACGCCGCCATATCATTCATGGTGTTCGGAGACTGCTTCGCTTTTGCGACCCATTGGTCGAATTCTGCGCGGTCTTTGGTGGCGATAGCTTTAAACTTCATACCAGAGAAGCCCGGGCCGCTATAGCTGGCGGAGATGCCATCGTAGGTTCCGGGTTCGTTGGCGATCAGATGCAAACGTGTTTGCATACCGGCCATGGCATAAATCTGGCTACCCAGACGCGGGATAAAGAAGGAGTTCATCACGGAGTTGGAGGTCACTTTGAAATAAACCGGCGTGTTCGCCGGGAAGGCGATCTCGTTGACGGTGGCGATACCCTGCTCCGGATAGATGAAGAACCATTTCCAGTCCATGGAAACCACTTCGATGGTGATCGGTTTTTCGTCATGCGCCAGCGGCTTGCTTGGTTCAAGCGCGTGCGTGGTTTTCCAGGTCAGTACGGCAAGGAAAATGATGATCAAGATAGGCACCGTCCAGACCACGGCTTCCACTTTATTGGAGTGTGACCAGTTCGGGCTATACTTCGCATCCTTATTACTCGCACGATACTTCCAGGCGAAACCAACAGCCATCAAGATGGCGGGAATAACGACGATCAACATCAGGCCAAATGCCGTCAGTATCAGCGAACGTTGCTCCAGTCCAATCTGTCCTTTGGGATCCAGCAGCGCAGAATTACAGCCACTGAGTAATGCAGTGCCTGCAATTAATGACAACCATCCCAAACTTTTATTGTATTTCCTGAGTCTCATTTAACGACCTCAATTCCACGGGACCTGGTGGCGTTTAAAGTGTAGGGGCATTTTACGGTAAGGTTACATTACTGTAAACATGATTGGTTCTGTGTTACCAAGTTCTGCCGCGCGTGTCACATATGTTGCCAAGTATGTCGAAATAACTTTAAGACACTGTTGAAACTTTGCGTTATAACGGATGAGGTCTATAAGTGGGATGTTGAGGGATAATTGGTATAACCAATGTAAAAATAAAACAATTGCTTAACAATTAATTATCAATAAAAGGACAATCAACGGCAGAAATTTAAATTTAATCGGCTGAATCGTGTAAAGAAAATAGGTAGCGTAGAAATTACCAATAATTTCCAAAATTCTGTTGCGCACAAAAAGACAAATATATTTTTTATCAATTGATGGTTATTTAGCCGTTATAATTCCGGGTCGTTATTACAACGGCAAATAATGTTTTAGAGCAGGCGTGTTTTTCGTAGCGCCAGGTAGTCCAGCAACCCGCCAAAGACAATGCCGCACACGGCAACCGCTACCGCAGTCTCAAGCAATCCGGGTAGGAATGAGAAGTTAGTGTAATCCACCGCGTTCATGGTCAGCAGGAGTACCCAGACCGCCAGTAAAGCCACTCCCGCGAGCAGGATTGAAAGCGCGAAATTATAGGCGCCACGGTATTGCGTGCGGGGAATGAAACGCTCGTTCTGCCAGCTATATTCCAGCGTTTGCCGACAGACCAGCAACAGTAACAGCCCGGGAACGGCGGCGACAACTGAGAAGAGGTAGAATGTCGGCCAGCCGTGCGCTTCAACGAACCAGCCCGCTACGGGACCAACATAAACGCGGCCTACTGCGGAGAGGGCCGACAGTAGGGCAAACTGTGTTGCGGAAAACGACTTATTACATAGCGTCATTAATAACGCGACAAAGGCGGCAGTACCCATTCCGCCGCACAGATTTTCGAAAAAGACCGCCGCGCCCATGCTGAACATGTTTTTATCGGTAATGGAGAGCAACCAGTAACCGGCGTTGGACGCGCCTTGCAAAATGCCGAAAATCAGCAGCGCGCGAAACAGCGAAAGACGCTGCATTAATATGCCGCCGTATAACGCGCCGACGATCGTTGCCAACAGGCTCAGCGTTTTATTGACCACGCCAACTTCACCGGCGTCAAAGCCGACGCCGCGAATCAAAAAGGTGGTGGTCAGGCTCATAGCGAAGGCGTCACCCAGTTTATAAAGCACAATGAGCAGTAAAATCAGCCAGGCGTTATTACGGCCAAAGAAATCGCGTAGCGGCGCGACGACGGCTTGTTCCAGCGATTTCGGGGACGGGATAGTATCGGTCGGTTCCGGCGCCAGTAAGGTGGCGATAATGCAGGGGATCAGCAATGCCGCCATCAGCCAGTACATGCCCTGCCAGCCGAGCCAGCGATCGGCCAGCCATAGCGCCAGTCCGCCGGAAACCAGCATCCCCAACCGGTAGCCAAGCACGCTGATTGCCGCGCCAGCGCCGCGTTCTTCTGCGGGTAAAACATCGGTTTTCCAGGCGTCGAACACGATATCCTGCGAGGCGGAGCAAAAAGCAATCACCACCGCCAGCGCCGCCATCCAGCGTAGCTGCGTGCCGGGTTCAAGAAAGCCCATCGCCGCAATCGCCGCCAGTAACAACAGTTGGGTGGCGAGTAACCAACCGCGACGACGACCTAAAAAAGGCGGCGTGTAGCGGTCCATTAGCGGGGACCAGAGAAACTTAAACACATAGGCCTGACCAACCAGCGAGAAGAAGCCAATCGTTTTAAGATCGATATTCTCGACGGTCATCCACGCCTGTAGCGTACCGGAGGTGAGCGCCAGCGGGAGACCGGAGGCAAAACCCAATATCAGCAGAATGGCTGAACGCGGTTGCTGGAAAATACGTAAATATTGACTTGACATAGGCATCTACAGACCCGGCTTCTGCCGGGTCTTGTTGTTGCTATTAACGGGCGTTTTGCTTGATAAAATCGTGAATGCTGGTGTCCTGAGACATATCAGCGATGGTATCGGTCAGAACGCTGTTCACCGCGTCGGCAATATTCTGGTTAGAGGCCTGGAACGCCCCTTCAATAGAGTAGTTGGCGCGATAGTTTTTGGTCATCTTGCTGCCATTTGCCGCGGTCGCAATAATCGCGATATCCGCTTTGGTCGCGATGTTGTAGCGCACGCTGCCCTGGGAAACATCAGCATACAGTTGGTTAACAATAATCTGCAGATTAACCGCGCCGTTAGGCCCGATCATATAGCCCCGTGCCGTCATCTGTTTTTCCAGGACTTCTTGTAACAGGAAGCGTAAATCGCGGGAGGCGGTTAACGTTACCAGCTGGTTGTTACGCGTGACTTTCGCTAACGCTTGATCCTGGCGTTGGTCCGCGCCGGTAATGCTAACGGTGACGCCCATCAGGCTCGGGTCCTGCTGTGGCAAGGTGATCTTCGGCGCGACGTCAATGGTCGTCGGCGGTGTGGCGCATCCTGCCAGCATAAACAGAGCGACTAACGGAAAGAGAAGTTTTTTTAACATATTCAGGCTCTCAATGACGCTTAAAACGTGATAGGTAAAAATTCCCGCCATCATAACACCGCTAACGGCGAGGGGAAGTGGTCAACGCAGGTAAATTCGTCGTAATGTCCGATTTGGTATTGATAACGGCGCGAGCGGGGATTTTGAGCGCTAAAAGAATGATTAAGGCAGTAAACTTCATACGTTTGGCTGAAATAATCAGACGAAAGCTAAATTTTTGTTGTCATGCTGTAATGGAAACGGTAAAAGCGGCTAGTATTTAAAGGGATGGGTGACATCACAGCGTTGTCGGAGGAGATTTTCATGATGATACGTGAGCAAATAGAAGAAAAATTAAGGACAGCGTTCGACCCCGTGTTTCTCGAAGTTGTGGATGAAAGCTATCGTCACAATGTTCCAGCAGGATCGGAAAGCCATTTTAAGGTCGTGCTGGTGAGCGATCGCTTTACAGGCGAACGTTTTCTTAATCGTCATCGGATGATTTACGGTACGTTAACGGCGGAACTCTCCACAACCGTACATGCGCTGGCACTGCATACTTATACCCTCAAAGAGTGGGAAGGATTGCAGGATACTATCTTCGCGTCGCCTCCTTGTCGCGGCGCGGGAAGCATCGCGTAGCAAAACGGATTTGCAACTACCTCCGCTTTTCCAGTATGTTGCTACAGAATTATGTGAAAACGGCCTACGGGCCGTTTTGTTTTGTCTGAATTTTGAGCGTGTCGTACAGTATTCAGACAAAAATTAGCCGAGAATTGTGAAAACCGCCGCAGCATCGCACAATCACCGTTCTCGACTCACAAAAGTGATGCCGCTATAATGCGCCGTCTTATATATGAACGTCTTCGGGATGATTCTGACGACAGGGAATGTGATTGATTATGAGAACATCCCGGTTCCGCGAAGCAAATAGCACGTGCTTGCGGAGTAGAGTTGACCGAGCACTGTGATTTTTTGAGGTAACAAGATGCAAGTTTCAGTTGAAACCACTCAGGGCCTTGGCCGCCGTGTAACGATTACAATCGCTGCTGACAGCATCGAGACCGCTGTAAAAAGCGAGCTGGTCAACGTAGCGAAAAAAGTACGTATTGACGGCTTCCGTAAAGGCAAAGTACCGATGAATATCGTCGCTCAGCGTTATGGCGCTTCTGTTCGCCAGGACGTGCTGGGCGATCTGATGAGCCGCAACTTCGTTGACGCGATCATCAAAGAAAAAATTAACCCGGCAGGCGCGCCGAACTATGTTCCGGGCGAATACAAAGTGGGTGAAGACTTCACTTACTCCGTCGAGTTTGAAGTCTATCCGGAAGTTGAGCTGACCGGCCTCGAGTCCATCGAAGTTGAAAAGCCGGTTGTTGAAGTCACCGACGCTGACGTTGATGTGATGCTGGACACCCTGCGTAAGCAGCAGGCGACCTGGAAAGAAAAAGACGGCGCTGCTGATGCGGAAGACCGTGTGACCATCGACTTCACCGGCTCTGTAGACGGCGAAGAGTTCGAAGGCGGCAAAGCGACCGATTTCGTTCTGGCGATGGGCCAGGGTCGTATGATTCCGGGCTTTGAAGACGGCGTTAAAGGCCACAAAGCTGGCGAAGAGTTCACTATCGATGTGACCTTCCCGGAAGAGTACCACGCTGAAAACCTGAAAGGTAAAGCGGCTAAGTTCGTTATCAACCTGAAGAAAGTTGAAGAGCGCGAACTGCCGGAACTGACCGAAGAATTCATCAAACGTTTCGGCGTTGAAGATGGTTCCGTAGCCGGTCTGCGCGCTGAAGTACGTAAAAACATGGAACGCGAGCTGAAAGGCGCGGTGCGTAACCGCGTTAAGTCTCAGGCGATCGAAGGCCTGGTAAAAGCTAACGACATCGACGTACCGGCTGCGCTGATCGACAGCGAAATCGACGTTCTGCGCCGTCAGGCTGCGCAGCGTTTTGGTGGTAACGAGAAACAGGCTCTGGAGCTGCCGCGCGAACTGTTCGAAGAACAGGCTAAGCGTCGTGTAGTTGTCGGTCTGCTGCTCGGCGAAGTAATCCGCACCAACGAGCTGAAAGCGGACGAAGAACGCGTTAAAGGCTTGATCGAAGAGATGGCGTCTGCTTACGAAGATCCGAAAGAAGTAATTGAGTTCTACAGCAAAAATAAAGAGCTGATGGACAATATGCGTAACGTCGCTCTGGAAGAACAGGCTGTTGAAGCGGTTCTGGCAAAAGCGAAAGTGTCTGAAAAAGCCACTTCCTTCAATGAGCTGATGAACCAGCAGGCGTAATTTGTCGCGTTAAAAGCACGAAATTTGCACAAAAACCCGTCACCTTTCAGTGACGGGTTTTTTTTGTCACGCATTTTGCATGGTAAGGGTGCGAAAACCGCGTTTCAGTGTTAGCGTTAGAGCAAAAGATTGTTATGCTTGAATTATGGCGATGCCGTACCCATTACAGAGGGACTGGCTGATAATCCGTCCATCAGGTTACAATCAGTACAGCAGGTTTTTTCAATTTTTATCCAGGAGACGGAAATGTCATACAGCGGAGAACGAGATAATTTGGCCCCTCATATGGCGCTGGTGCCGATGGTCATTGAACAGACCTCACGCGGTGAGCGCTCTTTTGATATCTATTCTCGTCTACTTAAGGAACGCGTCATATTTCTGACCGGCCAGGTCGAAGACCATATGGCTAACCTGATCGTGGCGCAGATGCTGTTCCTGGAAGCGGAAAACCCGGAAAAAGATATCTATCTGTACATTAATTCTCCTGGCGGCGTAATTACTGCGGGGATCTCCATCTATGACACCATGCAGTTTATTAAGCCAGACGTCAGCACCATTTGTATGGGACAGGCGGCCTCTATGGGGGCGTTTCTGCTGACTGCCGGGGCGAAAGGCAAACGTTTCTGCTTGCCGAACTCTCGCGTCATGATCCACCAGCCGCTGGGCGGCTACCAGGGCCAGGGCGACGGATATTGAAATTCACGCCCGCGAAATTTTGAAAGTAAAAGGGCGCATGAATGAACTTATGGCGCATCATACGGGTCAATCTCTTGAGCAGATTGAACGTGATACTGAGCGCGATCGCTTCCTCTCCGCGCCTGAAGCGGTAGAGTACGGTTTGGTTGACTCAATTTTGACCCATCGTAATTGATGCCCTGGACGCAAGTGTGCCGCTATACACTTCATCCTTCACGCTACCTCGGTGTTGGTTGCCAGCGCGCCTCCCGGTGACTTACTTATGTAAGCGCCTGCGGAGTCGCCGAGTTGCCGCCTTGATGTAGCTCGAATGATTTTGTGTATATACTAATGAAGGGCGGCACAACGCTGATTAGCGGCTTGCGCCTGAGAATGGCATTTGCGTCGTCGTGTGCGGCACAAAGAACAAAGAAGAGGTTTTGACTCATGACAGATAAACGCAAAGATGGCTCGGGCAAATTGTTGTACTGCTCTTTTTGCGGCAAAAGCCAGCATGAAGTGCGCAAGCTGATTGCCGGTCCATCCGTGTATATCTGCGACGAATGCGTCGATTTATGTAACGACATTATTCGCGAAGAAATTAAAGAAGTTGCTCCGCACCGTGAACGTAGTGCGCTGCCGACGCCGCATGAAATTCGTACCCACCTGGACGATTACGTTATCGGCCAGGAGCAGGCGAAAAAAGTGCTGGCGGTGGCGGTCTATAACCACTACAAGCGTCTGCGTAACGGTGATACCAGCAATGGCGTCGAGTTAGGCAAAAGCAACATTCTGCTGATTGGACCGACCGGTTCCGGTAAAACGCTGCTGGCGGAAACGCTGGCGCGCTTGCTGGATGTGCCGTTCACTATGGCGGATGCGACCACGCTGACCGAAGCGGGTTACGTGGGTGAAGACGTCGAGAATATCATTCAGAAACTGTTGCAGAAATGCGACTACGACGTGCAAAAAGCGCAGCGTGGGATTGTCTACATTGATGAAATCGATAAGATTTCGCGTAAATCAGACAATCCGTCCATTACCCGCGATGTTTCCGGCGAAGGCGTACAGCAGGCGTTGCTGAAACTGATCGAAGGCACCGTCGCCGCGGTTCCACCGCAGGGCGGTCGCAAACATCCGCAGCAGGAGTTCTTACAGGTAGATACCTCTAAGATTCTGTTTATCTGCGGCGGCGCGTTTGCTGGTCTGGATAAAGTGATCGCTAACCGTGTTGAAACCGGCTCCGGCATTGGTTTTGGCGCGACGGTGAAAGCGAAGTCCGACAAAGCCAGCGAAGGCGAGCTGTTGTCGCAGGTTGAACCGGAAGATTTGATCAAATTTGGTCTGATTCCTGAGTTTATCGGTCGTCTGCCAGTGGTGGCGACGCTGAACGAACTCAGCGAAGAAGCGCTGATTCAAATCCTGAAAGAGCCGAAAAATGCGCTGACCAAGCAGTATCAGGCGCTGTTTAACCTGGAAGGCGTCGATCTGGAATTCCGTGACGAAGCGCTGGACGCTATCGCCAGGAAAGCAATGGCGCGTAAAACCGGTGCCCGTGGTCTGCGTTCTATCGTCGAAGCGGCGCTGCTGGATACCATGTACGATTTGCCATCTATGGAAGACGTCGAAAAAGTGGTGATCGACGAGTCCGTTATTGCCGGTCAGAGTAAGCCGTTGCTGATTTACGGCAAACCGGAAGCGCAGGCTTCTGGCGAATAATTAAACATTCATACAATCAGTTAGCCAAAAAAGGGGGGATTTTATCTCCCCTTTCGTTTTTCCTGTAAACACGCCGTTGAATGTGTGGGAAACATCCCCATATACTGACGTACATGTTATAGGTGGTATGGAGCACAGCTATACTATCTGATTACCTGGCGGACACTAAACTAAGAGAGAGCTCTATGAATCCTGAGCGTTCTGAACGCATTGAAATCCCCGTATTGCCGTTGCGCGATGTGGTGGTTTATCCGCACATGGTCATACCCTTATTTGTAGGGCGGGAAAAATCTATCCGTTGTCTGGAAGCGGCTATGGACCATGATAAAAAAATCATGCTGGTCGCCCAGAAGGAAGCATCAACGGATGAGCCGGGTGTAAACGATCTTTTCACCGTCGGGACCGTGGCCTCTATTTTGCAGATGCTGAAACTGCCTGACGGCACCGTAAAAGTGCTGGTCGAGGGGTTACAGCGCGCGCGTATTTCCGCGCTGTCTGACAACGGCGAACATTTCTCCGCGAAGGCGGAGTACCTTGATTCGCCAGCCATTGATGAGCGTGAACAAGAAGTGCTGGTGCGTACCGCTATCAGCCAGTTCGAAGGCTACATCAAGCTGAACAAAAAAATTCCGCCGGAAGTGCTGACGTCACTCAATAGCATTGACGACCCTGCACGTCTGGCTGACACCATCGCCGCGCATATGCCGCTGAAACTGGCGGATAAACAGTCCGTACTGGAGATGTCCGACGTTAACGAACGTCTGGAATATCTGATGGCGATGATGGAATCTGAAATCGATCTGCTGCAGGTTGAGAAACGCATTCGCAACCGCGTGAAAAAGCAGATGGAGAAATCCCAGCGCGAGTACTATCTGAACGAGCAAATGAAAGCGATTCAGAAAGAACTTGGCGAGATGGACGACGCGCCGGACGAAAACGAAGCGCTGAAGCGTAAGATCGACGCGGCGAAAATGCCGAAAGAGGCGAAAGAGAAAGCGGAAGCGGAACTGCAGAAGCTGAAAATGATGTCTCCGATGTCGGCGGAAGCGACCGTGGTGCGCGGCTACATCGACTGGATGGTGCAGGTGCCGTGGAATGCGCGTAGCAAGGTCAAAAAAGACCTGCGTCAGGCACAGGAAATCCTCGATACTGACCATTATGGTCTGGAGCGTGTGAAAGACCGCATCCTTGAGTATCTCGCGGTACAAAGCCGTGTAAATAAAATCAAGGGGCCGATCCTGTGTCTGGTGGGGCCGCCGGGGGTAGGTAAAACCTCGTTGGGCCAGTCCATCGCTAAAGCCACAGGGCGTAAATACGTCCGTATGGCGCTGGGCGGCGTGCGTGATGAAGCGGAAATCCGCGGTCATCGCCGGACTTACATTGGCTCTATGCCGGGTAAACTGATCCAAAAAATGGCCAAAGTGGGGGTTAAAAACCCACTATTCCTGCTCGATGAGATCGACAAAATGTCCTCGGACATGCGCGGCGATCCGGCTTCCGCACTGCTTGAGGTGCTGGACCCGGAGCAGAACGTGGCGTTCAGCGATCATTACCTGGAAGTGGATTACGATCTCAGCGATGTGATGTTCGTCGCCACCTCCAACTCCATGAACATTCCGGCGCCGCTGCTGGATCGTATGGAAGTGATCCGTCTGTCCGGTTATACCGAAGACGAGAAGCTGAATATTGCTAAACGTCACCTGCTGCCGAAGCAGATCGAGCGTAACGCGCTGAAGAAAGGCGAACTGACGGTCGACGATAGCGCGATTATCGGTATTATCCGCTATTACACGCGTGAAGCGGGCGTTCGTAGTCTGGAGCGTGAAATCTCCAAACTGTGCCGTAAAGCGGTTAAACAACTGTTGCTCGATAAGTCGTTAAAACATATTGAAATTAACGGCGATAATCTGCACGACTACCTCGGTGTGCAGCGCTTTGATTATGGCCGCGCGGATAGCGAAAACCGCGTAGGTCAGGTGACGGGCCTGGCGTGGACGGAAGTGGGCGGCGATCTGTTGACCATCGAAACCGCCTGCGTACCGGGCAAAGGCAAGCTGACCTACACCGGCTCGCTCGGTGAAGTGATGCAGGAATCTATTCAGGCGGCGCTGACCGTGGTGCGCGCGCGCGCGGAAAAACTGGGTATTAATCCGGACTTTTACGAAAAACGCGATATCCACGTTCACGTGCCGGAAGGCGCAACGCCGAAAGACGGTCCAAGCGCCGGTATCGCGATGTGTACCGCGCTGGTTTCCTGCCTGACCGGTAATCCGGTGCGCGCAGATGTGGCAATGACCGGTGAGATCACCCTGCGTGGTCAGGTGTTGCCGATCGGCGGCCTGAAAGAAAAGCTGTTGGCGGCGCATCGCGGCGGGATTAAAACGGTCTTAATTCCGTTCGAAAATAAACGTGACCTGGAGGAAATTCCGGACAACGTGATTGCCGATCTGGATATTCATCCTGTGAAGCGCATTGAGGAAGTTCTGACGCTTGCTCTGCAAAACGAACCGTCTGGAATGCAGGTTGTAACCGCAAAATAGTGACCTCGCGCAAATAGCGCTAATAAAAACAGGGCTGGCAGGCTATTTCGGACTTGCCAGCCTTTTTTTTGTATAGCTAATTTAGATGGTTGATTGGGTCTGCCACCATTAACGGGTGTTGTAAGGGCGTGGCAGGCCTGATATAACTGCTGCGCGGTCGTACTTCGAAGGATTCAGGTGCGATATAAATTATAAAGAGGAAGAGAAGAGTGAATAAATCTCAACTGATCGAAAAAATTGCTGCAGGGGCTGATATCTCTAAGGCTGCGGCTGGACGTGCGTTAGATGCGATTATTGCTTCTGTTACCGAATCTCTGAAAGAAGGGGATGACGTTGCACTGGTAGGCTTTGGTACTTTTGCTGTTAAAGAGCGTGCTGCCCGTACTGGTCGCAACCCGCAAACAGGTAAAGAGATCACCATCGCCGCTGCCAAAGTGCCGAGTTTCCGTGCAGGTAAAGCGCTGAAAGACGCGGTAAACTAAGCGTGATCCCCTCGGGGGATGTGACAAAGTACAAGGGCGCATCAACTGATGTGCCTTTTTTATTGGCGATTCGGGACTTTCTGTGCGTTGCGGGCTGACAATTGCCCTCGTTTCTTGTCACAATAGGCTTTTGTGCGCCGCGTTCAGAAAATGCGATGCGCGTGAAGTCTCTATACGCAAATCATTCAGGTTGCGTCGACGCGGCTACTGAGCGAATCACTCGGTAGCCAGCGGAGAAGCCGCCTGAAAGATAAAGTGTAAAGTCACCTACAGCGGAGTGTGGTTACACCATGATGGACAGCTTACGCACGGCTGCAAACAGTCTCGTGCTCAAGATTATTTTCGTTATCATTATCGTGTCGTTCATTTTGACCGGCGTTAGTGGTTACCTGATTGGCGGAAGCAATAACTACGCCGCAAAAGTGAATGGCCAGGAAATCAGCCGGGCACAGTTTGAGAATGCGTTTAATAACGAACGTAACCGTATGCAGCAGCAGTTGGGCGACAGGTATTCTGAACTGGCGGCCAACGAAGGTTATATGAAAAGCCTGCGCCAGCAGGTGCTGAATCGTCTGATAGATGAAGCGCTGTTGGATCAATATTCCCGCGAACTGAAACTGGGCATCAGCGATGAGCAGGTAAAGCAGGCGATTTTCGCCACTCCCGCTTTTCAGGTGGACGGTAAGTTTGACAACAACCGCTATAACGCGATTGTGAATCAGATGGGAATGACCGCCGATCAGTACGCTCAGGCGCTGCGTAACCAGCTTACCACTCAGCAACTGATCAACGGCGTGGCTGGTACTGATTTTATGCTGAAAGGAGAAACCGACGAACTGGCGGCATTAGTCTCTCAACAGCGCGTGGTGCGTGAAGCCGTTATTGATGTCAACGCGCTGGCGGCGAAGCAGCAGGTGACCGATCAGGAAGTGTCCAGCTACTACGATCAGAATAAATCCCGCTTTATGACGCCGGAACAGTTCCGCGTAAGCTATATCAAGCTGGATGCCGCGACGATGCAGGCACTGGTCAGCGATGCGGATATTCAGGCCTATTATGACCAGCATTTGGATCAGTTTACCCAGCCGGAGCGTACTCGTTACAGCATTATTCAGACCAAAACGGAAGATGATGCGAAAGCGGTACTGGATGCGCTGAACAAGGGCGAAGATTTCGCCACGCTGGCGAAAGAGAAATCTACCGACATCATCTCTGCGCGTAATGGCGGCGATATGGGCTGGCTGGAAGAGTCTGCCACGGTGCCGGAACTGAAAAACGCCGGATTAAAAGAAAAAGGTCAGATATCTGGCGTGATTAAGTCGTCTGTCGGTTTTCTGGTGGCGCGTCTGGATGATATTCAGCCTGCCAAAGTGAAACCGTTAAGCGAGGTTCGCGACGACATTGCCGCGAAAGTGAAACAAGAAAAAGCGCTGGATGCTTACTATGCGTTGCAGCAGAAGGTGAGCGATGCGGCAAGCAACGACAATGAGTCGTTAGCAGGCGCTGAACAGGTCGCTGGCGTAAAAGCGGTTGAAACCGGCTGGTTTAGCCGTGACACCTTACCGGAAGAGCTGAACTTCAAACCGGTAGCCGATGCTATCTTTAATGGCGGTCTGGTGGGCGAAAACGGTACGCCGGGGCCGAATTCAGACATTATCACCGTGGATGGCGACCGGGCTTTTGTCGTGCGCGTGAGCGAACATAAACCTGAAGCCGCGAAGCCGTTGGCAGAAGTGAAAGAACAGGTCACTGCCCTGGTGAAGCATAATAAAGCGGAACAACAGGCGAAGCTGGATGCAGAAAAACTGCTGGTCGAGCTGAAAGCGGGCAAAGGCGCGGAAGCGATGAAAGCGGCGGGTCTGAGTTTTGGCGAGCCTAAAACGTTAAGTCGTACCAGTCAGGATCCGGTGAGTCAGGCGGCCTTTGCGTTAAGCCTTCCGACGAAAGATAAGCCAGTTTATGGCGTGGCGAACGATATGCAGGGTAACGTCGTTCTGCTGGCGTTTGACGAGGTGAAAGCGGGCGCCATGCCGGAAGCGCAGAAAAAAGCGATGGTGCAGGGCATCACGCAGAACAATGCGCAAATTGTCTTTGAGGCGCTGATGAGCAATCTGCGTAAAGAGGCGAAAATCAAAATCGGCGACGCTCTGGAACAGCAGTAATCGTCGAGGCGCTTCGCAAAAAATTGCAAAATGTTGTATCCCACAAAGGCCGCTTTCGCGGCCTTTTCCATTTCTGAGAATTGCCGTTTGTTCGTTTTTCTCCGTCCCGCTATCGTGGCTGCACTGTTAACAAACAAGGAGAAAACAGTATGAAACACGGAATTAAAGCACTGCTTATTACGCTTTCTTTAACCTGCGCGGGCATGGCCCATAGCGCGCTGGCGGCGACGCCTGTCGCAAAAAATGCAGCGGTGGAAACAAAAGCGGATACGCCTTCTTCATCCTCCGCCAAAGCGGCATTACCTGCTAAAGCCAGCGATGATGAAGGTACCAGGGTGAGCATTAATACCGCGTCTGCGGAGGATCTGGCGCGGGTGATGAACGGCGTTGGGCTGAAAAAAGCGCAGGCTATTGTGAGCTATCGGGAGGAGTATGGTCCTTTTAAAACGGTGGATGATTTAAAGCAGGTGCCGGGAATGGGAAGCGCGCTGGTGGAGCGTAATCTGGCAGTTTTAACATTGTAATCACTTGCACAGTAGCAAAAATTTGCCAGACTGTAGAGGTCATACCAGTTATGGCCTCTGTACTTGTCGTTTACTTATAACAACAACGTAAGGTTATTGCGCTATGCAAACACAAATCAAAGTTCGTGGATATCATCTTGATGTTTATCAACATGTTAATAATGCCCGCTATCTGGAGTTTCTGGAAGAGGCCCGTTGGGATGGGCTGGAAAACAGCGACAGCTTTCAGTGGATGACGGCCCGCAATATTGCCTTTGTGGTGGTAAACATCAATATAAATTACCGTCGCCCGGCGGTATTGAGCGATCTACTGACCGTGACCAGCCAGGTACAACAGCTTAACGGTAAAAGCGGCGTATTAAGCCAGACGATTACGCTGGAGCCAGAAGGGCAGGTGGTGGCCGATGCGCTCATCACGTTTGTTTGTATTGATTTAAAAACGCAAAAAGCGCTGCCGCTGGAAGGCGAATTGCGTGAAAAGCTGGAACAGATGGTGCAATAACGCCTCGCTGTCTGATGGCGTTGAACTGATCCGGCCTGGCGATATTGACCATAGTGAATATCGCCAGGCCGGACAAGGCGCGTGCGCCGCCATCCGGCAAAACAATCACCTTAACCCGGTTTTTTGCTTCATTGCCGCCATCACCGCCGATTTATTCGACAGGTAATGATTCAGGCCGTTAGCGCGCAGATTACAGGCTGCGCAATGACCACAGCCATCGCCTTTAATGCCGTTATAGCAGGTCAGCGTCTCTTCGCGAACCAAATCCAGTTGGCCCCAATAATCGGCCAGCGCCCAGGTTTCAGCTTTATCAATCCACATTAAGGGCGTTTCGAAACGGATATCTTTCGCCATGCCCAGATTCACCGCGTGATTCAGCGCTTTGACGAACTCATCGCGACAGTCTGGATAGCCGGAAAAATCGGTCTCGCAAACGCCGGTGATCACCGCCTCGGCTTTGACCTGATAAGCGTAAATCGCCACCAGCGTCAGAAAGAGAATATTACGTCCCGGTACGAAAGTATTGGGGATGCCGTCCGCGTTCGGTTCATAGTCCGGCACCGGAATGCTATCCCGCGTCAGGCTGCTGACCGCCAGTTCGTTCAGTAAAGTGACATCCAGCACTTTATGCGCGCGTGCGCCAAGTTTTAACGCCAGCGCCCGCGCGACATCAATCTCTGCGCGGTGGCGCTGACCATAATCAAACGTGACACAATGCACTTCATCATACTGATGCCGCGCTTGCGCCAGACAAGTGGTGGAGTCCTGACCTCCACTAAATACAACAACGGCGCGTTTCATAGTTATCCTGATCAATGACGAAAACCAATATGGTAACGCGTACGGATAATCCCGACCAGCTTCTTCACGGCGAAGGCGGCGGAAGCCAGGCTTCGCTAAATTCAAACCAGCCGCGAGGGGTGAGTCGAACGCCGTTAACGCCCGGTGGGGCGCTGATGCGATAGTGATAATTAAACAGCGGCGTAAGTGTGGCGTCATCCATCAGATTGGCAAAAACTTGTTGTAGCGCGGCGCGGCGATCTTTTTCATTGGGCTGAATTTGCAGAGCGTCAAGCGTAGCCTGCAGATGGGAAAACGCAGGCGCGTCAAGGACATGTGGCCAGATCTGATCGCAACGTAGCCACTGCTCCAGCGTATATTCCGGCGCTTCGCCGATCAGCCTGTCGCCCATCATCAGATCCGCTTGCGCCAACGCAGGGCAGTTATCCCAGTTTTTGGCATTATGAAAAATCAACGTTAACTCACAGCCGAGCGTCGCCAGGTAATGTCGAAGCTGTTCCGCCATCGTATGCAGCTCTACGGGAAGGTGATACGCCAGGGTAAGTTTTTTCGGCAATGGCGTTTCATCAACGTCCTGCCATTGCGGGATTGTCCAGCCGGGTAGCAGTCCCTGACTTGGCATAATCAAGTTCTCATCTACCGGTAAGGTTTTCAGCAGCGAAGTATGATGGATAATATGTATCAGACGCCGCGCCTGCTGTACGTTGAGCCGTGAGCCCTTTTTGAGGGTTAAATAACAAAAGCCAAGACTGATACCACTACTTACCTGACTCAGCGTCGCCAGCTCTTCCGGTTTGCCGATGGCAATCTGCACCGGATGGCGGCAACTGGTGCCCAGATCCTGGGCAAACAGTTGCGGGGTGATCCAGAATTCAATCGCTTTCAGCAGCGGATGGCTGAGGTGATAATGGTCATGACTTTCCAGACGCACCAGTTCCGGCGTGAACAACGCCAGGCGAAAAGGACCGGTGCCGATAAGCGGCAGGTCAGGATGCGCCAGACCGCTACAATAGCTCGCCAGACGATGCGCCAGCCAGTAATCAGGTCGGTGAAGGAGAAAGGTCAGGCACTGAGGATGCGTTACTTCGATTCGTGCGACGCTAATAAACAATTTGCTTAGCGCCGGTAGGGTAAGCAGCCTTTCCAGGCGTTCGTGTAGCTGCGCGGTATCCACCGCATCGCCATTATGCCAGTGCAGCGTGGAGCGAATATAAAAATCCCAGCGTAAACCGTCGGCGGAAACCTCCCAGTGATGCGCCAAATCCCCGCAAGGATATTGACTGTCGCGGTCGAAGCGCGTTAACCCGGAAAAAACTTGCCCTGCGAGATGCTGTTCCGCGCGTCCTGGCAGAAAACCCGGCTGCAGCGGATCAAGCGGACGATAGTAGGGAATACGCAATGTCGGCGTATCGTTTTGCCACTGGCCGCCCATAAAAGGCTGGAGCATCGCCCGTAACTCACCCGGCGCCAGCTGCGCCAGTTCCAGTACGTTGAGCTGCTGCCCTTTTTCCAGCGCCTGTTCCATCATGGCGGTGCGGAGCGATTCCGGCGTGACCAGAAACTGGAGCCGTCCACGTTTCCCGCGCCCGGACTGCGCCTCCCATCTTAGCCAACCCGCCTGCTGGGCCTGACGCAGCAGCGTTCGCAGATGGCGCTCGCTACAAAAACAGCGTTCGGCCAGTTCGCTAACGGTGACATGTTGCGTTTCCCCGGCGGAAGGCTGCCAGAGGCGTTGATATTGATTAAGCCGATTCAGTAGCCTCATAGAAACCCGGAACACTTCCTTTTATCTGTTCACTATTACTTCCGTATATCTCAGGTAATACTGAACAACAAGTTAACCGCGTCACAGTGTGGAGAAAGAGATGGCCCGTCTGGCAGCATTTGATATGGATGGCACGTTATTAATGCCCGATCACCATTTGGGTAGAGAAACGATCGCCACGCTGGCGCGTCTGCGCGAACGCGATATCACCCTGACATTCGCTACGGGTCGTCATGTGCTGGAGATGCGGCATATTCTGGGGACGCTTTCACTGGATGCTTATCTTATTACCGGTAACGGGACGCGAATTCACTCGCTGGAAGGCGACGTGCTGCATCGTCAGGATCTCGATCCTCAGGTTGCCGATACGGTGATGCACCATGCCTGGGATACCCGAGCCAGTATGCATGTGTTTAATGACAACGGCTGGTTTACAGGCCAGGAGATCCCCGCGCTACTCCAGGCGCACGTCTACAGCGGCTTTCGTTATCAGGTTATCGATATAAAAAGTATTCCGGCCCATCAGGTGACGAAGATCTGTTTTTTGCGGCGATCATGACGATCTGATCCGTTTGCGCATTCAGCTCAATGAGGCGCTGGAAGAACGCGCGCACCTCTGTTTCTCTGCCGTCGACTGCCTGGAAGTGCTACCGCTGGGGTGCAATAAAGGATCGGCGCTGGCGGTATTGAGCAACCATTTAGGGCTTTCACTGGCAGATTGCATGGCGTTTGGCGACGCGATGAACGATCGGGAAATGCTGGGCAGCGTCGGGCGGGGGCTCATTATGGGCAATGCCATGCCGCAGCTTATCGCCGCGCTGCCACACCTTTCGGTTATCGGACATTGTGGTAATCAAGCGGTATCACACTTTTTGACGCATTGGCTGGACAATCCGCATCTACCTTATTCCCCCGAATGAGAGAGCTCTTCCAGCAAGCCAGACATTCAGTCTGGCTTTTTTTTGGTTTTTAGTCGCCGGTAAGTAATTTTACGATGGCCGCTGACCACGGCGTCAAATCGCCGATATGGTCGCTAACCCAGGACGGATGGTAATAGGTATCCAGATAGCGATCGCCGCTATCGCACAATAACGTCACGATAGCGCCGGTTTCTCCAGCCTCGCGCATCCGGGCCGCAACCTGCAGCGCTCCCCACATATTCGTGCCGGTAGAGGCGCCGACTTTACGGCCCAGCTGCGTTTCCAGCCAGTGTGCGGTGGCAACGCTGGCGGCGTCCGGTACGCGCAGCATCTCATCCACGACATCCGGAATAAAAGAAGGCTCTACTCGCGGACGACCAATTCCTTCAATTTTACTGCCCACCGGGCTGCGTAATGAAGCGTCGCGATCCTGCCAGTAAGGTAAAAAGACGGAATTTTCCGGATCCACCACCATGAGCTGAGTATCATAGCCCTGGCAGCGAATATAGCGCCCAATCGTCGCAGAGGTTCCGCCCGTTCCGGCGCTCATGACGATAAATCGCGGTACCGGATGGGGTTCGTTGCGCATCTGGCGGAAAATACTGTCGGCAATATTATTGTTGCCCCGCCAGTCAGTAGCTCGTTCTGCGTAGGTAAACTGGTCCATATAGTGACCGTTCAGTTCATGCGCCAGCCGCTCGGAGGCGGCATAAATTTCGCAGGCGCTCTCCACAAAATGACAGTGGCCGCCGTAAAATTGAATCTGCTCGATTTTACGTTTTGCGGTACAGGCGGGCATGACGGCGATGAACGGCAGTCCCAGTAAACGCGCGAACCAGGCTTCGGAAATCGCCGTTGAGCCTGATGACGCTTCAATAATCGGAGTGCCTTCTTTAATCCAGCCATTGCACAGCCCATAAAGGAACAGCGAGCGCGCCAGACGATGCTTGAGGCTACCGGTGGGATGCGTGCTTTCGTCTTTCAGGTAAAGCTGGATACCTGGAAATGCCGACAGGGGCAAACGAATAAGATGCGTATCCGCCGAGCGCTGGTGGTCAGCATTAATTTCATTAATGGCATTTTTAACCCAATTGCTACTCATCATTAATATCCATTTATCATTTTGTGCCAAGAGTAGCGAAAAGTACGGAAAAAATTGTTGCTATTTGACCTTTAAATTACAATGTAAGGAGAAAAATATTCTCTATGGAGTGGGTATGTTAGATAAAATTGACCGTAAACTGCTTTGCTTATTGCAGCAGGACTGTACCCTCTCTTTGCAGGCGCTGGCGGATGCCGTTAATCTGACGACAACGCCTTGCTGGAAGCGGCTTAAACGCCTGGAAGATGACGGTATCCTGCTTGGCAGGGTCGCGCTGCTGGACCCGGAAAAACTGGGGCTGGGATTAACCGCTTTCGTGTTGATAAAAACGCAGCACCACAGCAGTGAATGGTACTGTCGGTTCGTGACCGTCGTCTCTGAGATGCCGGAAGTGCTTGGCTTCTGGCGGATGGCGGGGGAATACGACTATCTGATGCGAGTTCAGGTGGCCGACATGAAGCGGTATGACGACTTCTATAAACGTCTGGTCAATAGCGTCCCAGGACTGTCAGACGTCACCTCCAGTTTTGCGATGGAACAGATTAAGTACACCACCTCTCTGCCCATTGAATAATTCTCCCGGTATTGCCGGAAATCATATCAGGAAATAACGCGTGCGATTATTTGCTCAATTAAGCTGGTACTTTCGCCGGGAATGGCGTCGCTATCTTGGCGCGGTGGCTCTGCTTATGCTTATTGCGATGCTTCAGCTGATCCCGCCCAAAGTGGTGGGGATTGTCGTGGATGGCGTAACCGCACAGCAGTTTACTCCAGGCCGAATAGCGATGTGGATTGGCACCATTGCCCTGATCGCCGTAGTGGTCTATTTGTTGCGCTATGTCTGGCGCGTGCTGCTATTTGGCGCTTCTTATCAATTAGCCGTCGAACTGCGTGAAGATTATTATCGCCAGCTGAGTCGTCAGCATCCTGAATTTTATCAGCGCCATCGGACGGGCGATCTTATCGCGCGTGCGACGAATGATGTGGATCGCGTCGTATTTGCAGCGGGCGAGGGCGTTCTGACGCTGGTTGACTCGCTGGTAATGGGCTGTGCGGTACTGATTGTCATGTCGACGCAAATTAGCTGGCAGCTAACGCTATTAGCACTGTTGCCGATGCCTGTGATGGCGCTGATGATCAAACGTTACGGCGATCGGCTGCATGACTATTTCAAACTGGCGCAGGCCGCCTTCTCCAGCCTGAACGACCGCACGCAGGAGAGTCTGACCAGCATCCGTATGATCAAAGCGTTTGGTCTGGAGGACCGCCAGTCTTCGCTGTTTGCGGCGGATGCCGAAGATACCGGCAAGAAAAATATGCGCGTGGCGCGTATTGACGCGCGTTTTGATCCAACCATTTACATCGCCATTGGCATGGCGAACCTGCTTGCGATTAGCGGCGGAAGCTGGATGGTGGTTAACGGCAGCCTGACGCTGGGCGAACTCACCAGCTTTATGATGTATCTGGGGTTGATGATTTGGCCGATGCTGGCGCTGGCCTGGATGTTTAATATCGTGGAGCGGGGTAGCGCCGCATACAGCCGCATCCGCGCCATGCTGGCGGAAGCGCCGGTAGTTAAGGATGGCGAAGAGCCGGTCCCGGCGGGGCGCGGCGAACTGACGGCGGCCATTCGTGAGTTTTGCTATCCGCAAACGACGCATCCGGCGCTGGAGAATGTGAACTTTCGTCTTAAACCGGGTCAGATGCTGGGGATATGCGGTCCGACCGGCGCGGGGAAAAGCACAATATTGTCGCTTATCCAGCGCCATTTTGATGTGACGCAGGGAGAGATCCGATTCCATGACATGCCGTTGACGCATCTGCAACTGGATAGCTGGCGTAGCCGACTGGCGGTCGTCAGCCAGACGCCGTTTTTGTTCTCGGACTCTATTGCCAATAATATTGCGCTCGGACGCCCGGAGGCGACTCAGGAGGAGATTGAACAGGTGGCGCGTTTAGCCAGCGTACATGAGGATATTCTCCGCTTGCCTCAGGGCTACGACACGCAGGTAGGTGAACGTGGCGTCATGTTATCGGGAGGGCAAAAACAGCGTATCTCGATTGCCAGAGCGCTACTGTTAAATGCGGAAATTCTGCTTCTTGATGATGCGCTTTCTGCAGTAGATGGCCGCACGGAGCATCAGATTTTGCATAATTTGCGCCAGTGGGGCGAAGGGCGTACGGTCATCATCAGCGCGCATCGTTTATCCGCGCTGACCGACGCCAATGAAATTATCGTTATGCAACATGGTCACGTTGTTCAGCGCGGCGATCACGATCAACTGGCGCAGCAGATTGGCTGGTATCGCGATATGTATCGCTATCAGCAACTGGAGGCCGCTCTGGATGACGCGCCGGAACGCGGCGAGGAGGCGGCGAATGCGTAGTTTTGGACAGCTATGGCCGACGCTGAAACGGTTGCTGGCGTATGGCTCGCCATGGCGAAAACCGCTCTCTGTCGCGGTGATGATGCTGTGGATTGCGGCAGCGGCGGAGGTTAGCGGTCCGCTGCTGATCAGCTATTTCATTGATAACATGGTGGCCCGCCACCATTTACCGTTGGGCAAGGTCGTGGGGCTGGCGGCCGCCTATGTGGGGCTACAGTTTCTGGCGGCGGGTCTGCATTACGCCCAGTCTTTATTATTTAACCGGGCGGCCGTTGGCGTGGTTCAGTCCTTGCGCACGGACGTCATGGATGCCGCCTTGCGCCAGCCGCTAAGCGCCTTCGACACGCAGCCTGTCGGACAATTAATTTCACGCGTGACCAACGATACGGAAGTCATCCGCGATCTATACGTCACGGTCGTCGCAACGGTATTACGTAGCGCGGCGTTGATCGGCGCCATGCTGGTCGCTATGTTCAGCCTTGACTGGCGGATGGCGCTGGTGGCGATTTTGATTTTTCCGGCGGTATTGACCGTGATGATCATTTATCAGCGCTACAGCACGCCGATTGTACGCCGCGTGCGGGCATACCTGGCGGATATTAACGACGGCTTTAACGAAATCATCAATGGGATGAGCGTAATCCAGCAGTTTCGCCAGCAGGCGCGCTTCGGCGAACGCATGGGCGAGGCCAGCCGCTCGCACTACATGGCGCGGATGCAGACGCTGCGCTTGGACGGCTTTTTATTGCGTCCGCTGCTTAGCCTCTTTTCTGCGCTCATTTTGTGCGGTCTGTTGATGCTTTTCAGCTTTACGTCTGCCGGCACGATTGAGGTCGGAGTGCTGTATGCGTTCATTAGCTATTTGTCACGTCTGAACGAGCCGCTCATTGAACTGACCACCCAGCAATCCATGCTACAGCAGGCGGTTGTGGCGGGAGAACGTGTTTTTGAACTGATGGATCGCCCGCGCCAGCGCTATGGCAGCGACGATAGGCCGTTACAAAGCGGGGCGATTGATATTGATCATCTGTCGTTTGCTTACCGCGACGATAATCTTGTTTTACAGGACATTACGCTCTCAGTACCGTCCCGTAACTTTGTGGCGCTGGTGGGGCACACCGGCAGCGGGAAGAGCACGCTCGCCAGCTTATTAATGGGGTATTACCCCCTGACACAAGGCGAAATTCGGCTGGATGGGCGAGAGATCTCCTCTCTTAATCATCGCGTTTTACGCCAGGGCGTGGCGATGGTTCAACAGGACCCGGTAGTGATGGCGGATACCTTTCTGGCTAATGTGACGCTGGGGCGCGATGTCTCCGAGGCGCAGGTGTGGCAGGCGCTGGAAACGGTACAACTGGCAGATCTGGCGCGCGGCCTGAGCGACGGGCTGCATACGCATCTCGGCGAGCAGGGAAATACGCTGTCCGTCGGGCAAAAACAGCTATTGGCGCTGGCGCGCGTGCTGGTTGACGCCCCGCAAATATTAATTCTTGATGAAGCGACGGCCAGCATCGATTCCGGCACTGAGCAGGCGATACAGCAGGCGCTGGCGGCGATTCGCGAGCGCACCACGTTGGTGGTTATTGCCCATCGGCTATCGACAATCGTGGAGGCGGATACCATTCTGGTTCTCCATCGCGGCCAGGCGGTGGAGCGCGGGACGCATCAACAATTGCTGGCGGCGCAAGGGCGCTACTGGCAAATGTATCAATTACAGTTAGTTGGCGAGGAGTTAGCCGCCAGCGTACACGAAGAATCCGGCCCTACGGCGTAAGGTTTGGCGCCACAGGGCAAAACCTCGCCCATTATGCACCGTCGTGGTGCGTTTTTCTTTCCCTGCTTCGATTTTGGGGCGCGTCAATATAAAGACGCGCCGCTAACCGCGCTTTTCCTCGCTCGCCAGCTTCTGGCACATCCTTTGCAATATCCATCCTGAAGAGTCCATGCGCGGCGGCAGCCGTTACCTAATTCTGACTGGAGGGTTCTATGAAGCTGGTTACCGTGATTATCAAACCGTTCAAGCTGGAGGACGTGCGGGAGGCGCTTTCTTCCATTGGCATTCAGGGACTGACCGTCACCGAAGTGAAAGGGTTTGGCCGTCAGAAAGGACACGCCGAACTGTATCGCGGCGCGGAGTACAGCGTGAATTTCCTGCCGAAGGTCAAAATTGATGTGGCTATCGCCGACGACCAACTGGAAGAGGTGATCGATATCATCAGTAAAGCGGCTTACACCGGAAAAATTGGCGACGGCAAAATTTTCGTCGCGGAGCTCATGCGCGTTATTCGGATTCGTACCGGCGAAGCTGACGAAGCAGCGCTGTAAGACCCGCCACACAGCAACAGGAAATGAAAAAATGAAGATAGCGATGATAAAAACCACACTGGCTTCACTGGCGCTGCTGCCTGGGCTAACGATAGCCGCGCCAGCGGTTGCCGATAAAGCGGATAGTGCTTTTATGATGATTTGCACCGCGCTGGTGCTGTTCATGACGATACCGGGTATCGCGCTGTTTTACGGCGGATTAATTCGCGCCAAGAACGTGCTGTCAATGTTAACGCAAGTGACCGTCACCTTTGCGCTGGTCTGTATTTTATGGGTGGTGTACGGCTATTCGCTGGCTTTTGGCGAAGGGAATCATTTCTTCGGTAATGCCGATGGGGCGATGTTGAAGAATATCGCGTTGACGGCGGTAACGGGGACGATTTATCAGTATATTCATGTCGCGTTTCAGGGATCTTTCGCCTGTATTACCGTCGGGCTGATTGTCGGCGCGCTGGCGGAGCGTATTCGTTTTTCGGCGGTACTGATTTTTGTCGTGGTGTGGTTCATGCTCTCTTATGTTCCGATTGCGCACATGGTGTGGGGCGGCGGCCTGCTGGCTGCTCACGGCGCGCTGGATTTTGCCGGTGGTACGGTGGTGCATATTAACGCCGCTATCGCCGGGTTGGTGGGGGCTTATTTAATTGGCAAACGCGTCGGCTTTGGGAAAGAAGCATTTAAACCCCATAACCTGCCGATGGTCTTTACCGGTACTGCGATTCTGTATATCGGCTGGTTTGGATTTAACGCGGGTTCTGCTGGTAGCGCAAACGAGATAGCAGCGCTGGCCTTTGTGAACACCGTGGTGGCGACCGCCGCCGCGATTCTGGGGTGGATTATCGGCGAGTGGACGCTACGCGGTAAGCCTTCCCTGCTGGGAGCGTGTTCCGGCGCGATTGCCGGTCTGGTCGGCGTGACGCCAGCCTGTGGCTATGTTGGCGTTGGCGGCGCGTTGGTTATCGGCGTTATTGCGGGGCTGGCGGGATTGTGGGGAGTCACCATGCTTAAACGTCTGTTACGGGTAGATGATCCGTGCGACGTATTTGGCGTTCACGGTGTTTGCGGAATAGTCGGCTGTATCCTGACCGGCGTTTTTGCCGCCAGTTCGCTGGGCGGCGTTGGCTTTGTCGACGGCGTTACGATGGGACATCAGGTGATGGTACAGCTGGAAAGTATTGCTATTACGGTCGTCTGGTCCGGCGTTGTCGCGTTTGTTGGTTACAAACTGGCGGATATCCTTGTTGGACTGCGTGTACCGGAAGAGCAGGAGCGCGAGGGGCTGGATGTGAACAGTCACGGCGAGAATGCGTATAACGCATGATTGCGCACCATGCCTGATGGCGCTGCGCTTACCCAGTCTACCGTAGGCCGGATAAGCGCAGCGTCATCAGGCCATTAACGCCGCATAGCGGCATGTTTTTTAATTGTGATTACGCATTACCCCTTCCTGCACGGTTGAAGCGACCAGCGCGCCATCCTGAGTATAAAACTCGCCGCGAACAAAGCCCCGGGCGCTGGAGGCGGAAGTGCTCTCTACGCTATAAAGTAGCCATTCATTAAAATTGAATGGACGATGGAACCACATAGAGTGATCGATAGTGGCGATCTGAATGCCCTTTTCCAGAAAACCGATGCCGTGAGGCTGAAGCGCGACGGGAAGGAAATTCAAATCCGAGGCGTATCCCAGTAAATATTGATGGACGCGAATGTCATCCGGAACGGTGCCGTTGGCGCGAATCCATACCTGACGCACAGGCGCGGCGACGTGACCTTTCAACGGATTGTGAAATTCGACGGGACGAATTTCCAGCGGGCGATCGCAGAGAAACTTTTCTTTCAGAATTGGCGGCAGTAAATGCGCCAGCGATTGCGCGATTTCCGTTTCTGACGGTAGTCCTTCCGGCCCGACTGCCGTCGGCATGGTTTTTTGATGTTCAAAACCCGGTTCCGGCGCCTGGAATGAGGCGGTCATGTAAAAGATGGGTTTCCCGTTCTGAATAGCGGCAACGCGGCGGGCGCTGAAGCTATTCCCATCGCGCAGCACTTCTACGTCATAGATAATGGGTTTTTGGCTGTCGCCCGGCCGCAGAAAATAACTGTGGAATGAAAGGCCTGCTGGTGCATTGATGATAAGGAGAATTGAATGAAACTCGTGCACATCGTAAGTGGTTTAGCGGTTGCGATATCTCTGGCGGCCTGCGCTGATAAAAGCGCTGATATCCAGACGCCTGCGCCAAACCCTAACATGTCGATTACAGCTAACCAGTCTACTATTCAGCAACCCAATGTTTCCGGTACCGTCTGGATCCGCCAGAAGGTCGCTCTGCCGCCAGATGCGGTGCTGACCGTGACGCTTTCAGATGCTTCGCTGGCTGATGCGCCGTCTAAGGTGCTGTCGCAAAAAGCGGTACGTACCGAAGGTAAACAGGCGCCTTTCAGTTTTGTGTTGCCGTTTAACCCATCAGATATTCAACCTAACGCGCGCATTCTCCTGAGCGCGGCCATCACCGTTGATAATAAGCTGGTATTTATTACCGATAGCGTGAAACCGGTGATTAATAATGGCGGCACTAAAGCGGATCTGACGCTGGTACCGGTACAGCAAACGGCGGTGTCTGTGCAGGCCGGCGGTGGTGCGACGACGACGGTTCCATCGACTTCGCCGACCCAGGTCAATCCGTCTTCTGCCGTTCCTGCGCCTACCCAGTATTAATCCTGCGCCAACCCTCTCCGTTACGGAGAGGGTTAATACACCCAGCGATAGCGTTGTAAATCGATTTGTCCGCTTCCCGACACCACTACGCCTTCCGCCAGTAATGCCTGACGTTGCCGCTGTAGATCCGGCCCGGTAAGTGATATTGCGCCGTGGCGGTTCACCACCCGATGCCATGGTAAAGTGCTGCCTTCCGGCAGACGTTTTAAAACTCCGCCGACCTGACGCGCCGCCCGAGGCGAACCGGCAAGCCGGGCGACATCACCGTAGGTCGTGACAAATCCTTCCGGGATCGAGGCGACGATTTGCCAGACGCGTTGAGGAAATGTGTCCTGAATATCCATAATAGAATCCTGCGTTAATGCTTCAGGATAATCTGGAATAAGGGGGGAGGAAAGCCCGGATGCGCAAGAAACCAGCATCCGATGCCTGATGGGTTGCAATTGCACGATATAGCAGTGATAATGCGCCTGCGCGTTGGTTCACAACGCTCTCAATGGGGGCTCTGTTGGTTCTCCCGCAACGCTACTCTGTTTACCAGGTCAGGTCCGGAAGGAAGCAGCCAAGGCAGATGACGCGTGTGCCGGGATGTAGCTGGCAGGGCCCCCACCCAATTCTGCCTTTCCACACTGTTCTTTTCTGCTGTGCGACGTTATAGCCGCTGTTCCGCCCAAAGAATAAATGCCGTAGCGGGTAGGGGCTTACTGTATAACCAGCCCTGACCATAATGTACGCCATGCTGGCGTAGCCACTGTTCTTGCCTGGTCGTTTCGATGCCTTCTGCGACCATCTTAAGTTTGAGCGTTTTCGCCATTTCAATAATATGCGGCGTGACGTTTTTATATTCCAGCGCATCGACAAAAGATTTATCAATTTTAAGGACATCCACATCCAGATTTTGTAAGTAGCTGAGGCTGGAATAGCCGGTGCCAAAGTCATCAATATAAATTGCATGTCCCGCGTTACGGTATCTGGCGACAATGGGCGCGCTGGTTTTCGGATCGGCGAACTCGCGTTCCGTTAATTCAAGCGCGATTTGCGACGGAGAAATTTGGCTACGGTTCAGCAGCGTGCTTAACAGCGTCGGCAACGTTTCCGACGCCAGATCGGATGCCTCAAGATTGATTGAAATATGTTGTTCGGGATGGGACTTTAACCAACTCCCCATGTCTTCAAAAACGGTTTCGATGATTAGCCGGGTTAGCGGCTCCGTGAGCCCGGTTTGTTCAGCCAGCGCGATAAAAATTTCCGGCGAAAGGAAGGTGCCGTCCGCCTGTTGCCAGCGAGCTAAGGCTTCGGCACCGACAATTTTTCCGCTGCTCAGGGAGACAATAGGCTGATAGTGTACGTTAATTTCGCGATTGTCTATCGCATCCTGGAGACGGTGGCGGGGCGACTGTAGTCGACGCAAAATACGCAGAATAAAGGCCGCGGCCAGCAGACCCGTTACGATGCCCGCCAGTAGCCAGATAAACGCCTGTCGATACCAGCTCCTTTCCAGCGGAGCGGTCGGTGCCCAGCTTACGATAGTAATGCCCATTTCCGGAAAGGGGTGGATAGCATACTGAATGCCTCGGTTTTCCAGCCGCAGGGGCGTCTCATGGTGAATGAGCGGAAGAATAGCGGAGTCAAGGTTACCGCTGCTGGCAACCACAGTATTGCGTTCCCGGCCAATAATAGCGACGTCAATCGGCCATGCGCCAAACGGAATCACATCGATAAAGGACGCCGGGTCGATCATCACGATATAGCTGTCGCTCCCGAGTGCCGCCATATAGCGTTTTATACCCAGATCGTTTTGCGCCGTAAACCAGGCGCGATAACCGTCGCGAGTGATTTTCATAGGCGGAGGGAACGCGGGAATATGGCTCTCTTTTTCAAGCGAAGAGCAAACGGGAATCGAATTTTTAAGATACAGAACTTCCTGGACATACCGAAAGCTATAAGACACGCGGCGCATGGCGAGTAAATGGGCGCTGCTGCAGGGCTCGCCTTTAAAGGAGGCAATATGCGTTAACGCGGCTTTTGCCTGGTCACTGACCCTTTCTGTACGTAGCGCCACCCGGGACGAGAAGATATCCAGCTCTTCATTAAACCTCTTTTCAACTTGACGGTGCGCCAGCCACAGACTCAATCCTATCGGGAAAAGGACAGACAGGATAAGCACTCCCGTTACCAGGCTGACCAGATGTCGTGTTGTCACAGTGATGTCCTTATAAACACAGCGTAGAGAAAGTATATCCGATCGTAAATCGCGCCCTCGAATGATAAAGCTATTTTATCGATTTTACAGATTCAGGCGCCAGGCTAACGCGTTACGCCACGTTGCTTTTGCTGCCAGGAAGAGATCGTGAATGTTTACCGGTTGAAAAAGGATCGTTGATAGCGTATTTTGTTGTTATGTTATAACATAATTGAGAGGGCGCAATGAAACCTGATATTCATCCTGTATACCGCACCGTCGTATTTCACGACACCAGCGCAAATGAATATGTGAAAGTGGGATCAACTATCAAAACTGAACGTGAAATCGAACTGGGCGGCGTGACATATCCGTATGTCACTATTGATGTGTCATCAAAATCGCATCCTTTTTATACCGGTAGACAGAAAACGTTTGATAGCGAAAGTAGCGCCGCACGCTTCCAGAAACGTTTTGGTCATTTTATCGGCGCTAAACGGGGGTAAATGAAATGCAGGTGTTAAACTCACTTCGCAATGCAAAACAACGGCATCCGGATTGCCAGATAGTCAAACGCAAAGGACGCTTATACGTGATTTGTAAAACAAATCCGCGTTTTAAGGCGGTTCAGGGGCGTAAAAAAAGACGTTAAAAAACCAACGGTTCAGGGAAAGCAGTGCGTACCAGGGAGGGTGCGCACTTTTTTATTACCGGCTGGCTTCTGCGCGGGCCAGCGTAAAAATATCGTAGAAGGAAAGTTCGCCCTTACGGGCAACCATTTTTTGCAGCTGGACTTTATGTTCATTATCCACCTGTGGAGACTGAAGAATCGTCTCAATGAGCGTGGGGGGAACAAAGCGGGTGTTGTACCATTCGCCGTTGTAACAGACCCGGAGGTCCAGCACATCGATGTCGTTATAGTGATAACGCGGGGCGATGTCGAAAAAGAAGAAGCCATTAAATGCGATAAATAACACCACTAACAGCCACACTGACCCCACCAGCGTTTCTGATTGCAGCATGACCGCCAGCGTCGCAAACCAGGCTGCATACATCGCGATAAATAACCCAGGATGCTTGCGGATAAAACTGATACTAAAACGCGGCCTGTTATCGCGTTTTTCACGGATGTTTAAGTCATCAATAGTTTCGCTAAGCAGGCGCTGTATCTCTGTCATCTTTTGCCTTCATGATTTCTGCGACATAGGGTAATAAGAGCCCATTTTAAAGGGAGGTGTAACGTGAAAAAAGTAACAGATTAACCACGAATTAGCATAACAGTTATCATTTTGACTACAATTTTTTAATGATTCGCGCCGGATTTCCGCCTACCACGACGTCTGGCGGTACGTTTTTTGTCACCACAGCGCCTGAAGCGACGACGACGTTATCGCCGATGGTTACGCCAGGATTAACGACGGCTCGTCCGCCTATCCAGACGTTATTTCCGATAGTGACGGGTTTACCTAATTCTCTGCCGCTGTTGCGTTCGACGGCGTCCAGCGGGTGCGTGGCGGTATAGATATGTACCCCTGGCGCGAGCATACAATTATCGCCAATATGAATTGGGCAAACATCAAGCATGACGCAGTCGAAGTTAGCGTAAAAGGAGTGACCAAGAAAAATATTATAGCCGTAGTCGCAACGGAAGGAAGGTTCAATATAGGCGTCTTCGCATCGACCCAACAGGTCGCGTAAAATCGCCTGACGCTTATTTATTTCATCAGGCGTAGTATAATTGTATTGATGGATGAGTTGACGCGCCCGCAGTCGATCCTGGCATAAAGTTTCATCGGTCGGGCAATACAGTGCCCCAGCGATCATTTTTTGTTTTTCGTCACTCATCGCGCGCTCCCCTTGGTGGATATTATCGCAATAGAAGCAATAATAAAGTATTAGAGGGAACGTTCCCTGCTATTGGTATGTGATCTATATCACTGCTCTATAATAGCCCGTTGTGTTATTAGCCTGAACGAGGAGGCAGATAACACCTGTGTGTTCTCTAAAAAGTAATGTTGCGTGATTAACGAATGAATTTCCATACTGAAGAGGGGATCTTGTCGTAGAGTTTGTTCATCGTCAATTCTGCAAGACGGTGATCCGCAGCTGAGTAAAATACAGCCAGCTCATTGTCGGATAATTCATATTTATTTTTCTCAATGACGCGCTCCAGAGTGTCAATTGTCTGACAGCGCCGTAAACGCATCAAATAATCAGTTTTAGTTAATGGTTTATCAGACATAAATTCTACCTATGATTGTAATAATTTTTAACAAGACAAACTAACAGGATTAGCCCTGGTGGCGTTGACGAAACAACGGAACAGGCGGTTGCCCGATTTACGCCATTTTTGCAAATCCTGCGTATTAATACCATAGCTGCTGAACAACATAAAGGTGTCGTCCAGGTATTCATCTATCTGCGCAATCAATTTATTGTCTTCATTGTACTTAATTTTATAATTAAGCGCGAAAGTTGCAATATGCTCTATCAGCTCATTGAGCTGCAGGTTGACTGCTGAGGTCGGGTCATTAACCCAGCCATGGTTGCTTTCTTCAAGGTTTGCAAGACAGTCATGATACAGGGTTTCGCAAAGAAATTTAAGCTGTGCTATATCATGTCTTTTGGGTGAGTATTCGTCCATAATGCATCCCCTTTTTAGTGGCTTAAACTAACCGAACACCTTCGGGATGGATACAACTAACTAACCTGGTACTTCCCACGTCACCTTATGATTTAACTATAATCTACTCTAAAAAACTTTTCATCGTCATATTACTAAAAATTACAATTGCGTGAAAGCCGTGTGTCGCCATACTTTTTCGAATTTTAACAGTGAACGTCGGTCGCCTAAAAAGGAACCAGTTTTATTGCTCGTATAATCATTGGGTTAACGTTTTTTAGCTTTTCAGGCTAAAACAATAGACTCTGACAGGAGAAAATAGCCAGGAATATTCTTAATATTTCTTAATTAATGGCTGAATTAAGAAATGGCCAACTTTCCTAAGAAAAGCCTTTAACGCAGTAAGGATTATACCTTTTATTAATATGGCAAAAAATAATCAACCTAACAATAAGCGTATTTTATGATTTTTGTGTAAAAAAGGCCGCTTGCGCGGCCTTATCAACAGTGAGCAAATCAGCGATGTTCTGTCGAATGACTATGCTCAATATCTTCGCTTTTACGGCTAAAGCGGCGGCGTACCACCACGAAGAAGACCGGTACGAAGAAAATAGCCAGTACGGTTGCCGTTACCATCCCGCCCAGTACGCCAGTACCTACCGCATTCTGCGCGCCGGAACCCGCGCCGGAACTGATAACCAGCGGCATAACCCCCAGCATGAACGCTAACGAGGTCATCAGAATCGGGCGCAAACGCATCCGGACGGCCTCCAGCGTCGCTTCTACCAGACCTTTCCCTTCTTTATCCATTAAGTCTTTGGCGAATTCGACGATAAGTATCGCGTTCTTCGCCGACAACCCAATGGTTGTGAGCAGGCCCACCTGGAAGTAAACGTCGTTAGTCAGTCCGCGGAAGGTCGCAGCCAGCAGCGCGCCGATAACCCCAAGCGGAACAACCAGCATTACGGAGAACGGGATAGACCAGCTCTCATACAATGCCGCCAGACACAGGAAGACGACGATCAGCGAGATAGCATACAGGGCAGGGGCCTGGTTGCCGGACAACCGTTCCTGGTAGGACATCCCGGTCCAGTCATACCCAATGCCTGACGGCAGCTTGCTGGCCAGTTCCTCCATCATCGCCATCGCTTCACCAGTACTCTTGCCTGGCGCCGCCTGACCCAGAATTTCCATCGAAGGCAGACCGTTATAGCGTTCCAGACGTGGCGAACCATATTCCCAGCGGGAAGAGGAGAATGCGGAGAACGGCACCATCTGACCATCGCTACCACGAACGTACCAGTCGTTAATATCATCCGGCAACATGCGGTATTTCGCTTCGGACATCACGTAAACTTTCTTCACACGACCGCGATCGATAAAGTCGTTTACATAGCTGCCGCCCCATGCTGCGCCCAGCGTGGTATTAATGTCGCTAATAGACACGCCCAGCGCCTGAGCTTTTTCCTGGTCGATATCGATTTTAAACTGCGGCGTATCTTCCAGACCGTTAGGTCGAACGCCGACCAGCAGATCAGGATATTTCGCCACTTCGCCGAACAACTGATTACGTGCCTGGGTGAGTTTTTCATGACCAAGTCCCGCCTGGTCAATCAACTCGAAGTCAAACCCGGTTGCGGTGCCCAGTTCAACAATCGCCGGCAGGTTAAAGGCGAAGACCATCGCATCTTTAATTTGTGAAAACGCTGCGGTTGCCCGCTGGGTAATCGCTTCAACCTTGTTTTTTTCGCCTGGACGATCGGCCCAGTCTTTCAACGACACGAATGCAATACCGGTATTCTGACCGCGCCCTGCAAAACCGAAGCCGTTGACGGCGAATACCGATTCAACGTTGGCTTTCTCTTTGTTCAGATAGTAATCCGTGACCTCATCCAGCACTTTTTGCGTGCGCTCTTGCGTCGCGCCGGCGGGGAGCTGGACCATTGTCAGGAATACGCCCTGGTCTTCATCCGGCAAGAAAGAGCTTGGCAGACGAACGAACAGATAAGCCATACCGACGACGATAATGAGATAGAGCAGCAGATAACGCCCGGTGCTGCGCAGAATATTGCCTACGCTATCGGTGTAGTGATGCGTGCTCTTATCAAACAGGCGGTTAAACCAGCCGAAAAAGCCTTTTTTCCCTTCGCCATGATCGCCTTTGGCGACGGGTTTGAGCATCGTCGCGCACAGCGCAGGCGTCAGGATCAGCGCTACCAGCACCGACAGCGCCATCGCCGATACGATGGTGATAGAGAACTGACGATAAATTGCCCCGGTTGAGCCGCCAAAGAAGGCCATCGGAATAAATACCGCCGACAGTACCATCGCGATACCCACCAATGCGCCCTGAATCTGGCCCATGGATTTGCGCGTCGCTTCCTTCGGCGGAAGGCCTTCTTCCGTCATAACACGTTCGACGTTCTCGACCACCACGATGGCGTCATCCACCAGCAAGCCGATGGCGAGCACCATCCCGAACATCGTCAGCGTGTTTATCGAGAAACCGAATGCCGCAAGCACGGCAAAGGTTCCCAACAACACCACCGGAACCGCAATAGTCGGAATCAACGTCGCGCGGAAGTTCTGCAGGAACAGGTACATCACCAGGAACACGAGGATAATCGCTTCGACCAGCGTTTTTACCACTTCATGAATAGAGATCTTCACGAACGGCGTGGTGTCATACGGGTAGACGATTTTCATCCCTGGCGGGAAGAACGGTTCCATTTTTTTCAGTTCGGCGCGAATAGCGGTAGCGGTATCCAGCGCGTTGGCGCCGGTAGCCAGTTTGATGCCAAGACCTGACGCTGGCTGACCGTTAAATTTCGCGATGACGTCGTAGTTCTCGCCGCCAAGCTCAATTTTCGCTACATCCCGCAGACGAACCTGAGAGCCATCCTGATTCACCTTCAGCAGGATTTTGCCAAACTCATCCGTTGAGGTCAGACGCGTTTGGGCAATAATCGATGCGTTAAGCTGCTGGCCTTTTACCGGCGGCGTACCACCGAGCTGACCTGCCGCGACCTGGGCGTTCTGCGCTTTGATCGCGTTAATCACGTCGACCGGCGTCAGTTGGTATTTGGTCAGCTCTGTCGGATTCATCCAGATACGCATCGCATACTGCGAACCAAACAGCTGGACGTCGCCCACCCCAGAGGTACGGCTGATCGGATCTTTCATATTGGCGGCAACGTAATCCGAAATATCCTCCTGGGTCATGGTGCCGTCGGTGTTAATGACGCCCACTACCATCAGGAAGCTACTTGAGGACTTCTCAACGCTCACGCCCTGTTGCTGTACTTCCTGGGGAAGTAACGGCATTGCCAGTTGCAACTTGTTCTGAACCTGAACCTGCGCGATGTCCGCATCGGTGCCGGATTCAAAGGTCAGCGTGATCTGCACGGTCCCCGTGGAGTCACTGTTGGAGGACATATACATCAGGTTATCGATACCGTTCATATTCTGTTCGATAACCTGCGTGACGGTATCCTGTACCGTTTTCGCATCAGCGCCAGGGTAGGTTGCGGAGATCGTCACTGCTGGTAGCGCAATCGTCGGATATTGCGCTACCGGCAATTTGAAGATCGCGAGCCCCCCTGCCAACATGATGATGATGGCGATCACCCACGCAAATATAGGGCGATCGATAAAGAAATTAGGCATGTCTTAACGGCTCCTGTTTAAGTTAAGACCTGGGCTGAGCAGGTTGATCACCGCTTGCGGCTTGCTGTTTGTTATCCGCGGTAATTTCCTGCACTTTAACCTGTGCGCCAGGACGTACTTTTTGCAGCCCGCTGACGACTACGCGGTCGCCCGCTTTCAACCCGTCAGTCACCAGCCACTTATTGCCGATCGCCTGGCTTGCGACGATTTGGCGGGTTTCCACTTTGTTATCAGCGCCAACCACCAGCACCGTGGCATCGCCGCGTGGAGTACGGGTAACGCCCTGTTGTGGAACCAGTAATGCCGTCGGTTTTGTCCCTTCCTGCAGACGTGCGCGAACGAACATTCCTGGCAATAAGGTGTGATCCGGGTTAGGGAAGATGGCGCGCAAAGTAATAGACCCGGTGGTTTGGTCAACGGTCACGTCGGAGAACTCAAGCGTACCGGACTGCGGGAATTTGATACCGTCGCTGGTCACCAGATCGACCTTCGCTTTGCCGTTTTCCTGTTTCAGCGAACCATTTGCCAGCTCCTGCTTCAGGCGCAGGAAGTCATTGCTGGACTGGGTCACATCGACATAAATAGGGTCCAGCTGCTGCACTGTCGCCAGCGCCGACGCCTGACCGTTCTGTACCAGCGCGCCTTCCGTTACGGATGACTTACCAATACGACCGCTAATCGGCGAGGTGACTTTGGTATACGCCAGGTTGATACGTGCGGTTTCAACGGCGGCTTTTGCTGCGACAACAGCGGCAGTCGCTTGTTGCGCGTCAGCCAGCGCCTGATCGTATTCCTGCTTACTGATGTACTGCGTACCCAGCAGCTTTTGATAACGCTTCACCGTCAGTTCAGCGATATTCGCGGCGGCCTGCGCTTTTGCCAGATCGCCCTTAGCGCTGTCGTAAGTCGCCTGGTAGGTCGCAGGATCAATCTGATAGAGAGAGACTCCCGCTTCGATATCACTTCCCTCAACGAAATTACGCTTCAGGATAATGCCGCTTACCTGCGGGCGAACTTCGGCGATACGGTAAGCAACGGTACGACCCGGAAGTTCAGTTGTGATTTGCAGTGGTTCCGTTTTTAGTGTGACAACTCCAACTTCTGGCATCTGCTGGCCGCCTTGCTGGTCCTGTTTGTCGTCACATCCTGTTAGCGCTAAGCTGCCTGAGAGCATCAGAACGACCGCCAGAGGCGTTAACCCTCTGTTTTTGTTCATATGTAAACCTCGAGTGTCCGATTTCAAATTGGTCAATGGTCAAAGGTCCTTAAACCCATTGCTGCGTTTATATTATCGTCGTGCTATGGTACATACATCCATAAATGTATGTAAATCTAACGCCTGTAAATTCACCGACATATGGCACGAAAAACCAAACAACAAGCGCTGGAGACACGACAACACATCCTGGATGTGGCCCTGCGTTTGTTCTCGCAGCAAGGCGTATCAGCAACCTCGCTGGCGGAGATTGCGAACGCTGCTGGCGTGACGCGCGGCGCAATCTATTGGCATTTCAAAAATAAGTCGGATTTATTCAGTGAGATCTGGGAGCTATCAGAATCCAATATTGGTGAGCTTGAGATTGAGTATCAGGCAAAATTCCCCGACGATCCACTATCTGTATTAAGAGAAATTTTAGTTCATATTCTTGAAGCTACTGTAACAGAAGAACGACGCCGCTTATTGATGGAGATTATATTCCATAAATGTGAGTTTGTCGGAGAAATGGTTGTGGTTCAACAGGCGCAACGTAGCCTTTGTCTGGAAAGTTACGATCGGATTGAACAAACGTTAAAACATTGTATTAATGCTAAAATGCTGCCTGAAAATCTGCTGACCCGTCGTGCGGCGATACTGATGCGCAGCTTTATTTCAGGGCTCATGGAAAACTGGTTATTTGCTCCGCAATCGTTTGATTTAAAAAAAGAAGCTCGCGCCTACGTCACGATCCTGCTGGAGATGTATCAATTGTGTCCGACGCTGCGCGCGTCGACGGTCAACGGCTCCCCCTGATAATATTCCAGGAAAACTCCTGGACATTTTCTGTGTCGCTATTCTGTTTGTTACAGGCGTGATATTCTTGCGACTCAATTATTTCCGGTCTGCTTGCCGGTTCAGACACTTCATTCTCATGACTATGTTGCAGCTTTATAAACGTTCACAGCATTTTGTTTTTATTACAATTAGCTTCCTTATTATCCTGCTGTCCTGTCAGTCTCTGGCGTTTGCCCGGGGACAAACGAATGGCGACCTGCCGTCAAAAGCGGATGTGCAAAACCAGCTGGATACGCTGAATAAGCAAAAAGATCTCTCCGCCCAGGATAAGCTCGTCCAGCAGGACCTTATTGATACGTTAGCTACGCTGGAGAAAATCGAGCGGGTAAAAGAGGAAACCGTACAGCTACGGCAGAAGGTGGCGCAGGCGCCTGAAAAAATGCGTCAGGCGACGGCTGCGTTGAATGCGCTGAGCGATGTCGATAATGATGATGAAATGCGAAAAACGCTGAGTGCGCTTTCGCTACGTCAGCTTGAGCTGCGTGTGGCACAGGTACTGGATGATTTGCAAAATTCGCAAAACGATCTTGCCGCTTATAACAGCCAGCTTGTTTCGCTACAGACCCAGCCTGAGCGCGTGCAAAACGCCATGTATACCGCCTCACAGCAAATACAGCAAATCCGTAACCGTCTGGACGGCAATAACGTCGGCGAAGCCGCGCTTCGCCCCAGCCAACAGGTGTTATTACAGGCACAACAGGCGCTGCTTAATGCGCAGATCGACCAGCAACGTAAGAGTCTTGAAGGGAATACCGTTTTGCAGGACACCCTGCAAAAACAGCGGGATTACGTGACGGCCAACAGTAATCGCCTTGAACATCAGCTTCAACTTTTACAGGAGGCGGTCAACAGTAAACGACTTACGCTAACGGAAAAAACGGCCCAGGAGGCCATTTCGCCGGACGAAACGGCGCGTATCCAGGCAAACCCGCTGGTAAAACAGGAACTGGATATTAACCATCAACTCAGCCAGCGTCTGATTGTCGCGACCGAAAACGGCAATATGTTGATGCAGCAAAACATTAAAGTAAAAAACTGGCTCGATCGCGCGCTGCAGTCGGAAAGAAATATCAAAGAACAGATTGCCGTCTTAAAAGGCAGCCTGTTGCTGTCGCGTATTCTTTATCAACAGCAGCAAACCCTGCCCTCCGCCGACGAACTCGAAGATATGACCAACCGCATTGCGGATTTGCGTCTGGAGCAGTTTGAAATCAACCAGCAGCGTGATGCCTTATTCCAAAGCGATGCCTTTGTCGACAAGCTGGAGGAGGGGCATACCAGCGAGGTGAATGATGAAGTTCATGATGCGTTGCTTCAGGTGGTGGAGATGCGCCGTGAGCTATTGGATCAGCTAAATAAACAGTTGGGTAACCAGCTGATGATGGCGATTAACCTGCAAGTTAACCAGCAGCAGCTGATGAGCGTCTCGAAAAATCTGAAAGCCATTCTGACGCAGCAGATTTTTTGGGTGAACAGTAACCGCCCTATGGACTGGGACTGGCTTAAAGCGTTCCCCCAAACGTTAAAAGAGCAATTCAGCGCCATGAAAATCACGGTGAACTGGCAAAAAGCCTGGCCCGCGGTATTTATTGCTTTTTTGGCCGGGTTGCCGCTCTTGCTCATCGCCGGTTTAATCCGCTGGCGTCTGAAATGGTTAAAAGCGTATCAACAGAAGCTGGCCGCCGCCGTGGGATCGCTGCGTAACGATAGTCAGCTCAATACGCCAAAAGCTATTCTGATCGATCTTATCCGCGCGCTGCCGGTGTGCCTGATTATCCTCGCGATTGGATTGATCTTGCTGACCATGCAGCTAAATATCAGCGATCTGCTCTGGGCCTTTAGTAAAAAGCTCGCGATGTTCTGGCTGGTCTTTGGGCTGTGCTGGAAGGTGCTGGAAAAAGAGGGCGTGGCGATACGCCATTTTGGTATGCCGGCGCAGTTGACCAGCCACTGGCGTCGCCAGATTGTACGCATTAGCCTCGCATTGCTGCCGCTGCACTTTTGGTCTGTGGTGGCGGAGTTGTCGCCGCTGAATCTGATGGATGACGTGCTGGGGCAGGCGGTTATTTTCCTCAATCTGCTGGTCATAACATTGCTGGTGTGGCCACTGTGCCGGGAAAGCTGGCGCGATAAAGAATCTCACGGCATTCGACTGGTGACCGTGACGATTCTTTCCATTATTCCGGTGGCGTTAATGGTATTAACGGCGACCGGCTATTTCTATACCACCCTGCGCCTGGCGGGGCGCTGGATTGAAACCGTCTATCTGGTCATTATCTGGAACCTGCTTTATCAAACGGTGCTGCGCGGGTTAAGTGTAGCGGCGCGCCGGATTGCCTGGCGACGCGCGCTGGCTCGTCGTCAGAACCTGGTAAAAGAGGGGGCGGAAGGCGCGGAGCCACAGGAAGAACCCACCATCGCGTTGGAGCAGATTAACCAGCAAACATTACGTATCACGATGCTGCTAATGCTTGCCCTGTTCGGCGTTATGTTCTGGGCGATTTGGTCCGATTTGATCACCGTATTCAGCTATCTTGATAGCATCACGCTGTGGCACTACAACGGCTCCGAAGCTGGCGCTGCGGTGGTGAAAAGCGTGACGATGGGCAGCTTGCTATTTGCCATTATTGCCGCGATGGTGGCCTGGGCGCTCATCCGCAACTTACCCGGCCTGCTGGAAGTGCTGGTGCTTTCACGCCTGAATATGCGCCAGGGGGCTTCGTATGCGATCACCACGATCCTTAACTACGTCATTATCGCTGTTGGCGCGATGACAGTATTCGGATCGCTCGGCGTCTCGTGGGATAAACTCCAGTGGCTGGCGGCGGCGTTGTCGGTGGGTCTCGGTTTTGGGCTACAGGAGATCTTCGGTAACTTTGTCTCGGGTTTAATCATCCTCTTCGAACGTCCGGTACGCATTGGCGATACGGTAACGATCGGCACCTACTCCGGCACGGTCAGTAAGATTCGTATTCGCGCCACCACTATTACCGATTTTGATCGTAAAGAAGTGATCATTCCGAACAAAGCGTTCGTGACGGAGCGGCTGATTAACTGGTCCCTCTCCGATACCACGACACGTCTGGTGATCCGGCTTGGCGTGGCCTATGGCTCGGATCTGGAGAAAGTGAAAAGAGTCCTGCTACAGGCGGCGATGGAGCATCCGAAGGTGATGCACGATCCGGAACCTGCCGTATTCTTCACCACCTTTGGCGCCAGCACTCTGGATCATGAACTGCGTCTGTACGTGCGTGAATTGCGCGATCGTAGCCATACGGTGGATGAACTGAACCGCGCGATCGATCGACTGTGCCGTGAAAATGATATCAATATCGCCTTTAACCAGCTTGAGGTGCATCTGCATAACGCGAAGGGCGACGAAGTCACTGAAGTGAAGCGCGATCTCAACGGCGTCGATCTGGCGCCTACGGCAAGCTAAAAGGCGGTGGGCTGCGCGCTTTATGAGTGCGCGCGGCGCCGCTAATGCGAAAGCGTAGAAAGCTCTTCCGGCGTAATGCCGGTGACGCTGGCGATGAGCCCAGGTTCCAGCCCGTTGGCAAACATTTTGCGGGCAATAGCGCGCGCTTCGGCCTCACGGCCTTGTGCTAACCCTTGCTCAAGGCCCTTTTGCAACCCTTCCGTTCGGCCTTTTTCTTCCAGCCATTCCGCTATTGTCATCAGTTGTTCCTTATACTGCGGCGCGCCCTGCGCCAGTTGACGAATTAGCGCCCCGGGTTCTGCGGCGTTTCCTGCTTTCAACATATAGTTGATCAGCACACTGAGCTGCGTGTCCGTCAAATGATCCTGCGTTAAAAGCGTGATAAGGGGGTCGAGCAGTTCGCTTAAATCGCGTTGACGAATATGTTTTTGCAGGAGCTCTAACATCGCTATCCGCCGATGCTGCAAAAGCTGATTATCCGGCATTCTCGTCAGATCGACCAGCGCAAATTCATGACTGTATAAGGCCTTCGCCATATCCGGTTTCACAAACATATTATGCCAGTTAAGGCTATAGGGCCACGGGCTTTCCGGACCGTGATAAAAAAGGATTGGCACCACCAGCGGCAAGGTATCATGACCGGCATCCAGATGACGCTGCATGGCGGCAATGGCGTAACGCATCAGGCGAAAAGCCATCAGCCGGTCTGATTTGCTCTGATGTTCAATGAGCGCGTAAACATACCCGGGGCCGTGTTGGGTATGCAGAGAGTAGAGAATATCTGAATAGCGGCTGCGTAAATTGTCTTCAACAAAACTCCCCGACTCCAGCTTCAGTGAATCCAGATCGCAGATTGCAAGAAAGTCTTCTGGCATGTGGAGAGCCAGAAAGTCGCGGGCGACCTCTTTTTGCATCAGCATTTGTCGAAATACCGCATCGTGCGGCGTGGTGGGTAGACGTTCCATGACCCATCCCTTGTTGCCTGACTGTAGCGACCACTCTGTCAGCGACAACGAGGACAAACCAGAGGGCAATTACTCTGTTTGCGAGTCGTCTTCCGTACTTTTTAACTTGTTTTCATAATCTCGCATAACTATTTCCAGCGCGCGTAGCACCGTTCGTGCCGGTAAGCGATTCTCTTCAAGCAGCACAATTAAATCCACGGCCAGTTTGACTTCATCAGGGGCATTTTCAAGCGACATACTTTCTCCAGGATTAACGGGTTAAACGCGCCAGTACGTTTTCTATTTTCTCCAGCGCATGTCGGCAGCGCGCCAGCCGTCCTTCATAGATCTCGACTTCCTTTTGCAGCGTTTGTTGTTCGACAAGGCCGGTCGCCTGCGCCAGACGAATTTTGCGCTCCTGTGTCATCGCCAGTAGTCGACGTTCAAACTCCTGATGCTGTATTCGTCTGCGCTGCCAACGGCCAAGCCCTGGCGCGGCGGCGTCCCACTGGCGCAGCGACCAGGTGGCGGTTTCACGCGATATCGCCTCCAGTTGCGAAGCCAGATGTTCCGCCAGCCAGGCGACTTGCGGCAGTTGCTCATGTTTTACCGCCTGACGCAACGCGGCGAGATTGGCGTCAGCCTCTTCCAGATATCCCTGCAACAGAGTACTGCGGGTACGGAAAAGATGTCGGTCAAAGCGCGCGCTTAACGTCGCATGTTGCGCCAGCGGCGCGCAGCGTTGGCGTAGCGTCGCCAGCCTCTCTTCCAGCGTCTGTAACAGCATAGCGGTTTTCAATTCAACACCCCGATGAAAATAAGACAGGCTGTGCTACAGTAGCCTTCTGTTTGATAACGATTCGCATTATGCAACGTACTATTTTAATCATCATTGGCTGGCTGGCGGTAGTATTAGGGACATTGGGCGTGGTTTTGCCCCTGTTGCCGACTACGCCGTTCATTTTACTGGCGGCCTGGTGTTTCGCCCGCTCGTCGCCGCGTTTCCATGCCTGGTTGTTATACCGCTCATGGTTTGGCGGTTATCTGCGCCACTGGCAGCGCTATCGGGCCATGCCGCCGGGAGCGAAACCGCGAGCGATCGCATTGATATTGCTGACCTTTGGTATCTCGCTGTGGCTGGTGAATATGATGTGGGTGCGGGTGCTGCTGTTGGTTATTTTGGCCTGTCTGCTGATTTTTATGTGGCGGATACCGGTGATTGATGAAAAGCAACAAAAGCGCTGAAGCACACGAATCGCTGTTGCAATTGTCGTTCACAGCCAGTAAATTCGACCGTTTTCGAGCACAGGCGCAGGCGGTCAAAGAGTAACCGAGCGTTACCCCTGACTGAAAAGTATTGCGCCGTGAGTAACACCGTACTTAGCAGGCATATATCCATGACCGCGACTGCACAGCAGCTTGAGTTTCTCAAAAACAGCATCAAAAGCATTCAGGATTACCCGAAACCGGGCATTCTTTTCCGTGATGTCACCAGCTTACTGGAAGACCCGAAAGCCTACGCGCTCAGTATTGAACTGTTGGTTGAGCGTTATAAAAATGCGGGTATCACCAAAGTGGTCGGCACCGAAGCGCGTGGCTTCCTGTTTGGCGCGCCGGTTGCGCTTGGGCTGGGCGTTGGTTTTGTTCCGGTACGTAAACCGCGCAAATTACCGCGTGAAACTATTGCCGAGACCTATGAATTAGAGTACGGCACCGATCAGCTGGAAATCCATGTCGACGCGATTAAACCTGGCGACAACGTGCTGGTCGTGGACGATCTGCTGGCGACTGGCGGCACCATTGAGGCGACCGTGAAGCTGATCCGTCGTCTGGGCGGGAAAGTCACCGATGCGGCGTTCATCATCAATTTGTTCGATCTGGGCGGCGAGCAGCGTCTGGAAAAGCAGGGGATTACCTGTTATAGCCTGGTGCCGTTTCCAGGGCATTGATTCAGGCTATCCGCACTGCTATTTTAGCCAGAGAGACAACCTCGCTGTATCGGCGAGGTTGTGTTAGCATTACCCTTCTATGAATCCACCTTCCAGCGTTTCAGAGCCTGCCAATGAGTTATCAGGTCTTAGCCAGAAAATGGCGCCCACAAACCTTTGCTGACGTCGTCGGCCAGGAACATGTGCTGACCGCACTGGCGAACGGCTTGTCGTTAGGGCGCATTCATCACGCATATCTTTTTTCCGGCACGCGCGGCGTCGGTAAAACCTCTATCGCCCGACTGCTGGCGAAGGGGCTGAACTGCGAAACCGGTATTACCGCGACGCCGTGCGGCGTTTGCGATAACTGTCGGGAAATTGAGCAGGGGCGTTTTGTCGATCTCATTGAGATTGACGCCGCATCGCGTACCAAAGTCGAAGACACCCGCGACCTGCTGGATAACGTCCAGTACGCGCCTGCGCGCGGTCGCTTTAAAGTCTATCTGATCGATGAAGTCCACATGCTGTCGCGCCACAGCTTTAATGCGCTACTTAAAACGCTTGAAGAACCGCCAGCGCATGTGAAATTTTTACTGGCGACCACCGATCCGCAGAAGCTGCCGGTGACCATTTTGTCGCGCTGCCTACAGTTTCATCTCAAAGCGCTGGATGTTGAACAGATTCGCCATCAGCTTGAGCATATTCTCAATGAGGAACATATCGCTCACGAACCCCGCGCGTTGCAGTTGTTATCACGCGCGGCTGACGGCAGCCTGCGCGATGCATTAAGTCTGACTGACCAGGCGATCGCCAGCGGCGACGGGCAGGTTTCGACGCAGGCGGTAAGCGCCATGCTCGGTACGCTGGACGACGACCAGGCTTTGTCATTAGTCGAGGCGGTGGTTGACGCTAACGGCGAACGCGTCATGTCGCTTATCAACGAGGCGGCGGCGCGCGGTATTGAATGGGAAGGGCTGCTGGTCGAAATGCTTAGCCTGCTGCACCGTATTGCGATGGTGCAACTTTCGCCTGCCGCGTTAGGCAGCGATATGGCGGCTATCGAGCAACGGATGCGCGAACTTGCCCGGACGGTGCCTCCCGGCGATCTTCAGCTCTACTATCAGACGTTGTTGATTGGCCGCAAAGAATTGCCCTGGGCGCCGGACCGGCGGATGGGCGTTGAAATGACGTTATTGCGTGCGCTGGCGTTTCACCCGCGTATGCCCTTGCCGGAGCCTGAAACGCCGCGGCAGTCTTTTGCGCCCGTGGCCCCAACGGCGGTAATGACGCCGCCGCAGGTGCAGCAGCCGTCGGCGCCCGCGCCGCAGACATCGCCAGCGCCGCTGCCGGCGTCTACCAGTCAGGTGCTGGCGGCGCGCAATCAGCTACAGCGCGCGCAGGGAGTAACCAAAACAAAAAAGAGTGAACCGGCAGCCGCATCCCGCGCGCGGCCGGTGAATAACTCTGCGCTGGAGCGGCTGGCCTCGGTTTCGGAGCGCGTACAGGCGCGCCCGGCGCCGTCTGCGCTGGAAACGGCGCCAGTAAAGAAAGAGGCTTATCGCTGGAAGGCCACCACGCCGGTAGTGCAAACCAAAGAAGTGGTGGCTACGCCAAAAGCGCTTAAGAAAGCTCTGGAGCATGAAAAAACGCCGGAGCTGGCGGCTAAACTGGCGGCGGAAGCGATTGAGCGCGATCCGTGGGCGGCGCAGGTAAGTCAGCTTTCTTTGCCTAAGCTGGTGGAGCAGGTGGCGCTTAATGCCTGGAAGGAGCAGAACGGCAACGCGGTTTGTCTGCATCTGCGCTCGACGCAGCGGCACCTCAATTCCAGCGGCGCGCAGCAAAAGCTGGCGCAAGCGCTAAGCGATCTGACGGGAACGACGGTTGAACTGACCATCGTTGAAGATGATAATCCCGCGGTGCGTACGCCGCTGGAATGGCGTCAGGCCATTTATGAAGAGAAACTCGCGCAAGCGCGTGAGTCAATTATCGCGGATAATAACATTCAGACGCTGCGTCGGTTCTTTGACGCCGAGCTGGATGAAGAGAGTATCCGCCCCATTTGATCGTAAGCCCGGCTTGCGATTGTGAACCATCAAGAGAGAGAGCTTATGTTTGGAAAAGGCGGTCTGGGCAATCTGATGAAGCAGGCCCAGCAGATGCAGAAAAAAATGCAGAAAATGCAGGAAGAGATTGCGCAGCTGGAAGTGACCGGCGAATCCGGCGCGGGTCTGGTGAAGGTTACCATCAACGGCGCGCATAACTGCCGCCGCGTGGAAATTGACCCAAGCCTGCTGGAAGATGACAAAGAGATGCTGGAAGATCTGGTCGCTGCGGCCTTTAACGATGCGGCGCGCCGCATTGAAGAGACGCAAAAAGAGAAGATGGCTTCCGTCTCTTCCGGTATGCAATTGCCGCCAGGCTTTAAGATGCCATTCTGATGCAAACCAGTCCGCTGTTAACTCAGCTTATGGAAGCGTTGCGCTGCCTTCCGGGCGTCGGCCCTAAGTCGGCGCAGCGGATGGCGTTTACCCTATTGCAGCGCGATCGCAGCGGCGGAATGCGCCTGGCGCAGGCGCTGACCCGGGCGATGTCGGAAATCGGCCACTGCGCCGACTGCCGCACCTTTACCGAGCAGGATGTTTGTAATATCTGTTCGAACCCGCGGCGTCAGGAAAACGGCCAGATTTGCGTGGTGGAGAGTCCTGCGGATATCTACGCCATTGAGCAGACCGGGCAATTTTCCGGGCGGTATTTCGTGCTGATGGGCCACCTGTCGCCGCTGGACGGCATCGGGCCGGATGATATAGGTCTCGATCGTCTGGAACAGCGGCTGGCGTCAGAAAAAATCAGTGAGCTGATCCTCGCGACCAACCCGACGGTTGAAGGGGAGGCTACCGCGAACTATATTGCCGAGCTGTGCGCGGAGGCCGGCGTCGAAGCCAGTCGTATCGCCCACGGCGTGCCGGTTGGCGGCGAACTGGAGATGGTCGACGGTACGACGCTGTCCCACTCGCTGGCGGGACGCCATAAGATTATTTTCTGAACAAACGGAGGCGGCATTCGCGGCCTCCGCTTGAAATCACACCCGCTTGTCCCCATCTCACCCTCAACGTATTTTTACCATTAAAAATGGCATTGTTGAGGTCTATCCACATGAAAGGACAAGAAACGCGTGGTTTTCAGTCAGAAGTTAAACAGCTTCTGCACCTGATGATCCATTCTCTTTATTCCAATAAAGAAATCTTCCTGCGTGAACTCATCTCTAACGCCTCAGATGCGGCGGACAAGCTGCGCTTCCGCGCTCTGTCAAACCCGGACCTGTATGAAGGAGATAGCGAGCTGCGTGTGCGCGTCTCTTTCGATAAAGATAAGCGTACGTTGACCATTGCCGATAACGGCGTGGGGATGAATCGTGATGAGGTGATTGACCACTTAGGCACCATTGCCAAGTCCGGCACCAAATCTTTCCTCGAATCAATGGGGTCCGATCAGGCGAAAGATAGCCAGCTCATTGGTCAGTTTGGCGTAGGCTTCTACTCCGCGTTTATTGTGGCCGATAAAGTGACCGTACGTACTCGTGCGGCAGGCGACAAGCCGGAAAATGGCGTGTTCTGGGAATCGGCAGGCGAAGGCGAATACACCGTTGCCGATATCACCAAAAATGACCGTGGTACGGAAATCACCTTACACCTGCGTGAAGGCGAAGATGAATTCCTCGATGACTGGCGCGTACGCTCAATTATCAGTAAATATTCCGATCACATCGCATTGCCGGTAGAGATTGAAAAACGGGAAGAAAAAGACGGCGAAACCGTGATTTCCTGGGAGAAAATCAACAAGGCTCAGGCGTTGTGGACCCGCAACAAGTCGGAAATTAAAGACGACGAGTACAACGAGTTTTACAAGCACATCGCGCATGATTTCACCGATCCGCTGACCTGGAGCCACAACCGCGTGGAAGGTAAGCAGGAGTACACCAGCCTGCTGTATATCCCGTCGCAGGCGCCGTGGGATCTGTGGAACCGCGATCACAAACATGGTCTGAAGCTGTACGTACAGCGCGTGTTCATTATGGACGATGCCGAGCAGTTCATGCCGAACTATCTGCGTTTCGTGCGCGGCCTGATTGATTCTAACGACCTGCCGTTGAACGTCTCCCGTGAAATCCTGCAGGACAGCACGGTAACGCGTAATCTGCGTAGCGCTCTGACCAAACGCGTCCTGCAAATGCTGGAAAAACTGGCGAAAGACGACGCGGAAAAATACCAAACCTTCTGGAAACAGTTCGGTCTGGTGTTGAAAGAAGGCCCGGCGGAAGATCACGCCAACCAGGAAGCGATCGCTAAACTGTTGCGCTTTGCCTCCACCCATACCGACTCTTCCGCCCAGACCGTGTCGCTGGAAGATTACGTCTCCCGGATGAAAGAAGGGCAGGAAAAAATCTACTACATCACCGCAGACAGCTATGCGGCGGCGAAAAACAGCCCGCACCTGGAGCTGCTGCGTAAGAAAGGCATCGAAGTGCTGCTGCTCTCCGATCGCATCGACGAGTGGATGATGAACTACCTGACCGAGTTTGACGGTAAAGCATTCCAGTCGGTCGCTAAAGCCGATGAGTCTATCGAAAAACTGGCGGATGAAGTCGACGAAAACGCGAAAGAAGCGGAAAAGGCGCTTGAGCCGTTCGTGGAGCGTGTCAAAACCCTGCTGGGCGATCGCGTGAAAGAGGTGCGTCTGACGCACCGTTTAACCGACACGCCGGCGATTGTCACCACCGATGCGGATGAAATGAGCACCCAGATGGCGAAACTGTTCGCCGCGGCCGGTCAGTCCGTGCCGGAAGTGAAATACATCTTTGAGCTCAACCCGGATCATGTGCTGGTCAAACGCACTGCCGATACCGAGGATGAAGCGCAGTTTAAAGAGTGGGTCGAGCTGCTGCTGGATCAGGCGCTGTTCGCTGAACGCGGTACGCTGGAAGATCCGAACCAGTTTATCCGCCGTATGAACCAGTTGCTGGTGTCCTGATAACGCTCATCTGATTGCCGGATAGCGACACGAAGCGTCTTATCCGACCTACGGGCGGGTACTGTTTTGCGACTGCCGGATGGCGACGTGAAACGTCTTATCCGGCCTACGGACGGGTACTGTTTTGTGACTGCCGGATGGCGACGCGAAGCGTCTTATCCGGCCTACGGACGGGTACTGTTTTGTGACTGCCGGATGGCGACGTGAAACGTCTTATCCGGCCTACGGCGGGTACTGTTTTGTGACTGCCGGATAGCGACGCGAAGCATCTTATCCGGCCTACGGACGGGTACTGTTTTGTGACTGCCGGATGGCGACGCGAAGCATCTTATCCGGCCTACGGGCGGGTACTGTTTTGTGACTGCCGGATGGCGACGCGAAGCGTCTTATCCGGCCTACGGACGGGTACTGTTTTGTGACTGCCGGATGGCGACGCGAAGCATCTTATCCGGCCTACGGACGAGTACTGTTTGTAGGCCGGATAAGCGCCAGCGCCATCCGGCATTTTTTATAATGCCTTCTCTTTTCTGGATTTCTCTTCGTTAACCGTTTCAGCATCAGGCGGCTTCCTTGAGCGAAATGCGTGATGGTGGTATCGTTTAGCGCTTTTTAAAAAATATCGACAACCTTTGAGGGGATTTTCGTAATGCGTATTATTCTGCTTGGCGCTCCGGGCGCGGGTAAAGGAACTCAGGCTCAGTTCATCATGGAGAAATATGGTATTCCGCAAATCTCCACTGGCGATATGCTGCGCGCCGCAGTGAAATCAGGCTCCGAGTTGGGCAAACAGGCGAAAGATATCATGGACGCCGGTAAACTGGTGACCGATGAGCTGGTGATCGCGCTGGTTAAAGAGCGTATTGCCCAGGAAGACTGCCGTAACGGTTTTCTGCTGGACGGTTTCCCGCGCACGATCCCGCAGGCTGACGCAATGAAAGAAGCGGGTATTGTGGTGGATTACGTGCTGGAATTCGACGTACCGGACGAACTGATCGTTGACCGTATTGTGGGTCGTCGCGTACACGCCGCCTCTGGCCGCGTTTACCACGTTAAGTTTAATCCGCCGAAAGTGGAAGGCAAAGATGACGTCACCGGCGAAGATCTGACGACCCGTAAAGACGATCAGGAAGAGACCGTTCGCAAACGTCTGGTGGAATATCATCAGATGACCGCGCCGCTGATTGGCTACTACCAGAAAGAAGCGGAAGCGGGCAACACCAAATACGCTAAAGTTGACGGTACGCAGGCCGTTGCCGACGTGCGCGCAGCGCTGGAAAAAATCCTCGGTTAATTTTTTTCGCGTAGTGAACCGCTTATCAGGCCTGCCATTATCCCGCAGGCCTGATAAGCGTAGCGCCATCAGGCAATCGGTGCCGAATGGCGGCCTGAACGCCTTATCCGGCCTACCGGTATCGTTAGCGCCATTCGGCAAATTCTCGTCTTACCTCTCGCAGCAATTAGTTCTTCTTTATCGCTTTTCCGCTACAATTATCAACAATTTGAATAGATAAGAGGCGGCAATGCGTCAGACGAAAACCGGTATCCTGCTGGCTAACCTTGGCACGCCAGATGCCCCAACTCCTGAAGCGGTAAAGCGCTACCTGAAACAATTTTTAAGCGACAGACGCGTGGTGGATACTCCTCGTCTGCTGTGGTGGCCGCTGCTGCGTGGCGTTATTTTACCGCTGCGTTCGCCGCGCGTCGCGAAACTCTATCAATCTATCTGGATGGATGGCGGTTCGCCGCTCATGGTATATAGCCGCGAACAGCAACAGGCGCTGGCCGCGCGGTTGCCAGATACGCCCGTCGCGCTGGGGATGAGCTACGGCTCGCCCTCGCTGGAAAGCGCTGTCGATGAACTGTTAGCAAGCGACGTCGACCATATCGTCGTGCTGCCGTTGTACCCGCAATACTCTTGCTCAACGGTGGGCGCAGTCTGGGACGAACTGGGGCGGATACTGGCGCGTAAACGTCGTATTCCCGGTATCTCATTTATTCGCGATTACGCGGATGACGGCGCTTATATCGATGCGCTGGCGAAAAGCGCGCGTGAGTCGTTCGCCAGGCACGGCGAGCCCGATGTGCTTCTGCTCTCCTATCACGGCATTCCACAACGTTATGCGGATGAAGGCGATGACTATCCGCAGCGCTGCCGCGATACCACGCGCGAACTGGTTTCCGCATTGGGACTGCCGCCGGAAAAGGTAATGATGACGTTCCAGTCGCGCTTTGGCCGTGAACCGTGGCTGACGCCGTACACCGATGAAACGCTAAAAATGTTGGGTGAAAAGGGGACTGGCCATATTCAGGTCATGTGTCCGGGATTTGCCGCGGATTGTCTGGAGACGCTGGAAGAGATAGCGGAACAGAACCGCGAGATTTTCCTTGAAGTGGGCGGTAAAAAATATGCGTACATTCCGGCGCTGAACGCGACGCCGGAACATATTGATATGATGCTGAAACTCACGGCGCCGTACCGTTAACGCGGCGTCTTCATCCTCGCCATAAAGAATCGCGCGCCGTCCTGCAAGGCATCGTCGGCGATTGTCATCATTCGCGAATAGTGTAGAAAGGCGTGCAGCGTGCCGGGATACATTTTGTATTCGCAGGGCTGCTGGTGCGCCTGTAATGTCTGGTGCAGCAAGCGGCTGTCATCAATGAGCGGATCAAACTCCGCGCTGGCAATAAAGCAGGGCGGCACATCGCGCGTGAGATCGTTATTAAACAGACAATACCAGGGCGATTCCCGATCTTCATCGTTACGCAGATAGGCCTTTTCGTACATGTCCAGATCTTCACGCGTCAGGCCGTCCCACGCGCCGCCGAACAGACGGCGGCTTACCGAATCCTGCAACCCATACAGCCCATACCACAACAGAATCGCGATAACGTTACCGCAGCGAATGTGCTTATCACGTAGCCAGAGCGCGCTGGCAAGCGCCAGCATGGCGCCTGCGGAATCCCCGGCGAAACCGATTTTCTCCACGTTGAGCGAGTATTCATCGGCATGTTGAGAGAAGTAGCTGCATACCGCGACGGTTTCTTCAATGGCCTGCGGATAACGCGCTTGCGGCGACAGCGAATAATCAATACCGATCACGGTACAGCCGGTATAACGCGCCAGCAGACGCATTATCCGGTCATGCGTATCCAGATTACCGAGGATAAATCCGCCGCCGTGCAGATAGTATAAGGTGGCCTGGCTGGTCGGCTGCGGCGAGTAGAGCCGGGTTGTTACATCGCCATAAGGCGTAGGGACGGCGCAGGTGCGGGTGGTCATGGACGGCGCGTCGGCATTCCAGAAACGGCGCTCAAGAAGATAATACTGACGCTGGGTCTCAATATCGCCATCGGCAGGCCAGGGGGGAAGGCCTGGTTGCTGGAAGTTTACAACGGCTTTCATTTCGTCTGACAGTCGGGTGAGTACGGGAATTTTATTTTCCGGCTTCATAAAACGCTCCTTGTGAAAGTGAACCATTGTAAAAAACGCGGCTGGAGAAACTGCGATCTCGTCGTCCGATATTGAAACGCCATCGTCCGTCGCGCGCAGCAGGGGGAATGTGCTACCATGCAGCGCTCCGTTATTCATCCGTAAGCACAATCATGAAATTTCCCGGTAAACGTAAATCCAAACACTATTTTCCCGTCAATGCGCGTGACCCGTTGTTGCAACAAATTCAGCCAGAACAGGAAACCAACGCCTCCTGGGTCGTCGGTATCGACCAGACGTTGGTGGATATTGAGGCGAAAGTGGATGACGATTTTATTACACGCTATGGATTAAGCGCCGGGCATTCTCTGGTGATAGAAGACGAGGTGGCGGAGAAGCTGTATCAGGAACTGACGCGGGAAAATCTGATCACCCATCAGTTTGCTGGCGGCACCATAGGCAATACGATGCATAATTACTCGGTACTGGCGGATGACCGTTCGGTGTTACTGGGCGTGATGTGCAGCAACATTGAGATTGGCAGCTACGCTTATCGCTACCTGTGTAATACTTCCAGCCGTACCGACCTGAATTATCTGCAAGCGGTAGATGGCCCGATTGGCCGCTGTTTCACGCTAATTGGCGAATCCGGCGAGCGTACCTTCGCTATCAGCCCCGGCCATATGAATCAGCTACGGGCGGAAAGTATTCCGGAAGCGGTGATCGCTGGCGCTTCCGCGCTGGTGTTGACTTCATATCTGGTGCGCTGTAAGCCTGGCGAACCGATGCCTGACGCGACGATGAAAGCGATCGAATACGCGAAAAAGCATAACGTGCCGGTTGTCATGACGCTGGGCACCAAATTTGTGATCGCCGATAATCCGCAGTGGTGGCAGGCGTTTCTCAAAGAGAATGTCTCGATTCTGGCAATGAATGAAGAAGAAGCGGAAGCGCTGACCGGCGAAAACGACCCGCTGCTGGCGGCGGATAAGGCGCTGGACTGGGTCGACCTGGTGTTATGCACCGCCGGGCCGATAGGGTTATATATGGCAGGCTTCACCGAAGAGGAAGCAAAACGTAAAACCCAGCATCCGCTGCTACCGGGAGCTATTGCTGAATTTAACCAGTATGAATTTAGCCGGGCAATGCGCCATAAAGATTGTATTAATCCGCTGCGCGTTTATTCGCATATTGCGCCGTATATGGGCGGGCCGGAAAAAATCATGAACACCAACGGCGCGGGCGATGGCGCGCTGGCGGCGCTGCTGCACGATATTACGGCGAACAGTTACCATCGTAGCAACGTACCGAACTCCAGTAAGCACAAATTTACCTGGCTGACCTATTCGTCGCTGGCGCAGGTGTGTAAATATGCTAACCGTGTCAGTTATCAGGTACTGAACCAGCATTCTCCGCGTCTGACACGCGGGCTGCCGGAACGTGAGGACAGCCTGGAAGAGTCGTACTGGGATCGCTAATCTGGCTTGCCCGATGGCGCTGCGCGCATCGGGCCGTCCGGCAAACCCTTAACTGGCGACGACTTCACCCGCGGGCGGCGTTTCAAGCAGTTCCAGCATCGCCCGGGCAATTTCTCGCTCGCCCATCACTACCTGATTGGCTCCCCGCTCGGTAATATATTTCACTTCATCATCATAGTGCGCGCGGGCGATTATCTCGATATCAGGACTTTTTTCCCGCGCTGAGGCGACAATCTCACCGGCTTCGTAACCGTTGGGGATGGTCAATAACAGCCAGCGGGCGCAGTCCAGATGCGCCAGATTCATGATTTCTTCGTTAGCGGCGTTGCCCAGTACGGCGCGAATCCCGCGTTCGCGCAGTTCATCCACGCGGGTACGGGACGTTTCGATAACCACCAGCGGAATCCCCGCCGCCAGTAATTTTTCTCCCAGCAGACTGCCTACGCGGCCAAAACCCACCAGCAGGGCATGATTACAGATATCCACCGGAATTTGCTTCTCTTCTTCGATAGCCTCTTCCAGAGTTTGCTCTTCCAGCGTTTCGGTTTTCGCCAGATACTTCTCCAGCAGGGTAAACAGTACGGGATTAAGCATAATCGACAAAATAGCGCTTGCCAGCACCAGGTTCTGTCCCGCCTGCGGCAGCAGGTTGAGCGCCATACCGAGTCCGGCGAGAATAAAGGCGAACTCACCGATTTGCGCCAGGCTGGCGGCAATGGTCAGCGCGGTTCGCGGCGAGTGGCCGAACATACGCACCAGGAAAAACGCAGCGATCGATTTACCAAAGACGATAATGGCAAGCGTCGCCAACACCGCCAGCGGCTGTTGAATCAAGACTAGCGGATCGAACAACATGCCGACGGAAACAAAAAACAGGACGGCAAAGGCGTCGCGCAGTGGCAACGTATCGTGCGCCGCCCGGTGACTCAGTTCCGACTCATTAAGCACCATTCCAGCGAAGAACGCGCCCAGCGCAAAAGAGACGTCAAACAGTTCTACCGCGCCAAACGCAATGCCTAACGCCAGCGCCAGTACGGAAAGGGTAAATAACTCGCGTGAGCCGGTGGCGGCGCTGCGGGCCATAATCCACGGCACCAGGCGGCGTCCGACCAGCATCATGATGGCGATAAACGCCACCACTTTACCAATGGTTATCCCCATATCGACTGCCAGCGAGGCTATGCCGACATCGCCTTTTTCCACCATGCCGGCAACGGCGGGCAGCAAGACCAGCGTCAGCACCATCACCAGATCTTCGACAATCAGCCAGCCGATGGCGATTTGCCCGCGCTGGCTATCAAGGAGTTGTCGCTCCTCAAGCGCGCGCAGCAGGACGACGGTACTGGCGGTAGACAGACAGAGCCCAAAAACGATGCCGGTCATTAATGACCATCCCAGCACGGCGGAAAGCGCCATACCCAGCAGCGTCGCCACCGCTATCTGAGCGACAGCGCCGGGAATGGCGATAGACTTTACCGCCATCAAATCCTTCAGCGAAAAATGCAGCCCGACGCCGAACATCAATAGAATCACGCCGAGCTCCGCCAGCTCCGGCGCCAGTTTGGTATCCGCAACAAAACCCGGGGTAAAAGGTCCCGCCAGAACGCCCGCTAACAGATATCCCACCAGTGGAGAAATACGCAATTTGTTGGCAATCATGCCGAGAATAAAAGCGAGCACAAGGCCGCCGACAATGGTGGTGATAAGCGGGGTAGCGTGATGCATTCCGTCTCCTTTGGTTGCTGGACTCCAAAACTCCGGGTAATAGTTTATGACAATTTCAATCAGGATGTTTATAAAAAATGGTTGTATTTTATAAAAAGATACAATCTAAAGGCAAAAAGAGCACGGAACGGAAAAGGGATAAGTATGGGATAGGCAAAGCATGATGGCATCGGGATATACAGGCGGTTAAAACGTACCTTTAACCGCCATAAAATCACGCTTTATGTCGATTATCAGGTAAGAATATGGTCAGTATCCCCAGAAGCGGCAGGAAAGCACAGATTTTATAAACTAAATAGATACTGGTATGGTCGGCAATCAGCCCCAGCACCGCTGCGCCCAGGCCTCCCATCCCGAAGGCAAACCCGAAAAACAGGCCGGAAACCATGCCGATGCGTCCTGGCAGCAGCTCCTGGGCATACACCAGAATGGCGGAAAACGCCGACGCGAGAATAAAGCCGATAATCACCGTTAAAATCCCCGTCCAGTACAGCGTGGCGTAGGGTAAAACAAGGGTAAACGGCGCGACGCCGAGAATAGAGCCCCAAATCACATATTTTCTGCCGATTTTATCGCCCACCGGCCCGCCGATTACCGTCCCGGCAGCCACCGCAAACAGGAAGGCAGACAGATGGAGCTGCGCGTTTTGTATTGATAATCCGAATTTTTGCATCAGATAAAAGGTGTAGTAGCTACTGATGCTCGCCATATAAAAATATTTCGAGAAAATGAGTAGCAATAACACGCTGACCGCCAGCACGACTTTATTGCGCGGCAGCGGGTTAGCGATTATCGCTTTTGGCTTGCCTTTCGCTATCCGGTGCTGGGCTGCATACCAGCGGCTGATCTGCGCCAGCACCACGATCGCCAGCAGCGCGGCCAGCACAAACCAGGCGACATTCCCTTTGCCATAGGGCGCGATAATCACGGCGGCCAGCAGCGGGCCCAATGAACTGCCGAAGTTACCGCCGACCTGGAAGATAGACTGCGCCAGACCATGACGTCCGCCGGAGGCCATGCGCGCCACGCGGGACGATTCCGGGTGAAAAACGGACGAGCCGGTACCCACCAGCGCCGCAGCGAGCAATACGCCGCCAAAACTTCCCGCCATTGCCAGCAGTACCAGCCCGCTCAGGGTAAAACACATGCCGACAGGCAGCGACCACGGCATGGGATATTTATCCGTCCAGTAGCCGACGACCGGTTGCAGCAGCGATGAGGCGAGCTGGAACGTCAGGGTGATCAAACCTATCTGGACGAAAGTCAGCGAAAACTCTGCCTGCAACAGGGGATAAATGGCTAAGATTAGCGACTGGATCATATCGTTCAGCAGATGGGAAAGACTGATCGCGCCCAAAATACCAAACGAAGTACGTGCTTTAGCGGCCGCTGCGGGCGCGCCGGCTAACGGCTGGGTTGGTTCACTCATGGCCATAGAAAGTCACTTAATTTTATGCGATGTTGGAGATAGTAGGATGTGTAATTATTACTTGCCTAACATACCTGTGAAATGTGTTTGAAGGAAGTCTCAATTCTGAAAACATATTTGTCTATTATTGCAAGGAAAGGTAATTTCTGCGGTTGATATTGAGTCAGGGAGAGAAAGATGAAATTTTTGAAACGGGGTGTGGCGCTGGCGTTACTGGCGGCGTTCGCGCTGACGACTCAGCCTGCACAGGCTTACGAAAAAGATAAAACCTATAAAATTACTATCCTGCATACCAACGATCACCACGGTCACTTCTGGCGCAGCGAATATGGCGAATATGGTCTGGCGGCGCAAAAAACGCTGGTGGACAGTATCCGTAAAGAGGTGGCGCAAGAGGGGGGAAGCGTCCTGTTGTTATCCGGCGGCGACATTAATACCGGGGTGCCGGAATCCGATCTCCAGGATGCGGAGCCCGATTTCCGCGGGATGAATCTGATTGGCTACGACGCTATGGCCGTCGGTAATCATGAATTTGATAATCCGCTCACCGTATTGCGCCAGCAGGAAAAGTGGGCGAAGTTTCCCTTTCTTTCCGCCAATATTTATCAAAAAAGTACCGGCGAGCGTCTGTTTAAGCCGTGGGCTATTTTTACACGCCAGGATATAAAAATCGCGGTAATCGGCTTAACCACCGATGACACGACGAAAATAGGCAACCCGGAATATTTCACCGATATTGAGTTTCGTAAACCTGCTGAAGAAGCAAAGGTGGTGATTCAGGAACTTAATATGAATGAAAAACCGGACGTGATTATCGCGACCACGCATATGGGACATTATGACAACGGCGATCACGGTTCGAACGCGCCGGGCGACGTTGAGATGGCGCGTAGCCTGCCTGCCGGTTCGCTGGCGATGATTGTGGGCGGTCACTCACAAGACCCGGTATGCATGGCGTCGGAAAATAAAAAACAGGTGAATTACGTACCGGGAACGCCCTGCGCGCCGGATAAGCAAAATGGCATCTGGATCGTGCAGGCGCATGAGTGGGGTAAATATGTGGGCCGCGCGGATTTCGAATTCCGTAACGGCGAGATGAAAATGGTTAACTACCAGCTTATTCCGGTAAATCTAAAGAAAAAAGTGACCTGGGATAACGGGAAAAGCGAGCGTGTACTTTACACGCCGGAAATCGCAGAAAATCCGCAAATGCTCTCGTTATTAACGCCGTTCCAGAATAAAAGTAAAGCGCAACTGGAGGTGAAAATTGGTAGCGTGAATGGCCTTCTTGAAGGCGATCGCAGTAAGGTCAGATTTGTCCAGACCAATATGGGACGGGTGATTCTGGCTGCGCAGATCGCGCGCACCGGCGCCGATTTTGGCGTGATGAGCGGCGGCGGTATTCGCGACTCGATTGAGGCGGGAGATATTACCTATAAAAGCGTGCTCAAGGTACAGCCGTTCGGCAACATTGTGGTGTATGCCGATATGAGCGGCAAAGAGGTGGTTGATTATCTCACCGCCGTAGCACAGATGAAACCGGACTCCGGCGCCTATCCACAGTTCGCCAATGTGAGCTTTGTCGCCAAAGAGGGCAAGCTCACCGATCTGAAAATCAAAGGCGAGCCTGTTGATCCGGCTAAAACCTATCGCATGGCGACGCTGAGTTTCAACGCCACGGGCGGCGATGGTTATCCGCGCATCGATAACAAACCGGGATACGTGAATACCGGGTTTATTGACGCGGAAGTGCTGAAAGAGTTTATTCAGCAAAATTCACCGCTGGATGCGGCGGCGTTTACGCCAAAAGGCGAGGTGAGCTGGCTGTAGCGGTACGGATAGCCATCACTGCCTGATGGCGCGCAGCCTTAAGGCCTACGGATTATGTCTGCTGTAGGCCGGATAAGGCGTTTGCGCCGCTATCCGGCAATGTATTTTACGCAGGCTTAATCCCGACGCGCGATATCAGCGAGTTTAGCACCCAGTATGGCGGCCAAATCGTCAGCCGCCAGTTCAATATCCAGCCCGCGTTTACCACCGGAAACATAAATAGTGGCAAACGTGCGGGCTGGCGCGTCAATCAGCGTAGGCAGCCGTTTCTTCTGTCCCAGCGGACTGATCCCGCCGACCAGATATCCCGTGGTGCGTTGCGCCACCATCGGGTCGGCCATATCGACCTTTTTCGCGCCCAGAGCTTTGGCGACTTTTTTCAAATCCAGCTGTCCGGCTACAGGCGTCACGGCGACGGCCAGTTGCTTCATATCGCCATTCACGGCAACCAAAAGCGTTTTATACACCTGATCGGCGTTTAGCCCGAGCTTACGCACCACTTCATCGCCAAAGTTAGTTTCATTCGGATCGTGATCGTAGGTGTGAATGTTAAACGGAATCTTGTTTTTTTCGAGTAACTTAACTGCGGGTGTCATAACGTTCCTTCTTACTACAGACGTGATTTGCCATCAGCATACGCCCGAAAGCGGACTAAAAAATAGTATAATCTTGTGCATTAGGTCTTGGCAGTTGCGGCAACTTTGAGCGACAATCTGAAGATCCGAAGCGAAAGCGTCGGGATAATAATAACGATGAAATTCCTCTTTGACGGGCCAATAGCGATATTGGCCATTTTTTTATTTCAATATTTGCGGTAGGTTGCCTTCGCCGTACAGATGTAGCGCCCCTACGGCTACCACGTAGCGTCCCGGCGACAGTGCCAGCAGCGCGTCGCGCCAGGCTTCATTGCGTTTTACCATCAGTACATCATACAGCGGCTGGCTAAACGTTCTGGGAAGCGAAGCGCCGACGCTGGTCGGCGGCTGCTCAAGCCACCAGCCGATCATCACCTGCAAAAGCCGTGCGTTGGTGTGCCAGTGCGTCAGCGTGTCGTCGAGCAGCGCCATCCCGCCATCGGGCAGATCGCAGAGTAGTTCGAGCTGGTGTTTCGCCCCTTCCAGCTCTTGCACCGGCAGCGACATTTCGCGGGCAGCCTGTAATAGCTGATAATCAATGCCATAGTCCGGGCGCAATCCCAGCCGTTGCGCCTGCGTGGCCTGTAGCACCATAGCTATCTGCCATAAAGGTTGATTATCAAAATGGATCAGCGGCATACCCAACTCGCTGACCCGTTTTTCCAGTGCGCTTAGCTGCCCGGCGCTGAGACGTTCGACCAACGGCGGGCATTTGGGGAGATTGCTGAATGGCGTTTCGTTACCAGAAATATCCGCTTCAACGACCAGCGCGTCGGCCTGGCGTAGTTTTTTCACCAGCTTTGCTGGAAGAGGAGCCATATCGCGTGTCCCCATATGAATACTGCCAACCAGATGCAGATGACGACCGCCGGGCAGGGAGAGATCGATAGCAGGCCAACTATTTGGGGTACCACGCAGCGCGCGCCATAAACGTTTAAGTTGATTTAATAACTCCATACGCGCTCCCTTTGAAAAAGCTCATGCTAGCGCGTTGGAGAAAAGGGCGCAATGCGCCCTGACGGGACGTCAACGATCGGTCGGGTTATTCGCTGCCGTCGAGATAGGCCGTTCTGGCGATGGTCATTTCAAGCTAGCATTTATAAATACTGATGCGCTTTTCAGCGGGTATGGCCTCGGATTTGGCATCGCTAAGTTTGCCGCACTGCTGCTCTTTTTTTGTCACCCAGACTCGCTGCTCTTGTTTTAATGCCGTTCGGGCAGAAGCGGGTAGCGATTTCCAGACCTGATTAAGCTCGCGATCTCTACTCTCAAATTTCTTTGCTGCGATTTCAATCAGTGAGTTATTTTTTTTCTTTATAATGCTATCACCAGATACCGTCATTCTTGCCATTACATAAATAGACCGCGCCAATTTATCGGTTTTTTGCACAGGGGTGACAACAATATCTTTGTTGTTGTCTGCTAGCTGAATATTGTAGTTAACCTGTTTCCAGGTCACCGTATTGTTTATTACCTGTCCATCCCCTTGTGAAATATAGAATAGAGTGTTTGGTAAGTCTTTCATTAATTTAAATAATGGCTGAGGAATACCCATGGCGACGGTAGCCGAGCAAGTTCGTAAGTTGGCATTTTCTGGTTGAGGGTTCTGCGTGATTACATCACTGAATTGAACAGGAATAGCCCGGAGTTGTTGCTCGTATTGAGTTTGGGGGATATCGAAGAAAAGCGTGGAGGGCTCTTTAATATAGTCTTGCTGTAAACGACCTAATGCTTCATTGTAAATCCATTCTTTTGCCGCCGTGACTGCATTATCGTTGCCACATTTTAACTCTGGAGTGGAATCAAATAACCCTGCATAACTGACGGCGGGAGAAAGCAGGAAAAGAAGCGTAACTGCTTTTCTAAACATAAATAACACATCCTTATGATTCAAAAAAACATTATAAAATGTTGTTTTTTATTTTTCTACAGGATGTGCGGTTAAATTTTTATATATTGATACGGTAAATTACTGATGGCTTAATAATATATCAGGCAGCTGATGCTGCCTGATATAGCGTTTTTACGCTTTCGGTTTAAAGCGCAATAGCCGGTTGGCATTGCTCACGACGGTAATGGAAGACAGCGCCATTGCCGCGCCCGCTACTACCGGGTTTAACAAGGTACCGGTAAATGGCCACAGAATACCGGCGGCCACCGGGATACCAATGCTGTTGTAGATAAATGCGCCAAGCAGGTTTTGCTTCATATTGCGCAACATCGCGCGCGAAATGGCCAGCGCATCCGCCACGCCCATCAGACTATGGCGCATCAGCGTAATCGCCGCGGTTTCAATCGCCACATCGCTGCCGCCGCCCATCGCGATACCGACGTCCGCCTGCGCCAGCGCGGGCGCATCGTTGATACCATCGCCGACCATCGCAACCTGACGACCCTGGCTTTGCAGACGTTTAATCGCATCGGCTTTGCCATCCGGCAGAACGCCCGCAATGACTTCGTCAATACCCGCTTCTTTGGCAATCGCGTTAGCCGTCGTTGGGTTATCCCCGGTGAGCATTACCAGACGGTATCCGGCGTTGTGCAGGCGTTCAAGCGCGGCAATACTATCGCTGCGCAATGGATCGCGTACCGCCAGTAACGCCGCCGCTTTACCGTCAATCGCCAGCAGGACCGGAGTCGAGCCTTGCGAGGCCTGCGCGGTGATTTCCGCCGTCATATCATCCGTGGCGACGTGCTGTTCGTTCAGCAACGCCTGGTTCCCCAGAAGCAGTTGATGGCCTTCCGCTTCACCGCTGACGCCCAGTCCGCGCAGAGTTCTGAAACCGTTCACCTGCGGCAGTTTATCGTCGCCGGCTTTTTCCAGAATCGCATGGGCCAGCGGGTGGCTGGAGCCTTGTTCGAGCGCGGCTGCCAGACGTAATGCCTGAGCTTCATCAACGCCGTTAAAGGTTTTTACCGCCACCACTTGCGGCTTGCCTTCCGTCAGCGTCCCGGTTTTATCAAAAACGAGGGTATCCAACGTACTGGCGCGTTGCAGGGCATCGGCGTCGCGTACCAGCACGCCGAATTCGGCAGCGCGGCCTACACCGGAAATAATCGACATTGGCGTCGCCAGGCCTAATGCGCAAGGGCAGGCGATAATCAGTACGGTGGTGGCGATGACCAGCGTATAAACAATTTGCGGCGCCGGTCCGAAGAAATACCAGATAGCGGCGCTGAACAGCGCAATGGCCACGACGACGGGAACGAATACCGCGGAGATTTTATCGGCCAGTTGGCCAATTTCCGGTTTACTGCTTTGCGCCTGGCGTACCATGCGAATAATGCGTGACAGCGTGGTATGACTGCCCACCGCGCTGGCGCGGAACAGGACGCTGCCGTCCTGGACGACGGTGCCGGCATGAACGCTGTCGCCTTCGCCTTTTTGCTGCGGAATGGGTTCGCCGGTCAGCATGGCTTCATCAAGCCACGCTTCGCCTTGGGTAATTTGGCCATCCACCGGCACGCGATCGCCGGTAGTGAGCCGCAGCAGCATCCCCGGCTGAACGTCCGCCAGCGGGACGCTTTTTTCGCCGTCTTCTGTCACGACGCGTGCGGTGGGCGGGGTGAGATCGAGTAATTTTTCCAGCGCTTTTGAGGAACGCTGACGGGCGCGCGCTTCTAGCATGTGTCCGAGATTAATCAGACCGATAATCATCGCGCTGGCTTCGTAATAGAGGTGCCGCGCTTCCATCGGGAACCACTGCGGCCACAGGTTGACGCTCATGGAGTAGAGCCAGGCGACCCCGGTGCCGAGCGCCACCAGCGTATCCATCGTCGCCGTGCCGTTCAGCAGGCTTTTCCACGCGTTACGGTAAAAGTGACCGCCCGCAAAGACCATCACCGCAAGCGTGATCAGGCCAATAGCCAGCCACAGGCTGCGGTTGTCGCCGGTCACCATCATGTTATCGCCGATCATCCCCCAGACCATGACCGGTATACCGACCGCCAGGGCGACGATTGCCTGCCAGCGAAAACGTTTCATGGTGGCGATGGCGGTTTCCTGCTGGCGCTCGCGGCGTTTGATGTCATCTTCAATCGCTTCTGCGCCGTAGCCGGCTTTTTCCACCGCCTGCACTAAATCAGCGGCGGACGCGCTGCCCATCACCAGCGCAGTGCGTTCCGCCAGGTTTACCCGTGCCTGCGTGACGCCCGGTACGCTTTGTAGCGCATGTTGTACGCGGGTGACACAACTGGCGCAGCTCATGCCGCTTAACAGCAACTGTTGGCTTTCTTCATCGGCCGTCGCTACCGGAAGCTCATGAGGAACCGCTGCCAGTGCTTCCGACGGGATTGATGACTCCGTCAGCGGTTTAGCCTTTGGGTGGCTTAATGTCGCGCCATACTCGGCTTGTTTGATGGTTTCAATTAACGCGTCCGCACTGGCGGTACCGGTAACGTGCGCTTCGGTTACGGTAACGTCCGCCAGCTCAACATCCGGACGTTGTTCAAGGCTTTCTTTCACGCGTTTAACGCAATGACCGCAGGACAAACCGTCCAGGGTCAGGTCGATAGTTTGAGACATAGTAAAAACTCCTTTATGATTGGTCATCAATTCATTGACCTTAGTAATCGTAGTGACTCACTGTGATAAAGGTTAAACCTTCCAGCAAGGTTAAGGTCAAGGGGGAAATATGAATATTAGCGATGTGGCGAAAAAAACCGGTTTAACCAGCAAAGCCATTCGGTTTTATGAAGAGAAAGGGCTGGTGACGCCGCCATTACGTAGCGAAAATGGTTATCGCACCTACACGCAGAAGCATTTAAACGAGCTGACGTTGCTGCGACAGGCGAGGCAGGTGGGGTTTAATCTGGAAGAGTGTGGCGAACTGGTCAATCTGTTTAACGATCCGCGACGCCATAGCGCAGATGTGAAAAAGCGGACGCTGGAAAAGGTCGCGGAGATCGAGCGCCATATCAGCGAGCTGCAATCAATGCGCGATCAACTGCTGGCGCTGGCGGATAGTTGTCCCGGCGATGACAGCGCCGACTGCCCGATTATTGATAATCTTTCCGGCTGCTGTCATCACAAGGCGCAAAAGCCACGTTGATTAAACGGCACGAATGCGTAAGGTGATGCCTTCCACGGCGATCACTTCGACATGCGTACCTGCGCGCAGGTCTTCGTCAGCGCATACCGGCCACGAGCTGTCGCCGACACGCATATGACCCCGTCCGTTCACTAACGCGGCATCAAGCATAAACCGGCGGCCTATCAGTTGTTGTCCGCGTTGGTTAAGGCGGCTGTCGGTCGGCTTTTGTTCCCGCACGCGACGCGCCAGCCAGCGCCACCAAAGCCAGGCCGCCAGTAACGTTAAGGCCGCAAACAGCACGCCCTGCCATTCCCAGCCGAGCGGTAAGAGCCAGACGGTTAAGCCGGTAATCACTGCCGCCACGCCGCTCCACAGCAAATAGCCGTTACCGCCGAGCATTTCCGCAGCCAACAACAGGCCGCCGAGGCTAAGCCAGAAGATATGCGGATGTACCAGAATCATCGCTATCATGCTTTTTTCCGTTCACTGGCGCTGTCCTTAACCAGCTCGCTGATCCCGGCGATAGCGCCCATCAGACTGCTGGCATCCAGCGGCATCATGACCACTTTGCTGTTATTCGCCGAGCCGATTTGCTGTAACGCTTCGGTGTATTTCTGCGCCACGAAGTAGTTTATCGCCTGAATATCCCCGGCGGCGATGGCTTCAGATACCATCTGCGTAGCGCGGGCTTCCGCTTCGGCGGAACGTTCGCGCGCTTCCGCCTGCAGGAAAGCGGACTGACGTTCGCCTTCTGCTTTCAGAATCTGCGACTGTTTTTCCCCCTCGGCTTTCAGGATTTCCGCCTGACGTACCCCTTCGGCCTCAAGGATATAGGCGCGTTTGGTACGTTCCGCTTTCATCTGGGCGTTCATAGAGGAGATCAATTCCGCGGGCGGGCGGACATCGCGAATTTCGATACGGGTAACTTTAATTCCCCACGGATTGGTGGCTTCATCGACAATATGCAGCAGCCGCGTGTTGATGCTGTCGCGCTGGGAGAGCATTTCATCCAGCTCCATCGAACCGAGCACCGTACGGATATTGGTCATGGTCAGGTTAATGATCGCCAGTTCCAGGTTACTGACTTCATAAGCGGCGCGCGGCGCATCGATAACCTGAATAAAACAGACCGCATCGATAGTGACGTTGGCGTTATCTTTTGAGATCACCTCCTGCGACGGAATATCCAGCACTTGCTCCATCATATTGATCTTGCGGCCAATTCTGTCCATAAACCGATTTTGCTGACGAATTAAGCGAATTATACCTGATTCAGTAAAGCATGTTCCCCCCTTATTAATTACAGGGATACACTATCGCTATAAAAATATGAACAACGGATGCGCAATAAATGACAGAACGTAGCATATTGCTTGAGTTAAAGCAGGTCGGTTACCGGACTGCGACGACAAAAATAGTGAATAACATCAGTTTTACGCTGCAACGCGGCGAATTTAAGTTAATTACCGGTCCTTCTGGCTGCGGAAAAAGTACGTTGTTGAAAATGGTGGCCTCGTTAATAAGCTCTGATATCGGCGTGATTCTTTTTGAGGGGCAGGATATTACTACTCTGAGTCCGGAAGCCTATCGCCAGCAGGTTTCTTATTGCGCTCAGACGCCAGCGCTATTTGGTGATACAGTTTACGATAACCTGATTTTTCCCTGGCAAATTCGCCATCAGCGCCCGCAGCCGACAGCCTTCGCAGACGATCTGGCGCGTTTTGAACTGCCGGAGACGATTCTGCAAAAACCGATTGCCGCACTTTCCGGCGGGGAAAAACAGCGTATTGCTCTAATTCGTAATCTACAGTTTCTGCCGAAAATACTGTTACTCGACGAAATAACCAGCGCGCTGGATGAACATAACAAGCGGAATGTGAATGATATTATTCATCGCTATGTTTGCGATAAGCAGGTCGCTGTCTTGTGGGTAACGCATGATAAAGATGAAATTCAACACGCGGATAAGGTGATAACGTTAACGCCATCTGCCGGAGAGATGCAGGAGGCGCGTTATGAACGAGCATAATATTACCAATACCTCGCTGGCGTTATCGATGCTGCTGGTGGTGGTCGCGATGCTCATCAGTCACAAGGAAAAGCTGGCGCTGGAAAAAGATATTCTGTGGAGCGTATGCCGGGCGGTGATACAGCTCATTATTGTCGGCTATGTACTGAAATACATCTTTGGCGTTAATCATGCCGCCCTGACGCTGCTGATGGTGCTGTTCATCTGTTTTAACGCCGCCTGGAACGCGCAAAAGCGCAGTAAATATATCGATAAGGCATTTCTCTCCTCGTTTATCGCCATCACCGTCGGCGCCGGGCTAACGCTGACGGTACTGGTGCTTACCGGTTCGATTGAATTTGCGCCGATGCAGGTGATTCCCATCGCTGGCATGGTCGCCGGCAATGCGATGGTGGCGGTAGAGCTGTGCTACAACCAACTGGGGCTGCGTTTTCATAGCGAGCAGCAGCAAATCCAGGAAAAACTAAGTTTGGGCGCAACGCCGAAAATGGCCTCCGCCGGGCTTATCCGCGATAGCATCCGCGCATCGCTTATCCCGACGATCGACTCGGCAAAGACCGTTGGGCTGGTGAGCCTGCCGGGGATGATGTCTGGGCTGATTTTTGCCAGGATCGATCCGGTAAAAGCGATTAAATATCAAATTATGGTAACGTTTATGCTGTTATCGACAGCCAGCCTGTCTACCATCATTGCCTGCTATTTAACCTACCGGAAGTTCTATAATTCGCGTCATCAGTTGGTAGTGATGCCGCTCAAGAAATCATGATAGTTGCCGGATGATGGCGCAAGCGCCTTATCCGGCCTGAGGACGACAGGTAGGCCAGATAAGCGCGCCATCAGGCAAGAGAGGATTAATACAGTAGCGCGTACAACTGGCGGCGGTATTTCGACGCCAGCGCGTCGCCGGTGCCGAGCGCGGCAAGGATCTCCTGGAAGGTTTTGCGCGTCTGTCCCTCGGCGGCGGCAAGATCTTTTCTCAGATGGCTGAACAGCAATTCCAGCGCTTCTTCATTACGTCCGACATGGTGCAACTGCAACGCCAGTTGCGTTGCCAAAGCCGCATCCTGCGGATTCTCCGCGACTTGCTGCTGAAGTTGCTGAATTTCCGGCGTATCCGCCGCCTGTTTAAGCAGTTCGATCTGCGCGACCAGCCCCTGATAACGGGTATCCTGATCCTGTAGCGGTATAGTTTTTAACACCGCTTCGGCCTCTTCAGAGCGGTTCAGCGCAATTTGCGCTTCCGCCAGTAACAGGCCAATCTCACTGTTCTGCGAAGAGAGCTGCCAGGCGTCTTTGAGCAACGGCAGCGCGTCAATGTAGTTGCCCTCCTGCATTAACTGCATCGCTTGTTGCGCTTTTAGCTCTTCTTCACGCGGCAGTACTTTATCCAGCAGAGCGCGGATCGCCTCTTCCGGCTGCGGCCCCTGGAAACCATCGACCGGTTGGCCATTCTGGAACAGATAGACTGTCGGGATGGCGCGCAGACCAAACTGAGCGGCGCTCATCTGTTCGGCGTCGCAGTCCAGCTTTGCCAGAATAAACTGACCGTGGTACTGGGCAGCCAGACTTTCCAGCACTGGCGTTAATTGCAGACAGTGTTGGCTGCGTTCAGACCAGAAATAGAACAGTACCGGCGTGGTCATGGACTGCTCTAAGGTCTGCTGCAGGTTGGATTCATTAATATTGACAATGTTCTGTACGGACATGGCGTCGCTCTCTTTTGTCTGTGTCACGTTTACATGGGGGCTGACGGGCGCGCTTCAACTCAGCTTTGTAAAATTTTATCCAGCATCCGGCCCGGCAATAGGCGTTTCAGCGCCATCACTGCCCAGGTGACTAGCGTAACGGGATAGCGCAGCCTGGGTTTATCGCTTGCAAAAGCATGACGAACTTTCGCTACTACCGCGTCAGGATCGCGGGTGAAACGTGCGGCGATGCCGGGATTTTCTACCGGTTTATCACGCTGCGTCTGGTTAACGTTATCGGTAAAACGGGTACGAATCGGCCCCGGTTCTATCAGGCTCACTTTAATGCCTGTATGCCGTAGCTCCATACGTAGCGCGTCAGACCAGGCTTCGAGCGCATATTTGCTGGCGGCGTAAGCGCCGCGCCCTGGGGTGGAAATCAGCCCCATCACCGATGAGGTCATCACAATGCGCCCTTCGCCATGCGGCAACATGGCGGGAAGTAAGCGCATGGTAAGCTGATGCGCGCCGAAAAAATTACTGGAAAACTGTTGCTCCATCTGCTCACGGCTGATGGTGGAAAGGGGGCCATACACGCCGTAGCCGGCATTGTTAAAGATCCCATACAGACGATTATCGGTCAGGGCGATCATTTCATCGGCGGCACGATCCACGCTTTCAGGGGAGTCGAGATCGATCAACACGCCGGTAAATCCCATACTGTTCATCCGGGCGACATCATCAGGTTTGCGGCAGCCCGCCAGGATTTGAAAGCCCTGGCGTTTAAGTTCAAGCGCGCTGTCCAGACCGATTCCGCTGGAACATCCTGTTATTAAGACCGATTTTTGCATAACTTTACCTGTCAGGATCTCCGTTGATTTAAGAGTCGTGGTTAACTATATCCGTCATACTTCAAGTTGCCTGTGCGTTCGTTTACTCCAGTCACATAGGTATCTGTGCTCCTGGAAATTCTCTTACGTGCCGCCTTCATGCAACTCGAATGATTCAGGAGAGAAAAGGGGTCAACTGCTTCGCCATCCAGTCGGCAATAAACGGCTGGGCGTCGCGGTTGGGATGAATACCGTCATCCTGCATCCACTGTGGTTTCAGATATACCTCTTCCATAAAAAACGGTAACAGAGGAATATCGAACTCTTTGGCGAGCTTAGGATAAATGGCGCTAAAGGATTCATTATAACGGCGACCGTAGTTAGCGGGCAGATGAATTTGCATCAGTAACGGTTGGGCATCGGCGGCTTTCACCGTCTGAATGATTTTACGTAGCGTCTGTTCGGTTTGCGCAGGCGCAAAACCGCGTAGGCCATCGTTGCCGCCAAGTTCCACCACTACCCAGCGCGGGTGATGCTGTTGCAACAGCGCCGGCAAACGCGCCAGTCCCTGCTGCGAGGTATCACCGCTTATACTGGCATTAACGACCGACGTTTTGTTTTGCCATTTATCATTAAGGAGCGACGGCCATGCCGCGCTGGCGGCCATACGGTAACCGGCGCTGAGGCTATCGCCCAGAATTAATAAGGTGTCTGCGGCGGCGGCACGGAAAGTTAACAGGATCAAAAACAGGAAGGGCAAATGCCAGCGGAAAACAGTGTTGAAGTTCATCGTCTCAGGAAGTCCGTCGGTCAGGGTGAGCATGAGCTTTCCATCCTTACCGGAGTTGAACTGGTTGTCAAACGCGGTGAAACCATTGCGCTGATTGGCGAATCAGGATCGGGAAAATCTACGCTGCTGGCGATTCTCGCCGGACTGGATGACGGCAGTAGCGGAGAGGTCAGTCTGGTCGGGAAACCGCTTCACCAGATGGACGAAGAGGCGCGGGCGCAGCTTCGCGCTCAGCATGTCGGTTTTGTTTTTCAATCCTTCATGCTTATTCCTACGCTTAACGCGCTGGAAAACGTTGAGCTACCGGCCCTGCTACGCGGTGAAAACAGCGGTCAGAGTAAGGCGGGGGCGAAAGCGCTGCTCGAACAACTGGGACTGGGAAAACGGCTTGACCACCTTCCGGCACAGCTTTCCGGCGGCGAACAGCAGCGCGTAGCGCTGGCGCGCGCGTTTAACGGGCGTCCTGATGTGCTGTTTGCCGATGAGCCGACGGGCAACCTTGACCGTCAGACCGGAGATAAAATCGCCGACCTGCTATTTTCGCTTAACCGCGAGCACGGCACCACGCTGATTCTGGTGACGCACGACCCGGCGCTGGCGGCGCGCTGCGACCGGCGGCTGCGGTTGGTCAACGGTCAGTTACAGGAGGAGGCATGATAGCCCGCTGGTTCTGGCGCGAATGGCGCTCGCCGTCGCTGATTATTGTCTGGCTGGCGTTGAGTCTGGCGGTGGCCTGCGTACTGGCGCTCGGCAGTATCAGCGACCGGATGGAAAAAGGGTTAAGTCAGCAAAGCCGCGAGTTTATGGCAGGCGATCGGACGCTGCAAAGTTCGCGGGAGGTACCGAAAGCCTGGCTTGAAGAGGCGCGTAAACGCGGCCTTAACGTGGGCGAGCAGTTAACCTTTGCGACCATGACGTTTGCCGGCGATACGCCGCAACTAGCCAGCGTGAAGGCGGTAGATAGCGTTTATCCGATGTACGGCGAATTGCAAACCCGTCCTGACGGAGTGAAACCGCAGCCGGGTAGCGTACTGCTGGCGCCGCGTCTGATGGCGCTGCTTAATTTGAAAACGGGCGATACCATTGATGTCGGCGACGTGACCTTGCGTATTGCCGGTGAAGTGGTGCAGGAGCCGGATTCCGGATTTAACCCTTTTCAGATGGCGCCGCGCCTGATGATGAATATGGCCGATGTGGCAAAAACCGGTGCGATACAGCCGGGGAGCCGCGTGATGTGGCGGTATAAATTCGGCGGAACGCCGCAACAGCTTGCTGGCTATGAAAGCTGGCTGTTACCGCAGCTTAAACCGGAACATCGCTGGTACGGACTGGAGCAGGATGACGGGGCATTGGGGAAATCGCTCGAACGTTCGCAGCAGTTTTTGCTGCTTTCGGCGTTATTAACGCTACTGCTGGCGGTAGCTGCCGTCGCGGTGGCGATGAGCCATTACTGCCGTAGCCGCTACGATCTGGTGGCGATTTTAAAAACGTTGGGCGCGGGCCGGGCCCAGTTACGTAAACTTATCATCGGACAGTGGTTGATGGTGCTGGGGCTTTCCGCCGTCACGGGAGGCGCGATTGGGTTACTGTTTGAAAACATATTGCTGATGCTGCTAAAACCGGTACTGCCCGCCGATTTGCCGCCCGCCAGCCTGTGGCCCTGGCTGTGGGCGCTGGGCGCGATGACGGTCATCTCTCTGCTGGTCGGTTTACGGCCTTATCGATTGTTGCTGGCGACCCAGCCGCTACGGGTGCTGCGCCGCGACGTTGTCGCTCGCGTCTGGCCGTTAAAAATTTATTTGCCTGTCGCCTGCGCCGTCGTGGTGGCGCTGCTCGCCGGATTGATGGGCGGAAGCATGCTGTTGTGGGCGGTTCTGGCGGGCGCCGTGATACTGGCGCTGCTGTGCGGTCTGGTGGGGTGGATGCTGCTTAACGTGCTGCGCGGCATGACGTTGACGTCGCTACCGCTGCGTCTGGCCGTCAGCCGGCTTCTGCGTCAGCCGTGGTCAACGTTGAGTCAGCTTTCGGCGTTTTCGCTTTCGTTTATGCTGCTGGCGCTCTTGCTGGTGCTGCGCGGCGATCTCCTCGATCGCTGGCAACAGCAGCTCCCGCCGGAAAGTCCGAACTATTTCCTTATCAATATTGCTTCAGAGCAGGTCGCGCCGCTGAAAGCCTTTTTGGCGGAACATCAGGTGATCCCGCAGACGTTTTATCCGATTGTGCGGGCGCGGTTAACGAAGATAAACGGTAATCCGACGGAAGGTCAGCAGGATGAGTCGCTCAACCGTGAACTGAATTTGACCTGGCAGGATACGCGCCCGGCGCATAACCCGCTGGTCGCCGGTCACTGGCCGCCAAAACCGGGCGAAGTCTCCATGGAAGAGGGGCTGGCGAAGCGGCTGAACGTCAAACTCGGCGATAGCGTAACCTTTATGGGCGATACCCAGGCGTTTAGCGCTAAAGTTACCAGCCTGCGTCAAGTGGACTGGGAAAGCCTGCGGCCCAACTTTTTCTTCATTTTTCCTTCCGGGGCGCTGGACGGGCAACCACAAAGCTGGTTGACCAGTTTTCGCTGGGAGAATGGCAACGGCATGTTAACGCAGCTTAACCGCGAGTTTCCTACCGTCAGCCTGTTGGATATCGGGGCGATCCTGAAACAGGTGGGGCAGGTGCTGGAGCAGGTCAGCCGGGCGCTGGAGGTGATGGTTGTGCTAGTCACCCTCTGCGGCATGTTGCTATTACTGGCCCAGGTACAGGTCGGGATGCGTCAGCGCCATCAGGAGCTGGTGGTGTGGCGCACGTTAGGAGCCGGCAAAAAACTGTTGCGTACCACACTCTGGTGTGAATTCGCCATGCTGGGGTTAGTTGCCGGGCTGGTCGCCGCGATTGGCGCGGAGACGGCGCTGACGATCTTACAAATCAACGTTTTTGATTTCCCCTGGGAGCCGGACTGGCGTTTATGGGTCGCACTGCCGTTTTGCGGCGCGCTGCTGCTTTCCGTATGCGGCGGCTGGCTTGGCGTTCGTTTGCTTAAAGGCAAAGCGCTATTCCGCCAGTTTAGCGGATGATTCATTATGTGAATAATTTCGCGCCGGTTTTTAAAACGGCGCGTACTTTTTTAGTCGCACAAATTGATAACTCCTTGATTTTTAGTAGCACAAATCATTAAAAAATACACAACACGTAAGGTTTTATAACAGTTATTATTTGCCTGCTAAATGATTTGGATTGGCTATCTATCAAGGAAAATATAATGACAATTAAAATAACAGCGTTGGCGGCATCGATCGGCGCGGCAGTGGCTTTCATGCCTTTCGCCACTCAGGCGGAAATCACCGTTTTAAAACAAGATCCCCAGGCGGGTAATCCACTCAGCCGACTCAATTTCACCGTTGGCGGGAGTATTCGTCCGCAGTTCCAGAATATGACCGGTAATGACGGCGCGAACGGTTATAAACGTAATGGTTTTGATGGCGGGACGCGTTTCCGCTTCGCCGCGGATTATTATCTGTTTGATGATGTCAGTTGGATTAGCTATTACGAGCTGGGCGTCAATATCCCTGCGGTATTTGACTGGGATAACCATTATGCGAAGGGCGCGACTGATACCACTCGCCGTATGCTGTATACCGGCTTCAAGAGCGCGACGTGGGGAACGCTGACCTTCGGTCAACAGAACAGCATTTATTACGATGTGGTGGGCGTAAAAACCGATATCTGGGATTACGACATGATAGGTCAGGCGCCGGGCAACGGGATTAACGGCGACTACGATGGTTCTTATCGCACGCGTAAGTCATTGAAGTATAAGAAAAGCATTGGCAATGTCGATCTCTACGCGTCTTATCTGTTCAGCGACGATTATAATGCCAATAACGGCCTGAATTACAAACGTAAAGGCGGCGGTTCTTTAGGCGCGGATTACCATCTCACCGACGATCTGACCTGGGGGACGGCATGGAACTATACCCGTGCGGAGATGCGCGGCAACGGCAATAAAACTTACGATCAAAATATTGTCGGTACCGCGTTAAGCTGGACGCCGGAAAACTGGACTATTGCCGCAGGCGGCGGTTGGTATCAGAACTTTATGACGACCAAAAAAGTATCTGTGAATGATTACTTTGCCGGCGATGCGTGGGGTCTGGAATATTTTGTCGGTTACGCTTTCCCGATTGGTCAGTATGCCGTGAAAGCTATTCAACCGTACTTTATGGGCGACCGCATTGAATATGTGAATGGCCGCGACTATCTGCGTACCGATAACGGCGTGGGGATCACCTTCCAACTGGATTATGGTTTCCGCGTTGATTATGAACATGTTTTCACCTCCAGCACTGACAATCTGGGCGATATGAACCTGGTGCGTCTGCGTTACGATTTCTAAAGCGTTTTCCTGTGCCGGATGTTGGCGTTAAGACCTCTTATCCGGCATTTCCCTTTACGCCATTCCCGCCTGACACACGCCTGAGCGCCTGCCTCGTACATTTAACGACACACCAGGAAACATCATGAAATAATTTCAAGGACAGCAGGCTGTGATCTGTGTCATGTTAAGAAATAGCCTTTCGTTTGGGCCAAAACAGACGATGCCGCATGAACGGCATCCGGCACAGCATCACACTATTTAAAATGGAGAAATTATGGGATTGCGTCAGAGTTTACGCATTGCGGCCAGCACGCTATTACTGGCCTGCGGATTACAGTTTGCCCATGCCGATAGTTCCCCGCAAACGATCGTATTTGGCGTCGCGCCAGGGCCGTATGGCGACATGGTGAAGCAGGCGATTGCGCCGACATTAAAAGAAAAAGGGTATAAGGTCGTGGTGCGCGAGTTTAGCGACTATGTCCAGCCCAATATGGCGTTAGCTAACGGCAGCATTGACGCCAACCTCTTTCAACATACCCTCTATTTTGACAAATTCACCGCTGACAAAGGGCTGAAGCTCAGCAAACTTATTGTGGTACCGACCGCCGGGATGGGCTTCTATTCACGTAAAATCAACAGTCTGGATGCGCTTAAAAAAGGGGACATTATTACCCTCTCCAACGATCCGACCAACCTGGCGCGCGGCCTTCGCTTCCTGCAATCGTTGGGGCTTATCACGATTAAGGACAATATCGATCCGACCAAAGCCTCTGAACGAGATATCGCCAGCAATCCAAAAGGACTGGTTTTCAAACCGCTGGAAGCCGCACAGCTACCGCGCACGCTGGATGGCGTGACCGGCGCGCTGGTTAACGGGAACTTTGCGGTGGCGGCAGGACTCGATCTCTCCAGCGCGATTAAGCAGGAACACCTGGATGAGAACCTGAAAAATATCATTGCGGTACGCAGTGAAGATGCCGATAAGCCGTTTGCCAAAGATATTGTCGAGGCGGTGAAATCGCCGGCTTATCGCGCAGTCATCGACGATCCAAAGAATATTTATAGCGCCTTCCAGAAACCGGAATGGATGACCGCGACACCCTGATCGCAGCGGTGGCCATCCCCAATTTCTGAGGTGAATATGATTGAAATAGAAAAAGTCTGCGTCGATTTTACCGCCGGTCGCGGTACCCCCACGCGCGCGGTGGATAATGTGAGTCTGCATATCGCCGCGGGCGAGATTTTTGGCATTGTCGGTACCAGCGGCGCAGGAAAAAGCACTCTGCTGCGTACCCTGAACGCCTTAACGCGTCCCAGTCAGGGGCGCGTCAACGTCAACGGCGTGGAAATTTCTGCGCTGGACGGAAAAGCGTTACGCCAGGCGCGGCAGCGTATTGGTATGATTTTCCAGCATTTTAACTTAATGCATACCCGGACAGTGGCGCAAAACGTGGCGTTTAGCCTGAAAGCGGCTGGCTGGGAACGCAGCAAAATCGCGCCACGGGTGGCGGAAATTTTAACGCTGGTGGGCCTTGCCGATAAAGCGAACCGTTTTCCGGTACAGCTCAGCGGCGGGCAAAAACAGCGGGTGGGGATAGCCCGCGCCATCGCTAACCATCCGGATGTGTTGCTGTGTGACGAACCGACTTCCGCTCTGGATCTGGAAACTTCCGCCACGATTCTGGCCCTGCTCAGACAGATCAACGCACAGCTCGGGATTACTATTGTGCTGATCACCCATGAAATGAACGTGATCAAATCTATTTGCGATCGCGTGGCGGTGATGTCGGGCGGTAAGGTTGTGGAATCGGGCGAGGTGTTTGATGTGTTTGCCCACCCGCAACACGCTTTCACACAGCAACTGGTGTCTCATACCCTTAATTTGACCCTGCCGGAACGCTTACGGGAACACCTGCCCGGGCAGTTGCTGAAAATTTTGTTTATCGGCGATTCGGCGGAGCAGCCGGTACTGTCGGAGGTGGCGATCAAGTTTGGCGTCGCGGTCAATATCCTGCATGGCAAGATTGAGTATATCGGCGAACGCGCGTTGGGCATTCTGGTGGTGCAATTAACCGCGCCGCATAATCCAACGGCGGTGGCCGCCGCCGTGGAGCATATCCGTCAACGTACTGCACAGGTGGAGGTGATCCGTGGATGATTTATTGCCGGATTTAACGCTGGCGTTCAATGAAACTTTCCAGATGTTGAGTATTTCAACGGTGCTGGCGATTCTTGGCGGTCTACCGCTCGGTTTTCTGATTTTTGTCACCGATCGTCATCTGTTCTGGCAGAACCGTTTTATTTATCTCGTCGCTTCGGTTCTGGTGAATATTATCCGCTCGGTGCCATTTGTTATTTTACTGGTGCTGTTACTGCCGCTAACGCAGCTTTTGCTGGGCAATACGATAGGCCCGATTGCGGCCTCCGTCCCGCTGTCGGTGGCCGCAATCGCGTTTTATGCACGCCTGGTAGATAGCGCGCTCCGTGAAGTCGATAAAGGGATTATTGAGGCGGCGCTGGCATTCGGCGCTAGTCCGATGCGTATTATCTGTACCGTACTGTTGCCGGAAGCCAGCGCAGGGCTGCTGCGCGGCCTGACGATTACGCTGGTAAGCTTAATCGGCTACTCGGCGATGGCCGGGATTGTCGGCGGCGGCGGGGTAGGCGACCTGGCGATTCGCTATGGCTACTACCGTTACGAAACCGAAGTGATGGTTGTTACCGTAGTGGCGCTGATTGTGCTGGTTCAGGTCGTTCAGATGCTGGGCGACTGGCTGGCAAAACGTGCCGACAAGCGCGACAGACACTAAGCCGGCTCAATGTAGCGTCAGCCGGCAATAAAAATAAGCTATTGCTCTTTTAGCCAGTTGGCAACGTCTTGCCATGTGCCGCGAAAAACGATATTCGCGGCTTTTTTCTCCAGTTGATAGCGATACATTGGGTCGTAATATTCGTTAAGTAGCGGAACCAGCCATGCCATATGGCCGTCGGTGCTGCCGCTGGATAATTGCTCTGCCAGCGCCCTATCCAGCGTGTCCGTCAGTTCGGCAAAGCGTTGCAACCCCAGACGGCGGCGAATAGCGAACAGTCCATGATGAAGATATTCACTATACGCCTGCCAACCGGCTTCATCGCCGTAGGCGTGGGTGAAGTCGTGATGCATACGGATGAAATACTCTTCACGCAGTCGTTCCAGACGAAGCGCAAACGGATCTTCCACTACTGCAATGGGGGCCTGCGCCATTCTTTCGCGTAAACACTCAGGCAGATGGTTGGCGCCGATCGTTCGCCCTTCATCTTCCAGTACCCACCTTTTTAGCGTCTGATGCGCGTTAATTTTCAGCAATTCAACGGCAAGTTTGTTTTCAAAACTGGCCTGGCTGAGCTGGGGGTTCAGCGTGCGGCCAAAAGAGGAGCCGCGATGACGCGCGAGACCTTCCAGATCCACGCCGTTGGGCTGTTGTCGCACCAGTTGCGTTTTGCCGCTGCCCGTACAGCCGCCAATTAAAAGTATCGGTTTTTGCGCCAGTTGCCAGGTCGCCTGAATTGCTGTCTGGCGCAGCGCTTTATAGCCGCCTTCAATAAGCGGGCAGTCAATCCCTGTTTCTTTCAGCCAACGTTGTACGATATGTGACCGCTGACCGCCGCGCGCGCAGCACAGATACCCGTTGGGGAAACGTTGATACGCGGCTTTCCAGGCCTCAAGCCGCTGCTGGCGAATGTCGCCGCAAACCAGCCGATGCCCCAGCGCTAACGCCGCATCCGCGCCCTGACGTTTGTAGCAGGTGCCGACGGCGGCTCGCTCGTCATCCATCATCAATGGCAGGTTGATAGCGCCCGGCATGGCGCCCTGTTCAAACTCAATCGGCGCGCGTACATCAATTAAAGGCGTATCGGCAAGGAGGAGCGCGCGATAGTCCTGTGCTTTTTGTCTGTCTTGCATAACGTAAAACGTAACCTCAAATCATCCCTTGCGTTATTTTACGCGCCAATTCGCAAAGTGGCTTGATTTTTAACAGCGTACCGTGTTGAAAATGGATAAAAAACCGGCTATTTCGGGTTGTCGTTGGGTAAATAATTTCACAATGTCTTCTACCGCTTTGCCTCCGCCAAATTTATGCCAGGCGAGGCTTAACGGTGAGGGCGGACGCATCGTCGGGATGGTACAGCTTACCAGTTCGTTTTTGTCGATCAGCGTTTGACAGAGCGGCTGCGGGACAAAACCGATACCGACGCCTGCCAGATGAGCGGCGATTTTGGTTTCCATATCAGGCACGATAATTTCCTTCTGCCCCGGAAGGCGCCAGGCTACCCGCTTGGTCAGCGTACGCGCGCTGTCTTCGATATTAATTGCCGGGAAACGGCGCAACTGCGCTTCTGTTAGAGGCCCGCTGACGTGAGCTAAAGGATGATCCGCGGACATTACAAAACGCCATTGTACGGAACCTAAAGGGTCGAGCATAAAGGTATTAGCCAACGGCTCGGTGCCAGTTACGCCAATCGCCAGCGAAAAACCTTCATACAGGAGCGAATCCCAGACGCCCATATAAATTTGCCGGGAAAAGTGAAACTGAGTGAAAGGGTAACGCGCATTAAGCCACGATAAGAGACTGGCGACCGCTTGCGGGCTATAAAGCAGGTTATTCACCACAATATTGACCTGACGCTCTACGCCGTCGTTAACCTGGCGTAGCTCGTCAGGCATGCTGTCCAGCCACGCAAGCCAGTCTTTTGCCTGAGAGAGAAGGTGAGAGCCCGCCGCCGTCAACGAGACGCTTCGCGTTGTACGAAAGAACAGCCCTACGCCGGTATTTTCCTCCAGCAGTTTGATGCGGTAGCTAATGGTTGCCGTGGTTTTACACAGGCGCTCCGCCGCTTTGGAGAAACTCCCCGTTTCGGCAACGCTGATAAAGGTACGCAGTGTTTCCGGGTCAAACATCGTCAGACGCCTCCTTACGATCCTGATAAAACCAGAATTGTTTTCCTATGATTTTTAAGTAGTTTTACATAATAGCCATGTTTGATTTGTGGTCTAAATCTACTTTTGGAAAAATATTCCAACTTTTATGTTGATGTTAAATCCCGAAGGTTTTAGATTGCATGGTATTGAAACCGGACAGAGTCCACACCGCGGTTAAACGGAATCGAGCTACAAGGGAAAAAGAATGAAACTTGAGGTATTACCGTTAGATCAGAAGACGTTCAGCGCCTATGGCGATGTTATTGAGACGCAGGAACGTGACTTTTTTCATATAAACAACGGGTTAGTTGAGCGATATCACGACCTGGCGAAGGTTGAAGTTCTGGAGCAGGATCGCACGCTGATCAGTATTAACAGGGCGCAACCGGCCGCGATGCCTATTGTGGTACATGAACTGGAACGTCATCCTTTAGGTACGCAGGCGTTTGTGCCGATGAACGGCGAGGCTTTTGTCGTTATTGTCGCGCTCGGCGATGATAAACCCGATCTCTCCACGCTGCGGGCGTTTATTAGCAATGGACGGCAGGGCGTCAATTATCACCGTAATGTATGGCATCACCCGCTGTTTGCATGGCAGACGGTTACCGATTTTCTGACGGTGGATCGCGGTGGCAGCGATAACTGTGATGTTGAAAGTATCCCGACACATGAACTCTGTTTTGCGTGACGCTATTGGCCTTCTTGCATAAGATGAACATATTGTTCATTGTTTATGCTCATATTTTGGGCCGGAGTTAACGTAAATATGACGGAAGTAAGACGACGCGGCAGGCCAGGACAGGCAGAGCCGACTGCGCAGAAAGGCGCTCAGGCGCTGGAGAGGGGCATAGCGATATTGCAATATCTCGAAAGAAGCGGCGGCAGTTCATCAGTTAGCGATATTTCCGGCAGCCTGGATTTACCGCTTTCTACGACGTTTCGCCTGTTAAAGGTACTGCAAGCGGCTGATTTTGTGTACCAGGATAGCCAGCTTGGCTGGTGGCATATTGGTTTAGGCGTATTTAATGTGGGCTCTGCGTATATTCATAATCGCGATGTTCTCTCGGTGGCCGGGCCCTTTATGCACCGACTTATGCTGCTTTCTGGCGAGACGGTCAACGTAGCGATTCGCAACGGTAATGAAGCGGTGTTAATCGGTCAAAAGGAGTGCAAATCGATGGTCAGAATGTGCGCGCCCTTAGGGAGTCGTCTGCCGTTACATGCTTCCGGCGCCGGAAAAGCGCTGCTTTACCCGCTCACCGAAGAAGAGCTGGTGGGGATCGTCGTCAATACCGGTTTGCGGCGGTTTACGCCGACCACTCTGGTGGATTTACCTATCCTGCTTAAAAATCTGGAGCAGGCGCGTGAACAGGGCTACACCGTCGACCAGGAAGAACATGTTGTCGGGCTGAATTGTATCGCCTCCGCTATCTATGACGATGCGGGCAGCGTGGTCGCCGCTATCTCGATATCGGGACCGGCTTCCCGGCTGACGGAAGATCGCTTTATCAGCCAGGGGGAACTGGTACGGGATACCGCGAAAGACATCAGTACGGCGCTTGGGCTAAAACCCCCTGTAGCCTGAGCCGCATCCCGCTCGCTGGAGCGGGACTTTTTTAAAATTTTTAAAAGTTGGAAACTTTTTCCAATAAAAAGAGGTAGCAATAAAATGGCAAAAATGAGAGCCGTGGATGCGGCAATGTATGTGCTGGAAAAAGAAGGTATCACCACAGCATTCGGCGTTCCTGGGGCTGCAATCAACCCCTTCTATTCTGCAATGCGTAAGCATGGAGGCATTCGCCATATACTGGCGCGTCATGTGGAAGGCGCTTCGCATATGGCTGAGGACTACACACGTGCGGCGGCAGGTAATATTGGGGTCTGCCTGGGCACTTCCGGCCCGGCGGGAACCGACATGATCACCGCGCTCTATTCCGCTTCTGCCGACTCTATCCCGATTTTATGCATTACCGGCCAGGCGCCACGAGCGCGTCTGCACAAGGAAGATTTCCAGGCAGTCGATATTGAAGCGATTGCAAAACCAGTCAGCAAGATGGCAGTGACGGTTCGTGAGGCGGCGCTGGTGCCGCGCGTATTACAGCAGGCTTTTCATCTGATGCGCTCAGGCCGCCCAGGTCCTGTGCTGGTTGATTTACCGTTTGATGTCCAGGTTGCGGAAATCGAATTCGATCCGGATATGTATGAGCCGCTGCCGGTATATAAGCCAGCCGCCAGCCGCGTACAGATTGAAAAGGCGCTGGAGATGCTGATTCAGTCCGAGCGTCCGGTAATTGTCGCGGGCGGCGGGGTTATTAACGCCGACGCCGCGCCACTGCTGCAGCAGTTTGCCGAACTGATCAACGTACCGGTGATCCCTACCCTGATGGGCTGGGGCTGTATCCCGGACGATCACCCCTTAATGGCGGGGATGGTCGGCCTGCAAACGGCGCATCGCTACGGCAACGCCACTCTGCTGGCATCCGATATGGTTTTTGGCATCGGTAACCGTTTTGCTAACCGTCATACGGGGTCCGTTGAGAAATATACTCAGGGGCGAAAAATCATCCATATCGATATTGAACCGACGCAAATTGGCCGCGTGTTGTGTCCGGATCTGGGCATCGTTTCGGACGCCAAAGCGGCTCTAACGTTGCTGATCGATGTCGCGCAGGAGATGCAAAAGGCGGGGCGTTTGCCATGCCGGAAGACTTGGGTGGACGAATGCCAGCAGCGTAAACGGACTTTGCTGCGTAAAACCCACTTTGACAACGTGCCAGTGAAGCCGCAGCGCGTCTATGAAGAGATGAACAAAGCCTTTGGTCGCGATGTGTGCTATGTCACCACCATTGGATTGTCGCAAATCGCGGCAGCGCAGATGCTGCATGTGTTTAAAGACAGACACTGGATCAACTGCGGCCAGGCGGGGCCTCTTGGCTGGACAATCCCGGCGGCATTAGGGGTTTGTGCTGCCGATCCACAACGCAATGTGGTGGCGATTTCCGGCGATTTCGACTTCCAGTTCCTGATTGAAGAGTTAGCCGTCGGCGCACAGTTTAACATTCCGTATATCCATGTGCTGGTTAACAACGCTTATCTTGGTCTGATTCGCCAGTCGCAACGCGCATTTGACATGGACTACTGCGTGCAGCTCGCCTTTGAAAATATCAACTCCAGCGAAGTGAATGGCTATGGCGTTGACCATGTAAAAGTGGCGGAAGGATTAGGCTGTAAAGCAATTCGTGTCTTTAAACCGGAAGATATTGCGCCTGCATTTGAACAAGCTAAAGCGCTGATGGCGCAATATCGCGTTCCGGTGGTGGTGGAAGTCATTCTGGAACGCGTAACCAATATTTCCATGGGCAGCGAACTGGATAACGTAACCGAGTTTGAAGAGGTTGCGGATAGTGCGAAAGATGCGCCAACAGAAACCTGTTTTATGAAATATGAGTAAGGGAGGTAATCGATGTTACGTTTCTCTGCCAATCTTTCTATGCTGTTTACGGAATATGATTTCCTGGAACGCTTTGATAAAGCGGCGTTGTCGGGATTTCGCGGCGTGGAATTCATGTTTCCCTACGATAACGACATCGAAGTGTTAAAACGTAAGCTCAGGGATAATAATCTGGAACATACGTTACATAATTTACCGGCTGGCGACTGGGCGGCTGGCGAACGTGGAATTGCCTGTATTCCTGGGCGCGAAGAAGAATTTCGCGATGGCGTAGCGGCCGCAATCCGTTATGCACGTGCGTTAGGCAATAAGAAAATAAATTGTCTGGTGGGTAAAACGCCGTCAGGATTCTCCGCAACGGAGATCCACGACACGTTGGTCGAAAACCTGCGCTATGCGGCAAATATGCTGGCGAAAGAAGACATTTTATTACTTATCGAACCTATTAATCACTTTGATATGCCGGGATTCCATCTCACCGGCACTCAACAGGCGTTAGCATTAATTAAGGATATCGGCAGCGATAATATCAAAATTCAGTATGATATTTATCACATGCAACGCATGGAAGGGGAATTAACGCAAACCATGACGGCATGGGCCGATAAAATAGGTCATTTACAGATTGCTGATAACCCGCGTCGCGGCGAGCCGGGGACCGGGGAAATCAATTATGACTTTATTTTTAATGTCATTAAACAGTCTGATTATGATGGCTGGGTTGGCTGTGAATATAAACCACTGACTACCACGGAAGCGGGATTATCGTGGATTAATCAGTACCGTTAAAACGCAGAATAATTCGGGCAGCGCTTTTTTTCCACTGTGTTGGAAGGGGATTGTGTTGCCTGAATCTGGAAACACCGAAAGCAATAAAAGAGGTTGTATATGAAACTGGGATTTATTGGCCTGGGAATTATGGGCTCGCCAATGGCTATCAATTTGGCACGCGCCGGTCATCAATTACACGTTACGACTATTGGTCCGGTCGCGGACGAACTGCTCTCGCTGGGGGCGGTAAATGTTGAGACTGCACGTCAGGTAACTGAATTTGCAGACATCATCTTCATAATGGTGCCGGATACGCCGCAGGTTGAAGAGGTGTTATTTGGCGAACACGGTTGCGCCAAAACATCGCTTCAGGGAAAAACCATCGTCGATATGAGTTCTATTTCTCCTATCGAAACCAAACGTTTTGCCCAGCGCGTTAATGAAATGGGCGCTGATTACCTGGATGCCCCGGTTTCCGGGGGAGAAATCGGGGCGCGTGAAGGCACTCTGTCGATTATGGTCGGCGGCGAGCAGAAAGTCTTTGACCGCGTTAAACCGCTCTTTGACATCCTGGGAAAAAATATCACCCTGGTGGGCGGCAATGGGGATGGGCAAACCTGTAAGGTGGCTAACCAAATTATTGTTGCGCTGAATATTGAAGCGGTTTCTGAAGCCTTAGTGTTTGCTTCAAAAGCAGGCTCCGATCCGGTACGCGTGCGCCAGGCGTTAATGGGCGGGTTCGCCTCTTCACGCATTCTGGAAGTTCACGGCGAGCGGATGATCAACCGGACGTTCGAGCCTGGTTTCAAAATCGCGCTTCATCAGAAAGACCTTAATCTTGCATTGCAAAGCGCAAAAGCGCTGGCGCTGAATTTACCGAATACGGCGACCTGCCAGGAATTATTCAATACCTGTGCGGCAAATGGCGGGAGCCAGCTTGATCATTCGGCAATGGTACAGGCGCTGGAATTAATGGCCAATCATAAATTGTCCTAATTATGTGTATCGCTGCGGCTGCAGCGATACCTGTTCACAAGGAACACTCTGTAAAGGTGAAGAACATGAGTGAAACTAAAAAATCCGGGATTGATTACTGGAAACAAATTGTTGTCGTAATGAGTCTGGGCTGGGTAGCGATTTGGATCTATCGCACCGTGCTTACGCCAATTTATCCAGAAATTCAGGCATCTTTAGACAATGTAAGTAATGCAGAAATAGGCGCCATTGCAAGTTTTTACTTTTTTGCTTACTGCAGTATGCAGATCCCTTGCGGAATATTGGTCGATAAATTCGGTCAAAAAATCATGCTGATGGCCGGATTTACGCTTTTTATTATTGGTACACTCTGTATCGCGAAAGCCAATGGCCTGGCCATGATCTATACAGGGTCGCTAATGGCAGGCGGAGGATGCGCTTCTTTCTTTAGCTCGGCTTATTCACTCTCTTCGGCAAACGTGCCGCAGGCCCGTCGGGCATTAGCCAATGCGATTATCAACAGCGGGTCGGCTATAGGGATGGGGATTGGCTTAATCGGTTCCAGCGTATTAGTAAAAAACATGAGCATGGCCTGGCAGAATGTACTGTATATCGTGGCCGCGATATTAGTAATCATGCTGTGCGTTTTTACGCTGGTCATTCGTGGTAAAGCCAAAAGCGACTCTGCGCAAGCGGAAAAGCAAACCCAAACCGTTACGGAAGATGAAAAACGCGCGCCTTTATTCTCTGGCTTATTGTGTAGCGTTTACTTCCTCTATTTCTGTACCTGCTACGGTTATTATTTGATAGTGACCTGGCTGCCCCCTTATCTACAGACTGAAAGAGGATTTGATGGCGGAGCTATCGGACTGGCATCAGCGCTGGTGGCGGTAGTTGGCGTACCGGGGGCGTTATTTTTTAGCCATCTGTCAGATAAATTTCGTAACAGTAAAGTTAAGGTTATTCTCGGTCTGGAAATTGTGGCGGCGGCAATGTTGGCGTTTACGGTTTTGTCCCCGAATACCACGATGCTGATGGTCAGTCTGACGCTATACGGCTTGCTGGGGAAAATGGCGGTAGACCCGATCCTGATCTCCTTTGTATCTGAACAGGCTTCGGCAAAAAGTCTGGGAAGAGCTTTCAGCCTTTTTAATTTCTTTGGCATGAGCTCGGCGGTTGTCGCCCCAACGTTGACCGGATTTATTTCGGATGTAACGGGGTCGAAGGAGATCAGTTTTGTGATTTCAGCATGTTTAGTGGTCACCGGAACGCTGATCTTTGCTGTCGTCACTTTATATAAAAAGAAAGCAACGCAACGTATTGCTTCAGCTTAAAAATAATTATATCTACTGTTTCTTTATTTTATATTTATTTGTTCCTCATAGCTAAACCCATAACAACGTTATCCGATGCGTGAAAAGAGGGATTTATGGAACATCAAAGAGAGCTATACCAGCAGCGCGGTTATAGCGAAGACTTATTACCTAAAACAGAAACCCAACGAAACTGGAAGGCATTTAACTATTTCACCTTATGGATGGGATCTGTACATAACGTGCCAAATTACGTTATGGTCGGCGGTTTTTTTATACTGGGGCTATCAACATTTAATATCATGTTGGCCATTATTATCAGCGCATTATTTATTGCGGCGGCGATGGTAATGAATGGCGCGGCAGGCAGCAAATATGGCGTTCCTTTTGCTATGATATTGCGAGGTTCTTACGGCGTCCGCGGCGCGCTATTCCCTGGATTATTGCGAGGGGGAATCGCGGCAATTATGTGATTCGGCTTACAGTGTTACGCGGGATCGCTGGCATTTCTTATTTTGATTGGGAAGATCTGGCCAGGATTTCTGACATTAGGCGGAGATTTCAAGCTGCTGGGTCTTTCACTGCCAGGACTAATTACTTTTCTAATTTTTTGGATTATTAACGTTGGCATCGGTTTTGGCGGTGGTAAAGTATTAAATAAATTTACCGCTATCCTCAATCCATGTATTTACATTGTCTTTGGCGGCATGGCTATTTGGGCAATATCGCTGGTCGGCATTGGCCCGATTCTGGACTATCTGCCTTCAGGCGTGCAAAAAGCAGAGCACAGCGGCTTTCTGTTCCTGGTGGTGATTAACGCCGTAGTCGCCGTCTGGGCTGCGCCAGCGGTAAGCGCGTCCGATTTCACGCAAAACGCGCATTCATTTCGCGCTCAGGCATTGGGACAAACATTGGGGCTTATCGTAGCGTATATATTATTCGCCGTAGCCAGCGTGTGCATTATTGCCGGAGCCAGTATTCATTATGGTATGGATACCTGGAACGTGCTGGATATTGTGCAGCGCTGGGACAGCCTGTTTGCTTCATTCTTTGCGGTGCTGGTGATTCTGATGACGACAATTTCAACCAACGCCACCGGTAATATTATACCTGCGGGGTATCAAATTGCGGCGCTTGCCCCGACAAAGCTTAACTATAAAAATGGCGTAATGATTGCCAGTATTATCAGTCTACTGATTTGTCCATGGAAATTAATGGAGAATCAGGACAGTATTTATCTGTTCCTCGATATTATCGGCGGTATGCTTGGCCCGGTAATCGGCGTAATGTTAGCTCATTATTTTGTGGTAATGCGTGGAAAAATTAATCTTGATGAGCTGTACACCGCCAGCGGTGATTACAAATATTATGATAATGGATTTAACCTGACTGCATTTTCAGTCACCCTGGTCGCAGTCATTCTGTCATTAGGCGGCAAGTTTATACCATTTATGGAGCCTTTATCCCGCGTGTCCTGGTTTGTAGGCGTAATAGTTGCGTTCGTTGCTTATGCGCTATTGAAGAAACGCACGGGTTTTGAAAATACAGGAGAGAAAAAACTCGCCGGTTAAATATTGAAAAAGCATTAAGCGTATTTAATGAAGTGTGCGCTATTTAAAAACTATCTGTATCCATACAAGGAGTTTGTTATGTCTTTTGATTTAATTATTAAGAACGGTACTGTCATCTTAGAAAACGAAGCGAGAGTTATCGATATCGCCGTCCAGGGCGGAAAAATCGCCGCGATTGGCGAAAACCTGGGGGAAGCGAAAAATGTGCTGGATGCGACGGGATTGATCGTTTCGCCGGGCATGGTTGACGCGCATACCCACATTTCTGAACCGGGCCGTACCCACTGGGAAGGCTATGAAACCGGTACCCGCGCGGCGGCGAAAGGCGGTATTACCACGATGATTGAGATGCCGCTCAATCAGCTGCCGGCGACGGTAGATCGTGAGACGATTGAACTCAAGTTTGACGCGGCAAAAGGTAAATTGACTATCGACGCCGCGCAGTTGGGCGGTTTGGTTTCTTATAACCTGGATCGGCTGCATGAGCTGGACGAAGTGGGCGTTGTCGGCTTCAAGTGCTTTGTCGCCACCTGCGGCGATCGTGGCATCGATAATGATTTTCGCGACGTTAATGACTGGCAGTTTTACAAAGGCGCGCAGAAACTGGGGGAGATGGACCAGACGGTACTGGTACATTGCGAAAATGCTCTGATTTGCGATGAGCTGGGCGAAGAAGCTAAACGCGAAGGTCGCGTAACGGCGCATGATTATGTCGCCTCACGTCCGGTATTTACTGAAGTGGAAGCCATTCGTCGCGTGCTGTATCTGGCGAAAGCGGCAGGTTGCCGTCTGCACGTTTGTCATATCAGCAGCCCGGAGGGGGTAGAGGAAGTAACGCGCGCGCGTCAGGAAGGCCAGGATGTCACCTGTGAATCGTGCCCGCACTATTTTGTCCTCGATACCGATCAGTTCGAAGAGATTGGCACCCTGGCAAAATGTTCTCCGCCAATTCGCGACCAGGAAAACCAGAAAGGGATGTGGGAAAAACTGTTTAACGGCGAAATCGACTGCCTGGTATCCGACCACTCTCCATGCCCTCCGGAAATGAAAGCAGGCAATATCATGCAAGCATGGGGTGGAATTGCCGGACTGCAAAACTGCATGGACGTCATGTTTGATGAAGCGGTGCAAAAACGCGGTATGTCGTTGCCGATGTTTGGCAAATTAATGGCGACCAACGCCGCCGATATTTTTGGTCTGAAACATAAAGGACGTATTGCCCCCGGCAAAGATGCTGACCTGGTCTTTATTCAGCCTGACAGCAGCTATGTTCTGAAAAATGAAGATCTGGAATATCGCCATAAAGTCAGTCCGTATGTTGGCCGTACTATTGGCGCGCGTATTACCAAAACGATTTTGCGCGGCGATGTTATTTATGACATCGAGCATGGCTTCCCTGTGCCGCCAAAAGGTCAGTTTATCCTTAAACATCAGCAGTAATCCGGTGTGATTTAATGCCCGTCGTCACGACGGGCATTCTCTATTTTAAGGTGTGGATATGTTCCCTGTTATTAACCGCGAAAGTGTGTTGTCCGGCTTTCAGTGGTTTTTCTTTATTTTCTGTAACACGGTTGTGGTTCCCCCTACCTTGCTGTCCGCTTTTCATCTTCCCGCTGATAACTTGTTAATGCTCACACAATACGCTTTTTTGACCACCGCGTTGGCCTGCCTGGTTCAGGCATTTTGCGGCCATCGCCGCGCCATTATGGAAGGGCCGACAGGGCTGTGGTGGGGCGCTATTCTTACGATTACGCTTGGCGAGGCGTCTCGCGGCACGCCGCTGAACGATATCGCCTCCAGCCTGTCGGTCGGGATCGCGATCTCCGCGATGGTGACGATATTTATCGGCATTAGCGGCTTAGGACACCGTCTGGCTCGCCTGTTTACGCCGGCGGTGATGGTTTTTTTCATGCTGCTTTTGGGCGCGCAGCTGACCTCAATATTTTTTAAAGGTATGCTGGGGCTGCCTTTTGGCATTGCCGATACCAGCGCCAGAATCAAATTGGCCCCCTTTGGGTTGGCGGTCGCGGTGATGTGTTTTATCCTCGCGATGATTATTTTCCTACAACAGCGTATCTCCCGTTACGCGTTACTGGTAGGGACCGTGGTCGGGTGGGGGCTATGGCGGTTATGCTTTCCTTCATCACACTTACCGCCGGGTGAATTAAGCTGGCGATGGTTTCCGCTGGGCAGCCACGGCACGCTGATGCCGGGTATTATTGTGACGGCGGTGATGACGGGGTTAGTCAACATCAGCAACACTTACGGCGCCATCCGCGGTACCGATATCTTTTATCCGCATCAAGGGTCGGGCAGTTCTCGTTATCGCCGAAGCTTTATGATTTCCGGACTGATGACGTTAGTGACGGTGCCTTTCGCGGTCGTGCCTTTTTCGCCTTTTGTGTCTTCCATTGGTTTATTAACGCAAACCGGCGACAGTTCTCGCAAATCCTTTATCTGCGGTAGCGCGCTGTGTCTGCTGGTTGCCATTATAACGCCGTTAACCCGCTTATTTTGCGCTATTCCACTGGCGATCAGCAGCGCCGTTATGCTGGTCTCTTATTTACCTTTACTTTATTCCGGTTTGGTTTTTAGCCAGCAAATTACGTTTACTGCGCGGAATATTTATCGCCTGGCGTTACCGCTTTTTGTCGGCATTTTTTTGATGGGGCTTCCTCCGGTCTATTTACAGGATCTTCCACTGATGATTCGTCCTCTGCTTAGTAACGGATTACTGGTGGGAATCCTACTGGCAGTGCTTATGGAAAATCTTATTCCGTGGGAACGCATTAAATAACGTGAGAAAACAAGGAGACATAATGAAGATTGTAATTGCGCCAGATTCATTTAAAGAGAGCTTAAGCGCTGATAAATGCTGTCAGGCTATTAAAGCGGGATTTTCAACCGTATTTCCTGATGCGCGCTATGTTTGTTTACCGATCGCCGATGGTGGAGAAGGAACCGTGGACGCGATGGTGGCAGCGACCGGCGAGAAACGGGTTTCTGTGGACGTTAGCGGGCCGATGGGGGAAAAAGTAAACGGATTTTATGGCCTGACCGGCGACGGCAAAACGGCGATTATTGAAATGGCGGCGGCGAGCGGATTGATGCTGGTGGCGCCCGAGGCGCGTAATCCGCTGCTGGCATCCAGTTTCGGCACCGGCGAATTGATTCGTCACGCCCTGGACGCGGGGATTCGCCATATTATTCTGGGTATCGGCGGCAGCGCCACGGTGGATGGCGGAATGGGAGTAGCGCAGGCGCTCGGTGTGCGTTTTCTGGACGCGCAGGGAACGCCGCTTGGCGCCGGAGGGGGCAATTTATCGCGCCTGGCGAGCATTGACCTGCAGGGGCGCGATCCGCGAATTTCAGAGTGTCGTATTGAGGTCGCCTGTGATGTTGATAACCCGTTGGTGGGGCCACGCGGCGCGGCGGCGGTATTCGGTCCGCAGAAAGGGGCGACGCCTGAAATGGTCGAGACGCTGGAAAATGGATTGCGTAATTATGCCCGTGTCTTACATGCCCTGACCGGACGCGACATGTCTCAAATACCGGGCGGTGGAGCGGCCGGAGGAATGGGGATTGCCGCTATCGTCTTCCTGGAAGCGGAAATGAAGCCCGGTATTGAGATTGTTATGCAGGCGGTGAAGCTGGAGGAGGCGGTAAAAGAGGCCTCGCTGGTGATTACCGGAGAAGGGCGAATCGACTCGCAAACGGCGGGAGGAAAAGCGCCGATAGGCGTCGCGTCAGTGGCGAAACGGCATCATGTCCCGGTTATCGGCATTGCTGGCGTACTGGGCGATGGCGTGGAAGTGGTCCATCGCCACGGTATTGATGCGGTATTCAGTATTTTGCCGCGGCTGGCGCCTTTGCCGGAAGTTCTGGCGAACGGTGAACAAAATCTCTACCACAGCGCCTGTAATATTGCCCGCGTCATCAAACTTGGCCAGGACATCGGGACTCGTTAAGTATAAAAAAAGCCACGGTTCTCACCGTGGCAAAATCCAACATAGCTAAATAAAAAATAATCAGGAGGGCTGCCCGCCGTTAAATCATAACGTCGCGGTTACAGTCTTTGGAGTAGATGTAGCTGAATGCTTCGCCACGACCTACACCGTATCCGGCCTGCAGGGAATAAGCACCCATGAAGATGTAGTCGCCTTTTTTCACCGGCACCCAGTTGTTGTCGAGGTTATAAACTCCCTGGCCGGAAAGGATATAAGCGCCATGTTCCTGGACGTGGGTTTCAATATAGCCGTGGCTGGCGCCCGGTTCGAACGACAGAATATGCATATTCATATCGAAGCCCAGCTCTTTAGGCAGGAAATCCAGCAGAATAACATCTTCCATGCCTTCATAATGAATACGCTCCAGCTGGCTGGCATTGCCGGAAACCAACCACGGGGCATGCCCCTCGACAGGAGTATAGCGGCGTTTATATAAAAATAGCTGGCTGTCTTCCGTTTGAGCGTTGCTAAAGGCCATCATCTCGCCCGGTGGACAATAGAGGTATCCGCCCTGGGTTAAAGAGAATGTTTTTCCTTCTGCTTTAGCTTCAATATTTCCCGCAATGACATAGAGAAAAGTTTCAATCCCCTCGCCGCCAAAGCCCTGCTGGTTGCCGCCATTCTGATGTAAGGTGACCAGATAATCGACGAAAGAAGCACCCAGCTTCGGCGTCGAAAGGATGGTGACGTCACAGTTTTCAAAGCCGGGAATAATATTTTTCACCAGACCGTCCGGCGTTAAGAGCGCATAGTTACCGTGTTTCACAATGGCGCGGTTCGCCAGTAAATCATCGCGGTAACCCGTGACGTTATTCAGATATCCCATTGATGGCTCCTTATTTTTGCCAGGCAAGTTGATGCAGCATTAATGCCAGAGTTTTGACCCCTTCAGCAAGGTCATTAATGTTGGTACGTTCCGCCGGGTTATGGCTGATACCATTAATGCTGGGGACGAAAATCATACAGGTAGGGACGCGCGGCGCGAAAATTTGCGCGTCATGACCTGCGCCGCTATGCATTATGCGATAGTTCAGTTGTTCGGTTTCACACAGCCTGGTGAGGGCCGCGACCAGTTCGGCGTTCATCGGCACCGGCGCTTCGTCCATCCACAAATCGATATCGATGCTGATATCCATTTCATCGCAGATGGCGCACATATCGTTTTCCAACTGTTCGGTAAATTCGCGAAGTACCGCGGCGTCCGTATGCCGGCAACCGATTGTAAATGTGGTTTTTCCAGGGACAACATTGACCGTATTCGGCTGCGGCTCAACTTTGCCGAACGTTAATACCAGGGGATCGCCATGCTGTTTGGCTTTTTCAATGGACTGACTGCAAATACGACTGAAGGCATGCACCGTATCGCGACGATAGCCCATTGGCGTTGTGCCTGCATGGTTGGACTCGCCGTTGAGCGTCACCGTGTAGCGACGTTGCCCGACGATGGCGTTGACGACGCCAATCGACTGTCCGTTGCTCTCCAGAACGCAGCCTTGCTCAATATGCAATTCAACAAAGGCGCGGATATCGGTTCGCGCAGCGAGCGGCGCGGCGGGAAGGGTAAATCCGCACGCCTGCATAGCGTCGACAAAGCCTGTGCCTTTGGCGTCCTGGATATGGCGTACCTCTTCAGGATTCGCCAGGCCAAAAATGTTCTTGCTGCCCCAAAAAACGTAAGGGAAACGGCTGCCTTCTTCCTCAGCCATTGATACTACCTCGACGGTGCGCAGCGGCGCGCCGTAGGTCGCTTTTAGCCAGTCGATCGCCAGCCAGGCGGCAAGCGCGCCGAATTGCCCGTCCAGATTGCCGCCGTTGACGACCGTATCAATATGCGAACCGCTTAAAATCACCTGCTCCGGAAATTGTGTGCCGCAAAGGCGGCCATATAAATTTCCGACGTCATCAAAGCGTGTTTCCAGACCGCTTTCTGCCATTCGCTTTTTAAATTGCTGCTGTGTTTCCAGCCACTCAGGCGAATAAAGTAAACGCGTCATTCCGCCCGTAGGATCGGCTCCAATGGAAGAGAGCCAGGGCAATGTTTCTTCTATCGCGTGGCGAAAATGCTTTATCATAGAAAATTCCTGTTTCAATAATTATTGGGCAAAGGGATTTTTTGTTTCGTATGACTTGAGATAGAGGGCATCGGAAATCAGATATTGATAAATATCATCAACAATATCGATACCATTCATATCGGCATTTTTCTGTTTAATATCCTGATCCTGTCCAGGATAATAAACCTGTTTAAAACCGGGAGCGGGCTTCACGGAATTGAGTTCCTGCATAGTCTGACTAATATGTTTGCGGAATAATTCACAGGAAGAAAAGAACGCCGGATTAATGACCAGATGAAGTTGTCCTAAATTGCGTCCGGCGTGTAAATCTTCATACATCGAACTGACCTGGCGGCCAAACGGCAGCCCCAGCAGAATACCGGACAGAATATCGATCATCATCATCAGGCCGTAACCTTTCGGGCCTGCGGCGGGTAATAACGCATTGACGGCAAAAGGATCATGTGTCGGCGCGCCGTTTTTATCGACGGCCCAACTCTCCGGAATGGACTCATTGCGAGACCGTGCATCGAGGACTTTTCCCCAGGCCTGCACGGTGGTGGCCATATCGAAGGTAATGATGTCATCGCCTTCGCCCGGCGCGGCAAAGGCCAGCGGATTAGTGCCATAGTAAATATCCGCCCCGCCAAACGGCACGACCATAGGATCGGACTGACAGATAGACAGACCAATCAGGCCTTCGCGAGCAGCCTGGCGGACGAAATAAGAGATGGCGCCGCTATGGCCCATTCTGCTAATGCCGACAACCGCGACGCCATTTTTTTTGGCTATTTCAATAGCATGCTCCATTCCCATTTTGGCTGCGACCTGTCCGGCAGCATTATCGGCATGCAGTATCGCCGTACAGGGACCGGTATTCTCAATGCGGAACGTCGGCTCCCGGTTGGTGCCGCCTTTTGAAATTCGTTCGGCATAATATTCAACGCGTACGGCGCCATGTGAGTGAATACCTCTGGCATCTGCATAAACCAGTACGTCGGCGACGATGGCGGCGTGCTCACGTTTTAGTCCGGCTTTATAAAGCTTATTTTCGATAAGCTGATGGAGTGTTTCCCGACTGATTTTCATCTGTCTTCCTTTTTAACGACGGTGTGAAGCATGACTGCGATTAACATACCGGGAAAATAAAATGATTATGTGATCCAGACAGGCAAAAAAATATAATTAGAATTTATTTGATAATCAGGCGGGTTTTATCTTTTTGCTTAAATAAAAAGCTTTTTTAGAAAATCATAACTAATCCTTTAGCCGTTGTTTGAATTCTTTTGTTAATAAATTTGATGTGACGTTAATCACTCTATTTACCCTCCCGGATATATACCGTGAAGCGCACATTAACACTGCTCGTGCAATTGCAATGGGTGCAATTATTAAGGAGTTGTTATGATCCACGCCTTTATTAAAAAAGGGTGTTTTCAGGACTCTGTCAGCTTAATGATTATTTCTCGAAAGCTGAGTGAGTCCGAAAATGTTGATGATGTATCGGTAATGATGGGAACGCCTGCGAATAAGTCGCTGCTGGAAACTACCGGTTTCTGGCATGACGATTTTCATGGCGCTACGCCTAATGACATTTGCGTGGCGATTCGTACCGAAGCGGTAGATGACGGCATTACGCAGGTGATTGTGCAACAGCTCGAAGAAGCATTGCAGCAGTTGGCGCAGGGAAGCAGCGGCAGCCAGTCGTTAATCCAGGTCAGGCGCTGGATCGTTCGTTGAACGTGATGATCTTCTCCGATAATGTCACGCTGGACGATGAAATCAGACTAAAACGCCGGGCGCGTGATAAAGGACTGCTGGTCATGGGGCCGGATTGCGGCACCGCTATGATCGCCAATACGCCGCTGGCTTTCGCTAACGTCATGCCAGAGGGCAACATCGGGGTGATTGGCGCTTCCGGCACCGGTATTCAGGAGCTCTGTTCACAGATTGTGCTGGCGGGGGAAGGGATTATCCATGCCATCGGGCTTGGCGGACGCGATTTGAGCGCCGAGGTCGGCGGGATCAGCGCGCTAACGGCACTGGAGATACTCAGCGCGGATGAAAAGAGCCAGGTGCTGGCCTTTGTCTCCAAACCGCCTGCCGATGCGGTTCGTCAGCATATTATCGCGGCGATGAAAGCCACCGGCAAACCCGTTGTAGCGCTGTTCTTGGGGTTTTCCTCTCCCGTTGCGCGTGAGGAAAACGTCTGGTTTGCCTCGACGCTGGATGAAGCTGCCCGGCTGGCATGTTTATTGTCTCGCGTGACGTCGCAGCGTAAAGAAATGGTTTCAACAGGCGGCGTGATTCGTGGTCTCTATACCGGCGGAACGCTGGCGGCGGAAGCGGCGGGACTGCTGGCTGGCTATCTGGGCGTCGCGACGGATACGGAACATCACCATGGCATGATGCTTGACGCTGACGGCCACCAGATTATCGATCTGGGCGATGACTTTTATACCGTTGGGCGACCACATCCGATGATTGACCCGGCGTTACGTAATCAGCTTATCGCCGGGCTTGGCGCACAACCGCAGGTACGCGTGTTATTAGTGGACGTCGTTATTGGTTTTGGCGCGACCGCCGATCCCGCCGCATCGCTGATTCAGGCCTGGCAGAAGGCATGCGCCGCACGCGCCAGCGACCAGCCGCTGTTCGCCATCGCAACCGTCACCGGAACAGAACGCGATCCTCAGTGCCGCTCGCAACAAATCGCCGCGCTCGAAGATGCCGGCATCACGGTAGTGGATTCTCTTCCCGAAGCCACTCTGTTGGCCGCGGAACTGATTCGACCCACTCTCTCTTCTACTCATCCATCAGCTCCCCGGTTACTGGAAGCAGTAGCGGTGATTAATGCCGGGTTACGTAGCTTCGCGCTGGATTTACAGGCTGCCGGTATGCCCGTGGTGCACTACCAGTGGGCGCCTGTCGCTGGCGGTAATAAAAAACTGGCTCGTCTGTTAGAACGTTTGCAATAAGGGGTTCCCATGTTTACATCAGTGGCGCAAGCCAACGCTGCAGTCATCGAACAAATTCGTCGCGCACGTCCGCACTGGCTGGATGTGAAGCCAGCTTCTTCATTAATTAGCGTGCTCAATCAGGGGAAAACGCTTCTTCATGCCGGGCCGCCGATGCGCTGGCAAGAGATGACCGGCCCGATGAAAGGCGCCTGTATCGGCGCATGCCTGTTTGAAGGATGGGCCAAAGATGAAATGAGCGCGCTCGCGCTGTTAGAGCAGGGAAAGGTCAACTTTATTCCCTGCCATCACGTTAACGCCGTGGGGCCGATGGGCGGTATTACCTCAGCCAGTATGCCGATGCTGGTCGTGGAAAATATCACCGACGGCAATCGCGCGTACTGCAATCTCAACGAAGGGATCGGCAAAGTGATGCGTTTCGGCGCCTATGGCGAGGATGTTCAGCAACGTTTGCGCTGGATGCGCGATGTGCTGATGCCGGTATTAAGCGCGGCGCTGGGACGCCTGGAGCGGGGGCTCGACCTGACCGCGATGATGGCGCAGGGCATTACGATGGGAGATGAATTCCACCAGCGCAATATCGCCTCTTCCTCATTGCTGATGCGCACGTTGGCGCCGCATATAGCCCGTCTGGAACACGATAAGCAGCAGATAGCGGAAGTGATGGATTTTCTGAGCGTCACCGATCAATTCTTCCTTAATCTGGCGATGGCCTACTGTAAAGCCGCCATGGACGCGGGCGCGCAGATTCGCGCCGGCAGTATTGTGACGGCGATGACCCGTAATGGCGATATGTTTGGCATTCGGGTTAGCGGTCTGGGCGACCGTTGGTTCACCGCGCCTGTTAATACGCCGCAGGGGCTATTTTTTACCGGTTTTTCGCAGGATCAGGCCAACCCGGACATGGGCGACAGCGCCATTACTGAAACGTTTGGTATTGGCGGCGCTGCGATGATTGCCGCGCCTGGCGTAACGCGTTTTGTTGGTGCCGGGGGAATGGAAGCGGCGAAATCTGTTTCTGAAGAGATGGCTGAAATTTATCTCGAACGCAACATGCAGCTACAAATCCCCGGCTGGGATTTTCAGGGGGCCTGTCTGGGGCTGGATATCCGCCGCGTGGTCGAGACCGGAATTACGCCGCTGATTAACACGGGTATCGCGCATAAAGAAGCGGGGATTGGACAGATTGGCGCGGGAACCGTCCGTGCGCCGCTGGCCTGTTTCGAGCAGGCGCTGGAAGCGCTGGCGGAAAGCATGGGCGTAAGTTAAGAGAGCGTCTCATGAAATGTATCCATCCTCTTATGGCAAGCCGACAATCGGCGGATTATCGGCAATCCTGGCAGATGTCAGGGGTATGGCGTCGCTCTATTAATTTTGTGGCGAAAAGCGGTGAGTTATTAACGCTTCACCGTCGGGGGAGCGGCTTCAGTCCGGGAGGGTGGATACTGCGCGGCGGCGATTTTGACGCATTGCGCGATGTGCTCACCGATGGCGAAAAACCGCAGTCAACCGCTGCCGGTATTCAGATTGGCGAGTTTCTTTTATGCGAGCCGGAGAGGCGCTGTTCGCTGCGGGTTCCACGCTATCTTGCGTCGCCGCGTCTTAACGCGACGTACATGCAGCGTAGTGAGGAGACGGGACTGTTTGGGCCGTTAACCGTCGCCGCAGCTCAGCCTCTATGTCCGGAACTTCGCCAGTTTTGTCACTGCTTTCAGTCGGCGCTTGCAGGTGCTGCGACTGACTGGCGGCTATGGCTGGGTAAAGGGCCGGGCTTAACGCCCAGTCATGACGACACGCTGACGGGAATGTTGCTGGCGGCCTGGTATTTTGGCGCCATAGATGAACGCGCCGGGCGTAATTTTTTTGCCCAATCCGGCAGCCTTGATCGGGCGACGACGCTCGTGAGCGTCAGTTATTTACGCTATGCGGCTATGGGTTATTTCGCGTCGCCTTTACTCCACTTTATTCATGCGCTGCGACGAGATGCTCGCACAGAAACGGCGATTGACGGACTGCTGGCGCTGGGGCACACCTCTGGCGCTGATACGCTGCTGGGGTTCTGGCTTGGACAACAAATAGTAAAAGGATAGGGAATGAAAACGTTGGTAGTTGCTCTTGGCGGCAACGCATTATTGCAGCGCGGAGAAGCGCTAACGGCAGAGAATCAATATCGCAATATTGCCGACGCGGTGCCTGCGCTGGCGCGACTTGCCCGCTCGTATCGGCTGGCGATAGTACATGGCAACGGCCCCCAGGTCGGCCTGTTGGCTTTACAGAACCTTGCCTGGAAAGCCGTTGAGCCTTATCCGCTGGATGTGCTGGTAGCGGAGAGTCAGGGCATGATCGGCTATATGCTGGCGCAGCGTCTGGCGCTTGAACCCGATATGCCGCCGGTGACTGCGGTATTAACGCGGATAAAGGTATCGGCGGACGATCCTGCTTTTCTTGAACCGGAAAAGTTTATCGGTCCCGTTTATTCGCCAGAAGAGCAAATGTCGCTGGAAGCGACTTATGGCTGGCATATGAAACGTGATGGAAAATATCTGCGCCGTGTCGTTGCTTCCCCGGCGCCGCGTCAGATTATCGAAAGCGCCGCTATTGAGTTATTGCTAAAAGAGGGCCATGTGGTGATTTGCAGCGGCGGTGGCGGGGTACCTGTTGCCGGCGAGGGCGAAGGGGTCGAGGCGGTGATAGATAAAGACCTGGCGGCGGCATTGCTGGCGGAGCAGATAGCGGCCGATGGTCTGATCATTTTGACGGATGCGGATGCGGTGTATGAACATTGGGGGACGCCGCAGCAGCGCGCTATTCGTCAGGCTTCACCCGATGAGCTGGCACCGTTTGCCAAAGCCGATGGCGCGATGGGGCCGAAGGTGACCGCGGTAAGCGGGTATGTGAAGCGGTGCGGAAAGCCGGCATGGATTGGCGCATTATCGCGTATTGACGATACCCTGGCGGGCAGGGCGGGAACCTGCATCTGTCTGTGATCGCGACGGGCGGCGACAGAGAATGCGCCGCCCACGCTGTTTATTTAAGCTTACTTTGCGCCCAGATAATGCCGCTGGCGTATTCGCCCGGCAGGAGCGGAGAGAGCGCTTCCAGGGTGGCGCTAAGACGTGACGTATCGCTGTCGGTCAGATTCAGATGGCCGACTTTTCGCCCCCGGACGTACCGCTTTATCATACCAGTGCAGATGTACCAGCGGCAGCTTCAGCCAGTCGTAATTCAGCTCGCTGCCGATCAGATTGATCATCACCGACGGGGTGTTAATCACCGGCGCGGGCAACGGCAGGCCGGTAATCGCGCGCAAATGCAATTCAAACTGACTGATGCTGGCGCCATTTTGTGTCCAGTGTCCGCTGTTATGCACGCGCGGCGCCAGTTCATTGATTAACAGGCCTTCCGGCGTGATAAAACATTCCATCGCCATTACGCCGACGTAGTTCAACGCCTGCATAATTGCTGACAGCATCGATTCCGCCTGCTCCTGCTGTTCGGCGTTCGCCTGTGGGAACGCGACGCTGGTCCGCAAGATGCCGTCCTGATGCAAATTGTGCGTTAGCGGGTAAAACACGGTACTGCCGTCATGAGCGCGCGCGCCGACTAACGACACTTCGCCGGAAAAATGGATACCGCGCTCAACAATACATTCGCCATAGCAGTCATCCGGCAGTTGCCCGGTTTCGTCCGCGCGTAGACGCCACTGCCCGCGACCGTCGTAGCCGCCAACGCGACGCTTAATAATCGCCAGTTCACCCAGACGGTCAAAGATGCCGGACCACTCGTCGGCGCTGGTCAGCAGCTGCCACGGCGCGGTCGCGAGTCCCAGTTTATCGAAAAGCTGTTTTTGTGTCAGACGGTCGGCGATGATCGGAAATACATCGCGATTGACGAATGCCGGGTGGCGCGCCAGCTCGCGGGTAAGCGCGGTTTCCGGCCAGCGCTCAATCTCTGCGGTAATGACGCTCTGCTGTACCGGCACGGCGGTAGGCGCTGCATCCAGACCAACCGGCCAGACGGCGATACCCAGCGGTTCGCCCGCCTGGCGCAGCATTCGGCCCAGTTGCCCGTTGCCGAGAACGCAAACTTGCTTCATAGCGTCCCCCGCGGATCGGGATTTTCCAGAACTTCATCGGTTTGCGCTTTGCGCCAGTCAGCGATGCGCTGATGCAGTTCCGCGTCGTGTTGCGCCAGAATCTGCGCGGCGAGCAGGGCGGCGTTAGCGGCACCGGCTTTACCGATCGCCAGCGTACCCACCGGAATGCCGCGCGGCATCTGCACGATGGAGTAGAGGCTATCCACGCCGCTTAGCGCAGCGCTTTGTACCGGCACGCCGAGTACCGGGACCAGCGTTTTTGCCGCAATCATTCCCGGCAGGTGCGCCGCGCCGCCCGCGCCGGCAATAATCACTTGATATCCGTTCTCTTCCGCCGTTTCGGCGAAGCTGAACAGCTTATCGGGGGTGCGATGGGCGGAAACCACTTCTACATGGTGCGGGACATCCAGAATTTCAAAAATTTCGGCGGCGAATTGCATGGTAGCCCAGTCGCTTTTGGACCCCATCACGATGGCGACACGCGCCGGATTATTGCGGGAAGACATGCGTCTTAAAACTCCTGTGGTGCGGGACACGCTGCTTTTGAGGTGTCAGAGAATAGCATGATAATCAGGCAAGGAAAACGGTTGCGTGTGCGCCGTAACGGACGATTCGACGAACATTTACAGGGGGGAAGGCGATTAACTCCACGTTATCCGGCGTGACTTTTACCATTGAACCTTCATGATGCCATGCGCCTAACACCACGCGGAACGCGGGCTGGTCGTTGGCGGAAAGTTCATGCACCGCCGGGCGGTGGGTGTGACCGTGAATCAGCCACTGTACGCGGTGTTTTTCCATTTCGGCGACGACGGTCTGCGCATTGACGTCCATAATATCCAGCGATTTGCTGCTGTTGGCGGCTTTACTGCCGGCGCGCATTCTGGCGGCGATACGGCGGCGGATAAACAGCGGCAGGGTAAGGAACAGCCGTTGAACCCACGGATTATGGACTTTGGCGCGAAACGCCTGATATCCGGCATCATCGGTACAGAGCGTATCGCCGTGCATAATCAACACATTGCGGCCATACAGGTCGAGCACTTTTTCCTGCGGTAGTAGCGTCATGCCGCTTTCGCGGGCAAAGCGTTTGCCAATCAGGAAGTCGCGATTACCATGAATAAAGAAGCAAGGGACGCCGGAATCAACCAGCGATTTAATGGCAACGGCCATTTCACGATGTAGCGGGTTGGGGTCGTCGTCGCCAATCCAGGCCTCGAAGAGATCGCCAAGAATATACAGCGCGTCGGCCTGGCGGGCTTCTACGGCTAAAAAACGCAGAAAACCGGCGACGATCGCCGGTTCTTCCGTTTGCAGATGCAAGTCTGCAATAAACAGTGTCGCCACGATTACTCGCTGACGGTCACGTTTTCAATGATGACGTCTTCTTTTGGTACGTCCTGGTGCATACCGCTACGGCCAGTGGCGACGCCTTTGATTTTATCTACCACGTCCATACCTTCTACGACTTCCGCAAAGACGCAGTAGCCCCAGCCCTGCAGACTTTCGCCGGAGAAGTTCAGGAAGTCGTTGTCTGCCACGTTGATGAAGAATTGCGCGGTAGCCGAGTGTGGCGCCTGAGTACGCGCCATCGCCAGCGTACCACGGGTATTTTTCAGACCATTGTTGGCTTCGTTTTTGATCGCCTCTTTGGTGGCTTTCTGTTTCATGCCCGGCTCAAAGCCGCCGCCCTGAATCATAAAACCGTTAATCACACGGTGGAAAATGGTGTTGTTGTAAAAACCTTCGCGGCAGTAGTCCAGGAAGTTTTTAACTGTTTCAGGCGCTTTATCATCAAAGGTTTTGATTACGATATTGCCGTGATTAGTGTGGAAAGTAACCATTTTTGCATCCTGTTCCAAGAGAGTGGTGCTTTAGCCCGCAATGGGGCACATATAGGGGCTTATTATAGCATAACCGTAAGCTGCGATCACCTTGCAAAGTGTGCTGCTTCGATTACGAATAATATGTATCATACGGAGATTATTACCCACACACGTCTATACGGAATCTTCGATGTTAAAAATTTTTAATACACTGACGCGCCAAAAAGAGGAATTCAAACCCATTCATGCCGGGGAAGTCGGCATGTACGTGTGTGGCATCACCGTTTACGATCTCTGCCACATTGGCCACGGACGCACGTTTGTCGCTTTTGACGTTGTCGCGCGCTATTTGCGTTTTCTCGGTTATAAGCTGAAGTATGTGCGTAACATTACCGATATCGACGATAAAATTATTAAACGCGCCAATGAAAATGGCGAAAGTTTTGTCGCGCTGGTCGACAGAATGATTGCGGAAATGCATCAGGACTTCGACGCGCTGAATATTCTGCGTCCGGACAGCGAGCCGCGTGCGACGCACCATATTCAGGAAATTATCGAGCTCACCCGCACCTTAATCGAGAAAGGGCACGCCTATGTGGCGGATAACGGCGATGTGATGTTTGATGTACCGACCGATCCGACTTATGGGCAGCTTTCCCGTCAGGATCTTGAGCAGCTTCAGGCGGGCGCGCGCGTGGATGTCGTTGACGTGAAGCGTAACCCGATGGACTTCGTGCTGTGGAAAATGTCGAAAGAGGGCGAGCCGAGCTGGCCGTCGCCGTGGGGCGAAGGGCGTCCGGGCTGGCACATTGAATGTTCGGCGATGAACTGCAAGCAGTTGGGCAACCATTTTGATATTCACGGCGGCGGTTCCGATCTGATGTTCCCGCACCATGAAAACGAGATTGCCCAGTCTACCTGCGCGCATGACGGCGAATACGTCAACTACTGGATGCACTCCGGTATGGTGATGGTGGATCGCGAGAAGATGTCCAAATCGCTGGGCAACTTCTTTACCGTGCGCGACGTGCTGAAATACTACGATGCGGAAACCGTGCGCTACTTCCTGATGTCCGGGCATTACCGTAGCCAACTGAACTACAGCGAAGAGAACCTCAAGCAGGCGCGCGCCTCGCTGGAGCGGTTATACACTGCATTGCGTGGAACGGATAAATCAGCGGCCCCGGCGGGCGGCGAAGCGTTTGAAGCGCGTTTCGTGGAGGCGATGAATGACGATTTCAACACGCCGGAAGCCTACTCCGTCCTGTTTGATATGGCGCGTGAAGTCAACCGTCTGAAGGGCGAAGATATGACCGCCGCGAATGCGATGGCGTCTCATCTGCGGAAGATTTCCGGCGTGCTGGGACTGCTGGAGCAGGAGCCGGATGTTTTCCTGCAAAGCGGCGCGCAGGCGGATGATGGTGAAGTTGCGGAAATTGAAGCCTTGATTCAACAGCGTCTGGATGCCCGTAAAGCGAAAGACTGGGCGGCGGCGGACGCGGCGCGCGATCGTCTCACAGAAATGGGTATTATTCTGGAAGATGGCCCGCAGGGCACCACCTGGCGACGTAAGTAATTGCCGTATTGCCGGATAAGACGCAGGGCGTCTTATCCGGCCTACCTGAGATGAAATCTACAGGTCGGGTAAGCGTAGCGCCGTTCGACATTAGCGAGCCCGCTTTTCGTCCCCTATACGCCATCTGTGCCAGCCCAATATCCCCATTAACACGCCTCCCGGTAGCCACACCCATAGCAGCTCCGAAATAATCACCTGATGCCCATACGGCGTGATGTAGCTTGAAAGCGCAAACGGCGCGACTTTAATCACCTGCCATGGGGCAAAGAAACGTTCATCTGACCACGGCCACAGCCAGCCGACGCCTTTCCCACCCGTGGTTATCGAATCCAGCAGGCTGTGCGACAACAATGAAACGGTTAAAAATAGCCAGCAGCGCACCTGCCCAGCTCGAAACCATCGTCGTCCCGCGAGTACGCACAACAGGGGGAGGAGGAATGCGAAAAGTAAAGAGTGGGTAAATCCGCGATGTCCAAATACGTTGCCGTAGGCGATGCCAAATTTAAAGGCCAGCACGTCGGCATCGGGGAGCATCGCCAGCACAACACCGGCAAACAGCAGGCGAGGAGGGATAACTTTCAGGCCTAAGCCTGCGCCAAAACACAGGGGAACGGCGGCGTGGGTGATAACGGTAGGCATAGCGATGGTTCACAGGGAAATAGCCATGCTAGCAGTTGGAACGCAGAGGATTAAGTGGATGATTATCTGAAAAGACAGCGTAATCAGGCCGGATAAGACGCTTTGCGTCGCTATCCGGCACTCTGTATCAGGCCACGACGTTCACACTTTGGCCTTCGAAGCTAACGGTTTGCCCGGCGACAATTTTGCAGCGTTTACGCGTTTCAACCGCGCCATCAACCTTCACCAACCCGTCGGCAATGGCGATTTTCGCCTGCGCGCCGCTTTCGCTCCAGCCTTCCAGCTTGAGCAGATCGCACAGCTCGACGTGCGGGTGCTTGCCTAAAGAGAATGTCGCCATGTTATTTTCCTTGTGGATCGTGATATTCAATGCACGCCTGCAGCGTGTTTTCGATAAGCGTGGCGACCGTCATCGGGCCGACGCCGCCCGGTACTGGCGTGATGTATGACGCGCGCGCCGCGGCTTCGTCAAACACGACGTCGCCAACGACCTTGCCATTTTCCAGACGGTTAATACCGACATCAATCACAATTGCGCCTTCTTTAATCCATTCGCCGGGAATAAAGCCCGGTTTACCTACGGCGACAATGAGCAAATCAGCATGCTCGACATGGTGACGCAGATCTTTGGTAAAGCGGTGCGTAACGGTAGTCGTACAGCCAGCCAGCAGCAGCTCCATGCTCATTGGGCGTCCAACGATATTGGACGCGCCAATGACCACCGCATTCAGGCCGTAGGTATCAATATTGTAACGCTCAAGCAGGGTCACTATACCGCGGGGCGTACAGGGACGCAGGCGCGGCGCACGCTGGCACAGACGACCGACATTATAAGGATGAAAACCGTCTACGTCTTTATCTGGCGCGATACGCTCCAGCACTTTAACGTTGTCGATGCCTGCCGGTAAAGGCAACTGCACCAGAATACCGTCGATCGTGTTATCTGCATTCAGAGTATCGATAAGCGCCAGCAGTTCGGCTTCGCTGGTGGTTTCTGGCAGGTCATAGGAGCGGGAGACGAATCCCACTTCGTCGCACGCTTTACGTTTGCTTGCGACATAAATCTGTGAGGCCGGATTGCTGCCGACTAGCACCACAGCCAGGCCGGGAGCGCGAAGACCTGCTGCGACGCGTGCCTGAACTTTTTGAGCAACCTCAGATCGCACCTGCTGCGCAATCGTTTTACCGTCAATAATCTTTGCTGCCATCAGAGAGAAGATTCCATCTGTTACTTCAAGTCAAAGGGGATAGCGCTATTTTGTCAGAAGCGGGCCTCGCTGTCAGTTAACGTTTGTGTTTCCGATGCAAACGCGACGTCTCCCCCGTCCGTTGCCGATACTGAGACGTGACCCGTAAGCGCGCCATGATTAACCAAAAAGAAACAATTCATCACCCTGGCTATGGTTACCGTAATCCCTCGTCGTTAATAGCGTCGGGCGGCATAATGCGACATTTTATACAAAATAAGATTAGACCCTTCTTATATCCAAATAAGAATTAGCTTAGGTCATTAAAAGAGTTTGCGGCTACGAAATGTTTAATTTATTACCGTGACGAAATGTCATATTCGCAAAGATTAATTACTGCGTCTGATACTCAGGGGAGAAACAGAAAACTAATTAATCTGCGATATCTATCTTTACAGGATGCAGAGATAACTTTTCTGACATGCTATGTCGATAATAATTCAAACGGAGCCGACAGGATGCCGAAACCGGGTGTGTGTAATTCAAGGGAAATCCATGAAACATAAATTAATGACCTCTACTATTGCGAGTCTGATGTTTGTCGCTGGCGCAGCGGTTGCGGCTGATCCTACTCCGGTGAGCGTGAGTGGCGGTACTATTCATTTCGAAGGTAAACTAGTTAATGCAGCCTGTGCCGTTAGCACTAAATCCGCCGATCAAACGGTGACGCTGGGTCAATACCGTACCGCCAGCTTTACGGCGATTGGTGATACGACCGCGCAGGTGCCTTTCTCCATCGTCCTGAATGACTGCGATCCGAAAGTGGCAGCCACCGCTGCCGTGGCTTTCTCTGGTCAGGCAGATAACACCAACACTAATTTGCTGGCGGTCTCCTCTGCGGACAATAGCACTACCGCAACCGGCGTCGGGATTGAGATTCTTGATAACACCTCCTCACCGTTGAAGCCGGACGGTGCGACCTTCTCGGCGAAGCAGGCGCTGGTTGAAGGCACCAATACGCTGCGTTTTACCGCACGCTATAAGGCAACCGCCGCCGCCACGACGCCAGGCCAGGCTAATGCCGACGCCACCTTTATCATGAAATACGAATAATCCCGTCTGGGAACGCCAGGGAAGGGAGGCGCCTCAACGGAAGAGGCTATCGGGGATAAAAGAGAACATAGCAGATGATAAGGAAAGGCGCGGCGCTAGCGGGGCTTGTTTTGATGTCGCCCGTCATTGCGCAGCCGGTAATGGTGGAGAGCGGGCGTGTTCACCTGCGCGGACAACTGGTCAATGGCGGCTGCGCTGTCGCCACAGAAAGCCAGGATTTGCGCGTACTGATGGGACAGTACCGCACGAATGCGTTTACCGGTCCTGGCAGCTTCGCTCCCGTCAGCGTTCCATTTTCGTTACGGTTAATCTCCTGTAGCGCGGAGGTCTGGCGTCATGTCGGCATTGCGTTTGCTGGCGTTACGCCTGCGGAAGATCCCCATGTTTTTCTGGCCAGCGGCGAAGGTATCGGTAATGCCGGAATCGGCCTGGCGTTATTTGATGACCAGCAGCGGCAAATCATACCCAACACATTACCGCTTCATTACGCGCCCATTTTAACGTCAGAAATGACTTTGCATTTTACCGCCCGCTATCGGGCAATTTCAGAAAATATGACGCCGGGACGAATTCATTCAGAAGTGTGGTTTACGCTGGTTTACCCATGAATTTTCTTGCCGACGTGACTCAATGCAAAAGGTATTTTTTACCATGCTGAATAGTATAAAAGTAGGCTTTATTGTTCTTCTCACGTTATTTACTTCGCTGAACGTACAGGCGGCGGGGGGGATTGCATTAGGCGCCACGCGAGTTATTTATCCCTCGGCGGCGAAGCAGACTTCTCTGGCAATCAGTAATAGCGATACTCAAGAACGTTACCTCGTCAATTCATGGATCGAAAATAGCGCCGGGCAGAAAGAAAAAACGTTTATTGTTACGCCGCCTTTATTCGTCAGCGAACCCAAAAGCGAAAACACGCTGCGTATTATCTACGCCGGGCAACCGCTACCCGCGGATCGGGAGTCGTTATTCTGGATGAACGTGAAAGCCATCCCGTCGGTCGATAAAAGTCATATTGAAGGAAAAAACGTTCTGCAACTGGCGATTCTGTCGCGCATCAAACTGTTCGTGCGTCCGGCGAATTTGCCGCAGACGCCGGAAGACGCGCCGACCTTGCTGAAATTTTCCCGTGTCGGCAACCATCTCAAGATAACCAACCCATCTGCTTATTACCTCACGCTGGTCAATATCAGCGTGGGCGCGAAAAAGATTGATAACGTGATGATCGCGCCAAAAAGCGACATGCAAATTCCCTTACCGACTGGCGCGCAGGGCAGCGTGACATTTCAGACCGTCAATGATTACGGCGCATTGACGTCGTCGACAACGGCCAGTCTCGGTTAAGCAGAGAGCGTGAAGCCACACGAGAACACGATGAAGAAGACAACCTGGTTTGCAGGGCGATTTCCCGGCTATGTATCACCGTTAAACGGCGTGGCGCTGTCGGTGCTGGCAGCTCTGTGTCCGTTGACGAGCCGCGGCGAAAGTTATTTCAACCCTGCGTTTTTGTCGGCGGATACCGCGTCCGTGGCGGATTTATCTCGCTTTGAAAAAGGTTATCATCAGCCTCCCGGTATTTACCGGGTGGATATCTGGCGTAACGACGAATTCGTAGCGACGCAGGATATTCGTTTTGAGGCGGGCGCCGTGGGTGCCGGCGATAAATCCGGCGGCCTGATGCCTTGTTTTACACCGGAGTGGATTAAACGGCTGGGCGTGAATACTGCGGTGTTCCCTGTCTCAGATAAAGGCGTCGATACCTCGTGTATTCACCTTCCTGAGAAAATCCCGGGCGCGGAGGTCGCGTTCGATTTCGCGTCGATGCGCTTAAACATTAGCTTGCCGCAGGCGTCATTGCTCAACAGCGCGCGTGGCTATATTCCGCCGGAAGAGTGGGATGAAGGGATACCCGCCGCACTCATTAATTACAGTTTTACCGGTAGCCGCGGAACAGACAGCGATAGCTATTTTTTGAGTCTGCTGAGCGGTTTGAACTATGGCCCCTGGCGGCTGCGTAATAACGGAGCCTGGAACTATTCGAAAGGGGACGGCTATCATTCGCAACGCTGGAACAACATTGGCACCTGGGTACAGCGCGCCATCATTCCGCTAAAAAGCGAACTGGTCATGGGGGACAGCAATACCGGGAACGATGTTTTCGACAGCGTCGGCTTTCGCGGAGCGCGGCTGTACTCTTCTGACAATATGTATCCCGATAGCCTGCAGGGCTACGCCCCCACGGTCAGAGGGATCGCCCGGACGGCGGCAAAGCTGACGATACGACAGAACGGGTATGTTATCTACCAAAACTATGTGTCGCCGGGCGCGTTTGCGATTACCGATCTTAATCCTACCTCTTCCAGCGGCGACCTTGAGGTGACGGTAGATGAAAAAGACGGTAGCCAACAACGTTACACGGTGCCTTACTCTACCGTTCCGCTATTGCAGCGTGAGGGCAGGGTGAAGTATGACCTGGTGGCCGGGGATTTTCGCAGCGGCAATAGTCAGCAGTCTTCGCCATTCTTTTTCCAGGGAACGGTGATTGCCGGCCTGCCTGCGGGGCTGACGGCTTACGGCGGTACGCAACTTGCCGATCGTTACCGTGCTGTGGTGGTCGGGGCGGGGCAAAATTTGGGTGACTGGGGGGCCGTGTCGGTCGATGTCACACATGCGCGTAGCCAACTGGCAGATGACAGCACCCATCAGGGGCAATCGTTGCGTTTTCTGTACGCCAAATCGCTGAATAATTACGGGACTAATTTTCAATTGCTGGGTTACCGCTATTCCACACGCGGATTTTACACCCTGGATGATGTGGCATACCGTAGCATGGAAGGGTACGACTACGAATACGATAGCGACGGACGCCGCCATAAAGTGCCGGTGGCGCAGAGCTACCACAATCTCCGTTACAGCAAAAAAGGCCGCTTTCAGGTCAATATTTCGCAAAACCTGGGGGATTACGGGTCACTGTATCTTTCCGGCAGTCAACAAAATTACTGGAATACGGCGGATACCAATACCTGGTATCAACTGGGATACGCCAGTGGATGGCAAGACATAAGTTATTCGCTGTCATGGTCGTGGAACGAGTCGGTGGGGATCTCAGGCGCCGATCGCATTCTGGCATTCAATATGTCCGCTCCGTTTAGCGTTCTGACCGGACGGCGCTATGCGCGCGACACTATTCTTGATCGTACTTATGCCACGTTTAACGCCAACCGCAACCGCGACGGCGACAATAGCTGGCAGAGCGGCGTGGGCGGCACGCTTCTGGAAGGACGTAATCTGAGCTACAGCGTGACGCAAGGGCGTAGCAGTACCAATGGTTATAGCGGCAGCGCCAGCGCTAGCTGGCAGGCGACGTATGGCACGCTGGGCGTGGGATATAACTACGATCGCGATCAGCATGACTATAACTGGCAACTTTCCGGCGGCGTGGTCGGTCATGCGGATGGTATTACGTTTAGCCAACCGTTGGGCGATACCAATGTCTTGATTAAAGCGCCGGGAGCGAAAGGCGTGCGCATCGAAAACCAGACCGGCGTGAAAACGGACTGGCGGGGTTATGCGGTAATGCCCTACGCCACGGTATATCGCTATAACCGCGTCGCGTTAGATACCAACACGATGGACAACCATACCGATGTCGAAAATAACGTCAGCAGCGTAGTGCCGACAGAGGGCGCGCTGGTGCGGGCCGCTTTTGATACGCGGATAGGCGTAAGGGCAATCATTACCGCGAGGCTTGGCGGACGTCCGTTACCGTTTGGCGCGATAGTACGAGAAACCGCCAGCGGTATTACCAGTATGGTCGGCGATGACGGGCAAATTTATCTGAGCGGCTTGCCGCTAAAAGGTGAACTGTTCATCCAGTGGGGAGAGGGGAAAAACGCGCGTTGTATCGCCCCTTACGCCCTGGCGGAGAATAGCCTGAAGCAGGCGATTACGATAGTCAGCGCAACCTGTATCCGTCCGGCGTCATAAAAGGAAAAATAGAGATGAAAATATACTCAGCGCTATTGCTGGCGGGGACCGCACTCTTTTTCACCCATCCCGCGCTGGCGACGGTTTGCCGCAATTCAAACGGGACGGCGACCGATATCTTTTTACGACCTGTCAGATGTTTTCACCAGCGGCAATAATCAGCCGGGACAGGTGGTGACGCTGCCGGAAAAATCAGGTTGGGTCGGCGTAAACGCGACGTGCCCGGCGGGGACAACGGTGAATTATACCTACCGAAGCTATGTATCAGAATTACCGGTACAAAGCACCGAAGGAAATTTTAAATACCTCAAGCTGAATGACTACCTTCTGGGCGCGATGAGCATCACCGATAGTGTCGCTGGCGTATTTTATCCGCCCCGTAACTATATTCTCATGGGCGTCGACTATAACGTGTCGCAGCAAAAGCCGTTTGGCGTGCAGGACTCAAAGCTGGTTTTTAAATTAAAAGTGATACGGCCTTTTATTAATATGGTGACGATCCCCCGCCAGACAATGTTTACCGTCTATGTGACGACCTCTACCGGCGACGCGTTGAGCACGCCGGTGTATACCATTAGCTACAGCGGCAAAGTGGAAGTACCGCAAAACTGTGAAGTGAATGCTGGACAGGTCGTGGAGTTTGATTTCGGCGATATCGGCGCGTCGTTATTTAGTCAGGCGGGAGCGGGTAATCGTCCGCAAGGCGTCACGCCGCAAGCAAAAACTATCGCTATCAAATGTACCAACGTCGCGGCGCAGGCCTATTTATCGATGCGGCTTGAAGCCGAAAAGGCCTCAGGGCAGGCGATGGTGTCCGATAATCCGGATTTAGGCTTTGTGGTTGCTAATAGCAACGGTACGCCGCTCACACCCAATAATTTGTCGAGTAAAATTCCGTTTCATCTTGATGATAACGCCGCCGCTCGCGTAGGTATTCGCGCCTGGCCGATCAGCGTGACGGGGAATAAACCGGCGGAAGGGCCGTTTACTGCGCGCGGCTATCTACGAGTCGATTATGATTAAGGAGGTATAATGATCCTTCGGCGCGTTTTCATCACTATTGGTTGTGTTTTGTTCAGCCCGCTGAGTCAGGCCAACTCATCTCTGGGCGAAGTGAATATTGAACTGCGCGGTAACGTGGTGGATTTTACCTGCGCCGTGGTGGCGGGCGACAGTAACAAATCGGTTAACCTCGGCACCTGGCCGACAAAACAGCTTCACGCCGCCGGTGACGCCACGCAACCGGTAGCCTTTAGCCTAAAACTTGAAGGCTGCCCGCCGGGGTCGGCGTCTATAACGTTTTCCGGGACGCCAGCGCCCGGCACGGCATTACTGGCGCTTGCTGATACGGCAATGGCGCAAAAACTGGCGATTGAAATTCGCGATGGCGATCAACGTCGATTGCCGCTTGAACAGGCCAGCAAGGCCGTCGATATTGACAACAACGGCAATGCTACCCTGAAATTCTATGCGAACTATATCGCCTTAGCCGATGGCGTGCAGCCCGGACTTGCTAACGCGGATGCGACCTTCCTGATCAATTACAATTAGTGTCCGTTATTGTGGCTCCCGAACGATAATTCGTCGGGAGTACCTTTACACAATAATTCGTGTGATTTGGCGTAATCTATAAGCTCAACGATAGAGTGAAGGCCAAGTTTAGAAAATATATTGGCCTTATGCGCGCTGATAGTCTTGTTACTCAATAAAAGTTGCTCGGCAATTTCTTTGTTAGACATTCCATTGGCCAGATAGCGCAGCACGGTAACTTCGCGGTTAGATAGTGGCATATCATGGTGCCCGCCTTTGGGGGTACGGGTATTACTGATGAAATTAAGCGTCTCAGATGGGAAAAAAGAATAGCCGGATAAAATCATTTTTACCGCATTATAAATATCATTGAGGTCTTTGCGTTTACTTACAAATCCGTTTGCGCCCGCTCTTATTGCTCTTCCGGCATAAAAAGCCTCTGATTTTGACGATAAAAAAAGTATCCGGGTATGTTCCTGGATAGATTTGATTCGTTTAAGTAAGGTAAAGCCGTCGGTGCCCGGTAATTCAATATCCAGAATGACAAGATCAACAGGATAAGTGCGCAGATACTCTATCGCTGTTCGGCTATCATCCGTTTTCAGGACAACCTGAATATTGCTATTTTTACCGAGTAAAACTTCGATCGACATTCTTACAATAGGGTGTTCGTCCATAATGATAACAGATGCAGGTTTCATTGTTGTATACCTCAGACTGTTATGCGTCCTTCGTTTTAGAATAAGCGTCAGACACCTTAAAGATTGTGAAATAGCCAGATCTACACACCACACGGTGGAGCAATAATAAAGAATGAGACCTCCCTGTTGACTGGCTATTTTGCGTAAGAGTAATAAATATGTGGAATATCCATTTCGCACCAACAAAAAAGAAATTTCTGATTAAGTAAAAACAATATGGATTATACCTGGTCTGATTTCTCGGAAAAGTCTTGCGAAATGCGAATTATGGATAGCGGGTAGGATGTTCTGTGGCGTTATAGAAAATTTGTTCGTGGTGGAGCTATTTTCTTTAGAGTTGACATTGAGTAGTTTAAACTGTTGTTTTTAAGTATAAAAATAATATGAAAGACTAATTGTTTAGTATTTGTTATGTAATAACAGAAAGATGTTGACGCTGGAGACCTCAAAAAACGAGGAGGGACAGGGGACGATGTAAGAAAAAAATTTTTATCGCTTACCAGGACGAGTTGTAAATATTAATTTTATGTGAAATATTTACATTTAATGGAAGTGAAAATAAGTAATTTCTTAAAAAATCTTATTCACCAAAACGTTAGTTCGTTAAAAAATGTCGTTGAAAGTAACGTTTAACTGCTGGATCAGCCGAAGAAAGCTTTGCCTGTGGGGAAGGTTAAGGAGGGTGATAAGTTGTTTAAGCCGGTAAACTACACGATGATAAGGTACGCTTTGCTGACGTGCTATTTCTTTTAAAGAGGCGCCTTGCGCTAAAGTTTCAATCATCAACCAGTCAGTACGGCTAAAGCTTTCCGATAAGCGAGGTTTGGCGGCTGATAACAAGGCTTCGCGTACTGAGGCCAGATTTTGTCGTCGCGACAGGACAAAAAAATGCCCGGCCATACGGATAAACTGAGCTATAGCGGGGGTTTTATCTGATACCAGCAGGTAAATCTGGATATCGCTTTGTTGCCAACTGAGCGCGCGTAGCTGGTTAAGCGCCTCAATACAGGAGACAGGTAGCGTCTCCATATCTACAATCAGTTGTCTGAGCGACCCCTTTTCAATCCACAAAGAAATGTCATCTAATGAGCGGAATGCAGCGGTACGTTTTCCGGAAAATAAGTAGTGACTCAGCGAATAGCCGAGGTAGTTGTCAGTTGTAATTATTGCCTGAGAAATTATACCAACCGGCAAGGCATAATTGAGCTGTTGGTTCAGTAACTCAAGGCGATCAAATATCTGCGGCGTTGGAGAGTGATAACGGCAGGCGCAGTCTTTGGCATTTCTTAAACGGCGGTTTCTTTCCCTGCGTGGTACGCTGCGCATCCTGCTTTTTCCATTGCTCTAATATATATCTGGTAATATGGCTGGCCATAAATAACCTTGTCCCATCGTTGCACCAGCGTAAAAAGCAATGCTTCGTTGCTCTGATGTTTCAATGCCTTCCATCAGCATTAACTGCTGAAAAAAAACTTCGCTATCATGTTTTGACGGAAGTTGCGTCAGGACCTCATAGCCGATTAATTGCGCAGTTGAGAGATGAACGATTGGCTCAGATTTTAACAATCCGCTGTTGAGATATGAATGGCGTGTTGGCGAAGACGCCAGGTGTGGGGGATTTATCCTTTCCTTTAATAAAGTGCCCTGTGTCACCAAACACTCCTCCAGGCATTTATGATGCAGCCATATATTTTTGACCCCTGAATCTATCAGGATATTATGGGCATCATTGTGGCAGCGTTAAAAAAATGCCTGTAGGTATCGTTACTTAATTATTGGTGAGATATTTCGTAAGCCTTGTAAAAAGTTAAGTGAGTTTACTTACTGAGTAAGAAATGAAGGTTAACTCTAATATACTTTAAAAACTGCTGCTCCGTTTTAACATGTAATTTTCGCATAATGCTCCGGCGGAGTGACTTTGTCTGTTCTTCAGAAAGTGAAAGTAAAGCGGCCGTTTCGCTTAAATGATAACCGCTGGCGATCAGTTTTAACAGGTGACGTTCTGTTACTGAAAAATGACGAGTCGTGCAGTAGTGGCAAATGCCAGAAGGGACACTATGTCGAAGCGCTCGTTTATGTAAGATCAATATCATTTTCCGGGTGATTTCTTCAACATCATCTTCCCGATAAATATGCGGCAGCATATACAGACATGGTCTGAACATGAGCTTTTCTTTATCGCATTTATTACAAATAATCACCCGTAGCTGATGTTGGGTATGCATAGGTATCTGGTAACAGCCTGCGCTGAACCAATCATCATCCAGGGCCAGGAAAGCGATATCGGCATTATCTATCTCTTCTGGCGGCAGAAAGTCAATTTTCTGCTGCCATTGATTCGCCAGACGCGTCATGATGATTTTCAACCCATGCTCAAAGTGACTGTTTTGTTCCTTAATAGCGATACTCAGCATAAAAAATATCCTACACGGCAGGTGAATCATGGTGAAATATTAAAGAAACTGATTGATTATCTAAATACTGGCGGCCTTAATTCCCACTTTATGCGTGCTGAGATGTGTCCAGGCGATTTCTTGGAACCTGGCATTGCGCCAGAAAAGACGATATTCGTACACTTAGTCAGCAACCAGAACAAAAGCCATTGACTCAGGAGTGCCTGACCGTATAATTCTCGCGTTTCGTCTACACGAAGTCTTCACTTCACAAGGCGCCCTTAGCTCAGTTGGATAGAGCAACGGCCTTCTAAGCCGTGGGTCGCAGGTTCGAATCCTGCAGGGCGCGCCACTTATAAATCAACGCGTTACGCTTCTTTATTTCCTCCTTATTTTCCATATGGGACATATTTGGGACATCATCACCAAAAATGTCGTCTATTTTCCTCGCGTGTTCCGTTAAATGATTAGGCGCAAGGTGAGCATATCTGTGAATCGCCACGGATAACCTGGACACTTCTGAGTCGTTGATGATATAGGTTTTCATATTCAGCCGGTGGCATCTGCTCGCTCGAACCATGCCGACGTCTACTGTTATAAAACATTTCTATGTAATTAAAAATATCGCTTCTGGCTTCGTCTCTCGTTCCGTAGATCTTTTTCTTTATCCGTTCACGCTTCAGTAGCTGGAAAAAGCTTTCTGCAACCGCATTTTCATGACAGTTGCCACGACGGCTCATACTGCCCTCCAGTCCGTGCGATTTCAGGATCGACTGCCATTCATAGCGGGTGATTATGTCGCCACACGGCCATCAGGAGCGCATTCAGGACTCCATCTTTTGTCATTCATGGTTGCAGTGACCAATTGAGTCTACTGCGGCTTTTTTTAATATGTCCCGTTCGTCAGTAACCCGCTTCAACTCTTTCGGGAGTCGGCGGATTCCGGTCTGATCATCTGACTGCTCTTTATTTCTTTATTGGTGGAGGAGTTCGACCCGTACTTCTTTATCCTGGCGTAAAGACTGTGGGTAGTAATATCGAGATGTGTTGCGACGCTGGAAACAGAATGGCCGCGCTCAACAACCTGTCTTACCGCTTCAATTTTAAACTCTTCGGGATAACGTTTACCGCTCATAGGCACCTCTCTTTAAGTCATCTTAAATGGATCTGAGGTGTCTGTTAAACCTGTGGTGATTCACATTGACCGCAGATTATCAGATTCCTTTACCCGGTAGTGAAACCAGTAGGGGTCAGTTTATCCGCACTAAAAGACGGTGTTCCTGCATCTGTGGTGGAGTTGAACCGGATGGGCTTTGGGCACATGCGTATCCTGCGTGTATTGGTCAGTTGCCGGAGTCTGGATTAATGCACTATGGCTCCGTTGGGTTCTTTTTTGGGACTGATGGCGCATTGCGACTTCTTGCTAAGAAACCTGATGGGGCATTTGTGACATACGATATGTAGGAATCCCCGCCGCCCGTTACCCATTGGTGGCGGGGAACATTAATTATACATGAATGTTATTTAATTATTTCCGTAATATTCTCATTTGTCCTCGCCCCTGTTCTAACGTCCCATGTCCCAGATGTAATTGATTCTAATTCATTTGAATCTATGCCGTTAATCGCCCGTCCTGAAAGCCATCTTCCGTCTATTTGAAATGTCTTCTTGTCGACATCTGCATTTATAACTTTTCCATCCTTTGTTTTTAAGCTAATGAACATCGCTGTATTCTCATCAAGAGAATCAGCAGGATTCTTATTAAACTCAAATATTACAAAGGTTTTAATGCCCATTTGCTGTTTATATATCCATAATGATTTTATATAAACGTTGTTACATATTTTTGCGTTAATATTAAGAGGTTTGAGATTAAAGGCTCGCGAATAGTCGAAAAATCCTGGAGCAGTTATTTTTACATCAATCCCGTAGTATCTAGACATTGCTTCACTGTTAAACGTATCAAGACTTGGGCCTGCATGCAGTACCGGTGGAAAGTAATAATCAGGAATTATCGCTTGATCTTGTTTGTTATCTTTCGCCCTGTCTATTATTTCTTCCCTAATCTCCGTTTGTTTGCTTATTGATTTAATTGATGAGTAATAGAGAATGTATGATGGAATGAAATATAAAAAAGCCATTGCATATGTAGTAATAGATAAATAAATGGAAGCTTTGTTAAATTTCGTAAATGCAGAATGAGCAACAAAGGAAATCGAAAGAATCATAAAGCAGAGTGCTCCATTGAGAGCCCTGCTGGGCATTGCAGGAGATGCAAGGAACGCAACATTTGCAGCAATTGCACCCAGTATGAATAAAAAGCTTCCAAACATAAGTTTGCTGCTACTATTCCTTGATAACACTACAGAGATTAGTAGTATTATAAATGCAATATAGACCTGCCAATATGCCCCCATTGCTGATGGCAGCCTTTCTGAAAAGTGCTCAAGAACCCTCCATGCAAGTGGTTGGTTGTACCAGTCTTGTATTGTAGACGCACGGGATAGGTTTCCCGGAGCCAGCAGGAGAACCCCTGCGCCTATTGCAGATCCGAATACGCCAATCAGTAGATATTTATTTCTATTCATTATAAAAAAATATGCTACAGAAATTAATACAACTACAAGAGATGTATTTTCATTTGAGCAACCTGCAAATATCGATGATATGGCATATACAAAGAGTATTAAATTGGATTTTTTGGCATTGCTTAAATATATAGAAATTAGTATATAAATGGCAATGAACATGTTGGTCCATAAGTAATTTGCTGACCCAACAAGCCAGAAGTTAGTTTGACCGAGAGCTGGATTTGCAATGAACTATAAGAAAAATAAGAAAATCATCACATATGGGGACGGTGACGACTTTGTTAATGTCGCTGGGATCATTGTCCAGCACAACACCATTAATGTTAGCGCTGCTGAGTTTATTGCATTGTAAATATGCGGGGAGAAAAACTTTAATAGAGATGTGCTGAGCGTATCTGACACAACCCTTCCGCTCCATCCCAAATAGTGCATTTTTATGCTAGAAAGCGAAAGCTCTCTTAGGGCATAAGTATAGTCATCAGAGTTCATTGGTGTAATAAATCCTATTGAATACACCAACGAGAAAACTATAAGGATAGCAATTACCATTTTTAATCTATTGTTAACCATTTTTCTTCCCATTCTTAATTATGTATTTAGGCCTTTTTTTAGTTTCTATGTAAATCCTGCCAATATATTCCCCAAGAATACCTATTCCTATCAATTGAACGCCACCCAGGAAAAGTACAGAAACAAGAAGAGACGGGTAGCCAGGAACATTATTTCCAAATATTAATTTATCTATAATCATCCATGTACCGTAAAGGAACGACATACCTGCAATAAACAATCCAATGTACGTCCATATGCGGAGCGGAAATGTTGAGAAAGAAGTTATTCCTTCCAGCGCCAGATTCCATAATTTCCAGCCATTGAATTTTGAATCGCCGGCAACACGCTCAGCGCGGGCGTATCCAACTACATCAGTCTTGCCGCCCACCCATGACAGAACGCCTTTCATAAATAGATTACGTTCTGGCATCTGTTTAATATTTTCGACAACATCACGGCTCATTAACCGGAAATCACCGACGTTCTCTTCAATTTTTGGATTGCTGATTTTATTATGCAGCTTATAAAACCATTCAGCTGTCTTACGCTTCATGCGCCCGTCAGTTGAGCGGTCTGAGCGCTTAGCCAGCACCATATCCGCGCCAGCCTGCCACTTCTCAATGAGATGGGGGGATAACTTCTATCGGATCCTGTAAATCGACATCAATAGGAATGACCGCATCCCCGGTTGCATGGTCGAGACCCGCGAAAAGAGCAGGTTCTTTACCGAAGTTTCGCGTAAACGAAAGCGGAATAACGAGCGGATCAGATGCAGCTATTTTGTTAATTATTGATTCAGTCGCATCTTTGCTTCCGTCGTTGATGAAAACAATCTCAACTTCATACGGTTTTAACTCTTCAAACTCGCGAACCGTTTTATAGAAAATAGGTATCGTGGCTTCTTCATTGAAGACCGGAACGACTAACGAGATTTTCATTTCGCATCCCTAAAGACAATGAACTTTGAATAAATGAATCCGCATATCAGGCTGATAGCTGAAAAGGTGACAAGAGTAAGGAGTGGCGGCAGGGAACATTTGTCAGCCATCCAGCCAACAACGGCGCTCAGTGTTCCCATAAATCCCACGTACATCATGTAGCGAAGCGTGGTGGTGCTGGCGTTAAAGGTGAAGCGCGCATTGGCATAGAAGCTGAACGATACGGCGATAACAAAACCGGAAAAGTTCGCCAGCGCCTGATGCGTATGCATCCCATACACACAAAAAGCAAATACGCCCCAATGAATAAGCGTGTTAAGAACACCGATCGATGTGTACTTAGCGAATAACTTCAACATTATGAAAATCAGCGGATTCGGAAAGGTCTGGAGTGTAGCACTACAAATTGCCTTGATCGATATAAACGATCAATAATGTAATCTTTGATAGTTTAAAGTTATTGTTTGCGCGTTAATTGATCGTTGTTACCGATCAATTTTTATTGCTGATTGCTAAGTGGTTTGGGACAAAAACGGGACACACAAAGCTTTGCATGTTTTTCGAAGATGGGGCGAGTGAGCGCCGTGGTAATGGGATAACTTGTTGTTAGCTCAGGTAGTTCCAGGAACATCTAAGCCGTGGGTCGCAGGTTCGAATCCTGCAGGGCGCGCCATTTAACCTCTCAAAATTATGTTAATCCGTAAGCTTCTGCGGGGGCGACGTTGTGCCATCCGCAGTACGTGACGCTAATATGCAAATAACTAATTGCGTTTAATCTGTTTATGGTGCTCCTCAGCCTGGATCTCGTGGGAGAAAGAATGGGCATTATTCATCGATTGATGGATGACCATTGCTTTTTCATAGTCGTCCATTTCAGAAAAGGGTGTCGCATTTTCCACAGTAGTCGGGGCGCTGGGTTTCTGTGTCTGAGCCATTTGCTGATGCGCGAAGGCGTCACCGTTATTCATCATCTCATGTGCTGTAGCGGATAATTGGCGGGATTCCATTTTCTCTGCGGTGTGTACGCCAGCTGAAATAAAAAAACGACAGCTAAAAGGGATGTAAACTTATTTATCTTATTTCTCCGGTGTGGGTTAATAAGAGAAATAATAAAACAGTTGTTGGGTTTGGCGCGTGACGGGATAATGACGATTATATCAGATTATTTTGCTGGCTAGTGATAGCGCCTTTCACTATCGCTACAGTTCAACGGAGGTGTTTGGGTAATGTCAAAATAAAACGAGTAGCGCGTATCGGAGGTGACAGAAACTTTTCCCTGATGCGCAATGACGATGGATTTTACAATTGCCAGGCCTATACCGCGGCCTTCCCCTTTACGCTGGCGGGAGGGAGCAACGCGATAAAAACGATCGAAAAGGCGCGGGTTCTGAGGTGATGAGCCGTATTGCCACGCCGATGATTGGCGGCATGATTACCGCGCCGCTGCTGTCGCTGTTCATCATTCCGGCAGCCTACAAGCTGATGCGGCTGCGCAGGCATCGTCGCCTTGCGGCTAACGTGTGTCGCCCGCCTGCGGCGTCAAACTGTAGGCGGGTTCAGCCTACGTTTATCGTCCGAGCGCGCTGACCCGTTTGCGGTACTCGCTTGGTGTACAACCGAATTCACGGACAAACGCTTTGTGAAAAGAAGATTCGCTCGCATAACCTACCGACTCGGCAATCACCATCACCGGCAGCGCTTCACGCGACAGGGTCTGGGCGGCGATTTGCAGGCGCAGCGTTGTTAACACGGCTAAGGGCGTCGTAGCGGACACGTCGCGAAATAGCTGGGCGAAGCTCGCCCGCGACATGTGTACCCGTTGCGCCAGCGTTTCGACCGTCCAGGGAGGCGCCGGTGTTTCCAGCATGTGAAGGATCACGCGGCCCAGCCGGGGATGCAGCAATAAATTGAGCACGCTTTTCGCCGTGCCAGCCTGCGATAGCCAGTCGCGAACGGCGAGGGTAAACAGCGTGGCGCACTGCTGACTGTATAAGACATCAGCGCCGGGTAAATGGCGTTCTGACTCCTGCTGTAACAGCAAAATGGCGGCGTTAAGCCAGATACTGGCGGAGCTATGCGGCGGCGAGGCAAGACATAACACTTCCGGCAACGCGGTAAGGAAATAACGTGACGTCGTGTGCAGACGTAGACTACCGCACACGATATGTGTCGGTGCTTCGCCAGACTGACGCAAACGGTGGGCGGAGTTTTGCGGCAGAATCACCACCTTTCCCGGCGTAAGCGTCATGGCGTCGCCGGTAGGCATTTCCAGTTGCGCTTCGCCCTGCGTAACGGTATGCCAGCGAATCACCGATAGCTCGCCAGCGGCGTGCGGCAACTGCCAGTCGCCGCCTAACGGGCAATTCTTGTCGATTGAGCCCTGAGGGGCGTTAAGCGTCAATAGCCGACTAAGCGCATCCATATAGACTCCAGAACAGATTTATTTTCAAAACTAGAGATAACCATTTCTGTATCTGTTCACTATATTTCGGACTCAATGTCATTTCTACCCTTGTTTTTGCTAACCGCCAATTTAGACGATAAGACAAAAAATGGCGCGTTGCGGATAACCCTGTCTTTTTTGACGTTATTTATACTTGTCCTGACAAACAGATGGTGATTTGGCGGAGAAAGAAGATGACACAGTATCAGACGCTCATTATTGGTTTTGGCAAGGCAGGAAAAACGTTGGCGGCAACTCTGGCGAAGACGGGATGGCGCGTGGCGATTATCGAACAGTCCGCCAGTATGTTCGGCGGAACCTGCATCAACATTGGCTGTATTCCGACGAAAACGCTGGTGCATGATGCGGAACGTGAGGGCGATTTTTCTGTCGCCATGCAACGTAAAGCGGCGGTCGTAAATTTTTTACGCGACAAAAATTTTCATAATCTTGCCGACCTGGACAATGTCGATGTGATTGAGGGAAGGGCGGAGTTTATTGATAACCATACCTTACGGGTATTTCAGGCGGACGGCGAGCGGGTGTTACGGGGAGAAAAGATCTTCATTAATACTGGCGCAGAGTCGGTGATCCCGGCTATTACGGGCTTAACAACGACGGCAGGGGTGTTCGATAGCACCGGGCTACTCAGCCTGAGCCAGCGTCCGGCGAGGCTGGGGATTTTAGGCGGCGGTTATATTGGCCTTGAATTTGCCTCAATGTTCGCCAACTTTGGTACGAAGGTCACTATCTTTGAAGCAGCGCCGCAATTCCTGCCTCGTGAAGATCGGGATATCGCGCAGGCAATTACCCGTATTTTACAGGAAAAGGGCGTCGAGCTGATTTTAAACGCCAATGTACAGGCCGTATCCTCAAAGGAGGGCGCGGTACAAGTAGAAACGCCGGAAGGCGCGCATCTTGTGGATGCCCTGCTGGTGGCGTCGGGGCGAAAACCGGCGACGGCTGGCTTACAGTTGCAGAACGCCGGCGTGGCGGTGAACGAACGCGGCGGGATTATCGTGGATGATTACCTGCGTACCACGGCGGACAATATCTGGGCGATGGGCGACGTTACCGGTGGGTTGCAGTTTACCTATATTTCACTGGATGATTTTCGTATTGTACGCGACAGTTTATTGGGAGATGGCAAACGCAGTACCCGCGATCGCCAGAACGTCCCGTATTCCGTCTTTATGACGCCGCCGCTCTCTCGTGTTGGGCTGACGGAAGAACAAGCGCGGGCAAGCGGCGCAACGGTGCAGGTGGTGACATTACCGGTGGCGGCGATCCCTCGCGCCCGTGTTATGAACGATACTCGTGGCGTACTAAAAGCGGTAGTGGACGTGAATACGCAGCGTATTGTAGGGGTGTCATTGTTATGCGTCGATTCTCATGAAATGATTAATATCGTTAAAAACGTTATGGATGCAGATTTACCTTATACGGTGTTACGCGACCAGATATTTACCCATCCTACAATGAGTGAGTCTTTAAACGATCTCTTCTCTCTCATTAAGTAAAACATAAATAACGTAGCCCTGTTAATCAGGGCTTTTTTTGGCCTGTCAGGCTATAAAAATACGCCAGGACAAATATGCTGGCGTCTGAAAGAAAAGGCTTTAGTCAGGCGTAACGTATTATAACACCATTGAAATAACCCACGACTGGAAATCTCGATGTTAAAAGTTACCACACTTATTGCTTCATTATTGGCTGCGCCGCTGGCGTTTTCCGCCTCCGCCCAGCCGCTAACCGGCGTTGAATATATCAGCGTTTCTGCGGTGTCAGCAACGCCGTCAATGCTTGAAGACGCTATTGCCAGACTGGCGCAAAGTAAACAGGCGTCGTCATGGAAAATTACGTCCATGCGTATTGATAATACGGGTTACGCCACTGCGATATTATATAAATAAGGAGAGCCTGAGATGGATAAATATCTTCGTCTGTTAAGTCAGGGGGATCGGCTAGGATTAACATTAATTCGCCTGAGTATCGCCATCGTTTTTATCTGGATTGGACTACTAAAATTTGTACCCTATGAGGCAGACAGTATTACCCCGTTTGTGGCGAACAGCCCGTTTATGTCTTTTTTCTATGAACATCCTGAAGAATATCGTCAGCATCTGACTCATGAGGGCGAACTAAAACCGGAGGAACGCGCCTGGCAAACGGCCAATAATACGTATGCGTTTTCGGATGGTCTGGGCGTGGTGGAATTGATTATCGCGGCGCTGGTACTGGCTAACCCTGTCAGCCGCTGGTTAGGGCTGGCGGGCGGCGTGCTGGCATTCCTGACGCCATTTGTCACGCTGTCGTTTTTGATCACCACGCCGGAGGCCTGGGTTATGCCGCTGGGCGATGCGCATTATGGTTTTCCGTATTTATCGGGCGCCGGGCGGCTGGTATTAAAAGATACGTTAATGCTGGCAGGTGCGGTGATGATCATGGCGGACTCCGCCCGTTCGTTACTTTTACAGCGACAGTAGCGACCCTCTTACCCTCTTTATGCCGCGATTCGTCGGGTGGCGCTTGCGCCATCCGACAATGTGTTGATGAATGATGGACTACCCTGACAGAAGTTCCTGTTCCACCTGTTGAACCTGCGCCTCCAGCGTATTGCGAATTTCGGTTAGCGCCCGTTCCTGCTCGGAGAAATAGGCTTCCTTATCCGCAACGGAAGAGGCGAGCCGCCAGGCATTTTCCGTTTCCAGTTGCGTTATCTCTTTCAACAGCGCGTCGATTTGCGTGCGGAGCTGGCGTATTTTATGGCGCAGATGTTCCAGGTTATTGAGCCTGTCGCTTGCCATCATCGGTTCCAGACCGCTTTGCAGCTGCGTCAATAACGCGCGAATTGCCGCCAGATCGGCATTCTGCCGCGCCTGATTAAGTTGTACCATCATCTGGTGCGCTTTTTCTTTTAATTCATCGGCGACCACATCCGGGTGACACAGGCGGCTGGCCTGACGCCACAAACGTTTTAATTCACTGCGTTCGTCTGCCGACAAACGTTGATCGCGGGCGTAGCGGAATTGCGCTTCCTGCTGCTGCTCCCGGTACTGGTGATAGTCCTGTTCCGCATTTTCCTGCGCCTGGCGGAATGCGCTGTCGTCCTGATGGGAAAAATCCGCTTCCAGCTCGCGAATTTCCGCCAACAACGCGGTGATTAACTCCGTCTGCTGCTGGATTCGCTGACGGATGCCCACCGCTTCGCGCGAGGCGGCATTCAATCCTGTCCACTGCTGTTTTAGCGTTGCCAGTTGATCCACGGCCTGGGAAATAAATTGCAGGCAGGATTGATAATCCTTTTCCCGGCGTTTTATTTCGGCTTCTTGCTTACGCTGCATACTCACTGCAAGCTGTTTACGCAACTCCAGAATACGGCTCATCAACGGCCCGAGACGCAGATGATAGAGGTCGTTGAAATCGTCGAGGATTTGTACCCGCGCATTTCGTTTGTCAATCAGATCGCGAAGTTGGGCTTCAAGCGCTTTCAGCTCCAGTTTACTGGCGGCAATAGAGGGATCTTGCCACGTCGAGAGCGCCCGTTGAGCCTGTAGCCAGGCGGCGATCTCTTGCATGGCGTCACTGAATCGACGAGCTTCAATCGCCTGGGCAATCGCGCTGATTACGGCATCCTGCGGCTCATTTTTCAGGTAGATGAGCTGCTGACGGATAATCTCTTCGTCCTCAAGTTCGATGGCGCTTTTGATGATCTCTAAACGTTTGATGATCTTATTCATGACGTTGATGCCTGGCGTGGCTCAAAAACGGATAACAGATACCAGGTCTGATTCACCTTTTTGAAAATACTGAAAAAATACTAAATGTATTCTGTAGGGTGTCGTACTTTTCGTCCAGAGTTATTCACATATTTTATACTCGGCGTCTGTCACCCGTAACGTTCTATATCGGCGCGCACTCTTTTCTTTTTACTGCCCGCGACATCTTTTTTTACACGATAACGTTAACGTCCGGAGTTGAGCCTTGACAAACGATTGCGCCTTGCGGCAGCGAGAGCGAAATGTTAAAAGGTGCCCCTCAATAAAAACGATACAGGGGTAGGACGTGAAAAACGCGTCAACTGCATCCGGCGCCAGCGTGTCGGATGCCGCGTCGAAGAATGAACCGACGCTTCAACGGGGGTTGCAAAACCGCCATATTCAGCTAATTGCGCTGGGCGGCGCCATTGGCACCGGACTGTTTCTGGGCATCGGCCCGGCGATTCAAATGGCGGGGCCGGCTGTTTTGTTGGGCTATGGCGTTGCCGGGATTATCGCTTTTCTCATTATGCGCCAGTTGGGTGAAATGGTCGTGGAAGAGCCGGTTTCCGGATCGTTTGCCCACTTCGCCTGGAAATATTGGGGGCCGTTTGCGGGCTTTTTGTCGGGCTGGAACTATTGGGTCATGTTTGTGCTGGTCGGGATGGCGGAGCTGACCGCGGCGGGCATCTATATGCAGTACTGGCTGCCTGACGTACCAACATGGGTATGGGCGGCGGTGTTTTTTATTATCATTAATGCCGTGAATCTGGTGAACGTTCGTCTGTATGGCGAAACGGAATTCTGGTTCGCGCTGATTAAAGTGCTGGCGATTATCGGCATGATAGGTTTTGGTCTGTGGTTGCTGTTCTCCGGCCACGGCGGCGAACATGCCAGCATTGATAACCTCTGGCGTTATAACGGTTTCTTCGCTACCGGTTGGCATGGTTTGCTTCTGTCGCTGGCGGTGATTATGTTTTCTTTTGGCGGACTGGAGCTGATCGGCATTACTGCGGCGGAAGCGCGCGATCCGCAAAAAAGCATCCCGAAAGCGGTGAATCAGGTGGTATACCGTATTTTGCTGTTCTACATCGGTTCGCTGGTGGTGTTGCTGGCGCTCTATCCGTGGGTAGAGGTGAAATCCAATAGCAGCCCTTTTGTGATGATCTTCCATAACCTGGACAGTAATGTGGTGGCTTCGGCGCTGAATTTCGTTATTCTGGTCGCGTCGCTTTCGGTGTATAACAGCGGCGTTTATTCGAACAGCCGAATGCTGTTCGGCCTGTCCGTACAAGGCAATGCGCCGAAATTTTTAACCCGCGTCAGCCATCGCGGCGTGCCGGTGAACTCGCTGATGCTTTCCGGAGCGATTACCTCGCTGGTGGTGCTGATCAACTATCTGTTGCCGCAAAAAGCGTTTAGCCTGTTGATGGCGCTGGTTGTCGCGACGCTATTGCTAAACTGGATAATGATCTGTCTCGCGCATTTACGTTTTCGCGCGGCGATGCGTCGTAAAGGGCGCGAGACGCAATTTAAGGCGCTGTTCTATCCCGCCGGAAACTATTTGTGCATTGCGTTTCTGGCGCTGATTCTGGTGTTAATGTGTACGATGGACGATATGCGATTGTCGGCGATTTTGCTGCCGGTATGGATTGTATTCCTGTTTATCGCGTTTACCGTTTTGCGCCGTAAGGCTCATTAACTTTTTTGCCCGATCCCATGCTCATGCGATCGGGCAATCCATTAATGGCGCAATGTCCCTGACAGCGCGCGAATATCGCTGCCGGTCGGCGTCTGATGAATACGCAAGCCAAACTCTTCCACCACGGCAAAAATATGGTCGAAAATATCGGCCTGGATGCTCTCATATTCCAGCCACACGACGGTATTGGTAAAGGCGTAGATCTCTATCGGCAAACCATGATCGTCAGGCGCCAGTTGGCGTACCATCAGCGTCATATCTTTACGGATGCGCGGATGGTGGCGTAAATATTCGTTCAGATAGGCGCGAAATGTCCCGATATTGGTCATTCGGCGGTGATTTAAGGCTGATTCCGGCGCATCCAGCTGTTTATTCCATTCATCGATTTCCTGATGACGGCTGGTAAGGTACGGCTTTAACAGTTGCGCGGTTAACAGCCGCTGTTTTTCATCATCATCCAGAAAATGGATACTGGTCGCGTCAATATTAATGCTGCGTTTAATCCGGCGTCCGCCGGACGCAGACATGCCGCTCCAGTTTTTGAATGAGTCGGAAACCAGCGACCAGGTGGGAATGGTGGTGATGGTATTATCCCAGTTGCGTACTTTTACCGTGGTTAAGCCAATATCAATGACCGCGCCATCTGCGCCATATTTCGGCATTTCCAGCCAGTCGCCCAGTTTGAGCATATCGTTGGCGGAAAGCTGGATACCGGCAACCAGGCCAAGAATCGGGTCTTTAAAGACCAGCATTAATACCGCGGCCATCGCGCCCAGCCCGCTGATTAAAATTGCTGGTGACTGGCCAATCAGCAGTGAGATCATCAGAATGCCGACGATAATTGCGCCGATGAGCTTAATGCCCTGAAATATTCCTTTTAGCGGCAACTGAGAGGCGGCAGGCCATTTTTGCGATAGATTGAAAATCACGTCCAGTAGAGAAAATAACGACAGCAGGGCGTAGGTCATAATCCATAACTGCGCGCAGGTCGTCAGGATATCCGCAGCCTCACTGCCTTTTTGTAGCCAGAGCGCGGCCTGAATATTGACAATGATGCCTTGCAGCGTAAAAGCCAGACGATGGAATAATTTATTTTGGGTAATAATTTGCAGCCACAGGCGGGAACTGGCGCTGGCACGTTTTTCGAAAGCGCGCAGTACTATCCAGTGCAAAATAATATGCACGACAACTGCTGTCAGAAAAATAATACCAAATATCACCACCAGCGACGTGGTGTGATTCATTTCAATTCCCGCTAAATCTTCTACCTGGGATATCAATTCCTGCATAATCTCTCCTTTATAAACAGCAGCCTATGATGACTGCTGAATGACATTTATGCAAATCAGGACTCCTGCGCTTCAGGCATAATCAGCAACAGATGGGTAAAAGCGCCTCTGGGGTTATCCATACGCTATATTTTATCCAGCGCCCTATAAACGTCGTTATTTTACGCGGTTCCCTCTTTTTGAACAGGCGCCAGTCCGTCAACAATGGATGAAAACATTTTAACCAGAATGTTTAAAACGATTGCAATATCTCTGTCGGATAATGATTAGCACCGTCGTACCTATCAACAATAACATTAAGGAACATCGGATGACCCAAAAGCGTACCCTGCTAAAATACGGCATACTCTCGCTGGCGCTGGCCGCGCCATTATCTGCCTGTGCGTTTGACTCTCTTACGGTGATTGGCGATAGCCTTAGCGATACCGGAAATAACGGTCGCTGGACCTGGGATAGTGGTCAAAATAAGCTCTACGACGAACAGTTGGCTGAACGATATGGGCTGGAATTAAGCCCTTCCAGCAATGGCGGCTCTAATTATGCCGCCGGCGGCGCGACGGCGACCCCGGAATTAAACCCGCAGGATAATACCGCGGATCAGGTACGGCAGTGGCTTGCCAAAACGGGGGGAAAAGCCGACCACAACGGTTTGTATATTCACTGGGTCGGCGGAAACGATCTGGCGGCGGCCATCGCGCAACCAACCATGGCACAGCAAATAGCCGGTAATAGCGCCACTAGCGCGGCGGCGCAGGTAGGGCTGTTACTGGATGCCGGCGCCGGGCTGGTCGTGGTGCCAAACGTACCGAATATTAGTGCGACGCCAATGCTTCTGGAGGCGGTAATCACCGCTGGGCTGGGCGCAGCGGCGCCCCCGGCGCTAAAAGCGGCGTTAGATGCGCTGGCGGAGGGAGCTACGCCCGATTTCGCCAGTCGGCAACAGGCGATCCGCAAGGCGCTGCTGGCGGCGGCTGCAACGGTAAGCAGCAATCCATTTATTCAGCAACTGCTCGTTGAACAACTGCTGGCGGGCTATGAAAAGGCGGCAGGGCAGGCGTCAGCTCTGACCGATTATTATAATCAGATGGAAGAGAAGGGGCTGGAGCAACACGGCGGCAATATAGCCCGTGCCGATATCAACGGCCTCTTTAAGGAAATTCTTGCCAACCCACAGGCGTTTGGTCTGACAAATACCGTAGGCATGGCCTGCCCGCCGGGCGTATCCGCTTCGGCGTGCTCCTCGGCAATGCCTGGATTTAATGCGTCGCAGGACTATCTGTTTGCCGATCATTTACATCCCGGTCCGCAGGTCCATACCATTATTGCGCAATATATCCAGTCGATCATTGCCGCGCCGGTACAGGCGACATACCTGAACCAAAGCGTTCAGTCGATGGCGCAAGGCAGTCGTACCACGCTTGACAGCCGTTATCAGCAGCTTCGCCAGGGGGAAAATCCTGTTGGTTCGCTGGGCATGTTCGGCGGATACAGCGGGGGATATCAACGTTATGATAATAATGAGGCCGACGGGAACGGTAATCATAATAATCTGACGGTTGGCGTCGATTATCAGCTTAACGAGCAGGTACTGCTGGGAGGGCTGATAGCCGGTTCTCTGGATAAGCAACATCCTGACGATAATTATCGTTATGACGCCCGCGGTTTTCAGGCCGCCGTATTCAGCCATTTACGCGCCGGTCAGGCGTGGCTGGATAGCGATTTACACTACCTGTCCGCTAAATTCAGTAACATTCAACGCAGTATAACGCTCGGTGCGCTAAGACGGGTGGAAGAGGGCGAAACCAACGGTCGGCTGTGGGGCGCGAGGTTAACCAGTGGTTATGATTTTGTCATGATGCCGTGGTTAACGACCGGACCGATGCTGCAATATGCATGGGATTACAGCCACGTTAATGGTTATAGCGAGAAGCTCAATACCAGTACATCAATGCGTTTTGGCGACCAAAACGCCCATTCGCAGGTGGGTAGCGCGGGTTGGCGTCTGGATCTCCGCCACAGCATCATTCACTCCCTGGGCGCAGATTAATTATCGCCGTCAGTTTGGCGATGATACGTATGTGGCGAACGGCGGCCTTAAATCGACCGCGCTGACGTTTAGCCGCGACGGAAAAGCGCAGGATAAAAACTGGGTTGATATCGCGATTGGCGCAGATTTTCCGCTGTCGGCAACGGTGTCCGCTTTCGCCGGGCTGTCGCAAACGGCAGGGTTAAGCGATGGCAATCAAACCCGTTATAACGTTGGGTTTAGCGCCCGATTTTGATGACACGCCAGGGAGGGCCAACCCCGTGGTGACAATATCGCCATCGTAGGCGCAAACCGGTGTCACGCCGTTTTCTCCTTCATCCAGATAGGGGGTATCCAGATATGGCAAACGGCGTGTCAGTTTTAAATGTTATTTATTTTCAATGACTTGAAAGAGAAAGTTAACACTAGCGATGTAAAACCTGGCACTTCGCGCCATTGATCATTGGGGAACCTGGCAGAAAGGTGAAAAAAGCCGGACGGGCGTCCGGCTTAGGCAGGGGATTAGACTTCCGTCAGTGTGGTTTCAAGCGGCAGACGTGATTTCGGCAGCCCGGCGTTGAAATCCTCGACGCTATGATGGCCGACCGGCACCACGACCAGACTGGTATAGCCTTTTTCTTTCAGACCAAATTCAGCGTCGAGCACCTCGGCGTCGAAACCTTCAATGGGGACGGCGTCGAGACCCATCGCGGCGACGCCCAGCAGAAAGTTGCCGACGTTCAGATAAACCTGCTTCGCCATCCACTGGTGGTCATCTTTCAGCGAGACGCGGTGCATATCGGCGAAAAAGCGGCGACCTTTATCATTTGCCGCTTTAGCTTCCGGCGTAGCGAAACGGCCATCAGCATCTTCCTGATCGACGACGCGCTCAAGCCATGCGTCATCCATTGCGGTTTTGGCGCAGAAGACCACCACATGGGAGGCGTCCAGCATTTTGCGTTCGTTGAACGTGTAGTTTCCGGCAGCGGATTTTGCTACGCGCGCTTTGCCTTCTTCCGTACTGGCGACAATAAAGTGCCACGGCTGGGAATTGGTGCTGGAGGGGCTGTACTGTAGTAGTGTTTTTATTTTATCCGCTTCTTCGGCGGTCAGTTTTTTGCTGGGATCGAACGCCTTAGTGGAGTAGCGCTGTAAGGCGACAGAAACGATATCCATAAATGCTCCTGGTTGGTTTAGTACCCTTTTGTATCAGCAGGGTACCGGGTTATCGGTAAAAAGATAAGGGAGGAAAATGCGGAAACGGTTATTGCATCAGCGCGGCCGCAGGCGCAGTTGCTCTCTTTTAGGCAGCCCGTCTACGACCAGATTCCATGAGTCATTTATCAAATCGTTGAGTAGCGAGACGGTGATATCCTCGCCCGCATAGACTGAAATCCAGTGTTTCTTATTCATGTGATAGCCAGGCGTAATGCTGGGGTATATTTGTTGATTTACCAGGGATTTTTGGGGATCCGACTTCAGGTTCATCACTGGGCGACAGTGATGTTCAGTGAAAAGCATGAATATTTTGCCGCCGACTTTAAACACATCGTACTGTGGGCCGAAAGGCCAGCAGTGTTCGGTAAAAGGCAGTTCCAGCGCAAAGCGTTTTGCACAGGCGTGCAGTGTTTGACCGTCCATTATTGCTCCTCGCGAGTCAGCGCGCGCCACATGGCTTCGAATCCCAGCGCAATATATTCGCCAGCGCGAGCGGGATCGCGCGCGGCGAAATCCATTGTTGTTTCAGCCAGCGCCAGAAAAAGGCCGTCGCCGAAGGCGCGGTACTCATCCGACATAAACACCATCAAAACGAAACGATGACATAAATCGCGCAATTCGGGGAACATATCGTCGGCCCGTTGTTCCGTCTCTTTGGTGAGCTTTTCGCTGACGGCCAGTTGACGGATCGCCCGATGGCGCGCGGGATGGTTCAGACCCCAACTGATGTAACTGTTCCAGATAAAACGGGTCATCATTTTGGCATCGGTAATGGATCGATCCAGCTCCATTATCATTGACTGGCAGAGATCCTGCTTTAAATGCAAATACAACGTATTAATCAGCTCATCTTTGGTCGCGAAATAGCGAAACAATGTTCCTTCTGCAACACCTGCGTTACGCGCAATCACCGCCGTTGAGGCGGCGATACCGGATTGCGCTATCGCCTGGGTTGCCGCTTCCAGTAATGCTTGTTTTTTGTCTTCACTCTTCGGACGAGCCACTACACGTTACCCTTATGTCTGGAAAAACATGATTGAATCATGCCCGTTGTCGCGTCGCAACGGTGAATGTCAACCTTTGAAAAGTACCTTGACGGCGTATCTTTGCTTTCTATAATGAGTGCTTACTCACTCATAATCAAGGGCTGCCGCATGAAGTGGTAGAAAAGCATATTGCAGGCCATGCGATAAGCCGTCTCACAATTTGTGTGGTTATTACTATGCTTATTGCTGTTGCCGTAAATGTGCGGTGCGGGAGCCGCTGACGAGTTTGATAGAGGGGAGAGCACGATGACCATTTCCGCTCAGGTTATCGACACGATTGTCGAGTGGATTGATGATAATTTGAATCAGCCGTTACGTATTGATGATATTGCCCGTCATGCGGGGTATTCCAAGTGGCACCTGCAGCGCCTTTTTATGCAGTACAAAGGGGAGAGTCTGGGGCGCTACGTGCGTGAACGGAAGCTAAAACTGGCGGCGCGCGACCTGCGCGACACCGACCAGAAGGTGTATGATATTTGTCTCAAGTATGGTTTTGATTCGCAGCAAACCTTTACGCGCATTTTTACCCGCACGTTCAACCTGCCGCCAGGCGCTTATCGTAAAGAAAAGCATGGCCGTACGCATTGAAATGTTTAATCGGCCAGCGAAAACCAGCGCCGCCAGATAAAGCGAATGACATAATATTCCAGCGCGCCGAGCAACAGAAACCATAAACAAAACAACAAAGTATAAAGCTGGTTGAGATCCATAAGATGAAAGATCCCGACCAGTTTTTGCGCCAGCGCAAGGCCGAGCGAAGGGGCGGGCAGCAGCAGGCTGGAGAGCAACGCCATCAGCAAAATACCGGCAGCGGTCATCAATGATTCAAGCGGGTGTTTCATGGCTTTGTTAAACGTAAGTTAAAACGCCATTGTCCGGGATATCGCCTGGTAAGGCAAATATGCTGTCTATTGTCCCGCCCAGATTTCACAATGTTTTTGTACCAGGCCTATCAGCGATCCGCCGTCGGCAATAAACTCCCGCATATATTGCGCTTCGTTACCGCCTTTTTTTCACCTGCAGACGTAGCGCGTCAATGGCGCTGTCGGCGCCCAGCTTGCGCGCTGAGAGGGTAACGTTATCCAGCAGACGCAGCGTATCATCTGCCAGGCGACGGCGGTCGCCGGTATAGACATCGATTAGCACGCTCTCCAGACCATAGCGGCAAGCCTGAAAACGGTTGAATTTATATAACAGATAGTCTTGTTCCTGCGGTTTAAAGGGACGCTCGGTCAGCAGCCAGTGCGCGGTCGCCTGAATCAACCCTGCCATATTGATGGCATGATCAAGGGTGAGCGGCGTATCCATCACCCGAACTTCTACCGTGCCAAAGGCCGGGCTGGGGCGGATATCCCAGTGCAAATCTTTGATGCTGTCGATCATCGTGGTGTAAGACAGGCGACGAAATAGTCCGGTAAACTCTTGCCAGTTACTGACCCACGGCATGGGCCCGTTATCGGGAAAAGCGGAAAAAATATTCAGGCGCGCGCAGGCAAAACGGGTGTCAGCTCCTTGCATATAGGGGGACGCGGCGGAGAGCGCAATAAAGTGCGGCACAAAATGCGACAGCCCGTGTAAAAGATAAATCGCATCGTCGCCGTTCGCGCAGCCGACGTGGACATGCTGGCCGAAAACCGTCGCCTGTTGAATTAAGTAGCCGAAATTTTCCAGCGTGCGTTGATAGCGCTCATTATCACAGACCTCCTGACGCTGCCATTTTTGAAAAGGGTGCGTACCGCCGCCGCAAATGCCGAGATGGTGTTCCGACGCCGCCTGTAAAATAACGTGCTGCATGGCAGAAAGTTGGGCCGCCGCCTGGTCAATATCGCGGCAGACGCCCGTGGCCATCTCCAGCATACTTTCGGTGATATCGTGCTTAATTTCTCCCGCAGTAAGTTGGGGCTTAACGGCGTCGATCAGCGTAGAAGAGTCCTGACTTAAATCGTAGCCAGGTGGATTGATCACCTGCATCTCCAGCTCAATACCAAGCGTATAAGGTTCAGAAACGTGAAAATCATTCAGCGCCATAGCGATCTCATTTATCGGGGGATTGCGCTAAGTATAGAAGCGGGAGCGCTCCTGTCGTGGGGAAAGCGCGTTATTGCAGAAACAAGAGTAATAACGCTATTGCTACGTTGAAACCATTCTGTACGGACGGTACGTTCAGCCATCATGGCGGCAAAGGCTGGCAGCAGATGTAACGAGATGTGCGTGGCGGTAAGCGAGGTAACTTTTGCGCTATCGAATCCCGGGAGCGTGACGCGGTCTGAAAAGGCTTTATAAACGCTCTCTTTGGCGGAGAAAGCCAGCGTCAGGGCAAGCGGAAAAGGGAGCGAGCTCGCCTGGAGAATTTGGCGCTCATCGCTATCAATAATGGACGGCGCCAGCTCTGTCGCCGTGTGTTGACTCATGATTTTTTCTATATCAATGCCGATACGCTGTTGGGATATGACGGCCAGCGCCGTTGACGCACAGTGGCTGATGCTGCCAAATAGGCCGTCCGGCCATAGCGGCTGTCGCTTGTCGCCAATACCGGGTACCGCCCTGACGTCCACCTCGCGTAGCGCATGAACGGCGGCGATGCGGCCTGCCAGATGTTCAGCTTTACGCTTGCGTCCGGCAGACCGGAGCCGATCGTGATGAGGCAGCCATAGCAGGTCGTGTTCGTGAAAGCTGCTCGCATCAAAGTCGACGATATGCAGCCAGTGTCCGGCAAAGGGAAGGGGAAAATGAGATGTCCGCATCGTTTTTTGCTAATTCCCTCCCCGAATGAGGGAGGGACGGTTGCCATCAGAAATGGGTATTAATGCTCATATACCACGTACGTCCCGGTTCGTTATAGGTGTACGCGCCAGCACCCGCCATATAAGCGCCAGTTTGAGTATCCCTGACGGTTTGCGCGTTACCTTCACGCCACAGACGTTTGTCAAAGAGGTTATCCACGCCACCGGTCAGGCTGACATTTTTGGTCACGTCCCAGGTAGCGCTCAGGCCAACAATACTGTATGGGCTGACCGCTTGCTTATCTGTTCCGGTAACGGGGTTGCCCTGATAATCATATTTCTTCGGCTCTTGTTTGCCGTACCAGGTGAAGGTCGATTGCAGAGAAACGTCCTGACGTACCTGCCAGCTCAGGGTTGAGTTAAGCGTGTACTGTGGAATAATCGACAGGCGTTCGCCGGTCTCTTTGTTTTTACTCTGCAGCATATACGTAACGTTATTCGTCCAGTTGACGGTGTCGCTAACCGGTACGTTTAACGTGCCTTCCAGACCTTCAACGACCGCTTTCGGCACGTTCTCCCACTGATAGACATCCGTTTTGCCGTTATTGATACGCTGCAACGGCACTGTACCCGCTTCAATCTTATTGCGGTAATCATTGCGGAACCAGGTGACGCCGGCCAGCCAGCCATCGCGTTTAAATTCCAGACCGATCTCTTTATTGATACTGGTTTCGGCTTTCAGATCATCGTTACCCATCATATAGCAGCCGATGCCGGTTCCCGCGCCAGTCGCGTAGCAACCCTGACCTTTACTGTACAAAATATAGTTTGGGTTAGTCTGGTACAGACTCGGGGCTTTATAAGCGCGGGCGATCCCCATTTTCAGGGTAAAGTCATCCCCCAGACCTTGCGACAGGTTCAGCGACGGGCTCCAGTTATCCCCCACAATACTGTGATGATCGAAACGTAGCCCCGGCGTCAGCATGGTGCTGTCGGTCAGTTCCATGTTGTTTTCAGCAAACAGAGAGAAAATTTCCGCTTTTGAATAGGGGCTACGATTGGTACTGCTGTAACCCGGGATATTTCCCCCCATAAAGGTTTGCGAGTTGGAGAGCTGGTCTTTCATACGCTGTTGGGCCCATTCGGTACCCAGCGTCAGGTTTTGATTGACCAGCAGATCGAAAGGAAGGCTCACTTCGCTGTGTAGGGTGACGTCATTCAAATCGGCATCGGCATATTTTTGCGATGCTTTGGGATCGAAAATCCCTTCGGTGCCGCCTGCCAGGCCTTCCGGCATCCGGGAGTTACGGGTATGTTCGTATTGCACCCAGTTACTGGTGGTTACGCCATTATCCCAGCCGCCGTTCCAGGTCAGAGAGTAGTTCTGCCGATAGAGGCGGTTCGTCTCTTTTCCGTAATTATCTTTCACCAGTTGGTTCGTATTGGTGTTCTGAGTATCGCCGGCATAGAGGTTGCCCTGGCGACTGTAACCGGCCTCCAGCTCCAGAGACTGAAGCGGAGCAAAATCCCAACGAACCACGCCGTTGATATCTTTGTTAATGACCCCCTCGCGTCCGGCTGGTAACGTGTCGGCGTAACTCCCGGTACGTTCAGACTGATGCCCCTGGTTAATATTACGCGCATCCGCCTGCGTTTTGTCGAGGTTGCCATACAGACGGAAGCTGAAATCCCCGCCCAACGGGCCGTTCAGGCTAAAGTTAGTGCGTTTGGTCGCGCCTTCGTCTTTATGTTCCGGCGCGTTGAAATAGGTATTCCAGGAACCCGTGCCACTCGCTACCGCCTTTTTTGGTAATGATATTGACCACGCCACCCGCCGCGCCGTTACCGTAACGTGCGGCGGCAGGGCCACGCAGCACTTCAATGCGTTCGATCATCTCCGGCGGCACCCACGCGGTATCGCCGCGGGTATCGCGTTCGCCGCGCCAGCCCAGGCGTACCGAGTTACGGCTGGTAACGGGTTTACCGTCTATCAGGATAAGGGTGTTTTCCGGCCCCATGCCGCGAATATCGATTTGGCGGTTATTCCCGCGCTGACCGCTGGTGGAGTTGCCGGTCAGGTTTACGCCCGGCATGGTGCGGATGATTTCTGACACGTCGCGCGCGGGCGGATTTTTGCGGATCTCATCGGCGGTGATGGTGGATACGCCTGGCGCCTGTAGGTTTTGCTGGGCAGCGGTCACCACGATGGTGTCTTCATTGGTGAGCGCAGCGCTATCGGTTTTTTCTTCTGCCATCACGGGCAGAGCGGCCCCGTAAATCCCTAAATTGACCAGTAAGGTCAGGGAATGAATCTTCTTGTTCATTGTATATCCTGCTTTTCTTTAGCCACATAAGCCAAAGCGCCCGTCAAAGGCATTGGCCGGGTGGTGAAATTGTGTTCGCGCGTCCCATAGCGCGACAATACGCTATTGCAAATGCAAATAGTTATCAATAATATTATCAATATATTTCACCTTTTATATACAAAATTCATAATAAACACAGGGTTATAATGAAAGAGGCGCTGGCAACGGGAAGTGAGGCCTGGTGGAGGACGAAAACCGGGCCGGAATGGATACGGGAAAAAGACGGAAATTATCGGGTCACTTTTTGGTGGCGCGACCCGCAGGGAAACGAAACACACTCCCCGATACGGCGTGTCTGGGTCTACATCACTGGCGTAACCGATCATCATCAAAACGCGCAGCCTCAGACGATGGCGCGTATTGCCGGAACGGATGTCTGGCGCTGGAGCACGGCGCTTAGCGCTAACTGGCGCGGCAGCTACTGTTTTATTCCTACCGAGCGAGATGACGTTTTTGCCGCTTTTGCGCCGGGCGAAACGTCCGATCGGAACGCGCTGCGTGAAGGCTGGCGACAGCTATTACCGCAGGCGATTGCCGACCCGCTTAATTCGCAAAGCTGGCGGGGAGGACGTGGTCATGCGGTTTCAGCGCTGGAAATGCCGGATGCGCCCCGTCAGCCGGGATGGGATCGTCCTGAAACGTCGTACTCACCGCCTTTGATGATGCAGTGGCATAGCGAACGTCTGAGTAACTCCCGCCGCGTATGGATATTGACGACCGGAGACGAGGCGACGGAGGAAAGACCGTTGGCTATTCTGCTGGACGGTCAATTCTGGGCGGAAAATATGCCCGTCTGGCCCGCGCTCGCCTCGCTGACTCATCAACGCCTGCTTCCCGGTGCCGTCTATCTGCTGATTGACGCGATTGATACTCAACACCGCAGCCAGGAGTTGCCCTGCAATGCCGACTTCTGGCTGGCGGTGCAGCAGGAACTGTTGCCGCAAGTCAGAGCCGTGACGCCTTTTAGCGATGATGCCGGACGAACGGTGGTCGCCGGACAGAGCTTTGGTGGCCTGTCGGCGCTGTATGCCGGCCTGAACTGGCCGACGCGTTTTGGCTGTGTACTAAGCCAGTCAGGATCGTTCTGGTGGCCCCATCGCATCACCCCGCCGGAGGGGGAAGTCATTACCCGGCTGAAAACCGGCGCATTGTGCGCGCGCGGACTGCGTATCGTACTGGAAGCCGGCGTGCGTGAGCCGATCGTGTTTCAGGCAAATCAGGCGCTTTATGCCCAACTGAATACCTCGCAGCAGTCCATTTTCTGGCGTCAGGTTGACGGCGGACACGATGCGCTTTGCTGGCGCGGCGGGCTAACGCAAGGGCTGATGCTGCTTTGGCAGCCGCTTATCGACACGCTTTAACCGGGCACATGTCCATGACAGGAGTTGAGTATGGAATTCAGTAATCCCTTCGATAATCCGCAGGGACAGTTTTACATCCTGCAAAATGCGCAGCGTCAATTCAGCCTTTGGCCAGCGGCGTGCGCGCTTCCCGCAGGATGGGGCGTGGTATGCGAACCGCAATCGCAGGACGCGTGCCAGCAGTGGCTTAATACGCGCTGGACAACACTGAATCCGGCGCATTATGCCGATAAGCAGGAGGCGAAATGACGCAGCGTTTACCGTTAGTCGCCGCCCAGCCGGGGATCTGGATGGCGGAAAAACTCTCTGATTTACCCTCCGCCTGGAGCGTGGCGCACTATGTGGAACTGAATGGCGAGCTGGATGCCCCCTTGCTGGCAAAAGCGGTAGCGGTAGGGATGCAACAGGCGGATACGCTACGGATGCGTTTTACCGAAGAGAACGGCGAGGTCTGGCAATGGATAGATCCTGAGCACACCTTCGGCGAGCCCCCGATTGCCGATTTACGCGACCAGCCCGATCCGCATCACGCGGCGCTGGCGTTAATGCAGGCGGATTTACGGCAAAACCTGCGCGCAGATAGCGGTAAGCCGCTGGCGTTTCACCAGTTAATCCGCATTGATGATACCCGCTGGTATTGGTATCAGCGCTATCACCATTTGCTGGTGGATGGCTTTAGCTTCCCGGCGATAACCCGCCAGATTGCGGCGATTTATCGCGCCTGGCAGAGCGACGCCCCTACGCCGGAGTCGCCTTTTACCCCCTTTGCGGATGTGGTCGAGGAATATCAGCGCTATCGCCAGAGCGAGGCCTGGCAGCGTGACGGCGCCTTCTGGGCGCAGCAGCGCCGCGAGCTGCCGCCGCCGGCGTCAATTTCTGCCGCGCCGCTGCCGGGGCGGTCGGCGAGCGCGGGTATTCTGCGTATGAAATTGAGCGCGCCGGCGGGGGCGTTTCGCCAACTGGCGGCGCACATGCCTGAGATACCGCGAGCGGATCTTGCCCTGGCGCTGGTGACGTTGTGGCTGGGACGATTATGCGGGCGAATGGATTATGCCGCTGGATTTATCTTTATGCGGCGGATGGGATCGGCGGCGTTAACGGCGACCGGGCCTGTCCTTAACGTGTTGCCGCTGGCGGTGAACCTTCATGCGACGGAAGATCTGCCAACACTGGCGAAGCGTCTTGCGGCGCAGTTAAAGAAGATGCGCCGCCACCAGCGTTACGACGCCGAACAGATTGTACGCGATAGCGGGCGAGCCGCAGGGGAGACGCCGCTATTTGGCCCGGTGCTCAATATAAAAGTATTTGATTATCATCTGGATCTTCCTGGCATACAGGCGCAAACCCATACCCTGGCGACGGGGCCGGTTAACGATCTTGAACTGGCGCTTTTTCCGGATGAAAACGGCGGTCTGGATATTGAATTGCTGGCGAATGCACAGCGTTACGATGATGCCACGCTCTCCCGCCATGCCTTACGATTGATGGCGCTTATCACGCAGTTTGCGGATAACCCGGCGCTGTGCTGCGGCGATGCGCAAATGCTGCTGGCGGAAGAACAAACGCAATTAACACACCTTAATAATACGGCGGTAACGATTCCCGCCGCCACGCTTAGCGATTTGGTGGCGCAGCAGGCGCAAAAAACGCCAGAGGCTTCCGCGTTGGCAGATGCGCACTATCATTTTACCTACCGTGAAATGCGTGAACAGGTTGTGGCGCTGGCGTACGCGCTGCGGGAACGCGGCGTTCAGCCTGGCGATAGCGTGGCGGTGGCGTTGCCGCGGTCGGTTTTCCTGACCTTAGCGCTGCATGGCATTGTCGAGGCGGGCGCCGCCTGGCTGCCGCTGGATACCGGTTATCCTGACGATCGGCTGCGAATGATGTTGGAAGATGCGCAGCCGAAACTGTTAATTACGACTCAGGCGCAGCTGGCGCGCTTTCACGATATTCCGGGGATGGAATATTTGTGTTATAGCCAACCGCTACCGGTCAGTGACGCCACTCCGCTGGGGCTGTCGCTACCGCATCATACCGCTTACATCATTTTCACCTCTGGTTCGACGGGCAGGCCGAAAGGGGTGATGGTGGGACAAACGGCGATAGTCAACCGGCTGCTGTGGATGCAGGATCACTATCCGTTGACGGCGGATGATGTAGTAGCGCAAAAAACACCGTGCAGTTTTGACGTCTCAGTATGGGAGTTTTTCTGGCCGTTTATCGCCGGGGCGAAACTGGTGATGGCTGAACCGGAAGCGCACCGCGATCCGCTCGCGATGCAGCGGTTCTTTGCGCAATACGGCGTCACGACCACCCATTTTGTGCCGTCGATGCTGGCGGCCTTTATTGCCTCGCTCACGCCAGCGTCGGCGGGGAAAAGCTGCGCTTCCTTAAAGCGCGTTTTCTGTAGCGGCGAGGCCCTGCCGACGGCGCTGTGCCGCGAATGGGAGACGTTAACCAACGCGCCGCTACACAATCTGTACGGGCCAACGGAGGCCGCGGTGGATGTGAGCTGGTATCCGGCCTGTGGCGATGAGCTGGCGGCTGTTGACGGCAACAGCATCCCGATTGGTTATCCCGTCTGGAATACCGGTTTACGTATTCTCGATGCGCATATGCAGCCGGTGCCGCCGGGCGTGGCTGGCGATCTCTATCTTACCGGTATCCAACTGGCGCAGGGCTATCTGGGGCGTCCGGATCTTACCGCCAGCCGTTTTATCGCCGATCCTTTTGCGCCAGGCGAACGGATGTACCGTACCGGAGATGTGGCGCGCTGGCTGGATTCCGGCGCGGTGGAGTACCTGGGGCGCAGCGACGATCAGCTCAAAATTCGGGGGCAACGTATTGAACTGGGCGAGATTGACCGCGTCATGCAAACGCTGCCGGATGTTGAACAGGCGGTAGCACATGCCTGCGTCTTTAATCAGGCGGCGGCGACGGGCGGGGATGCCCGGCAACTGGTCGGCTATCTGGTGTCGCACTCCGGTTTGCCGCTGGATTTACCGGCGCTGCAGGAAAAATTACGCCAAAAACTTCCCGCGCATATGGTGCCAGTTGTGCTGTTGCAACTTACCAGCTTGCCGCTTAGCGCTAATGGCAAGCTGGATCGTAAAGCCCTGCCGCTGCCGGACCTGACGCCGCGCGTGAAAGGGCGTGCGCCGCAGTCCGCAACGGAGATTGCTGTCGCCGCGGCGTTTTCCCGCCTGCTGGGCTGTGAGATTAACGACGTTGAAAGTGATTTCTTTGCGCTGGGCGGACACTCGCTGCTGGCGATGAAACTGGCCGCGCAGCTAAGCCAGACGTTTAACCGCCAGGTGACGCCGGGGCAGGTGATGGTGGCGTCTGACGTGGCGCAGTTAAGTAAGCTGCTCGATACTGACGATGACGAACGCTCGCGCAATCTGGGGTTCGGGCCGCTGTTGCCGCTGCGTGAAAGCGATGGTCCAACGTTATTTTGTTTCCATCCGGCGTCGGGGTTCGCCTGGCAATTTAGCGTATTATCACGCTATCTCAGCCCGTCGTGGTCGATTATGGGGATTCAGTCGCCGTGCCCCGCTGGCCCTATGCAAACCGCAACCACCCTTGATGAGGTATGTGAACATCATCTGGCGACATTGCTCGCCCGGCAGCCGAATGGCCCTTATTATTTATTAGGCTATTCGCTGGGCGGGACGCTGGCGCAAGGGATCGCCGCCCGGTTGCGCGCGCACGGCGAAACCGTGGCGTTCTTGGGATTACTGGACACCTGGCCGCCGGAAACGCAAAACTGGCGGGAAAAAGAGGCGAATGGCCTCAATCCGGACGTATTGGCGGAAATTGAACGCGAACGCGCAGCGTTTGTCGCCGCGCAGCAGGGAAATGCCTCCGACGCCTTATTTACCGCCATTGAAGGCAATTATGCGGATGCCGTCCGTTTGCTGACGACGGCGCATAGCGTACCGTTTGATGGACATGCCACGCTCTTTGTGGCGGATAAAACGGTGCCGGAAGGCGTATCGCCTGAACAGAGCTGGTCGCCGTGGATAGCGTCTTTGGCTATTTATCGCCAGCCGTGCGCGCATGTAGATATTATTTCTCCCTCCGCTTTTGAAACTATCGGGCCCATCATCAGCGAACTTATTAATAAATAACGGGCGTTGTTTCTGCCTTTAACAAATTAAATCCTGAAACCCATAATAATGACTAATTATTATGGGTTTTTTATTGCAACTATTAATTCTTTTAACATAAGTGATACATGCTACAGGCAAGTTTAATTCCGAATATTTAGCTTTTCGGGCACTGGCGCGTAAAGATTGTTTCGGATAATTCTGACTTGCTGTTAGAATCTCTGACAGGAATGTGTTCTTTCATTGGATAAAGTTTTCAGGTCATACGGCATGCCATCTCTTAATGTAAAACAAGAAAAAAATCAGTCATTTGCAGGTTACTCACTGCCGCCCGCCAACAGTCATGAAATCGATTTGTTTAGCCTTATAGAGGTGTTATGGCAGGCGAAACGTCGTATTCTTGCTACCGTTTTCGCCTTTGCGTGCGTGGGGTTGCTTCTGTCCTTTCTGCTGCCGCAAAAATGGACCAGCCAGGCGATTGTCACACCGGCGGAGTCGGTACAGTGGCAGGGGCTGGAGAGAACGTTGACCGCGCTGCGCGTGTTGGATATGGAGGTAAGCGTTGATCGGGGCAGCGTATTTAATCTGTTTATTAAAAAGTTTAGCTCGCCCTCGCTGCTGGAAGAATATCTTCGTTCTTCTCCGTATGTCATGGATCAATTAAAAGGTGCGCAAATAGACGAGCAGGATCTTCACCGGGCGATTGTCCTGCTGAGCGAAAAAATGAAAGCGGTGGACAGTAATGTCGGCAAGAAAAATGAAACGTCGTTATTCACGTCGTGGACGCTGAGTTTTACCGCGCCGACGCGGGAAGAAGCGCAAAAAGTGCTGGCTGGCTATATTCAGTACATCTCCGATATCGTCGTGAAAGAGACGCTGGAAAATATTCGTAACCAGCTGGAAATCAAAACCCGCTATGAGCAGGAAAAGCTGGCGATGGATCGGGTGCGTCTCAAAAATCAGCTTGATGCCAATATTCAACGTCTTCATTATTCGCTGGAAATCGCCAACGCCGCCGGTATTAAGAGACCGGTTTACAGCAATGGTCAGGCGGTAAAAGATGATCCGGATTTTTCTATTTCTCTCGGCGCGGATGGTATTTCCCGCAAACTGGAAATTGAAAAAGGGGTAACGGACGTGGCCGAGATCGACGGTGATTTGCGTAACCGTCAATACCATGTTGAACAACTGGCGGCAATGAATGTGAGTGACGTGAAGTTTACCCCGTTTAAATATCAATTGTCGCCGTCTCTGCCAGTGAAAAAAGATGGCCCGGGTAAAGCCATCATTATTATCCTGGCGGCGTTGATTGGCGGTATGATGGCCTGCGGCGGCGTATTACTGCGTCACGCGATGGTCTCGCGTAAAATGGAAAACGCGCTGGCGATAGATGAACGGTTAGTCTGATTTACCCGAAAAGCCGGATAGCGATATCCGGCTTTGTCATCTGTGTGGGCGACTATCGCCGCCCCAGCGGTACCACCAGCGGCGTCCCGGCAACCGGATCGTCGATAATCATACAGCGCAGCCCATAGATTTTTTCGATAAGCTCAGCGGTAACAATCTCTTTCGGCGCGCCCTGTGCGACAATGTTACCTTCGCGTAATGCAATCAAATGTGTGGCGTATCGGCAGGCCTGATTCAGGTCGTGCAGGACGGCGGCTAGCGTATAGCCTTTTTCGCGGTTGAGATCGCTTAACAATTCCAACAAATCAATTTGATGGCTAATATCCAGCCACGTTGTCGGCTCATCCAGCAGCATGATGGACGTTTCCTGCGCCAGCACCATGGCTATCCACGCCCGCTGACGTTGGCCGCCGGACAGAGTATCTACGCTTTGCGCCGCCAGTGAGGTGATACCTGTTGCACGCATGGCACTGGCGACGGCATCGGCATCTTCCTTACGCCAGCGGGTAAATAACGGCTGATGCGGATAACGCCCTCTGGCGACCAGCTCTTGTACGGTGATATCGCCCGGCGTAGTGGCGTTTTGCGCCAGCAATCCGATGCGCCGCGCCACCTCTTTACTGGCGTAATGCTGTATCTGTTCGCCATCCAGCCAGACATGGCCGTCAACAGGCGTCATCAGACGGCTTAGCGTGCGTAGCAACGTTGACTTGCCGCAGCCGTTAGGGCCGATGATGGCGGTAAAATGGCCGTCCGGAATCGAAACATTAAGGTTTTTTGCGACGGTATAGCTGCCATAACCCAGCGTTAACTGGTCGCCGCGCAAACGGGCTACGGATTCGGTCATTTTTTGCGGGACTCCTGAATTAACAAGACGATAAGGTAAATACCGCCGAGGCTGACGGTGACCACGCCCACTGGAAGCTGATAAGGCATAAACAGTTGCTGCGCGCACGCATCGGCGGCCAGTAGTAATAACGCGCCGCACAGCGCCGACTGGGTTAATCCCCAGCGCGCTGTGCCGCTAAGACGGCGGGCGATGTGCGGCGCGACAAGGGCAATAAACGAGATGGGGCCAGCCAGTGCCGTTGCAGCTGCGGTGAGCGACACCGCCACCAGCATCAGCATCAGGCGTGACCGCTCCACGCTAACACCCAGCGCGCAGGCGCTGTCATCGCCCATCTCCAGCAGCCGCATACGACGCACCAGTAGCGCGGCGCCTGTCAGCATCACAATAATCAGCGGCGCCGAAGGCCAGGTTTTTGCCCATGTCAGACCGTTGAGCGACCCGGCGTTCCATAAGCCGGCGGTGAGCGCCGTTTCCAGCGACGCCTGCAACAGAAGCCAGGTATTAAAGGCGACTAACATCGCGCGGATGCCGATACCGATAATAATCAACCGGAAAGTTTCAATCCCGTTACGCCAGGCGAGCAGCCAGACAATCAATGACGTGACGATACCGCCCGCCATTGCCGCCAGCGCGATCGCGGTAAGATGCTGGCCAAACAGGACCATTGCGACCAGTACGCCGCTCCAGGCGCCGGTATTAAAGCCCATTACATCAGGGCTACCTAGCGGGTTACGCATCAACGACTGAAAAATCGCGCACTGACCCGCGCCAACGCACTGGCGCAATCGCGGCGGTAGTCGCCATTCGCGTTGCGCAAACGCGCCATATGCGGCATCATCAGACCAATAAAGGCGATAGGGCCGACCAGCGCCGTTGCGCTGCCGCACAAGACGGTAATCGCCAGTAAACCGATAAGTTGGGTGCGCGCATAATCTGCACGGTATCGAGCGATAACCACGCGCGCGCGCTTTGCAGGCTCCATAATCCCGATGCCGCGGCAGCGGCCCGCCAGGCGAAGCAGGCGCGACACGAGCGCCCCGACGAGAAAGAAACATCACGAAGCTGGCGCCGTTGTTAACGCCCAGAATCCCCGGGTCGGCGAGCGGGTTGCGAGTGAGTGTTTGTACGCGCGCCTGCCAAATCCGCAGCGTCCGGGACGATGGTGCAATCGGCGCTTTGGCACACGCCGGTGAACGCCTCCAGCACGACGGCGGCGGGCAGCGGTTTCGCGCCAATGACCAGGCTTAAAACCGCGGCGAGACTCAGTAATAACAACAATCCGGGCACGGCAAACGCGCGCGTCACGGAAAACGAGCATGACATAGTAACTTCCCTGATAATGATAGTAATTATCGTTATCTATCTTATTTGGTTATGTTAGCATGTGCAGCCATTGAATGGATATTAAAAAAAACTCGCATTAAGGCGTTGTAATGAATCGACAATCCTGGCTGCTCAATCTCAGCCTGTTGAAGACGCACCCTGCATTTCGCGCAGTATTTCTGGCCCGTTTTATCTCTATTGTCTCGCTGGGGCTGCTTGGCGTGGCGGTTCCGGTACAGATCCAAATGATGACGCACTCTACCTGGCAGGTAGGGCTGTCGGTAACGTTAACCGGCGGCGCCATGTTTATTGGCTTAATGGTGGGCGGCGTACTGGCCGATCGCTACGAACGCAAAAAGGTGATTCTGCTGGCGCGCGGTACTTGCGGTATTGGCTTTATTGGCCTGTGTGTGAACGCGCTGCTGCCGGAACCATCATTGCTGGCGATATATCTCCTTGGCCTGTGGGACGGCTTTTTCGCGTCTCTGGGCGTGACCGCGTTACTGGCGGCGACGCCAGCGCTGGTCGGAAGAGAAAATCTGATGCAGGCCGGCGCGATTACCATGCTGACGGTACGTCTGGGATCGGTCATTTCGCCGATGTTGGGGGGCATATTGCTTGCCAGCGGCGGCGTAGCCTGGAACTATGGGCTGGCGGCCGCCGGGACGTTTATTACGCTATTGCCGTTACTGACGCTGCCGCGACTGCCTGTCCCTCCGCAGCCGCGGGAAAATCCATTTCTCGCGTTACTGGCGGCATTTCGTTTTTTGCTCGCCTGTCCGCTTATCGGCGGTATCGCGCTGCTTGGCGGTCTGGTGACGATGGCAAGCGCGGTACGCGTACTCTATCCGGCGCTGGCGATGAGCTGGCAGATGTCGGCGGCGCAAATCGGTTTGCTGTATGCGGCAATTCCGCTGGGGGCGGCCATTGGCGCGCTGACCAGCGGACAACTGGCGCATAGCGTTCGTCCGGGGCTCATTATGCTGGTTTCGACAGTCGGTTCTTTTCTGGCGGTGGGGCTGTTCGCCATCATGCCGGTCTGGATCGCAGGTGTTATCTGTCTGGCGCTATTTGGCTGGCTTAGCGCCATCAGTTCGTTATTACAATACACCCTGCTGCAAACCCAGACGCCGGAAAATATGCTGGGGCGAATGAACGGCCTGTGGACCGCGCAAAACGTCACGGGAGACGCTATCGGCGCGGCGCTGTTAGGCGGTCTTGGCGCAATGATGACGCCGGTCGCTTCCGCGAGCGTGAGTGGATTCGGGCTGGTGATTATCGGTTTGCTGCTGCTGTTAGTGCTGGGCGAGCTACGCCGTTTTCGCCAGACGTCGCCGGTTAGCGATGCTGGCTGATGAAGAGGCGTTTATCCGACCGACCAAATCTGTCTGGTCAGTCGGATAAGACTCCGATAAGGCTAAAACAGGGCGGCTAGCCGGTTAAGCAGCAACGTTGCGCTGTAATAATCCAGACGGAACGTCTCCGTACCCAGGGCATAGACGCGCTTATTTTGCACTGCTGGCAGGTGCGCCAGCAGTGGATTGGCGTAAAGGGCCGCGACATCGTTGTTGTCGCCGGCAAACAGGAAAAGAGATTCGCCGTTTAACCCGGCGGCCAGATTTTCACCGCCAAGCTGAATGATATCGTGGCGCTTACCCTGGCTTTTGCTGGTTTGCAGCCCTTGGGGCAATGTCGCCAGCGTAAAGCCTACCTGCGTCAATAGCTTGCCTTGTGTTGATTCTGGCGTCCACAGATTGGCGCTATGCGCGGCAGGAGTATACACCAGCGCGCTAACCGGCTGCGGCGGCAGGGCGATTCGCTGTTTAACCGTCGTCAGTTGCGCCTCAAATTCCGCTATTCGCGCGGCGGCCTGTTTCTCCTGGCCGGTGATCTCGCCAAGCTGCGTGAGCAAACTCTGCCAGCTTTTATCGTCATAATTGATGACGAGCGTCGGCGCGATAGCGGAGAGCTGATCGTAAAGCGCCAGCGCGGAGTCGCCGCCGGTGGCGCTAATCAAAATGAGATCCGGCATTTGCGCGGCGACCGTTTCGGCATTCGGTTCGCCGATGTACAGCCGGGCGACATGGCGAGCCTTTGCTACGTCACTCCACTGGCGCATAAACCCTTGATCGTCAGCAAAGCGGTTATTCGGCGTAGTAGCCCCGCTGGCGACGACGGGCGCATCAATCGCCAGCAGCGAGCCTGTTAACGTCACGCTGGTAGAGACGATACGCGCGGGTTTGTGGTCCAGAGTATGAACGCCGCGGCTGTCCTGGATTTGCCGGGGCCAACCGGCGTCCTGGGCTAAGGATATTCCTGAAATTGATAAACCAACCACTAAAAGCAGCCAACGATAAAAGGCGGGGAGTCTCACAATAGCGTCCTGTTATTAATAAAGTTAATACTTCTCATTTTCATGTCAGCAGCAGCGAGATGCAAGCCTTAGTGCCATTTAAGTCATGACCAGAGTTGACAGAGCGACGTTTTACTCTTAGGTTAGCGCACTAAAAATAGAAATAATAATCATTATTATACACAAAATCATTCAAGAAGCATCGCGACGGCAAGGGAAGAAATCCCTGCGAGCATAGATAACTGTGTGACCGGGGTTTCTGAGCGCAGCCAACAAAGAGGCAGCTTGAAGGATGAAGTGTATATAAGCCTTTATCATTGGAGGATGATATGGATATGTCACTGGCCGAGGACGCTCAGGAGACAATGGCAACACTTGCTCCCGATCGCTTTTTCTTCATGTCGCCGTATCGCAGTTTTACCACTTCCGGGTGCTTCGCCCGTTATACCGAGCCTGCGGTTGCCGGCGATTCGCCGGATAGCCCTTTCCAGCAGAAATTGCGCCAGCAGTTTGCCGAGGCCAAATCGCAGGGCATCGCCAACCCTATCTTGGTGGGGGCGATCCCCTTTGATACCCGTCAGCCGTCGTCGCTATTTATCCCGATGGCGTGGCAGTCCTTTTCCCGCCAGCAAAAGCAGCGCACGGCGCGTTATTTTACTGACCATCAGTCGCTGACGGTGACGGCGCGAAAGGCGATTCCCGAGCAGGATGCTTTTGAAGCGATGGTCGCACGCGCGGCTATGCTGACCGCCACGCCAGACGTCGATAAAGTGGTGCTTTCCCGGCTGATAGATATCACCACTGATGTGGCGGTGGATAGCGGAGCATTGCTGGAGCGGCTGGTGGCGCAGAATCCAGTTAGTTACAACTTCCATGTGCCACTGGCGGATGGCGGCGTTCTGCTGGGCGCCAGCCCCGAATTGCTGCTACGCAAAGAGGGCGAGCGGTTTAGTTCGCTGCCGTTAGCAGGCTCGGCACGCCGACAGCCGGATGACGTTCTGGATCGCGAAGCGGGAAACCGACTGCTGGCTTCACAAAAAGATCGCCATGAACATGAGCTGGTGACGCAGGCGATGAAGCAGATCCTGCGCGATCGCAGCACGGAACTGCAATTACCTTCCTCTCCGCAGTTGATCACCACGCCGACGCTATGGCATCTCGGTACGCCGTTTGAGGGCAAGGCCAACGCCGGAGAAAACGCGCTGACGCTGGCCTGTCTGCTGCATCCGACCCCTGCGTTAAGCGGTTTCCCCCATCAGGCCGCGAAAAAGCTGATTGCTGAACTGGAACCGTTCGATCGTGAACTGTTTGGCGGCATTGTCGGCTGGTGCGACGCCGAAGGAAACGGCGAGTGGGTAGTGACGATTCGTTGTGCGAAATTGCACGGTAATCAGGTGCGCCTGTTCGCCGGCGCCGGGATTGTTCCTGCCTCTTCGCCAGTCGGCGAGTGGCGGGAAACCGGTGTCAAGCTCTCTACGATGTTGAACGGTTTTTGGACTGCATTAAGGAACGATGATGCGTATACCTTTCACCCGTTGGCCGGATGAATTTGCCCGCCGTTATCGTGAAAAAGGCTACTGGCAAGACGTGCCGTTGACCGATATTCTGACCCGCCACGCTGACAGCGATAAGATGGCGGTCATTGAAGGCGAGCGCGCATTCAGCTATCGCCAGCTAAACCAGGCCGCGGATAATCTGGCCTGCAGTTTACGCCGTCAGGGCATCAAACCTGGCGAAACCGCTCTGGTGCAACTGGGGAATGTACCGGAACTGTATATCACCTTTTTCGCCCTGTTGAAGCTTGGCGTAGCGCCCGTTCTGGCGCTGTTTAGCCATCAACGTACCGAACTTAACGCCTATGCGATGCAGATCGCGCCGACGCTGGTGATTGCCGATCGCCAACATACGCTGTTCGCCGGGGAGGACTTTCTCAACACGTTTGTGGCTGAACACCGCTCTGTGCGGGTGGTGTTATTGCGCAACGACGACGGCGATCACAGCCTGGACGCGGCGATGCGGCAGGCGGCGGAAGATTTCACCGCCACGCCATCACCTGCTGACGAAGTGGCCTACTTTCAGCTTTCCGGCGGTACTACCGGCACGCCAAAGCTTATTCCCCGTACCCATAACGACTATTACTACAGCGTGCGCCGCAGCAATGAGATTTGCGGTTTCAACGAGGAGACGCGTTTTCTGTGCGCGATTCCCGCCGCGCATAACTACGCCATGAGTTCGCCGGGCGCGCTGGGCGTTTTTCTCGCCAAAGGAACGGTAGTGCTGGCGACCGATCCTAGCGCCACGCTCTGTTTCCCGCTGATCGAAAAACACCAGATTAATGCCACGGCGTTGGTGCCGCCCGCGGTCAGTCTATGGCTACAGGCTATCCAGGAGTGGGGCGGCAATGCGCCGCTGGCGTCATTAAGGTTATTGCAGGTTGGCGGCGCGCGGCTTTCTGCGACGCTTGCCGCCCGTATTCCGGCTGAAATTGGCTGTCAGTTGCAGCAGGTCTTCGGCATGGCGGAAGGGTTAGTGAACTATACCCGGCTGGACGATAGCCCGGAACGGATTATCAATACCCAGGGAAGACCCATGTGTCCGGACGACGAAGTGTGGGTGGCGGATGCCGACGGGAATCCACTGCCGCCGGGCGAGATTGGTCGTCTGATGACGCGCGGCCCCTATACTTTTCGCGGCTATTTCAACAGTCCGCAACACAATGCCAGCGCCTTTGACGCCAACGGTTTTTACTGTTCCGGCGATCTGATCTCCATTGATCAAGACGGCTATATCACCGTTCACGGGCGTGAAAAAGATCAGATCAATCGGGGCGGCGAGAAGATAGCCGCCGAAGAGATAGAAAACCTGTTACTGCGCCACCCGGCGGTGATCCATGCGGCGCTGGTCAGCATGGAAGATGAACTGCTGGGGGAGAAAAGTTGCGCATATCTGGTGGTAAAAGAGCCGCTGCGAGCGGTACAGGTACGCCGTTTCCTGCGAGAGCAGGGCGTGGCGGAATTTAAATTACCGGATCGCGTGGAGTGCGTTGCGTCACTGCCACTGACGCCGGTTGGTAAAGTCGATAAAAAACAATTACGCCAGCGGTTGGCGTCACGTTCACCGCTCTGAAGGAGAAAGAGAGATGGCCATTCCGAAACTACAGTCTTACGCGCTGCCCACCGCACTGGATATCCCGACCAACAAAGTGAACTGGGCATTTGAGCCGGAGCGCGCGGCGCTGCTCATCCACGATATGCAGGATTACTTTGTCAGCTTTTGGGGCCGCAACTGCCCAATGATGGACCAGGTGATTGCCAATATCGCCGCCCTGCGCCAGTACTGTAAGGAACATCATATCCCGGTCTATTACACCGCTCAGCCGAAAGAGCAAAGCGATGAAGATCGCGCGTTACTCAATGATATGTGGGGGCCGGGACTGACGCGCTCTCCGGAACAGCAGAAGGTGGTAGAAGCCTTAACGCCGGATGAGGCAGATACGGTGCTGGTGAAGTGGCGTTATAGCGCGTTTCACCGCTCGCCGCTGGAACAGATGTTAAAAGATACCGGACGTAATCAGCTCATCATTACCGGCGTGTATGCGCATATTGGCTGTATGACCACCGCTACCGATGCGTTTATGCGCGACATTAAGCCGTTTATGGTGGCGGATGCGCTGGCGGATTTCAGCCGGGAAGAGCATCTGATGGCGCTGAACTATGTGGCGGGGCGTTCAGGTCGCGTCGTCATGACTGAATCGCTGCTGCCGACGCCGGTTCCTGCCAGTAAAGCGGCGCTGCGGGCGTTGATTCTGCCGTTGCTGGATGAGACTGACGAGCCGCTGGATGATGAAAACCTGATTGATTATGGCCTGGATTCAGTACGCATGATGGGGCTGGCGGCGCGCTGGCGTAAAGTACACGGCGATATCGACTTCGTGATGCTGGCGAAAAATCCGACCATTGACGCCTGGTGGGCGCTGCTCTCTCGCGGGGTAGAGTAATGCCCTGTATTGATTTTTCAGACAAAACGGTATGGGTGACCGGTGCGGGGAAAGGGATCGGTTACGCGACGGCACTGGCGTTTGTTGACGCCGGGGCGCGGGTGATCGGCTTCGATCGCGAATTTACGCAAGAGAATTATCCCTTTGCTACCGAAGTCATGGATGTGGCGGATGCCGGGCAGGTTGCGCAGGTGTGCCAGCGTGTGTTGCAAAAAACGCCGCGGCTGGATGTGCTGGTCAACGCCGCCGGTATTTTGCGTATGGGAGCGACCGATGCGCTTAGCGTTGACGACTGGCAGCAGACATTTGCGGTCAATGTGGGCGGGGCATTTAACCTGTTTTCCCAGACGATGGCGCAGTTTCGCCGTCAGCAGGGAGGGGCGATTGTCACCGTAGCCTCAGATGCGGCGCATACGCCGCGCATCGGTATGAGCGCCTACGGCGCCTCTAAAGCGGCGCTGAAAAGCCTGGCGCTAACCGTAGGGCTGGAGCTGGCGGGCTGTGGGGTGCGCTGTAATGTGGTGTCGCCCGGTTCGACCGACACCGATATGCAGCGCACGTTATGGGTAAGTGAAGATGCCGAACAGCAGCGTATTCGCGGTTTCGGCGAACAGTTTAAGCTCGGCATACCGCTCGGTAAAATCGCCCGTCCGCAGGAGATAGCCAATACCATTTTGTTTCTTGCCTCCGATCTGGCCAGCCACATTACCTTGCAGGATATCGTGGTGGACGGCGGTTCAACATTGGGAGCCTGACGATGATCTGGAAACGGCATTTAACGCTGGATGAATTGAACGCTACCAGTCAGAACACGCTGGTGGCGCATCTGGGCATTGTTTACACCCATCTGGGCGATGACGTGCTGGAGGCGGAAATGCCCGTCGATGCCCGCACTCATCAACCGTTTGGTCTGCTACACGGCGGCGCATCGGCAGCGCTGGCGGAGACGTTGGGATCAATGGCCGGTTATCTGATGACCCGCGACGGGCAGTGCGTGGTCGGGACCGAGTTAAACGCCACTCACCACCGCGCCGTCTCGCAGGGGAAAGTACGCGGCGTTTGCCTGCCGCTGCATCTGGGGCGGCAGAATCAAAGCTGGGAAATTACGCTCTTTGACGAGCAGGGGAGGCGCTGCTGCACTTGTCGCCTGGGAACGGCGGTAATGGGATAGTTCTGGCAAAGTAAAATGCAATTGCAGCATTAACGAAGAAAGGAAGTGATCTGGTTAACACTGTAATGTAAAAAATGGGTAACAATCCGGTTTTATCATGTTGTTGTGTTGTTAATTACGGTAAAGGTGTTATAGAAACAAAATGTAACATCTCTCTGGAACACCCAAACGGACAACAACTATGAATAAATCAGGGAAATACCTCGTCTGGACAGCGCTCTCAGTATTGGGTGCGTTTGCCCTGGGCTATATTGCGTTAAATCGTGGGGAACAGATCAACGCGCTATGGATCGTGGTGGCGTCGGTCTGTGTCTATCTAATTGCGTATCGTTTTTATGGGCTCTATATCGCCCAAAAAGTGCTGGCGGTTGACCCAACGCGTATGACGCCCGCGGTACGTCATAATGATGGTCTGGATTATGTCCCGACCGATAAGAAAGTGCTGTTCGGTCACCATTTTGCTGCCATTGCTGGCGCAGGTCCGCTGGTCGGGCCGGTACTGGCGGCGCAGATGGGCTATCTGCCGGGGATGATCTGGCTGCTGGCGGGCGTTGTGCTGGCGGGAGCGGTGCAGGACTTTATGGTGCTGTTCGTCTCGACCCGACGCGATGGGCGTTCGCTTGGCGAGCTGGTTAAAGAGGAGATGGGCGCGACGGCAGGGGTGATCGCGCTGGTGGCCTGCTTTATGATCATGGTGATCATTCTGGCCGTCCTGGCGATGATCGTGGTGAAAGCGCTGACCCATAGCCCGTGGGGAACGTACACTGTCGCGTTCACTATTCCACTGGCGATTTTTATGGGCATCTACCTGCGTTATCTGCGTCCGGGGCGCATCGGCGAGGTGTCGGTCATTGGGCTGGTATTTCTTATTTTCGCTATTATTTCCGGCGGATGGGTGGCGGCAAGCCCAACCTGGGCGCCGTACTTTGATTTTACTGGCGTGCAGCTTACCTGGATGCTGGTGGGTTATGGTTTTGTCGCGGCGGTACTGCCGGTCTGGCTGCTGCTCGCGCCGCGTGATTACCTCTCTACCTTCCTGAAAATTGGTACGATTGTCGGTCTGGCGGTCGGGATTCTGATTATGCGTCCGACGCTGACTATGCCGGCGCTGACCAAATTTGTTGATGGTACCGGACTGGTCTGGACGGGCGACCTGTTCCCGTTCCTGTTTATTACCATCGCCTGCGGCGCGGTATCCGGTTTCCATGCGCTCATCTCCTCCGGCACGACGCCGAAGATGTTGGCCAACGAAGGCCAGGCCTGCTTTATCGGCTACGGCGGGATGTTAATGGAATCTTTCGTCGCCATTATGGCGCTGGTCTCCGCCTGTATTATCGATCCGGGCGTTTACTTTGCGATGAATAGCCCGATGGCGGTACTGGCGCCATCGGGGACAGCGGATGTCGTAGCTTCTGCCGCGCAGGTGGTCAGTAGTTGGGGTTTCGCTATCACGCCGGATACGTTACACCAGATTGCCAATGAAGTCGGCGAACAATCCATTATCTCCCGCGCAGGCGGTGCACCAACGCTGGCGGTAGGGATGGCCTACATTTTACATGGCGCGTTGGGCGGCATGATGGATGTGGCGTTCTGGTATCACTTCGCCATTCTGTTTGAAGCGCTGTTTATTCTGACGGCGGTGGATGCGGGCACCCGTGCGGCGCGCTTTATGTTGCAGGATCTGTCGGGCGTAGTGTCGCCAGGGCTGAAACGTACCGATTCGCTGCCAGCGAACCTGCTTGCTACGGCATTGTGCGTGCTGGCGTGGGGCTATTTCCTCCATCAGGGCGTGGTCGATCCGTTGGGCGGTATTAACACCCTGTGGCCGCTGTTTGGCATCGCTAACCAGATGCTGGCGGGTATGGCGCTGATGCTTTGCGCCGTGGTACTGTTCAAAATGAAGCGTCAGCGTTATGCGTGGGTCGCGCTGGTGCCAACGGCCTGGCTGCTGATTTGTACGCTGACGGCGGGCTGGCAGAAAGCGTTTAGTCCGGATGCGAAAATCGGCTTCCTGGCCATTGCCAATAAGTTCCAGGCGATGATCGACAGCGGCAATATTCCGCCGCAGTACACCGAATCGCAGCTCGCGCAGTTGGTATTCAATAACCGTCTGGATGCCGGGCTAACCATCTTCTTTATGGTGGTGGTCGTGGTGCTGGCGGTCTTCTCTATTAAGACGGCGCTGGCCGCTCTGAAGATTGATAAACCGACGGCGAATGAAACGCCGTATGAGCCGATGCCGGAAAATGTGGATGAGATCGTGACGCAGGCGAAAGGCGCGCACTAATCTTTTTTCATCAATAGCCCTCTCCAGAATAAGGAGAGGGCGTTTGGATGACAGGTGACAACGATGTTCGATACGCTTTCGAAAGCCGGAAAATATCTGGGACAGGCCGCAAAAATGATGATTGGCGTGCCAGACTACGACAACTATGTGGAACATATGCGCATAACGCATCCGGATCAGACGCCGATGACCTATGAAGAATTTTTCCGCGAGCGGCAGGATGCGCGCTATGGTGGAAAAGGCGGCGCGCGTTGCTGCTGAGTGTTGCCAGGCCTGATAAACGCAACGTCACCAGGCTATATTCTGAAAAATTCAACTTTTTCAAACGCCGCACGCAGGGTGTCTGGCGTTAACGTCACCGGTAAATAGTGGATGGATTCGACCGGGCGCAGGGTATGCGCGATGACCCTATCGATCTCGACGGTGTTATGAATATCCACGTCCAGTTCGCTAAGCCGGGCCGGCAGATGAAATCGCCGGTACGCTGTAATCAATTGCGCCAGCACGTCATCTTGTCCCGGTAGCGCGCTTTGCACCAGAATGCCATAAGCCACTTTCGTTCCGTGCAGGAATTTTTCCGTTTGCGGCAGGACGGTCAGACCGTTGTGTACCGCATGGGCGGCGGCGACACGGGTATAGCGTTCCCCGAGGCCGCCGACCATACCGCCGCCAGCAATAATCGCATCCACCACGTCGCAAAATGCCTGGGTCAGCCGACGCTGCTGTTTATCCGCTAATGCTTGTTCGCTGCTGGTCAGCAGGAGATCGCGAATAGCGCACGCGCTGTTAATGCCCAGTCTTACGGTCAATGGCAACGTTTCAGGCTGCGGCGCAAGCACAACGGCTTCATACCATTTCGCCAGCGTATCGCCAATGCCAGCTAACAGATAGTCATCGGGCGCCTGCAGAATAATGCGCGGTTCGACCAGCACCAGAAAATTGGCATCATCAAAAATTTCGAACTGTAACGCCTGTCCCGCGTCGTTATACCAGACGGAAAGCGGTGTCCAGGCGGCGCAGGTTGCCGCGATTGTCGGGATAGCGACAAACGGCAGCGCCAGACGGCGGGCGAGCGCTTTGGCGGTATCGAGCAGCGCGCCGCCGACGACGCCTATCACCACCTGACGATCGTCGTTGCAGGCGTGCGCCAGTTGGGCAACATGGCGTTCGCTACAATGGCCGGTAAACGGCAGATGCTTTGCGCCAGCACGTTCAAACGCTTCCGGCAGGTAAGGCCGGGCGGCGGCAATCGCGCGTTCGCCGTACACCCAAACGGCGTGGGAAAGCTGTTCCGGCGTGAAAAAGTCGGTCAGTCTTTCGAGGCTTCCAGCATGGGAAAAATAATTCGCCGGGCCGGTAACGACGCGGATCTCAGTGTGGTTCATGTTGTGTTGTCCTTAGGGTCTTCTCACCGTTGTTATTATATTTAGACATCTAAACGTCTTGATTGCCAAATACTAACACCCTGTGATAGTGTGTCAACAACCACATCACTGGCGGGTATGAAGATAATGAGAAATAACCCACTGATTCCAAAAAGCAAATTGCCCAATCTTGGTACCACGATTTTTACGCAAATGAGCGCGCTGGCGCAGAAACATCAGGCAATAAATTTATCGCAAGGCTTCCCTGATTTTGATGGTCCTCGTTATTTGCACGAGCGGTTGGCTTATCATGTCGCGCAGGGCGCGAATCAATATGCGCCGATGACGGGCGCGCAGGCGCTGAGGGAGGCCATTGCCGATAAAACGGCGGAAATATATGGTTATCGACCCGATGACGTAAGTGATATCACCGTCACGGCGGGCGCGACAGAAGCGCTGTATGCGGCGATTACCGCGCTGGTGCGGGCAGGGGATGAGGTTATCTGTTTCGATCCCAGTTACGACAGCTATGCCCCGGCCGTGGCGCTTTCCGGCGGCGTGTTAAAACGCATAGCGCTTACACCGCCGCATTTTCGCGTCGACTGGCAGGCGTTTTCGGCGTTGCTTAGCGAGCGCACGCGGCTGGTGATCCTCAATACGCCGCATAATCCCACCGCTACCGTCTGGCGTCAGGCGGATATCGAGGCGCTGTGGCAGGCTATCGGCGAGCGGGAAATTTATGTATTAAGCGATGAAGTGTACGAGCATATTTGTTTTGCCGCCGAAGGTCATGCCAGCGTATTGGCGCACCCTCAGTTACGAGAGCGGGCGGTTGCCGTTTCATCGTTTGGTAAAACCTTTCATATGACGGGATGGAAGATTGGTTACTGCGTTGCGCCTGCGGCTATTAGCGCCGAAATACGCAAAGTTCACCAGTACCTGACGTTTTGCGTCAATACGCCGGCGCAACTGGCGCTGGCGGATATGCTGCGCGCCGCGCCGGAACACTATCGCGCGTTACCCGATTTTTACCGGAAAAAACGCGATGTGCTGGTTAACGCGCTGGCGCAAAGCCGATTAAAAGTACTGCCCTGTGAAGGTACCTATTTTCTTTTAATCGATTACAGCGCAGTGTCGACGCTAAATGACGTTGAGTTTTGCCAGTGGCTAACCGAAGAAGTCGGTGTCGCCGCTATTCCGCTCTCTGTCTTTTGCGCCGCCCCTTTCCCGCATCAGCTTATACGTTTATGTTTCGCTAAACAGGAATCAACGCTGCTGGCCGCCGCAGAGCGCCTGTGTAAACTGTAGTTATTTAACCGTCCACGCTCTGGAGAATCGACGGTCTGCAAAAAGTTCCTGCAGTCCGTTGATCTGTTTCAGGCGCAGGACTTCATCGGCGTCCATACCTAACTCCTGTCCGATTTTGCTCTCGTCCCAGCCTAGCTGAGAAAGTTCGCGTACGATTTCGGACATGGCGTGGATCTGGTGGCGTCCGCGCGCGCGGTTATGCCGGATGGTTGCCGCCATCCGTTCGTGACGTTCTCTGTCCAGACACGCTACCGGCAGATAACCTTTCAGGCGCCTTTTCAGGACCGCTTTTCCTTTGCCCAACTCATGACGGTGAAAGCCGTCTACAATCTCGTATTCCTCCGTATTGGCCTTTACCACCACAATCGGCTGAGTAAACCCATCTTTTTCAATTGATTTAAGCAGCAATTTTTTCTCCGGCGGCGCAACGTTATTCGGGTTGTAGTCATTAGGCGAAATATGATCGTTTTTCACCCACAGGACACAATCGACAGGCTCATCGCGAAAAGGACTAACGTTATGTATCGCCATTCTAAATTCATTAATGGCGGCGATCCTTTCCTCTTCAGGCAGTCCAGAGAGAAAGTGAGTTATTTCGGTTGTGAGTCGGTGTTGCATAAGATCCCCCATTCCTGGCGTTTAGCTTTCATGCGTTCGTTATAACGCTGGTAACTCTTAGGTTTTGTCGGACTGAATGACAGCGCCCGGCACCAGTAATCATTGTTCAGTAATACTTTGCAGATCCGTCGCCATGACGGAATATCCCGCGATCCGATATCGCCCTGCTGCGTCTGTGGAATGGTGTTCATGCCTTTTTTCTTATACCACTGCAAATAAACGGCGATTTTATTACGGTAATGTTCGGCAGTGACTTCAGGCATACTGTGTAGCAGGAGCAGCGCGTACTCTTCCCAGTTAAGGTGATCGGGTTTTAAAATTTTCCGGTGGCCGTAAAAATGGCTGTCCTGCCCGGCGTATATTCCTCCGCTGAGTACGCCGCTGACTCTGGCGCACATGGCCGCCCAGCGCTCAGGTTCGATAACATGATACAGCCATAACCCCTGCCGTTGTTCCGGGCCGAATGGTTCGCAAATACGCATGTAACGGACCGGTACGCCAGCCTGATACATCAAATTATACAAGGGGTTACATGATTTACCTGTTTTGGCGAACCAGGTCCAGATATCTGCGGTTTTCCAGTCATAGATGGGGTAGATATACCAGGTGTGCCCCTTGGGGGCCAACGTGGTCCAGGGCTTATCGTCGGCAAAGCGCAGCTTATGCGAGTTAGCGATAGCGACAAACCGGTTATAGGATTCGTCGGAACGAATACCGACCAGCATAGCGGCAGGGCGCTTTTCTGAAGACCAGTCGGCAAAATCGCGAACGAACTGTTCAAAAGTCATGCCGTGTTGATAAAAGGAAAAAAAGGCCGGATCGGTAATCGCATCTTCTGGCGGTTGTCGTACCCAGTCGGTTCCCGGCTGCCAACACTGCCACTCCGGCTGGTATTGTGAAAGGGAATTTTGTGTGGTTAAGGGTAATGCGACCCAATAAAAACGCTCAATAACGTCCGCGTAGTATTCACGTAACGATTCAATATAAGCGATAGTACAGGAGAATTGCGCTTCCCAGTCAATGAAAAGAACGTGGATCTTTTTATTCATTTTGCGCGCCAACGTTGCCGTCAGGTGCAGCATAAGTCCTGAATCTTTACCACCAGAAAATGAGACGCAGACCCGGGGTAAAGTTTCCAGGGGCCATGTTATACGCTCTTGAGCCGCTTCCAGAACATTTTGCTCAAGCGGAACTTTATAAACCGACATCTCTGGATAGTCTCCAATGTGTTAACTACAATATATTCGCAATAATTAACATAAAGGATAATCTGATTATATGAACTTGCAATGTCTTATTATATTCTCTAAGTAAATACATTCTACGAATGTATACACTTAATTTATATTATTACTCGTTCTCTGATCTCCTTATTAACGCTTTTTTGTGATGTGCTCAATGAGCTCAGCAAATCCGCTATTATTCAGCGAAGCTCTATTGTACATAAGATAGAATTGTATAGGAGCAGTGGTAAAAGGTGTGGCGACTTTTTTAAGTTTGATAGAGGAAGAGTAATAGTCAACAAATGTTTGTGGTAAAAAACCAATAAGCTCCGTGGAGCTGATGGAGTTGGCGATAGTCATCACCGATTTGCTTCTTAAACCAATTATTCTCTCCCCCAGCACATCATCTATAAGTGAATGATACTCTTTCATACCGGTTGCTCGGGAGACGAGTTGCGTAAATGACTCTTGTAGAATTTCATCGATAGTGGCGGTGTCGCCTAGTCGGGGATGATTTTCACTGCAAACCAGGATACATTCTAGCCTATTAAAGTGAGTACAAACAATAGAACGATTATTAAGTGGGGCCATTGAAACCACAACATCTGCTTTGCGGTAGGCAAGCAGATCTTCAGGCAGTTCGTCAGTGGTCAAAATGTCGTGATGTTCAATTTCAACCTGTGGATCTTTGCGGATATATTTAACTAATTTCATCGCATATTGGGTGATCAACATCTGTGGGCTGTAGATAATAAATTTTTTCTTCAGACTGGACTGATTCATTATATTAATAGTTTGTTCCAGGCTGTTAAGGTTATTTTCTAAATGATAATGTAAATTAATGCCTGTTACGGTAGGCGTAATTCCTTTGCCTGAGCGAATAAATAGAGGATCATTGAATTGCGTGCGCAGGCGTTGCAATGACTGACTGACGGCAGAAGGTGTAATATAGAGTGTTTCCGCTGCTTTGCTAATGCTTAAATGTTGATAAATACATTCAAATATAACCAACAGGTTAAGATCAAATTTTTTAAGGTCGTAAAGGTTAGCCATAGTATCTTCCCGGCATTATCATTGTATCTTCCATGATTATGACTTAATCTCAATAATTTACCAGAATTATGTTTATTAAACTTAATGTAGAGTTTATTTAAACTAAAATACCACAGTTATGAATATTTTAGCGAGTAAATAATTACGGTAAAGGCGGACATAACGTACCCTGATATAATCACGCCGTTAGCCTAAAAAGGCTGTGCCGGATGACATTTTGGTCTGGCGTCGCGTTAATACCGGGAGGAGGTTGGCCCGACAAACGCAGCGCTATCGGGCGGGGTACGGTTAAGCTTCTGCCTTGCTAATTTCTGCGTTAAGGCTGCCCCATCATGGCGTCCAGTTGCGCTTTTTCCGGTAAACCAACAACCTGTTGCAAAATCTTATCTTTATTCATGTAATAAATTGCTGGCGTCGCGTTAGCGCCAAGATCGTCCATTAACTGCTGATTCTGATTAATGACTTTCATCTGCGCCGGGGGGATGGACGCAGGAACCTCCAGCTTCATCTTTCCTGCGGAGGCTTCATAGTCATGCCAGGTTTTCGCCGGGTCTTTCGCGGCTAAAATCGCTGCGGCTGTGGCCGGGCTTTCCGGTTTAATCACGCCGACCAGTAATGTGCGTAATTGTACCTTGCCGGATTCGACCCACGGACGAGCTTGTTGCCAAAACTGCTTACAATAGGGGCAGAAAGGATCGGCAAAGACATACAGCACCACCGGCGCGTCTTTTTTACCGTCGAGTATCCATGACGCTTTTTCCATTTTCTGCCACATTTCACGTCCGGCTGGCGCATAGATCTCTTTTTCTATCAGGGCGTTGCTAAGATTTTCACCTTTTTCATTATACATATAGCCGGAAATCGCGTGTTTACCGTCCGGCGTCAGATAAATCGTGACGCCCATATCCTGATACTTTCCGAGATAGCCCTTCATGCCCCCCGGCGCCTCGAAGGATTTCAGGATAGTTATACCCTGTTTTTCGATGGCTTTAACCGGCGCAGGCAGTTCTTCCGCGTGGGCGAGAATGGGCAGCATAGCAAGCAGCAATGTACGTTTAATCATATTTTTTCCTTTTAATATCAAAGCGAAAAGAGTATTAATGATGATGCCTATCGCAGACATAGGTAAGAGCTGGCGTGCCAGGATTGCCCTTTCTATGCTGGGGTGATGTAATCCTTTTCGCTGTTACAGCCTTTGTTAAGGTAATGTAGAGCGCAACACTTAGCCAGCATATACGCTATGGATTTCGAGTGGCAGGCAATACGCCTGCCATTTGCAAGACGAGTCGTACTGGCTCTGAAGTTACCTACGGGTAGTTCAGGTAATGGGGCCGCCTGTCAGGCGGCCTTTTTACTTTTTAGATGGCTGACAGGGCGCAGTGTTCACAATGTCGCCCGAATCGGGTTGTTAGTTAACGCTTATTGATTTGATAATGGAAACGCATTAGCCGAATCAGCAAAATTTCGTTAACTTACTCCTCAACGAAAACACGGAGGAAGTATAGATGTCCTTAATTAACACCAAAATCAAACCTTTCAAAAACCAGGCGTTCAAAAACGGTGAATTCATTGAAGTCACCGAGAAAGATACCGAAGGCCGCTGGAGCGTCTTCTTCTTCTACCCAGCCGATTTTACCTTTGTTTGCCCGACTGAACTGGGTGACGTTGCCGACCATTACGAAGAACTGCAGAAGCTGGGCGTAGACGTTTATTCCGTCTCAACCGATACTCACTTCACGCACAAAGCATGGCACAGCAGCTCTGAAACTATCGCAAAAATCAAATATGCGATGATCGGCGACCCGACTGGCGCCCTGACCCGTAACTTCGACAACATGCGTGAAGATGAAGGTCTGGCAGACCGTGCGACCTTTGTTGTTGACCCGCAGGGTATCATCCAGGCGATCGAAGTTACCGCTGAAGGTATCGGCCGTGACGCGTCTGACCTGCTGCGTAAAATTAAAGCAGCACAGTATGTTGCCGCTCACCCAGGCGAAGTATGCCCGGCGAAATGGAAAGAAGGTGAAGCGACTCTGGCTCCATCTTTAGACCTGGTCGGTAAAATCTAAATTTCCGTCGTCTTTCACGCCATAGCTGCGTTGGCGTCGCCTGCTCACCCCGGTCACTTACTTCAGTAAGCTCCCGGGGATTCTCAGGCTAGCCGCCTTACTCTGACGTGAAATACTTTGGAAATTGTTTCAGTCATGGGCGCACCCGCGCCCATTTCATTTCAGCACCATGACGCAAGTTGCATTAATGCAGTCCCGCGAAGTCGGCTTGCATGATGATGTTTTCAGAGAGGGAAGAAGAATGCTCGACACAAATATGAAAACCCAGCTCAGGGCTTACCTTGAGAAACTGACCAAACCTGTTGAGCTGATTGCCACGCTGGATGACAGCGCTAAATCGGCGGAAATCAAGGAACTGCTGGCTGAAATCGCCGAGCTGTCCGACAAAGTCACGTTTAAAGAAGACAATACTCTGCCGGTGCGCAAGCCGTCTTTCCTGATTACGAATCCAGGTTCTCAGCAAGGGCCGCGCTTTGCCGGTTCTCCGCTGGGCCACGAATTTACCTCGCTGGTTTTGGCGCTGCTGTGGACCGGCGGTCATCCGTCAAAAGAAGCGCAGTCGCTGCTGAAGCAGATTCGCGATATTGACGGTGATTTTGAATTCGAAACTTATTATTCACTCTCCTGTCATAACTGCCCGGACGTAGTGCAGGCGCTGAACCTGATGGCGGTGCTGAACCCGCGTATTAAACATACGGCAATTGATGGCGGCACCTTCCAGAACGAAATCACCGAACGTAACGTGATGGGCGTTCCGGCGGTGTTTGTCAACGGTAAAGAGTTCGGCCAGGGACGTATGACTCTGACCGAGATTGTCGCTAAAGTGGATACTGGCGCAGAAAAACGCGCGGCGGAAGCGCTGAACAAACGCGATGCGTATGACGTGCTGATTGTCGGCTCCGGCCCGGCGGGCGCGGCGGCGGCGGTCTACTCGGCGCGCAAAGGCATCCGTACCGGTCTGATGGGCGAGCGCTTCGGCGGTCAGGTGCTGGATACCGTGGATATCGAAAACTATATCTCGGTGCCGAAAACCGAAGGCCAGAAACTGGCGGGCGCGCTGAAAGCGCATGTCAGCGATTACGACGTTGACGTTATCGACAGCCAGAGCGCAAGTAAACTGGTTCCGGCCGCGACAGAAGGTGGCCTGCATCAGATTGAAACGGCGTCCGGCGCAGTATTGAAAGCGCGCAGTATCATCATCGCCACCGGCGCGAAATGGCGCAATATGAATGTGCCGGGCGAGGATCAGTATCGCACCAAAGGCGTCACCTATTGCCCGCACTGCGACGGTCCGTTATTTAAAGGGAAGCGTGTGGCGGTCATCGGCGGCGGCAACTCCGGCGTTGAAGCGGCTATCGATCTGGCAGGTATTGTAGAACATGTTACGTTGCTGGAGTTCGCGCCGGAGATGAAGGCGGATCAGGTGCTACAGGACAAAGTGCGTAGTCTGAAAAATGTCGATATCATTTTGAATGCGCAAACGACAGAAGTGAAGGGCGACGGTTCGAAAGTGGTGGGACTGGAGTATCGTGACCGTGTCAGCGGCGATATTCATAGCGTCGCGCTGGCAGGGATTTTTGTGCAGATTGGTCTGTTGCCGAATACCCACTGGCTGGAAGGCGCGCTTGAGCGTAACCGCATGGGCGAGATCATTATTGACGCCAAATGTGAAACCAGCGTTAAGGGCGTCTTCGCCGCAGGCGATTGTACCACCGTTCCTTACAAACAGATTATCATCGCCACCGGCGAAGGGGCGAAAGCCTCGTTGAGCGCCTTTGATTATCTGATTCGCACCAAAATCGCATAAAAAGAAGTAAGCACACCTGCAAGGCCAGTTAACTGGCCATCGTAAATGGCCCGATAGTGTAAGCTATTCGGGCCTGCGGCGTTTATGCCTGGGGAACGCCACTGGGTAAAACACGTTCTTCATTATCAATACTCTGAAACCGTCTGTTAATAACAGACGGTTTTTTATTTCAACGGTCTTCTGTTTTTAAACTTTGAAACAATAAAAAAGTCTTCTACGGATTTAACTGGAATTTTTCTGTTTTTTTATCAAAGAAAGATTAAGCGCTTCCGTTAACATGCCCATTCTTTTTTCTTGATTTATATTGCATTTGTATGTGAGGTTATTTATTCATGGATTCAATCTATGAATCACTGACGGAATTAGAAAAAACAGGGCTTACATTGCGTGATTTTTTTAATTCTCATGATAGTCATTCACTGAAATCTGCCTACGTGAGATTAAATCCATCTGCTGCGGTAAACCTTACCGACCGGGCGTGGCTGGAAGCGGAGTATGACTTTAATGCGCTATTCGTCGGCCCTGGCAAGCTGCTGGCTGCGCCTTTCGCTTCAGTGTATCTGGAAGAGGATGCGCTGGTGATGGGAAAGGCGACGCTGGAGATACGGGATTTTATGGCAGCGTTGGGATTATCGGCTAATCAGGAAAGCAATATTCCTGACGATCATATTTCCTGCGTGCTGGAATTGACCACACTATTACTGGCTAATACCCGGCAAACGTCACAATACCGCTCTACCCTCACTCAATATATCAATAACTATTTAACAAAGTGGGTGCCATTATATATCGAAAAAATAAAAACTCATGCACAAACGACCACGTTATATACGGTGGCGGACATCTTATTTTATTGGTTTGATGAATTAAAACGAGAGTATCAATATGAGTAATGAGACGGGACATCTGAACAGACGTTCTTTTTTAAAGGGGATAGTGGCGCTGGGCGCCGTTGCGGCTTTACCCGGAGGATTACTGACCTCCCGATGCGCGCTTGCGCAGCCGCCTGTTCCCTTTAACCCTAAAACGTACAAAATTTATCGTAACGCGTGTCCGCGTAACTGCTATGACACCTGTAGCCTCAAGACGTGGGTAAAGGACGGGGTCATTACTTTCGTGGAAGGTGCGCCGGAATCAACATTTACTCACGGTACGCCTTGCGTCAAAGGGTTGAGCTATCCGCGCCGGGTTTATAGTCCCGATCGTATTAAATATCCCATGGCGCAGGACGTTCGCGGTAGCGGCAACTGGCGTCGCATCTCATGGGAAGAGGCGATGCAGCGTATTGCCGCCAAAATGCTGGAGATTAAGAAAAAAGACAGTTCTATGCTCGGTCTGGCGCTGACCAAATATTCCGGTAAGTTTGGCGTGCTGAACTATGCCGTTGAAGGGATGATGTCCTCGCTTGGCTATACCACCCGTTTTGCCGGTACGCCGTGCTGGCCTGCCGGTATTGACGCGCAAAACTACGACATGGGCGACATGTGGTGTAACGACCCGGAAGATATGGTGAAAGCAAAATACATCATTATCTGGGGCGCGAACCCAGCCTGGTGCTCAATGCACTCCATGAAATATATCTATCAGGCGCGCGAGAAAGGGGCGAAGGTCGTGGTTATCGACCCGCTGCTGTCGCAGACTGCCGCCAAAGCCGATCTCTACCTGCGCGTACGGCCTGGCTCAGACGGCGCGCTGGCGCTGGGGATGGCGCGCCATCTGGTGGATAAGGGCCTGGTGGATCAGGATTTTGTCAACAACGACGCTCATGGCTATCCGGAATTTGAAGCCTATCTGCGTAACCATGTAACCGTGGAGTGGGCGGCAGAAATCTGCGGGTTGTCGGCACAGGTGATTCGTCAACTGGCGGAAGAGTTTACGGCGGTTAACCCGGCCACGGCCTGGATTGGTTACGGGATGCAGCGTCATGTCAACGGCGGCGCCAACGTTCGCGCTATCGATGCCTTTGTCGCTATGTCCGGCAACATCGGTGTCGAAGGCGGCGGCGCGCGTTATGGCCATCTGCATACCTGGGGCTTTAACTATAACGCCATGCTGCAGAAGCCGCCGGTGGGCGCTATTGGCATACCGGGAGCGGCGGGCACCACCAGTGAATTCGGGGCTGCCGCTGGCAGCGACGCCGTGCAGTACTCCGATCGCTCTCTGAATATTAACCAGACGGCGCAGGGGATTCTGGAGGCCAACGATCCGCCGGTTCGTATGCTGTGGGTCGCCTGTAAAAACCCGTTTGCCCAGGATTTCGATCGCAGCAAGATGAAAAAAGCGTTTGAAAAACTGGAAATGGTGGTCTGCGCCGATCAGTTCTTCAACGAAACGGTGCAACACGCTGATATCGTGCTGCCCGTTACCACCGCGTTTGAAGAGTGGAACGTGGATGCTTCTTACTGGCACTACTGGCTTTCCATTAATCAGCCGGCGATTAAGCCGATGTATGAAGCAAAATGCGACCTTGAAATCGCTACCATGCTGTCGCGCACCATTAATAAGATGGCGCCGGGTTCCTGTACCTTCCCGCAAGAGTTCGATCACAAGCGCTGGCTGGATCAGGAGTTCAACGACGGTATGGCGAAAATGTTCGGCATCTCTTCCTGGGACGATCTGCTGGACGGGCCAAAAAAAGCGATCCTGCCAAGCTCTGCCGCCTGGTACGATCGCAAGTTCAAAACGCCGTCAGGCAAGTATGAATTTAAATCTGAACTGGCGGAGAAAAACGGCCACACCGCGCTGCCGGAATACAAACCGGAAGCCGAGAGCAAACTGCCTTTCCATCTGTTTACGCCGCACGTGCAGTTTGGCCTGCACTCGCAGTTTATCAACCTGGACTGGATGCAGGTGTTCTATCCGGAACCGTTTGTTTATATCCATCCTTCTTCCGCGAAGAAAAAAGGCATTAGCGAAAATGACCGGGTCAAAGTTTTCAACAACATTGGCGAGGTGGAACTGCGGGCAAAAGTCACCACTAACGTGCCGGAAGATTTTCTGGTGATGTATGAAGCGTGGTTCCCGAAACGGCAGTACAACGTGCAAAACGTCGTGGCCGATACGCCTGCTGATATGGGGCTGATGAAAACTGGCGCGCCGGGCGCCGCTATCCACAGTCAGTTTGCTGACGTTGTATTGATCGGTAAAGGGGAATCCGTAGCATGAGACGTGCGTTTTTAGTGAATAGCGATAAGTGCATCGGCTGCCGCGGCTGTGCTATGGCGTGTAAAAGCTTTAACCAACTGGAGCCGGATCGCTTCTGGCGCTACGTTTATCCGTTGGATAAAGACATCTATCCACATGAAGAGCGGGCGTTTTACTCGCTGGCCTGTAACCACTGCGAACATCCGGCCTGCGTCGCCGCCTGTCCGGTCGAAGCCTATACCAAACGTGAAGATGGCGTGGTGGTGCATAACCCTGAGCGCTGCATCGGCTGTAAAAACTGTATTCGTAACTGTCCTTATGGCGCGCCGCGTTTTAATGAAGAGACGCGTAAAGCGGAAAAATGCAGTATGTGCTACGAGCGTCTTGATATCGGTATGAATCCGGCGTGCGTGAACGCCTGTCCGGTGGGCGCCTTGTCGATTATCGATTTGGATGCCGATCCTGTGCCCGATAATGCGGTGCAGTATCCGCCAGGGTTCCCGCATATGCCACAGCTCAATCCAGGAACGCGCTTTATTCTGGCGCGCCAGCCTAAGCAGCCGGAGGACAAGTAATGGAAAAATATGAACTGCCGCTGGTGTTTTTTACGGTATTAAGCCAGATGTCTGTCGGGATGGCTTTGGTACTGACATGGCGTACGCTGCGTGGTGAAGTGGAAGGCCAGCGTTTCTATTGGTTGGCCACCGGGCTGGTGCTGGCATTGGCGTCTATTGCCGCGATTCTGCATCTGGCGCATCCCGATCGCGCTTATAATGCGCTGATTAACCTGCGACATGCCTGGTTAAGTCGGGAAATCCTTGGCGCCACGTTGTTTGGCGCAGCGGTCGGCGTAACGTTCCTGGCAAAGGGACATAAAGCGATGGCTCTTATCGCCTCCGTGTTCGGCGTGTTACTGGTGGCGGTGCAGGGGATGACCTACGCCGCGCCAGCGATGGTAGCTATCGCTAATGGATTTACCATGCTGTTATTTTTTATTACGGTATGGGTCATGGGTTGCGCGGCGATTCCGCTGTTAAGACTCAGGCCTGCCGTTCCTGCGTTACGCCAGGGAATTGTGGTGTGTATCGCGGTACTTATCGCGGCGCCGCTGGTGTGGTTAAGCGGGGGAACGGTCATGCAGATGACGGCGCGTTCATGGCTGGCTTCCCCGTTTTATCTGGCAAGCCTGGTTTGCCTTGCGCTCGCTTTTGTCGCCAGCCGTCACGGTGATTCGCGCCCGAAACTCCTGTTCGTCTTGTTATTCGTTGGCGTATTTCTGAGTCGGCTGGTCTTTTTTGGCGACACGGTGAGTACTATTGTGAATATCGGGCATTTGTACTAACGATGATGCAGTAAAAAGCCCTGCCAGGCGTGACCTGGCAGGGCGTGTCAGTTTTTAGCCACCAGGGTTAACGCACAACCAATACTGGCAGCGTCGCATGGCGCACCACGCTTGAGGCGTTAGACCCCAACAGGTGTGTCGTGATAGACGGATTACGCGAACCGATTACCACGACATCCGCATCCAGTTCTTCGCCCATCTCATTGACGACATCGCGCACGCTACCAAAGCGAACATGCGTTTTAATTCGTGAAGGATCGATACTGAAGTGTCCCACCATCGTTTGCAGACGCGTTTCCGCCTCATGCTGTAAATGTTCTTCAAAGCGACGCACGTCGGCGGCAAAGCGGTGCAGACTCATGCTCGCGGACCCAGGCAGTACATGCAACAGATGAATGACGCCATCCTGTTGCGCCAGAAACTCAGCGTGGCGAATGGCTTTATCGCTAAGTTCCATTTCAAAAACATCAACCGGCATAATGATTGTCTTATACATACCCGTTACTCCCTGTTAATCAATACTGAATTTATTCAAGCATATAATAATGTTTCTTTCTGCTATTTGTCTGGCAATTTTAAATATTGCGACAACCTGACGTTAAAAAAGTCGTGTATTTTCCAGGAAAAATCCTAAAGCCGCCTGTTTTTCCGGCAGTCTCTCCGGGATAGCTACCCTTTTATAGTCGAACGCAACATTCACCGTTACCCCGGAGGCTGCATGAAAGCATTGACGTATCACGGTCCACATCACGTAAAGGTTGAAAACGTACCCGATCCCGGCATTGAGCAGCCTGACGATATCATTTTGCGTGTTACCGCCACCGCGATTTGCGGATCTGATTTGCATCTCTATCGCGGCAAGATCCCACAGGTAAAACATGGTGATATTTTCGGCCATGAATTTATGGGCGAGGTGGTGGAAACCGGACATGATGTGAAGAATATTCGGAAAGGGGATCGGGTTGTTATCCCGTTCGTCATTGCTTGTGGCGACTGCTTTTTCTGTCGACTACAGCAATATTCAGCGTGTGAAAACACTAACGACGGACACGGCGCGGCGATGAATAAAAACAGATCCCGCCGCCGGCGGCGCTGTTTGGTTATAGCCATCTGTATGGCGGCGTTCCCGGCGGACAGGCCGAATATGTTCGCGTGCCAAAAGGTAATGTCGGTCCATTTAAGGTGCCGCCGCTGTTATCTGACGATAAAGCGCTGTTTCTTTCTGATATTTTGCCTACCGCCTGGCAGGCGGCAAAAAATGCCCAGATTCAGCAAGGTTCCAGCGTGGCGGTTTTTGGCGCAGGGCCGGTAGGATTACTGACTATCGCCTGTGCGCGACTGCTGGGCGCGGAGCAGATCTTCGTCGTTGATCACCACGCCTGGCGCCTGCGTTTCGCCGAAGAACGTTACGGCGCGATACCGATCAACTTCGATGATGAGAACGATCCGGCGGAAAAAATCATCGAGCAGACGGCAGGACACCGCGGCGTGGACGCGGTAATTGATGCCGTAGGCTTTGAAGCGAAAGGCAGCATGACGGAGACGGTGCTGACGAACCTTAAACTGGAAGGCAGCAGCGGCAAAGCGCTGCGACAATGTATCGCGGCGGTCAGACGCGGCGGCGTGGTCAGCGTGCCCGGCGTGTATGCCGGTTTTATTCACAGCTTTTTATTCGGCGACGCCTTTGATAAGGGGCTAACTTTTAAAATGGGTCAAACCCATGTTCACGCGTGGCTGGGGGAATTATTACCGCTTATTGAAAAAGGGTTGCTGAAGCCGGAGGAGATTGTCACGCACTATATGCCGTTTGAAGAGGCGGCGCGCGGCTACGAAATTTTCGAAAAACGCGAAGAAGAGTGCCGGAAGGTTATCCTGGTGCCGGGAGCGATGTCGGCACAAGCGGCGCAGAAACAGGCGACGGGAGTAATCAACCCGATGCCAGGCGGCGTTGTCTGAAGCAGGCAGAAATGAAAGAGCTAACGGAAAGAGGATGCGCAGGCATCCTCTGTGTAAACGCATTAACGCTTATGCAGATGGTTTAACGCAGGAAGTCGCCCGCGGCTTCAGGCTGATATTCGAGTTCCAGCACTTCGAGATGGGTGGAGGCGCCGCCCGGCAGTTCCCAGTGAATGGTGTCGCCGACGCGCAGTCCCAGCAACGCCGCGCCGACGGGCGCCATTACCGAAAGCTGGGTACTGCTGTCCGTCATATTGGCGGGGTACACCAGCGTCCGCACGCGTGTTTCACCATCGCTCAAATTGCGGAATTTAACGCGGCTGTTCATGGTGACGACATCGTTCGGCATCTCTTGTGGGGAACACATTTGAGCGCGATCCAGTTCGGCGTTGAGCGCGTCGGCAATCGGCAGATCCGCATACGCAGGCTGTTCCAGAAGACGATCAATACGTTCGGCGTCAAGGTCGTTAATGATAATAGTGGGTCTGGACATTTCTTACTCCATGTCATCGATACTGCGAGTAGTGCAGGTAAATGGTCCCAAAAGAAAACCCTCACCGTCTGGCGGCGAGGGTTTAACTCTCATGATGATACTGAGACTTACCCCGTCTTTGAAGTGATTTAGTTCACATTCGGGTAAATCCTCAAACGTCATAGCCCTGAGTGAATTTTAGTCTACATTCGGGCGTGTTCTCAAATGTAGCTACGGTTTTAAACCTCTGCTTCGTCAATAACCGGCTTTATCGATAATAAACTGTTTCCCGCAGTTGCCGGGATGCGGCTGCGGCTGGAATGAGGCAGAGGAGAGCGGGGCGTTAATCATCGACGCCTTTAATGAAAACTGAATCTCTGTTAAATAGGCGGGATTGCCATGGCAGTTTACTTTAACGGCTTTGACATTATCCTGGCCCCACGTTTGTGCGACGACGCTATCAAACTCAGCGCGGCTAACGGTCTTGCCGTAATTATCCGCCAGAAACTGCCCCAGCGCGCTGTCTTTTATCGCCTTATCCAGCCGTATCATGGTGCCGAAATAGGCATTGGGATCAAACCCGAAACAGGCGCCATGTTTGGCATATTCGTAGCGCTCCAGACAGGAATTCCCCCCCGCGCCGGGCATCACTTCCTTAAGCGCTGTCGCGATGTCAGGCGAAAGTCCGGGGGCGGGGGCGGAGCATTTCCGGCTGGCCTTGACTTCAGGCAGATTCGGGATTGGCCGCGTCGCACAACCAAAGCGCTGCCAGCGTCTCTGGTCAACACCGCGTGCGGCGATAGATTTGGGTAATCCTGGCCACAGGCCGTGGACGGTCAGAAAGTCTGCTTTGTTGGCTGGCTCTTTTTGCAGACGGCACTCATCGGGTTCCCGATGGCGGCGTTCATGCTGGCTTTGACAAAAACCGGTTTGCCAGGAAAGCGCCAGCACATAGTCAGTGAAATCACCGTACTGTTGCGCCTGAAGTTCGTCGGCGTTGGCGGCAAAAATCGGGGTTAAGAGGACAGCCAGCAGCGGACTGTAATGCCATATTGTGTTCATGATGAATTCGATAATTTATAGACATTATGAATGTTACTCATTTAATCATAAAAAATGCCGCTCAGGTGAACCTGAACGGCATCATTTTTAACCTACGTTGGCGTAATGTTTAATTCCACATTGCCAGAATCGGCCAGCCCACCAGCAACAGCATCGCGATATAGATAACGCCAAAGATTGCGCCAAGCCGCCAGTAGTCTCTGGATTTCACGTAACCGCAGCCGTAGATAATCACACCAGGGCCGGTGGCATACGGCGTCAGACAGCCCATGATACCGATAGACAGCACCAGCAGAATACACAGTTGTTCCATCGGAACGCCCGGAATGCCTTTACCCACCGCCAGAATGACCGGCAGCATGGTCGCGGTGTGAGCGGAAAGACTGGCGAACAAATAGTGCGCGAAATAGAATACCAGTACCAGTACCAGTACCAGTACCAGTACCAGTACCAGTACCAGTACCAGTACAATGACGGTTGCATCCGGCGAGAAACCTTCCAGATGCGTACTCATGGTATTGGCGAACCAGTCAATAAAGCCGGAGCGGGTTAAGCCATTGGCCATGACCACCAGCGTAGCGAGGTTCACCAGGGTGTTCCAGGCGCTGTTGTAGCGCGTAATGTCTTTCCACGGCACAACATGCAGCGCCAGCATCAGCGAGACGGCCAGCAGACCCACGGCAGTGGCGTTGATGATTTTTCCACCAAAAACCCACAATCCTAAGCTAAGCAGCACCAGGCCAATCAGCGTCCACTCTTTGCGGGACAGACGCCCCATGTTTTTTAACTCGCCGCCAGCCCAGGCCGCGACTTCCGCACTGTGGGTCACTTCAGGTTTATAAAGTACATAGGAGAGCCACGGCGCAACGATCAGTAAAATAATCCCTACCGGCAGAAAGCTGAGAAACCACTGCAGCCAGCTAATCTGGACGCCGGCGATCTTGCTGACGAACTCCAGACCTAACACGTTTGGCGCCGCGCCAGTGACAAACATCGAAGAGCTCAGGCTGGTACTGATCACCATCATCCACATCAAATAACCGCCGATGCGGCGTGCGGAAGGATCGTTTGGAAACGATTTAAACAGCGGCGGCAGGTTCTTGATGACCGGGAAGACAGTCCCGCCGGTACGAGCCGTATTGGAGGGAGTAAACGGCGCCAGCAAAATATCGATAATGACAATCGCATAGCCGAGCGTCAGCGTGCGTTTACCCATGAATTTTACCAGAAACAGCGCAATGCGGCGCCCCAGCCCGGTCACTTCGTAGCCCAGCGCGAAAATAAACGCGCCGAAAACCAGCCAGACCGTGGTGCTGGAGAAACCGGCAAGCCCCCATTTCAGCGCCTGTTTACTGGCTTTAAACGCCGGATCGGCCAGTTCTGAAGCGTCAAATAGCAGGTAATTGCTGCCGATAACGCAAATGGTTACGGCGATAAAACTGATCGCTGTCGCCGGGATCGGCTCCAGGATCATACCGACAATCATCGCGACGAAAACCGCAAAATAGTGCCAGGCCTGCGGCGGCATACCATCTGGAACAGGAATTAGCAACATGACGCCCATCACCACTAATGGGGCCAACAACTTCCATATATTATCTTTGGATAAAGACATAAATGACTCTCCGGAAAGGATATTTTCTATAATTGTGTTAATGATTAACTTGCGAAATTTGCGCTAAAAACCAGGTCACGATCAGCAGGTCGGCGCTACCGCCTGGGCTGAGATTGCGTTCAATGCATTGCTGATCGAACCGGTGGAGATAAACGAGATCGTCAGGCGTCCGTATGCCGCCCTGATGTAATAAGAACGCCGCGTGCTGCTGTAGCCAGCGCAGACCGTCCGCGCCGCCGCGCGACGCGACGTTGGTATCGCCGTTAAGCGACATCAGCAGCAGTAAGGTATCAAGCAGCGCCAGATCCGGATCGCGCCCCTGCGCCAGTAATGCGCGGTAGTGCGGCAACGCGTGGCGGATGACCAGCGGATAGCCCGCTTCCGCTTCACCGCGCGCGCCGGTTAATCCCTGTTGCTGATACAGCCGCTGACCTGCGGTGAGCAGTAGGTTGTTCTGGCGCAGTTCGCGCGTAGTCAGGCCGCGGCAAAAATCGGCGGCGGTAGCGCAGAGGGTTTCTGCGGCGATCGGCTGGCGTAGCTGATACAGGCGGCCAATGGCGGCGCACAGTAACCCCAGCGAGAAAATGCTGCCTTTATGGGTATTGACGCCCGCCGTTGCGCGAAACATCGCTGCTTCACAGGCCATCCCCAATGGACGCAGGCCCGCCAGAACCGACTCTGGCGGCAGGCGCGTGCAGCTGGCGCCATATTCCATAAAGCGCGGCAGCCAGTGTCGAATCGCCTCCGCGCTGCGGTGAAAATCCGCCAGCGCCATATCTTTGTGCGCGCCGCAGTTTAGTCGGTCTACCAGACCGGGTTTTGGCGATAAATTTACCTCGGTCAGCATGGCGCGCCAGGCCAAATCGGCCCAGGCGTCGTACAGCGACCGCGGCTGAATGGAGGCGTTAGTCGGGTTGGCGGGAATCGGCATCATGCAGCAGCGCCTCCATATGAATCAGTAAATCAGTCAGCGCGTGGGTTTTACCCCGCGCGCATTCAGCCGCGCTTTGCCCGCACAGCAGACAGCGGCGGGCGGGAAGCGCGAAATGGCGGCGGGAGAGTATTTCGCCTTTCGCCGTCAGGACGTCGATATCCCACAGGCGCCCCAGTGGATAACGCTGTTCAAGCGTGATGGTCGCCTGTTTGAGCGCCTGAGCGGGCGCGTCAATCGCCAGCAGCCCTTCCGGCCCGCTGGCGGAAACCAGTGCAGCCTGCTCCCGGATAGTCCAGCCATACTCTTCTGCCAGCGTGTGCAGGGCAGTCACGCCGTGATTAAAGATCCGGCGGGTTAACGCGCTGTCTTTCATCGGGCCTGGCGCCACCACGGTAAAGGAGACCAGCGGAGTAGCGTGACGCGTTAGCCAGGCGCGCTGTCTTGCTTGTCTCTCATCCCGGCTGGCGAGCAGCTCAGGAATAGAAACGTCGTGACAGGTGGCGAGTTCAGGAAACAGGCGCATGGCTTATTCCTTCACCTGATGCACCACATCGATCACTGAACCGTCGCGATAACGCACGACAGCAATCACGCGGTCGGTGAATTCGATAGGGCGGGGCTGACCGGTAAGCAGTTGCGCGCGTTCGCGCAGCCACTCAATCGATACCACTTTCATTCCCGCTGCTTGCAGTCGTTCAGCCAGCTCCGGACGCGCCGGGTTGACGGCGATACCGTGATCGGTGACCAGAATGTCGACGCTGGAGCCCGGTGTGACGCAGGTGGTGACGTTATCAACCAGCGTTGGGATGCGACCGCGCACCAGCGGCGCGACGATGATGGACAGCGCCGCCGCGACGGCGGTATCGCAGTGACCGCCGGACGCGCCGCGTAGAACGCCGTCGGAGCCGGTCAGCACGTTAACATTGAAGTGGGTGTCTACTTCCAGCGCGCTCAGTACCACCACGTCCAGACGGTCGACGGAAGCGCCTTTAGAGCCCCAGTTGGCGTACTGGTTAGCGCTGATTTCGATATGGTTCGGGTTGCGGGCCAAAGATTGCGCAGCGTTACGATCGAAGCTCTGAACGTCAAGCAGTTTGCGGATTAAGCCCTTTTCATGCAGGTCGACCATGGTGGCGGTGATACCGCCCAGCGCGAAATTAGCCACAATGTTGCGGCTACGCATTTTGTCTTCCAGGAAACGGGTGACCGCCAGCGATGCGCCGCCGGTGCCGGTTTGCAGGGAGAAACCTTCGTTGAAGTAGCCGGAGTGAGCAATGACTTCCGCCGCGCTGCGGGCGATCAGCAGTTCACGCGGATTAGTGGTCATGCGGGTCGCGCCAGCGCCGATTTTGTTTGCATCACCGACTTCTTCGATTTGCACGATCAGATCAACCTGATCCTGGGCGATGCTTGCCGGGTTATGCGGATACGGCAGCAGTTGCTCCGTCAGCATCACGACCTGCTTCGCGCTGTCGGCATCCACCATCGCGTAGCCCAGTGAACCGCAACAGGCCTTGCCGGTATAACCGTTAGCATTACCGAATTCATCGCAGGAGGGGACGCCAAGAAACGCAACATCAATGTTGAGTTCGCCGCTTTGTACCAGATGCACACGACCGCCGTGGGAGTGAATCTGAACCGGCTCAGCCAGCAGGCCGCGAGAAATTTCTTCCGCCAGCGGGCTGCGCAGGCCTGACGTGTAGATGCGGCTGACCACCCCGTTACGAATGTGTTCAACCAACGGCGCATGGCAGTCGCTCAGCGAGCTGGAGGCCAGGGTCAGGTTTTTGAAGCCCATCTTCGCGATGGTTTCCATCACCAGGTTAATCGTCAGATCGCCGCCGCGAAACGCGTGGTGAAAGGAGACCGTCATGCCGTCGCGTAAACCGGAACGGCGGATGGCCTCTTCCAGGCTGGCGCACAGTTTGTGGTCGCGCGGTTTTTGCGCTTGTAGATCCAATTTTGCCGCACTGTGGTAAGCGCTCAGTTCGCTTTCAGCGTGACGGCTCCAGGCGGCTACGCGATCCTGGCGTTGAGATTCATTTTTCTGCGTCATTTTTTTGCCTTATTCTTCGCGAATACCGGAAAGTTCTGCACGGGAGAGCACCAGACGGGCGCGTTCAATCACCGGGCTGTCGACCATCTTGCCGTTAAGGGAAACGACGCCGAGACCTTCGCGGGCGGCGGCTTCTGCGGCTTCAACGACCAGACGCGCATGGGCGACCTCTTTACGCGTCGGCGCATAAAGGTTGTGCAGCAGTTCTATCTGGCGAGGGTTGATCAGTGACTTACCGTCAAAGCCCAACTGTTTAATGTGGGCGGCTTCTTGCAGGAAACCGGCTTCGTTGTTGGCGTCGGAATAGACGGTATCGAAGGCCTGAATGCCGGCGGAACGCGCGGCCTGCAAAATGGCGCAGCGGGCGAACAGCAGTTCGGTGCCTTCCGGAGAGCGTTCGGTGCGCAGGTTGCGAACATAGTCTTCCGCGCCCAGCGCAATCCCGATCAACCGTTCAGAGGCGTGGGCGATTTCTACCGCGCGGGTAATACCCAGCGGCGATTCCACGGCGGCTAACAGGCCGATACTGCCCGGTTCGTGACCGCAGGCGTTTTCAATGCGCAGAATTTCGTTTTCGATATCAATGACGTCCTGCGCGGTGTCGGTTTTCGGTAAACGCACCACGTCCGCGCCGCCGCGCACGACCGCTTCCAGATCGTTGACTCCCCATTCGGAGTCCAGCGCATTCACGCGGACAATGGTTTCGACGTCACGGTAAAGCGGGTGTTGCAGCGCGTGATATACCAGACGGCGCGCCGCGTCTTTTTCGCGTAATGCAACGGAGTCTTCCAGGTCGAACATCAGCGCGTCGGCCGGATAGATAAACGAATTGCTCACCATCGCCGCGTTGGCGCCCGGTACGAATAACATACTGCGGCGGGTGCGGGTTTTACGTTGTTGCAGAGAGGCGGAAATCATTGGCGATCCTCCCAGGGCAGAGCGGCAATACCGCTGGCGCGCGCCAGTAGCGTTTCCAGTCGGGCGCGCAAAATGCAGTCCAGAGCGCCTTTATCATCGACGTTCAGTTGTACGCCGCGCACGTCGTAGCGAGAAAGCACCTCCAGGATGGTGGCGCGAATGGCCTCGCCAAACTGTTTTTCAATGCTACTGTTGATTTGCAGGTCAATATCCTGCGTATCGAGCGGCGCAATGCGTATCATCACATCGCCGGACTCAAGCGTGCTTGCGACGGCTAGCTGGTTTATTTTCATTTTTCACCTGTTGCTAAGACGGGGGACTTTTGACGGGCTGCCGCGCTGCCCGGATGGCGTTCGACCATGCCCTGTAAATAGCGCAGGGTGGCGTCGGGAACCAGCGGCGCGATAGCCGTGAGATCGTGTTTAACCAGCAGCTTGCGTACCCAGGAGGCGGATATCGGCGTCTCCTGGAAGCAAAGCCGCTCTATTTCCACCAGCGTAATGGGTGGGGCGGGAAGCGTTGGCGTCTCCAGCCAGAAACGCATATCAAGGTTGTACTGGGCGGTAACGGTGCAAAACGGTTCCGTACCAACAAAGCGGTGTGTGATGCCAAGCGCGGGCGCCAGATACTGGCGGAAAATCTTCAGGTCGATTTCGGTATAACAGTGATTAATGACGCTCTGCTCTTTAATGAAATAGCAGGGGAACGTCGCCCGAGAAATAATGTATTCGGAGCCGCGGTGAACGGTTAAGCGCGGGATATCGGTGGTCCCTTTAAGGACCAGATCGAGTCGGTCTTCATAGGGAAAGCGTGATGTATCTTCTTTGACCAGGAACAGATGCAGCCAGTCGCACTGTGCAGCCGCCTGTTGGATCAGATAGCGATGGCCGTTCGTGAAAGGATTGGCGTTCATCACAATACAGCCAATTTTCTTTCCCTCGTGACGTAATGTCGCCAGCGATTCCGCATACCGTTTCAACCGGGTCGCGCTATTTTCCATTAAGACCATCACGCCAGGGACGCTGGCTATCGTCGAAAAGCTGCACTTTTTAAACAGAGCTTCGTATTCCGTTTTGGTATAAATAAAAAGATGGGTGCAGTGCCGTTCCCAGGCGAGATTAATCAATTCCGTCGCCAGCGTTAACGCTAAGCCTTCACCGCGTACTGATTCGCTAATGGCCACGCATTTAATGATATTTCCGGCAATACCGCCGCAGGCAATAAGACGGTCATCACGGCTGACGGTAATAAACACTTCTACAGTGGTATCGACGCTTAAATCATTCTCTTTGAGAAAGTGAGCGATCTCCGCCATTTTTTTATTTTCAGAGCGTTTTACCCGAGTGAATACATTATTGCCAAACATAGTAAGAAATATCCTGGTGATATGCTTGTTGCCACTTTTCTGTATATGTTGCGCTGTGTTGCAACTTGATAACTTTTTCTTTTCAGTCAGAGTGGGAGTATTTTTATGACGAGTTATTTATTTTTCTCTCTGACGTATACATCGTAAGGAGTATTTTGGTGGTAAATTTTGATTTATTTCACAAAGCGTTAGATGGTTTTTTAGTGTTTTATGGTTTTAAGTTTTTTAATTAATTTAATCGCCATTCCGGTAGTGGGTTTTAGTTGTTTAATTGATTTAATGTGGGGAATCTGTAACGATCGGTTTTTATATGCTTCAAGATACTCAAAACATTTTTATTACATTTGCGATAAATCTGTAGAGAAATGCCCATAAGGAACCTTAATGTCCTACCAGAAAAATAAAAAGCTGTTTCCTTTTTTTCGGCAACTCGCGTTTCCGTTACGTATTTTTCTGCTCATTCTGGTGGTTTCTGTTTTCATTGTGGCAGCGTTAGCACAATATTTGTCTGCCAGTTTCGAAGATTATCTGGCATCCCATGTTCGTGACATGGCGATGAATCAGGCAAAAATTATTGCTTCTAACGACAGCATTATCGCTGCCGTAAAAAACCGGGACTATAAACGCCTGGCGATAATTGCGAATAAACTACAGCGCGGGACGGATTTTGACTATGTGGTGATAGGCGATCGCCACTCGATCCGGCTTTACCATCCGAATCCGGAAAAAATCGGCTATCCCATGCAGTTTACGAAACCCGGCGCGCTGGAAAGAGGAGAAAGTTATTTCATTACCGGTAAGGGCTCAATAGGGATGGCGATGCGCGCCAAAACGCCTATCTTTGACAACGAAGGCAACGTGATCGGCGTTGTTTCAATTGGCTATCTGGTCAGTAAAATCGACTCCTGGCGGCTGGACTTCTTATTACCGATGGCGGGGGTTTTTGTCCTGTTGCTGGTGGTATTAATGCTGCTTTCCTGGTTTTTCGCCGCGCATATCCGCCGACAAATGCTGGGCATGGAGCCGAAACAGATTGCGCGCGTGGTACGCCAGCAGGAGGCGTTGTTTAGCTCGGTTTATAAAGGGCTGATCGCCGTTGATCCGGAGGGACATATCACCGCGATTAACCGCAGTGCGAGAAAAATGTTGGGGCTGCCGTCGCCGGGGCGTCAGTGGCTGGGCAAGCTGATAGCGGAAGTCGTCAATCCGGCAGACTTTTTTACCTGCCAGATCGCGGAAAGACGCCAGGACGTGATGGCCAACTTCAATGGCCTGAGCGTCATCGCCAATCGTGAGGCTATCCGTTCCGGCGAGGAGCTGCTGGGCGCTATTATTAGTTTTCGCAGCAAGGATGAAATCGCGACGTTGAACGCGCAGCTAACCCAGATTAAACAGTATGTTGAGAGCCTGCGCACGCTACGCCATGAGCACCTGAACTGGATGTCGACTCTGAACGGCCTGCTGCAAATGAAAGAGTATGATCGGGTCAGAGAGATGGTGCAGGGTGAGTCGCAGGCGCAGCAGCAACTTATTGATAGTTTACGCGGCGCCTTCGCCGATCGTCAGGTGGCCGGTTTGCTGTTTGGCAAAGTTCAGCGCGCGCGTGAACTGGGGCTCAAGATGGTGATTGTTCCCGGCAGCCAGCTACATCAACTGCCGGAGGGGCTGGATAGCACGGAGTTCGCCGCCATCGTCGGGAATCTGCTGGATAACGCGTTTGAGGCGAGTTTGCGTACACAGGAAGGCGACAATACCATCGAACTTTTCCTGAGCGACGAGGGCGACGAGGTGGTAATAGAGGTCGCCGACTAGGGCTGCGGCGTTCCTGAAGCGCTGCGGGAAAAAATTTTTGAACAGGGCGTAAGTACCCGCACTGACGAACCCGGTGAGCATGGTATCGGGTTATATCTGATTGCAAGTTATGTAGGGCGCTGTGGCGGGGGCATTACGCTGGAAGACAATGATCCTTGTGGCACCTTATTTTCTTTATTCCTTCCGAAAGTGAAAAAAAACGATGACAGAACCATTAACCCTATTGATCGTTGAGGATGAAACGCTGCTGGCGGAGATGCACGCAGAATATATCCGCCATATTCCTGGCTTTAAGCAGATATGGCTGGCGGGCAATCTGGCGCAGGCGAGAATGATGATTGACCGGTTCAAACCTGGATTAATTCTGTTGGATAATTATCTGCCGGATGGGAAGGGGATTACGCTGCTGCATGAATTAATGCAGTCGCGCTATCCCGGCGGCGTAGTGTTTACGACCGCCGCCAGTGACATGGAGACGGTAGCGGAAGCGGTACGTAGCGGCGCGTTTGATTATCTGGTCAAACCTATTGCTTATGAGCGTTTGGGGCAGACGCTGACCCGTTATCAACAGCGCAGGCGTATGCTGGCGAGCGCGGATAGCGCAAGCCAGAAGCAGATAGATGAAATGTTCAACGCCTATGCGCGCGGTGAACCAAAAGGGGATTTGCCGACAGGTATTGATGCCTTAACCCTTAATGCGGTGATGAAGCTGTTTGCCGATCCAACCGTACGCCATACGGCTGAAACGGTCGCGCAGGCCTTAACGATAAGCCGCACCACATCCCGACGCTACCTGGAATATTGCGCGAGTCGGCACCTGATTGTCGCAGAGATTATTCATGGCAAAGTGGGCAGGCCGCAGCGTATTTATCACGGCGGCTAAGCCCGCTTTAAGATGCCGGAGCGATGTTTTCCCTCGCCCCGGCTTACCGGCTATCAGCCGCCAGTAACGGCGGAAGAGGCGCCTGGCACCATAATTTCCGTGGCGATAATGACGATCAACAGACCGACGATGACCGGAACGGACGTGCGCTTCACCACTTCAAACGGTGATATTTTAGCCATCCCGGCGACAGCGACCACGACGCCGGAGACCGGCGAAATCGTGCGTCCCAGGTTTGAGGCTTGCAGCATTGGGATGGATAAATAGGCTGGGTTGATACCGGAGGAGTGCGCCAGTTTAGGGATCATCTCAACAAAGGCGTAAAAAGGCGCATTGCCTGAACCGGTGGTCATCGCGGCCAGCATGGTTAAAATCACTAAGACCAGCATCAGAATAATGCTGGCGGAGCCAAAAGAAGTGGCAATCGAGATCAGACTTTGGATAAAGCCAATGGTGCTCAGCCCCTGGGCGAAAACGCCCGCCGCGACCAGCAGCATCACGACACCGGCAAACGCATCCGCCATGCCGCGATAAGCCACTTCCAGGCCGGAAAACACATTTTGCGTGTTGAAACCGCGCACGAATTCCAGCACGGCGGCCAGCAGCATACAGATCACCAGAATGGTAATAATGTGCAACTGCGGCCCCCATTTACCGTCAAAAATCAGTACGCCGATAATGGGCGTGAACGGCAAAATGGCATAAAACGCCGGGGCCGTGGTGGTAATCTCCGCCACGTCCAGCATCTCATGTGAAATGTTCTCTTTTTTATCCAGATAGCGTTGCCAGAAAAAGTGCGCAATCGCCATACCGATAATGGCGGCGATGGAAATTGGCAGCGTGGTTTTGAACGCGAAATCGATTAACGGCATCTCCGCCGCTTTTGCGGCTAAAACCACATCGCCAGACGTTGGCGAGAGGATGATGGCGGCCGGAGAGGCGCAAATAGCCGCCGCCGCGCCGCGGCTAATGCCGACGTTGACCATCACCGGGAAGAGAGTAGCCATGAGCAGTACGCCAAGCCCCGTCGCGGAAGAGACGGCCAGCGACATCAGGCAGGCGACAAAATAGGCGGCAATCATCAACAGGTAGGGCGAGTTTATATACTGTAAAGGTTTCGACGCCAGCTTCACGACCATATCATTTGCGCCGATATGCGTCATATAGGCGGCAAAGCCGCACAGCATCATGATCATCATGCCAAGATCGCCGCCGCGACTCATAAGCAAAATTTTGATGTATTCAACAATATCTGTTGCGGTATAGCCGGTACTGGTTTCGCTGGCAGGTAATACCTTATGCCCCATCAGCGCGCTGATAATAAGCAGAACCAGACCGCCGACAAATAAAACGCCAGTGGCGGAATATCCCTTAATGATGTAGCGTGCTACACCCACAATAACGACGACTCCGATAAGGAGCTCTATAACTGTTAGCATTGTTTCCCCTGTCTTATCGACACCCAGAGTAAAAATAAGAACCACAAAAGTGGTATAAAAATGTACCGAATAAAGGATGGCGCCTTACTGATTAAAATCACGGCGCGGTTATTTTTTCATGTCATCACTAAAGATGAAATATGTTTATACGAATTTTCTGTAGTGCTATAAGTATTAATTTATTGTTATTTTATTGTTTTATTTGTTGTGCTTTGTTTTGTGTTTTTTGTGAAAGCTTATTAAGGAGCGCGTGACGGTTCTGAGTGCTAAATCAAACGCCGTTAACCCGATACTCTCTCAGATTATTCTCTGTTTATAGTTTGTTAAGATTTTATTCAGGTTAATGTTGTTATTATCACAGTCGAATTTTTGAACGGTATGTATGTTGCGATGATCATCAGAAAGTATTTTCTTATTATTGCTCTCCTTGTTATGCCATGGCTGGCTATTCCTTCAGTCTCTGCGGCGGATAAAGGGTGGTTTAACACGTTTACCGATAACGTCGCAGAAACGTGGCGACAGCCTGAGCATTATGATTTGTATGTCCCCGCCATTACCTGGCATGCGCGCTTTGCCTACGATAAAGAGAAAACGGATCGCTATAACGAACGGCCGTGGGGCGTTGGTTTTGGTCAGTCGCGCTGGGACGATAAAGGCAACTGGCATGGCCTCTATATGATGGCCTTTAAAGATTCATTTAACAAATGGGAACCCATAGGCGGTTATGGCTGGGGAAAAAAACCTGGCGACCGCTGGAAGACGATAATTTTCGTCTGGGACTGGGCTTTACCGCAGGCGTTACCGCGCGCGACAACTGGAATTATATTCCCATCCCTGTGCTGTTGCCTTTAGCGTCGATAGGCTATGGTCCCGCTACCTTTCAGATGACCTACATTCCGGGTTCGTATAACAACGGAAACGTCTATTTTGCCTGGATGCGTTTCCAGTTTTGACGGAGAAGGGCATTGTTCTGTTGTGAATTAAAAAGCCTTAAAAAACAATAAGTAGATAGGGTTAGCTAAAAATTAACGCGATATTTATCACTTTTTCGCAAAGTTCGACTGGACAAAATGCATCACAATTGTTGTACTGGTATCCGACACAGCATTTGTGTCTATTTTTCATGTAAAGGTAATTTTGATGTCTAAGATTAAAGGTAACGTTAAGTGGTTTAATGAATCCAAAGGATTCGGTTTCATTACTCCGGAAGATGGCAGCAAAGACGTGTTTGTACACTTCTCTGCAATCCAGACCAATGGTTTTAAAACTCTGGCTGAAGGTCAGCGCGTAGAGTTCGAAATCACTAACGGTGCCAAAGGCCCTTCCGCTGCAAACGTAACTGCTCTGTAAGCATACGTCCGACAGCAAGATTTCAAAACCCGTCCTTTCGGCGGGGTTTTTTTTTGCGCTTAACGCGCTGCGGCGGCGGAAAATAGCCAGAATGCCAGCGCCGTCATGGCAAACGAACCCAACAGGTTAATCAGCACATTCAGCAGCGCCCAGCCAAAGCGCCCCTCTTGCAGCAAGAATACCACTTCGGCAGAAAAAGTAGAAAAGGTCGTCAGGCCGCCGCAAAAGCCGGTCGTAATGAGCACTTTCCACATCGGATCGATATGTGTCATGCGGTTAAACCAGGCGAACCCCATGCCGATAATAAACGCGCCAAGTAAATTTGCTGTTAGCGTACCGATGGGAATCGCCTGATGAAGCGGATTAAAACGCATACTGAGCATCCACCGGGCTACGCTCCCCGTTCCACCGCCAATAAAAACTGCTAAAAGAAGCTGTAACACTGCCGAATCCTTTATTTAATTGCTATACAAGAGGAGTGTAACGCCGAACACGCATAATTGGCGAGTCCTGACAGAGGTGTGGGAGGGGATATGTTCGTTGCAGCCGGGCAGTTTGTGGTGAGTTCTGTATGGGAAGAGAATGCGCAAGTTTGCGTTTCGTTAATGGCGCAGGCGGCGGACCGCGGCGTATCGCTTCTGGTGCTGCCTGAGGGGATATTAGCGCGAGATGACATCGGCCTTGACCTGCCGATTCGCGCCGCGCAGCCGCTGGATGGCGCGTTTATGACGCGGCTTCAGGAAGAAAGCGCTCATAATAATATGACGACGATATTCACTATCCTTGTCCCGTCAACGCCTGGACGGGCGGTTAATATGCTGGTGGCGCTACGGGCAGGTCACATTGTCGCGCGTTACGCGAAGCTGCATCTCTATGATGCGTTTTCGATGCAAGAATCCCAAAGTATTGATGCCGGAACCGTTATCGCGCCTGTGCTGGACGTGGAGGGGGTTAAGGTGGGGCTTATGACCTGTTATGACCTGCGCTTTCCGGACATGGCGCTAGTGCTGGTTTTACAGGGGGCTGACGTATTGGCGCTGCCGACGGGCTGGGTTCGCGGCCCGTTGAAAGAGCAGCAGTGGTCGACGCTGCTGGCGGCGAGAGCGCTGGATACCACCTGCTATATGATTGCGGCCGGGGAGTGTGGTAATCGTAATATTGGTCAAAGTCGTATTATCGATCCGTTGGGGGTAACGATAGCCGCGGCAGCCGATCGTCCGGCGCTGATCGTCGCGGAAATATTCAGAGAACGAATAGACCAGGTGCGGGAGCAACTTCCTCTTTTGCAGCAACGACGATTTGCGCCACCGCAATTATTATGATGTTTTTTTACGCAAAGCTTGATTCACCTTGTTACAGATTGCTATTGTGTGCGCGCGTCGAAAGACCGTTAATATTCTCAGGTTAATCCGGCGCGTTACGCAGCCTGTTTTTAGTGAAGAAGGTATCTATGGGTGAGATTAGTATTACCAAACTGCTGGTGGTTGCCGCACTGGTTGTTCTGCTGTTTGGTACCAAGAAGTTACGTACGCTGGGCGGAGACCTGGGCACGGCGATTAAAGGATTCAAGAAAGCAATGAACGATGAAGACGCGGGCGTTAAGAAAGACGTCGACGGTAGCGTTCAGGCTGAAAAACTCTCGCATAAAGAGTAATAGCGCAATGCGCTTGCTCCGCAGAGTAAAAAAACCGGCGAGTTGCCGGTTTTTTTTGCCTGAAATGTAAGCGTCTATTACACGATCATTTCACTTCCATGCCTTTGGCCTGGAGATCAGCATGGTACGAAGAACGTACAAAGGGGCCACAGGCGGCATGGGTAAAGCCCATCGCCAGGGCTTCCGCTTTCATCTCGTCAAACTCTTCCGGGCTGACATAACGCTGTACCGGCAGGTGATGGCGGCTTGGCTGTAGATACTGACCAAGCGTCAGCATGGTAACGCCGTGACGGCGTAAATCGCGCATAACCTCAATGATTTCCGCATTGGTTTCGCCTAAGCCCACCATCAGACCCGATTTTGTCGGAATTTCCGGGTGCGCTTCTTTGAAGCGTTCCAGTAATTTCAGCGACCAGTTGTAATCGGCGCCCGGACGAACCTGGCGGTAGATACGCGGCACGTTTTCCAGGTTGTGGTTAAACACATCCGGCGGCGTCGCGTTAAGGATATCCAGCGCGCGATCCATACGTCCACGGAAGTCTGGCACCAGGGTCTCTATTTTTATCTCCGGGCTTTTGGCACGGATGGCGGTGATGCAGTCAGCAAAATGCTGGGCGCCGCCGTCACGCAGATCGTCACGGTCGACAGAGGTGATGACCACATAGCGTAGCGCCATGTCGGCGATCGTTTGCGCCAGTTTCTGCGGCTCTTCCGCATCCGGCGCAACGGGGCGGCCATGGGCGACATCACAGAACGGACAGCGGCGAGTGCAAATGGCGCCAAGGATCATAAACGTAGCGGTACCGTGGTTGAAACATTCAGCCAGGTTTGGGCAAGACGCTTCCTCGCAGACAGAATGCAGGCCATTTTTGCGCATTGCGGCTTTGATGCCCTGGATACGGGTAGAATCCGCCGGAAGTTTTATTTTCATCCATTCCGGTTTACGTAGTAGAGCGTCGCGCTCTGTGACCACATTTTTAACCGGGATAAGAGCCATCTTATCGGCATCGCGGTATTTTACACCGCGTTCCATCACAATGGGTTTACTCATAGCGTGCGTGTTCCAGTTGCGAATAACGAAGGAAAGCGTTTCAATTCAAGGGAAAGTTGTATTTATCAACTATTTTTGAATTTGTGACACGCAGTATATCATTGATAAGGGCCATAAAGCAGCCTGACAGCCCGGCAAAATGTAAAATAGTTGTTGTTTTGTGCTGTTTGCCCATATCTTCCGTGACCTGAATGCAACATTTTTGTCAGAACGCCTCACGAATGATATCAATGACGTTCTCCAGCACCGGATCGCGCAGACTCAGTTTATTGTAATGCAGCGAGAACTCGACCTGTTCACTATTCACCGGCGCGTAGGGAAGGCGCTCAAGCGGCCAGCAGCGGCTAAATAAGTCGTAGAAGCGGGTGGGCATCAGCCCCAGCAGATCGCTGCTGGCGATCAGCGAGGCAATGGTAAAAATATTGTAGCTGCTAAAACTGATTTGCTGATCGGGAAATGTCTCCTGCAGTCGCTGGCGCAGCAGGGAAAGATGTTGTCCCTCCAGCATCAGAAAGGTGTGATCCGCGCTGTTCAGTCTCTCTTCAGTAATGGCGTTCGCCAGACACGGGTGATGCTGGCGGCAGACAATCTCAAGCGTATCGCTAAACAGGACGTGATACTGGATGCTCCGGTTGTTATAGCTATGGGTATTGATAATGAGATCGGTCTGAAACTGACTAAGCTGGCTTTCGGCATCGTCTACCGGAATGTTGCGCAGCAAAAGCTGAGGATAACGCGGCCTGATGGCCTGGTAAATAATCGGCATCACTAGCGCGCCGACCGAAGGCGTCGTGCCAATTGTAATGGTACGTTGCTTATCATAGCTGCCCGTAAGATCCAGGGCGCCAAGAATAGATTCCAGCCCCTGGCTGATGTATTCGTGCAGATGCGTAGCATACGTCGTGGGCGTTACGCCCTGGCCTTTGCGAATAAACAGCGGATCGGGAAATATAGTCCGTAATTTTTGAATGGACTGGCTGATGGCTGACGGCGTCAGGTTAAGAATTTTCGCTGCATTGACGATCCCTTTATGGACATATACGGCCTCGAAAATCGTCAACAGATTGAGGTCAATATTTCTCAGTGTTCTGAAAATTTGCGGTTTGTCTTGTAGATGTTGATCGGCCGGTTGTCTTTCTGCCTGATTATTATCACTCACGCTCTGGCTCCGAATTCATTCGTATTATGAATAATAGATGAAATAGTATATTTTGCATTTATGAGTTGGTTTTAAAATTACTCTTATGAATGTATTTTTAGTCATTTCAATAAGATAAGTAACAGCAAGGCCGGGATTTTGTTCACGGAAAATTCCTCATCATGAGGACTGAAGAGGCCATGCCGCCTGGCGGCTACAGCAGGGATATAACGAAAATATAGAAAGCGGGGGGAGAAGTAAAGCATTCAAATCATATATGATTAATGACCCATAAATTTCTTGGGCCATTATATTTTACGCATTAAGCAGCAATATATTCATACGGTGGATTATTTAGCAGAGCTAAAATATTCGCCAGCAAGCGGGGCGCAATATTATCCGTGGTAGCGTCTTCCTTCCACTGCGTTATTTTGGCCATTTCCATGCCGGCATAACCACACGGGTTGATGCGTAGGAAAGGAGAAAGATCCATGTTAACGTTTAGCGCTAAACCGTGGAATGAGCAGCCGCGACGGATACGTAAACCGAGCGAGCAGATTTTCTTTTCACCCACGTAGACGCCCGGCGCATCGGCGCGCGGATGCGCCTCAATACCAATTTCAGCCAGCGTATTCACCACGGTCTGTTCAAGTAGGGTGACTAAATCACGCACGCCCAGTTTACGTCGTTTCAGGTTAAGTAAAACGTACATTACCTGTTGGCCTGGACCATGATAGGTCACCTGTCCTCCACGATCGCTCTGCACAACGGGAATGTCGCCAGGCATCAATATATGTTCCGCTTTACCGGCCTGGCCCTGGGTAAACACCGGGTAATGCTCAACCAACCAGATTTCATCATGGCTGTTTTCATCGCGCATATCGGTAAAGTTATGCATGGCCTGAGAGATAGCTTCATAGGGCTGAAGGCCGAGCTGGCGGACAAGGATTTTATCCTGATACAAAACGGCATCTCCGTAGAGAATGAAAAAAGAGAGGAAAGTATATCACAGCGGGGGAGGCGGGGAGTTACCCGGATAAGACCGGGTAACCGTCTGGATGTATTACAATACCATTCGCACGATATCAATATTGCCCAGTTCTTCGTACAGCGTTTCAACCTGTTCAATATGGGTGGCATTAATGGTGATAGAGACCGAGTGGTAGTTGCCTTTGCTGCTCGGTTTTACCGTCGGAGAGTAATCACCAGGCGCATGGCGCTGTACCACTTCAACCACCTGATCAACCAGCTCAGGTAACGCCTGCCCCATTACTTTGTAAGTAAATGGCGTAGGGAATTCAAGCAGTTCGTTAAGTTTGGTTTTCATGTCAGCTCCGGCATTACGTAAAAAAATAACAACTCCCGCCACAGGGCGGGAGTTTTACTGATGCATAGTATATGGGGACGAAAATCACACTTTCAAGCGTGCAATTTTTATCCAAACCAGTGATGGAACATTAATTTAATGTAATCAATGATTTTACCGAAGAAGTTCCCTTCCGGGATCTCTTGCAGTACGACCAGCGGACGCTGCTCGATGGTTTTACCGTCCAGCTGGAAGTTGATGGTGCCGACCACCTGGTTTTTCTGCAGCGGCGCGTGCAGTTCTGCGGTATTCAGTACATAGCTCGCTTTCAAATCTTTCATGCGGCCGCGAGGGATCGTCAGGTAAACGTCTTTATCAACGCCCAGCGAGGCGCGATCGGTATTACCAAACCAGGCGGGTTCAGAAGCGAACTCTTTACCAGCCTTCAGCGGATTAACGGTTTCAAAGAAACGGAAGCCCCACGTCAGCAGTTTTTTGCTTTCTGTTTCACGGCCTTTATAGGTCCGTCCGCCCATCACGGCGGAAATCAATCGCATCTGACCTTCGGTTGCGGAAGCGACCAGATTATAGCCCGCTTTGCTGGTATGGCCGGTTTTGATGCCGTCCACATTCAGGCTGTTATCCCACAGCAGACCGTTACGGTTTAACTGGCGAATGCCGTTAAAGGTGAACTCTTTTTCTTTATAAACGGCATATTCGTTCGGCACATCTCGAATTAACGCCTGGCCAATCAGCGCCATATCGCGAGCTGAACTGTATTGTCCGTCGGCGTCCAGGCCGTGTACGGTCTGGAAGTGGGTATTTTTCAGCCCCAACGCGTTCACATAGCTGTTCATCAGCCCGACGAAAGCATCCTGGCTACCGGCGGCGAAATCAGCCATCGCCACACAGGCGTCATTGCCGGATTGCAGATTGATGCCGCGTATCAACTGAGAGACCGGTACCTGCATTCCCGGTTTGAGGAACATCAGCGAAGAGCCTTTAAATACCGGATTGCCGGTGGCCCAGGCGTCATTACCGACGGTAACCAGGTCGGTTTCTTTAAATTTACCCGCTTTCATTGCCTGTCCGATGACGTAACTGGTCATCATCTTCGTCAGACTAGCCGGGTCGCGACGTTCGTCGGCGTTTTGTTCCGCCAGAACTTTGCCGGAGTTGTAGTCGATCAGGATGTAGGATTCCGCATCGATCTGCGGAACACCCGGGATCATAGTTTTGATATTCAGGTCATCGGCATGTGCGGTTGAGATAAACGTGGCACAAAGCGCCGTGGTGAGCGCCATGCGCTGCATAAAACGAGCGGAAAAAGTGGTCTTCATGGTCTGAACTACGACGTCCGTGATGAAATTAAAAAAAGAGCCCTACTATAGCAAAAGCATAACTGGCAGGCATCTGACTTTCCGCGTGACTTTGTTAATGTCATTTACAGAAATTGACAGTACAGATACCTGCAATCGGTTACTGCGCGCTGGCGATAAAGGACTGTAATTGTGCTTCTGTTTGCAAACGTTGCTGTAACGCGCTGGCTTCGGCTTTACTGGCAAAAGGCCCCAGTTGAATACGCCAGACCGCGCCGTTTTGTATTACGCGTCCTGGTACGCTGAACTGCTGGCTTAAACGCTGTTGGTACTGCTGCGCACGCGTTTGATCGCTGACGGCGCCGACCTGGACGACGAAACGACCGCTCGCCGCGGCGGCAGGCGCGCTCACCGGGGCAGATACCGGGGCTGCGGCGGCAGGCGCGCTCACCGGCGTCGCAGTCGCTGGAGCCGTCACCGGCGCGGAAACCGGCGCTGTCTGTGGTGCCGGCGTCGGTTCATTACCCTCCAGCACGCCAGGCGCCAGCGTGGTCGGCGCGCCGAGGAAGCCGCTGCTGCTCACCGGCGCACCGGTGGTATCGTCACTTTTCAACGTGGAATTACTGACCGGAAGAACGTCGCCTTGCGGTTGCGCAGGCGCTGAAGAGGCGCTTCCCATGCCGCCGCTTAAATCAGGGCGCGGGGGCAGAGCGTAGGTCTGTTTCGCCACCGTCGTACAGGCCATCCCCGGGCCGGAGAGCGAACCATCCGGCGCCACGATAATGGGGTCAATCCGTACTTTAGTATTATTCGAGGTATTCAGACGATCCGCCGCTGCGCGGGACAGGGAGATGACCCGATCGGTGCCATAGGGGCCGCGATCGTTAATACGCACGACGATCATGCGACCGTTGGCCAGGTTGGTGATTCGCGCATAGCTGGGGATAGGCAGTGTCGGATGGGCGGCGGTAAGCTGCATCGGATCGAACATCTCCCCGGAGGCGGTTAAATTACTGCCGGGTTCCGCATCATAAATAGCGGCCAGGCCAGCCTGGCTAAAGCGGGACGGGTCCTGAACGATTTTATAACTTTTACCGTCACGCTGATAATCCTGGTTTGCGGTCGGATTCAGAGGTTCATAACGCGGTTCCGCTCCGCTGATTTCCACAGTCGGACCATTACATACCGCAGGTTGCGGCGCGACGGTGGTTTGCTGCTGACCGCCGTCATTAGTACATGCCGCGAGTAGTACTATCCCTGCCGCGACGCAGATTACAGGCAACTGCTTACGCATTGCGCACCCCTTATACGCTTTTCGACAACATTTTTCTGTGGGTGTGGATCGACATCACAATCCCGAACCCGGCCATCAGCACAATCAGTGCGGAGCCCCCGTAGCTGACCAAGGGTAAAGGTACTCCAACCACAGGCAGAATACCGCTCACCATACCAATATTTACGAAGACATAAACGAATAATATTAACATTAATCCGCCAGCCATCACGCGACCAAATGTAGTTTGCGCTCTGGCGGCAATCCACAGACCGCGCATTATTAGCAAAATATAGAGCGCGAGCAGAATCAGGATGCCCACCAGACCGAGCTCTTCCGCCAGTACCGCGAAAATAAAGTCGGTATGGCGTTCGGGTAAAAACTCCAGCTGCGACTGGGTGCCGTGGAGCCAGCCTTTACCGCGCAGGCCGCCTGAGCCAATGGCGATTTTAGACTGAATAATATGATAGCCCGCGCCCAGCGGATCGGTCTCCGGATCAAGGAGCATCATGACGCGCTGGCGTTGGTAATCGTGCATCAGGAAAAACCACAAAATAGGAATAAATGCAGCGATCAATACAATGGCGACCCCAATTAAGCGCCAGCTCAGGCCAGACAAAAATAGGACAAAGAGACCGGAAAGGGCGACCAGAATAGACGTCCCCAGGTCCGGCTGGGCGGCGACCAGCAGGGTAGGCATAAAGATTAATACCAGGGCGATGGCGGTATTTTTCAGCGAGGGCGGGCAGACGTCACGGTTAATAAAGCGGGCGACCATCAGCGGCACGGCGATTTTGGCTATTTCCGAAGGCTGAAAGCGAACGATTCCCAGATCGAGCCAGCGCTGCGCGCCTTTGGATATTGCGCCGAAGGCATCAACGGCGACCAGCAGAATGATACAAATGATATAGAGATAGGGCGCCCAGCCTTCATACACGCGCGGCGGGATCTGCGCCATCACCACCATGACCACCAGCCCCATCGCAATCTGACCGATTTTACGCTCCATCATGCCGATGTCCTGGCCGCTGGCGCTCCAGATGACCAATGCGCTGTAAACCAGTAACGCCAGCAGAATAAGTAGCATCGTGGGATCGATATGAATTTTATCCCAGAAGGTTTTTTTGTTCGGATTATCCGTCATGATTATTGGTCCTCCGCCGCTGCAACCACCGGGTTTTCCGCAGGCAAATGGGTGTTGTTGTCGCCCAGCATGATGTGATCAAGGATTTGGCGCATGATCGTGCCTACTGCCGGGCCTGCGCCGCCGTTTTCAAGGATGATCGCGACGGCGACCTGGGGATTGTTATACGGCGCAAAGGCGGTCATTAATTTATGGTCGCGCAGGCGCTCGGCGATTTTATGCGCATTGTACGTTTCGTTGGCCTTCAGGCCAAAGACCTGCGCGGTGCCCGATTTCGCCGCGATTTTATAGGGCGCGCTGGCAAAATATTTATGCGCCGTGCCGTTAGGGCGGTTGGCGACGCCATACATGCCATCTTTCGCTATTTCCCAGTAGCCGGAGTGAATATCGCCCACCGGCGGCTCATGCGGCTGTACCCACGGCACCTGTTTACCGTTTTCCGCGGTGCTCATTAACAGGTGCGGGACTTTAACTACACCGTCGTTAATAAGGATCATCAGCGCCTTACTCATCTGAATCGGCGTTGCCGTCCAGTAGCCCTGGCCGATGCCCACCGGAATCGTATCGCCCTGATACCACGGTTTTTTAAAGCGTTTCTGTTTCCACTCGCGGGTCGGCATATTACCAGATCGCTCTTCTGCGAGATCAATTCCGGTATAGTGACCATAGCCGAACTTACCCATCCATTCTGACAGGCGATCGATCCCCATGTCATAGGCCACCTGATAGAAGAAGGTATCCGCCGACTCTTCAAGGGATTTGGTGATATTCAGATGCCCGTGGCCCCATTTTTTCCAGTCGCGGTAGCGTTTCTCAGACCCCGGCAACTGCCACCAGCCAGGGTCGAAAAGACTGGTGTTACGGGTGATGACGCCAGCGCTTAACGCCGATACGGCGACGTAAGGCTTAACGGTAGAAGCGGGTGGGTAGACACCCTGAGTCGCGCGGTTCACTAATGGCGTGTTCGGGTCGTTAAGCAGCCCGGAGTAATCTTTGCTGGAGATGCCGTCCACGAAAAGGTTAGGGTCGTAACTTGGCATGGAGACCAGCGATAGCACGCCGCCGGTACGCGGATCGGTGACAATCACCGCCGCGCGACTGCCTGCCAGCAGCGTTTCAATATACTGCTGGAGCTTGAGATCCAGCGTCAGGTAGATATCGTGTCCGGCCTGCGGCGGCACCTCTTTGAGCTGGCGAATAACGCGACCGCGGTTGTTGACTTCAACCTCTTCATAACCGGTTTGCCCATGCAGAATATCTTCATAGTAGCGCTCAATGCCCAGCTTGCCGATGTCATGGGTGGCGGCGTAGTTCGCCAGTTTGTTTTCTCTGTCGAGACGCTCGACGTCTTTATCATTGATTTTCGATACGTAGCCGATAACGTGGGTCAGCGCCGATCCGTATGGATAATAGCGGCGTTTATAGCCTTTGACTTCGACGCCCGGAAAACGGTACTGGTTGACAGCAAAGCGCGCGACCTGAACTTCCGTCAGGTTTGTTTTCACCGGAATAGAAGTAAAGCGATGGGATCGGGCGCGCTCTTTTTTAAAGGCGGCGATATCGTCGTCGTTTAAATCGACCACACTGCGTAGCGCATCCAGCGTTTGCTGAACGTTATCCACCTTTTCCGGCATCATTTCAATCTGATAGATAGTGCGGTTCAGCGCAAGGGGAATGCCGTTACGGTCGTAGATTATCCCGCGGCTTGGCGCAATTGGCACCAGCTTGATACGGTTTTCGTTCGAGCGGGTCTGGTAATCGGTAAAACGGAGAATTTGCAGATTATACAAATTGGCGATCAGTACGCCGGTCAGCAGCAAAATACCCAAAAAGGCGACCAGCGCCCGACGCACAAACAGTGCGGACTCAGCCGTATAGTCACGAAAAGAATTTTGTCGTTTCATCCGCTGCTTAATCTTCTCAAGACTTCACGATCACTCACGGTGATAAGGGTGGTTGGTTGTGATGCTCCACGCCCGGTACAAACTCTCCGCGACCAGAACCCGAACCAGCGGGTGAGGGAGCGTTAACGCCGAGAGCGACCAGCTCTGTTCTGCTGCCGCTTTGCAGGCGGGAGATAATCCTTCCGGGCCGCCAATCAGCAAACTGACGTCGCGCCCGTCCTGTTTCCAGCGCTCCAGCTCATTGGCTAACTGCGGCGTATCCCACGGCTTGCCTGGAATATCCAGGGTAACAATGCGATTCTTACCGGCGGCGGCCAGCATCTGCTCGCCCTCTTTGTCGAGAATGCGTTTGATATCCGCGTTCTTGCCGCGTTTGCCCGCAGGGATTTCGATCAGCTCAAAGGGCATATCTTTCGGAAAACGACGCAGATATTCCGTAAATCCCGTTTGAACCCAGTCGGGCATCTTCGTGCCGACAGCGACAAGTTGCAGCTTCACGCATTAACTCCAGAGTTTTTCCAGTTCATACAGGCGGCGACTTTCTTCCTGCATGACATGCACAATCACATCGCCCAGATCGACGACAATCCAGTCAGCCGCATTCTCGCCTTCGACGCCCAACGGCAGCATACCGGCCGCGCGCGACGACTGCACCACGTGGTCGGCAATAGACATAACGTGACGGCTGGAGGTGCCGGTACAAATAATCATACAGTCGGTGATACTGGATTTACCCTGAACATCTAAGGCGATGATGTCCTGACCTTTCAGGTCATCAATTTTGTCGATAACAAAATCCTGGAGTGCTTTACCCTGCAAGTTTTCCCCCTGGGTGAATAATTGCGTTATAACGATAGAAAAAGGCCAACAGGCTGGACCGGTAAGGCGTTGCGAGTTAACGCTAACCTTCCGGCGGGACGCCGTGTAGTATACCTGAATCAGCGGCGATACCGGGACTTATGTCGCCGGATCGGCGTTTAAAATCAGATTATCATCCCATCCCACGTCACAGAAAGCATCGCCATTTTTGTAAAACAATTTCTGCAAAGCTCTGCAAGGTGAAAAAAGCCTGGCTGCGGAGAATAACAGCCTGTCGGGGGCTGTCAATGGGCGAAACCGCTGCGGCGAGAAAAAACGGAAAATTCATCACTCAGGCTGCCAGACGGCACGACTATTTAATACTTTCAGGGTGGCGAACCCTTCGCATATGTCGATTGCGCTCCAGCATCCCTGTTCTACCCGGAAATGCCATAGCGAGGCGGCGGGCATTGCGAGCAGACGGGCAATCAACAGGCTGAGTACGCCCTGATGGCTGACGATCAGCAGGTTCTGGCAATCGCTAAACGCGTCGAGTCGCGAGATAAAGCACTCTACGCGCCGGGTAAAAGCCTGAAAACCCTCGCCATTGGTCGGAACCGCATTCTGCCAGTCCGTACACCAGGCGGCATAGCTTTCGGCATCTTCGTGGGTGAGGTCGCGGTGATGGCGCATTTCCCAGTCGCCGAAGTACATCTCATTAAGCTCAGGTAAGATGTGTTGCGGCGTATCCCGGCCCTCCAGTACGAGTCGGGCGGTATGGCGCGCGCGCTCCAGCTCGCTGCATAACACCAGGTCAAATGGCGCGTGGCGCAATAAAGTATGTAGCGTTTTCGCCTGGCCAATCCCTTTCTCCGTTAACGGCGTGGGAGCATGTCCGCTGTATAACCCGGCGACATTGGCCTCGGTTTCGCCATGACGCACCAGCCACAATCGCATGGTATTCCTCATGAGGTTAAATGCGCAAAACATGATAATGCCCCTGATTGCGCAACGTTTTTTTCACTAAAATAGCGTTTTTTGGCCGGAGGCATAATGGCGTTATTCAACAGCGCGCATGGCGGTAATATTCGGGAAGCCGCGACGGTGTTGGGCATCTCGCCTGACCAGTTACTGGATTTTAGCGCAAACATTAATCCGCTGGGTATGCCTGTCAGCGTGAAACGCGCGCTTATCGACAATCTGGACTGCATTGAGCGCTACCCGGACGCCGATTATTTTCATTTGCACCAGGCGCTGGCGCGTCATCACCAGGTGCCGGCATCGTGGATACTGGCGGGAAATGGCGAGACGGAGTCAATCTTTACCGTGGCGAGCGGTCTTAAACCGCGTCGTGCAATGATTGTCACGCCAGGTTTCGCGGAGTATGGCCGGGCGCTGGCGCAAATTGGCTGTGAAATTCGTCGCTGGTCTCTACGCGAAGCGGATGGCTGGCAGCTTACCGATGCCATTCTTGAGGCGTTGACGCCCGATCTGGACTGCCTGTTTCTGTGTACGCCCAATAATCCTACCGGTCTGCTGCCGGAGCGGCAGTTATTACAGGCCATTGCCGATCGCTGTAAATCGCTGAACATTAACCTTATCCTGGATGAAGCGTTTATCGATTTTATTCCGCATGAGACGGGCTTTATTCCTGCTCTTAAAGATAATCCGCATATCTGGGTGCTGCGTTCGCTGACCAAATTTTATGCCATTCCCGGCCTGCGGTTGGAATATCTCGTCAACAGCAATGACGCGGCGGTGGCGCGGATGCGTCGCCAACAAATGCCGTGGTCGGTTAACGCGCTGGCGGCGCTGGCCGGTGAGGTAGCGTTACAGGATAGCGCCTGGCAACAGGCGACCTGGCATTGGTTACGGGAGGAGGGCGCCCGGTTTTATCAGGCGCTTTGTCAGCTCCCCCTGCTGACGGTCTATCCCGGGCGGGCAAACTATCTGTTGTTACGCTGTGAGCGAGAGGATATTGACCTGCAGCGACGGTTGCTGACGCAGCGGATTTTAATCCGTAGCTGCGCTAACTACCCGGGGCTGGACAGCCGCTATTATCGTGTGGCGATACGCAGCGCTGCGCAAAACGAGCGTCTGCTGTCGGCGCTGCGCAATGTGCTCACCGGTATAACCCCTGCTGATTGATGTAGTTCAGCACGTTTTCCGGCAACAGATCGTCGCAGGACTCGCCTTTTTCCAGCCGTTCGCGGATGAGGGTTGCGGAGATATTAAGCCAGGGCGTTTCCGCCAGGTAAATTTTACCGGCTGGCAACTGGTGCAGATCGTCTGGCGTATGGGTCAGATGCTGTTCCAGCCACTGCTGGTGTTGCGCCTGCGTCATTTCAAGGGGGTAGCCCGGACGACGACAAACGATCAGGTGAGTGTTATCAAGGATGGTGTCGTAATCATGCCAGGTGGGGAAGTTGAGCAGCGAGTCCTGGCCGATAATAAACGCCAGCGGCGCTTCGGGACCCTGTTCTTCGCGCCATGCTTTCAGCGTTTGCGCAGTGTAAGAGGGCGCGTTTCGCTGTAGCTCGCGTTCATCCAGCGTAAAAAGCGGCTTATCGGCGATAGCCAGCTCCAGCATATATTTACGCTGCGCGCTGGAAGCTTCCGGCTGGGGGCGATGCGGCGGCACATTGTTAGGCATAATAATCACCCGCGATAAGCCGATCAGATTCGCCAGCGTTTCAACAGGTTTAAGATGTCCATAATGCACCGGATCAAAGGTGCCGCCGAATAAAGCCTGTAACGATTTCATATCACCCATCAATAAATACGTCTGCCAGCGCCTTATGGCAGAGCAGGAGCGACAGCCCTTCAAGATCTGCCCATACCGACTGACCATAATCCTGTTTGAGCGTAATTTCTGTACGCGTCAGTAACTGCACGGCCTGGCGAAGCTGCGCAGGATGGAGACGCTGCAACGCGTCGCCGATCATGGGGCGACGGTTTTGCCAGACCCGGTGTTTATCAAACAGCGCGCGTAACGGCGTATGCGCGGACTGACGTTTGAGATTTACCAGTAGCAGCAGCTCTCGCTGGAGGGTCCGCAGCAGAATAACCGGTTCGCTGCCTTCAAGGCGTAGCTGTTGCAGAATATGCAGCGCGCGTTTGCTTTTCCCCATCAGTAACGCATCCACCCAGTGGAAAGGGGTAAAGTGGGCGGCGTCATTGACGGCCTGCTCCACGCGAGGAAGCGTTAACTTACCGTCAGGCCAAAGCAGCGACAGTCGTTCCAGCGCCTGCGCCAGCGCCAACAGATTGCCCTCATAGCAATAGCACAGCAGTTGGTTCGCGGCGTCATCCAGTTGCAAATTCTGTGCTTTCGCTCTGGTGGCCACCCAGCGGGGAAGCTGCGCCTGCTCCGGCGTCTGACAACTGACCTGAACGCTACGGTCTGCCAGCGCGGTATACCAGGCGGCGTTTTCCTGCGCTTTGGTGAGCTTGTTTCCACGTACTATTAATAACAGGTCGTCATGCAGCAGCTCGCTCAGCGTGGCGAGTTGCTCATTCATTGCCGCGTTAGGCCCGTTTTCCGGCAGTTGCAGCACCAGCGTTTGACGACTGGCGAACAGACTCATCGCCTGGCAGAGTGAGAAAAGCGATCCCCAGTCGGTACTGGGATCGAGAGTAAAAGCGTGGTGCTCTTCGAAGCCTTGCGACGCAGCCGCCAGACGAATAGCGTCCTGACTTTCCTGCAGCAGCAGCGGATCGTTGCCCAATAGCAGATATGCCGCACGCAGCCCTTCGTTGAGCTGCGCGCGGAGTTGTTCAGGATACAACCTGATCATTAGTTACTCAGCGTAGTGGAGACGCGTGCTGGCGTAGAGGCGGGCGCCGCCGTCTCATTGTCGGCGGTAGCCTCCTCTTTCGTCGCCTGAATATCCGCCGCGCGGACGCTGGTCAGCTTACGAATCAGCTGTTCAGCGGCTTTGTCGTACATCTCCTGAACGATCATGGCCTGCTCGTTATCCTTCGCCAACGCCATCTGCGGGTTATCGAAGAACGAACGGTACACTTTCGTGCTGATAGGATAGATGTCATGGCCCGGAATCAATACCGAGGCATTGACGGTCATTACCATCTGATATTCCGCCGTCTGGCCATCCTGGAACACTGACGCCGTATCCTGCGAAATAGTCACCGTTCCAAGCCGCAGAGACGGAACGTCTTTGCGCGTTGTGTCTTTATCAAGCAGGTTTACGTTATTCAGCCGTAACTGATTACGTACCGCACGACTTAGCGGACCGTTCGGATCGCCGGAATCGAGGATCATCGTTTTCATTGAAGCCGGAACCTGCGTAGTGCTACGCAGATGCCAGCCGCATCCGGCGGTGACCAGCACCGCCAGAGATAACAACAGTGTTACCAGATATCGCACGCTTCCTCCCGCGCTTAGCCAACAACCAGATTGAGGAGTTTACCCGGAACGTAAATCACTTTACGCACGGTAACGCCATCAAGATATTTTGCCACCAGATGTTCCTGGCCTGCACGTTCACGCACCTGTTCTTCGGTGGCATCCACCGCAACGGTGATCTTACCGCGAACTTTACCGTTAACCTGCACGACAACCAGCGTGGTGTTTTCCACCATTGCCTGCTCGTCGGCAACCGGCCACGGCGCGTTGTCGATATCGCCTTCGCCGCCCAGTTCCTGCCACAAGGTAAAGCAGACGTGCGGGGTGAACGGGTTAAGCATACGCACGACGGCCTGCAGCGCTTCCTGAAGCAGTGCGCGGTCTTGTTCGCCTTCCTGCGGGGCTTTCGCCAGTTTGTTCATCAACTCCATGATCGCCGCAATGGCGGTGTTGAACGTCTGACGGCGGCCGATATCATCGGTCACTTTGGCAATGGTTTTATGCACATCGCGACGCAGCGCTTTTTGATCTTCGCTCAGCGCATCGACGTTCAGCGCCGCGACAGGACCTTTAGCGGTGTGTTCGTAAACCAGCTTCCAGACGCGTTTAATAAAGCGGTTTGCGCCTTCTACGCCGGACTCCTGCCATTCCAGAGTCATATCCGCCGGAGAAGCGAACATCATAAACAGGCGTACCGTATCCGCGCCATAACGTTCAACCATTACCTGCGGGTCGATACCGTTATTTTTCGACTTGGACATTTTACTCATGCCAGTGTAGACCAGCTCATGACCCGCTGCGTCTTTTGCTTTGACGATGCGGCCTTTTTCATCGCGCTCGACGATAGCGTCAACTGGCGAAACCCAGTTACGCTCGCCGTTCTCGCCGACATAATAGAACGCATCCGCCAGTACCATGCCCTGGCACAGCAACTGTTTAGCCGGCTCGTCAGAGGTGACCATGCCCGCATCGCGCATCAGCTTATGGAAGAAGCGGAAGTAGAGCAGGTGCATGATGGCATGTTCAATACCGCCGATGTAGATGTCGACTGGCAGCCAGTAGTTTGCCGCTTTCGAATCCAGCATTCCTTCCTGATACTGCGGGCAGGTGTAACGCGCGTAGTACCATGACGATTCCATAAAGGTGTCGAAGGTGTCGGTTTCACGCAGCGCCGGCATACCGTTAACGGTGGTTTTCGCCCACTCAGGATCGGCCTTGATCGGGCTGGTGATGCCGTCCATGACGACGTCTTCCGGCAAAATAACCGGCAGTTGATCTTCCGGCGTCGGCAGCACGGTGCCGTCTTCCTGGGTGATCATCGGGATCGGCGCGCCCCAGTAACGCTGACGGGAAACGCCCCAGTCACGCAGACGATAGTTCACTTTACGTTCGCCGACGCCTTTTTCCGCCAGTTTATCGGCAATGGCGTTAAACGCCGCTTCAAAGGCCAGACCGTCGAACTCGCCGGAGTTAAACAGCACGCCTTTTTCGGTCAGCGCCTGTTCGGAAAGATCCGGCTCGGAACCGTCAGCGGCCAGAATTACCGGCTTGATGGTCAAACCATATTTGGAGGCAAATTCGTAGTCGCGCTGATCGTGACCCGGAACGGCCATCACCGCGCCAGTGCCGTACTCCATCAGGACAAAGTTTGCCGCCCAGACCGGGATCTCTTCGCCAGTTAACGGATGAATCGCTTTATAGCCGGTGTCGACGCCTTTTTTCTCCATGGTCGCCATTTCGGCTTCGGCCACTTTGGTGTTACGGCATTCGTCGACGAACGCCGCCAGCTCGGCGTTATTCGCCGCCGCTTTTTGCGCCAGCGGATGACCGGCGGCCACCGCCAGGTAAGTGGCTCCCATAAAGGTATCCGGACGGGTGGTATAGACGATCAGGGTGTTATCGTAACCCTTCACATCGAAGGTGATTTCCACGCCTTCAGAGCGGCCAATCCAGTTGCGCTGCATCGTTTTTACGGTATCAGGCCAGTGGTCCAGCTTATCCAGATCGCGCAACAGCTCGTCTGCGTAAGCGGTGATTTTGATAAACCACTGTGGGATCTCTTTACGCTCAACTTTGGTGTCGCAGCGCCAGCAGCAGCCGTCGATCACCTGTTCGTTGGCAAGAACGGTCTGATCGTTCGGGCACCAGTTAACGGCAGAAGTCTTCTTGTACACCAGGCCTTTTTTATACAGCTCGGTGAAGAATTTCTGTTCCCAACGGTAGTATTCCGGGGTGCAGGTCGCGATTTCACGGCTCCAGTCATAGCCAAAACCCAGCGTTTTGAGCTGGTTTTTCATGTACGCGATGTTGTCGTACGTCCACGGCGCCGGCGCGGTGTTGTTCTTCACCGCCGCGCCTTCCGCCGGCAGGCCGAAGGCGTCCCAGCCGATTGGCTGCAGCACGTTTTTGCCCAGCATACGCTGGTAGCGGGCAACCACGTCGCCGATGGTGTAGTTACGTACGTGGCCCATGTGTAGTCGGCCAGAAGGATAGGGAAGCATCGACAGGCAGTAATACTTCTCTTTGCTCTCGTCTTCGGTCACTTCAAATGTGCGCTTCTCATCCCAGTGAAGCTGTACTTTGGATTCTATCTCTTCCGGGCGGTATTGCTCTTGCATGGCAGCCAGTAGTCCTGTTTTCGATACAGCTACAAATGTAGCTTTAGAGGTGGTGTTTAGATCCGCATAGCATAGCCCAAACACGCACGTCAAAACAGGGGGTAGAACATTTGTCGCGCCAGGTGTTCATGAGGAGGTGACGCAAAATGCGACACGACTGAGGCAAATTACCGCAGTTCCTGTCACCGCCAGATTGGCCTGTAAAAATAAAGTCATATAAACCATGTAGTTAAAAAATGGCACGCCTTTTGATTAGGGAAGACAGGACTAAAGCAAAGGAGTTAATCGTGAAAAAAAATGCAGTGGTGATTCCCCCTCAGGATTGCGTCGCGACGGCTATTACGGCGCTCAAGGCCGGCGAAACCGCCACAATGTTCATTGGCGAACGCGAGATAAGCGTTGTGTTACATCAGGATGTGCCATTTGGCCACAAATTCGCCATCTGCGATGTGCCTTTTCATGGCGAAGTTTATAAATATGGCGAATCCATTGGCCGCGCCACTCAGGAAATAAAAAGTGGCGACTATGTGCACGTCCACAATGTGGAAAGCGAACGCGGACGTGGTGACTGGAAATAATATAAAACAAGGGAAAATGATTATGAGCAATGAGACTTTTTTGGGTTTCCGCCGCCCTGACGGCCGTTTTGGCATCCGTAATTATGTACTGATTTTACCTACCAGCGTTTGTGCGAATAAAGTTGCCCAGGATATTGCCCGGCAGGTAAAAGGCGCGACATGGGTGAATAACGATTTTGGCTGCTGCCAGGTGGCAGGCGATGCGCGTCTGACGGAAAAGACATTGATTAATGTGGCGAATAATCCCAACGTCGGCGCTATTGTGGTTGTGGGCTTAGGCTGTGAAGGCTCGGAGCCGCTGCGCATCGCAGAAGAGATTACCGCATTTGGCAAACCGACTTCCTGCATTACCATTCAGGAAGAGGGCGGCACGCTTAAATGTCAGGCCAGGGGGATTTCGCTGGCCCGCGACTATGCGCAACAACTCTCCATGCAAAAACCGCAGCAAGCACCGGTTAGCGAGCTGCTGCTGGCGATGGAGTGCGGCGGGTCAGATACGACATCGGGGCTGGCGTCTAACCCTTCCTGCGGGGTCGCCTCGGATAAGCTGATACGCTGCGGCGGAAACTCAATTCTTTCTGAAACGACGGAATTTATTGGCGCCGAGCATGTGATGGCGAAACGCGCGGTGACGCCGGAGGTTGGTCAACAGCTCATTGATTTAGTGGTCGGCTGCGAGGCGCGAGCAAAAGCGCTGGGCGAGGATATTCGCGGGGGACAGCCGACGCCGGGCAATATTAAAGGCGGGCTGACTACCATTGAAGAAAAATCGTTAGGCTGTATGCATAAAGCAGGTCATGCGCCGCTACAGGGCGTACTGGAATATGCCGATAGCCCAACGCATCCTGGCCTGTGGATTATGGATACCCCGGGGCAGGATATTGAATCTATTTCCGGCATGGTGGCGGGTGGAGCGCAGATCGTTATTTTTACTACCGGTCGCGGAACGCCTGCCGGTAACCCAATAGCGCCGGTAATAAAAATTACGGGTAATAAAGCAACGTGGGAAATGATGCAGGACAATATTGATATTGATGTGTCCGCCATTATGTCTGGCGAGGCTTCTATTACGCAAATGGGCGAGGAAATTTATCAGGAAATTTTACGCGTCGCGAATGGGAAAACGACTAAATCAGAAGATTTAGGTCATAACGAATTCTCTATTTATAAGATCGCGCCGACGTTCTGATACCAAATCGGGCAGCACAAGCTGTCCGGTTATCTCCTGGGAATAAGCTATGAAAATTAAAAAAACACTGGAACGTTTTCCTGGTGGTATGATGGTTGTACCGCTGATCATCGGCGCATTGTTTAAAACCTTTGCGCCGGAGGCGCTGGAAATAGGCGGTTTTGTCACCTCTATTTCGCATGGCGCAATGGCGATTTTAGGCATGTTTTTAGTCTGTATGGGCGCGGATATCCAGTTTAAAGCCGCGCCGAAAGCGCTGAAAAAAGGCGCTGCTATCACCTTTGCGAAATTTGCCAGCGGCGTGATTATTGGCATTCTGGTCGGAAAATTTTGCGGCCCGGATGGGTTATTAGGTCTGTCGGCTTTAGCGATTATTTCGGCGATGACCAACTCAAACAGTGGGTTATATGCCGCGTTGGTGGGGGAGTACGGCGATGAAACCGACGGCGGCGCGATTGCGGTAATATCGTTGAACGATGGTCCCTTTTTCACCATGCTGGCGTTAGGGTCGGCAGGCATGGTGTCGATACCCTTTATGAATCTGGTGGCGGTTATTATTCCCATTATCATTGGCATGATTTTGGGTAATCTGGATGAGGACATGCGCAAGTTTCTTAAACAGGGCAGCGTGGTAACGATTCCTTTTTTTGCCTTTGGGTTAGGATACGGTATTGATTTCGCACGACTTATCACGGCAGGCTCTTCAGGCATTTTACTGGGACTCATGACGGTGGCGATTGGCGGATTTTTTAATATTTTCGCCGATCGTCTGACGGGTGGCAGCGGCGTGGCAGGCGCGGCGGTATCCACCACCTCTGGCAACGCCGTCGCGACGCCAGCGGCAATCGCGCTGCTCGATCCGCATTTTACCGACCTGGCGTCGACGGCGGCGGCGCAGGTGGCGGCCTCGACGATTATTACCGCTCTGTGCGCCCCCTTCCTGACCGTATGGATAAAAAAACGCTACGATCGTAAACTGAACTCAGCCGCCGCAGGCGGTTAGCGTTTCGGCGGAAAATAAATCACGACGGGCGGTTTCGCCCGTTCATAAACCAACAGGATGGTGAGTGATGAATAAGACGAAAGATATAGCCGCATCTCCTCTCTGTTTTGTCTCTCCTTATCCGCAACTGGCAAAGGCTGCCGAGGCGCTGGTCGCGCAGTTGGATTACGCCGTCACTATTCATCAAACGACGCTTAATCGTATCCTGGATGAGCTACCTTTATTAGAGTCCCGTGGGCACCAGGTACTGATTAGTCGTGGCGGCTGTGCGGAAATATTAAAAAAGCACAGTAAATTACCGGTAGTCGAAATTAAAATGTCCGGCTACGACATTCTTGATGCGCTTATCCCTTTTAAAGGACAAAAAGGCACTGTCGGTATTGTCGGCTTTTCCAGTGTGATCAAAGGATGCGCGCGCGTAGCGGAACAGTTAAATATTAACTATAAAATTTTTACCTTACAGGGAAATGATAAAGAAACGATTTCTTGCCTGAAGCGGCAATTAGCGTCCACGCCATTAGATTGCATTGTTGGCGATACCGTTTGTCAGGATTATTTTTCACCGCTGGGCTCGCAATTCCGTTTACTTGATTCCAGCCCAGCCTCAATAACCGAAGCTCTGGAAGAAGCCAGCTCATTATATCTGGCTTTTCGCAGCCAATTACTCGAGCGTCATCATCTGCAGCTGATTCTCGATCAGTTTGATAAAGCTGTTATCACGCTTGATGATACCGGCGCGTTACTGCATTATAATAAATATGCGAGCCAACTTTTTAAAATTAACGCCTCCGGTGAAATTTATGACGCATCTTTCCTGAAACAGGTATTGCACCAGGAGCGGCATACATTACGCGAGGGAAAAACTGTCAGCGCGAAAGTCGTCGATACGCCGCAAGGCGCGATGGTGGTTAATCTGTATCCGGTATTTGCGGCCAGACAGTTAAGCCGGGTAGTGTTGACGATGCAAACCGTCTCCAGTTTACAGGGGGTGGAACATCATGTTCGCCGCCAGGAACTGTCTCGCCGTGGCTTGAGCGCCCGCTATCATTTCGACGATCTGCTTACCGAAAACCCGGAAATGCTGCGTCGTCTGGCGATCATTAAAAATTATGCCGGTACGGACGCGACTATCTTAATTAATGGCGAAAGCGGGACGGGAAAAGAGGTGCTGGCGCAAAGTATTCATAATGCCAGCCAACGCGTCAACGGCCCGTTTGTCGCCATTAACTGCGGCGCGATGGCCCCTCAGATTCTGGAGAGCGAACTCTTTGGCTATGTCGCTGGCGCATTTACCGGCGCGTCGCCGAAAGGCAAAATAGGCCTGTTTGAATTAGCGCACCACGGTACCATTTTTCTGGATGAGATTAGCGAACTGGATAAACCGCTACAGACGCGCTTATTACGGGTATTGCAGGAGCGGCAGATTATGCGGCTGGGCTCGGACCAGATGATACCTGTTGATATTCGCGTGATTGCGGCGACCAATCAGACGTTAACGAAGCTCATTGCGGACGGGACATTTCGCGAAGATCTTTACTATCGGCTTAACGTATTAAAAGTGACCACCATCCCGCTACGCAAACGTCCGGAGGATATCAAAGCCATCGGCCTGTCGCTGCTTACTAGTTTCAGCCAGCATTATAAACGCCCGGCACTAACGTTAACCCCGGCGCTGTGGCAAGAGCTTCAGCGCTTCGCCTGGCCCGGAAACGTCAGGCAGTTAAGCAATATTATCGAACGGCTGGTGCTCTCTATTGATCACTCCCCGGCAACGCTGGATGAGGGTCGCCTCTTGCTGGACGATCTGGAAGAGGGGAGCCGACGCGAGCCAACTACCTGCCACGACTGCCAGATGCTGGCTGGCGATTATAAAACGATTCGCCTGCGTATTTTGAGAAAATTATTAGAGGCGGAAAGGGATAATAAATCGTTAGTGGCGAAACGATTAAATGTCGATCGTACCTCGCTGACGCGCTGGATACGTGAGTCGGCCTGACAAGAATTTACAGACTCTGTGGGCAGCCTTGCAAAGCGTAACGCAAATAACGTCTATTATTATAGACAGTTAACGATCCAAGAGGTGAAGTGATGAACAAGGTTGCTCAATATTACCGTGAACTGGTGGCCTCATTAAGCGAGCGTTTACGCAATGGCGAGCGCGACATTGATGCGCTGGTGGAGCAGGCGCGCCAGCGCGTGATGCAAACAGGGGAGTTAACGCGAACCGAGGTGGACGAACTGACGCGCGCTGTCAGACGCGATCTGGAAGAGTTCGCCATGAGCTACGAAGAGAGCCAGGAAGATAGCGTCTTCTTGCGGGTGATTAAAGAGAGTCTCTGGCAGGAACTGGCGGATATTACCGACAAAACCCAGTTGGAATGGCGTGAAGTCTTCCAGGATTTGAATCACCACGGCGTGTATCACAGTGGCGAAGTGGTGGGGTTGGGGTATCTGGTGTGCGAGAAATGCCACTATCATCTGGCGGTTTACACGCCGGATGTGCTGCCGCTCTGCCCGAAGTGTGGGCACGATCAGTTCCAGCGCAGGCCGTTTGAGCCGTAAGGTTCATTATCGTGAGCGGACGGTTGCCGTCCGCCATGTTAAGCGTGCAGTTGGGCTTCCAGTTTGCGGATCTCTTCGTCGACGTTCCATTTGCCCGTGGGCTGTGCTTTTGGGAACCAGTTGACGCGAGTATAACTTCTGTCATGGCGAGTAAAGTAATCCTCCCAAAGGGATGGCGGTAGTTTTTCGTACTGTATTTTCAGGGGGATGCGGCGCTGAAACTGGGCTTCCTCCAGGCGCTCGCCGTCATAAAATTGCAGGCATTGCTGTCGCGTCTCGCCGCATAACTACTCGGCGCGTTGTGGGTTAAATCGCGATGGGGGCTGGCCTGGCAGTAAAAAACAGGGTTCGCCGGACTGGTAGTGATAGTCCACGTCAGCAATCCACTGCCCTGTGGTCGCGGGATTCGGTTGTTTTTCGTTACTCACCGCCCAGAAAAAATGTCCATTGCCATCTGTGGGATAAAGTTCGCGTTCTTCCAGCCGGTAATAACCATCGGCAAAGAGTGAAAACAGCGGCGTCAGGGCGGTAAATGCTTCGTTCAACCCGACTCCTGTCTGATTCCACTCGGCAAGTGAGGATAAAAACTGCGTGGCGCCTTCATCATCATTGCTAAAACCAGCATAAACAAATTCTGCGCAGGTTGGGCACCAGGCTTCAGTGTAAAAACGAATCAGCGGCGAGCCATGCCAGGAAAGCGTATGAATACCGGCGTCAGAGTCGGGATCGTGGATAACGCAGGGACGAAGCAATGCTTTTCCGTTACGTACTGAAAACGTTATATGGGCTACATCGTGCTGTAGCAGGCTGATTTCAGGTCTATTGTTACGCCAAAACATCGCTGTTCATCCCTGGATTCTACTTTGCGCTTTATGCGTAGTATTGCAGCCGTTCCGCCAGCAAATCGACAAATCCCTGGCGGTCTACATCGACCATCACCGTCGCATTCGGCTTATTCCCCGTCAGGAAATAATAATCCACCACCGTCATCCCCTGGGTGTATTTCCCCTGGGTTTCCACGCCAACCCAACGCTCAACGGTGGTGAAAATCTCGGGTTTCAGCAGCCAGGCGATGGTGCACGGGTCGTGCAGCGGCGCGCCGACAAATCCCCATTTTTCGTCTTTGTGGTACTCCATAAAGAAGTCCAGCAGTTCGGCGACGATGGTGGAAATCGGGTTGCCAATGGCGCGAAAGCGTTCGATATCGGCGGCGTGAATCTGCGCCTTATGGGTGACGTTCAGCCCGGCCATCACCACCGGAATACCTGACTGGAAGACAATTTCTGCCGCTTCCGGGTCGACGTAAATATTAAATTCCGCAGCGGGCGTCCAGTTCCCCAATCCCATTGCGCCGCCCATGATCACAATACGCGCAATTTTCGCGTGCAGTTCCGGATGGCTATTCAGCAGCAGCGCCACGTTGGTCTGTGGGCCAGTGGAGACGATGGTGACTGGCTGTGAGCTCTCACGCAGTGTTTTTGCCATCAGCTCAACGGCAGTGCCGCTTTGCGGGGCGAATGACGGTTCGGGCAGCGCCGGGCCGTCGAGGCCGCTTTCGCCGTGAACGTTATCGGCGATAATCAGTTCGCGCATGAGAGGTTTCACCGCGCCGCCCGCCACCGGAATATCCGGGCGTTTGAGCAGTGTCAGCATCCGCAGCACGTTGCGCAGGGTCTTCTCCGGCGTCTGGTTGCCGGCGGAAGAGGTGATCGCTTTCACTTCCAGTTCAGGGGAGGCGAGGGCGAGAACGAGGGCGATCGCGTCATCATGACCCGGATCGCAATCAATAATAATGGGCAGTGCCATTGTGGCTCCTTGTAAGCGGTACTTTGTGACAAGGTTAACGCCCGGCTGGATATGTTTCGAGAAGCGAAGCGGTAAAGCGTGAGATAGCGCGCACTCTGACGTGCGCGCCGGGAAGATTAGTGCAGGATTTTCGCAAGGAAGTCTTTTGCGCGATCGGAACTGGGGTTAGCGAAGAACTCCTCTTTTGGCGAATCTTCGACGATTTTACCTTCATCCATAAAGATCACCCGGTTAGCCACTTTACGGGCAAAGCCCATTTCGTGCGTCACCACCATCATGGTCATCCCTTCGTTCGCCAGCTCGACCATCACGTCCAGTACCTCGTTGATCATTTCCGGATCGAGCGCGGAAGTCGGTTCATCGAATAACATGGCAATGGGGTCCATACATAGCGCGCGGGCGATCGCCACGCGCTGCTGCTGACCGCCGGAAAGCTGCGCCGGGAACTTGTTGGCATGCGCAGACAGGCCAACGCGCTCCAGCAGCTTCAGGCCTTTATCGCGGGCGGCGGCCTTATCGCGTTTCAGCACTTTCACCTGCGCCAGCGTCAGGTTTTCGATGATCGACAGGTGGGGAAACAGCTCGAAGTGCTGGAATACCATGCCCACGCGGGAACGCAGTTTCGCCAGATCGGTTTTTTTGTCGTTCACAATAATGCCGTTAACGGTAATTTCGCCTTTTTGCACCGGCTCCAGACCATTGACGGTCTTAATCAGCGTGGATTTACCGGAACCCGATGGCCCGCAGACTACCACCACCTCACCTTTTTTCACTTCTGTTGAACAATCGGTCAGCACCTGAAAGTGACCATACCATTTTGAAACATTTTTCAGGGTAATCATTAAACTGTCCTTTTCTTCAAATAGCTGACCAGCAACGACGCGCTCAGGCTGATAACAAAATAAACGGCGCCGGCGAACAGAATCATTTCGACCTGAGTACCGTCACGCTCGCCGATAGTCGATGCGGTGCGGAAGAAGTCCGCCAGGCTGAGTACATAAACTAAAGAGGTGTCCTGAAATAGCACGATGCCCTGCGTAAGCAACAGCGGCACCATCGCCCGAAACGCCTGCGGCAGAATAATGAGCTTCATCGACTGCCAGTGGGTCATCCCCAGCGCCAGCGCGGCGCTGGACTGCCCGCGGGAAATACTTTGAATACCGGCGCGAATAATCTCGGAATAGTAGGCCGCTTCAAACATGGAGAATGCCACCATCGCGGAGATCAGGCGGATATCGGTTTTCGGCGATAGTCCCAGCACGTTTTGCAGAAAGCCGGGTACAATCAGATAGAACCACAGCAAGACCATCACCAACGGGATGGAACGGAAAACGTTAACATACGCTTTAGCAAACCAGGCGATAGGGGCAAAGCTTGAGAGGCGCATGACGGCCAGAATGGTTCCCCAGACTATCCCCACGATAACGGCGGTGACGGTGATCTTCAGCGTGATGACCAACCCGGCCAGCAGGTAAGGCAGTGAGGGGATAATCGAACTCCAGTCAAATTCGTACATTATTTGCTCCCCACGTTGCCCGGCAGGCGGACTTTGCGTTCAACCAGGCTCATGACCAGCATGATAACGGCGTTAATCAGCACATAGGCCAGCGTAATGGCGGTGAAGGATTCCCAGGCGTGCGCCGAGTAATCCAACAGTTTGCCTGCCTGCGCCGCCATATCCACCAGGCCGATGGTTGAGGCAATGGCCGAGTTTTTCACCAGGTTCATCATCTCTGACGTCATTGGCGGCACGATAACGCGATAGGCATTCGGCAGCAGGACATAGCGATAAGCCTGCGGCAGCGTTAGCCCCATCGCCAGCGCCGCGTTCTTCTGCCCGCGAGGCAGAGACTGAATCGCGGCGCGCACCTGTTCGCAAACGCGGGCGGCGGTAAACAGTCCCAGACAGATCATTGAGGAGAGGAAAAACTGAATATTGGGATCGAGTTCCGCCTTAAACCACATGCCAAGATCTTCCGGCAACAGTTCAGGCACCACCAGGTACCAGGTGAAGAATTGCACGATCAGCGGCACGTTGCGGAACAGTTCTACGTACAATGTGCCCAGTCCGGAGAGGAAACGGTTGGGAACGGTACGTAAAATGCCGAAAATAGATCCTACCAGGAAAGCGATAATCCAGGCGGTAATCGAAAGGGCTACGGTGACCTGAAAACCACTCCATAGCCAGCCGAGATAGGTGGTATTGCCGAAGGGGGCTTCCTGTAAAAAAATACCCCAGTTCCAGTCTATTGACATACATCTACTCCGAAAAAAAAGGGTAGCAGCGCTACCCTCGAAGATTGTTGCCCGGCGATCTGCGGTTTCAGGCCCGATGGGGAACGACCATCAGGCTTATAGTCTGTCCGTGCTGAGCGACAATCGAGAGGACAGGAGTCCCGTCCCATTTAGTTTTAGTTAGTTAAGCGCTTTATCATTCGGTGCTTTGAACAGGGCTTTCATCTCGTCAGACAACTCGAAATTCATGTTCAGGTTTTTCGGTGGGATCGGATTTTTAAACCACTTATCAAACCACTTTTCCGCTTCGCCGGAGGTTTGCGCCTGAGCGATGGTATCGTCCATCAGCTTTTTAAACTCAGGGTCGTTTTTACGCAGCATACAGCCGTAGGCTTCCTGGGACTGCGGTTTGCCGACAATCTCCCAGTTATCCGGTTTCTTGGCTTTGGCGCGCTCGCCGGCCAGCAGCGCGTCATCCATCATAAAGGCGACGGCGCGACCGCTTTCCAGGGTGCGGAACGAGTCACCGTGGTCTTTCGCGCTAATAATACGCATCCCCATCTTTTGCTCTTCGTTAAGCTTATGCAGCAGAATTTCAGAGGTCGTCCCGGAGGTGACGACGACCGCTTTGCCTTTCAGATCCGGGAAATCTTTAATATCGCCGCCTTTTTTAGTCAGCAGTCGCGTCCCGACGACGAAAATCGTATCGGAGAAGGCGGCCTGTTTCTGGCGCTCAAGGTTGTTAGTCGTTGAACCACATTCAAAATCGAAGGTTCCGTTTTGCAACAGCGGAATACGGTTTTGCGAGGTGATCGGGATCAGCTTCACCTGCAGATCGGGCTTGTTAAGTTTCTTTTTTACCGCTTCCACAATGGCGTTGGAGTAGTCCTGGGAATAGCCGACCACTTTCTGCTGGTTGTCGTAATAAGAAAAGGGCACAGAAGATTCGCGATGCCCGACGACGATCACGCCATTTTTAGCGATCTTGTCCAGGGTGCTACCAGCGGCAGGCGCGCCATCTTCTGCGTGCGCAAGGCCCGCAGACAGTCCCATGACCAGCATTGCTGTGGTTAGCTTACGTAATTGCATATCCAACTCCTTTATCATCTGCGCCGTCGACGCATTGATAGCTATTGTGATGTTGTTATTGCCTGCAACTTGCGCGTGCAGTGTTATGTGTGTTTGTTAACATTTAGTGTGGCTTGTTGTAAATATTTTGCTGCGATATTGTTTATTTTTGCGAAGTGCGCCGCACCGTTCAGAGGCAAAAATCCTACATTGCACCGTTCAGGTGCTACCGATGATCGTTTTTGGTGCGACCCGGTTGCACAAGCAGCCAGAACAGGTTTGCCATGTTTAACAAAGCAATAGACGTGCCAGAATGGGGAAAAAAGGAGGATTTTCAGGCCGGATAAATGAAGTGCTATCCGGCCTGGGGAGAGATTATTTCCGTCGTTGTCGCAGGCTCATCACTACCGCGCCAAAAGCAAACAGCGCGGTCAGTACCCATAGCGGCCAGTTGCCGGTACGAGCATAGGGAGTTAACCCCGTGGTTGGCGTGACATTGGTGGTCAGTACCTGGCGTGTGAACTGCGGGATCATCGCCTGAATTTCGCCCTGCGGGCCAATCACCGCCGTAATACCGTTGTTAGTACTGCGCAGCAACGGACGCGCCAGCTCCAGCGAACGCATCCGCGCCATCTGGAAATGTTGCCACGGGCCAATGGACTTACCAAACCAGGCGTCGTTAGAAATCGTCAGCAGATAGTCGGTGTCCGGGCGGAAGTTATCCCGCACCTGTTCGCCAAGAATAATTTCATAACAGATTGCCGCCGTCAGCTTATAGTCGTGCGCATGTAACTGCGGCTGGATATAAGGGCCGCGGCTAAAGGAGGACATGGGCAGATCGAAGAACGGCGCCAGCGGACGCAGGATAGACTCCAGCGGAACGAACTCGCCAAAGGGTACAAGGTGATTTTTATTGTAGCGATTGGGCGAGTCATAACTGTATGGATTATCCTTGCCCAACGTAATAATCGTATTGTAGGTGTCGTATCGATTCTGTTTATTGAGACGCGCATCGACAATACCGGTGATCAGCGTGCTATTTTTTTCGCGTAACATCTCGTCCAGCGAACGAAGGAAGGGCTGCTGATTGATTTCGAGATCCGGAATCGCCGACTCAGGCCAGATAATAATCTGTGATTTGCCTAACTCTGGGCGGGTTTCGTTGAGATAAATTTTTAGCGTATTCAGTAGCTGGTTTTCGTCCCACTTCAGCGACTGCGGAATATCGCCCTGCACCAGCGATAGCTGGGTCGCTTTGGCCGGTTCCAGCGTAAACCACTGGATATAACGTAGCGGAAAGGGCAAAGCAAACAGAATCACGGCGACAGCCAGCGGACGCCAGTTCCGCGTCGCCAGTGCCAGCGCTAACAGGCCACTGACCATCATCAGCAGGAAGTTGATCGCTTCGACGCCCATTACCGGCGCCAGTCCTTTTAGCGGGCCGTCGACCTGACTATAGCCAAATTGCAGCCAGGGGAAGCCGGTCAGCACCCAGCCGCGTAAAAATTCGGTGATTTGCCATACTGCAGGCGCGGCGATAGCGACGCGCAGCCAGTTGGTTTTTGGCCACAGGCGCGACAAAATCCCGGCAAACAGTCCGGTATACAGCGAGAGATAAGCTGCAAGCAGCACCACCAGAAAAACGTTAACCGGGCCCGGCATGCCGCCAAACTGCGCGATACTGACATAAACCCAGTTAATCCCGCTACCGAAAAGTCCGAGTCCCCAGCAATAGCCGATGGCGGCAGACTGGAGCGGGCGGCGATTAAACGTTAAGGCCTGCAGCCCGATAAGCGACACTATCGCTGCGGGCCAGACGTCATACGGAGAGAAAGCCAGCGTTCCGCAGGCGCCGAATAATAACGCCAGCAGCAGGCGAATACGCTGGCGTTCAATTAACGAGGCAAATGCCATTTTTAGTCCACTATTGCTGTTATTCGTCCAGTTTTGGCTGGGGCGAGTCATCCGGGATCCTGACATGCACCTGAATAATACGACGACTATCGGCCATCGCCACTTTGAACTGGTAACCATCAATGTCAATGGTTTCGCCGCGGGCCGGTAAATGGCCGAACGCCTGCATCACCAGCCCGCCGATGGTATCGACTTCTTCATCGCTGAAGTGGGTGCCGAAAGCGTCATTGAAGTCTTCAATCGACGCCAGCGCGCGAATCGTCCAGGTATGGCGGCTAAGCTGACGGAAGTCGATATCGTCTTCTTCGTCATACTCATCTTCAATTTCACCGACAATCAGTTCGAGGATGTCTTCGATAGTCACAAGGCCGGAAACGCCGCCAAACTCATCGATAACGATGGCCATATGGTAGCGCTGGGAGCGGAATTCCTTGAGCATACGGTCAACCCGTTTGCTTTCCGGTACGACAACCGCGGTGCGTAACACTTTGTCCATGCTGAAGGCTTCGGCATCGCTGCGCATAAACGGCAGCAAATCTTTGGCCATCAGAATCCCTTCAATGTGATCTTTATCTTCGCTGATCACCGGAAAACGCGAGTGGGCGGACTCAATGATAACATCGAGACATTCGTCCAGCGTCTGGTTGCGTTTTAGGGTAATCATCTGGGAGCGCGGGATCATAATATCGCGAACGCGCTGGTCGGCGATGTCCATTACGCCTTCGAGCATATCGCGCGTATCTTCATCGATAAGCTCGTTCTGCCCGGAATCACGGATCAGCGCCAGCAACTCATCACGGTTTTTAGGTTCACCGTGGAAAAGCTGGCTGAGTAGCAGGGAAAAAAATCCCTTTTTACTGTTTACTGTGTCACTACTGTGTGAATTGTCGTCGCTCATGGCGTCGTATGGGTTCTCATGTTAGTTAATACAAAGCTCGTCATGCGTATACTCAGCTGTGACGGCATGTTTTGCCTGATGGCGCTACGCTTATCAGGCCTACAAAAGGCATGAATGTAGGCCGAATAAGGCGCGAGCGCCGCCATCCGGCAAGCTACTATTCTGTAATCTTCTCGGCAATGTACGGATCCTCATAGCCCATAGCAAGCATAATCTCCGTTTCGAGAGACTCCATCTCTTCCGCTTCGTCATCGTCGATATGATCGTAACCCAGCAAATGCAGGCTACCGTGCACGACCATGTGCGCCCAGTGCGCCTCCAGCGGCTTGCTCTGTTCCTGCGCTTCCTGCTCCACGACCTGACGGCAAATAATCAGATCGCCCAGTAGCGGCATTTCAATGCCGGGGGGCGCTTCAAACGGGAAGGAGAGAACATTAGTGGGTTTATCTTTCCCGCGGTACGTCAAATTAAGGTCGTGGCTTTCGGCCTCATCCACCAGACGGATTGTGACTTCCGCCTCTTCCTGAAACTGCGGAATAACGCCGTCCAGCCAGCGTTGAAACTGAGCTTCATCCGGCAGGCCCGCGTGGTTTTCACAGGCCAACTGTAAATCGAGGATCACCTGGCTCATTTCTGTTCCTGCTCCTGGGCTTCACGCTTACGCTCTGCCGCCAACGCCGCTTTGCGTTTTTGTTCGGCCTCTTCCCAGGCTTCATAGGCGTTAACAATGCGGGCAACGACCGGATGGCGCACCACGTCTTCGCTGTGGAAGAAGTTAAAGCTGATTTCATCGACTTCCGCCAGCACTTCAATGGCATGACGCAAGCCGGATTTGGTGTTGCGTGGCAGGTCAATCTGCGTCACGTCGCCGGTGATCACCGCTTTTGAGTTAAAGCCGATACGCGTCAGGAACATCTTCATCTGTTCGATAGTGGTGTTCTGGCTTTCATCCAGAATGATAAAGGCGTCGTTTAATGTGCGTCCGCGCATATAGGCCAGCGGCGCGACTTCAATCACATTGCGCTCAATCAGCTTCTCGACTTTTTCAAAGCCGAGCATTTCGAACAGCGCGTCATACAGCGGACGCAGGTACGGGTCCACCTTCTGACTTAAATCGCCTGGCAAAAAGCCGAGTTTTTCGCCCGCTTCCACCGCCGGACGGGTCAGCAGAATACGGCGAATCTCCTGGCGCTCCAGGGCGTCTACCGCAGCGGCGACCGCAAGATACGTTTTACCGGTACCCGCCGGGCCGACGCCAAAGGTAATATCATGATCGAGAATATTGGCGATGTACTGCGCCTGGTTCGGGGTACGCGGTTTAATCACGCCGCGCTTGGTTTTGATATTAATAGCTTTGCCATAGTCAGGCACGCTTTCCGCGCTCTGTTCCAGCACCCGCGCTTCTTTGATCGCCAGATGAATTTGTTCCGGTTCGATATCCTGAGTCTGGCCGCGCATCGGTGCGGTATCGACATACAGACTTCGCAAAATATCTGTCGCCGCGGTCACGCAAATCGGACGACCGGTCAGTTTAAAGTGATTGTCACGGCGGTTGATTTCAATACCGAGACGACGTTCGAGCTGTTTAATATTGTCATCAAACGGCCCGCAAAGGCTCAACAGACGGGCGTTGTCTGCAGGCTCAAGGGTAATTTCGCGAGTGTCTATATTCAAACTGTTCCTCTTGTGTCTGTATCGCCGGACGCTGAACATTTACCGGCATCTAAGGAAATTATTCACGCCATAGGGAAAAGGCGCAAGCATTGCAATGAAGATGGGGATGAAGAGAGAAAATTGCAAGGCCCGTCGGGCGACAGGCCATGACCAGGAAGCCCGACAGGCGTAGCGCCATCGGGTATTATTGCCTTTCCTGCAGGATTAAGGCTGGTAGAATCCTACGCCCAGCTCATTTTCTTTACGGGTACGGGCAATGACGGACTCCGGCGTTTCGGCGACGCGCAGCCCCATTTCATCTTCGGTACGCACCACTTTTCCGCGCAGGGAGTTCGGATAGACGTCAGTAATTTCCACATCGACAAACTTACCAATCATCTCCGGCGTGCCTTCAAAGTTCACCACCCGATTGTTTTCGGTACGGCCAGACAGTTCCATAATGTTTTTACGTGACGTGCCTTCCACCAGAATGCGCTGTGTCGTGCCGAGCATACGGCGGCTCCATGCCATCGCCTGCTGATTGATACGCTCTTGCAGAATATACAGACGCTGCTTTTTCTCTTCTTCCGGTACGTCATCAACCATATCGGCAGCCGGCGTTCCCGGACGCGCAGAGAAGATAAAGCTGTAGCTCATATCAAAGTTGACGTCAGCGATAAGCTTCATGGTTTTTTCGAAATCATCGGTAGTTTCGCCAGGGAATCCGACGATAAAGTCAGAGCTTATCTGAATGTCCGGCCGCGCCGCGCGCAGTTTACGGATGATTGCTTTATATTCCAGCGCAGTGTGGGTGCGCCCCATCAGATTCAACACGCGATCGGAACCGCTCTGTACCGGCAGATGCAGGAAACTGACCAGCTCCGGCGTATCGCGGTACACCTCGATAATATCGTCGGTGAACTCAATCGGATGGCTGGTGGTAAAGCGAATACGGTCAATGCCGTCGATGGCGGCAACCAGACGCAGCAGATCGGCAAAGGTGCCAGTGGTGCCGTCGTAGTTTTCTCCGCGCCAGGCGTTAACGTTCTGGCCCAACAGGTTGACCTCACGCACGCCCTGCGCCGCTAACTGGGCGATTTCGAACAGGATATCGTCTGAGGGACGGCTGACTTCTTCACCGCGGGTATACGGCACCACGCAGTAAGTACAATATTTATTGCAGCCTTCCATGATAGAAACGAAAGCGGTCGGGCCTTCTGCGCGCGGTTCCGGCAAACGGTCGAACTTCTCGATTTCCGGGAAGCTGATATCGACCACCGGGCTGCGGTCGCCACGCACGGAGTTAATCATCTCCGGCAGGCGGTGTGAGGTTTGCGGACCAAAAATAATGTCGACGTAATGGGCGCGTTGACGAATGTGCTCGCCTTCCTGGGAAGCCACGCAGCCGCCGACGCCGATAATCAGATCGGGATTTTTCTCTTTTAACAGTCTCCAGCGACCTAATTGATGGAAGACTTTTTCCTGAGCCTTCTCGCGGATTGAGCAGGTATTCAACAGCAGCACATCCGCCTCTTCCGCCACGTCGGTCAGTTGATAGCCGTGGGTGGCGTCCAGCAGATCGGCCATCTTCGATGAATCGTACTCGTTCATCTGACAGCCCCAGGTTTTAATATGGAGTTTTTTAGTCATCGACTTGCTCTTGCGAAATAGTGGCTGAAAAGCAGGGCGCATAGTGTAATGCTTTGGCGCGGTTGTGACCAGTATGACTGACGTCAGCCCTAATGGGTAAAAAATCCTGTAAACTTGTTTAAAACGTAACAGGATGAATGACCATGACAAATCAACCAACGGAAATTGCCATTATCGGCGGGGGAATGGTCGGCGGCGCGCTGGCGCTGGGTCTGGCGCAGCAAGGGTTTACGGTGATGGTAATAGAACATGCCGCGCCTGCGCCGTTTGCGGCTGACAGCCAGCCTGACGTGCGGATTTCGGCCATTAGCGCGGCATCCGTGGCGCTGCTCAAGGGGCTGGGCGTGTGGGAGGCGGTGCAGGGGATGCGTAGCCATCCTTATCGGCGACTGGAGACCTGGGAGTGGGAAAACGCCCATGTGGTGTTCGACGCCGCTGAACTCAAGCTGCCGCTGTTAGGCTATATGGTGGAGAACAACGTCCTGCAACAGGCGTTATGGCAGGCGCTGGAAGCGCACCCCGGCGTGACGCTGCGCGTTCCGGCTTCACTGGCGGCATTGCACCGCCGCCACGATGGTTATGCGCTGGAACTGGCCGACGGCGAATGGGTAACGCCGAAGTTAGTGATTGGCGCCGACGGTGCGAATTCGCAGGTTCGGCAAATGGCGGGAATTGGCATTCATGCCTGGCAATATGCGCAGTCGTGTATGCTTATCACCGTCAAGTGTGAAAATGCGCCAGGCGACAGCACCTGGCAGCAGTTTACGCCAACGGGGCCGCGCGCCTTTTTGCCGCTGTTCGACGATTGGGCGTCACTGGTGTGGTATGACGCTCCGGCACGTATTCGCCAGTTGCAGGGTTTATCGATGACGCAATTGCAGGTGGAAATTAACCAGCACTTTCCGGCGCGTCTGGGGGCGGTGATGCCTGTCGCGGCGGGCGCGTTTCCGCTAACCCGTCGTCACGCGTTGCAGTATGCGCAACAGGGGCTGGCGCTGGTAGGCGACGCGGCGCATACCATTCATCCGCTGGCCGGGCAGGGCGTCAACCTGGGGTATCGGGATGTTGATGCGTTGATTGATGTGCTGGCGAGTGCCCGTAGCTATGGCGAGTCCTGGGCCAGCCATTCGGTGTTGAAACGCTATCAGACGCGGCGCATGGCAGATAATTTTATGATGCAAAGTGGAATGGATCTGTTTTATGCCGGGTTCAGCAATGAACTGCCGCCGCTGCGTATTTTACGCAATATGGGGCTGATGGCGGCGCAGCGCGCAGGCGTGCTAAAACGTCAGGCGCTGAAATATGCGTTGGGGTTGTAGTTTGTGTTATGCCGGGTGGCGGATACCTTACCCGGCCTGTATTCGCCCGTAGGCCTGATAAGCGTAGCGCCATCAGGCAGTCCGAATTGCCAGAAAAGCAAAAAGCTCGCCGAAGCGAGCTTTTTAAAGGTGGCTGGGGTACGAGGATTCGAACCTCGGAATGCCGGAATCAGAATCCGGTGCCTTACCGCTTGGCGATACCCCAATTGTCGTACTTCTTGCGCTCATTAGCAGAGCGTTTTTAAAACTGGCTGGGGTACGAGGATTCGAACCTCGGAATGCCGGAATCAGAATCCGGTGCCTTACCGCTTGGCGATACCCCAACAAATTATTTTCGAACCGGTCGAATACCTCGACGTGTTCTGAATATGGTGGCTACGACGGGATTCGAACCTGTGACCCCATCATTATGAGTGATGTGCTCTAACCAACTGAGCTACGTAGCCAGATGATTTCTTCGATGGCTGGGGTACCTGGATTCGAACCAGGGAATGCCGGTATCAAAAACCGGTGCCTTACCGCTTGGCGATACCCCAATACCGTCGCGGTGAACCGCAAACTCGAAGAAATATGGCTGGGGTACCTGGATTCGAACCAGGGAATGCCGGTATCAAAAACCGGTGCCTTACCGCTTGGCGATACCCCATCCGTACAACGCTTATCGGTGAATGGTGCGGGAGGCGAGACTTGAACTCGCACACCTTGCGGCGCCAGAACCTAAATCTGGTGCGTCTACCAATTTCGCCACTCCCGCAAAAAAAAGATGGTGGCTACGACGGGATTCGAACCTGTGACCCCATCATTATGAGTGATGTGCTCTAACCAACTGAGCTACGTAGCCATCTTTTTTCGCGTTACCTTATCGGCGTTGCGGGGCGCATTATGCGTATTGAGCCTTGAAGCGTCAACCTCTTTTTCATCGAAAAACGTCGGAAAGTGTCTGTTTGGTTAGGTTGCGAACAGCGTGGCGCAATATTCGGCAATTATTGGTTATTAATCGTTTTTCCGAAAGTGGTTTGCTATAAAAAAAGAGCCCCTAAGGGCTCTTTCGTCATCGTTAATTTACTGGTACGCCGACTGATGCACGCCGACCGCGCGGCCTGACGGGTCATCCATCGTTTTGAATGCTTCATCCCACTCAATGGCTTTGGCGGAAGAACAGGCGACGGACGGGCCGCCGGGTACGCACTCCGCCGCGCTTGGCACCGGGAACAGCTCTTCAAAAATTTCCCGGTACAGATACGCCTCTTTAGACGACGGCGTGTTGTATGGAAAGCGGAAGCGGGCGGTTTCCAGTTGTTGATCGGAAATCTGTTTCGCCGCCACCTCTTTCAGCGTATCGATCCAGCTGTAGCCTACGCCGTCAGAGAACTGCTCTTTCTGACGCCACGCGACGCTTGCCGGCAGATAAGACTCGAAGCACTCGCGCAGCACGTGTTTTTCCATCTTGCCGTTGCCGCACATTTTATCCTGTGGGTTGATACGCATCGCCACGTCGAGGAATTTTTATCCAGGAACGGTACGCGCGCTTCCACGCCCCAGGCGGACATCGCTTTGTTGGCGCGGGCGCAGTCATACATATGCAGCGCCTGTAGTTTACGTACCGTCTCTTCATGTAACTCTTTGGCGTTCGGCGCTTTATGGAAGTACAGATAGCCGCCAAACACCTCATCGGAACCTTCGCCGGAGAGCACCATTTTGATGCCCATCGCTTTGATCTTACGTGACATCAGATACATTGGCGTTGAGGCGCGGATAGTGGTTACGTCATAGGTTTCAATGTGGTAAATCACGTCGCGAATCGCATCCAGACCCTCCTGGACGGTGAAGTGAATTTCATGATGCACGGTGCCGAGGTGGTTAGCCACTTCCTGGGCCGCCTTCAGGTCAGGCGAACCTTCCAGACCTACCGCAAAAGAGTGCAACTGTGGCCACCAGGCTTCGGAGCGCTCCTGATCTTCGACGCGACGGGCGGCGAATTTTTTGGTGATTGCCGAGATAACCGACGAGTCCAGGCCGCCGGAGAGCAGTACGCCGTAGGGCACGTCGGACATCAGGTGGCTTTTCACGGATTCTTCCAGCGCCTGACGCAGCGCGTTTTTGTCGGTGACGTTATCTTTTACCGCATCGTAATCGAACCAGTCGCGCTGATAGTACTGACGAATTTTGCCGTCTTTGCTCCACAGGTAGCTGCCCGCCGGAAACTCTTTAATGGTGCGGCAGACCGGGGTCAGCGCTTTCATTTCTGACGCTACGTAGAAGTTGCCGAATTCGTCATAGCCCATATAGAGCGGAATAATACCGATATGGTCACGACCAATCAGATAAGCGTCTTTTTCGCTGTCATACAGGGCGAAGGCGAACATCCCCTGTAAATCGTCAAGGAAATTCGGCCCTTTTTCCTGATACAGCGCGAGGATAACTTCGCAGTCGGAGCCTGTCTGGAACGCGTAACGATCGCCATACTCCGCGCGTAACGTCTGATGGTTATAAATTTCACCGTTCACCGCCAGCACGTGGGTTTTCCTGGCGTTATACAGGGGCTGGGCGCCGGCGTTAACATCAACAATCGACAAGCGTTCATGTGCGAGAATCGCGTTATCGCAAGCATAGATGCCGGACCAGTCCGGGCCGCGATGGCGCATCAGGCGTGACAGTTCAAGGGCTTTTTTACGCAGTTCCGCTGCATCTGTTTTGATATCGAATACGCCGAAAATAGAACACATAGCCTTCTCCGTTAATCTGTTGCGTCGTACTTTTTGTGTTTGCTTGACTAAAAAATGCCGCAAAGGCGTGGAAGGCGCAAGGGGATTACGGTCTGAAAAATGAAAAATGCAATCGTCATTGTTGATTAGTGAAAAATGATTGCATATTGCGCGGATTTATTGATGGATCTTCAGTTTTATCGTGGATTAATTGAATTATGTTTTTCCTGATGGCGTTTCGCTTATCAGGCCTACAATGTTGTTCGAACCGTAGGCCTGAAAGCTATGCGTCATCAGGCAGGGGACAGGTTTAGATAACGTCGATCTCAGCGACGGAAGGGTAAATCCAGCTTGGGCGGAACGGCATACTGTCAATATCATTGATTGTTGATACGCCTGAAAGCACCAGAATGGTCTCCAGACCGGCCTGGAATCCTGCCAGAATGTCGGTGCGCAGGTTGTCGCCGACGATAACGGTCTCTTCCGAGTGCGCCTGCATTTTGTTTAACGCCGCGCGGATGATCCACGGGCTGGGTTTGCCGACATAAAACGGCTTCCGGCCGGAAATTTTTTCAATGCCTGCGCACAGCGCGCCGCAGGCCGGATAAAAGCCGCGACCGTGGGTATCCGGGTTGGTGGCGATAAAGCGCGCGCCATTGGCGACGAAAAATGCCGCTTTATGCATCATGTCCCAGTTGTAGGAGCGGGTCTCTCCAACGATGACAAAATCAGGGTTCACATCGGTAATGGTAAAACCCGCTTTATAGAGCTCGTGAATAAGCGCGCCTTCGCCCACGACATACGCTTTCTTACCTTCCTGACGGCGCAGAAAATCGGCTGTCGCCATTGCTGACGTATAAAACACGCTGTCCGGCACGTTAACGCCAGCGGTAGCAAAACGGTTCGCCAGATCCTGGCAGGTTTGCGACGGGTAATTGGTCAGCAGCACCAGCGGCAGACCTTTTTCCAGAATCCCCGTCAGAAATTCCGCCGCACCGGGTACGGCTACGTTGTCGTGCATCAGCACGCCGTCGATATCGCAGATTACATTCTTGATGGTCATGAACTACCCAGGGAATTTGTGAATAATCCGATACTATAAGAGCGCATCAACTTTCCAGCAAACGTTGCAGTAATGTTCCGTTGAGCATGGCGCGTTTAACTAAGGCAAATGCGCCGATAGCAGAACGGTGATCCAGCGTGGAGCGTACCACCGGCAAATTTTTGCGAAATGCCTTTAACGCCTGCGTATTGATACAGCTTTCAATAGCGGGCAACAGGACTTTATCGGCTTCAATGATCTCGCCGGCAATGACGATTTTTTGCGGATTAAACAGGTTGATAGCAATGGCGATCGTTTTGCCCAAATGGCGGCCAACATGCTCAATGACTTCCGAGGCCAGGCTGTCGCCCCGGTTTGCCGCCTTACAGATGGTTTTAATCGTGCAGTCGTCAAGCGGAACACGGCTTTGATACCCTTGTTTAAGCAAATTCAGCACCCGTTGTTCAATCGCCGCATTGGCGGCAATGGTTTCCAGACAGCCGAAATTACCGCAGTGGCAGCGCTCGCCCAACGGCTCCACCTGAATATGCCCAATTTCGCCGACGTTGCCGTTACGGCCAATGAAGATGCGCCCGTTGGAGATAATCCCGGCGCCTGTACCACGATGGACGCGCACCAGAATCGAGTCCTCGCAATCCTGACTGGCGCCGAAGTAGTGTTCCGCCAGCGCCAGGCTACGAATATCGTGTCCCACGAAACAGGTAACGTGAAACCGTTTTTCCAGCGCTTCGACCAGTCCCCAGTTTTCAACCTGAATGTGTGGCATGTAACGAATCACGCCACTTTCCGGATCGACAAGCCCTGGCAGGATCACCGAGATAGCGATCAATTCACGAATTTTACGCTGACAGCTATCAATAAAGACGGCGATAGTGTTGAGCAGCGCATGTTCCAGCGTCTCTTGGGTGCGCTCCGGCAGCGGATAATGCTCCTCAGCGACCACTTTACTGCTCAGATCGTAGAGCGTTAAAGTGGTGTCATGACGCCCCAGGCGAACGCCAATGGCGTGGAAGTTACGGGTTTCCGTGACGATAGAGATAGCGCGGCGGCCTCCGGTAGAGGCCTGCTGATCGACTTCTTTGATCAGCCCGCGTTCAATGAGTTGACGCGTAATTTTCGTTACGCTGGCGGGAGCAAGCTGGCTTTGCTCGGCAATTTGTATGCGCGAGATAGGACCATGCTGGTCAATCAGGCGGTAAACGGCCGCGCTGTTAAGCTGTTTTACGAGATCAACGTTACCTATCTGAGCTTGTCCGCCTGGTGTCATATTCTCACTTACTCAAGTCAACGACCTCGTCACCATTAACGATGGTCTTGATAATTTTAAAATCGTGGGTGAACGCGGTCAGGTTGGCGACTTTACCCGGCGCAATGCTACCGAGATGTTTATCAACGCCGATAGCGCGTGCCGGATAGAGCGTTGCCATGCGCAGCACTTCATCCAGCGCGATGCCGCAATGCGCGACCAGGTTGCGTACGCCTTCAATCATGGTTAAGGACGAACCGCTCAACGTACCGTTTTCATCCACACACAGCCCATTGCGGTAGTATATTGTTTTACCTGCGAAAATGAACTGCTCAATATTGGCCCCCGCCGGTGCGGTGGCGTCTGTCACCAGACAAAGTTTGTCGCCTTTCAGGCGTTTGGCATTGCGAATGTTGGCGTAGTCGACATGCAGACCATCGGCGATAACGCCGCAATAAATATCCGCTTCGTCCAGAACAGCGCCAGCAAGGCCCGGCTCACGCCCTGTAATGTACGGCATCGCGTTAAACAGGTGAGTCGCAAAAGTAATCCCGGCGCGGAAGCCCGCTTTCGCCTCTTTTAACGTCGCGTTGGAGTGACCTGCGGAAACCACAATGCCCGCATTCGCCAGTTTAGCGATTACGTCAGCAGGCACCATTTCCGGCGCGAGAGTGACTTTGGTGATGACGTCGGCATTATCGCATAAGAAATCGACCAGCGCAGCGTCTGGTTTACGCACGAAATCAGGATTATGGGTGCCTTTTTTTACCAGATTAAGCCAGGGGCCTTCCAGGTGGAGACCCAGCGCCTGGTGCGGATGTTTTTCCAGGTATTCGCGCATGACGCGAATGCCCTGTTTCATCAATTCATCGCTGGTAGTGATAAGCGTTGGCAGAAAGTTAGTACAGCCCGATTTTTCATTGGCTTTCTGCATAATTTCCAGCGTTTCAACGCTGACGGCTTCTGCGGTATCGTTAAACTGCACGCCGCCGCAGCCGTTTAACTGCACATCAATAAAACCGGGGGAGAGAATGGCCCCATTCAATGAGCGTTGTTCTATTCCCGGTGGCAGTTCGGCCATCGGACAAACGCGGTCAATCAGGCCATTAGCGACAACAAGCGCATGGTCATCAAGAATTTCGTGACCGGTAAAGATCCGGCCCTGGGTTAAAGCATACATTCTGACCCCCGATATCAAAAATTTACCGCCCCGCATTGACTGGCGGGGCGGAGACAACATTACAGACCTTTAATATTTTCTGCTTCTAATTCATTGAAATATTTCAATGTTTTAACTTTAAGTTCCATTGTGGACGGCTCATCGCATACCACAACCGCTTTCGGATGGAGTTGCAGGCAGCTAATGGTCCACATGTGGTTGACGTTGCCTTCAACCGCCGCCTGCAGCGCCTGGGCTTTCTGATGGCCCAGCACCAGAATCATCACTTCTTCCGCATCCAGCAGCGTGCCTACGCCTACCGTCAGCGCGTATTTCGGCACCTGGTTTACGTCGCCGTCAAAGAAAGCGGGAGTTCGCTACGCGAGTATCATGGGTTAACGTTTTGATACGGGTACGGGAAGCCAGGGAAGAAGCCGGTTCGTTAAAGGCGATGTGACCGTCGTTGCCGACGCCGCCCATAAACAGATGGATTTTACCGTAAGAACGAATTTTTTCTTCATATTGACGGCATTCTGCATCGATATCCGGTGCGTTACCGTTGAGAAGATTGATGTTTTCTGCTGGAATATCAACGTGATCGAAAAAGTTACGATGCATAAAGCTGTGGTAGCTTTCCGGGTGCTCTTTCGGCAGGCCAACATATTCGTCCATATTAAAGGTGACCACATGCTTAAAGCTGACCTCGCCCGCTTTGTGCATCTCAACCAGCGCTTTGTACGCCGTTAGCGGCGTGCCGCCGGTAGGCAGTCCAAGGACAAACGGACGATCGGCGGTCGGTTTGAACGCATTAATACGGTTAACGATATGGCGAGCAGCCCATTTGCCAACCTGTTCTGCGGTACTCAGGGGGATCAGTCTCATTCTTCACCTCAATAATCAATGTCAAAATTTGGCGGATCGTATTAAGCGTAACCTGGATATCCAGGGTTCGTGTTCAATCCGTCCTGATTTTTTGAATCATAAAATAAGTTTTCCGTGTTAGCCAGTGGATGGTAGGGGTAATTACGATATTTAGTGATTATAATCACAAAAAACACCCGTTTAATTTGCGAGGCGAATTAATTTTCCACACACTCTGCAGAAGATGATCTCACCGTTCGATTACAGAACATCACGTTTTTAACGTTTGCAGCACAATAAAAAACGGCTTCAAAGAAGCCATATCGGCGTCTCGTAGGGGGAATAAGATGAATATTTTAGGTTTTTTCCAGCGGCTGGGTAGGGCGTTGCAGCTCCCTATCGCCGTGTTGCCGGTGGCAGCGTTGTTGCTGCGATTCGGCCAACCAGATTTGCTGAATATGCCGTTTATCGCGCAAGCGGGCGGGTCTATTTTCGATAACCTGGCGCTGGTTTTCGCTATCGGCGTGGCCTCCAGTTGGTCTAAAGATAGCGCGGGCGCGGCAGCGCTGGCGGGAGCCGTGGGTTACTTCGTCATGACCAAAGCGATGGTGACGATTAACCCGGAAATCAACATGGGCGTGCTGGCGGGGATTATTACCGGTCTGGTCGGCGGCGCGGTTTATAATCGCTGGTCTGGTATCAAACTGCCTGATTTTCTCAGTTTCTTCGGTGGAAAACGTTTTGTACCGATCGCAACGGGCTTTTTCTGTCTGGTGCTGGCCGCTATTTTCGGTTACGTCTGGCCGCCGGTACAGCATGGCATCCATGCGGGCGGTGAATGGATCGTTTCCGCAGGCGCGTTGGGTTCCGGTATCTTTGGCTTCATCAACCGTCTGCTGATCCCCACCGGTCTGCATCAGGTACTGAACACCATCGCCTGGTTCCAGATTGGCGAATTCACCAATGCCGCAGGTACTGTATTCCACGGCGACATCAACCGCTTCTATGCTGGCGACGGCACGGCGGGGATGTTTATGTCCGGCTTCTTCCCGATCATGATGTTTGGTCTGCCGGGCGCCGCTCTGGCGATGTATTTCGCCGCGCCGAAAGAACGTCGTCCGATGGTGGGCGGTATGCTGCTGTCTGTCGCGATCACCGCGTTTCTGACCGGCGTAACCGAGCCGCTGGAATTCCTGTTTATGTTCCTGGCGCCGCTGCTGTACCTCCTGCACGCCATTTTGACTGGTATCAGCCTGTTCGTCGCGACGTTGCTGGGTATCCATGCGGGCTTCTCTTTCTCGGCAGGCGCGATCGACTATGTTCTGATGTATAACTTGCCAGCGGCCAGCAATAACGTCTGGATGTTGCTGGTGATGGGCGTTGTATTCTTTATCATCTACTTCCTGCTGTTCAGCGCGGTTATTCGTATGTTTAACCTGAAAACGCCGGGCCGCGAAGATAAAGTTGATGAGATGGTAACGGAAGAAGCCAACAGCAACACCGAAGAAGGGTTAACGCAACTGGCGACCAGCTATATTGCTGCGGTTGGCGGTACGGACAACCTGAAAGCTATCGATGCGTGTATTACCCGTCTGCGCCTGACCGTGAACGACTCTGCTCGTGTCAACGATGCGGCCTGCAAACGCCTCGGCGCTTCCGGCGTGGTGAAACTGAACAAACAGACCATTCAGGTTATTGTCGGCGCGAAAGCGGAATCGATTGGCGATGAAATGAAGAAAGTGGTGGCGCGGGGGCCGGTCGCGGCAGCGTCTGCTGATGCGGCTCACGTTGCGACACCTGCTCCGGCGGCCAAACCCCAGGCGGTGCCGAATGCGGTGACTATCGCTGAACTGGTCTCTCCGATTACCGGTGAGGTAGTGGCGCTGGATCAGGTACCGGATGAAGCTTTCGCCAGCAAAGCGGTCGGCGACGGCGTGGCGGTGAAACCCACCGATAAAACCGTGGTTTCTCCGGCGGCGGGTACTATCGTGAAAATCTTCAACACTAACCACGCGTTCTGTCTGGAAACCGAAAAAGGCGCGGAGATCGTTGTCCATATGGGTATCGATACCGTCGCGCTGAACGGTCAGGGCTTTAAGCGTCTGGTAGAAGAGGGTGCGGAAGTCACGGCGGGTCAGCCGGTGCTGGAACTGGATCTGGACTTCCTGAATGCCAATGCGCGTTCCATGATAAGCCCGGTTGTTTGCAGCAACAGCGATGACTTCAGCGCTCTGGTCATCAAAGCGGATGGTCACGTGGTAGCGGGTAAAACGCCACTGTACGAGATCAAGAGCAAATAATCGCTTCCTGGCCGGATAAGGCGTAAGACGCCATCCGGCGATATCACAGGAAACATAAGCGGCAGAGGGGAACTTTCGCCGCTTTTTTTTACCGCAATTAGCCCCAATATTTTCTGCAAAGCCACTTTTTAAGTAACTAAAGGTTGTCAGTCTGTCCGGCTTATAAGATCATATGCCGTTATACGTTGTTTACGCTTTGAGGAATCCACGATGAGTGAGGCTGAAGCCCGCCCGACTAACTTTATTCGTCAGATTATTGATGAAGATCTGGCGAGTGGTAAACATACCACTGTCCATACCCGTTTTCCGCCGGAGCCGAATGGCTATCTGCACATCGGCCACGCGAAATCTATCTGCCTGAACTTTGGCATCGCGCAAGATTATCAGGGCCAGTGCAACCTGCGTTTCGATGACACCAACCCGGTAAAAGAAGATATCGAGTACGTTGATTCGATCAAAAACGACGTCGAGTGGTTAGGCTTTCACTGGTCTGGCGATATTCGCTACTCCTCCGATTACTTTGACCAACTGCACGCCTATGCGGTCGAGCTGATCAATAAAGGCCTGGCCTACGTTGATGAGCTGACGCCGGAGCAGATCCGCGAATACCGCGGTACGCTGACCGCGCCGGGTAAAAACAGCCCGTTCCGCGATCGCAGCGTCGAAGAGAACCTCGCGCTATTTGAAAAAATGCGTACCGGCGGTTTTGAAGAGGGTAAAGCCTGTCTGCGCGCCAAAATCGACATGGCGTCGCCGTTTATCGTGATGCGCGATCCGGTGCTGTATCGCATTAAATTCGCCGAGCATCATCAGACCGGCAACAAGTGGTGCATCTACCCGATGTACGACTTTACTCATTGCATCAGCGATGCGCTGGAAGGTATTACTCATTCTCTGTGTACGCTGGAGTTCCAGGACAACCGTCGTCTGTACGACTGGGTACTGGACAACATCACCATTCCGGTTCACCCGCGCCAGTACGAATTCTCGCGGCTGAATCTGGAATACACCGTGATGTCCAAGCGTAAGCTGAACCTGCTGGTGACCGACAAACACGTCGAAGGCTGGGATGATCCGCGTATGCCGACTATTTCCGGTCTGCGCCGTCGCGGCTACACCGCGGCTTCTATTCGGGAGTTCTGCAAACGCATCGGCGTCACCAAGCAGGACAACACTATTGAGATGGCGTCGCTGGAATCCTGCATTCGCGAAGATCTGAACGAAAACGCGCCGCGCGCGATGGCGGTAATCGATCCGGTAAAACTGGTTATCGAAAACTACCCGCAGGGTGAGAGCGAAATGGTTACCATGCCTAACCATCCGAATAAACCGGAGATGGGCAGCCGTGAAGTGCCGTTTAGCGGTGAGATCTGGATCGATCGCGCAGATTTCCGCGAAGAAGCGAACAAGCAGTACAAGCGTCTGGTGATGGGTAAAGAAGTGCGTCTGCGTAATGCCTACGTCATTAAAGCGGAGCGCGTAGAGAAGGATGCCGAAGGGAATATCACCACCATCTTCTGTACCTATGATGCTGATACGCTGAGTAAAGATCCGGCTGACGGGCGTAAAGTGAAAGGCGTAATCCACTGGGTTAGCGCAGCACATGCGCTGCCGATTGAAATTCGTCTCTACGACCGTCTGTTCAGCGTGCCGAACCCGGGCGCCGCGGAGGACTTCCTGTCCGTTATCAACCCCGAATCATTAGTGATTAAGCAGGGGTATGGCGAGCCGTCGCTGAAAGCGGCGGTAGCAGGGAAAGCTTTCCAGTTTGAACGTGAAGGTTACTTCTGCCTTGACAGCCGCTATGCAACGGCCGATAAGCTGGTCTTTAACCGCACCGTGGGCCTGCGTGATACCTGGGCGAAAGCGGGCGAGTAAGCACTGCGCCAACAGGCGAATGCTGTAAAAATACCTTATCAACGCCGCGTTCTGCGGCGTTTTTTCTCTGCATTTCTAAGAGCCTATCCCATTAGGGCTATTTTACTTGCCATTTTGGTCCTGGGCAGTGCTCGCCAAAACGCGTTAGCGTTTTGAACGCCGCTAGCGGCGGCCCGAAGGGCGAGCGTAGCGAGTCAAACCTCACGTACTACGTGTACGCTCCGGTTTTTGCGCGCTGTCCGTGTCCAAACTGGCTGCGCCAATAACGCCTGGTGGGATAGGCTCTAAGTCGATTCTCTTTTTTTGCGAGGCGAATTAATTATTCTCTGAAAATTATTGATCTGATAAATGATTATTAATCTAAATGTTATAAGCGTCAGGTCAACAGGAGACAATTATTTTCATGCCTATGGAAAACAAGTCAATTTTCTTTCTGGCGGTCTGCTTCCCCCACCAGCAGTCGAATGTAACAGAAAGCAATTAAATATGTGCGGTTGCTCATATTATTACATACTGGTTACAGAAAGAGATTGATAATTCGCATCGCGAAAAATAGTCTATTTAACGTAGTAAATGAGGTTTCTCAGCGCTACTTTTTATTTTTATTTTTTCGCTGTTCGCTTTTGTCGGCAGCAATTTATACGTCAAAGAGGATTAACTTATGCGTACGTTTAGTGGCAAACGTAGTACGCTGGCTCTGGCTATCGCCGGTATTACAGCAATGTCGGGGTGGATCGTTGTTCCGCAGGCGCAAGCCTCCGGCTTTTTCGACGACTCCACGTTAACGGGCGGCATCTATTATTGGCAGCGTGAACGCGATCGCAAAGATGTGACCGACGGCGACAAATATAAAACTAACCTTTCTCATGCTACCTGGAACGCTAACCTGGATTTTCAGTCTGGTTACGCCGCGGATATGTTCGGTCTGGATATCGCGGCGTTTACCGCGATTGAAATGGCAGAAAACGGCGACAGCGGTCATCCAAACGAAATTGCCTTCTCGAAAAAGAATAAAGGCTACGACGAAGACTATTCCGGCGATAAGAGCGGTATCAGTCTTTATAAAGCCGCCGCGAAATTTAAATATGGCCCGGTCTGGGCGCGCGCCGGTTATATTCAGCCTACCGGTCAGACGCTGTTAGCGCCGCACTGGAGTTTTATGCCGGGTACTTATCAGGGGGCGGAAGCCGGCGCCAGTTTTGACTATGGCGATGCGGGCGCGTTAAGTTTTTCCTACATGTGGACTAACGAATATAAAGCGCCGTGGCATACCGAAATGGATAAGTTTTATCAGGCGGATAAAAAAACCAATGTAGACTATCTCCACTCCATCGGCGCGAAGTACGACTTCAAAAATGATCTGGTGCTGGAAGCGGCGTTTGGTCAGTCCGAAGGCTATGTCGATCAATATTTCGCAAAGGCCAGCTATAAATTTGATTTAGGCGGCAATCCGTTCACCACCAGTTACCAGTTCTACGGCGCGCGCGACAAAGTAGACGATCGCAGCGTGAATGATATTTACGACGGTACGGCCTGGCTGCAGGCGTTGACCTTCGGCTACAAAGTCGCGGAAGTGGTTGACCTGCGTCTGGAAGGCACCTGGGTGAAAGCGGACGGTCAGCAGGGCTATTTTCTGCAACGTATGACGCCAACCTACGCCTCTTCAAACGGTCGTCTGGATATCTGGTGGGATAACCGCTCCGACTTTAACGCTAACGGTGAAAAGGCGGTTTTCTTCGGCGCGATGTATGACCTGAAAAACTGGAATCTGCCGGGCTGGGCTGTGGGCGCGTCTTACGTTTACGCCTGGGATGCAAAACCGGCAACCTGGCAAAGTAACCCGGATGCTTACTACGACAAAAACCGCACTATCGAAGAGTCCTCATACAGTCTGGATGCGGTTTATACCCTGCAGGAGGGGCGTGCCAAAGGCACCATGTTCAAACTGCACTTTACCGAATATGACAACCACTCCAATATTCCAAGCTGGGGCGGTGGTTACGGCAACATCTTCCAGGATGAGCGTGACGTGAAATTTATCGTTATTGCGCCATTCACTATTTTCTGATGTCAGATGCGGCAGGCTGCCGGCCTGCCGCGCTGTTGAGGAACGACCTATGAAAAAAATTTTACTCATCGCCAGCATGACCGCCGGTTTGACGGCCTGCGCGTCATCACCCGCGCCGGAAGAAGATAGCCGGCTGAAAGAGGCGTACAGCGCCTGTATCAATACCGCACAGGGCTCGCCTGAGAAGATAGAGGCCTGCCAAAGCGTACTGAATGTCCTTAAAAAAGACCGCAAACATCAGCAATTTGCTAACGAAGAAAGCGTGCGGGTACTGGACTATCAGCAGTGCATTCAGGCGACGCGCACGGGTAACGATCAGGCGGTCAAGGCTGACTGCGACAAGGTCTGGCAGGAAATTCGCAGTCATAATAACGTGCAATAAAAACCTGCCTTGCCACCCACGGGCGAATGTTTTCCGCCCGTGGTTTTTTCAGGCTTTATTTTCTGCCGCGATATAGCCGCGACTCAGACGTACAAACAGCATCGCCGTCGCGGCAAGTCCACATAATGCCGCGCACATCAGCCACCAGCCGGGCGAGCTTTTGTCGCCGGTTAACTTTACCAGCGCGGTAGAGATGGCCGGCGTCAGGCCGCCAAAAATCGCCGTCGCCAGGCTAAAGGCCAGCGAGAAACCAACGGTACGCACATAGACTGGCATCACTTCGGTTAACGCCGCGACTATTGCGCCGTTATACATGCCAAAAAAGAAAGAGAACCACAGCAGTACCAGCGTCATGCGGGTAAAGTCGGGTGCGGCGGTCAGCCACTGCATGACGGGCCAGGTGGTGATCAGCGCCAGCAACGTAATGCCCATTAACACGGCGCGACGGCCAATCCGGTCGGAAATCGCGCCGCCAATGGGTAACCAGATAAAATTGGACACGCCCACCAACATGGTGACGATCAAACTGTCCCGCGCGCTGAGATTAAGCACGGTTCTGCCATAGGTCGGCGTATAAACGGTGATAAAATAAAACGTTGTGGTGGTCATCGCCACCAGCAGCGTTCCGGCCGTAATAATGCGCCAGTTTTTGGCGATAGTTGCAAAAATTTCCCTGGTGTCGGGGCGATGCTTGCGTTGTAAAAACGCTTCTGTTTCTTGTAATGAACGACGTAAAACAAAAATCAGCGGAATGATCATACAGCCGATAAAGAACGGAATTCGCCAGCCCCACTCCGATATCGCGTCGTGTCCCAGCGTGATATTCAGGCTATAACCAATCAACGCGGCAACAACGATCGCGACCTGCTGACTGGCGGATTGCCAACTGGTATAAAACCCTTTATTGCCTGGCGTTGCGATTTCGGACAGATAGACCGAGACGCCGCCTAACTCAACGCCCGCAGAAAATCCTTGTAATAACCGGCCCAACAGCACCAACGCAGGCGCTGCCAGGCCGATCGTTTGGTAGCCGGGGACGAGGGCGATGAGCAACGTACCGCAGCCCATAATCGCCAGTGTCACCATCAGCCCTTTACGGCGTCCGATTCTGTCAATATAGGCGCCAAGCACAATCGCGCCGACGGGGCGCATTAAAAAACCGGAGCCAAAGACGGCAAAGGTCAACATTAATGAGGCAAATTCGCTTTCCGCCGGAAAAAAACGTTCTGGCGATATAGGTGGCGTAAAATCCGAACAAGAAAAAATCAAACTGTTCAAGAAAATTGCCGCTTGTCACGCGCAGTATTGCGCCGAACGTGCCGGCGCGCGATGTTGCAGGTGTGTGTTGTGCCATAGGGTTTGCTCTCCACTGTCTTTATTGTTTTATGGGTAAGATGTTGCGGGTCAGTTGCCTGTATCCCCCGCATGTTTTCCGCGTCGCTTCTCAACTGCCCATTTGAGTAAGGCCGCGCAGCGGAAAAATCCGTGGGCGAATTTTCCGTAGGGAAGGGTGAGAAAGAGCGCCATCACCACGCCTAAATGGAGCGCCAGCAGTATGCCCATTCCGCTGGTGTCTCTGCCTGCCAGCAGCGCCAGCCCGGTAAGGCTGGTTAAGAACAGCAGCAGAATAAAGCCGCGATCCATGGGTTTCTGGCGCGCATCGCCATGTAACGGCGACCGCCGCAGATTGAGCCACAGTAGCCCGGCCGGGCCGATAAGCAGACCGATACCGCCCAGCGTGCCGAGCATGACCGGCAGGCTAAAGAACGGGTAGGGCGCTTCCCAACCGGCGACGTAGTGATAGCCCGTCGCCACGACCGTGGCGGCAAAACAGAGCATAAAACCGTAAAAGGTAAAGTGATGAAAGCGACGGCGCAGCAGCGTGAACGCATCGTCCGCTTCGTTACAGCCTTTGCCGTGACCGCCGTCGAGATATTTCAGCGTTAACGCATTGTGCGACGCTTCCGCAATCTCCGCCGAACGCGGTACACCCGGCGAGATCTCACGCCAGAAGCTGATTACGCCCGCCATAAGCAAACCGATTGCCAGCACAAAAACTGAGCCAAACATCCATGCCAGCAGGCTATGCGGAAAAATTTGATAGAAGTCACCGGCCAGCGGCGGATGAATCAGCGACCCTTTCAGCGCCATCGCCAGTAATAAAAAGAGCGTCAGACCGACTATCAGCGCCAGCGCGACGGTGATCCCCGCCCGACGGTATAACGCGCCAAAAGCGGCGGGCTGGGCATACTGTTGATACGTCTCCAGGCGGGCTTGCGCCATCGCTTTCGGCACGTTAATGGCAAATTCATGGGGCGGCGCGTACTGGCACGCGTGCAGGCAGGCGCCGCAGTTATGACATAAATTCGCCAGATAATGAATATCGGCTTTACCGAATTCGAGCCGCTGGGTCATCGCCGGAAATACTGCGCAAAAACCTTCGCAGTAGCGACACGCGTTACATACTTGCATGACGCGTTCGACCTCGGCTTCCGGTTCGGTAAGCACGGTGGCCTCAATGATTAATTTTTCAAGCTGTTTCATGCTGCGCCTCCTTGTGTGCCGCGCGGGCGGCTTCTATCCCCGCAATGCGGCCAAAGGTTGTGCCGATAGACATGCCTACGCCTGCGGTATACCCCTTGCCCAGAACATTTCCTGCCATCATCTCGCCGGCAACAAACAGGTTGCGGCTTGGATGACCGGCAAAATGCGCCGCGGCACGTTCGTTAACTTTTAGTCCCAGGTAGGTAAACGTGATGCCGGGTCGCAGCGCATAACCGTAGTAGGGCGGCGCATCAAGCGGACGCGCCCAGTGGGTTTTCGCCGGCGTCAGGTTTTTAGTAGCGCAGTCATCAAGCAAGGTATGATCAAAATGACCGGGCTGGCAGGCCTGGTTATACTGCGTGACGGTATGGGTAAATTTTTCCGCGTCCAGCCCCAACTGGCAGGCCAGCTCAGCCAGCGTATTGGCCTGCGCGCCAGGAAAAACCGGCGGCATAAAGTGGCCGATGGCTTTACTGTCAATAATCGAATAGCCAATTTGTCCTGGCTGTTGAGCCACCAGCCGCCCCCAAATGGCGTAACGTTTCGGCCAGAAATCTTCGCCTTCATCATAAAAACGTTCGGCGTCGCGATTCACGACAATACCCAGCGATACGCAATCCACGCGAGTACAAATACCGCCGTCGTACAGCGGCGCCCTGGCATCAATCGCTACGCAGTGCGACTGGGACGGATCGCCAATGATATCCGCGCCGGCATCCATCATAAATTTGAGTAATACGCCCTGGTTAAAACGCGTGCCGCGAATCAGGAAATTATCCGCGGGCCATTCGCCGCGGGCGTTTTCTCCCCAGGCCTCCCGCAGCCATTCACGGTTTGATTCGAAACCGCCAGCCGCTAATACGCAGGCTTTGGCGGTAATACGTTCGCTACCCGCCAGCGCTGCCACGAATTCGCCGTCATGAAGTTCAAGTGCGTGAACCGGCGTGTTATAGCGAATCTGTACGCCCAACCGTTCGGCGCTACGGTAATAGGCATTGACAAGCGCTTTCCCGCCGCCCATAAAAAACGCATTGGTGCGCGCAACGTGGAGCGCCCCGGATAGCGGCGGTTGAAAGTTAACGCCATGTTTGCGCATCCAGTCGCGGCATTGCGAAGAGGTGCGAATGACCAGCCGCGCCAGCGCCTCGTTGGTGTTGCCGTCGGTGACTCGCCACAGATCCTGCCAGAATTCCTCTTCAGGATAGCTTTCTACCAGCACATCCTGCGGCGCATCATGCATACAGCGCAGGTTTCGTGTGTGCTGAGAATTTCCGCCGCGCCATTCCCGCGGGGCAGCCTCCAGCAGCAGAACCGATGCGCCCGCTTCCCGTGCGGTCAGGGCGGCGCATAATGCGGCATTGCCTCCGCCTATCACCAGTACATCAACCATCTTATACTCCCGTACCATTTAACTATTTGTTAAATTTGTAATTGAAATGTATACGGATAAATAAGCGGCGCGCTATCAGGTAGCGCTAAACAGGGGTTTAGTAAGCGTAAAGGGTTGCGCCTGGCCATTCGCCGGCGTCGACTAACTGACGCATAACTTTGGTAAGGACTACTCTGGCGGCAAGGCCGGCGGGCGTCAGTTCATCATCCGACAGGCTGACTAAAAAATTGGGGCGGCTGAGTACCGGATTATGGACGCCGATCACGCGTAGCGCGTCGTTATCCAGATGAGAAATTGCCGCGCCGGGCTGTAACGTGGCGCCAAGACCGTCGCGCACGGCGCGCATCAACAACGCCAGGCCGTCAATTTCCGCGACGATTTCAACGTTAAGCGCATGTTCCTGGCAGACAGCGTCCAGCCTGCCGCGCAGCCCGTGTCCCTGGCTTGGCATAATGAGCGGAATGCCTGTCAGTTGTTCAGGTGTGATCGGGTTATCAGGAAGCGCCGCCAGCAGGGCATGGGAGCCAATCAGAAAAAGCTGTTCTTCAAGGATCGGTCTGGCGCTCCAGCGCAGGATTTTATCTTTTTGAAAGACAACGGCTAAATCAATCTGGCGGGTATTGATCATTCTTTCCAGATTACCGGACAAGCTTTCCACCACATGCAGTCGGACATCGGCATAGTTTTCCTGCATGGCATGGATAAACGGTATACCCAGTATGGAGGCGGTACTGGGGGCCATTCCTACGCTCACATGACCGGAAAGGCGCGCTTCTCTGGCGGCGAGAATCGCATCGTCGGCATGACGCAGGGCGAGTTGCGCCTGTGAATAAAAGGCCAGCCCGGCGTTGGTTGGCGTTACGCCGCGCGAGGTGCGCTGCAGCAGACGGATGGCGAGCTCGTTTTCCAGACGGGACATCTGTTGACTTAATGCTGAAACGCCAATATCAAGATCCTGTGCGGCGCTGCCCATACTGCCGGTTTCAATAATACGCACGAAATAGCGTAACTGGCGAAGCTCCATTCCTGCTCTCCTGAGATGCGATAGCGTTTTTTACATTAAATCAACATCAAGCGGCAGGAAAGAGGAGGATATAAAAAAGCCAACCGGGCGGTTGGCTCTTCGAAAGATTTACACTTATTTAGTCGCGTCATCGTGCGCGTGCTCGTCTTCGCGGCAGTCGCCTTCAGCGCAGTGGCCGTAAAGATAGAGGCTGTGATTAGTTAAACGAATACCGTGTTTCGCCGCAATTTCACGCTGGCGCGCTTCAATAGAGTCATCACTAAATTCAATCACTTTTCCGCAGTCAAGGCAGATAAGATGGTCGTGATGATGCTGTTGCGTCAGTTCAAAAACGGATTTACCGCCTTCAAAATTATGGCGGGTCACGATACCGGCATCGTCAAACTGGTTCAGCACACGGTATACGGTTGCCAGACCGATTTCTTCACCCATGTCGATCAGGCGTTTGTATAAATCTTCCGCACTGACGTGATGGTTATCTGGTTCCTGAAGAACTTCCAGAATTTTTAAACGAGGAAGCGTTACTTTCAGGCCAGCCTTCTTTAATGCGGTATTGTTGTCAGTCATGCGGAATCTGTCCTGTTGCTAAACGATTCACTTCATTAGAGAAGTGACAGAAATTGCACTCAAGATAATGCGTATCATTATAGGACTGCCATGCCGAAATGAAAACCGCAAGTCTCTCGCAGATGTTAATAAAACTGTGGTTTTGCCTGCAAATTCTGGCGCCACCTGATTACACCCGGACATTGTACAGGGATGGGTGCGAAAGTTACAAATTTGTAGCAATTATTTTGATTGGTCTTGTCTATTGATGCGGCGCAGATATAACGCTGCGCCGCATAAGATTAGGCGTTGAGGATGTCGTCGAGGTGCAATTCAGCCGAAACTTGCTTAACCCATTTTTCAACACGCTCGGCGGTCAGTTCAGGCTGACGGTCTTCGTCAATCGCCAGACCGACAAAATGATCGTCGTCAGCCAGACCTTTAGAGGCTTCAAAATGATAGCCTGCAGTTGGCCAGTGACCCACAATCGTGGCGCCGCGCGGCTCAATAATGTCGCGAATCGTGCCCAGCGCATCACAGAAGTATTCCGCGTAGTCTTCCTGATCGCCACAGCCAAACAGCGCCACCAGCTTACCGTTAAAGTCAATCTCTTCGAGAGTCGGGAAGAAGTCATCCCAGTCACATTGCGCTTCGCCATAGTACCAGGTTGGGATGCCCAGCAGCAGAATGTCATACCCTTCCAGGTCTTCTTTACTGCTTTTTGCAATGTCATGCACATCGGCAACGTCTTTACCAAGCTGTTTTTGAATCATTTTTGCGATATTTTCGGTATTACCGGTGTCGCTGCCGAAAAAGATGCCAGTGATTGCCATGAGTAAAATAACCTCTTGAAACTTATTGAAATGGTGGTGGCGAATTGCCCACGGATAAGGGCAATCATAGCAGAACAGGCAGATATGCGGAAACAGCAATCACGCGGGACTGCACGCTCTGCTACACGAAATATGAAACAAAACTTATTTTCAGACTAAACCCTGGCCGCGCAGCGCCATAAGCTGCTTCATTAATATTTCTTCAATGAGCTCGCTGCGGCTAATGTTGCGCGCTTCGGCCAGCTCATTCAGCGCGTCAACCGCTTGTGCGTTGAGTTTTAATTCGACACGCTTGAGGCCACGAACTTTGTCGCGTTTTAACTGGTTGCGCTTGTTGATGCGTAACTGTTCATCGCGCGAAAGCGGATTCGTTTTAGGTCGTCCCGGGCGACGCTCGTGCGCGAACAGATCTAATGTCGTACGGTCCGTTTGTTCTTTGGCCATGATTTTGGTGACTTCGGGGGAAACAATCAGCCAGGCTTATGCCCGGATGGATAGCGCGCCATCATACATCAGCGAGGAAGCGACGCCAACGCCCGCGCGCGTAATCGCGCACAGGCGATGAGTTTTTAATCAGTTAGCGTTTATCGTGCAGATAACGGCGGATGGCGCGCAGAACCGCCTCTGGTTTTTCGGCATGTACCCAGTGGCCCGCGCCGGCGATCACATGCGCGCGCGCCAAAGGGAATTGCGCCAGCAGCGCGTCGCGGTACGCTTCGGTGACGTACGGCGAGTTACCGCCTGGAATAAACAGCGCCGGATGTTCCCAGGGCGGAATGGTTTCCCAGCCGACGATATGCGGATACTGCTCCCATAATACCGGAACATTAAAACGCCATTCGCCTTCAGCCCAGGATTTTAACAGAAACTGGATCACGCCTTCTTCGTTGAGGTGTTGGCGCATAATCCCTGCCGCCTGTTGGCGGGATGTCGCGTCGGATTCGCTGACGGCGTTAATGGCCGCGAAAATACGATCGTGGCGGCGAACGTGATAATCCACGGGGGCGATATCAATCGCGACCAGACGATCGATGCGATCGGGCGCCAGCGCCGTCAGCGCCATTACCGCTTTTCCGCCCATGGAATGACCAATAAACGTCGCTTTTTCAATCTGCTGCGCGTCAAGCGTATCCAGAAGATCCTGGGCCATTGCCGGATAATCCATGACCGGATCGCGCGGCGATAAACCATGATTGCGCATATCGACCTGAATAATGTCATGATCGGTCACCAGATCGCGCGCCAGTACGCCGAGGTTATCCAGGCTGCCAAACAGGCCATGAACGAGAACGATGGGGGAATTATTGTGCAGGTTTTGTGCAGATTGCGCTCGGATGTTTAATTTCATGGCAAAGTTCTTTTTTTCGCTCTGTCGGGTTAGGGTATTATGTTGACCATTCTGCCACTGGGCTGCAACCTCTAAGGTTTACTCCGAGTTTTTTTGTCAGCCGGGCTTAACGCTATCCGCTGTTGGGATTTGTTCCTATAATCCCAATGACTTGTATTCAGCAAAGACATCGCACTGGATTAAGATGAAAACGATTGAAGTTGATGATGAACTCTATAGCTATATTGCCAGCCACACCAAGCATATCGGCGAGAGCGCATCCGACATTTTACGGCGTATGTTGAAGTTTTCCGCCACGACACAGCCAACGGCTTCAGCGGTGAAGGGGACGCCCGCGGCGCAACCCGTTGCCGAAGCGAAACCGGTCAACCCGGTAAAAGACAAAGTTCGCGCGATGCGTGAGCTGTTGTTGTCTGACGAATATGCCGAGCAGAAAAAAGCGGTCAACCGCTTTATGCTGATTCTGACTACACTCTATTCACTGGATCACCACGCGTTTGCGGAGGCGACGGAGTCGTTGCATGGCCGCACGCGCGTCTATTTTGCGGCGGATGAACAAACGCTGCTGAAAAATGGGAATCAAACTAAACCTAAGCACGTTCCCGGCACGCCGTACTGGGTGATCACCAACACCAACACCGGCCGTAAATGCAGCATGATCGAACACATTATGCAGTCAATGCAATTCCCGGCGGAATTGATTGAAAAGGTTTGCGGAACAATTTAATCCTTGCATTAGAAGGACCAGGCAATGGCAATCCACAACCGCGCAGGACAACCCGCGCAACAGAGTGATTTGATTAACGTCGCCCAACTGACGGCGCAGTATTATGTACTGAAACCGGAGGCAGGGAATGCAGAACATGCCGTGAAATTTGGCACTTCCGGCCATCGCGGCAGCGCAGGTCGTCACAGTTTCAACGAACCGCATATTCTGGCGATCGCCCAGGCGATTGCTGAAGAGCGGGCGAAGAATGGCATTACCGGCCCTTGCTATGTGGGGAAAGACACCCATGCGCTCTCGGAGCCGGCCTTCATTTCCGTACTGGAAGTGCTGGCGGCAAACGGCGTAGACGTTATCGTGCAGGAAAATAATGGCTTCACGCCAACGCCTGCCGTGTCAAATGCTATCCTGGTCCATAACAAAAAAGGCGGCCCGCTGGCAGACGGTATTGTCATTACGCCGTCGCACAACCCGCCGGAAGATGGCGGTATTAAATATAATCCGCCCAATGGCGGCCCGGCGGATACCAACGTTACTAAAGTGGTAGAAGATCGCGCCAATGCGCTGCTGGCGGGCGGCTTGCAAGGCGTTAAGCGCATCTCTCTGGATGCGGCAATGACCTCGGGCCACGTTAAAGCGGTAGATCTGGTACAGCCATTTGTCGAAGGGCTGGCGGATATCGTTGATATGGCGGCGATTCAGAAAGCCGGTCTGACGCTGGGCGTTGATCCGCTGGGCGGCTCCGGTATTGAATACTGGAAACGTATCGCTGAGCATTACAAGCTTAACCTGACGTTAGTCAACGATCAGGTTGATCAAACCTTCCGCTTTATGCACCTTGATAAAGATGGCGCGATCCGTATGGATTGCTCCTCCGAATGCGCGATGGCGGGTTTGCTGGCGCTGCGTGACAAGTTTGACCTGGCCTTCGCCAACGACCCGGACTACGACCGTCATGGCATCGTGACGCCTGCAGGGCTGATGAACCCGAACCATTATCTGGCGGTCGCCATTAACTATCTGTTCCAGCATCGTCCGCTGTGGGGCAAAGACGTGGCTGTCGGTAAAACGCTGGTCTCTTCCGCGATGATTGACCGCGTGGTGAATGACTTGGGACGCAAGCTGGTGGAAGTGCCGGTAGGCTTCAAATGGTTTGTTGACGGTTTGTTCGACGGCAGCTTTGGTTTCGGCGGGGAAGAGAGCGCGGGCGCTTCGTTCCTGCGTTTCGACGGTACGCCGTGGTCTACCGATAAAGACGGGATCATCATGTGCCTGCTGGCGGCGGAAATCACCGCCGTTACCGGGAAAAAACCGCAAGAGCATTACAATGAACTGGCAGCGCGTTTTGGCGCGCCGAGCTATAACCGTCTGCAGGCGAGCGCGACCTCCGTGCAGAAAGCGGCATTGTCTAAACTGTCTCCGGAAATGGTCAGCGCCAGCACGCTGGCAGGCGACCCGATCACCGCGCGTCTTACCGCAGCGCCGGGTAATGGCGCATCGATTGGCGGCCTGAAGGTAATGACCGATAACGGCTGGTTCGCCGCGCGTCCATCCGGTACGGAAGACGCTTACAAGATCTATTGCGAAAGCTTCCTGGGGGAAGAACATCGCAAGCAGATTGAGAAAGAAGCCGTTGAAATCGTTAGCGAAGTATTGAAAAACGCCTGATGGGCGATATGGAAGAAAAAGGAGCCTTACGGCTCCTTTTTTGTATTAACGGCGCTGCGCTTATCAGGCCTGTAAATCGCCTCCAGGCCGGATAAGGCGCTTGTGATATCTGACTTATTCGCTCTGAGTCGCCAGATGTCGGCGGCAGGTGAGGGCGTCGCATTCGATACGCACCACGCAAACCGCTTTCATCATATCTTCCCGATAACTGAAGGTTTTTCCCGGATCGGTCTGGCGCATAATGACGTCCAGGCCGTGGCGCATCTCCTCGCGCGTTTGCAATATCGATGCCAGTCCGGTGGCGAAAACGCTGGTGTAGGCGTAGCTATAATCACAGGGGTCATCGGCACGTAGTAATGCATGGTCGCCGTCCATTTCAATGCATACTGCCGGGTTCTTACGTAACAGACGCATCTTTTTCCCGGTGCGTGCGCCGTGAAAATAAAATATCCAGCGTCCGTTCTGATACTCGTAGCCAAAATTTACGGGGACAACATACGGACAGAGATTGTCGTTAAACCCTATCCGACACACTTCGTGTTTACTGAGAATAGCCAGTATTTCTGCTATATCAGTGACTTCCCGTTCTGGATTACTCATTTCTATTATCTTATTCAAAGTGTGAAAATGCCCGGACTACCGTTACCGCAGCCCGGGCGCGCCATCAGCCGTGTTTATTTTTCAATTCAAAACGCGGTGAGACCAGGCCGTATAACGTCCAGCCGAGGAAGGTCACAATTGAGCCGTACAGCATGGCTTCTTCACCGGAGGAATAGAGCGCGTAGAAGCTATACATGGCACCAACGAAGGCCACGAAGTTAGCGACTTTCGCTTTTGATGACGGCACATTCGCCATTTTCTGAATGATAACCAACGCGGCCATCGACAGAATATACGGAATAATGTTCGTCACCACCGCCAGGTTAACCAGGACGTTAAACTGACTATTCAGCGACGGGCTAATGGTCATCAGCGACAGGCCAGTCTGAATAATCACAATAATCAGCATCCCCTGTACCGGCGCGTCGACTTTCGTTACACGAGAGAAGACTTTCGGGAAATAGCCTTCGTCAGCGGAGGATTTAAAGACCTGGGCGATAGTGAACTGCCAGCCCAGCAGCGAGCCGCAGCAGGACATTACCATCAGCGCCATGATCACTTTACCTACCGCAGGCGTGAACATCTGTGCAAACGCCAGACCAAACGGCGCCGTGGAGTTCGCCAGATCCATGTTCGGCACAATCCCGGCAATCACGTTAGTCGAAACGATATAGATGACCGCCGCGCCCAGCGTACCGCCCAGTACCGCGATGGGGACGTTCTTTTCCGGATTCTCGACCACGTCTGCGTTGGCGCAGGCGGATTCCAGTCCAAGAAATGCCCACAACGTCATGGCGATGGAAGAACCGACCGCGCTAAAGAACGGAACATGGTGCGGGTTCCATGACGCTACGTACATGCTGGGGCTAAACCAGAACCAGCCAATGATGCACAGGCCGACAACCGGAATGATGACGCCCCAAACGGTAACGCTACTGATCTGTCCGGTAATACGCGCGCCGCCAAAGTTTGCGATGGTACAAACCCACAATACGGCGATAGTCGCCAGACCGATCTGGAGCGGCGTCAGCGCGGCGCCGAACAGTTCGGTACCATAGCCGACAGCGGAGATGGCGATAGCCACGTTGGCGATCAGCAGCGAGACGCCGTAGGTATAGTTCGCCATAAAGTTGCCGGATTTACCGAAGGCATATTCGGCGTAACCGCCCATGCCGCCGGATTTACGGCTAAACATACCGCATTTCGCAAACGCCCAGGCCAGCGCCATCGAGCCGACGGCGGTGACCAGCCAGGAGATAATGGATATCGTGCCGACTTCAGACAGTTTGGTCGGTAGCATGATGATCCCGGAGCCCATCATGTTGACCATAGTCAGAATTGTGAGCTGCACGACACCCATTTTATTGGATTTAGGTTTACTCATAATTTTTCCTCCTTCAGCAGGGAGCGCTGCGCGTCACGAGGTTTAATGACGTAGCACCAGACCTGCTTACGGCCGTCGTGTTCTTCGATATAAACGCCCTGCAGTTCAGGCGCAAAGCCCGGCAGCAGGTTGATCCCTTCTTCCAGGGCGCTGAAGTAACGCAGGACAGAACCGCCCCAGATTTCACCCGGAACTACACACAGCACTCCCGGCGGGTAAGGCAGAGCGCCTTCAGCCGCGATACGACCTTCCGCTTCCGGCAGGCGAACCAGTTCGACCTCGCCGCGCAGATAGGCATAGTTGGCCTCTTGCGGGTTCATACTGACTTTCGGGAAATGCGATTTACGGAACATCTCTTTTTGCAGCTGTTTCACGTTGTGCCGCGCATAGAGATCGTGCATCTCCTGGCAAAGCTGACGCAGGGTATAGCCGGCATAACGCGCTTCATGCTGTTTGTAGATGGACGGTAATACTTCCGCTAACGGCGCATCAGCTTCCAGCAGTTTTTCGAAACGAGCCAGCAGAGCGACAAGCTGTTGTAACTTCGCCATGTCTTCTGCCGGCGTCAGCAGGAACAGAATGGAGTTGAGGTCGCATTTTTCCGGCACAACGCCGTTCTCGCGCAGGAAGTTGGCGAGGATCGTGGCAGGAACGCCAAAGTCTTCATATTCGCCGCTCGCTGCATTAATGCCCGGTGTGGTGAGCAGCAGTTTGCAAGGGTCGACAAAGTACTGATGTTCGGCATAGCCTTCAAACGCATGCCAGTGTTCTCCCGGAACGAAGTGGAAGAAGCGCAGATCGCTGGCGATCTCTGACGTCGGGTATGACTGCCACGGCTTACCATCAATCAGTTCCGGTACGAACGGACGGATGTGATGACAGTTTTCGAGGATCAATTTACGGGCATCGATGCCGTTAACCACGCAATCCATCCACATATTGCGACCGCTGACGCCTTCGTGCATTTTGGCGTTAACGTCCAGCGCGGCGAACAGCGGATAGAACGGGCTGGTGGAGGCATGCATCATAAAGGCGTTGTTCATGCGCTTATGCGGAACGTAGCGCGATTGCCCTTTGATATGGCTATCTTTTTTATGGATCTGCGAGGTCTGGGAGAAACCGGCTTGTTGTTTATGAACGGACTGCGTCACCAGAATACCCGGATCGTTTTCGTTCAGTTCCAGCAGCAGCGGCGAACAATCGGCCATCATCGGAATAAATTGTTCATAGCCGACCCAGGCGGAGTCAAACAGGATGTAGTCGCACAGATGACCAATTTTATCAACGACCTGACGGGCGTTATAAATGGTACCGTCGTAGGTGCCTAACTGGATGACGGCCAGACGGAATGGACGTGCTTCGCGGGCACGCTGCGGCGCGACTTCGCTAATCAGCTCGCGCAGGTAATCTTCTTCGAAGCATGAGCGTCGGATCCCGCCGATAAAACCATACGGGTTACGCGCGGTTTCCAGATAAACTGGCGTTGCGCCCGCCTGCAATAATGCGCCGTGGTGGTTAGATTTGTGGTTGTTACGGTCAAACAGTACCAGATCGCCCGGCGTTAACAGCGCGTTGAGTACGACTTTGTTAGAGGAGGAGGTCCCGTTCAGCACAAAGTAGGTCTTATCGGCGTTAAAGACTTTCGCCGCATGTTGCTGCGCAATGCAAGGCGCGCCTTCGTGAATCAGCAGATCGCCCATCGCCACGTCCGCGTTGCATAGGTCGGAGCGGAAGAGCGTTTCGCCAAAGTATTCCACGAACTGATTACCGGCAGGATGACGGCGGAAGAATTCGCCGCCCTGATGCCCCGGGCAGTCAAATGCGCTGTTGCCCTGGTTGACATAATCCACCAGCGCGCGGAAAAACGGCGGGCGTAACTGCGTTTCGTAGTGGCTTGCCGCGGTTTCCAACTGGCGACCATAGAAGGCAGTACGGGATTCATTATATTCGAATACACCAGAGATACGCGGCAAATACTCAGGCGGTACGCGCCCTTCGTCATGTGTCGCGACAAACACGGGAATACCGTAACCCGTTGCGTCGATTTCATCGAGTTTTCCGTGTTCAATGTCGTCGATGGATAACACGATGGCAGCCACGTCGATGAAACGACTCTCATCAACATTTACAATATTACGGTGTGTAGAAAAACAATCCGGGCAATGACGGCTAACGGCAATTTTTAATTCTGACATTTTTTCATCTCTTTATTTCAGGTAATAGCAGGCCCTCAATTTCTCGCATGAGAAACTGATTCTTCCGGAAAAAATCAAAGCTATCCCGCTGATAAAAAAATCAGTAAATTAGCTTTATTTTAGATGTAATAAATCCCAACCCGTCCGGTTGCAGGAAATTCAGGATTTAAGGAGTTGAGTACTACGATATACAGGCAGAAACCGTGATAACTAAAATTGCGCTGAGTCGGAATTTCTTCTGTCAAACCACATAGTTAGCTGGCTGCGCGTAAAGGAATTACCGTACTGTCGCTTTTAACAATTCGAGTTATTTAGGCAATAGACCTGAATGACATAAGGGTCGGAAAGACCTGTATGCTGAAGTACCCGTAGCAGAAAAACTACCGGGCATTAAAGAAATGAAAGTCGAAACTATTACGGCAGGCAAACATCATAATATGCGTTGTCCGCCTTATATGGGGCATAAAACGATTATTATTTTCCATTTTGAGATCCTTTCATTGATTTATTGAAAGCATGGATATTTTATCCAGGAAGCGCCAGCAATCTGTGAACCAGATCAACAAAAAACGATCATTTGAAAAATAATTAGTCGGCGATTATGCATATCGTGCTGTGAAATAACGGATTGTTTCTTAAATGTTAATTATATGTTTTTTATATCCTCTATAAAATATAATATCGCCGCGAAAATAATTATTCGCGACGCCGAAAATAAATGACATAAAAATTAGAAGTTATTTAAAAATAATGAATAGCTATTCACGGCATAAAGCGATAGCCAATTCCGGTTTCGGTAATAAAATGGCGTGGGCGGGTGGGATCTTGTTCCAGTTTCTGGCGTAAATGTCCCATATAGATGCGCAAATAGTGGCTATGCTCCACGGCGTTAGGGCCCCAGACTTGGTTTAATAACTGCCGTTGGGTTAATACCTTGCCGGCATTATTGAGTAATACCGCCAGCAGGCGGAACTCAATCGGCGTCAGATGGATTTCTTCGTCGCCACGGTGGATCAACCGTGCGGCGAGATCGACCGTCACGCCGGAAAAGCGGACGATCGGATCGGCGCAAGGGCTGGCGGCGTGCCGTCGCAGCGCGACACGCAAACGCGCCTGCAGCTCGCCAATGCCGAATGGCTTGCTCAGGTAATCATCAGCTCCGGCGTCAAGCGCGGCAATCTTATCGCTTTCTTCGCTGCGGGCGGGAAGGACAATCACCGGTATTGCGCTCCACTGACGCAGGTCGCGAATGAAATCGATTCCGTCGCCGTCCGGAAGGCCGAGATCGAGAATAATCAGATCGGGCTTTCGCGTGGCGGCTTCCAGTAAACCACGTTGTAATGTTTCAGCTTCATACACGCGCAGGCCGTCGCCTTCCAGCGCGGCGCGCAGAAAGCGGCGGATGGCCTGTTCATCTTCAACAATCAGAACGTTTGTCACATATCCTCATGAAAATCGTCAAGTTCAGGTGGTTTTCCTTGCGGCAGCGTCACACGGAAACAGGCGCCGCCCTGCGGTCGATTATAGGCGGTAAGCGTGCCGCCGTGTACCTCTACGATAGCATGGCAAATCGCCAGCCCCAGCCCCACGCCGGGGACGGCGGACTCTTTGTTGCCGCGGGCGAATTTATCGAAAATCTTCTGTTCTTGCCCCGCAGGAATACCCGGCCCGCTATCCCAGACATCCAGTTGTAAACGATCGTCCTTAACCGCAGCATCAATGCCGATACTGGCCTGCGGCCCGGCATACTTAACGGCGTTTTCCAGCAAGTTGATCAGGACACGCTCAAATAAAGGGCCATCGACATGGATAAGTGTTAACTGTTGCGGCAGCGACAATGTAATCGGATGCAATAAACCCGGCTCTAACATCTGTAACGCGCTACCGACGACCTCTCCCAGCGTCAGCCACTCTTTTTTAAGATTAAACCCGCCGGACTGAATACGCGCCATATCCAGCAAATTATTCACCAGCCGGGTGGTGTTGAGAATATGCTGGCGGATTTCACTGGCCTGACGCGCGTGGGGCGATCCTGCGCTGGCTAAATCCAGCGTCAAAATTTCCGCCTGGCCGAACAATACCGTCAGCGGCGTGCGTAAATCATGCGACAGCGCCGCCAGCAGAGCGTTGCGAATACTTTCTCGCTCGCTGGCGAGACGCGCCTGTTCTTCGCTGGCGGTCAGCGTCAGTCGTTCCAGCGCGTTGGCGACAAGCAGAGTGAATGTTTCCAGCAGGCGTTGCTGCTCCGGCACCATTAACTGACGCAAATTACCCGGTTCGACGATAGCCAGACCGTACGTTTTATCGGCGCTTTTCAGCGGCAGGATTTGATAAGGCACGCCAGGGAGGGTATCGGTGCCTGCGCCGGCAGGCTGGCCTTTATCAAAACTCCAGCGCGCAATTGCGTCGTCCCACGGCGTCATGCCTTGCTGGTGGGTGAGAGGCAGCAACTTACCGTTAGCATCAGGTAATAAAATTTGGCTGCGCGCCTGAAACGTCGAGGCGATAAACCGCTCGCTGGTCGCGGCGATATCATGTTCGCTACGCCCGACGGCCAGCGCTTTAGACATTTCATATAAATGGCGGGTACGCTGTTCCCGATAACGGGCGACGCGCGCCTGATAGCGCACCCCGGCAGTAAGATTGCCAATCACCAGACCAACCGTCAGCATCACGGCAAAGGTCAGCAAATACTGCACGTCCGAAACGGCGAGCGTACCGCGTGGCGCGATAAAAAAGAGATCGAAACTCGCCACGTTAATCACCGTCGCTACCACCGACGGCCAGCGTCCGTAAAGCAGCGCAATCACCACTACGCCCAGCAAATAGAGCATCACCAGATTGGCGGCGTCGAAGGTGACAAGCCACTGCATAGCGATAAGCGTGGTGATGGCGCAAAGCGCCACGGCGACCAGACAGCCCTGAATCTGCCCACGCCATTTCTCTTTAAAAGGACGGTTATCAGGCGTTTGCGCCAATGCGCGGGCTGGCGGCTCTTCCAGCGCGACGATCACCTGATCGAGATCCGGCGCGCGCCTGGCAAGACGGTCGGCGAAAGCGTCACGTCGCCACCAGCGTCGCGACGCCGGGCGGCCCATGACGATTTTCCCCAGATTATGCTCGCGGGCATAGCGCACGACCGCTTTCTCTTCGGCGGGATCGGACAGGGTGGCGGTTTCCGCGCCAAGCTCCTGCGCCAGGCGCAGCGCGCTTAAAATAGCCCGCCGTTGTTTTTCCGGTAAGCGGTGTAACGTTGGCGTTTCGACATAGACGGCGTGCCAGACGCTGCCGAGCCGGGAGGCCAGACGCGCCGCGGTACGCACCAGTTTTTCGCTGCCGGTGTTATGCCCGATACACAGTAAAATCGCATCGCGGGTGTGCCATACTTTTTCTTCGCCCGGATGCGCGCGCCAGGCGCGCATCTGATCGTCCACGCGATCGGCTGTCCGGCGTAGCGCCAGCTCGCGGAGGGCGATCAGATTGCCCTTGCGGAAAAAATGTTCAATAGCGCGTTCCGCCTGACCGGCGATATACACTTTACCTTCGTTGAGCCGTTGGCGCAGATCGTCGGGCGGCAGATCGACCAGTACGACTTCATCAGTGGCATCAAAAAAGGGATCGGGGACGGTTTCGCGCACCTGAATCCCCGTGACGCCGCTCACCACATCGTTCAGACTTTCCAGATGTTGTACGTTCACGGTGGTGAAAACGTCGATTCCCGCTTCCAGCAGCTCTTCAATATCCTGCCAGCGCTTAGGATGGCGTGAGCCAGGCGCGTTACTGTGCGCCAGCTCATCCATTAAAATCAGCGCCGGACGCCGGGCGAGGGCGGCATCCAGGTCAAATTCGCGAATTTGCCGCCCCCGGTGCGAGTGACGTTTTGGCGGCAGAATGGTCAGCCCGTCAAGTAGTGCGGCGGTCTCTTCACGGCCGTGCGTCTCTACCACGCCGATCACCACATCCAGCCCCTGCGCTCGCAGCCGCTGCGCTTGCGCCAGCATCGCCCAGGTTTTTCCGACGCCTGCGCAGGCGCCGAAGAAAATTTTCAACTTCCCCCGGTGGGGCGGGGGCGTTTGTTCCAACAAGCGATCCGGATCAGGACGCAAGGGTTCGTCGTTCATTTCGCTCTGTGTCCCTGTAGCGCATCCAGCGCCAGATTAAGCTCAACAATATTCACCACCGGTTGCCCAAGAAAGCGCGCCAGCGGCCTGTGCGTATATTCTGCAACCAGTTGCGCGACCTGTTCAACGGGAAGCTGGCGAGCCGCCGCCACGCGGGGGATTTGCCATGCCGCGGCGCCGGGCGTCAGATTATTATCCAGCCCGCTTGCCGACGCCGTCGTCAGCTCAACCGGAACCGCGGAACTCGCCTGGGGGTTAGCGGCGCGTAGCGCGGCGACGCGGGCCTGAATTTGCGCATCCAGTTCGGGATTGCTGGCGGCCAGGTTGCTTCCGCCCGACGCCAGTGGATTATAAGGCGTATCGGCGGTGGCGGAGGGCCGGCCATGAAAATAGCCCGCGGCGGTAAACGATTGTCCGATAAGCGCTGAGCCGCGTATCACATTGTCTTTATGAATCAGCGAGCCATTAGCCTGCCAGGGAAACCACCACTGCCCCAGCGCCGTGGTCAGAAGCGGATACACGCCGCCGGTCAATAACAGCAGAAATAACATTGTCGAAAAAGCAGGACGTAAACCGATCATCATACACCTCATGCCAGACCCAGCAGGGTCAGCAGCACATCAATCACTTTGATGCCAATAAACGGCACCACCAGACCACCCAGACCATAGATCCATAAATTACGGCGCAGCATGGCCGATGCGGAAAGCGGCTTATAACTCACGCCTTTTAATGCCAGCGGGATCAGAAAAATGATAATCAGGGCGTTAAAGATCACCGCGCTCAGAATGGCGGAGTTCGGCGAATGCAGCCCCATCACGTTGAGCGCGTTTAGCTGCGGATAGGTAGCGGCAAACGCGGCGGGAATAATGGCGAAATATTTCGCTACATCATTCGCGATACTGAAGGTGGTGAGCGAGCCGCGCGTCATCAGCATCTGCTTACCGATATGCACCACTTCAATCAACTTGGTCGGGTTAGAGTCCAGATCCACCATATTACCGGCTTCTTTCGCCGCCTGGGTGCCGGAGTTCATCGCCACCGCGACGTCAGCCTGCGCCAGCGCCGGGGCATCGTTAGTGCCGTCGCCGGTCATGGCGACCAGCCGTCCTTCCGCCTGATATTGACGGATCAGCGCCAGCTTGGCTTCCGGCGTGGCTTCGGCAAGAAAATCGTCCACACCGGCTTCGGCGGCAATCGCTGCCGCCGTCAGGCGGTTATCGCCAGTGATCATCACCGTTTTAATGCCCATCTTTCGTAGCTGGGCGAAACGTTCTTTAATGCCGCCTTTAACGATATCCTTGAGGGCGATAACACCCAGTACGCGCGCGCCTTCCACGACCACCAGCGGCGTCGCTCCCAGACGCGCCACGTTCTCGACGTTTTGCTCGACATCGGCGGGAAAATGGCCGCCATTGCTCTCGACATGACGCCGAATCGCGTCCACCGAGCCTTTACGGATCATCCGGTTATCGATATTAATCCCGCTCATGCGGCTTTGCGCGGTAAACGGAACAAAGGTGGCATGAAGCGACTGCATATCGCGTTCACGCAGGTTAAAGCGCTGTTTGGCGAGGATCACAATGCTGCGGCCTTCCGGCGTTTCGTCGGCCAGCGAAGCGAGCTGCGCGGCGTCAGCCAGCGCGCGTTCGTCCACCCCTCGGGCGGGAATAAAATCGGACGCCTGGCGGTTGCCGAGCGTGATAGTGCCGGTTTTATCCAGCAGTAACACATCGACATCGCCTGCGGCTTCTACGGCGCGGCCGCTGGTGGCGATGACGTTCGCGCCCAACATTCGGCTCATTCCGGCTACGCCAATGGCGGAGAGTAGCCCACCGATGGTGGTGGGGATCAGGCACACCAGCAACGCCACCAACACGGTGACGCTGACCGCGTTACCGCCCCAGGCGGAGAAGGGCCACAGGGTGGCGGTCGCCAGTAAAAAGACAATGGTCAGGGCGATGAGCAAAATCGTCAGGGCAATCTCGTTAGGCGTTTTCCGCCGCTGCGCGCCTTCCACCATCGCGATCATCCGGTCAAGAAAGGTTTCGCCAGGATTGACGCTACAGGCAATCACCAGCCAGTCGGAAAGAATTCGCGTGCCGCCGGTGACAGAGGCGAAATCGCCGCCGGACTCGCGGATCACGGGGGCGGATTCGCCGGTAATCGCACTTTCATCCACCGAGGCGCCGCCTTCGATGACCTCGCCATCGCAGGGAATAATATCGCCCGCTTTGACCAGGACAATGTCGCCTTTCCGCAGTTCAGCGGCGGGCACGTTATCGGCCTGCGCATCATGGCGCGGGGCGCGCAGCCGACGAGCGAACGCGGTCTTTTTCACCCCTTTCAGACTGTTTGCCTGGGCTTTGCTGCGGCCTTCCGCCAGCGCTTCGGCAAAATTGGCGAACAGTACAGTGAACCATAACCACAGGCTGATCACCCCTGTAAACAAGGCGCTTCCCGCTATTTGTCCTGTTACCATAGCGAGCGTTAACAGAGTGGTTAGCACGCTGCCGGCCCAGACCACAAACATCACCGGGTTACGCCACTGGGCGCGTGGGCTTAATTTTTTTACGGCATCCGTTAGCGCCTGTACGAGTAAAACAGGTTCAAACAGCGCCAGTTGCTTGCGACTCATATCAATGTACTCCACATCGCTCAAGGTAAAGAGAAATGTTCCGCTACCGGGCCAAGCGCCAGGGCAGGAATAAACGTCAGCGCGCCGACCAGCAGTACCGTGCCGATGAGCAGTCCAATAAATAGCGCGCCGTGGGTCGCCAGCGTTCCCTGACTGGCCGGCTGTACTTTTTTACTGACCAGCGATCCGGCGATGGCCATGACAGGAATAATCACGCCGAAACGGCCGACGAACATGCAGAACGCCAGCAAACAGTTCCAGAAAGGCGAGTTAGCGCTCAGACCTGCAAAGGCGCTACCGTTGTTGTTGGCGGCAGAGGAGACGGCATATAGCACTTCGCTAAAACCGTGCGGGCCAGGGTTCAGCATTGCGCTGCGTCCGGCATCCGTCATCATCGCCAGCGCCGAACCCAACAAGACCAACATCGGCGTGACCAGAATCGCCAGCGCGGTCATTTTCATTTCGCGCACGTCGATTTTTTTTCCCCAGATATTCCGGCGTGCGACCGATCATCAGCCCCGCGATAAACACCGCCAGCAGGACAAACAGCAACATGCCATACAGGCCTGAACCGACGCCGCCAAAGACCACTTCGCCAATTTGCATCAGCCACATCGGCACCATACCGCCCAGAGCGGTAAACGAGTCGTGCATGGCATTTACCGCCCCGCAGGACGCCGCGGTCGTGACGACGGCAAACAGGCTGCTGGCCAGCACGCCAAAGCGTGTTTCTTTACCCTCCATGTTGACGCTACTGTCCGCGCCCGCCGCCAACAGATGTGGATTTCCCTGAACTTCCGCCCACATCACTACCGCTACGCAGACCACAAAAATGAATGACATTGCCCACAGTAGCGCGCGTCCCTGACGGCGATCGCCCGCCGCTTCGCCAAAGGCGAAACAGAGCGCGGCTGGAATCAAAAATATCGCCAGCATCTGCGCCAGATTAGTGAGCGCGGTGGGGTTTTCGAACGGATGCGAAGAGTTGGCGTTAAAGAAACCGCCGCCGTTGGTGCCAAGCATTTTGATCGCCTCCTGCGAAGCAACCGGCCCCATCGGCAAGAGTTGTTTAGCGCCTTCAAGGGTGGTGATGGGCTGATAAGCCGACAGGTTTTGCGGTACGCCTTGTTGGATAAAAAACAGCGCGATAATTAACGCGACAGGAAATAATATCCATAGCGTAATGCGTACCAGATCCTGCCAGGCATTACCCAGCGTGTGCACATTCTGGCGCGTAAAGGCGCGGATAAGCGCAAAAACCACCGCAATCCCGGTCGCCGCCGACAGGAAATTTTGCACCGTCAGCCCCGCCATCTGGCTAAAGTAGCTCAGCGTGCTTTCGCCGCTGTAGGCTTGCCAGTTGGTATTGGTGACAAAGCTGACGGCGGTATTCAGCGCCAGATCCCAGGACAGCCCCGGTAGCCGCTGCGGATTTAAGGGCAGCCACTCCTGCCAGAATAGCAGGCAAAACAGGATGCCCAGTCCCAGCAGATTGAGCGTCAGTAGCGCCAGTAAATACTGACGCCAGTTCATTTCGTGGTCGGTAATGCCAAGAGTCCGCCAGAGGATACGCTCAACGCCAGCCACGCCCGGCAACGGAACGGCGGCGATGAGCCTTGCCAGGCCCGAACCCAACGGTTTCGCCAGTACCAATAAAATCAGTAAAAAACTGGCGATCAGTAAAAATCCTTGCGCGGCCATCAGAACGCCTCCGCATTAATCAGGGCATAGACCAGATAACCTAAAAGTAAGAAAACCAGCACGATGCCGGTTATCACGCCTGCACTCACAGAGCACCTCCAGTGGCATTGTTTTACTCCTGAGAAAGGTAATTTTTTGGCTGCAAAGATTTCGCAAAAATTGGCGGGCGGAGTGTAAAAAAAGTATAAAAATGGCAAAGACCATTATTTAACCAATGATTAGTATTAATTTAACCTTTTTGTAACTAATTTACACTTTGAATGTAAATCTGCTGGAAAAGCGTGAAAATAAGTGGTCGGATGAGTAGTAAAATTACACCGAAAGCGGTACTATTTTAATCAGGTAACGAGGTTCAATTTTTCGGTGCTATTCACCGATTCAATCTATACCGGGGCGGATAGCGTCGGTATAAAGGGGGGAAACGTATGGAACACTATAAAGACTATCCGGCGCATGTCATTTTTGCCCGTCGTGCTTTCGCGGTGACCGCAGGCGTGCTGGCGTTGCCGGTGATGCTCTTCTGGAAAGACCGCGCGCGCGTTTTTATAGTTATCTGCACCGTGTCTGGTCGAAAACCAGTGATAAACCGGTATGGATGGCGCAGGCTGAAAAAGCCACCTGCGACTTTTATTAATCGCGACCAGCCTGAAAAACCGTCAGCCGCCACGCTGGCGGTTTTTTTATGCGCCAGGGTCTACACTGTTTAACGCTATTCGCCGTGACGTTTCATCTTTCAGGAGTTGTATGCCCACCCATTTAGTCTGGTTCAGGCGCGATCTGCGTTTACAGGATAACCTTGCGCTGGCCGCCGCCTGCCGCGATGCATCCGCGCGGGTGCTGGCGCTTTATATTTCCACCCCCGCCCAGTGGCAGGCCCATGATATGGCGCCGCGGCAGGCGGCATTCATCAGCGCGCAGCTCAATGCGCTACAGACGGCCCTTGCAGAGAAAGGGATTCCGCTGCTGTTTCATGAAGTGGCGGATTTTAACGCCAGTATTGAGACGGTTAAAAACGTTTGCCGGCAGCATGACGTCAGCCATCTGTTTTATAACTATCAGTATGAGTTTAACGAGCGTCAGCGTGATGCGGCGGTGGAAAAAACGCTGCCATCTGTCATCTGCGAAGGCTTTGACGATAGCGTGATTCTGGCGCCCGGCGCGGTGATGACCGGCAATCATGAAATGTATAAAGTTTTTACGCCGTTTAAAAACGCCTGGTTGAAACGGCTAAAAGAGGATATCCCGCCGTGCGTTCCGGCCCCGAAGATCCGGGTGAGCGGCGCGCTTTCTATACCCTTAACGCCAGTCTCGCTTAACTACCCGCAACAGGCGTTTGACGCCGCGCTTTTCCCGGTGGAAGAAAACGCGGTCATCGCGCAGCTACGTCATTTTTGCTCGCAGGGCGCAGACGAGTATGCGTCACGGCGCGATTTCCCTGCGGTTGACGGCACCAGTCGGCTTTCCGCCAGCCTGGCGACGGGTGGCCTGTCGCCGCGACAGTGCCTGCACCGATTACTGGCGGAGCAGCCGCAGGCGCTGGACGGCGGGCCGGGAAGCGTCTGGTTGAATGAGCTCATCTGGCGGGAGTTTTACCGTCATTTAATGACCTGGTATCCGGCATTATGCAAACACCAGCCGTTTATCCGCTGGACAAAACGCGTCGCGTGGCAGGAGAACCCGCACTATTTTCAGGCATGGCAGAAAGGCGAAACCGGTTATCCCATTGTCGATGCGGCGATGCGCCAGCTTAACGCGACGGGCTGGATGCATAACCGTTTACGCATGATTACCGCCAGCTTTCTGGTAAAAGATCTGCTAATTGACTGGTGGTTGGGGGAGCGCTATTTCATGTCGCAGCTTATTGACGGCGATCTTGCCGCCAATAATGGCGGCTGGCAGTGGGCCGCTTCAACCGGTACCGATGCCGCGCCTTATTTTCGTATTTTTAATCCCACGACTCAGGGAGAGAGGTTCGATCGCGACGGCGAATTTATCCGCCAGTGGCTACCGGCATTACGCGATATACCTGGAAAAGCGATTCACGAGCCGTGGCGGTGGGCGGAAAAAGCGGGAGTCGTACTTGATTATCCTCGGCCTATTGTGGAGCACAAACAGGCGAGAATCGCAACGCTTTCCGCCTATGAGGCGGCGAGAAAAGGGGCGTGATACAGGCCCGGTAGCGCAAACTACCGGGCCTTCTGCTATCAGGATTCGACGGCCAGCGCGCGGCTTTTGAATTTGAAGGACTGATACAGCCAAATCAGCAGGACAACCCCTACGCAGGCTAACGCGCCCCAAGTGATCTGTTCAAAAACATCCACATAGGCGTTTATGGCGTAATTAACCGCGCCGCTGGCGTCGAAGGCGCTTTGCGAGGTCTGGTCAGCGATGACGCCTGCCAGATAGTTAGCTATCGCGCCGGACAGCAGCATATAAATTCCGGTTAATACGCCGGTGACGCCGGGGATGTCAATGCGCGTAATTTGCGACATGGCGACCGGGTCGATAAACAGCTCGGCAAAGCCCATCACCGCCAGTCCCAGCACCATCAGCGGCATTGAGGAGTGTCCGTAAGCGGCGGACCAGCGTGCGCTCAGGGTCAGAATACAGAATCCGGCGCTCATCAGACCGAGACCCAGCGCGAATTTGCCCCAGATACGCACGGTGCGATTACCGCTTACGCTCTCTTTAACCAGCCAGGCCAGGACGACCCCACACAGCATCACGGCAAAGGCGTTCACCGACTGGAACATGGCGGTAGGAACGGAATAGCCCAGAATATCGCGGTTCACAAAGCGGTCGATATACAGGCTGATAGAACTGCCGCCCTGCTGGGCAAACGCCCAGAACAGCATACTGAACAGGGTCAGGGTGACAATCAGCCCCAGTTCTTTGCGTTGTTTTGTCGTTTGCGCCTGGCGATAAATTTTTGCCAGCACGACCAGGCCGATCGCGGTCGCCACGATTAAGGCATAGACAGACCATTCTTTCCAGAACAGAACGGTAATCAGCAACGGCGCCGCTACCAGCAGAATTAACAGCCAGCCCCAGTTCGGCAGCAGGTAGTTTCTGGCGCACAACACGGCTTTATTCACGCCGGTGGTGTGGGTGAAATGACGATTTCCACACAGGAAGATCACCAGCCCCGCCAGCATACCAATGGCGGCGAGCGCAAAGCCCATCGCCCAACTGTACTCCTCTTGCACATAGCCGCAGGCGATAGGCGCCACGATCGAACCAATATTGCCCGCTGCGTAAAGCAGCGAGAACCCGCCGTCGCGGCGCGGATCTTCCGGCTGGTACAGTTCGCCCAGCAGGCAGCTAATATTCGATTTAAACAGGCCGTAGCCGCAGACAATGATCGCCAGCGACAGATAAAGGAATGTCGGCGCGATCTCACTGGCGCCCAGCACTAAATGACCTATAGCCATTAAAAATGCGCCCAGCATGACTGCCATTCGGTTGCCAAGCACCTTATCCGCCAGATAGCCGCCGAGAATTGGCGTTACGTAGACCAGCGAACAATAAGCGCTGAATAACTCATAGGCGTGGTTATCGTCGTATTTTAGCTGATTGGTGAGATAAAGAATCAGTAGGGCGCGCATACCATAAAAGCTGAAGTACTCCCAAATTTGCAGGGCGACAACGTAGTAAATAGCGCGGGGTTGAGATGCTTGTTTATTCATCGTATTTCCGGGATAGAGACGCTGCGGCAAGAACGCGGCATTCTCAGATAATGCCTTTCTTTGTGGGCTTATTAAGCCTGCCGTATCGCCGTGTTTCCTTAAAGTTACCAACATGATACAGAACTGATTTTTTCTGTAATATGCGTTCTGATTGCATAAATATACATGAAACCGATCGTGTTTTGCTAAGTAATTTGCGCCAAACCCGGGGGTGATTGTTTCTTGATGTGTCAAACAAATGTTTATCGACGAACGGCTAACGGGAGGCTATGTTAACGGAGGCTGAACCCGTAACGGGAAAGTAGAACGTGGGTTAAAGGGAGCGATGATGAAAAACACCGAGCTGGAACAACTGATTAACGACAAGCTGAACAGTGCGGCAATAAGCGATTATGCGCCGAATGGTTTACAGGTCGAAGGAAAAGAGACGGTACAGAAAATCGTTACCGGCGTGACCGCAAGTCAGGCGCTGCTCGATGAGGCGGTGCGTTTGCAGGCCGATGCGGTCATTGTTCATCATGGTTACTTCTGGAAAGGCGAGTCTCCGGTTATTCGCGGCATGAAACGCCGTCGCTTAAAAACGTTACTGGCAAATGATATTAACCTTTACGGTTGGCATCTGCCGCTGGATGCGCACCCTGAGCTGGGCAACAATGCGCAGTTGGCGGCGCTATTGGGCATTACCGTGAAAGGAGAAATTGAGCCGCTGGTGCCGTGGGGAGAGCTCTCAATGCCGGTGCCGGGGCTGGAACTGGCCTCATGGATTGAAGCGCGTCTGGGGCGTAAACCGCTATGGTGCGGCGATACCGGGCCAGAGAATGTTCAGCGTGTCGCCTGGTGTACCGGCGGCGGGCAAAGTTTTATTGATAGCGCCGCCCGCTTCGGCGTGGATGCTTTTATTACCGGCGAGGTGTCTGAACAGACCATTCATTCCGCGCGCGAACAGGGGCTGCATTTTTATGCCGCCGGGCACCATGCCACTGAACGCGGCGGTATTCGCGCCCTGAGCGAATGGTTGAACGAAAACACGGCGTTGGATGTGACGTTTATTGATATCCCTAACCCGGCATAACTGAGAGGTAATAAAGTGCAGCGAGCGCGTTGTTATCTGTTAGGCGAAACGGCGGTCGTCCTGGAACTTGAACCGCCGATTACGCTGGCGAGCCAGAAACGCATCTGGCGTCTGACGCAGCGTCTGGTCGATATGCCGAACGTGGTGGAAGCCATTCCCGGGATGAACAATATCACCGTGATCTTGCGGGAACCGCAAACCCTGGCGCTGGATGCGATTGAGCGTCTGCAGCGCTGGTGGGAAGAGAGCGAGGCGCTGGAGCCGGACTCGCGTTCGGTTGAGATCCCGGTGATCTATGGCGGCGCAGGCGGGCCGGATCTGGCGGCGGTGGCACGACACAGCGGTTTGAGTGAAAAGCAGGTCGTGGAGCTACATGCCTCCGTTGAGTATGTCGTCTGGTTTTTAGGCTTTCAGCCTGGCTTTCCCTATCTTGGGAATTTACCAGAACCGCTCCATATGCCCAGACGCGCGGAGCCGCGCCTGCAGGTTCCGGCCGGTTCTGTCGGCATCGGCGGCGCGCAGACGGGTATTTATCCATTATCCACGCCGGGCGGCTGGCAGCTGATCGGCCTCACGCCGTTGAAGTTATTCGATCCGATGCGGGAGCCTCCGGTTCTGCTACGCCCTGGCGATAGCGTACGCTTTGTGCCGCAAAAGGAGGGAATATGCTGAATATTATTCGCGCGGGGATTTACACCTCCGTGCAGGATAGCGGGCGCCACGGCTTTCGTCAGTCGGGGCTGAGTCACTGCGGTGCGCTGGATAAACCCGCCTTTCAGACCGCTAATCTCCTGGTCGGGAACGATGCGAATGCCCCGGCGCTGGAAATCACTCTCGGTCAACTGGTTGTCGAATTTGAAAATGAGACCTGGTTCGCTCTTACCGGCGCAGGCTGCGAGGCGCAGTTGGATGATCAACCGGTCTGGACCGGCTGGCGATTGCCGGTAAAAGCGGGTCAGCGTCTTACGCTGCATCGACCGCTTCACGGGATGCGTAGCTATCTGGCGGTAGCGGGCAGTATTGCTGTGCCGGAGGTGATGGGATCGTGTAGTACCGATCTGAAGTCCGGTATCGGTGGGCTGGAAGGACGGCTGCTAAAAGATGGCGATCGGTTGGCGACGGGTAAACCATCGCGACAGTTTAGCGGGCCGCAGGGCGTGAAGCAGTTACTGTGGGGGAATCGCATCCGTGCGCTGCCGGGGCCGGAATACCGTGAATTCGATCGCGCCTCGCAAGAAGCGTTCTGGCGTTCGCCATGGCAGCTCAGTCCGCAAAGTAATCGCATGGGCTATCGTTTGCAGGGACAATCGTTAACGCGGACAACGGATCGCGAACTGCTGTCGCACGGTTTGCTGCCCGGTGTCGTACAGGTGCCTTACAACGGTCAACCTATTGTGCTAATGAATGATGCCCAGACAACTGGCGGCTATCCGCGCATTGCCTACATCATCGAGGCAGATATGTACCATCTGGCGCAGATCCCGCTAGGACAACCGATCCATTTTGTGCAATGTTCGCTGGAGGAGGCGCTCAACGCGCGCCGCGAGCGTCAGCGCTATCTGGAACAGCTTACCTGGCGACTTCAGCATGAACATTGATTTAAATGCGGATTTGGGCGAAGGTTGCGCCAGCGACAGCGAATTATTAACGCTGGTCTCCTCCGCCAATATCGCCAGTGGTTTTCACGCCGGTGATGCGCAAACCATGCTGACCTGCGTGCGCGAGGCGCTGAAAAACGGCGTGGCGATCGGCGCGCATCCCAGCTTTCCGGATCGGGATAATTTTGGGCGGACGGCGATGGTTTTGCCGCCGGAAACGGTATATGCCCAGACGCTGTACCAAATCGGCGCGCTGGGGGCGATTGTTCAGGCGCAAGGCGGCGTGATGCGCCATGTCAAACCGCACGGTATGCTCTATAACCAGGCGGCGAAAGATCCCCGTCTGGCACAGGCGATTGCGAAAGCGGTACACGACTATGATCCGTCACTGATACTGGTTGGACTGGCGGGAAGCGAGCTGATCCGGGCCGGTGAACGCTGTCGCCTGGTGACGCGGCAGGAGGTGTTTGCCGATCGCGGCTATCAGGCCGACGGTAGTCTGGTGCCGCGCATGCAACCTGGCGCTCTGATTCACGACGAAGAGCAGGCGCTGGCGCAAACGCTGGACATGGTGCAAGCCGGGAGAGTGAAAAGCGTTACTGGCGTGTGGACGACTGTCACGGCGCAAACGGTGTGCATTCATGGCGACGGCGAGTATGCGCTTGCATTCGCACGCAGGCTACGCGCCGCGTTCAATGCGCGTAATATACACGTTATTGCCTGAGGCCCGACGATTGAAGCTATTATATTACGGCTGCTAAAAATTATCGTGTTCTGTTCTCTTAATGTCAGGAAGAGGGATTTATTCAATACTATATAAATCCCCTTATAATATATTATTTTAAAAATAACCAAGTGATGCTGTAATAGCCAGTATGATGAGCTTATTGCTGTTAGCAGCAGAGTTTTTGAAAATCATTATGATATTGTTAGCTATCGCCATCTAATCAAACCTCCGGGGCGGGTAAACTACCTGACTCTTTATTACCCCTTTCTGATTGATTTACCTCACGATAGCCTCATTTTTAGCATTTATATTCCTCGTCATGACGACTTATCAGGAGATTGAAGCCAGATTGATTCGCTGTTTCACTATCACGTCATGGATAGCGTGCCAGATTGCCAGCTATATGGATTTTAAGCTGTTTACGCATAGCAACTTTTTTAGCGAAAATTAAACTCATCTGATCAGTGATTTTTTAGTATATTACTCATTTTGTTATGATGGATTTGTTTTGTGAAAAGAAAATATCTTACGCAAGAAGAGATTGAAAAACTGCTGTCAGCGACCGACAGAATGCCCTTCCCGGAAAGAAACCACTGCTTAATCCTGATGGCGTTTATTCACGGCTTCCGGGCCAGTGAGCTGCTGGGGCTGCGCTTGTCGGATATTGATCTTGCAGGAAGACAGCTTTATATCCGGCGCCTCAAAAATGGCTTTTCAACGTGTCACCCCCTCCTTCCCGATGAGTATAACGTACTGAAAAGCTGGCTCAGGGCCAGGAAGTATCTTGAGAAAGGGGCTGACGGAGACTGGCTGTTCCTGTCGTTGCGACGGCATCCGCTCAGCAGGCAACAATTTTTTTACATACTTCGTGAGGCAGGGCGGTTGGCCGAATTAACGATAGCGCCACATCCTCATATGCTGCGACATGCCTGCGGCTACGCCCTTGCTGATAAAGGGATTGATACACGACTCATACAGGACTATCTGGGGCACAGGAATATCCAGCACACCGTAAGATACACCGCAAGTAACGCCGGGCGTTTTCATGGAATATGGCGAAAAAAACGTCGAGTATAACCGTACGTTCTGATTCAAAAAGTTAAGTCCGCTTCGCGCTTTCATCATCCTCTCAGATTTACCCCTTCCACACAAGAGTCATACAATCGTAATCTATTGCTTATTAAGGAGTTATCCATATAACAATAAAAAAACTAAGGGAAAATTTACCTGGTCCAACCAGCACTATGCTGTATCCATTTTTGTCCTGCCTGCACAAAATGTTAATTTTAAGTGTTAAAAAAACGTATTAAATAATACTTAATGCTGATTAATTATCATATCAAAGAATTAAATCCTTTATTTTACCTTTTGAATCATATTGTTAAATCACAGATAAGTCTGTTCAGGGAAAGCTGATTTACATAATCAACATATAAATCAATATATTACTGTGTTTTCTATTTGTCATTTTGTACTCCGCACAGGGCAGAATTACCCTGCGGCAGGAGCATGTACTACCAGGGGGACTGACGGCCTGTGCAGCCGAAAAGCAGAACCGGACAGGGTGTCAGAGTGCTGTGTTTAGATAGAGCCAGACGTCATTTTTCATACAGACATGGAATGGCTCCCGGTCCACGAAAGGGTGCGGACATGTTGTTTCCACAACACGAAGCTGCCGTTGCTGGCGCAGTGCCGGGTCGGCAATGGCCAGAGGAGAACAATCTGATGACGCAAGAATATGCGGAAATATCCACCGGAAGGGGGGCACCAGTAAGTGCCGATACAGTATGGGGGCGAAAATATTTTTGCTCCTGCTGGCGGTCTCCACCGTCGCAGCGTTATTCAGCCTGTATCAGGTTCTGACGTACTGATATGCAGACGTTAACCAGAGTACTGCCGCCTCTCCGGCTGATTATGTTTTGTCAGTCAGGCGAAAATCCTGCGCAGTTTCCGGATACCGGCGGCCTTTGCGTGGAGGACTGCGTTCGTCTCAGGACACCAGAAGGGCTGCTGGATCGGTTGCGTCGGTGGCCCGGCGCGATGGTGATATCCGCCGGACGGCCATCAACCCAGCTTCTGCTGTGGCAACAGGTTTTTCAGCGTTATCCGCGGACAGTGGTTTTTTGCAGCAGTAACGCGTTTTTACCGGTTGACGTCAGCGTGGAAGGTTACTTCCGCCATCTGAGGCTGATTAAACGCGCCATGTCGGTAAGGGTTCTGGCCAGAATGGCTGAGCTTGCCATATGGTCATCACTACAGACATTGCCTTACGAGGAGGAGATGAAAAGCGCGTTGAGCGTGCCGGAGCTGGTGATGGAGATAAACAGCCGCACGCTGGTCAGGTTACTGTCAGAGCGTCTGCCAAAACAGGGACGGCGGGTGCTGGGATTACTGTTGTCAGGCTGTAGCCCGGAAATGACGGCCCGTATGCTGGGAACCGGCGTGAGGCAGGTCTGGCTCGCGGAGCAGACGCTGAAACAACGCTGGGATATCCCGACAGGAGTACCGCTATCTGATGCGGTAAGAATAAGGATACCGGACGTCGGCCCGGACATCAGTCAACAGAGTGGGTTGGTAAAAACTGGGGCCGGTAACGCACCGGATTTATGCTGACAGCATATTTACATCATGTCGCGCGGTATTCAGACCCATAATGTTGCGTTCTGAATGAGTTATCTTCACAAAATAAATATGGCAATCATCGTTGTCCGGAAATACCGCATAACGTGTGACATTAATGAATCTGTAATCAGTGCGAGGGTTTACGCGCTGTGGCGGTAGCGTGGAATTATCTGGATGCGTTGAGTAAATTTCACTTTACCCTTCTGATATAAATGAAAATGGTTCTGGATAAACTATCTAATATTATCTGTGTCTGCGAACAGAGTGACAAAAATAATGCAACGTAAAAAGATACTAATTGTAGGTGCGGGCCTTTCAGGCGCAGTAATAGCACGCCAGTTAGCCGAGCAGGGACATGTAGTCAATATTATTGATCAACGTTCGCATATCGGTGGTAACGCTTATGATGCCCGAGATGAGCACACGGGTATTATGGTGCACGTTTATGGTCCTCATATTTTTCATACTGATAATGAAACTGTATGGAATTATGTAAATAAATACGCTGAGATGATGCCTTATATCAATAAGGTTAAGGCCACAGTAAATGGTCAGGTATTTTCTCTACCTATCAATCTTCATACCATCAATCAATTTTTTGGTGTCGCCTGCTCACCTGATGACGCCAGGAAATTACTGCTTCAAAAATGTGATAGCACCATTCTGGAACCACAAAATTTTGAGCAACAGGCCTTGCGTTTCATTGGTAAAGAGTTATATGAAGCCTTTTTTAAAGGTTATACCATTAAACAATGGGGGCTTCATCCTTCCGCGTTACCCGCTTCTGTATTGAAACGTATCCCTGTTCGCTTTAATTATGATGATAACTATTTCAATCATAAGTTTCAGGGAATACCAAAATTTGGTTATACACAAATGGTCAAGTCCATTGTCGAACACGAAAATATCGCTGTTGAACTATGTCGCTCCTTCACTCAGGAAATGCGGACAGATTATGATCATGTTTTTTTCAGTGGCGCGCTGGATGCCTTTTACTCCTGTCAATATGGCCGACTGGAATATCGTACATTAGACTTTAAAAAAATAATTTGCCAGAGTGATTATCAAGGATGCGCAGTAATGAATTATTGTTCAATAGATACTCCTTATACTCGGATTACTGAGCACAAATATTTTTCTCCGTGGGAGAGACATGAAGCTTCAATATGTTATCAAGAATATAGTCGGGAATGTGAAGCTGGTGATATACCCTACTATCCTGTTCGCAGGGCAGATAAAATGGATTTACTGAATAAATATCTGTCGCGGGCTAAAAAAGAAAAAAATATTACTTTCATTGGTCGTCTTGGCACTTATCGTTATCTCGATATGGACATCACGATAGCTGAAGCATTACAGACGGCGGACGTATACTTAACGTCGCTATATGAACAAAAAGAAATGCCAGCTTTTACAGTTACCGTTTGATGAAGTGTACAGCGCTAATCGTAACTTTTAACCGTCTTGAGAAATTAAAAAAAGTGTGCGAGAGACTGTTAAGGCGGGTTTTTCCTCTATTGTTATCGTTAATAATGGCTCAAGCGACGGTACCAGGGAATGGCTTTCTTCATTAAGTGAACCTGGCATCACGATACTTAATCTTAAAGATAATCTTGGTGGTGCTGGCGGATTTAAAGTAGGTAGTCAATATATATGCTCATATAGTAATGCCGATTGGGTATTTTTCTATGATGATGATGCTTACCCGGAAATTAATATTTTAAAGCATTTCTCGTTATTAGATACCTCAAGATACCGTATATTTGCGTCGCGAGTTCAGGACACCTATGGACGGTCTTGTCGGATGAATTTGCCTTTCATCAGGGTTCCATCTACGGTGTTTGAGACTATTTATTATGTCATACGCCCAGAGAGGTTTTCTCCAGTAAGAACTCAGGTTACTGATGTTCAAACTGTGTCATTCGTTGGTATGATTATTGATCGAAAGGTATTGAATAACCATCTTAACGATATCCATGATGAACTTTTCCTTTATTATGATGATTTTTTCTTTGGTTATAAGCTAGTATTGTCCGGGCAGAAAATTCGTTACTCCCCAGAAATTAAATTTATTCATGATATCTCTATTCATGGAAGGTGTATCTGCCCCGAATGGAAAGTATATTATCTTTGTAGAAATTTGTTGCTGCTGAGAAAACTTTTACCCGTTCCCAGGATATTCAGTGTTCTTTCTATAGTATTACGCCTCTCTAAATATCTCGCCATATTACCATGGCAGCGTAAGAAATTTCGTTATCTATATTTTATCTGGCAGGGAATACTTCATGGACTTAAAGGTATTAGTGGGAAATATCATTAGCAGGACGAAGAGATGAAAAGGTTATGTTATTTTGTAAATTCAGACTGGTACTTTGATTTACATTGGACAGAACGTGCGATAGCGGCAAGGGATGCGGGTTATGAAATTCATATCATAAGTCATTTTATTGGTGAAGAGATTATAAAAAAATTCAAAACGCTTGGTTTTATTTGTCACAATGTGTCTCTTGTTGCTCAGTCATTTAATATGTTTGTTTTTTTTAGAGCATTCCTTAACGCTCGGAAAATTATTAAAGAGATTAATCCTGACTTATTGCATTGTATTACGCTCAAACCTTGCCTGATTGGTGGGGTTAGCGCCAGGAGAAGTAATAGTACAGTTGTTATCAGCTTTGTCGGACTTGGTCGAATCTTTTTATATAATACCGTGCCAATGAGAATATTGCGTGCGTTAACCGTTTTGGTTTACAAATATATTGCCGGTAATAAGCGTGGTGTTTTTATTTTTGAACATGATAAAGATCGACGAAAAATATCGCGTTTAGTAGGTATTGATTATCATAAAACTATCGTTATCGAAGGTGCTGGAATTAACCCGGATATTTATAAATTCTCTATAGAGAAAAAACATGAGATACCGATAGTCCTTTTTGCAAGCCGAATGTTATGGAGTAAAGGTCTTGGCGATCTCATTGAAGCAAAAAAGATCCTCAGACAAAAAAATATTCATTTTGTTTTAAATGTTGCAGGTATATTGGCCGAGGACGATAAAGATGCTATCCCTTTGGAGCTCATTCATCACTGGCATAATGAAGGACTAATTAACTGGCTGGGACGCTCTTCGAATGTATATGAGCTTATTCAGAAATCGAATATCGTTGCATTACCATCTATTTATCCGGAAGGAGTACCACGGCTTTTATTAGAGGCATCATCTGTAGGACGTGCATGTATTGCTTATGATACCGGCGGATGTGATAGCTTAATTATTCATAACTATAATGGGTTGATCGTGAAAAGTAATTCAGCTCAGGAGTTAGCGGTAGAATTAGAGTATTTGTTAAAAAATCCACAGATTCGCTTAGAGATGGGGGCGAATGGAAGAAAACGTGTAAAGGAATTGTTTTCCAGCATATTAGTCATTAATAAGACATTGCAAATTTATAAAGACACTATTGGTTGCTAACACCATAAAGTGCTTATGAAGTAGGTCAGTGTTTAGATAAATAGTATGTAAATATTATAGAAAATAAATAAGTTATATTTTCATATCGTTAAAGAATAAGTTCTTCAGGTAAAGGTGACACGGAAACAATGAATGATTTGAAAGAAGCTCTGGCCAGGCACCAACTTTGGATTTCGCTAGGTTGGAATGATGTCCTGGGACGATACCGGCGATCGGTGTTAGGGCCTTTTTGGATAACGATTTCGATGGGGGTCACCATATCAGCGATGGGACCTCTTTACGGTTCGCTGTTCAGTTCTGGTTCCGAAAATTTTATCATGCATCTTACTTTAGGTATGATCTTTTGGGTCTTTCTATCAGCAACTATTAATGAGTCATGCGGAATATTTAATGAGTCCGCATCAATTATTAAACAATCTGATCTTCCGCTATATTTATATATATTACGTGTTTTCTATCGGCAGTTTATGATTATGTTGCATAATTTTATCATTATACCTTTCGTGATTTTTTTTACCAATACATCGGTAAATCTTGATATTCTCCTTTTTATACCTGCAATTATAATAACATCCATCTCATTAATTTCTACAGGTATGATTCTCGCCATTTTTTGCACAAGATATCGTGATATGGGACCGGTTGTTCAAAGTGTAGTAACGTTGTGTTTTTTTATAACTCCCATCATCTGGACATCGGAACAATTACCAAAGGGAAGAAAGGAATTTGTTGATTATAATATTTTTTATTACTTTATGGAGATGCTCAGGAAACCACTAATGGGAACTGTACCAGATGTAACTATATGGTTTTATACAATAATAACCTCTATTATTATGTTGATGGTCTCAACCTTAGTGTTGACTAAATATCGCTCAAGAATCGTATACTGGTTATAATTAATGAAAATCTCTTGCAAAAACGTTGGCGTAATACTCCCTATATTTAACTCCAGCCACCGTTCATTTAAAAAAACTTTTTTACAGGCTGCTTCAGGTGGACGAATTGGCTCATCGAATACCGGGATTATTGAAGTAGAGGCATTAAAAAAAATTGATTTTACGCTTACCGAAGGTAACCGTCTTGCGCTTATTGGACACAATGGTTCGGGCAAAACCACTCTTCTGAGAGTACTTGCAGGGGCCTATAAACCAACTTCAGGGAAGTATGAATGTATCGGTCGAGTCACCAGCCTCATTGATCCCATGATGGGAATGGATGGTGAGCTTACAGGCCTGGAAAATATAAAACTGAGGGGTCTATTTCTCGGTCTGTCAAAAAATGAAATAAAAAATATTACAGAAGATGTCATCGAGTTCAGCGAGTTAGGTGATTTTATTAAAATCCCCGTTAGAACGTATTCTAGTGGTATGGTTCTGAGGCTTGGTTTTTCTATTTCTACTGCAATTAATCCTGAAATTTTACTGATGGATGAATGGATGAGCGTGGGTGATAGTGATTTTAAAAGAAAAGCAGAGATGAGATTAAATAGCTTTATCTCTAAAGCGGGCATTATGGTAATGGCCACTCACGATGATGAACTGGCTAAATCTGTATGTAATAAGTTCATCAGGCTTGAGCACGGTGAGATAGTTAGCAAAGGCGGATTTTAATATTCTTATTGCAGTATTTATATCACTACGCGGTGAGTAATTTACTATTTTATAATAGCGTTACCCCAGATAATATAAATTTATAGGTTCGTTATGTATTTTTTACTTCAAAAAGTAATTTTACCAAACATTGATCTATGCACGGAAGAGCAGCTTTATTTCAGAACTCAGGGCGGGAAGTATAACTATACCTCACGTAACTTATTTGTTCCGCGTCATAAGGTTGCATATTTTGATACTTTTTTTAATGCATTCTCAATTAAGAAATGGAAAAAATATACAACCTTAACATCACTTTTTTTGCGGGTTAATATAATTGGTCGCGGAACTATAACTGTAAGGCATAAAGAGAATGGTGTCATTAGAGTATTAAAGCAAATTGATTTTAAATCGTCATGTAATATTAGTGATGAGATTGAAATTGATATATCAAAAATAAATTTTGGATATATCTATGTGGAGTGGCAATCAGACGAAGACTCTGTTTTAAATGGATTTGAATTTCTGACTAAAGATCATGTTAGTAAATCATCTATGGCTTTAGTTATAACAACTTATAATAGAAAAGAAGCTGTTACTAAAACAATCAATAGAATTAATAAAACACTCTTAACCCAGAGCGAATTTAAAGATCGTTTTAAATTGATTGTCGTTAATAATGGCGAGGCGATTAATCACCAGTCAGGAAACGGCATTATGGTTATCAATAATGAAAACCTCGGTGGGTCAGGCGGGTTTATGAGAGGTTTGATAGAGGCAAGGAAAATCAACGATGTCAAACATGTCATATTTATGGATGACGACGGCTCATGTGAAATTGAATCGATTTGTCGAACTCATGCTTTTTTACTGATGGCTAAAGACAAAAATACAGTTGTTACTGGCTGTATGCTTTTTGAAGATAACCCGGCAATCATACATGAATCTGGTGCCATATGGCATAGAGATTTTTTACATTACCCGGATAAACATTATCTGGATGCTCGGGGAATAGATTCTTTAGATACTTTTGATAATGAAAGAAAAATAGGCTACGGTGGATGGTGGTTTTTTGCCTTTAATATTAACGCTATTGAATATTACTCATTTCCTTTCTTTGTTCGTGGTGATGACCTGCTATTTGGATATATGCATAAAAAACATAATATTGTCACACTTAATGGTGTAGCTTCGTGGCAAATGGATTTTGAAAGAAAAATATCGGTTCTAAATAGCTATTTGAACTTCAGGACTGTTGCTGTACCTGCATTAATTAGTAAAAGAAAGTTTGCTGCACTACTGTTAAGTGTTTTCTTTGTGCGGGAAGTCTTTCTTGCGAGTTTTTCATGCCGCTATGAACTTGCCAGAGCAATGATTATGTCATATAACGATTGTCTTTCTGGACGGGAGTTTTGGGAAGATAATGTAGATCTTCTGGAGATAAGAAAAAGAATTAATGCAATAACTCATAATGAAAAATTCAATGTAGAAGGTATTGATATTATTAATGGTTGTGTTGATTACCCATGTTCTGGTAAAGAAAAAGCCATCTACAAATTTTTTAGATGCATAACCCTTAATGGACACTTAATTCCAGCTTTCTTTTTAATTAAAAAACCAATCGTGGTTGATTATCGTCATTATCACCCTACTAAGTTTTCATTCCGGAGAATTACTATCTATCATTTAAATATAGAAAATGGCAAATTATTAAAACTTACCCACTCAAAAATGGAGTTTTTTAAAGTTATTATTAATGGTTTGTTTACGGCAGTCAAAAATTTTTATCGGTTTAAATCTGCAAAAAAAGAGATGAAAAATAGTTTGCCCTATCTTACCTCAAAGCTCTTTTGGTATAAAAAATTCAATAAAAAATCTGAAGATAAATATTAAACATGATGTAAGTGGTGTTGATGAGAATTATACCGATTTTTTAATTATATGACTATGATAATCTTAGGTATGGTTCTGTTGCTACACCTTATCTGGTGTCAGTCTAATAAAATATTATAATCCTTACCCAATGTCAGCATTCATTCATAGGGTGTTAATTTTTATATATACCGTAAAACGCGAAATCAGAATATGGAAAAGAGTCTTTTAGTTATTGTCCGACATAAACCTGGGCGTACTCGTCTATTAATTCGGGCCTTGCAATCCATTAATGACCAGACGTTCAAAAAAATAAATATCATCATTTTCTGCATGGAGGAAGAATTGAAATGTCACAATGTGGATGATTTTTATCTGAAAGAACTGTCAAATATATATAGTGTTATCTACGACGAAAACTGTATCTTTAATGCTATTAAGATGTCTGAATCTAATTATTTATGCTTTATGGATGATGACGATTCCTGGGCCCCTGAATATGTGTCAAGGCTACTCAGTGTTTTGGCGAATATACAGTCAACGTATTCATCTGTAAATGCAATAGCATGCCATACAAATAAAGTTGCTGAGATTGCGGAAAATAATAGAATAATTATAAATTCAACGCAACCATGGAACCACTATTTAAATGCTGGCCCTGTTAGTTTTGATGTTATTTATTACAGGAATTCTATTCCACTTTCCTCGTGTTTATTCGATAGAAATTCTGTTATCGATGTGATTGAAAGTCATAAATTATCCTCTCCTGCATTTTTCTGGCCTTTTTTTATTCATTACCTGGCAGAAAATGATGTTTGGATCTTACCTGAAGCACTGGCATTTTATCATTTCAGAGAAAATGATGACTTTGAATTTGGCAATTATACCGTAATTAACAATGAGTTATTTGATATAGAATGCAAAATTGCAGAAAATAAAATGATGAGAAGTATTGATGACTCATCATTGCTCAATGTGTTACTTTCAAATATTGCTAACAATAGTCTTTTTCATAAAATTTCTTATATTGAAAATAAGATTAAATAAAATATGGATATGAACTTTAAAAAATACAAGACCGTAAGCTTTGATATCTTTGATACATTGGTTAGCCGGAGGATTTACCGTCCCAGAGATTTGTTTTCATTAATGCAATCAACTTTAGCAACTGAGAAATTTTTTATATCAGCGTACGAGATTGGTATTATTGATAATTTCCCAGAGATAAGAGTTCAGGCGGAAGTAAGTGCCAGAGAGAATAGGGTCAGGCGTTTTGGCGGCGAGCCGGAAATACTCATATCTGAAATATACGATGAAATTTTAAAAAAGCATCCGCAGCTTTCACCAGCGACAGTAAAAAAGATAATCGATCTGGAAATACAAATGGAGAAGATTGTTTTATATAAAAATGCGCGTGGAAGCTGTTTGTTTGAAAAGGCTATTAGTGATGGTTGCAAAGTCATTTTAATTAGTGATATGTACCTTCCATCAGTAATATTAAAGGAGTTGTTAACATCATGTGGCTATGATATCAGTAACATTCCAGTTTATTCATCTGGCGAAGAGCGGTACTCTAAAAATAGTGGTAAATTATTTTCAATAGTCAAGAAAAATGAAAATGTAGATATTGCATCGTGGATGCATGTTGGCGACAATGTTCATGCTGATATTCTGAATGCTAAAAAACTCGGCATAAATACTCTCCATGCTGATTGGTCAGAGTATAATCATGGGATATCTAATCATTGGAAAGCTAAAGATATTATTGGTGAATCTATTTGTAAGACTTTATTACTTAAACAAGTTTCTGCTTTCCATCAAAATGATCCTTTAAACGAGATAGGATTTAAAGTATTTGGTCCGTTATTATTAGGTTATGTATCCTGGTTAGCGAATCAGTTAAAGATTCATAAAATTGATAAAGCGCTTTTTTTAGCACGCGATGCTCACTTAATCTATAAAATTTATAATGAATACTTTTCAGAAGAACATGTAAAATGTGAATATTTATATATATCCCGCGCATCAGCTTATATGGTGGGGATGACTGATTGGCCGATGCACAGGATTTGGCATCTTTTTGGTGGTAAGAATAAGAAAAGTATTAAAAAGATACTTGCTATCGCGGGGTTAGATGCGAGTGAGCATATTTCAGATATACATCATGTTGGTTTTCCTGACGAGGAGTATATTCCTGTTTCAGGAGAGGAACATAAGGTTCACTGGCTTATAAATAAATTATTTCCATATATTTTATTAAAAAATACTCAGCACAGGGAAGTTTACGCTGATTACTTTAAAACGGCCTGTGAAGGTTATAAAAATATAGCACTTATCGATGTAGGATGGATGGGTAATATTCAATCAGTATTTGCTCGTTCTTTAGGTGCGCAATGGGCAGAAAAACAAATACATGGGTTTTATCTGGCAACTTTTGCTGGCGCCAATGATAACCGATCTATTTATAATAAGATGTTTGGTTGGCTAACCAACTATGGCCATCCCAACGATAAGTGTGATCTTTTCTTATCAGGAGGGGTGGAAATAATGGAGTTCGCTATGGCTGACAATACTGGGTCAACAATTGGCTATAAAAAAACGGATAATGGAATAATTCCTGTACGTGAAGATAGCAGTGGTTCTGAAATTGAGTATTTAAAAAAAGCAGTAAGATTGCAATCAGGGATTATTTCTTTTTTTGAGTACGTCAAACCGCTCATACAAAAAGGAAATTATGCAGCACTTAGTGGGGTTGTATTGTCAGAACCTTTTTTTGAATTGATAGCCAGACCCTCAAGCGCTCAACTGGACGCCTTATCTTCCCTCACACATTCAGAGTCCGCGGGATCTAACGCAGAAAGAATCGTGCTAGCCAAGAAACTGCCTTTAAAGGATAAACTTTTTCCCGGAGAAAATTATATCAAAGAGTTGAATGCCAGTTATTGGAAAGAAGGCTTTAAAAGGATCAACAGAAAAAAATTTTGGGCAAAATATAACTAAGCGTCATTTAATTCCGGTAGGCAGACAATCATTATTGGGCGCTCGCCCGACAAGGGCTGAGTCGATTATGCCCTGGCGCGATCATGTTAACCCTGACGGGGAAGTGGTCTCGTGCTGCGATAATGTTATTATCACTGGATACCACCGCCTGTTTGTCCATCCGCTGTGGATGTTCATTATGGCGTTCGATGTGCATTCCAGATAGTCAGAGGCGGTGTAGTCCATTAATCAACTGTTAACAAAGGATATTATCATGCCTGAAGGCCCGGAAATTCGTCGTGCGGCGGATAATCTGGAGGCGGCAATCAAAGGCAAACCCTTAACCGATGTCTGGTTTGCCTTTGCACAGTTAAAACCGTATGAATCGCAGCTTACCGGTCAAATTATTACCCGGATAGAGACGCGGGGAAAAGCGTTATTGACCCACTTTTCAAATGGCCTGACGCTCTACAGCCACAACCAACTCTATGGCGTATGGCGGGTGATCGACACCGGTGAAATACCGCAGACCACGCGTATATTGCGCGTCAGGCTACAAACGGCGGATAAAACTATTCTGCTTTATAGCGCGTCTGATATTGAAATGCTGACAGCAGAGCAGCTCACGACGCACCCTTTTTTACAGCGAGTCGGTCCGGATGTGCTGGACGCGCGTCTCACTCCGGAAGAGGTTAAAGCTCGATTGCTGTCGCCGCGTTTTCGCAACCGACAATTTTCCGGGCTGTTGCTGGATCAGGCCTTTCTGGCGGGACTGGGGAATTATCTGCGCGTTGAAATCCTCTGGCAGGTAGGGTTAACCGGACAGCATAAAGCGAAAGATCTCAACGAGGCGCAACTGAATGCGCTTTCTCACGCGCTGTTGGATATTCCGCGCCTTTCCTACACGACTCGCGGTCAGGCGGATGAAAACAAACATCATGGCGCACTGTTTCGCTTTAAGGTTTTCCATCGTGACGGCGAAGCGTGCGAGCGGTGCGGCGGCATTATTGAAAAGACAACACTGTCCTCACGCCCGTTTTACTGGTGCCCGCATTGCCAGAAATAGCCGGAACCGCCATCGGCGAGCGGCTATTGCCTGATGGCACGACGCTTATCAGCCCTACAAAGGTTGTTTGGGCGCATAGGTTGAAATAAAACGGGCCACTGCTGGCCCAGTTAAAAGAATGCTGAACAGCCGTAGGGTTTGCATTGCCATGATGAGCGCCATATCGGCACTGCTTCCTGCCGCGATCGCGGCAACCGTATCCAGACCGCCGGGACTGGTGGCGAGATAAGCCGTCATAAAATCAATCTGCATGTAGTAAGCCATTCCCCACGCCATCGCGGCGCAAATCGCCATCAGCGCGAAAATTGACAATAAGATTTGCGGCAATGGCCGCATCGCCATAAAAAACACCTGTCTGTCAAAGCCCAGCCCGATACGCCAGCCTATCGCCATATACGCCACGGCCAGCAGCCATTCGGGTAATTCAATCTCAATGATGCCTTGCGAATGGAGAAGCGCGCCTGCCAACATGGGGAGCAGCATCGTGCCGGAAGGGATACGCATCAGGCGACCGGCAATGCCCGCCACGATCGCTAATAGCAGCGTCGTCAATAAATTACCGCTAAGCGGCGGAAACCATATCACCTGTTGGCTGACCGCTGCCGCGCTGTCGCCGAGTATCAGGCGTGTCACCAGCACCGCCGCGCCAGCCACAAACAGTACCCGCAGATACTGCATAAATGCCACCAGGCGGATATCCGCCCCGTAATCTTGCGCCATCGCTACCATTGCCGCCGCGCCGCCCGGCGATGACCCCCATGCGCCGGTGTTGCCGGGCAGCGAGCTGTAACGTACCAGCAGCCAGCCGACTACCGCGCTGGAAAGCAGCGTCACCAGCAACACTAAAAGCACGACCGGCCAGTAGAGGGCGAGGGTGATCAATATCGAACCGGTTAGATTTTGGGCGATCATACAGCCGAGAATCGCCTGCGCGGCGAGAAAAATACCGCGCGGAAGTTGTAGCGTGCTACCTCGCAAACTCAACACGATACCCGCAATCATTGGACCGAGCAGCATCGCCGCCGGAAGGTGCAGATAGAGAAAAATAAGGGAAATGAGCAGCGATAACAGGAACAACAAAAACCACTGCAGAATCGGCATTCCATGCTCCCTGAATGATATTTAGCGAAACCTTAATTAATCATAGAGAGTAACGGGGTAAGAATAAAATAATGAGGATAAGAAAAAAGGGAAAATGTACCGGATGGCGAGGGTTGCGTCGCCATCCGGTTGTCAATTAACGCTTCAGCGCCGATTTAAAGTCGCGTTTATCGTAGCCGGTATACAGTTGACGAGGACGGGCGATTTTCATGCCGTCAGTGTGCATTTCATTCCAGTGTGCAATCCAGCCAACGGTACGCGCTATGGCGAAGATCACGGTGAACATGGAGGACGGAATGCCCATCGCTTTCAGAATGATGCCGGAGTAGAAGTCTACGTTCGGGTACAGTTTCTTCTCGATGAAGTACGGGTCGTTCAGCGCAATGTGCTCAAGCTCCATCGCCACTTCCAGCAGATCGTCTTTGGTGCCCAGCTCTTTCAGCACTTCGTGGCAGGTTTCACGCATCACGGTGGCGCGCGGATCGTGGTTTTTGTAAACACGGTGACCGAAGCCCATCAGGCGGAAAGAATCATTCTTGTCTTTCGCACGACGAACAAATTCCGGAATGTGTTTAACAGAGCTGATTTCTTCCAGCATTTTCAGCGCGGCTTCGTTTGCGCCGCCGTGCGCGGGTCCCCACAGGGAGGCGATCCCGGCGGCAATGCAGGCGAACGGGTTGGCGCCGCTTGAACCTGCGGTACGTACCGTTGACGTAGAGGCGTTCTGCTCATGGTCAGCGTGCAGGATCAGAATACGATCCATCGCGCGCTCCAGTACCGGATTCACTTCATAGGTTTCACACGGCGTGGAGAACATCATGTTCAGGAAGTTACCGGCGTAGGAAAGGTCGTTGCGCGGATAAACAAACGGCTGACCGATTGAGTATTTGTAACACATCGCCGCCATGGTCGGCATTTTGGACAGCAGGCGGAACGCCGCGATTTCACGGTGGCGCGGATTGTTTACATCCAGCGAGTCGTGGTAGAACGCTGCCAGCGCGCCAGTGATCCCGCACATTACCGCCATCGGATGTGAGTCGCGACGGAAAGCATGGAACAGGCGAGTGATTTGCTCATGGATCATCGTATGGCGGGTGACTGTCGTTCTGAACTCGTCATACTCCTCCTGCGTCGGTTTTTCGCCGTACAGCAGGATGTAACAGACTTCCAGATAGTTGGAATCGGTAGCAAGCTGGTCAATCGGGAAACCGCGATGCAACAAAATGCCTTCGTCGCCGTCGATGAAGGTGATTTTAGATTCGCAGGATGCGGTAGAGGTGAAACCAGGGTCAAAAGTAAAAATTCCTTTTGAACCGAGACTACGAATATCAATAACATCTTGACCGAGTGTACCTTTTAGCACATCCAGTTCAATAGCAGTATCACCAGTAAGGGTGATTTTTGCCTTTGTATCAGCCATTTACGGTCTCCTTAGCGCCTTATTGCTTAAGACTGCCGGAACTCAGACTTGCCTTCTCCACGTCATCTTCCTTGTCGTTAGTGCAGGGAAGATTCTGTGTATGCATCAATCAACCGTTACCAGTTTGTTATTTGGCTCGCCGCTCTGTGAAAGAGGGGATGACCTGGGTACAGAGCAATGGGCGCTTGCAGGTAACGGCTTGATTAATTTCGAATTAGCAGCAAATCAGGAACGTAGCAATCCGAGTAATGTAACCTGTCTATCACTAATAACTGTCCTGAAAGAATGGGTCAATATCATTGTACTGTTGCATAACTTATTAACAGGTGAAAGAGTGACCCCATAACTTTTACGCATTATATGCTTTTTCTGGTGTCGTTTGTAACAATTTTGTTTAATGTTTGTCAAATCAGATGATTGAAAATTAAAAAAATGTTGTTATCGTGACCTGTGTCACTGTTCAGGATAAAACCCGACAAACTATATGTAGGTTAATTGTAATGATTTTGTGAACGTCCTATACTGCCGCCAGGTCTCCGGAATACCCTGCAATCCCGAGCCACCCAGCGTTGTAACGTGTCGTTTTAGCTACTGGAAGCAGTGTTTTACATGACGCGCAGTTATAGAAAGGACGCTGTCTGACCCGCACGCAGACCGGAGGAAGGAAATCCCGTCGTCTTTCTGGCTACAGGTAGATTCACCTCTGTAACCGAAGTCTTAAGGGAATAATAAGAACAGCATGTGGGCGTTATTCATGATAAGAAATGTGAAAAAACAAAGACCTGTCAATCTGGATCTACAAACGATTCGGTTCCCCATCACAGCGATAGCGTCCATTCTCCATCGCGTATCCGGTGTGATTACTTTCATCGCCGTCGGCATACTACTGTGGCTACTGGGCACCAGCCTCTCTTCTCCGGAAGGATTCCAGCAGGCCGCCGATATCATGGACGGCTTCATCGTTAAATTTATCATGTGGGGCATCCTTACCGCGCTGGCGTATCACGTCATCGTGGGAATTCGTCACATGTTAATGGATTTTGGCTATCTGGAAGAAACATTCGAAGCGGGTCAACGCTCTGCCAAAATCTCTTTTGTTATCACTGTCGTGCTTTCACTTCTCGCAGGAGTCCTCGTATGGTAAGCAACGCCTCCGCATTAGGACGCAATGGCGTACATGACTTCATCCTGGTCCGTGCTACCGCTATCGTTCTGACGTTATACATCATCTACATGGTGGGTTTTTTCGCCACGAGCGGCGAGCTGACCTTTGAAGCCTGGACCGGTTTCTTCTCATCGGCCTTCACCAAAGTCTTCACCCTGCTGGCGCTTTTTTTCCATCTTGATTCATGCCTGGATCGGCATGTGGCAGGTGTTAACCGACTACGTTAAACCACTGGCAGTGCGTCTGATACTGCAACTCGTTATTGTTGTTGCGCTGGTGGTTTACGTCATCTATGGATTTGTTGTGGTGTGGGGTGTGTAATGAAACTGCCAGTCAGAGAATTTGATGCTGTTGTGATTGGTGCCGGTGGCGCAGGTATGCGCGCGGCGCTGCAAATTTCCCAGAGCGGCCAAACCTGTGCGCTGCTCTCGAAAGTCTTCCCGACCCGTTCCCATACCGTTTCCGCGCAGGGCGGTATCACCGTGGCGCTCGGCAATACCCATGAAGATAACTGGGAATGGCACATGTACGACACCGTTAAGGGGTCGGACTACATTGGTGACCAGGATGCCATCGAATATATGTGTAAGACCGGACCGGAAGCGATTCTGGAACTGGAGCACATGGGGCTACCGTTCTCCCGTCTTGATGATGGACGTATCTATCAGCGCCCGTTCGGCGGGCAGTCGAAAAACTTTGGCGGCGAGCAGGCGGCACGTACCGCGGCGGCGGCTGACCGTACCGGTCACGCCTTGCTGCACACGCTGTATCAACAGAATTTGAAAAACCACACCACGATTTTCTCCGAATGGTATGCGCTGGATCTGGTGAAAAACCAGGATGGCGCGGTGGTGGGGTGTACCGCACTGTGCATCGAAACCGGTGAAGTGGTGTACTTCAAAGCCCGCGCAACGGTGCTGGCGACTGGCGGCGCAGGCCGTATCTACCAGTCCACCACCAACGCTCATATCAATACCGGTGACGGTGTCGGTATGGCGCTGCGTGCCGGTGTCCCGGTGCAGGACATGGAAATGTGGCAGTTCCACCCGACCGGCATCGCCGGGGCGGGCGTGCTGGTGACAGAAGGCTGCCGCGGCGAAGGCGGTTACCTGCTGAACAAACACGGCGAGCGCTTTATGGAGCGTTATGCGCCGAACGCCAAAGACCTGGCGGGTCGTGACGTGGTGGCGCGTTCCATCATGATCGAAATCCGTGAAGGCCGCGGCTGCGACGGCCCGTGGGGGCCGCACGCTAAACTGAAACTGGATCACCTGGGTAAAGAGGTGCTGGAATCTCGCCTGCCGGGTATCCTGGAGCTGTCCCGCACTTTCGCCCACGTTGACCCGGTGAAAGAGCCGATTCCGGTTATCCCGACCTGCCATTACATGATGGGCGGTATTCCGACTAAAGTGACCGGTCAGGCGCTGACCGTGAACGAGCAGGGCGAAGACGTGGTCATTCCGGGGCTGTTTGCGGTAGGCGAAATCGCCTGTGTATCGGTTCACGGCGCCAACCGTCTGGGCGGTAACTCACTGCTGGATCTGGTGGTCTTTGGCCGCGCGGCGGGGCTGCATTTACAGGAATCCATCGCCGAGCAGGGCGTGCTGCGCGACGCCAGCGAGTCTGACGTTGAAGGTTCTCTGGAGCGCCTGAATCGCTGGAACAATAACCGCAATGGCGAAGATCCGGTGGCTATCCGCAAAGCGTTGCAGGAGTGTATGCAGCATAACTTCTCCGTATTCCGTGAAGGCGACGCGATGGCGAAAGGGCTTGAGCAGTTGAAAGTGATCCGCGAGCGTCTGAAAAACGCCCGTCTGGATGACACGTCCAGCGAGTTTAATACCCAGCGTGTTGAGTGTCTGGAGCTGGATAACCTGATGGAAACCGCTTACGCCACTGCCGTATCAGCCAACTTCCGGACGGAAAGCCGCGGCGCGCATAGCCGCTTCGATTTCCCGGAGCGTGATGATGCCAACTGGTTGTGTCATACCCTGTATCAGCCGCAAACGGAATCCATGACGCGCCGAAGCGTCAATATGGAACCGAAACTGCGTCCGGCGTTCCCGCCGAAGATTCGTACTTATTAATTGCGGAGACAGGATGATGAAACTCGAATTTTCGATTTATCGTTATAACCCGGATGTCGATAACGCTCCGCGTATGCAGGATTACACCCTGGAAGGCGAAGAAGGGCGCGACATGATGCTGCTGGATGCGTTAATCCAGCTTAAAGAAAAAGATCCCAGCCTTTCTTTCCGCCGTTCCTGCCGCGAAGGTGTGTGTGGTTCTGATGGTTTGAATATGAACGGTAAGAATGGTCTGGCCTGTATTACCCCTATTTCGGCGCTGAACCAGCCGGGTAAAAAAGATTGTGATTCGCCCGCTGCCCGGTTTGCCGGTGATCCGCGATTTGGTGGTAGACATGGGGCAATTCTACGCACAATATGAGAAGATTAAGCCTTACTTATTGAATAATGGGCAAAATCCACCGGCTCGTGAGCATCTGCAGATGCCGGAGCAGCGTGAAAAACTCGATGGGCTGTATGAATGTATTCTTTGCGCCTGTTGCTCAACATCCTGCCCGTCATTCTGGTGGAACCCGGATAAGTTTATCGGTCCGGCGGGTCTGCTCGCGGCGTATCGATTCCTGATCGATAGTCGTGATACCGAGACCGATAGTCGTCTGGAAGGGATGAGCGATGCATTCAGCGTATTCCGCTGTCACAGCATTATGAACTGCGTCAGTGTATGTCCTAAGGGACTGAACCCGACGCGCGCTATCGGCCATATTAAGTCGATGCTGTTGCAGCGTAGCGCATAAGTAGTTGTAGTGGTTGCCGGATGGCGACGTACCGTCTTATCCGGCCTACGGGTTACGTATTCTGTAGGCCTGATAAGCCAGGCGCCATCAGGCAATAGAAGTGCAGGAAACCTCTAAAAACTGCCATATGATTAGTAATAATCGAGATGTTCAGAGCGAGACAAGGCGCGGTCTGAACGAATCTTCGGGAGCATAGTTAACTATGTGACCGGAGTGAGCGAAGGCCGCAACGCAGTCGTAGCCTGAACAGCGAAGATTATTAGACAGTTTTTAAAGGTTCCTTAGCGGACGCAGATGACACGACAGTCCGCAACAAATGAACCCCGGCACGCATACAGCGTATGCGTGGTTAGTATCCACGGCGAAATACTCGTCATAGTTCACGTTGCATGTGCGTTGGCTGCACTTGCTCACCCCGGTCACTTACTGGATGTAAGCTCCCTGGGATTCGCAAGCTTGCCGCCTTCCTGAAACGTGACCTATTTAGAGTATTAAATAAGCAGAAAAGATGCTTAAGGGATCACGATGCAGAACAGCGCTTTGAAAGCCTGGTTGGACTCTTCTTACCTCTCTGGTTCGAATCAGAGCTGGATAGAACAGCTCTATGAAGACTTCTTAACCGATCCTGACTCGGTAGACGCTAACTGGCGTTTGACGTTCCAGCAGTTACCTGGTACCGGAGTCAAACCGGATCAACTCCATTCAAAAACACGTGAATATTTCCGGCGGCAGGCGTTGGCTGGCTCACGTCACTCTTCTACGATTTCCGACCCTGACACCAATGTGAAGCAGGTTAAAGTCCTGCAGCTTATCAACGCTTATCGTTTCCGTGGCCATCAGCATGCAAACCTCGATCCGCTGGGTCTTTGGAAACAAGAACGCGTGGCGGATCTGGATCCTTCTTTCCATGATTTGACCGAGGCCGATTTCCAGGAAACCTTCAATGTCGGCTCCTTTGCCAGCGGCAAAGAGACGATGAAGCTGGGCGAGCTGCTCGACGCGCTCAAACAGACCTACTGCGGCCCGATTGGCGCTGAGTATATGCACATCACCAGCACCGAAGAGAAACGCTGGATCCAACAGCGCATCGAATCCGGTCGTGCGGCCTTTAGCGCTGACGAGAAAAAACGCTTCCTGAACGAACTGACCGCCGCTGAAGGGCTGGAACGTTATCTGGGCGCCAAATTCCCGGGTGCGAAACGTTTCTCGCTCGAGGGGGGAGATGCGCTGATACCCATGCTGAAAGAGATGGTTCGCCATGCGGGTAACAGCGGCACTCGCGAAGTGGTGCTGGGGATGGCGCACCGCGGTCGCCTGAACGTGCTGATCAACGTACTGGGTAAAAAACCGCAGGATCTGTTCGACGAATTTGCCGGTAAGCATAAAGAACATCTGGGTACCGGCGACGTGAAGTATCACATGGGCTTCTCGTCAGATATCGAAACCGAAGGCGGTCTGGTTCACCTGGCGCTGGCGTTTAACCCATCGCATCTGGAAATTGTGAGCCCGGTGGTGATGGGCTCCGTGCGCGCCCGTCTGGACAGACTGGACGAACCGAGCAGCAACAAAGTGTTGCCGATCACTATTCACGGCGACGCCGCGGTGACCGGCCAGGGCGTGGTTCAGGAAACCCTGAACATGTCGAAAGCGCGCGGTTACGAAGTGGGCGGTACGGTACGTATCGTTATCAACAACCAGGTGGGCTTCACCACCTCTAACCCACTGGATGCGCGTTCAACGCCTTACTGCACCGATATCGGTAAAATGGTCCAGGCGCCGATTTTCCACGTCAATGCGGACGATCCGGAAGCCGTCGCTTTTGTGACCCGTCTGGCGCTGGACTTCCGTAATACCTTTAAACGCGATGTCTTTATCGATCTGGTGTGCTACCGCCGTCACGGCCACAACGAAGCCGACGAGCCAAGCGCAACCCAGCCGCTGATGTACCAGAAAATCAAAAAGCATCCGACGCCGCGTAAAATCTACGCCGACAAACTGGAAGCTGATAAGGTCGCAACGCTGGAAGATGCCACCGAAATGGTCAACCTCTATCGCGATGCGCTGGATGCAGGCGAATGCGTGGTGAAAGAGTGGCGTCCGATGAATATGCACTCGTTCACCTGGTCGCCGTATCTAAACCACGAATGGGATGAAGCATACCCGAACAAGGTAGAAATGAAGCGTCTGCAGGAGCTGGCAAAACGTATCAGCACCGTGCCGGAAGCCATTGAAATGCAGTCTCGCGTGGCGAAAATTTATGGCGACCGTCAGGCAATGGCGGCAGGCGAGAAATTGTTTGACTGGGGCGGCGCGGAAAATCTGGCTTACGCCACGCTGGTCGATGAAGGCATTCCGGTGCGCCTGTCCGGGGAAGACTCCGGTCGCGGCACCTTCTTCCATCGTCATGCGGTGATCCACAACCAGACGAACGGCTCAACGTATACGCCGCTGCAGCATATTCACAGCGGTCAGGGACAGTTTAAAGTCTGGGACTCCGTGCTGTCTGAAGAAGCGGTACTGGCTTTTGAATACGGTTATGCCACGGCGGAACCACGTACCCTGACTATCTGGGAAGCGCAGTTTGGCGATTTTGCCAACGGCGCGCAGGTGGTGATTGACCAGTTCATCTCCTCCGGCGAGCAGAAATGGGGCCGGATGTGCGGTCTGGTGATGCTGTTGCCGCATGGCTATGAAGGGCAGGGCCCGGAGCACTCTTCCGCGCGTCTGGAACGTTATCTGCAACTTTGCGCCGAGCAGAATATGCAGGTTTGCGTGCCGTCCACCCCGGCGCAGGCCTACCATATGCTGCGCCGTCAGGCGCTGCGCGGGATGCGTCGTCCGCTGGTGGTGATGTCGCCGAAATCGCTGCTGCGTCACCCGCTGGCGGTTTCCACGCTTGATGAACTGGCGAACGGTTCCTTCCAGCCGGCCATTGGCGAAATTGACGAGCTGGACCCTAAAGCCGTAAAACGCGTGGTAATGTGTTCTGGTAAGGTTTATTACGACCTGCTGGAACAACGGCGTAAAAACTCACAGAAAGATGTCGCTATCGTGCGCATCGAACAGCTCTATCCGTTCCCGCATAAAGCGGTGCAGGAAGCGCTGCAACCACACGCTCACGTCCATGATTTTGTCTGGTGCCAGGAAGAGCCGCTCAACCAGGGCGCATGGTACTGCAGTCAGCATCATTTCCGTGAAGTGATTCCGTTTGGGGCCGCTCTGCGTTACGCAGGTCGCCCGGCCTCCGCCTCTCCGGCGGTAGGGTATATGTCCGTTCACCAGAAACAGCAACAAGATCTGGTTAATGACGCGCTGAACGTCGATTAAATAAAGGATAAATAATGAGTAGCGTAGATATTCTTGTTCCCGACCTGCCTGAGTCCGTAGCGGACGCGACCGTCGCCACCTGGCATAAAAAACCGGGTGATGCGGTTGTTCGTGACGAAGTGCTGGTAGAAATCGAAACTGACAAAGTGGTACTGGAAGTACCGGCATCAGCGGACGGCATTCTGGATGCGGTTCTGGAAGAGGAGGGGACGACTGTCACCTCTCGCCAGATCCTGGGTCGCCTGCGTGAAGGCAACAGCGCGGGTAAAGAGACCAGCGCCAAATCTGAAGAGAAAGCGTCTACGCCGGCACAGCGCCAGCAGGCGTCGCTGGAAGAACAAAACAACGATGCGCTCAGCCCGGCGATCCGTCGCCTGCTGGCTGAACACAATCTGGAAGCCAGCGCCATTAAAGGCACTGGTGTGGGTGGGCGTCTGACCCGTGAAGATGTGGAAAAACATCTGGCGAAAGGCGAGTCTAAAGCACCCGCTGTTGAACCTGCAGCACAACCCGCTCTGGGCGCGCGCGGCGAAAAACGCGTGCCAATGACCCGCCTGCGTAAGCGCGTGGCCGAGCGTCTGCTGGAAGCGAAAAATTCCACCGCCATGCTGACGACCTTCAATGAAGTCAACATGAAGCCGATTATGGATTTGCGTAAGCAGTATGGCGAAGTGTTTGAAAAACGTCATGGTATCCGCCTGGGCTTTATGTCCTTCTACGTGAAAGCGGTAGTAGAAGCGCTGAAGCGTTATCCGGAAGTGAACGCCTCTATCGACGGCGATGACGTGGTGTACCACAACTACTTTGATGTGAGCATGGCGGTGTCTACGCCGCGCGGCCTGGTCACGCCGGTCCTGCGTGACGTGGATACGCTGGGCATGGCTGACATTGAGAAAAAAATTAAAGAACTGGCTGTCAAAGGCCGCGACGGCAAGCTGACCGTAGAAGACCTGACCGGCGGTAACTTTACCATTACCAACGGCGGCGTATTCGGTTCGCTGATGTCTACCCCGATCATCAACCCGCCGCAGAGCGCGATTCTGGGAATGCATGCTATTAAAGACAGGCCGATGGCGGTGGATGGCAAGGTGGAAATCCTGCCGATGATGTACCTGGCGCTCTCTTACGATCATCGCCTGATCGATGGTCGCGAATCCGTGGGCTTCCTGGTCACCATCAAAGAGTTGCTGGAAGATCCGACCCGTCTGCTGTTGGACGTGTAGTCAGCAAGAGCATCACCTGCTACCTGTAGGCCGGATAAGGCGTTCACGCCGCCATCCGGCGATGGTGTAATGCCTGATGGCGCGCAGCTTTCAGGCCTACAGGTCTAAAGATAACGATTACCTGAAGGATGGACAGAACACATGAACTTACATGAATATCAGGCAAAACAACTTTTTGCCCGCTATGGCTTACCGGCGCCGGTGGGTTATGCCTGTACTACTCCGCGTGAAGCCGAAGAAGCCGCGTCTAAAATCGGTGCCGGCCCGTGGGTAGTGAAATGTCAGGTTCACGCTGGCGGCCGCGGCAAAGCGGGCGGTGTGAAGGTAGTAAAAAGCAAAGAAGAGATTCGCGCCTTTGCGGAAAACTGGCTGGGCAAACGTCTGGTGACCTATCAAACAGACGCTAATGGCCAACCGGTAAACCAGATTCTGGTTGAAGCGGCGACCGACATCGGCAAAGAACTGTACCTCGGCGCGGTGGTTGACCGTAGTTCTCGTCGCGTGGTCTTTATGGCGTCTACCGAAGGCGGCGTGGAGATCGAAAAAGTCGCGGAGGAAACCCCGCATCTGATCCATAAAGTCGCGCTCGATCCGCTGACCGGCCCGATGCCGTATCAGGGACGGGAGCTAGCGTTCAAATTGGGTCTGGAAGGTAAACTGGTGCAGCAGTTCACCAAAATCTTTATGGGCCTGGCAACCATTTTCCTTGAGCGCGACCTGGCGCTAATCGAAATTAATCCGCTGGTGATTACTAAGCAGGGCGATCTGATTTGCCTCGACGGCAAGCTGGGCGCTGACGGCAACGCGCTGTTCCGCCAGCCGGATTTGCGTGAAATGCGTGACCAGTCTCAGGAAGACCCGCGTGAAGCGCAGGCGGCGCAGTGGGAGCTGAACTACGTCGCGCTGGACGGCAACATCGGTTGCATGGTGAACGGCGCGGGCCTGGCGATGGGCACCATGGACATCGTTAAGCTGCATGGCGGCGAACCGGCTAACTTCCTTGACGTGGGCGGCGGCGCAACCAAAGAGCGCGTCACCGAAGCGTTTAAAATTATCCTCTCGGATGACAACGTGAAAGCGGTTCTGGTTAACATCTTCGGCGGTATCGTCCGTTGTGACCTGATTGCCGACGGTATCATCGGCGCGGTGGAAGAAGTGGGCGTGAACGTTCCGGTGGTGGTGCGTCTGGAAGGCAACAACGCCGAACTCGGCGCGAAGAAACTGGCTGACAGTGGCCTGAATATTATTGCAGCGAAAAGTCTGACGGATGCAGCTCAGCAGGTTGTTGCCGCAGTGGAGGGGAAATAATGTCCGTTTTAATTAATAAAGATACCAGGGTTATCTGCCAGGGCTTCACCGGTAGCCAGGGGACTTTCCACTCCGAACAGGCGATTGCTTACGGTACGCAGATGGTCGGCGGCGTAACGCCGGGCAAAGGCGGCACCACGCATCTGGGTCTGCCGGTGTTCAACACCGTGCGCGAAGCGGTAGAAGCCACCGGTGCGACCGCATCCGTTATCTACGTCCCGGCGCCGTTCTGCAAAGACTCCATTCTGGAAGCGATCGACGCAGGCATCAAACTGATTATCACCATCACCGAAGGTATTCCGACGCTGGATATGCTGACTGTGAAAGTGAAGCTGGACGAAGCAGGCGTACGCATGATCGGCCCGAACTGCCCAGGTGTGATTACCCCGGGCGAATGCAAAATCGGCATCATGCCGGGTCACATTCATAAGCCGGGTAAAGTGGGTATCGTTTCCCGTTCCGGTACGCTGACCTATGAAGCGGTTAAGCAGACCACCGACTACGGTTTCGGTCAGTCCACCTGCGTGGGTATCGGCGGCGACCCGATTCCGGGCTCTAACTTCATCGACATCCTGAAACTGTTCCAGGAAGATCCGCAGACTGAAGCGATCGTGATGATCGGTGAGATCGGCGGTAGCGCGGAAGAAGAAGCGGCGGCTTACATTAAAGACCACGTGACCAAGCCGGTTGTTGGCTATATCGCGGGTGTTACCGCGCCGAAAGGCAAACGTATGGGCCACGCTGGCGCCATCATTGCCGGTGGTGAAGGCACTGCGGATGAAAAATTCGCCGCGCTGGAAGCCGCGGGCGTGAAAACCGTTCGCAGCCTGGCCGATATCGGCGAAGCGCTGAAAGCAATTATAAAATAAAACTCTCTGTTCCTGCGGGAACAGATAAATGTCCGTTTTCGACATGGTTGGCCACCTTTACGGTGGCCTTTTTTATGGCTTTATTGTTTGTGGCAAAGTACGGGTGAAGCATCCGGGATATAAAATTATTGGCTTTGTAAATATTGAACTATAGGAAAATGATGCCTCATTAAAAAACATGGTGGAGTCTGAAAATAATTGATAATAACCGTCTGGTAGCGGCAGTAAATTTACTCAGTTTGCTGGTTAACACTTTTGCAGCAAATACAGATGCTGTCTTAGTGAAAGACCTGCCGACCTCATTGGAGACGGATTATGCGCTTTCCGCCATGAAAAAAACGCATTGCAGCATTACACTATGTTGACGCTAACCTCTATAGTAAATTGACGCTTGACTCTGTGGCCGCGCATGTTTGCCTGAGCGCGAACTACACGTCTCCTCAGATGTATCGCGCTTACACAGACTGCTTGTTTAATGGCAGAATAAAACAGCTATTTTAATCATAAGAGTACCGGCATTATTTTCCTGAAGTATTAAAGATATCGTTTAATAAATTATATGAACTTTTGCTGGTTAAAAGAGGTTAACTTTAAAAATTATTAAGAACTTATTGACACTATGCGTTCGTGATTAATCATGTTTAAAGGGTATTTATGGCTGCGAATAAACAGAATTATCACTATGAGTGACGTAGAAATTAAGGGTTAAGCTGTGAAGGTGATAACAGAATCTTCGCTATAATAATTATGGAGAGGTAAATACGGTGTTGTTGAAATAAAGAAAAAGTAGCGAATAAAATGTTTGTTTGATCCTGGCTATCTGGAAAGCTTATTAGCGATAATTAAGACGATAACCCGGCAAGATGATCCTGGCCATTAGTCGTCGGGAAAGGGAAGTTCGGGCAGGGTAATCCCGGTGGGATGATGGCGCGTGTGCAATGAGATAGTTTCTTTGCGGTGTTAATTATAAGTAAAATAAAAATAGACTAAATGTATAAAATAATAAGTATTGATAACCTGCAGAAAAAATCTGTGAGCTATTTAGCAATAATTGAACATCAATGTGGAATGTTTTTTACGGGATGCGGGGCAGTAAAAAACGCACAAAATGTTTAGCCTTACCGAATAAGCCTCTTTTTGCAGAGGGTTGGAAATTACTCTTTGTAAAAACAAAAAGTTAACAAAAAATTCACCATGCATTCAATGAATAAACATTATTAACATTAACTTCAAAAATTGATTTTAATCAATATTTAAATGTTGGAAAAGAGCATCAAAACTGGTTAAATTGTCCGTGATCAAATTCCCTGAAAAGCGATAGATTAGCCATAAATTGATCGCTGTCGAAAAAAGCAAATCTGACCCACTAAAAACCTGTTTATTGTAAGGGTTTTACGGCGTAATATATTTGCGGGATCAATTTGGGTTTTTTATTAACATGTTTGTAACCTTTCATCATTACTGTTTCCTTCCCGAGGGGATAGTACGATGAGAGGCCGCAAATAAATTTGTATTGGGGCATGCGTGTGACCCTTTCTAACGGGGTTCACTCTCGGAGTCTTCATGCGATGAGCAAGGAGTCATGATGTTAGATATAGTCGAACTGTCGCGCTTACAGTTTGCCTTGACCGCGATGTACCACTTCCTGTTTGTGCCGCTAACGCTCGGTATGGCGTTCCTGCTGGCCATTATGGAAACGGTATACGTCCTTTCCGGCAAACAGATTTATAAAGATATGACCAAGTTCTGGGGCAAGTTGTTTGGTATCAACTTTGCTCTGGGTGTAGCTACCGGTTTGACCATGGAGTTCCAGTTCGGGACAAACTGGTCGTACTACTCCCACTATGTTGGGGACATCTTCGGTGCGCCGCTGGCCATCGAAGGTTTGATGGCCTTCTTCCTCGAATCCACCTTTGTAGGTCTGTTCTTCTTCGGCTGGGATCGTCTGAGTAAAGTTCAGCATATGTGCGTCACCTGGCTGGTGGCTCTGGGGTCCAACCTCTCCGCGTTGTGGATTCTGGTAGCGAACGGCTGGATGCAAAACCCAATCGCTGCGGATTTCAATTTCGAAACCATGCGTATGGAAATGGTGAGCTTCTCTGAACTGGTGCTGAACCCGGTAGCACAGGTGAAATTTGTTCACACTGTGGCGTCCGGCTATGTCACCGGCGCGATGTTCATCCTCGGTATCAGCGCTTACTACATGCTGAAAGGTCGTGACTTCGCCTTTGCTAAACGCTCCTTTGCTATTGCCGCCAGCTTCGGTATGGCTGCCGTACTGTCCGTTATCGTACTCGGTGACGAATCCGGTTACGAAATGGGCGACGTGCAGAAAACCAAGCTCGCTGCGATTGAAGCTGAATGGGAAACGCAACCTGCTCCGGCCTCCTTTACCCTGTTCGGCATTCCTGACCAGGACAAACAGGAAAACCATCTGGCGATTCAGATCCCTTATGCGCTCGGCATTATCGCTACGCGTTCCGTGGACACGCCGGTTATTGGCCTGAAAGATCTCATGGTTCAGCATGAAGAGCGTATCCGTAACGGGATGAAAGCTTATGAGCTGCTGGAGCAGCTGCGCGCCGGTTCTACCGACCAGGCCGTTCGCGACCAGTTTAACAGCATGAAGAAAGATCTCGGTTACGGCCTGCTGCTGAAACGCTATACGCCTAATGTGACTGACGCGACCGAAGCGCAGATCCAGCAAGCGACGAAAGATTCTATTCCTCGCGTTGCGCCGCTGTACTTCGCTTTCCGTATCATGGTGGCGTGCGGCTTCCTGCTGCTGGCGATTATCGCACTTTCCTTCTGGAGCGTGATTCGTAACCGCATCGGTGAGAAAAAATGGCTGTTGCGTGCGGCGCTGTACGGTATTCCACTGCCGTGGATTGCGGTTGAAGCAGGTTGGTTCGTCGCCGAGTATGGTCGTCAGCCGTGGGCGATCGGCGAAGTGTTGCCGACAGCCGTGGCGAACTCATCGCTGACCGTGGGCGATCTGCTGTTCTCCATGTTTCTGATTTGCGGCCTGTATACCCTGTTCTTGGTGGCAGAATTGTTCCTGATGTTCAAATTTGCACGCCTTGGCCCAAGCAGCCTGAAAACCGGTCGCTATCACTTTGAGCAGTCCACCGTGACTTCTCAGCCGGCACGCTAAGACAGGAGTCGTCAAATGATCGATTATGAAGTACTACGTTTTATCTGGTGGCTGCTGGTTGGCATTTTGCTAATTGGTTTCGCTGTCACCGATGGGTTCGACATGGGGGTGGGGATGCTCACCCGTTTCCTCGGTCGTAACGACACCGAACGTCGAATTATGATTAACTCTATCGCCCCGCACTGGGACGGTAACCAGGTGTGGTTGATCACCGCGGGCGGCGCGTTGTTTGCTGCCTGGCCGATGGTTTACGCCGCGGCGTTCTCCGGTTTCTATGTGGCGATGATCCTGGTGCTGGCGTCTTTGTTCTTCCGTCCGGTCGGTTTTGATTACCGTTCCAAGATTGAAGACCCGCGCTGGCGCAACATGTGGGACTGGGGCGTGTTCATCGGTAGCTTTGTGCCGCCGCTGGTGATTGGCGTGGCCTTTGGCAACCTGTTGCAGGGCGTACCGTTCCATGTAGATGAGTATCTGCGTCTGTACTACACCGGTAACTTCTTCCAGTTGCTGAACCCGTTTGGTCTGCTGGCGGGTATCGTAAGCGTAGGGATGATCATCACGCAGGGGGCGACTTACCTGCAAATGCGCACCGTTGGCGAACTGCACCTGCGCGCGCGCGCCACCTCGCAGATTGCGGCGCTGGTGACATTAGTGTGCTTTGCGCTGGCGGGCGTTTGGGTAATGTATGGTATTGATGGTTATGTCGTTACATCCGCGATTGACCATCATGCCGCCTCTAACCCGCTGACTAAAGAAGTAGCGCGTGAAGCTGGCGCCTGGCTGGTGAACTTTAATAATGCTCCGATCCTGTGGTTGGTTCCGGCGCTGGGCGTGGTTCTGCCGCTGCTGACTATCCTGACTTCCCGTATGGAGAAAGGCGCGTGGGCATTCCTGTTCTCTTCGCTGACCCTGGCCTGCATTATTCTGACGGCGGGTATCGCTATGTTCCCATTTGTGATGCCGTCCAGCACGATGATGAATGCCAGCCTGACCATGTGGGATGCGACATCCAGCCAGATGACGCTGAATCTGATGACCTGGGTTGCGGCGGTGTTCGTACCGATCATTCTGATCTACACCAGCTGGTGTTACTGGAAAATGTTCGGTCGTATCACTAAAGAACATATTGAAAGCAACACCCACTCTCTGTACTAAGTAAGGAGCTTAAAATGTGGTATTTCGCATGGATTCTGGGAACGCTTCTTGCCTGTGCATTCGGGATCATTACCGCCCTGGCGCTTGAGCACGTTGAAGCGGGTAAAACCGGTCAAGAAGAAAGCTAATGATTCATATTGTCGCTATGCAATATACAAAATCATTTAAGTTGCATCGCGGCGGCAAGGCTGCGAATCCCCAGGAGCTTACATCAGTAAGTGACTGGGGTAACAAATCTGTCAGGAACAGATTTGAACGCTGCTTGCAGCGGCCCTGTAAGGGGGTGGCCCAGGGATGGGCCGACTAACAGCCGCAGCCAACAAAGAGGCAGCTTAGAGGATGAAGTATATTTATGCGGTAATGGACAAGCGCCCCTTAAGGGCGCTTTCCTTCGTGATGGCGATAGTGCTGGCAGGATGTATGTTCTGGGACCCGTCACGGTTTGCCGCCAGGACCAGCACGCTTGAAATCTGGCACGGATTATTGCTGATGTGGGCGGTTTGCGCAGGCATAATCCACGGCGTGGGTTTTCGCCCTGAATCCGTACACTGGCAAGGGATTTTTTGTCCGCTCCTTGCGGATATCGTCCTTATCGTCGGCCTGATTTTCTTCTTCTTGTGAATAAGAAACCTCCTTAAAAATATAGGGGCTTGCATAAGCCCATATATTTTTACTCTCCCTTAACTTCCCCCCATTCCCAAGCCTCATTCCCACGCGTATAGTAGCAACGTTTAAAAGCTCTACTTTTGTTGCATTACCGGGATGTAAAGTGAATACAAGGCGATATACAACGGCATTCTTGAGGCATTACGGCGGCAAGCGGATGACGCCAACAAAGAGGCTGCAGGGATGAATAAGTATATGTTTCGATGGCCAATTCGAGTTTATTACGAAGACACGGACGCCGGCGGTGTGGTTTATCACGCCAGCTATGTCGCTTTTTATGAAAGAGCGCGCACGGAGATGCTGCGTCACCATCACTTCAGCCAACAGGTGCTGCTGGCGGAGCGGGTCGCCTTTGTGGTGCGCAAGATGACGCTGGAATACTATGCGCCTGCGCGGCTCGACGATATGCTTGAAGTTCAAACAGAAATTACGTCAATGCGTGGCACCGCTTTGGTTTTCACGCAACGCATTGTCAACGCAGAGAACACGCTGCTAAATGAAGCAGAGGTTCTGATTGTTTGCGTTGATCCACTCAAAATGAAGCCTCGTGCGCTTCCTAAGTCTATTGTCGCGGAGTTTAAGCAGTGACTGACATGAATATCCTTGATTTGTTCCTGAAGGCAAGCCTTCTGGTTAAACTTATCATGTTGATTTTGATTGGTTTTTCAATAGCATCCTGGGCCATCATTATCCAGCGAACGCGTATCCTGAACGCCGCTGCGCGTGAGGCGGAAGCGTTTGAAGATAAATTCTGGTCCGGAATCGAACTATCGCGTCTGTACCAGGAAAGCCAGGGGAGACGCGATAGTCTGTCGGGCTCGGAACAAATCTTTTATAGCGGGTTCAAAGAGTTTGTCCGGCTCCATCGCGCCAACAGCCATGCGCCGGAGGCAGTGGTAGAGGGGGCGTCGCGTGCGATGCGCATCTCCATGAACCGAGAGCTGGAAACGCTGGAAACGCATATCCCGTTTCTTGGCACGGTAGGCTCTATCAGTCCTTATATCGGTCTGTTTGGCACCGTATGGGGGATTATGCATGCGTTTATCGCCCTGGGCGCGGTGAAACAGGCGACTCTGCAAATGGTTGCGCCGGGTATTGCCGAAGCATTGATTGCCACGGCGATTGGTCTGTTTGCCGCCATCCCTGCGGTTATGGCTTACAACCGACTGAATCAGCGCGTGAACAAGCTGGAACTGAATTACGACAACTTTATGGAAGAGTTCACCGCGATTCTGCACCGCCAGGCGTTTACCGTAAGCGAAAGCAACAAGGGGTAAGCCATGGCCAGAACGCGTGGACGAGGTCGTCGCGAACTTAAGTCCGAAATCAATATTGTACCGCTGCTCGACGTACTGTTGGTGCTGCTGCTGATCTTTATGGCAACCGCGCCGATCATTACCCAGAGCGTGGAAGTCGACTTGCCGGAGGCGAATCAGTCGCAGGCGGTCAGTAGTAACGACGATCCACCGGTCATTATTGAGGTTTCCGGAGTAGGGCAATACAGCGTAGTGGTTGATAAAGATCGAATGGATCAACTGCCGTCTGAACAGGTGATCGCAGAAGTAAAGCGTCATCTGCAGGCTAATCCGAAAACAGTCTTTTTAATCGGCGGCGCGAAAGAGGTGCCGTACGATGAAATAATTAAAGCGCTGAACTTGTTACACAGCGCGGGCGTAAAATCGGTTGGCTTAATGACGCAGCCAATCTGAAGTCTGCGTCCCGTTGGCTTGAAAGACGGCGAGTAACAGGCGAACAGTTTTTTGGGAACCGAGAGTGTCAAAGGCAACCGAACAAAACGACAAGCTCAAACGGGCGATAATTATTTCAGCCGTGCTGCATATCATCTTATTTGCAGTGCTGATCTGGAGTTCGTTTGATGAGCATATAGAGGCTTCTGCCGGCGGCGGCGGCGGTTCCGCTATCGACGCGGTGATGGTCGATCCTGGCGCCGTTGTGCAGCAGTACAACCGTCAGCAGGATCAACAGGCCAGCGCCAGACGCGCGGAAGAAGAGCGTAAAAAGCTGCAACAGCAGCAAGCAGAGGAGCTGCAGCAGAAGCAGGCTGCCGAACAGGAGCGGTTGAAACAACTTGAGAAAGAACGTTTAGCGGCTCAGGAGCAGCAAAAGCAGGCTGAAGAAGCGGCAAAACTGGCGCAACAGCAGCAGCAACAGGCCGAAGAAGCGGCGGCAGACGCGAAGAAAAAAGCGGAGGCCGAGGCGGCGAAAGCGGCGGCGGACGCGAAGAAAAAAGCAGAGGCCGAGGCGGTAAAAGCGGCGGCGGACGCGAAGAAGAAAGCGGAAGCCGAAGCGGCGAAAGCGGCGGCGGACGCGAAGAAGAAAGCAGAGGCCGAAGCGGCGAAAGCAGCGGCGGAGGCGAAGAAGAAAGCGGAGGCCGAAGCGGCGAAAGCAGCGGCGGACGCTAAGAAGAAAGCGGATGCCGAGGCGGCGAAAGCGGCGGCGGAGGCGAAGAAGAAAGCGGATGCCGCGGCGGCGAAAGCAGCGGCGGACGCTAAGAAGAAAGCGGCTGCCGAAAAAGCGGCCGCCGCAGAAGGCGTCGACGATCTGCTTGGCGATCTCAGCTCGGGTAAGAATGCGCCGAAAACCGGCGGCGGCGCGAAAGGGAATGGTCAGCCATCGAAAGATAGCGGTACATCGGGCGCTAACGGTGGGACGGCAGGCGCTGATATCAGCGCCTACGCGAAACAGATTCAGGTCGCCATTCAGAGCCGTCTGTATGATGCGAGCCTGTATCAGGGCAAACAATGTGTCTTGCATATTAGCCTGGCGCCGGATGGCTCATTAAAAAGCATTACGTCTGAGGGCGGCGATCCGGCGCTTTGTCAGGCGGCGTTAATGGCGGCAAAAACCGCGAAAATTCCTAAACCGCCAAGCCAGGCTGTTTATGAGAAAATAAAGGATGCCAAACTAGACTTTAAACTGTAGATACTTTTCTTTATGGAAGTTGGAGCGGTTGAGTTGTTACTGGTCCTGGTGGTTTTGTGTATTTGAGTTTGTTAACATTCTGCTAAATTATCGTGGGTCGCAGGCCCAGGTATGGGAGATATGATGAAGCAGGCATTACGAGTAGCATTTGGTTTTCTGATGCTGTGGGCGGCAGTGCTGCACGCAGAAGTCCGTATCGAGATCACCCAGGGGGTGGACTCGGCGCGACCGATTGGCGTTGTGCCTTTTAAATGGGCCGGGCCGGGCGCTGCGCCTGAAGATATCGGCGGCATCGTGGCGGCAGATTTACGCAATAGCGGTAAATTTAATCCGTTAGACCGGTCCCGACTGCCGCAGCAGCCAGCCACCGCTCAGGAAGTTCAGCCTACCGCATGGTCTGCGCTGGGTATTGATGCCGTCGTCGTTGGGCAGGTAACGCCGAATCCGGACGGTTCCTACAATGTTGCTTATCAGCTGGTTGACACTGGCGGCGCGCCGGGGACTGTACTGGCGCAAAACTCTTATAAAGTGAACAAGCAGTGGCTGCGTTATGCAGGCCATACCGCCAGTGACGAAGTCTTTGAAAAACTGACGGGCATTAAGGGCGCGTTCCGTACTCGTATCGCCTATGTGGTACAGACTAACGGCGGTCAGTTCCCGTATGAACTGCGTGTGTCGGATTACGATGGTTACAATCAGTTTGTGGTGCACCGTTCTCCGCAGCCGTTGATGTCTCCGGCGTGGTCTCCGGACGGCTCAAAACTGGCTTACGTGACATTTGAAAGCGGTCGCTCCGCGCTGGTTATCCAGACGCTGGCAAACGGCGCAGTGCGTCAGGTTGCGTCCTTCCCGCGTCACAACGGCGCGCCGGCCTTCTCGCCGGATGGGACGAAACTGGCGTTCGCGTTATCGAAAACCGGAAGTCTGAACCTGTACGTCATGGATCTCGCCTCCGGCCAGATTCGTCAGATAACGGACGGGCGTAGCAACAATACGGAGCCGACCTGGTTCCCGGACAGCCAGACTCTGGCTTTTACCTCTGACCAGGCTGGACGTCCGCAAGTGTATAAAATGAACATTAACGGCGGTGCGGCGCAACGTATTACCTGGGAAGGTTCGCAAAACCAGGATGCGGATGTCAGCAGCGACGGTAAATTTATGGTAATGGTAAGCTCAAATAACGGGCAGCAGCACATTGCCAAACAAGATCTGGTGACGGGTGGCGTACAGGTTCTGTCGTCAACGTTCCTGGATGAAACGCCAAGTCTGGCACCTAACGGCACGATGGTAATCTACAGCTCTTCTCAGGGGATGGGATCTGTGCTGAATTTGGTTTCTACAGATGGGCGTTTCAAAGCGCGTCTTCCGGCAACTGATGGTCAGGTGAAATCGCCTGCCTGGTCGCCGTATCTGTGATAATAATTAATTGATTACTAAAGGAATTAAAGAAATGCAACTGAACAAAGTGCTGAAGGGCCTGATGATTGCTCTGCCTGTTATGGCAATCGCGGCATGTTCTTCCAACAAGAACGCCAGCAATGACGGTAGCGAAGGCGGCATGCTGAACGGCGCCGGCACTGGTATGGACGCTAACGGCAACGGCAACATGTCATCTGAAGAGCAAGCGCGTCTGCAGATGCAGCAGCTGCAGCAGAACAACATCGTTTACTTCGATCTCGACAAGTACGATATCCGCTCTGACTTCGCGGCAATGCTGGATGCGCACGCTAACTTCCTGCGTAGCAACCCGTCTTACAAAGTCACCGTAGAAGGTCACGCGGACGAACGCGGTACTCCGGAGTACAACATCTCCCTGGGCGAACGTCGTGCTAACGCCGTTAAAATGTACCTGCAGGGTAAAGGCGTTTCCGCTGACCAGATCTCCATCGTTTCTTACGGTAAAGAAAAACCTGCCGTACTGGGCCACGACGAAGCGGCTTACGCTAAGAACCGTCGCGCTGTACTGGTTTACTAAGAGAATTGCATGAGCAGTAACTTCAGACATCACCTGTTGAGTCTGTCGTTACTGGTTGGCATAGCGGCCCCCTGGGCCGCTTTTGCTCAGGCGCCAATCAGTAGTGTCGGCTCAGGCTCGGTCGAAGACCGCGTCACTCAACTTGAGCGTATCTCTAACGCTCACAGCCAGCTTTTAACCCAACTTCAGCAGCAGCTCTCCGATAATCAGTCCGATATCGATTCTTTGCGCGGCCAAATCCAGGAAAATCAGTATCAACTGAATCAGGTGATGGAGCGCCAGAAGCAAATTATGCTGCAGCTGGGGAGCTTGAATAATGGCGGCGCAGCGCAGCCAGCAGCTGGTGACCAGAGCGGGACGGCAACCACTGCGACCCCCGCCCCGGATGCCGGTACGGCAACCTCAGGGGCGCCGGTACAAAGTGGCGATGCGAATACCGATTACAATGCGGCAATTGCGCTGGTGCAGGATAAGTCTCGCCAGGATGATGCGATTGTGGCGTTTCAGAACTTCATCAAGAAATACCCTGATTCTACTTATCAGCCGAACGCCAATTATTGGCTGGGCCAGTTGAATTACAACAAGGGTAAAAAAGATGATGCCGCCTATTATTTCGCCTCGGTAGTAAAAAACTATCCTAAGTCGCCGAAGGCTGCGGACGCGATGTACAAAGTTGGCGTTATCATGCAGGACAAAGGTGATACGGCAAAAGCGAAAGCGGTTTATCAGCAGGTGATTAACAAATATCCTGGCACTGATGGCGCGAAACAGGCGCAAAAGCGTCTTAACGCGATGTAATGCGTACCATGCGACCAGAAAACGCCTTTTTTCTGGTCGCGTCGTGCGATTCCTAAGCAGTTGAGCCCTCTGCGTCGAAATTTTTGTTGCGCTCAAATCTGAAATCAGTAATATATGCCGCCGTTGCCACGGGATATTAAACAACTCGAAAGCAACGTAAAAGTGGGTCGTTAGCTCAGTTGGTAGAGCAGTTGACTTTTAATCAATTGGTCGCAGGTTCGAATCCTGCACGACCCACCAATCGTTCGGTGGAAACGAGAATAAAACGTGAAGGATAACGTTGCGTCAGCAACGGCCCGTAGGGCGAGGCAAAGCCGAGTCATCCTGCACAACCCACCACTAACTTCGGTTAGTCAGTAATATCCAGCGTAGTATCGGGTGATTAGCTCAGCTGGGAGAGCACCTCCCTTACAAGGAGGGGGTCGGCGGTTCGATCCCGTCATCACCCACCACTTGGGTCGTTAGCTCAATTGGTAGAGCAGTTGACTTTTAATCAATTGGTCGCAGGTTCGAATCCTGCACGACCCACCAATTTAACATCAAACTCAGATGTTGAACGTGAAGGATAACGTTGCGTCAGCAACGGCCCGCATGGCAAGGCGAAGCCGAGTTATCCTGCACGACCCACCATCTTTAGATGGTCCGAGTAAAATCTTTCAGGCAGCACCCGTATGGGTCGTTAGCTCAGTTGGTAGAGCAGTTGACTTTTAATCAATTGGTCGCAGGTTCGAATCCTGCACGACCCACCAATATACAAGGTGGTAACTGGTAGAGAACGTGAAGGATAACGTTGCTTTAGCAACGGCCCGAAGGGCGAGGCGAAGCCGAGTCATCCTGCACGACCCACCATCCTGAATGATTGAAGCAGTAACCCTTATCCAAGGGGGTCGTTAGCTCAGTTGGTAGAGCAGTTGACTTTTAATCAATTGGTCGCAGGTTCGAATCCTGCACGACCCACCAATTTAACATCAAACTCAGATGTTGAACGTGAAGGATAACGTTGCGTCAGCAACGGCCCGTAGGGCGAGGCGAAGCCGAGTCATCCTGCACGACCCACCAATGTAAAAAAGCGCCCTAAAGGCGCTTTTTTGCTATCTGCGATATGGAAGATTCGAACCTGCCGCAGGTTCGGGTCGAACGCAGTGAGACAACGGAGCCGTTTACGGCGACGGCCCGAAGGGCGAGCGAGGCGAGTCATCCTGCACGACCCACCAGTGTAAAAAGGCGCCTTAAAGGCGCCTTTTTGCTATCTGCAATATGGAAGATTCGAACCTGCCGCAGGTTCGGGTCTTGCCTGATGCGCTGCGCTTATCAGGCCTACAGACGGCACCGCTCACGTAGGCCAGATAAGACGTTACGCCGCCATCAGATACGGGGCTACGTAATTATTGTGACTTTCCTTATTGAATCAGCTATCTTGTTTAGCATATAAAACAAATTAACCGACTGTGGCGTTTATTACGCTTTCATTCGGTTGTTTCGTTAAGTCAGTAAAACGAGAAGCCACGATGAGCGTAATGTTTGACCCACAAGCCGCAATCTACCCGTTCCCGCCGAAACCAACGCCGTTGAACGACGACGAAAAGCAATTTTATCGTGAGAAAATCAAGCGGTTGCTCAAAGAGCGCAATGCCGTCATGGTGGCGCACTACTACACCGATCCGGAAATTCAACAGTTAGCAGAAGAAACCGGCGGCTGTATTTCCGACTCGCTGGAAATGGCCCGTTTCGGCGCGAAGCACGCCGCATCCACGTTACTGGTAGCGGGCGTACGGTTTATGGGGGAAACCGCCAAAATCCTCAGCCCGGAAAAAAACATTCTTATGCCTACGCTGGCGGCGGAATGTTCGCTGGATTTAGGCTGCCCAATAGACGAATTTAGCGCTTTTTGTGATGCGCACCCTGACAGAACCGTAGTGGTCTATGCTAACACCTCGGCTGCTGTTAAAGCGCGTGCGGACTGGGTTGTGACCTCCAGTATCGCCGTAGAACTGATTGAGCATCTGGATAGTTTGGGGGAAAAAATTATCTGGGCGCCGGACAGACACCTGGGGAATTACGTGCAAAAACAGACCGGGGCCGATGTACTGTGTTGGCAAGGGGCGTGTATCGTGCATGACGAGTTTAAAACCCAGGCGTTGACCCGTTTAAAAAAAATCTATCCCGATGCCGCTCTTCTGGTTCACCCTGAATCGCCGCAGTCCATTGTCGAGATGGCCGATGCGGTGGGCTCCACCAGTCAGCTTATTAAGGCGGCAAAAACGCTGCCGCACAGACAGCTTATCGTGGCGACCGATCGCGGCATCTTCTACAAAATGCAGCAGGCGGTGCCTGAAAAAGAGCTGCTTGAAGCGCCCACGGCTGGCGAGGGGGCGACCTGCCGTAGCTGCGCGCACTGTCCGTGGATGGCGATGAATGGCCTGAAAGCCATTGCTGAAGGGCTGGAGCAGGGAGGCGCGGCGCATGAAATACAGGTTGATGCGGCGCTACGCGAGGGCGCATTACTGCCCCTCAACCGGATGCTGGATTTTGCGGCTACACTTCGGGCGTAAAGACGGAAATCTTTGGGGGAGAGAATGGATTTTTTTAGTACGCACAACATACTGATTCATATTCCGATTGGTGCTGGCGGGTACGATCTCTCGTGGATCGAAGCGGTAGGAACCATCGCCGGCCTGCTCTGTATTTGGCTTGCCAGTCTGGAGAAGATCAGCAACTACTTTTTTGGGCTGGTTAACGTCACCCTGTTTGCGATTATTTTCTTTCAGATCCAGCTTTATGCCAGCCTGTTGCTGCAACTCTTTTTCTTTGCCGCCAATATTTATGGCTGGTATGCGTGGTCGCGGCAAACAAAGGATAATCAAGCCGAGCTTAAAATCCGCTGGCTGCCGTTGCCAAAAGCAATGGCATGGCTGGCGATATGTGTGATAGTTATCGGTTTGATGACGCGATATATCGATCCCGTATTCGCCGTCCTGACGCGCGTGGCCGTCGCCATTATGCAGATGCTGGGGTTACAGGTGACAATGCCTGTACTGCAACCGGACGCTTTCCCGTTCTGGGACTCTTGCATGATGGTGCTGTCTATCGCGGCGATGATTCTGATGACATGCAAATATGTCGAAAACTGGCTCCTGTGGGTGGTAATCAACGTGATCAGTGTGGTGATTTTTGCTTTGCAGGGCGTCTATGCGATGTCGCTGGAATATCTGATCCTGACATTTATCGCCGTGAACGGTAGCCGCCTGTGGATAAACAGCGCGCGGGAGCGAGGATCGCGCGCGCTTTCCCGTTAATGGTGATGAACATGCCCGGATGACGTCTGATTCAGATGACAGTCCGGGCCGTGACACACTTGATATTCCATCTGAATCGTAGCGTGCGCAATATGGTATTCGTGCATCAGGAAATCCTGGATACGTTCCAGCAGCGCATCATGGTCGTGTGGCGGAATGACCTGAGCGTGCAATGTCATGACCGGTTTTTCGCCGACCATCCAGACATGCACATGGTGTACGTTGCGGACTTCGGGGATTTCCCGGCTTAAATGGCGCTGTAAGTCATTAATATCCAGTGAAACCGGTGCGCCTTCCAGCAATTCGTTGACGCTATCTTTTAACAAACGCCAGGCGCTGCGTAGTACCAGTACCGAAACCAGAATAGAGAGAATCGGGTCCGCTGGCGTCCAGCCCGTCCAGATAATGATCAACGCGGCGACTATTGCGCCGACGGAACCCAGCAAATCGCCCATCACATGTAGCGCGGCAGCGCGCACGTTCAGGTTTTTTTCATCGCTTCCCCGATGGAGTATCCAGAACGCAAACAGGTTCGCCAGCAGACCCGCGACCGCAATCACCATCATCAGATTGCCCGCCACCGGACGTGGCGTGTAAAAGCGCTCTATCGCTTCCCAGACAATGAGAAGGGTAATGACCACCAACGCAATGGCATTCACAAAGGCCGCCAGTGTGGTGAGTCTTAGCCAGCCAAAAGTGTGGCGAACAGTCGGGGGGCGACGGGAAAATTGAACCGCCAGCAGCGCAAAGAGAAGAGCCGCCGCGTCGGTGAGCATATGTCCCGCATCCGCCAACAACGCCAGAGAGCCGGAGAGTATCCCGCCCACCACCTCAAGGAGCATAAATCCGGCAGTGACGATAAAGGCGAAAAGCAGGCGACGAGCATTATTATCTTTCGGCAGGTGTGAATCGGCATGAGAGTGTGAGTGCGCCATAACGTCATTCCTTTGTTATTCTCATCAATACTGTAGACATCATACTGATTTTTCGCTGACAAAATAAAAAGGAGAGCGAAAGCTCTCCCGTTATCAGACTTTTTTCTGAATTACTGCGTGGTACCGTCGGTTTTGGTATTCACGTCATTATTGACGCCATTACCGGTTTCCACTTTTTTATTAATATCCGGGCAGCGACCATCTTTACACATGGTATTTTTATGCTCTTCATCCTTGGTCATTCCGTCATGATTCATGGTTGAACCGTCTGGATGCTGCATCGTGCTGTTAGTATTGCCGTTGGTATTGATGTCGTTGTTATTCACATCATTCGGCGCCACATTCTGGCGGGCGTCCGGGGCAACCTGACCGGCATTTGCCGCCGAGTTCGCCTGGCCATTACTGGATTGCGCGTTAGATTCAGCAGCTAACGCTGCGCCGCTGGCAAGGCCGAGGGTAGCGGTGAGTAAAAGCGTAGTCAGTTTTGTCATTTTCATAAGATGCTCCTGTTATGGTGGATATGTCGGATAACCTCTTCCAACAGTGCACGTGTCAGTCAAATCCTCAAATAAGGGATAAAAAGCGTTCGCCGCCGCGGGTTAACGCAGCAGAGAATCTTGCAATAATTCATAAACAGAGTGGTTACCGTTAAAAAGTGTAGGTTAGATCCCATTTTTCGCTACATTTGTGCGTTTTTTTCCTTAATTCTAGGATTATTCCGTTCAAAGTGTAAAAGCTCGTTTACACTATTTAATTGAAGAGATAGATTGGAGGGATTGCATTCATTGGGATAAGTACGGCAACACTGGAATAAACATGAATTATCAGAACGACGATTTACGCATTAAAGAAATCAACGAGTTATTACCTCCGGTCGCGCTGCTGGAAAAGTTTCCCGCCACGGAAAATGCAGCAAATACCGTTGCTCACGCGCGCAAAGCCATCCATAAAATTCTCAAAGGCAATGACGATCGTCTGCTGGTGGTGATCGGTCCTTGTTCAATTCATGATCCGGCAGCGGCGAAAGAGTATGCCGCCCGTTTGCTGGCGCTACGCGATGAGCTTCAAGGCGAGCTTGAAATCGTCATGCGCGTCTATTTTGAGAAACCGCGTACTACCGTCGGCTGGAAAGGGCTGATTAACGATCCGCACATGGATAACAGCTTCCAGATTAACGACGGTCTGCGTATTGCGCGCAAACTGCTGCTGGATATTAACGACAGCGGTCTGCCTGCCGCCGGCGAATTCCTCGATATGATCACGCCGCAATATCTGGCCGATCTGATGAGCTGGGGCGCCATTGGCGCGCGGACTACTGAATCCCAGCTTCATCGCGAACTGGCGTCTGGCCTCTCTTGTCCGGTCGGTTTTAAAAATGGTACTGATGGCACGATTAAAGTCGCCATTGACGCCATTAACGCCGCCGGCGCGCCGCATTGCTTCCTCTCCGTCACTAAATGGGGTCATTCGGCGATTGTGAATACCAGCGGCAACGGCGACTGCCATATCATTCTGCGCGGCGGTAAAGCGCCAAACTATAGCGCGCAACATGTTGCTGAGGTAAAAGAAGGCCTCATCAAAGCGGGACTGACGCCGCAGGTCATGATCGATTTCAGCCATGCCAACTCCTGTAAGCAATTTCAAAAGCAGATGGAGGTTTGCGCCGATGTCTGTCAGCAGATAGCGGGCGGTGAAAAAGCGATTATTGGCGTGATGGTAGAGAGTCATCTGGTAGAAGGAAACCAGAGTCTGGAAAGCGGTCAGCCGCTGACCTACGGTAAAAGCATTACTGACGCCTGTATTGGCTGGGAAGATACCGATGCGCTGCTTCGTCAGTTGTCGGCAGCGGTAAAAGCCCGTCGAGGTTAATCTTCATTACGTCTTAAACCGGCCCGCAAGGCCGGTTTTTTACTGGAGACCGATGAGATAGCCCACCGTGTCATCAATCGAAATATAAATAAATATATAACGAAATAATTCGGCGCTATAATTCTCCTCTGATTAATAACGTAGCCCGAACCATGACCTGTCAGGACAAATCACTTTTAGCCCCCGGTCTCGCTTCCACGCCCGTCATTCCGCGCTATCGCCAGATCATACGCAAACGGGCCGTGCTCATGTTAGCTATTGCGCTGGCGATGATGGCTTCACTGATGGTGGATGTAACCTGTGGGTCTTCTGGTTTACCGCTCAGTGCGCTGTGGCAGGCGCTTTTCCAGCCGGAAAAGGTGAATGCGGGCATACACGTTATTGTCTGGGATATCCGCTTACCCTATGCCCTGATGGCGCTGCTGGTAGGCATGGCGTTAGGGTTAGCGGGCGCCGAAATGCAAACCATTTTAAATAATCCGCTGGCGACGCCGTTTACCCTCGGCGTATCGTCCGCGGCGGCTTTTGGCGCTGCGCTGGCGATTGTGTTGGGGATCGGTATTCCCGGTATTCCTGCCGCCTGGTTTATCCCGGCCAATGCGTTCATCTTTGCGCTTTTATCCGCGTTACTCCTGGACGGTATTACCCGTTGGACAGGCGTCGCCGCATCCGGAGTGGTGTTGTTTGGTATTGCGCTGGTATTCACCTTTAACGCGTTGGTCGCCATTATGCAGTTTGTGGCTGATGAAGATACGCTGCAGGGGCTGGTATTCTGGACGATGGGGAGCCTGGTCCGCGCGTCGTGGGAAAAATTGGGCGTACTGGCCGTGGTGTTTATTGCTGTGCTTTTTTGCGCGTTACGAAGCGCCTGGCAACTCACGGCATTACGTCTGGGCGAAGAGAGGGCGATGAGCTTTGGGATTCATGTCCGCCGTTTACGCCTGCTGTCATTGTTGCGTATCAGCTTGTTATCAGCGCTGACGGTAGCTTTCGTCGGGCCGATTGGTTTTATTGGTCTCGTTGCGCCGCACATTGCGCGAATACTTTTGGGGGAAGATCACCGTTTCTACCTTCCGGGCAGCGTGCTGATAGGCGGGCTGGTGTTATCGCTGGCCTCTATTGCGGCGAAAAATAGTGTTCCGGGTGTCATGGTGTCGGTGGGGATTGTCACCTCGCTGGTCGGGGTTCCGTTCTTTTTAAGCATTGTATTGCGACATCGGGGGAGTCTCTGATGCGCGGGTTAATGCTCCGGTCATTTAGCGCCGGCTATTCCACTCAGCCGGTTATTGCAGATCTCAACGTTCCCTTACTGCCGCGCGGGAAAATTACCATTTTGCTCGGGCCGAACGGCTGTGGTAAATCGACGTTACTACGTTCGCTGGCCGGGCTGAATAACGCCGATGGCGAGGCGCTGCTTGATGGCGAAGATCTCATGTCGTTATCGTTTGCCGAGCGGGCGCAGAAAGTTGTGTTTTTGCCGCAGTCATTACCGCAGGGCGTACATCTGCATGTACTGGAGTCGATTATCGTGGTACTGCGGGCATCAGGCGGCAGAGACAATGCGCAGGGCAGAGCGCAGATACTGGCTATCCTTGAGCAATTGGGCATAACGCATCTGGCGTTGCAGTATCTCGACCAGCTTTCCGGCGGTCAGCGGCAGTTAGTGGGTCTGGCGCAATCGCTGATTCGTCGCCCTGAACTTCTGTTGCTGGATGAGCCGCTCAGCGCGCTGGATTCAAACTATCAGTTTCACGTAATGGATCTCGTGCGTCGGGATACCCGGGCGCAAAATAGGGTGACGATAGTCGTGGCGCATGACATTAATATTGCACTGCGTCATGGTGACCATGTCCTGATGCTAAAAGACGGCAGGCTGGTCGCCAGCGGCGCGCCGGAGACGGTGATTACTGCGGAGCGTCTGGCTGAAGTGTACCGGGTACGAGGACGCGTGGAGCGCTGTTCGCAGGGGAAATTGCAGGTGGTGCTGGACGGCGTGATCGCTGTTTAAGACATATTGCCTGATGGCGCTGCGCTTATCCGGCCTACCCATTGCTCGTAGGCCGGATAAGGCAGTTATACCGCCATCCGGCAAAGGTGATTACTTCGCTTTACCCTGATTCGCCACGGCAGCCGCTTTCGCAGCGATTTCGTCAGCGTTGCCCAGATAGTAATGTTTGAGCGGCTTGAAGTTTTCGTCGAACTCATACACCAGCGGCACGCCGGTCGGGATGTTTAACTCAAGGATCTCATCTTCACTCATGTTATCAAGGTATTTCACCAGCGCACGCAATGAGTTACCGTGAGCGGCGATGATCACGCGCTCACCGCTCTTCATACGCGGCAGGATGGTGTCGGTCCAGTAAGGAATAACGCGGTCGATGGTCAGCGCCAGACTTTCGGTCAACGGCAGCTCTTTCTCGCTCAGTTTGGCATAACGTGGATCGTGACCCGGATAACGCTCATCATCTTTGGTCAGTTCCGGCGGCGTCACGGCAAAACCGCGGCGCCACTGCTTAACCTGCTCGTCACCATATTTTTCGGCCGTTTCCGCTTTATTCAGCCCCTGCAACGCGCCATAGTGACGTTCGTTGAGTTTCCAGGATTTTTCCACCGGCAGCCACGCCTGATCCAGTTCATCCAGTACGTTCCACAGCGTATGGATAGCGCGTTTCAGTACGGAAGTGTAGGCAAAATCAAAGCTGAAACCTTCTTCTTTTAGCAGTTTACCCGCTGCTTTTGCTTCGCTTACGCCTTTTTCAGACAGGTCAACATCATACCAGCCGGTGAAACGGTTCTCTTTGTTCCATTGACTTTCACCGTGACGTACCAGAACCAGCTTAGTTACAGCCATACTCTCACTCCTATAAATCATATGTAATGATAATAATTCTCATTATATTGCCGCGAGGTGTTGGCGGCAATGCTTACGCATAACCATAGCGAAAATAGTGGCGCAGTGTAAGGTTCTTGTGAACTCAGAGTTGCGATTTTGTCTTTAAGTGGTGGAGGTTTGAGCAGGGCAATGGCGCGTAGGCCCGATAAGCTTGCGTCATCGGGCATGTAGCGGCATATCGTTAGAACGGAATAAACTGATACTCGGTCAGGCTGGCGTATTCCTCGCCAGGACGAAGGATACAGTCAGGCTGCGGCCATTCAGGATGATTCGGGCTGTCCGGCAGCAGTTCGCTTTCCAGCGCCAGCCCCTGCCAGTCGGCATAAGGTTCCGGCCCGCGGGAAGGTGTACCCGCCAGATAATTGCCGGAATAAAACTGTAGCGCCGGGGCGGTGGTGTAAACCATCATTTGTAGCTTTCCATCCTGTGACCACAGACGGGCCGCCGGCTTTTTGCCATCACCCTGTGTCTGTAGCAGGAAAGCATGATCGTAGCCTTTAACCTTGCGCTGATCGTCATCGGCGAGAAACTCGCTGGCAATGACTTTTGGCATCCGGAAGTCAAACGAGGTATTGGCTACCGATTTTAGCCCCTGGCGTGGAATACCGGATTCATCTACCGGCAGATACTCATCCGCCAGAATTTGCAGCTTATGTTGGCGCACGTCGGTCCGATCGCCGTCCAGATTAAAATAGACGTGGTTGGTCAAATTCACCGGACAGGGTTTATCGACCGTCGCCCGGTAGGTGATGGAGATTCTATTGTCATCGGTCAGACGATATTGCGCCGTGGCGCACAGATGGCCAGGAAAGCCCTGGTCGCCGTCATCAGAGGTGAGCGCGAATAATACCTGGCGATCGTTCTGGTTCACAATTTGCCAGCGGCGCTTGTCAAAGCCTTCCGGTCCGCCGTGTAGCTGGTTCTCGCCCTGGCTTGGGCTTAACTGTACGGTTTCGCCGGCAAACGTATAGCGGCTATTGGCGATACGGTTCGCGTAACGGCCAATAGAGGCGCCGAGGAACGACGTCTGTTCAGGGTAGTGTTCCGGGCTGGCGCAGCCCAGTAATGCTTCCCGAACGCTGCTGTCAGACAGCGGAATACGGGCGGAAAGAAGAGTGGCTCCCCAGTCCATCAGCGTTACCACCATCCCTGCGCTGTTGCGCAGGGTTAGCAGGCGGTACGGTTGACCATCGGGGGCCAGTGCGGGCGTTTCATTTAGCACTGTCCTGCTCCTTGTGACGATTTGCATACATAAAAGGTTTCTTTGATTCCGGTTTTCGCTTCGTACTGTTGCGCAACGGCCTGCTGCACAGCGGGAACCAGATCTTCCGGGATCAGCGCGACAACACACCCGCCAAAGCCGCCGCCGGTCATGCGCACGCCGCCTTGATCGCCGATGGTCGCTTTGACAATGTCTACCAGCGTGTCTATCTGCGGGACGGTAATTTCGAAATCATCGCGCATTGAGGCATGGGACTCCGCCATCAGTTGGCCCATACGTTGCAAATCACCTTTCTCCAGCGCGCTTGCCGCTTCAACGGTGCGCGCATTTTCGCTCAATACATGGCGAACGCGTTTTGCGACTACCGGGTCCAGTTCGCTGGCAACGGCATTGAACGCCTCAAGGCTGACATCGCGCAGGGCCGGCTGCTGGAAGAAACGGGCGCCGGTTTCGCACTGTTCACGGCGGGTATTATACTCGCTGCCCACCAGCGTGCGCTTAAAGTTACTGTTGATGATCACCACGGCGACGCCTTTCGGCATGGAAACCGCTTTGGCGCCGAGCGTACGGCAATCAATCAGCAACGCATGATCTTTTTTGCCGAGCGCAGAGATGAGCTGATCCATAATGCCGCAGTTACAGCCAACAAACTGGTTCTCGGCCTCTTGTCCGTTGAGCGCAATTTGCGCGCCGTCCAGCGGCAGGTGATAAAGCTGCTGGAAGACGGTGCCCACCGCCACTTCCAGCGAGGCGGAGGAGCTTAACCCGGCGCCCTGCGGCACATTGCCGCTGATGACCATATCCACGCCGCCAAACGCGTTGTTACGCTGCTGCAGGTGTTTCACTACGCCGCGCACATAGTTAGACCACTGCTGGCTATCGTGGGTCACGATCGGCGCATCCAGTGAAAATTCGTCCGCCTGATTGTCGTAATCGGCGGCAATCACCCGTACGGTACGATCGTCGCGCGGCGCACAGCTAATGACGGTCTGGTAATCGATAGCGCAGGGCAGAACAAAACCATCATTGTAATCAGTGTGCTCGCCGATCAGATTGACGCGGCCTGGCGCCTGAATCGTGTGGGTGGCAGGGTAGCCGAAAATTTCAGCAAACAGCGCGCGCGTTTTCTCTTTCAGATTCATTTTTATACTCCGGATTCGCGAAAATGGATGTCGCTGACCGCGCGCAGGCGTTCAGCCGCTTGTTCTGCGGTTAAATCACGCTGGGTTTCCGCCAGCATTTCATAGCCGACCATAAATTTACGGACGGTCGCAGAGCGCAGCAGCGGCGGATAAAAGTGTGCGTGCAACTGCCAGTGTGCGTTTTCTTCACCGTTAAACGGCGCGCCGTGCCAGCCCATTGAGTAGGGGAAGGAACACTGAAACAGATTGTCATAACGACTGGTCAGCTTTTTTAACGCCAGCGCCAGAGAGTCGCGCTGCTCGTCGCTTAAATCGGTAATGCGCAGGACATGCGTTTTGGGTAACAGTAACGTTTCGAACGGCCACGCCGCCCAGTAAGGCACCACCGCCAGCCAGTGTTCGGTTTCGACCACGGTGCGGCTGCCGTCCGCCAGTTCTCGCTGGACATAATCCACCAGCATTGGCGAGCGCTGCTCGGCGAAGTAGGCTTTTTGTAAACGATCTTCGCGTTCGGCCTCATTCGGCAGGAAGCTGTTGGCCCAGACCTGGCCATGCGGATGCGGGTTCGAACAGCCCATCGCCGCGCCTTTATTTTCAAAGACCTGCACCCACGGATAGGTTTTGCCTAACTCGGCGGTCTGTGTTTGCCAGGTTCTGACGATTTCCGTCAGCGCGGGCAGGCTCAACTCCGGCAGCGTTTTACTGTGATCGGGAGAAAAGCAGATCACGCGGCTGGTGCCGCGCGCGCTCTGACAGCGCATCAGCGGATCGTGGCTGCCCGGCGCATCCGGCGTATCGGCCATCAGCGCCGCGAAATCGTTAGTAAAGACGTAAGTCCCTTTGTAATCGGGATTTTTATCGCCGGTGACACGCGTATTGCCCGCACACAAGAAGCAGTCCGGATCGTGGGCCGGCAGCATTTGCTGAGACGGCGTTTCCTGCGCCCCCTGCCAGGGGCGTTTTGCGCGATGCGGCGAAACCAGAACCCACTGGCCGGTAAGCGGGTTATAACGGCGATGCGGATGATCGATGGGATTAAATGGGGTCATAACAACGTCCTTAATCTGGGTATCCCTGCGGATGGCGTGACTGCCAGTGCCAGGTGTCCTGCGCCATTTCGTCAAGCGTGCGGGTGACGCGCCAGTTCAGCTCGCGATCGGCTTTGCTGGCATCCGCCCAATACGCCGGGAGATCGCCGTCGCGACGCGGCGCGAAGTGGTAATTAATGGGTTTACCGCAGGCTTTACTAAAGGCGTTGACCACATCCAGGACGCTACTGCCGACACCCGCGCCGAGGTTATAAATATGTACGCCGGATTTGTCCGCCAGTTTTTCCATCGCCACGACGTGCCCGTCGGCTAAGTCCATAACGTGAATGTAATCGCGTACGCCGGTGCCATCCTCGGTCGGGTAATCGTTGCCGAAAACGGCGAGCGATTCGCGACGACCCACGGCGACCTGGGCGATATAGGGCATCAGGTTATTCGGAATACCTTGCGGATCTTCTCCCATGTCGCCCGACGGGTGCGCGCCGGCCGGATTGAAATAACGCAGCAGCGCAATACTCCACTCCGGCTGGGCTTTTTGCAGATCGGTGAGGATCTGTTCTACCATCAATTTACTTTTGCCGTAGGGGCCTTGCGGCGTGCCGGTAGGAAAACTTTCGACGTAAGGAATTTTGGGCTGATCGCCATAAACGGTGGCGGAGGAGCTAAAAATAAGGTTTTTAACGTTGGCCGCACGCATGGCGCTGACCAACCGCAGCGTACCGTTGACGTTGTTGTCATAGTACTCCAGCGGCCTGGCGACCGATTCGCCGACGGCTTTCAGGCCGGCAAAGTGAATCACGGTATCAATCGCGTGATCGTGCAGAATTTCGGTTATAAGCGCTTCGTTGCGAATATCGCCTTCGACAAAGGTCGGGTGCTTACCGCCCAGACGTTCAATAACGGGCAGCACGCTGCGCTTGCTGTTGCAGAGGTTATCGAGGATGACGACGTCATGACCATTTTGCAGCAATTGTACGCAGGTATGACTCCCAATGTAACCGCTACCACCTGTAACCAATACTCTCATAATTCGCTCCGTTAAGCCTATGGTATGGAATAACCATAGCATAACAAAGATGCGAAAAGTGTGACATGTAATAAATTAGTGGAATCGTTTACACACTGGTGATTTTACGCATTTGTATCAATTAAATGATTACAAATCATCTTGTTTGAGAATGCTTCTGCTTTTTATCCGAAAAAGAGGCGCTTTACGCGCCTGGGAATGAAACGGACGGGGCAGGGGCTGTCAGTCTTTTTTACGCGAGAGTAGCTTCCTGGCGAGCGCACCGACGGCAACGACGCCGATAGCGGTCACTTTCCAGAATTTAAGTAACGCGATACCGAGCATAGCAAGCAGTCCTACTTTTTTGGCCGCGATACCGCCAATCAGCGCGGCGAGCCCATACTCCGCTATTTTGTCCGTTGATTCGTTGAAGTCAGCGTAGCGTTGTCCAGAGTTGAACTTGACGGCACTGAGAATTCTTTTCGCCAGCGGGATTTCATGGTCAACAGAACCTCTGTCAGTCACCAGATTTAAAGAAAAATAGCCTTCACGTCCCAGCAGATAGGTGTTGTAGTTCACGCCTTGTTCATTCAGTGGTTCGTTGGTGCCGATATCCTGGATGGCGGCGGACCAGATCAGACGATGATTGGTTGCATCGTAGGTAGGCTTCTCGATCCAGCCAATAATTTCTATCGGCTCAATGCCTTTTGCAATACGATCTTTATTTGCTTCTTTTGTGCCTTTGCGCAGGTTATCCATTAATTCATCGGCATCCCAATTTTTTGCATCATCATCTTTTACATAACCAGAATCATCATATTCGATAGAAATAAATCCATTCATTTCCTTTTTAAATACGAGACCGTAAAAATATTCATCGTCAACATAGTTACCAATTTCACGCATAAATACCGCCGCTTCTTTTGCGGGTATCCAGGTAAATCCTTCCGGCAGATTAAGCGTGGCTTTATCACCTAAACTAATCTTTGTCGGACCCGCAACGGCGGCGCGACTCATGCCTTCAACAGCGACCTCAACGGCGGTTTTACGCGCTTCCTGCGCAGCGGTCGGCTTTTGCTCAGCATAACTGCTGGGGCAAAATAACATGGCTGCCAGTAAAAATAGTATTATTTGTGGAAAACGAAAAGCCATAATGAATCCCTTATATTCACATACGACATCATTGTCGAAAATTTCAGGATTATTATGACAATGAGGCGGTCAGCGATTCAAGAGATAGTAAACTGATCGACCGTTATTATTATTCTTAATAAAAGGAGAGTGGTTCCAGAATGGCGCGCGGCGCCATTCTGATAATACATTTAATTATTGCATCGTCCGGAAACGTACTTATAACGTTCGCCCTCTGGTACAAATTCCAGCCGGTGGGTAATACAGGTAGGCGCATCCTCTGCATGATGGGAAACGAACAGCAGTTGAGTCTCTCCCTGGCGAATTAATACATCCACAAAACGACGTACCAGTTGGCGGTTCAGCGGGTCCAACCCTTGCAGCGGCTCATCCAGAATCAACACTGTCGGATGCTTAACCAGCGCGCGCACGATCAGCGCTAGCCGCTGCTGTCCCCAGGAGAGACTGTGGAAGGGGGCATCCGCCGTACGCTTATCGATTCCCAGAATATCCAGCCACTGTTGCGCCAGTTTTCGTTGCCTGTCTGAAACGGCCTGGTAAATGCCGATAGAATCGAAATAGCCGGAGAGAATGACATTGCGCACCGTGGTACTGACGCGGTAATCCAGATGTAAACTGCTGCTGACGTAGCCGATATGTTTTTTGATATCCCAGATTGTTTCGCCGCTTCCTCGCCGCCGCCCGAACAGCGTGAGATCGTTGCTGTAGCCTTGCGGATGATCGCCAGTAATAAGGCTAAGCAGCGTAGACTTACCCGCCCCGTTAGGACCGACGATCTGCCAGTGTTCGCCTGGATTTACTCGCCAGCTTAGGTGGTGGAGGATAGGGCGATCGTTATACGAGACTACGCCATCGTTAAGTACGATCCGTGGTTCGCCATCGGGCAACGCATGGCGGGCGGAAGGTTCGTCCGGTTCGGGTAATTGTACGTCGGCCAGACGCTCGCTGTGCGCGAGTTGAGCGACCAACGCCCGTTGCAGCAACTCTGCCGTCGTTCCGGTCTCCGCCAGCGTACAGTTGGCAAGCACGCCGGCAAACTGCACGAAGTCCGGGATTTCATCAAAACGGTTGAGTACCAGCGCCAAGGTAATGCCCGCCTGGTTCAACGCCGTCAGGCGTTGCGCCAGTTGGTGACGGGCGGCCACGTCAAGCCCGTCGAACGGTTCATCAAGGATCAATAACTCCGGCTCAGACATCAGCGCCTGACACAGCAGCGCTTTTCGCGTCTCGCCGGTAGAAAGGTATTTAAAACGCCTGTCGAGTAAAGCGGAAATGCCGAACTGCTGCGCCAGCATCGCACAGCGGGCAGGATGGTGAACTTCATCCTGAATAATTTCCGCGGTAGTGCGCCCGGTATCGTCTTCGCCAGGACTGAGCATATCGGTGTTATTACGTTGCCACTCATCGCTGACCAGCTTTTGCAATTGTTCAAAGGACAGACGAGTAATGCGGGTAAACCGACACTGGCGCTCGCCTGTTAATAACGGCAGTTCACCCGCCAGCGCGCGGGCGAGCGCCGACTTCCCGCTCCCGTTAGCCCCAACGAATGCCCAGCTATCGCCCGCATTGAGCGTCAGCGAATCCAGATGAAGTGTTTTTGTATCGCTCAGACGAAACGTGCCTTGCGAAATTTGCAACGATGACATTTTGCATCCCATTTTTTGCAGCGATAAATGACAGGGATACGTCTTTCGGCAACGGATGTCAATGTGCTTAGCACAACGTTGCAATAATCACTCTGTCCGCATTAAACCAGGCAATCACGTCATCGCCTTCCTTTAACGTGGCGGCATCCGCAGTCGGTATCGTGGCGCACAGCGTCTGGCCGTCCGGCAGCGCCATCAACACTTCACACTGTTCCGCGCCGCGCTCGATATGGCTGATCGTTCCCGACAACTGATTGTCAGCGGCGCGTGCAACGGCTGCATCCCGGGTAATGCCAACCCATGGCGCTTTTAGCAGGATCAGCACTTCTTTACCTTCCTCCAGGCCGAGACGCTCGCCGCTTTGCGCCGTCAGCGCGACTTTGAGCCGCGTTTTGCCGTCGGCCAGCAGCACGTCGACATGCTGTTGCACCTGATTGCGATCGCGGGCGGTAATGGTGCCGAACCACTGATTTCGGGCGCTGGTTTGCAGTGAAAAGCGGGAGATAGCGGCCAGCAGACTGTCAAGCGGCAGGGCGTCATCGTCGCTTAACACATCGAATGCTTTTTGCTGAATTTGGCCCAGCAAATCGTAAAGCTGGATCAGACGCTGGCCATAGCGGGTTAATACCGCGCCGCCGCCGCCTTTGCCGCCCGTTGCGCGTTCAACCAGCATATGTTCGCTAAGCTGGTTCATGTCGTTTATCGCATCCCAGGCGCTCTTATAGCTGATTCCCGCGTCTTTCGCGCCCTGACTAATCGAGCCGGAAAGCGCAATGTGTTTCAGCAGAGAGATACGTCGGGGATCGGCAAAAAGCTTTTGCTGAAGTTTCAGGGTAAGAAGGATTTCGGCCTGCATAACCAGCTCCTGGTAAAAAGACTATTGTGACTGAAAAGTGCGTCAGCGCAAAGCCGACCGCACAAAAGGGGAGTGCTTTTCTGTGTGATGCGGTTAAAATACAAAAAGGACTATATCTGGAGTTGCCCATGTTAGAGTTATTAAAAAGTCTGGTATTCGCCGTCATCATGGTACCGGTAGTGATGGCCATCATCCTCGGTCTGATTTACGGTCTGGGTGAGGTGTTCAACATTTTTTCCGGTATCGGTCAGAAAGACCAGTCCAGACAGAACCGCTGATTTCCCCAAACGCCCGCTCAGTCGGGCGTTTTTGTTACTCAAGATCCTGCTTTTCCTGCCGATATTTTCTGTGTTTAATCGTTAATGGGTATGAATAACCGCTGGGAAACCCCTGAGATTATCGTTATATTGTCGTTTACATAACGAAACGCACAAGGAGTTACAGATGGCGCATTCCTGGTTACGCCTGGTCGCAGGGGCGACATTATCTTTCGTCATCGCTGGTCATGCGCTGGCGGATGAAGGCAAGATCACCGTATTTGCCGCCGCGTCGCTAACGAACGCGATGCAAGACATTGCGGCAGAATATAAAAAAGAGAAAAATGTGGATGTGGTCTCCTCATTCGCCTCCTCTTCAACGCTGGCGCGCCAGATAGAAGCGGGCGCGCCGGCGGACCTGTTCATCTCTGCTGATCAGAAATGGATGGATTACGCAGCCGATAAAAAAGCGGTGGATACCACGACGCGCGAAACATTGCTTGGCAATAGCCTGGTAGTGGTAGCGCCGAAAGCCAGCGAGCAGAAACCGTTTACCATCGACAACAAAACGGACTGGATTCATCTGCTGAACGGCGGGCGTCTGGCGGTGGGCGATCCGCAACACGTACCGGCGGGAATTTATGCCAAAGAAGCGCTGCAAAAGCTGGGCGCATGGCAAACGCTTGAACCGAAACTGGCGCCGGGCGAGGATGTGCGCGGCGCGTTGGCGCTGGTCGAACGTAACGAAGCGCCTTTAGGCATTGTATACGGTTCTGATGCGGTCGCCAGCAAGGGGGTCAACGTGGTGGCGACGTTCCCGGAAGATTCACATAAAAAAGTGGAATACCCCATCGCTATCGTGGAGGGGCATAAAAATGCGACCGTCAGCGCGTTCTATGATTACCTGAAAGGACCGCAGGCCTCGGCAATCTTTAAACGTTATGGATTTACGACGAAGTAATGATACTGACCGATCCAGAATGGCAGGCTGTCCTTCTTAGCCTGAAAGTGTCTTCCCTGGCCGTGCTGTTTAGCCTGCCGTTTGGGATCTTTTTTGCCTGGTTACTGGTGCGATGCCGGTTTCCGGGCAAAGCCTTACTTGATAGCGTCCTGCATCTGCCGCTGGTGCTGCCGCCGGTGGTGGTCGGCTATCTGCTGCTGGTGTCGATGGGGCGACGCGGGTTTATTGGCCAGTGGCTGTATGACTGGTTCGGTCTCACGTTTGCCTTTAGCTGGCGCGGCGCCGTGCTGGCGGCGGCGGTGATGTCCTTCCCGCTGATGGTGCGGGCCATTCGGCTGGCGCTGGAGGGGGTGGATATCAAGCTTGAACAGGCCGCCAGAACGCTGGGCGCCGGGCGCTGGCGCGTTTTTCTGACTATCACCTTACCGCTTACCTTGCCGGGTATTATTGTCGGTACGGTGCTGGCGTTTGCCCGTTCGCTTGGCGAATTTGGCGCGACCATTACCTTTGTTTCCAATATTCCGGGCGAAACCCGCACCATACCTTCCGCCATGTATACCTTGATCCAGACGCCGGGCGGGGAGAGCGCGGCGGCGAGGCTGTGCGTGATTTCGATTGTATTAGCGCTGATTTCGCTGTTGATTTCTGAATGGCTGGCGCGGATTAGCCGTGAACGGACGGGGCGCTAACCATGCTGGAGCTTAATTTTTCCCAGACGCTGGGAACGCACTGTTTAACCCTCAACGAAACGCTGCCAGCCAGTGGGATCACGGCTATCTTTGGTGTCTCCGGCGCGGGAAAAACCTCGCTGATTAATGCCATCAGCGGTTTGACTCGCCCGCAAAAAGGACGCATCGCGCTGAATGGCCGGGTGTTGCATGACGCGGAAAACGGTATCTGTTTAACGCCGGAAAAGCGCCGCATCGGTTATGTTTTCCAGGATGCGCGCCTGTTCCCCCATTACAAAGTACGCGGCAATTTGCGCTACGGCATGGCGAAAAGCATGACCGGCCAGTTTGATAAGCTGGTGTCGCTGCTGGGAATTGAAGCGTTGCTTGATCGCCTGCCGGGGAGCCTGTCCGGAGGAGAAAAACAGCGCGTAGCGATAGGCCGGGCATTGCTCACCGCCCCGGAGTTGCTGCTGTTGGACGAACCGTTGGCCTCGCTGGATATCCCGCGAAAACGCGAATTACTGCCGTACCTGCAACGGCTGGCGCGGGAAATCAATATTCCCATGCTGTATGTCAGCCATTCTCTCGATGAAATTCTCCACCTGGCGGATAAAGTCATGGTGCTGGAGGATGGACAGGTTAAAGCGTTTGGCCCGCTGGAGGAGGTCTGGGGAAGCAGCGTTATGCACCCGTGGCTGCCGAAAGAGCAACAGAGCAGTATTCTGAAAGTCAGCGTGCTGGAGCATCACCCGCATTATGCCATGACCGCCCTGGCGCTTGGCGACCAGCACCTGTGGGTAAATAAACTCAATCAGCCGCTGCAATCCACACTGCGTATTCGTATACAGGCGTCGGATGTCTCGCTGGTACTACAGCCGCCGCAGCAGACCAGTATCCGCAACGTATTGCGGGCAAAAGTGGCGAATTGTTATGACGATAACGGGCAGGTGGAAGTTCAGCTTGAGATAGGCGGCAGAACTCTGTGGGCGCGAATAAGCCCGTGGGCCAGGGATGAGCTGAATATCAAGCCTGGCCTGTGGCTTTACGCGCAGGTGAAAAGCGTTTCTATCACCGCCTGACTATAGCAGGTGGGTGTAAATAAATTTGGCGATGCTATCGGTAGTGTTATCGCCGATCACAACGTCAGCGCGCGCTTTCACCGCCTCATCGGCGTTGCCCATCGCAACGCCGGTGCCTGCCGCCTCCAGCATACTGATGTCGTTGTAGTTATCGCCGAAAGCGATCACATTTTTCATTGACCCTCCCTGCGCTTCTATCCACTGGGTAAGGCGCTTGCCTTTACTGTTGCCTTTGCGCGCGATATCCACCTGATCGTGCCATGACCATTCGCACTCCAGGCCAAGCGCCTGTTCAACATGCTGACCGAACCGCTGTAGCTTGGGAATATCTTCATCGGTAAGCGCAAACTTCCACACGGCATTCACGTCGCGCGCCGCCTGCGCCAACGAAGAGACCTGTGCAAAGGTCGGACGTTGCTCCGGCGGCAAGGTCTGCGCCCACCGGGAGGTACGCACGACGTGACCGGTTGGGTGCTCGTAAAGCATAGCGTCATCAACATACATCAGGCCGTGAATCTGATGCTCATCCAGTAAATCAATCAACTGCAACGCCTTATCCACGGGCATAGGATCGGCATCCAGGACAGTTTTAGCTTGATAATCATACAAATAGGTGCCGTTGCAGCAAATAGCAGGTGTTTCCAGCGCCAGCGCCTGATAAAAAGGATGAATAGCAACGTGATGGCGACCCGTGACAATGATAAGTTGAAAGCCCGCCTCTTTAGCGCGTGATAGCGCGTCAAGCGAGGAGGGGAGTAAGGTTTTATGCGGGGTTAATAACGTTCCGTCTAAATCGAGGGCAATCACGCGTGCAGTCATAATTTTTTCCAGATTAAGAGTAATAATTCCGTCTGTCGGCATGGTACACCGGGACGGTAAGCAGACAAAATTCTGCGTCTGAATTCAGCATTCGCCGTCAAAAGCGACTACGTTAAGCTGTGTCCTGTTATTGCAGCTACATGCCATATGCAAAGGAGTATTCATGAAACAAACAGTCTATACCGCCAGCCCTGAGAGTCAGCAAATTCACGTCTGGAGCCTGAACCACGAAGGGACGCTGACGCTGGTGCAGGTCGTGGATGTGCCCGGTCAGGTTCAGCCGATGGTGGTCAGTCCGGATAAACGCTACCTCTATGTCGGCGTGCGCCCGGAGTTTCGTGTCCTGGCGTATCGTATTGCGCCGGATGATGGCGCGCTGACGTTTGCCGCCGAATCCGCCCTGCCGGGTAGCCCGACCCATATTTCTACCGATCATCATGGTCGTTTTGTCTTTGTCGGATCGTATAACGCCGGTAATGTCAGCGTGACGCGCTTACAGGATGGCCTGCCGGTTGAGCTGGTGGATGTGGTGGAGGGGCTGGACGGCTGCCACTCGGCAAATATTACGCCGGATAACCGTACCCTGTGGGTGCCTGCGCTAAAACAGGAGCGCATTTGTCTGTTTACGCTAAGCGATGACGGCCATCTGGTGGCCCAGGAGCCGGCGGAAGTAAATACAGTTGAAGGGGCAGGCCCGCGTCATATGGTCTTCCACCCGAATCGACAATATGCGTATTGCGTCAATGAACTGAACAGTTCGGTGGATGTCTGGCAGCTTAAAAATCCGCATGGCGAGATAGAGTGCGTACAAACCCTGGATATGATGCCCGCCGATTTTTCCGATACCCGCTGGGCGGCGGATATTCATATTACGCCGGATGGACGGCATCTGTATGCCTGTGACCGCACCGCCAGTCTGATTACCGTCTTTAGTGTCTCCGAAGATGGCAGCGTACTGAGCGTTGAAGGCTTCCAGCCGACGGAAGCCCAACCGCGCGGCTTTAATATCGACAATAGCGGAAAATACCTGATTGCTGCGGGTCAAAAATCACATCATATCGCGGTCTATGAAATTACGGGCACTCAGGGGTTGCTGACGGAAAAAGGCCGTTATGCCGTCGGCCAGGGGCCAATGTGGGTTGTGGTGAACGCGTACTAAAGCGCTGTGTGCCGAAGGGCGGCGGGCTGGAGCTCATCAAGGCGGGATGCCTGATTAATTTCAATAAACATCGCTTGCAGTAAAACCACGGGCCGCCACATCTGCTGCGGCGGCCCGTTTATAAGCCTGAACCGGAACGGCGATTACTGCTTAGGTTCCGCCACCACTTTACTGCCTACACCGCGGTTGTTGTATTCCCACATGCGGTTGTAGTTAGTGTCGTTCAGATTACGCTGCACCTCGTCTTTGTCATCCACGGTTCCCGTATTTCCGGCAAACGGACGTTTCGAGATGACCGCGTCGGCCCATGGTTTGGCAACGTTGAAGCCCTCGTTAATCACGCTGTCGCGGATCACGACCTGACCGTTGGTGTTAGCGTCGACATCCAGCGAGCGGCCAAGCTGCGCAACGCCATCGCCGGAGGCGTTAAAGCGGCTGTTGATCGCCAAAAAGCCATAGTAAATATTGGACAGCGTCGCCGGGGCGAAGACGTAGGCTTCCTGCTGTGTGCGGGAGTTGACGACCTGGAAGTTGGTGTTATCGAACACCACGGCGCCGCGTCCGGAAACCATATCCACATCGCCTTCAATATAGCTGTTCGTCACCAGCGTACGCGGCTGACGATCGGTTTGCAGACGGTTCTGCACGCCGCTGTTGGTCACAAAGAAGGTGTTCTGGCGGCCAAGGATATTGACCTTGTTAATCTGGACTTTGTCGCCATCGGTACGCAGCGCCACCGCCGGATGGTTTCCGGCATCGACGCTGTCGCCCAGCGTGTTCTCGATGGTCAGATTTTGTAGCTGCAGACCGTTATTCTGCGACCAGAACGCGGCAGAACACATCACACCGATCGTCGCGGCGTGTTTGCTTTGGCAGTTATCGAACATATACCAGGCGGGTTTACCAGGCATATATTTCCCGCCGGGATTCACCGCGCGGCGCCAGTCAGCGACACTCATTTCACCATCAATCGCCATCCCAATTTTCACATCGATCGGTTTTTCACCGGTCCCGTACAGGGTCAGACTTCCCGGCGCGGCGGGAACATACACGGTCCCCTGATAGTCGCCCGGCATAATAGCAATGTACTGACGTTTGTTCGTGCGTTTAACCATTGCCGCATCGACCGCGGCCTGAATTGAGGTGTGCGTAACGCCTGGCGTACCTGCCGGCCCCACCACAAAGTCAGGCTGTGCGGGCAGGGTAATCGGCGACGGCGACCACGGGGCGGTATTCGGTGTCAGGGAGGCAAAATAGCGCGCCGCAACGAAGTTTTTCGCTTCATTTGCCGACAGAATTGGGCGCGAGGCGGTGCCAGGCGCGGTTTGATCGGAAGGGATCTGATCGGGTGGCGTAGAGCTACAGGCGCTCAGCGTCACGCCAAAAGCCAGTGCCAGCGCCAGACGGGAAACCGATAATGTATTCACAGGTTGCTCCGGGCTTGAAAAAGTTAAATGACATCCATTGAAGCCTGCTTTTTTATACTAAGTTGAACGAAACGGGAAGGCGAAAAGGTAAAAAGTTCCTTTTCAGGCTGGAAACACCTGTAGCATCAGATAGTTTTATCACAATTAAGCAACAACTTTCGCGCTTTGAGTTGACAATCCGGAGCAGAAAGAAAATAAATGTCTATACAACTCATGACAGGCAAGAGAGCGACAGGAATGCGGCAACTTTTACCGGGCGATACTGTCTGGCGAAACATCAGGCTGGCGACAATGGACCCGCAGCGGCAAGCCCCGTATGGGCTGGTGGATAACCAGGCGCTGATTGTACGTGAAGGGCATATTTGCGATATCGTGCCAGAGACGCAGCTTCCTGTCAGCGGGGACAATATCCATGATATGCAGGGACGACTGGTAACCCCGGGACTTATCGATTGCCACACGCATCTGGTGTTTGCCGGTAACCGCGCCGCAGAGTGGGAACAGCGGCTTAACGGCGCGTCATACCAGCATATTAGCGCTCAGGGCGGCGGCATTAACGCGACGGTATCAGCGACCCGCGCCTGTGCGGAAGAGACACTCTACCAGCTTGCGCGCGAACGCATGATGCGCCTTGCCAGCGAAGGCGTTACGCTGCTGGAGATTAAATCCGGCTATGGTCTGGAGCTGGCGACAGAAGAAAAGCTGTTGCGCGTCGCTGCAAAACTTGCCGCCGAAAACGCTATCGACATTAGCCCCACGCTATTGGCCGCTCATGCTACGCCAGCGGAGTATCGTGACGACCCGGACGGCTACATCACTCTGGTCTGCGAGACGATGATTCCGCAGCTCTGGAAAAAAGGGTTATTTGATGCGGTAGACCTCTTTTGCGAGAGCGTCGGTTTTAATGTGGCGCAGAGTGAGCGCGTATTGCAGACGGCGAAGGCGTTAGGTATTCCCGTTAAAGGCCATGTTGAGCAGCTTTCGCTGTTGGGCGGCGCGCAGTTGGTGAGTCGTTATCAGGGTTTATCGGCGGATCATATCGAATATCTTGATGAAGCGGGCGTCGCGGCGATGCGTGACGGCGGTACTGTCGGCGTATTATTGCCCGGCGCGTTTTATTTTCTGCGCGAGACGCAGCACCCGCCGGTAGAACTGCTGCGCCGCTATCAGGTACCTGTCGCCGTCGCCAGCGATTTCAATCCCGGCACCAGCCCGTTTTGCAGTTTGCATCTGGCGATGAATATGGCCTGCGTACAGTTTGGTCTGACGCCGGAAGAGGCATGGGCGGGCGTTACGCGCCATGCCGCTCGCGCGCTGGGAAGACAGGCGACGCATGGGCAGCTCAGGGCCGGCTACCGGGCGGATTTTGTGGTGTGGGATGCTGAACAGCCGGTAGAGATTGTGTATGAGCCGGGGCGTAACCCTTTATATCAGCGGGTATACAGAGGAAAAATCTCATGACGCAATGGTATCCGGCTTCTCCGGCGCTCTGGCAGGGGCGCGATGACAGTATAGAAGCGCCGGATGCGCGGCGTCTGTTTCAGGCCATCACGCGCAGCGAGGCCTTTTCCCCCGAAAACTGGCAGCAAAAGATCGCGTTAATGGGATTTGCCTGCGACGAGGGGGTAAAACGCAATGCAGGTCGTCCCGGCGCGGCAGGCGGCCCGGACGCGTTGCGTAAAGCGCTGGCGAATATGGCCAGCCACCAGGGACATGAACGGCTGGTGGATTTAGGCAATTGGGTTGCGCCGACGCCCGATCTGGAAGGCGCGCAGCAGGCCTTGCGCGATGCGGTAAGCCGCTGTCTGCGGGCCGGGATGCGCACGCTGGTGCTGGGCGGCGGGCATGAAACCGCATTTGGACACGGCGCGGGGGTGCTGGACGCGTTTGCGCAGGAAAGCGTAGGGATCATTAATCTTGATGCGCATCTGGATCTCCGTCAGACCGACCGGGCAACATCCGGGACGCCGTTTCGTCAACTGGCGCAGCTATGCGACGCGCAGAGCCGCGCGTTTCATTATGCCTGTTTCGGCGTGAGCCGTGCGGCGAATACGCAGGCGTTGTGGCGGGAAGCGCAGTGGCGGAATGTTACCGTGGTGGAGGATCTTGACTGCCATGACGCGCTGGCGCAGATGACGCAGTTTATCGACAAGGTGGATAAAATTTATCTGACTATCGATCTTGACGTATTGCCTGTCTGGGAAATGCCGGCCGTCTCCGCTCCCGCGGCGCTGGGCGTGCCGCTGATACAAGTTCTGCGTTTAATTGATCCGGTTTGCCGCAGCGGAAAATTACAGGCGGCGGATCTGGTTGAGTTTAATCCACGCTTTGATGAAGATGGCGCAGCGGCGCGCGTGGCGGCGCGGCTTGGCTGGCAAATCGCGCACTGGTGGCGTTAATCTGTCATCCGGAAAACACTCTCCGCATAAGGAAGGCTTCACGCATGTATTCATCCCGCTCCCGTTCTGCACCTGCGCCTTTTTACGAAACGGTGAAACAGGACATCTGTAAAAAAATAGCCGGCGGCGTCTGGCAGCCGCACGATCGCATTCCGTCGGAAGCAGAACTGGTCGCCCAGTATGGCTTTAGTCGAATGACCATCAACCGGGCGCTGCGTGAGCTGACGGATGAAGGGTGGCTGGTGCGTTTACAGGGCGTGGGGTCGTTTGTCGCCGAACCGAAAGGCCAGTCCGCGCTGTTTGAAGTCCGCAGTATCGCCGAGGAGATTGCCGCCCGCCGCCATCAGCATCGTTGTGAGGTGCTCACGCTGGAGCGCGTGCGGGCAAACGCCATCCAGGCCAGCGCTCTCAACGTCAATGAGAGCGATGTCATTTTCCATTCCATCATGGTGCATTATGAAAACGATCTGCCGGTACAAATTGAAGATCGCAGCGTGAATGCGGATATTGCCGTGGATTACCTGACGCAGGATTACCGTCAGACCACGCCGCACGCTTATTTGTCGCGGAACGCGCCGCTAACGGAAGGGGAACATATTGTGGAGGCGGTGCGCGCCACGGCGCAAGAGTGCGCGTGGTTAACTATCAAAGAGCATGAGCCTTGTCTGCTCATTCGTCGTACGACCTGGTCCGCGTCGCGGATTGTTTCTCACGCCCGTTTACTTTTCCCCGGGTCGCGCTACCGGCTACAGGGACGATTTATCTCCTGAGCGGGCCGCTGCCGGAAAACGTGATTGCTGACACAATATAACAAAATTGTATCATTTTTGTTAATTCTATTCTTGTGCTTACTTGTATAGATAAGTATATGTCTGATTCTTATCTGTGGGTCTGCGGCGGTGCCTGATAGTGGCGTTTTAGCGTTATTTGGCGATGGCAGACCGATAATAATGAGGAGTCATTGCTATGCCTGAAAGCAAGTATCGTCAGCAGACTATCCGCGCGCCCAGAGGCACGGTATTAACGGCGAAAAGCTGGCTGACAGAAGCCCCGCTGCGGATGTTAATGAATAATCTCGATCCTGACGTGGCGGAAAATCCGCATGAGCTGGTGGTCTACGGCGGGATTGGTCGCGCCGCGCGCAACTGGGAATGCTATGACGCTATTGTTGATGCGCTCACCCGGCTGGAGGCGGACGAAACGTTGCTTATTCAGTCTGGCAAACCGGTCGGCGTATTTAAAACGCACGACAACGCGCCGCGGGTATTAATCGCCAACTCCAACCTGGTTCCCCACTGGGCGACATGAGAACACTTTAACGAACTGGATGCGAAAGGGCTGGCGATGTACGGTCAAATGACGGCCGGAAGCTGGATCTATATCGGCAGTCAGGGAATCGTGCAGGGAACATACGAAACCTTTGTCGAGGCGGGGCGTCAGCACTATAACGGCACGCTGGCGGGACGCTGGGTGCTGACCGCCGGGCTGGGCGGCATGGGCGGCGCGCAACCGCTAGCCGCGACGCTGGCCGGAGCGTGTTCGCTGACGATTGAATGCCAGCAAAGCCGTATCGATTTTCGTCTGCGTACTCGCTACGTGGATGAGCAGGCCGCCACGCTGGATGACGCGCTGGCCCGCATTACGCGCTACACCCGCGAGGGGAAAGCCGTGTCCGTCGCCCTGTGCGCGAACGCGGCGGATATCCTGCCGGAACTGGTTAATCGCGGCGTGCGCCCGGACCTGGTGACCGATCAGACCAGCGCCCACGATCCGCTACATGGCTATTTGCCCTCCGGCTGGTGCTGGGAGGAGTATCAGAAAAACGCGCAATCCGATCCCCACGGGACGATGCAGGCAGCGAAACGTTCCATGGCGGTGCATGTTCGGGCGATGCTGGCGTTCAGTCAAATGGGCGTGCCGACCTTTGACTATGGCAACAATATTCGCCAGATGGCGAAAGAGATGGGGGTGGAAAACGCCTTTGATTTTCCGGGATTTGTGCCAGCCTATATTCGTCCGCTGTTCTGTCGTGGCATCGGGCCGTTTCGCTGGGTGGCGCTGTCCGGCGATCCGCAGGATATCTATAAAACCGATGCCAAAGTCAAAGAGATAGTGGCTGAGGATAAACATCTGCATCACTGGCTGGATATGGCGCGTGAGCGCATTCATTTTCAGGGGCTACCGGCGCGTATCTGCTGGGTAGGCCTGGAGTGGCGGCAAAAACTGGGGCTGGCGTTCAACGAAATGGTGCGTTGCGGCGAGGTATCCGCGCCCATTGTGATTGGCCGCGATCACCTGGATTCCGGTTCTGTCGCCAGCCCTAACCGTGAAACCGAAGCGATGCGCGACGGTTCCGACGCGGTTTCCGACTGGCCGCTGTTAAATGCGTTGCTGAATACCACCAGCGGGGCGACATGGGTATCGCTCCATCATGGCGGCGGGGTGGGGATGGGTTTTTCGCAACACGCCGGTATGGTGATTGTCTGTGATGGCACTGACGAGGCCGCCGCGCGTATTCGCCGCGTGTTACACAACGATCCGGCGACGGGCGTCATGCGTCATGCCGATGCCGGATATGATCTCGCGGTGGAATGCGCTGTTGAGCAAGGTCTGAATTTACCGATGGTTGCGGCGACGCAGGGGAAAGGCTGATATGAACACCATGACACTCACTCCGGGGCAGTTAAGCCTCTCTCAACTGTACGATGTCTGGCGTCATCCGGTACAGCTTCGGCTGGACGCCAGCGCCATTGACGGCATTAACGCCAGTGTCGCGTGCGTCAATGATATTGTTGCCGAAGGGCGTACCGCCTACGGCATCAACACCGGTTTCGGCCTGCTGGCGCAGACGCGCATCGCTGATGAAGACTTGCAAAATCTACAGCGATCGTTGGTGCTGTCTCACGCCGCGGGCGTAGGCGACCCACTGGATGACGCGATGGTGCGTCTGATCATGGTATTGAAAATCAATAGCCTGGCGCGCGGGTTTTCCGGGATTCGGTTGAGCGTGATAGAGGCGCTCATCGCTCTGGTGAATGCCGGCGTGTATCCGCTGATTCCGGCAAAAGGGTCGGTTGGCGCGTCAGGCGACTTAGCGCCTCTGGCGCATCTGTCGCTGACGCTACTTGGCGAAGGAAAAGCGCGCTGGCAGGGCGAATGGCTTCCGGCGCAGGCGGCGCTAAAAAAGGCCGGACTGGAACCTGTCGCGCTGGCGGCCAAAGAGGGGCTAGCGCTGCTTAACGGCACCCAGGCGTCGACGGCCTTCGCGCTGCGCGGTTTGTTTGAGGCACAGGAATTATTTGCCTCCGCCGTCGTCTGCGGCGCGCTGACTACCGAAGCCGTACTGGGATCGCGCCGTCCTTTTGATGCGCGCATTCATGCCGCGCGCGGACAACAGGGGCAAATTGACGCCGCGCGGTTGTTCCGGCATCTGTTGACCGATACCAGTGCTATTGCTGAATCACATCACCACTGTCATAAAGTTCAGGACCCGTATTCCCTTCGCTGCCAGCCGCAGGTAATGGGCGCTTGTCTGACCCAGTTACGTCAGACGAAAGAGGTACTGCTGGCTGAGGCCAACGCGGTATCCGATAATCCGCTGGTCTTTGCCGATGCGGGGGAGGTGATCTCCGGCGGTAACTTCCATGCTGAACCGGTTGCCATGGCGGCGGATAATCTGGCGCTGGCGATAGCGGAAATCGGCGCGCTATCGGAGCGGCGCATCGCGCTGATGATGGATAAACATATGTCGCAGTTACCGCCGTTCCTGGTAAAAAATGGCGGCGTTAATTCCGGTTTTATGATTGCCCAGGTCACCGCCGCGGCGCTCGCCAGCGAGAATAAAGCGCTGGCGCACCCGCACAGCGTGGATAGCCTGCCGACCTCGGCGAATCAGGAAGATCATGTCTCAATGGCCCCGGCGGCAGGGCGGCGACTCTGGGAAATGGCGGCGAATACCCGCGGCATCATTGCCGTGGAGTGGCTGGCTGCCTGTCAGGGGATAGATTTACGGGAAGGGTTAACCTCCAGCCCGTTACTGGAACAGGCGCGGCAGACACTGCGCGAGCGGGTGGCGCACTATACGCAGGATCGTTTTTTCGCGCCCGATATTGAGTGTGCGACGACGCTGCTGGCGCAAGGCGCGTTACAGCGTCTGCTGCCGGACTTTATGTGAATGCTGCCGGATGGCGCGGCGCGTATTCGGCTTACCCAACCCGTTGGCAGGGTAAGACGTTTACGCCGCCATCCGGCACAGCGTTTAACTGAACATCGCCGTGATCGAGGCGCTGGCGAGCGAATGGAAATGCACGTTAAAGCCGACCATCGCGCCGCTGGCGTCTTTATCAACGTCAAGACGCTCGACGTCCAGCGCGTGAACCGTAAAGATATAGCGGTGCGTTTCCCCTTTAGGCGGCGCCGCGCCGCCGTAGCCCGCTTTACCGAAATCGGTACGCGTCTGAATGACGCCGTCTGGTACGGCCACCAGGCCTGAGCCGAACCCCTGGGTCAGTACGCGCGTATCCGCCGGGAGGTTCACCACCACCCAATGCCACCAGCCGGAGCCGGTCGGCGCGTCGGGATCGTAACAGGTCACGACAAAACTTTTGGTGCCCATCGGCACGTCGTCCCAGGCCAGATGCGGCGAAATATTATCGCCATCATAGCCCATACCGTTAAAAACGTGGCGATGAGGAAGTTTATCTCCATCGCGCAAATCGTTGCTGATAAGTTTCATGCGCTCTCCTTTTGACTCACCAGAAGTGTAGCCAGAAGCAGCATCGCTTACCGCTGATTAATGGCTAAAAAATGTTTCATTGTGTACCGCGTCATTGACCGCCTGGGTCAAACGGCGCAGTTGATCCGGACGAATAATGTAGGGCGGCATCAGGTAGATTAGCTTGCCGAACGGCCTGATCCAGACGCCTTGCCCGACGAAGAAGCGTTGAAGCGCCGCCATATTGACCGTGTGCGTGGTTTCAACCACCCCAATCGCGCCCAACACCCGCACATCCGCCACCCAGGGCGAACTTTGCGCGGGGGCTAACTCAGCGCGTAACTGAGACTCGATAGACGCCACCTGCTGACGCCATTCGCCGCTTTCCAGCAGCGTCAGGCTGGCGCAAGCGACGGCGCAGGCCAGCGGATTCCCCATAAACGTCGGGCCATGCATAAAACACCCCGCCTCGCCGTTGCTAATAGTCTCTGCAACCTGGCGTGTCGTGAGCGTTGCCGAGAGGGTCATGGTGCCGCCGGTTAAGGCTTTGCCGAGACACAGAATATCCGGCGCGATCCCGGCGTGCTCGCAGGCGAACAGTTTGCCGGTACGGCCAAACCCGGTGGCTATTTCATCGGCAATCAGCAGAATGCCTTCGCGATCGCACATGTTACGAATACGCCTGAGCCATTGTGGATGATATATGCGCATCTCGCCCGCGCCCTGAACGATAGGTTCCAGAATCACGGCGGCTATTTCATGGCGATGCGCGGCCATCAGGCGGGCAAATGGCGCGATGTCGCTTTCATCCCATTCGCCATCCATCCGGCTTTGCGGCGCCGGCGCGAACAGATTTTCCGGCAGATAGCCTTTCCACAAGCTGTGCATGGAGTTATCCGGATCGCACACCGACATCGCGCCGAACGTGTCGCCATGATAACCGTGGCGAAACGTCAGAAAACGCTGACGCGATTCGCCCCGCGCCTGCCAGTATTGCAGCGCCATCTTCATGGCCACTTCTACCGACACCGAACCAGAGTCGGCCAGAAAGACACACTCCAGCGGCTCAGGCGTTATCGCGACCAGCTTACGGCACAGATTCACCGCAGGTTGATGGGTTATGCCGCCGAACATGACATGCGACATGGCGTCAATTTGCGCTTTCATCGCCGCGTTCAATTGCGGGTGGTTATAACCATGAATGGCCGCCCACCAGGAGGACATCCCCTCAATCAGGCGTTCGCCCGAGGCGAGAACCAGCTCGCAGCCTTCGGCCCGCTCAACGGGATATACCGGCAGCGGCGAGGTCATGGAAGTGTAAGGATGCCAAATATGGCGTTTATCGAAGGCCAGATCGTCCGTTGTCATAATCGACTTGTAAACCAAATTAAAAAGATTTAGGTTTACGAGTCTACACCATATCAAAAACAAACAACATATTTTGGAGAGGCCCGATGGCTCGCCACCCACGCTGGACACTGTCGCAAGTAACCGAATTATTTGAAAAACCACTGCTGGAATTGCTGTTTGAAGCGCAGCAAATTCATCGCCAGCATTTCGATCCGCAGCAGGTACAGGTTAGTACGCTGTTGTCGATCAAAACCGGCGCCTGCCCGGAGGATTGTAAATACTGCCCGCAGAGCTCGCGCTATAAAACCGGGCTGGAAGCCGAGCGTTTAATGGAGGTAGAGCAGGTACTGGACTCCGCCCGTAAAGCGAAAAACGCTGGTTCGACCCGCTTCTGTATGGGGGCGGCCTGGAAGAATCCGCATGAACGCGATATGCCTTATCTGGAGCAGATTGTACAGGGCGTCAAAGCGATGGGGCTGGAAACCTGTATGACGCTCGGCATGTTGAACGAGAGCCAGGCGCAGCGTCTGGCTAACGCCGGGCTGGATTACTACAACCACAACCTCGATACCTCGCCGGAGTTTTACGGCAATATCATCACTACCCGTACCTATCAGGAGCGCCTCGACACGCTGGAAAAAGTCCGTGAAGCAGGGATTAAAGTGTGCTCCGGCGGCATTGTGGGTCTGGGCGAAACGGTTACCGATCGCGCCGGACTGTTGTTGCAGTTGGCGAACCTGCCGACGCCGCCGGAAAGCGTGCCAATCAACATGCTGGTGAAGGTGAAAGGCACACCGCTTGCGGATAACGATGACGTGGATGCGTTTGATTTTATTCGTACTATCGCCGTGGCGCGCATCATGATGCCGACCTCATACGTGCGTCTTTCCGCAGGGCGTGAACAGATGAACGAGCAGACCCAGGCGATGTGCTTTATGGCCGGGGCGAACTCGATTTTCTATGGCTGCAAATTGTTAACTACGCCAAATCCGGCAGAGGACAAGGATCTGCAGTTATTCCGTAAGCTGGGGCTGAATCCGCAGCAGACTAGGGTGCTGGCGGGCGATAACGAGCAGCAGCAACGTCTGGAGCAGACGCTGATGACGCCTGACACCGATGATTATTACAACGCGGCAGCCTTATGAGTTGGCAACAACGCGTCGACGATGCGCTGACGGCGCGTCGGGCGACGGATACGTTGCGCCGCCGCTATGTGGTGTCGCAGGGCGCCGGACGCTGGCTGGTAGCGAACGGGCGACAGTATCTTAACTTCTCCAGCAATGATTACCTCGGCTTAAGTCAACACCCGCAGATTATTCGCGCCTGGCAACAGGCAGCGATACGTTTTGGCGTCGGCAGCGGCGGGTCGGGTCATATCAGCGGTTATTCCGTGGCGCACCAGGCGTTAGAGGAGGAACTGGCGCAATGGTTAGGATATCCACGCGCGCTGCTGTTTATCTCTGGCTTTGCGGCGAATCAGGCGGTCATTACCGCCTTAATGAAAAAAAATGACCGGATTGTGGCCGACAGGTTGAGTCATGCTTCCCTGCTGGAGGCCGCCAATCTGAGTCCGGCGCAGCTTCGCCGCTTTATCCATAACGATACGCAGCATCTGTCGCGTTTACTGCAATCGCCCTGCGTGGGCCAGCAACTGGTGGTGACAGAAGGTGTATACAGCATGGACGGCGACAGCGCGCCGCTGGCGGAAATCCAGCACATTGCCCGCAGGCATCATGCCTGGCTGTTGGTTGATGATGCGCACGGCATCGGCGTGACTGGCGATGAGGGGCGGGGCACCTGCTGGCAACGGGGGGTGAAGCCTGAGTTGCTGGTGGTGACTTTCGGTAAGGGGTTTGGCGTCAGCGGCGCAGCGGTGCTCTGCTCGGAAAGCGTCGCGGATTATCTGCTGCAATTTGCCCGTCATCTGGTTTACAGCACCAGTATGCCGCCCGCCCAGGCGCAGGCGTTAAGCGCCTCGCTGGCGGTGATCCGTAGCGATGAAGGTCGTGAACGGCGCGAAAAACTCGCCGCTCTGGTTCAGCGCTTTCGGGCCGGCGTTAACGCGTCCCGATTTACGCTACTGAATGCCCATAGCGCCATCCAGCCGTTAATCGTGGGCGATAACAGCCGTGCATTGCGCCTGGCGGAGGCGCTGCGTCAACAAGGATGCTGGGCGACGGCGATTCGTCCGCCGACGGTGCCTGTCGGTACGGCGCGCCTGCGCTTAACGTTAACGCAGGCGCATGAAGCGTGCGATATAGACCGTCTGCTGGAGGTGCTGCATGGCGCAGGTGAATAAGCAGGCTATTGCGGCGGCGTTTGGCCGGGCCGCATCGCAATATGAACAGCACGCCTCTTTACAGCAACACAGCGCGGATGCGCTGCTGACGCTGTTGACAGGCCGCCAGTTTACCAGTGTGTTGGACGCAGGCTGCGGCCCCGGACGTATGAGTCGTTACTGGCGAGAGCGGGGGAGCGAAGTGACCGCCCTGGATCTTTCGCTGCCGATGCTGCAACAGGCTCGCGATCGTCAGGCGGCGCATCACTATTTGCTGGCGGATATCGAAGCGATTCCCCATGACGCCGAAGTTTTTGACCTGGCCTGGAGCAATCTGGCGGTCCAGTGGTGCGGCGATTTACGCGATGCGTTGAGCGAGTTGTATCGGGTTGTACGGCCCGGCGGCGTGGTGGCGTTTACCACCTTGTGCCAGGGGTCGTTGCCGGAGCTGCGTCAGGCATGGCAGGCCGTCGATAATCGCGCTCACGCGAATAGCTTTTTGCCGGAAGAGGCCATTGACCACGCGCTACGCGGCTGGCGGGCGTCTCGTCATACTCAGGCGATGACATTGTGGTTTGAGGATGCCCTGAGCGCGATGCGTTCGCTCAAAAGCATTGGCGCCACCCATCTTCATGAAGGGCGGGAGTCGGATGTGTTAACCCGCGCCCGGCTTAGACAGATTCAACTGGCATGGCCGCAGCGGCAGGGGAAATATCCGCTGACGTACCATCTTTTTATGGGAGTGATTGAACGTGACTAAACGCTATTTTGTGACCGGTACTGATACTGAAGTCGGTAAAACGGTTGCCAGTTGCGCCTTATTGCAGGCCGCAACGCAGTTAGGTTATCAAACCGTAGGCTATAAGCCCGTCGCTTCCGGCAGCGAAATGACAACCGACGGGCTACGCAATAGCGATGCCCTGGCCTTGCAGCGTAACAGCAGCCTGCCGCAACCTTATTCCGCTATCAATCCTTATACTTTTGCCGAGCCTACTTCTCCCCACATCGCTAGCGCCGACGAAGGCCGGGCGATAGACGCGGCGGTGTTATCACGCGGATTACGAACGCTGGAGGCGCAGGCAGACTGGGTGTTGACAGAAGGGGCGGGCGGCTGGTTTACACCGCTCTCTGCCACGCTGACGTTTGCCGACTGGGTACAGACGGAGCAGCTGCCGGTGATTCTGGTTGTTGGCGTCAAGCTGGGCTGTATTAATCACGCCATGCTGACGGCGCTGGCGGTAGAACAGGCCGGATTACCACTTGTCGGATGGATAGCCAACGACATACAGCTGCCGGGCGCGCGTCATGGTGAATATCTCGCGACGCTTCGCCGCGTCATACCGGCCCCGCTGTTAGGGGAAATCCCGTGGCTGGGCGTTTCTCCATCGCAGGCGGCGACAGGACAGTATCTGGACCTTAGCCCCCTGGAACGCGCCTGACCGCGCTTAAAAACCGCCTTCTTGCAGGATCAGACGATCCTGCTGCTCTTTCGCCAGCCCCTCCTGACGTCGCCATGCTAAGAATGTGCAAAATGTGAGCGTCTACGCCTCAATTTTTGCCTTCTCGTTAGCCAATAATCTGCCAAAAATAGCGATAATTTTTTTTTATCGCCCGGCGAAAACGTCAGGGGCTGATTTTGCCAGGCGGCAGGGGATACGGGCTGGAAGCAGTTATCCACTATTCCTGTGGATAACCTTGTGTATTAGAGTTAGAAAACACAACGTAAGCGAGAGGCGACGCGGCCTGCGACTAAATTGGCGCGAAAGACGGCTTGAGAAAATATCCCTTTTTAGACAGCAAGTTATATAAAATCAATGGTTGTAAAGGAAGGGGGATACGTTGACATAAAACTTTCATCATCCGACTTGACAAATGTTAAAAAAGACTCTGGTCTGGGGATAACCAGCACACTGCTGGAATTTTACCCCGCGACTGTCTATGTTTTACCTCTAAATAGCGTGGGGTATCTGCCGATAGCCATTATACAATGGAGTGTTACTGTTTTTTCATCCAGTATTTTTTATTGGCAATATTCACCGTCGAGAGTAAAATTACACCCCTGCCCGCTCACTCCTTCAGGTAGCCGCTCATGAGTAAACCGTTCAAACTGAATTCCGCTTTTAAACCTTCTGGCGATCAGCCGGACGCTATACGTCGTCTGGAAGAGGGGCTGGAGGACGGGCTGGCGCATCAGACGTTATTGGGCGTGACCGGCTCCGGGAAGACATTCACCATTGCCAACGTCATTGCGGACTTGCAGCGGCCAACGATGGTGCTTGCGCCCAATAAAACCCTGGCGGCGCAGCTCTACGGCGAAATGAAAGAGTTTTTCCCGGAAAACGCGGTGGAGTATTTCGTCTCCTACTATGACTACTATCAGCCGGAAGCGTATGTGCCAAGTTCGGATACGTTTATCGAAAAAGACGCTTCGATAAACGAGCATATTGAGCAGATGCGGTTGTCGGCAACGAAAGCGTTGCTAGAGCGACGCGATGTCGTGGTGGTGGCTTCCGTGTCCGCGATTTACGGTCTGGGCGATCCGGATCTCTACCTGAAAATGATGCTGCATCTGACGGTGGGAATGCTGATTGACCAGCGCGCGATTTTGCGTCGGCTGGCAGAATTGCAATACACCCGTAACGATCAAGCTTTTCAGCGTGGTACTTTTCGCGTGCGCGGCGAAGTGATCGACATCTTCCCGGCTGAATCTGACGACATCGCGCTACGCGTTGAGCTGTTTGATGAAGAAGTGGAACGCCTGTCGCTGTTCGACCCGTTAACCGGGCAGGTAGAGTCAACGGTGCCACGTTATACTATCTATCCCAAAACGCACTACGTGACGCCGCGCGAGCGTATTCTGCAGGCGATGGAAGAGATAAAAGATGAGCTGGCGGACAGGCGTAAGGTCTTGCTGGCAAATAATAAGCTGCTTGAAGAGCAGCGATTAAGCCAGCGCACGCAGTTCGATTTAGAGATGATGAACGAGCTGGGCTACTGCTCAGGCATTGAAAACTATTCCCGCTTTCTGTCGGGCCGCGGGCCGGGCGAACCGCCGCCAACCTTGTTCGATTATCTGCCCGCCGACGGACTGCTGGTGGTGGATGAGTCTCATGTCACCATCCCGCAGATAGGCGGTATGTACCGCGGCGACCGGGCGCGCAAAGAGACGCTGGTCGAGTATGGCTTCCGTCTGCCTTCGGCGCTGGATAACCGTCCGCTGAAGTTTGAAGAGTTTGAAGCCTTAGCGCCGCAAACTATCTATGTTTCCGCCACGCCCGGCAACTATGAGCTGGAAAAATCTGGTGATGAGGTGGTGGATCAGGTCGTGCGACCGACCGGGCTGCTGGACCCGATTATTGAAGTGCGTCCGGTGGCGACCCAGGTGGACGATCTGCTGTCCGAAATTCGTCAGCGTGCGGCCATTAATGAGCGTGTCCTTGTCACTACGCTCACCAAACGGATGGCGGAAGATTTGACCGAATATCTGGAAGAGCACGGCGAGCGCGTGCGTTACCTGCACTCAGATATTGATACCGTGGAGCGCATGGAAATCATCCGCGATTTGCGTCTGGGCGAGTTTGACGTTCTGGTGGGGATTAACCTGCTGCGCGAAGGGCTGGATATGCCGGAAGTCTCGCTGGTGGCGATTCTGGACGCTGATAAAGAGGGGTTCCTGCGCTCCGAGCGCTCCCTGATTCAGACCATAGGACGCGCGGCGCGTAACGTTAACGGTAAAGCGATTCTGTATGGCGATAAAATCACGCCGTCGATGGCGAAGGCGATTGGCGAAACCGAGCGACGTCGCGAGAAGCAGCAGAAGTACAACGAAGAGCACGGTATCACTCCGCAGGGGCTGAACAAAAAAGTGGTCGACATCCTGGCGCTGGGGCAGAACATTGCGAAAACCAAAGCGAAGGGGAAAGGCAAGGGCCGTTCTACGGCGAAAGCCGGAATTGTCGAACTGGATATGACGCCGAAAGCGTTGCAGCAGAAAATTCATGAACTGGAAGGGCAAATGATGCAGCACGCGCAAAATCTGGAGTTTGAAGAAGCCGCGCAAATTCGTGACCAGTTGCACCAGTTACGTGAGTTGTTTATCGCGGCGTCCTGACAATGTGTCGATCGCCAGCGAGTTATCGTTACCATGGCTTGCTTTTAAGAATTTCAGTGCAATAGTAAGGGCTAAGTCAGTCAGGAATGAAAAATAGTGACAGGCTTTGACTAATGAGATTGTCGAAAAAGTCAAAACATCAATGGGGTAGCTAGTTTAATCACAACTGAAGAAAATTAGCGTTGAGGCTGAACCCAACGCTAATTTTCCCTCTCTCCTTGGCTATGAAAAAAACGCCCCGTATTATCGGTATAGCTATCCTTATGATCGTCATTTTAATTTTATGTGAGTTCGTTGAAAGCGTGTCATGGCAACAGATAACATCATCCTACGTAAAAAAGAGGTGATGGAAGCGCGAGCATTTATAAGTCAAGCGCTGCAAATACTGAATGATTTGTCCGAAATAATGACGACTATGACCTCTTGTTTAAAGTTGAGAATATCCTTATCTGTTACTTTAAGTTACGTTCAGATCAGGTAGGGAAAATATGTTTAATATTACTAATATACACTCTACGGCAAGGCATCAAAGTATTAGCAATGAGGCCTCAACAGAGGTGCCTTTAAAAGAAGAGATATAGAATAAAATAAGTGCCTTTTTCTCTTCAGAACATCAGGTTGAAGCACAAAGCTGCATCGCTTATCTTTGTCATCCACCTGAAACCGCCTCGCCAGAAGAGATCAAAAGCAAGTTTGAATGTTTAAGGATGTTAGCTTTCCCGGCGTATGCGGATAATATTCAGAGTAATAGAGGGGGGACAGACCAATACTGTATTTTGAATGAAAATAGTCAGGAAATTCTGTCTATAATTTTTAATACAGAGGGTTATACCGTTGAGGGAGGGGGAAAGTCAGTCACCTATACCCGTGTGACAGAAAGCGAGCAGGCGAGTAGCGCTTCTGGCTCCAAAGATACTGTGAATTATGAGTTAATCTGGTCTGAGTGGGTAAAAGAGGCGCCAGCGGAAGAGGCAGCAAATCGTGAAGAAGCCGTACAACGGATGCGTGACTGCCTGAAAAATAATAAGACGGAACTCCGTCTGAAAATATTAGGACTTACCACTATACCTGCCTATATTCCTGAGCAGATAACTACTCTGATACTCGATAACAATGAACTGAAAAGTTTGCCGGAAAATTTACAGGGAAATATACAGACCCTGTATGCCAGAAGTAATCAGCTAACCAGTATCCCTGCCACGTTACCGGATACCATACAGAAAATGGAGCTGAGCATTAACCGTATTACTGAATTGCCGGAACGTTTGCCTTCAGCGCTTCAATTGCTGGATCTTTTCCATAATAAAATTAGTTGTTTACCTGAAAATCTACCTGAGGAACTTCGGTACCTGAGCGTTTATGATAACAGCATAAGGACACTGCCAGCACATCTTCCGTCAGGGATTACCCATTTGAATGTGCAGAGTAATTCGTTAACCGCTTTGCCTGAAACATTGCCGCCGGGCCTGAAGACTCTGGAGGCCGGCGAAAATGCCTTAACCAGTCTGCCCGCATCGTTACCACCAGAATTACAGGTCCTGGATGTAAGTAAAAATCAGATTACGGTTCTGCCTGAAACACTACATCCCACGATAACAACGCTGGACGTTTCCCGTAACGCATTGAGTAATCTACCGGAAAACCTCCCGGCGGCATTACAGATAATGCAGGCCTCTCGCAATCACCTGGTCCGTCTCCCGGAGTCGTTACCCCATTTTCGTGGTGAAGGACCTCAATCTACAAGAATAATCGTAGAATATAATCCTTTTTCAGAACGAACAATACAGAATATGCAGCGGCTAATGTCCTCTGTAGATTATCAGGGACCCCGGGTATTGTTTGCCATGGGCGACTTTTCAATTGTTCGGGTAACTCGACCACTGCATCAAGCTGTCCAGGGGTGGCTAACCAATCTCGAGGAGGAAGACGTCAACCAATGGCGGGCGTTTGAGACGGAAGTAAACGCGGCAGCCTTCAGCATGTTTCTGGATCGTCTTAGCGATACGCAGAACACCCGACATTCGGATTTTAAGGAACAAGTTCTCCGCCTGGCTAATGCGCCTGGCTGATGATAGCGCACTAAGAGAAACCGCATTTATTATAGCGATGGATGCAACGATAAGCTGTGAAGATCGGGTCACACTGGCATACCATCAAATGCAGGAAGCGACGTTGGTTCATGATGCTGAAAGAGGCGCCTTTGATAGCCACTTAGCGGAACTGATTATGGCGGGGCGTGAAATCTTTCGGCTGGAGCAAATAGAATCGCTCGCCAGAGAAAAGGTAAAACGGCTGTTTTTTATTGACGAAATCGAAGTATATCTGGGTTTTCAGAATCAGTTACGAGAGTCGCTGTCGCTGACAACAATGACCCAGGATATGCGATTTTATAACGTTTCGGGTATCACTGAGTCTGACCTGGACGAGGCGGAAATAAGGATAAAAATTGCTGAAAATAGGGATTTTCACAAATGGTTTGCGCTGTGGGGGCCGTGGCATAAAGTGCTGGAGCGTATAGCGCCAGAAGAGTGGCGTGAAATGATGGCCAAAAGGGCTGAGTGTATTGAAACGGATGAGTATCAGAGCCGGGTCAATGCTGAACTGGAAGCGTTAGGAATAGCAGGTGATCCTGACGCAGAGCGCATGGCTGGAATGCGGATAATGGAAGAGATCAATCAGACCCTCTTTACTGAGATCATGGAGAATATATTGCTGAAAAAAGAGGTGAGCTCGCTCATGAGCGCCTACTGGTGATAGCTGAACGCAGTTTATCAGAAGAGGGAGAGAGCCTGTTTACCCTTCGGTGTAAACAGGCTTCTGATAAGCGCAGCGTCGTCGGTAAACAGGCTTAACCCAACGCCTGTAGCGCTTTTTCCAGCGCATTGTGTAATAACTGACGATCGTGGCGATAGGGGATATCGCTGGCCTCCAGCACTTCCTGAATCACCAGCCGATCGTTCACCGCACTGACGTCAACTCGCGGCCCAACCACTACTGCGTCAATGACTTTTTTGCCAATATATTGCTCCATCATCGCCAGCTTATCGACCAGCGTTAAACTGGCGGCGGGCAGACTCAGTTCGCGACCCAGATTGCCGATATACACCATTGGCGCTGGGGTGCGCCGCAGCGCCTGCGCCAGTTCATCCAGCAGCAGGCAAGGCATCAGGCTGGTATAAAAACTGCCAGGGCCAATCAGAATCAGATCCGCGTCATTAATGGCCTGTACCGCTTCCCGCGTCGCCGGAACGTTTGGCGTTAACATGATCTCCTGCGGCGGCGTCGCTAACTGATCGATATTCACCTCGCCATAAATCTCATGCCCCTGATCGTCAATCGCCATCAGATCTACCGGTAGCTCCGACATCGGGATCAGCTGCGCGTCCACTTTAAGCAGATTACGAATTAAATTAATCGCTTCCAGAGGCCGCACGCTCAGGTGATCTAACGCCTTTAACATCAAATTTCCGAGGTTATGACCAGAAAGTTCGCCATTACCGCCAAAACGGTACTCAAACATAGCGGATGCGACGCTGGGTTCGGTAATTAACTGATTCAGACAGTTGCGCATATCGCCCCAGGCGATCCCGCCTTCCGAGCGGCGAATACGGCCAGTTGACCCCCCGTTATCTGTGGTAGTCACAATGCCGGTCAGGCGCGAACCTAATGAAGAAAGCGAGGAGAGGACGCGTCCTAATCCATGCCCTCCGCCGAGGGCAACGACACGATCAAGGTCAGCCAGCGTACGATTGCGCATAAAAATTCCTGAAGTCAAATAAGCAGCGCTACAGTAGCGCAAGTCGCGGGTTTTCAGCAATTAGCCGACCGGCTAAAAGACAATTAATTATTCCCGACTACCCCTTTATAGCGAGGGCGTTACCACGGCTAAATGATATATATCAATATAAAAGTGTGATTTTCACGTATTCTGTCGCTAAATAGCACGATCATATCGCTATGTATATGTTTATATAGCGAAAGCGTGATGGCGAAATTGTCATTTACACGCTAGTATCGGCGTAACCACAATAAACACTCTAGCCTCTGCACTTGGGTCATTTTTGATATGGTGCTTTGGCCGTGACAACGTTTAACGTTTGCCACCAGGGCGCAGGAAGAAATGACTCCGCCTCCCGTATTTGGAAAGGTGTACATGGCTTCACAACTTACCGATGCTTTCGCGCGTAAGTTTTACTACTTGCGTTTGTCGATTACCGATGTGTGTAACTTTCGTTGCACCTACTGTCTGCCGGATGGCTACAAACCTGGCGGCGTCACTAACAACGGTTTCCTTACCGTCGATGAAATTCGTCGCGTTACGCGCGCTTTTGCCAGTCTTGGCACGGAAAAGGTGCGTCTTACCGGCGGCGAGCCTTCATTACGCCGCGATTTTACCGACATCATTGCCGCCGTGGGTGAAAATGATGCTATTCGCCAGATCGCGGTGACCACTAACGGTTATCGACTGGCGCGCGATGCCGCGAACTGGCGCGAAGCGGGGCTGACGGGCGTCAATGTTAGCGTGGATAGTCTGGATGCGCGTCAGTTCCATGCGATTACCGGTCAGGACAAATTCCGCCAGGTGATGGCGGGCATCGATGCCGCCTTTGACGCCGGTTTCGAAAAGGTGAAAGTCAACACCGTGCTGATGCGCGACGTGAATCACCATCAGTTGGATACCTTCCTTGCCTGGATTCAGCCTCGCCCCATTCAGCTACGCTTCATTGAACTTATGGAGACGGGCGAGGGGAGCGATCTCTTCCGCAAACATCATATTTCGGGTCAGGTATTACGTGACGAGCTGATTAAGCGCGGTTGGATCCACCAGCTCCGCCAGCGTAGCGATGGTCCGGCGCAGGTTTTTTGTCACCCCGATTACGCCGGTGAGATCGGTCTCATTATGCCGTACGAAAAAGATTTCTGCGCCACCTGTAACCGCCTGCGTGTTTCGTCCGTCGGTAAGCTGCATTTATGTCTGTTTGGCGACGGCGGCGTGAGTTTACGCGACCTGTTACAGGATGATGCGCAGCAATACGCGCTTGAGGAACGTATTTCCGACGCGTTGCGGGAGAAAAAGCAGACCCATTTCCTTCACCAGAGCAATACTGGTATTACGCAAAATTTATCTTACATTGGCGGTTAATCCTTAATAAGGAGATTTCAGATGAGTCAGGTCAGCGCTGAATTTATCCCGACCCGCATCGCTATTCTTACTGTTTCCAGCCGACGCGGCGAAGAAGACGACACCTCCGGTCATTATCTGCGTGATTCGGCGCAGGAGGCCGGGCATGAAGTGGTGGCGAAAGCCATCGTTAAAGAGAACCGTTACGCGATTCGCGCCCAGGTTTCCGCCTGGATCGCCAGTGATGAGGTGCAGGTCGTATTGATAACTGGCGGGACCGGTTTGACCGAAGGCGATCAGGCGCCGGAAGCGCTGTTGCCGCTGTTCGATTGTGAAGTGGAAGGATTTGGCGAAGTGTTTCGCATGCTCTCGTTTGAAGAGATCGGCACCGCAACTCTGCAGTCGCGCGCGGTAGCTGGCGTGGCGAATAACACCTTGATTTTCGCCATGCCGGGCTCCACAAAAGCGTGCAGAACCGCATGGGAGAATATCATTGCGCCGCAGCTGGATGCCCGTACACGCCCATGTAATTTTCACCCTCATTTAAAGAAATAACGATGTCGCAATTAACCCATATAAACGCCGCAGGCGAAGCGCACATGGTGGACGTTTCCGCGAAAGCGGAAACCGTTCGTGAAGCACGGGCGGAAGCATTCGTTACCATGCGTAGTGAAACGCTGGCGATGATTGTTGATGGCAAACACCACAAGGGCGATGTTTTCGCGACTGCTCGTATTGCCGGTATTCAGGCCGCTAAACGCACCTGGGAGCTGATCCCGCTGTGCCACCCGCTACTGCTAAGTAAAGTGGAGATTCAGCTTCAGGCCGAGCCGGAGCATAACCGTGTACGTATTGAGTCTCTGTGCCGTCTGACCGGTAAAACCGGCGTCGAAATGGAAGCATTAACCGCGGCGTCCGTCGCGGCGTTAACCATCTATGACATGTGCAAAGCGGTACAAAAAGATATGGTAATTGGTCCGGTGCGTCTGCTGGCGAAAAGCGGCGGCAAATCGGGGGATTTTAAGGTGGATGCGCATGATTAAAGTGCTTTTCTTCGCCCACGTTCGCGAGCTTACAGGAACTGATGCGCTGGATCTTCCAGCAGATTTTTCCACCGTTGAGTCGCTGCGACAGCATCTGGCGACAAAGAGCGATCGTTGGGCGCTGGCGCTGGAAGACGGCAAGCTGTTGGCGGCGGTCAACCAGACGCTGGTAAGTTTTGACCATCCGCTGACGGCGGGCGATGAAGTGGCGTTTTTCCCGCCAGTCACGGGGGGCTAACATGCACGAAACGCGAATTGTAGTCGGCCCTGCGCCGTTTAGCGTCGGGGAGGAATATTCCTGGCTGGCGGCGCGCGACGAAGACGGCGCGGTCGTCACCTTTACCGGAAAAGTGCGCAATCATAACCTGGGCGATAGCGTTAAGGCGCTGACGCTGGAGCATTATCCCGGCATGACTGAGAAAGCTCTGGCGGAGATCGTCGCGAAGGCGCGTTCCCGCTGGCCGCTGGGGCAGGTCACGGTGATTCATCGCGTTGGCGAATTATGGCCGGGCGATGAGATTGTGTTTGTCGGCGTCACCAGCGCGCACCGCAGTAGCGCGTTCGACGCCGGTCAGTTCATTATGGATTATCTGAAAACCCGTGCGCCGTTCTGGAAGCGTGAAGCCACGCCGGAAGGCGATCGCTGGGTCGAAGCGCGCGACAGCGACCAGCAGTTGGCGAAACGTTGGTAGCAGAATGTGATACGCTTTAGGGTATCATTTCCACACAGGAGTTCATCATGGACAGATTTCCACGATCTGATTCAATAGTGCAGGCGCGGTCTGGCCTGCAGACCTATATGGCGCAAGTGTATGGCTGGATGACGGTCGGACTGTTACTGACCGCGTTTATCGCGTGGTATGCGGCTAATACGCCAGCCGTCATGATGTTTGTCTTTTCCAGTAAGATCACCTTCTTTGGCTTAATCATTGCTCAGCTTGCGCTGGTATTTGTTCTGTCGGGACTGGTGCATAAACTTAGCGCCGGAATGGCGACGACGCTGTTTATGCTCTATTCGGCGCTAACCGGATTGACGTTATCCAGTATTTTTATCGTTTACACCTATTCCTCCATCGCCAGCACGTTTGTGGTGACGGGGGAAATGTTTGGCGCCATGAGCCTGTATGGGTACACCACTAAACGCGATCTTAGCGGTTTCGGCAATATGCTGTTTATGGCGCTTATTGGTATCGTTCTGGCCTCGCTGGTCAATTTCTGGCTGAAGAGTGAAGCGCTGATGTGGGCGGTAACCTATATCGGGGTGATGGTGTTTGTCGGTCTGACCGCCTATGACACGCAGAAACTGAAAAATATCGGCGAGCAAATAGATACCCGCGATAGCGCTAATCTGCGTAAGTATTCGATTCTCGGCGCGTTAACGCTGTACCTGGACTTTATCAACTTGTTCCTGATGTTACTGCGTATTTTTGGCAATCGCCGCTAATCATATTGATCTCTTAAAATCCTGGCCCTGCGCCAGGATTTTTTTTAGGACTATATTTAGGGCAAAACAGCATAAACATCTTAGAAATATTTTCCTGCGCTTGCCATTCTTATTACGGTGATAATAAGAAGAGTGATAAATGACAAGTGGGACCTCTGGCTGCAATACGTATACGGCAAATAGCATTTATTCCCGCGACAATGTTATCCCTTACCTATTGGTATACTGCGCTGGGACTATGGTGTACCGCCGGTATTATATGGTTAACGTTGTATAGTCATTTTTTGATAACTCACGTTCAACCTGTTGTTGTTTTGTGGATATCAGCACTTTTGCTTGGCCTGGGGTATGGGGCCGTTACCTGTCTTTCCCGCTTTGGCACTGTTGTCGCAACGTTGATATATATTGCCATCATTACGCTTACCGGCGTGTCATTAGCTTACCTTTTCTCAGGTGGCGCGACCATTTTCGTGATTGTTGGAATCATGTTTAGTCTTAATGCCTTATTTATTTTCTACCTGAATATCAGTTCTGGTCTATTCAGGCCGTTAATTTTTATGGCGGTAAGCGGGATCATCGCTGCGATAGTTGTCAATAGCCTGGTGGCCAGTAGCACTCTGGTCTGGATAGTCAGTGTGCTGACGGTATTGGTATGGACATTGATTACAGCACTAGAAAAATCGACACTTCATGGTTATGCCCGCATGTTATACCACAACGAGTTTTCATCCCTGCCTCGTTGCGCTTTATTTGGCGCGCTGACGCTTTACCTTGGCATTATTAATGCTGTGGTTACGCTGTGTCGTTATATCATTTTGATGATTCTGGAAATACTATTATCTTTCAGGCCGTAGGTGTTGCAGGTTTTTTATTCAGGTTGGTGATGATGGGTATAATGAGTAAATTATGTGGCAAACAATTTTGGTTAGCGTTTTGTGAAGCTAAAGACGTCACTCGCGCCATTAAAAATGGCGGTGAGGATTTTAATAAGAAATGCCCGCCAGCGCTGATTTCTCATTTCATTACCGGATTGTCATGGGAACATGAGCGGGGTCATTATTTACCGCTATGCGTTATTGCTGGCCATTATTTCCGTTACGTTGGCAACGTTCTGTACCCTGTCATCAGTATTCATGGGCGAGTTTCACGAAGTGCTCCTGCTGCTGTTTAGCTGGTCATTGCTGCTTTTTTCCCGCTTACAGATGAATACGTCTTTTTTCTCAGCATATGTTTATTTTTACCGGATAAAACGCGTTGTGCTGGAAAGCGAAAACGCGTCTGCTTAAATTTATTTCGCCATCGCCCGCTCGTTTTTCGCCCGCAGCTTCTTCGCCCGGCTCTCCAGGATCAGATAGCACACCAGCGCCAGCAACAGGGGAATAAAATAGTAAAGCACGCGGTATGCGAGCAGGGCGGCGATAATCGTGCCTTGCGACGTATGTTCGCCCGCCAGCAACGCAAGGAATACGGCCTCCAGCACGCCGATGCCTGCCGGAATATGCACGATGACGCCCGCGATACTGCTCACCAGCAGTACGCCCAGTACAAAGAAATAGTTCACATCCTGACCCATCAGCAGCCAGATGATGGCGCCCATCGCCATCCAGTTCGCGCTGGAGATCGCCATCTGCGCCAGCGCGAATTTCCATGACGGCAGCACCAGTTTCTGCCCTTTAATCGTCATATGCCGCCGCTTCGCAAAGGCGCAAAACCACAGATAGATCGCGATAACCAACAATAAAACGATACCGAGAATACGTAGCGTGCCTTCATCGATATACCAGTGGTCGGGAAGCTGGACAATGCCGAAGGTAAAAATGATGCCACCAAGCAGAATATAGCCCAGCCAGTTAGTGGTAATGCTGAGTGAGAAAATGCGCGTAATAGTACTGCCGGGCAACCCGAGGCGAGAGTACAGTCGGTAACGCATCCCGATCCCGCCGACCCAGGTGCTGAGCGTCAGGTTAAAGGCATAGCAGACGAACGATACCAACATCACCTGTCGCTTCGCCAGCTTATGGCCGCAATAAAGCCGTCCAAGCAGGTCGTAGCAACCGTACAGAAGATAGCTAACGATCACCAGTCCTACAGCGCTTAAAAGCGCCGTGCGGTTATAGTCGCGGATGACGGTCCAGACATCGCCCCAGTCGACCTTTTTAGCATAAACCACCAGCAGAACGACGACCGCAATAAAAAACAGCCAGGTCAGCACTTTTTTAGCCAGCCGCCAGCGCGGATGCGATTTAGCCATTAGGGCTTCACTCCTGTATTTTCTGGATCAACGCGATCCTGGGTTTCCATTTCCGGCTGGGCAGGCGGGGGAACCTGCGCCAGATGCGGGGTATGCGCCGGTAGCCAGCCGACCAGCGCCGGGAAATGGCGTAAAAAGTGGAACACCAGCACGCTTTTGGTCAGGTTCCACCAGGTGCGTTTCGGCAGCATAGACTCATCGACCTGCTTACAATCATTCACGATGATGCCTTGTAAGTTATCGCGCAGGGTCTGGTTAAAAGTACGATCGTGAATGATCAGGTTAGCTTCAAGGTTAAGCGACAGGCTGAGCGGATCGAGATTACTCGACCCCACCGTAGCCCAGTGATCGTCCATCAGCGCCACTTTGCCATGCAGCGGACGGCGTCGGTATTCATAAACCTGCACGCCGCCCTTCACCAGATAGTTATAGAGCAACCGCGCGCCGACTTTGACTATCGGCATGTCTGGTTCCCCCTGGACAATCAGTTTTACGCTCACGCCACGGCGGGCGGCTTTACGCATTGCGTGGAGCAAGCGATAGCCGGGGAAAAAATAGGCGTTAGCGATAATCACTTCACGCTTTGCCTGGGTCAGCATTTTCAGATAATGACGTTCGATATCGTCGCGGTGCTCTTCATTATCCCGCCAGACAAACAGCGCCTGCGCTTCGCCGGGGTGGCGATTTTCTTCAGCCTGATGATGGCGCTTCCACCAGCGGCGCGCGGGGCTTTGCCCCGGCAGATTCTCGACTTCGAATTGCAGGATATCGGCCACTACAGGCCCTTCGACCCGTACCGCGTAGTCTTGTTTCGCCTGCGGGCCGTAATCCGACATATGTTCGGCGGAGTAGTTAATGCCGCCGACAAAAGCAATACGATCATCAATCACCACAATTTTGCGGTGCATTCGGCGGAAGATATTGGTTCGCAATCCCAGTAGACGCGGGCGGGGGTCGTAATAGCGGAAAATCACGCCCGCCGAGGTTAATTCGCCGACAAACGCGTCGCTGAGATCGGGAGAGCCGTAGCCGTCGAGTAATACTTCGGCTTTTACGCCGCGCTGTGCGGCTTTTAGCAGAGCGGCATGGAGTTTTTTACCCACCTCATCTTCAAACAAGATAAAGGTTTCCAGAATGATTTTTTGCTGTGCCTGAGCGATAGCCTCAAACACGGCAGGATAGAACTGGTCGCCGTTTTCCAGTAGCTGAATTTGATTACCTTCACGCCAGCCGCATTTCATAGATGGATCTCCGCGCTAAGGGGGGGCATGGTCTGATAAATGTCGCCAGTTCCGCAGCGGCAGCGCCGTAGGAGAACTGGCGTTCGCATTCTTGACGTAAATGCGATCGAGTCGCAGCAGCGGCATACTCACCGGGAATGTGCGCGCCGGTCGGCCATGGGCACGGGTGAATATCTCCTCCAGCCCGGCCGCGTTTAACGGCGGGCCGGCCTTTTGCCGCCAGTCATTAAAGTCTCCGGCCACCAGCACCGGTTCTGATTCCGGCAAGGCATTCACCCATCCCGCCAGCATGGTTAACTGTGCCTGGCGGTGGCTCTCCCGCAGGCCGAGATGTACGCACATGACGTGGATAGGGCGGTTGAGCATGGGCGGCGTAATGCGGCAATAGAGCACGCCGCGTTTTTCGCTACCGCCGACCGAGACGTCGCGATTTTCATAATGTTCAATGGGATAGCGAGAAAGAACCGCGTTACCGTGGTGGCCTTCCGGATAGACCGCATTGCGGCCATAGGCGAAATCGCTCCACATGGTGTCGGCCAAAAATTCATAGTGGGTAGTGTCCGGCCAGTTTTCGATATGCAGCGGATGTACTTCATGCGCGCCCATCACTTCTTGCAGACAGACGATATCGGCGCCGACCGTTCTGACGGCGTCGCGCAGCTCCGGCAGGATGAAGCGTTTATTAAAGGCGGTAAAACCTTTGTGCGTATTAATTGTGAGCACTTTGAATGAAAAATTTCGCGTGTGTTGAGTCATTTTCTTCCTGTCCGCGTCACTATCCTGATTGAAATAGTGTAGTCGTCGTCACAAAAAAGATGCGGTCTTACGGAATTTTCCGTAAAGTTCGGTACTCTGAATAATGAGAGAAAAATGCTTCAGGAGAAAAGCCATGAAGTGGCAACAACGCGTTCGTGTCGCAACCGGCCTCGGTTGTTGGCAGATTATGTTGCATTTACTGGTAGTGGCGATGCTGGTAATAGGCTGGATGAGCGGCACATTAGTGCGCGTCGGCCTGGGATTATGCGTGCTTTATGGCGTGACGGTACTGCTGATGCTGGCGTTGCAGCGCCATCATGAGCAACGCTGGCGCGATGTGGCGGATGTGCTGGAAGAGCTGACTACCACCTGGTACTTCGGCACCGCGCTGATTGTCCTCTGGCTGCTATCCCGCGTCTTGCAAAACAATGTCTTGCTGGCGCTGGCGGGGCTGGCTATCCTGGCCGGGCCCGCCGTGGTCTCGCTACTGGCGAAAGATAAAAAGCTACATCACTTTGCGTCTAAACATCGCATACGCCGCTGACCCCGTGGTGGCCGCTATCACCAGTAGCGGCCACAAACTTCCCCAGACAATTCCCAGACTCGCATCCTTAAGATAAATTTGCTTGGTAATATCAGTAAAGTGGCGGATAGGGTTTATCCACGTCAGGTTTTGCAGCCAGACCGGCATGTTTTCCACCGGCGAGACATAACCCGAGAGCAAAATCGCCGGCATCATAAAGACAAAGACGCCGATAAACGCCTGCTGTTGCGTGGCGCAAAGCGATGATATCAGCAAGCCAAAGCCTACCAGCGACAGCCCGTAAATCACCATCGTGAAATAAAACAGCGCTAATGAACCGGCGAAGGGAATTTGGTATGCCCAAATGCCGATAGCTAGCACGATCGTGGCCTGGAAGGTCGCGACAATCAGCGCCGGCACCGCTTTACCAACGAAAATCTGCCAGGTGGTGAGCGGAGAGACCAGCAGCTGATCCAGAGTGCCTTGTTCACGCTCGCGGGCGACGGACAGCGAAGTGACGATCATCACGCCGATAGTGGTGATCATGGCGATCAGCGAGGGCACCACAAACCACTTGTAGTCCAGATTCGGGTTATACCAGTTGCGTACCACCAGTTCGCTATTGTTGGGCTTTGGCTTGCCGTCCATCAATGTCTGCTGATACTCCTTGACGATCTGTTGCAGATAATTGGCGGCAATTTGCGCGCTGTTGGAGTTACGTCCATCAAGAATGAGTTGCATCGGCGCAGGCTGGAAGGTATCCAGATTCCGCGAGAAATCCGCCGGGAAGCGCACCAGCAGCAGCGCTTTTTGCGTATCGATAGTCGGCTGGATCTCCTGCGGACTGTTCAGCAATAGCACATGGGTAAACGCTTTCGCGCGGGCAAAGCGCTGGGTAAGTTCTACCGAATGTTTGCCGTTATCTTCGTTATAGATGGCGATAGTCGCGTTAGTGACTTCAAGCGTCGCGGCGAACGGAAACAGTATGACCTGAATCAGCACCGGCAGAATCAGGATCGCGCGCGTTTGCGGTTCGCGTAAAAGCGATTGCAGTTCTTTGCGAATTAACGTCCATAAACGATGAAACATGTCCGTCCTCTCAGTCCAGTTTGTAGGCCTGATAAGCAAAGCGCATCAGGCATAATGCCGGATGGCGGCGCAAGCGCCTTATCCGGCCTACGACGACAATTATCCATACACATATTTAATCCAGCCGTCGTTTGGTTTTTAGCCACGTCAGGCCAATAAACATCACCGCCGAGGCGATTAAAAACAGTACGTTAACGCCTAACACGACCGGAATATTGCCGGCCAGAAACAGACTTTGCAGGGTGCTAACAAAATAGCGCGCCGGAATAATATAGGTCACCGCGCGGATCACCGCAGGCATACTGTCTATCTGGAAGATAAACCCGGACAGCATAATCGAGGGCAAAAATGCGGCGTTCAGCGCCACCTGCGCGGCGTTAAACTGGTTGCGAGTGATGGTGGAAATCAACAGCCCCATCCCCAGCGTACTCAGTAAAAACAGACTGGTGATGATAAACAGAATCACCAGCGAACCGCGATACGGCACGCCGAGAATAAACACCGATACCAGCATACAGAGCAGCATCGCCAGCATACCGAGAAAGTAATAGGGAATAAGCTTACACAGCAGCAGTTCAACACGCGTCACTTCGGTTGAGAGCAGCGCCTCCATCGTGCCGCGCTCCCATTCGCGGGCAACGACCAGCGAGGTGAGGATTGCGCCAATTACCGTCATGATAATGGTCACCGCCCCGGGAATAATAAAATGCTGACTGATCGCCGCCGGGTTAAACCAGTAGCGCGTCTGGACGTCGATGAGCGGTTCAAAGGTGTCGCCGCGATCTTCCGCCCGCTGCTGTTGCCAGATTTGCCAGATGCCTTCCACATAACCCTGAACGAAGTTGGCGGTGTTTGGCTCGCTGCCGTCGGTAATCACCTGAATCGGCGCGCTGTCACCGTCGCGCGCCATTTGCTGCGCGAAATCCACCGGAATCACCACCAGTCCGCGAATGCGTCCGGCCTGCATTTTTTCAATTAATTCATGGCGATTATCGCTAATGGTCGCGTCGATATAGGGTGAACCGGTCATCGCATGAGTGAAATCCAGCGCCTCCTGGCTTTGCTGTTCAAGCAGAATCCCCACCCGCAGCTTGCTGGAGTCAAGGTTAATGCCGTAACCAAAAATAAACAGCAACAGCAGCGGGATCACCACCGCAATCAGCCAGCTACTGGGATCGCGCACGATCTGGCGCGTCTCTTTGACGCACAACGCACGCACGCGGCGCCAGGAGAGAGACTTACTCATGCGTATGCTCCTTATCCCAGTCATTGATGAGAGTGATAAAGGCCTGCTCCATCGTCGGATCGGCCTGTTGCTCATCGGCGGCCTGCGCTTTGAGATCGTCCGGCGTACCGCTGGCGATAAGCTTCCCACGATAAACCAGTCCGATGCGATCGCAATATTCCGCCTCATCCATAAAGTGGGTCGTCACCATTACCGTGACCCCTTTTTCCACCATGCTATTAATGTGCAGCCAAAATTCACGGCGGGTGAGGGGATCAACCCCGGACGTTGGTTCATCAAGGAATAAAATATCCGGTTCGTGCATCAGCGAGCAGGCCAGCGCCAGTCGCTGTTTAAAGCCCAGCGGCAGCGCATCGGTGGGATGCGACGCGATGCTTTTCAGACCAAACGCTTCACTCATGCGCTGAATTTTTTCATTTTGCGCGCGGCCCCGCAAACCGTAGACGCCGGAGAAAAAACGCAGGTTCTGCTCAACCGTCAGGTTGCCGTAAAGCGAAAATTTTTGCGCCATATAGCCCAGATGCTGACGGGCTTTGCCGGAGCTGACTTTCAGATCCATATCCAGCACCAGCGCCTTGCCGGACGTCGGCACCAGCAGGCCGCACATCATTTTAAAGGTGGTTGATTTACCCGCGCCGTTCGGGCCGAGCAGGCCAAAAATCTCGCCGCGCTGTACGACGAAATTAACATGGTCCGTGGCCGCGAAATCGCCAAATTTTTTCGTCAGTTCCTGCGCTTCAATCACCGTTTCGCCGGCAGTGCCTTCAACCGTATGCAGGATTGAACCCAGCGGAGACTCCGAGGTTCCCGCTCCGCCAAGCAGATCGATAAACGCATCTTCGAAGCGCGGCGCGGTCTCATTGAGGGTGATTTCCGGCATTCCTTCGGCCTGACGAATATCTGCTGCGGTCGCCTCTTTTTTCAGGATCAGGCGTACCGAACGTCCCTGAATCATGCCGTCGCTCACCTGCGGCAGTCTGAGCGCTCTCTGTAGCAACTTACGGTTGTTTTCCTGTGGACTGCTCATCAGAAAGCTACGACCGGCCATCGTTTGCGTCAGCGCTTTAGGTTCGCCCTGATAGAGCAGCTCGCCTTCATTCATCAGCAGCACATCGCGGCACTGTTCGGCTTCGTCGAGGTAGGAGGTGCTCCAGAGGATTAGCATCCCGTCGCCCGCCAGCTCGTGGACCATCTGCCACAACTCGCGCCGTGAAATCGGGTCAACGCCAACGCCCGGTTCATCCAACAGCAGCACTTTCGGTTCGCCGACCAGCGTACAGGCCAGCCCCAGTTTTTGCTTCATCCCGCCGGACAATTTTCCTGCCAGACGGCCAGTGAAAGGGCCGAGGGCGGTAAACTCCAACAAACGGGCAAAGGTCTTTTCCCGTATCTCGCCGGTAACGCTGCGTAAATCGGCATAGAGATTAAGGTTCTCCATGACGGTAAGATCTTCATACAGACCGAATTTCTGCGGCATATAGCCCAGAACCGCGTGCAGCTCGCTGTCGTTTTGTATCGGGTCGAAGCCCAATACGGACGCGCTGCCGCCATCGGCTTTGAGCAGGCCCGCCAGCATACGCATCAGCGTGGTTTTTCCTGCGCTGTCCGGCCCTACCAGCCCGGTGACATAACCGGAATGAATGGTACAGTCGAGCGGCGCGACGGCGGGTTTATCCATTCCCGCAAAGCGCTTCGTCAGACCGTGCAGCGTAATAACGGCCTCACTCATGCCGTACCTCGTCATTAAATTTCACCGTGACTGGCATCCCCTGGCGTAACGCATCGTCCGCATCGGTGACGATAATGCGCAGGCGATAGACAAGATCGGTACGCAGATCCGGCGTTTCGACGGTTTTCGGCGTAAATTCCGCGGTGGGCGAAACGAAACCAATCTTGCCGTGGTAAGGTTTGTCAGGACGACCGTCGGTATACAACAGAATGTCGCGCCCCGGTTGCGTCTGACTGAGGTTGCGTTCATCAACATAGGCGCGCACCCAGACGGGGCGGGTCAGCGAGAGTGTTAATACCGTGCTGCCGGCGTTCAGCATACTACCAGGCTCGACCGCGCGGGTGAGCAAGGTTCCGTTGGCAGGCGCGATAAGCGTGGTGTCCTGCAAATCAAGCTGCGCCTGCGCCAGTTGGGCCTTTGCCTGTTCCAGACTGGCTTTCGCCTGGGCGATATCCTGTTCACGATTACCGGTACGGTACTGGCTCAGTTTATCCTGCGCGGACTTCAGCGTCGCCTGTGCCTGATCGCGCGATGAGCGGGCGTTTTCCAGATCGTTAGCGGAAATGGTGCGGCTTTTCCACAATCCTTGCTGACGGTTATAAAAGTTTTGTGCGTAGTCATAGGCGGCTTGCGCCTGTCTGACGGCGGCGGCGGCCTGGGCTATCTCTTCATCGCGATAGCCTGCCAGCATCAAATCATATTGCGCCTGCGCGACCGACACGCCAGCTTTCGCCTGCATTAGCGCGTTTTCGTATGGCGCGTGATCCAGTTCGCCGAGCACCTGTCCGGCTTTGATGGCATCGCCTTCATCAACATTCAGCGACGCCAGCCTGCCGCCGACACGAAAGCTGATATTGACGGTACGGATATCGACATTACCGTATAGCGTCAGCCCATCGTCCTGCCGACTTTGATACCACCAGGTTCCACCGGCAATCACAGCGACGATCGCTGCGATTGCCAGTCCGATAACGACAGGTTTTTTCATCAGTCCAGACTCCTTTGCGTTAAACCGTGCAGAATAAGATCGATGTGGCAGGTTACCGTCTGGTAAATCAGCTCCGCTTTTTCTTCATCAAACTGCGGCCAGCCGGTACGTAACAGAATAGTTTCTTTGCCGAGACGAAACGCCAGCACTTCGCCCAGTAAGGCATGGGTATGCAAAATCATGCGCGTATCATTGGCGTCGCAGCCGGTATAAGCGGCAACCAATCTTGTCAGATGGGTGTGCAACGGATCGATAACCTGTTCATGAACCAATTGATAGGCCGACGTGGGAGAGAGCTGCTCGCGTGAAATAAATTTGCTCAGATTAACGGTGTCTTCCTGCGTCAGCAGCATAATCATGTTCTTGCAGGCGAGCAGAATGAGCTCGCGTATGGCGTCCCGGTCAGGGGCAGGCTGGCTAAACAGACGTTCCGCTTTTTCAGCATGGGGGCGAAATTTTTCGCCAAGAAAATCGGCAATCCACTGGGCGCAGGCGAGGTATAAATCCTCTTTTGAGCCGAAATAGTAAGTAATAGCGGCAATATTTTGCCCCGCCAGCGCGGCGATATCGCGCGTGGTGGCATGGAGGCCATACTCGCCAAACTGCGCCAGTGCGGCGGCAATGAGCTGACTTTTCGCCTGCTCGCCCTTGGTGGTCGTGGTGGGGATATTCATCACACGCCCTAATTATTAATCAATCGATTGATTAAGATTATGACTCATAATGGCACTTGTCCAGTGTGGTCGATTAATTTGTCTTTGCCACCTTTCGGGATAATTTATGCGCCGCATCACAAAAACTGCTACACTCCGCCCCTTCATGACATTGTGGTTTTTGTCATTCCAAATTTGAGCATCTCCCTGAAAACTACACCGGTAACGGTCGGGGCGGTCCGGAGTAGTTATGTCTTTTGATTCCCTGGGATTAAACCCTGATATCCTGCGCGCCATTGCTGAGCAGGGTTACCGTGAACCTACCCCTATTCAGCAACAGGCGATTCCCGCCGTGCTGGAAGGCCGCGATCTGATGGCCAGCGCCCAGACCGGAACCGGTAAAACGGCGGGTTTTACCCTGCCATTATTGCAGCATCTGATTACCCATCAGCCGCACGCTAAAGGTCGTCGCCCGGTGCGCGCGTTGATCCTCACGCCAACCCGCGAGCTGGCGGCGCAAATTGGCGAAAACGTCAGAGATTACAGTAAATATCTCAACATTCGCTCGCTGGTGGTATTTGGCGGCGTAAGCATCAATCCGCAGATGATGAAACTGCGCGGCGGCGTGGATGTGCTGGTGGCGACGCCGGGACGTCTGCTCGACCTGGAACATCAAAATGCCGTGAAGCTGGATCAGATTGAGATTCTGGTACTGGATGAAGCCGACCGTATGCTGGATATGGGCTTCATTCACGACATTCGTCGCGTGCTGGCGAAACTGCCGGCGAAGCGTCAGAATCTGCTGTTCTCCGCCACGTTTTCCGACGACATCAAAGCGCTCGCCGAAAAGCTGTTGCGCAACCCGCTGGAAATCGAAGTGGCGCGCCGCAACACGGCCTCAGAGCAGGTGACGCAGCACGTGCACTTTGTCGATAAAAAACGCAAACGTGAACTGTTGTCGCAGATGATTGGCCAGGGCAACTGGCAGCAGGTGTTGGTCTTCACCCGCACCAAGCATGGCGCGAACCATCTGGCGGAACAGCTTAATAAAGACGGTATTCGCAGCGCGGCTATCCACGGTAATAAATCGCAGGGCGCACGTACCCGCGCGCTGGCCGATTTTAAATCCGGCGATATTCGCGTGCTGGTGGCGACGGATATTGCGGCGCGTGGTCTGGATATTGAAGAGCTGCCGCACGTGGTCAACTATGAACTGCCGAACGTGCCGGAAGATTATGTACACCGTATTGGCCGTACCGGTCGCGCGGCGGCAACTGGCGAGGCGCTGTCGCTGGTCTGTGTTGACGAGCATAAACTGTTGCGTGATATCGAAAAATTGCTGAAAAAAGAGATCCCACGCATTACGACGCCGGGCTATGAGCCGGACCCGTCGATTAAAGCGGAGCCGATTCAGAACGGTCGTCAGCAGCGCGGCGGCGGCGGTCGTGGACGCGGACAAAATCAGGGGGGAGCGGGGCGCAGTCAGCAGCCGCGACGTCAGGATAGCGGGGCGGCGAAGGCGAAACCAAAACCGCGCACAGGCGAGGGGAAACCCGCTGGCGACAAAGCACGTCCACCGCGTCGCCCGCGCAGAATCACGCCTGCCCAGTAAATTTTATCCGGCAACATGCCGGTGGCGCGACGCTTACCGGGCCTACGGACTATGCAAATACGTAGGCCGGGTAAGGTGCTTGCACCGCCATCCGGAAAAATACACATCGCGTTGCGAGCCGCCTTCCAGAACCGGCAAAAAAGGTACTTCCCGCCCCTGAAATGTGACACAATAGTGGCTGTTTATACAGTACTTCAGGTTTTCTCATGGCATTGACCGCTGCGCTGAAAGCGCAAATCGCCGCCTGGTATAAGGCGCTTCAGGATCAGATTCCCGACTTTATTCCCCGTGCGCCGCAGCGGCAGATGATTGCTGACGTCGCCAGAACGCTGGCCGGGGAAGAAGGGAGACATCTGGCTATTGAAGCGCCGACCGGCGTCGGGAAAACCCTCTCCTATCTTATTCCCGGTATCGCCATTGCCAGGGAAGAGCAAAAAACACTGGTGGTCAGTACTGCTAACGTGGCGTTACAGGATCAGATCTTTAGCAAAGATTTGCCGCTGTTACGAAAAATCATCCCCGATCTGCGCTTTACCGCCGCCTTTGGCCGCGGGCGTTACGTGTGTCCGCGAAACCTGGCGGCGCTTGCCAGTAGCGAGCCTACGCAGCAGGATCTGCTCGCCTTTCTTGATGACGAACTGACGCCTAACAACCAGGAAGAGCAAAAGCGTTGCGCCAGGCTGAAAGGGGATCTTGACGGTTACAAATGGGATGGTCTGCGGGATCATACCGACATTGCTATTGACGACGATCTGTGGCGGCGATTAAGTACCGATAAAGCCAGTTGTCTGAACCGCAACTGTCACTATTACCGCGAATGTCCATTCTTTGTCGCCCGACGTGAAATACAGGAAGCGGAAGTCGTGGTGGCGAATCACGCGCTGGTAATGGCGGCGATGGAAAGTGAAGCCGTACTGCCGGAACCAAAGCATCTGCTGTTGGTACTGGATGAAGGTCATCATCTGCCCGATGTCGCTCGCGATGCGCTGGAGATGAGCGCGGAAATTACCGCCTCCTGGTATCGCTTGCAACTGGACCTGTTCAGCAAACTGGTGGCGACCTGCATGGAGCAATTTCGCCCTAAAACCACGCCGCCGTTAGCGAATCCTGAGCGACTTAACGCCCATTGCGAGGAGGTGTACGAACTGATCGCCTCGCTCAATGCCATTCTTAATCTGTATATGCCCGCAGCGCAGGAGGCGGAGCACCGTTTTGCAATGGGCGAGTTGCCTGATGAGGTCATGGAAATCTGCCAGCGACTGGCGAAGCTGACCGAGACGCTGCGTGGGCTGGCGGAATCCTTTCTCAACGATCTCAGCGAAAAAACCGGGTCGCACGATATTATGCGTTTGCATCGGGTGATTTTACAGATGAACCGGGCGCTGGGAATGTTCGAGGCGCAAAGTAAATTATGGCGGCTGGCTTCGATGGCGCAGTCTTCAGGCGCGCCGGTGTCCAAATGGGCGACGCGTGAAATACGCGAAGGGCAACTCCACGTCTGGTTCCATTGTGTCGGTATCCGCGTCAGCGAGCAGTTGGAAAGATTGTTATGGTGCAGCGTACCGCACATTATTGTCACCTCGGCGACACTGCGCTCGCTCAATAGCTTTTCGCGCCTGCAGGAAATGAGCGGCTTAAAAGAAAAAGCCGGCGACCGCTTTGTGGCGCTGGATTCGCCGTTTAATCATGTGGAGCAGGGGAAACTGGTGATTCCTCAGATGCGCTACGAACCCACCATTGATAACGAAGAGCAGCATATTGCCGAAATGGCGGCCTATTTTCGTGAGCAACTGGAGAGCAAAAAACATCATGGTATGCTGGTACTGTTTGCCAGCGGGCGGGCGATGCAGCGTTTTCTGGAGCATGTCGCTGATGTGCGCTTACTCCTCCTGGTTCAGGGCGACCAGCCGCGTTACCGGCTGGTGGAGCTACACCGTAAACGGGTGGAGAGCGGCGAACGCAGCGTGCTGGTTGGGCTTCAGTCTTTTGCCGAAGGGCTGGATCTTAAAGGCGAGCTGCTGACGCAGGTCCATATCCATAAAATTGCCTTCCCGCCGATCGACAGCCCGGTCGTGATCACCGAAGGCGAATGGCTAAAAAGTCTGAATCGTTATCCGTTTGAGGTACAAAGTTTACCAAGCGCGTCTTTTAATTTAATTCAGCAGGTAGGGCGATTGATCCGTAGCCATGCCTGTCGGGGAGAAGTGGTCATTTATGATAAGCGTTTGTTGACCAAAAACTACGGACAGCGTTTACTGAATGCCTTACCTGTTTTTCCGATAGAGCAGCCTGCCGTGCCAGACGTTATAGTAAAACCAAAAGCAAAACCTGCACGCCGCCGACGGCGTTAATGCTGTGAGCACACTTCAAGGAGCTTTCAATGGATTATCGCAAGATCATCAAAGAGATCGGGCGAGGTAAAAATCACGCCCGCGATCTGGATCTGGATACCGCGCGCGGTTTGTATACCCGAATGCTGAATGGCGACGTCCCCGACCTGGAGATGGGCAGTATATTGATGGCGCTGCGTATTAAAGGCGAAGGCGAAGCCGAAATGCTGGGCTTTTATGAAGCCATGCAGAATCATACCATCAAACTGACACCGCCCGCAGATAGGCCGTTGCCGGTCGTTATTCCCAGCTATAACGGCGCGCGTAAACAGGCGAATTTAACGCCGTTGCTGGCTATCCTGCTGCATAAATTGGGCTTTCCAGTTGTAGTACACGGCGTCAGTGAAGATCCGACCCGCGTACTGACGGAAACTATATTTGAGCTGATGGGGATTGTGCCCACCCTACACGGCGGACAAGCGCAGGCCAAACTGGACGGGCGCCAGCCGGTGTTTATCCCGGTGAGCGCGCTCTGCCCGCCGCTGGAAAAACAACTGGCGATGCGCTGGCGGATGGGCGTGCGCAACAGCGCGCATTCACTGGCCAAGCTGGCGACGCCATTTGCTGAGGATGCCGCGCTGCGTTTATCAAGCGTTTCTCATCCTGAATATGTCCCGCGTGTGGCGACCTTTTTTAGCCGCATTGGCGGGCGGGCTTTGCTGATGCATGGTACCGAAGGCGAAGTCTATGCCAACCCGCAACGCTGTCCGCAAATCAGCCTGATTGATAGCCGTGGCGTGCAGGTACTGCATGAGCGTCAGAGCGACACGCACGACGAGCCGCTTTCACTGCCTGCGACTAAAGATCCTGAAATCACCGCGCGCTGGATTGAGCGCTGCCTTGCCGGCCACGAGCCGGTGCCGCAATCATTAAAAACGCAAATGGCCTGTTGTCTGGTTGCGACGGGAGAGGCGGCGACGTTAGAAGACGGGCTTGCGCGCGTCGAACAGGCTTTTAGCGAATAAAAAAAGCCCGTCCAGTGACGGACGGGCAAATAAGGGTAACAAACAGGGTTAATGAGGGTTGGAGCAGTGGGTCTGTTGGCAAACAGACGAGGGTAATACCCGTCAGAATTCAAACAACAGCGATGTTACAGCCTGAAATCTGGCGGGCAGGTAAATTATTTATAAATCACCGCAGTGCCGCTCATTTTGTCATTACCCACGGCGGAGGTGATGTTATAAGCGCTTGCGCCAGCAGCGGCGGCTTTTTCAGCCAGTTTAGCTTCCAGGCCATCCAGCGTGGTGGCGCCATCGGCAGACACTACGCCGATTTTATGCAGGTTTTGCGTCTGAGACGCGCTAACCGGTTCTGCGGCAAAAACGCCAAAAGAAAGGGTGGAAAGCGCGATGGCTGCAACAGCATATTTAATGGTTTTCATGATTAATCTCTCGCAGGTTATTCTGTTTATGGGATGATGTTCCGTCGATGTGATGAGTATCACGGTTTTTTGCGAAAGATAAAATCGAATAGAATTGACGGCCTTGCTCAAAATTTTTGAATGACAAATAACCTATTGATTATTAATTAATTCAACGGTGGAATTTACCGTTCTTGTCATCTGGCTTTACAGAGTCGAGGTTAACGGCACATTCTGCGACGCAGAACGCTAAAAAGCATGAGCGTAAAGGAATGGATGATACTGGCGGTTTTGGTAAAGAAAAGTCAGCGTAACTGGCTGTCTTTTGAACCTCTGCGATTATATCCTGAAAATGTTGCGTTATGTAAATCTTTCTCCTGCTGGCAGGATATGCATAACCGAACGCCCGGTACGGCTTTACGCCGCGCTTCAGGGATAGGGTCGCCGCAAGATTCGCATTCGTCGCGACTTTCGCCGTGGGGAAGTTCGCCGCGAGCGCGGGCAACGGCATCTTCAATGGTATTGTTGATTTGTTCATTCACTGCGTCGTCATTTGCCCAGCCGGATGCCATCACGCTCTCCTGATTTTAGGGTACCTGAGGTTAAGTGTAGCGCCGTCAGGTGAAAAAATCGCATCGCGCGATCTTTTCAGACCATGAGCAGAGCCAATGTCATTCAGATATCCGATCAAACGAGCGAGGCAGGGAATTCGCGGTGGTATATTTACCCCGTGGCGTTATACGGGTATCTTACGCCGCTGCTAAAAGGAGAATGCCATGTCCGCCCAGAAACCGGGGTTACACCCGCGCAACCGCCATCAACACCGTTATGATCTCGCCGCACTGTGTCAGACCACGCCGGAATTGACGTCCTTTCTTATCCGCACGCCCGCCGGTGAACAGAGCGTTGATTTTGCTAATCCGCAAGCGGTAAAAGCGCTCAATAAGGCATTGCTGGCGCATTTTTATGCCGTCACACACTGGGACATTCCGCCAGGGTTTTTATGTCCGCCGGTGCCTGGTCGTGCGGATTATATCCATCATCTGGCGGATCTGCTTGGCGAAACGACAGGGAGTATTCCGGCACAGGCAACTATTCTGGACGTGGGCGTGGGCGCGAATTGTATTTATCCGCTTATCGGCGTCCATGAATATGGCTGGCGATTTACCGGTAGTGAAGTCAGCGACGCAGCGATGTCCAGCGCGCAGGCTATCATTCAGGCTAATACGGGGTTAAGCCGCGCCATTCGTCTGCGTCGGCAAAAAGATCCGGCGGCCATTTTTACCGGTATTATTCATAAAAATGAATTTTATGACGCAACGCTTTGTAACCCGCCTTTTCACGACTCCGCCGCCGCAGCCCGCGCGGGCAGCGAGCGTAAGCGCCGCAATTTGGGGCAGAATAAAGATGATGCGCTGAACTTTGGCGGTCAACAGCAGGAGCTATGGTGCGAAGGCGGCGAAGTCGCCTTTATTAAAAAAATGATTGCTGAAAGCCAAACCTTCCGCCGTCAGGTGTTGTGGTTTACGACGTTGGTGTCGCGCGGCGAGAATTTACCACCGCTTTACCGGGCGTTGACGGAGGCTGGCGCGGTGAAAGTGGTGAAAAAAGAGATGGCCCAGGGGCAAAAGCAAAGCCGCTTTATCGCCTGGACCTTTATGGATGACGACCAGCGTCGCCGTTTTATCACCCGTAAACGCTAAATCGTCGGTTCGCGCGGCGGCAGTGAATCAGGCGGCGGGCCGCCGGCGGGGGCGGGCAGAACCTGATACGTTTGCACCGGCGCGCGAACATTGGCCAGATCAAAATGCTTTTTCACCTGGCTATCAAGGGCAAAACGCACCGTCCACTGCTTGAGCGGTAGCGTGGTGAACGACACGCGTAAAGTAAACGCCGTGTTCGTTAAACCGACAATACCGGCGAACGTGGGTTCGCCGATAATCAGCCCGCGAATATCCTCCGTCTCCATCAGCGCCGTTACCGCGTCTTTCAGCGCCTGATTCGCTTTATCCGCATCCTCATGGCGATCCACGTCATAGTTGGCGACAACAGAGCCGATACTGCGCACAAAGTTGGCGAAAGTGGTGATCGAGGACCACGGGATAATATGGTATGCCCCGGTATCCTGCCGCACGCCGACGGAACGAATCGACATTCTTTCGACCGTCCCCGTCAGCGGGCCTATGGTGACTAAGTCGCCGGTATTCATCCCGTTTTCAAACTGAATAAAAACGCCGGTAATAATATCTTTCACCAGGGTTTGCGAACCGAAAGAGATAGCCAGACCTAACGCCCCCGCGCCAGCCAGCAACGGCGCGATATTGACGCCGATTTCCGATAACACGATCATGATGGTTATGGTACTGATAATCACTGCCAGCGCATTGCGGAACAGCGTCAGCAGCGTGCGCGTGCGGGCGCTGGGTAGCGGGCGACCATGAATATCGGAGGCCAGGCGATTCTCAATCAGACTGGCGAGAATCGTCCATCCCACGGCGGAGAAGAATAAGATTAACGTGATACGGATGAGGATATCGACCATCTTTTCCCCCGCGCCATAATGTAGCCAGTGCCAGAAATCGAATAGCCCCCAGGCGTTGAGCAACAGCATAACGGCGACGCAGACGGTCAAAAAGCGTGCGACTTTTAGCGCCGAGGAGAGCCAGCCGTTAAGCCGCTTTTGTAATTCCGGGTAATTGCGCTGCGTATGGGGCGACAGGGTGATGGTTTTCGCTATCCAGCGGGTAAACATACCGGAGATAAACGCGGCGATGCCAATAATCGCCAGACTGCGCACGGTCGCGCCCATCATAAACTTCAGGCTATTGCCTGGGTCGAATAACGAGAAGAAAAACAGCACGATAAAGTAAGCGCTGGCCAGCCAGTGCCACACCAGCGCAAAGGCGCGGATAAACAGGCTAAAAAAGGCTAATGATCGTTCCGCCAGACTTAATAAATGTTGCGTAATCTCCGCTTTGTTTTTAAAGATCAGGTACAGCGCCCAGATGGTGATGCAGAGCATGATCGCCACGTTCGCCATCGCCCCGACCTGAACATTCACTTGGTTGGAAATAATCGGAACGGCAACAATCAGCCCGTAGCCAATCAAACTGCTAAGGGAACTCATACGGCGATTCCAGTAACGCGCTGTCGCATCCTGAATCGCGAATGGGCGTAATTCCGGTACATTAGGGCAAAAAATAAGCCGCAGAATCGCTTTAAAGAACTCTATCAGCGCGAAGGCATTCAGGAACAGGCTTTGCTGAAAAGCGATAGTTCGACTTCCGGCATGGAAATTATCACTGAGCATCTGACCGATAAATAAGGTGAGCGCCAGTAGCAGCAGGTCGATAATAAACGCGCCGGCGATCATCGCCGGGAGCTGTAACCAGTTGCTGCGTTCACGGTTTTTCTTGCGCGCCCACAGGCCCATTTTTCGATATAACGGCAGGGCGCAAAGCCGTATCACGCTATAAAAACCAAATACCGCGACGGCCAGAAATAAAAAGTGGGTTAACGCGTTGGTGAAGGTTTGCGAGTTAAACGGCTTGTGCGGCGCATCGGTGATGTTGCGATAAAGCTGGGCGAAACGGGTAGCGAAAGCATCGCCGTACTGACGGGTAACGATGGTGACGTTCTCCAGTACCGTTTTCTCATCTTTGGCCGCAGGCGGCGCAAGCGCTGGCGCTGGCTCGGTCGGCGGCGTGGTTGAGGCTTCGCGGAGTTGCGCTATCAATTCGTTACGTGAAGCCTCGTTCTCCAGTACGTCAGCCAGGGCCGCATAGGCCGCTTTTTTTTGTTCAGGACTGGGCTCTGGCGCTGCTTGCTGGCTGGTTGATGTCCCCGTGGTCACGCCGGGTATGGCGACCGCATGGGCAGGCGCGCCCAGTAGACAAAAAAGGATGAACAGGGTCCACCGCATGACTCCTCCAGTGAGAAAAGAGACGCAAAACACTAAGTATAGATGGCGCAGGGGAGGGAAAATGAAATGGGACTATTCCATGATGCCCTTCCTGCCGCAGGGCAGGAAGGGCGATATCTCAGGAGACGTGCTGTAAAAATTCCTGTAAACGTGGGCTTGGCGGGTTTTCGATCAACGCCTGCGGACTGCCATCTTCGGCAATACGGCCTTTATCGATGAAAATCAGCCGTGAGGCGACTTTTTCGGCAAAGCCGATTTCGTGAGTGACAATGACCATGGTCATGCCTTCTTCCGCCAGATCCTGCATGACTTTCAGCACTTCATGGCGCAGTTCAGGGTCCAGAGCGGAGGTTGGCTCGTCAAAGAGCATCATTTTCGGCTTCACGGCCAGCGCTCGGGCAATGGCGACGCGCTGTTGTTGACCTCCGGAAAGCTCGGAGGGGTAGTGGTGCGCCCGTTCCGCCAGTCCAACTTTCGCTAACAGAGCTTTCGCCTGTTTTTCCGCTTCTTCTTTCTTTACGCCGCGCACGCGCAGAGGACCGAACATCACGTTTTCGAGCGCGGTCAGATGCGGGAACAGATAAAACTGTTGAAACACCATGCCGGCTTCCTGGCGAATCAGCCGTTCGTCTACTTTCGGATCGTTGACTTTCAGACCATCGACAATCAGATCGCCGGAGGTGATCTCTTCCAGTTTATTGATACAGCGTAATAACGTGGATTTACCCGAACCGGAAGGGCCGATAATCACAACCACTTCGCCCTGACGGATGTTTAAATCAATGTTATGCAGCACCTGGGTGGGGCCAAAGTGCTTGGAGACGTTTTTAAATTCAATCACAGGATTTTCATCCTTCTTTCAAGACGACGCAAAATAAAGCTCAGCACCAGCGTAATGATCAAATAGAAGACGGCCACGGCGCTCCAGATTTCCAGGGCGCGAAAGTTACCGGCAATAATTTCCTGGCCCTGACGGGTCAGCTCGGCTACGCCGATAACAATAAACAACGAGGTGTCTTTGATGCTAATGATCCACTGGTTGCCCAGCGGCGGCAGCATACGGCGCAGAGCAAGCGGTAAAATAACATGGCGGATGGTTTCCCGGCGAGAAAGGCCCAGCGCCAGACCCGCTTCGCGAAAACCTTTGTGAATGGATAGTACTGCGCCGCGAGTAATTTCCGCGATATAAGCGCCGGAGTTAATCATAATTGTCACGACCGCTGCGCTGAACGGATCAATACGCAAATCATTAAATGCCATCGGCAGGGCAAAGTAGATAAACATGACCTGGACAACGATAGGCGTGCCGCGAATAATTTCAATGAAAACCAGGGCGATGTGGTTAGCGAACCAGCCGCCAAACGTACGGGCAAAACCTGCCGCCAGTCCAATAACCAGGCCGCCAGCCAGACCGAGGACCGAGATCCACAGGGTCATTTTAGCGCCCTCAAGCAAAAGCGGAATGGCGGGCCAGATGGCGCTCCAGTCAAACTGCATATGTCGTTCCTGTTACCGTGGTGTAAATAGTCAAATGCTCTATCCGGCGCGGAAATGGCGTGAAAGTGTCTTATCCGTCACGGAAAAGAGCTGTAGGCCCGGTGAGCGTCCTCACTACCGGGTCACAAGCCAACATCAGGTCGTTTTATTTAGGTTCTGTACCGAACCATTTTTTGTAGATTTCGTTATAGGTGCCATTCTCACGCAGCGTTTTCAGCGCGCCGTTGACTTTCTCGCGCAGTTCATCGCTGCCTTTCGGGAAGGCAACTCCGTATTGCTGTGCTTCCAGCGATTCGCCTACCGCCTTGAACTGGCCGTTGCCTGCGGTTTTGATAAAGTACAGGATGTTCGGCGTATCGTGCAGAACAGCGTCTGCGCGGTTGGTGCCTAATTCCATGTACGCGTTATTAATGTTCGGGAACTGACGCAGGTCTTTGGTTTTGATATTCGCTTTCGCGTAATCCACCGACCCGGTTCCGCTCTTCACGGCAACGACTTTGCCATCGAGGTCTTTAACGCTTTTAATATCGTTATTGTTGGCTTTAACCATCACGAGCAGACCGCTTTTGTAATAGCCATCGGAAAAGTCGATCGCTTTTTTACGTTCGTCCGTAATCGTAATACCCGCCAGCGCCAGATCGATATTTTTGGTTTGTAATGCCGGAATAATGCCGCTGAAATCCATCGGTTTCAGGGTGTAGTCCAGCTTCAGTTCTTTCGCGATAGCGTCCCACAGATCAACATCAAAACCGACGTATTTGTCGCCCTGTTTAAATTCAAACGGAACGAACGCCGTATCGGTTGCCACAACGAGTTTCTTATCCGCGGCGTGCGAAGACACCGCAAAAGCCAGGGTAAGTGCAGCCAGTGAAACTTTTAATAGAGACTTCATAGCATTTCCTTTTCTATCCACGGGGCGATCCCCTGCGAGAACATGTAGCATAATGAAAAAATCATGCCAATTATGTAACTCATTGTTTTAACAGAAGCGTGAATCATTTCTGTGCACAATAAGTCGGGCAAAACCAGTATGCCGCACCGTTTTGGGGCACTGATTTAGTGCATGAATAACAAAGTAGAGATGCAGGGTCTATTTAGCGTAAAAATTGTTGTTAAAACAATCTTTAATTAACGATTGTGTGATGTAATTATTACAAATAATTCACTTTTATCGAAGGGAAGTACAAGACATGTGCACTATTTAAGTGCAAAACCCCTGTGCCAGGCAGGGGTATAGGGATGACTTATATACCTGTGTACATCAAGTTGCAGGTGCGTTCGCTTCAGTGACCGACGGAAGTCAGGCTCCTGCGGATTCGCTGCGTTTGTACCTTCCTGCAACTCGAAGTATTCAGGGTAGAGATAGATTTATTCGATGTTGGATTCGATAAACCACAGGAATTTATCGAGGTCGCGTGATGCGGCGGTAAAGATATCGGCAGTGTCTTCATCTTTGGCTTCACCGATAGCTTTGCGAACATCATTAGCGACAACAGCGTAGCGATCGGCCAGTTCTTTTAAGTGATCCTGCACGTTATGGATGTCGAGCGGATAGCTTTTCAGTGGAGTTTTGCTGTTGATAACTTGCGTGGTGCCTAACGCTACACCGCCAAGCTGTACGGCGCGCTCGGCCATAGTATCCAGATGATCGGTCAGTGCGGTACGGAAGCCATCCAGCATCTCATGAACGGCAATAAAGTTAGCACCGCGCATGTTCCAGTGGGCCTGTTTCGTGATCAGCGACAGGTCAATGAACTGGATCACCTGACGATTAAGCAACTCAACCGTCGCTTTTTTATCGCTCTCTGATACATCGTTACGGGTATAAAGCAGATTAGACGCTTTTGTTTTTACCAGTTTAGCGGTACTCATAATCTCATATCCTCTTGATGTTTGTGTCCCAGGTAATTAACGAAAATAAGTATAGCACCGGTTTTTAACTTCGCTTTTTTGAATTTACCTATCACTTTAATAGTACAGACAAGATTTAATATTTATTTTGGTTATGAATCAATTGGTTAGATGAGTTTGTTGTTTGGTGGGTAATAATTCTCATTTTAATGTAAAAAATGAGAAAAAATATGACAAAAAATGACGAAGTAATAGCGCGATAATAAAAGGTGAATAACGAGGTGATATTCTGCATGATTATGCACATCATGCAGAATAAGAAACTATTTTACGTCAACTTGTTTAATTTGCGGTTCGCGGCGAATCGTTAGGGTAGAACCCATTGAGGCGGCAATGATGGCGCACAGGGCCAGGATTTGTATGCCCGTAAGCGTTTCGCCCAGAAAAATCATCCCGGAAACGGCGGCCAGCGCGGGTTCCATGCTCATCAGCGTACCGAAGGTGCGGGTTGGCAGACGCGTCAGCGCAATCATTTCCAGTGAATAAGGCAGCGCCGTAGAAAGCACAGCGACCGCTAACCCTAAGGGAAGAATCGACCAGTGTCATAGCGCATCGCCAGCCTGAACTGCGCCAATCGGCACGAAAATGATGGCGGCAATCAGCGAGCCTACCGCCACCGTGGCCGGACCATGTTCCGCGCCTGCTCGCTGGCCGGTAAGAATATAGACAGCCCAACAGGCACCAGCGCCGAGCGCTAACGCGGCCCCGGTAAGATCGACGTGAGACATATCTTGTCCTAATGGCAGCAGGAACCAGAGTCCAAGCACAGCCAGTACGACCCAAATAAAATCTACCGGACGCCGGGATGAAAACAGCGCGACCGCCAGAGGGCCGGTAAATTCCAGCGCGACCGCAATACCCAACGGCACCGTCTGAATCGACAGATAGAATAGATAGTTCATCCCGCCCAGCGACAGACCATAAAACAGTAAAGGCAGCCGCTGCTCTTTGGCAAAATGCAAACGCCAGGGTTTGAAAAAGGCGATAAGGATAAGCGTTCCCAACGCCAGACGAAGCGCCGTTACACCCGGCGCGCCGACAAGAGGAAATAACGATTTTGCCAGTGAAGCGCCACTCTGAATAGAGGACATGGCAATGAGCAAAACCAAAATGGGCAACCAGACTGGTAGTTTACGTGTTGACCCCGGCATCCTTTCTCCTGTCAAAAAATGTCAGTACGAGTAAAGGTGGCAGTGTAATGGAAATTCCCCGGAGCGGTTGAGGATTCGTTGAAAAAAATTTCCAGGATTCCATAAAATGAACTTAAATTGATGGATAAATAGACTGTTAGTTTAGGAATAATCTGGATGAATGTATCGCGCCACACGCGCATTATTGGTGCAATCAGCCGGAAAAATGATGTTAATTGAATAAGATAGCGCGTTATGGAAACGTTCTGTTACATGAAAGGCGCCCTTAGACACCGTGAATCGCAAAGAGTTTCCCATTAATTTTTGATATATTTAAAACTTAGGACTTACTTGAAGCACATTTGAGGTGGTTATGAAAAAAATTGCATGTCTTTCAGCACTGGCCGCTGTTCTGGCTTTTTCCGCAGGTACTGCAGTAGCTGCTACTTCTACCGTTACCGGTGGTTACGCTCAGAGCGACGCGCAGGGCGTAGCGAATAAAATGAGCGGTTTCAACCTGAAGTATCGTTACGAGCAGGACGACAACCCGCTGGGTGTAATCGGTTCCTTCACCTACACCGAAAAAGATCGTACTAACGGTGCGGGCGATTACAACAAAGGTCAGTACTACGGCATCACTGCCGGCCCGGCTTACCGTCTGAACGATTGGGCGAGCATCTACGGTGTAGTCGGTGTGGGTTACGGTAAATTCCAGACGACCGATTACCCAACCTACAAACATGACACCAGCGATTATGGCTTCTCCTATGGCGCTGGTCTGCAATTCAACCCGATGGAAAATGTTGCTCTGGACTTCTCTTACGAGCAGAGCCGTATTCGTAGCGTTGACGTTGGCACCTGGATTGCTGGCGTAGGTTACCGCTTCTAATCACGTCGGTGAAAATGAAAAATCCGCCTTTCGGGGCGGATTTTTTTTGCCTGAAACGTGCATTATTTTAGTGAAAAAATATCGCTGCCCAGATGGTTATAGTCCACTTTTTGTAATTTGAAATTGGTGATATAAACGGGCCCGGCTTTCTGCTCCGAAATAAATCGATAGCGATTTTTGATCTCTTTAGCGCTAATTCCTGTCCATTGCGAGAAAAAACTCAGGAAATCGTTCGCGGAACGGCGAGCTTTAATGATCCGATGCGCTTTACTGTCGCTGGATAGCACCATAAACGGCACCTGGAAGTTTTGCTGGAATTTGTCGTCATGCGCCAGGTACTGTACCGCTTTGCCGCGCTCTTTAAACGCCAGCCCGTGATCGGAGAAATAGACGAGCGAAAAACTGTCGCCGCTATGACGAAGCTGAGTATAGAGCTGACGGAGCAAATTGTCGGTTTGCGTCATGGTGTATAAATAACAAGACGTCTCTTTCGACTGGACAAACGTCGCGTATTTTCCCTGAGTACGGTCGCAGGCCTGGGGATGCGATCCCATTAAATGCAACACAATCAACTGCGGTTGCGTGCGTTCTGTCGCCAATACCTGCGCCGTCATGGTTAACAGCGCGTCGTCGCGAGTATTTTTATCCGCTTCAAAATCGCCGTTTTTCAGGAAATGCGCTTCATCGGCGCGTTTGGCGATACTGGCGATGGCCGTGTCGTATTCGCCGATTTGCCCCTGATTGGAAAACCACCATGTCTGAAAACCGGCGCGGTTAGCCAGCGTGACGAAGTTATCCTGATACTGCGGTTTGTTATCCACCACGCGATTGAGCGTTAAACCAAGCGATTTTTGCGTTGAGCCGCTGGCGGCGATGTAATCCATAAAGAAGTCGCCATTCACATGGCTGGCGAAGGGGGTATTATCCCAGTGGCCGCCGAAAGCGCCCATGGCATCCCGTCGCGCGCTTTCACCAATCACCACGACATAGATGTGATATCTGGGTTTCACCGCAGTAACCGTCCAGCTATCTTTTATGCCGGATAGCTGTGCCATACGGTGCTGCTCTTCAATGACTTCGTTGTTATTGACGATAACGTCTTTGGCGAAGCGAAAAACCGGATAGCCGGTATCAATAACCTTAAAAACGCCGCCCCACGCCAGATTTTGTACCGGCGCGACGAAAAATGCCGCGACGCTAATCAGCAGGCACAGGCTGTCGAGGCTATTCCAGCGCGGCTTGACCTCTTCTTTTCGGCGGCGAAGCGCAATAATACCCAGCGCAAAAATAAAAAGTCCGGTCAGGTAGCTATACCACGGGAAGATGGTCAGGATTTCGCTCGACTCTTCCATATTGGTGGAGTGCAGCGCCAGCAGCGTATTAAAGTTCGGCGCGCCGTAAGCCTGGCCAAAGGGAAAATAGCAAGCAGCTACCAGCGAACAGATGCCGAGCAGCGCTTTTTGTCCGCGGGGCAGGTAGCGCCAGAGCAACAGCAACAGGCAGGTAAACGCCGCGGTATAAAGCAGGCTAAAGGGGTAGCCGAGCGCGAGGTTAATCAGCAGCGACTGTAAAAAGTAGAGGCCCGCCCACGGGCTTACAGCCCGACGACGGGCCAGAAGTGAATCGATAAGGGTTGAATTCATATGCCACTATTGCAAAAACGCCATGTGCTAACCCTGGCGCGAAGGGTCATTACCTGCCTGATTATGCGTAAAAAAGGTATTGGGTTCGCAACGGCGAGTCGCAAAATATTCAGGGCTGCCAGAAGATAGAGCGTGCGGGTAAGAAGGTCAACCGCCGGAAAGAAAATGTTTTGCGAAGAGAATAGCAAAACCACAAAAAAACAGGGGAAATGGGCGCCATTTCCGTTGAGGATGCAAAATAAAGCGGCGTACCGCACCGCCGCCTTATTTCGTGGAAGGGTTATCCTGCTCCGGTTTGCCGTTGATCATATCGCACAACATAGAGAGCAGCATTAACCGGACTTTAAAGGGAGAGTGACTGAACACGCGTATACACCTCTTAAATTCGTTCATATAAACCTCCTGATGTTTCTATCCCATCGATCCGTGAGGGATGTCTGCATTATATACAGATATAGCACAGGCTATGTTTTATAGCTATTGCTAAAACGTTAATTTTTTGTGCCCGGACAACTCTGGTTTACAATGAGCGCTCTGTCAGCTGACGCGTTAACGCGTCACAGAAACGAGGAAGCAAAATGGGTCGTCGCGCAGGTACGCCAACAACAAAAAAAGTGACGCAATTGGTGAACGTAGAAGAACACGTTGAAGGATTTCGTCAGGTCAGAGAGGCGCATCGCCGTGAGTTGATAGACGACTACGTTGAGCTGATTTCCGATTTAATTATTGAGGTAGGGGAAGCGCGTCAGGTGGATATGGCGGCGCGGCTCGGCGTCTCCCAGCCGACTGTGGCCAAAATGCTTAAACGCCTGGCATCGTTAGGATTTATTCAAATGATCCCCTGGCGCGGCGTTTTTCTGACACCGGAAGGGGAGAAGCTGGCGCAGGAAAGCCGCGAGCGGCATCAAATTGTCGAAAATTTTTTACTGGTATTAGGCGTAAGCCCGGAAATCGCGCGTCGTGATGCGGAAGGGATGGAACACCATGTCAGCCAGGAGACATTGGATGCCTTTTTGGCCTTCACGCAACAGCATGGAACATCTGCAGAATGAATCTGGCCTTTTTACGGGCGCTGCGGCGTGACCGTTTTTTTCAGTTGTTGATCATTGTGGGGATGGCGTTAAGCCTGTTTGTTCCTTTTGCGCCTCGCGCCTGGCCTGGCGCGATTGACTGGCACACCATTATTACCCTCAGTGGGTTAATGTTGCTCACTAAAGGCGTTGAGCTGAGCGGCTATTTTGATGTGCTGGGACGCAAGATGACGCGCCGATTTCATACCGAGCGGCAACTGGCGATGTTCCTGGTGCTGGCTGCGGCGGCGCTGCCGACCTTTCTGACAAACGATGTCGCGCTGTTTATCGTTGTGCCGCTGACGATAACGTTGAAAAAACTGTGCGCGATTCCGGTCAACCGATTGATTATTTTTGAAGCGTTGGCTGTGAACGCCGGTTCGCTGCTGACGCCTGTCGGTAATCCGCAAAATATTCTGTTGTGGGGACGCTCCGGCTTAACCTTTGCTGAATTTAGCGGGCAAATGGCGCCGCTTGCCGTCATGATGATGCTAACGTTACTGCTCCTGTGCTGGTTTTGTTTTCCGGGTAGGGCGTTACAGTACCATACCGGTACGCGTTCGCCGCAGTGGCAGCCCCGTCTGGTGTGGAGTTGCCTGGGATTATATGTCGTTTTTCTTACCGCGCTGGAGCTCAGGCAAGAGTTATGGGGACTGGTGTTGGTGGCTGCTGGGTTTATTGTGCTGGCGCGCAGGGTGATAGTCAGCGTGGACTGGACGCTGCTGTTGGTATTTATGGCGATGTTTATTGATGTCCATCTACTAACGCAATTGCCGGCGTTGCAGGGCGTTTTCAACCAGGTTGGCGCACTGTCTCACCTGGGACTTTGGCTAACCGCTATCGGCTTGTCTCAGGTTATCAGTAATGTGCCCAGTACCATTCTCCTGCTGAACTATGTACCGGCCTCGACGCTGCTGGCGTGGGCGGTGAATATCGGCGGGTTTGGTCTGCTGCCGGGGTCGCTGGCAAATCTTATTGCTTTACGGATGGCGAACGATCGCCGAATCTGGTGGCGGTTTCATTTCTATTCGCTGCCGATGCTGGCATGGGCGGCGCTGGTGGGATATGGATTATTGCAACTGATGCCGTAAGAGAAGCCCGATAGTGTCTATCGGGCTTCGCAGGCAGAGTCTGTCAGTTCAGACGAACCGGCATCCCGGAACGATCCTGAACCGCCTGTTGTACGACGGTCTGATCAACGTCAGGCTCGTTGGTAACGGCCAGGATACTCTTATTAAGCGTGATCGGCACAGCTTCCTTACCTTCAAACTGCGCCTCCGTCGTTGACAGCGGGTTATGCACCTCAATGTAACGGCTACCGTCCGGCTCGGTGGTGGCTTTTACCGGTTCATCGATAAACTGCACGCGGGTACCGACCGGCACATTTTCAAACAGGAATTTGATATCGTCGTTGCGCAGACGCACGCAGCCGTGGCTCACGCGAAGCCCGATGCCGAAGTTGGCGTTGGTGCCGTGAATAGCATACAGGCGACCGATGTACAGCGCGTACAGGCCCATCGGGTTATCCGGGCCCGCAGGCACGACGGCAGGCAGCGGCTCGCCGGCGGCGCGATATTCAGTGTGCATTTTTGCCGTAGGCGTCCAGGTCGGACCGGCTTTTTTACGTTCAACTTTGGTCGTCCAGTTGATAGGCGTGTCTTTACCTAACTGACCGATCCCAATCGGCAGGACGATAACGGTGTTTGTGCCTTTCGGGTAGTAATAGAGGCGCATTTCCGCGCTATTAATGATAATGCCTTCGTGTACGGTATCCGGCAGGATCAGCTGCTGCGGAATATTCAGCACGGTACCGCCCTTCGGCAGGAAGGTATCCACGCCCGGGTTGGCTTCCAGCATGTTGGAGAGCCCCATCTGATACTCCGCGGCAAAATACTCCAGCGGCTGGGTATTGCCCTCCGGAACGGTGATGACCTGATTTTGCCCAATTAAACGGCTACCATCGGTAGGCAGCGGGTAAGTGACTGCTGAGGCTGTTTTACAAAAACCAACTACAGCGAAAGCCGCCGCGAAAAGCGTTGTTAATTTCATATTCATGTTATGCGAGATTCTGTGCCAAGCAGGCTAGTAGGTTGAGAATTCTGTCATGTTGGGAGCGCATTATAGGTGCATTCCAGTAAACAGGGAATTCAGATGTGTACGAAATCACGTTTTTTTCCCCTTACGGTTCAGTGTAGCCCTTTGTACAGGGCGCGATCTTATTTCAGACTTGTGGCATAATAAGCGGTTTGTCACATCTTTTTTCAGGATAAGCCTGTGTTAGTTTCCAGCAACGTTACCATGCAGTTCGGCAGTAAGCCGCTGTTCGAAAACATTTCCGTCAAATTTGGCGGCGGCAACCGTTACGGCCTGATCGGCGCCAACGGTAGCGGAAAGTCCACTTTTATGAAAATCCTCGGCGGCGACCTGGAGCCGACGCTGGGCAATGTTTCCCTCGATCCGAATGAGCGCATCGGTAAGCTGCGTCAGGACCAGTTCGCTTTTGAAACATTCACCGTACTTGATACTGTCATTATGGGGCATGGCGAACTGTGGGAAGTCAAGCAGGAGCGCGACCGTATCTACGCTTTGCCGGAAATGAGCGAAGAAGACGGCTATAAAGTCGCCGATCTGGAAGTAAAATACGGCGAGATGGACGGTTATTCCGCTGAGGCGCGCGCGGGCGAACTGCTGTTGGGGGTGGGCATCCCGCTGGAGCAGCATTACGGTCTGATGAGTGAAGTCGCGCCAGGCTGGAATTTGCGTGTGCTGCTGGCGCAGGCGTTATTCTCTAATCCGGACATCCTGTTGCTCGACGAACCGACCAACAACCTGGATATTGATACTATCCGTTGGCTGGAGCAGGTGCTGAACGAGCGCGATAGCACGATGATCATCATTTCGCACGACCGTCACTTCCTGAACATGGTTTGTACGCATATGGCGGATCTGGATTACGGCGACTTGCGCGTCTATCCGGGTAACTATGATGAGTATATGACGGCGGCGACCCAGGCGCGTGAACGTCTGTTGGCCGATAATGCGAAGAAAAAAGCGCAAATTGCCGAGCTGCAATCTTTTGTTAGCCGTTTTAGCGCCAATGCCTCTAAATCGCGTCAGGCAACGTCGCGCGCGCGGCAGATTGATAAAATCAAGCTGGAAGAGGTGAAAGCCTCCAGTCGTCAGAACCCGTTCATCCGTTTTGAGCAGGATAAAAAACTGTTCCGTAACGCTTTGGAAGTGGAAGCGTTGACGAAAGGTTTTGATAACGGTCCGCTGTTTAAAAATGTCAATTTGCTGCTCGAAGTCGGCGAGAAGCTGGCAGTACTCGGCACCAATGGCGTGGGTAAATCTACGCTGCTGAAGACGCTGGTTGGCGATCTGGACGCCGATCATGGCACCGTTAAATGGTCGGAAAACGCGCGTATTGGTTACTACGCGCAGGACCACGAATATGAATTCGAAAATGACCTGACGGTGTTTGAATGGATGAGTCAGTGGAAGCAGGAAGGCGACGACGAGCAGGCAGTGCGCAGTATTCTGGGCCGCCTGCTATTTAGCCAGGATGATATCAAAAAGCCTGCGAAAGTCCTCTCCGGTGGCGAGAAGGGCCGTATGCTGTTCGGCAAACTGATGATGCAAAAGCCGAATATCCTGATCATGGACGAACCGACTAACCACCTGGATATGGAGTCGATCGAATCGCTGAATATGGCGCTGGAGCTGTATCAGGGCACGCTGATCTTTGTTTCGCACGACCGTGAGTTCGTCAGCTCGCTGGCAACCCGCGTCATTGAAATTACGCCGGAGCGCGTGGTGGACTTCAGCGGCAACTACGACGATTATTTGCGTAGTAAAGGGATTGAAAGCTAAACACTGACGCCCGGTGGCGTTGTACTTACCGGGCCTACGTATCCTGGCGCGTAGGTTCGGTAAGACGGGTGCGCCCAGGTAAAGGGCACACCGCAGGTGAGCGGGCAGGGCGGTACGACCGTCAAACATCTATACCTAATGCCCGTTTACCGTGAATATTCAGATCGCGCAGCGTGAAGCGCCCTTCCCAGGTGGTTTCATAGTCCTCGCGCGGGAAATCGCCCGGTGATGCGCCTGTCTCCAGCGCCGCCTTCACCTTACGCGCATAGGCCAGATTTTTCTCACACATTGGCGCGGCAGGAATGTACATCACATTGCCCCAGCCCTGCTGATTTTCGACGGGGGCGACGGAGTGGATGACATCGCAATGCCACCACACGGAATCCCCGGCTTCCAGCGGCGGAATGCTGGTTAACGCCGCCATCAGTAAAGGATGCCACTGTTCAGAAATCGGCAGCACCCGGCCCGGCGCGACGCCGCATAATTCATCTTCCGGGACATCATCCAGCAGCGGGCGCAGCAGAATATACGCCATCGCCTCCGGGATAGGGACGACATGAAGCAACCCCTGACCGGGCAGCATATCGGAGAGCGCGGTCCAGCCCTGGAAGGTGCGAAATACCGAGCATTTGGTGGTGTTATCCACCGTATACTCTTCAACTTCGGTACGGTGCGCCGCATTCCACGGATCGTACTGCTCGACGTTGCCGTTAAACACGCTGGCGAATACCTGCTGATAGGCTGGCAGCAGCCAGCGTTCCAGCGCGCCGGAGTCGGTATGCGCTCCCAGTCCTTTGGATGTGGTGCCCGGCGGGCGGCGACGGATGCGATCCGGGTAAATGATGCTGATATCCGGATTAAACCATCGCTTGCCGTCGTGCTCTACCTGCCATAGACGGTTGAGGAACGACTGCGCCAGCGCCATCTCTTCACTTTGGCGGGCCTGCATTTGCGCCTGCGACCAGTAGACAGGATAGATTTCAGGCCGGGAGGCGCTCAGCGTACCGAAAAAATTATCCCCCGGTCCTTTATACACCTCGTCAAAATGGTTCTTGTCCAGATAATCGAGCATCGACTGGTCCCATGCCAGCGCCTGTTCGCGTGGAAAATGACCTTTAATCACCGCGCACCCGCGGCGCTTAACCTCGGCGCGGGTGGCATCGCTAATGTTGCCCGTCGCCAGTTCGCTAAAAGGGATAATTGGCCATACCGGCTGTCCCTGCGCCTTCAGATCGTTAATTTCCGCCACCCGGGCTGCTATGGTGGCGCTCAAACGGTCGAACACCGCCTGTACGTCGCCGATTTGCGCGCGTAGCGCCTGCTTCATCTGACGAATGGCCGCTTTTGGGTCGGCGGGCAGCGTTTCGTAGGTAAAAGGAGTCGTCATATCAACCTCACCATCTTTCGTTCGAAAGTAAAATTAGTTACATGTGATACTTTAAGTTAAAATAAGGTTAATGCAAGTTTAAAATATTGCAGGGGCGCACAAGGAGGGAAGCGAGAGGAAAACGTAAGGTGGCCAGGACGCCTTAATGTCTTATGCGGCTATTCCTTTCGTTCAGCCACTTTTCATTCGAAATAAATTTGTGGTTCTGCTCACATTGTTATTAAAATGTTTCTGGTCGCAGTTACAGCCAGGAGCTTAAGTATGACCGTTAACGTTGTCGTTACCGATATGGACGGCACTTTTCTCGACGATGCCAAGCAGTACGATCGTGTACGCTTCATGGCGCAATACCAGGAACTGAAAAAACGTAATATCGAATTTGTGGTCGCCAGCGGTAATCAGTACTATCAGTTGATCTCCTTCTTCCCCGAGCTGAAAGACGAAATTTCCTTCGTCGCAGAAAATGGCGCGCTGGTGTATGAACATGGCAAGCAGTTGTTTCACGGAGAGCTAACCCGGCATGAATCGCGTATTGTGATTGGCGAACTGCTGAAGGATAAGCAGCTTAACTTCGTCGCCTGCGGTCTGAAAAGCGCTTATGTCAGCAAAAACGCTCCCGAGACTTTCGTGGCGCTGATGGCCAAACATTATCACCGCCTGCAGCCGGTAAACGATTATCACGACATTGACGATATCCTGTTTAAGTTCTCCCTGAATTTGCCCGATGAACAAATTCCGCTGGTTATCGACAAACTGCACGTATCTCTGGATGGCATCATGAAGCCCGTCACCAGCGGCTTCGGTTTTATCGACCTGATTATCCCGGGACTGCATAAAGCGAATGGCATCAGTCGTCTGTTAAAGCGCTGGAACAGGTCGCCACAGAATGTCGTCGCCATTGGCGACAGCGGTAATGATGCGGAAATGTTGAAAATGGCGCATTACTCTTTTGCCATGGGCAATGCCGCAGACAATATCAAAGCGCTTTCACGTTATCACACTGATGATAATAACCATCAAGGCGCGCTCAACGTCATTCAGGCCGTGCTTGACGGCACCGATCCCTTCTGATTAACAGGCCTGCGTAGGCCTGTTAAGCGTAGCGCCATCAGGCAGTTCGGACATATTGCCGATGGCGCCTGGGCAAATTACAGCATATTTTCGGTACGGGCGATGATATCGTCCTGCGCGTCCGGCGACAGCGCGGTGAAGAAGGCGGAGTAGCCTGCCACACGCACGACCAGATCGCGGTACTGGTCCGGATGTTTTTTCGCATCCAGCAGCGTTTCGCGTGACACGATGTTGTACTGAATATGCCAGCCTTTATGCACCTCAAAGAACGTCCGTAGCAGAACCATCAGTTTCTGTTTGTCGGATTCGTTTTCCAGCGTCGTTGGGTTCAGTTTCTGATTGAGCAGCACGCCGCCGAGAATGGAACCGGTAGGTAATTTGCCTACGGAACCAATCACCGCCGTCGGGCCGAGATGATCCGTACCCGATGCAGGGCTTGCGCCTTCCGCCAGCGGTGTATGCGCTTTGCGACCATCCGGGGTAGCCATAGTTGCGGCGCCAAATGGCACGTTTGCTGAGATAGAGGACGTACCGGCGTAATAGTTGCCGCCCACAGGGCCACGACCATAGCGCGGGTTATGGTATTGCTTCAGCTCATCAATATAGGTCTGATAAGCGCGCGCCAGCAGGGTATCGACACTGTCATCGTCGTTACCGTACTTCGGCGCGCCGTTAATCAGACGCTGGCGCAGCTGCTCATGGGTCAGCCCGTCAAAGTCATTGGCCAGCGCGGCGGCAAGCTGCTGTTGACCGATAACGCCCTGTTCGAAGACCAGTTTTTTCACGGCGGCGAGGCTGTTACCCAGGTTGGCGATACCGACCTGAAGACCGGATACCCAGTCATATTTAGCGCCGCCTTGCTTGATACTCTTCGCGCGTTCAATACAGTCGTCTACCAGCGCTGAGCAGAGAATATCGTGGACATTCTCTTCCAGCATGGTGTCGACCACATACTCAATTTCGATCGATTTGCGCGTGTAGTAGCGAATTTGGGTATCCCAGGCGGCCATCACTTCGTCAAAATTGTTAAAGTTGCCTGCGGAGAGCGCCTTTTCCTGCGGCAGAAATACCTTACCGCTGGTGGCGTCGCGACCGCCTTCCAGCGCCGCCAGCATGACGCGGGCGAAGTTAATAAAGCTCATGCCGGTGCAGCGATAACCCCATTTCCCGCCGACGGCGGTTTCGATACAGCCGATCGCCGCGTAATCGTAAGCGTCCTGCGGTTCGATCCCCAACTTGATAAATTCCGGGATGACGATTTCATCATTGTTAAACGCCGGCATCCCAAAGCCGCAGCGGATGACCTGGACGCAGGCGTCAAGGAAATCGTTACTCATTCCGGCGTGATAACGCACACTGAGGTTGGGCTGGGTAGAACGCAGACGTCCGCAGGACTCCAGAATGGCGTAAGACAGTGGATTCACTGCGTCCATTGGCTGACCGTTGATGAGATTCTGACCGCCAATGGTGACGTTTTGATACAGCGGGCTGCCCGCGGAAGCTTTAGAGTGCGAACCGGAACGGATCTTGTTTACTTCCAGCAGCTTCAGCCAGCAGCTGTGCAGCAGTTCAATGGCGTGCTCACGATCCAGCGTCTGGTTTAGTTCGACATCGCGACGATAATAGGGGTAAAGATACTGGTCCATACGACCAAATGACACCGAGTGACCGTTAGACTCAATTTGTAGAATCAGTTGGATGAAGTAGCACAATTGCAGTGCTTGCCAGAAGGTCTGCGGCGGTTCGTGAGCGATCACCTCGCAGTTTTCCGCGATGGTGAGTAGCTCTTTACGACGGCTTTCACGGGACTTTTCGCCCGCCATCTGGCGCGCCAGCGCGGCAAAGCGCGTGATGTGCTGGCTTACCGCGTCCAGCACTATATCAATCGCCTTCAGGAACTGCTCGCCATGCAGATCTTCCAGCACGGTCAGGTTGATGCGTGAGCGGCGCTCGGCGACTTTATCGCGCAGGCCATCAAGCCCTTTTTCCAGCAGCAGCGGGAAGTTCACCGCCAGGTGCGCATCGCCGGAAGTCATATTGCCTTCGGCTTTGATAATGCCAGTCGCCAGAAGCCCTTTTTGTTCATCGGTAAACATGCCGTAGCAGCGATCCTGGACGGTTTGACCGCGCCACCACGGACAGACGTCGTGCAGAATACGTTTGTTTTCTTCACTTACGGAAAAACCTGCGCCGGGCCGGTCTGCCAGGTCGTCGATCTCTTTTTCAATCCACGAGACGGTATATTCTGGGAAAATCGGCGCGGCCCGGACTTCACTTGCCTGGTTGCCGACGATCAGTTCATCGTGTTTTATCCAGATAGTGCGTTCCGCCAGGTGATGGGCCAGCGCCAGCGCGCGGCGTACCGGAATCGGTTTATCCAGATGTTGCTGATACATTTCGGTATAATGTTGCGCGCGCTCGGTACAGACCGGCGGTTTCACGATATGTACCAGCGCGGTTTTGTGCGCCTTAATGCGGTCACTGAGCGTGTCCAGTTTCAGTTGGGTCATGATAATTATCCTCGTAGGGTCGCGGTTAAACCTTTTTGGCAGGCGTACTTCTGGGCAAAATCAAGTAACGCCGGCGCATCCAGTGGTTTATCCGGGGCATGATAGGGCTGACTGAGTAAGTGGTATTTATTGATGCCCAGCGTGTGGTAGGGCAGAAAATGAATTTCCCCGACGTGCAGTTCGTCGGCGGCAAAGTCGGTAATGGCTTTAATGGTCTCCTCATCGGCATTAAATCCCTGAATCAGCGGGACGCGAATCACCATTTTTTTGCCCGCGGCGGCGAGTTTCCTGAGATTTTCCAGCACCCGCGAGGCGCTGCCATCGGTCCACTGCTTAAACGGCCCGTCGGCGACGTGTTTCAAATCAGCCAGAAACAGATCGATATAAGGCAGTGAGGGCGCAATGTATTTCCATGGGACATGCAGACAGGTCTCAACCGCTGTATGAATACCGGCGTCATGGCTGGCTTTAAACAGCTCTGCCGCCAGCTCCGGCTGCATAAACGGTTCGCCGCCGGAAAGCGTAAGACCGCCGCCGCTGCGATCGTAAAAAGGTTTATCGCGCAGTACCGTCGCCATGATCTCATCCACGCTTTTTATTTCGCCGCACACGGTTAACGCCTGTGTGGGGCAACAATGCGCCAGGACGGAAAAATGGGCGTCGGTCAGTTTCTCGCGATGGATGAGCAGGCCGTTTAGCGCGCGCTCAATGATGTCCGGCGCGGCTTGCGCGCACAGGTCGCATCCTTCGAGACACAGCCGCGCATCGTATAACAGATCCTGAGCGCGGGCGCGGCTTTCCGGGTTCTGGCACCAGCGACAGCCCAACGAACAGCCTTTGAGAAATACTACGGTACGGATACCGGGGCCATCGTGGGTAGAATAGCGCTGAATATTGAAGATCATAAACGGCCTCTCTTGTTTCATATAAAGATTAAATTACTTTCGAATGAAAGTTATCTTGATGTGCGTCAACGAATGGAGAGGTTCTGACAAAGAGGCGTTAAATGAGGTACAACATCACGGTTTGAGGCTGTGGTATGGCGTTTAAGATGATGCCGCGCTGCTTGAGCCGATCGTCAGTCGGAGCTTGGGTAAGCTGGCTTTGCGTCTGATGGCAGTAATTATCTGTTGATACAGCACGGCCATAAACCGTGCTTCGGTATGTTTATCCGTAAAGTGACTACTGCCCGCAGACCTCACAGCCGGGGTTGCGCATCAACTTCATTTCGCGGAACTGACAGGTCATCGCATCGTACATGACGATTTTTCCGCTGGCAGGTTGACCGTAATGCGCCAGCAGCTTAATGGCCTCCATTGCCTGTAGCGAACCGATCACGCCAATCAGCGGCGCCATCACCCCTGCCTCTACGCAGGTCAGAGCGTTTTCGCCAAACAGACGGCTCAGGCAGCGGTAACAGGGTTCGTTTTCCCGATACGTAAAGACGGTAACTTGTCCTTCCATACGAATGGCCGCGCCGGAGATTAGCGGCACTTTCGCGGTATAGCACCCGGCGTTAAGTTGATTACGTACGCTAACGTTATCAGTACAGTCCAGTACCAGCGAATGCCCGGCAATCAGGCTGGTCATAGCGTCGTCGTCCAGCCGCGCGTTAACGGGCGTAATGGTAATATGCGGGTTGATTCGCGCCAGCGCGTCGCGGGCGGACTCAACCTTTGGCTGCCCGACCGTGGCGTCGCTGTGCAGGGTTTGACGCTGGAGATTGGAAACGGAAACGGTATCAAAATCGAGTAGCGTCAGTTGCCCGACGCCAGCGCCGGCCAGATACTGCGTTGCCGCGCAGCCGAGTCCGCCCAGCCCGACCACTAATACCCGCGCATCTTTTAACGCTTCCTGCCCTTCAAAATCGAAGCCGCGCAGAATAATTTGTCGGTTATAGCGCAGCATCTCCTGGTCGCTAAGTTCCGCCATTACAGGCCTCCGAACAGAGCATTAAACGGCTCGACTTCCACCCATTCTCCCGGCTCAACATTGCCGCGTTCACGCTCCAGCACAATAAAGCAGTTGCCCAGACTAAACGAGCTGAAAATATGTGAGCCCTGGTGTCCGGTGGTCGTGACCTCCAGTTCGCCGTTGGCGCTACGTTGCAGGATGCCGCGCTGGAAATCGAGACGCCCTGGCGTTTTCTTCAGGCGAGATGTTGTGCGTACACGCTGGCGCGGCGGTACAGCGCTTGCCGTATTGCCGCCAAGCTTCGCCAGTAAGGGCTGAACCAGTTGATAAAACGTGAGCGCCGCAGAGACTGGATTCCCCGGCAGGCCACAGAACCAGCTATTACTGAGTTTGCCGAAGGCAAACGGTTTGCCTGGCTTGATAGCCAGCTTCCAGAAGGCGATTTCGCCCAGCTCCTCAAGGATGGTTTTGGTATAGTCCGCTTCACCAACCGAGACGCCGCCGGAGCTTATCACTACATCGGCCTGGCTGTCGGCGTCGATAAATGCGGCGCGAAGCTTACCGGGATCGTCAGGAATAATGCCTAAATTGATCACTTCGCAGCCAAGCTGTTGCAGCATCAAATGTATAGTTAGACGGTTAGTGTCATAAATTTGTCCCGCCTCCAGCGGCTGGCCCGGAAGCTGGAGCTCGTCGCCGGTCGAGAACAGCGCTACGCGTACTTTACGTACAACCTGCGCATCGGCAATTCCCAGCGACGCCAGCACCGGCAGTTCGGCAGTAGTCAGGCGCGTACCGGCCGGAAAGACCACCGCATCCTGGCGAATATCCTCGCCGCGGCGGCGGATGTTTTGTCCGCAACGAACATCGGCGGTAAAACGCACGCCGTCATCGGTTTGTTCCGTCTGCTCTTGCATGACTACCGCCTCGCAACCTGCCGGTACCGGGGCGCCGGTCATAATGCGAATGCAGGTTCCCGCAGGCCACTCTCCCTGGTAGGGCTGACCGGCAAATGCTTTGCCGGCGACGGGCAGCGGCTTATCGGCGGACAAATCCGCCACGCGTACCGCATAACCATCCATAGCTGAATTATCAAAGCCGGGGACATCGAGGGGAGAAACGATATCGGTCGCCAGGATGCGGCCAAAGCAGTTCACCAGCGGCAACGTTTCTACAGCGGTGAGCGGGGTTATACGTGAAAGCATCTGGGTCAGCGCCGTTTCAAGCGGCATTAATCCGGCGGAAAATTCCATGAACATACTCCTGCGAGGCAAAATCGAATCCGGCTATTATGTCAGAAAACAGAGGCGGGCAGTATGCTACCTCGGTCTTAGAGACGGCCTTGCGCCTTTACATACCTTACGCATCTTTCTATATTCAAAAATCGAATGAATAACTCACAACAATTCTGATAGTTATAGTAAAAGTTGTGTGCCACCGTTAATGGACCCTAAAAATGAATAAAGCAGTGATTGCGATTCACGGCGGCGCAGGCGCGATTGCTCGCGCGCAAATGAGCCATGAGCAGGAGCTACGCTATATCCAGGCGCTGTCAGAGATTGTCGAAAGCGGGCAAAAGATGCTGGAAGCGGGTGACAGCGCGCTTGATGTAGTGACGGAAGCGGTGCGCCTGCTGGAAACGTGTCCGCTCTTCAATGCGGGTATCGGCGCGGTCTATACCCGAGACGGAACTCATGAACTGGATGCCTGCGTGATGGACGGCAATACCCTGAAAGCCGGAGCCGTCGCGGGCGTGAGTCATGTTCGCCATCCTGTGCTCGCCGCCAGACTGGTGATGGAGCGCAGCCCGCATGTACTCATGGTGGGGGAAGGGGCGGAAAATTTTGCCTTTTCACAGGGGATGGCGCGCGTTTCGCCGGATATCTTTTCCACCCCGGCGCGTTACGAGCAATTGCTGGCGGCGCGTGCGGCGGGTGAAATGGCGCTCGATCACAGCGGCGCGCCGCTGGACGAAACGAAAAAAATGGGTACAGTCGGCGCAGTGGCGCGGGATAAATTCGGCAATCTGGCGGCGGCAACGTCTACCGGCGGGATGACCAATAAATTGCCCGGGCGCGTCGGCGACAGCCCGCTGGTCGGCGCCGGGTGTTATGCCAACAACGCCAGCGTCGCCGTTTCCTGTACCGGAACGGGAGAGGTCTTTATTCGCACGCTCGCGGCTTACGATATCGCCGCATTGATGGAATATGGCGGACTCAGCCTTGCCGACGCCTGCGAGCGCGTGGTGATGGAAAAATTACCGGCGCTGGGCGGCAGCGGTGGATTAATCGCCGTTGATCACGAAGGTAATGTCGCGTTGCCGTTTAACAGCGAAGGGATGTATCGCGCCTGGGGATATGCCGGGGATACGCCGACCACAGGAATTTACCGGGAATAAGGAGCCGCAGGTGCCGCACAGCGATGAACTGGATAGCCGCGATGTTCTGTCCGTCAGTGGCCTGAATATCGCGTTTCACCACGAAGGGCAACAGATAGACGCCGTGCGTAATGTGTCATTACGCCTGAAGCGTGGAGAGACTCTGGCGATTGTCGGCGAGTCGGGCTCGGGAAAATCGGTGACGGCGCTGGCGTTAATGCGGCTGATTGAGCAGTCGGGCGCGAACGTGCGCTGCGGCGAAATGCTGTTGCGTCGGCGTAATCGCCAGGTGATTGAGCTGTCTGAGCAGAGTGACGCGCAGATGCGGCGTGTGCGCGGCGCGGATATCGCCATGATTTTCCAGGAGCCAATGACCTCGCTCAACCCGGTATTTACCGTTGGCGAGCAAATTGCCGAATCTATTCGTTTGCATCAGGGCGCCAGCCACGAAGAGGCGCTGGCGGAAGCGAAACGTATGCTCGATCAGGTACGGATCCCGGAGTCGCAGGCGATTTTATCGCGTTATCCGCATCAGCTTTCCGGCGGGATGCGCCAGCGAGTCATGATCGCGATGGCGCTATCCTGTCGTCCGGCGGTATTGATTGCCGATGAACCCACCACGGCGCTGGATGTCACTATCCAGGCGCAAATTCTGCAACTTATCAAAGTGTTGCAGCAAGAGATGTCGATGGGCGTGATTTTTATCACCCACGACATGGGTGTCGTGGCGGATATCGCCGATCGCGTGCTGGTGATGTATCAGGGCGAGGCCGTGGAAACCGGCAGCGTAGAGCAGATTTTCCATGCGCCGACGCATCCTTATACCCAAACGTTACTGGCCGCCGTCCCTCAGCTTGGCGCGATGCGCGGCCACTCGCTGCCACGCCGTTTCCCGTTGATTTCCGCTGACGAACCGGCCCTTTATGAATCGCAGATTGAGCAAGACACGGTGGTGGAAGGCGAACCTATTCTCCAGGTTCGGGGGCTGGTGACGCGATTCCCGCTGCGTAGCGGTCTCTTTAACCGCGTTACGCGTGAAGTTCATGCCGTTGAGAATATCAGTTTCGATCTCTGGCCCGGCGAAACGTTATCGCTGGTGGGCGAGTCCGGTAGCGGAAAATCGACGACCGGACGCGCGTTGCTGCGGTTGGTTGAATCCCGGCAGGGGGAGATTATCTTTAACGGCCAGCGCATTGACTCGCTGTCTGCGGGTAAACTCCAGCCGTTGCGCCGCGATATTCAGTGTATTTTCCAGGACCCTTACGCCTCGCTCGACCCGCGCCAGACCGTGGGGTATTCCATTATGGAACCTTTACGGATTCATGGCCTGGGGCAGGGAGACGCTGCGGCAAAGCGCGTGGCCTGGTTGCTTGAGCGTGTCGGATTACGTCCTGAACATGCCTGGCGTTATCCGCATGAGTTTTCCGGCGGTCAACGTCAGCGCATCTGCATTGCTCGCGCGTTGGCATTGAATCCTAAAGTGATTATTGCCGATGAGGCGGTCTCCGCGCTGGATGTTTCCGTTCGCGGGCAGATCATTAATTTACTGCTCGATTTACAACGGGAAATGGGGATCGCCTACCTGTTTATTTCGCATGATATGGCGGTCGTGGAGCGAATTAGCCATCGCGTGGCGGTGATGTATCTTGGTCAAATTGTTGAGATGGGGCCGCGGCGCGCCGTTTTTGAAAATCCGCAGCATCCTTATACGCGTAAATTGATGGCGGCGGTGCCGGTTGCCGATCCCTCCAGACACCGGCCGCGGCGCGTTCTGCTATCAGATGATATACCCAGCAATATTCATAAACGTGGCGAAGAGACGCCCGCCGTTTCATTACAGTTGGTCGGGCCGGGACATTATGTTGCGCGACCGCTGCAGGATAATGCGCTCTCGCGCTTATAACATTCAGACTGGCAGGGTTTCAGGAGAACAACATGACGCAATTTATTACGCATAAATGGCTGGCGGCGCTGGGACTGGCCTCATCCATTGCGGCTTTTCCGGCCCTGGCGGCCAAAGATGTGGTGGTGGCGGTAGGGTCTAATTTCACCACGCTCGATCCGTATGACGCCAACGATACGCTCTCGCAGGCGGTGGCGAAGTCATTTTATCAAGGTCTGTTTGGCCTGGATAAAGACATGAAGGTAAAAAACGTCCTGGCGGAAGGCTATACCGTTTCTGATGACGGTCTGACCTACACCATTACCCTACGGCAGGGGGTGAAATTTCAGGACGGCGCGGATTTTGATGCGGCGGCGGTGAAAGCGAATCTCGATCGCGCCAGCAATCCGGATAACCACCTCAAGCGTTATAACCTGTATAAAAATATCGCAAAAACGGAGGTTGTCGACCCGGTAACGGTAAAAATTACCCTGAAACAGCCGTTCTCCGCTTTCATTAATATTCTGGCGCACCCGGCGACGGCGATGATCTCGCCGCAAGCGCTGGAAAAATATGGCAAGGATATTGGTTTTCATCCGGTCGGTACCGGTCCATACCAGCTTGAAACCTGGAATCAGACCGACTTTGTCAAAGTGAAAAAGTTCTCCGGTTACTGGCAGCAGGGCTTACCCAAGCTGGATTCTATTACCTGGCGTCCGGTTACTGACAACAATACCCGCGCGGCGATGCTGCAAACCGGCGAAGCGCAATTTGCTTTTCCTATCCCTTATGAGCAGGCCGCGTTACTGGCGAAAAATAAAAACCTCGAACTGGTCGCCAGCCCGTCCATTATGCAGCGTTATATCAGTATGAATGTGACGCAGAAGCCGTTTGATAATCCTAAGGTGCGTGAGGCGTTGAATTACGCTATCAATCGTCAGGCGCTGGTTAAAGTGGCGTTTGCCGGATACGCCACGCCGGCGACGGGCGTGGTGCCGCCGTCGATAGCCTATGCGCAAAGCTATCAGCCGTGGCCCTATGATCCGGCTAAAGCGCGCGAACTGTTGAAAGAGGCGGGGTATCCAGACGGTTTCAGTACCACGCTGTGGTCATCGCATAACCATAGCACCGCGCAAAAAGTGTTGCAGTTTACCCAACAGCAACTGGCGCAGATTGGCATTAAAGCCCGGATAACCGCGATGGACGCCGGCCAGCGCGCCGCGGAAGTTGAGGGCAAAGGGCAAAAAGAGAGCGGCGTGCGAATGTTCTATACCGGCTGGTCGGCGTCGACGGGCGAAGCTGACTGGGCGTTATCGCCGCTCTTCGCATCACAAAACTGGCCGCCGACGCAGTTTAATACCGCTCTTTACAGCAACAAGCAGGTCGACAGCGATTTGGCGGCGGCCTTAAAAACCAACGATCCGCAGGAGAAAACACGATTGTACAAAGAGGCGCAGGATATTATCTGGAAAGAGTCGCCCTGGATACCGTTGGTGGTGGAGAAATTGGTTTCTGCGCACAGTAAAAATTTGACCGGTTTCTGGATTATGCCGGATACCGGTTTCAGCTTTGACGATGCGGATTTGAAGTAAGTAATGCGATGGGGCTGGATGGCGCGCGCGTTGTCCGCCATCCGGTAAAAGGTTCGTGTGATGCTTAACTATGTTCTCAAGCGCCTGCTGGGATTAATTCCTACGCTGTTGATTGTGGCAGTGTTGGTGTTTTTATTTGTTCATTTGTTGCCCGGCGACCCGGCGCGGCTGATAGCCGGACCGGAAGCCGACGCGCAGGTGATCGCGCTGGTTCGTCAGCAGTTGGGACTTGATCAGCCGCTTCATGTCCAGTTTTGGCGTTACATCACCCATGTTTTACAAGGCGATTTCGGGACGTCAATGGTTTCCCGCCGCCCGGTTTCTGAGGAGATCGCCAGCCGCTTTTTGCCGACGCTGTGGCTGACGATAACCAGTATGATATGGGCGGTGCTGTTTGGCATGGCGATCGGCATCGCCGCCGCCGTGTGGCGTAATCGCTGGCCTGACCGGTTAGGAATGACGCTTGCCGTGACCGGCATTTCTTTTCCGGCTTTTGCGCTGGGAATGTTGTTAATGCAGATTTTTTCCGTGGATCTGGGCTGGCTACCGACCGTGGGGGCGGATAGCTGGCAACATTATATTTTACCCTCCCTGACGCTTGGCGCGGCGGTGGCATCCGTCATGGCGCGTTTTACGCGCTCCTCGTTTGTCGATGTGCTGAGCGAGGATTACATGAGGACCGCGCGGGCGAAAGGCGTCAGTGAAACATGGGTGGTGTTAAAACATGGCCTGCGCAATGCAATGATCCCGGTCGTCACCATGATGGGACTGCAATTTGGCTTTCTGCTTGGCGGATCGATCGTCGTCGAAAAAGTGTTTAACTGGCCGGGGCTTGGGCGGTTACTGGTCGACTCCGTCGACATGCGCGACTACCCCGTGATTCAGGCGGAAGTGCTGCTGTTTTCTCTGGAATTTATTCTTATCAACTTAGTGGTGGATGTCCTCTATGCCGCCATTAATCCGGCTATCAGGTATAAGTAAGGATGCGATTATTTAACTGGCGCCGTCAGGCGATTTTACATGCTATGCCGGTGGTAAAACCCGACCAGATACGCACGCCGTGGCGGGAGTTCTGGCGTCGTTTTCGCCGCCAGCATGTCGCGTTGGTCGCCGGGGGATTCGTACTGGCGTTAATTCTGGTGGCGATTTTTGCCCGTTGGCTGACGCCCTACGATGCGGAAAACTATTTTGACTACGATAGCCTGAACAATGGCCCCTCTTTGCAGCACTGGTTTGGCGTTGACTCGCTGGGAAGAGACATCTTTAGCCGGGTTCTCGTTGGGGCGCAGATCTCACTGGCGGCGGGCGTGTTCGCGGTATTTATCGGCGCGATAATCGGCACGGTGTTGGGATTGCTGGCAGGATATTATGAAGGCTGGTGGGATCGTTTCATTATGCGCATTTGCGATGTGCTGTTCGCCTTCCCCGGCATTTTGCTGGCGATTGCCGTTGTGGCGGTGTTAGGCAGCGGTATTGCTAATGTGATCGTTGCGGTGGCGATTTTCTCTATTCCGGCGTTTGCACGTCTGGTGCGCGGAAATACCCTGGTCTTAAAACAGCAGACGTTTATTGAGTCTGCCCGCAGTATCGGCGCCAGCGACACGACGATTTTGTTTAGCCATATCTTGCCGGGAACGGTCTCGTCAATTGTGGTTTTCTTTACGATGCGTATCGGTACGTCAATTATTTCCGCGGCAAGCCTGTCATTTCTCGGATTAGGCGCGCAGCCGCCAACGCCGGAGTGGGGAGCGATGCTCAATGAAGCGCGGGCGGATATGGTCATCGCGCCGCACGTAGCGCTCTTCCCGGCGGTGGCGATTTTCCTGACTGTGCTGGCGTTTAACCTGTTAGGCGACGGGTTGCGCGATGCGCTGGACCCGAAGATTAAGGGGTAAGCCAGCCCGGTGGCGTTGACGCCTGGCGGGCCTGGAACGGGCTCGCCAGGCGGGATAACACATCCGGCACCCGCGCCGGGTGAGGTGGCGTTAAACCCGGCTGCCCCACAAATCATATTCGTCGGCGTTTTCCACTTTCACGCGCACGATATCGCCCAGCTTGACGTTGGTTTCGCCGTTCAAATAGACCGCGCCGTCAATTTCCGGCGCATCCGCCATGCTACGCCCGATAGCGCCTTCTTCGTCAACCTCATCGACGATCACCAGAATTTCGCGGCCCACTTTTTCCTGCAAGCGCTCAGCGGAGATTTGTTGTTGCAGTTGCATAAAGCGGTTCCAGCGCTCTTCTTTCACCTCTTCCGGCACCTGATCCGGCAGCTCATTCGCGCCTGCGCCTTCCACCGGGCTGTACTTGAAGCAGCCTACACGATCGAGGCGCGCCTCTTTCAGGAAGTCGAGCAGCATCTGGAAGTCTTCTTCCGTTTCGCCGGGGAAGCCGACAATAAAGGTGGAGCGTAAGGTCAGTTCCGGGCAGATTTCGCGCCACTGCTTAATGCGCGCCAGCTGGCGGTCAACGGAACCAGGACGTTTCATCAGTTTAAGAATCCGCGGGCTGGCATGTTGCAGCGGAATGTCCAGATAAGGCAGGATTTTGCCTTCCGCCATTAGCGGAATCACATCATCAACGTGTGGGTAGGGGTAGACGTAGTGCAGACGTGTCCAGACGCCCAGTTTTGATAACTGTTCGCACAGGCTCACCATACTGGTTTTCACCGGTTCGCCATTATGGAATCCGGTGCGGTGCTTCACATCTACGCCGTAGGCGGAGGTATCTTGCGAAATCACCAGAATCTCTTTGACCCCGGCATCAACCAGACGTTTCGCTTCGCTTAATACGTCGCCAATCGGACGGCTGACCAGATCCCCGCGCATCGACGGGATGATGCAGAACGTGCAGCGGTGATTACAGCCTTCAGAAATTTTCAGATACGCATAATGGCGCGGCGTCAGTTTTACACCCTGTTCCGGTACGAGGCTTAAAAATGGATTGTGCTTCGGCTTCGGTACGTAATGATGTACGTGCTGCAGAACTTGCTCATAGCTATGCGGCCCGGTGATTTCCAGTACTTTCGGATGCACTTCGCGGATCTGATCTTCTTTTGCGCCCAGGCAGCCGGTGACGATTACCTTACCGTTTTCGTTCAGCGCTTCGCCAATGGCTTCCAGTGACTCTTGTACCGCGCTGTCAATAAAGCCACAGGTATTAACGATAACCATATCCGCATCGTCATAGCGTGGCACAACGTCATAGCCTTCGGTACGCAGCTCAGTCAGGATGCGTTCCGAATCAACGAGGTTTTTCGGACAGCCCAGGGAAACGAAGCCGATCTTTGGCTGGTGGGTTACATTACTCATAGCTTAAAAAGTGTTCATTTATTGGAATGGTCAGGGCAGGGATTCTACAGATATCCGAACAAAAATTGTATCGCAATCTCATCGGGAGCGGCGGCATCAACCGTTGTGGTTGTCAGCAAAAGGTGAAAAAGGGCAATTCTAAGAAAATTCTTGATCTCTGACACCCCTTTGTCTAAAAAACGACCATACTATTAAGTTGAACCCTGGTAGAAAAGAGGAGGAAAAAAGGTATGGTCGTTGACAGACTGAGAACCGATCTTCTCAACAAGCTGATAAACGCGCGTATCGATCTTGCCGCTTATCTGCAATTGCGAAAAGCGAAGGGGTATATGTCAGTCAGCGAAAGTGACACTCTGCGTGACAATTTTTTTGAACTGAATCGCGAGCTCCACGATCACGCTTTACGGCAGGGACTGCATCTCGATCAGGAAGAGTGGAACGCGCTGCGCCGTGCCGAAGGCGCGCTTGCAGCCGCCGCCGTTTGTTTAATGAGCGGACACCATGATTGTCCGACCTTTATTGCCGTCAACGCAGATAAACTTGAAAACTGTCTGACAACTTTGACGCTGAGTATTCAGAGTCTGAAAGCACATTCACCGCTTACACAGGTCTGAATAAGGGGGAGGCGACTCCCCCTTTTTACCGGACCGCGCCGCTTAATGTTTTGTAAAAATAAACCGACCTCTTGCGATGCTGACTACGCTTTAACGCAGAGCCCTGAAGGAGGCGGTATGCGTCGAATACTTCTCGCGATAGTTTCATTCTCTCTTTTCTCTTCATGGGCGAACGCCAATCTTGCGCCGGTGAACGTTGAGGTGCTGCAAACCCGACTCGATCACCCGTGGTCGCTGGCTTTTTTGCCGGATAACCGTGGGATGCTCATTACCCTGAAAGGGGGACAACTGCGCCACTGGCAGACGGGGAAGGGACTTTCCGATCCGCTGGCTGGCGTACCGAAAGTGTGGGCAAACGGGCAGGGAGGTTTGCTGGACGTCGTGCTAGCGCCTGACTTTGCCCAGTCGCGCCGCGTCTGGCTGAGCTATGCTGAAGCTGACCGCGAAGGAAACGCCGGTACGGCAGTCGGTTTTGGACGGCTGAGCGACGATCTTCAGCGTCTGGAGCATTTTCGTACCGTGTTTCGCCAGATGCCTAAGCTGTCTACCGGCAACCATTTCGGCGGACGTATGGTATTCGATGCGCAAGGGTTTCTTTTTATTGCCCTGGGTGAAAATAACCAGCGCGCTACCGCGCAGGATTTGGATAAATTACAGGGTAAGCTGGTGCGCCTGACCGGGCAGGGCGAAATTCCGCCGAATAATCCGTTTGTGCATCAGGCGGGCGCGCGTCCGGAAATCTGGTCTTACGGTATTCGTAATCCGCAGGGGCTGGCCATCAATCCCTGGAGCGGCGCGCTATGGCTGCATGAACACGGTCCGCGCGGCGGCGATGAAATTAACATCCCGGAAAAAGGCAAAAATTATGGCTGGCCGCTGGCCACATGGGGCGTCAACTATAGTGGTCTGAAAGTGCCGGAAGCCAAAGGTGAAATTGTCGAGGGAACGGAGCAACCGGTTTACTACTGGAAGGATTCTCCGGCGATCAGCGGGATGGCTTTTTATGCCAGCGACGTTTTTGCGCCGTGGCGGCACAAACTGTTTATCGGCGCGCTAAAAGATAAAGAGGTCATTGTGATGCGCGTCGATGGCAATACGGTGACGGAAGAAGGCCGTATTCTGGGTGACAGAAAGCAGCGTATTCGGGATGTGCGTGTCGGACCTGACGGCTACTTATATGTGTTAACCGATGAGTCCGACGGGCAGTTACTCAAGGTAAGTCCTTCACTTGAGGCCGCGGCTACGCGTTAGGTCACCGGGATCATCACCACTTTGCGAAAAGCAGGGCGCTCGGTAAGCTGTTGATACCAGCGCTCCAGATTCGGGCGCGGCGTCCATTTCAGACCCACGTTCAACAGGTTATAGACGAAAGGCGCAATAGCGATATCGCCGGTGCCAAAGTTATCCCCGGAGAACCACGGCTGGTGGGCCAGCGCATCATCAAGCAGCGCAAACAGGCTGTCACACTTTTCGATACCGGCTTCAATTGCCGCCTGGTCGCGTTTTTCCGGCGGGGTTCTGACCAGTCCCATCAGGATCACGCGGTGCGCCGGGCTTAACGTTTGATTCGCCCAGTCCATCCATTTTTCGCCCTCCGCACGCCGCGCCGGATTATCAACCCATAGCCGGTTCTGGCCGTATTGCGCCGCCAGATAGCGGACAATGGCATTGGATTCCCACAATAGCAGGTCGGTTTCATCATCTTTAAGCAGCGGCACCAGCCCATTAGGATTCATCGCCAGATAGTCGGCATCCTGGTTAACGCCGAATTTTCCGCCTGCCAGAATTTGATCGTATGGCAGTTCCAGCTCTTCAAGCGTCCACAACACTTTTTTAACATTAGTCGAGTTGTTCCGGCCCCACAGCGTAATCATATTAACCCCTTCTGTTTTATCAGGATGATGACAGTAATCGGCCTACCGTGAGATAAACCTAACATTTACACAATGGTCTGTAAAAAAATCGTTATGAAGGAAGCGTAACGGGATGTTATTGCATAAACTTTAAAAACTTTACCAAGTTACGGTTTCTTTAACGTCGTGAGTGCGTTATTACTCACCGCACTTATTACACGGTGGTGTGACGTGTGTTTTTGGAATGGATACTCGGGTGGTACTATGACGCAATACGCTTCTTCCCTTCGTAGCCTCGCGGCAGGTTCGGTTCTCTTATTCCTTTTCGCTTCGCCTGTAAAGGCAGAAGAACAAACGATCGCGCCGCCGGGTGTTGATGCGCGAGCCTGGATCTTAATGGATTACGCCAGCGGTAAAGTACTGGCGGAAGGCAACGCCGATGAGAAACTCGACCCTGCCAGTTTGACAAAAATTATGACCAGCTACGTGGTGGGCCAGGCGCTGAAGGCAGGGAAAATCAAGCTGACCGATATGGTGACGGTGGGCAAGGATGCCTGGGCGACGGGGAACCCGGCGCTACGTGGGTCGTCGGTGATGTTTCTGAAGCCAGGCGATCAGGTGTCGGTTGCGGATCTTAATAAAGGCATCATCATTCAGTCAGGTAATGATGCCTGTATCGCGCTTGCCGACTACGTCGCCGGAAGCCAGGAGTCCTTTATCGGCCTGATGAACGCCTATGCGAAACGACTGGGGTTAACCAATACAACCTTCCAGACGGTACACGGTCTTGATGCGCCAGGGCAGTTCAGTACCGCTCGCGATATGGCGTTGCTCGGCAAGGCCTTGATTCACGATGTGCCTGACGAATACGCCATTCATAAAGAGAAAGAATTTACTTTTAATAATATTCGTCAACCGAACCGCAACCGCCTGTTGTGGAGCACCAATCTGCATGTCGACGGCATGAAAACGGGGACAACGGCTGGCGCTGGATATAACCTTGTCGCCTCCGCCACCCAGGGCGATATGCGCCTGATCTCTGTCGTGCTGGGGGCGAAAACGGACCGTATTCGTTTTAATGAGTCAGAAAAACTGTTGACCTGGGGTTTCCGTTTCTTTGAAACGGTCACGCCGATTAAACCTGACGCGACATTCGTGACGCAACGGGTCTGGTTTGGCGATAAGCGTGAGGTCAATTTGGGGGCGGGCGATGCGGGGTCTGTGACGATTCCGCGTGGGCAGCTTAAAAACCTGAAGGCCAGCTTTACGTTGAACGAACCACAGCTCACGGCGCCGTTGAAGAAAGGGCAGGTTGTCGGCACCATCGATTTCCAGCTTAACGGAAAATCCATTGAGCAACGCCCGTTAATGGTGATGGAAAACGTCGAGGAGGGGGGATTTTTCAGCCGGATGTGGGATTTTGTGCTGATGAAACTCCATCAGTGGTTTGGCAGTTGGTTCTCGTAAAATAACTCCGTTGCCGGGTGCGCGTCGCATCCGGCTACGGGCGGTTAATACATCAGAGTAATTTGTTGCGCTTTAGCGTAGGCCACAAAGGCCTCATCGGGACGGCGGTCGCTGATAATCGTATCAAAGCGTGATAATTCCCCCATCCGCGCCGGACGTACCTTGCCGAATTTACTGTGATCCACCACCAGTACATGGCTCTGTGCCATTGTCATGGCCCAATGTTTTACCGGCAGCTCTTCCAGATTAAAGCAGGTAGCGCCTTTACTGGTATGAACGCCGGCGGCGGAATAAAACGCGATATCCGGACAAATATTGTTTAACGTTTCATGGAAATCAAGCGGTTTGAAAATGGCGTTGCTGGCGTGAAACTCCCCGCCGCTGAGGATGGCGCGGCAATGGGGTTTGTCCTGCAGCGCCAGAAAGGTATTAAGTGAATAGCACACCGCTGTAAAGGGAAGGTCATTATCAATGGCTTCAATGATCCACGGCGTGGTGGTGCCACAGTCAATAAATACCGTCTGATGCGCTTGTACCAGGCCCGCAGCCAACTGAGCGGCTCGGCGTTTTTCTTCCACCAGACGAGATTTTTGATCGCTTAACAGATAATGGCTGGCGCTGCGGGGCTCCAGTACGATATAGCCGCCCAGCAATACGACAGGCGCGCTTTTATGGTTCAGGTCGCGACGAATGGTCATTTCAGAGACGCCCAACAGGGTCGCGGCTTCTTTAAGATGAAGTTTATCGCTGCGTTTTAAGGCCTGCAGCAATTGACCAATACGCTCGTCGCGTCGCGTTTCCATAGTTCCCCTGGAGAGTTAAATAAGCGCTCCGCACCATACAGAGCGCTTAATATTACTCTTTTTTTCGCTATTTAGTCACGTACCCAGCCTTTTCGAATGGGCAATGCGAAACAGAAACGGTAACAACGTTGCAGCGCCTGGTAGAGCGGCGCGCCGTACCATTGCCAGATCAGCTGTGCGCTCAGGCAGCCAAGCATCGCTACCAGCAGCGCGCCAATCATATCTAACGGCCAGTGTACGCCGAGATAGACGCGCGACCAGGCGATGGTCATGGCTATCGCCATCATCACGATGCCTGACCAGAGGCGGTGCCAGAACAAAAACGCCAGCGCAAAGGTAAAAATCACCGTACTGTGATCGCTGGGGAACGAGTCATCGGCGGCATGATGCAGGAAGTTATAGCCGATATGATCGACAAACGGACGGTCGTGCGGGAAAAGGTGTCCCATTGTCCAGGAGACCGCCAGACTGATAATCAGCGCGATGCCGATTTTAACGATCAGCTGACGCTGGGCGCAGACCCGATCGCGGGGACCCCACAGCCAGAGTACCACGGCTAAGAGCGGGACGATGTTGATGACATCTTTGGCGATAAAGATAGCGAGCGAAATCGTCCACTGCGCGGAATCAGGCGTGGCGTTAATAAAATAAAACAGCGAGTTGTTAAGGTTTTCCAGCATAACATCCAGGCTCGGAGCAATGAAATCAAAAGGGATAGCCAGCTCATCCCCGTGCAAACTGAGCATAAATGCAGCGTAACAGAGAGGAAAAGCAGTATTGTCTTATTTGGCGGCAACATGAAGAGATTTAAGACAATGGCATAAAATAATGTCGATGATAACGGCGCAAACTTAAATTAACCTTAAAGTACGCAAGCGCTAAGCGGCTTTCTGTAAAAATGTGCGCTATTTCCCTTGCAGCCTCATAATTCGCTATCTCAGTTCCCCGACTTTCATTACACTCTGCGCGGTTTTTATTGGCGAAGAGATGGTATGCAGAATCGTTTACAATCAGGCGGCAGGCTGGGACGTCAGGCGCTGCTTTTTCCTCTCTGTCTGGTGCTGTACGAGTTTTCTACTTATATTGGCAACGACATGATCCAGCCGGGTATGCTGGCGGTGGTTGAGCAGTATCAGGCGGGCCTGGACTGGGTTCCGACGTCCATGACCGCTTATCTGGCGGGCGGTATGTTCTTACAGTGGCTGCTTGGCCCGTTGTCTGACCGGATTGGCCGTCGTCCCGTGATGCTGGCGGGCGTCGTGTGGTTTATTGTCACCTGCCTGGCGACGTTACTGGCGAAAAACATCGAACAATTTACATTCCTGCGTTTTTTGCAAGGGATTAGCCTGTGTTTTATCGGCGCTGTAGGGTATGCCGCGATTCAGGAATCCTTTGAGGAAGCGGTGTGTATAAAAATTACCGCGCTGATGGCGAACGTGGCGTTAATCGCGCCGCTACTGGGACCACTGGTTGGGGCTGCATGGGTGCATGTTCTGCCGTGGGAGGGGATGTTTATTTTATTTGCCGCACTGGCCGCTATCGCCTTTTTCGGGCTACAGTGCGCAATGCCGGAGACCGCCACGCGGCGGGGCGAAACGCTGTCATTTAAGGCGCTGGGCCGGGATTATCGGCTGGTGATAAAAAACCGGCGGTTCGTCGCAGGGGCGTTAGCGCTGGGATTTGTCAGCCTGCCACTGTTGGCCTGGATTGCGCAGTCGCCGATTATCATCATTAGCGGCGAACAGCTCAGCAGCTATGAATATGGTCTGCTGCAGGTGCCCGTTTTTGGCGCGCTCATTGCCGGTAATCTGGTGTTGGCGCGTTTAACCTCCCGACGTACGGTTCGCTCGCTGATCGTGATGGGCGGCTGGCCTATCGTCGCGGGGCTGATCATCGCCGCGGCGGCGACGGTGGTTTCATCCCATGCTTATTTATGGATGACGGCGGGATTAAGCGTATACGCTTTTGGCATTGGGCTGGCGAATGCCGGACTGGTGCGTCTGACGCTCTTTTCCAGCGATATGAGTAAAGGAACGGTCTCGGCGGCGATGGGAATGCTACAAATGCTGATTTTTACCGTTGGCATTGAAGTAAGTAAACACGCCTGGTTAAGTGGCGGCAATGGGCTATTTAGCCTGTTTAATCTGGCAAACGGTATTCTTTGGCTACTGCTGATGCTGGTCTTCTTAAAAGATAAGCGGACGGGGAATTTGCAAACAGTCTGAGAGAGCGGCTACGCCTGATAAGCTTTCTGTTATCAGGCGTAGAGAGGCATCCGCTAGACGTTGAACGGCGGCTCGTTGTTTAATACGCTGTCGATGATATCCAGCACGCCTTCCTGATTGTTCGATCCGGCGCGGTATTTCGCCGCCGCCGCGACCGCTTCGCTGGCGTGCGACATGGCAAAACTAAACCCGGCCTGACGCAGCATCTCAATATCGTTGCCGCCGTCGCCGAATACCACCACTTCACTATCATGAATGCCCCAGCGCTGCTGTAACAGACGCAGGCCGTTGGCTTTATGCACGCCGGGAATTATTAAATCAATACTGCCATAGCCAGTATGAACGGGGACCATGATATCGCCAATGGCGTCGTGCAGCGCCGCCTGTACTTCCGGTATCCGTTCATCGGTAATATTAAGGCCGAATTTGAAAAAGATATCGTTGATATTATTAAAATTATCCACAAACTCCAGACGATGATAATACATTGCCGCAACGGCTTTTAACGCATCGTCGTAGCGTTTCAGCGTGTAGGCGCTGTTTTTTCCACAGGCGATGATCTCCACATCGGCGCGTGTGAGCAGGTGTTCGACAACCGCCTGGAAGTCGGCTTTTGTCAGCTCGCCGTTAAAAATATCCTCGCCTTCGCTGACCACCCAGCCGCCGTTTTCCGCGACAAAAGCGATTTCGTGCGCAATTTCCGGAAAGAACGAGATTAACTGGTAATACTGGTTGCCGCTGGCCACGACAAAGCGAATGCCTTGCCGCTTCATTTGTTGGTACTGCGCCATAAACCGGTCACGGTTATAGGTTTTTTGATCGCTCAGAAACGTGCCGTCCATGTCGACGGCGATTAATTTAATACTCATGCGTTATGCTCCATCACCGGTTGCGGAGTCGATACAGGTTTGGCGACGGCCTTCGCCACCAGCGCCGCCAGAATAACCAGCGCCAGCACAACCATCATGGCGCTGCGTAATCCATAATGCTCTCCCAGATAGCCCAACAGCGGCGGCCCGACCAAAAACGCCAGATAGCCGGTCGTGGCGACAACGCTCACGCGCGTCGGCGCGTCGGGACCGGTATCGCTGGCGGCGGAAATGGTCAGCGGGAAGCCGAGCGAAGCGCCTAAGCCCCAAAGAATGACCGAGACGCCGGCAACCCAGTCGCTATCGACAAAAATAATCAGGCCAATGCCCAACGCTCCCATCAACGCGCTGGCGCGAACAACCGTCACCCGGCTATAGCGGTCAATAAACCAGCCGCCGGTAAAGCGGCCAACGGTCATACCAAGCGTGAAACCGGCGTAGATCAGAGAGCCGGAGGTTGGGCTAAAACCGTGTCCGTCTACCATCAGTAGCGGTAGCCAGTCATTCGCAGATCCTTCGGCGAATGCCATTGCCAGCACCACCACGCCAATAAGCAAAAGCTGGATGTCCCGATAAAAAGGTAATCCTTTTTCCTGAAGGTGAGCATCTTCCGATGCGTTTTTACCCGTACCGTCAGGGATCGCCCGAATGGCGATGAAAATGGGCGCGATCGCCACGGCAGCCGCGAGGATGATATGGATGTTAGCCGGGACGCTTAATGCGGTTAACGCCATGCCGACACCAGCGCCCGCCAGCGTGCCGAAACTGTAAAAACCATGCATCATCGGCAGAACGGTTTTATTCAGCTCGCGTTCGACTGCCGCGCCTTCGACATTAATCGCCACTTCGGCGGCGCCAAAACTGGCGCCGAAAACGGCTAATCCAAGGGCAAAAATCAGCGGCGAGGCGCACCACAGCGCGACGCTAAGAATAACCATCCCGCCTACTGCGCAGGTCATCGTCGTGCGAATAACCTTCCGGGTGCCAAATCGTTTCACCAGCCAGGCGGAACAAAGAATACCGCTCATTGAACCGATAGAAAGCCCGAATAAGACCGCCCCCATTTCCGCGGTAGAGACGGAAAGAATATCCCGAATAGCAGGCGTTCGGGTTGCCCAGGAGGCCATCAGCAGTCCGGGTAAAAAGAAGAACATAAACAGCGCCCAGGTACGGCGTTTTAAGGCGTTACGTGAGGAGAGGACGGTCATAGCGTCAGGCCAGAAAATAGAAGCGAGAGGTAAACATTAGCAAGCTTGTGTACATTTGTACATATCATCGTCATACTTCATTGTGCAGACAGTTTTTACTGTCTGTTTTTTCAGCGTAAACGGCAGGCTACTATCGCCTGCATCCTGAATGAGATGTGGAACTCATCATGAAAGAAAATGCCGTAAGACGCGCCAATGATCCTAAGCGACGGGAAAAAATAATCCAGGCCACACTGGAAGCGGTAAAGACCTATGGCGTTCATGCCGTGACGCACCGGAAAATCGCCGCTATCGCTCAGGTGCCGCTTGGCTCGATGACCTACTATTTTGCCGGTATGGATGCGTTATTGAGTGAAGCTTTTACACTTTTCACCGAGAACATGTCGCGTCAATACCAGGACTTCTTTGCGCAGGTGACGGATGCGGAGGGGGCGTGCCAGGCGATAACGGAAATGATTTACGGCTCGCAGGTTACGACGCCGGATAATATGGCGTTAATGTATCAGTTATATGCCTATGCCAGCGATAAGCCAGCGTTAAAAATAGTCATGCAAAACTGGATGCAGCGTAGCCAGAATACGCTGGCGCAGTGGTTTGACGCACAGACCGCCCGCGCGCTGGATGCGTTTATCGAGGGGATGACGCTGCATTTTGTAACGGATCGAACGCCGCTGGCGCGTGAAGCGATTTTACAGATGGTAAAGCGAATCGCCGGAGCGTCAATGTCGTGTCACTCTGCGTCAGGCAACAAAAAACCCACCAACCTTGAACCGAAATGGCGGGGTTGATGGGCTCCACAAAATGGGGACATCAAAGAAAAGCAGTGGCAATAGGTATGACTGATGCTTTAACGAAAAGTTCGACCTATTGGCAAAATTTTTTCACTTAAAGGCAAACTTCAGTTTTATCCTAACCCCGGCCAGATGATGACAATAAGCGTCCCCGCCAGCGTTAGTAGAACGTTGGCGATGGCGTAAGTCCCCGCATAACCCAGCGCTGGAATATTACTGCGCGCCGTATCGCTAATGATTTCCATCGCCGGGGCGCAGGTACGCGCGCCCATCATGGCGCCGAACAGCAGCGCCCGGTTCATGCGCAGCACATAAGCGCCAAACAAGAAGCAGATCACCACCGGTACCAGGCTGACGACAAGCCCGGCGATCAGCATTTGTCCGCCGACCGCGCCCAGACCGTTGCTGATACCGCTGCCGGCGCTTAAACCAACGCCTGCCATAAACACCATCAAGCCGAATTCTTTCACCATATTAAGCGCGCCCTGCGGAATATAACCAAAGGTAGGATGGTTAGCGCGCAGGAAACCGAGCATGATCCCGGCGAACAGCAATCCGGCCGCGTTGCCGATGCCGAAACTAAAATTGCTGAACTGGAAGGTAATCATCCCGATCATTAACCCGATGATAAAAAAAGCGCAGAAGGCGAGCAGGTCCGTCACCTGACTATGAATCGAAATAAAACCAATGCGATCGGCAATGGTTTTTACGCGTCTGGCGTCGCCGCTCACCTGTAACACGTCGCCTTTATTCAGCACAACGTTATCGTCGATAGGCATTTCGATCTGGCTGCGGATGACGCGGTTAAGGAAGCAGCCATGATCGGTCAGCTTGAGCTGAGCGAGGCGGCGACCGACCGCATTGTGGTTTTTCACCACAATTTCTTCCGTCACGATGCGCATATCAAGCAGATCGCGATCAAACACTTCCTTACCATTACGGAAGCTGGGATCGAGCCTGGCGTGCGCGTCCGGATAGCCGACCAGCGCAATCTCATCGCCCATTTGCAGCACCGCATCGCCATCCGGGTTCGCCAGAATACCGTTACGGCGAATACGTTCGATATAGCAGCCTGTCTGGCGGTAAATACCCAGCTCGCGCAGGTTTTTACCGTCAGTCCAGGCCACCAGCTCCGGACCAACCCGATAGGCGCGGATAACCGGCAAATAAACTTTGCGATTAGCATCGGTATCCAGACCGCGCTCGCGAGCAATTTGCTGGGCGCTGGTTTGCAAATCCTGATGCTGTAGTTTAGGCAAGTAGCGCGCGCCCACGATCAGACTGACCAAGCCAATCAGATAGGTCAGGGCATAGCCCAGGCTCAGATTATCAAGAGCGGAGGAGAGTTGGGTGCTGGCGATGCCGGAATGTCGCAGGGTATCGCCTGCGCCAACCAGCACGGGCGTGGATGTCATTGAGCCGGCCAGCATACCGGCCGTCAGGCCGATATCCCAGCCGAATAGCTTACCAAGGCCTAAGGCGATTAGCAGAGCGCTACCGACCATGACCAGGGCAAGCATCAGATAGTTTTTACCGTCGCGAAAAAAAATCGAAAAAAAGTTGGGGCCAGCCTCGACGCCGACACAAAAAATAAACAGCATAAATCCCAGATTTAGCGCGTCGGTGTTAATACTGAAGTGTTGCTGCCCTAATAATAGAGAGACCACTAAAACGCCAATGGAATTACCAAGTTGGACTGAACCCAGACGTAACTTGCCAAGACACAGGCCAAGAGCCAGGACCACAAATAATAACAGGATGTAATTCCCATTTAACAAATCTGCGACGTTTATATTCACGGAGACTAACTTCTTGTTTACGAGTAAGCTGTTGAAAGAAATGGTAATTTACGCTACTGTTTTTATCATGAATTAAGGGTGCAATCGTATTGCATACAGCATCCAAATAAAAACAACACAACAATATATCCTGCTAGTTTAATCTTATTGCGTACTAACGGCTATAAGAATCGTGCAGGTGTGTTTTTGGCATGGAATGCCACATGACTTTATCTGACTGGATGCCTCACGGCGGAAAGCGTGTTCGATAGAGAGTGTCAGGAGGAACGATTGAAACATAAACACGGGTGGGCAAGCGTTGTCTGCTGCTTTGTACTCTTTATTGTGGTGTGTCTTTCATTAACTATGCATGTACAAGGCGCTTTTCGCGCGGCAGGGCATCCTGAGATTGGACTGTTATTTTTTACGTTGCCTGGTGCGGTGGCCAGTTTTTGTTCTCACCGACGCGAGGTGATCCGACCGCTGATCGGGGCGATGCTGGCGGCGCCGTTTTGCCTGGTGTTAATGCGCGTGGTATTTATGCCTACCCGATCGTTTTGGCAAGAACTGGCGTGGTTATTTAGCGCCGTATTCTGGTGTGCGTTAGGCGCGCTCTGTTATTTGTTTATTAGCAGCCTGTTTAGCCACCGGCGAAAAAAACGCCGATAGCGCCCTCCGGTAGAGGGCGTTGCCAGAGCAATCAGGCGAAAAGATTCAGATTTTCTTTTGCCCATGCTTCAAAATCCGTACAGCCGCCGATATGTTTTTGATCGACAAAAATCTGCGGTACGGTTTCTACAGGTTTACCTACGGTTTTTTCCAAATCCGCTTTAGTAATGCCTTCAGCATGGATATCAATATAGCGGTAGTTAAAATCGTCGCGTTCTTTGCTCAGTTTTTCCGCCAACTCTTTTGCACGCACGCAATAAGGGCACCCTGGGCGGCCAAAAATAACAGTAAACATATCTCTCCTCGAACATAAAGCCAGACGGCGAACAGGTGTTATCATGCCGCGATTTACGGCAGATGAAAAGCAGGTTACGCCTGTTCCTTTGATAACCCAGGGCTATATCTGTTAAGCACGCCGGACCAGAACGTTCTACACTGTGCGTCAGTTAACCGGGAGGCTTGATATGCGCACGATTGGCGTGTTACCCATACCCAAAAGCATACTGATACTGGAATGCCTCGGTATGATTTTGCTGGCGCTTGCTCTGCTATCGCTTAATCATTACCTTACGCTGCCCGCGCCGTTCAATACGTCGCTGGCTGGCGTATTGATGGTTTTCCTGGGCGTCGTGTTGATCCTCCCCGCCGCGGTGGCGATGATGTGGCGTATTGCGCAGTTACTGGCGCCGCAGTTGATGAAACGTCCACCCGACATTTCTTCCCGTTCAGATAGAGAAAAGCATAATGAGTCCGACCATTGAACTTCTTTGTGGCCATCGTTCTATTCGCCATTTCACCGATGAACCCGTGACTGACGCGCAGCGAGAGGCCATTATTGCCGCCGCGCGCAGCACGTCCAGTTCCAGTTTTTTACAGTGCAGCTCTATTATCCGTATTACCGATCGGGCGCTGCGCGAGGCGTTAGTGCCCCTGACGGGCGGGCAAAAGCATGTGGCGCAGGCCGCTGAGTTCTGGGTATTTTGCGCCGATTTTAATCGTCATTTGCAGATCTGCCCTGACGCGCAGTTGGGGCTTGCCGAACAACTGCTGCTCGGTGTCGTCGATACGGCGATGATGGGGCAAAATGCGCTGACGGCGGCGGAATCACTGGGGTTAGGCGGCGTATATATCGGCGGCATCCGTAACAATATTGAATATGTTACAGAACTATTAAAATTGCCGAAGCATGTATTGCCGCTCTTTGGCCTGTGTTTGGGATGGCCTGCGGATAATCCGGATTTGAAACCGCGCCTGCCTGCCGAGCTTGTGGTTCATGAGAACCAGTATCAACCGCTTGATGAAAAGCTGCTGGCGCGCTATGACGAGCAGTTGGCTGAGTATTATCTGACCCGCGGCAGTAATACGCGACGCGATACCTGGAGCGATCATATCCGCCGCACCCTGATTAAAGAAAATCGCCCATTTATCCTTGAATATTTGCATAAACAGGGCTGGGCGACGCGCTAAAACCTGCGGGCCAGTGTATGATACGCGGGCTTTTCAGGGTTTTCAGCGAGGTGCAGGGTGAAAATTGCCATATTGTCCAGGGATGGAACGCTCTATTCTTGCAAACGTCTGCGCGAAGCGGCGATGCGGCGCGGCCATCTGGTCGAGATACTCGATCCTCTTTCCTGCTATATGAATATTAATCCGGCAGCGTCGTCGATCCATTACAAGGGGCGTCGTCTGCCCCATTTTGACGCCGTTATTCCCCGTATTGGTTCGGCCATTACCTTTTATGGTACCGCTGCGCTACGTCAGTTTGAGCTATTGGGTAGCTATCCGCTGAATGAATCCGTCGCCATTACCCGTGCGCGCGATAAGCTGCGATCGCTACAACTTCTGGCGCGCCAGGGGATCGATCTTCCCATTACCGGGATCGCCCATTCGCCGGATGATACCAGCGATCTTATTAAGATGGTTGGCGGGGCGCCGCTGGTCGTGAAGCTGGTAGAAGGCACGCAAGGGATCGGCGTGGTATTGGCGGAGACGCGTCAGGCTGCTGAAAGTGTTATTGATGCGTTTCGGGGGCTGAATGCCCATATCCTGGTTCAGGAATACATTGCCGAAGCTAAAGGATGCGATATCCGTTGTCTGGTCGTCGGCAATGAGGTTGTGGCGGCGATTGAGCGGTGCGCGAAAGCCGGTGATTTTCGCTCCAATCTTCATCGTGGCGGGGTGGCCAGCATCGCGACGATCACGCCCCGTGAACGGGATATCGCCATCAAAGCCGCACAGACGCTGGGGCTGGATGTGGCGGGCGTCGATATTTTACGCGCCGCGCGCGGGCCGCTGGTGATGGAGGTGAATGCCTCGCCGGGTCTGGAAGGTATCGAAAAGACTACGGGCGTGGATATCGCGGGGCGAATGATTCAGTGGATAGAACGTCACGCTACGCCTGAATTTTGCCTTAAAATCGGCGGCTAATCGCAATCGTGGATTCCGCCGTAGTACGAAGCACGCTTTTTGCGTAAGCTGTGCCGGTAATTTTTTCATCGTCATCGTAAGAGGTAGCACATTATTATGATATCACTGGTCGTTCCCACTCTGGATACGTTGCGTCAATGGCTCGACGACCTGTGCATGAATTTCTTCGAATGTGATACCTGCCAGGCGCTGTATTTGCCGCATATGCAGAATTTTGACGGCGTCTACGATGCTAAAATCGATTTGGTGGACAACACCGTTCTTTTTTCCGCGATGGCGGAGGTCAGGCCTTCCGCGTTGCTGCCGCTGGCGGCCGATCTCTCTGCTATCAACGCCAGTTCGTTGACGGTAAAAGCCTTTCTCGATATGCAGGATGATAATCTGCCAAAACTGGTTGTGTGCCAGTCTTTATCCGTTATGCAAGGCGTCACCTACGAACAGTTCGAATGGTTTGTTCGCCAAAGTGAAGAGCAGATTTCTATGGTGATCCTTGAGGCCGGGGCGCATCAGCTTCTGTTTAACGCGGAAGAAGACGCGCAAAAAACCAGCGTGGTTGACCATTTTCTTCACTGATCCCTCCCGATAATCAGGCAGTCGCTGCCAGCGCGGCTGCTGTTTACGTTTTTTTATGCTGCTGTTAACCTTTATTTAAAGAATTATTTACCTCCTTTCTGACCATTTCGCTTTATCACATAGACAAAACCTGCATAAAAAATTGATAAAAGGCGTTTTTTAATCTGGGCTATAGCCTCAAACCTTAGCTAAAGTTATTCTTGCGAAGCTTCTATAGCGAGCTTGATGGCAGAGAGGGCGACCTCTCTTCTTCATTTGTATCAAATGAAAAGGTATGCACATTTCAGGCATGTTTTAAACCACGCCTAATGGGTTCATTTGTTAACGGATTTCAGAAGGAAAGCGATGATGACCGCCTTAAAGAAAAAATGGCTATCGGGTCTGGTTGCGAGTGCTCTGATGGTCGTCTCTGTCGGCACGCTCGCTGCCGAACAAAAAACGCTGCACATTTATAACTGGTCAGATTATATCGCGCCGGACACGGTGGCGAACTTTGAAAAAGAGACCGGGATTAACGTTATCTATGATGTCTTTGACTCTAACGAAGTGCTGGAAGGCAAGTTAATGGCAGGCAGCACCGGGTTCGATCTGGTGGTGCCATCGGCCAGTTTTCTTGAGCGCCAGCTCACCGCGGGCGTTTTTCAGCCGCTGGATAAAAGCAAACTTCCCGGCTGGAAAAACCTCGATCCTGAACTGCTGAAACTGGTAGCGAAGCACGATCCTGACAACAAATACGCCATGCCCTATATGTGGGCCACGACGGGCATTGGCTATAACGTTGATAAAGTGAAAGCGGTGCTGGGGGATGATGCGCCAGTGAATAGCTGGGATTTAGTCCTCAAGCCGGAAAATCTGGAGAAGCTAAAAAGCTGCGGTGTCTCTTTCCTTGATGCGCCTGAAGAAATTTTTGCCACCGTGCTGAACTATCTGGGTAAAGATCCGAATAGCAGCAAAGCGGATGACTACACCGGCCCGGCAACCGATCTGTTGTTGAAGCTACGGCCAAACATTCGCTATTTCCACTCCTCGCAATACATTAACGATCTGGCTAATGGCGATACCTGTGTGGCCATCGGCTGGGCGGGCGATGTCTGGCAGGCCGCTAACCGAGCGAAAGAGGCGAAAAATGGCGTCAATATCTCTTTCTCGATCCCCAAAGAGGGGGCAATGGCGTTTTTTGATGTGTTTGCCATGCCGGCTGACGCCAAAAATAAAGACGAGGCCTACCAGTTCCTTAATTATCTGCTGCGCCCTGATGTGATTGCCCATATTTCCGATCACGTTTTCTACGCCAATGCGAATAAAGAGGCGACGGCGCTGGTCAGCCAGCAGGTGCGCGATAACCCGGGAATTTATCCGCCGGCGGATGTGCGGGCCAAGTTGTTTACCCTGAAAGTGCAGGAGCCGAAGATTGATCGCGTCCGCACCCGCGCATGGACGAAGGTGAAAAGCGGTAAGTAATTTATTAACAGTATGGCCTGATAAGCGTGCGCTATCGGGCATTCCACCGTTTGTATCGTTTGATTGTGTTATGCCGGAGAGCGCCTTGTGAATGATGTCCCCAACCGCCCGCAGGTGAAAGCCCGTAAAGCGCTGACGCCGCTTCTGGAAATTCGCAACCTGACGAAGTCATTCGACGGGCAACATGCTGTCGATGATATCAGTCTGACTATCTATAAAGGCGAGATTTTTGCCCTGCTGGGCGCGTCAGGTTGTGGAAAATCGACTCTGCTACGGATGCTGGCAGGTTTTGAACCGCCGAGCAGCGGGCAAATTATGCTCGACGGCGTCGATCTGGCGCATGTTCCGCCGTATCAGCGTCCGATTAATATGATGTTTCAGTCCTATGCGTTGTTTCCGCATATGACGGTAGAGCAGAACATCGCTTTTGGTCTGAAGCAGGACAAACTGCCGAAGGCGGAGATTACTAGCCGCGTCAATGAGATGCTGGGTCTGGTGCACATGCAGGAGTTTGCGAAACGTAAGCCGCATCAGCTTTCCGGCGGTCAGCGTCAGCGCGTGGCCCTGGCGCGCAGCCTGGCGAAACGTCCTAAGCTGCTCTTGTTGGATGAACCGATGGGCGCGCTGGATAAAAAATTACGCGACCGGATGCAGCTTGAAGTAGTTGATATCCTTGAGCGCGTCGGCGTGACCTGCGTCATGGTGACGCACGATCAGGAAGAAGCCATGACGATGGCGGGGCGCATTGCCATCATGAACCGTGGAAAATTTGTGCAAATTGGCGAACCGGAGGAGATTTACGAGCATCCGACGACCCGCTATAGCGCCGAATTTATCGGATCGGTAAATGTTTTTGAGGGCTTACTGAAAGCGCGTGAAGAGGACGGTCTGGTCATTGACGCGCCCGGTTTGGTACATCCGTTAAAAGTCGATGCGGATGCCTCTGTCGTTGATAATGTGCCGGTATATGTGGCGCTACGTCCGGAAAAAATCATGCTGTGTGAGTCGCTGCCCGCCGATGGCTATAATTTCGCCGTCGGCGAAGTGGCGCATATTGCGTATCTCGGCGATCTGTCTATTTATCATGTGCGGCTAAAAAGCGGGCAGATGATCAGCGCTCAACTGCAGAATGCGCACCGTTACCGGAAAGGGTTACCGACCTGGGGCGATGAAGTGCGTTTGTGCTGGGAAGCGGATAGCTGCGTGGTCCTGACGGTATAAGGGGGAAACATGAGCACACTTGAACCTCCGGCACGCATCAGTAAACCTGGCGGCGCGGCGCTATGGTTGGCGCGAATGCAAATGAAACATGGGCGTAAGCTGGTTATTGCTTTGCCTTATATCTGGCTCATTCTGCTGTTTTTATTGCCGTTTCTTATCGTCTTTAAGATAAGCCTGGCGGAAATGGCGCGGGCGATCCCGCCGTATACCGATCTGCTGGAATGGGCTGACGGTCAGTTGTCGATTACGCTCAATCTCGGTAATTTTTTTGCAACTGACCGACGATCCGCTTTATTTCGAAGCCTATCTGCAATCGTTACAAATTGCCGGTATTTCCACAATCTGCTGCCTGCTGCTGGGCTACCCGCTGGCGTGGGCGGTGGCGCACAGCAAGCCCTCCACGCGCAATATCCTGCTGCTGTTGGTGATCCTGCCCCCGTGGACGTCTTTTTTAATACGCGTCTATGCCTGGATGGGCATTTTGAAAAACAACGGTGTGCTGAACAATGTGTTGCTGTGGCTAGGGGTTATCGATCAGCCGCTGACGATCCTGCACACTAACCTGGCCGTCTATATCGGCATTGTTTATGCGTATCTGCCGTTTATGGTTCTGCCCATTTATACCGCATTAACGCGTATTGATTATTCGCTGGTGGAAGCGTCGCTGGATCTCGGCGCCCGACCGCTGAAAACATTTTTTAGCATCATTGTCCCGCTCACCAAAGGCGGAATCATCGCCGGCTCGATGCTGGTTTTTATCCCGGCGGTGGGCGAGTTTGTGATCCCGGAACTGCTTGGCGGGCCGGACAGTATCATGATTGGTCGCGTCCTGTGGCAGGAGTTTTTCAATAACCGCGACTGGCCGGTGGCTTCTGCGGTCGCCATTATTATGTTGCTGCTGCTGATAGTACCGATCATGTGGTTCCATAAACATCAGCAAAAAAGTGTGGGGGAGCATGGATGAATAACTTACCGGTCGTTCGCTCGCCCTGGCGCATTCTGATTCTGGTGCTGGGGTTTACTTTTCTCTATGCGCCAATGTTAATGTTGGTGATTTACTCGTTTAACAGTTCGAAGCTGGTGACGGTGTGGGCGGGATGGTCGACGCGCTGGTATGGCGAGCTCTTTCGGGATACCGCCATGATGAGCGCAGTAGGACTAAGCCTGACAATTGCCGCCTGCGCGGCGACGATGGCGGTGGTGCTCGGTACTATCGCCGCGGTGGTGATGGTGCGATTTGGACGATTTCGCGGCGCAAACGGCTTTGCGTTTATGATCACCGCGCCGCTGGTGATGCCGGATGTGATTACCGGGCTGTCGCTGCTGCTGCTGTTTGTCGCGCTCGGTCATGCTATCGGCTGGCCCTCCGATCGCGGGATGCTGACCATCTGGTTGGCGCACGTCACGTTCTGTACCGCCTACGTGGCAGTGGTGATCGCTTCGCGATTACGCGAGCTGGATCGTTCGATTGAAGAGGCGGCGATGGATCTTGGCGCGGCGCCGTTAAAGGTCTTTTTTGTCATTACATTACCGATGATCATGCCAGCGGTGATCTCGGGCTGGCTGTTGGCCTTTACGCTTTCCCTTGACGATCTGGTGATTGCCAGCTTCGTTTCCGGTCCCGGCGCCACCACGCTACCGATGCTGGTTTTCTCCAGCGTGCGCATGGGCGTGAACCCGGAAATCAACGCGCTGGCGACGTTAATCCTCGGCGTGGTAGGAATCGTCGGATTTATTGCCTGGTACCTGATGGCGCGAGCGGAAAAACAGCGGATTCGCGATATCCAGCGTGCAAGACGCGGCTGAAGCCACTAAAATCTTCCACTATGGCAATGCGTTGCCGCGCGGGTCGCGGCATCATTTTCAGGGAAGACATTCATTGGGATTTATAAAGCAATCAACCTCATCACATGCCCGTTTAAATGTGCCTACGCTGGTGCAGGTTGCGGCTATGGCGATTATTTTGATTCGCGGTCTCGATGTGCTGATGATTATGAATACCCTCGGCATACGCGGGATGGGCGAGTTTATTCATCGCAGTGTGCAGACGTGGAGCTTAACCCTGGTCTTTCTGGCCAGCTTAGTGCTGGTCTTTGTTGAAATTTATTGTGCGTTTTCGCTGGTGAAAGGCCGTAGCTGGGCGCGCTGGGTGTACCTGGCGACACAAATTATTGTGAGCGGATATCTGTGGGCGGCGTCGTTAGGCTACGGGTATCCGGAGTTGTTTAGCATCGCGGGAGAATCGAAGCGTGATATCCTGCATTCCCTGGTCATGCAAAAACTCCCCGATCTTTTAATTCTGTTTCTGCTGTTTATTCCCGCTCCCAGCCGTCGGTTCTTCCGGCTGCAATAATGTGTATAATCGTCGCCCCGGATAATATGAAGGTTTTTTGGTATGCAGTGCGCACTCTATGACGCGGGTCGCTGCCGTTCCTGTCAATGGATTACGCAGTCGGTTAACGAACAACTTTCCGCAAAAACAGCCGATTTACATCGTTTGCTCGCCGGGCTGCCTGTTGAACAGTGGTGCGCGCCGACTGGAGGCCCGGAACAGCATTTCCGCAACAAAGCGAAAATGGTCGTGAGCGGTAGTGTAGAAAAACCGCTCTTCGGGATGCTGCATCGCGACGGTACGCCGGTCGATCTTTGCGGCTGCCCGCTGTATCCCGCCTCCTTTGCCCCCGTATTCAGCGCGCTAAAACCTTTTATTGCCCGTGCCGGACTCACGCCTTATAACGTGGCGCGAAAACGCGGCGAACTGAAATACCTGTTGCTGACGGAAAGTCAGTTCGATGGCGGCATGATGCTACGCTTCGTGTTGCGTTCAGAAACCAAACTTACGCAACTGCGCGCGGCGTTACCGTGGCTGCGCGCGCAACTGCCGCAGCTCAGAGTGATCACCGCGAATATCCAGCCGGTACATATGGCGATTATGGAAGGGGAGACGGAAATCTACCTGACGGATCAGCAGGCGCTGGCGGAACGTTTTAACGATGTGCCGCTGTGGATTCGTCCGCAAAGTTTCTTTCAGACCAACCCTACGGTCGCCAGCCGATTATATGCGACGGCGCGCGACTGGGTAGGGCAATTGCCGGTACGCCATATGTGGGATCTTTTTTGCGGAGTGGGCGGATTCGGCCTGCACTGCGCGACGCCGCAGATGCAATTAACCGGTATTGAGATCGCGCCGGAGGCGATTGCCTGCGCGAAGCAATCCGCTGCCGAGCTGGGATTAACCCGCCTTCATTTCCAGGCGCTGGATTCCACCCAATTCGCCACCGCACAAGGCGAAACGCCCGATCTGGTGTTGGTGAATCCTCCCCGCCGCGGCATTGGCAAGCCGTTGTGCGATTACCTTGCACAAATGGCGCCGCGTTTTATCATTTATTCGAGCTGTAACGCGCAGACGATGGCGCAGGATATTCGCCATCTGCCGAACTACCGTATTCAACGTGTTCAGCTTTTCGATATGTTCCCCCATACCGCGCATTATGAAGTGTTAACATTGCTGTGCAGGCAGTAGCGGCAAAAGCCAGGCATACAATATATCTATACTAACTGTTTAATTATCCATAAATAATAATAACCATGATCGATCGATGAAAAACTCCGATCGATCATGGTTATATATTACCCTATTTTTGCAAATCAAATCACAAATAATCACTTTAAATCTTTTAATGACTAATTTTGATTATTACAGTGCGTGTAAGGCAAAATTAGACAAGGTGGTTTATCGGGTAACTTTCAATAGCATCAGCGAAGCAATACGTAACGTCAGTAAAGGGGTCAATTATGACAACGAATAGACACGCTTATGGAGGGCGTTCAGACGATGTTTGCCAAATTTATAGATGTTATTCAAACGTTTTTAACTGAACCGGCAATATTAATTGGGATATTAGTCGGTGTTGGCTATGCGCTGGATAAAAAGACGCCTATAAAAATTATCACCGGTATGATCAGCGCGATGGTCGGTTTAATGATGGTGTTATTTGGCGGCTTTCAATTTTCAGCCACTTTTAAACCGGTTGCAGAAGCAGTCAGCAAGGCTTATGGAGTACATGGATACTTAATGGATTCATACGCCATGAAAGCTGCGACGCAAATAGCGCTGGGCGATAATTTCGGCTATGTAGGATACGTTTTTGTACTGGCGTTTTTTACTAACCTGATATTAGTTTTATTTGGCCGTTATACCGGCGCGAAAGGTATATTTCTTACCGGTAATACCGGGGTCTCTCATTCACAGGCGGTACTGTGGTTAATCGTCTTCTGGCTAGGGTTCGGTTGGGTACAATCCATTGTGATTGCCGGGGTATTGACCGGGGTTTTTTGGGCGTTTTCAACCACGCTTATTGTTAAACCCATCGCCAAAGTGACCAATAACGCCGGTTTTACCATCGCGCATAACCAGATGCTGGGGCTGTGGTTTTTCTCGAAATTCGCGCATAAATTCGGCGATCCGCAAAAGCATGACGCCGAAAACCTGAAACTTCCCGGTTGGTTAGCCATTTTTAACCACAACGTGACGGCAATCGCCATTGTGATGACGCTCTTCGTTGGCGGTTTTCTATTGGCGACAGGGATCGATAACGTACAGTTAATGGCGAAAGGCAAACCCTGGTATATCTATATTATCAATCTGGGCCTGCAATTCTCTATGTATATGGTCATCTTGCTGCAGGGCGTGCGGATGATGGTAGGTGAAATTAACGGTTCGTTTAAAGGATGGCAGGATCGCTTTATTCCTAACGCCATACCGGCTGTGGATGTTGCTGCTTTATTACCTTTTTCGCCGAACGCGGCCACGCTGGGATTCGTCTTTTGTACCTTCGGCACGATTTTTTCCATGGGCATTCTGCTGCTCATCCATAGCCCTATTATGGTATTACCTGGTTTTGTTCCGCTCTTCTTTTCCGGCGGTCCCATCGGCGTATTAGCCAACCGAATGGGGGGATATCGTTCCGTTATTATTTGTACTTTCCTGTTAGGGATTATTCAGACTTTCGGTACGGTATGGGCCATTCCTTTAACCGGGCTGGCAAAAGAAGGCGTGGGCTGGACGGGAATATTTGACTGGGCGACTCTGTGGCCTGCAATTTGTGAATTACTGAAATTTATTGCTTCAACGTTCCATCTTGGTCCTTATTCCATTTAATTGATTCGGTTTATATAAAGGATTTTATTATGAAAGATTCTGTAAATATTTTATTCGTATGCGGTTATGGTGTAGGCAGTAGCGTAATGTTACAGACTGTTGTTAAAAAAGCGTTAGCAAAATATGACTTCTCTTTTGATATGGAGCATACGGCAGCGGGAGAAGTCGGTGGATTTACCGACTGGGCAGATATTTATGCGATTTCGAAAAAATTGCTTGATGTTGTTAGCCTCGATCCTAAACACGGACAATATCTCATTCCCATTGAAAATATCATGGATGGCGAATCAATAGGCAAACAGATTTACGATGTGGTAGAGAAAAATTTTCCGCACCTGCTCAACAAATGAGGGTGAGTCATGAAAGCGATTATTCTGCTGTTTGACAGTCTGAATAAAAACTATTTGCCGCCCTATGGTGATTTGCTAACGAAAGCGCCTAACTTTCAACGCCTGGCGGCACATGCCGCCACCTTTGACAATAGTTATGTCGGCAGTATGCCCTGTATGCCAGCCCGTCGGGAACTGCACACCGGGCGCTATAATTTCCTGCATCGTGAGTGGGGCCCGCTGGAACCCTTTGATGATTCCATGCCGGAATTATTGAAAAAAGCGGGGATCTACACCCATCTTATCAGCGATCATCTGCATTACTGGGAAGACGGCGGCGGTAACTACCATAACCGCTATAGCTCCTGGGACGTAGTACGCGGTCAGGAGGGCGATCACTGGAAGGCGAGCGTTGGCGAGCCGCCCATTCCGGAAGTACTGCGCGTTCCACAAAAACAAACCGGAGGCGGCGTTTCCGGGCTATGGCGTCATGACTGGGCGAACCGCGAATACATCCAGCAGGAAGCCGATTTTCCCCAGACGAAAGTTTTTGACGCAGGGTGCGATTTTATCCATAAAAATCATGCCGAAGATAACTGGTTATTGCAGGTTGAGACGTTCGATCCGCATGAGCCGTTTTATACCACCGAGGAATATTTATCGCTCTATGACGATGAGTGGCAAGGCCCGCATTATGACTGGCCGCGCGGCAAAGTCAGTGAAAGTGAGGAGGCGATAGCGCATATTCGCTGTCGTTATCGGGCCCTGGTTTCCATGTGCGACCGCAATCTGGGACGTATCCTTGATCTGATGGATGAACACGATCTCTGGCGCGATACGATGCTGATTGTCGGTACCGATCACGGCTTCTTGCTGGGGGAGCACGGTTGGTGGGCTAAAAATCAAATGCCCTATTATAACGAGGTGGCGAATAACCCGCTGTTTATCTGGGACCCGCGCAGCGTGGTATGCGGAGCGCGACGGCAGTCGCTGGTGCAGATGATTGACTGGGCACCAACGCTACTGAATTATTTTCAGCAACCTATTCCCGCAGATATGCAGGGCCAACCGCTGGCGAAAGTCATTGCCAGTGATGAACCCGTCAGGGAAGGCGCGCTGTTTGGCGTGTTTAGCGGACATGTTAATGTTACCGACGGACGCTATGTTTATATGCGGGCCGCGCAGCCGGGGCGTGAGCATGACATTGCGAACTACACGTTAATGCCGATCAAGATGAATGCGCGTTATGACGTGGATGAACTGGGAAAATTATCTCTGGCACCTCCGTTTAACTTTACTAAAGGGCTTCAGGTATTACGTATTCCGGCCAGGGAAAAATATAAAGGTGTGAATAGCTTTGGTCATCTCTTGTTTGATCTCAGAGACGATCCGCAGCAGCAACATCCTATTCATGATGAGGCCATCGAAGCAAGGATGATCAACTTACTTATCCGTTTGATGAAAGAAAATGATGCTCCGGCGGAGCAGTATCGCCGTCTGGGTCTGGATGTTATCTAAAACGTAACAATGTTGTAAGCCGGGTACGCGTCAGCGTCACCCGGCAAGTATTAGTCCGAATCGCCTGTTGATGCAGGCGTTTGAGACTGATGACAAACTGTAGAATGCTCAATGGCGCTGCGCTTATCAGGCCAGGATAGTTTCCGATGGCGGCCCGTGGGCTGAATAAGGTATTTATACTGCCATTTCGCAACACGGTGGGCTAATCACATATATTTTACTGCGGGAACCACTGATCGCTGATTTTCTGATAAGTGCCGTCCGCTTTAATGGCGGCCAGCGCATTATTCAGTTTTTCCAGCAACGCCTTATTGTCCGGGCGCACCGCGATGCCAAGTCCGGTACCGAAGTATTGCGGATCGGTCACTTTCTCTGTTGCCGGACCCAGTTGCGGATTCGTTTTCAGCCACTCATTGACCACTGCGGTATCGCCAAAGACGCCGTCAATACGGCCATTTTTCAGGTCGATAATCGCATTCTGGTAGCTGTCGTAGGCCACGGTTTTGACCTCCGGATGTTTATCCTGGAGATATTTTTGATGCGTGGTGCCATTTTCCATACCGATACGCTTACCTTTTAGATCGGTAAAGGTTTTATAGGTGTCTTTTTTGGCAATCACCAGCGCGGAGTTCGCATAATAGGGATTGCTAAAGGCGACCTGCTTACTGCGCTCCGGGGTAATGTCCATTCCAGAAATGACGGCATCATATTTTCTGAATTTCAGCGCCGGGATAAGACTATCGAAAGCATGATTGGTAAAAGTACATTCTGCCTGCATTTGCTTGCATAATGCGGTTGCCAGATCGATATCGAAGCCCACAATTTTATTACTCGCATCCAGGGATTCAAACGGGGGATAGGTGGCGGAAACCCCGAAATTGATTTTTTCAGCGGCGATGCTGCCAGTGGCGAAAGAGGCGAGTAATGCAGCCAGAACTAACTTTTTCATGATGTCACTCCCGTAATCTTATGATTATGCGCCGTGTCTGCGGCATAGATTTACAATGCCATTAATTGAATTTGTATGCAATAAAAATGATTAAATATTTTGAAATGGATAAAAAAAGACGGACAAGTTAACCACTTGTCCGTCGGGTTTATTCAATATTATGCATCGTAGGTTTGATAAGCGCAGCGCCATCTTACCATTGTCGAACGGCGGCGAGAATGCCTTATCCTGCCTGGTTAATTGCGCCGCTCAAACGCCAGGGCTTTACGCTCAATCAACCGCATCATCAGCGTCAATAGACCGTTGACGACCAGGTAAATTACGCCTGCCGCGCCAAATACCACCACATCGTAGGTACGACCATAGAGCAACTGACTGTACCCCATGACTTCCATCAAGGTGATGGTATAGGCCAGCGAGGTACTTTTGAAGACCAGTACCACCTCATTAGAATAGGAGGAGAGGGCGCGTTTAAACGCATAGGGCAACAAAATCGCCAGCGTATCTTTCTTACTCATCCCCAGCGCGCCGCAGGACTGCCACTGACCTTCCGGAATCGCGCGAATCGCGCCATAAAATAGCTGCGTGGTATAAGCGGCGCTGTTTAGCGACAACGCGATCAGTGCGCACAGCCACGGTTCAGACAGTAGATGCCAGAGTAGCGGATACTCTTGCAGTGTCGGGAATTGACCGGGTCCGTAGTAGATCAGGAAAATTTGCACCAACAACGGCGTACCGGTAAACAACGTGATATAGCCGCGCACCAGCCACACCACGAACGGCGTTTTTAGCGTCAGGATGATGGTAAAAACTAACGCCAGCACCAAAGCGACGGCAATAGAAGCCACGGTCAGCGTCAGGCTGGTGTGTAGCTCTTTTAGCAGTTCAGGTAAGTACTCAAGCATTAGTCCGGCCTCCGCTCAAAACGTGTCGCGCGCAGGTCTATGCGTTTGAGAATGTACTGACTGATCAGCGTAATGACCAGGTAAATAGCCGCCGCAATAATGTACCAGTTAAACGGTTCCTGGGTGCGTGTGGCAATACTTTTGGTCTGCAACATCAGATCGTTAACGCTGATAAGGCTGACCAGAGCCGTATCTTTTAGCAACACCAGCCACTGATTACCCAGCCCTGGCAGGGCGTGACGCCACATCTGCGGCATCACCAGACGGAAAAAAATCGCCGTCTTTGATAATCCCAGTGCCTGACCCGACTCCCACTGACCAGACGGAACGGCTTTCAGCGCGCCGCGTAGCGTCTGCGACGCATAGGCCGCATACAGCAGGGACAACGCAATCACGCCGCACAGGAACGGACTGACGTCAAAGTTCTCAATCTCCATTTGCACCGGGATCTGCGTAAAGCCGAGATGGAGGGTAAACCCGTCAGACAGCGTAAGCAGGAGTTGCGAGGAGCCGAAATAGATAAACAGCACCACCAGAATTTCCGGCAGGCCGCGCAAAATAGTGACCAGCGCGGAGCCTATCCAGGCAATCGGACGCCATTTTACGGACTCCCAGACGGCAAAGAACATGGCTAACGCGAGGCCAATGATCAGCGCGCAGACGGCAAGGCCGACGGTCATCCCAGCGGCGCTTGCTAAAGGAAAAAATTCGTTCATCAAAGATTACTTCTGGAACCATTTGTTATAGATGGTCTCGTAAGTCCCATCTTTCTTCACTTTTTCCAGCGCAGTATTGAATTTCTGCTGCAGCTCAGTGTTGCCCTGACGTACCGCGATACCCAGGCCGGTGCCGAAATAATCTTTATCGGTGACTTTATCGCCGACCGGCACCAGCTTAGGATTGGCTTTCAGCCATTCGGTCACGACCGCCGTGTCGCCGAAAACAGCGTCGATACGACCATTTTGTAGATCCAGCTTCGCGTTCTGATAGCTGTCATACGGTACGGTGGTGATTTCCGGATGCTTATCCATGATGAATTTCTGGTGCGTCGTGCCGTTCTGTACGCCGACTTTCTTGCCTTTTAGTTGATCAACGCTGGTGTATTTGCCCTGCTGACCCACAAACAGCGCGGAGTTGTCGTAATATGGCGTGGTAAACAGCACCTGCTTTTCACGTTCCGGCGTGATATCCATTCCCGCCATTACAGCGTCGAAGCGGCGGAATTTCAGGCTGGGGATCAGGCTGTCGAACGCCTGATTGGTAAAGGTACAGGAGGCGTCGATCTCTTTACATAGCGCGTTGGCCAGGTCGACGTCAAAGCCGACAATCTTGTTATTAGCATCCATCGATTCGAACGGCGGATAGGACGCTTCGGTCGCAAAACGAATGGTCTGGGCTGCTGTAGCGGAAAGGCTAAAGCCTGCAATTAGCGCGGCAATCAGAACTTTTTTCATTGTCATTGTCCCGAATCTTAGTGAGAGAGATAGTTTTTGAACGCTTCGGTCTGAGGGTGGGCAAAGCAACCCGCATCACCGTGCTCGACGATGTGACCATTTTCCATATAAATCACACGACTGGCGGTCTTACGCGCCACTTCGACTTCATGCGTAACGATCACCTGAGTAATGTTCGTTTCCGCCAGCTCATGAATAATACTGACGATTTGAGCGGTAATTTCCGGGTCCAGCGCGGCGGTCGGTTCATCAAACAGCAGCACCAGCGGTTCCATCATCAGCGCGCGGGCAATCGCGACGCGCTGCTGCTGACCGCCGGAAAGGTGCAACGGATAACGATCGCTATAGGGCTTCAGACGTAGACGCTCCAGCAGCTTTTCTGCGCGCGCCAGCGCCTGATCTTTTGTCAGACCCAGTACGCGGCAGGGCGCTTCAATCAGATTCTGCACAACGGTGAGATGCGGCCAAAGATTATATTGCTGAAAGACCATTCCGACATTTTGACGTAGCTCACGAATCGCCTTATCGGACGGCGTTTTCGTAAAGTCAAAATGGTTCCCGGCGATAGTCAGAGTGCCGGAGCGCGGCATCTCAAGCAGATTGAGTACACGCAGCAGCGAACTTTTACCCGCCCCGCTTGGGCCAAGCAACACCAGCGTTTCGCCTTCGGGGCAATCCAGCGTGATATCGAACAGCGCCTGATGCGCGCCGTAAAAGCAATTAATGCCGTTTAATTGAATACTCATTGACACTCGTATACAGGCAGTCTGATAGCTATTGAAGCCGCAGATAGTACCTTTCGCAGAATAGTTATGCAATATTTATGCGTTAAAAGTTAAATATATCCCACATTCTTCCCTAAACATAGCACAAAATAGCAGGAGGAATAGTAGGTAAGAAGAATTGTCGGCATCCCGGGCAGAATGCCAGACAATTTACGGGGTTATGAGTGCAAAAGCGGGGAATACTGTCTGTTAACGGTTTTCTATCGACTGGCGCAGCGTACCGGCAGGGGCATGGACATCTCCGCCCAGATAGCGAACGTCGTCAATCACCCAGCATGAGCCTTCGTGAATCATAAGCACTTCATCCTGCCAGCTTTGATCGCCCTGTTTTAACGCTACCCGCAGAGGAATGTTGCGCGCATCTCGGTTCGAGATGGTTGATGCGCTGGCGACGTTGGCGCTATCCGGCAGCGTAGCGCGGCTGGAGAACAGATCGCCGCTCATCAACTGACGGTGTTCCGTATCGCGGCTGGCGTCGGTCAGCAATTTCGCCAGGTTATCACTCAAGTAGGGGCGAAGCGCGGCGATATCATTGCTGTGGTGTTGAATACAGTAGTCGTAAAATTGTTGAGCCACGCTGTCCGGGCCGCCTTCCACACACGCGCCGATACGCGGGCCATTATCTTTGTAGGCGGGAGTGACTGTCGTACAGGCGCTAAGCAGAAGCGCGCACGGGATGAGCAAAGAGAGTTTAGAATAGCGCATGATGATTTCCTTATAGGCGATCGAGCAAAAACCGATCTACGATAATCAATTATATCCTTTCAATGATAGCGTATCAGCTTGATAATGCGTTTGAGATCGTGTGCTTAGCTAACCCGGGAGATTCACTATGCAGTTTTCAACAACCCCAACGCTGGAAGGGCAAAGCATCGTGGAGTATTGCGGTGTGGTAACGGGCGAAGCCATTTTAGGCGCCAATATTTTCCGCGATTTTTTTCGCCGGCATTCGGGATATCGTCGGCGGACGTTCCGGCGCGTATGAGAAAGAGCTGCGTAAAGCGCGTGAAATCGCTTTTCAGGAACTTGGCGAGCAGGCTAAAGCGTTGGGCGCCGATGCGGTGGTAGGCATCGATATTGATTACGAAACTGTCGGCAAGGATGGCAGTATGCTGATGGTCAGCGTCAGCGGAACGGCGGTGAAAACGCGCCGATGAGAGCGCTACTGTGGCTGGTTGGTCTTGCGTTGCTGTTAACAGGCTGCGCGAGCGAAAAAGGAATTATTGATAAAGAGGGATATCAGCTTGATACCCGACATCGGGCGCAGGCGGCCTATCCGCGCATTAAAGTCCTGGTGATTCACTATACGGCGGAAAACTTTGACGTTTCGCTGGCGACGTTAACGGGCCGCAACGTCAGTTCGCATTACCTGATTCCCGCAACCCCGCCATTATATGGCGGTAAACCGCGCATCTGGCAACTGGTGCCAGAACAGGATCAGGCCTGGCATGCGGGCGTCAGTTTCTGGCGAGGCGCCACGCGTCTCAATGATACGTCTATTGGCATTGAGCTGGAAAATCGCGGCTGGCAAATGTCCGGCGGGGTGAAATCTTTCGCGCCGTTTGAATCCGCGCAAATTCAGGCATTGATTCCTTTAGCGAAGGACATTATCGCGCGCTATAACATCAAACCGCAGAATGTGGTGGCCCATGCGGATATCGCGCCGCAGCGTAAAGACGATCCCGGCCCGCGCTTCCCGTGGCGCGAGCTTGCGGCGCAGGGGATTGGCGCCTGGCCTGACGCCCAGCGTGTGGCGTTTTATCTGGCTGGACGCGCGCCGTATACGCCAGTCGATACCGCAACGGTGCTTGCGTTACTCTCGCGCTATGGCTATGAAGTCAAAGCCGATATGACGGCGCGCGAGCAGCAGCGGGTGATTATGGCGTTCCAGATGCACTTCCGTCCGGCGCAATGGAACGGTATCGCAGATGCCGAAACGCAGGCGATTGCTGAAGCATTACTGGAGAAGTACGGCCAGGATTAACGCGGTAAATTTCCGTGATCGCGCAGCCAGGCGGCGGTGCGCTCAATGCCTTCGTCCAGCGTGACGATGGGCTGGTAGCCCAGCTCGTCCTGCGCGCGAGTCGTATCGAGCGTAAAATCAAAATTCAGTTTTGACACGCCGTAATGCGTTAGCGGGGGCTCTTTGGCGGATTTTTTGCCGAAGCGCTCCATACTGCGGGCGATCATATCCAGCATCGGGTAAGGCACAGAGCGAATGCGGCAGTCGATAGTCAGTTCATCAATTAACTTTTGTACGATGCTGCGTAAGGTGCGGTTTTCGCCGTTAGTGATGTTATAAGCGCGGCCAGAAGGCAGATGATCGCAGCCCGGCTGGCTGGCCAGCCACATGGCGTGGATCGCATTTTCATAGTAGGTCATATCGACCAGCGCGCTGCCCCCGTGCGGTAATAAGACGCTACCGTAATGGTGCATCATATGCGCCAGACGTGGGATAAATACTTTATCGTGCGGGCCAAACAGGCTTTGTGGACGCAATACCGTAAAATGTGTTTGCGGATTGGCCTGCGCCAACAGATTAATCACCTCTTCGCCGGCGGCTTTACTGCGGGCGAACTCATTGGCAAACCGATGCGGGCGGAAATCTTCTTTGATATCACGGTGATGGTGGTAATCAAAATAGAGCGAGGGAGAGGAGATATGAATAAAATTGCGCACGCCCCAGGCGACCGCCCATTCTCCCAGACGGCGGGTGGCGCGAACATTCGCCAGATCGAAAGCCTGTTGGGTTCCCCAGGGCGAGGTAAAGCTGGAGCAGTGCCACAACGTGTCGATCCCGGCAAGCATCACTTTAGCCTGCGAGGAGACCAGTTCGGTTAAATCCGCATGGACGAATTCCGCGCCCATTTTTTCAAGCAGCTTGCCCATCGCTTCATTGCGACCCGTCGCTCTGACGCTGATGCCTTTATTGCGCAAAAATTCAACCGCGTTTCGACCTAAGCCGCTGGTGGCGCCGGTAACCAGTACCTTCATATCAATCCACTGTGTTTAATAAACCGTCGTGCGCATTCTTCCGTGAATTACGTCGGTATGCAATGGGAAACACGAAAGAATACAGCAACTTTTTCTCATTTTTCTGTGATTTGTTCTGCAAGTCGGGCAATACGCCTTGCCATTCCCCGGAAAATAAACAGGTGCGCCGGGATCATCAGTAGCCAGTAAATCAGGCCCGGCATTCCGTGTGGATGCCACCAGGCGCGCACGTCAATTTCGCGGTAGCGACCTTTATCGTGCAGCGTGAAGCTAAGCCGCCCCAGACCCGGCGCTTTCATGCCAAACAAGAGCGTGAGCTGTTTTTCTGGCTCGACAATGATCACTTTCCAGCTATCTACCGTATCGCCAGGCTTGAGCAAAGTATGCGACGGGCGGCCTTTCGCCAGTTTATGCCCCACCAGACGGTCCATCGCGGCGCGCGTCTGCCACAAAATATTGCCGAAAAAATAGCCCTCTTTGCCACCCAGCCGATTTACGACCTGCCAGAGCGCCGATAGGCTGGCCGGGGTCTGCGCGGTAAAGCCCGCCTGCTTTGGAAAATAGCCGTATTCGGGACGCCAGCGGGCGAAGGCCAGCGCGTCGTAGCCCCAGTCGCTGGAGTTCACCAGTTTTTCTTCTTCTTTCAGCGTGCGGCGAACGGCGTCGTCAAAGGTGATAAGCGTTTGGGGGATCAACTTTTTTAACGCGGCGTCATCGGCCAGCAAATCGTGCCTTAACCCCTGGATTAAGGCTTTTGCGGTAGTCGGCGGCACGGAGGTAATAACGTTTAAAAACCAGACCGAAATCCAGCGGGTCGGAAAAGGCACCGGGATCAGCGGACGCCGTTTACCGCTGACGGCCATAAAACGTTCAAACTGCTGCTGATAGCTTAATACCTGCGGCCCGGCGGCTTCCAGAATACGATGCTCGCGCGCAGGGTGCTCCAGTAAGCCGACCAGGTAGTAGAGTAAATTTTCCAGGGCGATGGGCGTGGTGCGCGAACGCACCCAGCGCGGCGGCGTGAGTATTGGCAGGTTGTAAACCATGTCGCGCATGACTTCGAAGGCGGCGGAGCCTGCGCCGACGATGATCCCGGCGCGTAATTCCGTCACCGGTACGCCTGCGTCGCGCAGCGTGTCAGCCGTAAGCTGGCGGGCGCGCAGGTGATCGGATTGCTCATGCGCCGGCGCCTGCAGTGAACTGAGGAAAATAAGTTGTTTAACCGGCGTCTGGCGCAGCGCGTCGCGCACGTTGAGCGCCGCCTGACGTTCATGGGCGATAAAATCGCCGCCTTCGCCCATGCCGTGTACCAGATAGTAAACGGTATCAACGTCGCGAAGCAGCGTGGGTAAATTTTCCGGCCAGTGCAGATCGACCTTATGACAACTGACGTTGGCGAGGCGCTGTTTTTCCAGACGTTCCACGCGTCGCGCCGCCGCCCGCACCTGATGCCCTTGCTGACTTAGCGCAAAGACCAGGTGCTGGCCGATATAGCCGCTGGCGCCGAGAACCAGAATGCGTTGCGCCACGTTGCTCTCCTTAGCGGGCTAAAAAGGCGCGCCAGTGGGCGACGACGTCGGCAAGCTGTTCGCGAGAGACATCCAGATGCGTCACCAGACGCACAATCGGCGCGGCGTTAATCAGGATATTCCGTTCCCGCAAATAGTCGCCAAGCGCGGCGGCCTGTGCTTCGCCAACGCGAACAAACAGCATATTCGTTTCGTGGCGCATGACCTCCGCGCCCGCTTCCCGAAGCTGCTGCGCCAGCCAGGCGGCGTTATCATGATCCTCTTGCAGACGCGCCACGTTATGCTTCAGCGCATACAGTCCGGCCGCTGCCAGAATCCCGGCCTGACGCATTCCGCCGCCGACCATTTTACGCCAGCGCGTCGCGCGTTTAATGTAATCGCGGTTGCCGACCAGCAGCGAACCGACCGGCGTCCCGAGACCTTTTGACAGGCAGATGGTAAAAGAGTCGCAATACTGCGTAATCTCTTTTAACTCACAGCCGTAGGCAACCACCGCGTTAAAAATTCGGGCGCCGTCAACGTGCAGCGCCAGCCCACGTTCGCGGGTAAACGTCCAGGCGTCTTTCAGATACGCGCGCGGCAGCACTTTCCCGTTATGCGTATTTTCCAGACTGAGCAAGCGCGTGCGTGCGAAGTGGATGTCATCCGCTTTAATCTTCGCCGCCACGTTCTCCAGCGGCAGCGTACCGTCCGCGGCGGCATCAATAGGCTGCGGCTGAATGCTGCCGAGCACCGCAGCGCCGCCAGCTTCATAGAGATAATTATGCGCGCCCTGACCGACGATATACTCTTCGCCGCGTTCACAATGGCTAAGCAGCGCGACCAGATTGGCCTGGGTGCCGGTGGGTAAAAAAAGCGCCGCTTCTTTACCGGAAAAGTCGGCGGCGTAGCGCTGAAGGGCGTTAACGGTAGGGTCATCGCCGTATACGTCGTCCCCGACCGGAGCGGTCATCATCGCCTCAAGCATGGCGCGGCTCGGTCGGGTAACGGTATCACTGCGTAAATCAATCATGGCACATCCCTGGATTTTAAAAGGTGATGTGCACTGTTTTACCTTAGCCAGTTCGTTTTCGCCAGTTCGATCACTTCATCGCCGCGGCCGCTAATAATGGCGCGCAGCATGTACAGGCTAAAGCCTTTCGCTTGTTCCAGTTTGATCTGCGGCGGGATCGCCAGCTCTTCTTTTGCCACGACCACGTCAACCAGTACCGGGCCGTCAATGGAAAACGCGCGCTGTAGCGCTCCGTCCACGTCTGCGGCTTTTTCCACGCGAATACCGGTAATGCCGCAGGCTTCGGCGATACGCGCGAAATTGGTGTCGTGCAGTTCGGTACCGTCGGTAAGGTAGCCGCCGGCTTTCATTTCCATCGCCACAAAGCCCAGCACGCTGTTATTAAAGACGACGATTTTTATCGGCAGCTTCATCTGTACCACTGAGAGAAAATCGCCCATCAGCATACTGAAGCCGCCATCACCGCACATCGCGATAACCTGACGACCCGGCGCGGTGGCCTGAGCGCCGAGCGCCTGCGGCATGGCGTTGGCCATTGACCCGTGGTTAAACGAGCCCAGCAGGCGGCGCTTGCCGTTCATTTTTAGATAGCGGGCCGCCCAGACGGTCGGCGTGCCGACATCGCAGGTAAAAATAGCGTCGTCAGCGGCGAAATGACTAATTTGTTGCGCCAGATATTGTGGGTGGATGGCTTTATCGCTGAGTTTGGCTAAGTCATCAAGCCCTTTACGGGCGTCCCGATAGTGTTCCAGAGCTTTATCGAGGAATTTACGATTGCTTTTTTCTTCCACCAGCGGCAGCAGGGCGCGAAGCGTGGCTTTAATATCGCCCACCAGCGCCATGTCGACTTTGCTGTGCGCGCCAATACTGCCCGGGTTGATGTCAATCTGAATGATTTTGGCATCGCTCGGATAAAAGGCGCGATAGGGGAACTGGGTGCCGAGCAGGATCAGCGTATCGGCGTTCATCATGGTGTGGAAGCCAGAAGAGAAGCCAATCAGGCCGGTCATTCCCACATCATAAGGGTTATCGTACTCAACGTGCTCTTTGCCGCGCAGGGCATGAACGATTGGCGCTTTTAGTTTTGCCGCCAACGCGACCAACTCCTCATGCGCGCCCGCGCAGCCGCTACCGCACATCAATGCGATATTGCTGGAGTAGCGCAGCAGTTGCGCCAGTTTTTTCAGCTCTTCCTCCGCCGGCGTAACGACGGGGTGCGGGGCATGGTACCAATGGGTGACGGCGTTTTCAGGCGCGGGTTTCAGCGCCACGTCACCCGGAAGTACGACCACGGAGACGCCGCGATTTAGCACCGCTTTGCGCATGGCGATGGCGAGTACCTGCGGGATCTGCTCCGGGCTGGAAACCAACTCGCAATAGTGGCTGCATTCACGGAACAACTCCTGCGGGTGGGTCTCCTGGAAATAACCGCTGCCGATTTCACTGGACGGAATATGGGTGGCGATCGCCAGAACAGGGACGTGGTTACGGTGGCAATCAAACAGGCCATTGATCAGGTGCAGGTTGCCCGGTCCGCATGAACCTGCGCACACAGCAAGCTCGCCGGTAAGCTGCGCTTGTGCGCCGGCGGCGAAAGCGGCGACCTCTTCGTGGCGGGTTGGCATCCATTCAATGGTTCCCATACGATTAAGACTATCGCTCAGGCCGTTCAGGGAGTCGCCAGTGACGCCCCAGATTTGTTTTACGCCAGCCTGTTCCAGCGTTTTGGCGATAAAAGCAGCAACGGTTTGTTTCATGGTTCTCCATCTCCTTAAATGTGATAACGGTTACAAGTTTAGTTGAAGATGACGATGACGTTTTTCTTTGGCGGAGAGAGGGGCGAAAGGATGAAGCGAGTGGTAAATCGCCCGGTGGCGCTGACGCTTACCGGGCCTACGATGGAACGTTTACCGATTATGCGAGAACAAGATCGCCCTGCGGATGGCAGGAGCAGGCCAGTACGTAACCTTCGGCAATCTCCGCCTCGCTCAGCGTCATGGTGCTGCTCACCGTATAGTCGCCGGAAACGACTTTGGTTTTACAGCAGCCGCAAACACCTGCCCGACAGGCAGCGGCAACCGGTACTTTATTACTCTCCAGCGCCTCCAACAGCGTTGTACCGATCGGGGCATAAAATTCCTGCGCTGGCTGTAGTTTGGTGAATTTCAGGCCGCTGGTTGCCGTTTCCGCCACCGGCGTGAAGAACTTCTCTTTAAAGAAGCGCGTTACGCCAAGCGCTTTCACTCCCTGTTCGACGAAATCCATATAGGGCGCCGGGCCGCAGGTCATGATGGTGCGCGATGCCAAATCCGGTACGCGCTGTAATAATTCCGTGGTCAGACGGCCCGCGACAAAACCTTCCGTGGCATGATTTTCCGCCACTAGCGTGACCGGATACTGTCGCCACTCGTCGGCAAAAATCACATCATCCGGCGAACGGACGTTAAAGATGACCTGCACATCGGCCTGTGGGCGGTATTTTGCCAGCCAGCGACGCATCGACATGATTGGCGTTACGCCACAACCGGCGGCGAGCAGCAGAAACTTATCTTCTGTTTTATCGTCACAGGTAAAATCGCCCATTGCATCAGACAGCCAGATGTAATCGCCGCGCTTGATGTCATGGGTCAACCACTGTGAACCCGTGCCATCTTCAATCCGACGAACGGTCAGCGTGATATATTCACTGACGCCCGGCGTAGACGAAAGGGTGTAGGCGCGCAGCGTTTCCGCTGAATTACGCACGCTCACCAGCGCATACTGCCCGGCGCGATAAGGGTAGTAGTCATGGCATAATAGCGCAATTGTCCATACATCCGGCGTCTCCTGACGGATGTGATGCACCTGCATTCGCCAGGGACATTGTGAGGTTGGCATCGTCATCATTGACCTCCTTACGCGCTCAGCAATTGCTTCATGTCTTCTTCAACGGTGGTCACGGAGCGCAGGCCGAACTTCTCGTTGAGGATAGCCAGCAGATCCGGCGTGAAGAAGCCCGGCGCGGTCGGCCCGGTGACAATATTTTTCACGCCTAATGACAGCAGCGTCAGCAGAATCACGATCGCTTTCTGCTCAAACCAGGGAGAGCACCAGCGATAGCGGCAGATCGTTGACGCCGCAGCCCAGTTTTTCCGCCAGCGTCACCGCCAGGATAATCGCGGAGTAAGCATCATTACACTGACCGGCATCGACCAGACGCGGCAGCCCTTCGATGTCGCCGAACTCCAGTTTGTTGAAACGGTATTTACCGCACGCCAGGGTCAGGATCAGGCAGTCATCCGGTACGCTGGTGGCGAAATCGGTAAAGTAGTTACGCTCGCCGCGCGCGCCGTCACAGCCGCCGACCAGGAAGATGTGGCGCAGTTTTTCACGGCTGACCAGATCGATGAGCGTATCGGCAGCGCCGAGCAGGGTCTGACGGCCAAAACCGACGGTGATGAGATGCGGAATTTCGCTATACGGGAAGCCCGCCATTTGCTGCGCCTGGGCAATGACCGGCCCGAAGTCATCGCCTTCAAGATGGCTAACGCCCGGCCAGCCGACGATGCTACGGGTCCAGATACGGTCGTCATAGCTGCCTACGGTCGGATCGATAATGCAGTTAGAGGTCATCACGATTGGGCCAGGGAAGCGGGCGAATTCGACCTGCTGATTCTGCCAGCCGCTGCCGTAGTTACCGACCAGATGCTTGAATTTACGCAGTTCCGGATAGCCGTGTGCGGGTAGCATTTCACCGTGAGTGTAGACGTTAACGCCGGTGCCTTCGGTCTGCTCCAGCAGGTTGTAGAGATCTTTCAGATCGTGACCGGAGATCAGAATGCACTTGCCTTCAGTCGCTTTGACGTTGACCTGAGTCGGCGTTGGGTGACCGTATTTGGTGGTCTCACCGGCATCCAGAATGCTCATCACTTTAAAGTTCATCTGGCCGATTTCCATTGCGCACTCCAGCAGCGCGTTCATATCAGCAGGCCAGGTGCCGAGCCAGGCCATGATTTTGTGGTACTGCGCATAAATGTCGTTGTCGTATTGACCGAGAACGTGCGCGTGTTCCATGTACGCCGCCGCGCCTTTCAGACCGTACAGGCACAGCAGACGCAGGCCGAGGATGTTCTCGCCAATGGCGGCTTTATCTTTATTCGGGGTAAATTCCGCTGCCTGACGTTGCAGTTCGCCCAGATCGTCGCTGACCAGTTGCAGATCGGCCATCGGATTGTCGCAATGCGCATTAGCATCCACGCTCAGGCACTGGGCTTTCAACGCTTCACGCATGGCAATCGCTTCACGGGCGTAGCCGACGATACGCGGAGAGTCGAAGTTAACATTGGTCAGCGTGGAGAAAAACGCGCGCGGCGCAAAGTTATCAACGTCGTGATTAATGATGCCATATTCACGGGCCTTCACCGCCCAGGCAGACAAACCTTGCAAAGCCGCAATCAGCAGATCCTGCAGATCGGACGTTTCAGCCGTTTTACCGCACATTCCCTGCGCGTAGGAGCAGCCGTTTCCGGCTGGTGTACGGATGGTTTGTTCACATTGCACACAAAACATGGTCACACCTTTTAAAGTTATATTTAATATACATGTTTAAGGTTATGCCTGTGAACAAAGGGATAAAAGGGTTTTCTGCCATAATGTGCAAGGAGATTGATTTAGCGCAATTTTGGCGGCAGATGCCTACCGCCAAAGAGGTATCAGGCCGAGAAGAACGCCATTAAGAGGGGGACCAGCAGGCTGAGGATAAAGCCATGTACGATAGCCGCTGGAACAATCTCTACGCCGCCGGAGCGCTGTAATACCGGCAACGTAAAGTCCATTGAGGTCGCTCCGCACAGGCCCAACGCTGTTGAACGGCTGCGGCGAACCAGACCGGGAATAAGCATAATGGCTAAGAGCTCGCGGGCCAGATCGTTAAAAAATGCCGCGCTGCCGATAACCGGTCCAAACGACTCCGTCAGCAAAATACCGGAAAGAGAGTACCAGCCGAAACCTGACGCCATCGCCAGGGCGGTTTTTAGCGGTAAGTCCAGGATAAACGCATTAATCACGCCGCCCAGTAATGAGCTTGCCACGACAACGACCGCGACCATCATTCCCCGGCGGTTAAGCACAATTTGCTTTAAGGTCATGCCGCTATTTCGTAGCTGAATCCCCACCAGGAACAATAAAAAGATCAGCGTATATTCACTGGCTTCGGTGGCGTGCTGTAAAACAGAGAGTCCGCTCAGGCCGATGACAAACCCCAATACCACTACGCCGCACAGTTGCAGCGACTCCAGCGCCATGGCAATACGCGAAGGAAGTTTTTCCTGCTGATGATGGTGACGCCACGGGAGGATACGTTCCAGCCACAATAAGGCGGCGATATTACACAATAAAATAATCGTAATACTGACGGCGGAATAATGAAAAATCGCCACCAGATTACTGGCGAGGTTATCCAAAAACGCCAGGCTTATTCCCATAAAAAAGAGAATAAGGTACACGATCCAGCTCAGTAGCCGGTTAATGAGTTGTAATGCGGCTTTATGTCGCAGTGGAATGAGATAGCCCACAATCAGTGGAACCAGAATGATTAAAAGTCCTGAAAACATGAACAGCCGGGCCCTTTTTTATTGTTTGAATAGCGTACATGACACTACCGAATTCCAGACTATCAGTAAAGCGACACCGTCAGCCGTACATTTATCAGACATTTGCCCCAGGCAAAGGGGGGGAATATCACGCCAGGCGGACGCATTTGCCGTTATACTGCGGTGAATTTTATGGAGTGATGACGTTTTTCTGGAGGAAGCATGATTCTCGAACGCGTTGAAATAGTAGGATTTCGCGGTATCAACCGACTGTCGTTGATGCTGGAGCAAAACAACGTGCTGATTGGGGAAAACGCCTGGGGAAAATCCAGCCTGCTGGATGCGCTGACTCTGTTATTGTCGCCGGAACTCGATCTTTACCATTTTGTCCGTGAGGATTTCTGGTTTCCGCCTGGCGACATAAAAGGACGCGAGCATCACCTGTATATTATTCTGACTTTTCGCGAAACGCAGCCAGGGCGGCATCGGGTACGTCGTTATCGAGCGCTGGAAGCATGCTGGTCGCCTTGCGAGGATGATTTTCACCGTATTTTTTATCGGCTAGAGGGCGAATGCGGCGCCGATGGCAGCGTGATGACGCTGCGCAGTTTTCTCAATAGCGATGGGCAGCCATTACTGGTGGAAAATATTAACGATCAGGTGCGCCACCTGGTTCGTCTGATGCCAGTGCTACGTTTGCGCGATGCGCGCTTTATGCGACGTATTCGCAACGGTACGGTGCCCAATGTGCCGGATGTTGAAGTCACGGCCCGACAGCTGGATTTTCTGGCGCGTGAGCTGGCGACCCGGCCGCAAAATTTAACCGACGGGCAGATTCGTCAGGGACTGTCCGCGATGGTGCAACTGCTTGAACACTATTTCTCAGAGCAGGGCGCAGGACAGGCGCGTCACCGACTCATGCGCCGGCGTTCGCAAAATGAGCAGCGTAGCTGGCGCTATCTGGATATTATTAATCGGATGATCGACAAACCGGGCAGCCGGTCGCATCGGGTGATCCTGCTGGGGCTTTTCTCCACGCTGTTACAGGCGAAAGGGACGCTGCGGTTACATAAAGACGCACGACCATTACTGCTGGTGGAAGATCCGGAAACCCGTTTACATCCCATTATGCTTTCAGTCGCCTGGCAATTGCTCAATCTGTTACCGCTACAGCGGATAGCGACAACCAACTCAGGCGAATTGCTCTCGCTAACGCCGGTGGAGCATGTCGTACGGCTGGTGCGCGAATCTTCCCGCGTCGCCGCCTGGCGTCTGGGCCCGGGCGGGTTAAGCGCGGAAGATGGACGGCGCATCGCCTTTCATATCCGCTTTAATCGCGCGTCGTCGCTGTTTGCGCGTTGCTGGCTACTGGTGGAAGGCGAGACGGAAACCTGGGTTATTAATGAGCTGGCGCGTCAGTGTGGACATCATTTTGATGCGGAGGGCATTAAAGTCATTGAGTTTGCTCAGTCTGGCCTGAAACCGCTGGTGAAGTTCGCCCGCCGTATGGGAATCGAGTGGCATGTCCTGGTGGATGGCGACGAAGCGGGGAAAAAATATGCCGCGACGGTCCGCAGTCTGCTTAATAACGATCGGGAAGAAGAACGCGAACATCTCACGGCGCTGCCTGCGCTGGATATGGAACATTTTATGTATCGTCAGGGCTTTGCCGATGTTTTTCACCGGGTTGCGCAGCTTCCGCCTAATGTGCCGATGAATACCCGGAAAATTATCACTAAAGCTATCCACCGCTCGTCAAAGCCGGATTTGGCGATTGAAGTCGCGATGGAAGCCGGGCGGCGGGGAATTGACGCCGTGCCGCCGCTGTTCAGAAAGATGTTCTCGCGCGTGGTTTGGCTGGCGCGGGGCCGGGCGGATTAGCGTTTGAATGTGGCCGGAACCTGTTCGACGACGCTATCGAGTAACGCATAGCGGCGGCGATACTCGGCCCGTTTTTTACTGGCGATCTCCGATTCGCTTTTTCGGGCGATCGCCAGCGGTAGCGCATAGTAATTTCCTTTAATTCTTTCACCGCCTAACGATTCCCAAAACGCGTCATAGTCGGCATGCATTTGCGTCTTTTTTATCCATGTATCGCCAGCTACGGTAAACGTGCGCATCGTTACTCACAGCTATAATCTTTTCTGCCTGAAAGACTTGCGCAAACTGACAGAGAGCCTCCATCACGATGCGTTTGGGAAAAAGACCATGGCAGGCTTTGGTCGCCTGCTGGATAATTTCGTGAGGGACGTCATTTGCCGCGCCCTGTAATCCGCCGATAAATAGTGTGCGTTGTTGGTTAAAGCGACACAGAGTAAATGTGATCTCTGCCAGAATACGTAACTGTGCGTCGCGAACAACAATAGTGCTTTCACCTTCTTTATCCAGTGAGACCAGACTGACTAAATCAAGTTGAAACAACTCGCCGGTTTTAGTTTCAAATTTAGCAAGATTCAGGCCATACTGACTTAAATAGCTAACTTGTTGTTCCCGCGATAAAAGTTGGCGCATCTGTTGATAATGAAAACACAGAGCGTCTAAGGCGAAATCGCGTTTAATATTTACAGCCATATAAGGACGATGTAGCCGAATAGGCAAACGCGGCTGACGAGCAAGTAACGTATTTAACTCCGGCCATTGGGTGAGATTGGTCAGTAATTGGCTGGTTGCACGCGGCATGACTAATGAGCGGATTAAAAACTTGCGACGAAAGCTGGCTTTACGCCAGAATTTTCCTGGCTGTAATTGCCCGCGCGTCAGACGAATAAATAATTGTAAAGGAGAGATGTAATCTGAAGTGTACCAGGTATTATCTGTAAGCTGTGTCATGATCGTAATCCGCGACATAAGATTGTCGAGATTGAACCACAGGAAACATTAACCAATCGTCAATACAGCCGGCGCTATCTTTATTGCGTCAGGTTTGTTTAGATACGGTTTACTTTCTGGTTAAAATTTTGCCGTCAGGGTTTCTATGCGTGCTAAGGGAAAGAAATTTAAAAAGCGTTATCTGGTCATTATTTTAATTCTTTTAGTGGGGGGGATGGTTAGCTGGCGAATGATAAATGCCCCGCTGCCAACTTATCAGACATTAATCGTGCGGCCAGGCGATCTTGAACAGAGTGTACTGGCGACTGGAAAACTGGACGCGTTGCGTAAAGTGGATGTCGGCGCGCAGGTGAGCGGCCAGTTGAAAACGCTGCTGGTCTCCATTGGCGATAACGTTAAAAAAGATCAGCTACTCGGCGTGATTGACCCAGATCAGGCGGAGAACCAGATAAAAGAGGTCGAGGCCACCCTGATGGAGCTGAACGCGGAGCGTCAGCAGGCAGCCGCTGAGTTAAAGCTGGCGCGGGTTACGCTGGCGCGCCAGCAGCAGTTAGCTAAGACTCAGGCGGTATCGCAACAGGATCTGGATACTGCGGCGACGGAGTTGGCGGTTAAACAGGCGCGTATTGGCACCATAGATGCCCAGATCAAACGTAATCGGGCCTCGTTGGACACCGCGAAAACCAACCTGGAATATACCCGTATTGTCGCCCCCATGGCGGGGGAAGTGACGCAAATCACTACCCTGCAAGGACAAACGGTGATTGCAGCTCAGCAGGCGCCCAATATTCTGACGCTGGCGGATATGAGCACCATGCTGGTAAAAGCGCAGGTCTCGGAAGCGGACGTGATCCATCTTCGGGCGGGGCAGAAAGCATGGTTCACCATTGCAGGCGATCCGCAAACGCGCTATGAAGGCGTTTTAAAAGATATTCTGCCGACGCCGGAAAAGATCAACGACGCTATTTTTTATTACGCCCGGTTTGAAGTGCCGAATCCCAAAAGAATCTTGCGTCTTGATATGACCGCACAGGTTTATATTCAACTCATGGATGTCAAAAATGTGCTGATTATTCCTCTCGCCGCGCTTGGCGAGCCGGTGGGCGGTAATCGTTATAAAGTGGCGCTGTTGCGTAACGGCGAAAAACGTGAGCGCGAAGTGGTCATTGGCGAGCGTAACGATACAGACGTGGAAGTGGTTAAAGGTCTGGAAGCGGGCGATGAGGTGATCATCGGCGAGAGCAGGCCAGGAGCGACGCCATGACGGCATTGCTTGAACTGTGCAATGTGAGCCGCAGCTACCCCTCAGGAGAAGAGCAGGTGGCGGTGTTGAAAGATATCTCCCTGCAAATCCACGCCGGGGAGATGGTGGCGATCGTCGGCGTTTCCGGTTCTGGAAAATCAACGCTGATGAATATCCTCGGGTGCCTGGATAAACCGACCAGCGGCACTTATCGGGTGGCGGGGCGGGACGTCTCGACGCTGGACCCGGACGCGCTGGCGCAGCTGCGGCGTGAGCATTTTGGCTTTATCTTTCAGCGCTACCATCTGTTGTCGCATTTAACGGCAGCGCAAAATGTTGAAATCCCCGCCGTCTACGCCGGCATTGAACGCAAAAAACGCCAGGCGCGCGCCAGAGAGTTGCTTTTGCGGCTGGGATTAAGCGATCGCGTCGATTATCCACCTTCACAGCTTTCTGGCGGACAGCAGCAGCGTGTCAGTATTGCCCGCGCGCTGATGAACGGCGGACAGGTGATTCTGGCGGATGAGCCGACCGGCGCGCTGGATAGCCATTCCGGCGAAGAAGTAATGGCGATTTTGCGCCAACTGCGCGATCGCGGACATACGGTGATCATTGTGACGCACGATCCGCTGATTGCCGCCCAGGCGGAGCGGATTATTGAAATTCACGATGGCAAGATTGTCCATAATCCGCCCGCGCAGGAAAAGAAACGCGAACAGGGCGTTGACGCTGCCGTAGTTAATACGGCTCCCGGCTGGCGGCAATTTGCCAGCAGCTTTCGCGAAGCGCTGTCGATGGCGTGGTTAGCGATGGCCGCTAACAAAATGCGTACTTTACTGACCATGCTGGGAATTATTATCGGTATTGCGTCGGTGGTGTCGATTGTGGTGGTCGGCGACGCCGCAAAACAGATGGTACTGGCGGATATCCGCGCTATGGGCACTAACACGATTGATATTCATCCAGGCAAAGATTTTGGCGACGACAACCCGCAGTATCGACAGGCGCTGAAATATGACGATCTGGTGGCTATTCAGAAACAGCCGTGGGTTAACTCTGCGACGCCCAGCGTTTCAAAGAGCTTACGTCTTCGCTATGGCAATATTGATATTGCCGTAAATGCTAATGGCGTCAGTGGCGATTATTTTAACGTTTACGGCATGTCCTTTAGGGAGGGGAACACCTTCAATGCTGTACAGCAACAGGATCGCGCGCAGGTGGTGGTGTTGGATGCCAACACGCGACGCCAGCTATTTCCAAATAAAGCGAATGTCGTAGGAGAAGTGGTGCTGGTGGGTAATATGCCGGTTATTGTTATTGGCGTGGCGGAAGAGAAACCGTCCATGTACGGCAATAGCAATCTGTTGCAAGTTTGGTTGCCCTATAGCACGATGTCAGATCGCATAATGGGTCAGTCATGGCTTAACTCGATCACCGTTCGTGTGAAAGATGGCGTTGATAGCGATCAGGCTGAACAGCAGCTTACCCGCCTGCTCACCTTACGCCACGGTAAAAAAGACTTCTTCACCTGGAATATGGACAGCGTCCTGAAAACGGCTGAAAAAACCACCTATACTCTTCAGTTATTTCTGACGCTGGTGGCCGTCATTTCGCTGGTTGTCGGCGGCATCGGCGTTATGAATATTATGCTGGTTTCCGTCACCGAGCGAACGCGTGAAATCGGCATCCGTATGGCGGTAGGCGCGCGCGCCAGCGATGTGCTACAGCAGTTTCTTATTGAAGCGATGCTGGTTTGCCTGGTTGGTGGAGCGCTGGGGATTAGCTTGTCGATGTTCATCGCATTTATGCTACAGCTTTTCCTGCCCGGCTGGGAGATCGGTTTTTCACTGACAGCGCTGGCGAGCGCGTTTTTATGTTCGACGTTTACCGGGATATTGTTTGGCTGGCTACCGGCGAGAAACGCGGCGCGACTGGACCCGGTGGATGCGCTGGCAAGAGAGTAATCTTGCTGACGTCATTTGTCGGCCTGATAAGATGCAACAGTGTCGCCACCAGGCACTGGCGTTAAATAAAAATGCCAGCCGATCGGGCTGGCATTTTGCCTTCTGGATGTACACAATGAGACAGAGGAGCTATGCAACGGCCTCTGCTTCGATGGGCACGATGACGCTGGCGTGATTGCCTTTTGGCCCCTGGTGGACATCAAACCGGACAGACTGTCCGGCTTTAAGCGTTCTGTAACCATCCATTTGAATGGTGGAATAATGGGCGAAAATATCCTCGCCGCCGCCTTCAGGGCAGATGAAACCAAACCCTTTGGCATTGTTGAACCACTTTACAGTACCCGTTTCCATGCTTCGACATCCTTCGTAAATCTTATATAAGTAAGATGGAATGAACCGGTGACGGAGTGGGGGCTGTTCAAAACCTCACCAACTCTCGACATTACAATTTAGAGAAATCAGGCGAGGCGTCAAGCATCAGGCAGGGGGGATCGGGTAAAAATGAATCAAAAATTTGAAGCAGTTAACGCTATTGCCGGGAATGTGACAGATGTCGCGGATGGTACTGATAGATGTTAGTTATCTATCAATTGAGGTAGATTGATTGTGTGCATAGACTCTGGTCAGCGGCAGATTTTCCTGCCGACAACCGTAACCGATAATGACGACTGACAATGGGTAAGACGAACGATTGGCTGGATTTTGACCAGTTGGTGGAAGATAGCGTGCGCGACGCGCTAAAACCGCCATCTATGTATAAAGTGATATTAGTCAATGATGACTACACTCCGATGGAGTTTGTTATTGACGTGTTACAAAAATTCTTTTCTTATGATGTAGAACGTGCAACGCAATTGATGCTTGCAGTTCACTATCAAGGCAAAGCTATCTGCGGCGTGTTTACCGCCGAGGTGGCGGAAACCAAAGTGGCGATGGTGAACAAGTATGCAAGGGAGAACGAGCATCCGTTGCTGTGTACGCTGGAAAAAGCCTGAATGCAGGTATAAAAATTGGGGGAGGTGCCTATGCTCAATCAAGAACTGGAACTCAGTTTAAACATGGCTTTCGCCAGAGCGCGCGAGCACCGTCATGAGTTTATGACCGTCGAGCATCTGTTGCTGGCGCTGCTCAGCAACCCATCGGCTCGCGAAGCGCTGGAAGCATGCTCCGTGGATCTGGTGGCGCTCCGTCAGGAACTCGAAGCCTTCATTGAACAAACCACACCCGTACTGCCTGCCAGTGAAGAAGAGCGTGATACGCAGCCGACGTTAAGTTTCCAGCGTGTCCTGCAACGTGCCGTCTTCCATGTTCAGTCTTCCGGGCGTAGTGAAGTGACTGGCGCTAATGTGCTGGTGGCTATCTTTAGCGAACAGGAATCACAAGCGGCTTATCTGCTGCGCAAGCATGAAGTGAGCCGTCTGGATATCGTGAACTTTATTTCTCACGGGACGCGAAAAGACGAACCGAGCCAATCTTCCGATCTCGGCAATCAGCCAACTGGCGACGAACAAGCTGGCGGGGAGGAACGTATGGAAAACTTCACGACGAATCTTAACCAACTTGCTCGCGTGGGTGGCATCGATCCGCTGATTGGTCGTGAAAAAGAACTGGAACGCGCGATCCAGGTCTTGTGTCGTCGCCGTAAAAATAACCCGCTGCTGGTGGGGGAATCCGGCGTCGGTAAAACGGCGATTGCCGAAGGGCTGGCCTGGCGTATCGTGCAGGGCGATGTGCCGGAAGTGATGGCCGATTGCACCATTTACTCTCTGGATATCGGTTCGCTGCTGGCGGGCACCAAATACCGCGGCGATTTTGAAAAACGGTTTAAGGCGTTGCTGAAACAGCTTGAGCAGGATACCAACAGCATCCTGTTTATCGATGAAATCCATACCATTATCGGCGCTGGCGCGGCGTCGGGTGGACAGGTGGATGCGGCAAATCTGATTAAACCGCTGCTTTCCAGCGGCAAGATCCGGGTGATCGGCTCAACGACCTATCAGGAATTCAGCAATATTTTTGAGAAAGACCGCGCATTAGCGCGCCGTTTCCAGAAAATTGATATTACCGAGCCTTCGGTGGAAGAGACGGTGCAAATTATCAACGGCTTGAAACCTAAGTACGAAGCGCACCACGACGTGCGTTATACCGCGAAAGCGGTGCGTGCGGCGGTCGAGCTGGCGGTAAAATATATCAATGACCGCCATCTGCCGGATAAAGCCATTGACGTGATTGACGAAGCGGGCGCTCGGGCGCGTCTGATGCCGGTGAGCAAACGTAAGAAAACGGTCAACGTGGCGGATATTGAGTCCGTAGTGGCGCGAATTGCGCGAATTCCTGAAAAGAGCGTCTCGCAGAGCGATCGTGATACGCTGAAGAACCTGGGCGATCGTCTGAAAATGCTGGTCTTCGGCCAGGATAACGCGATTGAGGCGCTGACCGAAGCTATTAAGATGAGTCGTGCGGGCCTGGGCCATGAGCATAAACCTGTCGGCTCATTCTTGTTCGCCGGCCCAACTGGCGTAGGGAAAACTGAAGTTACGGTACAGCTTTCAAAAGCGCTGGGTATTGAGCTGTTGCGTTTTGATATGTCCGAATATATGGAGCGTCATACGGTGAGCCGTCTGATCGGCGCGCCTCCGGGATACGTCGGTTTCGACCAGGGCGGGCTGCTGACGGATGCGGTGATTAAGCATCCTCATGCGGTGCTGTTGCTGGATGAGATCGAAAAAGCGCACCCGGATGTCTTTAACCTGCTGCTGCAGGTGATGGATAACGGTACGCTGACCGATAACAACGGCCGCAAGGCGGATTTCCGCAACGTGGTGCTGGTGATGACCACCAACGCCGGCGTGCGAGAAACCGAACGTAAATCTATTGGTCTTATTCATCAGGACAACAGTACCGATGCGATGGGCGAGATCAAGAAAGTGTTTACGCCGGAGTTCCGTAACCGTCTCGACAACATTATTTGGTTCGATCATCTGTCTGGCGAGGTGATTCATCAGGTTGTCGATAAGTTTATCGTCGAGTTGCAGGCTCAGTTGGATCAGAAAGGCGTCTCCCTGGAAGTCAGTCAGGAAGCGCGCGACTGGCTGGCGGAAAAGGGCTATGACCGGGCGATGGGCGCACGACCAATGGCACGTGTGATTCAGGATAACCTGAAAAAACCGCTGGCCAATGAGTTGCTGTTTGGATCGCTGGTTGATGGCGGACAGGTCACCGTCGCGCTGGATAAAGAGAAAAATGCGTTGACGTATGGCTTCCAGAGTGCGCAAAAGCACAAGCCGGAAGCCGCGCATTAATCTTCGTTTCACTGCCGTACAAACCGGGCCTTAGCGCCCGGTTTTTTATGCCGGCTAATAGTTAGCCTGATGGCGTTGTGCTCGCGGTAGGCGGATAAGGCGCTTGTAAGTTGCGCCATCATCCGGTAATCGACGGGTCAAATGCGAAAAAAAAAGCCCGCCGACAGAAGACGTTCCATGAATGTGCGGAAGCCGTGCTGGAAATTTTAGGCCCATTGAGTATGCGCTTGTCTCATGGATGCTCTTGTTCTGCCGGGTAAGCGGTCTGCTACAGCCATACCTTCCACAGGATAATACTGTACCAGAAGCTGATATTCCCGCTCATGCCAGTGGCGAGAGTAGGTTTTCACGAATTCCAGTTCTTCGAGCGTCCAGATTGTGCGGTGATATCTGCCTTTTGATTTTATCATCAACTTACTTTCCAGATAGAGTTACGCATTACAAATTTTAAAAAATCTATTCTGATTTGCTTTATTTTCGTAAGAGAATATTCATTTTTTAAACCCCACAGTATCCCGTCATATTAAGTGTTTTTTCATCGCTTTTTGTTTTGACGACAATAGTGGCTTTAATGTCGCTTCCTTCATCATCATTTTGCTCTGCCACTGGAATCTGTTTTATGAAGATAGAAAAATCCTTATTTTTATATACTGAGTCATTTTCACCTGATGATATCTGTTTCAATATTGTTATATTCCCATTCAGTTTCATGATGGCAGAGTAAGTACATTCTTCACCATCCGCAGGACAAATCGCCCCTTCAATATAGTTATAGGAATCCTCCTTCTTATTATCGGCCAGGCGCAGAGTGCAAGTGGAGTGCCTCAAATCATCAGTAATCTCTCCATCAGTAATCTCCCCAATGTCGAAGCTATTAGTGTTTAGGCCATCTAATGGTATGTTGCCAGGTTCGGTTGCAGCACAACCAACAATGCCAGATAACATCAGAACTAAAATAAAACCTATATATTTAAGCACTTTATCAATTCCTTGAAGATCAAACTTTTGGAAGATTATTTTTCCATACATTCAGATATGGTGCAGGATCTGTTACATCGGAACGCCTTCTTAATTCACCTACACGTGTTGTAAGACTGGCCGAGGATGCTCCATTGGTATAAATTTCCAGATGCAACATAGATGAACCACTGTTCAGCCTCCCCACCTTAGCAATAATCTGACCTTTTTTCACAGACGACCCACCTATGTGTGATCCATTAGCAATTTCGCCATAACGAAGGATTAATTCACCATGTCTGATTTCTACAGCAGAAGTACCAGAGTAAAAGGGATAAGGGTTATGCACCAGCACTCCATCAGCAACAGCATAAATAGGGATCCCTGGGGGAAACGCATCCATCGCCATCAGTGCCGCATCTTCGGTCGGGGCCTGATAGACCGTCTTCAGGCCGCTGGTGGCGGCTTTGTAGTCTTTCCAGGACACGTATTTCAGGCTGTTACGCACCATATGGATAATGCATAGCTGGATATGGATTTGCGGGAAGACGCTGTTTATCGTATCCGGGAAACCCTTCAGACCGTCCACACAGGCAATCAGGATGTCCTGAAGGCCCCGCTTTTTCAGCTCCGTCAGCACGCTTAGCCAGAACTTTGTGCCTTCATTTTCGGCCAGCCACATACCCAGTAACTCTTTCTGGCCTTCGGTGTTGATACCCAGTGCCAGGAAGACGGCTTTGTTGATTACGCTGCCATTCTGATGAACTTTGACTACATACAATCCATATAAACAATGGGATACAGCGCATCCAGTTGCCGGTTTTGCCACTCAGTGACCTGCTCTTTTACGGCGTCGGTGACTTTAGATATCAGCGAGGGTGACACATCGACGTCGTACATCTCTTTGAAGATGGCGACGATTTCGCGGGTAGTCATGCCTTTGGCGCAGAGGGATAAAATCTGGCTGTCCATCTGCGTAATGCGCGTCTGGTGCTTCTTAAGCAGCTGTGGTTCGGAGGTGTTTTCACGGTCACGCGGCGTGTTCAGTTCAATCTCACCGTCATCGCATAACACCGTTTTTGACGAGTAGCCATTGCGGGTGTTTGAGCCTGTTTTGGGCGCATTTTTCTCATGCCCGGGGTGGTCAGTCAGCTCCGCATTGAGCGCCGTTTCGACGGTTAATTTCGTCAGCATGCGGGAAAACTGATTGAGGTCGGCTTCGGTTTTAAGGTCTTTAGCCGGTTCAGCGGCCAGTGCTTTGAGTTTCTTTTCGTCCATAATGTGCCTGTCTCCGTTACTGGAGTGAACATATCAAAAACAGGCAATTACACAATTTTAATTACAGTCTCTATGGCACTGGCGAACCGGCGATTAACACGTTTCGGTTTGGCCTCTGTACGGTGAAAAAGCTGCTTCACTTCAGGATTATCCCGATGCTGGAGCTGATGCTGTCCTTACCAATGCCAAAAAAACTAATCCTCTTCTCTGAAAAGAGTAGTCTTACACTTAGCACAAAGAATTCTTCTGTGATTATCCCATACCTGTATCAAACCAACATCGCTGAATTTCTCGTGACCACAACTGTAGCAGGATATTTTGCTCATATTGTGTTTTTTAATATATTCATCTTTGGTGGGAAGTTGCTTCCAATAGCCTATCAGTCCGGGCATAACCTCTCCTTGAGTGGTTTATGTAATTTGCAAACCATGATAATAATCATATAAGAAATAGTTAATTTTGAAATTATCCCTTATCACATTTTCGAAAGCGAATGCTATTAGCATCACACTTTCTACGTTGTTATCAACGATAATGCTTTCGTACATGTAGCTTAGCTGTTGGCAGTGCTATACCCCGTCCAGTCATCCATCAGCGCCACTCGTTTAGGCCATAACGTCCCACGCTGATACGCTGCTTCAGCCTTATCTGCCAACTGGTGTGCCAACGCATGTTCAATAACCTCACGTTGATAGTCCGTTGTTTCACCAGCCCACTCACGGAAAGTAGAACGGAAGCCATGTTGCGTTAAGTCGGTATATCCCATTCGTTTCAATACAGCCAATAACGACATATCAGAAAGTGTTTCAGCGCCAGGGGCAGGGAATACATGATTGTTATCTTTTAATCGTGGTAAATCTTTTAACAAATCAACAGCAGCATCAGACAGAGGAACTCGGTGCTTTTTTACTACCGAGAGATACTTATGCAAACTTTTCTAAAGCGTTTCAGGTAGGGAAGTAGGGCTGTTTTTACACAATCTACAGCAACTTCCCTATAGCAACGAAAGATCCAAAAACAAACCTTTCATCAGGAAAATCACAGCAAAAACAAGGAGTTTAGATGCAAAAAAAGCCCGTACTTTCGTACGAGCTCTTTCTTGAATATGGCGGTGAGGGGGGGATTGACTCGCTGCGCTCGCCCCTTCGGGGCAGCCCGTTCGCTGTGCGCCCGGTCTGTCCAACTGGCTGCGCCGCTACTCAGCCCATCCCTGGGCCTCGCCCCTTCGGGGCCAGAGCAAGCTCTGTTCAAAAACGCTCCCGGCGTTTTTGTGTCGAACCCCGGTCGGGTGTTCTCATCCCCCCTTGGTTTGGGGGATGCATATAAGCAAAAAGCCCGTACTTCTGTACAGGCTCTCAACTTGAATATGGCGGTGAGGGGGGGATTCGAACCCCCGATACGTTGCCGTATACACACTTTCCAGGCGTGCTCCTTCAGCCACTCGGACACCTCACCATATTGTATTGCTGCCTGACCGCTTGGGGGGGCAACGGGGCGCTACTATAGGGAGTTGCGCTAAAACGGTCAAGCAGAATTTACATATTCACTGTCGTTTGCTCATGCAATAGACATAATCCCCGCCCAAACTGGCGCGGGGAGGCAAATTAGCGCTGTGAATCCAACATTTCGTTGTTTTTCACCACATCCTGCGCTTTGCTGTAGCTTTCGATCAGCAGTTGATAGGCCGGGAATACCTGAGTATAAACGTCGGCCCACGCGGCGGCGTCTTCACGGTTCCAGGTGCCTTGCAGCTCAGAGGCAACTGCGGCAGTATCCATCGGTACGACGCCAGCCTGTACGATACGCGCCAGGGTGATCTCCTGCGCCATCTTACTGTAGGTACCGGATGCGTCGATCACGGCAAATACCTTATAACCTTCTGCTACCGCGCTAATGGCCGGGAATGCCATGCACACGCTGGTAATCGTCCCGGCAATGATCAGCGTCTTACGACCCGTCGCTTTTACCGCCTTAACGAAATCTTCGTTATCCCAGGCGTTAATTTCACCTTTGCGCGCAATGTACTGTGCATGTGGCGCATTAGCGTGGATCTCCGGGATCAGCGGGCCGTTCGGACCTTGCGGTACGGATGCCGTGGTAATGACCGGCATTTTCGCTAACGTCGCCATCTTCGCCAACGCCGCGGCGCGAGCGCGTAATTCCGGCATTGGCATATCGCCTACGGTCTGGAAAAGACCGCTTTGATGATCGATTAAAAGCATCACGGAATCGTTAACATCAATTACCGGGCGCAAACCATTAAAATTAGCAGGACTTGACATCGTGTTCTCCTTCATGTTTTCAGATTTGGCCAAAACGGCCGGAGTTGAAATCGCGGACTGCTTCTGCGATCTCTTGTTTCGTGTTCATAACAAATGGGCCGTAACCCACAATCGGTTCATTCAGCGGCTCGCCTGATAACAGCAATACGCTGGCGTCGCTGCTGGCCTCAAGGTGCAGCGTTTTCCCTTGCTGGCTCAATACCACCAGTTGCGCTTCGTTGACCGGCGTCGTGCCGTTCACCGTGATATTGCCTTTCAGTACCACCAGCGCGGCGCTCCATCCTTCCGGCTGTGCCAATGTAAACTGGCGATTGCGTTGCAGGCGCATATCCCAGACATTGAGCGGCGAGAAAGTGTGCGCCGGGCCTTTTGTCTCTTCATAACGCCCTGCGATGACCCGCACGACTCCGACGTCATCCGGCAACGTAACGGTCGGGATAACATCGTGGGTAATGCTTTGATAACCCGGGGTGGTCATTTTGTCCTTCATGGGAAGGTTAACCCACAACTGCACCATTTCCAGTTCGCCGCCCCGACGGGTAAACGCGTCGGAGTGGAACTCTTCATGCAAAATGCCTGCGCCTGCGGTCATCCACTGAACGTCGCCCGGGCCGATAACGCCGCCGCGACCGGTAGAGTCCCGATGCTCGACTTCGCCACTATAAACAATCGTCACGGTCTCGAAACCGCGGTGTGGATGCTCCCCAACGCCGCGTTTTTCATTACCCGGCGTAAAGGTGTGCGGCCCGGCATAATCCAGCAGCAGGAATGGACTCAACTGCTGCGCATGTGACTGATAAGAAAAGAGTGAACGAACCGGAAATCCATCGCCAACCCAGTGCGGGCGAGGTGCGGTATAGACGCCTGTAATCTGTTTCATGGTGTTCTCCTCAGTGGCGTTGTCTTGATGTGAATAAGCTTATATTCATGACAAAATGTTCGGTAGTGGGTAAAATGGCTCATACCGTTCCATTAATAGGACAATGTAATGATAAAAACGGATCTCAATGATTTTGCGTGGTTTGTGCGTAATGGGTGGGCAAACCAATCGTCGGGTGGACGTCGTAGGGGAGGGGGTGGATGTGGCGATTCGCGTCAGGCCGCGCCCGTTTGAGGATAGCGACCTGGTGATGCGCGTCCTGGCTGACAGAGGGCATCGCCTGTTTGCCAGCCCGGATCTTATCGCACGGATGGGAATCCCTTCCGCGCCGGCGGAGTTGAGCCATTGGCCAGGGCTAAGTCTTGCATCCGGCAAGCATATCCACCGCTGGGAACTTTACGGCCCGCAGGGCGCGCGTGTGGAAGTCCATTTTACCCCGCGTATGATTACTACAGACATGTTGGCGCTACGCGAGGCGGCGATGGCGGGCGTGGGGCTTGTGCAGTTACCTGTCTTAATGGTGAAAGAACAACTGGCCGCCGGTGAACTGGTCGCGGTGCTGGAAGAGTGGGAGCCCCGGCGGGAGGTTATTCATGCTGTGTTCCCATCCCGGCGAGGATTATTACCTTCCGTACGCGCGTTGGTCGATTTTTTGACGGAAGAGTATGCGCGGATGGTGGAAGAGTAACCTGCTCGTCATTCATCGACTTAATGGACGCAAAAAAGGCCGGTTAAACCGACCTTTTATCCAGCCGCCCTTCAGGGCGTGAGGAGACAATTAGCGACTACGGAAGACAATGCGGCCTTTGCTCAGGTCGTACGGGGTCAGCTCAACGGTCACTTTGTCGCCCGTCAGGATGCGGATGTAGTTCTTACGCATTTTACCGGAGATGTGTGCAGTAACCATGTGACCGTTTTCTAACTCTACGCGGAACATGGTATTAGGTAACGTTTCGAGAACGGTACCTTGCATTTCAATATTGTCTTCTTTGGCCATCTAATCCTCTGGGGTATCACTACCATAATTTGAACCGGCAAGATAATGCCGAAGTTCTTTTGATAAGTAAAGATTTGTGCGTTTAAAACACAGCAAACCAAGTTTAGCACATGATTCCGCGACACACGACAACGCCGCGTTATACACCTTTTCCCTGATACTACCGCCTGATGTATCGACATAAGCGCAACATATAAGGGAACGGTGAAATAAACGATGGGCGTTACCTGACAACGGGCTGCGGGATAATGAGCTAAACCAATTCTGCGGCAGCAATTATAACACCCCAATAAAAAATGTGCCGAAAACATTCACTTTCGGGGCAAAAATAATGTCCGCGGCACCCAAAAACGGGAGGCCAGCGGCTGTTGGCGTAAACCCGCGAGGTGATCGAGGTAGTCACGACGTGGAATTTCAATTGCGCCGAGCGAGGCGGTATGACTATTAAGTACCTGACAATCAATAAGTTTACCGCCGTGACGGATAAATTCAGCGCAAAAAACCAGCAGTGCGGTTTTAGAGGCATTCTCCTGGCGGCTAAACATCGATTCGCCGCAAAACAGCGCCCCCTGCGAGACGCCATACATCCCGCCGACCAGTTCCTGATCGCGCCACACTTCAATGGAGTGCGCGTGGCCCAATTCATGTAATCGGCGATAGGCTTCCTCAATACCACGCGTTATCCAGGTGCCTTCGTCACGGTGATTGGCGCATCCATCAATGACCCGATCGAAAGCGTAATTGAGCGTCACGCGGTACGGGGATGCGTTGTGAAAGCGCTTCATGCTGCGGCTGAGGTGAAACTTTTCAGGCCACAGCACGGCGCGCGGATCGGGCGACCACCACAGAATCGGGTCGCCCGGCGAAAACCACGGGAAAATCCCGTGCTGGTAGGCCATTAACAACCGGGCAGGGCTGAGATCGCCGCCCAGCGCCAGTAAACCGTTAGGCTCGCGTAAAGCGCCTTCCGGCGAAGGGAAGGCGATAGAATGTCGGGAAAGCTGAACCAGACGCATGACGGCGAAACTCCAGTACGCAAGTCGGATCGTTCAATAATAGCTTACAGACGTTGTTTAAACTGATAATAGCGCCCTTGTCCGGCTAACAATTCTGCATGAGTGCCTCGCTCAATGATGCGCCCGTCGTCCATTACGATGATTTGATCAAAACGGGCCAGGCCGCGCAAACGGTGAGTCACCATCAGGACGGTTTTTTCGCGCATCACATCGGCAAGTAATTCCAGCATTTCGCTCTCGGTGGTCGCATCCAGCCCCTCAGTGGGCTCATCCAACAGCATTAACGGGGCATCGTGCAACAGCGCGCGGGCGATGGCCAGACGACGAAGTTCGCCGCCGGATAGCAGACGACCGCCTTCGCCGAGCCAGCTATTAAGCCCACTATCTTCGAGCAGATTTTCGAGACCGACGCGACGCAGCATGTCGGAAAGGGCTTCGTCGCTGGCATTGGGCGCCGCCAGTAATAAATTATCACGCAGCGTGGCGCTGAACAGGTGGACACGCTGCGGTACCACGCTGATAGTCCGGCGTAAGGCGGATTCGCTCAACGAGGATAGCGGAAGATCGTTGAGCAGAATTTCGCCTTGTTGCGGGTCCCAGGCGCGGGTGAGTAGCTGCAACAGCGTTGATTTTCCGCAGCCGGTACGCCCCAGAATAGCGACATGCTCGCCAGGATTAGCCTGTAATGAGAGGGCATTGAGCGCATTAATCGGCTGGTCGGGATAACGAAACGAAACGTCCCGCAGGGTGAGTGTGACCTTTTCCGGCGCGAGAGTTTCTGCCTGCGGAAAGGTCACCTCCGGTTTTTGCTCCGTTAATTCAGTGATACGAAGCGCAGAGGCGATAACCTGCCCCAGATGCTGGAATGCACCGGTAACGGGCGCAAGCGCCTCGAAAGCCGCCAGCGCGCAGAAGACAAACAGCGCGATGAGCGCGCCGGGCTGCGTATTGCCGCCAACGCCGCCGGAGGCCATCCACAACATTAACATCACCGCCAGCGCGCCAATCAGCAGCATTAACGCCTGCGATAAGGCGGTGAGTTCAGACTGTCGGCGTTGGGCCTCATGCCATTGTAATTCGGTGGCTTCCATTTGCGCCCGATAGCGTTTGCTGGCGCCAAAAATGGTGAGTTCCGCCTGGCCCTGTAACCATGACGTGAGCTGCTGGCGATACTGACCGCGTAGATGCGTCAGATTTTGGCCGGTATTTTTGCCGGCGCGATAAAACACCGGCGGCATAATAAACAGCGTCAACAGCATAATGCCGCCCAGCGTGATCGCCAGCGTCACGTCGAGAACGCTAAGCCCCAGGGTGACAATCATAATCACTACAAAAGCACCGACCAGCGGGGAGATGACGCGCAAATAGAGATGATCCAGCGTGTCGACGTCGGCAACGATGCGGTTCAGCAGTTCACCTTGCTGATATCGCGCCAGACCCGCGGGGGAGAGCGGTAGAAGTTTGCTGAAGGTGTAAATACGCAGATGTTGCAGCACGCGGAACGTGGCGTCATGACTTACCAGACGTTCAAAATAACGACCAGCGGTACGGGTAATGGCCGCGCCGCGCACGCCGGCTGCCGGGAGCATATAGTTAAAACTGTAAATTCCCGCGAAGCCTGCGATAGCGGACGCGGACAGGAACCAGCCGGAAAGCGTCAGCAGCCCGATACTGGCAAGCAGGGTCAGGATTGCCAGCGCAATTCCCAGCGTTAGCATCCATTTGTGGCGTTTATAAAGCGTCAGATAAGGGAGTAGCGCGCGCATTTAAATATCCTCCTGACGGTGAGCCAATAACGTCGCAAAAGCGCCGTTGGCGGCGCTGAGTTCGGCATAACTGCCTTGTTCGACAATCGCGCCATCTTGCATAACCCAGATAGCGTCCCAGTCGGCGAGATCTTCCAACTGATGCGTCACCATTAATGTGGTCTGGCGTTTTGACGCCGCTTTTAACGCCTGCATGACGCGTTGCTCGCTGTGAGCGTCCAGGCTTGCCGCCGGTTCATCCAGCAGTAGCAGTTGACAGGGATTAAGTAGCGCACGGGCGACCGCTACACGCTGTGCCTGGCCGACGGAAAGTCTGCTGGCATGATTGCCGAGCGGGGTGTCTACTCCCTGCGACAGCAGCGGTAAAAACTCGCTTACCCATGCGGCGTCAAGCGCGGCATAAAGTTCCTGCTCGCTGGCGTCCGGGCGCGCCAGTAATACATTTTCGCGTAGCGTCGCCGCAGGTAATTGCGGGTTTTGCCCAACCCAGGAGAGATGCTGGCGCCAGGATTCCGGCGAGAGATCGCGAAGCTCGACACCGTTAATACGCAAAGATCCCTGATAGGAGAGAAAACCGGATAATACATTCAACAGAGAGCTTTTACCGGAACCGCTGCGTCCTACCAGGACGGCGCGTTCTCCTGCCGCTAATGAGAAATTCAGTGGCCCGGCAAGCGTTTTGCCTTCTGGCGAAGTGATAATAAGATTGACTGCGTCAATGGTTACAGGTTCGTTTTCCGCCAGCTCAACTTCGCCGCGCGCCGGGTGGGCGAGGGGTGTTTCCAGAAACGTCTTCAGACTATCCGCCGCGCCAACCGCCTGCGCCTTAGCATGATAAAACGTGCCGAGGTCGCGTAACGGCTGGAAAAACTCCGGCGCGAGGATCAAGGCGAGGAACCCGGCGGCGAGTGTCACGCCGGTACCGTAATGACCAAAGTTCAGCTCGCCCAGGTAAGAGAAGCCAAAATAAACGGCGACTAGCGCAATAGAAAGCGAGGTGAAAAACTCCAGCACGCCGGAAGATAAAAAGGCGAGGCGCAGTACTTCCATCGTGCGCTGACGAAAATCCTGCGATGCTGCGCGAATGCTCTCGGTTTCCGCTTCTCTACGACCGAAAATTCGCAGCGTTTCCATCCCGCGCAGACGGTCAAGAAAATGGCCGCTTAGCCGGGCAAGCGCCAGGAAATTGCGGCGGTTGGCGTCAGCCGCGCCCATCCCCACCATCGCCATAAATAGGGGAATGAGCGGGGCGGTGCCCAGCAGAATCAGCGCCGCCGCCCAATTTGACGGGAAAATCGCCGCCACGATTAAGAGCGGTACGCAAACGGCAAGCGCCATTTGCGGCAGATAGCGCGCATAATAGTCATGCATATCGTCAATCTGTTCCAACACCAGCGTCGCCCAGCTACCGGCGGGCTTGCCCTGAATCCAGGCTGGGCCGGCTTGCTGCAGACGATCCAACACCTGACGGCGGATCTCAAAGCGAATATGTTGTCCGGCATGAAAACCGACGCGCTCGCGCAACCACACCACCCAGGCGCGGAGGACAAAGACCAGTATCAGCAGGATAAAAGGGAGCAACAGCGCTTCCCGTGGAATGTTCTCCATGATCATATGTTGCAGGATACGCGCCATGATCCAGGCCTGAGCGACAATTAATACGCCACTCATGAACCCCAACAGGCGGGAAATATTCAACCACCGTTGGGAGATTACGCTTTGCTGTTTTAACCAGCGGGTCAGCTCTTTTTGACGGGTTTTATTCATTGCACGCTTAGCAGGTGAGTTATTGGAATTTCAGGCAGGGCAATGTTACAACGACGCAAAAATAAAGGCGACTTATAGTCGCCTTTTTTACTTTTGTTACTGATTTGTAAAAACTATTTACTCGCGTCGGCCAGACCATCGAGATAGCGTTCAGCATCCAGCGCCGCCATACAACCCGTGCCTGCAGAGGTGATCGCCTGACGGTAAATATGATCCATGACGTCACCCGCCGCGAATACGCCAGGGATGCTGGTTTGTGTGGCGTTGCCATGGGTGCCGGACTGAACTTTGATATAACCATTTTCCAGCTCAAGCTGGCCTTCGAAGAGCGCCGTGTTTGGGCTATGACCGATGGCTACGAAAAGTCCGGCGATGTCCAGCGTCTCGATATTATCGCTCTGCTGCGTGTCGCGAAGGCGCAGACCGGTGACGCCCATCTGATCGCCGGTCACTTCTTCCAGCGTCCGGTTGGTGTGCAGAATGATATTGCCATTTTCAACTTTATCCATCAGGCGCTTAATGAGGATTTTTTCAGCGCGGAAACCGTCACGGCGATGGATAAGGTGCACTTCCGAAGCGATGTTGGACAGATAAAGCGCTTCTTCAACCGCGGTGTTGCCGCCGCCGATCACCGCCACTTTCTGATTGCGGTAGAAGAAACCGTCGCAGGTTGCGCAGGCGGAAACGCCGCGCCCTTTAAAGGCTTCTTCCGATGGCAGCCCCAGATAGCGCGCGGAAGCGCCGGTCGCAATGATCAACGCATCACAAGTGTACTCTGCGCTGTCACCTGTCAGACGGAACGGACGATTTTGCAGATCCACGTTGTTGATGTGATCAAAGATTATCTCAGTTTCAAATTTTGCCGCATGCTCATGCATGCGTTCCATCAGCAGCGGGCCGGTCAAATCGTTTGGATCGCCGGGCCAGTTTTCCACTTCCGTCGTGGTAGTCAGTTGACCGCCTTTTTCCATACCGGTAATAAGTACGGGCTGTAAATTTGCGCGCGCGGCATACACCGCTGCGGTATATCCCGCCGGTCCTGAGCCCAGAATAAGCAGCTTACTGTGTTTGGTCGTGCCCATGAGATCCCCATAGTTGTTGGCAGACAATGAGCAGAATTGTAGGGAATTTACAGACGTAAAAAAAGAGCATAACGATTTTGTTAACAATATGTGTAATAGCATGAACCGATGAACGACCGCGACAGCGACGTTATCATCACAAATTTTACTTAAAATCGGTAACTTATAAGGTGGCGAAATGACAGTTTACCGCCCTCTCTAATGAATAACTGGCATGTTGTACTAAAAATCGATGTTTTGCTTTGACAATCACCTGCTGTTTTGCGAAAACATTCGAGGAAGAAAAAAACTGTGTTATGTATGTGCTGCATAATCATGCATGTAAATACCATGTTTACCGGGCTAGTGAAATCTACGCATGGCGTGGACAGACGCCATTCGTGATGTCGATAGCTGCCGCGAGGCAACGGTCTTCTCACCATAGACCAGGCATTGCGCGCCGTTAATCCCTCTGGGTTTCGGTCTATTGTGATGGGCAGCGACTCTGAACAGTGATGTGAGTAGAGTCAGGCAGGAGTAGGGAAGGAATACAGAGAGACAATAATAATGGTAGATAGCAAGAAGCGCCCTGGCAAAGATCTCGACCGTATCGATCGTAACATTCTTAATGAACTGCAAAAGGATGGGCGTATTTCCAACGTCGAGCTTTCTAAACGAGTAGGACTTTCGCCGACACCTTGCCTTGAGCGTGTGCGTCGGCTGGAGCGACAGGGGTTTATCCAGGGCTATACGGCGCTGTTGAACCCGCATTATCTGGATGCGTCACTTCTGGTATTCGTTGAGATTACCTTAAATCGCGGCGCGCCGGATGTGTTTGAACAGTTTAATGCCGCCGTGCAAAAGCTTGAAGAGATTCAGGAGTGTCATTTGGTTTCCGGCGATTTCGACTACCTGTTGAAAACCCGTGTACCGGATATGTCAGCGTATCGAAAACTATTGGGAGAGACGTTGCTGCGCTTGCCAGGTGTGAACGACACCCGAACTTACGTAGTGATGGAAGAGGTAAAACAGAGTAATCGTCTGGTTATTAAGACACGCTAACACGGAACAGGTGCAAAATCGCCGTAGTTTGATTACACTCCTGTTAATCCATACAGCAACAGTGCCGGGGCAACCCGGTGCTGTTGTCCGTTTTAGCATCGGGCGGGAAAAGCCTGGAACCTGGAGAGCCTTTTTTGAGCCAGGAATATACTGAAGACAAAGACGTCACATTGACGAAGTTAAGCAGCGGGCGCCGACTTCTGGAAGCGTTGTTGATACTTATTGCTCTTTTTGCCGTCTGGTTGATGGCGGCCTTGTTGAGCTTTAACCCTTCAGACCCCAGTTGGTCGCAAACCGCCTGGCATGAACCCATCCATAATTTAGGCGGCGCGCCGGGCGCGTGGCTGGCCGATACACTGTTCTTTATTTTTGGCGTAATGGCCTACACCATCCCTGTCATTATTGTCGGCGGGTGTTGGTTTGCGTGGCGTCATCAGTCTACGGATGATTACATCGACTATTTTGCTGTGTCGCTACGCCTTATCGGCGTGCTGGCGCTGATTCTCACTTCCTGCGGTCTGGCGGCCATTAATGCCGACGATATCTGGTATTTCGCCTCCGGCGGCGTAATTGGCAGCCTGTTAAGCACCACGCTGCAGCCGTTGTTGCATAGTAGCGGCGGAACGATAATGCTTCTCTGTATTTGGGCTGCCGGGCTGACGCTCTTTACCGGCTGGTCCTGGGTCAGTATCGCCGAAAAATTAGGCGGCTGGCTGCTTAATATACTGACCTTCGCCAGCAACCGTACCCGGCGTGATGATACGTGGGTTGACGACGAAGAGTATGATGACGAATACGATGAAGAAACCGACGGCGTGCAGCGTGAATCTCGCCGGGCGCGTATTTTGCGCGGCGCGTTGGCGCGTCGTAAGCGACTGGCTGAAAAATTCAGCAATCCACGGGGCCGTCAGACCGATGCCGCGCTCTTTTCCGGCAAACGGATGGATGATGACGAGGACATTCAGTATAGCGCGCGCGGCGTCGCTGCCGATCCCGACGACGTTCTGTTTTCGGGCAACCGTGCGACGCAGCCGGAATATGATGAATATGATCCGCTGTTAAACGGCCATTCTGTCACCGAACCGGTCGCCGCCGCTGCGGCCGCAACTGCCGTCACCCAGACGTGGGCAGCGTCCGCCGATCCCATAATGCAAACGCCGCCCATGCCGGGGGCTGAGCCGGTTGTCGCGCAACCGACCGTGGAGTGGCAGCCCGTACCGGGGCCGCAAACCGGCGAACCGGTTATCGCGCCTGCGCCGGAGGGGTATCAGCCGCATCCGCAATATGCTCAACCGCAAGAGGCGCAAAGTGCGCCGTGGCAGCAACCTGTGCCTGTCGCTTCCGCGCCGCAATACGCCGCGACGCCAGCGACCGCAGCAGAATATGACTCTCTTGCGCCGCAGGAAACACAGCCGCAATGGCAGGCGCCGGATGCCGAACAACACTGGCAGCCGGAGCCGACCCATCAGCCGGAGCCGATAGCGGCTGAACCTTCCCACATGCCGCCGCCGGTTATCGAACAGCCGGTTACCACCGAGCCTGAACCTGGCATAGAAGAGACCAGACCCGCCCGTCCTCCGCTTTACTATTTTGAAGAGGTGGAAGAGAAACGCGCCCGTGAACGCGAACAACTGGCGGCATGGTATCAACCGATTCCGGAGCCGGTAAAAGAGAACGTGCCGGTCAAACCTACGGTATCTGTCGCGCCGTCCATACCGCCAGTGGAAGCGGTAGCCGCCGCCGCGTCGCTTGACGCAGGTATTAAGAGTGGCGCCCTGGCAGCAGGCGCCGCGGCCGCTGCGCCTGCCTTTAGTTTGGCTACCGGCGGCGCGCCGCGTCCGCAGGTGAAAGAGGGAATTGGTCCACAACTGCCGCGTCCGAACCGCGTTCGCGTGCCGACCCGACGGGAACTGGCGTCGTACGGTATTAAGCTGCCGTCACAGAGGATTGCAGAAGAAAAAGCCCGCGAGGCGGAGCGCAATCAGTACGAGACGGGCGTGCAGCTAACCGATGAAGAAATAGATGCAATGCATCAGGACGAGTTAGCCCGTCAGTTTGCGCAGTCGCAGCAGCATCGTTATGGTGAGACGTATCAGCACGATACTCAACAGGCAGAAGATGACGATACCGCTGCGGAAGCTGAATTAGCCCGCCAGTTTGCCGCTTCGCAACAGCAGCGCTATTCCGGCGAGCAACCCGCTGGCGCGCAGCCGTTCTCACTGGACGATCTGGATTTCTCGCCAATGAAAGTATTGGTTGATGAAGGTCCGCACGAACCGCTGTTCACGCCGGGTGTCATGCCCGAGTCAACGCCTGTTCAGCAACCGGTAGCGCCGCAGCCTCAGCCACAGTACCAGCAGTCGCAACAGCCGGTAGCGCCGCAGTCACAGTATCAGCAGCCGCAACAGCCGGTAGCGCCGCAGCCTCAGCCACAGTACCAGCAGTCGCAACAGCCGGTAGCGCCGCAGTCACAGTATCAGCAGCCGCAACAGCCGGTAGCGCCGCAGCCGCAGTATCAGCAGCCGCAACAGCCGGTAGCACCGCAGCCGCAGTATCAGCAGCCGCAGCAACCGACAGCGCCACAGCCGCAGTATCAACAGCCGGTAGCGCCGCAGCCGCAGTATCAGCAGCCGCAACAGCCGGTAGCGCCGCAACCGCAGTATCAGCAGCCGCAACAGCCGACAGCGCCGCAAGACAGCCTGATCCACCCGCTGTTGATGCGTAACGGCGACAGTCGTCCATTACAGCGTCCGACGACGCCGCTGCCTTCGTTAGATCTTCTGACGCCGCCGCCGAGCGAAGTTGAACCGGTAGATACCTTTGCGCTGGAACAAATGGCGCGTCTGGTTGAAGCGCGTCTGGCGGATTTCCGCATTAAAGCTGATGTGGTGAACTATTCGCCAGGCCCGGTCATTACTCGCTTTGAACTGAATCTGGCCCCGGGCGTTAAAGCGGCGCGTATCTCCAACCTTTCCCGGGATCTGGCGCGCTCCTTGTCAACGGTAGCCGTACGTGTTGTGGAAGTCATTCCAGGCAAACCTTACGTAGGGTTGGAATTGCCGAACAAGAAACGGCAAACCGTTTATCTGCGCGAAGTGTTGGATAACGCCAAATTTCGCGAGAATCCGTCGCCGCTTACCGTGGTGTTAGGTAAGGATATCGCGGGCGATCCGGTAGTGGCGGATCTGGCGAAAATGCCTCACCTGCTGGTGGCCGGTACGACCGGTTCCGGTAAGTCGGTCGGGGTTAACGCCATGATCCTCAGTATGCTGTATAAAGCGCAGCCGGAAGACGTTCGCTTTATCATGATCGACCCGAAAATGTTAGAACTCTCGGTCTATGAAGGTATACCGCATCTGCTGACGGAAGTTGTTACCGACATGAAAGACGCGGCTAACGCGTTACGCTGGAGCGTCAATGAGATGGAGCGTCGCTATAAGCTGATGTCCGCGCTCGGCGTGCGTAATCTGGCTGGGTATAACGAGAAAATCGCCGAAGCGGCCCGCATGGGACGCCCGATTCCGGACCCGTACTGGAAGCCGGGCGACAGTATGGATGTTCAGCATCCGGTTCTGGAAAAACTCCCGTATATCGTGGTACTGGTTGATGAATTTGCCGACCTGATGATGACCGTCGGTAAAAAAGTTGAAGAGCTGATCGCGCGTCTGGCGCAGAAAGCGCGCGCCGCGGGGATTCACCTGGTACTGGCGACGCAGCGTCCGTCGGTCGATGTGATTACTGGTTTAATTAAAGCCAACATTCCAACCCGTATCGCTTTTACCGTATCCAGCAAGATCGACTCCCGCACCATTCTTGATCAGGGTGGCGCTGAGTCGCTATTGGGAATGGGGGACATGCTCTATTCCGGACCAAACTCCACCATGCCGGTACGTGTCCATGGGGCGTTTGTGCGTGACCAGGAAGTCCATGCGGTGGTGCAGGACTGGAAAGCGCGCGGTCGTCCGCAATATGTGGATGGCATTACCTCCGACAGCGAAAGCGAAGGTGGCGGTGGCGGTTTTGACGGCGGCGAAGAATTAGATGCGCTATTCGATCAGGCCGTTAATTTCGTCACCCAGAAGCGTAAAGCGTCCATTTCCGGCGTTCAGCGTCAGTTCCGCATCGGCTATAACCGTGCGGCGCGTATTATCGAACAGATGGAAGCGCAGGGTATTGTCAGCGCTCAGGGGCATAACGGTAATCGTGAAGTGCTGGCTCCGCCGCCTTTTGAGTAAACCTGTAAGCCGGATGGCGCTGTGCAGGCTGCCATCCGGCAACAAAATTCAGTATTTTCTTCTTTCCTCATGCTGATTTTTGGCCTGGAATAGAAAGCAAAAGGAGCTCCTGGTCGGGAGTGTCGAAACCTGAGGAATAATGATGAAAAAAATGGCAATCGCCTGTGCATTACTTTCAAGCGTTGTAGCCAGCAGCGTATGGGCTGACGCCGTCAGCTCTCTGAAAAGCCGTCTGGATAAAGTGAGCAGCTTTCATGCCACCTTTACTCAAAAAGTCACCGATGGCAGCGGTGCCGCGGTGCAGGAGGGACAGGGTGATTTATGGGTTAAGCGGCCAAATCTTTTCAACTGGCATATGACGCAACCTGACGAGAGTATTCTGGTTTCTGACGGCAAAACGTTATGGTTCTATAACCCGTTTGTAGAACAGGCTACCGCCACGTGGTTGAAAGATGCCACCGGAAATACACCGTTTATGCTGATTGCCCGCAACCAGGCCAGCGACTGGCAGCAGTATAATATTAAGCAGGATGGCGATAATTTTGTGCTGACGCCGAAAGCCAGCAACGGCAATCTGAAACAGTTCACCATCAATGTGGGACGCGACGGGACTATCCACCAGTTTAGCGCCGTAGAACAAGACGATCAGCGTAGCGCCTATCAGCTAAAATCCCAGCAAAACGGCGCTGTTGATCCGTCAAAATTTACGTTTACTCCGCCGCAAGGGGTAACGATAGACGACCAACGTAAGTAGAGGCGATGAGTGAGCAATCTGTCGCTCGATTTTTCTGATAATACGTTTCAACCGCTGGCCGCGCGAATGCGGCCGGAAAATTTAGCGCAGTATATCGGCCAGCAGCATTTGCTGGCCGCAGGTAAGCCGTTGCCTCGCGCTATTGAGGCCGGGCATCTGCACTCCATGATTTTATGGGGGCCGCCAGGGACGGGGAAAACCACGCTCGCTGAAGTGATCGCCCGCTACGCCAGCGCCGATGTCGAGCGTATTTCCGCCGTCACTTCTGGGGTAAAAGAGATTCGTGAAGCTATCGAGCGCGCCCGCCAGAATCGTAATGCCGGTCGCCGTACCATCCTGTTTGTCGATGAAGTGCATCGCTTTAACAAAAGCCAACAGGACGCCTTTTTACCGCATATCGAAGATGGCACTATCACCTTTATCGGCGCGACCACGGAAAATCCCTCTTTTGAGCTGAACTCGGCGCTATTGTCGCGAGCGCGGGTCTATCTGCTGAAATCGTTGACCACTGACGATATTGAGCAAGTACTGGACCAGGCGATGCAGGACAAAACGCGTGGTTACGGCGATCAGGATATCGTGTTACCGGATGAGACACGGCGAGCGATTGCTGAGTTGGTCAATGGCGACGCGCGGCGCGCCTTAAATACGCTGGAAATGATGGCTGATATGGCGGAGGCGGATGACAGCGGCAAACGCGTTTTATTGCCCGCCTTGTTGACCGAGATCGCCGGCGAGCGCAGCGCGCGTTTTGATAACAAAGGCGATCGCTTCTACGATCTTATTTCCGCCTTACATAAATCAGTGCGCGGCAGCGCGCCGGATGCCGCCCTCTATTGGTATGCCCGTATCATTACCGCGGGAGGCGATCCGCTGTACGTGGCGCGTCGCTGCCTGGCGATTGCCTCGGAAGATGTGGGTAATGCCGATCCGCGCGCGATGCAGGTCGCCATTGCCGCGTGGGATTGTTTCACCCGCGTCGGCCCGGCTGAAGGCGAAAGGGCGATCGCGCAGGCTATCGTTTATCTCGCCTGCGCGCCGAAGAGCAACGCCGTCTATACCGCCTTTAAGGCTGCGCTGGCCGATGCGCGCGAACGTCCTGATTATGACGTTCCTGTCCATCTGCGTAATGCGCCAACCAAACTGATGAAAGAGATGGGCTATGGCCAGGAGTACCGCTATGCCCACGATGAGCCCAATGCCTATGCTGCGGGTGAAGTGTACTTCCCGCCGGAAATCGCGCAAACGCGCTATTATCATCCGACAAATCGTGGTCTGGAAGGCAAGATTGGCGAAAAGCTCGCCTGGCTGGCTGAACAGGATCAAAATAGCCCCACAAAACGCTACCGCTAGTGTAAACGTTGCGGTAAGGTTATCTCTAAATATGATGCTCCAGGTATCATGGCGTTGATGATGAATCTCGTTATGCCTGATAGCACGCTGCTTATGAGGTCCGCGGGTATAGCGCAATGGATGCGTTGTTGCTGTCGTCGGTCAGGTAAGGCGAAAACGTCGCTATTACGTAAACGCGGTTTACGTTCATCAATACAATCAGAGGCGATCATCAATTGATCGCGTTTCCTTTTATTATTCGATAAGCACAGGATAAGCATGCTCGATCCCAATCTGCTGCGTAATGAGCCAGACGCAGTCGCTGAAAAACTGGCACGCCGGGGCTTTAAGCTGGATGTAGATAAGCTGCGCGCTCTTGAAGAGCGTCGTAAAGTTTTGCAGGTCAAAACGGAAAACCTGCAAGCGGAGCGTAACTCCCGATCGAAATCCATTGGCCAGGCGAAAGCGCGCGGGGAAGATATCGAGCCTTTACGTCTGGAAGTGAACAAACTGGGCGAAGAGCTGGATGCAGCAAAAGCCGAGCTGGATGCTTTACAGGCTGAAATTCGCGATATCGCGCTGACCATCCCTAACCTGCCTGCAGATGAAGTGCCGGTAGGTAAAGATGAAAACGACAACGTTGAAGTCAGCCGCTGGGGTACCCCGCGTGAGTTTGATTTTGAAATCCGCGATCACGTCACCTTAGGGGAAATGCACTCCGGCCTCGACTTTGCCGCCGCGGTTAAGCTGACCGGCTCCCGTTTTGTGGTGATGAAAGGACAGATTGCGCGTATGCATCGCGCATTGTCGCAGTTCATGTTGGATCTGCATACGGAACAGCACGGCTATAGCGAAAACTACGTGCCGTATCTGGTTAACCACGACACGCTGTATGGCACCGGTCAACTGCCGAAATTCGCAGGCGACTTGTTCCATACCCGTCCGCTGGAAGAAGAAGCAGACAGCAGCAACTATGCTTTGATCCCGACGGCGGAGGTTCCGCTGACCAATCTGGTACGCGATGAAATCATCGACGAAGATCAGCTGCCGATTAAAATGACGGCGCATACGCCTTGTTTCCGTTCTGAAGCAGGTTCTTATGGTCGTGATACCCGTGGCCTGATTCGTATGCATCAGTTTGACAAAGTGGAAATGGTGCAGATCGTTCGCCCGGAAGATTCTATGGCTGCGTTGGAAGAGATGACCGGTCACGCGGAAAAAGTGCTCCAGCTACTGGGACTGCCGTACCGTAAAATTATTCTGTGCACTGGCGATATGGGCTTCGGCGCCTGCAAAACCTATGACCTCGAAGTCTGGGTTCCGGCGCAGAATACCTACCGCGAGATCTCTTCCTGCTCTAACGTCTGGGACTTCCAGGCGCGTCGTATGCAGGCACGCTGTCGCAGCAAGTCCGACAAAAAGACCCGTCTGGTCCATACCCTGAATGGTTCTGGTCTGGCGGTAGGTCGTACCCTGGTGGCCGTGATGGAAAACTATCAGCAGGCTGATGGCCGCATTGAAGTGCCGGAAGTATTACGTCCGTACATGAACGGACTGGAATATATCGGCTAATCCTCGCTTTCTCCTCTTCTAAAAAGCGCCTTCGGGCGCTTTTTTTATGCCAGTTTGATACCGGACAATAATTCCTACCCTATTAGGGGTAATACTGATTTCGAATGAAGGTCAGTTTTTAACACTATTTTTCTACTTTTTCGATATATATCAGACTTTATAGCGATGTTATCGCTATATAAAATTCTATACATCGTTTTATTATTTTTTATTGTGAGCAGCAGAGTGAGCCCTTATGAAAACTAAGATCCCTGATGCCGTGCTGGCAGCCGAGGTGAGCCGTCGTGGTTTAGTCAAAACCACCGCGTTAGGCGGCCTGGCGATGGCCAGTAGCGCATTTACCCTGCCATTTACCCGCATCGCTAACGCCGCAGAGGCAATAAGCCCGGCGAAAACCGGCGAGAAAGTCGTCTGGAGCGCCTGTACGGTAAACTGTGGCAGCCGTTGTCCGCTACGTATGCATGTTGTGGATGGCGAAATCAAATATGTAGAAACGGATAATACCGGAAACGATGATTACGATGGCCTGCATCAGGTTCGCGCCTGCCTGCGCGGGCGTTCCAGTCGCTGGCGCGTTTATAGCCCGGATCGCATTAAGTATCCGATGAAAAGAGTGGGAAAACGCGGCGAAGGTAAATTTGAGCGTATTAGCTGGGACGAAGCCTACGATATCATTGCCACCAATATGCAGCGTCTTATCAAAGAGTATGGCAACGAGTCCATTTATCTGAACTATGGCACGGGAACGCTGGGCGGCACTTTGACACGTTCATGGCCGCCGGGAAAAACGCTGGTCGCTCGTCTGATGAACTGCTGCGGCGGTTATCTTAACCACTACGGTGATTACTCTTCCGCGCAAATCGCAGCGGGTCTGAACTACACCTATGGCGGCTGGGCGGATGGCAATAGTCCATCCGACATTGAAAACAGTAAGCTGGTGGTGTTGTTTGGTAATAACCCTGGCGAAACCCGCATGAGCGGCGGCGGCATTACCTGGTTTCTGGAGCAAGCGCGTGAACGCTCAAATGCGCGCATGATCGTGATAGATCCGCGCTATACCGATACCGCTGCCGGACGTGAAGACGAGTGGATACCGATTCGCCCCGGCACCGATGCCGCGCTGGTGGCGGGAATTGCCTGGGTATTAATTAACGAAAATCTCGTTGACCAGCCTTTTCTCGACAACTATTGCATCGGCTACGATGAAAAGACCCTTCCGGCTGACGCGCCCCCCAATGGCCATTATAAGGCTTATATTTTGGGCCAGGGCGAGGACGGTATCGCGAAGACGCCGGAGTGGGCGGCGCAAATTACCGGTATCCCGGCGGATCGCATTATTAAGCTGGCGCGAGAAATCGGCAGCGCTAAACCCGCCTATATTTGCCAGGGGTGGGGACCACAACGTCATGCTAATGGAGAAATCGCCACGCGCGCCATCTCGATGCTGGCGATCCTGACGGGTAATGTTGGGATTAACGGCGGTAACAGCGGCGCGCGCGAAGGGTCTTATGCCCTACCATTTGAACGTATGCCCACGTTGGAAAATCCGGTTGAAACCAGCATCTCCATGTTTATGTGGACCGATGCCATTGAACGCGGCCCGGAAATGACGGCGCTGCGTGATGGCGTGCGGGGTAAAGATAAGCTGGACGTGCCGATCAAAATGATCTGGAACTATGCTGGCAACTGTTTGATTAACCAGCACTCTGAGATTAACCGCACCCACGAAATCCTGCAGGATGACAAGAAATGCGAAATGATCGTCGTTATCGACTGTCATATGACCTCGTCGGCAAAATACGCCGATATTCTGTTGCCTGATTGTACTGCTTCTGAGCAGATGGACTTTGCGCTGGATGCCTCCTGTGGGAACATGTCTTACGTTATCTTCACTGACCAGGCGATTAAACCGCGCTTCGAGTGTAAGACGATTTATGAGATGACCAGCGAACTGGCGAAACGTCTTGGCGTGGAACAACAGTTTACCGAAGGACGGACGCAAGAAGAGTGGATGCGTCATCTGTACGAACAGTCGCGTAAATCCATTCCGAATCTGCCCACCTTTGAGGAGTTCCGTAAGCAAGGCATCTTCAAACAGCGTGACCCCGAAGGCCACCATGTCGCCTATAAAGACTTCCGCGAAGATCCGCAAGCGAATCCACTTACAACGCCATCGGGCAAGATTGAAATCTATTCACAGGCGTTGGCGGATATCGCCGCCACTTGGGAGCTGCCGGAAGGCGACGTGATCGATCCATTACCGATCTACACGCCAGGTTTTGAAAACTATAACGATCCGCTAACGGATAAATTCCCGCTGCAGTTGACGGGTTTCCACTATAAAGCGCGTGTGCATTCCACTTATGGCAACGTAGACGTACTGAAAGCCGCCTGTCGCCAGGAAATGTGGATTAACCCAATGGATGCGCAGAAACGCGGTATCAACAATGGCGATAAAGTCCGCATCTTCAACGATCGCGGCGAAGTACACATCGAGGCTAAAGTGACGCCGCGCATGATGCCGGGCGTGGTCGCCCTGGGAGAAGGCGCATGGTATGACCCGGATGCAAAACGCGTGGATCAGGGCGGATGTATTAACGTACTGACGACCCAACGTCCTTCTCCGCTGGCGAAGGGGAACCCGTCACATACGAACCTCGTTCAGGTTGAAAAGGCGTAAGGAGTAACCGATGACAACCCAGTATGGATTTTTTATTGATTCCAGCCGTTGCACCGGTTGCAAAACCTGCGAACTGGCCTGCAAGGACTACAAAGATTTGACCCCGGATGTCAGCTTCCGCCGCATTTATGAGTATGCGGGCGGCGACTGGCAGGAAGATAACAGCGTCTGGCACCAGAACGTCTTTGCCTACTATCTCTCCATCTCCTGTAACCACTGCGAAGACCCGGCCTGTACCAAAGTCTGCCCGAGCGGCGCGATGCACAAGCGCGATGACGGTTTTGTGGTGGTGGATGAAGACGTATGTATCGGCTGCCGCTACTGCCACATGGCCTGCCCGTACGGCGCGCCGCAGTACAACGCCGCCAAAGGTCATATGACCAAGTGCGACGGCTGTTATGATCGGGTGGCGGAAGGCAAGAAACCGATCTGCGTGGAATCCTGCCCGCTGCGGGCGCTGGACTTTGGTCCTATCGACGAACTGCGCAAAAAACACAGTGAGCTGGCTGCCGTCGCGCCGTTGCCGCGCGCGCATTTCACGAAGCCGAATATTGTGATTAAACCCAACGCCAACAGCCGCCCGACCGGGGACACCACCGGTTATCTGGCCAATCCGAAGGAGGTATAAGATGGGAAGTGGATGGCATGAATAGCCGTTGATGATCTTCACGGTCTTTGGTCAGTGCGTGGCCGGTGGTTTTATTGTTCTGGCTCTGGCGCTGATGAAGGGCGACCTGCGCGCGGAAACGCAGCAGCGGGTGATCGCCTGTATGTTTGGTCTGTGGGTGCTGATGGGGATTGGCTTTATCGCCTCGATGCTGCATCTGGGCTCGCCGATGCGCGCGTTTAACTCGCTTAACCGCGTGGGTGCTTCCGCACTGAGCAATGAAATTGCCAGCGGCTCGGTGTTTTTTGCGGTCGGCGGGATTGGCTGGCTGCTGGCGGTACTGAAAAAGCTGCCGCCGGCACTGCGCACACTCTGGCTGATTATCACGATGGTACTGGGCGTCGTCTTCGTCTGGATGATGGTACGCGTCTATAACAGCATCGATACAGTACCGACCTGGTATAGCGTCTGGACGCCGCTGGGCTTCTTCCTGACGCTCTTTATGGGTGGCCCGCTACTGGGTTATCTGCTGCTGCGCATCGCAGGCGTGAACGGTTGGGCGATGCGTTTGTTGCCTGCGGTGTCGGTGCTGGCGCTGGTGGTTATTGCCATTATGGTGGCCATGCAGGGCGCGGAACTGGCGACGATTCACAGTTCCATTCAGCAGGCGTCTGCTCTGGTGCCGGATTATGGCTCGCTGATGGCCTGGCGTATGGTGCTGCTTGCGGCGGCGTTGTGCTGCTGGATTGTGCCACAGTTAAAAGGGTATCAACCTGCGGTACCGTTGCTCTCTGTCGCCTTCATTCTGATGCTGGCGGGGGAATTGATTGGCCGCGGCGTATTCTATGGGCTGCATATGACCGTGGGCATGGCGGTAGCCAGCTAACGCGTTGACGCGAATTCGGCCTGCAGAACGTGCAGGCCGAATGCGCCTTTAGCCGCCATCAATTTAAGGAATATAACCGGGGCGGAGAAGGCGCATATAAATCCATAGAGAAGAAAACGAAGCTAAAGGAACCATGAAATTTTTCGACTGAACAAAACGCCGATTTTGCGGGTTAGATCAATAAAAACAAGGGGATGAATTTTTAGCCTTTCAATATATTCACGAACAGAATAAGTAAATCAAATCGATAGTCTCAAAACTTGCGGATCGCCCATGCGGAGCCGATTGACAATGTTTTTGGCGATGGCATGATGCGCATGAAATTTGAACTTCCTCACGGTTTTTATTCATGTTCACCTATACCCGTCCCGTCATGCTTTTGCTGTGCGGGCTACTTTTGTTGACCCTGGCCATTGCGGTACTGAATACGCTTGTGCTGCTGTGGCTTGCTCAGGCAAACCTTCCGACCTGGCAGGTGGGGATGGTCAGCTCGTCTTATTTTACCGGCAATCTGGTCGGGACGTTATTTACCGGGTATTTAATTAAACGCATTGGGTTTAACCGTAGCTATTATCTTGCCTCGCTGATCTTCGCCGCGGGTTGTGTCGGATTGGGGGTGATGGTGGGGTTCTGGAGCTGGATGAGCTGGCGTTTTATTGCTGGTATCGGCTGCGCTATGATTTGGGTGGTTGTCGAAAGCGCGTTGATGTGCAGCGGAACCTCGCATAATCGCGGGCGCCTGCTGGCTGCCTATATGATGGTCTATTACATGGGGACCTTCCTTGGACAATTATTGGTCAGTAAAGTATCTGGTGAATTGCTGCACGTCCTTCCCTGGGTGACCGGAATGATTCTGGCGGGAATTCTGCCGCTACTCTTTACCCGAATTGTAAATCAGCAAACGCAGACACGTCATTCCTCTTCTATTAGCGCCATGCTGAAGCTACGCCAGGCGCGTCTTGGCGTGAATGGTTGTATTATTTCCGGCATTGTTCTTGGTTCATTATATGGCCTGATGCCGTTATATCTGAAGCATCAGGGGATGGCTAACGCCAGCATCGGTTTCTGGATGGCGGTGCTGGTGAGTGCCGGCATTTTGGGGCAATGGCCAATGGGACGTCTGGCGGACAAATTTGGTCGCTTGCTGGTGTTACGCGTACAGGTATTCGTTGTCATACTCGGTAGTATTGCCATGTTAACCCAGGCGGCGATGGCGCCAGCTCTGTTTATTCTGGGGGCGGCGGGTTTTACGCTTTATCCCGTTGCAATGGCCTGGGCCTGTGAAAAAGTCGAACACCACCAGCTTGTGGCAATGAACCAGGCGCTGTTGTTAAGTTATACGGTAGGGAGCCTGTTGGGGCCGTCTTTTGCTGCGATGTTAATGCAGAATTATTCAGATAATCTGCTGTTTATTATGATCGCCAGCGTATCGTTTATTTATCTGCTGATGCTGTTACGTAACGCCGGCCAGACGCCTAATCCTGTCGCCCACATCTAACTGTTCTCTGAATCGTATGCAGGACGTGAGTCTTGCATACTCTTTGTTTATGTTTTACGTAAAATAATTGACCTGCATAATTTTCTTGCTTTACTGAAAAATAAAATGTGCCGAAGGTTATAATTTTGCGCTCCTCTATTTTCTCTCTTCGTCTTTACCGCGCATAATCCCCCGCTTCATTTATAGTAATAGCATTGTGTTCACGAAGGATCGCGTTATGCCGAATGTGCAGGAAAAACAGTTGCGATGGTACAACATCGCCTTGATGTCGTTTATTACCGTTTGGGGATTCGGCAATGTTGTCAATAACTATGCTAACCAGGGGTTAGTGGTTGTCTTCTCCTGGGTGTTTATTTTTGCGCTCTATTTTATTCCTTATGCCTTAATCGTGGGGCAACTGGGCTCAACCTTCAAAGAGGGAAAAGGGGGCGTCAGTACCTGGATTAAGCATACGATGGGGCCGGGGTTGGCTTACCTTGCGGCATGGACTTATTGGGTCGTGCATATTCCCTACCTGGCGCAAAAGCCGCAGGCGATACTCATTGCATTGGGATGGGCTTTAAAAGGCGACGGCTCGTTGATAAAAGAATATACCGTCGTTGCCTTGCAGGGGCTGACGCTGGCATTGTTTGTTTTCTTTATGTGGGTTGCTTCCCGGGGGATGAAATCGCTAAAGGTTGTTGGGTCTGTGGCCGGGATTGCCATGTTTATCATGTCAATTTTATATGTTGTGATGGCAGTGACCGCGCCAGCAATTACAAACGTTGAAATTGCGACCGCTAACATCACCTGGCAGTCATTTATTCCCCATATCGATTTTACCTATATCACCACCATCTCTATGTTGGTCTTTGCGGTTGGTGGGGCGGAGAAGATCTCGCCTTACGTCAACCAGACGCGGAATCCAGGAAAAGAATTTCCGAAGGGGATGCTCTTTTTAGCCGTCATGGTTGCGGTCTGCGCTATCCTCGGTTCGTTGGCGATGGGAATGATGTTTGATTCCCGGCATATACCTGACGATTTAATGACCAACGGGCAATATTATGCATTCCAGAAATTGGGTGAGTATTACCATATGGGTAATTCATTGATGGTGATTTATGCCATTGCCAATACTCTGGGGCAAATCGCCGCGCTGGTGTTTTCTATTGATGCGCCACTGAAAGTATTACTGGGTGATGCAGACAGTAAATATATCCCGCAGCGCTTATGTCGTACTAACGCTTCAGGTACGCCAGTTAATGGTTATTTGCTGACATTAGTGTTGGTCGCTATCTTGATTATGTTGCCAACGCTTGGCATCGGCGATATGAACAACCTGTACAAATGGCTGCTTAATCTCAACTCAGTCGTCATGCCGCTGCGCTATCTGTGGGTATTCGTCGCCTTTATTGCCGTCATTCGACTGGCGCAAAAGTACAAACCCGAATATGTGTTTATTCGCAACCGGGCGTTGGCGTTAACTGTGGGGATATGGTGTTTTGCCTTCACCGCGTTTGCCTGCCTTACCGGTATTTTCCCCAAAATGGAGGCGTTCACACCGGAGTGGACATTCCAGCTGACGTTGAACATCGTGACACCTTTTGTCCTGGTCGGGTTGGGATTAATTTTCCCACTGCTGGCGCGTAGAAACACATAACGACGCTCTTTTCCACGGCGCTCCTGTCAGGCGAGCGCCTTTTAAGGTTACAGGTGCCTGGGTTCCAGGCGGAGACCACGGTATTAACAGGCGCCGGGGGCAGCAATAGTTGTCAGACCTTCAACCCAGCAGCAGATAAGCGACTCTGTATTTAATACCTGGTAAGCGTAATATTGTTAACCAGGCCTGTCTGACGGCGGGGTCGGGTATTTTAGCGGTAAGAGCGTTACCCAGACAGCAAAACGGCTACCGTCATGGGTAGCCGTTTAAAAGCGGATAAGATAGCAGGCGATTAATACATCACTTTATGACCATACTGCTCAAGAATACCCTTTACACGCTCTATGGTCTCTTTTTTAGGCGGCTTCACGCCATCCAGTTTATATTCTTCGCCCATTGCCACCCATTTATGTTTGCCCAGCTCATGATAGGGCAGCAGTTCGATTTTTTCGACATTACCCATATCGCGGGTAAACTCACCCAGGCGATGCGCGGAATCATCGTCGTCAGACCAGCCGGGAACGACAACGTAACGGATCCAGACCTTCACATTTTTCTTTGATAAATACTGCGCGAATTCCAGCGTCCGGTGATTGGAGACACCGACCAGATTCTGGTGGATCTCATCATTCATCTGCTTGAGATCGAGCATCACCAGATCGGTAACGTCCAGCAGTTCATCAATCACCGGGTCATAACGGCGCACAAAGCCGTTGGTGTCGAGACAGGTGTGGATACCTTCTTTTTTACAGGCGCGAAACCAGTCGCGTACAAATTCTGCCTGCAAAATGGCCTCGCCGCCGGATGCCGTCACGCCGCCGCCAGAAGCATTCATAAAATGCCGATAGGTCACCACCTCTTTCATTAAGTCTTCAACGGTGATTTCTTTACCGCCATGCGTATCCCATGTGTCGCGGTTATGGCAATACAGGCAGCGCATCAGGCAGCCCTGGAAAAAGGTAATAAAGCGGATGCCTGGGCCATCAACGGTGCCACAGGACTCAAAGGAGTGAATGCGACCAATAACCGGCTTTTTATCAGCAGTTACTGCAACACTTTCATTTGTAATACAATCGGTTAAGTTACTCATATCGCTTCGGCTAGCTCTAAATAACATGGGGTTTATGGACACATTCCGGGCATGTTGAGCACCCTGGTAAGGGGGGGGCATCCTGTAAAAAAGCGGTACTGCGAGCGTAAATTTTGGACTACAGAATGTGTGGCTGTTCCAGAATGTGCTGCAATGGAGCTATTTTACCTCTATTCAGTATAAAATATACGGCAAATCTATGCTGCATAACTCGCACCGCCAGAAATTCTGGCTCATTCATCAGCTCGTAACGCCTCAACCGCAATACATACTGCAAGTGTATCATCCATAGCGCCCTGGTTTTACTGTTTATGATCCGCCTCTTTTTTCGAATGGTTGGCGCCGTTTTGTTGTGGTCAGAACGAAAATAATTCTCAACATAATTCAGATGTGTCCAAAGAACGTTATGCGCTGTCCAGCGCCTGGCGTCGCATTCAACGCGCAATCAGGTGTAAATCTGATGTCATTTCTAAACCCAGGCTGATTCAATCTCTTAAATAGAGTGTGGTTTTAATCAAAAAATGAGAGCAACGGATTGGATTTTGCTTTCGCGGTAAATAATCAAAGGAGTTATTATGCCAGTTACGTTAAGTTTTGGTAATCGTCATAACTATGAAGTTAATACTTCACGGCTAATCCGTTTGATGAGTCCTGATAAAGAAGAAGCGCTATACATGGGGGTATGGGATAGATTTAAGGACTGCTTCAGAACACACAAAAAAAAGAGGTGCTGGAGGTATTATATACACTCATCCATGGATGTGAACGTGAAAATCAAGCTGAACTTAATGTTGATATAACCGGCATGGAGAAGATACATGCCTTTACACAATTAAAACAATATGCTAATCCATCTCAACAAGAGCGCTTTGTTATGCGTTTTGATATGAATCAGACACAAGTTTTATTTGAGATTGATGGCCAGGTTATTGATAAATGTAATTTGCATCGTCTCCTCAACGTTTCAGAAAACTGTATTTTTAAAGTGATGGAAGAAGATGAAGAAGAGTTGTTTTTTAAAGTATGTATTAAGTATGGAGAAAAAATTGCTCGCTATCCAGAATTATTAGAAGGCTTTGCTAATAAACTTAAAGATGCAGTTAGTGAGGATGATTACATTAAGGATGAAGTTTATAAGTTTATGCGATCTGGAGAAGATCGAAAAAGGGCATGTGTTGAATGGAATGGTACGCTTACTGAAGAGGAGATGAATAAACTACGTTGTCTTCAAATGGGGTCTTTTAATATTCATACCCAATTTTGTAACATAGGTTACTGGGAATTAGAGGAAGAAGTCCTGTTTGATATGGTTCATCCAACACTTATCTATCTGCTACACGCATATAAACCGTCATTGTTATCTGATTTAATAGAAACTAACACCATGCTGTTTTCTGATGTATTAAATAAGGATTATGATGAGTATCAAAATAATAAAAGAGAAATTGATGCTATTCTGAGAAGAATATATAGATCACATGATAACACTTTATTTATAAGTGAAAATTCTTGTTGTCGCAATATGCTTATATAAAAAGTCATTAAAAAGGCCCCACTGACATGGAGCCTTTTTTTGTACGCTTTTTATGGCGTAATTTCAGTCAAACCCATTACATGGTCTGCGTGAAGGTACGAGTAATAACGTCCTGCTGCTGTTCTTTCGTCAGGGAGTTAAAACGTACTGCGTAACCAGATACACGGATGGTCAGCTGCGGATATTTTTCCGGATGTTCCATCGCGTCCAGCAACATTTCACGGTTCATGACGTTGACGTTCAGGTGCTGACCGCCTTCGATGGACGCTTCGTGGTGGAAGTAACCATCCATCAGACCTGCCAGGTTAGTCTTACGAACTTCGTCGTCTTTACCCAGTGCGTTCGGAACGATAGAGAAGGTATAAGAAATACCATCTTTCGCGTAAGCAAACGGCAGTTTAGCAACGGAGGTCAGAGAGGCGACAGCGCCTTTCTGGTCACGACCGTGCATCGGGTTAGCACCTGGTCCGAACGGCGCGCCAGCACGACGACCATCCGGGGTGTTACCAGTTTTCTTACCATACACAACGTTAGAAGTGATGGTCAGAACAGACTGCGTCGGGATAGCGCCACGGTAGGTGGTCAGTTTCTGAATTTTCTTCATGAAACGTTCTACCAGGTCAACCGCCATGTCATCTACACGAGCGTCGTTGTTACCAAACTGCGGGTATTCGCCTTCGATTTCGAAGTCGATAGCCAGGCCATCTTCGTCACGAATCGGTTTAACTTTCGCATATTTGATGGCAGACAGGGAGTCAGCCGCAACGGACAGACCTGCGATACCACACGCCATGGTGCGGATAACGTCACGGTCGTGCAGCGCCATCAGAGAGGCTTCGTAGCTGTACTTGTCGTGCATGTAGTGGATAACGTTCAGCGCGGTGACATACTGTTTAGCCAGCCAGTCCATGAAGTGATCCATGCGATCCATCACTTCGTCGAAGTTCAGAACATCGCCTTTGATCGGTTCGGATTTCGGACCAACCTGCATTTTCAGTTTTTCATCAACGCCGCCGTTGATTGCGTACAGCATGGTTTTCGCCAGGTTTGCACGCGCACCGAAGAACTGCATTTGTTTACCAACGATCATCGGGCTTACGCAGCATGCGATAGCGTAGTCATCATTGTTGAAGTCCGGACGCATCAGGTCATCGTTCTCGTACTGCAGAGAAGAGGTGTCGATGGAGACTTTAGCGGCGAATTTCTTGAAGTTCAGCGGCAGTTTTTCAGACCACAGAACGGTGATGTTCGGCTCCGGAGACGGCCCCATGGTGTACAGGGTGTTCAGGAAGCGGAAGCTGTTTTTGGTGACCAGAGTACGGCCGTCAACGCCCATACCACCGATAGATTCGGTTGCCCAAATCGGGTCGCCGGAGAACAGTTCATCATATTCAGGAGTACGCAGGAAGCGAACCATACGCAGTTTCATGACCAGGTGGTCAATCATTTCCTGTGCGTCTTGCTCGGTGATTTTGCCTGCTTTCAGGTCACGTTCGATGTACGCATCCAGGAAGGTGGATACACGACCGAAGGACATTGCTGCGCCGTTCTGAGATTTAACCGCAGCCAGGTAACCGAAGTAAGTCCACTGGATTGCTTCCTGAGCGTTAGTCGCCGGACCAGAGATATCGCAGCCGTATTTAGCCGCCATTTCTTTGATCTGACCCAGAGCGCGGTGCTGTTCAGCGATTTCTTCACGCAGACGGATAGTCGCTTCCAGATTTACGCCGTTTTCCAGATCGGATTGCAGAGACGTAAACTGCGCGAATTTGTCTTTCATCAGGTAGTCGATACCGTACAGCGCTACGCGACGGTAGTCACCGATGATACGGCCACGGCCATACGCATCCGGCAGACCGGTCAGAACGCCGGATTTACGGCAACGCAGGATGTCCGGAGTATAAACGTCGAACACGCCCTGGTTGTGGGTCTTACGGTATTCGGTGAAGATTTTTTTGATCATTGGGTCCAGCTCGCGATTGTACGCTTTGCAGGAACCTTCAACCATTTTGATGCCGCCGAACGGGATAATCGCACGCTTCAGCGGAGCTTCAGTCTGCAGACCAACAATTTTCTCAAGCGCTTTGTTGATGTAGCCAGCGTCGTGAGAAGTGATGGTGGAAGCAACGGAGGTGTCAAAGTCAACAGGCGCGTGAGTGCGGTTTTCCTGTTTAACGCCTTCCATTACGCTGTCCCACAGCTTGGTGGTCGCGTCAGTAGCGCCAGCCAGGAAGGACTCGTCACCCTCATACGGAGTGTAGTTTTTCTGAATGAAGTCACGGACGTTTACTTCATTCTGCCAGTCACCTTTGGTAAAACCTTCCCAGGCTGTGGCTAACTTTTCATTAAGCTCGGACATGTAACACCTACCTTCTTAAGTGGATTTTTTATTTACTGCGTGTAATAGGCATCAACAGATTAATGATGCTCGTTACCACGCAGGTAAATGACCCAGTATGTCAACCCGACCAACAAACCGCCGCCGATAATATTACCGATCGTGACCGGAATCAGGTTATCAGTGATGAAGCTCATCACGGTCAGGTGAGAAAAACTTTCCGGAGACGAACCAACCGCGGTCCAAAACTCCGGTGTAGCGAAATCGCGTATTACAATACCCATAGGAATCATAAACATGTTTGCGATACTGTGCTCAAAACCGCTGGTGACAAACATGGCGACGGGCAGTACCATGATGAACGCTTTGTCCATCAGGCTACGACCTGAGTAGCTCATCCACACGGCCAGACAAACCATCAGGTTCGCCAGAATACCGAGGCAGACAGCTTCAATAAAAGTGTGGTGCATTTTGTGGTCGGCGGTTTGCAGGACGTTAAGTCCCCATTGACCGTTGGCAGTCATATACTCGCCGGAAAGCCACATCAGTAACACGAAAAGCAGAGCGCCAATCAGGTTACCAAAATAGACGTTTAACCAGTTTTTAGCCAGTTGCCCCCAGGTGATGCGACCGCTAGCTTTAGCTACAACGATCAGAACAGTAGAGGTGAAAAGATCAGCGCCGCAAATAACACAGAGAATCAGTCCCAAAGAGAAACAGATACCCCCGATAAGTTTCGCCATACCATAAGGCATCGCGCCAGTACCGGTTGTCGCAGTAATATAAAAAACAAAGGCAATTGAAATGAATACGCCGGCGGTAATCGCCAGATAGAAAGTCTTAAGCGGATGTTTCGTTGCTTTATAGACGCCTGCTTCTTCAGCCACTTTGGCCATTGCTGCAGGGAGTAAAAGGTCAAAAGGGTTGTCAGCTTTCACACTAACTCTCTCTTTATTAAGTCGGCGACGAGATACTAACAAAGCATTATAGATGAGAATTTGATATAGATCATATCTCGCCTGGCTTATAGGCCCGTAAGTCGCATGGCTTTTATGCAATTACGGTGTAACTTTTTGATTATCCTAATAAAAATAAATTTTAAAAATTATAAATAGAGTTGAATTTTTTCCTGGCTCCTCCTGCTGCACGGTTAATTAATATGGAGTAATCAACAAATAAAGTAACATCACTATGTCAATTAATTTAATGTCAACAACCAATATTTAACCTTGTTATTACATTTTTCGCCGTTTAGTGAAAATAAATAAAACGGGGCCGCAAAGGCGCCCCGTAATATAACGCAGCCGAGAGGGTAAACCTACCCTAAGTCACTCATATGGCCTTATTTTGACCAGTATGCCGCTTTCGCGCGCTGTAATTTATCATACGCTTTTAACAAGGACTGATGCGCCGGGAACGCTTGTAGATCGTGGTCGACAGCCGGTAGTCCATAAAAAGCCGCTTCACCGCTAAGCGCGGCGCTGGCGGCTTCTACAGCCTCTGCGCCATACATTTTTATAAAAGCATTGAGATATTGCAGTGGCTGACGCGCATCTTCTTGCGACAGGAGCAGCAGCGTTTGCAGGCAACGGTAATAGTTTGCGCGTGCCGGACTAAAGACCGACGAATTGAACTCCATCGTCCATTCTGTCCAGATTAGCGCCTGCTCCAAATCGCCGCCCGCTAACGCTAGCATTGCTTTTAATTCGCCGACGCGCAGTGTATACCAACCATTGTCCGCTCCGGTCGCCAGACCCAACAGTTCACGCACGCGGGTGAAATCGTCAAAACCTTCTTCATCCAATTGTTCAATCAGATTGAGATAGTCTTCTTTATTCCAGGCGCTACCGGGCAGCGAAAGCAGAGTCTCACGAAGATGGCTACCCATATTGTTGTTGGCCAGCCACAGATCTTCGGCAGGATAAATATCAGACATTCCCGGTACGATAATACGACAGGCGTATACGCCGAGATGCTCGTAATCGGCAATGTAAACTTCTTTATCTTCAGCAGCAAAGATGGCCATCAGCGTGGCGAATTCTTCTTCGGTAGTGCCGGAAAAACTCCAGTCCGTGAACGGGTAATCGGCGTCCTGTTTGAACAGATCCCAGGAAATCAGGCCGCTGGAGTCGATGAAGTGGGTCTCCAGATTAGTGTGCTCCGCGACTTCTTCATCATCGAACGTTGGTGGCGTGAAGACATCAAGATCTTTCAGTCCGCGTCCCTGGAGTAGCTCGGTCACTGTACGTTCCAGCGCAACGCCAAAGTCAGGATGGGCGCCAAAAGAAGCAAAGCAGGTACCGTTAGCCGGGTTGAACAGCACGACGCAGATAACCGGATACTTACCGCCCAGCGAGCCGTCATAGGCGAAAATCGGGAAACCCTCGGCTTCCAGCGTGGCGATTGACTCCATTACCGCCGGATAACGCGCCATCACCTCTGCGGGAATCTCCGGCAGACTGATACTTTCCGCAATGATGCGATTTTTCACATAACGCTCGAAGACTTCCGACAGCCCCTGAACGCGGGCTTCATTACGCGTATTGCCGGCGGACATTCCGTTAGAGACGTACAGGTTGCCGATGATATTCATCGGAATATACACGGTCTGGTTATCTGATTGACGGGTAAACGGCAGGCCGCAGACGCCACGATCTTCATTACCGGATTGCAGGTCGATAAGCATGCTTCCGGTTAATTCGTTCTCTGGATCGTAAAATGCGCGCAGACGGGCATCAAGCAAGCCTTCCGGTACGTCGTCATTTTCAGTCAGCGGGAACCACTTTTCATTCGGATAATGCACGAACGGGCTGTTGGCGATGGTTTCACCCAGCCAGAAATCAGCAAAAAAGTAGTTGGTTGACAGACGCTCGAAGTATTCGCCCAGCGCCGAGGCCAGCGCCGCTTTTTTGGTCGCGCCTTTTCCGTTGGTAAAGCATAACGCGCACTCTTTATCGCGAATATGCACTGACCAGACGTTTGGCACCGGGTTCAGCCAGGAGGCCTCTTCGATGTGAAAGCCGAGGTCGAGTAACTTTTGCTGGAAGCGGGCGATGGAGTCTTCCAGCGCGGCGTCTTTGCCGGGAATAAATGTTTGCGTCATGAAAATCACTTTTGTCGTACGGAAAGCGCGCAATGATACGGGTTTTATGTGACGGGCGCTATCTCGCCGGGACATCGGCGGAAATAAAAGTATTGGCTATGCTTTTACACTGGAATTCACAGGAAGAGCATAAAAAATGAAAGCATTTGATTTGCAACGAATGGCGCTGGATAACGTGCCGGTAGCGTTTTTGGGGGAAGTGGCGCTACGTAGCTTTTACACCTTTGTTCTGGTGTTTCTTTTCTTAAAGGTGACAGGACGACGCGGCGTACGGCAAATGTCGCTTTTTGAAGTGCTGATCATTTTGACATTGGGATCGGCGGCAGGCGACGTCGCGTTTTATGATGACGTTCCGATGCTCCCTGTTCTGGTGGTATTCATCACCCTGGCGCTGCTCTATCGCCTGGTCATGTGGCTGATGGCGCATAGTGAAAAGTTGGAAGATCTGCTGGAAGGCAAGTCGGTGGTCATTGTTGAAGACGGCGAACTGGCGTGGGAAAAACTGCAGCGCTCGAATATGACGGAGTTTGAATTTTTTATGGAGCTTCGCTTGAATGGCGTTGAGCAACTGGGGCAGGTCAGACTGGCCATCCTGGAGACAAACGGACAAATCAGCGTCTATTTCTTTGAAAATAAAGACGTTAAGCCGGGGTTAAGCATTCTTCCTGAGCACTGTACGCCACGCTTTATCGTGGCGCCGGAGGCTGGCGACTATGCCTGCGTACGTTGCAGTGAAGTGATACGCATGAACGCCGGGGAAAAGCAATTATGTCCGCGCTGCGCAAATCCAGAATGGACGAAGGCAAGCCGGGCTAAACGCGTTGTTTAACAGCGAAAATATCGGATTTATATGGTTAATCCGGAAGATTCTGTTGTGTGACGAATGCCGCATTTTCTCCTCGCATTGTTTTACCCATTGCGGCGCGTGTCACTGAATGATAAAACCGATATTCACATGAATAACGTTTGCCTGATGTCTGTCAGGCAGGAAACAATGCAGCGTGGTGAGGGGAAATGGCTCAGGTCTTTAATTTTAGTTCAGGTCCGGCGATGCTACCGGCGGAAGTACTTAAACTGGCGCAACAGGAACTGCGTGACTGGCACGGTCTTGGTACGTCGGTAATGGAAATTAGCCATCGAGGCAAAGAGTTTATCCAGGTCGCTGAAGAGGCGGAGCAGGATTTTCGCGATCTCCTTAATATCCCCTCCAACTATAAAGTTTTATTTTGTCACGGCGGCGGTCGCGGGCAGTTTGCTGGCGTGCCGCTCAATCTGCTGGGCGATAAAACCACGGCGGATTATGTCGATGCTGGTTACTGGGCGGCGAGCGCCATCAAAGAAGCCAAAAAATACTGTGCTCCGCAGATTATCGACGCCAAAATCACCGTTGACGGCAAACGTGCCGTGAAACCGATGCGCGAGTGGCAGCTTTCCGATAACGCCGCTTATTTACACTATTGCCCGAATGAGACCATTGACGGCATCGCCATCGATGAAACGCCGGATTTTGGCCCGGAGGTGGTCGTCACGGCGGACTTTTCTTCTACCATCCTGTCTGCGCCGCTGGACGTCTCTCGCTATGGCGTAATTTATGCTGGCGCGCAGAAGAATATCGGTCCGGCAGGACTGACGCTGGTTATCGTCCGGGAGGATCTGTTAGGCAAGGCGCATGAGAGCTGCCCGTCCATCCTCGACTACACCGTCCTGAGTGATAACGACTCGATGTTTAATACGCCGCCGACTTTCGCCTGGTATCTTTCCGGTCTGGTGTTCAAATGGTTGAAAGCGCAGGGCGGCGTGGCGGCGATGCACAAAATCAATCAGCAAAAAGCGGAGTTGCTGTACGGTGTGATTGATAACAGCGATTTCTACCGTAACGATGTCGCACAGGCCAACCGTTCGCGGATGAACGTTCCGTTCCAGTTAGCGGACAATGCGCTGGACAAGGTCTTTCTGGAAGAGTCTTTCGCCGCCGGTCTGCACGCCTTAAAAGGGCACCGTGTTGTTGGCGGTATGCGCGCCTCTATCTATAACGCCATGCCGATTGAAGGGGTGAAAGCGCTGACCGATTTCATGATCGATTTTGAGCGCCGCCACGGCTAATACGTTTCTTTTTTCATCCCCACGGCCAGTCTGTGGGGTTTTTATTTCTGTTTTTTGAGAGTTGAGTTTCATGGAATCCCTGACGTTACAACCCATCGCGCGGGTCGACGGCGCCATTAATTTACCTGGCTCCAAAAGTGTTTCAAACCGTGCTTTGCTCCTGGCGGCTTTAGCTTGTGGTAAAACCGTTCTGACGAATCTGCTGGATAGCGATGACGTCCGCCATATGCTCAATGCCCTGAGCGCGTTGGGGATCAATTACACCCTTTCTGCCGATCGCACCCGCTGTGACATTACGGGTAATGGCGGCCCATTACGCGCGTCAGGCGCTCTGGAACTGTTTCTCGGTAATGCCGGAACCGCGATGCGTCCGTTAGCGGCAGCGCTATGTCTGGGGCAAAATGAGATAGTGTTAACCGGCGAACCGCGTATGAAAGAGCGTCCGATAGGCCATCTGGTTGATTCGCTGCGTCAGGGCGGGGCGAATATTGATTACCTGGAGCAGGAAAATTATCCGCCCCTGCGTCTGCGCGGCGGTTTTATCGGCGGCGACATTGAGGTTGATGGTAGCGTTTCCAGCCAGTTCCTGACCGCTCTGCTGATGACGGCACCGCTGGCGCCTGAAGACACAATTATTCGCGTTAAAGGCGAACTGGTATCAAAACCTTACATCGATATCACGCTAAATTTAATGAAAACCTTTGGCGTGGAGATAGCGAACCATCATTACCAACAATTTGTCGTGAAGGGCGGTCAACAGTATCACTCTCCAGGTCGCTATCTGGTCGAGGGCGATGCCTCGTCAGCGTCCTATTTTCTCGCCGCCGGGGCGATAAAAGGCGGCACGGTAAAAGTGACCGGGATTGGCCGCAAAAGTATGCAGGGCGATATTCGTTTTGCCGATGTGCTGGAGAAAATGGGCGCGACCATTACCTGGGGCGATGATTTTATTGCCTGCACGCGCGGCGAATTGCACGCCATAGATATGGATATGAACCATATTCCGGATGCGGCGATGACGATTGCCACCACGGCGCTGTTTGCGAAAGGAACCACGACGTTGCGCAACATTTATAACTGGCGAGTGAAAGAAACCGATCGCCTGTTCGCGATGGCGACCGAGCTACGTAAAGTGGGCGCTGAAGTCGAAGAGGGGCACGACTATATTCGTATCACGCCGCCGGCGAAGCTCCATCACGCGGATATTGGCACGTACAACGACCACCGTATGGCGATGTGCTTCTCACTGGTCGCACTGTCCGATACGCCAGTCACGATCCTGGACCCTAAATGTACTGCAAAAACGTTCCCTGATTATTTCGAACAATTGGCGCGGATGAGCACGCCTGCCTAATTTTTCTGTTGTGCCAGTCGACGGGCTGGCGCGCCGAGTCCGCATTCGCACTATTTTTACAATTATGACTAATGCTAATTTGTTGATGATTTAACACATTGATTTATGTGTTTTTTATAATAGTTATCAACGGAAGATTAGTATGAAAAATAAATCATTACTACTGGCGGTGGCGATTTCCGCTACGCTACTGGCAGGATGTAAAAATGGCGTGAATGGCAATTTAATCGCCAGTTCCGGCATGTCAGCCTACAAAGCCGCCACACTGTCCGATGCGGATGTTAAAGCATTATCTAATAATGCCTGTAAACAAATGGACAGCGAGAATCAACTGGCAGGTTCGAAAAGCAAATACACCAAACGTCTGAGCAAAATCGCCAAAGCGCTGGGTAACAACATTGAGGGTACGCCGGTTAGCTATAAAGTCTATATGACCAGCGATATCAACGCATGGGCGATGGCGAACGGTTGCGTTCGCGTATACTCCGGCCTGATGGATCTGATGACCGATAATGAAATTGAAGGTGTACTGGGCCATGAACTGGGCCATGTCTCTTTAGGGCACTCCCGCAAGGCAATGCAGACCGCCTATGCCACGCTGGCGGCTCGCGATGCGATTTCCGCCACCAGCGGCGTTGCAGCGCAGCTTTCCCAGTCTCAATTGGGCGATCTGGCGGAAGGCGTCATCAATTCGGCGTTTTCTCGCAGTCAGGAGTCGGATGCGGATGACTTCTCTTACGATCTGCTGAAAAAACGCGGGATTAACACCCAGGGCTTAGTCACGGCATTCGATAAATTCGCCACAATGGACGCAGGTCATGCAAAATCATTGATGGACTCCCACCCGGCCTCAGCCGATCGCGCGCAGCATATGCGCGACAGAATTGCCGAAGATAAAAAGTAAATCATTGTCATCTTTCGGGCTGGTTTCTCGCCGGCCCGCTATAATTGCGCAATTATTCCGCATCTGATTACAGACAAAACTGGTTTTTGCACGCAACGTTAACGGTCGCGAGCGTTGGCGCGTATAATGCGCGGCGTTTACGTTAACGGTACGCCTGTTTAAGGAGATAAAGATGACGGCAATTGCCCCGGTAATAACCATTGATGGCCCAAGCGGTGCAGGTAAAGGCACCTTGTGCAAAGCAATGGCGGAAGCATTGCAATGGCATCTGCTGGATTCCGGCGCGATATACCGCGTACTGGCGCTGGCGGCATTGCATCACCATGTCGATCTCGCCTCTGAAGATGCGCTGGTGCCGCTGGCGTCCCATCTGGACGTGCGTTTCGTCTCAACGGACGGCAACCTGGAAGTTATCCTGGAAGGCGAGGACGTTAGCGGCGAAATCCGTACGCAGGAAGTCGCGAACGCGGCATCCCAGGTGGCGGCATTCCCACGCGTGCGTGAAGCGCTTCTTCGCCGCCAACGCGCATTCCGCGAAGCGCCTGGTTTAATCGCCGATGGACGCGATATGGGGACCGTGGTCTTCCCGGATGCGCCGGTAAAAATTTTCCTTGACGCCTCCTCGGAGGAACGTGCGCATCGACGTATGCTACAGTTGCAGGAGAATGGCTTTAGTGTTAACTTTGAACACCTTTTGGCCGAGATCAAGGAACGCGACGATCGCGATCGTAATCGCGCTGTAGCGCCGTTAGTTCCTGCTGCTGATGCATTAGTTTTGGATTCTACCCGATTAAGCATTGAGCAAGTGATTGAAAAAGCGTTACAATATGCGCGCCAAAAATTGGCTCTCGCTTAAATGCGACCGAATTTGTAGTACCCCCGTTGCAAAGGATTGACAGCGGGTATGTTAAACAACCCCATCCGGCACGGAGCCAGGTGGACGTTAAATATGAAACCTGAAGATTAAACATGACTGAATCTTTTGCTCAACTCTTTGAAGAATCCTTAAAAGAAATCGAAACCCGCCCGGGTTCCATCGTTCGTGGTGTTGTTGTTGCTATCGACAAAGACGTAGTACTGGTTGACGCCGGTCTGAAATCTGAGTCTGCCATTCCGGCTGAGCAGTTCAAAAACGCCCAGGGCGAACTGGAAATCCAGGTTGGTGACGAAGTTGACGTTGCTCTGGATGCAGTAGAAGACGGCTTCGGTGAAACTCTGCTCTCTCGTGAGAAAGCTAAACGTCACGAAGCATGGATCACGCTGGAAAAAGCTTACGAAGATGCTGAAACTGTTACCGGTGTTATCAACGGCAAAGTTAAGGGTGGCTTCACTGTTGAGCTGAACGGTATTCGCGCGTTCCTGCCAGGTTCTCTGGTAGACGTTCGTCCGGTGCGTGACACTCTGCACCTGGAAGGCAAAGAGCTTGAATTCAAAGTAATCAAGCTGGACCAGAAACGTAACAACGTTGTGGTTTCTCGTCGTGCCGTTATCGAATCCGAAAACAGCGCAGAACGCGATCAGCTGCTGGAAAACCTGCAGGAAGGCATGGAAGTTAAAGGTATCGTTAAGAACCTCACTGACTACGGTGCATTCGTTGATCTGGGCGGCGTTGACGGCCTGCTGCACATCACTGATATGGCCTGGAAACGCGTTAAGCATCCGAGCGAAATCGTGAACGTTGGCGACGAAATCAACGTGAAAGTGCTGAAATTCGACCGCGAGCGTACCCGTGTATCCCTGGGCCTGAAACAGCTGGGCGAAGATCCGTGGGTTGCTATCGCTAAACGTTATCCGGAAGGTACCAAACTGACCGGTCGCGTGACCAACCTGACCGACTACGGCTGCTTCGTTGAAATCGAAGAAGGCGTTGAAGGCCTGGTTCACGTTTCCGAAATGGACTGGACCAACAAAAACATCCACCCGTCCAAAGTGGTTAACGTTGGCGACGTAGTGGAAGTGATGGTTCTGGATATCGACGAAGAACGTCGTCGTATCTCCTTAGGGTTGAAGCAGTGCAAATCTAACCCGTGGCAGCAGTTCGCAGAAACCCACAACAAGGGCGACCGCGTTGAAGGTAAAATCAAGTCTATCACTGACTTCGGTATCTTCATCGGCCTGGACGGCGGCATCGACGGCCTGGTTCACCTGTCTGACATCTCCTGGAACGTTGCAGGCGAAGAAGCAGTTCGTGAATACAAAAAAGGCGACGAAATCGCTGCAGTTGTTCTGCAGGTTGACGCAGAACGTGAACGTATCTCCCTGGGCGTTAAACAGCTCGCAGAAGATCCGTTCAACAACTGGGTTGCTCTGAACAAGAAAGGCGCTATCGTAACCGGTAAAGTCACTGCAGTTGACGCGAAAGGCGCAACCGTAGAACTGGCTGACGGCGTTGAAGGTTACCTGCGTGCTTCTGAAGCATCCCGTGACCGCGTTGAAGATGCGACTCTGGTTCTGAGCGTTGGCGACGACGTTGAAGCTAAATTCACCGGCGTTGATCGTAAAAACCGCGCAATCAGCCTGTCTGTTCGTGCGAAAGACGAAGCTGACGAGAAAGATGCCATCGCAACTGTTAACAAACAGGAAGATGCAAACTTCTCTAACAACGCAATGGCTGAAGCATTCAAAGCAGCTAAAGGCGAGTAATCCTCTGGAACTTCGGGCCTTTTAGTCCGAAGTATAACGAGATTACTTGACAGATTGCAGGTTTCGGCCTGTAATCAAGCACTAAGGGCGGCTACGGCCGCCCTTAATCAATCTCACGGCTGCAGCCAATTTGCCTTTAAGGAACCGGAGGAATCATGACCAAGTCAGAATTGATTGAAAGACTTGCAACCCAGCAATCTCACATTCCCGCTAAGGCGGTTGAAGACGCGGTAAAAGAGATGCTGGAGCATATGGCCTCGACTCTTGCGCAGGGCGAGCGTATTGAAATCCGCGGTTTCGGCAGTTTTTCTTTGCATTACCGCGCGCCTCGTACCGGACGTAACCCCAAGACCGGCGATAAAGTGGAACTGGAAGGAAAATACGTTCCTCACTTTAAACCGGGTAAAGAACTGCGCGATCGCGCCAATATTTACGGTTAAGTTTTAACGCAAAACTTGAACCCGAAAAAAGCACCGTCAGGGTGCTTTTTTCATTTATACGCCGTCAGGCGCAAACGCTATTCGACCGAAAACTGGAAAACGTTTCGCATTTTTTGCTGCGTCTTACATTTATCAGGTAAAAAACCTGGAATCCGCGCCGTATAGCACAAAATCCCCTCCAGACAATGGCGTCCTGAACCTGCACACTTTCCCGCACAGGGAGGTGTCTATGAAGATAACGACGGTCAGCGTATGCGTAGTATGCGGCATACTTCCGCTCATGATATTGCCAGTATTACCTGATACGTGGATTCTCGCGGTGCTGTTTTGTCTGGCATGTTTGCTTTGCCTCATACCCCATCACTATGCGCGCTACGCGGCATTAACCTTGCTCTTTTTCATGTGGGGGATATTTGCCGCCAGGCAGGCCATCTGGGCGGGAAACGTCCTGCCCGCCGCGACGCAGGAGGCGACAGTCGTCATTACTGCCACCGATCATATGACCACTCATTATGGGCGAATTACCCATTTGCATGGAAAGCCACTCTTTCCTGCTGTAGGGATTGTCCTGCATGGCCAGTACTTACCCACGGAAGTGTGTGCCGGACAGCAGTGGGCGATGACGCTGAAGGTCAGAGCGGTACACGGACAGCTTAACGAAGGCGGTTTTGATAGCCAGCGTTACGCGCTGGCGCAGCACCAACCGTTGACCGGGCGTTTTCTACAGGCTAAAGCGATTAACCCTGAGTGTAGCTTGCGTGGGCGCTATCTTGCTTCGCTTCGCGCTACGCTTGCGCCTTATCCGTGGCAGCAGGTTATTCTGGCGTTGGGAATGGGGGAGCGGGGAGCGGTGTCGCAGGAGGTGAAGGCCGTTATGCGCGATACGGGGACTGCCCATTTGATGGCGATTTCCGGCCTGCATATCGCTTTTGCTGCGTTATTGGCTGCCGGATTAATCCGTGGCGGACAATTCTTTTTGCCGGTCAGATGGATTCGTTGGCAGACGCCATTGCTGGGCGGCATTCTTTGCGCGATATGTTATGCCTGGCTTACCGGCTTACAACCGCCTGCGCTGCGCACGGTGGCGGCACTGAGCGTCTGGGGAGGATTAAAATTAAGCGGACGACAGTGGAGCGGCTGGCAAGTCTGGTGCTGCTGTCTGGCCGCGATTATTTTCGCCGATCCTGTGGCGGTTATATCACAAAGTCTTTGGCTGTCAGCATTTGCGGTTGCCGGCCTGTTATTCTGGTATCAGTGGTTTCCTGCGCCAAACGGAAATTTTCCACGAGGCTTACGCTGGTTGCTTAACCTGCTTCACCTACAGGCAGGCATTACACTTCTGCTTTTGCCTCTCCAGGTGGCGCTTTTTCATGGCATAAGCGTTACCGCAATGCTGGCGAATCTTTTTGCCGTACCTTGGGTCACATTTGTGACGGTTCCACTCATCCTGGCGGGAATGATTCTGCATTTAACCGGGCCGTTTTTTCTTGAAGAGTGGGTATGGTACCTGACCGATCGCGCGTTAGCCGCGCTATTTTACCTGTTGAATGCTTTACTGTAGGGCTGGGTGAATATTGATAACCGTTGGCAGTGGCTGACGCTTTTACCCTAGCTAACGCTTATCGCGTGGCGATTAAACGTCTGGCGTACCTGGCCGGCGGTCTGTTTATGCGGGTTATTGTTGATGAGCTGGCCACTCTGGCGGCCGATAAACGCCAGCGGATGGCAGGTGCATATGCTGGATGTCGGTCAGGGGCTGGCGATAGCGATCGTCAGGGGCGATAAAGTAATACTCTACGATACCGGTCGGGCATGGCCGGAGGGCGACAGCGGGCAACAGGTTATTATTCCCTGGTTGCGCTGGCATAATCTGACGCCGGAGGGCGTTATTTTGAGTCATGAGCATCTGGATCATCGGGGCGGGCTGCGTTCGCTACAGCAGGTCTGGCCGTCAATGTGGATTCGCAGCCCGTTAGGCTGGCAGGGACATTTGCCCTGTTTTCGCGGCGAGCAGTGGCAATGGCAGGGGCTAACGTTTCAGGCGCACTGGCCGTTACACGAAAGTGCCGATCGAGGAAATAACCGTTCTTGTGTGGTCAAAGTGGATGACGGTGTACATAGCATCCTGCTCACGGGCGATATCGAAGCGGGCGCTGAACAAAAAATGCTAAGTCGTTACTGGCGACATCTTGCGGCGACGTTTATCCAGGTGCCGCATCATGGTAGTAATACGTCGTCGTCGTTACCATTTATTCAGCGCGTACATGGTGAAGCGGCGCTGGCGTCCGCATCGCGCTATAACGCATGGCGGCTGCCGTCCCGCAAGGTAAAACAGCGCTACCGACAGCAGGCGTATCAGTGGTTTGATACACCCCACCAGGGGCAAATTTCGCTGCTGTTTTCTCCGCAGGGCTGGCGCATACAAGGCTTACGGGATCAAATTTTACCTCGCTGGTATCATTAGTGGTTTGGCGTGTCCGAGGATAACGGGTAGAATATGCGGCTATTTCAACAAATGCTGGTTTTTTGAATGCATAACGATAAAGATCTCTCTACGTGGCAGACCTTCCGCCGACTGTGGCCAACCATAGCGCCTTTTAAAGCAGGTCTGATCGTGGCGGGCATAGCGTTAATTCTCAACGCAGCCAGCGATACCTTCATGCTATCGCTCCTCAAGCCATTACTGGATGATGGTTTCGGTAAAACGGATCGCTCAGTGTTGCTGTGGATGCCGCTGGTGGTTATTGGGCTGATGATATTACGAGGCATCACTAGCTATATCTCCAGCTACTGTATTTCATGGGTGTCAGGCAAGGTGGTAATGACCATGCGCCGTCGCCTGTTTGGCCATATGATGGGAATGCCCGTCGCCTTCTTTGATAAACAGTCTACCGGTACGCTGCTGTCGCGTATTACATACGATTCAGAACAGGTTGCCTCTTCTTCATCTGGCGCGCTGATTACCGTGGTGCGTGAAGGGGCATCGATCATCGGATTGTTTATTATGATGTTCTATTACAGCTGGCAGCTGTCGATCATCCTGGTTGTTTTAGCGCCGATTGTGTCGATTGCGATTCGCGTTGTCTCAAAGCGGTTCCGCAGCATCAGTAAAAATATGCAGAACACGATGGGACAAGTGACTACCAGCGCTGAACAAATGCTGAAAGGACACAAAGAGGTACTGATTTTCGGCGGTCAGGAAGTCGAAACTAAACGCTTTGATAAAGTCAGCAATAAGATGCGACTGCAAGGCATGAAAATGGTCTCTGCCTCGTCAATTTCCGATCCTATCATTCAGCTCATTGCCTCGCTGGCGCTGGCGTTTGTTCTCTATGCTGCGAGCTTCCCAAGCGTAATGGATAGCCTGACGGCAGGGACCATCACGGTGGTGTTCTCCTCCATGATCGCGCTGATGCGTCCATTAAAATCGCTGACAAACGTTAACGCGCAGTTCCAGCGTGGGATGGCGGCTTGTCAGACGTTGTTTGCGATTCTGGACAGCGAACAGGAGAAAGATGAAGGTAAACGTGTCATTGACCGCGCGACCGGCGATCTCGAATTCCGCAATGTGACGTTTACTTACCCGGGCCGTGAAGTGCCGGCATTGCGTAACATCAATTTGAAAATTCCTGCCGGGAAAACCGTGGCGCTGGTGGGGCGTTCCGGATCGGGTAAATCAACTATCGCCAGTCTGATCACCCGTTTCTACGATATTGATGAAGGACACATCCTGATGGATGGTCACGATCTACGCGAATACACTCTGGCCTCTCTACGTAATCAGGTGGCGCTGGTTTCGCAAAACGTGCATCTGTTTAACGACACGGTCGCCAATAACATTGCTTATGCCCGGACGGAAGAATACAGCCGCGAGCAGATTGAAGAGGCGGCGCGCATGGCCTATGCCATGGACTTTATCAACAAGATGGATAATGGCCTGGATACCATCATCGGCGAAAACGGCGTACTGCTTTCCGGTGGTCAACGTCAGCGTATCGCGATTGCCCGCGCCTTACTGCGCGACAGCCCGATTCTGATCCTTGATGAAGCTACGTCCGCGCTGGATACCGAATCTGAACGTGCGATTCAGGCCGCGTTGGATGAGCTGCAGAAAAACCGTACCTCTCTGATGATTGCGCACCGTCTCTCCACCATCGAACAGGCGGATGAGATCGTTGTAGTCGAAGACGGTATTATCGTTGAGCGCGGCACTCATAGCGAGCTGCTGGCGCAACACGGCGTTTACGCCCAGCTACATAAGATGCAATTTGGCCAATGATTGCGCGTATCTGGTCGGGTGAATCCTCTCTATGGCGGTTACTGCTGCCGCTCTCCTGGCTGTATGGCCTGGTGAGCGGGGCGATTCGTCTGAGCTATAAGCTTGGTTTGAAACGCGCCTGGCGAGCGCCAGTACCGGTGGTTGTGGTAGGGAATCTTACGGCTGGCGGTAACGGTAAAACCCCCGTAGTCATTTGGCTGGTGGAAAAGCTGCAACAGCGTGGCGTGCGCGTGGGGGTCGTTTCCCGCGGCTACGGCGGGAAAGCTGCCGCTTATCCGCTACTTCTGACGCCGGAGACGACAACCGCAGAAGCGGGAGATGAACCGGTATTGATTTATCAACGGACCGGCGCGCCTGTCGCGGTAGCGCCTGAACGCGCCGCGGCGGTGAAAGCGATTCTGGCGGCGCATAATGTGCAGATTATTATCACCGACGATGGGTTGCAGCATTACCGACTCGCGCGAGATATTGAAATTGTGGTGATTGACGGGGTGCGCCGTTTTGGCAACGGCTGGTGGCTTCCTGCCGGTCCTATGCGCGAACGCGCCAGTCGCCTGAAAACCGTAGACGCCGCTATCGTGAATGGCGGCGTCGCCCGGGCGGGCGAAATCCCCATGCAGCTAGCGCCTGGACTGGCGGTGAACTTACGTACGGGAGCGCGTTGCGATGTGGCGCAACTGAGCAATATTGTGGCGATGGCGGGCATCGGTCATCCGCCGCGCTTTTTCGCCACGCTGGAAGCCTGTGGCGCGCATCCGCAAAAGTGCGTCCCGCTGGCCGATCATCAAACGCTCGCCCCTGCTGACGTTCAGGCGTTGGTCGGTGAAGGGCAGACCCTGGTAATGACGGAAAAAGACGCGGTGAAATGCCGTGCTTTTGCCGAAGATAACTGGTGGTTCTTACCGGTTGATGCGCGTTTGTCCGGTGAGCAGCCTGATAAGTTGCTTGAACATATCACCTCGCTGGTTCGCTAGCGTCCCCCAATGCAGCGGCAGTGATGAATTTATGGAGTCATGAATGTCATTGCCGTACCTTTCTCTTTCCCAGGCCCGGTGTCTTCACCTTGCTGCGCAGGGACTATTGAAAAAGCCGCGCCGTAACGCGCTGCCTGGCGATGTTCTTGCCGCCATCTCACGCATGGCGTTGCTGCAAATTGATACCATCAATGTTGTCGCACGTAGCCCCTATCTGGTGCTGTTTAGCCGTCTCGGTTCGTACCCGCAGGCCTGGCTGGATGAGGCGCTGCGACGCGGCGAGTTAATAGAATACTGGGCGCATGAGGCCTGTTTCTTACCACGCCGCGACTTTAAACTTATCCGCCATCGTATGCTGTCGCCGGAAAAGATGGGCTGGAAATATCGCGCGGCATGGATGCATGAGCACGCGGAAGAAATAGAACAGTTAGTGCGGCATATTCAGGAGCACGGTCCGGTGCGTTCTGCCGATTTTGAACATGCGCAGAAAGGCGCCAGCGGCTGGTGGGAATGGAAACCACATAAACGCCACCTTGAGGGTTTATTTACCGCCGGAAAAGTCATGGTTGTTGAGCGGCGTAATTTTCAACGCGTATATGATTTAACGCGCCGTGTGATGCCGCACTGGGATGATGAACGCGATGGACTGTCACAGCCGCAGGCGGAAAGCCTGATGCTGGATAATAGCGCGCGCAGTCTGGGGATTTTCCGTGAACAGTGGCTGGCGGATTACTACCGCCTGAAACGTCCTGACCTGAAAGGATGGCGGGAGAGCCGGGCGGAACAGCAGCAGATTATTCCGGTCGAGGTGGAAACGTTGGGGCGGATGTGGCTTCATGCCGATCTTCTTTCGCAGCTTGAACCGGCGCTAAATAACGCCTTAAAGGCGACCCATAGCGCAGTGCTGTCGCCTTTCGATCCTGTGGTATGGGATCGCAAGCGGGCAGCGCAGCTCTTCGCATTCGACTACCGGCTGGAATGTTATACGCCCGCGGCGAAGCGCCAGTACGGTTATTTTGTGCTGCCGCTATTATACCAGGGCCGTTTAGTCGGGCGAATGGACGCCAAAATGCACCGTAAAACGGGGGTGCTTGAGGTTATCTCGCTGTATCTGGAGGACGATATTCGCCCTGGCGTTAGTCTGCAAAAAGGAATCTGGCAGGCCATTAGCGCGTTTGCTGCCTGGCAACGAGCATCGCGCGTGACGCTGGGACAATGTCCGCCAGGCCTGTTTAGCGCCATGCGTCATGGCTGGGAAATAGACCCTGCACCATAACCGATTATGTTAATATTGAAGGATTCACAATCCGGTCCATCTGGAGGAACTATGGATCATCGTCTGCTTGAAATCATCGCCTGCCCGGTATGTAACGGCAAACTCTGGTATAACCAGGAACAGCAAGAATTAATTTGCAAACTGGATAATCTCGCTTTCCCGTTACGCGACGGCATTCCTGTATTGCTGGAAAATGAAGCTCGCGCCCTGACATCTGATGAGAGTAAATCATGAGTTTCGTCGTCATCATTCCGGCCCGTTTTTCATCTACCCGACTGCTAGGCAAACCATTAGTGGATATTAATGGTAAACCCATGATTGTTCATGTCCTGGAGCGGGCGCGCGAATCTGGCGCGGAACGCATTATTGTCGCGACCGATCATGAAGACGTGGCTCGTGCGGTAGAAGCGGCTGGCGGCGAAGTGTGCATGACGCGCGCCGATCACCAGTCCGGCACCGAACGGTTGGCGGAAGTGGTAGAGAAGTGCGGATTCAGCGACGATACCGTTATTGTGAACGTTCAGGGCGATGAGCCGATGATCCCGGCGGTTATTATTCGCCAGGTCGCGGAAAATCTGGCGCAGCGCCAGGTTGGCATGGCGACGCTGGCGGTGCCGATTCACAGCGCCGAAGAAGCGTTTAACCCGAATGCGGTAAAAGTCGTGCTGGATGCTGAAGGCTATGCGCTTTACTTTTCCCGGGCGACGATTCCCTGGGATCGCGATCGCTTTGCAAAAAGTCTGGAAACGGTAGGGGATGCTTGCCTTCGTCACCTGGGCATTTATGGCTATCGCGCGGGATTTATCCGCCGTTACGTGAGCTGGCAACCCAGCCCGCTGGAACATATTGAAATGCTGGAGCAACTCCGTGTGCTGTGGTACGGCGAAAAAATTCATGTCGCTGTCGCCAAAGCGGTGCCCGGCACGGGCGTAGACACCGCCGACGACCTGGAGCGCGTGCGCGCTGAAATGCGTTAACATGATCCTGTTCATGATCGTCTTAGACGGTCATGAACAGCGCGGTATGATAGCGCAAAGATGAATACTCACGTCTGCTCATCAGTGGCGGCTTTCTCGTACCGTTACGATTTTCCTCATTTTTCTTTTCTTCCCTTGATCTGATACGGGTGACATCTGTCCATACGACGCTCATTATTAAAGCAGTAGCACTAATGGGGGTAATCTGGAATGGAACAGTTGCGGGCCGAACTCAGTCATTTGTTGGGTGAAAAACTTAGCCGTATAGAGTGCGTGAATGAGAAAGCGGATTCCGCATTGTGGTCATTATATGACAGCCAGGGCATTCCGATGCCGCTGATGGCGCGAAGTTTTACTACTCCCGGTGTTGCGCAGCAACTGGCATGGAAAACCTCAATGCTGGCGCGTAGCGGTACGGTGAGGATGCCGGTAATCTATGGCGTATTGACGCATGAAGAGCATCCTGGTCCGGATGTGCTGCTACTGGAACGACTGCGCGGTGTGCCGGTCGAGGCGCCGGCGCGCACTCCGGAACGCTGGGAACAGCTAAAAGATCAGATTGTCGAAGGATTGTTAGCTTGGCATCGGCAGGATAGCCGCGGTTGCGTGGGCGCCGTAGACCATACTCAGGAGAATATCTGGCCTTCCTGGTATCGTCAGCGTGTGGAAGTGCTGTGGACGACGCTAAATCAGTTCAGCAATACCGGCCTGACGATGCAGGACAAACGCATTCTGTTTCGTACCAGAGAATGTCTTCCTTCGTTATTTGAAGGGTTTAACGACAACTGCGTACTGGTGCATGGCAACTTCTGCTTGCGCAGTATGCTTAAAGACGCCCGTAGCGATCAGCTTCTGGCGATGGTCGGCCCCGGGCTGATGCTGTGGGCGCCGAGAGAATTCGAACTGTTTCGCCTGATGGATAATCCATTGGCGGAGGGATTGCTTTGGCATTATCTGCAACGCGCGCCAGTGGCGGAGTCATTCATCTGGCGGCGTTGGCTCTATGTGCTGTGGGACGAGGTTGCGCAATTGGTCAATACCGGACGTTTTAACCGTACCAATTTTGATCTGGCGGCGAAATCATTACTCCCCTGGCTTGCCTGATATGCCTTTCAGCCATTGCCAAAGTCGCCCTAATGTTTCATACCCAGCGCGATCGCTGTGCATCAGCCAGACCGGGGACGGAATTGCCCGCTCCCAGGGATTGAGCGGCGAATCGATCGCCAACTGATTCGCCGGCGCGGGAAGCGGATTCAGCCCGGCATGCTGAAAGAAAATCATCGCACGCGGCAAATGCGAGGCGGAGGTTACCAGCAGGAAAGGCGCGTCGCCGATGGCCTGCTTAACGGCGGCGGCTTCTTCTTCCGTATCTTTTGGTTTATCCAACGTAATAATATCGCTACGCGGTACGCCCAGCGACTGCGCCACCCGCGCACTGACTTCCGCCGTGCTTACCGTATTGGTTTTTGCTACGCCGCCGGTAAAAATCAGCTTTGCTCCCGGATTCGCGCGCCACAGCCGGATGCCTTCCGCCAGCCGCGGCAAGCTGTTGTTAATTAAATTAGAGCTCGGCGCCCACTGCGGGTTCCAGGTATAGCCGCCGCCGAGAACCACAATATATTCCACCTGTTGCGGACCCTGCCAGGTAGGATAGCGGTTTTCTATTGGACGCAGCAGATGGTCAGAAACGGGTTGCAGGCTTAATAGCAATAGCGCCAGCCAACCTACGCTGATAAATACTTTTCCGGTTTTCTGAAAGCGGCTAAACCAGACTAGCGCCAGGCCGACGCCAATGATCAGCAACATCAGCGGAAGCGGCAATAACATACCGCCAATCACTTTCTTTAGTGTAAAAAGCATCCTTTTTGGTTCCTTTTTTAACCATATAGCGGAGGATTAACGGTGATATTACACCAGACAGGTTCATTCTCGCCGCGGCTGTGACAAAATAGCGGTTTTATCAGATAACGCCTGAGCCAGCCTGTGGAGAGTCCGATGCAGGATCGCAATTTTGATGACATTGCTGAAAAGTTTTCCCGTAACATTTACGGCACGACCAAAGGACAACTGCGGCAAGCCATTCTGTGGCAAGACCTGGATCGCGTGCTGGAGGAGATTGGCGGGCAAAAACTGTGGGTACTGGATGCCGGCGGCGGCGAAGGGCAAACGGCGATTAAGATGGCGGAACGCGGCCATCAGGTAACGTTATGCGATCTGTCTGGTGAAATGATCGCCCGCGCGCGGCAGGCGGCCGAGGCAAAAGGTGTGAGCAAAGACATGCATTTTATACAATGCCCGGCTCAGGACGTCGCTTCGCATTTGGAAAGCCCGGTTGATCTGATATTGTTTCATGCTGTGCTGGAGTGGGTAGCCGATCCTGTCGGCGTATTAGAAACGCTCTGGTCAGTATTGCGCCCTGGCGGCGCGCTGTCGTTGATGTTCTATAACGCTAACGGTTTGCTGATGCACAATATGGTGGCGGGTAATTTTGACTACGTGCAGGCGGGGATGCCTAAACGCAAGAAGCGCACGCTGTCGCCTGACTACCCGCGCGACCCCGCGCAGGTGTACCAGTGGCTGGAGGCGATTGGCTGGCAGATTACCGGTAAAACCGGCGTGCGTGTGTTTCATGATTATCTGCGTGAAAAACACCAGCAGCGTGACTGTTATGAGACCCTGGTCGAACTGGAAACGCGTTATTGCCGCCAGGAGCCGTATATTAGCCTTGGGCGCTACATTCATGTCACCGCGATTAAAAGCCCGGCGCTAGCCGCAGATGCAAGGATAACCTATGAGTGAATTTTCCCAGACAGTCCCCGAACTGGTTGCCTGGGCCAGAAAAAACGACTTTTCCATCTCGCTGCCGGTAGACAGACTTTCCTTTCTGCTGGCGGTCGCCACGTTGAACGGCGAACGCCTTGACGGCGAGATGAGTGAAGGCGAGCTGGTGGATGCATTCCGCCATGTGAGTGATGCGTTTGAGCAAACCAGCGAAACCATCGGCGTGCGCGCTAATAACGCGATTAACGATATGGTGCGTCAACGTCTGCTGAACCGCTTTACCAGCGAGCAGGCGGAAGGCAATGCGATTTACCGATTAACCCCGCTCGGGATTGGCATCACCGATTACTACATTCGTCAACGCGAATTCTCTACGCTGCGTCTTTCTATGCAGTTGTCGATTGTGGCCGGCGAATTGAAGCGCGCGGCGGATGCGGCAGCGGAGGGTGGCGATGAGTTCCACTGGCATCGCAACGTTTACGCGCCATTGAAATATTCGGTGGCGGAGATTTTCGACAGTATCGATCTCACCCAGCGCATCATGGATGAACAGCAGCAGCAGGTGAAAGACGATATCGCACAACTGCTGAATAAAGACTGGCGGGCGGCGATTTCCAGCTGTGAACTGCTGCTTTCCGAAACGTCCGGTACGCTGCGCGAATTGCAGGATACGCTGGAGGCGGCGGGCGATAAGCTGCAGGCTAACCTGCTGCGCATTCAGGATGCCACGATGACGCACGACGATCTGCATTTTGTCGACAGGCTGGTGTTTGACTTACAAAGTAAACTTGACCGCATTATCAGTTGGGGTCAACAGTCTATTGATTTATGGATCGGCTACGATCGTCACGTGCATAAATTTATCCGTACCGCGATCGATATGGATAAAAACCGTGTCTTCGCCCAGCGGTTGCGCCAGTCCGTGCAGACTTATTTTGACGATCCGTGGGCGCTAACCTACGCGAATGCCGATCGTCTGCTGGATATGCGCGATGAAGAGATGGCGTTGCGTGACGATGAAGTCACCGGGGAGTTGCCGCCGGATCTGGAATATGAAGAGTTTAACGAGATCCGCGAGCAGTTAGCGGCCATCATTGAAGAACAGCTGGCTATCTACAAAACCAGACAAACGCCACTGGATCTTGGGCTGGTGGTGCGCGAGTATCTGGCGCAATACCCGCGCGCGCGTCATTTCGACGTGGCGCGTATTGTTATCGATCAAGCGGTACGTCTTGGCGTAGCGCAAGCAGATTTCACCGGACTGCCAGCCAAATGGCAGCCGATTAATGATTACGGAGCCAAGGTACAGGCGCATGTCATTGACAAATATTGAACAAGTGATGCCGGTTAAGCTGGCGCAGGCGCTGGCGAATCCGTTATTTCCGGCGCTGGATAGCGCATTACGTTCGGGCCGCCACATCGGGCTGGACGAACTGGATAATCATGCCTTTCTGATGGATTTTCAGGAATACCTGGAAGAGTTTTACGCGCGTTATAACGTGGAACTGATTCGCGCGCCGGAGGGGTTCTTCTACCTGCGTCCGCGTTCTACCACGCTTATCCCGCGCTCGGTGTTATCCGAACTGGATATGATGGTCGGTAAAATTCTCTGCTACCTCTATCTTAGCCCGGAGCGTCTGGCCAACGAAGGGATCTTTACTCAGCAGGAGTTGTACGACGAGCTGCTTACCCTTGCGGACGAAGCCAAACTGCTAAAGCTGGTGAATAACCGCTCGACGGGATCTGACGTTGATCGTCAGAAACTGCAGGAAAAGGTGCGTTCTTCTTTAAACCGCCTGCGTCGTTTGGGCATGGTATGGTTTATGGGCCACGACAGCAGCAAATTCCGCATTACCGAATCGGTCTTCCGCTTTGGCGCGGATGTCCGCGCCGGCGACGATCCTCGCGAGGCGCAGCGTCGTCTCATCCGCGACGGGGAAGCGATGCCCATTGAAAACCATCTGCAACTTAATGATGAGACCGAAGAGAGTCAGCCGGACAGTGGAGAGGAAGAATAATGATTGAACGCGGTAAATTTCGCTCGCTAACGCTGATTAACTGGAACGGTTTTTTTGCCCGCACTTTTGACCTGGATGAACTGGTCACGACGTTATCCGGGGGCAACGGCGCCGGGAAATCCACGACGATGGCGGCGTTCGTCACGGCGCTGATCCCGGATCTTACATTACTGCACTTTCGTAACACCACGGAAGCCGGCGCCACCAGCGGTTCGCGTGATAAAGGTCTGCACGGTAAGCTGAAGGCGGGCGTCTGTTACTCCATGCTCGACACCATTAATTCCCGCCATCAGCGGGTGGTGGTCGGCGTGCGTCTGCAGCAGGTCGCTGGGCGCGATCGCAAAGTGGACATCAAACCGTTCGCTATTCAGGGGCTGCCGATGTCGGTACAGCCGACACAACTGGTGACGGAGACATTAAACGAACGTCAGGCGCGCGTACTGTCGCTTGCTGAGCTGAAAGACAAGCTTGACGAGATGGAAGGCGTGCAGTTTAAGCAGTTTAACTCCATCACCGATTATCATTCGCTGATGTTTGACTTAGGGATTATCGCCCGTCGTCTGCGCTCCGCTTCCGATCGTAGTAAATTCTATCGTTTGATAGAGGCCTCGCTGTACGGCGGGATCTCCAGCGCCATTACCCGATCGCTACGCGATTATTTATTGCCGGAAAACAGCGGCGTGCGCAAGGCGTTCCAGGATATGGAAGCGGCGCTGCGCGAGAACCGACTCACGCTGGAAGCGATTCGTGTTACCCAATCCGATCGCGATCTGTTTAAGCATTTGATCAGCGAAGCCACCGATTATGTGGCGGCGGATTATATGCGTCACGCTAATGAGCGTCGGGTTCACCTTGATCAGGCGTTGGCGTTTCGACGCGAACTGTACACATCGCGCAAACAACTGGCGGCGGAGCAGTACAAGCACGTCGATATGGCCCGTGAGTTGGGCGAACATAACGGTGCCGAAGGTTCTCTTGAGGCGGATTACCAGGCGGCGAGCGATCACCTGAATCTGGTGCAAACCGCGCTGCGCCAGCAGGAAAAAATTGAACGCTACGAAGCGGATCTTGAAGAGCTGCAGATTCGACTCGAAGAGCAAAACGAAGTGGTGGCGGAAGCCGCCGAAATGCAGGACGAAAATGAAGCGCGTGCCGAAGCCGCCGAGCTGGAAGTCGATGAACTCAAAAGCCAGCTTGCGGATTACCAGCAGGCGCTGGATGTACAGCAAACGCGCGCGATTCAGTATAACCAGGCGATATCAGCGCTCGCCCGCGCTAAAGAACTTTGCCATCTGCCGGATCTAACGCCGGAAAGCGCCGCCGAATGGCTGGATACTTTCCAGGCAAAAGAGCAGGAAGCTACGGAAAAACTGCTGTCGTTGGAACAAAAAATGAGCGTGGCGCAAACCGCGCACAGTCAGTTTGAGCAGGCTTATCAGCTGGTAGCGGCGATCAACGGCCCGCTGGCGCGTAGCGAAGCCTGGGACGTGGCGCGCGAGCTGTTACGGGACGGCGTGAACCAGCGTCATCTGGCGGAACAGGTACAGCCGTTGCGGATGCGCCTGAGCGAACTGGAACAGCGGCTGCGCGAGCAGCAAGAGGCGGAACGTCTGCTGGCTGAGTTCTGTAAGCGACAGGGCAAAAATTTTGATATTGACGAACTGGAAGCGCTGCATCAGGAGCTGGAAGCCCGCATAGCGTCCTTGTCTGATAGCGTATCGTCAGCCAGCGAACAGCGTATGGCCTTGCGTCAGGAACAGGAACAGCTGCAATCCCGTATCCAGCATCTGATGCAACGCGCTCCTGTCTGGCTGGCGGCGCAGAATAGCCTGAACCAGCTTAGCGAACAGTGCGGCGAGGAGTTTACGTCCAGCCAGGAAGTGACCGAATACCTGCAACAGCTACTGGAGCGTGAGCGCGAAGCCATTGTCGAACGCGACGAAGTGGGCGCGCGTAAAAATGCGGTTGATGAAGAGATCGAACGTTTAAGCCAGCCGGGCGGCGCGGAAGACCAGCGTTTGAATGCGCTGGCGGAGCGTTTTGGCGGGGTACTGCTGTCGGAAATCTACGATGATGTCAGCCTTGAAGATGCGCCGTACTTTTCCGCACTGTATGGTCCGTCGCGCCATGCGATCGTCGTACCGGATTTATCGCAAATAGCCGAACAGCTTGAAGGTCTGACCGACTGCCCGGAAGATCTGTACCTGATCGAAGGCGATCCGCAGTCTTTTGATGACAGCGTATTCAGCGTTGACGAGCTGGAAAAGGCGGTGGTCGTGAAAATTGCCGACCGTCAGTGGCGTTATTCGCGTTTTCCGTCGCTGCCTATTTTTGGCCGTGCGGCGCGCGAGAACCGTATTGAAAGTCTCCATGCGGAACGGGAAGTGCTTTCCGAGCGCTTTGCCACGCTCTCGTTTGACGTGCAGAAAACCCAGCGTTTGCACCAGGCGTTCAGCCGTTTTATCGGTAGCCACCTTTCTGTTGCCTTTGAGGACGATCCGGAAGCGGAAATTCGCCGACTGAACGGGCGTCGCGTCGAGCTGGAGCGCGCGCTGGCGACGCATGAAAGCGACAACCAGCAGCAGCGCCTTCAGTTTGAGCAGGCCAAAGAGGGCGTTTCCGCGCTTAACCGTTTGCTGCCGCGGCTGAATTTATTGGCCGATGAAACGCTGGCCGATCGGGGCGATGAAATTCAGGAGCGGTTGGATGAGGCGCAGGAAGCGGCGCGATTTGTGCAGCAATATGGAAACCAGTTAGCCAAACTGGAGCCAGTAGTTTCCGTTCTGCAAAGCGATCCGGAACAGTTTGAGCAATTAAAAGAAGACTATGCATGGTCGCAGCAAATGCAGCGCGACGCGCGCCAGCAGGCTTTTGCTCTGGCTGAAGTTGTCGAACGTCGGGCGCATTTCAGCTATTCCGACTCGGCGGAAATGCTGAGCGGCAACAGCGATCTCAACGAAAAGCTGCGCCAGCGGCTGGAGCAGGCGGAAGCCGAGCGTACCCGCGCCCGCGAAGCGCTGCGCAGCCATGCCGCGCAGTTAAGTCAGTACAGCCAGGTTCTGGTCTCGCTAAAAAGCTCTTACGACACGAAAAAAGAGCTGCTTAACGATTTGCAGCGCGAATTACAGGATATTGGCGTTCGCGCCGACAGCGGGGCGGAAGAGCGCGCCCGCCAGCGTCGGGATGAACTGCACGCTCAGTTGAGCAATAACCGTTCGCGTCGCAATCAGCTTGAGAAAGCGCTCACCTTCTGCGAAGCGGAGATGGAGAACCTGACCCGTAAGCTGCGCAAGCTGGAGCGTGATTATCATGAAATGCGCGAGCAGGTTGTGACCGCGAAAGCCGGCTGGTGCGCAGTCATGCGGATGGTGAAAGACAATGGCGTGGAACGCCGTCTGCACCGTCGTGAGCTGGCTTATCTGTCGGCGGATGAACTGCGCTCCATGTCGGATAAGGCGTTGGGCGCGCTGCGCCTGGCCGTCGCGGATAACGAACATTTACGCGACGTATTGCGCCTGTCGGAAGATCCGAAACGCCCGGAACGTAAAATCCAGTTCTTTGTGGCCGTTTACCAGCATCTGCGCGAACGTATTCGTCAGGATATTATTCGTACCGACGATCCGGTTGAAGCCATTGAACAAATGGAGATTGAGCTGAGCCGTCTGACGGAAGAGCTGACATCGCGTGAGCAAAAGCTGGCGATCAGTTCCCGCAGCGTGGCAAACATTATCCGCAAGACTATCCAGCGTGAGCAGAACCGTATCCGTATGCTGAACCAGGGGTTGCAAAGCGTCTCGTTTGGCCAGGTGAATAGCGTGCGGTTAAACGTCAACGTGCGTGAAACGCATGCCACCTTGCTGGATGTGCTTTCAGAACAGCAGGAGCAGCACCAGGATCTGTTTAACAGCAATCGTCTGACCTTCTCCGAAGCGCTGGCGAAACTGTACCAGCGTCTGAATCCGCAGATCGATATGGGGCAACGCACGCCGCAGACCATCGGCGAGGAGCTGCTGGACTACCGTAACTATCTGGAAATGGAAGTTGAAGTTAACCGTGGGTCCGACGGCTGGCTGCGTGCGGAATCCGGCGCGCTATCAACGGGGGAAGCTATCGGGACCGGGATGTCAATTCTGGTGATGGTGGTGCAAAGCTGGGAAGACGAAGCGCGCAGACTGCGCGGGAAAGATATTTCGCCATGTCGCCTGCTGTTCCTCGATGAAGCGGCGCGTCTGGATGCGCGCTCTATCGCCACGCTGTTTGAACTATGTGAACGTTTGCAGATGCAGCTCATCATCGCTGCGCCGGAAAACATCAGTCCGGAGAAGGGCACGACCTATAAGCTGGTGCGTAAAGTGTTTCAGAATACTGAGCATGTTCATGTTGTCGGGCTGCGTGGCTTTGCGCCGCAGCTTCCGGAAACGCTTCCCGGTACGCAAACGGAAGATACGCCTTCAGAAGCGAGCTAAATACGGCAGAAACGATGAAGTGCCCGATGGCGCCTCGCTTATCAGGCAAGGCCGGATAAGTCGGTTACGCCGCCATCCGGCACAACAAGTTCTGCTTTATCATTAGCCTGGGGCGGCGAAAGCCGCCTTTTTCTTTATCTGAAAAATCTCTCCGGGTAGTGCATTTTCTTTAAACTTCTTTACATTAGGTTAGGCAAAAACGTAACGAACTTTATATACTGGAGTTAAGCCTGACGAGTGAGCAGGCTGACTCGTCATACTAAACAAAAGCATTGGTTGAGGTTGACCCCCGCTGCGGGCAGCACAGTCATGCGGAGTATGATAACGAAAACAGGGGGCAAGGGATGTTGCTTAATAAGATGTGTGGTCGTTGTCTGTCGGCAATCAGTTTATGCCTGGCCGTAACATTCGCTCCACTGTTCAATGCGCAGGCCGATGAGCCTGAAATGATACCTGGCGATAGCGCCGTTGCCGCGACGGGTCAGGCTGGGTCGCAGAAGCAATCAGCCGCGACGGCGATTCTGGCCGGGATTCAGCCGCTGCCGGAGGGCGTTTCAGCCGAGAAAGTTCGGGCTGATTTACAGTCGCAGCTTCCTTCCGGCTATACGCCGGTCTATATGAGCCAGCTGACATTGCTGTATGCCGCGCGCGACATGAAGCCCATGTGGGATAATCGCGATGCGGTGAAAGCCTTCCAGCAACAGTTGGCGGAGGTGGCGATTGCCGGATTCCAGCCGCAGTTTACCGCCTGGGTGGCATTGTTGACCGATCCCGCCGTAAACGGTATGGCGCGCGATGTTGTGTTGTCAGACGCCATGATGGGCTATCTCCATTTCATTGCGAATATCCCCGTCAAAGGCCAGCGCTGGTTATATAGCAACAAACCTTACGCATTGGCGACGCCGCCAGTCTCGGTGATTAACCAGTGGCAAATCGCGCTGGAAGAGGGGCAGTTGCCGATGTTTGTCGCCAGCCTGGCGCCGCAGCACCCACAGTATGCGCCCATGCATGACGCACTGCTGAAGCTGGTGGCGGACTCTCGCCCGTGGCCGCAGTTGGCCAATACCGCGACGCTGCGCCCGGGGCAATGGAGTAACGATGTGCCTGCGCTGCGCGAAATATTACAGCGTACGGGGATGCTGGATGGCGGTCCAAAGATAGCCTTACCCGGCGATAACACTGCTGATAGTGCCGTCGTCAGCCCCTCCGCCGCGATAGTCGAAACATCGGTGGCGCAGCCGGTCGACGAACCAACGGCCCGCCGTAGTAAGTCGGCTCCGGCGGCACGCGCCTACGATCGTGAACTGGTCGAGGCGGTAAAGCGTTTTCAGGCATGGCAAGGGCTGGGGGCGGATGGCGTTATTGGCCCGGCGACGCGTAACTGGCTTAATATGACCCCCGCGCAACGCGCAGGCGTACTGGCACTGAATATCCAACGTTTACGCCTGCTGCCGGCGGAACTCTCTACCGGTATTATGGTAAACATTCCCGCTTATTCGCTGGTCTACTATCAGAATGGCAACCAGGTGCTGGCTTCGAGGGTGATCGTCGGGCGTCCCGATCGTAAAACGCCGATGATGAGCAGCGCGCTGAATAATGTGGTGGTGAACCCGCCGTGGAACGTTCCGCCCACGCTTGCGCGTAAAGACATTTTACCGAAGGTGTGGAATGACCCAGGCTATCTGGAGCGCCATGGCTACACCGTGATGCGCGGCTGGAACAGCAAAGAAGCGATCGATCCGTGGCAGGTTGACTGGACCACCATTACGCCATCGAATCTTCCGTTCCGTTTCCAGCAGGCGCCAGGCGCGCACAATTCGCTGGGGCGTTATAAATTTAATATGCCGAGCTCAGATGCGATCTATCTGCACGATACGCCTAACCATACTCTCTTTCAGCGTGACGCCAGGGCGTTAAGTTCCGGCTGCGTGCGGGTCAATAAGGCCTCTGAACTGGCGAATATGCTCTTGCAGGATGCTGGCTGGAACGATGCGCGGATCTCAGGCGCCCTGAAGCAAGGCGACACGCGGTATGTCAATATCCGGCAGAACATTCCAGTAAATCTTTACTATCTGACCGCGTTTGTCGGCGCAGATGGACGTATGCAATATCGTACAGATATTTACAATTACGATCTCACAGCGCGATCCAGCGCACAAATTGTGCCAAAGGTTGAACAATTAATCAGGTAAATGAAGAAGTTCTGGTAAATATGTTGTCCTAATGTTTGGCTTCAACGGGGCGTTTCGCTGTAGACCCCCGTTGTGGCTGGGGGAGGGCCATCTTGACGCGGGCTTTATCGGCAGTTAAGGTGCCTTTCGTGCGCCAGAAGTGCATATACAATAACCTTTAAGTCGACCGGGCCGTTCAGAAGTCTGTGCCAGCCGGTATCATGTCTGCTTAAAGGTAGAAGTGTATTAACGATAACATTGACCTGTAGACCTGATTATCATGGACAAATTTGACGCTAATCGCCGCAAGCTGCTGGCGCTTGGTGGTGTCGCTCTCGGCGCCGCCATCCTGCCCGCGCCAGCGTTTGCCACACTCTCGACCCCACGCCCGCGCATTTTGACGTTAAACAATCTCCATACCGGAGAGTCAATCAAGGCGGAGTTTTTCGATGGAAGAGCCTACATTCAGGATGAATTAGCAAAGTTAAACCATTTTTTCCGTGACTATCGCGCGAATAAAGTCCGATCAATCGATCCCCGCCTGTTTGACCAACTTTACCGACTTCAGGGGCTGTTAGGGACGCGTAAACCTGTGCAGCTCATCTCAGGCTACCGTTCTCTTGATACCAATAATGAATTACGCGCCCGTAGCAGCGGCGTAGCGAAAAAAAGCTACCATACAAAAGGGCAGGCGATGGATTTTCATATTGAAGGCGTGGCGCTGAGCAATATTCGCAAAGCGGCGTTATCTATGCGCGCAGGTGGTGTAGGATATTACCCACGTAGTAACTTTGTGCATATTGATACCGGGCCGGCGCGGCACTGGTAATCAGCGAGGCTTAATCAAAGGAGCAGTATGAACTATCGTATTATTCCGGTCACCGCGTTCTCCCAGAACTGTTCATTAATCTGGTGCGAACAAACCCGGCTGGCGGCGCTGGTCGATCCGGGCGGCGACGCGGAAAAAATTAAACAGGAAGTGGACGCCAGCGGCGTGACGTTGATGCAAATTTTACTCACGCATGGGCATCTCGATCATGTCGGCGCGGCGAGTGAACTGGCGCAGCATTACGGCGTTCCTGTTATCGGTCCGGAAAAAGAAGATGAGTTCTGGCTGCAAGGACTGCCGGCGCAAAGTCGCATGTTTGGTCTGGATGAGCGTCAGCCGCTGACGCCTGATCGCTGGCTGAACGACGGCGATCGCGTCAGCGTAGGGAATGTGACGTTACAGGTGTTACATTGTCCGGGACACACGCCGGGACACGTGGTTTTCTTTGATGAACAGTCGCAACTGCTGATCTCCGGCGATGTGATTTTCAAAGGTGGCGTCGGGCGCAGCGATTTTCCTCGCGGCGATCACACCCAGTTGATTGACGCCATTAAGCGTAAATTATTGCCGCTTGGCGATGATGTGACCTTTATTCCTGGCCACGGCCCGCTCTCTACGCTCGGATACGAGCGTCTGCATAATCCCTTCCTGCAAGATGAGATGCCGGTCTGGTAAGCAGAATGAAAAAGCCTGCAATGTGCAGGCTTTTTTATCGGTCACGCCAGTCGGCAGCTTTTTACAGTACCGCGACAATGGCTTCGCACAGCGGCGCCATATTATCCGGGGTCATGCCCGCCACGTTTACGCGACCAGAAGCCACGGCATAAACGCCAAACTCTTCACGCAGACGCAGCACCTGATCTTTGGTCAGACCGCTGAATGAGAACATCCCGTTCTGCTTGATAATAAAGCTGAAGTCACGGTTCGCGCCTTTTTCCTGCAAGGTATTCACGAACAGTTGACGCATACGCTGAATACGCTGGCGCATGTCCGTCAGTTCCTGTTCCCAGATAGCGCGCAGGACGTCATTACTCAGGATAGTCGCGACGATGGACGCGCCGTGCGCTGGTGGGTTGGAGTAGTTAGCGCGAATGGCGGATTTCATCTGGCTAAAAGCGCGATCCACGGTTTCCGCATCGGCAGCCACGAGGGTGCAGGCGCCGACGCGCTCATTATATAAGCCGAAGTTTTTGGAGTAGGAGCTGGCGACAATGAGCTCTTTATGCAGCGCGGCAAAGGCGCGCAGACCTTCCGCATCTTCTTCCAGGCCGCGGGCAAAGCCCTGGTAAGCGAAATCGAATAGCGGCAGCCACCCTTTTTCAACGGAAAGCTCAGCCAGAACCTGCCACTGTTCCAGAGTAGGGTCAATGCCGGTTGGGTTATGACAGCAACCGTGGAACAGAACCACATCGCCGGCCTGTGCTTCGCTCAGGCTGGCTTGTAGCGCTTCAAAATCCAGCGTGTGATTTTCCGCATCGTAGTAAGCGTACTCCCGAACTTCCAGGCCGGCAGCGTTAAACACGCTTTTGTGGTTCGGCCAGCTGGGGTTGCTCACCCACACCCGTTTTACCGGAGTATTTTTTGCCAAAAAGTCGGCGGCAATGCGTAACGCGCCGGTACCGCCCGGCGTTTGCGCCGTGCGTGCGCGCTTATCGTTAATCAGCGCGCTGCCTTTGCCGAACAGCAGTTCCTGAGTGCAGCGAGCAAATTCTGGAATCCCGTCAATGCCGAGATAGTTTTTCGTCGTTTCATTTTCCAGTAAATACTGCTCGGCTTTTTTAACGCTGGTGAGCACCGGTGTTTTGCCGGTTTCATCTTTATATACGCCAATGCCAAGGTTAATTTTCCCTGGACGGTCATCGGCGCGAAACAGATCGGCCAGGCCCAAAATCGGGTCGGCAGGAGCGGCGGTTATGTTCTCAAACATGACGAGGTTCCATTATAGTTACAGAAGGGAAATCCGCTATCAGGTTAACGGCAGATTTACAAAATGCCAACCGTTAGCGCTAAAAAGCCCGCCTGTTTTTGAAAGACGCACATTTTCTCTAAGAGAGATAAAAAAACAGGACCGAAGTCCTGTTTTTGAGGCATAAAACAAAGGGGTCTGCTGATCAGAACTGGTAAGTAATACCGACAGCCGCCTGATCGTCGGTGCCAACGTAGCTGGAGCTGTAGTCGTTTTCGTCCAGCAGGTTGAAACGGTAGTCAACCCATACGTTCATGTTTTTGTTGAAGTAGTAAGTCGCGCCCGCCTGAATATATTTCGCCAGATCGGCCGAGCCGTCGGCGCCGTTCAACTGCTTACCTTTACTCTGCACATACGAGATTGCCGGACGCAGGCCGAAGTCAAACTGGTACTGAGCGACCACTTCCAGGTTCTGCGTTTTGTTTGCCATTTCCACGGTATCGGTAACCGTATTTTCAACAATGCTCATATTGCGGGTTTCAGCATATACGGCAGCCAGGTAGACGTTGTTTGCATCATATTTCGCGCCAACGGCCCACGATTCTGCGCGATCGCCATTACCATCGCGATCCTGCTGATCGTTAGTACGCTTGCTGTTGCTGTACGCTGCGGTGACGCCAAAGCCGTCGAACTCATATGCCATGGTGTAACCTACGCCATCGCCATTCTGAGAGTTAATGCTGTGGTTGTCCTGATTTTTACCCTGATACTGGATACCGAAAGAGAGACCGTCCACCAGACCAAAGAAGTCAGAGTTACGGTAGGTCAACAAACCGCCAGCACGGCTGGTCATGTAGTTATCAGTATAGGCGCCGCCCCAGGTTTCGCCGGAGAAGTAGGGGGCCATATCGGTATAGGATTCAACATCGTAAACGATACCGTAGTTACGACCATAATCGATTGAACCCACTTCCGCGTATTTCAAACCCGCGAAAGCCAGACGGACCAGATTCGAGTTCTGCTGTTCGCCTTCAGCGCGGTCTGCTTTAGTACGGTATTCCCACTGACCGAAACCGGTCAGATCGGTGTTAATCTGCGTTTCCCCTTTAAAACCAATCTGGGCATAAGTCTGGTCGGCATTTTTACTATCGCCGGTCGTTGTCCATACGTGACGACCCACGGCTTTACCGTACAGATCCAGCTTATTACCATCTTTATTATAAATTTCTGCTGCGTTTGCGGTTGCAGCAGCCAGCAGGGCAGGGATCACCGCTGCCAGGATTTTGCGCTTCATCATTATTTATTACCCTCATTGGTTTTTTTATATGACACCTGCCACTGCCGTCAATAAATTCCGTAAATAAAACTTTACAGAAATATTGATGAGAGTTTGGTGTCTTTATGTGTCTGACAGGCATCTTTCCATTCAAACTAACGTTTCGCTACCGTGAAAGTGCTACAAATATAAATATTTAGTTTCAAAAGGAAAAAATATGTAAACAAATATTATTTTCGCGGAACTTTGTGAACAACGTCAAACTTCCCCTGAGTTCTCGCTTTGATTTGATCGTTTTTCTTTTATCGCTATGATTTTATTGTAATTATTCGCTTGTGGAACCGTTGTGCCTGAAAAAGCAGCAGACGAGCTATTTCATAAAAATAGCCATTTGGAAGTCTTGATGTCTGAAATTGTGGTGAAAAATTGTGCTACTAGAACAGAAAAATCTAATCCGCAATAAAATTAAGGATTAATTTTTATGTGTAAATATTTTCTTGAAATAAACAGTAACAAGATGTGGTAATTCAGAGGGTTGTAATTAAATTTATTTACTTATTGAGAATAAAACTGACATTCAGGCGAAAAAAAAGGCCAGCATAGCTGGCCCTGAGTGTGACGTAAAAAATCAGAAGCTGGCGTTGCGTGGGGTCCGTGGGAACGGAATAACATCGCGCACGTTTTGCACACCCGTGACGTAAGCGATAAGGCGTTCAAAGCCCAGGCCAAAGCCGGAATGCGGTACAGTACCGTAGCGACGCAAGTCGCGATACCACCAGTAATCCTCTTTATTCAGCCCCATTTCGGCCATACGGGCATCCAGCACATCCAGACGCTCTTCACGCTGGGAACCACCGATGATTTCGCCGATTCCCGGCGCCAGCACATCCATGGCCGCCACGGTTTTGCCATCTTCGTTAAGGCGCATGTAAAACGCTTTAATTTCTTTCGGATAGTTTTTCACCACTACCGGCGCTTTGAAATGCTCTTCCGCCAGATAACGTTCGTGTTCGGAAGAGAGGTCGACGCCCCAGAACACCGGGTTTTCAAATGTCTTACCACAGCGTTCCAGAATGGCGACCGCATCGGTGTAATCCACCTGAGCGAAGTCGGTGGAGACAAAACGCTCCAGACGAGCGATAGCGTCTTTATCCACGCGTTCGGCAAAGAACTTCATATCATCCGCACGCTCTTCCAGAACCGCCTTGAAGACATATTTCAGCATGGCTTCCGCCAGACGGGCGTTGTCTTCCAGATCGGCGAACGCCACTTCCGGCTCCAGCATCCAGAACTCCGCCAGGTGGCGGCTGGTGTTGGAATTTTCCGCGCGGAAGGTCGGCCCAAAAGTATAGATTTTGGACAGCGCACAGGCATACGTTTCACCGTTGAGCTGGCCGGAGACGGTCAGGAATGATTCTTTGCCAAAAAAGTCTTTGTCAAAATCTACCCTGCCCTGGTCGTTACGCGGCAGGTTTTCCAGATCCAACGTTGAGACGCGGAACATTTCGCCAGCGCCTTCGGTATCGGAAGCGGTAATCAGCGGGGTAGAGACCCAAAAGAAACCCTGCTCATCGAAGAAGCGATGCAGCGCCTGCGCCAGAGTATGGCGGACGCGCGCTACCGCGCCAATCAGGTTGGTGCGCGGGCGCAGATGCGCGACCTCACGCAGATACTCAATGCTATGGCGTTTTGCCGCCATCGGGTAGGTATCCGGATCTTCCACCCAGCCTGCGACTTCTACTTTCGTGGCCTGGATTTCGAAACTTTGCCCCTGTCCCGGCGACGCGACAACTTTACCTGTTACTACCACGGAGCAGCCTGTCGTCAGGTGTAATACTTCTTCATTATAATTGGGCAGAGAATTATTAATGACAGCCTGTACAGGATCAAAGCAGGAGCCGTCATAAACGGCGAGGAAGGAGATGCCAGCTTTTGAATCTCGGCGGGTACGCACCCATCCGCGCACGGTGACTTCTTGGTCAACGGCTACGCGGCCCTGGAGTACGTCGGCTACAGGCACAACGCTCATAATATTCTCTCTAGTTAATAGTCGGAAAAAATAAACACTTGTCCACCCGAAATGGGGGTATTCCTATGTTACCTGGCATCTGCAATCAGACAAGCAGAAATCGCATCTGGAAGCAGGTTTTCAGAAAGAAACCTGTAAAAAGTTCGCACCTGCTCGCGAACAATTGAGAATTTAGGCTGGTTTTGCAAGCTTTGCGCACGTTACTCGATCAGGACGCGCATCTCTTGCTTGGCGTTTTGCATCACGACAATCGTTTTAAAAGACTTAATATTGCCTGAGGAAAAGAAAAGCTCACGGGTAAGCGTTTCATATTCCGCCATGTCACGAACATTGAGCACCAGTAAAAAAGTCGAAATCGCCCGTTACGTAGTAGACCTGCTGCACCTGCGGGCAACTGACAAACCGTTGACGAGCCTCTTCCAGTAAATTGAATCGCTCGTTTTCGATCACCACCTGCACCACAATCGTGACCGGGCGTCCCACTTTGCCAGCATCAACAAGGCTGACATTGCCTTTAATTATGCCCGCCTCCTCCAGTGCCGCGATACGACGATTCACTGCCGAAGGTGAAAGATTGACCTGTTCGGCGATTTCCCGCTGAGAAAGACGATTATCGCGTTGCAATAATGTCAGAATGTTTTTATCCCAGGCGTCAAGCTTCATATCGCAAATAACCTCTTTAATGTGATGACTATCACTGTGCGCAATTTTGCCGCGTCCAGGCCGTTAAAAAAAGGTGAAAATTGCACGACGATGGGCATTTTCGCGCCATTTAACAGCAATAAGCATAGTACTATCATAATCAGCGGAATAAAGAAAAGGACGTAATAGATATTGTGCGACTCTTTTATCAGTACGGTTTATTAAAGTGAGGATAACCACTACTACAGCCACAAAACGCGAGTTCTTTACTTGTTTCTACTCAATAATTGCCAAAAACATATTATTTCAATAAATAAACTTTAACAAAAGGTATCATTATGCATGAGCTTATTAAATACCAGTTTAATACACGTCGGAAAAAATATGGTACAGGAGCGGCTTTAAGTTTGCTTAACGGAAATGTTGGGCGTGAGGTGTTAGCATTTCATAAAAAATTACCCAATTATGCCGTTACGCCGTTACATAATCTGGCGCATCTAAGCCGGCGGCTTGGACTAGGGTCCATCCATATTAAAGATGAGTCCTGGCGTTTTGGTCTGAATGCTTTTAAAGGTCTGGGCGGCTCTTATGCTGTAGGAAAATATCTCGCTGATAAATTGCAATGTGATATTAACTCGTTAAGTTTTGCTGCCCTTAACACTCCTGAGATTAAAGAAAAAATTAAAGATTGTGTTTTTGTTACCGCGACGGATGGCAATCATGGCCGTGGTGTGGCGTGGGCGGCGGAGCAATTAGGTCTAAAAGCCGTCGTTTATATGCCTAAGGGATCATCGTTAATCCGGGCAGAGAATATTCGCCATCATGGAGCTGAATGCACCATCACCGATCTGAACTACGATGATGCAGTGCGACTGGCCCATAGAATGGCGCAAACAAAAGGCTGGGTGCTTTTGCAGGATACAGCCTGGACAGGGTATGAAGAGATCCCAACATGGATTATGCAAGGCTATATGACACTAGCGGTTGAAGCTTATGAGCAGCTCGCAGAAACAAACAGTCCGTTGCCAACCCACCTTATTTTACAAGCGGGGGTGGGATCATTTGCTGGCAGTGTTATGGGTTATTTTGTTGAAAAAATGCAGGAAAATACCCCTAATATTATTGTGGTTGAGCCGCATCAGGCCAACTGTCTTTATCAATCCGCAGTTATGAATGATGGTCAACCTCACTGCGTCACTGGCGATATGGCGACGATAATGGCCGGGCTTGCGTGTGGGGAGCCGAATATTATCAGTTGGCCTATTATTCGGGACAACACCAGTTGTTTTATTTCCGCTGATGATTGTCTGGCGGCTAAGGGTATGCGCATTGCTGCCGCGCCGCGTCCAGGCACTGATACGCCTTTTATTTCCGGCGAGTCCGGAGCTATTGGCGTAGGGTTACTTTATGAGTTGATGAACAATATGCATTATCAGGATCTTGCTAATCGCTTACAGCTTGATGCCAATGCTCATGTTCTGCTTATTAGCACCGAAGGCGATACGTCCCCAGATATTTATGAAGATATAGTCTGGAACGGACGCAGTGCTTAAACATTACGACTAAAAAATTAGATAATAAAGGCAGCATGTAAAAAACGCGTTTTTTATACGCATAATAAACCTAATGCAGGAAGCAAAACTTCATAACAATATACCATTAAAACGGCATTTAGTGAGTAAGGGATGCTCCTACCCGCTGACTTTCCAGTTTAGTGTTGTTGGCAAAATTCAGGATTACGCTGAACTGGAAAGATTATTTCTGAGACTGAACGAATTAATTTAAATCCGAGGTCATTATGTTAGAGCAACTTTCACAACTCTTTGAATTTCTATGGGGTGGCCCATTATTTTTGTGTGTCATCGGCATTGGCTTTTATTTTACAGTACGCCTCAAATTTTTCCAGATTATCAATTTAAAAGAAATTTACCGTAATACAATTGGTACACTTGCCGGAAAAAATAAACAAAACACTACTGGCGAGGCAGCGTCTAAAAAATCCTTAAAATCAATAGAGGTGGCTGCCACTGTGCTATCCGGCTCATTAGGCGCGGGAACGATCGCAGGTGTTGCTGCGGCTATTGCGGTTGGCGGACCTGGGGCAATTTTCTGGATGTGGATCATTGCGGTCGTGGGTATGATGACCAAAATGGTTGAAGTGACGCTGGCGGTGAAATACCGAAGTAAAGGTGAGAATGGCGAATATTATGGCGGCCCAATGCATTATATTAAGAAAGGGCTCAATAAAAAATGGCATCCCCTGGCAGGATTATATGCGTTTGCATTAATGATTCTGGTTATTACGGATGCCTGTTTTGTGCAAACTAATACGATGGCGGCGGTCATTCACTATACGTTTGACATCCCAACAAGCGTCATTGGGGGGATTTATTGTCATCGTAGGCGCGTTGGTTATTTTAAAAGGACTCGCCAGTCTTGGTAAATTCTGTACGATTGCACTTCCACCGATCACCATTGCCTATTTCATTGGTGCCGCTGGTGTAGTGGTATTGAATATCGAGGCTATCCCACAGGTTATAAAAAGTATTTTCTATTATGCCTTTGCCCCTGCGCCAGCAGCCGGTGGCTTTGTCGGGTCAACCATCATGATGGCCATCAGTAAAGGAGCCAGTCGCGGAATATTCACTAACGAAGCCGGCATGGGTACCTCGGCCACAGTACATGCTACTGCCAACGTGGATTACGCTTTCCGTCAGGGAATGTGGGGGGCAGTGGAAGTTTTTTTTGTCTCAATGATTACCTGTAACTTTACTGCATTTGCTGTACTTGCTTCTGGTATGTGGACAGACGCCAGTTATCAAGGTATTCAGATTATCTTTGCCGCCTTAAAAGAAACATGGCATCCGATTATTGTTCAGGTTCTCTGTCTCGGTGTGGCGTTGATTCTGTTTACTTCTTATCTTGGTTCATATATTAAATTTCGCACTTCGATAAACTATATTTTTGGCGATAAGCTAGAACGCATCATTAAATGGCTATATTTTTTGCCGCCACTGATTGCCGTTAATATGGAAATCCCGGTAATCTGGTTAATGGCTGATATTGCTGTCGGTTTTCTGGTTATCCCCAACGTAATTGCTCTGTTCTTGCTGCGTAAAGAATTTATTAGCGAATTCAATTTATTCAGAACGCGTACACAGCGGGACACTAATTCTGTAAAAACAACGCAAATCACGCACGTAAATATGTCGAAGAGTGAAGGGAAAGAAGAGTAACCATCGCGGCCAGAACAGGTAAGATGGTCAGAAGAGTAACAAAGCGCCCACTTTCCGGGCGCTTCGCACAGGCATGGTTAACTTGCTTTACGCACCTGCGGGAGATCGAACGCTTTACGCAGCGCGCGCACAAACGCTTTATCATGACAGATCGTTTTACCGGGGCTGTCGGAAAGTTTAGCCACCGGCTTTCCGTTACATTCCACGAGTTTAATCACGATATTGAGCGGTTTTACCTGAGGGATATCGCAGGTCAGGCGGGTACCGATGCCGAAGCTTAACTGCACGCGAGAGGCGAAATGGCGATAGAGCTCGACCGCCTTTTGCAGATCAAGGTTATCTGAAAAGACCAGCGTTTTTGTCAGCGGATCAATCCCCAGCTTTTCATAATGGGCAATCGCCTTTTCGCCCCATGCGACAGGGTCTCCTGAGTCGTGGCGTAACCCCTGATAACGGCTGGCGAATTCAATGCCGAAATCGCGTAAAAACGCATCCATTGTAATGCAATCTGTCAAGGCGATACCAAGCTGGTCCGGATATTCGTTAAGCCAGGCGGCCAACGCGGCACGCTGACTGGTCGCCAGGTCCGGACTGATTTGTTGATGCGCCTGGAACCATTCGTGCGCCTGAGTGCCCATCGGCGTCAGCGCCAGGCGACGCGCGAGATCATAGTTGCTGGTGCCGACGAACCATGACTCCTGCTGGAGACGTTTAACTATCGCCTGCTGCACTTCACGAGAGAAACGGCGGCGGGTGCCGAAGTCCATCAGATGGAAGCGGGACATATCGAGATTGGCGGTTAACGCAGTGAAATCAACCAGCTTACTTTCCAGCGCGTCGAGCGCCTGATCAACGCCTGCGTTTGGCGAGCGGTAGTGATGAACCAGCTCACTGATCACGGCCAGCAGCGGCACTTCCCACATAATGACTTCACGCCACGGGCCGGTTAAGCGAATATTCAGCTTGCCGTTATCGTTGGTGACACAGACTTGAGCTGGGTTATAGCGAAACTCGCGTAACCAGTTCAGATAATCCGGTTTAAAAAAGGGCAGGCCGGAGAGCCACTGGAACTCGTCCTCCTGGAGGCGCAGGTGCTGCATCGCGTCCACCTGCTCGCGAATAGCATCGGCATAAATACCCAGCAGGTCGTCGCCACGGCAACGAAACTCAGCCGCTACCTGCACATCATAGTAGTGGTGAAAAACGGCTTGCTGCATATGCAACTTATAAGCATCTGTATCCAGCAACGAGTGCAGAACAGGAGAAGCGAATTGTGTCATAGGTGCGCTGTTGCGTCCTCTCACGGGAGCGTTTAGTACAATAAACAACTAAGAAAACAGCTGGAGTATACCTTGTTTAGCGATTTATTGAACCCCGATCACACCATAAGCTGTCTTTAGGGTCGAGCGCATTTCGTGCCCCATGTTATAAAAATGTAGCAAATAGGCCGTTTGTGCCTGAAAAGATGAACATTCTGCGTAGCGCGATTTGCGCAACAGGAATAGACTGGAGTCGACACTCTACACAAAGATGCGAAAGGTTTTTTATGACACAACAGCCACAAGCCAAATACCGCCATGACTATCGCGCGCCGGATTACCAGATTACTGATATTGACTTGACCTTTGACCTCGATGCCGAAAAAACCGTGGTCACCGCAATAAGCCAGGCTGTTCGTCATGGCGCGCCTGATGCGCCTCTTCGCCTTGATGGGGAAGATTTAACGCTGGTATCTATCCACGTCAACGATGCGCCGTGGACAGTATATAAGGAAGAAGAGGGCGCGCTTATCATCAGCGACCTGCCAGAGCGTTTTACGTTACGCATTGTCAACGAGATAAGTCCGGCGGCGAATACGGCGCTGGAAGGATTGTACCAGTCCGGCGATGCGCTCTGTACCCAGTGTGAAGCGGAGGGCTTCCGCCATATTACCTGGTATCTTGACCGCCCGGACGTACTGGCGCGATTTACCACCAAAATTATTGCCGATAAAAGCAAATATCCGTTCCTGCTTTCCAATGGCAACCGTGTTGCGCAGGGTGAACTGGAGAATGGCCGTCACTGGGTTCAGTGGCAAGATCCGTTCCCGAAACCGTGTTATCTGTTTGCGCTGGTGGCCGGTGATTTTGACGTGCTGCGCGATACCTTTACCACCCGCTCCGGGCGTGAAGTCGCATTAGAACTGTACGTTGACCGTGGCAATCTGGATCGCGCGCCGTGGGCAATGACCTCGCTGAAAAATTCCATGAAATGGGATGAAGCGCGTTTTGGGCTCGAATATGACCTCGACATCTATATGATTGTCGCGGTGGATTTCTTTAATATGGGCGCGATGGAGAATAAAGGTCTCAATATCTTTAACTCCAAATACGTGCTGGCGCGAACCGATACCGCGACGGATAAAGATTATCTCGATATTGAGCGCGTGATAGGCCATGAGTATTTCCACAACTGGACCGGCAACCGCGTCACCTGCCGCGACTGGTTCCAGTTGAGCCTTAAAGAGGGGCTAACCGTGTTCCGCGATCAGGAGTTTAGCTCTGATTTGGGGTCACGCGCGGTGAACCGCATCAGTAACGTACGTACCATGCGCGGTTTACAATTCGCGGAAGACGCCAGCCCGATGGCGCATCCTATCCGCCCGGATAAAGTAATCGAAATGAATAACTTCTACACCCTCACCGTTTATGAAAAGGGTGCGGAAGTCATTCGCATGATCCACACGTTGCTGGGTGAGGAAAATTTCCAGAAAGGGATGCAGCTTTATTTTGAGCGCCATGACGGCAGCGCCGCGACGTGTGATGACTTCGTACAGGCGATGGAAGATGCTTCTAATGTCGATTTGTCCCATTTCCGCCGCTGGTACAGTCAGTCCGGCACGCCGATTGTAACGGTAAAAGATGATTATAATCCGGAAACCGAGCAGTACACGTTGACCATCAGCCAGCGCACTCCGGCGACGGCGGATCAGGCGGAGAAGCAGCCGCTGCATATTCCATTCGCCATCGAACTGTACGATAACGAAGGCAACGTCATTCCGTTGCAAAAAGGTGGTCATCCGGTCAATGCCTTGCTGAACGTCACGCAGGCGGAGCAGACATTTACCTTCGATAATGTCTACTTCCAGCCTGTTCCGGCCTTGCTGTGCGAGTTTTCAGCGCCGGTGAAACTGGAATATAAATGGAGCGATCAGCAGTTGACGTTCCTGATGCGCCATGCGCGCAATGATTTCTCCCGTTGGGATGCGGCGCAAAGCCTGCTGGCCACATACATTAAACTGAATGTGGCGCGTCATCAGCAGGGGCAACCGCTATCGCTTCCGGTGCATGTCGCTGATGCGTTCCGCGCAGTACTGTTGGATGAGAAAATCGATCCGGCGTTGGCCGCAGAAATTTTAACGCTGCCTTCGGCCAATGAAATTGCGGAGCTGTTTGAGGTCATTGACCCGATCGCCATTGCGCAAGTTCGTGAAGCGCTAACGCGTACGCTGGCGGCAGAACTGGCGGATGAGTTCCTGGCTATCTATAACGCCAATCATCTGGATGAGTATCGTGTTGATCACGGCGATATCGGTAAGCGCACGCTGCGCAATGCTTGCCTGCGCTTCCTGGCGTTCGGCGAGACGGAGCTGGCTAATACGCTGGTCAGCAAACAGTATCGCGACGCCAATAATATGACCGATGCGCTGGCGGCCCTGTCTGCTGCGGTGGCGGCGCAGTTGCCGTGCCGCGATACGCTGATGCAGGAGTATGACGATAAGTGGCATCAGGACGGCCTGGTGATGGATAAATGGTTTATCCTGCAATCCACAAGCCCGGCGGAAAATGTACTGGAAACCGTACGCGGCCTGCTCAAACACCGTTCTTTCAGTATGAGCAACCCGAACCGCATCCGTTCATTAATTGGCGCGTTTGCTGGCAGCAACCCGGCGGCGTTCCATGCGCAAGACGGTAGCGGATACCAGTTCCTGGTCGAGATGCTGACCGATCTGAATAGCCGTAACCCGCAGGTAGCATCTCGCCTCATTGAACCGCTGATTCGTCTGAAACGTTATGATGATAAGCGTCAGGAGAAAATGCGCGCGGCGCTGGAGCAGTTAAAAGGACTGGAGAATCTTTCCGGCGATCTGTACGAGAAGATAACTAAAGCGTTAGCCTGACAGTATCCGTTATAAAGAGGTAAGACATGCCCGGTAAGCGTTAGCGCTGCCGGGTATTTTTTTGCCGGACGATGACGCTCCCTGGCGAAACGTGAAGTGAGAATGAAGGAAAACGATTGCTATTTATTGCCGTAGGTCAATTCCCTTTTGCCTTGTTATCGCCCATAATACGCCCCCGGTTTGCACACCGGGAATCCAGGAGAGTTCATGTACTATCCCTTCGTTCGTAAAGCCCTTTTCCAGCTCGATCCAGAGCGCGCTCATGAATTTACATTTCAACAATTACGCCGCATTACAGGTACGCCGCTGGAAGCGCTGGTGCGCCAGAAAGTACCGACAAAGCCGGTTACCTGCATGGGACTTACCTTTAAAAATCCACTGGGGTTGGCTGCCGGTCTGGATAAAGACGGGGAGTGCATCGACGCGTTAGGCGCGATGGGGTTTGGCTCCCTGGAAATCGGCACCGTGACGCCGCGCCCACAGCCGGGTAACGATAAGCCGCGTCTTTTTCGTCTGGTGGATGCTGAAGGTCTCATCAATCGAATGGGCTTTAATAATCTGGGCGTCGATAACCTGGTCGAGAATGTTAAAAAAGCCCATTTTGATGGTATTCTGGGAATTAACATCGGTAAAAATAAAGATACACCTGTCGAAAATGGCAAAGATGACTACCTGATTTGTATGGAAAAAGTCTATGCTTATGCGGGTTATATCGCCATTAATATTTCTTCGCCGAATACGCCAGGGCTACGTACGCTCCAGTATGGCGATGCGCTGGACGATCTGTTAACTGCCATTAAAAATAAGCAAAACGATCTTCAGGCGATCCACCATAAATATGTGCCGGTGGCAGTAAAGATCGCGCCGGATCTTTGTGAAGAAGAATTGATCCAGGTTGCCGATAGCCTGCTTCGTCATAATATTGATGGGGTGATTGCGACAAATACCACCCTCGATCGTTCTCTGGTACAAGGAATGAAAAATTGCCAGCAAACGGGGGGATTAAGTGGCCGGCCATTACAATTAAAAAGCACAGAAATTATTCGCCGTTTATCCCAGGAGTTAAAGGGACAATTGCCTATTATCGGCGTCGGCGGCATTGACTCAGTTATCGCCGCGCGCGAGAAGATAGCGGCAGGAGCTACGCTGGTACAAATTTATTCCGGCTTTATTTTTAAAGGCCCGCCATTGATTAAAGAAATCGTAACGCACATCTAAACTTTAGCCTTTATCAGACAACCAGGGCTTTATTTCCGGCGCTGGTTGTTTTATATTTCTCCACTGTTGCTTATTTAGACATTTTAGGCTTTTATTATTGGGGTAATAAACGAAGCGGCAAAAGGGCAATGCTGTTACGAGTTGCTTAAAAGCGGGAGAGAGGTAATGCGAATTAAACCTGACGATAACTGGCGCTGGTATTATGATGAAGAGCACGATCGTATGATGCTCGATCTCGCCAATGGTATGCTTTTTCGCTCGCGCTTCTCTCGTAAAATGCTTACGCCGGACGCGTTTTGCCCGACCGGTTTTTGTGTGGATGATGCCGCGCTCTATTTTTCCTTTGAAGAAAAATGCCGGGATTTCGAATTAACCAAAGAGCAACGCGCGGAGCTGGTGTTGAATGCGCTGGTGGCGATTCGCTATCTCAAACCGCAGATGCCAAAAAGCTGGCATTTTGTGGCGCATGGCGAAATGTGGACCCCGGGAACGGGCGATGCCGCAAGCGTCTGGTTAAGCGATACGGCGGAACAGGTTAATTTGCTGGTCGTTGAGCCGGGAGAAAATGCCGCGCTGTGTCTGCTGGCCCAGCCGGGCGTGGTGATAGCAGGCCGAACCATGCAGCTTGGCGATGCGATTAAAATTATGAACGACAGGCTGAAACCGCAGGTTCACTGTCACAGTTTCAGCCTTGAACAAGCGGTTTAATTTTCCAGTCGTAACGCGGTCTTAGGCACGCAGCTACAGCTCAGAATCGTACCATCGTCACCCATAGCCGATTTTTTCAGCGGACTTACTTCGCCTTCCAGCAAACGTATCCGGCAGCAACCACAGATACCAGCCCGGCAAGAATACGGAATACGAATCCCCTGATTCTCCAACTGTTCCAGTAGTACCTGTTGATTATTCCCGCAGAAGGTTTGCCCCTGCCAGTCGATGGTTACACTCGCGTCCGGGTGTTTATCTGGCGTAACGCTGTCGTCGACCGTTGTGGCGCCATAAGCTTTTGCCGGGGCAGTCGCCAGAATCTCCACTTCATCGCCGACGCGAATGACGCCGCTATTGCGGGCAATCAGATTCTGACCGAAATCCACATCACCATTGTCCTGGGCGGTACGAAAAGCTTGCAGTGTCGCCAGCGGTTCTCCGGAAGGATGTTTTTGCCCCTTTTCAGGGCTGACGGTCGTAAAAATACAGCGGCTACAGGGCTTCACGACGTCAAAAATCACATCGCCAATGCGAAGCACTTTCCAGCTATCTTCCTCCCAGGCCGCTACGCCGGAAACCACTAAGTTTGGGCGAAATTGCTCCATTTGTACGCCTGCCGGACAACACTGTTGCAGATCGCGCAGTGAGGCTTCGTTGGTCAATAAATACGGGTAGCCATCGGCAAATCCCAGCGGCACCGCGTTATGCCGTTTAACCCGGCGCGTCAACTGCGGCCCAACCCAGCGCAACTGGACATCGCGGGAGAAAAAGCCGCTCAACCATTGATTAATCGCCGTCGGGGCGACGCGAGCGGTAAAATGATTTCCCCAGACCTCGGTCGGCGCATCCTGCGGGGTGAAATCCGTAAAGCGAACCAGCGCGCTGCTGCCGTCTGGCGCGGTCAAATGGAGGCCGTCGTGTAAGGGAGAGGGGGTAAAACGTACCATTTGTGGAAACTGGCGGGCGGTAATAAATGTGCCGTCAGACTCGGTTACCATGAAGATGCGATCAAAAGCCAGGCCGCTGATATCTGCCAGCGCATGAGTCAGGCCAATGCCGCGCATGGATTTGACCGGATGAATAAAGAGCCGTGATAACGTCGCCACCGTACAGTCCCTCAAATGAAAATAAGCCTTCAACTTTATGACATGGGCGTGAGATTAGCTATAATGCGCAACAATTTTCTTAGCGTAAAAGTGACAATATGAATTCTCTGTTTGCCAGTACGGCCCGCGGGCTGGAAGAGCTGTTAAAAACTGAACTGGAAAAACTGGGCGCCGTAGGGTGTCAGGTTGTTCAGGGTGGGGTCCATTTTCAGGGCGACACGCGGCTTATTTACCAGAGCCTGATGTGGAGCCGCCTGGCCTCGCGTATTATCCTGCCGATGGGTGAGTGCAAGGTCTACAGCGATCTCGATCTTTACCTCGGCGTTCAGGCGATAAACTGGACAGAGATTTTTAATCCTGGCGCGACGTTTGCGGTGCATTTCAGCGGCCTGAACGACACCATCCGTAATAGTCAGTATGGCGCGATGAAAGTTAAAGACGCGATTGTCGATGCGTTTACGCGGAAAAATCTTCCGCGTCCAAATGTGGACCGCGAATCGCCGGACCTCCGTATTAACGTCTGGCTGAATAAAGAAACGGCCAGCATTGCGCTGGATCTCAGTGGTGATGGCCTGCACCTGCGCGGTTATCGCGATCGCACCGGGCTGGCGCCAATTAAAGAGACGCTGGCGGCAGCGATTGTTATGCGTTCCGGCTGGCAGCCAGGTACGCCGCTGCTCGACCCTATGTGTGGTTCGGGGACACTGTTGATTGAGGCCGCGATGTGGGCGACCGATCGCGCGCCGGGCCTGCACCGTGGTCACTGGGGATTTAGCGGCTGGGCGCAGCATGACGAGACTATCTGGCAGGAAGTGAAAGCCGAAGCGCAGACCCGGGCGCGTAAGGGGCTGGCGGAGTATTCCTCTCATTTCTACGGTTCCGACAGCGATGCGCGTGTCATTGAGCGGGCGCGCAGCAACGCCCGTCGCGCCGGTATCGGGGAGCTTATCACCTTTGAAGTGAAAGATGTGGCGCAACTGAGTAATCCATTGCCGAAAGGCCCGTATGGTACGGTGATCAGTAACCCGCCTTACGGCGAACGTCTGGACAGCGAACCGGCGCTGATTGCGTTGCACAGCCTGTTGGGTCGTACCATGAAAAATCAGTTTGGCGGCTGGAACCTGTCGCTGTTCAGCGCTTCGCCCGATTTGCTGGGCAGCCTGCAATTACGTGCCGACAAACAGTTTAAAGCCAAGAATGGCCCGCTGGACTGCGTGCAGAAAAACTATCATATTGCGGAAACCACGGCGGACAGTAAGCCGGCGACGGTGGCGGAAGATTACGCTAATCGCCTGCGTAAAAATCTTAAAAAGCTGGAGAAATGGGCGCGCCAGGAAGGGATTGAATGCTATCGCTTGTATGATGCCGACCTGCCGGAATATAACGTGGCGGTAGACCGTTACGGCGACTGGGCGGTGATTCAGGAATATGCGCCGCCGAAAACGGTGGATGCGCAAAAAGCGCGGCAGCGCCTGTTCGATATTATTGCGGCAACCTTGTCAGTGCTCGGTATTCCGCCGAATAAACTGGTGTTAAAAACCCGCGAACGGCAAAAAGGAAAAAACCAGTATCAGAAAATGAGCGAGAAGGGCGAGTTCCTTGAGGTCAGCGAATATAATGCGCGCTTATGGGTAAATCTGACGGATTATCTCGACACCGGTCTGTTCCTCGATCACCGTATTGCCCGCAGAATGCTGGGAGAAATGAGCAAAGGCAAAGATTTCCTGAATCTCTTTTCTTATACCGGCAGCGCCAGCGTACATGCGGGTCTGGGCGGCGCGCGCAGCACCACAACGGTGGATATGTCCCGCACCTATCTGGAGTGGGCCGAACGTAATTTGCGTCTGAACGGACTGAGCGGCCGCGCGCATCGCCTGATTCAGGCCGACTGCCTGGGCTGGCTGCGCGAGGCGAATGAACAGTTCGATTTGATCTTTATCGATCCGCCGACGTTCTCTAACTCAAAACGTATGGAAGAGTCGTTTGATGTTCAGCGCGATCATGTCGCGTTAATGAAAGATTTAAAACGTCTGCTGCGTAAAGGCGGCACCATCATGTTCTCAAATAATAAGCGCGGATTCCGTATGGATCTGGAAGGGCTGGCTGAGCTGGGGCTTACCGCACAAGAAATTACGCAAAAAACGCTTTCCCCGGATTTTGCCCGTAACCGTCAGATCCATAACTGCTGGCTGATCCGCGCCGCCTGAAAGGAAAAGTAAATGTCATTAATCAGTATGCATGGCGCATGGCTGTCGTTCAGCGACGCGCCGCTTCTCGATAACGCAGAGTTGCATATCGAAGATAACGAACGCGTCTGTCTGGTGGGGCGTAACGGCGCCGGGAAATCCACCTTGATGAAGATCCTCAACCGCGAACAGGGTCTGGACGATGGGCGTATTATTTATGAACAGGATCTGATCGTCGCGCGTCTGCAACAGGATCCGCCCCGTAATATTGCGGGCAGCGTCTATGACTTTGTCGCCGAAGGTATCGAAGAACAAGCGGAATACCTCAAGCGCTATCATGAGATTTCCCGTTTGGTGATGACCGCTCCCAGCGAGAAAAACCTCAATGAAATGGCGCGCGTACAGGAACAGCTCGATCATCATAATCTGTGGCAGCTGGAAAACCGTATTAATGAAGTGCTGGCGCAGCTTGGACTCGATCCTAACGCCGCGCTGTCGTCGCTCTCCGGCGGCTGGCTGCGTAAAGCCGCGCTGGGTCGGGCGCTGGTCAGCAATCCGCGCGTATTGTTACTGGATGAACCGACTAACCATCTGGATATCGAAACTATCGACTGGCTGGAAGGGTTTCTGAAAACCTTTAACGGAACGATTATTTTTATCTCTCACGATCGTTCGTTTATTCGTAATATGGCGACCCGCATTGTCGATCTCGATCGTGGCAAACTGGTTACTTATCCGGGAAATTACGATCAATACCTGCTGGAGAAAGAAGAAGCGCTGCGCGTAGAAGAATTACAAAACGCGGAATTTGATCGCAAACTGGCGCAGGAAGAAGTCTGGATTCGCCAGGGTATCAAGGCGCGCCGCACCCGTAATGAAGGGCGCGTGCGGGCGTTAAAAGCGATGCGTCGTGAACGCAGCGAGCGCCGGGAAGTGATGGGCACGGCGAAGATGCAGGTCGAAGAGGCGGCGCGCTCCGGTAAAATCGTTTTTGAGATGGAAAACGTCGATTACCAGGTAGAAGGAAAACAACTGGTAAAAGATTTCTCCGCTCAGGTACAGCGCGGTGACAAGATTGCGTTAATTGGCCCGAACGGCTGCGGTAAAACCACGCTACTGAAACTGATGCTGGGACAGCTTCAGGCTGACAGTGGGCGCATCCACGTAGGAACGAAGCTGGAAGTCGCCTACTTCGATCAGCATCGCGCCGAACTGGACCCGGAAAAAACCGTGATGGATAACCTTGCGGAAGGCAAGCAAGAGGTGATGGTAAACGGTAAGCCGCGCCATGTACTGGGCTATTTGCAGGACTTCCTGTTTCACCCCAAACGGGCGATGACGCCCGTCCGCGCGCTTTCCGGCGGCGAACGTAACCGTCTGCTGCTGGCGCGACTGTTCCTCAAGCCGAGCAATCTTTTAATTCTCGATGAACCAACGAACGATCTTGACGTCGAAACGCTGGAACTATTAGAAGAATTAATTGATGGCTATCAGGGCACGGTACTACTGGTCAGCCACGATCGGCAATTTGTCGATAATACCGTGACGGAATGCTGGATTTTCGAGGGCGGCGGCAAAATCGGACGTTATATTGGCGGCTACCATGATGCGCGCGCGCAGCAAGAGCAGCATCTGGCGACGAAACAGCCAGTGGCGAAAAAAAATGAGGAAGTTATTGCCCCTAAAGCAGAAATTGTAAAACGTGGCAGTAGCAAACTAAGCTATAAACTGCAGCGCGAGCTGGAGCAGTTACCCGGTCAGCTTGAAGACCTGGAAGCGAAGCTGGAAGCGCTACAGGCGCAGGTTGCGGATGCGGCCTTTTTTAGCCAACCCCATGAGCAAACGCAGAAAGTTCTGGCCGATTTAAGTCAGACGGAGCAAGAACTTGAGCAAGCCTTCGAACGTTGGGAGTATCTTGAAGGCCTGAAAAACGGGGCATAACGAAAGGAGCGCCTATGTGTGAACATCACCATGCTGCGAAGCACATATTGTGCCCGCAATGTGACATGCTGGTGGCTTTACCCCGCCTCTCGCATGGGCAAAAAGCAGCATGTCCACGATGCGGCGCAACGTTAACGACCGAGTGGGACGCGCCCCGGCAGCGTCCTACCGCCTATGCGTTAGCGGCACTATTTATGTTGCTGCTTTCTAACCTTTTTCCCTTCGTGAATATGAATGTCGCGGGCGTCACCAGCGAAGTCACGCTTCTGGAAATCCCCGGCGTCATGTTTTCTGAAGATTACGCCAGCCTCGGCACGTTCTTTTTATTATTTGTCCAACTGGTGCCGGCATTTTGCCTGGTGACCATTCTATTACTTGTCAACCGCGCCAGTCTGCCGTTGTCGGTAAAAAAAACGCTGGCAAGGATCTTTTTCCTCCTCAAATCGTGGGGAATGGCGGAAATATTTCTCGCCGGGGTGTTGGTCAGTTTTGTTAAGCTGATGGCCTACGGCGATATCGGCATCGGCAGCAGTTTTATTCCCTGGTGCTTATTTTGTCTCGTTCAACTGCGGGCGTTCCAGTGTGTCGATCGCCGCTGGCTGTGGGATGATATCGCCCCGCAGCCTGCACTGGCGCAGCCGTTAACGCCGGGGATTACCGGTATTCGGCAGTCTTTGCGTTCTTGCGCCTGCTGTACGGCGATCCTGCCTGCGGAGAGTCTCGTCTGTCCGCGTTGCCATACGAAAGGCTATGTCCGGCGTAAAAACAGTTTGCAGTGGACGCTGGCGTTATTATTTACCTCGATCATGCTTTATCTGCCCGCCAATATTTTGCCGATTATGATTACTGACTTACTGGGCTCGAAAATGCCGTCGACCATTCTGGCTGGCGTGATTTTGCTGTGGAGCGAGGGGTCTTATCCGGTGGCGGCGGTTATCTTTCTTGCCAGTATTATGGTGCCGACGCTAAAAATGTTCGCCATTGCCTGGCTTTGTTGGGATGCGAAAGGCCACGGTAAGCGCGACAGTGAACGGATGCATTTTATTTATGAAGTAGTGGAGTTTGTGGGGCGCTGGTCAATGATTGATGTCTTTGTCATTGCCGTACTCTCTGCGCTGGTGCGTATGGGAGGGTTAATGAATATTTATCCTGCGATGGGTGCGTTGATGTTTGCTTTAGTCGTCATAATGACAATGTTTTCTGCGATGACCTTTGATCCGCGTCTGTCGTGGGATCGTGAATACGAACCAGGCCATGAGGAGTCCTGATAGCATGGAACCTAAAAAAGGGGAAGCCAAAGTACAAAAGGTGAAAAATTGGTCGCCTGTCTGGATATTCCCGATTGTTACTGCGCTTATCGGAGCCTGGATTCTGTTTTATCACTACAGCCACCAGGGACCGGAAGTTACCTTAATTACCACCAATGCGGAAGGCATTGAAGGCGGAAAAACGACGATCAAAAGTCGCAGCGTGGATGTCGGCGTGGTTGAAAGCGCGACGCTGACTGACGATCTGACCCATGTACAAATCAAAGCACGGCTTCATTCCGGTATGGAGAAGTTGCTGCATAAAGACTCGGTATTTTGGGTCGTAAAACCGCAGGTGGGGCGTGAAGGCATCAGCGGGCTTGGGACGCTGCTATCAGGCGCGTATATTGAACTACAACCAGGAAGTAAGGGCAGTCAGCCGGAAAGCTATCAGCTTCTTGACTCACCGCCGTTGGCGCCGCCCGATGCCAAAGGTATTCGTGTGATTCTGGACAGCAAAAAGGCCGGTCAGCTCAGTCCTGGCGATCCCGTTCTGTTCCGGGGTTATCGGGTAGGATCCGTTGAAACCAGCTCTTTCGATCCGCAAAAACGGACAATGAGTTATCAGTTGTTCATTAAGGCGCCAAACGATCGATTGGTCACCAGTAATGTCCGATTCTGGAAAGATAGCGGTATCGCTGTGGATCTGACATCGGCGGGAATGCGCGTGGAAATGGGATCGTTGACGACGTTGTTTGGCGGCGGCGTGAGTTTTGATGTGCCGGAAGGACTTGAGCAGGGGCAACCCGTCGCCGAAAAAACGGCGTTTAATCTCTACGACGATCAAAAAAGTATTCAGGATTCGCTGTACACCGATCATATCGATTACCTGATGTTCTTTAAAGATTCGGTGCGCGGATTACAACCCGGCGCGCCGCTGGAGTTCCGCGGTATTCGTCTGGGGACGGTAAGCAAAGTGCCTTTCTTTGCGTCTAAAATGCGCCAGGTATTTAACGACGATTACCGTATTCCTGTGCTGGTGCGCATTGAACCGGAGCGTCTGAAAGCGCAATTGGGAGAAAATGCGGATGTTGGCGCGCATTTGACGGAACTGCTTAAGCGCGGTTTACGCGCTTCGCTTAAAACCGGTAACCTGGTGACCGGGGCGCTGTATGTCGATCTGGACTTTTATCCTAAGGAGCCGCCGATTACCGGGCTACGCGAATTTGATGGTTATGAAATTATTCCCACCGTCAGCAGCGGTCTGGCGCAAATTCAACAGCGACTGGTGGAAACGTTGGATAAGATCAACAACCTGCCGCTGAATCCGATGATTGAACAAGCGACCAATACGCTGTCGGAAAGCCAGCGTACTATGCGTCGGCTGCAAACCACGCTGGATAATATGAACAAGATTATCTCCAGTCAGTCGATGCAGCAGCTTCCGGCAGATATGCAAACGACGTTACGCGAACTTAACCGCAGTATGCAAGGCTTCCAGCCTGGATCGGCGGCGTATAACAAAATGGTGGCGGATATGCAGCGTCTCGATCAGGTGCTTCGTGAGTTACAACCGGTGTTGAAAACTCTGAACGAGAAGAGCAACGCGCTGGTATTTGAAGCGAAGGATAAAAAAGATCCTGAGCCTAAGAGGGCGAAACAATGAAAAAATGGCTAGTCGTGATAATGGCGTTCTGGCTGGCGTCATGTAGCTCCGGCGGAGAGAATAAAAGCTATTATCAGCTCCCGATAGCGCAAAGCGGTGTGCAAAGCACCGCAAGCCAGGGCAACCGTCTCTTATGGGTAGAGCAGGTTTCCGTACCTGACTATCTGGCAGGTAACGGCGTGGTGTATCAAACCAGTGATGTCCAGTATGTGATTGCCAATAACAATCTGTGGGCCAGCCCGCTGGACCAGCAATTACGTAACACGCTGGTGGCGAATCTTAGCGCCCGGCTTCCTGGCTGGGTCGTCGCTTCCCAGCCGTTGGGAACCACCCAGGATACGTTAAACGTTACCGTAACCGGATTCCATGGACGCTACGATGGTAAGGTTATCGTCAGCGGGGAGTGGTTATTAAACCACAATGGACAGCTGATTAAGCGGCCTTTCCATATCGAAGCCAGTCAGCAGAAAGATGGCTATGATGAGATGGTCAAAGTACTGGCAAGCGCATGGAGTCAGGAAGCAGCCGCTATCGCAGATGAGATAAAGCGCCTTCCCTGAGATAAAAGTAATGTAAATTTAACCGCTTCAGGCCGTGCGCCTGAGGCGGTTTCTTTATTTTTGACGCCGGAAAAATAGTTGTTATGGCTCACATTTTTTGTACAAATGATTTACCGTATAGCTCACAAATATGACATTGGTGTGAATTTTGCGCATTGACGGGCGATCCATTTAGAGGTATTCGTGTAGTGTGATTGCACATTTTGTAATCACTGTTTTCTTTTCCACCAGATACAAATATGAGGGAAACGAGGCATGAAGAGACAAAAACGAGATCGCCTGGAACGGGCACATCAACGTGGATATCAGGCCGGCATCGCCGGACGATCAAAAGAAATGTGTCCCTATCAGACGCTGAATCAACGGTCATACTGGTTGGGAGGTTGGCGACAAGCCATGGAGGAGAGGGCGGTAATGGCCTGATTCTGTCTCTTTAGAAAAAGAAACCTCCGCAGTGCGGAGGTTTCGCCTTTATGGGCTTTGCAAGCATGATACCGATAGCGCGGAATATCAATTCAACACTTAGAACGCGGAAGTATCCTGGAACAAACCGACTTTCAAATCGTGTGCGGTATAGATCAGACGACCATCCACCAGAACCTCACCGTCCGCCAGACCCATGATCAGGCGACGGTTTACGATACGTTTGAAATGAATGCGATAGGTGACTTTCCTGGCTGTCGGCAGAACCTGGCCGGTAAATTTCACTTCGCCCACGCCCAGAGCGCGGCCTTTGCCTTCGCCGCCCAACCAGCCCAGGTAGAATCCCACCAATTGCCACATAGCATCCAGACCCAGACAACCGGGCATCACCGGATCGCCGATAAAGTGGCATCCGAAGAACCATAGATCCGGATTGATATCCAGCTCGGCTTCGACATAGCCTTTGTCGAAATTGCCGCCCGTTTCGGTCATCTTAACGACGCGGTCCATCATCAGCATGTTCGGCGCAGGGAGTTGCGGCCCTTTAGCGCCAAACAGTTCACCACGACCAGAGGCAAGAAGGTCTTCTTTTGTATAGGATTCGCGTTTATCTACCATGTTTTATGTAAACCTTATTTTATTGAAGCACGCAGGATAGCTAACACGTGTACGCTGAACAAGTCCGATCAGTTCGGAATAAAAGCGTTCAGCCAACGTAATGGCCACGGGAAACGATGACGGCCTTCCTGTTGCGTCGCCTGCGCGATACGCTCCTGGATAGTCTGCATCAACGTCGTTTGACCTTCGCCATCCCACACCAGATTTAACAGTAGCGGTAAGGCGTCGGTCACGTCGTCTACCGCCCAGATAGTGAACTTCTCTTCTTTAACCGCTTGCAGCAGTTCAGATTTAAGACTGAGATGGCGGACATTGGCGGCAGGGATAATCACGCCCTGTTTACCGTTTAATTCCCGCTGCTCGCAGATGGCGAAGAAACCTTCAATTTTTTCGTTTAGCCCACCCACCGGTTGCGCACGACCAAACTGATCGACCGAGCCGGTAATCGCAATGTTTTGATTCACCGGCACATTGGCCAGCGCGCTGATGAGCGCGCATAATTCCGCCATTGAGGCGCTATCGCCATCCACTTCGCTGTAGGACTGCTCAAAGGTTAACGAGGCAGAGAAGGGAATTTGTTGCTCCAGCTGCAACTCCGACATCAGGAAGGCCTGCATAATCATCATTCCCTTAGCGTGGATATTCCCGCCAAGTTCGGCCTTGCGCTCAATATCGTTAAATTCGCCATCGCCGATATGCACAACACAGCTAATTCGCGACGGTTCGCCAAAGGCGCGCGGATGTCCGGGAAACTCAATGACGGAAAGCGCATTGATTTGTCCAACGCGTTCGCCTTCGGTTTCAATCAGGATCTGCTCTTGCAGAATCTCATCCTGCATCCGCTCCGCCAGAAAGCCTTCTCGCCATTCGCGTCGGGCAAGCATCAGGCTGAGCGCTTCTGCGCCGCAGGTATCGCCTTCGCATAAAGGCGACGCCTCCTTAAACTGGCGGGCTATCCACAGTGGGCAAAGAGGCAGCGTATCCTGTTCGCCGGTATAGCGCACAGCCTCGCGTATCAGGACGGGCCAGGCGTCCGGTGCCGGGGGCGGCAAATTATCGCGTAAAGCGATACGCGTCACCCATTGACACCACAGGGTCATAGCTTCTGCGTCCGCTATCTGTAAATTGTCTTCAAATTCACTGTAGATAGCCTGTTCCGCGAGCTCCGGTTCCATCTCCTGAAAATCAGCCAGTGATTCACGTTCGCCAACCAGAATCACCTTCAGTTTGAGCGGCATTGATGGCACGGAGACCGGTAATGGACGCGACTCGTCAAAGGCCACCCAGTCAAAACGCTCGCGGCTAACGATGGCTTTCAGACGCATCCATAGTAACGGCTGCGCCAGAAGGGTTCGTAAGGAAATAATCAGCACGCCGCCGTTCGCCTGATGAACCAGTCCCGGTTGCAGGGTAATGTCGCCGTTATACTGCCGCAAGCAACCAAAGAGCTGTTCGGCTTCGACCCAGTCAGCGCTGACGACTTGTGTGACGGTGGCAAAGTTGTCTTGCGCATTCTGCGCGGCGCGGTAATGAACAGTATGCCCGGAAACGTCATAATGTCCGCCGGTTAATTGTCCGGCATCGGTTTGCAGAGCGCGGACGGCATCTGAAAGTAAAGTGAGATACTCTTGCTCTTCAGGCGCTTTAGTCAGCATAAAAGAGGATGATGCCCACGGCTGTATAAGTTGCTCAAGCGCAAATTGCAGTCGTGGCTGAGTATCACTGAGTAAGGTGTCGTTTTCGTCAGTCGCGTGTGGCTGTGCAAATATCTCCTGATAGCTTTCGCTATCCGGAACCAGATCACGCCATGCAAGTTTCGTAATGGTCAAAGTTGAGGTTTTTTAGTCTGTTGTAAAAGGGGGGATTATAGCCTAACCCGTCACGCTGCACACGCGGAAAGCGAATGCAAAGTAATATGAAGACGTGTAACCATTCACAGGTTCGAGATTCTTTTCTTCAGATGGCTAAAAAACTGATATTCTGATAACAGTTACACGGTAACATTGGGATCACAATGAAATATCAACAACTTGAAAATCTTGAAAGCGGTTGGAAATGGAAATATCTGGTGAAAAAGCACCGCGAAGGGGAGTTGATCACCCGCTACGTGGAAGCCAGTGCTGCCCAGGAAGCCGTCAATTTGTTGTTGGCCCTCGAAAATGAACCGGTGCGGGTAAATGTCTGGATAGACAGGCATATGAATCCTGCCTTGCTTAATCGGATGAAACAAACCATTCGGGCAAGACGCAAACGACACTTCAATGCGGAACATCAGCATACGCGCAAAAAATCTATCGATTTAGAGTTTATGGTCTGGCAGCGTCTGGCGGGCCTTGCGCAGCGACGCGGTAAAACATTATCCGAAACGATTGTGCAACTGATAGAAGACGCGGAGCATAAAGAGAAATATGCCACGCAAATGACCACGTTAAAGCAGGATTTACAGGCGTTATTAGGCAAGAAGTAACGCTGAAAGGCGTTGTCACCCAGACCAGAGCAAAAAACCCCGCGACGCGGGGTTTTTTATCAGACGGAAACTTAAGCCTGCGGCTGAGTTACCACGTCTTTAACGCCTTTAACTTCGATCTCTACGCGACGATCTGGAGCCAGGCAATCGATCAGGGCAGCGCGAGGTTTCACGTTGTCACAGGTGTTGCCGGTAACCGGGTTAGATTCGCCCATACCACGTGCGGAGATTTTGTCAGACGGAATACCTTTGGAGATCAGGTAATCAACAACAGACTGAGCACGTTTCTCGGACAGACCCTGGTTGTAAGCGTCAGAACCGATACGGTCAGTGAAGCCCAGAACGACAACGGAACCGTCTTTCGGATCCAGGTTGCTCAGCTGGCTGTACAGCTGATCCAGAGCCTGCTGGCCTTCCGGCTTCAGGGTAGATTTGTTGAAGTTGAACAGTACGTCAGACTTCAGAGTGAAGTGCTTGGTCTGTACTTCCGGAGCCGGAGCCGGTGCCGGAGCTACTACCGGAGCAGCTTCTTGCTGGCCGAAACGGTAGGAAACACCTACGCTCAGCAGGCCGTTGTCCGGACGGGTGCCGATGGTGTTGGCATCACCGATGTTGTTAGTCCACTGGTATTCCAGACGGGTTGCGATTTCAGGGGTGATGGCATACTCGATACCGCCCGCGAATACCGGGGAAACGCCGGTGTCGTGGTCTTTAGTAGACGGGCCGCCAGGGACGTTAGACTTGGTGTCTGCACGCCATACCATACCACCCAGACGGGTATAAACGTCCAGATCGTCAGTGATTGGATAACCCAGTTTAGCGGTCAACTGAACGCCCTGAGCTTTATAAGCGCCATTGATGTTGTCGCCTTTGTACGGCATACGGCCTAACCAGTCGTAGCCCATTTCAAAGCCAACGTACGGGTTAACCTGGTAACCACCAAAAGCACCTGCGCCCAGTTGGTTTTCATGAGTCGGGCCATCATTGTTAATGAAGCCGGTGTCATGGTACTGAGACCAGCCCAGTTTAGCACCAGCGTACCAGGTGTTATCTTTCGGAGCGGCCTGCGCTACGGTAGCGAAACCAGCCAGTGCCACTGCAATCGCGATAGCTGTCTTTTTCATTTTTTGCGCCTCGTTATCATCCAAAATACGCCATGAATATCTCCAACGAGATAACACGGTTAAATCCTTCACCGGGGGATCTGCTCAATAGTTACTCTACCGATATCTACGGCTTATGCTGAGCACCCCTGGCGATGTAAAGTCTACAACGTAGTTGGAAACTTACAAGTGTGAACTCCGTCAGACATGTGAAAAAAACATGACGGATATACACATCATTTAACAGTTTCAGATGATAAATCGTACAGCAAAAATTGCGGAAACCGCTTCTGGCAAGCGTTCTCGCAAAAAAAAAGTTAGCACTCAAAGGAGATACGTTCGCGTAAAAAAAAGTCCAGGATAAATCCTAATTTTACTTAATGATACAAATTAGAGTGAATTTTTAGCCCGGAATGCTGTCTCCTGGGTAAAGCGTGCGCACGTACAGGGCGCATGATAAACCCTACCGCATTACCTACCTTCGCTGCTTCAACCAGGCTGGCATGTTCTTCTTCTGTCAGTTCTTCAGTCATCCAACCAATTACCACGCTGTAATTTCCTGTACGCAAAGCGCGGATCATCGACTCCAGCGTATGACGAGGCGCAAGCTGGCTAATTTGCATCACTTTCGTTAATGGCAAACCTGAAGACTGTACCCATTCACGGCTGAGCTTTTGCTGCGGCGTGAGCCAGAGCTGCCAGCGTGATTGTTGGCCTAACTGACGGAGTAAAGGCAAAAGCAGGAGTTGCGCCATCATGGGCTGGTCTTCGTGGTAGACAACTTCACTGACCAGTCCTGCCGCGGCATTTTCCGTAGCGGTGCGCGCAGCGTTGTGGGTAGTGGTAGGAAATGACGAAGAACGATTTGCATAACCTGAAGTGTACATAATCAATCCAGCCCTGTGAGTTACTGTATATTCATACAGTACCCCTGTGGCGATGAAAGATCAACTCTATTTTCGGAAACTGTCTCGCAATTTTTATTCTTAGTGGCGTCAAAAATAAAAATCATCTTGCTCGCGGAGTATAAGTTGCCTATTTTCGTCATTAACGGATCCGTTACTGCAAATCATTCTTTTACTTTATGATTTAAAAGGAATTTCATGAGAGTACTCTCTTATGACAGGATCTATAAATCGCAAGAATATTTGGCCTCTTTGGGGACGATCCAGTATCGATCTTTATTCGGTAGCTATAGTCTGACCGTGGAGGATACCGTCTTTGCGATGGTGGCTAATGGCGAGCTTTATCTCCGCGCCTGTGAAGAAAGCGTACCCTACTGTGTGAAGCATCCCCCCGCCTGGCTCATGTTCATGAAATGTGGACGTCCCGTTATGCTCAACTATTACCGGGTGGATGAAAGCCTGTGGCGCGATCAGCAGCAGCTGGTACGTTTATCGAAGTATTCGCTTGACGCGGCAATGAAGGAAAAACACAGCCGTATTTTACAGCACAGACTCAAAGATCTCCCCAATATGACCTTCCATCTGGAAACATTGCTCAATGAGTCAGGGATAAAGGACGAAAATATGTTACGCATACTGGGCGCTAAAATGTGCTGGCTAAGGTTGCGACAAAGCAATCCCTTGCTGACGGTGAAAGTTTTGTATGCCCTGGAAGGCGCAATTGTCGGCGTACATGAAGCGGCGCTCCCGGCGAGTCGTCGCCAGGAGCTTGCCGACTGGGCTCATTCGCTTACGGCTGGGTAATTAATGTAGAAGTCGGCGGTGAAATTTGCCGTTGCAAGCGTCCAATCTCGGGCAGTAAGGCAATGAGCAAACCAATTTGTTGAACAACCAGAGGTTCTTTGCTGTCCGGACGTGTTTCCAGCGACTGAACTCGCTGCTTTAAACCCTCCAGCGCCTGGTGTACGCGCTGTTCGTCTTCAGGCTGATGATGAAGCGCATCATCAACGTAGCAGACCGCGTCATCCAGAAGCCCCAACACGTCCGGATTACTGAGCTTTTCGCGGTGCGCGCCGAGGGCGGAGATATAGCTGGTAAAAGTGTGATTGAGGCAAAGCAGCCTGAACGCCGCCTCCCGGGTTTCAGCCGTGACGTCGGGTTCGCTCGACATATTAGAAACCACGGATGCCAGTTCTGCATCGCGGTTGTGCGCGTCGCGTCTGGCAATGCGATAGGCCAGGCGGTTATCCCGTCCCTGATGATATTGCTCAAGGATCGCATCAAGGTAGCGGCAATTAGCATCGGTGGCGCGCTGGAGTACCCGGGGAAGGTTGCGAAAGCGCCAGTCCGGCCAAATAAAGCTGACCGCAGCCCAGGCGATAGCGCAGCCAATTAACGTGTCGATGACGCGCGGTAACGCTACCTCGAAGCCTTCGCCCAGGAGGTTAAAGCAGAGTAATACCAGCAGGGTGATGAACATCGTCGCATGGGCATACTGCACATTACGGAATGCGAAGAAAAGCACGCCGGTAATCACCAGCAGAACTAACTGTCCTTCAAGCGAAGGGACAAACCATAAAATCGGCAGGCCGATCGCAACGCCTACCAACGTACCGATAATCCTGAGCGCAAGGCGATGGCGGGTCGCGTTATAGTTAGGCTGACAAACGAACAGGCTGGTGAGCAATATCCAGTACCCGTGGCGCATCCCGGTAATTTGGATGAGAGCATAACCGATGCACAATACCAGCGACATGCGTACCGCATGGCGAAAGAGAGCGGACTCCGGGGTAAAATTACGGCTCAGACGCAGCCAGATGTCGCTAAACCCGTGCAGGCTATCGTCAGCCAACTGGTTTTCTGACTCATTGCGCGGCATTGCCTGGGCCTGCTCCGACTCGATCGTCGCCAGTTGCGCATCAATAGCGCGTAGGTTGGTTAATAAGAATCCAAGCGTATTCAGCAGCTCTAAAGAAGCGCCGCTGGCGCGCATACGTTCAAGCGCGGCGTCAATGTGGGTAAAGACGCGTTCAAAGCGCGGATCATGCTGGTACGGCGTACGCAGTAAGATACAGCGCGCCAGCTGCGTACAGGCCTGCGCCTGCATCGACATCAGACGTTGAAAGCGGAACATGACGTCTCTATGGCGAAAATAATCGCGCAGCGTCTGGTATTGAATATGCGAAGAACTGGCGCGTTCATGAATATCCTGCGCCACAAAATAGTAATGGAGAGTGCGGCGCGTACCGCGTTGACCGCGATCGCCGCGCAGGCGAGTCAACAACGACACTTTCGTTTGGTTCAGCGTCGCCATTAACTGCCCGTTCGCTAACGCTAAATCATAGAGCGGCGCCTGGCTTTCATCTTCAATATCAGGATCAAACAGACGTGATTTCAGTTCCAGATAGTGCGCCAACTGTTCGTAACTGCGTGCCAGATTATCCTGCAACGGACGGATCGGAAATAGCAGATGCCCGGTTAGCGTCAGTAGGTTATACCATACTGCGCCTGCCAGCAGGAGCAGTGGTTGCTGATACCAGTGATCGTATAAAGAAGCGCCCAGCATCGTATAAATCGCAATGAGTAACGCGCCGAACGCGATGGTGGCATAGCGTTGCCCTAGTCCTCCCAACAGAATAAATCCGCTGGTGGATAACGTTAAGCCCAACGCAAATAGCCACGGCCAGGGAAAGAGCAGCTCCACAGAAGCCGACGCGATAAAAAAGCAAATTAAGGTAATGATTAAATTACGCAAGCGTCCGGCAAGGCGGTCGTCGAGATCGGTTAGCGCCGCGGCAACCATACCGAGCGTGAGCGGGATGGTCAGTTTGACGTCGCCCAGCCACCAGGGCAGGGCGGTGGTGCCGCACAGAGCGATAAAAATGCGGATGTAATACAGCCAGGTACTGTTCCAGGTATAACGGCGAATCAACGGACTTAACATAAAGGCTATTTGTCCCGATCATTCAAAACGGCGGCGCGCGTTAGCTTCTCGCGCGGCGCGAGCGGTTTCTACAGAGACGACGCGGCGACCGACAGGCCAAAGCGCAATCGCGGCAATTTTAAAGTTCGCAATACCGACAGGTATCCCGATGATAGTGACACACTGCGCGATACCGGAGGCAATGTGCATCAGGCATAGCCACCAGCCGAAAAAAAGTAACCAGAAAATATTCAGCAAGGTACCGCCAGTATTCATTAATACGCTTTTTGCCGCCGGATTAAGTTCGTCAACGTGAATGGCTTCATTACCGTAAGGGAACAGGGACAGTTTGGTTATCTCCCAGCAGGAGCGGGTCAACGGCAGGGTAAAAATAAGCACAATACTGACCAGCGTCGCCAGCAGCCAGGCCAGCGTAGTGGCAAAGCCGCCCAGTACAAAGTTTAAAATATTCAGAACGGTACGCATAAACCCTCAGTTCATTCCGGTTTTCTATCACTGCGGGCAATTGTAACGTTTTTTTAGACTGGAGCACGTTTTCTCTGGCGGTTACACTGATAAGCACATCTTTACGTCTGGATTCGCTGAGTCATGGAACTGAAAGCAACTTCTCTTGGAAAACGTCTGGCGCAACACCCGTATGATCGTGCCGTGATCCTCAACGCTGGGGTGAAAGTGTCTGGCGACAGGCATGAATATCTTATTCCATTCAATCAGTTATTGGCGATTCACTGTAAGCGTGGGCTGGTATGGGGCGAGCTGGAGTTTGTCCTCCCGGAGGATAAAGTCGTGCGTTTGCACGGTACCGAGTGGTCGGAAACCCAGCAATTCCATCGCTATCTGGACGCGCACTGGCGTCGCTGGAGCCAGGAGATGAGTGATGTCGCCGCGCAGGCATTACAGGAGCAATGGGCGCGTATTAGTGAGCGAACGGGCGAAAACCAATGGCTTACCCGTGAACGCGTTCGTGGGCTGGAACACGAAATTCGCCAGACGTTTACCGCCTTACCGCTGCCGGTCTCACGTCTGGAGGAGTTTGCTCACTGTCGCGAGATATGGCGTAAGTGTCTGGCATGGTTACAGGATAGCGAGGGAAGTCGGCAGCAGCATAATCAGGCGTATGCTGATGCCATGCTGGAAGCGCATGCCGACTTTTTTACGCAGATAGAATCTTCTCCGCTTAATCCTTCCCAGGCCAGGGCGGTGGTTAACGGCGAATCATCGTTACTGGTACTGGCGGGCGCGGGAAGCGGTAAGACCTCGGTGCTGGTGGCGCGCGCGGGTTGGCTGTTGGCGCGCGGGCAAGCCGATGCGGGGCAAATTCTTTTACTGGCGTTTGGTCGCAAGGCGGCAGAAGAGATGGATGAGCGTATCCGCGAGCGCTTACATACGGAAGAGATTACTGCCCGTACGTTCCATTCGCTGGCGCTGTATATTATTCAGCAAGGCAGTAAAAAAGCGCCGGTTGTCAGTAAGCTGGAAAGTGACGCCACCGCGCGGCATCAGCTATTTCTGCACACCTGGCGTCAGCAGTGTAGCGAGAAAAAAGCGCAGGCCAAAGGCTGGCGTCAGTGGCTGGAAGAGGAGATGCAGTGGGTAGTGCCGGAAGGTAATTTCTGGGACGATGAGACATTGCAGCGGCGTCTGGCCCCTCGCCTGGATCGTTGGGTCAGTTTGATGCGTATGCACGGCGGCGCGCAGGCAGAAATGATCGCTGGCGCGCCAGAGGAGTGCCGCGAGCTGTTTGGCAAACGCATTAAGTTGATGGCGCCGCTGCTGAAGGCCTGGAAAAGCGCATTGAAAGCGGAAAATGCCGTTGATTTCTCCGGGCTGATCCATCAGGCAATGGTGATCCTCGAAAAAGGGCGTTTTATTAGCCCGTGGAAGCATATTCTGGTCGATGAATTTCAGGATATTTCCCCGCAACGGGCGGCGCTGTTAGAGGCGCTACGCAAGCAGAATAGCCAGACTACGCTGTTTGCCGTTGGCGATGACTGGCAGGCGATTTACCGTTTTAGCGGGGCGCAGCTCTCCTTAACGACGGCGTTTCATCAGACGTTCGGCGAGGGCGAGCATTGTCACCTGGACACCACGTACCGTTTTAACAGTCGGATTGGCGATATTGCCAATCGCTTTGTACAGCAGAATCCGCACCAACTTAAAAAACCGTTAAATAGTCTGACCCCAGGCGATAAAAAAGCGGTTACGTTATTGGATGAAAGCCAGTTGGACGCGTTACTGGATAAATTATCCGGCTATGCGAAGGAGGATGAACGTATCCTGGTGCTGGCGCGCTATCACCATCTGAAACCCGCGAGTCTACAAAAAGCGGCGACTCGCTGGCCGAAGTTACAGATAGATTTCATGACTATCCATGCCAGCAAAGGCCAACAGGCCGATTACGTGATTCTTGTCGGATTGCAGGAGGGTAACGACGGTTTCCCCGCCCCGGCGCGAGAATCCATTATGGAAAGTGCGCTTCTTCCTCAGGTTGAGGATTTTCCGGACGCTGAAGAGCGGCGTTTGTTATATGTGGCGTTGACGCGCGCGCGTGCGCGGGTCTGGCTGCTTTTCAATAAAGATAATCCCTCGCGCTTTGTGGAGGCGCTTAAACAGCTGGATGTGCCGGTGGCGAGGAAGCCCTAAAGCGCGGGCGGTATAGCATCCCGCCCGCGTAGCGGTTATTTCAGGCGCTCGGCCAGATAACGCGCATAATCCGGAATAAGAATATCTACAGCGTCATTAAAATGCGGGGACTGGATGATAAAGTCCGCCGTTGAGACATTAGTGGCGACAGGGATATTCCATACAGTGGCCAGACGCAGTAGCGCTTTGACATCGGGGTCGTGCGGTACCGCGTTAAGCGGGTCCCAGAAGAAAATCAACACGTCGATTTTCCCTTCTGAAATGAGCGCGCCAACCTGCTGGTCGCCGCCCATCGGGCCGCTCAGCATCGCATTAACGTCCATACCGGTTGCGCGCTGGATCAGATTCCCCGTGGTGCCGGTTGCATAAAGAACGTGTTTTTCCAGCAACGGCTGATGGCGTTCCACCCAGTTCATTAACATCTGTTTGCAGTGGTCGTGAGCAACCAACGCGATATGTTTGCGCGTCGGCAAGGTGCGAGTCGTCAGTTCCATAATTCGATTCCGTAGTTAACCTATCTACAGATTACTGGAAGCGCTTGATGCTGCAAGAGAAAGACAAAAAAATTGCGCGCTGGGACAACTCATATCAAGAGGGCGGCTGTTTTTCCGCCCATTGCAGAAAATGATGGCGTGTCTGCGGGTCGGCCAGTCGGAAGCAATATTTCAGCCGCTGTTCTGTCAGAGTTTGTGATTGCGGCGGTACGGTATCAAGCTCTGAGACGTCGGAAAGTAATGTGCTGTCGTCTGCCATCATCGTGGCGAACTGAGGAAGCGAGGCGCGTTTCGCCGATTTATTATAACGCTCGGTCTCTATTTCGTAATCGACCACTTTAGCCGTAGAAGTAATGGCCAGAATATCGAGTTTTACCGGAATGGGCATGGCGTCGCCGTCCAAAAGCGCCAGACGCGGCGCCGCGTTAAAATGCGAGGCTTCGCGCTCGTTTTCCAGCCGCGGGAGCTGAAAATTGACCTGACTTATCAGCTGGGTATCGAAGCTTATCACCAGCGGCGGAGAAATATAAAGTCGCTCTTCATTACCGGGCAGGCGGATGGTTTTTTCCACCCGGAAAACGAGTTGATGCGGCCCGTTTTCCAGTTCGATGCTCTCTGCGCCGCGTAATAAAGAGCTGGACACCTTTTTGCCGTCCAGCACCAGCAGATCAACCTCATTAGACAAACGGAGCGTTGTGGCAAAAACAGTCACCGGCAAACAGAGAGCAAGGAAGGTGGCTAGCGCGCCGGTTTTCATAAGGTTCTCCTGTCCAAAGGCCGTCTGGCTAATAATGTATCGAAATTTTTCTTAGATCATGTTTACTAACATATAGACATATTTTGGCGTTTTGCTCTCATACATCGGTATGGGATGAATGGTTGCTATGTCAGGTTTGTCGTACACTTTGCAAAACAGCCAGGAGAAAGATGATGAAAGAGACCGATATTGCTGATGTTTTGACGTCCACTCGCACTATCGCGCTGGTAGGTGCGAGCGATAAACCCGATCGTCCAAGCTATCGGGTAATGAAATACCTGCTTGAACAGGGCTACCATGTGATTCCGGTTGCGCCAAAAGTCGCGGGTAAGACATTGCTGGGGCAACAGGGGTATGCCACGCTGGCGGATATTCCCGAAAAAGTCGATATGGTGGATGTTTTTCGCAACTCTGAAGCTGCATGGGGCGTCGCGCAGGAAGCTATCGCCATCGGCGCAAAAACGCTGTGGCTACAGCTTGGCGTGATCAACGAACAGGCGGCGGTACTGGCGCGGGATGCAGGCATGACCGTGGTGATGGATCGCTGCCCGGCGATTGAGATCCCTCGCTTGGGGCTGGCGAAATAAAAGTTTAAATGGCCGGATATCGCTCTCCGGCCTTTTACATACAATCAGTTACGTAGTCGCGGCGCCTGAAGCTGCTTGCGAATGGTACGCGCCAGTTCATCCATCGATGGCTGTTCTGGATGCTCGTCCCGCATTTCGCTTCGCAACTGGGCCTCGGCCAGATAAGTATGCACTGGCTGACCATTATCATCTTCCATTACCACGTGGTACCACGGAGCGGCGCGAAGTTCGTCGTTAACCGCCAGTTCATCAGGCGACGGCTCATCAAGCGAATATTCCGGGTCGATATCGACGACCACTCCGAGGTAACCTAACAGGGAATGGCGGACCTGTTGGCCGATACCGAATTTGCTGGCTATCATAGTCACCTCCCGGGAAATAGATACCCTTTATATGAGGATACTATTCCACTTTTCAAGTTACATGACGCGACAGGCAAACCCTTTCAGATACAGCCCTTCCGGGTAGGTGGCGATCACCGGGTGATCGGCGGCCTGACGGAACTGCTCTATAAATTGTACATCACGACCGGCATCTATTGCGGCATCGGCAATGATTTTCTGAAATAAATCGCTGGTCATCAGTCCGGAGCAAGAGAATGTCAGCAGTATGCCGCCCGGATTGAGCAGTTGAATCGCTAACATGTTAATGTCTTTATAGCCCCGGCAGGCGCCCATTAACTGGCTTTTATTTTCGACGAATTTGGGCGGGTCCATGATGATGACGTCGAATTTTTCGCCGTGTTCACGGTAAGCGCGCAGCAACTTAAACACGTCGTCGCGCACGAATTCGGCTTTGCTCAAGTCCAGTTGGTTCAGTTCAACGTTTTGCCTGGCGATATCCAGCGCATCCTGTGAGGTATCCACGCTGACAACCTGGCGACAACCGCCCATTAACGCCGACACGGCAAAACCGCCGGTATAAGAGAAGCAGTTCAGTACCCGCTGATTTTCCACGTAGCGGCGCGTCGCCAGACGACTGTCGCGCTGATCAAGATAATAACCGGTTTTGTGGCCGCCCTGGATATCGACCAGCAATTTCATACCGTGTTCTTCAATTGGCAAAAGCGCAGGCGGCAGTTCGCCAGTGACCGGGCCTTGCGTCAGCGCCATCCCTTCTTTTTTCCGCACGGCGACGTCGCTGCGATCGTAAATAGCGCAATCCGGATAGCATGTTTGCAGAGCGCTAATTAATGCGGCGCGTTGATATTCGGCCCCGGCGCTGAGCAGTTGCAGCACCAAAAAATAACCAAAACGATCGATAGTGACGCCAGGCAGGCCATCGGATTCACCGGCGATCAGACGATAGCTATCCAGACCGTCTTTTTTCGCCAGCCAGTCGCGCCACTGCTGCGCCTGACGCAGGCGGCGGGTGAAAAAACGCAATATCAATGGATTCTGCTTTATCAAATGTCCAGACGCGCGCGCGGATCTGGGAGGCTGGCGACCAGGCGCCGCGTGCTAACCACTTTCCCTGATGGTCGACGATATCGATAGTTTCACCGAGGTTGGCTTTGCCTTCCAGACGGGATACGGCGCCGGAAAAGACCCATGGGTGGCGGCGGAGTAAAGATTTTTCTCGCCCTTTGCTGAGGACTAAACGGGGATATTGCGGAAATGTAGATTCAGTCATGCGGAGTAACCTCTCACAAACAGTGACGCGAGCCGGATGATAGCTCCAGCCAGGGACCGTGAAAACGAAATGGCGCGTAGGGTAGCACAGATAAGAGGGGCAATCATCAGCGTATGGCGGTGAGCGTTTCTGCACAAAATAGAATCGTAAAGGCACAGTTTCTTCGGCGGGCGCTTTTTATAGTGTTATTTCTTTACATAAAGAAGGAAATACAATGAAAACAGTCTTCTCTTTGACCGCAGCCGCAATGATGGCATTAAGTGGCAGCGTATCTGCCGCGTCGACGTTTAGCCTCAGTAGCGCGGATATTCCGGCGGATTTTCGTTTGTCGCAACAGCACGTCTTTAAAGGATTTGGTTGTAGCGGAGAAAATATTTCGCCGCAGCTGAGCTGGCGCAATCCGCCTGCCGGAACCAAAAGCTACGCTATTACCGTCTTCGATCCTGATGCGCCACCGGAAGCGGCTGGTGGCACTGGACGATGGTGAATATTCCTGCGCAGATTCACGACCTGCCGACGGGGGCTGATAAAAAAACGTTACCCGCTGGAGTGGTGCAGGGGCGTAATGATTTCGGTTATGCTGGCTTTGGCGGCGCCTGTCCGCCGCCGGGCGATAAGCCTCATCGCTATCAGTTTACTGTGTGGGCGCTGAATACGGCAACACTGCCGCTCGACAGTGAGTCGAGTGGCGCGTTGGTAGGGTTTATGCTTAACGCGCATGTGATTGCGAAAGCACAATTCACGGCCACATACGGAAGGTAAAACAGAGGACGGCACGGTGCAGGAGATGCATATTCGACATCAGGATCTTACGACGGCAGAGGTGCGTTCCAGTCATCTGCACCGTTTGCATCGTGTTACGCTTTTTTCCGCCGCGATCTGCCATATTACGCAGGGCAGTAAAGTCATCATTCAGGATGATAGCCGCCTTGTCGCCGGGCCTGGCGAGTTAATTATTATTCCGGCGAACACGCCGCTGGAGATTATTAATCAGCCTGCGCAGAACGGTTTTCGCTCCGACCTGTTGTTACTTTCACCGGAGATTATTGCTCGCTTTAAAACGATGTATGTTCAGGATTATCCACCGGCAAACCTGACATCGCTGTGTACGCCGATGAGCCGTAGCCTGACATTTATGTGGGAGAACGTGTTGGATGCTGTGCGCCAGGGGTTGCCCGTTGGGCTACAGGAACATCAGGCGATGGGGTTACTGTTAGCGCTTTTACATGATGGCGCGGCGGGACCGCTGCTTATTGAACGGCGTTACACCCTCACGGAGCAGGTGCGGCAACTGATTATGCTCTCACCTGCTAAGCTATGGACAGCCCAGGAGATAGCCCGCCGCCTTGCTATGGGAACATCGACGCTGCGTCGGCGTTTGCAGCGCGAATCGCAGAGTTATCGGCAAATTATTGAAGAGGTACGCATGTCCTGCGCGCTTTCTCAACTGCAATCGACGACGCTGCCGATCGGCGAAATAGCGCTACGGTGCGGCTACCTGTCGGGGTCGCGATTTACGGCCAGATTCCGCCAACATTATGGGTGTCTGCCCAGTCAGGTACGTTAAGTATGTCCTGTATGCGTCTTCACCGTTGATTATGAAAGGAGAACCATCATGTCGAACGTCTGCATTATCGCCTGGGTTTATGGTCGCGTTCAGGGCGTCGGGTTTCACTATACCACGCAGCATGAGGCGCAGCGGCTGGGGTTAACCGGCTATGCGAAGAATATGGATGACGGAAGCGTAGAAGTGGTGGCCTGTGGCGACGCGGCGCAGGTAGAAAAGCTCATCAAGTGGCTGAAAGAAGGCGGACCGCGCTCTGCTCGTGTGGACAAAATCCTCACTGAACCGCACAGCCCTCGCGAGACGCTAACAGGATTTAGTATTCGGTATTAAATACATTTTACCGGCTTGGGCAGACCGGCGATTTTGGTCGCTTGCTTTGCCGGGCCTTTCGGGAACAGACGATACAGATAGCGGCTGTTGCCTTTTTCTTCGCCGAACTTATTCGCCATCGCTTTTACCAGCATTCGGATGGCGGGAGAGGTATTAAACTCCAGGTAAAATTCGCGCACGAAGCGCACGACTTCCCAGTGTTCCGCAGAGAGCTCAATGCCTTCATTGGCGGCGATAGCGACTGCCAGCGCTTCACTCCACTGCGTCGTCTCTTTCAGATAGCCTTCGCTATCAGTACTGATTTCTTTACCTTCAAAGATCAACATAACGTTTCACTGCGTAATCAACACGGACGGCAGTGTAGCAAAAAATAAAGCCCTGCATAAGCAGGGCTGGAAGAGGGGAATGTCGATTAGTCGCGGCTGGCGAAGCCCAGAATGCTGAGCAGGCTGACAAAGATGTTGTACAGCGAAACGTACAGACTGACGGTCGCACGAATATAGTTGGTTTCACCGCCGTGAATGATGTTACTGGTTTCATACAGGATAGCGCCCGAGGAAATCAGGATAAACACCGCGCTAATCGCCAGGTGCAATGCAGGCAGTTGCAGGAAAATATTCGCCACCATACCAATCAGCACGACGACGATCCCGGCCATTAACATACCGCCCAGGAAAGACATATCCTTACGGGTGGTCAGAACGTAAGCGGAGCAGCAGAAAAATACTAACGCGGTCCCACCCAGCGCCAGGCCAATGACATCGCCCATGCCTGCTGACAGATAGGCGTTAAGAATTGGGCCCAGGATATAGCCGAGGAAGCCGGTAAACGCAAAAGCAGACAGGATACCGACCGGCTTATTGGCGGTTTTATAGGTCAGGAACATCAGCCCATACATACCGACCAGCGTCAGAATCAGGCCGGGGGAGGGCAGCATCAGTACCGTACTGGCTGTCGCGGTAATTGCGGAGAAAGCCAGCGTCAGGCTCAACAGAAAATAGGTGTTGCGCAGTACTTTGTGCGTACTCAGTAGCGAGCTACGATCACGCGATGATGTAATGATACGATCCATTAGTCACTCTCTTATGACAGATGTAATTAATAAAGGAGAATAATAAAAACAGTCACTGTCACCCAGTGGTTTTACCCATCTTTACGCATTCGTTTACGTTTAGTTTCCTTAAGAGATTTCAGGTGATTACCGTCGTTAAAACGGTCTGCTCATGCCTGGCGCTACGCCATAAAACAGGCGGCAGCGCCAACCACGCGTTACCGATAAAAAATTGATAATCACAGAGGTAAAACAGTGGGGACGATCAACACGTATTAAGCCCGTTTTTGTGTTGAAGAAATGGTCAATGTGCCGCTATTTCAGGCAATTAACGAAAATTTGCCTGTTTTTCACGCAAACGAACACATTCGGTCTTTACATGACGCACCGGGATGTTTATAGTGCGCCTCATTCCGGAAGTGTGGCCGAGCGGTTGAAGGCACCGGTCTTGAAAACCGGCGACCCGAAAGGGTTCCAGAGTTCGAATCTCTGCGCTTCCGCCAGATTAAACAAGGGGTTACCGAAAGGTAACCCATTTGTTTTTTGGGCGCTTAGAATATAGTTAGAAAATACTGCCAGAACATTTCCCGAAAAAACGGACTACGTGGGTTTTTAGTTTCTTTTCGTTTCCTGATGTGTCTATTTATTGAAGATGTAGACCATTCTGGGAGGTGAAGGATGCCCCATCTCTTTCAGAATAATGTTGGTATATTCGACAACAGGGCCTCTTGGATGATTTTCTTCTTTATCCTGAAGATGGGTCAGTGCATGTACAACTTCATGAATAAATGAACGTTTTGTGTCAAAAAGTTGTCTTCCTTCGTTACTTTCATAATGTTCGGTATATGAATCATCAGAATCGTCCAGATTGAGACAAATAACTTTCCTGCCTTCTGAAAGTTTGAAGTGTTCCTGAGCCACGGTAGTTTCAAAGGCTTCGCCTGCCCCCAGTAGCCAGCGCTGCTCCACATCATGTAGTTCTTTTTCATATGCGTAATTCATCAGTCTGCGGAATGTTTCGCTTTGGGTATGCGCATTTTGAAGTACGGAGGATAGTTCATCGTAGCATTCGTCATAAGTGTCGTCATCAATTTCTGTATCAGGGTCTATTCCACCCGCGCCTGAGATAAGGTACTCCACCACACACTCTGGCTCCAGACGGAATTCACTGTTTATGGCAAGGCTGTCATGAGCAAGGCGTAGCCGTGAGGGGTTTGGTGCATGTTCGGGAATATCGGGGAAAACAGGTGTATCTGCGGTATTTAATCCATATGTGGATACTCCGCTTTGAGGTATTAATCTGTAGGTGACCGGAAGCATAATTTCTTATTCCCTGACTGCAATTATGAATTATTTAAATTAAACAATAATAGTGTTTTTAGTTAATGTGCCACATACAGATAACGCTATGATTCAGACAAAACCAACAAGTAATACGCTGAAAATGTTATTTATAATGAAGCTTAGGGGCGGGGTTTGTTTAATAAAACAAGGGGGGCTTCTGTTTGAATACTTCTTGTTTATAAAATCCCTTTATCTCGACTAAAATATTGGATGGGGGAAAAGCGTTTTATCATTGTAATCCGGGAGTGGAGTAGGGGTATGTTGACTACCTGTCAGATCGGCTCCTGTTAATGCTTTTGCTAAAGTTAGAACTATCTTATCTAATTTTGCACCATTTAGTTTGGTGTCAGTTAAGTCTGAGCCGAATAGAATTGCAGCGGTTAAGTTTACACCGGACATGTTAGCGCAAGTCAGGTCTGCGTGAGTCAGGTTTGCTTTAGTCATGTTTGAACCCATTAGATTTACAGCGTGTAGATTTGCACAACACAAATTTGCACCGACTAAATTTACATTAGAAAGAGTTGTTTCACGGAAATCTGCATTAGAAGCATCTATTTTTGACAAATCTTCCCCCTGGAAATCTTTATGAGCCAGGTTTACTCCGCGCAGGTTCAGAAAACCATCCTCGGTTATAAGTGAATCAGGCTGTTGTATATTATGTTTACTCATCAGCTTTAACATTCGACATACATTCCAAAATCTCTCACTATCAACGTTATCCGTTACAGTTTTTCCATTTTTGTTCACTTCAATAATGACCATGGGATCCGTATTTTCGGATGCTGCTCCACATGACAGACATATAGTACACCCGTTGACATCCTCCAGAAATATTTTATTACCATCGAAGAAAGCATCTTTATTTACATATAATAATGATGTGGTCAGTTTTCCAATTACCTCCTGAAAGCATCTTTCATTGCTTCTTCTTACTCCACCACAGGTAAAAAAATTGACAAACCATTCCAGTATACCGCGTGGTGAAGTTGCACTTTTCATTGCTTCTTTCGTACCGGTACCGGCCGCATGCAAATATCTTAATATATTTTCTGGGGACGCGTTAGTTATTGGCATTTTGATTCCTTCTTATGGAAGTGAGTCGACTCCTTATAGGTGTGAGTCAAGTCACATTTATACAAGGAATAATAAGAAAAGATATAAGGTGATTTTTGTATTTAGAGCTTTGGTTGAGTATGAGTAGGTGTCTGGCATCTGACAAGAGGCGATGATATCTGCCATAACGGTGAAGCAGAAGTAATATCACCCGTGAATAATAAGATTATCCTTGCTATTGACTTCCTTCATTTCCAGCATAGCTTACGCTTCATCATCATTGAATAAACAATTAAGTTTGTTGAGCGAAAATTTACTTAAAGAAAAAATAATAAGCTTTAATATTTTTTGCAGCATTTCAACTTATAGCAGAATAAATGTGCGTAGATGGCGTAAAAACCTGATGAGCAGGAATACTTACACACTAAAAATGCTCCCGCAAACAGAGCAAAATGAGAAAGAGGAACGTTTGCCCCCTTACATTTCCACCAAAGATTCTGGTTTTGTCTCTTGTAAAGGGCATACGTATCGCGTTTTATCTCATTAAGAAAGTATGTTGACGTATTACATTATGCATAATGCTCTTTCAATTGCTTCACGTTTGAAATGAATAATTCAAAACCAGTGAGCGCCTCTTCTTCGGTACTGGTTTGCGGCAAGCGATAAAGCGCCACTAAAGCAGTATTGTCTGCGTCAGCGCCGATAGTGACGGCGCTGGTGTAGTTAAGACGTAAAAAATGCTGCAAAGTCAGGATGTCGTCAGGCAATGGCATAAAGGGACAGCACATTTCCAGTGTATGATCGGATTCATTAAAATAAACCTGTATCCCATCATCAATGATAAGCAGTGGCTCATCTTCTGGCGCATCCAGGCCTAACGCGTCATATAAACGATTTAATAGACTTTCCATATAATTACCTCAAGACTCAAGATGTGATTAATGAAGAAATGCCTTTTACTGACTGCCAAATATTTTCATCCCCAACTCGTTTTTGATAGGAAAGATTGAGCACCTCTGGTGATAAATTTTTCATTACTTTGTTTCCCGCCCCGCCCGTATTTTGTTTCTGAATCTCCAGGTTACCGCTATTCAGTAATACTTTTTGGAAAATTTTCTGTCCACCGCTATCCGGAAGACTACCAGGCGCACTTAACATATGGGTCTGATGTAAAGAAATGTGCTCTCGCTTGATTTCTGAATCCATCATTCCTGTACGATCTTTGCCGCTTTTACAATTCCAGGCGGGCACCGCGTCAATTTCATGGGCTAACATGGCAAGGCGTTGTGCGAGTTTATAGGGTTCGCCACCATCTTTATGATGTTGGTTATTTTTCCAGATATCCTTAATCTGGCGCGCTAATGTATTGACGACCTCATAATTATCCGGGTATTGCGCCAGCCATTCGCCAACCCAGCCACCTGGTCTGGCTTCAGGGCGTAAATCATTGCCTAATAACTGATGTAGCGCTTCGGCATTATATCTATCCGATGCTTTAAGGCCAAAGCCGAGCTTGAGCGCCAGCTCATTAACACCCACATTAAATGCGGCGACGTCCGGTTTTATTTTTACCGTCTGTAGATCGCCATCTTTATTGCGGATTTTTAAATGAATCATTTTTCCCGGCTGGGTCAACGATTGCCATGCGCGCATTTGATCCTCGACCATAGTTCCCTCTTTGCCGAAAATATTCGACGCGGTGAGTAACCCGACGGATACCAGTTTAAGGCTTACCGCTTCGCCCTCTAAGGCTCTGTTAAGCAACTCAGGTTTACTATAAAGTGCCGCAGTTAATACTTCTTTGGCTTTGTTTTCAGCGCCGACCTGACGCAGAAGCGGATCTTTTTCATGATAGGGGGAAAGCACGCCATGACGTATCCCGCAAAAAAGCGTTTTATCTTTACCGTCCTCATGCACACTCACCGTGGACATCCACAAATTATTGGCGTGATGAATATTTTTGGTATCCCAACTGCATACGCCCTTTCCCTGATAAGCACTGGGAAAGATATCTTTTGCGCCGATTTTCATCTCTGCGGCAGGGAGCTGTGTGTTGGTATAGTGATGCCCGTTATGCGTGAGTGTATTTTTTATGGTTTGCCAGGGCTGGTTATTAAGCTGCTTGACCTGAGCATCTCTAAACGCTACTGCCGCAAAGCGATGAGCTTCTTTTGCAGGTAAGCCATTTTGCTGCTGAGTGCGTGCTGCAATAAGTTCGATAAGATTTTTCTTCAATGCTTTTGCCGCAGCTTCTTCTTGTTTTGTTGCTGGCCGGTCCGCTTTAACTTTGGCTAACTCCATTTGGTTTGCCATTGACGCCAGGACCGGGTCTTGTTTACCCAGAACGGTTGCCGCGACGGTAAGAAGATCGCGCTGTAAGTTATAGAGGTTATGCAGCGAGTGGTTAGACGTCTTCTGATGCTGTAGATAATTCCCCCATGTCGCGCCAGGTTCTCGCAGGACAATAATTTCCGGGCGAGCGTCGGGCGCTTTAGCCGGCGCTTTGCCCTGGCCTGAGAGAATCTGCATTCCGTTGTATAAGGTTTTTTGTAGGCTTTTAAAAGCCTCCTGGGTTTTTAGTGAAGCTGAGTGATAGAAGCTCTGTATTTGCATAGCGTTTTTAATATTCCTGAATAGGGGAGTGGAAACATTCAACAGGGTTAACAACCCTTTAAAAGGATGTGACTTTTATGCGCCAGGAACTTTAAAAAAATGTCCTTTTTAATGAGGAAACGCTTCTGATCAGGCGGGGAGGCATCCTGACGTCCATACGTAGTGGCGATCATGGGGGGAGATCGGTACATTAAATGTTCATAAAATCTACAAACTTCACAATTTAGGGCACAACTTTTATTGAAAACCCACCTTCTTGACTCAGATCAAATTCACCGATTTACTCCTGCGTAAAGTAACGGCGTTACATCAAATGTTATACAGGTGTGTGTATGCCAGCAAAGCCCCGGACAAGTAAGACCGTGACGAAGAACATTCGTTTTTCCTATTCCATGCTTGAACAGATAGAATTCGCGTTGAAATCTGAAAAGACGCGGAATTTTTCAGCATGGGTAAAAGAGGCCTGTCGGGAAAAGTTATGTAACACGGGGCATAAGCTGTAGTTATCGTCTTATGTAAGAGGGGGCGGCCATTTTGAAAAGAACAACGTGCTTATATACCTCCTGGGTCTTTGCCGTTTTTGTCTCTCTGCTGATATTTGCCTGGAGTGTCATAAACTATCCTCTCTATGAATCTATAATAATTATTGTCTTTTATATCTGGCTAATTCTGGTACCGCTTTATCTTATTGTGTATGAGTGGCTAATAGATTGTCATTAAATTTATGGCTGCGTACTTGAAAAGTGATATTTCATATCTGTGCGGTAAGTCATTGTCGTAATAATATTATTGGTCAGGCGACGGGCGAGCGTCTGCGCATTTTGCATCGTTTTATCTTCAAAATTTTGCAGTAAGCGTTGTGCTTCTTTCGGATGCGACGCATATAATCTCAGATAGCTCTGCTCCATCTTATACTGTTGCTTAGCTGTTTGCTGTTCAAATGTTTTCCAGGCATGTTGCACATCTGGCGCAAACGTATTGTAGTCTTGCATAACCAGTGTTTGCAGCGTGCGGAATGTCCAGTAGGTAGAGTCGTTGCTCGCCCGATCGGTTCCTTTATCATCTCCGGGTTGATAATGACGCATCCCCTGGTAATAGGGGAGATAGACGCTAAGAGATGGCATTCCATAGGCGATGTATTCTACGTTGCCGATAGCCTGCGGTAATTTCGGTCTGACCTGTAAAATATGTGACTCCTGGGTACGAAAAACGGATATAGGTCGCCATGGTTCTTGTGGATTATGACTGGCATAAGGGTCGTGCGACGTTCCCTGATAGTGATTGCGTAACGCGTTTTTTACTGCCGCCACGCTGATCTTCGTTATTGGCGTTAAAAAAACAGGAAATGTTTCCCCTTCGCTAACGGCCGTATCCAGATGCGGATTAAACTGGTGTTGTAGCGTCCAGACGCGCGGATAATTATAGGTGGTATCGTTTTTGTTATCCTGCGAATAGGCTTGATGAAAGTCGAATTCGCCGCGGGCCGGATCATATAATCCCTGCTTTTTCGCAAAGCTTACTAACGTTGATGACGCCATATAATTCGCGTTATCATTCGGATCGTAATGCCGTAAACGTCCCTGATTGGCGGAAACGAAATAGCTATCTGCCGGAAGTCGTACTGCCAGCCATTGATGTCCGCTTCCCGTCTCCAGATACCATATCTCTTTGCTATCAATAAACGCGACGCCGAAACCTTCGCCAGCGCCTTTTTGTTCAATAATGTCGCCCAGTAATTTGGCGCCCTGACGCGCCGATTGCACCACTGGCAGGATCACGGACTCAATGGCGTCTTCCGTGATTCCCGTTTTTGTCACGTAAGGATCGGCAGCCAGCGCCGCTCTGCCGTTGTAAATGGTTTCCGTTGCGCTCATTCCGACGCCCGCCGAATTGAAACCGGCTTCACCCATGGCGTTATCGTTAGTATCAAAGTCATGAATCGCCGTATAGCGCATCGCTGTCTCCGGAAGCGGTCAGCTAAAATTGTTGCGATGTGCTTTATACTCGCCTTGTTGATGAAACGCGACGGGATGAATAACCTTATGCTTGGCGTTATTTGCCGAGCCATCCTCGTTGCGCGCGATAATAAAGGAGCCGTCAGCCGAAGCCTGATTGCCTACCAAAAGGGTAGTACAGGCGATGACTTTACCCATACCCAGCAGCGTAACGACGAAAGCAAGATACTTTTTCATAAAGGTTCCCACTGAATAACGCGTTATGGGATGAATTGACCCTGGATTGGAAACCGAGAAAGTGATCGAGCCAGCAATATTCTTTACCGGCATCCTTTATTTTCTTTTTATTGAGGTTGTATTGATAACCACAGCCCTGTGGCAGGGAAGGGGAACAGAACCTGTACTGACCTTAGCTATCACCGCTATCGGGCAGACGAACCGAAAAGATATTATGTTCATCGGCATAGCGGTAAGATGCCGAGCCACCGTGTAATAGAGCAATCGCGTTAACCAACGATAGCCCCAGGCCGAAACCGGCAGTGTGGCGGGCATTATCTCCTCGCCAAAAACGCCGGAAAAGCTTATCCGCATCAGCGGGGTGGCTGCCCGGATTAGCGACCCGAATTTCTGCAACGTTATCATCATAAGCGCTTTCAATACGTATCACGGCGTTTTCATCAGAATAACGGATGGCATTCGTCAGCAGGTTTGAGAGCACTCTTTGTAATAATATTTCGTCAGCCCATACCGTTCCCTGACATTGATTTATAAAACAGATGCGCTTCTCCTCGGCAAGGAGGCTAAGATAATCCAGCATATTTTCGACCAGCGCATTGAGCGAAACAGGCTGTTTTTTTACCGCTATATTCTGGTGTTCCGCGCGTGCCAGAAAGAGAATATTTTCTGTCAGTCGCGACAGTCCCTCCAGCTCTTCAATATTATCGACAAGGGCTTGTTGATACTCTTCGGCGCTGCGTTCCTGACTCAGCATCACCTGGTTTTTCCCCAGTAAAATATTAACCGGCGTGCGCAGCTCATGCGCCAGATCGTCGGCAAATTGGTTCAGGCGTTCAAAATCGTCGGAAAGCTTCTGGCGCATGGTATTTAGCGCTTGTCCAAGCGGCCTGAGCTCAACGGGTAACGCCTGTTCCGCCAACGGCTGGCGAAGTGTGCCGCTATCTGTCGCCGCGGTGAGTCGGCTGAGCGACGTAATGGCCCGCAGCCCGTTTCTGATGACTAATGGACTGAGTGCCGAACAGACGAGGATCGCGATAAGGCTAATCAGCAAACTGTTACGGCGATATTGCGCCAGCATTTGCCGCCTTTCCGTCGCCAGCCTGGCAATAGTAAGGGTCAGCGGGTCATCGCCGCTTCTGGCGTTTACTCGTACCGCGGTAAGTTCTGTGCCTTGTACCGCCTGGCGAAATAAGGTTTCGCGGGTGATGTTTTTAGCCAGCGGAATCTCGTTAAAGCGTTGGTCGGGGATGCCGCTATGATTAATCGCAACATTGTGGCCTGTTGCTGAATGGATCAATAAGATGTCCTGCTTCGTATCCACCATCCGATTGAAATAGAGCGGCAGATTTTCCGGCCTGGCGCCATCCAGTAACAGTTGCTGCATTTGCGCCGCCCGATTTATTAGCGTCATATCATCCCGATACGTTAATTCTTTGCTCAGCGCGTTATAGAGCGTCCAGCTAATGCCGGTACAGGCGAGGATAAGGATGGCGATAAAAGAAATTGTCAGGCGCAGCGTCATTGATAACTTAACCATTCTGCGACGTTTCCGCCTGTAATCGGTAACCCATCCCCCGGACGGTCATAATGAGCTTCTTTTCAAATGGATCGTCTACTTTGGCGCGCAGCCGACGAATCGCGACATCAACGGTGTTGGTTTCACTATCAAAGTTAATTCCCCAAACTTCGCTGGCGATCGCGGTTCGGGGCACGATTTCTCCTGCCCGGGACGCCAGTAACCAGAGGAGCAGGAATTCTTTGCGGGTCAGGGAAATCGGTTTGCCATTTCGTGACACCGATTGCTTTGTGGCATCCATGTCCAGACCATTGATCGTCAGTCGGGTAAAGACCGGGACGTGCTGTCTGAGTTGAGCTCTCACCCGGGCCAGCAGTTCGGCGAAGGAAAAAGGCTTAACAAGGTAATCATTAGCGCCCGCCTCAAGACCTTTGACGCGATCCTCAACCGAGTCGCGCGCCGTCAGGCAAATAACAGGGGACTGATGCGCAGTGCGTAACGCGCGTAAAACCTGCCATCCATCAAGCCCCGGCAGCATAATATCAAGAATAATCAATGAATAATGTTCCTGAAGGGCCAGGTGTAATCCGTCTCGTCCATCACAGGCATAATCAACCATATAGCCTGCCTCCGTGAGTCCCTGACGTACCCACTCAATGGTTTTCTGGTTATCTTCAATCAATAAAATCTTCATCGACGCAGTATGCCATAGGCTTGTTAGCGAATCCGTAAATCTCCAACAAGATGACATAATTGTCATGTCCGTGTAAGGTTAATCCTGGACGCGCCAGATATATTTTCCTGCATCAATACCGTAAAGGAGTGAAGCATGAAACGATATATACTGGCTACCGCGATAGCGTCTCTTGTTGCAGCCCCGGCAATGGCGCTGGCCGCTGGCAACAATATTCTCAGCGTACATATTCTCGATCAGCAAACAGGCAAACCAGCGCCCGGCGTGGAGGTGGTACTGGAGCAGAAAAAGGATAACGGATGGACGCAATTAAACACCGGGCATACCGACCAGGATGGACGTATTAAAGCACTGTGGCCCGAAAAAGCTGCCGCGCCGGGGGATTATCGCGTTATTTTTAAAACCGGCCAGTATTTTGAAAGTAAAAAACTGGACACGTTTTTCCCGGAGATTCCCGTCGAGTTTCATATCAGCAAAACGAATGAGCACTATCATGTGCCGCTGTTATTAAGTCAGTATGGTTATTCAACCTATCGCGGGAGCTAATTTAGAGCCTATCCCATTAGGGCTATTTTACTTGCCATTTTGGACCTGGGCAGTGCTCGCCAAAACGCGTTAGCGTTTTGAACGCCGCTAGCGGCGGCCCGAAGGGCGAGCGTAGCGAGTCAAACCTCACGTACAACGTGTACGCTCCGGTTTTTGCGCGCTGTCCGTGTCCAAACAGGCTGCGCCAATAACGCCTGGTGGGACAGGCTCTTAGATTTTATTAATCGCCGGGATTTATGGCGAGCAGACATCGCGGCGGGAATAAAAATCTTCAGCGTATCGACTCTCCTCCCACAAGCGGTGGTTATCCCGCTTGTGGGCATGAGTGACGGTTAAACAGGCGCTTCCATCTCAAGTCTGACCGGATGAAAACGGCGTTTGAAATAAATCAGGCCATGCCCATCCTGGCTAAGGATAATATTTTTGATCGCCACCAGATACACCAGATGCGTGCCAATGGTTTGTACCTCGCTGATCTCGCCTTCAAGACCGGCCAGCGCGCCGTTAAGTACCGGCTGGCCCAGCGGCCCGTTTTGCCAACATGGCTGGTGAAAACGCTCCTCCATCGCCATCCCCGTCATACCGGCAAAGTGGCGCGCCATCAGCTCCTGCTCATGGTTAAGTACATTAATGCACAGCCTGCCGTTACCCTGAAAAACGGGGTTCATGGCGCTATTGGCATTAATACATACCATCACGGAGGGCGGCGTATCGGTGACGGAACAGACCGCTGTTGCGGTGATACCACAGCGTCCGGCGTGACCCGCCGTGGTTACGATGTTGACCGCTGCCGCCAGACTTGCCATCGCATCGCGAAAACGCAGACGTTGTTCATCTACTTGCATGAGAACCTCCTGCCGCGTTATTTCAGCAGCTTATCCAGTTGATTGATGTCGTCGTTATTGTGCAAATGCGAAACCGTCCAGCCATTCTGATCGTATTCGGAGAGGCAGCGATCGACCATTGCCATCATCTTATCCATATTGCCGGAGCTCTGGGCCTGACGCAGGCACTGCAAACGAATTTCATCCTGGCTGCCCGAGTAATTAATCTCGTACAGCTCATGGCGACCGCCAAACTCGCTGCCGATGGCATCCCACATCAATTTAAGAATTTTGATACGTTCAACATGGTCCATTCCGTTAGAGCCGCGTACGTATTTCGCCAGGTACTGGTCGATTTGCGGATTATTCAGATCGCGGGCGCTGGAAGGCAGGTAAATCAGGCCGCTGGTAACGTTACGTTCAATAATATTTTTAATTTTCGCGTAGGCCATTGGGGCCATCACACGATAGGTTTGCAGCGCGGCGTGGTCCGGCAGCCAGGCGCCGTTTACCCACGGGGTTGCTTCAGAACACATAGAATCGCTCAATGCCCAGAACATATTGCGCCAGGCCACGACTTCGCCGAGATCGGCCTGCACGCCCCGGAACTCTACGGTACCCGTACATTCGAGCGATTTTTTCAGCAGCGCGGTAATGAAATCAAGTTTAACCGCCAGACGAACACAGGCTTGCAGTGGATACATACGGGCAAAGCCGCCTTCCATCGTCCAGCGACGGCAACGATCGAAATCACGGTAAATCAACACGTTTTCCCACGGGATCAACACCTTGTCCATCACCAGAATGGCATCGTTTTCATCAAAGCGGCTGGAGAGTGGATAATCAAACGGCGAGCCCGTCGCGCCCGCGACCATTTCATACGAGGCGCGCGAAATAAGTTTTACGCCTTCGGCATCCATTGGCGCGACAAACATCAGAGCAAAATCCGGGTTTTCGCCCATCACCTGGGCTGAGCCGAAACCAATCATGTTGTAGTGAGTCAGGGCGGAGTTAGTGGCGACGACTTTCGCCCCGCTGACAATAATCCCGGCGTCCGTCTCTTTCTCCAGCTTGATATAGACGTCTTTCACTTCGTCGGCAGGTTTGTGGCGGTCAATGGGCGGGTTGACGATAGCATGGTTAAAGTACAGGCCGGTCTCCTGAATACGGGTGTACCAGTTGCGGGCGTTCTGCTCAAACTGGCCGTAGAAGGCTGGGTTAGCGCCCAGAGCGCAGCCAAAGGCGGCTTTGTAATCCGGTGTGCGTCCCATCCAGCCGTAACTCAGGCGTGACCACTCGGCGATAGCATCACGCTGTTGGCGCAGATCGTCTGCGCTTTTCGCCACGCGGAAAAATTTATGCGTATAACCGCCGCTGCCGGTATCGGTATTCCAGCATAGGGTATCTTGCATCGACGGTTTATGTAATGCGTCATACAGTTGTGCGACAGAGGCTGCGGCATTGCGGAATGCCGGATGTGTCGTAACATCTTTAACGCGTTCGCCGTAAATATAAATTTCCCGCCCGTCCTGCAGGCTTTTTAAATACTCTTCGCCCGTTAACGGACGCTTGTTATCAGTACGAAAATCTTCAGGTTTCATTGCGGCCTCTTCCTCGTTAATCGGAATGTTTTGTTAATGATATGTTTCTTGTTTGTTGTTAAATTGAATAGGCAGAAGCGTAAACTGTGAAGAGACTTTCAGGACAACGGCGGGTACTTTTCAGATGAACGTCGAAGAAGAAGAGTAAAATGCGATCGCCGTCAACGTTGTAAGCGGGAGGGGATTCCCGTGTCGGCGGCGTGGGAAGGTAAGAATACTATGCTTCCGCTTCGCTATCAGGATGCTGGCGCCCCAGAGCAATAAGATCGTCCAGCAGCAGCATCAATTGCTGTGTTTTTTCGGGCGTGAAATCGGCCTCAATTTTTCGATAAGCCTCTTCTACCTGGCTTCGGGCACGGGCGTACAACGTTTGTCCCTGCTCCGTCAACATGACATATAACTTACGCTGATCGTTAACCGGCTTGAGTCGCAACACCAGTCCGTCTCGCTCCATGCGCGTCAATATTCCGGTCAGACTTGGACGCAAAATGCAGGTACGAAAGGCCAGCTCGTGAAAATCCATAGAGGGGCTATCGGCCAGGATTCGCACAATGCGCCATTGCTGGTCGGTCAGATTGTGGCTTTTAACGATGGGGCGGAAATAGGTCATTGCCGCTTCGCGCGCCTGAAGCAATGCGATGGTTAATGAATCATGCATAAGCGTTTCTCTTTTGCAGAATTATTAATACCTGAATAATCGTGTTTACCGATGTGAGCTATGACATCTGTTTTATGTCCAAAGTTTAACAGAAACAAGGGCTTTTATTTAACTATTTGATATTTATGTATTTAATAATGAGTTTGTGAGAATATTGTTAATCACATCACAAATACTTTACTTCAGCTTGCTAAATGTACAGCGAAAGCATAAATTTAATCATTAATATATTAATGAAATCACAGCCCGTTAAATCGGCCTGAGGAGTTTATGTATGAAGGGTACTGTTTTCGCCGTTGCGTTAAACCATCGCAGCCAGCTTGATGCCTGGCGAGAGGCTTTCTCTCAGCCTCCCTATAATGCGCCGCCTAAAACCGCAGTGTGGTTCATCAAGCCGCGTAATACGGTGATTCGTCACGGCGAACCCATTCCTTATCCGCAGGGAGAAAAGGTACTGAGCGGCGCGACAGTGGCGCTCATTGTGGGGAAAACCGCCAGCCGGATACGCCCTGAAGCGGCGGCGGACTATATCGCCGGGTATGCGCTGGCTAACGAGGTCAGCCTGCCGGAAGAGAGCTTTTATCGCCCGGCGATTAAAGCGAAATGTCGCGATGGCTTTTGCCCGTTGGGTGAAATGGCGCCGCTGAGTGATGTGGATAACCTCACCATTATCACTGAAATCAACGGACGAGAAGCGACCACTGGAATACTGCCGATTTACAGCGTAGCGCCGCACAACTGCTTAGCGCGTTAAGTGAGTTCGCTACGCTTAACCCTGGCGATGCGATCTTACTCGGTACGCCGCAGAATCGCGTTGCGCTGCGTCCCGGCGATCGGGTGCGTATTCTGGCGAAAGGTTTACCCGCTCTGGAAAATCCGGTTGTCGCAGAAGATGAATTCGCCCGCCACCAGACGTTTACGTGGCCGCTGTCAGCGACGGGAACGCTATTTGCGCTGGGGTTGAACTACGCCGATCACGCCAGCGAGCTGGCATTTACGCCGCCGAAAGAGCCGCTGGTATTTATCAAAGCGCCAAACACCTTTACCGAACATCACCAAACGTCGGTGCGCCCGAACAACGTCGAATATATGCACTATGAAGCCGAACTGGTCGTGGTGATTGGCAAAACGGCGCGTAAGGTGAGCGAAGCCGAAGCCATGGAGTATGTGGCCAGTTACACCGTCTGTAACGACTACGCGATCCGCGACTATCTGGAAAACTACTACCGTCCGAATCTGCGGGTAAAAAGCCGCGACGGCCTGACGCCGATAGGCCCGTGGATTGTGGATAAAGAGGCGGTTTCTGATCCGCATAACCTGACGTTACGCACCTTTGTTAACGGTGAGCTGCGCCAGGAAGGGACGACCGCCGATCTGATCTTCAGCATCCCGTTCCTGATTTCTTATCTGAGCGAATTTATGACGTTGCAACCGGGCGACATGATTGCCACCGGTACGCCGAAAGGGCTGTCCGATGTGGTGCCGGGGGATGAAGTTGTTGTGGAAGTAGAAGGCGTGGGTCGCCTGGTTAACCGAATCGTCAGTGAGGAGAGCGCAAAATGAAGAAAATAAATCATTGGATTAACGGCAAAAACGTTGCAGGTAACGACTACTTCCAGACCACTAACCCGGCGACCGGTGACGTGCTGGCGGAAGTGGCCTCCGGCGGTGAAGCAGAAGTGAACCAGGCTGTCGCGGCGGCAAAAGAGGCGTTCCCGAAATGGGCCAACCTGCCGATGAAAGAGCGCGCGCGCCTGATGCGTCGCCTTGGCGATCTGATTGACCAGCATGTGCCGGAAATCGCGGCGATGGAAACCGCCGACACCGGCCTGCCTATTCACCAGACTAAAAACGTGCTGATCCCGCGCGCCTCGCATAACTTCGAATTCTTCGCCGAAGTGTGCCAGCAGATGAACGGCAAGACCTATCCTGTTGACGATAAAATGCTCAATTATACGCTGGTGCAGCCCGTCGGCGTCTGCGCGCTGGTGTCGCCGTGGAACGTGCCGTTTATGACCGCGACCTGGAAAGTCGCGCCGTGCCTGGCGCTGGGCAACACCGCGGTGCTCAAAATGTCCGAGCTGTCGCCGTTGACTGCCGACAGGCTGGGCGAGCTGGCGCTGGAGGCAGGAATTCCGGCAGGCGTGCTGAACGTGGTGCAGGGCTACGGCGCGACGGCGGGCGATGCGCTGGTACGCCACCATGACGTGCGTGCGGTGTCGTTTACCGGCGGTACCGCCACCGGTCGCAATATCATGAAAAATGCCGGCCTGAAAAAATACTCGATGGAGCTGGGCGGTAAATCGCCGGTGCTGATTTTTGAAGATGCCGACATTGAGCGCGCGCTGGACGCCGCGCTGTTCACCATCTTCTCAATCAACGGCGAACGCTGCACCGCCGGGTCGCGCATCTTTATCCAGCAGAGCATTTACCCTGAGTTCGTGAAGCGCTTTGCCGAACGCGCGAATCGCCTGCGTGTCGGCGATCCGACCGACCCGAACACTCAGGTCGGCGCGCTGATTAGCCAACAGCACTGGGAAAAAGTCTCCGGTTATATCCGCCTCGGCATTGAAGAGGGCGCAACGCTGCTGGCGGGCGGTGCGGAAAAACCCACTGACCTGCCTGCGCATCTGAAAGGCGGTAACTTCCTGCGCCCAACCGTGCTGGCCGATGTCGACAACCGTATGCGCGTCGCGCAGGAAGAGATCTTTGGGCCAGTCGCCTGTCTGCTGCCATTCAAAGACGAAGCGGAAGGGTTACGTTTGGCGAACGACGTGGAATACGGTCTGGCCTCTTATATCTGGACCCAGGACGTGAGCAAAGTGTTGCGCCTGGCGCGTGGGATTGAAGCCGGCATGGTCTTCGTCAACACCCAGAACGTCCGCGACCTGCGCCAGCCGTTCGGCGGCGTGAAAGCCTCCGGTACCGGGCGCGAAGGCGGCGAATATAGCTTCGAAGTGTTTGCGGAAATGAAAAACGTCTGCATCTCAATGGGCGACCATCCTATCCCAAAATGGGGAGTTTGATATGGGCAAGTTAGCGTTAGCAGCAAAAATTACCCACGTGCCGTCGATGTATCTTTCTGAACTGCCGGGAAAAAATCACGGTTGTCGTCAGGCAGCCATTGATGGGCATATTGAAATAGGCAAGCGTTGCCGCGAAATGGGCGTTGACACCATTATCGTATTCGACACCCACTGGCTGGTGAATAGCGCTTACCACATTAATTGTGCCGACCATTTCCAGGGCGTCTATACCAGCAACGAATTGCCGCACTTTATTCGCGACATGACCTATGACTATGACGGTAATCCAGAGCTCGGCCACCTGATCGCCGACGAGGCAGTCAAACTGGGCGTGCGCGCTAAAGCGCATAACATCCCGAGCCTGAAGCTGGAGTATGGCACGCTGGTGCCGATGCGCTACATGAACAGCGACAAGCACTTCAAAGTGGTCTCCATCTCGGCGTTCTGTACTGTGCATGACTTTGCCGACAGTCGCAGACTGGGCGAAGCCATTCTCAAGGCGATTGAGAAATATGACGGTACCGTAGCGGTATTCGCCAGTGGTTCTCTGTCGCACCGTTTTATTGACGACCAACGGGCGGAAGAGGGGATGAACAGCTACACCCGCGAGTTCGATCATCAAATGGACGAGCGCGTGGTCAAGCTGTGGCGCGAAGGCAAATTCAAGGAGTTTTGCACCATGTTGCCGGAGTACGCCGACTACTGCTACGGCGAAGGCAACATGCACGACACGGTCATGCTGCTGGGAATGCTGGGCTGGGACAAATACGACGGCAAGGTGGAGTTCATCACCGACCTGTTCGCCAGCTCCGGTACCGGCCAGGTGAACGCTGTTTTCCCGCTGCCTGCGTAAGGGGGGGTTATGCCGCACTTTATTGCTGAATGTACTGAAAATATTCGCGAGCAGGCTGATTTACCAAGCCTGTTCAGCAAGGTAAACGAGGCGCTGGCCGCCACCGGGATTTTCCCCATCGGCGGTATCCGCAGTCGCGCCCACTGGCTGGATACCTGGCAGATGGCTGACGGTAAGCATGATTACGCGTTTGTGCATATGACGCTGAAAATCGGTGCCGGGCGCAGCCTGGAGAGCCGTCAGGAAGTCGGCGAAATGCTGTTTGGGCTGATTAAAGCCCACTTCGCCGACCTGATGGAGAACCGCTATCTGGCGCTGTCGTTTGAGATTGCCGAGTTACATCCAACGCTCAATTACAAACAAAACAACGTACACGCGTTATTTAAATAGCACACTCTTTCGCCCGGTGGCGCTGCGCTGACCGGGCCTACAAAAAAACGATGCACGAAGCAGTACCGAACCGTAGGCCGGGTAAGACGCACCTGCGTCGCCACCCGGCGCAGCAGCACCGAATGACGTAACAGGAAACACTATGCTCGATAAACAGACCCATACCCTGATCGCCCAGCGACTTAATCAGGCTGAAAAACAGCGCGAACAGATTCGCGCAGTGTCGCTGGATTATCCCAACATCACTATTGAAGATGCCTATGCCGTACAGCGTGAATGGGTCAATATCAAGATTGCCGAAGGGCGCACGCTCAAAGGCCACAAAATCGGCCTGACCTCAAAAGCGATGCAGGCCAGCTCGCAAATCAGCGAACCGGATTACGGCGCGCTGCTTGACGATATGTTCTTCCATGACGGCGGGGATATCCCCACCGACCGTTTTATCGTCCCGCGTATTGAAGTGGAGCTGGCGTTTGTGCTGGCGAAACCGCTGCGCGGCCCTCACTGCACGCTGTTCGACGTCTACAACGCCACGGATTATGTGATTCCGGCGCTGGAACTGATTGACGCCCGCAGCCACAACATCGACCCGGAAACCCAGCGCCCGCGCAAAGTGTTCGACACCATTTCCGACAACGCCGCCAACGCCGGGGTGATCCTCGGTGGTCGCCCCATCAAACCAGACGAGCTGGATCTGCGCTGGATCTCCGCGCTGCTCTATCGCAACGGCGTGATCGAAGAAACCGGCGTCGCCGCAGGCGTGCTGAATCATCCGGCCAACGGCGTGGCGTGGCTGGCGAACAAGCTTGCCCCCTACGATGTCCAGCTTGAAGCCGGGCAGATCATCCTCGGCGGCTCGTTCACCCGCCCGGTGCCGGCGCGCAAGGGCGACACCTTCCATGTCGATTACGGCAACATGGGCGCGATCAGTTGCCGGTTTGTGTAAGGAAAAAACGATGAAAAATGCTTTCAAAGACGCGTTAAAAGCGGGGCGCCCGCAAATCGGTTTGTGGCTGGGGCTTGCCAACAGTTACAGCGCTGAACTGTTAGCGGGCGCCGGCTTCGACTGGCTACTGATTGACGGTGAACACGCGCCAAACAACGTGCAGACGGTGTTGACCCAGTTGCAGGCGATTGCGCCTTATCCCAGCCAGCCGGTGGTGCGTCCGTCATGGAACGATCCGGTACAGATTAAGCAACTGCTCGACGTCGGCGCGCAAACGCTGCTGATACCGATGGTGCAGAATGCCGATGAAGCGCGAAACGCCGTGGCGGCTACGCGTTATCCGCCTGCCGGTATTCGCGGCGTGGGCAGCGCGCTGGCGCGGGCATCGCGCTGGAACCGCATTCCGGACTATCTCCACCTGGCCAACGACGCCATGTGCGTACTGGTGCAGATTGAAACGCGTGAGGCGATGAGCAATCTGGCGTCAATTCTCGACGTGGATGGCATTGACGGCGTGTTTATTGGTCCGGCGGACCTCAGCGCCGATATGGGCTTTGCCGGCAATCCGCAGCACCCGGAAGTGCAGGCGGCGATTGAGAACGCCATCGTGCAGATACGCGCGGCGGGGAAAGCGCCGGGGATTCTGATGGCCAATGAAGCACTGGCGAAACGTTATCTGGAACTGGGGGCGCTATTTGTCGCCGTCGGCGTTGACACCACGCTGCTGGCGCGCGGCGCAGAGGCGCTGGCGGCGCGCTTTGGCGCAGAAAAAAACCTGTCCGGTGCGTCCGGCGTCTATTAAGCCTGGCCCGGTAAGCGCAGCGCTACCGGGCAACCGTAGTACCCTACAAAAATTCCCATCAGAGGAAAAAAAATGAGCGACACATCATCTGCACTTCCGGAAAGCCCCGAGTCTGTCCGTTCGCACAACGCGCTCAGCACGGGTCAACAAACCGTCATAAATAAACTGTTCCGCCGACTGATCGTATTTTTATTCGTGTTGTTTATCTTCTCGTTTTTAGACCGTATCAACATCGGTTTTGCCGGGTTGACGATGGGGCAGGATCTGGGGTTAAGCGCCACCATGTTTGGCCTTGCCACGACGCTGTTTTACGCCACCTACGTCATTTTCGGCATTCCCAGCAACGTGATGTTGAGCATTGTCGGCGCCCGCCGCTGGATTGCGACCATTATGGTGCTATGGGGCATTGCATCTACCGCCACGATGTTCGCGGTGGGACCGAAAAGCCTGTATGTGCTGCGAATGCTGGTGGGCATTACCGAAGCGGGCTTTTTGCCAGGAATATTGCTCTATTTAACCTACTGGTTCCCGGCATTTTTCCGCGCCCGCGCCAACGCATTATTTATGATTGCCATGCCGGCCACTACCGCGTTGGGGTCGATTGTCTCCGGCTATATTTTATCGCTGGACGGCATATTCAATCTGCATGGATGGCAGTGGTTATTCCTGTTGGAAGGATTTCCGTCAGTTTTGTTAGGCATTATGGTCTGGTTTTACCTGGATGATACCCCGGCAAAAGCCAAATGGCTGACGGCAGAGGATAAAAAATGTTTGCAGGAGATGATGGATAATGACCGCCTGACGCTGGTTCAGCCGGAGGGGGCCATCAGCCATAACGCCATGCAGCAGCGTAGTCTGTGGCGCGAAGTATTCACGCCAATTGTACTGATGTATACGCTGGCCTATTTTTGCCTTACCAATACGCTTAGCGCCATTAGTATCTGGACGCCGCAAATCCTGAAAAGTTTTAATGAAGGCAGCAGCAATATCACCATCGGCCTGCTGGCGGCGATCCCGCAGATTTGTACTATTCTGGGCATGATTTACTGGAGCCGCCATTCGGACAAACATCAGGAGCGTAAACATCACACGGCGTTGCCGTTCCTGTTTGCCGCCGCGGGCTGGCTACTGGCGTCGGCGACCGACCATAACCTGATCCAGCTCCTGGGGATCGTGATGGCATCCACGGGTTCCTTTAGCGCGATGGCGATCTTCTGGACCACGCCGGATCAGTCGATCAGTTTACGCGCCAGGGCGATAGGCATTGCGGTCATCAATGCCACCGGCAATATTGGCTCCGCACTTAGCCCGTTTATGATTGGCTGGCTAAAAGATATCACCGGTAGCTTCAATAGCGGACTCTGGTTTGTCGCTTCTCTGTTAGTCGTCGGCGCCGCCATTATCTGGCTCATTCCCATGAAAGCATCGCGTCCGCGCGCCACCCCTTGAGGAGAAACTATGTGCCAACGTGCGATCGCCAATATTGATATCAGCAAAGAGTATGACGAAAGCATGGGCAGTAACGATGTGCATTATCAGTCGTTTGCTCGTATGGCGGATTTCTTTGGTCGTGATATGCAGGCGCATCGCCACGACCAGTTTTTTCAAATGCACTTTCTTGATACCGGGCAGATTGAGCTACAGCTCGACGATCATCGCTATTCGGTGCAGGCGCCGCTATTTGTGCTTACGCCGCCCTCGGTGCCACATGCTTTTATTACCGAATCGGATAGCGATGGTCATGTTCTGACGGTACGCGAAGAGCTGGTTTGGCCGCTGCTGGAGGTGCTTTATCCCGGCACCAGAGAGGCCTTCGGCCTGCCGGGAATCTGTCTGTCGCTGGCGGATAAACCCAACGAGCTGGCGGCGCTCAAACATTACTGGCAGCTAATTGAGCGGGAGTCCACGGAACAACTGGCTGGCTGCGAACATACCCTGGTGCTACTGGCGCAGGCGGTATTTACCTTGCTGTTGCGTAATGCGAAGCTGGACGATCACGCCGCAACCGGGATGCGCGGTGAACTGAAACTCTTTCAGCGCTTTACCCTGTTAATTGACAACCACTTCCATCAGCACTGGACGGTGCCCGATTATGCCTGCGAGCTGCATATTACCGAATCTCGTTTGACCGATATTTGCCGACGTTTTGCTAATCGCCCGCCTAAACGCCTGATTTTTGATCGGCAATTACGCGAGGCGAAACGACTGCTGCTTTTTTCCGACAATGCTGTCAACGAGATCGCCTGGCAATTAGGTTTTAAAGATCCGGCTTATTTCGCCCGTTTCTTTAATCGCCTTGCGGGCTGTTCTCCTTCGCAGTTTCGCCAACGTGAAGTTCCCTCTTTTCTCAACTAAGAAGAGTAAAAACATGATGAAAAAAAGCGTCGCTATGCTGGCGGTTTGTATGCTGGCGCAAAGCCACCTTGCCCTTGCTGCCGGTACTCCTGCGCCTCAAGAGATCAACATTGTTTTACTGGGCACCAAAGGCGGGCCTTCTTTGCTCAATACAGCCAGACTACCGCAAGCGACGGCGCTTACTATCGGCGATAAAATATGGCTGATAGATGCCGGCTACGGCGCCAGTCTGCAACTGGTGAAAAATGGCATTCCACTGCGCAACATCAATACTATTTTGCTCACCCATCTGCACAGCGACCACATACTGGATTATCCTTCCTTGCTGATGAATGCCTGGGCAAGTGGTCTGAAAGACCATACCATACAGGTTTATGGCCCGCCGGGAACCCAGGCGATGACGAAGGCTAGCTGGAAGGTCTTTGACAGGGATATCACGTTACGCATGGAAGAAGAGGAGAAACCCGATCCGCGCAACCTGGTTAAGGCGACCGATATTGGCCAGGGCGTCATCTATAAAGATGAACTGGTCACAATAAGCGCGCTGAAAGTGCCTCATTCCCCTTTTCCGGACGGTGAAGCGTTTGCTTACCGTTTTGATACCCAGGGTAAGCGAATCGTCTTCTCTGGCGATACGTCCTGGTTTCCGCCGCTTGCAACGTTTGCCCAAGGGGCGGATATCCTGGTACATGAGGCGGTACATGTCCCTTCGGTAGCAAAACTGGCTAATAGTATTGGCAACGGAAAAACGCTGGCTGAAGCGATTGCGTCGCATCACACCACGATTGAAGATGTCGGTAAGATTGCTCGCGAGGCCCACGTGAAAAAACTGGTGTTAAGTCATCTGGTGCCTGCGACGGTTGCGGATGACGTCTGGCAACAGGAAGCCATGAAAAATTACCCGGGCCCTGTCATTGTCGGTCATGACAATATGACGATAAGCGTACCGTAAGTATCAGGGCAGGGGTAAACCCACGGGCTGACATGATGTCAGCCCGTTATGCTTTTGGCGATCAGCATAACGCGCAGAGCTTTTGTCTAAAACATTATTTTTTCTAAACACTACTTGCTGATTTTTATGCACAATAAAGGTAAGATGATTGCTCTGGTGAAATATCACTAAATAAGAATGTCACGGATGGAATTTATACAGTGTTAAAAGCAATGCGTTTCTTTGTCTGCCGGCCATCAGTAATATCCTCTGTACCGGCTCCTCGTTGCCAAAGTGAAGGTTAGATTAAACGAATCAAAAAATATCCGAACTGTACAATTTTTATATCAAACATATTTAACTGCAAAATACTGCAAACGTGCGCGAATACACTTAATCAGTAGTATGGCTAATGCATACTTTATTTCCTAAACTTTCTTATTATCTATTTGAATATTTCTGGTTAAACCAAATGGACAAACGGATACCAGACACTCGAAAGGATAACTGCAGGCTTCTGGTTTAGGATTGCAGTTACCAGGACAGTGGCTATTTTCTTTAAGCGATTTCCATAGAACAGGATTAAACCTGGTAACGTTGTAAACAGTAACGGGATAAAGTTTATCGTTTATTAAGACCCCCTTATTAAAGGGGATGATAATGCTACCTGGAGGCATGTAAACATCTGCCTGATACCATAAGGTCAATCTAAGATTTTTTAGGCTATGTATGCATGAGAACGACACTCCGGTAGAGGGACTTATAACTGTATCAACGACCTTCCATTCCATTACAGAAACCTTTTAAGTGAAATAGTCAATGGTGTAAATTACATTTTCCGCAAGCCTATTCAGGATAGATGAAAATCTGAGAAACATAACTCGTTGAAAACGATCGTTTTTTATTGACCACTCTATTTATATTGATTTTTTAATAAGTTATTTATTTTATGCTCTTATTTTGTTTACATTCTATTACATTTTTGTATTTTAGGCGTGGTGTAAATATTGGGCGGTAGTGGATGTTATAACGCTCAATTATTAAACTGTAAGTGACTGTTGTATTTCTTATTTATAAATACCGCAACCTGTAAGCGCAGCGGTACATTTTACCCGGCATTGACAGTGAGAAGGTACGTATCAACCAGAGAGTACAAAACAGTGAAAGAATATATTCTTCAGGCAATAAATGATCGCTAACGTGTAAAAATAACCGACGTATCTAAAAAATGTGAACGTGTGGCTGGTCTTTATTTAAACGATGATCTTCGCAATGGCGCATTAATGGCTGACATTGGCGGTTCGTTGATCGGGTTGTGCGCGGTGAAAGGCTATATTTCTTCCGTTGGGGGGGAGTATGTCAGAGGCATTCTGGTATTATACCGGGTGCATGTAAATCCGGGGTGGGCAGAAAGCCCACCCTCGGTTTATTGCCTTTATCGTGGATTAGGGATGCGAGATAAAGCGAGAAAGGCGTTGCAGCAGTAACCGGTTTTCTTCGCGCAGCCGTGAATTCTCTTCCAGCAGCGTTAACGCGACCGCGATCCCAGGCCAGTCGAGCGCCAGCTCCTCGCGTAAGCGTAGCGCGCGTTGTACCACGCTCGCTGCGCGATCGTCGAATTGCCAGTCGGTGTTATCGTCTTCGTAAGGCTCAATTACGCCAAGTCCGACGATTTCGTTTAGCTCCTCTTCCGTCACGCCGGTGTGCAAACAAAATTCGGTGATGGTAAAGGTGACAGTGATGTTAGCCATTATGCTTTCCCCCATTGCTGGCGTGGGTCAAAGGACGACTGCGCGTCCGCCAGTTGTTGCCACAGGGCAGCTGTTTTCTCGTCAGGTTTCGGCGGCATAACGATTTTGATGATGGCATAGAGATCGCCAGTGTGCTTTTTACTGGCTAATCCTTTTCCTTTGATACGCAGCCGCTGACCAGCCTGGCTGCCGGGGGGAATGGTCAGCAAAATACGCTCTTTAAGCGTTGGCACAGACACCTTAGCGCCGAGCGCCGCCTCCCATGGGGCAAGCGGAAGGACGACTTCCAGATCCTGATTGACGATATCAAAGAGCGGATGCGGGGCAATATGGATAACGAGCCATAAATCGCCATTAGGTCCGCCGTTTTCCCCCGGCGTGCCCTGGCCTTTCAGTCTGATTCGTTGCCCGTTGCTGACGCCAGCCGGGATTTTCACATTCAATGTTTTGGGAATTTCCCGCTCCACCAGGCCGAACGCGTTATAAACGGGGACGGAATAGCTAATCGTACGCTGGTGCTCTTCCAGCGTTTCTTCCAGGAATACCGCCACTTCAATTTCGATATCATGACCGCGTGCGGCGTGGCGGTGATGCGAATGGCGACCGTGCTGACCAAAAATAGACGAGAAAATATCATCAAAATCTTCAGCGTTATACGGCTGGCCTTCGTGTTGCTGGAACTGGCGATTAAATTGTGGATCGTTACGGTGTTGCCATAACTGGTCATACTCGGCGCGCCGTTGCTCATCACTCAGCACTTCCCATGCTTCAGCAACCTCTTTGAAACGGGCTTCGGCATCGGGTTCTTTGCTGACATCTGGATGGTACTTGCGGGCCAGTCGGCGATAGGCGGTCTTAATCGTCTTGAGATCGTCCGTCGGTTTCACGCCCATAATGGCGTAATAATCCTTAAGTTCCATAGCATCATCTCGCTAAATCAATACATACAGAAGGGACCCCAAAAAGGTTTCTCCACTAAGTGTAGGGTAAACCTGAAAAGTGCGTATGAAAACACCAGTTATATCATTAGTAAGAATAAATTACGTTGTTCGACTATCAGAAGGTTGCGCAGCGCGCCGACATAACTTTACAGGGGAAAGGTTGCCAAAACCGCGCCAGTGGCTAAGATAACTCGCGTTAAACAGTGAGGGCGCAATGGCGAAACAACAACGGATGGGCTGGTGGTTTCTTTGCCTTGCATGTGTCGTGGTAATGGTTTGTACCGCGCAACGCATGGCGGGCCTGCACGCCTTGCAGATGCAGGCGACGGCCTCTGCTGCGGTGGTCAGCGCTCCCTCCTCGACAGATGACGGCTCGCCGGTCACTCCCTGCGAATTAAGCGCCAAGTCGCTGCTGGCGGCGCCTCCGGTACTCTTTGAAGGCGCTATCCTTGCGCTTTGTCTACTGCTTTCCTTACTGGCGCCTGTCCGGGTCATGCGCCTGCCGTTTTCGCCTCCACGGGCTATTTCGCCGCCCACATTACGGGTACATCTACGATTTTGTGTCTTCCGTGAATGACAGACCGGTTATTACTAACGGTTAATTACTCATTCACGGAGAAAAAATATGATGATTTTATTCAGGCGGATACTGTTCTGCCTGTTATGGCTTTGGCTGCCCGTCTCCTGGGCGGCGGAAAGCGGCTGGCTGCGTTCGCCCGATAACGACCATGCCAGCATACGGCTACGTGCCGATACGTCCGCTAACGGTGAGACCCGGCTGTTGCTGGATGTCAAACTGGAAAACGGCTGGAAAACCTACTGGCGCGCGCCGGGGGAAGGGGGCGTGGCGCCCTCTATCGCCTGAAAAGGCGACATGCCTGAGGTAAGCTGGTTCTGGCCAACCCCCTCGCGCTTTGATGTGGCGAATATCACCACCCAGGGATATCACGACGAGGTGACCTTTCCGATGATCGTGCGCGGTACGCCGCCGGCGACCTTGCGCGGTGTGTTGACGTTATCAACCTGCAGCAATGTTTGTCTGTTGACCGATTACCCCTTTTCCGTGACGCCCACTGTGCAGAATGCCGATTTTGCCCATGACTATGCGCGGGCGATGGGTAAAATTCCGCTCCGCAGTGGACTAACGGACTCGCTTGACGTCGGCTATCGCCCGGGAGAACTGGTGGTCACTGCTACGCGAGCGGCGGGCTGGTCATCGCCCGGGCTCTATCTTGACACCATAGATGACGTCGATTTTGCGAAGCCTCGCCTGCGCGTAGAGGGCGACAGGTTACAGGCGACGGTGCCGGTGACGGACAGTTGGGGCGAAAAGGCGCCCGATTTGCGCAACAAATCGCTGACCCTCGTGTTAGCCGATGGCGCTATCGCCCAGGAGAGCACGCAAACCATTGGCGCTGCGCCAGCACAAACGCCGGACAATGCGGCGCTACCTTTCTGGCAAGTTGTAATGATGGCGCTGATCGGCGGACTGATTCTTAATTTAATGCCCTGCGTACTGCCGGTTCTGGGCATGAAACTTGGCTCTATTCTATTGGTAGAGGAAAAAAGCCGCTCTCACATCAGGCGACAATTTTTGGCTTCGGTCGCCGGTATCATTGCGTCATTTATGGCGCTGGCGGCGTTTATGACCCTCCTTCGCCTGTCAAACCATGCGCTGGCCTGGGGAGTCCAGTTCCAGAATGCATGGTTTATTGGTTTTATGGCGCTGGTGATGTTGTTGTTTAGCGCCAGCCTGTTCGGGCTTTTTGAGTTCAGGCTTCCCTCATCTATGACCACGAAACTGGCCACTTACGGCGGTAACGGTATGTCGGGACATTTCTGGCAGGGGGCATTCGCCACGCTGCTGGCGACGCCTTGTAGCGCGCCGTTTCTGGGCACGGCGGTCGCCGTGGCGCTCACGGCGTCGTTGCCGACGCTGTGGGGGCTGTTCCTTGCGCTAGGCCTGGGGATGAGCGCGCCGTGGCTACTGGTCGCGATACGACCAGGGCTTGCGCTACGTTTACCGCGCCCCGGGCGCTGGATGAATGTCCTGCGCAGGATCCTCGGTCTGATGATGCTGGGGTCGGCTATCTGGCTGGCGACGTTACTCCTGCCGCATTTCGGCTTCACTGCGTCAAAGAGCGCGCAAGACACGGTTCAGTGGCAACCGTTGAGTGAACAGGCAATCCAGTCGGCGCTGGCGCAGCATAAGCGGGTATTTGTCGATGTCACTGCGGACTGGTGTATTACCTGTAAAGTGAATAAATACAATGTCCTGCAAAAAGAGGATGTACAGGCTGCCTTGCAACAGCCGGATGTTGTGGCGCTGCGGGGAGACTGGACGCTGCCGTCCGATGCCATTACAGATTTTCTGAAAACGCGTGGCCAGGTCGCCGTGCCGTTTAATCAGGTATATGGCCCCGGCTTGCCGGAAGGGGAGGCATTGCCCACTTTGCTGACCCGCGATGCGGTATTACAAACGTTGAAAAAAGCGAAAGGAATAACCCAATGAAATACATGATTGTTTTGCTGCTGGCGCTGTTTTCGACGCTAAGCATCGCGCAAGAAACCGCTCCTTTTACGCCGGATCAGGAAAAGCAGATTGAAAATCTGATCCATGCGGCGTTGTTTAACGATCCTGCCAGCCCGCGGATAGGCGCTAAACACCCTAAGCTGACGCTGGTGAACTTTACGGATTACAACTGCCCGTACTGCAAACAGCTCGATCCGATGCTGGAAAAGATTGTGCAGAAATATCCTGACGTTGCGGTCATTATTAAACCGCTGCCATTCAAAGGAGAGAGTTCCATACTGGCGGCGCGTATTGCGCTGACCACCTGGCGCGAGCATCCGCAACAGTTCCTCGCGCTACATGAAAAACTCATGCAAAAGCGCGGTTACCATACGGATGACAGTATTAAACAGGCCCAGCAGAAAGCAGGGGCTACGCCAGTGACGCTGGATGAAAAAAGCATGGAAACGATACGCACTAATTTGCAGTTGGCAAGGCTGGTCGGCGTGCAAGGAACGCCAGCGACGATCATTGGCGACGAGCTGATTCCGGGCGCAGTGCCCTGGGATACGCTGGAAGCGGTGGTGAAAGAAAAACTGGCGGCTGCCAATGGCGGGTAAACTGCGGCGTTGGCTGCGTGAAGCCGCGGTTTTTCTGGCGCTCCTCATCGCGATAATGGTGGTCATGGATGTCTGGCGCGCGCCGCAGGCGCCTCCGGCGTTTGCCGCGACACCGTTACATACGCTGACGGGAGAGTCGACAACTCTGGCGACCTTGAGCGAGGAACGCTCCGTACTGCTCTATTTTTGGGCCAGCTGGTGCGGGGTATGCCGCTTTACTACGCCTGCGGTCGCTCGCCTGGCGGCTGAAGGGGAAAACGTCATGACCGTTGCGCTCCGCTCCGGCGGTGACGCTGAGGTTGCCCGCTGGCTGGCGCGCAAGGGCGTTGACTTTCCGGTCGTCAATGATGCTAACGGCGCCTTATCCGCTGGCTGGGAAATCAGCGTGACGCCAACGCTGGTGGTGGTTTCACAAGGTCGGGTTGTGTTCACCACCAGCGGCTGGACCAGCTATTGGGGCATGAAGCTTCGGCTGTGGTGGGCAAAAACGTTCTGAATATGCGCCGGGGTTTCCCGGCGCTAACGCGTTTACTGTAAGAAAAACCCCCGTTTTGCGAAATCGTTCCCGGAAAAATGATCCATTTCTGTCACACTCAGAACGATTTGATAACAACAAGAGGTCATAGGGATGAAAAAATCATTACTCGCTGTTGCTGTGGCAGGGGCTGTTTTGTTGTCATCCGCCGTACAGGCGCAGACAACGCCGGAAGGTTATCAATTACAACAGGTGCTCATGATGAGCCGCCATAATCTGCGGGCGCCGCTGGCGAATAATGGCAGCGTACTGGCGCAGTCGACGCCGAACGCCTGGCCGGCGTGGGACGTTCCCGGCGGGCAACTGACGACGAAAGGCGGCGTGCTGGAAGTCTATATGGGACACTACACACGTGAATGGCTGGTCGCGCAGGGGCTGATACCGTCGGGAGAATGTCCGGCGCCCGACACGGTATATGCCTATGCGAATAGTTTGCAGCGCACCGTCGCCACCGCGCAATTTTTCATTACCGGCGCTTTCCCCGGCTGTGATATTCCTGTTCATCATCAGGAAAAAATGGGCACTATGGATCCTACCTTCAATCCGGTGATTACCGATGATTCCGCCGCGTTCCGGCAACAGGCCGTACAGGCGATGGAAAAGGCGCGTAGTCAGCTACATCTTGATGAGAGTTATAAACTGCTTGAGCAGATAACGCATTATCAGGACTTGCCGTCCTGCAAAGAGAAGCATCAGTGTTCGCTAATCGACGCGAAAGATACCTTCAGCGCGAACTATCAGCAAGAGCCTGGTGTGCAGGGGCCGCTGAAAGTAGGGAATTCGCTGGTGGATGCGTTTACCCTGCAATATTACGAAGGGTTTCCGATGGATCAGGTCGCCTGGGGCAAGATTAACACCGATCGGCAGTGGAAGGTGCTGTCAAAACTGAAAAACGGCTACCAGGACAGCCTGTTTACCTCACCCACGGTGGCGCGCAATGTCGCTGCGCCGCTGGTGAAATATATCGATAAGGTGCTGGTTGCCGAGCGCGTTAGCGCGCCGAAGGTTACCGTACTGGTGGGGCATGATTCCAATATCGCGTCGCTGCTGACGGCGCTGGATTTTAAACCCTATCAGCTCCATGACCAGTATGAGAGAACGCCGATTGGCGGTCAGCTTGTCTTCCAACGCTGGCATGACGGCAACGCTAACCGGGATTTGATGAAAATCGAGTATGTCTACCAGAGCGCCCGGCAGTTACGTAATGCGGAAGCGTTAACGCTCAAATCGCCTGCGCAAAGGGTAACGCTGGAACTGAAAGGATGTCCGGTGGATGCGAACGGCTTCTGTCCGCTGGATAAGTTCGATAACGTCATGAACACTGCCGCAAAATAGCCGTATGCCCCCGCGCAGGCGGGGGCGTTTGTGTTATACGTTCTTACGTTCGATGATCTGCTCGCCCCAGAAGAGCGAATCTTTGTCCGTTTTCTCAAAGGCTTTGATCAGCACCTCATCGCTACCTTCTTCCCATATTTTTTCTGCCAGTTTCTCGTCATAGTGAGCGACTTCAAAAATGGCTTCGGCAATTTCCGGCGACGTATTACGCAGGCTTGCCCATTCGCCGACGCGGTGCGCTTTTGCTTCTTGAGTTGGCATTCGAATCCTCCTGTTGAAGATTAGCCGTTGAGTTTGACTGCCAGACCGGCGACGTATTCCCCCTGATAGCGAGCGATAGAGAGTTCCTCCTGGCTTGGTTGACGTGAACCGTCGCCTCCAGCGATAGTCGTTGCGCCGTAAGGCGTGCCGCCGCGAACCTGGGAGACGTCAAACAGTTCCTGTGCGGCATAGCCTATCGGGACAATCACCATTCCATGATGGGCAAGCGTAGTCCAGGTCGAGGTGATGGTCTGCTCCTGGCCGCCGCCCGTTCCGGTAGAACTGAACACGCTGCCGAGCTTGCCGTATAGCGCGCCGGATGCCCACAGTCCGCCGGTTTGGTCCAGGAAGGTACGCATCTGGCCTGGCATATTGCCAAACCGGGTTGGCGTACCAAAAATAATGGCATCGTAATCCGCCAGCTCCTGTGGGGTGGCAACCGGTGCGTTTTGCGTTTTACCGCCAGCTTTTGCGAAGATTTCAGGCGGCATTGTTTCTGGCACACGCTTTATAATGACCTCTGCGCCGTCGACTTTCTTTGCCCCTTCCGCCACCGCGTGCGCCATGGTTTCAATGTGTCCGTACATGGAATAATAGAGCACCAGAATCTTTGCCATTTGTACTACTCCTCAGATTAATCAGGTGTGTAGCGATTCGCTACGTCTATTTAAAGATATGCTCTCCTGTGAAGAGTGCAAATTTCAGCGCCATTTCTTTGATTTATAACAATAATTAATTTGGCGACCTTTGTTGCAAAATGATACATTTTTAAGCGCTTTGATTTTCCCAAATATAAGAATAACTTATTTATTTCTTATGGTTATTATTCTGCGTATTCGGCTTCCAATGTTGCAGAATATTTCGGTAAGCGGCCTACCACGACGTTTTTCACTATGCTTAATGTTACGCGGCGTTACTGATGATATCGTTCATACGCTGCGCGAGGAGATACTCCTCATTACCTATGCAATATGATGTCTAATCTATGACGGAGGTCAGTAATGGCAAACCATCGTGGCGGTTCCGGTAATTTTGCGGAAGACCGCGAAAGAGCATCAGAAGCAGGTCGTAAAGGTGGTCAGCACAGCGGGGGCAATTTTAAGAATGACCCGCAGCGTGCATCCGAAGCAGGCAAAAAAGGGGGCAAAAGCAGTAACCGTAATAGCTAGCCTGCGTCACAACAGCAAGACGCTGAGCGTTTCACGCTAAAAAGCGTCATGCGCCACCGCCGCCGGATTTCCGGCGGTTTTTTGTTTATAAGCCGGATTTGGTATGCTTGCGTCCTGACGAAAAGGAGAGGGCGCATGTCGCAACGCACAGAGAAAAAAATCGGGAAACGCTCGCAGGCCACCGGTGCAAAACGGCAGCTTATCTTAACCGCCGCGCTTGTTGTTTTTTCCCAGTATGGCATTCATGGCGCGCGTCTTGAGCAGGTCGCCGAGCGGGCAGGCGTCTCCAAAACCAATCTGCTTTATTATTATCCCTCGAAAGAGGCGCTGTATGTCGCGGTAATGCGACAGATCCTGGATGTCTGGCTGGCGCCGCTCAAGGCGTTTCGCGCAGAATTTTCCCCTCTGGAGGCCATCAAAGAGTATATCCGTCTCAAGCTGGAGGTTTCGCGTGATTATCCGCAGGCGTCGCGGCTCTTCTGCATGGAGATGCTGGCGGGTGCGCCGCTCTTAATGGATGAACTGACCGGCGATCTAAAAGCGTTGATAGATGAAAAATCCGCGCTGATTGCCGGATGGGTGCACAGCGGGAAACTGGCGCCCGTTTCTCCGCATCATTTGATCTTCATGATTTGGGCCGCCACGCAACATTACGCCGATTTCGCCCCTCAGGTTGAAGCGGTAACCGGCGCGACGCTTCGCGATGAAGCCTTTTTCAACCAAACGGTCGAAAGCGTTCAGCGCATTATTATTGAAGGGATTCGCGTGCGTTAACCGGCTGGCGGCAGTGGGCAGCTCAAATCACCCTCTTCACATTGCAGCAGCGAGGCTAAAAACGCTTCGCGTTCGTTCGTTTTATCGGTCAGACACTGGCTGGCGATCATGGGTTGAACGCTGCCGCCCTCCGTACCTGAGCGAATCAGCGCGCAATCGGCGTCGCGCAGGGCAATCCATGCCACCTGTGCTTTTTGTAACAGCTCACGCTGCGGCGGTTGCGCACGCTTAATCGCGCTTTGATAGGTTTCGTTCAGCTTTTTATCTGCCGCCTGGTATTGCGCGGCGGCGCAGCGATTCATTTCCAGCTGCGTACTGGCGCTGGCGCACTCATCGGCCAACGCCTGACTGCTGAACAACAACGCCGCGCAGGTAAGGAAAATTCGTTTCATACGCTCCTCTGACGCGAGTAAAAAGGCTCCATTGACGGAGCCTTAATTAACCACAGTATTAGCCAATTGTCATCAGGCTGGCATTACCGCCAGCGGCGGCAGTGTTTACGCTCAGCGAACGTTCAATATAGAGCCGTTCCAGCAGTATATTGCTTTCGCCGCGGGCGAACCCCTGTACCGACACTATCGCGCCTTCGCGGGCGGCGACGGCTTCGCACACGGTTCGCAGCTTGTCGGAGTCGCCGTGGAAAATCACCGCGTCAAACGGCTGCGCCATCAGCGTTTCCGCTTTCGCAAACTGGACACGCGCCGCAACGGCGGCGGGGAGACGTTTCGCCAGATCGCGGTGGAAGGCGTCGTCTGACCATAGCGCCTGACTGCCGACGGCGAGAACGGCGGCAAGCTGCGTCAACGCGTCCTGTTCGTCATCAGCCAGGCATAATACCCGTTCACGCGGCAACAGCGTCCAGGTATTACGCTCGCCGGTCGGTCCCGGTAGCAGGCGCTGCGTGCCGGCCTGCGCCAGATCGGCGAATTGTCGGCAGAGCGTCTGTAGCGCTGGACGATCCGCCGCCCATTGCGTCAGGGCGGTCAACGGCGCGAGTAGCTTGGTTTTAAGCTGCGCATCCACCGGGTAACGCGCATCCTGACGAGTCAGCGTCGTATTGAGCGCATTGGGCGGGCGGTGTGCCAGCAGGCGGTAGAGATAGAGCGGCCCTCCCGCTTTTGGCCCGGTGCCGGACAGTCCTTCGCCGCCAAACGGCTGGACGCCGACGACCGCGCCCACCATATTACGGTTAACGTACAGGTTGCCGACATGGGCGGAACCGGTGACTTGCGCAATGGTTTCATCAATACGGGTATGTACGCCCAGCGTTAGCCCGTAGCCGGAAGCGTTAATCTGTTCGATAAGCTCCGCCAGTTGGTTACGGTTATAACGCACGACGTGCAGCACGGGTCCGAAGACCTCTTTTTCCAGTTCTGCGAAGTTTTCCAGCTCAATAAGCGTGGGCATAACAAACGTACCGGTCTGCCATTCCTGCGCATCATCACTGTTTTCACGTGCGGCCTGGAAAACCGGACGGCCTTTGGCGCGCATCGTCTGGATGTGACGTTCAATGTTGGCTTTGGCCTCGCTATCGATCACCGGCCCGATATCGGTCGTCAGACGGCCTGGATTCCCCATCCGACACTCCGCCATCGCGCCGCGTAACATTTTCAGCGTATGTTCGGCGATATCGTCCTGCAAACACAGCACGCGGAGCGCGGAACAGCGTTGTCCGGCGCTGTCGAAGACGGAAGCCAGCACATCCACGACCACCTGCTCGGTGAGCGCGGAAGAGTCGACAATCATAGCGTTCATACCGCCGGTTTCCGCAATCAACGGAATAGGGCGGCCCTGGGCGTCAAGACGCGTGGCAATGTTGCGCTGCAACAACGTCGCGACCTCCGTGGAACCGGTAAACATCACGCCGCGTACACGCGCATCGGCGGTAAGCTGGGCGCCGACGGTTTCTCCCCGTCCCGGCAACAGTTGCACGACGCCCGGTGGTACGCCCGCTTCCAGCAAAATGGCAATGCCCTGGGAGGCAATCAGCGATGTCTGCTCTGCCGGTTTCGCCAGAACGCTGTTGCCTGCCGCCAGCGCGGCGGCGATTTGGCCGGTAAAAATAGCCAGCGGGAAGTTCCATGGACTGATGCAGACCACCGGCCCTAACGGGCGATGCGTTTCGTTATCGAAATCGTCACGCACTTGACTGGCATAATAATGGAGGAAGTCTACCGCTTCGCGCACTTCGGCAATGGCGTTGCTGAACGTTTTCCCCGCTTCACGTACCAACAGGCCAATCAACTGCTGCATTTGGTCTTCCATCAATACCGCCGCCCGCTGCAAAATAGCGGCGCGTTCTTGCGGCGGCGTCGCAAACCAAACCGGCGCCTGATTGACCGCGTTTTGCAACGCCTGTTCAACCTCGCTTTCTGTCGCTTCGCGTCCCCAACCAACAATATCTTTCGGTTCCGCCGGGTTGATAACCGGCGTCATCTCACCGTCGGCCACCGGTTGTTCCAGCACAGGTTTGGCCTGCCATTTCTGCATGGCGTTGCTTAACAGGGCAGAAGAAAGCGAGGCGAGGCGATGTTCATTCGCTAAATCAAGTCCGGCGGAGTTTATCCGACCTTCGCCGTACAGATCGCGCGGCAGCGGAATTTTCGGATGCGGTATGCCAGCCTGACCTTCCTGCTGCGCCAGTTTTTCCACGGCCTCGACCGGGTCGGCCACCAGTTCATCGAGCGGTAGGGTGGCATCGGCGATGCGGTTGACAAAAGAGGTGTTGGCGCCGTTTTCCAGCAGGCGTCGTACCAGATAGGCCAGCAGGGTTTCGTGTGTTCCCACCGGCGCGTAAATACGGCAGGGACGGTTAAGTTTTCCGTCCGCTACTTTACCGGTGACCTGTTCATACAGCGGTTCGCCCATGCCGTGCAGGCACTGGAATTCGTACTGACCCGGATAGTAATTTTGCCCGGCCAGATGATAAATCGCCGCCAGTGTGTGAGCGTTATGGGTCGCGAACTGCGGGTAGATCAGATTAGGAACGGCGAGCAGTTTTTTCGCGCAGGCCAGATAAGAGACATCGGTATACACTTTGCGGGTATAAACCGGATAGCCCTCCAGCCCTTCCATTTGCGCGCGTTTGATCTCGCTATCCCAGTAGGCGCCTTTCACCAGACGAATCATCAGCCGACGGCGGCTACGGGAGGCCAGATCGACTAAATAATCAATGACCAGCGGGCAGCGTTTCTGGTAAGCCTGAATCACAAAGCCAATGCCGTTCCAGCCCGCCAGTTCGGGTTCGAAGCAGAGTTTTTCCAACAGATCGAGCGAGATCTCCAGACGATCCGCCTCTTCGGCATCGATATTGAGACCGATATCATACTGGCGCGCCAGCAGCGTCAGGGATTTCAGGCGCGGATAAAGCTCCTCCATTACCCGATCGTATTGCGCGCGACTATAGCGTGGATGCAGGGCAGACAGCTTAATCGAGATGCCTGGCCCTTCGTAAATACCGCGACCGTTAGACGCTTTGCCGATGGCATGAATCGCCTGCTGGTAAGAGACCATATAGGCCTGCGCATCGGCGGCGGTTAACGCGGCTTCGCCCAGCATATCGTAAGAATAGCGGAACCCTTTCTCTTCCAGTTTTCGGGCATTCGCCAGTGCCTGAGCAATGGTTTCGCCAGTCACGAACTGCTCTCCCATTAAACGCATCGCCATGTCGACACCTTTGCGGATTAACGGTTCGCCGCTCTTGCCGATAATGCGGTTCAGCGAGCGTGAAAGATTGGCTTCGTTATGCGTTGAGACCAGTCGGCCGGTAAAGAGCAGCCCCCAGGTGGCGGCATTTACAAACAGTGACGGGCTACGGCCAATATGCGACTGCCAGTTGCCATTACTGATTTTGTCGCGAATTAACGCATCGCGCGTAGCTTTGTCGGGAATACGCAGCAGCGCTTCCGCCAGACACATCAGCGCTACGCCTTCTTGCGAAGAGAGGGAAAACTCCTGCAACAGGCCTTGTACCATACCCGCGCGACCGCTGGCGGATTTTTGATTGCGCAATTTCTCCGCCAGTTGATACGCCAGTTTATGCGCCTGCTCAGCGACAGGCGGCGACAGGCGCGCCTGTTCCATTAGCATTGACACCGCATCGGTTTCCGGGCGGCGCCAGGCGGCGGTGATGGCGGCGCGAGAGACGGATTGGGGAAGAATCTGTTCGGCAAACTCCAGAAAGGGCTGATGCGGCTCATCCTGCGGCGCGACCGGCTCCTCGCTTTCATTTGCCGCGCCGGCAAACAGCGCAGGTAGCTCCGGTAGCGTATCGCTATTTTCCAGCTTGTCCAGATAGCTAAAGATTGCCTGTTTTATTAACCAGTGCGGCGTGCGATCGATACGCGACGCGGCCATTTTGATCCGTTCGCGCGTGGCGTCGTCCAGTTTAACCCCCATCGTGGTGGTTCCCATACCCTCTACTCCTGTTATTCGCTCTATCTGCTAACCAATAGTTAGCGGAAAATATCCACTATGTTGCAACTTTGTGCAACCGCGTTAAATGTGACCTGCGTTGCAAGCTTAAAAATGAATAAATTGTTAAAAAAAGAAAGAGGGAGTCTGACGGGGAAAACCATCTGGATTTATTTTCTCTGCGGTAGTTAACACTTTTAAAAGGTGCAACCGCAAAAAATGTGAGAGAGTGCAACCTGGAGAAAAATAGTATCCCTCTGCAATCAAATTTGATGTAAATGGTGTGTTAAATCGATTGTGAATAACCACCGTTTCCGGCAGGATACGGTCGCCCTGGTAAACATAACACCCTTGCCACGTTCCGGCAGGGTACAAAACGGCACGCTACGGTAGTGCCAATAAATAAATTTGGAGAACCTTGATGGCTATTAGCACACCGATGTTGGTGACATTCTGTGTCTATATTTTTGGCATGATATTGATTGGGTTTATCGCCTGGCGCTCAACCAAAAACTTTGATGACTATATTCTTGGCGGTCGCAGTCTGGGGCCGTTTGTTACGGCTTTATCAGCCGGCGCGTCGGATATGAGCGGCTGGCTTTTAATGGGGCTGCCTGGCGCTATCTTTCTGTCGGGGATCTCTGAAAGCTGGATCGCCATTGGCCTGACGTTAGGCGCATGGATTAACTGGAAGCTGGTGGCCGGGCGCCTGCGCGTGCATACCGAATTTAACAATAACGCGCTCACGCTGCCGGACTATTTTACCGGTCGGTTTGAGGATAAGAGCCGAGTCCTGCGTATTATTTCCGCGCTGGTCATTCTGCTGTTTTTCACTATCTATTGCGCATCAGGTATTGTCGCTGGGGCACGACTGTTCGAAAGCACCTTCGGTATGAGCTATGAAACCGCACTGTGGGCGGGGGCCGCGGCAACCATTATTTATACCTTTATCGGCGGGTTTCTTGCCGTTAGCTGGACGGATACCGTTCAGGCCAGCCTGATGATTTTTGCGTTAATCCTGACGCCGGTGATGGTAATTGTCGGCGTAGGCGGTTTTAGCGAGTCGCTGGAAGTGATCAAGCAAAAGAGCATCGAGAATGTCGACATGCTCAAGGGGCTGAATTTTGTCGCTATTATTTCTCTGATGGGCTGGGGACTAGGTTACTTCGGTCAGCCGCATATCCTGGCGCGCTTTATGGCGGCGGACTCCCATCACAGCATTGTTCATGCGCGTCGTATCAGTATGACCTGGATGATTCTGTGTCTGGCGGGCGCGGTGGCGGTGGGCTTCTTTGGCATTGCGTACTTTAACAATAACCCCGCGCTGGCCGGGGCGGTGAACCAAAACTCAGAACGCGTATTTATAGAACTGGCGCAGATCCTGTTTAATCCGTGGATTGCCGGTATTTTGCTGTCTGCTATCCTGGCGGCGGTGATGTCGACGTTGAGCTGTCAGTTGCTGGTATGCTCCAGCGCGATTACGGAAGATTTATATAAGGCTTTTCTGCGTAAAAGCGCCAGCCAGCAAGAGCTGGTATGGGTAGGGCGAGTGATGGTGCTGGTGGTAGCGCTGATCGCCATTGCGCTGGCGGCGAACCCCGATAACCGTGTGCTGGGGCTGGTGAGCTACGCCTGGGCTGGATTCGGCGCGGCATTTGGGCCTGTTGTCCTGTTTTCTGTGATGTGGTCGCGTATGACACGTAACGGCGCGCTGGCGGGAATGATTATTGGCGCGGTGACGGTTATCGTCTGGAAACAATATGGCTGGCTGGATCTGTATGAGATCATCCCTGGCTTCATTTTCGGCAGCCTGGGGATCGTAATCTTTAGCCTGCTTGGCAAAGCGCCGACAGCAGCGATGCAGGAACGCTTTGCAAAAGCGGACGCGCATTATCATTCCGCGCCGCCGTCGAAGCTACAGGCGGAATAACCGACATGTCCGATAGCATTATTGCCATCGGACATATTTTACCAGGCGGCGTTATACGCCTGCCTGGTCCTCTGATAAGTCCCGGACCGATTGACTGAAGATGTTCAGGTAAATGAGGACGCTCTCTCAAACTATTTTTAGCCCTTGAGCGCCGTTAACGCGGGCGTAATACGTCTCGAGTAATCACTAACTGGCCATATATGAAATCGCCTGTTAATGGTACCAATAGCCTTGACGCAATAGAGTAATGACAAAAATTAAAACGAGTCAGCGTTACTGGCGTAAGTATGCCGCACAAAATTTTGCATAAATAATGCCGTTTTAGCGATGGGAGAGAGGACACGTTAACTACTCCGTTTTAACCTTTTATATGTTGAATATTCAATGGGTTATGGGTGGTTTCACCATTAATACCCATAGTAGCTAATGATTATCTTTTTTAGTCTCCTGCCAATGAAATAATTGTGTAATCTTTCTGTAAGAGACTGACAATGACGCAATAATGTTTGGTTAATGTTTGGTGAATATATTGTTGCATTATTGATGTTTTGTGTTGTACTTAGTAGTAATAGCGGTAGTTCCCGGCAGTGATGGTCACTCACTATGGAGATCGCGAATGGTAATGTCCGCACCAGGACACATTGTTTACAGTAGTTACAACACCCTGTACGGACATTCTCTCTCCGGTGGTGGTCTTGTCACCTTAAAAGCTCTCATCATTTCTCTTACTGTCCATACCCATGACGTCATATGTGGTGCGCGTAGCCGTGTGTGGCGTCGTTTCAAAAAGCAAGCTAAGGCTTACAAGGAAGCCAACCCTCAGATGTGTGTGCGCATAATCGCGTTCAAGAGAACGCGGGTGATGTATACCTACAACTCAAGGTGCTATCCATGGGAAGACAAAAAGCAGTGATCAAAGCTCGTCGTGAAGCAAAGCGTGTGTTGAGACGAGATTCGCGTAGTCATAAGCAACGTGAAGAAGAATCGGTCACGTCACTGGTACAGATGGGCGGAGTAGAAGCCATTGGCATGGCGCGCGATAGTCGCGATACCTCTCCTGTTAAGGCGCGAAATGAAGCACAGGCGCATTATCTGAACGCTATCGACAGTAAACAGCTTATTTTTGCGACCGGCGAAGCCGGCTGCGGAAAAACATGGATCAGTGCGGCAAAGGCGGCAGAAGCATTGATTCATAAGGACGTCGAGAGGATCATTGTGACGCGTCCGGTATTGCAGGCTGATGAAGATCTTGGTTTTTTGCCCGGTGATATCGCTGAAAAATTCGCGCCTTATTTTCGTCCCGTCTACGATGTCCTGCTTAAACGGTTGGGCGCGTCCTTTATGCAATATTGTTTGCGCCCGGAAATCGGTAAGGTAGAAATTGCCCCGTTCGCCTATATGCGTGGGCGTACTTTTGAAAATGCGGTCGTGATCCTCGACGAGGCGCAAAATGTGACTGCGGCGCAAATGAAAATGTTTTTGACGCGATTAGGCGAAAATGTCACGGTCATTGTCAATGGCGATATTACGCAATGCGACCTGCCGCGCGGCGTGCGTTCCGGATTGAGCGATGCGTTGGAACGCTTTGAAGAAGATGAAATGGTAGGGATTGTGCATTTCAACAAAGACGACTGCGTGCGCTCGGCGCTTTGTCAGCGAACGCTCCACGCATACAGCTAATATAGCATTGACTTTCAGAGCCCGGGAGACCGGGCTTTGTTGTCTATAAAGCGTCCAGCAGACTCATGGACAAAAAAGGAAAATGACGCCTGTACGTGAAGGGAATTATTTTGTCATGTCCAGGGCATTCATTGTCCGTAATTTGCTTTCTCGGGCCTGTTCCGGCGAGGACTGTACAAGAAGGGTATAGAGCAGGTCAAAGACGAAAAGCTGCGCGGCTTTCGTACCGATCGAGTCACCCTGCAACATTCCTTGCCGATTACCATTGATCAGGCAAAAATCGGCCTCTTCACATAATGGAGAACCCAGATTATGGGTAATGGCGACTGTGGTGGCGCCAGCCTGTCGGGCCAATCGGAGTGAATGCACTGTTTCTGGCGATGTGCCCGAGTGACTGACACCCATCGCGACATCGCCTGCTTTTAATAGCGTAGCCTGCATGTACATAAAATGGTTATTGCTTACCGCATCGCCCCGTAAACCAATACGCATTAGCTTGTGTTTCATATCCAGCGCCGTGATCCCCGATGAGCCCACACCAAAGATATAAACTGAGTGACAGTGACGTAGGGCGTCCACGACACCGAGAACTTGTTGCATATCAAGCAGATTTAGCGTTTCAGATAATACATTACTAATGGTGTTCTGCAATTTTAAACCAATGGCGTGGGCATCGTCGGATTCGCTAACTTCGGCATCCAGTAGAGGACTACTGTCATCAGACTCGGTAGTGGCAAGTTCAATGGCCAGGTCCATTTTAAAATCCTGAAAACCTTTATAGCCCAGGGTGCGACAAAAGCGAATAACCGTGGCTTCTCCGGCCTGTGTGTCGCGCGACAAATCGGCAATAGATGACTGTGTCACCTGTCTGGGGAAGGCTAAAATATATTGCACAATACGCTGGGAGGCACGTGTCAGGCTTTTTTGCATAGCACCCAGAGTGTCAAGGATTTTTCCGGGTTTAAGACGTGGGGGTTGAGGCTCCATATAGTTCCTGCTCTTGAGGGCTGATTGCGGCAAAAAGCCTGCAATATCGAACAGAGCAGAGCCTATCAAGTCTGCGGCATGAAAAAAAGCGCGATGTAAGTAAAGGAGGGGGAATATTTACATCGCGTTGCCAACTTATGACAGAACATCACTGGAGAGTAATCTGTTTGCTCTTACGGTGTTTATAGCGCGCCATCTGACGGATGGTTTATATCTGGCCCGGTATTGTCGCCCCGCGCGTTGGCGTCACCGTGTGCTGTGTCGGTATAGCGTGGTATCATGAAATCATAATGTCACCTTTGGTTCAGGTTTTTCATCCAGCGTCAATGGCGGTGCCGGGGCAAATAACGGGGCGAAAATAACGCCGCTGATCACCACGCTTAGCGAGCCAATGACCCCATAAAAGAAGAAGTTAAGGTCAGTGGCATAGCGTGCGCCCAGCACGGTAATGACGCTGATAATAATTCCTAAAACCGCACTCCCGGCATTTGCTCGTTTAAAGAAAATGCCCAGCATGAACAGACCGGTCATTGGCCCTCCCATCAGACCTATCAGACTATTAAATGCATCCCAGATTTCTGATTCATCGGCCATGACCAGCCATACCGAGGCCGCGCTACTTATCAGGCCCGCGACCAGAATAACTAACTTAGCTATTTTCATACGGTTTTCTGGCGTTCTTTTTTTATGACTCAAACGCTGATAGATATCGGAATTAAAACAACTGGAAATGCTGTTTAAGCTGCTGGAGATACTGGACTGCGCAGCAGCGAAAATAGCGGCGATTATCAACCCTGCAATGCCGACTGGCATTTCGGTGACCACGAATAAGGGTAAAATGCCGCCAGTGTTGAATCCCGCCGGTAATAATTGTGGATGTTGCTGATAGTAGACAAACAATGCCGAGCCTATAGCAAAAAAGAAAACAGGGATCACAGCAACCAGTTTGGCATTTGTAAGTAATGTTTTCTTCGTTTCCTCTATGGAGTCAGTCACGATATAGCGTTGGACCACATCCTGACTGGCAGTAAATTGCTGAATATTGGCAAACAGAAAACCAATCATCAATACAGGTACTGTGCTTTCCGTCCAGCTCCAGTGGAACTGCGTAGCCGGAAAGAATTTATCCGCTTGCTGCGTCACCGTAAAAATTTCACCAATGCCGCCCTGGACTTTGAGACATATCACTATAAAAATCAGTATCGCGCTGCCAGAAAGTAAGAGGCCTTGAATAACATCAGTCCATATTACTCCTTCAATTCCACCCATCCAAGTATAAATGATACACATCACGCTAATCAACAGTACCAAAATCACCGGGTCTATAGCGATGAAGGGGCGCAAGGCCAGCACGGTGAGGAAAGTGATAATGGCGATACGTCCGATATGAAACAACATAAATGACATGCTGGCGAATAGACGGCAGCGCACATCGAACCGTGCTTCGAGATATTCATAGGCTGATGTGACTTTCAATTTCCGAAAAAACGGAATATAGAAATAAAAAACCAGCGGTAAAATTGCGATAGCCAGATACTGACCAATGATAAACGTCCAGTCGGAAGTAAACGCTTTGGCAGGAATTGACATAAATGTAATTGAGCTTAACGTAGTAGCAAATACACTGACCCCAGCCGCCCAACCAGGAACCCGGCCACCACCGCGAAAATAATCGTCTGCTGTTTTTTGCCGTCTGGAAAAATAGACACCGACTAACATCATGGCCAGGAGGTAACCAAATAATACAAGATAATTAACGATGCCGAAAGAATGTGTAATCATAGTTCTTTCCTGCTTATGGTTTTGAGTAGAGTTGCGGTCATCGTCTGTGTATTTTTATCTTCCCATCATTCAGACGATACGATATTCAGATCAAGTAATAGTTTTTGTTAATCTCAATGACGCTAATCATGAGATGTAAAAGGCAGAGCATTTATGCTCCACCAATGGTGATGCCCAGACGCATGTCCTGCCGGATACCTGAAATAGCAGCTATCCGATATTGCGTTCAAACAGGTTTCAGGCCTGGGTATCGTATTTGCCGATAGCATTATTAACGTCGGATCATTCTCTGAGACATAAATATCAATAGTAAGCGTGTTCATTTTCTTTTCCTGTTCAGCGTCTTACTGCGTGACTGAACCACTGACAGATATGCTCGATACGGGTGATAGCGGAACCAACGGTAACTGCCCAGGCACCATGCTCAATAGCATTGGCCGCCAGTGCAGGCGTGTTATAGCGCCCCTCGGCAATCACACGACAACCTGCATGGCTCAGTTGTGTCACCATTGCCAAATCTGGCTCAACCGGCGTGATGGGGCCGGTATAGCCAGACAGTGTTGTACCAATGAATTCGATTCCTTTCTGATGGCAACTTATGCCTTCATTCACGGTTGAACAGTCTGCCATCGCCAGTAATCCATGCAGGCGAATACGTGTCAGTAAACTATCAATATCAACCGGGCGAGAGCGGAATGAGGCATCAAAAGCGATAATATCGGCACCTGCCTGCGCCAGGGCGTCAACATCCTGTAAATAGGGAGTGATACGGACTGGCGACCCTGTAAGGTCACGTTTAATTATCCCAATAATAGGAACAGAAAGATGGGGACGAACAGTCCGCAGATTCTCAATGCCTTCAATGCGCACAGCGACCGCACCCGCCGAAGCCGCTGCCTGTGCCATTGCAGCCACAATTTCAGGTTTATCCATAGGGCTGCCTGGTACCGGTTGGCATGAGACAATCAGCCCACCGTTTTCGTGTACACTTTGTTCCAGCCTGGCTAATAGTGACATCCAGTTCCGCCTTATATATTTTGAAGTTTTGCTCCGTTTTATGTTATGTTGTGGAGCGTTGCTGCATCAAGCAAAAAGATAGAAAAATGTGAACACAGTCATAAGGTATGTTTGTTATTCAATTACTGCGCCAGCGGATTTGAGGCTATAACCTGAAGCTACAAGACAAATACAATTCACTCTGACGGCAGCATGCTGTATTTTATTAACTGCTTCCGGCATAAAGATAAAATGCTCAGAAGGAGCTTATACGCCACGGGATAGCCAGTATGAAATGCATCACATAATTCTTGTTGTATTTATTCGAATGCTATCACTAATGAGTTTGACCATAACAGGTCACCCATAATCACTTCTAACATCACCATGGTGTGCTTTTACCTCGCACATGATAACCCCATGTAATTATTTTTAGCGCTTGGTCACATTTTGTCATTATCATTGTTGAAATTGTGCACCATAAGATCACTAATGATGAAGCTTTACTCCAATTGTATTTCTTCGCATGGGGATGCAGATGAAAAATTTTAAGAAAATGATGACGCTAATGGCGCTATGTTTATCAGTCGCTATCACCACATCAGGATATGCAACGACGCTTCCTGATATACCAGAACCACTGAAAAATGGTACTGGCGCTATTGATAATAATGGCGTGATTTATGTCGGCTTAGGTACCGCAGGGACATCCTGGTATAAAATTGATCTTAAAAAGCAACATAAAGACTGGGAGCGTATAAAGTCGTTTCCTGGTGGAGCTCGTGAGCAATCCGTGTCGGTATTTTTAAATGATGAGCTTTATGTTTTTGGTGGCGTAGGGAAAAAAACAGTGAATCACCGTTGCAGGTTTATAGCGATGTGTACAAATACTCACCGGTGAAAAATACATGGCAAAAAGTTGACACTATATCTCCAGTTGGATTAACAGGGCATACGGGAGTAAAATTAAACGAAACGATGGTACTTATTACCGGAGGGGTTAATGAGCATATCTTTGATAAGTATTTTATTGATATAGCGGCTGCGGCTGCGGATGAAAGTGAAAAAAATAAAGTCATCTATAATTATTTTAATAAACCTGCCAAAGATTATTTTTTTAATAAAATCATATTTATCTACAATGCTAAAGAGAACACATGGAAGAATGCCGGTGAGCTGCCAGACGTGGGGACGGCAGGATCGTCATCGGTAATGGAAAATAATTTCCTGATGCTGATTAATGGTGAGCTCAAACCGGGTTTACGTACCGATGTGATTTACCGCGCCATGTGGGATAACGACAAGCTAACATGGTTGAAGAACAGCCAGTTACCGCCATCGCCTGGAGAACAACAGCAAGAAGGGTTGGCCGGAGCATTTTCGGGCTATAGTCACGGTGTCCTGCTTGTCGGTGGTGGCGCGAATTTTCCGGGAGCAAAACAAAATTATACCAATGGAAAGTTTTACTCCCACGAAGGAATAAATAAAAAATGGCGAGATGAAGTCTATGGTTTGGTTAATGGCCATTGGCAATATATGGGTAAAATGAAACAACCTCTCGGCTATGGTGTATCAGTAAGTTATGGTGATGAAGTTTTCCTTATTGGTGGTGAAAATGCTAAAGGGAAACCTGTTTCGTCTGTAACCTCCTTTACCATGTGTGATGGTAATTTATTAATAAAATAATTTTTTAAATACAAAAATAAAGTTAATTGATGAGCGGAGTATTTTATGAAAATCAACAAATATCTTCTGGGTATGGTTTCGTTTATAGCATTTTCATCATATCTACAAGCGGCAACCCTTGATTATCGGCATGAATATGCTGATAGAACAAGAATTAATAAAGACCGTATTGCTATAATTGAAAAGCTTCCTAACGGCATTGGTTTTTATGTCGATGCCAGCGTTAAATCGGGAGGAGTAGATGGTGAGCAGGATAAGCATTTAAGCGATCTCGTCGCAAACGCTATAGAACTGGGCGTAAGTTATAATTATAAAGTTACGGACAATTTTGTTTTGCAGCCTGGATTTATATTTGAAAGCGGTCCAGACACTTCAATTTATAAGCCTTATTTAAGGGGGCAATATAATTTTGATTCTGGTGTTTATATGGCTGGTCGTTACCGTTATGACTATGCAAGGAAGACAGCTAACTATAGTGATGATGAGAAAACGAATAGATTTGATACTTATATAGGTTATGTTTTTGATGAGTTGAAATTAGAATATAACTTTACCTGGATGGATAGCGATCAAATTAAATTTGATAACAAAAAAACAAACTATGAACATAATGTGGCTTTAGCCTGGAAACTGAATAAGTCATTTACACCATACGTTGAGGTCGGAAATGTAGCGGTGAGAAATAATACCGATGAGAGACAGACCCGTTATCGTGTTGGATTACAATACCACTTTTGAGAAAGGTTAAAGAGTTACTGTACTAATCTTTGCTTAGTATTCATATCGATAATCTTATAGCCCGTGGCTACGTTACAGAACGTTAGACTTTGTCTTGAGTATTCACGTCCTTAACGTAGCTACGAATAAGGATGATAAACAATGAATATACGTCTTACATAGCTACGATCTCAGGCGGTTGTCGGAAAGTGCCGGTTGATTGTGTCTTATTCGGCAATTGATATGACTTAAAAATTAATTCCGTAAGCATTTCAGACGGTAACAGCAAATAAGGGTTTTATTGTGATAGCAAAATTCTTCCCGTGGTATAGCGAGATAACTCGTCCACAAAAAAATGCTTTATTTTCAGCATGGCTGGGTTACGTTTTTGATGGCTTCGACTTTATGCTGATTTTCTACATTATGTATCTGATCAAGGCTGACTTAGGATTGACAGATATGGAGGGCGCATTCCTTGCCACAGCGGCCTTTATTGGGCGACCATTTGGCGGGGCGCTATTTGGTCTGCTGGCAGACAAATTTGGCCGTAAGCCGTTGATGATGTGGTCGATAGTTGCCTATTCTGTAGGTACAGGGTTAAGTGGCCTGGCTTCCGGTGTAATTATGCTGACGCTTAGTCGCTTCATTGTCGGTATGGGGATGGCGGGGGAGTATGCTTGCGCTTCTACTTATGCCGTGGAAAGTTGGCCAAAGCATTTAAAATCTAAAGCGAGCGCATTTCTGGTTTCAGGTTTCGGTATTGGTAACATCATAGCAGCCTATTTTATGCCGTCATTTGCCGAAGCGTATGGTTGGCGTGCTGCTTTTTTTGTCGGTTTGCTACCCGTTCTTTTAGTAATCTACATCCGGGCCAGGGCTCCTGAATCTAAAGAGTGGGAAGAAGCCAAACTCAGTGGTCCCGGAAAGCATTCACAAAGTGCCTGGTCAGTTTTCTCTTTGTCAATGAAAGGGCTATTTAATCAAGCTCAATTTCCACTAACATTATGTGTATTTATTGTTCTGTTCTCTATTTTCGGCGCAAACTGGCCGATCTTTGGTCTACTGCCTACATATTTGGCGGGAGAGGGCTTTGATACGGGCGTGGTCTCTAATTTAATGACGGCGGCGGCATTCGGCACTGTATTGGGAAATATCGTTTGGGGTCTGTGCGCAGATAGAATTGGTTTGAAGAAAACGTTCAGCATTGGTCTTCTCATGTCCTTTTTATTCATTTTCCCGTTATTCAGAATTCCGCAAGATAATTATTTACTGCTGGGCGCATGTTTATTCGGTTTAATGGCGACTAACGTAGGTGTTGGCGGGTTGGTTCCCAAATTTCTCTACGACTACTTTCCTCTTGAGGTTCGTGGTTTGGGTACCGGGCTGATTTATAATCTTGCTGCGACATCAGGCACATTCAATTCAATGGCGGCGACCTGGCTTGGAATAACAATGGGGCTAGGCGCTGCGCTAACGTTCATTGTTGCTTTCTGGACCGCAACAATTCTACTCATTATTGGCCTATCCATTCCGGATAGACTAAAAGCACGTCGTGAAAGTTTTCAATCAACAAAAGAATTTTAATAGAGGATAAATGATGACGAAATACGGTGTTGTAGGTACAGGTTATTTTGGCGCTGAACTGGCGCGATTTATGTCTAAGGTTGAAGGGGCGAAAATCACTGCGATTTACGATCCGGTAAATGCGGCTCCGATAGCGAAAGAGCTGAACTGTGTCGCCACTGCAACGATGGAGGCGCTTTGTACCCATCCTGATGTGGATTGCGTAATTATTGCTTCACCAAATTACTTACGTAAAGCGCCGGTCATTGCGGCGGCTAAAGCGGGTAAACACGTGTTTTGTGAAAAACCTATCGCCTTAAATTACCAGGATTGTAAGGATATGGTTGATGCCTGCAAAGAAGCTGGTGTTACCTTTATGGCGGGTCACGTTATGAACTTTTTTCACGGGGTTCGCCACGCTAAAGCGCTCATCAAAGCCGGTGAAATTGGTGAAGTTACACAAGTTCACACTAAACGTAATGGTTTTGAAGACGTGCAGGATGAGATCTCATGGAAGAAGATTCGCGCAAAGTCAGGTGGGCATCTGTACCATCACATTCACGAGCTAGATTGTACACTGTTCATCATGGATGAAACCCCATCCCTGGTTTCAATGGCGGCGGGGAATGTTGCGCACAAAGGTGAAAAATTTGGTGATGAAGATGATGTTGTCCTGATCACCCTTGAGTTTGAAAGCGGTCGTTTCGCGACACTTCAGTGGGGATCATCGTTCCACTACCCTGAGCACTATGTATTAATTGAGGGCACGACAGGTGCAATTCTCATTGATATGCAAAACACGGCTGGTTATCTAATAAAAGCGGGCAAAAAAACACACTTTCTTGTGCATGAAAGCCAGGCGGAGGATGATGATCGTCGCAACGGTAACATATCCAGCGAGATGGATGGCGCAATCGCTTATGGTAAACCCGGTAAACGTACGCCGATGTGGCTCTCATCAATTATGAAACTGGAGATGCAGTACTTGCATGATGTGATAAACGGTCTGGAGCCAGGCGAGGAGTTTGCTAAATTGCTAACGGGAGAAGCGGCGACAAATGCCATTGCTACCGCTGATGCTGCGACGCTTTCCTCAAACGAGGGGCGCAAAGTTAAACTCACTGAAATTCTTGGCTAAAATTGAAAGCCGGATGGTGGTGTTATTGGCCGGTGGCGCTGCGCTTATGTAGACTGGATAAGGCGCCTGTGAACTGTGCCGCCATCCGGCAATGGACGGGTCACATATAAGCAAAAAGCCCGTACTTTCGTACGAGCTCTTTCTTAAATATGGCGGTGAGGGGGGGATTCGAACCCCCGATACGTTGCCGTATACACACTTTCCAGGCGTGCTCCTTCAGCCACTCGGACACCTCACCATATTGTCGCTCCAGCATTACTGGAACGGGCGCTAATGTAGGGAAATATCTTTTCTACGTCAATCAACTTTTTTAAAAAAAAAGCGCGTTTATACAAACTTCCATCAATCTGTGGTTTTAATAAGCGAAAACTGCTTTTTTTGCCCGCGCCGGGAAATTTGCTATGCTGCACATCCCGTTGAAAACGCTGATAACAGGCGCAATCACATTCCGCACCATACTGCTCAGGAGATAACATGGAGATAATTTTTTATCACCCGACATTTAACGCCGCCTGGTGGGTAAATGCGCTGGAGAAGGCTCTCCCACATGCGCGCGTTCGTGAATGGAAGGTCGGTGATAACAACCCCGCAGACTATGCGCTTGTATGGCAGCCCCCGGTTGAAATGCTGGCCGGAAGACGCTTAAAAGCCGTCTTTGCGCTGGGCGCGGGGGTGGATGCAATTCTGAGTAAATTAAATGCGCATCCGGAAATGCTGGACGCCTCCATTCCTCTGTTCCGTCTGGAAGATACCGGAATGGGCCTGCAAATGCAGGAATATGCCGTCAGCCAGGTATTACACTGGTTCCGCCGTTTCGATGATTATCAGGCGCTGAAAAATCAGGCGCTATGGAAACCGTTGCCGGAATATACCCGCGAAGAATTTAGCGTCGGTATCATGGGCGCAGGGGTGCTGGGCGCAAAAGTGGCAGAAAGTCTACAGGCGTGGGGGTTCCCGTTACGTTGCTGGAGTCGTAGCCGCAAATCCTGGCCTGGCGTGGAAAGTTATGTGGGGCGTGAAGAGCTGCGCGCTTTCCTGAACCAGACGCGGGTGCTGATTAATCTGCTGCCGAATACGGCCCAAACGGTAGGAATTATTAATAGCGAATTGTTGGATCAATTGCCGGATGGCGCTTACGTGCTGAATCTCGCGCGCGGCGTTCATGTTCAGGAGGCGGATCTGCTGGCTGCGCTTGATAGCGGTAAGCTAAAAGGCGCGATGTTGGATGTCTTTAGCCAGGAACCGTTACCGCAGGAAAGTCCATTATGGCGCCATCCGCGAGTCGCCATGACGCCGCACATTGCGGCAGTCACCCGTCCGGCGGAAGCCATCGATTATATTAGCCGCACCATTACCCAGCTGGAGAAGGGAGAGCCGGTGACGGGGCAGGTGGATCGGGCGAGAGGATATTGACATCAACCCGGCGCGGGCCGGGTTTCGCTAAAAAACGCTGGCGATACCTGCTATCCTTGTCGGAAATGACTACAGGAGAGAGCAATGTATCCCGTTGACCTGCATATGCATACCGTCGCCAGCACTCATGCCTACAGTACTCTGAGCGATTATATCGCGGAAGCCAAACGCAAAGGCATTAAACTTTTTGCGATTACCGATCATGGTCCGGACATGGAAGATGCGCCGCATCACTGGCATTTTATTAACATGCGCATCTGGCCGCGTCTGGTTGACGGCGTGGGGATACTGCGTGGCATTGAGGCGAATATCAAGAACATTAACGGTGAAATTGATTGTTCCGGAAAGATGTTCGACTCGCTGGATCTGATTATCGCAGGCTTCCATGAGCCCGTTTTTGCGCCACATGATAAAGAAACCAATACCCAGGCGATGATCGCGACCATCGCCAGCGGCAAGGTGCATATAATTAGTCACCCCGGAAATCCAAAGTATCCAGTGGAGGTTAAAGCCATCGCGCAGGCGGCGGCGAAACACCATGTAGCGCTGGAAATCAACAACTCTTCTTTTCTGCATTCGCGTAAAGGAAGCGAAGATAATTGCCGCGCGGTCGCTGCCGCCGTACGCGATGCGGGAGGCTGGGTAGCGTTAGGCTCTGATTCCCATACGGCCTTTACGCTTGGCGATTTCACCGAATGCCGGAAAATTCTGGATGCGGTGAATTTTCCGGAAGATCGAATCCTGAACGTCTCGCCGCAGCGCTTACTGGCCTTTCTCGAATCACGCGGTATGGCGCCTGTACCGGAATTTGCCGAACTTTAATCGTTATTTATGGGAAGATATCAATGAATGAGTTTTCAATCCTGTGCCGTGTGCTGGGATCGTTGTTTTACCGCCAACCGCAAGATCCTTTACTGGTTCCGCTGTTTACGTTAATCCGTGAAGGTAAACTGGCGGCAAACTGGCCGCTGGAGCAGGATGACATGCTGGCGCGTTTACAGAAAAGCTGCGATATCACGCAGATTTCCACTGATTACAATGCGTTATTTGTTGGGGAAGAGTGCGCGGTAGCGCCATACCGCAGTGCGTGGGTCGAAGGCGCGGAAGAGTCTGAGGTGCGCGCTTTTTTAACGTCGCGAGGGATGCCGCTGGCCGATACGCCTGCCGATCACATTGGCACTTTATTGCTCGCGGCCTCCTGGCTGGAAGATCAGTCTGCCGAAGATGAAAGTGAAGCGCTGGAAACCTTATTTGCCGATTATCTGCTTCCCTGGTGCAATACCTTCCTCGGTAAAGTTGAAGCCCATGCCGTTACGCCATTCTGGCGCACTCTGGCGCCGCTAACGCGTGATGCGATAGGGGCCATGTGGGATGAACTTCAGGAAGAAGATGAAGAATAATGTGATGTAAATCACCATTAACTGCAACGAGTTTTACATCATTGCATAAAATGTGTGCGCGATCTCATTAATGTGCCGCTTTTCTGTTATGATGCGCGCCATGAACATACTTCTTTCTATTGCTATCACGACGGGCATCCTTTCTGGAATATGGGGATGGGTGGCCGTCTCCCTGGGGTTACTAAGCTGGGCCGGTTTTTTAGGCTGTACGGCTTATTTCGCCTGTCCGCAGGGCGGCTTTAAGGGATTGTTGATTTCCGCCTGTACGCTGTTAAGCGGTATGGTGTGGGCGCTGGTCATTATTCACGGTAGCGCGTTGGCGCCGCATCTGGAAATTGTCAGTTACGTGTTGACGGGGATCGTGGCATTCCTGATGTGTATCCAGGCAAAGCAGCTATTGCTTTCTTTTGTTCCGGGAACATTTATCGGCGCCTGCGCGACATTTGCAGGGCAGGGTGACTGGCGGTTGGTATTACCGTCGCTGGCGCTGGGGCTAATCTTTGGCTATGCCATGAAAAATAGTGGGCTATGGCTGGCATCACGCCGCGAGCAACATTCAGCGAATACGGCGGTCACAAAATAAAAAAGCGTGGGGTTCTTCCCCACGCTTTGTCGTATTCATCAGGATTCTGGCGGTACTGACAGCTCACGGTATTTCACCAGAATATCATTTTGCCTGTCCGCTTTATTCTGCAAATCCCACAGTCCGCGATCGATACCATCATTAATGAGGAAGATAACGCCGGTTTCAATGGCTGACATCAGACACAGCATCACCGGTTCGTTCGAGGTATAGCCGATTTCGCCTTCCAGTAAGCGCTGGTAATCAATAAAACGGAACACGCCTGCCTGTACTTCATAGGAAAGGATCGTTTTACTGGTGTTCACCGAGGAAAGGATCTCGCCCGTACTGACGTTAACCACGCGCAGGTTGACAGCAATCTGATCCAGCTGATACTGCGTATCGGCGCCAATACCGAAATATCTTGCGCCGACCCCGCCGGATTTGACGTTACTTTCATAACCAATAATAGAACCTTCCACCATAATATTTGCCGCCGTCAGCGACTGAAGCGGGATACGGTTATTCATCGCCACGGTGCCGTTTTCCTGGGCTGCGCGAATAATTTTCCGTTCATTCAAAAGATTCTGTAAGCCTTGTCGTTCCAGCGGGATAAACCAGCGCGAATCTTTCAGCGCAGTGACCAACATAGCGGTGGCGCTCTGCGGCACAGCCGTAGAAAAGTTACTTGCCGGGTAAGGTTTAAATTGGCCCGTTTCATCCTGAATGTTATATACCGAAACAAAGATCTTACCGGTGGGAGCAGGTAAGTGCGTCAAATCTTTGTAACTTTGTGCGCGGGGCATTAATGTCGGTTTCGCAGCTTGTTTCGGCGGGGCAGTTAAGCATCCGCTCAACAATAAAACGGCAACCAAAATAAGTAAGCGCGGCATGATTTATATCCTTTAGTGACTGTAGCTTAAAAATCGGTTGACTGAGTTTGTAAACCTGACACTTCGATGGTCGAGGTTCTTCCCGTTTTTCTGTCCGTGACGTTGAGCTGGAGCTGTCCGTCGCGATTAGCGATATCGATAATAAAATCGTTGGTCACCATACGTCCTGGTTTCCCGGTATTAATATTGGTCAACAAGCCGCCCAGAATTTGCGATTGAATAGCCTGCGTAAAGTTATCCAACGCTGAGGGGGTTTCGATACCAAAATCGTTATCATAAGCGGGGTCTTTATATGAATTTTGCGCCTGGGCGCTATTCAATAAAAAGGAACCGTTATTGGGGTTTCCACCAAAGTTAGGATTACGGAACTGGAACGTCATATTTCCAGCCTAGGTTAATGGCGAAAAAAGCATGAGCAGCACTACTGCATGTTTAACACGCATGACAGCCTCCGGATAAAAATCATGTTTTAGAATTCATCACGCGCTAAATCACTCGTACTTAATAGCGTTTGATCTATTTGTCGGCGATTTAATGCTTCCTCTGTTTGCGCTAATGCGAAGACGACGGTTTTCTCGAAGTCTCTTTTCATTGGAAATAAAAAGGTCTGGAAAATAACGTCCTGATTTACCGTTATGGTGATCCAGCTTCCCCAACGCGCACTGGGTCTTTCATTAATGGTCAGATTGCCGGTGTATTCGCTTTCCCATTTGTCGCTGAATGCACGATAGAATTCATGTCCTATCGAAGAGACGGTATGGTCGGTTAACAATCCGGGAACCTCGACTTCAACTTCATTGGCATGCAGGTTTCCGGTAGCGAACAGTAACTCTGCTGCTACAATCCAGGTCAGATAGCGTTTCATGGCCTTACCGCCTGAGATTATCGTTTGCCCATGAAACTGCCTGGGTGCGATTTTTGACAGCTATCTTTTTGAAAAGATTATAAAGATGTGTCTTAACCGTATTCTCGCTGATAAATAGCGACCTCGCGATTTCATTATTAGAGGCACCAATACGTAACTTATTGAGGATCTCTTTTTCGCGATGAGTGAGTAATGCGGACTCGGTGCTGTTGTAGCGGTAATTTCCTGAGTGCGTAATCAGGTAACTGGCTAATTTTTGTGAAAAATAGCATTCGCCACGCAGAATACCCTGTAATCCGCTGACCACGTGTTCCTGGTCTTCAGTGGCGTAAAACACGCCGTTAATATGAGGCCAGTTTTCAATTTCACGGTAGGGATAATCGTCAGGGGTATTTAACAATAATGTTTTTATATTATTGTTTTTGCGGCTTAAATTATCCTGCCAATAGTGGATAAGCTTCTTATCCGCTTCCATCATATCCATTAAAACAATGCAACTGGCTGAGATATCTTCCAGAGAACGTTGAATATTATGCAGTTTTCCGGTTATGGCCAGCGATTGCTTTAAATGTTGCAATAATGCCGTAGCTTGCAGAGATGGCTTTGTGATCAACAATAGTGTGTGACCATGACTACTATGGACTTCATTAAACATGATGAAACTCCACTTTTTTTAATCGCACATCTGACAGCTGCCCCCATAAAATAAAGGCACCAGAAGTACTGACAGATGTTGCACTGCTGTGGGTTGAAATAGCCCATTATCCAGAAAGAGAAAAATATTTACGAAAATACTTTTAACTGTTTTTAATCTAGCTATTACAAATCTTAAAGCAAGTGTTAAACTTGTAACAAAATATAAAAATATATATTAAAATGTTGTTTTTGGGTTTTTTTGAAGTTTATATTTGATAGTAAAGTTGTACATTTCGCTGTTATTGCATAGATTTAAAAAATCATACAAATTATAATAATTCATTGATTTTTAATCATTTTAATTATTATATGTTATGTTTTGATTTTATTTTTTCTTAAAATTTGAGACGTGGCATTAACCTGGACAGCACAAAGACAAAAAAAACGAAGTGTGTCACGTCTTGTGCGTATTGCCCCCCATGGGAAGCATAAGAACATCCCCATGGCGGCATAACACACACCAAAACTTCATTTTTTGGGTTCGCGATACACTCTCTTCTGTGGCCAAAAATCAATTATAAAAAATCACATGGCTATCGTTTTATTAGTACTTTGGTATGAGCTTAAATAACAAAATACCACGCGTGGGTGAGTTATTAAAAATGTTTCCACGGACATACTCTTCATCGTAACGACGCGTTAACAAAAAACGCATGTCGCTAACAAAGTAATAGATAATTTTCGCTATGTACGACCAGGTCCAGGGTGACAGCATGAAAAACAAATTGTTATTTATGATGTTGACAATACTGGGTGCGCCTGGGATTGCAACCGCGACAAATTATGATCTGGCTCGTTCAGAGTATAATTTTGCGGTAAATGAATTAAGCAAGTCTTCATTTAATCAGGCGGCCATTATTGGTCAAGTCGGCACGGATAATAGTGCCAGAGTACGCCAGGAAGGATCAAAACTATTGTCCGTTATTTCACAAGAAGGAGGAAATAATCGGGCGAAAGTCGACCAGGCAGGGAATTATAACTTTGCGTATATTGAGCAAACGGGCAATGCCAACGATGCCAGTATATCGCAAAGCGCTTACGGTAATAGTGCGGCTATTATCCAGAAAGGTTCTGGAAATAAGGCCAATATTACCCAGTACGGTACGCAGAAAACAGCAGTTGTAGTGCAGAAACAGTCGCATATGGCTATTCGCGTCACCCAACGCTAATACCGTTACGACTTTTAAATCAATCCGATGGGGGTTTTATCATGAAACTTTTAAAAGTGGCAGCATTCGCAGCAATCGTAGTTTCTGGCAGTGCTCTGGCTGGCGTCGTTCCACAATGGGGCGGCGGCGGTAATCATAACGGCGGCGGCAATAGTTCCGGCCCGGACTCAACGTTGAGCATTTATCAGTACGGTTCCGCTAACGCTGCGCTTGCTCTGCAAAGCGATGCCCGTAAATCTGAAACGACTATTACCCAGAGCGGTTATGGTAACGGCGCCGATGTAGGCCAGGGTGCGGATAACAGTACTATTGAACTGACTCAGAATGGTTTCAGAAACAATGCCACCATCGACCAGTGGAACGCTAAAAACTCCGATATTACTGTCGGTCAATACGGCGGTAATAACGCTGCGCTGGTTAATCAGACCGCATCTGATTCCAGCGTAATGGTGCGTCAGGTTGGTTTTGGCAACAACGCCACGGCTAACCAGTATTAATTTAGCGTCTGCGCTAATAAAAAAGCAGGGCGTAAGCCCTGTTTTTTTTCGGGAGGAAATTATGCATACTTTATTGCTCCTTGCCGCACTTTCAAATCAGATTACGTTTACCACGACTCAGCAAGGCGATATTTACACGGTGATCCCTCAGGTCACATTAAACGAACCCTGCGTCTGTCTGGTGCAAATTCTCTCTGTGCGCGACGGCGTCGGGGGACAAAGCCATACACAGCAAAAACAAACGCTATCTTTACCTGCTAATCAACCGATTGAGTTGTCTCGTCTTAGTGTAAATATATCTTCAGAGGACTCGGTTAAAATTATTGTTACTGTTTCGGACGGACAATCACTGCATTTATCACAACAATGGCCGCCTTCTGCACAGTAGTTTTTGATGGTGGCGGAAATGGATTGGCTGACCTGGGTATTAAAGAGGCGATAAAAGCGTCTCATCGTCTCGGCATGTCGCTAAAAGGTAACGCCGAACCCTCGAGGATGACTAATCATTGAGGAGTTAACATGTCCGTAATCAAGAAAAATATCCCTGCCATAGGCCTGTGTATCTGCGCTTTTTTTATCCATTCTGCGGTAGGGCAACAAACGGTACAGGGCGGCGTTATCCATTTTCGCGGCGCGATTGTTGAGCCACTGTGCGATATTTCTACTCACGCCGAAAATATTGATTTAACCTGCCTACGCGAAGGTAAAAAGCAAATGCACCGGATAGACCTTCGGCAGGCATCTGGATTACCGCAGGATATTCAGTCCATTGCGACGGTACGGCTGCATTATCTCGATGCGCAAAAAAGCCTGGCGGTGATGAATATTGAGCACCGTTAACGGCGGTGTCATAGATATAAAAAGAGCGACTCTGTTGAAAGCCCTGCTGTACACTTTGCAGATAAGGTGAGACAAAAGGGGGGGGGTTATGACATCACGTCTTCAGGTCATACAGGGTGATATCACTCAACTTAGCGTCGATGCGATTGTGAATGCCGCTAACGCATCATTAATGGGCGGCGGTGGCGTAGACGGCGCGATTCATCGCGCGGCGGGGCCGGCATTGCTGGACGCCTGTAAACTCATCCGTCAGCAACAGGGCGAATGTCAGACGGGACATGCGGTTATCACGCCTGCTGGCAAGCTTTCGGCAAAGGCGGTTATTCACACAGTGGGGCCCGTCTGGCGAGGCGGCGAACACCAGGAAGCTGAGCTACTCGAAGAGGCATACCGGAATTGTTTGCTGCTTGCCGAGGCGAATCACTTTCGTTCCATCGCTTTTCCGGCAATCAGTACCGGCGTTTATGGCTATCCACGCGCCCAGGCCGCTGAAGTCGCCGTCAGGACGGTTTCAGATTTTATTACCCGTTACGCTCTGCCTGAACAGGTATACTTTGTCTGTCATGATGAAGAAACAGCCCGGCTTTACGCAAGATTACTTACTCAGCAAGGCGACGACCCTGCCTGATAAAACACGCCTGGAGCGTGCCGTTGAACCGCTATGCGCGCGCCATCCCGGAGAGTGCGGCATTCTTGCGCTGGATAACAGTCTGGACGCTTTTGCCGCCCGCTACCGCCTGACCGAAATGGCGGCGCGGACGCTGGATGTGCAGTATTATATTTGGGAAGACGATATGTCCGGGCGGCTGCTCTTTTCGGTTCTGCTGTCGGCGGCGAAGCGCGGCGTTCATGTTCGTCTGCTGCTGGATGATAACAATACGCCTGGTCTGGATGATACGTTGCGCTTGCTGGATAGCCATCCTAATATCGAAGTTCGTCTGTTTAATCCTTTCTCTTTTCGTACGCTACGCGCGCTGGGATATTTGACGGATTTTGCGCGGCTGAATCGGCGGATGCACAATAAAAGTTACACTGCCGACGGCGTAGTGACGCTGGTCGGTGGGCGCAACATCGGCGATGCCTATTTCGGCGCTGGCGAGGAGCCGCTATTTTCCGATCTGGACGTGATGGCCATTGGCCCGGTGGTCAATGATGTCGCCAATGATTTTGAACGTTACTGGCGCTGTAGTTCAGTGTCGACATTGCAGCAAGTATTATCCCTTTCTGAGCAGGAACTGACGCAGCGTATCGAACTTCCCGAATCCTGGTATAACGATGAGATCACCCGCCGTTATCTGCATAAGCTGGAAACCAGCCAGTTTATGGCGGATCTCGATTGCGGAACGTTGCCGCTGATTTGGGCAAAAACACGCTTGCTTAGCGATGACCCTTCTAAAGGCGAGGGGAAGGCGCAGCGCCATTCGCTTCTTCCGCAGCGATTATTTGACGTGATGGGGTCGCCGACGGAGCGTATCGACATTATTTCCGCTTACTTTGTCCCTACGCGCGCAGGCGTGGCGCAGTTGCTTAATCTGGTCAGGAAAGGTGTGAAGATCGCCATCTTAACTAACTCTCTGGCGGCCAACGATGTGGCGGTCGTTCACGCAGGGTACGCGCGCTGGCGCAAGAAATTACTGCGCTATGGCGTGGAGCTCTACGAACTGAAACCGACCCGCGAACATGAAACCGCCGTACATGATCGCGGACTCACCGGGAACTCAGGTTCCAGCTTACATGCTAAAACGTTCAGTATTGATGGTAGTAAGGTGTTTATCGGGTCGCTTAATTTTGATCCCCGTTCAACGCTTTTAAATACCGAAATGGGCTTTGTCATTGAAAGTGAAACGCTGGCGACGCTTATTCATAAGCGTTTTACGCAGAGCCAACGCGATGCGGCCTGGCAACTGCGGCTGGATCGCTGGGGACGAATTAACTGGATCGATCGTCAGCAAGAAGAGGAAAAGGTGTTAAAGAAAGAACCCGCTACGCGTTTCTGGCAGCGAGTTCTGGTACGGTTGGCGGCAATTTTACCTGTGGAATGGTTGCTGTGAACCCGCGCGCGGAAAACTACCCGATCGCGGCGCGGCTTTCTTGTTTTACCGGCGGTTTACCTGAAAAGAGAAATTTCAGGAGCGGGATGCGTAAATGAATTTCATACAGAATTAACGCAATACCCATAACAAATATCAGCCCGCACAAGAACCCGATCAGGTTGGAGGAGATATGCGGTGTAATATACGCGCCAAAGAAAAGCGTTAAGGGATGATGCACCAGATAAATAAACAGCGAAGCATTCACGAAATAGGTGACACGCGCGGACTGAAAGTTTAACAAGCGATGCCCCAGTGAAAATACCACGTTCACCATCCATAGCCCCATTACCATCGTAATCACGGATTCGGTTTCGTACATCCAGGCGTCGCCGCTCCCATAACGTTGATTCAGCAGATACGCGATAAAAGCAACGGCAGCGCCTAAAGTGCATCCGCGTGAGGGCGTGGTGAAGCGCGCTTTCAGATCGGGGTGAATGAAGGCCAACGCGCCGAGAATAAAAAACGGCACATAAAATAGCGTTTGCATCACAATAAAATTGAACATGCCGTCACTGAGGATTGCCGGATATACGATGAAAATAATGCGCCTGATAGCGGCGTAAGCCATCCCCAGCAGGAAAAAAATAAGCGAAAGCCTGGCCAGTGAAATAGCGGCGGGACGAGGCTTGCTTGTTTCCTGCCTTTTTTGGAACCAGGTAAAAATCCCGATGCTGACTGTGGTTAATATCACCAGCACCAGTAAAAACCACAGATGTGAAATGAGTTCCCACGCTAACGTATTATATTTTTCATAGGCAGAGAGTGTAGGCCAGTTCTCTGTTTTCTCTTTGACATATTGCAACAGGATAAATTGCGGCAAGGTAAGCAAAGGGATTGCGGTAAGCATGGGAATACCCACACGTTCTACCCGTACTTTCCACCAGCGTTTTAACGGATAACGTAAAAACAACATGTACGAAAAATAACCAGAAATAACAAAAAACACCTGCATACGAAAAGCGTGGATAAAATCGTTAAACAGGGTTAGCCACCACGATGGCGTGGCGCTATTGACATGCCAACTGTGAGTGGAATAGATCAACGAGATATGAAAGGGAATCCCTAACAACATCAGCCATGCGCGGATAGAGTCAAGAAAATATTCGCGCGGCGCGGGTACAGAGCTCATATAAGGTCACGTATTCTCAGATTTTTCACCTTATCCATAAGGCGAATTATAGTTACATTCGGTAGCAACCCTACACCAACTCCGACAACCTGTCTCCAGGATAAGCACGCAAAGTGAAAACAGGCGCGGGAGGTGCTTAATCCATGAGCCAGCGCGCTGAACAAAGCCTGGATTCAGTTGTCGTAATGCCTGATTATCCATTAAAATGGATCGGATCGATATAAGCACACAAAGGGGGAAGTGCTTACTTATTATGAAACATAAACGACAAATGATGAAAATGCGTTGGTTGGGCGCAGCTATTATGTTAACGCTCTACGCATCATCGAGCTGGGCGTTCAGTATTGATGACGTGGCAAAACAAGCTCAATCTTTAGCCGGGAAAGGCTATGAGGCGCCTAAAAGCAACTTGCCCTCCGTTTTCCGCGACATGAAATATGCGGATTATCAGCAGATCCAGTTTAACAGCGATAAAGCCTACTGGAACAACTTAAAGACCCCTTTTAAGCTCGAATTTTACCATCAGGGGATGTACTTCGATACGCTGGTCAAGATTAACGAAGTGACGGCGACGACGGTCAAAAGAATCAAATACAGCCCGGATTACTTCAATTTTGGCAATGTTCAGCACGATAAAGACACGGTAAAAGATTTAGGCTTCGCCGGGTTCAAAGTACTGTACCCCATCAACAGTAAAGATAAGAACGACGAAATCGTCAGTATGCTTGGCGCCAGCTATTTCCGCGTTATCGGCGCAGGCCAGGTATATGGCTTATCTGCGCGCGGCCTGGCGATTGATACCGCCTTACCATCTGGTGAAGAGTTTCCCCGCTTTCGCGAGTTCTGGATTGAGCGTCCAAAACCCACCGATAAGCGTTTGACCGTCTATGCATTACTGGATTCTCCGCGCGCGACCGGCGCTTACCGTTTTGTGATCATTCCTGGCCGCGATACCGTAGTGGACGTGCAGTCAAAAGTCTATCTGCGCGATAAAGTGGGCAAGCTGGGCGTTGCGCCATTAACCAGTATGTTCCTGTTTGGGCCAAACCAGCCGTCGCCGACGACCAACTATCGTCCGGAACTGCATGACTCGAACGGCTTATCCATTCATGCGGGTAATGGCGAGTGGATTTGGCGTCCGCTGAACAATCCAAAACACCTCGCTGTGAGCAGCTATGCGATGGAAAACCCTCAGGGATTCGGCCTGTTGCAGCGTGGTCGCGAGTTCTCGCGCTTTGAAGATTTAGACGATCGCTACGACCTGCGTCCAAGCGCCTGGATTACCCCGAAAGGCGACTGGGGCAAAGGTAAGGTTGAACTGGTTGAAATTCCGACCAATGATGAAACCAACGATAACATCGTCGCTTACTGGACTCCGGATCAACTGCCGGAACCGGGTAAAGAGATGAACTTCAAGTACACTCTGACCTTCAGCCGCGATGAAGATAAACTTCATGCGCCGGATAATGCCTGGGTGCTGCAAACACGCCGCTCAACGGGCGACGTTAAACAGTCGAATCTGATTCGCCAGCCCGACGGCACTATTGCCTTTGTGGTGGATTTCGTTGGCGCCGACATGAAAAAACTGCCGCCGGATACGCCTGTCGCTGCGCAAACCAGCATTGGCGATAACGGTGAAATCGTTGACAGTAATGTACGCTATAACCCAGTCACTAAAGGCTGGCGTTTAATGCTGCGCGTGAAAGTCAAAGACGCGAAGAAAACCACGGAAATGCGTGCCGCATTGGTGAATGCCGATCAGACGCTAAGTGAAACCTGGAGCTACCAGTTACCTGCCAATGAATAAAACAACTGAGTATATTGACGCACTGCTGCTTTCTGAACGTGAGAAAGCGGCATTGCCGAAAACTGACATCCGCGCCGTGCATCAGGCGCTGGATGCCGAGCATCGGACTTACTCGCGAGAAGACGATTCACCGCAGGGTTCCGTAAAAGCCCGCCTTGAACACGCCTGGCCGGATTCATTGGCGAAGGGGCAGTTAATTAAAGATGATGAAGGGCGCGATCAGTTGCAGGCTATGCCAAAAGCGACGCGCTCTTCGATGTTTCCCGATCCCTGGCGAACCAACCCGGTTGGCCGTTTCTGGGATCGTCTGCGTGGGCGGGATGTAACGCCGCGCTATGTTTCTCGTCTGACAAAAGAAGAGCAGGCGAGCGAGCAAAAATGGCGTACCGTCGGCACTATACGCCGCTATATTTTGTTAATTTTGACTCTGGCGCAAACCGTCGTCGCGACCTGGTATATGAAGACCATTCTGCCTTATCAGGGATGGGCGCTCATCAATCCTATGGATATGGTGGGGCAGGATATTTGGGTCTCTTTTATGCAGCTCCTGCCCTACATGCTGCAAACCGGTATCCTGATTCTGTTTGCCGTGCTGTTCTGCTGGGTGTCAGCCGGATTCTGGACGGCGCTGATGGGCTTCCTGCAACTGCTTATCGGGCGCGATAAGTACAGCATCTCCGCGTCTACGGTTGGCGATGAGCCCCTCAATCCGGAACACCGGACGGCGCTGATCATGCCTATCTGTAATGAAGACGTTAGTCGCGTTTTCGCCGGTCTGCGCGCGACCTGGGAGTCCGTTAAAGCCACAGGCAACGCCGCGCATTTCGACGTCTATATCCTTAGCGACAGTTATAACCCGGATATCTGCGTGGCGGAGCAAAAGGCGTGGATGGAGCTTATCGCGGAAGTGCAGGGCGAAGGCCAAATTTTTTACCGTCGCCGCCGCCGCCGTATGAAACGCAAAAGCGGCAATATTGACGATTTTTGCCGCCGCTGGGGCAATCAGTACAGCTATATGGTGGTGCTGGACGCGGACTCAGTGATGAGCGGCGAGTGTCTGAGCGGCTTGGTGCGCCTGATGGAAGCGAATCCAAACGCCGGGATTATCCAGTCTTCGCCGAAAGCGTCGGGGATGGATACTCTGTATGCCCGCTGCCAACAGTTCGCGACCCGCGTCTATGGGCCGCTGTTTACCGCCGGGCTGCACTTCTGGCAGTTGGGGGAGTCGCACTACTGGGGGCACAATGCCATTATCCGCGTGAAGCCGTTTATCGAGCACTGCGCTCTGGCGCCGCTGCCGGGAGAAGGTTCGTTCGCCGGATCGATTCTTTCCCACGACTTTGTGGAGGCGGCGCTAATGCGTCGGGCAGGGTGGGGCGTCTGGATTGCCTACGATCTCCCCGGCTCCTATGAAGAGCTGCCGCCAAACCTGCTGGATGAGCTTAAACGCGACCGCCGCTGGTGTCACGGCAACCTGATGAACTTTCGTCTGTTCCTGGTGAAAGGAATGCACCCGGTGCATCGCGCCGTGTTCCTGACGGGGGTAATGTCATATCTGTCCGCGCCGTTATGGTTTATGTTCCTCGCGCTTTCTACCGCGCTGCAGGTCGTTCATGCGTTAACAGAGCCGCAATATTTCCTTCAGCCGCGCCAGCTTTTTCCGGTCTGGCCGCAGTGGCGTCCGGAACTGGCAATCGCGCTGTTTGCGTCAACGATGGTGCTGCTGTTCCTGCCGAAGCTGCTCAGTATTATGCTGATCTGGTGTAAAGGCACCAAAGAGTATGGCGGTTTCTGGCGCGTTACGCTGTCGCTGTTGCTGGAAGTGCTGTTCTCCGTGTTGCTGGCGCCGGTACGTATGCTGTTTCATACCGTATTTGTGGTCAGCGCGTTTCTCGGCTGGGAAGTGGTCTGGAACTCACCGCAACGCGACGATGATTCTACGCCGTGGGGAGAAGCCTTTATGCGTCACGGCTCTCAACTGCTGCTGGGGCTGGTCTGGGCGGTGGGTATGGCGTGGCTGGATTTACGCTTTCTGTTCTGGCTGGCGCCGATTGTCTTTTCGCTGATTCTGTCGCCATTTGTTTCGGTGATCTCCAGTCGTTCAACGGTAGGATTACGCACCAAACGCTGGAAGCTGTTCCTGATCCCGGAAGAGTATTCGCCGCCTCAGGTGTTGGTCGATACCGATAAATATCTGGAGATGAATCGCCGCCGTATTCTGGACGATGGCTTTATGCATGCGGTATTTAACCCGTCGCTTAATGCGCTGGCGACCGCGATGGCCACTGCGCGTCACCGCGCCAGTAAGGTACTGGAAATAGCCCGCGATCGTCATGTGGAGCAGGCGCTAAACGAAACGCCGGAGAAACTGAACCGCGATCGGCGTCTGGTTTTGCTCAGCGATCCGGTGACGATGGCGCGTTTACACTATCGGGTCTGGAATGCGCCAGAGAGATACTCTTCCTGGGTAAACCATTATCAGTCTCTCGTCCTGAATCCGCAGGCGTTGCAGGGACGAACATCGTCAGCGAGATAAGGTCTTCAGGTCTGGAGTGAGGTGAAAAATACCGGCGTGATGCCGGTATTTTTATAGTGAAATGAGGTATCAGGTGCGTATATTCGCGGTGAGCATAATGGTGATTACCCTGAGCGGCTGCGGCAGTATTATCAGCAGAACGATCCCCGGACAAGGACACGGCAACCAGTATTACCCTGGCGTGCAGTGGGATATGCGTGATTCCGCATGGCGCTATATCACTATCCTCGATCTGCCCTTCTCACTGATCTTCGATACATTGCTGCTGCCGCTCGATATTCACCACGGGCCTTATGAGTAATTAACGCTCATCCCATTCGTCTGCCGCAGTACGGCCTTCCTCGGTATCAAGCGGGGGTTCAAGCTGGAATTCCCCTTCATCCCATTCATGCAAAGTATTCTCTTCCTGCCACTCCTGGCGGATCTCTATCTCATCATAATCACCGTCAAACACGCTCTGCGCGGCTTCACCACTCAGCATCGGCAGACATTCGCCATCTTCACCTTCATCGGCGAAAAATTCGACCTGCCACATGATGTCCCCATCCTGCAGTACATATTTCTGAACGTTGAACTGCTGCACATTCGCTTCATCTTGTTCGAGGCCTGGATGGTTAGCCAGAAATTCTTCCCGGGCTGCATCGATAGCTTCTTCCAGCGTGGCATACATGGTCATCAGTGTCTCCCTTTGATTTGACGAGGTATTTAGGGAAAGAATAGCTGATTCTGTAATATTGCAAGTATGAAAGCGCAAAAATTATTCTATTGCCAGTCTGCGCCGTCGTAAGCTGTTCCATGAATAGATAGCATTGAACAACACCACGCCTGCCGTGACGCAGAATACGGCGCGGAAGCCATAGCTCGCGGAAATTGCGGCGCCCATGAGAGGGCCGGTGACGTTGCCGATATCGCGGAAAGATTGGTTGTAACTGAATATGCGCCCGGCTATCTGGTTGGTAGAGTTGTAAACCAGCAGAGTTTGAACGGCTGGCAGCAGCGCGCCATCCGCCGCGCCAAGCAGAAACCGCAATAGCGCGAGCTGCCACGGCGTTTGCACAAAAGACATTGGAATCAGCAGCAGTACGGAAATAATCAGCGCGACGATAAGGATCTTTTCCGGGCCAATTCTGTCGCCGAGCTTGCCGAGCCGGGGGGCGCTAAGTAATGCCGCCACGCCGGGAACGGACGCTATCATTCCGCTAATGAACGCAATATTACTGACATTGCCTGCGAGTTCGCGCACATAGAGCGTCAGGATGGGCGCAATAGACCCCGTCGCCACCTGAATAATCAGCGTGGTGACAAACAGGCTTAACACCAGGCGGGGATTTTTTAACGAGGCGACCACTTCCCGAACGTGAAGCATCTCTTTTTTGCTCACCGGCAGGAAATTCTCGCGAATAAAAAAGAAGGTGAGCAGAAAACAGATAAACAAAACGCTGGCGGTAATAAAAAAGACCGGGCGAAGGCCGTAATGGTCGGCGAGCAGACCGCCCGCAAGTGGGCCAAGCAGAGCGCCGCTGACGCCGCCAGTAGAGAGCGTCCCTAACGCCCAGCCGCTTTTGTGGCGCGGCGCCTGAGTGGCGATGAGCGCATTGGCGTTGGGAATAAATCCGCCCAGCAGGCCTAATAACGCGCGGAGGATCAGAAATTGCCAGATATTTTGCGCCATGCCCATTAACAGCATCACAATGGCCATGCCGAGAGCGGAACGCAACAGCATGATCTTACGCCCTTTACGATCCGCCAGGCCGCCCCAAAAAGGGGAAGCAATAGCTGAAAAGAGGAACGTAATACTAAAGACCAGCCCGGACCACATGTTGAGCGCGCTATGGCCTGTTACGCCGAGTTGCTCAACGTAGAGAGGGAGAAAAGGCATGACCAAGCTGAATGCCGCGCCGGTTAAAAAACAGCCCAGCCAGGTAACAGTTAGATTGCGTTTCCAGTTTATGGGGACATCAGAGGGTGACATAGCGTTCCACAGTATGATGCGCGTTTTGCGCTATCATCAATTTAATTATGAGCGTACTAATTATAATTATGCGCCGACCTTACCAGCCTCGCAATGTGGGGAGCTTTTAAAGCTAAAAGAGGGGAAAAATTGCAGCCTGACGGCTGCAATCCTGTCAATAGCGCGACGGTACGCCTTCAGGGCGAGTTTTAAAGCGGCGATGCAGCCACATATACTGCTCTGGCGCCATCATAATGCACTGCTCAACAATCTTATTCATCCATGCGGCAGTCGCTTCTGCGCTCTCCAGCGGAGGCGAATATTCTGCAGGAAGAATGATCAGTTCGTAGCCTTTCCCATCGGGTTTACGGCGAGGAACGAAGGGGATAATACAGGCTTTAGACATGCGCGCGAGCATCCAGGTACCGGAGGTCGTAGCGGCCTGGTCGACGGCGAATAATGGTACAAAAACGCTGGCGCGCGGGCCATAATCGTGATCCGGCGCATACCAGATCAATTCGCCGCTTTTCAATGCCTTAACCATGCCTTTCAGATCTTTGCGATCCAACATCGATTTATTGGAGCGTAAGCGTCCCCAGGTCTGTAACCAGTCGAGCAACGGATTATCATTCGGGCGATAAACTCCGATCCCCGGGTTATGCATACCAAACATGCGGGCGCCAAACTCAAGGGTAAGGAAATGTATTCCTACCAGAATGAACCCCAGCCCCTGCGCTTTAACTTCACGGATATGCTCCAGACCGCTCGCTTCCATCCAGCGGTTCACTCGCCGATCGGGCCAGAACCAGGCCATGCCGGTTTCCATCACGCCCATACCGACGGATTCAAAGTTTTTGACCACCATGGTGTGGCGTTCCTGCGCGGTCATTTCCGGAAAGCATAATTCAAGGTTGCGATAGGCGATTTTCGCGCGGCGTTTCATTACGCGTCGCGCCAGGTGGCCCAATGCGCAACCCAATTTATAGATGACCGGGTAGGGGAGTTGCACGACCAACCAAAGCGCGCCTATACCCAACCAGGTTAACCAATAGCGCGGATGCAGTAAGGCCACGGAGAACTTAGGCAACTTCGTCATTTCTATCCTGTCTTTCAACGAACAATTCCCCGTATTCTCGCATCTTTTTGCGTTGAGCAAAAATATGTAGCAGGAGAGTGGCGATTAAATCGACAATTGTTGTTAATTATTTAGTGTAAAGCAGGAAATGTAGCGCAAAATGTGTGGATGTAAATTGGCGAGACTTGCCTTATCATGCCTGCCCACTTTATTTTTTGCTGATTGCAGGATACGTACACTATGCCAGTGTTACACAACCGCATCTCTAATGACGAGCTGAAAGCCAAAATGCTGGCGGAAAGCGAGCCGCGTACGACAATTTCTTTTTATAAATATTTCACTATCGCCTCGCCGCAACAGACGCGGGACGCGTTGTATCAGGTGTTTACGGCGTTGGACGTTTTTGGTCGCGTTTACCTGGCGCATGAGGGCATCAATGCGCAAATCAGCGTGCCGCAAAGCAAGGTCGAGACCTTTCGTCAACAGCTTTATACGTTCGACCCCGCGCTGGACGGGCTGCGTTTAAATATCGCGCTGGAGGATGACGGAAAGTCATTTTGGGTGCTGCGTATGAAAGTTCGCGACCGTATCGTCGCTGACGGAATTGACGATCCGACTTTTGACGCCAGTAATGTCGGCGATTATCTGAAGGCGGCAGATGTGAATGCGATGCTGGACGATCCTGATGCGGTCTTTATTGATATGCGCAACCACTATGAGTATGAAGTCGGCCATTTCGAAAATGCTCTGGAAATCCCGGCGGATACGTTTCGTGAACAGTTGCCAAAAGCGGTTGAAATGCTGCGGGAACATGCAGATAAAAAGATAGTGATGTACTGTACCGGCGGTATTCGTTGTGAGAAAGCCAGCGCCTGGATGAAACACAACGGTTTCAATAAAGTCTGGCATATTGAGGGTGGCATCATTGAATACGCCCGTCGCGCGCGCGAGCAGGGGCTTCCCGTTCGCTTTATCGGCAAAAATTTTGTATTTGATGAGCGAATGGGCGAACGAATCTCGGATGAGGTTATCGCGCATTGCCATCAGTGCGGCGCGCCCTGCGATAGCCATACCAACTGCAAAAATGACGGTTGCCATCTGCTGTTTATCCAGTGTCCGCAGTGCGCCAGTAAATTTAACGGCTGCTGTAGTGAACAATGCTGTGAAGAGTTGGCCTTGCCGGAGGAAGAACAGCGCCGACGTCGTGCGGGTCGCGAGAACGGCAACAAAATTTTTAATAAATCGCGTGGTCGGCTTAATAGCAAACTGAGCATTCCCGATCCGGCTGAGTAATATTTTGCCGGATAGCGGCGTAAAGGCCGCTATCCGGCATTTCGCCAGGCGTTACTTCTGCTGAACGCCTTCTACTGAGATGATAAGCTCCACCTCTTGTGAGGCTGGGCCGAGATCGGTAGTTATATTGAAATCCTTCAGCTTAATTTTTCCTTCGGCCTCAAAGCCCGCGCGCTTACCGCCCCACGGATCGTCGCCCTGGCCCATCAGCTTCGCTTCCAGCGTCACCGGTTTAGTCACGCCATTGAGCGTCAGATTGCCGGTAATATCCAGTTCATCGCCCTCTTTTTTCACGCTGGTAGAGGTGAAGGTTGCCTGCGGGAATTTCGCAACATTAAGAAACTCCGCGCTACGCAGGTGTTTGTCACGTTCGGCATGGTTAGTGTCGACGCTATTGGTGTTAATGGTCACGTTCACTTTGTCTGCCGACGGATTTTTTTCGTCAAAAGTGAACGTGCCGTCGAAATCTTTAAAGGTGCCGTATAGCCAGCTGTAGCCCAGATGCTGGATGCGGAAATTGACGAACGCATGTTGGCCTTCTTTATCAATTTTATACTCCGCCGCCACGGCGGAACCGGTCGTGAATAACAAGGATGCGAGGGTGAATCCCAGTAGGTTTTTTTTCATTTTTGAGCTCCATAGTCAGATGACGACATTCCTGTCATACGTTTCAGAGTGTCGTCTTTATCGATGAAATGGTGTTTTAGCGCCATAACCCCATGCGAGAGCGAGATAATGACCAGCGACCAGGCAAACCACAGATGCAGTGTTCCGGCGATGTCAGCCTGCGCGCCCGCGTCCGTAAGCGTGGCCGGAATCTCAAACCAGCTAAAGACGCTAATCGGTTTACCGTCGGCGGTGGAAATCAGGTAGCCGCTAATGATTATCGCAAAGAGCAGGAGATACAGGAGGAGATGACCCGCGGCGGCGCTAGCGCGCGTTAAACGGGAATAGCTGGTCAACGCAACGGGCGGCGGAGAATAAAGCCGCCAGATAATACGCACGATCAGCGCCATCATCAGTAATATGCCAATACTTTTATGTATTTCCGGTGCCTGGTGATACCAGCCGTCGTAATAACTGAGCGTGACTATCCATAAACCCAACGCAAACATGCCATAGACCACCAGGGCGGTCAGCCAGTGGAGCGCGGCGGAAACCACGCCATAACGCTGTGGAGTATTTTTAAATTGCATAAACACACCAATGAATATTTCACGAGAGAATGAAAATGGCGTGGAAAAGCGCCGAATGCAACTTATAAATAAGAATTTGAATGATATTTATTTTTATTTCAATAATTTTGATGTTGTTTGCGGTTCAGCTTCAGAAGTTTCGAGATATTTCCCCCTGATAACCGCGCAACGGCAGGAACTGGCATTATTACCGTGCTTCAACATTATGAAATAAAAAGTGAGGAATTTTCAGGAAGTGTCAGTTAATGTCAATGAAAAGCCATCAGAAGAAAAGGAGATAAACAATATCCATCACTGCCAGCAGCGACCAAAGAATAACGTAAAGCATGAAATGTTCGCGAATATTATTCATCAGAAAATGAAAGAGACGACGCATAGCTTACCTTAATAAACAGCCCCTTTACGGGGCCGACAAATTATTGGCTAAAACGGGAAAGCCGGAACGGCGTCAGATCAAAGGAGGGCGTTTTTCCCAACGCAAAATCCGCAGCGATTTCTCCTAACACCGGGGCGAATTTAAAACCATGTCCGCTGAGTCCAGTGATGACAAGCGTATTCTCATGGCCAGGCAGCGTATCGATAATAAAATCCTCGTCCGGCGAATTATCATAGGTACATGCCGCCCCATGTAAACAACCGCCGATACCCGGCAGTACGTTACGCAGGAAAGGAAATGCTTCCGCGCCATCGCTGGCAACGGCGGCAAAGGGCTTGCGCTCTTCCGGTGCCTGTATTCGCTGCCCGCCATTGTGTTTGCCGATTTTTAACTCGTCGTTCTCCGCCGGGAAACCGTAATAGTGATCGCCGTTGGGCATTTCGCCGGTAAAGGCCGGAAAGCGGTTTTTAGTGCTGTAACGTCCATCCGCCTTAAACCAGGCAAAAACTTTACGTACGGGCTGAACGGGCAGCTCCGGTACCAGCGTTTTGACCCAGGTGCCCGCGCTAATCAGCGCTTTGCTGGCGTGGTAGCAGCCTTCACTCGTCTCTATCGTCACACCGTTATCATCATGGTGAATATGGCTTACCGGGCTGTTGAATAGCTGTGCGCAGCCTGCCTCTCTCGGGCCAGACGAAGCCATGTGGTAATGGCTAATTCGCTGCGCAGGAAACCGGAGTCAGCTTCAAACAGCCCGATATAATTATCGGGCACGCGAATTTCCGGCCAGCGCGTCATGAGGGCCGTCGCGTCCAGGCGCTCGACGTTCAATTGCCACTGTTGCGTGCTTCGTGCGACGTTGGCTAAGAAAGCGGAATCGGCCGGGCCGAGGTTGACGACGCCGGAGCGGACAAAAATAGGCTCTTCATTGTGTGTGGAGAGTTCATCCCAAAGCGTCTGGGCGCGAAGCACCAGCGGGACATATTTTTCGCCTTCACCATAAGCGTGGCGGATAAGACGGGTATCGCCGTGGTGGCTGCCCTGTTGATGAGGCGGCATATGCGCATCGGTCATCAGGACCTTTAGCCCGGCGCGGGTGGCGTAATAACCAGCGGCGGCGCCAACCGAACCGCTGCCGATAATAATAAGGCCGTATTTCATCAGCTTCTCTCTGCTATCGCGATGATTTCAGGGTAAATAACTGCGCTGAGATATACAAGCCAGAAATAAGTGAGGCACCTTACGGTGCCTGAGAGAGGGGGAGCGCGTCACGCTAATGGCGACGATACTCGTTTTCCTGGTAATCGCCTGATTCTATTTTGGCGATGCCGGCTTCTAATATTGAAATAAATTGCCTGGCTACATCTGTCGTTAACCAGAGCGTTTGACCAACTTCAGTCCCTTCCGGTTCCGGACGATTTGGGGTCTGGTAGTGTAAACGCAGCATCAGCGCATCATAGCTATCGACGGTGCTGATGTCCCATCCTACAAGCGGATGGGTCTGAATGACTTCATTATTCTTTTCCATCATGCCCCCCTGGTACGTGTTATAAGACAACGGTTCTCGAGGTTCAATGCGTGTTTTTCTTCTGAAGCAACTTCAGTATACCAATTAATAAGGCTATTCACTGCGTTTTTAAAGAGACCGGAGGATAAATTTCTCTTTTTAAGAATTATATGAACAGTAAAGCGGCAGTTCATTCATATTTTTTTAGGATGTTGTGCAATTATTTTGAGGGTCAGGTGAAATATTCATCAGTTGCGCAAATAAAAAAGCCGGGGCGACCCGGCAAACATACATCACTGCATATCATTTTTTATTCATTGATGAACCAGTCATCAGCGCTCTCCCAGGTCTCCTGGAGAATCTCGCTAATGCGTTCTTTGTCCTCTTTTGATGCGCCAATGACGGACAAGTTGTTGGCGGTAGCGTAACGCACGGTGACGTTCCCCAAGTTCTCAGGAAAATGATGGCTAATACGACGGGAGAGTTCGCCCGCCAGCGCATCAATCGCACCGGCAGGCAGAGGTGACGTTTTGGCTATAGTGACTTCAATACGCATAATGGCCCCCTGTTGAATATACTGGATATATATACAGTTAAATCCAATATATAGCAACAGGTAAGCGCATTTTTTATTTTTTTACTGACCAGCGTACTGTTTCACCCGCTAAAAAAGGCACCAGCGAATCATCAGCCAGCGCGATATTTTCCGGTATCTGTTGTTCATCGCGAACCAGTTCCACCCACCCCGTATTCACCGGCAGGCCATAGAATTGCGGGCCATTCAGTGAACAGAACGCTTCAAAGTGCGCCAGCGCGTTCATTTCCTCAAACACGGCGGCATAACTGCCAAGAGCGGAGGGGGCGTTGAAACAACCGGCGCAGCCGCAACGGGTCTCTTTACGATGACGTGAATGCGGCGCTGAATCCGTCCCCAGGAAGGCGCGCGTAAAACCACTGGCGACCAGGTCGCGTAACGCCTGCTGGTGAATATTGCGTTTCAGAATCGGCAGACAGTACAGGTGAGGACGAATGCCGCCGACCAGCATATCATTACGGTTAAACATTAAATGTTGAGGCGTAATGGTCGCCGCCAGGTTGTCGCTGCCGTCACGTACATACTGCGCGGCATCTTTGGTTGTGATGTGTTCAAAGACCACTTTAAGCGCGGTCAGACGCTGGCGTAGCGGTTCCATTACGGTGTCGATAAAACGCGCTTCGCGATCGAAGATATCAACATCCGCATGGGTCACCTCACCGTGGACCAGCAATGGCATTCCGAGTTTTTCCATCCGCTCCAGTACCGGCATGATAGCGTCGACTGACGTTACGCCATGACTGGAGTTAGTGGTGGCATTGGCCGGGTAAAGCTTGGCCGCAGTAAACACGCCTTCATGGAAACCACGCTCCAGTTCATCGGCATCGAGCGAATCCGTTAAATAGCAGGTCATTAACGGCGTGAAATCATGCCCGGCGGGCACCGCATCGAGAATACGCTGGCGGTAGGCGATCGCTGCATCAACGGTCGTGATGGGGGACGCCAGGTTCGGCATCACGATAGCGCGACCATAAATTTCGCTGGTATAGGGTACGACCGTTTTTAACATGTCGCCATCGCGAAGGTGAACGTGCCAGTCGTCCGGGCGGCGGATCTTTAAAACCTGGGATGGTGCAGTCATTAATAAGCTCCGGCTGAGGAATAGTCTTTTTGCCGGAAACAAAGGATAAGCGGAAACGTTTTCGTTTGCACGTAAAAAAAGGGCGCGAGCGCGCCCTCCGAAATCAATTGGTGAAAGGAATAACGATTTCACCAGGTTTAACTTCAATGCCTTTCGCGAGTTTCTTTGCTAACGCTTCGCCTTTACTGCTGTCCTCACGCAACACGTAAGCGGGCCGCTGGTTAAAGTAGCTACGTAAAGACTGATTTAAATAAGGCAGGAGCGTTTGTAGCACCGATTGCATTTTCTCCGGCGTCACGGTGGCGTCTACTACTTCCATCTCCTGAAGATAGATGGCGCCTTTTTCTTTATCAAAGACCGGCAGGGCTTTTAGCTTGAGTTTCATCGTCGCTTTTTGACTGCCAAACAGGGAATTCATATCCAGCCTGGCATCGCCAGTAAGGGTGACTTTATTAGGTTCTTCCCGACCAATCTGGCTGGCAAGGTTAGTCAATACGATATGCGCGTCGGCAATGCCGGGCAGACCAATATCTTTTGAGAAATTATTCCGTTTTTCAAGCGCTTGATTGATTTCTTGTTCGCTAATGGTGTATTGCGTAAGTTGATTACAACCCACTAACAGGCCGCTAACTACCAGCGCAGCGGCAAAAAAAAACTTTTTCATGGCGTTCCTTAGCATGTTGCCTGTGCCCTAATCTTGACACAAAGCAGCATGTCGCGCCAGCGGACATGGCACCACTAAAAAAAGCTGAAAAAGGCGGCAAGAAAGGGTTGCCGCCTGGCGGGCGTTAGATAGCCATTGAGGAGAGTAAATTAATTTGCGTCTGCTTCGCCATATTATCGCGATAGTCCGCGACTTTTGTCGGCCAGTGAATACCGGCGACCAGCGTCAGATTACGCAGAAGCGGAAACAGATGAATATCATCTTCCGATAATTCGCCGTTAACGGCGTTAGGCTGTACGATGAGTTTATCCAGCAAACGTAAATCATCGCCGATCTTTTTAATCAGTCCGGCAGAGTGCGCAAGATGGTTGTCAAAACTGCCAGATGAGGCCTCTTTTTTTGCGGATAAAATACTGGCGCGCCGCAGGGGTAGAAAATTCATCGAAAGCGGATTTTGCAAATCGCGGCAGCAGTAGCTGATTAACGTAACCGTTAACTTTGCGCAACCACTCTTCAATGGCTGGATTACGTTTCCCGGTTAACAGCGGTTTGCCGTCGAGGTTGTCGACATAATGTACAATATCCATACTTTCAGGAAGGTAGCGACTATCATCTTTTTGCAGGATGGGCACCATCTTTTGACCAATCATCCGGGTGGGCGTCGCCTCGTCGTCATTTTGTAACACGTTAAGTTCAACGGGGATGTTCTTCAGGCCGAAAATCATGCGGGCTTTAACGCAGAAAGGGCAATGATCGTAAATATAAAGCTTCACGTTTCTCCTCCATTTGACTGTCGGTTCCTGACCAGTATGGAGGAGATAGCGACAGGTATCAAATCAGGCGCCGGGTTCCAGCATCCGGCGCGGCGTGCGCTTATGACTAAATTGCCAGCCTAAAGCCAAAAAGGTGATAAAGCCGATAATACCGAGCATCATCCACGGTAGTTCAGGCTGCGCAAGCGCTTTCCCCATATCAAACAACCAGCCGCCGCCGATATAACCAATCGCGCCGCCAATGGCTAATCCCAGACGGCTAAAGCCCATATAGCTTCCCCGCGCCCTCGCGTCCGCGAGCGACGCGCTGAGCGTTTCGCGCGCCGGTTCGGCGATAACCGAGCCGATGTAGAAAGCGCAAATAAGCGTAAAAAGCTGCTGTAAATTGCCCACCATCCCGATGGGGAGCATGCTCAGCGACATGACGAGCAAACCGGCCATCAGCCGATGCTCCAGCCGAAAACGCTTTTCGCTCCAGCGGGCAATCGGGTAGAGCAACGTCAGCGAGAGACACGCCTCAATAGCGTACATCCATTTCACGGCAGCAGGCGAACCGGCGATATCGTTTACCATAATCGGCAGCATTAACATGACCTGTACCGCCAGCATATAGTAGCCCGCCAGCGTCAGCACGTAGGTGACAAACCTTTTATCGCTCATGACGCGGCGCATTCCTTCACGCACCGGCGTTCTGACCGTTGATAGCTTCCAGGCCGGAAGCAGCCATGCATTGAAAAGGGCGCATAATATGAACAAAATAGCACCTGTCGCGCAGACCAGGCGAAAATCGTATTGTAGCAACCAGCTTCCCAGCAGCGCGCCAATCACCGCGCCCGCGCTGTCCTGCATCATCAACAGAGAGAAGAAGCGGCCCCGTTGCTCCGGACGAATTAATTTGACCACCAGCGCTGAACGCGGCGGGTCGAAAAGCGTACCGCCGAGACCGGAAAGAAAGCAGGAAAACCACAAGAGCCAGGGCTCATGCGCGATACCCATGGTGGCAAAGCCTGCGGCGCGCATCAGCATACCGGTGACAATCATCGGTTTCGCGCCAAAGCGATCGGCGATGGCGCCGCCAAAAATGCCCAGACCTTGTTGAATAAACTGGCGCAGGCCGAGCGCGATCCCTACCATTACGGCAGCCCACCCCATTTGATCGACAAAGCGAATAGAGATGAGCGGGAAGACGACGAAAAAACCCAGCACCACTAACATGTTATCGATGAGAAGAAAATATTTACCCAGGTTCCTCGCCTGCGAGACGCGCGACATTTCCCCTCCCGGGAAATAAAAGATGAGCGTCTTCTATTCTGCGGCGGCGTTTCGTTTTTTCCTACCGTTAGCGGGACAATATTTTTTTATCAAAAGTCCTTTTTAATCGAGAGTTTTCATCAAAATGTGGCAGCAATTCAAAAAATGACGATTTGCGCTTTTCACAGAGCCTGGTTGCGCAGGTATAGTAATGTTACTGGCGTGCTGAAGACGTTACAGGAAGGAGTAGGTATAGAATGTTTGGCTATCGTAGTAACGTGCCAAAAGTGCGCTTAACCACCGATCGTCTGGTGGTACGTTTAGTGCATGAGCGTGATGCCTGGCGTCTGGCCGATTATTACGCGGAAAATCGTCATTTTTTAAAACCCTGGGAACCGGTCCGTGATGAAAGTCATTGTTATCCTTCAGGATGGCAGGCGCGTCTGGGAATGATCGGTGAATTTCACAAACAGGGCTCCGCCTTCTATTTCGCGCTACTTGATCCGGAAGAAAAAGAAATTATCGGCGTGGCGAATTTTTCCAATGTGGTGCGCGGTTCTTTTCATGCCTGTTATCTGGGCTATTCCATTGCGCAGAAGTGGCAGGGGCAGGGGCTGATGTTTGAAGCCTTAACCGCTGCGATTCGCTATATGCAGCGCACTCAGCATATCCACCGTATCATGGCGAACTATATGCCGCACAACAAACGTAGCGGCGCGTTGCTGGCGCGGCTTGGCTTTGAGAAAGAAGGCTATGCGAAAGATTACCTGTTGATTGATGGACAATGGCGCGACCATGTCCTGACGGCGTTAACCACGCCGTTATGGACGCCGGGGCGTTGAGCGGCTTACGGAATGAGAGGCAAAGGGAGAAAACGATGAAATATGAATTAACTGCCACTGAAGCGCGAGTGATTGGGTGTCTGCTGGAAAAGCAGGTGACAACGCCGGAACAGTATCCGCTTTCCGTCAACGGCGTGGTGACAGCCTGTAATCAGAAAACCAACCGTGAACCAGTGATGAACCTGACGGAACAAGAGGTACAAGAACAGCTCGATAACCTGGTGAAACGCCACTTTTTGCGTACGGTCAGCGGGTTTGGCAATCGCGTCACCAAATATGAACAGCGTTTCTGTAATTCCGAATTTGGCGATCTGAAACTTAGCGCGGCGGAAGTGGCGCTTGTCACTACGCTGCTGCTGCGCGGCGCGCAAACGCCCGGCGAGTTGCGTAGCCGGGCGTCGCGGATGCATGAATTCAGTGATATGGCGGAAGTTGAATCCACGCTGGAACGGCTTGCCAGTCGTGAGGACGGCCCGTATGTCGTCCGTCTGGCGCGTGAACCGGGTAAGCGCGAAAGCCGTTATATACACCTTTTTTGCGGCGACGTCGATGAACTGTCTCTCCAGACGTCTGCGCCGGAAAGTGCGTCGGGCGATCTTCAGTCGCGCGTCGAAGCGCTGGAAAGCGAAGTGGCGGAGTTAAAGCAGCGGCTGGATTCTTTGTTAGCTCACCTGGGAGAGTAATGTGAGAACATTACGGATTGGCATTGTCGGATTAGGCGGTATTGCGCAGAAGGCCTGGCTGCCGGTATTAACCAACACCGCCGGATGGACGTTACAGGGCGCCTGGTCTCCTTCGCGGGATAAAGCCTTACGTATCTGCGAAAGCTGGCGCATACCGTATGTGGATTCGCTGGCGAATTTAGCGTCCGGCTGCGATGCGGTCTTCGTCCACTCCAGTACCGCAAGCCATTATGCCGTGGTCAGCGAACTTCTCAATGCCGGCGTCCATGTTTGCGTGGATAAACCGCTGGCGGAAAATCTACGTGATGCCGAACGGCTGGTGGCGCTGGCGGCGCAAAAAAAATTGACGCTGATGGTTGGCTTTAATCGCCGTTTCGCGCCGCTGTACCGCGAACTGAAGACGCGCCTCGGCACTGCGGCGTCACTGCGTATGGATAAACATCGTACCGATAGCGTCGGGCCGCACGACTTACGTTTTACTTTGCTCGATGACTATCTGCATGTCGTGGATACCGCTCTGTGGCTGGCGGGCGGCGAGGCGCGCCTTGCCAGCGGCACGTTGCTCACCAGCGAGTCCGGCGAAATGTGCTATGCGGAACATCATTTTTCCGCCGACAAACTACAAATTACCACCAGTATGCACCGGCGCGCCGGAAGTCAGCGTGAATCGGTCCAGGCCGTCACCGACGGCGGGTTGTATGACGTGACGGATATGCGTGAATGGCGCGAAGAGCGCGGGCAGGGTATTCTCATCAAACCCATTCCGGGTTGGCAAACGACGCTTGAACAGCGTGGTTTTGTCGGATGCGCGCGGCATTTCATTGACTGCGTACAAAATCAGACGGTTCCGGAAACGGCGGGGGAGCAGGCGATTTTGGCCCAGCGCGTCGTGGAGGCGCTGTGGCGGGACGCCATCAGCGAATAACCCTCTGTAACATCTGGCGGTAGTAATTCATCGTAATCCAGGTACTATACCCTCAATAATTCGAGTTGCAGAAAAGCTAACGCACATGCAGCTCGAAGTATGGCGGGTATATATGCCCACTCTACATAATACCTCTTTTCACAGTGAATAATGGCAAACCGTGGGGAGTCTGTAAGGCCTGATAAGACGTTTTGACGTCGCCGTCAGGCGCGGTGATACAGCCGGATACGGCAGAAGTTGCGTTATCCGGTCGATGGATCAGCCATGCAGGAGTTTTACGCCAGGGTCTGGAATACAAAAGAAATGAATTTATTGAAATCGCTGGCTGCCGTCAGCTCGATGACTATGTTTTCACGCGTGTTGGGCTTTGCCCGTGATGCGATTGTCGCCAGAATTTTTGGCGCAGGGATGGCGACCGACGCCTTTTTTGTGGCGTTTAAACTCCCTAATTTACTACGCCGGATCTTTGCCGAAGGCGCTTTTTCTCAGGCCTTTGTGCCTATCTTGGCGGAATATAAGAGCAAGCAGGGTGAAGAAGCGACGCGGATCTTTGTCGCTTACGTTTCCGGCCTGTTGACGCTGGCATTGGCCGTCGTGACGGTGGCCGGTATGCTGGCCGCCCCGTGGGTGATTATGGTAACCGCGCCGGGTTTTGCCGATACTGCGGATAAATTCGCGCTGACGACGCAACTGCTGCGGATTACGTTTCCCTATATTCTGCTGATCTCTCTGGCTTCACTGGTTGGCGCCATTCTCAACACCTGGAATCGCTTCTCTATTCCCGCTTTTGCGCCGACATTTCTTAATATCAGCATGATCGGTTTTGCATTATTCGCCGCGCCATACTTTAATCCGCCGGTGCTGGCGTTAGCCTGGGCAGTCACCGTCGGCGGCGTGCTGCAACTGGTGTATCAACTTCCGTATTTGAAAAAGATCGGTATGCTGGTGCTGCCGCGCATTAACTTTCGCGACACCGGGGCGATGCGGGTGGTCAAACAGATGGGGCCGGCGATTTTGGGCGTTTCCGTCAGTCAGATCTCCCTTATCATCAATACCATTTTCGCCTCGTTTCTGGCCTCCGGCTCGGTCTCATGGATGTACTATGCCGATCGGTTGATGGAGTTCCCGTCCGGCGTGCTGGGCGTGGCGTTGGGGACCATCCTGTTGCCGTCATTGTCGAAAAGCTTTGCCAGCGGCAATCATGATGAGTACTGCCGCCTGATGGACTGGGGGCTGCGTTTGTGCTTTTTACTGGCGTTGCCGAGCGCGGTAGCGTTAGGCATTCTGGCGAAGCCGCTGACGGTCTCGCTGTTTCAGTACGGTAAATTCACCGCCTTTGATGCGGCGATGACGCAGCGGGCGTTAATCGCCTATTCGGTGGGGCTGATTGGCTTGATCGTCGTAAAAGTGTTGGCCCCGGGCTTCTATTCTCGCCAGGATATTAAAACGCCGGTGAAAATCGCCATCGTGACGTTAATCATGACTCAGTTAATGAACCTGGCGTTTATTGGACCGCTGAAACACGCCGGGCTGTCGCTCTCTATTGGTTTGGCGGCATGTCTCAATGCGTCGCTGCTGTACTGGCAACTGCGCAAACAGAATATCTTTACGCCACAACCGGGGTGGATGTGGTTCCTGATGCGTCTGATCATTTCCGTACTGGTAATGGCCGCCGTATTGTTCGGCGTGTTGCATATTATGCCGGAGTGGTCGCAAGGGTCGATGTTATGGCGTTTGCTACGTTTGATGGCGGTAGTGATCGCGGGTATCGCGGCCTATTTCGCCGCGCTTGCCGTGCTGGGCTTTAAAGTGAAAGAGTTTGTTCGTCGGACGGCGTAAATTCAGTGCCTGATAGCGCTGTGCTATCAGGCCTACAAGGCATTCAGGCCGGAAAGGCGCAACGTCGCCATCCGGCAATGATTAGATAGAAATTTTTTTACCGCCGCGGTGAGAGACGGAGGTCTGACCGTCAGCCCCGTACAAGGTCGGCTCCTGGTGAGGTTTCAGCACCTCCAGCGCCTGTTGATTACGCTCGATTTGCCCTTCCAGCAGCCAGCCGTTGTGCTGGTTGAGGTCGCGAAGATGCTGCGTTTTTTCGGTAATCGCCTGCCAGCGCTCTGCAATGTCATCGTTTGCGCTACGCTGCGCGTTCTGCTCCAGACGGCGCTGTTGTTCCAGATAATCCAGCGTCGCCAGCAACGAGCTTTTTTCTTCTGTAATACGCTGTAGCTGGCTGCCGTTAATCTGGCCTACGGAAAGCTGTTGTTGCTCGGCGTCCATCACCGTCTTCAGGTCATTCAGGACGGTGGTCATCTGGTCAAGTATTTCTGACAAACGAGTCATACGCTTATTTACTCTGTAAGTAGCTCTGCGCCTCGCGAATGAGCGAGTCTGCTATTTTTCCCGTATCCATTTTTAACTCACCGTTACGGATAGCCGTTTTTAATGCTTCGACGCGTTCCATATTAATGTCGCTGACGCCTGGCTGCATGAGCTTCGCTTGCGCGTCGCTTAACGTTACGCTGGCGCTCGTCGCGGCGGACGTTTTTTCCTGACGCGTTTTTTGTACCGGCGTGTCGCTGGTTTCGCGCGTCTGGACAGTGCTAACGGGTTTCAAAGGTGAGGTACGGTCAATGCTCATTTATTTATCCTCATCGAGGGTTACGTTGTAGCGGCCAGCTACCATCATGGTTGAATATCTCATCGGCAGCCGCGACAAAATCTTTACACAATTATAGGTTAATAAGAATATTCCCATCAGAATCGACGGTTCCACTCACGATTTGACCCGATGTCATGCGCACGCGCGCATTTTGCGCGACGGCGGCATTATTCATCGCCTGGCCTTCCGCATTGACGCTAAACCCCTCGCCATTGGCGATGACCTGTACTCGTTGCCCCGCTTTGACGCGCCAGGCCTGACGTATCATCGTAAGCTGTACCGGCTGCCCGGGAGCGAGATCGCGCAAACTGACGGCATCCTGAATCTGACGGATATCCAGTACCGTTCGCGGCGGTAACTGATCCAGCCTGCCACGTTTTAACGTGACGTTGGCCGACGTCAATTTTCCGCCGCGCGCGACGGGCGCGGCAACGGCGACATAATTGCCGGTCGCTTGCACATTCACCTGCAAATAACGTTTTTCATTGGCGCAGCGCGCCACCACATTGACGTTGCCCCACAGCTTCGCGCTGCCCGTCATGCTGAAGGCTGGCTGTTCGCAGCTCGGTAGCAGATTGGGCGATGAACGGAGCGTGACAACCACCTCGTCGCTGAAGCCAGCCAGACGCTGGGAAAACCACGTGGTCAGCTGGGCGTTGATGTCCTGCGCCATTGTCAGGGGGCTGAACAGCAAAGCCGCCACGGCGAATCCTCGTTTTAACGTTTGCATGGTACTTCCCCCTGGTTGATGTCATGGCAGGATTCTACCCGTGTGAAGCAGGCATCAACGCAATAAATAGCGACGCATTTTGCGTTTATTCCGGCGATAACGCGCGCGTGAAGGCATTTAAGCTGTCGGCTGAATTTTGCCATTTGCGGAGGAGATATGCTCGACAGGCTCGATGCCGCCTTACGATTTCAGCAGGAAGCGCTAAATCTGCGCGCGCAACGTCAGGAAATATTAGCGGCGAATATCGCCAATGCCGATACGCCGGGGTATCAGGCGCGCGATATTGATTTTACCAGTGAGTTAAAAAAGGTGATGGTGCGTGGACGGGAAGAAACCGGCGGCGTCGCGTTAACGTTGACTTCCTCTCACCATATTCCCGCCCAGGCGGTCTCTTCTCCCGCAGTGGATCTGCTTTACCGCGTACCCGATCAGCCTTCTTTGGATGGTAACACCGTAGATATGGACAGGGAACGTACGCAGTTTGCGGATAACAGTCTCAAATATCAGATGGGGCTTACCGTTCTGGGTAGCCAACTCAAAGGCATGATGAATGTGCTACAGGGAGGAAACTAATTCGTGGCGCTGTTAAACATTTTTGATATTGCCGGATCGGCGCTTGCCGCGCAGTCCAAGCGGTTGAACGTTGCGGCCAGTAACCTGGCGAATGCGGATAGCGTCACCGGCCCGGACGGACAGCCTTATCGCGCCAAACAGGTGGTTTTTCAGGTGGACGCCGCGCCGGGGCAAGCCACTGGCGGGGTAAAGGTCGCCAGCGTGATTGAAAGTCAGGCACCGGAAAAGCTGGTTTATGAGCCAGGCAATCCGCTGGCGGACGCTAATGGTTACGTCAAAATGCCCAACGTCGATGTGGTCGGCGAAATGGTCAACACGATGTCAGCCTCGCGCAGCTATCAGGCAAATATCGAAGTCCTGAATACCGTAAAAAGCATGATGCTTAAAACGCTGACATTAGGCCAGTAAAGGAGGCGCGTATGTCTATTGCCGTAAATATGAATGACCCGACCAACACGGGCGTCAAAACGACGACCGGCAGCGGGTCGATGACCGGAAGCAACGCTGCCGATCTGCAAAGCAGTTTCCTGACCTTACTGGTCGCGCAATTGAAGAACCAGGACCCGACTAACCCATTACAAAATAATGAGTTAACGACACAGTTGGCGCAAATCAGTACCGTGAGCGGCATTGAAAAACTGAATACGACGCTGGGGGCTATTTCCGGGCAAATCGATAATAGTCAGTCCCTACAGGCGACCACGCTGATTGGGCATGGCGTTATGGTGCCTGGCACCACAATTCTGGCGGGTAAAGGCGCGGAAGAAGGGGCCGTGACGTCCACGACGCCGTTTGGCGTGGAATTGCAACAGCCTGCGGACAAAGTGACGGCAACCATTACCGATAAAGATGGCCGGGTGGTACGGACGCTGGAGATCGGTGAGTTGCGAGCCGGGGTACACACCTTTACCTGGGATGGTAAGCAAACGGACGGAACAACGGTACCGAATGGTTCTTACAACATTGCGATTACCGCCAGCAATGGCGGAACGCAACTGGTGGCGCAGCCGCTGCAATTCGCTCTGGTACAGGGCGTGACGAAGGGCAGTAACGGCAACCTGTTGGATCTGGGTACCTACGGCACCACCACACTCGACGAAGTTCGGCAAATAATCTAAGCCCTTACACTTATCAGGAGTCAGTCATGTCTTTTTCTCAAGCGGTTAGCGGCCTGAACGCTGCGGCCACCAACCTTGATGTTATCGGTAATAACATCGCCAACTCCGCCACCTATGGCTTTAAGTCCGGTACGGCATCATTTGCCGATATGTTCGCCGGTTCCAAAGTGGGGCTGGGCGTAAAAGTGGCGGGGATTACCCAGGATTTTACCGACGGTACGACAACGAACACCGGGCGCGGGCTGGATGTCGCGATTAGCCAGAACGGTTTTTTCCGCCTGGTAGACAGCAACGGTTCCGTGTTCTATAGCCGCAACGGCCAGTTCAAACTGGACGAGAACCGTAACCTGGTCAATATGCAGGGGATGCAGTTGACCGGCTATCCGGCCACCGGTACGCCGCCGACCATTCAGCAGGGGGCGAATCCTGCGCCGATCACCATTCCGAACACGCTGATGGCGGCGAAATCGACCACCACCGCGTCAATGCAGATCAACCTGAACTCAACGGACCCTGTACCGTCTAAAACGCCCTTTAGCGTGAGTGATGCGGATTCGTATAACAAAAAAGGCACCGTCACCGTTTATGACAGCCAGGGTAATGCCCATGACATGAACGTCTATTTTGTGAAAACCAAAGATAATGAATGGGCCGTGTACACCCATGACAGCAGCGATCCTGCAGCCACTGCGCCAACAACGGCGTCCACTACGCTGAAATTCAATGAAAACGGGATTCTGGAGTCTGGCGGTACGGTGAACATCACCACCGGTACGATTAATGGCGCGACAGCGGCCACCTTCTCCCTCAGCTTCCTTAACTCCATGCAGCAGAACACCGGGGCTAACAACATCGTCGCCACCAATCAAAACGGCTATAAGCCGGGCGACCTGGTGAGCTACCAGATTAACAACGACGGCACCGTGGTTGGCAACTATTCCAACGAGCAGGAGCAGGTGCTGGGGCAGATAGTGCTGGCTAACTTCGCCAATAACGAAGGTCTGGCATCCCAGGGCGATAACGTCTGGGCGGCGACGCAGGCCTCCGGGGCTGCGCTGCTGGGGACTGCCGGTTCCGGCAACTTCGGTAAGCTGACGAACGGCGCGCTGGAAGCCTCTAACGTGGATTTAAGTAAAGAGCTGGTGAATATGATCGTCGCGCAGCGTAACTACCAGTCGAATGCGCAGACCATCAAAACCCAGGACCAGATCCTCAATACGCTGGTTAACCTGCGCTAAGCGCCTGACGGGATAGCTTAATGGATCACGCAATTTATACCGCCATGGGGGCGGCCAGCCAGACGCTTAACCAGCAGGCGGTAACGGCCAGCAACCTGGCTAATGCCTCAACGCCGGGCTTTCGCGCGCAGCTTAACGCGCTACGCGCGGTGCCCGTTGATGGCCTCTCTTTAGCGACGCGCACGCTGGTTACGGCGTCGACGCCGGGGGCGGATATGACCCCGGGTCAGTTGGACTACACCTCCCGCCCGCTGGATGTTGCGTTGCAGCAGGACGGCTGGCTGGTGGTGCAAGCGGCGGATGGCGCTGAAGGATATACCCGTAATGGGAATATCCAGGTGGGTCCGACCGGGCAGTTAACCATTCAGGGACATCCGGTTATCGGCGAAGGCGGCCCGATTACCGTTCCTGAAGGGTCGGTAATCACCATTGCGGCAGACGGCACGATCTCCGCGCTCAATCCCGGCGACCCGCCAAACACGGTGGCGCCCGTTGGGCGACTGAAGCTGGTCAAAGCGGAAGGCAATGAAGTGCAGCGGAGCGATGACGGTTTATTCCGCCTTACCGCCGAGGCACAGGCTGAACGCGGGGCGGTACTGGCCGCCGACCCGTCAATTCGCATTATGTCGGGCGTGCTGGAGGGCAGTAACGTCAAGCCGGTTGAAGCCATGACCGACATGATCGCCAACGCACGTCGTTTTGAAATGCAGATGAAGGTTATCACCAGCGTAGATGAGAACGAAGGGCGAGCTAACCAACTGCTGTCGATGAGTTAATACAGGACATTTTATGATCAGTTCATTATGGATCGCCAAAACCGGTCTGGACGCGCAGCAAACCAATATGGATGTGATTGCCAATAACCTGGCAAACGTCAGCACCAATGGTTTTAAGCGTCAGCGCGCGGTATTTGAAGATCTGTTGTATCAGACCATCCGCCAGCCGGGCGCGCAGTCGTCCGAGCAGACGACTCTGCCTTCCGGGCTGCAAATCGGTACCGGCGTGCGTCCGGTCGCCACGGAGCGCCTGCACAGTCAGGGGAACCTGTCGCAGACCAACAACAGTAAAGATGTGGCGATTAAAGGGCAGGGCTTTTTCCAGGTCATGCTGCCGGACGGTACGTCTGCCTATACCCGCGACGGCTCTTTCCAGGTGGATCAGAATGGTCAACTGGTGACGGCGGGCGGTTTTCAGGTGCAGCCGGCAATCACCATTCCGGCCAACGCGTTAAGCATCACGATTGGCCGCGACGGCGTGGTCAGCGTTACCCAGCAGGGGCAGGCCGCGCCGGTTCAGGTCGGGCAGCTTAACCTGACCACCTTTATGAACGACACCGGGCTGGAAAGCATTGGCGAGAACCTCTATATCGAAACGCAATCGTCCGGCGCGCCGAACGAAAGCACGCCGGGGCTCAACGGCGCGGGGTTGTTGTATCAAGGGTATGTCGAAACGTCGAACGTTAACGTGGCGGAAGAGCTGGTGAACATGATTCAGGTTCAACGCGCCTATGAAATTAACAGTAAAGCAGTATCGACGACCGATCAGATGCTGCAGAAACTGACGCAACTCTAAGGGGCCGCCGGTGGGGGATACGCCACCGGCTCCCTGATTTTGAAGATGAAGGTAATGCAAAAATACGCGCTTCACGCTTACCCAGTTATGGCCCTGATGGTCGCGACGCTGACAGGATGCGCCTGGATACCCGCTAAACCGCTCGTGCAGGGGGCGACCACGGCGCAGCCGATACCTGGCCCGGTACCGGTGGCGAATGGCTCCATATTTCAGTCTGCGCAGCCGATTAATTATGGCTATCAGCCGCTTTTTGAAGATCGTCGACCGCGTAATATCGGCGATACGCTCACGATTGTGTTACAGGAAAACGTCAGCGCCAGTAAAAGCTCGTCAGCAAATGCCAGCCGCGACGGCAAAACCAGCTTTGGTTTTGATACGGTACCGCGTTATCTGCAGGGATTATTCGGTAATTCCCGCGCGGATATGGAGGCCTCCGGCGGCAACTCTTTTAACGGTAAAGGCGGCGCGAATGCCAGCAATACCTTTAGCGGCACGCTGACCGTGACCGTCGATCAGGTTCTGGCCAATGGCAATTTACACGTCGTGGGGGAAAAACAGATCGCGATTAATCAGGGAACGGAATTCATCCGCTTCTCCGGCGTGGTAAATCCACGCACCATCAGCGGCAGCAACTCCGTTCCCTCGACACAGGTGGCGGATGCACGGATTGAATATGTCGGGAACGGCTATATTAACGAAGCGCAAAATATGGGCTGGCTGCAACGTTTCTTCCTTAATTTGTCGCCGATGTAAGCGAGGTGTATGTGTTTAAAGCTCTTGCAGGAATCGTTCTGGCACTGGTTGCCACTCTGGCGCACGCCGAGCGTATCCGGGATCTGACCAGTGTCCAGGGAGTACGGGAAAACTCGCTGATCGGCTACGGGCTGGTGGTCGGGCTGGACGGTACGGGCGACCAGACGACCCAGACGCCATTTACCACCCAGACGTTGAATAACATGCTGTCACAACTGGGGATTACGGTCCCCACCGGCACCAACATGCAGTTGAAAAACGTGGCGGCGGTGATGGTGACGGCGTCGTATCCGCCTTTTGCGCGACAGGGACAAACGATCGATGTCGTCGTTTCCTCAATGGGGAACGCTAAAAGTCTGCGTGGCGGGACGTTATTAATGACGCCGTTAAAAGGGGTGGACAGCCAGGTGTATGCTCTGGCGCAGGGCAATATTCTGGTCGGCGGCGCGGGCGCTTCCGCAGGCGGCAGTAGCGTGCAGGTTAACCAGCTTAATGGCGGGCGCATCACTAATGGCGCGATTATCGAACGCGAGTTGCCGACTCAGTTCGGCGCTGGCAACACCATTAATCTGCAATTGAACGACGAAGATTTTACGATGGCGCAGCAAATTACCGACGCCATCAACCGCGCCCGCGGTTACGGCAGCGCCACTGCGCTTGATGCGCGAACGGTACAGGTACGCGTGCCCAGCGGCAACAGCTCGCAGGTGCGTTTTCTGGCGGACATTCAAAATATGGAAGTCAACGTGACGCCGCAGGATGCAAAAGTCGTGATCAACTCGCGTACCGGTTCGGTGGTCATGAATAGGGAAGTCACGCTGGATAGCTGCGCTGTGGCGCAGGGCAATTTGTCAGTGACAGTCAATCGCCAGCTCAACGTCAACCAGCCGAATACGCCATTTGGCGGCGGACAGACCGTGGTGACACCACAGACTCAGATAGATTTGCGTCAGAGCGGCGGATCGCTACAGAGTGTGCGTTCCAGCGCCAATCTGAACAGCGTAGTGCGCGCGCTGAATGCGCTTGGCGCGACGCCGATGGACCTGATGTCGATTTTGCAGTCCATGCAGAGCGCGGGCTGTCTACGCGCCAAACTGGAAATCATCTGATGATCGGAGACGGTAAATTGCTGGCCAGCGCGGCCTGGGATGCGCAATCTCTGAACGAACTGAAAGCGAAAGCGGGCCAGGACCCGGCGGCGAATATCCGTCCTGTGGCCCGTCAGGTGGAAGGGATGTTTGTGCAGATGATGCTGAAAAGTATGCGCGAGGCTTTACCCAAAGATGGTTTATTCAGCAGCGATCAGACGCGTCTGTATACCAGCATGTATGACCAGCAGATCGCTCAGCAGATGACCGCCGGTAAGGGACTGGGGCTGGCGGATATGATGGTTAAACAGATGACGGGCGGGCAGACGATGCCTGCGGATGACGCGCCGCAAGTACCGCTTAAATTCTCCCTGGAGACGGTAAACAGCTATCAAAATCAGGCGCTGACCCAACTGGTGCGCAAAGCCATACCGAAAACGCCGGACAGCAGCGATGCGCCGCTCTCCGGCGACAGTAAAGACTTTCTGGCCCGGCTTTCGCTCCCGGCGAGGCTGGCCAGCGAACAAAGCGGGGTGCCGCATCATCTGATTCTGGCGCAGGCGGCGCTGGAGTCCGGCTGGGGGCAACGGCAAATCCTGCGGGAGAATGGCGAACCCAGCTATAACGTATTTGGCGTGAAAGCGACCGCCAGTTGGAAAGGGCCGGTGACGGAAATCACCACCACTGAATACGAAAATGGCGAAGCGAAAAAAGTGAAAGCGAAATTCCGCGTCTATAGCTCGTATCTGGAGGCATTATCGGATTATGTCGCGCTGTTAACGCGTAACCCACGCTACGCTGCCGTGACCACTGCCGCCACGGCAGAGCAGGGCGCAGTGGCCCTGCAAAACGCCGGATACGCCACTGACCCGAATTACGCGCGTAAATTGACCAGCATGATTCAGCAGTTGAAAGCGATGAGTGAAAAGGTCAGCAAAACCTACAGCGCGAATCTCGACAATCTCTTTTAAATTGCTCAAGTCCACGTAGTCGCTGCCGATAACAACGAGTATTGAAGGATTAAAAGGAACCATCATGTCCAGCTTGATTAATCACGCCATGAGCGGACTTAACGCCGCGCAGGCCGCGTTAAATACGGTCAGTAATAACATCAACAATTATAACGTTGCGGGTTATACCCGGCAGACAACTATTCTGGCGCAGGCAAACAGTACGTTAGGGGCTGGCGGCTGGATAGGTAATGGCGTTTACGTTTCAGGCGTACAGCGCGAATATGATGCGTTTATCACTAATCAGCTACGCGGCGCGCAAAACCAGAGCAGCGGCTTAACCACGCGCTATGAACAAATGTCGAAAATCGACAACCTGCTGGCCGATAAATCCAGCTCACTGTCTGGTTCGTTGCAGAGTTTTTTTACCAGCCTGCAAACGTTAGTCAGTAATGCGGAAGATCCTGCGGCGCGTCAGGCGCTGATTGGTAAAGCGGAAGGGCTGGTAAACCAGTTCAAAACCACCGATCAGTATCTGCGCGATCAGGATAAACAGGTCAATATCGCGATTGGCTCCAGCGTGGCGCAAATCAACAATTACGCGAAGCAGATAGCTAACCTGAACGATCAAATCTCCCGTATGACGGGCGTAGGCGCGGGCGCATCGCCGAACGACCTGCTCGATCAGCGTGATCAGTTGGTCAGCGAGCTTAACAAGATCGTTGGCGTCGAGGTGAGTGTACAGGACGGCGGCACCTATAACCTGACGATGGCCAATGGCTATACGCTGGTGCAGGGGTCGACGGCGCGTCAGTTGGCGGCGGTTCCCTCCAGCGCCGACCCGACGCGAACGACTGTCGCTTATGTCGATGAGGCCGCCGGTAACATCGAAATTCCGGAAAAGTTGCTGAACACCGGTTCGCTCGGCGGATTACTGACGTTCCGTTCTCAGGATCTGGATCAGACTCGTAATACGCTGGGCCAGTTGGCGTTGGCGTTTGCCGATGCGTTTAACGCGCAGCATACCAAAGGTTATGACGCCGACGGCAATAAAGGGAAAGACTTCTTTAGCATTGGCTCGCCGGTGGTATATAGCAACAGTAATAATGCCGATAAAACGGTATCGCTAACCGCTAAGGTGGTCGACAGCACGAAGGTTCAGGCGACGGATTATAAGATTGTTTTTGACGGTACAGACTGGCAGGTTACTCGCACTGCGGATAACACCACCTTCACGGCGACAAAAGATGCTGACGGAAAACTGGAGATTGACGGTCTGAAAGTGACGGTAGGGACTGGCGCACAGAAAAACGACAGTTTTCTTCTCAAGCCGGTCAGCAATGCTATCGTCGACATGAACGTTAAAGTGACAAATGAAGCCGAGATTGCGATGGCGTCTGAGTCAAAACTCGATCCTGATGTGGATACCGGCGACAGCGATAACCGCAATGGTCAGGCATTGCTGGACTTACAAAACAGCAATGTAGTGGGCGGCAACAAAACCTTTAACGATGCTTACGCCACGTTGGTCAGCGATGTGGGTAACAAAACGTCAACGCTGAAAACCAGCAGCACCACGCAGGCGAATGTGGTTAAACAGCTTTATAAACAGCAACAGTCGGTTTCCGGCGTTAACCTCGACGAAGAATACGGCAATTTGCAGCGTTATCAGCAGTATTATCTGGCGAATGCGCAAGTATTGCAGACCGCGAATGCGCTGTTTGATGCGTTACTGAATATTCGCTAAAGGAGAAGGATGACATGCGTATCAGTACCCAGATGATGTACGAACAAAATATGAGCGGCATCACTAATTCTCAGGCCGAATGGATGAAGCTGGGCGAGCAGATGTCTACCGGTAAGCGCGTTACCAACCCATCTGACGATCCGATCGCCGCGTCGCAGGCGGTAGTACTCTCTCAGGCGCAGGCGCAGAATAGCCAGTACGCCCTGGCGCGTACGTTTGCCACCCAAAAAGTGTCGCTGGAAGAAAGTGTACTCAGTCAGGTGACGACGGCGATTCAAACCGCGCAGGAAAAAATCGTCTATGCCGGAAACGGCACGTTAAGCGACGATGACCGCGCGTCGCTGGCGACGGATTTACAGGGGATCCGCGATCAGCTGATGAACCTGGCAAACAGCACTGACGGCAATGGTCGCTATATCTTTGCCGGGTATAAAACGGAAGCGGCGCCATTCGACCAGGCGACAGGTGGTTATCATGGCGGCGAGAAAAGTGTTACCCAGCAGGTGGATTCCGCACGCACGATGGTAATTGGCCATACGGGAGCGCAAATTTTTAATAGCATCACCAGCAATGCGGTGCCGGAACCGGATGGCTCGGACTCCGAAAAGAATCTGTTTGTCATGCTCGATACGGCAATTGCCGCGCTCAAGACCCCGGTGGAAGGCAATGACGTGGAAAAAGAAAAAGCCGCTGCCGCCATTGATAAAACCAATCGCGGCTTAAAAAATTCGCTTAATAACGTCCTGACCGTTCGTGCGGAACTGGGAACGCAACTGAGCGAACTCAGTACGCTGGATTCACTGGGAAGCGACCGTGCGCTGGGACAGAAGCTACAGATGAGCAACCTGGTAGATGTGGACTGGAACTCGGTCATTTCCTCCTACGTCATGCAACAGGCGGCATTACAGGCGTCCTATAAAACGTTTACCGACATGCAGGGAATGTCGCTTTTCCAGTTGAACCGGTAACGCCTCTTTTTGAAACATATCACGAAACTGGATATGTTTTGTCTGCCCGCGCCATCCACCCCGGCGCGGGCATTTTTTTAGTCGTCATTGAGTTAGTGGTCATATTGTCGCGCCCGTAGCGACGCCATCCGTACGTATTATCCCGCCCGATCTCATAAACGCCTGGAGTGACTAAAAGACGCCATGGGGTGAGGCATCGCCCTGTAAGAGGCATAAAAAAAAGCCGACCTGGCGGTCGGCTTTGTATCAGCATTTACATCATTCTACCGGCTGTGGGCGTGTCGCCGGGGCGCTGGCGTGACGTGTGGCGCTGTGTCCGCCTGCTGCGCCTTTACCTTCAAAGTGGAAGGAAGGGCGCTGCCAGTCGCTATGGTGCGGGGTTTCCGGCACATATTCCGGCGCTGGCGCACGCGTCATCGGCGCGCTGGCGTGGTTATGATCGTCAACGCAGACAACGTCCTGCGGCTTTTCCACCACCTGGGCCGGTGCGATAACGGTTTCTTCTGCCGTGTGCTCCACAACAGCCGCTTCCGCTTTTGTCTCTTCTTCTGGCTCGACAACGACAACATCAGCTACGTTTTCAGCCACCGTAATGGACGCGTCGGCGGTTTCTGCTACCGGTTCGGCGTCAGCAATAACCTCTTGCGCTTCCGGCGTATCGCTTTCGGCAATCAGTTGCGGCTGTTCATCAACCGGCGCGGCAATCACTTCCGGATGCGTTGTCTCGACCTTGACGACTTCCGGCGCCTGTGGTTCGGCGACGGTCTGCGGTTCAACGGCAACGTTTTCTACCGCCTGTACCGACGCTTGTGGTTCGAGCGCTACGGTCGCAGCGATAACCTGCGGTTCAGCGACAACCGGTTGTGGCAGCGCCAGATCTGCTTCACGCTGCTCTTCAACAACCTGCGTTTCCTGAGGACGGACAATCGGGTAGCGGATCCAGACTTTACCGGACGCCATTTCTGGCGACGCGCAGGCGACGGTTAACGGCATCGGCGATTGTGTCGGGTAGCGCTCGTCACGATAGCGACGGCGACGCTGACCGCTTACGCGCAGGTGGCGCGGAGAACGGCGGGAGCGACGCGGCATACCGGTATTATCGCGAGGTTCTACGCTATCATCCTGCTCCGGCGCGATATCGGCAACGACAGGTAAATCAACTTTCGCCAGCTCGGTACGCGGCGCTGGAACGGGCTGTTCAACGTTTTCAACCGGGCGTGGTTCGTCGACGACGACCGGCGTGTCAACCGTTTCAACCACTGTGCTGTTGGTAAAGCGGACTTTCTGATTAAGCTGACGTTGCTTACGGCGCGGCTGAACCTGCTGAACGCGTTCTTCCTGCTCGGTCTCCTGGACAGGCTGTTCTTCGCGGTTAAGCGCTTTTACTTCCTGCTGCGCCTGGCGTTTGTCATCATTGCGGCGGCGGCTGCGTTCGCGACGCGGCGTCTGTTGCTGCTCATCGCCGGTTTTCACTTTTTCCGCCGTTTCCTGCTGGCGGGTATCGCGCGCTTCCGCATTTTGCTGCTGCGCCTGGCGACGGTTACGACGATTATCGTCGCGGCTCTCGCCGCCGTCACGTCCGGCACGGTTATCACGGGTGTCGCGGCGTTCGTTACGATCGCGACGGTTGTTCTGTCGTGGCTTGCGACGATCCTGCTGACGCTCCGCTTTTTCTTCCGCTTTCGGCGCGGCTGTTTCGACGGTTTTCGTTTCTTCACCGCTGAACAGTTGTTTCAGCGCGTTAAGGAAGCGGCTAAACAGACCCGGCTGGGCAGGCTGCTCGGCGGCAACATTATCCTTTTTCGCCGTAGCAACGCTAACCGCCGGTTCGACAGGCGTCGGCGCCGGAGGCACATCTGGCATAGCGAATGTCGCCAGCGCAGGCTGTTCCGGGCGTTTACGCTCGGCGTACTCTTCTTCAGAAGGCAGCGCCATCGCTTCTTCGTGCAGCTTCGGCAGCATGTAGCTCAGGGTCGGCGTTTCTTCCCCTTTGCGTACGCGTAGCACGGAATAGTGCGGCGTTTCCATCTGATCGTTCGGGACGATGACACAGCGGACGCCATCCTGACGCGTCTCAATAGCGTTAACTGCCGTCCGTTTTTCGTTAAGCAGATAAGAGGCGATCGGCACCGGAACAATGGCATGGACTTCCTGCGTATTCTCTTTCAGCGCTTCTTCTTCAATCAGGCGCAGAATGGACAGCGACAGAGATTCGTTATCGCGCACGGTGCCGGTACCGCTACAGCGCGGACACACGTGATGGCTGGATTCGCCCAGCGACGGGCTCAGGCGCTGACGCGACATTTCGAGCAGGCCGAAGCGGGAAATATGGCTAATCTGAATACGCGCCCGGTCCTGACGCACCGCTTCACGCAGGCGGTTTTCTACCGCGCGCTGGTGACGTACCGGCGTCATATCGATAAAGTCGATAACGATCAGGCCGCCCAGGTCGCGCAGACGCAACTGGCGGGCAATCTCATCGGCCGCTTCGAGATTGGTGTTGAACGCGGTTTCTTCGATATCGCCGCCGCGAGTTGCGCGGGCGGAGTTGATATCGATAGCGGTTAACGCTTCGGTGCTGTCAATGACGATGGAGCCGCCGGAGGGCAGGCGCACTTCACGCTGGAACGCAGACTCGATCTGCGATTCGATCTGGTAATGGCTGAACAACGGGATTTCACCGGTGTATAGCTTAATTTTGCTGCTAAAATCCGGGCGGCCCAACGCGGCGATATGCTGACGCGCCATTTCCATCACTTTTGGATTGTCGATTAGGATTTCACCGATATCCTGACGCAGATAGTCGCGAAACGCGCGTACGATGACGTTGCTTTCCTGATGGATCAGGAACGGCGCGGGACGGCTTTCAGCGGCTTTCTGAATGGCTTCCCAGTGTTTCAGGCGGAAGCTTAAATCCCACTGCAACGCTTCGGCGGATTTACCCACGCCCGCGGTACGTACGATAAGCCCCATCCCTTCAGGAAGTTCCAGGCTGGCCAACGCTTCTTTTAACTCGGTACGATCGTCGCCTTCAATGCGACGGGAGATACCACCCGCGCGCGGGTTATTCGGCATCAGTACCAGGTAGCTGCCCGCCAGACTGATAAAGGTGGTTAACGCCGCGCCTTTGTTGCCGCGCTCTTCTTTATCGATTTGAACAATGACTTCCTGGCCTTCGCGTAACACGTCTTTGATGTTCGGGCGACCATGAGCGCTGTAGTTAGCGGGGAAATATTCGCGGGCAATTTCTTTTAACGGGAGGAAACCGTGGCGTTCTGCGCCGTAATCAACAAAAGCCGCTTCCAGGCTCGGTTCAATACGGGTAATTTTGCCTTTATAGATGTTCGCTTTTTTCTGCTCGTGTCCGGGGCTTTCTATATCCAGATCGTACAGACGCTGCCCATCTACAAGGGCGACGCGCAACTCTTCCTGCTGAGTCGCGTTGATTAACATTCTTTTCATCGTAACTTACTCATTATTCTTACGTTGACGACTAAGCTGCGGGCATGGTGACGCCTTACCGGGCATGAACCGATGGCCTCGTGACTATTTCGCGTCGCCAACCTCACGGTTATCGTCAGCTCAAAGAGGCGCAGAGTGTCGGTTGCCTGTATTTCATACGGAAACACAGCGCAATTATCAGGGAAGCAGCCTGGGCATTACTCTCCAGAGAAGATCCTATCTACCGGTAAGGACTGCAACCCGCAGCCCGCTAACTGTCTGAAAAATCAATACGTCTTACGCCATTGCTGCGTTGATGATCGGTCAGACAAAATGGGTTATTCCGCTAAACTTTTTGTTTTAACAAGTTTCGGTGCGGAAACCGCATCATTATTCCACTGCTAACCTTGTTATAGCAAGATGACTTTTACCATTTATCACCCGCTTACTCACAGTTTTTTCACCAGCGCGAGCCAATCGCTTTAATAACCAGCAAAACCGCAGTGAAAAATGTTCATCCACTGGCGTAGACGTCTCTATAAGCATAGAAAAATGTGTGGCGCGAATCTCACAGGCTATTTAGAATCGCCCCCCATGAAAACAGAAACGCCATCCGTAAAAATTGTTGCTATCGCCGCTGACGAAGCGGGGCAACGCATTGATAACTTTTTGCGCACCCAACTGAAAGGGGTACCAAAAAGTATGATTTATCGCATCTTGCGTAAAGGCGAGGTACGGGTGAACAAAAAACGCATTAAACCGGAATACAAACTGGAATCGGGCGATGAAGTCCGCATTCCGCCGGTTCGCGTTGCTGAGCGCGAAGAAGAGGCTGTGTCGCCGCATTTGCAAAAAGTGGCGGCGTTGGCGGACGTCATTTTGTATGAAGACGACCATATTCTGGTGCTGAATAAGCCTTCCGGCACCGCCGTACACGGTGGGAGCGGGTTAAGTTTCGGCGTCATCGAAGGGCTGCGGGCGTTGCATCCGGAAGCGCGATTCCTGGAACTGGTGCATCGTCTTGACCGCGATACTTCCGGCGTGCTGTTGGTGGCGAAAAAACGCTCCGCGCTGCGTTCGCTGCATGAGCAACTGCGCGAAAAGGGAATGCAGAAAGATTATCTGGCGCTGGTGCGCGGCCAGTGGCAATCACACGTTAAAACCGTACAGGCGCCATTATTAAAGAACATTCTGCAAAGCGGCGAACGCATTGTCCGCGTGAGCCAGGAAGGCAAACCTTCAGAAACGCGCTTCAAGGTGGAAGAGCGTTATGCCTTCGCCACGCTGGTGCGCTGTAGCCCGGTCACGGGCCGTACGCATCAGATTCGCGTACATACCCAATATGCCGGTCACCCTATTGCGTTCGACGATCGCTACGGCGACCGTGAGTTTGATCAACAGCTTACCGAAGCGGGAACCGGTCTTAAACGTCTCTTTCTGCACGCCGCGGCGCTGAAGTTCACGCATCCGGGAACGGGCGATGTCATGCGCATTGAAGCGCCAATGGATAAGCAATTGAAGCGCTGCCTTGAGGTATTACGTAGTAAAGCCTGATGCGCGTTGCTTATCAGGCCTACAATCGTGTGATGCACCGTAGGCCTGATAAGACGCATCGCGTCGCCATCAGGCAGATTAATCAGGCATTCAGCGGGTTCATCTCTTCCCGTCGCAGCATCTGGCACAGGGCAATAAGCGGCAAGCCGATCAGCGTGTTCGGATCGCGGCCCTCTAAGCGCTCAAATAATGCAATGCCTAAACCTTCGCTTTTAAAACTTCCCGCGCAGTGCAGCGGATGCTCTTTACGGACATAGTCGTCTATTTCCGCTTCGCTTAAATGGCGAAAATGAACGTCAAAAGGCTCCACTTCGGTTTGTAAGTGCCCGGAGGCGGAGTTATACAGTGCCAGTCCGGTATAAAACGTCACAATATTTCCGCTGGCTTTGGCTAATTGCTGACGCGCTTTTTCTTCCGTCAGCGGTTTGCCGGTGATTTCGCCGTCCAGAACACAAATTTGGTCGGAGCCAATAATCAAATGATTCGGGAAACGCGCGGCGAGCGATTGCGCCTTCGCCTGCGCCAGCCGCAGCACCAACTGACGCGGCGCTTCGCCCGGCATGGGGGTTTCATCAACATCCGGCGCGGCGCATTCGAAAGGAATCGTCAGCTTTTCCAGCAGCGCGCGACGCCAGGGAGAGGTAGACGCAAGGATGAGACGGGGCATATTTTTTCCCTCAGATATAGCGTAATGATGAGAGCCATCTTAAACTATGCTCTTCGGTCTTCAAGCCTGTCATACTGACTCGTCTTGAGCGAAAATAAGTCTGTAACCCGCAATGTGTGCGAATTATTGGCAAAAGGCAACCGCAGGCTGCCTTTTTCTTTGACTATATGACGTTACGAAGTTAATATGCGCGCCCTATGCAAAAGGTAAAATTACCCCTGACTCTTGATCCGGTTCGTACCGCTCAAAAACGCCTTGATTACCAGGGTATCTATACCCCCGATCAGGTTGAGCGCGTTGCCGAATCTGTAGTCAGTGTGGACAGTGATGTGGAATGCTCCATGTCGTTCGCTATCGATAACCAGCGTCTCGCCGTTTTGACCGGCGATGCGGTCGTTACGGTGTCGCTCGAATGCCAGCGTTGCGGGAAACCGTTTACCCATCAGGTTCACACAACGTATTGTTTTAGCCCTGTCCGTTCCGACGAGCAGGCTGAAGCACTGCCGGAAGCGTATGAGCCGATTGAGGTAAACGAATTCGGCGAAATCGATCTGCTGGCGACGGTTGAAGATGAAATCATCCTCGCCTTGCCGGTAGTTCCGGTGCATGATTCTGAACACTGTGAAGTGTCCGAGGCGGACATGGTCTTTGGCGAACTGTCTGATGAAGCGCAAAAGCCAAACCCATTTGCCGTATTAGCCAGCTTAAAGCGTAAGTAATAGGTCTTCCCCGCGGACGCAGGGATAAACCGTAATTGAGGAGTAAGGTCCATGGCCGTACAACAGAATAAACCAACCCGTTCCAAACGTGGCATGCGTCGTTCCCATGACGCTCTGACCGCAGTCACCAGCCTGTCTGTAGACAAAACTTCTGGTGAAAAACACCTGCGTCACCACATCACTGCCGACGGTTACTACCGCGGCCGTAAGGTCATCGCTAAGTAATCGCGCGATACTCGATGCCTTTTGCATCACAGGCGTGCCTGTGGTGTAAAAGCCGAAGAGTACAAGCGTGATAAAGCTTAGTGAGGATTTCTCCGCGTAAGCGGAGAACACCGAACCAGGCAGCGACGATACCTTGACACGTCTAACCCTGGCGTTAGATGTCATGGGGGGCGATTTTGGTCCTTCCGTGACGGTGCCTGCAGCATTGCAGGCACTGAACGCTAATTCGCAGCTCACTCTTCTTTTAGTCGGGAATCCCGATATTATCACGCCATTACTTGCCAAAGCTGACTTTGAACAACGTTCGCGTCTGCAGATTATCCCTGCACAGTCAGTTATTGCCAGTGATGCCCGGCCTTCGCAGGCGATCCGCGCCAGTCGCGGGACATCCATGCGTGTGGCCCTGGAGCTTGTGAAAGAAGGCCGAGCCGAAGCTTGCGTTAGCGCCGGTAATACCGGGGCGCTGATGGGGCTGGCGAAATTATTGCTCAAGCCTCTTGAGGGGATTGAGCGTCCGGCGTTGGTGACGGTATTACCGCACCAGCAAAAGGGCAAAACGGTAGTGCTTGATTTGGGGGCCAACGTCGACTGCGACAGTACCATGCTGGTGCAGTTTGCCGTGATGGGCGCCGTTTTAGCGGAAGAAGTCGTCGGGATTAAAAATCCCCGCGTGGCGCTACTCAATATCGGGGAAGAAGAAACCAAAGGCCTTGACAGTATTCGCGAAGCCTCTTTAATGTTAAAAACAGTCCCAACCATCAATTATATCGGCTACCTTGAGGCGAATGAGTTACTGACGGGAAAAACCGATGTACTGGTGTGTGACGGCTTTACAGGCAATGTCACACTTAAAACGATGGAGGGGGTTGTCAGAATGTTCCTTTCACTGCTGAAATCACAGGGCGAGGGGAAAAAACGGTCGTGGTGGCTGCTGTTATTAAAACGTTGGTTACAAAAAAGCCTGACGAGGCGATTCAGTCACCTCAACCCCGACCAGTATAATGGCGCCTGTCTGTTAGGATTGCGCGGCACGGTGATAAAAAGTCATGGTGCGGCCAATCAGCGAGCATTTGCAGTCGCGATTGAACAGGCAGTGCAGGCGGTGCAGCGACAAGTTCCTCAGCGAATTGCCGCTCGCCTGGAATCTGTATACCCAGCCGGATTTGAACCGCTGGACGATGGCAAAGGCGTAAACCTGCGGGCGCACAGATAATATCGCTGTCTCCCCGGCGCCGCCAGCGTGCCAGACGTTTACAGGTAACGGTATATAACCGAAAAGTGACTGAGCGTACATGTATACGAAGATTATTGGTACTGGCAGCTATCTGCCCGAACAAGTGCGGACTAACGCCGATCTGGAAAAAATGGTTGAGACCTCTGACGAGTGGATTGTCACTCGTACAGGTATTCGTGAACGCCATATCGCCGCGCCGGATGAAACTGTCGCGACGATGGGCTTTACCGCTGCGAATCGCGCGATTGAGATGGCGGGGATCGATAAAGACCAAATTGGCTTGATTGTGGTGGCTACCACATCAGCAACGCATGCATTTCCAAGCGCGGCATGTCAGATTCAAAGTATGCTCGGTATTAAAGGTTGCCCGGCGTTTGATGTCGCGGCAGCGTGCGCAGGTTTCACCTACGCGTTAAGCATCGCCGACCAGTACGTTAAATCCGGCGCGGTTAAACACGCGCTGGTGGTCGGTTCCGATGTATTAGCCCGCACTTGCGATCCTGGCGATCGCGGTACGATCATTATTTTCGGCGATGGCGCAGGCGCGGCCGTACTGAGCGCTTCTGAAGAACCGGGTATTATCTCCACTCATCTTCATGCCGATGGCCGTTACGGTGAATTACTGACCCTGCCGAATGCCGATCGCGTAAATCCGGATAACCCGATTTACCTGACGATGGCGGGCAATGAAGTCTTTAAAGTGGCGGTCACTGAACTGGCGCATATTGTCGATGAGACGCTGGCGGCTAATAACCTGGATCGCTCAGAACTCGATTGGCTGGTGCCGCATCAGGCTAACCTGCGTATCATTAGCGCGACAGCGAAAAAACTCGGCATGTCGATGGACAATGTCGTCGTCACGCTGGACAGGCACGGCAATACCTCCGCGGCTTCTGTGCCGTGCGCGCTGGATGAAGCCGTGCGTGACGGGCGAATTAAAGCCGGTCAGCTGGTATTGCTTGAAGCCTTCGGGGGTGGATTCACCTGGGGCTCCGCGCTGATTCGTTTCTAGTATAAGGATTTAAACATGACGCAATTTGCATTTGTGTTCCCCGGTCAGGGTTCTCAGAGCGTTGGGATGTTGGCCGAAATGGCGGCAAATTACCCTATCGTAGAAGAAACGTTTGCTGAAGCTTCTGCGGCTCTGGGATATGATCTGTGGGCGCTCACCCAGCAAGGTCCAGCGGAAGAACTGAATAAAACCTGGCAGACGCAGCCGGCGTTATTAACCGCTTCCGTCGCTCTTTGGCGCGTTTGGCAGCAGCAGGGCGGTAAAATGCCTGCGTTAATGGCAGGTCACAGCCTGGGCGAATATTCCGCGCTGGTTTGCGCTGGCGTCATCAACTTTGCTGATGCCGTTCGTCTGGTGGAAATGCGTGGTAAATTCATGCAGGAAGCGGTTCCGGAAGGTACTGGCGGCATGTCTGCGATCATCGGGCTGGATGATGCCTCTATTGCTAAAGCCTGTGAAGAATCTGCCGAAGGGCAGGTTGTTTCGCCGGTTAACTTTAACTCGCCGGGACAGGTGGTTATCGCCGGGCATAAAGAGGCGGTAGAACGCGCGGGCGCAGCCTGTAAAGCCGCTGGCGCGAAACGCGCGCTGCCGCTGCCGGTGAGCGTACCGTCGCACTGCGCGCTGATGAAACCAGCGGCAGATAAGCTGGCGGTTGAATTAGCCAAAATTACCTTTAGCGCGCCAACGGTGCCGGTAGTAAACAACGTTGACGTGAAATGTGAAACCGATGTCGCCGCTATCCGCGATGCGCTGGTTCGCCAGTTGTACAATCCGGTACAGTGGACGAAGAGCGTGAAATTTATCGCGGCGCAGGGCGTTGAACATCTTTATGAAGTGGGTCCAGGTAAAGTCCTCACTGGTCTGACGAAACGTATTGTCGACACCCTGACAGCGTCGGCGCTGAACGAGCCGGCGGCGCTGTCTGCGGCACTTACGCAATAAAAGAGGAAAACCATGAGCTTTGAAGGAAAGATTGCGCTGGTGACTGGTGCAAGCCGTGGCATAGGCCGCGCAATTGCAGAGACTCTCGTTGCCCGCGGCGCGAAAGTTATCGGGACTGCGACCAGTGAAAATGGTGCGAAGAACATTAGCGACTATTTAGGTGCTAACGGGAAAGGTTTGATGTTGAATGTGACCGATCCTGCATCTATTGAATCTGTTCTTGAAAATATTCGCGCAGAATTTGGTGAAGTGGATATCCTGGTTAATAATGCCGGTATCACTCGTGATAATCTGTTGATGCGAATGAAAGATGATGAGTGGAACGATATTATCGAAACCAACTTATCATCCGTTTTCCGCCTGTCAAAAGCAGTAATGCGCGCTATGATGAAAAAGCGTTGTGGTCGCATTATCACTATTGGTTCTGTGGTTGGTACCATGGGAAATGCAGGTCAGGCAAACTACGCTGCGGCGAAAGCGGGCCTGATCGGTTTCAGTAAATCACTGGCGCGTGAAGTTGCGTCCCGTGGTATTACTGTCAATGTTGTGGCTCCGGGTTTTATTGAAACGGACATGACGCGTGCGCTGTCTGACGATCAGCGTGCGGGTATCCTGGCGCAGGTGCCTGCGGGTCGCCTCGGCGGCGCTCAGGAAATCGCCAGTGCGGTTGCATTTTTAGCCTCTGACGAAGCGAGTTACATCACTGGTGAGACTCTGCACGTCAACGGCGGAATGTACATGGTTTAATCACGATTGAAAAATATTTGCGTTATTAGGGCGAAAGGCCGCAAAATAACGTAAAATCGTGGTAAGACCTGCCGGGATTTAGTTGCAAATTTTTCAACATTTTATACACTACGAAAACCATCGCGAAAGCGAGTTTTGATAGGAAATTTAAGAGTATGAGCACTATCGAAGAACGCGTTAAGAAAATTATCGGCGAACAGCTGGGCGTTAAGCAGGAAGAAGTAACCAACAATGCTTCTTTCGTTGAAGACCTGGGCGCAGATTCTCTTGACACCGTTGAGCTGGTAATGGCTCTGGAAGAAGAGTTTGATACTGAGATTCCGGACGAAGAAGCTGAGAAAATCACCACCGTTCAGGCTGCCATTGATTACATCAACGGCCACCAGGCGTAAGTGAACATCTCCAGGCGGTCGTTCGACCGCCTGAGTTTTATCTTTTTGTCCCACTAGAATCATTTTCCCTCCCTGGAGGACAACCGTGTCTAAGCGTCGTGTAGTTGTGACCGGACTGGGCATGTTGTCTCCTGTCGGCAATACCGTAGAGTCTACCTGGAAAGCTCTCCTTGCCGGTCAGAGTGGCATCAGCCTGATCGACCATTTCGATACTAGCGCCTATGCAACGAAATTTGCTGGCTTAGTAAAGGATTTTAACTGTGATGACATTATCTCGCGCAAAGAACAGCGCAAGATGGATGCCTTCATTCAATATGGAATTGTCGCTGGCGTACAGGCCATGCAGGATTCTGGCCTTGAAGTGACGGAAGAGAACGCAAGCCGTATTGGCGCCGCTATCGGCTCCGGTATCGGTGGTCTCGGTCTGATCGAAGAAAACCACAGTTCGCTGGTAAAAGGCGGACCGCGTAAGATTAGCCCGTTCTTTGTCCCGTCGACGATTGTTAACATGGTAGCAGGCCATCTGACTATCATGTATGGCCTGCGTGGGCCAAGCATCTCTATTGCGACTGCCTGTACTTCAGGCGTGCATAACATCGGCCATGCCGCGCGTATCATCGCCTATGGCGATGCGGACGCGATGGTGGCAGGTGGCGCAGAAAAAGCCAGTACGCCGCTGGGCGTAGGTGGTTTTGGCGCAGCGCGCGCGCTGTCGACCCGCAACGATAACCCACAGGCGGCGAGCCGTCCGTGGGATAAAGAACGCGATGGTTTTGTACTGGGCGACGGTGCCGGTATGTTGGTGCTTGAAGAGTACGAACATGCAAAAGCGCGTGGTGCGAAAATCTATGCCGAAATCGTCGGCTTTGGTATGAGCAGCGATGCTTACCATATGACGTCGCCGCCGGAAAATGGCGCAGGCGCTGCGCTGGCGATGGTTAACGCGTTGCGTGATGCCGCGATTGAGCCTGCTCAGATTGGCTACGTCAACGCGCACGGCACGTCGACGCCTGCCGGCGACAAAGCTGAGACGCAGGCGGTTAAGTCAGTCTTTGGCGATGCAGCAAGCCGAGTGATGGTGAGCTCGACCAAATCGATGACCGGCCATCTGTTGGGCGCCGCAGGCGCAGTAGAGTCTATTTTCTCTATTCTGGCGCTACGCGATCAGGCCATTCCGCCAACCATTAATCTGGATAACCCGGATGAAGGTTGCGATCTGGACTTCGTGCCGCATGAAGCGCGCCAGGTCAGCGATCTGGAGTATGCTCTGTGTAACTCCTTTGGCTTTGGCGGAACTAACGGTTCCTTGATTTTTAAAAAGATCTAAGTTAAGTCAGAGACAGACATTAATAAAAAGGTCCGCTTGTCGGGCCTTTTTTATCAGGCATATCATCTCTTGTTCTGCGTTATTCATCCTGCCACACTAGCAGGCGACGGATAAGGAGCCACTATGTTTTTAATTAATGGCCATGCGCAGGATCAACTTGCTGTAAGCGACCGGGCGACGCAGTTCGGCGATGGCAGTTTTACGACCGCACGTATTGTTGATGGCAACATTTGCCATCTGGAAGCGCATCTTCAGCGCTTGCAGGTTGCCTGTGCAAAATTACGGATCGCTTTTAGCCATTGGGCGACCCTTCGGCAAGAGATGACAATGTTGGCCACAGGGCATGATTCAGGCGTGTTGAAAGTGATCATTAGCCGTGGCAGCGGCGGCCGGGGATACAGCGCCATGAATTGTCAGGCAGCTACCCGAATCCTCTCCGTTTCTGCTTATCCCGCTTATTATTCTCAGTGGCGTAAGCAAGGCATCACTCTTACCCTTAGTCCCATACCGCTTGGGCGCAATCCTTATCTTGCCGGATTAAAACATCTGAACCGCCTCGAACAGGTGTTGATTCGCTCTCATCTTGAGCAGACGGACGCCGATGAGGCGCTGGTTCTTGACAGCGAGGGATGGGTTACGGAATGCTGTGCGGCTAATTTGTTCTGGCGTACAGGCGACATTGTTTTTACGCCGCGTCTGGATCAGGCCGGGGTGAACGGCATTATGCGACAATTTTGTTTACGCCAACTGGCGCAATCTCCTTTCCAGGTTCTTGAAGTACAGGCGAGAGAGGAGGCAGTCAGGCAGGCGGATGAGATTATCATTTGCAACGCGCTAATGCCGATTATTCCCATACGCGCCTATCACGGGACGTCGTATTCTTCGCGAACACTGTTTCAATTTTTAGCCCCATTTTGTGAGCATCCGAATTAGTTATGAAAAAATTGTCAGGCGTTTTCCTTCTGCTGTTGGTTGTGCTGGGTATTGCCGCGGGCGTGGGGATGTGGAAAGTTCGCCATCTGGCGAACAGCACGTTACTTATTAAAAAACGAGACTATTTTTACGCTCAAGGCGGGAACGGGGCGGCTGGCGCTTGGCGACCAGCTTTATGATGAAAAAATCATTAATCGCCCCCGGGTATTTCAGTGGCTGCTGCGCGTGGAGCCTGAGTTATCGCACTTTAAAGCGGGAACTTACCGTTTTACGCCCGGGATGACCGTACGGGAGATGCTTGAGTTGCTGGAGAGCGGCAAAGAAGCGCAATTCCCGTTGCGGTTTGTGGAAGGGATGCGCCTTAGCGATTACCTGAAACAGCTACGGGAGGCGCCGTATATTCGCCATACATTGCCGGATGATGACTACGCCACTGTCGCTCAGGCATTAAAGCTTGCGCACCCGGAATGGGTAGAAGGGTGGTTCTGGCCTGATACCTGGATGTATACCGCCAACACCAGCGATGTCGCTATTCTCAAGCGAGCGCATCAAAAGATGGTGAAAGCTGTCGATACTGTCTGGAAAGGTCGGGCCGAGGGGCTGCCTTATAAAGATCAGAACCAACTGGTGACAATGGCCTCGATTATTGAAAAAGAGACGGCTGTCGCCAGCGAACGCGATCAGGTGGCCTCAGTCTTTATTAATCGCCTGAGAATCGGTATGCGCCTTCAGACCGATCCCACCGTGATTTACGGGATGGGGACGAGTTATAATGGTAACTTGTCGCGTGCGGATCTGGAAAAGCCGACGGCTTATAACACGTATACCATAACCGGGCTGCCGCCAGGACCGATTGCATCGCCCAGCGAAGCGTCATTGCAGGCGGCGGCGCATCCGGCGAAAACGCCGTATCTCTATTTTGTGGCCGACGGTAAAGGCGGTCACACATTTAACACCAATCTTGCCAGCCATAATCGGTCAGTGCAGGAGTACCTGAAAGTGCTTAAGGAAAAAAATGGGCAGTAATTATATCGTCATCGAGGGCCTGGAAGGCGCCGGAAAAACCACTGCGCGCGACGTGGTGGTGGAGACCCTTGAGCAACTGGGTATTCGTAACATGATTTTTACCCGTGAGCCGGGCGGTACGCAGCTTGCCGAAAAACTACGAAGTCTGGTGCTGGATATTCGATCGGTAGGCGACGAAGTGATTACCGATAAAGCGGAAGTGCTGATGTTTTATGCCGCTCGCGTACAGCTCGTCGAAACGGTAATCAAGCCCGCGCTGGCGCAAGGCATATGGGTGATCGGCGATCGCCACGATCTCTCGACCCAGGCGTATCAGGGGGGGGAGGGCGCGGCATTGATCAAACCATGCTGGCGACACTACGCGATGCCGTGCTGGGCGATTTTCGCCCTGACCTGACGCTGTATCTGGATGTCACGCCGGAAGTCGGGCTAAAACGCGCCAGAGCGCGCGGCGATTTGGATCGCATTGAGCAGGAATCTTTTGATTTCTTTAACCGGACTCGCGCGCGCTATCTGGAACTGGCGGCGCAAGACTCGCGTATCCGCACCATTGACGCGACCCAGCCGCTGGATGCCGTCATGCGCGACATTCGCGCCACGGTGACGAAGTGGGTGCAGGAGCAAGCGGCATGAAATGGTATCCATGGTTACGGCCCGCCTATGAAAAACTGGTAGAAAGTTACCAGGCGGGACGTGGGCACCATGCGCTACTGATTCAGGCCTTACCTGGCATGGGCGACGAGGCGCTGTGCTATGCGCTGAGCCGTTATCTGTTATGCCAGCAGCCTGAGGGCCACAAAAGCTGTGGGCATTGCCGTGGCTGTCAGCTTATGCAGGCTGGCACGCATCCGGACTATTACACGCTGACGCCGGATAAAGGCAAAAGCAGCCTCGGCGTAGATGCGGTACGCGAGGTCAGCGAGAAATTGTACGAGCACTCCCGTCTGGGCGGCGCGAAGGTGGTGTGGATTGCGGAGGCGGCGCTATTAACCGACGCCGCCGCCAATGCGTTGCTCAAAACGCTGGAAGAGCCGCCGGAGCAAACCTGGTTTTTCCTTGCCAGCCCGGAGCCTGCTCGTCTGTTGGCGACATTACGCAGCCGCTGCCGGCTGCATCATCTGGCGCCGCCGTCCGAATCGTATGCGATGTCATGGCTATCGCGAGAAGTGACGGCGTCACAAGAAGCATTGCTCACGGCGCTACGCCTGAACGCGGGGTCGCCCGGCGCCGCGCTGGCGCTGTTGCAGTCTGAACGTTGGGCGCAGCGTGAGGCGCTGTGTCAGGCGTTGATGGACAGTTTACATACGGGCGACTGGTATGCGGTATTAACGGCGCTCAATCATGAGCAAGCCCCGGCGCGCCTGCATTGGCTGGCGACGCTGCTGGTAGACGCGCTGAAACGTCAGCACGGCGCGTCGTACCTGACAAACGTTGATGCGGACGCGGTTGTTGCCGCGCTGGCGGGGCCGCTATCCCCGGCGCGTATTCAGGCAATCCTGAACGATGTTTGCCATTGTCGTGATCAATTACTTCATGTGACCGGATTAAACCGCGAACTGGTATTAACCGATCTCATTCTCCGCATCGAGCATTACCTGCAACCAGGCACCTTGTTGCCTGTTCCTCATCTTTGAGAGAGACATTATGTTTTTAGTCGACTCACACTGCCATCTTGATGGTCTGGATTATCAATCTTTGCATAAGGACGTGGACGATGTGCTGGCAAAAGCCGCCGCGCGCGATGTGAAGTTCTGTTTAGCGGTGGCGACGACGCTGCCGGGGTATCGCCATATGCGCGAGCTGGTGGGCAAGCGCGATAATGTGGTCTTTTCCTGCGGCGTGCATCCGTTAAATCAGGATGAAGTATATGACGTAGAAGAACTGCGCCTCCTTGCTGCAGAAGACGATGTGGTGGCGATGGGCGAGGCCGGGCTTGATTACTTTTACACGCCTGAGACCAAAATCCGCCAGCAGGCGTCTTTTATTCATCATATCCAGATTGGCCGCGAATTGCATAAACCGGTGATTGTCCATACTCGCGACGCGCGCGCCGATACGCTGGCTATCCTGCGCGAAGAAAAAGTGACGGATTGCGGCGGCGTACTACACTGTTTTACAGAAGACAGAGAAACGGCCGGCAACTTGTTGGATCTGGGGTTTTATATCTCATTTTCCGGCATCGTAACGTTCCGTAACGCTGAGCAGTTGCGTGATGCGGCGCGTTATGTGCCGCTGGATCGGTTATTAGTCGAGACCGATTCTCCTTATCTGGCGCCGGTGCCGCATCGCGGTAAAGAGAACCAGCCTGCGATGGTACGCGACGTCGCAGAATATATGGCGGTATTGAAAGGGGTTGCCGTTGAAGAACTGGCGCAGATCACCACCGATAACTTTGCTCGCCTGTTCCATATTGACGCGTCTCGCCTGTCATCAATCCGTTAAACGAGTTTTTTTAAAGCTCGTAATTAATAAGCAAAGCGCGTAAAGTTCACCGCCACAAAAGGGGCGGTGAGCGAGCTTATGGAAACATTCGGAAACTCATTTTGGCAGAATGTGATACTTTTTAGGCTATCTGGCGCTGAAACGTGATAGCCGTCAAACAAAATCAGACGTATTTATTTTACTCTGTGTAATGAATAAAAGGGCACTTAGATGTCCTGTCCACGGCGGGGTTCTCCCCCCTCGCCAATGCGTGAGAACGTAGAAAAGCACAAATACTCAGGAGCACTCTCAATTATGTTTAAGAATGCATTTGCTAACCTGCAAAAGGTCGGTAAATCGCTGATGCTGCCGGTATCCGTACTCCCTATCGCAGGTATCCTGCTGGGTGTCGGTTCCGCTAACTTCAGCTGGCTGCCAGCCGTTGTATCGCACGTTATGGCAGAAGCGGGCGGATCTGTTTTTGCCAATATGCCGCTGATTTTCGCTATCGGCGTGGCGTTGGGCTTCACCAACAACGACGGCGTTTCGGCTCTGGCGGCGGTAGTAGCGTATGGCATCATGGTGAAAACCATGGCTGTGGCTGCGCCGCTGGTTCTGCATTTACCTGCTGAAGAGATCGCCGCTAAACACCTTGCTGATACGGGTGTTCTCGGGGGGATTATCTCCGGTGCGATCGCAGCGTATATGTTTAACCGCTTCTACCGCATCAAACTGCCTGAGTATCTGGGCTTCTTTGCGGGCAAACGCTTCGTGCCGATCATTTCGGGTCTGGCCGCTATTTTTACCGGTGTGGTGCTGTCTTTCGTATGGCCGCCAGTCGGTACGGCTATCCAGGCGTTCTCGCAGTGGGCGGCTTATCAGAACCCGGTTGTCGCGTTTGGTATTTACGGTTTTATCGAGCGTTGCCTGGTGCCGTTTGGTCTGCATCATATCTGGAACGTTCCTTTCCAGATGCAGATCGGCGAATACACCAACGCCGCGGGTCAGGTATTCCACGGCGACATTCCGCGCTATATGGCGGGCGACCCGACGGCGGGTATGTTGTCTGGCGGCTTCCTGTTCAAAATGTACGGTCTGCCGGCTGCGGCCATTGCTATCTGGCACTCTGCTAAACCGGAAAACCGCGCAAAAGTGGGCGGTATCATGATTTCCGCCGCGCTGACCTCGTTTTTGACGGGTATTACCGAGCCTATCGAGTTCTCCTTCATGTTCGTGGCGCCGATCCTGTACATTATTCACGCGATTCTGGCAGGTCTGGCATTCCCGCTCTGTATCCTGCTGGGGATGCGTGACGGTACGTCGTTCTCCCACGGTCTGATCGACTTTATCGTGCTGTCCGGTAACAGCAGCAAATTGTGGCTGTTCCCGATTGTTGGCGCCGGTTATGCGATTGTGTACTACACCGTGTTCCGCGTGCTGATCAAAGCGCTGGATCTGAAAACGCCGGGTCGTGAAGACACTACTGATGACGCAAAAGCGGGGGCGACCAGCGAAATGACGCCGGCTTTGGTTGCGGCGTTTGGCGGTAAAGAGAACATCACTAACCTGGATGCCTGTATCACGCGTCTGCGCGTGAGCGTAGCCGATGTAGCGAAAGTGGATCAGGCTGGCCTGAAGAAACTGGGCGCGGCAGGCGTTGTCGTCGCGGGTTCCGGCGTTCAGGCTATTTTCGGTACGAAATCCGATAACCTGAAAACGGAAATGGATGAGTACATCCGTAACAGCTAAGCAGTAATGATGTTGGGGAGAATTAAGGCAGCCATTCGGCTGCCTTTTTTAATGGCGCTTTACATGCCGCTCTCCGACAGTCTGTCAGAACTGATAATTGGCGGTGAGGCTGACGTTACGCGGTGCGCCGTAAACAATGGAACCATCAATATTGGTGTCGTAGGTTTTATCAAACAGGTTGTTGATGTTTCCCTGTACGGAGAAATTTTTCGTCACCTGATAGCGGGTAAACAGATCGACCAGCGCATAGCTGCCCTGTTCGGCGCGGAAAGTGCCGTACGGCGTCGTGGTATCTTTGTAAACCCGATTCTGCCAGTTCACGCCGCCGCCGACCGTCAGCTCCGGTATCGCCGGCAGACGATAGCGGGTGAATAACTTCACGCTGGTGCGCGGAAGATTAGGGTTCACGGCGTTACCTTCATTGTCCTCGGCAACATACCGGGTAGCCCCGAAAGTCATCTGCCAGTTATCGGTAATTGCGCCGTTCACTTCAAATTCGACGCCTTTGCTCACCGTTCCGTCAGTAGACTTCCAGGCAAACTCCCCATTACTGCCAGGGATGGGAATAGTGGTTGCCTGAGCGACGTTATTCTGCTCAATGCGGAACACGGACAACGTGGTGGTGAGGCGACTGTTCATCCAGTCGGACTTCAGACCCGCTTCATAGTTATTACCGGTAATCGGAGCCAGATATTGACCCGCTTTGTCGCGTTTATTCTGCGGCTGAAAGATAGAGGTATAACTGGTATAAGCGGACCAGTTGTCGTTGATATCATAAATCAGCCCGGCATACGGCGTGGTATGGTTTTTCTCCATGCTGTAGGTCAGTGTATCAACACGCCAGTTGGTATAACGAGCGCCGAGAATCAGATGCAGCGGGTCGGCCAGCGAAATGCGCGTAGCGGCATACAGCGATTTCATATGCGTGGTATCGTCCTGCGCCAGATTTTGTGGCGCCCAGTGGGTTTGGGGGAAATTACCGTTAAAGGCGCTGAAGTTGCCAATGTCGTCCGGAAAGACGTTCGCCCAGGCGCTAAAATAGCGGTTATTCTGTTTACTATAACTGCCGCCAAACATCATATTGTGCTGGCGGCCAAACAGCTCATAAGCGCCATCGGCAAAGAGATCTATGGCATCTACTTTGCGCTTGCCGCTGTTCCAGCCCGTACCGCCGACCACGGGGTAGCTTGCGCCATAAGGACTCACCAGCGTACCTGTCTCTTTATCCACTAACGCATCGATATACATCATTTTACTGTCGAATTTGACCTCAGTATGGGTCGCATTCAGGGTCGCCTGCCAGCTTTCGGCAAAACGCTGCTTAAGCGTGACGAAGAATTTATTTATCTCTTTATTGTTATAAGCCCAGTCCGGGGCGGTACTACGCGCGCGGTCATAGCTATTTTTGCTGCCATCGGTGTTCCAGCGCGGCAGACCGCCCTAGGTCGGGCTGTTGACATCAATTTTTTGATATTCATAACCGGCTGAAAGGCTGGTGGTTGCACCCAGATCGGCATCGACAATTCCGGAAAAGAACGCTTTCTCACTGTTATAGCGGTCCAGCCAGGAATCATTATTCTGATAACCCGCCACGATGCGCCCACGGACATTACCGTCTGCGGTGAGCGGACTTTGCAGATCCATGACGTAACGCTGCTTATTCCAGCTACCGTATTCTGTGGAGACGTTACCTTTGAACTCCCGACTGGTGGCGTGTTTACGGATCATATTAATTGAGGCAGAAGGATTGCCGGTTCCGGTCATCAGCCCATTCGCGCCGCGAACCACCTCCACGCGCTCATACAGCGCGGTATCCGTTAGCGCATCGCCCAGATTCCAGCGGGACTCAAAATACGTTGGAATACCGTCAACCATATAGTTGTCAATTTCAAACCCGCGCGAGTAATAGCTGATGCGATCGGAGTCAGCCTGGCTTCCGCTGATCCCCAGCGTATTGGTCATCACCTCGCCCAGGGTTTGCAACTGCTGGTCTTCCATCCGCTGTTGGCTGACAATACTGACCGACTGCGGGATATCGCGCTGAGTCATCGGCATTTTGGTGTCCGCAGCGGTCGTTTTCACGCTGTAATCCTGTTCTTCACGGTTTACGGCGTCAGCGGTCGTCGCGCCCTCGACAATAACGGTATCCTCAGCCGCGAAGGCGGCAGGCATAAATGCCATCGCCATACCCATAGCTAACAGCGACGGTGCGGCGGTGGACGGAAGGTGTTTGTCCCGGCGGTATTGAATGAAAGACATCTGAAAATCCTTGCTTGTTATTGGGGTAAGTTCAGGACGTATGACGTTGAACCTTTTCATTCTTTGCTAGTTAATGCGCATAAAAATGCAAATGAGAAATATACGCATTTGTATTAAATGTGTAAAACGGTATAAACAGGGAAACTAGAAATATTTTTTAAGCGTACAAAGGCGTCATGGCAGGGGGATATGGCGGTAAGTCCAGCATGTAGTCATTTTTCGCTTAATAAATCGTGGGTTAAAGTTGAAAGAGCGTCGGTAACTCGCTCATACTCTATACTCGCAGTATGGCTCGGCGTAGCATGTGCGCTGCAAGGGCTATTATGAAAAAGGAAAACGTCGTGGCAGAAGAAACTATATTCAGCAAAATTATTCGTCGTGAAATCCCTTCGGATATCGTTTATCAGGATGAGCTGGTCACCGCCTTTCGTGATATTTCACCGCAGGCGCCGACGCATATCTTGATTATTCCCAATATCCTGATCCCAACCGTCAATGACGTGACGGCGGAACATGAACAGGCGTTAGGTCGGATGATCACCGTGGCGGCGAAAATCGCCGAACAGGAAGGCATTGCCGAAGATGGGTATCGTTTAATCATGAATACCAACCGCCATGGGGGCCAGGAGGTTTATCATATCCATATGCACCTACTGGGCGGCCGCCCGCTAGGCCCGATGCTGGCGCATAAAGGCTTGTAAGTATGATCAAAGGATGCATCGCGGTTTCTCTGGGCTTGCTGCTGCTTACCGGCTGCCGGTCACACCCTGAAATTCCGGTAAGCGACGCGCAGTCGCTGGTGATGGAGTCCACGGTTCTGGCGGCGGGCGTCACCGCAGAGCCGCCTGAACTGACGGCGTCTGATATCCAGCCATCAGCCTCTTCCCGCGTCTATAACGAAAGGCAAGAGCCCATAACCGTTCATTATCGGTTTTACTGGTATGACGCGCGGGGGCTGGAGATGCATCCGCTGGAGGCGCCGCGAAGCGTAACCATACCCGCGCATTCGTCGGTAACGCTATTTGGCAGCGCCAATTATCTGGGGGCGCATAAGGTTAGGCTTTATCTTTATTTGTGAGGAGTGAATTTTGATGACAAAAATGCATCGCTACGCTGCCATCGCTGCGCTGGCGATATTTCTCTCCGGGTGTATGGCGCAACGTCAACCTGCGCCAGTTGAAGAGGTAAAACCAGCGCCAGAACAACCCGCGCAGCCGCCGCAGCCTCCTGTTGTGCCGTCTGTGCCAACGATTCCACAGCAACCGGGGCCGATCGAACATGAAGATCAAACGGGCCAGCCAGCGCCTAAGGTGCGCCACTATGACTGGAACGGCGCGATGCAACCGCTGGTCAGCAAAATGTTGCAGGCTGATGGCGTGACGGCCGGAAGCGTATTGCTTGTCGACAGCGTGAATAACCGGACGAATGGGTCGTTAAATGCGAACGAGGCAACGGAAACGTTACGTAATGCGCTGGCGAACAACGGTAAATTTACGCTGGTCTCCGTACAGCAACTCGCGATGGCAAAACAGCAGTTAGGATTGTCTCCGCAGGATAGTCTGGGAACGCGCAGTAAAGCTATTGGCATTGCGCGCAATGTCGGGGCGCAATATGTACTTTACTCCAGCGCATCCGGTAACGTTAACGCGCCTGCATTACAGATGCAGTTAATGCTGGTGCAAACTGGCGAGATAATCTGGTCAGGTAAAGGTGCGGTCCAACAACAATAATCCCTTAACGCGCGACGAGATCCTGTCGCGCTATTTTCCCCAGTATCGTCCCGCCGTCACCGCATCGCAGGGGCTAAGCGGCGGGAGCTGTATTATTGCTCACGATACTCACCGTATCGTGCTGCGCCGTCATCACGACCCCGACGCTCCACCAGCCCATTTTTTACGTCATCACCGCGCCTTATCCCAATTGCCAGCCAGTCTGGCGCCGCGAGCGCTTTTTTATACGCCGGGCTGGATGGCGGTAGAATATCTGCATGGTGTGGTAAATTCCGCTCTGCCAGATGCCGACGAACTGGCGGCCTTACTGTATCATTTGCATCAACAGCCGCATTTTGGCTGGCGTATCGCGCTATCGCCACTATTGGCGCAGTACTGGTCGTGTTGCGATCCGGCAAGGCGTACGCCGTTTTGGTTGCGGCGGCTCAAACAGTTGCAAAAAAACGGTGAACCTCGCCCGCTGCGGCTCGCGCCTTTGCATATGGATGTCCATGGCGACAATATAGTATTAACGTCCGCCGGGTTGAGACTGATTGACTGGGAGTATGCCGGCGACGGCGATATTGCGTTGGAGCTGGCGGCAGTATGGGTTGAGGATGAACGCCAGCACCGACAACTGGCAGACGCTTATGCCGCGCGCGCGCGAATCGACGCCCGGCAGCTATGGCGACAGATACGATTATGGCACCCCTGGGTCATTATGCTAAAAGCAGGGTGGTTCGAATACCGCTGGCGACAAACCGGCGAGCAACAATTTATCAGGCTGGCCGATGAAACCTGGCGCCAGCTACGTATGAAAGGATAAGGAGAGCAGTGTGGGCCCAGTAATGTTGAATGTCGAAGGATGTGAGCTGGATGCGGAGGAGCGCGAGATACTGGCGCATCCGCTGGTTGGCGGGCTTATTCTGTTCACGCGTAATTACCATGACCCGGAACAGCTGCGCGAATTAGTGCGCCAGATTCGGGCGGCATCGCGTAACCATCTGGTGGTGGCCGTCGATCAGGAAGGCGGGCGCGTACAGCGTTTCCGTGAAGGGTTTACCCGCCTGCCCGCGGCGCAATCTTTTTTTGCGCTGCATGGGCTGGAAGAGGGGGGGCGACTGGCGCAGGAGGCAGGGTGGCTGATGGCCAGCGAAATGATCGCGATGGATATTGATATCAGTTTTGCGCCAGTGCTGGATGTCGGGCATATCAGCGCGGCAATTGGCGAGCGTTCTTATCATGCCGATCCCGCAAAAGCGTTGGCAATGGCAACACGCTTTATTGACGGTATGCATGACGCCGGGATGAAAACGACCGGTAAGCATTTCCCCGGCCACGGCGCGGTCACGGCGGACTCCCACAAAGAGACGCCGTGCGATCCACGTCCTGAAACGGACATCCGTGGCAAAGATATGTCGGTGTTCCGCGCGCTGATTAGTGAGAATAAACTGGATGCGATTATGCCTGCCCACGTAATCTACCGCGCTATCGATCCACGCCCGGCAAGCGGTTCGCCGTACTGGCTGAAAACGGTGCTGCGTCAGGAGTTAGGCTTTGACGGCGTCATTTTCTCCGACGATCTGTCGATGGAGGGCGCGGCGATTATGGGCAGCTATGCTGAGCGCGCTCAGGCGTCGCTGGATGCGGGTTGCGATATGATTCTGGTCTGCAATAATCGTAAAGGCGCAGTCAGCGTGTTGGATAATCTGTCGCCGATCAAAGCAGAACGTGTTACACGTTTGTATCATAAAGGTTCATTTTCACGCCGGGAGCTCATGGACTCAGCACGCTGGAAAACAGCCAGCGCCCAGCTCAACCAGTTACATGAACGCTGGCAGGAAGAAAAAGCAGGTCATTAACTCGAGTTTTCGTGAGGGTGCCAGATGATTATTTATTTACACGGTTTTGATTCAAATAGTCCGGGCAACCATGAAAAAGTGTTGCAATTACAGTTTATCGACCCGGATGTTCGGCTGGTAAGCTACAGTACGCGGCATCCTAAGCACGATATGCAGCATCTGCTGAAAGAAGTGGACAAAATGTTGCAGTTGAATGTGGACGAGCGCCCTTTAATCTGTGGCGTGGGGCTGGGCGGTTACTGGGCGGAGCGGATTGGCTTTTTGTGCGATATCCGTCAGGTGGTTTTTAACCCGAACCTGTTCCCCTATGAAAACATGGAGGGGAAAATCGATCGCCCGGAAGAATATGCGGACATCGCTACAAAGTGCGTGACCAACTTTCGCGAAAAAAATCGCGATCGTTGTCTGGTGATCCTCTCGCGTCATGACGAAGCGCTGGACAGCCAACGCTCAGCGCAAGCGCTTCACCCGTTTTATGAAATTGTGTGGGATGAGGAACAGACTCACAAATTCAAAAATATTTCGCCGTATTTGCAACGTATCAAAGCGTTTAAAACGCTGGGGTAACGCCCCCGGCAATATGGCGTTATCAGTGACCGGATAACCAGCCTTGCGGCTGGTTTTTTTATGCTCAATTCTCGCAAACTGTCTATCTTTTCAGCATGAAAACTTGATGCACATCAATTTTGGTATGACCAATGCACCGTTCATGCTATTCTCATATCAGAAGCTTATTCTCATTAACGTAACTTGTTGTTAATTAAAGGCTATACTAATAACTTTTAATTAACAATTGGTTAATAAATTTAAGGGGGTCACGTTGACTACACCATTAAAAAAGATCGTGATTGTCGGCGGCGGCGCTGGCGGACTGGAAATGGCGACGCAGTTAGGCCATAAACTGGGGCGCAAGAAAAAAGCGAAAATCACGCTGGTAGACAGAAATCACAGCCATCTGTGGAAACCATTGCTGCACGAAGTGGCGACTGGCTCTCTGGACGAAGGCGTGGATGCGCTGAGCTATCTGGCTCATGCGCGTAATCATGGTTTCCAGTTCCAACTGGGGTCGGTGATGGATATCGATCGCGAAGCGAAAACCATCACCATTGCCGAGTTGCGTGATGAAAAGGGCGAACTGCTGGTGCCGGAGCGCAAAATCGCGTATGACACGCTGGTGATGGCGCTGGGCAGTACCTCTAATGATTTCAACACGCCGGGCGTGAAAGAGCACTGTATCTTCCTCGATAACCCGCATCAGGCGCGCCGTTTTCACCAGGAGATGCTGAACCTGTTCCTCAAGTATTCGGCTAACCTGGGCGCGAACGGTAAGGTCAATATCGCCATCGTTGGCGGCGGTGCGACGGGGGTTGAGCTGTCGGCTGAACTGCATAATGCGGTAAAACAGCTGCATAGCTATGGTTATAAGGGGCTGACCAACGACGCGCTGAACGTGACGTTGGTTGAGGCTGGCGAGCGTATTCTGCCTGCGTTGCCGCCGCGTATCTCCAGCGCCGCGCATAATGAACTGACCAAACTGGGCGTTCGCGTGCTGACGCAAACTATGGTCACCAGCGCCGACGAAGGCGGTCTGCATACGAAAGAAGGTGAATATATTCAGGCCGATCTGATGGTGTGGGCGGCGGGTATCAAAGCGCCAGATTTTATGAAAGAGATTGGTGGTCTGGAAACGAACCGCATTAACCAACTGGTGGTGGAACCGACGCTGCAAACCACGCGCGATCCTGATATTTATGCGATTGGCGACTGCGCTTCTTGCGCACGTCCGGAGGGGAGGTTTTGTGCCGCCTCGCGCTCAGGCGGCGCATCAGATGGCTACCTGCGCGATGAATAACATTCTGGCGCAGATGAATGGCAAACCGCTGAAAGCTTACCAGTATAAAGATCATGGTTCGCTGGTCTCTCTGTCCAACTTCTCTACCGTGGGTAGTCTGATGGGGAACCTGACCCGCGGTTCAATGATGATTGAAGGACGTATCGCCCGCTTCTTGTATATCTCGCTATACCGTATGCACCAGATAGCGCTGCATGGATACTTTAAAACCGGCCTGATGATGCTGGTGGGCAGTATTAACCGCGTCATTCGTCCGCGCCTGAAACTGCATTAATTTCTCTGCGCCTCACCGGCTGCTCGCGCCGGTGAGCGCTTCTCCATCTCTTGCTTCGGAGTTGTCCGAATCCTTCAGCTTTACCGCCTCATCCCGCATTTTTCATCCTCATTCCGATTGGCTTTGTTCGCATACTGGTTGCAAAATTGTTACCAATAGCAACGAAGGAGGAACTCCCGTGAATAAATCAATGTTGGCGGGTATAGGGATTGGCGTAGCGGCTGCGCTGGGTGTGGCGGCAGTGGCCAGTCTCAACGTATTTGATCGTGGTCCGCAATATGCGCAGGTGATATCGGCTAAACCGATTAAAGAGACGGTAAAAACGCCGCGTCAGGAGTGCCGTAATGTCACGGTCACGCATCGTAGACCGGTTCAGGACGAAAACCGTATTGCCGGCTCGGTGCTTGGCGCAGTAGCAGGCGGCGTGATTGGACATCAATTTGGCGGCGGTCGTGGTAAAGATGTGGCGACGGTCGTCGGGGCGCTGGGCGGCGGTTATGCTGGCAATCAAATCCAGGGATCAATGCAGGAAAGTGATACCTACACTACCACGCAGCAACGCTGTAAGACGGTGTATGACAAATCTGAAAAGATGCTTGGCTACGACGTGACCTACAAAATTGGCGATCAGCAGGGCAAAATCCGCATGGATAAAGACCCCGGAACGCAAATTCCCCTCGACGGCAATGGCCAACTGGTTCTGAATAACAAAGCATAAAAAAGCTGTACTCTGCAAGTTAGCCCCTCATTCGCTCAGGCTGAGGGGCTTTTTTTTATCCGAAGCCGCGTCGTTCAGGACTTGATCAGTTCAGGCCAGATGCGCAGAGTCGTACGCGTAATTTGCATCAGTTGTTCGAAGGTGGCACCTTCACGGGCGCTGATCGACATTCCCTGTAAAATACAGTTTATATATTCTGCGAGCGCCTGCGGGTTACAGTGCGCCGGAATTTCACCGCGCTCCTGACGTTGGCGCAGAAACTGGATGAGCGTCTGTTCCTGCATGGCGTGGCGTGATTTTACCGTGCGGGCGATATCGCGCGAGGAGGCGGCCAGGGTGGCGGACGTATTAATCATAAAGCAGCCAGCCGGCGTGTCTGTACTGGTAAAGCAGGCGGCAATTTCTGTGAAGTAATCTTCCAGCGCCGATTCTACGCTTTTCTCTTCACAAAAGAGCTGGGCTTCGTGTTTTGAGGCAAAGCGAGTGATGTAGCGATCCAGGGCAGCGCGAAATAATCCTTCTTTGTTAGTGAATTCCGCATAGAGAGTAGGCGCTTTCGCCCCGGTAGCCTCTACGAGATCGGCAAGCGAAGTTGCTTCATAGCCGTGCTGCCAGAAGAGAGTCATGGCCTTATCAAGCGCGGCTTCCCTGTCGAACACTTTTGGTCGGCCACGGCTTTTCTTCGCGCAACTCGTGGTATCCGTTGTCATGATGCCGTTGTACCTGTTTAAAGAGCGGTCTCTCTATTATAAAAACAAACCACTTCTGGCTCCAGAGTATTCATTAGAAAAATAAATCAATTCTATTCACATGAAAAATAACATCTTTATAAATTATATAACGATCATTATAAAAAGAAGTTGACGTGTGATGTAGATCACATCTATGATTAACTTATCGATCGTTAAGTTAATGCTTACGACACCTATTCATCTGCTAAAGGTCATCACTATGAAAAACGTAAAAACCCTCATCGCTGCTGCGGTACTGAGTTCGCTCTCATTCGCCAGCTTCGCCGCCGTTGAAGTTCAGGCAACGCCAGAAGGTCAACAGAAGTTCGGCACCATTTCCGCGAATGGCGGCACGAATCTGGGCTCGCTGGAAGATCAGCTGGCGCAAAAAGCGCAGGAGATGGGGGCGAAGTCTTTCCGTATTACCTCTGTTACCGGCCCGAATACCCTTCACGGTACGGCGGTAATCTATAAGTAAGCATTAACCCTCATTAATGCCGCTGCGATTGCCACAATAAAAAAAGAAAGCCTCGCGATGCTTTTTTGTCTATGGAAAACCCCCAGCTAGGCTGGGGGTTCCGGAAAGCTTTCAGCTTTAAGCCAGTTATTAAAACCCCTTTTGATTTGTTAAAACATCTTGCGGTCTGGCAACTGCAAAAGTTCAACAAGAAATCAAAAGGGGATCCCAATGGGGGACGAAAAGAGCTTAGCGCACACCCGATGGAACTGTAAATATCACATAGTTTTCGCGACCAAATACCGAAGACAAGCGTTCTATGGAGAGAAGCGTAGGGCAGTAGGCAGCATATTAAGAAAATTGTGTGAATGGAAAACGTACGAATTCTGGAAGCAGAATGTTGTGCAGATCATATTCACATGCTTCTGGAGATCCTGCCGAAGATGAGTGTGTCGAGTTTCATGGGATATCTGAAGCGTAAAAGTAGTCTGATGCTTTACGAGCAGTTTGGGGATCTAAAATTCAAATACAGGAACAGGGAGTTCTGGTGCAGAGGGTACTATGTCGATACGGTGGGTAAGAATACGGCGAAGATACAGGACTACATAAAGCACCAGCTTGAAGAGGATAAAATGGGTGAGCAATTATCGATCCCTTATCCGGGCAGCCCGTTTACGGGCCGTAAGTAACGAAGTTTGATGCAAATGTCAGATCGTATGCGCCTGTTAGGGCGCGGCTGGTAAGAGAGCCTTACAGGCGCATCTGAAAAACCTCCGGCTATGCCGGAGGATATTTATTGTCGGTCAGCTATTCACGCTTACAGCGACTGCGGTTTCGCCTCTGATTGACGGGTTACATCCACCGGCATTCCGGAACGCACTTCCATAACATGTTCCATCACCGCAGCATCGGTCTGCGGCGCGTTCTTAAAGGCCTGCATCGGGCCATTCAGCACAATCGGCAGCACCTGTGGATCGTCGCCTATATTTTTAGACAGCGGCTGATGAACTTCCACCAGTCGCACGCCGCCTGGCTCCACCGAGGCTTTAATCGGCGTATTGATTATATTCACTTTGGTTCCCGGCGTGACCTGACGGAACAATGTCTCTATATCACCGTCGCGCAGACGGATACAGCCGGAACTGACGCGCATACCAATGCCAAAATCGGCATTCGTGCCATGTAACAGATAGACGCCGCCGTAGGCCGCTAAACGAATCGCGTGATGCCCCATTGGGTTATCGGGACCGGCAGGCACCACGGCGGGGAGATCGATGCCTTGCGCTTTATAACGGGCGCGAATATTGGCGGTCGGCGTCCAGGTTGGATTGGCGCGTTTATCCGAAATGGTCGTCACCATCGTTGGCGTCAGGGTATCGCCGCCCAGTTGGCCAATCCCGATAGGGTAGACCGTGACCGTATTTTTCCCCGGTTGATAATAGTAAAGCCGTAATTCCGCGAGGTTAATGACGATACCTTCACGTGGCGCGTCCGGTAGCAGCGTTTGCAGCGGAATCGTCAGCACGCTGCCTGCGCGTGGTACGTAAGGATCAATGCCGGGGTTGGCCTGTAACAGGGCTAAAAAGCCCACGTTATATTTTTTGGCGATCGCCTCCAGCGAGCCGCCGTCGTCTTCAACGACATGGAATTTATTTTCTCCCACCAGTTGACTGCCGGGGGGCGGAAGAGGCCACGTATTCGCCTGCGCGGGAAGGGCAAGCATGATGGTCGCGGTAAGCGCAAGCAACGCCCACCAGCGAGAGAGTCGCGTATTGTTGAACATTATAATAAACCCATGATTATTATGTGGTTATTTTTATAAAAGAGGAAATAAGAATTATGGCGGTTGGCTGTGTCTGGAACTGCAGGGAAGTGCAAAGAATTTGTAAAGATTAGGCCGGACGCAGAGTAATGATGCCCGGCCTGACGCTTATGCAATAGCGTTTTCTTCCAGTTGCTGCATGAACTGGCGTACCCAGTCTATACGCGTTTTACGTTCGCTTAAATCCTGAATAAACTTGAGGCGCGTCGGGCCATCCAGACGGAAATGCTGCGGCTGTTTTTGCAGCAACCCGATAAGCCAGGCGGGGTCAACGTGGTTTTTCTCGGCGAACTCAATCGTTCCGCCTTTCTCGTTACCCTCCAGTTTTCGGATGCCGAGCTTTTGCGCCTGTTGGCGCAGGCGGGCGATATCCAGCAGATTACGCGCCGGATCGGGCAGCAGGCCGAAGCGATCGATCAATTCCACTTTGATCTCTTCCAGCTCGTTTTCGTTCTTCGCGCTGGCAATGCGTTTATAGAATGACAGCCGGGTATTAACATCCGGAATAAAATCATCCGGCAGTAACGACGGCATTCGCAGCTCGACTTCCGTTTGCTGACTGGTGAGATCTTCCAGCGAGGGTTCGCGGCCTGCTTTCAGCGCATCAACGGCGTTTTCCAACAGTTCCATGTAGAGTGAGAAGCCAATGGTTTCCATTGAGCCGCTTTGCTCTTCGCCAAGCAGCTCGCCCGCGCCGCGGATCTCCAGATCGTGGGTCGCCAGCGCAAACCCGGCGCCTAAATCCTCCAGCGACGCAATCGCCTCCAGCCGTTTTTGCGCATCGGTGGTCATGGCCTTAGGATGTGGCGTCAACAGCCAGGCGTAGGCCTGGTGGTGCGAGCGCCCAACGCGGCCACGCAGCTGGTGCAACTGCGCGAGGCCGAAATGATCCGCGCGTTCAATGATGATCGTGTTAGCGGTGGGAATGTCGATCCCCGTTTCGATAATGGTAGTACACACCAGCACGTTAAAACGTTGATGGTGGAAATCGTTCATGACCCGTTCCAGCTCACGTTCGCGCATCTGCCCGTGGCCTATAGCGATTCGCGCTTCCGGCACCAGTTCCGCCAGCCGCTCTGCGGCTTTCTGAATATTTTCGACGTCATTGTACAAATAGTAAACCTGACCGCCGCGCAGGATTTCACGCAGAATCGCTTCCCTTACTACCAGGCTATCATACTCGCGGACAAAGGTTTTTACCGCCAGACGACGGGCAGGGGGAGTGGCGATAATGGAGAGATCGCGCATACCGCTCATCGCCATATTCAGCGTCCGCGGGATCGGCGTCGCCGTGAGCGTCAGAATATCGACATCGGCGCGCATCGCCTTAATTCGCTCTTTGTGGCGCACGCCGAAACGGTGCTCTTCATCGACAATCAGCAGGCCCAGGTCGCGCAGCTTCACATCGCTTTGTAGCAGTTTATGCGTACCGATCAGAATATCGATCTTACCCTCGGCGGCTTCCGCCAGGATTTGCGTCTGCTCTTTGGCGCTGCGAAAGCGGGACAGCATCTCAATGCGTACCGGCCAGTTGGCGAAACGGTCGCGGAAGTTGTCATAGTGTTGCTGCGCCAGCAGCGTGGTCGGCACCAGTACCGCTACCTGTTTATGGTTTTCCACCGCCAGGAACGCGGCGCGCATCGCCACTTCGGTTTTGCCGAAGCCGACGTCGCCGCACACCAGCCTGTCCATCGCCAGCGGTTGGCACATATCGCTCAATACGGCGTTAATCGCCTGTGCCTGATCGGGCGTCGTTTCAAACGGGAAGCTGTCGCAGAATAACTGATACTGCTCACGATCATGCTTAAAGGCAAACCCCTCTTTTGCCGCCCGTTGCGCATAAATATCCAACAGTTCCGCTGCGACATCGCGCACTTTTTCCGCCGCTTTCTGCCGGGCGCGCGACCAGGCGTCGCCGCCCAGTTTATGCAGCGGCGCACTTTCTTCCGCGCCGCCGGCATAGCGGCTAATCAGATGCAATGAGGAGACCGGCACATACAGTTTGGCGTCATTGGCGTAGGTGAGCATCAGATACTCACCCTTGATGCCGCCAGCCTCCAGAGTGGTCATGCCGGCATAGCGTCCGACGCCGTGCTCCAGATGCACTACCGGTTGACCGACGTGGAGCTCCGCCAGGTTACGAATCAACGTATCCGGGTTGATCGTGCGGCGGGAATCCAGGCGGCGACGCGCCACCCGCTCACCCAAAAGATCGCTTTCACAAATCAGCGCCAGATTGCGTTGGGTGTCGATAAAGCCATGTTCTGCGGCGCCAATCATCAGATAGCGTCCCGCATCCTGCGCCTCGTCCAGGCGTAATATCCGCTTCGGCGCGATTTTTATGCGAGCCAGGAGCTCTCCCAGAGCTTCGCGGCGTCCTTCGCTTTCCACCGAAAAAATCACCGGACCGCTGAAAGATTCGAGGAACTTACGCAGCGCGTCCAGCGGCGCTTTCTGCTGTGCCTGGATAGACAAATCCGGTAATTTCTGGAAACCGAGATTGGTATTGGCGGCTTTTTCCGGCAGATGGTCGGTTTTAAGCTGGAGGCGAGGCCAGCGTTTAAGCTCGGAAAAGAGCTCATCCACCCGTAGCCAGAGGGCTTCCGGCGGCAAAAGCGGGCGCATAGGATCGACGCCACGATTTTCAAAACGCGCCAGCGTATCGGCCTGAAAGCGTTCGGCGCTGGTTTCCAGCGAGCCGGTATTCACCACCAGAGTATTGGCGGGGAAATAGCTAAATAATGGCGGTAACGGTTCGCTGAAAAAGAGCGGCTGCCAGTATTCGATCCCGGCGGGCAGAGTGCCTTTGCTGACCTGCTGATAGATGTGCTCGGCGTCGCGTTTTACCTCAAAGGTATCGCGCCACTGGCTACGGAAAAGCTCAATAGCGGCTTTGTCGGTAGGAAATTCGTGCGCGGGCAACAAATTGATGGCCTCGACCTCCTCCAGCGTACGCTGGGTATCCGCGTCAAACAGACGCAGGCTGTCGATTTCATCATCAAAAAAGTCGAGGCGATAAGGCTGTTCGCTGCCCATCGGAAAGAGATCCAACAGCGCGCCGCGCGTCGCGTATTCGCCATGCTCCATCACCTGATCGACATGCCGATAACCGGCGCTGTCAAGCTGCGCGCGCAGAGCGTCGCGGGACAGCCGCTGGCCTTTTTTCATCACCAGCGCATGACCATGCAGATAGCTATGCGGACAAACGCGCTGCATCAGGGTGTTTACCGGTACAATCAAGACGCCGCGCTGCATCGACGGCAACTGGTAGAGCGTGGACAGGCGCGAAGAGATAATTTCCTGATGCGGGGAAAAGCTGTCATACGGTAGCGTTTCCCAGTCCGCCAGGTTCATCACCATCTGATCGGTAAACTGGCGGATTTCATCATGCAATCGCAGAGCATTTTGCATGTCAGGCGCTATGAGTACCACCGGACCGGCATGGCGTTCGGCTATCTCCGCCACCAGCGTAGCGCAGGCGGCACCGGTAAGTTCGCCCAACTGGCACTGATCGCCCGCTTTTGTCGGCAGCGTGTAACGTTGTTTTTCAGGCATAACGGTTGTCAGTATCTCTTTTTGTTTTACGCCGCACTCTACGCGTCACCCTTCAGGCTGCTTCATGGTTGGCTGCGCGCCGGGACAGCATGAAGGACTCAGGTATTCAGGGGCATATGACTGATAAGCAATGTTCTTTATTATCCGCGATCGTTGTTTATTAGCAAATTGAATCCGCCGGATAACGCGCCGAACAGGTAAAGTATGAACATGTAAGTGACTTGATTTGTCGGCCTTTTTCAGAATAACGCTGACGAACTCTTACGGTTCAGACATTTACGCATTCCGCTTTCGCTTATATACTCGGGACTTTGCTAACAGCAACCAGACGGATTACATGTATCAACCTGTCGCTCTATTCATCGGCCTGCGTTACATGCGCGGGCGTGCAGCAGATCGCTTCGGTCGCTTCGTTTCCTGGCTTTCCACTATCGGCATTACCCTGGGGGTGATGGCGCTGGTCACGGTATTGTCGGTGATGAACGGTTTTGAGCGCGAACTGCAAAATAACATTCTTGGTTTGATGCCTCAGGCCATCCTCTCTGCTGAACATGGTTCTCTTAACCCGAGTCAGATGCCGGAAAAAGCGGTGAATCTGCAAGGCGTTAACCGTATTGCGCCGCTGACGACGGGCGATGTCGTACTGCAAAGCGCGCGTAGCGTTGCGGTTGGCGTGATGTTGGGTATCGATCCGGCGCAAAAAGATCCGTTAACGCCGTATCTGGTCAATGTGAAGCAAAGCGAATTACAGCCGGGTAAGTATAATGTCATCCTCGGCGAGCAGCTCGCCGGACAGTTAGGGGTCAACCGCGGCGATCAGATTCGGCTAATGGTGCCATCTGCCAGCCAGTTTACGCCAATGGGACGCCTGCCCAGTCAGCGTCTGTTTACGGTGATTGGCACATTTGCCGCCAATAGCGAGGTCGATGGCTATGAAATGCTGGTCAATATTCAGGACGCGTCGCGTTTAATGCGCTATCCGGCAGGCAATATTACCGGCTGGCGTCTGTGGCTGGATGAACCGCTGCAAGTCGATACCCTCAGCCAACAGACGCTGCCGCAAGGCACGAAGTGGCAGGACTGGCGCGAACGCAAAGGCGAGTTGTTCCAGGCTGTGCGCATGGAAAAGAACATGATGGGATTGTTGCTGAGCCTCATCGTGGCGGTCGCGGCTTTTAACATTATTACTTCGTTGGGCCTGATGGTTATGGAGAAGCAGGGTGAAGTGGCGATTTTACAAACTCAAGGGCTGACGCCGCGACAAATTATGATGGTCTTTATGGTGCAGGGCGCCAGCGCCGGGATTATCGGCGCGCTGTTGGGCGCTGCGCTGGGCGCATTGCTTGCCAGTCAACTGAATAACCTGATGCCGATCATCGGCGCGTTTCTGGATGGCGCTGCGTTGCCCGTGGCGATAGAGCCGTTACAGGTGATCGTTATCGCGCTGGTGGCAATGGCCATCGCGCTGCTTTCTACGCTTTATCCTTCCTGGCGCGCTGCCGCCACTCAACCCGCTGAGGCTTTACGTTATGAATAAGATCCTGTTGCAATGCGACAACCTGTGCAAACGCTATCAGGAAGGCACCGTACAAACCGACGTGTTGCACGATGTCAGCTTCAGTATCGGCGAAGGCGAAATGATGGCGATCGTCGGCAGTTCCGGTTCGGGTAAAAGTACGTTGCTGCATCTGTTAGGCGGGCTGGATACGCCCACCTCCGGCGATGTGATTTTTAGCGGCCAGCCGATGAGCAAACTCTCTTCTGCGGCAAAAGCGGAATTACGTAACCAGAAACTGGGGTTTATCTATCAGTTTCATCATCTCCTGCCGGATTTTACGGCGCTGGAAAACGTGGCGATGCCATTATTGATTGGCAAAAAGAAACCGGCGGAGATTGACGCTCGGGCGCGAGAAATGCTGCACGCCGTAGGGCTGGAGCATCGCGCAACCCATCGACCTTCGGAACTTTCCGGCGGTGAGCGCCAGCGTGTCGCGATAGCGCGCGCGTTGGTGAATAACCCGCGTCTGGTACTGGCGGATGAGCCGACCGGTAATCTGGATGCGCGTAATGCCGACAGTATTTTTGAGCTTCTGGGCGAGTTAAATCGTCTGCAGGGAACCGCGTTTCTGGTGGTGACTCACGATTTGCAACTGGCGAAACGTATGAGCCGCCAGCTTGAGATGCGCGATGGCCGCCTGACGGCGGAACTGAGCCTGATGGGGGCGGAGTAATGGCGTCGCCTTTATCATTGTTAATTGGCTTGCGTTTCAGCCGTGGACGGCGGCGCGGCGGTATGGTTTCGCTCATTTCCGTCATTTCTACCATCGGTATCGCGCTGGGCGTGGCGGTATTGATTGTCGGTTTAAGCGCGATGAACGGTTTCGAACGCGAGTTGAATAACCGTATTCTGGCGGTGGTTCCGCACGGGGAGATTGAAGCGGTCAATCAGCCGTGGACCAACTGGCGTGAAGCGCTGGCAAAAGTGCAGAAGGTGCCGGGCATTGCCGCCGCCGCGCCGTATATCAATTTTACCGGCCTGGTAGAGAGCGGGGCCAATTTGCGCGCTATTCAGGTTAAAGGCGTCGACCCTAAGCAAGAGCAGCAGCTTAGCGCGTTACCGTCATTTGTGCAAAATCACGCCTGGGATCATTTCAAAGCGGGCGAGCAGCAGATCATTATCGGTAAAGGCGTCGCCGATGCGCTGAACGTGAAACAGGGCGACTGGGTGTCCATCATGATCCCCAATGCGAATGCCGACCATAAGCTGCTCCAGCCCAAACGCGTGCGTTTGCATGTCATCGGGATTCTGCAACTGAGCGGCCAGCTCGATCACAGCTTCGCCATGATCCCGCTTGAGGATGCGCAGCAGTATCTGGATATGGGGTCCAGAGTTTCCGGTATCGCGCTTAAAGTCCATGACGTGTTTAATGCGAACAAACTGGTGCGTGACGCGGGTGAGGTGACTAACAGCTATGTCTACATTAAGAGCTGGATCGGCACCTACGGCTATATGTATCGCGATATCCAGATGATTCGCGCCATTATGTATCTGGCGATGATTCTGGTGATCGGCGTGGCCTGTTTTAATATCGTTTCCACCTTAGTGATGGCGGTAAAAGACAAAAGCGGCGACATTGCGGTATTAAGAACGCTGGGGGCGAAAGATGGTTTGATTCGTGCCATTTTCGTCTGGTACGGACTACTGGCGGGCTTGCTGGGCAGCTTGATTGGCGTGGCGATCGGCGTTGTCGTTTCGCTTCAGCTTACCGCCATTATTAATGGGATTGAAAAGGCGATCGGGCATCAGTTTTTGTCCGGCGATATCTATTTTATCGACTTCCTGCCATCCGAATTACATTGGCTGGACGTTGTTTACGTACTGGTCACGGCGTTGTTGTTAAGCTTACTGGCGAGCTGGTATCCGGCGCGGCGGGCGAGCAACATTGACCCTGCGCGAGTATTGAGCGGCCAGTAATCGCGGAATATAAAAACAAGGAGCGGTGATGTATTACGGGTTTGACATTGGCGGAACAAAGATTGCGTTAGGCGTATTTGACTCAACGCGGCGGCTACAGTGGGAAAAACGGGTTCCCACGCCTCATGCCAGCTATGGTGCCTTTTTAGACGCTGTGTGCGAACTGGTCGCGGAAGCCGACCAGCGATTTGGCGTAAAAGGGTCGGTAGGGATTGGCATACCCGGTATGCCGGAAACCGAAGACGGCACGCTGTACGCCGCGAATGTCCCGGCAGCCAGCGGTAAGCCGTTGCGCGCCGATCTCAGCGCCCGACTGGATCGCGATGTGCGTCTGGACAATGACGCTAACTGTTTTGCCTTGTCCGAAGCCTGGGATGATGAATTCACGCAATATCCTTTGGTTATGGGGCTTATCCTCGGCACCGGCGTCGGCGGTGGCCTGGTGCTAAACGGGAAGCCGATTACCGGTCAGAGCTATATCACCGGCGAGTTTGGCCATATGCGTTTGCCGGTTGACGCGCTAACGTTGATGGGGTTTGATTTTCCTCTCCGCCGTTGTGGATGCGGTCAGATGGGCTGCATTGAGAATTATCTGTCCGGGCGTGGGTTTGCGTGGCTATATCAGCATTATTATCATCAATCGCTGCAGGCGCCGGAGATTATCGCGTTGTGGGAGCAGGGCGATGAGCAGGCGCACGCGCATGTTGAGCGCTATCTGGATTTACTGGCGGTTTGTCTGGGGAATATACTGACGATTGTCGATCCCGATTTATTGGTGATCGGCGGCGGACTATCGAACTTTACGGCAATAACAACGCAACTGGCGGAAAGACTGCCGCGCCATCTCCTCCCTGTTGCCCGCGCGCCGCGCATTGAGCGTGCGCGGCATGGGGATGCAGGTGGGATGCGCGGTGCTGCTTTTTTACATCTTACCGACTAATCAAAAAGAGGTTGTTATGCAGTCGCGTCGGTTTCATCGATTAAGCCGCTTTCGTAAAAATAAACGTCTGTTGCGTGAACGTCTGCGCCAGCGGATCTTTTTCAGAGACAGAGTGGTGCCGGAAATGATGGAAAACCCAAGAGTATTAGTCCTTACAGGTGCAGGAATTTCTGCAGAGTCTGGTATTCGTACGTTTCGCGCGGGGGATGGCCTTTGGGAAGAGCATCGGGTTGAAGATGTGGCCACGCCGGAAGGATTCGCCCGTAATCCGGGGCTGGTGCAGACATTTTATAATGCCCGCCGTCAGCAGCTTCAACAGCCGGAAATACAACCCAATGCGGCGCATCTGGCGTTAGCGAAGCTTGAAGAAGCGCTTGGCGATCGCTTTTTGCTGGTGACGCAAAACATCGACAATTTGCATGAACGCGCGGGCAATCGCAACATCATTCATATGCATGGCGAGCTGTTGAAGGTGCGCTGTTCGCAAAGCGGCCAGATTCTGGAATGGAACGGCGATGTGATGCCGGAAGATAAATGTCACTGCTGTCAGTTCCCGGCGCCGTTACGTCCGCACGTGGTGTGGTTTGGCGAGATGCCGCTTGGCATGGATGAAATTTATATGGCGCTGTCGATGGCGGATATTTTTATCGCCATTGGCACATCCGGTCATGTCTATCCGGCTGCGGGTTTTGTGCATGAAGCAAAACTGCACGGCGCACATACGGTGGAACTGAATCTTGAGCCAAGCCAGGTCGGCAGCGAGTTTGAAGAGAAGCACTACGGCCCGGCAAGCCAGGTTGTGCCGGAATTTGTTGATAAATTCCTGAAAGGGCTGTAGTGCCGTTTGCCCGGTAACGCCTTATCCGGCCTACATTTCACGTTACGTTCATCTGTAGGCCCGACAGGCGCTTTGGCTGAATTAGCGTCCTGCTTTTAGCTTCTGATAATACTCTTCATAAATGGCGCTGGCGTCGCCGACATCGTTTTGCCACTCGCCTTTGCTGATGGTTTGCGCATCCGGATAGAGCGACTTATCATTGGCGACCTCCGGGCTTAACAGCTTACGCGCCGCCAGGTTGGGGGTAGGGTAGCCGATGGTTTCTGCCACCTCTTTCGCGACGTCAGGACGCAGCAGGAAGTTGATTAGCTTCAGCGCGCCCTCTTTATTTTTCGCGTTCGCCGGAATAGCCAGGCTGTCCATCCAGAAAATACCGCCTTCCTTCGGCCAGACGACCTCCAGCGGCGTGCCAGCCTGACGAGCAACGAAGGCCGAACCGTTCCACACCATACCCAGGTTGACTTCCCCTTCCATATACGGATTCGCCGGATTATCGGAGTTGAAGGCCGCTACGTTCGGCATCAGTTTTTTCAACTCTTCATATGCCGCTTCGATCTCTTTCGGATCGGTAGTGTTACCGGAATAACCTAGCTTGCGCAGCGCCATCTGGAAGACTTCTCGCGCATCGTCGGTTAAAAGCAGGCTGTTTTTATATTCCGGTTTCCACAAGTCAGCCCAGCTGGTAATGGTTTTTGGATCGATAGCATCGCTGTTCACGCCAATCGCCGTTGCGCCCCAGATATACGGAACAGAATAATCGTTGTTGGGGTCAAACGGTTTGTTGAGCATTTCCGGATCGAGGTTGTGGAAATTGGTTAATTTCGACTTATCGATCTTCTGGATCATGCCTTCTTTGCGCATTTTGTCGACATAGTATGTAGAAGGAACAACCAGGTCATACGCGCCATCTTTATAGGTTTTGAGTTTGGCATACATGGTTTCGTTCGACTCGTAGGTCGAATAAATCACCTTAATGCCAGTCTCTTTAGTGAACTGTTCCAGCAGGCCCGGCGGTACATACTCAGTCCAGTTATAGAAATAGAGCGTGTCGTTGTCGGAGGCATGAGCGGCACTCATACCCAGCGCCAGGGCGCCCGCCGCGAGCAGGTGGCGTGACCATTTTTTCATTTAACGTCCCCTGAATTACGGGCCTTATCGGCCCTTGGTTTTATCACGAGCAATAAGCTGGCTGGCAATGACCATTACCAGAGACAGCACCAATAAAACGGTCGCCAGCGCGTTCACTTCTGGTGAAACGCCGACTTTTACCATGGAATAAATCTTTAAGGGTAAAATTTCATAGCCCGGCCCGGTGACAAACGACGAGACTACTACATCGTCCATCGACAACGTAAAGCTCAGCAACCAGCCCGCCGCCACCGCCGGCATCGCCAGCGGCAGAATGATTTTGCGTAAAATCGTTACCTCACTGGCCCCCAGGTCTTTTGCGGCTTCCTGCATTCTGACATCAAAGCCTTTCAGGCGCGAATAGACCGTGACGACCACAAACGGCAGACTAAAGGTGATGTGCGAGAACAGCAACGACCAAAAGCCCAGTTGAATGCCGAGTAACATAAACAGCACCAGCAGGGAGATCGCCATCACGATATCCGGCGACATCATTACTACAAACAGCATCCCGCTGACGAATGGCTTCCCGCGAAAGCGGTAGCGATAAAGCGCCACCGCGGTTAACGAGCCAATCAACGTGGCGAAGGTCGCTGAGAAAATCGCCATCGTCAGTGAATGTTGAGCGGCCTGCAACAGACTGTCGTTATTGACCAGGAGTTCGTACCATTTAGTGGTAAAGCCCTGCCAGTTAATGCCGAATCGCGAACTGTTGAAGGAGTTCACGATCAGAATAATGATGGGAATATACAGATACGCATAGATGGCAGTCATGAAACCGCCACGGAGCAGCCGACCGATCATTCAAGTTCCACCTTCTTATTCAGAGGATGGGGTGCTTTTAGAGTATTGAAAATGATCAATTTTTTCTCTTCTCCAAAATCTCTCCAAAACGTCTCGCGGTTATCAGCAGCCAGGAAGAAGCAAGCTGCCGCTTGAAGCCGCGAATTTTACAACAAATTGCCAGACGAGCGGGAAAAAAAGGCCATTTAAATGACTATTCTCATCCGATCCGGTCATATGCGGCATTATTGCGCCTGGCAAGAGGTTACTCTGTAGGCAAACAGGAAGTACGTGAGTAAACCCTGAACGTGACGTCTGAGAAAGCGTCGTCTGATTTTACAAAAAACAACATAAACAGCCGCTTTGTTGTTCTGAGCGAACGTGTAGCGTGGTTAACTGTTCTTCTGCCATTTTTTGTATAGCCTGGGGGGCTATTCTAAAAATGGCGTGAAAAACCTGATCAGAGATGGCTTCGACTATCTCAGCTAACATACTTTGGCTGGTGCTGGGATCCGTTACGAGGAACGCCTGAAACGTCTTATCCGCCAGTAAAACCTCTTTTACCATTTTCTCAATAGGTATGTGGGTATGTGGTGGTGGTATTTCAAGCTGCTTTAATCCACACATCGCCATTGTTTCTAAAAATGCGCTTTGCTGAGTACTTTCGGATATATTCGCATGCTGTAAAATGCGCGTTGTCTTTTCAATCCCAGACTGAATTTTCGCTGCCAGGTAGGTTACCTTTTCTTGCGTTTTCCACTCATCTAAATTTCCTTTTCTCCATTCAGAATATAAATACCCCTCTATGTTGTCTAATGGAACCGATAATGTCGGCGCGCCAGCAGGGTTGAGACATAATGTCGAAGGGAGGGGGTAATCTACGATTTCGCTATATCTTCTATTAATCATGGCCGTCATTTGTGGATGCGGTTTTAAAATATCGGGGCGATCTTTTATTAAAAAATAAGCATTCCCCATGACTTCACAGGTAAAGGCATCGGTATTTTGAGTGATACGTAACAATTCGTTCTCTTCGTTTTGATCCATGATGCGAAGAATAATAGTGTCATCATTTTCATTAGGATTATAAACCTGAAATCTATCTCTTTGTGATGCGCAGGCTAACTCTTTTAACTCAAAAAAAATCTCTGTAAGCCGCTCTCGTGTGGGGGTGCGATCGGCAAACAACATCTCATGTAGACAACGGTCCGCTTTTGCTTTGCCAGTAGAAAAAAAGAAGTCTTTAATTTTTTCCCATAAAACTTTCCACCATGCTTCTTTCGTATTCCTTGGGGAGTTGGTAAGGATTTCACTTTTTAAAAAACCATTCCCTATAGTAATCGGCATATTAATCTCACTTAAACTGGAGTAAAAATGACTACATAATTGATTAAATCGACCCTTTTTATCTCAACTGCGGGCGCATCGGATGTAATATAATTTTTAAAAGAGACTGGCAATCAGTATAAAACCTGAGAGCTTCGCGTATAAACGCATTACTGTCTGTGATAGCGTCGCTACAGGTAAAAATAAAAGAAGGCCTACCGCGGATGATGTTGTAGATTTGCAATACTGGCAGCAACTGCTTTCATGCGTTTTTTATGCCGGAGGCATGAAGTTTACCCTTGAATAAACTTCATGCCTGGATGCGTGTGGATTTGTTAGCGTTGCGCAATTAATCGCTTATATCACTCACCTTCTTATTCAATAAGCGGGAAGCCCGCCAGTAAATCAACAGCATGAGTCCCATCACAATGGTCAGCGTAATGCTGGTAGCCGCGCCAAACGGCCAGTCGCGAATATTCAGGAACTGTACCTTAATGACGTTACCAATCAGCAGGTTTTTCGCGCCACCCATTAAATCGGAGACGTAGAACAGGCCCATTGCCGGTAGCATCACGAGCAGGCAACCGGCGACAATGCCCGGCATGGTTAATGGAATAATGATGCGGATGAACGTTTGCATTTTACTGGCGCCGAGATCGCGAGCGGCCTCCAGTAGCGGTTTGTCGAGCTTCTCAATGCTGGAGTAGAGCGGCATGACCATAAACGGCAGCAAAATGTAAACCAGGCCGATAATAACGGCGCTCGGGGTGAACATGATGCGAATCGGCGTATCAATCACGCCCAGCCACAGCAGGAATTCATTGAGATAACCTTTAGTGCTCAGGAATATTTTTAGCCCATAGATGCGGATCAGTGAGTTGGTCCAGAAAGGAACAATCAGCAAAAACAGCAATAACGGACGTATCTTTTCCGGTAACTTCGCCAGAAACCAGGCGAAAGGATAGCCCAGCACCAGGCAGGAGAGGGTGGCGATCAGCGCCATATTCAGAGAGTGCAGGAGCACTTCAAAATAGAGCGGATCGAGCAGGCGTGCGTAGTTATCCAGCGTAAAGACCATCTTGACGAAACTGGCGTCGTCACGGGTCAGAAAGCTGGTGCCAATGATCATCAGGTTGGGCAGAAAAACAAACAACACAAGCCAACCGACGATAGTGACAATCACTACATTCTGGAATTTACTTGTGTTCTTCATCAGCCAGTACGACCTCCCAGCTTTCTACCCAACTAATGGCCATTTTTTGGTCAAGTGAATGGTCGAAGTCAGGATCGTCTTCGTTGAAGAATTCGCTGACCATCACCATTTTGCCATTTTCCAGTTCAACCACCGACTCCAGCGTCATACCTTTGTAATTGCGCTCGCGCACGTAGCCGATAAGCCCTTCGATGTGGTTATCATCGTTGATCTCTTCGACGCGTAGATCTTCCGGTCGCAGCAGGACGTTCAGTTTTTGGCCCGGTTCGACAGCGAAATTGACGTATATATTGCACTCCCGACCTTCTACGCTGGCGCGGACGCGCTGTTCATCAAGCCGTTCAATGACGGTTGCGTCAAAGCGGTTAATTTCGCCGATAAAACCAGCGACAAACAGGTTTTTTGGCTCTTCATAGATTTCACGCGGCGTGCCGTCTTGCTCAATCACGCCATTACGCATTACCACGATACGATCGGACATGGTGAGCGCTTCTTCCTGATCGTGAGTGACAAAAACAAACGTGATACCGAGTTTACGCTGTAATGCTTTAAGCTCGTTCTGCATTTGTTTGCGCAATTTATAGTCCAGCGCGGAGAGCGATTCGTCCAGTAATAACAGGCGAGGTTTATTCACCACCGCGCGAGCGATAGCCACACGCTGCTGCTGTCCGCCGGAAAGCTGGTGCGGTTTACGTTGTGCAAACTCTTCAAGCTGCACCATACGCAGCGCATCGGTCACGCGAGGCGCTATCTCGGCGGCTGGTGTTTTTTGCATTCGTAAGCCAAACGCGACATTTTCAAACACCGTCATATGCGGAAATAAAGCGTAGCTTTGAAATACGGTATTTACATAACGATTTTCGGCGGGAACGTGGGTGATATCCTGGTTATCCAACATGATATGCCCGGCATCAACGGTTTCCAGGCCGGCAATCAGGCGAAGAACGGTTGTTTTACCGCAGCCGGAAGGGCCAAGCAGCGTGAGGAATTCGCCATTGTTGATGGTCAAATCCAGCTGTGAAATGACCTCTTTGCCATCGAAACTTTTGCTAATTCCCGACAAAAGCACCAGCGGTGAAAGCGAACGCGGTTGTTTATTCAATTTCTTACTCTGTCCCATGTAAACGCAACGGATGGCTGACCGCTGCGGGGTTTGTGGTTAACCACCTTAATCACTCTTAATGAGGGCGGTCATTCTACGGCAAACCACCGTGATCGCCAATCCTTGTTGCGAATTACTGACTTAGCTTTATAGTCAGAAAGCGTGTCAAAGTGAAATATTCTTGTTTGCAGGGATAAAAGTGACCTGACGCAATATTTGTCTTTTCTTGCTTATTAATAATGTTGTCACGAAAAGTGAGGGTGACTGCATGGATAAACTACTTGAGCGTTTTTTACACTACGTATCGCTGGATACCCAATCAAAGTCGGGTGTTCGGCAGGTTCCAAGCACTGAGGGGCAGTGGAAGTTACTACGTTTGCTCAAACAGCAGCTCGAAGAGATGGGGCTGGTTAACATTACATTAAGTGAAAAAGGGACGTTGATGGCGACGCTCCCGGCCAATGTTGAGGGGGATATTCCCGCCATTGGTTTTATCTCCCATGTGGATACCTCTCCGGATTTCAGCGGTAAAAACGTTAACCCGCAGATTGTCGAGAATTATCGCGGCGGCGATATAGCATTAGGGATTGGCGATGAGGTGTTGTCACCCGTGATGTTCCCGGTACTGCATCAATTACTGGGACAAACGCTGATTACTACCGATGGTAAGACATTGCTGGGCGCGGACGATAAAGCCGGTGTTGCGGAGATCATGACCGCGCTGGCGGTGCTGAAAGGTAATCCTATTCCCCACGGCGAAATTAAAGTGGCGTTTACGCCTGACGAAGAGGTAGGGAAAGGCGCGAAGCACTTCGATGTTGAGGAATTTGGCGCGCAGTGGGCCTATACGGTCGACGGCGGCGGCGTGGGAGAACTGGAGTTTGAAAACTTCAATGCCGCCTCGGTGAATATCAAAATCGTCGGCAATAACGTGCATCCTGGTACGGCGAAAGGCGTGATGGTCAATGCGCTGTCGTTGGCGGCGAGGATTCACGCGGAAGTGCCGGCGGATGAAGCGCCTGAAACCACTGAAGGTTACGAAGGGTTTTATCATCTGGCCAGCATGAAAGGCACCGTTGACCGGGCCGAAATGCACTACATCATTCGCGATTTCGACCGTAAGCAGTTTGAAGCGCGTAAACGCAAAATGATGGAGATTGCCAAAAAAGTCGGTAAGGGGCTGCATCCGGACTGCTATATCGAACTGGTGATTGAAGACAGTTATTACAATATGCGCGAAAAAGTGGTTGAGCATCCGCATATTCTCGATATCGCCCAGCAGGCCATGCGCGACTGTCATATTACGCCGGAGATGAAACCGATTCGCGGCGGTACAGACGGGGCGCAACTGTCGTTTATGGGCTTGCCGTGTCCTAATCTCTTTACCGGCGGATATAACTATCATGGTAAACATGAGTTTGTGACGCTGGAGGGGATGGAAAAAGCGGTACAGGTGATTGTACGTATCGCGGAGCTGACGGCGAAGCGCGGCCAGTAGCGAATGTTACGCATTGTGGTGAAGTGTTTTATTATTTATGGCGGGATATTTTCCGCCATCAATTTTTCTGCCTGGAGCGCCGAATATCCGCCTTCCTGGTCCCAGCGCCAGCAACAATCTGCAGCATGTTTTATGACCGGCGATGAAACCTGCATGACGTTTATTGATGATGCGGTGAGGCTGGCCTCGCGGCAATATGGCAAACGCTCAATACAGCTTGTTCGTAGCCTGCTATTACAAAGCGATATTTATCAATGGCTGGGTAAACCTGAATTAACGCCGCAAATGCTGCTGCGAGCGCGGGCAATCATGAAAACATTTCCGGCGGGCACTTGTCCGGGCGATCGGGCCGATATGTTTGAACACCTTGCGGCCTTTAATGTTTACAGTGACGATCGCCATATAGAGTATTCATCTACAGAGCAGTGGCGATACGAGATCAAGGTTGATTACCGTCAGCGAATAGCCTGGCAAGAGCAGGCATTAACGTGGTGTCTTAAAGACAAAAAGGCATCGACGGAGGCATTGGTTTATACCTTAAACAGGATGCGCGACGCTTATTCTGATGCGCTGGAAGAGCGGGATGTCGAATGTGATAGTGCGCGTAAAGCCTATTATTTGGCGAAGATAGACGCAACGGAGCGGCAGTGGTTGGGCGTTATTTTACGGGATAAAACCTGGGATAATCGTGAGCGCGTCGCCTCTTTTTTGCAGCAGAAAGCGGATATTGCTTATAATGCAGGACATATTAGCGAGGCGATTAATGCGCTAAGTCAGGCGCTAAAAATTAAGCAAACGCTTTATGGCGCCGAATTCGGCGAAATGACGATTGACAGCAATAATCTTGCTGGCTTTTATGCACAGGGCCATCATTATAAGGAAGCGAAAGATCTCTACCTTAAACTTATCGCGTATTACCAGAGCCGTTTAACGCCAATGGCGACGGTAATATCACGATTACGCTTTTATTTGCCCGAAAACATCGACCTGGACAGTACCTCCCCCTATCTCCCATTGCTGGAAGAATATAATCGTCGGCAGTCTGACGTATCAATGGTGTTGTATGGTATTTCGCTGCTTTATCAGAATAATCAACAGCTTGAACAAGCAAAAGACTTTGCGGAACGCGCCTTTACGCTTGATGCCGTAGCTTATCCAGCAAAGATGCAGTATGAACGATTACAGCAACTGGCTAATATTGCCGAAGGTCTTGGCGATAACGTACTGGCGCGGCGCTATCGGCAAATGTCATTTCGCCATCGAATGGCCCACTCGATTTATCCGGGCGATCCGCAATATAACGATTTCGCCAAACCTGGCGGCGATCGTTGTGGATAGTTTGCGTCAGCCCGGCGGTCGCCGGGCATTGCGATGTTCTTATCCTTCGAAGAACCAGTACCCGCTATTCACCAGCGCCGCCAGCATCGCGAGGAAGGACGGGTCTTCCAGCGCATCGCCGAAGTTTTCAGCGGTCAGTGCAATATGACTGGCGAGCGCCTCCAGAGCGGGGCGATGCGGAGAGTCTATTTTTTTCGCCATTCGCATAGACCTCATCGCCGATACGCAATACGCGAAGCCCGCCGAGACGTACTAATACCTCGCCTTGCTTTAAGGCATCGTAAATTTCATCAGGCTGATACGGCGGCTCCGGCGGCGCAATATCCAGTTCGTGGCGTGACTGAGAGAGAAACTCGCCAAGCCACTGTTGGAAATGCGCGGGTTGATTGATCAAATCGAGCATCATATTACGCAGTTTATCCATCTCCTGCGGCAGGATATCCGCCGGATGCTTGCGGGACGGCATATCCGGATCGCTGTAGTATGTATTGCCCAACTCCCGTTGCAGGACGTAATCGGCAAAACCGCTGATCAGCTCACGGCTATTGGGCGCGCGAAAACCGACCGAATAGTTCATGGCGTTTTCCAGCGCATAGCCTTCATGCGGGAATCCTGGCGGAATATACAGAATGTCGCCCGGCTCCAGCTCTTCATCAATAATGGCCTCGAACGGATCGACTTGTAACAGGTCGGGATGCGGGCAGTGCTGACGCATTTGCAGCTTTTCGCCCACGCGCCAGCGACGGCGACCGGTTCCCTGGATAATAAACACATCATACTGATCCAGATGCGGGCCAACGCCGCCGCCGGGGACGGAAAAGGAGATCATCAGATCGTCGATACGCCAGTCCGGCAGAGCGCGGAACGGGCGCATCAAGGCGGCGGTGGGTTCGTGCCAGTGGTTTACCGCCTGTACCAGCAGCGACCAGTTGCTCTCACCCAGATGATCGTAGCTTTCGAAAGGGCCATGGCTGACCTGCCATTTGCCATCCTGATGGCTAACGAGACGGCTGTCGATTTCGCTTTCCATCGCCAGCCCCGCCAGCTCATCCGGCGAGAGCGGATCGATAAAGTTGCTAAACCCACGTTTTAAGACCACCGGGCGTTTTTGCCAGTGGCGTTCAAGAAAGTCGGGCCAGTTAAGAGTTAATTGGTATTCCATGTTAAGTATCCGCAGGCTGGTATCTGACACCGATTATAACGGATGCTTAACGAGATGCGTGGAAGAACGCGCAGAAATGTTTATTCCTCTTTCTGTGTGGGATGCTGTCGGCCAAAAACGACCTCCATACGGGCGCCGCCGAGCAGACTGTCGCTGGCAATGATCTGCCCGGCGTATTGTTCCGTAATCTCGCGCGCGACAGCCAGCCCCACGCCTTGCCCTGGTCGTAGGGTATCGGCGCGCTGACCGCGATCAAACACCAGGGAACGTTTGCTGTGGGGTATGCCTGGGCCGTCATCTTCGACGAAAATATGCAAATGATCGTCGGTCTGGCGAGCCGAAATCTCGACAAACTCCAGACAATATTTACAAGCGTTGTCCAGTACGTTGCCCATAACTTCGACAAAGTCGTTTTGCTCGCCGACAAAACTGATCTCTGGTGAAATATCCATACTGATATTCACCCCTTTACGCTGATAAACTTTATTTAGCGCGGAGATCAGGTTATCTAACAACGGCGCGACGGGATGCAGTTCGCGGCTTAACAATACGCCGCTACCGCGCATACTGGCGCGATGCAGATAATAGCCGATCTGCTGGGAAATCCGGCTGATCTGTTCCAGCATCACCGGTTCAGCTTTGCTGACGCTCATCTTTTCGTTGCGTAAAGAGCGTAACGTACTCTGCAAAACCGCGAGCGGCGTTTTTAAACTGTGCGTCAGGTCGGTCAGGGTCGTGCGGTATTTGTTATAACGTTCACGCTCGCTTTTGAGCAGTTGATTAAGGTTGCGCACAAGGCTGGTCAGCTCACGCGTCGTCTCCGGATTGAGCATTTCGCGGTGATGATCTTCAAGCTCGCGGACTTCCCGCGCCAGCGCCTCGATAGGGCGTAAGCTCCACCAGGCGGCGATCCACAGTAAAGGAATGACTAACAGTAAATTGGCGGCCAGCACGTATACGAACCAGCTCCACACCATATAGGAGCGTTTTAGTTCTATCGGAATGGTATCGACCACCACGATGGTTAACTGCGGCATCCGCGCCGTGGCAGGATAAATATTTACCGCTACCGAGTGGGTCATCTCCGCATCATCGTCATCTTCACGTACTTCTTTGAGTTTTTCCTGCGCGGAATGGTCCTCGCTCAACAGCGTGCTGGTAGCGTCTACGTTGGTTTCAATTTCATGGAAGCCGTTCGTTTTTAACCATTCCGGTTGAATGCTTTTAATCAGCCAGGGGATATTGCGCTGCGTCCATAATAATTTGCCCGTTTCATCGTAAATCAGCGTCATGGTCGGACTTTGCATGTCCAGATTTTCAGGCAGCTCAACGCTGATTTTATTATTTTCCCATTTGGCGAGGGTATAAAACAGGTTGCTTTCGCCGCGCAGCAAACGAAAAGTGGTTTTATCAAAACTTACGCTATAGCCGACCAGCGCCACTATGCCATATGCCAGAGAAAGCACCAGCACGACGCCGGCTGTCGCCAGCAAAAAACGAACCCGCAGCGACAGCGGCAGAAAATGGCGAGCAAATTTATTCATTAGCGCAATTCAAAAAGATATCCTTGTCCGCGTACGGTGGTAATGACATCGTGCGGATACTGGGCCTGTATTTTTTTCCGCAGACGCCCCATGAGAACATCAATGGTATGGCTTTCCCGCAGTTCCGCATCCGGATACAGCTGAAGCATCAGCGAATCTTTGCTGACCACTTTACCGTTGTTACGGATAAGCGTTTCCATAATGGTGTATTCGAACGCCGTGAGTTTGATGACCTCTTCATTGACGGATAATTCCCGGCGTGAGAGATCCACCTGGAAAGGCGGGATGTTGATCACCTGGGAGGCCAGACCGCTATTACGGCGCATTAACGCCTGCATACGCGCCATTACCTCTTCGATGTGGAATGGCTTCGTTACGTAGTCATCGGCCCCGGAGCTGAGAACCTCGACTTTATCCTGCCAGCCTTCGCGCGCGGTTAACACCAGAACCGGCAGTGAAACATCACTGCTGCGCCAGCGGCGTATTAAGGAAAGGCCGTCTTCATCCGGCAGACCTAAATCGACAATAGCGATATCCGGAAGGTGTTCATTAAGGTAGTAATCAGCTTCCCTGGCATCTTCTGCGGCATCGACCTGGTGACCTGAATCCTGGAGCTGAACCTTCAGGTGGTGGCGTAATAATGCATTATCCTCTACAACCAGTACGCGCATCATCTCTTCTCCCTTGTGTTAACAATAAGAACAGTCTAGCGTTGATTATGGTGCTTTGGGGATAAACAGTTAATAAACCAGACAAATAGTCACCCTCTTTCTGAAGAAAAGAGGGTGAGGCACATATTATTTAAGTTCGTCGACCAGAGTCACAGCGCGACCGATATAATTTGCCGGCGTCATGGCTTTAAGGCGCGTTTTTTCTGCTTCCGGCAGGGCCAGACTATCAATAAACTGTTTCATTCCTTCGGCATCGACACGCTTGCCACGGGTCAACTCTTTCAGTTTTTCATATGGTTTTTCAATACCATAGCGGCGCATGACGGTCTGGATCGGTTCGGCTAATACTTCCCAGTTGTGATCCAGTTCGTCAAGCAGATGATCGCGGTTTACTTCCAGCTTGCTGACGCCCTTCAGGGTGGACTGATAAGCGATAAGCGCATAGCCGATGCCGACACCTAGGTTACGCAGGACGGTTGAGTCGGTCAGATCGCGCTGCCAGCGGGAAACCGGCAGTTTGTTTGCCAGATGGTGCAACACTGCGTTAGACAGACCGAGGTTGCCTTCTGAGTTTTCAAAGTCAATGGGGTTAACTTTATGCGGCATGGTAGAAGAACCGATCTCCCCGGCGATGGTTTTCTGTTTGAAATGGTTCAACGCAATATAGCCCCAGACATCGCGATCGAAATCGATCAGGATAGTGTTAAAGCGCGCGATACAGTCAAACAGTTCCGCAATATAATCATGCGGTTCAATCTGGGTGGTGTAAGGATTCCACTGGATGCCCAGCGAGGTGACGAACTCTTCGCTGAACTGATGCCAGTCAACTTCCGGATAGGCGGCGATATGCGCGTTATAGTTGCCTACGGCGCCGTTAATTTTACCGAGGATCTCCACCTGGTTGAGCTGGCGGAACTGACGCTCCATCCGATACGTCACGTTCGCCATCTCTTTACCCAGAGTGGAAGGTGTTGCCGGCTGGCCGTGGGTGCGGGAGAGCAGAGGAATATCGCGATACTGCGTGGCGAGATCTTTAACCGCGTTAATCACCTGACGCCAGTAAGGCAGGATCACTTCATCGCGCGCGGTTTTGAGCATTAACGCGTGCGACAGGTTGTTAATGTCCTCAGAAGTGCAGGCAAAGTGGATAAATTCGGAAACGTCATGTAGCGCCGGGATCGCGGAGACTTTTTCTTTCAGAAAATACTCAACCGCTTTCACATCGTGATTTGTGGTGCGCTCAATGGTTTTAATGCGCGCGGCATCTTCTTCATTGAAGTTTGCAACAAGCGTATCCAGGTAACCGTTTGCGTCGGCAGCAAAAGCAGGAACTTCCTTGATCGCTGCGTGCGCGGCTAATTTCTGCAGCCAACGTACTTCGACTTGTACACGAAATTTCAGCAAACCGTATTCGCTAAAAATTCCGCGCAGCGCGCTGACTTTATCGCCGTAGCGTCCATCGACAGGGGAAACGGCGGTCAGTGAGGATAATTCCATAGATCATAACTCCGGGGTTAAATGAGCAAGAATTTGTTTTGCCTGAGTCGTCAGGCGATGACGAGAAAACATAAGCTGTAGGCGACCACCGCCTACCTGATGCCAGAGCACGGCTGCACGGATGCCTGCCAGTAGCGAGGCGCGGACTTTGGCCTGCACCTGCGGACTTTGCAGAACGGCCGGGGAGCCCGTCACCTGAATGCGCGGGCCCAATGGGCTAATCACATCCACGTAGATGCCCGCCATGGCGCTCATTAACGTGTCTGACTGTAAATCAAAATGATCAAGCTGGCGCTGCAGGCCGTTAATGCGATCGCCTAACGTATTCAATGCGCCTTTGGCGGATGACAGCTTGCGCTCCAGCACCATCAGGCTAAGCGTATAACGCGTCAGTTCGGCGTTAAGTCCTTGTCGGCTGCTGGCATTCAGCACGCCGAGCAGTGTTTCCAGACCAAGACGCAGGTTAGCTTCGCTGCCGCCGAACACGCCCAGAGTAGAACTGGGATTCATATCAATGACACTGTTGAGTGAAACGTGCAACGCGTCGGCATCACAGTGCCCCTGGTGCGCCAGTTGTTGCACCAGGCGTGCCGACTGGCAAATGCCAGACAGCGCGAGGGTGATGTCATAATAATTCTTTGCCACAATCACTGCTTCCTTGTATCAAATAAAATACACTTCATCTTTTAAGCCGCTTTGAGGCGACTTGAATGATGTTGTGTATTGAATAATCAGACCGTCAGCGGCAGTCGCTGCTCGATAATGCCGCCGCCCAGGCAGACTTCGCCGCTGTAAAAGACAGCGGACTGGCCCGGCGTAACGGCGGCAACCGGCTCGTCAAAAATGACCTCGATACGATCGTCATCCAGCGCGTTAATCGTGCACGGAATATCGGTCTGGCGGTAGCGGGTTTTTACCGTACAGCGCAGGGTGCCGGTGAACGGTTCGCGATCGACCCAATGTAGCTGCTGGGCGATGAGGCCTACCGACATCAGGCGTGGGTGCTCATGCCCCTGGGCGACAATTAACACATTGTTTTCAACGTCTTTATCCACCACATACCAGGGGTCTTCGCTACCGTCTTTGGTGCCGCCGATTCCCAGCCCTTTACGCTGACCGAGCGTATGATACATCAGACCCTGATGCTCGCCGATTTCATCGCCGTCAACGGTAATGATTTTCCCCGGCTGCGCAGGCAGATAGCGCCCTAAAAAGTCGCGGAATTTGCGCTCGCCGATAAAGCAGATACCGGTAGAATCTTTTTTCTTTGCGGTTACCAGCCCCAGATCTTCGGCGATTTTACGCACCTGCGGTTTTTCCAGCTCGCCAACCGGGAACAGACTTTGCGCAATCTGCTCATGGCCAAGTGTGTAGAGGAAGTAGCTCTGATCTTTGTTGCCGTCGAGCCCGCGCAACAACCGGCTTTTGCCGTTTACATCCGCGCGGCGAACGTAGTGACCGGTGGCGATATAGTCGGCGCCTAAATCTTCTGCGGCAAATTCAAGGAAGGCTTTAAATTTGATCTCTTTATTGCACAGAATATCCGGGTTCGGCGTACGGCCTGCTTTGTACTCTTCAAGGAACAGTTCAAAGACGTTATCCCAATATTCTGCGGCAAAATTAACGGTATGCAGTTCAATGCCAAGCTTGTCGCACACGGCCTGCGCGTCAGCCAGATCGGCTGCCGCGGTACAGTATTCCTCACCATCGTCCTCTTCCCAGTTCTTCATGAACAGGCCTTCTACCTGATAACCCTGTTGTTGCAACAGCCAGGCGGAAACGGAGGAATCGACACCGCCGGACATGCCGACGATCACTTTTTTTGGGCTTTCTGACATTGGAATGCTCGCGACATTGAACTTCAAGGCGGCGTATTCTATCACGCAGCCCTTTACTTGACACCCTCTGTAAACGGCCAGTTAAATTCGCCCACTATAGATAAGGGGTAACGTTGTCCCGTTTGATAACTGCGAATGCTTTCAGCCACCAGCGGAGAACGTAAATTCGGCGCGTTCAGAATCTCGTCGGCGCTCACCCAACGGCAGCAATCGATGTCATTGTCATGGGGGGCGGTCGCGCAAATATGATCAAGCTTGATAGCGAATAAAAAGCGCAGGAACGGGGTCTTATCCGGCGCAATCCACTGATGCATACGGATAAAATACTGTGGTTGCGCCGTGATGCCAGTCTCTTCCCACAGTTCACGCGCGGCGGCCTGCGCCAGCGTTTCATCTGCCTCCAGGTGTCCGGCAGGTTGATTCCATAACGATTTACCGTTGATGGTCTCTTCCACCACCAGAAATTTATCTTCGGCATGTACGATGCAGGCAACGGTCACGTGCGGCTTGAACATAGGCATCCTTATTAAAGCGGTTTATCAATGTGGTCATAGATCGCGTCAAGCTGTTTCAGACGCTCGTTATAAGCTTTTGTCAGGCAGGTGACGTCGGCCTTGCACTGCTGACGCTGTTTAAGCCAGCTCTGCTGGGCGTCCTGCAGGGCGCCGCGACTGCCCATCGCGAACAACCCTTTCAGAAACTGATATTTGGTGTGCATTTCCACGTCTTTATCATTCAGCGTCAGATGCGCGCAGATAGCCTTTTCATCCGCAGCCTGCGCTTTCTGGCAGTCGAAGCTGGCCGCATTAACGGATAACGGTGTTAATAAAGCAAAAGCAATGAGAAGCCGTTTCATCTGTCTTTCTCCTGTGCGATCTCGCGCCACTGTCCATTATCGAGGCCGTTGAGCGTGTAGTCGCCCATGCTGTAACGAATTAATCGTAGAGTGGGATGACCGACATGCGCTGTCATGCGTCTTACCTGGCGGTTGCGGCCTTCATATAAGGTGACTTTTAGCCAACTGGTGGGAATATTCTTCCGTTCGCGAATCGGCGGGGTGCGCGGCCACAGCCAGTCAGGCTCCGCGACAATCTCAATACCGGCGGGCAGGGTAGGGCCATCGTTGAGCGTGACGCCAGTACGAAGCGCCTGCAGCGCTGCATTATCCGGGATACTTTCTACCTGAACATAGTAAATCTTGCCGGTGCGTTTGCCCGGTTGCGTGAGGCGCGCCTGCAGCGCGCCGTCATTAGTCAGCACCAAAAAGCCCTTCGCTGTCGCGGTCCAGGCGGCCTGCGGCATAAACGCCTTGCACAGGAATAAAATCTTTTAACGTGCGGCGACCTGCTTCATCCGTGAACTGCGGCAACACATCGTAAGGTTTATTGAACAAAACCACGCGTTTTGGCTGGTTTTCTTTCCGTGATTTAGATGCTTGTCGTGAGCTGAATCGCTTAACGTAGTGATTTCTAAAAGAAGTTTTTTGCATGGTGTTTTCAGAACTTATTAATTGCCGCATTATAGCGCAATAATGAGTGTCTTTCATGGCGGCAAACAATAGGGTAGTATTGACATGCTCATTACAAAACATTAACAAAAAATTGCTCTAACGCAGTCGTGCAGCAGGACGCCATTGCACATGCAGCGCGATGACAGACGAGCAAACCAGAAGCGCTCGAAGGAGAGGTGAATGGAAAGCAAAGTAGTTGTTCCGGTGGAAGGTAAGAAGATCACCCTGCAAAACGGCAAACTCAACGTTCCTGAGAATCCGATTATCCCGTTTATTGAAGGCGATGGTATCGGTGTTGATGTCACTCCTGCCATGCTTAAAGTGGTCGATGCCGCCGTCGAGAAAGCCTATAAAGGCGAGCGTAAAATTTCCTGGATGGAAATTTACACCGGAGAAAAATCCACACAGGTTTACGGCCAGGATGTCTGGCTCCCCGCTGAAGCCCTTGATTTGATTCGTGATTACCGCGTAGCGATTAAAGGTCCGTTGACCACGCCGGTTGGCGGCGGTATTCGCTCTCTGAACGTTGCCCTGCGTCAGGAGCTTGACCTGTACGTTTGTCTGCGTCCCGTTCGTTACTATCAGGGCACGCCAAGTCCGGTGAAACATCCGGAGCTGACCGATATGGTCATCTTCCGTGAAAACTCTGAAGACATCTACGCCGGAATTGAATGGAAAGCTGACTCTGCAGACGCTGAGAAAGTGATCAAGTTCCTGCGCGAAGAGATGGGCGTGAAGAAAATTCGCTTCCCGGAGCACTGCGGTATCGGTATCAAACCATGTTCTGAAGAAGGCACTAAACGTCTGGTTCGCGCGGCGATTGAATACGCTATTACCAACGATCGCGATTCCGTCACGCTGGTACATAAAGGCAATATCATGAAGTTCACCGAAGGCGCGTTTAAAGACTGGGGCTACCAGTTGGCGCGCGACGAGTTCGGCGGTGAGCTTATTGACGGCGGTCCGTGGCTGAAAATTAAGAACCCGAACACGGGTAAAGAGATTGTGGTTAAAGACGTTATCGCCGATGCGTTCCTGCAACAGATCCTGTTGCGTCCGGCGGAATACGACGTTATCGCCTGTATGAACCTGAACGGTGACTATATTTCCGATGCCCTGGCGGCTCAGGTTGGCGGTATCGGTATTGCACCGGGTGCGAATATCGGCGACGAATGCGCGTTGTTTGAAGCGACTCACGGGACTGCGCCGAAATATGCGGGCCAGGATAAAGTCAACCCAGGCTCCATTATTCTGTCTGCGGAGATGATGCTGCGCCACATGCAGTGGTTCGAAGCGGCGGATCTGATTGTTAAAGGTATGGAAGGCGCGATTGCCGCGAAGACCGTGACCTATGACTTTGAACGCCTGATGGAAGGCGCTAAGCTGCTGAAATGTAGTGAGTTTGGCGACGCGATTATCGCAAATATGTAATAACGATAATTGTTAAAAACAAAAACGGGGACTTAACGTCCCCGTTTTTATTATTAGCATTCGAACGGTTATCAAAATTTTATCAAAAAAATTTATCAAAACTCCCTCAATTCTGACCGCAATAGTAATCCATCCTTTACGCCGATCGTCATGATAACCTGAGACCCCCTGAAAGCTGATAGTTACCGATTTTGATTGTGGTGGTTTTCTTTATGATGTGTGGTTTGGCTATTTTTTGAAAGTGCCTTACCAGATTTATTGTTATTATCAGGGGATTATTTCAATAAAAGGTGATGATTTATTGCCTGCAATAGTGGGTAGATTAAGCATTTTATGAAATTATTAGTGTCTTTATTTGCACTTCTATAAGGCTGTTAAGAGGTGTTGAAATATCAGCTTGGTAAAGAATACGTCAGCGAAAGTGAATGCTATATTAGTCATAAAAATTCAGGAGACATATGCTCAAACTTATCTTCTACAGTGGAAGTGTGAAGGTTCCGGAATATCTGGAAACAGATAAGGAAAAAAATGTCGGACGTACTCCTCTGTCTTCAGACATTCAGCAAATTAAAAATGTTGTTGAAGATGTTCCGCCATTTCCAGAAAGCAGAGCGGCGAGAGGTTCTGTAAGCGCAGCGTACAGGCTTTCTTTTGACGAAGTGTTTTGCGGTCTCAGCAATGAAGAGCGTAAAAAGGTGTATGGTCGCCTTTTTGGAAAACAAGTACTTGCGCATATTCATTCCAGGTGTCAGCGCGACGCTGACATAATAAGAGAAAAAGCGCTCAGGCGGATAAGCCGTGAGTGTGGTGCCGAAATAGATTGCGCTCTCTTACTAAATAAGATGGTGGATATTTTACAAAATGCCCGGCTGACAATAAATTTTAATGCAGCAAAAATTGACTTTGTCTCTCTCTTAAAAAATAAAGAATATCTGAACTCTTATGCATTAGGTTGCAGACCGGGAGATTTACCTGCTTATAATGTCGGGCGTGATTCAGTTGAAACTAAAGCATTTGAACTGGAGAAGCTTGCAGATTCACCTTATGCCCCATATGGTCAGACAGGCGGTTTTTCCGTAGCATATACTCCCAACAGTAAAACTTTTAGCCCTACAAGCAGACCAATTTATGCTGCACTGGACTTTCTGAACGGTGAAAATGGAGGTGCCAGCGCCTATGGGAAATCATTTTTTGAATTAAATGATAATGTAAAAACAAATTGTACATTCTCACCTTTTGATATCTACGGCCACAGATTTGGCCTGGATACTAGTAAATTATCTACATTTTGCCATATGGAGAACCTGATTGCATCCTGTCAAAATGATTTTTTTGGTTATAATTGCTTTAAGAGTTTGGTTAAAATGGCTAAGGGCGAAAAATTTTTAGCTCATTCTAATTATGGTACAGGCTATGAAGGGAATTATATAGAGGCTCATATTCATGGTGATGTATGTTTATTCAGAGATATAAAGCATGTTTATTTGTCTTTGCAAGAAAACTCTTACTCGGAAAGTCAACTATATGATTATGCAAAACAAATAAGCCAGGCGCTTAATAGAGACTGCATAATATTATATTGACAAGATTATTATCAGTCTCTTTAAAAGAGCTTTAAATGATCATGAGCACATACTTCTTGAGGTAGGCAGTAACTGCTTTTATATTTATTATAGCAGGACCGCTCTGGCAGATACCTGGGTGGCGCTCCAGTATGGCCTGGCAAAATGGAGGAATATGGACCAGCAGAAGCGCCTGCTGGCTATCGATATTCCTGCTCATCAGGTTTTTACGCCATCTACGCACATTTATTCTGCTATAAGTTGAAATACTGCAAAAAATATTAAGGCTTATTATTTTTTCTTTAAGTAAATTTTCGTTCAACAAACTTGGATGCGGGAATGTTTGAAATATTATTGCCTTATACTAGATCTCAGCGACCTACAACTCACAACTTTATTAGATCATCTTCCTGAACATATTACTTTTCTGGCGGTTATCAACAATAGGCTGACTAAATTGCCTGACACTTTACCAGGAGGGTACAGATAGATCACGCGGGTAGGATCACTACACCGGAAAAAGATTGCCAGTTAATAAGATGTCGTCCATGATTCAGTTGGATGATAATGATTTATTCCCCACTCTTTGATCCTATAATAGTGATCTGATAGTTATCCAGAATGTTCTTGCAGAGGGCGGGCTTGTTAAATTACCGTCAATTTATTAATGAGTTATGTCCTGCTTTGCTGAAAATAAAAACCAGTAGACAGACGACGGCGATCAATATGAGCCGGAAGTACCTGTGTTATTACCGTGGCAGAAATTCTGTAACTGATAAAATAGGTGTGGCTTATTATCAGTGATGAAATTTTTTATATGTGTATTATTACTATTTACAAGTAATTTGAGTGTTTGTTGTGGTTGGTAACATTGTGTTGAAGTAAATCATGATAGACTGAATTTTGATGTGATAAGATATAATAAATTTGTGCTTTGTTAATTATTTTAAATGTACAGGAGAGTAGTATGTATATAAATAAGTTTGTGCCTGTTTATACATTATTAATTCTCATTTATTCTTTTAATGCCAGCGCTGAGTGGACAGGAGATAATACGAACGCCTATTACTCAGACGAAGTTATCAGTGAATTACATGTTGGTCAGATAGATACTAGTCCTTATTTTTGCATAAAAACGGTTAAAGCTAACGGTAGTGGTACACCAGTTGTTGCATGTGCGGTATCAAAGCAGAGCATATGGGCGCCCTCCTTTAAAGAACTTCTTGATCAGGCAAGATATTTTTACAGTACAGGGCAATCCGTAAGGATTCATGTTCAAAAAAATATCTGGACCTATCCGCTTTTTGTTAATACCTTTTCAGCAAATGCTCTTGTGGGACTATCATCGTGCAGTGCGACACAATGCTTTGGACCCAAGTAAGAGGGGAGAAGAAATAATGAAAAAGTTAATATTCTTAACCTTATCTATAGTTAGCTTTAATAACTATGCTGTAGATTTTGTGTATCGTGTGGACTCAACCCCGCCGGACGTTATTTTTCGCGATGGGTTTTCACTACTTGGGTATAACCGTAACTTTCAGCAATTTATTAGTGGAAGGTCATGTAGTGGTGGAAGTAGTGACAGTCGCTATATTGCAACAACCTCAAGTGTTAATCAAACATATGCTATAGCCAGAGCGTACTATTCTCGCTCAACATTCAAAGGTAATTTATACAGATATCAGATTCGTGCAGATAATAATTTCTACAGCTTGCTCCCATCCATCACCTATCTGGAAACGCAAGGTGGTCACTTTAATGCTTATGAAAAAACGATGATGCGATTGCAAAGAGAGTATGTTTCCACATTATCTATTTTACCCGAGAATATTCAAAAGGCCGTGGCGCTAGTTTATGATAGCGCAACCGGTCTGGTAAAGGATGGTGTAAGCACAATGAATGCCAGTTATTTAGGTTTAAGCACTACGTCTAATCCTGGTGTGATACCTTTTCTTCCGGAACCGCAGACGTATACCCAACAACGAATTGATGCATTCGGCCCATTAATAAGTTCATGCTTTTCAATAGGTAGCGTATGTCAGTCACATCGAGGGCAAAGAGCTGACGTATACAACATGTCTTTTTATGATGCAAGACCTGTAATAGAACTTATACTTTCTAAATAAATGAAACTTACCTATGTTGCCTATTAAATTAAACAGACCGTTTATTAGTGGTCTGGTTAATATTGTTTATTAAGTTGGCTATCCACTTAAATATAAATGTTTATATACTTCAATAAGTTTTTTATCAGATTCATTGCATTATCAATCATAGCATTCAGGTACGTATTTTATTAATATTAGAAGGAGTTATTATGACTAAAGATGAAATCTTTGCAGCTATCCTTAGTAGAGAAGGCGGTTACGTTGATCACCCTGACGACAGGGGGGGACCAACGCATTGGGGTATAACCCTGACGACGGCCCGGGCTAATGGCTATATGGGGGATATGCGGAATCTTACCCGTAATCAAGCATTAAAAATCCTTGAGGCAGATTATTGGTATGGTCCACGACTTGATCAGGTTGCCATTATCTCTCACTCTATCGCAGCTGAGCTTTGTGATACTGGTGTGAACATGGGACCCTCAATTCCGATTAAGTACTTCCAGCGTTGGCTTAATGTTTTTAATGATCAGCAAAAAATTTATCCGGATTTGATAGCAGATGGTCAGATTGGGCCACGGACGCTTTCGGCACTAACATTTTTTCTCTCTCACCGGAGAGATGAGGGCGAAATGATACTTATCCGGGCATTGAATTGTAGTCAGGGACAACGCTATCTGGAGTTAGCTGAAAAGCGCCAGGCGAATGAATCATTTGTTTATGGATGGATAAAGGAACGGGTAAGATTGTAATTCCCTTACTTACCACTATAGCGGTTTGTGATGATAGCATATAATGATATATTCACACAGAGAACTGGTGAAAGCCACTAAGTCTCATTATTACTATATTAAGGCGTCAGGTTTTTCTATAGTTCTTTGTGTGTTAAAAACGAGAAATTAATTATGTTGTATGGTATGAGAATGATAGTATTTCCAGCCAAATATTCTTACGGCTAAATACATTATTATCCTTTTCCATTTTGGCACGCCCAGAACTTTCATCCCATCCAGGAATATGAGATCGGACTCTTTTCTGTTACGTAATGGATAATGATACAGGTAGTCATGAATGATTGCCGCTTTGGCATATTCACCATCCGGTGGTAATAATGACCAGAAAATACGCGGAACAGTGGCAAGGTCGGTAACGAATCCTACCGGTACTTCAATGACATCATTTTTATCTTCACTGAGATAAAACCTGAATGGCTCATAAACACGCCATTTATAATGACCTAACATTTCCATAATTGCTGGACTGGTAAAACAACTCATAATTTTACCTTATAATAAATATATATTCTGCACCTTACGCTCAAAGTACATGTCGTCAACGCTATTTACTCATTAACAGCTTCGTGCCAAAAAGGCTACGGGATAATGATCAGAAGCGAGTTGTGGATTACGTAATGCTTCGACCCTTTGTGAATAAGGTGCTCGATCGACAATGACCCCATAATCTAAAATACCACCGCTAATTTGCGTGGGTTCTGTAGGTGCGAGTACGGCTACAACTCGTTCCAGATGCTCAGTCATCAGGTCATTTTCAAGTCTGTCTGGGCTGCGATTAAAATCCCCGGCAAGAAACCAGGATAAATGCCGCATCTGAGGTTGTCTAAAAAAATTAATGGTAACCCTGACAATAGCTGCAGCATCCGGACCTCCACTAGCCAGTGCGTGCGCTGTCAGAAAAACATCATTACCCAGTCCGATGCCAATGACGGGGCGAGATGCGACAGTTGTCGGACGCAAGACATAAACATTATCCGCTCTTTGTCTGGAAACTATTGCCAGATTAACACGGCGTGCTCCAACATCAATAGCCGAGTAGTAGATATATCTTATATCCTGACGGCTGGTGGTTCCGAGATTCCAGGTGTATTCATCAATGGGAATACCCACTCCAAAAGGCTGAATATGTCGTCCGGTAGGAACCGCTGAGGTGGGAACAGCACCGGCCTCCTGTACCATAAGAATATCCACACCGGCAGTACCGCTTAAAAGCTGTCTGACATTGACATTCCATTTACTTTCTGTAGATGCTGAAGAGCCCTGAAGATTCCAGGTCATAACTTTGTAGTCACTGATATTAGCGCAGGCAAAAGAAATATAGCTGCAGATGATCATGGTCAGAAGGAAAAAAACAGGTTTTTTCATGATATCTACTCTCCCGATTATTACTTCTTTATCTGAATGATATATGTGTTCATAACCCATTGTTTCATGACATTGATTTTATTCTGGCAATGCCTGACTTGTTTCTGGTTCTATGTCTTGTGCAGATAGTAAGATACATAGTCTAACGTCAATAAAACTAAAATAGATGTCTATTACAGAGGTAAAATGATAGTTTATTCAGTACAATCAATTAATTATTGTTAATACCAAAGAGACAACTATAGATAAACAACTAACTGAATTTAAAACTACATTCACTTATCTCATTGTAACTGTATTGGGTTGATTTATATGTGGAAATAGAGATTCGATATCATTAGTACTTTATAAGTAAACATAAATTTTTCATTACCAGGATTATTATATCCCTGTGAGGGAGGTGACATTTCATCTATTCTCACTCTTGTAGTGACATAGTAAATTTGGCCACCTGATTAAAGGCGATGTTCTCACCTCAACACAAAACAGGTAACTTAGTGAACAAGAAAACCAAATAAATCAATGGTTACATCTTGAACGGCTACAATAGCGTCAGACCTCATCATTATAACGGTGCACTGACGCCGGAAGAGTCTGAGAACAGGTACCGTTTTTACTGTAAAACCGTGACCAATAGCGTCGATGCGCAACAAAACGTATAATCCGTTGATAGGGCGTACAGGTGTGGCACTGGGCAAAACGTTCAGTGACAATGACTGGAGCTGGCGGCATTTGGCAAATAGCATGTTGACCATGCGATAAACGCCAACTTCCGCTACATGTTCTGAGTGGTGGCGTTTGCGTTATATCGTCACAGACAGCGCCTCAGGGCGCTGTTTTCGATCGGACATGTCGCTTTCGCAGGAGGGGACGTTATTCGGCGACCAGCCACATATCAGCCTCTTCAAACATCTCTTCCAGCATACGGTGCAGTCGTTCTTTCTCGGTTTTTGTACAGTCACTGTTTAATGCGTTCGCCTGCATTGGCTTAACTTTCACTTGCGCATCGGGAAAAAGTTGATGTACGCGTTTTGTGAGTTCATTGAGGATGATTTCGCGTGCGCCTGGCAAACCTTCAACATTTCGCTTGTCATAAACGAGTTCGACGAACATCGCCATTTCCTTTTTACTGGTTGGATGAGCAGTATTTAAGCTGGGTATATAACTGGTGTCAAGGTTTAGCCGCCGTTTTGTCATCCTGACGTTGCGGACGTGACCGCACGTGGAAGTAAAGGTCGCTAACCTGTTGTTGTGTCATGAGGTTAGCGGCTCTCTCTTCACAGCGGTGTCCTGCTACCTGATGGTAAATTCCAGGGCGCGACTAAAATCGCAATCGGCCAACACAACAGGGTCGCCTTTTCTGACAATAATGCTATTTGTGCCCAGGCATTTTCGGCTCTGTTTCCCCTTAATTTTGTTATCATCAGTGAGCCAGCGCTGGTTATCATTACCCGTGCATGAATAAAGAATGATTGGTGTGCCTTCTTTTGTACCTTGTCCTGCGGCATCCAGACATTTCTCACCCTGCGTGATTCTGTCTCGGTGAAATGAGAAAAGCTGAGATTGCACATGCTTACACTCCCGCAGCGTCAAACGATTCTGTTGATCTGAACCTGTATCAAGGCACAGACCATCAGTTGTCCGAATTTGTTCCGCGTCATTTATGTAATAACCACCGGAATTAATTTGGTTTTGTGTAATGACCGGGAACGACAAATTAATACTATAAGGTGCGGGTAAGCCGTTCGTCGTACATCCACATAAAATAGAGGAGAGGCAGAGAACCAGTGTGGTTTTTCCTGAAAGCAAAGTCATTCAATTATTACCCTAAAAATAAATAGCGTTACAACTATATTGGCGATTTATACCCACTGAATATGATGTAGCATTGAGCGGCAATAGAGATAATTCCGATAGAATCACATAAATACTTCGGTTAAATGCGCGCAGCCAGCCACTCCTGTGACGATGGGTATATAGCGTTAAATACTTTTGCAATATTAGATGCTATCACAGTGAAAAACGGCTGTACATTTCTTCACGTTAAAAAAAGTGAGAAGGGGGGGACACCCGATATATGATAAAAGAGGTCACAGGAGTCATTAGCAAAATAAATCCTTTAGATTTTCGCCACTGAAATTCAGGCAAAGCCTCATAGCAGACTGCGGAGGTATACGGGCTCGCTAAATTTTTCTGAAAAAATGCCGAGTGACGAATTATGAAAGATAAACGTTGGCGGCGGTAGGTCCGCGGAGGCCATTAATACGACAAAACTCAACGCGTATACCGGGGATAAGCGCTTCTGTTTCGTGTAGGCGACATGCTGAAATGTGGAACTGAACATCTTTGCGTCCATCGGAGGGGGTGATGAGACCTTTACCGCTCTTACAATCAAAGGTTTTGACAATTCCTGTCATTTTACGAGACAAACAAATTCCTTAATGGGGATAACGAGGCGCACTATACACGTCAGGAAAAATAATGCCAGCTATATTTGATGGCAATCAAGATTTCCGGATGGCTAAAAGTAGTCGTTCGGCACCATTGTAGATAAATAACATTATGTTCTGGAGAAAGTATTCCCTTTCCTGGCGTCGTTGGTTGGTGCGGACATCATGGGTTTTGCTGTCGGGCAGGATGGTGAACTAATCTGCCTGGCTTGCTTTTTATCGGTATTTGTAGGTGGTTGCGGGGTTTTACTACCAAAATCGTAGATAAAAATTTCCCATGATGCCTGTTGTAAACCAGAACAATGGTCTGAACTGGCCAAAACATGGAATGAAAAAATAAGTAATGACCAAAGCATAAAAGCATGATGTTTCATAGCACCTCCTGTTATATGTAATGACTTGTGAAGTTCATCTAATGAATTATGGGACGTCATTGGCATTTTTTATTCAACGAAGAGTTAACCACTCTTAATAATAATGGGTTTTATAGCAAAATAGACTTTTTTATCGAGTATTCAATATTTGCGTTCGTTATTATTTTTCTGGAATGTAAATTCTCTCTCAACACAGGTGAAATTTATGTTTGAATTGTGGTGTTGATTCTATTCTTATAACAAGAAATGTTGTAACTGATAGACATATTAAAAGATTGAATCGGAGCGGGAATAAAGCATGCTGAACATCATGGTGAATAGGATTACGGTGCCAGCGATGGCATGTAACGGCATTTCGTCTGGAGCGTCACGTGAGGACTGTGAAGCACAATGCGATATGTTCTGGTTATATGGCGAGTTTGCTTAATGACATTTTTTTAGCCGATCAGCGTCAGGCTTCTTAATGTGGTTGTAATATTTTTCTTTAAATATCAAAAGTTTGTATGACGTGTTTGTTGTTTTATAGTGGCTAAACACTTTATGGTTTCTGTTAAATATATATGCGTGAGAAAAATTAGCATTCAAATATATAAAAGTGAGATGACATTGTAGAACCGGTTACCTTAATGAGCGATAGAGCGCTTCGGTAGTAAAAATATCTTTCAGGAAGTAAACGCATCAGGAGCGATAGCGGTGAATTATTCGTGGTTTGTCGATTCGGCATAGTGGCGATAACTGAATGCCGGATCGGTACTGCAGGTGTTTAAACACACCGTAAATAATAAGTAGTATTAAGGAGTTGTTATGAAAAATATTATTTTATCCACTTTAGTTATTACTACAAGCGTTTTGGTTGTAAATGTTGCACAGGCCGATACTAACGCCTTTTCCGTGGGGTATGCACAAAGTAAAGTTCAGGATTTCAAAAATATCCGAGGGGTAAATGTGAAATACCGTTATGAGGATGACTCTCCGGTAAGTTTTATTTCCTCGCTAAGTTACTTATATGGAGACAGCCAGGCTTCCGGGTCTATTGAGTCTGAAGGTATCCATTACCATGACAAGTTTGAGGTGAAATATGGTTCTTTAATGGTTGGGCCAGCCTATCGATTGTCTGACAATTTTTCGTTATACGCGCTGGCAGGTGTCGGCACGGTAAAGGCGACATTTAAAGAACATGCCACTCAGGATGGCGATTCTTTTTCTAACAAAATTTCCTCAAGGAAAACGGGATTTGCCTGGGGCGCGGGTGTACAGATGAATCCGCTGGAGAATATCGTCGTCGATGTTGGGTATGAAGGAAGCAACATCTCCTCTACAAAAATAAACGGCTTCAACGTCGGAGTTGGATACCGTTTCTGAAAAGCATAAGCTATGCGGAAGGTTCGCCTTCCGCACCGCCAGTTACAAAACAGGGCTTCTTTACCAGTAACACGTACCTGCCTGTCTTTTCTCTCTTCGTCATAGTGACGCTGTACATAATATCTCACCAGCATAAGCACAGATAAAGGATTGTGGTAAGCAATCAAGGTTGCTCAGGTAGGTGATAAGCAGGAAGGAAAATCTGGTGTAAATAACGCCAGATCTCACAGGATTCACTCTGAAAAATTTTCCTGGAATTAATCACAATGTCATCAAGATTTTGTGATCGCCTTCGCATATTGTACCTGCCGTTGAACGACTACTAAAAAGTAGCAAGGTATGTATTTTATCCAGGAGAGCACCTTTTTTGCGCCTGGCAGAAGTCCCCAGCCGCCACTAGCTCAGCTGGATAGAGCATCAACCTCCTAAGTTGATGGTGCGAGGTTCGAGGCCTCGGTGGCGGTCCAATGTGGTTATCGTATAATGTTATTACCTCAGTGTCAGGCTGATGATGTGGGTTCGACTCCCACTGACCACTTCAGTTTTGAATAAGTATTGTCTTGCAATCCTGTTACAGAATAATTTCATTTATTACGTGACAAGATAGTCATTTATAAAAAATGCACAAAAATGTTATTGTCTTTTATTACTTGTGAGTTGTAGATTTTTCTTATGCGGTGAATCCCCCTTTGCGGCGGGGCGTCCAGTCAAATAGTTAATGTTCCTCGCGAACCATATTGACTGTGGTATGGTTCACCGGGAGGCACCCGGCACCGCAATTTTTTATAAAATGAAATTCACACCCTATGGTTCAGAGCTGTGTTTTTACATCAGGTGGGCAAGCATAATGCAGGTTAACGTGAAAGATACGAGCAATAACAGAAACCAGTGATTTCGTTTATGGCCTGGGGATTTAACCGCGCCAGAGCGTATGCAAGACCCTGGCGCGGTTGGCCGATGATTGTTCAATAATGCGAATATGAATGGTTACCAGCCGCTGCGAATTCTACCTGGGTCACTTAATAAAGCAAAACATTTAAACACTCAACAACGACAATTCAGACAGTTCGAACTTTTCTTTAAAAATAGGATTAACCATGTTTAAAAGTGGTTACTAATTAGCCATTATCCTACGGTAGTGATTCACATATTCTTTAACGTTACAGGAAGGTTGAAGTGGAAATGCCTGATGAGCCTTCAGGCATTTCTGAAGGTTAGTTAGCTAAGGAACAGTTACTGAGAACAGGTTTATCATCACCTTCCACCAGTTCAGCCGTTTTGCCTTTGGTATAAAGTTTGTAAGTATAATTTTTGTCTATGGCTTCGTAATTTGCTCCGGAGGCCATTTTCATTAACCGCATCGGGATCATCTCGTTTACCTGACTGATAATCGCATAGGCGTTTCCAGCCTCGGGTTCGCGGGGTTGCGCGAAGGAAGCGAAGATACAGCCATCTGGCTATCTCGCTATGAACATAATATCTGGACAACACCGCAGCGAGTGGCGGCACGCGAGGGGGAAGCGCACTGGAATCCGGTGTTATTTTACCCGTCGGATAAATTGTGGTTATTTTATAAAGTAGGCAGCGACGTACACGTGTGGAAAACCTGGTTTATCATCTCCAGCGATCGAGGATTTACCTGGAGTACGCCAGCTCCGTTGGTTAACGATGATATTTTGCCGCGCGGTCCCGTAAAAAATAAACTCCTGCTGGCATCAAATGGCGCCTGGATTGCGCCAGGGTCGATTGAAAGTCCTGAACGGTGGAGGGCATTTGTGGATCGATCCTCTGACGAAGGAAAACACTGGAATATCTCTTTTGTTCCGCTGGAGCCTGATAACGCTATTTCCGGGACAAACGTAGCGTTGTGGGATGGTGTAAAAAAGGGGATGTTGTGGGAATGTTGTCTGGAAAACCTCCTGCGCTGGGATGGCGTTATTCAGCCTACGCTGTGGGAGTCTTCTTCGGGGCATATCCATATGTTGTTACGAAGCACACGCGGGGCAATTTTTCGCAGTGATTCAATCGACTATGGCGCTACCTGGTCTGTTGCCCGCGCGACATCTTTACCGAATAATAATAGTGGTATCGATCTGGTTAGTATGCAGGACGGTACGCTGATTCTTGCGTTAAATCCGGTCAACGGCAACTGGGGAAAGCGCTATCCGCTTTCACTGATTGCTTCCCATGATAATGGCGAATCATGGCTACCGCTACTGGACCTGGAAAGTGACCACGGTGAGTATTCTTATCCCGCTATTATTAGCGAGGGCGGCGTCGTACATATCACCTACACGTGGAACCGGAAAAATATCGTATATTGTCGATTACAAACGGTGTAAGGCGCTATCAGTCGAAACCGATAGCGCTGAATAATAATGCCTTGCCCGGCGTGCTCTCTCACGCCGGGATGGCCGAAATAGTCATGATTTACCGGGTAACATCCTTGAAAATGTATCGTCTTTTTGTATGTAATGGTGAAACAACGCCGCTGCTGCATGCATGGCAATCAGGAAATAGCCGATATTGGCCAGCATTTCATGAATACGCTTTATATCCGATTTTAGGGTGCTATCTGGCGTCAAAAATACCGGTACAGTAAAACCAAAAAAGCTCCAGCTTTTCCCGCCTGATGCCATCATCGCGACGCCCAGCAGCGGTAAGGCGAGAAAAGTGAGATAAAGCGCGATATGCATTAATTTAGCGGCCACGTGCTGCCAGTGAGGAGGGGGAGGCGTAATGACCGGATTCGGGTATTTGTGTTTAAGATATAACCGTAAAAACATCAGCGCCCAGACCAGAACGCCCATGTCATAGTGCATGTCTTTCATAAACAGGTAAACGCTGGAGCCTTTTGGCGCCCACCCCCGTAACTCAATAGCCGCATATGCGATGCCTGTCAGGAGCAGTGTTAACCAGTGAAGTGTTATTTGCAGTCTTGAGAAATGTGCCATTATTATTATCCTTTATTAACAACTGCTTGTAGGGTATGCGTAAAATCTTAACAGAACCTTAAAGCGGGGGCTGAGTCGCAAGGAACAGACAGAGATAGCGGCACGTAAAATGGGATAAAAAGCCGGCGGCATCGCCGGCTTACTGTTGTTATTGTCCTCTTACGACAACACAGGTTTTACCATAAAACGGATATGAGCCTGTAGTTTCATAATCAACACTCGACACTAAAGAAATATCGCCCGCTTTTTTCGCTGAATCAATAGATGCGTCGCCGGTATTTACAATACCCAATACCGTTTGCGCACACGCTTTACCGGTTTTGGTTGCCGGGAGACTCGTGGCAGTAATTGGCCCTTTAACATCCGTATATAAGCCAATCCCTGTCGGTGATGGTCCTGTAGCACACCCCGTTAAAAGAGAACCAATAAAGATAATTGAAAAAATGTGTTTTTTATTTGTCATGGGATTAGTCCATTATAAATTAATAGAAAACTTACCGTCCGAAAATGTCCGGACAGTCATTTAAAAAGTGGTGTATATTAAATATGCGATATTACTCTTTGCACCCTCCTGTTGATGTCGTACCTGATGGACAAATATCCGTTGAAGCCGGATATATTCCCCATGCCGTGTTTTTATAACTTGCGCATCCTGTCAGCAATGAGAACAGTACGGCTAAAAAAATCATCACGAGCCCTGGCGGCGTTAACATTTTTCGGTTGGACTCCATAGCATGTCATTTCATCGGGTTGCCATATGACTGGCGTTCTGCTGGTAAGTTTCATTAACGCCCGGTTCGTTTAATATTGGTTTAGGTTTAAAGCCAGGAAGCGCTAATTACGATACCTTCTTACGTTTCAGTACTGACTAATAACGTTGAGAAAATGAACAGCGTCGGATGGGAAGACGTAATACAGAATAGAAAGGAAATAAGAGAATAAGATGGCGTTAATTAACCCGGTATTCCTGGCGTCATTTCCCTTGCGTTTTATCCCCGTCAAAAGCGGCCTTTAGCCCACGTTGGCGCTCCCGACGTTTGTGCGTATGATGTTTTTAAAAGATCGTCATACTTTCTGTTCTGCATCAATTTTTTCCTTACAAATGCTCGCCATAATGCCGTCCTCAGGAGGTCTCCCGACGTTTATGCTGCGCCGGGAGAAACAAAAACAACGTATAATCTGGGGTAAACTGATGATTAAAGGCAAACTGGCGCTCATAACGTGCGCGATGGCTCTGGCATTCACCTCGCCGCTTTTCGCCGCGTCGGACACGGCAGATGGCCATACCTTAAAGCTGGCCATTGGCCCTGAGCCAACGGAAGGATTTGATCCTATGCTGGGCTGGAGCCACGGCAGTTACTTATTGCTTCATGCGCCGTTGCTCAAGCAAAACGCCGATATGAGTTGGGGTAATTTACTGACGGAAAAAGTGGACACCAGCCCCGATGGTAAAACCTGGATACTGACCTTAAAACCCGATCTGAAATTCTCCGATGGCTCGCCATTAACTGCCGAAGATGTCGTTTTTACATATAACAAAGCGGCGAAGAGCGGCGGTAAAATTGACATGGGCAACTTTAGTCATGCGCGAGCGCTGGATGCGCGCCGAATTGAGATGACGCTGAGCCATCCGCAGAGCACCTTTGTGAATGTATTAGGATCGTTAGGGATTGTTCCGGCCAGCCGTTATGATGAAAAAACGTTCGCCCGTGAACCGATAGGCGCCGGTCCATACCGACTGGTCAGCTTTCAGCCGGGTCAGCAACTGATCGTTGAAGCTAATCCCTGGTATGCGGGTAAAAAGAATGACTTTAACCGACTGGTTTTTGTCTTTCTGGATGAAGATAATGCTTATGCTGCCGCGCGCAGCGGACAGTTGGGACTGGTGCGCATTGCCCCTTCTATGGCGGTGGCCCCGCAGCAGGATAATCTTAAACTCTGGGTACGCGATAGCGTTGAAAACCGGGGCATTGTCTTCCCGATGGTGCCTGCCGGTAAAAAGGATGCTAACGGTTATCCTGTCGGCAACGATGTAACCGCTGATGTCGCTATCAGACGCGCAATTAACTATGCCATTAATCGTAAGCAACTGGCGGAACAGGTGATGGAAGGCCATGCGATACCCGCTTATAGCGCGGTGCAGGGATTGCCGTGGCAAAATCCTTCAGTGATATTCAGCGATGGCGATATTGCAAAAGCGCGCGCCATCCTGGAAGAGGCTGGCTGGAAGATAAACCGTGCGGGCGTGCGTGAAAAAGCAGGTAAAGAAGCGCGTCTGACCTTATGGTATGCCAGTGGCGACAGCACCCGGCGGGATCTGGCCGAAGCGGTGCGCGCCATGTTACAGCCTTTAGGCATTGTCGTCTCGTTGCAGTCGGGAAGCTGGGAAACCGTAGAGCGCCATATGCACGCTAACCCTACGCTGTTTGGCTGGGGAAGTCTGGACCCGATGGAACTCTTCCATCACTACAGCGGGAAAGCCGCTGGTGTGGAATATTATAACCCGGGCTATTACAGCAACCCTGCGGTAGAAGCACATCTGAAACAGGCTATAGATGCGCCTGACTGGCAAAAGGCGATTCCTTTCTGGCAGCAGGTTGAGTGGGATGGGAAGCAGGGCGCGGGCGTCCAGGGCGATGCGGCATGGGCATGGCTGCTTAATATTCAGCATACCTATCTGGCCAACCCCTGTATTGATCTGGGAAAAGGCGCGCCAGAAATCCACGGTAGCTGGTCGGTGTTAAACAATCTTGATGACTGGACCTGGACCTGTCGGTGATGAAATTGTTCTTCAGTCATTTTTTGCGGCTGATTATTCTGTTGGTGCTGGTGGCTGCTGGCACCTTCATTTTGCTTAGCTTTTCGCCCGTTGATCCTATCCGTGCTTATATTGGCAACGATCTGCTCCATGTTCCGCCAGAACAATATGCGCGGATTGCGGCGCGCTGGGGGCTTGACCAGCCGCTGTGGGAGCGTTTCGGTCACTGGTTTTGGCGTCTGCTCCAGGGCGACATGGGGTATTCCATGCTGTTCAACATGCCTGTCGCCAGCGTGATCCGGGAACGTTTTGCGACGTCATTCGCGCTGCTGGCAGGCGCCTGGCTATTGTCTGGTGTGCTGGGCGTAACATTGGGTTTTCTGGCCGGACGTTTTCTCCACCGTTGGCCGGATAAGATGATTTGCCGTATCAGCTACTTATTGTCATCGTTGCCCACTTTCTGGATAGCAATGCTGTTGCTGGCGCTGTTTGCCGTCCGCTGGCCGGTATTACCTGTTTGTTGCGCCTGGGACCCCGGAAATAATGCAGGAACAGCTCTTTTATCGGAACGTTTACGCCATCTTGTGTTGCCGGTATGTGCGTTAAGTCTGTTGGGCATGGGGCAAATTGCGCTGCATACGCGAGAAAAAATAGCCAGCGTAATGAAGAGCGAATTTATTCGTTTTGCGCGTGCTCAGGGGGATAAAGGATGGTCGCTGTTATGTCACCAGGTGTTACGTCATGCGATTACCCCAGCGCTCTGCTTACAGTTTGCTTCTCTGGGCGAACTGATGGGGGGGGCGTTACTGGCAGAAAAAGTCTTTGCGTATCCGGGGCTGGGACAGGCCACTATCGATGCCGGCCTGCGTGGCGATGTTCCGCTGCTCATGGGGATCGTTTTATTCTGTACGCTATTAGTGTTTGCCGGAAATACGATTTCAGCCTGGCTTGTGGTGGGGCTTAATCGATCGCTGGAGCGTCCCGATGCTCTATAATCCTGCCCCGACGTTGTTTCGTCTGATCCTCTCCGTTACCTGTCTGCTGTTTATTGCCGGATACGGTTATGCCACGTTGAGCCAGCCGCCAGAGGTTAATCTACTTGCCCGGCATCTGTCGCCTGATATCCAGCACTGGTTTGGCACCGATAATCTGGGGCGCGATGTATGGCTTCGTTGCTTTCAGGGGGCCTTCACCAGTTTACAAATTGGCGTTGGCGCCGCGCTGTGCAGCGGCGTTATCGCGTTAGTGATGGCGGCAGTGGCGCGCATTCATCCCCGGCTGGACCTCCTGGTGCGGCTGATAACCGATGCTATGCTCGCCATGCCGCATTTACTTTTGCTGATCCTTATCTGTTTTACGCTCGGCGGCGGTAAAAGCGGCGTCATTGCGGCCGTGGCGTTAACGCACTGGCCCCGTCTGGCGCTGATTCTGCGCGCCGACGCGGAGCGGGTAGCGCAGAGTGACTACCTGACATTGACCTATCGTCTGGGGCATGGACACCTTTATTGCTGGCGATATCACTATTTTCCGGCGCTATTGCCGCAATGGTTGACGGGAACGTTATTGATGTTTCCTCATGCGGTATTGCACAGCGCGGCGTTAAGTTTTCTGGGGTTTGGGCTGGCGCCGCATGAGCCTTCGCTGGGGCTGTTGCTGGCGGATGCGTTACGGTTTATTAGCCATGGAAACTGGTGGCTGGTGCTGTTTCCCGGCCTAATGTTATTCACGCTGGTGATGCTCTTCGATCAGTTTGCGCGCGCCATTCAGCGGCTGTGGCTAAGGAGTGACGTATGCTAAGTTTACAACAGGTTACGCTGGAAAGCGCGCGTTATCGCTGGTATGGCACGAGACGCTGGTCGCCGTTATTACAGAATGTCTCTTTTGATATCGCACCCGGCGAAATGGTGGCATTGGTTGGCGGCAGCGGGGAGGGAAAAAGTCTGCTGCTGCAATGCCTGCTCGATCTGCTGCCGGAAAACTTACGCTTTCGGGGGGAGATTACGCTTGATGGCAACCGGCTGGACAGACATACCATCAGGCAGCTTAGGGGCAATACGTTTAGCTACGTGCCGCAGGGGGTACAGGCGCTTAATCCCATGCTGAATATCAGAAAACATTTGAACAGAGCATGTCATCTGACCGGACGCGCCTGGGATGAGACGCAGATGGTACAGCTATTACAGCAAAGCGATCTTGAACCGACAGTCCTGGAACGCTTTCCCCGCCAGCTCTCTGGCGGGATGGCTAAACGAATTCTGGCGTGCCACGCCTCGCTCAGCCAGGCTCGTTATATCCTCGCGGATGAGATCACCGCCTGGCTTGATACCGCACTGGCAAACCAGTTGCTTGAGCACTTGCGAGGTCTCTGCGAGCGGGGATGCGGCGTGCTGTGGGTGACTCATGACCTGCTGCTGGCGGCGCGGTATGCCGATCGCATTGTGGCGCTGCATCAGGGTTATATCACGGACAATATCCGCTGCGAGCAGTTACAGCCGGAAGAGATGAGTGAACCGTTAAAACGGCAATGGCAAGCATTGCCTGAACTAAACCCGTTATTTATGCCGACCGGAGAGGGAATAGAATGCTAAGCTGCCGCGACCTCGTTATTCGTCAGGGCGGGAAAGTCTTATGGCAGAACCTGACGTTTACGATTTCTGCCGGTGAACGGGTAGGAATTCATGCGCCAAGCGGAACGGGGAAAACAACGTTGGGGCGCGTCCTGGCCGGATGGCAAAAGTCGACGGCGGGCGATGTTCTGCTGGACGGCAGCCCGTTACCCCTGCATCAGTATTGTCCGGTACAGTTGGTCCCCCAGCATCCTGAACTGACGTTTAATCCCTGGCGAAGCGCCGGAGACGCTGTACGTGATGCCTGGCAGCCTGACCCGGAAACGATGAGGCGTTTGCATGTGCAGCCCGAGTGGCTGACGCGTCGGCCAATGCAGCTCTCAGGCGGGGAGTTGGCGCGTATTGCGATACTGCGCGCGCTTGACCCACGAACGCGTTTTCTGATTGCCGACGAAATGACGGCGCAACTCGATCCGTCTATTCAAAAAGCGATATGGGGATACGTGCTTGAGGTGTGCCGCAGCCGTTCATTAGGGATGTTGGTGATTAGTCATCAGTCTGCGCTACTTGATCAAGTCTGTACCCGCCATTTACAGGTGGAATAGCCGCAAGTCGTTTCTCCGCATTGCCGTGTCGCCGTTAACGCACCGGGAACCCATGGGTTCCCGTTATTGTCGGCAGAGATTTTACTGCATGACGCGTTTATCTGCTTTTTTTGCATCAGCGGTATTACTGTAGTCCCTGGTCTCTTCAACCTGTACAGGAGCTCTGACGACCAGACTTGGCAGCGCCAGTTCGATATCATTCTCAATGAGTTTTTCAATAATACGGATATTTATCTCTTGCTGAATATCCATGTATTTATTGTAATCCGCGGTATTGACGATATGCACCACCTCATAGGTCAGCCGATCCTGACCAAAGGCCAGTAGATGGGCGCGGTCGAATTGTGTTTCGCCGACATCGGTAATAATCTTTTTCACCATATCGCCGATGAGGCGTAACTTTTCCGGCGGTGTCGCAGTGGCGATGCCAAAAGTAAACACGATACGACGCGTTTGCATCCGCTTATAGTTGTGTATGGTTTGCTGCAACAACTGCGCGTTCGCACAAACGATCTGTTCGCCGCTGAGGCTACGGATGCGAGTGGTTTTCAAACCGATATGTTCAATCGTACCGGCTACATCATTAAAGACGACGAAATCGCCGATCTCGAAGGGCTTATCGAAACCAATCGACAGCGAAGCGAAGACATCGCTCAGAACGGTTTGTACCGCCAGGGCAATAGCAATACCGCCCACGCCGAGGCTGGCTACCAGTGCGGTAATATCCACTCCGACGTTCGCCAGGATGGAGAGCAACATCATAGACCAGACGAGCACGCGCAAAATCATACCAAGAATGACTAACGTCACCGGGTTTTTATTGGAGCCTGGGGCATACAGTAAATGACGCATCCATGACTGTACGCCCTGATCAAGCCAAATCGCCATTTGAATCGCAACCACTAAAAACCAGGCGTGAGAGAGGGGAGAGAATAACCGGTCGGGCAGGGCGACAAAGCGCAGGCTAAAGAGAAATGCGGCAAAAAAGATGAGCATCTTACTGGTCTTTTTCAGCATCTCGAAAACAATAGGCCGCAGCCGCCCATGAGCATCATCCTTTTTATCCGGGCGTTGTAGCGCTTTATAGACCACATTAAGTAGCCAGTTGATGAGCCAGTAAGTAATGAGGGTGACGAAAAAAACGACCGCCAGATTGATCCAGAACGTCGTTGACATCAGCATCGCAACGATATTTAGTCGTGCTAAATACTCCATTTTACCTCCGATGAAAAGCAGATGAACATTACAGTATAGACGTCACATCACGGAGGCCGATTTCCGGCTTTACTATTGCTGTTTTATTCAGCACTTTTGTTCAAAAAGTATGAAAAAGAGGGGTAGCCGTTTGGCTATCCCGGCGTTTCTGTGCAGACTTATCTACTCCTCTTAATAAAATAAGGAGTCATTTATGCAACAAGAACATCGTGAGTGTATTGAGCAGTGTTATGAATGCGCGGCGGCGTGTGATATCTGCGCCTCTTCTTGTCTGCGTGAAGATAACGTCGAAATGATGAAGCACTGCATCCAGTTAGATATGCAATGTGCGGCCATTTGTCGCCTGGCGGCGCAATTTATGGCATTGGAAAGCGAGTACTCACAAAAATTATGCCGCCTGTGCGCGGATATCTGCAAAGCCTGCGCCGAAGAGTGTGCAAGGCACGATCACGATCATTGCCAGAATTGCGCGCGGGCATGCAGCCAATGCGCAGACGCCTGCCTTAAAATGGCCGCGTAATTTTTCTTCCGCCATTAGCTCAACCGGATAGAGCATAGAGCTTCTACCTCTAAGGTTCGGGGTTCAATTCCTCGATGGCGGACCAGTTGATATCAAAAAAGGCCACCTGCGCGGTGGCCGCTGAGTTTCTGTTGAAATAAATGCAATGTTATAATATAACAATCATCTTTCTAAGAAAGATGAGGGGAACGTTTTGGTGATTCATTTAAAAAAACTGACAATGCTTCTGGGAATACTGTTGGTGAATAGTCCTGCCTTCGCGCATGGTCATCATGCTCATGGCGCGCCGATGACGGAGGTTGAGCAAAAAGCGGCAGCGGGCGTGTTTGATGATGCTAATGTACGCGATCGCGCGCTCACCGACTGGGATGGTATGTGGCAATCCGTCTATCCTTATCTGGTCAGCGGCGAGCTGGACCCTGTCTTCAGACAAAAGGCGAAGAAAGACCCGGAGAAAACGTTTGAGGATATTAAAGCGTATTATCGCAAAGGATACGCGACGAATGTTGAGACTATCGGCATTGAAAATGGCGTTATAGAATTCCATCGCGACAATAACGTTGCATCCTGTAAATACAATTATGCCGGCTATAAAATTCTGACTTACGCATCGGGTAAAAAAGGGGTGCGCTATCTGTTCGAATGTAAAGATGCGAATAGCAAAGCGCCTAAATATGTTCAGTTTAGCGATCATATCATTGCCCCGCGCAAATCGGCGCATTTCCATATCTTTATGGGAAATACCTCGCAGCAGACATTGTTGCAAGAGATGGAAAACTGGCCTACCTATTATCCTTATCAGTTAAAGGCGAATGAGGTCGTTGACGAAATGCTACATCATTAAGTCTGATTGCAATGTTAAAAGCTCGCTATGAATAGCGAGCTTTTTTTCTGCCGTTATGCCATATTTCTGGCAATCAATATAAAAAATACCTGCGCCCCCGGAGCAACGATGACGCTGTCCATACCGCCCTCGATTCAATGCCAAACGGAAGCGGCGTGTCGCCTGATTACTCGTGTCACAGGCGATACGTTGCGTGCTATTCATTTATATGGTTCCGCTGTCGCGGGCGGTCTGAAGCCAAACAGCGACATTGATCTGCTGGTGACAATATGCCAGCCGCTGACGGAGACCCAACGCGCAACGCTGATGCAGGAATTGCTGGCGCTTTCATCGCCGCCGGGGGCGTCGGCAGAAAAACGCGCTCTGGAGGTCACTGTCGTGCTTTATTCGCAGCTGGTCCCCTGGTGTTTTCCACCTTCCAGGGAAATGCAATTTGGCGAGTGGCTAAGAGAGGACATTTGTCAGGGGATTTATGAACCAGCGCAACAGGACTGGGACATGGTGTTACTGATAACCCAAATTCTGGAAACCAGTATACCGCTAAAGGGAGAACGCGCGGAACGGCTGTTCACGCCAGCCCCTGCGGCGCAGTTGCTGAAGGCCTTGCGTTATCCCCTCGACCTTTGGCAATCTACGGCAGATGTGCAGGGAGATGAGTATCATATCGTTTTAACCCTGGCGCGTATCTGGTACACTCTTTCTACCGGGAGATTTACCTCTAAGGATGCGGCGGCTGACTGGCTGTTACCTCAGTTGCCAGAAGATTATGCTGCCACGTTGCGTACGGCGCAGCGTGAATATTTAGGTCTGGAGCAACAGGACTGGCATATTTTGCTGCCTGCGGTCGTACGCTTTGTGGATTTTGCGAAAACGCACATCCCCACGCAGTTCACATAAGATGCCCCAGGACGTCTGTCAGGTTGCGCAAACGGCGTTCCTCAACTACTACTTAATAGGTTCTCATCGCTGAAGTAAGCAGATGATCTTATGCGGGCCATCGAATGGATATTCCCACATGGCTCTCGTTTTGTTGAGGTGGATATGACTGGTTCCGCATCATCTGTTTTAAAGACAGATACAAGACTATTGAGCGAAAACCTGTTTCTTAATTATGGTCTGGAGTCCTTATTTAAGGACGTCGCAATAATAGCTGGTAACGTAAATTATATTATTTTTGATATCGACGATTACTACACCGTACAGCAGTATATTACTTCCACATTTAAAACGGTACTCATTGGAATTGTTACCCATAATGAATATAACTTTATTGATGAACATCATGCTATATATCGAATAAAGGTCGATGCCTCTATTGCTGAGTGGCGTGAGTTACTGATTTTGGCCGCTGCTGGTCAATTTTTTCCCAGGTCAGAGAAAGTCAGATTAACGGCGAATGAAAGAAATGTTTTGGCGATGCTTGTTAAAGGAATGGATATCCGACAAATAAGCTGTGAGCTGAATGTACATTTAAAAACTATTTACTCAGTACGCTACCATGTTCTGACTAAATTAGGTTGTAGAACAGTTCTGGACTATCAAATACTGTCCGTTTCTAAAGCCTTTACGCACTGGCTTACAATAAATAATGTTGATAATGTAATTTCCCGTGTAAATAGTAAGGTCATTGCTTAATAATGATTTGCTTCTGATGGCGTTTAGGTTCACTATGCTTTCTTACATCATCATGAGGCCAGACAGGCATGGCTACTTTTAGTATTAGCGCAATGGCGGCGCAGTGTGGTGTCACAACAGCAAATATCAGGTCCTGGGAACGCTATGGCCTGCTTCAACCTACCAAAGATGAAGCTGGCAATCGTTTTTATTGCATAGAAGATGCTATCAGAATACAGCATATTATCGACGCGTTAAGCAAAGGCTTTTCATTAAAAGAGATTAAACCTGCCCTCTATGGTGAAGAAACGCATTGCCGCTCGGGATGGTTATTCTACCAGGAAGAGATTTTAGCGCAGTGTAGAAAATTCGAACCCGCCAAATTGCGAAAATTACTCTGGCGTTATGGTCGGGAAATTCCGCCGTGTATCGTAATTGAGTCAATACTGCGTCCTTTACGGCTGTGGTTGTCCGCAGGCGATGATGATGCACGCCGATTTGAAAAGGCATTACTGGATACTGCGATTATTGAATACGCCACGTTTCAGCTAAGTAGCGTACGAAAGGCGCCAGCAGGCACAATGCTTATTGCTGCGTTTTCGCTGAACGACCCCATTGAGCTATGGCTGGAAACGATTAAATATTGTAGTGAAGGTATGCGAGTTGAAGTCATCCCCTGGCAGGCGCCGATGCCCGATCTTTTATCAACGTCTTTCGAGCATATTGTTCTGTGGCATGATGAGACATTAACTCCCGCGCAGGAAAATCTTATTCAGGCTTTAAAAGAATCGGGTAAATTTAGTCTTCATGTGAAAAATGGCTCAGGCTTAACATTACTGCCAGCCGTATATCGGCAGCATGAGATGCCAGAAAGCATGCAGCATGTTGCACCGCAAATCCATGCAAACGGCTACGAAAAATCAGGCACCGCACGTTGAGGCATCTGCATTATTAACGAACAGGGGAGGAGTAAACCCCTCCCTTGTTTATACTCTTCATACTCCAAGTTACTTATGTGTTGGCTACGGATTACTCGGCCCATCCATGGGCCTCGCCCTGACGGGCCGTCGCACGCGACGTTCAAATCTGCTCCCGGCAGATTTGTCGTTCACCCCAGTCATATAGTTATCTATGCTTCTGGGGACTCACTCCCTTGCCGCCTTTAAGCAACTCGAATTATTTTGGGTATATATTAGATGTCGTCAGGTGTCTGAAACAAAACGGCTTCTAAGGCATTACGGTAAATATCAAGCTGCACTACGTCTTTTTCTGTTTCCAGTTTTTCAATAAGTTTGGCGATGATATCCTTATTTGAGACATGCTGCTGCGATTGCAATAGTTCGTAAGTAATTTCCTGAATAGCTCGCTGTTCACATAACATATGTGCAGAAAAAGGATTGCCAGTACTATTTTGTTCGTTGACTAGTGTAATGGTAGTCATATTTCACCATATTCGATGTAAATTGAAGCCGATCTCCCTGAGCGGGGGAGAGAAATTAGTGACCTATTAAAGTTAGACCTATATCATAAAACTGTAATAAAAAATCATAAAAACGTGATGCGCATCACATTTGTGTGATTTGTTGTATATTTTATACACTTTAAATGAAGGTGAAGATTCCGCAGAATCAACGGCCTGTTCTTTTTTCTCACTCCAGTTTAAACGAATAAGCATTAATACCCATCTGTAATAATTACTTAATGTTATCTTAATAAAGGTAAATTACTGTCAGGCCTCCGTAAAAGGAGGTTGATTAATGATTCGTCATATCGCCATTTTTCTTTGTTCTTTATTGATGTGCAGCACCACTTTTGCCGATTCGGTAACGTCGGTATCGCTTGGCGCGCTCTTAACCGCGCTCAATGAACGCATGTTATTAATGAAAGATGTGGCTGCTTATAAAATGAAGCACCATCTGCCGATAGAGGATTTCACACGTGAACAAAATGTTTTTGCCGAGGCTGAAGAAGAAGCGAAAAATAACGGTCTGGACCCGCATTCGATAACCCCTTTTATTCGTTCGCTAATGGATGCCAGTAAAGCGATACAGTACCGCTATTTAGCGCAGTGGCGAACCGGCCCAGAACCCTCCTTTCCGATACAAACCTTGTCGGTCACCCGGCAACGTATTCGACAACTTGATAATCAAATGTTGATCATTATCAGCCAGCGCCTGATGGTCGGCGCTTTCAGCCATGAGGATATGGTGTGGCTGAGAACGCACTTTAATGCGCCGAATCTGAATGAGAGCGATATCAGTGATGTGTTGGCAGCCCTATCTTTGGTGCGACGCGCGCGTTAATCCCCCATGAGGAAACGTGGGCCAATACCTGGTGATTGCCTGCGGGGGCGCGATAAAAGAACGTTTTTGGGTGATGGGGATATAAGCGTGGCGGAATAGCGGCTGGAGAGACGTGGTTTCGCTTCCCATCTTTCGGTGCATTCGTTAGCATACTGTTTCGCAGCTAAGCGTAAATGTTTTCAGGAAGAGGTTAATGTGTTCGCGGAGTATGGTGTTCTGAATTATTGGACGTACCTGGTCGGGGCGATTTTTATCGTTCTGGTACCGGGGCCGAATACGCTTTTTGTGCTTAAAAATAGCGTGGGGCGCGGGGTTAAAGGAGGATATCTTGCCGCATGCGGCGTGTTTATCGGCGATGCGATATTAATGTTTCTGGCGTATGCGGGCGTGGCGACGCTGATCAAAACAACGCCGGTTCTGTTTAACATTGTTCGCTATCTCGGCGCGTTTTATCTGCTCTACCTTGGCGCAAAAATCCTTTACGCCACTCTGACCTCAAAAGGGCGTGCGGCGACGGAAACGGTAGTTCCTTTTGGCGCTATTTTTAAGCGTGCTTTAATTCTTAGCCTGACGAATCCTAAAGCCATACTTTTTTATGTTTCCTTTTTTGTGCAATTTATTGATGTTACTGCGCCGCATACTGGTGTGTCATTTTTTATTTTGGCCACCACCCTTGAAATCGTCAGTTTTTGCTATCTGAGCTTTTTAATTCTTTCTGGCGCTTTTGTAACCCACTATATTGGTACCAAAAAGAAACTGGCAAAAGTGGGCAATTCTTTGATTGGCCTTCTTTTCGTCGGGTTTGCCGCCCGCCTGGCAACGCTCCAGTCTTAACCCTCCCGGACCCGTCGTCAACGGCGGGTCATTGCTCTCCTTTCGGTTTTATTGCGTGGAAAACAGCAAAATAGTAACCAATAAATGGTATTTAAAATACTGTTTTTGGAGCGTAACCTTTTTACGACAGCGATGAGATTATCGCTGAGTAACCTGCGTGAAGAGGGAAGCAAATGCGGCAAATTCCACAAAATCATATTCATACACGTTCCACGCCATTCTGGAACAAAGAGACGGCGCCTGCCGGAATTTTCGAACGCCACCTTGATAAGGGAACGCGACCCGGCGTTTATCCTCGCCTCTCGGTGATGCAGGGGGCGGTCAAATATCTCGGATACGCTGATGAACATTGCTCTGAGCCGGAAGAGATCATGGTGATCAATGCCGGCGAGTTTGGCGTGTTTCCTCCGGAAAAGTGGCACAATATTGAGGTCATGACGGATGATACCTATTTTAACATCGACTTTTTTGTCGCGCCGGAAGTACTGATGGAAGGGGCGACCTCACGAAAAGTCATTCATGCCGGGAGAGAATAATAATGGGAAAAGCCACTTATACCGTCACGGTCACGAATAATAGCAACGGCGTCTCTGTGGACTATGAAACGGAAGCACCGATGACGTTGCTGGTACCTGAAGTTGCAGCAGAAGTTGTGAAGGATTTGGTCAATACCGTGCGTTCCTACGATACCGAAAACGAACACGACGTTTGCGGTTGGTAAGGATCTTGTAGTATCTATTTGATATAAAGTGATTTTTTAAATCAGAAGCCGCATCGCGCGTCGCCAGCGTGATGCGGTTTTTGCGTATTGAAAAGCGCTGTTTATTTACATCAGACATGGGTTGAAAAGAAACATTAAGAAAACATTAAGAATATCGCATTGTTTGCTAATGAGAGCGTATTCATAAAACTTATGATTGGGTATTAAAAACCAGAAGAGTCTTATAATCATGAAACTCGATACCCGATTAACTTCGTCAGCACTTACTCTTGCGCTTGCCGCTGTGGTCATCCCGTTTACGGCGGACTGGCAATTGCCTTTGCTTAACGGCGTGGTGGTCCGATGGATTGAAAACGGACAAGCGTTATGGTTACTGTTTGGGGCGCTATTTACCGCCTGGTATATACGGCCACTTTCCCGTCCCGAAGGGGCAAAGCAGTTTTGGCTATGGGCTGTTGTCTGGTGGGTGGTGCTATTGGGTAGAAGCACCAGTTGGGGGCGTGACTATTTCCCTGACGAGCCGCGTATGCTGTTCAGAACGATTTCAGTGATATTAATTGCTGCGTTAGTCTTGCCAGTCCTGTTTTCTGCCGGGCTACGTAAGGAGATTGTTCGTCGCCTACGGGACGCTCCTCTGCCATTGTGGCTGTTTACCGTGACGGCATGTTCATATCTGATTTCCGACACTGTCGAGCATCATCGGTGGTTGTCGCCGATATTCCTGCATAACGCTCGTTACACAGATTTGATTGAAGAGCTTTATGAAGTGCCATTTATGATCGGTTTGTTTATGGTGACCGTGGTGTTTATGCAGCAGGACAAGCAGGATGAATGTACTGCGCTGGAGATGACCCCGTATCACGCAAAATAGCGCGGCTGAAAAAGACCATGAATTCGACATGGGATAGATAGCGGTTAGCAAAAAAAGCCCGCACTCGGTGAGGCGGGCAAATAATACTGGAAGCAATGTGAGCAATGTCGTACCGAACAGGTGGGTTATAAACTCAACTACTCGGTGTTGATAAAGATAATCGTTATCATTAATGATTGCAACCCTGATATTTATGCGCTTTTATCCACGGCGCTAAAAGGTGATGGATATCACAAACTTCACTTTCCTGACGATGTGCTATTCTTTTTAACGGCAAATAAACCGCTAACGTTAAGACATAAGTGAGGAAAAAATGGGCATTCTTTCATGGATTATTTTTGGACTTATTGCGGGTATTTTGGCTAAGTGGATCATGCCAGGTAAAGATGGCGGCGGATTCTTTATGACGATCATTCTGGGGATCGTTGGTGCGGTAGTCGGAGGATGGATCAGTACGTTCTTTGGCTTTGGCAAAGTGGATGGTTTCAACTTCGGCAGCTTTGCAGTCGCGGTGATCGGCGCGATTGTCGTGCTGTTAATCTACAGAAAAATCAAAAGCTAAACGCAGAACTTTCAGAGATAATAAAGGCTACGACAGGTAGCCTTTATTATTCAAAATGAATTTACCACCAGCCCAGTTCGGTACCCGCCACCGCAATTAGCGCGATGCCCATCAACACCATCGTTGTTTTCCTCATGGTTATGCTCCCGGCGCGGCGTAACCGCCAATAAAAAACCATGCCAAAAATAATATTGCCGTAATGAAAATGACGACAGGGAAGAGGATACCCACTCTCATGCTATTACCTTCACTGTTCAGGGGGCGCCAGAATAGCAGGGTTTTCTCAGCGACAAAAGGTCGGTTGCTTTGTGACAGGGCGTGGTTATTACTGACTTAACCCGGGATAAACACCCACTAAAGCGCTGACAGAAAGTATGGAAATAGCGTACCCGCCAGGTTATCCTGGACAAAATATCGCTTTAAGGAGTCGTTATGAAATTTACGTGGATTGCGTTGCCAGGCGTATTGCTGCTGAGCGCTTGTTCATCGTCGCAACCCAACGCCCCCAAGCCGCCGCGTATTGGGATGCCTAATCCGGCAGCCGTCTATTGTGAGCAACAAGGCGGTACGCTGATGCCGGTGCAGACCCCACAAGGCGTGCGTTCCGATTGCAAATTGCCCAATGGCGAAATCATTGATGAGTGGACATTATGGCGCAGAGAGCACCCTGATACGAAAAAGTGACAACCTGCGGTCCGACGGGATATGATTAAGAACAATCTGATAATGAGTTTCATGCGGCGCAAGAAAATATGTTTCAGTTAAAGCCGGGCGCGTTGGCAATAGTTATTGGCGCTAAGACAACCGCCGGACGGCGGAATATTGGTAAATCGGTTGAGCTATTTTGCCTGTGCCAACCCGGAGATGAATTCATTAATCCAGTAAATGGACACGTCACCTTACTGCCGAAAGAAGCGCCTCGGGCGCTGTGGCTGGTCACGGGCGACGTAGCCTCCGCCGATGGTCAGCACGGTTTTGCCTGGGTGCGAGCAGAACATTTGATGCCGTTGTCCCCGGACAGACAACCAGGCCAGGCGGCGGCACGACAATCACAGCTCTCGTAGCCACTCTGCCAGCACAATGGCATGGTTCTGGCGAGTATCTTTAGCGGCGTATAGCAACGTTAGCGGTTGGTGTCGGGCAATATCCGCCAGCCGTTTGCCTTCTTGATGCTGTTGTGCAAGTTCTGCCCGGTATTGCTGCGCGAAGTGGTTAAAATCAATCAGTTCGCTATGAAAGGCTTTGCGCAATTCGGTGGAGGGCGTAATGGCCTTATTCCATTCATCATAGACCAGCGCTGCTTTTTTAATGCCGCGTGGCCATAGCCTGTCAACCAATACCCGATAACCATCGTCTTTTTCCGCCGGGAAATAGACGCGCTTACACTGGATTCGCATTTTTCCCTCCTGTGATGGTGTCGCTTACGGTACTTTTGTCGGATAGCGGTAATGATTTTAATGGATCAGGCCTGATAAACGAAGCGTCATCAGGCATTCAAGTGGGTATCAGGTTTATTTATGACGCTATCTCTCGATCGCGTCCGGCGTAGAGGCCGAAAATCGCCATGATGATAGCCAGAACCGTCACGCCTGACAGCGGTAGATACCAGCTACCGCTGGCATCATGAAGTTTTCCCATGACGGGCGGCCCACATGCCGCCAGTAAATACCCGACCGACTGCGCCATGCCGGAAAGCGCCGCCGCCTGATGCGCCGAACTGGCGCGCAGGCCGATAAACGTCAGGCCGAGGATCATCGTCGCGCCTGAACCGAAGCCGAACAGTAGCGTCCAGATGATCGCCTGGCCCGGCACAAACCAAAGCCCCGCCGCGCCCACTGCGCACAATAGTGAGACCAGCGCGGCAATCCAGCGTTGATCGTTAAAGCGATGCAAAATAAGCGGAATAGCTAACCCAGGCGCCGCGGTCGCCAGTTGCAGCAGGCCATGTAGCGATCCTGCCTGTGCTTCGCTGTAACCGTGGCTGATGAGTATTGTTGGTAACCAGCCGATAATTACATAATAAATCAGTGAGTTAAGTCCCAGAAACAACGTAACTTGCCAGGCTAAAGGCGAACGCCAGATACCGCGTTCATGTAATGCCCGGGAGCTACTCAGGTTAGCTGAGCGGGTAGTGCGCCACTGCGGCAACCAGATAAGAAACGCCAACAGCGGAAACAGCATCAGCATTAACAGCGCGCCGCGCCAGCCAAAACCGTGCAACGCCAGCGGAACCACCAGCGCAGACCCCAACGCGGCGGCGGCGCCCATCGTCAATGAGTACGCGCCCGTCAGCCTGGCGACATGTTGTGAAAAATCGCGCTTAATCAATCCTGGTAGCAGCACATTACCCAGCGCTATCCCGCACCCAATAATGGCAGTTCCGGCAAACAACAATGCAGCGGAGGGCAGGGAGCGGAGAGCAATACCCGCGCAAATCAGCAGCATTGCGGCAAACAGACTGCGTTCCATCCCAAACCGGCGGGCAATACCGGCCGCCAGCGGCGAAACCAGTGCAAACGCCAGAAGCGGCAAGGTTGTTAGCAGGCCCGTCTGGGCGGTGGAAAGACCGTAATCCGAACGGATTGTCTCCAGCAACGGCGCAGCGCCGGTAAATGTTACACGTAGCGTAGTGGCTATCATCAAAATACCGGCAATCAGTAAAGCGCCCTGTTTGCCGCGTGGTGAAAGGGCTGTCGTCATCGTTTTCTCATCTTGTCAGGCGAGGCGATACCTTAACAGTTTTTACTGTTTGGATGAATCAAGCTAAAATGACAATTTATCGCTAAAATCGGACAATATAATGATTGGTCTGAGACTGGACGGTTACGATCCCGACCTTCACCACGATGCCGCTGTGGCCTTTTGTATTCGCGCCAGGGATGATGAACTGTTTAGCCCTCGCCATCAGCATCGCAAGGGACAGTTGATTCTCGCTCTGCACGGCGCGATTACCTGCGAGGTGGAAAATGCGATGTGGATGGTTCCGCCCCAGTATGCCGTCTGGCTCCCCGGCTCGCTGCCGCACAGTAATCATGTGACCGCAGGGGCGGAACTGTGCTTTTTATTTATTGAACCTGCAGCGGTCGTCATGCCGGAGCGTTGCTGCACGCTGAAAATTTCGCCGTTATGCCGGGAGTTGATTTTGTCGCTGGCGCGCAGAACCGATTCCGAAAGAGCGCAAATGCCAACGCAGCGCCTTATTCAGGTGTTGTTTGATGAACTGCCGCAGCAGCCGCAGGAACAATTGCAATTACCGGTATCGGGGCATCCTAAAATTCGCCAAATGGTTGAGACAATGGCGCAGGAGCCCGCGCGATGGAATACGTTAGGGCAGTGGGCCAGCGTATTCGCGATGAGCGAGCGTAACCTTGCCCGGCTGGTCGTCAAAGAGACGGGACTAAGCTTTCGTCGCTGGCGTCATCAGTTGCAATTAATTCTGGCGCTACAAGCGCTGATCGCGGGGCGTAATGTACAACAGACGGCGCAAATGCTGGGTTATGATTCCACCACGGCATTCATTACCATGTTTAAAAAAGGCCTGGGGCAGACGCCAGGCCAGTATCTGACGGGCGAGTTACTGCTTCCCCACAATTAAAGAGACCAGCCCCGCCGCAATCAGTGGGCCGACCGGCACGCCGCGAAACAGCGCGACGCCAAGTACCGTACCGACCAGCAGCCCGGCGACGAGCTGCGGTTGGTTTCCCATCAGCGTAATGCCGCGACCACCCAGCCAGGAGACGAAAACGCCGACGGCAATCGCGACCAGCGATTTCCAGTTCACAAAAGAGTGGATCAATGTGGAGGGCGGTAGGGTTCCGCTGGCGATGGGAGCCATTACGCCGATGGTCAGAATGATAATCCCGACGGTGAGTCCCTGTTTTTCAATCCAGGGAAAAAAGGTATTCAACGGGGTTACGCGGACAATAATCAGCACCAGAATTGAGACGGCGACAGTGGTGTTGTGGCTGATAAATCCCAGAGCTGCCAGTCCGAGCAGGATCAGCAGAGTGACATCAAACATTATGGTTTCCTTGCCAAAAAGTAAGCCTGACTACTTTACGCCCAAACGGGAAAGCGCACAGGCCTTTTTAACGATTGATGCGGATTTCAGGCAACTGCCTGAAAGACAATCTCTACGTGAAAAACGGCGTTATCATTAAATTGTCATCAACGCCGCGTATTGCTAACAGGTGAACCGTCATTGTTGTCTTCCTGAGGATACAATTATGTACGATCCACCGTTTCTTGAAGCGCTGATGATTACGGCGTCGTTTTTCGCCATTTTTATCATTATCGTTGTGTCTGTATTGCTCCTTGAAGGGGAAGGGGACTAAGCCGTTGGCGATGACTGAAAGCGGCGGAAGACTGCCAGTTCTGGTCGGGCGATGCGCAGATAGTCCTGTGTATTCATAATGACTGATTTTTCCAGCAGGCCGGCATTAAAGGCAATTTCATCGAAACGCTCAAACAGGAGCGGATCGGCGACCAGTTTCAGATTAGGGTGAAAACTGAAAGGCGGGATCGCGCCAAAAACGCAGCCGGTCAGCATATCGACTTCCGCCGGGCTGGCAAGGGAAGCGCGTAAGCCGCCCAGATGTGAAGCAAGCTGAGAGAGGTCGGCTTGCTGATCGGCCGCCAGAATAGCAAGAACGTGCTGGTTTACGCCGTTGCCTTTGACTTTACAGACCAGCGCTTTTGCGCCCTGGCCCAGCGCAGTACCGCGTATTTCAGATACCGCTTCGCATTTTCCTACCGCTTCATGGCTCACCACACGATAGCGCGCGTTTTCCTGGGTTAATAAAGCCACTAAACGTTGGTGTGTAGCAATACCCTTCGCGACTTCAGTCATTTCGGCCATTTCTCACTCCTGGTGCAATATGAACATTTACTGCGAAGCACTATGATGAACGATGTTGTTTTTGTTGTTTGTTCAGATAGAGCTGCGCATCGGAAGCCTGGTAGGCATCATTAATCGTATCATTGGGCTGCATATTATAAATCCCGGCGGAAAAATGGACTGTCTTATCCGGTGCGATAATTTGCAGGTTACGAATAATACGCTCCGGCAGATGGATAGCCAAATCCGCCGCGTAATCAACAAGAATAATACAGAACTCATCGCCGCCGAGGCGAATGGCGTAATCGCTTTTACGAATCGATGTTTTAATCGCTTTCGCTAACAGGGTAATGATTCGGTCGCCTTCCCGGTGCCCCTGGGTATCGTTGATCAGTTTTAACCTGTCGCAATCAATAGCGACAAATGTTACCGGCGTCCCGGCATTGACCAGGCGTTGCAATCGCTGTTCCAGCACCGGTGTTAATATTTTACGGTTGTAAAGCCCGGTCATGGCATCGCTAATATTTTCGCGTGTGACGTTGCGATAAAGCCGAAAGTGCATCCGTACCATATTAAGCAGGAGCGCCGTTGCCAGTAAGTAAAAGGCCAGCGCTTTCCAGGACGAGACAAGGAAATAGGTTAAATCAAGGGACAACGAAACGCGCAGTCCACCAGGGATATCATGGCTATAATTCACATATTGAAACAGATTATTTTTGCTTTGATTAATAAGAATTTCTTTTCCGGAGTCCATGTCCTTTAGTGTTACGTTAAGATAACGCCAAACCAGCGGACGGTCCTGGGTATAAAAAATATTTTTTAAATTATCCTGGTTAACATCCACCATCACGATACCTTTTAACGTTCCCGCCAGATAGACTGGCGTTAAAAAGCTCATGACGTTTTCCTGGGTAATATCATCCATGTAAATACTTGAAATAACCGTACGGCCGGTAAAAAGTTTATCTATATCTTTTCTGTTAATACCCATTGTGCCTTTTTGTAAAAAAGTCCAACGATGCATGGCGAAGCGCCGTGAGTTGATTAAATCATAGAAATAGACATAATGTTTATTTAAATCAACGTAATAACGGAATTTAAGCTCCAGTGTGCCCAACCCGTGACTGTGGTCGTCCTGCGAACGGTTGATGCTTACCGCCTGATCAAATGCAGGCAGTAAAAGGGCGTCATCAAGATTATCGGTACACTGTGTAGCGGCGGTTTGCAGGGTACCATGTAGCGCCGGATAATTATGCCGGGTCAGGTTGACACCGTGCGTACCGTTAATAGCCTCAAAGGCGTCGCAAAACGCGCGGCGTTTTTCTGCGGTGACGGGGTCTCCCGGTGCTTCAAAAAGTTCGCATCAAATGTGCGGCGATGCTCTGATTCTGGTACTTATCGTACAAAAACGACGAATCGGCTCTCTCCATGATATAACGCATATAGGCATTCATTGCCCTGTCGCTGGCAATAAGTTCGTAAATCAGGAAGGACGATGTCAAAACGATGACGCTTGCCGAGATAAAGTGCCTGAGCGCTTTATGATGCAAATTCATGATGAACTACAGCCCTGAAAGTCGGATGCGTTAGTTTACCATAGCGATGAGAATTCCTCTAATAGACTGTTTAAAAATAAAACGCGTTGATGTTATGGAATAAAAATCATTCTCGGTTTAATTACGGCAATAATTCGATGTGTTGATATTTTCAATGGTTATTAATGGTAGCGAAAGTAAATTTCAGGTAACGATGTTACGTTATTTCTTTTAAAAATAGGAAAACCATTATTATTACCGTGAAAGGAGCGTCGAGCGGTAAGGATAATCTATTTATTCTCTTATTCCTGTAGGGGGAATGATGAAAAAGTTGAAAGAAATGGCTGCTATCTCGCTTTTTACACTATTGGCTGCGGGTTTTTCCTCATCGGTTATGGCAGACGACCAGGCGCCTGAAAGAGTTCCAGTAGCTGAAGTTAAGCCCGTTGGTGAACATGTACACTGGTGTACTCTCTTTGATCCAGATGGTATGGAGTTGCCGCCGTTGCCAGGCATGGAATGGCCGTGGTGTTTGTAATATTAACGCAAAGGCATAGCGCTAACGAATCAATTTGTAACATAGGTCAGAACAGCTTTATTCATGCTATACGCGAATAATGATATCAGTTGCGAAGGGTGAACGTTAAGTTGCTAATAAACCTGCCCGTAATAACAACGGGCAGGTTTAGGGTTATGCACTTTGATTGGCGCTCTGTTTCTGAAACAATTCGCGGAATACCGGATAAATATCCTCCTGATCGCGAATATGCTGCATGGCGAAGTTATCGAACGTCGCCTGCAGATGTTCATACTCGCGCCATAAGGTCTGGTGGGCGCGGCGGGTAATCTCGATATAGCTGTAATAGCGCACTACCGGCAGCAGCTTTTTCGCCAGAATCTCATGACACAGCGGTGAATCGTCGGCCCAGTTATCACCGTCTGACGCTTGCGCCGCATAGATGTTCCACTGACCGGGGTCGTAGCGCTCTTTAACCACTTCGTCCATGAGTTTAAGCGCGTTGGAGACAATCGTCCCGCCGGTCTCTTGCGAATAAAAGAACTCATGTTCATCCACTTCCTTCGCCTGGGTATGGTGGCGGATATAAACCACTTCTACGTTCTTATACGTTCGGCTCAAAAACAGATAAAGCAGAATGTAAAAACGCTTGGCCATATCTTTGGTTGCCTGGTCCATCGAACCCGAGACGTCCATCAGACAGAACATCACCGCCTGGCTGGAGGGCTCAGGTCGTTTTTCATAATTTTTATAGCGTAAATCAAAAGTGTCGATAAACGGCACTCGCTCGATTTTAGCCCGTAGTTCGGCAATCTCCCGACGTAACCGCTCCTCTTCAAGCAGTTGCGCTGGTTCGCTTTTGCTGATGGTCTCCAGTTCCGTTTCCAGCGCGTGCAGTTCGCGGCGTTTTCCTGCCGTCATTGCTGTACGGCGCGCCAGAGAGTTTTGTAGCGAACGTACCACGCTGATATTGGCCGGTACGCCGTTTGAGGTGAAACCGGCGCGGTGAGTTTTATACTCGTTAAGCTGGCGATGCTGGTTTTTCTTCAGATTAGGCAGCGCTAAATCTTCAAAGAGCAGATCCAGATACTCATCTTTTGAAATCTGAAAAACAAACTCATCCTGGCCTTCGCCGTCCTGGCTGGCCTGACCTTGACCGCTGCCGGAACCGCCGCCGCCACCGCCTTGCGGACGCTCAATGCGATCATTCTGGATAAAGTGATCGTTACCCGGATGGACGCGATGGCGCAGACCGCCGCGCCCCTGATGAAACATCGGTTCGCTAATATCATCGGTTGGAATAGAGACGGACTCTCCGCTGTCGACATCGGTCACAGAGCGTTTATTAATCGCTTCGGAAATCGACTGCTTAATTTGTGCTTTATAACGGCGCAAAAAGCGCTGGCGATTCACCGTGCTTTTATTTTTGCCGTTAAGACGTCGGTCTATGAACCAGGTCATATGCCCCCCGTACTGCCAACTGAGCGCCTGTTCTGTCAGTGCCGGATAGCGCTAATGCTTAGCCAGTCTACAGAACATTACTTTGTAGGCCCGGTAAGCGCAAGCGCCACCGGGCATTAACATCACGACGATTTACGCACGCGCAGGTACCACTCGCACAGCAAACGAACCTGCTTACGGGTATACCCTTTTTCCATCATCCGATCGACAAAGTCGTCATGCTTTTTCTGCTCGTCAGTCGACGTTTTGGCGTTAAAAGAAATGACCGGCAACAGCTCTTCATATTAGAGAACATTTTTTTCTCAATCACCGTGCGCAGCTTCTCGTAACTGGTCCAGTTTGGATTACGGCCGCTATTGTTGGCTCTGGCGCGCAGGACAAAGTTTACTATCTCATTACGGAAATCTTTCGGGTTACTGATACCCGCTGGTTTTTCAATTTTTTCCAGTTCGGCGTTCAGCGACTCGCGATCGAACAGTTGACCGGTATCTGGGTCGCGATACTCCTGATCCTGAATCCAGAAATCCGCATAAGTCACGTAACGATCAAAAATGTTCTGCCCGTACTCAGAGTAAGATTCGAGATAGGCCGTCTGGATCTCCTTGCCGATAAATTCGGCGTATTTCGGGATCAGGTAGCCTTTCAGGAACTCCAGATAACGCTCAGCTTGCTCCTGCGGGAACTGCTCGCGCTCGATTTGTTGTTCCAGAACGTAGAACAGATGTACCGGGTTTGCCGCCACTTCTGTATGGTCGAAGTTGAATACGCGGGAGAGGATCTTAAAGGCGAATCGGGTGGAGAGACCGTTCATCCCTTCGTCCACACCCGCATAGTCGCGATACTCCTGGTACGATTTAGCTTTGGGGGCGGTATCTTTCAGGCTTTCACCGTCATAAACGCGCATTTTCGAGTAAATACTGGAATTTTCCGGCTCTTTCAGGCGGGAAAGAATCGAGAAGCGCGAAAGCGTTTCCAATGTGCCCGGCGCGCAGGGCGCATGAGCCAGCTCGCTATGATTAAGTAGTTTCTCGTAGATTTTGATCTCTTCGGAGATTCGCAGGCAATAAGGCACCTTCACAATATAGACACGGTCGAGGAACGCTTCGTTATTTTTATTGTTACGGAAAGTCACCCATTCAGATTCGTTTGAGTGGGCAAGTATGATGCCATTAAAGGGCAGGGCGGAAATACCTTCCGTGCCATTGTAGTTACCTTCCTGAGTTGCGGTCAGCAAGGGGTGCAGCACCTTAATAGGCGCTTTAAACATCTCGACGAACTCCATGATCCCCTGGTTAGCGCGGCACAGCGCGCCAGAGTAACCATACGCATCCGGATCGTTCTGGGCGTGATGTTCGAGTTTACGAATATCCACCTTGCCGACCAGCGCCGAAATATCCTGGTTGTTTTCATCGCCGGGTTCCGTTTTGGCGATGGCAATCTGCTCCAGAATGGAGGGCCAGACTTTCACCACGCGGAATTTAGTAATATCGCCGCCAAACTCATGCAGGCGTTTGGCCGCCCACGGGGACATAATCGTACCGAGATAGCGGCGCGGAATACCGTACTCTTTTTCCAGAATCTGCGCGTCTTCCTGCGGATTAAACAGGCATAACGGATGATCGTTGACCGGACTACGCTCGCCGTTGGCGCTTAAAACATAAATTGGCACGCGCTGCATTAGCGATTTTAGCCGTTCAGCGAGCGATGATTTGCCACCCCCCACAGGTCCCAGCAAATAGAGAATTTGCTTCTTCTCTTCCAGCCCTTGCGCCGCATGTTTCAGATAAGAGACAATCTGTTCAATCGCGTCTTCCATGCCGTAAAACTCTTCAAACGCAGGATAGCGAGCAATAACCCGGTTGGAGAAGAGTCGGGAAAGTCGGGGTTCCTGGGCAGTGTCGACCATATTAGGCTCGCCGATAGCCATTAATAGCCGCTCTGCCGCGTTGGCATAAGCACTGCGATCTTGCCGACAAATGGTAAGAAAATCCTGCAGTGTGAACTCTTCGTCCTTGGCAGCTTCGTAACGCTGGCGATAGTGATCGAATATATTCATGATATGCCATCCTTTCGTTTTTTCGCACATGTTAAGAGCCGTTCATATGAATAGTAGAGGCTCCCGGAAGAAGTAGACTGAACGCCGTCTCTGCTAAGGAAAAAAAGCAACTCTCATGCCATTTTATTGGTCAGAAGATCAACGTGTCCGGTGATACACCTTCTTAACATTAAGCGTAGATGGCATTTGCAAAACTTGCCTGTACGCGTCAGTGGATTTCGATGACATATCAATAACTCATCAGGTAGAAAAGGCTGGTGGATATCAGAAAAAGCGTTCCCGGTCACATAACGATCATCAGCCGATCATCTGAAAATAATCGGTGGTGGTGATATTAAACGGTTACATTGTGTAAAATAGTTGGGCTTACAGGTATTGGCGGTTACACTTTTGCCGCAGAACATTTGAATAAGGAATTATGGATTGTGACCAAACTTAAACTTCTGGCTCTTGGCGTGTTTATTGCAACATTCGCCAGCGTCGCGCACGCTGAAAGCAACCTGACGTTGGGCGCAGGCGTTGGTGTGGTTGAACACCCTTATAAAGATTACGATAGCGATGTTTATCCGATACCGGTCATCGCTTATGAAAGCGAAAACTTCTGGTTCCGTGGTCTGGGCGGCGGGTACTACTTGTGGAATGACAATGCCGATAAGTTGTCAATCATGGCATACTGGTCCCCGATGTACTTCAAACCGGGCGACAGCGATGACCATCAGTTGCGTCGTCTGGACAGGCGTAAAAGTACTATGATGGCGGGCGTTTCTTACGCGCACCACACCCAGTATGGATTCCTGCGTACCTCACTGGCAGGGGATACGTTAGATAACAGTAACGGTATTGTCTGGGATCTGGCCTGGCTGTATCGGTATACCAATGGCGGGCTGACCTTAACGCCAGGTATCGGGGTTGAATGGAATAGCGAGAACCAGAACGATTACTATTATGGCGTATCACGTAAAGAATCTTCGCGTAGCGGCCTGCGCGGCTATAACCCGAACGATAGCTGGAACCCGTATCTTGAACTGAGCGCTAACTATAATTTCGCCGGTAACTGGAGCGTATATGGTACTGCGCGCTACACCCGCCTGTCGGATGAAATTACCGACAGCCCGATGGTGGATAAATCCTGGACCGGTATCCTTTCTACTGGCGTGACCTATAGATTCTGATTGATTGAATTTGCCGGAAAAACCATGACAAAGCCTGCGTTATGCGGGCTTTGTGCTGTCTGAAACGCGAACATGGCGGCTTGCATAAATGCGCTGTTGACCGGGTATGGCGCAGCCTTACGTGATTTATACTTTGTTACATCAATTTAAAAAACTAGCCTTTTATATGAAAAATCCAGGTTATTACAACTGCACTAACAATTAGCGTAATAATTGTTGCAATGCTGGCTGATATCGCCCTGTCACGTCCCGCTTATGCTATACCCATTCTTCACAGCGAGTAAGACGAATGAGCATAGTATTCAATACCGTGGCCAAGCCCAGCGGCAGTCTGTGTAACTTATCCTGCAAGTACTGTTTCTATCTTGATAAACCCCGGGGCCAGCGCGTCATGTCTGACGATGTGCTGGAGACGTATATCCGCCGGGTAATTGATGATACGCCATTATCAGAGGTCTCGTTTTGTTGGCAGGGGGGAGAGCCGACGCTATGCGGTCTTTCTTTTTATCAAAAAGTGGTGTGCTTGCAGCAACGCTATGCCAACGGCAAAACTATTTACAACAGTCTGCAAACCAATGGCGTATTAATCAATGAAGAGTGGGCGGCTTTCTTTGCGCAGCACCAGTTCCTGATTGGTATATCGATTGATGGGCCGCAAGTCGTTCATGATAATTACCGGAGAACGCCGTCAGGGCGGGCGTCTTTTTCCCGAGTCGTTAATGCTATCCGCCTTCTGCAGGCAAATGATGTCGAGTTCAATACGCTCACTGTCGTGAATGATGCATCATGCCGTCATGGCAACGCTATTTATCATTTTTTGACGCAGGAACTGGAAAGTAAACACCTGCAATTTATTCCCATTGTTGAGCCGCTCGCGCAAAAAGCGCAGCGTTCTTTGACGTTATCTGACAATGAGGATTCGCCTTCGCTGATGCCCTTTTCCGTCACGCCTGAAGGGTGGGGCGCCTTTATGTGCGATGTTTTTGATCAATGGATACGTCACGATGTCGGACGCATATTCGTACAGCTTTTTGACAACTTACTTGGCGTCTGGATGGGGGAGCTCGCCACGCTTTGTACGATGCAGTCGACCTGCGGGCAAAGTTTGCTGGTGGAGCAGAATGGCGACGTGTTTAGCTGCGACCATTTTGTTTTTCCCGCCTATAAACTGGGCAATCTGCAGCAACACTCTTTAGAAGAAATGGCGGCCTCTCCTTTTCAGCAGCAGTTTGGCGCGGCTAAAGCAAACCTTTCCTCACGCTGCCAGAACTGTACGTGGTGCTTTGCCTGTCACGGCGGTTGTCCGAAACATCGAATTTGTATGGACGGCGGCGAACGGCAAAATTATCTCTGTAAAGGATATCTGGAGTTCTTTCACCATGTGACGCCCTATATGAATGTGATGCGTCAATTATTACTGAATCAGCGACCCGCCGCGCATATTACCCGCATCGTCGACATGATTGCGGATGACGTTCGTCAGTGACAAGAAAATAGCCCCCTTGCGCGGTATGATGCCGGACATTACCGTAGGGTCTAAGAGTCCTGTATTGTTTTACCGTCGAGTGACATTGAAAAGGAAATGAAATCAGTGAAAAACGTAACGTTTTGCGGGCAGGTGACGCTTCCTGCCATCGGACAGGGAACATGGTATATGGGCGAGCGCGCGGATCAACGTCAGCGCGAGGTTTCGGCGCTGCGCGCGGGGCTGGATTTGGGGTTACGCCTTATTGATACGGCGGAAATGTATGCCGACGGCGGGGCGGAAAAGGTCGTGGGCGAGGCGCTGGCAGGGCGACGCGATGAGGCATTTCTGGTGTCAAAAGTGTACCCGTGGAACGCTGGCGGCCAGAAGATAGTTGCCGCCTGTGAGGAAAGCCTGCGTCGTCTGAAAACAGATTATCTCGATCTCTATCTATTGCACTGGGCCGGAAGCTTTTCATTCGAAGAGACCGTTGAAGGTATGGAGCGGCTAATCGCGCAGGGGAAAATTCGCCGTTGGGGAGTTTCTAATCTTGATTATGACGATATGCAGGCGCTGTGGCGCATCCCCGGGGGACAGCAATGCGCGACAAATCAGGTGCTCTATCATCTGGCGTCACGCGGTATTGAGTATGATTTATTGCCGTGGTGTCAACAACAGCGAATGCCAGTGATGGCCTATAGCCCGCTGGCGCAGGCTGGCCGGTTACGTAGCGGTTTACTGAATCATCCGGTGGTGAATGAAATTGCGCAAGCGCATAACGCTACGGCGGCGCAAATCTTACTGACGTGGGTGATTGCGCATCCGGGCGTGATGGCGATCCCGAAAGCCGGAAGTACAGAACACGTGAAGCAAAATGCGGCGGCGCTTGAGATCGCCTTGTCAGCAAACGAACTTGCCTTACTGGACAACGCCTGGCCTGCGCCAAAGGGGAAAACCGCGTTGGATATGGTGTGACGCCGGATAAAATGTGTAAGCGCCGCCATCCGGCAGGTCATGCCTGATGGCGGCTGACGCCTTTCAGATCCTATAGCAACGCCATTATCCATTCACTTTTAGCGTTTAGCGACGCAGATAGTCTGCGCCAGACGAGAGGGTTTTTCTTCTGTGGCTTGTTGCGGCGCAGTAGCGTAAACCGTTTCAACGCAGACAAACGTTTTATAGCCGTCATCCGGCATGTCGCCCATGCTAACGGACAACGCCGGGCCAGGGTTCCAGCCTACGACGTTAAGGTGATGGTGGTGGACCACATCAATCGTGCGGTTTAATGTCGCATCGTGGATCACGCTACATGCTTCAGGATTGAGGTAAACGCGATCGGTACGGTCCGGAAAGGTTTGTATACCGTCGGTCAGGACACCTTCTTTAGCGTCGTTAACTTTATCAATAAACCGATCGCCGAGTCCGCTGACCTTAACGTTGGCGATGTCGCCAACGTTAAAATAGCTGTGGAGCGCGGATGTGGTTGCAAACTCGCCATGCGCTTCCAGTTCAATTTCACAGGTTTTGCCCACTTTAAAACGTGCCAGCAGCGTGAAATCGTGCGGCCAGTATTTCCGGGTGGCCTCACTGCTTTGCAGCTCAAATGTCAGCATTACGCCATTATCATCTTCATTATGCGCTTTTAGCGCCCACGGTAGATTACGCGCAAAGCCGTGTGACGGCAGACCCTGTTGAGCCGCAGGTCCAAACCAGGGCCAGCAGATCGGTACACCGCCGCGTAGCGCCACGCCGGTTTTGAAAGGCGTATTATTACTGAGCCACAATACCTCTTCCTCGCCAACGGGTTTCCAGGAGAGAAGGTGCGCGCCCTGTAATGCAAAAGAGGCTTTAACCTGCGGATGGTCAACGACGATCAGATCCAGGTCATCAAGCTGACGACGGGAAAGGACAGGGGTAAGCTGTTCGATAACCGGGAGGGCAAAAATTTTATTAATCATTACGCAATCCTCTTAACCCTAAATAATTCGAGTTGCATGACAAGGCGCTTGTGCCTTGACCAGTGCTTGCGCTGGCCCGTAGAGGCGAGGCCGCAGGCCGAGTAACGCGGCAAGTGAACGACAAATTCATCGGGAACGAATTTGAACAACCGTAGGTAACCTTCGGTCAGGGGCATCCCTGATTCATCCCGATAAGTTCGACTTCCGTCAGTGATTCGGGTGAGAAAGCATAGCCAACACACCTGCAACTTGAAGTATGACGGGTATATCTTTAAGCAAAAAAAAGAGCGACCTGAGTCGCTCTTACCAATGACTGTGTCATCTCAACTTATTTGGAGATGTGAGCAATCAGGTCCAGTACTTTGTTGGAGTAACCGGTTTCGTTATCGTACCAGGAGACCAGTTTCACGAAGTTGTCGTTCAGCGCGATGCCTGCTTTAGCATCGAACACGGAAGTGCATACTTCGCCGTTGAAATCGGTAGATACAACGTCGTCTTCGGTGTAACCCAGAACGCCTTTCATTTCGCCTTCGGCAGCAGCTTTAACAGCAGCTTTGATCTGCTCGTAGGTAGCCGCTTTTTCCAGACGAACGGTCAGGTCAACAACGGATACGTTCGGAGTCGGAACGCGGAACGCCATACCAGTCAGTTTGCCATTCAGTTCCGGCAGTACTTTACCTACCGCTTTAGCAGCGCCAGTAGAGGACGGGATGATGTTCTGAGATGCGCCGCGGCCGCCGCGCCAGTCTTTGTGAGACGGGCCGTCAACGGTTTTCTGGGTTGCGGTAGTCGCGTGAACAGTAGTCATCAGACCTTCGATGATGCCGAAGTTGTCGTTGATAACTTTAGCCAGCGGCGCCAGGCAGTTGGTGGTGCAGGAAGCGTTGGAAACGATGTCCTGGCCTTCGTATTTGTCAAAGTTAGCGCCTTTAACAAACATTGGGGTGTTGTCTTTAGACGGACCCGTCAGAACCACTTTTTTCGCGCCAGCGGTGATGTGTTTACGCGCGGTTTCGTCAGTCAGGAAGATACCGGTAGCTTCAGCCACTACGTCAACACCAACTTCGTCCCATTTCAGGTTAGCCGGATCGCGTTCAGCGGTAACACGGATTTTTTTACCGTTAACGATCAGATGACCGTCTTTCACTTCAACAGTACCGTCGAAACGGCCGTGAGTGGAGTCATATTTCAGCATGTATGCCATGTACTCTGCGTCTAACAGGTCGTTGATTGCAACGATCTCGATGTCAGAACGTTTCTGAGCAGCACGGAAAACAATGCGACCGATACGGCCAAAACCGTTGATACCTACTTTGATAGTCATATATTCCACCAGCTATTTGTTAGTGAATAAAAGGTTGCCTGTAAAATTACAAAAACCTTACGCAGCGTCAAGCGGAATCGTGTCAATCATTGCGACAAATCAATCCTCTGCACAACCTTTGCGCGGCTGATTCGCCTCACTCTTCCTTTCAGCTTGAAACCACATGGGGGCGCCGCCCCGAATTTTAAAGGGCAACCGAGATAATAATGTGACATCAGTCACGATTCGTGAGCCGCCATTTCGCAATGATCAAGTTTAGAACAAAAGTTGGTACTGAGGTGTTAATGTTTTGTTAGAATCGGTCAGGCAATGTGAGCACGTTTAAAGTGAGATGTGAGCAAATGGCTAACCAACCTTCAGCAGAAGAACTCAAGAAAAAATTGTCCGAAATGCAATTCTATGTGACGCAGGATCGTGGCACAGAACCGCCATTTACCGGACGCCTGCTACATAATAAACGCGATGGGGTTTATCACTGCCTGGTCTGTGATACGCCGCTTTTTCACTCCCACACCAAATACGATTCAGGCTGCGGCTGGCCTAGCTTTTACCAGCCTGTCAGCGAAGAGGCGATTCGTTACATAGACGATTTTTCTCATGGCATGCAGCGTGTCGAAATTCGTTGCGGTAACTGCGATGCGCATCTCGGACACGTTTTCCCGGACGGGCCGCAGCCAACCGGTGAGCGCTATTGCGTTAACTCGGCCTCGCTGGCCTTTTCTGACGAGAAAAACGGCGATCAACTGAAAGGCTGAAAAAACGATTCAGCAAATTATTCCACAGGAGCGGACACATCATGAATCTTGATGAGATCATTAACAGCATGACGCCGGAAGTGTATCAACGTTTATCCACCGCCGTTGAGCTGGGTAAATGGCCGGATGGCGTGGCGTTGACGCCGGAACAGAAAGAAAACAGCCTGCAACTGGTGATGCTATGGCAGGCGCGGCACAATACCGAAGCGCAACATATGACGATCGATACTCACGGTCAGATGGTGATGAAAAGCAAGCAGCAGTTCAAAGCGGATTTCGGTATTACGTCAAAGCCGATTGCGACATTGAAAATGCAGTAACGGCAGCCGGATAAGAGGTAGTCGCCATCCGGTGGTTTAATTGCCAATGCGTTGTGCTTACCGGGCCTGCTCATTGCTGTCAGGCACAGGCCCGCCATATTTTTACCCATTACGCTTAATGTCCAGCGAGTCCGCCAACTGTTTCGCTAACTGATTATTGTCATTGGCGGCCTATTCCCAGAACATTGCGCCGGCCAGCCCGCGCTTTTTAATCTGTTTCGTTAGAAGCGCTCTCCAGCCTGCGTTGAGCTTTGCCTGGTAGCGACGCTGACGTGACGTATCCGGCCCAAAGATCTATGCAATGGTCTCACCGTTGCGTGATGTATTGACCGGATACGATACCTGCTCCGCTACCTGGCGATAGCCTGGCCCTGCGTCTCTTCCCAGTCTGCCAGCGTATACAGCGTTGCGCCTGCCGCCGCCATCTCCATAAACGCGTGTGCGCTATCCTGCGGGTGAATATTCACGCCGCGACAGCCATCGGTGATAACGTTAACGGCATAGCCCAACTCTAGCGCATCCAGCACCGTAAATTTTACGCAGTAATCGGTCGCCAACCCCATCACGATAAGCTCGGTAACGTCATGCTCGCGAAGCCAGGTATCAAGGGTAGTTTTCTGCCGATGTTCGTTGTCAAAAAACGCGCTGTAGCTATCAATCAGCGGGTTTTCACCCTTATAGATACAGGCGTCAATCGCATGTTGGTTAAGCAGGGGATGTAACGCCGCGCCGTCGGTATGTTGAACGCAGTGATCCGGCCAGAGCGTTTGCGGCAGCCCGTCCAGCTTTCCCTGTCTATAGGGTTCCGCCTGATGCTGGCTGGCGAAGCTGCCATGCTGCGCGGGATGCCAGTCCTGGCTGGCCAGCACCGGAATCTGCCGGGGCTGGCACCAGTCAATAAGAGCGTTGGCGATGTCGATGGTGCTGTCGCCTTCCGCTACAGCCAGCGCGCCGCCGGCGCAAAAGTCATTTTGCAAGTCGACCAGTAATAAGGCCCGGTTTGTCATTATCTTCTCCTTGTCGTCGGGATTTTTTAATCATCCGGCGTCAATTCACCACGCAAGTTTTGCGCCATCGCGCTACGAATCGCCTGAGTGTCCAGATCCTGGCTTAACAAATAATGCAGTTTGGTTAAGGTAGCTTCGACGGTCATATCGGCACCGCCAATCACGCCAGCGTGCGCCAGCGCATTACCGGTAGCGTACCCGCCCATATTGACTCGCCCTGACATGCATTGCGTCAGGTTAACCACCACGATGCCGCGCGAACTGGCCTCTTTCAGCTCCTGTAAAAACGCTTTATTTTGCGGCGCGTTGCCTACGCCATAAGAGCGCAGAATCAGCGCTTTTACCGGCTGACGCAGAAAGTTACGTACTACCTCGGCGGAAATCCCCGGATAAATCGTCACTACGCCTATCGGCTGCGGCGTAATAGGGTGAACGATTAATTCACCAGAACCGTAGGGCGCGGGAGGCGTATTTAAACGGCGAATGTGAATTCCTGCTTCCAGCAAGGGCGGCAGATTAGGAGAGGCAAAAGCGTCAAAACCATCCGCATGGGCTTTGGTCGTGCGATTGCCGCGGAACAGACGATTATTAAAAAACAGCGTTACTTCATTAATAGGATAGTTGGCGGCGACATAAAGCGCATTCAGCAAATTAATTTGCCCGTCGGAGCGCAGCTCAGCCAGCGGAATTTGTGACCCTGTCACAATGACCGGTTTGCCCAGATTTTCCAGCATGAAAGAGAGCGCCGATGCGGTAAACGCCATCGTGTCGGTGCCGTGCAGAATAACAAAACCGTCATACTCATCGTAGTGCGCTTTGATATCTGCAGCGATATGCTGCCAGTCTTCCGGCGTCATATCTGATGAATCCATCAGCGGGGCATATTCATGGATGGTAAAATCCGGCATCTCCGGGCGGTGGAATTCCGGCATCAGCGCCAGTTGACGCTGAAGGTGCCCGGACACCGGGATATACCCTTTATCTGAGCGCTGCATACCGATAGTGCCGCCGGTATAGGCAACGTAAATTGATTTCTTTTGCATGATAATGTTCAGTCGTGTCGCGAAGGACGTATTAATGATTATCGGATGGCGGCTATGAGCAGACGCCGCCATCCGGTATGGCTATTGATGAAGCATTAGCGAACGTTCGCGCAAGTCAAACAGAACGCATAACGGTTTTGCGGATCGTTAAATGCCGCCAGTTTATCCCCCTCGGCCTTCACCGTGTTGGCGGCGGAAACGAGCGGCGCCGGGAGCATCGCCTGAATGGCCTCCGGCAGCATGGCGCGTACTGATCCGGTCATACTGTCCATGACCATATCAAGGACCGTCGGTTCGTCCTGATAGTAATCAAGATGCCACTGTTTCAGTTTCGCCAGCTCCGCCGCTTTGGCGACGGCGTCGTCAAAGTCGCCGAGACTGTCCACCAGACCATTGGCTTTCGCGTCTTCTCCGGTCCAGACATGGCCTTGAGCGATTTTGTCAATCTGCTCCGGCGTACGCTTACGCGCGTCTGCCACCAGCGTGATAAAGCGTTTGTAGCCGTACTCAATACTGAGTTGCATCATCTGCTGCACTTCCGGTGACAGCGCTTTGGTCATCGAAATATCCGCCAGCGGCGAGGTGGAAACGCCGTCGCTGTGTACGCCAATCGACGACAGGCTGTTTTCTACCGTATTAATTACGCCGAAAATGCCAATTGAACCCGTCAGCGTGCTGGGGCTGGCCACGATATAGTTTGCCGGCGTAGAGATCCAGTAACCGCCGGAGGCCGCCATGCCGCCCATTGAGACCACCACCGGTTTGCCAGCCGCTCTTGCCGCCGCCAGTTCGGCGCGGATAACTTCGGAGGCGTTGACGCTACCGCCTGGGCTATTGACGCGCAGCACAATCGCTTTCACTTTAGGATCAAGGCGTGCGTCGCGGATCTGCGATGCCGTAGTGTCGCCGCCGACATTCCCTGGCGTTTCTTCGCCATCCATAATCGCGCCATTGGCGAAAATAACCGCAATAGTACCGCCGGTATCCGCAGGCGTTTTCAGCGAATAATCGTAATAGCTGATCGCGCGATAGTTATTTTCGGTTTTACTCCAGCCAAACTGCTTCGTCAGCGCTTTTTCAACATCTGCGCTGGAGGCGAGGGCGTCCACCAGTTTATGGTCGAGCGCATATTTGGCGGTGTCGCCGCCCACGCTGGTTAACCCGTCGATAATAGCCTGCGCGCCGGGGAAGAGTTGTTGCGGCGAAATCTGGCGATTGGCAGAAACGGTATGCAGGTAGTTCTGCCACAGTTCGCCTATCCAGCGGCTGTCGGCCTCGCGGGCGGCGGGCGACATATCGTCGCGGATAAACGGCTCGACGGCGGATTTATAGGTGCCGACCCGGAAAACGTGGGTAGAGACTTTCAGTTTATCCAGCAGCGTTTTGTAGTACAGGCCATTCGTAGCGAAGCCGTGAAGATCTACCTGACCCTGTGGGGAAAGCCAAATTTTATTAGCGAAACTGGCGAGGTAATACTGACCCTGGCTGTAGTTTTCACCCACGGCAAAAACCGGTTTGCCGCTGTCGCGGAATTCGCGCAGCGCTTTACCGATATAGCGCATTGACGGCTGATCGGCGCCGGTGAAGTTTTTCAGATCCAGAACGATACCCGTGATGTTACGGTCATCTTTCGCCTGACGAATAGCGTTGACGATGTCAAACAGGGAGTTTTCCTGCAGACGGTCGGAGCTGGCGCCAAATAACTGGCGACCCAGCGCGCCCAGACGGTGATTGGTAGACGGTTTATCCACAATGACGCCGGAAATATCCAGCAGCAGAGCGCCGCGCGCGGTTTGCTCACTGTTGCTGCCGTTACCGATCTGCATCCAGATCCCAACGCCCACCAGAACCAAAAAAATAAAGAACAGGTTGAGTACCATTTCACGGACGAAGTTCAACACTCGCCACGTCCATTTAAAAAATCCGGCAATAAATCGCCACAGGGTTCGCATGTATTCTCCCTATCAGAGTAACAACGCTTATACCTTGGTGAGGATAAAGCATTAAGATGTGGCTATCGTAATGACCCATCAGGCAGTTGTCAGCAGGAATCACTGCCTGCGCTGTAACAAAATCCGCTCCCGTGTTAATTTTGTGAATAAATATCATTGCTGGAGTTAATCAAATGGATGCACTAGAACTGCTGGTCAACCGTCGTAGCGCCTCTCGTCTCGCAGAACCGGCGCCTGTCGGAGAGCAATTACAGAACATTCTGCGGGCGGGAATGCGTGTTCCCGATCATAAATCTCTACAGCCGTGGCGTTTTTTTGTGATTGAAGGAGAGGGGCGCGACCGCTTCAGCGCCGTGCTTGAACAAGGCGCTGTCGCTGCCGGGGGGGATGAGAAAGCGATAGAAAAAGCGCGTAATGCGCCGTTTCGCGCGCCGCTGATCATTACCGTGGTGGCGAAATGCGAAGAAAACCATAAGGTTCCGATGTGGGAACAGGAGATGTCTGCCGGATGCGCGGTGATGGCGATGCAAATGGCGGCGATTGCGCAAGGGTTTAATGGTATCTGGCGTAGCGGCGCATTAACGGAGAGCGCTATTGTGCGGGAAGCCTTTGAGTGCCGCCCGCAGGATAAAATTGTTGGTTTTCTCTATCTCGGCACGCCGCAGCTCAAAGCGTCAACGACGATCAGTACCCCCGACCCCACGCCGTTTGTGCGTTATTTCTGACGCTGAGGGATAAAACTGTCTGGATTCTGAGCAAAGGCGCGGTAATTCAGACAGTGATACTTACCACATCAGGGAATGAGCGCTACCATAGCGCGAATGCAATGACAGGAGATGTCCATGAGCGAGCAAGCCATTCGTTTAACGCAATACAGCCACGGCGCTGGTTGCGGTTGTAAAATTTCCCCTAAAGTGCTGGAGACTATCCTGCATAGCGAGCAGGCGAAGTTCGTCGACCCGAATCTGTTGGTGGGTAATGAAACCCGCGATGATGCGGCGGTTTACGATCTGGGTAATGGCACCAGTATTATCAGCACCACCGACTTCTTTATGCCGATAGTCGATAACCCGTTTGATTTTGGCCGCATTGCGGCAACAAACGCCATCAGCGATATTTTTGCGATGGGCGGCAAACCGATTATGGCGATCGCGATCCTTGGCTGGCCGATTAATACCCTGTCGCCCGATATTGCGCGTGAAGTGACCGAGGGGGGGCGCTTTGCCTGCCGTCAGGCCGGTATCGCGCTGGCGGGCGGACACTCTATTGACGCCCCGGAGCCGATCTTTGGTCTCGCGGTCACAGGCGTAGTGCCGACCGAACGGGTGAAGAAAAACAGTACCGCGCAGGCGGGATGCAAACTCTTTCTGACCAAACCGTTGGGGATTGGCGTGTTGACCACCGCCGAGAAAAAATCGCTGCTTAAACCTGAACATCAGGGGCTGGCGACGGAAGTCATGTGTCGGATGAACGTTGCTGGCGCGGCGTTTGCCAATATCGATGGCGTAAAAGCCATGACTGACGTTACCGGTTTTGGCCTGCTGGGGCACCTGAGCGAGATGTGCCAGGGCGCAGGCGTGCAGGCGCTGCTTTGCTATCAGGACATCCCTAAACTGCCGGGCGTGGAAGAGTATATTGCTCTGGGCGCCGTACCGGGCGGCACAGATCGCAACTTCGCCAGCTATGGTCATCTGATGGGCGACATGTCGCGTGAAGTTCGTAGCCTGCTGTGCGATCCGCAAACGTCAGGCGGTCTGTTGTTGGCGGTAACGCCGGACGCCGAAGACGATGTTAAAGCCACCGCGGCGGAATTTGGTATCGATCTGACCGCGATTGGCGAACTGGTCGAGGCCCGCGGCGGTCGCGCTATGGTTGAGATTCGTTAACCTGATGCGGTTGTTTATTGCCGAAAAACCGAGTCTGGGGCGCGCCATTGCGGATGTGCTGCCAAAACCGCACCGTAAAGGCGATGGTTTTATTGAGTGCGGAAACGGGCAGGTCGTCACCTGGTGTATTGGTCATTTGCTGGAACAGGCGCAGCCGGATGCGTATGACAGCCGTTATGCGCGCTGGAATCTGGCTGACCTGCCTATCGTGCCGGAAAAATGGCAGCTTCAGCCTCGTCCTTCCGTCACCAAACAGCTCAATGTGATTAAGCGCTTTTTGCATCAAGCCGGTGAAATTATTCACGCCGGCGACCCGGATCGCGAAGGACAGCTTCTGGTTGATGAAGTGCTGGATTATCTCCAGCTTCCTGCCGAAAAGCGCCAGCAGGTGCGGCGTTGTCTGATAAACGACCTTAACCCGCAGGCGGTCGAGCGTGCTATCGACAGGCTGCGAGCGAACAGCGACTTCGTGCCGCTGTGCGTCTCCGCGCTGGCGCGAGCGCGAGCGGACTGGCTGTATGGCATTAATATGACCCGCGCTTACACGATCCTGGGCCGTAATGCCGGCTATCAGGGCGTGTTATCCGTGGGACGCGTGCAGACGCCGGTACTGGGGCTGGTGGTGCGGCGAGACGAAGAGATTGAGAACTTCGTCGCCAAAGACTTCTTTGAAGTGAAGGCGCACATCGTTACGCCTGCCGACGAGCGTTTTACCGCTATCTGGCAGCCGAGCGAGGCGTGCGAACCTTATCAGGATGAAGAGGAGCGCTTGCTTCATCGTCCGCTGGCGGAGCATGTAGTGAACCGAATCAACGGTCAGCCCGCGCTGGTAACCAGTTATAATGATAAACGGGAATCAGAATCCGCGCCGCTGCCGTTTTCGCTCTCGACGCTACAGATTGAAGCCGCTAAACGCTTTGGCCTGAGCGCGCAAAACGTGCTTGATATTTGTCAGAAGCTATATGAAACCCACAAACTGATTACCTATCCGCGTTCCGACTGCCGTTATCTGCCGGAAGAACACTTTGCCGGACGGCAGGCGGTCATGAACGCGATTAGCGTCCACGCCCCGGATTTATTGCCGCAGTCTGTGGTTAATCCTGATACGCGCAATCGCTGCTGGGATGACAAAAAAGTGGATGCGCACCACGCGATTATCCCGACGGCGCGCAGTTCTTCTGTCCATCTGACGGAAAACGAAGCGAAAGTGTACACCCTGATTGCGCGTCAGTATCTGATGCAGTTCTGCCCGGACGCGGTGTTTCGTAAATGCGTTATTGAACTGGAAATCGCCAAAGGAAAATTTGTCGCCAAAGCGCGTTTTCTGGCGGAGGCCGGATGGCGGACGTTACTGGGCAGTAAAGAGCGCGACGAGGAAAACGACGGTACGCCGCTGCCGGTTGTCGCCAAAGGTGATGAGTTGCTGTGTGAAAAGGGGGAAGTGGTCGAGCGCCAAACCCAGCCGCCGCGTCATTTCACCGATGCGACATTGCTTTCCGCGATGACCGGAATTGCCCGCTTCGTGCAGGATAAAGATCTGAAAAAGATCCTGCGCGCGACCGATGGGCTGGGGACGGAGGCCACGCGCGCCGGGATTATCGAACTGCTGTTCAAACGTAGCTTTCTGACCAAAAAAGGGCGCTACATTCATTCTACCGATGCTGGCAAAGCGTTAATACATTCGCTGCCGGAAATGGCGGCCCGTCCAGATATGACCGCGCACTGGGAATCTGTTTTGACGCAAATCAGCGAAAAACAGTGCCGTTACCAGGATTTTATGCAACCGCTGGTCGGCACGTTATATCAGCTGATCGAGCAGGCTAAGCGCACGCCGGTGAAGCGCTTCAGAGGGATAGTCGCGCCAGGCGGTGGAGACAAGAAAAAGAGCGCGCCGCGTAAGCGAGCGGGCAAAAAAAGCCCGCCTGCTGAGGAGACAGGCCGTCAGACCGAATAAGCGTAAAGCTATCTGGCCTGACGACGGGATTAAATGACGCCCTGCGCCAGCATGGCGTCGGCGACTTTCACGAAACCGGCGATGTTGGCGCCCTGAACGTAGTTGGTATGCTTATTATCGCCGCCGTACTCGACACAGGCGTGGTGGATATCCAGCATAATGTGATGCAGACGGGCGTCCACTTTCTCGGCTTTCCAGCTCAACCGCGCGGCGTTCTGCGCCATTTCCAGACCTGATGTCGCCACGCCGCCCGCGTTGGCGGCTTTACCCGGCGCAAACAGTACGCCCGCCTCAAGGAAGAGATCGGTCGCTTCAATCGTGGTTGGCATATTTGCCCCTTCCGCCACGGCTTTTACGCCATTGGCAATCAGTATGCGCGCGGCATCAACGTCCAGTTCGTTCTGCGTCGCACATGGCAGGGCGATATCCACCGGTACGCTCCAGGGCTGCTGGCCTTCCAGATAGGTTAAGCCAAACTCACGGGCGTAGTCAGCGACGCGACCGTCACGGCTGGCTTTAATTTCACACAGACGCGCCAGCTTCTCTGGCGTGAAGCCACTTTCATCGACCACCGTCCCGCTCGAATCCGACGCGGTAACCACGCGCGCGCCAAAGGCCATCGCTTTCTCAATGGCGTATTGCGCTACGTTGCCGGAGCCGGACACGGCGACGCGCATCCCTTCGAAACCGAGACCATGACGTTTAAGCATTGCTTCGGTGAAGTAGACCAGGCCATAGCCCGTCGCCTCCGGGCGAATCAGGCTGCCGCCGAAGGAAAGCCCTTTGCCGGTGAAGACGCAGGCGCTGTTATTGGAAAGCTTGCGCATCATTCCCGCCATAAAGCCCACTTCGCGCCCGCCCACGCCGATATCCCCGGCAGGCACGTCGGTATCCGGCCCTAAATGGCGATACAGTTCAGTCATCAGCGCCTGGCAGAAACGCATCACTTCGCCTTCGCTTTTCCCTTTCGGATCGAAATCGCTGCCGCCTTTACCGCCGCCCATCGGCAACGTGGTGAGAGCATTTTTAAAGGTTTGCTCAAAGCCGAGGAACTTAAGGATGGAAAGGTTTACCGAAGGATGGAAGCGCATACCGCCTTTATAGGGGCCGATAGCAGAGTTGAACTGCACGCGCCAGGCGCGATTTACCTGCACCTGGTTTTTGTCGTCCAGCCACACTACGCGAAACTGAATTACGCGCTCTGGTTCAACCAAACGTTCCAGTAAAGACATGTGGCGGTAACGGGGGTTTTGTTCAAGAAACGGCCACAGGGTGGTCATGACTTCACGGACGGCTTGCGCGAACTCGGTTTGATGCGGGTCGCGCTTTTGTACATGGTTGAGGAACGATTCCAGAGAACATGTCTGATCCATAGATATAAAAACCTCTTATATATTAATGTGGTTGTATTTGCGTTTTATCAGAATATGTATTTGCAGTTTTCGACTATACCATCAGCAATGTGACGGTAAGCAAGAAAAAAATGACGCTGCTAAGTAAATTCATAACGGGGCGAGGGTCATAACTAAAAGCGATGACAAAAGAGGATTAAAGTTTTCACGGCGGCTTACCGTTATACTGAGAATATACCTGGAAAAATAAGGAAATCCTATGCGCCGAAGCCTCGTGGTCGCCGTGATGGCGATAATGCCAATGGTCGGGCTGGCAAACCAAAACAGTCGTCCTGATATTCAGGTGAATGTCCCGCCGGAAGTTTTCAGCACGCGCGGTCAGTCATCCCAGCCCTGCATTCAGTGCTGCGTTTACCAGGATCAGAATTACTCCGAAGGCGCGGTAATAAAAGTGGAAGGCGTCGTGCTCCAGTGCCAGCGTGACGAAAAAACCATCAGCACAAATCCGTTAGTCTGGCGTCGCGTAAAGCCATAAACGCCTGCAATAGCGGAATATCCGCCGGGGCGAGGGGGTATTCCAGCGCCTCTTCCGGCGTACACCAGGCTAAGGCCTGATGTTCCAGCGCACGTATCAGACCGTTAAACGCAGGCACATGCCAGGCGTGCAAATGAATTCGTCGGCCAGACACGTCGCGTTGATGGCTGGCGATATAGACGCCGGGCGTGGCGTCAATCCCTAACTCTTCGCGTAGCTCGCGGATAAGCGCCTGCGGTTGGGTTTCGCCGGGTTCGACTTTACCGCCGGCAAACTCCCATAAACCGGCTTGATCCGCATGAACTGAGCGCTGGGCCAGCAGTATTTTGCCGTCGCGTTCAATGATGGCGGCAACAACATCGAGTTTTTTTATCATTGTCGTTAAGGTCGTTATTCCTGCCGGGAAGCGTCGCGCTATCCCGGCCTTACGGTTAATCAGATAGCGGAATCAAACACGAAACGTCGCCCAGACCGGCGCATGGTCGGAGGGTTTTTCCATACTGCGAATGTCGTAGTCTATACCGGTTTCTGCGCAACGTTCCGCCAGCGGAGCGCTTGCCAGCAAGAGGTCAATGCGCAGTCCGCGATTATCCACGAAACCTTTTGAACGGTAATCAAACCACGAAAATTTATCCATCGTTTGCGGATTTGCCTGACGGAACGTGTCCACTAATCCCCACTTCAGTAACCGCGACATCCATTCACGCTCCTCCGGCAGGAAGGAGCATTTACCGGTACGCAGCCAGCGTTTGCGGTTCTCTTCGCCGATGCCAATATCCAGGTCGGTCGGGCTGATATTCATGTCGCCCATAATTAATACCGGATTATCGCACTTGAGTTCCGTTTCAAGATAGTTTTGCAAGTTCTGATAAAACTGCGCTTTCGCGGGGAACTTCAACGGATGATCCCGGCTTTCCCCCTGCGGGAAATAGCCGTTAATGACGGTGATATTACCCAGCGGCGAGGGGATTTCCGCCATGATAATGCGGCGTTGCGCCTCTTCGCCATCATCCGGAAAACCGCGTCTGACGGAAATGGGCGTGGCTTTTGTTAGCAGCGCGACGCCGTAATGGCCTTTTTGTCCATGATAGAAAACGTTATAGCCCAGCTTCGCGACCTCTTCGAGCGGGAACATTTCGTCGTGGACTTTTGTCTCCTGTAGACCGATCACATCGGGCTGGTGTTTTTCGACAATCGCTTCAAGTTGATGGGGACGGGCGCGCAGGCCGTTGATATTAAAAGAGACAAATTTCATAGTCACTGCCACTTTGCAAGGTGAATCGTGTTGGGATGGTAGCAGAAATTTTACCGGGTGACTGCCACTCATCGTCAGATTCGGCCAATGGAAGCGTATGGTGTTTTCTATAGCGCGAAAATGGCACAGTTTGCGTGCAGATGCGCCAGAACGGGGCGGTAATTTCCAGTAAATTTCGTATAAGATCACAATTCCAGAATTATATTTGGCAACTGAATAATATTTCGCTTTTTCCTCTTTTTAGCCACCGATTATGCGGGAATATTCACTTTTCATGCAGTAAAAGTGAATATCGCTACGCTGTAGCCCATTGATTTACCGTTTATCACTTCTGTTTATGCAATGTTAACGCTGGCTGGCACGAATGCTGCAATCTACATTTACAGCGCAAACACTCATATTAATTAACATATAAATAACTTTATTTTTACCAAAAGAGGTCGCTATGTCTCTGTCAGTTACGCGCGAAAACTTTGATGAATGGATGGTGCCGGTATACGTTCCCGCGCCTTTGATTCCTGTACGCGGAGAAGGCTCACGCCTGTGGGATCAGCAGGGGAAAGAGTACATTGATTTTGCTGGCGGGATCGCGGTCAACGCATTGGGACATGCGCATCCGGCGCTGCGCGAGGCGTTAAATGAACAGGCGAATCGCTTCTGGCATACCGGGAACGGTTACACCAATGAACCGGCGCTGCGACTGGCGAAAAAACTGATCGACGCGACCTTCGCCGAACGCGTTTTCTTTTGTAATTCAGGCGCTGAAGCAAATGAAGCAGCATTAAAACTGGCGCGCAAATATGCCCACGATCGTGTCGGCAATCATAAAAGCGGCATTGTGGCCTTTAAAAACGCGTTCCATGGCCGCACGCTCTTTACCGTCAGCGCTGGCGGTCAACCCACCTATTCACAGGACTTTGCGCCGCTGCCGCCGGATATTCGTCATGCAGCCTATAACGATCTGAACTCCGCCAGCGCGCTCATTGATGACAATACCTGCGCCGTGATCGTAGAGCCTGTGCAGGGCGAGGGCGGCGTGATCCCCGCCACGAAAGCTTTTTTGCAGGGGCTGCGTGAATTGTGCGACCGGCATCAGGCGTTACTGATTTTTGATGAGGTGCAGACGGGCGTCGGACGTACCGGCAAACTGTATGCATATATGCATTATGGCGTTACGCCCGATATCCTGACGACCGCTAAAGCGTTGGGCGGCGGCTTCCCGATCGGCGCGATGCTGACCACGCAAGACTATGCCAGCGTCATGACGCCAGGCACGCATGGCACCACCTACGGCGGTAATCCGCTGGCGACGGCAGTTGCCGGAAAAGTACTGGATATCATCAATACGCCGGAGATGCAAAACGGCGTCAGACAGCGCCACGATGCGTTTATTGAACGTCTAAATACCCTTAATGTGCGTTTTGGCATGTTCAGTGAAATTCGCGGGCTGGGGCTACTGCTTGGCTGTGTGCTACAGACGGAGTTTGCCGGAAAAGCCAAACTCATCGCCCAGGAAGCGGCAAAAGCAGGCGTGATGGTGCTCATCGCCGGTGGCGACGTGGTGCGTTTTGCGCCAGCGTTAAATGTGAGCGACGAGGAGATAGCTACCGGGCTTGATCGTTTTGCCCTGGCGTGCGAACGCCTTCAGACGGGAGGCGCATCATGCGGGTGATTCGTCCTGTCGAACATGCGGATATCGCCGCGCTGATGCAGCTTGCAGGCAAAACGGGCGGCGGCTTAACCTCGCTACCGGCAAATGAAGCGACGCTGGCGGCCCGCATTGAACGCGCGCTAAAAACTTGGTCCGGCGAGCTGCCAAAAGGCGAACAAGGGTATGTATTTGTTCTCGAAGACAGTGAAACGGGTGAGGTCGGCGGGATCTGCGCCATTGAGGTCGCGGTCGGCCTTAACGACCCCTGGTATAACTATCGTGTCGGTACGCTGGTTCATGCCTCCAAAGAGCTGAATGTATATAACGCGTTGCCAACATTATTCCTGAGTAATGATCACACTGGCAGCAGTGAGCTTTGCACGCTGTTTCTCGATCCCGAATGGCGTAAAGAGGGTAACGGCTACCTGTTGTCAAAATCGCGCTTTATGTTTATGGCCGCGTTTCGCGATAAATTCAATGAGAAAGTGGTGGCGGAAATGCGCGGCGTCATTGACGAGCACGGCTATTCTCCCTTCTGGCAAAGTCTCGGCAAACGCTTTTTTTCTATGGATTTCAGCCGGGCGGATTTTTTATGCGGTACCGGGCAAAAAGCGTTTATCGCCGAGCTGATGCCCAAACATCCTATTTATACCCACTTCTTATCTGAAGAGGCACAGGCCGTGATTGGCGAAGTCCACCCGCAAACGGCGCCAGCCCGCGCGGTGCTGGAAAAGGAAGGCTTTCGCTATCGCCACTATATCGACATCTTCGACGGCGGGCCGACGCTGGAGTGTGATATTGACCGCGTGCGGGCCATTCGTAAAAGCCGACTGGTGGAAGTCGCGGAAGGGCAACCCGCGCCTGGCGACTATCCGGCATGTCTGGTCGCCAATGAAAACTATCACCACTTTCGGGCCGCGCTGGTGCGTGCCGATCCGCAGACTTCACGACTTGTACTTACCGCCGCGCAGTTGGATGCGCTGAAATGTCGCGCGGGCGACCACGTTCGGCTGGTACGCCTTTGTGCAGAGGAGAAAACCGTATGACGCTATGGATAAACGGCGACTGGATAACCGGTCAGGGCGAACGCCGCCGCAAAACGAATCCGGTGAGTGCGGAGATACTTTGGCAGGGGAATGACGCTAATGCGGCACAGGTCGCCGAGGCCTGTCAGGCGGCGCGTGCGGCGTTTCCTCGTTGGGCCAGACAGCCTTTTACGGCACGACAGGCTATCGTACAGAAATTTGCCGCCCTGCTGGAGGCGCATAAAGCCGATCTCACGGAGGTCATCGCGCGTGAAACCGGTAAACCGCGCTGGGAGGCGGCAACGGAAGTGACGGCGATGATCAATAAGATTGCCATCTCGATTAAGGCTTACCACGCCAGAACAGGCGAACAAAAAAGCGAACTTGTCGATGGCGCCGCGACGTTGCGCCATCGTCCTCACGGTGTGCTGGCGGTATTCGGCCCTTATAACTTTCCCGGCCATTTACCGAATGGCCATATTGTGTCCGCGTTGCTGGCAGGCAATACGCTGATCTTCAAACCTAGCGAGCTAACGCCATGGACCGGGGAAACGGTAATAAAACTCTGGGAACGGGCGGGGCTACCGGCAGGCGTTCTTAATCTGGTGCAGGGCGGCCGGGAGACCGGACAAGCGCTAAGTTCGCTCGACGATCTCGACGGACTGCTGTTTACCGGCAGCGCCAGTACCGGATATCAGCTTCATCGCCAGCTATCCGGCCAGCCGGAAAAAATCCTGGCCCTTGAAATGGGCGGAAACAATCCGCTCATTATTGAGGATGTGGCAAATATAGATGCGGCGGTACATCTGACGCTGCAATCGGCGTTTATTACCGCCGGACAGCGCTGTACCTGCGCGCGACGCCTTCTGGTAAAACAGGGTGCGCAGGGAGATGCATTTCTGGCGCGACTGGTTGACGTCGCCGGACGTCTGCAGCCCGGCAGATGGGACGACGATCCGCAGTCGTTTATCGGCGGACTGATTTCAGCGCAGGCGGCACAGCATGTGATGGAGGCCTGGCGTCAACGAGAGGCATTAGGCGGTCGCACGCTACTGGCGTCGCGGAAGGTCAAAGAGGGAACCTCTCTGCTGACGCCTGGCATCATTGAGCTGACCGGCGTCGCGGATGTGCCGGATGAAGAGGTGTTTGGTCCGCTGCTGAACGTCTGGCGTTATGCGCATTTCGATGAGGCGATTCGTCTGGCGAATAATACCCGTTTTGGTCTGTCGTGTGGGCTGGTGTCGACGGATCGCGCGCAGTTCGAACAGCTCTTGCTGGAGGCGCGGGCAGGGATCGTTAACTGGAATAAACCGCTCACCGGGGCAGCGAGTACTGCGCCGTTTGGTGGTGTCGGCGCGTCTGGCAACCATCGGCCCAGCGCCTGGTATGCCGCCGATTATTGCGCCTGGCCGATGGCTAGTCTGGAGTCTCCCGAACTGACGTTGCCTGCGACATTAAGCCCCGGCCTCGACTTTTCTCGCAGGGAGGCGGTATGACGGCGCATGAAGTTAATTTTGACGGGCTGGTGGGGCTTACGCACCATTATGCCGGGCTATCCTTCGGCAATGAGGCATCGACCCGCCACCGTTTTCAGGTGTCGAATCCTCGTCTGGCGGTAAAACAGGGGCTGCTAAAGATGAAAGCTCTGGCGGATGCCGGCTTTCCCCAGGCGGTGATCCCGCCGCATGAGCGGCCTTTTATTCCGGCGTTGCGTCAGCTCGGCTTCACGGGTAGCGATGAGCAGATTCTGGATAAGGTTGCGCGTCAGGCGCCACGCTGGCTTTCCAGCGTGAGTTCCGCGTCGCCAATGTGGGTTGCGAATGCGGCGACGGTTTGCCCATCGGCAGACGCGCTGGACGGGAAAGTTCACCTGACGGTGGCGAATTTAAACAATAAATTTCATCGCGCTCTTGAGGCGCCTGTTACCGAAGCGCTGCTACGCGCCATATTTCGCGATGAAAGTCAGTTTTCAGTGCATAGCGCGTTACCGCAGGTCGCATTATTGGGAGATGAAGGCGCGGCGAATCATAACCGTCTTGGCGGCGAGTATGGTTCGGCAGGCGTGCAGCTTTTTGTCTATGGGCGCGAAGAGGAGAATGAAATACGACCCGCTCGTTATCCGGCGCGCCAGAGCCGCGAAGCCAGCGAGGCCGTGGCGCGTCTTAATCAGGTGAATCCGCAACAGGTTATCTTCGCTCAGCAGAACCCGGAGGTCATCGATCAAGGCGTATTCCATAATGATGTCATCGCCGTTTCGAATCGACAGGTATTGTTTTGTCACGAAGCGGCGTTTGCCCGGCAGAAAGTGCTCATTAATCAGTTGCGTACGCGCGTTGACGGTTTTATGGCGATAGAGGTGCCCGCCGGAGAGGTTTCTGTATCAGATGCTGTGGCGCCCTACCTGTTTAATAGTCAGTTGCTAAGCCGTGACGACGGCTCAATGCTGTTAGTGTTGCCGCGGGAATGTCAGGACCATGCCGGCGTCTGGCGCTATCTGAATAAGCTGGTGGCGGAGGATAACCCCATCAGCGCGATGCAGGTGTTTGATTTGCGAGAAAGTATGGCCAACGGCGGCGGCCCGGCCTGTCTGCGATTACGCGTGGTGTTAACAGAAGAAGAACGACGGGCGGTGAATCCAGCGGTAATGATGAATGACGCTCTGTTTACGGCCCTTAACGCGTGGGCGGATCGTTATTATCGCGATCGCCTGACCGCCGCCGATCTGGCCGATCCGTTATTATTGCGAGAAGGCCGGGAGGCGCTGGATGTGTTAACGCGTCTGCTGGATTTGGGGTCGGTTTATCCTTTCCAGCAAACGGGGGCGGCTGATGGATAACTTTCTGGCGTTGACGCTAAGCGGCACGACACCACGGGTGACGCAGGGGAAGGGCGCGGGTTTTCGCTGGCGCTGGTTAAGCCATGGTCTGCTTGAACTCACGCCCGATGCGCCGGTCGACCGCGCGTTAATTCTTTCTGCGGGGATACACGGCAATGAAACCGCGCCGGTCGAGATGCTGGATAAGCTGCTGTCGGCGCTGTATTCAGGCAGCTTGACGTTAACGTGGCGAGTGCTGGTGGTACTCGGCAATCCGCAGGCGCTGGCGGCGGGAATACGCTATTGTCACAGCGATATGAACCGTATGTTTGGCGGGCGTTGGCAGTCCTTTGCCGAAAGCGATGAAACGCGGCGGGCGCGTGAGCTGGAGCTCAGTCTGGAGACCTTCTTTTCATCTGGCCAGGCGCGGGTACGCTGGCATCTGGATCTGCATACCGCCATTCGTGGCTCGCATCATTTGCGTTTTGGCGTATTGCCGCAGCGCGACCGCCCGTGGGAGACAGGTTTTCTGGCGTGGCTGGGCGCGGCAGGACTGGAGGCGTTGGTATTTCATCAAGCGCCCGGCGGTACGTTTACGCACTTTAGCTCTGAACATTTCGGCGCGCTTTCCTGTACGCTGGAGTTGGGAAAGGCGTTGCCGTTTGGGCAAAACGATCTGACGCAGTTCAGCGTAACCTCGCAGGCGTTGTCGGCGCTGCTGAGCGGTGTCGAAACGTCAACCTCGTCTTCGCCGCCGCTACGCTATCGGGTGGTGTCGCAAATCACGCGTCACAGCGACAAGTTCGCGCTTTATATGGATGCGCAAACGCTGAATTTTACTGCCTTTGCGAAGGGAACGTTGCTGGCCGAGGAGGGGGATAAGCGCGTGACGGTGACGCATGACGTTGAATATGTTCTCTTTCCTAATCCCTCTGTCGCCTGCGGATTGCGGGCTGGATTAATGCTGGAAAGACTGCCCTGATAAACGTCCCTGTAAGCTCACGTTAGGATTACAGGGATGATTTGGGACACATTTTCATGCTATTACGGATTATTCCTGGATAATTGCTTTATTAATAAGCGTTGCTGAGTTATAGTTCTGCATAATTTCTGCTATATCATGCTGTTGTATATTTCTCTTTCAACTCTGCGCAATTTATTCTTTTTTTCTTCACAATTGGCGAAAAAGTGTTTTTTATACTTTCATTGTTTTACCGTTGTTATGACTAATTGACGCTAAGACGGTTAAAGTTAATCACGACAACACGGCGCTGTTTTAAATATGCCGTAAAAATAACTGAAAGGAAGGATGGAAATATGCGTAAACTGACTGCTCTATTTGTTGCCTCTACCCTGGCGATGGGTGCTGCGAATCTCGCTCATGCCGCTGAGACTACCACCGCCGCGCCAGCGGATGCGAAGCCAATGATGCAGCATAAAGGTAAATTTGGCCCACATCACGATATGATGTTTAAAAACCTGAACCTGACGGACGCACAGAAGCAACAAATTCGCGACATTATGAAAGCGCAGCGCGAGCAAATGAAACGTCCGCCGCTGGAAGAGCGTCGCGCCATGCATGATATTATCGCCAGCGATACCTTCGATAAAGCCAAAGCCGAAGCGCAAATTACGAAAATGGAAGCGCAGCGCAAGGCCAATATGCTGGCGCATATGGAAACCCAGAATAAAATTTATAACGTTCTGACGCCGGAGCAGAAAAAGCAATATAACGCTAATTTTGAGAAGCGTCTGACAGAACGCCCGGCGCAAGAAGGTAAAATGCCTGCTGCGGCAGAATAACTTTCCGCATAATTTAAGACCGCCGGTCTTGTCGACAACACAATCGTTGAGGTGGACAGAATCGGCGGTTTTCTTTATGACTGGCGACAGTCGGTGTGCAGATCAATGATCTCATATTGACCTGACATCAGTGGCTTACAGAGAATTTTATAGCCATCCTGATCAAAGCCCGCAGGGGTGCGCACCAGCGTGGCGGCCTCATCCAGCGAGGGGACCGCCCCCAGCCATAACCAGTTGTTGATAATGTGGAACTGGGTCATTTGTGGGCGGCTCTCTTTTAACGCGATAGCGCCTTTCCAGGGCCAGCAAACCACACGTAACCGTTCCAGCGAGGCCTGCAGACGAAGAAAATGCGCCTGCGGGGTTTCTTGCCCACAACACGCGCCAGCGCAGCGCTTCAGAGCGAAACGAAAACAGGCGCGCCCACGGCTTACCGGTTCAAGCCCCAGCAGGCCATAACACAATTTTTGTTCATCGGCGAGGTTCTGTAAGCTTTGCAGCGCCGCCCGACGGTTGGCGAAGAGGCCAAACAGGTTTGGCTCATGGGAAAAATCGACGCTGCGGGCGGAAACGACCTCAATCTTTTGTTCGCTCAACTGTAGCGAGCAAAGCTGGCGATTACGACGTAACCGCTTGTTAAACAGCGGCTGTTGTTCTTTGATCAGCCGTGCCTCCAGCAGCAACGCGCCCATTTCCCCAGCGGTGCAGATCCAGCTTATCCGCCGCGCCTGTCGCAGCATAGTGGCCTCGTCAGGCGTTCGCAGATGTGAAAGCACCCGGCTGCGAATATTTACGCTTTTACCGATATAAAGCGGCAGCGTATCGCTTTCGCTATGAAATACATAGACGCCCGGTAAGGCTGGCGCTTCGCTGAGGAAAGGACGTAAATGTTCTGGATATTCGTAAATGGCCGCCGCTTCAAACTCAAGGCGGGGGGCTGATTGACGCCGTACCACAGTGATCTCCGTTAACTGGTTATTCATCCAGTATAACAGCGGATGGGTGATTAAAAAAGAGGCTGGGAAGAGAGGAGGCCGGATAGACGAGCGATATCCGGCACAACAGTAGAAGTACGCTTACCTTTTCCAAAAGTCGTCGAATACCGTAATCGGCAAACGGCGCTTATGTTCAGTTTTTACATACCAGCCTTCGATAGTTTTAGCGATGGCGGAGTCCAGCGTTTTGCCTTCCAGGTAATCGTCAATATTGTCATACGTTACGCCCAGCGCGGCTTCATCAGGCAGTGAAGGGCGGTCGTCTTCCAAATCGGCGGTGGGGACTTTTTTATACAGATGCTCAGGACAGCCCAGCGCTGCGAGAAGCTGTTTGCCCTGGCGTTTGTTAAGGCGATGAAGCGGGTTAATATCGGTACCGCCATCGCCATATTTGGTGAAGAACCCGGTTATCGCTTCCGCCGCATGGTCGGTGCCCACCACAACGCCGTGAGTCATACCGGCGATGCTATATTGCGCTTTCATTCGCTCACGCGCTTTTTCATTGCCGCGAACAAAATCGCTCAGCTCAATTCCCGCTTCGCGCAGCGCCTGTTCGCTGGCGAGGACGGCGCCTTTAATATTGACGGTGAGTACTCTGTCCGGCTGAATAAAAGCAATGGCGTCCTGGCAATCCTGTTCATCGGCCTGCACGCCATAAGGCAGACGAACGGCGATAAACTGCAGCGCATTATCACCGGTCTCTTCCCGCAATTCGGCGATAGCCATCTGGCTGAGTTTACCGGCCAGCGTCGAATCCTGCCCGCCGCTGATGCCTAACACCAGCGATTTCAAAAAGGGATAGGTTTTCAGGTACGCTTTAAGAAAATCCACGCTGCGGCGAATTTCTTCTTCAGGGTTGATATGTGGTTTCGCGCCAAGCGCCTGGATTATCTCTTGCTGCAGAGTCATTTAACCCCCTTCGACATTAAAAAAATGAATCTTTACCCTGTTAAAGCTAACCCTTCGCCGCTGAAACGACAAGGTTTGGCGGGCTAAGCGGTGTTTAAAACAACATATCGCTGCGTTAGAGAATTTTCCGAAAGACTTTTTGTGGCGAGGCGCGGCTTGAAAAATGTTCTGATGTATTCCAGGCTTACATAACACGCTGATAAACAAGAGGACGGAAAATGAACAAGAACGTAGCAGGAATTTTAAGCGCAGCGGCGGTAATGACTATGCTGGCAGGCTGTACGGCGTACGATCGTACAAAAGACCAATTTGTTGAGCCTGTCGTTAAAGATGTTAAAAAAGGAATGAGCAGGGCGCAAGTTGCGCAGATTGCGGGCAAACCGTCATCTGAAGTGAGCATGATTCATGCGCGCGGTACCTGTCAGACCTACATCCTGGGTCAACGTGATGGTAAAGCGGAAACCTACTTTGTTGCGCTGGATGATACCGGGCACGTGATTAACTCCGGCTACCAGACCTGTGCGGAGTACGACACTGACCCACAGGCGCCGAAGCAGTAACAACTGTACATTGCCTGAACATTCAAGGAAACCGGCCTGCGAGCCGGTTTTTTTGTGCCTGCCATAACCTTATTTATTATCGCGAATTATTTGCCCGAAATGTGAGGGGGGTCATAACGCCAGGTCAATGAGAGACAATTTAGTGGGTCAAGGAAATACCATCCGGCGGTCCGATCCCGTATACTCATTTCAGCCACCTAAAAAAGTAAATCCGGTTACGCAAGTCGCCCAGAGTATGGATGCAGGTTGAGGCTTGCGGCGTATCTGGTTGACAGATAATCGCACATGAGGAAGGTTTTTATGGAAAAGAAACACATTTATCTGTTTTGTTCTGCGGGCATGTCAACGTCGTTACTGGTATCAAAAATGCGCGCTCAGGCTGAAAAATATGAAGTGCCGGTGATTATTGAAGCATTCCCTGAAACCCTGGCCGGTGAAAAAGGCCCGGCAGCGGACGTCGTGTTATTAGGCCCGCAAATTGCTTATATGCTCCCCGAAATTCAGCGTTTATTACCCGGTAAACCGGTAGAAGTCATTGATTCAATGTTGTACGGCAAGGTAGATGGCTTAGGCGTGCTTAAAGCTGCGGTAGCGGCAATTAAAAAAGCCGCCGCGAATTAATTATTTTTTAATTTTTCCCGTCAAAGAGTTATTTCATACACTAACCGCAATATTTTATTGCGGTATTTAAGGGTATTTTTCTATGAGTAATGTTATTGCTTCACTTGAAAAGGTACTCCTTCCTTTTGCTGTAAAAATAGGAAAGCAGCCACACGTTAATGCAATCAAGAACGGCTTTATTCGTTTAATGCCATTAACCCTTGCGGGGGCGATGTTTGTATTAATTAATAACGTTTTCCTGAGCTTTGGGGAGGGGGCGTTTTTTTATTCCATGGGCATTCGGCTTGATGCCTCAACCATTGAAACACTTAATGGATTGAAAGGCATCGGCGGGAACGTCTATAACGGCACATTGGGCATTATGTCGCTCATGGCGCCATTTTTTATCGGCATGGCGCTGGCGGAAGAGCGCAAGGTTGATGCGCTGGCCGCCGGACTGCTCTCCGTGGCGGCATTTATGACCGTAACGCCGTATAGTGTCGGCGAGGCCTATGCCGTAGGCGCTAACTGGCTGGGCGGCGCGAATATTATCTCCGGTATTATTATTGGCCTGGTGGTCGCGGAGATGTTTACATTTATTGTCCGGCGCAACTGGGTGATTAAACTACCGGACAGCGTACCGGCTTCGGTGTCTCGTTCATTCTCAGCATTAATTCCCGGCTTTATTATTCTCTCTATTATGGGGATTATTGCCTGGGCGCTGTCTAATTACGGTTCTAACTTCCATCAGATTATTATGGACACTATCTCTACGCCGCTGGCATCGCTGGGTAGCGTGGTAGGGTGGGCATATGTCATTTTTGTACCGCTGCTGTGGTTCTTTGGTATTCATGGTTCGCTGGCGCTGACCGCGCTGGACAGCGGCATCATGACGCCCTGGGCGCTGGAAAACATCTCTATTTACCAGCAGTATGGCTCCGTCGATGCGGCGCTGGAAGCCGGTAAAACGTTCCATATCTGGGCGAAACCGATGCTGGATTCTTATATCTTCCTCGGTGGTAGCGGCGCAACGCTGGGTCTGATCATCGCTATCTTCCTGGCATCCCGTCGCGCGGACTATCGCCAGGTGGCAAAACTGGCGCTGCCGTCAGGTATCTTCCAGATTAACGAACCCATCCTGTTTGGCCTGCCGATTATTATGAACCCGGTGATGTTTATCCCCTTCATTCTGGTTCAGCCGATTCTGGCGGCGATTACGCTGGTGGCTTACTATTTGGGTATTATTCCGCCGATTACCAATATTGCGCCGTGGACCATGCCAACCGGGCTGGGGGCGTTCTTTAACACCAACGGCAGTGTCGCCGCGTTGCTGGTTGCGCTATTTAACCTGGCGGTCGCTACCCTGATTTATCTCCCCTTCGTGGTGGTGGCTAACAAAGCGCAGAACGCCATCGAGCAGGAAGAAAGCGAAGAAGATATCGCTAACGCACTGAAATTCTAAACTCCGCGTCGGTATGGGATGCCATGCCGGGCTGAATCAGAGGAAAGACTATGTTTGATCTTGAAAATGTTGTAGATAACCAGACAGCGGCTGAGGAACTCGAAGAAGTCGTTATGGGGCTTATCATCAATTCTGGTCAGGCGCGCAGCCTGGCATATGGCGCGCTCAGAAAAGCGAAAGAAGGCGATTTTGAGGCGGCGAAAGCGATGATGGACCAGTCGCGCATAGCGCTCAATGAAGCGCATCTTGTGCAGACAAAACTCATCGAAGGCGATCAGGGCGAAGGCAAAATGAAAGTCAGTCTGGTCCTGGTTCACGCTCAGGATCATTTGATGACATCAATGCTGGCTCGTGAACTGATCGCCGAGTTGATTGAGCTCCATGAGAAACTGAAATAACAGGGGCGGATGATGCAGCTACAGGTTAACGCAACGGAAATCAAAACGGTTTATGAGCAGCAGCTCTTCAATGGCAAAAATTTCCATGTGTTTATCTATAACAAGACGGAAAGCGTCACCGGGCTGCATCAGCACGACTACTATGAATTTACCCTGGTATTAACCGGACGTTATTACCAGGAGATTAACGGGAAGCGTGTGCTGCTGGAACGTGGAGATTTTGTTTTTATCCCGGTGGGGTCGAATCACCAAAGTTTCTATGAGTTTGGCGCAACGCGTATTCTGAACGTAGGAATTAGTAAACGTTTTTTTGAACAGCATTATCTTCCGTTACTGCCGTTTTGTTTTGTGGCATCACAGGTATACAGGGCGAATAGCACCTTCCTTACCTATATTGAAACGGTGATTGCGTCGTTGAATTTTCGCGGCAATGGGCTCGACGAATTTATCGAAGTGGTGACATTTTATATTATAAACCGCTTACGCCATTACCGCGAAGAGCAGGTTTATGATGATATTCCACAATGGCTGAAAGCAACCGTGGAGATAATGCATGATAAAACGCAGTTTGGCGAACATGCGCTGGAAAATATGGTGCGCCTGTCGGCAAAATCCCAGGAGTATCTGACGCGCGCCACCCGACGTTATTACAGCAAAACGCCGATGCAAATCATTAATGAGATTCGCATTAATTTTGCCAAGAAACAGTTGGAAATGACCAACTATTCGGTTACGGATATTGCTTATGAAGCCGGGTATAGCAGTCCAAGTCTGTTTATTAAAACGTTTAAGAAGATGACCTCATTTACGCCGAATAGTTATCGGAAACGATTGACGGAAATTAATGAGTAACGGTTTGCATTGCTCGATTAATTACATTTCACGCTTGCCCCAATAGCGCGGGGAACGTCACGCTATTTCTTACGAGCGGGCATAGCGTAATACATATCAGTGTCATACACTGAAGGGAGATATTATGAGCCAGAAATTAAAAGTCGTCACTATTGGTGGCGGGAGCAGCTACACCCCTGAATTACTTGAAGGCTTTATTAAGCGCTACCATGAATTACCTGTCACCGAATTATGGCTGGTTGACGTTGAAGACGGGAAAGAGAAGCTGGGCATTATTTATGATCTCTGCCAGCGAATGATTGATAAAGCAGGCGTTCCGCTAAAATTGTATAAAACGCTGGATCGCCGGGAAGCGCTGAAAGACGCTAATTTTGTCACTACCCAGCTACGCGTTGGTCAACTCAAAGCCCGTGAACTGGACGAGCGTATCCCGCTTAGCCACGGCTATCTGGGGCAAGAAACCAACGGCGCTGGCGGTTTATTTAAAGGGTTGCGTACCATTCCGGTTATTTTTGACATCATTAAAGATGTTGAAGAATTATGTCCGAATGCGTGGGTCATTAACTTTACTAATCCGGCGGGGATGGTGACGGAAGCGGTTTATCGTCATACCAACTTTAAAAAGTTCATTGGCGTATGTAATATTCCTGTCGGCATGAAAATGTTTATTCATGACGTGCTGGCGCTGAATGAGACTGACGATCTTTCCATTGACCTGTTTGGTCTAAACCATATGGTCTTTATTAAAGATGTGCTGGTGAATGGCACCTCACGGTTCGCAGAATTACTGGATGGCGTGGCGTCCGGTCAGTTGAAAGCGTCAACCGTAAAAAATATCTTTGATCTGCCGTTTAGTGAAGGATTGATTCGCTCGCTGAACATGCTGCCGTGCTCTTATTTGTTGTATTACTTCAAGCAAAAAGAGATGCTGGCGATTGAAATGGGCGAATATTACAAAGGCGGCGCGCGCGCTCAGGTCGTACAAAAAGTGGAGAAACAACTCTTCGACTTGTACAAAAATCCTGGGCTAAACGTGAAGCCGAAAGAGCTTGAACAACGCGGCGGCGCTTATTATTCCGATGCCGCTTGTGAAGTCATTAACGCTATTTATAATGACAAACAGACTGAGCATTACGTTAATATTCCACATCATGGGCATGTCGAGAATATCCCGGCGGACTGGGCGGTGGAAATGACCTGCATTCTGGGACGCAATGGCGCGACGCCGCACCCGCGTATCACCCGTTTTGACGAAAAAGTGCTGGGGCTTATCCACACTATTAAAGGATTTGAGGTCGCGGCCAGCAATGCGGCGCTGAGCGGAAACTTTAATGATGCGCTGCTGGCGCTTAACCTGAGTCCGCTGGTGCATTCCGACCGCGACGCAGAAGTCCTGGCGCGTGAGCTCATTCTGGCGCATGAAAAATGGCTGCCTAATTTTGCCGCTTGCATCGAAGCGCTTAAAGGTAAGCACCACTGACAGAGGTAGGCTATGGAACGCGTGTTGATTGTGAATGCCGATGATTTTGGCCTGAGTAAAGGGCAAAATTACGGCATTGTTGAAGCATATCGCAACGGCGTTGTGACCTCCACGACGGCGCTGGTCAATGGCGAGGCTATTGACCATGCGGCGCAGCTTAGCCGCGAGCTGCCTGCGCTTGGGGTGGGAATGCATTTTGTTTTGACGTTAGGCAAACCGGTGTCAGAGATGCCGGGCCTGACGCGAGACGGCCTGTTGGGGAAATGGATCTGGCAAATGGCGGAGGAGGATACGCTTCCGCTGGATGAAATTGCGCATGAACTGGCGTGTCAGTATCAGCGTTTCATCGACGTATTTGGCCGCGAGCCAACGCATCTCGACAGTCACCATCATGTGCATATGTTCCCGCAAATTTTCCCCATCGTCGCCCGCTTTGCGGCGCAGCGCGGGATTGCGTTACGTATTGACCGCCAGACGGTGTTGAACGCCGACGATCTGCCGTCGGATTTGCGCAGCACTCAAGGATTTAGCAGTGAATTTTACGGCGAGGAGATCACCGAAGCGTGCTTTTTACGCATTCTGGATGCCTCGGCGCATCGAGGAGAGGCCTCTCTGGAGGTGATGTGTCATCCGGCGTTTGTGGACAACATTATTCGCCAGAGCGCCTATTGTTACCCCCGCTTAACTGAACTGGAGGTGTTGACGTCTGCGTCACTCAAGGCAGCGATTGCGGAACGTGGATATCGTCCTGGCAGTTTTCTTGATATTTAGCTCCTGAGTTTGCGGCGCAAGAATGCGCCGCATTTTTTGCCGTTTATGCAGGAATCGCGTTAATTTTCCCCGCACGCGACCAGACACGGTGTGCCGCCATCAGCGTCAGCAGAGTGTCCATAAAGTGGTGGTCAACGTTATCTGCCTCAACAAGTCCTTCTTCCCCCTGGCTATCAATGTTTAAAAGCGCCTTAAACCGTCGGGTGTCGCCTGCCAGTGCGATGGGCTTCAGATGTTTGTAGGCTTCCAGAAGGTAGTAACGGGCATCGCCGCAACTCTCGATATCGGCAATATTGCCGCACGGTACTATTACCGCATCGACCGTTAGCGACGGCGCGCCGGCAAAGGTTGCCGCAATAGTTAATGTTGAACCGTCATCAGCCGTTACTTCACCCATCCGTGAATAGAGCAGTTTTGCGTGGACGCCTTTGGCTTTTAAAGCCTGCAAAATGGTCAACAGTTCGGCGGCGTTAACCTTGTCGTTCAGCAGAATAGCGACCACTCGGCCTTTAACATCGCCGTCCGGCACCGCATACAGGCTGAGCGCCGGATCTTTTTTCAGACCGTTGACATCAGGAGGCGGGGCAATTTGCGTTTGCTCATGGGTGAGTGCAAAACCGAGATTATGCGCGACGCCCTGAGCCAGCGTGACATCAATATGCGCTAACTGATCGACCACCCGTTCCCGAATATACGCGCGGGCGACTTTACCCAGCTCAAAGCTGAACGCGTCAATAATATGCTGCTGCTCTATCGGCGTCTGACTGAGCCAGAACAGGCGAGGATGCGAGTAATATTCACCAAAAGAAGGGCTGCGTTCGCGGATTTTATTGCCATCCACGCGTTCCTGGTATGATTCGAAGCCGCCGCGTTTTGGTGCTGGCGGCGTTTCGCGCGGCCAGTTGTCATTAATGGAGTTCGGTTCATAGTTCGCCGGATTGGTGTCGATATCCATCCGGTGCATACCGTCACGCTGGAAGTTATGGTAGGGGCAGGTAGGGCGGTTAATCGGAATTTCGTGGAAGTTTGGCCCGCCCAGACGACTGATTTGCGTGTCGGTATAAGAGAACAGACGCCCCTGTAACAGCGGATCGTTGGTAAAATCAATGCCGGGAACAATATGTCCTGGATGAAATGCCGCCTGTTCGTTTTCAGCGAAAAAGTTATCCGGATTACGGTTTAACACCATTTTGCCGACGCGTTGTACTGGCACCAACTCTTCCGGAATCAGTTTGGTCGGATCGAGCAGATCAAAATCGAATTTAAATTCATCCTCTTCGGCAATGAGTTGTAGGCCCAGCTCGTATTCCGGGAAATCGCCCGCTTCGATGGCCTCCCACAGATCCCGGCGGTGAAAATCCGGATCGCGACCGGTCAGTTTTTGTGACTCATCCCATACCAGCGAGGCTTTACCCGCCAACGGTTTCCAGTGGAAACGGACAAAGGTCGCTTTCCCTTGTGCATTGATCAGACGGAAGGTGTGAATGCCGAACCCTTCCATCGTCCGATAACTGCGTGGAATACCGCGATCCGACATTGCCCACATGACGTTGTGCAGCGTCTCAGGCTGTAAGGAAACATAGTCCCAGAAGGTGTCGTGCGCGCTCTGTCCTTGCGGAATAGCCCAATGTGGTTCGGGCTTAACGGCGTGCACAAAATCCGGAAACTTATGCGCATCCTGGATAAAAAAGATCGGCGTGTTATTACCGACGAGATCGAAAATTCCCTCTTCGGTATAAAATTTGGTCGCAAAACCGCGGATATCACGTACGGTATCAGCAGACCCCGCGCCGCCCTGTACTGTCGAAAAGCGAACAAAGACCGGGGTAATTTTCTGTGGATCGCACAGAAACGCGGCTTTCGTGATGTCGCTCAGGTCTTTATATGGCTGGAAATAGCCGTGCGCTGCAGATCCGCGGGCGTGAACGATCCTCTCCGGGATACGCTTATGGTCAAAGTGGGTAATTTTCTCGCGCAGGATAAAATCTTCCAACAGCGTAGGGCCACGGCTGCCGGCGCGAAGAGAATTTTGATCGTCGGCGATGCGCACGCCCTGATTGGTGGTCAGCGCATAATTTTCGCTGCCTTTACGAAAGGCGTCGAGGGCAGTGAGCTTATCATTCGCGGTCTCGGGCGCTTTTAAGCTGCCGGGGGCCGTCGGTTGCGCGCCCGGCGGCGTCGGTTCTGGCGTGGGGCGATGTGAACCGTCTGACGGTGCCAGGGAGTCCAGGCCGGGCTGTGATTCACGGGTATCATGCACGGGGGACTGATGGGGGGATTTTTCATTATGCGACATTGAACTCGTCTCCTGCTTTCATCACTGAAATGGGCGTGGTAGTAGTCAAAATCACTCTAACTATAGAACATTTCAGCAATTATGCCGGGGGAGAGCGGAACGGCAGACAGGGTACAACGGGGAAATCGCACGCGCGGAACAGGACGTCGGGGGCGAAGATCGGCTAAAATAGTGTTTTTCTGATTTTTAGCCTTAGAGCCTATCCCAGTAGGCGTTATTGGCGCAGCCAGTTTGGACACGGACAGCGCGCAAAAACCGGAGCGTACACGTAGTACGTGAGGATTTTGAGCACTGCCCAGGACCAAAATGGCAAGTAAAATAGCCCTAATGGGATAGGCTCTTAGCCTCTTTTAGTGAAGCATTAATGATGAAACCTCTTCGCCAGCAAAATCGCCAGATTATTAGCTATATTCCGCGTGTTGAACCCGCGCCGCCGGAACATGCGATAAAAATGGATACGTTTCGCGACGTCTGGATACTGCGCGGTAAATATGTTGCCTTTGTTCTGACGGGGGAGTCATTTCAACGGTCGCCCGCCTTTAGCGTGCCAGAATCGGCGCAGCGTTGGGCGAATCAGGTTCGCCAGGAAAACGAAATCGCTGACTAAGAAAAAAACAAAACGCCGGTACTGGAGACCGGCGTTTTTAGTGACAGACATTTTGAGTTGCTGATCGTCGTGTCTCAGACGATGTGAACGCCCGATAATGTATTATCGATGCGCCAGTTCGGCGTCTTCTTCGCTATCGAGAATGGTTTTATCGGTCTGCTTCAGCCACTGGCTGGTCAGCGTACCAGCGGTCATTGAGCCACTCACGTTCAGTGCGGTACGGCCCATATCAATCAACGGTTCGACGGAGATTAACAGCGCGACCAGCGTGACCGGTAAGCCCATGGCAGGCAGCACAATCAGCGCGGCGAAGGTCGCGCCGCCGCCAACGCCGGCAACACCCGCCGAACTTACAGTAACGATACCCACCAGCGTGGCTATCCATACGGGGTCTAAGGGGTTGATGCCGACCGTCGGCGCAACCATTACCGCCAACATCGCAGGATAAAGACCGGCACAACCGTTTTGGCCGATGGTCGCGCCAAAAGAGGCAGCAAAGCTGGCGATGGACTCCGGCACGCCCAGGCGGCGGGTTTGCGCTTCCACATTAAGTGGAATGGAGGCGGCGCTGGAGCGGCTGGTAAAGGCAAATGTCAGCACCGGCCACACCTTGCGGAAATATTTCAGCGGGCTAATCCCGTTCACGCCCAATAGTATGCCGTGAACCACAAACATTATCGCCAGACCAAGATATGACGCTACCACGAAGCTTCCAAGCTTAATAATGTCCTGCAGATTGGAGCCGGCAACCACTTTCGTCATCAGCGCCAGTACACCGTAAGGCGTAAGTTGCATCACCAGACGCACCAGCTTCATCACCCAGCTTTGCAGGGTATCGATAGCAACAAGCACACGCTCGCCTTTTGGCGCATCATCTTTCAACAGTTTAAGCGCGGCCACGCCCAGGAATGCGGCGAAAATCACCACGCTGATAATAGACGTAGGATTTGCGCCAGTCAGATCCGCAAACGGATTTTTCGGTACAAAAGACAGCACCAGTTGCGGCACGCTGAGATCGGCCACTTTGCCGACATAGCTCGTCTCAATGGCATTCAGACGCGCAGTTTCCGCGCCGCCCTGAACCAGACCTTCCGCCGTCAGTCCGAACAGATTGGTGACCAGCACGCCCACCAGCGCTGCGATAAGGGTAGTAAACAGCAGCGTGCCGATAGTCAGAAAACTGATTTTCCCCAATTGAGAGGCGTTATGCAGTCGTGCCACGGCGCTTAAAATAGAGGCGAATACCAGCGGCATCACAATCATTTGTAGCAATTGCACATAGCCGTTGCCGACAATATTGAACCACTGAATGGAGTCTTTTAACACCTGACTGTCAGCGCCATAAATGGTGTGCAGGGCCAGACCAAAGACCACGCCCATAACAAGGCCGACAAGCACTTTTTTAGCCAGACTCCACTGTTTATGACGGGTCTGCGCCAGTACAAACAGCAGAATGACGAACACCGCAATGTTCGCAATTAATGGAAAATTCATCCTCGTTCTCCTGATTTTTTTATTATGAAGCGCTGTGTTTTAGCGATTCTGTTCGCGCAAGATTAGCAGAACTGTGAGCTGGCTCTTATATTCAAATGGAATGGTTTATACCAAAAATGACCTTGGCGTTGATTTACTAATCAATCTGGTGATTTATAAAACGATTGAACTGCATTTGCAGGATAGTGATCATCTGCGAAGACCAGCGTATGACGTTGTTTTCCGGCATGGACTGCGGCATCCACACCGCCCAGGCAAACAACGCCATACATAAAAATCGCTCCAGTTGATTGCCTTTGCGCGGCGCCAGAATAGGCAGGCGGAAACGCCAGCGGCACGGCCACAGTAAGGGAACGCCTGCGGGGGTGAGCATATCCGCGACGATATGGCTTAAATAGCCAAGTACCATGCCTTGCAGCGCATCCGCCGGGATAATCCACGTATCCGGTACCTTGAGATAAAAGGTCGCCAGTAGGGCAAAGACCGCCAGCAGACTATGGGTAAACCCCCGGTGACCAAACGCGCGGGCGATCGGTTTCGATACCCATTTCAGGCGCTGGCCAAGAAAAGATTTGGGGTGGTCGATATCCGGCAGCAGACAGGTCAAAATAGCCGAAGGAATAATATGCCACCAGTCGCCGTGCGCAAGGACGGGCGTTAACTCGGCATTCTTGGCGAAAACCGCGCTGGCTATAGAAAAAAGAAGATGTCCTTCCGCCGTCATGATAAAACCCATTAAACTGTCAATTCATACAGTATAGGGTTTTTATACAGTAGGCGGAAGTGGTGACGTTGTAACTCTTTGTCTCTGTCAAAGCCGCTTGCCGTCTGGCTCAGCGGCTAATTGCCCGTTGACTTTGTTTCGGAAACATCTTAACCGAGTAGATGCGCCGCCGTCAGCTCTGTCAGTGAGTTAAGTTTGACATTCGCCAGCGCAAAGCTCGGATCATGCTGGTTTTCTTCTGCTGGCACCACAATGGCGCGCATTCGCGCCGCCTTTGCCGCGATTAAACCATTCACCGAATCTTCCAGCGCCACGCAGGTTAATGGATCAACGCCTAATTTGGCCGCACAATCCAGATAGACCTGCGGGTGCGGTTTGCTGTAGGGCAATTTTTCTGCAGAAGCCAGCGCGTCAAAACTGTCGCGCAGTTCGAACATGGTGAGCACTTTTTCCAGCATATGCAGCGGCGATGCCGAGGCAAGCCCCACTAATAGCCCCTGCGCTTTACACAGCGCCACGGCCTCGCGCACACCCGGTAAAAGAGGGCGCGTCTCTTCGATAAGCGTAATCGCGCGGGCAATAACACGGTTTGTCACTTCCTGGCGATCGGGGCCGCTCCACGGTTGCTGCGCAAACCAGAGATCGACAACCATATCAATGCGTAGCCCAAGCGTGTCTGGTAACTCATGGCGCCGAGTAATATCTACGCCTAAACTTGCCATCACGTCCAGTTCAGCGCGATCCCAGAGCGGTTCGGAATCGATCAGTAGTCCATCCATATCGAAAATTGCAGCAAGAATTTGGCGTGGGGTTGACATCACAACCTCTCCTGTTGAGATTAAAAAAATAACGAATTAAGCGTTCATTATGACCATGTTCTTAGTATATCGCCCTTAAAGATCAGGCGAAAACGGGAATCAACAGGTAGACTTAGGCCAAAACGACGCGTCTTTATCAAGGGGAACTCATGACGTATCAACAAGCTGGACGCATTGCAATCCTAAAAAGAGTTGTTGGGTGGGTTATTTTTATTCCGGCACTGCTTTCCACGCTCATCTCAGTCCTTAAATTTATGTATGCGCACAGTGAAAAGCAGGAGGGGATAAATGCGGTAATGCAGGATTTTACCCACGTAATGATAGACATGATGCGCGTGAATACGCCGTTTCTGAATGTTTTTTGGTGCAACTCGCCGACGCCGAATTTTCAGGGAAGCCTGAATATCGGTTTCTGGCTCATTTTTATTCTGATTTTTGTCGGGCTGGCGATGCAGGATTCCGGTGCCAGAATGAGCCGCCAGTCACGTTTTTTGCGTGAAGGCGTGGAAGATCAGTTGATCCTGGAAAAAGCAAAAGGCGCGGAAGGGCTAACGCGTGAGCAGATAGAGTCACGTATCGTGGTGCCGCACCATACCATCTTTTTACAGTTTTTCCCGCTCTATATTTTGCCGGTCATTATTATCGTGCTCGGCTACTTTTTCTTTTCCTTGTTAGGTTTCATGTAAACTGAAAAATGCCGGATAGCCCGTATCCGGCGTGGGCTGTACCTATACCGCAAGCAGCCGATCCATCGCTTTTTGCGCAGTAGCCAGGTGCTGACCGCCAAACAGCCTTGCCCGATTAAGCAGGGTGTAGAGCTGGTAAATCGGCTGCCTGTCGAGAAAATCCAGCGGTAGCGGCGAAACGGACTGATAGCCGTCATAAATCTGCGGTGGCTGATCGGTATGCAGCGGCAGCATCGCCAGATCGCATTCTCTGTCGCCCCAATAGCAGGCTGGATCGAAGATATAGGGGCCGTCAGGGCCAAGCGCGCAGTTCGCCGACCATAGATCGCCATGCAAAAGAGAAGGCTGCGGTTGATGCGACGCCAGACGTTGCTGAACATGTTCAACAATGGCGTCAATATTACCAAAGGTAATGCCTTTTTCCGCGGCGAGTTCAAGCTGCCAGCCAATGCGCTGTTCGGCGAAAAAAGTCGACCAACGGCGTTGCCAGGTATTCGGCTGCGGCGTGGTAGAGAGCGCGTTATCAAAATCGAGGCCGAATTGAGGTTGGTCGCTCCATTGGTGCAGGCGCGCCAGCTGTTGCCCAAGAATAAACGCATTATGGGCATCCAGCGGGCGGGGCGAGAGGTAGTCCATGACTAAAAAGCTGTAATCCCGATCCGAACCTACCGCCCATACCTTAGGCACAACAACGGTTTTACTGCGGGAGAGCAGCTCCAGCTGATCGGCTTCAGCGGTAAAACCGCGAAGCATTTCTCGTTCATCGCACTTCACGAAAAAATCATGGCCGGCGTAACGTAAATGCCATGCGGCATGAACTTCTCCGCCTGGCAGTTCATTACGCAGTTCGATTTCGCCTTCACCGACTTGCTCGCTTAAAAGACGACTGATAGCTTGCCACATAATGTCTCTCCCCACGTTGTCTGCCAGATCATAAGGTTAGCGCAAAAATGCGGTTAAAAAATACGAACTAACGCACATCGCGGACGCGCCGCGGCGGGAATGGCACTTATTGTGCGTTTTTACTCCACGCCTCCCAGGTCGCCACGGTAATGTCGACATCCTTATCTAACGCGCTTTTCGCAAGTCCGGCGACAAGCGCTTTGATTTCATCAGCGCTCTGAGCGCTAACAAAGCCAAACGTATTGGTGCCGAGCTCATGCACATTCCCTTCATCGTTCGTTAATGTCAGCAAAAAACCGCTGCGCGTCAGATGGTTATTGAGTTCGTTAATCTCGGTCAGGGAATCTTCATGGAAGGTTACGGTAATAACATAACGGGTAATATCGCCACTGGCCATCGTTCACCTCGTTGGGAGCAACTGTGTTTTTAACAGCGGCGGATGCGCCGCCCGTTAACCGATTTTCCGGTATCCCCCTCGGCGAGGGGGAAACGATTATTGCGCGGAAAGATAGGCGTATATTTTTTGGGTATCGTCATGAGAACACAGACGCGTACCTTGATTGAGCGTAGCGGCGCTGCCTGCCGCCACACCGAAGCGCACCATCTCTTCCAGCGACGCGTCTTGCGCCAGTTTTAACGTCATCGCGCCCACCATACTGTCGCCTGCGCCGACAGTACTTTGACTTTTCACCGGGGGAGGAACAACCTGGATGCAATTCTCACTGTCTATGCCCAGCGCCCCTTGCGGCCCCAGAGAGACCACTACCCGGCGAGCCTTGCCACTTTGCACTAATTCCTGGGCCGCTTTACGCACATCATCAGGCTGCGTCAGATCGCGATTGACTAACGCGCTCAATTCTTTCAGGTTAGGTTTCACCAGTTCGATATCGCCAAGCGCCAACGCAGCGGTGAGCGCGTCGCCAGAGCTATCAATAATGCAGCGAATGCCTTGCTTCTGCGCGGCGGAAATCAGTTGCGTGAGTTTCTCGACCTTAACGCCGGGCGGAAGGCTGCCGCTGATAACCAGAATTGCCCCGGATTCAATTTCCAGTACCTGTTCTTCAAGCTGGCGAAATTCGTCATCGTCCAGCGTGGCGCCGGGCATAACAAAACGATATTGTTCGCCGCTGGACTCGACGTGGACGTGCAGGTTCTGACGCGTCCAGTCCTTCGCATCGACGGTAGACACGGGGACATTTTCGTCAGCCAGTAGTGCGACCAGATGTTCGCCGGTAGCGCCGCCAGCCGGGAAAATTGCGGTCGCGGTGCCGCCAAGATGCGCAATGGCGCGAGCGACATTAATACCCCCGCCGCCGGGTTCGAATACCGGCGCGGAGCACCGCAGTTTACCTTCGGGATAAATTTGCGGCGTGATTGTTGCGCTATCGAGAGAGGGCGCAAGCGTCAACGTATAGATACGTACCATCGTTACCTCCTGTTAGGCTGATTTCAGTCTGGCACTTAATCCCCGGAAAGTGAAGGAATTAACAATATGATTTTCCGGATCTTTATTTAAAGAAGTACGATGTAAAGTTATATAAATAAATGAATGCTTCGGGAGGGTTCTTATTCAAAAAATGAAATAGTAATTGATTGCTATGTTATTCGGGGCTTCTTATAATTCGCTACCTTTCCAGGGGCGTTTGTCATTGATCCCTATGAAAGTTTCCGGGACCGTCGTGGTCTCTTTTTTAGTTGTACGGACTCTATATAAATGAAGCTTTTGAAGGCAGTACCCGCTGTAGTTATGCTGGCGGGTGGCGTGTTCGCGTCTCTGTATGCCGCCGCCGATGATTCCGTTTTTACTGTCATGGATGATCCCTCCACCGCGAAAAAACCTTTTGAAGGTAATCTGAATGCGGGCTACCTTGCTCAGTCAGGCAATACTAAAAGTTCTTCCTTAACGGCTGACACGGCGATGACCTGGTATGGACAACGTACCGCCTGGTCATTATGGGGCAATGCCAGCAATACCTCCTCTAATGATGAACGCTCTTCAGAAAAATATGCGGTAGGCGTGCGTAACCGTTTTAATATGACGGATTATGATTATACCTTTGGCCAGGCCAGTTGGCTGACAGACCGTTTCAACGGTTATCGTCAGCGCGACGTACTGACCGCCGGTTACGGGCGGCAGTTCCTTAATGGTCCAGTGCACAGCTTCCGTTTTGAATTCGGTCCAGGGGTTCGCTATGACGAACATACGGACGATACCACTGAAACGCAGCCGTTGGGTTATGCTTCCGGCAGCTATGCCTGGCAGTTAACTGACAATGCTAAGTTTACACAGGGGGTGTCAGTATTTGGCGCAGAAGACACCACACTAAATTCGGAAACAGCCCTCAATGTCGCCATTAACGAACATTTTGGTCTAAAGGTGGGGTATAATTTAACGTGGAACTCGCAGCCGCCTGAATCAGCGCCTGAACATACCGATCGCCGCACTACGGTAACGCTGGGCTATAAGATGTAATATTGCGCCGGGTTACGTTACGTAACCCGGTTATTCCGTGGTGACGCCTCAGAAGAAGAAGGTGATGTCGCCGTTGATATAAGAATAGTCGTCTCCGGTGCGAAATTCCGACGTGACTTTGTTTAAAGAAAGAGAAAATGCGACGGGAGAATAGCCGATGGTGGCACCGACGCGATATTCATCCACGGTTTTATTAATATCCACCGTTTCCATTTTTGTTTGCAGCGTTTTCCCCTGTAACGTGTAGTTTTTATCAACTTCCCTGCGCTCAACGCCAGCAAATACTTTATAGATCAATCCCTCTTTTTGAGTGTGTATTAACCCTCGGCGGGACAATAACCCAAACCCATTATCAGAGTTGAAGGTCTTATCATTTCCCAGCGCAACGGTTGCGCCGTACCCCAAATACTGGAAGAGATTGCCGCCGACAGCAGAGACTTCTGGATAGAAGCCCACATTGACACCCAGAATATCAATAGCTGGCGTAAGGGAGACCATTCCTTTTGCCGTGTAACCATAACGGTTTTCAATTTGATCCTGCCAGGCAGGGTATTTTTCTGCGCCTATTATTCGATGCGCCCGATTCTGAACTTCCTGACCGCCTGCGTCAGGACCAATAACGCCGATATCGGTACCTAAACGATAACGTAACCAATTGGTGGCTAATGAATTCCACTCCAGTCCGGTATGAAGAAAGGCGCTGAACGCGCGGTCGCCTTTGACGGCTTCAGGCTTTCTCTTATTGGCGCCAGATGGAGAATAAATATCTTGCGCGATATGAAAAGAGAGTTGACTGGCGTCAGTGAGATCGTGGCTGTAGCCTAAAAAGAGCCCGGCAGTATAATCACCCCGGTCTGCAGCCTTGTGCCCGTAAAGGGCATTTAAGGATGGTTGAAATATACCTGCATCATCATTCGCCACTGAAATAGCAAGGCTACTGGCATTGGTCATTGTGGTCGTACTGAGTATGGCGGCAATCATCGTTGCGCAATAGCTGTATTTGTTCACTTTTTACCCCTGAATATGAAAGTGAATACTCTTATTTTTACAAAGTAATAAGCACAGCAGCATGATGCGCAGTGCTTATTAAACCTTTAAATATAACTAAACTCCTGCCAGCAGCGAGTCATTGAGAGGATACGTTGCCTTAATGTTGAAAAATGGTGTTAAAAAACATGCGCCAGATATTATTGAATATCCATTTTTCATTCGCTATCTGAGTGCGAGAAATTATTGGCTTCACGATTATGCATATAATACGATGTTTTTTGGTATCAACATGAATATCATGTTGTATTCTTTTGAGCTCATTTTCTTTGATGGCTTCGATGTTTATCTGTTATTAATTTTTACCGTGATAGTGTTGTCTTTAATGATGAGCGCATCTAACGGCTGGCAGGGTAATATAACCAAATTATTGCCATCTGAATTATTAGGGCAGTTATTATTAAGGAAGAAAAAATGAATAAAACCATTAATCTGCTAAAATTACTGCCCGTAGTATTATTAAGCGCATGTACTACATCGTATCCTCCCCAGGATACAACATCGGCACCCGAGTTACCCCATCGTAACGTACTCGTTCAGCAACCTGATAACTGTAGCGTTGGTTGTCCTCAAAGAGGAAGTCAACAAACAATCTATCGCCATGTCTATACGCTCAATAATAATAGCGCCACGAAATTTGCCAACTGGGTTGCCTATAGCGTGACAAAGACCAGCCAGGCAAGCGGTCGCCCGCGGAACTGGGCGCAGGACCCCGATTTACCGCCCTCGGATACGTTGGCCCCTTCGGCCTATAAAAATGCCCATACGCTATTAAAAGTCGACAGGGGACACCAGGCGCCGTTGGCAGGATTGGGCGGCGTTTCGGACTGGCCGTCGTTAAATTATTTATCGAATATTACGCCGCAGAAATCCGCCCTGAACCAGGGAGCATGGGCTGCACTGGAAAACCGGGTGCGCGAACTTGCCAAACAGGCTGATGTATCTGTAGTGCACGTAGTGACCGGCCCCCTTTTTGAGCGGCATATCGCCACATTGCCAGAAGATGCGACGGTAGAAATTCCCAGCGGGTACTGGAAGGTTTTATTCACCGGAACGGCGCCGTCAAAAAGTGAAGGAAATTACGCTGCGTTTATTATGGATCAGAATACACCCCGTTCGGCGAATTTTTGCGACTATCAGGTTACCGTGGAGGCTATCGAACATAAAACGAAGCCAGTGCTGACGCTGTGGTCTAACTTGCCTGAAGCGGTAGCCAGCGAGGTGAAAACAACAAAGGGGAGTCTGGCGCAGAGGTTAGGTTGCCGATGAGAAGCGCTATACGGCGCGTAGAAAGATAATGGAGAAACTCTGTCAAGGGGCTTGATTTGCTACAGAGTGATGCAATCTCCCTTTTTTTAGTGTTACCATCATCATGCCGGACGAAAATAGCGATTTTCGTCTGTGTCGAAGGTTGTGCGCCAATTTAGCAATGGTTGGCTAGATGGATACACAACTCACTGTTAATAAATTCATTTTCTCTTTGTATGTGATCTTGCGTAATAAGTACAATCCTTCATTCACATCCATTCTCGTTCGTTTAAACCTGTTTCACCAGTTCCGCGTCATTACTGGTAATAGCGGATATATATGTTTCATACCGTTTTACATTGATCCCTTTCGCGCCGTAAGATGTACGTACCTAATCTAACTTAAGCAGGGAACTGTCATTCATAACACAGAGTTTATTGGTATCAATGGTAGATTATATTACGGTGACAATCTCGGGATGATCCGCATATGAGTAGATGTGGATTAGGGCGGAGTAGCGGCAGGACTAATAATAACCGGCGGCGAGAAATACATAATTGAGGGGCTATTCATAAATCATCATCTAGAAACGCAAGCACTATCATGAATATATCATAAGTAATTTACGTTGGTAATGATGGCTCAGCAAACCCAACAAGCTTTACAGGAACAATTTTTACGCTTCAGAGCCAAATAAAACGGCGGCATTGACGCCGTATAACTTATTTATTGTTTCTTAGTAAAACGAATCTTATATGCTCTGAAAAAACAAAGGAAGATGCAATGTATACCATAAAAGCAATCATCAAATGCTCAGGGAACAACCATCCCATGCTAACAGGAATCACACTTATTCCAATGCAAAATAGGAACATTATGAAATAATGCGCTGACTTTGTTTCCTGAGTTTTATTGGAGAAATACTTAGCTAGGACGCCTTTAAATACTCCAGATATAACTAACCAAACTGGTGTAAAAAGCCCGAAATCTGCGTATAGTTCACCATACCCGAAAGCAGGAGCGCCCTGATTTCTGTAGAATGCATCAGGGAAAAATACTTTTGCCAGATACAATGCGCCAAAATCTTCAGGCTTATCAGGCCAAATAGCCCTCGGAATCCTCGAGTAAACCTCGCTCTCCATTAGTAATTTTCCGTACATAAAGTCAAAGTTTGAGGAAGCAACAAGAACAGCATTACGGGTATAATCCGAGTAATTCGCCATATTTTCTATCGGATTCCCATCAGTAAACGTATATGCAAAGAATGCCGTTACAATGACTGCTATAACAGCAAACGATTTTACCAGGAACATAAATTTAATTTTTTTTATTTTCAATATATGAAAGGTAAAGGATGAATGCTATAAATATACTAAATATTGGTCCTTTGTTACCATGCAAGAAAATAAGTATACAGTTAAATAAAACTATGGAAATACAAAATAACTTTGATTTTTTGTATGTAAAGAACGCGCAAATAGAAGCGACAAGAGAAAACATTAATGAAGGATAGAAGTATATACCATACCCTGTTCTGGTTAATTCGTATATTCTTCTTGGGCTAAGTATATACTCTCTGAACTCCATCAACACTGGAAGGTAAATGATAAAAGCAAGGAAGGTGAATAACAATGAAGTAAACACATACCTTGGTTTATTTTTCGTGTTTGATTTGTTGTATATGGGTTTTCTTTGTGTGTAAAGATAAGAAATAACAAATGATGCTATGTATGTTATATAGCAAGTATAGAAAAACAAATATTCCACTGTATAATTCTGCACCTCTGAGAGGTATACAAATATACCTTCAAACACGTACAGTGTAGGGACTGTTATTATCAGGTATGGGACCATTACATTTATTATTTTTCCCTCAATTCTTACGGAAAGAGTATAGAGATAAACTATAAATAATAAGCATAATGCAATGTATGAAATTATAAGCATATAGAGCCTTTAGAAAAAATGCTTAGTATTAAAAATATTACCATCAGGCAAATAAGGTGTGGTACGGAAAATCTTCTGGCAAGATATTCTGAATCTGGTAGTCTATAATCATTACTCATCACTATCTTCCCGATATCAAAACCGTGTTATTGACATATTAACACTCATTAACACTCCTATCTACTGCGCCTCCGATAGCATGAAGCTATCAAGCGTTTGCAGCACAAACATCAAACAATGTAAATGCTTTTGATAATTACGCATGATTGTTACTGTGTTTATATACAGTGGTATTCGAAGATTCATCATGAGGTTCCCGAGTCCTGTAAAAGACTATACAGAGAAAGAGCTATCACTCGACGAGTAATTCACCTCACATCGTGCCGCGACATACTTCAAGCAACACAGACGAATTACAAGTACGGCATCATAAGTGAGACGTTGCTAGTTATAGAAGCTTCATAGCAGCATGTAATGGCTCTTTGCTGGTATGTGCTTTGGAAAGTGGGTTTCGTATTGTGCGTTATCGCATGCTGCCAGGTCCCCATCTGGAGAATATAGATAGCGGTCGTCGTGAAAAGCTATCTGATGTGAATGCCTCATACGGTGGCAGTAAGCCGAGACTCAGAGTGACCATGTACATCATTAACGATACGCGTGCCGGGTAGTGTGTTGGGATTCAGGTTCTGTAGAACAGAAAGATGCAATCTCCCTTTTTTTAGTGTTACCATCATCATGCCGGACGAAAATAGCGATTTTCGTCTGTGTCGAAGGTTGTGCGCCAATTTAGCAATGGTTGGCTAGATGGATACACAACTCACTGTCAATAAATTCATTTTCTCTTTGTATGTGATCTTGCGTATGGGTCACCACTGCAAATAAGGATATTACATGCCTGTTATTACTCTTCCTGATGGCAGCCAACGCCATTATGACCACCCTGTAAGCCCGATGGATGTTGCTCTGGACATTGGTCCTGGCCTGGCGAAAGCCACCATTGCGGGCCGTGTGAATGGCGAGCTGGTTGATGCTTCCGATCTGATTGAAAATGATGCGACGCTTTCCATCATCACCGCAAAAGATGAAGAGGGTCTGGAGATCATTCGTCACTCTTGCGCGCATCTGTTAGGTCACGCTATCAAGCAACTTTGGCCGCACACGAAAATGGCGATCGGTCCGGTTGTCGACAACGGTTTTTACTATGACGTTGATCTTGACCGCACGCTAACTCAGGAAGATGTCGAAGCGCTCGAAAAGCGGATGCATGAGCTCGCCGAGAAAAATTACGACGTTATCAAGAAGAAAGTCAGCTGGCACGAAGCGCGTGAAACCTTCGTGAAGCGTGGTGAAAGCTACAAAGTTTCCATTCTTGATGAAAACATTGCTCATGATGACAAGCCAGGCTTGTACCATCATGAAGAATATGTCGACATGTGTCGTGGTCCGCACGTGCCGAATATGCGTTTCTGCCATCACTTTAAACTGATGAAAACTGCCGGCGCATACTGGCGCGGTGACAGCAATAATAAGATGTTGCAGCGTATTTACGGTACGGCATGGGCAGATAAAAAAGCCCTGAACGCTTATCTGCAGCGCCTGGAAGAGGCCGCAAAACGCGACCACCGTAAAATTGGTAAGCAGCTCGACCTGTATCATATGCAGGAAGAAGCGCCGGGCATGGTGTTCTGGCATAACGACGGCTGGACTATCTTCCGCGAGCTGGAGGTCTTTGTTCGTTCTAAACTCAAAGAGTACCAGTATCAAGAAGTTAAAGGCCCGTTCATGATGGACCGTGTGCTGTGGGAAAAAACCGGGCACTGGGACAACTATAAAGATGCGATGTTCACCACATCTTCAGAAAACCGCGAATATTGCATCAAGCCGATGAACTGCCCGGGCCACGTTCAGATCTTTAACCAGGGTCTGAAATCCTATCGTGATTTGCCGCTGCGTATGGCGGAATTCGGTAGCTGCCACCGTAACGAGCCATCAGGCGCGCTGCATGGTCTGATGCGCGTACGCGGCTTTACGCAGGATGATGCGCATATCTTCTGCACCGAAGAGCAGATCCGCGATGAAGTTAACGCTTGTATTCGTATGGTCTACGATATGTACAGCACCTTTGGCTTCGAGAAGATCGTCGTCAAGCTTTCCACTCGTCCTGATAAGCGTATCGGCAGCGATGAGATGTGGGATCGTGCTGAGGCGGATCTGGCGGTTGCGCTGGAAGAAAATAATATCCCGTTTGAGTATCAACTGGGTGAAGGCGCATTCTACGGTCCGAAAATTGAATTTACCTTATATGACTGCCTCGATCGTGCATGGCAGTGCGGTACAGTACAGCTGGACTTCTCCTTACCGTCTCGTCTGAGCGCCTCCTATGTAGGCGAAGACAACGAGCGCAAGGTGCCGGTAATAATTCACCGTGCGATTCTTGGGTCGATGGAACGCTTCATCGGTATCCTGACCGAAGAGTTCGCTGGTTTCTTCCCGACATGGCTCGCGCCTGTTCAGGTAGTCGTGATGAATATTACCGATTCGCAGTCTGAATACGTTAACGAATTGACGCAGAAACTACAAAATGCGGGCATTCGTGTAAAAGCAGACTTGAGAAATGAGAAGATTGGCTTTAAAATCCGCGAGCACACTTTACGTCGTGTCCCTTATATGTTGGTCTGTGGTGATAAAGAGGTGGAAGCAGGCAAAGTTGCCGTTCGCACCCGCCGCGGTAAAGACCTGGGCAGTCTGGACGTAAATGACGTGATTGAGAAGCTGCAACAAGAGATTCGCAGCCGCAGTCTTCAACAACTGGAGGAATAAAGTATTAAAGGCGGAAAACGAGTTCAAACGGCGCGTCCGAATCGTATTAATAGCGAAATTCGCGCGCAAGAAGTTCGCTTAACAGGTCTGGAAGGCGAGCAGCTTGGTATTGTGAGTCTGAGAGAAGCTCTGGAAAAAACTGAAGAAGCCGGAGTAGACTTAGTCGAAATCAGCCCTAACGCCGAGCCGCCGGTTTGTCGTATAATGGATTACGGCAAATTCCTCTATGAAAAGAGTAAGTCTTCTAAGGAACAGAAGAAAAAGCAAAAAGTTATCCAGGTGAAGGAAATTAAATTCCGTCCTGGGACAGATGAAGGCGACTATCAGGTAAAACTCCGCAGCCTGATTCGCTTTCTCGAAGAGGGCGATAAGGCCAAGATCACGCTGCGTTTCCGCGGTCGTGAAATGGCCCACCAGCAAATCGGTATGGAAGTGCTTAATCGCGTGAAAGACGATTTGCAAGAACTGGCAGTGGTCGAATCCTTCCCAACGAAGATCGAAGGCCGTCAGATGATCATGGTGCTTGCTCCTAAGAAGAAACAGTAAGGCCTTCAAGTAACAATTCTGTGAAGCCTTCGGGCTTCACAGGTTTTGTTCGCCTATGTTTCGTTTATTAACAATGCGAAGTGGAAGTTATTAAAATGCCAAAAATTAAGACCGTACGCGGTGCTGCTAAGCGCTTCAAAAAAACCGGTAAAGGTGGTTTTAAGCACAAGCACGCTAACCTGCGTCACATTCTGACCAAAAAAGCGACTAAACGTAAACGTCACCTGCGTCCGAAAGCCATGGTTTCTAAAGGCGATCTGGGCTTGGTTATCGCGTGCCTGCCGTACGCATAAGCCGTTAACGTTTTTAACTTTTTAATTAGAATAGATACAGGAGAGCACATATGGCTCGCGTAAAACGTGGTGTAATTGCACGCGCACGTCACAAGAAAATTTTGAAACAAGCCAAAGGCTACTACGGTGCGCGTTCTCGCGTATACCGCGTTGCCTTCCAGGCAGTTATCAAAGCTGGTCAGTATGCTTACCGTGACCGTCGTCAACGTAAGCGTCAGTTCCGTCAACTGTGGATTGCGCGTATCAACGCAGCAGCACGTCAGAACGGTATTTCTTACAGCAAATTCATCAACGGCCTGAAAAAAGCCTCTGTTGAAATCGACCGTAAGATCCTGGCTGATATCGCCGTATTCGACAAAGTCGCGTTCACCGCGCTGGTTGAAAAAGCGAAAGCAGCTCTGGCATAAGCCAGTGAAAAGAGGGAGCCTGGCTCCCTCTCTTTTATTTACTGTTCAGTGAGTTGACAATTGACCTGTAACCCTTTTCAATAAAGGATATTCGGTTTTACCACATAAGGTAACGCAAGCATGAACGCTGCTATTTTCCGTTTCTTTTTTTACTTTAGCACCTGATCCCAGGAGGCTAGCGCGTGAAAAACGAAACGAAAAACAGCGCAAAAAAGCCTCCTGATGGAGGCTTTTTTTGTATCTGAAATCGAGAGATTACGTCCAATGAACCGGTGTCTTCACCGACACAATGAGGAAAACCATGTCACATCTCGCAGAGCTGGTTGCCAATGCAGCGGCCGCCATTAACCAGGCGTCAGATGTTGCCGCGTTAGACAATGTACGCGTCGAATATTTGGGCAAGAAAGGGCATTTAACCCTTCAGATGACGACCCTACGCGATCTGCCGCCGGAAGAGCGTCCGGCAGCCGGGGCAGTCATTAACGCCGCGAAAGAGCAGGTACAACAGGCTCTTAACGCGCGTAAAGCCGAGCTGGAAAGCGCAGCGCTTAACGCCCGTCTGGCTGCTGAAACCATCGATATCTCCCTGCCGGGGCGCCGTATTGAGAACGGCGGTCTGCATCCGGTCACGCGTACCATTGACCGTATTGAAAGTTTCTTCGGCGAGCTTGGTTTTACCGTGGCGACTGGCCCGGAAATCGAAGATGACTACCATAACTTCGATGCGTTAAACATTCCGGGTCATCATCCGGCCCGCGCCGATCATGATACCTTCTGGTTTGACGCGACCCGTCTGCTGCGGACCCAGACGTCTGGCGTCCAGATCCGGACGATGAAAGCGCAGCAACCGCCGATCCGTATTATTGCGCCGGGCCGTGTATACCGTAATGACTACGACCAGACGCATACTCCGATGTTCCATCAGATGGAAGGTCTGATTGTTGATACCAACATCAGCTTCACCAACCTCAAAGGTACGCTGCACGACTTCCTGCGTAATTTCTTTGAGGAGGATCTGCAGATTCGCTTCCGTCCTTCTTATTTTCCGTTTACCGAACCTTCTGCGGAAGTGGATGTGATGGGTAAAAACGGTAAATGGCTGGAGGTGCTGGGCTGCGGGATGGTGCATCCGAATGTGCTGCGTAATGTCGGTATCGATCCGGAAATCTATTCTGGCTTCGCTTTTGGTATGGGGATGGAACGTCTGACCATGTTGCGTTACGGCGTCACCGACCTGCGTTCATTCTTCGAAAACGATCTGCGTTTCCTTAAACAGTTTAAATAAAGGCAGGATAAAACAATGAAATTCAGCGAACTGTGGTTACGCGAGTGGGTTAACCCGGCAATTGATAGCGATGCGTTGGCTAACCAGATTACGATGGCTGGCCTGGAAGTAGACGGCGTTGAGCCGGTCGCGGGAAGCTTCAATGGCGTTGTGGTTGGGGAAGTGGTTGAGTGTGCCCAGCATCCGAACGCTGACAAATTGCGTGTAACGAAAGTCAACGTTGGCGGAGAACGCCTGTTGGATATCGTCTGCGGCGCGCCAAACTGTCGTCAGGGGCTGAAAGTAGCGGTGGCCACCATTGGCGCTATTCTGCCGGGCGATTTCAAAATTAAAGCGGCGAAACTGCGCGGCGAACCGTCTGAAGGGATGCTGTGCTCCTTCTCCGAACTGGGGATTTCCGACGATCACAGCGGCATTATCGAACTGCCGGCGGATGCGCCGCTGGGTACCGATATCCGTGAATACCTGAAGCTTGACGACAATACCATCGAAATTAGCGTCACGCCGAACCGTGCGGATTGCTTAGGTATCATCGGCGTTGCGCGCGATGTGGCGGTACTGAACAAAGCGCCGCTCCAGGAGCCTGAAATGGCGCCGGTTACGGCAACCATCAGCGATACGCTGCCGATTACAGTAGAGGCCGCTGATGCGTGTCCACGCTATCTGGGCCGGGTGGTAAAAGGCATCAATGTTAACGCGCCGACGCCGCTGTGGATGAAAGAGAAACTGCGTCGCTGCGGTATTCGCTCCATCGATGCGGTGGTTGACGTCACGAACTATGTGCTGCTCGAACTGGGTCAGCCAATGCATGCTTTCGATAAAGATCGCATTGATGGCGGTATTGTCGTGCGGATGGCAAAAGAGGGTGAAACCGTCGTCCTGCTGGACGGTAGCGAAGCAACGTTAAATGCGGACACGCTGGTGATCGCCGATCACCATAAGGCGCTGGGGATAGCCGGTATTTTTGGCGGCGAACATTCCGGCGTGAACGGCGAAACGCAAAATGTGCTGCTGGAATGTGCGTACTTTAATCCGCTGTCTATCACCGGTCGCGCTCGCCGCCACGGTCTGCATACCGATGCGTCTCACCGCTACGAGCGCGGGGTGGACCCGGCGCTGCAATATAAAGCGATAGAGCGCGCTACTCGTCTGCTTCTTGATATCTGTGGCGGTGATGCGGGTCCGATAATTGATGTGAGCAACGAAGCAACGTTGCCGAAACGCGCCACCATTACTCTGCGTCGCAGTAAACTGGATCGCCTGATCGGGCATCATATTGCGGATGAGCAGGTCAGTGATATTCTGCGTCGTCTGGGCTGTGAAGTGACCGAAGGGCAGGACGAGTGGAAAGCCGTGGCGCCGACCTGGCGTTTCGATATGGAGATTGAAGAAGATCTGGTGGAAGAGGTGGTCCGCGTTTACGGCTATAACAATATTCCGGACGAGCCAATCCAGGCCGGTTTAATCATGGGGACGCACCGTGAAGCCGATCTGTCGTTGAAGCGGGTTAAAACCATGCTTAACGACAAAGGCTATCAGGAAGTGATTACCTATAGCTTTGTCGATCCTAAAGTACAACAGCTCATCCATCCAGGCGCAGAAGCGCTGCTGCTGCCAAACCCTATCTCCGTTGAGATGTCGGCGATGCGTCTGTCTCTGTGGAGCGGATTGTTGGCGACGGTGGTCTATAACCAAAACCGTCAGCAGAATCGCGTGCGTATTTTTGAAACCGGTTTACGTTTCGTTCCGGATACACAAGCCAATCTGGGTATTCGACAGGATCTGATGCTGGCTGGCGTGATTTGCGGTAACCGCTATGATGAGCACTGGAACCTGGCAAAAGAGACCGTTGATTTCTATGATTTGAAAGGCGATCTGGAAGCAGTACTGGATTTAACCGGCAAACTGGGTGATATCCAGTTTAAGGCGGAGATGAATCCGGCTCTGCATCCGGGACAGTCTGCGGCGATTTATCTGAAAGATGAACGTATTGGTTTTATTGGGGTTGTTCACCCTGAACTGGAACGTAAACTGGATCTGAATGGTCGTACGCTGGTGTTTGAACTGGAATGGAATAAGCTCGCAGACCGTATCGTGCCGCAGGCGCGGGAGATTTCACGCTTCCCGGCTAACCGTCGCGATATTGCGGTTGTTGTTGCAGAAAACGTTCCCGCAGCGGATATTTTATCCGAATGTAAGAAAGTTGGCGTAAATCAGGTAGTTGGCGTAAACTTATTTGACGTGTACCGCGGTAAGGGTGTTGCGGAGGGTTATAAGAGCCTCGCTATCAGCCTGATCCTTCAGGATACCAACCGTACACTCGAAGAAGAGGAGATTGCCGCTACCGTCGCCAAATGTGTAGAGGCATTAAAAGAGCGATTCCAGGCATCATTGAGGGATTGAACCTATGGCGCTTACAAAAGCTGAAATGTCAGAATATCTGTTTGATAAGCTTGGGCTTAGCAAGCGGGATGCCAAAGAACTGGTTGAACTGTTTTTCGAAGAGATCCGTCGTGCTCTGGAAAACGGTGAGCAGGTGAAACTCTCTGGTTTTGGTAACTTCGATCTGCGTGATAAAAATCAACGTCCGGGGCGTAACCCGAAAACGGGTGAAGATATTCCTATTACAGCACGGCGCGTGGTGACCTTCAGACCCGGGCAGAAGTTAAAGAGCCGGGTCGAAAACGCTTCGCCCAAAGAAGAGTAATCAGATCCAGGCATAACATCCATCAGGGTGTATTGCGGCAGATACGCTACCATCCCGAAAGTAGATCAGCGGGATGACAGCGTATCTGTCAGCCTGAAAGATGACCCGTATAACTAAAAAGGCCGCATTGCGGCCTTTTTTCTTTCAAGTAAAGGATACCCACCGTAAAATCACGCTACCTCTTTTCAGCTGAATGGATAACATGCTGACTTTTGCCCGCCAACAACAGCGACGAAACGTTCGCTGGCTTCTGAGCCTGTCACTGCTGGTGCTACTGGCTACACTTCTGAGCTTATGCGCAGGCGAACAGTGGATTGCCCCCGGTGACTGGTTAAGCGCCCGGGGGGAACTGTTTGTCTGGCAAATTCGCCTTCCCCGCACGCTTGCGGTATTGCTGGTTGGCGCTGCGCTGGCGCTATCTGGCGCCGTGATGCAGGCGCTGTTTGAAAATCCACTTGCTGAACCGGGCCTGCTCGGCGTTTCGAATGGGGCCGGTGTTGGGCTTATTGCCGCCGTCTTACTGGGGCAGGGGCAACTGGCAGGATGGGCGCTGGGACTGTGCGCTATAGCCGGCGCGCTCATTATTACGTTAATCCTGCTGCGTTTTGCGCGTCGCCATCTCTCTACCAGCCGCTTGTTGTTGGCGGGCGTCGCGCTGGGCATTATCTGTAGCGCGCTGATGACGTGGGCTATCTATTTTTTCCACCTCTTTCGATCTGCGGCAATTAATGTACTGGATGATGGGAGGATTTGGCGGCGTTGACTGGCAGCAGAGCTGGCTAATGATTGCGCTCATCCCGGTACTGATCTGGATATGTTGCCAGTCGCAACCGCTGAATATGCTGGCGCTAGGGGAAACCTCGGCGCGGCAGCTTGGCCTGCCGCTGTGGTTCTGGCGCAATTTGTTGGTCGTCGCCACCGGCTGGATGGTGGGCGTCAGCGTGGCGATGGCGGGGGCGATTGGTTTTATCGGTCTGGTTATTCCGCACATCCTGCGCTTATGTGGTTTAACCGATCACCGGGTTTTACTTCCCGGCTGCGCGCTGGCCGGGGCTATCGCCCTGCTATTGGCTGATGTGGTCGCCCGACTGGCGCTGGCGTCGGCTGAACTGCCTATCGGGGTGGTCACCGCCACATTGGGGGCACCAGTGTTTATCTGGCTGCTACTCAAATCCGCGCGTTAGCGCATCGGTAAACAACTGCTTTCATCATTCGCAGTCTATGATTAAAGGCTAACGATGAAACCCGCTATTCTACCGACATCAGGGAGACACCATGCAAAACTCGCTTCTTAATACTCACGTTACGACGATTGATGGAGAGGTCACTACACTTGAAAAATACGCCGGAAAAGTGCTGCTCATTGTAAACGTCGCCTCCAGATGTGGCCTGACGCCGCAATATGAACAGTTGGAAAATATCCAGAAGGCGTGGGCAGATCAGGGGTTTGTCGTGTTGGGTTTTCCCTGCAACCAGTTTATGGGGCAGGAGCCAGGCAGCGAAGAGGAGATTAAAACCTATTGTGCCAGCACCTGGGGCGTCACGTTCCCGATGTTCAGTAAAATTGATGTGAATGGCGACGCGCGCCATCCGCTGTATCAAAAACTGATAGCCGCTGCGCCAACGGCAGTCGCGCCGGAGAAGAGCGGCTTTTACGAACGGATGGTAAGCAAAGGGCGTACGCCACTCTATCCGGATGATATTCTGTGGAATTTTGAAAAATTTTTGGTAGGCCGGGATGGTCAGGTAGTACAGCGTTTTTCGCCGGATATGACGCCTGAAGATCCTATTGTGATGGAAAGCATAAAAATCGCGTTGGCAAAATAATGTCTCAATTGATGCAATTAAAGGACGTCGCCGAGAGCACCCGCCTGGGGCCGCTTTCCGGCGAAGTAAGCGCAGGAGAGATCCTTCATCTTGTCGGGCCGAACGGTGCCGGGAAAAGCACGCTACTGGCGCGTATGGCGGGGTTAACCTCCGGCGAGGGGAGCATCAGGTTTGGCGGAGCGCCGCTGGAGGCATGGGCGACGGCAACGCTTGCCCAACACCGCGCTTATCTTGCGCAACAGCAAAATCCGCCGTTCGCCATGCCGGTCTGGCATTACCTGACATTGCATCAACCTGATAAAACGCGAACCGGGCAGCTTAACGAGGTGGCCGATATGCTTGGATTGGGCGACAAACTGGGGCGAAGCGTGAATCAGCTTTCCGGTGGCGAGTGGCAGCGTGTTCGCCTTGCTGCCGTTGTACTACAAATTCATCCCGACGCTAATCCGGTCGGTCAATTATTGCTGCTTGATGAGCCGATGAACAGTCTCGATGTTGCGCAACAAAACGCTCTGGATCGGGTATTACATCATTTATGTCAGGCAGGAATTGCGATTGTGATGAGTAGCCACGATCTGAACCACACGCTGCGCCATGCGCATAAAGCCTGGTTACTAAAGCGCGGTAAACTCATTGCCTGCGGCCGCCGGGAAGAGGTGTTCACCCCCTCTTATCTGGCGCAAGCCTACGGTCTGCGCTTTCGACGACTCGACGTCGAGGGGCATCCAATGCTCATTTCGGCCACTTAAGTAAAATCGTTTCTTGAAAAGCAGGTAATTTCGACGCTAAATTAATACCAAAATAAAAACAGAGGATTGTTGCGGCATGCGTTTTTGGCTTCTTGTTATCACAGCATTGTTCCTGGCAGGATGCAGTACTCATCGGGCACCGGCGCCAAATGCCAGATTATCAGACTCCATTACCGTCATTGCGGGTCTGAACGATCAGTTGCAGTCTTGGCGCGGTACGCCATACCGCTACGGCGGCATGAGTCGCAGAGGCGTGGACTGTTCCGGCTTTGTGGTAGTCACTATGCGCGACAAGTTTGATTTGCAGTTGCCTCGTGATACGCGTGAACAATCAAAAAATCGGCACCAGAATCGATAAAGATGAATTGCTGCCCGGAGATTTGGTTTTCTTTAAAACCGGTTCGGGCGAAAGTGGTTTACATGTTGGTATTTACGATACAAATAATGAGTTTATTCATGCCTCTACCAGTCGTGGCGTGATGCGTTCATCGCTGGATAATGTGTACTGGCGAAAAAACTTCTGGCAGGCACGGCGAATTTAACCCCGCAGACGATATAAATTTTATAGTCTATTTTTAACATATCGCCGGTTGAACTTATGACATCTGTTGTCATCATATATAATGATATAACCGTAGCATTTACAAACGTACTTTTATTAAAAACGGGCGTGTTCACGCCCTGTTAAAAGTACAAGATTGAATATTGGTTTATAATCAGAGTAAGTTAAAAAAAGGAACCGGTTCACCGGTAAACAAGAAAAATGATGACGCTTCAATTAGTATCTGAAGTTACGTCTGTTTCCGTCCGTAGTGACTGGATGGCGAATAGCGCCCTAACCATGGGACTGGCGTAATGATTGCTTCACTTGATGAGCTTTACCATTCCGAACTCTTTTTCCTTCCCGTCATGGATGAAAACGCTCGGCTTGTTGGTTTAGAGATTATTGCAACGTTTGCCGCTGAAGACGGCGCCGTGCGGATGCCGACTGAGTTGGTAGCGCCTCGCCTTTCGGTGGAGGAACAATACTGTCTGTTTGTTGAAAAACTGGCGTTGTTAGAAACCTGTCAGCACTTTTTTATTCAGCATAAACTTATTGCATGGCTTAATTTACCGCCTGCAATTAGTGACTTATTATTATTAGATAGCGAACTTTTTTCCCGGGCAGCGCGCTTTCCGTTTCTTGAATTAGCTATAAATGAGAATTATCCTGGGTTAAACCAGGGCAAAAACAATGAAACGTTAGCTAATCTGGCAATGCATTTCCCATTAATGCTGGCAAATTTCGGGGCAGGCGAGGCGTCGACTAAAGCTATTTTCGATGGGCTTTTCAAACGAGTCATGTTGGATAAAAATTTTATTCAGCAGCGAGCTGAAATGATCTCATTCGAACCATTCATGCACGCCATCGTTGCCCAGATCTCCTCCAGCTGCGAGTCGCTGATGATTGCCGGTATTGATACTGAGGCGATGTTTGCGCGCGCAGCGCCATTGGGGTTTAGCGCATTCCAGGGCGGACTATGGCCTCCGGTGCCGGTAAGCCAGCTCATTAAACTCGTTCAGCGATAACCTTTCTGTTTGCCGGTGTTTAACCGGTGATTAACCGTCTACACTGAAGACAGGAGGCCCTATGACCCTGTCTTTTACTGCCCGTTGGCGCGATGAACTGCCAGCAACGTATACCGCGCTTTTACCCACACCGTTAAAAAATGCGCGACTGATTTGGTATAACGACGAACTGGCGCAGCAGTTAGCCATTCCCGCGTCGTTATTTGACGCTACCAATGGCGCTGGCGTTTGGGGCGGCGAAACCTTATTACCAGGTATGTCGCCTGTCGCGCAGGTATATAGCGGGCATCAGTTCGGCGTTTGGGCGGGACAACTCGGCGACGGACGCGGTATTTTGCTGGGCGAACAGCTCCTGGCGGATGGCTCGACGCTCGACTGGCATCTGAAAGGCGCCGGATTAACACCCTATTCGCGAATGGGGGATGGACGCGCCGTCCTGCGTTCAACCATACGAGAAAGTCTTGCCAGCGAAGCCATGCATTATCTGGGTATTCCCACTACGCGCGCGTTATCTATCGTAACCAGCGATACGCCGGTTCAGCGAGAGACGCAGGAAACGGGCGCGATGTTAATGCGTCTGGCGCAAAGTCATATGCGTTTTGGTCATTTCGAACATTTCTACTACCGCCGTGAGCCGGAAAAAGTTCAGCAACTGGCTGATTTCGCTATTCGTCATTACTGGCCGCAATGGCAGGATGTAGCGGAAAAATATGCTTTGTGGTTTGAAGAGGTGGCGGCGCGTACCGGAAGACTCATCGCCGAGTGGCAAACTGTCGGTTTTGCGCACGGCGTTATGAATACGGATAACATGTCGATTCTGGGGCTGACCATCGACTATGGTCCCTTTGGTTTTCTCGACGACTACGATCCCGGCTTCATTGGTAACCATTCCGATCATCAGGGACGTTACCGCTTCGATAATCAACCATCGGTGGCGCTGTGGAATTTACAACGTCTGGCGCAGACGTTAACCCCTTTTATTGAGATCGACGCGTTAAACAGAGCGCTGGATCGTTACCAGGACGCGTTGTTAACGCACTATGGGCAGCGAATGCGCCAGAAGCTGGGCTTCTTTACCGAGCAAAAAGACGATAACGTTTTACTGAATGAATTGTTTAGTCTGATGGCGCGCGAAGGGAGTGACTATACCCGTACATTTCGGATGTTAAGCCATACGGAGCAACAGAGCGCTTCCTCGCCGTTGCGGGATACGTTTATCGATCGCGCGGCGTTCGATGCCTGGTTCGACCGCTACCGGGCGCGATTGCGCACAGAGGCGGTGGATGACGCGCTGCGCCAACAGCAGATGCAACGCGTGAATCCTGCGATTGTGTTGCGCAACTGGCTGGCGCAACGCGCGATAGATGCGGCTGAACAAGGAGACATGGCGGAACTGCATCGGTTGCATGAAGTTTTACGTCAACCTTTTACCGATCGAGATGATGACTATGCCAGCCGACCGCCGGAGTGGGGAAAGCGGCTGGAGGTCAGTTGTTCAAGTTAGCCTGATGCCAGCAGCATCGTCTGCTGGCGGGAGCGCTATTTGGTTAACAGTTGCTTACCGGCCTGAGTTTTGCGCAACAGATACTCCTGACCGTTGTGATCGATAATGACTTTGCCGTCCGGACCTAATAGCGCCTGACTGTTGACGCGCCGTTCAGCGGCAGGGAGAAGCGTTTCATTGTCTATTTCCTTAGGGTGAGGCAGCTCGGTGTTATCCATACGCGACATGTTATTTATTAATAATCAAACTCACAATGATTATTATTATCAATAATTAATGCGATAACAGCAAGTGCTAATTCTGTGGAGTGATATACGCGTGCGTAGAGAAAAGGGTGGGTAACGCATCGAAGAAACGCCCATCCCGGCAGGATGGGCGAGCTATTAAAAGCGGCTGTCTACCGCCGCGGCAAGTTTTTCCAACAGAACTTCCGTATCTTCCCAGTTCAGGCAGGGATCGGTAATGGATTGACCATAGATTAACGGTTGACCGCTGATAATTTTTTGCGTGCCTTCCCGCAAAAAACTCTCTGCCATAATCCCGGCAATTGCCGTGGAGCCATTACGAATCTGCTGGCAAATATCATCACATACGTCCAACTGGCGGCGATGCTGTTTTTGACAGTTGCCGTGGCTGAAGTCGACGACCAGATGTTCCGGCAGATCAAATTCATGCAACGTGTCGCAGGCGGCGGCAATATCTTCAGCGTGGTAGTTCGGTTTTTTACCGCCGCGCATGATGATGTGCCCATACGGGTTGCCACTCGTTTGGTAGATAGTCATCTGTCCGTCTTTATCCGGCGAGAGAAACATATGACTGGCGCGGGAGGCGCGAATAGCATCAACGGCAATGCGGGTATTGCCATCCGTACCATTTTTAAAGCCGACCGGACAAGAGAGCGCAGAAGCCATTTCCCGATGGATTTGGCTTTCGGTGGTACGCGCGCCAATCGCTCCCCAACTGATCAGATCGGCAATAAACTGGCCGGTGACCATATCAAGAAATTCTGTGGCGGTCGGTACTCCCAGTTCGTTCACCTGCAATAGCAAGCGACGCGCCAGTTCAAGCCCATGATTGACGCGGTAACTGCCATTCAAGTCGGGATCGGAAATCAGGCCTTTCCATCCCACGACGGTGCGCGGTTTTTCAAAATAGGTGCGCATGACGATTTCCAGACGCGCCTGATGCTTTTGGCGTTGTGCCTGGAGCTGCGTCGCGTATTCCATGGCAGCATTCAGATCGTGAATCGAACAGGGGCCAATGACGACCAGTAGCCGTGGATCTTCACCATTTAAAATCTTTTCTATCCGGCGTCGGGAGTCGGTAACGTGACTGGCGACGGAGGACGATACAGGATACCGCTGCGCGAGTTCGGTTGGTGTTACCAGGCTGTCGATACGCGCAGTACGGAGTTCGTCGGTTCTGTTCATTACAAGTCTCAGAAATTTGTTGCTTCAACGGCAGGACTACCGGGAAGTGATGGGCATCACGATAAACCAATCCCTGCTGATTTCAAGTGCGAGGCGTGTCACACCTCGCAGGCAGAACGGCATGATAACAAAAACCAATCCATTAAACTAGTTTGCTAGTACATTCTGCGGTTAAGCCCCATAATATCGAGAATCTTGGTGGCTATCTCTTCAACGGAATAATTGGTGCTGTTCAGGCAGGGGATCTGATTCTTACGATACAGCGCTTCGACCTCCGCCACTTCCATGCGGCACTGACGCAACGAGGCATAGCGACTGTTTTCACGGCGTTCTTCGCGAATTGCCGCCAGGCGTTCAGGGTCAATTGTCAGGCCGAACAGTTTATGTTGTAGCGGTTTTAACGATGTGGGCAGCGTCAAATTATCCATATCATCGGCGATGAAAGGGTAGTTAGCCGCACGAATACCGAATTGCATTGCCAGATAGAGACTGGTGGGCGTTTTTCCACAGCGCGAAACGCCAAGTAAAATGACCTGGGCCTGATCGAGGTTGCGCAATGAAATGCCATCATCATGCGCCAGGGTATAATCGATAGCGGCAATACGGGCGTCATACTTGTTCAGGTTACCCGGATTAAGCCCATGAGTACGATGAGCGATCGGCGTCGGATCCAGTTTCATCTCCTGCTGAAGCGGCGCCACCAGCGCCTGGACGATATCCTGGCAGAAGCCTTCGCTCTGCAAGATGATGGCGCGAATTTCAGGTAAAACAATCGAGTAAAACACCAGCGGGCGAACGCCGGTTTGCTGATAAATGGCGTCAATTTGGTCTTTGACGGCGCGGGCGCGACTTTCGTTTTCCACGAATGGCAGCGTAATGCTGCTGATCGTCACCGGAAACTGCGACATAACCGCGTGACCCAGGACCTCGGCGGTGATGGCGGTACCATCAGAAATATAGAAAACATGGCGATCAACAACATTATCCATTCTGTTCATCCTGAAGAGTAAACATAATTATCTGAAAGCATAAATTAAAAGTAACGGGAAACGTATAACCTGTCGCTTATTTTATAAAATGACAGGTACTTTTTATAATTAATGAAAAGTGTGTTTCATTTTCTGGAAACGCAGTTTATACCGGGGGTGATTAAGGGAATGCCGTGCTATGCGCGGGTTTGCGCAACTACGTAAACAATCTGAAAAAATAAATTTGCTTGAACGATTCACCGTTTTTTTCGCGGGTTTAAGTATGCCAGGATAAATACGCAACTATGTGTTTCTTAAACTCGTTCATTTATCACAAAAGGATTGTTCGATGTCCAACAATGGCTCGTCACCGCTGGTGCTTTGGTATAACCAACTCGGCATGAATGATGTAGACAGAGTTGGGGGCAAAAATGCCTCCCTGGGTGAAATGATTACTAACCTTTCCGGCATGGGCGTATCCGTTCCGAATGGTTTTGCAACCACTGCCGATGCGTTTAACCAGTTTTTGGATCAAAGCGGCGTAAACCAGCGCATTTATGAGCTGCTGGATAAGACGGATATTGATGATGTTTCCCAGCTGGCGAAAGCGGGCGCGCAGATCCGCCAGTGGATTATCGACACTCCTTTCCAGCCGGCGCTGGAAAACGCCATCCGCGATGCCTATGCGCAGCTTTCGTCGGATGATGAAAATGCCTCTTTTGCCGTGCGTTCCTCCGCCACGGCGGAAGACATGCCAGATGCTTCGTTTGCGGGTCAACAGGAAACGTTTCTTAACGTTCAGGGCTTCGATGCGGTACTGGTGGCAGTGAAACACGTATTTGCTTCTCTGTTTAACGATCGCGCCATCTCTTATCGCGTTCACCAGGGATATGATCATCGCGGCGTAGCGCTTTCCGCTGGCGTGCAGCGGATGGTTCGCTCCGATCTCGCCTCGTCAGGGGTGATGTTCTCTATCGATACCGAATCCGGTTTTGACCAGGTGGTCTTTATCACCTCGGCATGGGGACTGGGCGAAATGGTGGTGCAGGGGGCGGTTAACCCGGATGAATTTTATGTCCATAAGCCAACCCTGGCGGCAGGCCGCCCGGCCATCGTACGCCGCACCATGGGGTCGAAAAAAATCCGCATGGTTTACGCCGCCACCCAGGAGCACGGCAAGCAAGTGAAGATTGAAGATGTGCCGCAGGAACAGCGCGACATTTTCTCGCTCACCAACGAAGAAGTGCAGGAACTGGCGAAACAAGCGGTGCAGATTGAGCAGCACTATGGTCGTCCGATGGATATCGAATGGGCGAAAGACGGTCATACCGGTAAGCTCTTTATTGTGCAGGCACGTCCGGAAACCGTGCGCTCCCGTGGCCAGGTGATGGAGCGTTATACGCTACATGCGCAGGGGAAAATCATTGCCGAAGGTCGCGCCATTGGGCATCGTATCGGCGCAGGTACGGTAAAAGTTATTCACGATATCGGCGAAATGAACCGTATTGAGCCTGGCGATGTGCTTGTCACCGATATGACCGACCCGGACTGGGAACCGATCATGAAAAAAGCGGCGGCGATTGTCACTAACCGTGGCGGGCGCACCTGTCACGCGGCGATTATCGCCCGCGAATTGGGCATTCCGGCGGTAGTCGGCTGCGGCGACGCCACCGAACGCATGAAAGATGGCGAAAAAGTAACCGTCTCCTGCGCAGAAGGTGATACCGGTTATGTGTATGCCGACATGCTGGATTTCAGCGTAAAAAGCTCCAGCGTAGACACCATGCCAGAGCTACCGCTGAAGGTCATGATGAATGTCGGCAACCCGGACAGGGCATTTGACTTTGCCTGCCTGCCGAATGAAGGCGTAGGTCTGGCGCGACTGGAATTCATCATTAACCGTATGATTGGCGTTCACCCACGCGCGCTGCTGGAGTTTGCCGACCAGGATGCCGCGCTGCAAAACGACATTCGTGAGATGATGAAAGGGTTTGACTCGCCGCGTGAATTTTACGTTGGTCGACTGACGGAAGGGATCGCGACGTTAGGCGCCGCCTTCTACCCGAAACGCGTCATCGTTCGCCTGTCTGACTTTAAGTCCAACGAATACGCCAACCTGGTCGGCGGCGAACGCTATGAGCCGCATGAAGAAAACCCGATGCTGGGCTTCCGCGGCGCGGGTCGTTACGTCGCAGAAAGTTTCCGCGATTGTTTTGCGCTGGAATGCGAAGCGGTGAAACGCGTGCGCAACGCTATGGGCCTTACCAACGTCGAAATCATGATCCCGTTCGTGCGGACGGTCGACCAGGCGAAAGCGGTCATCGAAGAGCTGGCGCGCCAGGGGCTTAAACGCGGCGAGAACGGGCTGAAGATCATCATGATGTGCGAGATCCCGTCCAATGCCTTGCTGGCTGAACAGTTCCTCGAGTATTTTGATGGCTTCTCGATTGGTTCTAACGACATGACGCAGCTGGCGCTGGGGCTGGATCGCGATTCCGGCGTGGTGTCTGAACTGTTTGACGAGCGTAACGACGCGGTGAAAGCGCTGCTATCTATGGCGATCCGCGCGGCGAAAAAACAGGGCAAATATGTTGGAATTTGCGGTCAGGGTCCGTCCGACCATGAAGACTTTGCCGCCTGGCTGATGGAAGAGGGGATCGACAGCCTGTCGCTGAACCCGGACACCGTGGTACAGACCTGGCTGAGTCTGGCGGAACTGAAGAAGTAAACCGCGACCAGATAACGCTATGCTTATCCGGCCTGCACAAGAAACATGTTGTGTAGGCCGGATAGGGCGTAAGTTGCCCGACGCCTGCATAATGCCGGTTCAGGCGTTGTGCAGAATCATTAATACACTGCGTAGATCATTTACGGCGATTTGCCCCGGCGCTGAAGCCTGCTTCACCGCGCCAAACGTGGCGGCAGAGCCAAACACTTCCCCTGCCAGACGTGAAATGACACCCTCTTTCGCCATTGACATAGTAATTACCGGACGGTCGGCGTAATGTTGCTGCATCTCCAGCGTGGCAGTGAGTAACGTTAATACATCATGTTTGCTTTGCGGCATAACGGCAATCTTGGGTATATCCGCGCCGAGCGCTTGCATTTTACGTAGCCGCAGAACCATTTCCTCTGCGGACGGCGTCTGGTGAAAATCGTGGTTAGACATCACGACATAAACATTATGCGCATGGGCATAATCGACAGTGGCTTTAACGTCAGCATCACCGGTAAATAGCTCAAGATCGATCATATCGACCAGGCCGCTGTCGATTGCGGCACGATTAAGCGAGAGATAATGCTGAGTGGTTATTGTCTGCTCGCCGCCTTCTTTGGCGCTGCGGAAAGTAAACAGTAACGGAATGTCAGGCATCGCATCGCGGATAACACGCGCAGCGGTAAGAACGGATTGAGTCGATGCGATATCCATAAAGTGATCCACGCGCCACTCCAGAATATCGAATGTAGCTTCGCGGTAGGCCAGCGCCTCCGCTTTCACGCTATTGATGTCTCTTCCCATCAACGACACGATAATTTTGGGCATCCCTTCGCCAATGATAAGATTTTTTACGGTGACGGTTTTCATGCGTGTCCTGTCAGTTTTTTTTCTTCTCGCCATTATGAACGGTGAGGCTGGCCGCTTGAAGTAAAAAAAAAGCCCATCGTAGGAGACGGGCAAAGACTACACACAGCAATTCGTTGTTTCACTCAGGGGATTTCCATGCTTATAAATCAATGTGTTGATTTATAACCGTGTGCTAATAGTAGGCATGAGCACTTTTTGCGTCGATCAGATTCGTCTCAATAGTTTAAAAACAGTAACGGATTTGCGACAGAAATGAGATGCGGCGGGGAACAGACGGGCGAATCAAAATGGGGTGTGCGTTGAATTGATAAACGTCGCTAAAGCATCGGGCGGCAATGCCGCCCGACGGGATTATGACTGCTTGTTGGCTTCCTCGATGTCATCCAGCTCTTCAAGGAGCTCCTCTGGTTCATTCGTCGGCGCCGGAACTTCATGTACCCATGCGGAGAACAAACGCCAGGTCACGGCCAGAAGCACCGGTCCAATAAACAGACCAATCATACCGAATGCAATCAGGCCGCCGATTACCCCGGAAAGGATCAGAAGCAGCGGTAAATCGGCGCCCATGCGGATGAGTACCGGGCGAATCACGTTATCCAGAGTGCCGACGACGGCGCTCCAAACCAGCAGCACGGTGCCCCAGGTGGTGTCGCCTGTCCAGTAAAGCCAGATAATGGCTGGAATCAATACCGGCAATGGCCCCAACTGAACCAGACACGAAAGGATCATCACTACCGTCAACAGGGTAGCGTAAGGCACGCCGGAAATCGCCAGCCCGACGCCGCCAAGTACCGCCTGTACCAGCGCGGTGACCACCACGCCAAGCGCCACGGCGCGGATCGCCTGGGCAGCCAGCAGAACCGCCGCATCGCCGCGTTTAGCCGCGAGACGACAGGCAAAATGGCGTATACCCATCGCCACTTGTTCGCCGCGCCAGTAAAGCAGGGCGCTAAACAACAGCATCAGGGCGCAGTGCATCATAAAGCGTCCGATATGCGCCGCCTGACCGACAAACCAGGTCGTGGTTGTGCCGATATAAGGCCGCACTTTCGCCATAATAGCGCTACCGCCCATATCCAGCAGGCTATGCCATCCGGCATACAGTTTGGCGCCAACCAACGGAATATTATTTAACCATGCCAGATCGGGTAGCGTCATATCGCCGCCAGTCACTGCATGGATGAGCGGACCGCTACCATCGACAATGCTGTTCACCAGCAAGGCGACGGGAATAACGAAGAGCAGCACTAACAGCAGCGTCATGACCAATACGGCAAGCGAGCGGCGGCCCCACAATATTTTTTGTAATTTCAGCAAAACGGGCCAGGTCGCGATAACAATCGTACCTGCCCATGCAAACCCCAAAATAAAAGGCTGTACTATCCACAAACAGGCCACAATCATGATGGCTAAAAACAGCACCGATAGCAGCACTTGCGCAATATCCCTGGGCTGACGAACATTTACCATAAATACTTTTCACCTTTGTCTTTGCGCCAGAACGTTGGCGCGACGTGAACATGCAAACCACACCCTATAATGATGAGCAATTTCAGCGGTTTTTAACAGGCCGATTCTGCATGTAATTCTGTTGGGCGCACAGGAAAAAAATGTGATACAACAAATAACGCAACACGCAAACGATTAAGCATCCCTTCCTGTGCGTAGACCGCTCGCGCTCGCCGGGTTGGGCGCCACCGTTCACAACATAGACCGCAGGAAAAGGTCAATATAATGATTCCACAAATTTCTCAGGCACCCGGCGTCGTTCAGCTGGTGCTCAATTTTTTGCAGGCGCTGGAGCAGCAAGGGTTTACGGGCGATACGGCAACCAGTTATGCCGACCGTCTGACAATGTCGACCGATAACAGTATCTACCAGCTTCTTCCCGATGCTGTTGTGTTTCCCCGTTCTACGGCGGATGTCGCGCTTCTTGCCCGTCTGGCGGCGGAGCCGCGCTTTACGTCGCTGATATTTACCCCTCGAGGCGGCGGTACTGGCAAGAATGGCCAGGCGCTAAACCAGGGCATTATTGTTGATATGTCCCGCTATATGAACCGCATTATTGAAATTAATCCTGAAGAGGGATGGGTGCGGGTAGAGGCGGGGGTGATAAAAGATCAGCTTAATCAGGCATTAAAGCCGTATGGCTATTTTTTTGCGCCGGAACTTTCCACCAGTAATCGCGCCACGCTTGGCGGTATGATTAATACCGATGCCTCTGGTCAGGGTTCGCTGGTCTATGGAAAAACGTCAGATCACGTCTTAGGCATACGGGCCGTATTGTTGGGGGGCGATATCCTTGACACGCAATCGATGCCCGTAGAGCTTGCCCGGACGTTGGGTGAAAACACGACGATGCCAGGCCGCATCTATCAGACCGTCTATCAGTCCTGCCTGGAAAACCGTCAACTTATCCTCGATAGCTTTCCAAAGCTCAATCGCTTCCTGACAGGCTACGATTTACGCCACGTCTTTAACGATGACATGACCCGTTTCGATCTTACCCGCATCTTAACGGGGTCGGAAGGGACGCTGGCGTTTATTACTGAAGCCCGGCTGGATATTACCCCGATACCCAAAGTTCGCCGTCTGGTGAATGTAAAATACGACTCCTTTGATTCCGCGCTGCGTAACGCCCCTTTTATGGTTGATGCGCGCGCCTTATCCGTCGAGACGGTCGATTCCAAAGTCCTTAACCTCGCGCGGGAAGATATTGTCTGGCACTCCGTTAGCGAATTGATTACCGATGTGCCGGATAAAGAAATGCTTGGCCTGAATATCGTGGAATTCGCGGGTGACGATGAAGCGCTTATTGACGGACAGGTCGAGGCGCTGTGCCACCGGCTGGATGGTCTGATGGCGCGAGCGGAAGCGGGCGTGATCGGCTGGCAACTTTGTACCGATTTGACGGGTATTGAGCGTATTTACGCGATGCGTAAAAAAGCGGTAGGGCTGCTGGGTAATGCGAAAGGTGCTGCCAAACCGATTCCTTTTGCGGAAGATACCTGCGTGCCGCCTGAACATCTGGCCGATTACATCGCCGAATTTCGCGCCCTGCTGGATGGTCATGGCTTAAGTTACGGCATGTTCGGCCACGTGGATGCCGGGGTGCTACATGTGCGTCCGGCGCTGGATATGTGCGATCCGCAGCAGGAACTGTTGATGAAACAGATCTCCGATGAGGTCGTCGCGCTGACCGCCAGATACGGCGGGCTGTTGTGGGGCGAGCATGGAAAAGGTTTTCGTGCGGAATACAGCCCGGCCTTTTTCGGCGAAGTCCTGTATGGCGAGCTGCGCAAAATAAAAGCGGCTTTTGATCCGCATAATCGACTTAACCCGGGTAAAATCTGTCCGCCGCAGGGGATAGAGGCGCCGATGATGAAGGTGGATGCGGTAAAACGCGGCTCCTGGGATCGGCAAATCCCGCTGGCGGTGCGGCAGACCTGGCGCGGCGCTATGGAGTGTAATGGTAACGGCCTGTGCTTTAATTTCGATGCGAAAAGCCCAATGTGCCCGCCGATGAAAATTAGCCTTAACCGGATCCACTCGCCGAAAGGGCGGGCGACGCTGGTGCGGGAATGGCTCCGTCTATTGGCCGATCGCGGCGTCGATCCGTTGAAGCTGGAAAAGGAGTTGCCAGAAAAACGCGCCAGCTTACGCACGCTGATTGCCCGCACCCGGAATAGTTGGCACAAACGCAAAGGCGAGTATGACTTTTCCCATGAAGTTAAAGAGGCCATGTCCGGCTGTCTGGCGTGTAAAGCCTGTACGACCCAGTGTCCGATTAAAATCGATGTTCCGGAGTTTCGTTCACGTTTCTTACAGCTTTACCATACGCGTTATCTGCGTCCGGTACGCGATCATCTGGTGGCGACGGTCGAGACCTACGCGCCGCTGATGGCGCGTGCGCCAAAGACCTTTAACTTTTTTATTAACCAACCGGTGGTTCGTAATCTGGCGAAAAAACATATCGGTATGGTGGATTTACCTCTGCTTTCTGCCCCTTCATTGCAACAGCAACTGGTGGGCCATCCGTCCGCTAATATGACGCTTGAGCAACTGGAGCGCATGAGCGCCGAGCAAAAAGCGAAAACGGTACTGGTAGTTCAGGATCCGTTTACCAGCTACTACGACGCCCGGATCGTGGCGGACTTTATCCGCCTGGCGGAAAAACTGGGCAGGAGGCCGGTATTGTTACCGTTCTCGCCGAATGGTAAGGCGCAGCATATTAAAGGTTTTCTTAATCGCTTTGCGAAAACGGCGAAAAAAACCTCTGAGTTCCTTAATCGGATCGCTGCGTTGGGGATGCCGATGGTGGGCGTCGATCCGGCGCTGGTTCTGTGTTATCGCGACGAATACAAACTGGCGCTGGGCGAACAGCGCGGCGATTTTCATGTGTTGCTGGTGAATGAATGGCTGGCGCAGGAAATAAATGCAAGACTGTCCGTCGAGGTGAGCGGCGAACCGTGGTACTTTTTTGGTCATTGTACGGAAGTCACGGCTTTACCCGGCGCGCCTGCGCAGTGGGCCGCCATCTTTGCCCATTTTGGCGCGAAGCTGGAAAATGTCAGCGTAGGCTGCTGCGGTATGGCGGGCACTTATGGACATGAACTAACCAATCATAAAAATTCGCTGGGAATTTATGAGCTATCCTGGCATCAGGCGATGCAACGTTTACCGCGAAACCGTTGCCTGGCAACCGGCTATTCCTGCCGAAGCCAGGTTAAACGCATTGAAGGTACGGGCGTGCGTCACCCGTTGCAGGCATTACTGGAGATTATAGGTTGATCTGGAAACGTGAAGTGACCCTCGATGCGCTTAATGCGATGGGGGAAGGGAATATGGTTGGCCTGCTTGATATCCGCTTTGAGCGTATTGGGGACGATACGCTGGAAGCGACAATGCCCGTCGATCATCGCACCAAACAGCCGTTCGGCTTGCTGCATGGCGGAGCGTCTGTGGTGCTGGCGGAAAGTATCGGCTCGGTCGCAGGCTATCTGTGTACGCAGGGGGAGCAAAAGGTGGTGGGGCTGGAGGTGAATGCCAACCATGTACGGTCGGCGCGTCAGGGGCGCGTACGAGGCGTCTGTAAAGCGTTGCATACCGGGGCTCGCCATCAGGTCTGGCAGATAGAGATCTTTGATGAACAGGGACGTCTGTGCTGTTCTTCGCGTCTTACTACGGCGATTGTGTGACGTTGTCACCATAAAAGTGTGATGCATATTGCTTTTGGTCAAAATGTGCGCAGAAAAAGGTGATATACTGTGCACGTTTACACATAAGCGAGGATGATATGTCTACTGATTTAGACCCAACCCAACTGGCGATTGAATTTTTACGCCGTGATAAAACCGAACTTTCTCCCGCGCAGTATTTGAAGCGTTTAAAACAGCTGGAGTTAGAGTTTGCCGATCTCCTCACCCTCTCTGCAACCGAACTGAAAGAAGAGATCTATTTCGCCTGGCGGTTGGGAGTGCATTAATAAAGTCTGTGTAGGCCGGATAAGGCGTTAGCCGTCATCCGGCTATGTTACCAGGCAATCTCACCAGACCCTGTTCCCCGGTAATAGATAATCCTCTTGATTTTGTTTAAAAAAAATACAGATCGCCATTTGTGCTAAAAAGATGCGCTCTCTTTATGAGATTATTCTTATGCCCCTTCAAGAGCTAAGCCATTAAGAGTGCCGGAGATAAGCGCCGGATGGGGCCGGAACCCTTAAGCCTGTATTGAACAGACTTAAGGGTTTTTCTTTTCCGGGCGCGTAAAAAACTAAGGTCTGTCAATAACCGCTGGCATGTCGTCAGCCGTATGATTATTCAAAATACGGTTAGCCAGCACACCTGACATCATCGATCCGTTAACGTTCAGAGCCGTGCGGGCCATATCAACGATAGGTTCGATGGCAATAAAAATACCGACCAGCGCAACGGGAAAATTCAACGTCGACAGGACAATCAGCGCCGCGAACGTACCACCGCCGCCGACGCCGGCTACGCCAATAGACCCTAGCGCAATGGCAGGTAACATCGCGGCCAGAAAATGCAGCGAGAGCGGATCAATGCCGATGGTGGGCGCAATCATCGCTACCATAATAGCCGGATAAATCCCGGCGCAGCCATTTTGCCCCATACTGGAGCCAAACGAGGCGGAAATATTGGCAATGGTGCTTTGTACGCCAAATTTTTCCTGGGCGGAAATGGCCAGCGGAATAGAGGCTGCGCTGCTGCGGGAGACAAACGCAAAGGTTAAGACGGGCCAGACCATTCTGAAATAACGCGCTGGATTATTACCGCTGAGGATCAGCAAGGTGGCGTGCACGATAAACATCATGAAAATCGCGATGTAACAGGCGCCGATAAAACCAAGTAAGCTGGCGAATTGTTCAAGGCGGTATGATGAAAATACGGTAGTCATTAATGCCATGACGCCATAGGGCGTTAATGCAATAACGATACGTACCATCTTCATGACCCAGATCTGGATAGCGTTAATGCCTGCGCTTAATTTCTGACCTTCTTCCGGCGCCTCTTTTTTGACCTTTAACAGAGCGATCCCCGCTATTAGCGTGAAGATAACGATGCCGATAACGGAAACACTTCTGGCTCCCGTAAGATCAAGAAAAATATTTGTCGGGATCAGCGATGTCACTAACTGGGGAATCGACACCGCGGCAGTCTTATTGACTTCTTCTGTAGTTAACATTGACGGCATGTGCACAAAAGCGCTGGCGTCAAGCCCCAGTATATGAGCGGTCAGTAATCCGATAAAACCGGCAACCATCACCAAACATAACATGCATCCGACGATCGTCAGCGACATTTTTCCGATGCCGGCGCTATTTTCCAGTTTATTGATGGCGGAAAGAATAGAAATAAAAATTAGCGGTATAGCGACCAGTTTTAACAGATGGACGTAGCCATTGCCGACGATGCTGTACCATTCGATAATGGTGTTAGTGTGATTTGCTGAAATAAAATGCAGGGATAAACCAATAACAGCCCCTAAAAAGATAGCGATAAAAACGCTTTTCGACAGGGAATCGCTTTTTTGATTAATTCTCAAGATGACCCACGAGAAAACCAAAAAAAGTGCGATATACGCGAGCGTAACAACCATATTTTAAGCCTCTTGCCTCATTCAGCACCTGAAATGCCGGAAAGAGTTTACATAAACCTATAGCCCAACCTGAGTTATAGAACCGCAGCGGATTATAAAGAGCGCAACGCCAGGTATCCATACAAAAAATGGGGTTCTGACCTCGCCGCCTGGCAATGTCGACAGCCTATTAATTAAATAGTCATTTTCTATACATCTTTTCGTTTTTGACCTGCCAGAACGGTTAATATCGTATAAATCATTACTTATCAATAGGTTAATCGACTTTTTGTCTGTCGTATGACCTGGCGGACAGGGTCTATGTTTAATAAAAGGCGCTCAATATGACCATTTGTTGGAAAGCCCCTGCGGTTAATGGGTTGAAGTGATAATCATTATCACTAACATGCTGTTATATCCTGGTGATTTAGAACGCGAGGTAACTCTATGGAATTGCATTCAGGCACGTTTAACCCGGAGGACTTCCCCTGGCAAGGGCTGACGCTAACGCCAGCGGCGGCAGCGCACATACGTGAACTGGCAGCAAAGCAGCCGGGCATGTTGGGCGTGCGGTTAAGCGTAAAACAGACGGGATGTGCCGGATTTGGCTATGTTCTGGATACCGTTCGGGAGCCGGATAAAGACGATTTGGTTTTTGAAGCCGAAGGCGCAAAGCTTTTCGCACCGTTACAGGCGATGCCTTTTATTGACGGAACAGAAGTGGATTACGTACAGGAAGGGCTGAACCAGTTATTTAAATTTCATAACCCCAAAGCCCAGAATGAATGCGGCTGCGGCGAAAGTTTTGGGGTATAGGCGGTACTATGTCTCGTAATACTGAAGCAACGGAAGAGGTCGGCATCTGGACAGGCGGACGCCTTAATTACAAAGAAGGATTTTTCACGCAATTACCCACTGATGAACTGGCAAAAGGCATCAGCGAAGAGGTGGTGCGTGCGATTTCCGCAAAGCGTAACGAACCTGATTGGATGCTGGAATTTCGTCTCAATGCCTATAGAGCCTGGCTGGACATGGATGAACCGCACTGGCTGAAAGCGCATTACGATAAACTGAACTATCAGGACTACAGTTATTACTCTGCGCCATCATGCGGAAACTGCGACGATAGCTGCGTTTCCCAGCCGGGAGCCGTACAGCAAACGGGCGCGAATACCTTTTTGAGTAAAGAGGTTGAAGACGCCTTCGAGCAACTTGGCGTTCCGGTTCGCGAAGGGAAAGAGGTCGCCGTCGATGCGATTTTTGACTCGGTCTCCGTAGCGACCACATACCGTGAAAAACTGGCGGAACAGGGCATTATTTTCTGTTCTTTTGGCGAAGCGATACACGATCACCCTGAGCTGGTCAGGAAATATCTTGGCACCGTCGTGCCGGGGAACGATAACTTTTTTGCCGCGCTGAATGCGGCAGTCGCTTCCGATGGGACATTTATCTATGTTCCCAAAGGCGTGCGTTGCCCAATGGAGTTATCCACCTATTTTCGCATTAACGCTGAGAAAACCGGTCAGTTTGAGCGCACGATTCTGGTGGCGGATGAAGGCAGCTATGTGAGTTATATCGAAGGCTGCTCCGCGCCCGTACGCGACAGTTATCAGCTCCACGCCGCGGTCGTGGAAGTCATCATCCATAAAGATGCTGAAGTAAAATATTCCACCGTACAAAACTGGTTCCCGGGCGACAACAACACGGGCGGCATTCTGAACTTTGTGACCAAGCGGGCGTTATGCGAAGGGGAAAACAGCAAGATGTCGTGGACCCAGTCGGAAACCGGTTCGGCGATTACCTGGAAATACCCGAGCTGCATTCTGCGCGGTGATAATTCTATCGGCGAGTTCTATTCCGTTGCGCTGACCAGTGGACATCAGCAGGCTGACACCGGCACCAAAATGATCCATATCGGTAAAAACACGCGCTCAACCATTATCTCAAAAGGCATTTCCGCCGGCCACAGCCAGAACAGCTACCGTGGGCTGGTAAAAATTATGCCGACGGCAACCAACGCCCGAAATTTCACCCAATGCGACTCCATGTTGATTGGCGCGGACTGCGGCGCGCATACGTTCCCGTATGTTGAATGCCGCAATAACAGCGCGCAGCTGGAGCACGAGGCGACGACATCACGCATCGGTGAAGATCAGCTTTTCTATTGTTTGCAACGCGGCATCAGCGAAGAAGACGCTATTTCGATGATCGTCAACGGTTTCTGCAAAGACGTTTTCTCGGAACTGCCGCTGGAGTTTGCCGTTGAAGCGCAAAAACTGCTGGCGATTAGCCTGGAGCACAGCGTCGGTTAATGATGAAGGAAAACCCATGTTAAGCATTAAAGATTTACAGGTCAGTGTGGAAGAAAAAGCGATTTTGCGTGGCCTGAATCTGGAGATTCGCCCCGGCGAAGTTCACGCCATTATGGGGCCGAACGGTTCCGGGAAAAGCACGCTTTCCGCCACCCTGGCGGGACGTGAAGATTATGAGGTCACCGGCGGCTCGGTTACGTTCAAAGGTAAAGATCTGCTTGAACTGTCGCCGGAGGAACGGGCGGGCGAAGGGATTTTTATGGCCTTCCAGTACCCGGTAGAAATCCCCGGCGTCAGTAACCAGTTTTTCCTGCAAACCGCGCTGAATGCCGTGCGCGCCTACCGCGGGCAGGCGTCGTTGGATCGCTTTGATTTTCAGGATCTGATGGAAGAGAAGATCGCATTGCTGAAAATGCCGGAAGATTTGCTGACCCGTTCGGTAAACGTCGGTTTTTCCGGCGGGGAGAAAAAGCGCAATGATATTTTGCAAATGGCGGTGCTGGAGCCGGAACTGTGCATCCTTGATGAGTCGGACTCCGGACTGGATATCGATGCGTTGAAAATTGTGGCGGAAGGCGTCAACGCGTTACGCGACGATAAACGCGCTTTTATTATCGTGACCCACTATCAGCGCATACTGGACTACATCAAGCCCGATTACGTCCACGTCCTCTATCAGGGGCGAATTGTCCGATCCGGCGATTTTACTCTGGTCAAACAACTGGAGGAGCAGGGTTATGGCTGGCTTACCGAACAGCAGTAAAGCGCTACAGCAATGGCAGCATCTCTTTGAAGAAAAAGGAGAAAGTCGAACTGAGCAGGCAAGACAACATTTACAACAGATGTTACGTCTGGGATTGCCGACGCGTAAACATGAAGACTGGAAATACACGCCGCTGGAGGGCTTAACCCATAGCCAGTTTATCCAGCAGTGTGCGACTATCAGCGCCGCACAGCGTGATGCGCTGGCGCTGCAAATCGATGCCGTGCGGCTGGTGTTTGTCGATGGTCGGTTTATGCCAGAGCTCAGTGATAGCACGCAAAACAGCGGATTTGACGTTAGCGTCAGGGATGAGCGCCAGACGCTTGCCGCGCCGGTACATCCCGAGGTTTTTCTGCATCTGACGGAAAGCCTGGCGCAATGTGTCACGTATATACAGGTCCGGCGAAATCAGCGTCCGACCAGGCCCCTACTGTTAATGCATATCACGCAGGGCGTGGATGGCGACGAGCTGAATACCGCGCATTATCGCCACCATCTGGCGCTGGCGGAAGGCGCGGAAGCGACGGTTATTGAGCATTATGTCAGCCTTACAGCGGCAAAACATTTTACTGGCGCGCGTCTGACGATGAACGTTGCAGACAATGCGTAACTGCGCCATATCAAACTGGCGTTTGAAAATGCGTCCAGCTATCACTTTGCGCATAACGATCTTCTGCTGGCGACAGACGCCTCGGCGTTTAGCCACAGTTTTCTGCTGGGCGCCGCAGTACTACGTCACCACAGCAGCTCACAACTGAATGGTGAAAACGCGACGCTTCAACTGAATAGTCTGGCGATGCCGGTGAAAAATGAAGTCTGCGATACGCGGACATGGCTGGAACATAACAAAGGCTACTGTAACAGCCGCCAGTTGCACAAGACCATCGTCAGCGACAAAGGACGCGCGGTCTTTAATGGCCTGATTAACGTGGCGCAACACGCCATTAAAACCGACGGCCAGATGACCAATAATAACCTGTTGTTGGGGAAACTGGCTGAAGTCGATACCAAACCGCAATTAGAGATCTATGCCGATGACGTGAAGTGCAGCCACGGCGCGACGATCGGGCGTATTGACGATGAGCAGATGTTTTATCTGCAATCACGCGGCATCAGGCAGCAGGAGGCGCGGCACATGATTCTTTACGCGTTTGCCGCAGAGTTAACGGAAGCTATCCATGATAGCGCCCTTAAACAGCAGGTGCTGACGCGAATCGGCCAGCGACTGCCCGGAGGCCTGGTATGACATTTCCTGTAGAAAAAGTACGGGCGGATTTTCCCATACTGCAGCGTGAAGTTAACGGCCTGCCGCTGGCTTACCTGGACAGCGCAGCCAGCGCTCAAAAACCTAATCAGGTGATTGATGCTGAATCTGCCTTCTACCGTCACGGCTATGCTGCGGTACATCGAGGTATCCATACGTTAAGCGCGCAGGCGACCGAAAGCATGGAGAATGTGCGTAAGCAGGCGTCGCGGTTTATTAACGCCCGCTCCGCAGAAGAACTGGTGTTCGTGCGCGGTACGACGGAGGGCATTAACCTTGTCGCCAACAGTTGGGGAACGGAAAATATTCGCGCCGGGGATAACATTATTATCAGCGAGATGGAGCATCACGCCAACATCGTTCCCTGGCAGATGCTGTGCGAGCGCAAAGGCGCCGAACTGCGCGTGATCCCGTTGCATCCTGACGGTACGCTGCGGCTGGAGACCTTAGCTGCGCTGTTCGATGACCGGACCCGACTGCTGGCCATTACCCATGTTTCCAATGTGCTGGGGACGGAAAACCCACTGCCGGACATGATTGCGCTGGCGCGCCAGCATGGGGCGAAAGTGCTGGTGGATGGCGCCCAGGCCGTGATGCACCATGCTGTTGACGTCCAGGCGCTGGACTGCGATTTTTACGTTTTCTCCGGCCATAAACTTTACGGGCCGACCGGCATCGGCATTCTGTATGTTAAAGAGGCGTTGCTGCAAGAAATGCCGCCGTGGGAAGGGGCGGGTCGATGATCTCGACCGTCAGCCTGACGCAGGGAACGACGTGGGCGAAAGCGCCCTGGCGTTTTGAGGCGGGAACGCCGAATACTGGCGGCATCATTGGTCTGGGCGCGGCAATTGACTATGTGACGTCGCTGGGACTGGATAAGATTGGCGATTATGAGCAGATGCTGATGCGCTATGCGCTGGAGCAACTGGCGCAGGTGCCTGATATCACGCTGTATGGTCCGGCGCAGCGGTTGGGCGTCATCGCGTTTAATCTGGGTAAACACCATGCTTACGACGTCGGCAGCTTTCTTGATAATTACGGCATCGCGGTACGAACGGGGCACCACTGCGCGATGCCGCTCATGGCCCTGGTATGGCGTGCCGGCAATGTGCCGGGCTTCGCTGGCGATGTATAACACCCATGAAGAAGTGGACCGACTGGTGGCAGGATTAACGCGTATCCACCGCTTATTGGGATAACAGTGAGGTTTTATGGCTGCGTTACCGGATAAAGAAAAATTGCTGCGTAACTTTACGCGTTGCGCTAATTGGGAAGAGAAATATTTATATATTATTGAGTTGGGGCAGCGCCTGGCGGAGTTAAATCCGCAGGATCGCAATCCGCAAAATACGATTCATGGCTGTCAGAGCCAGGTGTGGATCGTGATGCGGCGAAACGCCAACGGCATTATCGAATTGCAGGGCGACAGCGACGCGGCGATCGTTAAAGGCCTTATGGCGGTGGGATTTATTTTGTACCACCAGATGACGGCGCAGGATATTGTGCATTTTGATGTCCGGCCATGGTTCGAAAAAATGGCGCTTACGCAACACCTCACACCTTCTCGTTCTCAGGGGCTGGAAGCAATGATTCGCGCAATTCGCGCTAAGGCCGCCACTCTTAGCTAAACTGTACAGACAGCGTTCTACCTGATGTCAAATCCTTTGTCGGACGGCGACGTCGCTTTATCCAGAGTGGAGAGAGCGTATATTTTGTTGTTCTGATAAGCGAAGCGCTACCAGTCGTCGCAGAGGGCATCACCAGGAATACAGGAGGTTTGGTATGAAACGTGCGTCTTTCATTACGCTAACTATTATCGGCGCGTATAGCGCGTTACAGGCAGCCTGGACGGTTGATTATCCATTACCGCCAGAAGGCAGCCGTCTTATTGGTCAGAATCAAACCTATACCGTACAGGAAGGTGATAAAAACCTGCAGGCTATCGCCCGGCGTTTTGATACGGCGGCGATGCTCATTCTTGAAGCGAACAATACGATTGCGCCGGTGCCTAAGCCCGGTACGCTAATTACCATTCCCTCGCAGATGCTATTGCCGGATGCGCCCAGGGAAGGCGTTATCGTCAACCTCGCGGAGCTACGGTTGTATTATTACCCGCCGGGAGAAAACCGCGTTCAGGTGTATCCCATCGGCATCGGTTTGCAGGGACTGGAAACTCCCGTCATGGACACCCGGATAGGGCAAAAGATCCCCAACCCGATGTGGACGCCGACGGCGGGCATACGCCAACGTTCGCTTGAGCGGGGGATCACGCTGCCACCGGTGATCCCTGCCGGGCCAAATAACCCGCTGGGACGCTATGCGCTGCGTCTGGCGCACGGTAATGGGGAATATCTCATTCATGGCACCAGCGCGCCGGATAGCGTGGGTCTGCGCGTGAGTTCCGGTTGCATTCGCATGAACGCGCCGGACATCAAGGCGTTATTTGCGCAGGTCAGAACGGGGACGCCGGTAAAAGTGATTAACCAGCCGGTGAAATTCTCTGTCGAGCCGAATGGCATTCGTTATGTAGAGGTACACAGGCCGCTATCGCCGGAAGAAGAGCAAAACGTGCAGACGATGCCCTACGTGTTGCCTGCGGAATTTACCGCGTTCAGAAACGCGCAAGGGGTGGATAGTCGCCTGGTCGATAAGGCGCTATACCGGCGAGCCGGGTATCCTGTCAGCGTGAGCGCCGGGCAGACGCCAGCGGTAAATACAACCGCAGTCGAATCCGCTCAGAACGGTTTTGTCGGGGAAGAGGGGCAAACACGCGCGACGCAGTAGCCTTCGCAGCAAACGACGGACAAAAAATGGCGCACGATGTGCGCCATTTTATATCGTGCGTTAAATTATTTACAGATGCGTAACACTTTGTTGTCCAGACGCTGGTTAGCGCGAGCAGCGTCGTCTTTAGCAGCCTGAACGTCGGAACGCATTGCATTTACGTCATTACTCAGTTGATCAACTTTAGCGCTCAGCGTCTGTACATCGGAAGATAACTGATCGATTTTAGCGTTGCTGGAACAACCTGCCAGTAACGCGGAGCCCAGAACTACTGCACCTAAGATCAGTTTGTTAGTACGGTTCATAATAACCTTATATTATGTATGGTTATGTATGTAAAGAAATGGCGCACGATGTGCGCCATTTTATATCGTGCGTCAAATTATTTACGGACGCGGGATACTTTGTTGTCCAGACGCTGGTTAGCTCGAGCAGCATCGTCTTTAGCAGCCTGAATGTCGGAACGCATTGCATTTACGTCATTACTCAGTTGATCAACTTTAGCGCTTAGCGTCTGCACATCGGATGATAACTGATCGATTTTAGCGTTGCTGGAACAACCTGCCAGTAACGCGGAGCCCAGAACTACTGCACCTAAGATCAGTTTGTTAGTACGGTTCATAAGAATAACCTTGCATTTTGTGTGGTTATATGTGTAAAAAAATGGCGCACAATGTGCGCCATTTTTATTACGCAGGTACTATTACTTACGGTATTTAGTAGCCTGGTTGTCCAGACGCTGGTTAGCGCGAGCTGCGTCGTCTTTAGCAGCCTGAACGTCGGAACGCATTGCGTTCACGTCGTTGCTCAGCTGGTCAACTTTAGCGTTCAGAGTCTGAACGTCAGAAGACAGCTGATCGATTTTAGCGTTGCTGGAGCAACCAGCCAGCAGAGTAGAACCCAGGATTACCGCGCCCAGTACCAGTTTAGTACGATTCATTATTAATACCCTCTAGATTGAGTTAATCTCCATGTAGCGTTACAAGTATTACACAAACTTTTTTATGTTGAGAATATTTTTTTGATGGGAATGCACTTATTTTTGATCGTTCGCTCAAAGAAGCATCGAAATGCATGAAAGTCCCTAAAAAACCGAAAGAAAACAGGGGGCTTCCATCGGATTCTTCTTAGATAATCCGCAATTAGATAGTAAAATCCGATTTGATTTTTTTATTAATAGTGGCTATCGATTAAATAAAAAAAGCGCCGGAAGGGCGCTTTTTTAAACAAATTAATTCACACAACAATTATTACAGTACGTGAACAGAGGCGGTGTTAGTGGTGCCGCTTGGAACCAGCGCGCCGGAGACCATCACTACGACGTCGCCTTTCTGGGCGAGGCCGCTTTGCAGGGCGACATCTTTGCCCAGACGGTAGAAATCATCAGTAGAATTGATTTCTTTCACCAGCTGCGATACCACGCCTTTGCTCAGTACTAACTGACGGGCGGTCACTTCATTGGTGGTCAATGCCAGGATGGTGGCGTCCGGGAAGTATTTACGCACGGCGCGAGCGGATTTACCGCCCTGGGTCGCTACCACGATCAGCGGCGCTTCCAGTTTTTCGGCGGTTTCTACCGAGCCGCGGCATACTGCTTCCGTAATGCGCAGTTTACGGCTGTCGTTGTTGTAGTCCAGACGGCTGTTCATGACGCGGTCGGTACGTTCGCAGATGGTTGCCATGATAGAAACGGCTTCCAGCGGGTATTTCCCTTTTGCGGATTCGCCGGACAGCATAACCGCATCCGTACCGTCGAGGATGGCGTTCGCAACGTCGCCTGCTTCTGCGCGGGTCGGACGCGGGTTTTTGATCATAGAATCCAGCATCTGAGTCGCGGTGATCACGACTTTACGTGCGCGGATACATTTTTCGATCATCATTTTCTGCGCAAAGATCACTTCTTCAACCGGGATTTCTACGCCCAGGTCGCCACGCGCAACCATGATGCCGTCGGAAGCTTCGAGAATTTCATCGAAGTTGTTCAGGCCTTCCTGGTTTTCGATCTTAGAGATAATCTGGATGTTTTCGCCGCCGTGGGCTTTCAGATGCTCGCGAATTTCGACAACGTCAGAACGTTTACGGATAAAGGACGCAGCAACAAAGTCAACGCCCTGTTCGCAACCGAAGATCAGGTCCTGTTTGTCTTTTTCAGCCAGCGCCGGCAGAGCAATAGAAACGCCCGGCAGGTTAACGCCTTTGTTCTCGCCCAGATCGCCGTTGTTCAGCACCTTACAAATGACTTTATTGCCTTCGATGGCGGTCACTTCCATACCGATCAGACCATCGTCAACCAGGACGGTGTTGCCAACGCTCAGGTCGCTGGTGAAGCCTTCATAGGTGACGGCAACGATTTCATTATTACCGACCACGGATTTGTCGGTGGTAAAAGTAAAGGTTTGGCCCGCTTTCAGCGAAACGTCGTTACCGCCTTCCAGTTTAATGGTGCGGATTTCTGGTCCTTTAGTATCAAGCAGAATAGCGGCTTTTTTACCAGTTTTGCTCATCACGTTGCGCAAGTTCTGGATACGCTGACCGTGTTCTGCATAATCGCCATGAGAGAAGTTCAGACGCATCACGTTCATGCCCGCGTCCAGCATTTTGCTTAACATCTCTTCGGATTCGGTTTTCGGACCGATAGTACAAACAATTTTCGTCTTTTTCATGACAGTCTTAGTCTTTAAGTTGAGGAGGATATGGAAATCTGGCTTCGGACGCGCACGGCCCGGAAGCTAAGCCTGTGTTGCTAAAGTGATGATGCCTCGCTCTAAGGATAGGTGACATCGAAAGAGCGTGCAGAGGAATGTGTGCTCGCGTTTCAGCCCAACGGGAAGGGGATAATTTTAGTCGTTGAGTTTTACAGTCCAATGCGCTGAAACCATTCAAGAGACAATTGGCGCGCATTATACGCTGAAATTTACAAAAAAGGAAAATGAAAACCCTGTTTCAAAAGACATCTGTGCAGATCCACAACGGTTTGTTATTACGCTGTTTACGATGTCGCTGGCGATAACGCCGCCCGAACAGGGGCGGCGTTGCGCAACAGCGGGTGTTGTTGCGCATAATGTCAATCGAGCAACTTTTTGCCTTCCAGGTCGATGGCGATGTTTTGGTTGTGTGCTTTTCGATAGCACAGAATCGCTATCCCGATGGCCGCCCAGCTAATTCCGAGTATCAGAGCGTGAATGTTCATGTTTAAACAGACGTAGCCGATGACGATCATCCCCATGATCGGCGAAATAACATGGGCGAAAATGCGCCGCTGGGCTTTCATCCGGAAATTGAACAGGATAAACACACACAGGTTCACGACAAAAAAAGCGAAAAGCGCGCCAAAGTTCACCAGCGTGGAGATAGACTCAATCTTGCCGGAAAACAGGTAGCTGAGCAGCAGGGTGACGCCGCCGGTAAACAGAATGGCATAATTCGGCGTTTTACGCGTGGTATGGACGTGAGCGAGGAAGGCGGGCAGCATTCGGTCGCGCCCCATTGAAAATAACACTCTGGACACCGCCGTTTGCGCGGTAATAATGTTGCCGACGGCGCACACAAACGCCACAATGATGGAAAACGCCACTTTGAGCCAGATACCGCCAACGTTGCCGGCAATGGTGAAAAATGCTTCATTCGTCGCATTACCTTCCGCGAAGCGGTCGACGTTACCGGTGGCGAACGCCGCAAACGCCACAACGATAATAAACAGTACCGTCGCCAAAACTAACGCCAACAGCGTTGCTTTACTGACGGCGCGTCCCCCGCCTTCGCTTTCTTCACTTAATGTACTGATAGCGTCAAAGCCGAGAAAATTCAGCGCAGCCACCGAAATCGCCGTCGCGATGAGCCCTGGGGTGAACCACTGTGAATCGAAAAAAGGCCGGAAAGAAAGCGTTATCTGACTACTGTCCTGCATCATCAGACGGACAATGAGTAGCACGAAAATCGCCAGAATACCGAGTTGAATAAAGACCAGTAACTTATCGAATTTCGCCGTTTGCTGTATCCCGAGATAGTTGACTCCGGTGCCAATAGCCACATAAATCAACGGCCAGACCCAGACCGGGATTTGCGGTAAAATAGCGTGGACCGCGACGCCGCCCAGCACTGCCACGAGCGTAGGGAACAAAAGATAATCCAGCAGTAATATCCATCCGGTCAGAAACCCTACGGCGGGATTAATGCATACGCCAGCATACGCATAGGCCGAACCCGACGAGGAGATATGTTGCGATAAGGTAGAGTAGCTGTACGCGGTAAAAAACATCGCGATCGCGCCAATAATATAAACCAGCGCAACCATACCGTGCGAAAGATTATAAACGACGCCATAAAGAGAGACTGGCGCGATAGGCACCATAAACACCAGACCATAAAGCACTAAATCGGTAAGAGACAATTTTTTGACTTTTTTCATGATAAATACCTTAATGGCTTTTTATGCCAGATCGCGTAAAAACGCGCTTACCGCTGCGAGGCAGGGCGCGATATTTTCTTCATGCGGGTTATGGCTGCTGCCGGGAATAGTGACCGCGCGGCAGTCTGAAATGTGAGAGAGAAGCGGAGAGACGACGCGCTCGGTTGCCTGATCGTTTTCGCCGCGCAGTACCAGAACAGGACAGCGTATCTGGCACAAATGGGGCGTAATATCCCAGTCGGCAAGTTTGCCATTTGCCGCCAGTTCATTGGTTCCCCATAAAATGTGATAACCCGTAGGGTCGGCGGCGAACTGCGCATTAGATCGCTGAACATGAACGGCTTCTTCCGCGAGGGTATAAACGTGCCTGGCATAATAAGCGACCAGCTGTTCCGGTGGGTTTTGATAAATGACGGCGGGCATAATGACGTTTTTGATATCGTCATCGGACATTGGCGTCAGAGCGTTAAAGAGCCGTATGGCTTCCTGTTGCCACAGGGCGATACTGGCCGGCGAACTGGCCAGTATCGTCCCGCGAAGCCCGGCAGGCTGTAAGCAGGCGTGCTCTGCGGCAAGCATTCCGCCCCAGGAATGTCCCAGTATCGAATACCCGTGCCCAATACCCAGGTGATTAATTAATTGGGTTAATTGACGGAGATAACGCGCAATAGTCCAGAAAGACGCGTCAGCATGAGGAAAATGCGTTGAACGACCGCAGCCATATTGATCGTAAAATATTACCATGCGCCCGTCATCAGCCAGATGGCGATAATTTAATAAATAATCAAAGCCGCCAGAAGGGCCGCCGTGAAGGATAATGAGCGGCGTGAGTAATGATTTTCTGTCTCCATAAATCCGATAGCTTGTCAATATATTTTCAGAAAACATTTCGCCATAGAGATAAGTATCATTCATATTCTTAATGACTCAGTGTGTGGCAGGGCAGGCGAAATTTATATTCGCCTGGGTAATATTATTTTTTATTGTGCGTAAAACATTACACCAGAAGGTGGCGTAATGTTCCCATTGCAGAAACTGCGGACTTCCCCAGTGCGGCGAACAATCACTGGCAAAGCAACATACTTTCCCTTTATGGTAAGTACCCATAACTAACAGTGGATCGCCATTAATTTCAGTAAGGACCTGACTATTTTCTTTGGCGATAAGCTTGTTATAGCCCAACAGCGGCGGCCATTCGCTAAATGGCTGGGTAATAAAATGTTCTATCGCAGTATTTACTGCTTTACATCCTTGCGGTAGTTCTACGCGATCATCTATATCCAGCATATCAACCGGCAATACCTCCGCCAGAACCGTATTTTTATAATTGGCTTTTGCTTCTATTCCCGTAAAGGATAAATACCCGCCGATCATCAACAGACCGCCGCCCTCAGCAACATAATCTGCGATAAGTTGTAAGGCATCAGGAATAATGTCCATATTATAAAACGTTCTGTTTTGTAACAGGAACGTATTGCTACCGATATCACTGATGACGATCGCATCATAGCAGGCTAATGCTTCGGCAGTTTGTGGAAAACGAGTTTGCACAATATGGGCAGGCATGTAGTCCACATTGATATTACCCTGGCGCAAGCAGGATAATAAATAGTCTGCGCCTTCTTCATATTTGCTCGATGTAAAGCTATCAAAACCTTTAGAGTGAATCATATGAATGTGCCATGATTCGCCAATAAATAAAATTTTCATTATGTCACCTGTTAATTAATGTTAATGACTTTATTAGATTGGGTACGCATTCGATGTAAAACCTGCAAGTGCTGAGGCATACTCGACGCACCGACTTGTTCCACCGCCAGAGAAGCGAAAGCGGAGGCATATTGAATGGCAGCGACCATGTCTGCTTGTCGCGCCAGCGCGGCGGCTAAGGCGCCATTAAAAGCGTCACCGGCCCCAGCGGCATCTTTTACCACGGCGCTCCACGCAGGAATATACAACGTGCGGGCGTGCTCACAGAGCAGAGAGCCACGGGCGCCAAGGGTAATGATGACTTTTTTCACCCCGGATTGCAGAATAATATTTCCGGCTTTTTTCGCATCATTAATATCAGTAATGGTTACGCCGGATAAAAAAGAGGCTTCAGTTTCATTCGGCGTGATGATGTCAATATCAGATAATAAATGCGTCACCTGTTTCGTATAGGGGGGCAGGGTTCAGCATGATCATTTTATTTTCTTGTTTGCCCAGACGAATAAATTCAGTCAACGCTTCAATGTTCGTTTCGAGCTGCATTAACATAACGTCAGACTCGGCGATATAACGGTGTTGCTCATTAATCTCTTGCGTGGTGAGCATCATATTGGCGCCAGGGTAGATGGCGATAATATTATCGCTATCCACGGCGGAGACATAGATCAATGCGCTACCGGTGGGCGCTTTATCTGTTTGATACGCGCTGTATGAGGTGATGCCTGATTGAATAATATGATTCATAGCAAATGCGCTGAACTGATCTTTACCCACTTTAAAAATAAAATGTGCCGCAGCGCCGGCATTGTTTGCCGCTAAAGCCTGGTTGGCTCCTTTACCGCCAGGATAGAATCCAAATTGACTGGCCAGAATGGATTATCCGCTTTGTGGAAACCACGGCACGGTTGCTGAAACATCAATATTAAATGAGCCTAAAACACACACCTTGCCTGCTTTTTTTGTGTTTTCCCGGCGCAGTTTTGCATCCTGATGGATTGGCGTGGCGATAGTGCTGGAGATATCAATCTTATTTTCAGTGATAAGCTTACTCAGCGCGTCACGGTTTAAAATCCCTCCGCCATAGCAACGCTGAAGCATACCTGATTTCTGGAAATAGCGTAGATCGGAACGAATAGTCTCCTGGCTAACCTTATAAAGGCCTGAAAGTTTACTGACGCTAACACTATTATCCTTTATCAGTAAATTAATGATGGCATGACGTCTTTCTTCTTTAAACATATTGCCTCCGGGTAGTGAGTTGAATTGTATTTATGGCAATGTTGTCATGCGGTGAATTCAATCACAGATTATGCGGTCAACCGGAAGTAACCCCAAATGAATGTCAATAATCAGAAGCGCAGCCAATGTGTTAAATATTAATTGCTTACAGAAGGGGAAAATAGTTTTGTGAGTGTTGTCATATATTTTCTATGTAATATGACAGGGTGAACGTAAAATAGTTGGGCTTGCACGATTCAGTGAGTATATGCAGCCGGACAGCGTTCGCTTATCAGTCGCTACCCTCGACGAAATAAGACGATATCGCTCTCCGGCCCTGGGGTTATATACGCTCGATTTTTGCCGGCAGCCCCTGACGTACCGCCGCGCCAGAAACCCAGTCGAGCCAGGTGTTGGCAATGGTTCTTGTCGGATCGGCAAAGCCCAGATCGTTAAGATTTATGCCTGCCCTGATTTGTGGATCATACGGCATAGGCACGCCATCCAGAGAATGCTGCGTTGCGCCCATCTCGCGGTGGCCATATCCGTGTTCGATGGCGATGACGCCTGGCATCACGCCATTTAACAAACTGATTTGCGCCACGACCTGACCGCCCGGCGTAATGATCCGTACCCGATCGCCATGTTGCAGTCCATAACGCTCGCCGTCTTGCGGATTCAGCGCCACCAGGTTTGCTGGCTTCACATGGTGTAAGCGCGGGATGACGGCTGTTGAGCTGGACATGGTATTTGATTTAAATGAAATCAGTTTCAGCGGCCACTGTCCAATGGGAAACTGGTCGTCAATCGCACGACCATCTGACAAACGCGCCGGATACCAGATCGGGCAACCGCTGAAACGCTCCCCGGTGATGGCGTGACGGTGGGCGGCGACATCTGCATTCCAGATCTGTAAGGGTTTTTTCCACGCGTTACCTAACCGTTGCTCCGTATAGCCGCTATCCTCGGGCGCAAACCGGCCGCCACGCGAATAGATAAACGCCACGCGACCGACCTCATCAGCTTTAAGCGTGTGCTGAATTGCTGGCAGAATGCGGCTGACGCCGGTAAGCGAAATATCTTCCTGATTTGTCAGCGCGACCGGCGTCTTGCCCATAAAGGCGATATTAGCGGCTACGCGCAGATAGAAATCTTCCGCCCGGTTCAGTGGAAAAGCATTGCCCTGCGGATCGGTTATCGCCCGGTCGCCGAAGCCGGGCAGATGGAGCCGTTTTGCTACCGCAATACAAAATGCTTCCATTGAGACAGGTTGCCCGTCCGCCGTTCGGTGAGTGGCGGGGGCGACAACCGGCCAGCGGGCGGTAGTGGCTTTACTGGCTACGCCGCCCCAGGGTGCCGTAAAGCCCCAGCTCTCAAAATTGTGCGTATCCGGCACAATGTAATCCGCCAGCGCCGTCGTTTCATTCATAAAGGCGTCAATCGCGATAAAGAGCGGCAGTCGGCGAGGGTCTTTTAGCTTTTCTTCCGCCACGGCGCGTAGACCGGGAACACCGTAAAACGGGTTGCTCATATTGGAAATCCAGGCTTTAAGCGGATAAGGATAGCCTTCGAGCGCGGAGGTCAACAGTTCGGTAAGCTGGCCTGCCACAAAGGGATACCACGGCGCTTTGGCTGGATAAGGGGATTGCCCGCGGGCAATTTTGTCGCGGTATTCTTCCGATGCTTCATAAGCGGTTTTGCTACGGGCAATACTTAACCCTGACGGTTTCACTTTTCCGGCAAAACTGTTCATGTTGTAGCGGGGGCCGTCGCTAACGCCGTTGAATTTGCCGCCGCCGACAAAGACGCCGCCGGACAAGCTGAGGTTGCCGATCAGCGCGTTAAGCATCATGACCGACCAGGCGTTATAAAACCCATTGCCGGCCATCATGCCGCCGTGACTGATGACCGCAGCTTTACGTCCGTGACTGGTAAAGGTTTCCGCCAGCGCGATAATTTGCGCTTCCGGCACGCCGCACTGTTCGCTGTATTGCGCCAACGAGAGCTTTTCTGCCGCCTCTTTCAGGCGTTGCAACCCGCTCTTCACCGTGACCCGCTGGCCGTCGGCGAGCGTAACGTACTGCGTCACGAAAAGCCGTGCCTGTCGGCAAGTGGATGCATCGACCAACTCGCCGTCGGTATTCAGTACGACAGGGGTCTCTTCGCCATCGGGCGTAAGATGGCGCAGCGTCAGGTGCTGTCCGGCAAGCGTCGGCAGTTCATCCGCAATGACCAGGTGCGTGGCGTTGGTCCAACTTTGCTCGCCGGCCTGCTGCATCGCCTGTACGCCGGGAATTGCCAGATAATCAGCATTATAACATTGATTATCCATGATCCAGCGGATCATCCCCATTGCCAGCGCCGAATCGCTGCCGGGCATGACCGGTTGCCAGCGACCGCGAGGATCGGCGAGCACCGTTGATAAGGGGAGGGCGGGGGCGACCACGACGTATTGAAAATTCTCACGCAGCCGGGCGCTCGTCAACTGACGCGCCTGGCGTTTAAAGGGATTACCGGACTGTGCCGGGGAGGTGCCCATAAAGAGCGCAAACTCCACGTTTTCCCAGTCGGGTTTGACATGCGGGTTTTTATCCAGATCGCCCATCAGCGCCCCGGAGCCGGCCCGGTAAGCCAGTCCACAGTAGGCGCCATGCGCGCCGAAATTCTTGCTGCCGAAGCTATTTAGCGCAAAACGACGCAGAAACGCATCGCGGCCTTCGTCGCTGGTATTCGTGACCAGTAACTGATTGGTTTTGGGCCCGAAACTGGGATGCTTTGCGTCAATTGGCGTATCCGGCGCATGAATCGCGCGCAGTCCGTCCACATGACCTTCGCCAAACAGATCGCCGCCTTCCACGACTTCTTCAATAAGCTGCTCAAAGCTGATGCGCTGCCATTTCCCTTCGCCGCGTTTACCCACGCGTTTCATTGGTTCAAGCAGTCGCAGCGGACTGTACAGGCTTTCCAGCAGTGTGGCGCCGCGCGCGCAGGCGGTTGAGCGGGCGTCAAGACCGCTTTCTCCCGCCAGTTGCTCCATGGCTTCGCTAAAAGGGACGGACGAGTCAATCGGGTGTTCCTGCGACAAGGGGGGTGATAGGGATTGCCGGCGATGCGTATCACTTTGCCATCGGCATTAACCCGGGCGCGGATACCGCACTGTGTCCAACAGCCGAAGCATTGCGTCATGGCGATGGTTTGTTGTGGATTTTGCTGCCAGTGCGTTTGCGCCTGCGCCTCCGGAATTAACGCATTGCCAAAGATGCGGTCGCGCGTTACCTTGCCGGATGTCCCGTTTAACAGGCCATCAATTGCGCGTTTCGCCACATCACGGTAGCTCAGACCAAAAGTGACCATCCCACCGACGGCGAGACCGACTTTTAGCCACTGACGACGGGTTAAATTAGCCATGTTGTAATCTCCTGATGAGTCCGTTCAGCGTTTCACGAATAATAATCAGTAGCGCTATCCACAGGCCGAAGGTGCCGAGAATAGCCAGCCAGCCATTCGTTCCGCCTGGTAACGAGTAAGGGTTAAATTGCGCGTTGAACTTGGGGACGGTTTGTACCTGAATCAACAATGTCCAGCGCATCAGCCAACATAGCGCCAGCGCGCTCAGAGCCAGCAGAACGCGTCTTAGCTGCGATAACGGATGACGTAGCGCCAGGCTACAGAACAGCAGCGTGAATACCCACAGCGCTAGCCAGCCGATAGCGTAATATTTGGCTGACAGGGCGACGGAAATCCACTGACGGATTGCCGTGCCGGAAAGCGTATCGCCGCTAACCCACATGGCCACAACCAGCCCCAGCGCCGCCAGCGTCCAGATTTGTCCCCACAATATTTTTGGCAGCCTTACCGAGTCGCGTCGGGCGGCGACAATCATCAGCGCGAAGAACGCCTGTAAGGCGCTAAGAAACATCGCCACGGGGAAGGCGTAGCTAAACCAGATTGGACGCGCCAGCACAACGGAGACTTCGCGGCCGGTATAAATCAACAGGCCCACCGCGCAAAGTGCGCTGGCTAACGCCAACCATTTAGTGACGTTGTAACTTTTATTGAGTAATCGTTTTATCTGCTGCGCCAGGAACCACAGAGCGAGAAACCCGGTAAACAGCGGCAGGAACAACGCTCCCCAGGGCATCCACGACCAGGGCGTCGGCCAGGCATAGAAATGCCAGACGCGGGCGGTCTGGTGCAGATCCGCCGTCAGCGCCAGCGGTGCGGTAATCGCACAGGTAATGGCAATCAGTAATGCCCGATTTTCTTCTGTTGCGGCGTCTTTTTTCCGCCAGTGAAGATAACAGGCAAACAGTGCGGCGCAGGCGGCAATACCAATAAAAAAGAAATATTGTACCGCCCACGGCAGCCAGCTAATGTCCTGCGGGTGAGCCAGCGCTTCTTCAATGATGAGTGAATGCGTCATTCAGACCTCCTGCCAAAGCGCGGGCTGCGCACGGCCCATTAATGGGGTGACAAAGGCGTCGTCCAGACCCAGGTAAAAAACATGGGGCGACGTGCCGTTTTCCGGCTTTAATACCTTGATAGCGTCGCGATGTTGATGAAGCATGGTGGAGATGCGGCTATGGGGATCTTTGATATCGCCAATAATACGCGCGCCGCCGACGCAGGACTCTACGCAAGCGGGTAACAGCCCGGCTTCCAGACGATGGACGCAAAACGTGCATTTATCGGCAGTTTGCGTTTCATGATTGATAAATCGGGCGTCGTAAGGACACGCCTGGACACAATAGGCGCAGCCGACGCAGCGTTTGTTATCCACCACCACAATGCCATCTTCCCGCTGAAAGGTGGCTTGTACCGGGCAGACCGGCACACAGGGGGGGGGGATCGCAATGGTTGCACAGACGCGGCAACAGCACATTCGTGACTTCCTGACTACCTTCACGCTGGACCTGGTATTGGTTCACCGTCGTACGAAACGCGCCCTGCGGCGTTTGGTTTTCAATAGTGCAACTTACGGTACAGGACTGACAGCCGATACAACGCCGCAGGTCGATAAGCATGGCGTAACGGTGTCGGGGAGAGCCTTCATGCCGCTCCGGCGAAAAAGGAAATTTCGCTTCAGCCAGCGGAACCAGCGAGGCGCCAGCGGTCAGGACGCCAAGCTGCTGGAGAAATTGCCGTTTACTGCTGTCCATATTGACTCCCGTCCACATTGCCAACAATGAAACATTTGTCACGATGTTGGTTCATGTGTAATGAATAAAAAATGTTGATGATTTACAGTGTAAAAATCGAGACGGGGTGCGCTCTATTGTGGTTAACCACATACCCGGCTTGTTGTTGATCTAAAACAACATAATTGACAGGGATATTGGGGTGAGAGGTAAAACCGTAAGGCGCCTGGCGGTGTTGGCGGCAGTAGGGCTACTTTGTCATGGCGCGTGGGCAGGGACGTGGAATATCGGTGTTTTGGCCATGCGCGGCGAGGCGTCTACGCGTAGCCACTGGCAACCGTTGGCAAAGACATTAAGCCAACAGCTTCCAGGCGAAACCTTTCACATCCAGCCGCTGGATCTGCATCAAATGCAGGAGGCCGTTAACCAGGGAACCGTGCAGTTTGTGATAACCAACCCGGCGCAATTTGTCCAACAGAACAGCAATGCGCCGCTGCGCTGGTTAGCTTCCCTGCGTTCCACGCGCGATGGGAAAGCGGTGAGTAATGTTATTGGCAGCGTGATTTTGACCCGGCGCGATAGCGGCATCACCACGGCGCATGATCTCATCGGTAAGACCGTCGGCGCGATTGATGCTCAGGCGTTTGGCGGCTATTTATTAGGCTATAAAGCGCTCAGCGACGCGGGCTTACGCCCGGAGCGCGATTTTCATCTTCGTTTTACCGGATTTCCTGGCGATGCCTTAGTCTATATGCTGCGCGAAAAAGCGGTGCAGGCGGCAATTGTGCCAGTGTGCCTGTTAGAAAATATGGATCAGGAAGGATTGATTAATAAAAAGGACTTTATCGCGCTGCTTTCCCGACCGACGCCCCTGCCTTGCTTAACCAGTACGCCGTTATATCCTGACTGGTCGTTCGCGGCGCTACCTGCGGTAAGCGATGCGCTGGCGGATCGCGTAACGCGAGCGCTATTCAACGCGCCCGCCGCCGCGTCATTTCACTGGGGCGCGCCAGCGTCGACCAGTCAGGTGGAAGCGTTGCTGCGTGATGTTCGTCAGCACCCTCAGCAGCGTCGACTGTGGCTGGATGTCAAAAGTTGGTTAATCCAGCACCAGCTAATGGTCGGCGGCGTGATTCTGGCGTTCCTGTTGCTCACGCTCAATTATATTTGGGTCATGCTGCTGGTGCGTCGACGTGGAAAGCAACTGGAACGTAATAGCGTAGTTCTTCATCAGCATGAGCGGGCGCTGGAAACCGCCCGGCAAATGAGCGTGTTGGGTGAAATGACCTCCGGGTTTGCCCATGAGCTTAATCAGCCGCTTTCCGCGATTCGACATTATGCCCAGGGGTGCCTGATTCGACTGCGCGCTGCAGATGAACAGCATCCCTTGCTGCCGGCGCTGGAGCAGATTGACCAGCAGGCGCAACGCGGTGCGGATACTCTGCGTAACCTGCGTCACTGGGTCAGCCAGGCGCAGGGCAACCCGGTGCTAACCGAAGCGTGGAAGGCCATAGCCATTCGCGAGGCGATTGATCATGTCTGGCAATTGTTGCGTATGGCGCAACAATTTCCGACAGTGACTCTGCATACCGAGGTTAGCGCTGCGCTGCGCGTAACGCTGCCGTCAGTGCTGCTGGAACAGGTGCTGGCGAATATCATTCTTAATGCGGCTCAGGCGGGCGCCACCCATTTATGGGTCGTTGCTGAACGCACTGAAAACGGCATCAGTATTGTTTTACAGGATAACGCCGGGGGAATCGATGAGGCACTATTACGTCAGGCGTTTCAGCCGTTTATGACCACCCGTAAAGAGGGGATGGGCTTAGGGCTGGCGATTTGCCAGCGGCTGGTGCGGTATGGGCGGGGCGATATCAGCATCAGGAACCAGACCGCGCCGGACGGTCTGTCGGGAACGGTGGTCACGATACATTTCTTACATGAACATGGGGGCAGGGATGGCGACAATTCATCTACTGGATGATGATACGGCGGTCACTAACGCGTGCGCGTTTTTACTGGAAAGTCTGGGATATGACGTAAAATGCTGGACGCAGGGGGCGGATTTTTTGGCGCAGGCCAGTCTGTATCAGGCCGGGGTCGTATTACTGGATATGCGAATGCCGGTACTGGATGGGCAGGGCGTTCATGATGCGTTGCGCCAGTGCGGAAGTACCCTGGCGGTTGTTTTTCTTACCGGGCATGGCGATGTACCGATGGCCGTGGAGCAGATGAAACGCGGCGCCGTCGATTTTCTGCAAAAACCGGTATCGGTAAAACCGCTACAGGCGGCGCTGGAGCGTGCGCTGACGGTTTCATCGGCAGCGGTGGCGCGCCGTGAGATTATACTGTGTTACCAGCAGTTGACGCCGAAAGAGCGTGAGCTGGCCAGCCTGGTGGCAAAAGGATTTATGAACCGTGAAATTGCGGAAGCGATGAATATCGCGGTGCGTACCGTAGAGGTGCACCGCGCCAGAGTCATGGAAAAAAATGCAGGCCGGTAGCCTGGCGGAACTGATTAGGCGTTTCGAAAAAATGGCCTCGCCAGAGACCAGAATACGAACAACGTATGAGCCATGAATAATAAACTGCGTTATTTCTTTGATTTGCATCAAATTTTGTTTAATTGAGAAGACTGTTATATTCTGTTGGTTTGAGCTGGCGACGAGTAAAACGTATGACAAAACCGACAAAAGATGACGAACTGTACCGCGAGATGTGCCGGGTGGTGGGCAAGGTCGTGCTGGAAATGCGCGATTTGGGGCAGGAGCCTAAATATATTGTTATTGCGGGCGTGTTAAGAACCGCGCTGGCGAATCAACGCATCCAACGTAGCGCGTTAGAAAAACAGGCTATGGAAACCGTGATTAACGCTCTGGCGCGGTCATAGCCGCTATCAGGGTGTCAATAACGAAATCGCCTTTGAATTGTCGCGATTGTCACCATGGCGGGCTGGTTACCCGCCGTTAGCGATGCGCAGGGTTATCAGGTGATGGCTAAGCGCAGCCCTAATGTATCAGGGTACGGCTCAAAATAATTCTGGCTGCGTAGATAGTCATCCGGATGTTCCGCCAGATAGTGCTTCAGCAGCGTTAACGGTGCCAGGATAGGTAGTCGGCCCGCCCGGTAGCCGAGAATCACCTCGCGTAATTCCGCGCGTTGCCTGCTGTTCAACGCGCGGTGAAAATAGCCCTGGATATGCATCAGCACATTGGTGTGATTTTTACGTGAAGCGGGGTGTCGCAGGATAGCCATCAGTTTTTCTCTGTATCGGACAAAGAAGGCATCCAGATCGTCCCACTCATGCAGACGCGCGACGAAAGGGCCAATTTCGCGGTAGCCGGCCTGGTGGTGGGCGAGAAGCTGAAGTTTGTATCGGCTATGAAACGCGAGCAAACTGTGACGACTCAAGCCCTGCGCGCGTAGCGCATTTAATTCATGTAGCGCGAAAATACGTGCGATGAAATTTTCGCGTAGTACCGGATCGTGCAGGCGACCATCTTCCTCTATCGGCAGCCAGGGATATTTGTCCATCATCGCGGCGGTAAACAGCCCCGTGCCAGCTTTGCGGCCCCTGTTACCCTTTTCATCATACAGGCGAACGCGCTCCATTCCGCAACTGGGCGATTTTGCACACACAATAAACCCCGCCAGTTCGCCTATTGTTGGCAGAAACCGATCGGCAAAGGCATTCATTCGCTCGGTGACGTCATCGTGCGGGGCATGGCTATAGCGCATCCGAATGTCGCCACAGGTCGTCTGGATAAGACGCAGCGCAGGGCGGGGCACGGGCAGGCCGATCGCCACCTCCGGGCAGTTCGGTTTGTAGGCCACCCACGGTGCCAGAGAGTTCATGACGAAATCCATACGCTTATGTCCGCCATCAAAGCGTACCGCGGCGCCAGTCAGACATCCGCTAATGCCGACTACGGGTTTGTTATTCATGATTCCCCCTTATTGAAAGTACGACGACTGACGCCAATGGCGCAAAATGTTATCTCACGCTGATTTAAAACTTACACAACTTTGTTTTTTTGTCTAAGTTTTCGCGGAGATTTTTTTGATGTAGTTAAATATCAATAAGATAGAATGAGGGGAAGAAATCTATTTCAGCGCTTATAGTGTGATAACCTCCAGCGAAGCGACCACGTTGCGCCACTGGGCAAGCTGTTTTTTCTGCCCGGCAGTGAGCTTTCCGGTGGTCACCAGGAACCATTTTCTCTGGGCGAACAGCTCGGGCGCCAGCATGGCTGGTGGAGAGGGAAGCACATTGAGCCGCAGCTCTTGTCCGGTACGAGTCAACGCTTCCAGCCAGATTTCACAGTGATCCGAGAGATGCCATCCGCTAATAAAGGCATTGTTGCCAGGCGCTTTTCTGTCGCCTTCAAGGCAAAAAGAGGTGTAGGCAATAATGATGCCATCCAGTATTTCGCGCAGCGTCATCACGGCGGGAAGATGCGCGGACACTTTGCTGCGCAACGGACGCAATAAATGGGTCACCAGTTCTGCGCGAGGATATTCCCGGCCACAGTCATAAATCAACTGCCGCAGCGCGTCAATTCGCCCTTCGTGGAGATGTTGGAGCATCGTCTCCTGGATCGTTATCCAGTTATCGCCCAGGCGAATGACCGGACGCGACAGTAAGGGTTTGACCTGGCTTATCGGTACGCCTTTTCTCACCCAGTCGAGGATGCTAAGCGCTTGTCGAATATCGTCATCGCTGTATAAGCGATGCCCGCCATCAGTACGTTGCGGTTTCAATAAACCATAGCGTCGCTGCCATGCCCTTAGCGTGGCGGCATTGATACCGCATAGTCTGGCAAATTCGCCGATAGAATACGACATGGTAAAGCCCGTTAAATAAGGGGATTCTACTATATCATGATTAAATGAAGACTAAGGTAGTGATAAATGGTGCGGCATACCAGGGCATCCGTATGGATTTTGTCGATGATGAGCAATACTGCGTGGCGTAAGGCTCATCAAAATATGACCAATGCTTAATACCATCGGATGCCCCTGGGTTAATACTCTATTAACCTCATTCTTCGGGCGCAGTTAAGTAACTCTGTCACTTTATGAACCTGTAGCTTTCTCATCATATTCATCCGATGTGTTTCGACGGTTTTTATACTGATATGTAGCTTTTCGCTGATCCCATGATTGGTATACCCCTCGTCAATAAGTTTAAGAACCTGACGCTCGCGTAAAGTAAGCAGTTGATGATTGGTCGTGTCAGCCTTTAATTCAGCCAGGATAGCTTCCCGATTCAACGTCGGGTCAATGTAACGCTTGTTTACTGCGACTGTTTGCAATGCCGCTAACAGAACTTGCTGACTACTGCTTTTTAAAACATAGCCATTAGCACCTGCGGCTAAAGTTTTAATGGTCATATACTCTTGTTGGTATGCTGTGTAAACCAGAATATTCATTGCTGGCCAACGCTGATGTAATTGAGGAATGATATCCAGGCCATTGATGCCAGGTAAGCTAAGATCAAGGATAAGTATGTCAGGCTCGTATGCGCAACAGGCATTATAAACCTCAAGACCATTTTTAACATGCTCTACAATTTTAAAATGAGGCCAGGGTAATAAGGCATTCATAATGCCGTTAATGATGATTTCATGATCGTCTACTAATAAGATCTTATATTCTTTCATTTTGCTGCCCTCGCGAAAATTAAGATAATATTAAGTAATGGTGTAGTTTTTGAAGATCATACGTATTTTCTGGCGTAAGTCGGTTAGTTCCTCCAGCGCGATGATTTTCCCCATTTTTACGCGATTCTCAATGTCTATGACATAGCATACCAATTCAGTCTGCCCTATTTGACCTAAACAGCCTTTTAATGTGTGAATTAACTGATCGATTTTTTGTCCAGCCGATACGGCATTTTCAATATCAGCCAGCAAGAGGTCCAGTGATTGGAAAATCTTGCTATTAATGACCATATCATCTGTCGCCAGTAGCGCTGAGCAGCGACTTGGATCCTGCTCCTGTAGCTCTATATTTCGTAAAAGCTGGTATTCTGCGGCAATACTGATATAGCGAGCTAAGGTAGCCAACGTCACTGGTTTGGTAATGTAATGATGAATCCCATTTTTTTTACAACGATGAATATCTTCTGTCGCTACGCTAGCGGATAGCGCCACAAACATGCAGTCAGGATCTAAATTATTCGGCTCATCGTGCCATAATTGTACACATTCAATACCATCTATTTCTGGCATTCTAATGTCAATCAGTACTAAATCGAATCGTTGCTGTTGTGATAAAGTCAGAGCCTCGTTACTACTGGCGGCAATAGTGACGTGTTGGCCCTGGCTGACAAGCATTTTGCCGATGATATCCCGATTAATATCGGCATCATCAACCAAAAGAATCTGCAACTGCCAGGGTGGTAACAAATTATTTATTACTGGCATATTTGGTGTACACAATATTAACTGTTGCGCCAGGTCGTAGAGTTTTCCGGGGAAATACAAAAGCTCTGCGTTGAGAAGCGCATTTTGCTGGTGGGGTGGCTCGCCGCGTATTCCCCAGCAAGCCAGTTGCCGATGCAGGCAGAACGGCGCTGACAGCGTCCCTTTAATTGGTTGAGGCGGCTGGTATTCTTGTAAGGGTAATACTAGCGAGACACAGGTTCCAACCCCGGGGACACTTTTTAGTGCCAGATTACCGCCCATCATTTTAGCTAGGCTTGACGCAATAGTCAGTCCAATTCCTGTACCTTGCGAATTTGTGTCTGCTTGATAAAAAGCAGTAAAGATTTGAGACTGCTGCTGTATTTCAATCCCTTTACCGCTATCGCTAACCAGAAATATTAATTGTTCCTCATGACGCTTGACCGTCAGACGTATCCCTCCGGTTTCGGTAAATTTTACCGCGTTCCCGAGTAAATTAACCAAAATTTGCCGTAAACGGATACTGTCGGTATGAAAATAGAGAGGGACATGTTGACCGACAAAAGTACGTAATGACAGTTTTTTGCTTTGCGCCGGCCCCTGGATGGTTTGCATTGCCTGGTCCAGTAACGGCAGTAACGCTGTTTCTTCCATACGTAATGTGAAATGACCAGACTCGATGCGTGAAAAATCCAGCAGATTATTAATAATAGCTAACAAAGACAGTGTACAATTCCTGGCGGTATCAGCTAATCCTTGCTGCTCTATGTTTAAAGGGGTGGTTTGTAATAATTCAATCGCACCGAGTACGCCATTCATCGGAGTACGTAACTCATGACTTATTACCGTAAGATGAATGCTTTTACGTTTGTTAGCTTGCTCAGCGCGTTTTTTTGCTTCATTTAGCGCTTGGGTGCGCTCTGCGACTTTGTTTTCCAGATTGTCGTATTGGACTTGTAGAGTATCAAGCAGTTGGTTAAAAGCACCGGCAATACTATCTAATTCATCCAGTCGTTGTGCTGGTAAACGTGTGCTCAGCGGTGCAGTTGCGGTTTTATTAATGACATCGACAAAACGCCATAACGGTTTGGCCAGTGAGCGATGTAGTAACCAGCAAAAAGCCGACGTCATCAACACCAATGCTGTTAATGTAAAGGGGATTTGTTGAAGGATAATTTTTAAGATGCGATTATGTAGATTACCGTATGGGTACAGCGTAACCAGACTCCATCCGGGGCCATGCAAGGTTGTGCGTAATATCAGAAATCCGGGAATTTGCTGCCATCCATCATGCAGCGTTACATTCTCTAACTGTGTACGTATTTTTTGCGGGATGTATGAAAACGGCAATAAGTGGTTGTTTTGATCCAGCCATACTCGAATACTATCATCTAATGGTAGGTGGCTCTTAGTAATGAGATCGGGAAGTTTAACCGTCACCCCAAAAAATACGCCTTGCTGATCGGCAACCGCAACGGAAGCGTGCCATCCTTTGCCGTTTATGTATTCTGGTTCACTCCAGTAAAACCCGGCATGGGTTGGGTATAAAGGAAAGCTTTTTCGCGTTAAAGGCTGTAGAGTTGAATAATCTGAAGGGTTATCAGTAGATAATAACGAAATCTCATTTTTATGGTTAAGAATAAAACTATCGCGACGAAAGCTTTTTTCATCGATATCAGAGGACTGCAGAAAGAGACGGTGCTTCTCTCCGTTTAGCGTCGGCGTGCAATTTGAAGGACCGACAGAAAGATGCCGGCTCACCTCAGGGAAAATATCGTTATGATGAATCTCAGTCGCTAATGAGCATTGATACATTAAATTTTTAGCGTCACGTTCAGTTTCTTCAAACCGTTGATTGCTTAGTACAATATTCATCTCGGATAGAACGGATAAATCCTCTATTATATGCTGCCGTTTCTGAACCATTGATATATAAGCTGCGGTAAGCACAGATAGCAGCCAAATAATTATTGTTGTTAATAAAAATAAAAAAGTTAGCCTGATTACTAAAGATGTTTGCAGCGTATTCTTGAGATTGAGCAAATTCATAATGCTTTCCTCCAGTTGCCTGTTGCAAAATCTTTGGCACTTGATCACTATCGCAGTACATATAGTTTCATCAGAAGATTAATCGATGGTGTTATCATTAGGAAGATAAATTTCTTCATATATAACCCAGTCGATGACTACAATTACTTTTTAATAAGGTGGCGATGTAAAAACATCGTAACAGTTTATTTAATAAATAATTTTTCAAATTGTAATTTTTTATGTCAATGCTGAAAGTGTAATTGTGAATTTATCGGAAAATCCGAATGATAGAATCGCCTGTGACAAGGTATATGTAGACAGCATCCTGATATTGTACAAGAAGAGTATAGTCGAAATAAATGTGAATCAGGCTTTTTACGGATGTGGTTGTGAGCGAATTTGATAGAAACTCCCATTTATGTCTGAGGAGGGATTCATGCTGGCAGTTTTAAAAGGCATTCCATTAATTCAGGATATCAAGGCCGAAGGTAATAGCCGATCCTGGATAATGACTATTGATGGGCATCCTGCCAGAGGAGAAATTTTCTCAGAAGCATTTTCTATTTCTTTGTTCTTAAATGACCTGGAAAGCTTACCTAAGCCTTGTCTTGCCTATGTGACACTACTGCTTGCAGCACACCCGGACGTCCATGATTATGCTATACAGCTCACAGCGGATGGGGGATGGTTAAACGGTTATTATACCACAAGTAGTAGCTCTGAGCTTATTGCTATTGAGATAGAAAAACACCTGGCTTTAACTTGCATTTTAAAAAATGTAATACGCAATCACCATAAACTTTATTCGGGTGGGGTATAAAATGGTAGTAAATAAACGTTTAATCTTAATTTTACTATTTATACTCAATACGGCAAAGAGTGATGAGTTATCATGGAAAGGTAATGACTTCACCCTTTATGCCAGACAAATGCCATTAGCAGAGGTTTTACATCTGCTCTCAGAGAACTATGATACGGCTATTACTATTAGCCCATTGATAACAGCTACATTTAGTGGGAAAATTCCGCCTGGACCACCGGTCGATATTTTGAATAACCTGGCAGCACAATATGATTTGCTTACCTGGTTTGATGGCAGCATGTTATATGTATATCCTGCATCGTTATTAAAACATCAGGTTATCACTTTTAATATTTTATCTACTGGACGGTTCATTCATTACTTACGCAGCCAGAATATCCTTTCATCACCGGGATGCGAGGTTAAAGAAATTACCGGTACCAAAGCTGTGGAGGTGAGCGGTGTTCCCAGTTGCCTGACTCGTATTAGTCAATTAGCTTCGGTGTTGGATAATGCGTTAATCAAACGAAAAGACAGTGCGGTGAGTGTAAGTATATACACGCTTAAGTATGCCACTGCGATGGATACCCAATACCAATATCGCGATCAGTCCGTCGTGGTTCCAGGGGTCGTGAGTGTATTGCGTGAGATGAGTAAAACCAGCGTACCGGCGTCATCGACGACCAATGGTTCACCCGCTACACAGGCATTGCCCATGTTTGCTGCCGACCCACGCCAGAATGCAGTGATCGTTCGTGATTATGCGGCCAATATGGCCGGGTATCGGAAACTTATCACAGAATTAGATCAACGCCAGCAGATGATAGAGATTTCGGTGAAAATTATCGATGTTAATGCTGGAGATATTAACCAGTTAGGCATCGACTGGGGAACGGCAGTGTCGCTGGGTGGCAAGAAAATTGCGTTCAATACAGGTTTGAATGACGGTGGTGCTAGCGGTTTTTCAACGGTAATCAGCGATACCTCAAACTTTATGGTGCGTTTGAATGCCCTGGAAAAAAGCTCTCAGGCTTATGTACTTTCCCAGCCATCTGTGGTGACTTTAAATAATATCCAGGCTGTGCTGGATAAAAATATTACTTTCTATACCAAACTGCAGGGAGAAAAAGTGGCTAAACTTGAATCCATCACTACGGGTTCTTTGTTGCGCGTTACACCTCGCTTGTTAAATGACAATGGCACGCAAAAAATAATGCTTAATCTTAATATTCAGGATGGACAACAAAGTGATACGCAAAGCGAAACAGATCCGCTACCCGAAGTGCAAAATTCTGAAATTGCTTCGCAAGCCACATTATTAGCCGGACAGAGTCTATTGCTGGGAGGATTTAAACAAGGTAAACAAATCCACTCGCAAAACAAAATCCCTTTATTGGGCGATATTCCTGTCGTAGGCCATTTGTTTCGCAATGATACGACTCAAGTACATAGTGTAATCAGGCTGTTTTTGATTAAAGCCTCAGTAGTAAATAATGGCATATCTCATGGTTAATCCAAAGAGCTCCTGGAAAATACGTTTTTTAGGTCACGTTTTACAAGGCCGGGAAGTATGGCTGAATGAAGGTAACCTGTCACTGGGGGAGAAAGGATGCGATATTTGTATTCCGCTTACTATAAATGAAAAAATTATTCTGAGAGAACAGGCAGATAGTTTATTTGTTGATGCCGGGAAAGCCAGAGTTAGAGTTAATGGCCGCAGATTTAATCCAAATAAGCCGCTACCATCCAGTGGGGTTTTGCAGGTTGCGGGAGTGGCTATCGCGTTTGGTAAACAGGATTGTGAACTTGCTGATTATCAAATACCCGTTTCCAGATCAGGGTACTGGTGGTTGGCTGGCGTATTCTTGATTTTCATCGGTGGAATGGGTGTCCTGTTAAGTATTGGCGGTCAGCCTGAAACGGTAAATGATTTACCTTTGCGGGTTAAGTTTTTATTAGACAAAAGCAATATTCATTATGTGCGGGCACAATGGAAAGAAGATGGCAGCCTGCAGTTGTCCGGTTATTGCGCGTCAAGCGAACAGATGCAAAAGGTGAGAGCGACTCTCGAATCATGGGGGGTCATGTATAGGGATGGTGTAATCTGTGATGACTTATTGATACGAGAAGTGCAGGATGTTTTGATAAAAATGGGTTACCCGCATGCTGAAGTATCCAGCGAAGGGCCGGGAAGCGTGTTAATTCATGATGATATACAAATGGATCAGCAATGGCGTAAGGTTCAACTATTACTTGCAGATATTCCCGGGTTATTGCACTGGCAGATTAGTCATTCTCATCAGTCTCAGGGGGATGATATTATTTCTGCGATAATAGAGAACGGTTTAGTGGGCCTTGTCAATGTTACGCCAATGCGGCGCTCTTTTGTTATCAGTGGTGTACTGGATGAATCTCATCAACGCATTTTGCAAGAAACGTTAGCAGCATTAAAGAAAAAGGACCCCGCTCTTTCTTTAATTTATCAGGATATTGCGCCTTCTCATGATGAAAGCAAGTATCTGCCTGCGCCAGTGGCTGGCTTTGTACAGAGTCGCCATGGTAATTACTTATTACTGACGAATAAAGAGCGTTTACGTGTAGGGGCATTGTTACCCAATGGGGGAGAAATTGTCCATCTGAGTGCCGATGTGGTAACGATTAAACATTATGATACTTTGATTAACTATCCATTAGATTTTAAGTGAGTGGAAAATGACAACTCTGACCCGGTTAGAAGATTTGCTGCTTCATTCGCGTGAAGAGGCCAAAGGCATAATTTTACAATTAAGGGCTGCCCGGAAACAGTTAGAAGAGAACAACGATAGGTTACAGGATCCGCAGCAATATCAGCAAAACACCTTATTGCTTGAAGCGATCGAGCAGGCCGAAAATATCATCAACATTATTTATTATCGTTACCATAACAGCGCACTTGTAGTGAGTGAGCAAGAGTAAAGTAAAAATATCTTAGAGCCTATCCCACCAAGCGTTAATTGGCGCAGCCAGCCTGGACACGGACAGCGCGCAAAAACCGGAGCGTACATGTATACGTGAGGTTTGACTCGCTACGCTCGCCCTTCGGGCCGCCGCTAGCGGCGTTCAAAACGCTAACGCGTTTTGGCGAGCACTGCCCAGGTCCAAAACGGCAAGTAAAATAGCCCTAATGGGATAGGCTCTTAGTTAGCACGTTAATTATCTATCGTGTATATGGAGGGGAATGATGATAAAGAAAAAGGCTGCGTTTAGTGAATATCGTGATTTAGAGCAAAGTTACATGCAGCTAAATCACTGTCTTAAAAAATTTCACCAAATCCGGGCTAAGGTGAGTCAACAGCTTGCTGAAAGGGCAGAGAGCCCCAAAAAGAGCAGAGAGACAGAGAGTATTCTTCATAACCTATTTCCACAAGGCGTTGCCGGGGTTAACCAGGAGGCCGAGAAGGATTTAAAGAAAATAGTAAGTTTGTTTAAACAACTTGAAGTACGACTGAAACAACTTAATGCTCAAGCCCCGGTGGAGATACCGTCAGGAAAAACAAAAAGGTAAAGCATAATGTCTTCAGGAAACATCTTATGGGGAAGTCAAAACCCTATTGTGTTTAAAAATAGCTTCGGCGTCAGCAACACTGATACCGGGGGGCAGGATGACTTATCCCAGCAAAATCCGTTTGCCGAAGGGTATGGTGTTTTGCTTATTCTCCTTATGGTTATTCAGGCTATCGCAAATAATAAATTTATTGAAGTCCAGAAGAACGCTGAACGTGCCAGAAATACCCAGGAAAAGTCAAATGAGATGGATGAGGTGATTGCTAAAGCAGCCAAAGGGGATGCTAAAACCAAAGAGGAGGTGCCTGAGGATGTAATTAAATACATGCGTGATAATGGTATTCTCATCGATGGTATGACCATTGATGATTATATGGCTAAATATGGCGATCATGGGAAGCTGGATAAAGGTGGCCTACAGGCGATCAAAGCGGCTTTGGATAATGACGCCAACCGGAATACCGATCTTATGAGTCAAGGGCAGATAACAATTCAAAAAATGTCTCAGGAGCTTAACGCTGTCCTTACCCAACTGACGGGGCTTATCAGTAAGTGGGGGGAAATTTCCAGTATGATAGCGCAGAAAACGTATTCATGAAAAAAGACCCGACCCTACAACAGGCACATGACACGATGCGATTTTTCCGGCGTGGCGGCTCGCTGCGTATGTTGTTGGATGACGATGTTACACAGCCGCTTAATACTGTGTATCGCTATGCCATGCAGCTTATGGAGGTAAAAGAATTCGCCGGCGCAGCGCGACTTTTTCAATTGCTGACGATATATGATGCCTGGTCATTTGACTACTGGTTTCGGTTAGGGGAATGCTGCCAGGCTCAAAAACATTGGGGGGAAGCGATATACGCTTATGGACGCGCGGCACAAATTAAGATTGATGCGCCGCAGGCGCCATGGGCCGCAGCGGAATGCTATCTCGCGTGTGATAACGTCTGTTATGCAATAAAAGCGTTAAAAGCCGTGGTGCGTATTTGCGGCGAGGTCAGTGAACATCAAATCCTCCGACTACGTGCAGAAAAGATGTTACAGCAGCTTTCTGACAGGAGCTAAAAATGAATCGAATTCACAGTAATAGCGATAGCGCCGCAGGAGTAACCGCCTTAACACATCATCACTTAAGCAATGTCAGTTGCGTTTCCTCGGGTTCGCTGGGAAAGCGCCAGCATCGTGTGAATTCTACTTTTGGCGATGGCAACGCCGCGTGTCTGCTATCCGGGAAAATTAGTCTTCAGGAGGCAAGCAATGCGTTGAAGCAACTGCTTGATGCCGTACCCGGAAATCATAAGCGTCCATCATTGCCTGACTTTTTGCAGACCAATCCCGCGGTTTTATCAATGATGATGACGTCATTAATACTCAACGTCTTTGGTAATAACGCTCAATCGTTATGCCAACAGCTTGAGCGGGCAACTGAGGTGCAAAATGCATTACGTAATAAGCAGGTAAAGGAGTATCAGGAGCAGATCCAGAAAGCGATAGAGCAGGAGGATAAAGCGCGTAAAGCGGGTATTTTTGGCGCTATTTTTGACTGGATTACCGGCATATTTGAAACCGTGATTGGCGCCTTAAAAGTTGTGGAAGGTTTTCTGTCCGGTAATCCCGCAGAAATGGCTAGCGGCGTAGCTTATATGGCCGCAGGTTGTGCAGGAATGGTTAAAGCCGGAGCCGAAACGGCAATGATGTGCGGTGCTGACCACGATACCTGTCAGGCGATTATTGACGTGACAAGTAAGATTCAATTTGGTTGTGAAGCCGTCGCGCTGGCACTGGATGTTTTCCAGATTGGCCGTGCTTTTATGGCGACGAGAGGTTTATCTGGCGCAGCTGCAAAAGTGCTTGACTCCGGTTTTGGCGAGGAAATGGTTGAGCGTATGGTTGGTGCAGGGGAAGCAGAAATAGAGGCGTTGGCTGAAAAGTTTGGCGAAGAAGTGAGCGAAAGTTTTTCCAAACAATTTGAGCCGCTTGAACGTGAAATGGTTTCGCCGGGCGAGATGGAAGAGGAGTCTGCCGAATTTTCTCGTAACGTAGAAAAAAATATGACAAAAAATGCGGGAAAAAGTTTTACGAAAGAGGGGGTGAAAGCCATGGCAAAAGAAGCGGTAAAAGAAGCCCTGGAAAAATATGCGCAAGAAGGGGAAAAGTTTCTGTTAAAAAATTTTCGTAATAAAGTTCTCTTCAATATGTTCAAAAAAATCCTGTATGCCTTACTGAGGGATTGTTCATTTAAAGGCTTACAGGCTATCAGATGTGCAACCGAGGGTGCCAATCAGATGAATACTGGCATGGTTAACACAGAAAAAGCGAAGCTTGAAAAGAAAATAGAGCAATTAATAACTCAGCAACGGTTTCTGGATTTCATAATGCAACAAACGGATGACCAAAAAAAGATAGAACAAAAACGCTTAGAGGAGCTTTATAAGGGTAGCGGTGCCGCGCTTAGAGATGTATTAGATACCATTGATCACTATAGTAGCGTTCAGGCGAGAATAGCTGGCTGGCGCGCTTAATCTGAGGATAAAAATATGGAAGCGAGTAACGTAGCACTGGTATTACCAGCGCCTTCCTTGTTAACGCCTTCTTCCACTCCATCTCCCTCCGGGGAGGGAATGGGTACTGAATCAATGCTTCTGTTATTTGATGATATCTGGATGAAGCTAATGGAGCTTGCCAAAAAGCTGCGCGATATCATGCGCAGCTATAACGTAGAAAAACAACGACTGTCCTGGGAACTGCAAGTCAATGTTTTGCAGACGCAAATGAAAACAATTGATGAAGCGTTTAGAGCATCAATGATTACTGCGGGTGGCGCCATGTTGTCGGGAGTGCTGACGATAGGATTAGGGGCTGTAGGCGGGGAAACCGGTCTTATAGCGGGTCAAGCCGTAGGACACACCGCTGGGGGAGTCATGGGCCTGGGGTCCGGTGTAGCGCAACGTCAAAGTGATCAAGATAAAGCGATTGCCGACCTGCAACAAAATGGGGCCCAATCTTATAATAAATCCCTGACGGACATTATGGAGAAAGCAACTGAAATTATGCAGCAAATCATCGGCGTGGGGTCGTCACTGGTCACGGTTCTTGCTGAAATACTCCGGGCATTAACGAGGTAAATATGGTGCAAGAAATAGAGCAATGGTTGCGTCGACATCAGGTGTTTACTGAGCCTGCATATTTAGGGGAGACCGCCATATTACTTGGGCAGCAGTTTATATTATCGCCTTACCTGGTGATCTATCGTATTGAGGCAAAAGAAATGATTATTTGTGAGTTTAGACGCCTGACGCCCGGGCAACCTCGACCACAGCAATTGTTTCACTTACTGGGACTTTTACGCGGGATATTTGTGCATCATCCGCAGTTAACATGTTTAAAGATGTTGATAATCACCGACGTTCTGGATGAAAAAAAAGCTATGCTACGCAGGAAATTATTGCGCATCCTGACAGTAATGGGAGCGACCTTTACACAGCTTGATGGCGATAACTGGACAATTTTATCCGCCGAGCATCTTATCCAGCGACGTTTTTAAATGACCTTCCTGGCGTAAATCATTATCACGTGAAAATAACAATCAATAGGTATGATGATGAAAGAAGATCAGAAAAATAAAATACCCGAAGACATTCTGAAACAGCTATTATCCGTTGATCCGGAAACCGTTTATGCCAGTGGTTACGCCTCATGGCAGGAGGGGGATTATTCGCGCGCCGTAATCGATTTTAGCTGGCTGGTGATGGCCCAGCCATGGAGTTGGCGTGCCCATATTGCATTGGCTGGCACCTGGATGATGCTTAAAGAATACACGACGGCCATTAATTTCTATGGACATGCCTTGATGCTGGATGCCAGCCATCCAGAACCGGTTTACCAAACGGGCGTCTGTCTCAAAATGATGGGGGAACCCGGGTTGGCGAGAGAGGCTTTTCAAACCGCAATCAAGATGAGCTATGCGGATGCCTCATGGAGTGAGATTCGCCAGAATGCGCAAAAAATGGTTGATACTCTTATTGCTTAAATAACAGAACGAAATATGAAAATTCATATTCCGTCAGCGGCAAGCAATATAGTCGATGGTAATAGTCCTCCTTCCGGTATACAAGCGAAGGAGGCATCGTTTCCTCCCCCTGAAATTCCAGCCCCTGGCACCCCTACAGTTCCTGTGGTGCTTACGCCTGAACAAATAAGGCAGCAGAGGGATTATGCTATACATTTTATGCAATACACGATTCGTGCGCTGGGGGCGACAGTCGTGTTTGGATTATCGGTTGCTGCAGCGGTAATTTCTGGCGGGGCAGGATTACCCATTGCTATTCTTGCGGGGGCGGCGCTCGTGATTGCTATTGGGGATGCTTGCTGTGCGTATCATAATTATCAATTGATATGTCAGCAAAAGGAGCCGTTACAAACCGCCAGTGATAGCGTTGCTCTTGTGGTCAGTGCGCTGGCCTTAAAATGTGGGGCAAGTCTTAACTGCGCTAACACCCTTGCTAATTGTCTTTCTTTATTAATACGTTCAGGAATCGCTATTTCTATGTTGGTTTTACCCCTACAGTTTCCACTGCCCGCCGCTGAAAATATAGCGGCCTCTTTGGACATGGGGAGTGTAATTACCTCCGTTAGCCTGACGGCGATAGGTGCGGTACTGGATTATTGCCTTGCCCGCCCCTCTGGCGACGATCAGGAAAATTCTGTTGATGAACTTCATGCCGATCCCAGTGTGTTATTGGCAGAACAAATGGCAGCGCTCTGTCAATCTGCTACTACACCTGCATTAATGGACAGTTCTGGTCATACATCTCGGGGAGAACCATGAAACCTGTTAGCCCAAATGCTCAGGTAGGAGGGCAACGTCCTGTTAACGCGCCTGAGGAATCACCTCCATGTCCCTCATTGCCACATCCGGAAACCAATATGGAGAGTGGTAGAATTGGACCTCAACAAGGAAAAGAGCGGTTATTGGCCGGACTTGCGAAACGAGTGATAGAGTGTTTTCCAAAAGAAATTTTTAGTTGGCAAACGGTCATTTTGGGCGGACAGATTTTATGCTGTTCCGCTGGAATAGCATTAACAGTGCTAAGTGGTGGAGGCGCACCGCTCGTAGCCCTGGCAGGAATTGGCCTTGCTATTGCCATCGCGGATGTCGCCTGTCTTATCTACCACCATAAACATCATTTGCCTATGGCTCACGACAGTATAGGCAATGCCGTTTTTTATATTGCTAATTGTTTCGCCAATCAACGCAAAAGTATGGCGATTGCTAAAGCCGTCTCCCTGGGCGGTAGATTAGCCTTAACCGCGACGGTAATGACGCATTCATACTGGAGTGGGAGTTTGGGACTACAGCCTCACTTATTAGAGCATCTTAATGATATTACCTACGGACTAATGAGTTTTACTCGCTTCGGTATGGATGGGATGGCAATGACCGGTATGCAGGTCAGCAGCCCATTATATCGTTTGCTGGCTCAGGTGACGCCAGAACAACGTGCGCCGGAGTAATCGTTTTCAGGTATATACCGGATGTTCATTGCTTTCTAAATTTTGCTATGTTGCCAGTATCCTTACGATGTATTTATTTTAAGGAAAAGCATTATGGATATTGCACAATTAGTGGATATGCTCTCCCACATGGCGCACCAGGCAGGCCAGGCCATTAATGACAAAATGAATGGTAATGATTTGCTCAACCCAGAATCGATGATTAAAGCGCAATTTGCCTTACAGCAGTATTCTACATTTATTAATTACGAAAGTTCACTGATCAAAATGATCAAGGATATGCTTAGTGGAATCATTGCTAAAATCTGAAGTTATTAGCGACGATGTTCGACGGTTGCTGCTGGAAATCATGTTTGCGGGCGTTAACCATAGCCTGATTTCCCAGGTACATGCGATGTTACCAGCGCTAACGGTTATTGTTCCGGATAAAAAATTACAGTTGGTATGTCTGGCATTATTGTTGGCGGGTTTAAATGAGCCGCTAAAAGCCGCGAAAATTTTATCGGATATTGATTTGCCAGAGGCTATGGCGCTGCGTCTGTTATTTCCTGCACCAAATGAGGGGTTTGAAAATTGAATATTTCTGATATGAGCGTAGTGCCTGTAAGCACTCAATCTTATGTAAAGTCCTCTGCAGAACCGAGCCAGGAGCAAATTAATTTTTTTGAACAATTGCTGAAAGATGAAGCATCCACCAGTAACGCCAGTGCTTTATTACCGCAGGTTATGTTGACCAGACAAATGGATTATATGCAGTTAACGGTAGGCGTCGATTATCTTGCCAGAATATCAGGCGCAGCATCGCAAGCGCTTAATAAGCTGGATAACATGGCATGAAGGTTCATCGTATAGTATTTCTTACTGTCCTTACGTTCTTTCTTACGGCATGTGATGTGGATCTTTATCGCTCATTGCCAGAGGATGAGGCGAATCAAATGCTGGCATTACTTATGCAGCATCATATTGATGCGGAAAAAAAACAGGAAGAGGATGGTGTAACCTTACGTGTCGAGCAGTCGCAGTTTATTAATGCGGTTGAGCTACTTAGACTTAACGGTTATCCGCATCGTCAGTTTACAACGGCGGATAAGATGTTTCCGGCTAATCAGTTAGTGGTATCACCCCAGGAAGAACAGCAGAAGATTAATTTTTTAAAAGAACAAAGAATTGAAGGAATGCTGAGTCAGATGGAGGGCGTGATTAATGCAAAAGTGACCATTGCGCTACCGACTTATGATGAGGGAAGTAACGCTTCTCCGAGCTCAGTTGCCGTATTTATAAAATATTCACCACAGGTCAATATGGAGGCCTTTCGGGTAAAAATTAAGGATTTAATAGAGATGTCAATCCCTGGGTTGCAATACAGTAAGATTAGTATCTTGATGCAGCCTGCTGAATTCAGAATGGTAGCTGACGTACCCGCGAGACAAACATTCTGGATTATGGACGTTATCAACGCCAATAAAGGGAAGGTGGTGAAGTGGTTGATGAAATACCCTTATCAGTTGATGTTATCGTTGACAGGACTGTTATTAGGAGTGGGCATCCTGATCGGCTATTTTTGCCTGAGACGCCGTTTTTGAGCCGACCTGATCCCGAGGTGTTGCAACTTTATCGTTATTTTTGGCAACCTGCTCGTTACGCTGTACCGGAATGGCTGGATAAGCTGGGCTTTCATCTTTCAAACTGCTGGCGTTATGGCGATCGGCCCGAATTGGATCGTCTTCTTGACAGAGCGTTAAATAGACTAAGAGGAAGCTCTGTTATTCCAGCCTGTTTAAATGACAGGCAAAAACGGCAGGTTCGTCTTGCCCCGCGTATATCGGCATTTGCCTTTGGGCTGGGATTATTCAAACTCAGGTGTAGTGACTATTTTATGCTACCAGAGTATCGGCAATTGCTTCTACAGTGGTTTAGCGAGGATGAGATCTGGCAGCTATATGGTTGGTTGGGGCAAAGAGATGGCAAATTACTTCCTCCGCAAGTGATGCAACAAACTGCATTGCAGATCGGTACCGCTATTCTTAATCGGGAAGCGCATGACGATGCGGTTTTACATGCGCTATTAGTATTATTACCCCCTCCGCAGCGTATACTTTGGCCGAAGACTTCTCTTACCGAGATTATCTTCATGGAGCATTTGCTATGAGTTTTACTTCACTTCCTCTGACGGAAATTAACCATAAGCTACCCGCTCGAAATATTATTGAGTCACAGTGGATAACATTACAATTAACTTTATTTGCGCAAGAGCAACAAGCTAAGAGAGTTTCACATGCTATTGTGAGCTCCGCTTACCGTAAGGCTGAAAAAATCATCCGAGACGCCTATCGTTATCAGCGTGAACAGAAAGTTGAGCAGCAACAAGAACTAGCGTGCTTGCGTAAAAATACGCTGGAAAAAATGGAAGTGGAATGGCTGGAACAGCATGTAAAACATTTACAAGAAGATGAAAATCAATTTCGTTCATTGGTCGATCACGCAGCGCATCATATTAAAAATAGTATAGAACAGGTTCTGTTGGCCTGGTTCGACCAACAGTCGGTAGACAGTGTTATGTGCCATCGTCTGGCACGCCAGGCCACGGCTATGGCGGAAGAGGGAGCGCTTTATTTGCGTATTCATCCTGAAAAAGAGGCATTGATGCGTGAAACTTTTGGCAAGCGGTTTACGTTGATTATCGAGCCTGGTTTCTCTCCCGATCAGGCTGAACTTTCCTCAATACGATATGCCGTTGAGTTTTCACTTTCTCGTCATTTCAACGCGTTACTGAAATGGTTACGTAATGGTGAAGATAAAAGAGGTCGCGATGAATATTAAAATTAATGAGATAAAAATGACGCCCCCTACAGCATTTACCCCTGGCCAGGTTATAGAGGAACAAGAGGTTATTTCGCCTTCAATGTTAGCTCTCCAGGAGTTACAGGAAACGACGGGGGCAGCGCTCTATGAGACGATGGAAGAAATAGGAATGGCGCTGAGTGGTAAACTGCGCGAAAGTAATAAATTCATTGATGCTGAGAAACTGGAGCGCAGACAGCAGGCTTTGCTGCGTTTGATAAAACAAATACAGGAGGATAATGGGGCAACGTTGCGTCCGCTTACCGAAGAGAATAGTGATCCTGATTTACAGAATGCGTATCAAATTATCGCTCTTGCAATGGCGCTTACTGCCGGCGGGTTGTCAAAAAAGAAAAAACGCGATTTGCAATCGCAACTGGATACGCTTACAGCGGAGGAGGGATGGGAACTTGCCGTTTTTAGTTTACTGGAACTTGGCGAAGTGGATACCGCTACGCTGTCCTCGCTGAAGCGTTTTATGCAACAGGCGATAGACAACGATGAAATGCCCTTATCGCAGTGGTTCAGACGCGTGGCAGACTGGCCGGATCGCTGTGAACGGGTCCGTATTTTGCTAAGAGCAATAGCCTTTGAACTTAGCATATGCATCGAACCCTCGGAGCAAAGTCGTTTGGCCGCAGCATTAGTACGTTTGCGTCGTTTGTTGTTATTCCTTGGCCTTGAAAAAGAGTGCCAGCGTGAGGAGTGGATTTGCCAGTTGCCGCCTAATACATTACTGCCGCTACTACTCGATATCATTTGTGAGCGTTGGCTTTTCAGTGATTGGTTGCTTGATAGACTTACCGCTATAATTTCTTCATCGAAGATGTTCAATCGGTTACTCCAACAACTTGATGCGCAGTTTATGCTGATACCCGATAACTGTTTTAACGACGAAGATCAACGTGAACAAATTCTCGAAACGCTTCGTGAAGTAAAGGTAAATCAGGTTTTATTCTGATACCTGGCTTTCAATATTTAGGTAAATTGGCGTTCTGGCTCATCATGAGGCGGCAGGATGGATTGGGATCTCATTACTGAACGTAATATTCAGCTTTTTATTCAATTAGCAGGATTAGCTGAACGGCCTTTAGCAACCAATATGTTCTGGCGGCAAGGACAATATGAAACCTATCTAAACTATCATAACGGTCGTATTCACTTATGTCAGATACTCAAGCAAACCTTCTTAGACGAAGATCTGCTTTTTAAAGCCTTAACTCACTGGAAACCTGCAGCGTTCCAGGGTATTCCTCAGCGATTATTTTTGTTGCGCGATGGGCTTGCAATGAGCTGTTCTCCTCCTCTTTCCAGCTCCGCCGAGCTCTGGTTACGATTACATCATCGACAAATAAAATTTCTGGAGTCGCAATGCGTTCATGGTTAGGTGAGGGAATCAGGGCGCAACAGTGGCTCAGTGTATGCGCGGGTCGGCAGGATATGGTTCTGGCGACGGTGTTATTAATCGCTATTGTGATGATGCTGTTACCTTTACCGACCTGGATGGTTGATATCCTGATTACTATCAACCTTATGTTTTCAGTGATCCTGCTCTTAATTGCTATTTATCTTAGTGACCCTCTCGATTTATCGGTATTTCCGTCTTTATTACTTATTACTACATTATATCGTTTGTCACTCACAATCAGCACATCACGGCTGGTACTGTTACAACATAATGCCGGTAATATTGTGGATGCTTTCGGTAAGTTTGTCGTAGGAGGAAATCTCACCGTTGGGTTGGTCGTATTTACCATCATTACTATCGTGCAGTTTATTGTCATTACAAAAGGTATCGAGAGGGTGGCGGAAGTTAGCGCACGTTTCTCGCTTGATGGGATGCCAGGCAAACAAATGAGTATCGATGGCGATTTGCGTGCCGGAGTTATCGATGCAGACCATGCCCGTACATTAAGACAGCACGTCCAGCAGGAAAGCCGTTTTCTCGGTGCGATGGACGGTGCGATGAAATTTGTTAAAGGCGATACGATTGCCGGTATTATTGTTGTTCTGGTGAACATTATCGGCGGTATCATTATCGCTATCGTGCAATATGATATGTCGATGAGTGAGGCTGTTCACACTTATAGCGTACTGTCAATCGGAGATGGTTTATGTGGGCAAATTCCATCGCTGCTGATTTCCCTTAGCGCGGGAATTATTGTCACCCGTGTTCCGGGTGAGAAACGCCAGAACCTGGCGACAGAGTTGAGTTCTCAAATTGCCAGACAACCTCAGTCGCTCATATTAACCGCTGTGGTTTTAATGCTCCTCGCTTTAATTCCTGGCTTTCCTTTTATCACTTTTGCTTTCTTTTCAGCGTTGTTAGCATTGCCAATTATCCTCATTCGCCGCAAAAAGTCTGTGGTTTCCGCAAATGGCGTCGAAGCGCCGGAAAAAGATAGTATGGTTCCCGGCGCATGTCCTCTAATCTTACGTCTTACCCCGACGTTACATTCTGCCGACCTGATTCGTGATATTGACGCCATGCGATGGTTTTTATTTGAGGATACCGGCGTCCCTCTCCCTGAGGTGAATATTGAGGTTTTGCCTGAACCCACCGAAAAATTGACGGTACTGCTATATCAGGAACCCGTATTTAGTTTATCTATTCCCGCCCAGGCGGATTATTTATTGATAGGCGCGGACGCTAGTGTGGTGGGTGACAGCCAGACGTTACCGAACGGGATGGGGCAGATCTGTTGGCTTACAAAAGACATGGCCCATAAGGCGCAAGGTTTTGGACTGGACGTTTTCGCGGGCAGCCAACGTATCTCTGCCTTATTAAAATGTGTCCTGCTTCGCCATATGGGAGAGTTTATTGGTGTTCAGGAAACGCGTTATCTAATGAATGCGATGGAAAAAAACTACTCTGAGCTGGTGAAAGAGCTTCAGCGCCAGTTACCCATTAATAAAATCGCTGAAACTTTGCAACGGCTTGTATCAGAACGGGTTTCTATTAGAGATTTACGTCTTATTTTCGGCACCTTAATTGATTGGGCGCCACGTGAAAAAGATGTCCTGATGTTGACAGAATATGTCCGTATCGCGCTTCGCCGTCATATTCTGCGTCGTCTTAATCCGGAAGGAAAACCGCTGCCGATTTTGCGGATCGGCGAAGGTATTGAGAACCTCGTGCGTGAATCCATTCGCCAGACGGCAATGGGGACCTATACTGCGCTGTCGTCTCGTCATAAGACGCAGATCCTGCAACTTATCGAGCAGGCGCTGAAGCAGTCAGCCAAATTATTCATTGTCACTTCTGTCGACACCCGACGTTTCTTGCGAAAAATTACAGAAGCCACCTTGTTCGACGTACCGATTTTGTCATGGCAGGAATTAGGAGAGGAGAGCCTTATACAAGTGGTAGAAAGTATTGACCTTAGCGAAGAGGAGTTGGCGGACAATGAAGAATGAATTGATGCAACGTCTGAGGCTGAAATATCCGCCCCCCGATGGTTATTGTCGATGGGGCCGAATTCAGGATGTCAGCGCAACGTTGTTAAATGCGTGGTTGCCTGGGGTATTTATGGGTGAGTTGTGCTGTATAAAGCCTGGAGAAGAACTTGCTGAAGTCGTGGGGATTAATGGCAGCAAAGCTTTGCTATCTCCTTTTACGAGTACTATCGGACTTCACTGCGGGCAGCAAGTGATGGCCTTAAGGCGACGCCATCAGGTTCCCGTGGGCGAAGCGTTATTAGGGCGAGTCATTGATGGCTTTGGTCGTCCCCTTGATGGCCGCGAACTGCCCGAAGTCTGCTGGAAAGACTATGATGCAATGCCTCCTCCCGCAATGGTTCGACAGCCTATCACTCAACCATTAATGACGGGGATTCGCGCTATTGATAGCGTTGCGACCTGTGGCGAAGGGCAACGAGTGGGTATTTTTTCTGCTCCTGGCGTGGGGAAAAGCACGCTTCTGGCGATGCTGTGTAATGCGCCAGACGCAGACAGCAATGTTCTGGTGTTAATTGGTGAGCGTGGACGAGAAGTCCGCGAATTCATCGATTTTACACTGTCTGAAGAGACCCGAAAACGTTGTGTCATTGTTGTCGCAACCTCTGACAGACCCGCCTTAGAGCGCGTGAGGGCGCTGTTTGTGGCCACCACGATAGCAGAATTTTTTCGCGATAATGGAAAGCGAGTCGTCTTGCTTGCCGACTCACTGACGCGTTATGCCAGGGCCGCACGGGAAATCGCTCTGGCCGCCGGAGAGACCGCGGTTTCTGGAGAATATCCGCCAGGCGTATTTAGTGCATTGCCACGACTTTTAGAACGTACGGGAATGGGAGAAAAAGGCAGTATTACCGCATTTTATACGGTACTGGTGGAAGGCGATGATATGAATGAGCCGTTGGCGGATGAAGTCCGTTCACTGCTTGATGGACATATTGTACTATCCCGACGGCTTGCAGAGAGGGGGCATTATCCTGCCATTGACGTGTTGGCAACGCTCAGCCGCGTTTTTCCAGTCGTTACCAGCCATGAGCATCGTCAACTGGCGGCGATATTGCGACGGTGCCTGGCGCTTTACCAGGAGGTTGAACTGTTAATACGCATTGGGGAATACCAGCGAGGAGTTGATACTGATACTGACAAAGCCATTGATGCCTATCCGGATATTTGTACATTTTTGCGACAAAGTAAGGATGAAGTATGCGGACCCGAGCTACTCATAGAAAAATTACACCAAATACTCACCGAGTGATCATGGAAACTTTGCTGGAGATAATCGCGCGGCGTGAAAAGCAATTACGCGGCAAACTTACCGTACTTGATCAGCAGCAACAGGCGATTATTACGGAACAGCAGATTTGCCAGACGCGCGCTTTAGCAGTGTCTACCAGACTGAAAGAATTAATGGGCTGGCAAGGTACGTTATCTTGTCATTTATTGTTGGATAAGAAACAACAAATGGCCGGGTTATTCACTCAGGCGCAGAGCTTTTTGACGCAACGGCAGCAGTTAGAGAATCAGTATCAGCAGCTTGTCTCCCGGCGAAGCGAATTACAGAAGAATTTTAATGCGCTTATGAAAAAGAAAGAAAAAATTACTATGGTATTAAGCGATGCGTATTACCAAAGTTGAGGGAAGTCTTGGGTTGCCATGCCAGTCTTATCAGGATGATAACGAGGCGGAGGCGGAACGTATGGACTTTGAACAACTCATGCACCAGGCATTACCCATTGGTGAGAATAATCCTCCTGTAGCATTGAACAAGAACGTGGTTTTCACGCAACGTTATCGTGTTAGTGGTGGTTATCTTGACGGTGTAGAGTGTGAAGTCTGTGAGTCAGGAGGGCTAATCCAGTTAAGAATCAATGTCCCTCATCATGAAATTTACCGTTCGATGAAAGCGCTAAAGCAGTGGCTGGAGTCTCAGTTGCTGCATATGGGGTATATAATTTCCCTGGAGATATTCTATGTTAAGAATAGCGAATGAAGAGCGTCCGTGGATGGAGATGCTTCCAACGCAAGGCGCTACCATTGGTGAGCTGACATTGAGTATGCAACAATATCCAGTACAGCAAGGGACATTATTTACCATAAATTATCATAATGAGCTGGGTAGGGTGTGGATTGCAGAACAATGCTGGCAGCGCTGGTGTGAAGGGCTAATTGGCACCGCTAATCGATCGGCTATCGATCCTGAATTGCTATATGGAATAGCTGAATGGGGGGTGGCGCCGTTATTGCAAGCCAGTGATGCCACCCTCTGTCAGAACGAACCGCCAACATCCTGCAGTAATCTACCACATCAGCTAGCGTTGCATATTAAATGGACAGTTGAAGAACATGAGTTCCATAGCATTATTTTTACATGGCCAACGGGTTTTTTGCGCAATATAGTCGGAGAGCTTTCTGCTGAGCGACAACAGATTTATCCTGCCCCTCCTGTAGTAGTCCCTGTATATTTAGGCTGGTGCCAGCTTACGTTAATTGAACTTGAGTCTATCGAAATCGGCATGGGCGTTCGGATTCATTGCTTTGGCGACATCAGACTCGGTTTTTTTGCTATTCAACTACCTGGGGGGATCTACGCGAGGGTGTTGCTGACAGAGGATAACACGATGAAATTTGATGAATTAGTCCAGGATATCGAAACGCTACTTGCGTCAGGGAGTCCAATGTCAAAGAGTGACGGAACATCTTCAGTAGAACTTGAGCAGATACCACAACAGGTGCTCTTTGAGATCGGACGTGCGAGTCTGGAAATTGGACAATTACGACAACTTAAAACGGGGGACGTTTTGCCTGTAGGTGGATGTTTTGCGCCAGAGGTGACGATAAGAGTAAATGACCGTATTATTGGGCAAGGTGAGTTGATTGCCTGTGGCAATGAATTTATGGTGCGTATTACACGTTGGTATCTTTGCAAAAATACAGCGTAAACCTGATAAGAAAAATAATATGCGAACAATATAATAGCGTTCCAGGTCGTGTCATGAGAGATACAGTATGTCTTTACCCGATTCGCCTTTGCAACTGATTGGTATATTGTTTCTGCTTTCAATACTGCCTCTCATTATCGTCATGGGAACCTCTTTCCTTAAACTGGCGGTGGTATTTTCGATTTTACGAAATGCTCTGGGTATTCAACAAGTTCCCCCCAATATCGCACTGTATGGCCTCGCGCTTGTACTTTCCTTATTCATTATGGGGCCGACGCTATTAGCTGTAAAAGAGCGCTGGCATCCGGTTCAGGTCGCTGGCGCTCCTTTCTGGACGTCTGAGTGGGACAGTAAAGCATTAGCGCCTTATCGACAGTTTTTGCAAAAAAACTCTGAAGAGAAGGAAGCCAATTATTTTCGGAATTTGATAAAACGAACCTGGCCTGAAGACATAAAAAGAAAGATAAAACCTGATTCTTTGCTCATATTAATTCCGGCATTTACGGTGAGTCAGTTAACGCAGGCATTTCGGATTGGATTACTTATTTATCTTCCCTTTCTGGCTATTGACCTGCTTATTTCAAATATACTGCTGGCTATGGGAATGATGATGGTGTCGCCAATGACCATTTCATTACCGTTTAAGCTGCTAATATTTTTACTGGCAGGCGGTTGGGATCTGACACTGGCGCAATTGGTACAGAGCTTTTCATGAATGATTCTGAATTGACGCAATTTGTAACGCAACTTTTATGGATCGTCCTTTTTACGTCTATGCCGGTGGTGTTGGTGGCATCGGTAGTTGGTGTCATCGTAAGCCTTGTTCAGGCCTTGACTCAAATACAGGACCAAACGCTACAGTTCATGATTAAATTATTGGCAATTGCAATAACCTTAATGGTCAGCTACCCATGGCTTAGCGGTATCCTGTTGAATTATACCCGGCAGATAATGTTACGAATTGGAGAGCATGGTTGAATGGCACAACAGGTAAATGAGTGGCTTATTGCATTGGCTGTGGCTTTTATTCGACCATTGAGCCTCTCTTTATTACTTCCCCTATTAAAAAGTGGCAGTTTAGGGTCCGCGATTTTACGTAATGGCGTGCTTATGTCACTTACCTTTCCCATATTACCAATCATTTACCAGCAGAAGATTATGATGCATATTGGTAAAGATTACAGCTGGTTAGGGTTAGTCACCGGAGAGGTGATTATTGGTTTTTTAATTGGGTTTTGTGCGGCGGTTCCCTTTTGGGCCGTTGATATGGCGGGGTTTCTGCTTGATACTTTACGTGGCGCGACAATGGGTACGATATTCAATTCTACAATGGAAGCTGAAACCTCACTTTTTGGCTTGCTTTTCAGCCAATTTTTGTGTGTTATTTTCTTTATAAGCGGCGGCGTGGAGTTTATATTAAACATTCTGTATGAGTCATACCAATATTTACCGCCAGGGCGTACTTTATTATTTGATCGGCAATTTTTAAAATATATCCAGGCAGAGTGGAGAACGCTTTATCAATTATGCATCAGCTTCTCTCTTCCTGCCATAATATGTATGGTATTAGCCGATCTGGCTTTAGGTCTTTTAAATCGGTCGGCACAACAATTGAATGTGTTTTTCTTCTCAATGCCGCTCAAAAGTATATTAGTTCTACTAACGCTCCTGATCTCATTCCCTTATGCTCTTCATCACTATTTGGTTGAAAGCGATAAGTTTTATATTTATCTAAAAGACTGGTTTCCATCTGTATGAGCGAGAAAACAGAACAGCCTACAGAAAAGAAATTACGTGATGGCCGTAAGGAAGGGCAGGTTGTCAAAAGTATTGAAATAACATCATTATTTCAGCTGATTGCGCTTTATTTGTATTTTCATTTCTTTACTGAAAAGATGATTTTGATACTGATTGAGTCAATAACGTTCACATTACAATTAGTAAATAAACCATTTTCTTATGCACTAACGCAATTGAGTCATGCTTTAATAGAGTCACTGACTTCTGCACTGCTGTTTCTGGGCGCTGGGGTAATAGTTGCTACTGTGGGTAGCGTGTTTCTTCAGGTGGGGGTGGTTATTGCCAGCAAGGCCATTGGTTTTAAAAGCGAGCATATAAATCCGGTAAGTAATTTTAAGCAGATATTCTCTTTACATAGCGTAGTAGAATTATGTAAATCCAGCCTAAAAGTTATCATGTTATCTCTTATCTTTGCCTTTTTCTTTTATTATTATGCCAGTACTTTTCGGGCGCTACCGTACTGTGGGTTAGCCTGTGGCGTGCTTGTGGTTTCTTCTTTAATAAAATGGTTATGGGTAGGGGTGATGGCTTTTTATATCGTCGTTGGCATACTGGACTATTCTTTTCAATATTATAAGATTAGAAAAGATCTAAAAATGAGTAAAGATGACGTAAAACAGGAGCATAAAGATCTGGAGGGCGATCCTCAAATGAAGACACGGCGTCGGGAAATGCAGAGTGAAATACAAAGTGGGAGTTTAGCTCAATCTGTTAAACAATCTGTTGCGGTAGTGCGTAATCCAACGCATATTGCGGTTTGTCTTGGCTATCATCCCACCGATATGCCAATACCACGCGTCCTGGAAAAAGGCAGTGATGCTCAAGCTAACTATATTGTTAACATCGCTGAACGCAACTGCATCCCCGTTGTTGAAAATGTTGAGCTGGCCCGCTCATTATTTTTTGAAGTGGAACGCGGAGATAAAATTCCTGAAACGTTATTTGAACCCGTTGCAGCCTTGTTACGTATGGTGATGAAGATAGATTATGCGCATTCTACCGAAACACCATAAATGCTTTTGGTATGCTTCTTCAGGCCACTGCGAAGGTTAAGAGGGTAATAGCGTATAGAGCAGTGCTTGACGATAAAGGTGAGAGACTGAAAATAATCGCTTTTAGCCTAGCACAAGCACCAGATAGCGTATTATAAAATTAAACAAGATAATGGATTGGTGCGTCTGAATGGACTCGAACCATCGACCCCCACCATGTCAAGGTGGTGCTCTAACCAACTGAGCTACAGACGCATTAAAATGATGGTGCGTTCAATTGGACTCGAACCAACGACCCCCACCATGTCAAGGTGGTGCTCTAACCAACTGAGCTATGAACGCAACGTTGTAGGTGACAACGGGGACGAATATTAGCGTCACAACCGCAATGAGGCAAGAGGGAAATCGCAATTTTCTTCCTGAAATCACCTGATTGCGGTGGAAATATGCAACATGTCGAGAAAATAGCCGCCATGCGACGGCTATCGTCGTATTATCGCGCAGCGCGCTGCAAAATGATGGCGGACGGCTGACGTTGTAGATAGCGCATCCGTAGCATCATTAACACCGCCGCCGAGGTCAGGCCGATGATGAACCCCATCCAGAAGCCTGCCGGTCCCATACGATCCACCACCAAATCCGTTAACGCCAGGATATAACCGCTGGGTAAACCTAACACCCAGTAGGCGGTAAAGGTGATAAAAAAGATGGAACGCGTATCTTTATAACCGCGCAGAATACCGCTGCCGATAATCTGTATAGAGTCGGAAATCTGGTAAACCGCAGCGAGCAGCATTAATTGCGCGGCAAGCGCCACGACCTCAGGGTTGTCATTGTAGAGCAAAGCAATATGCTTACGCAGAGTAACGGTAAAAATAGCGGTAACCACAGCCATACAAATGCCGACGCCTAAACCGGTACGCGCTGCGGTTTGCGCATCCAGCGTTGAGCCCTGGCCCAGACGATAACCCACTCGAATCGTTACCGCCGCAGCCAGCGACATCGGCAGTACGAACATCAGCGAGCTAAAGTTAAGCGCAATCTGATGACCGGCGACATCCACAATACCTAATGGCGAAACCAGCAGCGCAACGACCGCAAACAACGTCACTTCAAAGAACAGCGCCAGCGCAATCGGCAACCCCAGTTGAATCAGGCGCTTCATGACGACGCTATCAGGTTTGCCAAAGCCTTTTTCATTACGAATATCACGCATTGAACGCGCGTGTTTAATGTAAGAAAGCATGGCGATAAACATCACCCAATAGACCGCCGCAGTCGCAACGCCGCAGCCGATACCGCCGAGTTCCGGCATACCAAAATGGCCATAGATAAAAATATAGTTCACCGGAATATTCACCAGCAGGCCCAAAAATCCCATCACCATACCCGGTTTGGTTTTGGCCAGACCTTCGCACTGGTTTCGCGCTACCTGAAAGAAAAGGTATCCTGGCGCGCCCCACAGCAGCGCGCGAAGATAACCCACGGCTTTATCGGCCAGCGCCGGATCAATATTATGCATAGAGCGGATAATGTATCCGGCATTCCACAGGACGATCATCACCAGCACGGAGACAAAGCCCGCCAGCCAGAACCCTTGTCGAACCTGATGCGCGATACGCTCACGACGGCCGGAGCCATTGAGTTGCGCAATCACAGGCGTCAAGGCCAGCAGTAAGCCGTGACCAAACAAAATGGCGGGAAGCCAGATAGAGGTGCCGATAGCGACGGCAGCCATGTCCGTAGCGCTATAGCCTCCCGCCATGACGGTATCGACGAATCCCATTGCGGTCTGTGCCACTTGCGCAAGGATCACCGGTATCGCTAACGCTAATAACTGACGCGCTTCACTGGTATACTTCTGCACGTATTCACCTTTTATTTTGTTGTTATATGAAAGACTAAAAAGCCGCCGTAGTGGCAGCCAAAAGAAATAGCAGGGGAAATTTCAGTCTATTGTAGCGGGGTATTACTATTTCTCCAGTGAAAAAACAGTTGTTAACGGCGCATTGCTGGCAAGCTGTTTTTCCACCTGCTATTGTGCTGAACAGTTCTGCTTTTATTTATTTCAGGAGTTGAAGATATGTTTACGGGGATCGTACAGGGTACCGCGAAACTGGTATCGATTGATGAAAAACCCAACTTTCGCACCCATGTGGTGACGTTACCGGACTACATGCTGGAGGGGCTGGAGACGGGGGCGTCGGTAGCGCATAACGGATGCTGTTTGACGGTAACTGAAATAAACGGCAATCAGATAAGCTTTGATCTGATGAAAGAAACGTTGCGCATCACCAATCTGGGCGCGTTGAGGGTAGGTGATGAGGTCAACGTAGAGCGCGCCGCCAAATTCAGCGATGAAATCGGTGGACATCTGATGTCGGGGCATATTATTACGACGGCGGAGATCGCGAAAATCCTGACCTCTGAAAATAACCATCAGGTGTGGTTTAAAGTGCAGGATGCGTCCCTGATGAAGTATATCCTGTACAAAGGCTTTATCGGCGTCGACGGCATCAGTTTGACCGTCGGCGAGGTAACGCCAACGCGCTTCTGCGTGCATCTCATTCCGGAAACGCTGGAACGTACTACGTTTGGCAGAAAAAAACTGGGTGAGCGTGTGAATATCGAGATCGATCCGCAAACGCAGGCGGTTGTCGATACCGTAGAACGCGTACTGGCTACACGAGAAAATGTGGTCAGAAATCAGGCCGACATTGGCTAACGGAAAATAAGATTCCCCCGCATGAAATGCGGGGGAGATGATTAGCGAGGAACGCGCAGACCGTTTTCAACGCCGCGCGTAAATACCACCTGCCAAAGCTGGATATCACGCGCGCGAAACGCACCCGCGCAGGCGTTGAGATAATAGCTGAACATACGTTTAAAGCGCTCGTTATAATTGCCCGCAATCTCTGGCCAGGCATTGATAAAGCGCTCATGCCACGCCATCAGAGTCGTGTCATAGTCGGCGCCAAAGTTATGCCAGTCTTCCATTACAAAGTGTGATTCGCTGGCCTCGGCGATTTGACGAACAGACGGCAAGCAACCGTTGGGGAAAATATACTTATTGATCCACGGATCGACATTATGATCGGTTTTTTTAGAACCAATAGTATGGAGCAGGAAAAGACCATCCGGTTTTAAATTCCTGTCAACAACTTCAAAATAGGTGTTGTAGTTTTTTGGCCCGACATGTTCGAACATGCCGACGGAGACGATTCGGTCAAACTGATCGTTAAGGTCGCGATAATCTTCCAGGAGAATGGAGACATCCAGACCTTCGCAACGCGTCTGCGCCATTTTTTGTTGTTCAGCGGAGATCGTTACGCCCACCACGCTAACGCCATAATGGGTCGCCATATATTGCGACAGGCCGCCCCAGCCGCAGCCGATATCCAGCACACGCATCCCCGGTTGTAGCTGTAGCTTTTCGCAAATTAATTTCAGCTTGGCTTGCTGTGCCGCTTCCAGCGTATCGGCATCTTTCCAGTAGGCGCAAGAATATTGCATATAGGGATCGAGCATACGGGAAAAAAGGTCATTACCAAGATCGTAATGTTCCTTGCCGACAATCCAGGCGCGTTTTTTACTTTGTAGATTAATCAGACGCGCGCCGAGGATACGGAGCGTATCTTTGACATGGTGGGGGAGTTGATTTTCAAGACCGGCACGTAAGACTTTGCTGAAGAAAATATCCAGACGCTCGCATTCCCACCAGCCATCCATGTAACTCTCACCTAACCCCAACGATCCTTCCTGGAGGACGCGTTTAAAAAAATCGGGATTCTTAACACGAATGTCAGACGGGGCGGAACCATTAATTGTAATATCCGCACGACTAAACAATTCGTTGGCGATTCGGTACCAGTTATCATCCGGTACGCTGACTTCTTCTATACACGATGAACTCATAGTTTCTCCATCACTGGACGATGATCAGAACCTTAAAACAGCGTAGACGCTTTTTTGGCTTTGTGAGAAATCCCACGGACAATTCCGTGAGCCAGTTATCCGACGTAGAACAGAGGAAGGGAGGAGCCCTTGCCGAAAAGGCCATCCATGGTGAATCGGGAACGCTCCGGTTCCCGTTAATGCCTAATAATTATCGTAATATAAACAACCGGGAATCAGTATAGGCCGCAATTTTTGATGATTCAACCGAAAATTGTTAGCGTGCTAATTACAAGCGGTTAACAAGTCTTTAGTGAGACTTGTCGTGGGCGACATTGGCATGGGGAAATCCGGTCTCAGCGCAATCTGCATGAGACTGCATTTTGTAACCTAACGCCGCCAGAACAACGGTAGAGAGCATTACGCTGGTGGTGGTCAGCAGCGGCGTGCTGATGAGCCATGAAACCACCAGGCTTGCCAGGAAACATAACCCCAGTTGCAGCGTATTTTGTAGCGCCGCAGCGCGCCCCGTGGCTTGAGGGAAAGGGCGTAACGCTTGCGCGACGACGATAGGGTAGATTGCGCCATTAGCAATCGCCATTACGCAGAAAGGAATCAGGATCTCCACCAGTGAGGCATTATTCAGAAGGCCCGCTCCCCAGGTGGCGATAACGCTCAGCGCATACAGCCCTAACAGCCACGGAAGCAATTGGTAGCCCTGCCATTTTTGTAGCGCCGCGCGGCAACCATATCCGCCAATCAGAAAAGCGATGGTTTGAGGAACATAGCTCAGGCCAATCACTGCCGGGCTGTAACCCATCGCGCTGAGAATAAACGGGGACCCTGTTAGCCACGCAAAAAAGCTGGCGGAACAGGCGGCATAAATCAGCACATTACCGCGATAGGTTTTAGAGCGTAACAACGTCGCGAAAGTGAGTTTATCCTGTCCTTCGGTACGCGCTTTTACCGATGGTTTTAAGCGCAGCGCCGGCAACATCAGCAACAACGTAATCACGAACAGAGTGGCGAAAATCGCCTGCCATGAGAAATGCGTCAGTATCCAGCTTCCCAGTAAGGGCGCAAGCGCCGGGGATAATCCCACCAGTGGCATGATCGTGGCGAAGATACGGTTAATTTTTTGCGAAGGATAATAATCGGTCACCAGCGCTTGCCAGATTACCGTTGCCGCACAAACGCCGACGGCCTGCACAAAGCGCAGCGTCAGCAGTGCTGCCGCGCTTTCTACCCACAGCATCCCCAGACTTCCGAGTGCAAAGATAGATAACCCCAGCAGTAAAATCGGTTTACGGCCATAACGATCCGATAGCGGTCCCCAAAGTAGTTGCGCGACGGCAAAGCCAGCTAAAAACAGGCTTAGGCTGGCGCTGACAGCGGCGGCAGGCGTTTGTAAATCCGCCTGTATGGCGGCAAACGCGGGCAGGTACATGTCCGTAGCCAGAAATCCCAGCACGCTAAGGCCGGCTAACCAGACTAAAAAACCTTTTCCAGGTTGCATATTTGTTTCTCTTTCTTATCAGACAGACATTGTCGCAGAGTGTAGGGAGTGAAATTACGGTTGTGAAACGTTAATATTTGTCCAGTGAATTCAAAATTTTTGTAGGCAAATTATGTGGTCGGAATACTCGCTTGAAGTGGTTGACGCCGTGGCGCGCAATGGCAGTTTTAGCGCGGCGGCGCAAGAACTGCACCGTGTGCCTTCAGCAGTCAGTTACACCGTTCGTCAGTTAGAGGAGTGGCTGGCCGTACCGCTTTTTGTACGACGTCACCGTGATGTTGAACTAACGCCTGCTGGCGTCTGGTTTTTAAAAGAAGGGCGTTCTGTTATCAAAAAAATGCAGATCACTCGCCAACAGTGTCAGCAAATTGCTAATGGCTGGCGCGGGCAGTTAGCTATTGCGGTGGACAATATCGTCAGACCAGAACGTACCCGGCAGATGATCGTCGATTTTTATCGTCATTTTGACGATGTGGAACTGCTGGTTTTTCAGGAGGTGTTTAACGGCGTCTGGGACGCGCTCTCCGACGGGCGTGTCGAACTGGCGATTGGGGCGACGCAGGCGATTCCGGTAGGGGGGCGTTACGCTTTTCGGGATATGGGGACCCTGAGCTGGAGCTGCGTAGTGGCAAGCGATCACCCGCTGGCGTCGATGCCTGGGCCGTTAAGCGATGATATCCTGCGCAACTGGCCGTCGCTGGTCAGGGAAGACACTTCGCGAACCTTACCGAAACGGATTACCTGGCTGCTGGATAACCAAAAAAGGGTCGTCGTACCGGACTGGGAGTCATCGGCAACCTGCCTGTCGGCAGGACTATGCGTGGGAATGGTGCCGACGCATTTTGCCCGACAGTGGATAGACAGCGGAAAATGGGTGGCGCTGACGTTAGAGAATCCGTTTCCCGATGCGGCCTGTTGCGTGACGTGGCAGCAAAACGAAGCCTCGCCCGCGCTGGCATGGCTGCTGGACTATTTGGGCGATAGCGAAACGTTGAATCGGGAGTGGCTGCGGGAGCCAGAAGAGGCTCCCGACAGCGGGGATTAACGCCGATAGTCGCGGAACGGGCCGTCAGCGACCGAGCGACGCTCAACCAGGCGTGGATGAACTTCAATAGACTGTGACTCTTCGCGCTTATTGACGATGCGATCCAATAGCATATTAAATGCGGTTTCGCCTAAAGAGTCTTTGGGCTGGTGAATCGTCGTCAGTGCCGGGGTAAAGTAACGGGCGTTACGCACATTGTCATAACCGATCACCGAAACGTCCTGCGGTACGCGAAGCCCCATTTCGTCAGCCGCGCAAAGCGCGCCCATCGCCATAATATCGCCGCCGCAGAAAACGGCGGTAGGGCGATGTGACTGCGATAAGATTTGCTGCATCGCGTGGTAACCGGACTCCGGCTCGAAGTCGCCCTGAACAATCCAGTTGTCCGGCACGTTGATCAGCGCCTCCTCCATGGCTTTCATAAAGCCTGCCAGCCGCCCCGCGCCGGTGTTGCGCTCCAGCGGGCCGGGAATAACGCCGATATCCCGGTGGCCGCGCTCAACCAGATAACGACCCGCCATATAGCCGCCTGCAAAGGCGTTATCAATCACCGTGTCGGTAAAATCGGCCTTCGCTTCACCCCAGTCCATCACCACCATCGGAATATGGCGATACTCTTCCAGCATGGAAAGCAGAGGTTCTGGATACTCAGAACACATCACCAGCAGGCCATCCACGCGCTTTTGCGCCATCATAGACAGGTAGGCGCGCTGTTTTTCCAGGTTATTCCAGGCGTTGCCTAAAATCAGCGTATAGCCTTTCTGGAAACAGTTTTTTTTCAACCGCCTCGATAATTTCGGCAAAATAGGCCGCTTCGCTGCTGGTCGCCAGTAAGCCTATCGACTTGGTATGGTTAACCTTCAGGCTACGCGCGACGGCGCTGGGAGAGTAGTGCAGCTCTTTAATTGCTGTCCAGACCGCGTTACGCGTTTCTTCAGCGACAAAACGCGTTTTGTTGATTACGTGTGATACAGTTGTAGTGGAAACGTTTGCTCGTTTCGCTACATCTTTAATTGTTGCCATTACATTTCACTCCAGACCCTCGCTAAGCTCCTGAGAAACGCCAGGTAAACGTTTGCCTACACACACCCTAATCGCAACATCAGGGTTGCGGCACGCCGGAAAAACGACACGGAACGTCAGGAAGGGGTCAATGGCCGTTACGCTAATTCAGTAAGCCTGGAATTTTGTCTGATCTTGAGGAAAAGGGGAAGCGTTAAAAACAGTTATCAATATAAAACATGAGAGATTTTTGTACGGGAATGTGCAAAAATGCGCTATATCACTTTTTGTGTGGGAATAAAAAGGAGAAAACTTGATGAGTACCGACCTGAAATTTTCGTTGATTACTACGCTGATTGTTCTGGGCGTGATTGTCGCAGGTGGATTAACGGCCGCTCTGCACTGATTTCCTCTCTTCTGAGGGTGGGCGTCTCCTCTATTCTATCCCTCTCTAAAACGCAGAAGGCGTACCTTCTGCGTACTCAGACTTATGCGGCGAGATTTTTCGCAACAAATTCCCAGTTAACCAGCGCCCAGAAATGCTCCAGATAGTTTGGACGGGCGTTGCGGTAGTCGATGTAATACGCATGTTCCCACACATCAACCGTCAGCAACGGCATTGCATCCGTAGTCAGCGGCGTACCGGCATTTGAGGTAGAAACGATAGCCAGTTTGCCATCAGCGCTTTTTACTAGCCATGTCCATCCGGAACCAAAGTTTTTGATAGCGGCATCGGTGAACTGCGCTTTAAATTCCGCGAAGCTGCCAAAAGATGCCGCGATAGCATCAGCCAGTTTCCCGGTCGGTTCGCCGCCAGCGTTTGGCGCCAGGCAGTTCCAGTAGAAGGTGTGGTTCCATACCTGAGCGGCGTTATTAAAGATACCGCCTTCGGAAGTGCGCACGATCTCTTCCAGCGATTTGCCTTCAAACGCCGTGCCTTTGATCAAATTGTTAAGATTGGTCACGTAAGTCTGATGATGTTTGCCATAGTGATATTCCAGCGTCTCAGCAGAAATATGCGGCGCCAGAGCATCTTTGGCATACGGTAATGCAGGTAATTCGAACGACATTGCTTCTCTCCTTATTATTAATATTGCGCACGCACAATAACCCTGGTGCGCGTAAGGATAGGGTAGCAAATTGAGAGGTGGCGCAAAAGAAGAAGTTATCCTGTCGTTAAACGACAGGATAAAATATTAGCGAATTGTTTTAGGCGTCATCACCCGGCGGGCGCCGACATAATGACGCTGCCAGTACTCTTCGTTCAGTGAGGTGATCTTAATTTCCTGACCGCTGCGCGGAGACTGGATAAACTTACCGTTGCCGACATAGACGCCAACGTGATCGGCGGTGCCGCGCCCCTGCGTACGAAAGAACACCAGATCGCCGCTTTTCAACTCGCTACGCTCAATGGGCGCCGCGTCACGCAGGTGATACATCTCATTCGCCGTTCGGGGGATACGGATCTTCACTAAATCTTTATAGGCATAATAAACAAGACCGCTGCAATCAAAACCGGTGCGCGGCGACGCGCCTCCCCAGTGATACGGTTTACCAATCTGATTCATGAGTTTGGACATCGCGGTCTTCGTCGCTTTTTGTACTTTTGCACGATGCGCATCGGCAATAGAGACCGGCAATGTTCCTTTCCCCTTCACGCAGTGCGGCTTACGGCCTTTACGCGTCGTGCATTTTTCCGTTACGTCGAGGGCGGCGATTGACGTGGGCGCGGTTCTGTTACGACGATGTGTGGTATGACGAGATTTCGTGGCGGCGGTGGTACGTTTTGGCGTAGAAGCGGAAGAAGAACGGCTGGTTTTTGAGGGTTTTTTTTTTACGTTTTTTTTGCTGGTTTTACTGATTTTTTTCGTTGTGCTTTTCTTTTTATCTGCCGTTTTCGTGACATGAGAAACAGCAGGCGTCGCTTTGGCTTGCCTGGAAGCATGAGCCATTGGCGTAAAAGGGAGAGTAGTAAAAAGTAAAGCACAGAGCGTGATCGAGATTTTGTTTATCCGCGCCACTGAGCAATCCTCTGTTAAAGGCAGGCGATTCATGCCTGCGTATGATTTACAAAACCTGATAATTCTAATCTACAAAAGCACAGATTGGTAATTGCTTTTGGTTTCTGAAGCTGTGTTTCGTTAACAGATGTAAAAAAAATAGCAATTAATGCTAAACACGAATGCGTTATCGACGAATCACTGCATGGCAACCCGCTTAAAAGATATTTTGTATACAACTTATTCCCGCAGACGGTAAAATAATAAGGCATGATGAAAATGTTATTTTCCGTTGCCAGCCTGACCCGTTACAATGCCAGGCTTCAGTCGTAAAAGTAGTTTAAGGAAGCGAGACAATGAGCACCACTATCGAAAAAATTCAGCGCCAGATCGCTGAAAACCCGATTCTCCTGTATATGAAAGGTTCACCGAAACTGCCAAGCTGTGGTTTCTCTGCGCAGGCCGTTCAGGCGCTTTCAGCCTGCGGGGAACGTTTTGCCTATGTTGATATCCTGCAAAACCCGGATATTCGCGCTGAATTACCGAAATACGCCAACTGGCCGACATTCCCACAACTGTGGGTGGACGGCGAGCTGGTCGGCGGGTGTGATATTGTGATTGAAATGTATCAGCGTGGCGAGCTGCAGCAGCTTATTAAAGAAACTGCGGCAAAATATAAAACTCAGGAGCCGGACGCAGAGTAATCTGTGAAAGGGGAAAGCGACCTGTAAAGGTCGCTTTTTTACCGTCATCGTGAGCAAAAGCGGCGTCGTTAGCCACGTTATTTGTCCGTCGGCAAAGGTAACGGCCAGCCGCCCAGGCGCTTCCAGCGATTGACGATTTCACAAAACAGCACCGCTGTCCGCTCGGTATCATACAAAGCGGAATGGGCCTTTTCACCATCAAACTCCATACCTGCCGCCAGGCACGCTTTTGATAACACCGTTTGCCCCAGCGCCAGTCCGCTCAATGCCGCGGTATCAAAGGTGACGAACGGATGAAACGGGTTACGTTTCAGCGAGGCGCGCTCTGCGGCGGCCATCATAAAACTGTGATCAAAAGTGGCGTTATGCGCGACCATAATGGCGCGGCTACAACCGCTGTCTTTGATACCTTTACGCACCATTTTGAAAATAGCGTGTAGCGCCTCATATTCACTCACCGCGCCGCGTAGCGGGTTAGAGGGATCGATACCGTTAAACGCGAGCGCTTCCGGCTGTAAGTTGGCTCCAGCGAACGGCTCCACATGGAAATGCAGCGTCATGTCCGGCATCAGCCAGCCTTGTTCATCCATTTTCAGCGTGATGGCGGCGATTTCGAGCAGCGCATCGGTTTTAGCGTTAAATCCTGCAGTTTCAACGTCGATGACGACAGGATAAAAACCACGAAAACGGTCGCACAGACCGGAAAGTTGAGCGTTATCGGACATCTGAGTCTCTTAATACGAAAAAATGCAGCGCGTATTATAGCAAATTTTACGCCGGGATGCAGTAAAACAACGGGCGCAGTGACCTGCGCCCGGCGGGGGATCAGTTACCCAGACCGCGGCCTGCGTCTTTAGCTTCAATCAATTCGATTTTATAGCCATCCGGATCTTCAACGAAGGCGATGATGGTCGAACCGCCTTTTACCGGCCCCGCTTCACGGGTCACGTTGCCGCCGTTCTGACGAATACGTTCACAGGCTTCAGCGGCATTATCAACGCTCAGCGCGATGTGCCCATACGCATTGCCCATGTCGTAGCTCTCAACGCCCCAGTTATAGGTTAGTTCGATGACCGCTTCTTCCGTTTCCGGACCATATCCCACAAAGGCCAGCGAGTATTTGTATTCCGGATTCTCACTGGTACGCAGCAATTTCATGCCCAGAACGTTGGTGTAAAAAGCGATGGAACGCTGCAAATCGCCGACGCGCAGCATAGTATGCAATAAACGCATTTTCGTTGTCCTTAAAATAGTCAAGATATTCAAAGTATAGCGGCGATGTGAGGCCGCTATCAATGAAATTACAGAGTAGGGTAGTCAGTGTAGCCTTCCGCGCCGCCGCCATAAAAACTTTCGGGACGCTGTGGATTAAGTTCCGCTTTACGTTGCAGACGCGCCACCAGATCCGGGTTAGCGATGTAATCGCGACCAAACGCCACGGCGTCAATCAGCCCTTTTTCGATCAGATCTTCCGCTTTTTCTGGCGTATAGGCGCCAGCGCCGATGATGGGACCGTGGAAACGCGCGCGCACTTTTTCACGGAACGCGTCGCTGTACGGTTCGCCGCCCGCCCAGTCTGGTTCAGACATATGCAGATAAGCGATGCCGCGTTTGCCTAACGCTTCAATCAGATAAAGGGCGTCAGCTTCTTCATTCGGGCCGTTATCGACATTCTGGAAAGTGCCGACAGGAGAAAGGCGGATGCCGATACGGTCCGCGCCCCATTCCTTAATGCCGGCATCAACCACCTCCAGCACCAGACGGGCGCGATTCTCTACGCTGCCGCCGTACTGATCGGTACGGTGATTAGAAGACGGTGAGAGGAACTGGTGCAGCAGATAACCGTGCGCGGAGTGCAGCTCCACCAGATCGAAGCCTGCCTCTCGGGCATTGGCGATAGCCTGGCGGAAATCGTTGACGATCCCTGGGATCTCGTGAGTATCCAGCGCGCGCGGCGTGGAAGTCTCTACGCGGATGGCCTGACCGTTTTCGTCACGCAAAGAGGTGCGGGTTCCCGCATTGATAGCGGATGGCGCGACGGGCGCTTGTCCGCCTGGTTGCAGGCTGGCGTGTGAAATACGGCCCGTATGCCACAGTTGCACCGCCATATGGCCGCCCTGGGTATGGACTCCCTGAGTGATTTTTTTCCAGGCGGCGATCTGCTCATCGCTGTGTAATCCCGGTGCGCCGGCATAGCCTTTCGCCTGTGCGGAGATTTGTGTGGCTTCGCTGATGATCAATCCGGCGCTGGCGCGTTGACGGTAATATTCCGCCATTAACGGCGTAGGAATGTCGCCCGGTTCAATACTCCGCAAACGCGTCAAAGGCGCCATAAATACGCGATTTGTCGCCGTGATGGCACCCACCTTGAGGGGGGTAAACAGTTTTGCTGATGACATAGTGGCTCCTGATATAAGTAGACCGGTCGTCTTGTAATAAAGGAAATAAAAACGCCCGTTACTGCTCAGGCGTTGCAATGATGGTCTTAACATGCGCCAACGCATTTTCCAGCGGCGCGGCGCTACGGGATATTTTGGCCTGCAAATTGGCGCCCAGCCACAGGGCATAAAGTACCTGCGCCTGTGGCAACGGCTGGCCGGTGAAATGTAAACAGTGGCTATTACGGCCATCTTCCAGCGCGCGTGCAAGCAGTGCCATGATCTCCTGCGCCCCTTTATCCATCGTAGAGCGCATATCCTCCGACAGATCGCAGACCTCCGCTGACAGTTTCACCGTCAGGCAACCGCTAATGGCGCCTTGCTGGCAAAACTGCTTTAACGTTTCCTGATACCAGGCGAGAAGACGATCGCGATGATTACCGGGACCGGAGGTGAAGTGCGCCGTAAGACGCTGATGATAGCAGGCGTAATGTCGCTCAAGCATGGCGACGCCGAAGGCTTCTTTCGAGCGAAAGTAGTGATAAAACGACCCTTTAGGCACCTGGGCGGTTTTGAGCAACTCGCTAAGCCCCATGCCGGTAAAACCCCGTTGCATACAAAGCTGCTCGCCGGTGGCCAGCAGATGTTCGCGGGTATCGTGTTCGGTTTGCTTATTCATGACAGGCAGTATAGTAGACCAGTCGGTCTACTGCAAGCAGAGTTGCCATAATGTCAGTTAGCGTCTTCAATAGTCATAAGCGCCAAACGTTGAGGAGGGGATGTGGCCGAGCAGTTGGAGTTTTTTCCTGTAGCAAGCCCATGTCGCGGTATCTGCCAGTCTGATGAGCGTGGCTTTTGTCGGGGCTGTATGCGTAGCCGCGACGAACGGTTTAACTGGCAAAAAATGAGTGATGCCGAGAAACAAAATGTACTGCGGCTTTGTCGCCAGCGTTTCTTGCGTAAAATACGCGCAAACAAGCCTCTCCCATCGGAAGATCCTCAACAACCTTCACTCTTTTAAACGCGGAATTGCGTATACTCAACCTCATTATTCTCTATGAGGAATCTGTTATGGTTCAGCGTGTCACTATCGCTCCACAAGGCCCGGAGTTTTCGCGTTTTGTCATGGGTTACTGGCGTTTGATGGACTGGAATATGTCCGCGCGTCAGTTAGTGAGTTTTATCGAAGAACATCTGGATTTGGGCGTCACTACCGTTGACCATGCGGACATTTATGGCGGTTATCAGTGCGAAGCGGCGTTTGGCGAGGCGCTAACGCTGGCGCCGCATTTGCGGGAAAAACTGCAAATCGTTACCAAATGCGGTATTGCGACCACCGCCAGAGCGGAAAATAGGCTCGGTCATTATATTACCGATCGCCGCCATATTATTCTGAGCGCCGAACAGTCATTAAAAAATCTGGCGACAGATTATCTGGATATGTTGTTAATTCACCGTCCCGATCCGTTAATGGATGCGGATGACGTCGCCGAGGCGTTTCAACATCTACATCAAAGCGGCAAAGTGCGCCATTTTGGCGTTTCTAATTTTACGCCAGCGCAATTTACGTTGCTGCAATCGCGCCTGCCGTTCACCCTGGCGACCAACCAGGTGGAGATCTCGCCGGTTCACCAGCCTTTGTTGCTGGACGGCACATTAGATCAATTACAGCAACTGCGTATTCGTCCGATGGCCTGGTCATGTCTTGGCGGCGGTCGGCTGTTTAATGATGAGGCTTATCAGCCGTTGCGCCAGGAACTTTCCGTTATCGCGCAAGAACTCAACGCTAGTTCTATTGAACAGGTGGTCTATGCCTGGATTTTACGTTTGCCGTCGCAGCCGCTGCCGATTATTGGCTCGGGTAAAATCGAACGCGTACGCGCCGCACTAGAAGCGGAAACGCTGTCATTGTCGCGTCAACAGTGGTTCCGAATCCGCAAGGCGGCACTGGGTTATGACGTGCCGTAATCGCCAACTCGTTGACTTTCCGTTCATGTTTTCGCCAGTGGTTTACACTTAACAGGCGACCACATGTAACGGAGGTTTTATGAAGCGATTAAGTTTAGCGATAGTAACGCTGTTGGCCTGTGCGGGTGCGCAGGCTGCCAGCGAGAAAGTAGAGATGAATCTGGTGACGGCGCAAGGCGTAGGACAGTCTATCGGCACCGTCGTCATCGATGAAACCGAAGGCGGCTTAAAATTTACCCCACACCTTAAAGCGTTGCCGCCGGGCGAGCATGGTTTTCACATTCATGCCAACGGTAGCTGCCAGCCCGCGATTAAAGACGGCAAAGCGGTTGCCGCAGAAGCCGCTGGTGGTCATCTGGACCCACAAAATACCGGCAAGCATGAAGGACCGGAAGGCCAGGGGCATCTGGGCGACCTCCCGGTGTTAGTCGTTAATAATGATGGCATCGCCACCGAACCGGTTACTGCGCCGCGTCTGAAGTCTCTTGATGAAGTGAAAGATAAAGCGCTCATGATCCATGTGGGCGGCGATAACATGTCCGATCAGCCGAAACCGCTCGGCGGCGGCGGAACGCGTTACGCCTGCGGCGTCATTAAATAACCCGGAGACAGTGTTCCCTGCGCTGGAGCCTGTTCCAGCTGCGACAGCGAACAGTGTAAACGCCAGATAATCGCCGCCAGTTCATGCGCGGCGGGTTGATGATGATGTGCGAGCGTGTCGCAGATACGCTGTAGTTCCTGTAGCGTGACGGCAAGCGGGCGTTGCTGCACGCCGCGCTCGCTCATCACATCGCGCAGCAGGGATATACAAATATCCCGCACCCGGGAAAGCGGATCGGAACGCGACTCCCAGGCGCGCAGCTGCCACACCACATGCGAGCAGTTCAGCAGCACCACTCCCCAACGTAATAACCACCGGCGCGCCAGCGCATCCTGACTATTGCTGAGCTGACTGACGTGATGATAGGTCAGCGATTCAAACTCGCTTTCGCTATGGGAAGGGTGACGGCTAAGCTGATCGACGAAATCCCGGCGTAGCGCGCGGATATGGCGGCGGCTTTTTACGGCATCGGAACCGGGGCGCAAAATCGCAAACGCCAGCCAGGAAATCGCGACGCCGACGATCTTGGCGGTATTATCGTTAAGGAAGTCGGCGAAGTCGTACACCGGTGGATTGGTCACGGCGATGAATGAGCCCATAAAAACGATAAGCTGCCCCCACAGTCCCGCCAGCTTAGGCATCTGCAGTTTAAGCAGTTGCATCGTGACGAACAGCGGAAAAAGGAAAAGCAAGAATTGCCACAGATCGGTGATTTGCACCATCAGGCCAAATTTCACCACGAAGCTGAATAAGGACAGCAGCACTAAAGTACGCATCAATAAGGAAAGCGACTTAAACGGCGTGGCGACGATGGAGTAGAGGACGCAACTGATCGCCGCCAGGGTTAATGCGCCGGGCCCGGATTCCCATTGCGCGCCAATACTCCAGGCGCCAATTACCGTGAGCGTGCAAAAAGGTACGCACGCCGCTCCAGATGGCCTCTGCGTTATCCGTATGCCGCGCAAGGCCGGGAGTGCGGCGGATATGGATTTGATCTACCGGCGCGCCGCTTTCGATCAGATATAACTGACGGCTGCTGCGCAGATATAGCTGGCAAAAATAGCGTAATCGCTGCCAGAACGCGAGGTGACGATAATCCTGTTCATCCTGCGGGCGTAGCGGCGCAATAATCCGCGCCACGGTGTAGCTGTCCGCGCGCGGTTTTGCCAACTCAGCTAAGAGTTGTTCAATGACTTCGCGGCTGTTTTCCGGCGGCGTCGGCCAGTTTAAAAGCATTCTACGCAGACTGGAGATCACGCTGGTTAGCCGTAATTGCTGGTGTAACAATGCATTTAGCAATGCATTCTGGCGGCGAAAACGGTAGTGACTCCAGAAGGCCTGAATACGCAGCAGGTTCATGGTCAGGATTTGCCCAATGACCCCCTCATGCGCGGAGCGGATAGCGTCGGTAGTCTCCGGCTGCCACAGTAGACTGGCATGTTCCAGCAAGCGCGCATGCATGTTTTTCAACGCGGTGAGCAGGGCGGTACCATCCGATGTGCTGGGTAGGATCATCATCATCATGCCGCCACAGAGGATGCCGACGATAACTTCACATACACGTGCCTGGGCGATATCCCACAACTGCGTGATTTCTACAATATTAACCATCGGGAACGCGATGATCGCCGCCGTGTAGCCGGACAACTGGAAAGCATAAGCGGCATTATTGGTAAAATGCGCGCAGGCCCAGGTACAAAAACCGATCCAGGCGGCCATGCTAAATAAGAACAACCAGGGTTCATTCAGCGTATGGCCGGCAATAATTAATGCGGCGGTCGCGCCGAGTAAACTCCCGGCAATACGCCCCAGACTTTTACTGATTACGCCGCCTACGGTCGGAAAGCTCACCACTGCGGCCGAAGTCATCGCCCAGTAGGGCTCATCCAGATTGAGATAATAAGCGAATGTCAGCGCGAGACACATGGCAATGGTATTGCGCAACGCGTAACGCCACTGGCCGGAGGTCGCTTTAAACCAAGGCGTATTTCGCAGGGCCGGCAGGGAGAGTTTCATTACCGCTGTCCAATGGCTACGCTGCAGGTAGTGCCGGAGACGAGCGTGATATCCTGCGGCAAAGCGTCAAATTCGATACGTACCGGTACGCGTTGCGCCAGACGTACCCACGGTACGTTGGGTTTGATATCGGGCACTAAACCGGAGTCGCTTTCCACGCTTTGGTCGTAAATAGCGCGCCCGATACTGCCAACGTGACCCTGTAACTTAACATTGCCACTATACAGTGTTATTAATGCAGGCTCACCTTCGCGGATATGGCGTAGTTTGGTTTCTTCGAAATATCCCATTACATAAAATGAATGGCTATCTACCAGGGCGAAAAGTGGCTTACCGGTGCTGGCATAATCACCGGTACGCGTGGAAAGGTTGGTCACCCAGCCGGATACCGGCGCTTTTACTTCCGTTTGGCTAAGCTGCCACTGCGCCTGTTTTAACGTTGCCAGTGCGACATCTACGCTGGCCTGCATCGCTTTAACATTCAGATTGGCGCTATCCAGATCTTCAGCAGAGATGTAGTTACGCGATAAATGTCGACGTCGATCGGCTTCATTATTCGCTTTTGCCAGATCGGACTGCGCTTTGGCCAACTGCGCCTGCGCGTTAAGTTCTGCAATATGGAAGGGCGTTTTATCAATGACAAAGAGAACGTCCCCGGCGTTGACGAACTGATTATCTTTGATATTGAGTTGGGTAATGCTGCCAGAAACCTGCGGCGTTACGCTGACCTGTTCCGCGCGGATTTTACCATCGCGCGTCCACGGTGACTGCATATAGTAATTCCATAACCACCACGCGGCCAGAACGGCGACGACGGCGACAATGAGAGTAGAAAAATATTTTATTGTTTTTAACGACATATTTACCACGCGATCAGTAAAACGAGGCCCAGACATACGCAAAGCGTAAAGAGGGAGAGATCCATTAACAGGGGATGCCAGATTTCATCAGAGTATATCCGGTCACGCAGGAGTCGGTGAATAAACAACCAGATAACGAACCCAAGCGCAAAGGCTTTAAAGAATGGCGGAAAGTAAACAGATGCTCCCAACATGAGATCTTGTAAGGGCAATCCTGTGGCGTTGAGTATACACTTCACAAGCAATGTTCCTTTGCGTCAGACATCGATGCTTTAGTTTTAGCCAAAACTGAAGCTACAGGTGCCAGGTGCGCACTATGTCTGAAAAAATGTCTATTGGTAAGCAAATTTAGCAATACATTTGTTTTGAGAATACAAATACTGCACACTATTCTAAAATCAGCATAATAACTTAGCAAGCTAATTATAAGGAGGTGAAATTGGAATCGCCACTAGGTTCTGATCTGGCACGGTTGGTGCGCATTTGGCGTGCTCTGATTGACCATCGCCTCAAGCCTCTGGAATTGACGCAGACACATTGGGTCACGTTGCACAATATTCATCAATTGCCGCCTGACCAGTCGCAGATTCAATTGGCTAAAGCGATAGGCATTGAGCAGCCATCGCTGGTACGCACGTTGGATCAACTTGAAGATAAGGGGCTAATTTCGCGGCAAACCTGCGCCAGCGATCGTCGCGCTAAGCGGATTAAACTGACCGAAAAAAGCGGAGCCGCTGATCGCTGAGATGGAAGAGGTCATTCATAAAACGCGCGGTGAAATTTTGGCTGGGATTTCTTCAGAGGAGATTGAGCTTCTGATTAAACTTGTCGCTAAACTTGAACACAACATTATGGAATTGCACTCTCACGATTGAGGTGCAGGGGCATACGTGTGGCCATGTGACCACACGTAAAGCCTGGTTTAGCGTGGAGAGACAGTAACCTGGCTGCCGTTGCTGGCCAGCACGACACGCTGACCTGCCGAGAAACGCGTATTTCCTTGTTTCTGCACAACCATAATGGTGTTGCCATCGTCTTTACGAATTTCCAGTTCCACACCCTGGGTTTTATTCATTGCGCTCTGGACGCCCTGGCCCGCTACGCCGCCAGCCACCGCGCCTGCCGCGGTCGCCAGTGAACGACCCGTACCACCGCCGATAGTGTTGCCGAGGAATCCGCCCAACACCGCGCCGCCGATAGCGCCAATCACGTTAGAATCATCACCGCCCTGAATTTGAACCGGACGAACGTTAACGATAGTACCGTACGTTACATTCTGAACTTGTTTAGCCTCGGATGCGGTATAAACATCACCCGAAAGGCTATCATTGTTAACACACCCAGCTAAGGATAACCCCATCAGTGAAACGGCCAGTACACGTTTAATCATTTACCCATCTCCTGTTCTTCACGAAACGCTATGTCAGCATCCCTATAGCTAAATTATATGGCATTTATGCAGTTAAGGTCATATCTTCTGCTGAAAGAATGTAAAAATCATAATCAGAAGTTAATTAACCAATCTTAAACGAAGTCGGAAGCAAGAAAAGATAGGTCATTGATATCCGTGGACGACACGGCAAAAAACGTGACGTGGGCATAGCATTACAAAATACGTTATGCCGAGTATTAAGGCTTAACCCAGCTTAAAAGGAAGAGGTATGAAATCGGGCCGTTTTATTGGCGTTATGTCCGGAACCAGCCTTGATGGCGTTGATGTTGTACTGGCGGCAATTGATGAAACCATGGTTGCGCAACAGGCAAGTCTCACCTGGCCCATTCCCGTTCATCTGAAAAAAGGCATTCTCGATATTTGCCAGGGACAGCCGCTTACGCTCTCGCAACTCGGCCAGCTGGATACCCAGTTAGGCCGGCTTTTTGCACAGGCGGTTAATGCGCTGTTAGCGCAACAACGTTTGCAGCCGCGGGATATCGTCGCTATTGGTTGTCATGGGCAAACGGTCTGGCATGAACCGACCGGCGAGGCCCCGCATACGCTGCAAATTGGCGATAATAATCACATCGTCGCCCATACGGGGATTACAGTGGTCGGCGATTTTCGGCGGCGGGATATTGCGCTGGGCGGACAAGGCGCGCCGCTGGTGCCCGCTTTCCATCACGCGCTGTTGGGACATCCGACGGAAAAACGTATGGTCCTGAATATCGGCGGCATCGCCAATTTATCTCTGCTTTTCCCCGGACAGGCGGTGCGCGGGTACGACACGGGGCCGGGCAATATGTTGATGGATGCGTGGATTTGGCGACAATGCGCGCAGCCCTACGACAAAGACGCGGCATGGGCGAAAGAAGGTCAGGTTATTCTTCCATTGCTGCAAAAGATGTTGCGCGATCCGTACTTTGCTGCGTCGGCGCCCAAAAGTACAGGACGCGAATATTTCAACTATGGCTGGTTAGAGCGCCATCTTGCGGCTTTCCCTGGCGCAGACGCGCGCGATGTACAGGCCACGCTGGCGGAGCTGACGGCGGTCTCCATCGCCCAACAGGTGCTGCTCAACGGCGGCTGCGAGCGGCTGATGGTCTGTGGCGGCGGTGGCCGGAATCCGTTAGTGATGGCCCGTCTGGCGGCGCTGTTGACCGGTATCGAGGTTTCGACCACCGATAAGGCGGGGATCAGCGGCGATGATATGGAAGCGCTGGCCTTTGCATGGCTTGCCTGGCGAACGCTCGCGGGCCTGCCGGGAAATTTACCTTCCGTGACGGGGGCTACAGAAGCCAGTGTTTTAGGCGCTATTTACCCGGCTAACCCAATAACTCAGAGTTAACTGAATTTTTCCCGGACCCTATATCGGTAAACTAGCAAGGTCAGGAAGGGGCGTTTGCCCTTCCAGAAGCAGGAGAGCTTTCGGGATATGCCTATGAAAAAGATCGCAATAATGTGTTTACCTGTGCTGCTGACCGGCTGTAGCGTTTATCAACAATTTGTTGAACGTATGCAAACGGATACGCTGGAATACCAGTGTGATGAGAAGCCGCTTACCGTTAAAGTCAATAACCCGCGTGAAGAGGTCAGTTTTGTCTATGACAATAAGCTGCTGACCCTGAAGCAAGGAATCTCGGCCTCGGGCGCGCGTTATACCGACGGGATTTATGTTTTCTGGTCGCAAGGCGAGAGCGCCACGGTCTATAAACGAGACAGAATTGTGCTTAATAACTGTCAGTTACAAAATCCGAAGCGTTGAGATTTTCAGTATGGGGGCGCACAATAGCGCCACCCACTGATTATTTCTGATCAACGCCATGTCTGATAACGACCAATTGCAGCAGATCGCGCATCTGCGCCGTGAATACACGAAAGGCGGCTTGCGTCGCCGCGATTTACCCGCTGAACCGTTAACCTTATTTGAGCGCTGGCTTGGGCAAGCGTGTGACGCCAGACTGGCCGATCCAACGGCAATGGTCGTGGCGACCGTAGATGACAAGGGGCAACCGTACCAGCGTATCGTATTGCTCAAACATTATGATGAAAAAGGCCTGGTCTTTTATACCAACCTGGGAAGCCGCAAGGCGCATCAAATTGAGCACAATCCGCGTATCAGTCTGTTATTTCCCTGGCATATGCTTGAACGCCAGGTGATGGTGACAGGCAAAGCCGAGCGTCTCTCCACACTTGAGGTGGTGAGGTATTTCCACAGCCGTCCGCGCGACAGCCAGATCGGCGCATGGGTCTCTAAACAATCCAGCCGCATTTCCGCGCGCGGTATCCTCGAAAGCAAATTCCTGGAGCTCAAGCAGAAGTTTCAACAGGGCGAAGTGCCGTTACCCAGCTTCTGGGGTGGTTTTCGCGTGAGTATCGAACAGATGGAGTTCTGGCAGGGCGGCGAACATCGTCTGCACGATCGCTTTTTATACCAACGCGACGACGGCGCATGGAAAATCGACCGTCTTGCGCCCTAAAGATGCAAAAATCTTGTTTTAAGCACTGGTGCGGATGAATCCGCCGTTTTATGCTATGTCTCTTTCGCGTCTGGCGAAAAGTCGTGTACCGGCAAAGGTGCAGTCGTTTTATACATGGAGATTTTGATGGCAAGCAGTAACTTGATTAAACAATTGCAAGAGCGGGGGCTGGTAGCCCAGGTGACGGACGAAGACGCGTTGGCAGAGCGACTGGCGCAAGGCCCGATCGCGCTCTATTGCGGCTTCGATCCTACCGCTGACAGCTTGCATTTGGGGCATCTGGTTCCATTGTTATGCCTGAAACGCTTCCAGCAGGCAGGGCACAAACCTGTTGCGCTGGTAGGCGGCGCGACCGGTCTGATTGGCGACCCGAGCTTTAAAGCCGCCGAGCGTAAACTGAACACTGAAGAGACCGTTCAGGAGTGGGTGGCGAAAATTCGTAAACAGGTTGCCCCATTCCTGGACTTTGATTGCGGCGAAAACTCCGCCATCGCGGCCAATAACTATGACTGGTTCGGCAGCATGAATGTGCTGACTTTCCTGCGCGATATCGGTAAACATTTTTCCGTTAATCAGATGATCAACAAAGAAGCGGTGAAGCAGCGTCTGAACCGTGACGATCAGGGTATCTCTTTCACGGAGTTCTCTTATAACCTGCTACAGGGGTACGATTTCGCTTGTCTGAATAAACTGCACGGCGTTGCCTTACAGATTGGCGGTTCTGACCAGTGGGGGAACATCACTTCCGGTATCGACCTGACCCGTCGCCTGCACCAGAATCAGGTATTTGGTTTGACCGTTCCGCTGATCACCAAAGCTGACGGCACGAAATTCGGTAAAACCGAAGGCGGCGCTGTCTGGCTGGATCCGAAGAAAACCAGTCCGTACAAATTCTACCAGTTCTGGATTAACACCGCAGATGCCGATGTTTATCGCTTCCTGAAATTCTTCACTTTTATGGACATTGAGGAGATCAATGCCCTGGAAGAAGAAGATAAAAACAGCGGTAAAGCGCCGCGCGCGCAGTATGTACTGGCCGAGCAGGTGACGCGCCTGGTTCATGGTGAAGAGGGGCTGGTCGCGGCGAAACGGATCACTGAATGCCTGTTCAGCGGTTCACTGAGCGCGCTGAGCGAAGCTGACTTTGAGCAGTTGGCCCAGGACGGCGTACCGATGGTTGAAATGGAAAAAGGCGCCGACCTGATGCAGGCGCTGGTAGACGCCGAACTCCAGCCGTCACGTGGTCAGGCGCGTAAGACTATCGCCTCCAACGCTGTCACTATCAATGGTGAAAAACAATCCGATCCTGAATACATCTTTAACGATGAGGACCGTCTGTTTGGCCGCTATACCTTATTACGTCGCGGCAAAAAGAACTATTGTCTGATTTGCTGGAAATAAGGCATTAAGTAACAGGGAGTGAGAAATCACTCCCTTATTTTTGATGTTCAGGTAAAAAAATGAAGAATATCCTCGCTATCCAGTCCCATGTTGTTTTCGGACATGCGGGCAACAGCGCCGCCGAATTTCCCATGCGCCGTCTTGGCGCGAATGTTTGGCCGCTGAATACCGTTCAGTTTTCTAACCACACGCAATATGGTAAATGGACCGGCTGTGTCATGCCGCCCAGCCATCTGACTGAGATTGTCCAGGGGATTGCGGACATTGGCCAGTTAGCGCACTGCGACGCCGTACTTAGCGGTTACCTGGGATCTGCCGAGCAGGGAGAACACATTCTCGGTATTGTGCGCCAGGTTAAAGCAGCAAATCCGCAGGCAAAATATTTCTGCGATCCCGTGATGGGGCATCCGGAAAAGGGTTGTATCGTGGCGCCTGGCGTCGCAGAGTTCCATGTGCGTTATGCGCTACCCGCCAGCGATATTATCGCGCCTAACCTGATTGAACTGGAAATTCTCAGCAAACATAGCGTGAATAATGTGAATGACGCCGTGCAGGCGGCGCGAGAACTGATTGCTCAGGGGCCAGAAATTGTACTGGTAAAACATCTCGCCCGCGCCGGTTACAGTTCAGAACGCTTTGAAATGCTGCTGGTGACAGCGCAGGAAGCCTGGCATATTAGCCGTCCGCTGGTGGATTTCGGCTCACGTCAGCCGGTTGGCGTTGGCGATGTCACCAGTGGTTTATTGCTGGTCAAACTTTTGCAGGGCGCGACGTTGCAGCAGGCGCTGGAGCACGTTACGGCGGCAGTCTATGAGATTATGATCGCCACCAAAACGATGCAGGAGTACGAACTGCAGGTCGTGGCGGCCCAGGACAGGATCGCTAACCCTGAACATTACTTCAGCGCAACGCGGCTGTAATTATTGCTGCTAAAAAGAGGCCGGATGGCGCTACAGCGAGCTATCCGGCAACATGACATTAATTCAGTCCTTCCGCTTTAAGCGCTGCCGCAACGGTCGGTCTTTTTGCGACACGCTGCATATAACTTTCAATATGCGTTAACCCGTCCATATTCAGTTTTACGCCATAGGCCCAACGCAATACGGTAAACAGATAAGCGTCTGCAATGGTAAAACGCTGGCCGCAAATCCACTGGTCGTCTGAAAGCGACTCATCCACATACTGAAATTTCTTTTCCAGACCGGCGCGAACGGCGGGTTTAAGTGTTTCCGGCGTGTCAGGGCGGAACAGCGGGGTAAAGCCTTTATGCAGTTCCGTTGCAATATAGTTGAGCCATTCCAGCGTATGATAGCGAGCAAGACTACTTACCGGCGCCAGAAGCTGGCGGTCGGGAACGCAGTCGGCGAGGTACTGCATAATGGCGACGCCTTCAGTCAACAGTGTGCCGTCATCCAGCAGCAGAGCCGGAACCTGTCCTTTAGGGTTGACTGCCAGGTAATCATCACCGTTTTCCAGGCGTTTTTTCGCGAGATCGACGCCATCAAGCGTAAAGTCTTTGCCAATTTCGCGCAGGATAATATGGGAAGCAAGAGAGCAGGCACCCGGTTTGTAGAACAGTTTCATCAGTAACTCCTTTTTGCTGAGGTTTAAAGTATGGTAGTGCGGGGACGAGCAAAAAAAAAGCCGCTAACGCACAGTTAGCGGCCTGAATGTTGTTTCCCGGAAAATTAAACTGTAGCGGCTTTAGAGCCTTTTTCAGCGGTATCATCGTCCTGGGTCATACGGTTCAGCTTAGGCGCTGTCAGCAGCATCAGGACGGCGATAACGGCGGTTGCTATGCCAATCTGCATAAATACGCGACCATAGACTTCCGAGGGACATCAGTGGGTCAGTCACGTCGCTCGGCACAGCCATCAGGTTGGCGACATAACCGCCGATGATGTTAGCGCCTGCCGTTGTCAGGAACCAGCTACCCATGATGAAGCCCATCAGACGCTGCGGAACCAACTGTGCGACCATTGCCAGGCACAGACCAGAGATCATCAGCTCACCGATACTTTGCAGGCCGTAGCTTGCGATCAGCCAGTTTACGGATACGATGCCGGCATCGTTCGCAAATTTGGCGCCCAGCGGCAGAATCAGGAACGCGCCGGAACACAGCACCATACCAATGGCGAATTTCATCGGCATCGGCAGCGTATCGCCCATCCTGTTATAAATAGCGGCCAGAATCGGGCTGCCGATAATGATCCAGAATGGGTTCAGCGCCTGATACTGTTCCGGTTCGAACGCGATACCGAGAATAGAGTGCTCGACGTTACGAATGGCAAAGAAGTTCAGCGACGTCGGCATCTGGCTGTACAGTACGAAGAAGATAATCGCCTGCAGCATCAAAATAAAGGCGACGATCATTTTACGGCGAGCCGCGCCGTGCATGGAAAACGCTTCTTTACCGAAAATAATGACGATGCCAAGAGCGATTACGCCCAGCACCATACGCGCGATATCCTGGTTGTGCAGCAGCCAGGTGGCGACCGCAATCAGAACGACAATACCCACGATTGTCAGCAGCAGATTACGGAAGTTGATCGGTTCAAAGTCGGGTTTGGAACCGTAGCTTTTCACCCAGCGCTGGCAGAAAGCAAAGTTAACGACGGTTATCAGCATACCGACGACGCTAAGCGCAAACGCGGTGCTCCAGCCATAACGCGCCGCCAGCCACGGCGTCGCCAGCATAGAGAAGAAGGAGCCGATGTTGACGGACATATAATACATCGTAAATGCGCCGTCGAGACGCGGATCGTCCTTCGCGTAACAGGTAGACAGCAGGGAAGACGGGTTAGCTTTAAACAGACCGTTACCCACAGCGATAGCCGCCATGCCCATATAGACGATGCCAGCGTCATGACCAGACCATGCGACCAGCGCATAACCGATAGCCAGCACCACGGCACCCAGCATAATAACGCGTTTGGTGCCCAGAATTTTATCACCTAACCAACCGCCAATGGCGACCAGGCCGTACACCAGCGCACTGAAGGAAGAGAAAAGGGTGATGGAATCCGCTTCTGACATACCCAGTTGTTTTACCAGGTAGACGGCCATAATGCCTTGCAGGCCGTAATAACCAAAACGCTCCCATAACTCTATCGAGAAGATGAGATAGAACGCCTTCGGTTGTTTGAAAGCGTTCAAACTGACGCTTTCAGTTGGTTTTTTGTTTGCAGTAGACACTTTTACCTCTTTTTTACGCCCCGTATTAACAGGGATTGTCTGGCGCGTGATGAGTCAGACTCATCCGTCCGATTGTTATATTGGAGGGGAAACGGCAGGTAATGTTCACTATCTTTCCTCTCCAGACAAGAGCTTTGTAATAATCTGTTACATATAACTCTTCTGGTTGAATCGTCCGATGTCAGAAATGTTATCCAGCGTTAAATTTCTTCATTTGAAGAATGGCAGATTTTTACACTGCAAAAAGGCCATTAGTTTGGGTGAAAGGCGATATCTTCTGCTATTTAAGGTGAAAAGCAGTGATATAGGCCATTATCTGAAAAAATGGCAGAGTAATGTTTTGTAGTGAAAACGGGGCGTCAGTCTATCCGGTTGTAAATGTAACCTTAGGTGTCATTAAATTTTACATGAAGTTATCAAAGTGATCCTGATCACGGATAGATAGAAATTTTTGCGATTAAAAAAATGATTAACCTGACGTGGAGGGAAAACGAAAGCACATTACATCAGAAAAAGGACAGAGACTGGAATGATTGATGGCTAAAATAGATCCAGGCCGAAGGTGGGAGCGCGCTGGCGTGACGGACGCGCTCCGACCATATCAAATATCGACTTTTTCTTTGTATTCGCAAAGGTCTTCAATGAGGCAGGAGCCGCAGCGGGGTTTTCGGGCGATACAGGTATAGCGACCATGCAAAATTAACCAGTGATGGCAGTCCACTTTGAACTCATTCGGCACCACTTTCAGCAACTTCTCTTCTACCTGTTCGACATTTTTACCCGGCGCGAACTGTGTTCGGTTGCATACACGAAATATATGCGTATCAACGGCGATGGTCGGCCAGCCGAAGGCGGTATTTAGCACCACGTTAGCGGTTTTACGCCCCACGCCGGGAAGCGCTTCCAGCGCCGCCCGATCCTCCGGCACTTCGCCATTATGCTTGTCCATTAAAATACGGCAGGTCTTAATCACGTTTTCCGCTTTACTGTTAAATAAGCCGATGGTTTTGATATAGGATTTCACGCCTTCTACGCCCAGTTCCAGCATCGCGGCTGGCGTATTGGCGACCGGGTAAAGTTTGGCGGTCGCCTTGTTCACGCTGACGTCGGTTGCCTGCGCGGAAAGCAACACGGCAATCAGCAACTCAAACGGCGACGTGAAATTGAGTTCCGTTGTGGGGTGCGGATTGCTGTCGCGCAGGCGCGTCAGAATTTCCAGCCTTTTTGCTTTGTTCATCAGACTTTCCCTGTTTCACCGGCCGGAACAGCGGAAGGCGCGGTTTCGGCGCGGCGTTTCTTCATTTTTTCATCAATAAGATATTTTACCGCCAGCATGAGTCCCAGACCGATAAACGCGCCTGGCGGCAGCATCGCCAGCAGGAAAGGCGAGTCGGTGTGAAATATCTCGACCCGTAATACTTTTGCCCAGCCTCCCAGCAGGCTATCCGCGCCATCGAAAAGCGTACCATTCCCGAGGATCTCGCGCAGTGAGCCCAGCACGAACATCGCGCCTGTCGCGCCCATGCCGATGGAAAAACCGTCCAACGCGGAAAGCCACGGTCCTTTTTTCGCGGCAAACGCTTCGGCGCGACCAACAACTATGCAGTTCGTTACAATCAGCGGAATAAAAATCCCTAAAGACTGATACAGACCGAACGCATATGCATTGATCAGCATCTGTACTGCGCTGACCACCGAAGCAATGATCATAACGTAAATCGGGATACGGATTTCTGCCGGCGTCCAGCGACGTAGTGTGGACACCGTAAGGTTGGTCAGCGTTAATACCAGCGTTGTGGCGAGACCCAGCCCCAGAGCGTTGGTTGCCGTAGACGTCACTGCCAGTAAAGGGCACAGGCCAAGTAGCTGCACCAGAGCAGAGTTATTTTTCCATAACCCCTGAACAACAATGTCTTTTATTTCGCTCATGGCTATTCTCCACAGGCGGTTAAATGGGGGAGCTGAGCGGGCAGTGATTCGGCGTACAGCCCGGCGCGTTTAACCGCATTCACTACGGCGCGCGGCGTTATTGTCGCCCCGGTAAATTGATCAAAATCACCGCCATCTTTTTTCACCGCCCAGTGCGTATCATTTTCACCGCTGATGGTTTTACCGCTAAAGTGGGTAATCCAGTCAGACAAACGGCGCTCAATTTTATCACCTAACCCTGGCGTCTCATGATGTTCCGTCACGCGCGTCCCCAGGATAGTACCGTTGAAATCTGCGCCAACAATAAGCTGGATAGCGCCGGAATAGCCATCTGGCGCGGTGGCCTCAATGATGGCCGCTACGGGTTTATCATCCTTGCGAGCGATAAAAACACGGTGTGTGCCTTTGCCGAGGGCGGGCGCATCGACCAGATAACAGCTCTCTTGCAGATTATTATTGTAACGATCTGGCGGCAATACCTGATCGAACAGGGCATGTTGTTGTTGCAGCGCTTGTTCGTGGATGGTTGATTTTGTCATCTGATTAATCACCGCGGTCAATCCCGTAGAGCCTGCGGCAAAAAGCGCCAGCGTAATACCGTGTTTACGAATCGTTTTCAGCATGGTTTATCCTTTGCGATGTCCATAGACGCGGGGGCGCGTGTAGTAGTCGATCAGAGGAACCGTGATATTCGCCAACAGGACAGCAAAAGCAACGCCGTCCGGATAGCCGCCGAAGCTACGAATCAGCCACACTAATACCCCAGCCAGCGCGCCGAAAATTAAACGTCCACGGTTGGTCGTGGAGGCGGTAACCGGATCCGTCAAGATAAAAAATGCGCCCAGCATGGTGGCGCCTGACAGCAGATGAAGCTGCGGCGAGGCCAGCGTAGCGGGCGAGAAAAGCCAACCTAACGCGGCGCATAGCGCCAGCGTGAGCAGAAAACTGACCGGGATATGCCAGCGGATGGCTTTTTGCCACAGCAGGAATACGCCGCCGACAAGCCAGGCGAGGTTAACCCACTGCCAGCCCACGCCAGCCAGCGCACCGCTGTATATCGGGTACTGCATGATTTGCTCAACGGAGTGCCCGGCGCGCAAGGACGTTTTAAACGTATCCAGCGGCGTCGCCTGGCTGATACCGTCAATACCGGTACGTAGCAGCGTCATATCGCCGCCGCTGGCGGTATGCCCGCTAAAAATCATCCGTAACGTGTCCAGTATATCGGGCGTTGTTGCGGCTATTTCATAAGGCGGCAACCAGCTTGTCATTTGCACCGGAAAGGAAATTAATAGCACCACGTAGCCGATCATGGCCGGATTAAAGGGGTTTTGTCCCAGCCCGCCATATAACTGTTTAGCGATAATAATGGCGAATCCGGTTCCCAGCACGACTATCCACCAGGGCGCGAGCGGAGGGATGCTGACCGCCAGCAAAAGCCCCGTCAATAACGCGGAATAATCCTGCAGGTGACTGGCGACCGATTGTTTGCGCAGTCTAAGGACAATGGCTTCCGCGACGAGCGCCGTGATAGCAGCCAGAACGATCTGGAAAAGCGTTCCCCAACCAAAAAACCACGTCTGCGCGGCAATCCCCGGCAGAGCGGCGATTAATACCAGCAACATGATTCGCGATGTCTGGCGCTGGTTATGGGTATAAGGCGAGCTTGCGATTCTGAATACCATTTAATCCTCGTTAACAACCTGCTGCTGTGCTGCTTTTTTTGCCTGAACGCGAGCGATAGCCGCAGCAACCGCGGCTTTACGCGGGTCGGCCGGTTCGACAGGTTCGCTTACGGTCTGCTGCTCCTGCTTACGGGCTTTGGCACGGGCGATCGCCGCTTCCACCGCGGCTTTACGCGGATCGACCGGTTCGGCGGGTTCGCTTCCGGCCTGCTGCTCCTGTTTGCGGGCTTTGGCGCGGGCGATAGCCGCTTCCACCGCGGCTTTACGCGGGTCTACCGGTTCGGCAGGTTCGCTTCCGGCCTGCTGCTCCTGCTTACGGGCTTTGGCGCGGGCGATGGCCGCTTCCACCGCGGCTTTACGCGGATCGACCGGTTCGGCAGGTTCGCTTCCGGCCTGCTGCTCCTGCTTACGGGCTTTGGCGCGGGCGATAGCCGCTTCCACTGCGGCTTTACGCGGGTCGACCGGCTCGGCAGGTTCGCTTCCGGCCTGCTGCTCCTGCTTACGAGCTTTGGCGCGGGCGATAGCCGCTTCCACTGCGGCTTTACGCGGATCGTCGCCGGATATCGCGCTGTCAGCCATCGGATGAGCGGCTTGTTTAGCGCGCGCTTGCGCTTTACGCGCTTCACGGGCCGCGATGACGGCGCTATTGTCTGGCAGACTACCCGCCTGAATAACCACCGGTTGCGTGGCCTGCGCCTGTTTCTCTTTTACCCGCGCCAGCGCAGCGGCAATGGCATCCTGATCTTTTGCCGCTGGTTGTACCGCTGCGCTCTTGTGACGTGCAAGGCGGGCGGCTTTTTCGCGCTCCAGTCTTGCCTGACGAGCCTCAAAACGCGCTTTGGCTTCGGCGGCGCGTTTTTCTTCAAGCCTGATCGCATTAATCTCCGCTTTTTCCTGACGGAAATATTGGACGAGCGGAATATTACTCGGGCAGACCCAGGCGCAGGCGCCGCATTCTATACAATCAGCAATATGGTGAGCGGTAGCCTTGTCATGCTGCTGCCCTTTGCTGAACCAATAAAGCTGCTGCGGTAAAAGGTCGGCAGGGCAGGCGTCAGCGCAAGCGCTGCAACGAATACAGCTTTTCTCTTCCTGAGGCGCCCCCATTTCAGTCACGGATGGCGCCAGCAGGCAGTTGGTGATTTTTACGACCGGTACGTCAAGCCAGGGAAGGGTGAATCCCATCAACGGGCCGCCCATGATGACCATCTGGTCAGCAGAGGGGCAGAACCCGGCATCGTTAAGCAAATGACGAACGGGAGTGCCGAGCCGCGCCCAGACGTTACCCGGACGGCTTATCGCTTCACCCGTTAAGGTGACGACGCGTTCTGTGATCGGTTCGCCGTCAACCACGGCGCGTTTCACGGCATATGCCGTACCGACGTTTTGCATCAGCACGCCAATATCAGAGGAGCGCCCGCCGTGGGGAACCTGTTTTCCCGTCAGTATTTGGGTGAGCTGTTTTGCGCCGCCGGAAGGGTATTTGGTTGGGATCACACGTAACGAAATATCGTGGGCGTCAGCCAGTACGGCGCGCAGCATGGAAATAGCCTGCGGTTTGTTATCTTCAATGCCGATTAATACCTCACGCGGTTGCAGAATATGCGCCAGGATGCGAATACCTTCCACAATCTGCGCGGCGCAGTCCTGCATCAGACGATCGTCCGCCGTAATGTAAGGTTCGCACTCTGCGGCATTGATAATAAGCGTGGTGATTTTATCGCCGCCACCCTGCAATTTAACGCCGGTGGGAAACCCTGCGCCGCCAAGCCCGGCAACGCCATACTGATGAATGCGTTCAATGAGCGCTTCACGGCTGTGGGCGCGGTAATCAGACCAGCCCTCGCGTTCAATCCAGCGGTCCTCGCCGTCGGCATCAATGATGACGCTTAACTCCGCCAGCGCCGAAGGATGTGCCGTCGAGTGGGGGGCAATAGCGATAACCGTCCCGGAGGTGGGCGCGTGTACCGGCAGCATTCTCCCACGTCCACGGGTAAGCGCCTGGCCGCGTAGCACGCGATCGCCGACGCTAACGCACAGCTCGCCCTCAGCGCCAATGTGCTGTTTTAAAGGGATAACAAAGCGCGGCGCCAAAGGCACCTGGCGCAGCGGCGTGCCGTTTGACTGGGACTTCATTTCGGGCGGATGAATACCTCCGTCGAAATCCCAGATTTTATCTTTTCTGAAAGCGGAAAATAGTTTAAGCATGTTGTTCCACGGGAATGATGCGAACGGGAATGGTGTTCAAATCCCATTTCCAACTGTCGGGCGTCTCATTCACCGGACGTAATTCGATGCAGTGCGTCGGACACGGATCGACGCACAGATTACAGCCAGTACAGAGATCGCTCATGACCGTGTGCATGGCGCGCGTTGCGCCAACGATGGCGTCAACCGGGCAGGCCTGAATGCATTTTGTGCAGCCAATGCAGTTATTTTCATCAATAACTGCCAGCATACGTACTGGCGCGGCCTGCTGTTCTTCACCATCGCATGGTTGCGGCTCTACGTTTAGCAACTCTGCCATTTTCAGCATGACGGCTTCGCCGCCGGGCGCGCAACGATTGATTTTCTCGCCCTGGAGACCCACGGCTTCGGCGTAGGGGCGACAGCCGGGATAGCCGCACTGACCACACTGACTCTGCGGCAAAATCGCATCGATTTTTTCAACAACCGGATCATCTTCAACCGCGAATCGGCGGGAGGCATAACCCAGAATGGCGCCGAACACCAGACCCAGAAGGGTCAGGGCGCCAACGGCAATCCAGATAGTATTCATTACAACTTCACCAAACCACTAAAGCCCATAAAGGCTAAAGACATTAATCCTGCGGTAATCAATGCTATCGCGTTACCACGAAAAGGGGCGGGCACATCCGCCACGGCAAGGCGTTCGCGGATGGCGGCAAACAGAACCATCACTAATGAAAAGCCGACGGCGGCGGAAAATCCGTATAGCGCCGACTGAAGAAAGTGATGACCGAGATTAATATTCAGTAACGCTACGCCCAGAACCGCACAGTTAGTGGTAATCAGTGGTAAGAAGATGCCTAACAAGCGGTATAACGCCGGGCTGGTTTTCCGCACAACCATTTCGGTAAATTGCACGACCACAGCAATGACGAGGATAAAGGCCAGCGTCCGCAGATAAATCAGATCCAGCGGAATAAGTATCCAGGTGTCGATAAGCCAGGCGCATATCGACGCCAGCGTCATGACAAAGGTCGTCGCGAGGCCCATCCCCATGGCGGTTTCCAGTTTTTTGGATACGCCCATAAAGGGACAAAGGCCCAGGAATTTGACCAGTACAAAGTTATTGACCAGTACAGTTCCGACAAAGAGCAGCAGGTAATCAGTCATGTTTCGGCCTGAAATAAAAAAGCCGCCTATTATCTGTCAAACTACCACAGGCGACAACAGGTTAACTGTAGGGTTATTACGGATTAACAAACGTTGTTTTAACGCGCGCTGAACGTTTGAGATAAGGCACAATGAGCGCCGTCGCCAACAGTGGGAAGAGTAACTGACGCACGGCAAAGGCATCTGAGACGGGCGAAAAGGCAAATGCTTTAACCGCCAGTAACACCGACACCAGCAGCCAGATAATGTAATGCTTTGGCACGCAGCGTCTGCGCTTGAAGAATGCGATCGTCAACCACAAGGTATAGTACCACATGGCGATAGCGGTAATAAATGAAATGCCCCATAGCAGTAAATTACCGGTTTCCTGTCCGCTAAGCGTCTTGAACGTTTGCGGTGTGGCAAGCGCCATAACGTAGAGTAATAACGCCAGCGAGGCGCTCAACAACGCGACTAACAGCCAGGCTAACGGGCCAAGAAGCCAGCCTCCAATTCGTTGTGGCGGTGTTGTAGTCATATCTTCTCCGGGGTTACGCGCGTTAACGGTCATGCCGCTCATTTTGGGGCAAATATTATAAGGTTTTTGATGTTAAACGCTACTTTCTTTATTGCACATAGCGCCAGACGGATTGCGGAACCTGACCTACATCAAACAGGCGTCCTCCGGAAACCAGCTCGGCACGGCGGTGATCTGCAGCGCGATACATATTAACGATGTCCATGTCATCAGTAAGGGTATAGTTAAGGTGGTCGAACAGTTTTTCCAGACTTTCGAGCGAACTAATTTTGCGGAATTTTAATAGATAATCCTGAACAGTCATATAAAGTTGATCCATATTAAATATAATGCCAACGGAGTAGTCACTGATAAAAAAATAAACAAAATTGCACCAGTGAGAGGTCAGGGGTGCAGGTAAAAAGGGAATATTCTTACCGGTAAAGAGTCAGGCGCCACATGGCGCCTGGGGCGAAAGGTTAACGCGCTTTACTACAACAGGCAATAAACGTCAGACCAGATAGAACATATTTCGTTTTTTTTGCCGGTTTTTGACTTTTCTTTGCACGCCCCGGGGCGCTGCTTACCGTACCGCGCGAAAATGCCTTTACATTATCTGACGCTTACTTCTTCTGAACGGAAGCCGTGGGCTCAGGTGGTTGGTAATTGTCAATATGGTTGGCAATACCTAAAAGAATGACTGAGATAATGAGAACTATCCACCCAGTTAATTCAATAAGACGATTCATTATTGACGACATTTGCTTTGATTTATCCATAAACACAGAGAGTAAATGTTACTTTCCTGGCGAACGGTCGGCAAGAGGGAGGGGAACGATTTCAGCCTCTGTTCTGTAACAAGTTAATCATTTGATGCTACGTTGATGGTCAGGACGCTATTGCGGCTAGTCGCACGATGGTGTGGAATAGCGATATCTAAAACCGGAGGCAGTGAGATGAATGACAAAATCCGCGTTGGGTTAATCGGTTATGGCTACGCCAGTAAAACCTTTCATGCGCCCTTAATTATGGGAACGCCAGGGTTAGAGCTTGCGGCGGTATCCAGCAGCGATGAAACAAAAGTGAAAGCAGACTGGCCGGCGGTCTCCGTGGTCTCTGAGCCCCGACATTTATTTAACGATCCGCATATCGACCTGATCGTGATCCCGACGCCCAACGATACCCATTTCCCGCTGGCGAAAGCTGCGCTGGAAGCCGGTAAGCATGTGGTGGTTGATAAACCCTTTACCGTGACACTGTCACAGGCGCGAGAATTGGATGCGCTTGCGCGGAGCACTGGTCGGGTACTTTCCGTCTTCCACAACCGACGCTGGGACAGCGATTTTTTGACGCTGAAGGCCTTGCTGGCGGATGGCGTGCTCGGCGAGGTGTCCTTGTTTGAATCCCACTTTGATCGCTTCCGTCCCCAGGTGCGCGACCGCTGGCGCGAGCAAGGCGGGCCGGGAAGTGGTATCTGGTACGATCTGGCGCCGCACTTGTTGGATCAGGCCATTCAACTTTTTGGCCTGCCGGTCAGCATGACGGTGGATTTAGCGCAACTGCGTCCGGGCGCGCAATCTACAGATTATTTCCACGCGATTTTATCCTACCCCCAGCGCCGCGTGATTTTGCACGGTACGATGCTGGCCGCGGCGGAATCCGCGCGATACATCGTTCATGGTTCGCGCGGTAGCTATGTTAAATATGGCCTCGATCCCCAGGAAGAACGGTTAAAAAACGGCGAGCGTTTACCGCAGGAAGACTGGGGATACGACATGCGTGACGGCGTATTGACCCTGGTTGAGGGAGAGACGCGCAAAGAAGAGAACTGGCTTACGTTGCCGGGTAACTATCCGGCATATTATGCCGCCATCCGCGATGCGTTAAACGGTAACGGTGAAAATCCCGTGCCGGCAAGCCAGGCGATTCAAATTATGGAGTTGATTGAACTGGGCATGGAATCGGCAAAACATCGCGCGACGCTGTGTCTTGCCTGAGATGTCGCATTTCTCCGCCTGGGATAGCATTAAACCGCAGGCGGAGAAGAGCGTTAGTGTCAATAAAGCAATCTTACGCCGCGGCCACTTTTTCGCGTAGCGCACGTTTTTCGCTATCGCTCAGAAAGGCGATTTCCAGACCGTTAATCTGCGCCTGGCGAATCTGTTCGCGGCTCAATCCTGCCGCTGGCGCGGCGACGTGATATTCATGGATAATATCTACGCCCTGAACAGCCGGATCGTCCGTATTAAGACTGGCGAGAACGCCATGCTCAAGGAAGGTTTTGAGTGGATGATCCGCCAGCGATGCGACGGTACTGGTCTGAATATTCGAGGTCAGACAGGATTCAATACCGATACGCTGCTGTGCAAGAAAATCCATTAACGCGCGATCTTCGACAGCTTTTACGCCATGTCCGATACGCTCGGCCCCCAGTTCGCGAATCGCCTGCCAGATACTTTCCGGCCCTGCGGCTTCTCCAGCGTGAACGGTAATATGCCAGCCCGCATCGCGCGCCCGATTAAAGTGCGACAAAAACAGACTGCCGGGAAAGCCCAGCTCATCACCGGCTAAATCCAGCGCGGTGATTTTCTCTCTGTGCGCCAGCAGCGCATCAAGCTCCTGTAAACATGCCGCCTCGCCGAAGGTACGGCTCATAATGCCAATGAGTCATGCCTCGACGCCAAACGTGTTACAGCCGTCGCGTACACCGTCGATAACGGCTTCAACCACGCCTGCGATCGGTAACTGATGCGCCATCGCCATATAGCCGGGCGAAAAGCGAAGCTCGACGTAATGCAGGCCGTTACGTGCCGCATCTTCAATATTTTCAAAGGCCACACGGCGGCAGGCGTCAAGCGATGCCAGGACTTTTACCCCCCAATCGAGTTTAGTGAGAAAGCTTACTAAATCAGGTTCGGTTGAGGTGACCTGGACATGCGGAATCAGCGTTTCCAGCGTTTGGGCGAGAAGGGCGATGTTGAACTGCCGACCAAGATCCAGAATTGTTTGGGCGCGAATGTTGCCATCAAGGTGGCGGTGGATGTCAGTCAAAGGAAGCGTAATATCAATCATGGGCGCACTCAATTTTTAATAAAAGTGCGCACCATTATACTACAAATTGATAATGCTCTGGAAATTTTGCAAAAACGGAGTCATTACGTTGCAACTTCGCGAGAGCGCGGGAGAAATTTTGTATCATTCTCTGTAACGCGCCCCCGGTCAGCTCACGGGGGTTGTCTCTGTTATCGCCTCTCAGGATAAAGGGTCAACCCCCCGCTTGTAGACGGTATCAGCGAACGGCGCGGTGGCAAAATCCATATCCGAGATCGTAAAGGGGAGCAGATCGGCTTCGCCAAAACGATCGGCGACATAATCCCACTACGTACACCATGTCCCGCGTCGGTCAACTTCCTGTGAAAAATCGAACATATCCCTTCCTTATGCCTGAACGGTATTCATCAGGCCAACCATTTCATCTTTTACCGACTGAACCTGCGGGCCGATAATTACCTGCAAATTATGCTGATTGAGCTGTACGATGCCTGTCGCGTGATTGTCCTTCAATGCCTGGACATCGACAAACGACATATCTTTCACTGACAGGCGTAGGGGGGGATGCAGTTGTCCAGACTCACGATGTTTTCCGTGCCGCCTAATGCTCACGACGAGCACCATGTGCGGAGTCAAACGATAGCCGCTCGCCTGGTAACGCAAAAGTAGAGGCTGCGCGTCGTTCGGCGCAGACCGGGTGCAGCGTCGCGACACCCGGCAAGGCGATTATTGTTGAGGCAGCGCCGGAACGTCCGGAACGGAAAGCGCCGGCATCCCAAATAGGCCGACAAAGTCTTCCAACGGCATTTTTTGTCCGTTGAGCGTGATCTGGCCATTGGCGTACTGCAAACTGGAGGCGATAGTATTATCCTTCAGCGTTGTCAGTCGGAACATCTGGCCCATTGCGGACAGCCCCTGCACCTGCTGTTTTGCCAGTTTTTCCGCATCATCCTGCTGATAGCCTTCCAGTTTTGCTATCTGCGTCATAAACTCGACCGCCATGTCCATCGGAATTGCCAGTTTCGCATCCAGCGATTTCACGGAGCGGTCGACTTCCTGTGCCAGCGTTTGCGGTTGTGCCGTTGTGGTTGCCGGATCTTTGAGGAACAGCGACAGATTCAGCGTGGTTTCCCCTTTGGCGTTTTTCCAGCTAAGCGGCGCCAGGGTCAGAACCGGATCGCCTTTTAACAGCACGGGGAGAGCGCTAAAGAACGCTTCAGTGACTTTTTGCTGATAAAGCTCAGGATTCTGCGCCACGTCCGGCTGATTCAGCAGCGCCTGCGTTTGCGCATGATATTGCTGACTAAACTGGTGCCAGGCTTCGCCGTCGATTTGACCGACTTTCAGCGTTAATTTACCGCTGCCCAAATCCTGATTCTGCACTTTCAGGCTGTTAAGCGAGTAATCCAACTGGCTGTTAATGGTTTTTCCGTCGTTGACGAGATCGGACTTGCCGGCAATTTCCATCCTTTCCAGCACCGCCATCTCTTTACCCTCAATGGCGATGGACAGTTTATCCAGCGTTAACTTTTGGTCGCCTACACGCTCGCCAAAGCTTGCCAGCTTACTGGTACCGTCTGTTTTCAAATTATTAAAGGTGAGTTGTACCTTCTGATTATATTCGTTAACGGCATCGACCAGGCCGCTCTGCGCTTCGCCCGACAGCGAAACCACATTACCGTCTTTATCAGCGTTAAGCTGGAACTCGCCGCCGCTAAAGGCGACTTTTTCACCGGCATTCTCGTAGTTTAACGGCTTGAGAGAGATATCGGAGCGGGTATCGCCGCCATAACCAATGCGGGTATTGATGACAAAGGGCGTGTCGCCTTTCGCGATATCAAAGAGGGGTTTTGCCGCATCGTTATTCACCAGCGTGGTTTTTACCGACGCCATAGAAGGGATCAGATTGAGCGTTTTGAGCTGGGCGAGCGGGAAGGGGCCATGTGAAACGGACTCGTCCAGCACAATGCTTTGCCCGGGCTTCAACCAGGTAGTGTCTGCGCCGGCAACCGGTTTGACAACCAGTTGCAGATGGCTACTGAACACGCCGCGCTGGTAGTTTTGATAACTTAATTCGACACCGGCCTCCGGCGCAGTACGCTTGAGCTGTTCATTGGCCTGAGTCACCATTTCTGCAAGATGGTTCTCCAGCTTTTTCCCCGTATACCAGGCGCCGCCTGTCCAGACGATACCAAGTGCAATCACTACACCTGCAGCTACCAGTGTTTTTTTCATATCAATTGTCCATAAAAATGAAACCAGGCGGATTAAACCGCCTGGAGGAGTTTTACGTCTGTTATAAGCTTAGCAAGAGTTGTTAAAAAATTCAGTACGTTGCTACAGCTTGTTATAAACACGCGCTAAACGGCCCGTGCCGCTGGCGTAAACCGGAGACTCATCCGCGCCGATAAAGGCCGATTCACCCGGCTTCAGTACCAGACGCTGTTCATCTTTACGTAACACCGCCTCACCCTCAACGCAGAACAGAATCGCGGCGCTGTGTTGGCCGATGCTCGTCTCCTGAAGCGCCAGGTCGTGCAGTGAAAAAGCAAAATCGTCAACCGGAATGGGGAAGTCCAGCTCCGAGCCGCTTTTCACCGGGGCAGTCAGCAACTCGCCGGCAGGTTTAGGTTCGAACTTCACGTTCGCGACCAGCTCAGGGATGTCGATATATTTGGGCGTAAGGCCAGCGCGCAGAACGTTATCGGAGTTCGCCATGACTTCCAGCGCAACGCCCTGCAGATAAGCATGAGGCGTTTCGGCAAACAGGAACATCGCCTCGCCGGGATTCAGTTTGACCACATTCAGCAACAAAGGAGAGAAAAGCCCGCTGTCGTCAGGATAATACTCTGAAATCACGCGGATCGTTTGCCACGGTTCGCCTTGCTGGCTGTTAAGCGCCGCTTTGAGTACGGCTAACGCGCGGGATTTTTCTTCGCCTTGCATATTCAACAGGCTGGCGAAAAGCTGGCTCAGACGTTCAGCATTCGGCGCCTGCAAAAAGTGGGCGATAGCGGAATGCGCGCCGGCGACAGGTTGCAGTAAAGAGACAATGTCAGAAAATTCGCGGAACGCGTTCATCGCCAGGAAAGGCGTCAGGGCAAAAACCAGCTCTGGTTTATGGTTAGGATCTTTATAGTTCCGCTCTGCGGCATCCATGGGGATACCCGCCGCATTTTCTTTCGCGAAACCGATTTCGGAATTGCGCTTATTCGGGTGCACCTGAATAGAGAGCGGCTGCGCGGCGCACAGTACTTTAAACAGAAACGGCAGTTCGCCGAAACGGTTGGCTACCGCTTCGCCCAGCATGGCGGTTTTATTCTTTTCGATGGCGTCACGCAGGGAGACGGTTTCGCCGTTGGCGGTGGTGATTCGCGAGCTGTTTTTGGGATGCGCGCCCATCCAGAGTTCAGCCATTGGCTGCTGCTGCGGATTGGCGATGCCATAAAGTTCCGTTAACGCAGTTTTACTTCCCCAGGCATAGTTTTGCACTGAGTTAATGAGTTTTTGCATTATCAAGCCCTGTTTCAATGTGGAGATCAATGGGAGGTATTAAACCAAGAAACCCGCATGAAGTAACCTCCGGGCGTAAAAAGTCGTACTTGTCTCAGTTTTTGTTAAAAAATTGTGTAGGATAGTGTAACTCGCTTTGAGTCGGGCAATGGAACACCTGCCCAGAGAATAACCATACCGAGCGGTAAGTGAGAGCACAATGTCAAACAAACCCTTCTTTTATCAAGACCCTTTTCCCCTCAAAAAGGACGATACCGAGTACTACTTGTTGACCAGCGAACATGTTTCCGTCGCCGAGTTCGAAGGACAAGAGATCCTGAAAGTCGCGCCGGAAGCGCTAACGTTGTTGGCGCGTCAGGCCTTCCACGATGCGTCTTTTATGCTACGTCCCGCGCATCAGCAGCAGGTGTCGGATATTCTGCGCGATCCGCAGGCCAGTGAAAACGACAAATATGTCGCGCTGCAATTCCTGCGAAACTCCGATATCGCGGCCAAGGGCGTGTTGCCCACCTGCCAGGATACCGGTACGGCCATTATTGTCGGCAAAAAAGGCCAACGCGTCTGGACTGGTGGAGGTGATGAAGCGGCGCTGGCTCGCGGCGTATATAACACCTATATCGAAGATAACCTGCGCTATTCGCAGAACGCGGCGCTGGATATGTACAAAGAGGTCAATACCGGTACTAACCTGCCGGCGCAGATCGATCTCTACAGCGTCGATGGCGATGAATATAAATTCCTCTGTATCGCTAAAGGCGGCGGTTCGGCGAATAAAACCTACCTCTATCAGGAGACAAAAGCGCTACTGACGCCGGGTAAGCTCAAAAAATTATCTCGTCGATAAGATGCGTACGCTGGGCACCGCCGCCTGTCCGCCGTATCACATTGCGTTTGTCATTGGCGGTACCTCGGCGGAAGCGAACCTGAAGACCGTTAAGCTGGCCTCGGCAAAATACTATGATGCGCTACCGACCGAAGGCAATGAACACGGGCAGGCCTTCCGCGATATTGAGCTGGAAAAAGAATTGTTGCTTGAGGCGCAAAATCTTGGCTTAGGCGCGCAGTTCGGCGGCAAATATTTCGCTCACGATATTCGTGTCATCCGATTGCCGCGCCATGGGGCATCGTGTCCGGTAGGTATGGGCGTGTCCTGCTCCGCGGATCGAAACATTAAAGCGAAGATCAACCGGGAAGGGATCTGGATCGAGAAGCTGGAGCGCAATCCCGGTAAATATATTCCAGAGGCGCTGCGCCAGGCGGGAGAGGGCGAGGCGGTGCGCGTTGATCTTAACCGTCCCATGAGCGAGATACTGCAACAACTGTCGCAGTATCCGGTATCAACGCGCTTGTCGCTGAACGGCACGATTATTGTGGGCCGCGATATCGCGCACGCTAAACTGAAAGAACGGATGGACAGAGGCGAAGGTTTGCCGCAGTACATCAAAGATCATCCTATCTATTATGCGGGGCCGGCAAAAACGCCGGAAGGGTACGCCTCCGGGTCGCTTGGGCCGACTACCGCAGGACGGATGGACTCTTATGTTGATCAGCTCCAGTCGCAGGGCGGCAGTATGATCATGCTGGCGAAAGGCAACCGCAGCCAGCAGGTGACCGATGCCTGTAAGAAACATGGCGGCTTCTACCTGGGCAGTATCGGCGGCCCGGCAGCCGTTCTGGCGCAGGGCAGTATCAAGCGCCTGGAGTGTGTGGAATATCCTGAACTGGGTATGGAGGCTATCTGGAAAATTGAAGTGGAGGATTTTCCGGCCTTTATTCTGGTGGATGATAAAGGTAACGATTTCTTCCAGCAGATTCAGTCATCGCAGTGCGCGCGCTGCGTTAAGTAATGTCGCCGCCCTGCGGGGCGGTAACATGATTCGCTATTTTGCCGGAGAACGGCGCAAGCGCCTTATCCGGTCTACACCGTTGTGTTGTTATCGTTAATACTCATAAGACCGTAAACATGTGAGCAATGTCGACACATGATCTCATCAACTTGAGTAAGGAGCAGGTAATGGTAACGGTACGCCGCGAGAAAGATTCAATGGGCGTGATTGAAGTCCCGGCAGATAAACTGTGGGGGGCGCAAACGCAACGTTCGCTGGAGCATTTTCGGATTTCCACGGAGAAAATGCCCGTCTCGCTCATTCACGCTCTGGCGTTGACCAAGCGCGCCGCTGCGAAGGTCAACCAGGACTTAGGGTTGTTGGCGGCGGAAAAAGCCAGCGCGATTATCGAGGCAGCTGATGAAGTGCTGGCGGGAAAACATGCTGATGAGTTTCCGCTGGCGATTTGGCAGACCGGGTCCGGTACGCAAAGCAACATGAATATGAATGAAGTGTTAGCGAACCGCGCCAGTGAAATTTTGGGCGGCGTTCGCGGTATGGAACGCAAAGTGCATCCCAATGATGACGTCAATAAGAGTCAAAGCTCAAACGATGTGTTCCCAACCGCCATGCACGTGGCGGCGTTACTGGCGTTACGCGAACACCTTATCCCGCAATTATCCGCATTAACGGATACGCTTCGCGATAAATCCCACGCTTTCGCCGATATTGTCAAAATTGGGCGTACTCACCTGCAGGACGCGACGCCGCTCACCTTAGGCCAGGAGATTTCCGGTTGGGTAGCCATGTTGGAACATAACCTCAGGCACATTGAGCACAGTTTACCGCACATCGCGGAACTGGCGCTTGGCGGAACCGCAGTGGGGACAGGGCTTAATACCCACCCGGAATATGCCCGGCGCGTGGCCGAGGAACTGGCGACGATTACCGCAGCGCCGTTTGTTACCGCCCCGAATAAATTCGAAGCGCTGGCGACCTGTGACGCGTTGGTACAGGCGCATGGCGCATTAAAAGGACTGGCGGCCTCGCTGATGAAAATCGCCAATGATGTTCGCTGGCTGGCGTCCGGCCCGCGCTGCGGCATTGGCGAGATTGCTATCCCGGAGAATGAGCCAGGCAGTTCCATTATGCCTGGTAAAGTGAACCCGACCCAGTGTGAAGCGGTAACGATGCTATGTTGCCAGGTGATGGGTAACGATGTGGCCATCAATATGGGGGGCGCATCGGGCAACTTTGAGCTCAACGTCTATCGTCCGATGGTTATTCATAATTTTCTGCAAACGGTGCGCCTGCTGGCCGATGGCATGGCGAGTTTCAATCAACACTGTGCGTCAGGAATCGAGCCAAACCGCGAGCGTATTACGCAGTTGCTGAATGAGTCGCTGATGCTGGTCACTGCGCTCAATACGCACATCGGTTACGATAAAGCGGCGGAGATTGCGAAGAAGGCGCATAAAGAAGGGCTGACGCTCAAAGCCTCAGCCGTGGCATTAGGATACCTTAGCGACGAGGAGTTCGACGCCTGGGTACGTCCGGAGTTGATGGTTGGCAGTATGACGCCGGGACGTTAATCCGCCACATACAGGTGCAGTCGCGGAATAATCAGTCGCAGCGGCTGCGCCTGTGGTTTAAAACGGTGCTGAATATTATCGGCGTCATAGTTTTCCAGCCCGCCAATATCCGGCACGCCTGCGCCGTTGTCCGTGTTGATTAATGCGATAATCGGCGTGGGGCAGGCGTGTTGCACCTGTTTCTGCTGGCCTTTATACCAGATGCGGGCGATCGGCTGTACTTTAACCGGACGCTTAATCTTGAGTCGGGCCTGCTGCGGTAAGGCAGCGATATCCTGATATTCCCGTTCCAGCTTGAATTGCCATTGTTCGCGCGTCCACGGCGGGACGCTGCGCGGCGACGCGAGGCTTTTTTTCAACTGGCTCAGAACCTCATCCCGGCTTAAATTTTTAATAATATGTTTATTTGCCCAGCCGAAACGTATGGTGGCGGGGTTATTGATAAGCGTCAGCGTGCGGTAAGCGTTCAGCGTAATTAAGCCGGGTAGATGCCGATGCACCCACTCAAAACGTGCCGCTGAGGGAAGACCGGACTCTACCGTAACCATCTGCTCGAAGGTGGTTTTCAACTGGTTAATGCGCTGTATCTGATTTTCCAGATCTAACTGTGTCGCATTATCCACTTGATAGCATAAGACGCCAGGCAGGCGGACGGCGGCTTTACTGCTGCGGTTTTCGGACTGCTGTTGAATAAACAAATGGCGATAGTGACGTAGCGCCAGCGCTTCGGCCTCTTTCCCCAGATGTTGCGTTACCTCGATAGTATCCAGCGGCGCATGTTCCGCCTCTTTGGTCACCTGCGGCAGTGAAAAGATACGGGCGATAAGTAGCGAATGCTGCTGTAGATTATCCGTCAGCGCCGCCAGGTGTTGTTCTATCTGGCGAAAAGTGCCATTCAGGCGTTCAACGAGATCGTAGCGGGACATGGTATCACTCACTTTAGTTACAACATACTATCTGTATAGCACAGTTCCCGCCGCTCAACCAGCGTGCAAAATACGTCAGGCAGCGGCCATGTCGGGCATCGCGTGCCAGACCGGCCAGTGAAAGCTAAATTTTGCGCCGCCCAGTTCGCTCTCGTCACAGGCGACGCTACCGCCCATCGCCAGGGCGATAGAGTGTACGATGGCGAGTCCAAGCCCGCAGCCGCCTGTCGCCCGGTCTCTACTGGGGTCGAGTCTGACAAAAGGTTCAAATACGCGCTCTCGCGCATCCGCTTCAATGCCGGGGCCATCATCTTCGACTATCAGCGTTGCCTGACTGCCGTCGAGTAACAGACTGACCTGAACGGTGGTATGACTGTAGCGCAACGCATTATTCAGCAGGTTATCCAGCACTCGCGACATTAACCGCATATCAAGCGCGCCATAATCGCCGATTACACATGTGACAAGGTTTACGGCGCGTTCCGGGGTCACGCTCTGCACATCCTGCAAATGCGCGAGCAACCAGGCGGGGAGGTCGGGTTCGGTCAACATCAGTTCATTTTGTGGTCGGTCAAGGCGCGCATAGGTGAGCAGTTCTTCAATCAGCGCTTCCAGTTGACCAATATCGCGATTGAGCGCCTGTGATTCCGGCGGTGTCAGATTTTCACTCATTTCAAGCCGATAGCGTAAACGTACCAGCGGCGTGCGAAGCTCATGGGCGATACCGTCAATCAGCTGTTTTTTACTGGCGATCAGGGCATTAATGTTATCCGCCATCTGGTTGAACGCGACGCCCAGACGTTCGAAACTGGAGCCATTATCGAAGTGCAGGCGTTCAGTCAAATGACCCTCGCCAAAGCGCTGCGCGGCGGATTCGAGCCTGAGCATTTCTTGCCAGTGCGGGCGCATCCAGATAAACACAGGAAAGGCGAGAGAAAAGGCAATGAGCGCCATTAAGGCGATATCCAGCAGTCGCATTTGATGCAGGAAATAGAGATAGGGAACCGGGCCAACCGCCAGGACGTAATGGCTGCGCGGGATACGCTGAATAAAGGTGTATTGATCGTCAAGCGCGACAATATCGCCTTCACGCAGTCGCTGCGTGGTGGTGGCATCAAGCTTATAGTGATTTAACGGTTCAACGCGTAAATCGAAAGAGAGGTTCAGGTCCATCTCTTTTAACGTTTTCCCCCATTCACGCGGCGGGATTTCCCGCAGTTCGCTGCGCATCAGATAGAGCGAACTTTTCATCAGATCGTCGAGCGATTGCCTGCCCGCGCGTTCGGCGGTGAATTTGTACACCAGTCCGACCAATAAGGTCATGACCAGAAAACAGACGAACAGCAAAAGGTAAAACTGCACAAACAGCTTTTTCATCAACGCCCACCGGATCTCAATACATTAGCTCTATCGCGCGCTGACGGAAAAGATTTCCCGTCAGCGCCGCTGGTGGGTTATAAAAGCAGGCTTTGCGTCAACTGACAACCTCATTGTCCGGCGTTAAGGTCCGGACTTTCGTGAACAATGCGTCCATCGACAAGTGTCAAAACAGCGCGAATGGTATCAATTCTGTCTTCGGGCATCGTCATAAATGGTTGATTGAGTACCGCCAGATCGGCCTGTTTTCCGACGCTAAGCTGGCCCCGGTGTTGTTCGGCAAAGGCGAGCCAGGCGGCATGACGTGTATATAACGCTAGCGCTTCCAGACGCGTGAGTCGCTCGCTGGCGGGTTTACGCACGGAACCGCCTGACGCTATACCGGTGATATGATATTCGATAGCGTGCCAGACACCAGCAATGCCAATACGCGTCGAATCGGTACCGCCAGCTACGACAAGCCCTTTATCCAGCGCCAGTCGAACCGGCGGCGAATTGTCCGTCGCACCGGGTGGGTTGGCGTCACGGATGGCAAGCCCCTCAAAGTAAGGCCCCATTTGCACAGTGTATGCCAGACCCAGCTTACGCATTCGCTCAAGCGTCTGTGGTGAACCGGTATTCAGATGCGCAATAGACCAGCGGAGAGGGCGCAGATCGTACTGCTGCGCTACCTGCTCAAAAATCGTCAATATCGCGTCGGCGCTGTCATCGGTATAGGCGTGGATCTCAAGCGGTATTCCCCGTTTTGCCGCAAATGTCGCGACCTGGCGAAGCGCGGTTTTGTCTTGCTCTGAGGAAGAAAACCCTGGGGCCATCCGCACGCCGTCATTCATACCGGCCACCAGGCTTTCCCCCAGGCCAAGAAAAGCCAGTTGCCCGTCATCGGCACGCGCCGGGCGAAAGGCCATCAGGTTGCTGAACCACTGCGCTTCATGACCTTTCGCTTCTGGCTGTACCGGAATGCGACACCCCACGCGCAGCGGTAAATCCCCCTGGTTTCGCATTGCAAATAAAGGCTCATAAGCGGCGGCAGGCCCGGCAGAGGGGTCAATGATGCCGGTCACGCCGCGAGCGTTCATATCAGCGAAAAATTGCCGCAGACCGCCCTCGCGATCGGCGTTACGACTTATGCTGGCAAAAAGCTGATTGAACGCGGCGATGTCACCAAATAATTTCCCCGTGGCGCTACCTTTTGCGTCGCGCTCTACGCGGATTCCCGCTAAATCAGGAGGAGGGGTGTTGTTAAGGCCAAGTACGTCTATACCGCGCTGATTCACTAACGCATAGTCGTAAAGATACTGAATATAAGCCGGATGATCGGGAAGGGCGTGGCTCAGTTCGGCTACCGTCGGCGCCCGGTTTTCTGCAAATTGCGCCGGTATCCACGATCCCACTACGGCTACCCATTGATCGTGGGGACGACGGTTAGCGTCGGCGCGTAATTTATCCAGCGCGTCTTTAAGCGAAGGGCTGTCGTACCAGTAGGTTTCGAATGTCCAGGTTTGTCCGCCGCGAATGGCATGAATGTGGGTATCGGTCAGGCCGGGTATCACGGTTTTACCCTGTAAATCGATGGTACGGGTATGGTCGCCGCGCCAGTCATTTGTCGCCGTATCATCGCCAATCGCCACAATCCGCGAGCCGGAAATCGCCAGCGCGCTGGCCTGCGGCTGGGCATCATTCAGAGTGATGATATTACCGTTATGCAAAATAATATCCGCTGCCGGGCGGGCGGCGGTGGCTGCGCCTGTGGCCGTGAGCAGAAAGAGAAGCGCGGTTCTGGAAATCAGAGACGGGACGAGACTAATCATTAGCATGTTCCTTTATGTCGGGCGATAAGCAAACGATAGAGAGCGAACAAGAATTGTTCAATCTGTGCCCAGGGAACAGTGCGTTCTGTTTTTAGAACGGTGGTAATAAAAAAAGAAAAGCCCGCCGAAACGGCGGGCTTGAGAAGAATTAATGAATAATTAGAACTGGTAAACCATACCCAGCGCGACGATATCATCAGTGCTGATACCGGCATCTTTATAGAACGGGTCGTCATCATCCAGCAGGTTGATTTTATAATCAACATAGGTGGAGAAGTTTTTGTTGAAATAGTAGGTAGCACCTACATCAGCATATTTAACCAGGTCTTTATCATCACCATTAACGTTGTTATAGGTCAGATCTTTACCTTTAGACATCAGGAAAGAAACCGCCGGGCGCAGACCGAAGTCAAATTGATATTGGGCTGTAACTTCGAAGTTTTGCGTTTTGTTTGCTACGCCGCCAGCATAATCCTTGTCCGTTTTACCATAAGGCGTCATATTACGGGTTTCAGAATACATAGTCGCTAAATAGATGTTGTTGGCATCATATTTCAAGCCAGCTGTCCATGCATCCGCTTTGTCGCCGCCAGCAATGGTACCGCCTGCATTGACTTGCTCATTAGTACGATCGGAAGTGGTATACGCAGCGCCTGCGCTGAAGCCCATGCCAATATCATAGGTAGTAGAAATACCGAAGCCATCACCGTTATCGTAACGAATATCGTCGCCATCATTACGGTTATTGGTACCGATATTTACATCGTCAGCGCTTTGGCTTTCATTTTTACCCTGATATTGCAACGCGAAGTTCAGACCGTCTACCAGACCGAAGAAATCAGTGTTACGGTAGGTGGCCACACCGTTAGCACGACCGGTCATGTAGTTGTCAGCGTAAGTATAGGAGTCGCCGCCGAACTCAGGCAGCATATCGGTCCAGCCTTCTACGTCGTACAGGACGCCGTAGTTACGACCATAGTCGAATGAGCCGTAGTCGCCGAATTTCAGACCGGCGAATGCCAGACGAGTCCAGGAGTTCGCGCCTTCGCCTTCGGTAGTGTTAGCCTGAACGTTATATTCCCACTGGCCGTAACCGGTCAGTTGGTCATTAATCTGTGTTTCGCCTTTAAAGCCGAAACGCATATAAGTCTGGTCGCCATCTTTAGAAGAGTCATCAGAGAAATAGTGCAGGCCGTCTACTTTCCCGTAAAGGTCCAGTTTGTTGCCGTCTTTGTTATAAATTTCAGCGGCGTGTGCCGCGCCAGCAGCCAGCAGAGCCGGGATGACAAGTGCCAATACTTTTCTTTTCATTTTTTTATCCTTAAAAACTTAACTTATTTGTAAAAGATTGAACTTCTACAGATTCGTTGAATCAAAGGCATCCTAATCTGAATAATATTATTTCAGCAAATACTAACTTTTCTTATATGTTATTAATTAATACAAAAGTTACTATCGGAAATGTATATATTTATCGTGAATATATTTATTATTATATATTCATGATCATGATTTGTTTGATTTCACAATTTGCGAAAAAAGACGGCAATATAGCGCCGGGAAGACATTCTGTTATCAATTTTGTGAACTGGCTTCGAGTTTTTTTAATTTAATTTTTTTGGCGAAAAAGACGTAATGATGAACCGCAAAGCAGATAAAACGGTAATAAAGGGGCTGTTCCGACTAATAAAAATAGCATCCATGTATGCAATGTTTGTTTTTTGAACAGTGGCGGTGATGAGCATCGCCATTATGACTTGATAAAGGCAGGTAAAATCTGTCGGCTCACTTATCCCGTCGTTTCGTCCCAGGCATGAGGGGCAAAAAGATAGCCTTTATTGCGAATGGTCTTTATACGATAGGGCTCAGCAGCGCTATCCAGCAGTTTCTTACGCAGGCGGGAAATCGCTACATCCACGCTGCGATCCAGACCATCATAATTAACGCCGCGCAGCGTTTTTAGCAACGCGTCGCGATCCATAATTTGTCCGGCGTGTGTCGCCAGTTCCCAGAGCAATTCAAAATCGGCGGTGGAGAGCGATATGAAATCGCCGTTGAGCTGGACCGCCCGGTTAAGGGGATCGATGGTTAACGCGCCAAAACGCAGCGCTTTATGCGGCGTAAGCGCGCTCTCCTGAAGACTTTTTGCCTGTTGCGTTTGTTCGCTTTGCCGCAGGTGTAAGCGCAGACGCGCCAGCAAAACGGCCGGAGGCGTGGTTTTGAGGATGTAGTCGCAGGCGCCCATCTCCAGCGCCAGAATATGATTCATATCACTGTCCAGCGAGGTGAGCAGGACAATCGGGCCTTGCCAGCGGTGGCGTAAATCGCGGCATATCGTCATGCCATCTTTACCTGGAAGCATAATATCCAGTAAAACCAGATCGGGCTGAGTGGTGAGGATAAGATCCTCCGCCCGGTCACCACGCGGCTCAACAATGACATCAATATCATGTTTCGCCAGATAAGCGGCAATGAGAGAACCCACTTCAGCGTCGTCTTCAACAAATACAATGCGGTTCATATTATAAATGGAGAATAGAAAACGCCAACATACACCGCCTCTGTTTTCCCTTCCATAAATCTTTTCTAAACGAGAGCGGTTCCGTTATGCTACACGCTGTTGTTATTAGCATGTTAAGGCAAGGAATGGGACTCGTGATTAAAGCTGCCCTGGGGGCGCTGGTCGTCGTATTGATTGGTCTGCTGTCAAAAACAAAAAATTATTATATCGCCGGATTAATTCCTCTGTTTCCAACGTTTGCGCTTATCGCGCACTATATCGTGGCCAGCGAGCGGGGCATCGACGCGATGCGTACCACCATCGTCTTTAGCATGTGGTCGATCATTCCTTATTTCATTTATCTTGCAACGCTATGGTATTTCAGCGGCGTGATGCGTCTGCCCGTCGCGCTTGGCGGTGCGGTGGTCTGCTGGGGGCTAAGCGCGTGGCTGCTGATTTTTTGCTGGATTAAATGGCATTAATATTGGCAAAGACCGTGGTTTCCCCATCGTAATACAGACGGATATTACGATGGGGAGGTGGTTAACCCACCAGCATCCACGTAGCCGGAACCGCCGCGACCAGCAATAAACCAATCAGCACGACTTCCTGACGATTTAATACATTGTCATGCTTGTGCGTCCGACGCGCATACAGGAAAACCAGTAATCCAGGCGCGTACAGTACGACGGACAGCAGCAGGTGCATAGGGCCCGACGCATATAATAACCATAAGCCATAAATACAGGCTCCGATACCGACCGCCCGATGGAGGGGACGTGCTGCAATCTTCAGCAGAAATGCGCCGACCAGAAAGTAGGGCACCAGAATCATTTCTGACGCAATCGTCAATAGCGTGTTGTAGTCCGAACAGGTCAGCCAGATCAGCACCAGACAGATTTGCACACAGATATTGGTGAGCCATAACGACGCAGAAGGCGCACCTTGCGCATTTTGTCGCGCGAAGATGCCCGGGAAGGATTTATAGGCTGCCGCCAGAAACGGCACCTCCGCCGCCATGATAGTCCAGCTTAGATAAGCCCCGCAGACAGACACAATCAGTCCCGCTGCAATAATAATTTCTCCCCACGGCCCCATCATTTTCACCATCAGACCGGCCATCGACGGGTTGCGCATCTCCGCCAGTTCCGGACGCGCAAGAACGCCAAGAGAAAGCAGCGTGACCAGGAGATATATTCCCAGCGCTGCGAGTACTGCCAGTAGCGTGGCGCGGCCTACATCGCGTTTATTTTTCGCTCGGGCCGAGACGACGACGGCGCCTTCAACGCCAATAAACACCCACAGCGTAATAAGCATGGTGTTCTTGACCTGTTCCCATACGGGAATACCGAGTTCAACACCGGTGAAGTCCAGTGTGAAGGTATCCAGTTTGAACATCATGATAGCCAGCACAATAAACGCGCAGAGCGGCAACAGTTTCGCCAGAGTCGCAACCAGATTGATGCTGGCTGCCGTTTGTACGCCGCGCAGGATGAGGAAATGGACAATCCAGAGCAGGACTGAAGCGCCGACAATAGCCTGCCAGGTATTACCGTCGCCAAACAGACGCAGGGCAGGCGTATCGGTAAAGAAACTCAGCGCTGAAAAGACGATAACCAAATAGGATACGTTGGCGATGACCGCGCACAGCCAATAGCCCCAGGCAGAACAAAAGCCAATCAGTTCGCCGAAGCCTTCGCGGGCGTAAGTAAAGATACCGCCGTCAAGCTCGGAGCGAATGCGCGTAAGGATTAACATCGCGAATGCCAGTAAGAGTATCCCCACGCCGGTAATGGCCCAGCCAATTAACAACGCAGCCGGACTGGCAACGGCGGCCATATTCTGGGGCAGACTGAAAACACCTGCGCCAAGCATTGAGCTTAAAACCAGCGCGGTCAGCGCGCTCAGTCCCAGTTTTTTTTCCATTGGTATCCAGCTATAAAAATGAAATTGGAAGAATAATTATTATGGCAAAACGCATAAAAATGGTGAAAGCCACTAAGGCGCGGGATTTTACGGAGAGAAAGGACCGCATGCAACGGCCTGGATAAGATTTATCGCCAAAAAAGCGAAAAGTGAGATTCATCGCGATATTTGACGGAACTGGCATCCCGCGAGAAAGTGCCGGATGGCGGCTTATCAGGCCTGCCGTTGAACGATCGTGTAGGCCTGATAAAGCAGGTATGCCGCCATCCGGCGAGAAAGCCTGATGGCGACGCGCGCCTTATTTATAGAGGTCGGCGCTGATAGTGATGTTATTGCCGCGCTCCTGCCACTGACGCGTAATATGATAATACTTCGCGCCTTTCTTCGCCGCGCGTTTGGCGACCTGGTAGGAGATTTCTGTCATATTGCCGTAGTTGCCGGTGAACTTAACGCTGTCGAAAGGCACCATCATCGCAGCCGTCGCTTTATTCAGTTCCTCAACTTTTGTGCCATCCGGAAGTGTGACAGTGTAACGCCCGCCTTTGGTGGATTGTGTTTCGAAGAAACGGCCTACTTCGGCGCTCGGCGAGGCTGACGTGGCAACGCCTGGAATTTCGACTTTCTTCGCAGCTTCGCCGCCCTGAGCCAGCGCGGCGCGGCCAGCTTCAGAGTCTGCCGGAATAGCGTCCGGGCTCTGGACGATGCGTTTTTTCGCATCTTGTTTATAGATAAATGCAGTGATGCGTTGGTTTCCGCCCTGATTCGCATCTATCTGACGAACAATATAGAAAGCGTATGCGCCTTTTTGTTTCGCCGCTTTCGTAATGGCATCGTTAACTTCCGGCTGGCTACGGTAGAAGCCCTGAACGGTGACGGTGTCATACGGTTCTAATTGTACGGCCTGGTCTTTCGGTAATTCCACGATGCCATTAATGACACGATTTTTGGGCGCGTCGGCTTTCGGCGCGTCGGCTTTATACACGTCCGCCACAACACGCCAGTTACCACTGTTGCCGAACTCCGAGGTGTCGACAACATAGAAGGAGGCTGCGCCTTCTTTATCTGCGCGGCGGGACACGGCGGAGACCGCATCGCCAATAGCATTAAAACGACCGGTAATAACGATGCGGTCATAAGGTTTTAGTGCAGCCGCTTGCTCCGGCGTCAGTTCTGTTGCTGCATGGACAGAAAAAGCAGCCGCAGAAAGCAGAGCCGACGCCAGGAGAGTGTTCTTAAGCTTCATAAAAATAATCCTTCGCCTTGCGCAAACCAGGTACTGGTATTGTTATTGACTAGAAACGTGGCTGATTATTGCATTTAAACCATATGGATGTCTGCGGGATTTTTCACGCATCGTGTCATGTATCCTATCTTTGATGATAACATTTACCGATATGTCGAAAAAAACGGCGTCCGGGCGGCTAAGCTAATGAAGCACATAAATTTAATAAGTTAATTTAATGTTAATTTCTTGATCCCGGCAGAGGTTTAATGATGTTTTGCTGTCAAATTTGAGCGAATTATCAGCCCTCGCAGGCCATTTTCAAGGCATTATGGCTGCTTAGCGGCTGAATCGTTCATGTTTTGCAAATTTGATAAAAAATTCTGTTTTTTGGCGCTAGATCACAGGCGTTATTTTCAGTAGGTTATAGAGAGTTTGTAACGGTTTTATTCTGCTGGGGTAACATTTACCTCAAACGCGGGCAGGCATACGCTTCTCGCGCTTACTGACAAACCATCATCAAAAATACCGATGGAAGGGAACATTTATGCGAATTGGCATACCAAAAGAGCGGTTACCCAATGAAACCCGTGTCGCTGCGACGCCGAAAACGGTAGAGCAGCTACTGAAGCTGGGGTTTAGCGTCGCTATCGAAAGCGGGGCGGGTCAACTGGCAAGTTTTGACGACAAAGCGTTTGCGCAGGCTGGCGCGGATATTGTAGACGGCAATGCTATCTGGCAGTCGGAAATTATTCTCAAGGTTAATGCGCCTGAAGAAGATGAAATCGCTTTACTGAACCCCGGGACTACGCTGGTCAGTTTTATATGGCCTGCGCAAAATCCTGGGTTAATGGAGAAACTTGCCGAACGTAAGGTCACGGTGATGGCGATGGACTCCGTGCCGCGTATTTCCCGCGCGCAGTCGCTCGACGCGTTAAGCTCAATGGCGAATATCGCGGGTTATCGCGCCATTGTAGAGGCCGCGCATGAATTTGGGCGCTTCTTTACCGGCCAAATCACCGCCGCCGGGAAAGTGCCGCCGGCGAAGGTGATGGTGATTGGCGCGGGCGTTGCCGGTCTTGCGGCTATCGGCGCGGCAAACAGCCTGGGGGCGATTGTCCGCGCGTTTGACACTCGTCCTGAAGTCAAAGAGCAGGTCCAGAGTATGGGGGCTGAGTTCCTCGAACTGGATTTTAAAGAGGAAGCCGGTAGCGGCGATGGTTACGCCAAAGTGATGTCCGAGGCGTTTATCAAAGCGGAAATGGCGCTCTTTGCCGCCCAAGCCAAAGAAGTCGATATCATTGTTACCACCGCGTTGATTCCGGGCAAACCAGCGCCGAAGCTGATTACCCGCGATATGGTCGATTCTATGAAGGCTGGCAGCGTGATTGTCGACCTGGCCGCGCAGAATGGCGGTAACTGCGAATATACCGTCGCCAATCAGGTTGTGACGACGGACAATGGCGTAAAAGTGATTGGCTACACCGATCTACCGGGGCGTTTGCCGACGCAGTCATCCCAGCTTTATGGCACCAACCTGGTTAACCTGCTGAAGCTGCTGTGCAAAGAGAAAGACGGCAATATTGACGTGGATTTTGACGATGTCGTGATCCGTGGCGTGACGGTGATTCGCGACGGCGACATTACCTGGCCTGCGCCGCCAATCCAGGTTTCCGCGCAGCCACAGGCCGCGCCTAAAGCAGCACCTGCGCCAAAAGAGCCGGAAAAGCCCGCTTCACCCTGGCGGAAGTATGCGTTAATGGCGCTGGCGATCATTCTTTTTGGCTGGCTGGCCGATGTCGCGCCAAAAGAGTTCCTCGGCCATTTTACCGTGTTTGCGCTCGCCTGCGTGGTTGGTTATTACGTGGTGTGGAACGTGTCTCATGCGCTTCATACGCCATTAATGTCGGTGACCAACGCAATTTCAGGGATTATTGTTGTCGGGGCATTATTGCAAATTGGTCAGGGCGGCTGGGTCAGCTTCCTGAGCTTTATCGCGGTGCTTATCGCCAGCATTAATATTTTCGGTGGCTTCACCGTGACTCAGCGTATGCTGAAAATGTTCCGGAAAAACTAAGGGGTAACACATGTCTGGAGGATTAGTTACAGCTGCATACATTGTTGCCGCGATCCTGTTTATTTTCAGTCTTGCCGGGCTTTCAAAGCATGAAACGTCCCGCCAGGGGAATAACTTCGGTATTGCCGGGATGGCGATCGCGTTGCTGGCGACCATTTTCGGGCCGGATACCGGCAACGTGGCATGGATTCTGGTTGCCATGATTATTGGCGGCGCGATTGGCATCCGCATGGCGAAAAAAGTTGAGATGACCGAGATGCCGGAGCTGGTCGCGATTCTGCACAGTTTCGTGGGCCTGGCGGCGGTACTGGTTGGCTTTAACAGCTATCTGTACCATGACGCCAGTCTGGCGCCGGTGCTGGTGAATATTCATCTGACCGAAGTCTTCCTCGGTATCTTTATTGGCGCAGTCACTTTCACTGGATCGATCGTAGCGTTTGGTAAACTGCGCGGCAAAATCTCTTCTAAGCCGTTGATGTTGCCTAACCGTCACAAAATGAACCTGGCGGCGCTGGTTGTTTCTTTCCTGTTGCTGCTGGTTTTTGTTCGTACCGAAAGCGTGGGTCTACAGGTTCTGGCGCTGCTGCTGATGACCATTATCGCGCTGGCGTTTGGTTGGCATCTGGTCGCTTCTATCGGTGGGGCGGACATGCCGGTGGTTGTTTCAATGCTGAACTCCTATTCCGGTTGGGCTGCCGCGGCGGCTGGCTTCATGTTGAGCAACGATTTGCTGATTGTGACCGGCGCGCTGGTCGGTTCGTCAGGCGCGATCCTGTCTTACATTATGTGTAAAGCGATGAACCGCTCTTTCATCAGCGTTATTGCTGGTGGGTTCGGTACTGACGGCTCCTCAACGGGCGACGATCAGGAAGCTGGCGAACATCGCGAAATCACGGCGGAAGAGACCGCTGAGATGCTGAAAAACTCCCACTCCGTCATTATTACGCCGGGGTACGGGATGGCGGTAGCGCAGGCGCAGTATCCGGTGGCGGAAATCACCGAAAAACTGCGTGCGCGCGGGATCAACGTGCGTTTCGGCATTCATCCGGTGGCGGGTCGCCTGCCGGGGCATATGAACGTGCTGTTGGCGGAGGCGAAAGTGCCTTATGACATCGTGCTGGAGATGGACGAAATCAATGATGATTTCGCCGATACCGATACCGTGCTGGTGATTGGCGCGAACGATACGGTGAACCCGGCGGCGCAAGACGATCCCCGCAGCCCGATCGCCGGTATGCCGGTTCTCGAAGTGTGGAAAGCACAGAATGTCGTGGTCTTTAAGCGTTCAATGAATACCGGTTATGCTGGTGTGCAGAACCCGCTGTTCTTTAAAGAGAATACGCAAATGCTGTTTGGCGATGCCAAAGCCAGCGTGGATGCAATTCTGAAAGCGCTTTAATCTTTTAAACGTGCGGCGGCCTCTTCGGAGGCCGTTTTTATAAACTTCATCCTTTTAAGCTGCCTCTTTGTTGGCTGCGCTCAGAAACCCCGGTCACATCGTTATCTATGCTCCCGGGGATTTCTTCCCTTGCCGCCGCGAGGCATCTTGAATGATTTTGTGTATATATTGCATTTTATCTTTTGTTTAAATCGCTAAGCAGAACGGCGATACTCTGCCCGCCGGTGGTCTGTTCGAGGGCGATTTTGACAATGATGGTTAACGGAACGGAGAGCAACATGCCCACCGGACCTAATAGCCAGCCCCAGAAAATTAACGACAAAAATACCACTAAGGTTGAAAGGCCTAAACCACGTCCCATAATTCGTGGCTCAAGGATATTGCCGAAGACCAGATTAATCAACAGATAGCCTGCCAGCACCAGCAGCGCATCATAAAACCCGTTAAATACCAGCACCTGAATAATGGGCGGCAGGGCAGCGAGCACCGATCCAATATTAGGGATATAATTCAGCGCGAAGGCCAGTAGACCCCAGACAAAGGCGAAGCGGACATCCAGCGCGGCCAGCATTCCCCATGCGACCAGCCCCGTCACGATACTGATCGCTGTTTTTAACACCAGATAATGGGAAACGCTATCAAGCGCGCGTTGAATTGCCGCCATGCCCTCCACCGGACGGCTCATCATCTGCTGCAGTTTTTCAGGCAGTTGTGGAACCTCCAGCAGCATAAATACCACGGTCAATAACAATAAAAAGATGGACGACATGGCATTGGGCAGTTGGGTGAGCAGGTTCGTTACCAGAGTCATGGCGGCGTTTGGATCGATATATTTCGCCAGCTCATCAACCGACACGCCAATGCCTGCTCGCTGTAACCACGGTTCAATACGTTGCAACGGTATCACCAATGAGGAGCGATACTGCGGTAGGGTACGAGCCAGTTCATTTAATGATGTCCCCAAATAGGCCAGTAGCAGTACCATTAACATAACAATAATCACAATGAGCAATGACACGGCGATAACGCGCGGAATTCGACATCGGGTCATCCGTTGCACAACGGGATTGAGAACGACTGCAATAAATAACGCCAAAATAAAGGGAACAATGATATCTGCGGCGAAGCGGATACCGCTCAGAATAACCACCAGCATTCCCAGCATAATGACGATTTTTAGACCATTGAGCGTGATGATCGGTTTTGCCATATCAGTCCCTGTTTTCTATGCCGACACGAATAATAATGTGATGTCGGTCGACCTGTTCTGGTTAAAATCAAACACTTCAGGTAAAGAAGTGAAAATATTTTGAGTTAATTCCTGGCTTATGATACAAATCAGGCGTGTTCAACTACCGAGGACAATTATCATCCGCGATGACGAGAAGCAACACTGCGGATAATTGTAATATTATGGACAATATGTTCAGCGCTTTTTTCTCCACGCAAACGCATCTTCACTCTACCTCCTTTTTCCTGCTTATTGGCGAGCAGCACTGGCGTAACGCACTTTAGTCTCTTACTTCTGCCTGAGCTGGCGCAACGCGCTGTGCTAACTGATTTTATTTTTTAGTTTGCTGCGTGCAGCAGACTCGAAAGAGTATATTCTCATGCAGGAGAAGTGTCATGTTTTACTGGATTTTATTAGCTCTGGCTATCGCGACTGAAATTACCGGCACGCTCTCAATGAAATGGGCTAGTGTGGGTAATGGCAATGCGGGTTTTATTTTAATGCTGGTGATGATCACGCTGTCATATATATTTCTTTCTTTTGCGGTAAAAAAGATTGCCCTGGGTGTGGCGTATGCCTTATGGGAAGGGATCGGCATTTTATTTATTACCATTTTTAGCGTGCTGCTATTTGATGAAGCATTATCAACCATGAAGATTGCCGGCTTGCTGACGCTGGTCGCCGGCATAGTATTGATCAAATCAGGGACGCGTAAACCCGGCAAACCAGTGAAGGGGGCGGCTCGTGCAACAATTTGAATGGATACACGGCGCCTGGCTTGGGTTGGCAATAGTGCTGGAAATCGCGGCTAACGTACTGTTGAAATTTTCGGACGGCTTTCGCCGTAAATGCTATGGCATCTTATCGCTTGCCGCTGTTCTGGCCGCCTTCAGCGCGCTTTCCCAGGCGGTAAAAGGGATAGACCTGTCGGTGGCGTATGCGTTATGGGCGGTTTTGGTATTGCCGCCACGCTGGCGGCGGGCTGGGTGCTCTTCGGCCAGCGCTTAAACCCCAAAGGCTGGGTTGGCGTGATATTGCTGCTCGCCGGAATGGTCATGATCAAATTTGCCTGAGACGATCGCTGCCTGCCGGTCAGGCAGCGATTCCCGCATTAATCCTGCGCCAGAGCTTTCAGCTTATCGCGAAAGCCGGTGACGGATATAGCGCGGTTATCGGCGCGCCAGCGATCTTTAGCCGCAGGGGCGGAGCTTTGTACGCCAATAAGCTGCCATCCGCTATCCGTGTGCAATAAGAGCGGCGAGCCGCTGTCGCCAGGTAACGTGTCGCACTGGTGTGAGAGTACGGCATTCTGCGCCCAGCCGGTCACGACGCAATCCTGATGGGAATAGAGCGCATTCAGATGATCTTCTGGATAACCGGACTGCGTGACTTTTCGGTCTGCGGCTTTCAACGCCGCAGTGAGCGCCGCTTTATCGCCGGTAAATAAAGGCACTGGCGTGATACCGGAAGGTGGGTAGCGCAATATTACCAGACCAAAATCCCAGCTTGCCGCGGCAGGCGGCACAATCCAGCCATCGCCATCCGCTTTCAGACGTCGGCCCAGCGACGGTTCAACGCGGCCTTCAATGCCGTGGATTTCATAGCGCCATACTCCTTTTCGCGCCACAAAACGCAGCGCAACCGCCTTGTCTGGTTTTCCTTTCGGTGGCGTTAGCAGGCAGTGACCTGCTGTCAGGGCGATATGCGGGGAGATAAGTGTTGCCGTACACAAATTACCGCTGGCGGTCTCTAGTTGCCCGATGGCATCCCACGGCGATTGGGTAGGATCGGCGACGGGCACCCGATCGTCATGGTTAAAAAAAAGCGTTTTGACGTCGCTGGCATCCGTGGCGTCTGTTTCAGCCCCCCTGGCTTTCGCCATAACCGGTAAAAAACACACTATGCCCAGTAATACAGCAATGGTTTTATGCATATCACACTCTGGTGGGTAATTATGATTATTAACAACAAACCCTCAGTACTACTATAGACGTGACGGTAAGAAAGTGGGAGTAAAATCAGATAACTACACTCAGGAAAGATAGAAATGCGTGGCAATAACGGCGCATAAAATAAGCACGATAAGAATGAGCTCAAAGCGGTAGCGAGACACTTTTTTGCCCTCCCGGAAGGCGGCGCTAAACCAGAACAATTTAGCGCCGTAAAAACGGGCGCGGGGGCGCGCCGCAGCATGTTACGACTTACGCAGCCGGCTGCGAAGTTGTTTTTGACGTAGATTTGGCTGGGGCTTTTTTGCCATCTTTTTTCTGGTGCTTTTTAGCCGCCTGCGCTTTTTGCTCAACGGTTTTTTTATGCTGTTTTTTGTGGTGCTGGGTGTTCTGGGTTGTTTTGGCAGGCGTTGCGGTTTTCGCAGGCGTTGCAGTCTCAGCCGCGAATGCTGCGGAAGAGAGACCCATTGCAGCGGCAACAACCAGAGCTAATACTTTTTTCATTTTGATACCCTCGATTTGGTTTTCATTCAACCCCACTGCGGGGCCGGTGAAATGACTATATCGCTGTTATCAAAAGGCTTCCGTGAGTGATTGGTTTCGGCATGTAACGCTATGTACAATCCCCCGGTAACGCGATGTCAGCCCCCACCATAATAGGTAGCTTTACGTTACCGGCCGTTATTTTTGGTCGCAGAGTCGGTAATATCCGCCCTCCAGAATAATAGGCACACCGTATATGAATCCGATAATCTGGGTGGTATTTACGCTTCTGGCGCTGGATGCAATCAGAGAAGTTATGGGCGTATCAAGCCTGACAGGTCTGTGGTGAACAGTGAGTCGTGGCGTGAAACCAGCCCGGCGATAGCGCACGTTGCTATCGCCGGATTATTTCTTTTCAGGCGTGAAGACGGTGATGTAACCGCGTCCCGACCAGGATGGCCAGCACCAGCATTAGCGCGATAAAACCGCCTACGCCGTTCCAGCCGTAACTATGCCAGAATACGCCGCCTAGCGTCCCGGCAATACTGGACCCCAGATAATAGCTGAAAAGATAAAGTGACGAGGCCTGTCCCTTCGCCCGGCGCGCACGCGGGCCAATCCAACTACTGGCCACGGAGTGCGCGGCGAAAAAGCCGGCGGAAAAAAGCAGCATCCCGGCAAAAATCAGCCAAAGCGAGGTAAAAAGCGTCAGTAAAAGCCCGCCCAGCATTACTGCGATAGAGAACAGCATCACCGGCCCCCGGCCATAGCGTGAGGTCATTGCGCCAGCTTTCGGCGAGCTCCATGTGCCGGTGAGATAGGCTACGGATAACAGTCCGACCACGGCCTGGCTTAATTCCCAAGGGGAGAGCATCAGGCGATAACCAATGTAGTTAAACAGGGTGACGAACGCGCCCATCAGTAAAAAACCTTCCGCAAACAGCAGTGGTAACCCTCGATCGCGCCAGTGGAGACGGAAATTAATAAATAGCGTTTTAGGCCGTAGCGATGTAGGACGGAAATGTTGCGAGGCGGGTAAAATCTTCCAGAACATCAGCGCAGACGCCAGCGCAAAGCATCCGATGGCCGCCAGCGCGATGCGCCAGTTAAAAAAGTCGGTCATGACGCCGCTTAATAAACGCCCGCTCATCCCGCCGATGGAATTACCGCTAATATAGAGTCCCATAGAGAAAGCGACAAAGCTGGGATGGATTTCTTCGCTCAGGTAGGTCATTCCCACCGCGGCGACGCCGCTTAACGACAGACCGATCAGCGCGCGCATAATCAGAATACCATGCCAGCTGGTCATCATGGTTGATAACAATGTGCAGCAGGAGGCTAATAACAAGGCGGTGACCATCACCGGTTTACGGCCTATCGCATCAGAAAGCGGGCCGGTAAAAAGTAAGCCGATAGCCAGCATGGCGGTAGAAATAGAAAGTGAAACGCTGCTGCTGGCGGGGGAGACGCCAAACTCCTGGGAAAGTACCGGTAGTATAGGCTGAACGCAATAAAGGAGCGCGAAAGTCGCCAGGCCCGCGGAAAAAAGAGCCAGCGTGACGCGCATGAAAGGCGCTGTACCGCGTTTAATAAATTGAACCGGCTGAGAATGGCGTTGTTCATCGATATCGCTCGCCGTGGCGTCATCGAGAATAGTTGTACGACTCACGTTAAATCCTTGCTTTACATCTCCGTCAACAGGAGACGGGTATAACCGACATGTAAAGCATAGAAAAAGCAAAATATTCTGTCTAATATATTAATTGTCTCAAATAAGACGTTAAAAATATGAATATCGAATTACGTCATTTACGTTACTTTGTGGCGGTAGCAGAAGAGCTGCATTTTGGTCGCGCCGCCGCGCGCCTCAATATCTCGCAGCCGCCGCTGAGTCAGCAGATACAAATTCTGGAGCAGCAGGTCGGCGCGCGATTACTGGCGCGGACTAACCGCAGCGTAGCGTTAACCGCCGCCGGGCGACAGTTTCTGGTGGATAGTCGACACATCCTGAGTCTGGTAAACGACGCCGCCGCTCGCGCCGAGCGGCTGCATCAGGGCGAAGCGGGAGAAATCCGTATTGGCTTTACGTCTTCAGCGCCTTTTATTCGGGCGGTATCGCATACCTTTTCGCTGTTCCGCCAGTCCTATCCGGGGGTGCATATGCAAACGCGTGAAATGAATACGCGTGAGCAAATCGCGCCGCTCAACGAAGGCGTACTGGATATTGGCTTGCTGCGGAATACGCCGCTGCCCGACACACTTAATCGCGAGGTGATTTTGCATGAGCCGCTTATGGCCATGATCCCGCGCGAACATCGGCTGGCGCAAAAGCCGGTCGTCAGTCTGACAGAACTGGCGGAAGAACCTTTCGTCTTTTTCGATCCGCATGTCGGGACGGGCCTCTACGACGATATTCTCGGCCTGATGCGGCGCTATAACCTGTCGCCGACCATCACGCAGGAGGTTGGCGAGGCAATGACTATTATCGGTCTGGTGGCGGCGGGACTGGGCGTCTCGATTCTGCCGGCATCCTTTAAGCGTGTACAGATGAGCGAGATGCGCTGGGTTCCCCTGGCAGAAGAGGACGCCGTATCTGAAATGTGGCTGGTATGGCCAAAGCATCATGAACAGAGTCATGCCGTACAGCGGTTTTGCCAACTGCTATTACTGGCTGCCCGACGGGATTAATTACGCTTAAAAAGGGTGAAAATGTGCAGTTAATCACACGGCTAAGCAAAAAGTTGACGGCGAGTATTGAAGTGTTTCACCATAGCACACAGATTATTTCGGAGCGCGAAAATAAAGGGAGTGAGCGGTGGTTGCTGATAGTCAGCCTGGGCATATCGATCAAATTAAGCAGACCAATGCTGGCGCAGTGTATCGCCTGATTGATCAGCTCGGACCGGTATCGCGAATTGACCTGTCTCGTTTGGCGCAGTTGGCGCCTGCCAGTATTACGAAAATTGTTCGCGAAATGCTGGAAGCGCATTTGGTTCAGGAACTTGAAATTAAAGAGGCGGGCAGTCGTGGACGTCCCGCCGTCGGGCTGATGGTGGAAACGGAAGCCTGGCACTATTTATCTATTCGTATTAGCCGTGGCGAAATTTTCCTTGCGCTGCGCGATCTTAGCAGCAAACTGGTGGTAGAAGAGTGTCTGGCGCTGCCGTTAAACGAAGCCACGCCGTTGCTTGAGCGAATTATTACGCACGTTGATCGGTTTTTTACCCGCCATCAGCAGAAACTGGAGCGTCTGACCTCTATTGCCATTACGTTACCGGGCATTATCGATACCGAAAACGGCGTTGTGCACCGGATGCCGTATTATGAAGATGTCAAAGAGATGCCTTTGGGAGATGCGCTGGAGCGGCACACTGGCGTACCGGTTTACATTCAGCATGATATTAGTGCCTGGACGATGGCAGAGGCGCTTTTTGGCGCCTCACGCGGCGCGCGCGACGTTATCCAGGTGGTGATTGATCATAATGTGGGGGCGGGCGTTATCACCGACGGTCATTTGCTTCATGCGGGCAGTAGCAGTCTGGTAGAGATTGGGCATACCCAGGTCGATCCTTATGGTAAGCGCTGTTATTGCGGTAATCATGGCTGTCTGGAGACCATCGCCAGCGTCGATAGTGTGCTGGAACTTACGCAGCTTCGGCTTAATCAGTCGATGAGTTCAATGTTGCACGGCCAGCCGTTAACGGTAGATTCACTGTGTCAGGCGGCGATGCAGGGAGATCTATTAGCAAAAGATATTATTAGCGGCGTTGGCGCGCATGTCGGACGCATTCTGGCTATCATGGTGAATTTATTTAATCCGCAAAAAATTCTTATTGGTTCGCCGCTAAGTAAAGCGGCTGATATTCTTTTTCCGGCCATTGCTGACAGTATCCGTCAGCAGGCGCTGCCCGCCTACAGTAGGAATACGGTAGTGGAAAGCACGCAGTTTACCAACCAGGGCACGATGGCCGGGGCGGCGTTGGTAAAAGACGCGATGTATAACGGCTCTTTGTTGATTCGTCTATTACAGGGTTAACATTTTTTAACTGTTGTACAAAAATTTGCGCTAACTCAAGCTGATTGCCCTTGCCATATCTTAGACTTTCTCCACTGTATTATTTTCCTGGCTTATATTTTCGAAGCATAACGGTGGAGTTAGTGATGCTGAAGCGTTTCTTTATTACAGGTACAGACACTTCTGTTGGGAAGACGGTGGTTTCCCGCGCATTACTACAAGCGTTAGCGTCGGGTGGTAAGAGCGTTGCAGGGTATAAACCTGTCGCTAAAGGGAGCAAAGAGACTGCAGAAGGGATGCGCAACAAAGATGCGCTGGTATTGCAAAGCGTCTCTTCGCTGGAGTTGCCGTATGAGGCGATTAATCCGATCGCGTTAAGCGAAGAAGAAAGCAGCGTCGCGCATAGCTGTCCTATAAATTACACCTTGCTGTCCAACGGTCTGGCGAGCCTGAGCGATAAAGTGGACCACGTGGTTGTGGAGGGCACTGGCGGCTGGCGTAGTTTGATGAATGATTTACGTCCATTGTCCGAATGGGTGGTACAGGAACAGTTACCGGTATTGATGGTGGTGGGGATTCAGGAGGGGTGCATTAATCATGCGCTACTGACTGCGCAAGCTGTCGCTAATGATGGACTGCCATTAATTGGCTGGGTGGCGAATCGTATCAATCCTGGCCTGGCGCATTATGCTGAAATTATTGATGTGCTTGGGAAAAAACTGCCAGCGCCGCTGATTGGCGAGTTACCGTACCTGCCGCGCGCCGAGCAGCGTGAGCTGGGGCAGTATATTCGTTTGTCAATGCTCGGCAGCGTGCTGGCTGTAGATAGAATCATGGCGTAACGTTCGCGAGAGCACTGACGCGACTACACAGGCAATCAGCAGACCGGGGAGTAACTGATACTCGCCGGTCATTTCACAAATCATCAGGGTGGACATTATCGGCGCATGAGTTGTCGCCGCCAGTAGCGTCGCCATACCCGCCAGCCCCAATAAAATCGCTATTTCATCCGAGCCTGGCAGCCAGAATCCCCATATCCGACCCAGAAACATTCCAATGGATAATCCGACAAATAATGTTGGCGTAAAGACGCCGCCCGGCGCGCCAGACCCGCTGCTGGCGAGCACCGCCAGGATTTTGCACGCAAAAATTCCGCCAATCAGCGAGAATAGCGGCGGGGAGAGCAAAAATGATTGTACGACGCTATAGCCGTTTCCCCATACCGTGGGCGTGAGTAACGACAGTAATCCGACAATAAGCCCGCCCAACGCCAGTTGCCAGGGCGGGGACAGTTTTAAGCGTAAGAAACTATTATGGCTGTCATCAGCCACATCAGCAACGGGCCGCACAGACCGGCGACCAGGCCGGTACTGACTATCATGACGTACTCCCGCGCGTGGAGATCAACGGTCAGATGTACGGTATAGGGTAGTGAATCGCTACCGTTTAATACATGGGTGGTTAGCAGGGCGACGACGGCGGAAACGACAACCGGGCCGAGGGAAGCCAGCATTAAGGTACCGAACAGGATTTCCGCGATAAACAGGCTGCCCGCCAGCGGCGCATGGTAAGCACCCGCCATGCCCGCAGCGGCGCCGCTGGCGATCCATAATTTCCATTCCTCACGCGGCGTGAAGCGTCGAGCAAAGCTGGATGCCGCCAGCGCGGCGAGGAGGATCATTGCGCCTTCGCGACCAATTGCGCTGCCGCTGACCACGACCAGCAGCGAGGCCAGCGATTTCACCAGACTGGCGCCAACGTCAAATTGCCCGTCGGTTTGCAATGCTTCCATATAGCCAGTGGGCGCATGGGGGCGCTGTTGGTTCATTTTTTGCCACCCCCACAGCAACAGACCAGCGGCCAGGCCGCCAAGCGCCGGCGTAATCAGCCGTCGCCAGGGCGAAAGCCCCTCAGCCGCATTCACCAGACTGCCGGTGTCATTACTCAGGAAAATCCACTCCAGCAATTGCATCGCATGACGGAAGGCGGCGACAGCCAGCGCCGCGAGAATACCGATGAGCGTAGCGATCAGCAGGCGACGAAACATCGCGCGCAGATCCGGGTAAGCGTGTAAACGATGCATGAGCGGGTAAACAGGGAGTTTCAGGATAGCCTATTCTGCGGGGAAATGGCGTCAGACGCAAAAGCACTATGTGCGATATAATATTGCGTACAATAATGATACTGCCGGATAGCGAGAGGCCATCCGGCGGCAACGTTAGCTGCTTTCGTGAATATTTAACGCCCGACGCGTGCGGCCTGAGCTGAGATAGTCGGCGATGTAATCCTGAGAGATTTCACCATTATAGCGTCCGTCTTCATCAACGATCGGCATCCAGCTAGTATTACTTTCGTACAATCTGGACAGTACAATACGCAGGTTATCTTCCGCTTTGCCCGTAATACGGAAAGGATGGGTGATATCGGCGCAGGTTCCGCTGGCGTTCCGCGCTTCCCGGCGCTTCACAAATCCCAGTGGCTTACCGTCGTTGTCAATGACGGTAATGGCGCGAATATCGTGATCATCCATAATGCCGAACGCCTCGCTTAGCGGCGTGGAAGGCCGCGCGGTAATGGTTGGCTGTTGGTCGGTCACATCGCCTGCGGAGACCAGTAGCAAACGCTTTAACGTTCTGTCCTGACCGACAAACGACCCGACAAACTCGTTAGCCGGTTTGGCCAGCAGTTCATCAGGACTGGCGCACTGTACAATTCGCCCCTGACGGAACACGGCGATACGGTCGCCGAGTTTTAGCGCTTCGTCGATATCATGGCTGACCAGCATCACGGTCTTTTTTAGCTTACGCTGCATATCCAGAAACTGGTTCTGGATCACTTCGCGGTTAATGGGGTCCACCGCGCCGAAGGGCTCATCCATCAGCAGTACCGGCGGATCGGCGGCCAGAGCGCGGATCACGCCAATACGCTGTTGCTGTCCCCCCGGACATCTCCTTTGGATAGCGATGCAGAAATTTTCTGGCATCCAGCGCCACCATGTCCATCAATTCTTCGGCGCGTTGCTTGCAGCGCGCTTTGTCCCAACCCAACATGCGCGGCACAACGGTAATATTTTCTTCAATCGTCATATTAGGAAACAGGCCGATCTGCTGGATAACATACCCAATATTGCGGCGTAGCGTTACCGTATCCATATCGTTGGTATTCTCGCCGTTGATAAGAATATTACCGCTGCTGGGCGCGATCAGCCGGTTGATCATCTTTAACGTGGTGGTTTTGCCGCAGCCGGAGGGACCGAGCAAGACGCACATTTCGCCTTCCGGCACGTTCAGGTTGACGTTGTCGACGGCTTTTAGCGGCTGACCCTTTTTCTGTACAAATTGTTTGGTGAGATTTTCCAGTTTTATCATTATCGTATCCCCTTAGGTGTCAGTACGACTTGCAGACGATGCAACAGCCAGTCAAGCACAATCGCCAGTAGACAGATCATCAGCGCGCCGGCAATTAACATGCGAATATCGCTGCCGCTAATGCCGTTTAACAGTAGCAGCCCCAGACCGCCGGCGCCGATAACCGCGGCAATCGCCATCACGCCAATATTCATCACTACCGCGGTGCGGATACCCCCGAAAATAACCGGTAGGGCCATTGGGATTTCGACCCAGCGCAGCCGTTGCCAGAAAGTCATACCGATGCCGCGTCCCGCTTCACGCAGACCGGGCGGCAAACTATCAAGCGCAGTATGGGTATTCCGGACAATCGGCAGTAAAGAGTAGAGAAAAACGGCCGTCACGGCGGGCAGAACGCCAATACCATGCCCGATCAGCGAAAAGAGCGGGATCATTAATCCAAACAGCGCGATAGACGGAATGGTAAGAAGTAGCGTGGCGGCGCCCAATACCGGCGTTGCCAGCCATTTGTGGCGTACAATCAAAACGCCTAACGGTACGCCGATGATAATCGCCAGACCGACGGCCAGCGCGACCAGCCAGAGATGCTGAAAGGTAAGGCTGGCGAGATAGCCTGCATTATCCAGCATATAATGTATCGTATCCATAGGCGCTCCTTACAGCAGACCTTTGTCCTGTAAAAATTGATGGGCTACCTGTTGCGGCGTGCGATGCTCGATATCGACCTGGGCGTTTAGGGTCGATATCACATCGTTATTGAGCAGGCCGGAAAGGGTGTTTAAGGCGTCATCAAGGCCAGGATTGGCTTCCAGCACTTCTTTACGCACCACCGGCGTGACAGCGTAACTTGGGAAGAAGCCTTTATCATCTTCCAGCACTTTCAGATCAAACCCTTTCACCCGTCCGTCGGTGGTATAGACCAGCCCGGCGTCAACCAGCCCATCCCGAACGGCGTTATAGACCAGCCCTGGGTCCATCTGTCGTATTTGCGGGCGATCGAGCTGCATCTGGTAGGCTTGCTGAAGGGGCTTCATCCCGTCGCTGCGCCCGGCAAATTCCAGATCGAGGCCGAGCATCCAGTTGTGGTCAGGATCGTTCTGCCGGACTTGTTCGATTTTTGCCACCATCTGCGAGATGGTGGTGATATTTTCCGACTCGGCGCGTTTGCGCTGCATCGCGAACGCGTAAGTATTGTTCATGTCAGCCGGTTTGAGCCATACCAGGCCCAGCTTCGCATCCAGGCGTTTTACCGTGTCGTAGGTTTCCTGTGGACTCATGCGCTTATCGATACGGTTGAAAATAATCAGCGATGTACCGGTGTATTCCCAGGTAATATCAATTTGTTTATTTACCATCGCATTACGTGAAATTACCGCGGCGATATTGGTTTGCGGCTGAACCTGAAAGCCTTTCTTCTGCAAATACTGAACGGTCATAGCGGAAAGAATATGCTGCTCGGTAAAGCCTTTGGTGGCGAGAACCAGCGGCGTGGCCTGCGTCTGGCTACTGAACAACAGCGTTGCGGCAAGCCATCCCAACAGGTGTTTTTTGAATCTCATTTAACGCTCCTTATTGTTATTTATGCGTTCAGACGGTATGAGGGCTAAGGCGTCGCCCAAACCAGGCAAGCAGAGTGTCAAGAATCAGCGCGAATAACGCCGTGGCCGTTGCGCCGAGAATCAACGTCGGAAAATCGTTGAGATAAATCCCCGGGAAAATCAGCTCGCCGTAGCTGCTGGCGCCGATCAGAAAGGCCAGCGGCGCGGTGCCGACATTGATGGCGGTCGCGATGCGAATACCGGACAGCATCACTGGCCACGCATTAGGTAGCTCTACCTGGCGAAGCCGCTGCCATTTTGTCATCCCAATCCCGTTCGCCGCTTCAATCAGTGAGGCGGGAACGGAACAGAGGCCTGCATAGGTATTGCGGACGATAGGCAAAAGAGAAGCCAGAAATAGCGCGACAATGGCGGGCGTATCGCCGATCCCGATAATCACCATCGCTAAGGCCAGGACGGCCAGTGGCGGCAAGGTATTACCAACGTTAAAGATTTGCATGACATATTCAGCAAATCCCTTTGCCGCAGGACGGCTGAGTAAAATCCCACTCGGGATACCGACCAGTAAAGCAAAAAACATGGACGTAAAGACCAGCATCAAATGCCGTTGTCCGAGATACAGCAGATCGACCTGACGCGCTTTCAGCGTCTCCAGACCGATTCCCCAGATAAACAGCGCCAGTAACAGCAGAATGACGATAGTGAACCCAAGTACGCGTTTTAGGGTGAGGGTGAGCATTGCGGTGTGTCTCCCTGTTTGCATGTGTTATGGCGACGTTAAGAGTCGCGTGTTGTTATGCCATGTTCCGGCAGGGTGCTTTGAGCTATAGCAACAGGTTGGGAAGGATTCCAGCGGAGCGTGATGTTTAACACTGTTAAACATCTATTAACAATTATGTTTTGCCCTTATGCGGCTTAGCGTGAACATTCACGATAAAGAATTATCTTAAAAATAGAAGCGAGGTGTGACGTTGTCACTTCTTGTAGATAACAATAGGCCACAATGGGAGAAAAGGCAGGTAAAATCCTGCCTTTTGTGGGGATTAACGGAATAACGGTTTTACAGCGACGGGAATAATGAGTTGAGCTTGCCATTGCGCCAGAGTCAGACGCGCCAGTTGCCCCAACGCCTGATAAAACGGATGCCCGGCATGATCGATAAATACGTCCAGAAAGCGGGACGACCACGGAAACAGATGCCAGGCCAGGAGTTGTTCGCATTCATGATGACGGCCATTCTCGGCAAGCCAGGCCGCCAGCAGCAACAGCGACCCAAAATGATCTTCTGGCTCGTTTTGCTGCATTTCAAACTGAATCCCGTTTTCGCGCATCCACTGACGTAGCGCCAGCGTAGAATCGCCAAATAATACGCTCTCACGATCCAGCCAGACGGAACCCCACGGCGGAGACGGCAGAGCGTAAGGGCCGATAAACAGGCGCTGCCAGGCTTGTGGCAACGACTCTTCGCTGTGGGTCTTAAACATAACCGCCACAGGCGCAAGCGCCTCGGCATCAAGCGGCCACTGCGCCTGCCAGTCGTCGTTTAATAGCGCCTGAACCAGAGGAGCGGTTTCGTGGCTTTCCGGCGAATAATAAAACAACGCGCCAAGAACACGCGCCGTTACTGCAAAATCATCACGTTGTAAAAAAGTGGTCATTCAAACAATCCCGAAAGGTGCGGGTCGCCCCGCACGCATAAATTAACCTGCGACGGCCATACCTACGGTCATATGCAGGCCATAAAAAAGTCCGCGGCCAATAATTTCGCCCGCCAGCACCAGTACGACACCGAGCAGCAAACCAACGGTATGCGGTTCGCGGCGACGGATTAGTGGACATAGCCAGCAACCTAATCCGGCAGCAAGCAAGACAATGCGCCAGACCTGTAGCATACCGTAATCCGGCGCGAGATGGCTGGCCTGTTGCACGGAACTGTGAATGGCTGAGAGGGATAGTCCCTGTAGTACGATGACCGCCACGCACACCACCAACGCCAGGCCGCTAATACTGGCAAACGTCACGCTGCAAAATGGGACGCGCGCGATGCGTAGCAGTAGCGCCGCAAACACCGGACCGCACAGGAATGCCGTGAGGAAAAAGGCCAGCGTGGTGTAGCCATTATACCAGGTTGGCACGGTATCTATCTGATAAACGAGCGTCATTGCCCAGATGAATGCAACGCCGAGCGCCATACTGACCAGCAGCCACACTTTACCCAGCGCCGGGGGCATTTTACCGAGTACCGCCACCAGCCACCAGATGCCGCCTACGGCAAAGAACACCGATCCTGCGGCGATTTCATTACTCAGTGCGGAAGCGCCTACGCGGTTAAGCGAGTTAAACGCGCGCATCGGCGAGCCGAGATGCATAATCGACGCGAGGAATCCCAGTCCCATCACCAGCCACAGAAAAAACATGCTGCGCACGATGCGCTGACGGGCGATGGTATCGTCTTTTGCCGTCAGCCAGCCCAGTCCGCTAACGATTAACGCGCCGACCACGCACTGACCAAAGACCGTGAAGATCATCAACGGCCATTCATGCCATCCACTTCCCATCTTATACCTCCTTCGGATTGGCCAGATAACCGGTGGTGTCCCCGGTCGGGCGGCTGTTGGCGTTGGGTTTAATCACAATATTCGGCTTCGTGAAATGCGCGCGCGGCAACGGCGCGACGGCAGCCAGCTCACCGTGTTTTTTGCGCAGTTCGTCTATCGGGCCGAAATCCAGCGCCCGCAGCGGGCAGGATTCCACGCAAATCGGTTTCTTGCCTTCCGCCACCCGGTCATAACAGCCGTCGCACTTGGTCATATGACCTTTGGCCGCGTTGTACTGCGGCGCGCCGTACGGGCAGGCCATGTGGCAGTAGCGACAGCCGATACAGACCTCTTCGTTCACCACCACAAAACCGTCATCGCGCTTGTGCATCGCGCCGCTCGGGCAGACTTTGGTACAGGCCGGGTCTTCGCAGTGGTTGCACGAAATGGAGAGATAGTAGGCAAAGACGTTCTGATGCCAGACGCCGTTATCTTCCTGCCAGTCGCCGCCTGCGTATTCATATATCCGCCGGAAACTGACATCCGGGGTCAAATCTTTGTAGTCCTTGCAGGCCAGTTCGCAGGTTTTGCAACCGGTGCAACGGCTGGAATCAATAAAAAATCCATACTGAGTTGTCATGGGTTACACCTTAAGCCTTTTCAACCTGAACAAGATTACTGTGGGACGGGTTCCCCTTCGCGAGCGGAGATGGTCGATGCGACGTGAGAATGTTAATTGAACCGCCGCGATCGATCTGATCGCCGAACATATCGGCATTTAACCAGGCGCCCTGGCCGATAGCGGTGACGCCAGGCAATATGCGCGGCGTGACTTTTGCCGGAATGAGCATCTGTCCGTTCTGGTTAAAGACCCGCACGGTGTCGCCGTGCTGAATGCCGCGCGCTTGCGCATCAATCGGGTTGATCCAGATCTCCTGCGGACACGCCTGTTGCAGGACGTCGATATTGCCGTAGCTGGAGTGGGTACGCGCTTTATAGTGGAAGCCGGTTAGCTGTAGCGGGTAGCGCTGACGAAGCGGATCGTCCCAACCGTCAAAACCTGGCGTATAGGCGGGTAAAGGATGGATAATCTCATCTTTCTTCAGCTCCCACGTGTTGGCGAGGGTTGCCAGACGCTCGGAATAGATTTCGATTTTACCGGACGGCGTTTTTAACGGATTGGCCTGCGGATCTTCATGAAATTTTTTATAGGCGACAAAATGGCCGTTGGGATCTTTGCGTTTATAGATGCCCATTTTTTTCAGCTCGTCATACGCGGGCAATGCCGGATCTCTTGCCTGCATTTTGGCGTACAGATATTGCAGCCATTGCGCCTGTGTACGGCCTTCGGTAAACCGCTGATACACATCGTCACCGAGGCGTCTGGCTATTTCGCTGAGTACCCAGTAGATGGGCTTGCGCTCGAACTTAGGCGTTGTCGCCGGTTGGATAAAAATCAGATATCCCATATTGCCGGCGTAATCATTGGGGATGATATCTTCCTGTTCGACGGTCATGAGATCCGGCAGTAAAATATCAGCGTACTTCGCGGAAGAGGTCATAAAGTTGTCGATGACCACAATCATTTCGCATTTTGCTTCATCCTGAAGAATTTCATGGGTTTTATTAATATCCGAATGCTGATTAATCAGGGTATTGCCAGCGTAGTTCCATAGAAATTTGATCGGGACATCCAGCTTATCTTTGCCGCGTACGCCGTCGCGCAGGGCGGTCATTTCCGGGCCGCGCGCAATGGCGTCCGTCCAGCTAAAGCAGGAGATGGCGGTTTTAACGGGATTCTCCAGGACCGGCAGACGTTCAATGGTAATGGTGTAAGTGGATTCGCGTGCGCCGCTATTACCGCCATGAATGCCGACGTTGCCGGTCAGAATCGGTAACATGGCGATGGCGCGAGCGGTTTGTTCGCCGTTCGCCTGACGCTGCGGCCCCCAACCCTGACAGATGTAGGCCGGCTTGACGCTGCCTATCTCGCGCGCCAGTTTGATAATCCGATCGGCGGGGATGCCGGTAATATGCGATGCCCACTGCGGCGTTTTGGCGATACCGTCCTCGCCCTGGCCCAAAATATAAGCCTTATAATGGCCATTGGGGGGCGCGTCAGCCGGAAGGGTCTTTTCATCGTAGCCGATGCAATAGTTGTCGAGAAAAGGCTGGTCAACGAGATTTTCGTTAATTAATACCCAGGCAATTCCCGCCACCAGCGCGGCATCGGTGCCGGGGCGAATCGGTATCCACTCGTCTTCACGTCCGGCAGCGGTATCGGTATAGCGCGGATCTATCACGATCATGCGCGCATTTGAGCGTTCACGCGCTTGCTCCAGAAACCAGGTAATGCCGCCGCCGCTCATGCGTGTTTCAGCCGGATTATTGCCGAACATGACCACCAGTTTACTGTTTTCGATATCAGACGTGCTGTTGCCGTCGTTGGAGCCATAGGTGTAGGGCATGGCGCAAGAAATTTGCGCGGTACTGTATGAGCCGTATTGATTCAACGAACCGCCGTAGCAGTTCATCAAACGCTTCACCGGCGAGGCGGCAGGCGACGAGCGGGTTATGTTGCCGCCTACGATGCCGGATGAATAGTGGATATAGACGGCTTCATTGCCGTAGGTCTCTACGATTTTTTTCAGGCTGGCGCTAATGGTGTCCAGCGCTTCCTGCCAGCTAATGCGTTCAAATTTGCCTTCGCTGCGGCGGCCAACGCGTTTCATGGGATAGTTAAGGCGATCCGGATGGTTAATGCGCCGACGGATTGAACGGCCCCGCAGACAGGCGCGAACCTGATGATTGCCGTAGACATCGTCGCCAGTGTTATCAGTTTCAACCCACCAGACTTCATTATCTTTTACATGCAGACGCAGGGCGCAGCGACTGCCGCAGTTGACCGAACAGGCGCCCCAGACGATTTTATCTTCTTCGTTGCGCATGGCCTGCTGCACCACCGCGGCCGCGGTACGCATCCCAAACGGTAAAGATACGCCTCCGGCAGCCAGCGCCAGTGAGCCAAGCGCCGCTGATTTCACTAACGTCCTGCGGCTAACGCCTGTTTGTTGCTTTTCTCTGGGCATCACTCACTCCATTGTCGTTATTATTTCGCTATATATTGATAACTATAACGAAATTATTAACATGCTAATGATGTAATGAGTTTACCCCTTTGGGAGTAAGGATTATTAATCCATGTCAAAGAGCGTTACCCTCCGGACCCGGAGGGCAGGAGGAGGTTATTGCGGTTCGGCGGATGAACCGTCCTGAGCGGGAGAGGTATTGGCTGGCGCATTGCCGCTGTTGGTGCGGGTATAAAGAATTTTATGCGTGTCGTTCGCGCAATGGCCCACCACCTGTGAGTCCGGCTGATCGGCCTGGTCGTTAGGAACGATAGTGAGCGTAAAATTATCCGCCGGCACGCCGTTATTGATGATACGTTGTTCAATATCGCTTTTTACTCTCTCGCACGATCCCGGTGCCGCCATCACCAGCGAGGGGGCGCTGACTAAGGCCAGAGCGGCTATTGCAGTTGCGATTTTCATCATGAACTCCTGTGATTAATGACGATGTTCTAAGCTTAGCATTTTTCGTGTAAATAACTGTATTTGCTAATATGATGATAAATATCTTTTCATCCTGGTGATACGTGTGAAGAAACCCCTTTTACTGACGTTATTGTGCATGATACTGGCAGGTTGTGATAATCCGAAATCCCTTGAGTCTTTTACGCCGGAAATGGCCAGTTTTTCGAACGAATTTGATTTTGATCCATTACGTGGTCCGGTAAAGGATTTCAGCCAGACATTGATGAGTGAGAATGGCGAAGTGGCGAAGCAGGTCACCGGTACGCTTTCACAGGAAGGCTGTTTTGATACGCTTGAGTTACACGATCTGGAGAATAATACGGGGCTGGCGCTCGTGCTGGATGCCAATTATTACCGGGATGCTCAGACGCTGGAAAAAAAAGTGCAGTTACAGGGGAAGTGCCAGCTGGCGGCGTTGCCTTCGGCGGGCGTGACCTGGGAGACGGACGACAACGGTTTTGTGGTATCGGCGACGGGCAAAGAGATGAAAGTCGAGTACCGCTATGATAGCGAAGGCTATCCGTTAGGTAAGACAACCATAAACTCGCAGAATACGCTCTCTGTAACGGCAAAACCCTCCGCGGACCCGCGTAAAAAGCTGGACTATACGGCAGTCAGCCGGGTGGATGATCGACAGGTCGGCAACGTCACACAGAGCTGCGAATATGATGCGTATGCGAACCCTGTTGACTGCCGGCTTGTTATCGTCGATGAGAGCGTTAAGCCGGCAGTGTCCCACCATTACACCATTAAAAATCGTATCGATTACTACTAAACCGGGCGCGGTGCGACTCTCCGTGACTACCGCGCCGGGCTTACTGCGCGGTGGGTTTCAGGAGCGTAGAACCGGACGTTTTATGTTCATCCAGATACTGCTGCTGGAAGATACACATGCGGATGGTGTTACGGTATTCGCCGTTAATGAAGAACTCATGAATCAGCTCGCCTTCTACTCTAAACCCGAGTTTACGGTAGATGTGAATCGCTTTTTCATTCTCTTTATCGACGATCAAATACAATTTATAGAGATTGAGTACGGTAAATCCGTAATCCATCGCCAGTTTGGCCGCGCGTGACGCCAGGCCTTTTCCCTGGTACTCCGGCGAGATAATAATCTGAAATTCCGCCCGCCGATGCACATGGTTAATTTCCACCAGTTCCACCAGCCCGGCGTTTTCACCATCGCATTCGACGACAAAGCGCCGTTCGCTTTGGTCGTGGATGTGTTTGTCGTAGAGATCCGACAGTTCGACAAAAGCCTCATACGGCTCTTCAAACCAGTAACGCATAACGCTGGCATTATTATCAAGCTGGTGGACAAATCGTAAATCTTCACGCTCAAGCGGGCGCAGTCTGACCTTGTAGTCACTTGTCATACTGTATCCTTACACTTCCTTTTAGTTATCCTGCATCAGGGCGTAATAACGCGACCTGTACGACGATCCAGACACCGCAGCGTATTGGGTTCCCAATAGGCGTTGATGTTGGCGCTTTGCTCGCATTTATCGCGGTTATCAAAGGCGGCATCGGCTTTGTCCCACTCTTTTTCTGCGCGGGTATTCACTTTCTGACGCAGACTGCGAGTGTCGTTCCATTGTTCCTTTTCCATCGCCGCTTCCTGACGACTTTGTGCGCTATCTCCCGATTCAATCACCAGTTTACTGGTTTCAGCGAATGCGGAAGTAGTATATACAACGGCCGCCAACGTAAGCATTGCCGTCAGGCACAGGCGTTTGCTCAGCGTATTGTTCATCACAACATCCTTTCGTTAGAGGGGAAAAAGCGGTAAACCACCTGTAAATTCTACACCAATCCTTATGCCTGGCATATACACAAGAATGGCCGGATAACCGTAACGATATTCTGTTGTATTATCACTTATCATTTCGTAACCAAATGAATCTCATGCTAAAGACGACTCTGCTTTTCTTTGTCACCGCCCTCTGTGAAATCATTGGATGTTTTCTTCCCTGGCTATGGATTAAGCGCGGCGCCAGCGTGTGGTGGCTTCTGCCCGCCGCTGCGTCACTTGCGTTATTCGTCTGGCTTTTGACCTTGCATCCGGCGGCGAGTGGGCGGGTTTATGCGGCTTACGGTGGGGTATATGTCTGTACTGCGCTCCTGTGGTTACGTGTTGTCGATGGCGTCCGGCTCACGGTTTATGACTGGTGCGGCGCGCTGATCGCGCTGTGTGGAATGCTGATTATCGTCGTCGGATGGGGACGTACGTAACATTGCCGCGCAACCAGAACATTTTGTGATCTGGCAGCGCTTTTTACATCAATATACTTGTATGGTAGTAGCTCAGTTGGGTAAATTTCCTGCATCCCATAATGCGATGTAAGGAATAAAAATGAAGATTGTAGGGGCTGAAGTTTTTGTTACGTGTCCAGGGCGTAACTTCGTCACCTTAAAGATAACCACGGAAGACGGGATCACCGGTCTGGGGGATGCCACCCTGAACGGACGCGAGCTCCCGGTGGCCTCGTACCTTACCGATCACCTGTGCCCACAGCTCATCGGGCGGGATGCTCGCCGCATCGAAGATATCTGGCAGTTCTTCTACAAAGGCGCGTACTGGCGCCGTGGCCCTGTCACTATGCCCGCCATTTCCGCGGTTGATATGGCGCTATGGGATATTAAAGCCAAAGCCGCCAATATGCCGTTGTATCAGTTACTCGGCGGCGCTTCGCGTGAAGGCGTCATGGTGTATTGCCATACTACAGGCCACACCATCGACGATGTGCTGGAAGACTACGCGCGTCATAAAGAGCAAGGGTTCAAAGCAATCCGCGTGCAGTGCGGCGTTCCGGGGATGAAAACCACCTACGGCATGGCGAAAGGCAAGGGGCTGGCCTATGAGCCCGCGACAAAAGGCCAGTGGCCGGAAGAACAATTGTGGTCAACGGAAAAGTATCTCGATTTTACGCCAAAGCTGTTTGACGCCGTGCGTAATACGTTCGGTTTTAATGAACATCTTCTGCACGATATGCATCACCGACTGACGCCTATTGAGGCTGCCCGCTTTGGCAAATGTATTGAAGACTATCGTTTGTTCTGGATGGAAGATCCGACGCCGGCTGAAAATCAGGCGTGCTTCCGCCTCATCCGCCAGCATACGGTCACGCCGATTGCCGTAGGCGAAGTCTTTAACAGTATCTGGGATTGCAAACAGCTCATTGAAGAGCAATTGATTGACTATATCCGCACCACGCTTACCCATGCCGGTGGTATTACCGGGATGCGCCGCATTGCCGATTTTGCCTCGCTCTACCAGGTGCGTACCGGTTCGCATGGGCCGTCCGATCTGTCGCCGGTTTGTATGGCCGCGGCATTACATTTCGACCTGTGGGTGCCTAACTTTGGTGTGCAGGAGTTTATGGGCTACTTCGAACAGATGCTGGAGGTTTTCCCGCATAACTGGACGTTCGAGGGCGGCTATATGCATCCGGGCGACAAGCCAGGACTGGGCATTGAGTTCGATGAAAAACTGGCGGCGAAATATCCGTACGATCCAGCCTATTTGCCGGTGGCCCGCCTGGAAGACGGCACACTGTGGAACTGGTAAGGAGCGAAAAATGAAAAGCATCGTAATCGAAAAACCGAATACATTAACTATCGAAACGCGCGCGCTTCCGCAGCCTGCGCCGGGTGAAGTTCGTATTAAAGTGAAACTGGCGGGTATCTGCGGTTCCGACAGTCATATTTATCGGGGACATAATCCCTTTGCAAAATATCCCCGTGTCATAGGCCATGAATTTTTCGGTGTCATCGACGCGGTAGGCGACAACGTCAATCGCGACCGGATAGGAGAACGGGTATCCGTCGATCCGGTGATCAGTTGCGGGCATTGTTACCCTTGTTCAGTCGGTAAACCCAATGTGTGTACCTCGCTGGTGGTGCTGGGCGTGCATCGTGACGGCGGTTTCAGCGAGTATGCGGTGGCGCCGGCCCGTAATGCTCATCGCATACCGGACAACATCGCGGACCATCATGCCGTCATGGTTGAGCCGTTTACCATTGCGGCAAATGTGACGGGGCAGGTGAATCCGACCGAGCAGGACGTGGCGCTTATCTATGGTGCAGGCCCGATGGGACTGACGACCGTACAGGCGCTGAAGGGGGTTTATCAGGTCAAAACGGTCATAGTCGTTGATCGCATTGAAGAGCGTTTAGCGATGGCGAAGCAGAGCGGCGCTGACTGGAGCCTCAATAATGGTCAACATTCACTGGCGGAATTTCTACAGCAGAAGGCGCTAAAACCGACCTTGATTGTCGATGCCGCCTGTCATCCCGCTATCCTGCAAGAGGCGATTACCCTCGCATCGCCTGCGGCACGCATTGTCCTGATGGGATTTTCCAGCGACCCGTGTGAGATTGTACAGCAGGGTATTACCGGAAAAGAGCTGGCTATTTATTCATCGCGTCTTAATGTCAATAAATTCCCGGTCGTGATTGACTGGCTGAATAAAGGGCTTATTGATCCGGATAAGCTGATAACGCATACATTTGATTATCAACATGTCATCGACGCGATTGAGCTTTTCGAGAAAGACCAGCGTCAATGCTGCAAAGTCTTACTCACGTTTGCGAAATAATATAAATAATTGCAAGTAAGTGGTACGCATCTTACCTCTTAGAGATTGCCTATATGACACAAATAAAGCATGAACGATCGACTCAGGATTTAGTGCGCGCTGCCGTATCTGGCTGGTTAGGCATCGCGCTTGAATTTATGGATTTTCAGTTATATTCACTAGGCGCGGCTCTGGTCTTCCATGAGATATTTTTTCCGGAACAGTCTGCCGCGATGGCGCTTATTCTGGCAATGGGCACCTATGGTGCAGGTTATATAGCCAGAATTATCGGCGCCTTTGTTTTTGGTAAAATGGGCGACCGCATCGGACGAAAAAAAGTATTGTTTATTACCATCACCATGATGGGGATCTGCACCACGCTGATTGGCGTACTGCCGACGTATGCGCAAATCGGCATTTTTGCGCCAGTATTACTGGTTACATTGCGAATTATACAGGGGCTGGGCGCCGGGGCGGAAATTTCCGGCGCGGGTACTATGCTGGCCGAGTATGCGCCGAAAGGAAAGCGTGGCATCATTTCCTCGCTGGTCGCGATGGGCACCAACTGCGGTACGTTGAGCGCGACGGCGATTTGGGCGGTGATGTTCTTTGCGCTTGAACGCGAACAACTGATCGCCTGGGGATGGCGTATTCCTTTCCTGGCGAGCGTCGTTGTCATGATATTCGCGATCTGGCTGCGAATGAATCTGAAAGAAAGTCCGGTATTCGAAAAAGTAAGCGAAGGCGAAAAATCGCCAGCGTTAACGCCTGCGTCAGAAAATACATTGGGCGCGATGTTTACCAGCAAATCTTTCTGGCTGGCCACAGGTTTACGTTTTGGACAAGCGGGGAATTCCGGGCTTATTCAAACCTTCCTTGCCGGATATTTGGTTCAGACGTTATTATTTAACAAATCTATCCCAACCGATGCGTTAATGACAAGTTCCGTAATTGGTTTTATCACTATCCCACTCTTGGGGTGGTTGTCCGATAAATACGGTCGTCGGCTGCCGTATATAATATTGAATATCTCCGCGATTATTCTCGCCTGGCCGATGCTGTCTATTGTGGTAGATAAAACGTATAGCCCTGGCGTAATTATGGCGGCGCTCATTGTTATTCATAACTTTGCCGTGCTGGGATTATTTGCGCTGGAAAACATCACCATGGCGGAAATTTTCGGATCGCGTAATCGCTTCACCCGGATGGCGATTTCAAAAGAGGCAGGAGGCCTGGTGGCGGTTGGCTTTGGCCCCGTCTTCGCAGGGATCTTTTGTAACATGACCGATTCCTGGCTGCCCATCTTAATTATGCTGGTGCTCTACTCGTGTATTGGTCTGATTTCTGCGCTGTTGATGCCGGAGGTCAGAGATCGCGACCTGAGTCTGCCTGAGGATGCGGCGGAAGCGACAGCGGCAGAGAAGTTACGCCACTCCGCAACCCAGACGAGTTAAATCGTGTCGACGGTATGGCCGGAACGCTAATGCGGTTTCGGCTATGTTGTCCGGTCACTTTTGTTTAATCAGTGTAAATCTAAATGCACCAGGGCAGGCGTTACTCTGCGACTGCTCCGCTTTCAGAATATAGAGGTTATAAAATGCAAAACAGGCTTTTATCGGCAAAGGCGACGCTTCCTGATTACGATCGCGCGGCGCTGGCGGCGCGGATGGTCCATCTCGGTTTTGGCGCGTTTCATCGCGCGCATCAGGGGGTTTACACAGATATTCTGGCTGCGGAGCAGCATAGCGACTGGGGCTATTATGAGGTTAATCTTATTGGCGGCGAACAACAGATTGCCGATCTAAAGCAGCAGGATAACCTCTATACCGTGGCGGAGATGTCGGCAGAAGCCTGGACGGCGCGTGTGGTGGGCGTCGTCAAAGCGGCGTTGCATGTTCAGGTTGATGGTCTGGAACGTGTGCTGGCGGCGATGTGCGAACCGCAAATAGCGATTGTGTCTCTGACCATTACCGAGAAAGGGTATTGTCATTCGCCAGCCACGGGCCAACTTCTGCTGGAACATCCCATGATTGCCGCCGACCTGCAAAATCCGCATCAACCGCTAACGGCACCGGGTATTATTGTCGAAGCGTTAGCGCGTCGTAAAGCCGCAGGCTTACCGGCATTTACCGTGATGTCCTGCGACAACATGCCGGAAAATGGGCATGTGACGCGTCAGGTTGTGACGGCTTACGCCCGGGAGGTGGATGCGGAACTGGCGATATGGATCGAGCAAAACGTGACATTTCCGTCAACCATGGTTGATCGGATTGTCCCTGCGGTCACGCCGGAGACGCTGGATAAAATCGAACAACTGACCGGCGTGCGCGATCCGGCTGGCGTCGCCTGCGAACCGTTTCGTCAGTGGGTGATAGAAGATACGTTTGTGGCGGGTCGTCCGCTGTGGGAAAACGCGGGCGCGACGTTGGTCGCCGACGTGGTTCCGTTTGAAGAGATGAAACTGCGAATGCTTAACGGCAGTCATTCATTCCTGGCTTATCTGGGGTATCTTGCCGGCTATCAGCATATTAATGACTGCATGGCTGACGACAACTATCGTCTGACCGCGCAGGCGTTAATGTTACGCGAGCAGGCGCCAACGCTGAAAGTCCAGGGGGTAGATTTACAGCGTTATGCCGATCAGTTGATTGCGCGTTACCGTAATCCGGCGCTGCGTCATCGTACCTGGCAGATTGCGATGGATGGCAGCCAGAAACTTCCGCAGCGTATGCTGGACTCCGTTCGCTGGCATCTTGCTAATCATAGCGATTTTGATTTGCTGGCGCTGGGCGTGGCGGGGTGGATGCGTTACGTTGGCGGCGTGGATGAGCAGGGCAAGGCCATCGACGTCAGCGATCCGCTATTGCCGGTTATTCAGCGCGCCGTGGCAAACAGTGAAGAAGGCGCAAGTCGTGTTAAGGCGCTGCTGGGACTGGCAGACATTTTCGGCAACGATTTGCCGCAGGCGGCGCGGTTTACGCAAAAAGTGCAAGAAGCCTATGACAGTTTACTGACATATGGCGCGAAAGCGAGCGTGGCGAAATATGCCGAGCGGTTGAAATAGCGTAACAGAGACCCGGTAGCATTATGCTACCGGGAAGGCCGGAGCGGTTCTTAGCGGCCAGTGGTATCAGTTCATGCCAAGACGAATCAGTTCGACTGGCGCGAATTTACCTTCACAACCTTCGACAATCACCGTTTTGCCGCGGCGAATTTGACCTGCATCCAGACCTTCGCTCTCAATGGCTTTGATAATCCCGGTATGGCCCGTGCCGCTTATCATGACCCGGCTACCGGTAGTGATTGCGTTACGGTTACGATCGTATGTCATCATGGTGTTTTCTCCTTTCAAACTTACTGCCAAAGCCCGCAGGTTTCCCCGCATGACGGGCGACATATAAATACGCTTATCGTTGCGGATTTTTTTTGTTTTTGATCAAGCTCACGGCTTTTTAGGCGGGAATGTGCAGGGTGAGAAAGCGGAGAAGGCGTCTCACCCCGACGTTAAAGGGAGTTAGTCTTCGCTAAACCAGCCGCTGTTTTCCTGACGGATAAGCTGAACGGATTCGCTAATTTCCTGCAAATGCTGGGTCATTGCGCTCTCAACCGCATTGCCGTCACGATTTTCCAGCGCGGAGAAAATATCATGGTGCTGGCGCAACAACATCTCCGGCGGAGAAACATGATCCAGACTCATATAGCGAACCCGGTCGATTGTCGCTTTGATATTTTCAATGGTGTCCCACGCTAACTGGCAATCGGCGATCTGCGCCAGCTTTTGGTGGAAATCGTCATCAAGCTGGAAAAAATCATCAATCTGTTTGCGCTCGATGGCAATATGTTGCAGGTGCAGGTTTTGCGCCAGTTGATAGCACTGGTTGTCGGTGATCATCGCCGCCGCACGGCGGACCACCGCGCATTCGATAGCCTGTCGTACAAAACAGCCATTCTGTACCTGAGAGAGCGAAATCTTATTCACATAACTACCGCGTTGAGGGCGGATCTGAATCAACCCATTTTCCGCCAGCTTTATAAAAGCCTCGCGCACCGGTTGACGCGAAACGTTAAAACGGGTTGAGACCTCTTTTTCTGATAGCGGCGTGCCAGGCGGAATCAGGCAATGCACGATATCACGCCGAAGAATACGGTAAATTTGCTGGTTGACAGGCTGTGTAGGGTTAAGCTGCGTTTCGACGGTCATTCATTCTTACTTTTTAGGCGGTTGACCCGGATACTCTACCACTTTTCCGTGGTGGTCTATACCGATCATGTTCTTGGTTGCAGATACGTTTGCCTTGGATTACCCGGCCCGCAGACCGGGTATAACCTTTAGCTACGGTGGACGCTGAGCCCTGCGAAGGATTGAGTAACAGGCATCATTTCAACGGTATTAATATTCACATGCGCGGGGAGTGTGGCCACCCACCATACCGCTTCGGTAATGTCTTCTGGCGTGAGCGCGGTGGTATTTTCGTAGGTTTTACCCGCTTTCTCATCGTCGCCTTTGAAACGGACGCTGGAAAACTCGGTACCGCCAACCAGACCCGGTTCAATGTCGGTCACGCGAACCGCCGTGCCGTGTAAATCCGTGCGCAAATTCAGGCTAAACTGGCGCACAAAGGCTTTCGTGGCGCCATAGACATTGCCACCAGCATAAGGCCAACTGCCGGCGGTTGAACCGATGTTAATGATATGACCGCGATTACGTTCGACCATTCCTGGCAGCACGGCGCGGGTCATATAAATTAAGCCTTTATTATTAGTATCGATCATAGTTTCCCAGTCTTCTACGCTGGCTTTATGCGCCGGTTCAAGACCCAGCGCCAGACCGGCGTTATTGACCAGCACATCAATATCGCGCCACTGCGCAGGCAGAGAGGCCATCATCTCTTCGATGGCCGCGCGGTTGCGCACGTCCAGTTGGGCGGTCAATACGTTCTCGCCAAGCGCATCTTTTAACGCTTGCAGGCGTTCATGACGACGTCCCGTGGCAATGACTTTATGTCCATTCTCAACAAAACGGCGTGCAATGCACTCGCCAAACCCTGCGGTTGCTCCAGTTACTAAAACGATCATCACACAGTTCCTCAACGCTTTTTGTGTTGTATTACCATAGCACGCGGCGTTTATGAAAGGGTAATCCTGGTTAACACGGTTGCGGTCAGCATAGGGGGAAGCTTACTCTTATGATCAACCTATTTTCAGGAGTGAAAAATGTCGACGAATCCTTTGTTAGACCAGAGTCTGTTGCCTTATCAGGCACCGCGTTTTGATCGGATCAAAGATTGCCATTATCGTCCTGCTTTTGATGAGGGCGTGCGGCAAAAACGCGTGGAAATCGAGGCCATCGTCAATCATCCGGCGGCCCCTGACTTTACGAATACGCTTCTGGCGCTGGAGCAAAGCGGGGCGCTTCTGTCACGCGTCACCAGCGTTTTTTTCGCGATGACGGCCGCGCACACTAACGATGAACTCCAGCGGTTGGATGAGGCCTTTTCTGCCGAGCTGGCGGCGCTCTCCAACGATATTTATTTGAATAGCGCGTTATTCGCTCGCGTGGATGCCGTCTGGCAACAGCGTCACTCACTGGGGCTGGATGATGAGTCGCTACGGTTGGTCGATGTTATCCATCAGCGTTTTGTGTTGGCAGGCGCGCAGCTTGCCGAAGAGGATAAAGCGCGACTGAAGGTATTGAATACTGAATCCGCGACCTTAATGAGTCAGTTTAATCAGCGTCTGCTGGCGGCAAGTAAAGCGGGCGGGCTGGCGGTCGATGACGCGCATTGCCTGGCAGGATTAAGCCCGGAAGAAATGACCGTCGCTGCTGAAGCGGCGCGTGAAAAAGGCCTGGAGGAGCGCTGGTTCATTCCGCTCCTTAATACGACGCAACAGCCTGCGCTTGCTACACTGCGCGATCGCCAGACCCGCGAAAATTTATTCGCAGCGTCATGGACTCGGGCGGAAAAAGGAGATGCCCACGATACCCGCGCTATCGTTCAGCGTCTGGTAGAGATTCGTCGCTGTCAGGCAAAACTGCTGGGTTTCCCCAATTATGCCGCATGGAAAATGGCCGATCAGATGGCGAAAACGCCGCAAGCCGCACTGAGCTTTATGCGTGGCATTGTGCCGCCAGCGCGTCAGCGGGTACTCAATGAACAGGCGGAAATTCAGAACGTCATTGATGGTGAGCAGGGCGGCTACACCGTTCAGGCCTGGGACTGGATGTTCTATGCCGAACAGGTACGGCGGGAAAAATATGCGTTAGATGAAGCGCAACTGAAGCCCTATTTTGCCTTAAATACGGTGTTGCAAGAGGGGGTTTTCTGGACCGCCAACCAGCTATTCGGCATCACCTTCGTCGAGCGTTTTGACATTCCGGTGTATCACCCTGATGTTCGGGTGTGGGAGATTTTCGACTCCGATGGTGTCGGCATGGCGTTATTTTATGGCGACTTCTTCGCGCGGGACTCGAAAAGCGGCGGCGCGTGGATGGGGAATTTTGTCGAGCAATCCACACTCAATGAAACCCGGCCCGTTATATACAATGTTTGTAACTATCAGAAACCGGTTGATGGGCAGCCTGCATTACTGCTTTGGGACGACGTTATTACGCTCTTCCATGAGTTTGGTCATACGTTACATGGTTTGTTTGCCGTCCAGCGCTATGCCACGCTTTCAGGTACCAATACGCCCCGCGACTTTGTCGAGTTTCCCTCCCAGATTAATGAGCATTGGGCGAGCCATCCACGTGTGTTCGAACGCTACGCGCGTCATGTCGACAGCGGTGAAAAAGTGCCTGCTGATTTACAGGAAAAAATGCGCAAGGCGAGTTTATTTAATAAAGGTTACGATATGACTGAATTGCTCGGCGCCGCATTGCTGGATATGCGCTGGCATATGCTGGAGGAGAGCGTAGCAGAGCAGTCTGTCGCTGAGTTCGAGCAGCAGGCGCTGGCCGCCGAGCATCTTGATTTACCGGCGGTGCCGCCCCGCTATCGCAGCAGTTATTTTGCCCATATCTTCGGCGGCGGCTACGCAGCGGGATACTACGCCTATCTTTGGACGCAAATGTTAGCGGATGACGGTTATCAATGGTTTGTAGAGCAGGGCGGCCTGACGCGTGAAAACGGGCAGCGTTTTCGTGATGCTATCCTTTCCCGGGGGAATAGTACTGATTTAGAAACGCTTTATTCAGCCTGGCGTGGACATGAACCGCATATTGACCCCATGTTGCAATATCGTGGGCTCGATCGCTAAGCTGATACGGTTGTTCGGCACTGTCGAACAACCGCCTGAAAATGAATCCTGCACTTCTGATGACAGCCAGTTAAATTTATGGGGTTAAGTTGTCTGAATATAACAAGGGCGTGCATTCGGATTTTTCTACTTATTTTCCCGTGGTGGCTTGATTGCCAAAGATTTATTACCGCTTCGCTGTTGATGTTTTCGAAAAATATATTTTCCGCTATGTGGTGGTATTATGTAAATAATGCAGAAATGAATTTGACACTGCGCACAGGGCGACTAGATTTAGAACTGTATCACATGATATGAGAAGACATATCATATTTAAAACGCAACATCATCATGAGGATTATATTATGGCAGAACATCGCGGCGGTTCCGGTAATTTTGCAGAAGATAAAGAGAAAGCCTCAGAAGCAGGTCGTAAAGGCGGCCAGCATAGCGGTGGGAACTTTAAAAACGACCCACAGCGTGCATCTGAAGCGGGTAAAAAAGGTGGCCAGAATAGCCACAGTGGCGGACGGAAATTCGGCAATTAATTTTACTCCTGATATTTCATAAATATATTCTGAAATATTGCACATACGATGCGGGCCATAGGCTCGCATTTTTTTATTCTGACCGGGAGTTGTTCTGACCGGTCAGATGAAATTATTGTTTATGCTTTCTTCGTTAACAGAAAAAGCAATTCAGCGAGGGCGAAGCGTACGCATTTTTCTAATACTTCCTGACAATCTCCGTTAAAATGTTGTCGGCTTGTAAAAGTTGTATTGTTAATATTCCAGGCAAACCAAACTGTGCCCGCCGGCGTGCCATCTTCGCCGCCTTCCGGACCGCCATAGCCGCTGATCGCTATGCTGATATTGACCTCAGCCTGATCCTTAGCGCCCTGTGCCATTTCAGTAACAACCGCTTCGCTGACGGCGGTATGTTCGGCAAGACTGTGGCGTTGTACGCGTAAGATTTTTGCTTTGGCTTCATCAGTAAAGGTGACATACCCCACACCGTAAAATGAGGGCGTATCTTCTGCTGCGCACAATGCTGAAGCCAGTTTCCCGCCAGTGCAGGATTCTGCAGTGGTCAGACGGAGTTTCTGGTTAACCAGTAAATCACCAAGTTTTTTTGTCAGGCTATCGACGGATTCGGCTTCATCAAGGGTGACAATATCGTGCTGTTCTAATCTCATCGTTTATTTTTCCGTTACAGAGACAAATGAAATCTATTCGTTCTTCTCAAGTATGGCATATTTATTTTATGACATTGTCAGTGAATGATTATTTTATCCAGTTACCAACAAACCCGCTGTTGCATAACTTGCTTACTTTCCTGCAGCGATGACTGCCATTGATTATGCGTAAGGCCATCATCCTCAAAAAATAAAGCCGATTATTCTGAATTGCTATCCAGACGTTGATGCATATGACTTCAGCTATGTGGCAAGTTAACTATTACGCCGTTACGCTTTCGCGCTCACCGGCGCTGATATCGGTTGCATATTAATCCGGATGGGTTGATTTTATTGCTTAATATTCTGCGGGTAAATTCATGTTTGTAAAAACTAAAAATAGCGGCCAGACTTAATACGTCAAATAGACGTTATTAAGGAGAGAGCATGAAACTACAGGTGGCTGCATTTCTAAGTTTTCTGATAATGCCTTACGCGCTAGCGGATGATCAAGGGGGATTAAAAAAAGACGTGGCACCGCCGCCGCCTCATGCTATTGAGGATGGTTATCGCGGTACGGATGATGCAGAAAAAATGACCATCGAACAGGCAAAAACCCTGCATGATGGCGCGACCGTTTCGCTGCGCGGCAACCTTATTGATCATAAAGGCGACGATCGCTATGTATTTCGTGATAAATCCGGCGAGATTAACGTGATAATTCCTTCCGCCGTATTTGATGGGCGGGAAGTTCAGCCGGATCAAATGATCAACATTAACGGTAGTCTGGACAAGAAAGCGAAGGAACCGCTTGTTCGCGTGAACCGACTGCAAAAATAACGCGCGCTAACCGGCAATCTCCAGGTCAGCCATACGGGGCATGCGGCTGGCCTGATACCATGGGTCTTGTAAAAGCGCCTGGGGGGACAAAAGGTCCCATAATGTCTTATTCAGGTCTGGTTGCGTATCGTTTAAGCTTCATTGATATTGACGGTGCTACAGTCGTTAGCGATCCGTTATCCTCGCAAGAATTTGCCCGGTAGCGTATAAGCAAAACACAAATCTATCCATGCAAGCATTTACCGCTGGTGAACCGGCGGTTTTTTTTTGCCTGCCATCCAGACAAAAGCGGCCCCTTGCGCAACGATGCAGCAAGGGGCCGGCTCTGCGAGGGATTATCTCCGTTCATTAATCATCCCATTTGTGACTGAACCAGGCGGCCAGAAATCCGGAAAATAAAATAATTCCTAATACAACGATAAAAAGGTTAATACTGCCTAACATCTCGTTTCTCCTTATTTTAGCGTGCATCCTCTTTTTTAAAAAACCTCGTACAGACTATAGTACTAATTTATACTTAAGCAAAGTCTGAATTGCGTATTTATTTTACTGGAAGGGTAAAGCATTAGAATATTTTCGTCAGCGCCTAGGAATATTCCTGAATTACCGCAGTTACAGCAGATAATTAGCCTGCAATATATAGGGTTAACCCAGTGCGCCAGAAACAGCGCACATGACTGGCTGCAGATAATTAACAGGTGATAGCCTGTTGCGTAGGGGTAATCCGCATTCCTTTTAACATCAGTGCCCAGGCGAACACAATGGCGATTATCAGGACAACGAAAAGCGACCAGGCGGGAAGCGTCGTCAGGATGACGCCGCTGGCCAGCGGGTTTACCGCCGCACCCAGCCAGCCCAGCGATTGCGCTGAAAAATAGCTGGCTTTCATCCCGGCAGGCGCAATGTTGTCAATTAACATATATTCGCCGGGGGTATAAATAATTTCGCCAATCGTGAATACTGCCGCTGAAAGCCCCCAAAAAAACAGATTGTCGCCTGAAAAAATAAATCCGATGAGCCCGGCGATAAAAAAGACGGTGCCGGTCGTCATCATTGGTCGAATATTGACGGCGGTAAGTCGACGGCCCACGGCGTATTGCAAACTGACCACAATAACCGCATTAACCGGCAGGACGACGGCTACCACACATCGCGGCTATTTTGCGCCACAGGTAACAAAGTTTGTTCTGCAATGCCATATCCGGAGGTGATAAGTAACAGACCCGGCAGGGCGGGAAACAGCATTTTCATGGTGCTCTTCGCGTGGCGCATAAACAAACTAGTAGTTGCCATGGTTCAGCGGCAGCATATACCGTGATTCGCCATGCATATTGGTGATCCGGTATTTGTGTGGCGGCACATCAAAATAGTTTTTGAACGTCCGGGTCAATGTTTGCTGTGACTCAAAGCCATAGCGTTCCGCCAGATAGAGAATGGGCTCGTTGCTCTCTTTTAATTTTTGCGCGATTTCCGTCATCTTACGGCTGCGGATGTATTGACCTAATGAATGACCGGTCTCTTTTTTAAACATCCGTTGCAGGTGCCATTTGGAATATCCTGAACGCTCAGACACTTTTTCCAGTGAGAGCGGCGACTCCAGGTTATCCTCGATCCAGTCCAAAATGCTATGAATAGTAATAGCGTCAGTGTTGCGTCTGGACATCGTCATACCTCTTTTTTGTCTACGGCAGAATTTTCTTGAGCAAATACTCAAGCGTTGCCACTTCGTCCGCCGTTAAGTTTTTTGTTAATTCCTGATGCAGGTCTTGCCCTGGTCGTTGATGACATTGCTCACAAATTGCCGCGCCGTCCGGCGTTAGCTTCACCAGTACGCCGCGTTTGTCATTAGGATTCGGCAGTCTTTCGATCCAGCCTTTGCACAGCAGGCGGTCGAGCATCCGCGTCAATGCGCCGAGATCGACAGACAGCACTTTTTTAAGTTCAACCGGGGTAATACATCCCGCGCAGCGTATCGAGCACAGCACTTTAAACTGTGTTGCGGTGATATCCAGCGGGGATAAATAGTTATTTAACAGGCGATCTTTTTTTTGATTTACCATGTAGATCAAGCGACCCAGCGGAATGATTTCATTGAACAGATCACTGGTGCTTTTCAAAATGGTTGCCCCGGCAAGTAATTAATTTCGTTAGATACTATTGCCAAGGCAAGTATAAGTCAACTAAATGAATTGGCCGATGCCACGATTTGCTAAAAGGCGTCCGGGGTATTGTGCTGTGATAACTTGTAACTAATTGATAATTACAGGTTATAGGTTGTAGAGGATATTAATTTGCACACTGGCGAAATGGCGCGCCTGGGTAATTTCACTTTATACTTCCGGTTCATGAAACGCTGATGGGTAAGAGATAGTATTATGATGGATTTGTTTAAAGCGATTGGATTGGGGCTGGTCGTACTGCTCCCGTTAGCCAATCCGCTAACCACCGTGGCGCTGTTTCTTGGCCTTGCGGGCAATATGAATAGTGCGGAACGCAACCGGCAGTCCTATATGGCTTCGGTTTATGTCTTCGCTATTATGATGGTGGCGTACTACGCCGGGCAGTTAGTTATGAACACCTTCGGTATTTCGATTCCAGGGTTACGGATCGCAGGGGGGGTAATTGTGGCGTTTATCGGCTTCAGAATGCTTTTCCCGCAGCAGAAGGCGCATGAGTCGCCGGAAGCGAAAAGCAAATCGGAGGAGCTGGCAGACGAACCGACGGCCAATATTGCGTTTGTTCCACTGGCTATGCCAAGCACCGCAGGACCGGGGACCATCGCAATGATCATCAGTTCCGCTTCCACGGTGCGTCATGGCGGCGAGTTTCCCGACTGGGTCATTATGGTCGCGCCGCCGATTATTTTTCTTGCCGTGGCGGTGATCCTGTGGGGATGCTTACGCAGTTCTGGCGCTATTATGCGGCTGGTGGGTAAAGGGGGGATTGAAGCGATCTCCCGCTTAATGGGATTCCTGCTGGTGTGTATGGGCGTGCAATTTATTATCAACGGCGTGTTGGAAATTATTAAAACGTACCACTAAGGCGCATTTTCGTCTGCCGGAAACCTGTTCCCGGCAGACGAATGTCTTAATGCGGTTGTTCTTCCAGCGTCACTGGCCATTTGCGGAATATGAGCACAGCCCATACCAGCGCGGCACAGGCGGGTATGGCGCCAATATAGCCGATGGCCGACATTGACCAGTGCAAACTCACCTGATTGCCTACCAGCGCGCCAGCGCCAATACCAATATTAAAGATGCCTGAAAATAGCGCCATTGCGACATCGGTCGCGTCCGGGGCCAGCGCCAGTACTTTCACCTGCATACCGAGCCCTATCACCATAATCGCGATGCCCCAGAAAATGCTCAGTATGGCCAGATGCGCTTCGCTATCCGCCGCAGGCAGCAGCAGAAGCAGACAGACAACCAGCAGAGCAATAGCGATACTGACGAGCGACGAGGCATGGCGATTACCCAGTTTACCAAACACGAGGCTGCCGATGATCCCGGCGCCGCCGAGGAGCAGTAACAGGACGGTAGCAAAATTCGCACTGAGCCCGGCGACATTCTGAACGAACGGTTCAATATAGCTATAAGCTGTATAATGCGCAGTCACCACAACGACGGTCAGCACATAGAGGCTCATCAGCGCCGGGCACCGGAATAGCAAAGGTAAACTTTTTAGTGAGCCGGAATGCTCGCTCGGCAATTTCGGTAGAAGCTTAATCAGACATAGCAGCGTAATTAATGCGCCCATGCCGATGGCAAAAAAGGTGGTGCGCCAGCCAAAATACTGACCAACAACGCGACCTATCGGCAGCCCAAGCACCATGGCCAACGCGGTGCCGGTCGCTATCAGACTTAATGCCTGCGCGCGTTTCCCGGCAGGGGCCAGGCGGATCGCCAGCGAGGCGGTTATCGACCAGAAAATAGCGTGGGCGAAAGCGATGCCAATACGGCTAATGACCAGCACGGTAAAGTTCCATGCCAGAAAGGAGAGCACATGGCTGGCAATAAACAAAACAAACAGACAAATGAGTAGTTTACGGCGCTCCATTTGACTGGTAAGAAGCATAAAAGGCAGCGACATGACGGCAACTACCCAGGCGTAAATGGTTAGCATGATGCCGACCTGCGCGGTTTGCATATGAAAGCTTTCAGCAATGTCTGACAGCAAACCAACTGGCACAAATTCTGTGGTATTGAAAATAAAAGCGGCAATAGCAAGCGTAACTACCCGTAGCCACGCGACCTTGCGGGAAACTGGATTGATTGTCATAAAAATATTTCGGGTTAGTTGCGAGAAGGTGAGGCCGCGATCTTAAAACGTTTACTGGCGAAAAGACAATCATTTTGTGACCTGCTTCTCATTTACTTCGCAGGCCGTTTCGTCTTCAGTCGGCGCTCGCCAGTTGGGCGTTAAGTAACTCGATAAAGGCCTCAAGCTGACGCGTCATCGCCCCGCGCCGCCACATTAGCCATGTGTTAAGCCAGCGCCACTTCTCCGCCAACGGCCAGGCTTCCACCTGATGATGTCCTGGCATACTGTTGAGCATACTTGCTGGCATCAGCGCAATACCTGCGCCGGCAATTACGCACGCCAACATTCCATGATATGACTCCATTTCGTGAATCGTACCGGGGGTCGCGCCATCGGCATGAAACCAGCTTTCGAAATGCCGTCGGTAAGAACAGTTGGCGCGAAAAGCATAGATGTTATAACCATTCACCTCGCTGGCCCGCGAAACGACGGAATGGCCGTGTGGCGCGACGATCATCATCTCTTCCTGGTAAGCCGGTATACCTTCCAGCCCCGGATGCATTAGCGGGCCATCAATAAAGGCGGCGTTCAGCTTTCCTTCGAGCACGCCATCCAGCATGGCGCCGGAAGGACCGGTCGTTAACGCGAACTGAATTTTAGGGTAACGCTGGTTATAACCCGCCAGCAGCGCGGGGATACGTACGGCGGCAGTACTTTCTAACGCGCCGAGTGAAAACAGTCCTTGCGGTTCCTCTCCGGCAACCACCATGCGGGCTTCATCGACCAGCGCCAGGATCTGCTGGCTGTAACGTAAAAAGTTATGCCCGGCTGGTGACAGCCTGAGTCGCTGGTTTTCGCGAATAAACAGAGAGACGCCCAGGTCGGCTTCAAGCTGGCGGATACGCGTGGTCAGGTTGGACGGAACGCGGTGTACTTTTGCCGCCGCCTGCGTAATGCTGCCCGTCAGAGCGACAGCGTTAAACATTTCCAGTTGCGTCAGGTCCATGGTTTTCTCAATTCGTGAATAGTCTGGTTAATATTATTCATTTTTCAGAAAGGGTAAAGGGCGTCATGATGGTACAATTCCCCTGATAACGAGAGAAAGAACATGACCATGATGACTACAACACAGGCGTTATCCGTTAATCCTGCGACCGGCCAGACGCTGGCGGCAATGCCCTGGGCTAACGCGCAAGAGATTGAACATGCGCTGAGTCTGGCGGCGAGCGGTTTCAAAAAGTGGAAAATGACATCAGTAGCGCAACGGGCGCAAACATTACGCAATATTGGTCAGGCGCTTCGCGCTCATGCAGAAGAGATGGCACAATGTATTACGCGTGAAATGGGTAAACCCATAAAGCAGGCGCGTGCGGAAGTGACGAAATCCGCCGCGTTATGCGACTGGTATGCGGAACATGGTCCGGCAATGCTGAATCCTGAGCCTACGCTGGTAGAAAATCAGCAGGCGGTGATTGAATACCGTCCGCTGGGCGTCATTCTGGCGATAATGCCGTGGAATTTTCCTTTATGGCAGGTGTTACGCGGGGCAGTGCCGATACTGTTGGCGGGGAATAGCTACTTGTTAAAACATGCGCCCAATGTCACGGGTTGCGCGCAGATGATAGCCCGAATCTTGACGGAAGCCGGTACTCCCGCTGGCGTCTATGGATGGGTGAACGCCAATAATGAGGGCGTGAGTCAGATGATTAACGATCCGCGAATCGCGGCGGTGACGGTGACCGGTAGCGTGCGCGCCGGCGCGGCGATTGGCGCTCAGGCTGGGGCGGCGCTGAAAAAGTGCGTACTGGAACTGGGTGGCTCGGATCCGTTTATTGTACTCAATGATGCCGATCTCGAGTTGGCGGTAAAAGCCGCAGTTGCCGGACGCTATCAAAACACCGGACAAGTCTGCGCCGCCGCCAAACGTTTTATTGTCGAAGAGGGCATTGCGCAGGCGTTTACCGATCGTTTTGTGGCGGCTGCCGCAGCATTAAAGATGGGTGATCCTCTGGTTGAAGAGAATGACCTGGGGCCGATGGCGCGCTTTGATTTGCGTGATGAACTCCATCAACAGGTGCAGGCTTCCGTCGCCGAAGGCGCACGGCTACTGTTGGGCGGGGAGAAAATCGCCGGGGAGGGCAACTATTATGCCGCGACCGTTCTGGCGGATGTTACACCTGACATGACGGCATTTCGTCAGGAACTTTTTGGGCCTGTTGCCGCCATTACCGTCGCAAAAGATGCGGCGCACGCCCTCGCGCTGGCGAATGACAGTGAGTTTGGCCTGTCGGCGACGATCTTTACCGCCGACGATACGCTGGCCGCGGAGATGGCGGCGCGTCTTGAGTGCGGCGGGGTATTCATTAATGGGTACAGCGCCAGCGATGCGCGTGTGGCATTCGGCGGGGTGAAGAAAAGCGGCTTCGGTCGCGAGCTTTCGCACTTTGGTTTACACGAATTTTGTAATGTGCAGACCGTCTGGAAGAACCGCGTCTAATCGCCCTGACGTCGCGTGGCGCCCTCTGCTATACTCGCAGGCCTTTTCAGACCTGCGAGCAAGGAGCATGTTGTGGCCAGGGCCATGGATAATGCAATTTTAGAGACGATTTTACAGCGCGTTCGCCCCCTCATTGGCCAGGGCAAAGTCGCTGACTATATTCCGGCATTAGCGTCCGTCGAAGGTTCAAAGCTGGGGATAGCGATTTGTACCGTGGACGGGCAGCATTATCAGGCGGGCGATGCGCACGAACGCTTCTCTATTCAGTCTATTTCGAAAGTGCTTAGTCTGGTGGTGGCGATGCGTCATTATCCGGAAGAGGAGATCTGGCAGCGCGTCGGAAAAGATCCTTCCGGCTCGCCGTTCAATTCGTTGGTTCAGTTAGAGATGGAACAAGGCATCCCGCGTAATCCATTTATTAATGCGGGCGCGCTGGTGGTATGCGACATGTTGCAAGGCCGGCTTAGCGCGCCGCGTCAGCGGATGCTGGAAGTTGTGCGCGCGCTTTGCGGCGTATCGGATATTACGTATGACGCTACGGTCGCGCGCTCTGAATTTGAGCATTCCGCCCGTAACGCCGCTATTGCCTGGCTGATGAAATCATTCGGTAATTTTCATCATGATGTGCCTACCGTGTTGCAAAATTACTTCCACTACTGTGCGTTGAAAATGAGCTGCATGGAACTGGCGAGGACGTTTGTCTTTCTGGCGAATCAGGGCGAGGCGTTTCATCTCGACGAGCCGGTAGTTACCCCCATGCAGGCCCGACAGATTAATGCGCTAATGGCGACCAGCGGGATGTATCAGAATGCCGGAGAGTTTGCCTGGCGGGTGGGATTGCCCGCTAAATCCGGCGTGGGCGGCGGTATTGTCGCCATAGTGCCGCATGAAATGGCGATTGCCGTCTGGAGTCCGGAGCTGGATCCTGCGGGAAACTCTCTGGCAGGTATCGCCGCGCTTGAACAATTAACACAAACGTTAGGACGTTCGGTATACTGATGAATGCGCTTGAACCGCTCTTTGCCCGCCTGGCGCGATCGACATTTCGTTCGCGTTTTCGTCTCGGGATAAAAGAAAGACAATATTGCTGGGATGAAGGCGCGGAGGTAATTGATAAACACGCCGCCGATTTTATCGCCCAGCGACTGGCGCCAGCTCACCCGGCGAATGATGGTAAGCAAACGCCGATGCGGGGCCATCCGGTATTTATCGCGCAACATGCGACGGCAACCTGCTGTCGCGGGTGCCTGGCGAAGTGGCACCAGATACCTCAGGGAGAACCACTGAGCGAAGCGCAGCAACAGTATATTGTCAGCGTTATCCATTACTGGCTGGTCATACAAATGAATCAGCGGTAGAGCAGCGCGTCGTTGCTGACGCTTTCCCCGATAAATTATACCACTGATAGCAGCCGTTGACCGTCATATATCTCATGTGCTGAAGTGTCTTTTTAGTTACAACATACATTTGGTTATTTTTTTCAACGCCTGTCAGCACTGTGCAAAAAAATGTTCTACAGGGCAGGGGATCCGTGTATCACCAGAAGCTTGCAACCTTGATCTGGATCACGTTTAATGACAGTGCTTTTTTACCTGCTGAAGATAATCATGATCGTTAGACCACAACAGCACTGGATTCGCCTGATATTTGTCTGGCATGGTTCCGTGTTATCTAAAATCTTTTCACGACTGCTCCTTAACTTTCTTCTTTCTATCGCCGTTATTATCATGCTGCCCTGGTACACAATGCTGGGTATTAAGTTTACCCTTGCGCCGTTTAGCATACTGGGCGTCGCTATCGCCATTTTTCTTGGGTTTCGCAATAATGCCTGTTATGCGCGTTACGTCGAAGCGCGACATTTGTGGGGGCAGTTGATGATCGCTTCACGCTCAATACTGCGAGAGGTGAAAACAACCTTGCCTGATGAACGCGGTATCGAGGATTTTGTTCGGTTACAAATCGCTTTTGCCCACTGTTTGCGTATGACATTGCGTCGACAGCCTCAAACGCAAGTTCTGGGAAACTATCTTGACCAGGAGGCGTTACAGAAAGTTGTCGCTTCCCATTCTCCCGCTAACCGTATCTTATTGCTGATGGGAGAGTGGCTGGCGATTCGCCGCCGCAGCGGAAAGCTTTCCGATATTTTATTTCATAGCCTCAACAACCGTTTAAATGATATGTCGTCAGTGTTGGCCGGCTGTGAACGCATCGCCAACACGCCGGTGCCTTTTGCCTATACGTTAATTTTGCATCGTACGGTTTATCTTTTCTGCATTATGTTGCCATTTGCACTGGTGGTTGATCTGCACTATATGACGCCGTTTATTTCGGTACTTATTTCTTATACGTTTATCGCGCTGGATGCGTTAGCGGAAGAGTTGGAAGATCCGTTCGGTACTGAAAATAATGATTTACCGCTGGATGCGATATGCAATGCGATAGAAATCGATTTACTGCAAATGAATGATGAAAGGGATATTCCGGCAAAACGGATACCGGATAAGCGCTATCAACTGACCTGAGATCGTCTTAACTGGCGCAGAATGTTCATCTGCGCCATAACCTGAAGAGCAAAGCTTAATAGCCTTCTCCAACGCCGGTTTTGGCTGGACCGGAGTAGTGGACATGAACGATTCGCCATCCTGTGTTTGGTATCTTCGCCCACACCTGGCTTTCGCGGCCTGTCGTGTGTTGAGTCTGCCCATTATCACGGCGTACCGCGGTAAAATGCCAGTCGAACTCTGCAACGGCGGCATTGCCATACACATGAATAGCAGGGGGAGCGTCCAGTTTTAATGTGCGTTTGCTGAAGGTTTTACCCATAGTGGTGCCATAAAAATTTTCAGCGATCTGCGACCATCCGCGTTCGTGACCGCGTGGATGAATAAAACTGGTTTCCGGTGAAACATAAAAGAGCTGCTTGCCTAACGTTGGGTCTGCCTTATCTATTGAATAAAGGTAACGGTTAATGCCTTCTGTAATTTCTTGTTTAACGGTCGACGTAACTTCATTTTGTGCGGCGGTTGGCGTTGCCGCTGATGCCGATGACGCCATCAGAGTTAACGTTATCGCGGCGGCCGAAAACAATAGTGACGTTTTTTGCATAATAGTTATACCCATATGGTCTGTTTTTGAGACGCTTTATCTTTCCTGTTACGTTCACCTTTATACTAAAAGAGCATGGCTCACGAACAATAAAAAACATCCTTCTATAAAATTACCCCGAAAAGGGAGTAGTGCAATTAAGAATATCGTATTTGTTTGTAACGGCATGACTCAAAATATCAACATTTAGAGTTTCAGGATTGTTGTTGTCCCTTGATTTGTTTTTGTATTTATTACCGCTGGTAAATAGTTAATCTTATGAATAGTGATACACAAATGACCGTTTGCGCTATGTGATAATTAACCATAGTAAAAATACACGAAGCGAAGAAATGCTATTTCAGTAGTACTGATATTTTCATAACGCTAATTTAAAAATAAATGTAAACGTAACAAATTATACACAAAAATAAGAAGGGCTGTGGTCTCAACTGACTTGATTATGATTCCGTCTTAACGAATGTCAGCCGAGTGTTAAGTGCCATTCTCGCCCTGGCATCCCCGACCGTAAGCCAGTTCTCTACTGGTAACCCCCTTGTTATTACAGCAGAAAACAGGGCATATCATTGATGCAGTCATACTTAACTTGCATTTTAACATTACTAATACATAGCAAGCTAATATTACACTTTGAAACTTAACGCACGGTAATTGTTAGTGATATTGTCCTGGACAGTTCCGCGAGCAGGTTTTGCGGAAAGTCCAAAAATAAGACAAATAAGGCATATAAAATGAAAAAAGTAGTGGTGTTATCTGCGGTAGCCGCAGCCGTGATGATGGCTGGAGCCGCCAACGCAGCAGAAATCTATAACAAGGATGGCAATAAACTGGATTTGTATGGCAAGGTCGACGGCCTGCATTATTTTTCCAGTAATCATAGTACGGATGGCGATCAATCTTATATCCGTATGGGTATTAAAGGCGAGACTCAAATTACCGATCAACTAACCGGTTTTGGACAGTGGGAGTATCAGGTCAACGCCAATCGTCCGGAAGATGGTGACTCCAGCGGTTCCCCGCAAAGCTGGACGCGTCTCGGTTTTGCTGGTTTGGCATTTGCCGATATGGGGTCTGTTGATTATGGTCGTAATTATGGCGTGTTATACGACATTGGTTCATGGACTGACGTACTGCCTGAATTTGGTAATGATTCGTATGAAGCTTCCGATAATTTTATGACCGGACGCGCGAATGGCGTTCTGACTTATCGCAATAATGATTTCTTTGGTCTGGTTGATGGCCTGAATATTGCGTTGCAGTATCAGGGTAAAAATGACGGCCTGTCGAAAGAAGGCGATCCTTTAAGTAATAATGCCAGAAAAAGTATCGCGTACCAGAATGGCGATGGTTTCGGGGCATCAGCGACATATGATTTGGGCATGGGGGTGAGCCTGGGGGCAGCCTATACCAGTTCCAAACGCACGCTTGATCAGATGACGCAAGATAAATACGACAATGGCGACCGCGCTGAAGCCTGGACTGGCGGCGTGAAGTATGATGCCAATAATATTTACCTGGCGGCAAACTATACCCGTACTTATGATATGACCTATATGGGTGATACATTGGGCGGCTTTGCACATAAAACCGATAACTGGGAAATGGTAGGGCAATATCAATTTGATAATGGCTTACGCCCATCACTGGCGTTCCTGCAATCCAGAGCCAATGATGTTGATGGACTGGGTTCGTTCGACCTTGTGAAATATATTGATGTGGGTTCCTATTACTACTTCAATAAAAATATGTCCGCGTATGTTGACTACAAAATCAATCTGCTAAAAGATGGCAACCCATCGAATCCTAATACAGACAACACCGTGGCGCTCGGCTTAGTCTACGAGTTTTGATAAAACTTGCTGATTAAGACAGTTTAGGGATACCCTCCTTTTCCCAAAACTGTGTCACTGCTTAACCTTTATTATTGTCAGTTTATTCTTTTATTATTTCAGGACGCTTCTGGCGTCCTTTTTTATTGACTATTCGTTGACTATTCGACTTCGATCTCCCGAATGCGCATTCTGCTACTGTCATCTATCTGCACTTTGCCTGAATGACAAAAGGGACAACAGAGTGTGGATGTTTGAGAGGTGAAGGGTTGATTACAGGACAGACACCAACCTTGCGCCGGTGCGATAGTAATGTGGAAACGCGCATTGTCAGCAAGGGTATGACGAGCGGCGACGTCCAGGCCAAAATGCAGCGCCGGCACCTCAACACAGGCCATAACGCCAATCTCCAGCCAGACTTGCTTTACCTTGCTGAACTGGTGATTTACTGCCTGTTCCTCCAGCAATTCGATAATATTTTGCGCCAGGGCTAATTCATGCATGGGCCAGCTCCTTCATTCAACAATATTTACGGCGACACAAGGATCAATTACCTGTAACTGTTGCGACCACAATGAGAGTGGAATAGTGGCCAGTTCGCGAGCAATGACGCCGTCAGATTGAGCGTGACGTGTGGTAGGCGAGATAATACGGTAATCAAGAATATTACCTGACGTCGTCAGTCTGGCCTGATGAACTAACCATCCTCGCGCGGTTTCCACTACTGCTATTTTCCATTCGCCATCATCAAAACGATTCCAGCGTAGGGTAGGAAGGGCGCTCAAACTTCGAGCGAGCGTAATGCAGCGGGCCAGCAGACGTAGCGCAGTCGTTTTTCCGCTAAGACAACAGGCTGACAGTAGCGGATATTCGATAGCCAGAGGCGAGACATCCAGGGGACCATGGGTTATTAACGTATAATCCGGGGACGACGCCATCGGTAGTGTAGGTGTAATGATATTCTGTACTGCCGCCAGCCAGCGGGCGGTTTCAGAACGCTCTTGCAAAAACCAGGCTTCCCAGCCCTTTACGCCAGCGGCAAGCCAGGTCTGAGGATCATCGTCAAAAAAGATTGTGCTTGCCAGCGGGGATAACTCTCCGCAACGTAACAACGCCCATTCTTCAGCGGTTGCCTGTCGGTGGCTAAACAGGGGGAGCCAGTCTGTCAACGCACGACGGAGCGTTTCTCGCGCCAGCTCTTGTTGTGCGGCCTGCATATCTGGCTTCTCTTCAGGAAACAACAGTAAAGCCGCCGCCGCGCTGTGCGCCTGAGCGCACAACGTAAACAAACGTGAAATAAGCGTTTTTGCGTATACCGGCGTTGCGCCCTGTAACAAACGACCGATCGGCGCCTCCTGCCAGGTAATCCGTAGCGGGTGAGAATAGACGGTCAATCTTTGCACGAATTATTACCTTCATCGATCACCATAAACCCGGACTTACTGGTTTCGCAAACCGGACAGCACCAGTAATCAGGTAACTGGCTGAAGGGCACGCCGGGTGGAATTTGCCATACATCATCGCCCAGCGCAGGGTCGTAAACCCACCAACATACTTTGCACTCCATGCGCACCACTGGCTCATTTTCTGTGACCGGGTATTCTTTCAACCATTCCAACGTATTTTTTAGCCCCGCGTAGGCATCTTCGATATCGTCGATGCCTGCAACGGCGATATCAGGAATGTCCGCTATCTCAATCATATCTTGCAGTAATGTGTTCATATCATTGAAATAATTGACCCGCCATACGCCGGGAAAATGCGTGCTTACAATCCGGCATTTACCATATCCGCGTGAAAAAATAGCGCTACACCCTTCGCCTAAAAAATGATCCAGATACTCGCGATCGGCATCGTTTACTGGCAATAGCGTTAAGTTAATGATATGCGGCTCTTTTACCGGCTGTTTTACGCGCTCGGCTATTTCATGCGCGATAAAGGCGCCATTCATCAATCCCGCCGGTTGCGGCGGCAATTCTGGCGTAATCGGCGGCTGCGGATGCGTCTGCCAGATGCTCTCCGGGATCGGGCCAATGATAATTTCATCGGCAACCCGTTGCTGGTCAGCGTTATATTCACGTACACGCCAGACGCCCGTAAAAACCGTCTCCTGAATACGCTGTTCTTTTCCATCGGATAATAGTACCCGGGCGGAGATTTCACCTTCGCCGAGCAGTTGATCCAACAAACCGCTATTCTGTTGCTCAGTGGCATTCAGCTTATAGCTCAGGGGAAAGGGGAGCGTTGCCACTGGGTTATCCATATTGCGAATAAGCGTAGTCAGGATGTGTCTGGCAACACGGAGCTCAGCGGGCAGCGCCTGTTCCGGTAAAACCGGCGTCAGTGGGAGATTAATGCCGGCGGGGATGGGAAGAAAGTTAAAGTCTTCCTCTTCTGGCTGCGAGCCTGGTCCGGCAATATTAACGACTGGAATAGTTCTGGAATGATTCACGTGTGTTACCTTTCATTCTATTGCGTGATAACGGGAATATCCTGACGATAGCCCGGTGTGGTCAGCAATGCGGCCACCCGCTGAGAGTATTCTTGCCAGCTATATAATCCCGCCAGACTGCCGACAAAACGGTGCTGGCGAAAGAAAAGCAGCGCCGGATATTTCAGAATGCGATACTCCCGGGCGATCAGTTCACTCTGTTCGCTATCCGCAAATGCCGCGGTATAAGACGTCGCCGGAAATTGCTTGAGGATCTCCGGGATAATGACCCAACTGTCGGCGACTTCCGGATGTTTGTTGGGGTCGCTTTGCAGCAAAACCAGCAGAGTCGGATGCGCATTAATCAACGACGGGAGCGTTTGCGCATCGGTAACCAGAAAGCCTTTATCCGCCAGTGGACAAACAGAATTTTGGGGTGAGATAGTCATTTTTTTAAATGCTCCGGTAATTCAGGCGTGCGAGATAATAAATCGGCAAAACCGGTCAGCGGATCGCTTTGCGTGAGCATGGCCTGTTCCAGTGAGTCCAGCGCCGCCAGTACCTCAGCGGCTTCCGCTTCGTCCATTTCTCGTCGCGCTGCGCCGCCAAATGTCAGCAGCCATGCGCCTGCTAAGGGGGGAGCCACAAGCCACAAGCCGAATATCAACGTCGATAAGCTCGCCGTGTCGGTCGCGGCATTTGGCGAACCACTGACCGGGTGAAATAACCTGCACAGGAACGCCAATACACATTATGATTTCTCTCTCTGTAGCACCCGAATATCGCCGACCCGGCAAGCGCTTTGCGCATCTGGCCGTTCATCTTCGTAGCGTTCCATACACAGGCTGTAATGATTGAGTCTTTCAGTGGGCAAGGCCGTTGAAGAGGCGGTGATACCCCATTGCGCCAGCACTTCCTGCGCGAGATAGACCGCAGGCATCAGTTGCGCCTTTACCTGCGGCGTGAGACTCCCGCCATAGTCATCCAGACATTCCGGCTGCACGCCAATCAGCACAATCTCCGCTAACTGACCGCCGGTTAATTGCAGCAATGCCAGCACTTCAGAAAAACTGGTCTGATGTAAACTGAGTTTTTTCGCCGTCAGATAGGCGGGAACCTGTTCATCACGAAACATCGCCAGCGAACCTGGCGCCATACCAAAATCGATAGCATCCATGATTAACAGTTTTTCGGTCTGTTGCAGCCACGGAAGCAGCGCCAGCCCCTGCGTACCGCCATCAACAACGTCAACTTTCTCGTTATCGGCATACTGTTCAAACAGCTTTTCCGCCGCTCTGACGCCGAACCCTTCATCTGCCCAAAGCAGGTTGCCAAGCCCTAAGATTGTTACTTCTGCCATTGTTATCACCTGAACCAGCGCCAGCCGCTTATCATGACGGAAATCACGCTTTGTCGGCTCATAATGTCTTCGCGGATAGCGGTATAAACATGCGCAATGACGAAGGCGATAATGAACCACATGCCCAGCCGGTGCCAGAAATGTAGCGCGAGGCTATCGTTGCCAGTCAGGCGAATCATCCAGCCAAACCATTGATACGCCCAACTGTCTGTTCCAAGCCCTTCGCCATAGAGCGCAAAGCCACTACACACCATCAGTACGGACATCCAGAAATAGAACATTACCGCCAGTCCCGCTACCGGATTATGTCCATAGTAACGATGGGCCTCTTTTTCGAGGAAAAAATACCAGCGGATTTCGCTGATAACGCCTTTGCGCCAGGCGCGGCGCCAGAACGGAACCAGAAACATCTCTCTGGCGTACTCATTGCCGACACATGCCCAGTAAATACGAAACAGCAGCGCGACAGTAAAAATATACGCCGTGGTAAAATGGATCAGTCGTATCCAGCCCATCCAAAACATAAAGGTCGCTTCACCTTGAATCGATGGCAGGGGGCGGCCAATGAAATATCCTGTAACAGCCAGGACGACAATGGATAACGCCGTGATCCAGTGCCATAAACGGACCGGCGCTTCATAGATATAGTACCCCTGGCTGGTTATTTCTTTGAGATGCATTGAGACCTCCGAATCGTCGTCATCGTACCTGAACCCTGACCAGCTCCCCTCCATGATTATCAATAACATGGGTGGAGCAGGCCAGGCAGGGATCGAAGCTGTGCAGAGTACGTAAAATCTCCAATGGTTGATCGGGAACGGCGAGTTTAGTCCCCATTAACGCCGCTTCGTACGCGCCAATTTGACCTTTATCGTCACGTGGCCCGGCATTCCAGGTTGTCGGTACCACACACTGATAGCTGTCGATTTTCTGATTTTCAATTTTTATCCAGTGCCCCAGCGCGCCGCGCGGCGCCTCGCTGAAACCAACGCCTTTTGTCGATGTAGGCCAGGTATTGGGTTCCCAGAGCGTGACGTTTGCCGTCGCCGTATCGCCGGACTTGAGGTTACGCATCAGACGATCGAAGAAATATTGCAGCGTATTGCCTGCCCATACAGATTCCAGCGCACGCGCGGCAGTACGTCCTAATGTAGAAAAGAGCGCCTCTTTAGGCAGCTTTAATACACTCAGCAGTTGATCCACGGGCTCTTTAAATTCCGGTTTATTTTGATGATATCCAATCAAATAACGCGCCAGCGGACCTACCTCCATCGCATGTCCCTTCCAGCGCGGCGATTTAATCCATGAATATTTAGCGGACTCATCCACCTGTTCGATAAAGGTTTTTGTGCCTTTATAGTGTTCGCCCATGACCAGTTGCGGTTCGGTCAGACCATCCCACGGATGCAGGCCCTTATCGTTATTGCCGTTACCATAGGTATACCAGGAGTGAGTGACAAACTCCTGAATCTCATCGGGGGCGGTTAAATCGACAGGATGAATTTCGTCGAAACGACCGTTAATGATAGCTCCACGCGGAAGCAGAAGATTACTGGCGGAATAATCGTTAGGGTTATCCGGAAACTCGCCATAAGCCAGCAGGTTCATGCTCGATAACCCGCCGCCGATTTTTGCCCAGTCTTTGTAATAACTGGCAATCAGCAAGACGTCCGGAAGATAAACTTGTTCGCAGAACTGGCGAGCTTTTTGGATGATGGAACTGACAAGGTTCAGGCGCTCCATATTCACTGCGCCGACCGCGCCCGTTTCGTCAAGGTTGATGGCGCAAGGGACGCCGCCCACCAGCCAGTTAGGATGCGGGTTTTTACCACCGAAAACGGTGTGAATTTTTACGATCTCTTTTTGAAAATCGAGCGCTTCAAGATAGTGGGCGACCGCCAGCAAATTGGCTTCCGGTGGAAGTTTCATCGCCGGATGTCCCCAGTAGCCGTTACGGAAAGGGCCAAGTTGACCGGACTCGATAAACCGCTTCAGTCGATTTTGCAAATCGCGGAAATATCCCGGCGAGGATAGCGGCCATGCGGAAAGGCTTTGCGCGATGGCGGAGGTCTGATGCGGGTCGGCTTTCAGGGCGGCAACTACATCGACCCAGTCCAGCGCATGCAGATGATAAAAATGCACCAGGTGATCGTGAACGTGTAGCGTAGCCTGCATCATATTACGGATACAGTTTGCGTTGTCCGGAATCGCGATTCCCAGCGCATTTTCTACGGCACGGATTGAGGTCAGAGCATGTGTACCGGTGCAGACGCCGCAAATGCGTTCAACAAATGCCCAGGCGTCTCGCGGATCGCGACCTTTCAGGATAACCTCCAGGCCGCGCCACATGGTGCCGGTCGACACGGCGTTAGTAATGACATTATTACTGTCAATATTCACTTCGCAGCGCATATGCCCTTCGATGCGAGTAACCGGATCGACCACAATTCGCCGTCCGCTATTGTCCAGCGTAAAACCCTGAGTCTGATAAGGATATGCCATAATTATTTTTTCTCTTCCGGAGCGTTTTCTGATGACGTGTTATTTTTATTACGGGCGTGTTTTATGGCGCTAACCGTAGCGTGAGCGATGGCGGCAGCGCCCGCGACGCCGGCAACGCCCAGTCCGATTTTATCGGCGGTAGCCTCAATGCCGGTTTGCGGAATGCCCGTTGCCCGGCTGTAGAAAGAACCGTAATCCCAGAATCCATCTTCCGAACATCCGAGGCATCCATGACCCGACTGGATAGGAAAAGACACGCCATCATTCCAGCGAACGGTTGAACAGGCGTTATAGGTGGTCGGGCCTTTACAGCCCATCTTGTACAAGCAATACCCTTTTCTGGCGCCTTCGTCATCCCATGCTTCCACAAACTGACCGGCATCGAAATGCGCGCGTCGGTAGCATTTGTCATGAATTCGCTGGCCATAAAACATTTTTGGTCGTCCAAGACGATCAAGGGGAGGGATGCGATCAAATGCCAGCATATAGGTGATAACGGCGGACATCACTTCAGGTATAGGCGGGCAGCCTGGCACTTTAATAATGGGGTTATCGGTAATTAATTTGTGAACCGGCGTGGCTTTAGTTGGGTTGGGACGGGCTGCCTGCACGCAGCCCCATGATGCGCAGGATCCCCAGGCGATAATCGCTTTAGCATCCGCGCTGACGCGTTTTAACTTCTCCAGGAACGGCTCGCCAGCCAGTATGCAAAACATCCCATCTTCATTCAGCGGCGCGTTACCTTCCACGGCAACGATATAATTTCCTTTGTACTCACGCATCACATCCGCCAACGCCTGCTCGGCTTGTTGCCCTGCGGCGGCCATAATGGTGTCGTCATAATCCAGGGAAATGAGCGACAAAATGGCATCTTTTGCCAACGGGTGCACAGAGCGAATGAAAGATTCGGTACAGCAGGTACATTCAAGACCATGCAGCCATATCACTGGCGTACGCGGTTTATTCTCCAGGGCATAAGCTATTTGAGGAATCATCGAACTGCTCAGGCCTAAAGACGTTGCGGTAAGGCTGCAAAACTTGAGGAAGCTACGCCTTGTCACGCCGTGTCTACGCATAACTTGATAAAATGTATCTTGTGTTTGCATAACGTTTATCCCAAACCACTATAGTTAGTGTGGGCATCATATGTTGCATTTCTTGTCTTTCTCAACGTGTTTTAGTAGCAATTATGTTTCTAATTCGTAACAACTGATTACATGTGTGCTACTCACATTACTCAAAAACATAAATTAATTTAATGTTATTGGTGATGTTGAGTAAATATAGCGTTGTGATGGCATCTCTTAATGTTGATAAGAAACCGTGTTTTTTATTTATAACATGATGGGATTTTTTTAAATGGTCACACGGATAACGCGTTTCATGTTAGTTCGCTGTGTTTAACTCTCCTTTAAACCCGTCAGTTAAATTTATTAGCTTGTAAAATAAGATCACAATTAATTACGTGCTGCATAACCATTGATAGGTTTAATTTAATATATTCATCCAATCCATTTTACAAACAAGGAAAGCATGATGAAAAAAAGTAAAGCAATGTTATTTATCGCTCCGGCGCTGTTTTCATACGCCCTGGCTGCATGGAGAAGCTGGGGTTGATAATACGGCAGCATAATGCCATCGATCGTCGTATACGCGAGGCCGTTATCTCCCGGACAGGAAAGGCGATGACGGAGCGTATAGACGCTGCTCGAGAGCAAATGGGCAAAGTTGTTTTTAAAGACTGGCCTCAGGATGAACTTGATGTCTTTGTTCGGTTAATGCAAAAGTTTGCCGATGCAATGGATAGCGATGCTTCAATGCCGGAATAAGCAAAAGAAAAGGGCGGTCAAATCCGATCGTCCAGCTTAATATCGGTATCTGACATTGATTAAATAGCCAGCAAAGTAAATATAACAACAACATTTATTGAGTTAATTTTCACCCTTTGAAAGGCCAACGTATACTGCAGAATACGGCTATATAACAATCGCCGTATCAATGGTTTTTCAAAGGGTAAATAAATGCTTACCGAAAAATATGATTTTCGCATTACCGATCAGATGACTATCCCACTCAGACCTCATTGGATAGCCAATGATTCATACAGGGAAAAGTGTAAAATGCTTGTCCTCAACCGGAGTAAAGGGGAAATTCATAAGGTAGACTTTAGTAAAGTAACAGATTATATCAAAGAAGGTGATGTAATCTGTTTTAACGACAGTACTATAATAAACTATATGTTTATCTGTAAAACAAGACGAAATAGATTAATTAAAATTGTTTTAGAGGGATTTTTACCAAATAATAGAGTAATTATTTCCGGACTTTTAAAAGAAAGGCTTAACGCGAATGATGTTTTCTATTTGGTTGATAATCCTGAAATTTCCATTAAGGTAGAGCAAAAGTTTAGCGAAGAGAGCCAGTACCGAGCCGTCGTAGAAAATCATGATGCCTTAATTTGCTATTTAGCCAGTCATGGTGAGCGTCTTGATGAGTATGTGGATTCCAGCTTATTTTATAAATATCCAGATGCTTACCGCTCCGTTTTTTCTAAAAAGTATGGTTCTTTGGATGTAGATAAAGGGAATTTCTCGATCACAACATACTATCCGCCAGAACCACCGCTAAAGCATTTGCTTAATCCGTTTCGCAAAAACGATATTCCTCAGGCGCCGGAGTTCACGATAGGTATGCTCATTGCGTCTGCCAGGGCTGGTCGCTGGTTGTATGAACTGATTCACGCTTGGGGGCTGCTTTCCGTTCTCCATCATCATGGTGCGCATAATGTATATTATGTTAAATGCACCAGAACAATTAAAAGACATGTTAAGGCGGCTGGATTCGTGCATGTCAAAAAACTTCTGGCCCATAAGTTTGATCCCTTCCCTGCCGTGACGCTGCGCGAATTCTGTTGATTTGCACCCGCTTATCCTGCACACGAACCCTGGTCCGCTGCTTTTTCTGACTGATGTTCTGCAGCTCTGACAACGGCTATAAACGCTTTGATACCCGGATCCACATCCGGCGACAACATGCGCATTGTTGATTTGGCATTCCTGCCGAACCTCGTCAAAAATCGCAGGATAACCGAACGTGACTTTAATCAGCGTGCGCAGCATCCCTTGTTTCTCGTAAGCAGCAGTATCGCTTGATGGTAGTGAGGCTATTGTTGTACACGCCAGCCGATTACCGGATAAAGAGCTGCTGCGCTACGCAGCCCACTTTCCAGCGCTGGTTGTTGTTAATCGTTATATCGCCGGTATGGCCAACCGGTGTATCTGGCTGGAAAATCGCAGCGCCGCCAGGGAAGCGACCCGATATCTCCTGGCGAACGGGCATCGGCGCATCGCCTGTGTGACATCTGACTTGCCAATTATCGATCGTCAGGAACGCCTTGATGGTTACCGTCAGGCGCTGGAAGAATATGGTATTTCTCCAGACCCTCGCTGGGTGATTAGCGTTCCGTTTAACGAAGAAGGCGGCGAGCGGGCCGCGCATCAACTTATTAATAGCGGGCTTCCCCTTACGGCAGCGGTCACGTTTAACGATGTGATGGCCGCTGGCATTATGCGTATTCTTCATCAACGCGGCGTTCAGCTTCCGCAACAGCTCTCTATTGTCGGCTTTGATGATGTGGTGCTGGCCCGGTATCTTTATCCGGCGTTAACAACAATGCATTATCCGGTCGAACAAATGGCGCGTTGTGCCGCGCAACTGGCGATACAGTTATACCAGGGCATTACGCCGCCGCCCAGCAGCAATCATTTCAATGCCGAACTGGTGATCCGCGATTCTGTCGCGCCCTATTTTTCACGATGAATGCGTCGTCAACAGTAAAAACTGTGATGACTATCAAATTAACCCTTCTCATGTAATCGGTTACATGGACGAAAGTAATGGATCACAGTAGTGAGAAGCGTATCCCCCTACCCTTGAGCTACCTTACTGACCGGAGCTCCATTATGAGTGCATCACAAAACAAGAAGAAAACGCTGTCATTGGGTTTAGCACTAATCCCAGTCATCTCCATGTTGTTATTGTTGATTATCGGTTACGGCATCATGGGGCTACGTATCGAACCGCTCCTTCTGTGCTCTGCGGCGGTAGCGGCAGGCATTGCATGGTGGCAAGGATACTGTTGGGAAGACATCATCAACTCAGTGGTGGATAAGCTGGCTAAAGCAATGCCGGTTATCATGATCCTGATCTGCGTGGGTGGTTTGATTGGCACCTGGATGTTTAGTGGCACCATTCCCTACATGGTGTACTGGGGGCTAAAACTCATAAGCCCGGAATATATTTTGATTGCAGCCTTCTTTTTAACCAGCGTGGTCTCCGTCTGTACCGGTACATCGTGGGGATCCGCCGGGACGGTTGGCGTTGCGTTAATGGGGGTTGCCGCCGGGCTGGACGTGTCTCTTGCAGCAGCAGCTGGCGCCGTCGTTTCTGGCGCTTATTTCGGCGACAAAATCTCACCGTTGTCCGACTCGACTAACTTTGCCGCGATTGTCGCAGACACTACTCTGTTTGAGCATATTCAGCATTTACTTTGGACGACCCTGCCAAGTTTCCTGCTTGCCGCCGTGGTTTATCTTATCGCCGGACACAGTAATATGCTGGGCGAGGTGGCCACGCCGCAGCGCGTTACGGACATCATCCACTCGCTGGAGTCGCTATACCATTTTAATATTGTTCTTATTTTGCCGCCGGTGATCGTACTGTGGGGCGCAATTCGCAAGAAGCCTGTCATCCCATTAATGTTAAGCGCCTGCGTACTTGCCTTGTTCCTCGGCGTCATCATGCAGGGACTGAGCATCAAACAGGGACTGGACGCTTTCATTGATGGATTTGATATCGCCATGTTCCCACAAGGCGCAGAAGGTGTCGTGGCCGATGTTCCGCGACTGCTAAACCGGGGCGGAATGTTCTCGATGATGGGAACAATACTGTTAGTTTTCTGCGCTTTTTCATTTGCCGGAGCGCTAACGTTAACCGGCGCGTTAACGATCATCATTAACCGACTGCTGACCATTATTCATAGCGTTGGTCAACTCATTGCCGCCACTATCGGCACCACAATTTTGGTCACTGGCATTGTTAGTTCCCGCCGAACTGTTTAAAGATGCCTATCGTCGTATGGGGCTGGATACTAAAAACCTTTCACGGACGATAGAAGATGCCGGTACCGTTATCGAACCTCTCCTGCCGTGGACCTCGGCTGGCGTCTACATGGCAACCACGCTGGGCGTTAGCACGCTTGATCTTCTGCCCCGGGCTATCCAATGCTATGCGGCAATCTTCTTCGCATTAATTTATGGTTTTAGCGGAATTGGTATTGCCAGAACTGCCTCCGCCTCAGAAAAGTCGCCGCAATCGTCAGTGACGGAATAATAAGGAAACAAGATGGATTTTAACCAGATTATCAATCGCAACAATACTGGTTCGGTAAAGTGGGATTTTATTGAGCGTCACTTTGGCGATGGCGCAGGGAAACTGCTGCCGATGTGGGTTTCTGATTTCGATTTTGCCTGCCCGCCTGAGGTTCAGGCGGCATTGCATCAGCGAATCGAGCACGGCGTATTTGGCTATAGTGAACGTGATGAGGCCTATTTTAACGCCCTGCTTCACTGGTTTTCGTCACGCCACCAGCTCACGTTAAAACAGGAATGGGTATGCAGCGTGGAAGGCGTCGTACCAGGGTTGGCGCTCTTAGTGCAAATGTTGACGCATCCAGGCGACGGCGTAGTGGTACAGGGACCATACTATGGCTCCTTCGCCAAAATAATCACGCTTAATGGTAGAAAACTGCTGGAGAATCCCCTTAGCGAGTCGCCGGACGACGGCTACCAGATGGATTTTTGCCAACTGGAAAGGCTGTTTCGCCATGAGCGCCCTCCGCTGATGATTTTGTGTAATCCACATAATCCAACCGGGCGTTGCTGGTCGGCCAACGAGCTGGAGCAACTGCTTTTATTATGTGAAGCTTATGATGTCACTCTCATCTCGGATGAAATATGGGCCGATCTATTGCTGCCCGGCGAAACCTTTACCTCGGTACTGCATTTAGGGGAGCGCTGGCATAAACGGGTCATCTCCGCCACTGCGGCCAGCAAAACGTTTGGCTTATCGTCGTTGCGAATTTCTAATTTTCTCATTCCCGAGCCTACGCTTCGCCAGCGTTTCCTGTCTCGTCTGGACGCTCATGGGTTGGACGTCTTTAACGCTCTCTCCGTTCAGGCGGCGACTACCGCATGGAATGAAAGCAGACAGTGGCTGGATTCGCTACTGGATTACCTGGCGGAAAACCGCCGCTGGTTTGTTGAACAGGCGACAGAGCACCTTCCCTGGGCAAGAATTGTCCCGGCGCAGGGAACCTATTTATTATGGATGGATTGTAAAAAACTGGGACTGGATGACGAACAGCTAAAATGGGTAATGGCGGATGTCGCGGGTATTGCTCCTTCAATGGGCAGCGGCTTTGGCCCGGCGGGCAGCGGATTTATCCGTTTAAATCTGGGATGTCCACGTACCTACCTTGAAATGGCAATAGACGGCCTGAAGCGAATATCGGTGAAGACAATCAAAGGAATACCAACAGGCGGATGAATTTTTCGGGCGGTAAACTGACAACGGTGTTATTTCTGCGACATGATATCGCCTGAGCGCCAGTAAAAAAACCGGCCATCAAGGCCGGTTGGGTCCGGGAGCGCGGTTTCACTATCAGGGGCGTCTGAATAATACGATGCTGCGCCCGGCCAGATCGAAATCCATTTCTTCGGTAATCCGCATTCCCTGCTGCGCGTTATCGGCAGTCGTCAGTTCAAGTACCCAGCCGCCTTCTCCCCACATCGGAATACGGAACGGTACGCTGCCTTCAAACGGATTGAAAAGCAGTAAGGCGTCATGCCAGATCCCCGCTTCCGGCTGAAGATCGGGACGACTAATACATACGCCTATCGTCGATCCCTCATCCCATTGTTCGGATTGCTGCGCCCCTCCGCCGGCGTTAAACCAGCGGATCTCCAGACCGTCACGCCAGCTCTCCCGGCGCAGCAACGGTTGCGTGGCGCGCAGTTGAATCAGATGACGGGTAAACTCCCGTAGCGCATTGGCGGTTTCCGGCAAATTATCCCAGTGGACCCACGATATTTCACTGTCCTGACAGTAGCCATTGTTATTGCCCATCTGACTGCGGCCAAACTCATCGCCCGCTAATAACATCGGCGTGCCGTGTGAGAAAAGTAAGGTGGTCAGGAAATTACGTTTCTGTCGCTCGCGTATCGCATTGATGCCCTCGTCGTCGGTTGGCCCTTCTGCGCCATAGTTACAGGAGCGGTTATCATTATGCCCGTCATTATTATCTTCGCCATTGGCTTCATTATGTTTGTCGTTATAAGACACCAGATCGTTCAGCGTGAAGCCGTCATGGGCAGTAATAAAGTTAACGCTTGACCAGGAGCGACGGCCGCGCAAATCGTAGAGATCGCCGGAACCCAGCAGGCGTGCGGCGAAATCATTTGTGACGTTGTCACCTTTCCAGTATTCGCGAACCGTATCGCGATATTTATCATTCCATTCGCCCCACCCTGGTGGAAAACCGCCAACCTGATAGCCGCCCGGTCCGATATCCCAGGGTTCGCCAATCAGTTTCAGTTTTGCCAGCACCGGGTCTTGCGTTACCGCATCAAAAAAGCCGCCTCTCTGATCAAAGCCTTCCGGCTCACGACCAAGAATGGTGCCCAAATCAAAACGAAAGCCGTCGACATGCATTGACTCCGCCCAATAGCGAAGCGAATCCATCACCATTTGCAGTACCCGTGGATGAGAGGTATTGACGGTATTACCTGTCCCTGTATCGTTAATATAATAGCGATGCTGATCGGGCATGGTGCGATAGTAAGAGAAGTTATCGATACCTTTAAATGACAGCGTGGGGCCAAGTTCATTCCCTTCTGCCGTATGGTTATAGACCACATCCAGTATCACTTCGACGCCGGCATCATGGAAAGCGCGCACCATATCGCGGAATCCCTGAATACCTTTTGGACCATAGTAGCGCGTCGCCGGCGCAAAAAAGCCCAGCGAGTTATATCCCCAGAAATTTTTCAGTCCTTTATCGAGCAGATGCTGATCGTCCGGGAACCAGTGAACGGGTAAAAGCTCGACGGAGGTAATCCCCAGACTTTTAATGTAATCCACGCTGGCTTTATGCCCCATGCCCTCAAACGTACCGCGTAGAGGCTCAGGGATCGCCGAATTAAGCTGGGTAAAGCCTTTTACATGCGTTTCATAAATAATGGCGTTCGACCACGGTATGGAAGGCCGTTGTCTATCCTCCCAGTTAGCCTCAGCCGGATCAATCACCCGGCATTTAGGCGTAAATGGCGCGCTATCCTGGTCATCAAAGGTCAAATCTTTATCGTCATGAAGTAATTGATACGCGAAATGCGCATCGTTCCACTGAATATCGCTCACCAGCTCACGGGCATAAGGGTCAATAAGCAGCTTATTGGGGTTAAAACGATGACCATTTTCCGGGTCATAAGGACCGTAAACGCGGTACCCATACAGCGCGCCGGGCTGCAACTTCGGGACATAGCCGTGCCATATTTCGTCGGTATATTCCGGTAACTCCAGACGAGCGATTTCATGCTCCCCACTCGGATCGTAAAGACAAAGCTCGACGCGTTCCGCATGGGCGGAAAAAATAGCGAAATTCACGCCTTCGCCGTCATAATTCGCGCCAAGCGTATGGCTGTATCCTGATCTGATTTCAAAAGCCCTGTTTGTTGTCATTCTCTTTCTCCACCCACGGTAAACGTTGTCCTGTCACGGCACATCAACACATAAACTCAGTCGCTCATTAAAACCAGTACGCCGCCCTGATGTGAGGCCAACGACAGGCGTTCACCAGGCATTAACCTCTCCTGGGTAAGCACATTGCGATAACGACGCTGATTAAGCTGTCCGGGTATAATAATGTCGGTTCCTGACCAGAAACCGCTATGCGATTGTGACAATAAGCCGTCACATTCGGCGAACACCAGTCGGGGCGCAACAACAATCAGCGCATCATCATGATTGACTCTGGCGTAAGCGATGACCTTGTCGGCACGCTGACCAACAGCCCGCAGCGGTATATAGTCGCCAAAACGGAAGAGCTCATGATTCTGCTGACGCAAACGCAGTAAGGCGGCGGTGGCATACTGATTCACCTGCCCGTCCAGCCAACTCTCTTCGCGCGAGAAAACTCCCGGCGTCAGTTGGTCTAACTGCTGCGCCAGCGTGGCGAAATCTGGTTCGCGGCGGTTGTCGGGATCGACAAGGCTAAAATTCAACGCCTCGCTCCCCTGATAGATATCAGGTACTCCCGGCGCGGTTAATTTGATAACGGTCTGCGTCAGGCTGTTAACCAGTCCTGCGCGGATGAAGGGTTGCAAGGAACGATAAAAATCCTGCAAAAATGTCTGATTATCCGGCGCCAGTAAATAACGGGCGTAATCAAGCATTGCCGTTTCGTAAGCCTCATTACTGTCCACCCAATCGGTACGTAGCTTCGCTTCGCGTAGCGCTTTCTCCACAAAGGCTTCAAAGCGTATTTTCAGCGCGTTTAAACCTGTTTCGTCCTGTGGTTGTAGCATCGGGGGCCAGACGCTGGTCAGCGCCTGATATAGCATCCACGTATCCGCCGATTTTGGCGCAGTGCCATCATTCAAAAATTTGACATGGGTCTGGTTCATCTGCCGCCAGCGGGCAAGGCATTCGCTCCACTGTTCCGGCGCTTCGGTAAGCGTATACAGGCGTGCTCGCGCATCCTCGCCTCGCTTGGTATCGTGGGTCGACGTACCGGATAACGCATCAGGCTGTCGCGCCTGTCGGGTTTTCATCTCATGGTGAAAGCGTTCGATGGAGAAGTGATGCGTGACGGGCTCGGCGCCGACTTCATTTAACGCCAGTCCCATGTTTTGACGAAAGAAAAGCGTATCCTCTACCGATTTCGCCATCAGCGGACCGGTGAGTTGCTGGAACCGAACGCGAAACTGTGTCGCCTCCTCCTGGCTGGAGGCGGGAACATCGCCGGTAAGAAGACGGCTCAGAAATGTAAGCGCTTCTGGCTGCGGAGGGTTTTCAAGCGTCTTTACCCGTTCCACAATACGGTGTAACAGGCAAATATCGGTCGGCGGTAGCCCTTCTGCCGTGCCGTAAGTGCGATATACGGGAAAGGCAATTAATAACTCGCGTAACGCCTGCCGAACGACGCTCTCTTCCTGTGCGATCTGTAGCTCGCTGGCAATCGACAGCGCAAGCGCGAGCAGCCGGGTAAATTCCCCCTCGAAATTGCGATCGACCATCAGCAATTTAGCCGCCCGTAATTCCGCCCGCATATCCACTGGCGCGCCTGTTACGGTCTCGTAAGCCTGGCGCAGATTGTCTATCTGCTCATCGTCAACCAGTACTTCCGCCAGCGAGGCGATGAATTCATAGCCTGTGGTGCCGGAAACCGGCCAGTCATCAGGAAGTTGCTCGCCTTTAGCGAGAATTTTTTCCACGGTGATATAGCACGCCGGTCCCACTTCCTGACGTAAACGCGCAAGATAGGCTTTCGGATCGGCAAGGCCGTCGATATGATCGATACGTAAACCGTCAACCGCCCCCGTTCTGACCAGCTCCAGAATCAGCCGATGTGTATCGTCGAAGACGATTTTATCTTCCACCCGCATTCCCACCAGCCCTGTGACCTCAAAGAAACGCCGATATGAAAGCGAGCGAGCGGCATCGCGCCAGGACATTAATTTCCACGGCTGGCGCTCATGCAAATCAGCAATAGCGGCTTTATCGGTAAGCGCCAGTATTTCGGCCTCGCGCCCCTGCCACGTCGCCGGCGCAAGCGGATAATAGTTATCATAATAGGCGAACGTGGGTTTACCCGTAGCGGGATCGGGCTTGATCGCAACTTCTCCGTTTTCCAGCACGGCGTCAAACGTGTCGCCTAAAAAAGGCAGCGTCAGTCGGCGCGACCAGTCAATATCGAAATGGCGCGCGTAACGGCTCTCCTTGCCATATTCAAGCACGTCGCGCCACCAGGCGTTTTCCAGCGAGCTGGCCATGTGATTAGGCACAATATCGATGATCAATCTCAGACCTTGTGCTTTAAGTTCAGCCACCAGTCTTTCAAATCCTTCGCGCCCGCCAATAGAAGGCTCAATCTCATTCGCATCGGTGACATCATAACCATGCGTTGACGCTTTGGTGGCGGTAAAGATGGGTGAGGCATAAAGATGGCTGATACCCAGATTTTTAAGGTAAGGCACCAGCGCCGCAGCGCGGTCGAAGGTCATGCCATTGCGAAACTGAAGACGATACGTTGCAGTTGGGATCATGATGCAGACTCTCCCTGGGCTAAGCGGACAATAAGAGAATGTTGGGAAAGCGACCCGGTGGATTCATTCGGCCAGGCAAAGAGAGTCTTACCCGGTAAATCGGGCAGCAATACCGTCGTGGCGCTAATATTCAGCGCCAGTGACAGTGTTCCTCCCGGAAAACGCCAGCTAACGGCAATAAACCCGGGCGCGGTTTGCAATACCGTTCCTGAGCTCTCACGGGCAGCGGACAACAGCGGCACGATATGCTTCTGGCGCAAAAGCAGTAGTTCGCGGGTAAACGCCAGCCACGCTTTACCCTCTTCACTGTGCTGTTGCTTCCAGTTAAGTTTTGAGCGTTGAAAGGTCTCTGGTGCATTCGGGTCCGGAACATTCTCCCCTGCATGATCGGCAAACTCTTTTGCGCGACCTTCACGAACGGCGCGGGCTAAATCCCCATGGAAATCGGTAAAAAAAAGAAAAGGACGGCTTTCGCCATACTCTTCGCCCATAAAAAGCAGCGGAATATGCGGTGAAAGCAGCAACGTGGCGAGCAATACTTTTGTTCGTTCAGCGCCCGCCAGGGTTATCAGTCTGTCGCCCTGGGCGCGGTTACCGACCTGATCGTGATTCTGAATAAAATCCACAAAGGCGACCGGGGGTTGTCCGGTACTTTTTACGCCGCGAGGTTCGCCGGTTTGTGGTGAAATTTCCCCCTGATAAGCGAATCCTTCGGCCAGCGCTCTTGCGAGGTGTTTTTCCGGGGCATCAGCAAAATCATTGTAGTAGGCCTGGGTCTCTCCGGTCGCAAAAACGTGGACGGCATTATGAAAATCGTCATTCCATTCGGCGGTAAACAGCGGCGCATTGCCATCCTGATCACGGGGATGCAGAGAAATAATATTGCGGCTATCTTCGGTAGTCAGATGAATGGGTCTGTCGGTAATGTCTTCCCGAATACGTTGTGCGATTTCAACCAGCACATGCCTGGCGCTACTGTCCTCAATCTGATCGATAGCGTCAAAGCGTAAGCCGTCGAGATGGTATTCTGTCAGCCAGTATAACGGCGCCTCGATGATATAGCGCCGCACGGCGTCGACATCATAGGCGATACCATTTCCCCACGGCGTCATGCGCTCTTTGTGGAAAAACGCCGGCGCCAATAGCGGTAAATAATTTCCCTCCGGGCCGAAATGGTTCAGCACAATATCCAGGACGACGGAAAGACCATACCCATGCGCGGCGTCAATAAACGCTTTGAAATCATCCGGCGTCCCATAGGCAGAATGCGGCGCGTAAAGCAGTACGCCGTCATAGCCCCAGCCACGCTCGCCGCCAAATTGCGCAACGGGCATCACTTCAATAACGGTAACGCCGAGTTCAGCGAGATAAGGCAGCTTCGCTATTGCGGCGCGGAAAGTGCCTTCCGGAGTGAACGTGCCTGTATGCATCTCGTACACCACGGCCTGCTCCCAACGGCTACCTTTCCACCCGGTGTTGCGCCACGCGTAGCTGCCTGGATCAACCACATATGACGGACCATTGACGTCAGTTTTTTGGGCGCGGGAAGCCGGATCGGGGACCACCATGCCATCGCTGAGTACAAAGTTATACTCCGTACCTGGCGTCACCCCGGATACATCCAGCGTAAACCAGCCGTCACCGCTCACCTGCATTTCCTGGTCTTTACCCGCAAGCCTGAGCATAACCTTTTGCTGACCGGTGGCCCAAAGACGAAAGCGGACGACATCAGCGGCGATATATTCAGCCCCCCAGCTTTTGCAAAAAATTTTTGAACTCATTTGTCGCTCCGTTTAACCCATAACCTCTACAGCATCCGAAAAACAAGCATAGACTATGGGGCTAATTTTTACGTGACACTGTCACTTAACAGGCATTCTTTTTCCTATCTGCGTGTAAAACCGTGGAATTATTGTCGGGATTGCTCAGATGTACCGAAGTGCGCGGTATCGCCTCGCCCGTGTTCGCCAGAGCCCTGAACACGCTGTAGCTGGATAACCTCCCCCTGCTCCCAGGCGTTAGCCCCTTTAACAACGGGATGCTCAGGCAGATCCTGCCGCTCGCGTTTAATGGCCTGGGTATCAATTCCCAGACGGCGATCCCGATCGGCCAGCAGTGCGGGGTCAAGCTGCCCGTCGCCAGTAAAGCCCATCATCAGCGCAGGGATACCCATTGGCAGGGTTTTATCCCGGTCGGTATGCCAGGTGTGCCAGGTCTTGCCATAAGTATTAACAATCTTACTCATCAACGCCTTATCAGCGACCTGCGGTAAGCCAGGCGCCACCAGGCTACCGGATTTCACCTCGTACTGGTGGCTGTGCCACAGTTTTTTCTCCTCGGGAGGAAGCGTTTTAAATAAACGTTCGCTGATAATGTACTCCACCCCCATCAGGCGCGCGTTTTTCGTGTTGCCGTCGTAAATCACCGCCTGCATGACATCTTCGTTCAGGACGGTAACGTAATGGTGCGCTTCCATCTGTCCGTTTTTATCACCGCTATAAAAATGGAACCCGTCAAGGTAGGTACTGATGGCATCGACAGGTGGTCTGGATTGAATAGCCGCCGCGCCTGTTTCCAGGGTACGTAATTTGGCAGAGGTTTTTTCCCCAGGAATAGGCGTTTGCGGCGGCGTATTATTGGCGCCACATCCGGCCAGAAAAGGAATGATAAAGAGTGCCAGCGGTAAAATTTTCATTAGGTCTCCATATAGTGAAAGGGCTCTAATGAAAATAGTGCAATACCACGTGATTGGTAGAAGAAATGGAAGATGTTATTTGTGACGGTGTCACAAATAGTAAAACCCGACACACAGGCCGGGTTTTGATATCAGTTTACTCTTATTTTGAGAGTTCTTTCTTGATTTCGTCTTTTATTTTGCTTAATTCACTCTGCGGGTTTTTCTTACAAAGCTCAACGGCTAGCGGCACTGCTGTCGTCTCAGTTTCCTGGAAATCTACGTAGTCCCCGCCTTTAAAATCTTCATCTTCATTCAGCACCCAGAAAGCGACTGGCGCCATCGTCTGCGGATTGAGGTCAACAAACTCCTGGCAGCTCATACCTTTAGGCGTAACGTTTGTTTTAGTAGTATCTGTTGCCGCATTCACGCTAACACTGGTTACCAGCGCTGCCACGATAATACCTGCTGTAGCAAGGGAGAATTTATTCATTGTTGTTACTCCAATAATTATATAAATAACCTCTACATCTGCGCGTTAACCCGTTAATGTAGAACGCAGAAAATAATACCCCTCCTCTCTCAGGAATAAAGATCACCCTCCGTGATATGGCTATTATTGATATTTACGTTGACTGATTTTGATGTTTGATGAATAAAGCAACATGGCGAGCAGATTTTAGGGCGAAAAAGTAGACCACGACAATAGCCACGGATGTGGTATGCACTACGTTGAGCTGATGAAAGAGAACTTCGCTCTGACATGCCGTCGCGATCGCGCGCCAGCCAGACACAAACGGTGGGCAGAACAAACATCGTAAAACAGATTGCCTGTCAGCATTCCGGAGGCAACCACCAACCCTGGCCAAAACGGCTTGCGGCGTTTACGCCGCTGGCGAACCCTATCAGGGCTAAACCAACCACTATTGCCCCGGTAGTCATCAGCACCGGGCGCAATCGGATCTACAATACAATTTCATAGCATTTACAGATAGTCGGACAATTTCAGGTTTCCGTAATCATAAAAAACACCTTTCGTACACAAACTGTATACTTCCAGTAGATTTATTGTTATTTAGCACTATAACTGCAAGCAGTTGAATCCAAAGGGTAATAATTCAGGTATTATTAGGAGGGAAATTTATATGATTAAGATAAATAAATACTTATCGGTGAAGTGAGCGACGTTTAAGTTTTGTTGCAACCACGGCTTTATACTTTTTACGAGTGCTATTTTTTTTTGGCTAATTAAAAAGGTAAAGTTAATGAAACTATCCGTAACATTGGCGTTTTTCGGTTACATGATGGTATCCAGTATGGCACAAGCTAGCGATATCAATATGTGGCGTGAACCCAAACCTGTTGTGAAAGAAGGTAAATATTACAGCTTAATCATGGATCGTGGCGAGTTGCAGAAAGCAGTAAAAAAGCAGCAATAACAACTATCTCTTTTCCGAAAAAGGTGCAGGAGTGAAACCGCTGGTATTGATTGGCTCTCCGGTAGAGATTAGCGAATTTATGTTGCAAAATAAAACTCGCAGCATTGAAAACCACATTAAAGGTCTACCTGACATTTATATGGGAGTGACAAAATATAAACCCAAACAACGTTTTACCGGCTTATTTCCGCTACAGGATATATTGACTCAAACTGTTGATCAGGTATCGAAATTTGTGCCCGGTACCGATATCACCGATGCGGTGGGTATCCCCTCCGACCTAAAAGCATTACAGCAAGCCATTTTGGCTATGAAGCCAAAAGATAAAACCAGCAACAATATACTGTACGTCAAATTTAGCTACTTACCGGAAGATGGGATGGTGAAAGTAGGAAGCAAAACAGTTTCTTTTGGTCGTATTCTGGAAAAAATGCAGCAGAGTAATCGTACCCAGCGTAGATAAGCAGGAAGTTGGCAGTATTTCCAGCTTCTGGAATGCTAACTTAAGCTACAAAAGCTGTCTGGAGGCAATAGGTAGGAATAAGTTATAAAACAATAGCTTAATTGCAATTTATATATTTAAAGAGGCAAATGATTATGACTGGAATATTTGCAGAACAAACTGTAGAGGTAGTTAAAAGCGCGATCGAAACCGCAGATGGGGCATTAGATTTTTATAACAAATACCTCGACCAGGTTATCCCCTGGAAGACCTTTGATGAAACCATAAAAGAGTTAAGCCGTTTTAAACAGGAGTACTCGCAGGAAGCTTCTGTTTTAGTTGGTGATATTAAAGTTTTGCTTATGGACAGCCAGGATAAGTATTTTGAAGCGACACAAACTGTTTATGAATGGTGTGGTGTCGTGACGCAATTACTCTCAGCGTATATTTTACTATTTGATGAATATAATGAGAAAAAAGCATCAGCGCAGAAAGACATTCTCATCAGGATATTAGATGATGGCGTCAATAAACTGAATGAAGCGCAAAAATCTCTCCTGGGAAGTTCACAAAGTTTCAACAACGCTTCAGGAAAACTGCTGGCATTAGATAGCCAGTTAACTAATGATTTCTCGGAAAAAAGTAGTTATTTCCAGTCACAGGTGGATAGAATTCGTAAGGAAGCTTATGCCGGTGCTGCAGCAGGCATAGTCGCCGGTCCGTTTGGATTAATTATTTCCTATTCTATTGCTGCGGGCGTGATTGAAGGGAAATTGATTCCAGAATTGAATGACAGGCTAAAAGCAGTGCAAAATTTCTTTACTAGCTTATCAGTCACAGTGAAACAAGCGAATAAAGATATCGATGCGGCAAAATTGAAATTAGCCACTGAAATAGCAGCAATTGGGGAGATAAAAACGGAAACCGAAACAACCAGATTCTACGTTGATTATGATGATTTAATGCTTTCTTTACTAAAAGGAGCTGCAAAGAAAATGATTAACACCTGTAATGAATACCAACAAAGGCACGGTAAGAAGACGCTTCTCGAGGTTCCTGACATCTGATACATTTTCATTCGCTCTGTTTACTTTTAACGCCCGATAGCGTGAAGAAAATGAGAGACGGAGAAAAAGCGATATTCAACAGCCCGATAAACAAGAGTCGTTACCGGGCTGGCGAGGTTATCATGCGTTAAGCTGGTAGTCGAGGGTGATTTCCGCATTCAGAACCTGCGATACCGGGCACCCGGCTTTTGCTTTCTGGATGATTTGATCGAAAGTTGAAGCATCAATATCTGCTACCGCAACTTTGCTTTGTAGCGCAATTTTGGTAATGGCGAAGCCCGCCTCCACCTTATCAAGCGATACGTCAGCGGTGGTGTCAATGGATGTCGGCGTAAATCCAGCCTCTCCCAGCATGAGTGATAGCGCCATGGAGAAACAGGCCGCATGTGCGGCGCCAATTAGCTCTTCCGGGTTGGTTCCTTGCGCGCCTTCGAACCGGGTATTGAATCCATACGGTTGTTGATTAAGCACGCCGCTTTCTGTTGATACAGTGCCTTTACCTCGTTTGATGTCGCCTTCCCAGTGTGCCTGACCTTTCTTATGGATTGTCATTTTTGCTCTCCTGTTGGCTCAAAAAATAAAGTATAGACCATGCTGCAAATCTGCGTTGTCCATGCCGATGGAGGTAGCATGTTGTCGATTACCCGCACTTCAGATATAGAAAATAGTTGTATGCTTTTTCAGTGATGAATATTAAACCAACAGGCCTCCCTTTCTTTAAAGAATATATCCCTCCTTTTGTCCTTACTTTTTCTTCCGGAGGCGCATTCCATTATGTATATTTTCATTAAAATTAAGATTTATCTTATCTCGTTGTAATAAAGGATAAAAATCGCAATAAGTAGCCTTTTAAATGTATATTAGTTGACCACCACTAGTATGAGGATATGTAATTGGCAAACGTAATATATTTTCTTCTGGGGTAAACAATTAGAGTTCCGCCTTGCGTTAAAATAACTCCAGGACTAATCTTAACCACAGCCGCAAAAATATTTGCCATGCTGAATACGAATTAATTTTCTGCGAGCCGTACTAAATAAATACATGTTCACGGAGGCATTATATGTTTACTTATCACTCAGCAAATACCTCAGCAGCACAACCGGCCTTGGTCAACGCGATTGAACAAGGATTACGCGCGGAGTTAGGCGTTGTCACTGAAGATGATATTTTAATGGAGCTGACCAAATGGGTTGAGGCTTCCGACAATGACATCCTCAGTGACATCTACCAGCAGACCATCAACTATGTGGTAAGCGGGCAGCACCCGACTCTGTAAAACCTGCTATGCTGTATCGGCAACCTTAGGGGTTACGTTTCTTTCGCGTAAGCGAATTTGTCCTTAAAACTAGCAACAGGATTGAGGAGTTAACATGAAATCGAACCGTCAGGCTCGTCATATACTTGGACTGGATTACAGAATTTCCAACCAGCGTAAGGTTGTTACTGAAGGCGACACCAGCAGCGTGGTGAATAACCCAACCGGCAGAAAGCGTCGCGCCGATAGCCAAAAGTAATCGTACAGTCCTGAAATGACGTTAAACACCATTGCATCTGCAATGGTGTTTTTGTTTATAGGAATGACCTTAACGTCTCACAATGCTTTATACTCAGGGTCGGTTCCCTGGTGGAAGGCAATATATGATGATAAACGACGGTGCCAGGGACAGTTATTCGAAAAAGAGTGAGTAACATGGAAACTACAACCAAGAAAGCACGTTCCCTTTATATCCCTTACGCTGGCCCTGTATTGCTGGAATTCCCCCTGTTAAACAAAGGCAGCGCTTTTAGCGTAGAAGAGCGCCGCAACTTCAATTTGTCAGGACTGCTGCCGGAGGTCGTCGAGTCGATTGAAGAACAGGCCGAACGCGCCTGGCTCCAGTATCAGGGGTTTAAAACAGAAATCGATAAGCATATTTACCTGCGTAACATCCAGGATACCAACGAAACGCTCTTTTATCGACTGGTGCAAAACCATCTTGAAGAGATGATGCCGGTTATCTATACCCCGACCGTGGGCGCGGCCTGTGAGCGCTTCTCTGAGATTTATCGCCGGGCGCGCGGCGTATTTATCTCTTATCCGAACCGTCACAATATGGACGACATTTTGCAGAATGTGCCTAACCACAACATTAAAGTTATTGTGGTGACGGATGGCGAGCGGATTCTGGGGCTTGGCGATCAGGGCATCGGCGGAATGGGGATACCTATCGGTAAGCTGTCATTATACACCGCCTGCGGCGGCATTAGTCCGGCCTATACCCTTCCCGTTGTGCTGGATGTCGGCACCAACAATCAACAGTTACTCAACGATCCGCTCTACATGGGCTGGCGTCATCCGCGCATTACCGACGATGAGTATTATGCGTTTGTCGATGAGTTTATTCAGGCCGTTAAGCAGCGCTGGCCAGATATCCTGCTACAGTTCGAAGATTTCGCGCAGAAAAACGCAATGCCGCTGTTGACGCGCTATCGTGATGAGATTTGCTCCTTTAACGATGATATTCAGGGCACCGCAGCCGTGACCGTCGGTACGTTGATCGCCGCCAGCCGCGCTGCCGGCAGTCAGCTTAGCGAGCAGAAAATCGTTTTCCTCGGCGCGGGTTCAGCCGGATGTGGGATTGCTGAACAGATCATCGCGCAGACTCAGCGTGAAGGTTTAAGCGAAGATGCCGCTCGACAGAACGTTTTTATGGTCGATCGCTTCGGCCTGTTGACGGACCGGATGCCTAATTTATTGCCGTTCCAGGCAAAACTGGTGCAGAAATGCGACAATCTCCAGCACTGGGATACCGAAAATGACGTGCTGTCGCTGCTGGATGTGGTGCGTAACGTGAAGCCGGATATCCTGATCGGGGTTTCCGGCCAGACCGGGCTCTTTACTGAAGAGATCATCCGCGAGATGCATAAGCATTGCCCTCGCCCGATCGTCATGCCGCTCTCTAATCCCACCTCTCGCGTGGAGGCCACGCCACAGGACATTATCGCCTGGACGGAAGGCAACGCGCTGGTGGCAACCGGCAGCCCATTCTCGCCGGTCATCTGGAAAGATAAGGTTTATCCGATCGCACAATGTAATAACGCCTATATTTTCCCCGGCATCGGACTTGGGGTTATCGCTTCCGGCGCATCGCGCATTACTGATGAAATGCTGATGTCAGCCAGTGAGACGCTGGCGAAACATTCTCCGCTGGTGAATAACGGCGAAGGATTAGTGTTACCAGCGCTTAAAGACATCCAGGTCGTGTCGCGCGCTATCGCTTTTGCCGTAGGCAAAATGGCGCAGCAACAAGGCGTAGCGGTGAAAACCTCTGCGGAAGCGCTGCAACAGGCGATTGACGATAACTTCTGGAAACCGGAATACCGCGACTACCGTCGGACTTCCATTTAATACGTACCCGGCGGTGAATGCCGCCGGATATCACTTTCTTCTTTAGTTTTGGTGAGTCTGTCGACACACCTGAATTCCTTTCCCTGCTTATTTGTCAAGCTACTAATATTAGCCACCTTTATGTATTGAACGAGGATTTATCAGGATAATCCTGGCTAAACTATTACATTGTATTTCTGCCGCCTTGCATAACTCATCAGAAATATTAATCCTAAAGAGGTAATAGCACCTTACCTGCTATTACCTGCTATTACCTGCTATTACCTGCTATGCAGTTCACTATTAAGAAAAGGAGAAGGTTATGAAAGCTGCTGTTGTCACACAAGATCATCAGGTTGATGTTACTGAGAAAACGCTGCGTCCCCTTCGCCACGGTGAAGCTTTGCTAAAAATGGAGTGCTGCGGTGTATGCCATACCGATCTACACGTGAAAAACGGAGATTTCGGTGACAAAACCGGCGTTATTCTGGGACACGAAGGCATTGGCGTCGTGGCGGAAGTCGGTCCTGGTGTCACCTCGCTGAAACCCGGCGATCGCGCGAGTGTCGCGTGGTTTTATGAAGGATGCGGACACTGTGAGTATTGCAATACGGGCAATGAAACCTTATGCCGCAACGTGAAAAATGCCGGTTACACGGTAGATGGCGGCATGGCCGAAGAGTGTATTGTCGTCGCGGATTATGCGGTGAAAGTACCGGAAGGCCTGGACTCTGCGGCGGCAAGTAGTATTACCTGCGCGGGCGTTGCCACCTATAAAGCGGTGAAGATTTCTCATATTAAACCTGGCCAGTGGATTGCCATCTACGGTCTGGGCGGTCTGGGTAATCTGGCCTTGCAGTACGCGAAAAACGTTTTCAATGCGAAAGTGATCGCCATTGATGTCAATGATGGGCAACTGAAACTGGCCGAGGAAATGGGCGCAGATCTGACCATTAATTCACGTACGGAAGATGCGGCTAAAATTGTGCAGGAAAAAACCGGTGGCGCGCACGCAGCGGTGGTTACCGCGGTCGCTAAGGCGGCGTTTAATTCCGCAGTAGATGCCGTTCGCGCCGGAGGCCGCGTGGTGGCGGTCGGGCTGCCGCCAGAAGCCATGAACCTTGATATCCCTCGCCTGGTGCTGGATGGCATTCAGGTTGTCGGTTCGTTGGTGGGGACACGCCAGGATCTGACCGAAGCCTTCCAGTTCGCGGCGGAAGGAAAAGTCGTGCCAAAAGTCGCTTTACGTCCGCTTGAAGATATCAACGTTATTTTTAAAGAGATGGAACAGGGACAAATTCGTGGCCGTATGGTCATCGATTTCCGTCGTTAAACGATTTGCTGTGGTCGTCTGAGTATACAGACAGCAGATGAAAACAAGGCGCTACCAGGATAGCGCCTTGTTTATCAGATTGCGAAAGAATTACTGAATACCTTCTTCGCTCTCTTTTTTTGCTTCCGCCTTCTCGATTTCACGATACCAGCGCGGATGATGTTTCTTCGCCCAGCGACGGCTGACCTTCCCTTCGATCATGCCTTTAATCGAGCCTTTCACCCAAAATGCCATATACATATGGATGAGGATCGCGTGCATTAAAATAATGCCCGCCGCCGCATGAATTAACAGGCTATAACGCACCACCTGCATCGGGAAATACTGCGCGAAATACGGACGCCAGATAACCACACCAGTCACCAGCAGCACAAAAATCATGCTCATAATGGACCAGAACATCATCTTCTGTCCGGCATTGTATTTGCCGACATCCGCCACCTTATGCTCATTGCCTTTCAATACTTCGACAATATTTTTCAGCCACGGAATATCTTTTTTATCCGGGATGTTGTGGTGGACGAAACGCACGAACATAAACATCAGCGCGATGAAGATGGCAATACCGAAGAACGGGTGCAAAATACGTCCCATCTGCGGCGTGCCGAAAGTTTGCGTCAACCATTGTAGCGTTGGGAAGAAAAACGAAATCCCTGACAGCGCTACCAGGAAGAAGCAGATCACCACCGTCCAGTGACAGGCGCGGTCGACAAATTTCGTGCGTACAATCATTTTCGACTTACTCATGATGATCCTCCTCATCGTCGTCCGTTTCTTTATTCGGGCCAATACCGATGTAGTGGTAAATCAGACCGGCGAAAGTGGCGATAAAGCCCGCTGCGGCCAGCGGTTTTAGCGCCCCTTTCCACAGATTGATTGAGGTATCGATCTGCGGATCTTTCGGCAAGCCGTGGTACAACTCCGGCTGATTGGCATGGTGCAGCACATACATGACGTGCGTACCGCCAACGCCCTGCGGGTTGTAGATACCGGCATGTTCAAAGCCGCGCGCTTTTAACTTCTCCACGCGTTGCTCACCCAGTTCCAGCATCTCTTTTTTGGTGCCGAAATGAATAGCCCCGATCGGACAAGTTTTGACGCAGGCCGGTTCCTGGCCCACGCTGACGCGATCGACGCAAAGCGTACATTTATAAACGCGGTTGTCCTCTTTGTTGAGGCGCGGAATATTAAACGGACACCCGGCGATACAGTAACCACAGCCGATACAGTGTTCAGATTGAAAATCAACAATCCCGTTCGCGTACTGGATGATAGCCCCGGCAGACGGACAGGCTTTAAGACAGCCTGGATCTTCACAGTGCATACAACCATCTTTACGAATCAGCCACTCCAGCTTGCCGTTCTGCTCGGTTTCGGTAAAGCGCATCACCGTCCAGGACTTGGCGCTGAGATCGGCAGGGTTATCGTACACCCCGACACAATGGCCAACGTTATCGCGAATATCGTTCCATTCAGAACAGGCTACCTGGCAGGCTTTACAGCCGACACAGGAGGAGACGTCGATCAGTTTCGCGACTTCGGCTTTGTAATCACGCGCCTGCGGAGGCGGCGTGATGGCGTTTGTTGCGGACCGTTTAATAATGTCCTGCGTTTCCATAGACATATGTTCGCCTCCCTTACGCCTTCTCGATGTTAACTAAAAACGCTTTGTATTCCGGCGTTTGCGAGTTGGCATCACCGACATTTGGCGTCAGAGTATTGGCGATATAGCCTTTGCGCGCGACACCCTCAAAGCCCCAGTGAATCGGGATCCCCACCGTTTCAACCTGCTGATCGTTGACATGCAGGGTGCGAAGACGACGAGTTACCACCGCGACCGCGCGAATAAACCCGCGTTTACTGCTCACCTTCACATAGTCGCCGTTAGCAATACCTTTCGCTGCCGCCAGCGTCTCACTGATCTCCACAAACTGTCCCGGCTGAGCGATAGCGTTAAGTAGCGCATGTTTGGTCCAGGTATGGAAATGCTCTGTGAGGCGGTAAGTCGTGCCCACGTACGGAAACTGCTCCTTCTTACCCATGCGCAGCGCATCTTCTTCATACAGACGCGCCGCCGGGTTCGAGACCACATTCGGGTGCAGCGGGTTAGTGCCCAGCGGCGTTTCCATCGGCTCGTAGTGTTCAGGGAACGGCCCTTCCGCCATTTTATCAATAGCAAACAGACGTCCCAGCCCTTCCGGCTGCATGATAAACGGATTGGTCCCGCTCCCCGGCGCCGCGTTGTTAAAGTCCGGAATATCGTTCCCTGTCCACTTCGCGCCGTTCCACTGGATCAGCATCCGTTTTGGATCCCACGGTTTACCCTGCGGGTCCGCCGAAGCGCGGTTATACAATACGCGACGGTTTAGCGGCCACGCCCACGCCCAACCCAGTGTATTGCCAAGCCCTGACGGGTCGGCGTTATCACGTCTGGACATCTGGTTGCCCTGCTCCGTCCAGCTACCGGTATAAATCCAGCAGGAGGAGGATGTCGTACCGTCATCGCGCAGTAATGCAAAACTGCTCAACAACTGGCCTTTCCTGGCAAGCAGTGTACCGTTGGCGTCATAGAGATCTTCCAGCGCATAGCCGTTGTTCTCTTTCGCCACTTCTTCCGAATGCGGTTCATCCGGCTGCTTGTAGTTCCAGCTCATCTTCAATAGTGGTTCGGCGCCTTTACCGCCTTCTGCGCGATACATTTCACGCAGACGATGGTAAATACCGGCCAGAATCTCGCCGTCGTTACGCGCTTCGCCCGGCGCGTCCTGACCTTTCCAGTGCCACTGTAACCAGCGACCGGAGTTAGCGATAGAGCCATCCTCTTCCGCAAAACAGGTAGACGGCAGACGGAAGACTTCGGTCTGAATCGTTGTCGGATCAACATCATTAGATTCGCCGTGGTTCTGCCAGAACGTTGACGTTTCAGTCACCAGCGGATCGATAACGACCAGATACTTCAGTTTGCTTAAGCTTTGCACCACTTTGTTTTTGTCCGGGAAGGACGCCACCGGGTTAAAGCCCTGACAGAAATAGCCGGTGACTTTCCCGCTATCCATCATGTTGAAATATTTGATCACGTCATAGGACTGATCCCACTTAGGCAGCCAGGCAAAGCCCCAGTCATTCTCTTTCTGCGCCGCATCGCCATAGAAAGATTTCATCAGGCTGACGAAGAACTTAGGATAATTCCCCCAGTAGTTGACCTGATCGGCCAGCGTCGCTTTGGGGGTATTCGCGGCCAGATAAGTTTGCAGATCGGCCTGTTTTTCTGACGGTAGCGTCAGGTAGCCCGGCAGGCTGGTGGAGAGCAGTCCTAAATCCGTTAAGCCCTGAATATTAGAGTGGCCGCGCAAGGCGTTCACACCGCCGCCAGCCATCCCCATATTGCCGAGCAGCAACTGGATCATCGCCATAGTACGGATGTTCTGCGCCCCGACGGTATGTTGCGTCCAGCCCAGCGCATACAGGAAGGTCGTAGTGCGATCCGGCGCGCTGGTAGAGGCCAACACCTCACACACCTTCAGGAAGTCCGCTTTCGGCGTACCGCAGATGTTTTCCACGACGTCCGGCGTATAGCGCGAAACGTGCTGCTTCAGCAGATTCCACACACAGCGTGGGTGCGTCAACGTTTCATCACGTTTGGCATAGCCGTTTTCATCGAACTGGTAGTTCCAGGAGGATTTATCGTACTGACGCTTTTGGGCGTCATAGCCGCTGAAAAGACCGTCTTCGAACGTAAAGTCTTCCCGCACCAGCAGGCTGGCGTTGGTGTAATGCTTAACGTATTCAGCGTTGATTTTGTTATTTTCGATCAGGTACAGCAAAACGCCGGACAGAAAGGTAATGTCTGTACCGGAACGTATTGGCGCATAGATATCCGCCACCGACGCCGTACGCGTAAAGCGTGGATCAACGACAATCAGCGTCGCATCGTTATTATTTTTCGCTTCCATCGCCCAGCGGAAACCCACCGGATGCGCTTCTGCGGCATTGCCGCCCATCACCATCACGACGTTGGCGTTTTTAATATCCACCCAGTGGTTGGTCATCGCACCGCGACCAAATGTTGGAGCAAGACTTGCTACCGTTGGTCCGTGTCAGACGCGCGCCTGGTTATCTACCGCCAGCATACCGAGAGAACGCGCAAACTTCTGCGTCAGCATCCCCGTTTCATTGCTGGCCGCCGAGGCGCACAGCATCCCGGTAGAGAGCCAGCGGTTAACTGTGACGCCCTGCTCATTCTTTTCAATAAAGTTGGCGTCACGGTCGGCTTTCATTAATTTAGCAATACGAGTGAAAGCGTCATCCCAGCTAATGCGCTGCCACTTGTCAGAACCCGGCGCGCGGTATTCTGGATAGCGTAGGCGATCTTCACTGTGAACATAGTCCAGCAAACCGGCCCCTTTCGGGCACAGCGCGCCACGGCTTACCGGATGATCCGGGTCGCCTTCAATATGGTAAATCGCTTCTTTCGCGTTTTTTGCCCCATCTCCCAGGCTATACATTAATAGCCCGCAACCTACGGAACAGTATGTGCAGGAGTTACGGATCTCTTTTGCGCGCAACAGTTTATAGTTTCGCGCCTGAGCCAGGGCCATTTTAGGGGTAAAACCCAGTGCGGCCACCGTTGTTCCCGCCATACCGCCCGCGCAGATTTTAAAAAATTGTCTGCGGCTGACGTCCATTGTTTTCCTCTTTTTTCCAGGGATGCACGCCTCCTTCGAACTGCAGCAAAACCTCAATCCAGGATGCGTGTATAACTTCGCGAGGAAACTAACAGTAAAATCGATAATTTTTTTGCGTCAAATCAATATTGAAACGGTTCCGCTACTAAATAGCCCTATTTTTAAACCGCAATAACTCCAGGGAGGTACCAAAAAATGACACTGCATGGCATCGCCCTCGGAAAAAGTGCTATAAGTGGCAGTTTATTTTTCGCGGTATTCAGGACAGTCACAAAGCATGACATCACAAAAAGCAACGCTAATAGGGCTTGTTGCCATCGTTCTGTGGAGCACGATGGTTGGGTTGATTCGCGGCGTCAGCGAAGGTCTCGGACCGGTAGGCGGCGCAGCCATGATCTATTCATTAAGCGGCCTGCTGCTGATTTTTACCGTCGGATTACCTGATATCCGTCGTTTCCCGGGGCGTTACCTCATCGCAGGCAGCGTACTGTTTGTCAGTTATGAAATATGCCTGGCGCTTTCTCTTGGTTATGCCGCCACTCGCCATCAGGCTATCGAAGTCGGCATGGTTAACTATTTATGGCCCAGCCTGACTATTCTGTTTGCCATTCTTTTTAATGGGCAAAAAACTAACTGGCTTATTGTTCCCGGATTGCTTATTGCACTTACTGGCGTTTGCTGGGTTCTGGGGGGCGAGAATGGTCTTAATGCCGAAGAAATTATCAACAATGTCGCCACCAGTCCGCTAAGTTATTTACTGGCATTTCTTGGGGCGTTTATATGGGCGACGTACTGCACGGTCACCAATAAATATGCGCGTGGTTTTAACGGTATCACCGTCTTTGTGTTACTCACCGCCCTGGCGCTGTGGTTACACTATTTTCTTACGCCGCAACCTGCCATGATATTTAGCCTACCGGTGATTGCTAAACTTTTTACCGCGGCATTAACGTTAGGGTTTGCCTACGCCGCATGGAATGTGGGCATACTTCATGGCAATGTGACTATCATGGCCGTAGGGTCTTATTTTACCCCCGTCATGTCCTCTGCTCTGGCCGCGCTGTTACTCAGCTCGCCACTGTCATTCTCCTTCTGGCAAGGCGCAGTCATGGTTTGCGTAGGTTCGCTACTTTGTTGGCTGGCAACGCGGCGGCGCTAAGCGACGGGCGGGCCGATGTTGATATAAAATCCGCCCGCTGCACCTTGACACCCTTCACAACACAACTACGCTTTTATCTATCGCCTGTGTGTATTTGACGATTTTCCATTTTCACGTGCTCCCCCTGCGCCATACCAGGATTGCGCTGGTAAAAATGAATTTTATAAAATCGTTAAATATGTTAATGTGATGATATAATTATATTAAAAAAATATATAATTAACGCTAGCTGGCAACTGTATTAGTGCATATAATAATCAATCGTTACTACCAAAAATAAAATCATAAACAGCCCAATAGTCCCCTCCGAAAATATATCTTATTAGACAGTCCCTATTTGAATTAATACTCTCAAATGTATTAAGGAGATCTCGATCACACAAATTAAAATAATTTGTAATCTTATGAAACTTATTATTGAACTTATGCCACTCCGTCATTTAAAAATAGTCTGCCATTGACAAACGCCTCGTTTAACAATGGTTGAGGAAACACGCTAAGAAAATTATAAGGATTATTAAAATGAAACTTAAGTTAGTGGCAGTGGCAGTGACTTCCCTGTTGGCAGCAGGCGTTGTAAATGCAGCCGAGGTATATAACAAAGACGGCAATAAACTGGATCTGTACGGTAAAGTTCACGCTCAGCATTATTTCTCTGATGATAACGGAAGTGATGGTGACAAAACTTACGCGCGTCTGGGCTTTAAAGGCGAAACGCAGATCAACGATCAGTTAACCGGTTTTGGCCAGTGGGAATATGAATTCAAAGGCAACCGTACTGAAAGCCAGGGCGCTGACAAAGACAAAACCCGTCTGGCGTTTGCTGGTCTGAAATTCGCTGACTACGGTTCTTTCGACTACGGTCGTAACTACGGCGTTGCTTACGACATCGGCGCATGGACCGACGTTCTGCCAGAGTTTGGTGGCGATACCTGGACTCAGACTGACGTCTTCATGACTGGCCGTACTACTGGTGTTGCCACCTACCGTAACACTGACTTCTTTGGCCTGGTTGAAGGTCTGAACTTTGCCGCGCAGTACCAGGGCAAAAACGACCGTGACGGCGCGTACGAGTCTAACGGCGACGGTTTCGGTCTGTCCGCAACGTATGAGTACGAAGGTTTTGGCGTAGGTGCGGCCTATGCGAAGTCTGACCGTACTAACAACCAGGTGAAAGCAGCGAGCAACCTGAATGCTGCGGGTAAAAACGCTGAAGTCTGGGCTGCTGGTCTGAAATATGATGCAAACAACATCTACCTGGCGACCACCTACTCCGAAACGCTGAACATGACCACCTTCGGTGAAGATGCAGCGGGTGATGCGTTTATCGCGAATAAAACCCAGAACTTCGAAGCGGTTGCTCAGTATCAGTTCGACTTCGGTCTGCGTCCGTCCATTGCTTACCTGAAATCCAAAGGTAAAAACTTGGGTACTTACGGCGACCAGGATCTGGTTGAGTACATCGATGTCGGTGCTACCTACTACTTCAACAAAAACATGTCCACCTTCGTTGATTACAAAATCAACCTGCTGGACGACAGCGATTTCACCAAAGCAGCTAAAGTGTCTACTGACAACATCGTTGCTGTTGGTCTGAACTACCAGTTCTAATTTTGTTGTAGTCTGAATACAAAGCCAGTCCTTTCAGGGCTGGCTTTTTCTCTTGATGTAGACTCGGTCATAAGGAGTATGCCGTGCAGACGTTCACTGGTCGTTGTCTTTGCGGACAAAGCCATTTTACCGTTGACGTCGAAATGCTGGATGTCTATGCCTGCCATTGTACGCTGTGTCAAAAATGGTCGGGTGGAATAGCCATGTATCTGGAAGCCTGCGGGCAACCACAGCTAGCCCCCCTTTCCCCGGAACCGCCATACTTTTCATCCTCTTCGCGCGGCGAACGCTACTTCTGTTCCGGCTGCGGGTGTCCGCTGTGGTTTCGGCTTACCGATACCGATCGTTATTTTATTCCCTGGACCTTACTGGAACTGAACGAAGTTGATCGCCGTCGGCTGATTCTGGCTGCGGAAATTTATACCGAAACCCAGCCTGCCTTCTGGCGACTGACGGGGCAATACGCACGCCTCAGCGGTAAAGAGGTTGAGGAAATGGACTCCCCCTGCCAGCTAGCGCATTAAGCGCTTATCTCACCAGGCGTTATGTTATCGGCGTTGGGCTTTTGCCAGGCTGAACCACATCCCTACCGCCAGCAAAAGAAGCATACTCCCGGCGCTGCTTAACGCCACGCTATGCGACCAGATAAAGGCATGTCTGGCGGCGTCCAGTATTGCCTGCCCCTGCGTGGGCGGCAGGCTATTCGCCAACTGCACGGCTTCTCCCATTGAAGATGACGCTCTGGCAATCTCTTGCGCCTCAAGCCCGGCAGGCAGACGGATAGACGCGGAGAAGCTACGGCTTAACAACAGACCGAAAATGGCAATGCCCAGTCCCGCGCCCAGTTCATAAGCCATCGTTTCTATCGCGCCGGCCGCCGCCGCTTTTTCTGCCGGCGCAGCGGCCATAATTGCCGACGTGGAAGCCAGCAATGCGCTGGCGGCGCTAAATCCCAGCAGCGCCATCAGCCCCCAGGCCTGCCATTGTTGGGTGCTGAAATCCGTCATCGCCAGGCCATAAAAACTCAGCGCGCTTAACGCCATGCCGCCCGTCGCGACCAGCCGTAGTCCCAGACGCGAGACCAGCGCGCCCGCAATCGGCCCGCTGAATCCACTGGCGACCATCACCGGCAGCATAAATACCCCGGCCTCATAAGGCGATAGTCCGTGAACAAACTGCAGCTCTTGCGCCATCAGCAGCTCAAAACCCACCAGTGTGATCATCGCGGTCATCGCCATCACGACGCCGCTCAGGATAATGCGATGGGTAAATAGTCGCATATCAATCATCGGACGCGATGTCGCAAGCTGTGTGCGGATAAAGAGTCCCAGGAGCAACGCGCCGGTAAGCAGGGTAAGCGAGATGACCCACAGCGACAGATGCCCTTTCAGCGCGGTTTTAACGCTATAGACTAACAGCAAAATAGCAACAATCAGCATCACCGCATGGCCAAGATTGAGCGGTTGATCGCGACGGCCCGCCTGGCGAGGAACATAGCGGGCGGTTAAGCCCATGACGACCAGCACAATCGGCACGTTGATCAGGAAAACCGATCCCCAGTAAAAATGCTCTAATAAGATGCCGCCGATGAGCGGCCCAAACGCCGCTCCGCCCGAACCTACCGCTGCCCAGACGCCCAGCGCCATGTTGCGATGCTTCTCTTCACAAAAGGTGGCGCGTATCCCGGCCAGCGTCGCCGGTACAATCATCGCCGCGCCAATAGCCAGTAATACCCTGGTGGCAATAAGCCAACTGGCGGTATGCGAAAACGCCGCCGTCAGTGACGCCAGGCCAAAGAGCGTCCCGCCCAGCATCAGCAGGCGTTTAAAACCGATACGATCGCCAAGCGCGCCCATCGGCAACACCATGCCAGCCATGACCAAAGAATAAATATCAATGATCCACAGCAGCTCGTTGCCGCTGGCCCCCAGTGTCATACTCAGTGTCGGGGCGGCGACATGCAAGACCGTGGCATCAATGGCGACAGGAATATAGACCAGCACAATAATGACTAACGTTAACCACTGACGAAACATAACTCTCCCTTCAAAAACTCAAATTTGGACGCTTGTCCAGCTTCAGGATCCTACGGTAAGTTGAACGAATGTCCAGCTTTTTGTTACACTGCGCGCATTGGCTAATGTGGGGAAAATATGAGTTACCTTAACCGGGATGAACGCCGCGAAGTGATCCTGCAAGCGGCGATGCGCGTGGCGCTGGCAGACGGGTTTGCCGCCATGACGGTGCGACGAATCGCATCAGAAGCCGATGTCGCCGCCGGACAGGTGCATCACCACTTCAGCTCGGCGGGTGAGCTCAAAGCGCTGGCCTTTGTCCATTTGATCCGTACCCTGCTCGATGCCGGGCAAGTTCCGCCGCCCGCCACCTGGCGTGCACGGCTTCACGCTATGTTGGGTAGCGAAGACGGCAGCTTTGAGCCTTACATAAAATTGTGGCGAGAGGCGCAAATTCTGGCCGATCGGGATCCGCACATCAGAGATGCTTATCTCCTCACGATGCAGATGTGGCATGAGGAAACGGTCACAATTATCGAGCAGGGCAAACAGGCAGGAGAATTTACGTTTACTGCTAACGCCACGGATATCGCCTGGCGGCTTATCGCACTGGTGTGCGGGCTAGACGGTATGTATGTGCTGGGTATTCCGGAAATGGCCGATCCCGCGTTTAAATACCATCTGGATCGTATGATTACGCTTGAACTCTTTGCGTAAAGTTACAAATAATTTAATAAAAATCACCTTTAGTTTACAAATAGTAACAATTAAGAAACATCATATCTCCTCTTTGCGCCGCGCTGGCTTAGTTTTTTATCTATTCTTTCACTCAATATTCTAAAAAAACTTCAATAAGTTCTCAAAAGAGCGCGTGACGCTCTGTCTCTTTTTTGTGTTTTTTTCAAATGATATGCGCATGTGAGGGGTAAAATGACACGACAAAACGAGAATTATAACCGTTATCTCTTGAGTGACTGGCGACCCGAAAATCCAGCCTTCTGGGAGAATAAAGGGAAAGGCATCGCCAGAAGAAACTTATGGATTTCAGTAAGTTGTTTGCTCCTGGCATTTTGCGTCTGGATGTTGTTTAGCGCTGTTGCCGTCAACCTCAATAAAATTGGATTTAATTTTACCACCGACCAACTCTTTTTATTAACCGCATTACCTTCTCTTTCCGGCGCAATATTACGCGTCCCCTACTCCTTTATGGTGCCACTGTTTGGTGGCCGTAAATGGACCGTATTAAGTACCGTAATATTGATTATTCCCTGCGCCTGGCTGGGATTCGCCGTGCAAAATCCCGCCACCCCTTTCGGGGTATTTATGCTCATCGCTCTGTTGTGCGGTTTTGCGGGGGCAAACTTCGCGTCCAGTATGGGCAACATCAGTTTTTTCTTTCCAAAAGCCAGACAAGGTAGCGCGTTGGGTATTAACGGCGGACTGGGAAATCTTGGCGTCAGTGTGATGCAGTTGCTTGCGCCGCTGGTTATTTTTCTGCCGATATTTACTTTTTTAGGCGTCCGGGGCGTGCCGCAACCTGATGGCTCCCTGCTCGCCCTCACTAACGCCGCCTGGATCTGGGTGCCGTTACTGGCTGTCGCGACGCTTGCCGCCTGGTTTGGTATGAACGGTATCGGCAGTTCAAAAGCGTCTGTCGCCTCGCAATTGCCGGTGCTAAAACGTCTGCACCTGTGGCTGCTTAGCCTGCTGTACCTGGCGACATTCGGGTCATTCATCGGCTTTTCCGCAGGTTTCGCCATGCTCGCCAAAACGCAATTTCCCGACGTAAACATTCTGCAACTGGCGTTCTTTGGCCCCTTTATCGGCGCGCTGGCGCGTTCGGCAGGCGGCGTGATCTCCGATAAATTCGGCGGCGTTCGCGTCACGCTCATTAATTTTATCTTTATGGCGCTGTTTACCGCCCTGCTATTCCTCACGCTGCCAGGCTCCGGCGCAGGCAGCTTTAGCGCGTTCTATCTTGTTTTTATGGGCCTGTTTTTGACAGCGGGTCTCGGCAGCGGTTCTACCTTCCAGATGATTGCGGTGATCTTCCGTCAGATCACGCTCTACAACGTCAAACTGCGCGGCGGGAGCGATGAGCAGGCGCAGCGCGAAGCGGTGACGGATACCGCCGCCGCACTCGGTTTTATCTCCGCTATTGGCGCTGTGGGCGGCTTCTTTATTCCAAAAGCGTTTGGCACCTCTTTGGCCTTGACCGGCTCGCCGGTGGGCGCCATGAAAATCTTTTTGCTGTTTTACATCGCTTGCGTCCTGCTGACCTGGCTGGTCTACGGGCGTCGTAAGCCTAAACAACAATAACAACATACGCACCTGTAGGACGGCCATCCGGCAATGGTTTAACGCCAAATCGACAGGATGGCGGAAAATTTATCGAAGCAGGAGAAATGTCATGAGTAAACTGTTGGATCGCTTTCGTTACTTTAAACAAAAAGGCGATACCTTTGCCGACGGCCATGGTCAGGTGATGCATACCAACCGCGACTGGGAAGACAGTTATCGCCAGCGCTGGCAGTTTGATAAGATCGTACGCTCAACCCACGGCGTCAACTGCACGGGCTCCTGTAGCTGGAAAATTTATGTCAAAAACGGTCTGGTGACGTGGGAAACCCAGCAAACCGACTACCCGCGCACGCGTCCCGATTTACCGAACCATGAACCGCGCGGCTGCCCGCGCGGCGCCAGCTACTCCTGGTATCTCTATAGCGCCAACCGTCTGAAATACCCTCTGGTGCGTAAGCGGCTGATAGAACTGTGGCGCGAGGCCCTTTCCCGGCACAGCGATCCGGTACTGGCATGGGAATCTATAATGAACGACCCGCAAAAATGCCAAAGTTACAAACAGGTGCGCGGACATGGCGGCTTTATTCGTTCGAGCTGGAAAGAGCTGAATCAGCTCATTGCCGCCGCTAACGTCTGGACAATCAAAACCTATGGCCCGGATCGTGTGGCGGGATTTTCACCTATTCCGGCGATGTCGATGGTTTCTTACGCCGCCGGAACACGTTATCTGTCATTGCTTGGCGGTACTTGCCTGAGCTTCTATGACTGGTATTGCGATCTTCCGCCCGCGTCGCCAATGACCTGGGGCGAGCAGACTGACGTGCCGGAGTCCGCCGACTGGTATAACTCAGCCTACATTATTGCCTGGGGCTCTAACGTGCCGCAGACGCGTACCCCGGACGCCCACTTCTTTACCGAAGTGCGCTACAAAGGCACCAAGACAATCGCCATCACCCCGGACTATTCCGAAGTCGCTAAACTGTGCGATCAGTGGCTGGCGCCAAAGCAAGGTACCGACAGCGCGCTGGCGATGGCCATGGGTCACGTCATTTTGAAAGAGTTTCATCTCGATAATCCCAGCGACTATTTTCTTAACTATTGCCGCCGTTATACCGACATGCCGATGCTGGTCCTGTTGGATGAGCGCGCAGACGGCAGTTATGTACCGGGGCGTATGATGCGCGCGTCGGATCTGATGGATGGGCTGGGAGAAGCCAACAATCCGGAATGGAAAACCGTCGCGCTCAACAGTACGGGCGAACTGGTCGCGCCCAACGGTTCTATCGGTTTTCGCTGGGGTGAAAAGGGAAAATGGAACCTGGAACCGGTGGCGGCGGGCGTCGAAACTGAACTGTCGCTCTCTTTACTCGGCCAGCATGATGATGTGGCGGGTGTCGCCTTCCCCTATTTTGGCGGTAACGAAAACCCACATTTCCGCAGCGTGCGGCAGGAACCGGTGCTGGTTCGTCAGTTACCGGTGAAACGCCTGACTCTGGCGGACGGTAGCGAGCGGATGGTCGTCAGCGTTTACGATCTGGTGCTGGCGAATTATGGGCTGGATCGTGGTCTGGATGACGGCCATAGCGCCAATAATTATAACGACGTAAAAGCCTACACGCCGGCCTGGGGCGAACAGATTACCGGCGTGCCGCGTCGACATATCGAAACTATTGCGCGTGAATTTGCCGAGACCGCCCATAAAACTCACGGTCGTTCGATGATCATCCTCGGCGCGGGAGTGAATCACTGGTATCACATGGATATGAATTACCGTGGGATGATTAACATGCTGGTGTTCTGCGGCTGTGTTGGACAAACCGGCGGCGGCTGGGCGCACTATGTCGGCCAGGAGAAGCTGCGGCCGCAAACCGGCTGGCTGCCGCTGGCCTTCGCGCTGGACTGGAATCGCCCGCCGCGTCAGATGAACAGTACCTCGTTTTTCTACAACCATGCCAGCCAGTGGCGCTATGAAAAACTGACTGCGCAAGAGTTGCTGTCGCCGCTGGCCGATCCGGCTAAATTTTCCGGACACCTGATCGATTTCAACGTGCACGCGGAACGTATGGGCTGGCTACCCTCGGCGCCGCAGCTTAATCTTAACCCGCTCAGCGTGAAAGCGAGCGCCGATAAAGCCGGGCTGTCTGCGGCGGATTATACCGTGCAGGCGTTGAAATCAGGCGCTATCCGTTTTGCCTGCGAACAGCCTGACAGTGGTCATAATCACCCGCGAAATTTATTTGTCTGGCGCTCTAACCTGCTCGGCTCCTCCGGGAAAGGTCATGAGTACATGCTCAAATATCTGCTGGGCACCGACAGCGGTATCCAGGGCGAAGCGCTGGGTTCCAGCGAAGGAATTAAGCCTGAAGAGGTGGAATGGCAGTCCGCCGCGATTGAGGGCAAGCTCGATCTGTTGGTCACGCTTGATTTCCGTATGTCCAGTACCTGTCTGTTTTCCGATATCGTTTTGCCGACCGCCACCTGGTATGAAAAAGACGATATGAATACCTCGGATATGCATCCGTTTATCCACCCCCTTTCCGCCGCGGTCGATCCTGCCTGGGAATCCAAAAGCGACTGGGAGATCTACAAAGGTATCGCCAGCGTCTTTTCTGAAGTGTGTGTCGGACATCTCGGACAGGAAACCGATGTGGTGTTACACCCGCTCCAGCATGATTCCCCGGCGGAACTGGCGCAGCCATTTGATATTCTCGACTGGCGTAAAGGCGAGTGCGAACTTATTCCGGGCAAAACCGCCCCCAATATCGTCGTGGTTGAACGCGATTATCCGGCCACCTATGAACGTTTTACCTCGCTGGGTCCCCTGCTGGATAAATTAGGCAACGGCGGTAAGGGTATTGCCTGGAATACGCAAGATGAAGTCGATTTCCTCGGTAAGCTCAATTACACCAAACACGATGGCCCGGCGAAAGGACGTCCGCGGATCGACACCGCGCTGGATGCTTCGGAAGTGATTCTTGCCTTAGCGCCGGAAACTAACGGCCAGGTGGCGGTGAAAGCCTGGCAGGCGTTGGGCGAGATGACCGGGCGCGAGCACACCCATCTGGCCATCAATAAAGAAGATGAGAAAATTCACTTTCGTGATATCCAGGCGCAACCGCGCAAAATTATCTCCAGCCCGACCTGGTCAGGGCTGGAAAGCGAGCATATCTCTTATAACGCCGGCTATACCAACGTACATGAACTGATCCCGTGGCGCACGTTGTCGGGGCGGCAACAACTCTATCAGGATCATGCGTGGATGCGCGCTTTTGGCGAAAGCTTGGTGGCATATCGTCCGCCGATTGATACCCGCAGCGTCAGCGAAATGCGAGAAATTCCGCCCAACGGTTTCCCGGAAAAAGCGCTTAACTTCCTGACGCCGCACCAGAAATGGGGAATTCACTCCATCTACAGCGAAAACCTGCTGATGCTGACCTTGTCGCGCGGCGGGCCGATTGTCTGGATCAGCGAAGCCGATGCCCGTGAATTGGGTATTGAAGATAACGACTGGATTGAAGCCTTCAACGCTAATGGCGCCCTTACCGCTCGTGCGGTGGTCAGCCAGCGCGTTCCGCCGGGTATGACCATGATGTACCACGCCCAGGAGCGAATTATGAATATTCCGGGCTCGGAAGTGACCGGGATGCGCGGCGGGATCCATAACTCCGTGACCCGGGTCTGTCCAAAACCGACGCATATGATCGGCGGCTATGCGCAACTGGCTTACGGCTTCAACTATTACGGAACCGTGGGTTCGAATCGCGATGAATTCATCATGATCAGGAAAATGAAAAACATTAACTGGCTGGATGATGAGGGCCGGGATCAGGTACAGGAGGCGAAAAAATGAAAATACGCTCACAGGTTGGGATGGTACTGAATCTCGATAAATGTATTGGCTGTCACACCTGCTCCGTCACCTGTAAAAACGTCTGGACCGGACGTGAAGGGATGGAATACGCATGGTTCAATAACGTCGAAACTAAACCGGGCATCGGCTATCCCAAAAACTGGGAAGACCAGCAGGAGTGGCAAGGCGGTTGGGTTCGTGATGTTAATGGCAAGATAAGGCCCCGTCTGGGCGGCAAAATGGGGGTAATTAGCAAAATTTTCGCCAACCCGGTGATTCCGCAAATCGATGATTACTATGAACCCTTTACCTTCGATTATCAGCATTTACATACTGCGCCGGAGAGTAAGCATCAGCCCACTGCCCGCCCTCGCTCACTGATTGACGGAAAACGGATGGACAAGGTGATCTGGGGGCCAAACTGGGAAGAGCTGCTCGGCGGCGAGTTTGAAAAACGCGCCCGCGACCGCAACTTCGACAACATACAAAAAGAGATGTACGGTCAGTTCGAAAACACCTTCATGATGTACCTGCCGCGCCTGTGCGAACACTGCCTGAACCCCAGTTGTGTCGCCACCTGCCCAAGTGGCGCTATTTATAAGCGTGAAGAAGACGGCATCGTGCTAATCGACCAGGATAAATGCCGGGGCTGGCGTTTGTGTATCAGCGGCTGCCCGTACAAAAAAATCTACTTTAACTGGAAGAGCGGTAAGTCTGAGAAGTGCATATTTTGCTATCCGCGTATTGAATCCGGCCAGCCGACCGTTTGTTCGGAAACCTGCGTCGGGCGCATTCGTTATCTTGGCGTTCTGCTCTACGACGCTGACAGGATTGAAGAAGCGGCCAGTACCGAACACGAGACGGATTTGTATGAACGTCAGTGCGATGTGTTTCTCGATCCGCACGATCCGGCGGTCATCGAAGAGGCGCTTAAACAGGGCATCCCGCAAAACGTCATCGACGCCGCCCAACGGTCGCCGGTGTACAAAATGGCGATGGACTGGAAGCTGGCGCTTCCGCTGCACCCGGAATACCGTACCCTTCCGATGGTCTGGTACGTACCGCCGCTATCGCCCATCCAGTCATACGCCGACGCGGGCGGGTTGCCGCACAATGGCAATATTCTGCCGGCGGTGGAAACGCTGCGTATTCCAGTTCAGTACCTGGCCAATATGCTCAGCGCGGGCGATACCGGCCCGGTCATTCGGGCGCTAAAGCGGATGATGGCGATGCGCCACTACATGCGCTCGCAGACGGTTGAAGGCGTGACGGATACCCGCGCGATTGACGAAGTGGGTCTGAGCGTACAACAGGTTGAAGAGATGTATCGCTACCTGGCGATTGCCAATTATGAAGATCGTTTTGTCATTCCCACCAGCCACCGGGAAATGGCGCGCGACGCCTTTCCGGAGCGCAACGGCTGCGGCTTTACTTTTGGCGACGGTTGCCACGGGTCGGATACCAAATTCAACCTGTTCAACAGTAGCCGTATTGATGCCATCAATATCACCGAAGTGCGTGATAAAGCGGAGGGGGAATAATGCAAATCCTCAAAGCGATTGGCCTGTTGATGGAGTATCCGGACGACGAGTTGTGGGAATGTCGGGATGAAGCGCTTGCCCTTATCCAACACGATGCGCCAATGCTGGCCGACTTCACTCGCGAGCTGCTTTATGCGCCGTTACTGGATAAACAAGCAGAATGGTGTGAAGTGTTTGACCGCGGGCGCGCCACTTCATTGCTGTTATTCGAGCATGTTCATGCGGAGTCCCGCGATCGCGGCCAGGCGATGGTCGATTTGTTAAGTCAGTACGAATCCGTGGGCCTGCAGCTCAACTGCCGCGAACTGCCGGATCATCTGCCGCTCTATCTGGAGTACTTAAGCGTGTTGCCGGAAGCGGAAGCGCGCGAGTGCCCCTATTCTGGCGCTGCTGGGCGGTCGTCTGAAACAGCGAGGAGCGCCGTGGTATCAACTGTTTGACGCCCTGTTGACGCTGGCGGGCAGCTCGCTGACAAGTGACAGTGTCACCAAACAGATTATTCAGGAATCGCGGGATGATACCCGTCAGGCACTGGATGCCGTCTGGGAAGAAGAACAGGTGAAGTTTATCGAAGATAACGCCACGACCTGTGACAGTTCACCGTTACACCATTATCAACGACGCTTTAGCCAGGACGCGGCGCCGCAGTACGTCGACGTCAGCGCGGGAGGCCCGAAATGATACAGTACCTGAACGTCTTTTTTTACGACATCTACCCCTATATTTGCGCCACGGTATTCTTCCTCGGCAGTTGGCTGCGCTATGACTACGGACAATATACCTGGCGCGCGTCGTCCAGCCAGATGCTGGACAAGCGTGGGATGGTGATATGGTCGAATCTGTTCCATATTGGCATTCTGGGGATCTTCTTTGGCCATCTGTTTGGGATGCTAGCGCCACACTGGATGTATGCCTGGTTCCTGCCGATTGCGGTAAAGCAGCAGATGGCGATGATCCTCGGCGGCGTGTGCGGCGTATTAACGTTGATCGGCGGCGCGGGATTACTGTGGCGTCGTCTGACCAATCAGCGTGTGCGGGCGACATCCACTACACCAGATATTATCATCATGAGCATTTTGCTGATTCAGTGCCTGCTTGGCCTGAGCACCATTCCGTTTTCGGCGCAATATCCGGATGGCAGCGAAATGATGAAGTTGGTGGGCTGGGCGCAAAGTATTGTCACCTTCCGCGGCGGGTCTTCGGAAATGCTGAGCGGTGTGGCGTTTGTTTTCCGCGTTCATCTGGTGCTGGGAATGACCATTTTCCTGCTCTTCCCGTTCACCCGTCTGGTTCATGTCTGGAGCGCGCCGTTTGAGTATTTCACCCGTCGCTACCAGATTGTTCGTACCCGCCGCTAATTCTCTTTGCCCGGGGATACGCTTACCGGGCAAAGAAAAACGCCTGGGCGTCGTCATTCGGCAACGCACAGGCTATGATGATTCTTCAGTCAAAGGAGAACATCAATGAAACCGCAGATTTACCATGTTGACGCCTTCACCAGCGAACCCTTTCGCGGCAACTCTGCTGGCGTTGTCTTACATGCGGATACGCTAAGCGACGCGCAGATGCAGCTGATTGCCCGTGAACTTCGTCACTCGGAAACCGCCTTTTTGCTAAAAAGCGAAGAGAGTGATGTGCGCATACGCTACTTTACACCGACAGTAGAAGTCCCCATCTGTGGTCATGCCACTGTGGCCGCGCATTATGTTCGGGCAACGGTACTGGGGTTGGGAAACACCACCGTCTGGCAAACCTCGTTAGCGGGCCGTCATCGCGTTGAAATTCATGCCGAACACAACGACTATCGCATCACGCTGGAACAAGGTCAGCCCTCTTTTGAACCACCGCTAGTCGGAGAGATTCGGGCTGCCATCATCACCGCACTGAACCTGACTGAAGATGATATCGTGCCGGGAGCGCCAATTCAGGTGGCTTCAACAGGACATGCAAAAGTGATGATCCTGCTCAAACCAGACGTTGATATTGATGCCCTTTCGCCGAATCTGGCAGCCCTGACGGCAATCAGCCAGCAAATTGGCTGTAACGGCTTTTTTCCTTTCCAGATTCGTCCGGGAAAAAACGAAACCGATGGGCGAATGTTTTCCCCGGCGATAGGAATTGTGGAAGATCCGGTAACGGGAAACGCCAATGGCCCGATGGGGGCATGGCTCGTCCATCATGGCCTGATGGCGCATGACGGTAAAACGCTGCAGATTCAAGGCCATCAGGGGCGCGCTTTAGGCAAAGAGGGTACTGTTGATGTTAGCGTCACCATTCGCGATAACCAGCCGGAAAACGTCACCATCTCCGGCCAGGCGGTCATTCTGTTTCATGCCGAATGGGCCATTACTTTTTAATCTTTGTCAGGCCCGCAAATCCTCGCGGCAAAAAATTATTTTCCCGCCTCCGGATGGGTATCAAATGCAGCCATTACCGCGGCCAGCTCCGCCTCGGTAAAACCGTGCTTTACATCATTTACGCCGAGACCAAACTGCTGCTGAAGTAACTGATACAACGACGGTACATCCGGTATATTGACCTGTTCAACGGCATGTCCCTGGTGGTAACGCGTGAAGTGGAAATTCGTTAATGTCAGCTTGCCGCCATCAGGCAAATGGCGGCACATCAACAAATGATGACGAAAATGGGATTGCGGCCAGTGAGCCGACCAGAAATTGCCCATTACATGATCGCTCTGCTGCTGCACCCCCAGATCAAAACAGTACATCGACTGCCAGTGCTCATGGTGGCGGAATTGTAAAATCCATGTGCTCCCCTCCTGTATCAGGCGGTATTCGCCATGCGGCGTTTGCTGGGCAATTTCAGCCTGCAGACGAAGCGGTGCGGTTAGCGTTTGGCCGCCAAACCCCACGTCCGCGATCCACTGCTCATCCTCAACATCAACCAGCAGCAAACGGTGCGTGCGCGGCGGTAAACTGGCGGGATGAGACAGAATGACCCGCCCCAATAAGCTTCGGACGTTAAAACCGATGTCGCGTAACGCGCGTTCAAACAGGCCATTCAGTTCAAAACAGTATCCACCGCGTCGGGCATAAAGCAGTTTCTCCTCTAGTGCCGTCTCATCAAGCTGTATTTCACGAGGCAGTAGCACATCCAGATTTTCAAAAGGAATCGCGCAGTTGTGCGCTAAGTGAAGCGTTCTGAGCGCTTCAACCGTAGGAACCCCCAACGGCTGACAATTTAATCGCGTAAAATAAGCATGTAAAAAAGAGGTCATCTGAGGCTTCCATTAACATTAATGCTTGCGTTCGGCACACAGGCTGAGGTGGATATCGCTGCGCAACAGGATACCCTATCCGTGGAATAGCGTTGGATACTTTTGAAAAAATAAGACAGGCCGGCTACAGCCGCCGGGGTACGTAGAATTTTGGCGTACAAACGGAAATCGGGTTCTGAGAATCTCTTTGCGACACGCCGCCAAAATAGCGGCGTGTTAAAATTTTTAACGCCAGCTCAGCGAGTCTGATTTCTAACAAAACTGGCTAAACATAAACGCTTTTTAATACTTGTCTAAATAGTTATGGTAACGATCTTTTATGTCGGCCGCCCGTTGCGCTTTCGCCTCCGGCATGTCGCTGGCCCGATCGGTATAATATTTTAAACTCGGAATGGCGCCTAATGCCTGAGGTAAGGCATTATATGCTGCTATTCGCTCTCTGACGGTTTTATATTTTTCATCAATATCATAACCATAGTATGCTGGCGCTTCAAAAAAGCCCTCTTCCAGTCTCATACAGATATCTTCAAAGGACCCCTTAACCTCAACGCTATGTTCGCCATCCGATATCCTGACGATTGGCTCACGTCCAGCCATCAGCGAGAGTTGTTCGAATGTTAACATCCGACCATCAGAAAGCTCGACATCTATAATAAATTGTTCATCACGTACAGCATCTGCAAGGTGATTATGGATATTCCCTGCATTGGCACAGAACTCATCAACTTTAGGCGTAACATTGCAATAATGTTCAATTACTCGCGTAAATCCGTAGGCCAGTCCTGCGGTAAGCACATACAAGATGCCTTTCATGATTTTTGTTGATAATTTATTTTCATAATCTCCTGCAGCAACATGAGGTAGCTTATTTCCTGATAAAGCTCTGGCATAGGTAGAAACTGATGTATATGGCATATCCTGCTCCTTCAAATTTTGCTCAATAGCTTTATATGTCCTACTCCTCTCTCATTATGACGATATGTCAATCAACAAAATTGCTCAAAGGCATACATTTTCAGGAGAAAATGAGAATAACAGGCGCAACGGCCTGATCTTATGCTGCTTCAATATCGTCAGGTGGTTTATCGTTCGAGGTCATATCTATGACCATAAATCCCTGCAGGGATTAACTCTGATTAATTATTGCGCAACGCAATCACTGCGGATTTGTGCTGGCGTCTTATCTGGCTGAATCGTGACCACACCGCACCACATCTGACCACACAAATAAACTCGACATCCTCATTTTGTTCTTTCCGTATGTTTTGCGTCATTTAACAATTGCAGGTAGGATGCTCCGCCGGCGGTTTTATCCCTGTCACAGAATCAGGGAAAAGCGGCATTCGCCATTGCAGGCAATCGATTGGTGAGCGCCCGTCGCGGCATAAGGAATTTTTCTGTCAGGACAGGCTACAACAGGTAACGTAATGAAAACACAGACTACGCACGCCGCAGAACAACATGCGGCGAAACGACGCTGGCTGAACGCCCATGAAGAGGGGTATCACAAAGCGATGGGGAATCGTCAGGTTCAGATGATTGCTATCGGCGGCGCGATTGGCACCGGTTTATTTTTAGGTGCAGGCGCCCGATTGCAAATGGCCGGACCGGCACTGGCGCTGGTCTATCTGATATGCGGCATTTTTTCTTTTTTCATTTTACGCGCGCTGGGCGAACTGGTATTGCACCGTCCTTCCAGCGGGAGCTTCGTCTCCTACGCCCGTGAGTTTTTGGGTGAAAAAGCGGCCTACGTCGCAGGCTGGATGTACTTTATTAACTGGGCGATGACCGGGATCGTCGATATCACCGCAGTGGCGTTATATATGCACTACTGGGGCGCATTTGGCGACGTTCCGCAATGGGTGTTCGCGCTCGGCGCGTTAACCATTGTCGGTACCATGAACATGATCGGCGTAAAATGGTTTGCCGAAATGGAGTTCTGGTTCGCGCTGATAAAAGTACTCGCCATTGTTATCTTCCTGGTGGTAGGCACGATTTTTCTCGGTACCGGTCAACCGCTTGAGGGTAATGCCACCGGTTTTCACCTGATTACAGATAATGGCGGCTTTTTCCCGCACGGCCTGTTGCCCGCGCTGGTACTGATTCAGGGCGTAGTGTTCGCCTTTGCTTCGATTGAACTGGTCGGTACCGCCGCTGGGGAGTGCAAAGATCCACAGACGATGGTGCCAAAAGCCATCAATAGCGTGATCTGGCGTATTGGTCTTTTCTATGTAGGATCGGTCGTATTGCTGGTTTTACTGCTGCCGTGGAACGCCTACCAGGCGGGGCAAAGTCCGTTTGTCACCTTCTTTTCTAAACTTGGCGTGCCTTATATCGGCAGTATTATGAATATCGTGGTGTTAACCGCCGCGCTTTCCAGCCTGAACTCCGGGCTTTACTGTACGGGGAGAATTTTACGTTCAATGTCGATGGGGGGGTCCGCGCCGAAATTCATGGCGAAAATGAGCCGTCAGCATGTGCCCTATGCGGGTATTCTGGCGACTCTGGTGGTTTACGTGGTCGGCGTGTTCCTGAATTACCTGGTCCCCTCCCGCGTGTTTGAGATCGTTCTTAATTTTGCCTCGCTCGGCATTATCGCGTCGTGGGCGTTTATCATGGTGTGCCAGATGCGTTTACGCCAGGCAATAAAAGAAGGCAAAGCCGCAGACGTCAGTTTTAAACTGCCCGGCGCGCCTTTTACCTCCTGGCTAACACTGCTGTTTTTACTAAGCGTGCTGGTACTCATGGCGTTTGACTACCCGAATGGAACTTACACTATCGCCTCGTTGCCGCTGATCGCTATTCTGCTGGTCGCCGGCTGGTTTGGCGTGCGACGTCGCGTAGCGGAGATCCATCGCACTGCGCCAGTGACGGCGGATTCGACAGAGAGTGTCGTATTGAAAGAAGAAGCAGCGACATAACATTACCCTTCCCCGGCAGCCCCAGGCCTGCCGGATTTAATGCGCGTTGCCGCCAACACCGCATCGCGCCCAATGCTTAGTCAGCCTTAATCAACTGCGCCACATCATTGCTGTTAATTTCCCGCTGGTTGCCTTCCTGATCGGTATAACTGGTCATTCCCGTCTCTTTATCTAACTGTGGCTTACCCTGAGTTACGATCGTTTGCCCATTCTTCGTCGTCATCACATAGTTGGTTGTACAACCCGCAAGCATAAAAAACATCATGCCCAAACCTGAGCATATAAATAACTTTTTCATATTTTCCTCGTGAATATAATGAGTAAACTACAGCAAAAAGGCAGTGTAATTCTCACAGAATCATCAGGCTATCGGCGGGGTGTAACGAGGCGTATCGGTGCGTTTAAAGAGATGACTGGAGGGGTTTCCCCCTCCATACCCTATTTACAGAGCAATGCGAATAACATCATCCGGCTGCGTCGCTTCCTGTTCACGTGTCGATTTCTGCTTCACGCTGACGTAGAGCGTTTTACCGTCTGCCGATAGCGCCAGACTATTCGGGTACGTCGGCGTATCGAACGTTTTAACAACGTTATAGGTCTTCGCATCGATCACGCTGACCTGCCCTGCCTGACGGTGCGTCACATACGCCTCGTTACGTGTCGGATTATACAGGACGGCCAAAGAGGCAGGCGCCGCGATTTTGACAAGAATATTGCCATTACGGGTATCGACAACCAGAACTTCAGTCGCCTTCGAGTCGGTGATAAACGCGCGATGACCTGCGGTATCGAGACTCAGATTAATAAAGAAGTGTTCTTTACCGTCATCCAGCAACTTCTTACGACTGAGAATTTTATTGCTGGCAGTATCGATGGTGATAAATTCGCCATCCGCATTGGTGGTGTACAGGCGTTGCGCTTTACTGTCGAGCGCCAGACCCGTACTCATTTTGCCGGTATTTTCGATCGTCGTTTTCAGTTTGATGGTTTCGCCATCCACTACCCAAATAGCACTCTCTTTACCAACACCGCTAATGTAGATCGTGTTGGTAGACGCATCGGCAACCAGCTCACGGGGCTGTAACGGACGAACCTCTTCAGTACGTTTGCGCGCATCAAGTACCAGACGACCTTTTACATCACCCGTTTTGGCATCAATCGCGGTAACAGCGCTGTTAATGGTATTGCCAAACCACAGCGTTTGGGTCGCGGCATTGATGGTGGCGCCGAACGGCTTGAGATCGTTATGAATCGCTTGCGTGATTTCCAGCGTCACCGGGTCGAGACGATAAACTACGCCGCCTTTATCCAGTTTACGGCTTTGCGATGTAGCCAGCCAGAGCGCGTTTTCTTGCTGACTCCAGGCCATCTCATAAGCGCCTTTGCCTACTGCTTTACGCAGCATGTCTTCCGCCGCCAGCGTGCTAAATGAGGATGCGACGAGGAGCGAACCTAACAATAAAGAACCACGCAGGCGCGGCGAAAAAAGATGACGTAAGTGCATGACGACTCCCTTTGATAAAAACGTGTATAGCTGCTTCACACTACTTCGCTGCGCGGGATCTTCGTTCCGCACTTATTATAAGTTGAGAATAATAATCATTATTTATCAGAAAGTGGAGCTTTTCCTCGCCTGCGAATGTCATGGCTCTTAAATACCGCACATTTTCTTAACTTAATGTGCGATTAAAATCTCAAAACTTTACATATTGACTACCCTTAATGTCACGTTTTCCGTTGATACGCTTACATTTATCCGGCATTTTCATGAAAATTATTTCCGTTAGACAGCGACTTTATCCCGCCCTCTTATTGCCTCTGACCTTCTCCCCGGTCCTTCAGGCCGCCAGCGCGCCCAATGAACAAACCATGCTAGTCACCGCAACGCCGCAAACCGTATCCGAGCTGGATACACCTGCCGCCGTTAGCGTCATTGAGGGAGAAGACATGCGTCTGGCGACGCCGCGCGTTAATTTATCTGAGTCTTTAACCAGCGTCCCGGGATTGCAGGTGCAGAACCGGCAGAACTACGCGCAGGATCTGCAAATCTCTATCCGTGGATTTGGCTCGCGTTCCGCCTTTGGCGTGCGCGGCATTCGTCTGTATGTTGATGGCATTCCCGCCACCATGCCGGATGGACAAGGCCAGATTTCGAATATTGATATTAACAGCATACAAAACGTTGAAGTGTTACGCGGCCCCTTCTCAGCGCTATACGGCAATGCTTCCGGCGGCGTGATAAATGTCACCACCGAAACCGGGAGACAGCCGCCCACCCTTGAGGCCAGCAGCTACTACGGCAGTTATGGAAGCTGGCGCTATGGGTTAAAAGCCACGGGAGCGATGGGGGACGGCACACAGCCTGGCGACGTGGATTACACGGTATCGACTACCCGTTTCACCACCCACGGCTACCGCGATCACAGCGGCGCGCGAAAAAATCTGGCTAATGCCAAACTGGGCGTGCGCCTTGACGATGTCAGTAAACTTTCGCTGATTTTTAATAGTGTGGACATTAAGGCGGACGATCCCGGCGGACTTACCGAATCTGAATGGAAAGCCGATCCGCAACAGGCGCCGCGCGCTGAACAGTACAATACGCGTAAAACCATCAAACAAACTCAGGCAGGATTGCGTTATGAACGTCAGCTCAGCGCGCAGGATGATATCAGCGTGATGGCCTACGCCGGAGAGCGGGAAACCACGCAATACCAGTCTATTCCCCTGGTGGCACAGCTAAAACCAGCCCAGGCTGGCGGCGTAATTACACTGCAACGCCACTATCAGGGAATTGATTCCCGCTGGACTCACCGGGGAGAATTAGGTGTGCCGGTCACCTTCACTGGCGGGTTAAACTATGAAAACATGAGCGAAAACCGCAAGGGTTACAATAATTTCCGTCTCAACAACGGCACCCCTGAGTTCGGGCATAAAGGCGATTTACGGCGGGATGAGCGTAACCTGATGTGGAATGTCGATCCTTATCTGCAAACCCAGTGGCAGCTTACGCAAAAACTCTCGCTGGATGCTGGCGTGCGCTACAGTTCCGTGTGGTTCGATTCTAACGATCACTATATCGCGCCCGGCAATGGCGATGACAGCGGCGACGCCAGCTATCACCACTGGCTACCCGCCGGATCGCTAAAATATGCGTTAACTGACGCCTGGAATCTCTATCTTGCTGCCGGTCGCGGATTTGAAACTCCCACTATCAATGAACTTTCTTATCGCGCTGACGGCCAAAGCGGGTTCAACTTTGACCTCAAACCGTCGACCAATGATACGGTGGAAGTCGGCAGTAAAACGCGGATTGGCAATGGCTTGTTGACCGCCGCGTTATTTCAAACCGATACCGATGATGAAATTGTCGTCGCCAGTAGTATGGGAGGACGCACTACCTACAAAAACGCGGGCAAAACGCGCCGCCAGGGCGCAGAGCTCGCGTTGGACCAGCGCTTCGCCGGCGACTGGCGGGTGAAAGCATCATGGACCTGGCTGGATGCGACCTATCGCAGTAACGTTTGTCAGGGGCAAAACTGTGATGGAAACCGGATGCCCGGCATCGCCCGTAATATGGGATTCGCCTCATTAGGTTTTATCCCGGATGAGGGGTGGTACGCCGGAACAGACGTTCGGTATATGGGCGATATCATGGCCAATGATGAAAATACCGCCAAAGCGCCTTCGTATACCGTTGTTGGACTAAATACAGGGTATAAATTTAATTACAGTCAGCTTACCGTCGATATTTTTGGGCGGGTAGATAATCTATTTGATAAAGAATATATCGGTTCGGTGATCGTTAATGAATCTAATGGCCGATATTATGAGCCAGCGCCAGGGCGTAACTATGGCGTGGGGATTAATCTGGCATGGCAATTTGAATAAATATCCGGCAATAGCGGGGCATCCCCGCTATTGATTAGTCATAGTTTCATGAAAGTTACATGAAGTACTGATTTTTAATCGTCGCTACGTTTTGTTGCAAAACGTTCTGTAGGCAGTGGCGACTGGCTTCTTTATCACCAGTCACTAACGCATTAAGCAATTTTCTGTACAGATTAACGCCGTTTTGATAATCATCAAGTTTAAAATTATCATATAAAAAATGCAGACTTGGCCCCAGGCGTACCCATAATTGCTCGATCATGGCATACAGCGTTGGCATATCCGCGTAGTGGTAGATCTCAAAGCGGAATGCGCGGTTGGCCAAAAGAATTTTCTCCATAACGCCACTTTCCAGCGCCTGTTGAAATTCATCTAATAGCGCATTCAGCGTCTGCTCGCGATCCGGGGTAATCTTACCCGCAGCGGCGACCACCGCCATCTCCTCCAGGGCAGTACGAATCGTATTAATTTCCAGCAAACTTTCCAGCGAGATCTCCGGCACCATAAACGCCTGTGCTGGCGCTACCGCCAAAGCACTGGAAGAGACCAGCCTTAACAGGGCCTCACGCACCGGCGTAATACTGACGCCTAACTCTTGAGCGATATTTTTAGTGATAAGCCTTGCGCCTGGTTTTAATGCGCCAATAGACAATTGATGCTTTAACCGATTTTCAACCTGTGTGGTCAGGCTTATATGTTGTGTTTTTTCCGTACCCGGCATTTTCCTTCCTTCACCTCTTGGCAGAACAACATCGCAATCGAGTCCCGAAGAAGTTTCGGAACTTAATTGTAAAAAAGATAATCCAGACCTGAACGGCCAAATAAATAAAAGTGATAATTTACTTGCGTGATATTCTCATCTTTTACAACAATACAGGTTTCTTTATGGCAACCGTTTTATCTCCGTCATTCCTTCATGTATCGAGATTTTTGACCGGTTCAGGCCGCTGAGGGAGATAAGCTGCCCCACCGCGATCTGAATGATGAATATAAGTAAAGCCGCAATTTTAAAATTTGCACATTTTTATGGCGACATAATGCCGCCATTTTTTCTTTACGCATCGTCCGCTAAACGTATCACGACTTTGCCAAAGTTCTTCCCCGCCAGCAGCCCTATAAACGCTTCTGGCGCATTTTCCAGCCCATCAGTAATCTGCTCCCGGTAATGTATTTTCCCTTCTTTGATCCAACGCCCCATTTCTTGCTGAAACTCATGTATCCGGTGACCATAGTCCTGGTTGATGATAAAACCTTGCAGGCGAATACGCTTTTTAAGTAATGTCGCCATCAGCAGTGGCAGTCTGTCTGGACCGTCCGGCAACGTTGTCGCATTGTAGCCGCTGACCAGACCGCAGAGCGGAATCCGCGCCGACGTATTCAGTAGCGGTAAGACGGCGTCAAAGACTTTACCACCGACATTCTCATAATAGATATCGATACCCTGCGGGCAGGCCTGCGCAAGCTGTTGTGGGAAATTATCAGCGTGATGATCAAGGCACAGATCAAATCCCAAAACGTCTGTCGCATGACGGCATTTTTCCGCGCCGCCGGCAATACCCACGACCCGGCAGCCCTTCAGCTTGCCAATTTGCCCAACCGTTGCGCCTACGGGGCCGGTGGCGGCGGCGACAACCAGCGTTTCGCCCTCTTTCGGCTGGCCGATATCCAGTAACCCCATATAGGCGGTAAACCCCGGCATCCCTAAAACTCCCAACGACCAGGAAGGATGTTGCGGATTATCACCCAGCTTTACCAACCCTTCGCCATCTGAAATGTCATAATCCTGCCAACCATTGTAACTCAACACCCATTCGTCTGGTCGGTAATCAGGATGATTCGACGCGACAACGCGACTGACCGTACCGCCAACCATAACGCAGCCAGGTTCAACTGGCGGCGCATAAGAGGGTTCATCGCTCATGCGGCCACGCATATAAGGGTCGAGTGATAAAAAAACGGTACGCAATAGCACCTGCCCTTCACCGGGCGTCGCGACGTCATCTTCTTCGAGGCGGAAGTTATCCATCTGCGGCGCGCCGTGGGGACGCGAGGCCAAAACCCAACGACGATTTCGGTTGGTCTGTTGCTTCATTCTATTCTCCTCATGCCTGGCATAATCCATCAATAATAGTCGAACATTAGCTTTCTGAGGGAGTTAAACACTCTCAGATATCAGGCTGTGCGCTTTTATGAACGACTTTCTTTCCCCTCTCGCTAAATATGAATTCTTGCGCTAATTCGTTGATTTATGCCGCCTTCAATAGTATTTCTAACACTATCGTAAACATTCCCTGGGGTTCCCTATGACGATTCGCTTTGCCGATAAAGCAGACTGCGCCGCGATTACCGAAATCTATAACCATGCGGTATTACATACTGCGGCCATCTGGAACGATCGGACGGTCGATACGGATAATCGCCTTGCCTGGTATGAGGCCCGTCAATTACTGGGCTATCCGGTGCTGGTAAGCGAAGAAAATGGCGTGGTGACTGGCTATGCATCATTTGGCGATTGGCGCAGTTTCGACGGTTTTCGCTATACCGTCGAGCACTCGGTTTATGTTCATCCGGCGCACCAGGGGAAAGGACTGGGGCGAAAACTGCTCAGCAGACTGATCGACGAAGCCCGACGCTGCGGCAAGCATGTGATGGTGGCCGGTATTGAGTCACAGAATGCCGCCTCGATACGCCTGCATCATTCGCTGGGATTTACCGTCACCGCGCAAATGCCGCAGGTCGGCGTAAAATTTGGCCGTTGGTTAGATCTTACGTTTATGCAGCTCCAGCTTGATGAACACGCCGCGCCGGACGCCTGCTGATGAACCAGTCGCTGACGCTTATCTTTTTGATCGCCGCCGGCGTCGGGCTGGTGGTACAAAACAGTATTATGGTGCGTATTACGCAGACATCAACGACGATTCTGATCGCTATGCTGTTGAACTCGCTGGTAGGGATCGTTTTATTTGTGACGATATTGTGGTTTAAGCAAGGCGCTACGGGCTTCGGCGAGCTGGTCGCCAGCGTGCGCTGGTGGACATTGATCCCCGGTTTGCTGGGGTCATTTTTTGTATTTGCCAGCATTAGCGGGTATCAGAACGTTGGCGCCGCGACGACTATCGCGGTACTGGTCGCCAGTCAGTTAATCGGCGGACTGGCGCTGGATATTGCGCGTAGCCACGGCGTCACGTTACGCGCAATGGTCGGGCCGGCGTTTGGCGCGCTGTTGCTGGTCATTGGCGCATGGCTGATTGCGAAGCGCCAGTTTTAATGGGTTACAGGATCGTGCCGCCTTTGGTGAGCTGTTCGCGGCGCGCGTCCCGATCTTCTTGATATTGCCTGCCGTGATGCGCGATAGCCGTGCGTAAACGCTGCTGCTGCACATAACGATCTTCACGACGTAATTCAGCGTCATCGCTCAAGGCAATCAGCAATTCATTCATATGGGCAATTACGCTCTCCGCGATGGCGGCATCCACGCGGGCGCTCACTTCCTCCAGGTGCGACATAAGCTCTCCTACTCTTTATTCTGTAACAGCATGATTCGCCTATTATACGCGTTATTGTCGCCCGATGCGGTCATTCGCCGCCGCCACCCTGATTTAACTTACGTCAAGTGGAAACACGGGGCTTAATAGACCGAGAATTCGCGCCTTTTTGCCTTTCTTCCGCCGTTTGCTTGCGTATAGACCCCGTAAAGTAGACGCGTGAAGAAGTCTAAGGGATAACAACGTGGCAAAATCTCTCTTGCGCAGCGGCAATCTGGATGATTATCAGGCCGTGGGCGGCGGCGGTCAGGCCGTATTTGAATCAGCATTGCAAATTCGCGAAACGCTTCGTCTGCGTAAACAGCAGGCGATGGTTGACTGTCTGGCGATTCCGCAACTTAACGATAATGGCGATCGGGTTGACTGGTATTCGCCGATTGAAGGTCAGGCGATAGCGTGGAAAGCGGCTGACGAAGAGACACGTTCTCGGGCTTTACGTTATTTAGCCAGCACTTTTGAAAGCGCGGCTGCACTCAGTCGCAAAAGTCTGCAATCCGGTAAAACAGCGCTCCAACTATTTGGTTCGCTACTTGAGAAAGCGACGCAATTTCCCGGCGAAAATCATGTTTTCCTGGTTAACGGCAAACCGGTTATCACCTTCTGGGGATTCGTTAATCTCAACGAAAATACACGCGATGATGTGCTGGACTGCCTGCGGGTCACCGAGGCAATCCCTGACATCCCGCTGGTCGAGCCGGAGCCGGAGCCCGAAGAAAAGCCGCTGGTAGAGGCGGCGTTTAGTCAGGCGGATGAACCCTTGTTAACGTCTGTCATTGAACCGCCGAAAATGCCGGAGGAACCTGTTGCGCCGCCCGTTATCGTTAGCGAGCCGAAGCCGGCCACACCCATCCCGGTTGCTGAGGCGAAAAGAGCTCGCCGTCTACCGCTGTGGAGCTTACCTGTCGCTGCCGTGGTTATCGCCGCCGTCGCCACGCCTTTTTTCTGGCCATCTTCATCCGTTAACGGGTCCTCTCCTGTTCGCGCCGCGCCTGTCGCTACCGCGAAAACTGACGTTACCCCATTGCCTGAACTCACCGCGCATTTGCCACTGCATCGCGCTGAGGTGACGCCCGCCCCCAAAGCGGCGCCGCTGCCGGAGGCGCCTGTTATCATTGCCGCTATTCCCAAAGACGCGCTGGTGATGGACAGTACGCAGATGAAGCTTGGAACCACGCGCTTTTTAAACGGTAGCTGGCGCGTCAGCGTGGATGTCAAAGATCCGATTACCGGCAAGCCGCCCTCTCTGCGTTATCAGATCCAAAATAACAAAGGTATCGCGCGCGTAGTACATGGCGATAACGTGGTTTGTCGGGCGGAAATTTTCTCTGGTCTGCATCAAACGGGCGAGCTGATGATTAAAAGTCGCGGCAATGCGCGCTGCACCGACGGTTCACGTTATCCGATGCCGGAAATTACCTGTAAAGCAGGCGTCAATGACGTCGCAACCTGTACCGCCCGTTATGGCGACCACGCGGCAATTCCGTTGACGTTTAAAAAGATAGGTGCCTGATTTTATGTTGGTCAATCTGTGTGATTACAAACAGAGCGTCACGCTCATTGCAAACAGCGGCGTCCAGTTTCTTGATTTTGGCTTAACGCCGCAAGAGTCGGCCCACTACGGACGTTTTGTGCGCAAAACGGCAAACGGCCCGCTACTGCGCCTCGATTTTGATCTGACCAGCGGGCGCTACACGTTGCCTGGACGTGCTGGCGGCCAACCCGAAGTCGTGAAACCGGAAAGCACTCAGACGCTGCACTATTCTCTGGATGTACTCGACGGGATCTGGCTTCCCCTGCCGTTCCTGCGTTTTAATCCGCCGCGTACCTTTATTGACGGGCCGGATAACTGGGCACGCATTCAGGCACGTAAACTCAGCGAGCCAGATAGCGCCGGAAACACACACCGGATCACCCTCGCCTTCGACAGTCAACTGGCAAAAAATATGCCTGCGGCGTTGGCGCCTTGCGAAAACGATCTGCTCAATGGCACACGTTTTGCGCTCGCCTGGCGCGATGAAGAAGTTGCCGATTTTCTTGACCAGACATGGATTGACGGCTGGCTGCGCGAGTCGTTTCTTCAGTATGCCTCACAGGTGGAAAACCGTTCGGAACAGGCCATACAACAAGCGCTGCGTAGCTTTGAGTATCAGGCGCACTGGTTGAATTTACTGACGCTGTTAGGCGAACAGCTTACGGTGCCGGAAGTAAAGTTTGTGACACATACGTTAAGCACGCCCGCAATCCCGGTCGATCTGATTCTGGATGTCGGCAATACGCATACCTGCGGCGTCTTGATCGAGGATCATGGCGATGCGAATGACGGGTTACGCCAGACGGCAGAGCTTCAGGTGCGTTCTTTAAGCGAGCCGCAGTATCTGAACGATCCTTTATTTACCAGCCGGGTGGAATTCTCGGAAGCACGCTTTGGCAAGCAACACTTTTCTGTCGAAAGCGGACGAGACGACGCCTTTGTCTGGCCTTCCATTGTGCGTGTGGGCGACGAGGCTCGCGCCCTTGCTATGCAGCGTGTGGGCACCGAAGGCAGCAGCGGCATCTCCAGCCCGCGTCGCTACCTGTGGGATGAAACCCCCGCCTTGCAGGACTGGCGTTTTAGCCAGATCCACGGTAAAACGCAGCGCGAACCGCTTGCCACCGCGTTTCCGCTGATGAATCTGATGAACGATGACGGACAGCCGTTATTCCGCCTGCCGCATGAAGAAAGGCTACCGGTTTTTTCGCCGCAATACAGCCGTAGCACCTTGATGACGCATATGTTGTGCGAAATTCTGGCTCAGGCGCTGGGGCAAATTAACAGCGTCGCCACCCGGCTGCGGCTCGGCTTTCCCGCCTCGCCGCGCCAGCTACGCACCCTGATTTTAACGCTGCCTTCCGCCATGCCGAAACAGGAGCGAGAAATTTTCCGCCAGCGAATGTTTGAAGCGCTGGCGCTGGTCTGGAAAGCCATGGGCTGGCATCCGCAGGATGAGGATTTCACCACGCCTAAGCAGCGTGAAAAAAGCGTGGTGCCGGTACCAGAAATACAGATGGAATGGGACGAAGCAAGTTGCGGCCAACTGGTATGGCTTTATAACGAAGCCATTTCGCATTACGCCGGGCGTACCGAATCCTTTTTTAATGCGCTGGCCAGACCGGATCGCCAGCCTGAACCCGGCGTCGTCCCCGGGCGCGCGTTGCGCGTGGCATCGATTGATATCGGCGGCGGCACGACGGATATGGCGATCGTTCACTATCAGTTAGATGACGGCGTGGGGGCCAATGTAAAAATTACGCCTCATCTCCTGTTTCGCGAAGGTTTTAAAGTCGCCGGGGACGATCTGCTATTAGATATCATTCAGCGTTGCGTACTCCCTTCCCTGCAAACGGCGTTGCAACGGGCAGGCGTTACGGATGCCGCCGCCCTGCTGGCGACCTTATTTGGCGATTCGGGACGAATTGATACTCAGGCCATTTTGCGCCAGCAAACGGCGCTGCAATTATTTATGCCGCTGGGCCATGCGGTACTTTCCGCCTGGGAGCAAAGCGACATTAACGATCCGTTTGCTGGTTTACATGCAACATTTGGCGATCTGCTGATCCGCCGCCCAACAAGCAACGTGATGAACTATATCCAGCAGGCGATCGATCATGCCTTACCGTCTGGTTCGCCGACATTTGATATATTCAATGTGCCGTTGCAAATTCAGTTTAGCCAGCTTCAGGAGGCTCTGCTGGCCGGTCAGTTTACGCTGACAACGCCGCTTCATGCGGTCTGCGAAGCGATCTCCCACTATCACTGCGATATCTTGCTGGTGACGGGGAGACCGACCTGCTTACCCGGCGTACAGGCGCTCATCCGGCACTTACAACCGGTGCCGGTTAATCGCATTGTGTGGATGGATAAGTATCAGGTACATGAATGGTATCCCTTCAGTCAGCAAGGGCGTATCGGCAATCCAAAATCCACTGCCGCGGTGGGCGCGATGTTATGCAGCCTGGCGCTGGACTTACGTCTGCCGCGTTTCAATTTTAAAGCGGCTGATATCGGCGCGTATTCGACTGTGCGTTATCTCGGCGTACTGGATAATACCGTTAATACGCTTCGCGATGAAAATATCTGGTATCACGAGATCGATTTGGATAAACCCGGCGCAACGCTGGACGCACGCCTGCATTTTCCGCTACGCGGCAACGTGACGTTGGGCTTTCGTCAACTGGCGAACAGTCGCTGGCCTGCAACCCCACTCTATTGCCTGAGCATTAATTCCGCCGAACTGGCGAAAACCATCGCTGGCGACGGCGTACTGAATGTCCGACTGAAATTACGCGGCAGTAGCAAAGATAGCGCCCCGGAATCGTTCATATTAAGTGATGCCTGGCTCCAGGACGGGACGCCGGTCGCCGCCGATGCGCTGACATTAAAATTGAATACGCTGGCTGACCGCCGCCACAGCGGCAGCCACTACTGGATAGATAGCGGGAGTGTATACCTGAAATGACAAAACCGTTAAACGCCACCCAGGCTGTTATCGAGTGGGTTAACAACACGCGCCGTTACGCAACGCGACTGGATGACGAAGCCGACGCTCTGCTGGCGCAACTTACGCTTGCCGCGGCGGATGAGTCAGCGCTCAACGCCGCCTGCGCATCACATGGCTGCGTCGGTCTGTACGGGTATGCGCAATCCGCAAAAGCGCATCTGTTAACGACGCTATGCGGTAACGAGAATGGCAAGCTGGAAATTATCACGCCGGACCGTGACTATGATTATTTCAGCCACATCAACCCGGGTCATGCGCCAGCGAATATGGCTATTCGCTTTACGCGCGACATTTTTTCAAACGAGAGCGGCTGGCCGTTGCGCCTGTGCTTGATCAGTGAAGCCGAACTGGTGCAGATCTTTATTGCCTGGACCAGCGCGTCCCCCGTTTGTCGCCAGGTCGAAAAATCCATTATCACATCACGCCTGGAGAAATGGCAATCGCTTCGCCAACCGCAGCCCGTCCCCGGCGTTACCGCTGAAGAGGTTGCGACCATCGCGAGTTTCTGGCGCTCTTGCCTGCCGTCCGCCAGACAACATATTGATGATGCGACATGGCAACACTTTGCCTCGCTCTTGCCTGCGTTGGATCTCACGACACGGGCGCACGCCTGGGCATTACTGTGGGGAGAGCAACCAGAGATCACCCAGCAATGGCTGGCGCTGGCACATATGTTGCAACAAACCGGCCATGCCGAGGAACTGGCGGCGCCGCTCAGCCTGCTGGTCGATCATTTTGGCTTACCGGCGGAAAACTTCCTGACGCAAATGGCGCTAACCGCCAGCGATACGCAAAGCGATGTGGTGGTGCATCCGGTTAAGGAAGGCCGACTGCTCAATGCGGTCAGCCTTTCGCTTGATTCTCTGGCGCTGCTTACCCGCGAACTGGTGCTAACCGTTGAAAACAGCGTACTGGATAACGTTGATTTACTGGATATTCCGGTCGCGCCAGACAGTCATCCTCATCCGTTATGGCGGACGAAATTAGGCTGGATGCTGGCCCATTACCGTCAGCAGATACAGCCCGATGTTCTGGTGATTTGCAATGCTCTGGTATCTCGCTCGCAAACGTCCACTGCCGCCCGTCACTTACTGGAGTGGGTTAACGCCACGCAGCCGCAGCATGAATCAGCGTTACCCGGCGTCGTCTGGGCTATTACTCCACAGGATGCCCGTTTTGCCACCCAGCAAAATCTGGATGAAGCCGTCCAGCAGTTGATGGGTAAACCTGGCGTGCATTGGGGAACGTTGCAGGCGCTGGATAAACACAGTATGCAGCGTTTGGTGGAGTGGTTATCGCAGGCGACATCGGCACCACAGCGACAGGCGCGCTTACAGGCGTTACGCGCACAACTACGAGGCCGCGTGCGCGATCTGTTACCGATGTTTGATGACGCGCGGCTATCGGTTGAAACCGTGATCCGGCGTCTTCAGGCCCAGGCCGCCAGACATGGCGACCTGCTGGCCGGGCTGTTACCGCCGGTACAGAACTTCGAAGCGTTGCTGCGCACCCGACAGTCGCGAGAAGAACAGGTCAGCGGTTTATTTAATGACGCGATCGATCTCTTTGCCGACGAACCAACGCGCGCTTCAGCGTCAGAAGGTCATGAAACAGGCTACCAGGCGCACAAAATGTGGATCAGTCATCTGCGCCAGTGGGCCCACTGCCGGGATAATGCGCAACGTCTGGGGCTGGAACCGCAGATGCTCAACGCCGTGGCGGAGATTTTAATTACCGCCAGCTATCGCCTCGGTTTACCTCAGCAGTTACAGAAAACCATGCAGCGCGAGGAGGTGAGCGGCGCGCAGCTTCATGCCATCATTGGTAACTTCATCGCCTGGCTCGGCTACGCAAATATCGAGGAGGCCCAACGCCCGGCCAGCCGCGTTCAGAAAGGCGCAGCCATTTTCGCCGCAACGCCGCGTTCGACAATGTTACGTCTAACAAAGCTTGACGAACAGCCCGTTCACGCCGCCAGCCGCTATGTCTATGACTGGCTTGTTGCGCTGTATACCCTGGCCAATGAGAACGCAGGTTATCGACATCCGCAGGACGTTACCGACGTAGACAGAGAGCAATTACTTGCCCTGATAGCCTGACCTGGCGGAAAAACCATGCCCGGTAACCTGTATCGGGCTTGAGGTCAGAAAAGCGAAAACAGCAATGCGACGGGGAAACTTATCGGCCATGTCGCGCCAACCAAAAAGGCGCTCAGGAAACGAATTCGTTTTTTGTCATGAGTCAAAAACCAGGTGATCAGGAATGATATCACCGCCATGACGGCGTAAAAAATTAATATCTTTTGAAAGAGGGTCATATCAGGCATCCGCGCCAACCAGAGGAAAAAACGCGCGCAATATGCTCTTTTTATTTGACACACATCAAGGTTTATCAGCCTTGACAGCAAAACGTTCTCAATGCACGGCTCCGCTCACAGAATATCCTGTTTACGTATTATTGCGGATCTCGCCAACCCGTACTATACCCATAGGGGTTATGATGAAAGGTGGCGAAAATGAATGTTTCCAGTAAAACCGTCGTGCTGATTAATGTCTTTGCTGCTGCAGGACTTTTGGGTCTGATCTCGTTGAGATTCGGCTGGTTTGCTTGAGGTGTTCAACCTTTGAGTACTTGCTGCGCATGTTGGCGGGGAGGTCCCCCTCTCCGCCGATACCCGCCTATTTTTTCATGATTTTTCTGAACAGTAAATGATCCTTAATGCTTAACCATGATGTGGCGGACAAGGGTGTAGTCTTCCAGACCATACAATGACATATCTTTGCCGTATCCCGACTGTTTTTGCCCTCCATGCGGCATCTCGCTAACCAACATGAAATGGGTATTAATCCAGGTACAGCCATACTGCAATCTGGCGCTAAGCCGGTGCGCCCGCCCAACGTCCTGAGTCCAGACGGAGGATGCCAGACCATAGCGAGAATCGTTGCCCCACCTCAGAACCTGATCTTCATCATCAAAGACGGTTATACTGACCACCGGGCCGAAGACCTCGCGTTGCACGATGGCATCTTCCTGTTTTGCGTCTGCCAGCAACGTCGGAGCGAAATAGTAACCTTTACCTTCCGTTTGACTTCCGCCAGTAATCACACGGATATGGCTGAGGGCCTTCGCCTCCTCTACAGCCGCTGTGACGCGCTTCAGGTGCGCCAGCGAACTTAACGGCCCCAGCTCTGTCGACTCATCCTCCGGTGCGCCCATTTTCAGGCTGCTCACCGCGTTCCCCAGCTTTTCGACCAGCGCATCATAGATACCGCGCTGCGCGTATATACGGCACGCTGCAGTACAATCCTGTCCGGCATTATAGAAACCGAAAGTCCGGACGCCTTGCGCCACCGCATCCAGATCGGCGTCATCAAAAACAATCACCGGGGCTTTACCACCGAGTTCCATATGCGTACGTTTTATCGCTGGCGCAGTATGGCGCAGAATATGCTCCCCGGTCGCGATAGAACCGGTTAAAGAGACCATGCGTACTTTTTCATGGCCGGTCAATACATCGCCAACAGTTTGCCCTCGTCCGAACAGGACATTGAGCACCCCAGGCGGAAAGATATCCTTCGCCAGCGCGGCAAGTTTAAGCGCCGTCAGCGGCGTGATTTCAGAAGGCTTAATCACCACACAGTTACCTGCCGCCAGCGCAGGCGCCAGCTTCCAGGCCGCCATCATGAGCGGATAATTCCACGGCGCGATAGAGGCAACCACGCCAATCGGGTCCCGGCGGATCATCGACGTATGCCCTTCCAGATATTCACCCGCCGCCAGTCCACTCAAACAACGGGCCGCGCCGGCAAAAAAGCGAAAGACATCCACGATTGCCGGAATTTCATCATTAATTACGCAGTGCAAAGGCTTACCGCAGTTTTGCGATTCAAGCCGGGCGAACTCAAGGGCGTTTTGCTCGATGCTGTCCGCCAGTTTTAACAGACATTCCGCCCGTGCTTTGGGTGTGGTCTGCCCCCATTCGGCAAACGTGTTAACGGCGGCCTGCACTGCGGCGTCAATCTGCGCGGGCGACGCTTCCGCAATCTCAAGTATGACCTCGCCTGTCGCCGGGTTATAAACAGACTGCCTTTCTCCCTCGCCGTCCACCAGCACGCCATTAATCAGTAATTGATATTGCATAGCATTTTCCCATATCGTCATTAATCGATTTCCGGCGAACGGGCCGCCGCTTTCCTAAAAAATAGACGGCGCGCCAGATGCTCACCCGGCACACTCGGGAAATTTAGTCAGGTTGTGAGCTGACACGCATTCCACCTCACACAAGGCTTTTAGCGCTCAGCATCTCGCGAATCAGGCTGCCAAGCTGTTTTACGGCCTGTTCTTCCCGTTCTCCCCAATGCCATGCGGTGTTAAAACGAAAGAAACGCGTCCAGGCGCCGGACGTTGAAAACATTTTCCCCGGCGCGATACTGATAAGGTGTTCAAGCGCTTTGGCGCTAAGTTCACCGGCATCAAGCTGCTCAGGTAGCTCCAGCCAAAGAAAATAACCGCTATCGTTATGGTGAATTTTTACTTCCGCCGGGAGATGGCGCAAAAGGGTTTGCCAGGCTTGCTGTTTACGTTCGGCAAGCTGCCTTCGCAATCGTCGCAGATGCGCGTCATATCGACGTGTCGAGAGATAATCCACTAACGCCAATTGCATGGGGGAACTGGTGGATAATGTGCTCATTAACTGCAAACGCTGAATTTGTCTGGCATGGCTTCCTCCCGCAACCCAGCCAATGCGAAAACCGGGAACCAGACATTTGGAAAAAGACGAACAATGCAACACGGTATCGTCGCGATCCCATGCTTTGGCAGGCAGAGGTTTCTCGCGGCCAAAGTAGAGTTCGCTATAAACATCGTCTTCAATTAGCGTCACGTTATGGTGCGTGAGTAACGCAACCAGCCGCGCTTTTTTCTCAGCACTCAGCGTGAACCCTAACGGATTCTGGCTGTTGGTCATTAACCAGCACGCTTTCACCGGATATTCCTGTAACGCCTGTTCCAGCGCCATAAGATCGATACCTTCTTTAACATCGGTAGGTATCGACAACGCTTTCAGGCGCAATCGCTCCAGGGCCTGTAGCGCACCGTAGAAACAGGGGTTCTCCACCACCACCCAGTCTCCCGGCGCCGTCACCGCCTGTAAACTAAGATTCAACGCTTCCAGCGCGCCGGCGGTAATGACAATCTCGTCAGGAGAAACGGTAATCCCCTGCTGCGCGTAACGGCGTGCTATCGCATAGCGCAATTCTGCATTACCTGGCGGCAAGTTTTCGATGACGCTCATTGCCGTCGCGGTTTTACTGACCTGCGCCAGAGAGCGGTTCAATTGCGGCAAGGGAAACAGACGCGGATCGGGAAACGCTGAGGCAAAGGGCACCACAGAGGTATCACGGCTCGCCTGCAGCATCTCAAAAATATAGGTATTGATATCTACGGCTTCATCCCGAATAACGTGCGCTGCCGTCGCGACTGACCGACAAACCGGATGCGGCGCGACATAATAACCAGATTGCGGACGGGCGATAATCCGTCCCTGACTTTCCAGCAACTGGTACGCATGACCGACAGTCATAAAACTCATGCCGCTACTGGCGACCTGCTCCCTCAGCGAGGGTAATCGATCGCCGGGTTGCCAAACGCCAGAGGCGATTTGTTCTCTAATTTGCTCCGCCAGACGTTGATATTTTTTCATTATTCGATCTCATTGAGCGCTGCTTACAGGTGGCAACCGCAGTGTATATCAGTTGTTAAAATTAACAATGATTTGCTAACTGTTATGGTGCTTTCCAACAGGCGTAATGATTAGATTTCGCAACAAAACGCCGTTTCAGGGTCTCTGCTTAACGGGAAAGTCAAACCAGGTGTTCGGGTATGGTTCATGAGTAAGAGAGAAGTGCCACCATTCAGTATCCAGTGGCGTAAAACCCGCATCACGCATCAATGTTTGTAATAACAACCTATTTGCGCGTTGCTGAGCGGTAAGTATGACATTATCGGGATGGGATAACGGACTAAAACAGTCAAAGCCGGTACCAAAATCCAGACTATTATCTGGCGAGCGTTGCGCCGCGGACGCAGTACAATTCACCAGTGGTCGTCCGGGATCGTATATTGGTATTTTACTGTCAAGTGGAACAATCGTTAGATCAAGCGTACTTCCCCGACTGTGGCCGGATCTGGCGGCAAGATAACCTTCCTCAAACAGACGATTTTTCTCTACCTGCGGATAAAATTCGTTTTTCATTTGGTTTTGAGAAGGATCTTTGGCCCACGCGATAAAGTCGTTCACTGCGCTTTGCGGACGGTAGCAATCATATATTTTTAAGGTAAGTCCGAAGGGGCGTAAACGATCGGCGACCTGCTTTACTGCGTTTGCGGCTGGTCGTGTTAACAGGCAAACAGGCGCGTTATAGCCTTTAATGGGGCGACCAATAAAGTTATGGGAACTGAAGTATCGCATGTCTACCTGTACGTCGGGGGCGACCGTAGTAATATCGACAAAGTCTTTTGGCTGGTGGAGATCAATATGGTTTTCAGCTGATATTGCCTGAACGGACAACAGGCTGAACAGGAGGAAAGAAGATACGCATTTTACCATATGTTACACCTCGCGAGAGTCACAGGGGTGATTATGTATTTGAGCAGGTAAAGATTAGCGGACAGCGCTTAAACAGATGGTTAAAATAAACATCATTCCCCCCCTGTAATCTGTGCCTTATTACAAACGGAGAGGTTATATTTTGCTTATATGGCCATTACGCCGCCTGTTCTATACCCAAAATAATTCGAGTTGCTTAAAGGCGGCAAGGGAGTGAGTCCCCAGGAGCACAGATAACGATATGTTTTCACAAAGGCGAGTCTACCTGACCAGAAAGGATATTTGATAATCAGTAGTACAGTTGTTGTCGCCTTCCATAACTAAATAACATTGTTTCGCCAAAGATAAGACCACTATATAGTCAGGAAGGCAATTAGTGAGGAACACGTCGATTGTCGGCGATAATGCACTGAAATTACGATTCACTGCAGTTGTGCAAACACATAGAATCCCCCTCGAACCGAGATAATTCGGTCTGCTGGTCATAGCCATTATTCAGTAAGACCGCAGGTTGCAGCGGCGGATCACGGGCGTGAAGAAAAATCCTGTGCCCCAAATTTTTTGGACAAGCGCTGAACCTGCCGTATACTTTTACTTAACGTACACTCCGCCATAAAAATAAACCCTGCGATGATACCGTAATGCCACAGGCATAACTTAAGGATATGCCATAAATCAAGCGAAGCATGATTTAACTTCTCAGTAATTGCGATAGTCTGTACAAATATTATGGGATGAAATAATAAGACGCCTAACAAAAATATCCCTGCCACGATCATGGCAAGTAACTGGAAAAAAGCCCATCCGATAACGAAACGGTAAAGTAACAGCAATAATAGCCGTCCACATTTTCTTAGCCATTCTGACTGCAAAATGCCCCAGGATGCTGTCTTTTCGTGAATTTCACCCATTTCTTCTGACTGCAAAATGAAATAAACCCCCATCGTTACAACAAATATAATTAAGGATGCATTTATATCATAAGTCTTTAGGCCTCCTGCCCTGAATTTCACCATCTGATTTCTTCATTTACACGGTTGAGCCTCCTCATTACTCATGGTATATGATGATGTGAGGTTTTTATAATTTTATAAAGCCACGGGTCTAACAATAAACGGTTCAGGACAAAGCAAAATCAGGTGTTACAACATGGGATAATATTTCGAATATAATTGAAGTAATATAAACTTGTGGTCTACATTATGCCAATTACTATCGGGAGAGGGTTTTTAAAGAGTGAGATGTTTTCTCAAAGTGCTATCTCTCAACGCTCCTTCTTTACGTTACTATGGGAAAAGATTAAAGATTTTTTTGTGACACGCAAAGATCCACTGCCGATCAATATATAAAGGAATTGTGTGATGTTGCCTCTCCGCCTGACGCGCAACGTTTATTTGATTTATTTTGCGCGTTATATGAATTATCATCACCATCATGCAGAGGAAATTTCCATTTTCAGCACTATAAAGATGCTGAGTGTCAGTATACAAATCTCTGTATTAAAGATGGCGAAGATATTCCGTTATGCATTATGATACGTCAGGATCACTACTATTATGAGATAATGAATAGAACAGTGCTCTGTGTTGATACTCAGTCTGCCCACCTGAAAAGATATTCTGATATTAATATAAAAGCTAGCACTTATGTTTGTGAACCGCTATGTTGCTTGTTCCCTGAGCGGTTACAACTCTCGCTATCCGGCGGTATAACATTTTCCGTTGACCTAAAAAATATAGAAGAGACGCTTATCGCCATGGCAGAAAAGGGTAATTTATGTGACTGGAAGGAACAGGAAAGAAAAGCCGCCATCTCCTCCAGGATTAATCTGGGCATCGCACAAGCAGGTGTAACAGCTATTGACGATGCTATCAAAAACAAAATAGCCGCAAAGGTTATTGAGAATACTAACTTAACGAATGCAACATTTGAACCAAATTATGTACAAAGCTCAGTTACTCAAATTGTTTATTCATGTTTGTTTAAGAATGAGATACTAAGGAATATGCTGGAAGAAAGTTCCTCTCATGGCCTGCTATGTTTAAACGAGCTTACTGAATATGTAGCGCTACAAGTTCATAACAGCCTTTTTTCTGAAGATTTATCTTCACTCGTTGAAACAACAAAAAATGAGGCTCATCACCAGAGTTGATCACACCATAAATAGTATGGATTTACAATCCCCTGGCAATACCAAAACCATCTAATACAATAACTTTAAATATATACTCCCAGGGAATAATGGATTTACTATGGAACGAATTGGCTCGTTATTTTTATAATTGACATACTGAGTATAAGTATATTTTCTCATACAACTTATCGCACTTATTGACAAACCGTTTTCGCTAATTTGAAGTGTGGAATAATAACTCAAAGAAATTATTGGCATCATAGCCTCACGACGTAACTGGAAGGTGGCATGATGCTTACAAAAACGTTATCAGTAGTTTTACTGACCTGTGCGCTGTTTTCAGGCCAGTTACTGGCGAAACAGCAAGACCACGCATTCGTATGGTTTGCGACGGGAGGGCACCAGCTTAGACACGAAGCCGACAGTGATGAATTACGGGCGGCAGCGGAAGAATCCGCGGAAGGCTTGCGCGAGCACCACAACTGGCAGAAATCGCGCAAACCAGAGAGCTATTTTCGTTAATTAAACGCCCCTGCGCTTCGGCAGCGTTTTCATCAGCGCTTCAGGGCTCACTGAAGCGACAACGCTGCCGGGCTGGGGCATTTTTAAGATGTGGTTTTTTAATTTTGCCAATGACATGCATTTCGCAAGGGCGGCAGTCGAATTTTAGCGTCAGTACCTCATCGCCATGCACCAACTGCATCGGCGTGGCTTTCCAGCTCTTAATATTTCCTTTCGCCTGCTTAGGACAAAGGTTGAACGCAAAACGCAGGCAGTGTTTGGTGATCATGACCGGTACCTCGCCCTTCTCCTGATGCGCCTCATAGGCCGCATCAATCAATTGTACGCCGTAACGGTGATAAAATTCCCGCGCTTTGTGGTTGTAGACATTAGCGAGAAAGCTGAGATGCGTTTGCGGATAGACCGGCGCAGGCTGCGCCACGGGTTTCCGACGACCTCGTTGATAATGGGCCAGCCGCGCCGCGTCAAGCATATCAATCGCCTCCCGACGGAACTGATTGAGCAGGCTATTTGGCACGAACAACGCCGCCGGTAATGTCACCTGCATATCACGCGCGTAGTAAGGCGTCTGTCCCAGCTTCGCCAGTCCGGCTTTTAGGTTATTCAACGCTTTTTCAGAGTTGTTGGCTTCCTCAAATACCCCGTCAAGCGTATGCGTGATGCAGACACCGTCTTCACTGGTCAGCGTCAGAATAAGCTGTTCCTGCCAGCCGCCCAGCATGATATCAACCGCCACACGGCGCTCACTGGAGGTTTTTGTCAGCGCTTGCTGCCAGTTATGATCCAGATTACGATTCAACGGATGATGCGGACGGACTTTATGCAGGTCGGCAGGCATATCATTTGGCCAAACGCGGTAGCGGTTATGACCGGTTTTCTCCACCGTATTGGCGCGAAAACCTACCACTTCACGCTTAATCAACACGTTCAGACCATCGCCATTCGCCAACGGCTCCGTCGCTTCTACATCGAGATAATCCTTCGCCACATTCAGCACCTCACCTACCGGCAAGCCAATAAATTTTGGTGAATCAAATGCGCCAATATCACCTTTACGCGCGTTAACAAAATAGTCGGTGCTGCCGCGATGGAAGGTTTTTTCCGTGGAGGGAACAAAAAAATGCTCGGTCCGACCAACCGATGCACGCGCCAGATCGCCACGTTGCTCGATAATCGCGTCCAGCATCTGACGATAATGCGCGGTGATGTTTTTGACATAGCTCATGTCTTTATAGCGCCCTTCAATCTTGAAGGAACGTACGCCTGCATCGATTAACGCGCCGAGGTTAGCCGTTTGGTCGTTATCTTTCATCGATAGCAAATGTTTTTCGTAAGAGACCACCCGCCCCTGATCGTCTTTTAACGTATACGGTAAGCGACAGGCTTGCGAACAGTCGCCCCGATTGGCGCTGCGCCCGGTTTGCGCATGAGAGATATAACACTGCCCAGAATAAGCGACACACAGCGCGCCATGAATGAAGAACTCAATCGTGGCGTCAGTAGCCTGATGAATAGCCGCTATCTGACTCAAATTAAGCTCGCACGCCAGTACAATCTGTGAAAAACCGACATCGGCAAGAAACTTCGCTTTTTCCACGCTGCGAATATCACACTGTGTACTGGCGTGAAGCTCAATCGGCGGGATATCCAGTTCCAGAATGCCCATATCCTGCACAATCAGCGCATCCACCCCGGTGTCGTACAAATCGGTGATTAACCGCTGCGCGGGCTCCAGCTCATCATCATGCAGGATAGTATTCAGCGTGACAAAAATCCTGGCGCCGTAACGGTGAGCAAACGGGACCAGATCGGCGATATCGCGCAGACTGTTACTGGCGTTATGACGCGCGCCAAAACCGGGTCCGCCGATGTAGACGGCATCTGCGCCATGCAAAATCGCTTCGCGAGCAATTGCGGCGTCACGGGCCGGACTTAACAATTCGAGATAGTGAGGTTGCTGGCGCATACAGTCTTTCTTATCCAATAGCAGCGAAATGGCGGCTATTGTAGTCAGAAGCGCAAACTAACGAAATAGTTTTCCCGCTTAATCACGTGGGTAATGGATCAGCGAGTGAAAATGAACCGTCTGGTCACTACTGTTGCGATAGGTATGCGCCGTATCGCCGGCAAAACGCAAACCTTTACCAGCGTCTATTGTTTGCCATACCCCACCAGTACACATGTCCAGCCGACCCTGAATCACCACCACATGTTCGATAACGCCGGCTTTATGCGGCGTTGATTCGCTGACCGTGCCAGGCGCCAGCAATAGAGAAAAATAGTCAAAACAGATGCGGATAATCCCCCATTTTCTTGCCGCCGCAATGCTGGCGGGAATACTGCTACGCTTCGGCCTGCAGGCGTTCGGGACGCTCAACGGAGAGTTTGTCATGTGCGGCGGTATGCTATTGGCGTGGCTACTCTTTAAAGTATTCGCGCCCCGCTATGCCGTTATTGCTGCCATGGTGATGGGAATAACGGTGGCGCTCATCCAGGGTAAGGTGGCGATGAGCGGTATTCATTTCGCGCCGGTGTGGCCCACCTTCGTTCCCCCCCACTTTTCATTCGCTCAAAGCCTGAGCGTCGCGGTACCGCTCTTCCTGGTGACGATGGCATCGCAAAACGCCCCCGGCGTCGCCACAATGAAGGCGTCTGGCTATCAGCTTCCTGTCTCTCCGTTAATGATTTTTACCGGCTTGCTGGCGCTGCTGCTTTCGCCATTTGGCGTTTATTCTATCTGCATTGCCGCCATTACAGCCGCCATTTGTCAAAGCCCGGACGCGCACCCCGATCCAACGCGTCGCTGGTTAGCGGCCGCCGCCGCAGGCGTTTTTTATTTACTTGCCGGGTGGTTTGGCGGTTCGATAACCGCGCTGATGGTCGCCCTGCCGGTTAGCTGGGTGCAAATGCTGGCTGGTCTGGCACTGTTAAGTACGATTAGCGGTAGCCTGTATCAGGCGCTTACTCACGAAAGTGAGCGTGACGCGGCAGTTATCGCATTTCTCGTCACCGCCAGTGGGCTAACGCTGATGGGCATCGGATCGGCATTCTGGGGGTTGATCGCTGGCGGGATAGGCTACGCAGTATTAACGAGAACGCGCCGCCCATCGTTGTCTGGCTGATGGCGGCCGCTAATCTGCCGGGGTTTGCGCCATCTTGCGATGGCGCCGCAGAATTATTTTTTGTTAGTGTCAAACATAGAGGTATCCGTCGCCATATCATCCACAACCTGTTTCAACGTCTCAAACGCCATTGGCGTACTGGAATTACTCAGGTCTTTACCTTCGCCCTGGCGCACTACCTTGACGACCGGCTTGTTGGTCGCGGCATCTATCAGCTCACCCTCAAAATAGAGGTGGGTATCCATGGCCCGGTGGCCCGTCGCCATTTGCGTGCCCGCCACAATCAGCGCTACAGGGATCACCTCATAGAATTGCAGCCCTTCTTTGCTGGTATCCACGCCCGTAATCGCCCCGCGGAAAATCAAACTGCGCGGCCCTGGCGTCGTGACCAGCGGTTTGCGCTGTTCAATTGCTGATTTTACTTTAGTGTTCGTATAAGCCAGCAGTTTATCAAGAACTTGCTGCCCGACCTGGGTCGTTGGTTTGGGGACGGGATAGTATGTTATCGGATTGTAAACAATACTGTCATAGTTAGAGTCATTGAAATGTGGATCTACCCAGCGCAACACCGGTTTCCCCGTGGCGGAGGTAGTTTCCTGCAGGTCCGAATAATTTTTTAAGAATCCAGAATACTTATCCGGCTGTGTGACTTTAGACGCACAGCCGGATAACGCCAGCAAGCCAGTAAGCACTGCAACTTTAAATAAAGTATGAGTACGCATGAAACGATCCCTTTAGTCTTCGCAATGATGCAAAGGAAATAATAGCAAAACGAAATCATTCTGGATGCACTAAAAATGGTAACGACAGCACAATTTGAACGCAGCGCCCGACAAAAAAATGCCGAACGCAGCGAGACTTACAGAACTTGCATCGCTCAGGCCGTTTTTCTCGCCAGCATCGTAGCAAAGCGCAGTTTGATACGGTTGCCGTTTTCGTCCGTGCGGTGAAGCTCGCCGACATCTTCGTTGTATTTCAGCATGTCCCATCCTTCGTAATAGCGGCGTAATTCGCCTTCTTTAAAAGCGAACGGGAATCCCACCGTACAGGGAAAGTCCGGCGTATCCATTGCCGCAACAATCAAATTATACCCGCCGGGTTTTGTGCAGCGTTGCATATTGGCAATTAAACCGGGAATGGTTTGCGCCTCAAGAAACATCATAACCACCGTCGAGAGAATAAAATCGTACTCGCCGTCAAAGGTCAATGTATTCAGATCGACAATGTCGGTTTGCAGATTATCCAGCCCTTCTGCCGCTTTAATACGCTCAAGGTTAGCCATACTGGCCGGATTTTTATCCCACGCGGTAACGTCATAACCGTTCGCGGCCAGATACAGACTATTACGGCCATTGCCACATCCCAAATCCAACGTTCGACCCGGCGCGACAACCTTTGCCGCCGCCAGCACATCCGAATGCGTGCGGGTTAAACCGTATTTCTCAGTAAAGTAATTTTCGTCACGAACGGTCATTTTTTTCCTCCGTTTTCAACAGTGCAGCGCGCTCAGTGCGAATAAGCAACGTCCCCTGCACCAGCAATAGAAATGTACGAACCAGCAATAAGGCGATAATAGCGTTCGTGAAAATAAACAGCGGGACGGCCAGAATATGGAAAAGCCCTGATTCACTACCGTGACCAAGATGTAACCCCGTGGTCGCCAGCGCGGAAACGCCGAACGAAAAACTCCAGAAGGAAGCATTAAACGGTTGTGATAAATACCAGGGCATTAATCGCAGCATAAATAAAAGCTGTAACAGACCGTAGCCGAATAGCATTTTCGCCAGCGTGTCGCCTTCCCCGCCATTGACGCTCAGCCAGGCGCTACAGGCGACCAGCGCGGGCGCCAGTTGGATACCCAGCGACGTTCGCAGCACCGCCGGTAATTCGCCGCAGCTACGCAGTCGCTGCAAAATAACCGGTTCCAGGCTTAACCACGAAAAGACGCCTGCGCCTAAAAACACCAGTCCGGCATCATTGTAGCCGAGCGCTCCACAGGCCATGGCGCTGATAAAATTATTCGCTACCGTGGGCAGATAAAGTCCTGGGGTTGTCGCTTCTTCCGGATGCGCTCCGCGCCAAAGTCCCGCCGTCTGCCAGGCGGCATACGCCAGTTGTATGACGACCCCCACGCTGAATAGCGCAACGGCCAACGGGCGATACCAGGGAACGAAACCGATCGCGACCAGCATCGTGGTGGCGGGAAACAGGCTGACAAAACTGCTCATTACCGGATGTCGCACTTCAGCCATCACGCTATGGGGAAAGCGCGCCAGACGGCTAAGGAACGCCAAGGTCAAGAGTGCCCAAATAATCATCGCCAGGATCACCATGATGTCGCCGGGCCAGTGGCTTATTGCCCATATCTGGCTGGCATAACGCCAGGCGAATCCCATACCGATAGTGCCAAGGACGATGCCAAAATAGCCCGCAGGCAGATTGAGCACGCGATCGCTCTGCTTGTGATTACGCATTTTGTTTAATTTATAAAGTATATTTGAAATGCATTTTATGGAATTTCTGGTTGTTTCGCCAGTACCTTTGCTACGGTTATCTTAATCGTTCACACGGAATTTCCCTATGACCAAATATCGACTGAGTGAAGGACCTCGTGCTTTTACTTATCAGGTAGACGGTGAGAAGAAAAGCGTCTTATTACGACAAGTTATTGCCGTAACGGATTTTAACGATGTTAAAGCCGGAACCTCCGGCGGCTGGGTTGATGCCGATAATGTGCTGTCACAACAGGGGGATTGCTGGATTTATGATGAAAACGCGATGGCCTTTGCGGGCACGGAAATTACGGGGAACGCGCGTATCACGCAGCCGTGCACGCTCTACAATAACGTGCGAATAGGCGATAACGTCTGGATTGATCGCGCTGATATCAGCGATGGCGCGCGGATAAGTGACAACGTCACCATTCAGTCCTCTTCCGTGCGCGAAGAGTGTGCGATTTATGGCGATGCCCGCGTGTTAAACCAGTCAGAAATTCTCGCCATTCAGGGACTAACGCATGAACATGCGCAGATTTTACAAATTTACGATCGCGCCACCGTGAACCATTCGCGGATTGTCCATCAGGTACAGCTTTATGGCAACGCCACTATCACTCACGCTTTTATTGAGCACCGGGCGGAGGTCTTTGATTTCGCGCTCATCGAAGGCGACAAAGACAATAATGTCTGGATCTGTGACTGCGCCAAAGTCTATGGCCATGCGCGGGTTATCGCCGGCACAGAGGAAGATGCGATCCCTACCCTTCGCTACAGCTCGCAGGTAGCGGAACATGCGTTAATCGAAGGCAACTGTGTGTTAAAACATCATGTGCTGGTAGGCGGACATGCTGAGGTACGCGGAGGTCCGATTTTACTGGACGACCGCGTGCTGATTGAAGGCCATGCCTGTATACAGGGCGAAATTCTGATTGAGCGCCAGGTCGAGATTAGCGGACGGGCGGCGGTGATAGCCTTTGACGACAATACTATTCACCTACGCGGCCCAAAAGTGATCAATGGCGAGGATCGTATTACGCGTACCCCCTTAGTCGGTTCCCTTTAATCCGCATCAATAATGCGGGCATACATATTAACGTCGTGATAGTCGCCGTTAAGATACTCTGCCTGTTTCATACAGCCTTCCAGCGTAAAATGGTTGCGCCGTGCGACCGCGTTACTGGCCTGATTATCAACGCGGCATTTAATGACGAAGCGCCGAATATCGCCGCGCCGGGCATAATGTGTCATCAGCGCCTGTAATGATTGCGACATTATCCCTTGTCCCTGGAGGGACTCATCCAGCCAGTAACCGATATAGGCGGCTTTGTTTACCGGTTCGATGGCATTAAATGAGAGTACGCCTGCCATCTCATTCTGGCAGAAAATCAGGTACATTTTGGCGTAACCACGCTGGTGTAACAGCATATTACCCTGCACATGCTTACGCGTTTCCTCTTGCGACGTGACATATTGCGGCCAGTCGAGCGACTGTTGTAGCCACGCTTTGTTTTTGAGTACCAGTTGGTGCAGCGCCGGAACATGACTTTCATCTGCCGCTCGCAGTTCCAGCGTCGTGCTAACAGGAATAATTTCCACCATCGCGTTGCCCTTCTTCGTTGTTGGTCGTAATCACATAAATAGCCTGGTTTACCGATAACCCGCAGGTGATATGAGCGTTTTTATTGTATCGCCATCACATTATTTTTTATTGGCCATATTTAGCGTATTTCCGCGTGACACATTTCACACTTATCCAACCATTCTCCGCCTATAAAACGCTCAACGACTGATTGTTTTATCACCACGGAGACGCCAATGACCTTTTCTGTGCAGGAAACGCTTTTTTCTTTACTGCGGCTAAACGGGATTTCAGGACATGAAAGCAGTATTGCAAACGTTATGCAGCACGCGTTTGAGCAGCAGGCCAAAGACGTCTGGCGGGATCGCCTGGGCAATGTCGTCGCCCGTTATGGCAGCGACAAATCCGACGCGCTTCGCCTGATGATTTTTGCGCATATGGATGAAGTCGGTTTTATGGTACGCAAGATCGAACCCTCCGTCTTTTTACGTTTTGAACGCGTGGGCGGCCCGGCGCAAATTACTATGCCCGGTTCGGTCGTGACGCTTGCCGGACGTTCAGGCGATATCATGGGCTGTATCGGTATTAAAGCATATCACTTCGCGAAGGGTGACGAGCGCACCCAGCCTCCCGCGCTCGATAAACTCTGGATTGATATCGGCGCAAAAGATAAAGCGGATGCCGAACGAATGGGTATTCAGGTGGGGACGCCAGTAACCCTTTACAACCCGCCGCACTGTCTGGGCAACGATCTGGTGTGCAGTAAGGCGCTGGACGACAGGCTGGGGTGCACGGCGCTACTGGGCGTCGCCGAGGCTCTCGCCTCCACACCGCTCGATATCGCGGTGTTCCTGGTCGCGTCGGTACAGGAAGAGTTCAATATTCGCGGGATTGTTCCCGTTTTACGACGCGTGCGCCCCGACCTGGCGATTGGTATTGATATCACCCCATCCTGCGACACGCCTGACCTGCAGGATTACTCGGATGTGCGGGTCAACCACGGCGTCGGCATCACCTGTCTGAACTATCACGGACGCGGTACGTTGGCGGGACTGATTACGCCGCCGCGTTTGCTGCGGATGCTGGAGACCACCGCGCACGAAAATAATATTCCCGTACAGCGAGAAGTCGCGCCAGGCGTCATCACTGAAACCGGCTACATTCAGGTTGAACTGGACGGTATTCCCTGCGCTAGTCTTTCTATTCCCTGCCGCTATACCCACTCGCCAGCCGAAGTCGCCAGCCTGCGCGACCTGACTGATTGTATCCGTTTACTGACTGCGCTGGCCAATATGTCGCCAGAACAGTTTCCCATTGAGCCTGAAACAGGCGCTACACAAGAGGCACGACCATGATGAAAAAGATCCTTGTGGCATGTGGTACCGGCATGTCGACATCAACCATGATTGCACAAAAACTGCAGGACTTTCTTGCGGAGCAAGGCATTGCGGCAACCACGGCGCAATGCTGTCTGAATGAGATCCCGTTGAACTGTAACGGTATGGATCTCATCGTAACGTCCATGCGTACGCACAGTGACTATGGCATCCCGACGCTCAACGGCGCCGCCCTGCTGACAGGCATCAACGACGACGCATTAAAACAAGAAATCAAGGCGCTGTTAACACAATAAAGGGGGCATTATGTTTGATTACATCCTGTCTCTCGGCGGCACCGTTTTTGTGCCCATCATTATGATTATCATCGGCTTAATCTTTCGTATTCCCTGGCTGCAGGCAGTGAAAGCCGGGGTGACGGTCGGCATCGGTTTTGTCGGCATGGGGTTGGTGATCGTCATGGCGATCGACAGTCTCAGTCCGCCGATTAAAGTGATGATTGAGCGTTTTGGCCTGACGCTGCATGTGTTTGACGTCGGCGCCGGACCCGCATCCGGCGTCGGCTATGCGACGGCCATCGGCGCGATGATCATTCCCGTTATCTTTCTGCTCAACGTCGGTATGCTGGTGACTCGACTGACCAAAACCATGAACGTTGATATTTATAACTACTGGCACTACGCCATTACCGGAACGGTCGTCCAGTTGATGACCGGCAGTCTGATTTATGGCGTACTGGGCGCGATTTGCCACGCCGCCTTGTCGTTGAAAATGGCCGACTGGACGGCGAAACGAGTACAGAACATTGTGGGTCTGGAAGGGATTTCTATTCCGCAAGGGTATGGCTCCAGCTCCGTGCCATTGTTCGTATTGCTGGATGCGATATACGAAAAAATACCGTTTATGAAGGGACGCAATATTGACGCTCAGGAGATCCAAAAACGGTATGGGATGGTCGGCGACCCGGTGATCATTGGCGTTGTTCTCGGGCTGATCTTCGGACTTGCTGCAGGCGAAGGCTTTAAAGGGTGCGCAACCTTAATGATTACCGTGGCGGCGATTATGGTGCTGTTTCCGCGCATGATTCGCCTTATCGTTGAGGGATTAATGCCCATTTCCGATGGCGCGCGTAAGTTCTTCCAGAAACACTTTAAAGGGCGCGAAGTCTTTATCGGTCTGGATACCGCAGTGACGTTAGGCCACCCGACCACCATCGCGGTTGGACTGTTGTTAATTCCCATCATGTTAATTCTGGCGAGCATACTGCCGGGCAATAAAGTCCTGCCGCTGGCTGATTTACCGGTCGCGCCATTTTTTATCTGCATGGCCACGGTTATTCATCGCGGCGATCTGATTCGTACTCTGCTCAGCGGCATCATTGTCATGATTACCGTTCTGCTGATCGCCACCCAGTTCGCGCCGTACTTTACCGATATGGCGCTCAAAGGCGGCTTTAGTTTCGCCGCTGAAAACGCGCAAATTACCGCGCTGTCGGTGGGAAACATGTTTGGCTGGTCAATATCTGAATTGATGTCGCTGGGCATGATTGGCGTGGTGATTGTGGTCGGCATTGTCGCCAGCATCATACTTGTCTTACGTAAACGTGAACTACCGGAATAAGGAGCAACCCAGAATGAGTTGGCTAAAAGAGGTAATAGGAACGGAAAAAGCCGTTATCGCCATGTGCCATTTACGGGCGCTGCCGGGCGATCCCGGGTTCGATACAAAGAAAGGCATGAACTGGGTAATTGACCGCGCCCATGACGATTTAATGGCGCTACAAAATGGCGGCGTGGATGCGGTGATGTTCTCCAATGAATTTAGTCTGCCCTATTTAACAAAAGTCAGACCGGAAACGACCACCGCGATGGCAAGAATTATCGGTCAGTTAATGAGTGAAATTCGCGTACCGTTTGGGGTAAACGTGTTGTGGGACCCTGTGGCCTCTTTTGATTTGGCGATGGCGACCGACGCAAAATTTATTCGCGAAATTTTCACCGGTGCTTACGCCAGCGATTTTGGCGTCTGGGATACGAATGTCGGCGAAACCATTCGCCATCAGCATCGCATCGGCGCAGGCCACGTGAAAACGCTGTTTAACATCGTGCCGGAAGCGGCGGTGTATCTGGGAAACCGGGATGTCTGTTCAATTGCGAAATCGACCGTATTTAACAATAACCCCGATGCCCTGTGCGTCTCAGGCCTGACGGCGGGCGCTCGCACGGATAGCGCCATACTGAAGAGGGTAAAAGAGACCGTCCCCGACATGGTCGTGCTGGCGAATACCGGGGTGTGTCTGGAAAACGTCGAGGAGCAGCTCTGCATTGCCGACGGATGCGTAACGGCAACCACGTTTAAAAAAGACGGCGTCTTCGCCAACTTTGTCGACCAGGCGCGCGTGGCGAAGTTTATGGAGAAAGTACGCCATATCCGACAATAAAATGGGGATAAGCAAAACGCTTATCCCCTGCAGAGAGCGATAACTCTTCTGCCGATCTCCGTCGCCTTCGCCAAAAGACACGCCGGAGATCGGTTTCAGAGTAACCCGAACCGGCAAGGAGTCAACGATCGATGATTAATGATGTTAAGTGGGTTCAGGCGCAACGCCATGCCAGCGACTGGCGACACGCGCTGGATATCGCCGTCCGTCCGCTGATTACCTTCGGCGCGGCGGCCCCCTGCTACCTGGACGGTATTATTGAGAACACCCTTAAATGGGGGCCATATTATCTTATCGCGCCGGGGATTGCGCTGCCCCATGCCAGACCGGAGCAAGGCGCCAACCATAATCAAATCAGCGTCACTACGCTATCAACGCCGATCGCTTTCGGCAATGCGGATTGCGATCCCATCTGGCTGTTGCTTTGCGCCAGCGCCACGGATGCCGAAGCACATATTCGCACCATTCAACGCATCAGCCAGTGGCTCGACTCGCCGGAAAGCGTCGCGATGTTGCAAGATGCGCCAAATGATGCCGCGCTTTTCGCGCAATTAGCCGCATTACGCTGATGGAGGTTCCGATGCTCCTGCACCCTTCACTGGCCTCCGCCGATCCGCTGCGCTATGCCGAGGCATTGACCGCTTTACACGATGCGCCTCTCGGCTCGCTGCATCTGGATATCGAAGATACCAGTTTCATCAACAATATTACCTTCGGTATGAAAACCATTCAGGCGGTCGCGCAATACTCTCGCCATCCGCTCTCATTTCACCTGATGGTCTCATCACCGCAACGCTGGTTACCCTGGCTTGCAGCTATCCGCCCCGGCTGGATTTTCATTCATGCCGAAAGCGTGCAAAACCCCTCGGAGATTCTGGCGGATATTCGCGCTATCGGGGCGAAAGCAGGACTGGCGCTTAACCCGGCAACGCCGCTATTGCCTTATCGTTATCTGGCATTGCAACTGGATGCGCTGATGATCATGACCAGCGAACCCGACGGGCGCGGGCAGCAATTTATCGCCGCGATGTGTGAAAAAGTGAGCCAGAGCAGAGAGCATTTCCCTGCTGCGGAATGCTGGGCGGACGGCGGTATTACACTTCGCGCCGCACGGCTGCTTGCCGCCGTAGGCGCACAGCATCTGGTGATTGGCCGGGCGTTATTCACGACGGCGAACTATGATGTGACGTTGTCACAATTCACCGCGCTATAAAGGAGTCATATGCTGATGAGCCAACAGCGCCCCGACCGTATCAAACAGATGTTGCATTACCTTTGGCAACACAGGCACCTCTCAACACAACAAGCTATTGAGCTTTTTGGCTATGCAGAGGCAACCGTGCGCCGGGATTTTCACTATATCGCCAGCCGTTATCCCGGTATGGTTCGCGGCCATGGTTGTATTGACTTCGACGACAGTACGGAAGATAAAGAATATGTTTTCGACGTTAAGCGAACGTTACAAAGCGAGGCGAAACGCGAAATCGCCGCCCTCGCCCGCACGTTCATCAAGGATGGAGACTGCTTTTTTCTCGACTCCGGCTCCACCTGTCTGGAACTGGCAAAATGTCTGGTCGACGCCAAAGTAAAAGTCATTTGCAATGACATCAAAATCGCTAACGAACTGGGTGGCTTCCCACACGTAGAGAGCTACATTATTGGCGGACTGATTCGCCCCGGTTACTTTTCGGTGGGCGAGAGTCTGGCGCTGGAGATGATTAACGCTTTTGCCGTTGAACGCGCCTTTATCTCCTGCGATGCGCTGTCGATTGAAACGGGCATCACCAACGCTACCATGTTTGAAGTAGGCGTCAAAACGCGCATTATTCAGCGCTCACGCGAGGTCATATTGATGGCCGATCATTCAAAGTTTGATACTGTAGAACCCCATGCGGTGGCGACGCTGTCCTGTATTACTACCATCCTTAGCGACAGCGCGCTCCCGTCTGCTATCGCCCGACGTTATCAGCAGGCAGGGTGCCGTTTCATCATGCCAGCCCCATCATCAGGAGCGCGTTAATGGACATCAGGCAAATGAACAAAACCCATCTGGAGCACTGGCGCGGATTGCGAAAACAGCTCTGGCCAGGTCACCCGGATGACGCCCATCTGGCGGACGGCGAAGAAATTCTGCAAGCCGATCATCTGGCATCATTTATTGCGATGGCAGACGGGGTGGCGATTGGCTTTGCGGATGCCTCAATCCGCCACGATTATGTCAATGGCTGTGACAGTTCGCCCGTGGTTTTCCTTGAAGGTATTTTTGTTCTCCCCTCGTTCCGTCAACGCGGCTTAGCGAAACAATTGATAGCAGCAGTGCAACGATGGGGAACGAATAAAGGGTGTCGGGAAATGGCTTCCGATACCTCGCCGGAAAATACAATTTCACAGAAAGTTCACCTGGCGTTAGGATTTGAGGAAACAGAGCGCGTCATTTTCTACCGAAAGCGTTGTTGAGGGAAATCACACAGGAAAAGGTCGGGTATAATATCCGACCTCTATATTACAGTATTACTGTGGCAGATCTTTTTCAGTTAACAAGCGTGTCGTTTTCACTTGTTCAATATTCCTGGCGCCACCTAACATCATGTTAATTGTCAGCTCCTTGTTTAGCTGTTCAATCACTGATGCCACACCCTGAGCGCCGCCAAGATTAAGACCGTATAATACAGGTCGGCCTACCGCCACAATATCCGCTCCGCTGGCTAACGCTTTGAATACGTGCGAACCACGGCGTACTCCACTGTCAAAAATAACAGGCACTCGCTTGTTGACAACTTTTGCAATCGCAGGAAGCATGTCGAATGAGGACGGCCCGCTGTCTAATTGACGGCCACCATGATTAGAAACCCATATTCCTGCGGCTCCGGCCTGGATAGCAATTTCAGCATCCTCCGGCGACTGAATGCCTTTTACGATAACCGGCAGACCGGAAATACGATGTACATAGGCAATATCCTCCGGCGTAAAGGCTTGTTTAGCCTGCGCGTAAATTTCACTTATCCCTGCCCCTTTTCCGGTTTTTGAACCATCGTCATTTTTTCTGGCGAACATTTCCAGGTTTGCAAAGCCCAACGGGAACTGGAAGTTATTTTTAATATCTTCTTCCCGATAGCCACCTACAGGCGAATCTACGGTCAGAATAATCGCTTTAGCGCCATGTTTTACCGCTTGTGCAAGAATAAATTCGTTAAATTGATTATTCTTACTCATATAAAGCTGGAAGAAGAACGGATTTTTCCCGGAAACGTTAGCCACCTCTTCGATGGTCTTGTTGCCATAAGTGCTCAACGAGAAAATCGAACCGACCTGCGCCATGCCTTTCGCCGTCGCCAACTCTCCGGAGGCGTGGGCCAGGCCCTGCGCCGCCATCGGTGCCTGGATTATAGGCGTTTTAAGCGGAATACCCAGCAGCTGCGTTGATAAATCGATCTCTTTTAACTCAATGCCCTGTAATACGCGCGGCATAATATATTTTTTGTCAAAGCTTTCGGTGTTGCTGCGAAGGTTATTCTCATCTTCGGCTCCGCCGCGAATATAACCAAATGCCCCTTTCTCCATTCTGGCCTGAACGCGTGCTTCCAAGGAGGCTACGTTCGTCATTTTTATTGCTTTTTCGTCCATACTGGCTTTGTACTCTTCAGCATAAGCCAGGCCTGATGTTGCCAACATTGCCAGCGAGGCCACTACTCGAATGAGGTGATGAGTTTTCATCATTATTCCTTTTATTGCTTAACCGCTTCTGCCTGGATTTTTATATCGACAACTTTCGTCATCCCCATATCGACCAGATAATCTACCCCCCACTGGGTGCGATCTATTTGCGTGACAAAATCACCGCCGCAAACCTGCGCCTTGAATATCGGGCTCATATAACAGCCAAACTTGGTGGTGGTTAAGGTGACGGGCTTAGTTACCCCCTTCATTGTTAACAAACCGTCAATAGAAACCGGTTTATTATCTTCAAAATGCCATTTTGTCGATTTAAATACTATTTCTGGATATTTTTCCGCATCCAGAATATCGCTACTGCGGATATGGTTATCAAACGCATCCACCCCGGTATTTAAGGCGCTTACGGGAATCGTCACGCGCATCTCTGCGACTTGCTTTTCCGGCTGATATTTCAGTTCGCCGCTAATAGCATAAAACCCGCCATGATTGGTTGAGGTCTGGAAATGATCGATATTAAATACCGCATTGGTATGCGTATTATCAAATTTATATACATCTGCATGAGCAGCACTTAATAAACCCAGAGACAGGGCAGCACCAAGAAAACTCTTTTTCATTATATTCACTTTATATCTTAAATAAGGTGAAGCTATCTTAATGTTCCCTGTCCGCAGGATCGAGAGGGATAAACAGGAAGGACTGTTGCAAAAATAGAACGATGAAAAGGCCGTGTTACAAAAACAGCGGCTCACGAATGGGTTTATGTCAGGGCTATTTCCGCAACCTGTACCGCCTTTGTGGCGGTACAGAAGGCAAACTGACTAACGCATGATACGATCGTCAACATAACGGCGCTTATCCGGCGCGGGCGGGAAATACTGATACAGCCAGGTTTCGCTGATAGCCTCCCCCTGGCAGCGCAGGAACATACGCATATCCACCGGTGCCGTAGAATCCGAGGTCGGATACCAGTCAAACTGGATACGATAACCGTCGAAAGGCTCTACGTAGAGGATCTCAACCTGCTTCGCCTCACCGCTGGAGAGCGTAATTACCGGCTCAATGCTTTTTGGCGCGGCCGCTTTCAGATCGCCGCCGACAAAATCAATAGCAAAACGGCGTGCCCATTTATCCGGGTAATGTTCGCCCGGCGCCCAGCCTTCGGGAAAGCCGCCCATCCCTGTACGGGTCGCCATGACCCGCGCAAGCGGCGATTGTACCGGCGGCTGCGCGCTCCAGTACAAACGATAATTAAACACCAGCGTATCCCCGGCTTTGATCGCTTTTTCCGGCTGCCAGAAACAGACCACATTATCCAGAGTTTCGCCAGTGGTTGGGATCTCCATCAGGCTAACCGCGCCTTTCCCCCACTTACTGCGCGGCTCCACCCACAGGCTCGGACGTTTGTTGTACCAGTCCATGACATCCTGATAATGCGAGAAATCGCGATCGAGTTGCAGCAGGCCGAACCCTTTTGGGTTATCGTCCATATATGCGTTGAACTGCAATTTCTGCGGATTATTCAGCGGGCGGCAAATCCACTCGCCGTTACCCCGCCACATCGCCAGCCGATCGGAATCGTGAATTTGCGGATGAATGGTGTCGCATACCCGGCGTTCATTATTCCCACAGCTAAACATACTGGTCATCGGCGCAATGCCAAGTTGCTTTATATCTTTACGGGCGTAGAGATGGTTTTCTACATCCATGATCACCTGCGTTTTTTCGCAATGGATTACAAATTTATACGCGCCCGTCACGCTGGCGCTGTCCAGCAGAGCGTAAACGGTAAACGTAGTATCGCCCGGCTTCGCGGTGTCAAACCAGAAGGCGGTGAAGTCAGGGAACTCTTCCTGACCGTCAGTATAGGTATCTATCGCCAGCCCGCGAGCCGACAGGCCATACTGATAAGTATCATCTACCGCCCGGAAATAACTGGCGCCCAGGAAGGAGACAACATCGCGCCGCGCCAGTTCCGGCGCTTTAAAGACACGGAAACCGGCGAAACCGAGATCGCTCTGCCCTTCCAGTTGCGTCGTGTCGACGCCGGCATCGTTGTATTTAAACAGTTCCGGGCGAAAATGGATCTCGCGAGCAAGATGCGTCGTCGTATCAACGGAAAACATGCGTACGCGACGACGAAAGCCCATCCCTACGTGGAAAAACTGAATATCGAGCTGCCGGTTGGCAACGCCGTTCCAGAGTGAATGCGCCGCGTCATACTGAATGCTGTTATAGGCCTGCGGCGTCAGATTGGCGAGCGTATCCGGCAAGGGTCCCGGCGCGCCGCCCCAGGGCTTTTTCGCTAACGCCTGGGCCATTGATTGCAGACCAGCAAAATCAAAACGGACAATTTTACCATCCGCAATATCGGATTCCGCGGCAAACGCCGCCTGAGAAAAGAGTGAAGCAATACCGCTGGAACCGCACACGGCGGCCATTGCCATTGAACCTTTAATAAATCGTCTACGATTCATACCTGAAAATGAGTCCTTCTGGTCTTGTGAATGGTCCCGCGCTGGTTTTTTCAGCAGCAAGAATGTGCCCGTTTCTGACCGCTCACTCTAGACAAAATTCATTAATAATCCAATTGTTGGTCGCCTGGAAACTGTGCAAAAGCGTAAATATTTTATGTCGATAAGAACCGACCGAATCGGATGTAAACCTCACGCAGCATTCTTCAGGTTATGAAAAGTTTATTCCAGACTAACGTGATGCTTCATGACTCGTTTAAACAGCGCCAGACGCGCACGCATAAAGCGGTTTTCCACTTTAAAACCGGCAAGTTTGTTCAGCCCAATCCGCAACAGACGATCTCGCCCCCGAATGCTGGCGGGCCAGCGAACCGGGCCGTGCAGCACGTCGCGCGTGCGGCTGGCATGACGAGCGAAATTCACCCAGTAATCCGCCACCTGCGAGGCAAAGGCCAGGTCATTCTCATTCACATAATGGCATGTGGGCTCAGCCCGCGTTAACGTATCGAATACATACGGTATTTCATTGCCATGACAGGCGCCATTCGCGTAGGTGTTATGCTCCGCTTCGGCGACATAATCAAACCAGTAACGCCAGCACGGTTCGCCGATCCGCTGCTGCGCTTGCATGACGACATAACCCAACGTGGTAAATACCATATCCCGACAGACCTGCCGCCCTAGCGCTTCGTCGCCTTTCACTCCAGGATAAAGCAGCCGGATTAACCCCAGACCAACACGCCGCTCACGGCGCGCACTGCGCAGCGTAGTATCTGCCTGCAATACCTGCCATGCGTTTTCAATATCGCGTGGGATATCAACGTGAATGATAAAATCTTTACCACGCGGTCCATACCCTGTTTCATCGTCACGCAAACGTGGTAGCTCGCCGGCAATCAGAGACAGATAACGCTCCACCGTCCAGATGCCCTCTTCAACATTGGCAAAACGTGTACCGCCATTCAGATGGCGCAGTATCGGAACAAAACCAGGAAAACTCAGCCAACGCGGCGCATCGGTGTCGTCGTCTGTCACGCGCCGGAACGTCGCGATAGTGCGCCGCTGCATGGTGGGGTCTTGCACAACGATAGCCGTGTTAATGTTTTCTTTCGCCTGACGGATCAGTGCGCAGGAGAAACGGGCATTTTCGCCGCAATTAGTTGACCGATCTTCCAGCCAAATTTTCTCAGCCGGAATATGCCAGAACTGGTTCGCGATATCCGCGAGGATCGCGGCTTCGGCGCGTCCGGTTGTACGAATAGTGTGGTAGCGCGGATGCCGGGCAATCACGGCGTACAAAAACGGCGTTGAATGACTTATGCCGCCGCTAATCAGTAAAGGAACGCCTTGCGCTTTGGCGATGCGGCAGGCCGCGTCGATAGTGGGGATCACCGCATTGCCCGCCAGGACGACGCAATCCGACGAATAAGGTTGTTCGCCGGAAAAATCATTTTGCGCCAGCCACTGTCCGACGGTATTCACCGCCAGCAATGTTGCCGCAGAGAGCGCCGGAAATGGCGTTGTATTCATGATTCCTCCTTTTTGTTTCGAACTTGTACCGGATCTCTTTGAAAGACGTCGTCGCCTGGCTTTTTAGGCCGTAATCTGATCCATGGCCTGTAAAATACGCTTATCGGAAATAGGATAAGGCGTACCGAGCTGTTGGGCGAAATAACTGACGCGCAATTCTTCAATCATCCAACGGATCTCTTTAACATCATCATCCTCGCGACGCGCTGGCGGCAGTTTATTTATCCATTGTTGCCACGCCTGCTGAACGCTTTCGACTTTCAGCATTTGCGCCCGATCGCGGTGCGGATCGACAGCCAGTTTCTCCAGCCGCTTTTCAATTGCCTGCAGATAACGCAGCGTATCGCCGAAACGTTTAAAGCCGTTGCCAGTCACAAAACCACGGTATACCAGGCCGTTCATCTGCGCCTTGATATCGGAAAGCCCCAACGCCATGCTCATATCCACCCGCCCTTTCAGACGCTTATTGATATTGAATACGGTCGTCAGGATGCGCTCAACCTGCTTCGCGATATCCACCACAGTATCATTCAGCTCGGCGCGTACCTTTTCGTGCAGCGCGGTGAAACCTGCTTCGCTCCACACCGGCCCGCCGTTGGCATCTATCAGCTTATCTACCCCGCAGGCGATACAGTCATCAATCAACTCCAGTACTTTGCCGTACGGGTTAAAGTACAGCCCCAGCTTGGCTTTATTCGGCAATTTCTCATGCAGATACTTAATCGGTGAAGGAATATTGAGCAACAGCAGACGGCGTAAACCGCACCACATCGCCTGTTGTTGTTCCAGCGGATTATCAAACAATTTGATAGCGACGCTGTCACGCTCATCCACTAACGCCGGCCACGCCTTCACTTTATAATTACCGCGTTTCTGTTCGTAGCTTTCCGGCAGCTCGCCGAAACTCCAGATATGCAGCCCGCTCTGCTCGATGCCGTCATCCGCCACCGCCGAGAGCGTCTCCTGCACTTTGCCTTTCAGCGCATTTTTAAGCTCGGCGAGCGAACGCCCTTCCTGCAGTTTCTTGTTTTTGTCATTCACCACGCGAAACGTGATTTTCAGATGCTCGGGCACCTGATCCCAATGCCAGTCTTCCCGGTCGACCGTGACGCCGGTCATCCGGCGCAGTTCACGCTCCAGAGCGTCCAGCAGCGGCAGCTCCAGCGGCGTTACGCGACCTAAAAACGCTTCAGCATAGTTTGGCGCCGGAACAAAGTTGCGACGTACCGGTTTTGGCAACGATTTAATCAGCGCAATAACTAATTCACGGCGCAGCCCTGGGATCTGCCATTCAAAACCGCTCTCGTCAACCTGGTTAAGTAGCGGCAACGGAATATGGACGGTCACGCCGTCAGCATCCGCGCCCGGTTCAAACTGATAGCTCAAACGCAGCTTGAGATTGCCCTGGTGCCAGAAATTCGGGTAATCCAGTTTGCTGATTTTTTCCGCGCCTTCTTTAATCAGCATACTTTTTTCAAAGTTGAGCAGATCCGGCGTCTCGCGGCTGATTTTTTTCCACCAACTATCAAAGTGGCGGGCGGAAATAACGTCATGGCTAATACGCTGGTCATAAAACTCAAACAGGGTATCGTCATCCACCAGGATATCGCGGCGGCGAGATTTGTGCTCAAGTTCCTCGACTTCCGCACGCAATTTTAGATTCTCACGGAAGAAGGCATGACGGGTTTGCCAGTCCCCCTCCACCAGCGCATGGCGGATAAACAACTCACGACACAACGCCGGGTCAATCTGGCTGTAATTCACCTTGCGCGCGGCGACAATCGGCAGACCGTAGACAGTAACCTTTTCCGTCGCCATCACCGCGCCTTGCGCCCGCTCCCAGTGCGGTTCGCTATATGAACGTTTAATCAGGTGCTGGGCTACCGGTTCCACCCATTCTGGCTCAATGCGGGCAGCGATGCGCCCCCACAAACGGCTGGTCTCCACCAGTTCTGCGACCATTGTCCATTTCGGCGGTTTTTTGAATAAACCGGAACCGGGGAAAATAGAGAATCGGGCGTTACGCGCGCCGGTGTACTCTTGTTTATCGGCATCTTTCATCCCGATATGCGACAACAGCCCCGTTAACAACGCAACGTGAATTTCCCGGTATTCTGCGGGTTCGCTGTTTACCGGAATCCCCAGTTCTTTTACCACCTGACGCAGTTGGGTATAGATATCCTGCCACTCACGCACGCGTAAATAGTTCAGATAGTCGGTGCGACACAGACGGCGGAATTGATTCGACGACAGGGCCTTTTGTTGCTCGCCGAGGTAATTCCACAGGTTAACAAACGCCAGAAAATCGGATTCCTTATCATGGAAGCGCCGGTGTTTCTCATCGGAAGCCTGCTGCTTATCCACTGGGCGCTCGCGCGGATCCTGAATAGAGAGTGCGGAAGTAATGATCATCGCTTCGCGCACACAGCCATGTTTTTGCGCTTCCAGAACCATACGCGCCAGGCGCGGGTCGACCGGCAACTGGGATAATTGTCGGCCCAGCGGCGTCAGCTTATATGCCGTTTGCTGTTCGTCGGCGGTAATCGCCCCCAGCTCTTCCAACAAACGCACGCCATCCTGAATATTGCGCTTATCCGGCGCTTCGACAAACGGGAAGGCGGCTATGTCACCCAGTCCCAGGGCGGTCATCTGCAAAATAACCGACGCCAGGTTGGTACGTAGAATTTCCGGGTCGGTAAATTCCGGGCGTGACAAAAAGTCATCTTCCGAATACAGACGAATGCAGATCCCTTCCGATACGCGTCCGCAACGCCCTTTACGCTGATTGGCGGAAGCCTGTGAGATCGGTTCAATCGGCAGGCGCTGCACTTTAGTGCGGTAGCTGTAGCGGCTGATGCGCGCAGTGCCAGGATCGATCACATATTTGATACCCGGCACCGTCAGCGAGGTTTCCGCCACGTTAGTCGCCAGCACGATACGACGTCCGCTGTGCGACTGGAAAACGCGGTTCTGTTCGCTGTTCGACAAGCGTGCATACAGCGGCAACACTTCGGTATGCCGTAAGTTCAGCTTGTTCAGGGCGTCGGCGGTATCGCGGATTTCCCGCTCTCCGCTCATAAAAATCAGGATATCGCCGGGACTTTCACGCCCCAGTTCATCGACAGCGTCGAAAATTGCCTGTAGCTGATCGCGTTCAGTGTCGTCAGCCTCTTCCACGATGGGGCGATAACGAACTTCTACGGGATACGTTCGGCCAGATACTTCGATAATCGGCGCGTTATTAAAGTGGCGCGAGAAGCGTTCCGGGTCGATGGTCGCAGAGGTAATAATCACTTTCAGATCGGGGCGACGCGGCAGAAGCTCTTTCAGATAGCCGAGCAAGAAGTCAATATTCAGGCTGCGTTCATGCGCTTCATCAATAATGATGGTGTCATACTGCATCAATAGCCTGTCCTGCTGGATTTCCGCCAGCAGGATACCGTCCGTCATCAGTTTGACCATGGTGTTGCTACTGACATGATCGCTGAAACGAACTTTATAGCCGATGCAGCCGCCTGGCTCCGTTTGCAACTCTTCGTCAATGCGGTTAGCGACGGTGCGCGCCGCCAGGCGACGCGGTTGAGTATGTCCAATAAGTCCTTTAATTCCGCGTCCCAGTTCCATACAAATTTTCGGCAACTGGGTGGTTTTACCGGAACCGGTTTCCCCTGCCACGATCACTACCTGATGATCGCGGATCGCTTCCAGAATGTCCTGTTTCTTCTGGCTAACAGGCAGATTTTGCGGATAAGTGATTGAGGGACGCGCCGCTTCGCGGAGAGCGACCTGCGTCGCAGCCTGTTCAATTTCTTTCGCCATCGTCTGGAAAATGGCCTGTTGCGCATCAGGATTTTTTACTTTCTTTACGCCATGCAGGCGGCGCGCAAAGCGCTGTTTGTCGCGCAGCATCAGTGCATCCAGCCGCTGCTGTAACACCTGAAGCGTCAACATAGATTGTTCAGTCATAAAGCTCTTGGGCAGCATTCTGCCTGTTTAAAATCGTTTTAAATGATAGGTATAGAGTACCACATTGGGGCTTTTTTTGCGTTGTTCAATAATTTCGAACAAAGGGTTCGATATATTGCGCTATCCCTGCGACATATTTGTGAATAAAGTGTCAACAAGCAACGGGGCACGCCCCTTCAAACACATAAAAGGAAACACCCATGAGCAAGGTATTAGTTCTTAAATCCAGTATTCTGGCAGGGTACTCTCAGTCTGGTCAGTTGACTGACTATTTTATTGAACAATGGCGCGAAAAACACGTCGCAGATGAAATTACTGTCCGCGATCTGGCGGCCAACCCTGTTCCGGTGCTGGATGGCGAGCTGGTGGGCGCGATGCGTCCGGGCGATGCGCCTTTAACGCCACGTCAGCAGGACGCTCTGGCGCTGTCTGATGAACTCATTGCTGAACTGAAAGCCCACGACGTCATCGTTATTGCGGCACCGATGTACAATTTCAATATCCCGACGCAGCTGAAAAACTACTTTGATCTGATTGCCCGCGCCGGTATCACTTTCCGCTATACCGAAAAAGGCCCGGAAGGTCTGGTAACCGGTAAACGCGCGGTGGTTCTCTCCAGCCGCGGCGGTATCCATAAAGACACCCCGACGGATTTGATTGCGCCTTACCTGAAAGTGTTCCTTGGTTTTATCGGTATTACCGACGTGAATTTTGTCTTTGCCGAAGGCATCGCCTACGGGCCGGAAGTGGCGGCTAAAGCTCAGGCCGATGCAAAAGCCGCGATTGACAGCGTAGTGGCCGCTTAAATATTTTTGCCTCCCGTTTCGACGGGAGGTGACTTCTTAGGTTCGTAGCGCAAATATCCTACCACGCCGCTACTGCCGCCATCGCTGGGATGCGTTACCCCATCATTGACTTCAACGCAGGCGAAATCAAAAGGCGACACATTTTCAATGCACGCCACATTGACCCCATATTGATCGGGATTGGATCGGCGCTGATGAAAAGTATATATCCCGCATACCGAACAGAAAAAATGCACCGCCTTGCCCGTATTGAAGCGATATTCGGTAAGCTTATCCTGCCCTTTTAGCACTTTAATACCCGATAGCGGCGCAGACACTGCCACCGCTCCGCGCATCCGGCAAAACGAACAGTTGCAGCGCCTGGCGGTATGAAAGCCATCGCTAAGTTGAACGGTAAACACGACGCTGCCACAATGGCAGGCAGCAGATAATTTTTCAGACGTCATACCTGGTTACTCGCGAATAGTGATACCAGTCAACAGTATAGAAATAGCCTTCCGGTTCGCCTAATGTAAATACGACCTCCGTATTCAAAAATTACCAATATAAAAAAGTATTCTGCAATAAAAAATTGTCGGGAAGCGGTTATTTACGCATCCATTTGCCATTAATTCCCTGGACATATTCTCCCGGCCTGGCGCGCTCAACCAGTTTTTGCCCTGCCATCTTCGCCACCTCGTCCACGGGAAGATGATTGCTATCCGCTAACTGCTGATAACTGGCGCGGCGGGCATGATTAATATCAAGCACCAGTTTCTGGGTTTCGGCATCATTCTTTAAGGCCACCAGATAGCCATTCAGCGTTTCCCCGACCCGGCCCTGCGTGCGCGCTTCGTCCAGGGTTAAGGCCCACACAGAAGGTGTGAGCAAGCTCAGCGTCAGCACCCATAGCATTAAATACTTTTTCATTATGGCCTCAGAATAGATCGCTGCGTGATTTCAGGAGTTCTTCAACGTCTTTATCGACTTTGATATGTATTTCATGCTCGATCTTTACATTCATGTTGATGGTAATCGGCTGTTCCGGCGCGGCGACTTCAATTCGTGGCGTGCACCCCACCACGATAAATGACGCAAGCGCTGACAGCATGGCAATACTCATTTTCATTATTTATCCTCACAGTCCTTGTCTTTCCGGCAAGGAGGTTGCGGCAACGCTGTATTTTGTTCAAGCCATGCCTGTAAATTGTCGCCAAAACGCAAACTGCGCCACAGCGTAAACACATTTTCTTCATGGGTATAGTTCAAGTTAACGATCGCGGTTTTACCATCTACCCGGCTTTTGCCGGTAATGGCCGCCTGCATCGTTAGTACGCCCAGGTTATCAACGTTAATTTTCGTCCACGAATGCGTAATCTCCATATAACGTAGCCAGTTAATCGCCGAGCCTGCCGTAACATTATCCTTCACCACCGCATCCGCAGTATCTTTATCGATACGCAACGTCATTGGCCCGGGATTCGTAAGCCAGCCATCTTTGATTATCCATTTTTCATTGTTCAGCCACAGCGGCAGCGCACCGCTAACCGGACCAGACATGGCGAATTGCTTTGGATTTATGGCGCTAATCAATTCGCTGGATGAAATATTTTGCACCCGCAAAAGCGCCGGGTCGTGCTGCGGCATTCGCAACTGTTTCATAATGATTTGACCGCCCAGCACGTCTACGCTGACATCGCTTAGCAGTAATGGATTCGACTCGCTCCAGGGATAACCGCCCTGTAAATCAGCAGTGATATTTTTCGCCGTGACCTGGTTAACTATCCCGGCAATACGCAGCGAGACGGGCCCGCGCGTCCCCAATTGCCACGCGCCGTTGTGGAAGCGAAATGGCAGAATGAAATCGACGCCGTTGATTTTGTTATCCGGCATCCAGGCACTGCCGCCTTTTAACACGCCGTGTCCACCCGCTTCAAACCCCTGCCCCTGTGCGGCGGAAAAAGCCACCTGCGCATACAGTGAGCCTTCGCGCAGCGTCATTTTCCAGTCTGGTGGAAGCAACGGCTGGAAAACGATAAGCGACTGCTTCGGCCACCAGGCCTGTCCGCGAAGGCGTTCGCCATCCCAGCGCCCATTCAGCCGTACCGGCCCTATCGCCCCCGCCCGAAGGTCGCCTTTAAACTGGAACAGGGTTGGCTCGCGCCCTTCAACGCTAAAATTAATGGTAGAAGGCGGCAGCACGCTCCCGCTGGTAAATACGGTTTTTCCCGCCTCCAGAGACAGCGCGCCCTGTAGCGACGGCGTTGTGGCGTCGCGAACCCAGACAATAGGTTTATTCAGCGCCAGTCTTGGCGATGTGACGGTCATTGCGCCATAGTGCAACTGATCAAAACCGGTGGACAAACTGGTCAACCTGATGGTGTCATCATGCCATTCGCCCTGTCCGGCAATATCCCAGCGGGCGCGCATTGGCGTAAAGCTTCCTTGCCCCCAATAGCGCCACCGCCAGCGACCAGCATCAGGGAGAAAATCATTCGCCAGGCCATCAAGATGAAGAACGAAATCGCCCATCTCATTTTCGTGCGCCCGTAAAATAGCCTGTAATCGGCCATCAACGCCGCGCGGCGTCACCTTAACGCCCGCCAGCGGCCAACGAATTTCATCAATATCTAACGCATCAATCACCCGTCCGCGCGAGCGTAGCAATGCGCCAGGTGCAAAGGTGAGCTGCGGATCGGCCAGACTGCCGCGGAACATAGCGGGCAATACGGCATAAAAGATTAAATCCTTCTGTTTAGCCTCGCCGGTAAGCTGTAGAGGCATCTCACTGCTATCCATGCTGAGTTTTCCCGGGCCGATAGTCAGTACAGCGTTCGCTTTACCGGCATCGCCCTGGGTCAGAATATTCAGGCGTCCGCTGACTCGCGCATTATCCGGCCCGGCTTGCCAGTTATCGATATTAAAAGCCAGACGTCCGCTCAAGGGGAATCCCTGATATGGCCAGTTCCAGCGGCCATCGCTGATGGTAAGCCGCTGACGCGTTACCGCCCAGGGGAGATCGAGAATCGGGTCAGGATTACCTCGCGCCATCACGATGAGCTGTCCGGCGTTATCACGCCACTCCAGTTCCGCATCCACCAGCGACGGTTCCTGCGGCAGACGCAAGGTCGCTGCCGCATGACCGCTGACCGGCAGGCCATCCGGTACCAGCGGCAACATAAACTCCCCCACCAGGCTAACGGGAGGCTGGTTGGCCAGCGCGGCGATCTCCAGTTGGCTCACCGTCAATGCCTGACCGCGTAGCTGCCCTTGAAATTTTACTTTTTCGCCCTGATAACGTATCTGCTGAATGACCGGCGTCATGGAGATCGCCAGCTTGCCCTGCCATTCCGACCAGGGCGCGAGAATGACATTATCGATGTTAATCCAGGTATTGGGCAGCATTGACTGCCACTGCGCCAGCGTACGCGGCGCGGCGGGAGAAGCTTCCGTAGCGGGCAGTTTCGCCAGGCATACGGCATCCAGTTTGAGGCTTTTAATATTCAGCAACCAACGGCTGGGATGCGTCAGTTCCGCCTGGGTAATATGCGCTAACGAACAATCATTGACCAGATAGCGAAGATCGGGAATCACTAACCCATGACGTGTCAAGCGTGGACTTTGTTCCAGAGCGATACGGGTACCGACGGGTAGCCAAATTCCCGCCAGAGTGGGAACCCACAGCCCGAGGGTCATCAGTAGCGTCAGAGGGACAAGAATCAGCAGTAACAGTAGCGCAAGGGCGGCTTTATATTTACCCTTCATGGGCCATTAATTTCCTGATTTAACGAAAAATTCAGTCGGCTATCTCTTTATTTTGGCATGATTGCCCGTACATAGCCTAATAGTTCATGTTGCAGGGGCGCCCTCCGGCTATTTGAGGCGTTGTGGAGAATGATAACCTAAAATTATTCATTATATGTATGACTATCAATTATTTTTGATTTTTTGTAAGATAATTTTAAGCATATTTGTGTGATTCTAACATCACTGGAGAAGGTCATATGAAACTCGCCGTCTATAGTACCAAACAGTATGACAAGAAATATCTACAGCAAGTGAACGAAGCGTTCGGTTTTGAACTGGAGTTTTTTGATTTTCTGCTGACCGAGAAAACAGCGAAAACCGCCAATGGATGTGAAGCAGTTTGTATCTTCGTGAATGACGACGGGAGCCGACCGGTACTGGAAGAGCTGAAAAAACACGGCGTGAAATACATCGCGCTGCGTTGCGCCGGATTTAATAATGTCGACCTGGATGCCGCTAAAGAGCTCGGTTTGCAGGTGGTCCGCGTGCCGGCTTATTCTCCGGAAGCCGTCGCTGAACATGCGATTGGCATGATGATGACATTGAACCGCCGTATTCACCGCGCTTATCAACGCACCCGCGACGCTAACTTTTCCCTTGAGGGACTGACCGGCTTTACCATGCACGGAAAAACCGCTGGCGTCATTGGTACCGGTAAAATCGGCGTCGCCGCGCTGCGTATCCTGAAAGGCTTTGGAATGCGTTTACTGGCGTTTGATCCCTATCCCAGCACCGCCGCGCTTGATCTCGGCGTCGAGTATGTGGATCTGCAAACGTTGTTTGCCGAATCGGATGTCATTTCCCTGCACTGCCCGCTCACGCCGGAAAACTACCATTTGCTGAACCATGCGGCATTCGACCAAATGAAAAATGGCGTTATGGTCATTAATACCAGTCGTGGCGCGCTGATTGATTCCCAGGCGGCTATCGAAGCTCTGAAGAATCAGAAAATCGGCTCGCTGGGGATGGATGTGTATGAAAACGAACGCGACCTGTTCTTTGAAGATAAGTCAAACGATGTTATCCAGGATGATGTTTTCCGCCGTCTGTCGGCCTGCCATAACGTACTGTTTACGGGGCACCAGGCATTCCTGACCGCAGAAGCGCTGATCAGCATCTCTGAAACCACGTTACAAAACTTAAGCCAGCTTGAGAAGGGCGAAGCCTGCCCGAACGCGCTGTTCTAATCCTATCGCTCCCCTGCGCTCAGGGGAGCATTTTCGGATAACCCCTGAAGATCTATCCGGTCATATCATTACTATAGTCAGTGTTAACTATCAGATTACAGAGAATATCAATGAAGAAAATCGTCACGCTGGTCGCCCTGAGCATCATAATGACAGGGTGTGTGAGCAGTGGAAAAGTGTCCGTCAAACGCGAGCAACTGGAGCACCACCGCTTTGTTCTGGAAAGCGTAAACGGTAAAACGGTCACCGGCCCGGAGCTCAGCTTTGGCGAGGACATGACGGTATCCGGCAAAATGTGCAATCAATTCACCGGCGAAGAAAAACTGTCGGACGGCGAATTAAAAGTGAAAAATTTAGCGATGACCCGAATGATGTGCGCCGATCCGCAGCTTAATGCGCTGGACGGCACCCTCAGCGAGCTCTTCAGCAAAGGCGCGCAGGTCGATTTAACCGCGAACCAATTAACGCTGGCGACGGCAGAAACAACGCTAATGTATAAACTGGCGGATTTAGCGCACTAAGCTATTAAGTGAAAAGTTATACGCGTCAGGCGAAACGCCGCGCTTAGTAACTCCCGCAGTTTCCGGCGGCAAGCGACTGTTCGCTACAACGTTTGCCGTTGGGTAGCGCGCACATACCAATTACTGAACCATCAAGCTGCCGGGCCGCTGAAAGCGAACCGCCAATCATAGCGCAATTCGCTTCGCCGGCGCTGGACATCGCCGCTTTCATCCCTGGCGAAACATGCGCCGCGGTTGCCTGCTGAACAGGTTCGCTACTGCAAGCCGACAATAATAACGCGGCACACCCCACCCAAAACGCTGCGCGCATTTCTCTCCCCTCTGTTTATTCATCCAAACGACACCGCCCTAAATAATAGGCAGCAGAAACTGACGCGTCGAGAGGCAAAGCGCGCATTTATGCGCTTCATTAACATTTATTGGCAATTTTTTACGTCTTTTCGGCAAGAAATCGTCATTCTCCTCCCGCCAGGGACACAAAAGCGAAAATGGGGCTTGAAGGGCTTTGCTAAAATAAAAGGATAACTACAGGATGCGCTCTCGATTATGCGTGTCCCTCTTTTTTGCGCAATGTAAGGGTGTCATATGCAAACAATTGACGGTAATGGCGCAGTAGCGTCGGTGGCGTTCCGTACCAGCGAGGTTATCGCCATTTACCCGATTACGCCCAGTTCAACAATGGCTGAACAAGCGGATGCCTGGGCCGGCAATGGGCTTAAAAATGTCTGGGGCGATACGCCGCGTGTGGTAGAGATGCAGTCGGAAGGCGGCGCGATCGCCGCCGTTCACGGTGCGTTACAAACCGGTTCGCTTTCTACGTCATTTACATCATCGCAGGGGCTGCTGCTGATGATTCCAACGCTGTATAAACTGGCGGGGCAGCTCACGCCGTTTGTACTGCACGTTGCCGCGCGCACTGTTGCCACACACGCGCTTTCTATTTTTGGCGACCATTCCGATGTGATGGCGGTCCGCCAGACAGGCTGCGCGATGTTATGCGCCGCCAGCGTTCAGGAAGCGCAGGATTTTGCGCTGATCGCACACAGGGCTACGCTGAAAAGCCGCGTTCCGTTTATTCATTTTTTTGATGGCTTCCGTACATCGCATGAAATCAACAAAATTATACCGCTAACGGATGAAACCATTCTGAACCTGATGCCGCAGGCGGAGATCGACGCTCACCGCGCCCGCGCGCTGAATCCGGAACATCCGGTGATTCGTGGAACTTCAGCGAATCCGGATACCTACTTCCAGTCTCGCGAAGCGACCAACCCGTGGTACAACGCCGTTTATGATCATGTTGAAGAGGCGATGAAGGCATTTGGCGACGCTACGGGCCGTCAGTACCAGCCATTTGAATATTATGGCCATCCCCAGGCTGAACGCGTCATCATTATGATGGGCTCCGCCCTCGGCACCTGCGAAGAGGTCGTGGACGAGCTACTGATACGCGGAGAAAAGGTCGGCGTTCTGAAAGTCCGTCTGTTCCGCCCCTTCTCCGCCAAACATTTGTTACAGGCATTACCGGAAACCGTTCGCGCTATCGCCGTGCTGGATCGCACCAAAGAGCCTGGCGCGCAGGCCGAGCCGCTTTATCTGGACGTGATGACCGCACTGGCGGAAGCCTTTAATAATGGCGAGCGCGAAACGTTGCCGCGCACCATTGGCGGCCGTTATGGGCTATCATCCAAAGAGTTCGGCCCGGCGTGCGTACTGGCGGTCTTTAATGAACTCAGCCGCGCGAAGCCCAAGCCACGGTTTACGGTGGGCATTTATGACGACGTCACTCACCTCTCGCTGCCATTACCGGAAAATACCCTGCCCGGCAGCGCTAAACTTGAAGCGTTATTTTACGGTCTGGGAAGCGACGGCAGCGTATCCGCCACGAAAAATAATATTAAAATTATCGGTAATTCTACGCCGTGGTATGCGCAAGGTTATTTCGTTTATGACTCTAAAAAAGCTGGCGGGCTCACGGTATCGCACCTGCGCGTCAGCGAAAAACCCATTCGTTCCGCTTACTTAATTGCTCAGGCGGATTTTGTCGGCTGCCATCAATTACAGTTTATCGATAAATATCAGATGGCGGAGCGTCTGAAGCCAGGCGGTATCTTTCTGCTTAATACGCCGTACAGCGCCGACGAGGTCTGGTCGCGTCTGCCGCAAGAAGTTCAGGCGGTGTTGAATCAGAAAAAGGCGCGTTTTTTACGTGGTTAACGCGGCGAAAATCGCCCGCGAATGTGGACTTGGCGCCCGCATCAATACCGTCATGCAAATGGCTTTCTTCCACCTGACGCATATTCTTCCGGGCGATAGCGCCCTAGTTGAGCTGCAGGGCGCGATTGCCAAAAGCTATAGCAGCAAAGGGCAGGATCTGGTTGAGCGTAACTGGCAGGCATTGGCTCTGGCACAGGAATCGCTGGCGGAAGTGCCGTTGCAGGCGGTTAATCCGCACAGCGCGCATCGCCCGCCGGTCGTCTCCGACGCCGCGCCGGATTTTGTGAAAACCGTTACCGCCGCCATGTTGGCGGGCCTCGGCGACGCACTGCCTGTTTCCGCCCTGCCGCCGGACGGAACATGGCCAATGGGCACCACCCGCTGGGAAAAACGCAATATCGCCGAAGAGATTCCTGTCTGGAAAGAGGAACTGTGTACCCAATGTAATCACTGCGTCGCCGCCTGCCCTCACTCGGCGATTCGTGCGAAAGTCGTTTCCCCGCAGGCGATGGAGAACGCGCCAGCCAGTCTGCATTCGCTGGACGTGAAGTCCCGCGATATGCGCGGCCAGAAATATGTGCTGCAGGTCGCGCCGGAAGACTGCACTGGCTGTAATTTATGCGTAGAGGTCTGCCCGGCTAAAGATCGGCAAAATCCACAGATCAAGGCGATTAACATGATGTCGCGCCTTGAGCATGTGGAAGAAGAGAAAGTGAATTATGACTTCTTCCTCGACTTGCCGGAAATCGCTCGCAGCAAACTGGAACGGATTGATATCCGCACATCGCAGCTCATTACGCCGCTGTTTGAATATTCCGGCGCCTGTTCCGGCTGCGGTGAAACGCCGTATATTAAACTGCTGACTCAGTTATATGGCGACAGAATGTTAATCGCTAACGCCACGGGGTGTTCCTCTATTTACGGCGGTAACTTACCCTCTACGCCTTATACCACCGATGCCAACGGACGCGGCCCGGCGTGGGCGAATTCGCTATTTGAAGATAACGCGGAATTTGGCCTCGGTTTCCGTCTGAGTGTGGATCAGCACCGGGCGCGCGTCATGCGTTTACTGGCGCAATTCGCCGATCGCATTCCGGCGGAATTAAACGATGCGCTGCATGCCGAAGCAACGCCTGACGTTCGGCGTGAACAGGTCGCCGCATTACGCCAACATCTGAAATCGGTTGCGGGCGCAGAGGAACTGTTAAAAGATGCTGATGCGCTGGTAGAAAAATCAATCTGGCTGATTGGCGGCGATGGTTGGGCATACGACATCGGCTTTGGCGGTTTAGACCATGTGTTAAGCCTGACGGAGAATGTCAATATTCTGGTTCTGGATACGCAGTGTTATTCCAATACTGGCGGCCAGGCGTCGAAGGCGACGCCGCTTGGCGCCGTCACTAAGTTTGGCGAACATGGCAAGCGTAAAGCCCGTAAAGATCTTGGCGTCAGCATGATGATGTATGGTCATGTTTATGTCGCGCAAATTTCGCTGGGCGCGCAGTTAAACCAGACGGTGAAAGCCATCCAGGAGGCCGAAGCCTGGCCAGGACCGTCGCTGATCATTGCCTATAGTCCCTGTGAGGAACATGGCTACGATCTGGCGCTAAGCCATGACCAGATGCGCCAGTTAACGGCGACCGGTTTCTGGCCGTTATACCGCTTTGATCCCCGCCGTGCGGATGAAGGCAAGCCGCCGCTGGCGCTGGACTCTCGGCCACCGTCTGATGCCCTGGCGGAAACGTTGCTTAATGAACAGCGTTTCCGTCGCCTGAATGCGCAACAGCCTGAAGTAGCTGAACAATTATGGCGAGATGCCGCATTGGATTTGCAAAAACGCTATGACTTTCTTGCCTTGCTGGCAGGAAAAGCGGAAAAACCCAGCGCAGATTAAAAAACATTCTAAGGATTAACCTGGAAATAAAAAAAGCCCGAACATCCGTTCGGGCTTGTCAATTTATACGCTGGAAAGCAAAGGTTAACGCAATGGCCCAACGACAAAATGAATATGTGACAATAAAGGCATATAACAGGCGTAGAATATCGTAACCGAATGATATTGTATAATTTTTATTTCGTATAATACCCCTAAAAGCATTCGTATAAATTATATCTATTTCACTGCGAATTATTTCATTAATTATTGAATTAAACGGTAACATCTCTTTTTAGGTCTTTCCTGACAAGGCAGAAATAACGTTTTAACGTCAACTCGCTGATTGTTTACGGGGAATGCGCTTAATATTACGCCGTCCTCCCCTGTTGGTAGTCCCCGCAGAGTATCGTGGAGCAGCACCTAAAATGTGACGTATGTCATTGTACATAAAGTGCCTTTAGGGAGTAGAATTTCAGTGGATACTTAAACAGGAGGTTTTATGAACAGAACGATTCTTGTACCCATCGATATTTCAGATTCAGAATTAACTCAACGCGTGATTTCACATGTTGAAGCCGAAGCAAAGATTGACGACGCTAAAGTGCACTTTTTGACTGTAATCCCGTCTTTGCCCTATTACGCTTCACTGGGACTGGCTTATTCAGCAGAGCTCCCCGCAATGGACGATTTGAAAGCCGAAGCCAAATCTCAACTGGAAGCGATTATCAAGAAATTCAACCTTCCCGCGGACCGCGTGCAGGCGCACGTGGCAGAAGGCTCTCCTAAAGATAAGATTCTGGAAATGGCAAAAAAATTACCGGCCGATATGGTGATTATCGCCTCGCATCGTCCGGATATTACTACCTATCTGTTGGGTTCCAACGCCGCAGCCGTTGTGCGTCATGCGGAATGCTCCGTACTGGTGGTGCGCTAAATACCCGAGCCCGCATAAGAGAGTGCGGGCTCAAATCAACCATCATCATCGCCTAGTGACTGACGCTTTTTGAAAACAGATTGATTACGATTACACCGCAGATGATAAGCAACATGCCAATAATAGCCGGCACATCCAATTTTTGGCCAAGAAACAGCCATCCTATCAATCCAATAAGAACAATCCCTACCCCAGACCAAATGGCATAAATGATACCCGCAGGGATGGTTCGCATAGGGATGGTAAGGCACCAGAACGCGATACAATATCCGATGATGGTAACGAGGCTCGGTACCAGACGCGTAAAACTATCCGATAATTTTAATGAGATCGTGGCGATAACTTCTACCACGATGGCGATAAATAGAAAGATTACAGCTTCTTTAGTCATACATCTCTTCGTTCCGATATTTTTCTGGTCGTGGTGACATCTTAATTAATACGGATGACAGAATAAAGACGCTTTTGACCCGTTGCGTATCTCGCCATAACCTACTTCAAGTTGCATGTGCTGCAGCTGCGTTCCCTTACCCCAGTCACTTACTTGAGTAAGCTCCTGGGGATTCGCTCGCTTGCCGCCTTCCTGCAACTCGAATTAATTAAAGTATAAAAGCAACCTTTCATACACGAGAGATAACAACAATAAACCTGTTCAGGATTTATGATTACTTAGAAGCGTTTGCCTGCCCCGTATTTTCTGCTTTACCATATGTCCTGTCAATTATACCAACAGGGTCCACTGGTGTGTTTTTTGGCATAACCCAGCCACTTTCACTGACACTACCTCGTGTAAGATATTTGACTTTTACCCTAACGATAATAAGATAATGTTCCCTGCTGAACCTGTCGGCAACACTAAGATCGGTGGTATATTCAGGTACGATTCTTCCACTTCGAACCTGCTCTTTGGCTATTTCAGCAGAGACAGGCAATACCTCTACATCGCCCCCCTCAATACCGCCTGCTGTTTTAAAACTAACAATATTTTCAGCCTGCGGACCTATTGTACCTCGGCATAATACAACTTCAGTCTCCCCTGCTGCAGCATCCCCACTCTGGTATTTCTTATAAATACTTTGTACATTTTCTTCTGATGTAGGGTATAAATCTTCTGACAGAGAGGCCAGTATATCTTCCAGTAAGGGGGAATCATCCGTAATATCCAGAAGCTCTTCATCATAACCCGTGTCTCCTTCTCTTAACTCTGAATAAGGCTTATCAATATGGCGAATAAGCCCCCCACCTTTCAGCCCTGACGCCTGATAAAATCTTCCATCAGAAGATCGGTAAAATGTTATGGCTGAATTTTTTCCGCTATCCGAATAGGTTGCCTGATACGTTTCTGAACCGGGTTCTTTAGTTAAAACGAGCTCTCTGTCGCCATATTTTATCGTATTAGGCGCTTCCGATGACAGCGGTGGATATGAGGCTTGTTTTCTGTAGCGTCCCCCTGCCATAGATGTAACGTGTTCAAATAGGCCATCTAACACCTTACCTGCCAGGTTAGGCTCCGTAGTTGGGGCAGGATGATCCTCCGGGAGAGCCCTTTCATATCTCTGTAATTCTTTAACAGGTAAAAAATCATTCTCACCCTCTGAATTACCATTTTTTATCCTATAATCACCAGATGTTACTGCTAATCTTGATGATAATAACAAACCAGTTACTGCAATGTTTTTAATACTCCTGTCCATTTTATGAATGGTTACTGGCTGAAGATGATTGCGGCTATGAGAAGATAAGAAAATTTGCTTTTGAATTTCCTTTCCCTCAAATATAATTTGCTCAGTGCTTTTAGGTGGAACAGTTACGCTATCTACATTAAATAGCTCATGTTCACCACTCATCGTTACCTGAGAAAAACACGACGATGTATGTGCAATTGCAGCGGGATCAATCTCTTTATAAATAACATTGGCGTAAACGTTTGCAACTTCACCGCTTGCATTTAAATGATCGTGCAAAATATGTTTTAGAAATAGATCTAACAACAATTTTTTTGATGTGATTCCATTTACACAGTTGTGAAAGTCAGGGGGAATTGGATAGCCGTTTTGATCAAATGGAAGCGATAAACATCCTCGCCCCCCATCAATATTTTCGTAACTGTAATTTAGAGATATCTTTACCTCGCATTTATTGGTATCTACATCGTCATTGATACTGAGCTCTACTTTATAATTAACCAGCCTACGGAAGGTTACGCTATTTGAATAATAAAAATCCAATGTTGATTGGATTTCTTCACATATAATTTCATGTGTTGGCTCAAAGAAGAATTCATAAATATTTAAGCTGTTCTTTTCTTCATCTTTGGCCATCTCATCCAGCTTAATATATTCTTCTGGTAAATTAGATATTTGCTCATGAAAGATATCGTCCTGATAAAGTCCATCCAACATTGAAAGGCACGGTATGGTATCCCAACTTCTGATAGCTTGTATCTGTACCGTCTGCTGTGATTCTCTGGTTGATATATCACTTACTGTTATACGCATTACGTTCTCCAGCCAGAATTATGGTATACATCATAAGGTGTAGATATCAGGTAGCAATTCTCATCGCAAATAATTTGTCTGAACTGTACATATGATACAGGCTATTTTTAATTCAATATGACCACCAGAATAGGCAAGAAAATTTTAAATAGTATACGGTAAAATGATCTTACCCAACGATAATTAAACACACTGCACTATCTTATTAGATAATAAAATACTGATACGTTATTTTATATCACCAATAAAAGAGCAAAAAGGGTGTGCCGAATATCATTTTACACCTGTCCCGGTTCACCCCACGGAACCACTTGAAACGTACCATCATCAGGACGCTGCAGCGCCTGAATTTCAGTTGAGCCCGTCACTTCTTAACGGGCCTGGCTACATGATGTATACAGTTGACAATATCCGAAGGTACTATCTCTATTAAAACGTGCTGGCATTCGTCGCCGTAATCCGTACCATACGCGACATACTTTTGCCTGCTGGCTGTTGACGGCAGGAGCGAACCCGGCATTTATCGCCAGCCAAATGGGGCATGAAACTGCGCAGATGGTGTATGAAATTTACGGTATGTAGATTGATGACATGAACGACGAACAAGTAGCGATGTTGAATGCGCGGTTATCGTAGTTGCAAAGTTTGCCCCCAATTTGCCCCATTTAGTACCAGAGAACTGAAATAATGCAAGAAATTCAAAAGAATACAAAGAAAGAGCAATACAACCTCAACAAGTTGCAAAAGCGCCTGCGCCGTAACGTTGGCGAAGCGATTGCCGATTTTAATATGATTGAAGAAGGCGATCGCATTATGGTTTGCCTTTCTGGCGGCAAAGATAGCTGTGGAAATTTTGCTATTTCGATTTCCTGCATTTTTCCGTAATTTCAGCACGATCAAAGCGCAATTTTCCGGAGCGCCGGAGCATATCCTGAGCCTAGCGTAGAGCAGATGGTCGTAGAATACTGTCGGTGAAAACATACGTTCCGAAAAAAACCACCGCATTGTTTGCGTCGCGTTTGTATATCGGCGACGTGAACTGGGCGCGACCAAAATCGCCTTGGGCCACCATCGCGACGATATTCTGCAAACCCTGTTTCTGAATATGTTCTATGGCGGAAAAATGAAAGGGATGCCGCCGAAGCTGATGAGCGATGACGGCAAACATATCGTGATCCGCCCGCTGGCTTACTGCCGCGAGAAAGATATTATCCGTTTTGCTGAGGCCAAAGCCTTTCCTATCATTCCTTGTAATCTGTGCGGTTCGCAACCCAACCTGCAACGCCAGGTGATTGCCGACATGCTACGCGACTGGGATAAGCGCTATCCTGGACGGATCGAGACGATGTTTAGCGCCATGCAGAATGTCGTGCCGTCTCACCTTTGTGACACTAACTTGTTCGATTTCAAAGGGATCACTCACGGTTCCGAGGTCGTCGACGGCGGCGATTTAGCGTTCGATCGTGAAGAGATTCCATTGCAGCCCGCTGGATGGCGCTCGTGAAGACGTTGTTGATGTTATCGATTAAAAAGTTGCAGGCATTAGAGAACTAATCTGAGCGTACTATCCGCTGAGACGGCATACGTTTAATAGCCGTACCCGGCATGACTTGCCTTTGATCTTCCCGTTTTGCAACTGCTTCCAGGCTTTTTGCGCTACTGCTTGACGTACGGCGACGTAAACGTGCATTGGATGCACGTTAATTTTGCCGATATCCGCCCCGTCTAATCCAATATCGCCGGTCAGCGCGCCCAAAATATCTCCCGGACGCATTTTCGCTTTTTTGCCGCCGTCAATGCATAGGGTAGCCATCTCTGCGGCCAGAGGGAGTAACGGCTGCCGGGCGGGCGCATTCAGCCAGTTCAGCTTGAGTTGCAGCATTTCTGAAAGAATATTCGCCCGCTGCGCCTCTTCCGGCGCGCAGAAACTGATCGCCAGGCCGCTGCTTCCCGCGCGCGCCGTACGGCCAATACGGTGGACATGCACCTCCGGGTCCCAGGCCAGTTCATAGTTAACCACCAGTTCGAGCGATTTAATGTCTAATCCTCGCGCGGCAACGTCGGTGGCAACCAGAATGCGCGCACTACCATTTGCAAAACGCACCAACGTCTGGTCGCGGTCGCGTTGTTCCAGATCGCCGTGGAGCGCCAACGCGCTTTGTCCCACCGCATTAAGCGCATCACAAACGGCCTGACAATCTTTTTTGGTATTGCAAAACACCACGCAGGACGCTGGCTGATGCTGGCTAAGCAACGTTTGTAGCAGCGAAATTTTTTCATGCGCAGACGTTTCGAAGAACTGTTGTTCGATAGCCGGTAGCGCATCTACCGTATCGATTTCAATACGTATTGGCTGCTGCTGTACACGGCCGCTAATCGCCGCAATGGCCTCAGGCCAGGTTGCTGAAAACAATAACGTCTGGCGCGTCGCAGGCGCAAAGCGGATCACCTCATCAATGGCGTCACTGAATCCCATGTCCAGCATTCGGTCTGCTTCATCCATTACCAGAATATGCAGCGCATCCAGCGATACGGTTTCTTTTTGTAAATGATCCAGCTGGCGCCCCGGCGTCGCGACAATGATATGCGGAGCGTGCTGAAGCGAGTCGCGCTGTGCGCCAAAGGGCTGCCCGCCACACAAGGTCAGAATTTTGGTATTTGGCAGCGCATCCAGCGAACGTAACTCCGGCAACCTGATCCGCCAGCTCCCGTCGTCACACACACAACGCCGCTGTCAGACAGACGGACGTCAATTCCCAAGACCAAACGCCCACGCCAAACGCTACCGTTTTGCCGCACCACATGGCCTGCCGCATCATTTCCCGCCAGAATGACGGGTAATGCCGCGGCCTGAACAGGCGTCATCTCAAGATAGCCCAGCTCAGTAAGGTTATTGAGCTGGGCGGCGGGCAAAACATTCAGGGTTGAAAAAGCGGTCACAATTTACTCTCGCGGTAACGACTCATAGTCAGCAGGCGCGTATCCTCGCAGATCCGGGCGTTTGATGCGACATTTTAATCGGTTCTTCGTCCGGCGGCGGGTCGGGCATCGGCTGAGGACGGGGAAGCGGCTCAGGAATGGGAACAGGGTCAGTCGGAACCGGGTCCGACAAGGACGAGTGTAGATATAATAAGGTCAAAAGACAGCTCATATTACCCTCCAGAATGTCAATCAGACTCTTAAAGGGTAGACGCTGATATCCTACAGGCAAAAAAAAGCCGACTAATCTAAGTCGGCGTCGTACGAATCAATTGTGCTATGCAGTAATTCAAAAAAGGAAGTAAGACAATATGGAGCGCAACGCCCATCGCTTGACGTTGCATTCACCTGCGAGAGAGATATTGCCCCGAATAGGTAGATGGTTTATTGACTTCGCTCAAATTTCTCGGCGTTTTTTCATACGAAATGGTCTGAAAAGCGCTTTTGTTACAACCATTTACTGCGATGCAACCATAAAGTAACACCACCGATCAGGACAACTAACAGAATACAAAACAGAGAAAAGCCGAACCGCCATCCGCCGCCAGGAATACCGCCCAGGTTAACGCCAAATAACCCTGTTAAAAAGGTGCTGGGCAGAAAAACCATCGCCATAAGCGACATGGTATAAGTTCTGCGCGCCAGAGACTCCTGCATCACCTGGGCAATTTCATCCGCCATGATGCCAGTACGCGCGATACAAGCGTCAATTTCATCCAGCCCCCTTCCCAGCCTGTCGGCGATATCCTGCATTCTGCGCCGATGATCGTCGCTCATCCACGGCAGCCGTTCACTCGCAAGCCGGGCATAGACGTCGCGCTGCGGCGCCATATAGCGGCGCATAACAATTAGCTGTTTACGTAGCAATGCGAGGAAACCGCGCGGTGGGATTTGCTGGTCGAGAAGATTATCTTCCAGATCGATAATTTTATCGTGTAGCTCTTCAATAAATTCACTGGCGTGATCGGTTAACGCATCGCACACATCCACTAACCAGCCGCCGCAATCTACGGGCCCGGTGCCCTCCTGCAAATCACTGACCACATCGTCCAGCGCCAGAACCTTTCGCTGACGGGTAGACACAATGAATCGCTCGTCCATATATAAACGCATTGCTACTAATTGATCCGGGCGTTCGTCAGTACTGCCATTAATACAGCGCAGCGTAATGAGCGTCCCTTCCCCCATACGACTTACGCGCGGGCGCGAGCTTTCACCAGCCAGCGCATCACGCACGTTATTGGGGAGTAAAGGCGTTGAAGCTAACCAGCGGGCGCTGTCCGGGTGGGTATAATTAAGATGTAGCCAACAGGGATGCTGACTATCGATCACATCATTATCTTCGAGCGGTTTTACTCCACCACGACCATCCAGTAGCCATGCGAAAACGGCATCCGGCACGTTCACATCTGATCCCTTAATGGCTTCCACAGCGCCTCCACGTTACAACTCTCATGCCGTTAGTCTAGCTTTCGGGAAAGGTTAAGCAATCTCTCATTTTCTCATTGCGCAAAAAGAATGACGGGAACGTGAGAAAAAAGCGCCTTAGCAACAGGCGCTTACCAAACATGTATTATCAGGCCTGGCCGCGCCTGGTGATGGTCGAAAGAGGTGATACATGAGAGCGCAACAGCGCATGTTCACTGTAACCCGGCTGGCTTAAACGAAATTTGTCGGTTTTAGTCTGTAACTCGATCACCTGCGCCTTTAAAACATCCGAAGAAGCAGATAACGCTTCAACCATTAAGACATTGCTATGGGTTGCGCTTTCCAGATCGTTCAACGCCAGGGTTATCTGGTTAATGCCTTTTTCCTGCTCCCGCGTGGTGGTAGAAATTTCACTCATCAGCACGTTTAATTGCCCGGAGCCGCCAACAATCTCCTGCATATTTTTTTCAGCCTCCTGCACTATGGCGGCCCCCTGCCGCACATTGTCATGCGTAACGTCGCTCAGCGCCTTGATATTTTTTGCCGCCTCGGCGCTACGATGCGCCAGATTACGCACTTCCCCGGCCACCACGGAGAAACCTTTTCCATGATCGCCCGCCCGCGCAGCCTCTACTGCCGCGTTAAGCGCCAGAATATTAGTCTGGAATGCGATACCGTCAATCAATGAAATAATCTCCGTCATCTGCGAGGCACAGTCGGTAATAGAACGCATATTTTCTGTAACCCGCACCATTAACTCACCGCCTTTACGGGCGCATTGGGTTGCACAATCCGCCTGTATGCTCGCCATTCGGGTATTATCCGCATTGTTTTTGGTACTCGCCGCCATTTCATCCATACTGGCGGCAGTCTGAATTAGCGAGGCCGACTACTGTTCCGTCTTTACGGATAGCGACAGACTGCGCGCCGCCAGTTGTTCGGAAAGGGTCATTGCCGTTTGCGAAGAGGATCTGATTTCACGTACCAGCGCGGAAATATTCTCCGACAGGCTATTAATACCGGGGATGAGTCGCCCGGCGCAATTATTGCCAAATTCGGAGATATGAATAGACAAGCTTCCTGCTGCGACCTCTTCAATACTTTTCTTCACGGTATTAATCGGCACTACCAGATAGCAGGTCATATACCACCAAAGCAGTAATGCCGAGATCAGATAAATGATATTACACGTAATTAAAATAGGGAGATCGTGCAGAAAAGCTATTTGTAAAGTATCCACCAAAAGAAACGCACATACCATGAATAGAATAATGCATGTCCTGACGCTGATATTTCTCAACATTTTTGACGGCCTACAACCAGGATAGGAGACAGGTTTTATTTTTATAGCATTTCAGATACCTATTGCCATTCGTTTCTTTGACATTCTCCATATTCAATACCAGACCATCGCCATTTCCCTTAGTGCAACAGATAAAATCACCTATATTCGCTATGCCAGGATATTCATCCATCCATATTGACAACTGATGTACTTATCACCATTTTCTGCTTAATAGTTAAGTCGAAAGCCAGTATATTTTAATAGACGCTTAAATAAGCGAATGACTGTTTCTCCGTGTTATTACCGTGGACAGCGTTATCGCCCGTTCTCTTGCAGAATCCTGAGCGTTTGGATGAGGCGTTATATCAGGCATAAAATCGGGTTCGTGCGAGCTTGCGCTGGCGGTCCTGTCCGCCAGCGGCAACGATTTACCGACTACGCTTCGCATGGCGCTCCCAGTTATCCTGTTTAGCCTGCACTGTTTTACGTAAAGCGACATAACATGCCCCGCCGCCGCCATGGTGCGGCAGCGCCGAACAATAAGCCTGTACATCCTCAAACTCTGTCAACCAGCGGGCCACATAGCTTCGGACGATATTGGCATGCGACTTCGCCTCTCGCCCTTTACCATGAATGATCAGGACATTACGCAACCCCTCTTTCTGCGCCTCCAGGATAAAACGAAACAGCATTTTTCGGCACGTTTCGACCGGTTGGCGTAACAAATTGAGGCTGGCCTGCTGAGGGTATTTCCCACTGCGTAACTTGTCGATGACACCCTGCTGCAATCCTTCCCGACGAAATTCCAGCGGTTCATTCAGCGGCAGAATATCCAGAAAGCCCGTCGTCAGGAAATTATCAAGCTGAAGCGTGTCGATACGCTGGGGCGTTTTAAGATTACGCGTTGGCTGCCAGTGTACATCAGTATGGCGTTTCAGCGGCTGGACATCCTCCATGGCGTCAAGAAACAGCGCTTTATCGTCAAGGTTCATGGTTCATGGTTCATCCTCCAGCGTTTTTGCGACTGCCGTTATCATAACCGTGCCCTGTTATACCGACAACGGTTTACAGTTATTTCCAATAACAGCGACAATGTAAGGCAATTAACCGCCTCGCCAGGCTCCCTTTTTCTCCGCCAACGATATTACTGGCGCTAAATGTGTTATCCCTGACTATCTTTTAAGGAGTATGGTTGCGGGTATTCCTGGCATGGTATCTTGTCTCTTACGTTAGATTAAGACGATGTGAGAGAACGGATGCTGAGATTACTTGAAGAGAAGATAGCCACGCCATTAGGCCCGTTATGGGTGGTTTGCGATGAGCAGTTTCGACTGCGGGCCATTGAGTGGGAACAGTACCGCGATCGTATGGAGCAACTGCTAAATATCCACTACCGTCACGAAGGCTATGAACGCGTTTCTGCGACTAACCCCGGTGGACTCAGCGATAAGCTTGCAGATTATTTTGCAGGCAATCTCGCCGTAATTGGTACCCTGGAAACCGCCACGGGGGGCACACCTTTTCAACGGGAAGTATGGCAGGCGTTGCGCGCTATCCCCTGCGGGCAGGTGATGCACTATGGCCAACTGGCGGCGCAACTGGGACGACCGGGCGCCGCACGCGCAGTGGGTGCTGCGAATGGCGCTAACCCCATCAGTATTGTTGTTCCCTGCCATCGCGTCATCGGGCGTAACGGCACTCTGACCGGATACGCAGGCGGCGTGCAGCGAAAAGAGTGGCTATTACGCCATGAAGGCTATCTTTTATTATGAATATACAGGCAAAAAGTGCCTTATCGGTCACACTTTTATGTAAAGCAACAACAAATAAATTACGTATTTTCAAATAGATAAAAATATTCATCAAACTTATACTTGAATTATTCCTTCTCCGGGATAGCTCAGACTTACGCGCTCACCAAAAAAGATGTTAAAATTGACAAATATCAATTACGGCTTGAGCAGACCTATGATCCCGGAAAAGCGAATTATACGGCGCATTCAGTCTGGCGGTTGTGCTATCCATTGCCAGGATTGCAGTATCAGCCAGCTTTGCATCCCGTTCACACTTAACGAGCATGAGCTTGATCAGCTTGATAATATCATCGAGCGCAAAAAGCCCATTCAGAAAGGGCAAACTCTGTTTAAAGCAGGTGATGAACTGAAATCGCTCTATGCTATCCGCTCCGGAACGATTAAGAGCTACACCATTACCGAGCAAGGCGATGAGCAGATTACTGGATTCCATTTAGCAGGCGACCTGGTGGGTTTTGACGCCATTGGCAGCGGTCATCATCCGAGCTTTGCACAGGCGCTGGAAACCTCAATGGTATGTGAAATCCCCTTTGAGACGCTGGATGACCTGTCCGGCAAAATGCCTAACCTGCGTCAGCAAATGATGCGTCTGATGAGCGGTGAAATTAAAGGCGATCAGGATATGATCCTGTTATTGTCGAAGAAAAACGCCGAAGAACGTCTGGCCGCGTTTATTTACAACCTGTCCCGCCGCTTTGCGCAGCGTGGTTTTTCACCGCGTGAATTCCGCCTGACGATGACCCGTGGCGATATCGGCAACTATCTTGGCTTAACGGTCGAAACCATTAGCCGTCTGCTGGGGCGTTTCCAGAAAAGCGGCATGCTGGCGGTGAAAGGTAAGTATATTACTATTGAAAACAGCGATGCGCTGGCGGCCCTCGCCGGTCATACCCGCAACGTCGCTTAAACGTCAGCTAAACCATTGATGTTATCTTCTGCCATATCGTTAAATTTTTCTCATTTATTGATCTGGCAGAAGCGCTTCCTCTGTTTCATTCACCATATTTGAGTTACTCTTTAGTTACAAGCTGCGATGACAGTTGTAAGGAGACCCTGTATGGCTATGTATCAAAATATGCTGGTGGTCATCGATCCCAATCAGGACGACCAACCCGCATTACGGCGAGCAGTTTATTTGCATCAACGGATTGGCGGCAAAATTAAAGCTTTCCTGCCTATTTACGATTTCTCGTATGAGATGACCACCCTGCTTTCTCCTGACGAACGCACCGCAATGCGTCAGGGCGTAATAAGTCAACGCACAGCCTGGATACGTGAGCAGGCGAAATATTATCTTGAAGCCGGTGTCCCCATTGAAATTAAAGTGGTCTGGCACAATCGTCCCTTTGAGGCCATCATCCAGGAGGTGATTGCCGGCAGTCACGATCTGGTATTGAAAATGGCGCATCAGCACGATCGACTGGAAGCGGTCATTTTTACCCCTACCGACTGGCATTTGCTGCGTAAATGCCCAAGCCCCGTGTGGATGGTCAAAGATCAGCCGTGGCCAGAGGGCGGCAAAGCCCTGGTCGCCGTGAACCTGGCAAGCGAAGAGCCCTATCACAATGCTCTCAACGAAAAACTGGTAAAAGAGACCTTACAATTGGCGGAGCAGGTTAATCATACCGAAGTGCACCTTGTCGGCGCCTACCCCGTTACGCCAATCAATATCGCCATTGAGCTGCCGGAATTTGATCCCAGCGTGTATAACGACGCCATCAGAGGCCAGCATTTACTGGCGATGAAAGCGCTGCGCCAGAAGTTCAGCATCGATGAAAAAGTTACGCATGTAGAAAAAGGCTTGCCGGAAGAAGTTATCCCGGATCTTGCCGAACATCTCCAGGCGGGGATCGTTGTGCTTGGCACCGTTGGACGTACCGGACTCTCGGCCGCGTTTCTGGGGAACACGGCCGAACAGGTCATTGACCATCTGCGCTGCGACCTGTTAGTCATTAAGCCTGATGAGTATCAGACACCGGTGGAACTGGACGACGAGGACGATTAATCCCTCTTGCGTCCTGCCGGATGGCGCTGCCATCCGGCCAATACCCTATTCCTGTTACTCATCTCCGCCGAGGAAATAGATCCCCAAAGGAATCGCCAGCAGAATAGTGAACACCAGACTGTAAACGAAAATCATTGCCGACTGAATGGCATACATAGAGCTTGTCCACTCGGACAGTGGAATATGATATTGCTCAATCACACCGCCGATAGTCGCGCGCGTTACCACCGATGCCGCAACGATAAACACTGCCAGCAGGCATAACAGAAATTTTTTCCCCTTCGCCGATTTCAGCTTCATCATGATCATAGTATTGTCCTTTACAGATGACTTTGTTACCTGATAGCAACAATACCATGACAATCACGCGATGTCTGCTCTATAAAACGTGACATTATATTTACATAAAAAGTAAACCGCTGAGATTAAAGCTGATAGCACTATTTCTTCTTTTTACTTATCGATGATCTACGCGTTTATCCTGGGTAAAATACCTGTTAATCAGGTCATTCTGAGCTGTTATCGTAGGAAGGAGCGGAAAACAATAATGTTCACTGAATTTTTTCTCAAAAACGCATTTAATCTGGCGATACTTTTCAGTTGCGGCATGGCGTTGCTGGTCGTGAGATTTTGGCTCAGCCGTAACGTACAGTGGAAGAAAGGATTCACGTTCCATGCGGCACAGTTTTTTATTTACGCGATTATTATTGGGACCATCGGGAGCATCCTGAATAATGCTATTGGAGATTATAACTTGCGTTTTATCTCTTCCGGAGTCATTGATTTTATCTGCACCTCGCTCATTGCGCTTATTCTGACGATAAAACTTTTCCTGATTATTAACCAATTTGAAAAAGCACAAGTCAATAAAGGTAGAGATGTCACTAGTACCCGTATTCTGGCACGGGTCATAAAAATAACCATTATTGTCGCGATTGTCTTACTGTATGGCGAACATTTTGGCATGAGTCTGTCCGGTCTGCTGACCTTTGGCGGTATCGGCGGTATCGCTGTTGGTATGGCGGGCAAAGATGTCCTGAGCAATTTTTTCTCCGGTATTATGCTCTATTTCGATCGCCCCTTCAGTATCGGAGACTGGATTCGTTCTCCTGACAGAAATATCGAAGGTACGGTCGCCGAAATCGGCTGGCGAATTACACGAATTAACACATTCGACCACCGCCCGTTGTACGTGCCTAATTCCGTCTTTTCATCCATTAGCGTTGAGAATCCGGGACGGATGACCAACCGTCGAATAAAAACGGTTATTGGATTACGTTACGAAGATGCCGACAAAATTGGCCTCATTGTTGACGCTATCAGAAACATGCTGCAGGCGCACAGCGATATCGATCAGAAACAGACGCTGTTGGTCTATTTTAATGAATTCGCCGACTCTTCGCTGAATATTATGGTGTATTGCTTTACCAAAACAACAGTATGGCAGGAATGGCTTGCCGTACAGCAGGATGTTTACCTGAAAATTATTGCGATTGTCCAGGAAAACGGCGCTGACTTCGCCTTCCCAAGCCAGACGCTCTATATCGATGACCCGGAGGCCGCGCCTGCGATAAAATAAAAGATAGCCGGTGCCCGATAACGCTTATCGGGCACCGAGGCTTCCCTGTCCGAATGACGGGTTGTTAGCGCCTTCCTCACGGTGATCAACGGCTCTTTTCATTCACCGTCATGGTAAATTCAAGCACCTCATTAGTGTCGTTAACGTAGACATGAGGCATGTCGGTTCTGGCTACAGCGGAGCAGCCCTCCCGAATAATAAAGCGTCTACCGTCGACTGTTAATGTCAGTGTTCCCTGATTAACAAACAGTAATTCACAGGTGTCTGCCGGATGCCCTGCCGATTCAAACTGTTCACCAGGGATGCATTATCCATTGCCAGAGTTCCAGCATATCCGGCCCGCTGGTTCCCGCCATCAGTTTTGCGCTGCCGCCTTTCTCGCCGCGCCACAACACCGGAATAGCATCCCGGTCGATAAGATGGACCATCGGCTCGCTGGCGACGTTGACAAAATCCGCCACGGACACTCCCATTGCCGCCGCGATCTTACATAACAGCGCAATGCTTGGATTGGCTTTACAGCCTTCAATTTCCACCAGCATTCCTTTACTGACGCCGGAACGCCGCGCAAGCTCATCCAGCGACATCTTTTTTTGGCTACGAAATTGTTTGATACGTTGGGAAACAGCTTCATTTATCGTGCTGACGTCGGCGCCCGCCGCGGTCGATAAGTTGACTTTTTTGGTCATTGGTCGATATCATAGAAGAAAATAGTCATTACAGGATTATGCGATGTCTTCTATGTTACCGTCAATCAGCCCGGAACTGGCCCGTATCGCTCCCGGCTTTCGTGCATTAAGTATTAATGTTATTGCCGCTCCGGTTCGCGATGCGCAAGTCGGAGAAATCGCGCTAAAAGAGGCCTGTCAGGCCGTAATTAACGGCCAACCGGCGTGGGCACAGGCGCATATAGACGCCTGGAATGCGGTGTTTAAAGCATTCGGCGCAAAACCAAAGCGCACCCCCTGCTCGGCTGAAGCGCTACGAAAACGCGTGTTGAAGGATGGAACAATGGCGGCGCTGGACCCGGTCGTTGATCTTTATAACGCCGTGAGCCTGCGCTATGCCGTACCGGTAGGCGGCGAAAATAGCGCGGCTTATCGTGGATCGCCGCGGCTGGTTTTCGCAGACGGTAGTGAAACATTTGATACTCTGAAAGAAGGACAACCCGTCACCGAGTCGCCAGAACCAGGCGAAGTTATCTGGCGCGATGACAGAGGCGTCACCTGTCGGCGCTGGAACTGGCGTCAGGGAGTACGTACCCGACTAAGCGCTTCAGATAAAATGATGTGGTTTATCCTTGAAAGCTTGCCGGAAATGCCGGTTGATGAATTGTACGCGGCAGGAAACATGCTGACTGACGGCCTTGAAAAAATGATGCCAGGTTTACGTTTTGAATCCACGTTGATGGGTGTTTGATTGATATTGCGTAACAGGAGAAATACCATGTCGCTGTTTCTGACAAGTTTTATTTTCGAAAAAAAAGAGTACGACGAAGAATTTTATCAACTGGATGGCTGGATTGAGCGCTATACACAGACTATTGATGGCTATATTGGGATGGAAAGCTATACCGATGCCGCCAGCGGAAGAATGGTTAATAATTATTACTGGCAGACCCGCGAATCAATGGAGCTATTGATAAATAATTTACAGCACCAGCAGGCCAAATCACAAAGTCATAAGTGGCTTTCCGGTTACCAGACGATTATTGCAGAAATTCAGGGGTGCCATAACGTTAACCTGCCCCATCCGCTGGCATCATTTTCAGTTCCTTATGCGTGATGCAATAGTATATGCGTTAAATGTGGGGGCACTACAGGAGGATGCCTGCGCCCCTGCATTGCCGGTTATTCGGTTCTCTGTGCAGGAGCGGTGCTGATATAAGTGATTAGTAAACAGGAAGATGAGTGATATCTCGTGGTACACTAACATGCGTAACCACATTGTTTTCATCGCACTCTATCAACGCTCTGGCAAAAATACTGAGCTCATTAATTTTCAGTCCGGAATTATCCAAAAACTGGCGGCAAGCGTAGTCAGAAACAAATATTATGCCGGGATGAATATCATGTTCCCGAATAAAACGGGCCTGAGCAAATGGCGTATCCATACTCAACACATATACCGCCCGGTTTGAGTGGCTACCCGCTGATTTAAGGCGGTCACTATATTCTTTTACCTGCCATTCACAAACCGGCGTATCCAGTGACGGGACGACAATAATCCGCTTTTTTATCCCCGGGATACAGTAACCCGGTAATAAATTATGGCTCACCAGCCCCTTTGTGCAGGGTAATGGTTCGCCTTCAGCCAGTATACCGGGTTTGAGGGTCAGTTGCGTTTTGCCAAAGGTCACAGCGTGTTCCTGACCCAATGAGATATAATCTTGTGTTGTTGTTGGCGTCATAAAAACTTCTCCTTTTAACATTTGTATTATTTTAGCCATAATAATTATTTAGCAATCCGCTAAAAAACCAGGTGAACATCCATAATAAGATGATGGTGATAAAAAGAATTATATTAGCCATAATGATTAATATAGTTTTATAGTCTTCCTCTGATGGAAATTTGTTTACTGAACAAATGCCCTGCATATTCAAAAGATATGTCAATACGTTCGTTACTATGTCCACGATAGGTTATAACTTGTGTATATTTACCTGGCATATTTTCTTTCTTAAGAGGGCCATAATCCCATAAGCCTTTTGAATTTTCATACGCTACCATCTTACTAATGAAAACTTCATTTACAGGATTTCCGTCGATATCCTTAACAATAGTTGTGATGGTGGCACTTTCACCCGGCGATAATACAGGTTTATCTATACTCATAACTGTTAAATCTCGGCTTGGCGTATTAGATATAGTTTCTGTTTCAATATACTGAAATTCAGATACCGATGGCACAGGCGTGTACCCTGACGCTGAAGCCATATCCGTTTCATTATAAATTTCTAGTTTAATCTTTGAACCCCGATGTTCCTTTTGGATATTAAATTTATGTTCACATGGCTTTTCACGTTTAAGTATATGCTGAGAATTATCTTTATTGATCTGATAATACGTACATACTGTAGTAAAAGTTTCCGCAGACTGATAGTTATTATCCGGATCTCTGATGCCTACATTTCTGGCATTCCTCGCAATAGTCATTCCCGGAAAAGGTGTATACTTTTCAATAGAAAAGCCAAGTCCATTAAACTGCAATTCGTAGGTATCACGAGGTGTTCCAGGCCTGTGCCCAACGCTCGGCGCCGTAGGTGGAGAAAACATCCCGACGGTTGCCGCGGACGTTGTCGACGAATCCGCCAAGACGCTTATCGGCACAGCCGCCAGAAGCAGGCTATAGATAATAAGATTATGTTTCGACATACGCACTGTTGATCCTTTTTAAAACATTAATTCGCATCAGAGGTTGCGGTATTACTCTTAGCATTTTCCTTATCAGAAATAATTCTGACGCGGATATATTTATTCTGAAGCGATTCCCCATTAAGACTATAAGGAAGAAGCCAGGTGGCTTTTGTCGCCCCCGGTACGGATTGCCAGGATTTCATTTCATCCGAGATTTCCCACTGATAATTAAATGCATCAGTACAGTCCGTGTTATTTACACAAAGCGTTCTGGCTCGCATTTCTGTTCCGACGACTGGCGCAGTAACGCTTCCGTTGGCTTCTTCAGTACCCGGCGTAAAAAGCACCTCCACAGAAGTGACCTTCTGCGCAATACTGTCTGACTGCGCTTGTAGTAGTACGGTCCCCTTCACCGGATGTTTATCGTCTGGTCCGCTTGCTTCAATATGTAATTTGAGCGAGCGGGCATCATCGCCGATATGGGTCACCAGAACCCGTTCAACCCAATGGCCGTCACGCTCTGTACCACCGAGCGCTTTAAATGCCAGACCCGGCATATCTGATTGATACTTAATATGACGTGGTTTGAGCGACGCCCACTCCTCTTCAGAACGCTCGCGCACGTAGTGCCACTCAATAACCTTCCCCTCTTCTCCGGCAGGAAGCGGCGTACTGATAACAAAGTTGCCGTCCTCAACCTGAACATCGTCATTGATAACATTTATCCATGAACGGAAACTGGTCTCATCCTGTGTCACCCTTACCGGGATACGCTCGGAGGTCACACGAGTACCCCGGCTGTCAGTCACCGTTAAATAAAGGCTATACTCCTGACCGTCGGTCGCCGTCAGCGGAAGTTGTGGAAGGATAAGGCCGCTGCCCAGACTTCCCTGAAGCTGGAGTCCGGCGAGAAGCTCCGCATCACCCGACCACTCAACCTTCTCAATCGGGTAACGGCTATCTACCGTCGCCATTAATGTCACCAGCGTCCCGGACAGGCCTGACACCGGCATTGCCGTAATGCGGATTTTACTGGCCTGCTCCCGATACGCCATGACGATATCGTAATTACGATCGACAAAGGCACGCCGGTTAGTCGTATTCGACGGCGCCCCAACGTTGCGGTAATCAAGCTGTTCATGTAACGGCGTACCGAAGGAATAGTTGACTCTCAGACCGCCCTCTGCCTGCGAGCCGCCGTTACCGGCGTCCCGATATCCTGCTCTGACCTCAAGTAAGGGGACGGGATTCCAGACCAGAGCCGCACCTGCGGCGCGGGGATTCCGGCTTAATGTACCGTTACCCAATAGATCAACTTTAATCCCCGTAATACTGTTCATATGTGAGCTCGCCACTGAACCAGGGAAAATCGGGCAGCGTGCCTTTTGTTCGCAGATCAAAGCCATATGCCGGACGCTCATCATGTAATTCATGCGCTGCTGACGTTTTCCAGCCGGTGAGAGGGAAATAATAGTTGCCGGAAAAGGCCAGACTGTCTTTATAAACTTCCCCGCCAATGCCGCCACGTAAGTGGGAATAACGGATGTCGGCATCCAGAAACGTATTGACGCCGAGCAGCCATCCATTGACCTCCTGGCGGTAACCCATACCAACGTTAACATAGGTGCGGCCATCGAAACTGCTGCTGTCGTGGTCGCGAAAGCCAAGCTGGCCAAAGAGTAAAGACGATGTCGTTTCCTCGACGGGAATAAACATATCGAACTCTGATGAGCGATATTTCGCGCCATCTTCAAGATTGACGCCACCACGGAAAATAATCTCCGGAAAAGCGCTCTTCATCCCCTCGTTCACCAGATGATTAGCGGCTTGCCCTAGTAATGCCTTTATTTTTCCTTTGGCATAATCCTCCAGCGTCCCCTCCTGCAGATGCGGAGAAATAGACGATGCCGTCCCTGCAATCCATGACTGAATTTCATTATCGCTATCAGCAATGACCGGCAGTGGAATCTGACTGGTAACAATGGCCCAGGTTATATATTTAGTAATGGGTTTTTTAGAAAAAACCACTTTATTGTCTCCTGCTATATCCCCCTGCCTGGCAGAGGGAGTATTTAAATAAGATGTTTATTTGGCGATAACCATCAGCGACGGATAGCGCGTTTATTCTCCGGCGTGGCTTTCGTCGTTTTAGGCGTAACGTGGACACGGAACAGTTTATTCTGCTCAGTTCCCTTAATAATATATTTATGTTTTTCAGCGTTGGTATTATTCAGATCGGTGAACTTATCTGGTGTCCCGGCATCCGCCATCTGCCAGGTAAAGTTATAATTACTGACCTCACACTCAGCCGCCGCTGTGGCGGCACATTCCAGTACCGCTTCAAGGGTGCCGCCTACTACTGGAGTGTTGGCGTCATTGGTACCGTTGAGTTCATCAGTCGGTTTACCACTTTCATTCACCACATTGATAGTGACAGAACGTAGCTTATTAGAAATCGTACCGTCTGCGGCGGAGTCGCCGCCCACCCCAGAAGATGCAGAAGTTAATAAGACAGTGGCTGGTAAGAATGCACTATCCGGCGTCCCCGTTGCCGTCTTAATTCGGTAAACGATTTTAATTTTTTTACCGCCTGCATCAGCAGGAATGGTAAAAGCCGTCCCGGTTGCCGCCGGGGTTCCAGAAGGATCGGCGGCCTCATTATCCACCAGATACCATTTAATATCGTCGGCATTATTCATTTTATCTAGCGATAAGGGATCCCCATCCTTATCCTCAATAAAAACATCCGCTATCTGGAGGGTTGAACCGGTCGTCAGTTCCCCAGACACTTCTATCTTTTTTGCATTAGTAGTTGCCACAGGACGGTGACCAACAGAAGCAGGTGTAGCAGAAGAAGCCATATCATTGGCTCTGGTATTCGCCACCGTCTCTACTGAGACCACGGATGCACAAATTGCTAACGCTAATAAAGATCTTTTGAAGTACAAAACAATTCCCTTTTATTAAATCATTAGAAATAATTATGAGATTTATAATCTCACGGGCTAAAAATTCAGGATTATTCAATCATTTTAACCGCCTGTGAAATTATGCCCTTCGCCATGCCAATTACTTAGCTTTACTGGCAAAAGCCGATCTCCAAGTGTAAAGTTTATTCAGAAACGTCAAGCAATTTAAATCTTTCTTGTTTTGCCAGAAAAGCTAACAACCCCACTAGTTTAATAACACAGTATGTCAAACACCTTAAATGTTTATATTTTCAGCTTCAATAAAGAGGAATGATGATGAAAAAAGCGATAATAATCTCAGTATTAGAGCAAATAGAAAAAAATCTTGAAGAGAGGATTGATATTGAAAATCTGGTTGTTATAACAGGTTATTCGCGAAGGAGTTTGCAGGATTTTTTTAAAGAAAAGTGTGGCGTCTCTATCGGAAAATATATCAGACAACGCAAGTTGAGCAGAAGCGCCACTCTGCTAAAGCTGACCTCTCAGTCGGTCACAGATATCGCGTTCAGAATGGGGTTTGATTCAGTGCAGTCCTATAGTCGAGAGTTCAAAAAAACATTTGGCGTCAATCCCAATAACTATCGCAAGGCTGATTTCTGGGATCTCAGAAACCTACGGCCTCCCTACTGGCTTGACTGTGATGAGCATTATCAGTTCGAGATTTGCCAGCTTACGTCAAAAGAAATTTTCGGATTTCAAACATCTCATCAGATCGCAACAAATGACCTTCCTAAAAAAGCGTCGCCTATAAAGTGGAAAATCATTCATGAGACGCTCAGAACGTGGGGCGAAAATGTGTATTGTCTCTCGTCTTTTAAGCCGGATAATACCAAAGACCAGGTCATCGCCGTAAGCAGTTTTTTTGGTATGGAACATAATTCCGTCGATGGAGGCAAAATACCCATGTCGAGGGTAATAAAATGTGGTAAATATGCAAAATTCCATTTCGTTGGTCATAAGGAACAATATCAACAATTTTCCAATACAATATATATGTGTATATTGCCAAAACTGAATCTTATCAGGAGAGAAGGAGAAGATATTGAATACTTCCATTTGGCATCCGTCCAAAAGCAACAGAATAATGAATCCATTGTCGATCTTTATTATTACATCCCTGTACTGTAATGACGTTGTACCATCCACGCATTTCTGCTGAAAAGTCTTCTCTTTTCAGAGCGGTAATAAAACTCTCGGCATTGATTCTGATAAAATAAGTAACTATTAAATAAGTTAACGTTTGAAAGAATTGAAAAATAAATTGTTGTCACGCAACGCCGGAGCCAGGTTTCTAACAGTACTGTACGGTGTGGTGATCAGGTAATATTGGCTACAGTTTACGGTAAAAGCAGAGTCCATACTTTAACTATTAATGGGAGTATGCTGGTCGGGCGACTTGCGGGGCCTTTATGCTCCCACATTTATAATGTTGGTATGACTACATTCTCTCTATACTTTCCTATGCTAACCTTTTATCTCGTTGAGATAACGTTTAATTAAAATGTTCTCTTTTTGATGTACATTATAAGAAGATACATTATTCATATTTTCGAAATCAGAGCAGACGATATGTATACAACCATCAGAAACACAGCGCTAGCAATGGTAGCTTGTTTTTCGTATATCGCACATGCCAGTACCCACCCTCCTCTTATTATCACCAGGGGAGCCGGAGGAGACGCATCCGGAGCCACAGTCATTCATGATAATTGGCGGCATGGCACTCCTGACCTGGTCAATCTTACCGATATCCCCATAGATAAAATCAGACCAGAAAAATACAGTTGCGTACTGATTATTGGGCAAGGAGCTATAAAAGAGATGCTTCTTGCGAACAATGCCTCAGCAATACTTTCCGGAAAAACGGTTGGTCTGTATAGTCATCTGATCGATCAGAACACGCTCAGATTACTTTGGCAATTGCAGAACAAAGTGAGATTCAATCTCTTTTTTACCCGCTCGCAGATAACTCTGCTAAAACTAAGGAACATTTCAGAATATAATTTTTTGAGTTCTAAAGTAAATAATGTCTGGGGACAAGACTCACTAGCAATTGAAACAGTGGCACCTGACAGGGGTAATATACCGGAAAAAGCGCTTCCCCTCAAAACAACAGATTATGTGATCTGGCTGGGTGGAAACTATACTACCTCTTCTGGTACGCAGCGTATTTTCACAAACGATCAGATTGTTGTAGCCCTGAAGCCACTACATAATGTTATTTCATCAAATGCATCGATTGCTATTATGCTTTCACCACGTTTTTTTGATAATAGCATGAGTAAAGAAGCAAAAGTTAAACGACTGAAGGCAGTGCTTAACACCTTTTCGCGAAGCAGGGTCACATTTTATATGAATAAGGAGATGCTTGCTAATCTGAAAGAATTTGATTTGCCTGTTCAACTATCCCCCTCTTACGCAGAGCTGATGCGAATGCCCTGGGCCAGCGCTACCCAGCATTTTGCTTCTGTGGATCAATATAACCTGTTTGCTGATCTCATACCTAAAGTCACGCCGTTTCTTCTTGAACCGAATGATGCCGATCAAGCTCTCTATGCGACGGATTATCTTAATACCCGGCGTGTAAGTCTGACCCAAAATATTCTTAACCACGGTTGTGACTAAACAAAACGCGCAGAATCCGGGATAGTTAGCAATCCAAAACAGACCGTTAGCCATGAGTACTGTTTATCTTCACTATACAGGGAACAACCAAATAACTGACGACACAAATCAAGCCGAGACCCGGTATTCGGCTATTCAGGTGCTCTATTCAATTCAGGCCCAGAAACAGTCCGGTACCCATACTGGACACGGCCTCCAACTGCTTTAGCGCATTACCAGTCCAGCTTCGATGCGCCTTCTGTCGTCTGCACTATTTCACTGGTTTTAATGACGCGATGATAACCATAAGCATCAGCGTATTTCGTCATTCCGGTTGCGGTGTCAACCTCCGGCTTACCCTGCGTTTCAATAATCTCTCCCGTCCGGGTCGTCATAGTATAGGTCGTTGTACATCCGGCTAGCATCAACACTGATAAGCTAATTACCGTAATAAGACTACATTTTTGCATTTCTCTTTTCCCTGACACCTCTATTTTTGATGTACTTTACCGAATACCGCAACGGCAAGATGGATGATTAGGGCTATTGCTCCCTGTTTGCCCGTATCTGATTGGCTCAGGTTTTTTGATGCGCTGCGTTAATCCGGCAGTAATCGCTCCAGCACATCTCCAGCCAGAAGTACGCTCTCCTGAAGACGCTCCAGGCTATACCCCGCTCGCGCCTTGGCGGAAAGTCCCGCCATTAGCGTCCCCATAAAGTCCGTCATCCGGTCAGCCTCTTGCGGATACCGCATGGCGACATAAGTGCGAATCAGGTTTTCAGCAGCGATGTAAAACTCGCAGGCGGCCTCTCGTGCCGGTTTATCGTTACAATGAGCGCCCTCCAGAACCAGACATCCGGTAGCATCAGGATCGGCAGCGTAACGTCTTGCCGCTTCCATCAGCACATCGATAAGGCACTTCGCGGTCGGGCGATCGTGACGCAGAAGCGCCCCGAGCGGAATCGCGTCGGTCATCCTGTAACGCTTTAATACGCGCGTATACAGCCCTAGCTTGCTGCCAAACGCCGCATAGAAACTGGGAGGATTGATCCCGAACGCTTTTGTCAGATCCGCTACGCTCACCGCGTCGTAGCCGCGCGAATGAAATAAGTGTTGAGCGGTTTTAATGGCTTGCTCCGGATCGAACTGGCGAGGGCGACCCGGCGTTCGGCTATGTTTTGTAGTCATTACTACATAACTCCTTGACGGCATGATTTCATTACACATATTGTAGTGGCTACTACAATATCATAAAGGACATCCTGATGACGCTATTTCGCAACAAATCTGTACTGGTTTTAGGGGGAAGTCGTGGTATCGGCGCGGCTATTGTACGACGCTTTAGCGCTGACGGCGCATCGGTCGTTTTCAGCTACGCCGGATCGCGTGAAGCCGCCGAAAAACTGGCAGCGGAAACCGGAAGCACCGCCATCCAGACGGATAGCGCCGATCGGGATGCCGTCATCAGCCTCGTGCGTGAGTACGGACCGCTGGATATTCTGGTCGTCAATGCGGGCGTGGCTCTCTTCGGCGATGCGCTGGAACAAGATAGCGATGCGATAGATCGTTTGTTCCGCATTAATATCCATGCGCCTTACCATGCGTCAGTCGAAGCAGCCCGCAACATGCCGGAAGGTGGACGCATTATTATTATCGGTTCCGTGAATGGCGATCGGATGCCCGTACCGGGAATGGCCGCGTACGCCGCCAGTAAATCAGCCCTGCAAGGGCTGGCGCGCGGCCTGGCCCGTGATTTTGGCCCCCGCGGGATTACGATAAATGTGGTGCAGCCAGGTCCCATTGATACCGACATCAATCCGGAAGATGGCCCCATGAAAGAGCTGATGCACAGTTTCATGGCAATCAAACGACACGGAAGACCTAAAGAAGTGGCTGGAATGGTGGCATGGCTTGCCGGCCCGGAAGCCTCTTTCGTCACCGGCGCGATGCACACCATCGATGGTGCCTTCGGAGCCTGACGGCCAGGCGAATATCACACGGTTGCCGTCTACGCTCCGGCAACCGTGTTAGAAGCTGTTCATGCGAGAAAACATCCGCAAGCGCCGGGATCAATCGTGGATTTTAACGCCAAGACAACCGCGAACAAATTCAGGATTAAAATGCTTCACCGCTTCGCCAACGTAGCCTAAATCAAGGGCGTTGATTTGAGCCATTTCATTATCCGTTAGTGAGAAATCCCAGATGGCAAAGTTCTCTTCAATGCGTTCCTGTCGAGTGGATTTAGGAATAACCGTGACGCCACGCTGCACGTTCCAACGCAGGACAACCTGCGCGATGGTTTTTTGATGGGCATCGGCAATCCTTTGAAGCATGACATTTTCATACGGTTTATGTCTCCCGCCGCCTAACGGCGCCCACGCTTCAGGCTGAACGTTATAATGCTTCATGGTTTCCAGCGCGGCAGGTTGTGCAAAGTATGGATGCAATTCGACCTGGTTTACCATTGGCGTAATTCTGACGGTTTCACAGAAGTTGGCTAACACATGCGCATAGAAGTTGGACACGCCAATGGCTTTTAGTTTACCGGCTTTATAAGCGTCTTCCAGCGCGCGCCACGCGCTAAAATAATCGCCCATGGCCTGATGCAATAAATAGAGATCAAAATAATCTAACCCGGATTTTTTCAGCGACGCTTCAATACCTGCTTTGGCCAGATCGTAGTTAGCCATATCTTGCACCCACAGTTTAGAAGTAATAAATAACTCCTCACGGGTACACAGACCTGTCGCGATGGCTTCACGAACAGCGTCACCAACGGCATCTTCATTGCCGTATACCGCAGCGGTATCGATAAGGCGATAACCGCTGCGAATAGCGCTTAACACTGACTGCTGACATTCTTCTTTGTCGGTTACCTTAAAAACGCCAAAACCCACCATAGGCATTTTAAGGTTGTTACTTAATATTGAATATTCCACGCTAAAGCACCCTTTCGTCGTAAAGACGCCATGATAAGAGCAAAATACAGGTACAATGAGTATTGTTAAATCCGATTATATTTATACAAAAAGTTCATTAATAACAGTTGTACAGATTTTTTATTGCATCCAAACGTTCAGTGCTTGCTATATACTCGCCGTGTAGCACCCTGTTTGATAATGACTTTTCTTATGTGTCAAAACCAGTACCGTCATTTTGACCGTTTGTGAAAAAGTTTTCTGAACAGGCAATGCGATATCCGGAATAATACTTTTTAGCAAAAAGGCTCCGGCTGGCTCAGTGCCGTTTTGCACCAGTGATAAAAAGCGCGTACCGCAGGCGGCAAAAACCTGTTTTGCGGATAGACCAGCGCAAGCGGCAAATCATAAGAATGGTTGTCCATGCAGGTCACCAGCGCCCCGCTGTGCAGATACGGCGCAACCAGATAGCTGGCGACGCGAATTAACCCCAGCCCCTGTATTCCAGCCTGAATATAAGCGTCCGTATCATCGACAACCAGCGTCTCCTGCACCCGCATCGCGTAATCCTCCCCCTCACGCGTAAAAAACCAGTCGGTGGTACGCCCGGTGCGGTGGTTCAGGTAGCCGACCGCATAGTGTTTTTGCAGATCATCTAAATTTTCAGGGCTACCGTAACGCTCAATGTAAGTGGGCGATGCTGCTATCACCCAGTTAAAACTGGCGAGCGGACGGGCAACCAGCGTGGTGGAATCATCGATCCTGCCGGCCCGAATCACGCAGTCATACCCTTGAAGGATAATATCCTCCACGCTATCGCTGGAACAAAGTATCAGCTCCAGCTCCGGATACTGGCGCAAAAAGGCCGGGAGCGTGGGAATAATGCAATGTCGGGCGAGAGATTGCGGCATCCCCACTTTAAAACGCCCTTTGGGTTGTGCCGCCCGGCCGGGAAATGACGACTCCATGGCCGCGATATCTGCCAGCACTCTTTTGCACTCTTCGTAGTAACGCCGCCCCTCTGCGGTCACACTAAGTTTGCGAGTTGTACGTTGCAAAAGTTGAATCTTAAGCCAGGATTCCAGTTCTTTAACCACTCGCGATACCGTTGAGCGCGGCACGCCCAGCACTTCGGCGGCTCTGATAAAACTATGGGTATCCACTACGCAAACATAGACCTGCATCGCTTCCAGCTTGTCCATTTTCCCCCCGCCAATTATCCCATTTATCAGAACAGTCTAACCCGTCTTCGGCGTCTTATCGAACGCAGATCCCTGACGTAATCTCTATCTACAGGTGAATCAACACAGAGAGGTGCAAATGAAACAATCCAATAATCAGGTGGGTGAAAAAGTATTGGTGCTGGGCGCGGGACAACTGGGGGCGTCAGTGCTGGCGTCGTTGGTTCCGGCGGTCACACAGCGTAATGGTTCCGTTAGCGTTATTGTGTCAGGGCGATCCAGGGATAAACAGAGCAAACGACGTTCCAGCATTCATCAACAACTGGCGGATGCCGGTGCGCGGTTTATCCCGGTCGACATCGCAGACAGTTCGGTTGCAGCGTTAAAAGATCAATTCCACGGTTTTGATACGATCATCAATTGTATGGGGTTTGTCGCCGGTGCGGGTACCCAGATAAAAATCACCCGCGCGGTACTGGAGGCGGGCGTTAAGCGCTATTTCCCCTGGCAGTTTGGCGTGAATTACGATGTGGTCGGCAAAGGCAGCGGCCAGCCGGTGTGGGACGAACAGTATGACGTCAGGACGCTTTTGCGCGAGCAAAACGTCACAGAGTGGGTGATTGTTTCAACCGGTATATTTACCTCTTTTCTCTTCGAACCAGCCTTTGATGTGGTCAACTTAGCCAAAAAACCATCAATGCCCTCGGCGGATGGGAAAGGCAGGTCACCGTCACGTCGCCTGCGGATATTGGTCGCCTGACCACTGAAATTTATCTGCATCAGCCGCGTATCACTAACGAAGTCGTCTTTGTCGCGGGGGAAACGACCTCTTATGCAAAACTGGTGGAAACGGTCGAACGCGTGACGCAGCAAACTTTTACCCGAGGCGTATTGACGCAACCTGACTTACAGGAGCAGCTCCGTTTACATCCGCATGACCCAATGCTGCGCTATCGCGTCGCCTTCGCGCGTGGTGACGGTATGTGGTGGCCGATGAGTGACACCTGGAATGCACAACATCATCTGCCGACACAGGATATTGCCGCCTGGCTGAAAACACACCAATGAGAACGGCGGCATCAGGCGCTCGCTTAATCCCCATGCCTTCTGCCAGCACCAGGCGGCGGGCGTGGTTACCTTTCATCAAAAGGTAACCAGTACGCATCAGTGCTTCACGATATACATTGTACGACTATAGGCCACATCTTCTGGGTTAGTAATGGGGTATCCCTTTACCCACGGTTTAATTAACCGGCCATTGGTATACTGATAAATAGGCGCTATAGGCGCTTGTTCCGTTAAAATTTTCTCCGCTGCATTGTAATCCGCGTTACGCGCTTCGGCGGTATTTTCCATCGTCGCTTGCGTCAGGATTTTGTCATAAGTCGGATTAGTAAAGCGTGAAATATTCCCCGTATGCGTGGACGTTAATAAGGATAAGAAAGTCGACGGTTCGTTGTAATCACCCACCCAGGAGGCGCGAATAACATCAAAATTACCGGTATTCCGGCTGTCGATATACGTTTTCCACTCCTGGTTTTGCAATTTCACATCCACCCCCAGATTTTTCTTCCACATTGACGCCACCGCAATCGCGATTTTCTGATGGTTTTCTGAGGTATTGTAAAGCAGGGTTAATTTAAGCGGCTTCTGCGATCCGTAGCCTGCTGCACGCAGCAATGTTTTCGCCTGGGCGTTAAGTTCTTCCTGGTTCATTTGTTCAAACGGTGAAGGATCGGGCTTAAATCCTGCCGTGACATCCGGTGTAAAATGCCAGGCCGGTTTTTCACCGGTACCTAAGACTTTTTCCGCCATCAAACGGCGATCAATGGTCATACTTAGCGCCAGACGAACGCGGGAATCCGCCGTCGGCCCTTTCTGCGTATTAAACGCATAATAATAAGTCCCTAATTGCGGCGGCGTATAAACTTGCCCTGGAATATCCTTCAATAATTTCTGGTACATATTTTTAGGGAAAGATTCGGTGATATCAATATCACCGGCAAGATAACGTTTCGTCGCAGCCGACTCCTGGTTAATGGGTAAAAATGTCACTTTTTGCAGTACCGTTTTCGCGTTATCCCAGTAATGCGTATTAGGCTCGACCACCAGTTTTTCATTTACCACGCGCTCTTTAAGCACATACGCGCCATTGCCGATCAGTTTTCCCGGCTTCATCCAGTCTTTGCCGCTTTCGACATTCGCTTTTTGGACCGGATAAAAGGCAAAACTGGCGGTCAGACTGGCAAACCAGGGCAACGGCTTGTCAAGCTGAACACGCAAAGTGTGCGCGTCCACGGCACTGACGCCAAGCTGATCCGGCGTGACATTACCGTCGATAATGGCTTGCGCATTAGTGATGCCAGCCAGAGCGGCAAACCAGGCGAAGGGGGAAAGCGTTTTGGGATCAACCAGGCGTTGCCAGCTATAGACAAAATCCTGGGCGGTCACCGGCGTTCCATCGGCCCATTGCGCATTATCCCGCAACGTAAACGTCCAGATACGATTATCATTGCTCTTCCACTGGCTGGCGACGCCAGGGATAATTTCACCCTTTTCGTTCTGGTTAACCAGCCCTTCAAACAGATCGCGGATCACCTGAATTTCAGGCAGCCCAACGGCTTTCGCTGGATCTAACGAAGCGGGCTCATCTTTGATATGACGCACCAGTTCTTGTTTTTCTGCCAGTACCGTTCCGCCGGGAACATCCGCAGCATATGCCAGGGAAAAGCTGCTAACCAACAGCGCACAACAGGTTACTGAAACAGAATGCCTCATAGAAGTTCCTCAAAGATGAGTTAAATGACAACGTAATTATTTGTTTCAGCAGAAAGGAATGCAATTATCTTCCGCCAGAAAGTTGATATCGCGCCATACAAGAGGGTAAATAGAAACCATTTGATAATCGGTGGGTTTTACACAACACTACGATGATTACCCTACTGGTCTCAGCTTCGGGAAACGCGTATGACTGTCACCCGCCCCCGTGCCGAGCGCGGCGCATTTCCGCCAGGCACTGAACATTATGGACGTTCGCTACTTGGCGCGCCGCTAATCTGGTTTCCGGCGCCTGCCGCCAATCGCGAAAGCGGTCTGATACTGGCTGGCACCCACGGGGATGAAACCTCATCCGTGGTGACGCTCTCCTGTGCGTTACGCACCTTAAATCCAACCCTTCGCCGTCATCATGTCGTACTTGCCGTTAATCCTGATGGCTGTCAACTGGGGTTAAGGGCAAATGCGAATGGCATTGATCTAAACCGTAACTTTCCCGCCGCCAACTGGAAAGCGGGTGAGACAGTTTATCGCTGGAATAGCCGCGCGCAAGAGCGTGATGTCGTGCTGCTAACCGGCGACCATCCCGGCTCAGAACCGGAAACCCAGGCGCTTTGCCAGTTAATTCATCGACTCCAACCCGCCTGGGTCGTCTCTTTTCACGATCCGCTAGCCTGCATTGAAGATCCACGTCGCAGCGAGCTAGGCGAGTGGCTGGCCGATGCGTTTGCGTTGCCGCTGGTGACCAGCGTAGGTTACGAAACGCCCGGTTCGTTTGGCAGCTGGTGCGCCGACCTCAACCTGCACTGCATTACCGCCGAGTTTCCCCCTGTTTCCGCCGATGAAGCCAGCGAAAAATACTTGCTGGCGATGTCGAATCTGCTCCGCTGGCATCCTAAAGATGGAGTTGACCCGTCGTAAAGCGTAGCGCGGGCTCAACATCAACCGTCAGCCATGTTGGGCCATCAAGATCGGCGAAGCTCACCTGCGGCATAAGCGGCAGCGCGGCGCTAATCGCTCTTAATGTACAGAGCATACAGCCCAGCATCAGGCCGAATCCTTGCTCCCGCGCCTCCGTTGCCAGCGCCAGCGCCTCGGTCAGACCGCCGGTTTTATCCAGCTTAATGTTGATCATATCGTAGCGCCCCGTCAGGGCTTTCAGACTACTGCGAGTATGGCAGCTCTCATCTGCACAGATGGGCAACGGATGAATAAAATTTTCCAGGGCGGCGTCATCCTGCGCGGGCAGCGGTTGCTCCAGCATCGCGACATTCAGATCCGCCAGTAACTGGCAACGCGCCGCCAGCCCCTCCGGACGCCACGATTCATTGGCGTCCACAATGAGCGTCGCCTCCGGCACCGCCGAGCGGATCGCCACCATACGTTCGCTAATCAGACGAGCATCGAGTTTGATTTTCAGCAACGTCGCCCCTTTTTCCCATAGTGCCGCCGCACTGGCAGCCATCTGTTCCGGCGTGCCTATCACTACCGTTTGCGCGGTAGTAAAAACCGGGGCCAGCGTCACGCCGAGCAGCCCGGCAAGGCTTTGCTGCCGCTGGCGGGCCTGCAAATCCCATAAGGCGCTATCCACCGCGTTGCGCGCCGCGCCTGCCGGCAACAGTTTCTGCAATGCTTCGCGAGTCAGCCCGTTTTCCAACTGAGGCACAATACTCATGGTTTGCGCCATGACCGAGGCATCACTTTCACCATAACGTGGATATGGCGTACATTCCCCGATGCCTTTTACGCCCTCTTCTTCCAGTTCGACAACGACAACATGCGCTTCGCTTCGGCTACCGCGCGCAATAACGAAAGGCGTATGCAACGGCCAGGTTTCCTCATATACCTTAACAGATCTCATCTCTTCCCCTCTGATAGCGCCGGACGCGGCTTGCTACAAATAGTATTTGCCGTGTTAATGAATAATGACTTAAACTGGATTTCGACGTTAACTATAAGTAAATAGGAACATAATTATGTCACAGACTGTACATTTCCAGGGTAACCCGGTCACCGTTGCCAACGTTATTCCGCAGGCTGGTAGCAAAGCACAGGCTTTTACTCTTGTCGCAAAAGATTTGTCTGACGTTTCCCTCAGCCAATATGCAGGCAAACGCAAAGTGCTGAATATTTTCCCAAGCATTGATACTGGCGTATGCGCCGCATCAGTTCGTAAGTTTAATCAACTGGCCACAGAAGTGGAGAATACCGTCGTATTGTGCGTTTCTGCTGACCTGCCTTTTGCACAGTCGCGTTTTTGCGGCGCGGAAGGCCTGAGCAACGTTATTACGCTTTCCACTCTGCGTAATAACGAGTTTCTGAAAAACTACGGCGTCGAAATCGTTGACGGCCCGCTGAAAGGTTTGGCGGCGCGCGCAGTCATCGTGCTTGACGAAAACGACAACGTTATTTTCAGCCAGTTGGTGGATGAAATCACCCACGAGCCGGATTACGACGCCGCGCTTAATGGCCTGAAGGCATAAGCCAGCGCCTGCTGGCGCTACGTTTGTCAGTGCTACAGGCGGTGCTCTTTTGTCACAAGAAGGCCTCTATCCGGAGGCCTTCTTTTTTTCTACTCTTCACCCTTCTTCTGGCTCAGACCATATTCACGCAGCTTATTGGCAATCGCGGTGTGCGATACCCCCAACCGTTTCGCCAGTTTACGCGTACTCGGATAGCTACGATAAAGCTGGGTCAGGACAGAACGTTCGAAACGACTGGTAATGTCATCCAGAGAACCTTCCATCGCATCCTCGCCGACTGCCACCGTCGCGGCATCGTAGTCAGGCAACAGGATGTCCTGCGGACGCAGCTCATACCCTTCCAGTTGCGTCAGCGCCCGGTAAATCGCATTTTTAAGCTGGCGAACGTTACCCGGCCAGCCGTAACGAGTGAGGACCGTACTCAGATCGGCAGACAGTTTCGGTCGCGGAACGCCCTGTTCGTCGGCAAAACGCGCCACGAACAGTTCGGTCAACGGCATAATATCCTGCGGGCAATCGCGCAACGGCGGCAAATTAAGCGTCAGAACGTTAAGTCGATAATAGAGATCTTCGCGGAACAGTCCTTTTTGCACCAGCTCCACCAGATTTTTCTGCGTGGCGCAGATAACGCGGACATCAACATGAATTTCGTGATCTTCGCCGACGCGACGGAACGTACCATCGTTGAGAAAACGCAGCAGCTTCGCCTGCATACGCGGCGACATTTCGCCAATTTCATCCAGCAGCACCGAACCGCCATTCGCCTGTTCAAAAAAGCCTTTTTTACCTTCCGGCGCATGGCCAAATAGTTCGCTTTCTACCGCATCTTCCGGGATTGAAGCGCAGTTGAGCGCCAGATACGGTTTCGCTGAACGAGGGCTTGCCTGGTGACAGGCATAGGCGAAAAGATCTTTGCCGGTTCCCGTATCGCCGGTAATCAGCAGCGGCGCGCTGAGCATCGCCAGTTTGCGCGCCTGCTCAACGACGTGCTTCATCTTTGCGCTCACGGCAATAATCTGACTAAACGCGCTCAGATCCTGCGTGGACAAATTCTGTAGCTGCTGCCCCATACGAATCGTGGAACGCAACATCACGACCGCCCCGGTCAACACGTATTCGTCATTTTCGTTTTGTAAATGTACCGGCGTAATCTCCATCAGGAAGTTTTGCCCGTTGATCACGACATGTTCGTTATGGGAGCTTTGCGGGTTACCGTCCAGCCAGCGCTGAAAATTGAAGCCGTTGATTAATTGTGCGGCGGTATGGTGCCGCATTCGCTCCTGGCTCTGGGCAAAAAGCTGACAACTCGCCGGGTTCGCCATCTCCACTTTACTCTTCATATCCAATGAGAGCACCGGCTCCGGCAACGCCTCAAGCAGCGCGCTCAGGGCCAGATGTTCACGTTCGGACGGCATCCAGGGAACGGTACGGACATCCGTTACGCCGGAAATACGGCGGATTTCGGCCATCAGGCTGCTGAAGTCGGTGAATTCCAGCTCAGCAAAATTAAGATAAATTCGCCCAATGGGATCAATCTCGATTCCGCGTAAATCAATGCTACGTAACACCAGTAAATCAAGTAATTCGCGGGTCAGACCAAGTCGGTCTTCACAAAAGACTTCCAGACGCATGGGAACCTTCACCTGAATAATGAACCATTAAATAGATGATAAGCCACTATTCGGCTGGCAGGAAGGATTCTGTCAACAAATATTGACAGCATGACGGAAAAACGGGCGCTGCGGCGTAAAGCCAGGCAATCAGCGCCCTGTGGAAGGTCATTTCTCCGGCGACGACTTACTCTTTTGCAGGGTCTCTTTTAGCTGACCGATAAGCTGACGACGAAAATCACCGAGACGTGGTTTATCGTTGTCGATCCACGGCAATGGCCGACATAGCTCCATCGCTTTTATTCCCAGTCGAGCGGTAAGAAGGCCTGCGCCAATCCCCTGCGCCGCGCGCGTAGACAGGCGTGCGGCCAGATCCTGAGACATCCAGTCCATACCGACTTCACGTACCAGCTCACTGGCCCCCGCGAACGCGATATTCAGCAACACCAGACGGAACAGACGAAGGCGGCTGTAATAACCAAGTTCAATGCCATACAGCGTTGCGATGCGGTTAATCAGGCGTAAATTACGCCAGGCAATAAACGCCATATCCACCAACGCTAACGGGCTGACGGCGATCATCAGAGTCGATTCCGCGGCGAAACGGCTAATCTCACGTCGCGCCTGCGCGTCAAGTACCGGCTGTACCAGATTCGCATACAACCCGACGATTTCCCTGTCGTTTTGCGTTTCGTGAATAGCGGCATACCAACGTTGTAATACCGGATGTGATTGATCAATCCCCGCCTGCTGCGCCAGTTTTTCGCAAAATGCGCGACCTTTCCCGACGCTATGGCTATGTAACAGTTCACGTGCTTCATCGCGTTCATGCGCCCGCTGGCGCAAGCGCCATAATCGCCGCCACTCCGTGACCACCGATCCCACGCCAGCGCCAACGATCAGCGCGCCTGCGGCACAGCCGCCTAAAGCGACCCAGTCCTGAGTTTGCCAGGCATTCATTGTCCACTGTACGCCTTGCCCGACCACGCTCGCGCCAAACAGCGCCAGTCCTCCCATCACCATTTTACGCCACAGGCTGCGTTTGGGGCGCAGCGCGGCATCGACCGCCGCTTCTGCCACGCCTTCGTCTTCCGGGCGCTCATCGATAGCTGCAGGCGCAAATGTACGCGACTCCGCTTCGCTGAAAGTTTGCTGCGCTTTGAAGGCCGACGTAGGTTCCTCCTTTAGCGGTTCTGCAAAATCAATACGCGGTTTTAACGGTTCGCTCATCGCAGCTTATCTCCTATTAAAAACTCCAGCGCAGCGTCCAGACGAATATGCGGTAACGGTTTATCAACATCCATCACCTGCGGACGAAAGGCTTCGAACTGAAAACCCTGACTATCCCAAAACGCTTGTCCCGGCAAACGCGAAGGCACTTCGCCGGGGTACACGGTTAACGGCGCGCCGTCACTCAAACGGTTTCCACGTAAAGCCGGGATTTTTTCACCGTTGACCTCAATCACACCGCTGGTGGTCGCCTGTACCGACGCCAGCCCCAGGCAATCCATACTAATGCCTTCAAACGCGGCATTTTGCCAGGCATCCTGAATAAGCTGCTGGAGCAAGGCCACCATATTGGCATGTTGGTCGAGGGTGACATGGTCGGCTTTCGTCGCGGCGAACAGCAATTTATCAATCACCGGCGAAAACAAGCGGCGAAACAGAGTCCGCTGGCCATAGTGAAAACTTTGCATCAACTGCGTTAAGGCGAGACGCATATCATTAAACGCCTGCGGCCCGCTATTAAGCGGTTGCAGACAGTCGACCAGCACAATCTGGCGATCAAAGCGTAGAAAATGATTTTTGTAGAACCCCTTGACCACTTTTTCGCAATAGTAGTTAAAGCGTTCGCGCAGCATTCCAGCGTTGGTCTGCTTATCCGCCTGCGCCAGTTTTGACTCGCCGAAGGCGTCCACATCCGGCCACGGGAAAAACTGCAACGCTGGCGCGCCCGCCATATCGCCCGGCAAAACAAACCGTCCAGGCTGAATAAAGTGCAATCCCTGCGATTTACACTGATGCAAATAATCCGTCCAGGCGGCGGCAATCTCCGCCAGCCGATTTTCATCGGCGGGCGCCAGCGGATCGAGCCCGTCGCAAAGTTGCCGCCATTTTGCGGCCCACTCAGCGCGTTGCCCTTGCAACAAGCCGTTCATCTGACGGGACCAGCTTAAATAATCCTGAGCCAGCATGGGCAGATCGAGTAACCATTCCCCTGGATAGTCCACAATCTCCAGATACAATGTCGAGGTATCTTTAAAATGGCGCAGCAGCGAGTCGTTTGAGCGATAGCGCAACGCCAGCCGAATCTCACTCACGCCGCGCGTCGGTGTGGGCCAGGCGGGAGGATTGCCATAAAGCTGAAGTATCCCCTCGTCGTAGGTAAAACGGGGAATACCAAAATCACGTTGAGGCACGCGCTTTACGCCAAGCAGGCGTTCTTCGCGTACCGCGCTGAGCAACGGTAAGCGCGCGCCCGCGTGGACATTAAGCAACTGGTTAACCATCGCCGTGATAAACGCTGTTTTACCGCTGCGGCTCAACCCGGTTACGGCAAGACGCAAATGCCTGTCTACCCCACGATTGACCAGCGCGTTGAGTTCAGTTTTAAGTCGCTTCATTGACATCCTGTTGAGCCTGAAGAGAAGAAAAAATAATAACGAGCCTGCGTTATAGATATGTGCAAAAACGTTATTATCAACTACCCGGAGAGATCAACAACGGCGCATTAAGCGCCGCGGTTAGTATGAGTATTGAGCAATAGATTATCTATTTTTTTACTTTCGGCATATCAAGACGACTGATGCCGCCCATATTCATCGCGTGCGTATACCCCATATCAAGCAACATTTGTTTTGCCATGCCCGACTGTCGTCCGGAGTTGCAATATAACTTTACCGTATCGTTCCTGTCTGGAACTACCGTTTCGATATGAGATTTAATCTCCTTCAATGGGATATTAATCGCGCCCTGAATATGCTCTCGCTGATATTGTTCCGGAATGCGGACATCTATCCAGTATTCTGCGGCATAAAGCGGCATGGCTATGAATAACGCTAACGCAAATATTCCTTTTTTCAACATACTTCCGTCCTGACACGTAATGTATTTCGCACACACTATACGCCAGAGCTTAACGAAATATTATGACCAGACTCGCTATTTGTAACGCTGCGAAATTTTATTCGCCGCCTTACGAAGTACTGGCTCCAGCGCAAACGCCAGCAACATTTTTAGCGGACGACGGGCGACGGATTTTACCGCCCATCCCGCCACGCCGGCAGGCCCGTAGCGTAACGCGGTCAACAGAACCAGCTTACCTGCTATTTTGAAGCCGGGCTTCACCTTCTGCCCGGCGCGTTGCCAGCGAGTATTCATCTTCACCTTCCCGATATATCACTTACAGTTGACGGAAACGACTACGCAATGTGAACGTATCTGACGTGACGTAGCGTTCCATTTCTCGCAAACGCTTTTCGCCTGCGGCAAGCTCTCTGTCTACGGTATCCAGCAGTTCGCCGCTGGTCGGCTGCGGTTTCCCTGCGGCCAGATTATCCGGCATAGGGTCCAGTACAAAAGACAGGACGATATAGGCCACTACGGTAAAAAACGCCAGCCCAAAGAAAATCGACAGCACGACCAGAATACGCACCAGTTTTACCGGTACATCAAGGTAGTCGGCGATCCCGGCGCAAACGCCACGCACCATGCCCTTTTGCGGCATACGCCATAGTTTTTTATTCAGATTGATTCCACCCATTAGCGCTCTCTCCAGTTCGGATGCTCTGCATCAAGAATATCTTCCAGCGCCTGAATGCGCTCGCGCATACGTTGCGCGTCGTCTGTGAGTTGCAGTAAGCGTTGCTGCTCGCTTTGCGACAGTTCTCCCCGACCGGCGCGGTTGCTGTAATGCAGCCACAGCCAAATCGGTAACACAAACAACACAAAAATGGTTAACGGGATGGCCAGAAATAGCGCGCTCATGCGTTCTCCTTACACCTAAAGCTGATGAGCGACGGCGCGTACCGGCGCCGCCATTGTCATTATTGATTATCTTGCTTCATTTTGGCTTTCAACTGCGCCAGCTGCTCGCTGATTTCATCATCGGCTTTCAGGTTGGCAAACTGTTGGTCCAGCGATTGCTGCTTACCAAAACGATGACTTTCCGCTTCCGCTTCCATTTGATCGATACGACGTTCAAAGGATTCAAACCGCGCCATGGCTTCATCCAGTTTGCCGCTGTCAAGCTGACGACGGACATCGCGGGAAGAACTCGCCGCCTGATGACGCAGCATCAGCGCCTGCTGGCGAGCGCGTGTTTCGCTGAGTTTGTTTTCCAGCTCGCCAATCTCTTTCTTCATGCGCGCCAGCGTGTCATCCACCAGCGTGACTTCCTGTTCAAGCGTAGCAATTAAATCGGTCAGCTTTTGTTTTTCAATCAATGCGGCGCGCGCCAGATCGTCTTTATCTTTGCGCAGAGCCAGTTCCGCTTTTTCCTGCCACTCGGTCTGCTGAGCCGTAGCCTGTTCAATACGACGGGATAACTGTTTCTTTTCCGCTAAAGCTCGCGCGGAGTTCGAGCGAACCTCCACTAGCGTATCTTCCATCTCCTGAATCATCAGGCGCACCAGCTTCTGCGGATCTTCCGCTTTTTCCAACAACGCATTGATATTGGCGTTCACGATGTCGGCAAAACGAGAAAAAATACCCATAATTCAATCCTCACATAATGTTCTGATAACGGGCGATGCCCTGCTACGTGATTAATACAATTTGCGTGCCAACTTTTCATATCACTGATAATAAAGAAATTGTTTCGTTTTACCTCGCCAGCAAAAAAGGATAAAGTGGTGAAAAACACTAACAAGTGGCGATTTTCATCATGGCTGAATTTAAAGATAATCTGCTCGGCGAGGCAAACCGTTTTCTTGAAGTACTGGAACAAGTCTCCCGGCTCGCGCCGCTGGATAAGCCAGTGCTAATTATTGGCGAACGCGGGACGGGTAAAGAACTTATCGCCAATCGACTGCACTATCTCTCTTCACGCTGGCAGGGGCCGCTTATCTCGCTTAACTGCGCGGCGCTTAACGAAAATCTGCTGGACTCAGAACTGTTTGGCCATGAAGCGGGCGCTTTTACCGGGGCGCAAAAACGTCATCCCGGTCGCTTTGAACGCGCCGATGGCGGCACGCTGTTTTTGGATGAACTGGCGACAGCGCCGATGCTGGTACAGGAAAAGCTGCTGCGGGTGATTGAATATGGCGAGCTAGAGCGCGTCGGCGGCAGCCAGCCGTTACAGGTTAATGTGCGATTAGTATGCGCCACCAATGCCGATTTACCCGCCATGGTGAAGAAAGGGACATTTCGTGCCGATCTGCTCGACAGGCTGGCTTTTGATGTTGTACAACTGCCGCCGCTGCGCGAACGCCAAAGCGATACTATGCTGATGGCCGAGCACTTTGCTATTCAGATGTGTCGTGAGCTACGTCTGCCCTTATTTCCCGGTTTTACCGATCGGGCAAAAGAAACGTTGTTGCATTACGCCTGGCCGGGTAATGTCCGCGAGCTGAAAAACGTAGTCGAACGTTCAGTGTATCGCCACGGCAGCAGTGAACATCCTTTGGATGAAATTGTTATCGATCCTTTTCAACGCCATCCCGCCGAACCGCCCACGCCCGCCCTGCCATCGGCATCCGCCACGCCTGACCTGCCGCTCAACTTGCGGGAGTTTCAACTGCAACAGGAAAAAGCGCTGCTGCAACGTAGCTTACAGCAGGCGAAATTTAACCAGAAACGAGCCGCCGATTTGCTGGCGCTCACCTACCACCAGTTTCGCGCCTTGCTTAAAAAGCATCAGCTTTAGCTATTTCTCCGGCTAATTGACGACATTTACGCCAGTTATCCACCGACATTTTTACGTGGCGGGCCGAAGTGCGATACACTTTGCAAATTGAACTTCAAAAACTTAACTATTATGCGCCTGGTTTTATCGTCTCTGATCGTGATAGCGGGTCTACTGAGTAGTCAGGCTACGGCTGCGACTACGCCCGAACAAACTGCGAGTGCAGATATTCGCGATAGCGGCTTTGTGTATTGTGTCAGCGGGCAGGTCAACACCTTTAATCCGCAAAAAGCGAGCAGCGGCCTCATCGTTGATACCCTGGCCGCCCAGTTATATGATCGCCTGTTGGATGTCGATCCCTATACTTATCGTTTAGTCCCAGAGCTGGCAGAAAGCTGGGAAGTGCTGGATAACGGGGCAACGTACCGTTTTCACCTGCGCCGCGACGTTTCCTTTCAAAAAACCGCCTGGTTTACGCCGACCCGAAAACTCAATGCTGATGATGTCGTCTTTACCTTTCAGCGGATTTTTGATCGTCGGCATCCGTGGCATAACATCAACGGCAGTAGCTTCCCCTACTTTGATAGCCTACAGTTCGCCGACAATGTAAAAAGCGTGCGTAAGCTGGACAATAACACCGTTGAGTTTCGCCTGACGCAGCCAGACGCCTCCTTTTTATGGCATCTGGCCACACACTACGCTTCCGTCATGTCCGCTGAGTACGCCGCGCAGCTTAGCCGAAAAGATCGTCAGGAACTGCTAGACCGCCAACCGGTCGGCACCGGGCCTTTCCAGCTTTCGGAGTACCGTGCCGGACAGTTTATTCGTCTCCAGCGCCACGATGGGTTTTGGCGCGGCAAACCGCTAATGCCGCAAGTGGTGGTGGATTTAGGCTCCGGGGGTACTGGGCGTTTATCGAAATTACTGACCGGTGAATGCGATGTTCTGGCCTGGCCCGCCGCCAGCCAGCTAACTATTTTACGCGACGATCCGCGTTTGCGTCTGACGTTGCGCCCGGGGATGAATATCGCCTATCTGGCCTTTAACACCGATAAGCCGCCGTTGAATAATCCCGCAGTGCGTCATGCGCTGGCCTTATCGATCAACAACCAGCGCCTGATGCAGTCGATTTATTACGGCACGGCGGAAACCGCAGCCTCCATTTTACCGAGAGCCTCATGGGCTTACGATAACGATGCCAAAATTACGGAGTACAATCCGCAAAAATCGCGCGAACAGCTAAAAGCGCTGGGCATTGAGAATCTTACGCTGCATCTCTGGGTGCCGACCAGTTCTCAGGCCTGGAACCCAAGTCCGCTAAAAACGGCGGAGCTTATTCAGGCGGATATGGCGCAGGTTGGCGTAAAAGTGGTCATTGTGCCGGTTGAAGGTCGTTTTCAGGAGGCGCGCCTTATGGATATGAATCACGATCTGACCTTATCCGGCTGGGCCACGGACAGCAACGATCCGGATAGCTTTTTCAGACCGCTGTTAAGCTGTGCGGCCATCAATTCGCAAACCAATTTCGCCCACTGGTGTAACCCTGAATTTGACAGCGTGCTGCGTAAAGCACTGTCGTCGCAGCAGTTGGCTTCGCGCATAGAAGCATATGAGGAAGCGCAGAATATCCTGGAGAAAGAGCTGCCGATACTGCCGCTGGCATCATCACTACGCCTGCAGGCTTACCGCTACGATATTAAAGGGCTGGTGTTAAGCCCGTTCGGCAATGCGTCTTTTGCCGGCGTCTCCCGCGAAAAACACGAAGAGGTGAAAAAACCATGATTATCTTCACCCTGCGTCGGTTATTGCTGTTGCTGGTGACGCTATTCTTCTTGACCTTTATCGGCTTTAGCCTGAGCTATTTTACGCCGCACGCGCCGCTACAAGGCGCATCATTATGGAATGCCTGGATTTTCTGGTTCAACGGTCTGCTGCACTGGGACTTTGGCGTGTCCAGCATTAACGGCCAGCTGATCTCCGAACAGCTTAAAGAGGTGTTTCCCGCCACGATGGAGCTGTGCATTCTCGCCTTTGGTTTTGCGCTGATGGTCGGCATCCCGGTCGGGATGCTGGCTGGCGTGACGCGTAGCAAATGGCCGGATCGTTTTATCAGCGCGCTGGCGCTATTAGGTTTCTCAATTCCGGTTTTCTGGCTGGCGCTTCTGCTCACACTGTTCTTTTCGCTCACGCTAGGGTGGCTGCCGGTATCCGGGCGATTTGACCTGCTTTATGAAGTTAAACCGGTTACCGGTTTCGCCATTATTGACGCCTGGATTTCAGATTCGCCGTGGCGTGATGAAATGGTAATGAGCGCCATACGACATATGGTTTTACCGGTGCTCACGCTTTCCGTCGCGCCGACCACAGAGGTGATCCGCCTGATGCGAATCAGCACTATTGAGGTCTACGATCAGAACTACGTTAAAGCGGCGGCCACGCGCGGCTTGTCGCGCTTTACGATTTTACGCCGTCACGTGTTGCATAATGCGCTGCCGCCGGTCATTCCCCGTCTTGGTCTGCAGTTTTCAACCATGTTAACGCTGGCGATGATTACCGAAATGGTTTTCAGCTGGCCAGGGCTGGGACGATGGTTAATTCACGCCATTCGTCAGCAGGACTATGCCGCTATTTCCGCTGGCGTGATGGTCATTGGGTCGCTGGTTATTGTGGTCAATGTGATTTCCGATATTTTGGGTGCTATGGCTAACCCTCTGAAACATAAGGAATGGTATGCCTTACGATAAGAAGCAATAAAAATATCATTAAATCAAAAAGTTATGCTTTTATTTTTGTGATAAGTTCGTTTTTTAGTACGTAAATATATACATATTGTTTTCTATTTTCTCCGGCAGTCCATGCTTCGATGATGATTGCCGGAGATTTATCTTCTCTATCAGCGCCTCCGGGTTTCACTGCGTGATGCTGCAGGAAGTTTTCTGTACAGCGTCGACAGCCCCCATAAATAATCGTTACCTGCTGTCGCGGTACTTCTGACCCAATCAGACGCCGGGCCTGCGCCTATTGTTCCAATGTTAGTTTCGGTCGTCGGCCACCATTACGCCCCCTCGCCCTTGCCGCTTCCAGTCCAGCGCGGGTTCTTTCCACAATCAATTCACGTTCCATTTCAGCGAGTGCGCCCATGACATGAAAGAAGAATCGCCCCATTGGCGTCGACGTGTCTATGCTGTCGGTCAGGCTGCGGACATTAACGCCGCGTTCGCGCAATTCTTCTACCAGAACGACCAGATGACGCATACTGTGACCCAGGCGATCAACCTTCCATACAACCAGTGTGTCCCCTTATGATAACGTCCTGACTAAAAGGAGCAGGCTTCACGGGCTGGATTTATCCAACAAAGCGCGTAGTGAGTGTTTTCCGTGAGCCTGAATACGAAAAAGGCCACGTAAATGCGCAGCCTTTATGGTGGAGTTCTAATCTTAAGAGGCACTCCATCAAACAAACCACCCACAGTTGTCAGAAGCTTGAAGGAGTGCTTTGGGGTGACAGTATCTGCGGCATTGTTGCCACGAACAACGTTCCCGCAAATGCTCAAAATACAATCCCAAAATCCGCTCCAGTAAACAGTCTGAATATCGTTGCCCCACAGATCGCTACAGCCATACAGGAACCTGATAAAGGTTCAGACATAATCATCTCACCAACAAGATTAAGCCTGTTCTTTAGAGCGTTTAATACCCAGCAACATTTAATTTGTCACCGTAGGCCCCATACAATAACTTGATGAGCTACAAGTAGTTATCGCAATTAATTCCCTGGAAGAGAATGCACTTTTGAAATCGGGGTCGCGCCAAACATTCTCTTTATAATATATCCTTACATCCCCCCCTGTTGTATAATAATACTTTGCTGTATTTAGCATGTTATCAAACCCCTGTTTATGATTCCCGTACACATCCACTTTACACATGGCATTGATGCTAATAGCTTCACTCCCGTGCTTCAGTCCGATACAAAAAAACTGAGTTTCCTTACCCCCTGACGTATACACACCATAAGACAGGTTGTTAATCTGAACATTACTCACATACGTATCATAATCAGCCATAGCTGCATAACAAACACTGGATAATGACGCAAGAGCAAGAGTCAGAACCTTTAATTTCTTTTTCATAATCCACTCCCAACAATATTTACCATACTTGTATTTCTATCGTAAACAAGCTCAACTGCTTCATGGATATTTTCAATTGGGATAGAATTTACAGATACATACTCACTTTGTAACCGCATCATCACTCGCTCAAAATGACCAAACTGGATACCACATAACTCAATATAAGCAACAGACGGCGGAAGGCTGTAGAAACTATTGTCTGCACGGATTCTGTATCTGTACAACCTGCCGCTAAATGTTGCTCTGGAGTAATATAATTGTGCTATATTATAAGACTCATTAATATCTGAGATAGTCGCAATATAGTACTGTCTCGACTACCGGATGCACAGGAGTCATCTCTTATATGTTGCTGAAGATTCCTGTTATTACCGTGAGAAGCAAAACCATCCCGAAAAATCACATCTGAAGGTCTCGAGTCAACACGATATACAAAACCAACGGTACTTGCATAATCAGAAAAACACTAAAAATAATATTACTTTTTTATCATACCCTCTCCCACAGAAACTATCAGGCAAACCACCTAATGTGTTAAACCGAGTGCTAACCATAGCTCAGTCATACTTTACGTCTCGCTGGATAAAATTAGAAAAACAAACCTCCCCGGTTTACGGGCACGAAAATCCCCGTAATCGCACAATGCCTATCCTTAAACTGCGGCACTATAACGGCTTCCCCTACAGGGAGCCGTTTTGTTATGCCACTTCTCAATGACCTGCTCGATTTCAGCGACCATCCCCTTATGCCACCGCCTTCAGCGCAGATGTTTGCGGAACATCTTCCTGCTGAGTGTATACAACACTGCCTGACGCTCTCTAAGCATGCAACCGTTCGCCTGGCGTTCGGCTTTTCCGCCTGGTGTTTATCCCTGATACGCCTGGCACGCAGTTCCAGCGCGTAGATAGCGCCATGTTCAGGACAGCACCAGACAACGTTGCTGTAAGCAGGAGAAAACACTTCCCGGCAAACTTTGCATTTACGGCGCGGTAATTTAGCCATGCTCACCTCAGACCCGGTTACGGATATAGCATCTAATAACGTTAGATTATGCATGCGTAATAATTCATAGCATATCTATATTAATGTAAATAAAATACAGTCAACAGATTTCTCCAATTTTATTATATATAAACAGAGGCTTACGTTGAGTAATAACAAGATCATACAATTCCGCACCAGTAAAATTAATGTAAAAATAGGCGTAATCATGTATTAATATTGACTGGACAGCAGGTAAGTGATAACAAATAAATATTAAAAAGTAAATATCACATAATAACCATTATCACTACATGAGAGGTGAATATGATGAAACCTATTTCTGCCGCGATCCTCAATATTAGAGGGGCAGCCCCCGGCACTGCCACTATCGGAAATGGCGCAACTAACCTAGCCAAAGATATTATTAGGGTAGCTAATATTGCTTATAATATTTCACAGGTTGAGCAAAAAAGTGGGTTCTTGTTAGTTACGGGAGAGAAAGGCTTCAACAAATCGGCTTGCCTGCATATGCTGGGACAACAAATATCCAGAGTTTTTTCTGGGAAGCACTTATATCCTGGTGTTTTTATAAGTAAAGACGCAGCGTCCGAATTTGAAAAAACAATCAGCACTCATTATAAAACTCTTTTGGGTCACATTGATCTGCAACAATACACTAATGATGTAAATTGCGGAGCAGCTGTAGGTATTGTTGCACGGCAGCAAGAAAACCTCATACTAGATGAGATCACATTAAGTGCGTTTAAAAAGGTCTATATTACCGGTCATGGTGCAGCAGGCACTAATGTTCTAGCCAGTGGCGACTCTGTTTTTTTCTGCAAAACAACTGGTTGATATTCTGGTTGCTAATAAAGTTTTAGAGGTTATAAAGGATATAAGGATTAGTAGTTGTTATTCCGCAGATAAAAGAGAGCCTAATAGTTTTAAAATGGAGGACATAGATAAAGCGAATAGAAATGCTGGTTTCTTTGAACGAATGGTGTTTGGAGAACGTGATACTTTTATAGAGAGGGTTGCTAATGAGATCTGGAGTCGAGGCTACACAGATGTCAAAGTTTCTGGTTATCATGGTGCTGGTGTATTTTATGCTGGTGAAATCCCATTTACACATCTTAGAAGCACGACGATCCCGCCAACTATCACTGTAAAAAGAAAGTCCGTAAGAGTAACGCTGGAAAGTCCTATAGATTAAATCATAAACTCAGCTCTATTACTTTTGGGTAGATAAAGGGATTATCATCAAAATTATATTTTTGTTAAGGTTTTTACGATATTGTAAACTGACAGTTACTGTATAAATAATCGGTAACTGTCAGCTCACATCTGAGCTAATAAATATAATTCCCCCTGCTGACCCGCTGCAGCGGTTTAAGACGCAACACCTCATGCCGGAGTATTCCGATCTGTCTTATTGTGAACCTCCCAGAGACTAATGCCGCAACATCCTGATCGCGCCATACTCCAAACTGGCGCCAGCCGCCACTGTCGGTCTTAATGACCCTGGCCCAAATTCCGTACAGTGCTAAAACTTCTCCCAGTAGTCGTATGTTCTTTTACGGTTAACGCTTCTGTTTTTTTCTTCTTCTCCAGTACCATCTGGCGACGAGGATCGAGTCCCTCAGTTAACCATGATCTAAAGTACTGACGGCGTTCCCTGGCATGAGATAGTGATATGGTTGGATAATCGCCAATCGTCAGTTGAGCAGCGTTCCCGTTCCATCTGTATCGGTAAAAGAATGTTATACTGCCGGATGTAGAGAGCCTGACATTGAGACCATGAGCGTCTGAGATGACCTTGATTTGGTCTCTTTTTTTGCCAGGAGCCTTTCTTAATTTTGTATCGGCAAGCAATGTGTACACTCCATGAGAGGATATGCACATTAGTGTACACATTTTGCATAATTGATAACCTCAAAGTACACAAAATTAAAACACCAACGCTCGATAACGAATTGATAATGTTTGAAAATTTCAAAAGACATAAAGCATGGTAAACAAAAATAAAACGAGTAAATATGCCTTACGATAGCGTCTACAGCGAAAAGCGCCCGCCAGGCACCCTGCGCACTGCCTGGCGCAAATTTTATAGCGACGCGCCTGCGATGGTGGGCCTGTATGGATGCGCCGGTCTGGCGTTGCTGTGTATTTTTGGCGGCTGGATCGCGCCCTATGGTATCGATCAGCAATTTTTGGGCTATCAGCTACTGCCTCCCTCCTGGTCACGCTATGGCGAAGTCTCCTTTTTTCTGGGGACTGACGATCTGGGGCGCGATGTGCTGAGCCGCCTGTTAAGCGGCGCGGCACCCACAGTCGGCGGCGCGTTTATCGTAACGCTGGCGGCTACGCTATGTGGATTAGTCCTCGGCGTAGTGGCAGGTGCGACTCACGGTTTACGCTCTGCCGTACTGAACCATATTCTGGACACGCTGCTTTCCATCCCTTCGCTCTTGCTGGCGATTATCGTCGTGGCATTTGCCGGCCCACATCTGTCACACGCGATGTTTGCCGTCTGGCTGGCCCTGTTGCCGCGAATGGTACGTTCCGTCTACAGCATGGTGCATGATGAACTGGAAAAAGAGTACGTCATTGCCGCCCGTCTGGATGGCGCGACAACGCTGAATATTCTGTGGTTCGCCATTTTACCGAATATTACCGCCGGTCTGGTCACCGAAATTACCCGGGCGCTGTCGATGGCGATTCTGGACATCGCCGCGCTGGGATTTTTAGATCTTGGCGCGCAGCTTCCCTCTCCCGAATGGGGGGCCATGTTGGGGGATGCGCTGGAGCTAATCTATGTCGCGCCGTGGACCGTTATGCTACCCGGCGCGGCGATAACGCTCAGTGTTTTACTGGTAAACCTGCTCGGAGATGGGATTCGTCGTGCGATTATTGCGGGGGTGGAATAATGCCGTTACTGGATATCCGCAATCTCACCATTGAATTTAAAACCAGCGAAGGTTGGGTAAAAGCGGTCGATCGCGTCAGTATGACATTAAGCGAAGGCGAAATTCGCGGCCTGGTAGGTGAATCGGGTTCCGGAAAGAGCTTGATTGCTAAAGCTATTTGCGGCGTCGCGAAAGACAACTGGCGAGTCACTGCCGACCGTATGCGTTTTGATGATATCGATCTGCTGCGCCTCTCCTCTCGTGAACGGCGTAAGCTGGTCGGGCATAATGTGTCGATGATCTTCCAGGAGCCGCAGTCGTGCCTTGATCCTTCCGAACGCGTCGGCCGCCAGTTAATGCAAAATATTCCCGCCTGGACCTATAAAGGCCGCTGGTGGCAGCGTTTAGGCTGGCGTAAACGGCGTGCAATTGAATTACTGCACCGGGTGGGAATTAAAGATCATAAAGACGCGATGCGCAGTTTTCCCTATGAACTGACCGATGGCGAGTGTCAGAAAGTTATGATCGCTATCGCGCTGGCGAATCAACCGCGACTCCTGATCGCTGATGAACCCACCAACTCAATGGAACCAACGACGCAGGCGCAAATTTTTCGCCTGTTGACCCGACTGAATCAAAACAGTAATACCACCATTCTGTTGATTAGCCACGACCTGCAAATGCTGAGTCAGTGGGCTGACAAAATCAACGTCTTATACTGCGGCCAGACGGTAGAAACCGCGCCAAGTAAAGATCTGGTGACGACGCCACATCATCCTTATACGCAGGCGCTTATCCGCGCGATTCCGGATTTTGGCAGCGCGATGCCGCATAAAAGCCGTCTCAATACGCTGCCGGGCGCGATCCCGCTACTGGAGCAGTTACCGATAGGTTGTCGTCTGGGGCCGCGCTGCCCTTACGCACAACGAGAATGCATTATCACGCCACGCTTAACCGGCGCGAAAAATCATCTCTATGCCTGTCATTTTCCGCTGAATATGGAGAGAGAGTGATATGGTGGAAACTCTGCTTGAAGTGCGCAACCTGAGTAAAACCTTTCGCTACCGGACAGGATGGTTTCGCCGCCAGACCGTAGACGCCGTGAAACCATTAAGCTTTACGCTTCGTGAGCGTCAGACTCTGGCCATTATCGGCGAAAACGGTTCCGGCAAATCCACGCTGGCAAAGATGCTGGCCGGCATGATTGAACCCACCAGCGGCGAGCTTCTTATTGACGATCATCCCCTGCATTACGGCGACTATTCATTTCGAAGCCAACGTATTCGAATGATTTTTCAGGACCCCTCAACGTCACTGAATCCACGTCAACGTATTTCACAGATTCTTGACTTCCCCCTGCGCCTTAATACCGATCTGGAGCCGGAACAGCGGCGCAAACAGATTGTCGAGACGATGCGTATGGTGGGGCTATTGCCCGATCACGTGAGCTACTACCCGCATATGCTGGCGCCGGGACAGAAACAACGTCTGGGTCTGGCCCGCGCGCTGATTTTACGCCCAAAAGTCATTATCGCGGACGAAGCGCTGGCTTCGCTTGATATGTCCATGCGCTCGCAGCTCATCAATCTGATGCTTGAATTGCAGGAAAAACAAGGCATCTCCTATATCTACGTCACGCAGCATATCGGCATGATGAAACATATTAGCGATCAGGTATTAGTGATGCATCAGGGGGAAGTGGTTGAACGCGGCAGCACCGCCGATGTGCTCGCCTCTCCGCTACATGAGCTTACCCGCCGTTTAATCGCAGGCCATTTTGGCGAGGCGCTGACCGCTGACGCATGGCGAAAGGATCGCTAAGCGAAACAAATACCCTCAGTTCGATTCTCTGAGGGTGTTCACGCGACGGCCCAACAGCAATGTTTCAACCTCTTCTAACGCAACGGAAGGAAATAACGTGCCCTGGGTTGCCCAAATGCCTGCCGTTTTTAACACCGGCAAATAGCGTGTGTTTTCCTGGCCACCCACCACGATCTTGTCACAATAACGCCGGATATGTTTGACAAGCAGCGGAAACGTCATTTTTTCAATTTGTGAGATAAAAAAGCTGCGATCAAGTTTTACGCCGCTAAAACACCCGCAAACTAATGGCGCAGCGGTTGCGTTCCCTACGCCCAGGTCGCCCAGCCATAATGGATTAGGTTGCTTATGAAGCGCGTGTATTAAAGGATCGATTAAGGCGTTATCTTGACATGAAAAATGTTCAGCGACCTGCAGCTCCACAAATAGCATGGCGTGTAGTAACGCGCGAATATCTTTGTCCTGAAGGACAAGCTGCGCCATACCCCGATCGATATTTACGATACAGAACAGGCCGTGGCGTAGAAACCAGCCATGTTTGGCCGCGATTGTCCGCAACAGATCAAGCAGAAAACGGCGCTTCTGCGAATTGTCCCATGACGAGATAACAAACTCAGGGTGTAGCGGACGAGCGGGCGACGATGCAAAATGGGTAGTGATTTCGACACCCAGTAAATCCCCCTCCATTGCCCTTATCGGCTCTGCCATAAAAAAATAGCGCATGTGACCACTCCACTTGATCTTAACTCCCTGATAATGCGCTTTTAACGCAAATCAATCAATAAAAACGATCAATATCTAAAAAATGATCGAAAAAAACAATATATGTTAACTTCATGATAACTTGCTAATTTTATGTTTTGAGAATGTTCTTCTATTGCTATAAGGAAATTTACATACTACGCCGAACAACGCTAATACGACGGCATGAGACCATCCGTAAAGCCAGGTTTTTCTTGTCAGGAAGAGGGGAAAAATCAAGGCGAGTTAATAGTGTTGCACCATCGCGTAGCATTTCACCCACTATGGCAGCGCGGCATCGCCAACCCTAGTGGCGAGTTGCATCTCCGCTACAGGCTGTCCAGATCCCCCGAACGACCTTTAAGCGAATAGCAACTCTCAATAATTGATCGGTAAATCTGTAGCGAATGTGCCCCCGGCGATTCGCAGAAAAGAACGGAACTAAATGCTATTTTTTTAATTCATCCTTTAATACCTTAGCCACAAGAGTCCCTTCCTCCGGCGCGGCTAGTTTAAAACGTCTTCCTGGCGCAGGTGCCTGTTCTTCCTCTCCGATTAACTCATCAAGTTCTGTAATAAGTGACTTATAATATTCAATATCTTCAGTATTTCCTTCGGTCTCGGACTGCTTTAATTTTACCAGGTAACGGGCCTTAATTTGCTCTTCCAGTTGCCTTGTTGCAAGAGAAACGCTTCGCTGTTGCCGGGATTCTTGTGATAGCACGATTTGATCGCCATCGACAAAGAAAAGTACCCCCTCTTTAATCAGAATATTACCTACGTTATCTATATCATGCATATAAACCCCCCGGGATTCAAGAAGCGCCTCCGCCATTCGATAGTTATCTTCATCTTCAATATCGAACTCCTGACCTTGAATATATTTTGAAACTAAAACTGTAACGTCTTTACCATTAATATTCATGGAGGCCGAACGAGAAAAATTCTTGTCGTCATTGGCCATATTCAAATACTTACTGACACGATCAGGATGACAATTACGATGCTCCGGAGAGTTAACATCCACTTTTATTCCCCGCTCATTAATTGGAATCTTAACAACAAAGTCATCATGTAACCGATAGACTGTCCCATAACTTCCGCTACCTATTTTATTTTTTTCAATATCACGCATGCGAATATTTTTCTGAAACTCCGGCGAGTTAATAAACGCCTCTATTGCCGCTGGTTGTGATGTATCTGTCTGATCAATAGCGCCGCTCTCATCACCAGACGCCGTGGCGGGCGTGGCGGGCGTGGTCAGGAAGTCTATCAAACGATGCTCAAAGCCTCATAGATCCCATTACTACCTGCTTCGCTCGGCGTCAGGTGATCATTATCTAAAGCGGCAAGCGTAATTTCCCCGGAATTATAATTAAACATCGTTTCTTTTAAAAAATCGACGCAACGCTCAGAGCACTCCGTCTCGGTCACTAACATTCCATCATAAAACATCTGTAGTAGTAACATATTTTCTTGATGTGCTAATACCTCTACAGTGTATTTATCTCTTGTTTCAGGCCTGGAGACATCAATAAGTTTAATATATCCAAGAAGGGGGCGCCATCGTGTACAGTCTTCATCTCGCTTCGAAAATGGTCGTAGCGAGAAAGGCTTCGTAATATCTGGACGCTCGTTTTTTTGGCACAGTAGATTATAGATTTCTCTATAATCAGAGATTAAACTTCGACTGGTAAATATATTCCTGAAAAAATCTATGAACTTCTCATACGTTGAAAAAACATGCTCTCTTTTATGATCAATGATATCTCTTAAATGTCTTTCTGATATCTGGCAACTATGATTTCCGATCTGAAATGTAAACGGCATATGTCTCATCCTCTGAAAATTTATTATAATATACATGCAAACATATAAAAACCTGATTTGTAACTACTGTAATTACCTGATTTCCAAAATTTTTCATATTCAGTATTACTCTGCATCAATAAATAGAGAAAACCTTCAGCGCCTAAAAAAGAAATTATTTTTGTTAAGCATTTGCTGGTTAAAATTACATATCCATAACATCGCTAATAGGTGAGGTAAACCATTTGGATGAATATTCAGGCTTCCTACAGAACCTTTATTTGTCTGGTGGAAGGCGCATCGCTATCATACTTGCTGTCCGTCCCGGTGTCTCTGGTTGGATGAGGCGAACCTTACACCAGCTGGTATACTGCACCGTAGGGCCTGTCCCATTAGACTCTTTGATTTGCCAGTTTGGCCCTGGGGAGTGCTCAAAATCCTCAGGGACTTCGTTACCGTGTGGTTTTAGAACGTCACCTGCCGGAGATAGCGGCGGAAAAATAGCGTGACACACGGGGCCAGGAGTGGGATATAATTTCAGACTAATTTCGAATAATGTTGAAAAGTTGCTGTTAACCATTGTTCGTAAAAGCAAAAAATAAGCAATGACTATAAGGATTAAAGCTATGGGTTTTCTTTCCGGTAAGCGCATTCTGGTCACTGGCGTGGCCAGTAAACTGTCCATCGCCTACGGTATCGCACAGGCGATGCACCGCGAAGGAGCTGAACTGGCGTTCACCTACCAGAACGACAAACTGAAAGGCCGCGTAGAAGAATTTGCTGCCCAGCTGGGTTCCAGCATCGTTTTACCGTGTGATGTCGCTGAAGATGCCAGCATTGACGCTATGTTTGCGGAGCTGGGTAACGTTTGGCCGAAATTTGACGGTTTCGTACACTCGATCGGTTTCGCGCCTGGCGATCAGCTGGACGGCGATTATGTTAATGCAGTTACCCGCGAAGGCTTTAAAATCGCTCACGATATTAGCTCTTACAGTTTTGTTGCCATGGCGAAAGCCTGCCGCACCATGCTGAATCCGGGTTCTGCGCTGTTGACCTTGTCTTATCTGGGAGCGGAGCGCGCCATCCCGAACTACAATGTCATGGGTCTGGCGAAAGCCTCTCTGGAAGCTAACGTGCGTTATATGGCAAATGCAATGGGGCCGGAAGGCGTTCGCGTCAACGCCATCTCTGCGGGCCCAATCCGCACGCTGGCGGCGTCCGGTATTAAAGACTTCCGTAAAATGCTGGCGCATTGTGAAGCCGTTACGCCAATTCGTCGCACCGTGACCATTGAAGATGTGGGTAACTCAGCGGCGTTTCTGTGTTCCGATCTCTCGGCAGGCATTTCTGGCGAAGTCGTCCATGTTGACGGCGGGTTCAGCATTGCGGCAATGAATGAACTGGAACTGAAGTAAGCGCATTAAGTTTATTAGCGGGCGGCACGGCTGTGCTGCCCCATTCCCCTCACTCACCGCTCATCTCGTTATATAGCGTTCTGATATTTGTTATCACCTAACAATCTTTCATCCCTTTCCCGCATACGCCAGGATAATCCAGCATAAACGATCCGACGCCGAATCATTATCGATCGCCATTTCATCCTCGGGAAACCCTATGGAACAATGCCGAAAAGCGGGTAAAAGCCACTGGTATCATGAAACACAATCCACTATCTCGTCACAAACTCCGCTTTCGCTGATGCCGGAAGCCGCGTATGTTAACGATCGATTTTTACTGGATTTAGCGGTAGCAGAAACCGCGTTGTCGCCTTTTGAGTCATGGTTAAAGCCAGCTCGCCAGTTGGCGGATGTCTTATTTCCCCGCACGGTTCTCAACGACCGGCTTCATACGTTTAGCGCCTATGAACGTATGAGCACCGCCCTTACCGCCGCTCAGGTATTTGGGGTTCAGCGTTTGTGCCGCCATTATGCCGCACGTCTGGCGCCGCTACCCGGCCCTGACGCCTCAAGAGAAAGCAATCAACGGCTGGCGCAAATTACGCAATACGCTCGTCAGCTTGCCGGCTCCCCCTCCGTTATCAATACGCGAGCCCGCGAACAGCTTGCAGAGGTGGGATTAACCGCCCGGGATACCGTACTCATCAATCAGATCATTGGGTTTATCGGTTTTCAGGCGCGAGTAGCGGCGATATTTCAGGCGTTTTGCCGTCTGCCCGTGCGCGAGCTGCCCGGCCAGGAGATGCAGCGCTTTGCCAGGGCCGCGCGGTTTCAAAACCCCCAGACGACATGGCGGCCCGCCGCCAGTCTGGTAGAATATCCTCTCGCCCATACCAAAGTTCGGCGGCAATATTCGTCTTCACAATGCCAAATAATGGCGCCGGTACTCATGCGCGATCCGTCTTCATTCGCGTTACTCGAACGCATACTGACCAGCACATTACACACTGCGTCGCCCCCTTCTTTACTTCCACTTATCACGCTCCTCACATCACGTATCAACGGCAGCGCCGCCTGCTTTAACGAACAGGCAACCCAACCTGGCGCGTGGCGCCGTGCTGTCATCACGTTACGCCAGGAAGACGACGACATCGCTCGTTGGGAACTTGAGCCCGCGCTGACACAGGCGATACAATGGCTCACCAGAGCGCCCGATCACTTTAGCGCCGCGCATTTTTTCCCGCTACTCACCAGGGGAGTTTCATCGGAGCAGGCCATTAATATGTTAGGCTGGTGTGGCGTGTGCGGATGGTTAAATCGTTTAAAAATCGCGTTGGGCGAAACCTATTAACTCATCCATTACTGAAAGAGCGCTTGCTGCGCCAGGCAGAATCGCGTAAAACTGTCAGCCGCTCTTTTGGCTACGAAAATAGACGAATATGTTTCAGGACAACCCGCTGCTAGCGCAGCTTAAACAGCAACTGCATTCCCAGACGCCGCGCGCTGAAGGGGTCGTAAAAGCCACGGAAAAAGGCTTTGGCTTCCTTGAGGTTGACGCGCAAAAAAGCTACTTCATTCCTCCGCCGCAGATGAAAAAAGTGATGCATGGCGATCGTATCGTCGCGGTCATCCACACGGAAAAAGAACGGGAGTCTGCCGAGCCGGAAGAACTGATCGAACCGTTCCTGACGCGTTTTGTGGGAAAAGTTCAGGGTAAAAATGACCGCCTGTCCATCGTGCCGGATCATCCGTTGCTGAAAGACGCGATTCCCTGCCGCGCCGCGCGCGGCGTTCAGCATGAGTTCAAAGAAGGTGACTGGGCGGTTGCCGAAATGCGCCGCCATCCGCTTAAAGGCGACCGTTCGTTTTACGCCGATTTAACGCAGTACATCACCTTTGCCGACGATCACTTTGTTCCCTGGTGGGTTACGCTTGCCCGCCACAACCTGGAAAAAGAAGCGCCGAACGGCGTAGCGACGGAGATGCTGGACGAAGGGCTGGAGCGCCAGGATCTGACCGCGCTGAATTTCGTCACTATCGATAGCGCCAGCACTGAAGATATGGATGACGCGCTTTATGCTGAGGAATTAGCGGACGGCAGACTCCAGCTTACGGTGGCTATCGCCGATCCTACCGCCTGGATTGCCGAAGGCAGTAAGCTGGATAACGCAGCGAAAATTCGCGCCTTCACCAACTACCTGCCGGGCTTCAATATTCCTATGCTGCCGCGTGAGCTGTCTGACGATCTGTGCTCGCTGCGCGCCAACGAAGTGCGTCCGGCGCTCGCCTGTCGCATGATCATCGCCGCGGACGGCACCATTGACGATGATATTGCCTTTTTTGCGGCCACGATCGAATCGAAGGCCAAGCTGGTGTACGACAATGTCTCCGACTGGCTGGAAAATAACGGCACCTGGCAGCCGGAGAACGAAGGCATTGCCCAGCAGATTCGTCTGTTGCACCGTATTTGTCTAAGCCGCAGTGAGTGGCGTCATCATCATGCGTTAGTCTTTAAAGACCGCCCGGATTACCGCTTTGTGCTTGGCGAAAAAGGCGAAGTACTGGATATTGTGGCGGAACCGCGCCGTATCGCTAACCGTATCGTAGAAGAGTCGATGATCGCCGCTAACCTTTGCGCCGCGCGCGTACTGCGCGATAAGCTCGGTTTCGGTATTTACAACGTACATACGGGCTTCGATCCCGCGAATGCCGACGCGCTGGCCGCGCTGCTGAAAACGCATGGTCTGCATGTCGATGCCGAAGAGGTGCTGACGCTGGAAGGCTTCTGTAAACTGCGTCGCGAACTGGATGCGCAGCCCTCCGGTTTCCTTGACAGCCGCATTCGTCGCTTCCAGTCTTTTGCGGAAATCAGCACCGAGCCGGGGCCGCATTTCGGTCTTGGTCTTGAGGCTTACGCCACCTGGACCTCTCCTATCCGTAAGTATGGCGATATGATTAACCATCGCCTGCTGAAAGCGGTCATCAAGGGAGAAGCTATTGCGCGTCCGCAGGAAGATATCACCCAACAAATGGCGGAACGCCGTCGCCTGAACCGCATGGCGGAGCGCGATGTCGGCGACTGGTTATATGCACGCTTCCTTAACGATAAGGCGGGGACAAATACCCGTTTCGCGGCAGAAATTATTGACGTCAGCCGCGGTGGTATGCGCGTGCGACTGGTCGATAACGGCGCTATCGCCTTTATCCCTGCCCCATTCCTGCACGCCGTTCGCGATGAACTGGTATGCAGCCAGGAAAACGGTACGGTACAGATTAAAGGTGAGACGGTTTATAAAGTGACGGATGTCATTGATGTCACTATTGCGGAAGTTCGCATGGAAACCCGCAGCATTATTGCCCGACCGGCAGCGTAACCACGCTTAGCTCGCTCAACGGCCTTTGCTGAGAAGGCAAAGGCCGTTTCTTTTCTTCTTCTCCCTTCCGTCATGCTCTAAGTTTAATCTTATTCAAGCGCCCCATTTCTTGTTATTTTTAGCTGGCGACTATGCTTTTTCCAGAATCTGGATTACATATGAATACATAGATAAAACAATACGTTCAGCCATAATTACCCTTATTTATAACATGGCTAACCTTTCTTTTCGGGCACCTGGCGCTTAAATGGGATGGTACGCATGATGAAACAGATTCAGGAACAAACGGCGCTAAATCCCCTTCACTCTCACTGGCGTCTGGCTGATGACCGCAACGTGCTGTATCTCTCCCCGACAGGTGAAACGGATGCAGAAAAAACGGTTGAGCTATCGCCGGAGCAAGCCGGGCGTATCCGGGAAATAACGGCGATTACGTCCAGTCTGCTGATAACGTTGTTGATAGAAAAACAGGTTACCGCTGTGCACCTGGTAGGCCGTAAGATTAATAACCGTGAATGGGCTGGCAGCCTGGCAACCTGGCCTGATACGCCTGCCGTCGCGCCAACGCAGGCGCAGGAGCTCTCTTTTGCCGAGCAAATCGTATCAGAAGCCAGCTCAGTCATTGCGATACTGGATAGTCGGGGAAAAATCTGTCGATTTAATCGGTTATGCGAAGAGTACACGGGCTTAAAAGAGCGAGATGTAATTGGTCAAAGCGTCTTTAAATTATTTATGAGTCGCCGGGAGGCGGTTGCCTCCCGACACTACATTGAGAATTTTTTTCGCAATGGCAATGCCTATGAAATCGAACGCTGGATAAAGACTCGTAAAGGCCAACGCCTGTTCTTATTTCGTAATAAATTTGTCCATAACGGTAGCGGAAAAAACGAAATTTTCCTGATCTGCGCAGGCACGGATATCACCGAAGAAAGGCGGACTCAGGAGCGTTTACGCATACTGGCGAATACAGACACCGTCACCGGCCTGCCCAATCGCAATGCTATTCATGAATTTATTAATCATGCTATTGCCTCGGCTGGCGAGTCGCAGGTGGGTATCGTTTATCTCGATCTGGATAACTTCAAGAAAATTAATGACGCCTATGGGCATATGTTTGGCGATCAGCTCTTACAGGCCGTTTCACTGGCGCTGTTGAGTTGTCTGGAGGAAGATCAATTGCTGGCCAGACTGGGGGGAGATGAATTCATTGTCCTCGCTGCCCATACGTCTCAGGCCGCGCTGGAAGCAGTAGCCTCACGAATCCTTACCCGTCTGCGGCAACCGTTTCGTATTGGACTCATCGAAGTTTACACGGGATGCGCCATTGGCATTTCGTTGGCCCCCCGGCACGGACAGGACAGCGAAAGTCTCATTCGCACTGCCGACACCGCAATGTATAACGCCAAAGAAAGCGGCCGCGGTCAGTTCTGCGTTTTTTCGCCGGAAATGAATCAGCGCGTATTTGACTATCACTGGCTGGATACAAACCTGCGAAAAGCGCTGGAAAACGACCAGTTACTTATTCACTATCAGCCCAAAATTACCTGGCGCGGCGAAGTACGTAGCCTGGAAGCGCTGGTACGCTGGCAATCGCCGGAACGCGGATTAATTCCGCCGCTGGAGTTCATCTCATACGCCGAAGAGTCAGGACTCATCGTGCCGCTGGGCCGCTGGGTGATTCTGGATGTGGTTCGCCAGATTGCGAAATGGCGCGATAAGGGGATTAACTTGCGCGTCGCCGTTAACTTTTCGGCGCGACAACTGGCCGACCAGACGCTTTTTACTGCGCTTAAACAGGCTTTGTACGATCTGAATTTTGAGTATTGCCCGATCGATGTCGAGCTAACGGAAAGCTGCCTGATCGAAAACGACACGCTGGCGCTATCGGTTATCCAGCAATTTAGTCAGCTCGGCGCCCAGATTCATCTGGATGATTTTGGCACCGGGTATTCTTCGCTTTCTCAACTCGCCCGGTTCCCTATTGATGCCGTTAAACTGGATCAGGCTTTCGTCAGAGATATCCATAAGCAACCGCTGTCGCAATCTCTGGTTCGGGCGATTGTCGCGGTGGCTCAGGCGCTAAATTTACAAGTGATTGCCGAAGGCGTAGAAAATGCTAAAGAAGATGCCTTCCTGACAAAAAACGGCGTCAATGAACGACAGGGCTTTTTATTCGCCAAACCTATGCCCGCCGTTTCTTTTGAACGCTGGTACAAACGTTATCAGACGAAAAAAATGCGTTAATGGCGGCGATAATAGGGAGAACAGCCTGTGCAGACAGGCATAGCCCTATTTTTCCCTTCTCTTTTCAGATTAATTTCTGCATCATGAATTGAAACCTTTTCTGACATTAAGGATGACAAACATGTCTGATATCGAAGCACAACGAATTGCCGCACGCATTGATACCGTGCTGGATATCCTTGTTGCTGGCGATTACCACTCGGCCATCAATAACCTTGAAATATTGAGAGCAGAGCTGTTAGATCAGGTTAAAGACGGTATCTCGCCATCCCAGGCACCCGGGTCGCCCTGGGAAATCTGATAGCGATTATTTGTCCGGGATGGCCGTTAGCCCTTCCCGGCTCTCTGACTGTCTGTTGACTCCTCTTAACGTATAAAATTAATACTATGAACTCCCGACAACAATCAATTTTGCAAATGGTGGTTGATAAAGGCCAGATGAGCGTTGCTGAACTGGCGAAAATTACCGGCGTATCTGAAGTCACGATTCGTCAGGATCTGAATACCCTGGAAAAACAGAGCTATTTACGCCGTGCGCACGGTTTCGCCGTTTCGCTTGAGAGCGATGACGTAGAGACTCGCATGATGACGAACTACATGTTAAAACGCCGACTGGCGGAGTTCGCCGCCTCGCTGGTCAGTCCAGGGGAGTCCGTTTTTATTGAAAATGGCAGTAGCAATGCGCTATTGGCCCGGACGCTGGCGGAACAAAAAGATGTCACGATCATCACCGTGAGCAGTTATATCGCGCACCTGCTGAAAGAAACCCCTTGCGAAGTCATTCTCCTCGGTGGAATCTATCAGAAAAAAAGTGAAAGCATGGTAGGGCCGTTGACGCGACAGTTTATCCATCAAGTGCATTTCAGCAAAGCATTTATCGGTATTGATGGCTGGCAGGCTGATACCGGCTTTACCGGACGCGATATGATGCGATCGGATGTGGTTAACGCTGTTCTGGAAAAAGGCTCAGAAGCGATTGTCCTCACCGACAGCTCCAAATTTGGCTGTGTGCATCCCTATCCCCTGGGCCCGCTTTCTCGCTTCCATCGTGTCATTACGGATTCCAGAATTTCCGCCAGCGATCAAATGCAGTTAGAACATGCGGGGCTGCTAGTCAATGTTATTGGCTCATCCGTTTAAAATATTTCCCGATGGTTTGCCCTATGGCAAATCATCCTCTCTCTAAGACTTTTCTGACATCCCAATTAAGACTATTTACCTGTTGTAACGAGCGTAACGTCGTAAAATTAATATTAGCGAAATAACAGGAAGTGACTATCACCTGCGTGATATACCCCTGCACAATCAGGTTTTACGGAAAATCTCTTAACAGATTTTATTTTAACTATAGTTATAGTGAGCTTAATTCCGTGAATCGTTAATTCAGGAGAGAGTATTATGTTTATGACGAGCAAAAAAATGGCCGCTGCTGTGCTGGCAATCACCGTAGCAATGTCTCTGAGCGCCTGCTCAAACTGGTCCAAGCGCGATCGCAACACGGCTATTGGCGCAGGTGCGGGGGCATTAGGCGGCGCAGTGTTAACGGACGGCAGTACATTAGGCACCCTGGGCGGCGCGGCGGTCGGCGGCGTGATTGGTCACCAGGTTGGAAAATAATCCAGACGTTTAAATATTGAACGGCTCAAAATAATACGTTTATTCTTTTCAGGTCTGGATTACAAAAATAGACAAAGTTGACTTTTACGCCACGGTAATTTACAACCGTGGCGTTTTCATTAGCCGCCAGCTAATTTTACTTTCATTCCTTTAGCTTCCAGCAATGATTTTATCAAGTCGCGTTTATCACCCTGAATTTCAATAATCCCTTCTTTTACTGCCCCGCCACAGCCGCATTTTTTCTTCAGTTCAGCCGCCAGTTTGGTTAATTCCGCATCATTCATCTCGATACCGGTAATCAAACATACGCCTTTACCCTTACGGCCACTGGTTTGACGCTGAATGCGAACGATACCATCCCCCTTTGGGACGAACCGGCGCCGTTTTAGGTTCTTCAATGCGCCCCGTCTGTGTTGAATAAACCAGACGACTATTGGAATCGCTCATTATGCCTCCCGTTTCAGTGACGCGTTAATATCCTTCAGCGTTTGCGCCGGATCTACTGATTGCGTAACCGGGCGGCCAATCACCATATAGTCGACGCCGGCGGATAATGCCTGTTCGGGCGTCATAATGCGTCGCTGGTCGCCTGCCTCGCTGCCTGCGGGCCGAATGCCCGGCGTCACCAGCTTAAATGCAGCGCCAAAGACCTGTTTAAATCTGACCGCTTCCTGAGCGGAACAGACCACGCCATCCAGCCCGCATTGCTGCGTCAGGCGCGCCAGCCGCTCCGCATGTTCCGCCGGTGACAACGTCACGCCAAGATCACGCAGATCGCTGGTTTCCATACTGGTCAACACGGTCACGGCAATGAGCAACGGCGCATCTTTACCGAATGGCGCCAGCGCGTCGCGCGCTGCGGCCATCATTCTCGCCCCGCCAGACGCGTGAACGTTTACCATCCAGACGCCCAGGTCTGCCGCTGCGGCGACTGCCCGGGCCGTGGTGTTGGGAATATCATGAAATTTTAGATCAAGAAAGACATCAAACCCACGTTGCTGGAGATCCCGAACGAGCTGTGGACCAAACAGCGTGAACATCTCTTTGCCCACTTTTAAGCGACAATCGCGAGGATCGATTTTATCGACAAACGCCAGGGCTTTATCGCGTTCATGGTAATCCAACGCCACAACGACAGGCGATTCAGTAATAGCGCAGGAAGAAGATGAAGCAGTAAACGTCATGACCAGACCTTCTTGATGATGGGCACCGGAAGTGGCGCAAATTGGATAAACGGCGTGCATTCTACCTGCGGCGCAGGGAAATTAACAGGTTCGATTGACAACCTGATAAGCCCTGGTCGCCGATGTCAGCGTCGTTTCTAGCTTTACATCATTAAGTATGTTGTAACTAAAGTGAAGCTTTTTTTATATACTACTGCCCATCAAGTCCGCGAATAGGTTTAATGGTCGACCATGCCCGGCAGGACGGACAGTGCCAGTACAAGGTATAGGCGGTAAAACCGCATTTCTGACAACGATACCGCGGTTTACTGCGCACCTGCTCGCCAACCATATCACGCAGTACCATCAGGCTTTCTTTCGCTCGCCCTTCTTCCGCCTCGTTGAGATGGTAATCCATCAGCTTATGGAACACCCGCATGGTAGGATGTCGCTGTAGCTGACGCGTGATATAGACTTGAGCAGCGTCACTACCTTCACGCGCTTCCAGAATATCGGCAAGCATTAACTCAGCGCCAGCACCAGTATTCTCCTCAACGGCGCGACGTAAAAACTCCGCCCACTCGGCATTTTTACCGAGCTGTTGATAACAGGTTTGCAGCATCTCCAGCGTTTCGCTGACCAGCTCTTTATCCTGAACGATCACACGTTGCAGGCTTTCGACCGCTTTGGCGTAATCCCCTCTCGCCATATAAACGCGCCCCATCATGATAGACACCCGGGCGCTATTTTTATCTGCGGCGGCACCTTTTTTCAGCAACGCCATCGCGCGATCCATGTCGTCGTTGCCCATCTGCTGTAACGCTAACTCACAGTAAAAATGGGCGATTTCGATACGTTGTTTATCTTTGCCCAGTTTCACCAGCCGTTCTGCTACTTCGATCGCCTTTTGCCAGTCGCTGGTTAGCTGATAGATTTGCAAGAGCTGCTGTAACGCGCCTACGCGAAATTCCGTTTCGTCGGTAAGTTGGTTAAACATATCTTCCGCGCGGTCATATAAACCGGCGGCCATATAGTCGCGCCCCAGTTGCTGAACAGCCAGTAAACGCTGTTCATAGGTCAATGAAGCGCTTTCCATGAGCGTTTGATGAATACGAATGGCGCGATCGACTTCGCCGCGTGAGCGAAACAGATTACCGAGAGTGAGATGAGCCTCAACGGTGCCGGTATCCTCTTTAAGCATATCGAGGAACAGATCCACCGCTTTATCTTGTTGGTTACTCAGCAGGAAGTTAACCCCTGCGACATAATCGCGCGACAGGCGGTTAGCTTCATCCTGTTTTGTTTGTTGCGCACTTCTGCGACCCATATACCACCCATAGGCAGCGGCTACAGGCAACAACAGAAATAACAACTCCAACATAAATGATTATTCCTTTACAACCGACGAATCGGCAGGGACCGCAACGTCGGTTGCTGGCGAGAGCTTGTTTTCCAGTCGTTTAATTTTACGTTCAGCGCGGGCAAGGGAAACGCGGACCCGCAGCCAGAACAGGCCGCAAATCAGCCAGCCAATCGCAAAACCGACGGCGAACAGCACAGCAAGCAACGTGGAGATACGATACTCCCCTTGCGCCAGCAGGTAGTTAAACGTCACCTGTTGATCATTCTGCGCGCCCAGCGTCACCGAAATAACAAAAATCGCCAATACCAGTAAGAAAATGAGTAAATATTTCACATTACTTCCCGTTATGTGGTTTGCGCGAATAAATCGTGTCCAACTTACCGCATCCAGCCTTCTAAATTACCATTTTCCCGCCTCGCGCGAAATGGAAATGCGCCCGCCATCAGATGATTTAAGGGCAATAGTCAGAAAATCAACCGTTGTCAGCTTTCCTGCTCGCGTTCAGCAATTTCTTGCGCTTCTTCACGAGGCGGCATAAGCGGCCCGCAAATTCGCTGCGCCAGCCAGGTCGCCAGGGTAACTAATAGCCAGGAGATGAGCGTGGCGACCACTAAATCTCGCGGCCAGTGCATTCCCAGAAGCAAACGGCTGCCCATTACGCCGGTCGCCCAGACAAACAAAAACGCGATGGTGAAAGTCCGTCTGCGCGGCCATAACAGACCCACGGCCAAAAGCGCCCAGCTCGCTGCAAACATGGTGTGTCCGGAGGGAAACGCAAAGCCCGTCTCTTTTTGCCAGTGCTGACGCAGGAAAACGGGAATGTTCTGTTGCCCGGCCAACTGCTCTTTCACTAAATGTCCGCGTTCTGTACGCTTTAAAGTGTAGAACTCATCGACGGGAATATGGTGCGTTTTTTCAAGCCAGACCACAAATGGCCGAGGCTCCTGTACGCGCTCCTTTACCCATGACTTCACGCCCTGCCCGACGATAATCGCCCCGCCGAGAATCGCAAACAGCATAATGGCGGCGCGCAGGCGAAATCGCAGGCACCATAAGAACCATCCACAAAGAATCACATGCGTGATAACGCCCCAGGGTTTGGTCACGGTTTCCGTTATCCAGAATAGCGTTTTTAGCCACCAGACCTGATGTCCTGGCTGCCACTGCCAGCCTGATACCCATACGGCAAGCGGCATGATAAGCAACAGGGCGGCTCCTGCCGCGGTGCGCTTCGCAATTGAAAGCATGGATGCTCCTTTTATAAGTAAGTATCACAATCATAACTGAAAATTCTCGCCGGACTGGAAAATTGACAAATTTGTGCCATTCCTGAGCAATTACGTGGTAGTGATTAGGTGATGACCGCCGCCTTATGGCAAAATAGCGGGATACAATCCAACAGGCGACGACACCGCAGGCGTCAGCATAATCTGGAGAAATACATGCAGCTTAAACGTGTGGCAGAAGCCAAACTGCCAACCCCATTGGGTGACTTTCTGATGGTGGGATTTGAAGAACTGGCAACCGGACACGACCATGCCGCGCTGGTTTTTGGCGATATTTCAGGTAAAACGCCAGTACTGGCTCGCGTTCATTCCGAATGTCTTACGGGGGACGCGCTTTTTAGTCTGCGCTGTGATTGTGGTTTTCAACTGGAAGCCGCGCTGACGCATATTGCGGAAGAAGGCCGCGGTATTCTGATTTATCACCGCCAGGAAGGCCGCAATATCGGCCTGCTTAATAAAATTCGCGCTTATGCGTTACAGGATCAAGGCTATGACACGGTGGAGGCCAATCATCAGCTCGGCTTTGCCGCCGATGAGCGTGATTTCACCCTGTGCGCGGATATGTTCAAATTACTCGGCGTGGATGAAGTTCGCCTGCTGACCAATAATCCGAAGAAAGTCGAAATACTGACCGAGGCGGGAATTAATATCGTGGAACGCGTTCCGCTCATTGTGGGTCGTAATCCAAATAATGAGCATTATCTCGATACTAAAGCGGCCAAAATGGGCCACCTGCTAAGCAAGTAAGCCACCGGTATTAAAGCGCGGGCCTGCCTGTTTACGGCAGGCCCGATAAACGGCTTTAGTTCAGCATATTTCTAATGACATAGTGCAATATGCCGTCATTCTGGTAGTAAGTCAGCTCGGTGGCGGTATCAATGCGACAGCGACAAGGCACCGTTTCTTTGCTGCCGTCCGCTCTCGTTAACATAACCGGAATGGTCGCGCCAAGGCGCAGATTTTGCAGATCCGCGATATCAATCACCTCTTCCCCGGTCAGTCCCAGCGTTTTACGCGTTACGCCCTGTGGAAACTCCAGCGGCAGGATCCCCATCCCAATCAGGTTTGAGCGATGGATACGTTCGAACGACTCGGCGATCACCACGCGAATACCTAACAGCCGCGGACCTTTTGCCGCCCAGTCACGGCTCGATCCCGACCCATACTCTTTCCCGGCAATTACCGCCAGCGGCGTTTTTTCCTGCTGGTAGAGCATCGCGGCATCATAAATCGACATCGCTTCCGTACCCGGCAAATGCCGCGTCATCCCACCTTCGACGCCGGGCAGCATTTCGTTGCGAATACGAATATTGGCGAACGTACCGCGCATCATCACTTCATGGTTGCCGCGCCGTGATCCATAGGAGTTAAAATCCTTCCGCTCAACGCCGTGGTTTTGCAGATAGCGTCCGGCGGGACTGTCCGGCTTGATACTGCCGGCCGGGGAAATATGGTCGGTCGTCACCGAATCGCCCAGCATCGCCAGGATACGCGCGCCGTGGATATCTTTGACGGGTGCAGGCTGGGCCTGCATTTCATCAAAGAAAGGCGACAGGCGGATATAGGTTGAATCCGACTGCCAGCCGTAGGTATCGGACGATTCAACCTGAATCGATTTCCATTCTTCCGTGCCCTCAAACACTTCCGCATACTCTTTACGGAACATATCCGATGATACCAGTTCAACGGCGCGGGCAATTTCCTGCGCCGAAGGCCAGATATCCTTCAGGTATACCGGATCGCCTTTACGATCGTACCCCAGCGGGTCTGTCGCGAGGTTAATATTCATGTTTCCGGCCAGCGCATACGCGACCACCAGCGGCGGCGACGCCAGCCAGTTCGTTTTCACCAGCGGATGGATACGCCCTTCAAAATTTCGGTTACCGGAAAGCACGGCCCCTACCGTCAGATCGCCTTTTTTAATCGCGGTCTCAATAGGCTCCGGCAACGGACCGGAGTTCCCGATACAGGTCGTACAGCCATAGCCGACCAGGTTAAAACCGAGCTCATCCAGATAAGGCGTAAGTTTGGCCTGCGCCAGATAGTCAGATACCACTTTTGACCCCGGCGCCAGAGAAGCCTTGACCCACGGTTGACGCTTCAACCCCAGCGTTACTGCCTTTTTCGCCAGTAATCCCGCCGCCATCAGCACGCTGGGATTCGAGGTATTCGTACAGGAGGTGATGGCGGCAATGACGACAGCGCCATCCGGAAGCTGATATGGCTGTCCGTTCATCGTATAGTCAACCGGCTGGCGATCTCTTTGCGCGGTATTCAGCTCCAGCTCGGCGCTGGCGGCAAAGGCTTTCGGCACATCGCCTAACGCCACGCGATCCTGCGGGCGTTTCGGCCCGGCCAGGCTGGCCTCGACATCGCCCATATCCAGTTCCAGCGTACTGGTAAATACCGGTTCGTCACCGGGATTACGCCACATTCCCTGCGTCTTCGCGTAGGTTTCAACCAGCTCGATCAGATCGTCGCTACGTCCGCTTAATCGCATATATTCCAGGGTGATGGCGTCAATGGGGAAGAAACCACAGGTGGCGCCATATTCCGGCGACATATTAGCGATAGTCGCGCGATCCGCCAACGGCAGCGAATCCAGACCGTCACCATAAAATTCAACAAATTTACCCACGACGCCATGCTTACGCAGCATTTGCGTGACGGTGAGCACCAGGTCAGTGGCGGTGATCCCCCCTCCCGAAGCTTACCGGTTAACTTAAAGCCGACGACATCCGGGATAAGCATCGACACGGGCTGACCAAGCATCGCCGCTTCCGCTTCAATACCACCCACGCCCCACCCCAATACGCCCAGACCATTAATCATGGTCGTATGGGAGTCAGTCCCCACCAGCGAGTCCGGGTAAGCAATCCACTCCCCGTCCTGTAATTCGCTCCAGACGGCTTTACCCAAGTATTCCAGGTTAACCTGATGGCAAATGCCGGTTCCGGGCGGCACCACGCTGAAACGGCTGAATGCCTGCTTTCCCCATTTCAGGAACATATAACGCTCATGGTTACGTTCCATTTCCAGCCGCACGTTTTCTTCAAACGCATCGTCATCGCCGAAATGATCGACCGTCACAGAATGGTCAATAACCAGATCAACCGGCGATAACGGGTTCACTTTCGTCGTATCGCCGCCGAGGCGTTTAACGGCTTCACGCATCGCCGCCAGGTCGACAACGGCAGGCACACCGGTAAAGTCCTGCATCAGGACACAGGCGGGCCGCCAGGCAATTTCACGATCGGCATGGGCATTTTTAAGCCAACCGGCCAGCGCCTGAATATCTTCATCAGTCACAGACTCGCCGTCCTGCCAGCGCAACAGGTTTTCCAGTAACACTTTAAGTGATTTGGGCAAACGGGCGATATCGCCCAGGGATTTGGCAGCCAGCGGCAGACTGTAGTAATGATACGTTTTATCTTTGGCCTGCAATGTATCCTTACTGGCTTCTCGTAGGGTTGACGACATAGCTCCTCCTTTAATTACAGGGTTGCGTTACCCTGATTCTCCACAGGGTTGTATTAAAGATAACACAAACAAAATGTAACGTTTTGATAACAACCCAAATTGCTAAAAGAGGAGAAACCTAACAGGCGAGAAGCGAAGATGAAAAAGCCCGATAAATAACGCATTATCGGACTTTGACGAGATTAGACGGCAATCCAGATTAACTCGGCCCAGAACAGTAGCGATAATATAAACGCGCCAGTCCATGACCAATACTTTATATTTGACGTTAACATAGGCGACACCAACTGTGTTTAATCAATACTGAGAGGCGCTCAGCACACGGTTGCTGCGGTGTAATAAGACAGCGTTAATAAAACAGTAACGCCAATAAAAAGACGGATATTATTTTTGTGACACCTCGTCAGCAAAAGCATCAATAAATGCCCGCTGCTGCGGTGTGAGCGTCCAGTGCTGCGGAACAGACCGGAAAACGGTCGTATCCTGGGTGTTATCATCGTCACAAGGTTGAATCGGGGGCGCGACCACGCGCTCGCGTTCCGACGTAATGCTCACTTAGCCCCACCAATGCCAGATAACAAGCGCTACCACTACCCAGAACAACGCAGAACCCACAAAAACCGCCAGCCATGCTTTACATTTGAGCTCAGGGTCGCGGCGCGGTTCCTGGTTTTCAGAAGGCATTACTAACCTCATGCTATCGGTATCACTTATCATTTCAGCACCAAACAATCGGTACAATTAATCATCAGATGAGACAAATCCTAAATAAACTTTAGTCAAAAATCCAGTCAATTTACGAATCGTTGCCAGTGAATAAATCAATCTTTTGACTCAAGATAACTATTTGGAAAAAGAAACTGGCGTGACGGGTAATTCAACACTATTTTGCTGATCATTACCCGTAATACTTCGAGGGGTATTGCAAAAGGCGGCTTTGTCTGCCATGCCACTACGAGGCAAACCGACGGTGCTATTACTTTTCAGGCAGCTTTATATCCTGAAACATCGCTTCAATTTCTTCATTAGAACGCAACGCCACCGCCGTATCCACCACATCACGCGTCAGATGCGGCGCAAAACGCTGGATAAAATCATACATATAGCTGCGTAAAAAAGTACTACGGCGAAAACCAATTTTTGTGGTGCTGTGGCTAAAAATATCGTGCGCGTCAACCCGCACTAAATCAGGATCGGCAAGCGGATCGACCGCCATGCTGGCAATGACGCCAACGCCCAGCCCCAACCTGACATACGTTTTAATCACATCCGCATCGGTTGCAGTAAAGACGATCCGCGGCGTTAATCCTGCGCGATTAAAAGCGGTATCCAGTTCGGAACGGCCGATAAAGCCGAAGGTATACGTCACCAGCGGATACTGCGCCAGCGCTTCAATCGTTACGGAAGACATTGCCGCCAATGGATGATCCGGCGTCACCACTATCGAACGGTTCCAGTGATAGCATGGCAACATCACTAGATCGTCATATAAATGCAGCGCTTCCGTGGCAATCGCGAAATCGGCGTTCCCTTTCGATACCGCTTCCGCAATCTGCGTTGGCGACCCCTGGTGCATATGCAGCGAAACGCGCGGGTAACGCTCGATGAAGCCTTTAATCACGCCTGGCAATGCGTAACGCGCCTGAGTATGGGTAGTCGCAATATAGAGCGAGCCTTTATCCGGCCAGGTGTGCTCGCCGGCGACCGACTTAATGGCATCGACTTTGGAAAGCACCTCACGCGCAATACGAATAATCTCCTGACCTGCGGGCGTCACCTGAGTCAGATGCTTACCGCTGCGGGCGAAAATCTGGATGCCAAGCTCATCTTCCAGCATCCTAACCTGCTTGCTGATCCCCGGCTGGGAAGTATACAACCCCTCAGCGGTAGAGGAGACGTTAAGGTTATGATTAACCACTTCAACAATGTAACGAAGTTGCTGCAATTTCATAATACATCATCCAGATTAGCGCCATCAGGCCATCGTTTATCTGCAGACTTAATCGGGCTGCTAATACGATTTAATAATAAAAAAGGTGTTAACTATAACCACTATATCATTTATATCTGAACTGTATAGCCAGCGCGATAAAATAATAAGCCCGCTATACTCAAAATAATTCGAGTGATTAAAGGCAACAAGCGAGTGAGTTCCCAGGAGCATAGATAACCAGGTGACTGGGGTGAGCGACAAATCTGCCGGGAGCAGATTTGAACGTCGCGTGCGACGGCCCGTCAGGGCGAGGCCCATAGATGGGCCGGGTAATCCGTAGCCAACACATAAGCAACTTGAGGTATGAAGGGGATATAAAAAAGGGCCGCTTACGCGGCCCGCTTGACTACAGTGGCGACAGGCAGGGGTTATTTCTTACCTTCAACCCACTTGCCGTCGACGAAGAACGCTGACCATCCCGTCGCCTTCCCGTCTTTTTCCGCCGCAACGTACTGCTGTTTTGTTTTGCGGCTAAAGCGAACAACGGTTTTATTACCTTCCGGATCCTGCTGCGGCGCATCCGCCAGATACCGCAGTTTTTCCGGCAGGCGATCGCGGAACCGGTAAAGCTCCTCGACTAATGGCGCGCGCGTTTCGCGTGATTTCGGGAACGTATTGGCCGCCAGGAATATCCCTGCGGCGCCATCGCGCAGCACAAAGTACGCGTCCGATTTTTCACACGGCAGTTCCGGCAATGGAACAGGATCTTCCTTCGGCGGCGCAACTTCGCCGTTACGCAAGATCTTACGGGTATTTTTACATTCGTCGTTAGTACAGGCCATGTACTTACCAAAACGCCCCATTTTCAGGTGCATTTCGGAACCACATTTCTCACACTCAACGATCGGGCCGTCATACCCTTTGATGCGGAACTCGCCTTCTTCAATCTCGTAGCCGTCACAGGTCGGGTTATTACCACACACATGCAATTTACGCTTCGGATCGATCAGATAGCTGTCCATCGCCGTACCGCACTTCTGACAGCGACGTTTGGCGCGCAGGGCGTTGGTTTCGGCGTCGTCGCCTTCCAGCACGTTCAGAACTTCATTTTCCGGCACCAGGTTAATGGTCGTTTTACAACGCTCTTTCGGCGAAAGCGCATAACCTGAACATCCAAGGAAAACCCCCGTACTGGCAGTACGAATTCCCATTTTACGGCCACAGGTTGGACAGTCGATGCTGGTCAGCACCATCTGGTTAGGACGCATCCCCCCTTCTTCCGGATCTTTCTCGGCTTTATCGAGCTGCTGAGTAAAATCGCTGAAGAAGTTATCCAGTACCGCTTTCCACTCGGCCTGGTGATTTGCAACCTGATCCAGACTATCTTCCATCTGCGCGGTAAAATCGTAGTTCATCAATTCGCGGAAGTTTTCTTCCAGCCGATCGGTGACGATTTCACCCATTTTTTCCGCATAGAAGCGACGGTTTTCAACGCGAACATAGCCGCGATCCTGAATGGTCGAGATAATCGACGCATAGGTAGACGGACGACCAATACCGCGCTTCTCAAGCTCTTTAACCAGAGAAGCCTCGCTAAACCGGGCTGGCGGTTTAGTAAAGTGCTGAGCAGGCGTCAATTCAACTAGCGTCAGCGCATCGCCCTTATTCACGGCAGGCAATGTGCGATCTTCATCGCCTTTACGCAGCGCCGGCATCACTTTTGTCCAGCCGTCAAAGCGCAAAATACGCCCACGCGCTTTCAGACGGAATTCGCCTGCGCCAACGGTAAGCGTAGTAGAGTCATATTGCGCTGGCGTCATCTGACAGGCGACAAACTGACGCCAAATTAGTTGATACAACTTCTGCGCGTCAGCCTCCATGTCTTTCAGCGACTCCGCCATGACAGCAACGTCGGAAGGACGGATCGCTTCGTGCGCTTCCTGAGAGTTTTCTTTGCTGGCGTACTGGTTCGGGTTATCCGGCAGGTATTTCTTGCCGAAATTATCGCCAATATAACCACGCACCATGTTGACCGCATCCTGACTCAGGTTGGTGGAGTCTGTACGCATATAGGTGATGTAGCCCGCCTCATACAGACGCTGCGCCATCATCATGGTTTTCTTCACGCCAAAGCCCAGCCGGGTGCTGGCCGCCTGTTGTAGCGTGGAGGTGATAAACGGCGCGCCAGGTTTGCTGCTGGTCGGTTTGTCTTCACGCTCCAGTACGCTATAGCGCGCTTTTTCCAACAAGCTGACGGCGGCAAGCGTCTGCTCGCGATTTACCGGCCGGAATGGCTTGTCGTTCTGATGCGTGACCTGTAGCGGTAGCGCCTCGCCAGACGGCGTCGTCGTATTAGCGTCAATTTCCCAGAACTCTTCCGGAACAAACGCTTTAATCTCGCGCTCGCGCTCAACGACCAGACGGACCGCGACAGACTGAACGCGACCTGCCGACAAACCACGGGCGATCTTTTTCCACAGCAGCGGCGAGACCATATAGCCTACCACGCGGTCCATAAAGCGGCGCGCTTGCTGGGCGTTGACCCTGTTAATATTCAGCTCGCCCGGCTGTTCAAACGCCTGACGAATGGCATTTTTGGTTATTTCGTTAAAGACTACGCGACTGTAGCGCGCGTCATCGCCGCCGATCACTTCCCGCAGGTGCCATGCAATGGCTTCCCCTTCGCGGTCAAGGTCGGTTGCGAGATAGATGTGGTCGGCTTTTTCCGCCAACTGTTTCAGTTCAGAGACGACCTTCTCTTTACCGGGCAGCACTTCATAGTGCGCATCCCAGTTGTGCCACGGGTCAACCCCCATACGGTTGACGAGAGCGCCACGTTCATCCTTTTTGGGCTTTTTAGCCGTTTTGGTGGAGGTAGAGTCGGCGCTCTTTTTAGCTGCTGAGCCACTGGTCGGCAAATCACGGATATGACCCACGCTGGATTTCACCACGTAGTCATTACCCAGATACTTGTTGATCGTTTTGGCTTTTGCCGGGGACTCAACGATGACAAGAGCTTTACCCATATTCACCTTTACCTAAGTTGATTCTTCCAGGAATGCGTCGCACGTTGATTCACCTTCCACTGGCGACGAGACAACGATATATGGTCTCTGCGTCTGCGGATATCAACCCCTTGTACTGGCTTTGTGTACGAAATGTAACCCTCAGGTGACTGAGTTAACAGGCTTTTTTGCACACACGCGCTATAGCACGACGGAATTTTGGTCGAATGTCAAGCAATTCTGTTGCCAGATTGACGAAAGCGTCACACTGTACCTGATAAAATTCGATACGCAACTTTATTAGCATGCAAAAACAAATCTTGCCAGTGAACGCAACATGACAAATCCATCAATTTCCTGTGAGAATATTTGCCCATCAGAAGTGCTCAGCGTAGACTAATCTCCTTGTTTAAGGAGTAAAAAATGCATAAAGAGACGCAACCTATCGATCGCGAAACACTGTTGCTTGAAGCCAACAAAATTATTCGGGAACATGAAGACACGATGGCAGGTATTGTCGCCACCGGCGTAACGCAGAGAAATGGCGTGCTGGTTTTCAGCGGCGATTACTTTTTAGACAAGCAAGGGTTACCGACCCCTAAAAGCACCGCGGTGTTTAACATGTTTAAACACCTGGCGCATGTGCTGTCTGAGAAGTATCACCTGGTTGATTAATCCATGCCGGATGGCGCTGAATGCCATCCGGCAATAGCGGTTTACATCAACGGCTTTTGTCCACGCTGCCACCAGCGCAGCAGCAGCCGATCCGCGCTTTCCGCCGCGCTGCCGGTAACACGATCGATCAGTTTTTTACGCTGCATATAGCGCACATTCAGCACCTCACGCCCTTCCATCAGGCCGAGGATAACCTCATCGCTGGTGTTAATCTCATCAACCAGTCCTTTCTCCAGCGCCTGCTGACCGTACCAGTGTTCGCCCGTGGCGACCTGTTCAATGTCCAGAGCCGGACGCATCCGCTGCACAAACTCTTTGAACAGATGGTGCGTTTCGTTGAGATCTTCACGAAACTTCTGCCGCCCTTCTTCCGTATTCTCGCCTAACAATGTCAGGGTACGTTTGTACTGCCCTGCGGTATGCAGTTCAATATCAATGTCTTTACTTTTGAGAAAGCGGTTAAAGTTCGGAATTTGCGCGACAACACCAATTGACCCCACAATAGCGAACGGCGCCGCGATAATTTTTTCCGCCACGCAGGCCATCATGTAGCCTCCGCTTGCCGCGACTTTATCCACCGTCACGGTCAGCGGAATATTTTTATCGCGCAGGCGCTGCAATTGCGATGCCGCCAGGCCATAGCCGTGCACAACGCCACCGGGGCTTTCCAGACGCACAACCGCCCGATCGCCGGGTTTCGCCACTGCCAGCACCGCCGTGACCTCTTCGCGTAACGCATTAACTTCGTGAGCATCCATACTGCCTTTGAAATCTATCACCCATACGCGCGGTTTGTCCGATGTCGCAATGTCCCCCAGCTTCGCTTTCACTTTGGCGGCTTTCGCCTCCTGCTTATGCTTTTTTTTCTGCGCTTTATGCCACAGTTTTTGCTGATGGCCATCCATCAACGCCGCAGCAAGGTCATCCTTCATCTCCTGATACTGCTCACTCAAATTGGTCACACGCAGCTCGCCGCGCTGACGTTTGCGTTGCGTAGCATTCACGATCAGCAGCACAATGACGGCAATGGCCACCACAACGGTGACGATTTTTGCCAAAAATAAGCCATATTCAGACAACAATTCCACGACTCCCACCTTGATTAAATAACGCGACTTGCGCTCAGTGTACAACAGGCATCGAAGTCAGTCTCTCTTCATCCGTGTGCCTGTTGAGGAAGAAAAAGTATGACAAGACGTTCATTTTACGGCGTTATCGCCCCTGTCTGATTGAAAAAAAAGGCGCTTTCAGGCATAAACCCGAAAAGTTAACGCGAAGATAAGACAACCTGGCAGGACGGTGCACCACGCCGTTGAGGAGTAGCCATGCATTACCAACCGAAACAAGATCTATTGCAAAACCGCATTATTCTGGTCACTGGCGCCAGCGATGGCATTGGGCGGGAAGCCGCGCTCACGTATGCGCGTTACGGCGCAACGGTGATTCTGCTGGGACGCAACGAAGAGAAACTGCGTCGGGTCGCGCAGCACATTGCTGACGAGCAACATGTTCAACCACAGTGGTTTACGCTCGATCTGCTGACCTGCACCGCTGAAGAGTGCCGGCAAGTGGCCGACCGCATCGCCGCGCACTATCCCCGTCTGGATGGCGTCCTGCACAATGCCGGGTTACTGGGGGAAATCGGTCCAATGAGCGAACAAGATCCGCAGATCTGGCAGGATGTCATGCAGGTGAATGTTAACGCCACCTTTATGCTCACCCAGGCGCTGTTACCGTTATTATTGAAGTCCGATGCCGGCTCGCTGGTCTTTACGTCATCAAGCGTTGGCCGTCAGGGACGCGCCAACTGGGGCGCCTATGCCACCTCGAAGTTTGCTACTGAAGGAATGATGCAGGTGCTGGCGGACGAATACCAGAACCGTTCTCTGCGTGTTAACTGCATTAACCCGGGCGGCACGCGCACCAGTATGCGCGCCAGCGCCTTTCCGACGGAAGATCCACAGAAATTAAAAACGCCTGCCGATATTATGCCGCTTTACCTGTGGCTTATGGGCGACGACAGTCGCCGTAAAACCGGTATGACCTTTGACGCCCAACCGGGCCGTAAACCAGGAATCGCCCAATGAGTGATGAACGTTATCAGCAGCGCCAGCAGAAGGTAAAAGATCGGGTTGACGCCCGTGTCGCCCAGGCACAGGAAGAGCGCGGTATTATTATCGTGTTTACTGGCAATGGTAAGGGCAAAACCACGGCGGCTTTCGGGACTGCCGCCCGCGCCGTAGGACACGGTAAAAACGTAGGCGTGGTGCAATTTATTAAGGGCACCTGGCCCAACGGCGAGCGTAATCTGCTGGAACCGCATGGCGTCGAATTTCAGGTGATGGCAACGGGATTTACCTGGGAGACGCAAAATCGCGAGGCAGACACCGCAGCATGTATGGCCGTTTGGCAGCATGGGAAACGGATGCTGGCCGATCCGCTGCTTGATATGGTGGTCCTGGATGAGCTGACCTATATGGTGGCGTATGACTATTTGCCGCTGGAAGAGGTCATAAGCGCGCTAAACGCGCGCCCTAGTCACCAGACGGTGATTATTACAGGTCGCGGCTGTCACCGGGATATTCTTGATCTTGCGGATACCGTCAGCGAACTGCGTCCGGTTAAACATGCTTTCGACGCGGGCGTAAAAGCCCAGATGGGAATTGATTATTAACCGTAGGCCGGATTAAGGCGTTTGCGCCGCCATCCGGCACAAACCCTCTTGTCTGATGATTCTCGGCCTATAGACCGCGGTAGAGATTACCCGTTGTTATTACGCCCACCGGAGCGGCGTCCGCCAGCTATCTGGCTGTGGCGTTTTACCGCCCGACGGATCTGGTTCGCTTTCATACGACGACGGTCTTTTTCGACGGCAACCTTCGACGAGGTTTCCGGCGGGAGCTCTACCAGACCACGCAGATAGTTCGTTTGCGCGAGGTCGAGCTCAGTCCAGCCGCCGCGCGGCAGGCCTTTCGGCAGCGGGATATCGCCGTAACGAACGCGGATCAGACGGCTGACCTGAACGCCTACCGCTTCCCACAGTCGGCGAACTTCGCGGTTGCGCCCTTCCGTCAGCGTCACGTTATACCACTGGTTAATGCCTTCGCCGCCGCTGAATTTAATGGTCTTAAATGCCGCCGGACCATCTTCCAACTGTACGCCACGGCTTAAATCACGCAGTTTCGATTCATCCACCTGACCGAACACGCGCACGGCATATTCACGTTCAACTTCACGACTAGGGTGCATCAGGCGGTTCGCCAGTTCACCGTCGGTGGTAAATAACAATAGCCCGCAGGTGTTGACATCCAGACGTCCTACCGCAATCCACCGCGCGCCGCGCAGTTTCGGTAAGCGATCAAAAACGGTTGGTCGCCCTTCAGGGTCATTGCGGGTACACAGTTCACCTTCTGGTTTGTAATAGGCCAGAACGCGGCAAATTTGTTCCGCCGACTCTTTCACCGAAATCAGGTGACCGTCGATACGGATTTTCAAACCGGGAGTGACTTCAACACGATCGCCAAGCGTGGCGATTTTACCGTCAACGCTGACACGTCCCGCTTCAATAATGGATTCGATTTCACGGCGAGAGCCGTGGCCAGCGCGCGCCAGCACTTTTTGTAACTTTTCGCTCATAGAGCTTCCTTCAGGTGTCGCCTTCACAGGCGTCGAACAGGAGAATGAACGGCGCGTTGCCGCGCCATTTTAAGGCCGCGTAGTATACAGGCTTACGCCCTTATAAGAAAGGTGTAACGTCGCCGACGCCTTCGCGCAGCACCACCGGGGAGTCATTGGTCAAATCGATTACCGTGGTAGGCTGTTGACCGAGGTAACCGCCGTGGATGATCAGATCCACCTGCTTCTCCAGCCGATCTTTAATCTCCTCCGGGTCCGACTCGGTAAAATCGCTGCCAGGCAGCATCAACGACGTCGAGAGCATCGGTTCGCCCAGCGTATCCAATAACGCCAGCGCAATCGGGTTTGACGGTACGCGCAGGCCGATAGTTTTACGCTTTTCCTGCAACAGACGGCGCGGCACCTCTTTTGTCCCCTTCAGGATAAAGGTGTAATTACCCGGCGTATTGTTTTTCATCAGACGAAATGCCACGTTGTCGACGTAGGAGTAGGTCGACAACTCGGACAAATCGCGGCACATCAGCGTAAAGTTGTGGCCGTCCGGCAGATGACGGATGCGGCAAATGCGCTCCATTGCGCCTTTGTCTTCAATTTTACAACCCAGGGCATAGCCGGAATCGGTTGGATAAACAATAACACCGCCTTTACGCACAATGTCGACGGCCTGATTAATCAGCCGTTGCTGTGGGTTATCCGGATGGATATAAAAAAACTGGCTCATACTTCCCTCACTGTGATATTTGCGGCTGTTCCCATGTCTGCCATACGCCTTCAACGCCAGCGGGCAGCCAGAGTTTACGCCCCAACTCAATCCACGGGCAGGGCTGATGGAAATCAGATCCAAGCGATGCCCATAAATGATGCTGACGCGCAAGCGTCGCCAGTTGGGTGCGTTCATTGGGCGATTGTTGGCACTGCGCCACTTCCATCGCGTCACCGTGATGGTCGGCAAAATGCGCCACTAATCTTTTCAGCCACTTAGCGCTAAGGTCGTAGCGTCCCGGGTGGGCCAACACCGCCTTACCGCCAGAATGATGAATGACTTCAATAGCTTGTTCTATTGTACACCACTGCGGCGGAACATATCCGGTTTTCCCACGCGCGAGATATTTTTTAAAAACATCCGCCATGGTCGCGGCTTTGCCGCACTCCACCAGAAAGCGGGCGAAGTGGCCGCGCGTCACCGCGCCGCCATTGGCCAGTCTCAATGCCCCTTCCCACGCGCCGGGAATATGAGCTTTTTCCAGACGCTCCGCAATGAGCCGACCACGCGCCTGACGCCGCTGTGTCTGCTGCGCCAGAAAATCGCGCATTGCCGGGTGCGCAATATCAATATTCAGACCCACAATGTGAATCTCATGATTCTCCCAGACCGTTGAAATCTCCACGCCGGGAATAAGATTCAGGGCCAGCCCGCAACGTGAAATTTCTTCTCTTGCCGCAGGAATCGCGGCTGTGGTGTCATGATCGGTAATCGCCAGCGTGCCGACTCGCATCTCTACCGCACGGTGTACTAATGTTTCTGGCGTCAACAGTCCATCGGACGCCGTGGTATGACTGTGCAGATCGTAAATCACTGCGTAATTCGTGTCGCTCAAGGCGGCTCCCATAGAGATAAAGGTATGTCATGTACATCATAACGGTTCCGGCAAATATACTGAAATAGGTGTTGACATTACTCCATCGAACTAGTTAATTAGTACAAAAGTTCACATGAAGAGGGTATCTAAAATGGCAGCGACATTTGCATTACACGGTTGGTGGCGCACTTCCTGATAGCGGGCGGTGTATGAACAGCTGTAATCAGCCAAACGATACCCGGCCCGCCTGTTAAGCGGGCTTTTTTTTGAACAAAATAATGAGAATAACCATGCAAACACCAAAACCCACGCTCGAACTATTGACCTGCGATGTCGCCTACCGGGAAAACCCAACGGCGCTTTTTCATCAGGTCTGCGGCGATCGCCCGGCAACGCTGCTGCTGGAATCCGCGGATATCGACAGTAAAGACGATTTAAAAAGCCTGCTGCTGGTAGATAGCGCGCTGCGCATTACCGCTTTAGGTGACACTGTCACTATTCAGGCGTTATCTGATAATGGCGCCTCGTTATTGCCGCTACTGGATACCGCCCTGCCCGCTGGCGTGGAGAACGAAGTCCTGCCTGCCGGTCGCGTTCTACGCTTCCCGCCCGTCAGCCCATTATTAGATGAAGACGCCCGTTTATGCTCTCTGTCGGTATTTGATGCGTTCCGCCTGTTACAGGGGGTGGTGAACATACCGACGCAAGAGCGGGAGGCTATGTTTTTCGGCGGTCTGTTTGCCTACGACCTGGTCGCTGGCTTTGAAGCGCTGCCACACCTTGAGGCTGGCAATAACTGCCCGGACTACTGCTTTTATTTAGCGGAAACGCTGATGGTGATAGATCATCAGAAAAAAAGCCCCCGTATTCAGGCCAGTCTGTTCACCGCAAGCGACCGGGAAAAACAGCGTCTGAACTCCCGACTGGCTTACCTTAGCCAACAGTTAACCCAGCCTGCGCCGCCGTTGCCGGTGACGCCGGTGCCGGACATGCGCTGTGAATGCAATCAGAGCGATGACGCGTTCGGCGCGGTGGTACGCCAGTTGCAAAAAGCCATCCGCGCGGGCGAGATATTTCAGGTGGTGCCGTCGCGCCGCTTTTCATTGCCCTGCCCGTCGCCGTTGGCTGCCTACTACGTGCTGAAAAAGAGCAATCCCAGCCCGTATATGTTCTTTATGCAGGATAATGATTTCACGCTTTTCGGCGCGTCGCCGGAAAGCTCGCTGAAATATGACGCCGCCAGCCGTCAGATTGAGATTTATCCCATCGCGGGTACCCGTCCACGCGGTCGCCGCGCCGATGGTACGCTGGACAGAGATCTCGACAGCCGTATTGAGCTGGATATGCGTACCGACCATAAAGAGCTTTCCGAACATCTGATGCTGGTCGATCTGGCGCGCAATGACCTGGCGCGCATCTGTACGCCGGGCAGTCGCTACGTTGCCGATCTGACAAAAGTTGACCGCTATTCGTACGTGATGCATCTGGTTTCCCGGGTGGTGGGCGAACTGCGTCACGATCTCGACGCGCTGCACGCCTATCGCGCCTGCATGAACATGGGCACCCTGAGCGGCGCGCCGAAAGTACGCGCCATGCAGTTGATTGCCGATGCGGAAGGACAGCGCCGCGGCAGCTATGGCGGCGCGGTCGGTTACTTCACCGCCCACGGCGATCTGGACACCTGTATTGTTATCCGCTCCGCGCTGGTGGAGAACGGTATCGCCACCGTACAGGCGGGCGCCGGAATTGTGCTGGACTCTGTTCCGCAGTCTGAAGCCGATGAAACCCGTAATAAAGCGCGCGCCGTATTGCGTGCTATCGCCACCGCGCATCATGCACAGGAGACCTTCTGATGGCTGATATTCTGCTGCTCGATAACATCGACTCGTTTACCTGGAACCTGGCAGATCAGCTACGGACCAACGGTCATAACGTGGTGATTTACCGTAACCATATTCCGGCGCAGACGCTTATCGATCGCCTGGCGACAATGGAAAATCCGGTGCTAATGCTCTCCCCCGGTCCGGGCGTTCCCAGCGAGGCAGGCTGTATGCCGGAGCTGCTGACCCGACTACGCGGCAAGTTGCCGATCATCGGCATTTGTCTGGGGCATCAGGCGATTGTCGAAGCTTACGGCGGTTATGTCGGTCAGGCGGGAGAAATCCTGCATGGCAAAGCCTCCAGCATTGAGCATGACGGTCAGGCGATGTTCGCCGGGCTGGCGAATCCGCTACCGGTCGCGCGTTATCATTCGCTGGTCGGCAGTAATGTTCCTGCCGGGCTAACCATTAACGCCCATTTCAACGGCATGGTGATGGCGGTACGTCATGATGCGGATCGCGTTTGCGGTTTTCAATTTCATCCTGAGTCCATCCTGACGACACAGGGCGCGCGTCTACTGGAGCAAACATTAGCCCAGGCGCAGCAAAAGCTGGAACCGACCAACACCCTACAGCCAATTCTGGAGAAACTCTATCAGGCGCAAACTCTGACGCAACAAGAGAGCCATCAGTTGTTTTCGGCGGTCGTCCGCGGCGAACTTAAGCCTGAACAGCTCGCCGCCGCGCTGGTGAGCATGAAAATTCGCGGCGAGCATCCCAATGAAATTGCCGGCGCCGCCACTGCGTTGCTGGAAAATGCCGCCCCGTTCCCGCGCCCGGAGTATCTGTTTGCGGATATCGTTGGTACCGGCGGCGATGGCAGTAACAGTATCAATATTTCTACCGCCAGCGCCTTTGTCGCAGCGGCCTGTGGACTGAAAGTGGCGAAACACGGCAACCGTAGCGTGTCCAGCAAATCGGGGTCATCCGATCTGCTGGCGGCGTTCGGTATTAATCTGGATATGAACGCCGATAAATCACGTCAGGCGTTAGATGAACTGGGCGTCTGTTTCCTGTTCGCGCCGAAATATCACACCGGATTCCGTCACGCGATGCCGGTTCGCCAACAGTTAAAAACGCGAACCCTGTTCAACGTACTCGGCCCGCTGATCAACCCGGCGCATCCGCCGCTGGCGTTGATTGGCGTCTATAGCCCGGAACTGGTGCTGCCGATTGCGGAAACCTTACGGGTATTAGGCTATCAGCGCGCGGCGGTGGTACATAGCGGCGGCATGGATGAGGTTTCGCTCCATGCGCCGACGATTGTCGCGGAGCTACATGATGGCGAAATTAAAAGCTATCAACTGACGGCGGAGGATTTTGGCCTGACGCCTTACCATCAGGATCAGTTGGCTGGCGGCACGCCGGAAGAAAACCGTGACATTCTGACGCGGTTATTACAAGGTAAAGGCGATGCCGCGCATGAGGCCGCCGTCGCCGCCAACGTGGCGATGCTGATGCGCCTGCATGGTCAGGAAGATCTCAAGGCCAACGCGCAAACCGTGCTTGATGTTCTGCGCAACGGCACCGCATATGACAGAGTCACCGCACTGGCGGCAAGAGGGTAAATAATGCAAACCGTTTTAGCGAAAATCGTCGCAGACAAGGCGATTTGGGTAGAAGCCCGCAAACAGCAACAGCCGCTGGCCAGCTTTCAAAATGAGATCCAGCCAAGTACACGCCATTTTTATGATGCGCTCCAGGGCGCGCGTACCGCCTTTATTCTGGAGTGTAAGAAAGCATCGCCATCAAAAGGCGTGATTCGCGATGATTTCGATCCGGCGCGTATTGCCAATATTTATCAACATTACGCCTCGGCAATCTCGGTGCTCACCGACGAAAAATATTTTCAGGGTAGCTTCGATTTTCTGCCGATCGTTAGCCAAAGCGCGCCGCAGCCGATTCTGTGTAAGGATTTTATTATCGATCCCTATCAGATCTACCTTGCCCGTTACTATCAGGCCGATGCCTGTTTACTGATGCTCTCGGTTCTGGATGACGAACAGTATCGCCAGCTCTCCGCCGTCGCGCACAGTCTGAAAATGGGCGTGCTCACGGAGGTCAGTAATGACGAAGAACGGGAGCGCGCGATAGCGTTAGGCGCAAAAGTGGTAGGTATCAACAATCGCGATCTGCGCGATCTGTCGATTGATTTGAATCGCACCCGCCAGCTGGCGCCAAAACTGGGCCACGGCGTGACTGTCATCAGCGAGTCCGGGATTAACACCTATGGTCAGGTACGCGAACTGAGCCACTTCGCCAACGGTTTTTTAATTGGCTCGGCGTTAATGGCGCATGACGATCTTAACGCCGCCGTCCGTCGCGTGCTGCTTGGCGAGAATAAAGTCTGCGGCCTAACCCGCGCCCAGGACGCCAAAGCTGCCTGTGACGCTGGCGCAATATATGGCGGGTTGATTTTTGTGCCCTCATCTCCGCGCGCGGTTAGCGTTGAGCAGGCGCGAGAAGTGATAAGCGGCGCGCCATTGCAGTATGTCGGCGTTTTCCAGAACGCTGATATCGCCGATGTTTGCCAGAAAGCCGCCGTCCTGGCGCTTTCTGCCGTACAGCTACATGGCAGCGAAGACCAGGCGTATGTCAACGCGCTGCGCGAGGCGTTGCCCAAACAGGTGCAAATCTGGAAGGCGCTGAGCGTTAGCGATGCCCTTCCCGCACGCGATTATCACCATGTCGATAAATACATTTTCGACAATGGGCAAGGCGGCAGCGGGCAGCGCTTCGACTGGTCACTGCTACAGGGGCAACCGCTGGATAATGTGTTACTGGCGGGCGGGCTGGCGGCCGATAACTGCGTCCAGGCGGCGCAAGTCGGCTGTGCCGGTCTCGATTTTAATTCAGGTGTGGAGTCACAGCCGGGCATCAAAGATGCTCGTCTTCTGGCCTCGGTTTTTCAGACACTGCGCGCATATTAAGGAAAAAACATGACAACACTTCTCAACCCCTACTTTGGTGAATTCGGCGGCATGTATGTGCCGCAGATCCTGATGCCTGCGCTGAACCAGCTTGAAGAGGCCTTCGTCAGCGCGCAAAAAGATCCTGAATTTCAGGCGCAATTCGCCGATCTGCTAAAAAACTACGCGGGACGCCCCACCGCGCTGACGAAATGCCAGAACATTACCGCCGGTACGCGTACCACGTTGTATTTAAAGCGCGAAGATTTACTGCACGGCGGCGCGCACAAAACCAATCAGGTACTGGGTCAGGCGCTGCTGGCCAAACGGATGGGTAAAAGCGAGATTATCGCTGAAACCGGCGCCGGTCAGCACGGCGTCGCCTCTGCGCTCGCCAGCGCCCTGCTGGGTCTGAAATGCCGTATCTATATGGGCGCCAAAGACGTTGAGCGCCAGTCGCCGAACGTCTTCCGTATGCGTCTGATGGGCGCTGAGGTCATCCCGGTTCATAGCGGCTCCGCTACGCTAAAAGATGCCTGTAACGAGGCGCTGCGCGACTGGTCCGGTAGTTATGAAACCGCGCACTATATGCTCGGCACGGCGGCAGGACCGCATCCCTATCCCACCATCGTTCGCGAGTTCCAGCGCATGATTGGCGAAGAGACGAAAGCGCAAATCCTCGACAAAGAGGGCCGTCTGCCAGATGCCGTTATCGCTTGCGTCGGTGGCGGCTCAAACGCTATCGGGATGTTTGCCGATTTTATTAATGATACCAGCGTCGGGCTAATAGGCGTTGAACCTGGCGGTCACGGTATTGAAACCGGCGAGCATGGCGCGCCGCTTAAACATGGTCGCGTTGGCATCTATTTCGGGATGAAAGCGCCGATGATGCAAACAGCAGACGGGCAAATTGAAGAGTCCTATTCCATTTCCGCCGGGCTCGATTTCCCGTCCGTTGGGCCGCAACATGCGTACCTGAACAGCATCGGACGCGCGGATTATGTCTCCATTACCGATGATGAGGCGCTGGAAGCCTTCAAAACGTTGTGCCGCCATGAGGGAATTATCCCGGCGCTGGAGTCCTCCCACGCGTTGGCGCACGCTCTGAAAATGATGCGCGAGCAGCCGGAAAAAGAGCAACTGCTGGTGGTCAATCTCTCTGGCCGCGGAGATAAAGACATCTTTACCGTACACGATATCCTGAAAGCGCGAGGGGAAATCTGATGGAACGCTACGAAAATTTATTTGCCCAACTCAACGATCGCCGGGAAGGCGCTTTTGTCCCCTTCGTGACCCTGGGCGACCCTGGCATTGAGCAGTCACTGAAAATTATCGACACACTGATTGACGCTGGCGCCAACGCTCTGGAACTGGGGGTTCCCTTCTCCGATCCGCTGGCCGATGGCCCCACCATCCAGAATGCGAACTTACGCGCCTTCGCCGCTGGCGTCACGCCGGCTCAGTGTTTTGAAATGCTGGCGCTGATTCGTGAAAAACACCCAACCATTCCGATTGGCCTGCTAATGTACGCGAATCTGGTGTTCAATAACGGCATAGATGCGTTCTATGCCCGCTGTGAACAGGTTGGCGTAGATTCCGTGCTGGTCGCAGATGTCCCGGTTGAAGAATCGGCCCCCTTCCGCCAGGCGGCGTTACGGCATAATATCGCGCCGATCTTCATCTGCCCGCCAAATGCGGATGACGATCTTCTGCGCCAGGTCGCATCTTACGGCCGCGGTTACACCTACCTGCTTTCGCGTTCGGGCGTCACCGGCGCGGAAAACCGTGGCGCATTGCCGTTGCATCATCTCATTGAGAAGCTTAAAGAGTACCATGCCGCGCCTGCGTTACAGGGCTTCGGTATCTCCTCGCCGGAACAGGTGTCTGCGGCCGTGCGTGCCGGGGCGGCTGGCGCTATCTCCGGCTCAGCCATTGTCAAGATTATCGAGAAAAACCTCGCGTCTCCCGAACAGATGTTGGCGGAGCTCAGGTCCTTTGTCTCAGCCATGAAAGCCGCCAGCCGCGCATAACGGGTTAAGCCGTCAGCATAACGCTGGCGGCTTAATGAGAGGTTGGCGCCGAACCAGAATCACGATTCAGACGTAGATCATCAATCTTTTTGGTGTTATTCCCTGTCCAGCTTTCAAAAAGTCTGAAGTCAATTTTTGCTAAGAAAACTCCTAATCACGCCGAAAAATTTAGCGTTTTCACGTCAATTTTCCCCGCCTTTATGTAAAGAAATGTCAACAAACAATGCATTAACGTTTCTATGGCCGCAGATAGTGACGTTTGTTATTAATAACAATGCAAAGCATTTTCTGTTAAATCGCTTATTCTAAAAGAAAATATAGAATATATTATCTCTAAACCATTTTTTGTGCGTTATTTACGCGGTAAATCACAACTATTTCCGTTAATTTGACTAATCGGTTTAACCAACTAATTTTAATAGGGTGTCGACACGGTTAAAACCGATTTTTTCAGCAAGCAACGAGACAGGAGAAATAATATGGCCGAACATCGTGGTGGTTCAGGAAATTTCGCCGAGAATCGTGAAAAAGCATCTGAAGCGGGCCGCAAAGGCGGTCAGCATAGCGGTGGGAATTTCAAAAACGATCCGCAACGAGCTTCTGAAGCCGGTAAAAAAGGTGGTCAGAATAGTCACGGCGGACGTAAATCCGATAATTCCTGATTTACTGTAATGTAAATATAACACATGCTTTTATCAAGCAATCTGCGAGTCTTCTGGCTCGCAGTATTTTGCCCAGGAGAATTAGATTTATGAATATTAAAACCGTTGAAGACCTTTTTATTCATCTACTTTCAGATACCTATAGTGCAGAAAAACAATTAACCAAGGCTCTTTCTAAACTAGCCAGAGCCACGTCCAATGAAAAATTAAGCCAGGCCTTTCAATCTCATCTTGAAGAAACCCAGGGTCAGATTGAACGTATTGATCAGATCGTCGAATCTGAATCTGGCATTAAACTGAAAAGAATGAAATGCGTCGCTATGGAAGGGCTGATCGAAGAAGCCAATGAAGTCATCGAAAGTACGGAGAAAAACGAAGTACGCGATGCAGCGCTTATCGCCGCGGCGCAAAAAGTCGAGCATTACGAAATCGCTAGCTACGGCACGCTAGCCACCCTGGCCGAGCAGCTCGGCTATAGCAAGGCATTAAAACTGCTCAAAGAAACCCTCGACGAGGAAAAACAAACTGATTTAAAACTTACCGATTTAGCAGTCAGCAATGTTAATAAAAGTGCTGAACGCAAATCGAAATAATATTTTTAATTATCAGCTTGCATGATTCCGATTTTATTATCGGAGCAGATTATCACGCATTGAGGAATGTAAAATGAATTATACTGAACATTATCATGACTGGCTTCGTGACGCCCATGCCATGGAAAAACAGGCAGAATCGATGCTTGAATCTATGGCCAGCCGTATTGAAAATTATCCTGATATAAAAGCCAGAATTGAACAACATATTAGTGAAACCAAACATCAAATTACCATGCTCGAAGAAGTATTGGACCGTAATGGCATTTCTCGTTCGGTGTTGAAAGACTCCATGAGTAAAATGGCAGCAATGGGGCAATCTATCGGTGGCATGTTCCCTTCCGATGAAATTGTCAAAGGCTCAATTAGCGGTTATGTTTTCGAGCAGTTCGAAATTGCTTGTTATACCTCCCTGCTGGCGGCGGCAAAAAAAGCTGGCGACACTGCCTCAATTCCAACGATTGAAGCCATTCTGAAAGAAGAAATGCAAATGGCTGACTGGCTTATCAAACATATTCCGCAGACAACGGAACAATTTTTACTGCGATCTGAAGCAGATGGCGTTGAAGCCAAAAAATAAATAATAAGCAGGAGGCAATATGTTTCGACACGTAAAACAACTTCAATATACTGTGCGAGTGAGCGAACCTAATCCTGGATTAGCGAACCTGCTGCTGGAACAGTTTGGCGGCCCGCAGGGCGAACTGGCGGCCGCCTGCCGCTACTTCACGCAAGGTTTAAGCGATGATGATGCCGGTCGTAGAGAGATGTTAATGGACATCGCCACCGAGGAGCTGAGTCATCTGGAAATTATCGGCTCACTGGTAGGAATGCTTAATAAAGGCGCTAAAGGCGAGCTGGCGGAAGGTACCGAAAACGAAGCGGAACTTTATCGCTCGCTGACGCAGAATGGCAATGACAGCCATATCACCTCTCTGTTGTATGGCGGCGGCCCTGCGTTAACAAACTCCGGCGGCGTACCGTGGACCGCGGCTTATATTGATACTATCGGCGAAGTTACAGCCGATCTACGCTCAAACATCGCGGCAGAGGCGCGAGCGAAGATTATTTATGAACGCCTGATTAATCTGACCGATGATCCCGGCGAAAAAGACACGCTCAGTTTCTAAATGACCGGGGAAGCCCCCCCCCAGTTTTCTTTGAAAAGGGCGTTGTTTTCGTTTGGAAACACCTCCCCGCGGGGAAAATTACCGCCGGTAGAACAGTATACCGACGTGTACTACAACATGTCGCAAGGCGACGATCCGCGAGGTAGCTGGAATAGTGATGAGAACTTCAACTATGTCGCAGAACCGATGCCTGCTGCTGATGGCGGCGATGGCCTGGCGACAGTGAAATTGCCGCGCGAGCAGTTGGCGCTGCTCAAAGCGATGGCAGAAAGAACGAAATCGGACCCCACTGTTGATCCTCTCACTGGCGCAGAACTAGGCTGCGGCGAACCGAAAGAAGACAAGTGAGTTCCGACAAGTAAAATCCGTGTGTCATGTCCTTTTTTGACCCCGCCTGGCGGGGTCTTTTTTCGTCACAACATCACGCGATTAGAAACGATAGCCTGCCGAGAACATAAATACCCATGGGTCCAGACGCACGCTGTCATGCTGCTGCACGCCGCCCATTTTATAATTGGCGGTAGTATCAATATCCATGTACCAGACAGAGGCGCCAATTAACCAGTCGCGGTTAATCAGGTAATCTACCCCAACTTGCCCTGCCGCGCCCCAGGAATCCTTAAAGCTCAGATCCGACAGCCCGGTCTTTTTACCATTATCGTTAAAGTCGTTATCGAAGAAGGTGGTGTAGTTCACCCCCACGCCGACATAAGGACGCACTTTGCTGCTGGAATCGCCGAAGTACCACTGCGCCATTAACGTTGGAGGTAACAGGTGGACCGTGGCGATATCGCCCGTCGCGCCCGTACCCACCTTATGGCGGAACGGCGTAGCCGCCAGCAATTCAACCCCGATATTGTCCGTCGCCATGTAAATGAATGTCAGGCCGAGTTGCGTGTTATTACTCACATCAAACCCGTTTAAATGCCCCAGCGTACCACCCGCCCCTTCTGTAGGTCTGACGGTTGCCGGACCTGCACGCATAAAGAATTCTCCGGCTTCGTGCGCGAACGCGCTGCCTGAGAGAAGAGTTGTTAACGCCAGTGCCGCCACTGTAAATTTTTTCATACCCGCTCCATCGTTATGGTTATAAAAGCGTGATGAATATACCCACAATGAAGTAATAAGTGATCTAACACAGATCACATTTGTTCTTATAATTTAACATTTATTGATCCAGATTAATTTAGAACTTGTATTGAAAATCCTGGTTATAGGAATTCAGATCAATTTTGACATATTCACGCTATGCAAATATTTGTCTGCTCCTGTTGCCCTGGCGATAAAGGCTGGCTAAGGTAATCAATGTCCCGCAATGGCGCGTGGCGTTAAGATTCGCGAACACTGCGGGACAGATTAATTTCCGTTGTAATCTATTGATACGTGAGTTTTTTTGCAGGTGAATCATGAGCGTTCTTAACCCATGCATGACATGCGGTGCCTGTTGTGCCTATTTTCGTGTCTCCTTTTATTGGGCTGAAGGCGACGATGCCAGCGGACGCGTTCCGGCATCATTAACCGAGCCTGTTACTCCTTTTTTACGTTGTATGGCCGGTACCAACCAAAAACAGCCGCACTGTAAAGCGCTAATTGGCACGCCGGGTGAAAACGTCAGTTGCGCTATTTATGAAAACCGCCCTTCAACCTGTCGCGAATTTTCGATATCGGGCGAAGGAGGCGAAGTGAATGAGGCGTGCAATCGCGCCCGCGCGCGATACGGATTACCGCCGCTTTACAAAGATATGCTTTTCCATACAACTGCTGATGCTGCCACTGTAGAGTTATCCAGGGTACAATTGCCCGCAAATTAACACCTGCAAAACTCAAGGAGAGTGCATGTCTATCACGGCGAAGTCCGTTTACCGTGACGCCGGAAATTTTTCCGAAATCAATTTATTACTATCTTGCTGGTTTCGTTGCTGTGCGCATTTATCACGGTGGTCTTAGGTCATGCCTTTTCACCCAGCGATGCGCAAATCGCGCAACTCAGTGAAGGAGAACATCTGGCAGGCAGCGCTGGCCTGTTTGAGCTGGTACAAAATATGACGCCAGAGCAGCAGCAGATCCTGTTGCGCGCCTCTGCCGCCTCGACGTTTTCCGGGCTTATCGGCAACGCTATTCTGGCCGGCGGTATCATCCTGATGATTCAGTTAGTTTCAGCGGGACATCGGGTTAGCGCGCTGCGCGCTATCGGCGCCAGCGCCCCTGCATTGCCTAAACTGTTTATTCTCATTTTTCTGACTACCCTGTTAGTGCAAATCGGTATAATGCTGATTGTCGTTCCGGGGATTATTATGGCCATTGTGCTGGCGCTTGCGCCAGTGATGTTGGTTGAAGAGAAATGGGCGTGTTTGCCGCAATGCGCAGCAGTATGCGTTTAGCCCGGCTAACATGAGACTGGTCGCGCCCGCGGTGATAGGCTGGTTACTGGCTAAAACATTGCTATTGCTGTTCGCGCCCAGCTTCGCTGTACTGACCCCAAATGTAGGCGCTGTACTGGCGAATACGTTGAGCAATCTGATTTCCGCAGTATTGCTTATCTACTTATTCCGCCTGTATATGTTGATTCGCCAATAATCCGCAATGCGCCGTTACGCGGCGCATTCGACGCTCGTTGATGATGGAATCGAAGAATGAAGCAGTTTCTGGATTTTTTACCGCTGGTTGTCTTTTTTGCGTTTTATAAACTTTATGACATCTATGCGGCGACCTCCGCACTGATTGTCGCGACGGCAATCGTGCTGATTTATAGCTGGGTGCGCTATCGGAAAATAGAGAAGATGGCGCTGATTACCTTTGTTCTGGTTGCCGTCTTCGGCGGTCTGACGCTCTTCTTCCATAACGATGAATTTATTAAATGGAAGGTGACGGTTATTTATGCGCTGTTCGCCGGCGCGCTGTTAATAAGCCAGTGGGTGATGAAAAAACCGTTAATCCAACGTATGTTAGGTAAAGAACTGGCGTTGCCGCAGCAGGTCTGGTCAAAGCTGAACCTGGCGTGGGCGCTGTTTTTTATTGCGTGCGGTCTGGCTAACATTTATATCGCCTTCTGGTTGCCGCAAAATATCTGGGTCAACTTTAAGGTCTTCGGACTCACGGCGCTGACGCTCATTTTTACCCTGCTGAGCGGCGTCTATATCTACCGGCATCTGCCACAGGAAGATAAATCATAACCCTCCCGTGACTTATCATCGCCAGACTGCGAACGCCTGGCGATATTTTCTTCGCCTTTACGCCCTGCGCTTTCCCGTCAGTACCTTTATTCCCACTATTCTCCACACAAAATTCATAGTAGCATCGCGGCTGTAATTTTTTCTGATAGTCGGTTTTACAATGACAACAATGGATAATACTCCTCAGGGCGAGCTGGTTTTACGTACATTGGCCATGCCTGCCGATACCAATGCGAACGGCGATATTTTTGGCGGCTGGCTGATGTCGCAAATGGATATTGGCGGCGCGATACTGGCCAAAGAGATCGCGCACGGTCGGGTTGTAACCGTACGCGTGGAAGGAATGACATTTCTGCGCCCCGTCGCGGTTGGCGATGTCGTATGCTGCTACGCGCGCTGCGTTAAACGCGGTACGACGTCTATTAGCATCAATATTGAAGTCTGGGTGAAAAAAGTCGCATCAGAACCGATTGGACAGCGCTACAAGGCCACCGAGGCGCTGTTTATTTATGTTGCCGTCGATCCAGACGGTAAACCCCGCCCGCTCCCGGTTCAGGGTTAAGTATTCCCGCTTACGCCGCCAGCAGGTGATGGTATATTCCTACTGGCGGCGCCAGAGATTACTCAATCTGCGCCGTACCGTTCAGACGGAAGATAATATTGACCACCAGCCCGGAACCCGGCTTGCCTGCTTCATAGCGCCATTTGCGCATCGCATTCTTAACTTCACGCTCAAACATATTGGCTGGCTGCGCGGACAGAATCTGTACATTTTCCACTCGCCCAGCAGAGGTCACATCAAACTTCACCTTTACGCGGCCTTCAATACGTAACGCCTGTGCTCGCGCCGGATACTGCGGCTGGTTACGGCTCAGAGCGCGAGGTCCAGTGGGTACGCTCACCGCCGGCTTGCTGGTCGCCGAGGCGGTGCTGCTTGTTGGCCGCGCCGGGGCGCTATTTTCAAACGGTGAGGCAGGACGAGGCGCAGCCGGTTTGACTTCGCGCTTCGGCTGGTCTTCAACCTTTTCCCCGGTTCCGGTTTCGGTTTTGGCTTGGGTTTTGGCTTAGGTTTGGGTTTCTCAATCACCACGGGCGCTTCTTTAGGCGGTTCAGGGATCGGCTCTGGCTCCGGTTCGGGTTCAACCACCGGCTCCGGCGGCGGCTGAACCGCCTGGGGCGGCTCCAGGTCAGCGGGTGAAACCATTGTCACCGTGATAGGCTGCGCTGGCGCAGGCAATTCAATAACCTGATGTACCGAGGTATAGAGCAAACCTGCCACTACAGCACCATGAATGCCTACGGAAAGGAGTGTCGGCCAGGGAAAGCGACGAGGGAAATCAAGGGTCATTGAAGTCATAATCGTTTCAGTTGAAAAACCAGAGCTGAATTTTAAATGCAAATAGCAATCATATTCAATAATGCATTGCCGATAGCGGCATTTAAAAGATGATATTGCACAAAAACACCACACAAAATGTGCATGTTTAACAAAGTCGGTATCTTTACATTGCAGTTAAATGCCCTTTCCAATAACGTAATCAGCAACTTTTACCGATTAAGGAGCTCTACCCGTGCTGTATGTTATTTACGCTCAGGATAATGCCAACTCGCTTGAAAAACGCCTCTCGGTACGGCCCGCGCATCTGGCGCGCCTGCAACTTCTGCATGATGAAGGGCGATTATTAACTGCCGGGCCGATGCCCGCAGTGGACAGTAACGATCCGGGTAGCCGGATTTACCGGGTCAACGGTGATTGCTGAATTTGAATCTTTAGAAGCAGCGCAATCCTGGGCTGATGCGGATCCCTACGTCGCAGCGGGCGTCTATGCGCAGGTTTCGGTCAAACCGTATAAGAAGATCTTTTGAAAAGGATGGCCTGTTGGGCACCGCATACGGTGCCCTTTCTGGCTCACACACCGTGAATCGCAAAGAGTAATGAATTACGCTGACGATTAAAGATGCATTTCCTGATAGTATGGATACGCATATTACGGCGTGATTGCCCTTCAAGCCAACGCGCTTTACGGCGGCTCGCCTGACGTAGCATTCGCCAGCGCCCCACTTCCGTTCTACTACGCTTCATGTTTACGACTCTCACTGTAACAGAAGCGCCATTATACCCCCTCGCCGGATGCAGACCAGCGCTTTTCCCGTGTTTTTATTTGCCATGTGAATCCTGACGCGTAAACTCTTAACAACACGCTTTCTAAAGGATTTTTAAAGTTATGACAACCTTCTACACCGTGGTGAGTTGGCTGGTCATTTTGGGATACTGGGTTCTCATTGCCGGCGTCACATTACGTATTCTAATGAAACGGCGCGCAGTTCCCTCCGCAATGGCCTGGTTGTTAATCATCTATATCCTTCCGCTGGTCGGGATCATCGCCTATTTGTCCGTGGGCGAATTGCATTTAGGCAAACGTCGCGCCGAGCGTGCCCGCGCCATGTGGCCGTCTACCGCCAAATGGTTGAATGACCTCAAAGCCTGCAAACACATTTTCGCGCAAGAAAACAGTAGCGTCGCATCGTCCTTGTTTAAGCTGTGCGAACGACGTCAGGGGATTGCGGGCGTGAAAGGCAACCAGTTGCAATTGCTTACCGACTCCGATGATGTCATGCAGGCGCTTATTCGCGATATCCAACTGGCGCGGCATAATATCGAAATGGTATTTTACATCTGGCAGCCAGGCGGCATGGCGGATCAGGTCGCTGAATCGTTAATGGCCGCCGCCCGCCGCGACATCCACTGCCGGCTTATGCTGGATTCCGCGGGTAGCGTCGCTTTCTTCCGCAGCCCCTGGGCGGCCATGATGCGTAACGCTGGTATTGAAGTCGTAGAGGCGTTGAAGGTGAATCTGATGCGCGTCTTTTTACGCCGTATGGATCTTCGCCAGCACCGTAAAATGGTGATGATTGACAATTACATCGCCTATACCGGCAGTATGAATATGGTGGACCCGCGTTTTTTCAAACAGGATGCCGGCGTTGGGCAATGGGTCGATTTGATGGCGCGGATGGAGGGCCCCGTGGCGACAGCAATGGGGATTGTTTACTCCTGCGATTGGGAAATCGAGACGGGTAAACGTATTCTGCCTCCCCCGCCGGATGTGAATATTATGCCGTTTGAGCAGGCCAGCGGGCATACCATTCATACCATTGCTTCCGGTCTGGTTTTCCGGAAGATCTCATTCACCGTGCACTATTAACCGCCTCCTATGCTGCGCGCGAATATTTAATTATGACCACTCCATATTTCGTCCCCAGCGACGATCTGCTGCACGCCATTTGTACCGCTGCGCAGCGCGGCGTGGATGTCAGTATTATCCTGCCCCGTAAAAACGATTCACTGCTCGTCGGCTGGGCCAGTCGCGCCTTTTTTAGTGAGTTACTGGCGGCGGGCGTGAAAATCTATCAGTTCGAAGGCGGGCTGTTACATACTAAAAGCGTGCTGGTCGATGGCGAACTGAGCCTGGTCGGTACCGTGAATCTCGACATGCGTAGCCTGTGGCTTAATTTCGAGATTACGCTGGTCATTGATGATACGGGTTTCGGCGCCGATCTGGCTGCGGTACAGGACGATTATATTTCGCGCTCCCGCCTGTTAGATGCGCGTTTGTGGGTAAAACGTCCGTTATGGCAGCGTATTACCGAGCGATTGTTTTACTTCTTTAGTCCATTGCTGTAAAACGTGACCAACATGAGTAAACAGGTAGTCACTATGGAAATGGATCTGAACAATCGCCTGACTGAAGACGAAACGCTTGAGCAGGCTTACGATATTTTTCTTGAGCTGGCGGCGGATAATCTTGATCCGGCTGATATCATTCTGTTCAATTTGCAATTCGAAGAGCGCGGCGGCGCGGAGTTGTTCGATCCCGCTGAAGACTGGCAAGAGCACGTCGATTTTGACCTGAATCCAGACTTTTTTGCCGAGGTGGTGATTGGCCTGGCGGATCGCGAAGACGGCGATAGTATCGGCAGTTTCGTCCGTGTTCTGCTGTGCCGGGACAAGGACCACAAGATGTGCCATATTCTCGGGCGCGATTAAGCGGTTCAGGACGGAGGGGGTCTGGTTGCGCCCTCCGGCAAGCCTGTTTAATCCGGTAGCTTACTGCCGCATCGGTTACAATATTGCGCGCTATGTTCATGCTGGCTTTGCTGGCACTGCGGGCATGTTCGCTGCCAGTGACGTTTTGAAACGCGCTGCTCATGTGCGTGGTAATCAGTCCTGTAGGAATCGCAATCACCGAATAACCAATCAAAATAAGCACCGACGCGACAATACGTCCCAGCGGCGTATGCGGCGTAATATCACCGTACCCCACGGTTGTGACTGTCACTATCGCCCAATACACCGAGGCATTAAGCGTCGTGAAGCCATATTTCGGTCCTTCAATAAGATACATCAAGGCACCAAAAATAATCATCACGATCGCAATAAATGAATAGAACAGAATAAGCTGATGACGCGCGCTAATAATGGCGCTCCAGAATACGCGCAGGGATGGCATAAAGCGTAGCAGTTTAAGGATACGCAGCACGCGAATCGCTCGCATAGCGCGCCAGGCAAACATATAGTTCAGGCTAATTTCCGGCCACAGCCACATGACGTACAGCGGCAAAATCGTCACCAGATCAATAAATCCCCAGAAACTAAAAACGTATTTTGCCGGTTCGGGCCAGCTAAACAGTCTGAGCAAGTATTCACCGGTAAATATCAGGGTAACGCAGAGCTCCAGCCAGACAAAAATATGCCATTCATCAAATGTCAGGTGATATTCCGTTCCTACGCCTGATTCAACAAAAATGACCAGTACGCTAAGCAGCGCAAACAGCGCGCATAACCCTTCAAAACGGCGACCTGAGCGCGTAGTCAAATCGAACAGATTATGATAAAGACGACGGCGAACCGACGACAAAGAAAGTGACACGGTAACCTCACCTAAAAGAAGGGCTGACGAATTGTCAGCCCTTGCGATTATAACGGGTCTACTTTAAGGCAGGAAACGGCATGGCGAAAACTCCCTTCCAGCACCGGTCGCGTTTGCGCGCATTCTGGCCCGGCTATCGGACAGCGTGTACGGAACACGCAGCCGGAAGGCGGGTTAATGGGCGAAGGTAATTCACCCTCCAGCAATTGTATCTTCTTATTTCGCTCCAGATCGGGATCGGGAATCGGTACCGCCAACATCAGCGCTTTGGTATAAGGATGCAGTGGATTATGGTACACCTCATCATAGGTGCCCAATTCTACCGCATGACCGAGATACATCACCAGGACACGATCGGATATGTGCTTTACGACCGCCAGATCGTGCGCAATAAAAATCAACGACAGCCCCATCTCTCGCTGTAACTGCTGGAGCAAATTCACCACCTGCGCCTGAATAGAAACGTCCAGCGCCGACACCGGCTCATCGCAAATAATAAGCTTAGGTTCCAGGATCAACGCCCGGGCGATACCGATGCGCTGGCACTGCCCCCCGGAAAACTCATGGGGATAACGGTTGATGAGATTCGGCAGCAGCCCCACTTTCAGCATCATGGCTTTCACGCGGTCACGCACGTCCTGGCGCGAAAGTTTAGGATGATAAGTGCGCAGCGGTTCAGCGATAATTTCGCCAATCGTCATTCGCGGGTTGAGTGACGCCAGCGGGTCCTGGAAAATCATCTGGATATCGCTGCGCACCTCGCGCCACTCATCCGCTTTCATGCCCAACAGATCTTTTCCCAGCCAGGCGACTTTACCGTCTGTCGCCTTCACCAGACCAATAATGGCGCGCGCAAACGTCGACTTGCCGCAGCCGGATTCCCCCACCACGCCAAGCGTTTCGCCTTCATACAGGCGTAGCGTAACGCCGTCCACCGCTTTCAGGGTTTTCGGCGGTTGCCAGAACCACTGCTTCCCTTCTTTGATATCAAAATGTACTTTTAGATCGGCGATTTCGAGGAGAACTTTACGTTGTTCAATCACAGCATTCATAGCAGTTCCTCCACCGGTTTAAAACAGGCGCGCAAGCGACCAGGACTGAACGCTTCAAGTGGCGGCGCATTATTGCAGATCTCCATCGCATGAGGACAACGCGGCTGGAACGGACAACCTTTAGGCAAACGCAATAAATTGGGAGGATTGCCCGGAATCGTCAGCATTTCCGCCCCCTCGCTATCCAGACGCGGCACCGCATTAAGCAAGCCTATCGAATACGGATGAACGGGCTGATAAAAGACATCGCGCGCCTTACCGTATTCCATGGTACGCCCGGCATACATTACCAGGACCTTATCGCAAATACCCGCGACCACGCCCAGATCGTGGGTAATCATGATAATGGCGGTATTAAATTCGCGCTTTAGCTCATTAAGCAAGGTCATAATCTGCGCCTGCACGGTAACATCAAGCGCGGTGGTAGGCTCATCGGCAATAAGCAGTTTCGGCCTGCACAACAGCGCCATCGCAATCATCACACGTTGACGCATTCCGCCGGAAAATTCGTGCGGGTACATGTTCATCCGTTTGCGCGCTTCCGGCATTTTTACGGCATCCAGCATTCTGACGGACTCTTCAAAAGCTTCCGCTTTGCTCATTCCTTTATGCAGCATCAGGACTTCCATTAACTGCTCCCCAACGCGCATATAAGGATTTAGCGAGGTCATCGGGTCCTGAAAAATCATCGAAATCTGTTCTGCGCGCAGCGTATTCAGTTCGCGCTCAGGTAGATTAAGAATTTCACGTCCGTTAAAGGTCGCGGAACCGCCGATTCGACCATTCGTCGCCAGCAGTCCCATTAATGCGAACGCCGTTTGCGATTTCCCCGATCCAGACTCGCCAACAATACCTAACGTTTCTCCAGCGCGAAGCGTAAAGTTCAGATCGTTGACCGCCGTCACATCGCCATCAGGCGTAGCGAACGTAACACGAAGATCGTTTACCTCCAGCAGTACATTCGCCGGTTGCGGCGCCTGAGTTGCGGTTTCTGATAAGCTCATGGCTGTACTCCTTAACGATCTTTTGGGTCGAGGGCATCACGCAGGCCATCGCCAATAAAGTTAAAACAGAATAACGTCACCACGAGAAAGCCAGCCGGAAACAACAGCAGCCACGGTGAGACTTCCATTGAATTTGCGCCATCGCTCAACAACGCTCCCCAACTGCTTAACGGTTCCTGCGTCCCAAGCCCCAGGAAACTGAGGAAAGACTCAAACAGAATCATGCTGGGCACCAGCAACGATGCATACACTACCACTACGCCCAGGACGTTAGGCACAATATGGCGGATCACAATGCTGGCGGTCGACACACCACCCACCTGCGCGGCTTCGATGAACTCTTTACGTTTAAGACTTAGGGTTTGGCCACGCACGATACGCGCCATATCAAGCCAGGAGACCATGCCGATGGCGACGAAAATCAACAGAATGTTCTGCCCAAAAAACGTCACCAGCAAAATCACAAAGAACATAAACGGGAACGAGTTGAGGATCTCCAACAAACGCATCATCACAGAATCAATTTTGCCGCCCAGATACCCGGACAGCGAGCCATACAGCGTTCCGACAATGACCGCCACCAGCGCGGCGGCAATCCCGACCATCAATGAGATACGCCCGCCGATGGCAACGCGCACCAACAGATCGCGCCCGGAAGAGTCAGTGCCGAAATAGTGGCCGGACGCCATATCCGGCGCGCTGGACATCATGCCCCAGTCGGTATCGAAATAGGTAAATTGCGACAGCATAGGCGCTACTGTCACGAATAGGGCTATCAGAAACAGGACAATAAGACTGGCCACCGCCGCACGGTTATGCATAAAGCGCCGACGGGCATCTTGCCAAAGGCTGCGACCTTCCACCTCCAGCTTTTCACTGAAATTTTCCAGCGTCTCGCTGTTTTTCTTACTTAACATCATCGCGAGCTCCAGTATCAATAGCGAATTTTCGGGTCGATAACGGCATAGAGCACATCGACAATGGCGTTAAACAATATGGTCAGCGCCCCGACTAAAATGGTCAAACTTAACACCAGCGAGTAATCGCGGTTGAGCGCGCCATTAACGAAAAGCTGCCCAATGCCCGGTAAGCCATAAATCGTTTCAATCACCATTGAGCCGGTAATAATGCCGACAAAGGCTGGCCCCATATAGGATAAAACCGGCAGCAGCGCAGGTTTTAACGCATGGCGGAAGATGATTCTGCGCATCGGTAATCCTTTTGCCCGCGCGGTACGAATAAAGTTCGAATGCAGAACTTCAATCATTGAGCCGCGCGTAATACGAGCGATGCTGGCAATATAGGCCAGTGAAAGCGCGACCATCGGCAGGATCATAAATTTTAACGCCCCGCCGTTCCAGCCGCCGCCAGGCAGCCATTGCAAGGTTATTGCAAAGACCATCACCAGTAGCGGCGCTACCACAAAACTGGGGATAACGACGCCGGTCATGGCAAATCCCATCACCGTATAATCCCATCGCGTATTTTGCTTTAGCGCGGCAATCACGCCAGCGCTGACACCAATAATGACCGCCAGCAAAAAAAGCGGCGGCGCCAAGTTTCGCCGAAACGGGGAAGCTGGCGGCAACCAGATCGTTGACCGTGTAATCTTTATATTTAAACGATGGTCCAAAATCGCCATGCGCCAGCTGCTTCAGGTAGCTGAAGTACTGCGTCATGATGGGATCGTTCAGATGATATTTTGCTTCAATATTGGCCAGCACTTCCGACGGCAATGCGCGCTCGCCGGTAAAAGGACTCCCCGGCGCGAGGCGCATCATAAAGAAAGAGATGGTAATAAGAATAAACAGCGTCGGAATCGCTTCCAGACAGCGGCGTAAAATAAATTTCAACATTGCCCGTACCTTCTGGCCTGTGCCTTTACTTCCCGGACGTGACAAAAGATCCGCCGGGAAAGTTATAGTGCGATGAAAAGACACCATGGGACAACCGCAGTTGTCCCATGTCTTGCCATTAATGTTTGATAATATATAAGTTTTTCACATAAATATTATCCAGCGGGTCTTTACCGGTATACCCGCCCACCCAGGGTTTCACCAGGCGCGCGTTAACGTAGTAATACACCGGCACAATAGCCGAGTCTTTATCTAACTGCTGCTCCGCTTTAGCGTAGAGTTCGCTGCGCTGCGTATCGTCCGCCACTTTCAGCGTGTCGGCAATCAGCTTATCAAACGCCGGGCTCTTATAATGCGCGGTGTTATTTGAACTGTCGGACAACATGGTATTCAGGAACGAGGTCGGTTCATTATAATCTGCGCACCACCCGGCTCTGGCGACATCAAAGGTGCCCTGATGACGGGTATCCAGGAAGGTTTTCCATTCCTGATTCTCCAGATTCACATTGACGCCCAGATTTTTCTTCCAGATAGACGCCACGGCAATAGCCAGTTTTTTATGCAGATCGGAGGTGTTATACAGCAGGTCGAATGTTAAGGGCTTATCCACCGTAAAGCCGGCTTCAGCCAACAATTTCTTCGCTTCTTCATTACGCTTTTGCTGGGACCATTTGAACCACTCAGGCTCTACCAGTTTTGCGCCATCGGTATACGGCGGCGTGTAGCTATAAGCGGGTAAATCGCCCTGATTTTTAACCTTATTAACAATAATGTCGCGATCTAACGCCAGTTTCAGCGCGGTACGCACGCGGACATCGTTAAACGGCGCTTTTTGATTATTAATTTCGTAATAATAGGTACACAAATAAGGGTCTACGCGGACTTCATTCGGGATCTCTTTCTTCAGTTTCTGGAATAATTCGATCGGCATATTGTTATAAGTCATATCGATCTCGCCGCTGCGGTAGCGGTTAACATCCGTCACCTCCGAAGAGATAGGCAAATAAGTTACCTGATTGATGACGGTTTTGTCGTTATCCCAGTATTGCGGGTTACGCTCCAGCACGATACGTTCGTTCACCACCCAATTTTTTAACTTATAAGCGCCGTTAGTGACAATATTGGCTGGTTGCGTCCATTTATCGCCAAATTTTTCGACCGCTGATTTCGGTACAGGAGACACTGAAGGGTGGACCAACAATTTGTAGAAATAAGGCACCGGCTCACTTAAGGTCACTTCAAAGGTGTGATCATCAAGCGCTTTTACCCCCAGATCGGTGGCGGGTTTTTTACCGGCGATAATGTCATCGATATTAACGATATGACCGTATTGCAGATAGCTGGCGTACGGCGATGCCGTATTAGGATCGGCCAGGCGTTGCCAGCTATAAACGAAATCATGGGCGGTGACGGGCGTACCATCTGACCATTTCGCATTTTCACGTAGATGGAATGTCCAGACTTTAAAATCTTTATTTTCCCATTTTTCCGCGACGCCCGGTGAAGGATGCCCCTCGACATCACTAATTAATAAGCCTTCAAAGAGATCACGGCTGACGTTCGATTCCGGCACGCCTTCAATTTTATGCGGGTCGAGAGACTGCACTTCTGATCCATTATTACGTACCAACGTTTGCTTGTCGGCTAACTGAACACCGGCGGACACGTCTGCCGCAGTCGCGGCGCTGGCGGCGATGAGCGCAGTGAGTATTCCCACTGCAATTAAACTTTTTTTCGTGATGTTAGACATTGTGTTTGTACTCCACTCATTATAATTACTGGTTTTTACCAGCCTGTTTAATCCCGTCAGGGCTCCTGTACAGCACTGGTGGTGTACTGCCAGGTCTGTCACTGCTTTTGCTATCACCGACTTTATTTATTCTGACGATTCGTTCGATCGCCTTTCGTCGATTCGGTATACGACGTACCTGCCCACGTCGCACGTTATTTCTGACAACCATGTAAATGAAAATAGTTATCAACAATGTGAAATCTTCTGCAAAATGTTTGGCCGAAAAGTATCAAATGCGTTTCTGAACCGCCAATTTATTTTACAATTTTGTTAACCAATTCTCTTTTATGGAAAATTGCCTGCCCAGAAAAACGGTTAAAGAATGTTAAAAATCTTTGATTTATTCTTTATAATCAATAAGTTGAAAGAAAAATATCTCTCTGTCGCATCGTAGGTTATGCCTGCGCCAGAAAACACACACAAATTTAACAAATGCTCATTATTTAGCATATTCATCTACGATGGAGCTGAAACAACTAATAACATTTCAATAATCCTTCATCAAGCCCCAGAGTATGGTGTGAATAAAATAACAGACCTACCGCTTCTCACGGTCTCAGTAATGTTCATAATAGATTGATTAATAAAAATAAATAGCGTTAGATTATATTAGTATTTTTTATCATTTAAACGCTGAATGCTTATCAAAGTAAGAAGTGTTACGTGGGAATGTCACTGGGAATGTCACAAGACGGCCCCCTTAGGGCGCCGCCTGTAAATCAACAGGTGGGAGTTTAGTTGAGCAAGCCGGGGAAAATGCCTTTTATTCCTGTGACAATAAATTCGATGCCGAGCGCCATTAACAACAACCCCATGATTCGGGTAATAACGTTGATACCGGTTTGCCCCAGCAAACGAACCAGCCACGGCGCCATACGGAACACGCCCCAGCAGCAAAGCGCAAAAAGCGCAATGGCAACTGAAAAACCAAGCAAATGCGCGATGCTGTGATAACGCGTCCCCCAGACGATAGTGGAGCTAATCGCCCCTGGCCCCGCCATTAACGGTAGCGCTAACGGCACAACGCCAATGCTCTCGCGTATGGCCGTCTCTGACTTTTCTTGCTTGTTTTGTTTATCTTCCCCAGCTTCCCGCTGATCATCGACATTGCAATGGTGACAACGGGATACCGCCCGCAATTCTGAACGAATCAATAGAAATACCAAACAGCTGCAGGATGCCATCGCCGAGGAATAAGGAACTCCACAAGATAATCGCGACCGACAGATTCGCGGTGAGGTTAGTTTTATTACGCGCCGTGGCCGTCTGGTAGCTGGTCATGCTGATGAAAACGGGAATAATCCCCACCGGGTTAACCAGCGCAAAGAGCCCGATAAAGAACTTAAAGTAAACAGGAAAATCAAAAAGCGGTTGAATCACGGTTAGCTCCGAAGCGTTAGCCGGATGAAGTCAATGTTCGTTAATGATCAAAACGCGCAGAAGATACGCCTTTTATTCGCATAGTTCACCTCTTATCTACACCTAATTTCATCCATTCATCGCTGTTATTTATATGTACTCGTTATGCTAATCCACTTACTCTTCATGACAACGATTTCTTAACAATTTACATAAAAGGCTAAAATGGCCTGCTGAAAGGTGTCAGCTTTGCGTAATCTTGATTTAGATCACACAATCGCTACTCAGAAGTGAGTAATCTTGCTTACGCCACCTGGACGTAACGCGTTAGAGTTAAATGATACTAACGCAGAAGCTCTTTTAGTAAATCAGAGCGAAACGGACGTTAAGTAACCACCTGAATTTCAGGTATTTATACAAAGTATCGTCGATCTGTCTATACTCACGTATCGCGCAGATGATTTACTAAAAAAGTTTAACATTATCAGGAGAGCATTATGGCTGTTACTAATGTCGCTGAACTTAACGCACTCGTAGAGCGTGTAAAAAAAGCCCAGCGTGAATATGCCAGTTTCACTCAAGAACAGGTCGACAAAATCTTCCGCGCCGCCGCTCTGGCAGCCGCTGATGCCCGCATTCCGCTGGCCAAAATGGCCGTCGCCGAATCAGGTATGGGTATCGTGGAAGACAAAGTGATTAAAAACCACTTCGCTTCTGAATATATTTACAATGCCTATAAAGATGAAAAACCTGCGGCGTGCTGTCAGAAGACGACACCTTCGGGACCATCACCATTGCTGAACCTATCGGCATTATTTGCGGTATCGTTCCAACCACTAACCCGACCTCTACTGCGATCTTCAAATCGCTGATTAGCCTGAAGACCCGTAACGCCATCATCTTTTCTCCGCATCCGCGCGCTAAAGAAGCAACTAACAAAGCGGCAGACATCGTTCTGCAAGCGGCTATCGCTGCCGGCGCACCGAAAGATCTGATTGGCTGGATCGATCAACCTTCCGTAGAACTGTCTAATGCGCTGATGCACCACCCGGATATTAACCTGATCCTCGCCACTGGCGGTCCAGGCATGGTTAAAGCTGCATACAGCTCCGGTAAACCGGCAATCGGCGTAGGCGCAGGTAACACCCCGGTTGTCATTGATGAAACCGCTGATATCAAACGCGCTGTGGCGTCTGTTCTGATGTCTAAAACCTTCGATAACGGCGTAATCTGTGCTTCTGAACAGTCTGTTGTCGTTGTTGATTCCGTCTATGATGCCGTTCGCGAACGTTTCGCCAGCCACGGCGGCTACATGCTGCAGGGCCAGGAGCTGAAAGCGGTTCAAAACGTTATTCTGAAAAATGGCGCTCTGAACGCCGCTATCGTCGGTCAGCCAGCCTACAAAATCGCTGAACTGGCAGGCTTCTCCGTACCAGAAACCACCAAGATTCTGATCGGTGAAGTTACGGTCGTTGACGAAAGCGAACCGTTCGCACACGAAAAACTGTCTCCGACTCTGGCGATGTACCGTGCGAAAGATTTCGAAGAAGCGGTAGAAAAAGCAGAAAAACTGGTCGCTATGGGCGGTATCGGTCACACCTCCTGCCTGTACACTGACCAGGATAACCAGCCAGAACGCGTTGCTTACTTCGGTCAGATGATGAAAACCGCGCGTATCCTGATCAACACCCCGGCCTCTCAGGGTGGTATCGGTGACCTGTACAACTTCAAACTCGCACCTTCCCTGACGTTGGGTTGTGGTTCCTGGGGTGGTAACTCCATCTCTGAAAACGTTGGTCCGAAACACCTGATCAACAAGAAAACCGTTGCTAAGCGAGCTGAAAACATGTTGTGGCACAAACTTCCGAAATCTATCTACTTCCGCCGTGGCTCTCTGCCCATCGCGCTGGATGAAGTGATTACTGATGGCCACAAACGTGCGCTCATCGTGACTGACCGCTTCCTGTTCAACAACGGCTATGCAGACCAGATCACCTCTGTGCTGAAAGCGGCTGGCGTTGAAACCGAAGTCTTCTTCGAAGTTGAAGCAGACCCGACGCTTTCCGTTGTTCGCAAAGGCGCTGAGCTGGCTAACTCCTTCAAACCGGACGTGATCATCGCGCTGGGCGGCGGTTCCCCGATGGACGCCGCGAAAATCATGTGGGTCATGTACGAACATCCGGAAACTCACTTCGAAGAACTGGCGCTGCGCTTTATGGACATCCGTAAACGTATCTACAAGTTCCCGAAAATGGGCGTGAAAGCGAAAATGATCGCCGTCACCACCACTTCCGGTACCGGTTCTGAAGTCACACCGTTTGCGGTTGTGACCGACGATGCAACCGGTCAGAAATATCCGCTGGCTGACTATGCCCTGACCCCGGATATGGCGATTGTCGATGCCAACCTGGTGATGGATATGCCGAAGTCCCTGTGTGCGTTCGGTGGTCTGGATGCGGTAACTCACGCCCTGGAAGCTTACGTTTCCGTACTGGCTTCTGAGTTCTCTGACGGTCAGGCTCTGCAGGCTCTGAAACTGCTGAAAGAAAACCTGCCGGCGTCTTACCACGAAGGGTCTAAAAACCCGGTTGCGCGTGAACGTGTTCACAGTGCAGCGACTATCGCCGGTATCGCGTTTGCCAACGCCTTCCTCGGTGTATGTCACTCCATGGCGCACAAACTGGGCTCTCAGTTCCACATTCCGCACGGTCTGGCGAACGCCCTGCTGATTTGTAACGTTATCCGCTACAACGCGAATGACAACCCGACCAAGCAGACCGCTTTCAGCCAGTACGATCGTCCGCAGGCACGCCGTCGTTACGCTGAAATTGCTGACCACCTGGGCCTGAGCGCGCCGGGCGACCGTACCGCCGCTAAGATTGAAAAACTGCTGGCATGGCTGGAAAGCATTAAAGCTGAGCTGGGCATTCCTAAGTCTATCCGTGAAGCAGGCGTGCAGGAAGCTGACTTCCTGGCACACGTTGACAAACTGTCTGAAGATGCCTTCGATGACCAGTGCACCGGCGCTAACCCGCGTTATCCGCTGATCTCCGAACTGAAACAGATTCTGCTGGATACCTACTACGGTCGTGATTTCACCGAAGGTGAAGTTGCAGCGAAGAAAGACGTCGTTGCCGCACCGAAAGCAGAGAAAAAAGCGAAAAAATCCGCTTAATTCGTTATCTGTTTTAGCATGACAATAACGGCCTCAATTGAGGCCGTTTTTTTGTTTTACCTGTTTATCTGATGCCTGAAGGCGCTATGCTTACCATCTGGCCTACGCGCTCACGGCACGCCCTTCGTCAGGAGGCCTGAATAATGACCTCCAAAGCGCTACAGGGCGTTTTATAAGCCGATCTTTACCTCAGGTATCATATGTGCCGATGGCGCTCCTGAATCGCCGTCAGTGAGCCCTCCTCCAGCGCGTCCTTATAATGCTTACGGCAAACTGAAACGTAGCGTTCATTCCCGCCAATAACCACCTGTTCGCCTTCGTTATAAGGCCTGCCGTCCTGATCAAGGCGCAAAACCATACTGGCTTTACGACCGCAGAAACAGATAGTTTTTAATTCCACCAGCTTATCTGACCATGCCAGCAAGTATTGGCTGCCGACAAAGAGCTCCCCACGAAAGTCTGTTCGTAGCCCATAGCAGAGTACTGGAATATCTAATTTGTCGACAACCTCGGATAATTGATAAACCTGCTGGCGAGTCAAAAACTGGCTTTCGTCGACTAACACGCAATGTATTGTCTGCCGCGCGCTCTCGGCACGAATCTCTTCAAACAAGGATGTATTTTGGTTAAACAATTTTGCCGGCGACGACAAACCGATACGAGAGCTGACTTTGCCTGCGCCGAAACGATCGTCGATTTCCGCCGTATATACGACGGTACGCATCCCGCGTTCCTGATAATTGTATGAAGATTGCAGCAGTGCAGTCGACTTACCCGCATTCATTGCCGAATAGTAGAAATATAGCTGTGCCATTGGTCGCAGGACCTCACCTGAGTGAAATAAAGATTGGCGGGATTGTACCATAATTTACCGATGCGACGGCGCGGCTCGCGCTCCGGTGAGTATTAAGAATTGTACAAACATCGCTCACTATACCCAAAATAATTCGAGTTGCTTAAAGGCGGCAAGGGAGTGAGTCCCCAGGAGCATGGCATTTCTCGTTCGGTGTTGAAAGACTCCATGAGTAAAATGGCAGCAATGGGGCAATCTATCGGTGGCATGTTCCCTTCCGATGAAATTGTCAAAGGCTCAATTAGCGGTTATGTTTTCGAGCAGTTCGAAATTGCTTGTTATACCTCCCTGCTGGCGGCGGCAAAAAAAGCTGGCGACACTGCCTCAATTCCAACGATTGAAGCCATTCTGAAAGAAGAAATGCAAATGGCTGACTGGCTTATCAAACATATTCCGCAGACAACGGAACAATTTTACTGCGATCTGAAGCAGATGGCGTTGAAGCCAAAAATAAATAATAAGCAGGAGGCAATATGTTTCGACACGTAAAACAACTTCAATATACTGTGCGAGTGAGCGAACCTAATCCTGGATTAGCGAACCTGCTGCTGGAACAGTTTGGCGGCCCGCAGGGCGAACTGGCGGCCGCCTGCCGCTACTTCACGCAAGGTTTAAGCGATGATGATGCCGGTCGTAGAGAGATGTTAATGGACATCGCCACCGAGGAGCTGAGTCATCTGGAAATTATCGGCTCACTGGTAGGAATGCTTAATAAAGGCGCTAAAGGCGAGCTGGCGGAAGGTACCGAAAACGAAGCGGAACTTTATCGCTCGCTGACGCAGAATGGCAATGACAGCCATATCACCTCTCTGTTGTATGGCGGCGGCCCTGCGTTAACAAACTCCGGCGGCGTACCGTGGACCGCGGCTTATATTGATACTATCGGCGAAGTTACAGCCGATCTACGCTCAAACATCGCGGCAGAGGCGCGAGCGAAGATTATTTATGAACGCCTGATTAATCTGACCGATGATCCCGGCGTAAAAGACACGCTCAGTTTCTTAATGACCCGTGAAGTCGCACACCAGCTCTCTTTTGAAAAGGCGCTGTATTCGATTCGTAACAACTTCCCGCCGGGTAAATTACCGCCGGTAGAACAGTATACCGACGTGTACTACAACATGTCGCAAGGCGACGATCCGCGAGGTAGCTGGAATAGTGATGAGAACTTCAACTATGTCGCAGAACCGATGCCTGCTGCTGATGGCGGCGATGGCCTGGCGACAGTGAAATTGCCGCGCGAGCAGTTGGCGCTGCTCAAAGCGATGGCAGAAAGAACGAAATCGGACCCCACTGTTGATCCTCTCACTGGCGCAGAACTAGGCTGCGGCGAACCGAAAGAAGACAAGTGAGGTGCCACAAGTAAAATCCGGGGGTCAGGTTTTTGACCCCGCCTGGCGGGGTCTTTTTCGTCACAACATCACGCGATTAGAAACGATAGCCTGCCGAGAACATAAATACCCATGGGTCCAGACGCACGCTGTCATGCTGCTGCACGCCGCCCATTTTATAATTGGCGGTAGTATCAATATCCATGTACCAGACAGAGGCGCCAATTAACCAGTCGCGGTTAATCAGGTAATCTACCCCAACTTGCCCTGCCGCGCCCGGGAATCCTTAAAGCTCAGAGCCGACAGCCCGGTCTTTTTACCATTATCGTTAAAGTCGTTATCGAAGAAGGTGGTGTAGTTCACCCCCACGCCGACATAAGGACGCACTTTGCTGCTGGAATCGCCGAAGTACCACTGCGCCATTAACGTTGGAGGTAACAGGTGGACCGTGGCGATATCGCCCGTCGCGCCCGTACCCACCTTATGGCGGAACGGCGTAGCCGCCAGCAATTCAACCCCGATATTGTCCGTCGCCATGTAAATGAATGTCAGGCCGAGTTGCGTGTTATTACTCACATCAAACCCGTTTAAATGCCCCAGCGTACCACCCGCCCCTTCTGTAGGTCTGACGGTTGCCGGACCTGCACGCATAAAGAATTCTCCGGCTTCGTGCGCGAACGCGCTGCCTGAGAGAAGAGTTGTTAACGCCAGTGCCGCCACTGTAAATTTTTTCATACCCGCTCCATCGTTATGGTTATAAAAGCGTGATGAATATACCCACAATGAAGTAATAAGTGATCTAACACAGATCACATTTGTTCTTATAATTTAACATTTATTGATCCAGATTAATTTAGAACTTGTATTGAAAATCCGGTTATAGGAATTCAGATCAATTTTGACATATTCACGCTATGCAAATATTTGTCTGCTCCTGTTGCCCTGGCGATAAAGGCTGGCTAAGGTAATCAATGTCCCGCAATGGCGCGTGGCGTTAAGATTCGCGAACACTGCGGGACAGATTAATTTCCGTTGTAATCTATTGATACGTGAGTTTTTTGCAGGTGAATCATGAGCGTTCTTAACCCATGCATGACATGCGGTGCCTGTTGTGCCTATTTTCGTGTCTCCTTTTATTGGGCTGAAGGCGACGATGCCAGCGGACGCGTTCCGGCATCATTAACCGAGCCTGTTACTCCTTTTTACGTTGTATGGCCGGTACCAACCAAAAACAGCCGCACTGTAAAGCGCTAATTGGCACGCCGGGTGAAAACGTCAGTTGCGCTATTTATGAAAACCGCCCTTCAACCTGTCGCGAATTTTCGATATCGGGCGAAGGAGGCGAAGTGAATGAGGCGTGCAATCGCGCCCGCGCGCGATACGGATTACCGCCGCTTTACAAAGATATGCTTTTCCATACAACTGCTGATGCTGCCACTGTAGAGTTATCCAGGGTACAATTGCCCGCAAATTAACACCTGCAAAACTCAAGGAGAGTGCATGTCTATCACGGCGAAGTCCGTTTACCGTGACGCCGGAAATTTTTTCCGAAATCAATTTATTACTATCTTGCTGGTTTCGTTGCTGTGCGCATTTATCACGGTGGTCTTAGGTCATGCCTTTTCACCCAGCGATGCGCAAATCGCGCAACTCAGTGAAGGAGAACATCTGGCAGGCAGCGCTGGCCTGTTTGAGCTGGTACAAAATATGACGCCAGAGCAGCAGCAGATCCTGTTGCGCGCCTCTGCCGCCTCGACGTTTTCCGGGCTTATCGGCAACGCTATTCTGGCCGGCGGTATCATCCTGATGATTCAGTTAGTTTCAGCGGGACATCGGGTTAGCGCGCTGCGCGCTATCGGCGCCAGCGCCCCTGCATTGCCTAAACTGTTTATTCTCATTTTTCTGACTACCCTGTTAGTGCAAATCGGTATAATGCTGATTGTCGTTCCGGGGATTATTATGGCCATTGTGCTGGCGCTTGCGCCAGTGATGTTGGTTGAAGAGAAAATGGGCGTGTTTGCCGCAATGCGCAGCAGTATGCGTTTAGCCTGGGCTAACATGAGACTGGTCGCGCCCGCGGTGATAGGCTGGTTACTGGCTAAAACATTGCTATTGCTGTTCGCGCCCAGCTTCGCTGTACTGACCCCAAATGTAGGCGCTGTACTGGCGAATACGTTGAGCAATCTGATTTCCGCAGTATTGCTTATCTACTTATTCCGCCTGTATATGTTGATTCGCCAATAATCCGCAATGCGCCGTTACGCGGCGCATTCGACGCTCGTTGATGATGGAATCGAAGAATGAAGCAGTTTCTGGATTTTTTACCGCTGGTTGTCTTTTTTTGCGTTTTATAAACTTTATGACATCTATGCGGCGACCTCCGCACTGATTGTCGCGACGGCAATCGTGCTGATTTATAGCTGGGTGCGCTATCGGAAAATAGAGAAGATGGCGCTGATTACCTTTGTTCTGGTTGCCGTCTTCGGCGGTCTGACGCTCTTCTTCCATAACGATGAATTTATTAAATGGAAGGTGACGGTTATTTATGCGCTGTTCGCCGGCGCGCTGTTAATAAGCCAGTGGGTGATGAAAAAACCGTTAATCCAACGTATGTTAGGTAAAGAACTGGCGTTGCCGCAGCAGGTCTGGTCAAAGCTGAACGGCGTGGGCGCTGTTTTTATTGCGTGCGGTCTGGCTAACATTTATATCGCCTTCTGGTTGCCGCAAAATATCTGGGTCAACTTTAAGGTCTTCGGACTCACGGCGCTGACGCTCATTTTTACCCTGCTGAGCGGCGTCTATATCTACCGGCATCTGCCACAGGAAGATAAATCATAACCCTCCCGTGACTTATCATCGCCAGACTGCGAACGCCTGGCGATATTTTCTTCGCCTTTACGCCCTGCGCTTTCCCGTCAGTACCTTTATTCCCACTATTCTCCACACAAAATTCATAGTAGCATCGCGGCTGTAATTTTTTCTGATAGTCGGTTTTACAATGACAACAATGGATAATACTCCTCAGGGCGAGCTGGTTTTACGTACATTGGCCATGCCTGCCGATACCAATGCGAACGGCGATATTTTTGGCGGCTGGCTGATGTCGCAAATGGATATTGGCGGCGCGATACTGGCCAAAGAGATCGCGCACGGTCGGGTTGTAACCGTACGCGTGGAAGGAATGACATTTCTGCGCCCCGTCGCGGTTGGCGATGTCGTATGCTGCTACGCGCGCTGCGTTAAACGCGGTACGACGTCTATTAGCATCAATATTGAAGTCTGGGTGAAAAAGTCGCATCAGAACCGATTGGACAGCGCTACAAGGCCACCGAGGCGCTGTTTATTTATGTTGCCGTCGATCCAGACGGTAAACCCCGCCCGCTCCCGGTTCAGGGTTAAGTATTCCCGCTTACGCCGCCAGCAGGTGATGGTATATTCCTACTGGCGGCGCCAGAGATTACTCAATCTGCGCCGTACCGTTCAGACGGAAGATAATATTGACCACCAGCCCGGAACCCGGCTTGCCTGCTTCATAGCGCCATTTGCGCATCGCATTCTTAACTTCACGCTCAAACATATTGGCTGGCTGCGCGGACAGAATCTGTACATTTTCCACTCGCCCAGCAGAGGTCACATCAAACTTCACCTTTACGCGGCCTTCAATACGTAACGCCTGTGCTCGCGCCGGATACTGCGGCTGGTTACGGCTCAGAGCGCGAGGTCCAGTGGGTACGCTCACCGCCGGCTTGCTGGTCGCCGAGGCGGTGCTGCTTGTTGGCCGCGCCGGGGCGCTATTTTCAAACGGTGAGGCAGGACGAGGCGCAGCCGGTTTGACTTCGCGCTTCGGCTGCTCTTCAACCTTTTTCACCGGTTCCGGTTTCGGTTTTGGCTTGGGTTTTGGCTTAGGTTTGGGTTTCTCAATCACCACGGGCGCTTCTTTAGGCGGTTCAGGGATCGGCTCTGGCTCCGGTTCGGGTTCAACCACCGGCTCCGGCGGCGGCTGAACCGCCTGGGGCGGCTCCAGGTCAGCGGGTGAAACCATTGTCACCGTGATAGGCTGCGCTGGCGCAGGCAATTCAATAACCTGATGTACCGAGGTATAGAGCAAACCTGCCACTACAGCACCATGAATGCCTACGGAAAGGAGTGTCGGCCAGGGAAAGCGACGAGGTAAATCAAGGGTCATTGAAGTCATAATCGTTTCAGTTGAAAAACCAGAGCTGAATTTTAAATGCAAATAGCAATCATATTCAATAATGCATTGCCGATAGCGGCATTTAAAAGATGATATTGCACAAAAACACCACACAAAATGTGCATGTTTAACAAAGTCGGTATCTTTACATTGCAGTTAAATGCCCTTTCCAATAACGTAATCAGCAACTTTTACCGATTAAGGAGCTCTACCCGTGCTGTATGTTATTTACGCTCAGGATAATGCCAACTCGCTTGAAAAACGCCTCTCGGTACGGCCCGCGCATCTGGCGCGCCTGCAACTTCTGCATGATGAAGGGCGATTATTAACTGCCGGGCCGATGCCCGCAGTGGACAGTAACGATCCTGGGGTAGCCGGATTTACCGGGTCAACGGTGATTGCTGAATTTGAATCTTTAGAAGCAGCGCAATCCTGGGCTGATGCGGATCCCTACGTCGCAGCGGGCGTCTATGCGCAGGTTTCGGTCAAACCGTATAAGAAGATCTTTTGAAAAGGATGGCCTGTTGGGCACCGCATACGGTGCCCTTTCTGGCTCACACACCGTGAATCGCAAAGAGTAATGAATTACGCTGACGATTAAAGATGCATTTCCTGATAGTATGGATACGCATATTACGGCGTGATTGCCCTTCAAGCCAACGCGCTTTACGGCGGCTCGCCTGACGTAGCATTCGCCAGCGCCCCACTTCCGTTCTACTACGCTTCATGTTTACGACTCTCACTGTAACAGAAGCGCCATTATACCCCCTCGCCGGATGCAGACCAGCGCTTTTCCCGTGTTTTTATTTGCCATGTGAATCCTGACGCGTAAACTCTTAACAACACGCTTTCTAAAGGATTTTTAAAGTTATGACAACCTTCTACACCGTGGTGAGTTGGCTGGTCATTTTGGGATACTGGGTTCTCATTGCCGGCGTCACATTACGTATTCTAATGAAACGGCGCGCAGTTCCCTCCGCAATGGCCTGGTTGTTAATCATCTATATCCTTCCGCTGGTCGGGATCATCGCCTATTTGTCCGTGGGCGAATTGCATTTAGGCAAACGTCGCGCCGAGCGTGCCCGCGCCATGTGGCCGTCTACCGCCAAATGGTTGAATGACCTCAAAGCCTGCAAACACATTTTCGCGCAAGAAAACAGTAGCGTCGCATCGTCCTTGTTTAAGCTGTGCGAACGACGTCAGGGATTGCGGGCGTGAAAGGCAACCAGTTGCAATTGCTTACCGACTCCGATGATGTCATGCAGGCGCTTATTCGCGATATCCAACTGGCGCGGCATAATATCGAAATGGTATTTTACATCTGGCAGCCAGGCGGCATGGCGGATCAGGTCGCTGAATCGTTAATGGCCGCCGCCCGCCGCGACATCCACTGCCGGCTTATGCTGGATTCCGCGGGTAGCGTCGCTTTCTTCCGCAGCCCCTGGGCGGCCATGATGCGTAACGCTGGTATTGAAGTCGTAGAGGCGTTGAAGGTGAATCTGATGCGCGTCTTTTTACGCCGTATGGATCTTCGCCAGCACCGTAAAATGGTGATGATTGACAATTACATCGCCTATACCGGCAGTATGAATATGGTGGACCCGCGTTTTTTCAAACAGGATGCCGGCGTTGGGCAATGGGTCGATTTGATGGCGCGGATGGAGGGCCCCGTGGCGACAGCAATGGGGATTGTTTACTCCTGCGATTGGGAAATCGAGACGGGTAAACGTATTCTGCCTCCCCCGCCGGATGTGAATATTATGCCGTTTGAGCAGGCCAGCGGGCATACCATTCATACCATTGCTTCCGGTCCCTGGTTTTCCGGAAGATCTCATTCACCAGGCACTATTAACCGCCACCTATGCTGCGCGCGAATATTTAATTATGACCACTCCATATTTCGTCCCCAGCGACGATCTGCTGCACGCCATTTGTACCGCTGCGCAGCGCGGCGTGGATGTCAGTATTATCCTGCCCCGTAAAAACGATTCACTGCTCGTCGGCTGGGCCAGTCGCGCCTTTTTTAGTGAGTTACTGGCGGCGGGCGTGAAAATCTATCAGTTCGAAGGCGGGCTGTTACATACTAAAAGCGTGCTGGTCGATGGCGAACTGAGCCTGGTCGGTACCGTGAATCTCGACATGCGTAGCCTGTGGCTTAATTTCGAGATTACGCTGGTCATTGATGATACGGGTTTCGGCGCCGATCTGGCTGCGGTACAGGACGATTATATTTCGCGCTCCCGCCTGTTAGATGCGCGTTTGTGGGTAAAACGTCCGTTATGGCAGCGTATTACCGAGCGATTGTTTTACTTCTTTAGTCCATTGCTGTAAAACGTGACCAACATGAGTAAACAGGTAGTCACTATGGAAATGGATCTGAACAATCGCCTGACTGAAGACGAAACGCTTGAGCAGGCTTACGATATTTTTCTTGAGCTGGCGGCGGATAATCTTGATCCGGCTGATATCATTCTGTTCAATTTGCAATTCGAAGAGCGCGGCGGCGCGGAGTTGTTCGATCCCGCTGAAGACTGGCAAGAGCACGTCGATTTTGACCTGAATCCAGACTTTTTTGCCGAGGTGGTGATTGGCCTGGCGGATACCGAAGACGGCGAAATTAACGACATTTTCGCCCGCGTTCTGCTGTGCCGGGAAAAGGACCACAAGCTGTGCCATATTCTCTGGCGCGAATAAGCGGTTCAGGCCGGATGGCGTCTGATTGCGCCCTCCGGCAAGCCTGTTTAATCCGGTAGCTTACTGCCGCATCGGTTACAATATTGCGCGCTATGTTCATGCTGGCTTTGCTGGCACTGCGGACATTTTCGCTGCCAGTGACGTTTTTGAAACGCGCTGCTCATGTGCGTGGTAATCAGTCCTGTAGGAATCGCAATCACCGAATAACCAATCAAAATAAGCACCGACGCGACAATACGTCCCAGCGGCGTATGCGGCGTAATATCACCGTACCCCACGGTTGTGACTGTCACTATCGCCCAATACACCGAGGCATTAAGCGTCGTGAAGCCATATTTCGGTCCTTCAATAAGATACATCAAGGCACCAAAAATAATCATCACGATCGCAATAAATGAATAGAACAGAATAAGCTGATGACGCGCTAATAATGGCGCTCCAGAATACGCGCAGGGATGGCATAAAGCGTAGCAGTTTAAGGATACGCAGCACGCGACTCGCTCGCATAGCGCGCCGCCAACATATAGTTCAGGCTAATTTCCGGCCACAGCCACATGACGTACAGCGGCAAAATCGTCACCAGATCAATAAATCCCCAGAAACTAAAAACGTATTTTGCCGGTTCGGGCCAGCTAAACAGTCTGAGCAAGTATTCACCGGTAAATATCAGGGTAACGCAGAGCTCCAGCCAGACAAAAATATGCCATTCATCAAATGTCAGGTGATATTCCGTTCCTACGCCTGATTCAACAAAAATGACCAGTACGCTAAGCAGCGCAAACAGCGCGCATAACCCTTCAAAACGGCGACCTGAGCGCGTAGTCAAATCGAACAGATTATGATAAAGACGACGGCGAACCGACGACAAAGAAAGTGACACGGTAACCTCACCTAAAAGAAGGGCTGACGAATTGTCAGCCCTTGCGATTATAACGGGTCTACTTTAAGGCAGGAAACGGCATGGCGAAAACTCCTTCCAGCACCGGTCGCGTTTGCGCGCATTCTGGCCCGGCTATCGGACAGCGTGTACGGAACACGCAGCCGGAAGGCGGGTTAATGGGCGAAGGTAATTCACCCTCCAGCAATTGTATCTTCTTATTTCGCTCCAGATCGGGATCGGGAATCGGTACCGCCAACATCAGCGCTTTGGTATAAGGATGCAGTGGATTATGGTACACCTCATCATAGGTGCCCAATTCTCCCGCATGACCGAGATACATCCCCAGGACACGATCGGATATGTGCTTTACGACCGCCAGATCGTGCGCAATAAAAATCAACGACAGCCCCATCTCTCGCTGTAACTGCTGGAGCAAATTCACCACCTGCGCCTGAATAGAAACGTCCAGCGCCGACACCGGCTCATCGCAAATAATAAGCTTAGGTTCCAGGATCAACGCCCGGGCGATACCGATGCGCTGGCACTGCCCCCCGGAAAACTCATGGGGATAACGGTTGATGAGATTCGGCAGCAGCCCCACTTTCAGCATCATGGCTTTCACGCGGTCACGCACGTCCTGGCGCGAAAGTTTAGGATGATAAGTGCGCAGCGGTTCAGCGATAATTTCGCCAATCGTCATTCGCGGGTTGAGTGACGCCAGCGGGTCCTGGAAAATCATCTGGATATCGCTGCGCACCTCGCGCCACTCATCCGCTTTCATGCCCAACAGATCTTTTCCCAGCCAGGCGACTTTACCGTCTGTCGCCTTCACCAGACCAATAATGGCGCGCGCAAACGTCGACTTGCCGCAGCCGGATTCCCCCACCACGCCAAGCGTTTCGCCTTCATACAGGCGTAGCGTAACGCCGTCCACCGCTTTCAGGGTTTTCGGCGGTTGCCAGAACCACTGCTTCCCTTCTTTGATATCAAAATGTACTTTTAGATCGGCGATTTCGAGGAGAACTTTACGTTGTTCAATCACAGCATTCATAGCAGTTCCTCCACCGGTTTAAAACAGGCGCGCAAGCGACCAGGACTGAACGCTTCAAGTGGCGGCGCATTATTGCAGATCTCCATCGCATGAGGACAACGCGGCTGGAACGGACAACCTTTAGGCAAACGCAATAAATTGGGAGGATTGCCCGGAATCGTCAGCATTTCCGCCCCCTCGCTATCCAGACGCGGCACCGCATTAAGCAAGCCTATCGAATACGGATGAACGGGCTGATAAAAGACATCGCGCGCCTTACCGTATTCCATGGTACGCCCGGCATACATTACGGGACCTTATCGCAAATACCCGCGACCACGCCCAGATCGTGGGTAATCATGATAATGGCGGTATTAAATTCGCGCTTTAGCTCATTAAGCAAGGTCATAATCTGCGCCTGCACGGTAACATCAAGCGCGGTGGTAGGCTCATCGGCAATAAGCAGTTTCGGCCTGCACAACAGCGCCATCGCAATCATCACACGTTGACGCATTCCGCCGGAAAATTCGTGCGGGTACATGTTCATCCGTTTGCGCGCTTCCGGCATTTTACGGCATCCAGCATTCTGACGGCCTCTTCAAAAGCTTCCGCTTTGCTCATTCCTTTATGCAGCATCAGGACTTCCATTAACTGCTCCCCAACGCGCATATAAGGATTTAGCGAGGTCATCGGGTCCTGAAAAATCATCGAAATCTGTTCTGCGCGCAGCGTATTCAGTTCGCGCTCAGGTAGATTAAGAATTTCACGTCCGTTAAAGGTCGCGGAACCGCCGATTCGACCATTCGTCGCCAGCAGTCCCATTAATGCGAACGCCGTTTGCGATTTCCCCGATCCAGACTCGCCAACAATACCTAACGTTTCTCCAGCGCGAAGCGTAAAGTTCAGATCGTTGACCGCCGTCACATCGCCATCAGGCGTAGCGAACGTAACACGAAGATCGTTTACCTCCAGCAGTACATTCGCCGGTTGCGGCGCCTGAGTTGCGGTTTCTGATAAGCTCATGGCTGTACTCCTTAACGATCTTTTGGGTCGAGGGCATCACGCAGGCCATCGCCAATAAAGTTAAAACAGAATAACGTCACCACGAGAAAGCCAGCCGGAAACAACAGCAGCCACGGTGAGACTTCCATTGAATTTGCGCCATCGCTCAACAACGCTCCCCAACTGCTTAACGGTTCCTGCGTCCCAAGCCCCGTGAAACTGAGGAAAGACTCAAACATAATCATGCTGTGCACCAGCAACGATGCATACACTACCACTACGCCCAGGACGTTAGGCACAATATGGCGGATCACAATGCTGGCGGTCGACACACCACCCACCTGCGCGGCTTCGATGAACTCTTTACGTTTAAGACTTAGGGTTTGGCCACGCACGATACGCGCCATATCAAGCCAGGAGACCATGCCGATGGCGACGAAAATCAACAGAATGTTCTGCCCAAAAAACGTCACCAGCAAAATCACAAAGAACATAAACGGGAACGAGTTGAGGATCTCCAACAAACGCATCATCACAGAATCAATTTTGCCGCCCAGATACCCGGACAGCGAGCCATACAGCGTTCCGACAATGACCGCCACCAGCGCGGCGGCAATCCCGACCATCAATGAGATACGCCCGCCGATGGCAACGCGCACCAACAGATCGCGCCCGGAAGAGTCAGTGCCGAAATAGTGGCCGGACGCCATATCCGGCGCGCTGGACATCATGCCCCAGTCGGTATCGAAATAGGTAAATTGCGACAGCATAGGCGCTACTGTCACGAATAGGGCTATCAGAAACAGGACAATAAGACTGGCCACCGCCGCACGGTTATGCATAAAGCGCCGACGGGCATCTTGCCAAAGGCTGCGACCTTCCACCTCCAGCTTTTCACTGAAATTTTCCAGCGTCTCGCTGTTTTTCTTACTTAACATCATCGCGAGCTCCAGTATCAATAGCGAATTTTCGGGTCGATAACGGCATAGAGCACATCGACAATGGCGTTAAACAATATGGTCAGCGCCCCGACTAAAATGGTCAAACTTAACACCAGCGAGTAATCGCGGTTGAGCGCGCCATTAACGAAAAGCTGCCCAATGCCCGGTAAGCCATAAATCGTTTCAATCACCATTGAGCCGGTAATAATGCCGACAAAGGCTGGCCCCATATAGGATAAAACCGGCAGCAGCGCAGGTTTTAACGCATGGCGGAAGATGATTCTGCGCATCGGTAATCCTTTTGCCCGCGCGGTACGAATAAAGTTCGAATGCAGAACTTCAATCATTGAGCCGCGCGTAATACGAGCGATGCTGGCAATATAGGCCAGTGAAAGCGCGACCATCGGCAGGATCATAAATTTTAACGCCCGCCGTTCCAGCCGCCGCCGGGCAGCCATTGCAAGGTTATTGCAAAGACCATCACCAGTAGCGGCGCTACCACAAAACTGGGGATAACGACGCCGGTCATGGCAAATCCCATCACCGTATAATCCCATCGCGTATTTTGCTTTAGCGCGGCAATCACGCCAGCGCTGACACCAATAATGACCGCCAGCAAAAAGCGGCGGCGCCAAGTTTCGCCGAAACGGGAAGCTGGCGGCAACCAGATCGTTGACCGTGTAATCTTTATATTTAAACGATGGTCCAAAATCGCCATGCGCCAGCTGCTTCAGGTAGCTGAAGTACTGCGTCATGATGGGATCGTTCAGATGATATTTTGCTTCAATATTGGCCAGCACTTCCGACGGCAATGCGCGCTCGCCGGTAAAAGGACTCCCCGGCGCGAGGCGCATCATAAAGAAAGAGATGGTAATAAGAATAAACAGCGTCGGAATCGCTTCCAGACAGCGGCGTAAAATAAATTTCAACATTGCCCGTACCTTCTGGCCTGTGCCTTTACTTCCCGGACGTGACAAAAGATCCGCCAGGGAAAGTTATAGTGCGATGAAAAAAGACACCATGGGACAACCGCAGTTGTCCCATGTCTTGCCATTAATGTTTGATAATATATAAGTTTTTCACATAAATATTATCCAGCGGGTCTTTACCGGTATACCCGCCCACCCAGGGTTTCACCAGGCGCGCGTTAACGTAGTAATACACCGGCACAATAGCCGAGTCTTTATCTAACTGCTGCTCCGCTTTAGCGTAGAGTTCGCTGCGCTGCGTATCGTCCGCCACTTTCAGCGTGTCGGCAATCAGCTTATCAAACGCCGGGCTCTTATAATGCGCGGTGTTATTTGAACTGTCGGACAACATGGTATTCAGGAACGAGGTCGGTTCATTATAATCTGCGCACCACCCGGCTCTGGCGACATCAAAGGTGCCCTGATGACGGGTATCCAGGAAGGTTTTCCATTCCTGATTCTCCAGATTCACATTGACGCCCAGATTTTTCTTCCAGATAGACGCCACGGCAATAGCCAGTTTTTTATGCAGATCGGAGGTGTTATACAGCAGGTCGAATGTTAAGGGCTTATCCACCGTAAAGCCGGCTTCAGCCAACAATTTCTTCGCTTCTTCATTACGCTTTTGCTGGGACCATTTGAACCACTCAGGCTCTACCAGTTTTGCGCCATCGGTATACGGCGGCGTGTAGCTATAAGCGGGTAAATCGCCCTGATTTTTAACCTTATTAACAATAATGTCGCGATCTAACGCCAGTTTCAGCGCGGTACGCACGCGGACATCGTTAAACGGCGCTTTTTGATTATTAATTTCGTAATAATAGGTACACAAATAAGGGTCTACGCGGACTTCATTCGGGATCTCTTTCTTCAGTTTCTGGAATAATTCGATCGGCATATTGTTATAAGTCATATCGATCTCGCCGCTGCGGTAGCGGTTAACATCCGTCACCTCCGAAGAGATAGGCAAATAAGTTACCTGATTGATGACGGTTTTGTCGTTATCCCAGTATTGCGGGTTACGCTCCAGCACGATACGTTCGTTCACCACCCAATTTTTTAACTTATAAGCGCCGTTAGTGACAATATTGGCTGGTTGCGTCCATTTATCGCCAAATTTTTCGACCGCTGATTTCGGTACAGGAGACACTGAAGGGTGGACCAACAATTTGTAGAAATAAGGCACCGGCTCACTTAAGGTCACTTCAAAGGTGTGATCATCAAGCGCTTTTACCCCCAGATCGGTGGCGGGTTTTTTACCGGCGATAATGTCATCGATATTAACGATATGACCGTATTGCAGATAGCTGGCGTACGGCGATGCCGTATTAGGATCGGCCAGGCGTTGCCAGCTATAAACGAAATCATGGGCGGTGACGGGCGTACCATCTGACCATTTCGCATTTTCACGTAGATGGAATGTCCAGACTTTAAAATCTTTATTTTCCCATTTTTCCGCGACGCCCGGTGAAGGATGCCCCTCGACATCACTAATTAATAAGCCTTCAAAGAGATCACGGCTGACGTTCGATTCCGGCACGCCTTCAATTTTATGCGGGTCGAGAGACTGCACTTCTGATCCATTATTACGTACCAACGTTTGCTTGTCGGCTAACTGAACACCGGCGGACACGTCTGCCGCAGTCGCGGCGCTGGCGGCGATGAGCGCAGTGAGTATTCCCACTGCAATTAAACTTTTTTTCGTGATGTTAGACATTGTGTTTGTACTCCACTCATTATAATTACTGGTTTTACCAGCCTGTTTAATCCCGTCAGGGCTCCTGTACAGCACTGGTGGTGTACTGTGTCTGTCACTGCTTTTGCTATCACCGACTTTATTTATTCTGACGATTCGTTCGATCGCCTTTCGTCGATTCGGTATACGACGTACCTGCCCACGTCGCACGTTATTTCTGACAACCATGTAAATGAAAATAGTTATCAACAATGTGAAATCTTCTGCAAAATGTTTGGCCGAAAAGTATCAAATGCGTTTCTGAACCGCCAATTTATTTTACAATTTTGTTAACCAATTCTCTTTTATGGAAAATTGCCTGCCCAGAAAAACGGTTAAAGAATGTTAAAAATCTTTGATTTATTCTTTATAATCAATAAGTTGAAAGAAAAATATCTCTCTGTCGCATCGTAGGTTATGCCTGCGCCAGAAAACACACACAAATTTAACAAATGCTCATTATTTAGCATATTCATCTACGATGGAGCTGAAACAACTAATAACATTTCAATAATCCTTCATCAAGCCCCAGAGTATGGTGTGAATAAAATAACAGACCTACCGCTTCTCACGGTCTCAGTAATGTTCATAATAGATTGATTAATAAAAATAAATAGCGTTAGATTATATTAGTATTTTTTATCATTTAAACGCTGAATGCTTATCAAAGTAAGAAGTGTTACGTGGGAATGTCACTGGGAATGTCACAAGACGGCCCCCTTAGGGCGCCGCCTGTAAATCAACAGGTGGGAGTTTAGTTGAGCAAGCCGGGGAAAATGCCTTTTATTCCTGTGACAATAAATTCGATGCCGAGCGCCATTAACAACAACCCCATGATTCGGGTAATAACGTTGATACCGGTTTGCCCCAGCAAACGAACCAGCCACGGCGCCATACGGAACACGCCCCAGCAGCAAAGCGCAAAAAGCGCAATGGCAACTGAAAAACCAAGCAAATGCGCGATGCTGTGATAACGCGTCCCCCAGACGATAGTGGAGCTAATCGCCCCTGGCCCCGCCATTAACGGTAGCGCTAACGGCACAACGCCAATGCTCTCGCGTATGGCCGTCTCTGACTTTTCTTGCTTGTTTTGTTTATCTTCCCCCAGCTTCCCGCTGATCATCGACATTGCAATGGTGACAACCAGGATACCGCCCGCAATTCTGAACGAATCAATAGAAATACCAAACAGCTGCAGGATGCCATCGCCGAGGAATAAGGAACTCCACAAGATAATCGCGACCGACAGATTCGCGGTGAGGTTAGTTTTATTACGCGCCGTGGCCGTCTGGTAGCTGGTCATGCTGATGAAAACGGGAATAATCCCCACCGGGTTAACCAGCGCAAAGAGCCCGATAAAGAACTTAAAGTAAACAGGAAAATCAAAAAGCGGTTGAATCACGGTTAGCTCCGAAGCGTTAGCCGGATGAAGTCAATGTTCGTTAATGATCAAAACGCGCAGAAGATACGCCTTTTATTCGCATAGTTCACCTCTTATCTACACCTAATTTCATCCATTCATCGCTGTTATTTATATGTACTCGTTATGCTAATCCACTTACTCTTCATGACAACGATTTCTTAACAATTTACATAAAAGGCTAAAATGGCCTGCTGAAAGGTGTCAGCTTTGCGTAATCTTGATTTAGATCACACAATCGCTACTCAGAAGTGAGTAATCTTGCTTACGCCACCTGGACGTAACGCGTTAGAGTTAAATGATACTAACGCAGAAGCTCTTTTAGTAAATCAGAGCGAAACGGACGTTAAGTAACCACCTGAATTTCAGGTATTTATACAAAGTATCGTCGATCTGTCTATACTCACGTATCGCGCAGATGATTTACTAAAAAAGTTTAACATTATCAGGAGAGCATTATGGCTGTTACTAATGTCGCTGAACTTAACGCACTCGTAGAGCGTGTAAAAAAAAAGCCCAGCGTGAATATGCCAGTTTCACTCAAGAACAGGTCGACAAAATCTTCCGCGCCGCCGCTCTGGCAGCCGCTGATGCCCGCATTCCGCTGGCCAAAATGGCCGTCGCCGAATCAGGTATGGGTATCGTGGAAGACAAAGTGATTAAAAACCACTTCGCTTCTGAATATATTTACAATGCCTATAAAGATGAAAAAACCTGCGGCGTGCTGTCAGAAGACGACACCTTCGGGACCATCACCATTGCTGAACCTATCGGCATTATTTGCGGTATCGTTCCAACCACTAACCCGACCTCTACTGCGATCTTCAAATCGCTGATTAGCCTGAAGACCCGTAACGCCATCATCTTTTCTCCGCATCCGCGCGCTAAAGAAGCAACTAACAAAGCGGCAGACATCGTTCTGCAAGCGGCTATCGCTGCCGGCGCACCGAAAGATCTGATTGGCTGGATCGATCAACCTTCCGTAGAACTGTCTAATGCGCTGATGCACCACCCGGATATTAACCTGATCCTCGCCACTGGCGGTCCAGGCATGGTTAAAGCTGCATACAGCTCCGGTAAACCGGCAATCGGCGTAGGCGCAGGTAACACCCCGGTTGTCATTGATGAAACCGCTGATATCAAACGCGCTGTGGCGTCTGTTCTGATGTCTAAAACCTTCGATAACGGCGTAATCTGTGCTTCTGAACAGTCTGTTGTCGTTGTTGATTCCGTCTATGATGCCGTTCGCGAACGTTTCGCCAGCCACGGCGGCTACATGCTGCAGGGCGGGAGCTGAAAGCGGTTCAAAACGTTATTCTGAAAAATGGCGCTCTGAACGCCGCTATCGTCGGTCAGCCAGCCTACAAAATCGCTGAACTGGCAGGCTTCTCCGTACCAGAAACCACCAAGATTCTGATCGGTGAAGTTACGGTCGTTGACGAAAGCGAACCGTTCGCACACGAAAAACTGTCTCCGACTCTGGCGATGTACCGTGCGAAAGATTTCGAAGAAGCGGTAGAAAAAGCAGAAAAACTGGTCGCTATGGGCGGTATCGGTCACACCTCCTGCCTGTACACTGACCAGGATAACCAGCCAGAACGCGTTGCTTACTTCGGTCAGATGATGAAAACCGCGCGTATCCTGATCAACACCCCGGCCTCTCAGGGTGGTATCGGTGACCTGTACAACTTCAAACTCGCACCTTCCCTGACGTTGGGTTGTGGTTCCCGGGTGGTAACTCCATCTCTGAAAACGTTGGTCCGAAACACCTGATCAACAAGAAAACCGTTGCTAAGCGAGCTGAAAACATGTTGTGGCACAAACTTCCGAAATCTATCTACTTCCGCCGTGGCTCTCTGCCCATCGCGCTGGATGAAGTGATTACTGATGGCCACAAACGTGCGCTCATCGTGACTGACCGCTTCCTGTTCAACAACGGCTATGCAGACCAGATCACCTCTGTGCTGAAAGCGGCTGGCGTTGAAACCGAAGTCTTCTTCGAAGTTGAAGCAGACCCGACGCTTTCCGTTGTTCGCAAAGGCGCTGAGCTGGCTAACTCCTTCAAACCGGACGTGATCATCGCGCTGGGCGGCGGTTCCCCGATGGACGCCGCGAAAATCATGTGGGTCATGTACGAACATCCGGAAACTCACTTCGAAGAACTGGCGCTGCGCTTTATGGACATCCGTAAACGTATCTACAAGTTCCCGAAAATGGGCGTGAAAGCGAAAATGATCGCCGTCACCACCACTTCCGGTACCGGTTCTGAAGTCACACCGTTTGCGGTTGTGACCGACGATGCAACCGGTCAGAAATATCCGCTGGCTGACTATGCCCTGACCCCGGATATGGCGATTGTCGATGCCAACTCGGTGATGGATATGCCGAAGTCCCTGTGTGCGTTCGGTGGTCTGGATGCGGTAACTCACGCCCTGGAAGCTTACGTTTCCGTACTGGCTTCTGAGTTCTCTGACGGTCAGGCTCTGCAGGCTCTGAAACTGCTGAAAGAAAACCTGCCGGCGTCTTACCACGAAGGGTCTAAAAACCCGGTTGCGCGTGAACGTGTTCACAGTGCAGCGACTATCGCCGGTATCGCGTTTGCCAACGCCTTCCTCGGTGTATGTCACTCCATGGCGCACAAACTGGGCTCTCAGTTCCACATTCCGCACGGTCTGGCGAACGCCCTGCTGATTTGTAACGTTATCCGCTACAACGCGAATGACAACCCGACCAAGCAGACCGCTTTCAGCCAGTACGATCGTCCGCAGGCACGCCGTCGTTACGCTGAAATTGCTGACCACCTGGGCCTGAGCGCGCCGGGCGACCGTACCGCCGCTAAGATTGAAAAACTGCTGGCATGGCTGGAAAGCATTAAAGCTGAGCTGGGCATTCCTAAGTCTATCCGTGAAGCAGGCGTGCAGGAAGCTGACTTCCTGGCACACGTTGACAAACTGTCTGAAGATGCCTTCGATGACCAGTGCACCGGCGCTAACCCGCGTTATCCGCTGATCTCCGAACTGAAACAGATTCTGCTGGATACCTACTACGGTCGTGATTTCACCGAAGGTGAAGTTGCAGCGAAGAAAGACGTCGTTGCCGCACCGAAAGCAGAGAAAAAAGCGAAAAAATCCGCTTAATTCGTTATCTGTTTTAGCATGACAATAACGGCCTCAATTGAGGCCGTTTTTTTGTTTTACCTGTTTATCTGATGCCTGAAGGCGCTATGCTTACCATCTGGCCTACGCGCTCACGGCACGCCCTTCGTCAGGAGGCCTGAATAATGACCTCCAAAGCGCTACAGGGCGTTTTATAAGCCGATCTTTACCTCAGGTATCATATGTGCCGATGGCGCTCCTGAATCGCCGTCAGTGAGCCCTCCTCCAGCGCGTCCTTATAATGCTTACGGCAAACTGAAACGTAGCGTTCATTCCCGCCAATAACCACCTGTTCGCCTTCGTTATAAGGCCTGCCGTCCTGATCAAGGCGCAAAACCATACTGGCTTTACGACCGCAGAAACAGATAGTTTTAATTCCACCAGCTTATCTGACCATGCCAGCAAGTATTGGCTGCCGACAAAGAGCTCCCCACGAAAGTCTGTTCGTAGCCCATAGCAGAGTACTGGAATATCTAATTTGTCGACAACCTCGGATAATTGATAAACCTGCTGGCGAGTCAAAAACTGGCTTTCGTCGACTAACACGCAATGTATTGTCTGCCGCGCGCTCTCGGCACGAATCTCTTCAAACAAGGATGTATTTTGGTTAAACAATTTTGCCGGCGACGACAAACCGATACGAGAGCTGACTTTGCCTGCGCCGAAACGATCGTCGATTTCCGCCGTATATACGACGGTACGCATCCCGCGTTCCTGATAATTGTATGAAGATTGCAGCAGTGCAGTCGACTTACCCGCATTCATTGCCGAATAGTAGAAATATAGCTGTGCCATTGGTCGCAGGACCTCACCTGAGTGAAATAAAGATTGGCGGGATTGTACCATAATTTACCGATGCGACGGCGCGGCTCGCGCTCCGGTGAGTATTAAGAATTGTACAAACATCGCTCACTATACCCAAAATAATTCGAGTTGCTTAAAGGCGGCAAGGGAGTGAGTCCCCAGGAGCATAGATAACTATGTGGCTGGGGTGCGCGAGCGTAGCCAACACATAAGCAACTTGAAGTATGAAGGGTATATACACATTCCTTCACAAATTATGCCGTTAAAATTCATCAACAATGCTTATCATCACCCGCCAATATGAAAACCTTGTACTTATTGTTACCGTTACTCATACCCAATGCAAAGTAATAGGGTTTTCTTGTAAGGAAAGCTAATACAAGAGATTGATATCTCTGCAATGAGATCGTATTTCATCATGATAAAATGTGACCTGAATCCTAAATTTTTAGTGACAGACGGTGAGTATCCCCCCTGGCAATAAGCTCTTTTTTGTGCGGCGCCTCAAGGAAAATTTAAGTTGAGATAATTAAAACATGTGCTTAATAAAGCGTAATTTTGAACTCCTTACATTCCTGGCTATTGCACAACTGAATTTATCGCTCTATTATTAGCTCAACAAACCACCCCAATATAAGTTTGAGATTACTACAATGAGCGAAGCACTTAAAATTCTGAACAACATCCGTACTCTTCGTGCGCAGGCAAGAGAATGTACTCTGGAAACGCTTGAAGAAATGCTGGAAAAATTAGAAGTTGTCGTTAATGAGCGTCGTGAAGAAGAAAGCGCTGCTGCTGCTGAAGTGGAAGAACGCACTCGTAAACTGCAACAGTATCGTGAAATGTTAATTGCCGACGGCATTGACCCGAATGAACTGCTGAATAGCATGGCTGCCGCTAAATCCGGTACCAAAGCTAAACGCGCAGCTCGTCCGGCTAAATATAGCTATGTTGACGAAAACGGTGAAACTAAAACCTGGACTGGCCAGGGTCGTACACCGGCTGTAATCAAAAAAGCAATGGAAGAACAAGATAAGCAACTGGAAGATTTCCTGATCAAGGAATAATTTACTTCCTGGATGCTTAAAATCCCGCCGCTGGCGGGATTTTTTTTGCCTGAGTTCTCCGCTGACGACCCCAGGCATAAAAAAGCGCCGGATTTACCAGCGCTTCTGTTAAAAAATTTATAACGTATCGTTACTTCTTAATACCCATTTCTTCTTCAAGCCAGGCTTTAAATTCAGCACCCAGCGAATTATGACGGATGCCATATTCAACGAATGCCTGCATATATCCTAACTTATTACCACAGTCATGGCTTTTACCCTTCATGTGGTAGGCTTCAACCGTTTCTTTTTCGATCAGCATATCGATAGCATCGGTCAACTGAATTTCATCCCCGGCGCCCGGAGGGGTTTTCGCCAGCAACGCCCAGATATCCGCGCTCAACACATAACGCCCGACAATCGCAAGGTTAGACGGCGCGACATCCGCTTTTGGTTTTTCAACCACGCCAACTATCGGCACACTTTCGCCCGGCGCCAGCTCAACGCCTTTGCAATCGACCACGCCGTATGCAGTCACATCTTCTACTGGCTCAACCATAATCTGGCTATTGCCGGTTTCGTCGAAACGGCGGATCATTTCAGCCAGGTTATCCTGAGACAGGTCGGACTCATATTCGTCAAGAATAACGTCTGGCAGAATAACAGCGACAGGTTCGTTTCCGACAACGGGATGCGCGCACAATACGGCATGGCCCAGGCCTTTTGCCAGCCCTTGACGTACCTGCATAATAGTGACATGCGGAGGGCAAATAGACTGAACCTCCTCCAGAAGCTGACGCTTAACGCGTTTTTCCAGCATCGCTTCCAGCTCAAAACTGGTATCAAAGTGGTTTTCAATAGAGTTTTTAGACGAGTGCGTAACAAGCACGATTTCAGTAATGCCAGCAGCGATACATTCGTTCACGACGTACTGAATTAATGGCTTATCAACCAGCGGCAGCATCTCTTTCGGGATAGCTTTGGTCGCTGGCAGCATCCTGGTTCCCAATCCCGCGACCGGGATAACGGCTTTTTTGACTTTCGAATTAAGGGCAGCCATTTAAAATTCTCCTGGACTGTTCATGTATTGAACGTGTTCATTAATCTGTATCGTGTTCCAGTATATCAGTACCAGAACAAGCCTCAGGTCCAAAAAGGACTTATATTGGTATAATTAAGACAAATACTTATAAATCTGCCGCAGATAGTAACACTCGTCGGGAAAGGCCGGTAAAGCAATTTCCGCTCACTCTTCCGTTTGGTCATTCCGCAGACAACATCAATCGCAGACGCCCTCCTGCGCCCCATATTTGACACTGCCACGAGTCGCAACGCTGGCTTAATTGGTTAAGGTAGGCGTTACCCAATGTTCCTAGCGGCACGCCGCTGCTAATTTGAACCTGATGAGCGCCCGTATTTAAGGTGGCGTTCAATCCGGCGGAGACGAGAATCAAATTTTTGAGCTCACTGTGATAGTAGCCGACAAATAGCGGGAATTGCCCAGGTAAATTGGCTTGTCTGAGCAGATGATTTACCTGTTTTAATAGCGCGCCTAACTCCGGTAAACGGTGCTTTTGTTGGCCTAGCTGATCCTGCAATAAGCCGTTAAATAGCGCCCGCAGCAACAATGCGGCTAACACGCCGTTATCGCCCGTCCGGGTGACATCCAGGCAATAAAATGCCAGTTCGTTATCAGATAGCGGCGCAATATCCAGCACCAGTCCAGGCTGATCGGCGGAGACGAGCTGCCGGTAATTAATGCGGCAATGAGAAATCACCTGCTGTACCGGGGGCTGCAATTCCTGCAACAATTGCGCTGCGGCGGTCGGATTACTCACCATTGCATCCCAGTCACGAAACAGGCGTTCTTCTTCTTCAACCCGCGAGTTAAACATATTAGGGTATAAGCAAGCGAATACGGTTTCCCGCAAACGGTTGAGATCTTTTACCGGCTTCAGCAAGACATCTTCAACCCCAAGGCGTAACGCTTTGGCGATATCCGCCATATTTTCTGTTGCGGAAATAACCAGAATAGGCGTCTGGTCTCCGCGATTACGTAAGTTTTCTACCAGTTTGAGACCGTTCATTCTCGGCATAGCGATATCACATATCATGAGATCAGGGGTAAAACGCCCCATCAACTCCAGGGCATCCACCCCGTCGCCTGCCAATGCCGTTGTCGCTCCCAAAGAGGAAAACCACGAATCCAGAAGCGAGCGAAATACAGGCTCGTCTTCAACAATAAGAATCTGTTTTCCGACCAATGGCTGCGTCATGTTCTCTCCCCTGACTGGCTTTAATCAATAGTGGCATGGTATTGCCGCTTGCGCCTGTCAGAATTTGCTTAAGTGATCGTAAAAGGTACATTAAACGTCGGTACGCACCAAGGGTATAAGTTCGTCCATCTTTTTCTCTACGGCTAACTGACCCGCCGCAATAGCGGCATGGGCGCGATGAAAATCCAGCGTAGAGATTTGCGGACAGAATGGTTGAATGAGAATATCAGGCGGATCGCCAGCCATACGGTTACGTTTAAGACGATTTTCCAACACCTGGATGGAGGTTGTCATGATTTCCATTGCCCCAGGCGAACTCACGCCACGGCGTGAAGTCAGGCTACTGAAACGTTCTTTTAAACGCTTATGCCAGGGCAGCGCATCATCGCTCTCTTCATTGATATTCCCGACATTTACAGAGAGCAAATCTTGCTGCATGAGGTGGGCATCATGTTGCAGGTCTACCGCAATAACGATATCAGCCCCCAGCGCCCTGGTTAACGAAACAGGTACCGGATTAACGACTGCGCCATCTACCAGCCAGTAACCGTTATGTTCAACCGGAGACATCAGCCCTGGCATACTGCACGACGCGCGTACAGCAAGGTGTAGATCGCCTTCAGTAAACCATAGCTCTCGTCCCGTGCTAAGATTCGTCGCGACCGCGCCAAAACGTCTTGAACAGTGGTCAAAATCCGTGACGGGCATAATATCCCGATAGTGATTAAATACGCGTTCGCCGCGAAGCAACCCTCCTCTGCCCCAGGATACATCCATCAGGCGTAAAACATCCCAGTAGCGGAATGAACATACCCACTGTTCAAGCGCCGATAATTTATTACAGGCATACGCGGCGCCGACCAGTGAACCTATTGAGCATCCTGCAACGATATCAATATCAATGCCTGCTTGCTTGAGGGCTTTGATGACCCCAATATGAGACCATCCTCTCGCTGCGCCAGATCCCAGCGCCAGCCCTATTTTCATTTTTCTCATCGTACTTAACGACTTCCCCTGGCTTCAAGACGTAGCAACATCGCCACTGCTCAGTTAACATAATGCCACCCTGGCGTTCAACGCCGTTTTTTATATTCAGGGAGATTATTGTGTCTCAGCCTTGTCCCTGTGGTAGCGCTGACGAGTATAGCCTATGTTGTGGTCGTATTGTGTCCGGAGAACGAGTAGCACCCGATCCGTCACATCTCATGCGCTCTCGTTACTGCGCTTTTGTGATGAAAGACGCAGATTACTTAATTAAGAGCTGGCATCCAACCTGCAATGCGGCCGCGTTTCGTGATGATATCATCGCTGGATTTGCCAATACCAGGTGGCTCGGCCTGACTATTTTTGAACATACCTGGTCAGAAGCAGAAAATACAGGGTATGTTAGTTTTATCGCGCGTTTTTCCGAACAAGGGAAAACCGGGGCGATTATCGAACGTTCTCGTTTTATCAAAGAAAACGGTCAGTGGTATTATATTGACGGTACCCGCCCGCAGTTGGGTCGAAATGATCCCTGCCCGTGCGGTTCAGGCAAAAAATTTAAAAAGTGCTGCGGCCAGTGACGCCTGACAGTATCGATACAGCAAACACTCTCAACAGGATTTTTCCGGCAATGCAATCACTACAACGTAAAGTTCTGCGTACTATTTGTCCCGATCAAAAAGGCCTTATCGCGCGGATTACCAACATTTGCTATAAGCACGAGCTTAATATTGTGCAAAACAATGAATTTGTTGACCATCGCACCGGACGCTTTTTTATGCGGACCGAGCTGGAAGGCATCTTCAATGATTCCACTCTTCTGGCCGATCTGGACAGCGCCTTACCGGAAGGCTCTGTTCGTGAACTCAATCCCGCCGGACGCCGTCGGGTAGTGATTCTGGTTACTAAAGAGGCGCATTGTCTGGGCGACCTGCTGATGAAAGCCAACTATGGCGGGCTGGATGTTGAAATCGCCGCGGTCATTGGCAACCATGAAACGTTACGCTCGCTGGTTGAACGTTTTGAGATCCCTTTCGAACTGGTCAGCCATGAGGGATTAACGCGTGAAGAGCATGACACGAAGATGGCGGACGCCATTGATGCCCATCAACCGGACTATGTGGTGCTGGCCAAGTATATGCGTGTTTTGACGCCAGGTTTTGTGGCGCGCTTCCCGAACAAAATTATCAATATCCACCACTCATTCCTGCCGGCGTTTATCGGCGCGCGTCCTTATCATCAGGCCTATGAGCGCGGCGTGAAAATCATCGGCGCTACCGCGCACTATGTAAATGATAATCTGGATGAAGGCCCAATCATTATGCAGGACGTGATTCACGTCGATCACACTTACACCGCAGAAGATATGATGCGTGCCGGGCGCGACGTTGAGAAAAACGTATTAAGCCGCGCGCTGTATCAGGTTCTGGCGCAGCGGGTCTTTGTTTACGGCAATCGGACGATTATTCTTTAATCGTCAGTAATATGAATTGATTAGCTTTAATCCGTTACGGATGAAAAGTACGCAAACAGTTCATTTCAGGCAAAGGAATGCTTTACAGCGGCGTGTCATTTGATATGATGCGCCCCGCTTCCCGAAAGGAAGCGGGCCAGTATTAAGCATTACCCCGTGGTGGGGTTCCCGAGCGATCATAAGGGAGCTGACTGCAAATCTACCGTCATCGACTTCAAGGTTCGACTCGAGCAATAGTGAGAGAACGTTGCCGCAGGCAACGGCCCGAAGGGTGAGGAGCTTTAGCTCCGAATAATCCTTCCCGCTATAGAATGCAAGCAGCATAATGAATTTATCCCGTGGTGGGGTTCCCGAGCGGCCAAAGGGAGCAGACTGTAAATCTGCCGTCATCGACTTCGAAGGTTCGAATCCTTCCCCCACCACCATCTTCAAGCTTTACCTACAATTTGAATTACCCCTGGTGGGGTTCCCGAGCGGCCAAAGGGAGCAGACTGTAAATCTGCCGTCATCGACTTCGAAGGTTCGAATCCTTCCCCCACCACCATCACTTCCGTCGCGTATTTTATCCCCGTTAAGCACACTGTCTCATATCTCTCCGTACGGGGAAGGATGAGAAGCTTCGACTAAGGTTCGATTCGAGCGCAGCGAGAAAGCGTTGCCGCAGGCAACGACCCGAAGGGCGAAGCGCGCAGCGCTGAGTCATCCTTCCCCCACCACCATCACTTCCGTCGCGTATTTTATCCCCGTTAAGCACACTGTCTCATATCTCTCCGTACGGGGAAGGATGAGAAGCTTCGACTAAGGTTCGATTCGAGCGCAGCGAAAGCGTTGCCGCAGGCAACGACCCGAAGGGCGAAGCGCGCAGCGCTGAGTCATCCTTCCCCCACCACCATCACTTCCGTCGCGTATTTTATCCCCGTTAAGCACACTGTCTCATATCTCTCCGTACGGGGAAGGATGAGAAGCTTCGACTAAGGTTCGATTCGAGCGCAGCGAGAAAGCGTTGCCGCAGGCAACGACCCGAAGGGCGAAGCGCGCAGCGCTGAGTCATCCTTCCCCCACCACCATCACTTCCGTCGCGTATTTTATCCCCGTTAAGCACACTGTCTCATATCTCTCCGTACGGGGAAGGATGAGAAGCTTCGACTAAGGTTCGATTCGAGCGCAGCGAGAAAGCGTTGCCGCAGGCAACGACCCGAAGGGCGAAGCGCGCAGCGCTGAGTCATCCTTCCCCCACCACCATCACTTCCGTCGCGTATTTTATCCCCGTTAAGCACACTGTCTCATATCTCTCCGTACGGGGAAGGATGAGAAGCTTCGACTAAGGTTCGATTCGAGCGCAGCGAGAAAGCGTTGCCGCAGGCAACGACCCGAAGGGCGAAGCGCGCAGCGCTGAGTCATCCTTCCCCCACCACCATCACTCCCGTCGCGTATATTATCCCCGTTAAGCATAGTGCCTCATATCTCTCTGTACGGGGAAGGATGAGAAGCTTCGACTAAGGTTCGATTCGAGCGCAGCGAGAAAGCGTTGCCGTAGGCAACGGCCCGAAGGGCGAAGCGCGCAGCGCTGAGTCATCCTTCCCCCACCACCATCACTTCATAAAGTACCAATTTCAAATCAATCAGCACTGCCCCATATCCTTACCCCACAGGCAGACTTCACTCCATGGCGCCATGGCTTATTGGTTATCTTATCAATACTTCTTCCTGGCAATCTTTTTCGCCTCCTTTGACTGGTCAATTTTTCGCCAGATGAGATTAAAGGCGGCATATGTCTCGCTAAGTTGATCTGGGGTGAGCGTTCCCTTGAGTCGGTTTCTTTCGGCAATGAGCGCTGAACAATCATCCTTAGATTTTTCCGTATACATACTTGCCATGTAATACCAAATATAGGCCTGCTTATTATCTTTAGGCACACCCTGGCGCCCATGAGCATAAATTTCCCCAAGCGCTGATTGTGCAGGAGTAAACCCCTGCTCTGCCGCTTTAAGGTACCACTTCAGCGCATTCCGGCTATTTTCAGGCACGCCTCTTCCCGTGCTATATGCTACGCCAAGCTGATATTGCGCTTTCGCAAAATCCTGTTTTGCTGCTTTTCGATACCATGCGATAGCCTGTCTGTCGCTTTGCGCGACGTCGCGACCAAAAGCAGACATGATGCCCAGATGCGTTTGCGCAGCAGGCAGTCCCTGGCGTGCGGCTTTGCGATACCACGCCAGCGCCTGTTGGTAGTCCTGAGAAACGCCCTCACCCTGCATAAACATCACGCCGATCGCATCCTGCGCCTCGGCCAATCCTTGCGCTGCGGCTCTGCGATACCACTCCAGCGCCAGGTTGTGATCTTTCAATAAGTGATAACCGTTGTAATACCATACGCCAAAATTGTACTGTACCTTTGCCATCACGCGTTGCGCTGTTTTTCGATACCACGTCTGAGAGTGAACCCGGTCAGCGGGATGCGCTTTATCATAGAGCGCACTCAGCGGAATGTGGCCTGGCGTATAGCTGCCTGGTATACCTTCATTAAGCCAGTAAACTGCCTGACGATAATCCTGAGGCACGCCTTCACCATAAAAATAGGCAACACCGAGATAAAGTTGCGCGGGGTAGTACATATTTTCCGCCGCTTTACGCATCAAGATCGCCGTTTGCTGATAATCCTGAGGAACGCCCTGACCGTGGGCGTACATTACTCCAAGCTTAAATTGTGCTGACGAAGCTGAACCCTGTCCGCGGACAACGCCCGCATCATTGGTTGGAGAGGCGGCTTTTCGATACCACTCCAGCGCTAGCTGGGTATTTTGGGGAAACCCATCGCCATACATATAGGCGTCACCGAGAATTTCTTGCGTACTACTATCCCCTAGCTCTGCCGCCTTGCGATACCACTCCAGCGCTTTTTGTCGACTAAGTGGAAAATTTTCACCATAGTTGTAATGATAGCCAAGGATGAAATAGGAAAAATCCGAACCTTGTTTACCCGCTTTCTCCAGCCATTTTATGGCTAGTTTATAATCAGGCTTAACGTATCGCCCCTCCGCATACCAGCTTCCAAGCGCGAACTGCGCGCTTTCATCTCCTTGTTCCGCTTTTTGCTCTAATTCCTGAACGTACTGGCATTCTTCTGAGTCGGCGGGATAGCGCTCCTCGCAGACAGCAGCGTGAGCCATTTTTGAAATAAATATATTTAATATTATTATTTTGAAAATTGATGAAAAACGCATACAACTATCCTTATTGTCGTTTATGGCGTGATTATATGCTGCATCATCCTTTTTCTGCTTACAAAAAACTCGCACAGATGCTGAATAAACCCAAAAACAAAGAGTACGGATTCAGATGCCAGACATGGCAGATCCGCTGTAAACGAAACAAGGCGGCGGTCGATAAGGCATTTATGCCGCACTCCGGCAAACAGCCATAAAAAAACTCCGCCGAAGCGGAGTTTAGGGCATCGAGAAAAAATCAGTGACGCGCACGTACAATCTGGTATTTGCGAGTCAGATACTCGACCGGCACGCTCCAGATATGCACCAGGCGCGAGAATGGGAACAACAGGAACAGCGTCATCCCCAGTACCAGGTGCATACGGAAGATAAAGGCCACACCGTCCAGATGTGCGGATGCGCCACCGTGGAAGGTCACAACTGACTGCGCCCACCCGACCAGCTTCATCATTTCACTCCCGTCCATATGCTGGGCGGAGAACGGAATGGTCAGCAGGCCCAGCGCGCACTGAATCACCAGCAGCGAGAGAATCAAAATATCTGCGCCAGTAGTGGTGGCGCGGACACGTGGGCTAAACAGACGACGCTTGAGCAGTAAAATACCGCCAACCAGCGTCAGCACGCCGCAGGCGCCGCCGGCAATCATCGCCATCTTCTGCTTCACGTCGACCGGCAGAAAAGCTTCATACATCCAGTGCGGCGTTAACATGCCCAGGAAGTGACCGGCGAAAATACCCAGAATCCCAATGTGGAACAGGTTTGACGCCAGGTTCATTCCTTTGCGATCCAGCATCTGACTGGAAGCCGCCCGCCAGGTGTACTGACCGTAGTCGTAACGTAACCAGCTACCGATCAGAAATACCGATCCGGCAATGTACGGGTAGATATCAAAGAAGAACATATTCAGGAAGTGCATTAGTGCTGTCCTCCGGTGGTGATATTCAGATATTGCGGCGCCACGGCCCCGGCAAAACGACGCTGGTGAGCGGAGATTTCCGACTCGCCACACCCTTGATCGGCGAAGAATTTCACCTGCTCTTCTTCCCAGACCGCATCCAGTGCCTGCGGGGTATCATCACGTGCTTCATTCGCAATTTTTTCAGCCACTTTGTCGCTGTCGATAACGGTATTCGCCAGTTTTAACAGCAGATCGAACAGCACCGCATAACGGCTGTCACGCTGTTGCAAACGTGCGCTGAGCAGCGCCAGAATCGGCGCGATATCCTGTAACCCCCCTAACGCTTCGCTTTTCGGCAATTGCGCAAGGTATTCCAGATACAGCGGCAGATGATCGGGAAGTTCGCGGCTGTCGAGCTGCAAACCGTGCTGCTCATACTGTGCCATCAGGTCAACCATCGCCTGACCGCGATCGCGGGACTCCCCGTGAACATGTTCAAACAGCAGCAGCGATGTGGCGCGACCACGGTCAAACAGTTCGCTATAAGCGGCCTGTACATCCAGCATGTCCTGCGCGGTTAAATCGCGCAGGAAAACGCCCAGAGTCTGGGCATCCTCTTTATCCAGGTTCTCAGATGACGCGAGCGCATCGAACAACTCCTGCTGATGCTGCCACAGGGCAGCATCCGGGTACTCGAGCAGACGCGAAACAATGACGAGTTCAATCATGCGTGCGGCTCCGTTTTGCTGGTCACATCAACAGCGTCGATGCGGCGGCTGTTGAACAGATTGAATTTGGTATCAGACCCGTGGCAACCATCGCCGAAGGTAAAGCCACAACCGCTTTTCTCCGGGAATGCGTCACGCGCCAGTTCACGATGGCTGCTCGGTACCACAAAGCGATCTTCATAATTAGCAATTGCCAGGTAACGATACATTTCCTGCGCTTGGGCTTCGCTTAAACCCACCTCTTCCAGCGCGCGGGTATCCACTTTACCGTCTACGGTTTCCGCACGTTTGTAGTGACGCATCGCCAGCATCCGTTTCAGCGCCAACAGTACCGGCTGGGTGTCGCCAGCGGTCAACAGGTTCGCCAGGTACTGCACCGGGATACGCAGACTGTCTACATCCGGCAGAATACCGTTGCTGCCCAGTTCACCCGCGTCGGCGGCAGACTGAATCGGTGACAAAGGCGGTACGTACCAGACCATCGGCAGCGTGCGGTATTCCGGATGCAGCGGCAGCGCCAGCTTCCAGTCCATCGCCATTTTGTACACTGGCGATTGCTGCGCCGCATCGATCACGCTCTGCGGCACGCCGTCCTTCAGCGCCTGCTCAATGACAGCCGGATCGTTCGGATCGAGGAACACGTCCAGTTGACGCTGGTACAGATCTTTTTCGTTTTCCGTACTGGCGGCGCTTTCAATGGCATCGGCGTCATACAGCAGTACGCCAAGATAACGGATACGGCCCACGCAGGTTTCCGAGCAAACGGTCGGCTGACCGGCTTCGATACGCGGGTAGCAGAAGATGCACTTCTCGGACTTGCCGCTCTTCCAGTTGAAGTAAATCTTCTTGTACGGGCAACCGGTGATACACATCCGCCAGCCGCGGCACTTGTCCTGGTCGATCAGCACGATGCCATCTTCTTCACGCTTATAAATCGCGCCGCTCGGGCAGGTCGCCACGCACGCCGGGTTGAGACAGTGCTCGCACAGGCGCGGCAGGTACATCATGAAGGTGTTTTCGAACTGGCCGTACATCGCCTTCTGCATGTTTTCGAAATTCTGATCTTTGGCGCGTTTTTCGAACTCGCCGCCCAGAATCTCTTCCCAGTTTGGCCCGCTGGTAATTTTGTCCATCCGCTGGCCGGTAATCAGCGAGCGCGGACGCGCGATCGGCTGATGTTTGCTTTCCGGCGCGGTATGCAGGTTCTGGTAGTCGTAATCAAACGGCTCGTAGTAGTCGTCGATGCCCGGCAGATGCGGGTTAGCGAAGATTTTACCCAGCAGCAGCGCCCGGTTGCCCATGCGCGGCTGTAGTTTGCCGTTGATTTTGCGGATCCAGCCGCCTTTCCATTTTTCCTGATTTTCCCAGTCATTCGGAAAACCAACGCCAGGCTTACTTTCTACGTTGTTGAACCACGCGTATTCCATACCTTCGCGACTGGTCCAGACGTTTTTACAGGTGACTGAACAGGTATGACAGCCGATGCACTTATCGAGATTCAGCACCATGCCGACTTGTGAACGAATTTTCATTTTACGCTCTCCTGTACCTGGTCATTGCCTTCGCCATCCAACCAGTTAATGTTCTTCATCTTACGTACCACCACAAACTCATCGCGGTTGGAGCCGACGGTACCATAGTAGTTAAAGCCGTAGGCTAACTGCGCATAGCCTCCGATCATATGGGTCGGTTTCGGCGTAATGCGCGTCACCGAGTTATGAATACCGCCGCGCTGCTGGGTAATTTCCGACCCCGGCAGGTTTACGATACGTTCCTGCGCGTGGTACATCATGGTCATGCCCGCCGGTACACGCTGGCTGACCACTGCGCGTGCGGTCAATGCGCCGTTGCTGTTGAAGACTTCGATCCAGTCGTTATCTTCAATGCCCAGATCTTTGGCGTCGGTTTCGCTCATCCATACAATCGGGCCGCCACGCGACAAGGTCAGCATCAACAGGTTATCGCTGTAGGTCGAGTGGATACCCCATTTCTGGTGCGGCGTCAGGAAGTTGAGCGCCTTCTCCGGATTACCGTTGGATTTACGCCCCATCACCGCTTTCACCGAGCGGGTGTCGATCGGTGGGCGATACACCAGCAGACTTTCGCCAAAGTCGCGCATCCACTGGTGATCCTGATACAACTGTTGGCGACCAGACAGCGTACGCCACGGGATCAGCTCGTGAACGTTGGTATAACCGGCGTTATAAGAAACGTGCTCATCTTCCAGACCAGACCAGGTCGGGCTGGAGATAATTTTGCGCGGCTGGGCCTGAATATCGCGGAAGCGGATTTTCTCTTCTTCTTTATTGGTCGCCAGATGCGTATGGTCGCGACCGGTAAACTCGCTCAGCGCCGCCCAGGCTTTCACCGCCACCTGACCGTTGGTTTCCGGCGCTAACGTCAGGATCATCTCTGCCGCGTCAATCGCCGTGTTGAGCATCGGCTGGCCTTTCGCCGGACCGTCCGCTTTGGTGTAATTAAGCTTACGCAGCAAGTCCATTTCGCTCTGCGTGTTCCAGGCAATCCCTTTCCCGCCGTTGCCGATTTTCTCCATCAGCGGGCCGATAGAGGTAAAGCGTTCGTAAGTCGCCGGGTAATCGCGCTCGACGGTCATGATGTGCGGCGCGGTTTTCCCTGGGATCAGATCGCATTCACCTTTTTTCCAGTCTTTCACGTCCAGCGGCTGTGCCAGTTCAGCGGCAGAGTCGTGCTGGATCGGCAGCGTCACGACGTCAGTCTCTTTACCCAGGTAGCCTACACAGACTTCGGAGAATTTCTTCGCAATGCCTTTGTAGATTTCCCAGTCGCTTTTCGATTCCCAGGCCGGATCTACGGCGGCAGACAGCGGATGAATAAACGGATGCATATCCGAGGTATTCATATCGTCTTTTTCATACCAGGTGGCGGTCGGCAGTACGATATCGGAGTACAGGCAGGTGCTCGACAGGCGGAAGTCCAGCGTCACCACCAGATCCAGTTTGCCGTCCAGGCCATTGTCACGCCATTCCACTTCTTCCGGCTTCACACCGCCCTGTTTACCCAGATCCAGCCCCTGAATACCATGCTCAGTACCCAGCAGATATTTCAGCATGTACTCATGGCCCTTACCGGAAGACCCAAGCAGGTTAGAACGCCAGATGAACAGGTTACGCGGGTGGTTTTTACCGTTTTCCGGCTGCTCGGCGGCAAAGCGAATCGAACCCTCTTTCAGGGATTTGACGGTATAATCTACCGGTGTCATACCGGCTTTTTCCGCTTCACGCGCAATATACAGCGGGTTAGTGCCTAACTGCGGCGCCGACGGCAACCAGCCCATACGCTCGGCGCGCACATTGAAGTCAATCAGATGACCGCTATAGCGGGATTTGTCCGCCATCGGCGACAGTAACTCCTCGGCGGTCACCGTCTCGTAGCGCCACTGGCTGGAGTGGTTATAGAAGTAAGAGGTGCTATTCATGTGACGCGCCGGACGCTGCCAGTCAAGGGCAAACGCCAGCGGCTGCCAGCCGGTCTGCGGACGCAGTTTTTCTTGGCCGACGTAGTGCGCCCAACCGCCGCCGCTCTGACCAACGCAACCACAGAACACCAACATATTGATCAGCCCGCGATAGTTCATATCGAGGTGATACCAGTGGTTCAGACCGGCGCCAACGATAATCATTGAACGCCCGTGCGTTTTGTCCGCGTTATCGGCGAACTCCCGTGCGATACGGATGATCTGCGCCCGCGGCACGCCGGTGATCTGCTCGGCCCATGCTGGCGTATACGCTTTGGTATCATCATAACTGGCGGCACAATTTTCATCGTTGAGGCCGCGTTCCAGACCATAGTTCGCCATGGTCAGGTCATACACGGTGGTGACTAACGCGGTAGAACCATCGGCCAGTTGCAGACGTTTAACCGGCAATTTATGCAGCAGGACGTTATCCAGCGCCACATGATTAAAGTACTCTGAACCTTCGCCGCCGAAATACGGGAAGCCCACGTCAGCAATCTCATCCTGGCTGCCCAGCAAGCTGAGCTGCAATTCAGTTTCTGCACCGGTAGTCCCGTCGCGCTGTTCGAGGTTCCATTTGCCTTTTTCGCCCCAGCGGAAACCAATTGAACCGTTTGGCGCCACCATTTCACCGTTGCTGTTGATAGCGACGGTTTTCCATTCCGGGTTATTTTCCTGCCCCAGCGAATCAACGAGATCGGCAGCGCGCAGCATACGACCTGCGGCATAATAACCATCACGCTCTTCAAGCATCACCAGCATTGGCATGTCGGTATAGCGACGGACATAATCGGTGAAGTACTGGCGCGGGTTGTCGAGGTGGAACTCGCGCAGCATGACGTGGCCCATCGCCAGCGCCATCGCCGCATCGGTCCCCTGCTTCGGCGCCAGCCACAGATCGCACAGTTTGGCGATTTCAGCATAGTCCGGCGTCACCGCGACGGTTTTAGTGCCTTTGTAACGTACTTCGGTAAAGAAGTGGGCGTCCGGCGTACGGGTTTGCGGCACGTTAGAGCCCCAGGCGATAATATAGCTGGAATTGTACCAGTCAGCGGATTCCGGCACGTCGGTCTGCTCGCCCCAGGTTTGCGGGGAGGCTGGCGGCAGGTCGCAGTACCAGTCGTAAAAGCTCAGGCAGGTACCGCCAATCAGCGAAAGATAACGTGCGCCGGAAGCGTAGGAGACCATCGACATCGCCGGAATGGGTGAGAAGCCCGCGACGCGGTCAGGGCCATAGGTTTTCACGGTGTACACGTTGGAGGCAGCGATCAGCTCGTTCACTTCCTGCCATGAGGAGCGAACAAAGCCGCCACGACCACGCGCCTGTTTGAAGCTTTTGGCTTTATCGGCATCTTCAATGATGGAGGCCCATGCCTCTACCGGATCGCGATGCAGTTTTTTCGCCTCGCGCCACATCTTCATCAGACGTTTGCGCATTAGCGGATATTTCAGTCGGTTAGCGCTGTAGAGATACCAGGAGTAACTTGCCCCGCGCGGGCAGCCGCGAGGTTCATGGTTTGGCATATCAGGACGGGTGCGCGGGTAATCGGTTTGCTGTGTTTCCCAGGTCACCAGACCATTTTTGACATAAATTTTCCAGCTACAAGAACCGGTGCAGTTCACCCCATGGGTTGAGCGCACAATTTTGTCATGCTGCCAACGTTGGCGGTATCCGTCCTCCCAGTCCCGGTTTGTTTCGAGAAGCTGGCCGTGCCCATCGGCAAAGGTTTCGCCCTTCTGCTTGAAGTAGCGAAACCGGTCCAGGAATTTACTCATCGGGTTTCTCCTGTGTGGAACCTTACGGCTCTCTGATAAATCGACATTGCTTAACTAAGGGCGAAGGTAACGCGCTGAATGGGCGTGAGAATTGATAACGATCAAGGCGGACAGGGATGCAAATGGCGCGCAAACCTTCTGCATACTCCTTTAGGAGGAGTGTGTTTATTTGTATATCTTACTGATTTAAATGCATAAAATTAAATTTACGCACGACATGAATGTTAAATTTTCAACCAGTGGGTATTAAGGGGTATCCCCCTGGATGACCGATAAAGATGTGCGTGGTCAGCCCTGTCGCGCCTCTCTTCTTGACTATAAGTATGTTGTAACTAAATACAGATAAAAAAAAAGCGCGGCCTAACGCCGCGCAAAGGATAATCAAAAGTTACTTTTTATTTTTAGAATGACGTCCATATACCGCCCAGGTAATAACGACGCAGGCGATATAGAAAATAAGAAAGACTTTCATCGCGCCGACTGGCGAACCGGTTAAGGCTAAAGATGAACCAAACGCTTTCGGAATAAAAAAGCCGCCAATCGCGCCAATCGCGGAAATAAAGCCCAGCGCCGCCGCCGTATCGGTCGCCGCTTCACGCATGGCTCTTTCGTCCGACCCGCCTTCCGCTTTAACCCGGTCCATTGTCAGTTTACGGAAGATAACAGAGATCATCTGGAAGGTAGAACCACTCCCCAGCCCCGCCGTCAGGAATAGTGCCAGAAATACCCCGTAGAATGCGATAAAGCTACCGCCAACGCCGCCAGTAGGTAATGTCAGGAACAGCAGACCGCTGAAAATCGCCATCAGGACAAAGTTGATAAGCGTGACGCGAGTCCCCCCCAGACGGTCAGAAATTGCGCCGCCTGCCGAACGCGCCAGCGCGCCGATAAACGGACCGAAAAACGCATAATGCAGGATCTGCACATCCGGGAATTGCGTTTTAGACAGCATAGCGAACCCCGCGGAGAAACCGATAAACGATCCGAAGGTCGCCAGATACAGCAGACTCATGATCCACAGGTGACCACGTTTGAGCACCGGCAGTTGCTCTTTTAGCGAGGCCTTAGACGTCGCCAGTTCGTTCATGCCGAACCACGCCGCCAGCGTAAAAATGGCCAGGAAAGGCACCCAAATCCAGGCTGCGTTCGCCAGATAGAGCTGAGAACCGTCCGGCTGCTCTACACCGTGGCTGCCAAAGGCGGCAAAGATAGAGAGCGAAACCACCAGCGGCGCAACCAGCTGCATCACACTCACGCCCATATTGCCCAGACCACCGTTCAGACCCAGCGCGCCGCCCTGCTTTTGTTTAGGAAAGAAAAAGCTGATGTTCGCCATACTGGAGGCAAAGTTCGCGCCGGCAAAACCACACAGCAAGGAAATAATAATGAAAGTGCTAAATGGCGTACTGGTATCCTGAACGGCAAAGCCTAACCATACGCAGGGCACGATGAGGATACCGGTACTGAACGCTGTCCAGCGACGTCCGCCAAATAGCGGCACCATAAAGGAGTAAGGCACCCGTAGCAGCGCGCCGGAAACAGATGGCAGCGCAGTCAACATAAAGAGCTGATCGGTCGTAAAATTAAATCCCACTTTCGGCAGGTTCACCGCCACTGCGCTGAATAGCATCCAGACGCAAAACGCCAGCAGTAAACACGGGACAGAAATCCACAAATTACGGCTGGCGACACGATGGCCGCGCTGCTGCCAGAATGCCGGATCTTCCGGACGCCATTCCGTGATAACAGCGCCAGTTGCCCTTTCCGGGGCGGATGAGTGACTCATAGACACCTCTGATTCTTGATTTGATGTCTGCCACATTAGGGTTTACTGCCGAAGGTAAGTTGATATAAATCAAAGGAAAAGTCGTCATCACCGGCGACTAAAAATAGTTATTGCCCTTAATGAGTAGGCTATTTTGGTAAAAAAGCTGTGGTTTTTCACCATGCTGTGTCTGTCTACTCCTTCCCGTCGCAGATACCTCTCTACGGCGGCAATTAAGGAGTAACTCGTTATAGGTATGGGTATACTCCGCTGTATCGTTGAGAATAGCGGCACAGCCGATTGACGCCCCTCTTTTTTGCTACGTTTTTTCGGCGACATTACCCCGAAGAAAGAAGGTAACATGTTTAAACGGTGTTTCTCTCCTCTTACGCTGGTTAACCAACTGGCGCTGATTGTCATGCTCTCTACCGCTATCGGCGTGGCGGGGATGGCGGTTTCCGGCTGGCTGGTTCAGGGCGTACAGGGTAGCGCTCATGCGATTAATAAAGCGGGCTCATTGCGTATGCAAAGCTATCGACTACTGGCAGCTGTCCCGCTGGATGCTAAAGATCAAAAGCTGCTGGATGAGATGGAGCAAACGGCATTCAGCCCGGAACTGACCCGCGCCGCTGAGCGAGACGGGCAGCAAAAGCAGCTTAAAGCGTTGCAGGATTACTGGCATAACGAACTCTCGCCAGGACTACAGCACGCGCAAAACGCGCACGCGGTCGCAGAAGATGTCACGCGCTTTGTGGCGGGCCTGGATCGCCTGGTGACGTCGTTCGACCATACTACTGAATTGCGTATCGAACGCGTGGTATTAGTTCACCGGGTAATGGCGATCTTTATGGCGCTATTGCTGGTATTTACGATTATCTGGCTACGTGTTCGCCTTTTGCAGCCCTGGAAACAGTTATTATCAATGGCGCGCGCCGTCAGTCAGCGCGACTTTACCCAACGTGCCAATATCAGTGGACGCAATGAGATGGCCGCGTTGGGTTCTGCGCTCAATAATATGTCTGAAGAGCTGGCCGAAAGTTATGCGGTACTGGAACAGCGCGTACAGGAAAAAACAGCCGGTCTGGAACATAAAAACCAGATTCTCTCGTTTTTGTGGCAAGCCAACCGCCGACTGCATTCACAGGCTCCGCTATGTGAGCGTCTTTCACCGGTACTGAATGGCCTGCAAAATTTAACCCAGTTGCATGATATTGAGCTGCGAGTCTATGACCTGGAAGATGAAGATAATCACCAGGAATTTACCTGTCAGTCGGACATCAGTTGCGATGATAAAGGCTGCCACCTTTGCCCACGTAGCGCCCTGCCGATGATTAACGGCGGCACCACCTTAAAATGGCGGCTCACCGACTCTCACACCCAATACGGTATTTTGCTGGCGACGCTGCCCTACGGACGCCATCTCAGCCACGATCAGCAACAGTTGGTGGACACGCTGGTTGAACAGCTTACCGCGACTCTGGCGCTCGACAGGCATCAGGAGCGCCAGCAGCAGTTGATTGTCATGGAAGAGCGTGCCACCATTGCCCGCGAACTGCATGATTCTATTGCCCAGTCGCTCTCTTGTATGAAGATGCAGGTGAGCTGCCTGCAAATGCAGGGCGACGTGTTACCGGAAAGCAGCCGTGAGTTACTCAGCCAAATTCGCAATGAGCTGAACTGCTCCTGGGCGCAACTGCGCGAACTGTTAACCACTTTCCGCTTACAGTTGACGGAACCCGGGCTACGTCCGGCGCTGGAAGCAAGCTGCCAGGAGTTCAGCGCCCGGTTTGGCTTTACGGTAAAACTGGATTATCAGCTTCCCCCCCGCCTGGTGCCGTCACACCAGGCGATACACCTGTTGCAAATTGCCAGGGAAGCCCTCAGCAACGCCCTTAAACACTCTCATGCCGACGATGTGGTGGTGACAGTGACGCAATGTGGCAAACAGGTCAAACTAAAAGTGCAGGATAATGGCTGCGGCGTCCCGGAAAACGCCGAACGCAGTAATCACTACGGCATGATCATCATGCGCGATCGGGCGCAAAGTTTGCGCGGCGATTGCCAGGTACGCCGACGCGAGACTGGCGGAACAGAGGTCACTGTTACTTTTATTCCAGAAACAAACTTCACAGAAACCCAGGGAGATACCCATGAATAATCAGGAACCGGCAACCATCCTGTTAATCGACGACCATCCGATGCTACGCACGGGTGTAAAGCAGCTTGTGAGTATGGCGCCCGATATCAGCGTGGTCGGAGAAGCCAGCAACGGTGAGCAGGGTATTGACCTGGCGGAATCGCTCGATCCCGATCTGATCCTCCTTGATTTGAATATGCCGGGAATGAATGGTCTCGAAACGCTGGATAAATTACGCGAAAAAGCGCTGTCAGGACGTATTGTCGTTTTCAGCGTATCCAACCATGAAGAAGATGTCGTCACGGCGCTAAAGCGCGGCGCGGATGGTTATCTGTTGAAAGACATGGAGCCGGAGGACTTGCTCAAAGCGTTACAACAGGCCGCCGCCGGCGAAATGGTATTAAGTGAAGCGTTAACGCCGGTACTGGCGGCCAGCCTGCGGGCCAACCGCGCCACCACCGATCGCGATGTAACGCAACTCACCCCGCGTGAGCGCGATATTCTGAAGCTCATCGCGCAGGGATTGCCAAATAAGATGATTGCCCGACGTCTGGATATCACCGAAAGTACGGTCAAAGTGCACGTGAAACATATGCTCAAGAAAATGAAGCTGAAATCGCGCGTGGAGGCCGCCGTCTGGGTACATCAGGAACGCATCTTTTAATTATTGCTCCTGGAACGGTTGCCAATGCGGATTATCGTCCGGCATCGTGATAAACGGTTCAGTCAGCGCGAGCGTGATCTCATTGGAAGAGACACGCTGACCTTTTTCATCCTCAACCACCACCGATAAACGCCAGCGATTTGCCGCGCCTTCGCGGTGATCCCAGGCCGGCATAATGATTGTCCAGCCCTCGGTACTGCGGGTGTCCGTTCCTGCCGTCAAACTTAAGGCCTGTGTATCGCCCTGCCAGCTCAAATGACGAATACCGTGCACGCTGCGCACCTGCAATTTTAACGCAACCGTCTCACCAGGCGTAAGATCCCAGGGCGGCGTCGCCAGAAAAACCGTTAACGTTTTACGCTGCCGATACTCCATTGTCGGCAGCGAGTTACGTTGCGGCGTATCATAGCGGCTACCGCGTAATGACTGGCTTTGCGCCACTTCACTGGCGGCAAGCTGCTTTTTGAGCGGCACGCCGAAGCGGTAGTTAAGCGTCAGCCCCAGGTTATTCTGACTGACCCCGCTCTCGCCCTGTTTGTGCTGGGCGGTCATGGTAAGCAAAGGTACTGGCGTATAGTTGAGACCCAGTTTTAACGCGACAGGATTGTGATACCCCCGTTCCGGAGTCAAACAGATCCACGCTATCGCCAAAGTACTGCTCCAGACTAACGCTGGTATTGATATGCTGGTAAAACGGCAGCCGCATTTGCGCGTTGATATCATACCCGCGCGCCATTCGCTGTTCTAAGGTCGCCGTATGCGTCTGCCAGTCGGCAAAAGGCTGATAATAGTTGGCGGATAAACGCAAATATTCTCCCCACGCCTCCGCGCCAAAGCCGGCGCGCTGCAGATTTTCATCCAGCAGATTATCGTAAAAGGTATTATAGCCAAGAAGCCAGCCATCCTGTGCCCAGCGCTGTCCTATGCCAACGTTGCTTACCAGTCCGTCAGTCTGTTGCGTAAGACCAAGCTGGCTCCAGGTCAGATAGCGCTGTTTATCCTGTAAAGGGATAAACCAGCTTCCGCGACTGCCGTTAAAATGACCTTCGTTATCGACGTTAATATCAACGCTGGCGCTGCCCCAGGCTGATAGCCAGCTTTCAAGCTGCTGGTTAACCTGCTCGCTGACCACATCGCGTACCTGTCCGAAAGCGAATTGCCGCGCCTGTTCACCGGTATCCAGATCGTTATTTTTCATGCTGGCTTCGCCAAACGCTTTGGCCATCTCGGCAAAATGCTTTTCCCCTTCGTGGGATTCCGGCATCATGCCTAAATCCGGCAGACGGTTTTGCGTGAAAGGATCTTGCGCCTGCGCACGGATCGTACCGCTGGCAGCCAGCAGGAGAAGCGAGAGTGAGAATGAACGAAAAACAATACGGCTCAACGTGTCGGCAACTTCTAAAACAAAAGATGAGAGGAATGGCATCAGAGTAAACCATAACGTGTCCGGACAGGTTTTGCAGCCTTTTCTCGTGCTTCCAGGAATATCCTTATTTTTTCCGCAGAGCGTCCCGGGATTTTATCCACGCATTTGGCGGTACCCGGTTCCCGAGGTAACATAACGCCATTGCCGACAAAATTTCTCGAGGAGAAGGGTTATTCATGCAAAATATCGTCATTATCGCTAACGGCGCCGCCTACGGCAGCGAATCATTATTTAATAGCCTGCGTCTGGCCATTGCGCTGCGCGAGCAGGAAAGCCATCTCGATTTACGCCTGTTTTTGATGTCAGATGCCGTAACCGCAGGGTTACGCGGTCAAAAACCAGCCGAAGGCTACAATATTCAGCAAATGCTGGAAATTCTGACCGCGCAAAACGTACCGGTAAAATTATGCAAAACCTGTGCGGACGGACGTGGTATCACTCCCCTGCCGCTGATTGACGGTGTGGAAATCGGAACGCTGGTCGAGCTGGCGCAATGGACGCTGGCGGCGGACAAAGTGCTGACATTTTGAATCTGTACGCGGGAAAAGCTCCCGCGTCAGGATAGACTTCCGGCAAGAAAATCAGGCTAACGCGTGAGTAATACCGCGTTTATTTTTTCTTATGCCATTTATCATCCTCGCCTTTTTCATAATCGTTTTTAACCGCCGCCCAGGCGACTTTGTGTGCGGTTTCCTCGCGGCTGGCGTCATCACGACGATCGGCTTTATCTTTATATTGCTCCCAGGCGCTATTAAACGCTTCTTTGTAAATGTCCTAGGCATGGGCTGGAAGAACATTCCGCACATTATCGGGTAAATCACTTTTGGCTTTATACGGCATCAGCGCCTCCGTCTTCAGGGAAAACATTAAGTGTGGTAAACAATGCGTTATTACGCCAGTCGAGGAGGATTTTTGCTTTTTACGGAAATTAACTTTTTGTTATTTAAACACTGTTAAAACAAGATGCTTGTTTTACTGACCTTGAAAGAAAAAAATCGTCTACGCCGTAAAACTACGTAAAAAACAACTAAAAAAATACAAATTTCTGCTATTTTTACCTTCTTTACTCTTTCCAAAATATTAACACCTGCACAAGGGAGACCCACATGACACATGCCTGTGAGGCGGTGAAAACCCGCCATAAGGAGACTTCGCTTATTTTCCCGGTTCTTGCGCTGGTAGTGCTGTTCCTTTGGGGAAGCAGCCAGTCACTACCAGTGGTTATTGGCATCAATATCCTTGCACTTATTGGTATTTTAAGCAGCGCATTTAGCGTGGTCCGTCATGCCGATGTATTAGCGCACCGACTCGGCGAACCCTACGGATCGCTTATTTTAAGCCTGTCCGTCGTTATTCTTGAGGTGAGTTTAATTTCAGCGCTGATGGCCACCGGCGATGCTGCGCCAACGCTTATGCGCGATACGCTCTACTCTATTATTATGATTGTCACCGGGGGACTGGTCGGTTTCTCGTTGTTGTTGGGCGGGCGTAAATTCGCAACGCAATATATGAATTTATTCGGGATTAAGCAGTATCTTATCGCACTGTTTCCGCTGGCGATTATTGTACTGGTTTTTCCAATGGCATTGCCGCAAGCCAATTTCTCTACCGGTCAGGCATTATTGGTCGCGTTAATTTCCGCCGCGATGTACGGCGTATTTTTGTTGATTCAAACCAAAACGCACCAGAGCTTATTTATCTATGAACATGAAGATGAAGGCGATGATGACAATCCACACCACGGTAAACCCTCCGCGCACAGTAGCGGCTGGCATACGGTCTGGTTACTTATTCATTTAATTGCGGTCATTGCCGTTACCAAAATGAATGCCAGCCCGCTGGAGGCGTTGCTGACCAGCATGAACGCCCCGGTCGCCTTTACCGGTTTCCTGGTCGCGCTGTTAATTCTCTCGCCGGAAGGACTGGGCGCGCTGAAGGCGGTACTGAATAATCAGGTTCAGCGGGCAATGAATCTGTTCTTCGGATCGGTGTTGGCGACGATTTCATTAACCGTGCCGGTCGTCACGCTCATCGCCTGGGTGACAGGTAATGATCTGGTGTTTGGTTTAGGCGCGCCGGAAATGGTAGTGATGGTGGCCTCGTTAGTGCTGTGCCATATTTCGTTCTCTACCGGACGCACCAACGTGCTAAACGGCGCGGCGCATCTGGCTTTATTTGCCGCCTATCTGATGACGATTTTTGCCTGATATAAAAAAGCCGGATAGTATCTTATCCGGCCTACACAAGCTAAAAACCGCAATCAGTTCTCGGTATCCAGCTCGTCGAAGCTTTTCACCAAATCATCAATTGCTTTTATCTGGGTCAGGAACTGCTCCAGTTTCGCCAGCGGCAGCGCGGAAGGACCGTCGCACTTCGCGTTAGCCGGGTCCGGATGCGACTCCAGGAACAGGCCCGCCAGACCGACAGCCATACCAGCGCGCGCCAGCTCGGTCACCTGACCACGACGACCGCCAGAGGCGGCGCCAAATGGGTCGCGGCATTGCAGCGCATGGGTAACGTCGAAAATCACCGGCGAGTTGCCGGAGACCTTTTTCATCACGCTAAAGCCCAGCATATCCACCACCAGGTTGTCATAACCGAAGTTCGCGCCGCGGTCGCACAGAATCACCTTATCGTTACCGCCCTCATGGAACTTATCCACGATATTGCCCATCTGACCCGGGCTTACGAACTGCGGCTTTTTCACGTTAATCACAGCGCCGGTTTTCGCCATCGCTTCCACCAGGTCGGTCTGGCGCGCCAGAAACGCCGGGAGCTGAATCACGTCAACCACATCAGCCACAGGCTGCACCTGGCTGGCTTCATGGACGTCAGTGATCACTTTTACGCCAAATGTCTGTTTGAGTTCCTGGAAGATTTTCATCCCTTCTTCCAGACCCGGCCCACGGTAAGAGTGAATAGAGGAACGGTTGGCTTTATCAAAAGAGGCCTTGAACACGTAAGGAATACCCAGCTTCTGGGTAACGGTTACGTAGTGCTCACAAATGCGCATTGCCAGATCGCGTGACTCCAGCACGTTCATACCGCCAAACAGCACAAACGGCAGGTCATTTGCCACCTTAATGTCGCCAATGTTAACCACTTTTTGTTTCATAGGATCGCCTTACACTTATAGGTAAAATGTCGGTTAATTAATGTAGAACAATTTGCTTGTGCGCAATGGTGTTGATCTGCGCACGAATCATTTCGCTGATCGGGTCTTCCGGACACTGTTCAACGAAGTAGCTTAAATCAGTCAGCGCAACGTGTTCACACTCAAGCTGCGCGTAGATCAACCCGCGGTCACGGATTTCGTAAGGATCTTCCGGGTTAAATTGCAACAATGCTTCGCTAACGCGCAGCGCCAGCTCCATTTGCCGTTCCTCCATCAGCGAGGATTTCAGCGTATCCAGTAGCTTACGAATCACTTCGGCGTTATCCGCTTCGTCCAAATCTTCATTAAACAACTCGGCGACCGGACTAATATTGCCTTTTAACCAGACTTCGAGGGTATGTTCATCAAGCGTTTCACCGTTGAACGGGTTAATCAGCCACATTTCCCCTTCCAGCGATTCAATACGCAAAATCAACTGCGTTGGGAAGATAACGGGCACCAACGGCAAATCAAGACGGTTTGCTATCCATAATAAAATAGCGCCCAACGATACCGCGCTCCCCTGGCGTTTTTTCAGGACTTTATCGAGCCATAAAGCATCAGAAAGACGGTAGACGCCGCGGGAGTCCGTGAACCCCCACTCGCCGTAAAAAAGTGCCAGCAATTTTTCCAGTTGCTCATCCTGAGACAGGAGCTGGCTAATTTCTTCCTGCGCCAGACTGACCAGACGTTCCAGTTCGTCGTAGACAAACTGCGTGGGAAAATCCAGGCGAATCATCTCTGATGCCAGGATCATGCCATCACACAGCGGCGCATTGTTAAATTCGAAATCAGCTAACGACCTCATGACTTACCCCAGTAACGGTATTTTTGTGGTGGCGAGTTTAATGATGATGTACAGCACCACCAGCGCCAGCGGGAAAGCGATAAAACGCGCCTGCTGGCTGCGCGCCTGACGATAATCAAGCGCAATAAAACCCAAAACGATGTAGATGATAACGCCAAACAGTTTTTCAGTCAGCCATGAGCCCGACTCCGTGAATGGCAGGATGTGCGTTTTAACGATTAACCCAATACCGCTAAGCAGTAACAGGGTATCTATGACGGGAGGCACGATTCGTGTCCAGCGCGCGGCGGCCAACGCATGGCCGCAATAGCGCCACCAGTAACGAGCGACAAACAAACTGACGGAGAGCGCAACACAAATAAGATGAAGCGTGAGCAACATTGCAATTGTCATGGCGTAAAACGCCCGCAGGTTACGCGTTCATTACCGCCATAATCACGACACGTTTCTACATCCGTGTAACCAGACCGCCTGAAAACCGCTCTTACCGCTTCGCCCTGCTGCCAACCGTGTTCCAGCAGCAGGAAGCCGCCGGGCGTTAACATCTGGCGGGCGTTATCGATAATATGCGTAAGATCCGCCATACCGTTTTCGTCCGCCACCAACGCCGAGCGCGGTTCAAAGCGTACATCGCCTTCGCTAAGGTGCGGGTCCTGCGCATCAATGTAGGGCGGATTGCTGACAATCATGTCGAACTGCTGCCCCGATAGCGCGCTGAACCAACAACTTTGCAGTATACGCACATTCTGGATAGCCAAATGTTCCGCGTTGCGTATCGCCAGCGCAACCGCATCAGGCATACGATCGACCGCAGTCACCTCGCAATCCGGTCGCTCGCAGGCCAGCGCCAGCGCAATCGCGCCGGTTCCGGTGCCTAAATCCAGAATACGACAGGTTTTGACCGGCAATCGCGCCAACGCCTGTTCCACCAGACATTCGGTATCCGGGCGCGGGATTAGCGTGGCGGGAGAAACGAAGAGCGGCAGCGACCAAAATTCGCGTAAGCCCGTCAGGTACGCAATAGGTTCGCCCTGTCTACGCCGCTGCAGCAGGTCCGCGAGCTGTTGTTGCTGGACGTCGGTAAGCGGCGTTTCGCCAAAGGCCATGATATACGTCCGCCCCTTGCCCGTAACGTACTCAAGCAGGATCTCGGCGTCGCGCCGGGGGCTGTCGCTGTCCCGGAGCTGGTTTACCGCCTCATGTAGCCAGTGCTGAAAATCCATTATTCCTGCTCGGATAAGGCGGCTAACAGGTCAGCCTGGTGTTCCTGAACAATCGGCTCAATCAGCATATCCAGCTTACCTTCCATCGTTTCATCAAGGCGATATAACGTCAGATTAATACGATGATCGGTCACGCGCCCCTGCGGGAAATTATAGGTCCGGTTACGATCGCTGCGATCGCCGCTGCCAAGCAGGTTGCGGCGCGTTGACGCCTCGGCCTGCTGGCGTTTTGCCGTTTCGGCGGCGTGAATGCGCGCCCCGAGCACCGAGAGCGCTTTCGCTTTGTTTTTATGCTGCGAACGCTCGTCCTGGCATTCCACCACGATGCCGGTCGGCAAGTGGGTAATACGGATAGAGGAGTCGGTGGTGTTAACGTGCTGACCGCCCGCGCCGGAAGAACGAAACGTATCAATGCGCAGATCCGCCGGGTTAATATCCGGCAGCTCGGCTTCCGGCAGCTCCGGCATCACGGCGACGGTACAGGCGGAGGTATGGATACGCCCCTGCGACTCGGTCGCCGGAACACGCTGTACGCGGTGTCCGCCGGACTCAAATTTCAGTCGGCCATACACGCCGTCGCCGCTGATTTTGGCGATGATCTCTTTATAACCGCCATGCTCGCCTTCGCTCATGCTCATGATCTCCACGCGCCAGCGGCGCGCTTCGGCATAACGGCTGTACATGCGGAACAGATCGCCGGCAAACAGCGCGGCTTCGTCGCCGCCGGTGCCGGCGCGAACCTCAAGGAACGCGTTTCGTTCATCGTCCGGATCTTTCGGCAGCAGCAGTACCTGTAACTGTTGCTCCAGTTGTTCGCTTTTTTCTTTCGCTTCGCGCAGTTCTTCCTGCGCCATTTCCCGCATTTCAGGATCGTCGAGCATCATCTGAGCCGTCTCGATATCGTCCTGAACCTGTTGCCAGTCCGTAAAACAGCGAGAAACGTCGCTTAATTGCGCATATTCGCGCGACAATGCGCGAAAGCGGTCCTGGTCGGCGATAATTCCCGCATCGCCCAGCAACGCCTGAACTTCCTCATGGCGTTCGTGCAGGGCTTCCAGTTTGGCAACGATAGAAGGCTTCATAGGCGTAAATTCACCCTGTAAAAAAGTGTGGTGTGTGCTGCTACTCCAGCCCGAGGCTGTCGCGCAGAATATTCAGGCGTTCGTCATCCCCGTCACGGGCAGCCTGTTGAAGTGATTTCGTTGGCGCATGAATCAGGCGGTTGGTCAGTTTCCATGCCAGATCCTGCAAGATGGCTTGCGCATCACCGCCCTGTTGAAGGGCCGACAGCGCTTTGGTAGTCAGTTCGTCACGAATCTGCTCCGACTGACTACGGTATTCCCGAATGGTCTCGCTGGCCCCCTGGGCGCGTAGCCAGGCCATAAACTCGCTGGCTTCCTGCTCAACAATCGTTTCCGCTTCCACCGCCGCAGCCTGACGCTGCGCCAGATTATGCGAAATGATGCTCTGTAAATCATCGACGCTATAAAGATAAGCGTTCGCCAGTTTGCCGACTTCCGGCTCAACGTCGCGCGGTACGGCGATATCCACCAGCAGCATCGGCTGGTTGCGACGGCTTTTTAATGCGCGCTCCACCATGCCTTTACCGATAATCGGCAGCGGGCTGGCGGTCGAACTGATGATAATATCGGCATCCTGCAAACGGGCGTCGATATCGCTGAGCGAGATAACCTCAGCGCCAACCTCATCCGCCAGGGCTTGCGCGCGCTCGCGGGTTCGGTTGGCGATAATCATCTTTTGTACTTTATGCTCGCGCAGGTGACGCGCCACCAGTTCAATGGTTTCGCCCGCGCCAACTAACAGTACAGTGACCGTCGAGAGCGATTCAAAGATTTGGCGGGCGAGCGTACAGGCGGCAAACGCGACGGAGACGGCGCTGGCGCCGATATCGGTTTCAGTCCGCACTCTCTTGGCGACGGAAAAAGACTTCTGAAACATTCGCTCCAGCGCGCTGGCGTTAAGGTGGCCTTTTTGCGAATCCGCAAACGCTTTTTTCACCTGACCGAGGATTTGCGGTTCGCCCAGCACCAGTGAATCCAGACCGCTGGCGACGCGCATCAGGTGGCTGACGGCGTCATTGTCCTGATGCCAGTACAGACTGTTGCGCAGATCGTCCTCGTTCAGGTTATGGTAATCGCATAACCAGCGGATCAGCGCTTCTTGCAGGTTATCCTGCTCTTCCACGCTCAGATACAGCTCTGTACGGTTACAGGTTGACAGCACGACCCCGCCCTGCACCATTGGCTGCGCAAGCAGGCTGTCCAGCGCCTGATCAAGCGTGTCCGGCGAAAACGTTACGCGTTCTCGCAGCGATACAGGTGCCGTTTTATGGTTAATACCGAGCGCTAAAAGAGTCATGTCTGCGGGAGTAGTACCAGCGTTGATATGGTTAGTCTGCTTGCATCATACAGGATGCGCGTGGTCAATAAAAGAGAGAGCCCCCTTTTAGAGTAATTGGCAGCGCTCGCTAATTTGATGATTTAAGACAACTTGAAAGTAGACGATGTCACCAGGCGGCGCTAGCATTAAAGGCTATAACTGTAACCGATAGCAAAAATTTGCCGAATCGCGGCGCGAACGTTTTTACAGCCTGCAGGTTCAGTTTTCAGGCCTGATAAGCGTAACGCCATCAGGCAATTATTGCACCGTATCACAAGGATTCGTCATCACTATGACCCTGCCCGATTTTCGCCTGATTCGTCTACTGCCGTTAGCAAGCCTGGTTCTCACCGCCTGTACGCTTCCTGGGCATAAAGGCCCGGGCAAGAGCCCGGATTCCCCTCAGTGGCGCCAGCATCAGCAAGAGGTGCGTCATCTGAATCAATACCAGACGCGCGGCGCCTTTGCTTACATCTCAGATGATCAGAAAGTCTATGCGCGCTTCTTCTGGCAACAGACCGGACAGGATCGCTACCGCCTGCTGCTTACCAACCCGCTGGGCAGCACCGAGCTGGAGCTTAACGCCCAGCCGGGCAACGTCCAGTTGGTGGATAACAAAGGCCAGCGTTATACCGCCGATGACGCCGAAGAGATGATCGGCAAACTCACCGGGATGCCGATTCCGTTAAACAGCCTGCGGCAGTGGATCCTCGGTCTGCCTGGCGATGCCACCGACTACAAACTGGACGACCAGTATCGCCTGAGCGAAGTGAACTACCGCCAGGATGGTAAAAACTGGAAAGTGGTTTACGGTGGCTATGACAGCAAAACGCAGCCTGCCATGCCTGCCAATATGGAGCTTTCAGACGGCAGTCAGCGCATTAAGCTGAAAATGGATAACTGGATTGTGAAATGATGACCCATTGGCCTTCTCCGGCAAAATTAAATCTGTTTTTATATATCACCGGACAGCGTGCAGACGGCTACCACACGCTGCAGACGCTGTTTCAGTTTCTGGATTATGGCGACACACTCCACATCGAACCGCGTCGCGATGGCGAAATCCATTTATTAACGCCGGTTAACGGCGTTGAAAATGAAGACAATCTGATCGTCCGCGCCGCGCAACTGTTGATGAAAATCGCCTCGGAGAGTGGACGCCTGCCCGCCGGAAGCGGCGCGGATATCAGCATTGAGAAGCGCCTTCCCATGGGCGGCGGTCTGGGTGGCGGCTCGTCTAACGCCGCGACCGTTCTGGTGGCGCTCAATCATCTTTGGCAATGCGGGCTTTCCATTGATGAACTGGCGACGCTCGGCCTGACGCTCGGCGCCGACGTCCCGGTCTTTGTTCGTGGCCACGCCGCGTTTGCCGAAGGCGTAGGCGAAATATTAACGCCGGTGAATCCGCCGGAAAAATGGTATCTGGTCGCGCACCCTGGCGTAAGCATTCCGACGCCGGTTATCTTTAAAGATCCTCAATTGCCGCGTAATACGCCAAAAAGGTCAATAGATACGTTACTAAAATGTGAATTCAGCAATGATTGCGAGGTTATCGCAAGAAAACGTTTTCGCGAGGTTGATGCGGCGCTTTCCTGGCTGTTAGAATACGCGCCGTCGCGCCTGACTGGGACAGGGGCCTGTGTCTTTGCTGAATTCGATACAGAGTCCTGTGCTCGCCAGGTGCTTGAGCAAGCCCCGGAATGGCTCAATGCTTTTGTGGCGAAGGGTGTCAACCTCTCCCCATTGCATCGAGAGTTACTCTAACGCATTCGGGTTTCAGGAAGATGGCGAAATGACGAATCGCCGGTCATATATGCCGTATTTGACCGGTGTGAGGCATCGATACCAGCGCACATGAAACGTGAATGAAGACGAGTAAGCCGGGCAAGCTGAGCTTCGGTGACAACGTCACCTTGTTCCAGACGTTGCATCGCGCTCTTTAATACACCGCCTGGATAGGATTTTGCCTGGCCCGCACAGTTTTCGGCAGATTCTTTCCACCAATGGACGCATGCCTGAGGTTCTTCTCGTGCCTGATATGAAGCTTTTTGCTGGTAACGCCACCCCGGAACTAGCACAACGTATTGCCAACCGCCTGTACACTTCTCTCGGCGACGCCGCCGTAGGTCGCTTTAGCGACGGCGAAGTCAGCGTACAAATCAACGAAAATGTACGCGGTGGTGATATTTTCATCATCCAGTCCACTTGTGCCCCAACCAACGACAACCTGATGGAATTGGTCGTTATGGTTGATGCCCTGCGTCGTGCTTCCGCAGGTCGTATCACCGCCGTTATCCCCTACTTTGGCTATGCACGTCAGGACCGTCGCGTACGTTCCGCCCGTGTGCCGATTACCGCAAAAGTTGTCGCTGACTTCCTGTCCAGCGTCGGCGTTGACCGCGTTCTCACCGTAGATCTGCATGCTGAACAGATCCAGGGCTTCTTTGACGTTCCGGTTGATAACGTGTTTGGTAGCCCAATCCTGCTCGAAGATATGCTGCAACTGAATCTGGATAACCCGATCGTGGTTTCTCCGGATATTGGCGGCGTGGTTCGTGCCCGCGCTATCGCTAAGCTGCTGAACGATACCGATATGGCTATCATTGATAAACGTCGTCCGCGCGCGAACGTTTCTCAGGTGATGCACATCATCGGCGACGTCACTGGCCGTGACTGCGTGCTGGTTGATGATATGATCGATACCGGCGGTACTCTGTGCAAAGCAGCAGAAGCATTGAAAGAACGTGGCGCTAAACGCGTGTTTGCCTACGCGACGCACCCGATCTTCTCAGGCAATGCGGCAAACAACCTGCGCAACTCCGTCATTGATGAAGTCGTTGTCTGCGACACCATTCCGCTGACCGACGAAATCAAAGCGCTGCCGAACGTGCGTACTTTGACCCTGTCAGGTATGCTGGCCGAAGCGATTCGCCGTATCAGCAACGAAGAATCGATTTCCGCCATGTTCGAGCATTGATCGAACCCGGATCTGAAACCCGCTGCGGCGGGGTTTTTTTGTCTGTAACACCCTTTTGTATGACTTATGCCTCCTTCACCTGCCATTTAGTTGACAGATGATGCGCTCATGGATGAAACATTATTGTGAACAAATTATTTTCCTCACATGTGATGCCTTTCCGCGCTCTCATCGATGCTTGCTGGAAAGAAAAATATACCGCCTCCCGGTTCACCCGCGATGTGATAGCCGGGATCACCGTCGGGATTATTGCTATCCCGCTGGCGATGGCGCTGGCAATTGGCAGTGGCGTTGCGCCGCAGTATGGCCTCTATACCTCCGCTGTCGCCGGGATCGTGATCGCGCTAACCGGCGGCTCGCGCTTTAGCGTTTCCGGCCCTACCGCCGCGTTTGTGGTGATTTTGTATCCGGTATCGCAACAGTTTGGTCTGGCGGGCCTACTGGTCGCCACGCTGATGTCGGGCTTCTTCCTGATCCTTTTCGGCCTGGCGAGACTGGGGCGATTGATTGAATATATCCCGGTGTCGGTCACGTTGGGTTTTACCTCAGGGATTGGTATTACCATCGGTACCATGCAGATTAAAGATTTTCTTGGTCTGCAGATGGCCCATGTGCCAGAGCACTATTTGCAGAAAGTCAGCGCGCTGTTTATGGCGTTGCCCACCGTCAATATTGGCGATGCCGCCATTGGCGTGGTAACGCTGGGAACGTTGATTTTCTGGCCGCGTCTCGGTATTCGTCTGCCAGGACATCTTCCCGCGCTGCTGGCCGGTTGCGCCGTAATGGGGATTGTTAATCTGCTGGGCGGCAATGTGGCGACTATCGGCTCACAGTTCCATTACGTTCTGGCTGACGGCACTCAGGGCAACGGCATCCCGCAGCTCCTGCCGCAACTGATGCTGCCGTGGAGTCTTCCTGGCTCCGATTTCACGCTAAGCTGGGATTCACTGCGCGCGCTGCTGCCAGCGGCTTTCTCGATGGCAATGCTGGGGGCAATCGAATCATTGCTCTGCGCCGTCGTGCTGGACGGCATGACCGGCACCAAACATAAAGCTAACAGCGAACTTATCGGCCAGGGGCTGGGGAATATGGTCGCGCCGTTCTTTGGCGGCATCACCGCCACCGCCGCGATTGCCCGATCTGCCGCCAACGTCCGCGCTGGCGCGACCTCTCCCGTCTCGGCGGTAATTCACGCTATTCTGGTCATTCTGGCGCTACTGGTCTTAGCCCCGCTACTCTCCTGGCTGCCGCTTTCCGCGATGGCGGCGCTACTGCTGATGGTGGCATGGAATATGAGTGAAGCCCATAAAGTGGTGGATCTGTTACGCCATGCGCCGAAAGATGACATTATCGTTATGCTGCTGTGCATGTCATTAACGGTTCTGTTTGATATGGTCATCGCCATCAGCGTGGGGATTGTCCTTGCTTCCCTGCTGTTTATGCGCCGTATTGCGCGAATGACTCGACTTGCGCCGGTCAATGTCGATATGCCTGAAGATGTGCTGGTGCTGCGTGTTATCGGTCCGCTCTTTTTCGCCGCGGCGGAAGGGCTGTTTACCGACCTTGAGTCACGTATTAAGGGCAAACGTATCGTCGTTCTGAAATGGGACGCAGTACCAGTGCTGGATGCAGGCGGGCTTGATGCTTTTCAGCGTTTTGTGAAGCGTCTGCCGGAGGGTTGCGAATTGCGTATCAGTAACCTGGAGTTCCAACCGCTGCGCACAATGGCGCGTGCCGGTATCAAACCTATTCCTGGGCGTCTGACCTTCTTCCCGAACAGGACGGAGGCGTTAGCGGATTTACTCAGTTAATGGACAATGCCCGGTGGCGATAACGCTTACCGAGTCTGAACCGGTTAGCTATGACGACGATTGTCGCTACGGCGGCAACGTTTGTCATAGTGACGTACCCACCAATATTTGTCGCTCACCTGCTCATGCCCCCCTACACGAGCCCCCGCCAGCCAAAGAACTGCACCGACAAAAATGCTCAGTATTGCGCCATGCGCAAAAAATTGCGGCAAATTAAACTGCGGCAGTTGGTTTAAAATAGAGTAACCCACGCCGACAACCATCACGACCAGCCCCAACCCCATCAGCACGTTACCGAATAACGAAGCGTTTTTGCGTTTCATATGTCACCTCCGGAACTTTTGGGTTGTTTTTAGGAAATCCCCCCTAAACTTTATGTGTAAAGTATAGACAACACTTCCATTTGTAAGTGCGGGTGCGATCACAAATGTAAAGTTTCATTTAACAAAACTTTACAAATAACACTCTGAACAGTTTACATTTTTAATAATCAATGCTGGCAATTATTTAATTTACTTCAGGGTGTCGCTGTGTTTTGTCAAGCGGGCAGACAGACAGTAAACTACGCGCCAGTTATGGATCTACTCAGGACAAAAAACGTGGCAATTAAATTGATTGTTGGTCTGGCGAATCCCGGCGCGGAATATGCCGCGACGCGACACAATGCAGGCGCATGGTACGTCGATTTACTGGCGGAGCGCCTGCGCGCGCCGTTGCGTGAAGAGCCTAAATTCTTTGGCTATACCTCACGCATCACGCTGGAAGGGGAAGATGTTCGCCTGCTGGTACCCACCACGTTCATGAACCTCAGTGGTAAAGCAGTTGGCGCAATGGCCAGTTTTTTACCGTATTCAGCCGGACGAAATTCTGGTCGCTCACGACGAGCTGGATCTCCCGCCGGGCGTCGCGAAATTTAAACTTGGCGGCGGCCACGGCGGCCACAATGGTCTGAAAGACATCATCAGCAAGCTGGGCAATAATCCCAACTTTCACCGCTTACGCGTTGGAATTGGTCATCCAGGCGATAAAAATAAAGTTGTTGGTTTCGTGCTGGGTAAACCCCCTGTTTCTGAACAAAAATTAATTGATGAGGCCATTGACGAAGCGGCACGTTGTACGGAATTGTGGTTCAAAGAGGGTCTGGCCAAAGCAACAAGCCGTTTGCATACCTTTAAGGCGCAATAACCAGTGATGTGCGGCATTTTTGCCGCACGCCGTGTATAATAGGCGAAGTTATTTCCATTTCTGCAATCTGTTTTCTATAACAGGTTGATTATTAAGATATTAAGGTGAGTTAAATCATGGGATTCAAATGCGGTATCGTCGGTCTGCCCAACGTCGGGAAATCCACCCTGTTCAACGCGCTGACAAAAGCCGGTATTGAAGCGGCAAACTTTCCGTTCTGCACTATCGAACCGAATACCGGTGTCGTGCCGATGCCCGATCCGCGTCTGGACCAGTTGGCTGAGATTGTTAAACCGCAACGCATTCTACCAACCACGATGGAGTTCGTGGATATCGCCGGTCTGGTAAAAGGCGCATCCAAAGGCGAAGGGTTGGGTAACCAGTTCCTGACCAATATCCGTGAAACCGAAGCTATCGGTCACGTGGTCCGCTGCTTTGAGAACGACAATATCATCCATGTGGCGGGTAAAGTAAACCCGGCAGAAGATATTGATGTTATCAATACCGAACTGGCGCTGGCTGACCTCGATACCTGCGAGCGCGCTATCCATCGCGTACAGAAGAAAGCCAAAGGCGGCGATAAAGACGCCAAAGCGGAACTGGCCGCGCTGGAAAAATGCCTGCCGCACCTGGCCGAAGCGGGGATGCTGCGTTCGCTGGACCTGACGGACGAAGATAAAGCGGCTATCCGTTATTTAAGCTTCCTGACGCTGAAGCCGACAATGTATATCGCTAACGTCAATGAAGACGGTTTTGAAAATAACCCGTATCTGGACCAGGTTCGCGAAATCGCCGCCAAAGAAGGTTCGGTCGTGGTTCCGGTGTGTGCCGCCGTCGAAGCTGATATTACTGAGCTGGAGGATGACGAGCGCGACGAATTTATGGCTGAACTGGGTCTGGAAGAGCCGGGGCTGAACCGCGTTATTCGCGCAGGTTATCGTCTGCTGAACCTCCAGACCTATTTCACCGCCGGGGTGAAAGAGGTTCGCGCATGGACCATTCCGGTTGGCGCAACCGCGCCGCAGGCAGCAGGTAAAATCCATACCGACTTCGAAAAAGGCTTTATCCGCGCCCAAACTATCGCCTTTGACGACTTTATTACCTATAAAGGTGAACAAGGCGCGAAAGAAGCCGGTAAGATGCGAGCGGAAGGCAAAGATTACATCGTTAAAGATGGCGATATAATGAACTTCCTGTTCAACGTCTAAATAACATTTGTTGTCTTATGAGGTTTTGCTGAATCTCATAAGAGGCAAAGAAACTCATAAAATCCACGCAGCCGCGTGGATTTTTTATTTCATAATATCTCAACTCATACTGACAGGCTCAATTAACGCAGAGCTAACAGGGTAAGTTTTTTTCTTAATTACCAGTCGACATTCACTGTATGATTATAAAAAGGATGCTGATCCTTTAGCGGCGTCTCATAACTTGGGATCGCATCATAATCATCTTTTCCCCGAACGGAATACCTTCCCGCTTCGATATCAAAACGATGTTTGAGCCATCCCGCAACATGACTTGCGAAAGCCTCTTTTCTTCTTAATGGCCAATCAACAGAAGCCAAATTAACATCTAATAAGTACCGCCCTTCTTTATTAACCTTGATCATTCCAGCCTGCAGTAACGCCCGTACCACCTGGGATTGGTTATCATGAATCCAGACCCAGGCATTTCCAAATTCCATTGCATAATTATCATTTAAAAAATCTTTTTTTGAATATAATTCACTTACATAATCATTGATAGAGTCAGCATAATTTTTTACTTTAGATGCAGATAAATCAAAAAAAGATTCAAATTCGAAAGTATTGTCATTAATATAGGACAGTAACGCACCCGGTTCCGAGAGCTGGGTCCATGATTGTAAACTCTCTACAGCTATAATGAATTTGAAAGTATTTCTTCCAATGACACCCCGGTCAATTAAAGTTAAAATATCGTGAGCTACGGTAGGGATATCTTCTGCAAACGGGACGATTATTCCCGCACCACTTATTTCGCTTGATCTAAAATCAAACCCTGGGGTACTTTCAATGTTTTCCGGAATACCATACTCTTTAATATGATTAAGGAATTTTTTAATATCGCCACGATATGGCCATCGCCATTCGCGTTCATGTGTCCAGTCAATCTTACCTGGAACATAAGTAACATATCTATATTGTTCAATCAGAGGAAGAGCCGTTTCATCAAGAATACGTTCCCCATATCTGCCTTGCGAGCATCGAGCATTGTTATGCTGATCCAACCCATATATGACTGGCCTTGCCCCATAATTAAACATTTGCTCTTTAGGTAAAACGATTGCATATAAACCAATATTTTCATTTCGTTCTAATCGGCGAACACCAGTTTCTAAATAAGCTGCAATCGGCATATCTGTAAAGCATACCACCGGGGAGTCACCATATACGGTTCGTTGTCCATTTCGGTATGACCAGGACGAGAAAATTTTATGACTGCGTAAAGATAATCTAAGTAAATATTTAGCATCAATGGAACATGCATGGTGCTGATTATTAAAACCACAGTGTTCAGGTAAATAAATATGGCTACCGGTCTCTAAATCAACGTCCCGAAAAAAATGAATCAAATAATCGGATAAGTCAAATCTGATGTTATTTTTCATGGGACGCCCTCTTTCAAACAGTCTCTTTTTTGCATTCCTTTAAAACCAGCACCATCATTTTATATAAAAATCATCACGAAGTATGCTTCTTTTAACGATGACATCAAATCCTCCCTCCTTTTGCATCAACTTACGTATCCCTGAAATGGCGAGACCAGGCTAAATCCACTTGAGGTTGCTCACTGAAAACCTCATCCCGGAACAAACTCAACCGCGCTTCCCCGCCACGGCCCTTTCGCCGAAAAACCGATAATGGGTATAAATATACCGCTATAAGCTATACCCACACACTTCACATTGTTTCTTATCGTTAATCCGATACGCTTTTTTCACATTATTTCTGGCGGTATACGTCGGTGCAAAGTGAATCGGGCTCGTTTCCGCGCTCGCGCGTAACACAATGATTTACCTTGCTGGCGGAACGTCAACGGACCCGCAAAAGCGCCTTATGCCCCTGGCGGAGCGTGGTGCAAAAAGGAGAAAAAATACGCGTTATGAATAACGAGGAGACCTTTTATCAAGCCATGCGTCGTAAGGGAGTGACCCGACGCAGCTTTCTCAAATTCTGTAGCCTTGCCGCCACATCGCTGGGACTGGGCGCCGGAATGACGCCAAAGATCGCCTGGGCGCTGGAGAATAAACCGCGGATTCCGGTGGTCTGGATTCATGGACTGGAATGCACCTGCTGTACCGAATCCTTTATCCGTTCCTCGCACCCGCTAGCCAAAGATGTGATCCTCTCGCTGATTTCCCTCGATTATGACGACACCCTGATGGCCGCCGCCGGCGCACAGGCCGAAGAAGTCTTTGACGATATTACCACTCGCTACGCCGGGAAATACATTCTGGCGGTGGAAGGCAATCCGCCGTTAGGAGAGCAAGGAATGTTCTGTATCAGCGGCGGCCGCCCGTTTATTGAAAGCCGCCGCGGGCGCCAGCGCTATTATCGCCTGGGGAAACTGCGCCTCCTGGGGTTGCGTCCAGGCCGCCCGCCCCAATCCGACCCAGGCAACGCCTATCGATAAAGTGATCACCGACAAGCCGATCGTGAAAGTCCCTGGATGTTCGCCAATCCCGGATGTCATGAGCGCCATTATCACCTATATGGTGACGTTTGATCGTCTGCCGGAACTCGATCGCATGGGCCGTCCACTGATGTTCTATGGTCAGCGTATCCACGATAAATGCTACCGTCGCGCCCATTTTGACGCCGGTGAATTTGTCGAGAGCTGGGATGATGACGCCGCCCGCAAGGGATACTGCCTGTACAAGATGGGCTGTAAAGGGCCAACCACCTATAACGCCTGCTCCTCCACACGCTGGAATGACGGCGTCTCCTTTCCTATCCAGTCCGGTCACGGATGTCTGGGATGTTCAGAAAATGGTTTCTGGGATCGCGGCTCGTTTTATAGCCGCGTGGTGGATATTCCCCAGATGGGTACCCATTCAACCGCCGATACGGTGGGGCTGACCGCGCTGGGCGTGGTCGCGGCGGGCGTTGGCGGTCACGCTATCGCCAGCGCACTCAACCAACGTAAACGCCACAAACAACAGTTAGCGCAAGCCGAACAACAGCCGGACAATGAGGATAAACAGGCATGAGTAACCAGTATCAAACCCAGGGTTATACCGTTAACGACGCCGGCCGTCGTCTGATCGTGGACCCGATTACCCGCATCGAAGGGCATATGCGCTGCGAAGTGAACATTGATGAGCAAAACGTTATTACCAATGCCGTTTCCTGCGGCACGATGTTCCGCGGGCTGGAGATCATTCTGCAAGGCCGTGACCCACGTGACGCCTGGGCGTTTGTTGAACGTATTTGTGGTGTCTGTACCGGGGTACATGCTCTGGCGTCGGTGTACGCTATCGAAGATGCGATTGGTATCCAGGTACCGGATAACGCCAATATTATACGTAACATCATGCTGGCTACGTTGTGGTGCCACGATCATTTGGTCCATTTTTATCAGTTAGCCGGCATGGACTGGATTGATGTTCTGAATGCGCTGAAAGCCGATCCACGCGCCACCTCGCAGCTGGCGCAAAGCCTTTCCGCCTGGCCGATGTCATCGCCGGGCTACTTCTTTGACGTACAAAATCGATTGAAGAAATTTGTCGATGGCGGCCAGCTTGGGATATTCCGTAACGGCTATTGGGGACATCCACAGTACAAACTGTCGCCAGAGGCTAATCTGATGGGTTTTGCCCACTATCTTGAAGCCCTCGACTTCCAGCGCGAGATCGTCAAAATCCATACCATATTTGGCGGTAAGAACCCCCATCCTAACTGGATCGTCGGCGGGATGCCGTGCGCGATCAATCTCGATCAAAGCGGCGCGGTCGGGGCTATCAATATGGAGCGCCTCAACCTGGTGCAGTCGATCATCACCCGCACCGCCGACTTCATTAACAACGTGATGGTTCCGGACGCGCTGGCTATCGGCCAGTTCAATAAAGCATGGAGTCAAATTGGCACCGGTCTGTCGGATAAATGCGTGCTGAGCTACGGCGCATTTCCGGACATTGCCAACGACTTCAGCCAGCAAAGCCTGTTAATGCCGGGCGGCGCGGTGGTCAATGGCGATTTTAAAAATGTCATGCCGGTAGATTTGGCCGATCCGCAGCAGATACAGGAGTTTGTGGATCACGCCTGGTACCGCTATCCGGACGATCGGCTGGGCCGTCATCCTTTTGACGGCATTACCGATCCCTGGTACAACCCGGGTGATGTCAAAGGCAGCGATACGCATATCCAGCAGCTCAACGAGCAGGAACGCTACTCCTGGATTAAAGCGCCGCGCTGGCGGGGTCATGCCATGGAAGTCGGCCCGCTTGCCCGAACGCTTATCGCGTATCACAAAGGGGATGCCGCCACCATAGAGTCGGTAGATCGCATGATGTCTGCCCTTAAACTGCCGCTCTCCGGTATCCAGTCTACGCTTGGCCGTATTTTATGCCGCGCGCACGAAGCGCAATGGGCCGTCGGTAAGCTGCAGTATTTTTTCGACAGGCTTATGACCAACCTGAAAAACGGCGACCTGGCCACCGCCAATACCGAGAAATGGGAACCGGCCAGTTGGCCGCAGCACTGCCGCGGCATCGGTTTTACCGAAGCGCCTCGTGGAGCGTTGGGACACTGGGCGTCAATCCGCGATCAGAAGATTGAACTCTATCAGTGCGTAGTCCCCACCACCTGGAACGCCAGCCCACGCGATCCTAAAAAACAGATCGGCGCCTATGAAGCGGCATTGATGGGAACGCAAATGGCGATTCCCGACCAACCGTTAGAAATCCTGAGGACGCTGCACAGCTTCGACCCCTGCCTCGCCTGTTCAACCCACGTGCTCGGCGACGACGGCAGCGAACTGATTGCCGTCCAGGTACGCTAAGCGTTAAGGAAAAGAACGATGACTGGAAAGCTATCTCCACGCGTCGGGGAGGCGCGTGATACTGCCGTCAGCCACTATGTGTTTGAAGCGCCGGTACGCCTGTGGCACTGGCTAACGGTGGCCTGCATGTTGGTACTGATGGTAACAGGCTACTTCATTGGCCGACCGCTGCCGTCGGTGAGTGGCGAGGCGACCTATCTGTTTTACATGGGCTATATCCGGCTGATCCACTTTGCCGCCGCGATGATCTTTACCGTGTTACTGCTGGGGCGAATTTATTGGGCCTGTGTCGGCAACCGCTATTCGCGAGAGCTGTTTATCGTCCCGGTCTGGCGTCGTAGTTGGTGGCAAGGCGCTTTCTCCGTGGTCCGCTGGTATCTGTTTCTGGAGAAAAAACCGGGGAGCGACATCGGACATAACCCTGTCGCACAGGCCGCGATGTTCGGCTATTTCCTGTTATCGGTATTTATGATCCTCACCGGTTTCGCTCTGTTTGGCGAGCATAGCCAGTACGCGATCTTTGCGCCGTTCCGCTATGTGGTTGAATTTTTCTACTGGACCGGCGGCAACTCCATCGATATTCACAGCTGGCACCGACTGGGTATGTGGCTGATCGCCGCCTTCATCGTCGGGCACGTTTACCTCGCTATCCGGGAAGACATTATGTCCGACGATACGGTGATCTCCACCATGATCAATGGCTATCGCAGCCACAAATTCCCCAAACCGCACGACAAGGAGCCCTCATGAATGCGCAACGCGTAGTGGTGATGGGGTTAGGAAACCTGCTGTGGGCCGATGAAGGATTCGGTATCCGGGTCGCGGAGCGTTTGTATGCCCGATATCACTGGCCTGAAGAGGTAGAAATTGTGGACGGCGGTACGCAAGGGCTAAACCTGTTAGGTTATGTTGAGCAAGCCAGCCATCTCCTGCTCCTTGACGCGATCGATTACGGCCTGGCGCCGGGCAGCCTGCGAACCTATGCCGGCGAGAAAATCCCCGCGTATCTCAGCGCCAAAAAAATGAGCCTGCATCAAAACAGTTTTTCCGAAGTTCTGGCGCTGGCCGACATCCGCGGGCATCTGCCCTGTCACATAGCGCTGGTCGGCCTGCAACCGGCGCTACTGGACGACTACGGCGGTAGCCTGAGCGAAATAGCTCGCGGCCAGCTACCGGCGGCGGAACAGGCCGCCCTGGAGCAACTGGCCGCCTGGGGGATCGTACCACAGGCAAACGAGGTCGCACGCTGCCTGAACTATAAATGCCTGTCGATGGAAAATTATGAGGGAGTGCGCATACGTCAGTATCAGACACGTCTGGAGGGCAAAAGAAGTGGCGAATGACACCCCGTTCTCTGCGCTATGGCAACGCCTGTTAACCCGGGGATGGCAACCGGTAGAGGTTTCCACGGTAGACGACTGGATCAAACGGGTTGGAGATGGCGTCGTCCTGTTAAGTAGCGATCCGCGGCGTACGCCGGAAGTCAGCGATAACCCGGTGATGATCGCCGAATTTCTGCGTGAGTTTCCACAGTTTGACTGGCAGGTGGCGGTGGCCGACCTTGAACAAAGTGAAGCTATCGGCGATCGCTTTAATGTACGTCGGTTTCCGGCGACGTTGGTTTTTACAGACGGCGAGCTACGCGGCGCGCTCAGCGGCATTCATCCCTGGGCTGAACTGCTCACGCTGATGCGTTCGATGGTTGACACTCCCGCAGCGCAGGAGACAGCACAATGAGCAACGCCTTTTTTCATCTGCTGGGGCCAGGCACGCAGCCTGATGACGCCAGTTTCTCGATGAATCCCCTACCGCTCACCTGTCAGGTCAATGGCGACCCAAGTATGGCGGCGCTGGAACACTGCGCTCACAGCCCGGCGGTGATGGCATTGTTGACCGATCTGCGAGGTCAGCTTGCCCGGCGCATCCCGGAAGTCGGCGACGTGCTGGGATGGGAGTTATCTCCCCTGAATGCCGATGATCTCTCATTCCTCAATACGCTATTGGGCGAAGGCGAAGTCTCGGTACGCATTCAGCATCCGGACGGGAGTGAAAGCGAGATCCAGGAGACCATCTTCTGCGGCCTGTGGCGGGTACGCCATCTGCATAACCGACGTCTGCTGACGGATCGTCTGGAAGCGGGTAGCGCGCCCCTGGCATTGTGGCAAGCGGCGACTGCCGATACGCTGCCTGACGACGCTCTGCTGCCTCCGCCTGTCGCTGGCCTGATGAATGGACTGCCGCTGGCCCATGAGTTATTGGCGCACGTACGCGATCCGGCGTCGCAACCTCACAGCATCAATTTGACCCAACTGCCGCTCAACGAGGCCGATCGCCTTTTTCTGGCGCGTTTATGCGGACACGGGAATATTCAGATTCGCATCTCCGGGTATGGTGAAAGTCAAATCAACGCCACAGCATTGCGCCATCTCTGGCATGTGCGCTGTCTGGACGCGCTTAAAGGGCCGTTACTCGATAGCTATGAGATTTGTCCTTTGCCGGAGCTGGTACTGGCGGCCCCGGAAGATCTGGCCGATTCGCGCCAGCGCCTGGATGAAGTCTGCCGATGGCTGGAGACGCGCTAACGCTCTCAACAGGAACGTAACCGGTGTCCGGTACTGATTAGCTTTTTACTCTCTTTCTGCCTACAGGAGTTAGCATGTGGGATGTCATTGACTTATCGCGCTGGCAGTTTGCGCTGACCGCGCTGTATCACTTTTTATTTGTTCCTCTTACGCTTGGGCTGATTTTTTTGCTGGCCGTCATGGAGACGATCTATGTGGTGACGGGGAAAACCGTCTACCGCGATATGACGCGTTTCTGGGGCAAGCTCTTCGGGATCAATTTTGCTCTCGGTGTGGCTACCGGCCTGACCATGGAGTTTCAGTTCGGGACTAACTGGTCGCTCTATTCCAACTATGTGGGCGATATTTTCGGCGCGCCGCTGGCGATGGAAGCGTTACTGGCCTTCTTTCTCGAATCCACTTTTGTCGGCCTGTTCTTTTTCGGCTGGCAGCGGCTGAATAAATACCAACACCTGCTGGTCACCTGGCTGGTGGCCTTCGGCTCCAATATTTCAGCATTATGGATTCTGAATGCCAATGGCTGGATGCAGTATCCTACCGGCGCTCATTTCAACATCGATACGTTACGGATGGAAATGAGCAGCTTCAGCGATCTGGTCTTTAACCCGGTGAGCCAGGTGAAATTCGTCCATACCGTCATGTCCGGTTATGTCACCGGCGCCATGTTTATTATGTCCATCAGCGCCTGGTATCTGCTACGTGGCCGCGAGCGTGAGGTGGCCTTGCGCTCGTTTGCTATCGGCTCAGTATTCGGCACCCTGGCCATTCTGGGAACCCTACAACTGGGGGACAGTTCGGCCTACGAGGTCGCCCAAATTCAGCCGGTGAAACTGGCGGCGATGGAAGGCGAATGGCAAACCGAACCCGCGCCCGCGCCGTTTCATCTGATTGCCTGGCCGCAGCAGGAACAGGAGCGTAATGCATTTGCCGTGAAGATCCCTGCTCTGCTGGGTATTCTGGCCACCCATTCGCTGGATACGCCGGTTCCGGGGTTAAAAAACCTAATGGACGACACTCTGCCGCGCCTGAAGCGTGGCCGGGAGGCCTGGCTACTCATGCAGGAGATAGCGCAAGGCAATCGCTCGCCGCAGGTACTGAATGCGTTTCACACCGTTGAGGGCGATCTGGGGTACGGCATTCTGCTGGCGAAATATGCCCCGGATATGAACCATGTGACGCCGGAGCAGTATCGTGCGGCCCAGCGTGGCGCTATTCCTCAGGTGGCGCCGGTGTTCTGGAGTTTCCGTATTATGGTCGGCTGCGGTTCGCTGCTGTTAGTGGTGATGTTGATTGCGTTGATACAGACGCTGCGAATGCGTATCGACCAGCATCGCTGGGTATTGCGTATGACGCTGTGGAGCCTGCCGTTACCGTGGATTGCCATTGAAGCCGGTTGGTTTATGACGGAGTTTGGCCGTCAGCCCTGGGCGATTCAGGACATTCTGCCGACCTGGTACGCTCACTCCGCGCTGACGCCGGGCCAGTTGGCCTTCTCAATGGGGCTTATCCTCGGACTTTACACCCTGTTTTTAATCGCGGAAGTCTATCTGATGCAGAAGTACGCGCGTCTTGGGCCGAGCGCCATGCAACATCAACAACAAGCGCAACAACAGGGATAAAGGAGACAATCATGTTGGATTATGAAACGTTGCGGTTCATTTGGTGGCTGCTGATCGGCGTCATCCTGGTGGCATTTATGGTAACTGACGGGTTTGATATGGGTGTCGGTTGCCTGCTCCCGCTGATAGCGCGCAACGATGACGAACGCCGGGTGTTGATCAATAGCGTCGGCGCCCACTGGGAAGGAAACCAGGTATGGTTGATTCTCGCGGGCGGGGCATTATTCGCCGCCTGGCCACGGGTCTATGCCGCCGCGTTTTCCGGTTTTTATGTGGCGATGATCCTGGTGCTGTGTGCCCTCTTCTTTCGCCCGCTGGCCTTTGATTATCGGGGTAAAATCGCCAATGCCCGCTGGCGCGCGCTGTGGGATACCGGTCTGGTTATCGGCAGCCTGGTGCCCCCCGTTGTATTCGGCATCGCGTTCGGCAACCTGTTTTTAGGCGTGCCGTTTGCCTTCACGCCGCAGCTTCATGTTGACTATTTTGGCACCTTCTGGCAGTTACTCTCGCCCTTTGCCCTACTGTGTGGATTATTGAGTCTGTCGTTGGTGATTATGCAAGGAGGCGTCTGGTTACAGTTGAAAACGGAGGGCGTTATTCGTCAACGGGCTCTGTCGGCCACCCGCCACAGCGCGCTGCTGATCGTGATCTGCTTCCTGCTGGCCGGTTACTGGCTGTGGGCCGGCGTTGATGGCTTTGTCTTACTCACGCAGGATGCCAACGGCCCTTCCAATCCGCTCTTAAAAGGCGTGGCGATACTCCCTGGCGCATGGGTGAACCACTTTATACGCTCGCCGCTACTGCTCATCATCCCGTTGCTCGGTATGATCCTGCCGATTCTGGCTTTCTATGCCTGCCTTCGCGGTCAGACTATTCGTGGATTTCTGTTCGCTTCCCTGACCCAGGCCTGCGTCATCTTTACCGCCGGCATAACGCTATTTCCTTTTGTGATGCCGTCGAGTGTTAGTCCTCTCTCCAGCCTGACGGTGTGGGACAGCACCTCCAGCCGGATGACGCTCGAAATCATGCTGGTGATTGTGCTGATTTTTCTGCCGATCGTACTGCTCTATACGCTGTGGAGCTATTACAAAATGTTGGGGCGTATCAACCTGGAGACCCTCCGCCGCAACGATCATGAACTTTATTAGGGAGCGGGAGCGATGTGGTATTTACTGTGGTTTGTCGGCATTCTGCTGATGTGCTCACTGTCGACGCTGGCGCTGGTATGGCTTGAGTCGCGTCAACAATAAAGAGGTAAACCGGGGCCAGCGCCGTCTGACTCCGGTTATTTTTATCTTTTTACGCGCCTGGCGAAGACGTTTCCCCGCCGACAGGACGACATAACATTGATACATGTCGTTATCATAATGTTTACTTTTAGAGGTGCGTCATAATTATGACAAATAGCCACCTTGCACATATTTCGCATATTTAAGCAATTACTTGCATAATTAGCGATACATCTCCTCTTATAGCGGATAATTAACCACTTACCATCCAAAATCATAACGAAAATCCAACTGCCTGCCATTTTTGATCTGAGTTAATTGTTTAAAAAAGTGTTAAATTTATCGCTACATGGTGTGATCTACTATGTACCACGGTCAATTAAAGAACATATTACTTTTATCACTAAGGTTTATCATGGATAAGTTATCTTACGCTTCAGATAGCAGCACATCTGCCTGGAATACCTACCTGCAACAAATCGAGCGTGTGGCCCCTTATCTGGGCGAGTTATCCCCCTGGGTGGATACTCTGCGCCACCCAAAACGCGCTCTGATCGTCGATATTCCGGTACAAATGGATGATGGCACTATTCGTCATTTCGAAGGATATCGCGTGCAGCACAACCTCTCCCGAGGTCCGGGTAAAGGCAGTGTTCGCTACCATCCTGACGTTGATCTCAATGAAGTGATGGCCCTGTCAGCATGGATGACCATCAAATGTGCCGCGCTGAACCTGCCATACGGCGGCGCTAAAGGCGGTATCCGCGTCGATCCGTTCTCGCTGTCGGAAGGTGAACTGGAGCATTTGACCCGCCGCTATACCAGCGAGATCGGCATTATCATCGGGCCGCAGAAAGATATTCCTGCGCCGGATGTCGGCACCAACGGTAAAGTGATGGCCTGGATGATGGATACGTATTCCATGAATCATGGCACGACGATCACTGGCGTCGTCACCGGTAAGCCTATCCATCTTGGCGGTTCGCTGGGTCGTGAAAAAGCGACGGGGCGCGGCGTTTTCGTCAGCGGGCTGGAAGCCGCGCGTCGGGCGAATATCGCCGTTGAAGGCGCTCGCGTTGCGGTTCAGGGTTTTGGTAACGTCGGCAGCGAAGCCGCGCGTCTGTTTGCAGGCGCTGGCGCCCGTGTCGTGGCGATTCAGGATCATACCGCGACCCTGTTTAACGCCACCGGTATTGACATGAAGGCGCTCACGGCATGGCAGACAGAACACAAACAGATAGCCGGTTTCCCGGGCGCGGAAACTATCGCCAGCGATGCGTTCTGGCGTCTGGAGATGGATATTCTGATCCCGGCGGCGCTTGAAGGTCAGATAACTCGTCAGCGCGCGGAAGCCCTGACGTGTAAGCTGGTGCTGGAAGGGGCTAACGGCCCGACCTATCCGGATGCTGATGATGTTCTGGCCAGCCGTGGTATCCTTGTGGTGCCTGATGTGGTCTGTAACGCAGGCGGCGTAACCGTCAGCTACTTCGAATGGGTACAAGATATGGCCAGCTTCTTCTGGAGCGAAGAAGAGATCAACGCGCGCATGGACAAAATCATGACCGACGCGATCGTCCATGTCTGGGAGAAAGCGGCTGAGAAATCCTGTTCTCTGCGCACCGCAGCCTATATTGTCGCCTGTGAGCGCATTCTGTTGGCCCGTAAAGATCGCGGTATCTATCCGGGTTAAGGCTACAAGTCATTGCGCTAAAATCCACGTCCCGGCGTGGATTTTTTTGTCTGTATACCCCGTTTTCCACGCGCGCGCCGATAAATTCTGTCTCAATAAAATGTCTGTTTGTTCGCAAAATAGCGGTTCAATCACGCGTATCTGGTCATCGTAGACTAAGGTTTTGTCATGGTAAATGCCGTTGGCTTTGGCTCACCGCTAAGGAGATAACTTGATGATACCCCCAGAGATTCGCCGTTCTGTTCTACTGCAGAAAGCCATAAAACTGGCGCTGGCAGGGACGCTGCTGACGTTTGCATCGTTTTCGGCGACTGCCGCAGACCCGTCTTCCGACACTGAAACTCCGCAGCCGCCGGATATTTTGCTTGGCCCGCTCTTTAATGATGTCCAGAATGCAAAACTCTTCCCCGATCAGAAAACCTTTGCTGACGCCATACCTAATAGCGATCCGCTCATGATTCTTGCGGATTATCGTATGCAGCGGAACCAGTCCGGCTTCGATTTACGTCATTTTGTTGATGTTAACTTCACCCTGCCGAAAGCGGGTGAAAAATATGTCCCGCCTGCCGGGCAGTCATTGCGTGAACATATTGATGGCCTGTGGCCGGTGCTGACCCGTTCAACTAAAAACGTCGAAAAGTGGGACTCGCTCTTGCCGTTGCCTGAATCCTATGTCGTACCGGGTGGGCGATTCAGAGAGATTTACTACTGGGACAGCTACTTTACGATGCTGGGGCTGGCAGAAAGCGGGCACTGGGATAAGGTGGCGGATATGGTGGCGAACTTTGGTTACGAAATTGACGCCTGGGGGCATATTCCCAACGGCAACCGTACCTACTACCTGAGTCGTTCGCAGCCGCCTTTCTTTGCGTTTATGGTTGAGTTACTGGCGCAACATGAAGGTGACGATGCGCTGAAAGAATACCTGCCGCAACTGCAAAAAGAGTACGCCTACTGGATGGAGGGCGTTGAGACATTGCAGCCAGGGCAACAAAACCAACGCGTCGTCAAACTGGAGGACGGCAGCGTTCTCAACCGCTACTGGGACGATCGGGATACGCCCCGCCCTGAATCCTGGGTTGAAGATATCGCTACCGCCAAAAGCAACCCCAACCGCCCGGCAACGGAGATCTATCGAGACCTCCGATCTGCCGCCGCCTCCGGCTGGGATTTCAGTTCCCGCTGGATGGATAATCCGCAGCAGCTCAGTACCATCCGTACCACCACGATTGTCCCTGTCGATCTTAACGCTCTGCTGTATCAGCTGGAGAAAACCCTCGCGCGCGCCAGCGCTGCGGCGGGCGATCGGGCCAAAGCCTCGCAATATGACGCGCTGGCCAACGCGCGGCAAAAAGCCATTGAAATGCATCTGTGGAATAACAAAGAGGGTTGGTATGCCGACTACGATCTGCAGAACAATAAAATCCGTGACCAACTCACCGCTGCCGCGCTGTTCCCGCTCTATGTAAACGCCGCCGCGAAAGATCGCGCCGTGAAAGTGGCGGCGGCGGCCCAGGCGCATCTGCTACAGCCTGGCGGGCTGGCTACCACCTCGGTTAAAAGCGGACAGCAGTGGGATGCGCCAAACGGCTGGGCGCCGTTACAATGGGTCGCTGCCGAAGGATTGCAAAATTATGGGCAGGATGACGTGGCAATGGAAGTCACCTGGCGCTTTTTAACCAATGTGCAGCACACCTACGATCGCGAGAAAAAACTGGTCGAAAAATATGATGTCAGCAGTACCGGAACCGGCGGTGGCGGCGGCGAATATCCCCTTCAGGACGGCTTTGGCTGGACCAACGGCGTGACGCTGAAAATGCTCGATCTGATTTGTCCGCAGGAAAAACCGTGCGATAGCGTACCGTCTACTCGTCCGGCATCGTTAAGCGCAACGCCGACAAAAACGCCGTCTGCAGCGACGCAGTAACGCGTGTTTATAGTAGGTTGACCCGGCGCTGACCGAGTCAACGCTTACACGTTCTGCAGCGGTTAGCCGCGTCGCAGAAGGCGGAAAATCACCAGCACCACAATCGCGCCCACCACGGCGACCAGGAAACTGTGCAGATTAAAGCCACTGATACTGCCGCCAATACCAAACATCGTCGCCAGCCATCCGCCAACGACCGCCCCGACGATACCGAGAATACAGGTCAGGATAAATCCCCCGCCATCGCGCCCCGGCATAAGCAATTTGGCGATAACGCCGGCAATCAAACCAAAAACAATCCAGGCGATAATTCCCATTTGCGAACCCTCTTTCCAGTAAAAACGTTTTAAGTATAGGCAAAGTCGAGCGTCGCATTTCTGAACACTGATTTATCTCGCGGACATAAAAATTTATTTATCGCTATTAAGTTCTTTCTACTGATGCCGATAACCCAACGATAGTCTGCGTATCAGGGGTTATTTCGTGTGAGTGGTTACAATGAGCAGTTCCTGAAAAAAATCCATTAGCGATATTAGGCGTGCTACGGGATTTAAATAAAAATCAGGTTCCACTGCGTATTTCATGGGCGCATGGTCAATTCATTAGTAAAATTTTGGCGGTAGCCCCGGAAAAACTCATCGTGGATTACGGCAGCCAGGAATATGAAAATAGCGCCGTATTACGCGCCGGGCAGGTAGCCATTATCGCAGAAACACAAGGCGCAAAAGTCGAGTTTACGTTGCCGCAACTCGTTACAGGTGAATATCAGCGGCTGCCGGCCTTTATCACGCCCCTGCCGTCATCACTGTGGTTTGTCCAGCGCCGGGAGTATTTTCGCATTGGCGCGCCGCTGTATCCGCCTTATTACGGCGTCACCACGCTACCGGACACCCGTACGTTACGTTTTCGCCTGTTTGATCTTTCCCTGAGCGGCATGGGCGCGCTACTGGAATCCGCCATCCCCGACGGACTAATCGAAGGCGCACGCTTTTCGCAGGTTGAACTGAACATGGGGCCATGGGGGATTCTTCACGTTGACGCCCAGCTTCTCGCCATCAGCGAGCGTAAGGTGATTGATGGGAAAAATGAAACGATCACCACTCCCCGCCTGAGCTTTCGTTTCCTTAACGTTAGCCCGGCGGTGGAGCGGGAGTTGCAGCGGATTATTTTTTCGCTTGAGCGCGACGCCCGAGAAAGAGCGAATAAAGTGCGAGAATAATCTTCACGCTAAACTACATGGCGTCCAGCGCCTGCTGAAGCTTCCAGATATAGCGCGGCGCCTGCGGCGCGGGATGATTATCAACAACATGTTCAAAAAACTCGTCAGCATCCAGATCGTTAATTTTTTCTATCGCCTTCTTCCTGTCGGATGAAAAAGTACGCAATAACGCGCCTGCGCCGTTAGCATAAGAGACGACCAGCGCATATTGCATCACCTGCGGATCTTTGATGCCGGCCAGCGGCCCATTTTCCAGAATGCTCAGATACGCCGCGCCCATTGAGATGTTACGCTCAGGGTTTTTCAGCTCGCTGGTGGTCGGTTCGCCACGCCAGCCCATACGACGGTAAACGTCGCGCCCGGAGGTCGACGCCTTTAACTGCATCAGGCCAATCGCATTGGACTTACTGACCGCGTTAGGGTTGCCGCCGGATTCAATGGCGATAATCGCGGTGATTAAATGTGGATCAACCCCCCATGCCGCCCCGGCTTTTTCACTGATGGGCATCCACTGCATCGCACGCTTTACAGGCACTTCGGCATTCCACGGTGGATTCCTGTAATCCTGTTTTGAGCTACAGCCAGCCAGTATTACTACCAAAAAAGCAAACCATCTTAATTTCACGTCATCTATCCTTATAGCCGTAACTTATCTGCCGAAGAGGTCATACCGCCCCGGCCAGGTACTTAGGTTGCCTCCCTGGTGCGCATCCAGAAACGTCGCACAACGAGGGACATCGCCTAATATATGCGGCATGATATACATTTGCATTCTATTGTCAGCAAGGAATTACCATGTCTCTGTTTCATTTAATCGCCCCCTCGGGCTACTGTATTAACCAACAGGCCGCGTTACGCGGCGTTCAGCGCCTGACTGACGCGGGTCATCAGGTGGAGAATGACGAGGTGATTCGTCGCCGCTATCAGCGTTTTGCCGGTACGGACGCGGAACGGCTGGCCGATGTTAATTCGCTGGCCTCGCTAACTTCGCCGGATACGATCGTCATGCCGGTTCGCGGCGGCTATGGCGCCAGCCGCTTGCTGGATCGTATCGACTGGCAGGCGCTCGCCTCCCGGCAACAGCGCGATCCCTTACTGATTTGCGGTCATAGCGATTTTACGGCGATTCAGGCTGGACTCCTGGCGCAGGCCAATGTCATCACCTTTAGCGGTCCTATGCTGGCGGCAAATTTTGGCGCCGAAACGCTGAATACGTTCACCGAGCAACATTTCTGGCTGGCGCTACGCAAGGCGCAATTTACCGTAGAGTGGCAAGGCGACGGCCCTCAGTGCGACGTACAAGGCACCTTATGGGGCGGAAATCTGGCGATGTTGATTTCCCTTATCGGTACGCCCTGGATGCCGACTATCGATAAAGGAATTTTAGTGCTGGAAGATGTCAATGAGCATCCTTTCCGGGTGGAGCGTATGCTTTTGCAACTGGAGTACGCCGGAATTTTAAACCGCCAGAGCGCCATCGTTCTCGGCAGCTTTAGCGGCGCGGCGCCCAACGAGTATGACGCCGGCTATTCTCTGGAGAGCGTCTACGCGTTTTTACGTTCCCGTCTGTCCGTTCCGCTGATTACCGGTCTCGACTTCGGGCATGAACAGCGTACGGTAACGCTCCCTATCGGGGCAAACGCGACGCTTAAAAATACGCGCCAGGGGACTCAACTCACTTTATCTGGTCATCCTACGCTGCAATTGTAAAAAAAGTCCCCGACAGGCTAAGTAAAACGCTGCCCTGGCCGTTATTATGTTAATGTTAAATAATACGAAGTCGTGTGAGTCAGGAGATATAAAACGTTGGATGCTGCAACAATTATTAGTCTATTTATTTTAGGTTCCATCCTTGTAACCAGCAGTATCCTGTTAAGTTCATTCTCATCGCGACTGGGTATCCCGATTCTGGTCATTTTCCTCGCCATTGGGATGTTAGCGGGTGTGGATGGCATTGGCGGTATTCCTTTCGATAATTATCCTTTCGCTTATATGGTCAGTAACCTGGCGCTGGCGATTATTTTACTCGATGGCGGCATGCGCACCCAGGCCAGCTCTTTCCGGGTAGCGCTGGGCCCCGCGCTGTCGCTGGCGACGCTCGGCGTACTAATCACGTCGGGGTTAACAGGTATGATGGCCGCCTGGCTGTTTCATCTGGATCTTATCGAAGGTCTGCTCATTGGCGCGATAGTCGGTTCCACTGACGCCGCAGCGGTCTTTTCTCTGCTTGGCGGCAAAGGGCTAAACGAACGTGTAGGCTCCACGCTGGAGATCGAATCGGGAAGTAACGATCCGATGGCCGTTTTTCTGACCATTACATTAATTGAGATGATCCAGAAACACGAAACCGGTCTGGACTGGATGTTTGCCGTCCATATTATCCAGCAGTTCGGTCTCGGTATTGTTTTTGGCCTGGGCGGCGGTTACCTGCTACAGCAGATGATCAACCGTATTTCTCTGCCCAGCGGCCTGTATCCGATGCTGGCGCTCAGCGGCGGTATTCTGATTTTTGCCTTGACGACCGCGCTTGAAGGCAGCGGCATTCTCGCGGTCTATCTGTGCGGATTCCTGTTAGGAAACCGCCCGATTCGCAACCGTTACGGCATCCTGCAAAACTTTGACGGACTAGCCTGGCTGGCGCAGATCGCGATGTTCCTGGTCCTGGGGCTGCTGGTGACGCCTTCCGATCTGTGGCCGATTGCCGTCCCTGCGCTTATTCTCTCTATCTGGATGATTTTCTTCGCCCGCCCATTGTCGGTGTTTACCGGCCTGCTGCCATTTCGCGGCTTCAATCTTCGGGAGCGCATTTTCATCAGTTGGGTCGGACTGCGCGGCGCGGTGCCGATTATTCTCGCCGTTTTCCCGATGATGGCCGGGCTTGAAAACGCTCGCCTGTTCTTTAATGTCGCTTTCTTTGTGGTACTGGTGTCGCTGCTCCTGCAGGGAACATCGCTGTCATGGGCGGCGAAGAGAGCTAAAGTGGTCGTGCCTCCGGTTGGCTGGCCAGTATCGCGCGTGGGGCTTGACATCCATCCTGATAATCCGTGGGAGCAATTCATCTATCAGTTGAGCGCCGACAAATGGTGCGTCGGCGCGGCGTTGCGCGACCTGCATATGCCGAACGAAACCCGCATTGCCGCGCTATTTCGCAATAATGAACTGTTTCACCCCACGGGTAGCACTCGCCTGCAGGAAGGCGACGTACTCTGCGTGATTGGCCGGGAGCGCGATCTGCCAGCGCTGGGCAAATTGTTTAGCCAGTCGCCGCCGGTTTCGTTAGATCAGCGTTTCTTTGGCGATTTTATCCTCGAAGCGAATGCGAAATTCGCCGACGTGGCGCTTATCTACGGGCTGGAAGAAGGAACGGAATACCGGGATAAACAACAAACTCTGGGTGAAATCATACAGCAGCTGCTGGGCGCTGCGCCGGTCGTCGGCGATCAGGTAGAGTTTGGCGGCATGATTTGGACAGTAGCTGAAAAAGAAGATAACGTGGTACGCAAGATTGGGGTACGCGTCGCCGAAGACGAAGCAGAATAAGGTCGCCTGACAACGTCGACCCGCCCCCAGGTGGACCAGTCGACGCCTTAGCCTGCATTATGTTACGTTGTCACAAACGGCACGCGCGGCGCTACGGCGCACAGTAGCTCATAGCCCAGCGTGCCTGCCGCAGAAGCGACATCATCGACCTTAATTTCTTTGCCCCATAATTCAACCGGCGTGCCGATTCCCGCCTGCGGACACGGCGTCAAATCCACCGCCAGCATATCCATTGAAACGGTGCCTACTGTTCTGGTACGGATACCGTCCACCAGCACAGGCGTCCCGGTCGGCGCATGGCGTGGATAGCCATCGGCATAACCCGCCGCGACGATGCCAATGCGTTGTTCCTGAGTCACAGAATACCCTCCGCCATAGCCTACCCTTTCACCCGCACTCAGCGTCTGCACGCCAATAATTTCGCTACTCAGCGTCATCACAGGTTTTAGTCCGGTATCGGCAATATCCCGCCACTGTCCTGACGGCGACGCGCCGTACAAAATAATGCCCGGCCTGACCCAGTCATAATGCGCCTGGGGATGCCACAGCGTCGCTGCCGAATTTGATAACGAGTATGCACACTGAAGACCTTCCGTCGCCAGCGCAATACGCCTCATCGCCTCCCCGATACCTTCCGGATGATCGGCCTGAGCAAAATGTGACATCAGGGTCATTTCACCGACATTGCGCATTGCCCGCAATTGCTGCCAGACGGTCTGCGCCCGCTCAGGCTGAAAACCGAGTCGGTTCATACCGCTGTTGACTTTGACATAGATATCCAGCGGCGCGTTAAGCCGCGCATTTTGCAGCGCTTTCAACTGCCAGTTACTGTGGATGCAGGTGGTCAGCCGATAAGTGTCATACGCCTCCAGGTCTTGCGCATGGAAAAACCCCTCCAGCATCAATATCGGCCCTTTCCACCCGCGCTCACGCAGGGTAATCGCCTCTTCAAGGTTGAGCATAGCGAAACCATCTGTGGCGCCCAGCGCGCTCCAGACGCGTTCAATACCGTGGCCGTAGGCGTTGGCTTTCACTACCGACCAGACGCGCGCCTCCGGGGCCGCCCGGCGCACAATAGCCAAATTTTGTTTCATTACCTGTAAATCAAGGCTGGCCTGTATAGGGCGGGTCATTTCACTTCCTTTATCAGTTATGCGCGCTATGCAAACGTTGCGGGCGGGTGGGCGTAAAATCGGAACGGTATCGCGCCACGCTCAGATCGTCGTAGGGTATCGCTGGCGTACGACCCGACAAGATATCGCTTAACAACTGGCCTGAACCGCAGGCCATCGTCCAGCCTAAGGTGCCGTGTCCAGTATTAAGCCACAGATTTTTATAACGGGTGCGTCCTACTACCGGCGTGCCGTCCGGCGTCATGGGGCGCAGGCCGGTCCAGAATGTGGCCTGCTCAATATGACCGCCGCGCGGAAAAAGATCGCGCACAACCATCTCCAGCGTCTCGCGGCGCGGTTGCAGTAAGTCGGTATTAAAGCCCACGATTTCCGCCATTCCCCCCCACGCGAATACGCTTATCAAAACGCGTAATAGCGATTTTGTAGGTTTCATCAAGAATCGTCGATACCGGCGCGCCGTCTGGCTCGACGATTGGGATGGTTAATGAATAGCCTTTCAGCGGATACACCGGGATATCAACGATGCCTTTAAGCATCGCCGTCGAATACGATCCAAACGCCATGACATACGCATCTGCTTTAATGATCTCATCGGCGCATTTCACGCCGTAAATCTGATCATTTTCGTACAGTAATTTTTCCACGGGAGTATTAAAGCGAAAGGTTACGCCCGCCTGCTCCGCCATGCGCGCCAGACGCTGGGTAAAGAGCTGACAGTCCCCGGTTTCATCATTCGGTAAGCGCAGCCCGCCGGTTAATTTATGCGCAACCTCAGCCAGAGCGGGTTCAACTTCCGCCAGTCGGCTGGCTTCCAGGAGCTGATACGGCACCCCGGCATCTTCCAGCACGGCGATATCACGGGTGGCGTTCTCATACTGTTGCGCGGTGCGGAAGAGTTGTAGCGTTCCCCCCTGGCGGCCTTCATATTCGATACCGGTCGCGGCGCGTAGCGTTTTCAGGCAGTCGCGACTATATTCCGCCAGACGCACCATGCGGCCTTTATTTTCCATATAATGCCGGGTATCGCAGTTACGCAGCATTTGCCACATCCACTTCAGTTGAAACGGGGTGCCATCCAGACGCACCGCCAGCGGCGCATGGCGCTGGAACATCCATTTTATCGCCTTCAGCGGTACGCCAGGGGCCGCCCAGGGTGCCGCATATCCCGGTGAAATTTGTCCGGCATTCGCCGCGCTGGTTTCTTGCGCCGGGCCGGATTCGCGATCGATGACGGTGACATCATGCCCCGCCTGACTCAAGTACCAGGCGCTGGTCACGCCAACTACGCCACTCCCCAGGATGACAACTCGCATAGCCACTCCGTTAATAGTAAAAGAACAATCTTCTGATTACATCTTGATAACCCAGATGAAAATATTATTCAGCATATGACTTTTTTATGGTGACGTGCTTCACATATACCCTAAAGACAAGCGATCCCACTGGTTTGGGATCTCCTGCTACGCGGCATGGCTATACAGCATAAAATGATGCCAATACCCGTTTTTTTGCCGTTCAGAGCGGAGGAAATCGCAAAGAAAAGTTTTCACGATCAAGTCGTTTTTTAACATGGTGTTCTATGCTTGAAAGGAGGCGCTCCATACAGAGAGCGTCGCCAACAATGAGGGTGCGCGAATGGCAACGATTGATTCCATGAACAAGGACACCACACGTTTGAGCGATGGCCCCGACTGGACATTTGATCTGCTGGATGTCTATCTGGCAGAGATAGACCGCGTGGCGAAACTCTACCAACTGGATACTTACCCGCACCAAATTGAAGTCATCACTTCCGAACAGATGATGGACGCCTACTCCAGCGTCGGGATGCCGATCAACTATCCGCACTGGTCGTTTGGCAAAAAGTTCATTGAGACGGAACGTCTGTATAAGCATGGTCAACAAGGACTGGCTTATGAAATTGTGATCAACTCTAATCCCTGCATTGCCTACCTGATGGAAGAGAACACCATCACCATGCAGGCGCTGGTCATGGCGCACGCCTGTTACGGCCACAACTCCTTTTTTAAAAATAATTATCTCTTCCGGAGCTGGACGGATGCCAGCTCTATCGTCGATTACCTGATTTTCGCCCGGAATTACATTACCCGCTGTGAAGAACGCTACGGAGTGGATGAAGTAGAAAAACTGCTCGACTCCTGCCACGCGCTGATGAATTACGGCGTCGATCGCTATAAGCGCCCGCAGAAAATCTCGTTGCAGGAAGAGAAAGCGCGACAAAAAAGCCGGGAAGAGTATCTACAAAGCCAGGTGAATATGCTGTGGCGCACGCTGCCAAAACGCGAGGAAGAAAAAACTGTCGCCGAAGCACGCCGCTTTCCTGCTGAACCGCAGGAAAACCTGCTCTATTTTATGGAGAAAAACGCCCCGTTGCTCGAGCCGTGGCAGCGCGAAATTCTGCGCATCGTGCGTAAAGTCAGCCAGTATTTTTATCCGCAGAAACAGACGCAGGTCATGAACGAGGGCTGGGCGACCTTCTGGCACTACACCATCCTGAACCATCTGTATGATGAAGGCAAAGTGACGGAACGCTTTATGCTGGAGTTTTTACACAGCCATACCAATGTCGTATTTCAGCCGCCCTATAATAGCCCCTGGTATAGCGGAATTAACCCCTATGCGCTCGGCTTTGCCATGTTCCAGGATATCAAACGTATTTGTCAGTCGCCCACGGATGAAGATAAATACTGGTTTCCGGATATTGCCGGTTCCGACTGGCTGGAAACGCTGCACTTCGCCATGCGCGATTTTAAAGATGAAAGCTTTATCAGTCAGTTCCTGTCGCCAAAAGTGATGCGTGATTTCCGTTTCTTCACGGTACTTGATGATGACAGGCATAATTATCTGGAGATCTCCGCCATTCATAACGAAGAAGGTTATCGGGAGATTCGATCAAAACTGTCGTCACAGTATAACCTGAGCAACCTGGAGCCGAATATTCAGGTCTGGAATGTGGATTTACGCGGCGACAGATCGCTGACGTTGCGTTATATCCCGCATAACCGCGCGCCGCTGGATAAAGGCCGCAAAGAGGTGCTGAAACATGTGCATCGGTTATGGGGCTTTGATGTGATGCTGGAGCAACAAAATGAGGATGGCAGCGTAGAACTGCTGGAGCGTTGTCCGCCGCGCATGAACACGCTGTAATCGAGATGCTGCCCGGTAGTGTTTGCGTCTACCGGGCATCGCGGGATTATCGTCCCTGAATCGCTAAATCGCCGGGCAGATTTTTCTGCATCCGATGCCAAATCTCGCCGCTGTCATGCCCATAACGCCGCACCGTTTCATACACCTGGTCGTGCGCGCCCTGCTCGCATAACGACGATAATTTATGATAGAAACCCAGTGCCAGACTGCGCGCTTCCGGATTGGCGAAATAGTGGCGACCAATGCGGGTGTATAACCCTTTCATGCCGTTCAGGATCAAGCCGTAAATAGGATTGCCGGAGGCAAATGCCAGACCACGAAAGATGTTATAGTCCAGATCGGCGAATGCATCGGCATGGTCGGCCACTTCGTGGGCAGTGGCCAGCACTTCCTGCGCCTTATCCGGGTGTTGACGCAATGCGGTACGAATAAAGATAGTAGAAATATTGGTACGCACCGACAACAAATTGTCGATCAGTTGCGGAACGCTTTCATGATCAAGGCGGGCCAGCGTTTCAAGGATATTCAGCCCTGACGTTTCCCAAAAATTATTAACCTTTGTCGGTTTGCCATGCTGAATGGTCAGCCAGCCATCTCGCGCCAGCCGCTGTAACACCTCGCGTAATGTCGTGCGCGTCACGCCGATCAGTTCGGAGAGTTCTCGTTCTGCCGGTAAGATCGTGCCAGGAGGAAAGCGGTTATTCCAGATACTTTCAATAATATACTCTTCCGCGAAACCCGCCGGGCTCTGCGCCTTAATGACCATAGTGAGATTTCCATTACACAGCAAAACATAGTTGTACTCATCATACCAGACGGGCGTAACACCTGATAGCGGACGCAATGAAGAAAAAGGGGATCAAGGCACCATTTCTGATATCGCCTGCCAATATCGTTAAGGACTTGCTTGCATTCGTCGCGCTCGCTACTCTCTGTGTTTAAACATAAAAACGCTATTTCATTTTTCTAGGTAAGGAAAAATTTCATGGAGATCTCATGGGGTCGCGCCATGTGGCGCAACTTTTTAGGCCAGTCGCCCGACTGGTACAAACTGGCACTACTTGTCTTTTTAATTGTTAACCCATTCATTTTCTTAGCTAATCCCTTTGTTGCTGGTTGGCTGCTGGTGGCAGAGTTTATCTTCACTCTGGCGATGGCGTTAAAGTGTTACCCCCTGCTGCCCGGCGGGTTACTGGCCATTGAAGCCGTTATCATCGGCATGACCAGCGCCGCCCATGTACGTGAAGAGGTTGCCGCCAACCTGGAAGTCTTGCTGCTGCTGATGTTTATGGTGGCAGGCATCTACTTTATGAAGCAGTTATTGCTGTTTATTTTTACCCGTCTGTTACTCAGTATCCGCTCGAAGATGGTTCTGTCGCTGGCCTTTTGCGTCGCCGCCGCGTTCTTGTCGGCTTTCCTTGACGCGCTTACCGTCGTTGCGGTGGTGATCAGCGTCGCCGTCGGTTTTTACGGGATTTACCATCGTGTGGCCTCATCGCGCGGCGAAGAGAACGATATGCTGGACGACAGCCATATCGATCCGCATTACAAAACGGTGCTGGAGCAATTCCGCGGATTCTTGCGTAGTCTGATGATGCATGCAGGCGTGGGGACGGCGCTGGGCGGCGTCATGACCATGGTCGGGGAGCCGCAAAACCTGATCATCGCTAAAGCGGCTGGCTGGCATTTCGGCGACTTCTTTTTGCGGATGTCGCCTGTCACCGTCCCGGTACTGGTATGTGGACTGTTAACCTGTATGCTGGTCGAGAAAATGCGCTGGTTTGGCTATGGCGAAACGTTGCCCGAAAAAGTCCGCGACGTCTTGCAGCAATTCGACGATCAAAGCCGTAAGAAGCGCACCCGCCAGGATAAAATTAAACTAATAGTCCAGGCGGTTATTGGCGTCTGGCTGGTTACCGCCCTCGCCCTCCATCTCGCGGAGGTGGGACTGATTGGTCTGTCGGTCATTATTCTGGCCACCGCGTTAACGGGTGTCACCGATGAACACGCCATCGGCAAAGCGTTTACCGAGTCGCTGCCGTTTACTGCGCTGTTAACCGTTTTCTTCTCCATTGTGGCGGTTATTATCGATCAACATCTTTTCGCGCCGATTATTCAGTTCGTCTTGCAAGCCTCTGAACACGCGCAGCTAACGCTGTTCTATCTCTTTAACGGCCTGTTGTCCTCCATCTCAGATAACGTCTTTGTCGGCACCATTTATATCAACGAAGCGAAGGCGGCAATGGAAAACGGCGCTATCAGCTTAAAACAGTTTGAGCTGTTAGCTGTGGCCATCAATACCGGTACTAACCTGCCATCGGTAGCGACGCCAAATGGTCAGGCGGCATTCTTATTCCTGCTGACCTCCGCGCTGGCGCCGTTAATCCGTCTCTCCTATGGCCGTATGGTCTGGATGGCGTTACCGTACACTATCGTACTGACCCTGATAGGGCTACTGTGCGTCGAATTCGCTCTTGCGCCGGCCACCGAATGGATGACTCAGGCAGGATGGTTAGCAACGCTTTCGTAACGTTTGGCCGGGCAATACACCGCCCGGCTCCGATTTTTGCCTGATAATTATCCAATTACACATTATTTCATTTCCCGCTAGTGGCGCACGAATTGAATTGGTTTACACTGCGGTCTCTACGCATGTTGCAGGGAAATTATTATGTTGCGATTTTTAAACCAGTGCTCACGGGGTCGGGGCGCATGGTTACTGATGGCGTTTACCGCCCTGGCGCTGGAAATGGTGGCGCTGTGGTTCCAGCACGTCATGTTACTTAAACCTTGCGTGCTATGTATTTACGAACGTTGCGCCCTGTTTGGCGTGATGGGCGCGGGTCTGGTCGGCGCAATAGCGCCGAAAACGCCGCTGCGATACGTGGCAATGGTTATCTGGATTTACAGCGCCTGGCGGGGTCTACAACTGGCGTATGAACATACGATGATTCAGTTGCATCCCTCGCCGTTCATGACCTGTGACTTTATGGCGCGCTTTCCAGACTGGTTGCCGTTGGGTAAATGGCTACCGCAGGTGTTTGTGGCATCCGGTGATTGCGCCGAGCGCCAGTGGTCGTTTTTAACGCTGGAGATGCCGCAATGGCTGTTGGGGATCTTTGCCGCTTATCTTGTAGTGGCGATAGCCGTCGTCATAGCCCAGGCATTTAAGCCTAAAAAACGCGACCTGTTCGGTCGTTGATACACACGCTCCTTCGGGAGCGTTTTTTTTGCCCGAAGCGTTGTTTGCCAGTGATTAAAAGGTGTATATTAAATACATCTTTTAATCACCACATCAGGGAGATGTCTTATGTCCCACTTACGCATCCCGGCAAACTGGAAAGTTAAACGCTCTACCCCCTTTTTCACCAAAGAAAATGTTCCGGCGGCACTGCTCTCTCATCACAACACAGCGGCAGGCGTTTTCGGACAACTCTGCGTGATGGAAGGCACCGTGACCTACTATGGCTTTGCGAATGAAACCGCGACAGAACCAGAAGTGAAAGTGGTAATTAATGCCGGGCAATTCGCCACCAGTCCGCCGCAATACTGGCATCGGGTAGAGCTGAGCGATGATGCGCGGTTCAACATCCATTTTTGGGTAGAGGAAGACCATCAGGGCGAGGAAATGTATCAACAGAAAAAAGCCTGACATCGGTAAACCAGTCACCACTGGGCGGCGTCCCGCCCAGTAGCCAGGTGATTAATGGCGCTAATTAAACGCTAGAGTAGTTTAATTTTAACGTGGTATCCCTCAAGCCCTTTCATCGTTTCTCGCGGCACGAACTCTATTTCGGAAACCTCTTGCCCGGTTTTCTTCCGTAGTTCGGCGACCTTTTTGCTAATGAGTGCCGCGATTTCCTCTTCCGCTTTATGTGTCAACTCTTCGCTGTTCATTGATTTCCTCCTTTGAACTCGCAAACGGCTAAGCGCAATAAGACAGTGTCGTCATGGACGCGCTACTATTTTAACGTACAAAAAATTATAGGCTATCTTTCTGAGAGTTATCAGGATGTTTCACTTTGAAAGATGCAAAAAAACCGCCTGGCACAGACGGTGCATCAGGCGGTTGGTTAATAGCACAAGACGCTATCTACGAGGATCTTCAACCTCATTCTGGGTATCCGGGTCGAGAGGATCGTCTCCCTCTGGCGTATCCGGAATATTTTCACCAGGAAGCGGCTCATCCTCTGGTAATGGATCGACTAAATCAGGACGTTCAGACATAAAGCCTCCAACGAACCATAGTTATTAAAGATACCCTACAGCACTACTTTTGGTTTTTCTTTGGATTTTTTCCTTCGTCTTCGGGTGTCTTATCAGGCTTCCTGGGCTGATCCTTTGAAACGCGCAACGGTTGGTTATTCATGGGGTAACTCCTCAGGATAGGCAGCGATATACTGCTTTGAAAGTATAGAGTCGCCGCCATACGTGCGCGAGCGCAGCGACAAGGCGCGTCAGGGAAGAAGAGAAGGCGGTGATAACGCCAGGTGACGGAATTTGCACGCAATTCCTGGTTGCAGGGGTCGCCCGGCGTAAATTAAAGAATTGTAAACAATCAGCCGTTTTGCCGAAGACTTATTCTGCCCACGACGGTTTATTTAAAATATGATCCTGCCAGTCCCGTACTTCAGATTCTTTAACCGCGATATGACGGACAGAAATTCGCTCGCCATGCATAGCGGCTTTCGATCCAGTCAGCAGCGGATGCCACGTCGGCAAGGGCTTACCTTCCGCCAACAAACGGTAGGCGCAGGTCATCGGCAACCATTCAAAGTCTGGCAAGTTTTCGCGAGTGAGTTTGATACAGTCGGGTTCAAATTCAAAACGGCGTTCATAATGACGGCACTGGCACGTTTTGATATTTAATTGCCTGCACGCCACGTTGGTGAAGTAGATTTCATCTGTATCTTCATCCATCAGCTTATGCAGGCAGCATTGACCACAGCCATCGCACAGCGACTCCCACTCGGCATCGGTCATTTCATCCAGGGTTTTACGTTGCCAGAAAGGTGTATCGCTCATTAAAGTATCCGCCATTGCACTAAAGCTGCGCCTTATAACCAGTCTGGCCTGCAGATGCAAGTTTTACCGCCGCTGAAGGCGGCAAGCAGATTTTACAGAACGCGGGTAGACAACGTTTCGCCATTAAAACGAATGTCCAGCTCATCGCCGCTTAATAATGGCCCCACGCCTGCCGGCGTGCCGGTTAGCACCACGTCCCCGGCTTTGAGCGTAAAATAGCGGCTCATATAGGCGATAAGGGGCACAATAGGATGAATCATATCCGCGGTCGACCCTTGCTGGCGAACCTCGCCATTAACGTTAAGTCCGATAACCGTATTTTGCGGATCGCCGCAGAAGGCCGCGACAGGGATGAAGCCTGAAATCGGACATGCGTTATCAAAACCTTTGGCTTTTTCCCAGGGCTGTCCGGCCTTTTTCATTTTCCCTTGAATATCGCGCAGGGTTAAATCAAGCGCCACGCCATAACCGGCTATCGCTTTACGTACATGATCTTCGGTCGCCTGGCGGAGCGTTGCGCCAATCAGCACGGCAAGCTCAACTTCATGATGAACAGCGCCCATATCCGCCGGAATCGCCAGCGGCTGGCGAATATCACACAATGCGGTTTCCGGCTTGATAAAAAGCACGGGTTCTTCCGGCGTCGCGCTGCCCATCTCCTTGATGTGATTTGCGTAATTACTGCCCACGCAGACCACTTTACTTACCGGGTAATCAAGCAAGGCACCTTGCCAGTTACGATGTTGATACATATTTTCCCCTAAGATCATGATGGAATTCAGGCGCGGCGCCGAATACCGTTTAACGGTCAGCGGGCGACGTATTTTGTCCCACCGAAGAAAGATGTTGTTTCAGCAAATCTTCCGGCGGCGGCGGCAATTGTAAATAATAGCCCTGCTCGCTTAACGCCTGTTTTACTTTTTCGAGCTCGGCATTGACTAATTTTTTACGTCCATCAAGCGGCAGCATCATCGCTAACTGCGGCTGACCGAATCCTTTCATCAACGCTTCAGGCACCTGCGAAAAATCGTCTTTTTTTTCGACATACAAATAGGTTTGATCGCGCTTGCTACTTCTATAGATCACACAAAACATACTTTTACTCTGAATTAACGGGATGGTGACTTGCCTCAATATAATACTGACTATAACATGCCTTCTGGACTTCGGAATATCACTCCGTATCGGAGATGATAAATAGCAAATTGAGTAAGGCCAGGATGTCAAACACGCCAATCGAGCTTAAAGGCAGTAGCTTCACCTTATCAGTGGTTCATTTGCATGAAGCGGAACCAGAGGTTATTCGTCAGGCGTTAGAAGACAAAATAGCGCAGGCTCCTGCGTTTTTAAAACACGCCCCTGTCGTTATTAACGTTAGCGGTCTTGAAAGCCCGGTAAACTGGCCGGAACTGCATAAGATCGTGACCTCAACCGGCTTACGCATTATCGGCGTGAGCGGCTGTAAAGACGCCAGCCTGAAAGTAGAAATCGATCGGATGGGTCTTCCTTTACTGACTGAAGGTAAAGAGAAAGCGGTTCGGCCTGCGCCCGTTGAGCCGGCAACGCCCAGCGAACCGCCGCAAAACGCTAATCCCATCACAAAAACGCGATTAATTGATGTTCCGGTTCGTTCCGGTCAGCGCATTTATGCTCCACAATGTGATCTGATTGTTACAAGTCACGTCAGCGCTGGCGCAGAGCTTATCGCTGACGGCAATATCCATGTCTATGGCATGATGAGAGGTCGCGCGCTGGCAGGGGCGAGCGGCGATCGGGAAGCGCAAATTTTTTGTACCCATCTGACGGCAGAACTGGTCTCTATCGCAGGTGTTTACTGGCTGAGTGATAAAATCCCGGCAGAATTTTATGGCAAAGCGGCGCGCCTGCGTTTAGCAGACAACGCTTTGACAGTTCAACCGTTGAATTGATCCCTTTTTAACAAGGAATTTTTATGGCACGCATTATTGTTGTTACTTCGGGTAAAGGGGGCGTTGGCAAGACCACCTCCAGCGCGGCCATCGCTACAGGTTTGGCCCAGAAGGGAAAGAAAACTGTCGTCATTGATTTTGATATCGGACTGCGTAACCTCGATCTGATTATGGGGTGCGAACGTCGTGTCGTTTACGATTTTGTAAACGTCATTCAGGGCGATGCGACACTGAATCAGGCGCTGATCAAAGATAAGCGTACTGAAAATCTCTTCATTCTTCCGGCGTCGCAGACCCGGGATAAAGACGCGCTAACGCGCGAAGGCGTCGCTAAGGTACTGGACTCACTGAAAGCGATGGACTTTGAGTTCATCGTTTGCGACTCGCCGGCGGGCATCGAAACCGGGGCGCTGATGGCGCTCTATTTTGCCGATGAAGCGATCATCACGACTAACCCGGAAGTCTCTTCTGTCCGTGACTCGGACCGTATTCTGGGTATTCTGGCATCGAAATCTCGTCGCGCAGAAAATGGCGAAGAACCGATTAAAGAACATCTCCTGTTGACGCGCTACAATCCAGGCCGCGTCAATAAAGGCGACATGCTCAGCATGGAAGATGTACTGGAGATTCTGCGTATTAAACTCGTCGGGGTGATCCCGGAAGATCAATCCGTACTGCGCGCATCGAACCAGGGCGAACCGGTGATTCTTGACGCCACTGCGGATGCGGGTAAAGCCTATGCAGATACCGTAGATCGTCTGTTGGGAGAAGAACGTCCTTTCCGCTTCATTGAAGAAGAGAAGAAAGGTTTCCTCAAACGCCTGTTCGGAGGATAAATTATGGCATTACTGGATTTTTTTCTCTCGCGGAAAAAGAGTACCGCTAATATTGCAAAAGAGCGGTTGCAAATCATTGTCGCGGAACGTCGCCGTAGTGATGCCGAACCGCATTATTTACCGCAGTTACGTAAAGATATTCTTGAGGTCATTTGTAAATACGTACAAATCGATCCGGAAATGGTTACCGTCCAGCTTGAGCAAAAAGATGGTGATATCTCCATCCTTGAACTTAACGTAACGCTGCCGGAAGCCGAAGAGTCAAAATAAGCTCTTTTATGGGAAAATTCCTGGATTAAAAAAGGCAGAAGAATCTGCCTTTTTTATTTTTTTACATTATTCCGAATACGGACATTTATTTCACTGGCCGTTTTCCCGGCAATTACCGTCGTTAACGCGGATACTCCTGCAACAGAAGAGTTAACTTCTCCGCCATCAGTTCGGCGCGCCAGCCGGAAATCAATTCCGGTTGCCCATTTTGCGGTTTTAATTTCCAGTGCCAGTTAAGCAACTGATTAATCTGCCGACGCGATGCCAGTAGCTCGCCGCTGACGTGATGCGACGCGCTCACCTCCGCCACCAGCGCTTTGATGGCCTTAAACGCTTTGCGATAGCCCGGCATGTCCATCAGATTCAACAGGGGTTCCGGCAATGCCTCTTCCGGTAGCGCCTGTGCTTTCGCCACCAGCGATATCAACGTCTTGCCGTGAAAACGAATCTCGCTGCCGGAAAGCCCCAGGCTATCCAGCTCACCGAGACTGCCCGGCATATAACGCGCGACCGCCCACAGGTTTTCTTCACGCACAACAAAGTTCACCGCCATATCGCGCTCACGCGCCTTACGTAGCCGCCAGTCAGCTAAAAGTTGCAGACAGGCTAACTGGCGAGTACGCAGTTGCCAGGCATTGGTGATATCCCGCCATGCTTCTTCCGGCGCCTGAATCTCCTGACGACGCTGCTGCATCAATCGGCATTCATCAAGCGCGGCAGGCAGCCACCCTGCGGCTTCAGTTTCAATCATCAGCTTTTTGGCGATCGGTAACAGATACCAGACATCCGCCGCCGCGTATTCACACTGACGTTCGCTTAAAGGCCGGGCTAACCAGTCGGTACGAGACTCGCTTTTGTCCAGCGCCACGCCCGTATACTCTTCTACCATCGACGCAAAACCCCACGACAGCGGACGCCCGCAAAACGCCGCCAGAATTTGCGTATCAATCAGGGGTTCCGGCAGTTCGCCAAACGCATTCAGAAATACTTCCAGATCTTCGCTACCCGCGTGCAGAAATTTGGTGATTCCCGTATCGCGCAGCACCGCTTTTAACGGCGACCAGTCGCTGATGCCGAGCGGATCGATCAGGGCGACATTTGCCCCGTCAAATAACTGGATCAATCCTAACTGCGGGTAATAGGTGCGGGTACGGACAAATTCCGTATCTAAAGCAATAGCCGGACATGTGCGGACAGCTTCACACAGGCTCGCCAGCGCATCGTCCGTTTCAATCATTTGGTAATTCAAATCGTGTTCTCTTTGGTTCGCGCCAAAAAAAACGCCGGCTTAACCGGCGTCTCTCGTTAGCTGACTTAACGCTCAGGCTTTATTGTCTACTTTGCCACGGGCTTCGTCACGCAGTTCTCGTCGTAAAATTTTCCCAACGTTAGATTTTGGTAATTCCTCGCGAAACTCTACCTGTTTGGGCACCTTATATCCGGTCAGATGGCGACGGCAGAAGGTGATCAACGCATCGTCAGTCAATGCCGGATCTTTCTTAACCACAAAAAGCTTCACCGCTTCGCCGCTACTACCGGAAGGCACGCCAACCGCCGCGACTTCCTGCACGCCAGAATGCTGCATCACCACATCTTCAATTTCGTTTGGATAAACGTTGAAACCAGAAACCAGAATCATATCTTTCTTACGATCGACAATCCGCAGAAAGCCGTCTTCATCCATAACCGCAATATCGCCCGTATGCAGCCAGCCATCTTTAATGATTTCATCCGTCGCGTCAGGACGCTGCCAGTATCCCAGCATAACCTGAGGGCCTTTCACGCAAAGCTCTCCGGCCTCACCCGGTGCGACTTCGTTGTCATCGTCATCCACCAGTTTGGCTTCTGTTGACGGTACAGGCAGGCCGATACTGCCGCTGTGATAATCAATATCATGCGGGTTGACGCTCACCAGAGGGGCGCACTCGGTCAGCCCGTAGCCTTCCAGCAGGTATTGCCCGGTCAGCTTTACCCAACGTTCTGCAACGACGTTTTGCACCGGCATCCCGCCGCCGGCTGACAGATGCAGCGAAGAAAAATCCAGCTGTTGAAACTCTTTATTATTGAGCAGGGCGTTGAATAGCGTATTAACGCCAGTCATCGCCGTAAATGGATATTTCGCCAGCTCCTTGACCAGACCGGGGATATCACGCGGATTGGTAATCAGCAGGTTTTGCCCACCCAGCTCGATAAAAAGCAGACAGTTCATGGTTAAGGCAAAAATGTGATACAGCGGCAGCGCGGTCACTACCAGCTCTTTCCCCGGGTGCAGCAGCGGCCCATAGGTCGCTTTCACCTGCTCCAGATTCGCCAGCATATTGCGGTGGGTCAACATCGCGCCTTTCGCCACGCCCGTCGTACCGCCGGTATATTGCAGGAAAGCCAGATCTTCAGCGACAACCTCGGGTTTGACATACTGCATACGGTAGCCATGCTGTAGCGCGCTGCGAAACGAGATCGCATCTGGCAAGTGGTATTTTGGCACCAGACGCTTGATGTATTTCACGACAAAGTTAACAACCGTACCTTTGGCGGTAGAAAGCTGGTCGCCCATCCGCGTCAAAATAACGTGCTGTACCGACGTTTTCTCGACCACTTTTTCCAGCGTATGGGCAAAGTTAGAAACAATAATGATTGCCGCCGCGCCGCTATCGTTAAGCTGATGCTCAAGTTCGCGCGGCGTGTAAAGCGGGTTAACGTTCACCACAATCATGCCGGCGCGTAAAATACCAAATAGCGCGACGGGATACTGCAACAGGTTTGACATCATCAGCGCCACACGGTCGCCTTTTTTGAGTCCCAGCCCTTGTTGTAAATAAGCCGCAAATGCCCGACTACGTTCTTCTAATTTACGGAAGGTCATTACCTCCCCCATATTGACGAACGCAGGCTGATCGGCATAGCGCGTCGCCGCATGTTCAAACAGTTCAACCAGGGATTGATAACGGTCAGGGTTGATCTCCGCCGGAACATCAGCAGGATAACGGTTAAGCCAAACCTTCTTCAATGCATCACCTCTAAAATGAGTGTTCGTCGTCATCACAACCCCAGTTAACAAACAAGTCGTTAACATTATATTAACTCAGCGTACCAGTTTATTAATTACGCAACTGAAAGGTTGCGAAGCGCGTCACTATTTATTTTTATTATGTCTCTATGAATGCAGAAACAGCGGACCAGCCGCTGTTTCTTTTATTGATAAAACAAAGGGTTACTCTGTTACTATCGTCTGAACCTCTGCGGGTCCAGGGTTATACCATCCCCAACCGCCATAGCCATAAGGCCAGGCGCGTCCGCCGTAAAACCACGGATCGATCGGCTGTGGAGGCATGACGACCTGCTGAACAAGATGCCAGCGTTTATAGCCGGTAGCCTGCATCAGCATAAATTTATACGGCGTATTGCCGATTTTACCGTCAACCGTGCCGGTTATCGGGCCAACAACGGTAACTAACTGGCCACGGAAGTCCACCGGGTCCAGAAAACCGTTCACATCGGCAAAAATTCTGCCGCGCGAGGCTTCGCCCAGAACAGGACGCGCGCCGCTGTCGAGCGGTACGGTAGCGATTTCAAGCCGGGTTTTTCCCTGCTGATTTTGTACCGCCACAACTTTGCCGCCAAAACGCGCCTCTTGCCCGATATAGAGCTGTGGCGCATTCATCACCCGCACCAAATCCTGCTGCGGCGTCGGACTCGAACCTTTAATGGCATCCGGGATAGTCACGCAACCGCTCAGCATAAGCGCAAAAGCGCACGCCAGCGCCCCTTTTATTAACCTTTTTTGAACCGCCATGATGCGACTCCTTTTTCTCGACCTCTATTCCACCCCACAGCATAAAGTATGGGGGGTAATAGTAGTGAGAGTCATTCTTTGCCGGGAAGTTTCTTCCACGCCACTTCGTTACGCAAATAAACCGGCTCGGCATGTTCCACGGCAACGGTCTCTCCTGCCGCCAGCTTTTGACTGGCGATGGGCAACATATCTTCCGCTGCCGGGAGCGACACCTCCCCATCATGAAGCGTCAGGCCGCACTCCTTCGCCAGATCGGGCCATGCGGACCAACCCGTTCCTACGGTCGCCCACTCGCCGGAAAGCTGTTTCAACCGCTCGCCGACCCGTTCCGGTTTCAGCACCGCTTCCGTCTCTTCGCCCTGCCAGACGCCCTGCGCATCACGCTGGTATTCCGCCCAGTACACTTCGCCCATCCGCGCGTCAATCGCAGCGAGTACGCGGGTCGCGCCGGTTTTACGCCACGCGCCCTGCGCCATCGTGGCAAGCGTCGAAACACCGATCATCGGCAGATTTGCCCCTAACGCCAGCCCTTGCGCAATACCAATGCCGATACGCACGCCGGTAAAGCTGCCCGGACCGCGCCCAAACGCCAGCGCATCTATCTCATTGAGCGAGGCGCCGCTGGCGACCAGAATTTCCTGCACCATGGGCAGGATACGTTGAGTGTGTTCTCGTGGACAAAGCTCAAAGTGAGCATTGATAGTACCGTTGTTCCACAGGGCGACAGAACAGGCCTCTGTGGCGGTATCGATAGCCAGAATTCGCATGAGGTTTCGTGCTTAGATCAATAAAATAGCGCGCATCTTACCATACTCCGTAACAAATTACTCGGCGGATGGAATCGCAAGAAAGCGAACGGCACGGGCGATATCACGCGTGCGCGGCGCAGGAGGCAGGCTGGCGAGAAACGTGGCGCCATAGGGCCGCATCACCAGCCGGTTATCACAAATCACTAACACCCCGCGATCGTCCGCATCGCGAATCAGCCGCCCTACTCCCTGCTTCAGCGTAATCACCGCGTCGGGCAGTTGAACCTCATCAAACGGATCGCCGCCGCGCAAACGACAGTCTTCCATTCGCGCTTTTAACAGCGGGTCGTCCGGGGAAGTAAACGGCAATTTGTCGATAATCACCAACGATAACGTATCGCCGCGCACGTCCACCCCTTCCCAGAAGCTGCTGGTGGCGACGAGCAGCGCGTTGCCGGCGCTAACAAATTGCTGTAACAGTTGGCCTTTACTGGTTTCCCCTTGCAACAACACTGGCAGCGTCATGGTGGCGCGAAACTGCTCCGCCAGCTCGCGCATCATGGCGTGTGAGGTGCACAGCATAAAACATCGCCCGTTATTGGCTTCGATAATCGGCCTGAGCATAGCCGCCAACTGTCGCGCCGCGCCGGGCTGGTTGGTTTGCGGTAGGTTACGCGGTACGCAGAGTAACGCCTGGCGCGTATAGTCGAATGGGCTGGGCAGCAGCATGGATTCTGCCTGTTCAATTCCCAGACGGGCGGTAAAGTGGTGAAGATCATCATTTACCGACAACGTGGCCGAGGTAAAAATCCAGCTACCGGGCTTCTGTTCCATCACCTCTTTGAATTTATCCGCCACGGTGAGCGGCGTCAGCGCCAGGGTGAAATGGCGCGAGGTGCACTCATACCAGTAGCTGTATCCCGGCTGATTGATCTCTTTTAAGCGTTTCAGCCGTGAACGGTATAGCGTGGCGCGTTCAAAAGCCGCATCCAGCAGCGCCGAACGGCCCAGCGACAGTTTCGCCACGTCGTAACAAAGCTCCAGCGTATCATCCAGCAGTAAAAATGCCCGTTGGATACGCGAGTCGGCTAACAGTTCACGCAAATTTCCCCGGTAGCCGGGCTCCCCCAGTTGCAGACGAAAATCCTGGGCGCTCTGGGCAAGGCGATCGGCGCATTTTTGCAACTGTTGAGTGTCTTTCAGTTCCGTCCGGTAGGCGATGGTGATGTCTTTTGCTAAATCCAGCAACTGACGGCTGGAGAGCGATTGTCCGAAATACTGGCTGGCGATGTCAGGCAGTTGGTGGGCTTCATCGAAGATCATTACTTCAGCCTGAGGGATAAGTTCGCCAAATCCGCTCTCTTTAACCACCATATCCGCAAGAAAAAGATGGTGGTTTACAATCACCACATCCGCGTCCATCGCCTTTTTACGCGCTTTCACCACAAAGCACTCTTTGTAGAGCGGGCAATCGCTGCCAAGGCAGTTGTCGTTGGTACTGGTGACCAGCGGCCAGGCTTGGGAATCCTCCGCCACGCTGACGCAGGTGCTGATATCGCCATCCCGCGTCTGATTTGACCAGGAGCGCAGCAATATCATGTCGCTTAACGTTTGTACCGGTAAATCGCCGCCCGCCAGCACTTGTTGTTCCAGACGCTCCAGGCAGAGGTAGTTTGAACGTCCTTTCAACAGGGCCGTCTTACCGGTAAACGCCAACGCTTTTGCTACCGTCGGCAGATCGCGGCTGTAGAGTTGATCCTGCAACGCTTTCGACCCGGTCGAAATAATGACTTTTTTCCCGGCGCGCAACGCCGGAGCGAGGTAAGCATAGGTCTTCCCGGTTCCGGTGCCGGCTTCAACAACCAGAGGCTGCGCATTTTCAATCGCTTGTGTTACGGCAACCGCCATTTGTCGCTGTGGTTCGCGCGGTTTAAAACCGGTTATCGCTTTGGCCAGTTGGCCATCTGCTGCAAAATCGTCCGTCACACTGCCCCCTGTTAATTTGCACAGGGGATTATGTCAGGGTAGAAAGGCTTACGCCAGTTACAGAGGTGACGGCGGCGCCACATTGTGGCAGTCTTGAGCCATTCAAATGGAAAGCAAATGAGGAATTAGTAATGTCTATCGTGCGTATTGATGCCGAAGATCGTTGGTCAGACGTGGTGATCTACAATAATACGCTGTGGTATACCGGCGTGCCGGAAAACCTGGACGCCGATGCTTTTGAGCAAACGGCGAATACTCTGGCGCAAATTGATGCGGTGCTGGAAAAACAGGGCTCCAGTAAGTCACGTATTCTGGATGCCACTATTTTCCTGAGCGATAAAGCGGATTTTGCCGCCATGAATAAGGCGTGGGATGCGTGGGTCGTCGCAGGTCATGCGCCGGTACGCTGTACCGTACAGGCCGGGTTGATGAACCCGAAATATAAAGTTGAGATTAAGATTGTCGCGGCGGTATAAGCCGGTTATTCGTCTTCATCCTCAAAACGCGCCACTATGCGTTCGCCGGTATGGTTGGCGCGAAGCTCGCCCGCCACCTGGGCAATCGCTTCTCCGCTGCTCATACCTTGCGACATCAATTCCTGGATACGTTCTACGGCTTTTTGCTGTTGTTCATGACTGAGTGAAGGTAAACCTGCAAACATGATTAACTCCTGCTAAATTGTTAGCGCTAATTATTTCACGCTACCCGGCGGTAAGCCAGTAGTGTTGTAACGAGTCAGGAATGATGAAGACGTTATCTCCCACTGTTATCACCTTACCCTGGCGTCCGGACGCCGCTGAACACTATTTTGCGCCCGTAAACCATTTACCCTGGGCGATGCTGCTGCATTCAGGTGATGCTATTCATCCCTATAACCGTTTTGATATTCTGGTCGCCGATCCTGTCACCACACTGACCACGCGCGCGCAGGAAACCACGGTATGTACTGCGCGCACGACTACCGTCACTCTCGACGATCCGTTACACGTTTTGCAGACTCAACTGGAGGCGCTGCCTTTCCATCCTCAGCCTGACCCTGACTTACCCTTTCAGGGCGGCGCGCTGGGTCTGTTTGGTTACGATTTAGGGCGGCGTTTCGAAATTCTGCCCGATACTGCCGCGCGCGATATCGTTTTACCCGATATGGCGATTGGCCTTTACGACTGGGCGCTGATTGTCGATCACCAAAAACAGGTGGTGTCGCTGATAAGCCATCACGATGCAGACGCCCGATATCGCTGGCTCACCAGCCAGCGCGCGCCAACCCGCACGCCCTTCAGGCTTACCTCAGCCTGGCAATCCAATATGACGCGTTGCGAGTATGGCGAGAAGTTTCGTCAGGTGCAGGCCTGGCTGCACAGCGGGGACTGCTATCAGGTCAATCTTTCCCAGCGTTTTCAGGCGAGCTACGAGGGTGATGAATGGCAGGCTTTCGAACGCCTTAACCGCGCAAATCGCGCCCCGTTCAGCGCCTTTCTTCGTTTACATGACGGCGCCATATTGAGCCTTTCTCCCGAGCGTTTTATCCAACTGGAGAATGGTCATATTCAGACGCGCCCGATCAAAGGTACGCTTCCACGGCTTAACGATCCGCAGGCGGATCGTCAGCAGGCGCAGAAACTGGCCAACTCAATGAAAGATCGCGCTGAAAATTTGATGATCGTCGATTTGATGCGTAACGACATTGGCCGGGTCGCCGTGCCGGGTTCAGTGAAAGTGCCGGAACTGTTCGTCGTCGAACCATTTCCTGCCGTTCACCATCTGGTTAGCACCATTACCGCCCGTTTACCGGACTCGCTTCATGCTACCGACCTGCTGCGCGCGGCTTTCCCCGGCGGCTCCATTACCGGCGCGCCTAAAGTGCGGGCGATGGAAATTATCGACGAACTGGAGCCGCAGCGACGCAACGCCTGGTGCGGTAGCATCGGTTATCTGAGTTTCTGCGGCAAGATGGATACCAGTATTACTATCCGCACCGTCACGGCAACGCAGGGCCAACTCTATTGCTCAGCCGGCGGCGGTATCGTGGCCGATAGCAAGGAAGAAGCGGAATATCAGGAAACTTTTGATAAAGTTAATCGTATCCTGCACCCACTGGAGAACTAATACGTGGATACCAGCCGTCTGACGCTCGATCATTTCTTATCGCGCTTTCAGCTTTTGCGCCCGCAGATAACTCATGAAACGTTAAATCAACGTCAGGCCGCCGTACTGATCCCTGTGGTTCGCCGCCCCCAGCCGGGGCTGCTGTTGACCCAGCGGGCTATTCATTTGCGCAAACACGCCGGACAGGTCGCCTTTCCCGGCGGGGCCGTGGATAGTACCGATGCTTCGCTTATCGCCGCAGCGCTTCGCGAAGCGCAGGAGGAAGTCGCCATCCCGCCGCAAGCCGTGGAAGTGATTGGCGTTTTACCGCCGGTAGACAGCGTGACCGGTTTTCAGGTCACCCCGGTGGTCGGCATTATTCCGCCAAATCTCCCCTGGCGCGCCAGTGAAGACGAAGTGTCTGCGGTGTTTGAAATGCCGCTGGCGCAAGCGTTGCAACTGGGTCGATATCATCCGCTTGATGTTTACCGTCGCGGCAATTCGCACCGCGTATGGCTCTCCTGGTATGAGCATTATTTCGTCTGGGGCATGACCGCAAACATTCTTCGTGAGCTGGCGCTGCAAATCGGCGTAAAGCCCTGACTGTACACAACGCCATTCACGTTGCCTCAAGGCGGTAACAATCGCCTCCCCCCAAAGAGGCAGCCTGAAGGGCAACGTGTATATACTTAACTTTACGCGCGCAAGACACGACTTGAGATTACTGTCGCAATATTAGTAAAAACGCGGTTATTCATTAGTTTAATTCATGTGAATAGTTAAGCTGATGCCAGCGTTCCCTCTTACACTATGCGCAGTTATAACATCGTAACCGGAAGCCCCGGTTGCCCTGTCAGGAGTATTATCGTGATTAGCCTATTCGACATGTTTAAGGTAGGGATTGGTCCCTCCTCTTCCCACACTGTTGGCCCGATGAAGGCCGGTAAACAGTTCGTCGATGACCTGGTCGAAAAAGGATTACTGGATAACGTTACCCGCGTCGCTGTCGATGTCTACGGCTCGCTGTCGCTGACGGGGAAAGGTCACCATACCGATATCGCCATTATTATGGGTCTGGCGGGTAATGAACCCGCTACCGTGGATATTGATAGTATCCCCGGTTTTATTCGCGACGTCGAAACGCGCGAGCGTCTGTTACTGGCCCAGGGACGTCACGAAGTCGACTTCCCGAAAGATGACGGAATGCGTTTTCACAACGGCAATTTGCCGCTGCATGAAAACGGGATGCAGATCCACGCCTGGCATGACGACACGGTCATTTATAGCAAGACGTACTATTCCATCGGCGGCGGCTTTATCGTTGATGAAGAGCATTTCGGCCAGGAAGCGACGAATGAGGTTACTGTACCTTATCCGTTTAAATCGGCGAAAGAAATGCTGGAGTATTGCAACAGTACCGGCCTTTCACTCTCCGGCATGGTGATGCAAAACGAACTGGCGCTGCATAGCAAGAAAGAGATTGAAGAGTATTTCGGTCACGTCTGGCAGACCATGCAGGCCTGTATTGATCGTGGTATGAATACCGAAGGCGTGCTGCCGGGGCCGCTGCGCGTACCGCGTCGCGCCTCTGCGCTGCGTCGTATGCTGGTTTCCAGCGATAAGCTTTCCAACGATCCGATGAACGTCATTGACTGGGTGAACATGTTTGCTCTGGCGGTGAACGAAGAGAACGCCGCAGGTGGTCGCGTCGTGACGGCGCCAACCAACGGCGCGTGCGGCATCGTGCCTGCGGTACTGGCTTACTACGACCATTTTATTGAGTCTGTCAGCCCGGATATTTACACCCGCTACTTCCTGGCGGCAGGCGCTATTGGCGCGCTGTATAAGATGAACGCGTCTATTTCCGGCGCGGAAGTCGGCTGTCAGGGCGAAGTCGGGGTCGCCTGTTCGATGGCGGCGGCAGGCCTTGCTGAACTGCTGGGCGCCAGCCCGGAACAGGTTTGCGTTGCCGCTGAAATCGGCATGGAGCATAACCTGGGGCTGACCTGCGACCCGGTTGCCGGTCAGGTGCAGGTGCCGTGTATCGAACGTAACGCCATTGCTTCGGTTAAAGCGATCAACGCTGCGCGTATGGCCATGCGTCGAACCAGCGCGCCGCGCGTCTCGTTGGATAAAGTCATCGAAACGATGTACGAGACCGGAAAAGACATGAACGCAAAATACCGCGAAACGTCGCGCGGCGGGTTGGCTATTAAAGTCCAGTGTGATTAAACGCCGTTTCCCCTCCCTTCGCCCATCTGCTACGGATGGGCGAAATTTTTATCTCTTCCTCGTCGACTCCACGTTTCCCCACTACACTTGCTGTGTCGCGGTTGGCTTTTGTCGCCAACGCTTATTGGGCGGCCCGCATGCAAACAGCACAACGGATCATCAATCATTATCGCCGTAATCGTTTCATTGTTTGCACGATTTGTGCACTGGTCACGCTCATTCTTACGCTGAGCATCCGATTTATTTCGGAGCGGAACTTAAATCACCATCGCACGGTTGCATTCGCGAATCATGCCGTTGATGCGCTGGATAATGTTTTGCATCCTCTCCAGGTCGGACGAAACGTACTGCTCCCCTTGCTTGAGCTTCCGTGCGCGACCGCGCATCTGCCGTTGCGTAAGCAAGCCGCCCGTCTGCAAACCGTTCGTTCTATCGGGCTGGTGAAAGAGGGAATTCTCTATTGCTCAAGCATTTTTGGCGCCCGTAATACTCCCATACGCCAGCTTCAGCCCGATCTTCCCGCAGTCGGCGATCTGCTGCTACTTTCCACAGACCAATCGTTACTCAAGGGAAGCCCGATCCTCATTCAGTGGTATCCCGCCTCTGCCGATGGCCAGGATGGCGTGATGGAAATTGTGAATATTGACTTGCTGACGACTATGCTACTTGAGCCGCAGCAGCCGCAAATTACCAGCGCCAGCCTGACGGTCGGCAAACGGCACCTGTTATATGGTCGGGGCGTGGTCGATACTCTTCCGGAATTAAAAAAAGATGAAGAGCGTTACCAGCTTTCATCGCGACATTTCCCTTTTACTATCAGCGTCAGCGGGCCGTCGGCAGGCGTACTGGCGTTCAAACATCTCCCGACGCAGTTACCGCTGGCCGTATTGCTTAGCCTGTTGATCGGTTATATCGCCTGGCTGGCAACGGCCAGCAGAATGAGCTTTTCCTGGGAAATTAATCTGGCCCTTGCCGAACGGGAGTTTGAGCTATTTTGTCAGCCGTTGCTTAATGCCCGCACGCAGCAATGTACCGGCGTTGAGATCCTGTTACGCTGGAACAACCCGCGCCAGGGCTGGATCTCACCGGATGTTTTTATTCCTATCGCCGAGGAACATAACCTGATAGCGCCGCTGACCCGCTATGTGATTGCGGAAACCATTCGGCAGCGGCACTACTTCCCCATCAACCATCAGTTTCATATCGGCATCAATGTAGCGGCAAGCCATTTCCGACACGGCGTGCTTCTCAAGGATCTTAATCAGTACTGGTTTAGTGCGGAACCTGTTCAGCAACTGGTGCTGGAGCTCACGGAACGCGACGCGTTGCTTGACGTTGATTACCGCCTGATGCGCGAGCTGCATCGTAAAGGCGTGAAGTTAGCCATCGATGATTTTGGCACAGGAAACAGCTCGCTCTCCTGGCTGGAAAAACTGCGTCCGGATATTTTGAAAATCGATAAATCCTTCACCGCCGCCATCGGTACCGATGCGGTCAATTCAACGGTGACCGATATTATTATCGCGCTGGGGCAAAGACTGAATATTGAACTGGTGGCGGAAGGGGTCGAAAACCAGACGCAGGCACAGCATTTGCGCCAGCATGGCGTGCAAATGTTACAGGGCTATCTCTATGCGAAGCCGATGCCCATTAGCGAATTTCCACAGTGGCTGGCGGGCAGCGCGCCGCCGCCCGCCCGGCATAACGGACAGATTATGTCCGCGATGCCGCATCTATAGACTTGATTCCTGCGTGTGACGTTATTCCTCTTCGTCGTGGGCAGGCTGTTCTTTAACAATTCGAACCAGATCGACACGGTAATCGTTGGCCTCGACAATGGTGATCCGCAGGGGCGGAAAATCAATGACATCGCCTACACGAGGAATATGGCCATTAGCGGCGATCACTAACCCCGCGACCGTCGCAATATCGCCCTCTTCGTTCACCAGATGGTCAACTTCCAGCGCCTGCTGTAGCGCATGAAGATCGGTGCCGCCCTTCACTATCCAGCCCTCGGCATCGGCAACGATTTCCGGCGTTTCATCGGCATCCGGGAACTCACCGGCAATCGCTTCCAGCACATCCAGCGGCGTAACCAGCCCCTGCACCACGCCGAACTCGTTAGTGACGATAACGAAACTGCCGCGCGCGCGGCGCAAAACGCCTAACAGATTGATAGGATCAAGCGTTTCCGGCACCACTATCGCCGGGGAAGACGCGGCGATAGCCGCAACATCCGCGCCCTCTTCCAGCGCCACCAGCAACTCTTTCGCCCGCACGATACCGATAATTTCATCCAGCTCGCCCCGGCATACCGGGAACAGGCTATGCGGAGAAGAGAGTAACTGCTGACGGATTTCAGCTACGCTGAGATTCGCATCCACCCAACTAATTTCGCCTCGCGGCGTCATAATGCCGCGCAGGGAGCGCGACGCCAGAGTCAGTACGCCGTTAATCATGTAGCGTTCTTCTTCGGCGAAGGCGCCTTCCGACACCGATATCGCGGCCGGACTATCCGTCTCATGTTGCGTACTCGTCTGGCGTTTACCGCCCATCAGACGCAGGATAGCGTCCGCAGTACGCGCGCGCAGCGGCAACGTGGACTGATGACGAATAAAGTTGCGGCGCGCAATCTGGTTAAACACCTCGATAACGATCGAGAAACCAATTGCCGCGTACAGGTAGCCTTTCGGAATATGGAAACCAAACCCTTCCGCCACCAGGCTCAAGCCGATCATCAGCAGGAAACTCAGACAGAGCACCACCACCGTCGGATGCTGGTTGACAAAACGGGTCAGCGGTTTTGACGCCAGTAGCATCACCGCCATCGCAATCACCACCGCCGCCATCATAACCGGCAGATGGTTTACCATACCTACCGCCGTAATCACGGCGTCCAGCGAGAAGACCGCATCCAGGATGACAATCTGCGTGACTACCACCCAGAAGCTCGCATAGCCTTTACCGTGTCCGGTGTCATGCTCGCGGTTTTCCAGACGTTCATGCAGCTCGGTGGTCGCTTTAAACAGCAGGAATATACCGCCCAGCAGCATAATTAAATCGCGGCCGGAGAAGGTAAAATCCCAGACAGTAAAGAGCGGCTTTGTTAAGGTCACCAGCCACGAAATAATGGACAGCAGCGCCAGACGCATAATCAGCGCCAGCGAGAGCCCGATAAGACGCGCTTTGTCACGCTGCTTTGGCGGCAATTTATCGGCGAGGATCGCGATAAAGACCAGGTTATCGATACCCAGGACAATTTCCAGGACGACGAGCGTGAGTAAACCCACCCAAATTGAGGGATCCATTAATAATTCCATGACAAGCTCCTGCTTAAGGAATGACTAAACGGCGCCCACAACATCTCAAAGGATGCAGGCGGTAACGCAATAAACAAAGTAAGGCTATGGCAAGATATGCCAGATTGACAGGCGCAAAACGGCCAAAGAGTGAAATGACGTCGGTGACGATCCATACAACGGGCTGCTGCCCTATACCCCATTCTAATTAAACGGAAGCTAAACATAACAGAGACAACTGGTTTTTGGCAAAGATTTACCTTCCTTTGCAAAGAGATGTAACCAGGATATTTTACACTTCGAAATTTCTCATTATCGAAAACAAAATTACGGATCTCCATCACACAAAATATTTTTTTCGATATCTAAAATAATTCACGAAAATCATGCGTTTTTCGTTGTAACCCTCATCTGAATCGATTCGCTTGCGGACGGCGATTCAAAAAATACATCTGTCAAGTTGATGTGTTGACAATAATAAAGGAGGTAGCAAGTGACCATTGCTATTGTTATAGGCACACATGGTTGGGCTGCAGAGCAGTTACTTAAAACAGCCGAAATGCTGTTAGGCGAGCAGGAAAACGTCGGCTGGATCGATTTCGTTCCAGGCGAAAATGCCGAAACGCTGATCGAAAAGTACAACGCTCAGTTGGCTAAACTCGATACCAGTAAAGGCGTGCTATTTCTCGTTGATACATGGGGAGGCAGTCCGTTTAATGCTGCCAGCCGCATTGTCGTCGATAAAGAGCGCTATGAAGTTATTGCCGGCGTCAACATCCCGATGCTGGTCGAAACGTTTATGGCTCGTGACGACGATCCGAGCTTTGACGAGCTGGTCGCACTGGCGGTAGAAACCGGTCGTGAAGGCGTAAAAGCGCTGAAAGCGAAACCGGTAGAAAAAGCCGCGCCAGCGCCAGTCGCCGCCGCGCCAAAAGCGGCCGCACCGGCAAAACCGATGGGCCCGAATGATTATATGGTTATCGGGCTTGCCCGTATTGATGACCGCCTCATTCACGGTCAGGTCGCTACCCGCTGGACCAAAGAGACCAATGTCAGCCGTATTATTGTTGTGAGCGATGAAGTCGCGGCGGATACCGTACGTAAAACGCTGCTGACGCAAGTTGCGCCGCCGGGCGTTACGGCGCATGTGGTTGACGTCGCGAAAATGATTCGCGTCTACAATAACCCGAAATACGCCGGTGAACGCGTGATGCTTCTGTTTACCAATCCTACCGACGTCGAGCGCATCGTTGAGGGCGGCGTGAAAGTCACTTCCGTGAACATTGGCGGTATGGCCTATCGTCAAGGTAAAACGCAGGTGAACAACGCCGTTTCCGTCGATGAAAAGGATATCGAAGCCTTTAAAAAGCTCAACGAGCGCGGCATCGAGCTTGAGGTGCGTAAAGTTTCCACCGATCCGAAACTGAAAATGATGGATTTAATTGCCAAAGTGGCGAAATAACCGCCGGCATTTAATTAGCTTTCACACTTAAGATAGCAATAGGAGAAGTACAATGGAGATTACCACTCTTCAGATTGTGCTGGTGTTCATCGTCGCATGTATCGCGGGTATGGAGTCGGTACTTGATGAATTTCAGTTCCACCGTCCGCTGATCGCCTGTACCTTAATCGGCGCCGTTCTGGGGGACATGAAAACCGGTATTATCATCGGCGGTACTCTGGAAATGATCGCTCTGGGCTGGATAAACATCGGTGCTGCCGTTGCGCCTGATGCCGCACTGGCGTCCATCATCTCTACCGTTCTGGTCATCGCCGGGCATCAAAGCATTGGCGCCGGTATCGCGCTGGCGATTCCGCTGGCGGCGGCAGGCCAGGTACTGACCATTATCGTTCGTACCATCACCGTGGCATTCCAGCACGCGGCGGACAAGGCGGCTGAAAACGGCAACCTGACGGCGCTCTCCTGGCTGCACGTTTCTTCTCTGTTCCTGCAGGCAATGCGTATCGCTATCCCGGCGGTTATCGTTGCCATCTCCGTAGGCACCAGCGAAGTACAGGGAATGCTGAATGCGATTCCTGAAGTCGTCACAGGTGGTCTGAACATCGCCGGCGGCATGATCGTCGTGGTTGGTTATGCGATGGTTATCAACATGATGCGCGCAGGCTACCTGATGCCGTTCTTCTACCTCGGTTTCGTCACCGCGGCTTTCACAAACTTCAACCTGGTCGCACTGGGTGTCATCGGCGCAGTGATGGCTATTCTTTACATCCAGCTGAGCCCGAAATACAACCGTGTAGCGGGCGCGCCTGCAGCGGCTGCTGGCAATAACGATCTCGACAACGAACTGGACTAACAGGTGAGCGAAATGGTTGATATGACTAAAACTACCACCGAGAAAAAACTCACTCCGAGCGATATTCGCGGCGTATTTCTTCGTTCTAACCTGTTCCAGGGGTCATGGAACTTCGAACGTATGCAAGCGCTGGGCTTCTGCTTCTCTATGGTGCCGGCGATTCGTCGCCTGTATCCGGAGAATAATGACGCGCGTAAACAGGCGATTAAACGTCACCTGGAGTTCTTTAACACCCATCCTTACGTTGCGGCGCCGGTACTGGGCGTGACCCTGGCAATGGAAGAAAAGCGTGCGAACGGCGCAGAGATTGACGATGGTGCTATCAACGGTATCAAAGTCGGTCTGATGGGACCGCTGGCAGGCGTCGGCGACCCTATCTTCTGGGGTACCGTCCGTCCGGTATTCGCGGCGCTGGGCGCAGGTATTGCGATGAGCGGCAGCCTGCTTGGTCCGCTGCTGTTTTTCATCCTGTTTAACCTGGTGCGCCTGGCGACCCGTTATTATGGCGTGGCTTATGGCTACCGCAAAGGCGTCGATATCGTTAAAGATATGGGCGGCAGCTTCCTGCAAAAACTGACTGAGGGGGCGTCAATCCTCGGCCTGTTTGTCATGGGGGCATTGGTTAACAAGTGGACGCATGTGAATATCCCGCTGGTGGTTTCCACCATCACTGGTCAGGATGGTCAGACACGCGTTACCACCGTGCAAACCATTCTCGACCAGCTGATGCCGGGTCTGGTTCCGCTACTGTTGACCTTTGCCTGTATGTGGCTGCTGCGTAAGAAAGTTAACCCGCTGTGGATTATCGTGGGCTTCTTCGTCATTGGTATCGCCGGCTACTCCGTAGGACTGCTGGGCCAGTAAGGCTGTTGTACACTACCGGGGCCAAACGGCCCCGTTTTTTATTTCTCTGGAGGATAAATGACTATCACGGACCTGGTGCTGATTCTCTTTATTGCCGCATTATTGGTTTACGCTCTCTACGATCAGTTCATCATGCCTCGTCGCAATGGCCCCACTCTGCTTTCTATAGCCCTGCTTCGCCGCGGTCGCGTAGACAGCGTTATCTTCGTTGGGCTGGTCGCCATCCTTATTTATAACAACGTAACCAGCCACGGAGCGCAGATGACCACATGGTTATTAAGCGCGCTGGCGTTAATGGGATTTTATATATTCTGGATCCGCACGCCACGGATCATCTTTAAACAACGTGGCTTTTTCTTCGCCAATGTCTGGATAGAATATAACCGTATTAAAGAGATGAATTTATCGGAAGACGGCGTACTGGTGATGCAATTAGAACAACGACGCTTGCTTATCCGTGTACACAATATCGACGATCTGGAAAAAATATATAAACTTCTTATTGAAAATCAATAATCTAAGATATAGCCTCAACTATGTTTTTCGAATTTTATTTCGAATCATAATATAGCTAAGGCTATATTTTCTATTGACCAATTGTTATTTAATTTAACGTTTTATTGATGAATAAATCTAAATGAAAATCGTTTTCAATTAGAAGGCAAATAATATTTTATCGCTGTTGTTTTATATTCTAAAAATATGTTAATGTTGCGCCGTCAATTGGGGAGTAGCCGATTTCCAGACTCCGGAAATGTACGCGTCAACATACTCGTTGCAAAACGTGGCGCGTACGGACCAGCCGCCGCTGGTCAGGCGAGACCATAGGCGCATCAACTGCTGTGTATTTCGTCACAGAATGGCGACATGCATGTTTGCTGGGGGCAGTGATGTGTTTAATGGATACCCCGGTCAGGACGTTGTCATGCACTTTACTGCTACTGTTCTTCTCGCTTTCGGTATGTCGATGGATGCTTTCGCGGCATCAATTGGCAAAGGCGCCACCCTACATAAACCCAAATTCTCAGAAGCGTTGCGTACCGGTCTTATCTTTGGCGCGGTTGAAACGCTGACCCCGTTGATCGGCTGGGGGCTGGGGATATTGGCGAGTAAATTCGTTCTGGAATGGAACCACTGGATAGCCTTTGTTCTGCTGATCTTTCTGGGCGGACGCATGATCATCGAAGGTATCCGCGGCGGTAGTGATGAAGACGAAACACCGTTACGCCGCCACAGCTTTTGGCTATTAGTCACGACGGCTATCGCGACCAGCCTCGATGCGATGGCGGTTGGCGTCGGTCTGGCGTTTTTGCAGGTAAACATCATCGCAACCGCATTGGCTATCGGTTGCGCCACGCTTATCATGTCCACCCTCGGAATGATGATTGGTCGCTTTATCGGCCCAATGCTGGGTAAGCGTGCTGAAATTCTCGGCGGGGTCGTACTGATAGGAATTGGCGTCCAGATCCTCTGGACGCATTTTCACGGTTAACGGTTACGCTGCCAGAGATGAAGGTTGAAATCCGTCTGGCAGCTAAGTCCGGCGCTGGCAGCCAGTTGTTCCCACACTTCTGGTCTGGCGCGCCAGGCAAATGGCGTCATTTGCAACAGTGCTACAGCCGCTTCGGCGGTGAGCTGCATGTGATAAGCAAGGCGGGTACTCTGCTGCAATGTGAATCCGTCGAGCTGCTCGGTATACGGCGCATGTAAACGCACCTCATCATAAATGAGCCCTTTTAGTTCCATCAAATGATGCGGCCCCGGCGTGGCGGTAACGACCCAACCACCAGGTTTCACCACACGCGCCAATTCCTGCGCCTTACACGGGGCGTAGATTCTGATCACCGCATCCATTGACGCATCGGCAAAGGGCAGTCGATGGCTTGACGCCACACAAAACTTCACCTGCGAATAGCGCTTCGCCGCCGCTTTGATCGCCGTTTTAGCAACGTCCAGTCCAAACGTGGTGACTCCCGGCAACGCCTCGGCAAAAGCGTGAGTGTAATACCCCTCGCCGCAGCCGATATCCAGAATCGCCGTGGCCGACTGATCCAGCCGCTCGCGCAACAGGTTAATCACCGCATCGCGCAGCGGCTGATAATGGCCTGCATCAAGAAACGCTCTCCTCGCCTGCATCATTTCGGCGCTGTCGCCCGGATCGCGCGAACGTTTATGCTGTACCGGCAGCAGATTGATGTAGCCCTCTTTCGCCACATCAAACTGATGGCGCTGTGGACATATAACGCTGTTATTAATCTGCGTAAGCGGCTGATGGCAAAGCGGACAGGTAAACGACATGACAACTCCGGACTGGGGCGCTAAAGGGCGCAAGTGTAACGCGAATTGCGCCCCGGGAAAATCCTTTACGAGCCCGGAACCGCAACGTGGCTGCCATGCATCACCAGAAGGTGATCTGAATCGGCTGGCATACCGTCTGGCTCAACATTTTCCAGCCGCAGCACATCGCCCATGATCTGGCTGAATACGGGCGCAGATACCGCGCCGCCATAATAAGCCCCGTTTTGCGGATTATTAATCACCACCACCAGCGCAAATCTGGGGTTACTTGCCGGCGCGACGCCTGCGGTATATGCCACATACTTATCGACGTATTTACCATCATCGCCAATTTTTTTCGCCGTCCCGGTTTTGACCGCAATACGGTAGTCTCTTACTGCGGCTTTTGTTCCGCCGCCGCCAGGCAACGCGACGCTCTCCATCATATGTTCCACCTCGTGCACCAGTTCTTCCGGCATTACCCGCGTGCCGATCACGGGCGGATCAACTTTGGTGATCGATAACGGACGGTAGATACCAAAGCTGCCAATCGTGGCATAAACATGCGCCAGTTGCAGCGGCGTCACCATTAATCCATAGCCAAAAGCGAAGGTAGCGCGATCTAAATCACTCCAGTAACGGCGTTTCGGTAATAACCCGCTGCTCTCTCCGGTGAGACCCAGTCCGGTAGGCACGCCGAAACCAAAGCTTTTATAAGTATCCATTAATTTCTGCACCGGCATCGCCAGAGAAAGGTGAGAAACGCCGGTATCGCTGGATTTTTGCAAAATGCCGGTTAATGTCAGTTCCGGATAGTAACCGACGTCGCGGATACGGTGTCCATCGAGAGTAAAAGGATGGGTATCGATAACGCTGTCCGGCTGCACGATGCCCTGCTGTAACGCAGTCATAATGACCAATGGCTTCACAGTAGAACCGGGTTCGAAGGTGTCGCTAATCGCGCGGTTACGAAAATCGTCCAACTGCGCGCCTTCACGGTTGTTCGGGTTGAAATCCGGGTAGCTCGCCATCGAGAGAATTTCACCCGTTGGGATGTTAATCAATACGGCAGCGCCGGATTCCGCTTTGTTCCAGATGACGGCGTTATCCAGCGCATCTTCGGTAACCGTTTGCAGACGTTCATCAATGCTAAGCTGAAGTTCATGAGCAGGAACCGGATTCACTTCCGTAATGTTCTCAATAACGTGACCAAATTTATCTTTGCGCACCAATCGGGAGCCCGGTTTTCCCGTCAGTTGCGCGTTAAAGCTCTTTTCAATACCTTCTATTCCCTGCCCGTCGATATTGGTAAAGCCGATCAAATTGGCCGCTACGTGTCCGGCAGGGTAAAAACGGCGCGACTCTTCCCGCAGGTTAATACCCGGTAGATTCAGTTTATCTATCCATTCGGCTTGCTGGGGTGAAACCTGGCGCGCGAGGTAGATAAAACGACCTGCCGGGTTACTGTTTACCCGTTCCGCAAGCGTACTGAGAGACAGATGTAAGGCGCTGGCCAGCGCCTGCCAGCGCTCATTGTAGCCAACGCCGCCTTTGCTTATGATAGTTTTCGGATCGGCCCAGACAGCATTAACCGGAACGCTCACCGCTAAGGGCCGCCCTTCTCTGTCGGTGATCATGCCGCGTGGAGAGGCCGTGGTCACTTCACGAAGCGAGCGCATATCTTCTTGTTTCACCAGTTTCGACGGCGTAACAATTTGCAGCCATGCCACCCCCCCTAACAACAATGCCATACTGAGCAGAATGGCAGTGCAAAGTAGTGCAAAACGTATGGGTGTAAAATTACGGGTATCGCCGTCGCTTTTCTTTTTCACTTGATCTCCAGCCGAATCATTTTTCAGGTGATTGATTTAACGGGAAACGGACGGAAAAACCAGAAAAAACAATGCTAATAACATCGCGCCTTTGCAACAAATCGCTAACGAGAGCGCATCCAGACACATTTTGAAAGATATTGAATTAAAAAGCCCCGCTTTTAGCGAGGCTTTATATCTGAGGCTGACGCGACAAACGCATCAAATCAGTGGTGTCGATCAGATAGCTGTTACGTTAACAGCAGCCGGACCTTTCTGGCCGTCCTGAATTTCGAACTCAACGTTCTGGCCTTCAGCCAGAGTTTTGAAACCATTGCCCTGGATAGCGGAGAAGTGTACGAACACATCTTTGCTGCCGTCAGCCGGAGTAATGAAGCCAAAACCTTTGGATTCGTTGAACCACTTAACTTGACCTTTAATCTTTGCCATTTGCAAAATTCCTTAGAGTGTTTTCTTTGCCCGTAGGCATAACATAGATAAAACTGAGACATTACTGCTTGAGGCACTAATATAAGGTTCGGCAGAGAAGCGGTATTCAACGTCAACGTGTTTACTCAGGACTTCTTTACTGAAAATGCCACACATAAACAGAACTGTACCTCGTTTAACCCAAAGCCTGTTATCACATACAACGTTAATTATGGCAAGCCATTTTTAAACGTGTCTCGATCCGTCGCACAAATTACGAGAACCTTCACAAATTGACAGCACGTTTATGCAACAAAATTGCGAAAGATATATCCTCACGCGCTGACGGACTCCTGACAACGTCACTGCTGAAAAGCCATTTTTCTACCATAGCTCAATAACTTCGCTTCTTCCAGTGCATCAAATCACATTTAAAAGCTGTATTTTTCATATCACTTTTTATGCTGAGTTATGCATAAATTGTCACAATGATAAAAAACACCTTTTAATCAAAATAATAGAAAAGGAAAGCGATTTTCGACACCGCTTTTTGTGATGTTCTGCGTCTTTACAGAATGCCTTAAAATAATGAACAAACAATGACAATCCATAAAGAGAGAGAAACGTTTCGCTTTTAATAGAGAATGAGCGGTATCACAAAAATGCTATATGTCCATTTGTTATACATATAAAACTATGTTGCATATAAAGCCATATATTAGGTAAGGTGTTGATGCTGTAGTATCAGTTGCAAACGGCAACGCGGAGAGATCCGACGGGGAAATGGGGCGTATGGCACTGGCGCCATTTGCGCCCCGGTAAGCATTATCGTTCTGCAACCAGACGAATGATGTCCTCATCCTCTTTTGGTTCGCTTGCCGCTGTTGTGGGTTCCGCTTCTTTTTCTGGTTCGTTTGCTTCGCAAAGACGGCGTAACAACGCGTTTTGCCGCTTCTGTTGATCCAATAACGCTTCGAGCAATTCTATCTGCTCGTTGGCACGGGAACTTGCCCGGTTGACAAAGAACCAGAGCGCCAGCCCCACCACCAGAACCACCATTGATACTATTAAAGATGCAAGAGAAAACGCACCAGAGTTTAAAACGTCGTTCATTTCACCACCTCAATGTAGAGACGTCATTCTACCACTGCTACACGGGAAGGAAATCTCTGGTGTAAAACGTTTACCAGGGAATAAATTTATTGATGGCGCAAATACCGCTGAAAAATTGTACATCCTGATCGCACATGATATTAAACACCTGCGCCCACAGCAACAGGCATACTACCACCACGATGCCGAGAACGACCCATCGAAATTTTTTCACTCCACTCTCCGATCTTACATCTTATGTCGCTAAATTATCATGAGTTACTTAAACCAGGAGTAACTGTAGCGGCATTATATGTTTTTAGGAATGATTCACTTGTTTCAATCAATGTACACGCTACTCTTATTCTAACTAAAAAAGAAAAGAGGTAGTAATGCGTTTGAGCATTCGCGCAATTGTATTGTTTGCCCTGGTGTGGATAGGCCTGCTGATGAGCGGCTATGGCGTCCTGGTGGGAAGTAAAGTGAACGCTGCGGGGCTGGTTTTACAGTGCCATTACCTGACCGCACGCGGCACCAGCACGGCGCAATATCTCCATACCAACAGCGGCATAATTGGCTTTTCCGACTGTCCCATTTTCAGAAAAATCGCCACCGTGGTGGATAATGGCTAAGCGGCAATAAATAATTTCACAGTGAAACTATCACCAATAATTCCCCTATATTGGCTGTTGTTCATAAGTACTGTTAAATAATATTTTAATAACCGTTAAATAAGCCGACAGATATTATCTACTTTTACGATTTCATCCCACCCGATGTTATAAAAAAAGCAGCTACATTTTTCGCAGCTGCTTTTTTTTTAACGTCATGCTAATAACGTTGCTTAGAAGGGATAATCGTTGTAACCCATTTGCTCAGAAATTTTACGCGCGGCGGCGTGTAACATAGCCACATATTCCTGTAGGCGTTCTTCTGAAAAACGCAGCGTCGGGAACGAAATGCTTAACCCTGCGATGACTACGCCAAAACGGTCAAATACCGGTACGCCGATACAACGTAACCCTTCCTCCTGTTCTTCGTTATCTTCACCGTAGCCTTGCGCACGCACTTCATCCAACAGCGGCAGCAACGCTTCAGTGCTGGTAATCGTGCGTCCAGTGCTTTGCTTATACTCTACGCCGTCGAGAATCTGCTTAACCTCATCACGGTCGCGCCAGGCCAGAAGCACTTTACCGATGGCCGTACTGTACAGCGGATTACGACGCCCAATACGTGAGTACATACGCAGATTGTACATAGAGTCAATTTTATGGATATAGACAATGCTGTCTTCATCCAGCGCGCCAAGATGGATAGTTTCTTTTGTCAGACGAGACAGTTCGCGCATCTGAATGTCCGCACTGCGGATGAGATCAACATTTTGCAAAGCTCGCGCGCCCAGCTCAAACAGCTTTAGCGTCAGAGAGTATTTTTCAGACTCCCCCTCCTGAGCCACGTAGCCCAGCGTTTTCATGGTTTGCAAAAAGCGATAAACGGTGCTTTTCGACATCATGACGCGCTGCGATAGCTCGGTAATCCCTATTTCACGCTCTTCACCCAGCACCTGCAGAATGCCGAAAACTTTCAGCACAGAAGATACAGAATCAGGCTGCTTATCCAGATCTGCGTTTGCCATTTATCACCTCATTACGAGCGTTTTATAAAATTCAGAACGAGTTTTTATTATAATTTCACGCCAGGTCGCCCGCAATCCATCTTTGCTTACTTCGTTACAAATCTACGACATAACAACTCAGTATTAATGCTAACATTATTATTCAGCTCATAATTCCCCTTATTACAAAATACTTATGGAAAAAACACGGGCCGATGGCCTGCCCCTCCCGCAGAGATACGGTGCTATCCTGACGATTATTATCGGTATTTCGATGGCGGTTCTGGATGGCGCAATCGCTAATGTCGCGCTGCCAACCATTGCGACTGATTTACATGCCTCCCCTGCCAGCTCTATCTGGATTGTCAATGCGTACCAAATCGCCATTGTCGTCTCACTGCTTTCCCTGTCTTTTTTAGGCGACATGTTTGGTTATCGCCGGATCTATAAATGTGGTTTAGTGGTATTTCTGCTTTCATCATTGTTTTGCGCGCTTTCAGACTCGCTGCAGATGCTGACGCTGGCGCGCATCGCGCAGGGATTTGGCGGCGCGGCGCTAATGAGCGTAAACACGGCGCTGATTCGTCTTATCTACCCCCAGCGTCATCTGGGACGAGGCATGGGAATTAACTCTTTTATCGTCGCAGTCTCTTCCGCCGCGGGTCCGACGATCGCCGCGGCGATTTTGTCCATCTCATCATGGAAATGGCTGTTTCTGATTAATGTCCCGTTAGGTATCATCGCGTTAATTCTGGCCATACGCTTTTTACCAGCAAACATCGCCCATGACACTAAGCCGCGCTTTGACTTACCGAGCGCGGTAATGAATGCGCTCACATTTGGCCTGCTGATTACCGCATTGAGCGGCTTTGCCCAGGGACAGTCGCTAACGTTGATTGGCGCAGAGCTGCTCGTTCTGGTCGTGGTCGGGTTTTTCTTCGTGCGCCGCCAGCTTTCTTTGCCCGTCCCTTTGTTACCCATCGACTTGTTACGCATTCCGCTTTTTTCACTCTCGATCGGCACGTCAATTTGCTCGTTCTGCGCGCAAATGTTAGCCATGGTCTCGCTACCTTTTTATCTGCAAACCGTGCTGGGCCGTAGCGAAGTAGAAACCGGCCTGTTATTGACGCCCTGGCCGCTGGCAACGATGGTGATGGCGCCGCTGGCGGGATACCTGATAGAACGTCTTCATGCCGGTTTGCTGGGGGCGCTGGGAATGGTGATAATGGCAGCCGGGTTGTTTGCGCTGGTCATGTTGCCAGGCTCCCCCTCCGATCTGAATATTATCTGGCCGATGATCCTTTGCGGCGCAGGGTTTGGCCTGTTCCAGTCGCCGAATAATCACACCATTATCACTTCCGCGCCGCGTGAGCGCAGCGGTGGCGCCAGCGGGATGCTGGGCACGGCGCGACTGTTAGGCCAAAGTACTGGCGCCGCGCTGGTAGCACTGATGTTGAACCAGTTTGGCGATAGCGGTACGCATCTTTCTCTGCTCGCAGCGGCGATCCTGGCGACTCTCGCGGCGGTGGTGAGCGGTTTACGTATTACGCAACCACGCGTTCAGGCGTAAAAAAAGCGCGTCATTCGACGCGCTTTTCATACTTGTCAGTGGGCTTATTATTTCAGGTACTCACCGCTACGCAGCGCTTCAATGCGTTTATCCAGCGGTGGGTGCGTCATAAACAGCTCGCTTAACGATTTCGATTTACCGTTAATACAAAACGCCATCATGCTGGTCGCTTCTTGCGGCTCGTAGCTGGTTTTCAGGCGCTGCAACGCGGCAATCATTTTTTCACGGCCCACCAGCTTCGCCGATCCCGCATCGGCATGAAACTCACGGTAACGGGAGAACCACATGGTGATAATGCTTGCCAGAATACCGAAGACCAGTTCCAGCACCGTCGCAACGGCGAAATAGATTAGCGGATTACCGTTACTTCCTTCGCCTTCATCACGGTTGCCGCCCAGAAAACCAGCAGCAATTTGCGCGATAATGCGCGAAATAAAGATAACGAAGGTGTTAACCACCCCCTGAATCAACGTCATCGTCACCATATCGCCATTGGCAATATGGCTGATTTCATGCGCAATGACGGCTTCCGCCTCGTCAGGGCTCATATTTTGCAACAGACCGGTGCTCACAGCGACCAATGAGGCGTCACGGCGTGCGCCCGTCGCAAACGCGTTAATGTCCGGCGCATGGTAGATAGCAACCTGCGGCATGGCGATACCAGCCTGGCGCGCTTGCGTTGCTACGGTGTTCATCAACCAGCGTTCTCTTTCATTGCGAGGCTGTTCAATAACTTCCCCTCCTACGGATTTTAACGCCATCCATTTGGACATCAGCAATGAAATAAAAGAACCGCCAAAACCAAACAGCAGCGCCATGATCAGCAAGCCTTGCACGCTGCTCGATTGTATCCCTGTCAGGCTCAGAACCAGCCCGAAAACGACCATCACGGCCAGGTTCGTCAGCAGGAAGAGCGCGATTCGCATCATAATTTTCTTTTAACCTCAATTTAACAAAGCGCACTATGCGATTACCCACATCGTATGGGTCTTATGGCTATTTTCAAGCATCACCAGGCGGTAAGTCACGAGAAAAACACAACTTTACATTTTGTAGCATTATCCTGACGACTTCTGCGCTTGTTAAAAAAAAACAGGCACAATTTTTTGTGCCTGTTTAGCGTTACTTATCGGCTGCCGCCTGCTCCGCTGGTTTTTCTTTTTCAAGATGCGCCAGGTCCAGAGCAATCTTCACCGTTTCATCAAGGTATGGGTCCGGCTCCTGGTAATCCTTTGGCAGATCGTCCAGTTTCTTCAGCAACGGTTTACCCTCACGTTTAAACCGATCGTTAATACGCGCCAGACGCAGAGCGTCTTCTTCATTGTTCTCTTTCTCACGCTGCGCATAATTCAGAGAGACGATGTTGCGCTTATCCTTCATGGCATTGAAACGTGCGATATCCTTCATGATGTACTGAAACTCAGGATCTTTGGCGATACGCGCGTTGTGCTCTTTTAATAATTCCGGGCCAAACGGGGCCAAATCGTCCGATTTCACGTACTTCGCCGCATCAATGCTATCCCACGGCAAGGCGTTATCTTCAAATTTTTCTCCGGTTTCCGTCTCTTCATTGCCAGTCGGCATGATGATATCCGGCGTGACCCCTTTACGCTGCGTACTACCGCCGTTGACACGGTAGAACTTCTGAATGGTGTACTGCACCGAACCCAGCGCAGGCCATTCCGGGCGGAGCATCTGATCGTAAATTCGGTTTAGCGAACGATATTGCTGTACCGTCCCTTTACCGAAGGTTGGCTCACCGACAATCAGCGCGCGACCATAATCCTGCATCGCGGCAGCGAAGATTTCCGATGCCGAAGCACTGAAACGATCGACCAGCACCACCAGCGGGCCTTTGTAGTAGACCACGCCGTCGGTGTCGCTATCCTCACGCACTTTACCGTTATTGTCGCGCACCTGAACTATCGGACCAGAAGGGATAAACAGACCGGAAAGCGAAACGGCTTCCGTCAGCGCCCCACCGCCGTTTGAACGCAGATCGATAACGATGCTGTTAACATTCTGTTTTTCCAGCTTCTGAAGCTGAACTTTGACATCATCGGTCAAGCCAACATAGAAGCCTGGAATATCCAGTACGCCAACTTTTTCCTTGCCGACGGTTTTCACCGACATTTTAACCGCGCGATCTTCAAGACGAATCCGTTCACGCGTCAGCGTGATAATACGCGTTTTCGTCCCTTTGCCAGCCGGCAGTATTTCCAGTCGAACCTTGCTGCCTTTTGGCCCTTTGATCAGCGCCACCACATCGTCAAGACGCCAGCCAATGACGTCGACCATCGGTTTTCCGGCCTGCCCTACGCCGACGATACGATCGCCGACGCTAATCGACTTGCTCTTCGCTGCTGGGCCGCCGGCGACCAATGAGTTAATGACAGTGTAATCGTCATCCATTTGCAGCACCGCGCCGATACCTTCCAGAGACAGGCTCATTTCGGTATTAAACTGCTCGGTATTGCGGGGAGAAAGATAATTCGTATGCGGGTCGATTTCACGCGCAAAAGCGGTCATCGCCAGCGAGAACACATCTTCACTGTTGGTCTGCGCCAGGCGGCGAATAGCGAATTTGTAGCGACGCGTCAGCGTTTCGCGAATTTCTTTGTCGCTCTTGCCGATGAGTTTCAGACTGAGCTCATCGAATTTCACTTTACCATCCCACAGCGCATTTAGCTCAGCCTCATCTTTCGGCCAGGGCGCTTTACTGCGGTCCAGGTTAAACGTATCGTTTCCGGTGAAATCCATTGGCCGTTCCAGCACTTTTAGCGCGTACTGGTAACGTTCAAACCGGCGCTTTTGCGCCAGGTTATAAAGATCGTAAAAAACATCCAGCTTACCCGTGCGCAGCTCATCGCCCAACACGGTTTTCTTTTTCGCAAACTGCTCGACATCGCTCGCCAACAAAACGTTGTGGCTATAGTCGAGAAGATTCAGATAGCGATCAAAAATCTTTGCCGAAAATGCCTCATCCAGATCGAACTGGCGATAGTGGGAGCGGGTAAAACGCGACGTTACGCGCTCGCTCACCGTCGCATGTTGCGTCTCTTCCTTTAGTACGGGAATTTGATCGGCACGCGTAATATCTTCCACGGCGAAGGACTGGCCTGCTAATGCAAGCAGGCCAGCTAACGCGGTAAGCCTAAAAAAAGTGTTCATGCCAGGCCTGGCCTCCGTTTCAGAACACCAGGTGTTCTGCGCGTACAATCAAAGACATACCCGAATTCAGCTGTACACGGACACCATCTTTGGTGATTTCTAATACGGTGGCATCCATCGCATTATTACCCGCTTTCACCTTGAGGGACTGCCCTACGGTCAATACTGAAATATCAGAAACCGGCGTGTGCTTCTCTTCGCGAGGCGCACGCGGCGCTTTCGTCGTCGGTTTATCAGCGCGAGGTTTACGTTCAGCGCCTTCTTTACGACGCGCTACCGGGCGAGGTTTACGCTCGCGTCGCGGCGCGTCTTCTTTTTCGCCAGCCGCTGCGGCAGCTTCGCGTTTTTTCGCTTGCTGCGCTGCGCCTGAACACGGGCTTTGGCTTCTTCAAGCTGCTTACGCGCATGTTCGACATGCTGTTCTTCCAGCTCGCCGCACGGATTGCCATCAAGGTCGACGCGCGTTGCGCCCGGCTTAACGCCGTACAGGTAACGCCAGCTTGAAGTATAAAGACGTAAAGCGGAACGAAGTTGCGTTTTGCTGAGGTTCATTTCGCCCCCAACTCGCTCTACCAGATCCTGAAAAATACCAATTTTCAGCGGGCGAGCTTCGCCTTCCGCACTAAAACAGTGAGGAAAACGCTCGGCCAGAAACGCGATAACTTCTTTACTGCTATTCAACTTAGGTTGATTTTCCATGAAATTTCCTGATTACAACGGACGTAGCCAACAAGCAGCAGGCATGAACAGGCGTCATTATAATGACGCCATCAGTAATTGCTACGTTATCCGTTGATTATCCTGCGACGCTCGCAAAGAATTTTTTGTAATCCGTCGTTGCAAGCACGGTTTCAAGCTGTGCGACCAGCGTACGCAGGCCGTGTTCATCTTCTTCGGTAAAACGGCCAAACGCCGTGCTATCTATATCCAGCACGCCGATAATCCGTTCCCCAACCGTGACAGGCAGCACAATTTCGGCGTTGCTGGCGGCATCACAGGCAATATGGCCGTCAAACGCATGAACATCATCAATACGTTGAACCTTATTCTGCGCTACCGCTGCGCCGCACACGCCGCGACCAACCGGAATCCGCACACAGGCGATTCGCCCCTGAAACGGCCCCAACACCAGCGTATCGCCTTCGAGGAGATAAAATCCCGCCCAGTTCACCTCGGTAAGACGTTCGAACAGTAGCGCGCTGGTATTCGCCAGCGTGGCCAGAAAGCTGGTTTCACCTGCCATTAACGACTGAAAATCGCGGTTTAACGCCGCGTATAGTTCTGTTTTGCTCATTATATAATCACTCCGTGGTCTTACTCCTAAACACAGGCTATTAAAATAAGCATTAAATGCGTTCTTGCTCAAGATTATTCCTGTCATGAGTTAAGATTACATTATTCTAACACTTTGATTCACGATACATGGCTCTGAACACCTCACACGTCACGCCAACAAAAAAGCTAACGTTCAGGTCAATTAGCGAAGCGCTGCCGCGCAGCCACTACCAGCGCTGCCCTGAATGCGACATGCTGTTCAGCTTGCCGGAGATGAGCGCTCATCAAAGCGCTTATTGTCCTCGTTGCCAGGCCAAAATTCGCGATGGGCGCGACTGGTCGCTGACGCGGCTGACCGCGATGGCGGTAACCATGCTGCTATTGATGCCGTTTGCCTGGAGCGAACCGTTACTCCATATCTACCTGTTGGGCGTACGCATTGATGCCAATGTGATGCACGGCATCTGGCAAATGACGCAGCAGGGCGATCCGTTAACCGCCGCAATGGTGCTCTTTTGCGTGATGGGCGCGCCGCTTATTCTCGTTTTTTCAATTGCTTACCTGTGGTTTGGCAGCCTCCTCGGCATGAATCTGCGTCCAGTCCTGCTGATGTTGGAAAAACTGAAAGAGTGGGTGATGCTGGACATCTATCTGGTCGGTATTGGCGTTGCCTCTATCAAAGTGCAGGACTATGCCTTTCTGCAGCCGGGCATCGGGCTTTTAGCGTTCGTCTCGTTGGTGGTTCTTAGCATTCTGACTATGATTCATTTGAATGTGGAGCAACTATGGGAACGATTTTATCCGCAGCGCCCTGCTCAACGTGCGGACGAAAGATTGCGCGTCTGTCTTGGCTGCCACTTTAGCGGCTATCCGGATGCGAAAGGACGCTGCCCGCGTTGTCATATTCCGCTACGGTTACGCAGAAAACAGAGCATACAGAAGTGTTGGGCGGCCTTGCTGGCGTCTATTGTCTTTTTGCTGCCGGCAAACCTGCTGCCTATCTCGGTAATCTACATTAATGGCGGGCGTCAGGAAGATACTATCCTGTCGGGCATTATGTCGCTTGCCAGCAGCAATATCGCCGTCGCCGCCGTCGTTTTTATCGCCAGTATTTTGGTGCCGTTTACCAAAGTCATCGTGATGTTTACGCTACTGTTGAGTATCCATTTTAAATGCGAACAGGGACTGCGGACGCGAATTCTGTTGCTGCGTCTGGTGACATGGATAGGCCGCTGGTCGATGCTGGATCTTTTCGTTATCTCGTTAACCATGTCTCTGATTAATCGCGATCAGATTCTGGCTTTTACTATGGGACCGGCTGCGTTTTATTTCGGCGCAGCGGTAATTTTGACTATTCTTGCAGTGGAATGGCTGGATAGCCGCTTACTTTGGGATGCACATGAGTCAGGAAACGCCCGCTTCGAAGACTGAAGCGCAAATTAAAACCAAACGCCGTATTTCACCTTTCTGGCTGCTACCGCTTATCGCGCTAATGATCGCAGGGTGGCTAGTATGGGATAGCTACCAGGATCGCGGCAATAGCGTGACTATCGATTTTATGTCGGCGGATGGTATCGTGCCAGGCCGGACTCCCGTGCGTTATCAGGGAGTAGAAGTCGGCACCGTGGAAGATGTCAGTCTGAGCAAAGATCTGCGCAAAATTGAAGTTCGCGTCAGTATCAAATCAGATATGGAAGATGCGTTGCGCGAAGAGACGCAATTCTGGCTGGTGACGCCCAAAGCCTCGCTGGCGGGCGTTTCCGGCCTGGATGCGTTGGTCGGCGGGAATTACATCGGTATGATGCCAGGTAAAGGCAAGCCCAGAGATCATTTCGTCGCCCTGGATACACAGCCTAAATACCGGCTTAGCAACGGCGATCTGATGATTCATCTCAATGCGCCGGATCTCGGTTCGCTTAATAGCGGTTCACTGGTCTATTTCCGTAAAATCCCTGTCGGACGGGTGTATGACTATTCGATTAACCCTAACAAACAGGGCGTGACGATTGACGTTCTGATTGAGCGACGGTTTACCGATCTGGTGAAAAAAGGCAGCCGTTTCTGGAATGTCTCCGGCATTGACGCCGATCTAAGCCTGAGCGGCGCGAAGGTGAAACTGGAGAGCCTCGCGGCCCTGGTCAATGGCGCGATTGCGTTTGATTCGCCGGACAATTCCAAACCCGCCGCCCAGGATGACACGTTCGGCTTATATAAAGATTTAGCCCACAGCCAACGAGGGGTAATCGTTAAACTTGAGCTGCCCAGCGGAGACGGTCTGAAGGCGGAATCTACGCCGCTCATGTACCAGGGACTGGAGGTGGGTGAGCTTTCTAAACTGACGCTCAACCCTGGCGGTAAAGTCACCGGAGAGATGACCGTCGATCCCAGCGTTGTTCCGCTGATGCGGGAAAATACGCGCATTGAGTTACGCAATCCCAAACTGTCGCTAAGTGACGCGAATATCAGTTCGTTGTTAACCGGAAAAACCTTCGAACTGGTGCCGGGCGACGGCGAACCGCGCAGTGAATTTGTGGTGGTGCCGGGTGAAAAAGCCCTGCTGCATGAGGCGAATGCCTTAACCCTGACGCTGACGGCCCCGGAAAGTTACGGCATCGAACCGGGCCAGCCGTTAATTTTACATGGTGTAAAAATTGGCCAGGTCATTGAGCGCAATTTATCCAGTAAAGGCGTGTCATTCACCGTCGCGATTGAACCGCAGCACCGGGATTTGGTACAGGGCGACAGTAAATTCGTGGTCAACAGCCGGGTGGATGTCAAAGTCGGCCTTGACGGCGTAGAGTTCCTCGGCGCCAGCGCCAGCGAGTGGATTGACGGCGGAATTCGTATTTTACCCGGTACGAGCGGGAAGATGAAATCCACCTACCCGCTCTATGCTAACCTGGAAAAAGCGCTGGAAAATAGCCTCAGTGACTTACCGACTACCACCTTAACGCTGACGGCCGAAACGTTGCCGGATGTCCAGGCAGGTTCCGTCGTGCTGTATCGAAAATTTGAAGTAGGCGAAGTCATCACCGTTCGCCCACGCGCCAATACCTTTGACATCGACCTGCATATTAAGCCGGAGTATCGCCACCTGTTAACCAGCAATAGCGTGTTCTGGGCGGAAGGCGGCGCGAAAGTGCAACTTAACGGCAGCGGCCTAACGGTACAGGCCTCGCCACTCTCCCGCGCGCTGAAAGGGGCCATTAGTTTTGATAACCTGAGCGGCGCCAGCGCCAGTCGGCGCAAAGGCGATAAACGCATTCTTTATGCTTCAGAAACTTCCGCCCGCGCGGTAGGCGGACAAATTACGCTGCACGCGTTCGACGCCGGAAAATTGGCGGAGGGGATGCCCATTCGTTACCTCGGTATTGATATCGGTCAGATCCAGACGCTGGAATTGATCACCGCACGTAATGAAGTGCAGGCAAAAGCCGTACTTTATCCGGAGTACGTACAGACATTTGCCCGCGCCGGGACACGTTTTTCCGTTATTACGCCACAAATTTCCGCGGCGGGCGTCGAGCATCTGGATACGATTCTCCAGCCCTATATTAACGTTGAGCCAGGACGCGGCGCGGCACGGCGCGACTTTGAACTGCAGGAAGCCACGATTACCGACTCACGCTATCTGGATGGGTTAAGCATCGTCGTGGAGGCGCCAGAAGCAGGCTCGCTTAATATTGGCACCCCCGTCCTGTTTCGCGGTATCGAAGTAGGAACCGTCACCGGAATGTCCCTGGGGTCGCTCTCCGATCGCGTGATGATCACCTTGCGCATCAGTAAGCGTTACCAATATCTGGTGCGTAATAACTCCGTATTCTGGCTTGCCTCCGGCTATAGTCTCGACTTTGGTCTGACAGGCGGCGTGGTGAAAACGGGGACATTTAATCAATTCATCCGTGGCGGTATCGCCTTCGCTACTCCACCAGGTACGCCGCTGGCGCCAAAAGCGCAAGCCGGTAAGCATTTCCTGTTACAAGAGAGCGAACCGAAAGAGTGGCGTGAATGGGGTACCGCTCTGCCACGTTAAACACCAGGCTCCGGCGTACTCGCGCCGGAGCGTTTTATGCTACACTGCGCGCCTGTTTTTTTGCCGGCGATACACCTGTGGCTCAACACGCTGTCTATTTTCCTGACGCTTTTCTGACGCAAATGCGTGAAGCAATGCCTTCCACGCTCTCTTTTGATGAATTTATTTCGGCCTGCCAACGCCCGTTGCGCCGCAGTATACGCATCAATACGCTTAAAATATCCGTGGCTGATTTCCTTGCCCTAATCGCGCCCTACGGCTGGTCGCTCACGCCAATTCCGTGGTGTCATGAAGGATTCTGGATCGAGCGCGATGATGAAGAGGCATTGCCGCTTGGCAGTACCGCTGAGCATTTAAGCGGCCTGTTTTACATTCAGGAGGCCAGTTCGATGCTGCCGGTCGCGGCCCTGTTCGCCGATGATAATCATCCGCAGCGGGTCATGGATATGGCAGCGGCGCCTGGCTCCAAAACCACGCAGATCGCTGCCCGCATGGGGAACCGCGGCGCCATTCTGGCCAACGAATTTTCGGCCAGCCGCGTCAAAGTTCTGCACGCTAATATCAGCCGATGTGGAATCGCCAATACCGCGCTGACGCATTTCGATGGCCGCGTATTTGGCGCTGCGTTACCGGAGATGTTTGACGCTATCCTGCTGGATGCGCCCTGCTCTGGCGAAGGCGTAGTACGTAAAGATCCTGATGCGCTAAAAAACTGGTCGCCAGAAAGCAATCTGGATATCGCGGCGACACAGCGGGAACTGCTCGACAGCGCTTTTCATGCTTTACGACCCGGCGGCACGCTGGTCTACTCCACCTGCACGTTAAATCGCCAGGAAAACGAAGATGTCTGCCTCTGGCTGAAAGAGACCTACGCCGACGCCGTTGAATTTTTGCCGCTGGGTGATTTGTTTCCTGACGCTGACCGCGCCCTCACCCCGGAAGGCTTCCTGCACGTCTTCCCGCAAATTTACGACTGCGAAGGATTCTTCGTCGCACGTCTGCGTAAAATGTCATCCCTTCCAGCCATGCCCGCGCCGGGGTATAAAGTGGGGGCGTTTCCTTTTACCCCCCTCAAAGGCCGCGAAGCATTAAACGTTACCCAGGCGGCCAACGCCGTCGGACTGCTATGGGATGAAAATCTCCATCTTTGGCAGCGTGAAAAAGAGGTCTGGCTGTTCCCGGCAGAGATTGAATCACTGATCGGAAAAGTCCGTTTTTCCCGGCTCGGTATTAAGCTGGCCGAAAGTCATAATAAAGGCTATCGCTGGCAACATGAGGCGACGATAGCCCTTGCCTGCCCGACTCATGCTCACGCGTTCGAACTTTCTGCGCAAGAGGCGGAGGAGTGGTATCGTGGTCGGGATATTTATCCGCAAACACCCCCTGCCGCTGATGATGTCCTGGTGACGTTCCAGCATCAGCCGCTTGGTCTGGCAAAACGTATCGGCGCCAGAATAAAGAACAGTTACCCGCGTGAACTGGTGCGGGATGGCAAACTCTTTACTGGTAATAGCTAAAAGCGCACAAAAAAACCGCACTTTTTGACTGGCGCTTTTGCGTACGTTGACTACGCTGAAAAATGGACGGCTAAACTGGTCGTACCACAATTAGCGTATTAACGGAGAGCACGATGATGAAAACCAGTGTGCGCATTGGCGCTTTTGAAATCGACGATGCCGAATTACATGGCGAATCGCCGGGGGAGCGAACGTTAACTATCCCCTGTAAATCCGATCCGGATTTATGTATGCAACTGGACGCCTGGGATGCCGAAACCAGCGTTCCCGCCATTCTCAACGGGGAACATTCCGTTTTGTTCCGTAATCATTACGATCCTAAATCTGATGCCTGGGTCATGCGTCTTGCCTGACTCAAAAAGAACCCGTCGCCAGGCGGGTTATTTATTCTTCCTTTTCTCATTTCCCCCCTGCGCTAACCTCTCCTACACTATCATGTAAAGTAGTTAACATTGAGGATGTAATGTTCGCGCTGGTACTTTTTGTATGTTACCTGGATGGAGGATGCGAGGATATTGTCGTGGACATCTACGATACCGAGCAGCAATGTCTTTATTCGATGGACGATCAACGGATTCGCCATGGCGGCTGTTTTCCGGTAGAGGATTTTATCGATGGCTTCTGGCGGCCTGCGCAGCAATATAGCGATTTTTAACCCTGGTCGCTGATACCGCTATTGTATCCGCGCTAACGTCAATTGCCCGCCAAATACCGCGCCCGTATCAATATAGTGTACGTTGGCGAAATCCATGCGCTGACGCAACGGCGTATGGCCAAACCAAAAATGATCGGCACCGCTAATCCCGCCGCGCTTATTTATGAGCCGTTCGCGGCTCCAGAGAACCTGATGTAAATCGATTTTTTTTTGCCATTGATAGGTTGACGCGGGGTAATCAGCATGAGCGATCACATGCGTGCTATGGCGGCAGCGAACTTCCAGTATCCAGGGCAGTCGCTGACAAAGGATAAAAAGCGCTTCAGCTTGCGCAGCGTGTTCAGCGGTCAGGCGGGTAAACCAGTCGCCACCATTCATCAACCACAGCGTCGACTGCGATGAGGCCCGCGCATCCAGCGCCATCTGTTCATGATTGCCGCGAACCGCCGTCATCCAGGACTCACGCAGTAAAGCCAGGCAACCCAGGCTGTCCGGGCCTCTATCAATGATATCGCCCACAGAAACTAACAAGTCTTGTTGCGGATCAAATCGACACTCACGTAACCTTTTCATTAACATTGAAAAACAGCCGTGAATATCGCCGACCACCCAGACATGCCGCCAATTCTTTGCCTCTATTCGCTGATAAATCTCTTCAGGCCGCATCATATTTTTCCTGTCGTTCATTATCCAGGACAGATATAAAAAGATAGCGTGTGCAGATTTTTTTGCTTAGTAAACGTGCTCTGTTGTAAATAGCGAATTTCATCAGTAGCGAGTAAATGCTTTGTTATTATCGCAATAAAATATAACTGGCTGCGCCAGGGGAGTGTTATCCCCTGGCGCAGCGAGCTACTCACTATCGCCTGTTCACCTTCAATATTCTCCCTCCTTAAAAACATATCGGAAACATAAACCACATATCGACACCACAGGCTTCAGCACACTCTTTAGCTGAGTGAGTTGCAAGGCAAACCAGCGCCAATGCAGGTGTCGTTACCGTGGCGACCATCGCCCCCACAAACAGGCGCAGCACAATTTTTTTTAAAGGCGGCATAACCTCTCCTGACAGTTAACAGACCATTAATCCTTATCGAGACATCATCCGTGCGCGGGTATCATAGACTTAACAACACGCGGTGTTTCAAAAAAAAAACTGTCTGGTTATGCCGGTATTTAGAGTAATAACAATTATTTTAAGTTTTAAGGGTATCCATTTGATTTTTATATTAAAATAAAGATGACGACGTTTTGTTAAAAGCGTCGCCATAAAAATGAATATATAGTTTCAGAAAATCTGCTATTAATTCATATAGTTAATAGCAGTATTGTATTTACTATCTTCAGGAGGCATTCTGAAGATACTTATTCGCAATATTTTCTATAGTTAACTGAAATTGTTGTGGCGTTGGCATCGTCCCCTTATTAAACAGCGGCGTAACCTCTTTCATAACGATTTTCTCAGCATACGCTTTAAAAGACACCTGCTGATTATGATTTATAAACATATGTGGATATTTAATGCTCGCTGCAGCAATGAGGGGGACGACAAAAGGATTCGCCCCTGCCCCACCTGGAGTAAATACGCCGTTTTTTATCTCCCCAGGTAGCCCCGCATTCTGCGCAGCCTCTCCTATCTCTTTCAGAAAGGGGGTAATACTGACCCCTTTACTGATGAGTAATTTACAACAGTGATCTTTATTATTACTGTACACGGCTGATAACATGGCTTCGCATGTCTGACGAGCATAGGCCGGATCTTTACTCGCATTACCTTTGATATCCAGGCTATTGAGCTTTTGCAGCATAAAATCTTTAACAGTTTTACTGGTTAATACTGCCCTCCCCTCAGAGGCGCTCCCACGATGAAAATGGGTAGTCGGTATGTCTGTTTGCAGATGCAGGCTAAAGCGATCTGACAGACTCGTCGACAGGCTGATAAAGCTATTTCTAACGGCAGTAATACTTTTTGCAAAAACGTCCTTATCCGTTGTTTTTTCTTTTACTGGTTCAACATCACTTCTATGGATTCTGTAGTGCTGGGTGGATAGTGTTATGTTAGCCACGGTAGTTCTCCTTTTGGGTACCTATGCAGAGCTACACTTTATTTATATTTCTTGCTTTCAAAAAATAGCCACCTTCGCCACAACCATTTTTATTTATTGATCTTTATAGATTTTATTTTCCTGATGAATTTTGTTCTTCTGTCACTTAGCCTGTTTTTTTCGGCGCAAGGTGATCGACTTTTATCCAGGAACATTTTTACCGGGACAATCCTGAACAGGCAAAACATCACTTCAATTCAACTGCTGCGTCACACAAAACATTCATGAATATTATTATTTATGCTGATGTTGTTACGATTTTGCCCCCATTCACAGGCTGACTGTCAATTATCCTGCCTGCGGGTTAGCCGCTTTTTCAAAACCTATAAAGTCGCCACGCCAAACCTCTCCGCCACTGTAATCATTGTCGAGACATCAGTTAATTAACTGATTTTTATATATTATGACTTTTCATGGCGTTCAGAAGAACTACAAATGAAATGGATTGACTCATCTATTAGTGGTCAAAAAAACGCGCTACAAGAAATAATCAGTAACAATTGCAACACTATTCCAATCATAACGTAAACTATATGATACCACACGATTATTATTGCTTTTAGGTAACATCTTTGTATGGCTGCTTTTAAGCAACAATACTCTAACACAACATATAACATTATAACTTACAATAGGTTAACAAATGGAATTACAGCTCATGCTTAACCACTTTTTCGAGCGCGTCAGAAAGGATGCAAATTTCAACACATTTCTAATCGATCTGGAATATAATAATATCGCTTATTACATTTATTTTGTTGCTACCGGTAATGTGAAAATTATCACTCATGCAGGCCACTTCATTTCTATTAAAAGCAATAGAAAGCTGATTAAAGTCAATTCAACACCGAATACGCAATTAATAAAATTGACTTCAGCTAAACACTTTTCGGGGGAGCATTCCTATGAAAAATACTGTACCGATCTGGCAACGGCAGGCGTTTTTAAATGGATTGTTGAATTAAACCAAAAAACTCGACAATACTGGTCGAAAGACAACCAATTATTATATATAAAAATGTGGTCATGCCGCTTTAACAAGCCAGGGTAATAATAGCGTCAGTCGTGACATCCGGCGTGTTACGACTGCGGGTTATCCATTTAGAGACCATAATGAGAGTCTGACTGCGAGAGTTACCCTGTGCAGTCCGACCGATGCAACAACGTTTGACACGATGCTCGACAACAGCATCTCCTGGTGCAGGAGAAATGATTTTCAAAGCGATATCGACTAAAAGCTCAAAATATTTGCCTGCTATTTATATTCTATCTAATTAATACCCTCCTGAAAGTGTGGCATAATTGCAGAATCTGTCAGGATTCCGGGAGCATACCGGAGCGTAATCGAAAAAACATCTGGAGATGTATGAGCAAGGATGAAATCAGTTATCAAATTCTTTACCGGTACTCTCTGGAAAAGCTGTACAGTACTCTTACCAGAAGAGTAGATAACGTGCTGTCATTCGCCCTCATTTTTCTCGGGGTCGGCGTCACCATAAACGTCGGGAGTCCCTTTATTCTGGGGCCTGGCATTGTGGGTATCGCCATACTAAAAAGAGTACTCCGCTTCGGCACGCGATCAGCACAGGCCGACCGGCAGTCCCGCGCCTGGCTGAAACTTTTTAATACTCAGCACCGCTTTCCTTCAGATAAAACACTGTTCCTTGCTTTCACATCGCTTGAGCAAGACGCGAGTGAAGTATGGTCCATGCTTATTGGTCCTGCCATCGTCATGACTGAGACCGCCCTCGGAAAAACGCCCATTGAGACATTGACGGCGGGTGAAAAACTCTGTGCATTTTTGAGCGGCGCGACGAAATCCCAGCCAGCAGATCGCAATTGACCTGTCTTCTAAACGCCTGTGCCATACCACAGAGATTTATTAATGGAGTACTAACGCTGTCAGCAGGTTTCTCTGAGTGAAAGATTCGTATTATACGCACAGCCCAGTTTACAGTTTATATAACAGCGCAATATGTTTTTGTATCCGTACCATGCCGCCTGCAAGCGGCTGTCTGAGTACCTCTAGCCATGCCAGGAGGTATTAGCTCAAATGTGAGCTGACATATCTATGGCACAGCGCCAAACCTAATCTGACTGTCCGCTCTGTGCCAGAAGCGGACGCTGATCATGGTGTGTACAGGCCAACAGTACGATATATTATAAAGTTACCTGATTGCAGCTTTCATAAGGCTATGGGTATTCAAATGCAGCAAAGCTATAAATCAGGCTTAATTAAATAATGCCTTTGCGAACCTACTTTAGGAAAGTCCGGTAGCGACATTTGAAGTATATAACCCTGTTTTTCATAAAAAGGGAGAGCCTGGAAGCTAAAGGTATCTACAAGTCCATGAACACAGCCTTTCCGCAAACCTTCTTTTTCGGCCATCTCCATAAGTTGACTCCCCAGACCGCGGCTCCTTGCAGATTCACTTACCCAAAGATAGTCGATGCAAAGCCACGGACCTTTTCTGTCAGCAATTAATCCGCCTACCATTTCGCCGCTTTCGTTTCTGCAGTAGACCCCAAGCTGCCCATTTTTACTAAAATCGACGAACTGAGCATTGTAGCTTCTTAATCCGGCTAATAGTTCTTCTTTATCAAATTCAGTAACTTGATGTGTAATTTGAATGTCCATACATATCCAATTGAACAAGTTTGCATTTGGAATATAACGTTATAAATAAGTTAATTAAATGTATCAATAGAAAGTTTATTTTTACTCCTGCGGGGCAGATCACGTCCGCTACTCGCTTAAAGCAAACTGTCAGTTGGAGTCTGAGCTGGTACAATTAATGTGCCACTGGTTAGAAATCAGTAATACGATTTTATCAGGCTGATACTCTGGCCTGTCAGGATTTGAGGTATCCACCCGGTTTACCAGCCCACTGTATTTGGCACCAGTGGAACCCACTTCCCGATCCAGGATATCCAGTATCCACCGCCGAACCTCTTTCCCCAAATATAATTGAATCAAAAAAGGGCATGGACGATCCCGTCGCATCACCAATCACAACGGAAGGGCACAAAACAACATTTCACAGCGTAAAGGATAAAACACGATGCCATTTTCAATCAAAAACATATGTTCAGGTCCAAGAGGACACTACCCATAAATCTCCAGACCTATACAGAACAAGCCAGTACCGAGGAATTGCACTCTGACCTCAACAACATGCGATATACAGGGCTATACAGTATTCAGCAGATGTTCCTGCAGTTTTGAAATGCGCCCACCCGGTGCAGAAGAAAGAACCCCACGACTAAAATTCTCAGCAACGGAGCTCTCATGGCTATCTAAAACAATAGAAACAGAGATGCGCAACACAAAAGAATGAGCCTGTCAGTAATTCTGTGTAACTGCCCAGTTATTAAAGGTGATCGCTCAGGCGGTCACCGAACTCGATAATAAAACGGCTCATCGCCAGCCGCCAGTTCTGGATCGGCATACTCCATTTTTTGACGCATCCTCGATCGCCAGATAAATAACTTTTCGTACTGAGTCACCCGTCGGGAACACCTTGCGTTTCTTAATCGCGGCACGGATCACGCAGTTCAGGGATTAGATTGCGTTTGTGGTGTAGATGGCCTTGCGGATATCCGGCGGATAACTGAAGAGCGTATTGAGGTTTTCCCAGTGCGCACGCCAGCTTTTGCTGATTTGCGGATATTTATCGTCCCGGGCTTTCGCGAACGCATCCATCGCCATCAGTGCCGCCTCTTCGGTCGGGGCCTGAGGCCGCTGGTGGCGACTTTGTAGCCTTTCCAGGCTACGTATTTCAGGCTGTTACGCACCATGTGGATACTGCACAGCTGGATATGGGGCTGCGGGAAGACGCTGTTTATCGCATCCGGGAAGCCCTTCAGACCATCCACACAGGCAATCAGGATGTCCTGAACGCCCCGGGTTTTCAGCTCCGTCAGCACGCTTAGCTAGAACTTTTCGCCTTCATTTTCGGCCAGCCACATACCCAGTAACTCTTTCTGGCCTTCGGTGTTGATACCCAGTGCCAGGAAGACGGCTTTGTTGATTACGCTGCCATTCTGACGGACTTTGACGACAATGCAGTCCATATAAACAATGGGGTACAGCGCATCCGGTTGCCGGTTTTGCCTCTCAGTGACCTGCTCTTTTACGGCGTCGGTGACTTTAGATATCAGCGAGGGTGACACATTGGCGTCGTACATCTCTTTTGAAGGTGGCGACGATTTCGCGGGTAGTCATGCCTTTGGCGTAGAGGGATAAAATTTGGCTGTCCATCTGCGTAATGCGCGTCTGGTGCTTCTTAAGCAGCTGTGGTTCGAAGGTGTTTTCACGCTCACGCGGTATGTTGAGTTCTATCTCGCCGTCATCGCATAACACCGTTTTGGACGAGTAGCCATTACGGGTGTTTGAGCCTGTTTTGGGCGCATTTTTCTCATACCCGGGGTGGTCAGCCAGCTCCGCATTGAGCGCCGTTTCGACGGTTAATTTCGTCAGCATACGGGAAAACGAATTGAGGTCGGCTTCGGTTTTAAGGCCTTTAGCCAGTTCAACCGCAAGGGCTTTGAGTTTCTTTTCGTTCATAATTGCCTGTCCCCGTTACTGGAGTGAACATATCAAAAACAGGCAATTACACAATTTTAATTACAGTCTCAGTTCAGTCACATTATTGATGAGCGACTGTACGTTAAGCAAATCAAGACCGGGATGAAAATCGCTCTGCCACTTTCGCTCAACCTTCCTTCCATGGGTTTACGCCTCAGTACGGTGATTGAGCGTTGCCGCCTGGTAAGCCGTAGCGAATACCTTATCAGCGCTGGCATACGCAAAAACAGCCCGAACGGGAGTATTCATCCTAATAGCCTGACTAAAAAATTTGTTGCGGCACGAAAATTGACCGGAATAAATTTCAGTGAAAACCCACCGCCGTTTCACGAGATCCGCAGCTTATCCGGACGACTGTATAAAGACGCTTACGGCGAAGGGTTTGCTCAGAAACTCCTGGGACATACTTCAGAGAACACAACAAAAATATACCTTGATGGACGTGACGAAAAGGCATACATGATGCTCTGATTTTCTGTTTTAAAAATGTTAAATCAGGTTTTATCGTGGTATAAAGAAAAAAGACCGAATACAGAAATTCGGACAAATTTCGGACAAGAGTTTGTAATTACTTGATTTATAAAGAAAACAAAAAGAGACCGAATACGATTCCTGTTTACGGCAACAATTGTTCTTTCTCTTTAAATTCATAATGTTATATATTAATTAAGTGATTTTAACGATTAGAACACGTTATTTTTGATTCTAATAGATTCAATTAGTTATCACTTTTTACGTTTTAATTCGGACGTATTTCGGGCCATTTTGCGTATAAATCCCCCGACCAAACAAACTCACTGCCCAATACATCTCTCCCCTCTTCCATTGGGGGACTCTCGATGCCAAATACCCATGTAGACGAAGGCTTAATAGTGATGCCAACAAAAGCGATCGCGAAAAGTTGAACAGGTGGCTAGTTTCAGATTAAACACATTAGTTAGTCATCCTGAACAAGTAAAATCCGCCGCAACTGGCAACCATTCAATACTCGCACTATCGAACGATCGCCAGCTTGCCGCAGCCCGTTCTTGCATACGATGTGGCTGCGGTTCCATTACATCAGGAATGTGAAAATCGGGATAAACTGCCACTTAACCTGAAGCAGGTCTTCATAGCGGGTGGTATACCGAGGCGAAAGCATTTCTCTTAAGGTCGTCATATAAAAACATTCTATTACAACGAGTTATCTCCTCCTGCCTCCGCCCCGGCGCAAAGCTATAGTTTTTTCTATCTCCTTGTGAAACAAACAATTATTCTTGCTATGGCGCTGATTAACAATCGTTCGCGGGCAACGTACATTCAGCGAGTTTCAGAGCTTCCTGACGGAATTCCGCCGGTGCTGTTTCCGGGGCTTCTTACTGGTTGATACAGATCCTGCCTCTTACTTGAGAATTTACTCATTTAGCCGTATGTCCATTATGGGTGGATAAGATCATTTATCATCGTAAGGGTTGAAAGCGATAAGTTAAACTTGTCCTGGCTCAACAAGAGAACCCGACTAATGATGAGCTCTTCATCTTCAAGGCGTTTTATTCCTTCCAGCAAGAATAGATATTAAATCGACAACTGCTGCCAGGTCTTGCAGGCGCAGTGGACAATCGTGTGGTAACAGCCTGAGTCATTTCTTATTTTTCTCATTCAGCATAACTGCGTCTTCTGATAGAGAAATTTTTATCTAAACATATAAAAAACACAGTGAAGAAAACGCTACTTTTTTCTAGCTAAAAAGCTAAATTAATTTTTTTACGGAGAGGATCTTATGCGCAAGGTGTCGATATCTATATTATTCATGCTAGTTTCACTGACCTGGGGGACTACATGGTTGGCTATGCGAATTGCCGTTGAAACTATCCCTCCAGTGTTTGCAACCGGAATGAGGTTTATGTTTGCAGCACCTTTTTTAATCATCATTGCATGGTTAAGAAAAAAAACACTGTTATTTCCTCCCGGACAACGATTATTCCAGTTTGTGATTTGCATCTTTTATTTTTCTATTCCTTTCTCACTAATGATTTATGGTGAAACCTATGTCAACTCTGGGCTTGCCGCCATTATCTTTGCGAATATGCCTGTGGCCGTTTTGATAGCATCGGTTTTGTTTCTAAATGAAAAAGCGAAACTAATGCAGATCGCGGGCTTAACTATCGCAATCACTGCATTGACGGGGATACTTCTTGAAGAAGCGAATACAAGTACAGAGAGTCACTGGCAGGGTATCACTGCGCTTATTTCTGCTGTGTTAATCCATGCCATAATATATACACAATGTAAGAAAAGAAGTTGTACTGTCTCTGTTATCACATTTAATGCGCTCCCGTGCCTTTTAGCTGGGTTGATACTTTCTGCGACAGGATGGTTTTTTGAAAGACCACAAGTATCAACCTTCTCAGTACACTCAATATTAGCTACTCTGTATCTCGGGGCTTTTGCTGGAGTTTTTGGTATCCTGTGCTACTTTGCGCTTCAGCAAAAGGCTAATGCCTTCCAGGCTTCGCTTGTATTTCTTATCTTTCCGCTGATTGCGGTAAGTCTGGAAGACTATATTTATGGATATGCTATTTCAACACATTCAATGCTGCTTATTATACCATTAGCTATCGGGATATTTCTTACTCTTGTCGCCAGAAATATCCCTGTAACCAGCAGATGCCGGGATAATTCATCACAGGAATAATCGATTTATAATAACGCAAATAATTCCTGAAGCCTTACTGAGCTCCGGCTAATGCGGGGTGGATAAGCTGGAATACAGACCCGGTAATACACAGCGATTATATTAACAAGCAATGTAATAAAGGAGTTTTTTATGTTCATGTTTCTGCCATTCTTGCTTGCACTGAGCGTGGCAATGGGGGCCATAAACAGAAAGGATAAAGTCAGCTACATTCTGTGGGCCGTTTTACTCATCGTCACTATTTTATCATTCATTCATCATATGACCAATTCGCTGACTTTGTCATTTTAAGGAGTGTGTATGAAAACGCATCATCATCCAATAACATTTGTTCATCTGATTAATCAGGTGGGACTCCTTGGGATATGCGTTGCTCTGGTTGTAGCCTTTTATTATCAACTCGTTAGGCATGAGCTGCCTTGTCCAATTTGCTTATTACAGCGGGCTGGCCTCATCATCGCCGGTTTTGGCTTTTTATTTAACCTCTGCTTTGGTCTACGAGGTATACATTACGGGATGGTAATTATTGGCAGTATCCTGACCGGAGTTATGGCATCCCGGCAAATGTGTTTGCATATCATGCCCGGTGACACAGGATATGGTTCTGCATTTTTTGGATTACACTTTTATACCTGGACTCTGATTACGTCAATTCTCATTATTATTGCTGTTGCGGTAGTTCTGGCAATCAGTAGCATGAATGCTGCATTTCGTTCATTGAATATTAATCCGAACCTGTTCAGTATTGTCGGTTGGGTATTTCTATTACTGATTACTGCCAACCTTATTTCAACTGTACTGGAATGTGGCGGAGGGGAATGTGCTGCTAACCCGGTCACATATAAGCTACTGTCGAAGCAGGATATTGCCTTTCTGAAAACAGGCCTCCTGACGAGGACAGTTCTCCGGTTATGACGCACTTTTAAAATGACTGATTGGTAAATATATAGCAAGCACCTGTCTTGTAGAAACTGGAATGGTTATGGGCTAACACGGAAGTTTCAGTAACGTTGAAATGGTGCAATAATAGGAATCAAACTTATAACCTTCGCATTACGAATTAGTAGAATCACATTTAACTAACTAAAAGCATGTTGACCAGACTCGCAGACCATTGAATCACGCAACAACCAGTTACTGTCATCTGATGAAAAAGGCTGTGCATAACAGAATCAGGACTGACTGGCATCAGGGTCATGTGCTTCAGCAGCAAATACATAAAATGAAGCAAGATATAAAGAATGAAGGAAAAATCGAGTATGAAAAACGTACAGAATTGTCTGAAGTAACTTCCCTGCAGCATTGACGCCGCAGGGAATCTATTTATGGTGTAACTATATTGAACCAGAACTCAAACTTGTCCATATAGCCCAGCATCTCATCCAGTTTCGCAGCATTACCGGTAACGTTGACTTCTCCTTTATCTTGAGCCTGCTTCAGAGTTTCTTCCTTCAGGATAATTTTATTCAGCGTGTCACGGTTCAGAGTAATCGTGGCATCAGCGTCTTTCGCTTCAGCATTAGCCGTGTGGTTCAGCACGCCATTTTCCAGCTCAAGCTTGTACTTTCCGCCGTCGCTGCCAAGGTCAATATTAAACACCGCCCGGGCATTACCCGCTTTTTCACCGTTGATATGTACAGCCAGGAAATCGAAGAACATTTCAGGGGTCATTGCCCGAACGGTATCCGGACTTGCTGTATTTGGCGTCGGACCTTTAACCACACCGTTACGCAGCTCCTGCGCACCGGTCAGGTAGAAGTTACGCCATGGACCAGATTCAGCCTGATACCCCAATTGTTCCAACGCATCGGCTTCAAGGTTACGTGCATTCTGGTTATTTGGATCGGCAAACACGACCTTACTCACCACCTGAGCAACCCAACGGTAGTTCCCCTGGTCAAAGTCTGCTTTGGCTTTCTGAAGAATCGCATCGGCACCGCCCATATATTCAACAAATTTCTTAGCCGCTTCTTCGGGTGGCAGCTCATCAAGGGTTGCCGGATTGCCATCGAACCAACCGAGATACAGCACATACGTTGCTTTTACGTCATGGCTGATGGAGCCGTAATAGCCGCGGTTGGCCCAGGTTTTTGCCAGGCTATCCGGTAGTTTGAAGTTGGCCGCTATTTCGTCGCGAGTCAGACCTTCATTGGCCATACGCAGAGTCTGGTCATTGATATAACGATACAGGTCTCGCTGGCTTTTCAGCAGACCAACAACATTCTCGTTACCCCAAGTCGGCCAGTGGTGCTGGGCCATAATAATTTCAGCTTTGTCACCCCAACGCACTATAGCTTCGTTGATATATTTCGACCACGGCAACGGCTCACGAATTTTTGCACCGCGTAGCGAGTAAGTGTTATGCAGGGTGTGAGTGACGTCCTCTGCGGCTTCGATGAGTTTCTTCTCTTCGATGAACCACAGCATTTCCGAAGGGGCTTCCGAACCAGGGGCCAGCATAAAGTCGTAAGTCAGGCCATCAATCACTTCTTTCTGGCCGTCTTTATCAATGATATTAGTGGGCGCAATCAGTGTCACCGTCCCCGCAGAGGTGGTCGTCCCCAGTCCGGCGCCAACCTGGCCGGAGGCATCTGGTTTCAGGAGGTTGCCATACATATAGCTGGCACGGCGGCTCATCACGTTGCCGGCCATAATATTCTCGGCTACTGCTGCCTCCATAAAGCCAGCAGGCGCATACACTTTCACCTTGCCGGATTTCACGTCCGCTTCATCGACAACGCCACGCACACCGCCATAGTGGTCAACATGGCTATGAGTATAAATGATGGCGACAACAGGCTTATTGCCACGGTTTTTGAAATACAAATCCATACCGGCTTTGGCTGTTTCCGCAGAAACCAGCGGATCGACAACCGTAATCCCCTCTTTACCTTCGATAATCGTCATGTTGGATAAATCAAGGTTACGAATCTGGTAGACGCCGTCTGTTACTTCAAACAAGCCACTGATATTGATTAGTTGGGACTGACGCCACAGACTAGGGTTAACAGTGTCAGGAGATTTTTCCCCTTCTTTTATGAAAGCGTACTGCTGTGGATTCCAGATGACATTCCCTTGCTCTCCCTTAATCACCTCTTCAGGTAAATCAGCAATAAAGCCTTTATGGGCATTCGTGAAATCGGTGTTATCAGAGAAAGGAAGTTGGTTATAAAGCGCATTGTTAGCTTGCTTGGTTGAAGCAGTGGCACCTTTTGGGGCTTCCTGTGCAAATAAAGGTGTCAGCGCAGAGGAAGAGAGTAGCCCCGCCAGCACAAAACTTTTAACGATCAACTTAAGTCTCATTTGTACCCCTCATGTAAAAATATTCTGTATCACTCAGCCTGGTCGATTAATTATCTGTTAATTCAAACAATTAAAGTTATTGCTGACCATTTTCTCTCTTTTAAATATAACCAAAACGTTACATTTCGCTATTTATGGATACAAATAAATCGTGTTTTACGTCTGCCAGTTACATCCTCTTTTAGTAAGTGGGGTAAGCTCGCTTCCAGTTTCCGGGAGACACTATAATTCTCCTCCCTACTACAGGAATTGTGACTATAAGTTCGTCACTGTGGAGCAAAAATCATCTCATCAGCCAAAAATGCAGCCTGGCCTGATAGCTTTTCCATTTTTCACCGTGAAGTATCTCCGCACTACACTGGATAGTAATTATTCATTATATGAGGCGATTAAGGATGGGGCAGGATTCGGACGACAGGCGCCGTACCTCCAGTGCTGGAAGGGTATGGCAGGATCATAAAGATATGGTCAGGCAAGCGCTACGTGTAAGTATTCCGTGGTTCACATTTGTGAATATCAGCTTTGCGCTTATCATTTTATTTCGCCACATACTCATCAGTGACTTTGACAAGTCGATCAGTGCACAGACTGGAATACTGCCTTTAATAGACGATATTATGGGCAGTATTATTGTTTTTTCGTTCCTGATACTCCTTTTCATTTACCGCCTTCCGACCAGATTTACTCCTCTTTGTCTGGTGATGCTACTGATTCTCAGTCTGATGTGGAGCTATTGTAGCTACTGTTTTATTGTCTGGTGGCAGCTGCCTTTTGCCTGGCCTCTCAGTGTCATCCTTATGCTTACCGCGCTGGCTGCGCTTTATTATCATCTGCCAGCGTTGCTACTTTTCATCGTCCCGTTATGGCTGACCGCCCTACTGGCCAGTGTGCAGCTTAACCAGTATATGAATATCCGGTTTTTATTAGTCTGGCTTACTCTTACCGCCATACTCATTTATGGTCGCTTTATCCTGCAGCGCTGGTTTGATGAAGCCTGGTTGCGTTACCAGGAAAACCGGATGCTTATTGCGCGTCTCGACGTTATGGCTCACCAGGATGCACTGACCGGGACCGCTAATCGACGTTCAATGGAAAGTTTTCTTGGGGGTGCTCTCCGCCAGACGGAGCCGTTTGCACTGATCATGCTCGATGTGGACTATTTCAAAAACTATAACGACCATTATGGTCACCAGGCTGGCGATGCCTGTCTGGCAAAGGTGGCCTGTGTAGTGAAGAGGTCGATTCGTACTCCGGCAGACCTGGTGGCACGTTACGGGGGCGAGGAGTTTGTCGTTGTGCTGCCTTCTTCGTCGCTGAATGAAGCAGCACTGGTTGCTCAACGTATTCAGACAAACCTGCGTGAAACCGCACTGCCACATGCAGCATCTGCGGTTAGCGAAACGGTCACCGTCAGCATGGGCATCACCCTTTCCACAGCCGGTGACACTGTTACCGGCATTATTGCCAGAGCGGACGAGGCCCTTTATCGGGCTAAACAACAGGGACGTAATCGTTGGGTAAAGTAAAACCAGTTGCCCGGTGTTTGATACAGATGATCACCTTGCCATACTCAGATAATTAAAACTGAATATTTGGAAGCAAAAAAGACAGTCGGACTCACGGAACCTTTGCGCTGGTACAGCCTGAATATCAGATAAAATTATGTCCAGCCGCAGACAACCAGTTGACAGTGGAATATTCCTGGTGTTGTGAACAAGGCGACATTCACAACACGACTGTGCTCACGGAATTCAAATGCCGAACGGGTGATTACGATATTCACTACCTCTGCAAAGTTATATTATTCGATTTTCATGCAGATTCCGCCTCCCGGTAATGTCCCGGATAAAATGCCAGTCCCCTTTGCATCGTCACGCTGTTCCGGCACTCCGTACAGATAACGTTTCTGGTCCGGTCGTAGGAACTCACGACACCTTCCGGCGTTTTCAGAAAGCGGGTAATCCTGGCATCTTCACGTTTCTGCTTCCAAAGCAGGAAAACCTGTTCCGAAGGAAAAATACCGCTTCTCCCGGCCTGATACAGATCCCCACAACTTTCCGCCTTTTCCAAGTAGTGGCGGGCTGTAAAAATGGTTAACCCTGTTATCTTCCGCAGCTCTCCAAACGTCATCCGACCGTGTGTTCGTATCAGTTCCGTCAGGCGCTTCTGTATTTCAGCTTTCTGCGCCGGTGTGTAATTTCTGCTCATAAGTCCCCCCCTGTTAAAGCCTTCCCGCCGCCTTACGCCGTCTGAATTCTTCCATCATCAGTTGTGCCGGGGTTGGCCCTGCCGGATGGCGCGGCGCTGCAAGTTGACGGCGTACCGGCGGTAGCCACAACGGAAATCCGAAAAGTTCCGGCGCTGGGTGACTGTGACACCATGAGTTTTGTCAGCGCCATCGTTCAGTATTCCCAGCTTGGGCTGGAACCCGGCGGCGCGCTCGGTCATGCCTATCTGCTGCCGTTCGGAAACAAAAACGAAAAGTCAGGCAAAAAAACGTTCAGTTAATTATTGGCTACCGGGGAATGATCGACCTTGCCCGCTGTTCCGGACAGATTGCCAGCCTTTCCGCGCGCGTTGTCCGTGAAGGTGACGATTTCAGCTTCGAGTTTGGTCTGGAAGAGAAGCTGGTACACCGTCCGGGTGAGAACGAAGATGCACAGGTTACTCATGTCTATGCCGTTGCCCGCCTTAATCGATCGCTGCCGACTGGTAAGCCGAACTGATTTCATGATCAGTGCAGGAATCAGGAAAAATAGCCCGACCGGGAATATTCATCCGGATGGATTGACAAAGACATTTGTAAAAGCAAGAAAAGCCTCCGGCGTTAACTTCAGCAATAATCCACCGACATTTCACGAGATCCGAAGTCTGGCCGGGCGGTTGTACAAAAATGAGCACGGCGAGGTGTTCGCCCAAAAACTCCTGGGCCACACCTCAGAGAACACCACGAAACTCTATCTCGATGAACGCGATAATAAAGCTTACGTGATGCTCTGATTTTGCTGTAAAAGAAATGTTAAACTGGATTTGGATGTGATATAACCAAAAAGACCGGAATACAGAAATTCGGAAAATTTCGGATCGTTAATTGTAAATAGCTTATTTATAAGAAAAATAAAAAGAAACCGAATACGATTCCTGTTTACGGCAACAATTGATCTTTCTCTTTAAATTCACAATGTTACATATTAATTAAGTGATTTTAACGATTAGAATACGTTATTTTTGATTCTAATAGATTCAATTAGTTATCACTTTTTACGTTTTAATTCTGACATATTTCGAACCATTTTGCGTATAAATCCCCCGACCAATCAAACTCACTGCCCAATATATCACTCGACCTCTTCCACTGGTGGCCTCCCGATGCCAAATGCCCATGTAGACGAAGGCTTAATAGTGATGCCAACAAAAGCGATCACGAAAAGTTGAACAGATGCCTGGTTTCAGATTAAACACATTGATTAGCCATTCTTAACCAGTAGAATCCGCCGCGACTGGCAACCATTCAATATTCGCACTATCGAACGATCGCCAGTTTGCCGCAGGCCGTTCCTGCATACGACGTGGCTGCGGCACCGATCATACCGGGCAGTCGTCAAACCTCCAGGATCGCGCATCGTCAACGATGCAGGTGATCGTGAACAAGATATAGTTTTCCACAGTTCGTACAGGATAGGCCTCCTTATTGCTGCCTTCGCAGTGACAGTAACTGTCCCTGTGTTTTCACATCCTAACCTACCATGTCCCCGATAAGTTAAGTATATGAGCGTAGAGGAGCTTTTCGACCATGGGCACAACCTCTAAATCTGAAGGGAGTTCATCAATAGATACAATAATGAACGTTTCTTTAAAGATCTTTGTAGTCAGTCCCTGTTAGGTTGTCGTGACATAAGAATATCGCTTAATTTTGAATTCAGGGAAATGTAATTGATTATAAATGTTGGACATGTAGCTACAGAAAAATTCGACACAACTGGAGTGAGCGCCTGTAACAACCAACAGAGTACTTCAGTTGATTTATCCTCCTGTATTATTAATGCTGCTTCAGAATGTACCGTTTTTGTCAGAACAATAATAAAGAAATCGGACAGTTATGATGCTATGCAAATTGACAGGCTTAAAATTGATACGCAGGAAAAATACGACGCTCTTAATTTACAAAGAGAACATCACAAGAAATTTCTGCAAACTATAAAAGCAAACTCTTTTGACAGAGCTATGGCTGAAAGACCAGAAAACCCAATATCTCTGAGTCTAATATATTCTTCCATTGATTCAATAAAATATAACACAGGGAACTGTGCTGATATGTCGCTAATTTTAGGTGCGATTATTGCAAAATATATACCACAAAGACTAACCGGAATAGGATTTTCGAAAAATAATGTATTTGATGCCAGAATAAGCACATCCCTTATGTATAATAGCGCGTCAGGAGGGAATCATGTGGTCGTTTTTTTGACTTTTACTGATTCAAAAGGAATATCGGAATATATACTTGACCCTTGGCTGGATGCGCGCATTTTCAAAAAGGAAGAGTCATATGAAATTTATAAAAACAATAGCAGTGAATATATCAATGAAAATCATTGCTTCGAAGCATACGATAAATACACTGCTATAATGAATAGCGCAGAATATATAGACGCCATAACAAAGACAATAAATCTTTTATATAGAGTTAATCTTGATGAAATTCAATTAACAAATCCATTTAAGTTTATATAATTAACTCTTATGGCTGATTAAAGGAGTGTTATTTTCCCATGAATGGCATCAAAGGCATGTTACTCGCCGGAAATTTTCTGTACAACGTCGAAACGCCAACATCATAAATAATCGCTACCTGCTGTCACGGTACTCCGGCCCTAATGAGGCGCCCGGCTGCGCCCATTGTTCCTGTGATTATTATTTAATAACGATTACGAAAGCAAAAACTCAACTAACTGAATTAAATAGAATTAAACAAAAGTGACATATAAAAATGTACTTAATTATGTACTTTTGAAATCGTCAGCATACGATCTGCTGATCAACATACGACGTTACATCACAATAGTGAACTGTACGACCTATAAACACGATTACAGTCAGTTCTGACTAAACAGCAGGCAGCCTACCAAGGCACGCTCTTGCAAACAACGTGACTGCGGTAATCCATCACATCAGAAATGTGAAAAATCAGGGTGAAAATTTAATTGAAGCTGTCACTTAACCCGAAGCAGGTCTTCATAGCGGATAGTATATCGTGGCGAGAGGATCTCCCGTTTAATATACCACTATTATTGGATTCCCTGCCCAGTATAGGTTACCGGTGCAATGGAGAGAAGACAATCTCATCTGTAGTCTACTGATCAAACATTAGGGTAAGAGTAATGAAAAAAGTATATTTTATGTTTGTTATCTTGTTGTCACTTTCAGGTATTCATTCCGCGATGGCAAAACCCTGGCAGGAGATTAAAGAAAGCAAAGAGTTACGTGTGGGGGTGCCTGGTGACTATGCTCCCCTCGCATTTCACAACAAACAAAATAAATTAATCGGTTTTGATATTGATATGGCATATTCACTGGGCAAAGCTCTGCACCTGAATATCCTGTTTGTACCTAGCAGTTGGCCTACACTGTCAACTGACCTGACAGCAGACAAATTTGATATTGCAATGGGAGGGATTACAGAAACTCCCGGCAGAAGAAAACAGTTCGCACTTTCTTCTCCGGTACTTAAAAATGGGAAAATAGCGCTGACGCAATGTAACAGGATTAATGACTTCAAATCTCTTGAAGATATTGACCGTAAGGGCGTGCGGATTGTTGTTAATCCAGGTGGTACAAATCTGGACTATGTTGACAAGCATATCAGGTATGCAGATGTTATTCGCGAAAAAGATAATGATGCCACTCTGCAGAGGATTCGTGAACGCAGCGCTGATGTCATGTTTACCGACTTGCTCGAAGGTACTTATTACCAGAACAAAGAGCCAGGCGTCTTCTGCGTATCAACCAGGAGTATCCTCCCCGACACTGCCGGTAATAAAGTCTATATGATGGCGAAGGATAATCAGTATCTTCTTGATGCTGTAAATAGCTGGTTATCTGATGAAAACAAAATCATACTTGCCAGAAAGTGGCTGATAAATCCAGAGTAGCCGCCACAAAGTTTTGACAAGCACCATTGCCGACTGACGAACAGAACTGGCGCGGAGTGAAAGATGTGACGACGATAAAGCCAGCCAGGCTAAATGGATGGCTTATATCAGGAAGCTTAAAACGCTGGATTTAACAGGCGTTTCAGATGAGGCCACATTCACAGTAATCAGATGGTCTGCATTACCACAGTAATACTACTAACTTGCAGTTTTTTAGGCGTTAATTTGGTTCTGGTATCTACACGAGTTCATTCAGATACAAGTAAATTTTCTGTAGAGAATGAAATTACTATACTTATTATTCCATTTCAAAGTAAATACTTGCTTAACAATCAGTAGACAGACAAGAAAAATTTTCGCCTCTGCTTTATCCTGGTAAAGGATTGCGGTAAAAGTTAAGAAGGCAGCATAACTCTCAACTATGTGGATAATATTATGAATAAATTTAACAGTGTATTGTTAGCGCTGGTTTTTGCTATATCAGCCATAACATTTTCTTCATCTGCAATGGCCACTGAAAGCGGTAATAAAGGATTCCCGGGCATTTCCTTTCCGTGGTGTAAAATCTGGCCGGCAGGTATATCAATCCCAGAACTACCGTTGGGTAAAATATGCTGGTAAACGAAACAACCTTTTATTAACCTGGGTGATTAATTACCGTGTAAACAAGTAATTTGTGATACATGGATAATTAAAGTGCCACAGTAACGACTACAGACTGGCTGGTTTATCCGGCCAGGAGAGGCAGATGTATCCACCCTGTTTACCATTACGCTGTAGAGTTCCCATGCTTCCAGCCGTTTAATCTCGTCATCTGTGGCAAATCATTCACAGTATTTACGTTCTTTCCCATACATTCCCCTGCCAAATCACCTGACCGCCAGATACATCACAATCCGTTTCCACTTCGGCGCGCCAAGCACGGTCATTCCGTCCAGGAATATCAAATTGGCTTCTTTTTTCGTGCGCAGCGCATTGTCGTAAAGGTAGTCGTGGGTTATTGCCGCTTTAGCGTATTTGCCGTCTGGCGGCATGACTGACCAGAAGATGCATGGCACGGTGGCGAGATCAGTTACAAATCCGGCTGGTACGCTGATTACGTCGCTGTTGTCGTCGCTGAGGTAAAACTCAAAAGATTCATGTACACGCCAAAGGTAGTGGCCAGGCATTTCAAGAATGGCCGGGGTTGTGAAGCAGCTCATAATACATTCCTTAACGGTTTTCCGGCCAGCCAACACGTAACCCAGTACAGCCTGTGCGTTGGTGAGACTGTTCACTTCGTCCTTCATCTGCCGCTGGCGTTCGTGGATTTTAAAACCCACCAGTACCATGTTTTGTTGCATAGCGGCTTCGAGTTTAATCAGTTCGTCTGCGCTCATTGGCACATCGATGTTATCTGCATCCGTCCAGAAGAATCCTGGTGGTAGCGTTCCCTGTTTTGCCACCGCCGTTACTGGCGACAGTCGGTCCTGCGACGCTTTACCGCAGTCCCAGTGGTGATCATTCAGTGTGAACGGATAGTTACCGTTTTCCTGCGCATTAGGCCACACATTAATCTCAGCGTATTTCTGACCGAGTGCGGTCGCAAGGTCAGCCACCCACTGACCGTTTTCAAATTTATCTATTGGTGATGTGGGGGCCTGTGTAGTGGTGTTCTCCGGTAACGGGCCGGGTTTTGAAATATAAATCGGGTTGCTGGTTTGCGTGTCGTACACTGTTTCGCCGTGATGGTCTTTGTTCAGACTCCACGTTTCGGTTTCAGGGTCAAATACAGCAATATGACTGGCCGGAATATCAGGAGGGGCAATATCGGTACAGTTTGACGGTAATCCGGTATGTGGCGCTACCGTCGGCAATATCCAGTCCGGCAGTGCCTGTCACCATTACTGAAACATTACTGCCTTCACCGACACTCCAGACCTGCGCGACGATACGGTAATGCTCCTGGATATTTTGTGTCTGCGGTAACAGTGAACAGTCCAGATACAACGAACTCAGTTCCGGATCATCTCCGGTACCGGTGATAATCCCTGTGGTCTGGTCGTTAACACTGGCTGTGATGGCCTTCTCCCTGAAATACTGCTCCACAGCATTTAGCAACTCATCCGGTTTACGGTTACCGATGAATGAGGTTGATATCTGTTCGCTCATCCCTGGCTGCTGCCCGGTCTGGCTATCCCCGGCGCAGCTTCTGCTGTTAAATCAGATGAAACAGAACGCGCCGACGGAGCTGGCCCCCCTGCCGGAGAAAACGGGATAGACCGCTATGACGTGTTACTAAAACGACGGGATTTAGCGACCAACACATACAAAATTCGCGGCAACCAGTTAACGACCGTGAGCGAAAAAATGGGGGAAATGATATTGGCAGAGGTGACCACGCGGCATATTGCTGAGTTTCTGGAGTCATGGATCGCGGAAGGTAAAAACACGATGGCGGGGGCGATGAGGTCTGTACTACCTGACATTTTTCGTGAGGCAATTGTGGAAGGAAGAATAACAACGAATCCGGTTGAGTCAACCCGAGCACCTGAAATTAAGGTTGCCAGGGAACGCCTGCAACTGGAAACATATAACGCCACGCGGACGGCGGCAGAACATCTGCCTGTGTGGTTTCCTCCTGCGATGGATCTCGCGCTGGTTACTGGTCAACGCCGTGAGGATATAGCTAACATGAAGTATAGTGATATCGTTGATGGTCGCCTACACGTAACCCAGATAAAGACAGGAATAAAGATAGCATTCCCCCTCTCCCTGACACTTCAGGCGCCAGGGTTACGTCCGGGACGGTTATCGATCGCTGCCGGCTGGTAAGCAGAACCGATTTCATGATCAGTGCAGGAATCAGGAAAAATAGCCCGACCGGGAATATTCACCCGGATGGGCTGACAAAGAAATTTGTAAAAGCCAGAAAAATTTCAGACGTTAAATGTAGTGATAACCCACCGACATTTCACGAGATCCGTAGCCTGGCTGGTCGGCTGTACAAAGACGAACTCGGCGAGGAATTCGCTCAAAAACTACTGGGCCACACCTCAGAGAACACCACGAAACTCTATCTCGATGAACACGATAATAAAGCTTACGTGATGCTCTAATACTCCAATTTTCGTTGTGAAATAAATGTTAAATTTAATTTGATTGTGATATAACCAAAAAGACCGGAATACAGAAATTCGGACAAATTTCGGACATTTTCGGACAAGCGTTTTTAATTGTTTGATTTGTAAGGAAAATAAAAAGAGACCGAATACGATTCCTGTATTCGGTCCAGGGAAATGGCTCTTGGGAGAGAGCCGTGCGCTAAAAGTTGGCATTAATGCAGGCTAAATCGCCTTGCTCTTTAAGAATAGATGACGACGCTAGGTTTTCCAGTTTGTGACGAAGGTGATTGAAAAAACCTGGCGTATTGTCTGTCATCAGAGATAAAAAAACCGTAAGCCTTTTCGTGAAGGTTTACGGTTTTTTATTAAAAATCAGTCAGCTATTGGATGGATCACAAAGCTTTTGCGCACGTTCGATAAACGGCGCCAGACTCATTTTCTCACCGGGCTTTGCCGGGTTATCGATTTGAATGATGGCAATAGGCTGAGCGCGCGTTTTACCCTCCGCGACTTGCTGCTCGGCAATAGCATTCAAGGGATACTGCACCAGAGTACTGGGGTTGATCACATAGAGCGCCTGGCCAGGCCGACAGGTCAACATGACCTCTTCCCGATTAAACGCCCACTTGTCTTTTCCTACTTCAAAACGACTTACGGTAATCACCTGCGGCGCCGCCAACGCTACGCCCGAAGTGGCCAGCAGAAGCGCCGGAAGGAGTATTTTTTTCATTCGTTATGCCAGTCCATCAGAAAGGTTCGAGGGTTGCAAACAGGCTGACGATCGCCAGAACTATGCCTCCAACTCCCCATTCAATTTGCGTCATCCTGACAAACCATAGGTCAGTCCGGAGATTTTCCTGTCGCATACGTGGTACGAGAACATACCGATTCGTCAGCGCAATTGCTACCATAAGCACCACCAGCGCACATTTTAACAAAAGCAACTGTCCATAAGTGGTCTGCCAGATAGCGGTAAATCCCGTGATAAATAGCGTGTTGCCAATGCCTGTGAGCAATACGCCCGCCACAAAAAAGTGACCATAACGAGAAAAACTCATCATGGCGCTAATGGCATGTTGACGCCAGCGTCCTTGAGCCATGCGCATACAATAAACCACTGGCAACAGCCCGCCAAACCAGGCTGCGGCACAGAGCAAATGCAGAGCATGGTTAATTTGCTGTAATGTTCCCGCTACACCATCGCGCATCGTCGCATGTCCAACGCCTGCCAGCAGGATAAACTGAGCAACGGTTAGAATAAGAAGCCGTCGTTGCATTTTTACCGGCGCAATGACTACCACCGCCAGCGTGACCAGCGCGAGGATAATTTGCCATATCCAGACCGCGCCAAAGCGGGTTTGCAGTACCGCGCCCCACACCGAGACGGAAAAAACATCGGGCCAGCCGCCGCCCATCAGTCCGCCCTGAATTGCCAGCATAAAAGCCGCGCTGATAACGCTCCAGGCGGCGGCATGTCGTTGCAGATGTAAAAATCGACGCGTCATTAAACGACGAATTGATGCGGGTGCCAGCCAGGCGCCGTAAAGCGCGCAGCCGTAGACCAGCATCAAACTAGCAAAATGAATAAATCGGAGAGTTATCCAGACGAATGTCAGCATCATTTATTTCACGCTGAAGGTGTATTTCCCTTTTGTTTTATGTCCATCCACCGACACAACGTGCCAGTCTACCGTGTAAGCGCCAGATTTTAACGGCTGCTCAAGCGGGATAATCAACTGCGTTTTATCCTGTTCATTTCGCTTTGCCGGGCGCGTTTTGATGGACTCTTGCTGAGGGCCAGTAATGGTTGCGCCGCTGAATCCTGGCTCAATCCCTTCAGAAAAGTTCAGAGTCAGCGCCTGTGGCGAGGCCGTAACGGCAGCATTCGCTGCTGGATACTGATGCGTCAGGTGCGCATGTGCCCAGGCCGCTGGCGTCGCAAACGTCGATGCCAGCAGCAGTAAAGCTAAACGTCGCGATGGTGCAGAAGAAGCCATATTCACTATTCCTTTTTGTTATACCTACGTTACAAAGAATAACCTTCAACAATCAATGAGTCGAGGATCATCATTTCCATCTTGCCATTGCCGCGGACTCTTAGTACCTTCTGGCGGCAACAAAAAAGGAGACACGTATGAAAACGAATCTGGCTCAGCTTGAACAAGCGGAAATGGATAAAGTCAATGTGGACCTGGCGGCAGCTGGGGTGGCATTTAAAGAGCGCTACAATATGCCAGTTGTCGCGGAGGCGGTCGAACGTGAGCAGCCAGAGCATCTACGCGCCTGGTTTCGCGAGCGGCTGATTGCCCATCGTCTGGCTTCCGTATCACTATCCCGACTCCCTTACGAACCCAAAGTTAAATAAAAATTATATAACGTTACACTTCCTTACATGCAGACGACTACATTATAAGGCGATTCTTAACCTATGCTTTTTAGAATGGCTGTAGAGACTATGAAAAGGAAGTCATTATGTCCTCCTGGAAAATTGCCGCTGCACAGTACGCGCCCCTGAACGCTTCGCCGGCAGAGCATGTCGCCCATCATCTGGAATATATTGAGCTTGCGGCTCGTCAACAGTGCGAACTGCTGGTCTTTCCGTCACTGTCGCTATTAGGCTGCGACGAAAGAAATAAACCGTTGCCCGCCCCGCCTGACGAGGCGCTTTTACAGCCGCTCACTCATGCGGCCGATACCCACCATATGACTATCATTGTGGGTATGCCTGTTGAGCATAACTGCCGCTTCGTAAAAGGCATCGCTATTTTTGCCCCATGGCTAACGTCGCCGCTCATGTTTCACAAAAGTCATGGCGCCTGTATTGCCAGGCAGCGAAGCGCTATCAACGTGGTGGATGAGCAGCCAGAAGGTGGTGATATAGACCCCTCATTTACGTTATTCACAACCAGTCAATGTCTTAACGAGCCTGAACTCCATGCTTCTACCTCACGCTTACAACGTTTTTCGCATAAATATGCGCTGGCCGTACTGATGGCCAATGCCTGTGGCAGTAGCGCGCTGTGGGATGAAAGCGGGCAACTTATTGTTCGTGCCGATTGCGGTTCGCTATTACTGACGGGTCTGCGCACAACCGAGGGTTGGCAAGGCGATATCATTCCATTACGCTAAGGTCTTTGGGTGAGGAATGAATCATGTTGCGGATTATAGACACGGAAACCTGCGGGCTGCAGGGCGGGATCGTAGAGATAGCCTCTGTAGATGTCATTGATGGCAACATTGTCAATCCCATGAGTCACCTGATACGCCCCGATCGCCTTATTACGCCGCAGGCGATGGCGATACACCGTATTACCGAAGCCATGGTCGCCGATAAGCCGTGGATTGAAGATGTCATACCGCTTTATTACGGTAGTGAGTGGTATGTCGCTCACAATGCCAGTTTCGACAGACGCGTATTACCTGAATTGCCGGGTGAGTGGATCTGTACCATGAAGTTGTCGCGACGCCTGTGGCCGGGAATAAAATACAGCAATATGGCGCTCTATAAATCGCGCAAACTAAGCGTACAAACGCCGCCGGGGCTGCACCATCACCGGGCGCTTTATGATTGCTATATCACCGCCGCCTTGCTGATTGATATTATGCGAACCACCGGCTGGACCGCGGAAGAGATGGTCAATATCACGGGCCGTCCTGCGCTGTTAACCACTTTCCCGTTCGGTAAATACCGCGGTAAGGCGGTATCTGAAGTCGCAAAACGCGATCCGGGCTATTTACGCTGGCTTTTTAATAACCTTGATAATATGAGCCCGGAACTTCGCCTGACGCTTAAACACTACCTGGAAGATGTTCAGGCTGGCGAGCAACGCAGCAATGGAACACCACAATAACCCGCGACGCTCACAAGCCGTTGCGGGCGCGCGCGTCTATGCGCTATGTAAGGTTCCCTGCGCCAGGCCGATTAAAAAGGCGAACTCCAGCGCGACGCCTTCGTAGGATTTAAACCGCCCCGACTTACCACCGTGCCCGGAGTCCATATCCGTACATAACAGCAGCAGACGTTGGTCCGTTTTTAGCTCGCGTAATTTTGCCACCCACTTCGCCGGTTCCCAGTATTGCACCTGGGAATCGTGCAATCCTGTCGTCACCAGCAGGTGCGGATAGTCCTGCGCTTTGACATTGTCATAAGGACTATAGCTTTTCATATAGTCATAATACTCAATATCCTGCGGGTTCCCCCACTCTTCAAACTCCCCTGTCGTTAATGGGATCGACTCATCCAGCATCGTGGTTAATACATCAACAAAGGGCACCTGGGCAATAACGCCGTGGAAAAGCTCGGGGCGTTCGTTGATAGCGACGCCCATTAACATTCCGCCCGCGCTCCCGCCCATCCCATAACACAGCGACGGTGAACCGTAACCCAGTTTTAATAAGGCATCGCAGGCATCAAGATAGTCATTAAAAGTATTCCGCTTTTTGAGGAATTTGCCATCTTCATACCACTGCTGCCCCAGCTCACCGCCGCCGCGAACGTGTACGATTGCGTAAACAAAGCCACGATCCAGCAAGCTCAGTCGGCTGCTGCTGAAGTCGGCGTCAATACTGGAACCGTAAGATCCGTAACCGTAAACCAGAAGCGGATTTTGCCCTTTACGAAAATACTTCTGATGATAAACCAGCGATACCGGCACTTCGACGCCGTCGCGTGCGGTGATCCACAGGTGTTCGCTCTGATAACAGCCAGAATCAAACCCAGGCACTTCCGTCTGTTTAAGTACCCGTCGTTCTCCGGTATCCATATCCAGTTCAAACAAGGTATCTGGCGTCGTCATTGAAGAATAGCCGTAACGTAGCCGGGAGGTCTCAGGTTCGGGATTATAGGCAAGCCACGTCACGTAAGCCGGATCGTCAAAGGCAATGCCTATCACTTCACGGGTTTTACGGTTAATTTGCCGCAGGCTGGTAAGCCCCCGTTGACGCTCTTCGACCACTAACCAGTCGGTAAACAGGGTAAACCCTTCCAGCATAATATGCTCGCGCGGAGGGATCAGCTCTTCCCAGGCGTTTTCATTGCGCACGCGGGTACGGTACAACCCAAAGTTTTTACCGTTCCGGTTAGAGCGCAGGTAAAACTTATGTTGATAGTGATCGAGACTATATTCATGGTCTTTGCGGCGCGGTAAGAATGAAAACGGCTCGGCATCGGCCAGTTCCGCGTCAAGTAATAGCACTTCGCTAGTGGTGGCGCTGGCAAGATGAATCACCACATAATGCTGCGAAGTGGTTTTATGCAGGCTGACATAAAAGGTATCGTCTTTCTCCTCATATACCAGTTCATCTTGCGATGACGGAGTGCCAATCGTGTGCCGCCAAACCTGATAGGGCAGCAGCGTCTTCTTATGCTTACGCACATAGTAAAGGGTCAGGGAATCATTGGCCCAGACAAATTCAGGCGCAACGTTATCCAGCAGTTCCGGATACCAGTTACCGCTTTCGAGGTTACGAAAACGCAACCCATACTGACGACGGGATAAATAATCTTCTGCCAGCGCCATGATGGTATTATCCGGCGTAATGGCAAGCCCGCCGAGCGTATAAAATTCGCTGTGCGCGGCCCGCTGGTTCGCATCGAGCAAGGTTTCCCACACATTCCACTCTTCGCTTAACGCCGATTGTCGTTGATAGATGGCATATTCGCAGCCGGGTTCATAGATATAACGGTAGCGATAGCCGTTTTTCACATACGGAGCGGAAACTTCTCTGGGCGGGATGCGATCGATAATTTCTTTTAGAATGCGGTCCTGTAACGCCTGCTGAGAGGACATGACCTTCCGGCCATACTCATTTTCCTGATGCAGGTAATCAAGGACTTCCGGCTGCGAGCGAGTGTCATCTCGCAGCCAGTAATAATTATCAATGCGCGTATCGCCATGTACGGTCATGGCATAGGGAATTCGATTGGCTTTTGGCAACATGTCGTTTTTTCTTTTGCGTTAATATTTGTTATATATCACGCGGCAAACACAGCGGCTTAGCATGGTAGTCCCGGTCCGCTCACCTCGGTAAGCGCCTGAGATGTCACTGCTTCGCCGCTATCTTGCAACATGAATGACGTAAACTATTCATCCTATAAGGGTGGCAAAAGACACGCATGATGCAAGCGAAACATGTTACTTAATGGCAGGTTATCAGCCTGGTAGCGCCTGTTTTTGCTGCTGCAAGTCCTGCTCGATACCGTCCCGAACCTCCTGAGGAATTTTTAGCGCGTCTCCTAACGCATTCAGATAGCTACGTTCCATAAAGTGGTCAATATCAATGGCGGCGCAGCTCAGGAAGTAGATTTCCAGGGCTTCTTCTTCATTGCGAACGCCCTGTGCCAGACGTTGTGGATCAAGCGGCTGCTCAATAGCTTTCTCGATAAACACACGCCCTTGCTCTTCCACACCTGATTCTCGCAGTTGGTGCTCAATCGCCGCGCGTTCTTTGGCATCAATATGCCCATCGCTTTTTGCAGCAAAAACCAGCGCCAGGATCAGTCGCTCAGTGCGAACATCCAGCGGCGTACTTTGGCTGCCGAATTGCGGCTCCCCCTGATGCGCAGCGCGTACTTTATCTTTGTACTTATTCCACAATACGGAACTCGCCACCGCGCCGCCGCCCACCAGCAAAGCGCCAGTACCGTATTTGGTTAATAATTTGCGCGAAGACTTATTGGCGACCAACAGTCCAGCCAGACCGCCCAGCGCGCCGGGAACCAGCAGTTTATTTAACCCCTGTTCACCGGAAGGCGATGCAGAAGCGCCTTTTTGCCCAAGAAGTGATTGTAATTGGTTCAACCAGTTAGCCATAGTACCCCTCAAATACAGACCAATAATGGTCAAGCGTACCTGAGGGGATGTCAGGAATTGTCTGTTCCGGCAAAAGAAGCGCAAATTACGCTGCTAGCGGGGCTTATATTCCGCCTTGCCGGCTTTGCAATCAACGATGACCTGATAATGGATATCGGCGCTTTTACCGCGAACGGTTAGCGGAACGGTCCATTTATCATTTTGACCCACAACGTCCTGCACATTAACCCACGCGACCGGGTCAGCCTGCCCGACCTTTTTTTGGTCGTCTGCCCACCGCACGATACGATTTTGCTGGTAGTCGCGCTTCACGCTTGCCGCAATCCCGGCGGCATCCAGCCCTTCGCACTGCGGAAACTTAACCGATTTACTCTCGGTGGATGCCGCAAATGCCGATACGCTGGCGGATAACAACAGCAGGCTCAACAACGCTCCTCTTTTATTCATACTTTTCTCCTTAGCACAATGATTCAGGAAAAGCATGGTACAAAACGCCGGGAGCGCAAGTGTGGGTTCAGGCGGCTTGCTTTTTCGTTTTACTCGCGGCGTCCTTTTCAACCGCCTGCGGAGAAGGCAACTTACCGGTTTTGAGGATCGTGCTTAACACCTCTTTATGTTCCGCCAGCCACAGCGACAACGCCTCGCGCTGCCCATCTTCCAGCACGACTGGCGACTGCTCAAGTCAGGTATCAAGAAGATCGGCAGTATCGAGCATTTTGTCCCAGGCGTCGGCTTCCTTTTTACTGGTAAATGACATCTTCTCCTCACCCTCGCGAATGACTACGTATTTAACTTCAACCGCCATTTTGCAGCCCCTTATTTACCTGTGCTTATATACAGTATATTGCAAGGCGGCAAGAAAAGCAATTTATTCGAAAAGACATACGCAAACGTTTTCGTATATACTGCGCGCAGGTAAATAAGGGGACAGAAATATGACGCTATTAGGCACTGCGCTACGTCCGGCAGCAACGCGGGTGATGTTATTAGGGGCAGGTGAATTGGGAAAAGAGGTGGCGATTGAATGCCAACGCCTGGGGATCGAGGTTATCGCCGTCGATCGCTATCCTGATGCTCCCGCCATGCATGTGGCTCACCGTTCACACGTCATTAATATGCTGGACGGCGAGGCGCTACGTCATGTGATTACAGAGGAAAAACCGCATTATATCGTGCCGGAAATAGAAGCGATCGCCACCGATACGCTGCGCGAGCTGGAGGGCGAAGGGCTGAATGTCGTGCCTTGCGCCCGTGCAACGCAGCTCACGATGAACCGCGAAGGGATCCGTCGCCTGGCCGCAGAAGAATTAGGTCTGCCGACATCGACGTATCGCTTTGCCGACAGTGAGGCCAGTTTTCATGATGCGGTAGCCGCAGTGGGTTTTCCTTGCATCGTCAAACCGGTCATGAGCTCTTCCGGCAAAGGCCAGAGCTTTATCCGCTCGGCCGAACAGCTCGCGCAGGCATGGGAGTATGCTCAACAGGGCGGACGCGCTGGCGCGGGTCGCGTGATTGTGGAAGGCGTGGTTAAATTTGATTTTGAAATTACGCTGCTCACCGTTAGCGCCGTCGATGGCGTGCATTTCTGCGCGCCGGTCGGTCATCGTCAGCAAGATGGTGACTATCGCGAATCCTGGCAGCCACAGCAGATGAGCGAACTGGCGCTGAAGCGGGCGCAAGAGATTGCTCGTCATGTGGTACTGGCGTTAGGCGGTCATGGTCTGTTCGGCGTTGAACTCTTCGTCTGTGGCGATGAAGTCATTTTCAGCGAAGTCTCCCCTCGCCCGCACGATACCGGAATGGTCACGTTGATTTCTCAGGATCTTTCTGAGTTTGCGCTGCATGTGCGCGCCTTTCTGGGAATGCCCATAGGCGCTATTCGCCAGTATGGTCCCGCTGCCTCGGCCGTGATTCTGCCGCAGCTTACCAGTCAAAATGTGACGTTTGATGATGTACACGCGGCGGTAGGGGCCGGAGTGCAGGTACGGCTGTTTGGTAAGCCTGAGATCGACGGCACCCGTCGTCTTGGTGTAGCGTTAGCGACAGGTGAAAACGTTGAAGAAGCGGTGATAAGAGCGAAAAAGGCCGCCAGCCGCGTGACGGTAAAAGGCTAATGCGCCATCGCCTGATGGCGACGTTAGCGCATTTTTATCAGGCCTGCCTGATCGCCACTCGTAAGCCCGATAAGCAAGCGCCATCGGGCATTTAACGGCTTACTGCTTCGCGCCTTCTACCGCTTCGCGCGCCAGTTTGGTGATGCGATCGTAATCACCCGCTTCCAGCGCGTCGGCCGGCACCAGCCAGGAACCGCCGATGCACAACACGCTTTTCAGCGCCAGATAGTCACGATAGTTTGCCGGAGAGATGCCGCCGGTTGGGCAGAAACGTACCTGAGAGAACGGACCGGCAATCGCCTGCAACGCTTTAGTGCCGCCATTCGCTTCCGCCGGGAAGAATTTGAACTCTTTCAGACCATAGTCCATGCCCAACATCAGTTCAGAAACGGTGCTAATACCGGGAATCAATGGGATAGTGCCTGCCGTCGCGGCTTTCAGCAGTGGCTCAGTCAGTCCCGGGCTAATCGCAAACTGCGCGCCCGCCTCCGTCACCTCCGCCAACTGCTGCGGATTGAGAACGGTTCCGGCGCCGACAATCGCTTCCGGCACGTCTTTAGCGATAGCGCGAATAGCATCCATCGCGCAGGCCGTACGTAAAGTCACTTCCAGAACGCGAACGCCCCCGGCCACCAGCGCTTTAGCCATCGGCACCGCGTGCTCCAGTTTATTGACTACAATGACCGGGACAACCGGGCCGGTGGTCAGGATTGCTTCTGCACTTGTTTTCCAGTTTTTCATCGGAATTCTTCTCTCGCCTGATTACTAGTGTGTCATCTTAAAAAGTGATACAGGTTGCGCCCTGCTCCGCACCCGACAGCTTTTCGCGCAGCGCGCCAAACAACTCACGCCCCGTTCCGACGCGCGACGCGCTCAGGTCCGGAATATGAGGCTGACGAGCGGCAAATTCCGCCTCGTCGACCAGCAGAGTTAACTCACCTGTCTGCCCATTCACGCGAATGATGTCGCCATCGCGCACTTTTGCCAGTAAGCCGCCATCGTAGGCTTCCGGCGTTACGTGGATAGCTGAAGGCACTTTACCCGAAGCGCCTGAAAGTCGTCCATCAGTAACTAACGCTATTTTGAAACGGCGGTCCAATAATACACCAAGTGGCGGCATGAGTTTATGTAATTCTGGCATTCCATTCGCTTTTGGTCCCTGATGACGCACGACAACGACACAATCCCGGTCAAGCAGGCCCGCGTCAAACGCAGGCAGCACATCATGCTGACTTTCAAATACCATGGCAGGCGCTTCAATGATCTGGTTTTCAACCGGTACCGCAGACGTCTTCATTACTGCGCGCCCCAGATTACCGCTTAGCACCTTAGTACCGCCGTGAGGAGAGAACGGCTTATCAAAAGAGGCAATGACATCGTTATCCAGTGACCTTTCCGCGCCTTCACGCCAGTCCAGCTCGCCGTTGTTGAGCCAGGGCTCCAGCGTATAGCGTTTCAGGCCGAAGCCTGCGACAGTATTAACGTCTTCGTGCAGCAATCCGGCATTGAGCAGCTCACGCATCAATACCGGTACGCCGCCCGCCGCCTGGAAGTGGTTAATGTCCGCCGGACCGTTCGGGTACAGACGCGCCATCAACGGAACCACTTCCGACAAATCCGAGAAGTCATCCCAGTTGATCAGAATGCCCGCCGCGCGCGCCATTGCAACCAGATGCATGGTGTGGTTGGTGGAACCGCCGGTAGCCAGCAGCGCGACAATGCCGTTCACCACGACTTTTTCGTCGATCATTTTACCGAGCGGCATCCACGTATTGCCGTTGCCGGTAAGACGTGTTACCTGACGTGCGGCAGCGGCAGTCAATGCCTCGCGCAGCGGCGCATCCGGATGCACAAACGAGGAACCCGGCAACTGCATTCCCATAAACTCCACCACCATCTGGTTAGTGTTGGCGGTGCCGTAAAATGTACAGGTGCCCGGCGCATGGTAAGAGGCGGCTTCCGACTCCAGCAGCGCCATTCTGTCTACTTTTCCTTCCGCATATAGCTGACGAATACGGACTTTTTCTTTATTCGGCAGGCCGCTCGCCATCGGGCCTGACGGAACAAAAATCGCGGGTAAATGACCAAAAGAGAGCGCGGCCATCGCCAGCCCCGGAACAATTTTGTCGCATACGCCGAGGAATAACGCGCCGTCAAACATATTGTGAGAAAGGCCTACTGCTGCCGACATCGCTATCACTTCGCGGCTGAGTAATGACAACTCCATGCCATCCTGCCCTTGCGTAACGCCATCGCACATTGCCGGTACGCCGCCTGCGACCTGACCTACCGCATTCACGGAATGCAGGGCCTGACGAATAATCTGCGGATAATGTTCATACGGTTGATGCGCAGAGAGCATGTCATTGTAGGAGGTAATGATGGCGATATTATTGCGCAACATACTTTTCAGCGAGGCTTTGTCCTCTGGCTGACAGGCGGCGAAGCCATGCGCCAGGTTGCCGCAGGCCAGTTGAGATCGGTGGACCGTGGCGGTTTTCGCCTGCTCAATGCGGGCAAGATAGGCTTTTCGGGTCTGCTGCGAGCGTTCGACAATGCGCTGTGTTACGCGTAACAAATTAGGATTCATAGAGGCTCCTGAAATTTATCTGTCCGGCTACCGGGTTTACCATGCGTTTCATCAATGTGGAAAGACAGTGAAATACATGATGTCCGGGGATAATGGGGCAAAATCGTTTCAGGCAGTGTAATAAAAAAAGCCTCGCAGGTGAATCCACACGAGGCTTAAAAGTGCAAAAATGATTCTACAATCTGTGTTAGATCATGTTACCGGTAAAATACCACCTAAGAGTGAGTGGCAAATTTACTCAAACTCATTCCACGAACGACCGTCACGGGTAATCATCGCCACGGACGCTACCGGTCCCCAGGTGCCCGCCTGATACGGCTTCGGCGCGTCGTTGTCCATCGCCCATGCTTCGGTAATGGAGTCCACCCACTTCCAGGCTTCTTCCACTTCGTCACGGCGGACAAACAGCGCCTGAATGCCACGCATCGTTTCCAGCAGCAGGCGCTCATATGCATCCGCCAGGTGCGTCTGATTAAAGGTCTCGGAGTAGCTCAGATCAAGCTTCGTGATCTGCAGATTATGCTTATGATCCAGCCCCGGTACTTTGTTAAGCACCTGAATATCCACGCCTTCATCCGGCTGCAGGCGAATCGTCAATTTGTTCTGCGGCAGGTCTTGCCAGGACTCTTTAAAGAGGTTCAGTTCAGGCGTCTTGAAATAAACCACGACTTCAGAGCACTTGGTTGGCAGACGCTTGCCGGTGCGCAGATAGAATGGCACGCCCGCCCAACGCCAGTTATCGATGTCGACGCGGATCGCGACGAACGTTTCGGTGTTGCTGCTTTTATTCGCGCCCTCTTCTTCCAGATAGCCCGGCACCTTTTGCCCCTGCGCAAAGCCCGCGGTGTATTGACCACGAACCGTTTTTTCACGCACGTTGGAGCGATCAATACGGCGCAGCGATTTCAACACTTTTACTTTTTCATCACGAATACTGTCGGCGCTCAGGTCAGACGGCGGTGACATGGCAATCATGCAGAGAATTTGCAGCAAGTGGTTCTGGATCATATCGCGCATCTGACCGGCCTGGTCAAAGTATCCCCAGCGCCCTTCAATCCCCACCTCTTCCGCTACGGTAATCTCAACGTGATCGATAGTGCGGTTATCCCAGTTATTAACGAATAACGAGTTGGCAAAACGCAGCGCCAGCAAGTTGAGAACCGTTTCTTTACCCAGATAGTGGTCGATACGATATACCTGGCACTCTTCAAAGTATTCGCCGACCCGATCGTTAATCTCACGCGAGGTCGCCAGCGAAGTACCTAACGGTTTCTCCATCACGACACGCGCCGGTTTGGCGTTGAGTTTAGCCTCCCCTAACCCTTTGCAAATAGCGCCAAACGTGCTGGGCGGCATCGCAAAATAGTTAATGGTGGTACGGTTTTTTTGATCCAGCATATCGCCCAGGCGACTAAACGCAGGCGTATCGTTAACGTCAAGATTACAAAAATCCAGACGGCCGCTCAGCGTATCCCACAAGCCTTCATCAATTTTTTCCTTCATGAAGGTTTCCAGCGCCTCACGCACGACGTGGGTATAAGCTTCTTTATCCCAGTCCGCGCGCCCCACCCCAATGATCCGGGTATCCGGATGGATCTGGCCGGCTTTCTCAAGCTGATACAGGGAAGGCAGCAGTTTCCGGCGCGCCAGGTCGCCTTTCGCGCCGAAAATGACCAGGTCACATGCCTGGGCTGTTTGCGTTACCGCCATGTCATTCTCCTCAGTTAATCTCCTGGTACTTTAGCCAGGATATCGTTGTAATTTTATTACACAGCACTGTACTGCTTTTACGAGATTACGGAAACCGTAAACGCCTTTTCATAGGTGAACCGGCGTTTGATTGGCAATATAATCGGCAAAACGCCTAATAAAATTGTCGCTTTTCCACACAAGCTGGAACTTAAAATCCGACGTCGGTCATGTAATGAAAAAAAACGACACCTTTTTTAGCCATTTTGCCCCCTTTGACAGCCTCCAGGAGTAATATCTAACAAAACGCGCTCGGTTTCGCGCATCATTGAAATCGCTAATACCCATGAGCCTTGCTAATCATGAATATGCTGGAAAAAGTCCAGTCTCAACTGGAACATTTAAGCAAATCTGAACGAAAAGTCGCCGATGTTATTCTGGCCGCCCCAGGCAGATCGATTCACTTAAGCATTGCCATGCTGGCCCAGGAAGCTAACGTTAGCGAGCCAACGGTGAACCGTTTCTGTCGCAGCATGAATACCCGCGGCTTTCCTGATTTTAAACTGCATCTGGCGCAAAGTCTGGCAAATGGCACCCCCTATGTTAATCGCAATGTGGATGAAGATGACAGCGTTGAGGCCTATACAGGAAAAATCTTCGAGTCCGCCATGGCCAGTCTCGACCATGTTCGTCAGTCGCTGGATAAATCGGCCGTCAACCGCGCCGTCGATTTACTGACCCAGGCAAAAAAAATCGCCTTTTTTGGTCTTGGTTCCTCCGCCGCGGTCGCGCATGACGCCATGAATAAGTTTTTTCGCTTCAATGTGCCGGTGATTTACTCCGACGATATCGTGCTGCAACGGATGAGCTGTATGAATTGTAGCGATGATGACGTCGTCGTGCTCATTTCGCATACTGGCAGAACCAAGAGCCTGGTGGAACTGGCGCAGTTGGCGCGGGAAAACGATGCGATGGTGATCGCCCTGACCTCCGCTGGAACGCCGCTGGCGCGCGAAGCCACGCTGGCCATTACCCTCGACGTACCGGAAGATACAGACATTTATATGCCCATGGTCTCTCGACTTGCTCAGCTGACCGTGATAGATGTGCTGGCAACGGGATTTACTTTGCGTCGCGGGGCAAAATTCAGAGATAACTTGAAGCGTGTCAAGGAAGCGCTCAAGGAATCGCGTTTTGATAAAGAATTACTCATCAAGAGTGATGACCGCTAAAAGCAATAACAATGTTCTACCCTTTTCGTCATCCGGGGACGTTCATTTTATACCGTTAAGGTTTCAGAACGACCGGATCAATGTTCACGCAACACCAAGTTGTTTTAGTCAACGGAGTATTACATGTCCAGAAGGCTTCGCAGAACCAAAATCGTTACCACGTTAGGCCCGGCAACTGACCGCGATAACAACCTTGAGAAGGTTATCGCCGCAGGCGCAAACGTCGTACGTATGAACTTCTCTCACGGCTCGCCGGAAGATCATAAAATGCGTGCTGATAAAGTCCGTGAGATTGCCGCCAAACTGGGGCGTCATGTGGCTATTTTAGGCGACCTGCAAGGGCCAAAAATTCGCGTTTCCACTTTTAAAGAAGGCAAAGTGTTCCTCAACATCGGGGACAAATTTCTGTTAGACGCTAACCTGGGTAAAGGCGAAGGCGACAAAGAAAAAGTCGGCATTGATTACAAAGGGTTGCCGGCAGACGTCGTTCCTGGCGATATCCTGCTGCTTGACGATGGTCGAGTGCAGTTGAAAGTGCTTGAGGTCCAGGGCATGAAAGTCTTTACCGAGGTCACCGTCGGCGGCCCGCTGTCTAACAATAAAGGCATTAACAAGCTCGGCGGCGGGCTTTCTGCTGAAGCGCTGACCGAAAAAGACAAAGCCGATATTCAAACCGCTGCGCTGATAGGTGTTGACTATCTGGCCGTCTCCTTCCCGCGCTGCGGCGAAGATCTGAACTATGCACGCCGCCTGGCGCGCGACGCCGGCTGCGACGCGAAAATTGTGGCTAAGGTCGAACGCGCCGAAGCGGTATGCGACCAAAACGCCATGGACGATATCATTCTGGCCTCTGACGTTGTGATGGTCGCACGTGGCGATCTGGGCGTTGAAATCGGCGATCCGGAGCTGGTTGGTATCCAGAAGGCGCTGATTCGCCGTGCGCGTCAGCTAAACCGCGCAGTCATCACCGCAACGCAAATGATGGAGTCGATGATCACCAACCCGATGCCGACCCGTGCGGAAGTGATGGACGTGGCGAACGCCGTCCTGGATGGCACGGATGCAGTTATGCTGTCTGCCGAAACCGCAGCCGGTCAGTATCCTTCTGAAACCGTTGCCGCAATGGCACGCGTCTGCCTGGGCGCAGAAAAAATACCCAGCATCAATGTGTCTAAACACCGTCTCGACGTGCAGTTCGACAACGTTGAAGAAGCTATTGCCATGTCTGCGATGTATGCGGCAAACCATCTGAAAGGCGTTACCGCGATCATCACCATGACGGAATCCGGTCGTACCGCGCTAATGACTTCCCGTATCAGCTCCGGCCTGCCGATTTTCGCCATGTCGCGCCATGAACGCACGCTGAACCTGACCGCGCTCTACCGCGGAGTAACGCCAGTGCATTTTGATAGCGCGGCTGATGGCGTTGTCGCGGCGCATGAAGCTGTTAATCTGCTGCGCGATAAAGGGTATCTGGTTTCCGGCGACCTGGTTATCGTGACTCAGGGCGATGTCATGAGCACCGTCGGTTCAACCAATACCACGCGTATTTTGACCGTTGAGTAAAACTCCCCCTGGCCTGCTCATCAGGTAATACAGGGTTTGTCAGCATAAAGCCTCTCTTACGAGAGGCTTTATTTATTTGATGGGATAAAGATCTTTACGCTTATACGGCTGAATCTCGCCTGGCTTGCGGGTTTTGAGCAGCTTCAGGATCCAGGTGTACTGTTCCGGATGCGGGCCGACAAAAATTTCGACCTCTTCGTTCATCCGTCTGGCGATAGTGTGATCGTCAGCCGTGAGCAGATCGTCCATTGGTGGGCGAATCTGGATAGTCAGGCGATGCGTTTTACCATTATACACCGGGAAAAGCGGTATCACGCGTGCGCGGCACACTTTCATCAGCCGACCAATCGCAGGCAGCGTTGCTTTGTATGTCGCAAAGAAATCAACGAATTCACTATGCTCCGGGCCGTGATCCTGGTCCGGCAGGTAGTAACCCCAGTAGCCCTGACGAACAGACTGAATAAAGGGTTTAATCCCGTCATTGCGCGCATGCAAACGTCCGCCAAAACGCCGACGCACGGTGTTCCAGATATAGTCAAAAACCGGATTACCCTGATTATGAAACATCGCCGCCATTTTTTGCCCCTGAGAGGCCATCAGCATGGCTGGAATGTCGACGCCCCAGCCATGCGGTACGAGAAAAATGACTTTTTCGTCGTTACGACGCATCTCCTCGATAATCTCCAGACCTTCCCAGTCAACACGCTGTTGAATTTTTTTCGGACCGCGCATCGCCAACTCAGCCATCATCGCCATTGCCTGCGGCGCGGTGGCGAACATCTCATCGACAATCGCTTCGCGCTCAGCTTCGCTACGCTGCGGAAAGCACAAAGACAGATTAATTAGCGCCCGGCGACGAGAACTCTTCCCCAGCCGTCCGGCAAAGCGCCCCAGTGTCGCCAGCAAAGGGTCACGGAATGATGCCGGTGTTAATGCGATCCCCGCCATTGCCGCAGCGCCCAACCAGGCGCCCCAATACTGCGGATAGCGAAAGGATTTTTCGAATTCAGGGATATACTCACTATTATTTTTTTTGGTTTCCATGCTTTTCCAGGGTCTGCTGACGCGAAAAGGAATTGTGAATAGTGTAGCGACGTCTGCGTCTCACACAAAACAAAAAAGCCGGCACACATCGCGTACCGGCTCTGTCAGCGCATTTGTTAATCGAAGCGCAGTTGTGGCAGAACCTCTTTCACCTGTGCCAGGTATTCACGACGATCTGACCCCGTCAGACCTTCCGTGCGCGGCAATTTTGCTGTTAGAGGGTTAACGGCTTGCTGGTTTATCCATACTTCATAATGCAGATGCGGCCCTGTGGAACGCCCGGTGTTACCAGAAAGCGCAATACGATCGCCACGTTTCACTTTTTGCCCCGGTTTCACCAGCAGCTTACGCAAGTGCATGTAACGTGTGGTGTAGGTGCGTCCATGACGAATCGCAATGTAGTAACCGGCAGCGCCGCTACGTTTAGCGACCACGACCTCGCCATCCCCCACCGACAGCACCGGCGTACCCTGCGGCATCGCAAAGTCAACGCCACGATGCGGCGCAACGCGTCCGGTAACCGGGTTCAGACGACGCGGATTGAAGTTGGAGGAGATGCGGAACTGTTTGGCGGTCGGGAAGCGTAAAAAGCCTTTCGCCAGGCCAACACCGTTACGGTCATAGAATTTACCGTCAGCAGCGCGAATGGCGTAGTAATCTTTACCATCGGAACGCATCCGCACGCCCAACAACTGACTCTGTTCACGCTTGCCATCCAGCATCTCGCGCGACATCAGAACCGAAAATTCATCGCCCTTTTTCAGCTTGCGAAAATCCATCTGCCACTGCATGGCTTTTATCACTGCGCTGATTTCGCTGCTGGTTAAACCGGCCTCTTTCGCGCTGGCGACAAAGCTACCCCCTACCGTACCTTTCAGCAGACTGTTGACCCAGTCCCCCCTGCTGCATTTCACTGCTCATTTTAAAACCGTTGGCAGTGCGATCGTAGGTACGCGTTTCACGGCGGGAGACTTCCCATGTCAGACGCTGTAAATCGCCATCGGCGGTCAGTGTCCAGGAAAGCTGTTGGCCAATTTTCAGATTGCGCAGCTCCTTATCAGAAGCGGCAAGTCGGCTAATATCGCTCATATCGATGCCGTACTGATTCAAAATGCTGCTTAACGTATCGCCTGTGGAGACGACGTATTCATGGACGCCGACTTCGCCTGCGGTTTTATCGTCCAGCTCATCCTGAGGAATAGCTTCATCTTCCTGCGCGGCCTGATCGATGGGTTCGCTGGCCTCCGGTAAGAGGGAACGAATCTCGCTTTTCTCCAGTTCAATAGTTTTAACGATTGGTGCGGATTCTGGGTGGTAAACATAGGGCCGCCATACGGCGACGGCCAGTGTCAGAACGGTAAGTGACCCCAGCATAACGCGGTGGGGTCGGGGCAGATTATTAAATGCCAGGGCGACAGAGCGGGCTATCTGTTGCACGTATTCACTTCCTCGTTAATCTCCTTTCAGGCAGCTCGCATACTGGTTGGCTAATTGGCTTAAAAACGCTGAATAGCTTGTTTTACCCAGTTTAATGTTCGTCCCGAGGGGGTCCAGTGTTCCCATTCGAACGGATGTCCCTCTCGCCACGGCTTCCACGACCGCTGGCCTGAATTGTGGCTCAGCAAAAACGCAGGTTGCTTTTTGCTCAACCAACTGTGTTCTTATTTCATGTAAACGCTGCGCGCCAGGTTGTATCTCAGGGTTCACGGTAAAGTGACCGAGTGGGGTGAGTCCGTAGTGTTTTTCGTAGTAACCGTAGGCGTCATGAAAAACGAAATACCCTTTCCCCTTGAGCGGCGCGAGCTCGTTACCGACCTGTTTATCGGTTGCGGCTAATTGTGCCTCAAAATCCTTCAGGTTGGCGTCGAGTTTAGCTCGACTTTGCGGCATAAGTTCCACTAATTTTTCATGGATTGCAACCGCTGTAGCCCGCGCTATCTCTGGGGAGAGCCAAAGATGCATGTTATATTCGCCGTGATGGTGATGTACGTCACCTTTTTCCTCATCGGCGCCCGTGTGCGCATGTTCATCCTCATCATCATCCGCGCCCTTCATGAGTAACGGTTTTACATCGGCAAGTTGCGCGATGGTAACCTGCTTATTATCGGGGATATTCCTGACCGACTTCTCCATAAAGGCTTCCATTTCCGGGCCAACCCAGACGACTAAGTCCGCGCCCTGTAAGCGTTTTACGTCTGATGGACGCAATGAATAATCATGCTCGGAAGCCCCATCCGGAAGTAATACTTGCGTATCCGTAACGCCATCAGCAATGGCGGAAGCGATAAACCCAAGCGGTTTAAGCGAAGCGACAACGGCGGCATCGGCGGCCTGGGTTGCACTCCCCCAAAGCGCGGCGGATAATGCTGCGAAAAGAAGCGTATTTTTCTGTAACATAATGCGACTAATCATCGTAATGAATGTGTGAAATGTGATATTATAACATTCTATCACTTCTGCAAGCCTAAAATTAACATGACAAGTTTAGTTTCACTGGAAAACGTCTCGGTCTCATTTGGTCAACGCCGCGTCCTCTCTGACGTGTCGCTTGAATTGAGCCCCGGAAAAATTTTAACGCTTCTCGGCCCTAACGGCGCGGGGAAGTCAACGCTTGTACGCGTGGTTTTAGGACTGGTAGCCCCTGATGAAGGGGTGATCAAGCGCAACGGGCAACTCCGTATCGGCTATGTCCCGCAAAAGCTCTATCTCGATACCACGCTTCCGCTGACGGTAAACCGATTTTTACGTTTACGTCCCGGCACGCAAAAAACGGATATTCTCCCGGCGCTTAAACGCGTTCAGGCCGGACATTTGATTGACGCGCCCATGCAAAAACTCTCCGGCGGCGAGACACAGCGCGTACTGCTGGCGCGTGCTCTGCTTAACAGGCCGCAGTTGCTGGTACTTGATGAGCCGACGCAAGGCGTGGATGTCAACGGCCAGGTCGCGTTATACGACCTTATCGATCAGCTGCGTCGCGAACTCGATTGCGCCGTGTTGATGGTGTCACATGATCTACATCTGGTCATGGCAAAGACGGATGAAGTGTTATGCCTGAACCATCATATTTGCTGTTCCGGCGCGCCGGAAGTGGTGTCTATGCATCCGGAATTTATCTCTATGTTTGGCCCGCGAGGCGCGGAGCAATTAGGGATTTATCGCCATCATCATAATCATCGCCACGATTTACAGGGCCGTATTGTACTGCGCCGGGGAAATGGTCACTCATGATTGAATTATTACTGCCCGGCTGGCTGGCCGGGATGATGCTGGCCTGCGCCGCTGGTCCTTTGGGCTCATTTGTGGTCTGGCGTCGGATGTCCTATTTTGGCGATACGCTGGCTCACGCGTCGCTTCTGGGCGTGGCGTTTGGCCTGTTGCTGGACGTTAACCCCTTTTATGCGGTAATCGCCGTTACGCTGCTGCTGGCCGCCGGTCTGGTATGGCTGGAGAAACGCCCTCACCTCGCGATTGATACCTTACTGGGCATTATGGCGCACAGCGCCTTATCTTTAGGACTGGTCGTGGTCAGCCTGATGTCCAACGTCCGCGTTGATTTAATGGCTTATCTGTTTGGCGATTTGCTGGCCGTCACGCCGGAAGATCTTATCTCGATCGCTATTGGGGTCGTTATTGTGCTGGCCATTCTCTTCTGGCAGTGGCGCAACTTGCTGTCAATGACTATCAGTCCGGATCTTGCCTTTGTCGATGGCGTGAAGTTACAGCGCGTGAAGCTGCTATTGATGCTGGTAACGGCGTTAACTATCGGCGTAGCGATGAAGTTTGTCGGAGCGCTGATCATTACGTCGCTGCTGATTATCCCCGCCGCAACCGCGCGTCGCTTTGCCCGTACGCCGGAACAGATGGCGGGCGTCGCCGTTGGTGTAGGTATGATAGCGGTTACAGGTGGACTGACCTTCTCAGCCTTTTATGATACCCCGGCAGGGCCATCCGTAGTGCTGTTTGCCGCGCTGCTGTTTATCTTCAGTATGATGAAAAAGCAGGCAAGCTAAGCGTGTGTTGCCCGGTGACGCTGCGCTTACCGGGCCTACAAAATCGCCCAGGTCTGATGAGCGCAGCGACTTCAGGCGCTAAGGCATCTCTGGCGGCGTGATCCCGAAATGGTTCCAGGCGCGCACCGTTGCCATACGCCCACGCGGCGTGCGCTGCAAAAAGCCTTGCTGAATCAGATACGGCTCCAGCACATCCTCAATGGTTTCACGCTCTTCGCCAATCGCCGCCGCCAGGTTATCCAGTCCCACCGGACCACCGAAGAATTTATCAATAACCGCCAGCAGCAGCTTGCGATCCATATAGTCAAACCCTTCCGCATCGACGTTCAGCATATCCAGCGCCTGCGCGGCAATTTCCGCTGAAATAGCCCCGTCATGCTTCACCTCAGCAAAATCACGCACACGTCTGAGCAGGCGGTTGGCTATACGCGGCGTACCGCGCGCCCGACGCGCCACTTCCAGCGCGCCGTCATCGCTCATTTCAAGCCCCATGTGCCTTGCGCTGCGCCCGACGATGTGCTGCAGATCGGGCACCTGGTAGAACTCCAGGCGCTGCACAATACCAAAACGGTCACGTAGCGGGGACGTTAACGACCCGGCGCGCGTCGTCGCGCCAATGAGCGTAAACGGCGGCAGATCGATTTTAATTGAACGTGCAGCCGGCCCTTCGCCAATCATAATATCCAACTGGTAATCTTCCATCGCCGGATAGAGTACCTCTTCCACCACCGGTGAAAGCCGGTGGATCTCATCAATAAACAGCACATCATGCGGTTCAAGATTGGTGAGCATAGCCGCCAGATCGCCTGCTTTTTCCAGCACCGGGCCGGACGTGGTTCGGAGGTTGACGCCCATTTCATTGGCAACGATATTCGCCAGAGTCGTTTTACCTAACCCTGGCGGGCCGAAAATCAGCAAGTGATCTAATGCGTCGCCACGCCGTTTTGCCGCCTGAATAAAGATCTCCATCTGGGAGCGCACCTGCGGTTGGCCGACATATTCCGCCAATAACTTCGGGCGAATGGCGCGATCGGCGACGTCTTCTGCGATCGTGGCGCCTGCTGAAATCAGGCGATCTGCTTCTATCATCCTTTACCTCATAGCGCGGCGCGTAACGCGTCGCGAATCAGTGTTTCACTGCTTGCGTCCGGACGGGCGATCTTACTTACCATCCGACTGGCTTCTTGCGGTTTATAACCCAGCGCCACCAGCGCAGCAACTGCTTCTTGTTCTGCATCTTCCGAGGTTGGGCTGGCCGGCGACGTCAATACCAGATCGACCGCTGGCGTAAAGAGATCGCCATGTAGCCCTTTAAAGCGGTCTTTCATTTCGACAATCAGCCTTTCGGCGGTTTTCTTGCCGATACCCGGCAGCTTCACCAGCGCACCCAGCTCTTCGCGCTCAACCGCATTCACAAACTGCTGCGCCGACATGCCGGAGAGGATCGCCAGCGCCAGCTTAGGCCCGACGCCATTCGTTTTAATTAGCTCTTTAAATAGCGTGCGCTCTTGCTTATTGTTAAATCCGTACAGCAACTGCGCATCTTCACGCACCACGAAGTGGGTGAAGACGATTGCCTCCTGCCCGGCCTCCGGCAGCTCGTAAAAGCAGGTCATAGGCATATGTACTTCATAGCCTACGCCCCCTGTCTCCAGCAGCACGATCGGGGGTTGTTTTTCGAGAATAATGCCTCTGAGTCTGCCTATCACATGACGCTCCTGCGTAAAGGGCTGAAAAGATAATGCACTATCATAAAAAAAGACTGGATGTTTATCCAGATGAAAAACACTTATCCCGATATTTCTGTACTCCGACAACCCGCGATAGTTAACGACGGGCACGCTCCCCGCTGCGTACAAAATAAGTCGTACACTCATTGACAACTTTTTGCGTCCTACGCGAATAACTTTTTGCCAACATGCCGTGGCGCAAGTTTGGTAGTCTTCAATAATGAGTATCCTGATAACACTAATACTGTATCCAGTACGAATGCCAACAGCGGAACATCGGTCCCCCCAAAAAACAGACCCGAGAATAGATTTAATAAAATTAACCACTAGCGCTGAATTTAATCGCATGTTGTTTTATCGTCGCGCACAACATATTTTAATTCACCATGACACAATAAATATTGTGCAAACTCATTTTTCATGCCATCGAAATTCACGGCTGGTATCCCTTCTGAATAACTATAATAAATATTCACATACTCTTCACTACTAAAAAGTGCCTGTCGTTTTGCTGCTAACCCACGGCCTTTTGCTGCAATATACTGGAAGCAGTGGCCGCTGGCACCACAGCTCCGCCCATCATCAACAATATATATATCGGCAGCGTTAAACAACTGTTCCAGCCAGCACTGGCGAATCGTTCCGGCCGCACAAACCAAAAATAATGATGCGCTAATCATCCACCCGGATTTTTTTACCGATGTCATAGCCAGGAAAGCCATAAAGCACGCTGCCTGCATGCACAAAACCAGTTCTTTATTCCCGGCAACCAAATGCCACTGGTTAAATACTAAGGCAATGAAAACTGAACTCAATGTTGCCAACAGTCTGGTTCTGAACCGCCTGGCAGGGAGAAGTAAAAATAATAATGAAATCGTCCCTGGCTTTAATAAAAAAACAACGGTATTAGCCTCTGCCATATCAATACTCAAACAATAACAAAAACTAATAAACAGATGAAAGATAATAGCAACAAAAATATAAGAAAAATAAAACACCCAACCTATTTTCATTGGTTTATCATCAACCACGTCGTACTCCCTGTCAATATAAGAGAGCAGATAATGAGAAATTTACCACCTTAATTCCTCCCCAGTTATATTTGCGACATTAATTCCAACAAATGAAATATTCACCATACATATTTCGATGACACTAAGGCTTGTCATTTATCTGGTATAATGCTAACTACCCTGTAGAATAAATAAAAGGAATTTATTTCAAATAATGGAATGCAGAGATGAAAAAACATTATCCTGTCCAATATGAAACCGGGGATATCGTCTTTACCTGTATAGGTGCCGCGCTTTTCGGCCAGATATCCACCGCTTCACAGTGCTGGAGCAACCATGTTGGGATTATTATTGGTCATAATGGTGATGACTATCTGGTGGCGGAAAGTCGCGTCCCCCTCTCAACCGTCACCACGCTGTCACTATTTATACAACGTTCAGCCGGACAACGTTACGCGGTTCGTCGCCTGTGCGGCGGCCTGACGGTCGAGCAGAAACTCGCCATCATGGAGCAGGTTCCCGCCCGGCTGAATAAGTTTTATCACACGGGGTTTAAATACGAGTCATCGCGCCAGTTCTGCTCGAAATTTGTGTTTGATATCTATAAAGAAGCATTGTGTATTCCGGTAGGCGATATTGAGACATTCGAAGAATTACTTCACAGCAATCCTGATGCGAAACTCACCTTCTGGAAATTCTGGTTTTTAGGTTCAATCCCGTGGGATCGTAAGACGGTGACGCCCGCCAGCCTGTGGCAACATCCCAATTTAGAATTAATTAGCGCCTGTGGAATTGAAAACCCTCAACGCGAGGCTGAGGGAGAATAATTTAGCGCAACCTTCCCCGCGCCAGATTGAGTCGGCTCTCGCTCATTTGCATCGCGTTCTGGCTAACATGGCAATGCGTAATGGCGATAGCCAGCGCATCTGCGGCGTCTGCCTGCGGGTTAGCGGGGAGCTTCAGCAACGTACGAACCATATGCTGTACCTGGCTTTTCTCCGCGCTACCAATACCGACGACAGTTTGCTTCACCTGACGCGCCGCGTATTCAAACACGGGCAGTTCCTGGTTGACCGCGGCGACAATCGCTACGCCGCGCGCCTGTCCCAGCTTGAGGGCTGAATCGGCATTCTTCGCCATAAACACTTGTTCGATAGCAAAATAGTCCGGCTGGAACTGCGTGATGATTTCCGTCACGCCTGCGTATATGAGCTTCAAACGAGACGGCAAATCATCGACTTTGGTACGAATACATCCGCTGCCCAGATAGGTCAGTTGTCTGCCTACCTGGCGGATAACGCCATAACCAGTAATACGCGAGCCGGGGTCAATACCGAGAATAATCGACACGCTATACCCCCTGCCCGCCGGCGTTTAGCAGCACCATTACAGGGTCGCCGCCACCTCATCAGAGATCTCACCGTTATGGTAGACTTCCTGAACATCGTCACAGTCTTCCAGCATATCGATAAGACGTAGCAGTTTCGGCGCGGTTTCCGCATCCATATCCGCTTTGGTTGACGGGATCATGGACACTTCGGCGCTGTCCGCTTTCAGACCCGCCGCTTCCAGCGCGTCACGCACTTTGCCCATCTCTTCCCAGGCAGTGTAAACATCAATCGCGCCATCATCATAGGTCACAACATCTTCCGCGCCAGCTTCCAGTGCGGCTTCCATGATGGTGTCTTCATCGCCTTTCTCAAAGGAGATGACCCCTTTCTTACTGAACAGGTACGCCACTGAGCCATCGGTACCCAGATTACCGCCGCACTTGCTGAAAGCATGACGCACTTCCGCTACGGTACGGTTACGGTTGTCACTCAAACACTCAATCATAATGGCCGTGCCGCCAGGACCATAACCTTCATAGATGATGGTTTCCATGTTCGAGTCTTCATCACCACCCACACCGCGAGCGATGGCACGGTTCAGAGTGTCGCGGGTCATGTTGTTGGCCAGCGCTTTATCTACAGCCGCGCGCAGACGCGGGTTGGCATCCGGATCGCCGCCGCCCAATTTAGCTGCCGTTACCAGTTCACGAATAATTTTAGTGAAGATTTTACCGCGCTTGGCATCTTGCGCAGCTTTACGATGTCTGGTGTTGGCCCATTTACTATGACCTGCCATAAATATTTCCTCAAAAAAAGCGCGCCTTTTCAGGCGACGTTAATGACAAACTCTTCAATCGCTTGCCGGTTACTCCAGGACTTGGTAAGCGCCGCCGCGTCAGGCGCATCAAGCCACTGGTACGTCAGATGTTCAGTGAATATCACCTGCCGCTCATGCGGTAACGCAAGGCAGAACCAGAATTCTGTATTGTGCATGACGCCCGGCGCATAGCGATGACGTAAATGTGAAAAAATTTCAAACTCCACCGTACGTTGGCAGTCGACTAAGGTCAGTTGCTCTGCCGCAACATCAATCGTGACCTCCTCTTTGACTTCACGCACGGCGGCCTGCAACGCGGTCTCCCCTTCTTCTATGCTGCCAGTCACTGACTGCCAAAAATCCGGGTCGTCGCGTCGCTGCAACATTAGCACCCGTTTCGTATCCTGCGCGAAAATAACCACCAGGACCGAAACGGGGCGCTTGTACACTTTATCCTTCACGCGACCTCGTTGTTGGCTGTTGGGTGACGCCGCGCATTGATGAGACTCCCCCTTGCGGGCCGCCGCGATATCACGCGAATGATGTCGTGTACATTGTTCATATCAGTTATTCTCGGCTTTCTTCACAACCGGAATCCCCAACTCCGTCAACGCTGCCTGGTTGGCGAAACTCGGCGCTTCAGTCATCAGACACGCGGCGGCGGTCGTTTTCGGGAAGGCGATAACATCACGAATATTGTCGGTGCCGGTCAACAGCATGGTCAGACGGTCCAGACCAAACGCCAGGCCCGCGTGCGGCGGCGTACCGTATTTCAACGCATCCAACAGGAAGCCGAACTTCTCGCGCTGCTCCTGCTCATTGATACCGAGAATACCAAATACGGTTTGCTGCATTTCACCGTTGTGAATACGCACCGAACCGCCACCCACTTCATAGCCGTTAATCACCATATCGTAAGCGTTAGCGACGGCTTCTTCCGGGGCAGTTTTCAGTTCAGACGCCGTCATGTCACGCGGGGCGGTGAACGGATGGTGCATCGCGGTCAGACCGCCTTCGCCGTCGTCTTCGAACATCGGGAAGTCAATCACCCACAGCGGCGCCCATTTGTCTTCGTCGGTCAGGCTCAGGTCTTTGCCCAGTTTCAGACGCAGCGCGCCCAGCGCATCGGCAACCACTTTTTTGTTATCTGCGCCGAAGAAGATCATGTCGCCGTCCTGCGCGCCGGTACGTTCAAGGATAGCCTCGACGATGTCGGCGGTCAGGAACTTGGCCACCGGACTGTTAATCCCGTCCAGACCTTTCGCGCGCTCGTTAACTTTGATATATGCCAGTCCTTTCGCGCCGTAGATCTTAACAAAGTTACCGTAATCGTCGATCTGCTTACGGCTAAGCTGTGCGCCGCCAGGCACACGCAGCGCTGCCACGCGGCCTTTCGGATCGTTAGCCGGGCCCGCGAAGACCGCGAACTCTACCGATTTCAGCAGGTCAGCGACATCTACCAGCTCCATCGGGTTACGCAGGTCTGGCTTGTCGGAACCGTAGCGACGTTCCGCTTCGGCAAACGTCATGACCGGGAAATCCCCCAGATCCACGCCTTTCACTTCCAGCCACAAATGGCGCACCAGCGCTTCCATCACTTCGCGCACCTGTGGCGCGGTCATGAAGGAGGTCTCGACGTCGATCTGAGTAAACTCCGGCTGACGGTCAGCACGTAAGTCTTCATCACGGAAGCATTTGACTATCTGATAGTAACGGTCGAAACCGGACATCATCAGGAGCTGTTTGAACAGCTGCGGCGACTGCGGCAACGCATAGAATTTACCTTTGTGTACGCGGGACGGTACCAGGTAATCGCGCGCGCCTTCCGGGGTCGCTTTGGTCAGCATCGGGGTTTCAATATCAAGGAAACCGTGATCGTCCATAAAACGACGCACCAGGCTGGTAATTTTGGCGCGAGTTTTCAGGCGCTGCGCCATTTCCGGACGACGCAAATCCAGATAGCGGTACTTGAGACGCGCCTCTTCGGTATTAACGTGGTTAGCGTCAAGCGGCAGTGAGTCTGCGCGGTTGATGATAGTGAGAGAGGACGCCAGCACTTCAATTTCGCCGGTCGCCATATCCGCATTGACGTTTTTCGCGTCACGCGCACGCACGGTGCCCGTAACCTGAATGCAGAACTCATTACGCAGTTCAGAGGCCAGCTTTAACGCGTCCGCACGATCCGGATCGAAGAACACCTGCACAATACCTTCGCGGTCGCGCATATCGATAAAGATCAGGCTGCCAAGATCACGACGACGGTTGACCCAACCACACAGAGTCACCTGCTGCCCCACGTGGGACAGACGTAGCTGTCCGCAATATTCTGTACGCATGAGATATCCCTTAACTTAGCCGCAGGCGGATTGTTGCCTGCCATGCAGGCGACGAAGTCGCAGCTTTAGCTGTATGTCACAACTGGATGAAAAAAGGCGGCTATTATACTGGAAATTCTGCCGCACGATAAGAGTCAATCCAGCATGGGAGCGATAACTTGCCCGTTTCATGCGGTATCGACACTTGGTTCATACTGACTGTACCCGGGTTTTTCACGCGGGTATTGCGTATGCTCACAAAAATTAACAATATTTGTCGCCGCTTTCCTCTTTAATCGCGCTTAAGGTGTAGTGAAATCCGCTATTTTTAGGAGAGTGATTATCATGCTGAAACTCAACGCGACCACAACCGCCCTGGTGGTTATTGATTTACAGGAAGGAATTCTTCCGTTTGCCGGCGGCCCGTATACGGCAAATGAGGTGGTCGCCCGCGCCGCGCGGCTGGCGGAAAAGTGTCGCGCCAACGGCTCGCCCGTGGTTATGGTACGCGTTGGATGGTCTGATGATTATGCCGAAGCGTTAAAACAGCCGGTGGATGCCGCAACGCCTGCGCACGCGTTGCCGGAAAACTGGTGGACCTGGCCTACGGCATTGGGTAAAAAGGACAGCGATCTGGAAGTGACTAAACGCCAGTGGGGCGCATTTTACGGCACCGACCTGGAATTACAGCTTCGCCGCCGGGGTATCGACACCATCATATTGTGCGGAATCTCAACCAATATCGGCGTCGAATCCACAGCGCGTAACGCCTGGGAGTTGGGATTTAACCTTATTATTGCCGAAGATGCCTGTAGCGCCGCCAGCAGTGAGCAGCATCAGAGCAGTATGACGCATATTTTCCCGCGCATTGGCCGGGTACGCAGCGTAGAGGATATTTTAAACGCCTTATGATCTACATTGGCTTGCCGCAATGGTCGCACCCGAAATGGGCGCGGCTCGGCATCACCAGTCTGGAAGAGTATGCCCGCCACTTTAACTGCGTGGAGGGCAACACCACGCTTTACGCGCTGCCGAAAGCGGAAATTGTCGATCGCTGGTATGCGCAAACTACGGACGATTTCCGTTTTTGCTTTAAATTTCCCGCCACCATTTCTCACCAGGCCGCTCTGCGCCATTGCGACGATCTGGTACAGGCGTTTTTTACCCGCCTGGCGCCGCTGGAAACGCGTATTGGCCAATACTGGCTGCAGTTGCCCGCCGCCTTTGGACCGCGCGATCTCCCCGCCTTATGGCAGTTTCTTGATGCGCTCCCCGCCACGTTTACCTATGGCGTAGAAGTTCGTCATCCGTGTTTTTTTGACAAGGGTGAGGATGAACAGCGGCTCAATCGCGGGTTACACGCGCGCGGCGTAAACCGCGTGATCCTGGATAGTCGTCCGGTACATGCCGCCCATCCCCACAGCGAGGCCGTCCGTGACGCGCAGCGAAAAAAACCCAAAGTCCCGGTACATGCGGTCGTGACGGCCAGCCATCCGATGGTGCGTTTTATCGGTAGCGATAATATGGCGCAAAACCGTGAGTTTTTCGCTGCCTGGTTGCAGAAACTCCCGCAGTGGCGGCAGACCACCACGCCTTTTCTGTTTTTACATACTCCGGATATCGCGCAGGCGCCGGAACTGGTGAATACGCTTTGGCATGATTTACGCAGCGTCTTACCGGAAATCGGCACTGCTCCGTCCATTCCACAGCAATCTTCTCTTTTCTGAAAATGCCCCCTATCATAGACAGTGCCATCAGCCATTTTAAAAGGGAGTTTGTATGGTAAGCGCGCTGTATGCCGTTTTGGGTGCGTTATTATTAATGAAGTTCTCTTTTAATGTCGTTCGCTTGCGAATGCAGTACCGTGTCGCCTATGGCGACGGCGGTTTTAGCGAATTGCAAAGCGCCATCCGTATTCATGGCAACGCGGTGGAATATATTCCTGTCGCGCTGGTGCTGCTGCTGTTTATGGAAATGAACGGCGCCGAAACGTGGATGGTGCATATCTGCGGCATCATTTTAATCGCCGGTCGGCTGATGCATTATTACGGTTTTCACCACCGCCTGTTCCGCTGGCGGCGGGCGGGGATGAGCGCGACCTGGTACGCATTGTTGCTGATGGTGCTGGCAAACCTGTGGTATATGCCCTGGGAGTTGGTTTTCTCCCTGTATTAGCGCACAATATGCGCCTTTATTTTTCCCGGATGTATACGTTATGTCTCACCGCGACACGCTTTTTTCTGCGCCTATCGCCCGTCTCGGCGACTGGACTTTTGATGAACGAGTAGCCGAAGTTTTCCCCGACATGATTCAGCGTTCGGTACCAGGCTACTCCAACATCATCTCCATGATCGGCATGTTAGCTGAACGCTTTGTGCAGCCGAACACGCAGGTCTACGATCTGGGCTGCTCGCTGGGTGCCGCGACGCTGTCTGTTCGGCGTAATATCCGCCATGAGCATTGTCGCATTATCGCCGTCGATAACTCCCCGGCCATGATTGAACGCTGCCGCCGTCATATTGATGCGTATAAAGCGCCTACGCCGGTTGAAGTCGTTGAAGGCGATATCCGCGATATCACTATTGAAAACGCCTCGATGGTGGTGCTGAATTTTACCCTACAATTCCTTGAACCTGCCGAACGCCAGGCATTGCTGGATAAGATTTACCTGGGGTTGAATCCCGGCGGCGCGCTGGTACTGTCGGAAAAATTTAGCTTTGAAGACGCGAAAGTGGGCGAGCTGTTATTCAACATGCACCACGATTTTAAACGCGCTAATGGGTACAGCGAACTGGAGATCAGCCAAAAGCGCAGTATGCTGGAAAACGTGATGCTCACCGACTCGGTGGAAACACATAAAGCGCGCCTGCGTCAGGCGGGTTTCGAACACAGCGAACTGTGGTTCCAGTGCTTTAACTTCGGGTCGCTTGTCGCGTTAAAAGCCGGAGTTGCCGCATGATCGAGTTTGGTAACTTTTATCAGCTCATTGCTAAAAATCATCTCTCCCACTGGCTGGAAACATTGCCCGCGCAGATTGCCGCCTGGCAACGCGAGCAGCAGCATGGCTTGTTTAAACAGTGGTCGAACGCGGTAGAATTTTTACCGGAAATTACGCCCTGGCGGCTGGATTTACTGCACAGCGTCACGGCGGAAAGCGAAACGCCGCTCAGCGAAGGTCAGCTAAAGCGTATTGATACATTGCTGCGTAATCTGATGCCGTGGCGTAAAGGCCCGTTCTCGCTTTATGGCGTAGATATTGATACCGAATGGCGCTCAGACTGGAAGTGGGATCGCGTACTGCCGCATCTGTCAGATTTAACCGGCCGGACGATCCTTGATGTCGGCTGCGGCAGCGGCTATCACCTGTGGCGGATGATTGGCGCGGGCGCACATCTGGCGGTCGGCATCGATCCTACACAGCTTTTCCTCTGCCAATTTGAGGCGGTGCGTAAACTGTTGGGTAACGATCAGCGCGCGCATCTGCTGCCGTTGGGCATTGAACAACTCCCGGCGCTGAAAGCATTTGATACCGTCTTTTCAATGGGGGTGCTTTATCACCGTCGCTCGCCGCTGGAGCATCTGTGGCAATTAAAAGATCAGTTGGTCAACGAGGGTGAGCTGGTACTGGAAACGCTGGTCGTCGACGGCGACGAAAATACTGTACTGGTGCCGGGTGACCGCTACGCGCAGATGCGTAACGTCTATTTTATTCCTTCCGCGCCGGCATTAAAAAAATGGCTGGAAAAATGCGGCTTTGTTGATGTGCGTATCGCTGACGTTTGCGTCACTACCACCGAAGAGCAGTGCCGTACCGAATGGATGGTTACCGAGTCGCTGGCCGATTTTCTTGACCCGAACGATCGCAGCAAGACGGTGGAAGGCTATCCCGCCCCGCAGCGCGCGGTGCTGATTGCGCGTAAACGGTGATGGATTGCCGAATGACCGTTACGTATAGCACCGTTTCTCCAAAATAGTTCAAGTTGCAGCAAGGCGGCAACGCAGCAAATCCCCGGGAACGTAGGTAGCTACGTGACCGGGGTGCGCGAGGCGGCCAACGCTGCTGCGGCTTGAAATATGAAGGAGAAAAAAAGCCCCTGTTGAATTGGCAGGGGCCTGGTACGAGCAAGCATCATATTGGGCGACATGATGCAACGGTAAAAATCATTTGGCCTGATGGCGAACAATGATTCCTTTCATTTCAGCGACCGCCGCACCCTCTACCCTATAGCGAGAATACTCGTCCGCCTGTATATCGGCAGACATCGATAACCCCTGATTGCGATAGCGCATCGGCGAAGGCAGTAAGACTCCGGCGGAACTGTGTACTTCCCGTACTCCGGCATCGAGGAAATTCTGCAGGTTATTTGCACGAACCCCCGCACCAGCCATAATGATTGGAGCATCCCCCTGGGCAATAAGTTCCATAATTATTGATAAACCTTGCGCCGCATCGGCTTTTTGCCCGGAAGTCAGTACTCTTGCTACGCCTGCGTCAGCCAGATTCTTTAGCGCATTGAAGGGATTAGCGCACATATCGAAGGCGCGGTGGAATGTCACCGCCAGCGGCCCGGCCGCCGTCATTATTTTTTCCATTCGCGACATATCGACATCCCCATCAACGGTCAACACGCCAGTAACCAGCCCGGGAAACCCCAACTCTCTGACGAGACGGATATCTTCCAGCATGGCGGCAAATTCGCCGTCAGTGTAGTAAAAATCTCCGCCGCGAGGACGAATAATCGGATGTACGGGAATCGTAATATGCTCGCGTACGCTGCGTAAGATGCCGAAAGAAGGCGTAAGCCCTCCTTCTTTCGGCGCGGCGCACAGTTCGATACGATCCGCGCCGTTTCGCTGCGCGGTGAGCGCGCATTCCATGCTGTAACAACAGATCTCAAGTAACGCCATATTCACTCCGCTCGGCAGGTTAATGGGCCGCCTGTTCGCTGGCGACAATCGCTTCAATCGACCATGGATGAAATTTTACCGTGACGCGGCCATCGGTCACAGCCAGCGTAGGGTTTGGCAAACGTTCATGCTCGCCCTGTGGCGAACTGGTTTTAACCACGATCCCCGGCTGACTAAGCCCCTCATCCGACAACAACGCCAGGGCCCTCGCGTTCAAGGTCTCCGGCTCGCCGGGCAGCACGATTTCAATATGCTCCCACCCTTCGTGTGGATAGCGTTTTTCTCCCGGCCACGGTAATTCAATAACAGAAAACCGCCAGTGTTCCACACATACCGGTTCATGCAGTTTAAACAGACAAATCGGCCTGCCGTTGATGATATTTTCCGACAGTAGCTCGCCGCATTGTTCAAAACCGCGACGCCAACGCTCCGCCGTCGTATTCTGGTGACAGCGCAATGAAATGTGATCGGCCTCAAGGGCGCTAATCTGCAGACCAAGGCGAGTGGAAAGTTCTCTGAACGCCAGAGTGAATCGCGGTAAATCTGCGGAAATATCATGCAGTTCATCAATGTGTTGCCAGTTCGCCATATCAGGACGCTCTTCTTGCTGTGAAAACCGCTAATTTACGCTGTTGCGCCCCGGCAACCAACCTTTGATTTGATTGGGCGTTTATTGAATGCTTATGCAGATTATTGTTGCGTATATTTCAGGCGACGCGCCGCGCGCGCAATGCTGACGCCAACGGGCATTTGCAGTATACTCCCGCCCTAATTCTTAAACTGGCGCGGGCAATACAGTCCACTTCATAAACGTAAGGTATTCCGGTGAATATTCAGGCTCTTCTCTCAGAAAAAGTTAGTCAGGCCATGATTGCTGCAGGCGCGCCTGCAGATTGCGAGCCCCAGGTTCGTCAGTCAGCCAAAGTTCAGTTCGGCGACTATCAGGCCAACGGCATGATGGCAGTTGCGAAAAAACTGGGTATGGCCCCCCGACAACTTGCAGAGCAGGTGCTGACTCATCTGGATCTCAGCGGCATCGCCAGCAAGGTTGAAATCGCCGGCCCAGGCTTTATCAATATTTTCCTCGAACCGGCTTTTCTCGCTGAACAGGTGCAACAGGCGCTGACCTCCGATCGTCTGGGCGTTTCTCAGCCGACTCGCCAGACGATTGTCGTCGACTACTCCGCGCCCAACGTCGCGAAAGAGATGCACGTTGGTCATCTACGCTCCACGATCATTGGCGATGCGGCAGTGCGCACGCTGGAGTTTCTGGGCCATCATGTTATTCGCGCTAACCACGTCGGCGACTGGGGCACCCAGTTCGGTATGCTTATCGCCTGGCTGGAAAAACAGCAGCAGGAAAACGCGGGCGACATGGCGCTGGCGGATCTCGAAGGATTTTACCGCGATGCGAAAAAACATTATGACGAAGATGAAGCGTTTGCCGAGCGCGCGCGTAACTACGTCGTCAAATTGCAGAGCGGTGATACCTATTTCCGTGAGATGTGGCGTAAGCTGGTTGATATCACGATGACGCAAAACCAGATCACCTATGATCGTCTGAACGTCACTCTGACGCGTGACGATGTGATGGGCGAAAGTCTGTATAATCCGATGCTGCCGGGCATCGTCGCCGATCTGAAAGCCAAAGGCCTGGCGGTTGAAAGCGAAGGCGCAACGGTGGTTTTCCTTGATGAGTTTAAAAACAAGGAAGGCGACCCGATGGGCGTCATTATTCAGAAGAAAGATGGCGGTTATCTGTATACCACTACCGATATCGCCTGCGCCAAATACCGTTACGAAACGCTGCACGCCGACCGCGTGCTCTACTACATTGACTCCCGTCAGCACCAGCACCTGATGCAGGCCTGGACCATTGTGCGTAAAGCCGGTTATGTGCCGGATTCCGTTCCGCTGGAACACCACATGTTCGGCATGATGTTGGGTAAAGACGGTAAACCGTTTAAAACTCGCACGGGCGGTACGGTGAAACTGGCGGACCTGCTGGATGAGGCGCTGGAGCGCGCGCGTCGTCTGGTGGCGGAGAAGAACCCGGATATGCCGGCTGACGAGCTGGAAAAACTGGCTAACGCCGTCGGTATTGGCGCGGTGAAATACGCCGATCTGTCAAAAAACCGCACCACTGACTATATCTTCGACTGGGATAATATGTTGGCTTTCGAAGGCAATACCGCACCTTATATGCAGTATGCCTATACGCGTGTGCTGTCTGTTTTCCGTAAAGCGGACATCGACGAGCAGGCGCTGGCGAGCGCGCCGGTTATCATTAGCGAAGATCGCGAAGCGCAGCTCGCTGCCCGTCTGCTGCAGTTTGAAGAAACCCTGACGGTGGTCGCGCGTGAAGGTACGCCGCACGTCATGTGCGCGTATCTGTATGACGTCGCCGGGCTGTTCTCCGGCTTCTACGAGCACTGCCCTATTCTCAGCGCCGAGAATGACGCGGTTCGCAATAGCCGCCTAAAACTGGCGCAACTGACGGCGAAGACGCTGAAACTGGGTCTGGATACGTTGGGTATCGAAACCGTAGAACGCATGTAAACGCGCCGTCGTTAACATCATCAGGCCTGACTCCGGGTAACGGACTCAGGCCTTTTTATTGCCACAGCGGTATATCTGTAACAAATCACAAGGAATGACACATTTCTATAGAGAGATGGAACATCTTTTACCTGTGCTGGCGCTGACCGCCCCGTATCATTAGGCGGCGGATTGTTCAGGTACAGGTAATGACTTTTAAAGACTTTGATGCGGAAGAGAAACTCTTCCTGAGACGTGTGATTGTGGCGTTTGGTGTAGTGGTTGTCTGCTTTGGTATCCTGATCTTCAACCTCTATAACTTGCAAATCCGCCAGCACCACTACTACACCACCCGTTCGAATGAGAACGATATCAAGATGCTACCCGTCGCGCCCACGCGCGGCATCATTTACGATCGCAACGGCATTCCGCTGGTGCGTAACGTAACCTGGTATGATATCGCGGTTACGCCCTATAAAATTGCCGATATGGATGCGCTGCTAAAACAGCTCACCCCTATTGTTGATCTCTCCCCCGACGATATCGCCGACTTTCGCCGCGCGCTAAAATCCAGTAGCCGCTATCGTCCGGTAGTGCTCAAAAACGCGCTAACGGATGTTGAAATCGCACGCTTTGCGGTCAATCAGTTTCATTTCAACGGCGTCACGATCAATAGCTATCAGGATCGGCAGTATCCTTACGGCGCGGAGCTGGCGCATGTTCTCGGTTACGTGTCAAAGATAAACGATAACGACCTTAAAGCGCTGGATAAAAAAGGGCTGGCAGAGAATTACGCGGCGGACCATAACATCGGTAAACAGGGGATTGAGCGTTACTACGAAAACGATCTTCATGGCAAAACCGGTTATCAGGAGGTCGAGGTGGATAATCACGGGCGTATTGTCCGCCTGCTGAAAGACGTTCCTCCCATCGCGGGTAAGAACATTCACCTGACGTTGGATCTCCATTTACAAGAGTACATTGAAAGTTTGCTGGCCGGGCAGCGTGCTGCCGTACTGGTTGAAGATCCGCACGATGGTTCAGTGCTGGCGATGGTATCTATGCCCAGCTACGACCCGACCCCCTTTGTAAAAGGCATTAGCTATCAGGATTACGGCAAACTGCTGCACGATAAAAATCTGCCGCTGATCAACCGCGTGACGCAAGGGCTTTATCCCCCGGCGTCAACGGTTAAACCCTATATGGCGATGTCCGCGCTGTTATGCGGGATTATTACGCCGCAAACCACCTTCTTTGGCGCGCCAACCTGGACGCTTCCCGGCACGCAGCGTCATTACCGGGACTGGAAAAAAACCGGACACGGTATGCTGGATGTCACTAAAGCGATTGAGGAATCTGCGGATACCTTTTTCTATCAGGTCGCTTATATGATGGGTATTGACCGTATCGACACGATGTTGTCTCAGTTCGGCTATGGCAAACCGACGGGTATCGACCTTAGTGAAGAGTATGACGGGCTGCTTCCCAGCCGCGCATGGAAACAGCGGGTCCATAAAAAAGCCTGGTATCAGGGCGATACCATCTCTGTCGGCATCGGCCAGGGCTACTGGATTGCCACCCCCATCCAGATGGTAAAAGCGATGGTGGCGCTCATCAACAACGGTAAGGTGATTGCCCCTCACCTGTTACTCAATGAAGAGAGCGGCAAAACGGTGGTTCCGTATCGTCCTTCAGGAACACCGGCACAGATAGCCGATCCGGCGTCGCCATACTGGGGACTGGTGCGTCAGGCGATGTACGGCATGGCGAATGCACCCAACAGAACGGGCTATAAGTTCTTTCACACCGCGCCCTACGGCATTGCGGCCAAAAGCGGCACGTCGCAGGTGTTTAGCCTGAAAGAAAATCAGACCTACAATGCGAAAATGATCCCCATTCGCCTGCGCGATCATGTGTTTTATACCGCTTTTGCACCGTATAAAAACCCTAAGGTCGCTATTGCCTTGATTCTGGAAAACGGCGGAAGCGACGGCGTTACCGCCGCGCCCATCATGCGAAAAATCCTTGACCACCTGTTTGATCCACAGGCTGATACCACACAGTCGGGTCAGGCGCCATAGTCAAATAAGCAAAGCGCCATCAGACAAGGATACGACCGGAATATCTGCATACATCAGAAATAGTTACGCAGATATTCCGTCAAACACAGCATTGCCATCGCCTGCCCGTAAGGCATAGAGGTCAACGGAATATGACGGTAAAAATCGAGATCGTGGCCCATGCCAGTGCCAAATGATGTTTGCAGCAGTTCGCCTTCCGGCGAGATATGTTTCACTATCCCCCGAATAGCTTTTTCCGCCACCTGCGCATAGTGCCGTTCGACATAGCGTTTGCGCACCGCTTTAAGAATACCGTAGGCAAAACCCGCCGTCGCCGACGCCTCAAGATAAGAGTGCGGATCGTCAAGCAGCGTATGCCACAAACCGCTTTCATCCTGACATTTCGCCAGCGCGGCGATCTGCGCATTCAGTACCTGGACCAGATAACGGCGCACGGCATTATTTTCCGGCAAGTCCAGCAGTTCAAGAAAATCCGGGATCACAATGGTCAGCCAGCTGTTGCCGCGCGCCCAGCGAGCGTTAGCGAAGTTATGATGACCGTCATAGCTCCAGCCGTGGAACCACAGCCCCGTCTCTTTATCCATCAAATTCTGCACGTGTAGCAGGAACTGATAGGTTGCCTCTTCCACATATTCCGGCCGGTTCAACAGCTTACCGATTTTCGCCAGCGGCAGCACCGTCATCATTAGCGTGTCGTCCCACATCTGCTGATGATTTTCCTCCGCCAGCGTGATGTGCTGCATTCCGCCGTGATCGGTACGGGGCATTTCATTCATCGCCCATTCGGCCCACGTTTCCAGCCACGGTAAATACGCTGGATTACGCGTCTCTTCATAGCGATACGCCAGCGTTAAAAACGGCGCCATCGTATTAACGTTTTTCGTCGTCGCGCCTTCCGCAAAACGATCGGCAAACCAGTCATCAATGATCTTACGCATCGTCTGGTCGCCGGTCTGTTGATAATAGTGATACATTCCGTACAGGCCCACGCCGTGCGTCCACTCCCATCCGGCCCAGCCTTTAGTATCGATCACGCGTCCGTCGTCCAGTCGCAATAAAAATTCGCCCGTCTCATCTTTAATATTGACCAGGTTATGCGTCACCTTTTGAATCAAGGCTTTTAGTTCATCTCTGGCGATAAAATGCTCAGGCTGACGCAATAGCGGACTGTGTTTGACTGGATAAACCATCATTTGCTTAACCTCTGTGTAATGTCGAATTCAGTGCTGCGTGCAGTTTTACCGCGGACGCAGTCGATTCGCTACAGTAAAAGCTAAGCTGGGCGGAAACCTTTTTGTTTCTGCCATTGCCAGAGCGTAAATGGCAAAAACGCAAAGAGTCCGGCAACCTACCTCACCATTTTATAAAACGGTGTTTCTATTTATTGTCTATGGAAAACCCCCAGCTAGGCTGGGGGTTCCGGAAAGCTTTCAGCTTTAAGCCAGTTATTAAAACCCCTTTTGATTTGTTAAAACATCTTGCGGTCTGGCAACTGCAAAAGTTCAACAAGAAATCAAAAGGGGGTCCCAATGGGGGGACGAAAAGAGCTTAGCGCACACCCGATGGAACTGTAAATATCACATAGTTTTCGCGACCAAATACCGAAGACAAGCGTTCTATGGAGAGAAGCGTAGGGCAGTAGGCAGCATATTAAGAAAATTGTGTGAATGGAAAAACGTACGAATTCTGGAAGCAGAATGTTGTGCAGATCATATTCACATGCTTCTGGAGATCCTGCCGAAGATGAGTGTGTCGAGTTTCATGGGATATCTGAAGCGTAAAAGTAGTCTGATGCTTTACGAGCAGTTTGGGGATCTAAAATTCAAATACAGGAACAGGGAGTTCTGGTGCAGAGGGTACTATATCGATACGGTGGGTAAGAATACGGCGAAGATACAGGACTACATAAAGCACCAGCTTGAAGAGGATAAAATGGGTGAGCAATTATCGATCCCTTATCCGGGCAGCCCGTTTACGGGCCGTAAGTAACGAAGTTTGATGCAAATGTCAGATCGTATGCGCCTGTTAGGGCGCGGCTGGTAAGAGAGCCTTACAGGCGCATCTGAAAAACCTCCGGCTATGCCGGAGGATATTTATTCAAAAAGAGAGTCAGGTCTGCTACCTGGCAAAGAAAGGAACGGTTAGCGGTAGTTCACAATCACCTGATTGCTCCGCACTTTTAACGCCGGGATAAGTCTGCCGCCGCCGGGGACTTCCCAGACAAAGCGGAGCGGCTCGACTGCGGGAACATGGGCAAAACCGTGGGTCGTGCCACTCTGACCATCGAGTTCTACGCAACGGGACTGGGAACATAACCGTACCCGTAATCCCGCGGGAGTCGGGCCATTCAGTTCATAACGCCAGGCGACCAGCGTCATCACACCGGAAACTGGCTGACGCGCCGACAATGGCGAAGACGATGCGGAAACGCCCCGGTAATTTAAGGTTACGCCCATACCGCTATCCTGCCACGCGCCTTCGCCTGCGGCCTGAACCGTCAGGGGAAAGAGCAACACCGCCAGCCACTTACGCATTATTTTCCTCCAATGGTCGCCGTCATGCGGATATGACGGTTATCGGAAAGCTCAAGGTTCGACAACACCACCAGCTGCGGTAAACTGCGCCGCAGAAAGCGGGACAATAATGGACGTAGCGCATGGTTAACCAGCAATACCGGCGGCGCGCCAAGCATCTCCTGGCGAGAAAGCGCCTCTTGTGTCTGCGCCAGCAGGCGATCCGCTAACCCCGGCTCAAGACCGCCGCCGCCCTGCAATGCCTGAAGTAGCAAACGCTCCAGCGCGGTATCCAGGCCAATCACCTGCACTTCTTCATTACCGGGGAACCACTGTTGCGTAATCGCTCGTCCTAATGCCACGCGTACCACGGCGGTTAATTCATGCGGATCGCTTTGTAACGGCGCATGTTCCGCCAGCGTTTCCAGAATGGTGCGCATATCGCGAATAGGGACTTTTTCCGCCAGTAAGTTCTGCAGGACTTTGTGTAAGGTCGTGAGGGTCACGACGCCGGGGACCAGATCTTCCGTGAGTTTAGGCATCTCCTGAGAGACACGATCCAACAGTTGCTGCGCTTCCTGGCGGCCAAACAGTTCAGCGGAGAATTGGCCAATCAAGTGGTTAAGATGCGTCGCCACAACGGTACTGGCTTCAACGACGGTAAAGCCCTGAATTTGCGCCTGCTCTTTCAGGGCGCTTTCAATCCAGATGGCATCAAGGCCAAAAGCTGGATCGACGGTTTTCTCGCCCGGTAGCGTTCCCGCCGCCGTGCCGGGGTTAATAGCCAGCCAGCGTCCCGGATAGGCGTCCCCGCTGCCGATCTCTACCCCTTTCATCAAAATACGGTAGCGCGCAGGCTGTAAATCCATATTGTCGCGAATATGGACCACCGGCGGCAGGAACCCCATATCCTGCGCGAATTTTTTACGAATGCTGCGAATACGTCCGAGCAATTCGCCATCCTGTTGAAAATCCACCATCGGGATCAGGCGGTAGCCCACTTCCATTCCCAGTGAATCCTCAAGCTGTACGTCATTCCAGGTGGCTTCGACCACCGAGTTATTTTCCGGCATTTTTACCGGCTGCGGCTCCTCTGGCGCTTTTTCTTCACGCCCGCGCAGCCACCATGCCAGGCCGAGCAAAGCGGCGGTAAAAAGTAAAAATACCAGGTTAGGCATTCCTGGCACCATGCCAAGCAGCCCCAGCACCGCCGCTGCCAGCAGCATCACCCTTGGATTACTGAACAGTTGGCCAACCATCTGCTCGCCTACATCCTGATCGGTACTGACGCGGGTCACAATGACGCCCGCCGCCGTGGAGATAACCAGCGCCGGGATCTGGGCGACCAAGCCGTCGCCAATGGTCAGCAGGGTGTAGCTTTCCGCCGCGCTGCCCATGCTCATTCCGTGCTGCAATACGCCGACCAGCAGCCCGCCGACCACGTTAATGACCATGATGAGAATACCGGCGATGGCGTCGCCGCGCACAAATTTACTTGCCCCGTCCATCGAGCCGTAGAAGTCGGCTTCCTGAGTGACTTCCGAACGCCGTTTTTTGGCCTCGTCTTCACCAATCAGACCGGCATTAAGATCGGCGTCAATCGCCATTTGCTTACCGGGCATACCGTCCAGCACAAAGCGCGCGCCGACTTCGGCAATACGTCCGGCGCCTTTGGTGATGACCATGAAGTTGATAATGACGAGGATGATAAAAACCACAATCCCGATCGCGAAGTTACCGCCGACCAGGAAATGACCGAACGCCTCCACCACCTTTCCCGCCGCCGCCGCGCCGGTATGCCCTTCCATCAAAATAATGCGCGTTGAGGCTACGTTAAGCGCCAGACGCAGTAGCGTGGTAAACAGCAGGATGGTCGGAAACGCGGCAAAATCCAGAGTGCGCTGGGTAAACATCGCCACCAGCAGCACCATGATTGATAGCGCAATATTAAAGGTAAATAATAAGTCGAGGATAAAAGCAGGCAGCGGCAGCACCATCATCGACAAAATCAGCAGAATGAGGATCGGCCCGGCAAGAATTTGCCATTGCGTCGATTTCAGGTTGCTGGGCAGGCGCAGCATCGCGACCAGATTAGCCATCAGTATTCTTCTCGTTCATAAAATCCAGCGCTTCTGGCACCGGAAGGTTCTCAGGTTGTGGAGGACGTTGCCCGCCCGCAAGCCGCCAGCGTTTAAGCTGCCAGATCCAGGCCAACACTTCCGCAACGGCAGCATATAACTGCCCGGGAATTTGCTGACCAATTTCGGCGTGGCGATATAATGCCCGCGCCAGCGGCGGCGCTTCTAAAGTGGGAACCCGATGTTCAGCGCCGATCTCGCGAATGCGCAGCGCTATTAATCCAGCCCCCTTCGCGACCACTTTCGGCGCGCTCATTTTGTTTTCGTCATACTGCAGCGCCACGGAATAGTGCGTCGGGTTAGTGACAATGACGTCCGCTTTCGGCACATCTTCCATCATGCGGCGCTGCGCGGCGGCGCGTTGCATCTGGCGAATTTTGCCCTTAACATGCGGATCGCCTTCGCTCTCTTTAAATTCGTCGCGAATGTCCTGTCGCGACATGCGTAATTTTTTCAGGTGGCTAAAGATCTGGAAAAACACGTCAAATCCCACCATCGGAATCACGCCCAGTACCACCAGTAACGCGCAGAGTCCAACCAGATCCAGCGCATTCCCCATTGCGACGATCGGCGACTCCGCCATCAGGCGCATCATTTGCGGCCAGTGATGCCAGAGATAAAAGCCGGTAACGCAGCCGACCAGCGTGGATTTCAACACCGCTTTTAGCAGTTCCGCGCCGGTCTGCGCCGAAAACATGCGCTTAATTCCCGGCAGCGGGTTTAATTTAGAAAATTTTGGCTGTAGCGACTTACCGCTAAAAATCAGGCCGCCAAGCATAACCGGCGAGATAAGCGCCACCAGCACCACGCCCGCGATGAGCGGTAGCAGTGCCATCATCGCCGCTTTAATCAGCAAAATTATCTGCCCCAGGATCAGGTTAGGATCGTTCACCATACGGTGATCGAAGTGCAGGCCTGCTGAGAGCATTCCCGCCAGCTGCCGCGCTAACGACTCGCCGCCGAACCAAATAATACAAACGCCCACCAGCAATATCAGCAGTGAGGTCAGTTCTCTGGAACGGGGGATCTGCCCTTCTTCCCGCGCTTTTTCAAGTCGGTGGGGTGTGGGGGCTTCTGTTTTGTCGTCGTCGCTCTCTTCTGCCACGCAGCAAACCCTGGATAGATTGATAAGCGAGAATGATGCCAGAACCGCTTTACGCCAATGGGCAGAGTAAGCGGTAAAAAAGGCGGGGTTTATGGCGTTAATAGAGATAGCCGGATACGATAAGAAAGTCTCGTATCCGGCCTGGTTGACGGATTCGGACCCGATAAGCGCCGCGCCATCAGGTCAAAAAAGCTTAAAAGCCAAGACTGTCCAGCAGGTCGTCCACCTGATCCTGACTGGCAACGACGCCAGCTTTCGAAGTATCCACCTGCGGGCCGTTGAGTAAGCTTTCGTTCTCGCGTTTTGGTCGCGCGCTCTGTTCCGGGATGTTTTCCAGCAGCACCATTAACAACTGGCGCTCAATCTCCTGAATCACGTCCATCATGCGTTTGATCACCTGACCCGTCAGATCCTGGAAATCCTGCGCCATCATAATGTCCAGCAGTTGCGCGTTAGTAAAGCTGGTATGGCCCGGGACATCCCTGAGAAACTGGCGCGTATCCGTCACCAGTTCACGGGCGTCGGAAAGCTCGATCGGATTGTCAAACCACTCGTCCCAACGTTGGGTTAGCGCTTTCGCCTCTTTTTCCATCGCATCCTGATGCGGCTGCGAGGCTTCGACACTGTTTAGCGCGCGTTCCGCCGCCTGCGCCGTCATCTGGACGACATAATCCAGACGGTCGCGCGCATCAGGGATCGCCTCCGCCGCTTCGGCAATCGCCTGGTCCAGCCCCAGTTCACGCAGGCTGTCGCGCAGCATTCGGGTCAGACTACCGATGCGCGCAATGATGTCTCCTGCTGAGCCTTCATCAGCAGGCTTGATAGATGGTTGCATCATCATCGCATCCTCACATGCCCAGTTTCTCAAAGATTTTGTTGAGCTTCTCTTCCAGAGTCGCTGCGGTGAACGGTTTTACGACATAACCGCTGGCGCCAGCCTGTGCGGCGGCGATAATATTCTCTTTCTTGGCTTCCGCCGTGACCATCAACACGGGTAACGCCGACATGGCGCTATCGGCGCGAATGGTTTTCAGCAGCTCCAGGCCATCCATATTCGGCATGTTCCAGTCGGAGATAATAAAACCAAAGCCGCCCGCCTGGAGCTTGTTCAGCGCATCGACGCCGTCTTCGGCCTCTTCCACATTGTTAAATCCAAGCTCTTTTAAGAGGTTGCGCACGATACGACGCATGGTCGAAAAGTCATCCACAACCAAAAATTTAAGCTCTTTATCCGCCATAAAATACTACTCCTGGTTCAAATACGTATCGCCTGTCCGGCACTGATTTTCGCCAGCATCTGCTGGCTTACCTGGCTAAGATCGACCACTTCGCTTACGCCACCCATATTGATGGCCTCGCGCGGCATGCCGAACACCACACAACTTGCTTCGTTTTGCGCAATGGTCCAGGCGCCAGCCTGGTACATCGCTAACATTCCAGCGGCGCCATCGTTGCCCATCCCCGTAAGAATGACGCCTACGGCGTTGCGCCCCGCGTGTTTCGCCACCGAATGAAACAGCACATCCACGGAAGGCCGATGTCGGTTTACCGGCGGGCCATCATGAATTTTGATTTGATAATTCGCCCCGCTACGCGCCAGCTCCATATGCTTGTCGCCGGGCGCAATGTAGGCATGACCTGGCAATACGCGTTCGCCGTCCTCCGCCTCCTTCACGCTGATTTGACAGAGTTTATTCAGACGCTCGGCAAACGAGCGGGTAAAGCCAGGCGGCATATGCTGCGTAATAATCACTGCCGGACTGGAAAGCGGCAGCGGTTGCAGCACATGTCGGATAGCTTCAGTACCGCCCGTTGAAGCGCCGATAGCAATCAGTTTTTCCGAACTGAGCAGCGGACCGGCTTTTAAGGTTGTCGGGGCCGCCATCGGTTTATGTGCGGCGATGCGGGCCCGCGCAGCGGTACGCACTTTTTCGGCGATCATCTCGCTATACGCCAGCATACCTTCACGAATGCCAAGCTGCGGTTTAGTGACAAAATCGATGGCCCCCAACTCCAGCGCCCGTAGCGTCACTTCGGAACCTTTCCCGGTCAGCGAAGAGACCATCACCACCGGCATCGGTCGCAGGCGCATCAGTTTTTCCAGAAAATCGAGGCCGTCCATACGCGGCATCTCAACGTCCAGGGTCAATACGTCCGGATTAAATTTTTTGATGAGATCCCTGGCGACCAACGGGTCCGGCGCAGTCGCCACCATCTCCATATCGCTATGGCTATTAATAATTTCAGTCATGATTTGGCGCATTAGCGCGGAATCATCAACTGACAATACCCTGATTTTACTCATGCTTTATCCTTACTTAGCGCATACACCGTCTGTCCGCGCAGGCTAAACTCGCGCACGAGGTTGCTAAAGTTTTCTGAGTGACCGGCAAACAACAGTCCGTCAGGTTTAAGGAGTGGAACAAAACGGCGCAGAATGTCCTCCTGAGTCGTTTTATCAAAATAGATCATGACGTTACGGCAAAAAATCGCGTCAAAGGGACCGGGTACGTTGTACTGCTTTTCCAATAAATTAACGGAGGAAAATTCAACATAATTGGCCAGTTCCTGACGCACGCGCACCAGTCCTTCATGCGGCCCCGTACCGCGCATGAAGTAACGTTGTAGCTGCTGCGGCGATAACGTTTTCAGTTCGCTGAGGCGATAAATACCGCTTCTCGCTTTTTCCAGCACTTCAGTATCAATATCGCTGGCGAATACTTTCCAGCGACCGGGGGCCATCCCTAACGCATCCGCCAGCGTAATGGCGATACTGTAAGGTTCTTCTCCTGTCGATGCCGCCGCACTCCAGACGCGGTACTCGCCGTGGCGGCGACGCGCATGTTCCGCAAGGATGGGAAAATGGTGCGCCTCGCGAAAAAAAGCGGTCAGGTTGGTAGTCAGAGCGTTGATAAAAGCCTGCCACTCAGCGCTGTTTTGATTAGCCTCCAGCATACTGAGATAACGGCCAAAATCATCCAGTCCCAGGGCACGCAGCCGACGGACCAGGCGGTTATAAACCATATCCCGCTTATGGTCGGCCAGCACGATCCCTGCGCGCTGGTAGATTAATTGACATATCCGACGAAAATGCGCGTCGGACAGCGCGAGGCGCTGTGTCATCTGTAACAATACTGACGTTTGCCCGGAGGGCAGAGATGATGTCATAGCGCCTTCTTAATCACATTCAAAGTACAACGGGCGCGCCCTGCGGCAGCGCCATGCTTCCCGTATTACACATTTTTTGCTTTTATCTATGCGAACCAGACGAAAGGGATCGGCGGGTTCGCAAATTAATCGATAACCGACAGCACACAGCGCACGTCGATCAGAAGGTTTCCCAGTTCGCATCATCCCCGGCGGCTAATGGCCGCGGCGTATTGCCGGACTGAGCGTCCACTGACAAACGCATCTCAGGTTTATTTACCGCCAGCGGTCGCGATGCCAGGCGGAAAGCCGATACCGCCTGGGCGCTGCGGCTGGCCAGATTACGCACCTCGCCTGCCACGACCGCAAAACCGCGCCCCTGCTCTCCCGCGCGCGCCGCTTCTACCGCCGCGTTCAGCGCCAGAATGTTAGTCTGGAAGGCAATACCGTCGATAACGCTGATAATGTCAGCGATTTTTTTCGAACTGTCGGCAATTTCGTGCATGGTGTTTACCACGCCGTCGACCACTTTGCCGCCATGGCGTGCGGTCTCGGAGGCGCTTTGCGCCAGTTGCGAAGCCTGACGGGCGTTATCGGCGTTTTGCTTCACGGTGGCCGTCAGTTGTTCCATGCTGGCAGCCGTCTCCTCCAGAGCGGAGGCCTGCTGTTCGGTACGGGAAGAGAGGTCGGTATTACCGGCGGCAATTTCACTGGTGCCGGAATAAATCGCATCCGAACCTTCACGAACCTGCGTCACGGTGTCAATCAGCGAGCGTTGCATATGTTCAACCGTTCCCGCCAGTTCGCCAATTTCATTACGTCCTGAGACGGTGAGCGTTTTCGTCAGGTCGCCGCTGGCAATTTCACGGATATGAGTAATCACTCGCGCTAATGGGTTAAGCAGGGCATGACGAATGCCGAACCAAACCACCATCAAAATCAGCACCAGCACGACCGCAAGCCCCCCCAGTTGCCATTGCGCAAAACGGTAGTCATGAGCGCTTTGATCAAATGTCTGGCGGTACAGGTTTTCGCTTACCCGGGCGTAATTGCCCAGCGCCTCGCCCAACGCGTTTTGCATTCCCTGGGTTGGCTGGGCGAAGTAGGCATCCATATTGCCATTGTCCAGAAACTGAATAAGTTCGGCTAATGCGGCCTGATAGTGCTGATATTTTTCATCGACGTTCGCGCTGGCCTCCGCCATCGCTGGCAATGGCGTCATGTTTTTGAAATTGGCGTAGTGCGCCGCCTGTGCGAGGGTCGTTTTTGCATTCTGGAGTAAATCCGTTTTGGCGCTGCTCTGCTGGTTAGAAGCGTCCATCATCATGCGTGCGGCGGAGCGGCTCAGGTTAATGCGCGTTTGCAGCATTAAGTCCCATGTCGACGTGAGTTCGCTTTGTTGCTGACGTAATTCGTTAGAAATAACAAAACCTTGCTGGTTATGCTGTAATGAAGAAAACAGCAAACCACCGGAAACAAGCTGTAGCAGTGCGAAAACCCCCAGCACCATCATCAGCATTGTGACAACGCGGATACGGTTAAACATAAGGCACCTTCCTGATAACGAGTTATCAACGTTATCGGCACCTGCGGTGATAACTTTACTTTTGCAAAAAGGAAATACGCTGTTCCGGAAGACGATATTGACAATAACAGCGTCGCAGCGGCGATGTCGGCACAAAATGCAGGGGCTGGGCGCGGGCGATGAAGAGGCACTCTCACCGCTGGCGGAAGCATAACGGTGAATATTGCCGGATGGCGCGACGCCATCCGGCAACGTTATTACGCGACGTGTGATGCTGCGATATCCAGCAGCGCCATCTCTTCGCTGTTAAGCAGTTTTTCGATATTCACCAGAATCAGCATACGCTCGCCGAGCGCGCCCAATCCCGTCAAATATTCTGTTGACAAGGTCACGGCAAATTCTGGCGCCGGACGGATCTGTTCCGCCGTTAACGACAGTACGTCAGACACGCCGTCTACCACTATCCCGACGACGCGTTGCCCCAGATTCAGTACGATCACTACCGTATTGTCATCGTACTCTACGTCGCCTTCGCAGAATTTCACGCGCAGATCGACAATGGGTACAATCACGCCGCGCAGGTTGGTCACCCCTTTTATAAAGGCCGGTGTATTGGCGATGCGCGTCACCTGGTCATAGCCACGGATCTCCTGCACTTTCAGGATATCGATGCCGTACTCTTCATTTCCCAGTGTAAACACCAGGAATTCCTGACCTGACGGCTCGCCGGCCAGTTTGCTTACATTACTCATACCGGTCATATTATTCCCTTCTCACTCAATCAGGCGGCTGTGATCGCCATACGTTGTTCGCGGTTTAAACCCTGCAATGCGGAAACATCAACAATCAGCGCGACGCTGCCGTCGCCCAGGATCGTCGCGGCGGAAATCCCCGGTACCTTGCGATAATTGCTTTCCAGATTTTTGACCACCACCTGGTGCTGACCGATGAGCTGATCGACCAGCAGCGCGTAACGGCGTCCCGCGCTTTGCAGGATCACAACAATGCCCTGCGTGGCTTCGGTTTTCGCCCCGTCCACGTCAAACACTTTCCACAATTCGACCAGCGGCAAATACTCGCCGCGAACTTCCAGAACCCGTTCGCCGCCCGCCAGCGGATGAAGATCCTCTTCACGCGGTTGCAGCGACTCCATCACCGCATTTAACGGCAGGATAAAAACTTCTCCCGCCACGCGAACCGACATCCCATCGAGGATGGCCAGCGTCAGCGGCAGCAGAATACGAATCGTGGTGCCGGAGCCTTGTTTTGACTGGATCTCAACGTGACCGCCCATCTCCTGAATGTTACGTTTCACCACATCCATGCCAACGCCGCGACCGGAAACATCCGTGACCTGTTCCGCAGTTGAGAATCCCGGCGCGAAGATCAACATGCCTACTTCATCGTCGGTCATGTTTTCATTCACCGCCATCCCCTGCGACATGGCCTTCGCCAGGATACGCTCACGGTTAAGCCCCGCGCCGTCATCGGTCACTTCAATACAAATATTCCCGCCCTGATGTTCTGCGGAAAGAATCAGGTTGCCGACAACATTTTTCCCCGCCTCAAGGCGTTTTTCCGGCATTTCAATCCCGTGGTCGAGACTGTTGCGCACCAGGTGCGTCAGCGGGTCGATAATGCGTTCGATCAGGCTTTTATCAAGTTCAGTGGAGCTCCCCACCAGCGTCAGCTCTACCTGCTTGCCCAGTTTGCCCGCTAAATCGCGTACCAGACGCGGGAAACGGCTGAAGACGTACTCCATAGGCATCATACGAATCGACATCACCGACTCTTGTAAGTCGCGGGCGTTACGTTGTAACTGACCCATACTGGTAATGAGATCGCCGTGGTTTACCGGGTCCAGCTCATTAGAACGCTGGGCCAACATTGACTGGGTAATCACTAACTCGCCGACCAGGTTTATGAGCTGATCCACTTTCTCTACCGCCACGCGAATGCTGGTGGACTCGCGTTCACGCGCAGGTTTTTCACGCCCCGCATGATGTTCATGGGCCGCGCTTTTGGCGGCTGGCGCAACGACTGCCGGAGGCGCTACCGGCGCTACCTCGGTTTTCTCTTGCGCTTTTTCCACGGGCGCGGCGACCACTTTTTCAAAAGCGATCTGATCGGCCTCGATGACAAAACAGAGCACCGCGACAATGTCATCTTCCGCGACGCTGCCATCCAGAGTTGCCGACAGTGAATCCGCCCCCTTAACGACATCCGTCAGAGTAGCCAGATTGCCCAACTCTTCTTCAAGCAGATCGACCTCATTGGCTTTCAACCGTGAAAGTACAATGCGCAGTTTACTCTCGTCACGAGGCGATTCGGTTTCGGCTACGCTCTCTTCCTGGATCGCCGCGCTTAGTGCCGCGGTTTCTACGACCGCCGGCGTGGTTTCGCCTTTCGCCTCCAGCGCCAACTGGCGTAGCGCATTGCAGATATATTCGAAGCTTGCGGCATCCGGCTCTTCGGAGTTTTTATAGGCGTCGAGCTGTTCCTGCATAATATCTTTCGTTTCCAAAAACAGGTTGATAATGTCGGTATTGAGCTGCATTTCACCGCGTCGGGCTTCATCCAGCAGGTTTTCCATTAAATGCGTGGTTTCCTGCAGAATAGTGAAGCCGAATGTGCCCGCGCCGCCTTTAATGGAGTGCGCCGCGCGAAAAATGGCGTTCAGTTGTTCAGCGTCCGGGGACTCCGGCACCAAATCCAGCAGATGCTGCTCCATATCAGCCAACAGCTCGTCAGCTTCATCAAAAAATGTCTGATAAAAATCGCTAATATCCATGCTCATGCTATCACCTCGGTTCCGCTTTTGGCGATGTGGGTACGCTTGCCGGCGGGGCTGCCGCAGGCTGTTGTAATACACTTACCGGCTCATTCTGGCTTTCAGCGTTTTCATGCAAAATGGCCTGTTCCGCCTGTTTGTTTAACACCAGCAGGCTTATACGGCGGTTGATGGCGTCATCAGGACCGCGATCGCTCAGCCGCATCGTGGCGGCCATGCCAACCACCCGTAATACTTTTCCGTTATCCAGCCCCCCAGCGACCAGTTCGCGACGCGAAGCATTGGCGCGATCGGCGGATAATTCCCAGTTGCTGTAGCCTTTTTCGCCGTTCGCGTAGGGAAAGTCATCGGTATGGCCGGCCAGGCTAATGCGATTAGGTATACCGTTTAACACTGGCGCAATCGCACGCAGGATATCGCGCATATACGGCTCAACTTCGGCGCTGCCGGTTTTAAACATCGGGCGGTTCTGGCTGTCGATAATCTGGATGCGCAACCCCTCCTGAACTAAATCAATTTTCAGATGCGGACGTAACGCGCGCAGTTTGGGATCGGATTCGATCAGTTGATCCAGATCGCCGCGCAGTTTGTTTAAGCGACTCTGCTCCATCCGTTTTTTCAGCTCGTCGATATTCGGCTGCTTTTCCACTTCACCCTGCTGTTGGGTGTAATCATCGCCGCCGCCTGGTATCGGGCTCTCGCTATTGGCAATCCGATTTCCCCCCGTTACCGCGGTGGCCAACGGCGTACGAAAATATTCGGCAATCTGAATTAATTCTTTAGGGCTGGAGATGGAAATCAGCCACATCACCAGAAAAAAAGCCATCATCGCCGTCATAAAATCGGCGTAGGCAATTTTCCAGGAACCGTGCGCCCCGCCGCCGTGCGGTTTGTGCCTGCGGCGTTTTACGACGACAATGGGATGAGCCTGATTTTTCATGCTTCCTCAGTCGTCTGCTGCTGGTTTGGGTTTCTCACTGCGCGAACGTGTTCTTCCAACTCAATAAACGATGGACGCTCACTGGAATAAAGCGTTTTACGACCAAATTCTACGGCAATCGGCGGCGCATAGCCGTTCAGATTAGACAGCAGTGTAATTTTTACGCACTGCATCATCTTGGTGGTTTCGGCGCTCTTCTGGCGCAAAACGGTCGCTAACGGTGAAATGAATCCATAAGCCAGTAAAATACCGAGGAACGTACCTACCATGGCATGGGCAATCAGCGCCCCCAACTCCGCTGCCGGACGATCGGCTGAAGCCAGAGCGTGAACCACCCCCATTACCGCCGCGACGATACCAAAGGCAGGCAGCGAATCCCCCACCATCGCCAGACTGTTGGCCGGGACTTCCGCCTCGCTTTCATGGGTTTCAATCTCTTCATCCATCAACGCTTCAATTTCGAACGTATTCATGTTGCCGCTGATGATCAGGCGCAGATAATCGACAATAAAATCAAGCATTACCGCATCGGCCAGAATACGCGGATAACTGGCGAAGATTTCACTCTCTTTCGGATTTTCAATATCGCGTTCAAGGGAGAACATCCCCTGCTGGCGTGATTTGGCCATCAGGCGATAGAGCAACGCCAGCAAATCCATGTACATAGATTTTGTGTATTTCGAACGACGAAATAACAACGGGATCGCTTTCATCGTGCCTTTGATGGCCTTCCCGTTGTTGCCGACAATGAACGCCCCTATCCCTGCGCCGCCAATGATGACCAGTTCAGCAGGTTGATAGAGTGCCCCAAGGTGTCCGCCGGTCATGACATAACCGCCGAAAACTGTACCGATAACCACCAGGTAACCTAATAAGATAAGCACGACATCATCCTTCCGCTGTTGACTATGACAGGATGCGCAGTCGGGCGATTAACGCGAAGGCAAGGCAAAAAAAAAGCAGCGGTAATAACTTACCGCTGCTGGAGTGTTTGTCCACACCGTTTCGGTTAAACAGCCTGTTCGATCTGTTCATCCAGCAGTTGTGGAATAATATCGGCAGCATCTCGGGAAAGTTTACGTCTTTTTACTGCGCGGGATGGCGGCTGGCATAAACTACACGCAAAGCTGCCTACGGGCTGATGCGCATGGGTAATAAAGTTCCCACCGCAGCAGTTACAGCTCGACAATTCGAGCAACCCACTTTCAACAAAACGCACCAACGTCCATGCGCGAGTCAGCGCCAACAACGGCCCTTCAGGCGGTTGCGGACACTGCTCAAGATAAAGCCGATAAGCTTTAATCACCGCATCCACACCGCTGCATAAGCCGGTTTTCAGTAAAAATTGCCAGGCGTTGCAGAACATGGAGGCATGAATATTTTGCTCCCAGGTCATAAACCAGTCTGTCGAAAATGGCAGCATCCCTTTAGGCGGCGGGCTACCGCGTAATTCTTTGTACAGCCTGATGAGGCGACCACGGCTGAGCTGTGTTTCGCTTTCCAGCATTTGTAGACGAGCGCCAAGATTAATCAACTCCATCGCCAACTGGATATCGCGAGCTTCCTGAACAATGCTTTTTTCACTCATTATCATGCCCTTTTCTTACGCGCCGTATCGTCCACTTCATTGAGCAGACGCGTTGAAAGCATGATACCTGTGTGAATCTGCTGTAAATCATCGACGCGCGAATCCTGAGTCAAACGGGTGATCGTCTGATGATCGTCAAACCGGAAATGACAAACTAACTGGTTCGTCTCCGCCAGTTTGACCATCTGCGGCAGGGTCAACGCGCCCAGTGTGTTTGCCATCTCTTCGTTGATACCGAGGCGGAACATCGCAGATGCTTTGTCCTGGACGATCAAACGCTGTGCAAGGAGTAAATATGACAAATTGATGTCATAAATGTGTTTTAGCAACTCGGATGTATGCATTGTTCCCATCCAGAATAACCAACTTTATTTTTGTGCGACGTAGCCGCACCCCGTGATGTCGCCGGGAAGGCCCGGTAAAAGAAGCAAAAAAGGTCAAATGCATAGCAGCGCTCAGACATTGTGGACATTGTGACGTATAACGCAGCTTCCCACTGGGATTCGCCTTACACGTTTACATCAATTTTTACAAATGCCTAAGATTTTTCTTAATTCGACACAACTCTACTCGTCAGCTTCGTGACATACAACGGAACGGGACGGCGATTTTAGAAAATATGTGATGTAGATCACATAATTTAACAGAATACTTACGATAAAACCATCAGCATGGCTTTTACTTTGTTTAATTAATAACCTAATGTTCACTTTTTCTATTCCACACTGCTGAATAGGGGTACGTCAACACCAAATTATTTTTTGTTTCTCTCTGTTAAAATAACGCCAGGATAATAGATAACAGGCTATTATTTCTATTTTAGAAACGATTTTATTTTACCTTTAGTAAACAGTGGCTTAAATATTAAACGTTATTAATCAATCTCGTCACAGCATACGCCCTCCTCTGTTAAAAATAAGCTCATTTGATTTAACTTTTAGCTTTCCTTGTTCACCCGTTTAAATAAAGCATCCTGGTGGTGTGTAAAAAGTGTCTTATGCCACGATTCTTTACATAAGAATAATTAATGATTAATTATGATGTCCTTCACATTAATGTGGCATTACCGCATTGCAGAAATGCGATAAACAGAGTAAAGCTAAAGCACAATCTCATATTCTTGCAATCAAGGAGCGAGTTATGAGCTACACCCATATTCTTGTCGCCGTTGCCGTCACCCCGGAAAGTCACCAGCTACTGGCTAAAGCGGTCTCTATCGCCCGCCCTGTTCAGGCGAAAGTAAGCCTAATTACTCTCGCTTCCGATCCTGAACTGTATAACCAGTTCGCTGCGCCCATGATGGAGGATTTACGCGCGGTTATGCATGAAGAGACCGAGAATTTTCTTAAGATGCTGGGGGAAAAGGCGGATTATCCGATTGAACAAACTTTCATCGCATCAGGTGAGTTAAGCCAGCATATTTTGGCTGTGTGCCGCAAACACCATGTTGATCTGGTCATTTGCGGCAACCATAACCACAGTTTCTTTTCGCGCGCGTCCTGCTCGGCAAAAAGTGTCGTCAGCGCCAGCCAGGTAGATGTGTTGCTGGTGCCCTTAGCGGGCGACTAGTCGCCGCTCGCGATATTTCAGGCCAGCTTAGGGAACGTTGCCACGTTGTTCTGCTGCTGACGCTCAGGGCTACGCGGCGTGACCTCCTTTAGGTCATGAATAAAACGCTCCTGCCAGCGGTTAATGTCATTTTTAACGATCACGTCCAGCATTTCCGCATGACGCGAAATACGCTCGGCAAGGGGCATCGTTAACGCACGATTGAGCGCCGCCGCCACGTCATCCCGATCGTAAGGATTGACGATTAACGCCGACGTCAGTTCATTCGCCGCGCCGGCAAACTGTGACAGTACCAGTACGCCAGGGTTAGCGGGATCCTGCGCGGCGACAAACTCTTTCGCCACCAGGTTCATCCCGTCACGCAACGGGGTGACGAGCCCGACGTCTGAATAACGGAATATCTTCATTAACAGTTTACGGTCGAAATGTTGATTCAGATAATAGAGCGGCGTCCAGCCCAATTGTCCATATTTCCCATTAATCCGGCCTGCTTCCGTCTCAAGCTGGTGGCGAATATCCTGGTATGCCTGTACTTCGCCGCGTGATGTAGGCGCAATTTGGGTATAACGAATTTTTCCCCGATGCTGCGGATAGTTTTCCAGTAGCGCTTCATACGCCAGAAAACGTTCCGGCAGCCCTTTCGAATAATCCAGCCGCTCAACGGAAAAAATATTCTTCACATTTTTCAGTTCCGCCTTGAGCTGCGCCAGTTTTGGCGGCAACGGCCCGGCAGCCTGCAGAGCAATCTCATCGGGCTCAATACCGATAGGATACACTTCTGTCTGGAAGTCTTTACCCCACGCGATATGCTGCTTGCCGCTGCGAGTCGTGACTCGCGTTTGACTCGAAAGGCTATCCAGAAAAGCCAGGCGATCATTTTCGGTCTGGAACCCTAGCAGATCAAAGTCACACAACTGCTCCAGCAGTTCATCATGCGGCGGTAAGGCGTTAAAAATCTCCGGGGTAGGGAATGGAATATGCAGGAAAAAACCAATTCGGTTGTTCACGCCGCGTTTACGCAGCTCGCTGGCAAACGGTAACAGGTGGTAGTCATGCACCCAAATGATGTCGTTCTCTTTAATGAGGGGCAATAACTTATCCGCTAATAATGCATTCACCCGCATATAGCCTTCCCATGCAGGACGCTGAAACTGTACCAGGTCCAGACGATAGTGGAACGCTGGCCAGAGAACCGCATTGGAAAATTGACAGTAATAATCTTCGTAATCTTGTTCACTCAGGTTAAACGATGCCCAGGTAATATTACCTTTTGTCACCTTTTTTAATGGCTCATCCTCGTTACCTGTCTCGCCACTCCAGCCGAACCACAACCCGCCAGCCGCTTTTAGCGCGCCAAGCACGCCAACGGCGAGGCCGCCGGCGCCGCCTTTATTATCCGGGGGGGCAATTCGATTAGATACTACGACTAAACGACTCATAGCCATCTCTCCTGTTATTCATTACTTGTTGTTCTTGTTGTGGATAATTGATTTGTTCCAGCCAGCGCCAGACATCGGGTACGCTTTCCAGCCGCCATGCCGCCTGGGTTGCCCCGACGCCCACTTTTACGGAAATTCCGCCAGCGTGATTCACCACGCCAAAGCCAGCCTCATCGGTCAAATCGTCGCCCACAAAAACGGGAATCCGTCCCGCAAAGGGCGCCTCCTGCATAAAGGCGGCAATGGCTTCGCCTTTATTGGTTCCCTTAGGTTTGATTTCCACAACACATTTACCAGGCTGCAACGCCAGTTGCGGCCAGTGCTGCGTAACGTGTTGCGCAAGCGCCAACAGCGCCGCTTCATGTTCCGGAGCCTGACGGTAGTGCAACGCAAACGCCATCCCCTTCGTCTCCAGCTCCGTTCCGGGCAGCGCTACAAGCGTCGAACGTAATAACGCCTCCACCTCACGGACTACCGCTTCAGGAAGGCGCACGATATGGGTTTTACCATTGATGTCACGACGCTCTGCCCCATGAACGCCAGCGAGCGGAAAGCGAAAAGGCTTCGCCAAAGCATCCAGCTCAGTCATTGAACGCCCTGAAATCAATGCCAGTGCCCCTGCGTTGTGCGCCGCGAGACGGTCTAACAACTGAAGGATTTTATGCGGTACCACTACCTGATCGGGATGAGGCTTTATCTCTGCCAATGTGCCATCAAGGTCAAAAAAATACGCATAGTTCGCAGTGAGTTCGGGGGATACGGTTAACGGTTCTGCCACCCTTGTCTCCTCCTTATCATCATATTGAGACTCACAAACGGTCTCATTAGTCATGTAAGTATAGACAGTGTGACGCTGCTCGCCATTTAGAAAGACCATCGCCAGCCGGGGTAGCGGCTGGCGATGACGTGAAGCTATACTGTTTAGTTGAATGTTAATTCATCAAATCGTACGCTTCGCTTTTTGCTTATAATGGTCGAAGATAACTGCTGCCAGAAGGATTCAGCCGCGAACCACGTACTGTGCAAAAGGTGAAATGTTGAGCAGGTTCATCGCGCTCTCCACCGTTCCTGATATCAGTACGCTCGCCACCACATATGAGACTTTTCCGAGGCCGCCTTTCAGGAATTCCCCCCCTAATACGCACGCAGAAATAACGATTAACTCATAACCCAGGGAAGTCATTAGCCAGCATGACATAACCCAGAGCGAATTCATCAGCCAAAAGGCAGGAAAGCCAGCACATTAATCCATAACATCAGCCAGCTAATCCTTACGGCCCTGGGTGAATAACGATTACCAGGGATAATAGATATGTTCAGCCTGTTCGCGAACCGGCGCATCGTCTCCCAGCAGTCTGGCGGAAAGGGTTAGCGCGAAATCAAAGACATGACCCAACCCTTTGCCGCTAATTAAATTACCATCTTCAACCACGGGCGCATCCACATAGACACCTTCCGGAACCGCTTTCCACAGATCGCCGGAACAGACATAACGACGCCCCTTCAGCAATCCGTGAGCACCCAGCACCCTTGCCGCCGCGGAACAGATAGGACAAATTAATTTGCCTGCCGCATCATGACGCGCAACGAAAGCGATCACCGCCGGATTAGCCGCCAGATTAGCGCTCCCCTGCGGACCGCCCGGTAGCACTACCGCATCGAAAAGCGCCTGCTGGCGTTCACTCAGCGTGCTGTCCGCAACCATAGGAATATCATGGTAACTCACCACCGCCCGTGATTCAGCACACGCCAGCGTTTCGACGTCGATATGCAAACGTCGCAGAATATCAAGAGTAACAATGGCCTCTGCTTCTTCAAATCCTGGTGCCAACAGCACCGCGACCTTTTTCATTGACTGCTCCTTGTTAACGAGTCACCCATCAAAACTGCGCTCAACCGAATAACGTGCTCGTATGATTAATGATATTAAAAATGATCTACCGCAAAATCGGCTAGTTTATAAAAACAGGCATATTTGCTCTCAACCGTTTATGCGTGTGATATCCAGACTGGCTAATGTTTATTTTATTGAAATTACCATACTTGAAAGGCCTATCTTATGATCTGAAACAATGTTTCATAAACCAGAAAAAATATAATATCTTTTATCTTTCAAATAGTTATAAGAATGACATACCAAAAATCATTTCTGATGAAAAAATCACACAGCTGAAAATGTAAAAAAAGATAAACAATTGCATTTAAGGATTTTCTTATTTTCATTGACGCGCTATTCTCATTACCGATCGATAAACAGGAAATGAGATCGCATAAGTGACTGGCGGAACGGAGTTCTTCTGCTAAGAGTATTTATTGTGCATAGAGGTAAGAATGTGACAACGATCCGTTGCATTCTCGTCTGTCATGCACATCAACACTTTCTGGAAATAAGGATATTGTTATGGCAGCTGTAGGAATGGTTCAAAAGCTCAACACGCCAATGAATCTTGAGTTTTACGCATCAAATCTTTACCTCCATCTAAGCGAATGGTGTTCTGAACACAGTTTAACAGGTACAGCCACCTTTCTTCGTACCCAAGCGCAAGGCAACGTGACGCAAATGATGCGCATGTTTAATTTTATGAAAAACGCCGGCGCCACCCCTATCGTTAAAGCCATTGACGTTCCGGGTGAAGAGCTCTGCTCTCTGGAAGAATTGTTCCAGAAAACCCTGGAGGATTATCAGCAACGCGCCAGCACGCTGTCGCGTCTGGCAGATGAAGCGAAAGCGCTGAATGATGCCTCAACGCTCGATTTTCTCCATACCCTGGAAAAAGAGCAGCAGCAGGATGGCGTACTTTTACAAACTATTCTCGAAGAAGTTCGCAGCGCTAAACGAGCAGGGCTATGCCTGGCGCAAACCGATCAGCATCTCCTTAACGTCGTGACCTATCAGCATCACTGATAGCGGCACCCCGAGCGACAATATTGAGACGTTATTAGCCGGATAGCAACGCGAAGCAGCTTATCCGGCCTACACCGTTTCTGGTCTGTTTGCCAGAGGTGGCGCCTGCATAAATCATGACGTTTTGCCTACACTACACATTTACGAACACACATTCAAATTTAATGAAACAAAGTTTCATTAAATGAAAAGACGCTCACACATTTTCTGTTCCCGCTGTAAATCCCCTGCCGTTACCTTTAATCAAGGCGAATCCGTAAGTTATTCCAGCCATTGACGGTGCAAGACACGAGGTAGCATGGTCTGATACCGAACTGTCGGAGCGATTTTATGAAGTCTCTTATTTTTACTCTTTCACTGCTAGCCCTGACGGGATGCACCATTACTCGACAAGCGCAGGTCAGCGAAGCCAGCCCGATAAGCGGCATCGTGCGCCTGACGTATAACCAGCCGCTATTTTTTACTTCACGGACAGATGACTATGTATCTCACGGAACCGCAACACGCGAATGCCAGCAGATGGGCTATGCCGATGCCGTTTCGTTTGGTCAGCCGGTAGGAACCTGTAGCATTTATGCGGGCTCGTTGTGTCTGAACACCCGATTTACCCTCTCCTGGCAGTGCCGGGGCGTTGCCGTCCCGCAAATCATGCCGCTTTATTATTAAGGCGGCTGGCTTAACGCCGACACCATGTACAATAGAGGAGAGTGCAGGGTCGCTATTGCCAGCATGAAGGTGCTGGCTTTCCTTTATTTTTATACGCTATACACTGGCGTTAATGCGTTTTATTCCCATTCGTATTTTTAATAATTAAATTTAATATTTTACCTTTTGCAAATAATAAAATAACAAATTATAGTGGCGCCACATTACCGTATATCTTTTGCTATTTGTGGAGCGGAACCATGCTGAAAACAGAAATGATCGACAAACTGAATGAGCAAATGAATCTGGAGTTGTACTCCTCCCTGCTCTATCAACAAATGAGCGCGTGGTGTAGCTATCACAGTTTTGAAGGCGCGGCCGCATTTCTTCGTCGCCATGCGCAAGAAGAGATGACGCATATGCAGCGCCTGTTTGACTACCTTACCGATACCGGAAGCCTGCCGCGCATTAATAGCGTTTCTTCGCCCTTCGCTGAGTACACCTCACTGGATGAACTGTTCCGCGCGACCTATGAGCATGAGCAGCTTATTACGCAAAAAATTAATGAACTGGCTCATGCCGCAATGACCAGCCAGGATTATCCGACATTTAATTTCTTGCAGTGGTATGTGGCGGAACAGCATGAAGAAGAAAAACTGTTCAAATCTATTATTGATAAATTAACGCTGGCGGGAAAAAGCGGCGAAGGGCTTTATTTCATTGATAAAGAACTCTCCACCCTGGATACGCAAAATTAATCCAGCACGTCCTTACACGGTGAGACGCGCTCTCACCGTGGCGTATTAATGGCGGCAGATTTTACTCTCATGCGTTGAAAAACCGTCCTCCACCGCAATAAACTTTCCTTTCGCCGCCAGAAACGCGACCAGTTCCGCCGCCGTCATATCTGATGCTGAACAGGTGTGAAATCGTGCCCTCTCACCAAAGCGCGCTTTTATTGCCGCCTCCAGCGAGGTATGCGTGTACTGCTCGCCAGACTCAATCATCATGTTGAGTACTTCGTGACCGTGAATGGAATCCATAAGCCCTCCTGAATAAAACTTGTAGCCTAATGTGTCCTTGTGCGAGCGACTTTGCGCTAGCGCAGGTTTGCGGCGGTTGTCCGCGTCTCCTCCCATATTCGCTTTTATGCCCGGAACTGTAAAATTTCCAGTACACCTATTGTAACGACCATTTGACGAAAATAGCGTAATGCCTTACCCTGCGCCGCGGATATCACCGTTCTTTGTTACCGGGGTAGTAGAAAGCGTGAAAAACAGAACTCTGGGCAGTATTTTTATCGTGGCAGGCACCACTATCGGCGCCGGGATGCTGGCAATGCCGCTGGCAGCGGCTGGCGTTGGTTTCAGCGTCACGCTGGGATTGTTGATTGGTCTGTGGGCGCTGATGTGTTATACCGCGCTACTATTACTGGAAGTATATCAACACGTTCCGGCGGATACCGGGCTGGGCTCGTTGGCAAAACGCTATCTTGGACGTTACGGACAGTGGCTTACGGGATTCAGCATGATGTTCTTAATGTATGCGCTCACCGCCGCCTACATTTCCGGAGCCGGAGAATTACTGGCATCCAGTATTAATAACTGGCTTGGCGCCACGCTCTCGCCCGCTGCCGGGGTGCTGCTGTTCACCTTTGTTGCCGGTGGGGTGGTGTGTGTGGGCACCTCGCTGGTCGACCTTTTTAACCGCTTCCTGTTTAGCGCGAAGATCATTTTTCTGGTCATCATGCTTGCGTTGCTCACGCCACATATTCATAAAGTAAATCTTCTTACGCTTCCTTTACAGCAGGGGCTGGCATTGTCCGCCATACCGGTCATTTTCACCTCGTTTGGTTTTCACGGAAGCGTACCGAGTATTGTGAGTTATATGAACGGCAACATTCGCCGGCTGCGTTGGGTCTTTATGACGGGTAGCACCATTCCGCTAGTGGCCTATATTTTTTGGCAGCTCGCCACGCTGGGAAGTATCGACTCGCCGACATTCAGAGGGCTACTGGCCAGCCATGCCGGGTTAAATGGCCTGCTGCAGGCGCTCAGAGAAGTGGTCGCTTCGCCACATGTCGAACTGGCGGTCCACCTGTTCGCCGATCTGGCGCTGGCGACCTCTTTTCTGGGCGTAGCGCTAGGATTATTTGATTACCTGGCCGATCTATTCCAGCGCCGCAGTACGGTGTCCGGACGCCTGCAAACCGGGCTGATTACCTTTCTGCCGCCGCTGGCGTTTGCGCTTTTCTACCCACGTGGATTTGTGATGGCATTAGGCTATGCCGGCGTAGCGCTGGCAGTGCTGGCACTACTCATCCCTGCCATGCTGGTCTGGCAATGCCGTAAACAGAGCCCTCAGGCGGGATATCGTGTGGCAGGCGGCACGCCAGCGCTGGCGCTGGTGTTTATCTGCGGCATTGTCGTGATTGGCGTCCAGTTTTCGATCGCACTGGGGTTCCTGCCCGATCCAGGTTAACGCCAGGCAAAGATTACCGGGCCCGGACGCCGTCCAGGCTCGATAATCATCACGCTATGGCCGTTTACGAGCCATTAATGCAGGCAGCACTGCTTAAATTTTTTTGCCGCTCCCGCATGGACAAGGATCGTTACGCCCCACTTTCACCTCCGCTTTTATCGGCATCTGTAGCGGCGTCGTGTGCGGATGCGCCATCCACCAGGCATGCAGCTCAAGCGCCGCGATACGGATAGCGTCAACGCTTTTATCGAACGCTTCCGGGCTCATTTTATCCAACAGCGCAAAGTTTTCTTCCGTGCCGTGTAAGGCAATCGCTTCCAGCGCCGGTTTTAGCGTATCCGGCAAGTCAGACCAGTCGGACAGCGACACTCCGCGCATGTAACCAAAGCACCATTCTTCAACAATCGTTAATTCATGGCCATCAACTTCTCGCAGGCCAAACAGCGGCTCGAACTGTTCTGGATAGTCTTCAAGCCGGGCGGCTGTGTCCGCCATGTGCTGGAATACCAGATCCATAAATCGCGTCATTTCTTTTTCAGATGTCCAGCGCGGTACGTACGCGGGTCCCCCCCATATCGCGACCAGCCACTGTTCCGGCTCGATGGGACGCGGAGAACTTAGTACCGCAGTAATCAGACCGTCCAGCTCCGCGACATCCAAAATGGCCTGATCGGTATTGTATTTCGTCAGCACATCATCCAGCCATTCCAGCTCGTTCTCGTTTAATGGTTCCATTTTCATAATGCTTTTCCTCAGTGATGACTTCCGCCTGTAGGCCTCTTACATTGCAGCGGATAAAAATAATTTTTTTGCAGGCAGTTTGGATGGCAACCATCAGGGGCCAGATTAACACGAAATGAGGAGGATTCCGGAAGTTAACGCACAAAAGGAGGATCAGGGCGCAGATTTTCCGCCAGGAAGCGCTCGCCCCACACAAAAGTGAGAGATAGGTTTCTCGCTATATTATACTCATGCTAACTTATACCACCGCCGCGGACAGATAAAACCGCCCTCTCAAATAGAGCTTATTTTCAGTAAAAAAGTGTTTAATGAGTTCGTCTACCGCTTCTCTGTCAGCAGAAAAGGTTATTTCCATAAACAGCGTATCGTACCCTATTTTGATATTTTTTTTCTTACAGTAAACACGGATCTCATCTTGCACACTCAGCAACGGCAGGCTAAATGTGTATAGCGGTTGCGGTTCTTTTTTCGCCGCTTTCTCAAAAACTTTAGTGACCAGATCCCCAAGATCGCGCTCTGACCGGGCACCGTTATTAAAATGCAATAAATTACGTCTTTTTACCACCCAGCCTCCAGCCAGATACCGCCAACAATAACTCTCACTTCAATGTGTGAGGCACATAATCACATCCAGAATCAGCTCCAGATAGTATTTCAAATAAACAGCCCGCACTATAGCGTATACTTTTTTCAGACACAGTTTACAGGGATACTCTCTTTATATCCACGCGCACGGTTGCCTTAATCATGTCTTCCGCGATAACACAGTTTGTCAACCTATTCTATATAACCAAGCTTAAACAGAACCTTACCAGCCAGCGATATCAGCTCAGGATTTTCAGGATAAAAACGCAGTAACGGCAAAAATACCGCCTCACCGATAATGCTCCGGCTATTAGCATGGTTTGGGCGCAATCCCCAGATATTCTGATAAGTCATCGGCACGACCTGCCCATTCATGGTTGTGTTACCGATATACAGCATAATATGCCCTGGAATATAGACCAGCGTAGTAAACGCTTTTCCGTATCTGGTGAGATAATCGATCCGCATTTGGGGATTTTTATGACTAAGATCGACCACCCGTCCAGCAGACTCTACCTGCGCGGATGAATGTCTGGGCAGGAATATGCCAAACGGCATTAACAGGCTGCGGACTTCGGCTGAACAATCATTATAAAAGTTAAAATTTCCCCAACCGTAGGGGGCGCCGTGCATTGCTTTCATTAGCACGGCGATATTTTCCGGCGTCATTTTCCACGGCATAGCCGTAAACTCGTTACCGCTTAGCCAGACCCAATGGATAAACGCGCGACCGTTGCTGCCGCGAACTGGCGCCGCAATCAGGAACTGGCCCGCCCGTTGATGTCGGAACGGTAAAATAGTGCCCGGTCGCCCGGTGAAATAATAGACGCCTGCGGCATGGACAGAAACCGGCGCGTTGATAAATGCCCCCAGTTGCTTGTGAGCGAGCAAAACCCACTGTGTTATAAATTTCTGATCCGTACTGGCAATATCTTCACTGTGAACCCAGCCAGTTACCGCTGGTGAAACGACATATTGCCAGCGTTGGTCTTTGCTCTTCGTCAGCGTATAGACCGGCGTACCGGGACGCAGCGAAGACATTTGTAAATTATCAAGCGGGTACCCCTCGCCCGCCTGACGGGGATCGTTAAAGAGCGGGTCGTCCGTTGGCAGCGCTCTGACTAAACTTTCTCTGACCATAATGCCTCGCCGGGAGGCATGATAGATATTGTCAATCTGCGTATCCGTATTCCCTCTAACCTCCTCTTTCCAGCGAGAGGTATAAAGTCTGAAGTTTTCCCCCCAATAAGCACTGCCGTCGCTAAGAAACTGCTTAATACTGGCATCCCGGGCCTGTGCTGCGTTTTTTTTCAGCAATGCGGTAATATAAAAATCATTCCACGGCGAGTGCGCTTCACTGTCCATTCCGAAATAATGAGATTTTAGTGCGCTAAAGTAGCGTTGTTGGGTAGCACTATCAATAACCGGAATAGTGTAATCAGCCGAGTCCGGAGGTATCCATTTATCAACCGACTGTGAATAATCCGCTAACGGAAAGCGTGTTTTTGTCGGGTCAATATAGCTCCCTGTGAGAATTTCATCTTTGGCTGTTGATCGGTTGGTCGTCTGGTGGCAAGCGGTGAGGCACAATGGTATCAATAAAACGGCCCAGGTTTTCTTTTGCATCATCATCTCCGTAAAGCGGGGAAAGCATAATATAGAGACTGACCAAAACCGCCATTCACGAAAACCCGAAATTATCTGTAGTTGACCTGTTATTAAGACAATATTGCAAAACGTGATTAAAGCATGAAGCGGATCACATTACCTAGTGATGAATATTAGTTCGCTATCTACTTTTAATTAAATTGTGCAGAAAATACCCCTGAACAGTTATATACTCGTTTAATTTGCATAAATACTCCACTGGCCTGCCCCTGTTTTTTTCAGACAATACATATTGTAGCGCGTCAGTTCTACTTTTTTTATATACTCTGCAAAGTCATTTGCATCGACGTAGCCAATAAAATTATGTGCATCACATGTCGAAGAGGAAAGCTCACCGGGAAGAGAGTAGGTTACGATTGCACTCTCAGGCTCATACAAAATAAAAAAAAGTAGCAAAGCGCAACTTACAATCCCAATATTAATGAAGCTAATAAATAATTTTGCATTATCGGTATATTTCACTGGCAGACCTACTCTCTTTAATAAAGCAGGCATAAAACATATCAGCATTTTTTATAGAGATTAATGGATTTTATCGGCTGATTTACCCGACGTTTAGTATTTACCAGGCATAAGTTCTTGCGGGTCGGTAGCACACAACTGTTGTACTGGCAGAAATGCCGCTACCGATGTTTTTTACTGTGTATCGCGCTGGAGAGTTCACGCTCGCGGTCGGCATACAAACTGAAAGCACAAAAAAACCACCCGTAGGTGGTTTCACGACACTGCTTATTGCTTTGATTATTCTTGTCTTTCCCATGGTACCCGGAGCGGGACTTGAACCCGCACAGCGCGAACGCCGAGGGATTTTAAATCCCTTGTGTCTACCGATTCCACCATCCGGGCTCGGGAAAAATTGGAGGCGCGTTCCGGAGTCGAACCGGACTAGACGGATTTGCAATCCGCTACATAACCGCTTTGTTAACGCGCCAAATTTTTTTGGCTTTTCAGCCAGCATCCGCTTTACGCCAATGCTTTTAAACTGGAGCGGGAAACGAGACTCGAACTCGCGACCCCGACCTTGGCAAGGTCGTGCTCTACCAACTGAGCTATTCCCGCAGTATCAAGCAACTTTGTTAATCGCTTGATTTTGTTATCGTCTGGCAATCAGTGCTGCCGTCCGATGCGTTGCATTCTACTTACCTGACGCACTGAGTCAACGATATTTTTCGTCACTCACGATCGTTTGCTGAAATTTGCGGCGAAACGATCACTGATCAAGCAAATCTCCGCGTGCAGCGCTCAAATATTGCAACATGGACCACAACGTTAGCACCGCTGCGACAAAGAAAAGCGCGATCCCGGCATACTCTACCCAGATATTCGGACGCCACAAGAGCCACGCCAGCGCCACCATCTGCGCGGTAGTTTTGACTTTACCGATCCAGGAGACCGCTACACTACTGCGTTTGCCCAGCTCCGCCATCCATTCACGCAGAGCAGAGATAATAATTTCGCGGGCTATCATCGTCGCCGCAGGTAACGTCACCCACCAGCTATGATAATGCTCGGTGACCAGCACCATGGCGATCGCTACCAGCACCTTGTCGGCGACGGGGTCGAGGAAAGCGCCGAAACGCGTACTCTGGTTCCAGCGTCGCGCCAGAAAGCCGTCAAACCAGTCGGTAATCGCGGCAATACAGAAAATCAGCGCGCTGACCATCGGCGCCCAGGCGAACGGCAAATAAAACACCACGACAAAGAATGGAATCAGGATGACGCGAAACAGCGTGAGCAACGTAGGGATATTAAATTGCATAGTGACGGGTAACTATCTGTTGTCAGTGAAATTACCCCTATGTTGCTACAGTGGCCTCAATGTTTCAACGACCAGAAGATCTTTTCTGCCAGACCTTGCGAAATACCCGGCACTTTTGCAATTTCTTCTACGCTGGCGTTACGTAATCCTTGCAAACCGCCCATATATTTCAGCAGCATCTGGCGACGTTTAGGCCCAACGCCTTCAATAGTTTCCAGCGTACTGGTATTTTTAACCTTCGCGCGTTTTTTACGGTGCCCGCCGATCGCGTGATCGTGCGACTCATCGCGAATATGCTGAATAACATGTAGCGCCGGCGAGTCCGGCGGCAGGCTAAACCCCTCGCCTTCCGGTTCAAAAAAGAGTGTTTCCAGACCGGCCTTTCTGTCCGCGCCTTTGGCGACGCCAAGCAGCAAAGGGCAATGCTTATCCCAGGGGACATCCAGCTCAGCAAAAACGGCTTTCGCCTGGGCGAGCTGCCCTTTTCCGCCGTCGATCAGAATAACATCCGGAATCTTACTTTCTTCTATGGCCTTGCCATAACGCCGACGTAGCACCTGATTCATCGCCGCGTAGTCATCACCCGGCGTGATGCCCGCGATATTATAACGACGATACTCGGCGCGTAACGGCCCGTTAGCGTCAAATACCACACAGGATGCGACCGTTTGCTCCCCCATAGTATGGCTGATGTCAAAACATTCCATCCGCTTGATCGCAGGAAGTTTTAATACCGCCGCCAGCGCAGTCAAACGCTGCGTGATGGTGGACTGCTGCGAGAGTTTAGTGATTAAGGCCGTTGCCGCGTTGGTCCGCGCCAGCTTGAGATAACGGGCGCGATCGCCGCGCGGTTTTGTCTGAACATGAATACGCCGTCCGGCGAGTTCCGACAACGAATCGGCCAGCAGCGTTTTATCACTCAGATTAAAATCGAGCAGTATCTCGCCCGGTAGCGTGCGCATCTGGCTACCCTGCAGGTAAAACTGCCCGACAAAGGTTTCCACCACTTCGCCCAGTTCCGTACCGCCAGGCACTTTTGGAAAATAGCTGCGGCTGCCCAGCACCTTACCCTGGCGAATAAACAGCACATGCACACAGGCCATACCCGCATCAAAAGCCACGCCGATCACGTCGAGATCGTCGCCCGCATTGGAGACAAACTGTTTTTCCGTGACCCGGCGTACCGCCTGGATCTGATCGCGAATACGCGCCGCCTCTTCAAATGCCAGATCCTGGCTGGCCTTTTCCATCCGGGCAATCAGCTGTGTTAAGACCTGGTCGTCCTTGCCGGACAAAAACAACCGGACATACTCCACCTGTTGCGTGTACTCCTCCTCGCTGACCAGTCCTGCAACGCAGGGGCCTAAGCAGCGGCCAATCTGGTATTGCAGGCAAGGACGCGAGCGGTTGCGATACACGCTGTTTTCGCACTGGCGGATAGGGAAAATTTTCTGTAACAGCGCCAGCGTTTCCCGCACGGCATAGCCATTAGGAAATGGGCCGAAGTACTCGCCTTTCGCATGTTTGGCGCCACGGTGCATCGCCAGACGCGGATGGGTATCGCCGCTCAGAAAAATAAAAGGATAGGATTTATCATCACGCAACAACACGTTGTAACGCGGTTGATACAACTTGATGTAATTATGCTCAAGCAGCAGCGCTTCCGTTTCGGTATGCGTTACCGTGACATCAATGTGTTGAATTTGCGCAACTAGCGCTTCGGTTTTACGCGAAGCCAGGTTGCTGCGAAAGTAGCTGGAAAGACGCTTTTTCAGGTCTTTTGCTTTACCAACATAGATAACCGTACCGCCGGCGTCATACATACGATAGACACCGGGTTGGCTGGTAACGGTTTTCAGGAACGCCTTTGCGTCAAATATTTCACTCACTGGCTTGTTAACGTCTCCGCATTACACAGGCCATGGCGGATTGCCAGGTGAGTCAGCTCAACATCACCATGAATGTTTAATTTACTGAACATACGATAGCGATAGCTGTTCACCGTTTTAGGACTGAGATTCAGCTGTTCTGAAATCTCATTGACCTTCTGGCCCTTGGTGATCATCAGCATAATCTGCAACTCGCGTTCAGACAAACTGGCGAACGGCGTTTCCGTTTTTGCAGGCTCAATCTGACTGAGCGCCATCTGTTGAGCGATATCGGAGGCGATATAACGTTGCCCGGAATACACCGAACGAATAGCGCTCACCACCTCCTGAGGCGCAGCGCCTTTGCTGAGATAGCCAGCTGCGCCAGCCTGCATCACTTTGGCGGGCAACGGGTTCTCCGTATGGACGGTCAGCATGATCACTTTGATATCCGCTGTCGATCGGGCAATTTTACGCATCGCCTCAAGGCCGCCAATACCGGGCATGTTCATATCCATCAGCACGACGTCAACGGCGTTAGTACGGCACCATTTTACCGCATCCTCTCCGCAGCACGCTTCACCGACAACTTTAATGCCCTTTATATCTTCAAGAATGCGTCGTATCCCTGCGCGCACCAGTTCGTGGTCATCAACAAGAAGAACGTTGATCAAAGGAATATCTCCAGAATAGGGATAACGCTACTGATAGTTAATCGCCCTTATATTAGCTGGTTTTATCTCAACTTTGAAACGTAAAAAAACACCGGGTATTCGATTTTGCTCTCGTTTTTGGAAATTATGTTGTACGTCATGTGGCAACTGCCAACGTTGTAGCCCCTTCTGACGGCGCTGTTCCGGGCTGCTATTTCATAATGGTGACAAAAATTTCACGTTCCGCTGTCTAAACACTAATTAGGGAATCAACTTTGTAACAATAATTAACAAGTAAAATACGCGTAATAAACAAAGAATGAAGAAAATATATGCATCACGCGGCAACGTTTATTTTGTGGGTAACCCCTCTGCTTTTTGATCAAAAAACAACCACTGCTATTTTTAGCGTAGCTTATGGTATACTCCGCCGCCTTAACATCTGCTATCGCACATTTTCACTGAAACATAACGAGGAAAATAAATGAGTACGCCTGATTTTTCCACCGCTGAGAATAATCAAGAACTGGCTACTGAAGTCAACTGCCTGAAAGCCATGTTAACGCTGATGCTGCAGGCGATGGGTCAGGCCGATGCAGGGCGCGTGATTCTTAAAATGGAAAAACAGATCGCGCAGATGGATGATGAAGCACAAGCGGCGGTATTTTCCAGTACGGTTAAGCAAATTAAACAGGCTTACCGCCAGTAGTAAAAAACCGGCTGTTAGCATCGCTTTCAGCCGGTTTCGCGTCTGGCGCGAAGCATCGTCAGCACGTCATATCAGACCTGTCGCCGCAGCGTAGCAGGCAATCTGTGTTTTATTTGGCGCATTGAATTTCTTCTGCATATTTTTCTGATGGAAGTTAACGGTATTTTCAGAAATCGACAGAATAATGGCGATCTCCGATGAGGTCTTCCCTTCCGCCGTCCACTTCAGAATCTCTTTCTCACGTTTACTGAAACGCATCTCAGGCGCCATCACCATGTCGTCTTCAAATCTTGTCAGCGCCGAAAGACTCTCCCGCGCCAGCAGTTGCAACCTCAGCTCCACTTCATCGTAGGTAAACGAGGAGCAGCGTAAACTGCTACGGGAGAAAGATAAAAAGCCCAGCGCCCGGTTCGGCAACATCACACACTGGGTTACGCCTCTGCGTAATCCGAAACGCTGGGCGGCATCCCACATCGCCTGCGCTTCATGAAATAGCACGTCATCCCAATGTAAATGACCCTGCCTGAAATTTTCCGGCTTTAATACCGGATCGATCGCGAAATAGTTTTCGGACTGATAATGCGTTACCCACGCCTGAGGATAAGTGGTACGAAGCGATATTTTAGGCCGGGTAAAGGGAACGGGATGACGAACACACAGGGCATAATAATCAAATTCCAGCCGCTGTGTCTGATATTGCAATTCAGTATAAACATCCTCTGCTGCCGCCATCTCCTGAAAGCGTAACAACATTGCGCGTCGCCAGGTGAAGAAATCATTTTCCTGCATATTTTATGGTCACGCCTTTGATATTGATAATCATTATTATGAATAGCTTAAATTAACACATAAATAGTGTTTATATATAAGAAATATCGGACGAAACGTAGAATACTTGAGCGGCATTACAGTTTTTTGGCTTCCGCCTGAGAGCAAGGTTAATAATCTGGCAGAATGACTTCATAATTATTCATTGCGCTCGCCCGAGGCGCGGCTAATTCGGGCGAGCGTTGAAAAGGTATTATTTCACTAAAAATTTCTCAAGGAACTGGCGGGTACGCGGATGCTGAGGATCGGCGAACAAGGTTTTCGCCGGCCCCTGCTCGACGATTTGCCCCTGATCCATAAATATTGCCCGGTCAGCCACGTCACGCGCAAAGCCCATTTCGTGAGTGACGATCACCATCGTGCGCTTTTCCTGCGCCAGCTGGCGAATCGTATTAAGCACCTCGCCGACTAATTCAGGATCAAGCGCCGACGTGGGCTCATCAAACAGAATCACTTCCGGGCGCATCGCCAGCGCGCGCGCAATCGCCACGCGCTGCTGTTGCCCGCCCGACAGGCGGCGCGGATAACGGGTCTCTTTACCGGCCAACCCGACTTTGGCTAACAGTTCCCGCGCCAGCGCCGTCGCCTCGGCTTTCGGCTCTCCCTTTACAATCACCGGACCTTCAATGATATTTTCCAGCACGGTACGATGCGGGAACAGGTTAAAACTCTGAAAGACAAAGCCGACATGCTGACGTAGCTGGCGAATCAACCCTTTTTGCTGGCTGAATGGGCGGGCGGTATCGATGATAATATCGCCCACTTTAATGGTACCCGCTTCCGGTTGTTCCAGCAGGTTAATGCAGCGTAATAACGTTGTCTTCCCTGAGCCGCTCGGGCCGATAATGGCGACGACTTCTCCGGGCTTCACCTCAAGGTCGATACCGTGCAGCACCGTTTGACCATGAAATTTTTTGACCAGGTTGGTGACTTCGATAGCACTCATTTTGGCTCTCTCTCCTGGCGGTTAAGCTGGTTTTCAAAATAGTTTTGCAGTGCCGATAAGACGGTCGCCATTACCCAGTAGATTAACGACGCGGCCAGATACATGGTAAACACCTCCAGCGTTCGCGAGGTAATTAACTGCGCCTGGCGGAACAACTCCGGCACCTGAATCGTCGCGGCGAGCGACGTATCTTTCACCAGGCTGATAAAGCTGTTGCTCAACGGCGGAAGCGCGACGCGGGCCGCCTGCGGCAAAATAGCGCGGCGTAGCGTTTGCCACGGCGTCATGCCAATGCTCGCCGCCGCTTCCCATTGCCCCTTGTCGATAGCCGAGATCGCCGCGCGCAGCGTCTCGGACGTGTAAGCCGCGGTATTGAGCGATAAACCAATCATCGCCGCCGGGATAGGGTCCAGCTCAATCCCAAATTGCGGCAGGCCGTAATAGATCATAAATAACTGGGCGATAAGCGGCGTACCGCGAAAAATCGAGATATAAAAGCGCGCCAGCCAGCGAACCAGCCATAGCGGAGACATCCGCATCAGCGCCAGCACAAATCCCAGCAGCAGACCCAAAAACATACCGCCAATACTCAGTTGCAGGGTAAAGACGGCGCCTTTAAGCAAATACGGCAGCGATTCAATAACCAGTTGGATACTTTCTTGCATTCGCGTTGATTACCTGGAGGTTATACATGAGGATGGTAGGCAAACAGCGCAGGCGCCCCACCGGTGTGAATAAAGAGAATCGGCCCGTCATCGTTAAAGCGTTTCTGGCTGATGCCGTCTATCAGACCCGCCATCGCTTTGCCGGTATATACCGGATCCAGCAACACCCCCCTCCAGGCTCGCCAGCAGTTTCACCGCCTCCATCCCCGCGTCATTTGGCACGCCGTAACCCGGGGCAAAATAGTCATCCCATAAATGAATATCCGCCGTCGCCGTCAGCGCCAGCTGACCGGCAATAGCCTGCTGCAAGGCAATCACTTTGGGTTTCTGCTCGGCGACAGAACGTGAAACGGTCACGCCAATCAGTTCGACGTCAGGCATCAGATGTTCCAGCCCGACAGCTAACCCGGCGTGCGTTCCGGCGCTGCCGGAGGCCACCACCACCGAAGAGAGCCCGACGACTTCTTCACACTGCTGGGCGATTTCCAGGGCGCTCTCTACGTATCCCATTGCGCCCAGCGCGCTGGAGCCGCCGACCGGAATCACATAGGGCCTGAACCCTTGCGCTTCAATGCGCGTCGCCAGCGTTTGCAGCTGCGCATCCGGATCGGTTAGCACATCGCACATCTCAATTTGCGTATTAAATAAATCCAGTAACAGGCGATTACCATTCGTCAGGTAATTTTCCGCGGTGGTACCGATTGGATTTTCCAGCAAGGCGACGCAATGCAGTCCCAATTTGGCCGCGACTGCCGCCGTCTGACGGACATGGTTCGACTGAATCGCCCCTGCGGTTATCAGCGTATCCGCCCCTTCTCGCAGCGCGTCGGCCACCAGAAACTCCAGCTTACGCAGTTTATTACCGCCCATTGCAATGGGCGTAACGTCATCGCGCTTAATGTAAATCTCACGGCCAGGATAATCAGACAATCGCGGCAGGTATTCGAGCGGGGTCGGCGCGCCAATAAGCTCCAGGCGAGGGAAGCGCGTTAAGTGATGTAGTGGCATTGAGCCTCCGGTAACGTTGTGGTGTGTTCTTTTTATTATGCACGTTGATCCAACGGAAATAAAAAAGGCGCCGATTCACGCGCCTCCGTTTGCTGACATAGTATGAGGTTGATATTGCCCGGCGGCGCACTGCCTGCCGGGCAACGTAGAGCATTATTGGGTCACGTCAGCGCCAAACCATTTTTCAGAGAGCGCTTTTAAGGTGCCATCTTTTTGCATTTCCGCAATGGCGTTATCTACCGCCTTCAGCAAGTCTTCGTTGCCTTTACGTAACGCAACGCCGGACTCCTGACGCGAAAACGCATCACCGGTAACGGCCAGCGTACCTTTGGTTTTTTTCACCAGATCCAGCGCCGCCAGACGATCGACTAAAATCGCGTCAATACGGCCTACGCGCAGATCCTGGTATTTTGTAAGATCATCGTCATAAGTACGGATATCCACGCCCTGAACATGTTGACGTAGCCATTCTTCATAGTTAGTCCCCAGCCCAACGCCGACTTTTTTGCCCTGCAGATCGGCCGCCGTTTTGATCGTGCCTTCATTGCCTTTTTTCACCAGCGCCTGAACGCCGGAGACAGTATAAGGCGTAGAGAAATCATATTTTTTCTTGCGGACGTCTGAAATCGTGACCTGGTTTATCACTACATCAATGCGTTTAGCGTCCAGCGACGCCAGTATTCCATCCCATTTGGTCGGCTTCAACGACGCTTTAACGCCCAGATGTTTTGCCAACGCCTCGGCGAAATCGACTTCAAAACCGGTTAATTTGCCGTCTTCGCCCTGAAAGCTAAACGGCGGATAGGTACCTTCCAGCCCTACCAGCAGCGTGCCGCGTTCTTTAACTTTGTTCAGCAAACCCTCATCGGCAAAGCTCTTCGCGCTCATTCCCGCCACCAGCGCTACAGCCATTACTCCCATCAGTGCCTGACGTCCCAGCAGTGCTAATTTCATAGTAACCCCGAATATTGCCGTTAATGACCATAGACTGTGTCCCGCCATGGCGCATCGTCACGTCTCGCGAACCTTTGGGGGACTCAGCCTAATGTAGAAGGTTCGCCACGTTTCACCAACACGACTCTGCTACATCTTATGCTTTTTTAATATATATCAGAACTGGCGGTAAAGGGGGATTTCTGTCTGGGTGCAATCTGCTGATGCGCTTTATATTGCTGGTATTTACGTAGTGCGATACGGTAATTATTGGTGCTGGTTTCCGGCAACCATGGCGCCAGGCTTTCATCGAGAAAACCGTCCTGCAGCAGATCGTGGGAAATGTTTTGCTCGCTGAGGTAATTGCCAAGACGTCGTAAACGCACGACATATTCCCGCACCGTGCCATGGCTCATCTCGGTTTGTTCAAACAAATACTGTTTGAAACCGATAATATCGAAAAAATCACTCTGCTTTTTGCAGTGCAAATCGCCGCAAAAGCGACACAGCGCCACCCACTCCTTCTGCTCCCGCTGCCAGGCAGCGTCGTCAAGTAGCATATCCAGCTGTGAAATAGCGATTTTATTAACGATCTTGCCACGGCGAACCAGCGTAATGCGGTCGAGCAGTTTGTGACAATGCGCGCAATGCGTCTGGCTGTGTTTAAAGTCTTTAAGATAGCGGCTCAAGGGCCGCCTTTTAGGTTGCTGCACCGTCATGAGAACTCCTGGTAGTCTATACGTTGTGCGGCACTTTTCGGGTGCGATCATGCGCTACCTATAACTTACCCAGTTTGGTGCGTAATCGTTTGATGGCCTGACTATGCAACTGGCTGACCCGCGATTCGCCGACTTCCAGTACCGCGCCAATCTCTTTGAGATTGAGCTCTTCCTGGTAATACAGCGTTAACACCAGTTGCTCGCGTTCCGGCAGCGATTCAATCGCATCCATTACCCGCTGTCGCAGGTCGCCCTCCAGCAGTTGATGTAACGGGTTTTCCTGTTGATGTTCTTCAGTCACCAGTTCGATGCTATCGCCATGCTCTTCCCGCCACTCATCGTAAGAGAAAAGTTGGCTGTTGTTGGTATCGAGCAACATCTGACGATACTCCGCAACAGGAATGCCAAGACGTTCCGCCACTTCGGTTTCCGTCGCATTACGCCCCAGTTCCTGCTCCAGTTGTCCCATCGCCTGCGCCACTTCGCGGGCATTACGCCGGACGCTACGCGGCACCCAATCGCGGCTGCGTAATTCATCCAGCATCGCCCCACGAATACGCTGCACTGCGTAAGTGGTAAATGCCGTTCCTTGCAAAGCGTCATATCGGTCGACCGCATTTAATAACCCGATGCCGCCCGCTTGTAGCAGATCGTCCAGTTCCACGCTCGCCGGCAATCGCACCTGCAGGCGCAATGCTTCGTGACGCACCAGCGGTACATAACGCTGCCACAGCGAGTGTTTATCCATTACACCTTCAGCGGTATACAGTGAATTCACGATAAACAGCCCTGCGTTAAATGAGTTATCGGCATGATTATCCGTTTCTACAGAGGGTTCTATCGAAGGAATAAGGCTATAAAAGAAGGGTTATTTCACTTATGTAACCTGTAGCGCCTTTTTAGCGGTTCAAAGAGCAGAATAAAATCAGCCAGATAGGATAAACGGGATGCGCAAAAGCCCACCCCGAACAAAACTATGTCAGAAGATGAATCATCGACAGATCGTCGCCAGTACGCACCGTTTCTATATGGCGATGAAAATTCGCCGCCACCTCGCTGTTATGCTGGCTGCGGGAGTGAAAGCTATACACAATATTGGTAACGTCATCCCACTCAAGCCGCCCGCGCTCATGCACGCTGGCTGCCGTTAATAGCTTAATAAAGGCATATTCCGCCACGATAATATACAGCGCGCGTAACGGGTCGACATTCGGCTGGTTGGGGAAATTATTTTCCCAAATTTTATAGAGAATTAAATTTCTGAAGGCCCAGTTCTTCTGCTGCTCATCCGCCTGTAAACAGCGCGCTAATGAGGACTCAATATCGCTAACCTTCTGCTCCATTGAAACGCCCTCTTCCGCCGTCAGCACCCGCAGAAGACACTGGATATAGTGATCGAGGATAACACTGCCACGACTAAGCGGGAGCGAGCGGAAATAGTCCTGCATCTGCAATACCAGGAGGTTTTTACCTTGCTATCCGGCGCGATATTCATTAACTCCTGCGCCAGCACGCCTGTCTGCAACTGTTCAAGTAACGCGGCATACACCTGTTCCAGTTCGCCCAGCGCGGCATCATCTATTTTGGCAAATTTCTGCGTATACATGACAAATTTAATCAACGCATAGAGCGCGGCTTCCGTACTGCTGTTGGCATGGTTGATCAGACTCAGGCAAAACAGATTGAGTAACTTTTGCTGCGCTGGGAATAACGGCGCAGTATTGAATGTCTGCTGAATGATAGTTTTTTCGCCGAGCGCCATCGCGTCAGGATCGTTTAAAATGCGGGACGTCACCTCCGGGCAGGCAAGACTCAGGGAGTTACGTACCTCATTTTTATAGGTATGGTGCGCCCGCGGGAAAGAGGAACAGGTATGACTTAATGCCTTTGCGCCTAACGTTTTTTGTACCCGGCACAGACGGTCCTCATCCAGATAGGGACAATTCCCCAGCGCCGAAGGCAGCTTAATTTCGCCCCAGTGGCTGTTGTTCTTTTTCAGCAGAATAATATTATCTTGCGCGATGGTACGAATCGTCGCGTCTTTACTGGCGAGATACTTTTTAACCGTCGTCTTATCCAGCGTGATTTTCCAGCCCTTACAACAGTGGTCGCGGCAGGCCGAGCCAGAACAGGAAAAGCGGGTGACAAAGGCAGGTTCAGTGACGGTGATTTCTTTCATTACACAGGCTCCGGAATTAAAAAAGGCAGCTTTCGCTGCCTTGATTGTGTACCACGTGTCGGTGAATCAATCGCCGGATTAACGCAGTAAAGAGAGGACGTTTTGCGGAACCTGGTTCGCCTGCGCCAGAACGGAGGTACCGGCCTGCTGCAGGATCTGCGCGCGAGACATGTTGGAAACTTCGGTCGCGTAGTCGGAATCTTCGATACGGCTACGGGCAGAAGACAGGTTATTTACGGTATTGCCCAGGTTGGTGATAGCGGAGTTGAAACGGTTCTGAACCGCACCCAAGTCAGAACGCAGCGCATCAACCTGCGCCAGCGCGGCATCAATTTTAGCCAGCGGGTTTTCGGTGGTTGCAGCAGCCGCTTCAGCCAGCTCTGGCTGTGCTTTAAAGTTGTGACCAGCGGCTTTGCTGGCATTGTAGGTTTTACCGTCGATAGAAACAACTTCAGTTTTACCGTCTGCGCCACCCAGTTGGTTTAGTGCAGTTTTAGTGTTGCCGTCTTTATCGGTATATTCAGTGGTGTTAATGCTGAACGATCCATCTTTATTTTTTGTTGCAGCATAAATATCAGCCCCAACTTTAACACCGAAACCGCCATCAATAGTCTTACCGTTTTTATCCGTATAAGACATCTTAACCATTTCAGCAGTATCAGCGCCGGTCACATGGGCAGCAGTCAACTGAGCCTGGATAGCAGCTGGAGCAGCCACAGGTTTTTGGACTTGAGTAACTTCAGTAATACCTGTAGGAGTTGTAGCCTCTTTGGTGGTAGCCGCAGTCATTGTGACTGCACCATCATCAGCAACATTAACTTTATAGAATCCGCCTTTGTTGGTTTGATCGGTCGCATCGGTAAATTCTACTTCAACATAATAATTTTTAGAGGTGCTGTTATAGTAAACCTTACCATCCTTAATTGAACCAGTATCAGTTGTAGAACCGGTTCCGGTTTTGAGGCCAGCACCATCAAGTGCAGTAGTGCTTAATGTAGCCGAAGGCGTGACCGCTTCGCTCTTCACATCATATTTTTTCTGCACATTCAGCGTATCCAGACCCAGGGTCTGAGAGTTGATCTGTTTCAGATCGATATCAATGGTTTCACCGTCGTTGGCACCAACCTGGATGGTCAGGGTGTTGTCCTGCGCCAGGACTTTCACGCCGTTGAACTGAGTCTGACCGGATACACGGTCGATTTCGTTCAGGCGCTGGGTGATTTCAGCCTGGATGGAGTCGAGGTCAGACTGGGAGTTGGTGCTGTTAGCAGACTGAACCGCCAGTTCACGCACACGCTGCAGGTTGTTGTTGATTTCGTTCAGCGCGCCTTCAGTGGTCTGCGCAATGGAGATACCGTCGTTAGCGTTACGGGAAGCCTGAGTCAGACCTTTGATGTTCGCGGTGAAACGGTTAGCAATTGCCTGACCTGCCGCATCGTCTTTCGCGCTGTTGATACGCAGACCGGAAGACAGACGCTCGATAGCGGTGCCCAGAGCGGACTGGGATTTGTTCAGGTTATTCTGGGTCAACAGCGACAGGCTGTTTGTATTAATGACTTGTGCCATGATCTTTTCCTTATCAATTACAACTTGATGTTATTGGGCTGTTGCCCACGGTTTCTCACCGTAACCCTTGTATCGGCACCTGAATTTCGAACTTTAGAAAATTTTTCACTTCCCCCGATCTTTTTCTTAGGCGGCGAAATAGCCGCTTTATGCATCATTATTCCGCGCATTATTTTTGCAAAATTATCATTAAACTTTGCCTCCAGATTGCCGATAACGCGCTTAACTACTGTTTGCAATCAAAAAGGAAGAAGGCATGGCTTCAATTTCATCATTAGGTGTGGGATCAAACTTACCGTTAGACCAGTTGTTGACAGACCTGACAAAGAACGAAAAAGGACGCTTAACGCCAATTACCAAACAGCAGAGCGCGAATTCGGCAAAGCTAACCGCCTATGGCACATTGAAAAGCGCATTAGAAAAATTCCAGACGGCAAATACCGCGTTAAATAAAGCGGATTTATTTAAGTCTACCGTGGCGTCCAGCACGACAGAGGACCTCAAAGTCAGTACTACCGCAGGCGCTGCCGCAGGGACTTATAAGATTAGCGTAACCCAGCTTGCCGCCGCGCAGTCGCTGGCGACAAAAACCACCTTCGCAACCACCAAAGAGCAGTTGGGCGATACGTCGGTCACGTCCCGGACAATTAAAATTGAACAGCCGGGACGTAAAGAGCCGCTGGAAATTAAGCTGGATAAAGGCGACACCTCCATGGAGGCGATCCGTGACGCCATCAATGACGCCGACAGCGGTATCGCCGCCAGTATCGTTAAGGTCAAAGAGAACGAATTCCAGTTGGTGCTTACCGCCAATAGCGGTACCGACAATACGATGAAGATCACGGTGGAAGGCGATACAAAACTTAACGATCTACTCGCTTATGACAGCACCACCAATACCGGCAATATGCAAGAGCTGGTGAAAGCAGAAAACGCGAAGCTGAACGTAAACGGCATCGACATTGAGCGTCAGAGCAATACCGTAACCGACGCCCCTCAGGGAATTACGCTCACCCTGACGAAGAAAGTGACCGACGCGACCGTGACGGTAACGAAAGATGATACCAAGGCGAAAGAGGCGATTAAATCCTGGGTGGATGCCTATAACTCGCTGGTGGATACCTTTAGCTCGTTAACCAAATATACCGCCGTTGAGCCGGGCGAAGAAGCCAGCGATAAAAACGGCGCGCTGTTAGGCGATAGTGTGGTTCGTACTATCCAGACCGGGATTCGGGCACAATTTGCCAATAGCGGCAGTAATTCTGCGTTCAAAACAATGGCGGAAATTGGCATCACCCAGGATGGGACTTCCGGCAAACTGAAGATTGATGATGATAAGCTGACCAAGGTACTGAAAGATAACACAGCCGCAGCGCGTGAGCTGCTGGTAGGCGATGGTAAAGAAACGGGTATCACCACCAAAATTGCCACCGAAGTGAAAAGTTATCTGGCGGATGACGGCATTATTGATAATGCGCAGGACAACGTTAACGCCACGCTGAAAAGCCTGACAAAACAGTACCTGTCCGTTAGCAACAGCATCGATGAAACCGTTGCCCGTTACAAGGCCCAGTTTACCCAACTGGATACTATGATGAGTAAGCTGAATAACACCAGTAGTTATTTGACCCAGCAATTTACAGCTATGAACAAGTCCTGATAACAGAGGTCACCATGTACACCGCGAGCGGTATCAAAGCTTATGCGCAAGTCAGCGTGGAAAGCGCCGTGATGAGCGCCAGCCCGCATCAGTTGATTGAAATGTTGTTTGATGGCGCGAATAGCGCTCTGGTGCGCGCTCGCCTGTTTTTAGAACAAGGCGATGTTGTCGCGAAAGGTGAAGCGTTAAGCAAAGCCATCAATATTATCGATAACGGGCTGAAAGCCGGCCTCGATCAGGAAAAAGGCGGTGAGATTGCGACGAATCTTTCCGAGCTATACGACTATATGATTCGCCGTTTACTGCAGGCTAATTTGCGTAACGACGCTCAGGCCATCGAAGAAGTGGAAGGGTTACTCAGCAATATTGCAGAAGCCTGGAAGCAGATTTCACCGAAAGCATCTTTCCAGGAGTCTCGTTAATGACCTCAACCGTGGAGTTTATCAACCGTTGGCAGCGTATTGCGCTGCTCAGTCAATCGCTGCTTGAACTTGCGCAGCGAGGTGAATGGGATCTCTTACTGCAACAAGAGGTCTCCTATCTGCAACGTATTGAAACGGTGATGGAAAAGCAAACTCCACCGGGCATTACGCGAAGCATTCAGGATATGGTCGCCGGATACATCAAACAAACGCTGGATAATGAGCAGCTCCTGAAAGGGCTGCTGCAACAGCGACTGGATGAACTGAGTAGTTTGATCGGACAATCCACCCGCCAAAAATCACTCAACAACGCTTATGGGCGTCTTTCCGGTATGTTACTCGTGCCAGACGCATCTGGCGCTTCATAATATTTTCCCGTCTCGTATGAAAATTCTTCCATACTCCAGAGGTCGGCTAAACGACTTCTGGAGCACGGAAGATGAAAAACCCCACGTTATTGCAGTACTTCCACTGGTATTATCCCGACGGCGGTAAACTCTGGCCTGAGCTGGCGGAACGTGCTGATGGGCTGAATGATATCGGTATCAATATGGTCTGGCTACCGCCCGCCTGTAAAGGCGCCTCCGGCGGCTATTCCGTAGGCTATGATACCTACGACCTGTTTGACCTCGGCGAATTTGACCAAAAAGGAACTATCGCGACAAAGTACGGCGATAAACGCCAGTTACTGGCGGCGATAGACGCGCTCAAAAAAAATAATATTGCGGTGCTGCTCGACGTCGTCGTGAACCACAAAATGGGCGCAGACGAAAAAGAACGTATTCGCGTTCAGCGCGTGAATCAGGATGACCGCACGCAAATCGATGACAACATCATTGAATGCGAAGGCTGGACGCGCTACACCTTCCCTGCCCGCGCGGGCCAGTATTCCAACTTTATTTGGGACTATCACTGTTTCAGCGGCATTGATCACATCGAGAATCCCGACGAAGACGGCATTTTTAAGATCGTCAATGACTATACCGGCGATGGCTGGAACGATCAGGTTGATGATGAGATGGGTAATTTTGACTATCTGATGGGGGAAAATATCGATTTTCGCAATCACGCGGTTACGGAAGAGATTAAATATTGGGCTCGTTGGGTCATGGAACAAACCCACTGTGACGGCTTTCGCCTGGACGCGGTAAAACATATACCCGCCTGGTTTTATAAAGAATGGATTGAGCATGTACAGGCGGTTGCGCCAAAACCGCTGTTTATTGTCGCAGAATACTGGTCGCATGAAGTGGATAAACTGCAAACGTACATCGATCAGGTCGACGGGAAAACCATGCTGTTCGACGCGCCGTTGCAGATGAAATTTCATGAAGCCTCGCGCCAGGGCGCGGAGTATGACATGCGCCACATTTTCACCGGCACGCTGGTAGAAGCCGACCCTTTTCATGCGGTGACGCTGGTCGCTAACCACGATACACAACCGTTACAGGCGCTGGAAGCGCCGGTAGAACCCTGGTTCAAACCATTGGCCTATGCGCTGATCCTGCTTCGTGAAAACGGCGTACCGTCGGTGTTTTATCCCGATTTATACGGCGCCAGCTATGAGGATAACGGCGAAAATGGCGAGACCTGTCGGGTCGACATGCCGGTGATTAACCAACTGGATCAGCTGATCCTCGCTCGTCAGCGTTTTGCGCACGGTATACAAACACTCTTTTTCGATCATCCCAACTGTATCGCCTTTAGTCGCAGCGGTACTGAAGAGAATCCAGGCTGTGTGGTCGTACTTTCCAATGGCGACGACGGTGAAAAAACCCTCCTGCTCGGCGACAATTACGCTAACAAGACCTGGCGTGATTTTCTGGGAAACCGCAGTGAGCATGTTGTAACTAATGATCAAGGCGAAGCGACGTTCTTCTGCAACGCAGGCAGCGTCAGCGTGTGGGTCATTGAGGACGTGTGATGAGCGTTCCCGGCGGCAGAGCGCTGCCGGGAAGCGAAATTACGGCAGCGGCGTTTTTTCTAACGCGGCGGCGCACTCCGGCGTCGGACGAGCGACCCGTTGCAGCGTCATGCCATCATATTCCAGGGTATTCCCGTCGCGCTCAATCTCATAGAGCTCACGCTTAACCGTAACATTGGTTAAGTCATCGGAGAGCATGGTCAGCTTGCCCGGCAGAGCAATAACGCGCTGCCACTGGCGGCAGTCCAGCGTATCGCCTTCTTTAGTCACTACCAGGCTGGCGATAGCTTCAGGGCTCATCAGCTTACGTTGCGGGCCTTTTGACTGCCAGTACCCTTCCAGACCGGCCGGCGCGGGCGTTTTCACCACATCATTATAGTTTTCCACCTCGGCGCATCCGGCCAGAACCAGCAATGCGCCAACGATCGTTACTTTTTTCATCATTCATCCTGCATCAGAAGAAAGAGGAATTGTGGCATTAAAGCCCTGACGCCGCCAGCCTTTCCAGGCGCTGGCCGCAATTTGATCCAGTCGGTATTACCGCTTATTAGGTGTAGGCAAATTCTGTGATCGGTGTAGTATGCGCACTTCTTGTTTCACACCTTCTGAGTTCAGAGGCTAAACACATGTCATGGCAACACTTCAAGCAAACCTGGTTAATTAAATTCTGGGCGCCGGCCCCTGCGGTGATCGCAGCCGGTATTCTCTCTACCTACTATTTTGGCATCACCGGCACGTTCTGGGCCGTGACGGGCGAATTTACCCGCTGGGGCGGGCAAATTTTGCAGCTTTTTGGCGTTCATGCCGAACAGTGGGGCTACTACAAGCTGATTCATCTGGAAGGTACGCCGCTGACGCGTATCGACGGCATGATGATCCTCGGCATGTTCGGCGGCTGTTTCGCCGCGGCGCTGTGGGCCAACAACGTAAAACTGCGTATGCCGCGCAGCCGAATCCGTATCGTACAGGCGGTGGCCGGAGGCATTATCGCTGGCTTCGGCGCGCGTCTGGCGATGGGGTGTAACCTGGCCGCCTTTTTTACCGGAATCCCGCAGTTCTCCCTACACGCGTGGTTCTTTGCGCTGGCGACCGCTATCGGTTCCTGGTTCGGCGCCCGCTTTACGTTGCTGCCGATATTTCGCATACCGGTGAAAATGCAAAAGGTCTCCGCGGCTTCGCCACTGACGCAGAAACCGGATCAGGCAAGGCGGCGTTTCAGGCTCGGTATGCTGGTCTTTATCGGCATGATTGGCTGGGCGTTATTAACGGCAATGCATCAGCCGAAACTGGGGCTGGCGATGCTGTTCGGCGTCGGGTTTGGGCTGCTGATCGAGCGCGCGCAAATCTGCTTTACCTCGGCCTTTCGCGATCTGTGGATCTCCGGACGCGCCCATATGGCGAAAGCGATTATTTTCGGCATGGCGGTCAGCGCCATTGGTATTTTCAGCTACGTGCAGTTGGGCGTTGCACCTAAAATTATGTGGGCTGGCCCGAATGCGGTCATTGGCGGACTGCTGTTCGGTTTTGGCATCGTGCTGGCGGGCGGCTGCGAAACCGGCTGGATGTACCGCGCCGTAGAAGGCCAGGTGCATTACTGGTGGGTGGGCCTCGGCAATGTCATCGGTTCGACCATCCTGGCTTACTACTGGGATGATTTCGCGCCCGCGCTGGCGACCAGTTGGGATAAAGTTAACCTGCTGAATACCTTTGGTCCGCTGGGCGGTCTGCTGGTCACCTACCTGTTATTATTTGCCGCGCTGATGTTAATCATCGGCTGGGAAAAACGTTTTTTCCGCCGTGCGGGGCTGACGCCTGCTAAGGAATCTGTATGAAAAATATCGTCCCTGATTACCGTCTGGATATGGTTGGCGAACCTTGCCCGTACCCGGCGGTCGCCACTCTGGAAGCGATGCCGCAGCTAAAAAAAGGTGAGATCCTGGAAGTGGTGAGCGACTGTCCGCAGTCCATTAATAATATTCCACTGGATGCGCGCAATCATGGCTATACGGTGCTGGATATCCAACAGGATGGCCCGACAATTCGTTATCTGATTCAAAAATAAGCGCATACTCCCGCTGTACGTTACGGCGGGAGACCTTTTTACGGCATAACCGGCAAAAATCTACAACGCATAAAAGAAATCAGACAAGGTCGTCTTGTGCGCCGTGGCATAAATCTATTATATAACGTATACCGTTTTAATTTTGTCTGAGCCGATGAAAAATCCAGGGTTATTTTAATCAAAACATAAAACAATTATTATTTTCCGTCTACGCCATAAAAGACTATCAGGTATTTATATTTTTACTCACTGACACCATCAGGTGATGATTTATTTATGCACAGCAGAAGCCAAAAAAATGATAAAAATTATTTTCATCTCCATTATTGGAGTCGTCTGTCTTGCCGCTGCCCGTTACTCACCCGTCACAGTGGTCAATGCACATCCGAGCGCCATTGCCCGCTGTCTCGCTGATAATCTGTCCCCGTATGGGTATATACTGGATCTCCATGAAACAGATATTCCAGGCATTAATAAAGAATTTACCGTGTATTATCGCAACGGCGCATATATTGCAGGAACATTCTGGATTGCAAATTCAATGACAATAGCGTCAGAACGAATAGTAGGAATGAATGGCGTCAGTAAACAGGCGTACCCTATTTTTAATAAGTCCCTGCAACAATGTGCAACCCGCTTATCAATAAAATGAGCGCGCCTCGCAAAAAACAGGCCCACATAATCACGCACTGGTTGCATGGGCGTCGCGTCCCCCGCCGCTGACTTAGGTAAGCGCCCGGGAGTTCGCTGCGGATGTGTTGTCAGCTCTGGCTTAAACCTGCATGGACATGACTTCCTGATACGCGGCGACCAGCTTGTTGCGCACCTGAATCCCCATTTGCATAGAGACGGACGCTTTTTGCATATCGGCCATCACGTCATTAAGCGCAATGCCCGGCTCACCCAGAGTGAATTTTTCCGCCTGAACGCGCGCCGCCGTCTGTCTGTCGCTAATACGATCCAGCGCAGCATGTAGCTGGCCGGCAAAACTCACCGTCGACTGCGAGTGCGTGTCTTGCCCGCGCGCGGCCATCGCCGTCGCCTGTAACTGGCTAATAACCCCTTCAATCCCCTGTATTGCTGCCATGCTATTCCCCTGGATGATTTTTTACGCAGCAGAGATTACCAGTTTGTCAATAAGATAAAGGCGTTAAATAACGATAAAAAAAACTCGGTTTTTAGCGCATAGAAAAATTCGAAACCACAAATAATGAGACCGTCAATTTTTCGAGTTTGCTGACCCGGGAGTGAGTCTTGTTCCACTTTGCAAAAAACGCCGTCCACGATCAGTCACGAGGTGCGAGATGAGTGCGACTGCATCGACTGCATCGACTGCAACCCAACCTAAACCTCTCGAGTGGCTTAATCGCCTACGCGCGAATCCCCGAATTCCGTTAATTGTGGCGGGTTCCGCTGCCGTGGCGATCGTCGTTGCGATGGTGCTGTGGGCCAAAACGCCCGATTACCGCACGCTATTTAGCAACCTTTCCGATCAGGACGGCGGCGCGATCGTCGCGCAGTTGACCCAGATGAATATCCCCTATCGCTTTGCCAATGGCAGCGGTGCGATTGAAGTGCCCGCCGACAAAGTGCATGAACTGCGTCTGCGTCTGGCGCAGCAGGGGCTGCCTAAAGGCGGCGCGGTAGGCTTTGAACTGCTTGATCAGGAAAAATTCGGTATCAGTCAGTTCAGCGAGCAGGTGAATTATCAGCGCGCGCTGGAAGGCGAACTGGCCCGGACGATCGAGACGCTGGGTCCGGTAAAAAGCGCCCGTGTTCACCTGGCGATGCCAAAGCCGTCGCTATTTGTGCGGGAACAAAAATCCCCTTCCGCCTCCGTCACCGTCACACTGGAACCGGGACGGGCGCTGGATGAAGGACAAATTAGCGCCGTGGTACATCTGGTTTCCAGCGCTGTCGCCGGTTTGCCGCCAGGAAACGTCACTCTGGTCGATCAATCCGGTCATCTGCTCACGCAATCCAATACCAGCGGTCGCGACCTTAATGACGCGCAATTAAAATTTGCTAATGATGTGGAAAGCCGCATCCAACGCCGTATCGAAGCCATTCTGTCGCCTATCGTCGGGAACGGTAATGTACACGCTCAGGTGACCGCCCAGTTGGATTTTGCCAATAAAGAACAAACGGAAGAGCACTACAGCCCGAACGGCGACGCGTCGAAAGCCACCCTGCGTTCACGTCAGTTGAACATTAGCGAACAGGTAGGCGCGGGCTATCCCGGCGGCGTGCCTGGCGCGCTGTCGAACCAACCAGCGCCGCCTAACGAGGCGCCGATCGCCACGCCGCCGACCAATCAACAAAACGCGCAGAATACGCCACAAACCAGCACCAGTACCAACAGTAACAACGCTGGCCCGCGCAATACGCAGCGTAATGAAACCAGTAACTACGAAGTGGACCGCACCATTCGTCACACCAAAATGAATGTGGGCGATATTGAGCGTCTCTCCGTGGCCGTCGTGGTGAATTACAAAACGCTGGCAGATGGCAAACCGCTGCCATTGACCGCCGATCAGATGAAACAGATCGAGGATTTAACCCGTGAAGCGATGGGTTTTTCTGATAAACGCGGCGATACGCTAAACGTGGTGAATTCACCGTTTAGCGCAGTGGATGACACCGGCGGCGAACTGCCCTTCTGGCAACAGCAGTCCTTTATCGATCAGTTGCTCGCGGCAGGTCGCTGGTTACTGGTGCTGGTGGTGGCCTGGATTCTGTGGCGCAAAGCGGTACGTCCGCAGTTGACGCGCCGCGTTGAAGAAGCGAAAGCGGCGCAGGAACAGGCACAGGTTCGCCAGGAAACCGAAGAAGCCGTGGAAGTACGCCTTAGCAAAGACGAGCAGCTCCAGCAACGCCGGGCTAACCAGCGTCTGGGCGCCGAGGTGATGAGCCAGCGTATTCGCGAAATGTCAGACAACGATCCGCGCGTGGTGGCGCTGGTCATTCGCCAGTGGATGAGTAACGATCATGAGTAATCTTAGCGGTACCGATAAAAGTGTCATTTTGTTGATGACCATTGGCGAAGACCGGGCGGCAGAGGTGTTTAAACACCTCTCCACTCGCGAAGTACAGGCGTTAAGTACGGCGATGGCTAACGTGCGTCAGATCTCCAACAAACAACTGACGGACGTACTATCAGAGTTTGAGCAAGAAGCGGAGCAGTTCGCCGCGCTGAATATTAACGCCAACGAATACCTACGCTCCGTACTGGTTAAAGCGCTGGGCGAAGAACGCGCCTCCAGCCTGCTGGAAGATATTCTGGAAACGCGCGATACCACCAGCGGTATCGAAACGCTCAACTTTATGGAACCGCAGAGTGCCGCCGACCTGATTCGCGACGAACACCCGCAGATTATCGCCACCATTCTGGTTCACCTCAAACGCAGTCAGGCCGCCGATATTCTGGCGCTGTTTGACGAGCGTCTGCGTCATGATGTGATGCTGCGTATCGCGACATTTGGCGGCGTACAGCCGGCGGCGCTGGCGGAGTTGACCGAAGTGCTGAATGGCCTGCTCGACGGTCAGAACCTGAAACGCAGCAAAATGGGCGGCGTAAGAACCGCGGCGGAAATTATCAACCTGATGAAAACGCAGCAGGAAGAAGCGGTTATTACCGCTGTGCGCGAATTCGACGGCGAACTGGCGCAGAAAATCATCGACGAGATGTTCCTGTTCGAAAATCTGGTGGATGTGGACGATCGCAGTATCCAGCGTCTGTTGCAGGAAGTGGATTCCGAATCGCTGCTGATCGCTCTGAAAGGCGCCGAACCGCCATTACGCGAGAAGTTCCTGCGCAATATGTCCCAGCGCGCCGCCGATATCCTGCGCGACGACCTTGCCAACCGTGGCCCGGTTCGTCTGTCTCAGGTGGAAAACGAGCAGAAAGCGATTCTGCTTATTGTGCGTCGTCTGGCGGAAACCGGCGAAATGGTGATTGGCAGCGGCGAGGATACCTATGTCTAATGAATTGCCGTGGCAAGTCTGGACCCCCGACGATCTCGCCCCGCCGCCGGAGACGTTTGTGCCGGTTGAGGCTGGTAACGTGACCTTGACAGACGATACGCCGGAGCCCGAACTCACTGCCGAACAGCAGCTGGAGCAGGAGCTGGCGCAGCTAAAAATACAGGCCCATGAACAAGGTTATAACGCCGGGCTGGCGGAGGGACGGCAAAAAGGACACGCGCAGGGATATCAGGAAGGGTTAGCGCAGGGGCTGGAGCAAGGACAAGCCCAGGCGCAGACGCAGCAGGCGCCGATTCATGCCCGTATGCAGCAGTTAGTGAGCGAGTTTCAGAACACGCTTGACGCGCTCGATAGCGTTATCGCCTCACGGCTGATGCAAATGGCCCTGGAGGCTGCGCGTCAGGTCATCGGCCAAACGCCGGCGGTGGACAATTCAGCGCTGATTAAACAGATCCAACAACTGTTGCAGCAAGAGCCGCTCTTTAGCGGCAAGCCGCAGTTGCGCGTGCATCCGGACGACTTACAGCGGGTGGAAGAGATGCTGGGCGCCACGCTCAGTCTTCACGGATGGCGGTTGCGCGGTGACCCAACGTTGCATCACGGCGGGTGTAAAGTCTCTGCCGATGAGGGCGATCTGGACGCCAGCGTCGCTACTCGCTGGCAAGAGTTGTGTCGCCTGGCGGCGCCGGGAGTGCTCTGATGACCACGCGCCTGACCCGCTGGCTTACCGCGCTCGACAACTTTGAAGCCAAAATGGCGTTATTGCCGGCGGTGCGTCGTTATGGACGTTTAACCCGCGCCACGGGCCTGGTACTGGAGGCCACCGGTCTCCAGCTTCCGCTGGGCGCCACCTGCATTATTGAGCGCCAGGACGGCCCTGAAACCAAAGAGGTGGAATCGGAAGTCGTCGGTTTTAACGGCCAGCGTCTGTTTTTAATGCCGCTGGAAGAGGTCGAAGGCATTCTGCCCGGTGCCCGCGTTTACGCCCGTAACGGACATGGCGACGGTCTGCAAAGCGGCAAACAGCTACCGCTCGGCCCGGCCCTGCTTGGTCGGGTGCTGGATGGCGGCGGTAAACCGCTCGACGGACTGCCTGCGCCGGATACGCTGGAAACTGGCGCGTTAATCACGCCGCCGTTTAACCCGCTACAGCGAACGCCAATCGAACATGTGTTGGATACCGGCGTACGCGCTATCAACGCGTTGTTAACCGTAGGGCGCGGTCAGCGTATGGGACTCTTTGCCGGTTCCGGCGTCGGTAAGTCGGTTCTGCTTGGCATGATGGCGCGCTACACGCGGGCGGACGTGATTGTCGTGGGACTTATCGGCGAACGTGGCCGCGAAGTTAAAGATTTTATCGAAAATATTCTCGGCCCCGACGGCCGCGCGCGTTCGGTGGTGATTGCCGCCCCGGCGGATGTCTCGCCGCTGCTGCGGATGCAGGGCGCCGCCTATGCCACCCGCATCGCCGAAGACTTTCGCGATCGCGGACAGCATGTGTTGCTGATTATGGATTCGCTGACGCGCTATGCGATGGCACAGCGTGAAATTGCGCTGGCAATCGGCGAACCGCCAGCCACCAAAGGTTATCCGCCCTCGGTGTTCGCAAAGCTGCCGGCGCTGGTCGAACGTGCCGGTAATGGCATCCACGGCGGCGGCTCTATCACCGCGTTTTATACCGTGTTGACCGAGGGGGACGACCAACAAGATCCCATTGCCGACTCGGCACGCGCAATCCTCGACGGGCACATTGCCTTGTCCCGCCGTCTGGCGGAGGCCGGGCACTATCCGGCCATTGATATAGAGGCGTCAATCAGCCGGGCGATGACCGCGCTCATTACCGAGCAGCACTATGCGCGGGTACGGCTATTTAAACAGTTGCTTTCCAGTTTCCAGCGTAACCGCGATCTGGTCAGCGTCGGCGCTTATGCCAAAGGTAGCGATCCAATGCTTGATAAAGCCATTACCTTATGGCCGCAACTGGAAGCGTTTTTACAGCAAGGCATTTTTGAACGGGCCGACTGGGAGGACTCTCTGCAGGCGCTCGATTTAATTTTCCCGACGGTGTGATAAAGCAGGAGGGCGACGATCATGGCACAACATGGCGCTCTGGAAACACTCAAAGATCTGGCCGAAAAAGAGGTAGATGACGCGGCGCGTTTACTGGGCGAAATGCGTCGCGGCTGCCAACAGGCGGAAGAACAGCTCAAAATGCTGATCGATTATCAGAATGAGTATCGCAGTAATTTGAACACCGATATGGGCAACGGCATCGCCAGTAATCGCTGGATCAACTATCAGCAGTTTATTCAGACACTGGAAAAGGCGATAGAGCAGCATCGCCTCCAGCTTACGCAGTGGACGCAAAAAGTCGACCTGGCGCTGAAGAGCTGGCGTGAGAAAAAGCAGCGACTTCAGGCCTGGCAAACCTTACAGGACCGACAAACCGCGGCAGCGCTGTTAGCTGAAAACCGCATGGATCAGAAAAAGATGGATGAATTTGCTCAGCGTGCAGCAATGAGGAAACCCGAATGATCACCCTGCCCCAACTGATCACCACCGATACCGACATGACCGCGGGTCTGACGTCAGGAAAAACCACCGGTTCAGCCGAGGACTTTCTGGCGCTCCTGGCGGGCGCGTTAGGCGCAGACGGCGCACAGGGCAAAGACGCCCGCATCACGCTGGCCGATTTACAGGCGGCAGGCGGCAAATTATCGAAAGAGTTACTGACCCAACATGGCGAGCCGGGCCAGGCGGTGAAGCTTGCCGACCTGCTGGCGCAAAAAGCGAATGCGACGGATGAAACGCTTACCGATCTAACACAAGCGCAGCATCTACTGTCTACGCTAACGCTATCGTTGAAAACCAGCGCTCTGGCCGCACTGAGTAAGACGGCGCAGCATGATGAGAAAACGCCCGCGCTGAGCGATGAGGATCTTGCCAGTCTGAGCGCCTTATTCGCCATGCTGCCCGGACAACCTGTCGCGACGCCTGTCGCCGGAGAGACGCCGGCTGAAAATCACATCGCCTTGCCGTCACTGTTGCGCGGCGACATGCCATCGGCGCCGCAGGAAGAGACACATACGCTCTCTTTTAGCGAGCATGAAAAAGGGAAAACCGAGGCGTCGCTTGCGCGCGCCAGCGACGATCGCGCCACGGGTCCAGCACTGACGCCGCTGGTGGTCGCTGCCGCCGCGACCAGCGCGAAAGTGGAGGTGGATAGCCCGCCCGCGCCAGTAACGCATGGCGCGGCAATGCCGACGCTCAGCAGCGCCACGGCGCAACCGCAACCGCTACCTGTCGCCTCAGCCCCGGTTCTCAGCGCGCCGTTAGGCAGCCATGAATGGCAGCAAACGTTCAGTCAGCAGGTCATGTTATTTACGCGTCAGGGACAGCAAAGCGCGCAGCTTCGATTGCATCCGGAAGAGTTAGGTCAGGTGCATATTTCGCTCAAGCTGGATGACAATCAGGCGCAGCTCCAGATGGTATCGCCGCACAGCCATGTCCGCGCCGCGCTGGAAGCCGCCCTGCCCATGTTGCGCACTCAGTTGGCGGAAAGCGGCATTCAGTTGGGACAAAGCAGCATCAGTAGCGAAAGCTTTGCCGGACAGCAGCAGTCTTCATCGCAACAACAGTCTTCCCGCGCCCAACACACGGACGCGTTTGGCGCTGAAGATGACATAGCGTTAGCGGCTCCGGCCTCGCTTCAGGCCGCCGCGCGCGGCAATGGCGCAGTGGATATCTTCGCCTAACGCCAGAGGTAGCATGATTATCCGCGTCTTTTCCACGCTTTGTCGTGGACAGGACACGGGATAATCAGCCAATAAGCAGTACCGAAACAGGAAGCCCGTATCAGATGACTGACTCCGCGATTAACAAAAAGAGCAAACGCTCGATTTGGATACCTTTGCTGGTGTTGATTACCCTCGCCGCCTGCGCGACCGCTGGTTATAGCTACTGGCGTATGCAGCAGCAACCGACCACGAACGCTAAAGCGGAACCGGCTCCGCCGCCCGCGCCGGTATTTTTTGCGCTGGATACGTTTACCGTCAATTTGGGCGATGCGGATCGCGTGTTGTATATCGGCGTGACCCTGCGTCTGAAAGACGAAGCGACGCGCGCGCGATTAAATGAATATCTGCCGGAAGTGCGCAGCCGTCTGCTGCTGTTGTTTTCCCGTCAGAATGCCGCCGAGCTCTCAACAGAAGCTGGCAAACAAAAACTGATTGCCGCCATTAAAGAGACGCTGGCCGCGCCGCTCGTTGCCGGACAACCAAAACAGGTCGTCACTGACGTGCTTTATACAGCTTTTATTCTGCGGTAACGATATGGGCGATAGTATTCTTTCTCAGGCTGAAATCGACGCGCTGTTGAACGGCGACAGCGACACCAAAGACGAACCCACTCCCGGTATCGCAAGCGATAGCGATATTCGCCCTTACGATCCCAATACCCAGCGTCGCGTCGTGCGTGAACGCTTGCAGGCGCTGGAGATTATTAACGAGCGTTTCGCACGCCAGTTCCGGATGGGATTATTTAACCTGCTGCGCCGCAGCCCGGATATTACCGTGGGTACCATACGTATTCAGCCGTATCACGAATTTGCGCGTAACCTGCCGGTACCGACCAACCTGAACCTGATCCACCTGAAGCCGCTACGCGGCACCGGGCTGGTGGTGTTCTCGCCGAGTCTGGTGTTTATTGCCGTCGATAACCTGTTCGGCGGCGACGGCCGTTTTCCGACCAAAGTCGAGGGCCGCGAGTTTACCCATACGGAACAGCGGGTCATCAACCGTATGCTGAAACTGGCGCTGGAAGGCTATAGCGACGCATGGAAAGCCATTAATCCGCTGGAAGTGGAGTATGTGCGTTCCGAAATGCAGGTGAAATTTACCAATATCACCACCTCGCCGAACGATATCGTCGTCAATACGCCGTTTCATGTGGAGATCGGCAATCTGACCGGTGAATTTAACATCTGTCTGCCATTTAGCATGATCGAGCCGCTGCGTGAGCTGCTGGTGAATCCGCCGCTGGAAAACTCGCGCCATGAAGATCAGAACTGGCGTGATAACCTGGTGCGCCAGGTTCAGCACTCTGAACTGGAGCTAGTGGCCAATTTTGCCGATATTCCGTTACGTCTTTCCCAGATTTTGAAGCTGAAACCCGGCGATGTACTGCCGATTGAAAAACCCGACCGCATTATTGCTCATGTGGACGGCGTTCCGGTACTCACCAGCCAATATGGCACCGTAAACGGACAGTATGCGCTACGCGTAGAACATTTGATCAACCCAATTTTGAATTCGCTGAATGAGGAACAGCCCAAATGAGTGACATGAATAATCCGTCCGATGAGAATACTGGCGCATTGGATGATCTGTGGGCTGACGCGTTAAACGAGCAAAAAGCGACCACCAATAAAAGCGCCGCCGACGCGGTTTTCCAACAGCTTGGCGGCGGCGATGTCAGCGGTGCTATGCAGGATATCGATCTGATTATGGATATCCCGGTCAAACTGACCGTAGAGCTGGGCCGCACGCGAATGACTATTAAAGAACTGCTGCGTCTGACGCAGGGGTCGGTCGTCGCGCTGGACGGGCTGGCGGGCGAGCCGCTGGATATCCTGATTAATGGCTACCTGATTGCCCAGGGTGAAGTGGTCGTCGTGGCGGATAAATACGGCGTACGTATCACCGATATTATTACGCCATCCGAGCGTATGCGTCGTTTGAGTCGTTAATGATGAAGACAGAGGCCACGGTTTCTCAGCCCACCGCGCCAGCCGGATCGCCGCTCATGCAGGTGAGCGGCGCATTAATTGGCATTATTGCGCTCATTCTGGCGGCGGCCTGGGTGATTAAGCGTATGGGATTCGCGCCAAAAGGAAATAGCGTCCGGGGGCTCAAGGTGTCAGCCAGCGCCTCGCTTGGCCCGCGCGAACGCGTGGTGATTGTCGAGGTCGAAAATGCGCGTCTGGTACTGGGCGTGACCGCCTCGCAGATCAACCTGCTGCACACCCTCCCGCCCGCGGAGAATGACACGGAAGCACCCGTTGCCCCACCGGCGGATTTCCAGAACATGATGAAGAGCTTACTCAAGCGTTCCGGGAGATCCTGATGCGCCGTTTGTTATTCCTTTCTCTGGCGGGTCTGTGGCTTTTTAGTCCCGCCGCCGCTGCGCAACTGCCGGGGCTTATCAGCCAACCATTAGCGGGCGGAGGCCAAAGCTGGTCATTATCCGTCCAGACGCTGGTTTTCATCACCTCGCTGACGTTTCTGCCGGCGATTTTACTGATGATGACGAGCTTCACGCGTATCATCATTGTTTTTGGCCTGTTGCGTAACGCGCTGGGCACGCCCTCGGCACCGCCAAATCAGGTGTTACTCGGGCTGGCGTTGTTTTTGACCTTTTTTTATTATGTCGCCCGTCATTGACAAGATTTACGTGGATGCTTACCAGCCGTTTAGCGAGCAGAAAATTTCTATGCAGGAAGCGCTGGATAAAGGCGCGCAACCGTTATGCGCGTTCATGCTGCGCCAAACCCGCGAAGCCGATCTGGCGCTGTTTGCCCGTCTGGCCAATAGCGGTCCGTTACAGGGACCGGAAGCAGTACCGATGCGTATCCTCCTGCCCGCTTATGTCACCAGCGAATTAAAGACGGCGTTTCAGATCGGTTTTACGATTTTCATCCCTTTTTTGATTATCGACCTGGTGATCGCCAGCGTACTGATGGCGTTAGGGATGATGATGGTGCCGCCAGCGACAATCGCCCTGCCGTTTAAGCTGATGCTGTTTGTGCTGGTCGATGGTTGGCAATTGCTTGTGGGGTCGCTGGCCCAAAGCTTTTACAGTTAGAGGCGCAAAATGACTCCTGAATCCGTCATGATGATGGGGACCGAGGCGATGAAAGTCGCTCTCGCCCTGGCTGCGCCGCTGTTACTCGTCGCGCTGATTACCGGCCTCATTATCAGCATCTTGCAGGCCGCGACTCAGATTAATGAAATGACGCTGTCGTTTATCCCTAAAATCGTCGCGGTATTCATCGCAATTATCGTTGCCGGCCCGTGGATGCTCAACCTGCTGCTGGACTACGTACGCACTCTGTTCAGCAATTTACCTTATATCATCGGATAAACAGAACGATGATACAGGTTACAAGCGAGCAATGGCTATACTGGCTGCATCTCTATTTCTGGCCTTTGCTGCGCGTACTGGCGCTGATTTCAACGGCGCCCATTCTCAGCGAGCGCGCTATTCCCAAGCGGGTAAAACTGGGGTTGGGAATAATGATTACCCTTGTTATCGCGCCGTCGCTACCGGCAAACGATACGCCGCTTTTTTCTATTGCCGCCTTATGGCTGGCGATGCAACAAATTCTGATCGGTATTGCGCTGGGATTTACCATGCAATTCGCCTTTGCGGCGGTGCGTACCGCAGGTGAGTTTATCGGTCTGCAAATGGGGCTTTCCTTTGCCACCTTCGTCGACCCGGGCAGCCACCTGAATATGCCGGTTCTGGCGCGTATTATGGATATGCTCGCCATGCTACTGTTTCTCACCTTTAATGGCCATTTGTGGCTTATTTCGCTGCTGGTCGATACCTTCCACACTCTGCCCATCGGTAGTAACCCGGTGAACAGTAATGCATTTATGGCGCTCGCCAGGGCCGGAGGGCTCATTTTCTTAAACGGACTGATGCTGGCATTGCCGGTCATTACCCTCCTGCTTACGCTCAACCTGGCGCTGGGGCTATTAAACCGCATGGCGCCGCAGCTCTCGATATTTGTTATCGGTTTCCCGCTTACCCTCACCGTCGGCATTATGCTGATGGCCGCGCTAATGCCATTAATTGCGCCGTTTTGCGAACATTTATTCAGCGAAATTTTCAATTTGCTTGCTGATATTGTTAGCGAGATGCCGATAAATAATAACCCATAATTTTTATCCTGTTTTACTAAGGTTTATCCGAAAATAAATTTTAAAAAACATTCACCAGGATATATCCGCTGCCCCTTATTTGTTTTTACTTCACTCACATAACGCAACATTCACTTTACTTTAAGATGATTCCTGGCAAATTATATGTAACTTTACGGGATAGTAAGTTCGCCTGAAAAACCGCGTAAGCGTTGTCTAAGGTGACTATTCGTGTTCCGTCTGATTATGGTGAGTTATTCAGGTAAGGGGAATTATCGTTACGCATTGAGTGAGGGTATGCCATGTCAACGATTATTATGGATTTATGCAGTTACACCCGGCTAGGGTTAAGCGGGTATCTGGTCAGCAGAGGGGTGAAAAAAAGGGAAATCAACGACATCGAAACCGTTGACGAACTCGCTATCGCTTGTGGCGCGCATCAGCCTTCGGTGGTGTTTATTAATGAGGACTGTTTTATTCATACGCCTTCAGACAGTCAACAAATAAAGCAAATCATTAATCAACATCCTGACACGTTATTTATTGTTTTTATGGCAATTGCTAATGTGCATTTTGATGAATATTTATTAGTAAGAAAAAACTTATTGATTAGCTCAAAATCGATTAAACCTGACTCGCTGGATACCATTCTTGGCGATATTCTGAAAAAAGAGTCGGGTATTTCAGGAACCATAAATTTACCAACATTATCGTTAAGTCGAACTGAATCCAGCATGTTGCGAATGTGGATGGAAGGTCAGGGAACCATTCAGATTTCTGACAGAATGAATATTAAAGCAAAAACAGTATCCTCCCATAAGGGGAATATAAAAAGAAAGATAAAAACGCATAATAAACAAGTGATCTATCACGTAGTGCGGCTGACAGATAACGTCACTAACGGCATTTTTGTTAACATGCGCTGAGACATCCGGACTGGCAATGTACCTCCAGTCCGGCTCAATTAGTCCTGCTCCGCCTTCTCGACAAAAATACCATCCTGGTGACCTGACTCATTGAAGAACCAGATGCCAAGCGGGTAATCCTCCAGCGAAACCAGGTACATTGTGCCTTCACTAAATTCTTCCACTGCCAGTACCACGCCCGGTCGGCGGGGACCGCCGTCCGTTTTAACGGTTACCCGATCATTCACCTTCATCATTTTCCTCCTGTCGCTTTGTGCCAGTGTAGAACAATTTTCTGCGTCTGACAGCGCCTTGCCGGCGTGTTTGCTGGTTTTCTCAACGGTCTATACTTAGGCTGTCAGGAACCCGTGAGGTAGTGAAGATGAAAACGGCAAAAGAGTACAGTGATACGGCCAAGCGCGAAGTGAGCGTCGATGTAGATGCGCTACTGGCGGCCATCAATGAAATCAGCGAAAGCGAGGTTCACCGTAGCCAGGAAGATCCTGAGCGGGTGAGCGTAGACGGACGGGAATATCATACATGGCATGAATTAGCTGAAGCATTCGAGCTGGATATTCATGATTTTAGTGTAACAGAAGTAAACCGTTAAAAATGGCCGAAAAAAATCCCGGCCCTACGGGTCGGGATCAAACTTGCTTATGCAAGAAGCACTTGAAAATTCGTTACACCAGGAAATCTGATGTGAGATTTACCTTATCTGCAATTTTTTTGCATGACAAGTAAATATTTTTTACATGAATGATTAAGCACGCTAATAGTTCGGTAGCAAAAGTGTGACAACGCATGTGCTGCCTGGAAGCGACGGGATCGGTTCCAGTTAGCGTTCGACTTCTTTCGGATGTGCTTTAGGATTTTTCCTGGAAATAAGCCCGCCGTTGCAACGGAAAATGAGGAAAAAATGCTCTCAATCCATGACCCATTGCTGATTTTTACCGATCTGGACGGCACATTGCTGAACAGCCACACGTTTGAGTGGCAGCCCGCGGCCCCCTGGCTTACACGCCTGCATGAAAGCGGCGTGCCTGTGATCCTCTGTAGCAGTAAAACCGCGGCTGAAATGCTCCAGCTCCAGACGACGTTAAATCTACAGGGACTGCCGCTGATTGCGGAAAACGGCGCGGTGATCCAACTGGACGTTCACTGGGAAGACCATCCCAACTATCCCCGCCTGATAGCCGGTATTTCTCACAACGAAATCCGCCTCGTCCTGCATAAGTTGCGTGAAAAGGAACAGTTTAAGTTCACCACGTTTGATGACGTTGACGATCAGGTGATAAGCGAATGGACGGGCCTAAACCGGGCACAGTCTGCCCTAACCCGTCTGCATGAAGCGTCGGTGTCGCTGATCTGGCGCGATAGCGATGAACGCATGGCGCAGTTTGTCGCCCGTTTAAATGACCTGGGACTGCAATTTGTCCATGGCGCCCGTTTCTGGCATGTGCTGGACGCCTCCGCCGGTAAAGATCAGGCTGCCAACTGGCTAATTGAAGCATATCGTCAGCAGTGGCGCGCGCGTCCTCTGACGTTGGGGCTAGGAGACGGCCCCAATGATGCGCCTTTACTGGATGTGATGGATTATGCGGTTGTCGTTAAAGGGCTAAACCGGGAGGGCGTACATTTGCGTAACGACGATCCTCAGCGCGTCTACCGTAGCCAGAACGAAGGGCCGGATGGCTGGCGCGAAGGAATGGACTATTTCTTTTCCCGCTCCTGAGTCGCGTCGCTGGCGCAAATACGGTTACGTCCGGACTGTTTGGCGTAATAAAGCCGTTTGTCGGCCAGCGACTGCAACTGCTCAAAATCATAGTCGCCGTATTCCTCCGCGCTACTGATCCCCATTGACGCGCTGATACGAAGCGTCGTGCTTTTCGTCACCAGAATCTCTTTGTCATTAATGCGCTGGCGTATGCGTTCGGCAATCTGCAGCGCCTGCGCTTTCGTCGCGCCGGGCAGCACGATACAAAACTCTTCGCCCCCTACCCGTCCGGCGATGTCGTGCGCTCGAATGGTGCTGCCAATGAGCCCAGCGGCATGGGACAACACGCGATCGCCTGCCTGATGACCAAAGCGATCGTTAACGCTTTTAAAATAATCTAAATCCAGCTGTATCACAGAAAATGGCTGGCGGGCTTCCCGGTAGCGCTTTGCCAGCCTGGACGCTTTTTCAAACAGCGCGCCACGGTTATATAGCCGGGTCAGCGGATCGTGCCATGCCTGCCATTGCAGCGAATTTTGCAGAACAAACATGTTTTTGACTATATGTCGAATAACGCCCCAGGAGATCAACAGCATCGCCGTAAAAAGCACCCATAACAGCGTCAGCGCGATACTAATACTGCCAAAATTCCCTTGTATGCCTTCACGTAATGTATGCACGCGCAGCAGGACGCCATCAAAATGATCCAGCCGCTCCCAGCTTACATAATGCGTTCCTAAACGCAGCCCGCCCAGGGTATCTTTTTCTATTTCACGCGCCAGTAAGGCGCGCTCACGGTCATTTAACGTATTCGCGGTTTGTTGTTCCGGCGCGGAGTCCGTCAACAAACGGAGATGGTTATCGTATAGCTGATATTCCCCTTCAATATCCTTTTCGGCCGCATCGCGCAGGAACCGCTGTAATGACGCGACGGGAATATCCATTGCCAGTACGCCATACCAGTAATTATCGTGATCCAGCGGTAGACTGGCCGTCACTTTTTTCTGCTCGTCAGTAACATAGGGCTGTGCGGAGGTAAACCACCGCACGCCGCGCTGTGGGTTACGCCGTTGGCTTTGCTCGATAAACCAGGGCTGGGTCACGTACTGATAGTAACGGGAGACAATATCGCTACCGTACGCCGTAGGGAGAGTTGAGAGGTAAAACCCTGAGCGAGAAACATACATCGTCTCCAGCGTCAGCATGGCGGATGAGCGAGCCAGACGCGCCAGATACCCTAACTCCAGAGTGGCGGTTAATTCATTTGCCAGGTCACGACTCTCCCGTGAAAGAAGCGTCGTCCGGGCGACAAATTGATCGGAAACGCCATATAACGGCAATGTCCGCCGCTTATCCAGCTCCAGTTGCCAGAAATGTCTGACGCGTCGTTGCTCAAACTGCGTCACCGCGCTTTGCAATGCGGAAAAAGCCAGCGGCGCCACCAGTGCTTCATGCATACCGTTGCGTAAAAAGATCAACCTGTCCATGTTGAATTGCAGTTGGCGGTCAAGGACATTCGCGACGCTCCCCAGATGATTGCGCTGACTGGCGACATACGCGTCTTTCAGTATCATCACTTCCCGCCAGGTAAGTAGCGTCGAGAACAGCATCACGATCAGAAAACAGGTGTTGACGACATGACCGGGACCAAAACGCCGCGCCAGCTTTTTAAACCAGCCTTGATTGTCTAACAGTGTTTCGTGCGGCACCCTGGTAACTCCTGGTTATTGATACAACTCCCCCTGATGGCTTACGGTAGCCAGACCTCATCAAGGGATACCACTCAATCCTGGCATAACCAGGTAGCAGCATGTCGCAGCGCGACGACTCTTTTTCTCCACAGCAAAACGCCCGGCATTAACCGGGCGTTTTGTCATCGGGCTTCGTCCCGCACGCGCCTTTCCTTGCCTGGCACGAGCTCATTCTCATGGAATGCCTCCCGCTTTACGCCAAAACCATCATACCAGCGACACTCTACCATTCCGCTGGAATAACCGGTGACGATCATCCGGGGCCCACCCTCTTTCACGGTAACTTCCTCACTGACAGAAAAGACCATACCTGCCTCCTGTATCAGATGAAACGTTTTCACCTTAGACGAGGATGGACAATTTTGCATAATTCATTCTAGAAAATCAGTGCGAAACACCGCGAATTTTCGTCACACCTTTCACCAGCGCAACCACAATGGCGCCGATAATAAAACCGAGCACCAGATTCAGCCCCGCAGGGATCGTATGCGCCATGAAAGCCCCCTGCTGCTGCGCAAAATGTTCAATGGCATGGTGTAGCGGCGCAATACCGTGTACGACAATCCCGCCGCCGACCAGAAACATCGCCAGCGTACCAACAATGGATAATGCTTTCATTAACCAGGGCGCGATAATCAGTAATCCTTTACCGACGCCCTGCGCCAGCACGCTACGCTTTTCCGCCAGCCAGTACCCCATATCATCCAGTTTGACAATAATACCCACCAGGCCATACACGCCAATAGTCACAACCAACGCAATCCCCGCCAGCACCAACACCTGATTAAGCAGCGGCGCCTGCGCGACAATCCCCAGGGTAATGGCCACAATTTCAGCGGACAGAATGAAATCGGTACGGACCGCCCCTTTTACTTTATCTTTTTCAAAGGCCAAAGGATCTTGCGCAGCCAGCGCCTCAAGACGTTTTTGCCGCTCCGCCGGGTCTTCTTTGTGTTTTCGCGCCTCAAAGGTATGCAGGACTTTTTCTACCCCTTCAAAGCAGAGAAACGCGCCGCCTAACATTAATAAAGGCGTGATGGCCCACGGGATAAATGCGCTTATCAGCAGCGCCAACGGCACCAGAATAACCTTGTTGATTAATGATCCTTTCGCCACGCTCCATACCACTGGCAGCTCGCGATTAGCGCGAACGCCGGTCACCTGCTGCGCATTGAGCGACAGGTCGTCCCCCAGTACGCCCGCGGTTTTTTTTCGCGGCCAATTTGCCCATTACCGAAATATCGTCCAGCAGCGTGGCGATATCGTCGAGTAATGTCAGTAAGCTACTTCCTGCCAAAATGATTTCCTCGGTCTTTTCTTCTAAGACGTTAAGTATGTAGCAAAATGCGTAATGCCGAAACCGGCGGCGCGGGTCAACGCCTTTTTATTCCAAAAGGACAATTATAATGCTCGCCAGCATAATAATTTTGACGTTTACTATATCCACCCTTTTTATTTCACCGTGAGTGATTATGCGTTTCCGGCAGTTATTACCTCTTTTTGGCGCGCTTTTTGCCTTGTACATCATTTGGGGGTCTACCTATTTTGTTATCCGCATAGGCGTTGAAAGCTGGCCGCCGCTGATGATGGCAGGCGTACGTTTTCTCTCGGCGGGGATGTTGCTCATGGCGTTTTTGCTGCTGCGCGGCGAAAAACTTCCGCCGCTGCGCCAGACCATCAACGCCGCGCTGATTGGTCTACTGCTGCTGGCGGTGGGTAACGGCCTGGTGACGGTGGCGGAGCATCAAAACGTGCCATCGGGCATTGCTGCCGTCGTGGTCGCCACTGTCCCGCTATTTACGCTGTGCTTTAGCTACTTTTTTGGTATTAAAACGCGCAAATTAGAATGGGTGGGGATTGCCATTGGACTTGCCGGGATTATTCTGCTGAACAGCGGCGGCAACTTAAGCGGCAATCCGTGGGGCGCGATTTTGATCCTGATAGGTTCGATGAGCTGGGCATTTGGTTCCGTTTACGGCTCGCGCATCGCCCTCCCTGTGGGCATGATGGCGGGCGCGATTGAAATGCTGGCGGCGGGCGTGGTATTGCTTTGCGCGGCATTTCTTTCCGGCGAAAAGCTCGCCACGCTGCCTGGTTTATCGGGGCTTATGGCCGTCGGCTACCTGGCGTTGTTCGGTTCTATTATCGCCATTAATGCCTATATGTACCTGATTCGCAACGTCAGTCCGGCGCTGGCGACCAGCTACGCCTATGTGAATCCGGTTGTCGCCGTGTTGCTTGGCACTGGCCTGGGCGGTGAGAGGTTATCGCCCGTTGAATGGGCCGCGCTGGGTGTGATTGTGTTTGCCGTAGTGCTGGTGACTCTGGGTAAGTACCTGTTTCCCGCCAGGGCGGTGGTCACGCCGTGTAAAACGGAAGATTCACGCCAGTAGATGAATCCCCTGGGTGTCGATCTGCGCGCTGGCGCCGCCGCCGCAGATCCACTCTTCCAGGCGCTCCGCCAACGCCGCGTCGCTCAATTTCGCTCGCCCGCGCAAGGCGCACTCCCAGACGATCAGCACCCGCCAGCCAAGCGCCTGTAAACGCTGAATATCGCGCTCATCGCGCTCAACGTTCTTACCGATTTTTTCCAGCCAGAAAGCCGTCCGCGTGGCCGGTACTTTGAACAGATAACAGTGGTGATGATGCCAAAAGCAGCCGTGAGTAAAAATCACACAATCATAGTCATTCACCACAAAGTCCGGCTTGCCCGGTAATGTCGCATCCTGAGTATGAAACGTAATCCCCTGCGCGCTTAGCAGGCCGGCAAGACGTTTTTCAATAGCCGTATCGCGGGTCGCTATCGCGCGCATATTTTTACTGCGCGTGGCTTTATCGTGAACGTCCGCCATCTACCGTCTCTCTCTGACGCAGCGTCACCGCCTGGTGAATTTTGGGTTCCAGCAGCTTTGCTACCGCGGCAAATACCGGCACCACCACGGAGTTGCCAAACTGGCGATAGGCCTGCGTATCCGAGACAGGTATCCTGAACTGGTACGTTTGCGGCGCCTCAAATCCCATTAAACGCGCGCACTCTCTCGGCGTGAGTCGGCGGGGACGATGTTGTTGGTTGCCAGCATCGTCGAAATTCACTTCGCCTTTCGCCATATCCCAACCACGATCGATCAGAATTTCGGCGCCATCTTTGTAGTAGCGAGCAGATAACGTGCGCGCCACACTTTCCGGATTGTCAGGGTAAACCATGCCATAGCCAAAACCGTTTCCCCGCGCCTGGTGCTTTTTCGCGTAGCGATATAAATATTTCCACAGCACCGGCGTCAGGATATATTTGGCTTCGACGACGGGCTCCAGCAGTTCTGCCAGCGTCGGACGGCGCGGTGGATAACAGCGGGCGATATTGCGTAACGTAAAATCGGTTTTCAGGTTTAAATCGCGACGGAATCCCACCAACACAATACGTTCCCGATGCTGAGGAAGAAAGTGCTGCCCGTCGATAATTTTCGGATCGTCCGGGCCATTGTCAGCGGCATCCGCCACGTCATATCCCAGTTCATCGAGCGTTTGCATAATAATGCGGAAAGTGTTGCCCTGGTCGTGACTTTTAAGGTTTTTCACGTTTTCCAGCACAAACAGCGCGGGGCGGCGAGCGTCGATAATTCTTACGACATCAAAAAATAACGTCCCCTGAGTCTCGCAGGCAAAGCCGTGGGCGCGGCCCAGCGCATTTTTCTTGGAAACGCCCGCCAGAGAAAATGGCTGACAGGGAAAGCCCGCCAGCAGGACATCATGTTGCGGAATATGCTGGCGAATGTGTTCCGCCGCCTCATCATCGCTGACCCCTTCCCGGTGGCTCAACGTGATATCGCGGATATCTTCATTAAAGCGATGTTGCAGCGGATCGCAAAAATAGTTCGCTTTATATGTCCGTACCGCGTGCTTATTCCATTCGCTGGTAAACACGCACTGCCCGCCTATCGCTTCAAATCCGCGGCGAATGCCGCCGATGCCCGCGAAGAGATCGATAAAACGAAAGGCGTAATGTGGATGATGCGCTGGCGGCGTCGGCAACCCTGTTTTAAGACAGGTGAGTTCATTGTCGCTCAAGCGATGCCATGCCGCGTTCATCATTACGCGCTTGAAGATGGCCGGGCTCCAGTGCTGTTCGCCCAGGCCGTTAAGGTGCGCCACCAGCGTTTTAACATCGTAGATTTCCAGCAATTGACTCAGCATCGCCTGGAGCTCGCTTCCGGCGTCGTCGGCGATGAGGTTCCGGGCGTGTGTTACTGAAATATTTTCCTGCATACATTTAACCGGCCAAAAATAATTGCCGACAGACTAACATAAAATGACGCGGTTTACGTTTCAGCGACAGGGGTTACTGATGCGTAGCAAACATCTGGATGACCGCATCATCCCGTGTTTCATAGTCGCCTTTCAGCTCAGCGCTCAGTTTCGCCATGTACGACACCAGAAAATCCGCATTACGCTGCGCCAGGGACTTGCCCCGTTCGGTCTGCATCGTCAGCGGCAGTTTCAGCAGTTTGGTTTGAAAATGGTCGAGCGCGAATTGCTTATCGTTAAGAGGCCGTCTGTTGGCAAAGGGATCGTCGGCATCAAACAGCGCGACGCCCAGCGCGCCGGAGACCGCGAAGACCCGCGCCAGACCAATGGCGCCCAACGCCTCCAGCCTGTCTGCATCCTGTACGATTTTTGCCTCTGGCGTGGTAGGCGCAATTTTTGCGCTGAAGCTATGCGCTTCGATAGCATGACAAATGCCCGCCAGTTTTTCTGCCGGAAAGTCAGGAAAATCCCGCAGAAAAATACGCCGGGTTTCTGCCGCCGCCAGAATGGAAGAACGATGCCGCTGCGGATGATTTTTCGCCAGGCTGACGATGTCATGGAAATAACATGCCGATAGCACCACCAGCCAGTCGACAGGACTGTTTTCCCCGAGCGTTTGCGCGGTTGCCCAAACACGACGAAAATGGAAGATGTCATGGGCGGCATCCTGTTCCTGGTGGTGGTGACGTAGCCAGTCTTCAAACTGCGATTGCCAGTATCCTGAGTCCATACGCCCTCTCTTTATAGCAGACCATTTTTATTACATGCCTGAGCACAGGGTTCGCTATCCTGACATATCCGCCACCACTTTACATCCTTGCGTGCTTGCGCGTTTCTGGCTGAGTGTCGGCGGGATACCCCCTGTTTTTGCGAGGCCGGGTGTACTAGGCAATACTCCCCAGAATAAGCCAGACGACGCCCAGCGAAAGCGCGTTAAGCCATTTTTCCGTTGCGCTGCCAGGAGTGCTGATTGGGCCGAGAACCGGCTCGGTTTGTATGGCGGACATCAGCCACACGCAACGCGCCATCGCCCAGATGAAGTAGCCGCAAAAGGTATAAAAAACCCATAACGCTAATTTACCGCCCATGCTACAGGTGGCGTTGTCCTCCCTGGTACTCAAACTTTACTCCGCTTTTGTGATGTAAGTCATATGACATTAATTACATTATAATGTGATATTAGTCACATTTCGACCATGGAATACCTTATCCACCTGTTCTGGTTATTCATTCCACAAATAGTTTATTCTCAGTTAATGTTGCGTCTGGCGCTGAACCTGCTGTTAAATAAGGGAATGGTAATTGAATCGCACTCTGATGCAGAATAACCCATAACCAGAACAACTTATTTTTACGCACCGCGATAGCGTTTTATTTTATTAGCATTAAATGTCAGAATGATTCGGTTATTAGCCTTTTATCATTTATTTTATCATTACCCACATTACCGGCATTTATGCCGGTTTTTTTTATGCTTTTTCATAATCAAAGCATCAAATACATATAAAAAACAAATTATATTCACGCCAGCAGCCATCAAATCAAAACACATAACTCATTGATAAAAAATGATAATTATAGACTATATATTCTTAGTCACTTATATATCCTGTATTATAAAAAACCAAATAGAAACAAATTGAAATATTTTAAATATCTTTGTTACATGTTATTTTTTAAATTCCATGAACTTCATAGAATAGTATCAATTTGTAGTTTTGTTGAAGTGGCTACATATTCATATAAATTATTATCATAAGGGAATACATAATGAACAGAAAAGTTCTGGCACTGCTTGTCCCGGCGTTATTAGTGGCAGGCGCAGCAAATGCGGCTGAAATTTATAATAAAAATGGCAACAAACTCGACCTGTACGGCAAAGTTGATGGTCTGCGTTACTTCTCTGACAATGCAGGCGACGATGGCGATCAGTCCTACGCCCGTATTGGCTTTAAAGGCGAAACGCAGATCAACGATATGCTGACCGGCTATGGTCAGTGGGAATACAACATTAAGGTGAACACCACCGAAGGCGAAGGTGCAAACTCCTGGACTCGTCTGGGCTTTGCCGGTCTGAAATTCGGCGAGTACGGCTCTTTCGATTATGGCCGTAACTATGGTGTTATCTACGACATTGAAGCCTGGACCGATGCGCTGCCGGAATTCGGCGGTGATACTTATACCCAGACCGATGTCTATATGCTGGGCAGAACCAACGGCGTTGCCACCTACCGTAATACCGACTTCTTCGGTCTGGTGGAAGGCCTGAACTTCGCGTTGCAGTACCAGGGTAATAATGAAAACGGTGGTGCTGGTGAAGGTACAGGTAACGGCGGCAACCGCAAACTGTCCCGTGAAAACGGCGACGGTTTCGGTATGTCTACCTCCTACGACTTTGACTTCGGGTTAAGCCTGGGTGCGGCCTACTCTTCCTCTGACCGTTCGGACAATCAGGTTGCTCGTGGTTATGGCGACGGCATGAATGAGCGCAACAACTATGCCGGCGGTGAAACCGCTGAAGCCTGGACCATAGGTGCCAAATATGACGCCTACAATGTTTACCTGGCGGCCATGTACGCTGAAACCCGCAACATGACCTATTATGGCGGCGGCAATGGCGAAGGTAATGGCGGTATTGCTAACAAAACCCAGAACTTTGAAGTGGTTGCGCAGTACCAGTTCGATTTCGGTCTGCGTCCGTCCATCGCCTACTTGCAGTCTAAGGGCAAAGATTTAGGCGGTCAGGAAGTCCATCGTGGCAACTGGCGTTACACCGACAAAGATCTGGTTAAATATGTTGACGTCGGTATGACTTACTACTTCAACAAAAATATGTCCACCTACGTTGATTATAAAATCAACCTGCAGAACGAAGATGATGACTTCTACGCAAACAACGGTATTGCAACCGATGATATCGTAGGTGTTGGTCTGGTCTACCAGTTCTAAGACGCTTTATGTTATTCAAGCCCGTGCTTAGCGCGGGCTTGTTATTATAGGGCAAGAATTAAATAACGGATAACGGCGCAAAGACAGGTGACCAGGCTTCATCGGATAGATGAAGACAACGTCGCTCTTTTCAGGCGCTGTCTGCAAGAGAAATAACACCTTTGGGGAAAGGTAAATGCCACTATAGATGATGGATGTCAGCGTCTATAGATGATAATCATCCGGGCATAAAAAAAGCTCCTGTACGGAGCTAATATGAATTATTTTCTAAAATCTAGCGGAACCTGTCCTGAGCGAATGTATAATCCAACATTATCAAAAGTGATCATGGTTGACTTACAAAAAATACATTTCGCGCCAAACGGGTTTTGCTCAGTAACATCGAATGTCGATGTTCTGTATTGTGAACCATGGCAACATGGACACCGGAAGTGAATTTTATTAGTAATATCAGTTGCCTTAAAGCGCCACAACGTTGACCGCTGATGGACCTTTTGGTCCCTGCTCTACTGAAAACTCCACTTCCTGATTTTCATTCAGAGTGCGGAATTCATTACTTTGAATGGCGGAAAAATGCACAAACACATCTTTGCTGCCATCTTTCGGCGTGATGAAACCAAAACCTTTTTCAGGGTTAAACCATTTCACTAAACCAGTGATTTTCGTCGTCATAATATTGTTACCTTTTGAATGAGCCCTTGGGCGAAATGGCCTGAAGAAAATTATCAGAGAGAAAAAAACCTAAAGGAGATCTCAAGAGGAACAAATGATGAGAAATATTACAATCACTACTTCAGATAAGTTTGTATCAAACCGCACAACCATTAACGCATGGTTAACTGAACATAGCAAGCTTTAGTTTTGTTAAAAAAATATTAATTGTTTTTTAGCATTATCACGCTGATTGCCATACTCTTTTTATCCATGCCCATCGCTACGGCTGAAACCAGGCGTAAATAAGTTACGTCTCACAACGCCTGCCTGGCAATAAACGCGCCACATTTCCTGATGTCGTAAACCAGGATACATGCGCATTATCGTGAGAGGTTCCTGTGATCTTGTGCAACCAAAAGAACGGGGACGATTTGGCAACTATCTCAGGCATTGATCGCACAAGTTACTTAACACGCAGTAGATCAGAGTATCTTGTGGTGTACCGAGGCGAAAGCATTTCTCGCTTCATAGCCCACTGTTGCGACATCCCCTGCCCGGCGAAGTACAGCGTCCCCTTCCCGTCTTTTGCGTTAAGATGGTCCAGTACTTCCATCAACTTCGCACTACCGGCGCGCGGCGCGTTATCGTCGAAAAGGTTGAGTTGCGCTACGCCCTGGCTGAAGAAGTCACCCAGCATCACCCCCGCTTTCTGGTAGCGATGGCCGTCGCGCCAGATTTTATCCAGACATTTCACAGCCGCATTGATAATGTCACGTGAATCCTGCGTGGGGGTGAGAAGCGTCACCGCGGCGCTGTTACCGTAGTAGGGCTCGTTCAGGGCAAAGGGTGATGTTTTGACGAATGTTGAAATGAAACAGCAGTACTGGTGCTCGCCGCGGAGTTTTTCTGCCGCGCGCGCAGCGTAGCTGTAAACAGCCTGGCGCATTTCCTCATAGTCTGTGACCCGCTCGCCGAAAGAGCGGCTACAAACGATTTCCTGCTTTGCCGGCGCAAACTCTTCAAGCTCCAGACATGGCTCTCCGCGAAGCTCTCTCACGGTGCGCTCCAGCACGACATTGAAGTGTTTCCTGATGATCCAGGTACTTTGTTCAGAGAGATCGAGAGCAGTCTTGATGCCCAGGGCATTGAGCTTCTTACTGATGCGTCTGCCGACACCCCAGACATCCTCTACGGGTATCAGGGCCAGCAGCCGACGCTGGCGATCGATGTTCGACAGGTCAACCACCCCGTCGGTCTGGCGCTGCCACTTTTTCGCAGCATGGTTAGCCAGCTTGGCAAGGGTTTTCGTCTGGGCAATGCCTACACCGACAGTCAGGTGCGTGCGCTTCAGGACCGTCGCTCTTATCTCGTGCCCGAAATCTGTCAGATCCCGGCAGTTTCGTACCCCCGTCAGATCACAAAAAGCCTCATCAATGCTGTAAATTTCTACCCGCGGCACCATCTCCTCTAGTGTGGTCATTACCCGGTTCGACATATCAGCGTAAAGCTCGTAATTACTGCTGAAGCAAACAACACCGGATCGCCGGAAGCGTTCTTTCTGTTTGAAGTATGGCTCACCTGCTGCGATACCGAGTTGTTTCGCCTCGGCGCTACACGCGATAACGCAGCCATCATTGTTTGATAACACCACCACCGGTCGGCCACATAAATCAGGACGAAAGACCGTTTCGCAGGAGGCGTAAAAGCTATTAACATCGCAGAGCGCGAACATAATCAACTGACCGCTTTAATGATAAAGGTCACCACCCCGAATATGTCGAGCGTGTCTTCACTGCCGACAGGTATGGGTCGATAGGCGCCGTTCATGGGGATTAACTGCACTGTCGGACGCAACTGCAACCGCTTTACGGTGAACTCTCCTTCAATTGCCGCAATTACAATGTCACCGTGGTCAGCGTTCCGTGAGCTATCCACCACCAGCAGGTCACCGTCGCTGATGCCTGCTTCAATCATTGAATCCCCCGTTGCTTTGACAAAATATGTTGAGCTGGGATGAGAAACGAGCAACTCATTAAGATCGATACGCTGCTCAATATAGTCCGCCGCGGGGCTGGGGAATCCACACGGCACTAAGTAACTGAAAAATGGGAGAGGAATAATTTCGCGCAACTCTGTAGGTCTGAAAAATTCCATAATCCATACCTCTAATACTGTTTTTATATACAGTAGTATTATTTAAACATGCGCGCAAGATACCGGAGTCGCTACGGCTGTTTAAATCTTCGTCGCTTCGTTTGTAAGTTTCTCTCTCAATTCAAATTATGGGTTTTGTAAATTTTCCGGTTGTATTGTCATGTGTGCATATTTAAGCCAGCCTGGAGGCCAGATTTTCTGTACAGCGTCGACAGTCCCGCAGCGTAAGTTATCGCCACGCGCCAGCGCGTTTCCCTCACAGCAATTAATCTTCTGCCCGGCGCCCATGTCTACAGGGGAACATTTCGGGCAACAGGCCGGGTGCGACGATTACCGAGGACGACGGCGTTAAGTCGCCGCGAGTGATATCACTGTGAATCCCGATGGGGTACAGCGAAAGACCGGGGCTGAAAACCAGGAGTTGACTTATAATCGAAAAGTAAAAATAACACTATCCTTGGCCCCCTCTTCTGGCAGAAAAAGCATAAGATGGCGATACGTTTTTCACGTAATATTCTAACAGAATATTCTAAGTGTATTCTAAGTGTGAGACTGATCGCTGAAAGAAGATGAGCTAAGTGTTTGAATTGTGGCGGAGAGAGGGGGATTTGAACCCCCGGTAGAGTTGCCCCTACTCCGGTTTTCGAGACCGGTCCGTTCAGCCGCTCCGGCATCTCTCCGTATATTGCAATGATGCCAGGTAATTTGGCATTTTAACAGACCCTATTCGGGTAATTTTGTTCAAGTGACGAGTTTACGAGCAAAACGATGATTAAGTGGCCCTGGAAAGCACAAGAAATAACCCAGAACGAAGACTGGCCGTGGGATGATGCGCTAGCTATACCTCTTCTGGTAAACCTCACCGCGCAAGAACAGGCTCGGCTTATTGCGCTAGCCGAACGTTTTTTGCAGCAGAAAAGACTGGTAGCGCTACAGGGATTTGAGCTCGACTCGTTAAAAAGTGCACGTATTGCGTTAATTTTTTGCTTACCGATCCTGGAGCTCGGTATTGAGTGGCTTGATGGTTTTCATGAAGTGCTCATTTATCCCGCGCCCTTTGTAGTAGATGATGAATGGGAAGATGACATAGGTCTGGTGCACAGCCAGCGTGTCGTACAGTCGGGGCAAAGCTGGCAACAAGGGCCCATCATTCTGAACTGGCTGGATATCCAGGACTCGTTCGATGCTTCGGGTTTCAACCTCATTATTCATGAAGTCGCGCACAAACTGGATATGCGTAATGGCGATCGCGCCAGCGGCATCCCTTTCATCCCGTTGCGCGATGTGGCTGGCTGGGAACACGATCTCCACGCGGCAATGAATAATATTCAGGATGAAATCGACCTTGTTGGCGAAAGCGCTGCCAGTATAGATGCCTATGCCGCCACCGACCCTGCAGAATGTTTTGCCGTGTTGTCAGAGTATTTTTTCAGCGCGCCAGAACTGTTTGCTCCACGTTTCCCGGCGCTATGGCAGCGTTTTTGCCAGTTCTATCGCCAGGATCCTTCTCAGCGCTTACGGGTAAGCGCTGACGAAGGCGACTACGGCGAGGAATCCGAACATTAATTCCTCACTTTGTGGGTTAATTAACCAATTGAATTGGCGCGTTAATTTTACTGTTGACACGTTATAGCGGGCCCAGTATTATGCGCCTCGTTGAAACAATTCCTCTGTAGTTCAGTCGGTAGAACGGCGGACTGTTAATCCGTATGTCACTGGTTCGAGTCCAGTCAGAGGAGCCAAATTAAGGAAAGCAGACGTTCACTGACGTCTGCTTTCTGCATTTATATCAATCGATTATCCCTTTCTTCAGGTTCACTCTCGTTCACTGAAAACCACTCGCAGCCATACCCTTTTGCTGGTAAAGCTGGTTTGCCATAATTCTGCCTGTGATATTGACGGAAATCTTTTCGCCTGCACCAGAAATTTATCTGCCATTTCCGCTACCGGCGTCAGACTGCCTGTATCAACCATTTTCACAAAATATTTCACGTCTAAAGTTCATTCTGCCCCCTGCCCTTAATCTCTACGGCGTTATGTCTCAGAATTATTTGCCAAGTGCCTGCCAATTTTTCACGCCTCATCAGGCGCTGGTACATAGCCATTGCGGTAAGGTCACAGCATTTGACTTGTGCAATGACAGACAAAGTTGCGCCATGCCGGGGCAAAGTAGGAATTAGATCAAAACTTCAACGCTTTGTTGTTTTTGTCAGCAAACAAACGCGCAATCTTATTTCCCCCTTTGACAAGCCGATCGCACATCGTTACTATGCGCCCCGTTCACACGATTCCTCTGTAGTTCAGTCGGTAGAACGGCGGACTGTTAATCCGTATGTCACTGGTTCGAGTCCAGTCAGAGGAGCCAAATTTCTGTTTTCAGGCGTACTTATAAGTCCCTATTTAATTAGGTTTCAATAAGTTAGCGTGAAAACCTTTACCGATGCGTATCTGGTTTTACCTGCGCATCCGGTGAAATTGGTGGCCTGATTTGGGGCCATTTCAGTTCGATAATGGCGTGACCACCCTATATCCCTGTCCAACGCGAAAATCCTCAGTATCAAGCCTTCTGATAATCCCTTTAAGCTGATCGATTCTTACGGTCGGTATCTGCTTGTTAATCCGGGCTTGTGGGTCCAGGCGCTCAAGGAGCGTGAAGTGCGGCGCAATGTTTTCGCCTTCCGGCGCGTTTCCTGACGTAGACGCGATTATCGGCGACAGATCTCCGGCGATGGTGATGAAGCCGCGGCACAATAAGGCCTTAGCGGGATGCAGAATCACCTCCCGCTAAGGCTTCATTCAACCACTTTCCATATCACATAAATATGCCTCTTCCGCTCCTGCCCAACAGCAGGCGACAGCCCATTTCGTTAGCGAAACGGCGGCTCATTAAACGTGCGTAATTTACGTGAGTGCAAACGATCACCTTCTGCGCGTAGTAAATCAATAGCACGAATACCAATTTGCAAATGTTCTGAAATAGCCCCCTCATAAAACCGGTTTGCCTGCCCGGGCAGTTTAATTTCACCGTGTAAAGGTTTGTCAGAAACACAAAGCAGCGTGCCGTAAGGCACGCGGAAGCGATAGCCCTGGGCTGCAATCGTCGCGCTCTCCATATCAATCGCGACCGCACGGCTAAGGTTGAATCGCAGCGCAGATGCGGAATAACGAAGCTCCCAGTTACGGTCATCCGTGGTGACGACCGTTCCCGTGCGCAGTCGCTGTTTCACCTCTTCGCCGGGCATTCCGCTAACCGCTTTGGTAGCGTCGTACAGCGCACGCTGTACTTCCGCAATGCTTGGAATCGGAATATCAGGCGGCAGAACAGCATCCAGCACATGATCATCGCGTAAGTAGGCATGGGCCAGCACATAATCACCAATCGCCTGACTTTCTCGTAACCCTCCACAGTGCCCAATCATAAGCCAGACGTCAGGCCGCAGCACGGCCAAATGGTCGCAAATCGTTTTAGCATTTGAAGGGCCGACACCGATATTTACCAGCGTAATCCCCTGCCCATCTGCCGTTACCAGGTGCCAGGCAGGCATCTGATGCTTCTTCCAGGCCAGATCGGAAATAGCCTCTTCCGGCGCTTCCGTTTCTGCCGTGATCCAAATTCCGCCGGCACAGGAAAGCGCGATATAGGGACTGTCAGGATCAAGAATTTGGCTGCATCCCCAGCGCACAAACTCATCGACATAGCGGGTGTAGTTGGTAAACAAAACGAAGGGCTGAAAATGTTCAACCGGCGTACCGGTATAGTGCCGTAACCGGGCCAACGAGAAGTCAACACGACGCGCGTCGAAGTGCGATAACGGATAGAATTCGCCGGGGTGGAACAGACCGTCTGCCGTCTCATCGCCAATCTGCGCCAGTTCTGTGGTAGGAAAATGGCGCGTTAGCCCGGCGCTCATAGAACGATCCAGCGTCAGAGCCGAGCCATCGATCACATAAGGATACGGGATCTCATGGTGCGAGGCCTCTACCGCAATATGCGCGCCATAATCATGGTAAACGAGGTTAAGCTGTTCCAGAAGATAAGCGCGAAATAGCGCAGGCCGCGTAACGGTAGTGGTATAACAGCCGGGATGAGTAAAGCGTCCAAAAGCGCGTGTTTTAGGCGGGTTCGGTGTCGCGCCATCCCAGCTTACAGACAGCGAAGGATAAACAAACAGTCCGTTAAGCCTGGCATGGGGATCGGGCAGCGTGCCGTTATCAACATAGTCAGCGATGGCTTCACGGAGCGCGTTAACCGACTGCTCGTACAGCTCCTCCAGGCGATCCAGCGCCTGCTCGGGCGTCAGGTTTGTGCCTTTATTTTCCATATTATTCTCCTTAGCGTTCACAGGTGAGGCACGTCATTCGATAGTATGACAGCAAAGGAGGAAACTAAAGGGGTTAGCGTAAGGGCGGCGGCAGTAAACATGAACCCTTTAAAAAGAAAAGAGAACTATCTTAGCGCCACCATCATCGCTCAAAAAGAAGGGTACTGGTACAGCCATTTGTTAAGTTCATTACAATTAGTCATATAACCATTTCCCGGCTTTTGCTGACTCGATCAGCATGCTGATAGTGAAATCTGGGACGGGTACAGGCTCCGTTTTCTTGAACGGATGCCATGAAAAAGGGTGATTAGGAAAATAGGTTTCTATTCTGAAGTTACCTCGCTCGACATTGAGTTTCTCGAAGAATTTATTCATGAGATCTTCGGCTTCAAGTTCATCAATGCTCAGATCAGTATCAAGGTCAATCTCTGGTGTTAATTCCACTTGCTTAATGTTGAACAGATATGTGCCAGCATAAGGCCGTACAAGCTCGTAAACTTGCTGTTCAATATTGTCTAGCATAACTTATCATTGCCCCGAGCAATGGTATTGTAGTCGCGTATAGTGCGATATGCTATTTGTGACACATCTGCGGCAAGGATAATTTCCCCGATCAAAGGAATGGAACGTCCAACAAACGGCGCAATGTTACGAACCATAACACGTCTGGCTGTCCACGGGGTGTAACCGCCTAACCATGTCGGAAGGGATATTCCAAAGGGAAATTTTGACTTTTTAAACACTGCACGTGCAGTCCTGGACGCGTATGATGTGCCTTTAGTCGCTCCAGCGGGTTTCGCCCTTGTCCAAAGATTATTACGACCTGATACCAGAGCAACAACAGCCCCGAAATCTGCAACACCAATCCCAAACTGGCTTGCGGTATTCTCACAGAAAATCATAACAGAAGTTCGGCAGCAGTCAGATTGGATTTTCCTGCATAGAAGTATGTTCCATTTAGTTCTTCTACTGTATCCATTAGAAACTCTATAGTTACTATTTTGGTTTACTTATTGTACATCCTTGTTTCGAATGAAAGAAATCAATCTTTTGGGAAAGAACGGTTCAAGATCACGGGAAATATCTGAAATCAGATGAAAGAGACAGTCGCGATTCCCACCAGGGGCATCACCTGGCAAGCTTGTGTGATCGCTCCGTTTGAATCGAACACCTCTATATGTCAGCATACTGATACGGGTTTAATCTTGCGGATAGCGGTATCGGTTAATGCCATAGGTGGGGGCTCCATTTTCTCAGCGAACCGCGAGGCCCCCGATTAAGCCCCCAAAAACTATGGATATCAAAAAACCCGGCAAACCTTCTCAGGCCAACCGGGTAAAGATAAGTTCTTATTTTTTAAACGTCTCCGGACTCGCCAGGATGTCCCGAAACTAAAATCTGGCTCCTCTGACTGGACTCGAACCAGTGACATACGGATTAACAGTCCGCCGTTCTACCGACTGAACTACAGAGGAATCGTGTGAACGGGGCGAATATTAACGAGGTGCCCCTGGCTTGTCAAAGCCTGTTTTCACAAAAAAAGTTCGTTTGCTGCTTTATTCCACACTTCGGTTAAAATTCACCGTTTCCTGATGATTTTCACAGCAAAAAGCGCTTACTCCCTCTTTACGCGCGGGTATCTCCACAGCCAGCGCCCGCTTATCAGACGCCAGTAAAACAGTGCGCCACGCACGGCCCAGTCAAGAAACATCCCCAGCCAAACCCCTACAACCCCCATACCCAGCACAATACCAAGCGTATACCCTGCCACAACGCGACAGCCCCACATCCCCAGCATCGATACCCACATCGCAAATCGCACATCGCGCGCGCCTTTAAAACCCGACGGCAGCACCCACGCGGCAGCCCAAATTGGCATAAAGGCAGCATTAAGCCAGAGCAGAACTTTCACTACCTCTTTTACGTCCTGCTCCTGGGTATAAAATGAGGCAAACAGACCCGCGAACGGCGCTGTTCCCCAGGCGATTGCCGTAAGTACGATAGTCGACATCCAGAATACATGGCGCAATTGACGCTCTGCCTGACCAATTTGCCCGGTACCAAGACGCTTACCGGTGATAATAGTCGACGCCGAACCAAGGGCGTTACCCGGCAGATTGATAAGCGCCGCCACGGAAAAGGCAATAAAGTTACCCGCAATAACGTTAGTGCCCATTCCGGCGACAAACATTTGCGTCAGTAGCTTGCCACCGTTGAACAGCACTGATTCAATGCTCGCCGGAATACCGATACCCATCACTTCCCAGATAATGCCGAAATTCAGCGGCTTCAGATAGCTTTTCAGCGGAATGCGCAGCGCCGGATTAAAACCAATCATCAGCACCCAAATAATCGCTACCGCGCCGATGTAGCGCGAAATGGTTAATCCCAGCCCCGCACCGGCAAAACCCAGCCCTTGCCAGGAGAAAGCCCCGTAAATCAGGATGCTGCTGATGACAATATTGAGAATGTTCATCCCGCCGTTAATCATCAACGGGATTTTCGTATTCCCTGCCCCACGCAGCGCGCCGCTACCGATTAGCGCAATTGCCGCAGCCGGATAACTCAGTACCGTCAGTTCAAGGTACGTTAACGCCAGCCCCTTTACTTCTGGCGTCGCCTCGCCTGCGACAATATTAATAATTTCACTGCCGAAATAATGAATGACCACTGCCAGCACAACGGCAAATAGCGTCATAATCACCAGCGACTGGCGCGCCGCCGCCCTTGCCCGTCGCCTGTCGCGCTTGCCGAGGCTAAAGGCGACCACCACCGTAGTACCAAGATCGATAGCCGCAAAAAAAAGCCATAATTACCATATTAAAACTGTCGGCAAGCCCCACGCCCGCCATTGCTTCCTTGCCCAGCCAACTGACGAGAAAAGTACTGAGCACGCCCATTAGCAAAACACAGGTATTTTCCAGAAAAATGGGGATAGCAAGTGGGGTGATTTCACGCCAGAACAACACTTTGTAGCTCTTGCGTTTGGCATACCAGGGCGTACGGACGACAACCTGGCGTAAGGCAGTGGAGGCGTTCAAAATGGACCTTAAAGAAGAGAGTTGAAACCACATTTCAATAATGAGCGAGAAATCGTAAGGCTGCAAAGCTTTTTGCAGAAAAAATGTCTGCAAATGCAACAAAGTGATGAGATAACCCGCAATCGAATCTGTAAGGGGTTAAATGGGGTTTGACAAAAATTTTTCCGCCGCTAATATACGACCCCACACGATTCCTCTGTAGTTCAGTCGGTAGAACGGCGGACTGTTAATCCGTATGTCACTGGTTCGAGTCCAGTCAGAGGAGCCAGATTTTAGTTTCGGGATATCCCTGCGAGTCCGGAGACGTTTAAAAAATAAGAACTTATCTTTACCCGGTTGACCTGATAAGGTTTGCCGGGCTTTTTGGCATCCATAGTTTTTGGGGGCTTAATCGGCGGCCTCGCGGTTCGTTGAGAAAATGAAGCCTCTGCCATGACACTCACTACTAATACAGATGTTCCAGCCCATGAAAACCAGCAATGTGGCAGGATATTTAAAGGCCAGACCTGCCTGCGCTAATGTTGACCGGCATTCCGGAACGGCGCTCCAGCACCTCATTAACCCGCGAAGTATCAACGTCATCCCCTTTGATAAACGTGCGCAGCACTGGCGTAACGGGCAATGGAACTTTTTTGTCTGACTCAAATTCAGCACGGTTGCGAGAAAGCGGTTCGTGTACCTCCAGCCAACGACTGCCATCCGGCTCTACCGAAAATTTAACGGGCCTGTCGATAATCTGAACGCGGGTTCCTACAGGAACATGGTCGAATAAATATTTAATATCGTCATTGCGTAAACGGATACAGCCCTGACTGACGCGAAGGCCAATGCCAAAGTTAGCGTTAGTGCCATGGATGGCATATAACCTGCCGATATATATTGCGTATAGCCCCATAGGGTTATCCGGCCCCGCAGGCACCATCGCGGGCAGCGTTTTTCCCTCTTTAGCATATTCCCGACGCGTATTAGCCGTTGGCACCCAAACCGGGCCATCTTGTTTGCGTTCAACCGCAGTTACCCAGTTGCGCGGCGTTTCACGGCCAGCCTGACCAATACCAATGGGTAGTACCTCAACCGTATTCGTGCCTGCGGGATAATAATAAAGGCGCATCTCGGCGACGTTTACCACAATACCTTCACGAACGGTGTCAGGCAGAATCAACTGCTGCGGCACTACCAGTGTGGAACCAGACTGAGGTAAAAACACATCCACGCCGGGATTCGCTTCAAGCATATTACTCAACCCCTGACCATAGCGGGCGGCAAATGACTCTAAGGGCTGAGTATTGTTCTGAGGTACGGCGATTGTGACAGGCTGTCCTACCAGACGACTGCCTTCGGGCGGCAACGGATAGCTTATAGCCAGCGAGAAATGGCTTACCAACAAGACGAAAAACGGAAAAAAAGGTGTGATACGACGCATTATATCCCTTCCTTTGTCGCGGCAGGTGTGCGTTAAGTATAGCTTTTTTCTCACATGGCTAGTGTTGTGCGCCCGGGTTATGTTGCGTTTGCGTTCCCCTCCGGCAGGACAATATTACTGGCCGCCAATTCCCCCATATTGTGGAACATGGCGCACGCGGCTTCCACGATCGGCATCGCCAGCGCCGCGCCGCTTCCTTCACCTAACCGCATCGCCATATGCAAATAGGGTTCCATAGACAAATGCGCGAGCGCGATGCGGGCGCCCTTTTCCGCCGAAAAGTGCGACGGGATCAGATAAGGTCTCACCGCAGGCGCAATCTGACAGGCCGCCAGCGCTGCCGAGTAGGAAAGAAAGCCATCCAGCAATACGGGTAAGCCACACCTTGCCGCGCCAAGCATCACGCCGGTCATCCCGACCAGATCAAACCCCCCCACCTTCGACAACACATCAATGCCGTCGCGCGGATTGGGCTGATTAATCGCAATCGCCCGCCGCACGACGTCTACTTTATTATCGATGCGGGAAGGCGGAAGATTCGCGCCAATCCCCACCACCTCTTTTGCATCACTTCCTGTAAAAACGCTGACCATCGCGGCGGCTGGCGTAGTGTTCGCCATTCCCAGCTCCCCAACGCCAAATAAGGTCACGCCGCGTTTCGCCAGGTCGCAGGTATAGCGGGAAACCTCCAGCAAAAGCGCCTCAGCCTGAGAGCGACTCATCGCCGGGCCAACGGCAATATTTCCGCAGCCGCGCGCGACGCGCATATCAACTACGCCCGGAATAGGTTCGGCATCAATACCGACATCAATGACATGCACCTTTGCACCAGCCTGAGCGGCAAGCACACATACGCCGGTTGTTCCCTGCGTCATATTCGCCGCCTGAATCGCCGTCACGATTTTGGGCGAAACCGCTACGCCTTCATCCCAGACGCCATGGTCGGCGCACATCACCAGCACCGCCTTTTCACCTACCTGCGGCGTACCGTTAAGACCCGGCATTCCCGCGAGCTGAACGGCTAAGGTTTCCAGTCTGCCCAGGCTACCCGGCGGTTTGAGCAGGCCGTCAATATGTTGCTGCGCACGCGCCATCGCCTCGGCGTCCGGCGCAGGAATGTCACGGAGTAAAGCGTGTAGTGTCTGCATAAGATGTCTCGTCCGTAATAATCGGCTCATAACAGAGCCAGCAGAAAGATCAGTTCGCCAAGTTCGATCGCCGCGCCCAGCGTATCGCCGGTTTGACCGCCAAGCGTACGTTTAAGCAACTGGCCAAGGATGAAAATCGCCGCGAGTGTGACCACCATTGTGGCCAGGCCTTGCATACCAGGCAGTAATACCGTGGCGACGATTACCGCCAATCCCAGAGTAATGCAGGTTTGCCGTCCGCTGACTTTACCGATAAATACATTGCCAAGCCCCTCTTCACGGGCGTAGCGATGACGGTACATCAATAAAACGGCGCTGCCGTGTCCGGCCGCACAGGCCACCGCCAGCGCCGCCAACATTGGCGTTCCACGTAACGCCAGTTCGCTGACCACCAGAATTTTTGCCAGTAGCACAAAAATAAGCGCCAGCCCGCCATGGGTTCCCAGACGACTATCGCGCATAATCTCCAGCATTCGCTCGCGGCGGCGCGCGGAAAAAATGCCATCGCAGGTATCGGCCAGCCCATCCAGGTGAAAACCACCGGTCAGCAGCGCCAGCGCCAAAATACAGAACAACGCCGCGAGCGGAATACCGCACCAGGATTGCAGGAGGATGAAAATCAGGCCGCTAATCCCCCCCAGAATCAACCCGATAAAGGGAAACATCACGATCCCACGCGAATACTGCTCGAAATCCAGTCCCTGCGACCAGCGTGACGGCACGGGCAAGCGGCTAATAAAAGCGAGCATGGCCCAAAACAGCTTACTCATTTAATTTTGACTCCAATACCTGAGACCACCAGCCAGACCTCATCCGCCGCTGCCGCCAGTCGTTGGTTGACCCGACCGGCAATATCACGAAAATGGCGCGCCAGGCGGTTTTCCGGGACGATCCCCATTCCCACTTCATTTGTCACCAGTACCACTTTCGCCGGGCAGCGCTGGCAGGCTGCAATTAAAATCTGAATTTCATCGTCAATGGCGCGCTCCATCGCCGCGTAATCCCACTGTTCGGGATCGTTTTCGCCTCCCAGCGCAAACAGCAGATTCGTCACCATGGTGGTAATACATTCCAGCAAAATCGCGTCGTCAGGGGCAAGATCCGCGGTAATCAACGTATCAAGATGCCGCCAGCATTCTGCGGTCCGCCAGTGTGCCGGCCTGCCATCTTTATGATGCTGAATTCTCGCCGCCATCTCGTCATCAAGAATCTGCGAGGTGGCGATATACAGTACCTGCGGCGCATCGCTAATTAAGGCTTCAGCATGACGGCTTTTACCACTACGCGCCCCGCCCGTCACCAGAATCATCATACCGGCTCCTGATGCTGTTGCATGATGGTGTAAATTTTATCAATATCAATATGTTGCCGCATCGCTTCCGCCAGCAGATCAAATTGCCGCGCTTTATGCTCCGCATAACAAAAAGTCGTTTCCCACGGCGCAAGCCCTTTTCGCGCCCGTAACCCATTGACCACCGCACGGGTAAAGGCATCGCTGTCAAACAGACCGTGAAGGTAAGTGCCAAACGCCAGTCCGTCGGCGGTGACCGCGCCATCCGCCACAGAGCATCCATTTTTCTGTAACGTCATGGCCGTACAGCATCCTTCCTGCAGCACCGTTTCCCCCATGTGGATTTCATAACCGCGTACCGGTAGCCCCGCCGCGGCAGCCAGCCAGCCGGGCAGCTCGCCTGACATTGTCGCGTTAACCTGCGTCGTGGTTTTATCCTGTGCAAAGCGAGTGATCGTATTAAGCAGTCCCAGGCCCGGCTGCGTACCCAGCCCCGACTCCACCTCATCCACAATAGTGTCGCCCAGCATCTGGTAGCCACCGCAAATTCCCATCACCGGCACGCCCTGCCGATGTGTCTGCAATACCGCATCCGCCATCCCGCTTTCGCGCAGCCAGGCGAGGTCGCTCAGCGTATTCTTACTGCCCGGCAGGATCACCAGATCAGCGTCAGTCAACGCTTCCGGGCGGCGAATATAGCGTATGCGCACATCCGGCTGCGCCGCCAGAGCGTTAAAATCCGTAAAGTTAGAAATATGTGGCAGTTGCACAATGGCAATAGTGATATCACGGGGGGCGTTACCGCGATATTTATCGTTTTGCAGCGCGACGCCATCTTCATCTTCCAGATCCACATCCAGCCATGGCATCACTCCCAGAACCGGGACGCCGGTAAGCGATTCGATTTGTTCGATACCGGAATAGAGTAGCGCCACGTCGCCGCGGAATTTGTTGATAATGACGCCCTTTACTCTGTCACGCTCCTGTTTATGCAGTAGCGCCAGCGTGCCATAAATAGCGGCGAATACGCCGCCCCGGTCGATATCCGCCACCAGAATAACCGGACACTGGGCCATTTCCGCCATTCCCATATTGACGATATCGCGATCGCGCAGATTGATTTCCGCCGGGCTTCCGGCGCCTTCCAGCACAATAACGTCATATTCCTGCGCCAGGCTGTTATAGACCGCAAGGATTTGCTCACGCAAACGCGGTTTATAGTCATGGTAACTCACCGCATCCATATTGGTCGCCACTTTCCCCATCAGCACGACCTGCGCCTGGCGATCGCTGGTCGGTTTGAGCAGCACCGGATTCATACGCACATCTGGCGTGATCCCCGCGGCTTCCGCCTGAAAAATCTGCGCCCGCCCCATCTCTTTACCATCCGGCGTAATACCAGAATTAAGCGCCATATTTTGCGATTTAAACGGCGCGGTACGCAGACCATCCTGATAAAAAATGCGGCATAAACCGGCCACCAGCACACTTTTGCCGACGTCGGATGCCGTCCCCTGCAACATAACTGCCTGCGTCATGACGCCTCCTTGAATGCGCACTTTTGCATTCGATGAAAAAACTCCGTTTCTGTTTTACACAGCGGCAGTCCCAGTTGAGTATGAAGTTTGACCAGCCAGGGCTGGGTTAGCCCCGCGTGTTCCATCGCTTCCGTACACGCGAAAACCTCGCCAGGCGCGCCATGCATCAGGATCTGGCCCTGGCGTAACACGTATACGGCATCGCTAATTTCATAAATAAGATCGATATCATGGCTGGAGATAATGACATGATTTCCCTGCGCCACAATCCGCCTGATGATAGCAATCATCTGAGTGCGCCCTGCGGGATCAAGACCAGCAGTGGGTTCATCCAGCAATAGATAGCGCGCCTGTAGCACCAGCGCTCCGGCGATAGCCACACGTTTTTTTTGTCCATGACTCAAACACTGAATGGGCTGATGGCGAAAATGTTGGGCGTCAACCAGCGTTAGCGCCTCGTCGACGCGGCGCGTGATTTCCGCCTCCGGCACACCCAAATTACGTAAACTAAACGCAATGTCGCTATCGATATCAGTATAAAAAATCTGCTGTTCAGGGTCCTGAAAAACCGTCGCAACTTGCTGGCGCAGCGCCAGTAGTCCGCGCTTGCTGTAATCCAACGGTTTTCCCTGCCACAATACGGCCCCTTTTTGCGGACGCAACAGGCCGCTCAGGTTCATAAAAAGCGTAGACTTCCCACAACCGTTCGCGCCCACCAAACCGGTAACAGGCGAGAGCGAAAAATCCAGATTTAACCCTTTAAGTACCGGCTCATCCTGATAACGAAACCACAGGTCTGAAGTGGCAAGCATAATAGTCCTTACAGGTGAAAATCACCCTGATACAGTTTGATATCCAGCGTGGTGGTCATTTGCTGATAACGCATTAACACCCGCGTAAACAGGAGTCCAGTCAGCATTGCCAGAGATCGATAGCCGTTCGGCAGGCTGCAATAACCAAAACGCAGCGTTTGCGCACGACGGATTGCCACCGCCTCATCCAGAAGAATAAAGAGAAAGCGCCACGTTAACAGGATTTGCTCGGTAAGCAGGCGTGGAATATGCGCGCGCTTAAGCAAGCTAATTAACTGCGGAAACGGTAGGTTCATCACCAGCCACAACGTCGCGGACAGCGCCGTCAGGCTACGCCAGAACGTTTCATTCGCCGTAACCACGCCCGCACGGGTAATCCCGATCCAGTACGGCCCAACAGATATGCCAGCCAGCAGCATTTGCGGCTCGCGGCTGATGCTGAAGATAATCGTTATCACGCCGACCAACAAAAATCCAAAAGGTATCGCCATCCATCGACACCAGCGCCAGAGGGATATGCGCAATAGCCAACAGCTCAATCCGGCAATGATCAGCAGCTCAATGCCCTGCCCTACAGGCGGCAGAACAAACGCCAGTATCATCATCGCCAGCCACAGCAAAAACTTGCGCTGCGGCGCAACGTGTGCCCAGCGGCTTTGATAGCTGAGTCGATCAAGCCCGGTCATCACGGCGTTGTTTACCTTTGCAATACCCCAGGATATAAAAAATCACCGCCGCGCCAAGAGAGCCCTGAAGGGTAAACAGCAGGCTTTCAATTTCACCGCTGGCGGGTTCATATAACGGCTGAAACCAAGGTTTATACTGCGGCGCAAGAGCCTGAATCTGGCTTTCCGCTTCGCCGTCTGAACCGCCATATTCACCGCCATGGTTAATAAAAAACGGCAGAATCACCAGCGCCACCACCATCGCTAACAACATCAACGTTTTTTTCATTTTAATGTCCTTGTACGGTAATCACTTGCCGTTTGGTTAACTGGTCATAAATCATGACGGTTAATAAACCTTCAGCAATAGCGACAGGAATCTGTGTGAGGCAGAAAATCCCCATAAACTTCACAACAGACCCTGTCGCTCCGGCATGGGGATCGGGAAACGCAACGCCAAGCTGGACTGAAGTCACAAAATAGGTTGCCAAATCCGCCAGCATCGCGCACAGAAAAACGGCGACATCGCGGCGCAGTCCGGCACGGCAGGCCATTTTCCACACCAGATAACCGACAACCGGGCCAATCACCGCCATCGACATTCCGTTTGCGCCAAGCGTCGTCAGGCCGCCGTGCGCCAGCAATAGCGCCTGAAACAACAGCACAACCGCGCCGAGAATCGCCACCACCCCAGGCCCGAACAAGATAACCGCCAGACCAACGCCGGTCGGATGTGAACAACTCCCCGTTACCGACGGAATTTTGAGCGCGGACAGGACAAAAATAAACGCGCCGCACAGCGCCAGCAGTACCTTCTGATGATTATCCTCCTGCACAATACGCCGTAAGCGTACCAGCCCATACCACAAGCAGGGTAAAAACAGTAACCACCAGGCCAGCGCCCACACTGGCGGTAAAAAGCCCTCCATGATATGCATCGCAAACGCCTGTTGCGGGACAACCATCAGCAATAGCGCTGCAGCCAGTCCACTGAAAGACAACTGTCTAAGCTGCTGTTCAAGTTTCATTCTGCATACTCCCACTGTTTATTGACCAGAATGGTCGAAAAATAGGGCAACGCTCGATCATCGTTGACCTCGTGGAGGTGGCGCCAGCACTGCTCGCCGGGCAGCGTGGCCTCGGACATCATTAAGGCGCATTCCAGCAGGCCAGCCTGCGCCAGCAACGCTTTAATACGGGCGAATCGGCCATACACTTTCATCAACACCAGGCTATCATGCTGTTGTAGCGCCTGGGCTATTTCCGCTTCCGGCGCGGTACAAGAAATAACCGCCAGCGATTGCCGTTCTATGGCGAGCGGCATTTTCGCGCGGGCGGCTATCGCGGCGAAGGACGTGACGCCGGGGACAATCTCCAGCCACTCCGGGCAGCCGATTCTCTGGAGTAAAAAAATCCAGGTACTGAATAGCATCGCATCGCCCAGGGTAATAAAACCGACCTGTTTACCCGCTTCCACCTCTGCGGTAAGCGCGGCGGCAACCTCGTTCCAGACCGCTTCTTTCTCGGCGCCGTCAGCGCTCATAGGGAAATGGCAACAACGTACTTCCGTCTGCTCGCCGAGATAGTCGCGCACAATCGACAACGCCAGACTATCGCCCCCCTTACGACCGGCGGGCGCATACAGAATGTCCAGCGAGCCAAGAATCCGCGCTGCGCGGACGGTTATCAGGTCGGGCGCGCCTGGCCCGGTACTTAATGCGTATAATTTACCGTTCATGCCGCCTCCTCTACCGCCATGTTCAGCGCCTGGTGCAAATGCGCGACAAACATCGCCCGGATAGCCGGGTTTTCTCCCAGCCCGCTCAGCCACGGCGTCGCCGGAATGCCCGCCGCGTTAAAGCGCATTTTCCATGAGTCGTCGTCTGAAGCCATATCATTTATGGCGTGATCGCCCGCCACCAGCATTAATGGCATCAAATGTACGCCGGTGACGCCTTCGTCACGCAGGCTGTCGATCAGGATGTCGACCTCCGGGTAGCTTTCTACAGCGCCGACGCGCGCCGGGAAGCGCTGCGCGGTCATCATATGATCGAGGCAGGCATAAGCTGCGAATGCATGATGGCTGGCGCCGTGGCCCATAAAAACGACTTTCTCCGTTTGTCTGAGCGATGGCATCTGTTGTCGCAACGCCTGCATTAGCTGCACATAATCGTTATGGCTGCTCAGCAGCGGCACGCCCAGCGTCAGGCGAGTAAATAACGGACGCAAGATTTGTACTTCACGGACAATTTTTTCATATTCGTCGCCGTTAATAATGTGCAACGACTGAATCGCCACGTCCTGATATCCCTGTGCTGCAAGCTTTTGCAAAGCCTGTAATGGCGTATCGATGTCGATACCGTCACGCTGGCGAAGCTTGCGAATGATCATTCCGGAAGTGAAGGCACGAAACAGGTCGCGATCGGGACAGGACTCCGCCAGATCACGTTCGCACGCCACAATGTTTTTTTCACAGGTGTCGTGATAGCTGGTGCCAAAACTGACCACCAGAAGCGCTTTTTTCATTTTTACTCCTTAGCTGCGGCCAGCCAGCGCGATAAACGCTGCGCAAAGGCGGCCTGGCTTTCCAGTAACTCATCACCCGTCACGAGCGGCGTCGGGCGCGCAATAACGATGCAGGGAATGCCCGCATCCAGACAGGGCTGAACTTTTTCCTGATATCCCCCCTCCGCGCCGGACGCTTTGGTAATGACCACGTCAGCCCGGCACTGGCGGTAAAACGCGGCGTTAAAATCAGCGCTGAACGGCCCACACAGTGCGAAAATTTCTCCAACGCCGAACCCCAGTTCGCTGCAGCGTTGAATCACCTCCGCCACGGGCAGTACGCGCGCCAGCAACGTTTTTTCCGCCAGCCCGGCACGCCAGACGGCCAGATCTTTACTGCCAGTCGTCAGTAACACGCGCGGACCAAAACGCCTCGCTATCTCGCAGGCATCGGCAATACTGCGCGCCGTATAGAGAAGCGGATGCGTCAGATTGCTAAGCTGCTCCGGACGCTGATAACGACTTAACAACACGCCCGCCGTTTCACAGGCGCGAAGGAGGTTATGGCTGACCATTTCTGCATAAGGATGCGACGCATCTATTACCCAGCGAGTACGGTTTTCTTTTAGCCATGCGACCATCTGCCCGTACTCCAGACGACCACAGCGCACCTGTCCTTTAATGTCGCCAGCCAGCGCTTTTCCGGCTGGCGTCGCCACAGATAAGGTGTACGCGACGTTCGCCGCCCCCAGTTGTCGGCATAACGCGCGCGCATCGCTGGTGCCGCCCACCACCAGCACCTCCCCCTCATTCACAGCGTGTAACCTCGCGGCGTTATCATCAGCCCATCCTGAACATAGGTCGTTTTATTACCAACGATGACCAGACTGGTCATATCTACCGGTTCAAAATCCATATCGCCGAGCGTGGTCAGCCATTTTTCCTCTTTCTTACGTCCGGCGGATTTCACCACGCCAACCGGCGTTTGCGCGCTTTTACTGGCGGCAAGCAGGTCAAACGCGCGCGCCAGATGCCCTTCGCGCCCGCGGCTGCGCGGGTTGTAAAAACAGATAACAAAGTCTGCCTCTCCGGCGGCAACGATGCGTTTTTCAATAACCGGCCACGGGGTCAGCAGGTCGCTGAGGCTGATATGGCAGAAGTCATGCATTAGCGGCGCGCCCAGTAAAGAGGCGGCGGCGATGCTGGCGGTCATGCCAGGAATGAGCCGCACCTCGACGTCCAGTTTCTGCTTGCTCACCAGCTCCAGCACCAGTCCCGCCATGCCGTAAATACCGGCGTCGCCGCTGCTAATCAGCGCTACGTTATGCCCGGCCTGCGCCAGTTCAATAGCCGCCTGGCAGCGTTCAATTTCCTTACACATGCCGGTCTTGATCACCTGTTTGTCGCCGGTGAATGCTTTAACCAGATGGGTATAGGTTTTGTAGCCCACGACGATTTCCGCCGCCTGAAGCGCCTCAATCGCCTCCATCGTCATCATTGCCTGTGAGCCAGGGCCAATTCCGATTACGCTTAACATCAGTGTGAAACTCCCAAAGTAATAGTGACGCCCTGTTCGCGCAGGGTTTCGCCTAACAATTGACCCTGGCTTAATAACCACGCAGCCGGGCCGGATACGCTGCCAACGCCCACCGTTTTTCTGACGAAGCCAGAACCGGGAAAATGGTGTTCGAATTCGCGCAACGCTTCGGCGGTAAAGGTTTTAAAAGGCACGCGGCAGCAGGAGGCGAGCTGAATAAGCCCCGGCTCCCCTTTTTTGAGCGTGACGCTGCCAATCGCTTTTAACGCCAGCGGATCGAGTTTCTGCGCTTCAAGCTGACGCGCCAGTAATGTCGCTAACAGGGGAAATGGCGTATCGCGGCGACAGCCAATTCCCGCCACCACGCGCTGGGGCACCAGTTTCCAGTGCAGTACGGGAAGCTCAGGGAGGTCATTACGCAAAGAGACGCAGATAAGCGCATCCAGTTCAGGCAACCGCTGCAAATCATCAACAGGGATAAAACCGCGAATATCACACTGGCCGATCTCTTCCGTTAGTTCGGCATCCCACCATAACCCCACACGTTGATGACTAACCAACATCTGGTTAACGGTTTTTACCGCCGTTCGAAGATCGGACATGCGGGCGTTAAGCTGGAAAGCTAAGGTGTCCAACGCGGACATCTCATTGACATCCGTTGCCGTGGTAATCACCGGATCGGCGCCTAACATTCCTGCCAGGTAGCGCGTCAAGGCATTGGCCCCGCCCGCATGACCGGAAAGCAGGCTAATGACATGCTGACCACGTTCATCAATGACGACCACCGCCGGATCGCTGAACTTGTCGTTCACTAACGGCGCCAGGACACGAACGGCAATGCCGGTCGCGCCGATAAAAATAAGCGCGGTATAAGTGGTAAAAGCCTGCCGGGCGGTATTAGCGAATCCGCCATCGAAGGGAATAAATCCCTCTTCCCGCAGTTTTTCACTGGTAAAGCAGGTTAACGGCAGCATCGCGGCGAGTCTCTTTGCCAGCGCCACGCCGCCGGGCGTCAGGCAAAACAACGCAATGGATTCAGGCTTTACGGTATTCATGGCTAAAGTCCGCTGCATAAAGTCTTGAGTAATGATACTCCTTACCCAGAAAATTCCCGACCAGGATTAGCGCCGTCTTACGGATGCCAGCATCACGTACTTTGTCGCTAATATCCGCTAACGTGCCGCGAACGGTCTGGCTTTCCGGCCAGGTAGCCTTATAGATGACTGCGACAGGCGTAGTTGCCGGATAGCCGCCGGCAATGAGACGTTCCGCCACCCGATGAATACGCTGAACGGAGAGATAAATCGCCATCGACGTCTGGTGACTGGCGAACGCCTCCAGTTGTTCGCGCGCCGGTACTGGCGTACGCCCTTCCAGACGGGTAATAATGAGACTCTGCGATACCTCCGGTACGGTATATTCCACACCCAGCTCCGCCGCAGCGCCGAGAAACGCGCTGACGCCAGGCACTACCTGCCAGTCGATACCACGGCGGGTTAACTCTTCGCCTTGCTCACGCACGGAGCCGTACAGCGAGACATCGCCCGTTTGCAACCGCACCACCGTTTTTCCCGCTTTCACGCCCGCGGCCATCAGCTCGATAATCTGCTCAAGATGCAGTTCGGCGCTGTCGTAGCGTTCTGCCTGCGCGGGGCAGTAATCCAGCAGTTCGGTATTGATCAGCGAACCGGCATAGATAACTACCTGCGCCTGTTGCAGCAGGCGGTAGCCTTTAAGCGTGATCAGCTCGCAATCGCCCGGCCCGGCGCCGACGAACCATACACAGCGTGGATCAAATGTCTCTGACATGGTTTTCTTCCTTCTGACAGGCGATAACAAAAACAGGGTTGTTCGGTTTGAAATAGTGTCCCGCCCCCAGCGGCGTTAACGATGAAAGCTGAAGCTGTACACAGTCCATTCGGCATGCGCCGATGTGCGCAAGATGCGCCAGCGCGCTATGGAGGTTTTCCTGCAAGATAAAGGTCATCACCAGACGGCCACCGGGATGCAGATGGCCCATCGCCCAGTCAATCAGCGCCGTCAGATGCCCGCCGCTGCCGCCCATAAACACCGCATCGGCTTTCCCGGTTATGGTCATTGGCGCTTCGCCGGGGAGAATATCGATATTGCCGCAGGCAAAGCGCTGACGATTCTCATCAAGCAGCCGTAGCGCGGCAGGATTACGCTCAATAGCCGTCACCTGCAACGAAGGAAATTGCAGCGCCGCTTCAATTGAGACGCTTCCCGTTCCCGCCCCGACGTCAATCAGGTGACTGGCGCGGTGGAGCTCAAGTTTCGACAGTGCCAGCGCCCGTACCGCCTCTTTGGTCATTGGCACGTTCTCGCCGCGCAGAAAAAGCTCATCTTTCATCCAGGATCACCACTGCATTCATTTCATAGTCGGCGTTGACCGCACTGACGGGTAGCCAGTGGATCCGCTCATTTTCCATCGCCAGATTTTCACCAATCACCATCAAGCGATGCCCTTTACCACGCGCGACCAGTTCCCGCGCGATTTCCCGCGGCCCGCAGCGGGCATCCGTGACCATCGCCACTTTGCGATGGTTCGCCAACTGCTCGAAGCTGACGCAACGACCGTGGCTACTGGTCAACCACATGTCATTCATATCAATTCCAGCCTGTGCGCACAGATACTGTACGGCGCTGATGCCAGGGATAATGCGAACCTGTTCGATACCAAAATGCGCCACCAGGCGTGTACCGATGCCATAAAACAGCGGATCGCCGGAGGCCAGCACCACGATCCCTTTATCCCGACGGGCGGCAATCCATGACAACAACGCGCCAATATCCGCGCCCAGCGTAAATCGTTCGCCGCCAAACGCCGGAAACTGCGCCAAATGCCGTTTACCGCCTGCCAGCGCATCGGCGTGGTCTATCGCTTCCAGCGCCGCAGGCGTCATCAAATGCCGTCCAGCGGGCCCCATTCCCACGACCGTTAGCATTGCAGCTCCTTAGCAATCTCGTCGACGGGACGATTACTGCCGAGAATATGGTTATCAAAAGAAAACAGGATGGCGTCGCAGACAGGCGGCGTTTTGGTAAAACGCCGCATCTGCATGACTCGCAAACAAATACGCCTGGCAAGATGGTTATAGATATGCCCGAAGCCATATGCTTCAATGTGCTCCATTGCCGCTTCAGTGGTATCGCAATCGCCGACCAGGGTGAGTAACTCCAGCGGCGCGCCCAGTAAAGCTAAATGCGCGACCAGCGTTTCCATGCGCGCATCGGCAATATGGCTATGGGTATGAAAGATCCCGGCGGCGATTTTGATCAATTTTCCAGGATGACCCACCAGCACTATCTGGCAAAATCCCAGCCGTACCGCCTCTTCAATCATGTAGCCGACAAAATTGCTCATGGTGACGACCGCCTGTGTGTCGACGCCCATTTGTTCGCGAACAAACCGTTCGCCGTGGTTGCCCGGCACGAGTATCACCCGCGTTAATCCTGACGCCCGTTTGATCTCCAGTTCCAGCGATAGCGAGCGTTTCCAGCTTTCTTCCGACATCGGCGTCACAATACCGGTAGTGCCAATAATGGAAATACCGCCAAGAATGCCAAGCCGCGAGTTATAGGTTTTCTGCGCCCGCACTTCGCCTTCCGGGGCAAAAATCTCCACATCAGCCCCACGCGCCGGGCCTATCGCTTCGCGCACCGCAGATTCAATGGTATGGCGCGGCGTACGATTGATGGCAGCGCTCCCGAGCGGCAGTCCAACCCCTTTACGCGTTACCGTACCAATACCTTCGCCGCCAGTGAGCGTAATCTCACCGCTGTCGTTGAGCGTAACGCGGGCAAAAATCAGCATCCCGTGCGTGGCATCCACGTCATCGCCGCCATCTTTACGAATTGCGGCTATCGCCTGCTGGCCTTCAATGTGCGGCGACTCCACGTTCAGGCATAGCGTGACGCCCGACGGCGTGACGATGGAGACCTGATGAATTAGATGTTGACGTAATACCATCAGCGCGGCGACTTTTGCCGCCGCCGTCGCGCAGGAACCGGTGGTATATCCTTTACGTAACGCTTTACCGTGGCGCCAGACCGGCGCGTCAAAAGAAAGCTCGCTCATCAGGCCTCCCGGAGGTGATAGAGCAGCGCATTGACGATAGCGGCAGCCACGTTACTGCCGCCTTTACGCCCTAACGCGGCAACCGCGGGAAAATGGCTATGGGTGAGCGCCTCTTTGGACTCCGCCGCGCCGACAAAGCCTACCGGTACGCCCACCACGCCGCTCACCGTCACGTTATGTTCAAGCAAACGGAACAGGGCCGTCGGCGCATTACCAAAAACAAAGAGCTTGTTTTTCTCATCCTCGGCGATAGCGATATCGACGGCGGCCATTGAGCGGGTAATCCCCTGCGTTTTTGCGGCGCGCACCACGCGCGGATCGCTGATATAACAGCGACACTCGCCGCCAAACGTCGCCAGTAATCTTTTATTAATGCCGGACAGCGCCATCGTGGTATCGGTATAAATAATGCACGGTTGGCGTAGCGCATCACAAAGCTGCTCCAGCGCATCGGCAGAGAACCACAAAATGTCCAGCCAGTCGAAATCGGCGGTGGTATGAATAACCCGCTTGATAATGGCCTCATGGAGCGGACTGGCGAAACGGTAATCAGGACGCGTTTCGCGAATAATGTCGCTAATAATGGTGAAACTGTTGGCCTCAATGGTTTGGGGCTGCTGGATATAATGCATACTGTCGTCCTCAGGCCACGCCAGATAACCCGCACCGCGCCGCAATAAACAGCGCCAGCGCCAGGGTTGAAGCGACCCACATCAATCGAATCGTTCGGGAAATATCGTCCACGGAAATACCGCGCTGCGCGTCGCCGATCCAGGGCTTGTCCACACGCTCGCCAAAGTAGTTATTTGGGCCACCGAGCTGGATTCCTAAGGCGCCAGCCACACACGCTTCCGACCAGGCGCAATTTGGGCTACTGTGGTTATAACGGTCACGCCAGCCAATACGCAGCGCCCGCCAATCACTCAGGCGACACAGTCCTGCCGCAATGCCCAGCAACAGCCAGCTCAGTCGGGCGGGCAAATAGTTCGCTACGTCGTCCATACGGGCGCTGACCATACCAATCGCCCGGTATTTTTCATGTTTGTAGCCCACCATTGAATCCAGGGTATTGACGGCTTTGTAGGCCATCGCCAGCGGCGCGCCGCCGAGAAAGAGGAAAAAGAGCGGCGCGATAATGCCGTCAACGGTGTTTTCTGCAACCGTTTCCACCACGGCGCGATTGATCTGCGCTGGCTGAAGTTGCGACGTATCGCGCCCGACGATCCAGGAGAGTTTTATTCGGCTTTCCGCAAGGTCGTTCTCCCGCAACGGTCGTTCAAACTCCTGCGCGGCGCGGGCCAGAGAGCGTCCGGCCAGCGTGGTAAAGATCATCCAGACTTCGACGCTCCAGCCAAACCAGGGGTGAATCCGCTGCGCCAGCGCCAGTACGCCCCATGCCACGCCCCAGGTCACCCCGACAACCACAACCCACATTACGCCGCCGCCAATCCGCAGCGCTTTATCGCCGGGACAATAGCGACGCACAATACGCTGCACAAACGTAATTAATCGGCCTATCCAGCGTACCGGATGGGGCCAGTGTTGAGGGTCGCCGATGATAAAATCCAGCACCCAGGCGATACACCAGGCAAGGATCGTCATAATACTCGCCTCGCCGCCGCCAGCCAGTGCTGCAACATTTCCGGACGCTGGGCGAAATGGACGTGCAGATAGCTGGCAAACGTGTTGCCTGTCTGCCAGCCGCCAGTCCATTCTTGTAACACGCGGCCATCGCGAACCTTACGACAGGCCATAACGGCGGGGGTTTCGGGGGTAAAATCTGAGTAGTGAAATTCATGGCCGCGCCCTATCTCGCCAGGCACCGCCAATAGCGTTGGCTGCATAGCCTGCGCCTCACAGTAACCAAAGCGGGTAAGTCGCTTACCCATTTTGCTGTGACCGGGGATAATATTCGCCATCTGATGAATTTCCCCGCCGCTATCCTCCAGAGTGCTCCCCAGATACATCAGACCGCCACACTCCGCGTAAATCGCCACGCCGCGCTGATGCGCCGCCCGCAAATGTTTTAACATCGCCGTATTTGCCGCCAGATCCGCGGCGTATAATTCAGGATATCCACCGCCCAGCCAGATCATCTGACAATCAGGCAATGCGCGGTCATGCAGTGGGCTAAAACGCACAATGTTAACGCCGGCACGCTCCAGCAAATCGATGTTATCGGGGTAATAAAAGTTAAAGGCCTCATCATCCGCCAGAGCAAGCGTCAGCCCTGCCCCCGCTGTGTTATCGGGGCGTTCAGGCCACATTCCCGCCGGAAGCGCTGATAACAGGCTCAGCGAGAGTAGCGCATCCACATCCACTGTTTGTTCCAGCGTGGCGGCAAAATCATGCCATGATTGCTGATTGACGAGGGATTCTCTGGCGGTAATCAACCCCAGGTGGCGTTCAGGTAATGCGACGCCGTCGCAAGGAGGGACATACCCCAGTACCGGCAGTGAGCAATAATGTTCAATGGCATTTTTGAGGAGCTGATAGTGGGCGTCGCTAGTGACGCGATTCACAATCACGCCCGCGAGGTTGAGGGCCGGGTCGAAGTGCTGAAATCCCATAACGATAGCCGCAAGCGACGTTGAAACAGCCTTGCCGTCCACCAGTAGGATGACCGGGCAACCAAGCTGTTTGGCCATCGCGGCTGTGCTGCAGTAATTGGGGTCGACGCCATAGCCGTCATACAGCCCCATGACGCCTTCAATGACAGCGATATCCGCCTGCCGCATTTGTTCGCAAAATAAGGCGTTGAGAACAGGAGGAGGAAGCATGAAACTGTCAAGATTACGGGACGCCACGCCACAGATAGCGGTATGCCAGCCGGTATCAAGGTAATCTGGCCCAACTTTAAACGGCTGTACGCGCAGCGCGCGTTTTTGCAGCAGCCTCAACAAACCAAGCGTCACCGTGGTTTTGCCGCAACCGCTTCCTGTGCCTGCAAGAATAAATGCGTGATGCCTTGCCGCCATTACCCTGATCCTGTTCAGGGTGGTAGGGGTATACAGGTACGCGCATGTTCAGTCTTTCGACTGTACGCGTCTTCGCAACCCACTTCCCACCGAAGTTGTTGGTTATCACCGACAGGCAGGTCTTCTGGCTTAGCGTCCTCCTCGCCCGTCCTTCCCAATCTTGCGATCAGTGGTCTTTACGGGGTCGTCAGCATCACAGCAGCGGGGGCTGCGGGGGATTTTCACCCCCCTTCCCTACCACAAATGTGGCAAACCTGTTGGTTTACGTTATGGCTGTACGGCACACCCATAACGGCAATTAATAATGTGCTACGTTTTACATTTCTGTGAGCAATAGCCTGAGCGGTTGCTCATCTGACGTTAATCTACTCATCCTTACCGGTATATTGACGATAAAACGTATCGACAAAGCGTAATAAAACTTATCTTTCCTGACACTGTACTTCATCACAAAAATAAAAACTGGTGCAGTTTATGCCCTAAATTTTATTATTTTGTTGCGCTATGACAATTTATTGTTACACCAGATAAATTTTCTTTCTGAAATGATTAAGATACAAAACACTATCAAAAATCGGCAATAGCAAAATATTGCTATTTATATCGATGGAGGATGAGAATTCTCATTTATCTGCTGACGATAAGCCTGCGGCGTAACCTGATAGGTCTGGCGGAAGACTTTGCAAAAATAACTGGTTTGCGAAAAGCCTAAATTACACGCAATACTGGCAATACTCCAGTCACTATGGCAAAGCAATTCTCTGGCGCTAACCATTCTCTGGCGGTTCACCCACGCATTAAATCCGATTCCCTGATATTTCTTGAATAGCTTACTGAAGTAATAGGGGCTGAGATAGACATGTGAGGCGACATCCTCAAGACGAAGATCGTCGGACAAATGCGCATCAATATAGCGAAGCGCTTTTTTCATTTTACTGTCATGCGGAGTGGGACCACGAGTGGTTTTATTTGCCTCCGATTGCTGCGGATTGTCTTTGATAACCACGAAATTGAGCTGTTTTTTTCAGGCAATTCTCAACTATCAGTTTAAGAAGATCGGCGGAAGCGATAACGCGTGAATAGTCCATCTCTGGCACATTCCGAAATTCATTCAAGAGCTCAGGGTCAGCCTGCCAGCGATCGTCGACATTAAGAATGTTTACCAGCTCCACGTCATTACTTAAACGAACCTGCCCGCATAAAACAAAGCCAACTAAATGCCCTGCGATTACCAGCGGAATAGAAAAATCCGTTAGACCGGCATGACAACGATAAATACAGGGTTGATCCGACTTCGATGCCTCCAGTCCCCCGCAGCGATCGCTCATACGACAACGTGTACTATGCTGGGGATGCTGCCGCATCAACTGACAAAACGGCGTGAAATTGAATAGCTCAGATATTTCATCACCATGAATATTGACAACCACAACCGCCAGACCGGTGGCTTGTGCAAAATCCTGTGCGATTTTATTAATGAGTTCTGAGCGCTCGCAGAAATCATGATAAAACCCCTCAGTTAATTTATTGTTATAAACAAAACACATTATTTACATTCACTTTTTATTAGCATTATCCTGGCCCTGATAAAAAGTACAATGACAATATCAAAAGTCTCCCATTGCTGGGAGACGTTTTGATCAGTTCGTGAACGCAGATCACGAAATTATCTCACCTGTTTTTACGATACATCATTGCTGTGAATCTGGTTCGCATTTTCTTACAGTTTACAGCGGTTACAAGGTAAATTCTTACCAATAAAATAGCGATATATGGCTGCTCCAGCACAGGCGCCGATAACAGGCGCGACAATCGGCACGATAAAATAAGAGATCTCTCGCCCACCGCTCATCGCCATGTTCCCCCCCCCCCCCCCCCGCTAACCATGTGAACAGTTTGGGACCAAAATCACGCGCCGGGTTCATTGCAAAACCGGTAAGGGGTCCAGTAGACGCGCCGATAACGGCAACCAGTATCCCAATAAGCAAAGGCGCAAGCGGCCCTTTAGGAATACCATTGCCATCATCCGTCAATGCCATGATCATGCCCATCAGGATCGACGTAATGACCACTTCCACCAACGCAGCCTGCCATACATTTAGCGCTGCGGCCGGATAGGTACTGAAAATGCTGGCTAATTGCAAACTTTCGACGCTACCGCGCACCATATGATGCGCAGTCTCAAATTCAGTAAAAAGGCTACTATAAAGCACATACGCCAGCAGAGCGCCGCCAAAAGCGCCGGCAAACTGGGCAATAATATAAGGCAATACTTTCTGTTTGGGGAAGCAGGCAAACAGCCACAGCGCAATCGTCACCGCAGGGTTAAGATGTCCGCCGGAGATTCCGGCAGTAAGGTAAACGGCCAGTGAAATTCCAAGCCCCCAAATAATGCAAATCTCCCATAATCCGAGGCTGGCACCTGCGACTTTGAGCGCGCTCAAACAACCGATACCAAAAAACAAAAAGAGTCCGGTGCCTAAAAATTCCGCACCACATTGCGCCTTTAGAGAATCATTCATGTGACACCTTCTGAGCAAAGTTCGTGTCCTGGCCAGCGCAAGTTTCGGCTGGCGGTAGAGTACAGCTAACCTCACTATAAAAAGTGCCGCCTGTAAATTGTTGGCAACCTGCGAACCTGTCTCCCGGAAAAATCGTGTTGCGATAGCAAAATTTTGCTTTTCCGATATTTTTAGCAGCCCATCATACGGGAGATTCGAGCTATAAAATACGCCTGTGAAAATAATAAAATATTGCACAAGCCAACTTATCAATTTCGAATAAGCATCACATTTTGCGTCTTTCGCCATATCAAATAAAAATACTCTCGTCACTAACAAAAATGTAAAAATGAAATAATAAAAACAAAATAATCATATAGACAATAATAAATTAAATGTAATTTATCAATAAGTTATAAAAGCAAAAGACAATTTAGTCATATTGCTTTCCCATTATTTTCTGATGCTCAACAGCAAGTCAGCCATTCTTTTTCCTCGCATCTTCTTATAGTCCCAACTATCGGAACACTCCATGCGAGGTCTTTATGCAACAAGAAGCACTAGGAATGGTAGAAACCAAAGGCTTAACCGCAACCATAGAGGCCGCTGATGCAATGGTTAAGTCAGCCAATGTGATGTTAGTGGGCTATGAAAAGATTGGCTCCGGGCTGGTAACCGTCATCGTGCGCGGCGATGTTGGCGCGGTCAAAGCGGCCACCGATGCAGGTGCCGCAGCCGCACGCAACGTGGGTGAAGTGAAAGCCGTACACGTCATCCCACGCCCTCACACCGATGTAGAAAAAATCTTACCGAAGGGAATTAGCCAATGAGCAGCAATGAGCTGGTGGAACAGATCATGGCGCAGGTGATTGCCCGTGTGGCAACGCCGGAACAACAGGCCATCCCTGGTCAACCCCAACCTATACGAGAGACGGCTATGGCAGAAAAAAGCTGCAGTTTAACGGAATTTGTCGGGACCGCCATTGGCGATACCCTTGGCCTGGTTATCGCCAACGTCGATACCGCCCTGCTGGACGCGATGAAACTTGAGAAGCGCTATCGTTCCATCGGCATTCTCGGCGCCCGCACCGGCGCAGGCCCGCACATTATGGCGGCGGACGAAGCGGTGAAAGCCACCAACACCGAAGTGGTCAGCATTGAGCTGCCGCGCGATACCAAAGGCGGCGCGGGCCACGGTTCGCTGATTATTTTAGGCGGTAACGACGTTTCCGACGTCAAGCGCGGTATCGAAGTCGCGCTGAAAGAGCTGGACCGCACCTTCGGCGATGTTTACGGCAACGAAGCCGGGCATATCGAGCTGCAGTACACCGCTCGCGCCAGCTACGCCCTGGAAAAAGCGTTCGGCGCGCCGATTGGCCGTGCCTGCGGCGTCATCGTCGGCGCTCCGGCTTCCGTTGGCGTACTGATGGCCGATACCGCCCTGAAGTCAGCCAACGTTGAAGTCGTGGCGTACAGCTCTCCGGCGCACGGCACCAGCTTTAGTAACGAAGCCATTCTGGTGATTTCCGGCGACTCCGGCGCGGTCCGTCAGGCGGTGACCTCCGCCCGCGAAATCGGCAAAACCGTCCTTGCGACCCTCGGTTCTGAACCGAAAAACGATCGCCCGTCCTACATCTGATACCCACGAGGCTGATTCATGAGATCGAAAAGATTTGAAGCACTGGCGAAACGCCCTGTGAATCAGGACGGCTTCGTTAAGGAGTGGATCGAAGAAGGCTTTATCGCGATGGAAAGCCCGAACGATCCAAAACCGTCGATTAAAATCGTTAACGGCGCGGTGACCGAGCTGGACGGAAAACCGGTTAGCGAATTCGACCTGATCGACCACTTTATCGCCCGCTACGGCATCAACCTGAACCGCGCCGAAGAAGTGATGGCGATGGATTCGGTCAAGCTGGCTAACATGCTCTGCGATCCGAACGTCAAGCGCAGCGAAATCGTTCCGCTGACCACCGCCATGACTCCGGCGAAAATTGTTGAAGTGGTTTCGCATATGAACGTGGTTGAGATGATGATGGCGATGCAGAAAATGCGCGCACGCCGCACGCCGTCTCAGCAGGCGCACGTCACCAACGTCAAGGATAACCCGGTGCAAATTGCCGCCGATGCCGCCGAAGGCGCATGGCGCGGGTTTGACGAACAAGAAACCACGGTTGCGGTAGCACGCTACGCGCCGTTCAACGCCATCGCGCTGTTGGTCGGCTCTCAGGTTGGTCGTCCGGGCGTACTGACGCAGTGCTCCCTGGAAGAAGCCACCGAGCTGAAGCTCGGCATGCTGGGCCACACCTGCTACGCCGAAACCATTTCCGTTTACGGCACCGAGCCGGTCTTCACCGACGGTGACGATACGCCATGGTCGAAAGGCTTCTTAGCCTCTTCCTACGCCTCTCGCGGCCTGAAAATGCGCTTCACCTCCGGCTCCGGATCCGAAGTGCAGATGGGCTACGCCGAAGGCAAATCCATGCTGTATCTGGAGGCGCGCTGCATCTATATCACCAAAGCGGCTGGCGTTCAGGGTCTGCAAAATGGCTCCGTAAGCTGTATCGGCGTACCGTCTGCCGTGCCGTCAGGCATTCGTGCCGTGCTGGCGGAAAACCTGATCTGCTCTTCGCTGGATCTGGAATGCGCCTCCAGTAACGACCAGACCTTCACCCACTCCGATATGCGTCGTACCGCGCGCCTGCTGATGCAGTTCCTGCCGGGTACCGACTTTATCTCCTCTGGTTATTCCGCGGTGCCGAACTACGACAACATGTTCGCCGGTTCCAACGAAGATGCGGAAGACTTTGACGACTACAACGTTATCCAGCGCGACCTGAAAGTGGACGGCGGTCTGCGCCCGGTTCGTGAAGAGGACGTTATCGCCATCCGTAACAAAGCCGCCCGCGCGCTGCAGGCCGTGTTTGCCGGAATGGGGCTGCCGCCGATTACCGATGAAGAAGTTGAAGCCGCGACCTATGCCCACGGTTCGAAAGATATGCCGGAGCGTAACATCGTCGAAGACATCAAGTTCGCCCAGGAAATCATCAATAAAAACCGCAACGGTCTGGAAGTCGTTAAAGCGCTGGCGCAGGGCGGGTTTACCGACGTGGCCCAGGACATGCTCAACATCCAGAAAGCCAAGCTAACCGGCGACTATTTGCACACCTCCGCCATTATCGTCGGCGACGGACAAGTGCTCTCTGCGGTTAATGACGTCAATGACTATGCCGGTCCAGCAACAGGTTATCGCCTGCAGGGAGAACGCTGGGAAGAGATTAAAAACATCCCTGGCGCTCTTGATCCCAACGAGATTGATTAAGGGGTGAGAAATGGAAATTAATGAAAAATTGCTGCGCCAGATAATTGAAGACGTGCTCCGCGATATGAAGGGCAGCGATAAACCCGTCTCGTTTAATACGCCTGCGGCATCCACAGCACCACAGACCGCTGCGCCTGCGGGCGACGGCTTTCTGACCGAAGTGGGCGAAGCACGCCAGGGCACTCAGCAGGACGAAGTCATTATCGCCGTCGGCCCGGCATTTGGCCTGGCACAGACTGTTAATATCGTCGGCTTACCGCATAAGAGCATCCTGCGCGAAGTCATTGCCGGTATTGAAGAAGAAGGTATCAGGGCGCGCGTGATTCGCTGCTTTAAATCTTCCGACGTGGCGTTCGTCGCCGTTGAAGGTAACCGCCTGAGCGGCTCCGGCATCTCCATCGGCATCCAGTCGAAAGGTACTACGGTTATCCACCAGCAGGGGCTACCGCCGCTCTCCAACCTGGAGCTGTTCCCGCAGGCGCCGCTGCTGACGCTGGAAACCTACCGTCAGATTGATAAAAACGCCGCCCGCTATGCGAAACGCGAATCACCGCAGCCGGTCCCTACGCTAAATGACCAGATGGCACGCCCGAAGTACCAGGCAAAGTCGGCCATTTTGCACATTAAAGAGACCAAGTACGTCGTGACGGGCAAAAACCCGCAGGAACTGCGCGTGGCGCTTTGATAAAGGATAACTCCATGAATATCGACGCAATTGAATCGATGGTCCGGGACGTATTGAGCCGCATGAACAGCCTGCAGGGCGATGCGCCAGCAGCGGCTCCTGCGGCAGGCGGCACGTCCCGCAGCGCAAAGGTCAGCGACTACCCGCTGGCGAACAAACACCCGGAATGGGTGAAAACCGCCACCAATAAAACGCTGGACGACTTTACGCTGGAAAACGTGCTGAGCAATAAAGTCACCGCTCAGGATATGCGTATTACCCCGGAAACCCTGCGCTTACAGGCGTCTATCGCCAAAGATGCGGGCCGCGACCGGCTGGCGATGAACTTCGAACGCGCCGCCGAACTGACCGCGGTACCGGACGATCGCATTCTTGAAATCTACAACGCCCTTCGTCCGTATCGTTCAACGAAAGAAGAGCTGCTCGCTATCGCCGACGATCTCGAAAACCGTTATCAGGCAAAGATTTGCGCAGCTTTCGTTCGTGAAGCGGCAGGGCTGTACGTTGAGCGTAAAAAACTCAAAGGCGACGATTAGCTTTCTCTAAGTAATTCGAGATGCATTGAGGCGGCAAGTGAGTGACAAATTCGTCTGGAACGAATTTGAACAGCCATAGGCTGGCTTTAGTGAGGGACAGGGATGTCCCTCATAACCCCGATGAGCTTACTGTAGTAAGTGATTCGGGTGAAAGAACGCAGCCAACAAAAAGGCAGTTTGAAGTACGACGAGAAAAAGGATATACGATGCGATATATAGCTGGCATTGACATCGGTAACTCATCAACGGAAGTCGCACTGGCGCGGCAAGATGAGACTGGCGCACTAACGATTACACACAGCGCGCTGGCGGAAACCACCGGGATCAAAGGCACGTTGCGTAACGTGTTCGGCATTCAGGAAGCGCTCGCCCTCGTCGCAAAGCGCGCGGGGATCAATGTCAGCGATATTTCGCTCATCCGCATTAACGAAGCCACGCCGGTGATTGGCGATGTGGCGATGGAAACCATTACCGAAACCATCATCACCGAATCGACAATGATCGGCCATAACCCAAAAACGCCGGGCGGAGCAGGCCTTGGTGTGGGTATCACGATTACGCCGGAGGAGCTGTTAACCCGCCCGGCGGACTCGTCCTATATTCTGGTGGTATCGTCAGCCTTTGATTTTGCTGATATCGCCAATGTTATCAACGCCTCAATGCGCGCCGGATACCAGATTACCGGCGTCATTTTGCAGCGCGACGATGGCGTACTGGTCAGCAACCGGCTGGAAAAATCGCTACCGATTGTCGATGAAGTTCTGTACATCGACCGCATTCCGCTGGGGATGCTGGCGGCGATTGAAGTCGCCGTGCCGGGAAAGGTTATCGAAACCCTCTCTAACCCTTACGGCATCGCCACCGTATTCAACCTCAACGCCGATGAGACGAAAAACATCGTCCCGATGGCGCGCGCGCTGATTGGCAACCGTTCCGCCGTGGTGGTTAAAACGCCATCCGGCGACGTCAAAGCGCGCGCAATACCCGCCGGTAACCTGGAGCTGCAGGCTCAGGGTCGTACCGTGCGCGTGGATGTTGCCGCCGGTGCCGAAGCTATCATGAAAGCGGTGGACGGCTACGGCAAGCTCGACAACGTCAACGGCGAGGCCGGGACCAATATCGGCGGCATGCTGGAGCATGTGCGCCAGACCATGGCCGAGCTAACCAATAAGCCGAGCAGCGAGATTTTCATTCAGGATCTTCTGGCCGTTGACACCTCGGTTCCGGTGAGCGTCACCGGCGGTCTGGCCGGGGAGTTCTCGCTGGAGCAGGCCGTCGGCATCGCCTCGATGGTGAAATCAGACCGTCTGCAGATGGCGATGATTGCCCGTGAAATTGAGCAGAAGCTTAATATCGACGTGCAGATCGGCGGCGCTGAGGCTGAAGCCGCCATTCTGGGCGCGCTGACCACGCCGGGTACCACCCGACCGCTGGCGATCCTTGACCTCGGCGCGGGCTCCACCGATGCCTCCATCATCAACCCTAAAGGCGAAATCATCGCCACCCATCTCGCCGGTGCAGGCGACATGGTGACGATGATTATTGCCCGCGAGCTGGGGCTGGAAGACCGCTATCTGGCGGAAGAGATCAAAAAATACCCGCTGGCGAAGGTCGAAAGCCTGTTCCACTTATGCCACGAGGACGGCAGCGTCCAGTTCTTCCCGACGCCGCTGCCTCCCGCCGTGTTCGCCCGCGTCTGCGTGGTGAAACCGGACGAACTGGTGCCGCTTCCCGGCGACTTAGCGCTGGAAAAAGTGCGCGCCATTCGCCGCAGCGCTAAAGAACGCGTCTTTGTCACCAACGCCCTGCGCGCGCTGCGCCAGGTCAGTCCAACCGGCAACATTCGCGATATTCCGTTCGTGGTGCTGGTCGGCGGCTCGTCGCTGGATTTCGAAGTTCCTCAGTTGGTCACCGATGCGCTGGCGCACTACCGCCTGGTCGCCGGGCGAGGAAATATTCGCGGCAGCGAAGGCCCAAGAAACGCGGTGGCCACCGGCCTGATTCTCTCCTGGCACAAGGAGTTTGCGCATGGACAGTAATCACAGCGCCCCGGCTATCGTCATTACCGTTATCAACGACTGCGCCAGCCTCTGGCACGAAGTGCTGCTGGGCATTGAAGAGGAAGGCATCCCTTTCCTGCTTCAGCATCACCCGGCTGGAGATATCGTTGACAGCGCCTGGCAGGCGGCGCGCAGCTCGCCGCTGCTGGTCGGCATTGCCTGCGATCGACACTCGCTGGTCGTGCATTACAAGAATTTACCCGCATCGGCGCCGCTTTTTACGCTGATGCATCATCAGGACAGTCAGGCCCAACGCAACACCGGTAATAACGCGGCACGGCTGGTCAAAGGGATCCCCTTTCGGGATCTCCATGCTTAATCACAGGAGAACGGCAGTATGAATAACGCACTGGGACTGGTTGAAACAAAAGGGCTGGTCGGCGCCATTGAAGCCGCCGATGCAATGGTTAAATCCGCCAACGTACAGTTGGTGGGCTACGAAAAAATTGGTTCTGGCCTGGTGACCGTCATGGTTCGCGGCGATGTCGGCGCGGTTAAAGCAGCCGTAGATGCCGGCAGCGCAGCGGCAAGCGTCGTGGGTGAAGTGAAATCCTGCCACGTTATCCCGCGTCCGCACAGCGATGTTGAGGCCATTTTACCGAAATCAGCCTAATCGATGGCAAATAAGGAGCACCGCGTGAAGCAATCACTGGGATTACTTGAAGTTTGTGGTCTGGCACTGGCTATCAGCTGCGCCGATATCATGGCGAAATCCGCTTCTATCACGCTGCTCGCCCTCGAAAAGACCAATGGTTCAGGCTGGATGGTGATTAAAATTACCGGTGATGTGGCCTCCGTGCAGGCGGCCATCACCACCGGTGCGCAATTTGCCGAACAGCGGAATGGCCTGGTGGCCCACAAGGTTATCGCAAGGCCCGGAGAAGGGATCCTGCTCGCAGAGACTCCCCCACCCTCCGTCATTGAACCTGAGCCTGAAGAGTCAGAGATAGCTGATGTCGTTTCTGAAGCGCCAGCAGAAGAGGCCCCGCAGGAATCAGAACTGGTCAGCTGCAATCTGTGTCTGGATCCAAAATGTCCGCGCCAGAAGGGCGAACCTCGTACGCTTTGCATTCATTCCGGCAAGCGAGGTGAAGCGTAATGGATAAAGAGCTTCTGCAATCAACGGTCCGTAAAGTTCTCGACGAGATGCGCCAGCGGCCTATTCCGCTGGGCGTCTCAAACCGTCATATCCACCTGTCCGCGCAGGATTATGAGCGGCTGTTTCCCGGCCATCCCATCAGTGAAAAAAAAGCGCTACTGCAGCCGGGACAATATGCTGCGGAGCAAACCGTCACCCTGGTGAGACCGAAAGGGCAGCTCAAAAATGTGCGCCTGCTCGGCCCGCTGCGCTCGGTAAGCCAGGTGGAAATTTCGCGTACCGATGCCAGAACGCTGGGGATTGCCGCGCCGCTGAGAATGTCCGGCAACCTGAAGGGCACACCGGGCATCCGCCTGGTCAGCCCCTTTGGCGAACTGGAGCTACCTTCCGGGGTTATCGTCGCGCAGCGGCATATTCATATGTCGCCGCTTGATGCGCTGATCCTGCGGGTTTCCCACGGCGATATGGTTTCAGTGGCGATTGAAGGCGACGATCGCGGGCTGATTTTCAACAACGTGGCGATTCGCGTTTCACCGGACATGCGCCTCGAAATGCACATTGATACCGATGAAGCCAACGCCGCTGGTGCCGATAACCCGCAGGCCTTTGCCCGGCTGGTAGGCCCGCGATGAACGGCGAAACCCTGCAGCGCATTGTCGAGGAGATTGTCTCCCGGCTGCAGCGCCGTGCCCAGAGCACGGCGACGCTGAGCGTTACGCAACTTCGCGATGCCGACTGTCCAGCGCTGTTCTGTCAGCACGCGTCGCTGCGCATCCTGCTCGTCGACCTGCCGCTGCTGGGTCAGCTTGCGGATGCGGAAACCGACGATGCCGCAGCCCGGAAAATTCACGACGCGCTGGCTTTCGGCATCCGCGTTCAGCTCAGCCTGCACAGCCAGCTGCTGCCGGTTATCCCGGTAAAAAAACTGGCTCGTCTGCCGCTGGTATTCACCGATGAGCGCGGACTGCCGCTGATCCTGCATGCGGGTTCGGTGCTGAGCTATCGCGATGTCGCGCTGCTAAGCCGGGGGCGTATGGTTGTCCACCGCAAATGCATCGTGACCGCCATGGCGCGTGACGCGGCCAATGCGCGGAATATTCAATTAATTAAGCAGGAGTAAATCATGCATCTGGCACGAGTCACGGGCGCGGTTGTCTCCACGCAAAAATCACCTTCTTTGATTGGGAAAAAGCTGCTGCTGGTGCGTCGGGTCAGCGCCGATGGCGAACTCCCCGCCTCGCCGACCTCCGGCGATGAAGTGGCCGTGGACTCCGTCGGCGCGGGCGTCGGCGAACTGGTTTTGCTCAGCGGCGGCTCCAGCGCCAGGCACGTTTTTTCCGGGCCAAATGAGGCCATCGACCTCGCCGTTGTCGGCATTGTAGATACGCTTTCGCGTTAAGGGGCGGTTATGGCGATTTATACCCGAACAGGTGACGCAGGCACCACATCACTGTTTACCGGCCAGCGGGTGAGCAAAACCCACCCGCGGGTTGAAGCCTACGGCACGCTGGATGAGCTGAATGCCGCGCTGAGCCTGTGCGCCTGCGCCGCTGCGGATGAAAACCACCGCACCTTACTTGAAGCCATCCAGCAGCAACTTTTTTGGTTTAGCGCAGAGCTGGCCAGCGACAGCGAGCAGCCGTCGCCCAAACAGCGCTACATCAGCAGCGAAGAGATTTCGGCCCTGGAGGCCGCTATCGATCGGGCAATGGCCCGCGTCGAACCGCTGCACAGCTTTATTTTACCCGGCCGCTGCGAAGCCGCGAGCCGCTTACATTTTGCCCGCACGCTGGCGCGCCGCGCCGAACGCCGTCTGGTTGAACTGGCAACTGAAGTCAACGTACGCCAGGTGCTGATGCGCTACATCAACCGCTTATCGGACTGCCTGTACGCCCTGGCCCGCGCGGAAGATAGCGATGCGCACCAGGCCAACATCATCCGTGAAGTTAGCAAGCGCTATCTGGCTGCCAGCCAGCCGACCCGCAGCAAGGAGACAACGCCCGTGGCCCTCTCATTCCACGATCTGCACCAGCTCACCCGCGCCGCCGTTGAACGCGCGCAGCAACTGCAGGTTCCGGTAGTCGTCAGCATCGTTGACGCGCACGGTACGGAAACTGTGACCTGGCGGATGCCGGACGCCCTGCTGGTCAGCAGCGAACTGGCGCCGAAAAAGGCCTGGACCGCTGTTGCTATGAAAACGGCGACCCATGAGCTGAGCGATGTCGTTCAGCCAGGCGCGGCGCTTTATGGACTGGAAAGTCATTTACAGGGAAAAGTGGTCACCTTTGGCGGCGGTTACGCCCTATGGCGCGACGGCATATTAATTGGGGGTATTGGCATCAGCGGCGGCAGCGTTGAGCAGGACATGGACATAGCACAGACCGCCATCGCGGCTATTAACGTGGGAACACATCAATGAATACTTCTGAACTCGAAACCCTGATTCGCACCATTCTTAGCGAGCAATTAACCACGCCAGCGCAAACGCCGGCCCAGCCTCAGGGCAAAGGGATTTTCCAGTCCGTGAGCGAGGCCATCGATGCCGCGCACCAGGCGTTCTTACGTTATCAGCAGTGCCCGCTAAAAACCCGCAGCGCCATTATCAGCGCGATGCGTCAGGAGCTGACGCCGCTGCTGGCGACCCTGGCGGAAGAGAGCGCCAATGAAACGGGGATGGGCAACAAAGAAGATAAATTTCTCAAAAACAAGGCTGCGCTGGACAACACGCCGGGCGTAGAAGATCTCACCACCACCGCGCTGACCGGCGACGGCGGCATGGTGCTGTTTGAATACTCACCGTTTGGCGTCATCGGTTCGGTCGCCCCAAGCACCAACCCGACGGAAACCATCATCAACAACAGCATCAGCATGTTGGCGGCGGGCAACAGTATCTACTTTAGCCCGCATCCGGGAGCGAAAAAGGTCTCTCTGAAGCTGATTAGCCTGATTGAAGAGATTGCCTTCCGCTGCTGCGGCATCCGCAATCTGGTGGTGACTGTAGCTGAACCCACTTTCGAAGCGACCCAGCAGATGATGGCCCACCCGCGAATCGCAGTACTGGCTATTACCGGCGGCCCCGGCATTGTGGCAATGGGCATGAAGAGCGGTAAGAAGGTGATTGGCGCTGGCAATCCGCCCTGCATCGTTGATGAAACAGCGGACCTGGTGAAAGCGGCGGAAGATATCATCAACGGCGCGTCATTCGATTACAACCTGCCCTGCATTGCCGAGAAGAGCCTGATCGTAGTGGAGAGCGTCGCCGAACGTCTGGTGCAGCAAATGCAAACCTTCGGCGCGCTGCTGCTAAGCCCTGCCGATACCGACAAACTCCGCGCCGTCTGCCTGCCTGAAGGCCAGGCGAATAAAAAACTGGTCGGCAAGAGCCCATCGGCCATGCTGGAAGCCGCCGGGATCGCTGTCCCTGCAAAAGCGCCGCGTCTGCTGATTGCGATGGTTAACGCTGACGATCCGTGGGTCACCAGCGAACAGTTGATGCCGATGCTGCCGGTGGTAAAAGTTAACGATTTCGATAGCGCGCTGGCGCTGGCCCTGAAGGTTGAAGAGGGGCTGCATCACACCGCCATTATGCACTCGCAGAACGTGTCGCGCCTGAACCTCGCGGCCCGCACCCTGCAAACCTCGATATTCGTCAAAAACGGCCCCTCTTATGCCGGGATCGGCGTCGGCGGCGAAGGCTTTACCACCTTTACTATTGCCACACCAACCGGTGAAGGGACCACGTCAGCGCGTACTTTTGCCCGCTCCCGGCGCTGCGTGCTGACCAACGGCTTTTCTATTCGCTAACCGAGGTCGCGATGAATACCTTCTCACTACAAACGCGGTTGTACAGCGGTCAGGGCAGCCTGGCGGTGCTCAAGCGCTTTACCAATAAGCACATCTGGATAATCTGCGATGGCTTTCTGGCGCGCTCTCCGCTGCTGGATACCCTGCGTAACGCGCTGCCCGCAGATAACCGCATCAGCGTCTTTAGCGAGATAACGCCGGACCCCACCATCCATACCGTGGTGCAGGGCATTGCGCAAATGCAGGCCCTGCAGCCGCAGGTGGTAATTGGTTTTGGCGGCGGCTCGGCAATGGACGCGGCGAAAGCGATTGTCTGGTTTAGCCAGCAAAGCGGCATCAATATCGAAACCTGCGTGGCGATCCCGACCACCAGCGGCACCGGCTCGGAAGTGACCAGCGCCTGCGTGATTAGCGACCCGGATAAAGGCATTAAGTACCCGCTGTTCAACAATGCGCTGTATCCGGATATGGCGATCCTCGACCCGGAGCTGGTGGTCAGCGTACCGCCGCAGATTACCGCCAACACCGGTATGGACGTGCTGACCCATGCGCTGGAAGCGTGGGTCTCTCCGCACGCCAGCGACTTTATCGACGCGCTAGCGGAAAAAGCCGCCAAACTGGTGTTCCAGTATCTGCCCACGGCGGTGGAAAAAGGCGACTGTGTGGCGACGCGCGGGAAAATGCACAACGCTTCGACTCTCGCCGGGATGGCCTTCAGCCAGGCGGGGCTGGGGCTTAACCACGCGATAGCCCACCAGCTTGGCGGACAGTTTCATCTTCCGCATGGGCTGGCCAATGCGCTGCTGCTCACGACGGTGATCCGTTTTAACGCGGGTGACCCGCGCGCCGCCAAACGCTACGCGCGGATGGCCAAAGCCTGCGTTTTTTGCCCGGCAGAAGCCAATGACGTTGCGGCGATCAATGCGCTGATTCAGCAAATCGAACTGCTTAAGCAACGCTGCGCCCTTCCCTCACTGGCCGTTGCGCTTAAAGAAGGAAGATCCGACTTTTCCGCACGTATTCCGGCGATGGTGCAGGCCGCGCTGGCGGATGTCACGTTGCGCACCAACCCGCGCCCGGCCAGCGCCGAGGAAATTCGCGAGCTGCTGGAGGAACTGCTATGAGCGCCGCCATCAATAGCGTTGAAATGTCCCATAGCGCCGATGAAATTCGCGAGCGCGTCCGCGCAGCGGGCGTTGTCGGCGCGGGCGGCGCGGGTTTTCCCGCTCACGTCAAACTACAGGCGCAGGTAGAGATTTTTCTGGTGAACGCTGCCGAGTGTGAACCGATGCTCAAAGTTGACCAGCAACTGATGTGGCAGCAGGCCGCGCGTCTTGTTCGCGGCGTACTGTACGCCATGACGGCGACCGGCGCGCGCGAAGGGGTGATTGCCCCGAAAGAAAAATACCGCCGGGCCATCGACGCCCTCACCCCACTACTGCCAGCCGGTATCCGCCTGCATATCCTGCCGGATGTATATCCCGCAGGCGATGAGGTGCTGACTATCTGGATGGCAACAGGTCGTCGGGTCGCCCCTGCCGCGCTACCGGCCAGCGTCGGCGTAGTCGTCAATAACGTGCAAACGGTGCTGAATATTGCCCGGGCGGTCGAGCAGCAGTTTCCGGTCACTCGTCGCACGTTGACCGTGAACGGCGCGGTCGCCAGACCGTTGACCGTTACCGTTCCTGTCGGCATGTCACTGCATGAAGTGCTGGCGCTGGCGGGCGGCGCGACGGTCGACAACCCCGGTTTTATTAACGACGGCCCGATGATGGGTGGCCTGATTACCTCTCTTGATAACCCGGTGACGAAAACTACCGGCGGCCTGCTGGTGCTCCCAAAAAGCCATCCGCTTATCCAGCGCAGGATGCAGGACGAGCGCACAGTGCTTTCCGTCGCGCGCACCGTCTGCGAACAGTGCCGACTCTGTACCGATCTCTGCCCACGACATCTGATCGGCCACGAACTCTCTCCGCACCTGCTGGTGCGGGCGGTGAACTTTCATCAGGCTGCCACGCCGCAACTGCTGCTGAGCGCCCTTACCTGCTCGGAATGCAACGTTTGCGAAAGCGTGGCCTGCCCGGTCGGGATCTCGCCGATGCGCATCAACCGCATGTTAAAACGCGAGCTGCGGGCGCAAAACCAGCGCTACGAAGGGCCGCTGAATCCGGCCGACGAAATGGCGAAATATCGCCTCGTGCCAGTGAAGCGGCTGATCGCCAAACTGGGGCTTAGCCCCTGGTATCAGGAAGCACCGTTGGTTGAAGAAGAGCCGTCAGTAGAAAAAGTCACTTTGCAGCTGCGCCAGCATATTGGTGCCAGCGCAGTACCGACTGTTGCCGTCGGCGAGCGCGTGACTCGCGGGCAATGCGTTGCCGATGTCCCGCCTGGCGCGCTCGGCGCATCCATTCACGCCAGCATCGACGGCATTGTTTCGGCCATCAGCGAACAGGCCATCACTGTTGTAAGAGGTTAACCATGTCTCAGGCTATAGGAATTTTAGAACTCACCAGCATCGCCAAAGGCATGGAGCTTGGTGATGCCATGCTGAAAAGCGCCAACGTCGATCTACTGGTCAGCAAGACCATCTGCCCAGGTAAGTTTTTACTGATGCTGGGCGGCGATATCGGCGCTATCCAGCAGGCCATTGAAACCGGTACGTCGCAGGCCGGCGAGATGCTCGTCGACAGCCTGGTGCTGGCGAATATTCATCCCAGCGTACTTCCGGCCATCAGCGGCCTGAACAGCGTCGATAAGCGTCAGGCGGTCGGCATCGTCGAAACCTGGAGCGTGGCGGCCTGCATTAGCGCCGCAGACCGGGCGGTGAAAGGCTCAAACGTCACCCTGGTGCGGGTGCATATGGCCTTCGGCATCGGCGGTAAATGCTACATGGTGGTGGCGGGCGACGTTTCTGACGTCAATAACGCCGTGACAGTCGCCAGCGAAAGCGCGGGCGAAAAAGGGCTGCTGGTTTACCGTTCGGTGATCCCACGCCCGCATGAAGCCATGTGGCGACAGATGGTGGAGGGATAATGGAAAGACAACCGACAACGGATCGCATGATTCAGGAATACGTGCCGGGGAAACAGGTTACCCTCGCGCACCTGATTGCTAATCCGGGGAAAGATTTATTTAAGAAGCTGGGCCTGCAGGATGCGGTTTCCGCCATTGGCATCCTCACCATCACGCCCAGCGAAGCGTCGATTATCGCCTGCGATATTGCTACAAAATCCGGCGCGGTGGAGATTGGTTTTCTTGACCGCTTTACCGGTGCTGTGGTGCTGACCGGCGATGTTTCCGCCGTGGAATATGCCCTTAAGCAGGTGACGCGCACCCTGGGCGAAATGATGCAGTTCACCACCTGTTCGATCACCCGGACGTAACGTCATGAAGCGTCTGATGTTTATCGGCCCCAGCCAGTGCGGGAAAACTTCGCTGACCCAAAGCCTGCGTGGCGAAGCGCTCCATTACAAGAAAACCCAGGCCATTGAATGGTCGCCGATGGCTATCGACACGCCGGGCGAATACCTGGAGAACCGCTGCCTGTACAGCGCCCTGCTGACCAGCGCCTGCGAGGCCGACGTTATCGCCCTGGTGTTAAATGCCGACGCTCAGTGGTCGCCGTTTTCTCCGGGTTTTACCGTCCCGATGAACCGCCCGACGATTGGCCTTGTCACCAAAGCCGATCTCGCCGACCCGCAGCGTATTTCGCTGGTCGCACAATGGCTTACGCAGGCTGGCGCCCGGCAGATTTTTATTACCAGCGCGTTGAATAATTCGGGTCTCGACGCCGTGCTGGATTTTCTGAATTCGAAGGAACCTTTATGTCTTACAAAATAATGGCCATTAACGCCGGCAGCTCATCGTTAAAGTTCCAGCTGCTGGAGATGCCGCAGGGCGACATGCTCTGCCAGGGGCTGATTGAGCGTATCGGTATGGCGGATGCGCAGGTGACAATTAAGACGCACAACCAAAAATGGCAGGAAACCGTCCCCGTTGCCGATCATCGCGATGCGGTAACGCTGCTTCTGGAAAAGCTGCTGGGTTATCAAATCATTAACAGTCTGCGGGACATTGACGGGGTGGGTCATCGTGTGGCGCACGGCGGTGAGTTTTTTAAAGACTCGACGCTGGTCACGGATGAAACGTTAGCGCAAATCGAACGTCTTGCTGAACTGGCCCCGCTTCACAACCCGGTAAACGCGTTGGGTATTCACGTTTTTCGTCAACTGTTGCCTGATGCCCCTTCTGTAGCCGTGTTTGATACGGCATTTCACCAGACGCTGGATGAACCCGCCTATATTTACCCGCTTCCCTGGCATTATTACGCTGAACTGGGGATTCGCCGTTATGGCTTTCATGGCACCAGCCATAAGTATGTCAGCGGCGTTCTGGCTGAAAAGCTGGGCGTACCACTCAGCGCATTACGGGTGATTTGTTGTCATCTTGGAAACGGTAGCAGCGTCTGCGCCATCAAGAACGGACGTTCGGTCAATACGTCGATGGGCTTTACGCCGCAGTCAGGCGTGATGATGGGCACCCGTAGCGGAGATATTGATCCCTCTATTCTGCCGTGGATAGCCCAGCGCGAAAGCAAAACGCCGCAACAGTTGAATCAGTTATTAAATAATGAGTCAGGCTTGCTGGGCGTTTCTGGCGTGTCGTCTGATTACCGCGATGTCGAACAGGCAGCCAATACCGGTAACCGGCAGGCTAAACTCGCTCTCACGCTGTTTGCCGAACGCATTCGCGCCACCATTGGCAGCTATATTATGCAAATGGGAGGACTGGACGCTCTGGTATTCACTGGGGGAATTGGCGAGAACTCAGCGCGCGCCAGATCGGCGGTTTGCCATAATTTGCAATTTTTAGGCTTAGCCGTTGATGAAGAGAAAAATCAGCGTAATGCGACATTTATCCAGACGGAGAACGCCCTGGTGAAAGTCGCCGTCATCAACACCAACGAAGAGTTAATGATCGCACAAGACGTTATGCGCATTGCGCTACCGGCCACGGAAGGGCTTTGTGTACCAGCCTGAGAGGGTTATACGACGCATTGCGGCAAGTCATGGTAATAACGCTTTTACCATGATACTATGCGCGCACACTATTCGTACCTGAAAGGTGATAACGTGGCTGTTGCGCAATGCCCCGCCTCATGCGGGGAACTTATCCAGGGATGGATTCTGGGCAGTGAGAAACTGGTCTCCTGCCCCGTTGACTGGTACAGCACCGTAGCAGTCACGGCTGCGCCGCCGTTGGTAAACGAGCGTCCATTGTCGCGGGCGATGGTGGAGCGAGTTCTGGCGCACTGGCAGTATCCTGCGCACTGGAGTAACGAGATTCGCGTCGATGTGCGTTCGTCAATTCCCGTTGCCAAAGGCATGGCCAGCAGCACCGCAGATATTGCCGCTACGGCGGTGGCAACGGCGCATCATCTTGGCCATTCGCTGGATGAAACCACCATTGCACAGCTTTGCGTCTCAATCGAACCCACTGATAGCACCGTTTTTCATCAGTTAACGCTGTTTGATCATAATAATGCGGCCACGCAAATCGCCTGCGAGCCACCGCCGCCAATCGATTTGCTGGTACTGGAAAGCCCGGTCACACTGCGCACGCAAGATTACCACCGTCTCCCTCGCCAGCAGAAATTAATAGCAAGTTCACCAACCTTGCAGCAGGCCTGGAATCTGGTGCAGGAAGCCTGTATAACGCAAAATCCGCTCCGACTGGGTGAGGCGGCTACGCTTAGCGCTATCGCCAGCCAGACGCTGTTACCTAAGCCGGGCTTTACCGCCCTGCTATCGCTGGTCGAAGAGTGTGATTTATACGGATTGAACGTGGCGCATAGCGGTAGCGTGGTGGGTCTGATGCTGGACCGGAAACGTCATGATATTGCGCGTCTGAAAGATAAGCTGGCAGAGAAAAAACTTACCCGACACTGGCCAAAACAACATTTACTCAAGATGGTCACTGGCGGGGTCAAACTGCAGTGAGAGCCTGATATACGCTCCCACTGCCGTAGCGCATTATTCGGCTTTTACATCGGCGTGTTTCATTTCGCCCATCGCTTTCAGCTTTTTGGAAATGTCGCGACGCTCTTTGGAGATTTCGGCATTTTTAATGATGTAGTCATCAACGCGATCTTCATAGTCGCTTTTCATACTGGCGATGATACCCTGAATCGCCTCAACGCTCATACCTGGCTTGATGTAGTCGCTCAGGTTGTCCAGCAGCAGCACACGCTTCTGGTTGTCACGGATCTTCTTCTCAATGTCCTGAATTTCACGCTGCAGTTTATTTTTGCGACGGAACAGACGAACAAACTCCAGCACGTCCTGGAAAGAAGGCTTGGTTGTTTCCATTTTTACACCCCTGATAATGTGAGATTCGGATTCGTTAAGCAACTGCTAGTGGATAAACATTACGTTTATCCCCGTCATACTTCAAGCCGCCAGAGGAAACACCGTTACGTCGCCGTCTGGGGAAACCTGAAGGTTCGGGGATAAAATCGTTGCCAGTAGCACTCATTTTATCCTTATATTAGTATCATACTCTTAATCTTTGCTGAATCGAAGCAGCAACAAATTCATTCACCCCATCTGCTTTTTATTTGCGCAAAGCCCGGCAGATCAAATGCGAAAGCAGTTCCAACTGTCGGGCCGTTTCCATACTTAGCCAAACATAGCCGTGGATGGGGGTTTCAGCCACCGCGTCGCCCCGCTGCTCGTTCATTAGCTGCCGCAACTCGGCAGCAATATCATTCAGTTTACCCGTGTTTGCCAGTACCGGCTGCGGGTTGCCTTCAAACAACGCGTGGGCGATCGTTAACAAGGTTTGCTGCGTCATCTGCTGGGTTTCACGCAATGTGTGCGCGTTAAGCATCACAAAATGGCTGGCGCGCGTCGCCCAGTGGGCATTGATTTGTAATTCAAGCATACAAACCAGATTGCGATTGATGGTCTGAATGGCCTCGAAAATAGATTTTTGTATCCGGGTTTCTTTACTGGCGGGCGTTATCAGCCCGCGCATTTTGACGACATCGTTCAGCAACCGTTGCAAATGTTTATCCAACCGGGGGCGCTCCAGCAAATTCGGCGACAGCGCTGCCTGATACACCCGATTATACGCCGTGACGCAATGCGCCAGTTGGATGCGCCAGTGCAAAAAGGCGCGCTGGGGCCAAATGCCGGTAAACAACATTGCCAGTAGCGACCCCAAAATCACATCCCCGCCACGCCATAATGCCGTATCCATATCACCAGCGGGAGCGCCGACAACAACGGCGAGCGTTATGCCTATCAGTAGCGCCTGATACGGTTTTTTCCCTAAGGCCAGCCAGCCGCACAAAAACATCGCTATCGCACACCACACCAGCATCAGCGGTAAGGAAAAGAGCTCCAGGCGTAGCGCCACCAGCCCTAACGCCGCGCCCAGGATCGTACCGCCTATGCGCTCAAAAGCACGAGGCACTACATTTCCCCAAAATGAGATGGGCCCCATAATCACCACTAACGTGATTAGCGGCCATGTGCCTTCGGGAATAGAAAACAGACGAACCAACAGAAAGGTAAAAATGAACGCCAGGGCGATACGTATGCCATGCACGATGCGATAATGACGGTACAACCGTATTTCAAAAGGGCTTAATGACTTATCGGCACGCACGCTTGCGCTCCTTACGGGAATGGCAAAAAATGCATTGTACCTGCTTTATAGCAAAAATAGCGCACTGGCGGACGGAACACATTATCCGTCCGCTCTTTTCAGCCAGGAAACCAGTCGATCACTTCCGCTGTACCGGAATATACATTTCAATATCCCAGTATCCATCTTCCATGCCGTTATTCAGATAGGTTTCAAAACAGGGCGCAGAGGCTATCTGATAAGCGCTATCCTGCTCCAGGACGTCAAAAAAACCGTTCCCACGGCTTCGCAAAGTCACGGTCTTCCACTCGCGCGACAGCAGTGGCATATTCGCCGCCTTCAATGGCGGTCACGATTACGCCTTCGCTATTGTCCGGCAGGATGAAATTCTCTGCCACGGACACCACGGTATCGCAGCGGAGTTTTTCCGCAGGTACGACATCTGGATTGTCGTAATAGACGGCAATCCATTCAACTGGCACGATCCGCTGTCGATCCACCCACGTCATCAGTTGTTCAAAACCCTGCTTCACGGTGTGTTCCCATGGACCAACCATGTGGAAACCGGCTACCTTGCGTTTTTGTTCCTGCCTGATTTCGTAATCCATGCTGCCTCCGTTACTTTATCATACTGTATGTATATACAGTATAATTGCGGCATTTTACGGTCACAAGGACAGAGTGATCATTTTGTGAGCAACCTCGCACTCCCGCCCTTTTGACACTTCAGGTGACGGTGAACTGTATGTGACAACGGCTTACGCTTTATGCTGAAAATAGTCGCTCAGACGAGAGAACATACCGCCTTTACCCACCGATTCCAGAGTGACCAGCGGCCACTGAGCGATCAGTTTATCTCGATCGTAGAGCTCTATTTCACCTACCCGCTGATGAGCGGCGATTGGCGCCTCCAGATCTTTTCCATCCAGCACATATTTTGCTTTGATATGCGGAATTTCCGCTTTAGGCAGCGCCATCCAGAAATCCTGTTCCGTACCCAGCGCAATCTTTTCTTTGTCTCCATACCAGATTCGCTCGCTGCCCACTTTTTTACCGCTGTGCAAATCTGCACCGTCGCAAAGTTTTGCTGGCCCCACTGCAACAGTTTTCGCGCCTGTTCCTCACGGCCTTTCGAACTTTTCGCCCCCATCACGACGGCGATAAGTCGACGCTGCCCGTCCACCGCCGATGCGATAAGATTAAACCCCGCCCCCGATGTGTGTCCGGTTTTAAGCCCATCAATATGCATGGTCTTATCCCACAACAAGCCGTTGCGGTTCTGCTGTGTGATGCCGTTCCAGGTCAGGCTTTTCTCGCTGTACATGTGATAAAATTCAGGTTCGCCGTGAATAATCGCCCGGGAGAGTACGGCCAGATCATACGCGGAGCTATGTTGTCCCGGCGCATCCAGACCGTGGACGGTTTCAAAATGGGTATCCTGCAAATTGAGTTTTTTCACATAGCTGTTCATCATCGCCACAAACTGCGGCTGCCCGCCCGCGATATAATCCGCCAGCGCCACACAGGCATCGTTACCGGAATCCACAATTAAGCCACGGCTTAAATCGCGTACCGACACGCGATCCCCTTCTTTTAAAAACATCAACGAGGAGCCGACAAACACCGGATTATCCTTCGCCCAGGCATCGCGCCCAACGGTGACGATATCGTCAGGGCTGATACGATGACTATCGATGGCGCGATCGACGACATAGCCCGTCATTAGCTTGGTAAGGCTGGCGGGATTACGTTGCTGGTGTTCATTACCGGCGGTAAGAACCTGTCCCGTAGTGTAATCCATCAACACCCAGGCGCCTGCATCAATGGCTGGCGGTTGGGGAGCAAAACTTACGGCATCGGCCGCAAGCGCAGGAGAAAGGTGCATCGCGAATAAAGAAGCGGCAATAAACAAACGGCGTTTCAACAGCATGTCCTCAGGATGGTCTCAATTTGCCGTTCTTTTTACGGAAGTTCAGTTAAACAAACATGGATAAATTGCAAGAAAATGTGACACAAGGCACATTTTCTTGCTGACTTTATTTTATGGATATGCTCAGACGGCGGACTTATCCCTGCGCGGCGCGGTACGATGACGGTGATAGCCGTCAACCATGCTACGGAAAATTTGTCCCGGCGTGTCGCCAAGAGTACACAGATAGAGATGCGCGCAAATAAACAGTAAGCCGATGATAGCAAGCGCCATATGCAGCACCAGCATCACAGGGCCCAGACCCGCAACCTGCGGATAGAGACACAGCAAACCGGTGATGATTAACAGCGGCACCAGCGCGTACATAATCGCCAGATATGCCAGTTGTTGCAGTGGATTGAACTTATTCTGCTCTGTTGCCGCGAACGGATGCGCTTCCCCTTTCATGATGCCAAAAAGGTAAAAACGCGTCTGGCGTATGCAGCGCGTTACCAGTCCGGAAAAATTTACCCGATAGTGACGCCCGTTACCTGTGGTGAGGTTGATCAGCACAAACCCGACCCAGAAAGCCAGTAAGGCAAAACCACACCAGGTATGCACTTGTACCATTAGCGCTACAGGGCCGAGAGAAAAATGACCAAATAAACCGCTTAACAGTAATAAAACAAACAGTAACGCATTTCCCCAATGCCAACGGCGAATCGCCAGCGAGTAGAGATAGTCACGATGTTCTTCACCGCCCGCTGTTTTTGGCGCCAGCATCCGGCGCAATAACGCATGGATAACCAGCCCAACAAGCATGAGCAGCACCACGACGCCTGCATAAATTAACCACAGCGGCCAATAATCTGGCGCATAATGTAGTTCCGCTCCCCAGATAGTATTCATGCTTTACCCTCCTGATGGACTTCTTTACGACGGTACAGACTGACCGCGCCGCTACGCGCCTCCTGCTGGCGATAGACCTCTTTCTGACCGACCCAGCGCTGGATCTCGCTCTCATCCAGTCTGCCGAATTTCAGCGCGTCCGTTGGGCAAACGGATACGCACGCCGGAGACTGGCCAGCCGCCAACCGCGTATCGGCACAGAAGTTACACTTATCGGCGACGCCGGTTTGCGGATTCAAATAGCGCACATGGAAAGGACATGCGGCAACACAATAATCGCAGCCAATACAGCGCGATTTATCCACCTGCACGATCCCGTTTTCATCACGATATGACGCTCCGGTAGGACAAACGCTGACACATGGCGCATTTTCACAGTGCTGACAGGAGACGCGGACAAATTGAAAATGGGTTAGTGCGTTGGATGCCTGTTCAGGGGCGCGAATTTGTACCTGTACGCGGCTAAATCCCTCCGGTACGTCATTAAGCACTTTGCAGGCAACGGTACACGCCTGGCAGCCGATACAACGTTTTTCATCATGCAGCATGACGTACTGATTCGTTAAATGATTCATGGTTCCCTCCTCCCTCATGCCCGGCTCAGCGTCACGCCTGCGGTATGCACTACCGTACCGGATACCGGACTCGTCACGTGCGGCAGTAAATTTCCGCAGTGGATACCGTGTGTCGTCGCCGCCGTTTTGGCCCCAGCTTTAGCGCCAAATCCCATATAGACAAAAAGCGTGTCCGGACGGATACCGGGCGTCACCAGCGCCTTACCTTTCTCTTTACCCGTAGCATTTTCCAGCCAGATCTCATCTCCGGTCTTAATGCCTTTTTCTTGCGCCGTTTGCGGATGGACCCAGACCGCGTTATCCCACATTAGCTCGCTGAGTAAAGGTACGTACTGCGTCGCGCCATTGGTATGCACGGCCACCTTGCCCTGAATGAAGTAAAGCTCATTCTCTTTTTTAAGCGCAAAGTCACGAACGCGCGGAACGCCGTAGCCTGGGAGCAATTCCTCCAGGGTTGCGGAATAAAGTTCGATTTTGCCGGAGGGCGATTTGAAGCGAAGCTGTTCGCCATAGGTGTTGTCGCTGTCCGTCGCGATAGCGCCGGGGTAACGCGCCGTAAACTGGCGAACGGATTCTGGTTCGCGTAATAGCAGCGGAACGCCCCATTCGAGATACCCTTTCTGTCGCAGTTCCTTCGCTAAGGCATGGTCGCCGTTCAACTGATAGAGTTGGCGCGTCTGCATATCCTGCCACGGATAGTACTGCCCTAATCCCAACTGCTCGCCAAGCTCTTTCCAGATTTGCCAACTCGGACGCGCCTCGCCAATCGGCTCTACGACCTGTTGGCGCAGAGCGTAAGCCGGGTGCAGTCCCGACATATCCGATACCTCTTCGTCCCGTTCGAGATAAGTGCATTCCGGCAGCAGATAGTCGGCATACGCCGCGCTCTCGCTCAAATAGACATCGCAACTGACCACCAGATCCAGTTGCTCAACGGTTTTTACCAGGTCCGAACGACAGGTGACGGTCTGGAAAGGATTATGCCGCGACATAATCCACGCCTTTATCGGGTAAGGCTTCTGGGTCAACACCGCGTCAATAATGCTTTGCACCACGCCGCCGCCAGCGGCGATATATTTAAACTGCGGTGCGACCAAATCGATTCGTTGCGCCGTCGGTTTCGGCATATTTTTAATGTTGAGTTTCGCCAGCGTTGGCGCGACCTTTTCTCCGGCCAGTTTGTTGTAAACCGACGCGTTTTTTTCTGGTATAGCCCGCCTTCGCGCTCAATATTACCGAGCAGTACATTAAGCGTAAAAATCATACGCCGCATATCGATCTCTTCCTGCGAGAACGTCGCGCGATGACCAGGACTGACGATAGCGTGAGGCGCGCAGGCGGCCAGTTCGCGTGTCACCCGGACAATGACGTCGGCAGGGACATCGGCCTGCGCGGCGGCCCATTCCGGCGTCGTCTCTTTTACCGCCTGTGCTAACTGTTCAAATCCGCTGGTATAACGCTCAACAAAAGACGCATCGTAGAGTTGTTCATCAATCATGACGTGGCACATCGCCAGCAGAACCGCTAAATCCCCCCCGGGACGAATAGCGTGCCACTCATCCGCCTTGCTGGAAAATATCGACAAACGTGGATCGAAGCTCACCATTTTGGCCCCCTTCTCCTGCGCGGTCATTAACTCATGGGTATCGGCAACTTCAATCCCTTCATACAAATTGTGGCCAAACGAAACCAGATAGCGCGTGTTAGCGATATCCATCGCCAGATCGCCGCCCATCATCACTTTTGCCGCAATGGCTTTCCCGGCAGGGCATGTTGAGGCGTGCGTAAAGGTATTAGGCGAACCAAAGGCCGTAGCCAGATGGAAAAGATGGCTGGAGAGCGAGCCCGATTTGGAAGAGAAAGCAACGCTCTCGGGGCCATGCTGCGCTTTGATGGCATTCATTTTCGCCGCGATTTCCTGGTAAGCCTGTTGCCAGCTAATCACCTGCCATTCACCGTCGCCGCGTGGCCCGGTGCGTTTCATAGGTTTTACAATCCGTTGCGGGTCATTGACCAGGCTGACGCCGCTCCCGCCCCTGGCGCATATGCGCGTCCCCTGCTGCGGCGCAGAAGGATTGCCCTGGATAAAAACGGTCTTGTTATTGACTACCTGCGCCTGAATAGGGCAACGAAAGGAACACATTTCGCACAAGCTTGGCGTTAGCATGGTTTTACCGTTAATGCCGGCAATCGGGTTGCGCGCCAGCGCCCCGGGCGGAAAAGCGCCCAGCGCGCAGGCAGAGCAGCCTATGCCTACCCCCTGCAAAAAAGAACGACGACTAATGCTCATATAACCTCCTGTTATTAGATATAGCTGAAGATTATATTTAATTTGTATTATGAAATGTCGGCTTCAATCACAATTTGAAATAGTTGTTAATATGAGCATGCCAACACGATAAAACCTTTTATTTTATAAATATTTTACATTTCCTGAACACGCACATGGACTGTCATCGAATAATCAGCAGAATTACCAAACAACCCACTGTTAATTATAAAAATGATACAATTCCAATAACACGTAATAATATTTAAAAGAAAACGATTATTTCCTGAAAAGCGATTTCACGCGCTTTACGCAGTTCTTTTTCATACGCGCCGGAACGTCCGCCGACGATATCCCGAATGCCGGCGAAAAACGCTGGTTGAGCATCGAAGCGGGTTTACTTTTGCGTGCACACGGGCTTCGTTACCCGACCCGCTCCCTTATGCCTTGATTTTTCCGCAGATACGTCAGCGTCCCACAATACGGTGACATGATGACAGGATGGACACTTTCTGAAAGAAACCTGCCAGATAACATGGTGAATTGTGATCTCCATCGCCATACCGACATATGAAGCTTACTTTTAAGGCGTTAAAAATCCAGACCGTTTTTCCATAATGATGTTGATAAGGAATTCTAATGAAGATATCATCAGGCGCAATTAATTTTTCTACTATTCCTAACCAGGTTAAAAAATTAATTAACACCATCCGTGAACATACGAAAAACGGGCTCGCCTCAAAAATAACCAGTGTTAAAAATACGCATGCATCTTTAAATGAAAAATTTAAACCATGAAAGGACTCACCGATTGAGATATCGCTACCACAAAAAATAAAAGAATTCTTTCAGCCGAAAGAAAAAAATACCTTAAACAATACATTGCTTACTGTTAAAAATATTAAAGATACAAATAATACATATAAGAAAAATATTTCAGAAGAAGATGTCTCAAAAATGACTGCAGCACTCATGCGTAAGCATATTGCAAATCAATCATGTGATTATAATTACAGAGTGACAGGTGCAGCCCCGCTCCCCGGTGAAGTCTCTGTATCAGCCAATAACAGGCCAACGGTTTCTGAAGGTAGAACACCACCAGTATCACCCTCCCTCTCACTTCAGGCTACGTCTTCCCCGTCATCACCTGCCGACTGGGCTAAGAAACTTACGGATGCAGTTTTACGGCAGAAAGCCGGAGAAACTCTTACGCCCGCAGATCGCGATTTTTCAAACGCAGATTTCCGTAATATTACATTCAGCAAAATATTGCCCCTCAGCTTCATGGAGCGAGACGGCGATATTATTAAGAGGTTCAACTTTTCAAATTCAAAATTTACTTATTCTGATATATCTCATTTACATTTTGACGAATGCCGATTCACTTATTCGACACTGAGTGATGTAGTCTGCAGTAATACAAAATTTAGTAATTCAGACATGAATGAAGTGTTTTACAGTATTCAATTACTACACAACAACAGCCCTCTTTTATTGATACAACATTAAAAAATACGCTTATACGTCACAAAGCCAACCTCTCTGGCGTTATTTTAAATGAACCGGATAATTCATCACCTCCGTCAGTATCAGGGGGCGAAAATTTTATTCGTCCAGGTGATATCTGGCCGCAAATGCCACTCCTTTGGACTGAGAACGCTGTGGATGGATTTTTAAATCATGAGCACAATAATGGTAAAAGTATTCTGATAACCATTGACAGCCTGCCCGATAAATACAGTCAGGAAAAAGTCCGGGCAATGGAAGACCTGGTTAAGTCATTGCGGAGTGGCCGCTTAACAGAGGCATGTATCCGGCCAGTTGAAAGTTCGCTGGTGAGCGTACTGGCCCCCCCCTATACGCAAAGTACGCTTATCAGCGAGTGGCTCGGGCCTGTTCAGGAACGTTTTTTTGCCCACCAGTGCCAGACCTATAATGACGTTCCCCTGCCGGCTCCTGACACATATTATCAGCAGCGCATACGGCCTGTATTGCTGGATTCGTTTGACAGGAACAACGCCGCCATGACCACTCACAGCGGGCTCTTTAATCAGGTGATTTTACACTGTATGACAGGCGTGGGCTGCACTGATGGCACCCGCCAGAAAGCTGCAGCGCTTTATGAACGATATCTTGCTCACCCAACGGTGTCTCCCCACATCCATAATGGGCTCTTCGGCAATTATGACGGCAGCCCGGACTGGACAACCCGCGCTGCAGATAATTTCCTGCTGCTTTCCTCCCAGGATTCAGACACGGCGATGATGCTCTCCACTGACACGCTGTTAACAATGCTAAACCCTACTCCTGACACTGCATGGGACAACTTTTACCTGCTGCGAGCCGGAGAGAACGTTTCCACCGCGCAAATCTCTCCGGTAGAGTTATTCCGTCATGACTTTCCGGTGTTTCTCGCCGCATTTAATCAGCAGGCCGTGCAGCGACGCTTTGGGGAACTGATTGATATCATCCTCAGCGCTGAAGAGCACGGGGAGCTGAACCAGCAGTTTATTGCCGCCACGACCCAGAAACATTCCACCGTGAAGTTGATTGATGATGCCTCAGTGTCGCGTCTGAACACCATTTTTGCCCCCCTGCTTCCTGAAGGCAAACTCAGCCCGGCACACTACCAGCACATCCTCAGTGCTTATCACCTGACGGACGCCACCCCACAGAAGCAGGCGGAAACCCTGTTCTGTCTTAGTACCGCATTCGCACGCTATTCCTCCAGCGCCATTTTCGGCACTGAGCATGACTCTCCGCCGGCCCTGAGAGGCTATGCGGAGGCGCTGATGCAGAAAGACTGGGAGCTGTCTCCGGCGATCTTCCCGTCCAGCGAACAGTTTACCGACTGGTCCGACCGTTTTCACGGCCTCCATGGCGCCTTTACCTGTACCAGCGTTGTGGCGGATAGTATGCAACGTCATGCCAGAAAATATTTCCCGAGTGTTCTGTCATCCATCCTGCCACTGGCCTGGGCCTAGTCCAGCCTCAACCCGCATGAAATTAAGGGACACAGCGTTGTGTCCCTCTGTACATAGACCCGTTTTAGTCCATGCATTTTTTGAGATCCCGGCCAGATTGACCCTGGCCTAAATTCCATACAGTACTAAATCAAAATCAGTAATTTCAGATGGGCCGGAATATGGTTTACCATAGAGGGAGCGTAGCTTAGTGTCGCTGATGGTCATTTTAGTATTTTGTACTCAATGATTTTAATGTTTATGTACTCACCATCGCATGTACGAACATTAGCAACAATATCAATTGGTGTACAAATACAATCAATCAACGACAAAATAAAAGAATAAAATATTTCATATACAGATAACATCAGGCGTGTACATCAAGTGACAGTTAAAAACGACAGCATACAGAGCACATTCCTCTTCCACGATTACGAAACCTTCGGTACGCATCCGGCCCTCGACAGACCTGCGCAATTCGCCGCGCTCCGTACGGATAACGACTTCAACGTTATTGGCGAGCCGGAGGTGTTTTATTGCAAACCCGCCGATGATTATCTACCGCAGCCCGGCGCAGTGCTGATTACCGGCATCACGCCGCAGGAAGCGCGTGAGAAAGGAGAAAACGAAGCCGCTTTCGCCAGACGCATTCATGCGCTGTTTACCGTTCCTAAAACCTGCGTTGTGGGCTACAACAATGTACGTTTTGATGATGAAGTCACGCGCAATATTTTTTATCGCAACTTTTACGATCCCTACGCCTGGAGCTGGCAGCATGATAATTCACGTTGGGATCTATTGGATGTCATGCGCGCCTGTTATGCGCTGCGCCCGGAGGGAATTAACTGGCCGGAAAACGACGACGGCCTGCCCAGCTTTCGTCTGGAACATTTAACCCAGGCGAACGGGATCGAACACAGCAACGCGCATGATGCGATGGCGGATGTCTACGCCACTATTGCGATGGCGCAACTGGTGAAAACACGCCAGCCGCGACTGTTTGATTATCTTTATAGCCACCGCAGTAAACATAAACTGGCGGCGCTGATTGACGTTCCGCAAATGAAGCCGCTGGTGCATGTCTCCGGCATGTTTGGCGCGTGGCGCGGTAATACAAGCTGGGTCGCGCCGCTGGCGTGGCATCCTGAAAACCGTAACGCGGTGATCATGGTCGATTTAGCAGGCGATATTTCTCCTCTTCTTGAGCTGGACAGCGACACCCTTCGCGAGCGGCTTTATACGGCCAAAGCCGATCTTGGCGATCACGCCGCAGTGCCGGTAAAGCTGGTGCATATCAATAAATGTCCGGTACTGGCGCAGGCGAATACCTTGCGCCCGGAGGATGCCGACCGGCTGGGAATTAACCGCCAGCATTGCCTGGATAACCTGAAAGTGCTGCGTGAAAACCCGCAGGTCCGCGACAAAGTGGTGGCGATTTTCGCCGAAGCCGAACCTTTTGCCACCTCGGATAACGTTGATGCCCAGCTCTATGATGGTTTTTTCAGCGATGCCGATCGCGCAGCCATGAAAATCGTACTCGAAACCGAGCCGCGTAACCTGCCCGCGCTGGACATTACCTTTGTCGATAAGCGCATTGAGAAGCTGCTGTTTAATTACCGCGCACGCAATTTTCCCGGTACGCTGGATGACGCAGAGCAGCAGCGCTGGCTGGAGCATCGCCGTCAGGTACTGACGCCAGAGTTTTTACAACAGTATGCCAATGAATTGCAGATGCTTTCTCAGCAGTATGCGGAAGATAAAACGAAGCTGGGGCTGCTGAAATCACTGTGGCAGTACGCAACTGAGATTGTGTAATTGACCAATGCCTGACGGGCATTGTTAATCCAGAGCGGATAAATAGTGACGCCGCCATCCGGTAAACGTGCTGGATGGCAGACAAAAAACCGGAGGCACTGCCTCCGGTTTTACTATTGCCGATAATACGCGCGATTACGCGACGTCTTCGTACTGTGGAACCGGGTTGCGGAAGCTTTTAGTTACGCACGCCAGATAAATCAGCCCGATACCCGCCCAGATCAGGCCCAGTACCATTGAGCTTTCTTCCAGGTTAACCCACAACGCGCCAACCGTGAGCGCGCCGCACATGGGCAGGAACAGATACTGGAAGTGATCCTTCAACGTCTTATTACGCTTCTCACGGATCCAGAACTGCGAAATCACCGACAGGTTAACGAAGGTAAACGCGACCAGCGCGCCAAAGTTAATCAGCGCCGTCGCCATCACCAGGTCAAAATTAATCGCCAGCAGCGCGATCGCCCCGACCAGGATGATGTTCATCGCTGGCGTACGCCATTTCGGATGAACGTAACCGAAGAAGCTTTTCGGGAATACGCCGTCGCGCCCCATTACGTACATCAGGCGCGCTACGCCTGCATGCGCCGCCATACCGGAAGCCAGTACGGTGATAGTAGAGAAGATCAGCGCGCCCACCTGGAAGGTTTTACCCGCCACGTACAGCATGATTTCCGGCTGAGACGCATCCGGATCTTTAAAGCGAGAGATATCCGGGAAGTACAATTGCAGGAAATAGGTTGCAAAGATGAAGATTAGGCCGCCAATCAGCGCGGTCAGGAAAATCGCACGCGGGATCACGCGCTCAGCATCTTTGGTCTCTTCCGACAGGTTACTGATGCCGTCAAAGCCGGTAAAGGAGAAGCACAGGATCGTCGCTCCCGTAATCATCGGGATAACGTGCGCATCGCCGGACCAGAACGGACGGGTGCTCGCCAGCGTACCGGCGCCTTCGCCTTCAAATACGCCATAAACCACCATGCCCAGAATGACCGCAATCAGCACCACCTGTAGCACCACAATCACAGTGTTGAAGTTAGCGACCGATTTGAGGCTGCGCAGGTTAAAGGCCGTCATAAAGGCCACCAGCGCCACGACGAACACCCATGAGGGAATGGAGGGCACCAGCGCTTCAAAATAAATTTTCGCCAACAGAATGTTGATCATCGGCGCGAACAGATAATCGAGCAGAGAAGACCAACCCACCATAAAGCCAACGGTCGGGCTGATGGATTTCTGGGCATAGGTGTACGCCGAACCCGCGGAAGGATAGCGACGCACCAGTTTCCCGTAGCTCAACGCCGTAAACAGAATCGCGATTAACGCGAATGCATACGCCGTCGGTACGTGACCGTCAGTGAGGCCTGAAACGATACCAAATGTATCGAACAGCGTCATCGGCTGCATATAGGCAAGACCCATCATTACAACCGGAACTAACGTAAGCGTTTTACGTAATTCCACGCGAGAGGTGTTTGGAGTAACGTTATGCGACATGGTCATTCTCCTTTACGGCGAATGCCGTCGCGTAAGCAAAAAATTGCCCCATTTTCTGGATTCCTCAGCGACAACAACTGTCGATTTTTAAGTAAGTATCTATCCGGTACGAAGCCCGGCCTCTTGGTATTGAATGATGTGTTTGAAGCAAAAAAATAACCGACGCGTATTAAAACGTCGGTTAGTGTCATTTTTTGCAAGCGGCGTATTCTGCCCTAAATTGAAGTGAAATGACAAGAGAATGCGAGCGCGTTCAAAAAATTATTTTTCATAAGCGATTGATTTTTAAACCGGCGATTTTGCATACACCCCAGCAATAGCATTATTTGCTAAAATTTCATCCCGCCACCAGCCGCTGGCCAGCCCGGCGGTCTGTTCATTCCAGCCAACCCACACCGGTTCATAGACGATTTGCGCCACAACTTTCTTCTCTATAAGCGCACCGCTTTCCAAAAATCGCTGCGCCAGATAACGCGGTAAATAGCTGCATCCCAGGCCGCTAATTTGCAGCTCCAGCTTGGTTTTAAAATCAAACACGGTAATCGCTTCCTGAGCGTCGAGCAGTTCAGACCCTATTGATCGCGAGGAATGGACGCTATCGCCAACCACAATCGCGCGAAAACGTTTGATCGTCTGGCGGCTAAGCGGTTCCTCTTCATGAACCAGCGGATGATGCGGGGCGACAGCAAACACCAGTTCAAGATCGCCCAGTCTTGCAAAGCCAAAGCCGGTGTCAGGCGGCGGCGCGCGCATGGCGCCAACAATAATATCCGCCCTTCCCTGCGTCAGCGTCTCCCATGAACCGCCGAGAACGCCATTGACAAATTTAAGGCGCGTCACGCTGTGGCGTTGATAAAAAGCGTCGATAAGCGGGGCCAGAAGAAAAAAGGGAAAGGTATCATCCACACCGATGACCAGTTCGTTCTCCCAGCCTTCATGCAGTTTAATCGCCTGCTTTTCCAGCTCGCGAACGGTGTGCAACACTTCACGGCCTTTTTCCAGTAGCATCTTACCGGTTCGCGTAAATCGCGCGCGATGCCCGCTACGGTCGAGCAGTTGGATATTAAGATCGTTTTCCAGCTTATGAACGGTATAACTGAGGGCGGACGGCGTTTTAAATAATTTTGCCGACGCCGCCGCGAAGCTGCCTTCTTTTTCTAACGCATCAAGAATAATCAGAACGTCCAGCAGTGGTTTCATACTCGTCCCCTTGCGCTATATGGCGACCACCTGCTGGACAGCGACTCACTCCATCGGCATCACCAACGGATCGGGATATTGATATTCAAATCCCAGCTCATTACAAATCCGGCTACCGTCGATAATCTTCCCTTTGCCGTTGTCCGGTGCGTCACGAAAATGCGGCGGCGCCATTCCCAGCAAGCGCGTCATTTGCGGATAAAACACGTTGCGGGCTGGATGCGCCGGCGCACATATATTATAGATGTGCCCCCCTTTTGGCGCCTGTAGCAAAAGGGTAATTGCGCCAACCACGTCTTCAAGATGCACCAGATTGACCCCGTGTTGACCATCCGGCGCGGTTTTTCCGGCAAAGAAACGTCCGGGATGGCGCCCAGGCCCGACCAACCCCGCCAGCCGCAGAATATCCACTGACGTGCCCGGCAGATTATGCAGCCAATCTTCCAGTTCCTTCAGGGTACGCCCGCTGGCCGTGACCGGATTACGCGGCGTATTCTCTTTCACCACGCCTTGCGCATCGCCGTAAACAGACGTCGAACTGGTAAAAATAATACGCGGGATACGATAAGCCAGCGCACTGTCGACCAGCTCCTGCATCGCCTGCAGATAAAAATCCTCTCCCGGACCGCTACGGCGCGCGGGCAGTGTTATCACCAGCGCATCGACATCCAGCAGAGCGTCAAGATCGTCCGCCTCACAGACCAGCTCCGGCTCCAGACGCAGCGGATAGCTTTCAATTCCACTCATACGGGCCGCTTCCACCCCATCAAGGGTGGTTTTGCTGCCGGTAACCTGCCAGCCTCTCGCTGCCAGCGACATTGCCAGCGGCATGCCTAACCAACCTAAACCGACAATTGCGACCTTTTTCATCCATTTTCTCCTGACTTTAACGCCTTATACATAAGGCTACGTCAGCCCGCCGTGACTGACAATTCATACTATAAATGCGAAATGAAAAAAGCGCTTGCTTTAAGGCGTAAAAGTGGTTTAGGTTAAAAGGTATCAAATGAATAAGCATTCATCGGAATTTTTATGACACGCGTTCAATTTAAACATCACCATCATCACCATCATCCTGACTAGTCTTTCAGGCGATGTGTGCTGGAAGACATTCAGATCTTCCAGTGGTGCATGAACGCATGAGAAAGCCCCCGGAAGATCATCTTCCGGGGGCTTTTTTTTGGCGCGCGATACAGACCGGTTCAGACAGGATAAAGAGGAACGCAGAATGTTAGACAACACCCGCTTACGCATAGCTATTCAGAAATCAGGCCGTTTAAGCGATGATTCACGAGAATTGCTGGCCCGCTGCGGCATAAAAATTAATTTACACACTCAGCGCCTGATTGCGATGGCGGAAAACATGCCGATTGATATCCTGCGCGTGCGTGATGATGACATTCCGGGTCTGGTGATGGATGGCGTGGTCGATCTCGGTATTATCGGCGAAAACGTGCTGGAAGAAGAGCTACTCAACCGCCGCGCGCAGGGCGAAGATCCACGCTATTTAACCCTGCGCCGTCTTGACTTCGGCGGCTGCCGTTTATCGCTGGCAACGCCGGTTGACGAAGCCTGGGACGGCCCGGCCGCGCTGGACGGTAAACGTATCGCTACCTCTTATCCGCACCTCCTCAAACGCTACCTCGACCAGAAAGGCGTCTCTTTTAAATCGTGTCTGTTAAATGGTTCTGTCGAAGTCGCGCCGCGCGCGGGGCTGGCCGACGCTATCTGCGATTTGGTCTCTACCGGCGCGACGCTTGAAGCTAACGGCCTGCGTGAAGTCGAAGTTATCTACCGCTCTAAAGCCTGTCTGATTCAGCGCGACGGTGAGATGGCACAGAGCAAGCAACAGCTGATCGATAAATTGCTGACCCGTATTCAGGGCGTGATTCAGGCGCGCGAATCGAAATACATCATGATGCACGCGCCAAGTGAACGACTGGAAGAGGTTATCGCCCTGCTGCCAGGCGCCGAAAGGCCGACAATTCTGCCGCTGGCAGGCGAGCAACAGCGCGTGGCGATGCACATGGTCAGCAGCGAAACGTTGTTCTGGGAAACCATGGAGAAACTGAAAGCGCTTGGCGCCAGCTCGATTCTGGTACTGCCGATCGAGAAGATGATGGAGTGATCTGACGCCTGATGGCGCTGCGCTTATCAGGCCTACGTAATGCGTTGATATTTTGGGTTCAGTAGGCCGGATAAGGCGGAACCCTGTGATGGAGTAAAGACCATGAGCTTCAATACCCTGATTGACTGGAACAGCTGTAGCCCTGAACAGCAGCGTGCGCTGCTGACGCGTCCGGCGATTTCCGCCTCTGACAGTATTACCCGGACGGTCAGCGATATTCTGTATAATGTAAAAACGCGCGGTGACGATGTCCTGCGTGAATACAGCGCTAAATTTGATAAAACAGAAGTGACAGCGCTACGCGTCACCCCTGAAGAGATCGCCGCCGCCGGCGCGCGTCTGAGCGACGAATTAAAACAGGCGATGGCCGCTGCCGTCAAAAATATTGAAACGTTCCATTCCGCGCAGACGCTACCGCCTGTAGATGTGGAAACCCAGCCAGGGCGTGCGTTGCCAGCAGGTTACGCGTCCCGTCGCGTCTGTCGGTCTGTATATTCCCGGCGGCTCGGCTCCGCTCTTCTCAACGGTGCTGATGCTGGCGACGCCGGCGCGCATTGCGGGATGCCAGAAGGTGGTTCTGTGCTCGCCGCCACCCATCGCTGATGAAATCCTCTATGCGGCGCAACTGTGTGGCGTGCAGGAAATCTTTAACGTCGGCGGCGCGCAGGCGATTGCCGCTCTGGCCTTCGGCAGCGAGTCCGTACCGAAAGTGGATAAAATTTTTGGCCCCGGCAACGCCTTTGTAACCGAAGCCAAGCGTCAGGTCAGCCAGCGTCTCGACGGCGCGGCTATCGATATGCCAGCCGGGCCGTCTGAAGTGCTGGTGATCGCCGACAGCGGCGCAACACCGGATTTCGTCGCTTCTGACCTGCTCTCCCAGGCTGAGCACGGCCCGGATTCCCAGGTGATCCTGCTGACGCCGGATGCTGACATTGCCCGCAAGGTGGCGGAGGCGGTAGAACGTCAACTGGCGGAACTGCCGCGCGCGGACACCGCCCGGCAGGCCCTGAGCGCCAGTCGTCTGATTGTGACCAAAGATTTAGCGCAGTGCGTCGCCATCTCTAATCAGTATGGGCCGGAACACTTAATTATCCAGACGCGCAATGCGCGCGATTTGGTGGATGCGATTACCAGCGCAGGCTCGGTATTTCTCGGCGACTGGTCGCCGGAATCCGCCGGTGATTACGCTTCCGGAACCAACCATGTTTTACCGACCTATGGCTATACTGCTACCTGTTCCAGCCTTGGGTTAGCGGATTTCCAGAAACGGATGACCGTTCAGGAACTGTCGAAAGCGGGCTTTTCCGCTCTGGCATCAACCATTGAAACATTGGCGGCGGCAGAACGTCTGACCGCCCATAAAAATGCCGTGACCCTGCGCGTAAACGCCCTCAAGGAGCAAGCATGAGCACTGAAAACACTCTCAGCGTCGCTGACTTAGCCCGTGAAAATATCCGCAACCTGGTACCGTATCAGTCCGCCCGCCGTCTGGGCGGTAACGGCGATGTCTGGCTAAACGCGAATGAATTCCCGACAGCGGTGGAGTTTCAGCTCACCCAACAAACGCTTAACCGCTACCCGGAATGCCAGCCAAAGGCTGTGATTGAAAACTACGCGCAATATGCTGGCGTAAAGCCGGAGCAGGTGCTGGTCAGCCGCGGCGCGGATGAAGGGATCGAACTGGTGATCCGCGCCTTCTGCGAACCGGGGAAAGACGCCATTCTCTACTGTCCGCCCACTTACGGTATGTACAGCGTCAGCGCCGAAACCATTGGCGTAGAGCGCCGGACGGTTCCCGCGCTTGAAAACTGGCAGCTGGATCTACAGGGGATTTCCGACAACCTTGACGGCACAAAAGTGGCATTCGTTTGTAGCCCCAATAACCCCACCGGGCAACTTATCAACCCGCAGGATCTACGCACGCTGCTGGAGTTGACACGCGGTAAAGCGATAGTCGTCGCCGACGAAGCTTATATTGAGTTTTGCCCGCAGGCCACGCTGACAGGCTGGCTGGTTGAATATCCTCATCTGGTTATCCTGCGCACATTGTCGAAAGCTTTTGCGCTGGCGGGTCTGCGCTGCGGCTTTACGCTGGCTAATGAAGAGGTGATCAACCTGCTGTTAAAAGTGATCGCCCCTTATCCGCTTTCTACGCCAGTGGCGGATATCGCCGCCCAGGCGCTGAGTCCGCAGGGAATAAACGCAATGCGCGATCGCGTGGCGCAGACAGTGCAGGAACGTCAGTATCTGGTGAATGCCCTGCAACAGACCGCCTGCGTAGAACACGTCTTTGACTCTGAAACCAACTATATTCTGGCGCGGTTTACCGCCTCCAGCAGCGTGTTTAAATCCTTATGGGATCAGGGCATTATCTTACGCGATCAGAATAAACAACCTTCTTTAAGCGGCTGCCTGCGGATTACGGTCGGCACCCGCCAGGAAAACCAGCGCGTCATTGACGCCTTACGTGCGGAGCCAGTATGAGTCAGAAGTATCTTTTCATCGACCGGGACGGAACCTTGATTTCCGAACCGCCGAGCGATTTTCAGGTAGACCGCTTTGATAAACTGGCCTTTGAGCCAGAGGTGATTCCTGTATTGCTGAAGCTGCAAAAAGCCGGTTTTAAGCTGGTGATGATCACTAACCAGGATGGACTTGGCACGCAAAGCTTCCCGCAGGCGGACTTCGACGGACCGCACAACCTGATGATGCAGATTTTCACCTCTCAGGGCGTATGCTTTGATGAGGTGCTGATCTGCCCTCACCTGCCCGCAGACGACTGCGACTGCCGCAAGCCCAAAGTGAAGCTGGTGGAGCGTTATCTTGCGGAACAAGCGATGGATAGCGCCAACAGCTATGTGATTGGCGATCGTGCGACCGATATCCAGCTCGCTGATAACATGGGCATTACTGGTTTACGCTATCACCGTGAAACGCTGAACTGGACGATGATTGGCGAACAGCTAACGAAACGCGATCGTTATGCGCATGTGGTCCGTAACACCAAAGAGACACAGATTGATGTCAGCGTCTGGCTGGATCGCGAAGGCAACAGCAAGATTAATACCGGCGTCGGCTTCTTTGACCATATGCTCGATCAAATCGCCACCCACGGCGGCTTTCGCATGGAGATTACCGTTAAGGGCGATCTCTATATCGACGATCACCACACGGTAGAAGATACCGGACTGGCGCTCGGTGAGGCATTAAAACTGGCACTCGGCGACAAGCGCGGTATCTGTCGTTTTGGCTTTGTCCTGCCGATGGATGAATGTCTGGCGCGCTGCGCGCTGGATATTTCCGGTCGTCCGCATCTGGAATATAAAGCTGAATTTACCTACCAGCGTGTGGGCGATTTGAGCACAGAGATGATTGAACACTTTTTCCGCTCACTCTCTTACACGATGGGCGTCACTCTGCATCTCAAGACTAAGGGTAAGAACGATCACCACCGTGTCGAAAGTTTGTTTAAAGCCTTTGGTCGTACGCTACGCCAGGCTATTCGCGTGGAGGGCGATACATTACCGTCCTCGAAAGGAGTGCTGTGATGAACGTCGTCATCCTTGACACCGGCTGCGCCAATTTAAGCTCGGTAAAATCCGCCGTGGCGCGCCACGGTTACACCCCGGTGGTCAGCCGCGAAGCGGAAATCGTATTACGCGCTGACAAACTCTTTCTGCCTGGCGTCGGCACGGCGCAGGCCGCTATGGATCAACTGCGCGAACGTGAACTGATCGACTTAATTAAAGCGTGTACTCAGCCGGTACTGGGTATCTGCTTAGGGATGCAACTGCTGGGTCGTCGCAGCGAAGAGACGCGCGGCGTGGATCTGCTGAACATTATCGAGCAAGACGTGCCGAAAATGACCGACTTTGGTCTGCCGCTGCCGCACATGGGCTGGAATCGCGTGTATCCGCAGGCGGGCAACCGGCTGTTTCAGGGCATTGAAGATGGCGCCTATTTTTACTTTGTGCACAGCTACGCGATGCCGGTCAACCCGTGGACTATCGCCCAGTGCAATTACGGCGAGCCGTTTACCGCGGCGGTACAGAAAGATAATTTCTTCGGCGTACAGTTCCATCCGGAACGTTCGGGCGCGGCGGGCGCACAGTTGCTGAAAAACTTCCTGGAGATGTAATGATTATTCCGGCATTAGATTTAATTGACGGCACCGTGGTGCGTCTCCACCAGGGCGACTACGCCCGGCAGCGGGATTACGGTAACGATCCCCTACCCCGTTTGCAGGATTACGCCGCCCAGGGCGCCGGGGTGCTGCATCTGGTAGATCTGACCGGCGCTAAAGATCCGGCTAAGCGACAGATACCGCTGATTAAAACTCTGGTCGCGGGCGTGAACGTGCCTGTTCAGGTCGGCGGCGGCGTGCGTACCGAAGAAGACGTTGCGGCATTACTGAAAGCTGGCGTTGCCCGTGTGGTCATCGGTTCAACGGCGGTGAAATCTCCTGACGTGGTGAAAGGCTGGTTTGAACGTTTTGGCGCGCAGGCGCTGGTGCTGGCGCTGGACGTTCGCATAGACGAACACGGCAACAAGCAGGTGGCGGTTAGCGGCTGGCAGGAAAATTCCGGCGTCTCGCTGGAACAACTGGTGGAGACCTATCTCCCCGTCGGCCTGAAACATGTACTGTGTACCGATATTTCTCGCGACGGCACGCTGGCGGGCTCTAACGTTTCGCTGTACGAAGAGGTATGCGCCAGATATCCGCAGATCGCCTTTCAATCCTCCGGCGGTATTGGCGATATCGATGATATTGCCGCCCTGCGCGGCACCGGCGTGCGCGGCGTGATTGTCGGACGCGCTCTGCTGGAAGGGAAATTTACCGTTAAGGAGGCCATCCAATGCTGGCAAAACGTATAATTCCGTGTCTGGATGTTCGTGATGGTCAGGTGGTGAAAGGCGTACAGTTTCGCAACCATGAGATCATTGGCGATATCGTTCCGCTGGCCAAACGCTATGCCGATGAAGGCGCGGACGAACTGGTGTTCTATGACATTACCGCCTCCAGCGATGGCCGCGTAGTCGATAAAAGCTGGGTGGCGCGCGTTGCCGAGGTGATCGACATTCCGTTTTGTGTAGCGGGCGGTATCCGGTCAATTGACGACGCCGCCAAAATTCTCTCTTTCGGGGCGGATAAGATCTCTATCAACTCCCCTGCACTGGCTGACCCAACGCTGATTACCCGTCTGGCTGACCGTTTTGGCGTGCAGTGCATTGTCGTCGGGATTGATACCTGGTTTGACGACGCCACGGGGAAATATCATGTTAACCAGTATACCGGCGATGAAAACCGTACCCGCGTGACGCAGTGGGAGACGCTGGACTGGGTGCAAGAGGTACAACAGCGCGGCGCGGGGGAAATCGTCCTGAATATGATGAACCAGGACGGCGTGCGTAACGGTTATGATCTGACGCAGTTGAAAAAAGTCCGTGACGTTTGCCGCGTGCCGCTGATCGCCTCCGGCGGCGCGGGCACGATGGAACACTTTCTTGAGGCATTCCGTGATGCCGATGTCGACGGCGCGCTTGCCGCCTCCGTTTTTCACAAGCAAATCATCAATATTGGCGAATTAAAAGCGTACCTGGCAGGCCAGGGCGTGGAGATCAGGATATGTTAACAGAGCAACAACGCCGCGAGCTGGACTGGGAAAAAAACCGATGGCCTGATGCCAGCCATCGTGCAACATGCGGTATCCGGCGAAGTATTGATGCTGGGCTATATGAACCCACAAGCGCTGGACAAAACCATTGAATCCGGCCATGTCACGTTCTTCTCACGCACGAAACAGCGTTTATGGACCAAAGGCGAAACCTCAGGCCATGTGCTGAATGTCGTCAGCATTGCGCCAGATTGCGACAACGATACACTGCTGGTGCTGGCAAACCCTGTCGGGCCGACCTGCCACAAAGGTACCAGCAGCTGCTTTGGCGACGCCAGCCATCAGTGGTTATTCCTGTATCAACTGGAGCAGCTACTGGCAGAGCGCAAAACCGCCGATCCGGCCAGCTCTTACACGGCGAAACTGTACGCCAGCGGTACCAAACGTATTGCGCAAAAAGTTGGCGAAGAAGGTGTAGAAACCGCGCTGGCGGCCACCGTCAATGATCGTTTTGAATTAACCAATGAAGCGTCTGATTTGATGTACCACCTGCTGGTGCTGTTGCAGGATCAGGATCTCAACCTCACCACCGTGATCGACAATCTTCGTAAGCGTCATCAATAAGCGTAAAAAAACCGGGCAATGCCCGGTTTTTTAATGAGAAATTTTACCTTTCGAAGCCGACCACCATCCGGCAAAGAAGCTTACAAGGCTTTTGGCTTATAGCTACGTAGCGCATTGCGCCCCAGCACAATCCCGGCGCCGATCATCCCGCCCAGCAACACAGCCAGCACGAGGGTAATGGCTGTTTTCGGGCTATCGCGACGGACCGGCAGCGTCGGCTTCATCACATAACGATAGACGTGCACCGTATCGGCAGTCACTTTCAGATTTTTAATGTCCAGCAGTGTCTGCTTCGTCTGGTAATAGGCCGGAGAAAAGACCAGTGGACGCGTCGCTTCGTTCTGTATCATCGATTTTAGAGCATCGCTCCCCAACAGGAACATCGTGTCCTGGGTAACATCCTGGGTTTGCTGAATCTGCGGCTGCGTGATTTTGGCCTCATCCGCATAGCGCAACGCTTCTTCGATTTGCTTAATACGCAGATCTTTTTGCTCCTGCGCCACAACTTCCTGCGTCTCAAGGGACTCCTGCAACATTTTGGTTTGCAGCGTGATGTTATCTTTCAGGTCAACTTCCAGTTCCTTAGCGACCTTTTCATCCACCTGTTGGATATATTCCGCCAGCCGACGCTGCGCCCCTTCAGCGGTAGTGCTCACATAAGAAACCGAGAGCGGCAGCGTCTGCCCCTTTACCGACTGTTCAATGGTGAGCTTTTCCCGCTCTTTCTGATTATCCAGCGCTTCCGATAATGCGGAAAACGCAGAACTAAAGCAGCTTATAAAATTCGCCTGCACTTCAGAGATTTTGGGGGCATTCCCGCCATACAAGACGTTGAGCGCGTTGGTATAGGTGGCAACCTGCGCGGCATCAGGTTGGGTAATAATCGCCGTGGATGTCCATTTTTCTTTGGCTATCATCAGGTAGCCTACGGCCAGCAAAATGGCGATAATAACGGCTACAATAATGGTCATCTTCCCACGCCATAACTGTAGCAATAACTCAATCAAATCAATCTGTTCCGGATCGTTCCCACGCCCGGAAGATGCATTACTATCCACTGTCATAGATACCCTAACTAAAAAAAGGATGAAGCTGGAGACAGTGTAGTCATAAAGAAAATATATGCCATAGGATTAATGATAAAAATCAGACATTATTTCCATTTGGTCAATAAATCATTGGGACTCATCAGCCCCGATTGCCTTATTAATCACTACCGAAAAGATCGCGGGTATACACTTTTTCAGCGACATCCAAAAGCTCTGCCGCCATCCGATTGGAAATAATGACATCCGCCTGCTGTTTAAAGCAGTGCAAATCACGTTCAAGACGTGAGTTAAAGAAAGTTTCTTCTTGCATTACCGGCTCATAGATGATGACCTCTACGCCTTTCGCTTTAATACGTTTCATAATCCCCTGAATCGATGAGGCGCGGAAGTTATCGGAGCCACTCTTCATAATCAGGCGATAAATGCCCACCACTTTAGGCTTTCTGGCAAGGATAGAATCGGCAATAAAATCTTTACGCGTACGGTTTGCTTCAACGATAGCGGAGATAATATTATTAGGCACTGACTGATAATTAGCCAGCAACTGTTTGGTATCTTTTGGCAAACAATATCCGCCATAACCAAAAGAGGGATTATTGTAATGATTGCCAATACGCGGGTCGAGGCACACCCCTTCAATAATTTGTCGGGTATTTAATCCTAACGTTTCAGCATAACTGTCTAATTCATTAAAATAAGCGACTCGCATGGCGAGGTAAGTATTGGCGAAAAGTTTAATGGCTTCCGCTTCAGTGGAGTCCGTAAACAGCGTCGGAATCTCCTGTTTAATAGCGCCTTCCTGGAGTAATGCGGCAAATTCTCGGGCGCGCTCAGACTGTTCCCCAATCACGATACGGGAGGGATAAAGGTTATCGTAAAGGGCTTTACCTTCACGTAAAAATTCCGGAGAGAAAATGATATTTTCTGTCGTAAACTTCTGACGCATTGCCGCCGTAAAGCCAACCGGCACCGTAGACTTAATAATCATCACGGCTGCGGGGTTGATGCTGATCACATCCTGAATGACCGATTCTACACTGAACGTATTAAAATAGTTGGTTTTTGGATCGTAATCTGTAGGCGTAGCAATGATAACGTAATCTGCATTCTGGTATGCATCAAACTTATCCAGCGTTGCCCTGAATCTGATGTTATCTTCCTTTAAAAATTGCTGAATTTCTTTATCAACAATCGGAGATATCCGATCATTTAACAGTTCAACACGGGCAGGAACAATGTCTAACGCCACCACATCATGGTGTTGTGCAATAAGCAAACCATTAGACAAGCCAACATAACCCGTCCCGGATATCGTGATTTTCATTATTCGCTCTCAGAATTAACTTAATTATGAATCATGATGTATTTCGCATCCTGATAAGATATTAAAGTTTTAACGCCTGAGTATATAAAGTGCAACGCAGACGAAAACAATTCAGATTATCTTCATTACGATAAACACAGATTATTAAGTTAATATTAAGCAAAAGCGATAAATCAATAAGAATAGAGATAAAAAAAAGCCCGGTATTAAACCGGGCTTAAACAAGCTTGCAGAAATTATTCCAACCACTCGGTATGGAAAATGCCTTCTTTATCAGTACGTTTATAGGTGTGCGCACCAAAGTAGTCACGCTGCGCCTGAATTAAGTTAGCTGGCAGTACTGCGGCGCGATAGCTGTCATAGTAGGCCACTGCCGCAGAGAATGTCGGCACCGGAATGCCATTCTGCACCGCGTAAGCCACAACATCACGCAGCGCCTGCTGGTACTCATCAGCAATTTTCTTGAAGTAAGGCGCTAACAGCAAGTTAGCGATACCGGCGTTTTCTGCGTAAGCATCGGTGATCTTCTGCAGGAACTGAGCGCGAATGATACAGCCCGCACGGAAAATCTTAGCAATCTCGCCGTAGTTAAGCTCCCAGTGATATTCATCAGACGCGGCGCGTAGCTGCGAGAAGCCCTGCGCATAGGAGACGATCTTGCCAAGATACAGCGCGCGACGCACTTTCTCGATAAATTCCGCTTTGTCGCCCGCCGGCTGCGCTTTCGGCCCGGAGAGCACTTTAGATGCGGCAACACGTTGCGCTTTCAGCGAAGAGATGTAACGCGCAAAGACGGATTCGGTAATCAGCGACAGCGGTTCGCCCAGATCCAGCGCGCTCTGGCTGGTCCATTTACCGGTCCCTTTGTTGGCGGCTTCATCAAGAATAACATCTACCAAGTAATTACCGTCTTCATCTTTTTTAGTGAAGATGTCTTTAGTGATGTCGATCAGATAACTGCTCAGCTCGCCGTTATTCCACTCAGTAAAAGTGTTCGCCAACTCTTCATTGCTGAGATTCAGGCCGCCTTTCAGCAAGGAGTAAGCTTCAGCGATAAGCTGCATATCGCCATATTCAATACCATTGTGGACCATCTTAACGTAGTGACCCGCGCCATCGGCGCCGATATAGGTCACGCACGGTTCGCCATCTTCTGCCACAGCAGCAATCTTCGTCAGGATCGGCGCCACCAGTTCATAGGCATCTTTCTGACCGCCAGGCATGATAGATGGCCCTTTCAGCGCGCCCTCTTCACCACCGGAAACACCGGTACCGATAAAGTTAAAACCTTCCGCAGACAGCTCGCGATTGCGACGGATTGTGTCCTGGAAGAAGGTGTTACCGCCATCAATAATGATATCGCCTTTTTCCAGATACGGTTTCAGCGAATCGATAGCTGCATCAGTACCTGCGCCCGCTTTCACCATTAACAGGATACGACGAGGCGTTTCGAGGGATTCAACAAACTCTTTCACCGTGTAATAAGGCACCAGCTTTTTGCCGGGATTCTCGGCAATCACTTCTTCGGTCTTTTCACGGGAGCGGTTGAAAACGGAGACGGTATAACCACGGCTTTCGATGTTGAGCGCGAGGTTGCGCCCCATCACTGCCATACCGACGACGCCGATCTGTTGCTTGGACATTACATACTCCTGTCAGGTGTGGAAACCCTGCCACAAACGGTCATGGCAGGTTAAAGGTGAATAGTATGTTAACTCAAAGGTATGATATTAAGGTAGCGATTGATGCGTTCAGATTTTACGCAGGCTATTTTATACAATTATTATTCAGTACTTCTCGGTGAGCTTAATACGCACCATCTCGCCGCAAAACAACTTTCGCTGTTTTAAACAGAATGGCAATATCATTCCAAAGCGTCCAGTTTTTAACATACCAGGAATCAAAATAAACACGAGTGTCATAATCAACATCATTACGCCCACTCACTTGCCATAGACCTGTCATGCCCGGCTTTGCCATCAAATAATAATCAACATCATCACAATAACGCTCCAGTTCATCCGAAACGATAGGTCGTGGTCCAACCAGGCTCATATCACCTTTTAGTACATTAAAAAGTTGTGGCAACTCATCAAGGCTAGTTTTACGTATAAATCGACCTACAGCTGTGATTCGAGGATCATTTTTCAGTTTAAAATCTTTTTCCCATTCAGCCCTGGCAATAGGATCGTTAGCCAAAAGTTCTTTTAGTACCTCTTGAGAATTCATAACCATAGAACGAAATTTATAGCATGGAAAAAGTTTTCCATGCCGACCTACTCGCTGGTGACCATAAATAGCCGGACCACCATCTCGAGTAACTTTATACCACAGATAAATCATAAGTGGTGATGCAATTATAAGAATTATTATTGAACAAACAATATCAAATGTCCGTTTGAGAAAACGGGACGACCTTTTAGCCAAGTTATTTTGTATCCTTAATAACATAACTTCATGGCTAAAGATAAAAGACATATCAGTATTATATAATGGCAATCCTCTAAACGAGGGGACTACAGTAACAGAACGACAATGATGTTTTGAAAGTTCACGTAGCCAAAAATGTGTTTTCTCCAACTCGGTGTATTCATAAGCAAGGATATAATGGACATCACCTGTACGATTTAAATCCCAAATAGTCCCAGTGTCCTTTATCACCGGCAACATATTTATTTCAGCATCTGACGCATCCGTATCAAAAAAAGCGATAACATCAAACCCCATCATCTCCTCACTTTGCAGCGCAGAATATGCACCACGAGCATTCTGTCCGCTCCCCAGGATGATAGTTTTTTTCTTCCAGATACCTAGCTTGTTCAATAAATGCTTTGTAAGTGCGCGAAAAAAAGGCACCAGGATTATGGCAAAAGTCCAACAAAACACCCAGACATAGCGTGAAAACTGCCATTTTGTAAACGCTATCAGAGCCAAATCAAATATAGCAAAAATAACTATCGTACGAAAAATTTCTTTTAACTCATACCAAAATGGCTTGCGGTATGTATAATGTCGCAAACGAATCCAAAACCAACCGACACATACTACTGACAAAATAAAATGAGTAATAACTCTTGTATCTAATTGGTCTTGAGGAATAAATCGCTGTACTTGATCAAAAATAAAATAGACACATCCTAATGAAAGCCATAAGGCTAAATTAAAAAAAATCAAATCCGATATAGCCAAAAAAATTTTACATAGCTGTGGATTATACTTATTATCAATATTATCCATTTAATCCTCACCCTCTGACCGTGCATAATGTAAATAAAATAGGCATATTAAGTAAATAACATTCAATTCTTTTACGGCAAGCATCGTTTTTTAATATTAGCAAGCGTTGTATTTACAAGATCCTGAGCTCTATTTAATAAATTAGCTTCTGCATAGCAGCGTAACTCAGGTGCATTACCAGAGGCGCGCAAATGCACAATACATCCATCACGTAAGGTAATTCGCATACCATCTGTCATATCTGTAGAAATTGCACCTTCATTCTCCAAACCAATATAGCTTAAGAGGTTGCTCAGATTTTCTCTGCCCATACTAATTAAGGATTGACTTTTATCAGTCGTAATTCCCTGTAATCTGTCAGAATGGGTGTAACGAGTTGGGAGTTCATTGACTAAAGCGCTAATGCTGGTATTCCTACTTTTGTAAAGCAGCATTATTGCTGGTAATACAGCATCACGAGTTGGTAAGGCATGAAGATTCTGCTCGTTAATACAGATATCGCTTCCTAATAAAAAACCGCCATTGGCTTCAAAACCGACAATACGACTATAACTCCGAGATAATTCATTAAAAGCTTCGATAACATAAGGCGAGCCAATTTTCGTAAGTTTAACATGTTTAAAAAAGCGGCCAGAAGAAATTATGCTATTACAACTAACAGGAATAGCGACCGCTTCTGCCCCCAATGCAAGTGAACATAATAGACCTAATATATCGCCTCTTAACCACTGACCGGCCTCATCAGCAATAAGAGGACGATCACCATCCCCATCTGTTGAGAATATGGCATCTAAATCGAACTCTTTAGCCCATGAGCGTGCTTTTTCCCGATCCTCTTTGCTTACAGCCTCTGTATCTATAGGTACAAAGTTATCGCTTCTACCCAAGCTAATGACTTCAGCCCCCAATGCAATAAATAAAGGCTTATAAAGATCACGCCCAGCGCTTGAATGTTCGTAAATACCAATACGCTTATTTTTCAGGAATGGAGTAGAAAATAAAGATGTATAACGAGATATATAATTAACAGCAGCCATTTCTGAAACTATGAGTTCTTTAAGCTCTAAATGGCTGCACGTATCTTCAACACTAAGGATCGCAGCCTCATCATGTTTCGTGATTTCACCATCAGGACGATAAAACTTGAGGCCGTTCCGCTCGAATGGAATATGACTTCCCGTAACCATTATCGCAGGCATATTGTCAGACATAGACTGAAAGGCCAAAGCCGGGGTTGGTACCACACCATAAAAAATACAGTTAACGCCTTTATCTGCCAATGCAGCAGCACACGCCTGAGCCATCCCATAACTACTTGGACGATTATCTATTGCCAATGCTACGGTATCAAAGGAAAAATGTTCCTGCATAACGGCAACAAATGAAACCGTAAAAGCAGCACATACCTGAGGTGTAAAATCTTTTACAAGACCGCGAGCCCCACTCGTTCCAAACACAATACCTGATGAATGAATAACATCACGGCTATTATTAACTACGTTCATTAGTCCACTCCTTCGAAAATCCAGAACGTTGTTCTAAACGAATAATATCATCCTCACCAAGATAGGTACCTGATTGAATCTCAATTAACTGCAGGGGGATCATTCCGGGATTTTCCAGCGCGTGAATAGTATCCGGAGGGATAAATGTTGATTCATTTTCAGAAACCATATAAATCTGCTCTCCCTTTGTAACACGAGCAGTCCCGGATAATACTATCCAATGCTCAGCCCGGTGGTGATGCATCTGCGCCACAAATTTCTCACCCGGCTTAACAGTGATACATCGGACGAGGTAATTTTTGCCGCTATCAATCACATTATATTTTCCCCAAGGGCGGAAAACTTCTTGATGTTGTTTATATTCGTTCCTATCATTTCGTTTTAAATAATCGACAATTTTTTTAACATCTTGTACTGTATCTTTATTAGCCACCAGTAAAGCGTCTGTTGTTTGAACAATGACAAGATTGCTTACACCAATCGCACTTATAAACATATCTTCGGAATAAATGTAATTATCATTACAAGCATGTGCGAAGATATCTCCTTTTAAAACATTTCTCTGATGATCTTTATTCGATATATCCCAAAGTGAGGACCAGGATCCCACATCCGACCAGCCAGCACTCATTGGTATCACCACGGCATGCTGTGTGTGCTCCATAACTGCATAATCGATAGAATCACTCGGGCATGACATAAACTCTTCTTTATCAATACGAATAAAATCAAGATCGGGATTTATATGTCCTATCGCCTTTTCACAAGCTTTGTAAATTTCAGGTGATAAGTACTTCAATTCGTTTAAATAAGAGCTTGCACGAAATAAAAACATACCGCTATTCCAGTAATATTTCCCTGATTTGAAATAGTCACTGGCGGTATCGATATCCGGTTTCTCCACAAATTCAGCCACTGCATAAGCGTCATTTCCTATCAACTCACCACGACGAATATATCCATAACCCGTTTCAGCATGCGTTGGAACAATACCAAAAGTTACAAGCTTACCATTTGCGGCGTATTCTTCAGCATGTCTGACAGCTTTCGTAAACGCTATTTCATCCTGGATCACATGATCTGCAGCAAGAACCAACAAAAGAGGATCAGCATTATCAGCATTCTGGAGCGCACAAAACGCGGCAAGAGCGATCGCTGGTGCAGTATTACGGCCTACTGGTTCGAGAATAATATTATTTGCTAACTTGTCAATTTCACGGAGTTGTTCAGCGACTAAGAAACGGTGTCTGTCATTGCAAATGACAACGGGTTCTTCTGTAGAAAGTGAAGCTAATCGCTTTATAGTATTTTGCAGCATTGATAGTTTACCTTCAACGCTTAAAAACTGCTTCGGATGATATTCGCGTGAAAGCGGCCATAAACGGCTACCTGTGCCGCCAGCCATAATTACGGGAAGAAAAGACATTTATTTTATCTCTTTTGACGAAGAATATTGGATATTATTCCAATAACTCTTGTACATGCTAAAATAGCGACATGTAGACAACGGTAAAGATTGCCAATGCTTGCCTAATTTGTAACCCAAGAATTTAGCAAAGGTTGTTAATAAAGCTCTTGGAATCCAGAACGGTGCATTTTTAAGCAGGAATTGAATCTCTGATTTTACGAATCGGAAACCCTCTCCTCCGGCTCCGCCTAAGTCACGCTGAATCCACGGAGAACAAGCATGAAATACACCAGTATCAAAATATCGTTGAAACTCTTCTCGCGGGGTATAATTATGGGAGTGCCTTACCACCGCTTCAGCGCAGTAGGCGACCTTATAACCCGCCTGAATCATCTTAGCCGCCATAAACATATCCTCGGCAAGAATTGTATGTTCAGGAAACCCACTTAACTCTTCAAAAACGGAACGGCGATAGGCAGCAAAAGAATTGGACATAAATACAGTTTTAATACCAAATTTTTCTATATCTGCCTTGCTTTTAACAATAGATTTTGAGCTATAATTAAAATTCCTAGCATGCACTGCAAGGGGGATTAGCATCTTTATGAGGAAGTTGTCTACCACAAACCGCTGCTATCAATGGATCTGAAAAATAATAAACCAAATTTTTAATTGCATCCGAATCCGCGAGAATTGCATCTTGTGTTAGAAAAATTATAACATCAGCGTCCAGAGTTTTTGTAACTGCTAAGTTTCTGGTTCCTCCATGATTAAAATCTTTAGAGTCAATATTAAATATTGATATATTTTTCAGGTCTGAGGCTAACAGAACCGTTTCATCTTTAGAACCTGAGTCTATAACGATCAATTTATCCGGATATATAGTTTGCTGCTTAATCGCATCCAGAACATTAGGCCAAATTGACCCTGCATTATATGTGGGAATAATTAATGTTATTTTCATTTATTTTGATTCCGCCAACCAATTGCCAACCATCTGCTTCATATTATCAAAGTCATACCGTGCGACATAGTTGTTAAATCTGGAAATTGCATCAGGCAACTGCTCTATATTTTCAATTGCACTCTGCCAGCTTTTTTCATCATCCGGATTCACATATAATGCACCATTGGTTAACACTTCATGAAATACTGGTATATCGGACACTATAACTGGAGTATTTGATGCCATCGCTTCAATAGGAGGTATGCCAAAACCCTCATCAATAGATGGATAAACAAGCGCGTAGGCTTTAGAATATAAAACTTTTAATTCATTAAATGAGACTTCATGTAAAAAAGTCACTTTATCTGTTAGTTTCAGATCAACGACCATTTGTTGGAGAGACATTGCATAGTCGGTACGACCACATACAATAATTAAATTATAAGAGTCAGACCAAACTTTTTTATTTTTTATGAATGAATGAATATTTTTATGTGGCCAACTTGCTCCAACAGCTAAAAAGTAATTCTCTTTTTCTTTTTTTTGTATAAAATCAGATTTACTAACGCTGTTATAAATTACTGATATTTTCTCACTATCTACATTATAAGTTTTAGCAATGCTATCTTTAACGGTATAAGATACCGTTAAAACATGCTTACATCGCTTAACAGACATTTTTAATAAAAAGCGAAAATACACTTTCTGAATAAGACTATCTGGATAATAAAAAGGTCTTATATCATGTATGGTTATCGTTTGGTTTCTCAGTAAGGGAATAGTGTGATGCGTAGTACACACCAATTTTTATTACCAAACTTAATTAAAACCCTCAGCGCAAGCCAGTAACTATATACATACCATACTAATGGTCTAAGTCGCGATGTTTTTGATGTGTTGCTAACAATATTCGGAACAGTAACTACTGCATAACCGAGCTTTTCAAAATAATCAGCGTGTGCCTTGCTACAGATTATTGCGTCAACATCAGCTATTTCTCGCAGAGCCGTTAAAATTTAATCGAGTATTGCCACATCCCCGTACCGCTTTTACCTAAACGTGATAGGTTAACGATCATTGAATAGCTCTCCGTTTTTCCATTCATGCTTGTATAGCGATTATCACAAGGACGACCAATAGTTATTAGGAAACATTTTCATTAAAATGAACCACGGATCATAATTAAAAATGAATAAGGAATCATATCCAAATAAATATAAGCAAGCCTTGTAATTATTATAAAATCACCATTAAAATCAGTTCATAATACTAAGCCAAATATTATACCAAGTAAAAATGCCACAAAAAATAGCATCTGTCATAATATACTCACTCTATGGTAAACACTAAGATATGCAAGAGCATAGTGAGCAAAAGAAAGAAAAGTAGGGTTTCCGACAAGCTCTAATTGCCACAAGTCTTAATTTTGAAATTGATAAATAGTCAAAAACAACCCCGGCCATACATATTATAGATACATATATAGCATCTGTTACTGTATCCGGAAAAGCAAGAGTATTTAAAGGTTCTAATTAAGGAAATTGCAAATAAATCATCCTACAAAACACGTATAAACTATACGCTAAATAGTCACGACAATAATAGCATAAGCATTTTTTACACTATAAACTCGATTTGTATTGATGTTGATACTATGAAAATATTTTTTATTACCATTTTTGCTAATTTTATTTTTTTAGTGTAGCTAGCCAGCCCTTTAAGACAAAATATTAAATTGGTGGCTATTTTCGGATATCCCAACTTCTTATAAAATGATGCAAGTTCAGCTCTATCGGTAGAATCACCATAACATGCCATAGCTAAAGAAGTATAAAACCAAGGACGCTCTTTTGTAAGAACCCGTCCAAATGAGATATATATTTTTGTATTGTTATTATAAAAATCCTCCCTCAGTTTTAAATAACCGATGAAATCAATTTTTATTCGACGAGCCTTCCCATTACTTTCGAATGTATCGTTACCTCCTCTGCAATCAACCAGTGGCAGTGATATGTACTGCAGGGTCGAATTCATATTGTTAATTATTCTTAATAAAATATATACATGCGCATAAGCTGTACCAATGTATGACTCGTCAAATAAGATGTCAGACCATTTATTCCTTTTCACTATAATAGAGCTTAAGTAGCTAAAAAGTCCGCCGACTGAGTTACATTTACTAAAGTACTCTATCAAATCAGCTTCATTGCTAAAAGAAAATAATCTACTGCCACCATTTAACCATCGCCGATGTGGATTAGATATTTTCGTCATTGAAATATCTAATTCTCGTCTGTCACATAAATAAATGTCACTTCCGGCAGCCAATTTATCTTCCATCAATGCAAGGGAATTTTTTGTAAGAATATCATCACTTCCGAAAATCCAACAATAATCTCCAGTCCCCATATTAACTGCAGATAAATAATTCCTATCTGGCCCAATATTTTCGTTATGCCTTTGATATAAAATTGGAAAATTAAATCTATCTCTCCAGATATTTATTGATTCTTCAGTTCCATCAGTTGATGCATTATCTGAAATACATACTTCTACAATTAAGGAGTGAGAAGATTGATTATTAATACTTTCAAGAAGGTCTTCAATGAATTTTACTCGATTATACGTTGGGATACAAAATGATACCTTCATATTATGCTAGCCTTTTACTCTTATACATATAATACACTGGCAATCCCCAAAAAACAGTTAGCGAGAACGATAAAATTAGTCCGTATAAAATACCAACTATTCCATAATGCTCTGCAAAATACCATTGAGTCACACCACCAATTAATGCCTGACACGGAACTATGAGCCAAAGAATTTTTAATTGGTTCATACTTTGAAGTAACATAGCAAATGTATCACACCAAACTCTTATACTAAAATACACAGCCAGTAAAACAAAAACAACCTCACTAATATTATAATCTATACCGTTAGCAATTATGCTATAGATATAATCCTTTAAAACATAAATAAATAACGTACCAAGACCAATAAAAAATACCCCACCAATAATATTTAGGAAAATGATTCTATGCAGCTTTCTCCATTGCATTTTCACTCGTAATTCAGCACATACTGGCCATAATGCTTGTAATACCGCAGTATAAATAAAAAAACATTAAACCAAATATTTTCATCGTTACAGTATATTTTATAATATCTGCAGCAGATAATTTCTGAGACATCACAATATAATCAGTTTGTAAAACTATTATCGATAAGGACGAAAATTTATCTGTTAGTTTCAGATCAACGACCATTTGTTGGAGAGACATTGCATAGTCGGTACGACCACATACAATAATTAAATTATAAGAGTCAGACCAAACTTTTTATTTTTTATGAATGAATGAATATTTTTATGTGGCCAACTTGCTCCAACAGCTAAAAAGTAATTTTTTTTTTTTTTGTATAAAATCAGATTTACTAACGCTGTTATAAATTACTGATATTTTCTCACTATCTACATTATAAGTTTTAGCAATGCTATCTTTAACGGTATAAGATACCGTTAAAACATGCTTACATCGCTTAACAGACATTTTTAATAAAAAGCGAAAATACACTTTCTGAATAAGACTATCTGGATAATAAAAAGGTCTTATATCATGTATGGTTATCGTTTGGTTTCTCAGTAAGGGAATAGTGTGATGCGTAGTACACACCAATTTTTTATTACCAAACTTAATTAAAACCCTCAGCGCAAGCCAGTAACTATATACATACCATACTAATGGTCTAAGTCGCGATGTTTTTGATGTGTTGCTAACAATATTCGGAACAGTAACTACTGCATAACCGAGCTTTTCAAAATAATCAGCGTGTGCCTTGCTACAGATTATTGCGTCAACATCAGCTATTTCTCGCAGAGCCGTTAAAAATTTAATCGAGTATTGCCACATCCCCGTACCGCTTTTACCTAAACGTGATAGGTTAACGATCATTGAATAGCTCTCCGTTTTTCCATTCATGCTTGTATAGCGATTATCACAAGGACGACCAATAGTTATTAGGAAACATTTTCATTAAAATGAACCACGGATCATAATTAAAAATGAATAAGGAATCATATCCAAATAAATATAAGCAAGCCTTGTAATTATTATAAAATCACCATTAAAATCAGTTCATAATACTAAGCCAAATATTATACCAAGTAAAAATGCCACAAAAAATAGCATCTGTCATAATATACTCACTCTATGGTAAACACTAAGATATGCAAGAGCATAGTGAGCAAAAGAAAGAAAAGTAGGGTTTCCGACAAGCTCTAATTGCCACAAGTCTTAATTTTGAAATTGATAAATAGTCAAAAACAACCCCGGCCATACATATTATAGATACATATATAGCATCTGTTACTGTATCCGGAAAAGCAAGAGTATTTAAAGGTTCTAATTAAGGAAATTGCAAATAAATCATCCTACAAAACACGTATAAACTATACGCTAAATAGTCACGACAATAATAGCATAAGCATTTTTACACTATAAACTCGATTTGTATTGATGTTGATACTATGAAAATATTTTTTTTATTACCATTTTTGCTAATTTTATTTTTTTAGTGTAGCTAGCCAGCCCTTTAAGACAAAATATTAAATTGGTGGCTATTTTCGGATATCCCAACTTCTTATAAAATGATGCAAGTTCAGCTCTATCGGTAGAATCACCATAACATGCCATAGCTAAAGAAGTATAAAACCAAGGACGCTCTTTTGTAAGAACCCGTCCAAATGAGATATATATTTTTGTATTGTTATTATAAAAATCCTCCCTCAGTTTTAAATAACCGATGAAATCAATTTTTATTCGACGAGCCTTCCCATTACTTTCGAATGTATCGTTACCTCCTCTGCAATCAACCAGTGGCAGTGATATGTACTGCAGGGTCGAATTCATATTGTTAATTATTCTTAATAAAATATATACATGCGCATAAGCTGTACCAATGTATGACTCGTCAAATAAGACGTCAGACCATTTATTCCTTTTCACTATAATAGAGCTTAAGTAGCTAAAAAGTCCGCCGACTGAGTTACATTTACTAAAGTACTCTATCAAATCAGCTTCATTGCTAAAAGAAAATAATCTACTGCCACCATTTAACCATCGCCGATGTGGATTAGATATTTTCGTCATTGAAATATCTAATTCTCGTCTGTCACATAAATAAATGTCACTTCCGGCAGCCAATTTATCTTCCATCAATGCAAGGGAATTTTTTGTAAGAATATCATCACTTCCGAAAATCCAACAATAATCTCCAGTCCCCATATTAACTGCAGATAAATAATTCCTATCTGGCCCAATATTTTCGTTATGCCTTTGATATAAAATTGGAAAATTAAATCTATCTCTCCAGATATTTATTGATTCTTCAGTTCCATCAGTTGATGCATTATCTGAAATACATACTTCTACAATTAAGGAGTGAGAAGATTGATTATTAATACTTTCAAGAAGGTCTTCAATGAATTTTACTCGATTATACGTTGGGATACAAAATGATACCTTCATATTATGCTAGCCTTTTACTCTTATACATATAATACACTGGCAATCCCCAAAAAACAGTTAGCGAGAACGATAAAATTAGTCCGTATAAAATACCAACTATTCCATAATGCTCTGCAAAATACCATTGAGTCACACCACCAATTAATGCCTGACACGGAACTATGAGCCAAAGAATTTTTAATTGGTTCATACTTTGAAGTAACATAGCAAATGTATCACACCAAACTCTTATACTAAAATACACAGCCAGTAAAACAAAAACAACCTCACTAATATTATAATCTATACCGTTAGCAATTATGCTATAGATATAATCCTTTAAAACATAAATAAATAACGTACCAAGACCAATAAAAAATACCCCACCAATAATATTTAGGAAAATGATTCTATGCAGCTTTCTCCACTGCATTTTCACTCGTAATTCAGCACATACTGGCCATAATGCTTGTAATACCGCAGTATAAATAAAAAACATTAAACCAAATATTTTCATCGTTACAGTATATTTTATAATATCTGCAGCAGATAATTTCTGAGACATCACAATATAATCAGTTTGTAAAACTATTATCGATAAGGACGAAAATTTATCTGTTAGTTTCAGATCAACGACCATTTGTTGGAGAGACATTGCATAGTCGGTACGACCACATACAATAATTAAATTATAAGAGTCAGACCAAACTTTTTTATTTTTTATGAATGAATGAATATTTTTATGTGGCCAACTTGCTCCAACAGCTAAAAAGTAATTCTCTTTTTCTTTTTTTTGTATAAAATCAGATTTACTAACGCTGTTATAAATTACTGATATTTTCTCACTATCTACATTATAAGTTTTAGCAATGCTATCTTTAACGGTATAAGATACCGTTAAAACATGCTTACATCGCTTAACAGACATTTTTAATAAAAAGCGAAAATACACTTTCTGAATAAGACTATCTGGATAATAAAAAAGGTCTTATATCATGTATGGTTATCGTTTGGTTTCTCAGTAAGGGAATAGTGTGATGCGTAGTACACACCAATTTTTTATTACCAAACTTAATTAAAACCCTCAGCGCAAGCCAGTAACTATATACATACCATACTAATGGTCTAAGTCGCGATGTTTTTGATGTGTTGCTAACAATATTCGGAACAGTAACTACTGCATAACCGAGCTTTTCAAAATAATCAGCGTGTGCCTTGCTACAGATTATTGCGTCAACATCAGCTATTTCTCGCAGAGCCGTTAAAAATTTAATCGAGTATTGCCACATCCCCGTACCGCTTTTACCTAAACGTGATAGGTTAACGATCATTGAATAGCTCTCCGTTTTTCCATTCATGCTTGTATAGCGATTATCACAAGGACGACCAATAGTTATTAGGAAACATTTTCATTAAAATGAACCACGGATCATAATTAAAAATGAATAAGGAATCATATCCAAATAAATATAAGCAAGCCTTGTAATTATTATAAAATCACCATTAAAATCAGTTCATAATACTAAGCCAAATATTATACCAAGTAAAAATGCCACAAAAAATAGCATCTGTCATAATATACTCACTCTATGGTAAACACTAAGATATGCAAGAGCATAGTGAGCAAAAGAAAGAAAAGTAGGGTTTCCGACAAGCTCTAATTGCCACAAGTCTTAATTTTGAAATTGATAAATAGTCAAAAACAACCCCGGCCATACATATTATAGATACATATATAGCATCTGTTACTGTATCCGGAAAAGCAAGAGTATTTAAAGGTTCTAATTAAGGAAATTGCAAATAAATCATCCTACAAAACACGTATAAACTATACGCTAAATAGTCACGACAATAATAGCATAAGCATTTTTTACACTATAAACTCGATTTGTATTGATGTTGATACTATGAAAATATTTTTTTTATTACCATTTTTGCTAATTTTATTTTTTTAGTGTAGCTAGCCAGCCCTTTAAGACAAAATATTAAATTGGTGGCTATTTTCGGATATCCCAACTTCTTATAAAATGATGCAAGTTCAGCTCTATCGGTAGAATCACCATAACATGCCATAGCTAAAGAAGTATAAAACCAAGGACGCTCTTTTGTAAGAACCCGTCCAAATGAGATATATATTTTTGTATTGTTATTATAAAATCCTCCCTCAGTTTTAAATAACCGATGAAATCAATTTTTATTCGACGAGCCTTCCCATTACTTTCGAATGTATCGTTACCTCCTCTGCAATCAACCAGTGGCAGTGATATGTACTGCAGGGTCGAATTCATATTGTTAATTATTCTTAATAAAATATATACATGCGCATAAGCTGTACCAATGTATGACTCGTCAAATAAGACGTCAGACCATTTATTCCTTTTCACTATAATAGAGCTTAAGTAGCTAAAAGTCCGCCGACTGAGTTACATTTACTAAAGTACTCTATCAAATCAGCTTCATTGCTAAAAGAAAATAATCTACTGCCACCATTTAACCATCGCCGATGTGGATTAGATATTTTCGTCATTGAAATATCTAATTCTCGTCTGTCACATAAATAAATGTCACTTCCGGCAGCCAATTTATCTTCCATCAATGCAAGGGAATTTTTTGTAAGAATATCATCACTTCCGAAAATCCAACAATAATCTCCAGTCCCCATATTAACTGCAGATAAATAATTCCTATCTGGCCCAATATTTTCGTTATGCCTTTGATATAAAATTGGAAAATTAAATCTATCTCTCCAGATATTTATTGATTCTTCAGTTCCATCAGTTGATGCATTATCTGAAATACATACTTCTACAATTAAGGAGTGAGAAGATTGATTATTAATACTTTCAAGAAGGTCTTCAATGAATTTTACTCGATTATACGTTGGGATACAAAATGATACCTTCATATTATGCTAGCCTTTTACTCTTATACATATAATACACTGGCAATCCCCAAAAAACAGTTAGCGAGAACGATAAAATTAGTCCGTATAAAATACCAACTATTCCATAATGCTCTGCAAAATACCATTGAGTCACACCACCAATTAATGCCTGACACGGAACTATGAGCCAAAGAATTTTTAATTGGTTCATACTTTGAAGTAACATAGCAAATGTATCACACCAAACTCTTATACTAAAATACACAGCCAGTAAAACAAAAACAACCTCACTAATATTATAATCTATACCGTTAGCAATTATGCTATAGATATAACCCTTTAAAACATAAATAAATAACGTACCAAGACCAATAAAAAATACCCCACCAATAATATTTAGGAAAATGATTCTATGCAGCTTTCTCCACTGCATTTTCACTCGTAATTCAGCACATACTGGCCATAATGCTTGTAATACCGCAGTATAAATAAAAAACATTAAACCAAATATTTTCATCGTTACAGTATATTTTATAATATCTGCAGCAGATAATTTCTGAGACATCACAATATAATCAGTTTGTAAAACTATTATCGATAAGGACGAAAAAATCAGAAACCCTGATGAACGTGATAGTAATAATTTATAGGTGTTAAAGTTTACTTTCGCTTTAAGAACATATATATACCGAAACGATATATATATAATGGGCAGTATTGCTACCGGAGCATACAATGCTACTAAAGCGAAGGTAATACTCGAATCTGGCATTAAATAATGGATCGCAACTACATCTAAAAAACCTAAAAGATAAGATAATGCATTAATTATATTAGCTTTCCACCCTAACAGTTCCGCAAATAATATTTTATAGACCACACTCCCAACGCCGATGAATATAAATAATATACTTGCTATAAAAAAATAACTTCCTGAGTTGTTTTTCAATTCATCGCTAAATGAAGTAAGATATAGTGACGATAATTTATCTGATAAGAAGAATAATGTAGAGCTTAAAATGATTAAGGATGCGAATAGAATATGAACTGCGGCCTTGATATATGCATCATATGATTTTCTATCAGCTTTCAACTCAGATATATAATTTTGTAGACTACTACCAATCCCAATATCTGCAATGCTAAACCAGACCAATAATCCAGTTAAAAGAGTAAATACAGCGTATGATTCTTCGCCAAGAATTTCCAAAAGAAATTTAACACTTACTAACTGAACACCGGCAATTATTATCTTTGAAAGCCAAGAGGAAGCGGCAATAATAAGATGTCTTGGAATTCTAACCAACCTCAGTTTCCTCACGTCAGCTTCATCTTTTAATTATAAAAAATATTTCATTCTTTAATTCTGCCCGCTTTCGCGGGCAGAAACATCATATAGAACTAGTCCAATCATACATTTTCTGGACACCATCTTTTGCCGAGACTTTCGGGCTCCAGTCAATTGCATTAGTGATTTTTTTAATATCTGCAACAAAAACACGCTGATCACTTTCCCTTACAGGTAAATTAGTGAACCTCATATCTATGTTGCAATAATCTTCAAGCAATTTGAATAATTCAAGTAATGATAGGCTGTTGACAATGGTACCACCAATATTAAAAGCGTTCCCCCTAATTTTTGATACATTTGCCAAGGCAGTGAAATATAACGAAATCATATCTTCAGCATGCAAAACATCCCTAACTTGCTTACCATTACCAGAAATAGTGAAGGGTTTATTAATACCATTTTTAATTTCAACCGCTTTTTGACAAAACCAACCTACCCAGCCTTGATCATAAGTAGCAAACTGTCTCCCACCATACATTGATGAATGCCTGAACACCACTGTATTCAAACCAAAAATCCTTGCATAATCAAGCATGTATTGGTCTGCAGCACCTTTTGAACAACCATATGGTGAGTGGAAATCTAATTGTGTGCTCTCATCATATCCATTAGGCTTATCTACACAAGTGTATCTAGTTTCTGTTTCATTGTATTTATATTGCTCAAGATCGCCGTATACTTTATTTGTTGATGAATAAATTATATTACAATTTGAATTATACTGCCGTACTGCCTCAAGTAAATTTAAAGTTCCACCTACATTAATTTCAAAATCCATACAAGGATTGTCAATAGATGTAGTCATTGCCACTTGACCTGCAAGATGAAAACAGCTATCAGGCATATACTTAGTTATTAATCTTGTAACATCATTTTTGTTGCGAATATCACCATGTACAAACTCAAAGTTTCCTAAGGAGGATAACCAATGTAAATTATCTGTTGCACCTTTACGTGATAGATTATCGAATACAATTAAATCAATCCCTTGACTTAAAGCAAAGGAGGCAAGATTACTCCCAAGGAAGCCACATCCACCGGTAATTAAAGCTTCATTTCTCTTCCTCTTCAATTATTTCAGTTAATGCATCAACAAGAGAGAACTCTCTTTTCCATCCTATTTTTTCAAGTTCTGCTATATCAGCACAACTATACATCAATTCATTTACTCTTTCCTTGACCACGCCAAATTCAATTATAGAATTGCTTTTTGTGATATTTTTAACAGTCTCTACATATTCACGAATTGATGTCGCCTCTCCACTACCAACTTCAATACTATGAAATTTGGGGAAATTATTAACATTACTTATAATACAATCGAACGCTGTTAGTAGATCTTTTATATACAAGAAATCTCTCTGTTGCAAACCAGATGTTAACTTTACTGGCTGGTTACTTAAACAACGTCTAATAACCATACTGGTAAACTTATCGTCTCCATCAAAAGCTCCATAGAAATGCTCCAATTTTAACTCTATATATTTACCGCAAACTTTATCTATAATGGCGGCGGCGAACTCATTTGCTTTTTGTTTAGTATATGCATATAAACTCGTATTTGGTGGCAGTGATGTTCCACAATTTATGAATACTGCATCAAGTGATGAGATAGATTCTAATACTCTGATAGGCATAAGAATATTGCTTTCTATTAAAGCTGTTGCAGGTTCGTTATGTCTTCCATAGCAAGCAATAGTGTTAATAATAATATTCGGTTCAAATTCTAGTATTTTTTCGATCCAATTATTTTCTGTCGTGTAAATAATATTATTTATGGTAGCTTCATTGTTCCTCTTCCTTGCTAAGCCAATCACAGTATGTCGACTTTCGAAGTAGGATGTAAGTCGTGATCCAAGGAACCCAAACGCTCCCATTATTAGAATTTTCATGAAATCATAGAGGGGAATCCCCCCCCCCTCAAAAATTAGAAATTCAAACCAAAGAACTCTTCAAACTTGCTAACTACATAATCTAAATGCTCTGTAGTCAAGCCTGGATAAATACCAATCCAGAACGTTTGATTCATTATACGGTCGGTATTTGTCAACTCACCCACTACACGATATTTCACATTAGCAAAATACGGTTGGCGAATCAGATTTCCAGCAAACAGTAAACGTGTACCGATTTTTGCTTCATCAAGGAATTTCACCAGTTCGACACGGTTAACACCGCTAGTTTCTTTCAGGGTGATAGGGAAGCCAAACCAGGATGGATCTGATTTCTCTGTTGCTTCTGGTAATTCGAGGAATTCAGTGCAAGATTGCAAACCTTGTTTCAAATAGGAAAAGTTAGCTTTACGCTGCTCTACAAACTCTTCCACGCGTTCTAACTGAGCCAGACCACATGCTGCCTGCATGTCCGTGATTTTGAGATTATATCCGAGGTGGGAATAAGTATATTTGTGATCATAGCCTTGAGGAAGTGACCCCAATTGCTGACCAAAACGTTTACCGCAGGTGTTATCGCATCCTGGCGCACAATAACAATCCCGGCCCCAGTCACGGAACGACTCAATAATTTTCTTCAGTTCACCTGACTTGGTGAATACAGCACCGCCTTCACCCATTGTGATATGGTGAGCCGGATAAAAACTAACGGTTCCGATGTCACCAAAGGTACCTACCATCCGGCCTTCATAAGTCGTCCCAAGGGCATCACAGCAGTCTTCAATCAACCATAAGTTATATTTATCGGCAATCCGACGAACTTCACTCAGGTTAAATGCATTACCGAGTGTATGAGCGATCATTATCGCTTTTGATTTCTCAGTAACTGCAGCTTCAATGAGAGAGGCATCGATATTATATGTCGGGATATCAACATCCACGAATACCGGTATTAAACCATTCTGGATCGCCGGGTTAACTGTAGTCGGGAAGCCAGCAGCGACAGTAATAACCTCATCACCAGGTTTGAGAGCACGCTCGCCTAATTTTGGGGAAGTCAGCGCAGTCAGTGCCAGCAAGTTTGCCGAAGAGCCAGATGTAGTCGTTAAAACATGAGGAACTCCAATAAATTCCCCAAGTTTTTTCTCAAAGGCATCATTGAAACGACCAGTAGTTAGCCATCCATCAAGAGACGCCTCAACCATCAATTGTAACTCTTTGGCACCAATAACCTTCCCGGAAGGAGGTACAACGCTTGCACCTGCAACAAAAGGTTTCGGGCTCAATGCCTCATTCGCATACTGAGCGACAAGCTGAGAGATTTGCTCACGCAGGTTATTTGCTGTCATTACTTTGATTCCTTAAACTTATTTTCTTAACGAGTAGTTGCAGACATATAGTCGCTGATTTCATGCTTTGAACAAATCAACATATCTTCGCCGCGAATCCATGCTTTATGCCATTTTACGATGCGACTAAGTGTTTCAGTCAATCCCCAACGCGGATGCCATCCTAATTGCATATTTGCTTTAGAGCAATCCAGTTTCAGGTAATGTGCCTCATGAGGATGATTCTCACCATCCAGTAACCAGCTTGCATCATCACCCCAAAGCGTAACCATCTTGTCAACAATAAATTCGACCGTCTTCGCATCTTCATCACGCGGGCCGAAATTCCATCCTTCAGAAAACTTAGCACCTTCTGTATACAAGCGTTGCGCCACCACAATGTAACCAGAAAGAGGCTCCAGTACATGCTGCCAGGGACGGATAGAATATGGGTTTCGAATAATAACCTGCTGGTTATTTTCAAATGAGCGCAGAATATCGGGAATTAAACGGTCTTTAGCCCAATCGCCTCCACCTATGACATTACCAGCCCTCACAGACGCCAAACCAACGCCATGTTGCTCATAATTTGCAGGATTGAAGAATGAGTTCCGGAATGCAGACGCGACTAATTCTGCACAACCTTTACTATTAGAGTATGGATCGTACCCTCCCATGGGTTCGTTCTCACGATAGCCCCACACCCACTCACGATTGTCGTAGCACTTATCACTGGTGATATTTACGACTGCCTTTATGTTATCTACTTGCTTAACTGCTTCAAGCAGATGGACAGTACCCATAACATTTGTTGAGTATGTTTCGATTGGCTGTTCATAAGATAGGCGCACTAAAGGCTGGGCTGCCATATGGAAAACAATTTCTGGCTTAAATTCTGCAATAGAACTGCGCAGCTTTTCAAAATCACGAATGTCGCCAATATGAGATTCCATAAGATCATTAAGACGCACTATCTCAAATAAACTTGGAACAGTTGGCGCATCAAGTGCATAGCCTTTTACAATTGCACCCATTTCAGTCAGCCATAGCGAAAGCCAGCTTCCTTTAAAGCCAGTATGGCCGGTAACGAATACACGTTTACCTTGCCAAAAATTTTTATCAATCATCTACTTACTCCCAGGTTTTCCACGGAGCTTTACCTTTTTCCCACAGCCCTTCGAGGTAAACTTTATCACGTAGGGTATCCATCGGCTGCCAGAAACCTGGGTGTTCAAAAGCCATTAACTCCCCCTGTTGTGCCAATGTCATTAATGGCTCTTGTTCCCAGGTTGTTGCATCGTTATCGATGAGATCGATAACCGATGGATTCAACACAAAGAAACCACCATTGATCATTGCCCCATCGCCTTTCGGCTTTTCCTGGAATGACCGGACCTGACCAGCTTGGATATCTAATGCGCCAAAGCGTCCTGGTGGAAAAGTAGCTGTTAAGGTCGCTTTCTTACCGTGAGCCTTATGGAAATCGATAGTCGCTTTGATATCAAGGTCGGCAACGCCATCACCATAAGTAAACAGGAAAGCCTCGTCATCTTTTACGTATTCAGCAACACGTTTCAGACGACCACCAGTCATTGAAGAATCACCCGTATCAACCAATGTGACATTCCATGGTTCAACACGTTTATGGTGAACTTCCATACGGTTTTCAGCCATATGGAATGTTACATCTGACATGTGAAGGAAGTAGTTCGCAAAATATTCTTTAATCACATATCCTTTATAACCACAGCAGATAATAAAATCCTCGATACCATGCACAGAATACATTTTCATAATGTGCCAAAGAATAGGCTTGCCACCAATTTCTACCATCGGTTTTGGTTTTACAATTGTTTCTTCACTTAGTCTGGTACCAAGTCCACCAGCCAGGATGACCGCTTTCATAAATTATCCTCAATATTATTTAGATGCGGTAAATGCATCAGAATAGAAATGTTCTACCGAGAGATTTTTCATCATAAAGTCCTTTTTACTGGCATCGATCATCACAGGTGAACCACATGCATATATATCGAAGAACTCTAGAGAATCAAAATCATCCATCACAGCATGATGGACAAATCCCTTTCTTCCCCCCCATTCGGCGTCATCACCAGAAACAACAGGGATATAATGAACGTTGTCGTGCTGTTCACTCCACTGCTGCGGTAATGCAGAGTAAAAATCTTTACTATCTTGCATTCCCCAGTAGATGTAGATCTCACGACGACATTTTCCCTGAATGAGATGCTCAACCATTGATTTAACTGGAGCGAATCCAGTACCGCCTGCAAGGAAGATTATAGGTCTGTCACTTTCACGAATAAAAAATGTTCCGCAAGGTCCTTCAATGCGCATAAGAGTATTTTCTTGTAACTCCCCAAAAATGAGCGAGCTCATCTGACCATTGGGAACATTCCTTACATGCAACTCAATACCATTCGACTCATCACTATTAGCGATAGAATAACTGCGAGTTACACCTTTATAATGTAAATTGATATACTGCCCTGGAAGGAAGCCAATTTTTGCTGTTGGTGGTGTGCGTAACTTCAAAGTCATAACATCGCCTGAAACCAGTACAGCACTATTTACCTTGCATGGGACAATTTTTTTTGTCTGTCCAGCTAGTTCAGGAAAAAAATGCGCATTTAGCTCAAGGGCGGTTTTAGGTTTACAGCAGCAGGTTAGTATTTTATCACCCTGTCCAAAAATATTACCTTTGGAGTCAACAACTTCTCCCGCTAACAAATCGGACTCACAGATACCACAATCACCCGCTTTGCAGCTATGTTCAAGATGGATGCCAGCCGATAGCGCAGCATCGAGGATTGATTCATCCTCTCTACCGGAAAATTCAATATTTGATGGAAAAATCTTAATAATATGAGACACGATGCTTACTCTGTTAACAAGGCTTGATGCAGTAAAGGTGCTGCAGCATCTTTTGCTGAAAGCTCAGGCAGCTGAGAAAAAGGCCATTCAATACCTATTGTCTCATCATTCCATAGAATGCTACCTTCCGATGAAGGTGAGTAATAATTAGTTGCTTTGTACAGAAACTCTGCATAATCACTGAGAGTAACAAAACCATGAGCAAAACCTTCTGGAATCCAAAGCTGTCGCTTATTCTCAGCAGATAGATTTACGCCAACCCACTGACCAAAAGTAGGTGATTCTTTTCGGATATCGACCGCAACATCAAAAACCTCACCGACAGCACAGCGAACTAACTTTCCCTGTGCATTTTCTCCTCTCTGAAAATGTAGCCCTCTGAGTACATTCTTTTTGGATTTTGAATGATTATCTTGAACAAATGTAACTTTACGTCCAATCGACTCTTCAAAGGTCTGCTGGTTATAACTTTCAAAAAAGAATCCCCTCTCATCGCCAAAAACTTTAGGCTCTAAGATCAAGACATCTGGTATTGCTGTTTTAATCACAATCATCACTTATAAACCTTTCACCATCTTCAGCAAATATTTGCCGTAATCATTTTTTGATAATGGCCCGGCCAGTTTTATAACCTGTTGTGCATTTATAAAATTTTTACGAAATGCGATCTCTTCCGGGCAAGACACTTTCAGACCCTGGCGTTCTTCGATGGTTGCAATAAAATTACTGGCCTCTATCAAACTCTGATGCGTTCCCGTATCCAGCCAGGCATAACCGCGCCCCATCATAGCGACAGACAATCTTCCCTGATCCATATAGATACGGTTAATATCCGTGATTTCTAACTCACCGCGAGAGGAAGGCTTAAGATTTTTCGCCATCTCCACCACGCTATTATCATAAAAATACAGCCCCGTTACCGCGTAATTACTCTTCGGTTGTAACGGTTTTTCCTCCAGACTAACGGCTGTGCCATTTTGGTCAAACTCAACCACACCGTAGCGCTCTGGATCGTTTACATGATAAGCGAAGACGGTAGCACCACTTTCTTTATTAACGGCTGCTTCCATTAACTTTGGTAAATCATGACCATAGAAGATATTGTCACCCAGCACTAATGCACAATCATCATTACCAATGAACTCTTCACCAATAATAAACGCCTGTGCTAAGCCATCCGGACTTGGCTGTACTTTATATTGAAGATTCAGCCCCCCACTGGCTGCCGTCTCCCAGCAGTTGTTGAAAACGCGGCGTGTCCTGTGGCGTACTGATGATCAGGATATCCCGAATGCCTGCCAGCATAAGTGTGGAAAGGGGATAGTAAATCATCGGTTTATCATAAATTGGTAGCAATTGCTTACTTACCGCCATGGTCACCGGATAAAGACGAGTGCCGGAGCCTCCCGCTAAAATAATGCCCTTACGCGTTTTCATTTCCATTTCTCATTCATAGAAAATGCCCTTATGGGCATTTAAATTTATCAGATGGTCGTCGTCGTAAACATTTCAGTCAGCATACGCTTAACTCCTAATTCCCATTGCGGCAGAATAAGGCCAAAATTACGCTGAAACTTTTCAGTATTGAGACGCGAATTACCAGGTCTGCTCGCCGGCGTCGGGTAGGCGCTGGTCGGCACAGCATTAAGCTCAGTCAGCGCAAGCGTTATCCCTGCTTTGCGCGCCTCGTCAAAGACTAACGCCGCGTAGTCATGCCAGGTTGTAGTTCCCCCGGCAACCAGATGGTAAAGACCTGCGACTTCTGGTTTATTTAATGCCACACGGATCGCATGAGCCGTGCAGTCAGCCAGTAATTCCGCACCGGTTGGCGCACCGTACTGATCGTTGATGACTGAAAGTGTCTGACGCTCTTTCGCCAGACGAAGCATTGTCTTTGCGAAATTATTGCCCTTACCTGCATAAACCCAACTGGTGCGGAAGATTAGGTATTTAGGGCAGTTATCCTGCAGGGCCTTTTCTCCCGCTAGTTTGGTCTTGCCATAGACATTCAGCGGCGACGTAGCGTCCGTTTCCTGCCATGGGATATCGCCGGTACCAGGAAATACATAATCGGTTGAATAATGCACTACCCATGCGCCAATTTCGTTGGCCGCTTTAGCGATGGCTTCCACACTGGTGGCGTTAAGCAACTGCGCCAGTTCTGGTTCAGACTCTGCTTTATCTACTGCAGTATGTGCTGCTGCGTTAACAATCACATCGGGACGAAGCTTACGAACGGTTTCGGCAACGCCTTTCGGATTACTAAAATCACCGCAAAACTCTTTTGAATGGACATCCAGGGCAATCAGATTCCCCACTGGCGCCAGAGAACGTTGCAACTCCCAGCCTACTTGCCCTGTCTTACCAAAAAGTAAGATATTCATTACTGGCGTCCTTCATAGTTCTGTTCTATCCAACTCTGATACGCCCCACTTTTAACATTGTTTACCCATTGAGTATTTGCAAGGTACCATTCCACTGTTTTACGAATACCGCTTTCAAAGGTCTCCAGCGGTTTCCAGCCTAATTCACGGCTAATTTTACCTGCATCAATGGCATAACGACGATCATGGCCCGGACGATCCGCGACATAAGTGATTTGTTCACGATAAGAAGTCGCTTTGGGTACAATCTCATCCAGCAGATCACAGATGGTAAATACCACATCGAGATTTTTCTTCTCATTGTGGCCACCAATGTTATAAGTCTCCCCTGCCTTGCCTTCAGTCACTACCATATGAAGCGCGCGAGCGTGATCTTCTACATATAGCCAATCGCGAATCTGATCCCCTTTGCCATAAATTGGCAAAGGCTTTCCTTCCAGTGCGTTCAAAATGACCAACGGAATCAGTTTTTCAGGGAAGTGATAAGGGCCATAGTTATTAGAACAATTGGTAACGATCGTTGGTAGACCATAGGTACGCCGCCAGGCACGGACTAAATGATCGCTGGATGCTTTTGACGCAGAATAGGGGCTACTTGGCGCATATGCCGTCGTTTCAGTAAATAACGGCAACGTAACGCTGTTTTCAACTTCATCAGGATGCGGTAAATCGCCGTAAACTTCATCAGTGGAAATATGATGAAAACGAAAATTATTTTTTTTTTATCTTCGCCAAGCGCAGACCAGTATTTACGCGCAACTTCAAGAAGTACATAGGTGCCGACGATATTGGTTTCAATAAATGCTGCCGGCCCGGTAATCGAACGGTCCACATGACTTTCCGCAGCCAAATGCATCACCGCGTCCGGCTGGTACTGCTCAAAAATACGCGTTATTTCAGCGGAATCACAAATATCCGCGTGTTCAAAATTGTAGCGATTACTTTCAGAAATATCAGAAAGGGATTCAAGATTACCGGCGTAGGTTAATTTATCAATATTAACTACAGTGTCCTGTGTATTCTTAATAATATGGCGAACAACAGCTGATCCAATAAAACCTGCCCCGCCAGTAATAAGTATCTTCACTTTTCTATTCCATAAGGCGTATTTAATGTGGTATTTAATTTGCCAATAAAAAATTAATTGCTCAAGTCGTTACACACGCTACCGCCCCTGGCTCATCAGCTACCAGTGCACTGCGTACATATCGACTTGTTACAAACCTCGCCCAGCAGGGCAAAGCTCACTAAAACTTAAACGCTAATTATCTTATTAATTGCATCCGGAAACAAGGATTAATCTTATAAAATCAGCATTAAAATGCTCCAGATAACCCCTTGTTACTTAAGCCCTTTATACAAAACTAAAACGGCAGTCAACACTCGTTTCAGCCAACTTGCCGCTTCGAATGTTCACTGCCGTTATTATGTTTATCACCAACCATTTATCACGGTTGTTAATACTTATTCATGCAGAAGCTGCTCTATGCTCTTACGGAACTTCGCTCCTTCTTTCAGGTTGCGCAGCCCGTACTTCACAAATGCCTGCATGTAGCCCATTTTTTTACCGCAGTCATAGCTGTCGCCCGTCATTAGCATCGCGTCAACCGACTGTTTTTTCGCCAGTTCAGCAATCGCATCGGTAAGCTGGATGCGGCCCCAGGCGCCCGGTTCGGTTCTTTCCAGTTCCGCCCAGATGTCGGCTGAAAGTACATAACGGCCTACCGCCATCAAATCGGAATCCAGCGTCTGCGGCTGATCCGGTTTTTCGATAAACTCCACAATCCGGCTGACTTTGCCTTCATTATCCAGAGGTTCTTTCGTCTGGATAACGGAATACTCCGATAAATCACCTTTCATGCGCTTTGCCAGCACCTAGCTGCGACCCGTTTCATTGAAACGCGCCACCATCGCCGCAAGGTTATAGCGCAGCGGATCGGCGGTAGCATCATCAATAATAATATCCGGGAGTACCACAATGAAAGGGTTATCGCCCACAACCGGACGCGCGCACAGAATAGAGTGCCCCAGTCCTAACGGCTGCGCCTGGCGAACGTTCATAATCGTCACGCCCGGTGGGCAGATAGATTGCACTTCCGCCAGAAGCTGACGCTTAACGCGCTGCTCAAGAAGCGATTCAAGTTCATAAGAGGTGTCGAAGTGGTTCTCAACGGCATTTTTAGACGCGTGAGTCACCAGCACGATTTCTTTGATCCCTGCAGCCACAATCTCATCGACAATGTACTGAATCATCGGTTTGTCGACGATCGGTAGCATCTCTTTTGGGATTGCCTTGGTGGCAGGCAACATATGCATACCCAAACCCGCTACCGGTATAACTGCTTTCAAATTCATCATTGTTTCTTCCACCTGTAAAATGGTTGCTGAATTATAGCTCTTTAGCTTGTTTTCGCCAGCATGAATTACTCTGCTGCCAGGGATAATGATGGCACGCTCTACATTACGTCTTAGTCGGCACCATAACATTAAGTATGAACAACTTTTTCCCAGGAATTTTCGTAAAAATAGCGGTACTTACCCTCCCCGCTTCGGCAGCGAAAAATTCACTGCTTCGACATTCACGGTTTGGTGATTAATCCTGTCGATATCCACGGAACTCTGCCCGTTTTCATTGATGGCATGAACATTAGCGAGGGAAAGCAGCGTGTCCTGGCGGGCCATAAATTGACCACGGACATCTTTACGCAAATCAAAATGCATTTTTAACGCCGGGCCAATCGCTGAAGTTTGCATCACGTTGATATTACGCAAAAAGAGGTGCTGCGGTTGATTATGCAGTTCCAGCGTAGCACGCGTCATCCGTACATTGGTGATGGCAACAAATGAGGGGGCGTTACCGGAGGAAATTTGAATGCCGCGTAATTTATAAGCAACCTGGCGATTATCCAACCGAATAGCGTTTAATTTAAAGTTTTGCGGAATTGACAGGTATTTTCCTTTAACGACGCCATAGCCGATGAGCATCCCGGCACTATTCGTCATATCAATATTATCAATGACGAAATTATCACAGCCATAAATGGCGATCGTTGCGTTATCAATACCCGCATTTTTACTGAAATCGGGCGTGATGTTTTTGGCTTTGACATTGCGAATGACGAAATGTTTGCCATTTTCTACGTGTACCAGTTGTCGGCAATCAGATCCGGTAATATTGGCCACCACAAAGTTTTTTACTGCCTGGTCTTCAGGATAACTATTGTCATAGGTGCTACCCGCCAGCCCGATGCCGATCCCCCAGTTGATTTTGCCATTGGTACAATCAATGCGTTCGATGACATGATCGGAAATCAGGATGTCGCGGTCATGAATCGCGACATTCCACTCAATGGCGTCCCCCTGCAAATCGCTAAAGCGACTATGCGTAATCCGCGCGCCGTCCATTTGGTTATGAAATCCCTGGCGGAGAATGGCGTAGTTGGCGTGGGTAACGGTGATGTCATCGATAATGAGATTACGCATCACCTGCGGTTCCTTACCGCCGATGAAAATTTGCGCGACGGGGCCAAAGCCGCTCATCGTCACGCCTTTAATCACACAGTCCGACCCGCGAACATCCAGCGTCACATTGTGCAGACTGCCGCCCTGCTCCCCCACCACCTGACACCCGTCCAGCAAAATAAACCGTCCCCGGCCATTCCCACGCACCGCGCCCTGTATCCGCAGCGTTTTTCCCGCCGGAATCGTTATCGCCGCATTGATATTTTCACACACCCATCCTGACGGCACGACCACAGTCTGCCCGTCGGCGAAGGCCTGTTTGAACGAGGCGATACCGTCATCCGCCGGATAATCCTTAATATCGACGGTCTGGCGAGGTTCACGCGCCTGTACCGGCAAGGCGCGCAGAAAAGGAAGAACAGCAAGCGCGGAACCTGCCGTCAGGAGGGTACGTCGGGAGAATTTAGTCGCGGGCATACCACCTCGTTTATATGGTTTGTAGCAGGCTGGCTAACTGGCGATTAATCGCCTGCTGATTAAAATCTTGCGCCACTTTTTCACGGGCGCGCGTGATCACCGACCCCAGCGTATCGTGGTCAATCCGGCTGAACTCAGCGAGTCGGGCCGCCAGCGCCTGCGCATCGTTTTCCGGCACCAGCCAGCCGGATTTGCCGGCCTCCACCAGTTCCGGAATACCACTATGCACGGTAGACACCACGGGAATCCCCACCGCCATCGCCTCCATCAGCGCTACCGGAATACCTTCCATATCGCCATCCGTACCGGTAATCGACGGCAGCAAAAAAACATCGGCGTCATCCAGCATCGCCTTCACTTCATGGCTCGGTTTAAACCCCGGCATCTCAATGACATCCTCTAACTGATACTGCTCAATGAGCGTGCGCAGCCGACGTTCCCACGGGCCAATCCCCAGAATGCGGTAGCGAAACGCCACGCCCTGCGCTTTCAGTTGCCGACAGGCTTCAATCGCCACATGCAGGCCTTTTTTTTCTGTCAGGCGCGAAACGGCAATCTTTTCCGGCGGACAGCCCATACTTTTCAGGCGACCGGCCCACAGGTCGCTGATGGGCAGCATCAGATCGCCACGACGAAACAACTGCTGATACTCCGGCGTGTAACGACTGAGCACCTCGCGGCTGGAAATATCAATCCCGTGGAAAATAGTCGCAATTTTGCCGCGAAGCACGCCCAGCTCGCGTAGTTTGGCCGCCGTCACGCCCGCCGGACCAAAGTGCGCGATGAACACATCCGCCACAAAAGGTTGGCCCGCCTGCGCGCAAATCGCGGAAAGGATCAAATTGCGTGATTCATCGCCGTAGCGGGTAAAGTTGAGCGCTTTCCAGGTCGCCGCCCGATGCAGACCCGGCAGCGTTTTACATGCCCGGTAGCGCAGTTTCGCCAGCAGTCCCTGGGGCTCATCCTGTAACCAGCGGGTTTTCGCCGCCAGGCCATACTTCTCCCAGGCGGCGTGAGTATGTTGGGTATCGCCTTTTTGTAACGCGACAATCTCCACCTCATGGCCCATATCAATAAACGCAGTAATCTGATTCAGCACAAAGGTTTCCGATGAGAGTGGAAATTTCAGCAGAAAAAAGCTGACTTTCATTGTTCCTCCCGAATTCTGTCGAGAACGGATTTGATCATCGTGAACCCTTTCGCCCGCTCCTCGGTGACGGCGTTAGCCACTTTTGCCTTTAGCGCAGGCAATTGATTGAGCGTATCGGCCACCACGCTTTGTAATGAACCGTTCAGCAAGTGACGGATATCGATAGCCAATTCCGCCAGGCCTAGCTGCTGCATAATCCCGGCGGATTTATGTTCATAATTAATGGCGATAGCGGGCGTGCCAAAATTCATGGAGATAATAGCGGAATGCAGGCGCGTCCCGATGGTAAGTACGCAGGATGCGAGGATCTTTCCGATTTCCACGTCATTGAGTTCGTCCATCGCGATATGGAAATGCTCTGAGTCATTCACATACTTCGCCATCCGCAATGCAACCATCCGGTCATCGCGGTTATAGCGATCGATACTGGTGCAGGTCGACAGCGCCAGTACCTAATAACCGTCCGCAATCAGGCGATTCACGACCTGGGCAAAAGCCTGCTCATAGGCCTGCTGAGTGGTGCCCAGGCGTTTATCAAACGGCTCCAGATCGCGCAACGTAATCGCGACGGTTTTGCGGCGCGCGGTGACGTCCAGCCAGTGCTGGACAGCATAACTGGCGACAAACTCGTCGTGACGGCGTTCGACTAACCAGGCGGTATCCACCCCCTGCTCCACTTTCCGGGTATCGATCTGCGCGGCGGTCACCAGATCGCGGCTGACGGTTTCACGCAGGATCAGCGCACTGGTGCGGCCAAAAACATAATTGGCGAGCTGGTTAAAGTCAGGGTTCTGGAAAGGGCCGACGCTATGTCCCACCATATAAATTGGTTTGTTCGCCATAAACGCGCACAGCGGATATTCAAAGTGAGTCAAACCATATAAGTCGACATAGTTTGAACCACCCACCTGAATGACGGCGTCATACTGCGCAATAAATTGCGCGAATTCGGCAAATTCCGGCGCGATAGCAAAATTACGCAGCGATCCTTCCTGGGCGACTTTAGACAATAAAATTTTATGCTGAAAACGACGGCGTAATACTTTTTTCACCCGACCGTTAAGCCCTGCCGCCGCCTGCTGTTTCTGGCTTAACTGATACAGCGGGTCGGCAATAATCGGGCGCCCCTGCAACCAGGCGGAACTCACCGGGAAACGGCTCATCACATCCATCTCCGCCTCTGGCGCCTGTTGACGGATGGCATCAAGCAAACCGCGCATAATGGCGCTATCACCACGGTTGCCGCATGTGTGGTTGCCTAAAATTAATAATTTCATAAATAGCCTCTTATATCCCCGTCATCCGACACGTAATAACTTTTTCAGTTTTGCACTGCCAACAAGCTGATTTTTTATTTCCATCACCAGCGCATTGCGTGAAAAAATAATCATTAAAATAAAACTCAAAATACCGACCATAACCTGTAGTGCGAATACCCCTGACAACGGTAAATAGCCGTCGACCAACTTTCCTGCGCCGTAGCTGGTAATAAATGTTGGCAATGAGAGATAAAACGGTAGCCACAGGCTGAGAATATACTGACGATAGCTGGAGCCGAGTACCGGCTTAATCATCACGAAATAGCTCAGAATGGTGTTGATGATTTGCACCACCAGGAACCCCAGCGTCACGCCAATCGCCCCCGCCAGATGGCCGCCAATGAGAATTGCCGGGATAAACAGAAACGTTTTAAAGACGTTGAACTTAAAGCTGATATCCACGCGCGCTTTCGCCATCAGCAGCGAACCAATCGGGTTGCCGACCGAGCGCAACAGCCCCACCACGCACAGCAATTGCAGGATCGGGATAATGCTGTTCCACTTCTCGCCAAACACTAACGGCACAAAATTGTTCGCCACTACCATCAGGCCCAACAGCGCGGGAAAATTGATAATTCCCACCACGGAAAGCAACTTATAGAAGTTGACGCGCAGCTTCTCGGTATCGTCCTGGATTTTGGCGAATGCCGGAAATAGCACGCGAGTAATGATGGGGTTAAGCTTCGCCGGCGGCACAACAGCCACGTTGTACGCGAGGTTATATCCCCCGGCGACGCTTGCGCCGAGAATTCTCGCCAGTACCAGCGTCGATAAATTCGTGTTGATGTAATTGACGATACTGTCCGCCGTCAGCCACGCGCCAAAACGCAGGTTCGTGGACACCGATGCCAGCGAAAAATGCAGCCCCGGACGGTAAATCTTGCGGCCAAAGTAACCAAAGAGCAGCGTCCGCACTGCACTGTTCACCAGATAGCCGAGAATCGCGGTTAGCGCCAGCGGCCAGTAATGGGCGCTAATCACCGTAAAGGTGAACCCCGCCAGCACGGAGGTCGTTTCGATCATGCCGATCTTATTGAACTCCAGCTCTTTTTGCATCAGCGCGCGGAACTGCTGCCCGTGAGGGATCACGATAAACGCCAGCGACAACGTTTTGATTAACGGCGCAAGATCCGGGTTATGCAAAACATGGGCAATCGCATCGCTCAGCCAAAAGACCACCGCAAATACCACAATCCCAAGCCCAACGTTTAGCCAGTAGAGCGTGGTCAGCTCCAGATGCCCAATCGTTTTACGCTGGATAATCGAGTTCGCGATGCCAAAGTCCGAGATCGTGTCGGCCAGCGCGATAATCACCAGCGAGACGGTCAACAGGCCAAACTGGTGGTTGTCGATGATCCGCGCCAGCACCGTCATCTGAATTAACCCCAGACCGATAATCACTATCGTGGCGATAGCCGACCATTTAGCGCCGCTGATCGTTTTTTGTCGTAAACTCATTCTTTTCTCCAGAACCTGTTCACAAGGCGTCATTGGCGCAGCCAGATTGAGCACTGCCCTGGTTCAATATGGCAAGTAAAATAGCCTTGTGGGTCAGGCTCTTAATACGCCGCTTTATTAACAAACCCTTTAAAAATCGTCAGAAAAACAATTTTGATATCAAACCAAATACTCCATTCGCGGATGTATTCTAGGTCGAATTCCACGCGTTTTTCCATTTTCTCCAGCGTATCGGTCTCACCGCGCCAGCCATTAATTTGCGCTCAGCCGGTGATGCCCGGCTTCATCTTGTGGCGTAGCATGTAACCTTCAATCAACTGACGATACTGTTCGTTATGCGCCACCGCGTGCGGGCGAGGACCGACGATGGACATCCCGCCAGTTAATACGTTGATAAACTGCGGCAATTCATCCAGCGAGGTACGACGCAAAAAGTTACCTACCCGGGTGACGCGCGGATCGTTTTGCGTCGCCTGGGTAACGACCTTATCGTTCTCCATCACCTTCATTGAGCGGAACTTCCAGACCTTGATCGGCTTGCCGTCCATCCCGTAGCGCGTCTGACGGAAAATCACCGGCCCGGGCGAGCTCAATTTGACCGCCAGCGCAATGCAGCACAGTACCGGTGAGATGAGCAGCAGAATCAGCGATGCCAGCACGATATCTTCTGCCCGTTTAAGCAGACGGTTAATCCCTGATAGCGGCGTGTCATACAGCGGAACGACCGGAACGCCGCTCATCTCCTCCACGCGCGAGTGGAGAATATTAAAGGTGAACACATCGGGAATAAGGATCACCGAGCAGGTGGTGTCGGCCAGCTCGCGCACCAGTTTTTTCACCATGGCGCCGTCGCTCATTGACATGGCGATATAAACATTGTGAATTCGCGAGGCTTTCGCATCGTCAATTAACTGTTCGAAGTTCCCGGCCCAGTCAGCAGAGACGCCGCCCGGTTTAGGATCGTGATAGACGCCCACCACCTCAAAACCCAGCCACGGCTCATTACGGAAGCTATCCAGCAACGCCTGGCCCGCAGGCAAATCCCCGGCGACGGCGACCCGGCGAGTGTTATAACCACGATTGCGTAGCCAGCCCGCGCCGAAACGAATAAATGAACGGCATAACACTAAGCCCAGGCTGGACAGCGCATACCAGGCCAGCCAGGTGGCGAGGCGGTTGTCAAAGTCATCATTAAACGCCACCAGACCGGCGCTGAAGATCAGGCTCAGCGTCCAGTTTTGCAGTAACAGCGTTAACTCTGTCGACATTTTGACGCCGCGCCAGGAGCGATAAAAATCGGTCATCCCGCCCAGCATTTGAAAAACAACCAGCGTAATCAGCGCCATCAACAGGTGCATGTACAGGAATGGCAGTCCACTGACTTCACAGATGAACCACAGCCCGCCAAACATGATGGTGATATCTGAAAAGCGTTGCACCATAGAGATTAACGATGCATTGGTTTTGGCTCGTTCGCGCTTTTTTAGATTTGTCATCGTTGTTCCTGTGATTGGCCCCTTACCCGCAGGCGGTAAGGGGAGATCTGACGTTACTGATTCAGCAGCGCCAGCAGAGTGCGTGTTCGCGCTTCCATCAGCGGAATATCGCCGCGTGATTCCACATTCAGGCGCACCACCGGTTCGGTGTTCGACGAGCGCAGGCTGAAACGCCAGTCGGCGAACGACATGCTGAGGCCGTCCGTGCGGTCCACTGCCTGCGCCTCTTCCGCGAAGTGCGCTTCCACCCGCGCGATGGCCGCCGCCGGCTCCGCCAGTCTGCTGTTGATTTCCCCGCTCGCCGGGAACGCCGCCATCCGGTCGCGAACCAGTTCACCCAGCGACTGCCCCTTCAGGCATACCAGCTCCGCCACCAGCAGCCACGGGATCATCCCGCTGTCGCAGTAGGCAAAATCACGGAAATAGTGATGCGCGCTCATTTCCCCGCCATAAATGGCATCCTCCGTACGCATCCGCTCCTTGATAAAGGCGTGCCCGGTTTTTGACATCACCGGCGTCCCGCCCGCCGCCGTCACCACTGCCTCGGTGTTCCAGGTCAGGCGCGGGTCGTGGATAATCTTCGCCCCCGGGTGTTTTTCCAGAAACGCTTCCGCCAGCAGCCCGACGATGTAGTACCCCTCGATAAACTTCCCTTTCTCATCGAACAGGAAGCAGCGGTCGAAGTCGCCGTCAAAGGCGATGCCCATGTCCGCCCCGTGTTCAATAACGGCCTTGCGGGTGTCGTCGCGACACTCCGGCAGCAACGGGTTGGGAATGCCGTTCGGGAAGGTGCCGTCCGGGGTGTTGTGGATTTTGATGAACTCCACCGGCGCGCCCAGCGCCTTCAGGCGCGCTTCAATGGCGTCAATGACCGGCCCCGCCGCGCCGTTGCCGGCGTTAAACACCAGCTTCAGCGGGGTGAGATTGTTAACACTGATGTAGCCGAGCAGGTGGTCGATGTAGGCGTCGCGCAGGCTGATTTGTCTGTAGCTGCCGCGCGTGGCGTCGTTGACCGGCGGGAAGTCGCCCGCTTCCGCCAGGCGCTGAACGTCGCGCAGACCGGTGTCGCCGCTTATCGGGCGGGCGCCCTCGCGCACCAGCTTCATACCGTTGTAGTCCATCGGGTTATGGCTGGCGGTCACTTCAATACCGCCGTCCACGCCGAGGTGGAAGGTGGCGAAGTAAATCTCTTCGGTGCCGGACATACCGATATCCAGCACGTCGACGCCCGCGTCCTGTAACCCTTTTGCCAGCGCCATCTTCAGCGCCTCGCTGGTCAGGCGCACGTCGCCGCCCAGCACGATGGTTTTCGGTTTTAAATATTCGCCGTAGGCGCGGCCAATCCGCCACGCGATATCTTCATTGAGTTCTTCGCCCAGCCTGCCGCGAATGTCGTAGGCCTTGAAACAGGTTAATTTTGTCATGTTCTTACCCTTCTTCAGGCAACAGTTAGCCCTGACCGTAAATGGCCAACATCGTTATTGTTATTCATTGCCGGATGGCGCGTTGCGCTTACCGGGCACCGTTGCAGGCGTCAGACCCGCCCGTAACGATCCTCGAACCGCACCACGTCGTCCTCTTCGAGATACGAGCCGGAACGCACTTCAATTAAATCGAGCGGTATTTTTCCCGGATTTTCCAGGCAGTGGGTCGCCCCCAGCGGAATATAGATGGACTCGTTTTCACCGAGCAGCTTAACCTCGCCGTTGATGGTGACTCTGGCGGTCCCCGCCACCACCACCCAGTGCTCGGCGCGGTGATGGTGCATCTGCACCGACAGTCCTTCCCCCGGCTTGACGGTAATACGCTTCACCTGATAGCGCTCGCCCGCGTCGATGGAGTCGTATTTGCCCCACGGACGGTAAACCTCGCGGTGCATGTGGTGCTCATGGCGTCCGTCGGCCTTGATCTTCTCCACCACCTTTTTCACGTCCTGCACCGCGTGGCGATCGGCAATCAGCACGGCGTCTTTGGTCTGCACTACCACCAGATCCTTCACGCCGACGGTGGTCACCAGGCCGGATTCGGCGTAAACGTAGCTGTTTTCCGTTTTATGGCTGATGACGTCGCCGTGGTGGACGTTTCCCTCCGGGGTGTGGGCGCTGATTTCCCACAGCGAGGACCACGAGCCGACATCGCTCCAGCCCGCGTCCATCGGCATCACCACCGCGTCCGCCGTTCGCTCCATCACCGCGTAGTCAATGGACTCTTCCGGACAGGCGAGGAAGGCCTCTTCATCCACGCGAATGAAGTCAAGATCCGGATCGACGCCGCGCATCGCCTGTTCACAGGCGGCCAGAATATCGGGGCGGAACTTTTTCAGCTCTTCCAGATAGCGTCCGGCGCGGAACAGAAACATGCCGCTGTTCCAGTAGTAATCGCCGCTGGCGACGTAGGCCTGAGCGGTTTCCAGCCCCGGCTTCTCAACGAACTGCGCCACCTCAAAAGCCACCGCATCCGTCGCGCCCGGCACGACATCACCGCGCCGGATATAGCCATAGCCGGTTTCCGGCAGATCCGGCACGATACCGAAGGTCACCAGTTTGCCCGCGTCGGCATAGGGCATGGCGCCGCGCACCGCGTCGCGGAAGGCCTCTTCATTGGCGATCGAATGATCCGCCGCCAGTACCAGCATCAGCGGATCGCAGTCCGTATGCTGGCGCGTCGCCGCCAGCGCCGCCAACGCAATCGCCGGCGCGGTATTGCGCCCGGCGGGCTCAAGAATAATGTTCTCCGTCAGCTTATTGAGCTGGCGGAGCTGCTCGGCAACGATAAAACGGTGCTGTTCGTTGCAGATAACCACCGGGCTTTCGCACTCCACGCCGTTCAGACGGCAAATGGTGGTTTGCAGCATGGTGAGATCGCCTTTCAGGCACAGAAACTGTTTTGGATAAAGCACGCGAGAAAGCGGCCACAATCGGCTACCGGAGCCACCGGCCATCACAACCGGGTAAAGTTTTGTCTGACGCATTATCATCCCCGAATATCTGCAATAAATTGGCGTAGCACGTTCTCTTTATTGAGCGTGCGTTCGGCGTATTCACGTGCCGTCATGTTGTTTTTCGGCATGGCGAGCGCCTGGCTAATCCCGTCGACCAGCGCGTCGGTCGATTCCGGTTCCACGCAAACGGCGATGCCCGGATAGCGCGCGCAAAGTTGTCCTAATTCGGTGTGCGGCTCAGCGGTAATCACCGCATTACCGCCGACCGCCAGAATGTTAGTCAGCTTGGAGGGCAGTACCGCATCCGCTGCGCCGCGCTTTTGCACCACCAGATGGCAGTCGCCCATTTTCAGCAGCGCGGGTAAGGCGTCGTAAGGCTGCAGCGGGAGGAATTTAATATTTGCCAGGCCGCGTTCGCGGGCCATGTTCTCCATCCGCGCCTTGCCGCCCCCCTGGCCGACAATCGCGAAAATCAACGGTCGATCGCGTAATCGTTCCGCGGCGTCAATTACCTTTTCCAGCCCTTGTTTTTCGCCGATATTGCCGGAATAAAGCACAATTTTTTTGCCCTCTGGCAAGCCAAGCTGCTGACGCAAAGCCGTCACGTCAGCGTCATTAACGTCCTGAAAGCGCGCCACCTCCGACCAGTTCGGAAAAAAGAGGATTTTTTCCGCCGCGACGCCCTTTTCCCGCGCTTTATTCATCATGGAGCGAGAAATGGTCGAAACATTATCAACGTTACGCAGCGCGCTACGTTCAAAGGCCGTTGCTAACCGCGCTACGCTGCCGCGCTTACCTTTTCCCGCCATTCCTAAGCCAAGCATGGCATCCACTTCGTAATCCTGAATATGCAGTACGGTACGCGCGCCGGAGAGTGTCGCCAGCAGACGCATTCCCGGCGTACAAAAGAGCGTCGGTACAACGCCGATAATCCGATCCGGCTTCCAGCGACGCTGCGCCATCAGTGGGAAAAAACTGCTCAATGCAAAGCTCCCCAAATGAAGCAACCGTTTTAAGGTGGAGGGCTGTTTCGGCACATACAGCGGGCAGCGCCAGACGGTAGCCTCGCCCTCTTCCCAGCGATAGCGCCAGGCGGAATAGCGCTCGCCGACCTTCCACTGCGGGTAGTACGGCGGCGCGGTAATGACCCGCACCTCATGGCCTTCCTGCGCCATCCACGCCACCATTTCGCCGGTATATTTGCCGATACCGGTCAGTTCCGGCGAATAGTTAATGCCATAGACCAGGATCTTCATAGGCCCACCGCCGGCGCGTCAGGAAGGAAGTAGGCCCGACTGTTCTCATGAACATTGTCGCTTGCCAGAAGCTGTTCCGGCGTCAGCCAGCGGTAACTGCCATGCTGCGCGTCAGGCAGGCGTAAATCGCTCTCCGTCACGCGCAGACGAAAGCCGAGCACGATGTAGTGAGTTGAAAAATCCTCACCGGAAAAGTTGTCGTCATAGAAGTGCTGCCAGACGCCATAAAACGTCCCTGCCGCCAGCGGCAGGCGCACGCCCAGTTCCGCCTGCGTCAGGCGTGCAAAGGCGGCCTCCAGCGTTTCGTCTTTGCGCACCCGTCCCCCCGGCACAAACCAGTAGCCCTGCGCCGGACGGTTGAGACGCTGGCCCAGAAAAATTTCCCCTTGGCCGTTTTCCACGATGAAATCGAGGGAGATGAGGGGCGTGGCCCGCACCACGGCGGCGAAATCTTCCTGACGTAAAAACATTGTCACCCCCGGAACCGTTGCTGATTCTCAAGGAACCACTGGTAAGTACCGGCAAGCCCTGCCTCCAGTGAAATTTCGTGATACCAGCCAAGCTGATGCAGGCGTGTGACGTCGAGCAATTTACGCGGCGTGCCGTCCGGCTTCGCGGCGTCGAACACCACCCGGCCCTGGGTAACCCACCACCTTTGCGATAGTCTGCGCCAGTTCGCGGATAGTGCAGTCCACGCCAGTGCCGACGTTAATGTGCGACAGCATCGGGGCGGTGTTCTCCTGCCACACTTCGCGCGCCAGCTCCATCACGTGAATACTGGCCGCCGCCATATCGTCAACGTGCAGAAATTCGCGCATCGGCGTGCCGCTGCCCCACACTACCACCTCCGGCGCGTGGCTCTGCGCAGCCTCATGAAAGCGGCGCAGCAGCGCCGGGATCACATGTGAATTGTCCGGATGGAAATTGTCATGCGGGCCGTACAGGTTGGTTGGCATCACCGAACGGTAGTCGCGACCGTACTGCCGGTTGTAGGACTCGCACAGTTTAATCCCGGCGATCTTGGCGATGGCATACGGCTCGTTGGTCGGCTCCAGCGTTCCCTGCAGCAGCTCGCTTTCCGCCATCGGCTGCCTTGCCAGTTTCGGATAGATACAGGACGAACCGAGAAACAGCAGTTTGTTCACGTTGTGCAGGTGCGCGGCGTGAATAATGTTGCTCTCTATCATCATGTTTTCATAAATAAAATCCGCCGGATACGTGTTGTTGGCGACAATGCCGCCCACTTTCGCCGCCGCCAGATAAACCTGGTCGATACCCGCCCTGGCAAAGAATGCCTGTACCGCACGCCCGTCGAGCAGATCCAGCTCATCGCGGGTGCGCAGTACCAGTTCCACGTCGCCGCGCTGCGCAAGCTGCCGTACAATGGCGGAGCCCACCATCCCGCGATGGCCCGCCACAAAAATTCGTTGCTTATTCATTCTCAGGACTCCAGCGCGATAGCCACCTCGTAACCGTGAGATTTCAGCAGTGAGTGTTTTTTCGCGGCTTCCAGATCGTTCGCCACCATCTCGGAGACCATCTCCGACAGGGTGATTTCCGGTTTCCAGCCCAGTTTCTCATGCGCTTTGGACGGGTCGCCCAGCAGGGTTTCCACTTCCGCCGGACGGAAATAACGCGGATCAACGGCCACAATCACATCCCCCGGTTTCACGCCCGGCGCATCGTGTCCGGTAACGGATACCACGATCCCTTTCTCATTAATGCCTTCGCCTTCAAAGCGCAGTTTTATCCCCAGTTGCACCGCCGCCAGCTCCACAAACTGGCGTACGGAATACTGCACGCCGGTGGCAATCACGAAATCTTCCGGCTGCTCCTGCTGTAACATCATCCACTGCATCCGCACGTAATCTTTCGCATGACCCCAGTCGCGCAGCGAGTCCATGTTGCCGAGATACAGGCAGGACTCCAGTCCCTGGGCGATATTGGCGATGGCGCGGGTGATCTTACGGGTGACGAAGGTTTCGCCGCGACGCGGGGACTCGTGGTTAAACAGAATGCCGTTACAGGCGTAAATACCGTAGGATTCACGGTAGTTGACGGTGATCCAGTAGGCGTACAGTTTCGCCACCGCATAGGGGGAACGCGGGTAGAACGGCGTGGTCTCTTTCTGCGGAATTTCCTGCACCAGCCCGTACAGTTCAGAGGTGGAGGCCTGGTAGAAACGCGTTTTCTTTTCAAGACCGAGGAAGCGAATCGCCTCCAGCAGGCGCAGCGTGCCCATCGCATCCACATCGGCGGTATATTCCGGCGACTCAAACGACACCGCCACGTGGCTCATTGCGCCCAGGTTGTAGACCTCGTCCGGCTGCACTTCCTGTAAAATGCGGGTCAGGTTGGAGGCGTCGGTCAGGTCGCCATAATGCAGATGAAATTTCGGGTTGCAGCTGTGCGGGTCCTGATAAATATGGTCCACGCGCTCGGTATTAAACGATGACGCGCGGCGCTTGATACCATGCACCTCATACCCTTTTTCCAGCAGAAATTCTGCCAGGTAAGACCCATCCTGTCCGGTTACGCCAGTAATGAGAGCGACTTTTGACATTTTCATTTCCTCAAATAGTCCCGTTAGGGAGTAACTTTCTGAACGCGCTGGCGCGTTACCACTGCGGGATTGCCCCGACAAATCGCATTTGCCGGTAATGATTTAAATACGCTGCTGCGCGCGCCGACGACGGAGCCATGACCTATCGTCACGCCGGGCGCGACAAAAACATCGGTTGCCAGCCAACATTTTTCGCCAATAACAATCGGCGCAGCGTTAATATCGAAATGGGCGCTGGTATAATCATGGCTACCGGTACACAAATACCCTTTTTGTGAAATGACCGCATGTGCGCCAATATTAATTTCACCCAACGTATATAACACAGCGTCGTCGCCTACCCAGGCATAATCGCCGACGGTTAATTTCCACGGATAGGTAATTTTTACTGACGGTCGAATAACCACATTCTTTCCAATTTTGGCGCCAAACAGACGCAGCAAAAAGGCTCGCCAGCGATACAATATTTGCGGCGACCCGGCGAATAATGTCGCCTGTACCGCCCACCATAATTGTACTTTTAGCGCATTAGCGCCGCGGAACCCCTTCGGCACCGTAAAGCCGCTAAGATCCTGCATAATAACTCCCGGTGATTAGACTTTGTTATACCGCGCTTTTGTTTTACCCGTCGTTTTCAGGCGTAATAAATAGGATAATTGCGCCCAAAACCCTGGCACACGTAATATTTTTCGCTGTACGTTTTTTGCATCCTGACATAATTCCAGATTATTCGAGGTTGACACGCCGCCCATCGAAAATTCAGATACCAGTCCGTTAATTCGCCGAAAAGGATAGCCTGCTTTATAGAGACGGGCCGCCAGCGCATAATCTGAAGAGACATGATATTGCAGATCATAAGGATACTTTTTTAACGCTGCCGTCGGGAAAAATATCGCCTGATGGCTGGCTGGCAAACTATGGTAGATATAATACCCGGGTTTAGCCTTCCGGCGTATTTTATGCCCGCCGCCGAAATCCAGCAGCGCGTCGCCAATATACATCGCCTCGCCCTTTTGTCGCGCCAGTTGGCGGACAAACAGCGCGGCATCATCATGGAACGCATCACCGGAATTAAGAAACAGGGTATAGCGCCCCTGCGCCAGCGCAATGCCTTTGTTCATGGCATCATAAATACCGCGATCCTTTTCACTGATAAAACGCAGGTTAAACTCACCGTGACGTTTTTGCAGAAATTCGCGCGTGCCGTCCTCCGAACCGCCGTCCACTACGATCCATTCAAATGACAGACCCGGATCGCGTGCCAGATTGCGCAGCGAGCGCCAGGTTTTTACCACCCCTTCGTAATTGCGAAAGGCGACGGTAACGACGCTTAAAAACATGCCACCACCCCGTTATGAAATTTTTAACGCCTTGCGCAAAATGAACGGACAGACGATTAAAAAAGCATATTCCGGGCTAAATATTGAACCGGTAAAAAACAGCGACACCGGCGTAAAAAGATAGAGCTGCACCCGAAAATTACGATTATCGCCAAACGCATTTAGCGCCATTTTTAAAACTTTCCCCATATACCACAGCGTCATTAGCACTGCGAACCAGGAAAAATAAATAATCAGCAGATACAATCCATTGTCTATGGTTTTCCCGACATCCGCACCGTTAAAGATTCCGAATGATGCAACATATTCATAAAGTGAGCCAAATCTGACTACGCCATCAATATGGGTCAAGGAATATCCGACCATGACTAACGGGCCCACAATACGATAATAAGAAGATGAGCCTTCCGTCCCTAAATCGCCAAGTCGTGTCGCGATATAAGGAAATGCAATAATTACCCCAACCAAAAACAGAGTTAATGAGACCAGCGCCAGTGGAAGTTTTTTCTTTATCGCATCCTTATTCAAATATTGGAACGCCCACTCCAGAAGGTAAAACAGGATAAAGGTCATTACCCCTGAAAATGATCCTGATAATATTATCCCTGCCAGAATCATAGCATCGCTTTTCGGTGTTTTGATACCAAACTGTTTGATGCTCAGCCAAATTGAGATTAGTGCCAAAGCGAAAAATGCCGGTTCAAAATAAAGCGCAGTGGTACGCTTACCGCCAAATTTTATGAAGTTCAGTACGTAGCTATTACTGTAAATGAGATATTTCGAAATTCCTTCCATAATACTGCTGCCGCCGGTAAGGATAATTTGCGCCATCTCAACCGCGGCGAGCGCGACCACTATACCCACCACCAGATAAAAAAAACGCAAAATCTTTCGGTGGTTATGCGCGGAAATGGTTTTGAATCGGATACTCCAGACCATCCCGATAATGACCACAATATAGACAAACAGCATCGTGGACGTGACATATTTACCGGCATTCAGCGACTGGCCGAACAGGAAGTTAAATGCCGTAAGCCCCGCGCCGATGCCTAAGGCGATCATCAATTTTTTTACGCTAATGCGTTCCACAAATAACAGCAGCAACAGCGGTAAAAAAGTGACGATGGTAATGGGAAAGCTTTCCCCCAGTTGGGCAATCTTGACATTGACCAGTAGGTAGATCAGCGGCAGCAGCAGATAGCTACAGATTCTGATAGAACGAGACATACTCCTCCAGCATCTGTTGACCGCTGTACGCGACGCGGCTACGCATACGAAAGGCGTCCAGCGTGGCGCCAAATACCGCCTGAGCAATCTCTGGCTTACGCCGCTGCGCCAGGCGCAGTACATCTGTAGCGGCAAAGGTCTGGCCGCCGGATTTCGCCAGCACCTCCTGCGCCGCCTCGCTGTGGGTAGCGAGCACCGGTACGCCGATCGAGAGCGCTTCACACAAGATCAGCGGATAGTTATCGACCCGCGAGCTAAAGACCAGCGCATCCATCTCATTGAGCGCGCTCATTAATTTGCGCTTATCGGTTTCAAAACCGTGATTAACGACGTTTTGGCCGGTAAAAGGCGAAAATTTACCGAAGGTATGCAGTTCAATTTTTTCGCCCAGCGCCATCATGTCGTGTACCAGACGCTGGTCAGTTTTGCCGTCGTAACGCAAGTCATGCGCCACAATGGCGATCCGCGGTTTGCCCGGATTCAGCGGCACAGGTGATAGTTGCGCGAGAATCGCCTCGGTCGCCAGATCGATACCGTTGTTAATCACCCGGCAGAGTCCCGCGCCATAAACGCTGTTAAAGGCCTCGGCCACATGCTGGCTCGGCGAAATAAACTGGCAGCCCAGCCGCAGCATGTCCCGAAAGCGCTGACGTTTGCCGTCAATAAGCTGGTGCGCCCGATCCACCCTGACTGGCGGATAATTGCTTAGGGTCGGGCATTTTTGGCAGCCGCTTTTCCAGCCCTCGCAACCGTCGGTGAAGGCGCAACGCCCGGTGACGCTCCAGTGATCGTGCAGCGTCCAGACCAGCGTGACGTCTGGTTTTTGCGCTTTGACTTTTTCGCAAAACGTCACGATATCCGCCAGGTTTAGCCAGTAACTGTGGAGAACATGAAAATGCAGCACCAGCGGGCCGGATGTCTGGATAACCGTGCGGTAAAGATTGTCGAGATTGCCAAACAGATCGCGATTCAGGAAACGAAATAGCGCGATATTGGCGATTGCCGTGCCGCGCGGCGTCTGTTTTATCACCTGCGGATAACGGTGGTGGCTGACGCTTTTTTTTCCGCCTTTGCCATAACCATAGACAAAACGTGACGTCAGCCCTTTTTGCTGCGCCCGCAGATGGAGATCCAACGCCACTCCCGCCGCGCCGCCTTCCGCCAGCCGTACATTAAATTGCAGAATATTCATGTGCTGACCTTCACCCGTGCTTTTTCTCCCACCACCAGCGCATGATCCGGAATACTGTCAAGCACCACGCTACCCGCGCCAATCGTGACGTGATTACCGATAGTAATATCGCCAAGCAGGATGACATTCGCCCCCAGCTCAACGCCGTGACCAATCACCGGACAAGCCAGGCTGTCCGCGCCGCGATTGCCAATGGTGACGCCGTGGCGAATGGTAAAATCGTCGCCGGCGACGACATGTTTGTTGATCACTGCCGCGTAACCATGATGGATAGTGAACCGCCGACCAATGGTCGCGGCGGCCTGGATTTCATACCCGAACAGGCATTCCGTGATTACGCGATACAGCACCAGCACCGGCGCAGCCCACAGATTATTCAGCACATTCTTTTTGCGCCAGACGGAACAAAAATGAGCGATACGGTAGGCCAGCACCATGCAACAGGGGCGTAAGCTCCAGCTATTCGCGCGTAAGTCTTCCAGCATCGTTATCGCCCCCGCAGCCCGGCCGCCAGGCGTTTGCTATTACGCACGGAGAGCAACGTCAGCAACGTGCGCCAGGTCATTCGCTTATTGCGAATTTGGTACAGCGTAAAAAGCTGGTATTTTTTACTGGCGCGATCGAATTTATCTTTGTGCTTACGATAAAAATGGAAATAGCCGGAGAACTTTTTCGGCGAAGAGGTAATCTGCATCTCGCCGTGGTTGATATGTAAAATTTGCGTCGCCTCTTCGACTTTCCACGGTTCGCCATACTCCACCACCATGCGCAGAAAAATGTCGTAATCCTGCGCCGCCTTGAGTTCGGTATCGAACAAACTCGCTTTAAAACGCCAGGCCCAGGTAAAAACCTGATTGCCAATAATATTGCGCTTGTAGAACAAGCGGCGCGAATAAGGGGATTTCGGATACAGCGGCAGGCTGGCAGGCTGAGAGTAGACCTCGCCCTCGCACACATAGTCGTTGGCATACAAAAAGGCGTGCGTAGTCAACTGGTGTTTATGGGCCAGAAACACGCTCAGACGGTTTGGCGTCCATTCATCGTCATCATCAATACCGGTAATGTAGTGCCCTTGCGCCTGCATAATGGCCTGGTTGCGAACCGCGCAGGCGCCGGTATTCCTGGCGTTATGGGTATAACGGACGCGCGGGTCGTTCAGCTCCTCAACAAATTGTTGTAGCTGCTGATAAGATGAAGAGCAATCATCCACGATGATCATCTCCCAGTGACGGTAGTCCTGACGTAGTACTGATTTAATCGCCCGGATAGCCAACTGCTGCCTGTTCCAGGTTGGCATATAAATTGAGATCAGCGGATTGTCTGTTGTCATGCTTATTCCCCAGATAGTTTTGCCGCATGGCGCTACGCTTGTCCGGCCTACAGTCACAGGCCGCGCCATCCGGCACGCCTTATTTTTTATTTGGAATCTGACTGGTATTCATACTCGTAATAGCCATAATCCTGGTAGCCCGTCGCCCGGCGGAAAATGGAGTTGAGAATGACGCCTTTGACCTGAATGCCATTCTGGTCAAAACGGCTCAGACTGGTTTCCACCTCTTTTAAAGTGTTGACGGCATAACGCGCCACCATCAGCGTCGTCCCGACGTGACGCCCCACAATCGCGGCGTCCGTCACGGCCAGAATCGGCGGCGTATCGATTAATACCAGGTCGTAGCGGCTGCTTACCCAGGCGATTAGCTCGCCGAAGCGCTCGCTCATCAGCAATTCCGATGGATTAGGCGGCACCTGACCGCGCGGAATAAGATCAAAATTAGCGATCGCCGTGGGTTTCGCGCAGGAGGCTATCTCGCCTTTGCCCGCCAGAATGTCAGATAAGCCGTCCACGTTATTGGTGCCGAGCAGTTCATGGGTGTAGCCCTTGCGCATATCGCAGTCGATCAGTAATACCCGTTTATGCGTCTGGCTGATGACGGCCGCCAGGTTGGCGCAAACAAAGGTTTTGCCGATAGAGGGGCTGACGCCTGTGAGCATGAGTACATTATTTTGCGCCTGCATCATGGCGAAATGCAGGCTGGTGCGCAGGCTGCGAATCGCCTCAATCGCCAGATCGGTCGGATTGCCCACCGCCAGCAGTTGGCTCTGCTTGTAACGCTTAATCCCTTTAATGGTTTTGACGCTATCGCGCGCTTTTTGCCATTCCGACAGCGGAATACTGGCATAGACGCTGATCCCGTGCTCCTCCAGCGCCTGCGGGCTTTCAATACCGCGATTAAACAGCGAGCGCAGGAGCACGCCGACAATCGATAACATTAATCCCAGAATAATGCTGCCGAGAATAATCAACGCCTTTTTCGGCTTCAGCACGCCCGGCTGGGTAATCGCCAGGTCAACGATGCGCACGTCGCCAACGGTGCTGGCTTCGGTGATTTTCAGCTCCTGCTGTTTATTAAGCAGTTGCATATAGACCTGCTGGCCGGACTCCACATCGCGGGTCAAACGCACAATCTCCTGCTGGGTTTTCGGCATCGCCGTCACCCGCCCGTTCAGTTTGGCTTTTTCATCTTCCAGCGCTTTACGTTTTTCCAGCAGGGTGCGGTAAGCCGGATGCGCTTTGGTAAAGAGCTTGGAAATTTCCGCTTCTTTAAACGTCAACTCATTCAACTGGGCGTCGATATTAACCATCGAATCGAGCACCGCCTTCGCCTCCAGCGGTAAATCCACCGAGTCTTTATCCTGGCGGAAAGCGTTTAGCTTGTTTTCCGCCACATCCAGACGGCTGCGGACTTCCGGCAGTTGTTTTGCCAGAAACGCCAGGCTCTTCCCCGCCTCTTCAGATTTCCGCGCAATATCCTGTTGCAGATAGTTACGGGTAATACTGTTGAGAATGTCGCGGATCTGGTCGCGATCCTCTCCCGTGAACGTCAGGCTCAGAACGCCGGTATCTTTGCCGGTTTCCGTTACGGTGAGGTTATTTTGCAGGTTATTAATCATACCAAGCGTTGAGAATTTACTCACCGTAAATTCCGTATCAGGACGGGCGTCAATCGCCTCTACCCGCATCGTCACGCCGTCTTTATTGAGTGGCTGGCCCACAACGCCCTGCGCGCTAAATCCGCCGTCGCTGACCAACTGATAACGTTTGTCGCCCAGCACTTTGAGGGTGAAGATCTGTCCGCTCATCGTCTCTGGTCGGGTGAATGTCGTGACTTTCACCATTTCATTGTGACGTCCCATCAGCCGCTCCCACCCGGCGCCGAACAGCGGAAAGGTGTTTTTGGTGACGGCAATATCCAGATCCAGATCGTCAACGGTCTTCCCCAGCACCAGGCGCGATCGAATGAGCTGAATTTCCGCATCGGAAGCCGGCGGCTTATTCGCTAATGCGCTGTTGATATCCTGTACCAGCGAATTACCGGCGTTTTGTTCAATCTGCACCAGCGCATCGGCGCTATAGATGGGCGTGGCGAAGAACGTATAAATTACCGCGCACAGCGCAAATATGGCCGTCGTCCCCAACACCCACCAACGCGCTTCAATCACCGTTCCGACCAGACACCCGATATCGATTTCATCGCTACCTGTAACCGCCGCAGATTGTTTTACTTTTTCTGTCATGGTTTTCCCTGCTCTGCATTCAGTGCCTGCGCCCACTGGCGGGCAGACCTTTCCAGTAATGTGTACACCGCCTCAAACGCATCGCGGCTTTTGCGATACGGGTCCGGTATTTCACGCTCGCTGTCCCAGTGACCAAACAGCATTACCTTGCCGCGCATTTCCGGCGCAATGTCGCACAGGGCGGCGATGTGGCGTTTCTCCATCGTCAGAATCAGGTCATATTCCCGGCACAGACGCGCGGAAATTTGCCTTGCGCAGTGATTTTCCAAAGACAGATCATGAGCGCTGGCCACGCTCGCCGCCGCAGGATCGGCGCCTTTGCCGACCAGCGCTCCTAACCCGGCGGACGCTACCGTCAGCGAAGGATGAAAGCGCTTTAGCAAACGCTCTGCCGTCGGGGAACGGCAAACATTCCCCACACAGACCACTAAGATTTTGTTAAACATAACGATTACCAGGAATGAATGTCGCTGGCCGTATCCGTCATATAACGGACACCGCTAATGGTCGGCAGCAACTGATTGATCAGGCGGTTCCAGCGAGCAACCGGCGCGGTCGTGACGTACACCACATCGTAAGGCTGAAGTCGGAATTCCGTCGCCATCACCAATGACGTGGCGTCAGACATATCAAGCTGGTAGATATTGGCGATCTTGCCGCCGCGTCCCCCCTCGCCTTTCAACGGACGAATCACAAAAATGCCGCTGGCGTTGGAGGTGGTCAGATCGATGCCTTCCGCATTGCCCAATGCTTCGGTGAGCGTCATGCCGCTGAAATCCATTTTGAGGGTGCTCTGTTTTTTCACTTCGCCCATGACAAAGACTTTCAGATCGTCATTGCGCGGCACATACAGGATGTCACCAGGGTAGAGCAAGCGGTTCTGGCTAAGATCGCCATTTTGCATCAGCGCCTGTAGCGAAATGCGCTGTTCTTTGCCGTTGTGCGTCAACACGACGTTGCGCCAGTCCGCCATATCGGTCAGGCCGCCCGCAGCGTTAATCGCATCCAGGACGGTTAGCGGTACGTTAGTAATGGCCTGCTGACCGGATTTATTCACCTGGCCGGAGATGTACGCTTTTTGCGAGCGGAAAGCGGCGATATTGACATCCACCTGCGGGTCCGCGATGTACTTCGCTAAACGCCCGGTAATATCGCTGCGAATCTCTGACAAAGTTTTACCGACGACGCTAACCTTGCCAATGTAGGGATAAAACATGGTACCGTCCGGCTGTACCCAGTTGCCGGTATCGCTTGAGCTACGGTACTGGCCTGCTGGCGTGGTCAATTCCGGGTGATCCCAGACGGTGACATTCAGCACATCGCCAGGCCCGACGCGATACTGATAGCTGGCGATCTCCTGGTCCAGCGACATATTCGGTTGCGCGACATTGGGCCGCGGGCGTAATTGCTCAACCAGCCGTGGCGTCAGCGGATACACATTGACCATCCGGTCGAGATCAAAGTCAGCGTCTTGCTGTTTGATCACATCTTTCCCCATCGTAGACATATTGCTGCCCGGAAGTACTGTGCAACCACTTATCAAGCTGAGCGACGCCAATAATGGCATCAATTTCATTTTGGATTTCATCATTGATTATTTATCACTTTGGCAGAGTCATTATCCTGTGCAATTTAAATAGCGGCTTCGTCCGTGCACATTTACCTTGCAGTTAATGGCAGAGAAAATTAACTGGCATCATTCTGAAAAAAAATCAATTCATCCGCAGGCTATTGACAGAATAATAAAGGCTTATATTCAGGCTTTCAGGCACGCTACCGCCCCTGGCTTCTTAGCTACCAATACACTGATTATTCTAAATTTTCGCATTCCCCTCCGATTTCATCCTCGTTCAGATAAAAATCTTCAGCGAAATAAAGGTTACGTATTAATAGTTTTCTCGATGTCGTGACAGGATATTTAAGAGCGCTATCTTAATCCTGCAAGAATTGTTGCAGCTAACCTAATGACAGGCAAGGTAACAAACCCGCCATCCTATATTTTTAAGATTAATATTAAATGAATTCACAGATGATTTTAGGATTTTATTGAGGTTGACAATATTTATTTACTCCACTCCACCTGCGATATTTCCTAAATATATTCTTGACATTATTTAGTTTCCGACAGAAACATTACGGCTATTTTAAAGTTATTTTATAGCCGCGTAACAAAGATAAATTGCTCTGCGGCATTGCATTTTTCCGCCGTATTATCCATGATCGAATTGTGACAATTGTCATATTACAGAAGGTATTGCTCTTACTATGGAATGGATTGCCGATCCGTCAATCTGGGCCGGACTGGTAACGTTAATCGTTATCGAACTTGTTCTCGGCATTGATAACCTGGTCTTTATTGCCATCCTCGCTGAAAAACTACCGCCGGGGCAGCGCGACCGCGCGCGCATTACCGGCCTGATACTGGCGATGATCATGCGCCTGCTGCTGCTGGCGTCAATCTCGTGGCTGGTCACCTTGACTAAGCCGCTCTTTAGCGTACAGGCGTTAAGCTTCAGCGCCCGCGATCTGATTATGCTGTTCGGCGGCTTCTTCCTGCTCTTTAAAGCCACCATGGAGCTCAACGAACGGCTGGAAGGGAAAGATAGCGCCAACCCTACCCAGCGTAAGGGGGCGAAATTCTGGGCGGTGGTCGCGCAAATCGTGGTGCTGGACGCTATCTTTTCTCTCGACTCCGTGATTACCGCCGTGGGGATGGTCGATCACCTGGCGGTCATGATGGCGGCAGTGATAATCGCCATTAGCCTGATGCTGCTCGCCAGCAAGTCACTGACCCGATTTGTGAACAATCATCCCACCATTGTCATTTTGTGCCTTAGCTTCCTGCTAATGATCGGCTTTAGCCTGGTGGCGGAAGGGTTTGGTTTCCACATTCCGAAAGGGTATCTGTACGCGGCTATCGGCTTCTCGGTGATGATCGAGTCGCTCAACCAACTGGCTATTTTTAACCGCCGCCGTTTTCTTTCCGCTAACCATACGCTGCGCCAGCGCACAACAGAGGCCGTGATGCGGCTGATTAGCGGTAAAAAAGAGGATGCCGAAACCGCCGCGATGCTGGCAGACCATGACGACAGCCAGATTTTTAATCCGCAGGAGCGCAGGATGATTGAGCGGGTGCTGAATCTCAACCAGCGCACCGTAAGTAGCATCATGACGTCGCGTCACGATATCGAGCATATCGATCTCAACGCGCCGGAAGCGGAAATCCGCGCTCTGCTGGAAAAGAACCAGCATACGCGTCTGGTCGTGACGGGTGAAAATGAACAGGAAGATTTACTCGGCGTCGTCCACGTCATCGATCTGTTGCAACAATCGCTGCGCGGCGAACCGCTCAACCTGCGGGCGCTAATTCGCCAACCGCTGGTTTTCCCGGAAACATTGCCGCTGCTGCCTGCCCTGGAGCAGTTCCGTAACGCCAGAACCCATTTTGCCTTTGTCGTAGATGAGTTTGGCTCGGTTGAAGGTATTGTGACATTAAGCGATGTCATGGAGACTATTGCCGGTAATCTGCCGAATGAAGTCGAGGAAATTGACGCCCGCCACGATATTCAGAAGAACCCGGACGGTTCCTGGACAGCAAACGGCCATATGCCGCTGGAGGATTTGGTGCAGTACGTGCCGCTACCGCTGGATGAAAAACGGGAATACCATACGATTGCCGGATTATTGATGGAATATTTGCAGCGCATACCGCAAACCGGTGAAGAGGTTCAGGTGGGCGATTATTTGCTGAAAACATTGCAGGTAGAAAGCCATCGAGTGCAGAAAGTGCAGTTAATTCCGCTGCATAACGGCGAGCCAGACTAGGAGATGTAACGCCTGTTCGCCTGCCCCGGCCTGCTTACCAGACAGGCCGGAGGCGCGTTAGCCTCACCATCCGGCTCTGCCCTTTGGCCAAAAACTACAGCTTATCCAGCAGTTTCTTCACATCTTTACCATTGCGGGTATCTTTATTGCGCTCCGCCCAGTCGTTGAGCCGACGCTTCGCCTCATCCTGTAAATGCTTACGCAATAACTGATCCACTTGCAGGGTATAGTTCAGCTCCTGCCACTTGCCATAGACGCGCAGCGGCACCGGCGTCTCTTTCAGGAAGGTGATCAGGTTGCTATCGCCGTTCCAGCCGCCCAGCACACGCAGATTAAATTGTGTATCACAGCTCTGCTTAACCAGGTCCAGCGTTCCGCTGCCGGTTAACGCCAGCATAGAAGATTGCCCGACCATGTCGTCGAGCGTCAGCGTGCCCTTATTTAGCGTCAGATCGGTCGTGAAGCGATCCAGTCGGGTCGCGTTGTCCATATTTTCCTGCGACTGCTGCGCGTCGCCGCCGCTTCGCTCTACGGCCTGCTGCACCAGTTGCTGGAAATTCATCCCTTCGAGGCGCGTATTGCTCATGTCAACATGCGCTTTTCCTTTCCAGCTGTGGCGAAATGCCTCCGCGTCAATATCCGCCCCGGAGAAATCGCCAACCAGCGACATCTTACCGGTCAGGCTAATCGGATAATTGAAGGCTTTCAGGATAGTCCCAATCTCAACATGGTTGAGGCGAGGGTGGAATTCGATGCGTGGACTGGCGGTGCGGGCGTCCAGCGTGCCGGGCAGCGACATCTCTCCGTCGGCCAGTTTCCCCTGCAACTCGGTGATATCCAGCAATCCGGCCTGATTAGACATCTTCGTCGAAACCTGGGTAAAGTCCATTCCCCGCCAGCGAACTGAATCCGCCTGTAAAGCAATCTCCGCCGTAAAGCTTTGCAGCCCCTGATAAGGCGGCGCACCAACACGCGACGCGATAACTGGCCTGGTCAGGGGGAGCGTATTTTGCCCCTGCGACACCGCGCCGCCCGTCTGAGCCACTGTGCTATGATGCGGCAACAGGTTGTCCAGATTAAGCTTGCTGGACTGGAGGTCAATTTGCCATTCCGGCTGCTCCGCCAGCGTTACCTGAACATGCCCGGTCAGAGAACTGTCATTCGCCGTTAAATTTAAGTGGTTAAATGAAAGACGTTTTTGCGCCTCCTGCCACTGCGCCTGCAATTGTCCCTGCCCCTCAATCCCCTGCGCCGGTAGATCCGCGCCCTGCAATTGCCAGCGCAGTTGCTCAATACCCGCGGTTAAATTATGCGGATAATCGGAAGCATCCACCGTTCCGCTAAACGATAAAGCAAGATCCCGCTGATCGCGGTTCACGCGTCCCGAAAAATCAAACGTGCCGCGATGCTCGGCATCTTGTTCCATATTCAGACGAATATCGCGCACCGTGACCTGATCATCATTTTCATGTTGGAAAAGCAGCACGCCGTCGGCAACGCGCAGGCTACGAATATCAAACGACCAGCCGCGATCTTCCGCTACGTCCGGCAAGGTATTATCTTTCGGCGCGACCGGCGCATCATCACTGCGTACCGCTTCCGTTTGCGGCGTCAATTGAATCACCCCGCCTTTCAGCATCACCTGCTTAACATGAAGCTGATGACTCAACAGCGGCCATAAAGCGACATCCAGGCGCATATTGTCAGCCCGCACCAGCGGTTCGCTGGCGCCTCGCGCCGTTAGCGTCATTCGCCCGGAAAGGATGCTGAGTTGCGGCCATACGTGCCAGCGCAGCGGCCCGTCCAGTTGCAACTGATATTCACTACGCGCGGCAACCTGCTGCACCATATAGGCGCGGAAGTCATTTGGATTGACCAACAATACCAACGCAGAGAATCCGGCCACCAGCACGACCAGGAGAATCATCAGCGTCGTCAGAAATCGTCTCATGCTACCCTCAATGGACCGGCAGTATTGCGCCGAATGGCTCAGTCTTTATCAATCCGGCTGGCAACAGCGCCCTGCTGATCGCGATATTTGGCATCCTGACGGCGGTTATAAGGCCGCGCCGCCGGGCCGGACAGCGGCTCAAAGCTCAGCGCGCCGATGAGCATACCCGGACGCAACGCCAGCGGCAGCTTCCCGGAGTTGTAAAACTCAAGCACAATGCAGCCCGACCAGCCGGGATCGATACGGTGCGCCGTCACATGCACCATCAGCCCCAGACGCGCCAGCGAGGAGCGACCATCCAGCCAGCCCACTAAATCCGGCGGCAGGGTAACGGATTCAAAGGTAACGGCCAGCGCCAACTCGCCCGGATGCAGATAAAATGCCTCGCCGTCCGGCAAAACGATTTCATCGCTCATCACGCGATCCAGCGCTGCGCTGACCTCATCTTTCGGCCCGCTCAGATCGATAAACGCCGCCGTATGGCCACGGAAGGTTCGAAATTTATTGCCAAGACGTACATCGACCGTCGCGCCGTTAATGCGCTCTACGGGAGGTCGCGGGGTGATAGACAAACGGCCTTCATCCAGCCAGGCTTCAATATCTCGGTCGCATAAACGCATGGCACTTTCTCCTTTCGCGCATCAAGCCCTTAAATCAAGCACATCAAGGGCTAACCAGGTTATCACTGAACGGTACACAATTCGCCAGATTTATTCAAAGAACTGGCTGATTTTCGCTTTCAGAATATCAATAGCGATGCGGTTTTTACCGCCGCACGGCACGATAATATCCGCATATTGTTTGGAAGGCTCAATAAATTGCAGGAACATCGGACGCACCGTTTTCTGATATTGCGCCATCACCGAATCCATTGAGCGACCACGCTCGTTCACATCGCGTTTGATACGGCGCATCAAACAGATATCCAGCGGCGTATCGACAAAAATAGAGAAGTTCATCTCTTCACGCAAACGCGCGTCGGTCAGTAACAGAATACCTTCAAGAATAATCACTTTCTTCGGTTCTACGCGAACCGTTTCCTGCATACGGGTATGCTCAACATAACTGTATACCGGTAATTCAATCGCCGAACCGCGCTTGAGCGCCTGAAGATGCTGAAATAGCAGGCTGTGATCCATCGCATTCGGATGGTCATAGTTAGTTTTTACGCGTTCTTCCATCGACAGATGGCTTTGATCTTTGTAATAACTGTCTTCGGGAATAACGCCAATATGTTCGTCACCCACTTGTTCACGCAATTCGCGGTAAAGGGTACTGGCAATAAGACTCTTGCCGGAAGCCGATGCGCCAGCGATACCGATAATGACGCACTGATGAGACTGATCAGTCATAAATTTAGCGACCTGATTAACCTGGATGTAAGGAAGGGGGGCGCCGAAACACCAAACGCGGCAATTATAGGGATTTCAGCAGCGCGATACCAGTCCGGCGCTATGCCACGGTGAATTTGTTGGCGGCGCATTCGACGTCGCGACGTAAAAGCGTTCAGTTTTAACGCGGACAGCGGATTTATCGACCCGTCTGGAGGAGGAATACGCCGGGAGCCACAATTTATATTCAGCCAGCGTATAAATCATTACGCGTTTATACTAGCATAATCACAGAGTAAACTGACGCGTCCGGTATTCCGCGACGTTACCGGCGATTCGGATAGAGTGGTAATGAGTAAACCATCCCAACATGTTTTCGTTACCGTCCCCCACCCGCTATTGCGTCTGGTCAGTTTAGGCCTGGTCGCGTTTGTCTTTACGCTCTTTTCGCTCGTATTATCGCGTGTCGGCACCCAACTCGCGCCGCTGTGGTTCCCCACCTCCATTATGATGGTCGCGTTTTACCGCCATGCGGGCCGTCTGTGGCCTGGGATCGCGGTCGCCTGCTCGCTCGGCAGCATCGGCGCCTCACTGACTTTATTTCCTGCCGCCTCGCTTAACTTTAGCTGGACGGCAATAAATATTATCGAGGCGGCCACTGGCGCGATACTGCTGCGAAAACTGCTCCCCAGCTACAACCCCTTACAAAATTTGAATGACTGGTTTCGTCTGGCTATCGGCAGCGCCGTGATTCCGCCGCTACTCGGCGGCCTGTTATTTTGGCTGATAGCGCCGGAAGCGGTCGCCTCGAAAGCGTTTCTGATTTGGGTATTATCGGAAGCCATCGGCGCGCTGACGCTGGTGCCGTTAGGTTTACTGTTTAAACCACACTATCTGTTGCGTCATCGCGACCCGCATCTGTTGCTGGAAACGCTATTGACGCTGGTCATTACGCTGGCGCTAAGCTGGCTCGCTATGCGCTATATTCCGTGGCCGTTTACGTGCGTTATCGTCCTGTTGATGTGGAGTGCGGTGCGCCTGCCGCGAATGGAGGCGTTTTTAATTTTTTTAGCTACCGTTATCGTGGTCTCGCTCATGCTGGCCAATGACCCCACGCTGCTCGCCACGCCGAAAACCGACGTGATGGTCAATATGCCGTGGCTGCCTTTTTTAATGATCCTGCTGCCTGCCAATATGATGACGATGGTGATGTACGCGTTTCGCACGGAACGTAAACATATCACCGAGAGCGAATCCCGCTTTCGCAACGCGATGGAGTATTCCGCCATTGGTATGGCGCTGGTCGGTACGGAGGGTCAGTGGCTACAGGTCAATAAATCTCTGAGCCATTTTCTTGGCTATAGCCAGGATGAATTACGCACGATGACATTTCAGCAATTGACCTGGCCGGAAGACCTGAATAACGACCTTGAACAGCTAAACATGCTGGTGCGCGGCGACATCAATAGCTATTCCATGGAAAAACGCTACTACACCCGCAACGGCGATGTCGTCTGGGCGCTGCTGGCCGTCTCGCTAGTTCGTCATAAAGACAATAAACCTCTCTATTTTATTGCTCAGATTGAAGATATTAACGATCTCAAGCAAAGCGAGCAGGAAAACCAGCGGTTGATGGAGCGTATTACACAGGCGAACGACGCGCTGTTTCAGGAAAAAGAACGGTTGCACATCACGCTTGACTCTATCGGAGAAGCGGTGGTGTGTATTGATGTCGCGATGAATATCACCTTTATGAACCCGATCGCCGAGAAGATGAGCGGCTGGCGGCAAGAGGATGCTTTAGGCGCGCCATTATTAACGGTTCTGCGCATTACGTCAGGTGATAAGGGGCCGCTGCTGGAGGATATTTATCGCGCCGACAGGTCGCGATCGGACATGGAACAGGAGATAGTGCTCCATTGTCATAACGGCGGTAGCTACGATATTCATTACAGTATCACGCCGCTCAGTACGCTTGACGGCGATAAGATTGGTTCGGTTCTGGTTATCCAGGACGTTACCGAATCACGAAAAATGTTACGCCAGCTCAGCTACAGCGCAACGCATGACGCCCTCACCCATCTTGCCAACCGCGCCAGTTTTGAAAAGCAGCTTCAACAGCGCCTGCAAACAATACAGGAATCGCCTCAACATCATGCGCTGGTGTTTATCGATCTGGACCGTTTTAAAGCGGTTAACGACAGCGCGGGACATGCCGCCGGCGATGCCTTATTGCGCGAGCTCGCGTCACTGATGCTCAGTATGCTTCGCTCCGGCGATCTCCTGGCCCGTCTGGGTGGCGATGAGTTTGGCCTGTTGCTGCCGGATTGTAATAGTGACAGCGCGCGCTTTATCGTGACGCGGCTTATCAACGCCGTTAATGAGTATCACTTTATGTGGGAAGGACGCCTGCATCGGATCGGCGCCAGCGCCGGGATCACAATGATAAATGAACATAACTGCCAGCTCACAGAGGTCGTGTCTCAGGCCGATATTGCCTGCTACGCCGCGAAAAATAGCGGTCGAGGCCGTCTGACCGTGTACGAACCGCAGCACGCATTAACCTCCTCAAAGGGAATGATGCCGCTGGAAGAACAGTGGCATATGATTAAAAATAACCACCTGCTAATGCTTGCCAGAAACGTCGCGCCGCCGCGTACGCCGGAGGCCACCAGCTTTTGGCTGGTCTCACTCAGGCTGTGGACCAGCGAAGGGGAAGTGATGGAAGAGCGCGCGTTCCGGGCAGGGTTAGCCGACTCCGCGCTGCATCACGCGCTTGACCGACGGGTATTCCATGAGTTTTTCCGCCATGCGGCGACCGCCGTCGCCAGCAAGGGATTAAGCGTTGCGCTGCCGCTGTCCGCCGCGGGATTATACAGCGCGACCCTTATTGATGAGCTGCTGGAACAACTGGAGCATAGCCCACTGCCGCCACGGTTATTACACCTGATTATCCCGGCTGACGTTATCGTTAAGCAGGCGCAGACCGCCGCTGCGACTCTGCGAAAACTGCGGCAACGCGGCTGCCAGGTGATTCTCAGCCATGTCGGGCGCGATTTACAGCTGTTTAATTTACTGACCCCGCATATCGCTGATTATTTACTGCTGGATAGCGACCTTATCGCCAACGTTCATGAGAATTTAATGGATGAAATGCTGACCTCGATCATCCAGGGACACGCCCAGCATCTGGACATCAAAACGCTCGCCGGGCCGGTACAAAACCCACAGGTGCTGGATACGCTCTCCCGTATTGGCGTGGATCTGATTTATGGCGACACTATCGCCGAAGCGCAACCGCTGGATTTGTTACTGAATACCAGCTATTTCGCTATCCATTGACGGTTGCCAGCCGTGGGTATACCAGATATGCAGTAGCGCGTAGGAACGCCACGGTTTCCAGCGCTCCGCGTAGCGACGGATCTGCGCGGGCGTCATCCCGGCGAAGCGCTGCTTAATTAAGTAATCATCGGGCAAAAAGATATCTTTTGCCTGCCAACCGCGCAGGGCGAAATAGTTCGCCGTCCAGCGGCCAATTCCCGGAAACGTTTGTAAATTTTTAACGCTCTGCTCAATATCCGGCGGCGCGGTGAGCGCCAGTTTTCCCGCCAGCGTCGCCTGCGCCAGATGAATCAGCACTTCGGCGCGCCGCAGCGGCATCCCCAGAGCTTTAAGCGCCAGCGGATCGGCCAACGCCAGCGTTTCTGGACCGGGAAAACAGACATAATCGGGCGCATCCGGCAACGCCTCGCCATAGCGGCGCGCCACTTTCGCCGTCAACCTTGCCGCCATCGCGACACTCACCAGTTGCCCCAGTATCGCCCGCACGCCCTGTTCAAACGTATCAACCGATCCCGGTAAACGCAGCCCCGGTCTGTCCTCGCCCAGTGGCCCCAGCACGGCGGCAACCTGCGCGGGCTGGCAGTCAAGATCAAACAGACGCGAAACCTTCGCCAGACACGCCGGCGCGACGGGAAGTAATCCGGCGCTCACGCTAACCTGCACAGTGTGGGTGGGCAGATGGGGCCTCACGCTGACCAGTCCGCGATGCTCGCCCACCACCAGGCTGCGCGCATAAAAGCCCTCGCCTACTGTTTCCACGCCGTCCACCGCACGCGCGGCAAGAAAGCCCAACATCCACGACCAGTCGTAAGGCGGCTGCCAGCTCAGGGTAAACATACTTTTCTCCTTTATTTGACCTTTCAGCATAAACGCTAATCGCACGTAACGCCTTGCTTTCATATTCCAGTTGTCGCCGCGACGACATTTCGCTAAAGTCACGCCCCTTCTTCACTGGCATGGGGATTTTAAGGTGTTTATCGGATTTGATTACGGTACGGCAAACTGCTCGGTCGCCATTATGCGCGACGGGCATCCACAGTTGCTGACAATGGAGAATAACAGCGCATTACTGCCGTCTATGCTGTGCGCGCCGACGCGCGAAGCGGTGAGCGAGTGGCTGTATCGCCATCATGATGTGCCGGCAACGGACGAAGAAACCCAGGCGCTGCTACGCCGCGCGATACGCTACAACCGCGAGGAAGATATTGAGGTTGGCGCGCAAAGCGTACAGTTTGGTCTGGCGTCGCTGGCGCACTATATTGACGATCCCCAGGAGGTCTGGTTTGTCAAATCGCCGAAATCCTTTTTAGGCGCCAGCGGCCTGAAACCGCAGCAGGTCGCGCTGTTTGAAGATTTAGTCTGCGCCATGATGGTACATATTCGTCATACGGCGCACAGCCAATTGCCGGAGGCCATTACCCAGGCGGTGATCGGTCGCCCGATCAACTTTCAGGGACTGGGCGGCGATGACGCGAACCGCCAGGCGCAGGGTATTCTGGAGCGGGCGGCAAAACGCGCCGGTTTTCAGGAGGTGGTATTCCAGTACGAACCGGTTGCGGCGGGCCTGGACTACGAGGCTACGCTGCGGGAAGAGAAGCGTGTGCTGGTCGTGGATATTGGCGGCGGCACCACCGACTGCTCCATGCTGCTGATGGGGCCGCAGTGGCGTCAGCGCGCCGATCGTGAAAACAGCCTGTTGGGGCACAGCGGTTGCCGCGTGGGCGGAAACGATCTGGATATCGCGCTGGCCTTTAAAAATCTGATGCCTTTGCTGGGCATGGGCGGCGAAACCGAAAAAGGTATCGCCCTGCCGGTGCTGCCGTGGTGGAACGCCGTCGCGATTAACGACGTCCCGGCGCAAAGCGATTTTTACAGTAGCGCGAATGGTCGTCTGTTGAACGATTTGGTTCGCAACGCGCGTGAAGCAGACAAGGTCGCGTTGCTGCTCAAGATCTGGCGTCAGCGGCTTAGTTACCGCCTGGTACGCTGCGCGGAAGAGAGCAAAATCGCCCTTTCCGGCCAGGCGGATGTTACGGCGAGGCTGCCATTTATCAGCGACGACCTGGCGGTCGCTATCAGCCAGCAAGGACTGGAAGCGGCGCTGGATCAACCGCTGGCGCGTATTCTGGAACAGGTGCAACTGGCGCTGGACAGTGCGCAGGAAAAACCGGATGTCATCTATCTGACCGGCGGCAGCGCCCGTTCGCCATTGATTAAAAAAGCGCTTTCCGAACAGCTACCGGGCATACCCGTCGCTGGCGGCGATGATTTCGGCTCCGTCACCGCAGGACTGGCGCGCTGGGCGGAGGTCGTTTTCCGCTAAGCGCCTCGCAAGCCCAGCGCTGATGGATTGACATTATTCTTGATGTGGCTTAACGTCAGGAGTGAGGGTAAGGGAGGATTCCTCCTCCCCCTGGTGTCTTAGTAAGCTGGTAGGCTAATCACTAAGAGTATCACCAGTATGATGACTACCTTCATCATAACCCTTTCCTTATTTTGGCCCCTTCCTCGGGAGGGGCTTTCCCGTTTCAGCGTCCTGCTGAAATCGGTGGCTTACCTTCATTGCCGTGCCGCCACTTTACCGCACTCCGGCGCGTTAACGATTTTCACCGATGAGAGTTGCGTAGCGCCTCGCAAAGCGAGTCGCCATTCAGAATAATCCCGACCGTGTTCCATAATTCCTCCATTTTTCTCCCTTCCCTGCTGACTACAATAGAGGAAGCAACATTCCGCAAAACGTTTCAGGATGAGAAACTTATACCGATGAAAGGCAGTAATACTTTCCGCTGGGCAATAGCGATTGGGGTTGTAGTAGCCGCCGCCGCATTCTGGTTCTGGCATAGCCGGGCGTCGCCGCGCAAGCGCCGCATACCGCCGCCGCAGGTCGCCGCGGTATGCGCGACGGCCCTCTGGCGCCGGTACAGGCCGCGACCGCGACCACGCAGGCCGTACCGCGCTATCTGAGCGGGCTGGGTACCGTGACCGCCGCGAATACCGTTACGGTGCGTAGCCGCGTGGATGGTCAACTCATCGCCCTGCACTTTCAGGAAGGTCAGCAGGTCAACGCAGGCGATCTGCTGGCGCAAATCGATCCCAGCCAGTTTAAGGTCGCCCTGGCGCAGGCGCAGGGACAGTTGGCGAAAGATAACGCTACGCTGGCGAATGCGCGTCGTGATCTGGCGCGCTATCAACAACTGGCAAAAACCAATTTGGTTTCCCGTCAGGAACTGGATGCGCAACAGGCGCTGGTCAACGAAACCCAGGGAACCATTAAAGCGGATGAAGCCAATGTCGCCAGCGCGCAGTTACAGCTCGACTGGAGTCGTATCACGGCCCCGGTCTCGGGACGCGTGGGTCTGAAACAGGTGGATGTCGGCAACCAGATTTCCAGCAGCGATACCGCCGGTATTGTCGTCATTACGCAAACGCACCCGATTGATCTCATTTTTACTCTGCCGGAAAGCGATATCGCGACCGTGGTTCAGGCGCAAAAAGCGGGGAAAACGCTGGTCGTAGAAGCCTGGGATCGGACTAACTCGCACAAATTGAGCGAAGGTGTGTTGCTCAGTCTGGACAACCAGATTGATCCCACGACGGGAACGATCAAAATTAAAGCGCGCTTTACCAATCAGGACGATACGCTGTTCCCCAATCAATTTGTGAACGCCCGGATGCTGGTCGATACCGAACAAAATGCCGTTGTGGTGCCTGCCGCGGCGGTGCAAATGGGCAATGAGGGCCACTTTGTGTGGGTGCTGAACGACGAAAATAACGTCAGCAAGAAGCGGGTAAAAATCGGTATTCAGGATAACCGAAACGTGGTGATCAGCGCAGGATTGTCGGCAGGCGATCGCGTCGTTACCGATGGTATTGATCGGCTGACGGAAGGCGCAAAAGTCGAGGTCGTTGAGCCGCAAACCACCATGGCGGATGAAAAATCCCCTTCCCGCCATGAAGGTCAAAAAGGAGCGCGCGCCTGATGCAGGTATTACCTCCGGGCAGCACGGGCGGCCCTTCGCGTCTGTTTATTCTGCGCCCCGTGGCCACCACTCTGCTGATGGCGGCGATTTTACTCGCCGGGATTATCGGCTATCGCTTCCTGCCCGTCGCCGCTTTGCCGGAGGTCGACTACCCCACTATTCAGGTGGTTACGCTCTACCCTGGCGCCAGCCCGGATGTCATGACCTCCTCCGTCACCGCGCCGCTTGAGCGCCAGTTCGGCCAGATGTCAGGACTTAAGCAGATGTCGTCGCAAAGCTCCGGCGGCGCATCGGTGGTGACGCTACAGTTTCAGTTAACGCTGCCGCTGGACGTTGCCGAGCAGGAAGTACAGGCGGCGATTAACGCAGCCACCAATTTATTGCCTTCCGACCTGCCGAATCCGCCGATTTATAGCAAAGTCAATCCGGCGGACCCGCCGATTATGACGCTTGCCGTCACCTCAAACGCGATGCCGATGACCCAGGTAGAGGACATGGTAGAAACCCGCGTGGCGCAGAAGATCTCACAGGTCTCCGGCGTCGGGCTGGTGACGCTTGCCGGCGGGCAGCGCCCTGCGATACGCGTAAAACTGAATGCTCAGGCTATCGCCGCGCTCGGTCTGACCAGCGAAACAGTCCGTACCGCAATTACCGGCGCCAACGTCAACTCGGCGAAAGGCAGTCTGGATGGCCCCGAACGGGCGGTGACGCTTTCTGCTAACGATCAGATGCAGTCTGCCGACGAATACCGCAAGCTTATCATCGCGTATCAAAACGGCGCGCCGGTACGGCTGGGCGATGTCGCCACCGTCGAACAGGGGGCGGAAAATAGCTGGCTCGGCGCATGGGCGAATCAAGCTCCGGCTATCGTGATGAACGTTCAACGCCAGCCCGGCGCCAATATCATTGCGACAGCGGACAGCATTCGCCAGATGCTGCCCCAGCTTACCGAAAGCCTGCCGAAATCGGTGAAGGTCACGGTCCTGTCCGATCGCACCACCAATATTCGCGCTTCCGTGCGCGATACCCAGTTTGAACTGATGCTGGCGATCGCGCTGGTCGTCATGATTATCTATCTGTTTTTACGTAATATTCCCGCCACAATTATTCCCGGCGTCGCCGTACCGCTGTCGCTTATCGGCACCTTTGCGGTGATGGTGTTTTTGGATTTTTCCATTAATAACCTGACGCTGATGGCGCTCACTATCGCCACGGGTTTCGTGGTGGACGATGCGATTGTGGTGATCGAGAACATCTCGCGCTACATCGAAAAAGGAGAAAAACCGCTGGCGGCGGCGCTCAAAGGCGCGGGCGAAATCGGCTTTACCATTATTTCCCTCACCTTTTCACTGATTGCGGTGCTGATCCCGTTGCTCTTTATGGGCGATATTGTTGGTCGACTGTTCCGCGAATTTGCGGTGACGTTGGCGGTAGCGATTTTAATCTCCGCCGTCGTCTCTTTGACGCTCACGCCCATGATGTGCGCGTGTATGCTCAGCCAGCAATCTCTGCGTAAACAAAACCGCTTTTCCCGCGCCTGCGAGCGGATGTTTGACCGCGTGATCGCCAGCTACGGACGCGGATTAGCGAAAGTGCTCAACCATCCGTGGCTTACATTGAGCGTGGCATTCGCCACGCTCCTGCTCAGCGTTATGCTGTGGATAGTCATCCCGAAAGGGTTCTTTCCGGTACAGGATAACGGCATTATCCAGGGGACGCTGCAGGCGCCGCAATCGTCATCGTATGCCAGTATGGCGCAACGTCAGCGCCAGGTGGCGGAGCGGATATTACAGGACCCGGCGGTGCAAAGTCTGACGACTTTTGTTGGCGTAGACGGCGCTAACCCCACGCTCAATAGCGCGCGCCTGCAAATTAACCTCAAGCCGCTGGATGCGCGTGATGACCGCGTGCAGCAGGTGATCTCCCGGCTGCAAACCGCCGTGGCGACGATTCCCGTCGTGGCGCTGTATCTCCAGCCGACGCAGGATTTAACCATCGACACGCAGGTCAGCCGCACGCAGTATCAGTTTACCCTGCAGGCCACGACGCTCGATGCGCTCAGCCACTGGGTGCCAAAACTGCAGAACGCGCTACAGTCGTTACCACAGCTCTCTGAGGTAAGCAGCGACTGGCAAGATCGAGGATTAGCGGCCTGGGTGAATGTCGACCGCGACAGCGCCAGCCGTCTGGGTATCAGCATAGCGGATGTGGATAACGCGCTCTACAACGCGTTCGGACAACGCCTGATTTCAACGATTTATACCCAGGCGAACCAGTACCGCGTCGTGCTGGAGCATAATACCGCCAGCACGCCGGGCCTGGCGGCGCTGGAGACGATTCGCCTGACGAGTCGCGACGGCGGCACCGTATCGCTCAGCGCGATTGCCCGCATTGAGCAGCGCTTCGCTCCGCTCTCCATCAATCATTTAGATCAGTTCCCGGTTACGACATTTTCGTTTAACGTGCCGGAGGGCTATTCGCTCGGCGATGCGGTGCAGGCGATTCTCGATACGGAAAAAACGCTCGCCCTGCCAGCGGATATTACAACGCAGTTTCAGGGCAGTACGCTCGCCTTCCAGGCGGCGCTGGGCAGCACCGTCTGGCTTATTGTCGCCGCCGTGGTGGCGATGTATATCGTGCTCGGCGTGCTGTATGAGAGTTTTATCCATCCGATCACGATTCTCTCAACGCTGCCTACGGCGGGCGTCGGCGCGCTGCTGGCGCTGATCATCGCTGGTAGCGAGCTCGATATTATCGCCATTATCGGCATTATTTTGCTGATCGGCATCGTGAAGAAAAACGCCATCATGATGATTGACTTCGCCCTCGCCGCTGAACGCGAACAGGGGATGAGTCCGCGCGACGCTATCTTCCAGGCCTGTCTGCTGCGTTTTCGACCGATTCTGATGACCACGCTGGCGGCGTTGCTCGGGGCATTGCCATTAATGTTGAGTACCGGCGTTGGCGCGGAATTACGTCGCCCGTTGGGGATCGCGATGGTGGGCGGCCTACTGGTCAGCCAGGTATTAACTCTGTTTACCACACCGGTGATTTATCTCCTGTTTGACCGCCTGTCGCTGTACGTGAAAAGTCGCTTTCCGCGCCATAAAGAGGAGGCGTAGATGCGCTTTTTCGCCCTTTTCATCTACCGCCCGGTCGCCACCATTTTGATTGCCGCCGCCATTACGCTGTGCGGCATTCTGGGCTTTCGTCTGCTGCCGGTCGCCCCGCTGCCGCAGGTCGATTTCCCGGTGATTATGGTTAGCGCCTCGCTGCCGGGCGCCTCGCCGGAAACCATGGCTTCGTCGGTGGCGACGCCGTTGGAACGTTCTTTGGGACGCATTGCAGGCGTCAATGAAATGACTTCCAGCAGCTCGCTCGGCAGTACGCGCATTATTCTCGAATTTAATTTCGATCGTGATATTAACGGCGCGGCGCGCGATGTGCAGGCCGCCATTAACGCCGCGCAAAGCTTGTTGCCAGGCGGAATGCCCAGCCGCCCGACTTATCGCAAGGCCAACCCGTCCGACGCGCCGATTATGATTTTAACGCTCACCTCGGAGAGCTGGTCACAAGGCAAACTGTATGATTTCGCCTCTACTCAACTGGCGCAAACCATCGCGCAAATTGACGGCGTCGGCGATGTTGACGTCGGCGGCAGCTCCCTGCCCGCAGTACGTGTAGGCTTAAACCCGCAGGCGCTCTTTAACCAGGGCGTCTCGCTGGATGAGGTCCGCGAAGCGATCGACAGCGCCAACGTACGCCGACCGCAAGGCGCAATTGAAGATAGCGTCCACCGCTGGCAAATCCAGACCAACGACGAACTGAAAACCGCCGCCGAATACCAGCCGCTGATTATTCACTATAACAACGGCGCGGCGGTACGCCTGGGCGACGTCGCCAGCGTCACCGACTCGGTGCAGGATGTCCGTAACGCCGGGATGACGAACGCTAAACCCGCTATTTTGTTGATGATCCGCAAGTTGCCGGAGGCCAACATTATTCAGACGGTCGACGGCATCCGGGCAAAACTGCCGGAACTGCGGGCAATGATCCCCGCCGCTATCGATTTACAAATCGCCCAGGATCGTTCGCCGACAATTCGCGCATCGCTGCAAGAGGTAGAAGAGACGCTGGCTATCTCTGTCGCGCTGGTGATCCTGGTGGTGTTTTTATTCCTGCGTTCCGGGCGCGCCACGCTAATCCCCGCCGTCGCCGTTCCCGTTTCGCTCATCGGCACCTTCGCCGCCATGTATCTGTGCGGCTTCAGCCTCAACAATCTGTCGCTGATGGCGCTGACTATCGCGACCGGATTTGTCGTTGATGATGCCATTGTGGTGCTGGAAAATATCGCCCGCCATCTGGAGGCGGGAATGAAACCTTTGCAGGCGGCATTACAGGGTACGCGGGAAGTCGGGTTTACGGTCATCTCCATGAGTCTGTCGCTGGTGGCGGTATTTCTGCCGCTGCTGTTAATGGGCGGCCTGCCAGGACGATTATTACGGGAATTCGCCGTTACCCTCTCGGTGGCGATTGGCATTTCGCTGGTGGTCTCGCTCACACTGACGCCGATGATGTGCGGCTGGATGCTTAAATCAAGCAAACCGCGCACCCAACCGCGTAAACGGGGCGTTGGCCGTTTGCTGGTCGCCTTGCAACAGGGTTACGGCACGTCGTTAAAATGGGTGCTTAACCATACGCGTCTTGTCGGTGTGGTTTTTCTTGGCACCGTTGCGCTGAACATCTGGCTTTATATCGCCATCCCTAAAACATTCTTTCCGGAGCAGGACACTGGCGTGTTGATGGGCGGTATTCAGGCTGACCAGAGCATCTCTTTCCAGGCCATGCGCGGCAAGCTGCAGGATTTTATGAAAATTATTCGCGACGATCCGGCGGTGAATAATGTCACTGGTTTTACCGGCGGCTCGCGGGTGAATAGCGGCATGATGTTTATTACGCTGAAGCCGCGCGGCGAACGCAAAGAGACGGCGCAGCAAATCATTGATCGACTGCGGGTCAAACTGGCAAAAGAACCCGGCGCCAGGCTGTTTCTGATGGCGGTACAGGATATTCGCGTCGGCGGGCGGCAGGCTAACGCCAGTTACCAATATACATTGCTGTCTGACTCCCTGCCGGCGCTGCGCGAGTGGGAGCCGAAAATACGCAAAGCGCTCTCGGCCCTGCCGCAACTGGCGGACGTAAACTCCGACCAGCAGGATAACGGCGCGGAGATGAACCTTATCTACGACCGCGACACCATGTCACGGCTGGGCATTGATGTTCAGGCCGCAAACAGTCTGTTAAATAATACTTTCGGCCAGCGGCAAATTTCCACCATTTATCAGCCGATGAACCAGTATAAAGTGGTGATGGAAGTCGATCCGCGCTATACCCAGGATATCAGCGCGCTGGAGAAAATGTTCGTTATCAACCGTGACGGAAAAGCGATCCCCCTCTCTTATTTCGCCCAATGGCGGCCCGCCAATGCGCCGCTGTCGGTGAACCATCAGGGACTTTCCGCGGCGTCCACGATTGCCTTTAACCTGCCGACCGGCACATCGTTATCGCAGGCGACGGAGGCCATTAATCGCACCATGACGCAGCTTGGCGTCCCCTCGACGGTACGCGGCAGTTTTTCCGGAACGGCGCAAGTCTTCCAGCAGACCATGAATTCACAGCTTATTTTGATAGTGGCGGCGATCGCTACCGTCTACATTGTGCTGGAGATACTGTACGAAAGCTACGTCCATCCGCTGACCATTCTCTCTACTCTGCCATCGGCGAGCGTTGGGGCGCTTCTGGCGCTGGAACTCTTCAATGCCCCTTTCAGCCTAATCGCCCTGATAGGGATCATGCTATTAATTGGCATTGTGAAGAAAAACGCCATTATGATGGTCGATTTTGCGCTTGAAGCGCAACGAAGCGGCGGCCTGACGCCGGAACAAGCCATTTTCCAGGCCTGCTTGTTACGCTTCCGTCCAATAATGATGACCACGCTGGCGGCGCTGTTCGGCGCACTGCCATTGGTGTTATCTGGCGGAGACGGTTCGGAATTACGGCAGCCGCTGGGGATAACCATTGTCGGCGGTTTGGTCATGAGCCAGCTCCTGACGCTCTATACCACGCCGGTGGTGTACCTCTTTTTCGACCGCCTGCGGCTGCGTTTTTCGCGTAAAAATAGCAAACCGGTAGTAGAGATATGACAGAACTTCCTGACAACACCCGCTGGCAACTCTGGATTGTGGCATTCGGCTTTTTTATGCAGTCGCTGGATACCACCATCGTCAACACTGCGCTGCCCTCCATGGCGAAAAGCCTGGGGGAAAGCCCGCTGCATATGCACATGGTAGTGGTGTCATATGTTCTCACCGTCGCCGTGATGCTCCCCGCCAGCGGCTGGCTGGCAGACAAAATCGGCGTGCGTAATATTTTCTTTGCCGCCATCGTGCTGTTCACGCTGGGTTCGCTGTTTTGCGCCCTCTCCGGTACGCTTAATCAACTGGTATTAGCGCGAGTTTTACAAGGCGTAGGCGGCGCGATGATGGTGCCGGTCGGACGCCTGACGGTCATGAAAATCGTGCCGCGCGCGCAATATATGGCGGCGATGACCTTCGTCACCCTACCGGGACAGATCGGGCCGTTACTCGGCCCCGCGCTGGGCGGGGTGCTGGTGGAATATGCTTCATGGCACTGGATCTTTCTGATCAATATCCCGGTGGGAATTGTCGGCGCTATGGCGACCTTTATGCTGATGCCAAACTACACCATAGAGACCCGGCGCTTTGATCTGCCGGGGTTCCTGCTGTTAGCTATCGGCATGGCGGTACTCACGCTGGCGCTGGACGGTAGTAAAAGCATGGGGATTTCGCCCTGGACATTAGCCGGACTTGCTGCGGGTGGCGCGGCAGCCATTCTGCTCTATCTCTTCCATGCCAAAAAAAGCTCAGGTGCGTTATTCAGCCTGCGATTGTTCCGCACGCCCACGTTTTCACTGGGGTTGCTGGGCAGTTTTGCCGGGCGTATCGGCAGCGGTATGCTGCCGTTTATGACGCCGGTCTTTTTACAAATTGGTCTTGGTTTTTCACCGTTTCATGCCGGTTTGATGATGATCCCCATGGTGCTGGGCAGCATGGGAATGAAGCGGATTGTGGTGCAGATAGTTAACCGTTTTGGCTATCGTCGGGTTCTGGTAGCGACCACGCTCGGACTGGCATTGGTTAGCCTGTTGTTTATGTCGGTCGCGCTGCTCGGCTGGTATTATCTCCTGCCGCTGGTACTGCTTTTGCAGGGAATGGTGAACTCGGCGCGCTTTTCTTCCATGAATACCTTAACGCTAAAAGACCTTCCCGATACGCTGGCCAGCAGCGGCAATAGCTTATTATCGATGATTATGCAGCTCTCGATGAGTATCGGCGTCACTATTGCCGGGATGCTGCTGGGTATGTTTGGCCAACAGCATATCGGGATAGACAGTAGCGCCACACATCACGTCTTTATGTACACCTGGTTATGTATGGCGGTTATTATCGCGCTACCGGCGATAATTTTTGCCCGCGTGCCGAACGATACACAGCAAAACATGGTCATTTCACGGCGTAAAAGGAGCCTGTAATGAAAGTCTGGCGGCCCGGAATCACCGGCAAGCTGTTTCTGGCGATTTTCGCCACCTGCATCGTGCTGCTGATCAGTATGCATTGGGCCGTGCGCGTCAGTTTTGAACGCGGATTTATTGACTATATCAAACACGGCAACGAGCAGCGGCTACAAATGCTGGGCGATGCGCTGGGCGACCAGTACCAGCAACACGGCAACTGGCGTTTTTTACGTAACAATGATCGCTTCGTTTTCCAGATTCTGCGTTCATTTGAGCATGACAACGACCGCGATAAACCCGGCCCCGGTATGCCGCCGCACGGTTGGCGCACCCAATTCTGGGTCGTCGATCAAAATGGCCGGGTGCTGGTCGGCCCACGCGGTCCGGTGCCGCATGACGGTACTCGCCGCCCCATTCTGGTCAATGACGTCGAAGTCGGCGCGATTATCGCCTCGCCTGTCGAGCGGCTGACGCGCAATACGGATATTAATTTTGATATGCAGCAGCGGCGCGCCAGTTGGATGATCGTGGCGTTATCAACCTTGCTGGCCGCGCTGGCGACATTTTTGCTGGCGCGTGGCCTGCTCGCCCCGGTCAAACGGTTGGTCGAGGGTACGCACAGACTGGCGGCGGGGGATTTTACCACGCGCGTGACCCCAACCAGCGCTGATGAACTGGGAAAACTGGCGCAGGACTTTAACCAGCTTGCCAGCACGCTGGAAAAAAACCAGCAGATGCGCCGCGACTTTATGGCGGATATTTCCCACGAACTGCGCACGCCGCTGGCGGTATTGCGCGGCGAACTGGAAGCCATTCAGGATGGCGTTCGCCAGTTCACGCCAGAATCGGTTACCTCGCTACAGGCGGAAGTCGGTACGCTTACCAAACTGGTTGACGACCTGCATCAGCTTTCGTTGTCTGACGAGGGCGCGCTGGCTTACCAAAAAACGACCGTCGATCTTGTCCCCCTGTTGGAAGTCGCTGGCGGCGCGTTCAGAGAGCGCTTTACCAGCCGGGGGCTAACGCTACATTACGCGTTGCCGGATAGCATGACCGTCTTCGGCGACCCGGATCGCTTGATGCAACTGTTTAATAATCTGCTGGAAAACAGTCTGCGCTACACCGACAGCGGCGGCGGCCTGCATATTTCCGCTGAACAACGCGACAAATCATTATTCCTGACCTTTGCCGATTCTGCACCGGGCGTCAGCGATGAGCAGTTACAAAAGCTTTTTGACCGTTTTTACCGCACGGAAGTGTCCCGTAACCGCGCCAGCGGCGGTTCTGGACTGGGGCTGGCGATATGCGTCAATATTGTACACGCGCATAACGGTCATCTTCACGCCGCTCATTCGCCTTTTGGCGGGGTTAGCATTACAGTAGAGTTACCGCTGGATCGCGATTTACAGAGAGAAGTATGACTGAATTACCCATTGATGAAAACACGCCGCGCATTTTGATTGTTGAAGATGAACCCAAGCTGGGACAGCTGCTTATTGACTACTTACGCGCGGCGAGTTACGCCCCCACGCTCATCAATCATGGCGACAAGGTACTGCCGTATGTGCGTCAAACGCCGCCGGATCTGATCCTGCTGGATCTGATGCTGCCGGGTACCGATGGTCTGACGCTATGCCGGGAGATTCGCCGTTTTTCCGACATCCCCATTGTGATGGTCACGGCCAAAATCGAAGAGATCGACCGGCTGCTTGGGCTGGAAATCGGCGCCGATGATTATATCTGTAAGCCTTACAGCCCGCGCGAAGTCGTGGCCCGCGTGAAAACCATTTTGCGCCGCTGTAAACCGCAGCGCGAACTCCAGCAGCAGGATGCCGAAAGCCCGTTAATGATTGATGAAAGCCGCTTTCAGGCCTCCTGGTGTGGTAAAGCGCTGGATTTAACCCCCGCTGAATTCCGCCTGCTAAAAACCTTATCGCTTGAACCGGGTAAAGTTTTTTCCCGCGAGCAGTTGCTAAACCACCTCTACGACGACTACCGTGTGGTGACCGACCGTACCATCGACAGCCATATTAAAAACCTGCGCCGTAAACTGGAATCGCTGGATGCCGAACAGTCATTTATCCGCGCGGTCTACGGGGTGGGATATCGCTGGGAAGCGGATGCGTGTCGCCTGGTATAATCATTATTGGCATAACAATAACAAGGTCGTAAGACGATATTTTCCGCCAACGCTATTCTGGCGGAATTAACACACTGTCCTCTTTCCTTTGGCCGGGCGGTATCCCAAAAACCACGACGAACGCGATCGGGGACAATAAATTATTTGGCCGCTCTTTTTAGTTTACCGATATACTGTGAGTAGTTTTTTAAACTTATTGCGCATTAATTCATTAAGTGAATCTAAAAATACATAAACATAATACCAGCTTAATTATACATGGATTTTTATGACAGAAACGTCATCTCACCGCTATAAACCACGCAATATAATAAATGCGCCAAATGTAAAATCGTCTATTTTTTCCCGGAGCCAACAACGCGGCGACAGCGAAATTATCCAGCGCTGGTTAAGCAACCATTTTTATCGTTGGATCATTGGTGACTTTCCTCACGTTTATCCTGTGCGCTCCGTCGCCGATTATGCCGTTTATTTTAGCGCTGATGCAGAAATCCCCGCCTGGCTGGCGCCAAAGCTGGGTGGCGATGAGCGCTTTTACTACCTTAACGTTCAGCACCCGCAACTTGTGGCAATGGAAAGAGATTTAGTGGAATTTCTTTCGCGGCAGGAAGGAACGCGGCTGGAAACTAAACTACAGCGCATCAACTGCTTTACCGTGCTGGCAATGCGCGAAGCGGAGCATCAAAAAATGCAGCGCCTGCGTGAACAAGGTTGGTATCCCTCCAACAGCGAGGCGCTAAAACCGGTGATGGCGGTGAATAACGGTGTACTGGTTGAGCTTGATGCAACAAACCCCGGCCTGCGCAGTGAGATGGCGTATGAATCCTGGCATATGCAACACTGCGTCGGAGATTTTGATAATAAAGGCGAGCTTTCCGGCGGCTACGGCGATTACTACGCCCGGCAAATGGAACAACAAAAACTTCGCCTGTTCAGCCTGCGCGACGACAATAATATTCCCCACGTCACAATAAGCCTGGTGGTTGGTAATAACGGCCTGAGTATTGATCAGATTAAAGGTAAGCAAAATCGCCATCCTATTAAGAAATATGCTAACGATGTTTTATCTCTATTACGCCATCTGCAACCACTTCCTGAGCGCCACGCCGATTGTGAAGGGATGGGAATAGTTTATGAATCGACGCCGGAATATTCAGATTGGAAATTTATTACTCATATTCATGACCTCAATTTTCTGCTCAATGTGTTGCATGACAATTTTCATTTAATGGAGCACTTCCCCACTCCCCCGGTAGCTTTACAGTGGCTGCTGCTGCACAGCGCCCCGGAGGCACTGCGCTACCTTCAGGTTGTTGATCCTAACGTGGCGACGGCTGCGGAAATGCTGTTTCCACGACATGAATGGCACCCTACGCTTGCCGGGAAAAACACCAGTAGCGAACCTTTCGAAATTGAAAGCCTGACGCTACAAACCACGCGTTACCTTCCTGTCATCAAGGAGGTGCAATAATGTTCTGGATTGTTCTTATTATTGCCGCCCTATTTTTTAGCTGGCGCAACTACAAAAAAAAACAAACCGCTGATTGCGGCCCGTATCGCCGAGGAGAAAGAAAAAGATCGTCTGAAGGATCTGCGTCGCGATACCCGACGGCGGCAATGGGCGCTGGCGCTAGCTGATATCCTCGCCCGGCGCAACGGGCTACCGATCAAAGGCGTTGAGCTGGTCTTCAAACTTGACGATGACAAACGCCGCTATCTGGCGCAGCAAGTAAAAAAAGAGCTGGGCTTGAGCGAAAACCTCGACGGCGCGGCGTTACGCCACAAGGTTGAGGATATCTTACGCCGCTGGCCTGCGGGCATCGGCAGCTCGCCGCGCACGTTTTATCATCATCTGGCGGCCCAGGGCCAGGTCCGCGACGCGCTGGCCTTCGACTGTATGCGCACCGCCTTTCTGACCCGCTGTATCGCCGGGCTCGACTGGTGCGACGTACATCAGGCCTGGCTGGTGTTATTACTTAACGCCCAGCGCGCTCAGGACTGTTTTGATTCCTGGGAGGATTACGCCACCGCCTACGTTCGCGCCCGCCGGGTATGGCTCACGCTACGTGACACGCCAACAGCGCTTGCCGGACGGGATTTACAGGAAGCCACCCATTATTTGCAAGACCCGGTCAGCCGCTGGCGACAACTGCCGTGGAATGAATTCAAAATTTTCGAGCCGATTTAAAGGACTATTTATGGAACAGGATGATCGTCTGCTCAACGCTATGTTTGAGATGTGCAACCACAAAAATCCCCTCAATGACGGGCAACGCGAATGGCATATCGCCGATATTCCCGGCCTGCTGCGCGAAGAACGCTATGACGAACTGGACGAACGCTACAACCAGGCGCTGACGGAGAGCCTTACCAGCCGCGAAGCGGAAAAGCGCTATTTCTTCGCCTGGAATCAAATGGACAACCCTTTTTACGATATGGACACGCTGGTTGAGGCTGGGCCGCAAGGATTAGCGCTGATCAAAAAGTGGCAGCGCGCTCGTCCCCGCTCCACTCACGCCTGGCTTGCCGAGGCGCAATACTGGAATCACCGTGCGTGGCTTTACCGCAGCTATGGCTGGGCGAGAGAAACCACCCGAGCGATGTGGATCTGCGCCGCCGCCTGCAACGAACGGATGGTCATCGCCGCGCTCAATGCTATCGACTGTGAACCGCGCCAGTGGATGGCGGCGGCCCTGACCAGCACCAACTCAAAAGTCTTCGGCCAGCCCGACTGGCTGGTTGAGTTCCTCGTGGGCGCGGATGTTGCCGGGCAGCCATTAATGGAAGATCTGGCTGAATATCATCGCCATTCACCGCAGGAGGTGGACGCGCTGATGGCCCATTCCGGGCTGTCGTTTGCCGATGCGGTTTGCCCAAATTTGCCGCGCCCGTCCGTGCTGCCGGAGTGCAATGACGATGCCGGGCAAAAATACTGGCTCGCCGTCTGCCTGGCTATTTTCCCGACGGCATTTTACGTGCTGGATGAATATATCCCGTTTCGTATGCCACGCTGGAGAGGGTCTCACGAGGAAATCCGCGAATTTCTGGAATCAAGCGTATGCGATCACCTTTCTGCCGCAGAACGTGAACATCTGGAGCTATTGATCTGGTGGGACGATCACCGCGATCTGCGCATCAAAGAGGTTGACTCCCCGGCAGAACAGGAACGTATTATCGCCAAAGCCGAAGAGATTAGCCTGCGAGCGCATATTCAGGAATCTCGCCACAACGCGCTGGAGTGGCTGCGGGTCTGCTATAGCGATCTGGACGATAATGACGCGCTCTGGCGAACCCTTCAGCGTTCGATCGTGGAAAAAGTTAAGCTCAACAATTACTTCTTTGATGACACGATAAAGTTCGCCCTGCGCGATTTTCCTGACACCTGGTGGATGTATAATTTTCTCTGTCAGAATGCGCAGCAAACGGAATTCACAGTGCCGAAAATCCGTCGTGGCTACTTTCAGTACGCCGGGTTATTGGGTTTCGAAAAGGATGAGGCGCAAGGCCTCGCCTGGCTCGATAGCGTCGCCGACATTCAATATAACCATAACTGGCGGGCGGCGATTAAAAATTTCAACTGGTTCGGGCTCCCGGAACATTTCGTGCCGCTGGCAGAGCTGGGCGCACAAAGAAATATACCCGCCGCGCTAAACCTGCTGGGCCTTGAACACAATAATAAAGAGAACAACGGCCTACTACCTTACGATCCTGCCATCGCGTTAGGGTATTTTCAGCGCGCGGCGGAGATTTTGCACCGGCAGTTAGCGCTGCGCGAGAGCACCCCGTACAAATTAATAGATAACGGAGGCTATACCGACTATGAAAATGACCTGCAAAATATTCATTTCAGCATCGGCATCTGCAACCAGCGTCTGAGTAAACAAGAACTTGATACCGAAAATCGTTCCGCTTATGAAAAAGAACTGCTCGATAATCTCTGGTTGGCGCATCAGTACGGGCATAAAGAGGCCTGGGGCTTGTTCCTGCTGAATATTTTTGAAGTGAAGGATATTACGCTGGCGCATAAGCATCTGGAACTGGTGCAACAAGAGGCCAACAAAGGCACGCTACATGCTATGGTGACCCTATCGCGCCTGCACGGTAATAAACACGATCGAACGCTGTTTAATATGAAGCTAAGCGCACGCTGGGCGCATTTTGCCTTCACGCTTTACCCGGATAATGAAATCGTTATGGACTGCCTGGACCACCTGCATTTCGATTCTTTCTGGAAACGCTTTCGTTTCGCCTGGTATACCGTCCGCATCCCGAATTCAGAGCTGCCGGGACAGGTCAACTCAATGGTGTAATGGACTGATAATACAAAAAAATCTCTATTTCTTTGCGCCCTGCTTCTACTCTGCGCCACCGCCAGGGCTGAAATTACGGAGCAGCAGTTCGAGGCCGACTGCGCAAAAATTCCAGTTTTTGCCAGCCAGGGCGAACAGCTTTACAAGACCCAAAAGTATGCCAAAGCGCGCGACGCTTTTGAACAGCAGGCCGCATGGAGCGAAAGCTGCGCCCTTGACGACAACGCCATCGCGACGGCCTACAACAACGTGGCGCTAACCTGGATACGTGAAGGCGAATGGCGTAAAGCCCGCGCCTGGCTGATGCTAAGGCCGAATGATAGCAAGTCGATCTACAACCTGAAACTTATCAAAGATAAGCTATCGGCCCTGCCGCCACCGGTTTTTGCGGCGGGTGAATACTGGCGCTATGCCGGGCGCGCCTCCTGGAACGTGCTTAGCGTGAAGGCATTACCCACCCCATCGCGCTATCAGGTTAATTTTCAGGGTTACTGGTTCGGTTTAATGGGGATCTACTTCGGCCCCAATATCGGCGAGTTCTTCGCAGCGGTAACGCTGGAAAACGATAAAACCATCGTGGCGCTTCGGGAAGGCGATGACATTCACTGTGACATTTCACTGGCTTTTTCTTCTGAAACCATTGATGCCAGTACCGATACGTTTGTGGACTGCGGTTTTGGCGCAAATGTCCGCGCCGACGGGCACTATCTGCGCGTTGAATAAATCTGGCGCGGAAACTGAAATTTTATGATTAACCTAAGCTCAGTTGAAATTAACAATTTATTTATAATTCTCATAACGTTCCTCATTCTTTCCTGATATCCATATTACCTTAACACCTCCATTACAATTATTAATGTCGTAAGCATGGTATATTTAACGCTCGCTTCTTTTTTTCACCCTGTGATACTTCATTTCTGGATATCAATTTGAACCGACCATTTTCCATTTGATATTGTTCCTTTATATAAATCTGAGGCGCCTGAGCTTTAAACTTTATAGTTACAAGATGACCATCTTTGCTGTCCTCATACCACCTATATATAACATAACTATCAATGCTTATTGTGTAATCCTGACGAATGACAAAATCAGAAAAACGCACGATATCTTCATAAGCAAAAAAGCTACTAAGCAATAAAGCATCCACCAGGTTTCCTTTTACATCGTAACTATTTATTTGCACATTAAGCAATGACGTATCAGACTCTCCAATTTTATTATAAATTATCAATTTGTAAGTATTACCATCATGTTCAAAGTACCCTAATTCATAATAAAGGACACCATCACCAATATACGGAGAAAGAAAATTCTCACCTTTTACCGGCACCTTAATTTCCTGTTGATTAAATAAGTTAGTTTTCTCTTTATATTCACTTGGTAATTTTAACTCCATTATATTATCATCGGAATTAATATCTTTATAATAACAAGCCAATTGTGCAAACTGCGTAGAATCAACAGGTAGAAGCAACGCCTTACTCTTTTGATTATTACAACCAACACTTGTTAAAATAATGCCAAACAATATGGCCGAACGCAGTAAACATAAAGAAAAAGTTAATCTATAACTATTCATAGTCGGCAGTAATATTGGGTTATATGTAGAAAACTATATAATAAAATATTGTCATCATGCATTATTGTATTTTTCAATTAAAAAACTCATGATATGATTGCTAAATAAGCGTCAATTATTAAGATATTGATACTGAGAAGACATGTACGGTAAAATATAAACAGCTGCATCGTGCAGCTTCTTACATAGATCTTTACTATCAATGTGGCAATGAGATGCTGAATAATCCCTCACTATTTCAACATCTTTCACATCGAGTATTTCTCCAATATGATCAACAACATAATCGCCAAGGGCTGGCTTTCTTTTGACAAGCGCAGATAACTCATTCAATTCTCCCCATCTATCCACTAACAATCTGATAATTTTTTCTGACGTGCCTTCCCGGAGGTAGCCCACATCACATTGACTATGTCGGGAATAAAAGTCATCGACAGCTTTCCATGATGCAAGAGAGTCTAACGCCATATCCGCTTTATCAAAGTCTTGTTGTGAACAGTCTTCAGCATAAACATTAGAAAAAGAAAAAACTAAAACCATAATTATCCACTTCATCTAAAGTACATTCTCATCGATTGATTAATTCCATATCCAGTCTGCTCATTATGAAGCATCACATAGCCGTAATTAATGAAAAACATTCACCCAACCCCAATCAATTAATCACATGCCATTTAACCTTGAATGAGCGATATATTTCTTTATAATTATTAAATAAGGATGAATCGCCTCTACCAATGAAAACAAACATTATTTTTGTTGGCAATACTATCGCTGCCTGAAAGCACTGGTCTATATGATACCCAGCATCATCTTTGTACCTACATGAAACGATTGCACTCATGCCAGTAAATTTTGGCGTAATATTTACATCAGCTAAAACAGGGACGCCATCAGTAACGGCCTCCCATTCTCCATCATCATTCTTTGTAAAAAAAGAATTTTTATTCGTTGCCACATCTGTGCATACATAAAGATAACTGAACAAATTTATATGATTTTTACTAATCAATAAACAATCATCTTTTTTATTAGCTACCCATCTGGCAGGAATATTTATCGTTGCGTTTTTAAAATGAATATTTTTATAATTTTCTTCACCATAAGTAGAACTAACCAATAAGCATCCCAAAAAGAATAAAATAACTCTCAATTAATCATCTCCTGAAATAAAAGACCACCACTTGTCACTTTAATTTATTCTCGTCAACAAAAACATTAGTAATACATCTCTGCGCCTCATTATGAGAATAATACAGACTAATAAGCTCTCTTTTCTTCTTATTCAGATTTAGATTTATAAAATCATCGCCACACGATGGTTTTATTTCTTTAAAGTCAGCCACTTTCTCAGAATAGAGAAAAACCCTATATATATCATAAATTCCCATACCATCATCTGTATACCAAATCACAAAATCTTCTTTACCATCAAAATTATAATCACTATATTTAACATGGATATTATTTTCCGTATCGACATCATAATATCCTCTCTTTGCCACACGATCACTACCTGTAATTTCATACTCAACTTTTTTATTATCCACCCAAGTGATTGATGCTTTTATTCCCTTTGTAACATTAAATTCAAGAGAAGTAGCCAAAAATATAAATGGAGAAGAAATTCCAAAAAGGATTAGAAAAAAATGCTTCATATGTTTCAATTACCCCCTCCCATATCAGACAGGATTATTAAATCCTCTGCTACATGCTGCAAAAGCGACATTAAACGACTCATCATCCATGGTGTTAAAAAGCTTTCGTAAGGTCTCACTAATTACTTTGGCTATCGTTAAAACAAGAATGTGTAGATGGATGCATTCTGTGCCAATCCCCTTTTTTATTAACTTGATATCCATAAGGCACAAACATAATACCATGCTCAGTAACTTTCCGTAATAATTCCACCTCATAAGATATTTCATTATAAGTAAAAAAGAACAAAAAATAGTCATCAGTAGGTTCCAGTGTATCTTCATTGAATTTGGTTCTAAGATACTCGTTAGAAAGTTTATGCTGCATGAAATGAAAAAATTCTTTATTATCCATCTGGCTTAATTTTGATAACTCTGGAAATTTCTTTATCGCATCTCGAATTGCAAAGTGTAATATTACAATAATCCCCGCATCATTTATATTATTAACTGGATGATGCTTAAGATTTAAAAGATAAAAATCATCTATTTTAATATATTGTGATGTGCTGAGCCATCTACTGGCATCAAACCATTTACGTTTATTCGGATAGTCGAGGTCATTTTCACTATCAGAAATAACAAGGATTGCCATTTGTTGTTGTGATTTATGCATATACCACCCACCGCCGAAAAATATAATAATAAGCATAATCACTAATGTTACTACCTTTTTATACATCTGATATATCTCATTCATTTCGGGTGAAATAGAATAGATTTGAGACTTAATTAAACATTTTATTTAAGTTAATTATCCTCATTTCCAATATTTCTTTCAGAAATTATTTTGCGTAAAAACACACTCAATTCTTTTGAATGATAAAAATCGATACAGTCATATATAACCATGTTTACAGATGCCAAATCACCATAAGCCTGTCTGGGCTTATAAAAATCCCCCGTTTTATTTTCTATAAATAAAGCTAAGACATTATCTTTATTCCGATAAAAAGCAAGACCTATATCCAAATCGATAAATCCTCTTGTATTATCTTTTAAAGGTAGCTTAGTAAAAACAACGCCCATTTTTTCATAATTTTTTTCAATACACTCAGCAAGTGAAAATTTTTTATACTCACTAAGAAGTTCTTTAGAAATGCTTTTTTCTGAATTCGCATAACCTGACGACCATCCCAGAAAAAATAGCATGAGAAATAATATAAATCTAATTTTCATAGTTTCACTTCCCAGAGATATAACACATTTATCAACACAGTCATTATGCACCAATTATCCGAGAACTTCATTTACTCAAATCTAATCGATAAATTTTATAATTTTTAGTGTCAGGCAATTTATTAAATGTTTGAGCCTCATCTCCACGGCTATCATAGATAATATACTTACCACGCCATTCCCCAACACTATTATTATTTTTAATAATAATTAACGTATGATCTTCACCAAACCAGACAGACTCTGGAATATTTCTTTCCGCAAAACAAAAGCCATTGGGTTTATAGCTTCTCTCAGCACTGGCACTCAAACCCGTTATCAAACAGCCTTTCATATAAGGAGCGCCGTAATTCAGCGCAAAAATGAGGGAATGATGGATACATTTTGAGAGGATAATGTCCCCAGAATAGATACTACCATCAAGAAATGCGCTAACAATAACATTGTCAAAGATTAAGTATGGCGTACTACCATCAACAGTGCTCAATGAAATTAATTTAACTTTATTACCTTCCTCCAACTTACAATCTTTTATATTTTTAATATCCATAGGTAAGCAATAACAGGGAAAAAACATCAAAAAAAGCATAACCATTTTTAACATCAATCAGACCTTACAACAATTGTAAATTTATTGTCTTATTTCTATCAAACATAAATAACCTATCATCAGGCTATTAATCACAACATTCAAATGCCTGTCTCAATGCACTTCCAATTTTCTCTGGTTCGCTGGTAACAGGCAATCTAATTACATCTTTGTCATGTCCGGCCCAGCTCCACCCTTCAAGTTTAGTATGTCGAGTAGGTTGTATCTTAATAATATTATTCACGCATATAATTGAGCAATACTTCATGTTTTTAAATAATGCACGCCTGGTTCTATAATTATATTTTGCCATCAATACAGTGACCCACTCATCATACTCCACCTGTGTTTTCTCTAAAGAAAGATACTCTTCACTCTCTTCTGAGGTGTAAGTTCTGCTATTTTTTAATGCTTGTAATAATTCATGGCTGATACAAACATCATCCGAATCGATAGATAATAACTGACAAGGGCAATCAGGATCTGAAGAATAGCGACCCAATCCTGAATAAGTTTCTAAAGATAAAAACTTATCTGTCAGGTTAGCACCCGCGTGATACTCTTTATTTACATCAAATATAAATGTCATTTTCCTGCTCCTGTAACAACTACTGTCACACCTTTCGTTGAACCATAGTCAATAGCTCGCTGTACTTGTTCCATTTGCTCGGGGTAACACCAGAGAATATTCACTAATTACTCAACAATTTATATCATTTCATTTGCTATAATTTTTGTTTATTTTTTCAATTTTAAAATCTTTTTTTGAAATTATATAAATAATTTGCTCCATACCGCCACCACGGGTTTCTTCCAGATGAGATTTACAATAGAATGCGATTTTAATATTTTCATCATCATCCTGTATCATGGTATTAAATAAGCCCCAGTTTGTATGCTCTCTAAAATGTGAAAAAGCAACATTCATAGTTTTTGTTTGTACTTCATCTAAAAAAACAAGTTTTTCACTCATACATCTTAACGGAATTAGAAAAATAAATGCAAAAATAATATATTTCATTTCATTCCCTCAGTTTTTTCCAGTTCCAGGGGTAAACTTATAATATTTATTATCTGGAGTCCCCAAAAAGCCAGTATAATCAGGATTACCTATACCATCACTTGCAATCCCAGAAATTTCTTGCGGTGAAAAATGTAAAGAGTCATATGCCTCATATTGAGGTGATACTGGATTCCCCTTTAGATCAGAGTAAAAGCCATGTGTATGATAATCACCAACCTTAGTCGAGCCAAAAGGACAAGAGCTATTTGACGGAGAAAAACCAACCAAGCTTCCCTGCTTAGCTTCAGTTGCAATACATTTATTACTATAGGTTTTACAGACTAACCCGCCATATTCTCTATTCTTTATAATTGATGTGCTATTACACATTTTTATGGCAAAAAGCGCATATAGTGTGATTTATTTATCTTTAAAATACGCATATCTGCAAGACAAAAATTCACAAAAAAGCACAGAACAAAAGACAATATTGTTTTCTTTATATACTCCCCTAACCTTCAGTCCTACCAATTACTGCACAAACCATCAGCAAAAGAGAATCCGTGAATTTGTACTCGATTTTACATTATTGTCGATAGTCAGGAATTATTGATATATAATTCAGAAAAATTTGACAAATTCGTTTCAGAATGACCTTGCTTTTATGTGAACTTCATTCATTTTTCAAACCGTCTCATATAATGTTTTCATGCAAATTTTCTTGTCATACACATTGAAAACATATAACAAAAATATGTTCACGACATATCCAATTAATATTTCATACCATCATCAACTTCATCATCATAATTTATGAAATATAGAATTATTTTAGTGTGATACGTTTGAGTGGCAACCACTCACCAGGCTGAGAATATGAAAACATTTTCCCTTTTATATAATATGCTTTTCCTTTATTGCTTATCTCAAATTGCGGTGATGGATATGGACATGCATTTTCCTCGTCGCCGTTATAGTATAATGCCAAAACACCAGAATTGATTTTTAAAGAGTAGTCACCAATGCATGTTATCCCCGCATGCCAGGTTGTCATAGATAAAGAAGCACGATTATTTTTACTATCTATCTTTAAATTATATTGTAAAAAAACCTGACTCCCATCATTTAACTGCTCGCCAAGTTCCTCGACTCTAAAGTTACCATCCCATTGGGTTTGAGTCATCGCAAAAGAATTTGCGCTCCATAAGCAAGAAAAAATAAATAGATACTTTATAAAATCGCCCATACCACTAACCCCTGATTTAATATGTAGAAGGTATCAATTCAGTATTCAGCATTGTCACACTATACACAAAATCACTCAAGTTGCATCAAGGCGGTAAGGATTTGCTATTGCGCAATGCGTAAAAAACATCAAGAAAAATATATTTTTCATAATAAAATCTACTAATAAGTATCTTCAATGGATTTCATCTTATCAATACGTATTTATCATTTTCTGTTCAACCTCAACCTGATTTCCTCTTAGTACTGAGTATCGTCTGCGATCGTTAATTCTACCTCTGATGTTATCTCGTTAAAAAATAACGCTACCGCCATACCCTGGTTTACAAACCTGCACACCCTAAGATTACTCTCTTATCTGCATTAAGAATATCACTGTGTTTTTTTCGGAATATATAAAGATTCCCCATAGTGGATACATAACGTGAGCCAAAGTTAGTCAAAGACGGGATCACTGACGCTATAATAAGTCAAATGACCTTTTGTATTTTCTTTAATGCATGTTGCCGAGGTGATTTCACCTTTATTTTTTAGTGAATTAGTTTCATATTCAGGAAATGCTTTATTTAAATTCTGAATATTGAGGGGTACCATAACATCCTGATAGCAGAAAGATATAAATAAGCAGCCATTTACCCTGATTAAACATATATGCCTCACGCACTACAATCTTCCGTGACCAAATCCAGCAGCGTTAAACTCCACCCTTTGCCCAAGCCATGAAGCTCGCTCAGATGAAAAATCAAACCATCACCCCATTTTTTCGGCACTGCCACCACTCGCTCTGATTGCAGCTCAAGCCGCCTGGCGTTTGCTATACGGGTATCAGACGCCTGATCCCCATTATCCGCTCCATTCACCATGCTAAACGTCAGCAGCGCATTATCAGAACCGGTATAGCTGACAAAAAAACCGGCGTGATCCCATCCCTTTTCACAAACGTACTCAACCTCCGTGTGGTGATCAAATTCCTTATCCACAGGAATATGCTCTGAAAACCAACCTACCTGCCCCAACAGGTAGTTAAAACCGGGTATCGGCTTATTAATATCAAAACTTTTCATCCACTCATAATCATGCCCAGCCCCAATTCGGTACAGCACATACATCCCAACTTTTTTATCAATCAGGGCATTAATTTTCGCGTTGTCTCGCTGCTGAAAAGCGATAATCACCTGTCTTGCCGTCTCTTCAAACGACGGAGCGGCACAAACGGGATGCGCGACCATTCCCAGCAGACTCAACGCGATGGCCGTGCGGCTCATTTTCATCATTGGCTCTCCATTAACATCCGGTGTTCTATTAGCGCCAATATACTCTCGCAATATTTACTCGGCCTGTCCGTAAGCGTACAATGCCCGCCCTTAAAGTGAGGACTCTCCTCCAGCCGCCTCATCAGGTGAAGCGGATCTGACCTGTCATCAGAACGAGAAAATGATGTTTAAACCAGAACTCCTTTCGCCGGCGGGAACGCTGAAAAATATGCGTTACGCTTTCGCTTACGGTGCCGATGCCGTCTATGCGGGCCAACCGCGCTACTCTTTACGCGTGCGTAATAACGAATTCAATCACGAAAATTTGCAGCTTGGCATCAACGAAGCCCACGCGCTCGGAAAAAAATTCTACGTGGTGGTGAACATCGCCCCGCATAACGCCAAGCTCAAAACCTTTATCCGTGACCTGAAACCCGTCGTCGAGATGGGCCCGGATGCGCTGATCATGTCCGATCCAGGGTTGATTATGCTGGTACGCGAGCACTTCCCGGCAATGCCGATTCACCTGTCGGTACAGGCTAATGCCGTAAACTGGGCGACGGTAAAATTCTGGCAGCAGATGGGGCTGACCCGTGTGATTCTCTCCCGCGAGCTGTCGCTGGAAGAGATTGAGGAAATTCGCCAGCAGGTGCCGGATATGGAAATAGAAATTTTCGTCCACGGCGCGCTATGCATGGCCTATTCCGGCCGCTGCCTGCTTTCCGGCTACATCAATAAACGCGATCCGAATCAGGGCACCTGCACCAATGCCTGCCGTTGGGAATATAACGTGCAGGAAGGAAAAGAAGACGTTGTCGGCAACATCGTGCATAAGCACGAACCGATTCCGGTACAGAACGTTGAGCCGACGCTCGGTATCGGCGCGCCGACGGATAAAGTGTTTATGATAGAAGAGGCCCAAAGACCGGGCGAATACATGACCGCGTTCGAAGACGAGCATGGCACCTATATCATGAACTCAAAAGATTTGCGCGCTATCGCCCACGTGGAGCGCCTGACAAAAATGGGCGTCCACTCGCTGAAAATCGAAGGCCGCACCAAATCCTTTTATTACTGCGCCCGTACCGCGCAGGTCTACCGTAAGGCCATCGACGACGCCGCCGCGGGTAAACCCTTCGACCCTACGCTGCTGGAAACGCTGGAAGGTCTGGCTCATCGCGGCTATACCGAAGGTTTCCTGCGTCGCCATACGCACGACGATTACCAGAATTACGAGTACGGGTACTCCGTTTCCGAACGCCAGCAATTTGTCGGCGAGTTCACCGGCGAGCGTAAAGGCCAACTGGCGGCCGTGACGGTGAAGAATAAATTCTCCGTTGGCGATAGTCTGGAGCTGATGACACCGCAGGGAAATATCAATTTCACCCTGGAACAGATGGAGAACGCCAAAGGCGACGCTATGCCGGTGGCGCCTGGCGATGGCTATACCGTCTGGATGCCCGTCCCGCAGGACGTTACGCTGGATTACGCACTATTGATGCGTAATTTCTCAGGCGAATCAACGCGTAACCCCCATGCTAAGTAGTTAATTGCGGTTATTTTTTCATGGCGGGAAGATTCTTAGAAATTGATCACATACCGCTTCGCTCAATGCGGGTATTATTCAACGCGCTGAAAAACATAACCCATAACCTCCTTGGCCTGCGTAATCTCCCTTACGCAGGCTTATTTTTTGCGTATAATCAATAAAAAAGTGGTACTTCCCGCCATATCCAAAATTGACCACACTAACCAAAGCGCAAATGGGCGCTTAGGTTTACAGACCTCCCCTATTCATGGCCAGCCAGCAAGTCACAATCCTCCCGCATCCGGTCAGACTCAGGACTTAGCATTCTGACGTTTACGTTTAACATCAGTGAATTAAATCAATAACTGCTTTGTAAGCACTTACACAAAAAGTTTCCAGGTTATTAAATTAAGGTTAAAAACTGATAATTTAAGCGTGTAAAAATATGGCACGTTTTAATGCCGCTTTTACAAGGATTAAAATAATGTTTTCCCGGATTAGAGGTTTGATTTCATGTCAAAGTAATACTCAAACCATCGCACCTACGCTCAGTCCACCTTCATCAGGCCATGTAAGTTTTGCTGGAGTTGATTATCCTCTATTACCACCAGATCACCAAACACCCTTCCCACCGTCACGTATAATCGGTATCCAGATTTATTCCTTTATCCTGTAAAATGTGATACAGATTCTCCATTGATCTAATAACCACCTCAATTTCACATTCAAGTTTCTCTACAGAACTTTCATTGAGTGAGAAATTTAGAGCCAGTAATAATGATTGTGAGTTATTATCATAACACAAATGTGGTCCATTATTCTCTGCAAACCATAAATTAGAATTGAGAAATTCAAAAGCAAGATTATTATTATCCGGAGGTCTTCCGCAAAAACCGTATATCATTATATACTCACTGTTAGTGCTTGTTAGTAAGATACGGTAACGGTTATCTATAATAAATGAGCATAATCTGTTTTCGTCAAAGGCAATTGAATCGGCATTTAATTTCAGTGAAAACTGTCTTAATAAGCGATCGGCTCTTGAATACATAACACCCCATACTCTATCTAAAGCGTTTCTATATAAGTCATAAGCCTCTGGTCTGGACGCTTAACACCCCGTGTCATCTCCGGAATTCATCTTTTCCCTATGACTTGCTGTGTTTGCTCATTTATGGCCAGGCTGGCCGGGTTCTGACGCCATTTGCGCTAAGGTATAGTCCGGCGCATATTCCCATCATACCAATTCCCCCCAAGCCAAACGATGCGCCTAAAACCGTCAGAGCGGTAGTATATGCAGCACCACTACTGACACTGGCGACAGCCCCTGAGCATACCCCACTGAAAACACCTGTAAACAATGCCGTGGTTCCCAGGCACATTAAACATCTGGGTTTATTGCCGTAAGCGTTAAACTCAACGATTTCAGCTACCGGTTTTTCGTCATCACCCCGTTCAGAAGGGGGGAGCAATGGCGTTTGCGCATTCACGCCTGAAGTGACATTCATATAAACCTCTTCATGCACATGCCTGTTTATGTTTATGAGAAAAGCGATACCTCAGGCAACGGTACGACTATAAGACACCGCGCTAAGTCATCATCTAAATAGGTTTTATTTGATAACAAGAATAGTGTACTGCTAATAGTGCGTCTTGTTCCTGCCAAAGCAGTCTAAAGAACATTTCGATTTTATGCTATTAAAAAATATGTTTGGTAATAAATATCAGGTTTTTATCTGATATTGTGGTGTTTGAAATTAATACTGATAACTGACGTATGTTCGTCTTGTTAATCCTCCGTTTCGTTATTAAAGGCGCTATATCGGAAAGCGTCTGACTACCCCTTGTGGTTTCCTTGCACTCTCACAAGCGCTACTCAATGCGCATACCGGCATCTCTCTTGTCGCCATTTGCCTTAAACCATGCTTCGCTTACCGCTGCGTACAGCAGGAAGAAAAACGGTAAAGCAATAAGTGCGCAACGTTTCAATTTTCATCCTGTTCTGACCTCGCTTTTTCATTTCTGCTATACACTTTCTGGAGATTGTTGTTCAACCTATTAAGGCATAACGGATGGCTAACTTTCCCGCCAGCTTACTGATCCTCAATGGCAAAAGCGCTGATAACCAGCCGCTACGTGAGGCCATTACGCTACTTCGCGACGAAGGCATACAGATTCACGTTCGGGTAACTTGGGAAAAAGGCGACGCGCAGCGTTACGTTGATGAAGCCCGTAGACTGGGCGTTGAAACGGTGATTGCCGGCGGCGGAGACGGTACCATTAATGAAGTGTCTACCGCGCTCATCCAGATCCGCGACGGCGTAGCCCCCGCACTGGGCCTTTTGCCGCTCGGCACCGCCAACGATTTTGCCACCAGCGCCGGTATTCCTGAAGCGCTGGACAAAGCGCTGAAACTGGCGATTGCCGGAAACGCGATGGAAATTGATATGGCCAGGGTCAATGATAAAACCTGTTTTATCAATATGGCGACGGGCGGTTTTGGCACCCGCATTACCACCGAAACGCCGGAGAAACTCAAGGCCGCGTTGGGCGGCGTCTCCTATCTTATTCACGGTCTGATGAGAATGGATACGCTGACCCCTGACCGCTGCGAAATACGTGGCGAAAACTTTCACTGGCAGGGAGATGCGCTGGTGATCGGCATCGGCAACGGTCGTCAGGCCGGCGGCGGGCAGCAATTATGTCCTACCGCGCTGGTTAACGACGGGCTGTTACAGCTACGGATTTTTACCGGCGAAGAGCTGCTGCCGGCGCTGTTTTCCACACTCACGCAGTCAGATGACAATCCGAATATTATTGACGGCGCCTCGGCGTGGTTTGATATTCATGCGCCGCATGAAATCACTTTTAATCTGGATGGCGAACCACTCAGCGGACAAGAATTCCATATTGAGGTGCTGCCTGGCGCATTACGCTGTCGACTGCCACCAGACTGCCCGTTGCTACGTTAATAACACCTGCCGCTGGCCGGATGCGTTCACATCCGGCTTTTCTTCGTTGAACTCAGGCGATGGTGACTTTGCTATCCAGATAGACATCCTGTACGGCGTTAATCAACTTCACGCCATCAGCCATCGATTTCTTAAAGGCTTTACGTCCCAGAATTAGCCCCATTCCACCGGCTCGTTTGTTGATCACCGCGGTACGAACCGCGTCGCCGAGATCAGTGTCGCCGCCGTCCGCGCCGCCGGAGTTGATAAGCCCGGCGCGTCCCATATAGCAGTTCGCCAACTGGTAACGTACCAAATCGATCGGGTTATCGCTGGTCAGTTTGCTGTACACGCGGTCGTCGGTATAGCCGAAGTTGACCGCTTTATAACCGCCATTATTCTCGGCCATTTTCTGTTTCACGATATCCGCGCCAATCGTAGCGGCCAGATGGTTGGCTTGCCCCGTCAGGTCAGCGGATACATGGTAATCGACGCCGTCTTTTTTAAAGGAAGAATTACGCAGGTAAGCCCACAATACGGTCACCATACCCAGCTCATGCGCACGCTCAAAAGCGGCGGAGATCTCTTCAATCTGGCGACGAGACTGTTCCGAACCGAAATAGATCGTCGCGCCTACCGCCACGGCGCCCATATTGAACGCCTGCTCAACGCTGGCATACAGGGTCTGATCGTACTCTGTCGGATAGCTCAATGTTTCGTTGTGATTCAGTTTGACCAAAAACGGAATACGGTGCGCATAGCGCCGTGAAACCGAGGCCAGTACGCCGTAGGTAGAGGCCACGCAGTTACAGCCGGCCTCAATCGCCAATTCAACAATGTTTTTTGGGTCAAAGTAGCGCGGGTTGGCCGCAAAAGAGGCGCCGGCGGAGTGCTCCACTCCCTGATCGACGGGCAGTATCGAAAGGTATCCTGTTCCCGCCAGGCGTCCAGTATTATAGAGCGTCTGCATATTACGCAGAACGGCTGGTGGACGATTATTGTCAATCATCACCCGGTCAACGTAATCCTTGCCGGGTAGATAAAGCTGATCGGAAGGAATGGTCATACAACGATGCTGTAAAAGGCTGTCGGCGTCTTTGCCAAGCAACTGCGCAATATCAGTCATAGCTATGCTCCCGTAAGTTCCGATAGGGTATCGGAAGGTGAATAGTCCTGCCCCGCAGATTGCGGGTCGCAATAAGCCTGGTACTGACCGACTATTTTTGCCAACTTTAGCGCATTTTTTCGGCGCTATCTGCTGACTCGATTCACGTCAGAAAAAGTGTTAGATCGGTCAAAATTAATGCTCAATGGTATTTAAAAGGTATTATTAAATGGTATTATCATGGCGTACCTTACCTGTCATGAAGGATTCAAAAATGAAAACGACCTTTAAACTGTCGTTCATGATGTTCGTGGAGTGGTTTATCTGGGGCGCCTGGTTCGTCCCCCTGTGGCTATGGCTAAATAAAAGCGGGTTTTCCGCCGGTGAAATAGGCTGGTCTTATGCCTGTACCGCCATTGCGGCGATCCTGTCGCCGATTCTGGTCGGCTCCGTTACCGACCGTTTTTTCTCGGCGCAAAAAGTCCTGGCAGTACTGATGTTTGCAGGCGCCGTGCTGATGTATTTCGCGGCGCAGCAAACCACCTTTGCCGGATTCTTTCCGCTGCTTCTGGCCTATTCACTGACCTATATGCCGACCATCGCGCTGACAAACAGCATTGCCTTCGCTAACGTACCGGACGTTGAACGCGATTTTCCACGCATTCGCGTTATGGGTACCATTGGGTGGATAGCCTCCGGCCTCGCCTGTGGATTCCTGCCGCAAATGTTAGGCTATAACGATATTTCTCCCACCAACATTCCACTGCTAATAACCGCCGCAAGTTCAGCGTTGCTGGGCGTCTTTGCGTTCTGTCTGCCAGACACGCCGCCAAAAAGCACCGGCAAGATGGATATTAAAGTGATGCTGGGGCTGGATGCGCTGATCCTGCTGCGCGATAAAAACTTTCTCGTTTTCTTCTTCTGTTCCTTCCTGTTTGCGATGCCGCTGGCCTTCTACTACATCTTCGCTAACGGCTATCTGACGGAAGTGGGAATGAAGAACGCCACCGGCTGGATGACGCTCGGCCAGTTCTCTGAAATCTTCTTTATGCTGGCGCTGCCCTTTTTCACTAAGCGCTTTGGTATTAAAAAGGTATTATTGCTTGGTCTTGTTACCGCTGCGATCCGCTACGGCTTTTTTGTCTATGGCGGCGCGGAAACGTACTTCACTTACGCCCTGCTGTTCCTCGGTATTTTGCTGCACGGCGTAAGTTACGATTTCTACTACGTCACCGCCTACATTTATGTCGATAAAAAAGCGCCGGTTCATATGCGTACCGCTGCGCAAGGGCTTATCACCCTCTGCTGTCAGGGATTCGGCAGCCTGCTGGGCTATCGTCTCGGCGGCGTGATGATGGAAAAAATGTTTGCTTATCCGCAACCGGTTAACGGTCTGACATTCAACTGGGCGGGCATGTGGACGTTTGGCGCAGTGATGATTGCCGTCATCGCGCTACTGTTTATGATTTTCTTTCGCGAATCGGACAAAGAGATCACTGCTATTGACGATCGCGATATTGCGTCGACACAAGGGGAAGTAAAATGAAAGCAGAACGTATTCTCGGTGCTCTTTACGGGCAAGCGTTAGGGGATGCGATGGGAATGCCCTCTGAGCTGTGGCCGAGAACGCGCGTCAAAGCGCATTTCGGCTGGATTGACCGCTTTCTGCCCGGCCCAAAAGAAAATAATGCCGCCTGCTATTTTAACCGCGCGGAGTTTACGGACGATACCGCAATGGCGCTCTGCCTGGCCGACGCGCTACTCGAATGCGAAGGCAACATTGATCCCGAGATTATTGGACGTAACATCCTCGCCTGGGCGGAACGCTTTGATGCGTTCAATAAAAATGTACTCGGCCCGACGTCAAAAATTGCGCTGAATGCGATTCGCGACGGCAAACCCATCGCGGCGCTGGAAAATAACGGCGTGACTAACGGCGCGGCCATGCGCGTTTCGCCGTTGGGCTGCCTGTTGCCGCCAACTAACCTGACAGCCTTTATAGCAGAAGTAGCGTTAGCCTCCAGCCCGACGCATAAATCCGATCTGGCGGTGGCTGGCGCCGTGGTTGTCGCCTGGGCCGTCTCGCGAGCGGTTAACGGCGACACGTGGCAAAGTATTGCCGACTCGCTCCCCGCCATCGCCCATCAGGCGCAGACAGCGCGTATTACCACGTTTAGCGCCTCGCTATCGGCACGTCTGGAACTGGCGCTAAACATTGTCCGCCATGCCGACGGCGTCGAATCTGCCAGCGAACAGCTCTATCAGATCATCGGCGCGGGAACCAGCACCATTGAATCGGTTCCCTGCGCTATCGCCATGGTGGAACTGGCGAATACCGATCCTAACCGCTGTGCCGTGCTGTGCGCTAACCTCGGCGGCGATACCGACACTATCGGCGCGATGGCCACCGCCATTTGCGGCGCGTTGCACGGGGTAAGCGCCATTAACCCCCAGTTAAAGCAAACGCTGGACGAGGTTAATCAGCTGAATTTTGCGCGCTATGCTGTTGCGCTGGCGAGTTATCGTCAACGGCGGGAGGCACTATGAACGGCGCACGGTTGCTGACATTATTACCGACCCTGCATACCCGGCGTCCGCTCACCGTTATCGGCGCGGCAGTGATCGATATCATTGCCGACGCCTGGACGTTGCCGCGTCGCGGAGGCGATATTGAACTGCAACAACAGAGCGTCAATGTCGGCGGCTGTGCGCTGAATATTGCCGTGGCGTTGAAACAACTGGGGATTGACGCCAGCAATGCGCTGCCGCTGGGCCAGGGCGTGTGGGCGGAGAGGATTCGCCGCCGTCTGGCAAAAGAGGGATTATCCAGCGTGATTGACGCGGTTGAAGGAGATAACGGCTGGTGTCTGGCGTTAGTCGAACCGGATGGCGAACGCACGTTTATGTCTTTTAGCGGCGTGGAAAACCAGTGGAATGCAGACTGGTTGTCGCAGCTCAGGACACCGCGGGGCAGTCTTGTCTACCTGTCCGGCTATCAACTGGCCTCGTCCTGTGGCGAACCAATGATCCAGTGGCTGGAAACCGTCGACGATGTCACGCCTTTTATCGATTTTGGCCCACGAATCGGTGATATTACAGACGATGTAATGGCGCGCATTATGGCCTGCCGACCCATCGTCTCCCTCAATCGCCAGGAAGCCATCATCGCCGCGGAACGCGCCGGACTTGCGACCGATACGCGCACTTTCGGCGAAGCATGGGTAAAACGCTTTTCCGCGCCGCTGTTGGTGCGCCATGATAAAGACGGAGCGTGGTATTTTAGCGCGCAATCTTCCGGCGTTGTGCCAGCGTTTCCGGCAACCGTGGTGGATACCATCGGCGCGGGCGACAGCCATGCTGGCGGCGTGCTGGCAGGACTGGCGTCAGGCTGGCCGCTCGCGGATGCCGTACTGCTGGGAAATGCGGTGGCAAGCTGGGTGGTCGGGCATCGCGGCGGCGACTGCGCGCCCACGCGCGAGGCGCTACTCCTCGCACACAAAAACGTATAGGTCGCTACGACAATAACTGATGCTGTATTCAATAGGCCGCTGCTGCTGATCGAGCGCCACCTGCTTAATCACCAGCACCGGCACTTTACCATCCATTTGAATATGCGACTGAAACTCATCATCCGGCATCCGGGCGCTGACGCGGGATCGGGTACGCTGAGGGTAAATGTGCTGGCGACGAAAATAGTCATACAACGAAATGCCAATCGCGTCGACATCATGAATCAGATGCGCGGGCACCCAGGACTCTTCAATCGATACCGCGTCCTCATCAACATAACGAATGCGTTTGAGTAAAAAGACGTCGCTGCCTGCGGGGATCGCCAGGTGCTGCGCGACCTCATCCGGACAACTTACCACGCGTTTGTTAACCCATAGCGTATCCGGTTTTTTGCCGCGCAAGACAACCTGCTGAGAAAATCCCCGCGCCTCTTTCAGGGAATATTCAAAGATATTATTGATTTGCGTACCGTAGCCGCGGGCGCGCGTGACAACCCCCTCTTCTTCCAGCGCCTGCATCGCTTTCCGTACCGTGATGCGCGAGACGCCGGTAAGCTGGCTGAGATCGCGTTCGCCAGGCAAAATATTACCGTGCTCAAGAATACCGCTGCGCACGGCATCCTTTACCGTCTGGGCGAATTTCATGTATAGCGGCGTATTATCCGCCGCTGAAATTCGTTCATTCAGTTGCGCGATGAGCCGGGTATGCGCTTGTTCCATTTATCTTTCCTGACGACGGGTCTGTAGGCAGTATACTACCACCACGCGTGGAAATGATGTACCGGACCAACGCCCTTCCCCACTTCCAGCGTGTCCGCCTGCGCCAGCGCCGCCGAAAGCCATGCCTTCGCCTCGTTTACCGTCTCTCCCCAACAGCGATGCCGGGGCCGTAACGCCGCCAGCGCCGCCGACAGCGTACAGCCCGTCCCGTGCGTATTTTTGGTGTTCACACGCGGCGCGCTAAAACGCTGCTCGCCCTCACGGGTAAAGAGCCAGTCCGGGCTTTGCGCATCCTCTAAATGCCCGCCTTTCATCAATACCGCTTCACACCCCATCGCCAGTAACGCCCGCCCCTGCGCCAACATCTCCTGTTCCGTACACGCATGGGGCGCATCCAGCAATGCTGCGGCTTCCGGCAAATTAGGCGTAATCAGCGATACCTGCGGCAACAGCCGGACGCGTAATGTTTCTATCGCAGAGGGCGAGAGCAGCGGATCGCCGCTTTTCGCCAGCATCACCGTATCCAGCACCACATTACGTACATGGTGGCGCTGTAGTCGTTCCGCCACGGCCTCGACAATATCGGTTTCCGCCAGCATCCCGATTTTCGTGGTATCAATGCGCACATCGCTGAACACGGAATCAAGTTGAGCGGCGACAAAGTCCGGCTCTATCCGGTACACCGACTGTACGCCACAGGTATTTTGCGCCACCAGCGCGGTGATGACCGAACAGCCATACGCGCCCAGCGCGGAAAAGGTCTTGAGATCCGCCTGGATACCGGCCCCGCCGCTGGGATCGGTACCGGCAATCGTCAGCGCGTTAATTCGTTGCATTGGCCGCCTCCACATCCAGATGATAGAGCGCATCAAGAAAAGCCGGGATGAAGCTGCCCGGTCCTTCGCTACGCTCTGCCGCGGCCTGTCCAGCCAGTTTCATCCAGCAGCAGGCCGACGCGACATTGTCCAGCGCGGCGCCCGGTAACGCGCAACTGGCGGCGACAACTGCCGACAACGCGCAGCCGGTGCCTACAATGCGAGTCATTAACGGATCGCCGCCGGGAATGCTCAGCGTGCGCTGACTGTTAGTGACGTAATCTATCTCTCCGGTAACCACAACGATGCAGTCTATTTGACGCGCCAGCGCCTGCGCCGCAGGCAGTGCGGCCAACGCCGCCTCGGTGGTATCTACGCCGCGTCCGCCCAGCGCCATGCCGGCTAACGCCAGGATTTCCGAGGCATTGCCGCGTATTGCCGCCGGGCGCAGGGACAAGAGATCCAGGCAAAATCGCCGGCGAAATTCCAGCACGCCCACCGCGACAGGATCAAGCGTCCACGGCGTTTTGGCATCATAAGCGCTTTCTACCGCCGCACGCATCGCGTCAGCGCGTGAGGCGGTTAATGTTCCGACATTAATCAGCAAGGCGTTGGCGATGGCGGCAAACGGTCTGGCCTCGACAGGATCAATTACCATGGCGGGTGAAGCGCCCAGCGCCAGCAGCGTATTGGCGGTAAACGTTTGTACGACGTCATTCGTCATACAGTGCGTAAGTGGGGAGAGCGCGCGAAAGTGTTTTAACGTATGCGCCGCAAGCGTGCGGCAGTGCAGGTCAGGCTGCATGGTTCAGCTCCTGCCCGCGTGAAGAAGGGACACGAGCAGTGTCAGACTTCCCTACGCTGGCATTATCCAGATCAGGTGGTACGGGTATTTCTCAGCCTTCACAAAGAAGGGCACCCCGAGTCGTCAAGCCCCGCCGTGTTAAGCGGGGTTTCGCTATTAAGCATACTGTCTGTGCCAGACAATGTAAATTTACAGTCAGCGGCGGACGATAATTTCAGCGTTATCAGATAGTTCTCAAAACCTATTCGGTTCTGGCAAACTTGCTGGCGGATATGTTGCTGCACGACGCTTTCGTTTACACTTTTTACGAAAAGGGGCGTGAGATAACAAAATAGCGCTTGTCAGATACGCCACCAGCAGAAATGATACACACGATGTTAACTGACCCGCATATGTGGAGGGTAAAAGTATGAAAAGTAAGTTGCTGCCTTGCGCGCTGTTGCTTGCAACCAGTTTTGCATGGGCCGCCCCCGCGACAACGGGCATTGATCAATATGAGTTAAAAAGCTTTATCGCCGACTTCACCCACTTCAAGCCCGGCGATACCGTTCCGCAAATGTACCGCACCGATGAGTATAATATTAAACAGTGGAAATTACGTAATCTGCCCGCGCCAGATGCCGGTACTCACTGGACCTATATGGGCGGCGCGTATGTACTGATTAACGATACCGATGGAAAAATCATCAAAGCCTATGATGGCGAGATTTTTTATCATCGATAATGATATACGCACTCTTTCTATAAAGAGTGCGTACCGCATAAATTTAATTATAAGATACCACGATTAATGCTTTCGATTGTAATGGCCCTGCTTTAACTTTTGCAGGATCGAGAACATAATATGTGGCAAAGACAGGAATAGCTTCCACCGAATTCACTGCGCTGCCTTTGGCATAGGTTTTGAAAATACTATTTATCGCTACTCCTTTGTTTATTTTAAGCAGGCTCCGATTTGAATCTCTTAAGATAAACCCAACGCCATTATCATTATCCGGTTTCAGGACTGCTTCATTCTCATCCCAGACTAAATCACTACGTAGATTTACCGCTATTTGCCGTGATGTCAGCATCGCATTCCGCACCTGATTTTTGCAATCCAGAATAATATCACCCTGCTTAGAAAACTCACTAACCTCTCCTTTAGCACGGAGTTTAATCATAGGCACCGGGTCCAGCGTGATGGTGAGATTCTGGGGGGCGCAGGTAGTTTCTTTACGGTTGTAATTTATCGTTAAATTGGCTTTATAAACGCCTTTCCCATTCAGATCAGTGATAACGTTCGCAACACACTCTCTATTCCCCCAACAGCCAATATATCTTAAAATAAATAGCACCCAATCGTTACCGCTCCATTGATTCTTTGCACCCGACATCACCGTTATATTATCTATCGTAACCGAGTACCCCCCCCTGGCAGACACTGTCACCGCCTCCAGTGAGTTTATTTCTGAAATCGTTATCTTATAGGGGGCTTCGATTACACCGTTTTGATTGCGCATATTTATCGCACTACTGCTCTGCCATTCAACTTTTAATTTTAACTTAACACTGTCATTCGGCCCCATACCGATAATATGATCGGATGTCTCTAATTTAGTCACAACATCACTATTAGAACAATTAGCATCAGTGAAACCATTTGTAATAATGGCTGACTCCTCCCCCCCCAGCATTAAGCTGTCGGATTGAATCGTATAATCCTTCGTGTTGGTTAAGGTCGCATTACACGCCGCGTAACCCAACTGCGTAAACTGCATCATCATTAATAAAAATAGTAGTCTTTTCATAGCGTCACCTAAGGATTACCGACAAATATAAACGTTATTTTCATCAATCTGTTTATCAAAAGTGATCTTACAGAAAAGACCCTGTTGTTTATCTGTTGCGACTTTTACCGAAATGGGAACCTTTTCAGTACGAATAAATACCCGGCTCCCCTGACCTACCAGTCCTACATTATTTCCCTCGTCATCTTCCACTTCATAACCAAACGTTAAAGGCTCGCCATCTGCGCGCCGCGCCAGGAAATAAAAAGGTTTACTGGTCTCTGTTTCAAAATCAACCACCACTACGGCTCCACGATAAGGCACTGTAACTTTACGGTTTCCCAGCAGGGCGACATCACTTTCACTCCCGGAGACATCAAGAGAGATAAAATTTTGCCGGTATGGCGTCAATGCTTCAAATACGGCATAACCTTTTGCATTGGTACGTAAATAGGGACGCCCCTGCACCGCCGCGCCTTCCAGGTACGGCGCGTTAATAATCGCGATAGTATCATTAAGGCGAGAGGCTAAATGAACGCCATCGGCCCATGCAACCAGCCCTCCCTGAATATTTCCGCCAACCTGATGATATTTATTGGATTGGCTGTAACTACCGCCGACCGTCGCCAGCGGGGCGTTCCAGGTTACCGATCCCCCGAATGTCGTTTGGTGTTCCTGTCGCTGCTGGCTGAGGTTAGTCGTATAATTAAACTGATCGCGATTACCGAACGTGCCGCTAAGGCTGGTGTTATTCGCCTCATAACCTTGATCGTCAAAGGTGGTGGAATTCGATAAATGGATATCACGATTTCCCCCATTCTCCTTTACCCCCCATGTTAAGGGAATCGATAAATAGATATTAAAGCGCTTATCTTCACGGTTATCGCTGTCATAAGTCTGGGTTGCCGATAGCGTAAAACTGAGCCGCTGCCAGGTATTACTGTAGCTTAACTGATAATCCTTTCCTGTGCCGCTACGCCCCCAATAGTCGCGCCACAGAGCGCTGGCAGTAAAATATCCCCACCCATCGGGCAACGTCTGATTAATATTGAGAGTGAAGGTATTTTTACGCCCAAAGTCATTCTCATAATAATCTGCAATATCATAAATATCGTCATCATCGCGACGATAGTTGTCCCGATTATTAGCCCAGACATGATCGTTAAAAGTGCGATAATCACGTGATGAGTAGCGATACGCTGCCAGAGAAAAATGAGTGGCTGATTGTGGGAGATATTTATTCCAGGCAACCTGGTAGCTTTCCCCATCAAAAACATCGCCATTATCCTGCTTGCTATGAGACAACGTACCGTCGACAGATACTGCGCCAATCAGCGTGTTCCACCCGGTGCCAAGGGTAAATGAGCGATAATCGCTGGCTAACATGGTTCCGCCATACAACGTTAGCAGGTTATTGACCCCGTACTGATAGGTTCCCTGGAGAAAATCAGTTTGCTGAGAGGCTCCTTCAATTCTGCTTCGTCCGGCGGCGAAATCATATTTTGCTACGCCAGGCTGCACCATATTGGGAACGGAAGAATACGGAACAATAAACCGTGAAACAGTACCGTCAGCTTCTTTAACGCTCACGTCCAGATCGGCTCCCCCCCCGGCCAGCTGAAGATCTTCAAATACAAAGGGGCCAGGCGGAACTTCTTTTTGATAAACAATAAAGCCATTCTGCTCAACCGTCACCAGGGCGTTACTTTGCGCCACGTCACGCACAACCGGAGCGAAATTTTGCTTAGAGTGCGGCAGCATTTGCATATCACGCCAGAAGCGCACCCCGCGAAAGCGCACCGTATCAAACATATCCCCGCTGGTGTACTGTTCCCCCAGACGCATTGTCCCCAGTACCGCCGGGAAATCACGTTCCAGATACTGAGTATTGCTCTGCCATTTACCAGCTAAGTTTTCACTTTTGGAAAAGTTAGCATTAGAATGTAATTGCCATCCAAGCAGATTCAACCCGCTGACAAAATTTGCGTAAGTATTTTTCTCACTACCACCACTTTTATAATGGCTGTAATATTCACTAGCATAGTAGGAAGTATAAAAAGCGTTAATCCCGCGGTCCCATGTCTCTGGAGACGCATAGCCCGCTTCATATTCCAGCACATAAGCCTGAGGGACGCTCAGATAAAGGTTAAATGCGGCAGTGTCATAAGAAACGCTACCTCCATGGACCACCGTTTTCAGCGCAATACATTCATTTTCTACTGTTGTACTCTGCGGAGTAAATTTAATTCCCAGGCTGGCGATCAGGTCCGGAGAAATACAGGTGCTATCGGGGTCATCCTGAATATTAACCTCATAAGTTCCACGCCATTCTTTATTGACATAAACGTCCATTTCATAAACGCCAGCCATGGGTTTGGTGCTATCAATCTGATAACGAGACACCTTTTCACCTTTCAACCCACCGAACATAAAGTTAGTATCGAATGTTTCTTCTTCAGCCCAGGCGGGTGAAATAAGTAATGCTGCAAAAAGTGACAGCGTGATGGCGTTTAACTTTTCCATTATCTATCCTTAGGTGAATTCCCCGCTTTTAATTTTCTATTTTGATAGTCTCGTTTAAATAATTACCAGAATCATCAATTAACGTCACGGTATAGCTATTTACGACTACCGTTGTGGTGATACTCTGCGATGACCATGGAGCCAGTAACAATGTTTCTTTATTTACTTTACTTTTTGCTTTAACTTCTGGAATAGTGATCCAGTTTGCGGAATTATTTTTCACGCTAATACTCCCTGGCGCACGAAGCAACTGCAAGCGGGAAAATGTCGCTTTATCAACTTTCTGTATCCCCGGTGGGCGATAGATCAACTTTATCCGGTTTTGTAGCGCAAATTTAATGATATTTTTATCTTTGTTCTCGTCTGAATTTGGTGGAATATCCAATACATTGAGGTAGAAAAGACTTTCACGATCGCCAGGCAAGTTATTAGCGAGCTTCTTTATTTTTAATTGCTGACCTGAATTTGCCGCAACTCTAATTACAGGGGGGGTCATAATAAATGGAACCTGTAATTTTTCTGGCGGCAGGCTGGTATCACCGTTATCAATCCACGCCTGGATGAGTGAACTTCGTTTACCGTCATTCATTAATTGTACGGTAATATCTTTTTTCTGCGCCGGATAAATAATACGTGTACCGTATATATAAATGCCGCTCCACGCAGGCATAGCGGCACAAGCCAGGCATAATGCAATCATCCATTTCATGGCCGATAACCTTATAAAAGAGATACAAGCGGCTAAAAGCTTAGCCGCCAAAAAACGATTGTTAATCAGTTAATACCGTCATCGTCAGTACAGATTCAACAGAACCTGGTGTTACAGTATTTTCAACGGCGGCATAGCGGGCAGAAAAGTTCAGGGTATATACACCATTTTCAAACTTACTTGAATTCAGAGTGTAATTCCCCGCCTCATCCGGTTTCACCTGAGTACCATCAAGATAAACAGCAAAGCCCGCACCATTATTAGTAGCATTATTTTTGGTGATTTGCATATTATCCACAAATTGAGAACGGTTAAAACTAATTCGTGGATTAGCTGTATTCGAACATTTTACTTTTAAAATCGCTTCTGGGCTAGTGTATCCTGTATATATATCGCCAGGGTTTAAGTCAGTCAATCTATCAACACCTACCTGGGATAATTCAATAGTCGCGCTATTTGCACCTTCGAAAGTACAGGATGTTCCCACCACTTCTCCGTTTATTTTTAATTCCCCCATATCTTCATCAGCAGCAAAAACCCCAGCGCTCATAAATACAGCAGACAATACAGAAGCAACAATAAGTGAACGTTTCATAATCTCTTCCTTAATGAAGTAATTTCTATTTGTTAAGAGTTATTAACCCTTGCAACGAAAATTCTCATAGACAGGAGGTTATCGCAATGTAAACACGATGTTTTGTTGATTTAAAACAATTTACAGATTGCAATATAATTGCAACAAATAATCATTGCTTATCATTATTTTGTAAACTTATTAATTTCCGAAATTTACTGCCCTTATATATAAACACAGCAAATAAAAAAGCCCATATCATTGATATCAATGATATGGGCTTGCGGAATTAATAAGAATTAGTCGTAATGATTAACAATAATCTGTCGGGTGCTATCACCAGGCACCGTGTATAGCTGCGTTGTCACACCTCTCATCGGCGTAGCGGCGGGTGTTTGCAGAGTTGAAACGTGGATAGTGTTGCCGCAACGCTGCTGCAATTGTGCGTTTACCACTTCTGTACTGCACGTTGGCGCGGTCACTTTTCCACTGATGGTTAATGTTGCGGTGTCGGAGGCAAAAACAGGTACGCTTATCCCATAAGCCGAAACTATAATTCCCATCAGCAAATATTTTTTCATAGTGAGTAATTGTTCCTCTGGTGAACGTCAAACAGTATGCAGGCCGTCCTGATGAGCAGTATGAACGTATCGATACCTTAAAACCAATTGAAAAAATAAATCAGTAGGATAGGTATGATCAATTCAAATAATGTTTTTGCCGATTATTTCAGATAAACACCTGTCTGTTTAAGCAGGAATTAACAATGCGGGGGCTATTATTTTATTAATACATTCACTGCATCAATATATATTAATGCAGTGAATGTCATATTCTCTTTGGAATACGTCAGGAGGATTACACCGCGCGGAAGGCGATTTCTCCCGGAATCACTTCACCCTGCCAGTAAAGCTGTGCCGCAACGCGATCGGCCAGTTCGCGATAGATCGCGGTAAACTCGCTCTCCGGACGGCTAACCACCGTCGGCGTACCGCGATCGAGATCTTCACGCAGACTAATATGCAGCGGCATCTGACCCAGAAGCTGAGTATGGTATTTTTCCGCCAGCTTCTGCGCGCCGCCCGTGCCGAAGATCGGTTCGTGATGGCCGCAGTTGCTACAAATATGCATACTCATATTTTCCACAATGCCGAGCACCGGCACTTCCACCTTCTCGAACATCACGATACCTTTTTTGGCGTCGATTAGCGCGATATCCTGCGGCGTAGTCACCACCACCGCGCCGGTAACAGGAATGTTCTGCGCCAGCGTTAGCTGAATATCCCCGGTTCCCGGCGGCATATCCAGTACCAGATAATCCAGATCCGGCCACAGCGTCTCCTGCAACATCTGCATCAGCGCCTTACTGGCTATTGGGCCGCGCCATACCATCGCGTTATCGTCAGTCACCAGATAGCCGATCGAGTTGGTCGCCAGGCCGTGAGACATAATCGGCGCCATATGCGTACCGTCTGGCGATGTTGGGCGCTGATCTTCTGCGCCAAGCATGGTTGGGATCGACGGACCGTAAATATCGGCATCGAGAACCCCGACCTTTGCGCCTTCAGCCGCTAACGCCAGCGCCAGGTTTACCGTCGTGGACGATTTACCCACCCCGCCTTTACCGGAGCTCACGGCAATGATGTTTTTCACGCCATTAATGCCAGGCTGATTTTTGACGCGTTTCAGCGTCGCAATGTTGTACGACAGTTTCCAGTCGATCGCTTTTGCGCCCGTAATACGTAACAGATCGGCGCTGCATTGCTCTTTTAATACCTCAAACGCGCTGTTCCAGACGAACGGCATGACCAGCTCAACGTGCAGCGTACCATCCATCCAGGCGACGTGGTGCAACGCCTTAAGCGTGGTGAGGTTATGCTTCAGGGTTGGGTGCTGAAAATTCGCCAGCGTCCCGGCGACCATCGCTCGCAGGGTATCTGGTGATTTGGCCTGGGATTGTTCGTTCATCCCGACTCCTTTTGTAGTTCTGAAAAGTACGATTGTAACTTTGTAGTTTACTCCAGCGGTAACAATTATTCATTTACGGATAAATGCCCTTATCGATTGGCGCAGTAATTACCATTTTGGTACTATCAAAGCCCTTTTTTACAACAGAAGAAGTAATACCCACTATGACTCAAGTCGCGAAGAAAATTCTGGTAACGTGCGCGCTGCCGTACGCCAACGGCTCTATCCACCTCGGCCATATGCTGGAGCACATCCAGGCTGATGTCTGGGTCCGTTACCAGCGAATGCGCGGCCATGAGGTTAACTTCATCTGTGCCGATGACGCTCATGGCACGCCGATCATGCTGAAAGCGCAGCAGCTTGGTATTACACCGGAGCAAATGATCGGTGAAATGAGCCAGGAGCACCAGACCGATTTCGCCGGTTTTAATATTAGCTACGACAACTACCACTCAACGCACAGCGACGAGAATCGCGAGCTGTCCGAGCTGATTTATACGCGCCTGAAAGAGAACGGTTTTATTAAGAACCGCACCATCTCTCAACTCTACGATCCGGAAAAAGGCATGTTCCTGCCGGACCGATTTGTGAAAGGCACCTGCCCGAAATGTAAATCCGCAGACCAGTACGGCGATAACTGTGAAGTGTGCGGCGCGACCTACAGCCCGACCGAACTTATCGAACCGAAATCCGTGGTGTCCGGCGCGACGCCGGTAATGCGTGACTCCGAGCACTTTTTCTTTGACCTGCCGTCATTCAGCGAAATGTTGCAGGCGTGGACCCGCAGCGGCGCGCTGCAGGAGCAGGTGGCGAACAAAATGCAGGAGTGGTTTGAATCCGGCCTGCAACAGTGGGACATTTCCCGCGACGCGCCGTATTTTGGTTTCGAAATCCCGAACGCGCCGGGCAAATATTTCTACGTCTGGCTGGACGCGCCGATTGGCTATATGGGCTCCTTCAAAAATCTGTGCGATAAGCGCGGTGACACGACCAGTTTTGATGAGTACTGGAAAAAAGACTCCGACGCCGAGCTGTACCACTTTATCGGCAAAGACATCGTCTATTTCCACAGCCTGTTCTGGCCTGCCATGCTGGAAGGCAGCCACTTCCGTAAGCCGACCAACCTGTTCGTTCACGGTTACGTGACGGTGAACGGCGCGAAGATGTCTAAGTCTCGCGGCACCTTTATTAAGGCCAGCACCTGGCTGAAACACTTTGACGCCGACAGCCTGCGCTACTACTACACCGCGAAGCTTTCTTCACGTATTGATGACATCGACCTGAACCTGGAAGACTTTGTCCAGCGCGTCAATGCCGATATCGTCAATAAAGTAGTCAACCTGGCCTCGCGTAACGCCGGTTTTATCAATAAGCGTTTCGACGGCGTGCTGGCGGCTGAACTGGCCGATCCGCAATTGTATAAAACCTTTACTGACGCCGCTGCGGTGATTGGCGAAGCATGGGAAAGCCGTGAATTCGGCAAAGCTATCCGTGAAATTATGGCGCTGGCCGACGTCGCTAACCGTTATGTTGACGAGCAAGCGCCGTGGGTGGTGGCTAAACAGGAAGGCCGAGACGCTGACCTGCAGGCCATTTGCTCGATGGGCATCAACCTGTTCCGCGTGCTGATGACTTACCTGAAACCGGTACTGCCGACGCTTTCTGAACGCGTTGAAGCCTTCCTGAACAGTGAACTGAACTGGGATGCCATCGAACAGCCGCTGCTCGGTCACAAGGTCAACACCTTTAAGGCGCTCTACAATCGCATCGACATGAAGCAAGTTGAAGCGCTGGTTGAAGCGTCTAAAGAAGAGGTGAAAGCCGCAGCCGCGCCGGTTACCGGCCCGTTAGCCGACTTCCCGATTCAGGAAACCATCACCTTTGACGATTTTGCCAAAATTGACCTGCGCGTGGCATTGATTGAAAACGCTGAGTTCGTAGAAGGCTCCGACAAATTGCTGCGTCTGACGCTGGATCTGGGCGGCGAGAAGCGTAACGTCTTCTCCGGCATTCGTTCCGCCTACCCGGACCCGCAGGCGCTGATTGGCCGCCAGACGGTAATGGTCGCCAACCTCGCGCCGCGCAAAATGCGCTTTGGCGTCTCCGAGGGAATGGTGATGGCCGCAGGCCCTGGCGGGAAAGATATCTTCCTGTTAAGCCCTGATGACGGCGCGAAGCCTGGCCAGCAGGTAAAATAAGCAACAAGCCGGAGCATGCTCCGGCTTTTTTAACCGCTTAATCCTGACTGGCATATCGCCCCCTCCGCGCGTTTTAACTTTTTCCTTAATAAGCAATAGCGCCAAGACTCCATATCCGGACTGCTAAATAACGGCTAAAAGTCATATTCTATCCCTCCCTGATACATTGCTATTACTGGGTTAAATTAATTCATTGAAATTATTTTAAAAACCCAATCATTATATAAAATGGAGTTTTAGATGAAAATTTCTGGCAAGTTATTGTCCGCGGCTTTGGCTTCCGTACTGGTGTTCTCTCTTGCTGGCTGTGGCGATAAAGAAGAATCAAAGACCTTTAACGCAAACCTGGCGGGGACAGAAATTTCAATTACCTACACCTATAAAGGTGACAAAATCATTAAGCAGACGTCTGAAAGTAAAATCAGCTATGCCACTGTAGGCGCTAAAACGAAAGAAGATGCCGCCCAAATTCTCGATCCGCTGAGCGCGAAATATAAAAATATCGCCGGAGTGGAAGAAAAATTAACCTATGAAGATACCTATGCCCAGGAAAACGTCTCTGTGGATATGGAAAAAGTGGACTTTAAAGCGTTACAGCAAATCTCAGGGACAATGGTGTCCGGCGATACCAGTAAAGGTATCAGCATGAAACAAACCCAGACGCTGCTGGAAGCTGCTGGTTTTAAAGAAGCGAAATAACTGGCAGGCATAATGTATTGCATCGACTGGTAAAGTCGCTCAGGGCGCTGCTTCGGCAGCGTCTTTTCTTTATGAATTCCGAAAAAAGACAGCCTCGCTGTAAGTCCCCTCGCCAAAGCCTATAATCCCTGAATTCCTGGCCACACCAATACTTAACGACAAGGAATTGTTATGCGGGTTCTACGCCTTATGGCACTGCCACTATTCGCGCTCTCTCTATCGGTTAGCATAACTGGCTGCGATCAGAAAAACGATACTCTCCAGGGAAACCAAAATAACATGACAGCGTTTATCAAGAAGATAGCCGCTAGCAAAGAGTCAGAGGAAACACAACGCTATGTAGGTAATCTCAACGGTATTGAAATCAAGTTAACCTATTACTACAAAGGGGATATCGTTTTACGTCAAATATCTGAACATAAAATACTTTATAAAACCCTGAAAGCCAATAATAAAGAAGAAGCACAAAAAATGCTGAGCCAAGTCGGCGAAGCTTATCAGGGTATGCCGGGTTTGACTGAACGAATCGACTATTATGATAGCTATGCTACGGAATATGTGGATATTGATTTTACCCAGGCAAAAATAAGCGACCTCTGTAAATTGCCAGGATCATCAATTGACAACTGTTCCGCGTACTATCTGTCAATGATTCGCTCGCAGAAACTGTTGGAAGAGAGCGGGTATCATAGAATCAATTAGTATAATAATGCGTTTTCCCGGTCAGACAGGACGCTGCCGGGAACAATACCGCAGAATTACTTCGCCGCGTGTTCACGGGCCGCCAGACCGCGCAGAAAATAACGCATAAACTGATCGCCGCATTCGCGGAAGTTCTTATGATCCGGCGCGCGCATCATCGCGGTGATCTCTGGCATTGAGACACGAAACAACTGACCGGTAAGTATCGCCAGGATATCATCTGTTTTTAGCGAAAAGGCAATACGCAGCTTTTTCAGCACAATATTGTTGTTGATACGACGTTCCGCCGTCAATGCAGGCGCCGCCTCATCTTTGCCGCGTTTTTCATAAATGAGGCCATTGAGAAATGAGGACAACACGATATCCGGGCAACGCTGAAACCCCTCTTCCTCTTCTTTGCGCAACCAGATTGCAATCTGCTCCGGCGTAGCATCAACGTTACCCAGCGCCAGGATACGCGCCAGATCGGTATTATTAGCTTTTAAAATGTAGCGCACGCTACGCAGAATATCGTTACTCAGCATGAGGCCTTCGGTCGTTTCTATGGCAAAACGATATTCTAACAGTCTTTTACAGGCCAATCGCCTCTTTTAAACTTTTCAGATAGCGACGGCTTACCGGCACCGTCAGGCCGTTGCGTAAAATCAGCTCTGCCTGCCCATTATCCTCCAGCCGAATTTCCTGCAAATGGGCCATATTCACCAGAAACTGACGATGACAACGCAGTAGCGGCGTCCGGCTTTCCAGCGTGCGCAGCGTCAGCTCGGTAAACCCCTCTTTCCCTTCACTGCTGGTCACATAAACGCCGCTCATACGGCTACTGACAAAGGCGACATCATCCATTTGCAACAAATAGATCCGGCTGTGTCCGGTACAGGGAATGAATTTAAGCGCCTGCTGGTTTTCCGGCAGCAACGAAACATCCTGTTTACTGCGCTCCTGACGCAGACGATGTAACGTTTTTTCCAGCCGTTTCTCCTCTATCGGCTTGAGCAGATAATCAAAAGCGTGTTCTTCAAAGGCTTTGATGGCGTATTCGTCAAACGCGGTTAAAAAAACGATATACGGGCGGTGTTCCGGATCAAGCATTCCTACCATCTCCAGTCCACTGATACGCGGCATCTGAATATCCAGAAACAGCACATCAGGTCGCAACTTATGTACCGCGCCAATCGCTTCTACCGCGTTCGCGCACTCTCCCACAATCTCAATGTCATCCTGCCCCTGGAGCAAAATCCGCAGATTTTCCCGCGCTAACGGCTCATCATCCACAATCAGCACTTTAATCATGCGTCCTCCTCCAGTGGAAGTCGTAATGTAATTCGGGTAAAACAGTCCGGCTCGCAGGCCACGCTAATACCATAATCATCGCCAAAGTGTTCGCGCAGACGTTTATCCACCAGACTCATCCCCAGCCCGCTACTGCCGGCGGAAGGCTGATACAGTCCCGCATTATCTTCAATATCTAACATCAAATGCTGCCCTTCGCGTCGGGCGCGAATAGCGACGTTGCCGGTATCAAGCAGTTGCGACGTGCCATGTTTAATGGCGTTCTCAACAATCGGCTGTAATGTAAACGCAGGCAATTTCTGACGTGAAAGCGTCGATGGAACATCAAGCTGTACCTGCAGACGCGACTGAAAACGCGCTTTTTCAATTTGCAGATAAGCGTTCACGTGTTCAATTTCATCCGCCAGCGTGACGATTTCCGACGGGCGTTTTAAATTTTTGCGAAAAAAGGTCGACAAGTACTGCACCAGTTGGCTGGCCTGTTCGCTGTCGCGGCGAATCACCGCTTTAATGGTATTGAGTGCATTAAACAGAAAATGCGGATTCACCTGCGCGTGCAACAGCTTGATCTCTGACTGCGTCAGCAACGCCTTCTGCCGTTCATACTGCCCGGCCAGGATCTGCGCGGATAAAAGCTGCGCAATACCCTCTCCCAGGGTACGGTTAATTGAGCTGAACAGCCGGTTTTTCGCTTCGTACAATTTAATGGTGCCCATGACTCGCTGATTTTCGCCACGCAGCGGGATCACCAGCGTCGAGCCGAGTTTACACTGCGGGTGTAGCGAACAGCGGTACGGCACTTCGTTGCCATCGGCATAAACCACCTCTCCGGTTTCAATTGCTTTCAGCGTATAACCTGATGAAATGGGTTTGCCCGGTAGATGGTGATCGTCGCCAATACCGGTAAAAGCCAGCAGTTTTTCGCGATCGGTGATGGCAACGGCGCCGATATCCAACTCCTGATATAACACCTGCGCCACCTTCATACTGTTCACTTCGTTAAATCCCTGACGCAGAATCCCCTCCGTTGACGCGGCGACCTTCAGCGCGGTAGCAGAAAATGCCGAAGTATATTTTTCGAACATGGCGCGCTTATCGAGCAAAATACGCATGAACAGCGCGGCGCCAACGGTATTCGTCACCATCATCGGCGCGGCAATATTACTGACCAGATGCAGGGCATCGTCAAACGGCCTGGCTATCAATAAAATAATCAGCATCTGCACCAGTTCGGCAACACACGTAATTGCTCCCGCCGTCAGCGGGCTAAACACTTTGTCCGGGCGTCCGCGACGTATGAGAACGCTGTGTACCAACCCGCCCAGCAGCCCTTCGACGATGGTGGAAATCATACAGCTCAGCGCCGTCATGCCGCCCATAGAATACCGATGTAACCCACCGGTCAGGCCGACCAGCCCGCCGACGACCGGCCCGCCGAGTAGGCCACTCATCACCGCGCCAATCGCGCGGGTATTGGCAATCGAATCTTCGATATGTAGCCCAAAATAAGTGCCCATAATGCAGAAGATAGAAAACGTGACGTAACACAGAAGCTTGTGCGGCAGACGAACCGTGACCTGCATAAGCGGGATGAACAGGCGCGTTTTACTCATTAGCCACGCAATGACCAGAAACACGCACATCTGCTGAAGCAGCAGCAACACCAGATTAAACTCGTACATACCCGCAAACCACACTTCAATTAAAAGCGCGTAACATACATTGAGTACGATTAACTTTCTTTGAACTGTTGCATAAAAATATGAATTCGTGAATACGATCACTTAAACGCCGCGCCGCAACCCGCTACTTCGCGTTTTAATGCATAAAAAACAGGCAAAACTTCCTGGTTCCTAAAAGAGCGTCTAAAGTTAAACCGGGACCTCGCGAGCAAGGGTGAAACGATGGCGCTTTACACAATTGGTGAAGTGGCTTTGCTTTGTGATATCAATCCTGTCACGTTGCGCGCGTGGCAGAGACGTTATGGACTTTTAAAACCACAGCGAACGGATGGCGGTCATCGTCTGTTTAACGATGCCGATATCGACAGAATCCGCGAAATCAAGCGCTGGATAGATAACGGCGTCCAGGTCAGCAAAGTCAAAGTGCTGCTCAGTAGCGACAGTAGCGAACAACCTAACGGCTGGCGCGAACAGCAGGAGATCCTGCTGCACTATCTGCAAAGCAGTAATCTGCACAGTTTACGGTTATGGGTCAAAGAACGCGGTCAGGATTATCCAGCCCAAACATTGACCACTAACCTGTTCGTCCCGCTGCGGCGACGATTACAGTGCCAACAACCCGCCCTTCAGGCGCTGCTCGGCATTCTTGACGGTATCCTGATCAACTATATTGCACTCTGCCTGGCGTCTGCGCGTAAGAAACAGGGAAAAGATGCGTTGGTGATCGGCTGGAATATCCATGATACCACCCGCCTGTGGCTGGAAGGTTGGGTCGCCAGCCAACAGGGATGGCGAATCGACGTGTTGGCGCATTCGCTTAGCCAGTTCCGCCCGGAACTGTTTGACGGCAAGACGTTACTGGTATGGTGCGGAGAAAACCAGACGCTGGCGCAGCAGCAGCAACTCCTGGCATGGCGCGCCCAGGGACGCGACATTCATCCCCTTGGCGTTTAAACAGCAGCTAACAAATTCGCTTTAATGTATACTCCTTTTATTAACATAAGGAGTACATAATGCGCGTAGCGAAAATCGGGGTGATCGCCCTTTTCCTGCTGATGGCTATTGGCGGTATCGGCGGCGTGATGCTGGCAGGTTACAGTTTTATTTTGCGTGCCGGGTAAGCGCGCGCGTCAGCCTTTCGAACAGGCGATCGATGATGATCGCCGCCAGCGCCACCAGCAGTGCCCCCTGGATAACATAGGCCGTATTAAAGCCGCTAAGCCCGATAATGATCGGCGTGCCTAACGTACTGGCCCCCACCGTTGAAGCGATGGTCGCCGTACCAATATTGATAATCACCGAGGTTCGAATGCCCGCCAGAATCACCGGCGCGGCCAGCGGCAGCTCAACCTGATACAACTGTTGGCGACGGCTCATTCCCATACCGCTGGCAACGCTCATCACGCTGGCAGGCACTGCGCCCAGCCCGGCCAGGGTCGCCTGCAGGATGGGCAACACTCCATACAGGATCAAGGCGATAATGGCTGGTTGCTGACCAAAACCCATGACGGGTACCGCGATCGCCAGTACCGCCACCGGGGGAAAGGTCTGCCCGACGACGGCGATAGTCTCCACCAGGGGACGAAACTCTTTCCCACTTTCTCGCGTGACCGCAATCCCTGCGCCGACGCCCACCACGACGGCAAACAGACTTGAGATGCCCACCAACCAGAAATGGGCGAGCGCGAGGGCGGCAAAACTCTCCTGTTGGTAGACCGGGCGCGGCAAATCGGGAAACAGCGCGGCGAAGAACGGCTGGCTATAAGGCAATCCAAACAGCAGAAGCAAGAACAGAACAATAAGCCAGAGAAGCGGATCACACAGTCGTTTCACGGGGGGACGTCTCCGAAAGCAGATCGCGAAAATGGAGCGTACCACAGGGCTCGCCCTGCTGATTCGCCACCGGCAGGACGTCGCACCGGCGGGCGACAAACATCGATAGCGCATCGCGTAACGTCATCTCTTCCACCAGCGCGTCGCCGCTGAGCTGTTCATTCCGGCGTACATAATCGCCTACACTACGTAACGAAAGCAGCCTTACGCCCAGCTCGCTGCGGCCAAAAAACGCCTGCACGAAATCATTTTCCGGCGAGGTCAGCATCGAAAGCGGCGATCCCTGTTGGATAACGTGGCCCCCGTCCATCAGCACCAGATGGTCGGCGAGGCGTAACGCCTCGTCAATGTCATGCGTCACCAGTACGATGGTGCGTCCCAGTAGCTGATGAATGCGGGTCATCTCCTGCTGCAATGCGCCGCGCGTTACCGGATCAAGCGCGCCGAAAGGCTCGTCCATCAGCAATACCTGCGGATCGGCAGCCAGCGCCCGCGCAACGCCGACCCGCTGCTGTTGCCCGCCGGAAAGCTGATGCGGATAGCGATCGCGCAGCGCGCTTTCCAGACCCAATAATGCCATCAGTTCATCAATACGATCGTTAATCCGCGCACGCGACCACTTTTGTAGTTGCGGTACGGTGGCGATATTTTGCGCCACCGTCCAGTGGGGAAAAAGACCGATAGACTGAATGGCATAGCCCATGCGACGGCGCAGTTCAAGCACCGGCAGGCTGCGGATCTCTTCCCCGGCAAAACGGATCGTTCCGCTATCATGCTCTACCAGTCGGTTAATCATCTTCAGAGTGGTCGATTTTCCCGAACCGGAGGTACCAATTAACACCGAAAAGCTGCCTTCGCTAAAGTGCAAATTGAGGTCGCTAACAGCCTGTTGATCGCCGAAGGTTTTACTGACATGGTTAAATTCAATCATCGGTTGCTCCCTTCAAAAACGCGATCCATAAATCAAACAGCGCGTCGATCACTACCGCCAGCGCAATCACCGGAATGACGCCCAACAGGACTAAATCAATGGCGCTACTCAATAGCCCCTGAAACACCAGCGCGCCGAAACCTCCCGCGCCAATCAGCGCGGCGACGACGGCCATTCCCACTGTCTGGACCATGACTACCCTCAGGCTACGTAAAAAGACCGGCAGCGCCAGCGGCAGTTGCACATGCCTGAAGCGCTGGCCGCTACTCATTCCCATGGCTCTTGCGCTCTCCAGCACATCGCGCGGCACCTGATTGAGCCCGGCGACCACGCCGCGCACCAGCGGCAATAACGCATAGAGCACCAGCGCTATCAGCGCAGGCGTCATGCCGGTTCCCGCGACGCCGAATGCGGCAAGCCACGAAAACTGTTTCACCAGCCCGGCCAACGGCGCAATCAGCAGGCCAAACAACGCGACGGAAGGGATAGTCTGGATCACATTCAGTACGGTAAACACCGGCCCCTGGCGCGAGGCGGAAAAATAACACCAGACGCCCAACGGTAGTCCGATCGCCAGCGCCGGCAGCACCGTGCCCGCCAGTAACATCAAATGTTGCACCAACGCGGCATCGAAAACATCCTGCCGGTTGGTATACTCTTTCAGAAGCGAGAGGTTGTCGAACGTGCCTGAAAACAGCAGCGCCAGCGGGACAATGACAATTTGCGCGTGCAGCAACCAGCGCCACAGCGGCCCAACGGTAATACGGCGGATCGCATCGCTACAGGCCAGCAGCATCAGACCGAGGCCCAGCCACCATCCACTTCCCAGACTGGTACGCGCCAGCGGACTGCCCTCCTGCGCCAACTGGGTCGCCGCCCTGCCGACTCCCCACAGCATGACAATAAAAAGCGTCTGCGCCATCATCAGCGTCAGTACGCTACCGCGTTTACCGGGCACAAAGCACAGCGTAAACAGCGCGCATCCCGCGCCAGTCAGCATCCAGATGGTCGCCGGCCAGATCTCCCATAACTGGCGCCCCTCGCCGCTCACCAGACGATTCGGGGCGTAATTAATGAAAGGCAGCGCGACAGCAAGCAGGGCCAGAACAACCAACAGCAACAGCACACGATTAACCGTAATTTTTTTGGCAGCGTCACTCACAGATTACTTCACCCACCCTTTTTGTCGGAGGTAATCTGCGGCGACTTTTTTCGCATCCAGCCCTTCTACGGCGATTCTGGCGTTCAACTGTTGCAGCGTTTTCTCATCAAGGCTGGCGAAAACGGGCTGCAGCCAGTCGGCTATCTGCGGATAGGCCTGTAACACCGATTCACGCACTACCGGCGCGGAGGCATAGATAGGCTGGACGCCTTTCGGGTCGCTCAGGGTTTGCAGACCCAGCGCGGCGACCGGGCCGTCGGTACCATACGCCATCGCGGCGTTAACGCCGGATGTTTGTTGCGCGGCGGCTTTGATCGTGACAGCCGTATCGCCGCCCGCCAGCGACAAGAGCTGGTTCTGATTCAAGGTAAAATCATAGGCTTTTTCAAATGCCGGCAGCGCATCCGCCCGTTCGATAAATTCCGCAGACGCCGCCAGTTTAAAAGTGCCGCCCTCTTTCAGATAACGGCTGAGATCGGCAAGCGAGGAGAGTTTATTTTTTTCCGCGATGTCCTGGCGTACCGCGATGGTCCAGGTGTTATTTGCCGGCGCAGGCGTCAACCAGACCAGCTTATTCTGCTCCGCATCCAGTTTTTTGACTTTCTCAAAGCCTTGCTTTGCATTCTTCCATGCCGGATCGTTTTCATCTTTAAAAAAGAACGCCCCGTTACCGGTGTATTCCGGATAGATATCCAGCTCTCCGGCGGTAATCGCGCCACGAACGACTGGCGTCGTCCCGAGCTGAATTTTATTGACCGTTTTAACGCCGTGGCTTTCCAGTACCTGCAAAATCATGTTGCCGAGCAGCGCGCCTTCGGTATCAATCTTTGACCCGACCGTCACGGGCGATGCCGCCTGTAGAGGTAAACTCACCGTCGCCAGCAACGCCAGCGAACTTACCCATAGCTTTGAGATCGTCATGATGCTTTCCTCATCCTTTTACGGCCTTTTTCAGAGACTTGAGAAAAAAGCATAGTTGAAAAGTCTGCGTTTAACCTGGGATTTTCCGCCAGTGTAAGTGACGAGGCAGGCAATAAAAGGGTGGACAGGAAAAGCCATTGCCAGACAGGGCGCAGCTATCGCGCCCTGTTGACGGCAGGCTTACAGTAGTTCGAACGATCCTTGTTTAACGCGAGCGGAATCCACGCCGATAAAGACGTTGAACTTGCCGGGTTCCGCGTCATATTTCATCTGCTGATTCCAGAACTTCAACGCCTCGATATCAATCGGGAAACTCACGGTTTTACGTTCGCCGGGCTTGAGGGTGATTTTTTCAAAACCTTTTAATTGCTTCACCGGGCGGCTCATCGACGCCGTGACATCCTGTAAGTACATCTGAATGACCGTTGCCCCTTCGCGTTTACCGGTATTCGTGACCTCTACGCTGGCCGTGACTTTGCCGTCGCGTTGCATTGTCGGTGAGGAGAGCGTGACATCAGACACCGTAAATGTGGTGTAGCTCAGACCGTAACCAAACGGATAGAGCGGGCCATTTGCTTCGTCAAAATAACGTGAGGTGTATTTGTTTGGCTTTTCAGGATTATACGGGCGTCCCGTATTGAGATGGCTGTAATAGACCGGAATTTGTCCCACCGAACGCGGGAAGGAGATCGGCAGTTTGCCTGACGGGTTGTAATCGCCAAACAGCACATCGGCAATGGCGTTGCCGCCTTCCGTCCCGGCAAACCAGGTCTCCAGAATCGCATCGGCCTGTTGATCTTCTTTTACCAGCGCCAGCGGTCTGCCGTTCATTAATACCAGTACCAGCGGCTTACCGGTGGCTTTCAGAGCGGTGATTAAGTCGCGCTGACTCTGTGGAATAGTGATATCGGTACGGCTGGAGGCTTCATGCGCCATCCCCTGCGACTCGCCTACCACTGCGACCACCACATCGGCCTGTTTCGCCGCCTGCACCGCCTCATCAATCATCGCCTGCGGTGAGCGCGGATCGATTTTCACCGCCTCTTCATACAGGTTTAAGAAATCGACGATGCCTTTATCATTAGTGATATTCGCCCCTTTGGCATAGAGGATCTTCGCCCCGTCGCCGACGGCATTTTGAATACCCGCTAGCACCGTCACCGACTGATTCGCGACCCCAGCAGCAGACCAGCTTCCCATTACATCACGTTGACTGTCGGCCAGCGGCCCAACAACGGCAATGGTGCCCGATTTTTTCAGCGGCAACGTTTCCAGCCGGTTTTTCAGCAGTACCACACTTTCCCGCGCCACTTCCCGCGCCTCTTTACGATGCAGGCGGCTTTCGGCATTGGTGTCCACCGGGTCGCTCTCTTTCGGCCCCAGATGGCTATAGGGGTCGTTAAACAATCCCATGTCATATTTTACGTTGAGCACATGGCGCGTCGCGTCGTCCAGTTCCGCCATCGTCACTTTGCCCGACTTAATCAGACCCGGCAGATATTTGCTGTAATACTCATCCGCCATGCTCATATCCACCCCTGCCTTTAGCGCCACGCGCACCGCATCTTCCGGGTCGGCCGCGGTACCGTGTTTAATCAGTTCCTTAATAGCGCCGTGGTCGGAAACGGTAATTCCCTTAAAGCCCCACTCATCGCGCAGGACATCTTTCAATAGCCAGGAATCTGACGTCGCAGGCGTGCCGTTCAGCGAGTTCAGCGAGTTCAGCGCCACCATCACCGCGCCGCTCCCCGCATCCAGCCCCGCTTTGTACGGCGGCATATAGTCATTAAACAGACGCTGGGAACTCATATCCACGGTGTTGTATTCTTTACCGCCTTCAACGGCGCCATAGGCGGCAAAATGTTTCACGCTGGTCATCACCGAATAGCGGTCCGCCGGGCTTTTGCCCTGCATCGCTTTCACCATGGTTTCGCCCATGATGGAGGTTAAATATGTATCTTCGCCAAAGCCTTCGGAGGCGCGTCCCCAACGCGGATCGCGGGAGACATCCACCATCGGCGCCCAGGTCATATTCAGGCCGTCGTCCGCCGCTTCATACGCCGATACGCGTCCTACGGTTCTTACCGCATCCAGATTAAAAGAAGAAGCCAGACCGAGGCTTATCGGGAAGACGGTTCGCTGGCCGTGTACCACGTCATAAGCAAAAAAGAGAGGAATTTTCAGGCGGCTCAACGCCATCACCTGATCCTGCATTTGACGGATATCCTGGCGGGTGACGGTATTGAAAATCGCCCCTACCTGCCCGTCTTTGATCATCTCGCGGCTCGCTTCTTTCGGGTTATCAGGGCCGACGCTAATCAGACGTAACTGACCAATTTTTTCATCGACAGTCATTTTCTTGAGTAAATCGGTGACGAACGCGTCGCGCGCTTCGGGCGTCAGCGGGTGATTGCCAAACAGGTTTTCCGCCAATGCTGGCTGCATCGCCAGACTCACAGCAACACCTACTGAACATAACCATTTCATGTTGAGTCTCTCTTTATCTTTATCCCGACGAGGCGGTAAAAACAGAATAAAAACCGCAGTTTGCCATAAGCCTAAACGCGAGAGGAGAAGAAAGCGAAGGTTATTCTCCTAATTTTCCGCACAGTCGAATACGCAGCCGCCAGCAAATGGTATCAAGGCGGCAAATGAATACCACCAACACAGAAACAATTTGAATGAGAAAGCGTATTGTCATACAAAGCGCTATGCTTAACGCTGATATTTTGTCCCACCACAAGGAGTGGAGAATGTCTTCCATAACAATGACTGATAATAAAACGTTCCTGAATGAGCTGGCCCGCCTGGTAGGCCATTCTCACCTGCTGACAGACCCCGCCAAAACCGCCCGCTATCGCAAGGGTTTCCGTTCCGGTCAGGGCGACGCGCTGGCCGTTGTTTTCCCGGGTTCATTACTGGAACTGTGGCGTGTGCTCAACGCCTGCGTTAACGCTGACAAAATTATTCTGATGCAGGCCGCCAACACCGGTCTGACGGAAGGCTCCACGCCGAACGGCAACGACTACGATCGCGATATTGTGATTATCAGCACCCAGCGGCTGGATAAGCTGCACTTACTGGATAACGGCCAACAGGTTCTGGCCTGGCCCGGTACGACGCTCTATGCGCTGGAAAAAGCGCTTAAACCGCTGGGCCGTGAACCGCACTCGGTGATTGGTTCGTCGTGTATCGGCGCGTCGGTCATCGGCGGCATCTGTAATAACTCCGGCGGCTCGCTGGTGCAGCGCGGCCCGGCCTATACCGAGATGTCGCTCTTTGCCCGTATTGACGAGCAAGGCAAACTGCAACTGGTCAATCATCTGGGTATCGATCTTGGGCATACCCCGGAGCAGATCCTGAGCAAGCTGGATGACGAACGGATTAAAGATGAGGATGTGCGCCACGATGGTCGTCATGCGCACGATCACGACTATGTGACGCGAGTACGAGATATCAACGCCGATACGCCCGCCCGCTATAACGCCGACCCGGACCGTTTGTTTGAATCTTCCGGCTGCGCCGGAAAACTGGCGGTTTTTGCCGTTCGCCTTGATACCTTTGCAGCGGAAAAAAATCAGCAGGTTTTTTATATCGGCACCAATCAGCCCGCGGTACTGACTGAAATCCGTCGGCATATTCTGGTGAACTTCGACAATCTGCCAGTGGCGGGAGAATATATGCATCGCGATATCTACGATATTGCGGAGCAGTACGGTAAAGATACCTTTCTGATGATCGATAAACTCGGCACCGACAAGATGCCATTCTTTTTCACGCTAAAAGGCCGAACCGATGCGATGCTGGAAAAAGTAAAATTTTTCCGTCCGCATTTCACCGACCGCGCGATGCAGAAATTCGGCCATCTGTTTCCCAGCCATATGCCGCAGCGAATGAAAAACTGGCGCGATAAATATGAGCATCATCTGCTGTTAAAAATGGCGGGAGACGGCGTCGCAGAAGCGCAGCGCTGGCTGAATGAATTTTTTAAATCCGCTGAGGGCGGTTTCTTTACCTGTACGCCGGAAGAAGGCAGCAAAGCCTTCCTGCACCGCTTCGCCGCTGCTGGCGCGGCGATTCGTTATCAGGCCGTACACGCTGATGAAGTGGAAGATATCCTGGCGCTGGATATCGCTCTGCGCCGCAACGATACCGACTGGTTCGAGCATCTGCCGCCGGAAATCAACAGCCAACTGGTACATAAACTCTATTACGGTCACTTTATGTGCCACGTTTTTCATCAGGACTATATCGTGAAGAAAGGCGTCGACGTCCATGCGCTGAAAGCGCAAATGCTGGAGCTGTTGCAGGCGCGCGGGGCACAATACCCGGCGGAGCACAACGTTGGACATCTGTATAAAGCGCCGGAAACGCTGACGCGTTTTTATCGGCAAAATGACCCGACCAACAGTATGAACCCCGGTATCGGCAAAACGAGTAAGCGGAAATTCTGGCAGGAAAATACGCCCGACGAAACGCATTAACACCGTGCGGTTTACCGTGAATACCCGGCGGCGCGATGCCTGCCGGGCCTGCGGCGACTTAATCGTTCTGTGCGGTTTGCGCTCCGGCACTGGCGCTGGCTGCCGCCATTTGCGCGGCTTTTTGCTTTTTATAGCTCAGCGCGGCAGCCGGAACGGGCATGACTTTACCGGTTTCAATCCATGTACGCAGGCGACTGGCGTCCGCAAAGTGGGTATATTTGCCGAACGCGTCCATGACCACCAGCGCGACCGGTTTGTTATTGATCACGGTACGCATCACCAGGCAATGCCCCGCCGCATTGGTAAAGCCGGTTTTCGTTAACTGGATATTCCAGTTATCACGGTAGACCAAATGGTTGGTATTGCGAAACGGCAGCGTATACGCCGGATGCGAGAATGTCGCCATATCTTCGCGCGTGGTGCTTAGCTGGCCAATCAGCGGGTATTGCTTCGTGGCAATCAGCAGTTTTGTTAAATCCCGCGCGGTCGAGACGTTATGAATCGACAGCCCCGTCGGCTCAACGAAGCGGGTATGCGTCATGCCCAGCGCTTTCGCCTTCGCATTCATTGCTTTAATAAACGCGTTATAACCGCCAGGATAATAGTGCGCCAGGCTTGCCGCCGCACGGTTTTCGGATGACATCAACGCCAGCAGCAACATATTTTTGCGACTAATTTCGCTGTTCAGGCGTACGCGGGAGTAAACCCCTTTCATTTCCGGCGTCTGGCTGATATCGACCTTCAGTATTTCATCCAGCGGCAATCGCGCGTCGAGCACGACCATCGCCGTCATTAATTTGGTTATCGAGGCAATCGGACGCACCAGATCCGGGTGGTTCGAATAGATCACTTTATTGGTGTTGAGATCAACAATCATTGCGCTACCGGAGGCAATCTCAGGTTGAGACGCCGCGGTTGTCGCTGCCGTTTTCGCCACGGCCTGCGGGGCAAAAGGAACGGCCAACATCAGAGCAAAGCTCAGGAATGAAGCTCGGAATTTCAGCATGATGAGATTTCTGATAATGATTCACGCGCGTCGTAACGCACACCGCCTGAGCTAAGATTATACTCAAGCTAGCAGTGGCATCATAGCGGCACGCCAGCGTTGCCGCTACAGAAGAATCGTCAGCAAATGCTGCATTGCTGGCTTTTGCGCCAGCCCTTTTTCGCATCAGAACAGGCGGTAGCCGTATCCCCACAGGATCACAGTGATCGCCAGTAGCACCTCCAGGACCAGCACGCCGATAGCGAGCGTCGAACTGGAGAAGCTTAATCCTTCCTCTCTATTAATGTTAAGGAAAGTCGGAATACCCAAATACAGCAAATAGCCGGTGTAAAAGAGCGCGACAGCGCCGACCAGTGCGCATAGCCATACCAGGGGATAGAGCGCCACCAGACCACTTAAAAAAAGCGGCGTCGCGACATAGCCGGCAAAAACCATACAGCGCGCAAGCGATGGCCGTTGCGGATAGTTTCGCGCCATCCACCAGATGACGCGTCCCATCACCGCGACGCCCGCCAGCATCACGCCGTAGAACAAAACCGCCAGCGCAAAAGCGGTAAACAGCGAGAGTTGTAACACGTTGCCGTCGCCAAAATTCCAGCCGATTTGCATCGTGCCGATAAAGGCGCAGACGACAGGAATCGCCGCCATCAGCAAAACATGGTGCGTATAGTGATGCGAAACGGTTTCGTTTTCGCTTTTGATCACCTGCATTTCCCGATCGGGATGGGAAAAAAGCCCCCATACATGGTTCATACTGCCCCCTTCTGCTGCCTCAGATGCCAGTATGTTCAAGTATAATTCAGTTTCTGGTTATTTTATGAGCAATAGCAAAATAGTCTCCGGCAAAACGTCGGCTTTGCCGCGCACGCCTCTTGCCAGGGTGTATGCTTAATGCCGGAGGTGGTTTACGCATGGATATCAACACGCTTATTACGCATTATGGCTATGCGGCGCTGGTTATCGGCAGTATGGCCGAAGGTGAAACCGTTACCCTGTTGGGGGGCGTCGCGGCGCATCAGGGATTGCTCAAGTTTCCGCTGGTGGCGGCGGCCGTCGCGCTGGGAGGGATGATGGGCGATCAGCTACTTTATCTGTTAGGACGATGCTATGGCGGGAAGATCCTGCGTCGTTTCCCGCGTTATCATACGAAGATTCGTCGCGCGCAGAAAATGATCCAACGCCATCCGTATCTGTTTGTGATCGGCACGCGTTTTATGTATGGCTTCCGGGTGGTTGGCCCGCTGCTGATTGGCGCCAGCCGCCTGCCGCCTAAAATTTTTCTGCCGCTGAATATTGTAGGCGCGCTGATCTGGGCGCTGCTGTTTACCACGCTGGGATATCTTGGCGGCGAGGTGATCGCGCCATGGCTGCACGACCTCGATCAGCATCTCAGGCACGGGGTCTGGCTGATTCTGGCCATCGTCCTGGTGGTGGGCGTGCGCTGGTGGCTGAAAAGACGCGGCAAAGCGGAGGCCCGTTAAACCCGATGGTATCCGGATGGCATAACGCCGCCATCCGGCACCCGGCGTTTATTTTGCGTTGAATTGCGGATTCACCAGCATAAATCCGCCGTCGACAATCAGCGACTGATCGGTGGTATAGCTTGCTCCTTCCGAACACAGCCAGGCGACGAGGCTGGCTATTTCATGCGTAGAACCCGGTCGGGCAATAGGGATCGAGGGTTCCGATCCCGGCTCAATGTCGCTGTCATCCATATCATTCATCGGCGTGGCGATAGCGCCTGGCGCGACGGCGTTGACCAAAATATGATATTCAATCAGTTCCAGCGCCATGGATTTAGTCAATCCGCCCAGCGCATGTTTCGCCGCGGTATAGGCGCTGGCTTGCGGAAGCGGCGTATGCTCATGGACGGAGGTGATGTTGATAATGCGCCCTCCCTCTCCTTGTTTAATCATATGCCGGGCGGCGATCTGCGCGCAGAGAAACGCGCCATCGACGTCCACGGTAAAAATTTGCCGCCACTGCGTAAACGGCATATCAATAAACGCGGATTTGGTCATCGCCCCGGCATTATTGACCAGCACGTCAACGCGCCCCAGGCGCTGAATAAGATGTTCAATGGCCTGCGCGCCCTCGGGCAACTGGCTCAGGTCAAGATGAATGGTCTCAGCCCGCACACCAAATTGCGCCGCTTTTTTCGCCGTTTCCTGCGCGCCGCGTTCATCGGAATGCCAGGTGATACCAATATCAAAACCGTTTTGTGCTAATAACAACGCACACGCTTTGCCAATTCCCGAATCTGATGCCGTTACAATTGCGACTTTGGTCATATTCCTCTCCGGATGAATCATACACAGCCTAAGTATAGGAACCCTGTCTGAATCATCCGGAAAAATCAGGAATGATAACCGCCGCCCAGCGCGCTGGTAAGCTGAATAGAGGCATCCAGCCACTGGCCCTGCAACAGCAAGCCGTTACACTGCTCGCGCAGTGCCGGGATTTTGGCCTCGCTCACGCGGGAACCCGCAATAATACCGGCATTAAAGCGCGCTTGCGCCAGACCGACCACACGCTGCGAGTCATGCTCAATCTGCTGCTGATGCTGGTTTTTCTGCGCCAGCGTCTCTACCTGACTGGCGGCACGCGCCACATCATTAACCGCATCTACCACCGCTTTGTTGTAATTGGCGATAGAAAGGTTGCTTTGCGCTTTGGCGATATCGAGGTTGGCATTCAGCCTGCCGCTGTCGAAAATCGGCAGCGTCAACCCGCCGGTAATGCCATATTGCTGTGCGGAATGGCGGAACAGATCGCTCAGATGTAACGCATCCTGCTGTAAAAAAGCCATCAGATTGATATCGGGATAAAACGCGGCCTTCGCGGCGTCAATGCTGCTCAACGAGGATTCAATGTACCAGTGCGCGGCCTGTAGATCCGCCCGGCGCGCCAGCAACGAATACCCCAGTTGCGATGGTAACTGGCTTTCAACGGCGGGGAGACTCACCTGACGCAGCTTGAGCGCCGCCGATTGCGTATTGGTTAACGCGCTGAGCCGCGCTTCAATCACCTTCATTTTACCGTTAACGTCATTCAACTGCTGCTGGGTTTTGCTGGCGTCGATATCGGTCTCGACCCCTTCAACAGAAGAAGTAATGCCGTGTTGATACAGCTCCCGGTTTACCGTCACCACGTTTTGCTGCTCATGCTCGATTTGCATCAGCACATTTTTCAGCGCCGCCTGCGTCTGCCACACCCAGTAGAGTCGCGCCACGCCGCTTGCCAGCAATTGTCGGGTCTGCTCCTGCTCCGCTTCGCGCGCTTTGACCGCCCCGATCCGCGCAGTAACTTCAGCGCGGTTTTTCCCCCATAAATCCAGATCCCAGCCCGCCGTCAGGTCGAATGTACCGTTGGTATACCACGGCCCGGTCGTTCCCGCCGCGGGGTCGGTAATCGCGAATGGCCCCATCAGCCCTTCCGCGGACATTCGCTGGCGCTCAATGTCGGCAGAAAAGTCGAGCTGCGGGCCGTCCTGCGCCTCAACCGCTTTCGCCTGCGCTTCCGCCAGTTGAATACGCTGTTCAGCCACCTGCATATCCGGCGAATGCTGTATGGCATTATCAATCAGCGCGTCAAGCTGCGCATCGTGATACGCCTTCCACCACTGGCTATCCGGCCAACCGTTTTTCAATGCCGCCGGCAGGCTGGAATCAACATGAGAAGAGGGCGTCTGCTGGGTCAGCGACTGGCGGGTATCGTGCATAGGGGCGCAGCCCGCCAGCAAAATAAAAAGCGGTAAGCTCGCTGTCGCGGCAAGGAAAGAATTACGATTCATGGAGGTGTTCTGATAAAAAAAGGTGCGCAGAGAGTACGTCTTACGGCGATCTATTTTTTAGTTACGCGTGGCAATACATCATCAGACAACAAAAGACATATTTTGAAATTTATATGATTAGTAAATAATTTCATCTGATACATTTTTTTGATGTAATACTTCAATGTAAAGTCCCACTAACCCGTTAATAAATGAACGATTTTGCTGCAATACGCGCCAGCAGCCTTCATGAGTTAAACGTCGCCGCGCCCAACAAGGCAGCAGATGGCTTAATACTTTCCTATACTTTGTTTGTATTTACCAATAAAGGGACAAAGAATGAAAATTCTTCTATGGGCAATCTTAATTATTTTTCTGATTGGGCTGTTAGTAGTAACGGGCGTGTTTAAGATGATTTTCTGATTCCTGCGCCGGGCAGCGATAGTATCTGCCCGGCACACGTTCTGGACGCTGTAGAGATTAGATTTTAATAGCCTGAATCGCCCGCGCAATCTCGGACGAACGGTTTAACGCCCGAATCGACTGAAAGAGTTCCGTCGCCTCAATATATTCCTTACGTAAATATCCCAACCACTGTTTAATACGCGCGACATGGTATAAACCGGTATCGCCCTGCTTTTCCAGCCGGGTATATTTTTGTAATAACGTCACTACTTCCGGCCACGACATACGCGGCTCGTTATACTTCACCACCCGACTCAGGTTAGGAATATTTAACGCCCCACGGCCAATCATCACCGCATCGCAGCCGCTGATCGCCATACATGCCTGCGCGCTCTGCCAGTCCCAGATTTCGCCATTAGCGATAACCGGAATAGTCAGACGCTGGCGTATTTCGCCGATCGCCTGCCAGTCGATATGCTCGGCGCGGTAGCCCTGCGCTTTGGTACGGCCATGCACCACCAGTTCACTGGCGCCGGCCTGCTGCACCGCATCGGCGATTTCAAATTTTCTATCGCCGCTATCCCAGCCGAGACGCACTTTTACCGTCACCGGCAGATGCGACGGTACCGCGGCCCGCATCGCTTTCGCGCCCTGATAGATGAGTTCGGGATCTTTGAGCAATGTCGCACCGCCGCCGCTGCCGTTCACCACTTTTGACGGACAGCCGCAGTTCAGGTCCACGCCATACGATCCCAACGCCGTCGCCCGCGCGGCGTTTTCCGCCAGCCACTGCGGATGCTGGCCCAGAAGCTGAATACGCACCGGCGTGCCGGACGGCGTGCGGCTGGCGTGATGCAACTCCGGGCAGATGCGATGAAACACTTTTACCGGCAGCAGCTGATCCACCACGCGCACAAATTCGGTGATGCAGAGATCGTAATCATTCACTTCGGTCAGCAGCTCGCGCACTAACGCGTCGAGCACGCCTTCCATCGGCGCCAGTAAAACACGCATATCGGTATCCACAGCAAAAAAAGAGGCGCTATCATAACGCCTCTCTGCGATGAGCAAAACTTTTTGCCGGGTGGCGGCGCAAACGCTACGCTACGTCACGTAAGGCGCTCAACGCGGCTCAAGACAGTTATCTTCTTTCCAGCCGTACAGCCATTCGATACCGCGATAAAACGCCTCCTGCGATTTCCCTTTCCACAGCAGATTACGCACCTGACGCTCCACCCCGGCGGCGTGATAGAGACGCCCCATCTCGCGGGTAGACCAGACGATACGCGCCGTGCGGGGAATACGCACCGACTCATACAGCGCAAATGCCTGCTGCGCGTCGCCGTCGCAGCGTTCCAGCGCTTTGCCCAGCGTGACGGCGTCTTCCAGCGCCATACAGGCGCCCTGGGCCATATATTGCGCCACCGGATGCGCGGCGTCGCCCACCAGAGTGATACGCTCGGTTCCCCATTTCGCGACCGGCTCGCGATCGGCGGTCGACCAGCGGCGCCAGGAGGTCGGCTTATCCAGCATCTGGCGCGGGCGGGGATGAATACCGGCAAAATAAGAGAGCACCTCTTCTTTACTGCCGTCTTTCACGCCCCACTCTTCTTGCTGGCGGCTGTGGAATGTCACCACCAGATTGTACTGTTGGCCTCCGCGCAGCGGATAATGGACCAGGTGACAATGCGGGCCTGCCCACAGCACCGGCGCATTAATACGTAAATCGTCCGGCATATCGTCGCAATCAATCACCGCCCGATAGACTACATGCCCCGTTACGCGCGGCGCGTCGCCGAGTAAACTTTGCCGCACGACCGATTTAACGCCGTCGCAGCCCACGAGAATATCCGCCGTCCAGCTATTTCCCTGCTCATCAAACACCGTAACGTCATCCGGCGTCTGGCGGATATCGACAATATGGGTCGAGGTACGATACTCCACGCCAGGGTGCGTCAGCACCGCTCCCCATACCGTTGCATGAATATCTACCCGGTGAATTACCGCATACGGCCCGCCAAAATGGTCGCGGAACGCCTGTCCGGTTTCAATGCATACCACTTCTTCGGCATTCACGGCATCCATCATGGTAATGTGATCGGTAAACACCGCACGCTGGCGGGCAACATCGCCCACACCGAGACTATCCAGCGCCGAAAAAGCGTTCGGCCCAAGCTGAATACCCGCGCCAATCTCGCCAATTTCGTGCGCTTTTTCCAACAGCATGACTTTTATTCCCTGGCGCGCCAGCGACAGCGCGGTCGCCGCGCCGCCGATTCCGCCACCTACAATAATTGCGCTTGTCACGTGAGTCATGGTCATTCTCCTTTTCAGGCCGGGATTTTATCTTGTTGATTTTCCGGCGCGGCGGCAATAAACGCCGGTAGCTGTACGCAGGCGTCATAAACGGCTTTACAGCGCGGATAGCCTGATAAATCGCAGCCCATCCTGAGCGCATTCGCCCACTGCGGAATCAGGCAGCAGTCCGCAAGGCCTGGCGCGTCGCCCACGCAGAATCGTCCGGACTGACTTTTACGCAATAGCTGCTCTACCGCGCTTAACCCTTGCTGTATCCAGTGGGCGTACCAGCGTTTTTTATCCTCTTCGCTAACCTTCAGCTCATCGGTCAGGTAGCGCAACACGCGCATGTTATTGATTGGGTGTATATCGCAGGCGATAGCGTAGACAATTTCCAGCGCCTGGCTGCGCGCCGGGTCGCTCGTCGGCAGCAGCGGCGTTTGCGGAAAATGTCGGTCCAGCCAGTCGACGATGGCCAGCGATTGCCCCAACGATTCGCCGTCATCAGTGACCAGCGTCGGCACCAGGCCTACCGGATTCATCCGTCGGTAGGCCAGCTCATTCTGCTGGCCGATACGAATATTGACGCCCACCGTCTGGTAATCAATCCCCTTTAACGCCAGCGCAATACGTACACGATAAGACGCCGAACTATTAAAGAAACTGTACAGCTTCATCGTTCACCTCAGACAATTTTCACAGCAATCGGCGTCAGACCTTCTACGTTCCCGGTGATGACATCCCCTTTCACCACGGCGCCCACCCCCTCTGGCGTACCGGTGAAAATCAAATCGCCTGGCTGCAATTCAAAAAAGCCGGACAAATAGCTGATGGTTTCATTCACCGACCAAATCAGATGACGAATATCGCTGCGCTGATGGTCTTCGCCGTTAACCTGTAGCCAAATAGGGGCGTTATCCACATTATGCGTTTCAGCAGCTTTGTGTAATGGCGCAATGGGCGCGGAGAGATCGAACGCTTTGCCAATTTCCCACGGGCGTCCCATCTGACGCATTTCCATCTGACGATCGCGACGCGTCATGTCCAGACCGGTGGCGTATCCCCAGACATATTCATGGGCTTTTTCCAGCGGAATATCGCTCCCCTTTTTACCAATCGCCACCACCAGCTCAATTTCATAATGGTAGTTATCGGTCTGCGCCGGATACGGCAGTTCCAGGGTATCCCCCGCCGCTACCGGGACGACAGCGTCCGCTGGTTTACAAAAGAAGAACGGCGGTTCGCGATCGGGATCAAAACCCATTTCACGGGCATGGGCGGCATAGTTGCGACCCACGCAGTAAACGCGACGTACCGGAAACTGCTCATCACTGCCCGCCACGGGTACTGTCACCGGGGCCTGCGGCTGGAATACATATTTGGTCATGTTCTCTCTCCCTAATTAATAACGTGCTTCGCGGAACAGCCCCAGGGCTTCCTGAACCGGCTTGTCCGAAAAGCTGAATAATACCGTGTCTTCGCTGCTGCGAAACGACACCTCATGCCAGGTCGGCGCCACAAAAATGTCTTTTGCGGAAAAATGAAAAGTTTCGTTGCCGATAGTGACCTGCCCAGCCCCTTCAACGACGTGGTAGATAGTGCTGTCGGTGCTCCGCGCCACACGCGAGGCAAAGCCTTTTGGCAGCAATTGCAGGAACGCGCCCATCGACGGCATCGGATAACCGCCGGTGACGGGATTAACGTAACGCAGCTTGTAACCTTCCCACTCATCCGGATCGCCCATACGGGTCAGATCGTGCAGCGCCTCGCGACTGCGGTCGTAACGGTAGTTGAAAATCGGCGACGAGTTCCCGCGCTGGTGGCGCAGCGGCAGCATATTCGCTGCATAGCGCGGCAGATAATCGCCCTCTTTTCGCGTCACCGGCTGCTGATCTTCGGGATAGTCTTCCACAAAACCACAGCCCAGGAGATTGACTAACGGCAGATCCAGACCATCCAGCCATACCACCGGCTCTGATCCCGGATTACCATGATCGTGCCAGCGCCACTGCGGCGTCAGGATAAAATCGCCGGTATGCATTGGCGTGCGCTCGCCGTCCACCGCGGTAAATGCGCCTTTACCTTCGACGATAAAACGCAGCGCCGACTGGTTATGGCGATGACTCGGCGCGACTTCGCCGGGCAGGATCAGCTGTAAACCAGCGTATAAGGTCGCCGTGATCGACGACTGACCGCGCAATGCCGGATTTTCCAGCACCAGCACCCGGCGGATCGCCTCTTTCGCGCCAATGACATTGCCGCTTTCCATCAGTAGCGGACGAATTTCCTGATAATTCCAGTAGGCCGGCGCGCAGTTGGCGTTTGGCGTCTGCGGTACCAGGTGATGTAACGATTCCCACAGCGGCGTCAGATTCTGCCCGGAAATATGCTGGTAATACTGCTGACGGCTATCTTTTACGTTCTGATTTATTTCAGACATGGAGATTCTCCTTATTCGTTTACGACGCTGGCACGCGGCAGGTCGTCAGGTACAGAAATCGAAAGGCGGACAACCACCGTCAGCAGGGTAAGCATTACCGCGCTGATAGCCGCCGGAATAGCAATGACAAAAAACAACGTATCGAAAGAGAAATTGAGGGTCATCATCATGCCGCCGGAGAGCGAACCGACAATCGCCCCGCAGCGTCCAATGGCGTTCGACCAGCTCACGCCCGTCGCCCGGCTTTGGGTGGGGTACAGCGTCGCCGTCAGAGCATTAAGCCCTACCTGGGAACCGCTAATACCGATGCCGGTACCAAAAATCGCCAGCGCCATCAGCCAAAGGCCGTTTTCGCTCAGGCCTATCATGACAATGCAAACCGCGCCCAGCGCATAGCTCACCGCCAGTACCCGGAACGGGTTAAGCCGGTCCATCAACACACCGAGTAACAGCGCGCCAAGCGTGCCGCCAACCTGGAATGCGGCAGTCACCCACGACGCCTGTTGCAGATCAATACCGCGATGGTTAAGTAACGTCGGCATCCAGCTGGAAAGCAGATAGATAATGAGCAGGCTCATAAAGAACACCACCCATAACATCAGGGTAATGACAAGCTGTCGCCCGGCAAAAAGCTGGCGAATACTGCCTTTGGCGACGGCTGCCACCTCATGCAGAAAGAATTGCGTATCGTGATAGCGCTCGCCGGTAATGGCGCTGACCGTCCGGGCGACAACGGCTTGCGGTAGTTGGCGACGTACCTGCCAGCGGGGAGATTCCGGCAGCGCGAACAGCAGGCCGAAAAACAGCATCAAAGGCAAGATGCCGCCTAGCGCCAGAATTCCGTGCCAGCCAATCAGCGGCACCAGTTGCGCGCTCACAATCCCGCCCATCGCCGACCCCAGGGTAAAACCGCAGAACATCAGCGTGACCAGCGCTCCGCGTCGACGAGCGGGAAGGTATTCCGACGTCATGGTGATGGTATTCGGCATCGCTCCGCCCAGTCCCAGACCGGTTAAGAAGCGCAGCAACACCAGGGTTTCTATATCCGGCGAGAAAGCGGAAAGCAGGCTCAATGCGCCGAATAGCGCCACGCAAAGCTCAATGACCCGCTTGCGGCCAAAGCGATCCGCCAGCGGCCCGCATAGCAGCGCGCCGGCCGTAAGCCCCAGCAGCCCTGCGCCAAACAGCGGCGCAAGTTCGCTGGCGCTTAGCTGCCAGTGGGTACGAATATCCGGGGCGATGAAGCCAATCGCGGCGGTGTCGAAACCATCGAGCATAACCACCAGAAAACAGCAGATGATAACGCGCCACTGCATTTTGCCGACGGGCGCGGCATCAATAAGGGCTTGTAGATCACGTCGTTGAGTCATAGCTAATGCCTCAGTGCAGGGAGATAGATGTTGTTTTTATGTTTGCTATGTTACGAGTTTGTAGAGTGAGCGATAAAATGTACAATGGCTTTTCAGGCAGAGACATAACCTGGAGGTTATAGCGAATGGCGAACTGGGCGCAGAAATTGAAATTACATCACCTGCAAACGCTGGTTGCGCTGGGCGAACAGGGCAACCTGACGCACGTCGCCCGGATGATGAATATCTCCCAGCCGGCGCTATCGAAGTGGCTATCTCAACTCGAAGATGAGATAGGCATCACGCTTTTTGAGCGCCACAGTAAAGGGCTACGGCCCTCGGAAGGCGGTAAATTACTGATCCAGCACGCCCAGCGCCTAATTAACGATCTGGAGCGTTCACAGTATGAAATCGCCCGTTTCAAGCAGGGCGGCCTGGTTGGCAGCCTGAAGATCGGCTGTTCGCCCGTGGCGACTGACTGCGTATCACAGGCGATTCTGAGCCTGCTTAACGAAATGCCGACGCTGCATCTGAATATTGAAGAGAAGGTAATGACGCCGCTGCTGCACGATTTGCTTGCCGGTCAGGTGGATGTGGTGGTAGGGCGTGTCGGCGGCCGCGCCCTGCAACTGCCGCTTAATTATCAGGTACTTTATACCGAGCCGGTCTGCTTTGTGGCGCGTCCGCACCATCCGCTGGCCGCGCGAGCGCAGATCGCCTGGAGCGATCTGGCGCACTGGCGGTGGATAGTCTGGCCAACCGGCACCCCTATTCGCATCAGTATTGATAACGCCCTCGTCGATAATGGCGTCATGCTCCCGGAAAACACCATTGAATCGGCGTCAATGAACGTCAGCACCAATTTGCTGCAAAGCAGCGATATGATCTCTATTCTTTCTTTACGGCTGGCGCAACGCTATGCCAGCCAGGGGCAACTGGCGATTTTAAACTTGCCAAGAATTGAGCAAAAAGGCAGCGTAGGGATGTTCTGGCGTAAGAATGAGACGCCGTCTTTGGCCCTGAGTCGCTTTTTGTATTTTTTAGCCCAGGTTTAACGCCGCCGACCAGGGGCATTGCCCGATGTTCCTGCTGTCTATACCCACTATGCTAAGAATTCATGATGTGATCGGTAGCACGTTTTAACGTTTAATTGTATGATGAATCCATCTCATCAAGGGCTTTAAACATGAGTAAGTCACTGAATATTATCTGGCAATATATACGCGCTTTTGTATTGATTTATGCCTGTTTGTACGCAGGCATTTTTCTTGCATCACTGCTTCCTATCACTATTCCCGGCAGCATTATCGGGATGTTAATTCTGTTTGTATTGCTGGCGCTGCAAATTCTGCCGGCAAAGTGGGTTAACCCCGGCTGTTATGTGCTGATTCGTTATATGGCGTTGCTGTTTGTGCCGATTGGCGTTGGGGTCATGCAATATTTTGACTTACTGCGCGCGCAATTCGGCCCGGTGGTGGTCTCTTGCGCTATCAGTACGCTGGTCGTTTTTGTGGTCGTAAGCTGGAGTTCACATCTGATACACGGTGAGCGTAAAGTGGTTGGGCAGAAGGGAACGAAAAAATGATGACATATATCTGGTGGTCGTTACCGCTGACGCTGGCGGTATTTTTCGCCGCCCGCCGACTGGCGGCGCATTTTAAAATGCCGTTGCTGAATCCGCTGCTGGTGGCAATGGTAGTCATTATTCCTTTTCTGTTGCTGACCGGTATTCCCTACGAGCACTACTTCAAAGGCAGCGAAGTACTTAACGATCTGCTGCAACCGGCGGTAGTGGCACTGGCCTATCCCCTTTATGAACAATTGCACCAGATTCGCGCGCGTTGGAAATCCATTATTAGCATCTGTTTTGTCGGCAGTCTGGTAGCGATGATTACCGGGACATCCGTTGCCTTGCTGATGGGCGCAACGCCTGAAATCGCGGCATCGGTACTGCCTAAATCCGTGACTACGCCTATCGCGATGGCGGTGGGCGGCAGCATCGGCGGCATCCCCGCGATCAGCGCGGTATGCGTAATTTTTGTCGGTATTCTGGGCGCGGTGTTTGGCCACACGCTGTTAAACGCGATGCACATCCGTACTAAAGCCGCACGCGGGCTGGCAATGGGGACCACCTCACATGCGCTCGGTACTGCGCGCTGCGCCGAGCTGGATTACCAGGAAGGCGCGTTTAGCTCCCTGGCGCTGGTGATCTGCGGCATTATTACCTCGCTGGTAGCGCCCTTTTTGTTTCCGCTCATTCTGGCGGTAATGCGCTAACGACGGGACAAAAGACCGGGTTAAAATTTGCGATACGTCGCGCATTTTTCATTTAAGTTTCACAAGTTGCATAAGCAATGAGATTTAGATCACATATTAAGACATAGCAGGCCCGTAAACTACGGTTCCATTACATTGTTATGAGGCAACGCCATGCATCCACGTTTTCAAACTGCTTTTGCCCAGCTTGCGGATAATTTGCAATCAGCGCTGGCCCCTATCCTGGCGGACCACCATTTTCCCGCCATGCTGACCGCAGAGCAGGTCTCGACGCTTAAAAATACGGCGAGACTGGACGAAGACGCGCTGGCTTTCGCACTGTTACCTCTGGCGGCGGCCTGCGCCCGTACCGATTTGTCCCATTTTAACGTCGGCGCGATTGCGCGCGGCGTTAGCGGCAACTGGTATTTCGGCGCGAATATGGAGTTCCTGGGCGCCACCATGCAACAAACTGTGCATGCTGAACAAAGCGCGATTAGCCACGCCTGGCTACGCGGCGAAAAAGGGCTCGCCGCCGTCACCGTTAACTACACCCCTTGCGGCCACTGTCGCCAGTTTATGAACGAGCTGAACAGCGGTCTGGATCTGCGCATTCATCTGCCGGGCCGCGCGCCGCATACGTTACGCGATTATCTGCCTGACGCTTTCGGGCCAAAAGATCTGGAGATCAAAACGCTGCTGATGGACGAGCAGGATCATGGCTTTACGTTAACGGGCGATACGCTAACGCAAGCGGCGATTACGGCAGCCAATAAGAGCCATATGCCTTATAGCCACTCGCCGAGCGGCGTGGCGCTGGAATGTAAAGATGGCCGTATTTTCACCGGCAGCTATGCGGAAAACGCCGCCTTTAACCCTACGCTTCCCCCGCTGCAAGGCGCGCTAAACCTGCTGAGTCTCAATGGTTATGACTATGCGGATATTCAGCGCGCGATTCTGGCGGAAAAAGGCGATGCAGCATTAATTCAATGGGATGCCACCGCCGCAACGCTGAAAGCGTTAGGTTGCCATAATATTGACCGCGTGCTTCTCGGCTAAGCAAATGTGCCGGATAGCGGCGCACTGGCGTCTTATCCGGCCTGACTCTCCTCTCCCGCGACTCGATACAAGGGAAATCATGCTGAAAATCTCCGCAATCAGACGGCGGTTTCTTGCGCTACGTCTTCGGGTACAGTAGCCTGATCGTACTTTCATCCTGGTATCGAGTTTCCTGCATGTTAAAGCGCGTGTTTTACAGCCTGTTGGTCCTGGTAGGCTTGCTGCTGTTGACGGTGCTTGGCCTCGATCGGTGGATGAGCTGGAAAACAGCGCCCTATATCTATGACGAGCTACAGGATCTCCCCTACCGCCAGGTTGGCGTCGTGTTAGGGACAGCCAAATACTATCGCAAGGGTGTCATTAATCAGTACTATCGTTATCGTATCCAGGGCGCGTTAAACGCTTACAATAGCGGTAAAGTCAATTACCTGCTGCTCAGCGGCGACAATGCCCTGCAAAGCTATAACGAACCGATGACCATGCGCAAAGACCTTATCGCGGCGGGCGTCGATCCTGCGGACATTGTGCTTGATTACGCTGGCTTCCGTACGCTTGACTCCATTGTGCGTACCCGCAAAGTGTTTGATACCAACGACTTTATTATCATCACTCAGCGCTTCCACTGCGAACGCGCCTTGTTTATTGCGTTGCATATGGGCATTCAGGCGCAGTGTTACGCGGTACCTTCGCCCAAAAATATGCTGACAGTGCGCCTGCGCGAATTTGGCGCCCGCTTTAGCGCGCTGGCGGATCTCTATATTTTTAAACGCGAACCGCGTTTTTTAGGCCCGCTGGTACCTATTCCCACGCAGCATCAGGTGCCGAATGACGCCCAGGGATATCCGGCCGTTACGCCGGAACAATTGCTTGAACTGGAAAAGAAAAAAGGGAAATGATCATGGATGTACAGACGATATTTGTCATATTAGCCTTTCTGCTACTCCCGCTTTTTTGCTTCTGTGAGGCCTGGAAAGGCTGGCGAACCGGCGCGGTAGATAAAGTTGTCAAAAATGCGCGAAAACCGGTTTATGTCTATCGCCATGCCGATCCCGTACAATATTGGTCTTATCTTTTTCTTTATACCGGTTGCGGTTTTTTATTTACTGGAATGATTATTTATCTTCTTTTTTATCGTTAATCTATTTATTATCCCTTTAAAATTGAGAATAGTTATTATTATGATATAAGGAACAAATGCTGTTTTGCATTCTGGTTTCATTTTTTTGTGAATTCTTTCACAGAATACCCTTCTTTCAATGCTTAGGCTGGCGGTAGATTTTGGATCATTAAAACGCGTTATTTGCGTTTCGCCTTAATTTATTCAAGCATTAAGGAAGATTATATGCCGCAGCAAAATTATCTGGATGAACTCACGCCTGGTTTTACGCCATTACTGGCAATAAAAGAGGCTTCACGTTGTTTATTATGTCACGATGCGCCCTGTAGTCAGGATTGCCCGGCGCAAACCGATCCGGGGAAATTTATTCGTTCTATTTACTTTCGCAATTTTAAAGGCGCAGCGGAAACTATCCGGGAAAATAATGCGCTTGGAGCCGTCTGCGCCAGAGTCTGTCCGACGGAAAAATTATGCCAGCGCGGATGTACACGTTCCGGAATAGATAAACCTATTGATATTGCACGCCTGCAACGTTTTATTACCGATTTTGAACAGCAGACTGCCATGCAGATTTATCAGCCCGGGAGTAAAACACGCGGGAAAGTCGCGATTATTGGCGCGGGTCCGGCAGGTTTGCAGGCAAGCGTGACGCTCACGCATTTAGGCTATGACGTCACCATTTACGAAAAACAGCCGCAGCCCGGCGGATGGCTGCGTCACGGCATCCCGGCATTTCGTCTGCCGCAAAGCGTACTCGATCAGGAAATTGCCCGCATTGTAGAAATGGGCGTCAATATTAAATGTAATTGTGAGGTGGGCGGGTCGCTATCGCTTGCGCAACTCAAAGCCGAATATCGCGCCGTGCTGATGACCGTCGGGATGTCCTGTGGCTCTGATTTACCGTTATTTGAGCAAGCCAGTCACGTAGAGATTGCCGTTGATTTTTTACAGCGCGCCCGTCAGGCCGACGGCGATATTAGCGTTCCGCGTAGCGCATTAATTATTGGCGGCGGCGACGTAGCGATGGATGTCGCCAGTACGTTAAAAATTCTCGGCTGTCCTTCCGTCACCTGCGTGGCGCGGGAAGAATTAGCCCAATTCCCCGCCAGCGAAAAAGAATTTACCAGCACGCAGGCATTAGGCGTATCGATTATTGATGGCTTTACGCCTGTCGCCGTCAGCGGAAATAAAGTGACCTTCCACCATGTACGCCACTCAGGAGAACTGACGCTGGAAGCGGAAAATATTATTTTGGCCGTGGGGCAGCACGCGCGACTGGATAACTTTGCGGAGATAAAAGCGCAGCATAATATTATCGACACGCACAATTATCAAACCGACGACCCGGCGATCTTTGCCGCTGGCGATATTGTTAAAGGTGATAAGACCGTCGTTTATGCGGTAAAAACCGGAAAAGAAGCCGCTCAGGCTATTCATCATTATTTAGAGGAGGCCTGCTCATGTTAACAAAAGATTTGTCTGTTACCTTTTGCGGCGTTAAGTTTCCCAATCCGTTTTGCCTTTCTTCTTCTCCGGTAGGCAATTGTTATGAGATGTGCGCCAAAGCCTATGATACCGGCTGGGGCGGGATCGTTTTTAAAACCATTGGTTTTTTTATTGCCAACGAAGTCTCTCCACGTTTTGACCACCTGACGAAAGAAGATACCGGTTTTATTGGTTTCAAAAACATGGAGCAAATTGCTGAGCATCCGCTGGAAGAGAATCTGGCCGCCATTCGACGGCTAAAACAGGATTATCCGGATAAGGTGCTGATTGCTTCCATCATGGGGGAAAATGAACAGCAGTGGCAGGAACTGGCGCGTCTGGTTGAAGAAGCCGGCGCGGATATGATTGAGTGTAACTTCTCTTGCCCGCAGATGACCTCGCACGCCATGGGAAGCGATGTAGGGCAAAGCCCGGAACTGGTTGAAAAATACTGCCGCGCCGTAAAACGCGGTTCATCTTTGCCAATGCTGGCGAAAATGACGCCGAATATTGGCGATATGTGCGAAGTCGCGCTGGCCGCTAAACGCGGTGGAGCCGACGGTATCGCCACCATCAACACCGTGAAATCCATTACTAACATCGACCTGAACCGCAAAATCGGGATGCCGGTGGTTAACGGTAAATCCAGCATCTCCGGTTATTCAAGAAAAGCGGTGAAACCCATTGCGCTGCGTTTTATCCAGCAGTTGCGAATGCACCCTGAACTGCGCGATTTCCCGATTAGCGGTATCGGCGGCATTGAAACCTGGGAAGACGCTGCCGAATTTCTGCTGCTGGGCGCGGCGACCCTACAGGTGACGACAGGCATTATGCAATACGGTTACCGCATTGTAGAAGATATGGCGAGCGGCCTCAGCCACTATCTGGCCGATCAGGGATTTGCCTCATTACAGGAGATGATCGGGCTGGCGAATGGCAATATTATCCCGGCGGAAGATCTGGATCGCAGCTATATCGTCTATCCGCGGATTAATCAGGAGAAATGCGTCGGCTGCGGACGTTGCTATATCTCCTGCTATGACGGCGGCCATCAGGCGATGGAGTGGGATGAACACAGCCGCACGCCGCATTGCAATACGGAAAAATGCGTCGGTTGTCTGCTGTGCGGTCATGTCTGCCCGGTCGCCTGTATTGATTTAGGCGAGGTCAAATTTAAAAAAGGCGAAAAAGAGCACGCGTTAACGCTGTAGCTCGCGGTATGAAGCCCGGCGCGCAGTTTCGCTGCGCCGGGTTATCTGATAAGCAAAGTAATAGGTCTGGATAACTACTTCTTACGCGCGTATTTCAGCGAGTCCAGCGCCACGGCGAAAATGATAATGCCGCCTTTGATAATGTACTGCCAGTACGGGTTTACCCCGATATAGGTCAGGCCATAGTTGATGACGGTAAAGATAATGACGCCGGTCACCACGCCGAAGACCGTCCCCACTCCGCCGCTAAACGATACGCCCCCGACAACGCACGCGGCAATCGCATCCAGTTCATACATAAAGCCGAGGTTGTTGGTGGCAGAACCAATACGCCCTGCTTCCAGTAAGCTGCCGAAGGCATAAAACACGCCGGAGAGCGCATAAATCATCAGCAGGTTCAGCGCCACGTTTACGCCAGAAACTTTCGCCGCCTCCGGGTTGCCGCCAATAGCAAAAATGTTTTTACCAAAACGGGTCTTATTCCACAGCACCCAGACAAACGCTACCGCAATCAGAGCGTAAAAGGTGATGTATGAGAGCCGGAAACTGCCCATCGCCACAAAGCCCTGTGCAAAGGTGGAAAAGCCGCTGTCAAAGCCGGAAATGGGCGAAGCGCCGACAAAATCATAGTAAAGGGAGTTGATCCCATAAACGATAATCATCGTGCCAAGCGTGGTAATAAACGGCGTCACGTTCAGGTAAGCAATGATGATGCCGTTCACCAGGCCAATCACCGCGCCAATCGCGCAGACAATCAGGATGACCAGCGCAATCGGCATGGTCGCCATTTCCGGAAACACTTTATTGGCGTTTTCCATTGATTGCAGTAATGTTGCCGCCACGACCGCCGCCAGCCCTACCTGACGCCCCGCCGACAGGTCTGTCCCCTGGGTGACGATGAGTCCCGCCACGCCCAGCGCGATAATAATACGTACCGAAGATTGCGTCAGAATATTACTTAAATTCAGCAAACTTAAAAAAGTCGGGTCCTGGAAAATAATAATCGCCAGCAACACTAAAAGAACGACGTAAATTCCGCCCTCTTTCAGCCAGGTCAAAAAGCTTTTCTTGTTTAACGCACTCATAAGGAGCTCCTGATCTTAAAGGTGCAAAGAAGCAAGACGCAAAATTTCGTTTTGCGTTGTTGTTTTAGTATCGACAATGCCGGAAACGAGACCGTTACTCATCACCAGGATACGATCGGTAATCCCTAACAGCTCCGGCATTTCAGAAGAGATAATGATGATCCCCTTGCCTTTTTTCGCCAGTTCCGCAATAAGCTGATAAATTTCAAATTTTGCGCCGATATCAATACCGCGGGTCGGTTCGTCCAGCATTAATATTTCCGGCTGCGTTAATAGCCAACGTCCAATGATCACCTTTTGCTGATTGCCGCCGGAAAGTGAGTCAATTTGCGTGCGATGCCCCGGCGTTTTTACCCACATGGAATCAATGACCCATTGGGTGTCGCTTTTCATACGGGAATTATCCAGTAAGCCCACTTTATTTTTATAATTACGGATATTCGAAATTAATGAGTTAAATCCGATATCCAGATAGGCGTAAATTCCGGTGGAACGACGCTCTTCCGTCACCAACGCAAAACCGTGGTTAATCGCTTCGTTCGCAGTGTGATTATTAATTTTCTTGCCATGTAAAGTGATTGTCCCGGACGACTTCTCACGAATGCCAAACAGCGTTTCGACGATATCGGTACGCTTTGCCCCAACCAGACCGGCAATGCCCAGAATTTCGCCCTTGTGCAAATCAAAGGAGACATCGCGAATGGAAGGCTGGCGCAGCGAGGTCAGGTGACGTACCTCCAGAATCACGTCGCCCGGCTTATTTTCTTTATCCGGGAAGCGCTGGTTCAGGGAACGCCCGACCATCATCGCAATGATCTTATCCATATCCAGCCCTTCCAGCGGCTGGGTGGCAATCCACTGACCGTCGCGCAAGATAGTAATTTCATCGCACAATTGAAAAATTTCTTCTATTTTATGCGAGATATAAACAATACCGCAGCCGCGTTCTTTCAGCTTGCGAATAATGGTGAACAGATGATTAACCTCTTTCTCAGTTAACGATGAGGTCGGTTCATCCATAATAACGATCTTAGCATTATAGGAAAACGCCTTCGCAATTTCGATCATCTGCATTTACGAAACGGATAACGTTCCTACGCGCGCGCGCGGGTCAATATCGATATCCAGCTCATCAAATATCGCTTTGGTATCCTGGTACATTTTATCCTGGTCGACAAACATACCTTTGGTGGGATAACGTCCCAACCACATGTTATCCATGACCGAACGTTGTAATACCAGATTTAACTCCTGGTGTACCATCGAAATCCCATTCTCCAGCGCTTCTTTCGCCGAATGGAAGTCCACTTCTTTTCCCTGAAATACAATGCTGCCGGAGTCTTTTTGATAAATACCGAAAAGACATTTTAATAATGTTGATTTGCCTGCGCCGTTTTCACCCATTAATGCATGAATAGAGTGCGGACGAACGTTTAAGTTGACATTATCAAGCGCTTTCACGCCGGGAAATGATTTGTTAATGCCACGCATTTCCAACAAATATTCACCCGACGACGGAGAGATCGTGCTGCCCATAATGATACCCTGTCGGCCTTTTTAATTATGACTATCCGCGCCGGATGGCAAAAGAAATACGTTATCCGGTCTGCGGCGCGTCACCCTTCCACGGTTTCAGGGCGCAACAAAATTGCGCCCACAGACGGAAAAGTTATTTTTGGGTAAATTCGCTCAGATTGTCTTTGCCCACGCCGACATAAGGCACGCGCACGATTTTGTTCTCAATCTTCCAGCTGGTGCCGTCAGCCGCGCCCTTGCCTTCGGCGAGGTTTTTCGCCAGATCGAATGTCGCTTTCGCCTGATTGTTGGCGTCATTCAGTACCGTACCGGCCATCGCGCCCGATTTCACCAGCGCCAGGGCTTCCGGTAACGCATCGACGCCAAAGACCGGAATCGACGATTTATTATGCGCTTTCAGCGCCTCTACCGCGCCCATCGCCATCGCATCGTTATTCGCGATAACCACTTCAATCTTGTTAGCGTTCGGGCCAGACAGCCAGGCATCCATCTTATCTTTTGCCTGCGCGGTATCCCACATGGCGGTGTCTAACGCCAGTTGCTCGGTCTGAATACCTTTAGCATTTAACTCTTTCACCACATACGTCGTACGGGCTTCCGCATCCGGGTGCCCCGGCTCGCCTTTCAGCAGAACATACTGAATTTTACCGTCTTTATTCAGATCCCAACCCTGATTCGCCTGCCAGTGTTTGGCAATCAAGTCGCCCTGAATCACACCGGATTCTTTAGAGTCAGTCCCGACATAATACGCCTTGTCATAGCTGTCCAGCGCTTTGCGGGAAGGCTCTTTGTTAAAGAACACCACCGGCACATTTTGCCCGCGCGCTTTCTCAATCACCGTACCGGCGGCTGCCGGGTCGACCAGGTTAATCGCCAGAGCTTTAACCCCTTTCGCCAATAAAACGTCAATTTGATCATTCTGTTTGGACTGATCGTTTTGCGAGTCATTCATCAGTAGCTGAACATCCGGCGCGGATTTGCCATCTTTTTCAATAGCCTTACGCACCACGGACATAAAGTTATCGTCATATTTATAAATCGTCACGCCAATACGAGTATCAGCCGCGTGTGCGTGCGCGCCGAATAACAGACTTGCCATCACGGCAGAAAGGGTCAGTACCTTCTTATTCATGGTAGCTCCGGTTTTATTATGTAGGGTATAGCGTAAAAAAATGCCCGGCTGTTCAGCACGTTAACACATGTTACTGAACGCCGAAGCGTATTTAGAGCCTATCCCACCAAGCGTTATTGGCGCAGCCAGTTTGGACACGGACAGCGCGCAAAAACCGGAGCGTACACGTAGTACGTGAGGTTTGACTCGCTACGCTCGCCCTTCGGGCCGCCGCTAGCGGCGTTCAAAACGCTAACGCGTTTTGGCGAGCACTGCCCAGGACCAAAATGGCAAGTAAAATAGCCCTAATGGGATAGGCTCTTATTCAACTCTTTATTTTTGTCCGGTAGTCGCGGGATATTGTGATAACGGTTTTTATAAGCGAAATACCCCAGCAAAACTGACAACTAACTGTTACACATTAGTTACAGTGCGACAAACGTTGTCATCATAGCTATCACAATGTTAATAAACTGTGAATTTACTCACAGATTGAAAACGGTTACATGCGGGGCGTAATCAGTTAGTGATCAGTACCGCATTCTGTCGCCACGCCACCGAATGGCGCCGCACCAGGGTCGGCATAAAGCAGTGCGTCGCCGTGATATCCAGCGTGCCTGCGGCCCCATGTAACGCCAGCTCGGTCGCGATTTTCGCCATAGAAGCAATAGGATAGCGCACGGTAGTCAACTGAGGATCGGTATAACGAGCAATAGGGATATCATCGAAACCGATGACAGACAGATGCAAGGGAATGGCGATGCCGTTATCTTTTAACGCCGTCAGCGCGCCCGCCGCCATGTTATCGTTATAGGCAAATACCGCCGTCAGTTGCAGATTGCGTCCCAGCAACTCAACCATTGCCGACTCGCCGCCCTGCATATCCGGCGTGCCGGTGCCAATCCAGCTCTCCGACGCAGCAACCCCCTGCTCTTGCAGCGCGTGTAACCACCCTTCTCTGCGCATCGCGTCATCTTCAATACGGTGGCTGGAGGCCAGGTAGCCGATGCGTTGATGTCCATTATTCAGCAACATTCGGGTCGCCATTCTGGCGCCGCTCACATTGTCGAGACAGACACAACGATGCGCATAACCCGGCACGATACGGTTAATCAGCACCATACCGGGGATCTGATCCATAAAGTCGCTCAGCTCGCGATCGGTTAAGGCTTTTGAGTGAACAATCAATGCGTTACAACGCTGACGGATCAAGACTTCAATCGCATGGCGCTCTTTTTCCGCCTCATGATAACTGTTGCCAATGAGAACATATTTCTGGTGCTGCTGCGCGACCAGATCTACGGCTTTCACCAGAGCGCCGAAAAAGGCATCGGAAACATCCATGACCACGACGCCGATGGTGTCGCTCACCTGGGTGGCCAGCGCTTGCGCATTCGCATTTGGCCGATATCCCAGCAGGGTGACGGCCTGCATAACGGCGTCACGGGTGTCGGGACTGACCAACGCGCTGTTATTCAGTACGCGGGAAACGGTCGCTACAGACACGCCAGCCTGGCGCGCTACATCACGAATGGTGATCATATTCACTGCCCTGTTTGAGTTCAAAAATGCTCACAAATGCCCCGTTAACAGGCGGCTATTTTGTCAGCACCCTGCACAGGACTACGTGAGAAACATCACAGGGATGGAAACGGTTACAGCGATTTTGTTAATGAATGTGATTCAGATCGTTATCTGAGCGATCCTGACGCGCGCAACGTGAGTTGACGCCATAACCACTCGACCGGTCCCTGTCGCCAGAAACGTAGCCAGATGACGGAAAAGAGAAGGTTTATTGCCCATACCGGAACGACAAAGAACAAGAGTTCCAGCCGATTGAATTCCATAAATAAGCCAAACTGATAAAACAGTGTGGTACAGATGATCGTCTGCAGCAAATAATTGGTCAGCGCCATTCGCCCTACGCAGGCAATGGCAAGCGTCAGTCTGCATCGGCTAAGCTGCGGCCAGAAGCCAAACATCAGCGCGGCATAGCCCAGCGTTTGCAACGGCGCGCTCAGTTCGCGCGGCGCCTGCAATAAGAAGGCGCACCAGCGGTACGCCCAGTCCAGCCGCCATTGTAAAATGACCGCAGGCAGGTTGATCATTAGCCCTAACGCCACCAGCAGAGCCCCGGTACGGCGATAGTGCCGCAGACTGTACTGACCTTTCAGCCAGCCGCTACGCATTAGCGCGGCGCCCAACAGCATCATACCCGCCAGTTGCCAGCCATACTGCGCGCCGAGCGCCAGTAAACTATTCGACAGCATCTCTGCCCGGTTGCTGATAGCCTCCATGCCGCCGTTCAGCTTCCAGTATTTTTCATACAATATTGCCGACGCATCCGGCGTCCAGGCGCGGCTGGTTTCGCTACTCGATACCACGCCCAGCAGCAGTAGCACGCCAATCCCGACCAGATAAAGGAGTATGCCGGTATTGAACAGGCTTTTTACCGAAGGCGCGTCGCGTACCAGTCGCCAGCAAATTAACCCGACCAGACCGTAGGCCAGCAGAATGTCGCCGTCCCAAAAGAATAACGCATGGATAAAACCTAACAGTACCAATAGCGTTAAGCGCGACTGAATCCACTGTTTACCACGCAGAAGCAGCATTTGTAGCCCCGCGCCAAACAACAACGCGAACAGCGTAAGAAACTTAGCCTGCGCCACAATATCGAGAATCGCCCAGGACCAGGCGTCTTCGGGAACGATCGCGCCGTACCAGGCGGGATTGAGATAAGCCGCCTTCGGCAATCCAAAGGCGCTAATGTTAAGAAGCAGGATACCGAGGATAGCGACGCCACGTACAAAATCCAGCGTGACATTACGCTCCATCGTCTCCGCCTTAATCATGGATGATGGCGAACGGCACGCAGAAACTCCTGGCGCGTATTCTGGCTGGACTTAAACAATCCGCCCAGCGACGTCGTCGTCGTGGCGCTGGTTGCGTCACGAATACCGCGCGCTTTCACGCAGTAATGCACCGCATCAATCGATACCGCTACATTATTGGTGCCGAGCAAGGTTTGCAGCGCCGTCAGAATTTGTTGGGTCAAACGTTCCTGAACCTGCGGACGCTGGGCGAAGAATTGCACGATGCGGTTAATTTTTGACAGGCCGATCACGGAATCTTTGGGGATATACGCGACGGTCGCTTTGCCATCAATGGTCACGAAGTGATGTTCACAGGTGCTGGTCAGCGTGATATCGCGGACGGTGACCATTTCATCCACCTTCATTTTATTTTCAATGAGGGTAATTTTCGGGAAATTGGCATAGTCGAGGCCAGCGAAAATCTCGTCAACGTACATCTTAGCGATACGATGCGGCGTTTCCATCAGACTGTCATCGCTCAAATCGAGATTCAGCAACTGCATAATCTCAGTCATATGCCCTGCGATAAGGCTTTTTCGCGTTTCATTATCCAGTTCATCCATAGGCGGGCGCAGCGGCGTTTCCAGCCCCCGGGCAACCAGCGCGTCATGAACCAGGGCCGCTTCTTTACTGAGTGATGGCATTAATCGTGTTCTCCTGCAGGTGTGGCGCCTCTGCCCTGCATGGGGCAAAGTTTGTCAATATTGTGACAGTGTGATTATTGTGCGTGAGGTAGCGCACATAATCCAGTATTCACGCCCATAATTGTTGAAATTGTCGCTGCCTTTCATGACATCTTTTCCGGTGCGAGAATGCTGGCAGGACAAAGGGCATATTTGTTAACGCAACGTTATTTAAATGATGAAGCATGTTTATGTATTACGGAAGTGAAAGTTACTCACAACGCGGTGAATAATCTGTATTATGAAGAATCTGCATACCTTATCAGGTTCACCATAAAAGGAGCCCCCGCATGGAAATGCTCGAAGAGCACCGATGTTTTGGCGGCTGGCAGCAGCGCTGGCGTCATCATGCCGCCACGCTAAACTGCGCCATGACATTCAGCATTTTTCTTCCGCCGACTCAGGATAATGAACCGCCTCCGGTACTGTACTGGTTGTCCGGGTTGACCTGCAATGATGAGAACTTTACCACCAAAGCAGGCGCGCAGCGTATCGCAGCAGAACTGGGCATTGTATTGGTGATGCCGGATACCAGTCCACGCGGTGAACAGGTCGCCGACGATAGCGGATACGATTTAGGCCACGGCGCCGGGTTTTATCTCAATGCCACACAGCCGCCCTGGGCCAGCCATTATCGCATGTACGATTACCTGCGCGATGAGCTTCCGGCGCTTATCCAGACACAGTTTAACGTCAGCGACCGTTGCGCCATCAGCGGGCACTCGATGGGCGGCCACGGCGCGTTAATCATGGCGCTGAAAAATCCGGGAAAATACACCAGCGTCTCTGCTTTTGCGCCCATCGTCAACCCCAGCCGCGTGCCGTGGGGAATCAAAGCGCTTACCGCTTATCTCGGCGAAGATGAATCAGCCTGGACTGAGTGGGATAGCTGCGAATTAATGCTGGCCAGCCAGCCGCAGGACGCCATTCCTGTGCTCATCGATCAGGGTGACAGCGATCAATTCCTCGCCGATCAGCTTCAGCCCGCCGTACTGGCGGAAGCCGCGCGGCAAACCGCCTGGCCGATGACGCTACGAATCCAGCCCGGCTACGATCATAGCTATTATTTTATTGCGTCCTTCATTGAGGACCATCTGCGCTTTCATGCCCGGTATTTACGGGACGAGCGTGAGACGTCACCAACATAATGAATTTTCCAGCGCCGCGCTGTAATTCACCTCCTCTGACTGCGGCGCGGAAGATTTATTATTTAAGTCTGCGGCCTGCTGGCGTACCTGAAGGCGGCCGCTGCCCTCTCCGCCTTCATAACTTTCGTGAAAATTACGCAGCTCGGATTCAAACAGCACCGCATCAAGATTATGCAACTTATCCAGCGCCCGCAGGAGAGAAATTAACGTATCAAGATTGAGCCCTCCCCCCCTCTCGATACGCTTGATGGTGGCGATGCCAACGTGCGCGCGATCGGCAAGCTGCTGCTGGGTCATCGAAAGAGACAGACGCGTCTCCTTTAAGCGGGCGCACAACGACAGGATAATCTCATCGTTATTCATCGTATTGTATTTCACGCTGTTACCCTCTCTTGCGCGGCTGAATTTTCCCCAGCGAACCATGATACGTTTCACGGTATTTAGCGCTCATGTCTTTACCGGTCTCGTACATCGCAGCAATGATCTCATCGAGCGAAATACAGGGTTCGCTTACGCGACTCATCGCCATCGTCGCCGCGTTTATCGCTTTCACGGCAGAGATGGCGTTTCTCTCTATGCAGGGAATTTGTACCTGTCCGCCCAGCGGATCGCAGGTCAATCCCAGATGATGTTCCATGGCAATTTCAGCGGCGCTCAGCGTTTGCTCCACGGATGCGCCCATTAGTTCAGCCAGGCCCGCCGCCGCCATTGAGCACGCCACGCCGATTTCCCCCTGACAGCCAACTTCAGATCCCAGAATAGAGGCGTTTTGTTTAAACAACATCGCGATAGCGGCGGCGGTCAGGAAGAAACGGGTCAGAGCACCGGGCTCCAGCGGCGTGACAAATTTATCATACCAGCAAAGCGCTGCCGGAATGATGCCGCACGCGCCATTGGTTGGCGCGGTAACAATCTGTCCGCCGCTGGCATTTTCTTCGCTTACCGCAATCGCGAAGGCATTGACCCAGTTCAGCGCGGTTAAAAAATCGCTGGCGGAACGGTTCGCCTGTAACGTCTTATGTAACGCACAGGCGCGCCGCGGTACCTGATAGGGACCGGGTAATACCCCCTCAGTATGCAGGCCGCGATAAACCGCCTGCTACATCACGTCCCATATTTGCGCCAGATAATTCTGCAACGTCTGTGGCGAGTGGCGGCACAGCTCATTTTTCATCATCAGCGCCGCCACGGACAGGCCGTTACGCCGACACAGCGCCAGCAACTGCGCGGCATGACTAAATTCAAAGGGCGACACTGTACGCAAAGGAAGCGATGGCGTCAGCGGCTCGCCATGTTTACGAACCTGCCCGGCGCCGGTAGAAAACCAGGTCTCTTCATACACCGTAAAATAATCATCCCTGGCGCGAAACGTCATGGCATAAGGATGGCCTGGATGCGCCTGGTGATTGGCGATAATCTTGACTTTTATCGTGATTCCGCCCGCGTCGGAGAGCGGGAGTTCGATTTTGTTTTCATTTTCCGCACGCTTAATCACCGCCATATGCGAACGGAGATCGACATTCTCCGGCTGGCAACCCAGTAGCCCAAGATAAAGGGCGGTATCCACATTGTGGCACTTGCGGCTTAACGATAACGCGCCATACAGCTCGATTTCAATTTCCCGAATTAGCGGCAACGTCTCTTGTTCTCTGAGCAATGAAATAAAGTGACAGGCGGCGCGCATCGGCCCTACGGTACGTGAGCTGGATGGACCTATTACTATTTTGAATATATCAAGGCAACTCTCCATCGTTATATCAATCCTTTCAGTCTCATTCGCGTTCAGTAATAAATAACATCCTCGCACAGTTGGCATATCAAAAGTGATACCTTTTGTGTCTGAACTTTACCTGGTATCAAAAACAACGCTTTTTTAGCCCTTTTCTGGCTGTGATATCTGTGATAGCACGAGAATCTTCGCCGCAAAAGAGCCATTATAATACCCGTAAATTAAGGGAGTTATCATATGAGCATTATTTATTTTATTACTACACAGGATATCGATACGTTTCAGAAAAAATTACAGGAAACGTTATTAAATGCCGTCACCATGCCGTTTCCGCTATTATTTGATAAACGTTATGCCGCGCTTATCAATACTGCTTATTTAAAACTTACGCTGCCAGCGGAATGTCTGACGCCTGAATTTTATCGCTATTTACGCGAACTCTCATTGCAATGGCAGTTTGATTTTTTTATTAAGCCGCAGCCACTGCCTGCTAACGGTATTATCGCGTTTGATATGGACTCCACATTTATTGCGGAAGAAGGCGTGGATGAAATTGCCCGCGAGCTTGGCATGTCGACGCAAATCACCGCCATTACCCAACAGGCGATGGAGGGCAAGCTTGATTTTAACGCCAGTTTTACCCGACGTATCGGAATGTTGAAAGGCACGCCGAAAGCAGTGCTGAACGCCGTATGCGATCGCATGACCCTTTCGCCAAGCCTGTTAACTATTCTGCCAGTCATCAAGGCCAAAGGATTTAAAACCGCGATTATCTCCGGGGGACTGGATATATTCACCCAGCGTCTAAAAGAACGGTATCAACTGGATTATGCCTTTTCGAATACGGTTGAAATACGCGATAACGTTCTGACGGATAACATTACTTTGCCGATTATGAATGCCGCAAACAAAAAACAGACGCTGGTTGACCTGGCTGCCCGGTTAAATATTACCACGGAGAATATTATTGCCTGCGGTGATGGCGCCAACGATCTGCCGATGTTAGAACATGCTGGCACCGGTATTGCCTGGAAAGCGAAGCCGGTTGTACGGGAAAAAATCCACCATCAGATTAATTATCACGGTTTCGAATTGCTTCTTTTTCTTATTGAAGATGAATTATAACGCGACTCACCTCGCCGGAAGGGAATTTTAAAATGAGTATAAAAACATTTATTTTCAGCCAGCCCGATAAGCCGATTGTAAAAGAGAAAAAAGAGATAGACCAGACCTATAAAAAATTTCGTTTTGAGATTATCGCCTCGGTCTTTATCTCTTATGCCGTCTTTTATCTTACCCGTAAAAACTTCTCCGCCGCGATGCCGGCCATGCTGACGGAAACGTCGCTGACCGCAGAAGACTTCGCCATTATGTCTTCTATTTTTTACATTCTTTATGGTGCGATGAAGTTTGTCGGCGGGATGCTGGTCGATAAAATTAACCCGAAAGCCATGACCGGCCCGGTGCTGATTGGCGTGGGGATTGTAAATATTCTGTTCGGCTTTTCCGATAGCGTGGCGGCAGTCTACGTACTGTACAGCCTCAACGCGATATTACAGGGCACCAGCTTTCCGCCGATGGCGAAAATTATGGCCTCGTGGTTTTCGAAAAACGAACGGGGACGCTGGTGGGCTATCGTTGAAGCGGCGCACAATATCGGCGGCAGCCTCGCGCCGCTGCTGACCAGCTTTGCTATCGCCTTTAGCGGTAGCTGGAAAATGGGGTTTTATGTTCCCGGCGCCATTTCACTGCTGATGGGGATAGTGGCGCTATTTACCATTAAAGATCGTCCCGGTACGTTAGGTTTGCCCAACGTGGGGCAGTGGCGTAACGACCCGACGGAACTGGCCCAGGTCAAGGCCAGCCCGGTCAACCTGAGCTTCTGGCAGATTTTTGTGAAATATATCCTGACCAATCCACTGGTATGGATCATTATTATCGGTGATATGTCGGTTTATATTGCGCGCACTATTCTTAACGACTGGCCGCAGATTTACTATTCGCAGGTTCACGGCTGGAGCCTGATAAAAGCGAACTCGATTATTTCCTGGTTTGAGGCGGGCGGACTGGCAGGTGGGTTGCTGGCAGGCTACTTGTCTGACTTTATGTTCAAAAGTAACCGCTGGATGACCGGATTAATCTTCGCGTTAGCGCTGTGCATATGCATCGTGCTGGTGCCGCTAGTTCAGGATACCTCTTACACCCTCACCGCGATTCTGTTCACCATCATGGGCTTCGCCTTATACGGACCGCATATGCTTTTTGCCGTCGGCTGTCTGGATGTGACCCATAAGGATGCGGCGGGATCGATTACCGGCTTTCGGGGATTGTTCAGCTATGTCGGCGCGGCAATGGCCGGTGTGCCGGTAATTATGGTGAAAAATAGCTGGGCGTGGTCGGGCGTTTATATCTATGCGGTGATCGCCATTCTGCTAACGACTCTGTCGCTGGCGCTGCTCTCCAGGCTGCATCGGTTATAACATTCTGGCGACAGCGGCAAAACGCGGCTGTCGCCAGTCTCTGTCAGAAACGGTAATCCACCGCCATAAAGTAACGGCGTCCGTCTTCGGTATAACCGTAGTCGTCGCGTTTGAGATCTTTATCGCCCACGTTCAGAACGCCCGCACGCAGTTTAACGTTTTTCGTCGCCTGCCATGCCGCGCCGGTATCCCAGACCACGTACCCGCCCGGCGTTTTCGCCGTTGCGCTGTCGGCCCGCTTACGCCCGGTATAATTCCCTGATACGTAGAATGACCAGTCTTCGAGCTGCGCCGGTTTCCAGTCAAGCGTACCATTCGCGGTGTGGAACGGCAGATCGGAAAGCGGCTTGTTCCCGCCATTACTGACGTCGCGTCCGTCGTTATAGGTGTAATTCAACGACAGTTTCCACGCCTCGTTAAACGGAACTTTCAACTCGGTTTCCACGCCCTGAATACGCGCTTTATTCACGTTGTAATAACGGAAGACCGGAACGCGCTGTCCCCGACTGTTGGTTTCGAAACCGACAAAGTTGGAATAGCCGGGCGCAGCGTTAACGTCAGGGGTACGGCTAATGCTGATGCGATTGTCCACATCGTTACGGAACGTGGTAACGCTCGCTTCCACGCCCTCCAGTATGCCTTCTTCGCCCCGGTAATAAAGGCCGAGCTCCCAGCTTTCACTGGTTTCAGGTTTCAGATCCGGGCTACCGACAATGCGGCATCCGCCACGGCAGGAGTTGGTCGCCCAGTCCGGACTTAATTGCAATAGCGACGGCGCTTTAAAGGCCGTAGCCCACCCACCTTTCACCGTCAGGGTATCCGTTGCGTTATAAACCAGATAAGCACGCGGGCTCCAGTGATCGCCATAGGTTTCATGGTCATCCATACGAATACCGGTGGTCAGCGCCAGCGGTTCGAAGATGCGCCACTCATCTTCAAGGAACAGAGCATACTGGCTGGCGGAGGTTTTAGTACTGGAACCGCCGGTCAGGTTCACCGCATCGCTCAGTTTATCGTGACGCCATTCGCCGCCGAAGGTGAGGAACTGGTTGACAGACGCTAACGGCAGAACGTATTTCCCGTCAATCGAATTGCTTTCTGACGTGATAGGGCTACTGTTGCCGGGGTTTTTGTTTTCCACTTTTTCGCCATAGAACTTGAGCTCGCTGTTGCCGAGATCCCAACGTCCGTTATGGCTCAACGCGTAGTTTTGCCGTTCCAGACGATTTTTATCCAGCGAGTCGGAGTCCCGGTCCTGGCGATCAAAACCATAGCCTGCGGTAACGTCATGATTTTCGTTTGGTGTCCAGGCAAACTCGACGTTTCCATCCCGGCTGGTAAATCCTTCAATGCGCGGCGTTTCACCCGTAGCGGTGGTGGCGGAACTCTGCTGCTCGTCTTTTTCGCGTTTCGCCAGGCTACCGTAGGCTTTCATTCCCAGCACGCCGTCGATCAGCGGACCGCTGGTAAAGAACTGACCGTTATAGGTATCGCCACGGTCGCGATGTTCCTGAATAGTGGAGTCAACCGTGACGCTGCCGTGCCATTTCTGACCAATTTTTTTGGTGATAATGTTGACCACGCCGCCCAGCGCATCGGAGCCATACAGCGAGGACATGGGGCCACGCACCACTTCAATACGTTCGATAGCGTCAACCGGTATCCAGTTCAGATCAAAATCATTATGGCGGAAGACCGCGTTACGGGAGTTAACGCGCTTACCGTCGATCAGGATCAGCGTATAACTGCTGTCCAGACCACGAATACTCACGCCTTTACGGTTATCCCCTTCGTTAGTGAGCTGTACGCCCGGCACCTCTTTCAGGACATCTTTCAGGTTTTGCACGGGCCTGCGCTGTAAATCTTGTTGGGTAATGACGCTGATACTTGCTGGCGCATCTTTCAGATTTTGTTCGATGGCGGACGCGGTAACGACCATGGTTTCACCATCATCCGTTGCCGCGGCAACCGGCCAGGCCAACGTAACTGCGGACATACAAAGCCCTACCCGAACGAAAGGGTTAAACCTAAACATTCCATTTCTCCATGAGGTAAATACGACAAAAAAATCGGTTATCGCTCACAACGCATTACGTTTCGCCTGCGATAACGGTTATCACGGCGAACTCTTTTTATGCAGGCGAGTCGGGCTCATTAGTGACGGTCGCGCCCGAATCTTCATCCTTTCTGATTTCGAGCGTAACGATAAAGCAAACGATAATAATTATCAATTTAATTGTTAATAATTATGTCATTTGAACCAATCATAAAGAAAAAACAAAAAACCCTCTCGAATGAGAGGGTTAGAAGGGTCAGGTTCAGGCTGTCCGTGCCGGATAGCGGCATAAAGCCTATCCGGCCTATGACGAGAATACCGCGTTACTTTTTAACGCGTTCCGGGAAGTGCATTTCGCTATAGCGCACGAAATGCGTACCTTTTATCAGCTTGTAGCCGAACCAGATAAGCAGGAACAGCGGAATACCGATATAGGTCGCCGCGACGCCGCCCCAGTCGATGGTATCTTTCAGGAACGCTTCATAGTTCTGCCCCAACGTAATAATCAGGCACAGTACAAAGGCGAAAATCGGCCCCAGCGGGAAGAACCCGGAACGGTACGGCAAATCATTCACATCATACCCTTGTAACACGTAACCGCGACGGAAGCGATAATGGCTAATGGCAATCCCCAGCCAGGCGATGAAGCCCGTCATACCGGAGGTGTTCAACAGCCACAGATAGACCGTCTGGTTGCCGAACATTGAGGTCAAAAAGCAAAGACCGGCAATCACGGTGGTGGCATAAAGCGCATTGCGCGGTACGCCGCCGCGGGACAATTTCGCAAAAATACGCGGGGCCTTACCGTCACAGGCCAGGGTGTAGAGCATACGGGTCGAGGCATACATCCCGGAGTTACCCGCAGACAGTACCGCCGTCAGGATAACCGCATTCATTATCGCCGCCGCAGACAACAAGCCCGCATGCTGGAACACTAAGGTAAACGGACTGACGCTAATGTCTTTGACGTCGTTACGCAGCAGATTTGGATCGGTATAAGGAATGATCAGGCTGATAATCAAAATCGCGAAAACATAAAACAGCAGAATACGCCAGAACACCTGACGCACCGCGCGTGGAATATTCTTCTCCGGGTTTTCAGATTCCCCGGCGGCAATACCAATCAGCTCAGTTCCCTGGAAAGAGAAGCCCACGATCATCGCGACGCCAATCATTGCCGCAAAACCGCCAGCGAAAGGCGCATCGCCGGTCGTCCAGTTGCTCCAGCCGACCGGCTCGACACCTTTAAAGATACCGATAATCATCGCTACGCCAACGATGATGAAGATAATAACGGTCGCGACTTTAATTAACGAGAACCAGTACTCCGCCTCGCCAAAACCACGTACAGAAATGTAGTTCAGCAAGAAAATGACGCAGAGGAATAGCGCGCTCCAGATCCAGCCCGGCGTGTCCGGGAACCACCAGCCCATCACCAATTGTGCGGCAACCAGGTCAACAGCGATAGTCACCGCCCAGTTGTACCAGTAGTTCCAGCCCAGCGCGAAACCAAAGCCTTCTTCCACATAGTTCTGACCATATGTCGCAAACGAGCCAGATACCGGCATATAGGCCGCCAGCTCGCCAAGACTGGTCATCAGGAAGTAGACCATCAAACCAATCAGAATATAAGAAAACAGCGCGCCGCCTGGCCCCGCCTGAGAAATTGTCGCACCAGATGCAACGAAAAGACCTGTCCCGATGGAGCCGCCAATGGCAATCATCGTCAGGTGACGCGCCTTTAATTCGCGACGTAGCGCGGGCGCTTCTGTGGTTTTAGTTTTGGAACCCATGTGGAAATGCTATCCATCCAAAAAATGAGGCGCGATTGTAACAGACGAAATACTATCCTTCCGACACAAATGCGCGGTTATAAGAGACCTTCATGACCGGCCACGGATTATAAGTAAAGCAGAGAATAACGTATACGTAAGCGGATACTAAAAATGGCGATGCCGCCCGGGCAGCCCTCCTCTTCACCTTTATTCACAGTAACTCAAAAAACGCTGCAACGCGTTAGAAAGATGTTTCTGCCGATGATGAACACGCCACAACGTGCGCACCAGGCGCGGTAACGGCACCGCGACTTCGCCCAGGGTTCCCGCCTGGAGTTGTTCAGCAATCACCCGGCGCGATAAACAGCTTATCCCCAGTCCATGACGCACCGCATGTTTGATCGCTTCTGAATTCCCCAACTCCATCGCCATATGAAAGCGCGGCAAATGCGACAACAGCAAATAATCGACAATTTCCCGCGTACCGGAACCGCGCTCGCGTAAAATCCATGGGGATGCCGCAAGCTGTTCCAGCGTCACCGGCCCCTGCGTCAGCGGCGAGGACGGCGCGGCAAAGACCACCAGCTCATCTTCCAGCCACGGCTCAGAGATAATCTCTGTACTGTGACATGGTCCTTCAATCAGGCCGATATCAACCCGAAAATCCAGCACCGCGTTAATCACGTCCTGGCTGTTTCCCACGCTGAGCTCCAGCGGCAAGGCCGGATAATGCTGGCGATAGCGGGCAATCATGGCGGGTAAAATGTAATTGCCGATGGTGCTACTGGCATAAACCCGTATCGCGCCGTTATCTTCACGAAATAGCTGCTCAATTTCTACCGCTTGCTCCAGCAATGCCAGCGCGCGCGGATATAACAAGCGCCCATGTTCGTTGACCACCAGCCGTTTCCCCACCCGATCAAACAACTGTACGCCGAGCTGACCTTCCAGATCGGTGAGCGCGGCGCTAACGGCGGACTGCGATAATGACAGCATGACCGACGCCTGGGTTGTTGAACCGCTTTTCAGTACTTCAGCAAACACTTCAAGTTGTCGTAGCGTAATATGCATAGTCGTATCCCACCGATAGCGTTTCACTTACCACTTATAAAGATTAATTATAAATATATAATCAATTTTATTTTTAAACCAGATCACCGTAACCTTATTGTCCATATACAGGAGAAGGTTATGACAGAACTCACCTTGCAGAATCATCGTCGTACAATGTGGCATTTTATACCGGGGCTCGCTCTGAGCGCCGTCATTACAGGAGTCGCCCTGTGGGGCGGCGCTATCCCTGCCGTTGCAGGCGCGGGGTTCAGCGCCCTGACCCTGGCTATCCTGCTGGGTATGGTTATCGGGAATACCGTCTATCCACAAATATGGAAACAATGCGACGGCGGCGTGCTGTTTGCAAAACAACATTTACTGCGTTTAGGGATTATCCTTTACGGCTTCCGCCTTACCTTTTCACAAATCGCCGACGTGGGTATTAGCGGTATTGTGATTGACGTATTAACGCTTTCCAGCACGTTCATGCTGGCCTGCTTCTTAGGCCAAAAAGTCTTTGGTCTGGACAGGCATACCAGCTGGCTGATTGGCGCCGGTAGCAGTATCTGCGGCGCGGCGGCGGTACTGGCGACAGAACCGGTGGTAAAAGCGGAAGCCAGTAAGGTTACTGTAGCCGTCGCGACTGTCGTTATTTTCGGCACCATCGCTATTTTCCTTTACCCGGCAATGTATCCGCTGCTGGCGCACTGGTTCAGCCCGGAAACTTACGGCATCTATATCGGCTCAACCATGCATGAAGTCGCGCAAGTGGTCGCAGCGGGTCACGCTGTTAGTCCGGATGCGGAAAATGCGGCAGTTATCGCTAAGATGCTGCGTGTCATGATGCTGGCTCCGTTCCTGATCATTCTGGCGGCGCGCGTTAAACAGCTTTCACCAGCGACCGGCGCGGAAAAAAGCAAAATTACCATTCCGTGGTTTGCTATTTTCTTCATCGTAGTGGCGATCTTCAACTCTTTCCACCTGCTGCCGAAAGCCGTGGTGGATATGCTGGTGACGCTGGACACGGTGCTGCTGGCGATGGCAATGGCGGCGCTGGGTCTGACCACTCACGTTAGCGCATTGAAAAAAGCGGGGGCGAAACCGCTGCTGATGGCGCTGGCATTATTCGCCTGGCTGATTATTGGCGGTGGCGCCATTAACGTCCTAATCCATAGCCTTATCGCATAAATTATTACGTTTCACGCCTGTTAACCCGTTATCATAGCGTTCGTAATGAACCGTTAGCGGGTTTAACAGGAGTCTTTTATGAAATACATCGGAGCGCACGTCAGCGCTGCTGGCGGTCTGGCTAACGCCCCTGCCCGCGCGGCTGAAATTGGCGCAACGGCCTTTGCGCTTTTCACAAAAAACCAGCGTCAGTGGCGTGCCGCCCCCCTTACTCCCCAGGTCATTGATGACTTTAAAATCGCCTGTGAAAAGTATCATTTTTCGGCGGCGCAAATCCTTCCCCACGATAGTTACCTGATTAATCTGGGCCATCCGGTCAGTGAAGCGCTGGAAAAATCACGCGATGCCTTTCTCGATGAAATGCAGCGCTGTGAACAACTCGGCTTAACCTTGCTTAATTTTCATCCCGGTAGCCATCTGATGCAGATTGCACAGGAGGATTGCCTGGCGCGGATCGCGGAATCTATCAATATCGCCCTCGCGCAGACCGAGGGCGTTACGGCGGTTATCGAAAATACAGCCGGTCAGGGCAGTAATCTGGGGTTTGAGTTTGAACAGTTAGCCGCCATCATCGATGGCGTGGAAGATAAGTCGCGCGTTGGCGTCTGTATCGATACCTGCCATGCCTTTGCCGCCGGATACGATCTGCGTACGCCAGAGGCGTGCGAAAAAACATTCGCCGAATTCGGGAAAATTGTCGGATTTCAGTATTTGCGCGGAATGCACCTTAACGACGCCAAAAGCGCATTCGGTAGCCGCGTTGACCGCCATCACAGTCTGGGTGAAGGCAATATCGGCCACGATGCGTTTCGTTGGATTATGCAGGATGCGCGTTTTGACGGTATTCCGCTGATACTGGAGACCATTAATCCTGATATCTGGGCGGAAGAGATTGCGTGGTTAAAAGCCCAGCAAATTGCCGAAGTGATGGCCTGACGCTCAGGCAATAAAAAAGGCAGAGCGCGCTCTGCCTTTTTTAGCGTGTTTCTCTTACGCCGCTTTTGCCGCGACTTCCGTCTCCGGACGTTTCAGGACGGCATAAGCCAGCCCTGCCACCAGCGTACCGGCCACAATTGCCAGCAGGTATCCCAATACCGGCGTAATTGCGCCTGGGATAAGCAGAACAAACAGACCGCCATGCGGCGCCATCAATTTTGCGCCTACCGCCATAGAAATGGCCCCGGTCAACGCGCCGCCAACGATACAGCACGGCAGTACACGCATCGGGTCGCGCGCCGCAAACGGAATAGCGCCTTCAGTGATAAAGCACAGCCCCAGCACCAACGCCGCTTTACCGCCTTCCTGCTGCGCTTTGTCGAACTTACGGCGCGCCACCATCGTCGCCAGACCCAGCGCTAACGGCGGTACCATACCTGCGGCCATGATCGCCGCCATCGGCGCGTAAGTTTGCGTACTCAGCAGACCAACGCCAAACGCATACGCCGCTTTGTTCACCGGGCCGCCCATGTCGGTACACATCATCCCGCCGAGAATCGCGCCCAACAGCACTGCGTTTGCGGTTCCCATGGTTTGCAGCCAGTGGGTGAGCCCTTCCAGAATCCCGGCAACCGGTTTACCGATCAGGTAAATCATCGCCAGCCCCACCACCAGACTGGAAATTAACGGGATGATCAGGATTGGCTTCAGCGCTTCCATACTTTGCGGAAGTTTCAGTTTGGTACTGATAAGCTTCGCCATATACCCGGCAAGGAAGCCGGCAATGATCCCGCCGATAAAACCGGAACCGGTGCTAACCGCCAGCATACCGCCAATCAGACCCGGCGTAAGGCCTGGGCGATCCGCGATGGAGAAAGCGATATAACCCGCCAGTACCGGCACCATCAGCGCAAACGCCGAACCGCCGCCAATCTGCATCAGCGCCGCCGCCAGCGTGTCCGGCACCTTAAAGGCTTCAATACCAAAGGCGAAGGAAAGTGCAATACACAGTCCCCCCGGCAACCACCATAGGCAGCATGTAAGAAACGCCCGTCAATAGATGCCGGTATGCGCCAGCGCTCTCTTTCTTCCCTTCGGTCGCCGCTTGCGATGCCTTACCCGCCGGTTGATACGGCGTTGCTTCCGCTACGGCTTTATCCAGCTCCTGCGCCGTCTTTTTCAGCGCCAGGCCGGTCGACGTGCGGTACATCGGGAGACCGGCAAACTTCGCCAGATCCACTTCGATATCCGCCGCCACAATCACTAAATCCGCTTCCGCCACCTCTTCCGGGGTGATGGCATTGCCGGCCCCCACGGAGCCGCGCGTTTCGACTTTTACCCACCAGCCGCGTTTTTTCGCTTCTGTTTCAATGGCTTCAGCCGCCATAAAAGTATGGGCGACGCCGGTCGGGCAGGCCGTTACCGCGACCACGCGTTTCGGACCGCCGCTCGCCGCAGGAGCAGCCGCAGCAGGGGCGCTGTAAGGGGTCGCATGGCTTTTGGCTTCACTCAGAAACAGTTCCGGATGCGCGACGGCGCGACCAATATCCCCCAGCCAAACCTTTTTGCCGTTCAGAGCATTGTCGTTCGGCAGAGATTCGCCCAACACGATCGCCAGCTCAGCATCATTTGGATTATCGATAATTTCCAGATTTGCTTTATGCGCCGCCGCTCCAAGCAGGGTTTTCGCCATGTAAGCGCGAGCCTGGCCGAGATTAGCGTCAATTATCAGCAGCGTTTTCATTATGCCTCTCCTGCTGTCAGTTAAACGGTTGTAAGTCGACACGCGCCATCATTGCGGCCAACTGAGGACGATCGGTAATACCCACATTGCTCTGGCTGACCGCCAGCGCGGCAACCGCCGTCGCCAGACGCAGCGTATGTTCGCTGGACTCGCGCATCAGCAGGCCGTAAATCAATCCGCCAACCATGGAATCGCCTGCGCCGACGGTACTTACCACGTCAACCGCCGGTGGTTTAGCGATCCATTCTCCTGAGGCGTTAACCCACAGCGCGCCTTCCGCCCCCAGCGAAATCACCACATGGGCGATACCCTGTTCGCGTAACGCGTGCGCCGCATCAATCACATCTTTCATTTCCGGGAGCTTACGACCCGCCCAAATTTCCAGTTCGCGGCGATTCGGTTTCACCAGCCACGGCGCAGCTTTAAGACCGGCGACTAACGCTTCACGGCTACTATCAAAGATAATGCATGGACACTGGCTGCGCAGACGCGTCATCCAGTCGGTGAACGCTTCCGGACTCACGCCAGCCGGTAAGCTACCGCTGACGCAGACCATATCGAACTGACCCAGCCAGCTCAGGGAGTCGTTAACAAAGCGTTCCCAGTCTGCGGGAGTCACGTCAAAGCCGGAAAAGTTGAAGTCGGTCACTTCGCCATCTTTTTCCGTCAGCTTCACGTTGATGCGGGTCCGGCCCTGAACCACCTGAAAGCGGTTAGCGATACCCAGTTCGCTGAACAATTGCTGAAAACCGTCCTGGTTATCTTTACCGAGAAAACCGCCGACGGTGACGTCGATGCCTAAGTCTTTCAGCACTTTGGCAACGTTAATGCCTTTGCCCGCCGCGTGCAGACCCGTGGTTTTCACCAGGTTCACTTCGCCGCGTTCGATTTCAGGGCAAAACCCAACCAGATCATAAGCCGGATTAAGGGTAATGGTGGCGACACGCCTGCTCATTATGCGCCCTCCCCGAGACCGGCGGCGATCGCATCGCCAATTGCTTTCAGCGCCTGTTCAGCATCTTCACCCTGCGCGGTAAAGCGCAGACGATGGCCTTTCTTCACGCCCAATGCCACCACTTTCATCAGACTACGTCCGTTTGCCGGTTTGCCGGTTCCATCAAGGTTTGTCACGGTAATTTCACTGTTAAATTGTTTAATCGTATTCACCAGCATGGTGCCCGGACGGGCATGGAGACCATGCTCATTACGCACTACAAATTCCGCGCTCAGTACGTCATCCGTCAGCGCATCATCACTGGTCAGCAACGCCAGCAGCGTCGCGGCGTCAGCGCTCAGCAGACGATCGGCTTTATTGTTCAGCAACAGGTCGCCGAGGCGTTTTAGCACGGCAATCGGCTGCTCGTCGTTCATCGCGACAGTGACTAATAAGGCTGCTTTTTCACCCTCCACGTCAAACGCCTGGGTCGCGCGGCTTACCGCAACAGCGCTGCGCAAATTGCCTTCCGCGCTGTCGTTCAGCCAGATGCCTTGTCCCAGATTCATCGGACTATCGTTAATCGTTTTTGCGACGAACGCCGCATCAACCGCTCCCGCCTCTTTCAGACGCGCCGCATTTAGCGCCTGCAATGTGACCAGCGAGCTGGCGATGACATCCAGCGTCATCGTCTCGTTATCAAGTTTTAATTGTTCACTTTGCTTCTCGCCCATCAGCAATGCGCGCAGCTCTTCCGCCGTTGTCGCGGATTTCAGCTGCTCAGCCACGGAGTCATCGCTTAGCACATGCGTCAGCTGACGCAGCAGGCCGAGGTGTTCGTCCGAACTGGCGGCAATACCAATCGCCACGTAGGCGACCTGGCCTTCTCCCCAGATAACGCCCTGCGGAAATTGAAAGACCTGGACGCCGGTTTTCAGCACCTGATCGCGCGTGTCTGTTGTGCCATGGGGAATCGCAATACCATTGCCAAGAAAGGTCGAGGTTTGCTGTTCGCGCGCCAGCATACCGTCAACATAGCCGCCCGCCACATTCCCCGCCTGCGCTAACGCGGCGGCGATTTGCCGGATGGCCTCTTCTTTATTTCCGGCCTGCTCGCCCGGATGAATGTCCTGAACCGATAACTGGAACATGTGTCTCCTCTCCTGCTGAATTGAAACGATTCAGCCACTATGAGAAAAAAAGCGCCAATCTGAGTTGTCAAAAAAACCAGATCGCGCTGAAACGTTTCAAGAAGTCTGGATCTTTCTGCTTCAGCACGCAAGAAAAGTTACCGGTTTTGTAGCAATTTTTTGAGGTAAAGCACATTTTTTCTCCAACAGCCCCTCAATAGCTGACGCATAAAAGGCTTCAGCTTTTTTCTTTCAGCTTGCGTTAGCACGCCCTGGTAACAAACTGGAATGCTATTTTGATTTTTCGTGTCGATTTTGATTCAGACGCCTGTTTATTTTCTGACGGGCAGCGTAAACTCCGCCTCTCTTCACACCACTGATATAGAAACATGCACAACAGTCCCGCCGCCGCTGCGCCCAAATCGTTTGACCTGACGTCTACCGCCTTTTTGATCGTCGCTTTTCTCACCGGTATTGCCGGTGCGCTACAGACGCCGACGCTCAGTATTTTTCTGACGGATGAGGTTCACGCCCGCCCCGGCATGGTGGGATTCTTTTTTACCGGCAGCGCGGTTATCGGCATTATCGTGAGCCAGTTTCTGGCGGGTCGCTCAGATAAAAAAGACGATCGCAAGAAACTGATCGTTTTCTGTTGCGTGCTGGGCATGTTGGCCTGCGTGTTGTTTGCCTGGAACCGCAACTACTTTATTTTGCTGTTTATCGGCGTCTTTCTCAGTAGCTTCGGCTCTACCGCCAACCCGCAGATGTTTGCGCTTGCCCGTGAACATGCCGATCGTACAGGTCGTGAAGCGGTGATGTTCAGCTCAATCCTCCGCGCCCAGGTCTCATTGGCCTGGGTCATTGGGCCGCCGCTGGCCTATGCGCTGGCGATGGGTTTTAGCTTTACGGTGATGTATTTGAGCGCGGCGGTAGCTTTTATCGTCTGCGGCGTCATGGTGTGGTTCTTTTTACCGTCAATGCGCAAAGACGCGCCGCTGGCGACCGGCACGCTGGAAGCACCGCGTCGTAATCGCCGCGATACGCTGTTGCTGTTTGTCATCTGTACGTTAATGTGGGGAACTAACAGCCTGTATATCATTAATATGCCGCTGTTTATCATCAATGAGCTACATCTTCCGGAAAAACTTGCAGGCGTGATGATGGGCACCGCCGCCGGGCTGGAGATTCCCACAATGCTGATTGCAGGTTACTTCGCCAAACGGTTGGGAAAACGCCTGTTAATGTGCATCGCCGTTGTCGCCGGACTGTGCTTTTATGCGGGGATGTTGCTGGCGCACACGCCGGCAACGTTGCTCGGCTTGCAGTTGCTGAACGCGATTTACATCGGCATTCTTGGCGGGATTGGCATGCTCTATTTTCAGGATCTCATGCCAGGCCAGGCGGGTTCAGCCACCACGCTGTATACCAATACCATTCGCGTCGGCTGGATCATTGCCGGTTCGTTGGCGGGAATCGCCGCAGAAATCTGGAATTATCATGCGGTCTTCTGGTTTGCGTTAGTTATGATTGTCGCCACCATGTTCTGCCTGGCGCGTATTAAAGATGTTTAACTTGCAAGCCTGATACTTTTACTCTTCGACACATTTCAGCGCAGAGTTTATCTCTGCGCAATGTTCATGCACGGTCATTCATTGTCTTTTTCTCAATACGATATTCTGTAAGCGCCCTCCTACATAAAAGACCGGTTATTGAGAAAATTACGCCCATCAGCCCGCAAAGGACCAACACCAGCCGCATCTTATATTTTGGTGTTACAGCAACATCTATCACTTCAATGTTAGCATTATTTTTAACCGCCTCCGACAACAATGATAGCTTTGCATATGTTTCCGTTTGTAACATATTTTTATGCACACTATAACGTTTAATGTCACCATCATCGATATACCATGCTGCCATTTTATCGACACTATTTTTCAGGGTGGAAATAATATTATTGACCCTTTCTTCCCTCCCCTGCGCCTTAAAAAGAACAAGCTGTTTTTTCGCGTCAAAACTTATTTTATTTTTATAGTTCGCAGGCAAGAAACGGCTAAACTGGTTAAGGATAACCGTTGTTTTACATTGAATATCATTAGTATAGCCACATAACGCATAGGTAGCAGGCGTATCCAGATTAGGTTTGATCGTAATACTCACAACCTTTGTATCATGCTGCACGCTCACAAAAACATAGCCAATGGCGACAAAAATAAAGGTAGCGATCACGATACTTAGCCATTTTCTTATAAGGAATAAGGAAACGTCGACTAAATCAATTTCACTATTTTCTCCCCGCATTTCACATCCCTTTTAAAACGCTAATAGTCAACCCGAATACTGAAATAACAAAAAGCAACACCAGCGTAAAAATAAACGCCCTGGCTGCGAACGTATATTTCTTCATAAGATAAAACCCACACATAAGAATTCGAGTATTTTAAAGGAAAATAACAACACATTCACACTGGTTATATCGATCGGTAAATACATCAATGATAGATATAAACTATCAAATTCATGATATCGATCGTTATAAATAATTAAAATCGATCAAAATTCCTCTTTTTAATAGATAAAAACTATCATATAAATAAAATTGATCGTTTTTGTTTTATGTGACGGTTTGTTCGGTACACGTTCAGGCACCAACGGGGTTGAGCGGCGACATCTACCGCTTCAGAAGCCACGAAATAAGGGAAGCATGTATTACGCTATTTAATGGTAAAAGGAGGTAATTTGATGCGCAGCTTTTGCAGACTATTTCGGGATATAACGTAAGCCCCTGCACATTTATCAAAAGCGGCTGGCTTAGAGCCTATCGCATTAGGCTATTTTATTCGCCATTTTGAGACCGGGCAGTGCTCGAAATCCTCACGTACTACGTGTACGCTCCGGTTTCTGCGCGCTGGCCGACCCCAAACTGGCTTCAACAATTACGCCTACTGGGATAGGCTCTTAGCTCATGGTAAGGTTTTCTGTTCGAGTTCCAGCAAATAAATAATGGCCTCTTCCCGGGTCGTTAAACACATGTCCCCTGTCGGTTGCAAACCAGAGCACACTTTTGGGCGTAAAGGCGAGCCAAAGATAAGGCACAAGTTATCTTCCGAAAGCTGCACGCATCTGGTATTCATCGGCTTGCCATTCGGCATTCCGGGTATCGGCGACGAAATTGAAGGCGCAATACAGCAAGCGCCACAACCGCTACGACAGTCCATGCTCAGCCCCTCTATTTATAACCAAATGAAAGATAACAGAATTTGTCCAAAGAAAAATCCAGATTTAAAATGTGGACGTCATCATGATCAGGCCTGTCCTCAGACATTCCGAAGACAAGGCTGGAAACAGAAGGGACAACACAGCACACTTCCCCCCTCCAGGCGACATGCCATCGCCTATTCTCGTTGAACGCGGAGCGGAAAGCGGGCGAACAGTATCACCTTTTTTGCACCAGCAAAAGTGACAATTCCACTTGCCTGGACGGCCCGGCGCGAGTAGTTTTACGCGATATTTTAGATAATCTCTACAACAGGATCTCCTCGATGCCAAGAGCGAACGAAATCAAAAAAGGTATGGTACTGAACTACAACGGCAAATTGCTGATTGTGAAAGATATCGACATTCAGTCGCCTACCGCCCGTGGCGCCGCCACACTGTATAAAATGCGCTTTTCCGATGTCCGCACCGGTCTGAAAGTGGAAGAACGTTTCAAAGGCGACGATATCGTTGATACCGTCACCCTGAGCCGTCGCGGCGTTGACTTTTCTTATGTCGATGGCAACGAATATGTGTTCATGGATAAAGAAGACTATACGCCGTATACCTTCACCAAAGATCAGATTGAAGAAGAGTTGTTGTTTATGCCTGAAGGCGGAATGCCGGATATGCAGGTTCTGACCTGGGACGGCCAACTGCTGGCGCTAGAGCTTCCGCAGACCGTGGATCTGGAAATCGTCGAAACCGCGCCGGGTATTAAAGGAGCGTCCGCCAGCGCACGTAACAAACCCGCGACATTAAGCACCGGTCTGGTGATTCAGGTTCCCGAATACCTGAGCGCAGGTGAGAAAATCCGCATTCATATCGAAGAGCGCCGTTATATGGGGCGCGCGGATTAAGTTTCACATTTTTCGGCTGCGCCCCAGGGCGCAGTCTGCCCCTTTTATTTATTGACTGTTCTGCACCAGGCAAGAGAAACGTTAAAAATTTAACATTTTCTGCTCTTAAGATGGCAGAAGCACGACTTCGTCAACTCAGCGCTTCTCTTTTTCACGTTTATTCGCCAGGATTATTAAAGTTGTTATGTTGTATCAATATTCTGGAGCTGACGTGACCAAAACCAATCTTATTACTGGATTTCTCGGTAGCGGAAAAACCACCTCTATCCTTCATTTATTAGCTCATAAAGATCCGGCTGAAAAGTGGGCCGTCCTGGTTAATGAATTTGGTGAAGTGGGTATTGACGGCGCGCTGCTTGCCGACAGCGGCGCACTGCTAAAAGAGATTCCCGGCGGCTGCATGTGCTGCGTCAACGGATTGCCTATGCAGGTGGGGCTCAACACGCTGCTGCGCCAGGGCAAACCTGACCGGTTGCTGATTGAACCAACCGGACTGGGGCACCCAAAACAGATTCTGGATTTATTAACTGCGCCAGTTTATGAGCCGTGGATTGATTTACGCGCCACGCTCTGCATCCTGGACCCTCGCCTGCTACTGGACCAACAGAGCGTCGCCAATGAAAATTTCCGCGATCAGCTCGCCTCAGCCGATATTATCATCGCCAATAAAACCGACCGCGCCACGGCGCAGAGCGATGCCGCCCTGCAACAGTGGTGGCGACAGTACGACGGCGATCGTCAACTGATTCATGCCGAACATGGACAGATAGATGGTAAGCTTCTGGATTTACCGCGACAAAATCTGGCGGAACTGCCGGCCAGCGCCGCGCATTCTCACACTCATGCCAGTAAAAAAGGACTCGCCGCGCTAAATCTGCCCGCACAGCAGCGCTGGCGACGCAGCCTCAATAGCGGACAGGGTCATCAGGCCTGCGGCTGGATTTTCGATGCCGATACCGTGTTTGACACCATTGGCCTCCTCGAATGGGCTCGTCTGGCGCCGGTGGGCCGGGTGAAAGGCGTTATGCGCATACAAGAGGGGCTGGTACGCATCAATCGCCAGGGCGATGACCTGCACATCGAAACACAGAGTGTCGCGCCGCCGGATAGCCGGGTTGAACTTATCTCAAACACAGAAACCGACTGGAATACGTTACAGACGGCCTTGTTGAAGCTTCGTTTAGCGACGCACGCGTAAGGTTGCCACCGTTTAAAAACTATGGCGAAATGACGATGAAAACCCGCTATTCCTTGATAATTCTGCTTAATGCCGCCGGTCTGGCGCTGTTTTTGTCATGGTATCTTCCCGTCAATCACGGCTTCTGGTTCACCATTGATTTCGGCATATTCCACTTCTTTAACCAGAAACTGGTGGAAAGCCACGCGTTCCTCTGGTGGGTCGCTATTACCAATAATCGGGCGTTTGACGGCTGTTCGCTGCTGGCGATGGGCGGACTGATGCTCAGTTTCTGGCTAAAAGAAGACGCGTCGGGCCGGCGGCACATTGTGATAATCGGATTGGTCATGCTGCTAACAGCGGTGGTGCTTAACCAACTCGGTCAGGCGCTGATCCCCGTCAAGCGCGCCAGCCCAACGCTCTCTTTTGAGCATATTTATCGCGTCAGCGAGTTGCTGCACATCCCGACAAAAGACGCGTCAAAAGACAGTTTCCCAGGCGATCACGGTATGATGCTGCTGATATTTTCCGCCTTTATGCTGCGTTATTTCGGCAAAACGGCGGGGATCATCGCCCTTATTATATTTGTGGTTTTCTCGTTTCCGCGCGTTATGATTGGCGCTCACTGGTTCACCGATATTGTGGTCGGTTCGCTCACGGTTATTTTGATTGGCCTCCCCTGGTGGCTGATGACCCCGCTCAGCGACCGGGCGATAGCGCTTTTTGAGAATTATCTCCCGGGCGGAAATAAACAAATCTCAAACAAATAACCCATGCCATTAACATTACCTTCAGCGATAATTTTACATCGTTGAAGGTAATTTATGATGATATTCCCCCAGCCCATCATTTTTCGGTCATATTATTCCTCTACAAAATGAATAGGTTGCCCGATTTTTAAACGATTTGCGTTTAATTTGACCCGTGCTGATAGTTCACTTTTCGTATCATAAATTCTTATAAAAAATCACGCGAAATCGCTCGCAATGACAGCAACAATCGGGTAATCTCAAACTCGTTTTGCCTCGCCAGATAATTATTCTCATTGCGAATAAATTTGTGCGTTCCGCCACAGATTTGTGCACAAAGAATTGTCTCAAGCTGTGCAGGTAATTAGTCTCATCACGTTTGGCATTTTTATAACGATATTTATCGTTAAGGACTTCAAGGGAAAACAAACAACATGGTCAAATCTCAACCGATTTTGAGATATATTTTGCGCGGGATTCCTGCGATTGCAGTTGCGGTTCTGCTTTCTGCTTGTAGCACAACCACCAATACCGCAAAGAATATGCATTCTGAGACGCATGCTGTGGGCAATAGCGATAGCTCTTCACTGCAAGCCTCTCAGGATGAATTTGAAAATATGGTGCGTAACCTCGACGTTAAGTCGCGGATTATGGATCAGTATGCTGACTGGAAAGGCGTGCGTTACCGCCTGGGCGGCAGCACCAAGAAAGGCGTCGACTGTTCCAGCTTTGTACAGCGCACCTTCCGTGAACAGTTTGGTTTAGAGCTTCCGCGTTCAACCTATGAACAGCAGGAAATGGGCAAAGCGGTTTCACGCAATAACCTGCGTACGGGCGATCTGGTTCTGTTCCGCGCCGGTTCCACTGGTCGTCATGTCGGTATTTATATCGGCAATAACCAGTTTGTCCATGCGTCTACCAGTAGCGGCGTCATTATCTCCAGTATGAACGAACCGTACTGGAAAAAACGCTATAATGAAGCGCGTCGAGTTCTGAGCCGCAGTTAATCTTCATCAGGCAGCACCTCCCTTGGCTTACCTGATGAGACGACATAAAAAACACTGCTTCGGCAGTGTTTTTGCTTATTATCCCTTCTGAATCCGTTTTGCCGAATAGCGACGTGTGGCGTCTTATCCAGCCTACAACACACGAACGTAGGCCTGATAAACATAGCGCCATCAGACATTCAGGTCGTTTCCGCCAACGGCTACTGCGACAATACGCTTTCCTGCGCATCACAGAAAAGCATGACTATCCGGGGTAATCCAGGCTATAGTCTTATAAATCAACCAGTTTAACCGGCATCCGCCTTTTCAGGTCACACCAGGAATTATGCTAACACGCGACTCCTCTTCCGGTCGGAAAATCCTGCTTACCTGTATCATTACGGGGATAGCGGCAGCATTACTTATTGGTAGCCTGCAATTTTTCCTGTCGTGGCATAAACGGGATGTTAAATACAATACGCTCCTTTCTGATGTACAACATTACCTGGCCAGCTATTTCGCCGACCTGAAAGCCACCACCGATATTCTTCAACCGTTGACGATCAACACCTGTCAGCAGGTTGGCGCAGAACTCACCTCAAGAGCCGCTTTTAGCCTTAATGTCCGCGCCTTCTTATTGATTAAAGATAAAAAAGTGTTCTGCTCTTCCGCCACTGGCGCCATGAATATGCCGCTTCAGCAACTGGTACCGGATATAGATATCCGCAAAGACGTTGCTATGGCGATTCTGCCCGGCACGCCAATGATGCCCAACAAACCGACAATGGTGATTTGGTATCGAAACCCATTATTAAATGACAGCGGCGTATTCACATCGCTGAATATTAACCTGACGCCCTACTTACTCTATACCACGCGCCAGGATGATTTTAACGGCATCGCGCTGATTGTCGGCAATACCGCTCTGTCGACCTTTTCTTCGCGTCTACTGACTGTCGCGGAGCTGCCGGGCACGCCATCACGACTGGCAACTATCAACGGCCTGCCGCTTAAAATACGGCTTTATGCCGATAGCTGGACCTACAATGACTTGTGGTATGCGTTGATGCTGGGCTGCATTAGCGGCATCGTAGCAGGGTTTATCTGTTACTTTATCTATGTCCTCCGGACGCGACCGGGCAAAGAGATTTTAACGGCAATCAAACACGAGCAGTTTTATGTGGTTTATCAGCCCGTCGTCGATACTCGTACGCTGAGCGTCACCGGGCTTGAAGTCTTACTGCGCTGGCGTCACCCTACGGCAGGCGAGATTCCGCCGGATGCCTTTATCCACTATGCCGAAGCGCAGCAACTTATCGTACCGTTAACGCAGCATCTGTTCGAGCTGATCGCCCGCGACGCGCCCACGTTACAGAAGGTGATGCCCGTCGGTGCCAAATTTGGCATTAACATCGCGCCGGAACATCTGCACAGCGACAGTTTTAAAGAGGATATGCACCGGCTCAGGGACGCCCTGCCCGCGCACCATTTTCATATCGTGCTGGAAATCACTGAACGCGATATGCTCCAGCAGTATGAAGCGGCCAAACTGTTCGAATGGCTGCATTCCGCCGGGTTTGAAATCGCTATAGATGATTTCGGTACAGGCCATAGCGCCCTGATTTATCTGGAGCGATTTACTTTAGATTATCTGAAAATCGATCGCGGCTTTATCCAGGCGATCGGCACGGAAACCGTCACGTCTCCGGTTCTGGATACCGTGCTGACGCTCTCCAGACGCCTGAATATGCTGACGGTGGCCGAGGGCGTTGAAACGCCGGAGCAGGCCCGTTGGCTACGCGATCACGGTGTTAATTACTTGCAGGGGTACTGGATTAGCCGTCCTTTACCCCTAAAAGATTTCGTGCTGTGGATGTCGGCGCCTTCCGTGCCTGAATGGTAGTCCCCTTACGGTTTTAACGGATTCACATCAGACGCAACGTCACTTATTATTCAGCGAAACGCCTGCCGGTTTGCAGCGGGCAATACGATAAGGAAACCGCTTTCAGATGATTGCGCGCGTAATACTTCTGCTTGTCGCACTGGTTAGCGCTGGCGCCCAGGCCCAGGAAATCAAAGAAAGCTACGCTTTCGCCGTACTCGGCGAACCTAAGTATGCTTTTAACTTTGATCACTTTGATTATGTGAATCCTGCTGCGCCGAAAGGTGGTCAGATGACGCTTTCCGCCATTGGTACGTTCGATAATTTCAATCGCTATTCGCTGCGCGGCAATCCCGGCGTACGTACCGAAGCCCTTTACGATACGCTTTTTACCACCTCGGATGATGAGCCCGGAAGCTATTATCCGCTGATTGCCGACCATGCCCGCTATGCCGCCGACTATTCCTGGGTGGAAATCTCGATTAACCCCCGCGCTCGTTTTCACGATGGCACGCCCATTACCGCCCGCGATGTGGCCTTTACCTTTCATAAGTTTATGACCGAAGGCGTACCGCAGTTCCGTCTGGTCTATAAAGGTACTACCGTGAAGGCGATTGCGCCTTTAACCGTGCGAATTGAGCTGGCGAAGCCTGGTAAAGAAGACATGCTTAGTCTGTTTTCATTACCGATCATGCCCGAAAAATTCTGGAAAAATCATAAACTTAGCGATCCGCTTTCAACGCCGCCCTTAGCCAGCGGGCCATACCGGATTACTCAGTGGAAAATGGGCCAGTACATTGTCTATTCACGCGTCAAAAACTACTGGGCGGCTAATCTGCCGGTCAATCGTGGACGTTTTAACCTCGACACTATCCGCTACGATTACTACCTTGATGACAATGTCGCTTTCGAGGCGTTTAAAGCGGGCGCATTTGATCTACGGCTGGAAAACGACGCTAAAAACTGGGCAACGCGCTACATCGGTAAAAATTTCGATAATCATTACATCATTAAAGAAGAGCAGAAAAACGAGTCGGCGCAGGACACACGCTGGCTGGCCTTTAATATTCAGCGCCCGGTATTTAAAGACCGGCGGGTACGTGAAGCCGTCACCCTGGCCTTCGATTTTGAGTGGATGAATAAAGCGCTGTTCTATAATGCCTGGAGCCGAACCAACAGTTACTTCCAGAATACCGAGTACGCCGCCAGAAATTATCCTGACGCCGACGAACTGGTATTACTCGCGCCGATGAAAAAAGATCTTCCTCCTGAAGTCTTCACTCAGATCTATCAGCCGCCGGTCTCTAACGGCGACGGCTACGATCGCGAAAATCTTCTTAAAGCTGACGCCTTGTTGACGCAGGCCGGATGGGTGATCAACGGACAGCAACGGGTCAATAGCGTCACCGGTAAGCCTCTGACGTTTGAACTTCTCCTTCCTGCCAGCAGTAATAGCCAGTGGGTTCTGCCCTTCCAGCATAATCTTCAGCGTCTGGGCATTACGATGACTATCCGTCAGGTTGATAATTCTCAACTCACCAACCGGATGCGTAGCCGCGACTATGACATGATGCCGAGGCTATGGCGGGCGATGCCCTGGCCCAGCTCCGATCTACAAATCTCATGGGCGTCGGAATACATTGACTCCAGTTATAACGCTCCCGGCGTACAAAGCCCGGTGGTGGATAAACTGATCGCGCAAATTATCGCAGCGCAGGGTGATAAAGCGAAACTGGTGCCGCTGGGACGGGCGCTGGATCGCGTGCTGACCTGGAACTATTACATGCTGCCGATGTGGTATATGGCGCAAGACAGGCTCGCCTGGTGGGATAAATTCTCCCATCCGGCGATTCGCCCGGTATATACCATCGGGTTAGATACCTGGTGGTATGATGTCAACAAAGCCGCCAAACTACCGGCAGCCAGGAGGTAGTAAGAATCAATGGGCGCCTATCTTATCCGCCGTCTGTTACTGGTGATCCCCACGCTATGGGCCATTATTACCATTAACTTTTTTATCGTGCAGATCGCTCCCGGCGGCCCTGTCGATCAGGCTATTGCCGCGATTGAATTTGGTCAGGGCGGCGCGTTGCCCGGCGCCAGCGGCGAAGGCGTTCGCGCCAGTCATGCGCAAACCGGCGTCGGCAATATCAGCGACAGCCATTATCGCGGCGGCCGGGGACTCGATCCGGAGGTGATCGCGGAGATCACCCATCGCTACGGCTTCGACAAACCGCTGCATGAGCGTTATTTCAAGATGCTACGGGACTATCTCTCTTTTGACTTCGGCGACAGTCTGTTTCGCAGCGCATCCGTACTAACGCTGATCAAAGATAGCCTTCCCGTCTCCATTACCCTGGGATTATGGAGCACGCTGATTATTTATCTGGTGTCTATCCCGCTGGGGATTCGCAAAGCCGTCCATAACGGCAGTCGCTTTGATGTGTGGAGCAGCGCGTTTATCATTATTGGTTATGCGATCCCCGCCTTTCTGTTCGCTATTTTATTAATCGTCTTTTTTGCCGGCGGCAGCTACTACGATATCTTTCCGCTACGTGGCCTGGTCTCCGCCAACTTTGACACGTTACCGTGGTACCAGAAAATCACCGATTATTTGTGGCATATTACGCTGCCGGTGTTGGCGACCGTCATCGGCGGTTTTGCCGCCCTGACGATGCTGACGAAAAATTCGTTTCTCGACGAGGTGCGTAAACAGTATGTCGTTACCGCTCGCGCTAAAGGCGTGAGTGAAAAAAACATTCTCTGGAAACATGTTTTTCGTAACGCCATGCTGCTGGTGATCGCCGGGTTTCCCGCCACTTTTATCAGTATGTTTTTCACCGGCTCGTTGCTAATTGAAGTCATGTTCTCGCTCAACGGCCTGGGGCTGCTGGGTTATGAAGCAACCGTTTCGCGCGACTATCCGGTGATGTTCGGCACGCTTTATATCTTTACCCTGATTGGCTTATTACTGAATATCCTGAGCGATATCAGCTATACGCTGGTCGATCCACGCATTGATTTTGAGGGACGATAATGCCGCGATTAAGCCCGGTCAATCAGGCCCGCTGGGCGCGTTTCCGCCATAATCGCCGGGGCTACTGGTCACTATGGATTTTCCTGGTCGTGTTCAGCCTGAGCTTATGCGCGGAACTGATTGCTAACGATAAGCCATTGCTGGTGCGCTATGAAGGCCAGTGGTATTTTCCGCTGGTAAAAAATTACAGCGAGCGCGATTTCGGCGGCCCGCTGGCGACAACGGCAGACTATCAGGCCCCCTGGCTACAACGGCAGCTTGAGAATCGGGGCTGGGTGTTGTGGGCCCCCGTACGCTTTGGCGCCAATACCATTAATTTTGCCACCACGCAGCCTTTCCCCTCCCCGCCTTCGGCGAAAAACTGGCTGGGCACCGATGCGAATGGCGGCGACGTTTTCGCCCGCATCCTGTACGGCACCCGCATTTCTATTTTATTTGGCCTGATGTTAACGATTTGCTCCAGCGTCATGGGCGTACTGGCGGGCGCGCTACAGGGCTATTATGGCGGCAAAGTCGATTTATGGGGGCAACGTCTCATCGAAGTCTGGTCGGGGATGCCGACCCTGTTTCTGATTATTTTACTTTCCAGCGTAGTGCAGCCTAACTTCTGGTGGCTGCTGGCCATAACCGTACTGTTTGGCTGGATGAGTCTGGTGGGCGTGGTGCGCGCCGAGTTTTTACGGACCCGCAATTTTGACTATATCCGCGCCGCGCAGGCGCTTGGCGTCAGCGATCGTGACATTATCCTGCGCCATATGTTGCCTAATGCGATGGTCGCTACCCTGACATTTTTACCGTTCATTTTATGTAGCTCCATCACCACCCTGACGTCGCTGGATTTTCTGGGATTCGGTCTGCCGCTTGGCTCCCCTTCTCTCGGCGAACTTCTTTTACAGGGGAAAAACAACTTACAGGCTCCCTGGCTGGGGATCGCCGCCTTTCTGTCTGTCGCCATTCTGCTATCGCTGCTGATTTTTATCGGCGAAGCGGTACGCGACGCCTTTGATCCTGCTAAGGCGGTATAAGATGACATCTCCATTGCTTGCGATTGAAAATTTATCGGTAGGTTTCCGTCAGCAACAGCACGTGCGCCCTGTCGTTAACGCCATTTCGTTACAGGTGAACGCCGGGGAAACGCTGGCGCTGGTCGGCGAGTCCGGGTCAGGAAAAAGCGTGACGGCGCTTTCCATTCTGCGTCTTTTGCCTACCCCTCCCGCCGTCTACCTCTCCGGCGATATTCGCTTTCACGGCGAATCATTGCTTCATGCCAGCGAGCAGACGCTACGCGGCGTGCACGGCAATAAAATCGCCATGATTTTTCAGGAACCGATGGTTTCACTTAACCCGCTGCATACGCTGGAAAAACAGCTCTATGAAGTGCTGTCGCTCCATCGGGGAATGCGTCGGGAGGCGGCAAGAGCGGAGATGATCGGTTGTCTGGATCGGGTCGGTATCCGCCAGGCGAGCCAGCGTCTGCGCGATTACCCTCATCAGCTTTCCGGCGGCGAACGCCAGCGCGTCATGATAGCCATGGCGCTGTTAACACGGCCGGAATTACTGATCGCCGATGAGCCGACCACCGCCCTCGACGTCTCCGTACAGGCGCAGATTTTATCTCTACTGCGGGAACTCCAGCGCGAGCTCAATATGGGATTGCTGTTTATCACCCATAACCTCAGCATTGTAAAAAAACTGGCGGATTCAGTGGCGGTAATGCAACACGGCAAGTGCGTAGAGAACCAACGCGCCGACACGCTGCTCTCCGCGCCGCCCCATCCGTACACGCAAAAACTACTCAACAGCGAACCCACTGGCGATCCGGTTCCGCTCCCCGCCGGGCAGACGCCGTTGCTGGAAGTGGACAGGCTGCGCGTCGCCTTCCCGATCCGCAAAGGCATTCTGAAGCGCGTCGTGGATCATAATGTGGTGGTTAACAATATCAGTTTCACCCTGCATCCAGGCGAAACGCTGGGTCTGGTCGGCGAGTCAGGATCGGGAAAAAGCACCACCGGTCTGGCGCTGTTACGGCTTATCCGCTCCGAAGGCCGCATCGTATTTGACGGTCAATCGCTGGATACGTTAAACCGCCGCCAGCTTTTACCTGTTCGCCACCGTATCCAGGTCGTATTCCAGGACCCGAACTCATCGCTAAACCCGCGTTTAAACGTGTTGCAAATTATCGAAGAAGGCCTGCGCGTCCACCAGCCTACGCTTTCAGGCGCGCAGCGCGAACAGCAGGTGAAAGCGGTCATGATGGAAGTCGGCCTGGACCCGGAAACACGGCATCGTTACCCCGCTGAGTTTTCCGGCGGCCAGCGTCAACGTATCGCCGTCGCCAGGGCGCTGATTTTAAAACCGTCGCTTATTATTCTGGATGAACCGACCTCATCGCTGGATAAAACCGTTCAGGCGCAGATTCTTGCCCTCCTGAAATCGCTCCAGCAAAAGCACCGTCTGGCCTATATCTTCATTAGCCACGATCTGCATGTAGTACGCACGCTGTGCCATCAGGTTATCGTGCTGCGGCAGGGGGAGGTGGTTGAACAGGGGCAATGCGAGCGCGTGTTTACCGCACCGCAACAGGCCTATACGCGTCAGCTACTCGCGTTAAGCTGACGCCTAAAAAGGATTATTGTTAGAAAAAGGTTCCGCTATCGCCACGCCGAAATTTTTCAGCCGACAGGTGGCGGCAAACTCATCCTGACGATTAACGAACAGGCACGGTTCCCCTTCGCATTCCAGCACGGAGCAAGGAACTTCAATATCGCTTAGCGCCTGGCTGAGCTTATGCATCACTGACCACGCGCTATCGCCTGCCGGACTCAACAGTTTAAGCGCCACCAGACTATTCTCGGTGCTCTGCCCGTTTTGCGGAATCGGTTCAACCTTTGACCCCGCAAAACCCGCCGACCAGCGATAGTTTTGCGGCAGACGGTGAACAATTGAGAGCTGTAATGTATTCACTTTCTTTCCCCGGAAGCACAATTACTTCACAATTTACTTACATTTATATTAACACATAATTGACAACCCGTCCTTAAACAGATTGCTAACGCCCTTCTCTCCGTCAGTGGCTCTACAGCAAGCGGGAGTTAAAATAGTTTTACCGACGCGGAGATAGCGGCGGGCTATATGTACCCGTTTCTGCGATCTAACTCAACCTTTTTAACTACAATGATGTGACTTTTTACATAAATGGATTTTACATAAAATAAACATAAAGGAGGAAAATGATGAATTGGTAATTGATATACATCAACTATGAAAGCCGTTTGGCTTTGCCATCGTGTAGCGGATAGCGCCCCCCAACGCCGCCTGCGCATTCTTCGGCGCCATTGAGGGACACCGCACCCTTCACCGTTTTTTGGGACGGCTGGCGTAGAGATAAAACAGAATGGAACAGGCGGCGCAAAGCGCAATCGACCAGATCATCGGCCACGCACTGTTAAAGGTAGCCAGCGACAGCAACGCGCCGACGATAGCGCCAATACCAAAGCGGAAAGTGCCCGCCAACGAAGACGCCGTTCCGGCCATATGCGGAAACTCATCCAAAATGACCGCCATCGCATTGGACGAAACCATCGACACACAGCCGACAAACGCCGCAACGCCAACCACCAGCGCCCAGAATCCAATGCCCATCAGCGCGCTGAAAACCATCCACACCGCCATCGCAAACTGAATCCATAGCCCGGCCCGAAACATGTTTAGCGCCCCTACCCGTCTGACAAAACGGCTGTTGATAATCGTCATCACAAACAGAAATACGATGTTCAACGCGAAGTAGTAGCCGAAATCCTGCGGCGGAACATGATTAATTTCGATATAAACAAACGGCCCCGCGCTCAAAAAAGAGAACATACCGGCAAAACTAAACCCGCTCGCCAGCATATAGCTCAGTACGCGTTTGTGGCGAAACAACGCGGCAAAGTTACCTATTGTGGTACGAATATGAAAAGGCTGACGCCGCTCAACGGGCAGCGTCTCTTTAATCAGAGCAAAGATCATGACTGACGCCAGAATCGCCGCAATGGCCAGTATCCAGAAGATATAGTGCCAGCTTAACCATACCAACACCCAGCCGCCAACAATGGGCGCCATTAACGGCGCTATCGTAGTGACCAGCATGACAAATGACATCATGCGCGAAAACTCTTCCTTTGGATAAATATCCCGCATCAGCGCATTGATGACGACGCTTGCCGCCGCGGCCGCCAAACCGTGGAAAAAACGCATCACGATCAGTTGATCGATAGTCTGCGCCAACGCACAGGCGACCGCCGCAGCGGCAAATACCAGCGTCCCGCCCAGGATGACCGGCTTACGCCCGAGGCTATCCGCCATCGGTCCATAGATAAGCTGACCCAGCGCAAACCCCAGAATATAGGTGCTGAGCGTCATCTGCGCGCTACCGGCAGGCACGCCGAATTGCGCAGAAATCACCGGCAGCGCTGGAAGATACATATCAATCGACAGCGGCATTAACATGGCCAACAGGCCAAGAATAAAGACAATAGCAAAGGAAGAGTGCTGCCGGGTGGTCACATCGAACTCCTGAATTTAACGAGATAGTTAGCCGACGCTGGCAATTTCTTCTTCAGTCAACGGGCGGTACTCGCCGGGAGCCAGATTCTCATCCAGCGTAATGGCGCCAATCCGTTCGCGGTGCAGTTCCACAACGTGATTGCCTACTGCGGCAAACATCCGCTTCACCTGATGATAACGGCCTTCGCTGATGGTCAGCCGGACCTGCACAGGCGTTATCACCTCCAGCGTAGCGGGTTTAGTGAGATCTTTTTCATTATGCAACTGCACGCCTTTCGCAAATTGCGCTGCCGTATCGTCGGCCACCGGCGACTCCAGGGTCACCAGATAGGTTTTTTCACAGTGATGGCGCGGCGACGTAATGCGGTGCGACCACTGACCGTCATCTGTCATTAACACCAGACCGGTAGTATCGATATCCAGACGTCCTGCGGCATGCAGCTTATACGCCACCGGCTCATCCAGGAAATACAGCACCGTTGGATGATCGGGATCATCGGTTGAACAAACGTATCCCTGCGGCTTGTTAAGCATAAAATAGCGTGGCCCGTGTTGCTGCGCTAAGGGATTGCCGTCATACGCAACCGCATGTTCCGGGAGCAGTTTGAAGGCCGCATTTTTAATGATGTCGCCATCGACGGTAACGCGGTTACCACGAATTTCACGCCCGGCAATAGCGCGGCTGACGCCAAGCTGCTGAGCGATAAATTTATCAAGTCGCATGTGTGTGATTTAGCCTGTAATAATACGGAAATCGGGCATTCTACCCGAAAAAAGGGAATTGCTATCCGCTCAGTATAGCGGGCTAACTATATCCCTCAAGGGAAATGATTCATGGCATACTATTCCCGGAAGCGTTTAACGTAGTGAGACCATGATTTTTACACTCCGCCCCTACCAGCAAGAAGCCGTAGACGCCACGCTCAGCCACTTTCGCCGCCACCGTACGCCCGCCGTGATTGTTCTGCCGACCGGCGCAGGTAAAAGCCTGGTGATCGCCGAACTGGCGCGCGTCGCCCGCGGACGGGTACTGGTGCTGGCGCATGTGAAAGAGCTGGTCGCGCAGAACCACGCCAAATATTGCGCGCTGGGGCTGGAAGCGGATATTTTCGCCGCCGGACTCAAACGTAAAGAGAGTCAGGGCAAAGTCGTGTTCGGCAGCGTACAGTCGGTGGCGCGTAATCTTGACGCCTTCCAGGAGGAGTTTTCGCTGTTGATTGTCGATGAATGCCACCGCATCGGTGACGATGAAGACAGTCAGTATCAGCAAATCCTCACTCACCTGAGTAAAGTTAATCCTCACTTACGTCTGCTTGGACTCACCGCCACGCCTTTTCGCCTCGGAAAAGGCTGGATTTATCAATTTCATTATCACGGTATGGTGCGCGGCAACGACAACGCTCTGTTTCGCGACTGTATTTATGAACTGCCGCTGCGCTATATGATTAAACACGGCTATCTGACGCCGCCTGAGCGGCTTGATATGCCAGTGGTCCAATACGATTTCAGTCGCCTGCAGGCCCAAAGCAATGGGCTGTTCAGCGAAGCCGACCTGAACCGCGAGCTGAAAAAGCAGCAGCGGATTACGCCGCACATCATCAGCCAGATTATGGAATTTGCGCAAACGCGCAAAGGCGTGATGATTTTCGCCGCCACGGTCGAACATGCGAAAGAGATTGTCGGTCTGCTTCCGGCGGAAGACGCGGCGCTGATTACCGGCGATACGCCAGGGCCCGAGCGCGATGCGCTGATTGATAATTTCAAGGCGCAGCGTTTTCGCTATCTGGTTAACGTCTCGGTGCTGACCACCGGCTTTGACGCCCCACACGTTGATCTCATCGCGATTCTACGTCCCACGGAGTCAGTTAGTCTTTACCAACAAATTGTCGGGCGTGGTCTGCGCCTTGCGCCGGGAAAGACCGATTGCCTGATTCTTGATTACGCAGGCAACCCGCACGACCTGTATGCCCCGGAGGTCGGTAGCCCGAAGGGAAAAAGCGATAACGTCCCTGTCCAGGTATTTTGCCCGGCCTGCGGCTTTGCCAACACCTTCTGGGGGAAAACCACTGCCGACGGCACGCTGATTGAACACTTTGGCCGTCGCTGCCAGGGCTGGTTTGAGGATGACGACGGCCATCGCGAGCAGTGCGATTTTCGCTTTCGCTTCAAAAACTGCCCGCAGTGTAATGCCGAAAACGATATTGCCGCCCGACGCTGCCGGGAATGTGACGCCATTCTGGTCGACCCGGACGATATGTTAAAAGCGGCGCTCAGGCTCAAGGATGCGTTAGTCCTGCGCTGTAGCGGAATGACGATGCAGCATGGGCAGGATGAGAAAGGCGAATGGCTGAAAATCACTTACTATGACGAGGACGGCGCGGATGTCAGTGAGCGCTTCCGCTTGCACACGCCCGCCCAGCGTACCGCTTTCGAACAGCTATTTATTCGCCCGCATACCTGTACGCCCGGCGTTCCTTTACGCTGGATCACGGCGGCGGATATTGTCGCGCAGCAGGCGCTGTTGCGGCATCCCGATTTTGTGGTCGCGCGGATGAAAGGCCAGTACTGGCAGGTGCGTGAAAAAGTGTTCGACTATGAAGGCCGCTTCCGCCGGGCGCACGAATTACGTGGTTAATTGTACTTTTCATTGATGTAACGGCGATTTGAGTATAGAATCCCGCCCGCCTTTGCATACGCAAAGCAGATCACTTACCTGTTGCTGGGTCGCCTGTAGCAGGAATTATTAAAGAGAGATTTAAATGTTTACTATCAACGCAGAAGTACGTAAAGAGCAGGGTAAGGGTGCGAGCCGCCGCCTGCGCGCCGCTAACAAGTTCCCGGCAATCATCTACGGCGGTTCTGAAGCCCCGATTGCTATCGAACTGGACCACGACCAGGTGATGAACATGCAAGCTAAAGCTGAATTCTACAGCGAAGTTCTGACCCTCGTTGTTGACGGTAAAGAAGTAAAAGTTAAAGCTCAGGCTGTACAGCGTCACGCTTACAAACCGAAGCTGACTCACATCGACTTCGTTCGCGCGTAATCGCCTGGAAGTTGAAGAAAAACCCCGCCCCGGCGGGGTTTTTTTATGCGTTTAATTGAATTTGACGACATGCAGAGCAACGAGAACCCACTTTACTTTTCTGCTTTCTTACACCTCGCCATATTCAATTAGCGCCTCCCCTAATCGAGGATCTGTAGTTTCCGCCGCGGTATTCATACCTTTAAGCCGATTGAATAATGCCCGTTGACGAACGCTGGCACTTTCTGGTTTCCATGGCAAAATTCGTATTGGTATCGTTTGCCCGCCATTCAACGCATCAAATACCTTTTCATTGGTCAGTAAGTCGCCGCAGCTCCATGTCTTGCTATCAAACTGAAAATCAAATAAGACATGGAGCTCCAGTTCATCTACACGCACTTGACGCTTTGCATTATCGATGCGTATTTCCACCTTCTCTTTATGCGTCAAAGTTGCATCAAGATTGAGTCCATACCGTTTCAACTGCCCCTTGTCGTAATAGTAACGTATGCTGGACCAGGTTGATTTAAAAGCAAATCCAGTAATGAATAAACCACTTAAGAAGAACAGCGGGCATATGAACAAGCTCAGTAACCAGTTGGCGCCATAAGTATAAAACAGTACCAACGAGAGAACGGTGAACACCATGCCGAGCACCAACATCATCAAAAATGCGACAATGTGCGCATACAAAACCTGCCGAAATAAACTGAAATTAACAGGCGGCTTCTGACGTATTCCTTTACTCACTACGGCGTCCTTTTATGTCGTATGCCTTTATTTCCCGCCCGACGTGCGTCGCTGCAACTGATCGCGCAGATTCGGCGGCGTCCCTTTGATAGTCAGGGTATCGGTCGCCGGGTCCCAGAAAATCCGCTCGCCCAGCAGCATCGCATCAAAGTTAATCGTTAACCCGCCGCCGCTGCCGGCATATTTGGTTAGCTGGCGCAGCGTACTGCGATCCGCCGGAAAGCTCTCTTCCAGCTCATAGCCTTTTTCGGCAGTAAATTCGCTGAAGCTGACTTCACTGACGCCGGAAAGCTCTTTAGACAGCGATTCCAGCTCAATCTCTTCCCCGGCTTGTAACTGCTCGTTGCAGTAGCTGTACACCTGCTGACGCACGTTCTGACGTTCTGCTTTATCCAACTGCGCTTCTGCGGTGAAATCATCCACTGCCTGCAACAGGCCGCGATTCTGCGCTTTGGCGTTCAACCCTTCGCTGGCGCCGAGGAAATCCATAAAGAAGTCAGCGACCTTGCGCCCTACCCGACCTTTGAGAAACGTCAGATAGCGGGTCGATTGCGGATTAGTTTCCCACTCGGTAAGATCGATACGCGCCACGATATCCGCATGGTTGATATCAAGATAATGCGTCGGGTTAATGTCCAGATTTTCATTGACCCGCATACTGCTCAGGTTGTTCAGTACCGTAACCAGCAGATACTCCACCGCCAGGTAACGATAATGGCAGAACAATACAATGCCGCCGTCCGCAAAGGGATATTTCGCCAGTTCGTCACGCAGGCGTCCGGTCGCCGCCCGGCTAAAGGCAAGAAAATCTTCTTCCCCCTGACGTTGCAACCGCAGCGCTTGCGCCAGTTCACTCTCTTCATTAAACAGGCCATACGCCTTATTCTTGGCGCTATAGACCCGATGCAGTTCAGCCACCATCTCGACAACGGTGGTTGTCGGCTCCAGCAATGAATCGCGCAAGACCAGCTCAAGATTTTGCTCATCGCGCTTGATAAGCTGGTGCAGGGCAATCTGGTTGATATCCAGACTCATGATAAACTCTCCTTTAAGACCGGGCGGTATTCAACCACCGCCTGCCGGAAGACGCAAGCAATCGCCCTGTCATTTCAGGCGTTATCCGTAACGCGAATGATTTAGGGGATAAAAATGCAGAAAAAAAACTGTTGCTACGGTAATATGTTGCCCTTTCATGAACAAACAGATTTTGATTTATGCCACAACTCTCCCGCTATAGTGATGAACATGTTGAACAACTGCTGAGCGAACTGCTCAGTGTACTGGAAAAACATAAGGCGCCGACCGATCTTTCCCTGATGGTGCTGGGAAATATGGTCACCAACCTTATCAACACCAGCGTTGCGCCGGCTCAACGCCAGGCGATTGCGAACTCTTTTGCCCGCGCCTTGCAGTCTTCGATTAGCGAAGACAACGCGCACTAAAAAGCCGACTCCGGAGAAACAAGCGACAGGTATGGTAACTCATCGTCAGCGCTACCGTGAAAAAGTCTCCCAGATGGTTAGCTGGGGGCACTGGTTCGCTCTGTTCAATATACTGTTGGCTACGTTGCTCGGCAGCCGTTACCTGTTTGTCGCCGACTGGCCGACAACGCTTGCGGGTCGCATATACTCCTACCTGAGCATTGTCGGGCACTTTAGCTTTCTGGTGTTCGCCACCTATTTGCTTATTCTTTTTCCGCTCACGTTTATCGTGATGTCCCAGCGGCTGATGCGGTTTTTATCAGCCATTCTGGCGACCGCGGGTATGACGTTGTTGCTTATCGACAGCGAAGTCTTTACCCGTTTTCACCTGCATCTTAATCCCATTGTCTGGGAGCTGGTCATCAACCCTGACCAGAACGAAATGGCGCGCGACTGGCAGCTTATGTTTATTAGCGTGCCGGTTATCTTATTGATTGAGATGCTATTTGCGACATGGAGTTGGCAAAAGCTGCGCAGTCTCACGCGCCGCCGCCATTTCGCAAGGCCGCTTGCGGCATTCTTTTTCGTCTCCTTTATCGCATCGCATCTTATCTACATCTGGGCAGACGCTAATTTTTACCGGCCGATTACCATGCAGCGGGCAAACCTGCCGCTCTCTTATCCGATGACGGCGCGACGTTTTCTTGAAAAACACGGTCTGCTGGATGCGCAGGAATATCAGCGCCGTCTGGTAGAGCAAGGCAATCCGGAAGCGGTCTCCGTACAGTACCCGCTCAGCAATTTGCACTATCGCGATATGGGCACCGGTCAGAATGTGCTGCTCATTACCGTAGACGGCCTGAACTATTCCCGCTTTGAGAAGCAGATGCCGGAGCTGGCTACATTTGCCGAGCAAAACATCGACTTCACCCGTCATATGAGTTCAGGGAATACCACTGATAACGGTATTTTCGGCCTGTTCTATGGCATATCGCCAGGCTATATGGATGGCGTGTTATCCACCAGAACCCCCTGCGGCGCTCATTACCGCGTTGAATCAGCAAGGCTACCAACTGGGACTGTTTTCTTCGGATGGCTTCGCCAGCCCGCTTTACCGTCAGGCATTACTGTCCGATTTCTCGATGCCGGCAGCGCAGACGCAGTCTGATGCGCAAACGGCCAGCCAGTGGATAGACTGGCTTGGGCGCTACGCACAGGAAGATAACCGCTGGTTCTCATGGGTATCGTTTAACGGTACTAACATTGATGACAGTAATCAGAAGAATTTTGTTAAGCGTTACGCCAGCGCCGCCAGCGACGTGGATGCGCAAATCAATCGGGTTCTGAACGCGCTGCGAGAGGCCGGTAAATTCGACAATACCGTCGTGATCATTACCGCAGGACGCGGCATACCGTTGACGCCGGAAGAAAATCGCTTCGACTGGTCGCGAGGACATCTGCAAGTACCGCTGGTGATCCACTGGCCGGGGACGCCTGCGCAGCGTATTAATGTGCTTACCGATCATACTGATGTGATGACCACGTTGATGCAACGCCTGTTACATGTCAGCACGCCAGCGAACGAATATTCACAGGGCCAGGACATCTTTACCGTTCCACGTCGCCATAACTGGGTAACGGCGGCAGACGGCAGTACGCTGGCAATCACGACGCCGCAAATGACCCTGGTGCTCAATAATAACGGTCATTATCAGACCTATGACTTACACGGCGAGAAGATCAAAGATCAGAAGCCGCAGCTCAGTCTGCTGCTGCAAGTGCTAACAGAAGAGAAACGTTTTATCGCTAACTGATTAATTATAAATCAGTTAGCACCGTTTCCCCTTGCATTCGCGTTGGAAAGAGGTAGTATTAGCACCCACAAGTCGGCACGTAGCGCAGCCTGGTAGCGCACCGTCATGGGGGGTCGGAGGTTCAAATCCTCTCGTGCCGACCAAAATTCCCCTTAAAAACCAGCCTCTCAGGGCTGGTTTTTTTATGCCTGCAATTAAAAAGTTAGCTGATGCCAGAGACGTTATTTTGCATGAACTGATTTTGCATAAACTGATCGGACACCTTTCCCGTGCAGTGGTCAACGTAAAGTCAATGCAGGCAAATAACGTAAACCATTTTTGTACTAAAACAGAAAAAGCGCATCTATACCCTATGCTGGAAGAAATGTTTGCAGTGGCAGGTAAATGAGTAAGCAATCTGTCGCAGTAATAATAAAACGTTCTGGTAAGGTAAACGGCCTACCACTTCTTTGTCACTAACAATTAGCCTCCCTGTCGCCATAGGGCCGATAATGATCGGCCAGCCACAACACGTTTTTGTAGACAACGTACGGTGATTAATTACTCCTTCAGCCAGCAACTCGCTAATTGTTATTCAACTTCAGAAATTATAACTAATTGAAGCACCTACAAAATTATGCCCTGAATTTTTATCCGTGAGTGATCCATTCGAGAAATGCCGGATATAAGCTTCTGTAGAAAAAGCCCCAAAGTTCCAGCCAAGAAACGCTTTTTCTCCAAAGGTAAATGCAAAATTGACACGCATATCATCTCGCGACTTAGATTTTATATAAGCCCCCAGACCAATACCGGTATAGATACCAGCGAAATGAACCAGCGCCACATCCTTCGAGATACCCAATACGCCCTGGTTATATTTATTGCAGGGAACGCTGCCAGAATGTTTACTACAATCATCGATACCCTTAGCCTTAAATCCTCCTAACTCCAGATTATTTCTTGCCTGTAAAAAGAAAAAATCGCTGGGTTCACTGTATGTCAGAAAAGCCGTATATAAGTGCTCAACCCCTCCTCTTCTTATACTTTCTCCCGCAGCAAAAGAGATCTGATGCTTATTGCCCTTGCCAAAAAAAAACATTATCATTAGCAGAACATGCGAATGCACAAAGTAATAATATATATATATAAATATTCTCTTCATATACACTCCACCACCATTTCAATGTCAATAGTTTTTTAACCGGATAACATATTTAAAATTTTCTACCCCATGCTTACGCTCACAGAAACGGCTGATATAGCATCCACACTACGCTCTCCCCTTGAGCCGCCCCAACGGGTGCTCAAAACGCCGCGAGTGTTGTTCAGGCACATCCAGGATAAGTTATAAGTGAATGACTCTCATTCCTGACCACATTTTCATTTATGATAAGAATATCGTCAGAATCTCTTTATCGCATAAAAATACCTCTGCTATTGACTTAATATTTAATTTAACAGATGTCGCGGTTTATTCGTTCTGCTCAGATGTATTTCATTGGCATTAATAAAACCATAAATAAATTCAATTAAAATAATTTGTTAATAATGAAAATCTTTAGACGCTATGACTTTTAATAAGGAATTTCCTGCCAGTAAAGATAGTCTGGACTTACGGGCGCAAGGGCGCAGCTACATATGCCACACTTCTGTTATGTCACATTGTCCGAAAAAAGCGTCCAGACCAGTATTCAACTTCAGGGAGTATTCTGTTTTCTCTCACAACAGGTTGTTTTATCCTTTCTATCGTTCAGCTAATGACTCGCCTGTCACAGGTTTTACTACTTACCCATGCACTAATTAAGGTAAAATTTACGCGCTTGACAATGTGGCAAATCTGGACGATTTCCGCGCTGAAAACAATAATCATTCTAATAAAACTCAGGAGATATAGCATGCCTGAAGTAACACCTTTTCAGGTGCTTATTGTGGACGACCATCCACTTATGCGGCGAGGTATTCGTCAATTACTGGAACTGGACCCGGCTTTTTATGTCGTTGCCGAAGCGGGTGACGGGGCGAGTGCGATCGATCTGGCGAATCGCATTGAGCCCGATCTGATCCTGCTGGATCTGAATATGAAAGGTCTGAGCGGGTTAGATACCCTGAACGCGCTACGCCGGGATGGTGTGACGGCGCAAATTATTATTCTTACCGTCTCGGATTCCGCCAGCGACATCTACGCGCTGATCGACGCCGGCGCCGACGGTTATCTGCTCAAAGATAGCGATCCGGAAGTGCTGCTGGAGGCCATTCGCAAAGGCGCTAACGGCGGTAAAGTCTTTAGCGATCGGGTCAATGAATATCTGCGTGAGCGCGAACGGTTTGGCGCGCAGGAAGATCCCTTTAGTATCCTGACCGAACGAGAGTTAGATGTCTTGCATGAGCTGGCGCAGGGGCTTTCTAACAAACAGATTGCATCAGTACTGAATATTTCTGAGCAGACGGTTAAGGTGCACATTCGTAATCTACTTCGTAAGCTAAACGTGCGCTCGCGCGTCGCGGCGACCATTCTATTTTTACAAACACGCGGAATGCAGTAACAAGCCAGGCCCGGTGGCGCCACGCCACCGGGCCGTCAGGGTCTTATTTCTCCTGCGCCAGCCGGATACTACGCTCTATCACCGCCCGCCGGGCGTCACCCGCCGGCAGCAGCTTCAGCATCATCTCCCAGGCCGCCACCGCCTCGCCAAAGCGCTGCTGCTCAAAGGCGCTGAACGCATACAGGCTTAACACCCGGATATCCGTGTGGTCGCGGCTCACCAGCTGACGCAGCAGCTCCCCGCCGCGGCGGTTATCCTCCGGGTCGGACGAGCGCGTCAGCGCCTCCGCGTAGCCCAGCGCCGCATCGCGGTTTTTCGGGTCCAGACGGTAGGCGTTCGCATACGCCCCGGTGGCGGTACCGGCATTACCCAGTACCATACCGGTGCGCCCCAGCATGAGCCAGCCCTCAACATTGCCGGCATCATTCTGCAGGCGGGTGCGCAGCCCCAGCGCCAGCCGCGCCATCTCCTCCTCATTCAGCGGCTGCGCCTGCGGGTCCAGCGCCCGCGCCAGCAGCCCGGGCGTCTGCGCCGTTGCCTGCTGCCAGGCCCTCACCTGCGAATAGCTGCCGGTCAGGACGTAGCTGCCGGCGCCGACCGCCAGCGCAATGACGGCCCCCGGCACGTAAACGCCCCACCCGGCGCGCGCGCCGCAAACCGGGGTGTCCGCCGGCAGCGGCTCCCGGCGCAGGCGCACCCGCCGGCGCGTCCGGGCGACGATTATCCACCCGCCCGCCACGATGGCGGCCAGCGGCAGCACCCACAGCAGCACCGTCAGCGGGGTCAGCGGCGGGGCGTAGGGGACGAAGTTGCCGTAGCGCGCCACCATGTAATCGATGATTTCCTGGCGGCTCTTCCCCTCCTGCATCAGGTCATACACCCTGCGGCGCATGTCGGTGGCTATCATCGCGTTCGAGTCCGCAATGCTGTTGTTCTGGCATTTCGGGCAGCGCAGCTGCTCCGTGAGCTGGCGGAACTGCTGCTCCTGCGCTTCATCTTTAAACGGCATCACGTCGGTGGTTGCCCGCGCTGACCCGGCGATAACCAGCGCCAGCATCAGCATCACCATGCCCGGTAACAGTCTCATTGCGCCGCCTCCCGGCTGTATCTGTCCCACAGCGGTTTCAGTTCACTTTCCCATACCCGGGCATTCAAATCGCCCGCATGGCGGTAGCGGATAATCCCCCTGCCGTCGATGAGGAAGGTTTCCGGCGCGCCGTACACGCCCAGGTCCAGCCCCAGCATCCCGTCGCTGTCCGATAAACTCAGCGCATACGGGTTACCCAGTTCTTTTAACCAGGCCACCGCCTTCGCCCGGTCGTCCTTATAGTTCAGCCCGACCACCCGGATACCCTGCGCAGAAAGCTGGTTCAGGTACTGATGTTCGGCGCGGCAGGTCGGGCACCAGGTGGCCCAGACGTTAAGCAGCACCGGTTTCCCCTGCGTCAGCACCTCCGCCTCATAGTACTGACCCGGTGTCTCCAGCGATTCCAGGCGGAACGCCGGCACCGGCTTCCCGGTCATCGCCGATTCGAGATTCGTCGGGTCATCCCCCTCCGCGTTGCGCGCCAGCTGCCACAGCAGCGCCGCGGCAATCAGCAGAAAAATCAGCAGCGGTAATAACAGTACGTTGCGTTTCATCCGGCCTCCGGCAATGGTTTACGGCGGCGGGAACGCGGGTCCGCCCGGCACAGCAGCCCGCCCAGCGCCATCAGCAGTCCCCGGCCCATATCCAGCGGACAAACGGTTTGTAGTACAGGCGCACGGCCCACGCGCCGTTGTCCAGCTCTCTCCCGAGCGCGGCGTCCAGTTCGCGGGTCAGCCCGCCGTCAATCGCCGCCTCGGTCATCACCACCCGGCTGGTGTTGTAGAGCCGTTTCTCCGCATGCAGCACCGCCTCCGGCTCGCCGTGGCGCGTCACCCCGATGAGGGCCACCCCGCCGCGGTAGTTGGGCCCGGTGATGTCCCGCACCTCCCGGAAGGTGAAGCGGTAGTCGTGAATGGTCACGCTGTCGCCCGCCCGCATCCGCACGTCACGCTCCACGCTGTAATTCTGGCTGAAGGCGATGCCGGTAATCGTCACCGCCAGCCCGAGGTGCGCCGCCACCATTCCCCAGTAGCTGAGAGAGGTTTTCGTGCCGCGGGACACGCGCTGTACGGCTTCGGCCACCGCCAGCACCGCAATCCAGCAGGCCATCGCCATCCCCACCGCCGTCATGGCGATGATTTTATCTTCCAGCAGCCATGGCAAAAGTACCGACAGCACCAGGGTGGAGACCAGGGCGGTGAGCAGCAGCGCCCTGATGTTACGCGGCCGGTCCCGGCCCCAGCGCACCAGCGGCCCCACCCCCAGCAGCAGGGCAAAGAGGACCATCAGCCAGGTGAACATGGTGTTAAAGAACGGCTCCCCCACCGAAATGCTGCCCAGCCCCAGCTGTTTGTGCACCAGCGGCAGCAGGGTACCCAGCAGCACCACCAGCATGGCGGCCATCAGCAGGACGTTGTTGCCGAGCAGCAGCGACTCGCGCGACCACAGCGCGTTGTTCACCCGCGAACGCACCCTGTGCCCGCGCACGGCGAACAGCAGCAGCGAGCCGCCGGTGACCAGCACCATAAAGGCGAGGATAAACATTCCGCGCGCCGGGTCGGAGGCGAAGGCGTGCACCGACACCAGCACCCCGGAGCGCACCAGGAAGGTGCCCAGCAGGCACAGCGAGAAGGCGCAGATGGACAGCAGCAGCGTCCACGCCTTGAAGCCGGCGCGCTGTTCCGTGACCGCCAGCGAGTGCAGCAGGGCGGTGCCCGCCAGCCACGGCATAAAGGAGGCGTTCTCCACCGGGTCCCAGAACCACCAGCCGCCCCAGCCCAGCTCGTAGTAGGCCCACGCCGAGCCGAGCACGATGCCCAGCGTCAGGAACACCCACGCCGCCAGCGTCCACGGGCGGGCAAAACGGGTGAACGCGCTGTCCAGACGCCCGCTCAGCAGCGCGGCGATGGCGAAGGCGAAGGCCACCGAGAAGCCGACATAGCCCATGTACAGCAGCGGCGGGTGGAAAATCAGCCCCGGGTCCTGCAGCAGCGGGTTCAGGTCACGCCCCTCCACCGGAAAGGCCGGCAGCGTGCGGGCGAACGGGCCGGAGGTGAACAGGATGAACGCCAGAAAACCGGCGCAGACCATCCCCATCACCGCCAGCACCCGGGCGACGATATCCGCCGGCACCCGCCGGCTGAACACCGCCACCGCCAGGGTCCAGCCGCTCATCAGCAGCACCCACAGCAGCAGCGAGCCCTCGTGCGCTCCCCAGGTGGCGGCCACCCGGTACCACACCGGCAGCTGCGTGTTCGAGTTGCCGGCGACATAGGCCACGGTGAAGTCGTTAACCACAAAGGCGTGCACCAGCACGAAAAACGCGCCCGCCACGCAGATGAACAGCAGCCAGGCGAACACCCCGGCCGACGCCATCATCCGCGCGTCGCCGCGCGCCACGCCCCACAGCGGGTAAACGGGCAGCAGCAGCGCCACGCCGAGCACAGCAGTGCGTGGCCGTATTCAGGCATCATGATGAGGTGTCCTTATCAGCGCGTTGCGGGCGGCGGTGGTTTTCCTGCATCGCCTTTTCCACTTCCGGCGGGGTGTAGTTCTCGTCATGCTTGGCCAGCACCTCGTGCGCCAGGACGTGGTTGCCCTTCTCCAGGGTGCCCTGCACCACCACCCCCTGCCCCTCGCGGAACAGGTCCGGCAGTATCCCCTCATAGCTCACCGTCACCGACCCTTCGGCGTCGTAGAGGCTGAAGTTCACCTTCAGCGAGTCCGGGTCGCGCCTGACGCTGCCGGGCATCACCATCCGCCGACGCGCAGGCGCTGGCCCACCGCCGGCAGCTGCTGCGTCTCGCGCTTGCCGTAGAGGATTTCGCCGGGGTATAGAACAGGTCGATATTCGCGCGCAGCGCGTACAGGACCGTGGCGGTGGTCAGCGCCGGGCCCGCCAGCACCGCGCAGACCACCCATAGCCGGTTTTTACGTCGCAGGTTCACGCGGCCTCCTGTTGCGCCTGTGCGGCACGCATCCGCGCCTCGCGCGCCCGCTGCTGCGCCACGCCGCGCAGAATGGCCCGGCGCTGCAGCACCGTGTGCAGCGCCAGCAGCGCCAGCGGCGCCACGGTCATCGCCACCGCCAGCCAGACAAAAAAGGCGTACCCGCCCATGGCGAAAAAATCGCTCCACGATGAAAATGCCGGACTCACCGGTGCCCCCTTTTCAGTATCAGTTCGCTCACCCACGGGCGGCGTTTTTCCATCAGTAAAATCAGGTTGCGCATCCGCATCAGCGCCAGCGTCATAAAGAGCAGCAGGAAGCCGGCGATGGCCCAGCGCAGCGGCGAGCGCATCGCCGGGTCGATACTCTGCTGCATCCGCGTCGAGCCCTGGTGCAGGGTGTTCCACCACTCGACGGAATAGTGGATAACCGGCAGGTTCACCACGCCGACCAGCACCAGAATGCCCGCCGCGCGCCCGGCCATTTTACGGTCGTCAAAGGCGTGCCACAGGGCGATGACCCCGGCGTAGAGAAACAGCAGCACCAGCTCCGAGGTCAGGCGCGCGTCCCACACCCACCAGGTGCCCCACATCGGTTTGCCCCACGCCGCGCCGGTGACCAGCGCGATGAAGGTGTACACCGCCCCCACCGGCGCCATCGCCGCGACGGCAAGGCTGGCCATTTTCATCTGCCAGACCAGCCCGGTGAACGCCGCCACCGCCATCGCCGCATAGATACCCATCGACCAGATGGCCGCCGGAACATGCAGGTACATAATGCGGTAGCTCTCCCCCTGCTGGTAGTCCGCCGGGGCGAAACCAAAGCCCCGGACCCAGCCGGTGGCCAGCACAATGATGCCGGCTGCCGCCAGCCACGGCACAAGCCTGCCGCAAATCTGATACAGCCGGGGCGGCGCCGCCAGCTGATGAAGGGTTTTCCACATAGTCGTCACCTGACCTCCTGAAACCAGTAAAATGTCCGTCGTGCCGGGGCGCTACTGCGTACTGATGCGCAGCGCCGCCGCGGTGGCGAACGGCTTAACGTCGCGCTGCCCGCCAGCGCCGCCCCAGCACCGCCAGATAGCCGTCAGCGGGTAAATGCATCGATGCCGCGTCCATCGCCGCGGTGGCGAAAATCAGCACCGGGACACTCAGCGGCAGCACCAGAATGCCCAGCAGGACGCCGCCGCGCCGCAGCCCGGCCGTCAGCGCGACGCCCGGCGCGGCGAGAAACCCCAGCGCCGGCGTGCCGAGCAGCAGCGTCAGCGCCATGATTTTCCAGCCGTACACGTCCATCCCCAGCAGCAGCGCCACCAGCGGGGAGAGCATCATCAGCGGCAGGCCGGTCACCGCCCAGTGGGCCAGCACCTTCGCCAGCACCACCGCCGGCAGCGGCACCGGCAGCAGCATCAGCTGCTCCAGGCTGCCGTCCTGCAGGTCGTCGCGAAACAGCCGCTCCAGCGCCAGCAGCGAGGCCAGCAGCGCCGCCACCTGGATGATGCCCGGCGCGATACGCGCCAGCAGCTGCGGCTGCGGCCCGACGCCTAACGGAAACAGGGTGATGACCGTCAGGAAGAACCACAGCGGGCCGGCGATGTCCGCGCCGTGGCGGAACGCCACGCGCAGTTCGAGACAGAAGACACGCCACATCACAGCCCTGCCTCCCCGCCGGTCAGCGCCAGGCGGCGGACGGTGTCCGCGGCCCCCGGCAGCGGCTGGTGGGTGGTGAGAATGACCATCCCGCCCTGCGCCGTGTGCGCCGCCATCCGCCGGGTGAGGCGCGCCACGCCGTTAACGTCAATGGCGGTGAACGGCTCGTCGAGCACCCACAGCGCGGCGCGGGTCAGCCACAGGCGGGCCAGCGCCACCCGGCGCTGCTGCCCGGCCGAGAGCCGGGCGACCGGCACGTCCTCAAATCCCGCCAGTCCGGCCTGCGCCAGCGCCTCCGGGAGGCGCGCGCCGTCGCCGGGGTGGAAAAAGTGCAGGTTCTCCCGCGCCGTCAGGCGGGTTTTTATCCCCGGCTGGTGCCCTATCCACAGCAGGCTGCGATGGAAGCTGTCGCGCACGCGGCGCAGGGGCTCGCCCTGCCAGTACACCTCGCCGCCGTCCGGGCGCGCCAGCCCGGTCAGCAGGCGCAGCAGGGTGGTTTTTCCGGCGCCGTTGCCGCCGGTGACCTGCACCCACTCCCCGGCGTCCACGGTGAACGACAGCCCGCGAAACAGCGTCCTCTCGTCCCGCTCGCAGTACAGATCTCTGGCTTCAAGCATTCCCACTCATCAACGTCCTGTCAGAAACCTGGTTTAACATCACGCATATCCGGCAGTTTATGCGCGATCCCTTTGTGGCAATCGATACAGGTCTGTCCGTCTTTTACCGCCTGATCGTGCATTTTCGCCGCGACGCCTTTTTGCGCGGTCAGATCCATAAAGTCGAAATTGTGGCAGTTACGGCATTCCTGCGAGTTGTTGTCTTTCATGCGCCGCCACTCATTTTGTGCCATTGTCAGGCGATGAGCTTCAAATTTCTGCGGTGTATCTATCAGCCCAAATACCTTCGCATACAGCTCTTTACTGGCTTTGATCTTACGGATCATCTTCGGCCCCCACTCATGCGGCACATGGCAGTCAGGACAGGTGGCACGAACGCCACTACGGTTGTTGTAGTGGACGGTTTCCATGTACTCCTCATACACCGTGTTGCGCATTTCATGGCAGCTAATACAAAACTCTTCGGTGTTAGCCTTTTCCATGCCGGTATTGAAACCGCCCCAGAAGATGATGCCGCCGATAAAACCGATTAACAACAGCGTCCCCAACGCCAGGCGGCTGGGGCTGCGCCACCATCGCCAGACGCGCTTTATCCAGCCGGGTTTACGGTTAGAATTTTCCATAATGACCTCTTATTTCCCGTAACCTTGCGAGGGGGTAAAGGTATTGTCGATAATCGGCGCGGTATCAGACTGCGGTACGTGGCACTGCAGGCAGAAATAACGACGCGGCGCGACGTTGCCCGACACTTTACCGTCACTGTCCATAAAGTGCGTCGGGCTGATACGCGGCGCGCCCGTCGTACGATAACTTTCCACGCCGTGGCATTGCAGACAGCGGTTGGTATTGGTCGTCACCTGGTAGCCCTCGACGCTGTGCGGGATCATCGGCGGCTGGTTGACGTAATTTAGCGGCATACGTTCCTGCTCTTTCGGCATACGAATCGCCCCTTCCTGCGTCCCGGATACTTCCGGCGACTGGCTCAGATCCACTCCGTTTGCCGCCCAAACCGCACCACTTACCACCAGGGCAAGCGTGGCCATCCATTGACACAGCGCTTTCATCAGGTCATGGCTTTTCATTGTTTCGCTCCCGAACTCCATCGCATTTACACTTCATCCTTCGAGCTGCCTCTTTGTTGGCTGCGCTCGAAAATCCCAGTCACATCGTTATCTATGCTCCCGGGGATTTCCTCGCTTACCGCCGCGATGCATCCCGAATGATGTTGCGTATCGTTATTGTAAAAACATCCTCAGAACAGACATCCACGCAGCGGCCGCAGGTCATGCAGTCGCGGTGGGTGACCTGCGCCAGGCTTTGCTCATCCAGCACCGGCGCACGTAGCACATGCGGTTCCGGGCAAACATGAAAACAATCCATACAGCGATTACATTTTTCACGTTTTTTGGCCGTCACGGTCACTACGCCTTTACTGCCCAGCACGCCATACAGCGCGCCCATCGGGCATATATGGCCGCACCAACCGTGCTCAACGACTAATAAATCAAATAAAAACAAAGCAATAACCAGCAACGCGCCGCTACTAAATCCCATAATCAGACTACGACCTAACAGCGACACGGGATTAATCCATTCCCATAGCAACGTGCCGGTCAACGCCGAACCGATTAACACCACCACCAGAAGGACGTACCGTATATGGCGTGGAATCGTCGCCGACTGGTTCAGGTCAAATTTCCTGCGCATCCAGTTAGCCAAATCGGTAACGGGGTTTAGCGGGCAAACCCAACTGCAAAATAATCGCTTTCCCGCCAGCGCATACAGCACAGTGATAATCACTGCTCCCGTCAGCGCCACGGTAGCGGGAAGATGTCCACTGGCGAGACTTTCCAGGGTAATCAGCGGATCGGTCAACGGGAGGGTATCGAACAGCAAACTACTGCTGTAGTTGCCATGCAAAACCCAAAAGCCCAGCCACGGGCCGCTGAGAAACATCCCCAGCACCATAAACTGGCTGATACGGCGTAACACCAGCCAACGATGGCTACGCCACCAGCCTTTTTTCGCCCGCGCTTCTCGCCCGGCGTCGCGTTTACGATTTGCCATCTTTCCCCTCCAGCCAGCCGAAGCGGTAATGGTGTCCTAACTCCCCTTTCGCCAATGACAACGGCAACACTTTTATCGCTGGTTGCTCCAGTACGCAGACTTTTTCGCATTTGCCGCAGCCGGTACAGGCATCGCTGTGTACGGTGGGCAGAAAGCGCGCATGTTTGCCGGTACGCATGTTGCGATCCAGCTCCAGCGTGATGGCCTCATCGATTTTCGGGCATTCGCGGTAACAAACGTCGCAGCGCAGCCCCTGAAAGTTGAGGCAGTTTTCCTGATCCAGCAGCACCGCCAGCCCCATACGCGAGTCATCAATGGAGGCGATATCTTTATTCAGCGCCCCCGCTGGGGCAGACTTTGGCGCACGGAATGTCTTCACACATTTCGCAGGGGATGTCGCGAGCGACGAAATAGGGCGTACCTGCCGATAGCCCGGAGGCCAGCGTCGCCAGTTTTAGCGTGTCGTATGGACACGCCTGAACGCACTGCCCGCAGCGCACACAGGCGCTGGCGAAGACATTTTCATTCAGCGCGCCAGGCGGACGCAGCCGAACGCCCGTTGCGCGCGCGGTTTGCTGTTGCAAGCCCAGCGCCACGCCAACCGCCGCCAGCCCGCCTGCAGTGCGCACAACATCACGCAGAAAGCGGCGGCGGCCATTTTGGGGTTTCGCTGTACGGGACATAACGCGTTACACCTTCGCCAGCTTAACGGCGCACTTCTTGAAGTCCGTCTCTTTAGAGAGCGGATCCGTCGCATCCAGCGTCAGGTTGTTCACTAGCTGAGCGGCATCGAAGAACGGCATATACACCAGTCCCTGCGGCGGACGGTTACGTCCACGCGTTTCGACAATCGAAATCACTTCGCCGCGGCGGGACGACACTTTAACCTTATCCCCGCGACGCAGATCGCGCGCTTTCGCATCCAGTGGGTGAATAAAGACCACCGCTTCCGGGAAGGCGCGATGCAATTCAGGCACGCGGCGCGTCATACTGCCGGTATGCCAGTGTTCCAGTACGCGACCGGTGGAAAGCCACAGATCGTACTCGTTGTCCGGCGACTCCGCCGCGGGTTCAAATGGCAGCGCGAAGATCACCGCTTTGCCATCCGGTTTACCGTAGAATTTGTACCCTTCCCCCGCTTTTACATACGGGTCGTTGCCTTCGCTGTAACGCCATTGCGTCTCTTTGCCTTCGACGACCGGCCAGCGCAGACCGCGCGCGTTGTGGTAATCGTCGAACGGCGCCAGATCGTGACCGTGGCCACGTCCAAACCAGGCGTATTCTTCAAATAGCCCTTTTTGCAGATAGAAGCCCAGCTCACGAGACTCATCGTTTAACTGATCTTCTTTCAGCTCGCTCAGCGGGAATTTGCTGACCGCAGGCGTGGCGAATAGAACGTCATACAGTGTTTTGCCGCGCAGCTCCGGCTTCTGGGCCAACAACGCCTCCGGCCAGACCTCCTCGGTTTTAAAACGACGGGAGAACTGCACCAGTTGCCAGAGGTCGGATTTGGCTTCGCCCGGCGCTTTAATTTGCTGACGCCAGAACTGCGTGCGGCGTTCGGCGTTGCCGTAAGCGCCTTCTTTCTCAACCCACATGGCGGTCGGCAGGATCAGATCAGCAGACAGCGCGCTCACCGTCGGGTAAGGATCGGAGACAATGATAAAGTTACGCGGATCGCGCCAGCCCGGCATCCGATCTTCATTGATGTTCGGCCCGGCCTGCATATTGTTATTACACATTACCCAGTAGACGTTCAGCTTGCCGTCTTTCAACGCGCGATCCTGCGCCACCGCGTGTAAACCCACTTTTGCCGGGATAGTGCCAGCGGGGATCTGCCAGTGTTTTTCGCAGATATCACGGTGTTTTTCGTTCGTCACGACCATGTCTGCGGGCAGACGGTGTGAGAAGGTTCCCACTTCACGCGCCGTACCGCAGGCGGAAGGCTGGCCGGTCAGCGAGAAAGGACCGCAGCCAGGCTGGGAGATTTTTCCGGTCAGCAGATGGAGGTTGTAAACCAGGTTATTCGCCCACACGCCGCGGGTATGCTGGTTAAAACCCATCGTCCAGTAAGAGATCACGCGCTTATTCGGATCGGCGTAGAGCTGTGCCAACTGTTCCAGTTGATCTTTCGGCACGCCGGTCATTTCAGCAGTCTTGTCCAACGTATATTCCGCCACGAAGGCTTTATACTCGTCGAAGCTCATCGGCTCGGAAGCGTCGGAGCCCGGATTCTTCGCCGCTTTTTCCAGCGGGTGCGTCGGGCGTAAGCCGTAGCCGATATCCGTCGCCCCTTTACGCAGATTCACATGCTTTGTGAAGAAATCCTGATTTACCGCGTTGTTCTGAATAATGTAATTCGCGATATAGTTAAGGATCACCAGATCGCTTTGCGGGGTAAAGACAATACCGTTGTCCGCCAGCTCAAAGCTACGGTGCTGGAAGGTGGAGAGGACAGCGACTTTCACATTCGGGTCGGACAAACGGCGGTTAGTGATGCGCGACCATAAAATCGGGTGCATCTCCGCCATGTTGGACCCCCACAGCACAAACGCATCGGCCTGCTCAATATCGTCGTAGCAGCCCATCGGTTCATCCATGCCAAAGGTGCGCATAAAGCCCACCACCGCCGAGGCCATGCAGTGACGCGCGTTCGGGTCGATGTTGTTAGAGCGGAAACCAGCCTTGAACAGTTTCGCGGCGGCATAGCCTTCCCAGATGGTCCATTGACCCGATCCAAACATGCCGATCGCTTCTGGTCCTTTCTCTTTCAGGGCGGTTTTAAACTTCTCTTCCATCACATCGAAGGCCTGTTCCCAGCTCACCGGCGTAAACTCGCCGTCTTTGTGATAGCTGCCGTCTTTCATGCGCAGCATCGGCTGCGTCAGACGATCTTTACCGTACATGATTTTGGGCAGGAAGTAGCCTTTAATGCAGTTCAGACCACGGTTGACCGGCGCGTCGGGGTCGCCCTGGCAGGCGACCACACGGCCCTGCTGCGTTCCCACCAACACACCGCAACCCGTTCCGCAAAAACGGCACGGCGCTTTATCCCATTTGATGGCTTCCTGCTGCCCGACAACGGCGCGGGCGACGCCCGGCACGCTCAGACCGGCAGCCGCCGCAGCGGCCGCAACGGCGTTAGCTTTCATAAAGCTACGACGACTGAGTTTCATGGTGTTTCCTCACCTTGCTCATCCTGCTGGTGATAAACCAGCGACACCGCCAGCACGCCCTCAACATTGCGTACTGACTCAATTGTTTGCATCAGCGTTTCACTCTGATCTGCTTCCGCCACCACGATCAGTTGCCCGCTTTCAACGTCGCTTAACGCGACTTCGCAACCCGGCAACGTGTTCAATTGTGTGCCAATGGCGGCGATGTTCTGACTTTTGGCCTGCACGACCAGGCTACAGACCTGCCAGTTAGTGTGCATGGTGGTTCTCCGCTTTGATGGCTGACACGGGACAGATAGCCACACACGCCCCGCATCCGTTACAGGCCTGCGAGTCAAGCTGCGGCTGGTAAATACCGGATAACGTGGGGCGAAAGGTAATGGCCATAGGTTCACAACTGTCCTGGCAACGATGGCATTCAACCGATTGCCTGGCGAGGCAGTTTTCCGTGAGTGTAAAAATTAAATCCCAGGCCCTGGTGTGGCGCGGAAGAAAGAGAGATTCGGGACAGGCCTGCGCACAGGCATAACAAAAGCTGCACTCGCCCCGTTTGAAATCTACGCTCGGATATCCCCCCGCCCCTCGCTGCAGGATGTCGGCCTCACACGCCTGGATGCAGGCGTCGCAACGCAGACAATGTGCGAGAAAATAGGTCGTTTCTCTGGCCCACGGCGGAAGAATCCCATTACTGGCGTTGCGCCAACTGCCGGTCAACATGCTTCGACGGGATAAATCAACCATGATATCGCCCTTCCATAACGACACGCTTCCATAGGGAGTGAATGCCAATAAAAACCGTACAATTTATGAGTAGTTATTTTTGTAAATAAGATATTTCAGGATGTGTAAGAGATGCATACCCCGATAGAGGTAAATGCTGTTGCCGGATCAAAAGAGTGCCGGGTAAAGACCCGTAAACGTGCTTTTTCTCACATTTCAATGAGTTATATAGATATTTATATAACGAAAACCACTAATAGCTGATAATTTCATTTACATTATCAATACCAGAATATTCCACTATATAAAAAGACGCTATTTTATTAATAATCTTGAAAATATGAGTAAATACAGATTAATAGATAATATGAATGTGTTAATCTGTTGTCAGTGAATACTGAAAACAGCAGAAAGGAAATACTGTGAACAATCAAATGAAGATGTTTGTCCCTGCCGTCGTCTTCGCCGCCCTCGCCAGCGCCTCTGCCTGGGCTAACAATGGCGATACCGCCCAGCCGCTGGAAAAAATCGCCCCCTATCCGCAGGCGGAAAAAGGAATGAAGCGGCAAGTGATAACCCTTACCCCTCAGCAGGATGAATCTACCCTCAAAGTGGAACTGTTGATTGGCCAAACGCTGAATGTGGATTGTAACCAGCATCGCCTCGGCGGCACGCTGGAAACAAAAACGCTGGAAGGCTGGGGCTATGACTATTATGTCTTTGATAACGTCACCTCTCCGGTATCAACCATGATGGCCTGCCCTGACGGTAAGAAAGAGCAAAAATTCGTCACCGCCTGGCTGGGTGAAGACGGGATGGTGCGCTACAACAGCAAGCTGCCGATCGTGGTGTATACCCCGGCGAATGTGGACGTGAAATACCGCATCTGGAAAGCGGACGCTAACGTACAGAACGCCGTCGCGCGATGATGTTACGCTGCCCGGTCACACTTACCGGGCATCTGAACACGCCGACTCACACAGCGCTCCGGGGTTCTTTTTAAAACACGTCTGGAAACCCGCTCGCCCGCAGCAAAAAATACCCCGATGCCTGGTGGCGACGCGTGGCATCTTATCAGGCCTACCCGCGTGCGGACGTAGGGCTGCCATCAGGCGGTTTATCCGGCGCCATAATCCATTACGCAGTACGCGCAACCACATCACGCGAAGCGGCGTCACGTTCGTCGCCGGTGAGTTCGGTTAGCTGTCCGTTACGCATTTCAAGCAGACGATCGGCGTGAATAAAATAGTGATCATCATGGCTGATGGCGAAAATGGTTTTGCCCATTTCCTGCATTAACGGCAATAGTACCTGATAAAATTCCCGGCGGAAATGCGGGTCCTGATCGGCGGCCCACTCATCCAGCAAAATAATATCGCGCTCTTCCGCCAGCGCCAGCAGCAGCGCAATGCGCTTTTTTTGCCCTTTCGACAGTTTAAGATTCAAAATGCGCCCGTCGTTTAGCTCCAGCTTGTGCGTCATTTTCAGGTGCTCAAGCCACTTTTCGACCAGCGCGGGATTGGCGGGTTTCCCCTGCGGCCCCAGCAGGCGGTCGAATAACCACACATCGGTGAACACCGCAGAAAACAGTTTGCGATAATCTTCCGGCTGTCCGGCGGCAATAGGTTGACCGTCAAGTAAAATCGTTCCCGATTGCGGCTGGTATAAACCGGTCAATAACATGGCCAGCGTCGATTTCCCGCTACCGTTGCCGCCAATTAAAAACAGCAGTTCGCCGCGGTGAATCGTCAGGTTGATGGGCCCCACGGAAAACGCGTTATCCTGATAGTGGAAAACCACGTTGCGCAGCTCCAGCGTCTTCCAGTCGGGAAAGGCTTTCGGCTGTGGAAAATCAGGCTTATACGGGGCGAGCGCGAATTTATTCAGTTTATTAAACGCCATCTGGGCGGTCAGTAGCGTTGGCAACGCCCCCACCGCAGACAGCAGCGGCGTGCGCAGGAACAGCAACGTCAATGAATAGGTCGCCGCGACGTTAGTATCCGCCCAGCCGAGACTATTCGCCATCCAGAAGACCAGGCCTATCGCCCCCAGCATCATGATATTCGACCAGTTGACGGCGCTCAGATGAAAAGTATCGGCACGGATAATGTGATGACGGTACTCTTTGGCGTCCGGGATATAGCATTGCTGAAAAATCTGCTCCGCACGCTCGCGGTTTAGCGTCAGCTCTTTGCGTCCTTCCAGCACCGTCTGATAGTCGTTGTACAGCTTATCTTCGGTCTCGCGCAGGGTCGCCATATGCTGGTAAACCCGCGCCACCAGCACAAATCCGCCCCAGATAGTGACCGCCATCCAGATAGCCGTAACCAGCAGCATTTTTGTCGATAGCATCGCCAGATACGCCGCCGAGCCGACGGTGAGGATAATACCCTGCACCAGCTCAGGCAGACGCACAAAGGCGATAGTAATATTGCGAATATCGCTGGTCAGACCGGCCAGTAAAGAGGCGCTGCCCAGTTGCTCAATACGTTCAACGTGCGTATCCAGAATGCGCTTGATAAATTCGCTGCGCAGGCGGTAAACGAAATGGTGTCCCAGAGTGGTGAGCGCCAGTTGGGAACCTAATGTGACGACCATTAGCAACAGGAGCAGGCCGAGAAATTCCGGCAGCACCATGACGGTGGTGTCCACCGTTTCAATCAGGCGCTGATTGATAAACGCGATCAGGCCAATCCCCAGCGCCGCGCTGGCGAGACTCAGCGCCATCACGCTAATAAATGGCCAGCGGTACTGCCGCCAGACAAGAATAAGAAGTTCCATGCTTACAACCCGGACCGATAATAACAGCCCGCAGTTTAACTAACTCCATCTGCACAGCAATAATAATTCTTATTTTTATTCTTTTTCAGCCGCCTGACGGAAGGTGAGATTGTAACGAAATTCACCGGTCATGGGATGAAAGCCCGCTTTAAGCGGCTGGATACCATGATAAAACAGCCGGGACTCGCCGCCCCAGACCACGATATCGCCATGCTCCAGTAAGATCCGCTGGATCGGGTCGCTGCGACGCAGGCCGCCAAACTGAAAAACCGCCGGCACCCCCAACGAAACTGAGATAATAGGCGCGCGCAGATCCGGCTCGTCTTTATCCTGATGCAGCGACAGTTTTGCGCCGGGCGCGTAGCGATTGATCAGGCAGGCGTCCGGTTGGAAGCTCGCATACCCTGCCGCGATTGCCGCCTGACGACATACGCTGGCAAACGATAACGGCAGCGCAGGCCAGGGTTTATCGGTCAACGGATCGCGCACGGCATAACAATAACCGTGACGATCGGTGGTCCACCCTAACGCGCCGCAGTTGGTCATCGCCACCGACATGGTATAGCCGCCCGGCGTCACCATCTGACGAAACGGTGACTGACTGGCGACAAACCCGATATCGTCTAATAGCGACTGCGCCGCGCGAAACGCAAAGCGGCGCAACACCACCGCGCCAGGCGCCAGGGACTCTTGCCAGGGCGCTTCATCAGCAAACAGATCCAGCATTGCTACTCCTCTTTTTGCGCTTCTCGCTTTAATAGCTGCGCTTTTCGACGCACGCCCCAACGATAACCGGAGAGCGCGCCATCGCGACGCACGACCCGATGACACGGGATCACCATCGCCAGTTTGTTCGCGCCGCACGCGCTGGCGACCGCGCGTACTGCCGTGGGTTTGCCGATAGTCGCGGCAAGCTGTTGATAGCTTACGGTTTCGCCGCAGGGAATTGCGCATAACGCCTGCCAGACCTGCTGTTGAAACGCGGTTCCCTGGATATCCAGCGGCAACGAGAGCAGCACATCGCGTGTGTTGATAGCCGCGACAACCTGCCGCACCCGTTGCTGAAAAAGCGCGTCAGCAGGTTCGTGGCGGGCCGCCGGGAAAAGGGTGTGTAATTCAGCCAGTAGCGCGTCGTCGCTATCACCGGGGAGAATCGCGCAAATCCCCCGCTCGCTCTCCGCCACCAGGCACCGTCCGTAAACCCAGTCCGTCAGCGCATAGCGAACGGAGACATTATCGCCGCCTTTGCGAAACTGTTTTGCCGTCATGCCCAGCGTCTGGTCGGCATGACGGTAGTAGCTACTGCTATCCGGGAAGCCGGCGCGGTAAATAGCCGCCGTGATCGGCTCTCCTTTCGCCAACGCCTCACGCAGCCGCCGGGCGCGCCACGCCTGCTGCCACCCTTTCGGCGTCATACCGGTGCTCGCTTTAAACAAACGGTGCAGATGAAACGGGCTCATCGCCACCGCCTGCGCCAGAGACGCCAGCGTTACCGGCGTCTCCTGCTCAAGTAAACGGCAGGCGCAGGCAATCTTATCCAACCGCCGTTGCTGCGCGCGCGCATTATCCGGCTGACAGCGCTTGCAGGGGCGAAAACCGGCGTCCAGCGCCTGCTGCGCGTTGGCAAAAAAGCGAACATTTTTACGTAACGCCCTCTTCGAGCGACAAGAAGGGCGGCAAAAAACGCCGGTGGTTCGCACCGCAAAAACGAAACGCCCATCCGCGCTGGCATCGCGCGCCTGCACCCGCAGCCAGCATTCATCATCGGTAAGTAACGCTTTTTTCATCATAGACTCCTTCATTAAGCATAGTGCTTGCTTACATGCAGTGTGTCCGTAAATCCGCCCACAAAAACCCGTAATCTTGCGTTTTAATTCTTATCGCTCACCAGGAACGTTTTGAACTGCGGCGACATCCAGGTTTTAAAGCCTTCACCTTCTTTCATGATCATAAAGACCGCCAGCCCTTCCCGCCGCACGACCTCTTGCGCCTTTTGCGTACCAAGCACCATCAGGCCGGTGTCCCAGCCGTCCGCTTCCAGCGCCGTTGGCGCGATGACCGTAACCGATACCAGGTTGTGTTCAATGGGGCGCCCCGTTTGCGGATCGATAACGTGCGATACGCGCTTGCCATCCAGCTCATAATAGTTACGGTAGCTGCCGGAGGTGCTGATGCCATGCCCGTTGATATCCACAATCGCCTGCACCGCGTTTTCCCGGTCGGTCGGCTTCTGAATCGCGACGCGCCACGGCAGCCCTTGCGCATTCATCCCGCGACTGCTTAATGCGCCGCCCACCGAGACCAGATAACGCGCAATGCCCTCCTGCTCCATCAGACGCGCCAGGTGATCCGCCGCATAGCCCTCCCCGACCGTGGAGAGATCAACATAAAGATCCGGCAGATCTTTTTGCAAAAACTGATGTCCAGCCCTGTCGATAACCTGCAAATGTTGCAGGCCTGTTTTCGCTTTTGCCGCATCGATTTGTGCTGGTGTTGGGATATGCAGCGGCTGCCGATCCGGCCCAAACCCCCACAGATTGACCAGCGGGCCCACGGTGATATCCATCGCGCCATCCGTCTTCGCGCCAATACGTAGCGCCGAGGTCACGATATCCGCCATGGCTTCGCTGACCGGCCAGGGCGCAAGACTGCGTGAATGGTTAAAACGCATCAGCGCGGAGTCATTTTTATAGGTAGAAAGCAACCAATCATCAGCATCAAGCTGAGTCTGGATTTTAGTCTGTAACTCTGCGGCGCGTTTCGCATCGATGCCAATCACGCTCACCCGCCAGAGGGTCCCCATCGTTTTACCTTCCAGCACCTGAGCGGCAGGTGACGCTGTTGTCGTTTCGGGAGCCTCATCGCAGCCCATAAGTAAAAAAGCCGCCGCCAGACACACGGCCCGGCAAAAAGTCATTTTCATCGCTGTTTATCCTCATTCGAATGGACACAAGCGTATATCAAAACGTCGTATTTGTACGCCGGAATAAGGCATGAAAAAAGGGCCCGCAGGCCCTTTAGCAACATCTTTTGCTGATTAGAACTGGTAAACCAGACCCAGCGCTACGATGTCGTCGGTGTTGATGCCCGCATCGCGGGTAAAGTCGTTTTTATCCAGCAGGTTGATTTTGTAATCAACATAGGTGGACATGTTTTTGTTGAAGTAGTAAGTCGCGCCGACATCAACGTATTTTACGATGTCCTGGTCGCCATAGCTGGCGCCGTAGCCGTTGCTGATGTCCTTACCTTTAGACTGCAGGTAAGCCACAGACGGACGCAGACCAAAGTCGAACTGGTACTGAGCAACCACTTCAAAGTTCTGCGCTTTGTTGGCAAAACCGTAAGAGGTGGACGGGTTGCTACCGTTAGAGGTACCAAAACGGGTTGCGTTATAGGTCTGAGAATACTGCGCTGCCAGATAGATGTTGTTCGCATCGTATTTCAGGCCGCCGGTGTAAACCGTGGCGCGATCGCCGTTACCATACAGGCGAGCGTTAGCGGTGTTGTTCTGATCGGCAGTACGTTTAGACGTGGTGATAGCGCCACCGACAGAGAAGCCTTCGCCGATTGCATAAGTCAGCGATCCGCCGTAACCGTCGCCGTTCTGGTTCAGCAGGCTGCGACCGTTGGTGTTTTCACCGCTCACGCTGCCGTTTTTACCCTGATACTGCAACGCGAAGTCCAGACCATCCACCAGGCCGAAGAAGTCGGTGTTACGGTAGGTGGCATAGCCGTTACCACGCTGCTGCATAAAGTTGTCAGCGCCGTAGGTGTCGCCGCCGAACTCCGGCAGAACGTCGGTCCAGGAGGTCACGTCATAGGTTACGCCGTAGTTACGACCATAATCGAAGGAACCTGCGTCAGCGAATTTCAGACCCGCAAACGCCACACGCGTCCAGGAGTCGTTGCTGCCTTCAGTCTGGTTGCCCTGAATCTGATATTCCCACTGGCCATAACCGGTCAGCTGATCGTTAACCTGCGTTTCGCCTTTGAAGCCGATACGCATGTAGGTCTGGTCGCCGTCGCTGCCTTTGTCGTCAGAGAAGTAGTGCAGGCCATCAACTTTACCAAACAGGTCTAATTTGTTGCCGTCTTTATTATAAATTTCAGCCGCATTCGCTGCGCCCGCCACCAGCAGAGCTGGTACCAGGAGGGACAGTACTTTAACTTTCATGTTATTAACCCTCTGTTATATGCCTTTATTGCTTTTTTATGCCACTGCTTACTGGTTAACCCTCATTAACCAGTCGGCAAGTCCATTCTCCGCAAAAATACAGAATAATCCAACACGAATATGATACTAAAACTTTTAAGATGTTACAGTTATCTACATAGATGTTTCAAAATATGAATTTTACGGAACTTTTTTAAAGCAAAAATCAAGTAAAAATAAGCACAAATAGACAAAATATATTCACGAAACTTTTAAAATCAACGGGTTAAATTGATGAAATTCATAGCACTGAATGATAAAAAAGAATCTTCATTCGCAACTAAAATAGTGACCGCTATCATCATTAACTTTATTTATTACCGTCATTCACTTCTGAATGTCTGTTTACCCCTATTTCAACCGAATGCTTCGCATTCGGTTTTTTTTACCCTTTTTCAGACGCACCCGGCTGATTTATGCTACCTGCCTAAAACTATCACGGTTATTCACTACCCTCCCCTGCTCGACCGTTCGTAAGACATTAGCAAATAATTTCTTGATATTTAGTGCTAAACATTTATCAGTAGTCTTTATATTTGTACCGTTCTGCGAAGGTTGTACGCTTTTCCCGTCCCGCCGACGGAGCGCGTGTTAAGTTGCCCGGCATGACGTAAGAGTCTGGAAATTCATTCATTACCCTTTATACTGCCCTTCACCTTCAGCGTTGCTTTTATAGGTCGTAAACATAAATGAGTCAGTCTGACACAACGGTCTCTACCCGATTCTCCCTTCTACCGGGAAGCATTACCCGTTTCTTCTTATTGCTGATCATTGTGCTGCTGGTAACGATGGGCGTTATGGTACAGAGCGCCGTCAACGCCTGGTTGAAAGACAAAAGCTATCAAATTGTCGATATCACCCACGCTATTCATAAACGCGTGGATACCTGGCGGTATGTTACCTGGCAAATTTATGACAACATCGCCGCGACCACTACGCCATCGACAGGTGAAGGACTTCAGGAAACGCGTCTGAAGCAGGATGTGTATTATCTTGAAAAGCCGCGACGTAAAACTGAAGCGCTGATTTTCGGTTCCCATGACAGCGCCACGCTGGAAATGACGCAGCGTATGTCAACCTATCTGGATACGCTGTGGGGCGCGGAAAACGTGCCGTGGTCAATGTATTATCTCAACGGACAGGATAACAGCCTGATTCTTATCTCTACCCTACCGTTGAAAGATCTCTCATCCGGCTTTAAAGAGTCCACTATTGGCAATATCGTCGATTCCCGCCGGGCAGAGATGTTGCAGCAGGCGAATGCGCTGGATGAGCGCGAAAGTTTCTCCTCATTGCGAAAACTGGCCTGGCAAAACGGTCACTATTTTACGCTGCGCACGACCTTCAATCAGCCAGGACATCTGGCAACCGTGGTGGCGTTTGATCTGCCCATTAATGATTTAATCCCGCCGGGAATGCCGCTGGACAGTTTTCGGATAGAGCCTGACGCAACCCAGGCGACGGGGCGAAGCAGTGAAAAGGAAGCGCCTGATAGCGTCACGATTAGCTTTAACGGTTCAAAAATTGAGATCTCCTCAGCGCTTAACTCTACCGGGATGCGCCTGATCTGGCAGGTACCGTTCGGTACGCTTTTGCTTGATACGTTGCAAAATATTCTGCTGCCTTTACTGCTGAACATCGGGCTGCTGGCGTTGGCGTTATTTGGCTACGCCACGTTCCGTCATCAGCCGGGAAGGACGACGGAATCGACATCTGGCAACGCGGCGAATAACGAGCTTCGCGTCTTACGCGCCATTAATGAAGAGATCGTTTCTCTGCTGCCGCTGGGTCTGCTGGTCTACGATCAGGAAGGCAACCGCACCGTGATCAGCAATAAAATCGCCGATCATCTGTTGCCGCATCTTAACCTGCAAAATATTACCAGCATGGCGGAACAGCATCAGGGCGTGATTCAGGCGACAATTAACAACGAACTGTATGAGATCCGTCTGTTTCGCAGCCAGATCGCCCCCCGTACGCAGATCTTTATTATTCGCGATCAGGACCGGGAAGTGCTGGTGAATAAGAAGCTTAAACAGGCTCAGCGTTTGTATGAGAAGAATCAGCAGGGCCGCGCCGCCTTTATGCAAAATATCAGCAACACGCTTAAAGAGCCCGTACGCCAACTGGCGGTTAACGCCGCGGCAGTCACCACGCCGGAAAGCCTGAAACTGGCGGATCAGGCGGATGTATTGGTACGTATGATCGATGAAATCCAACTGGCGAATATGCTGGAAAATGACGCATGGAAAAGCGAAGCAACGCTGTTCTCCCTTCAGGATCTTATTGACGAAGTCGTGCCGGAAGTGCTGCCCGCCATTAAGCGTAAAGGGCTGCAACTGCTGATTAATAACCATCTTAGCGGCAACGATGAACGCTGGGGCGATCGCGACGCCCTGCGCCGGATTTTGCTGCTGTTGATTCAGTATGCCGTCACGACGACCGCTATGGGTAAAATTACGCTTGAAGTCGAGCAGGATGAATCTATCGCGGAGCGTCTGACTTTCCGTATTCTGGATACGGGCGAAGGCGTAACGTTAAACGAGATTGATAATCTGCATTTCCCATATATGAATGAAACGCAGGGCGACCGTTACGGCAAAGCGAATCCGCTCACCTTCTGGCTGTGCAATCAACTGGCGCGCAAACTGGGCGGTCATCTCAACATTAAAGCGCGAGAAACGCTGGGCACGCGCTATACCGTTCATGTCAAAATGCTTCCTCACGATCAGCATACTCAGGTCGAAGAGCGCCTGCTGGACGACGTGAGCGTGATGGTCGATGTGACGTCCAACGAGGTTCGCGCGATTGTGCTGCGTCAGTTAGAAAACTGGGGCGCCACCTGCATCACGCCGGATGAAAGGCAGATAAGTCAAGAATATGATCTCTTTTTAACGGATAATCCGTCTAATCTTACTGCCTCGGGCTTGCTTTTAAGCGATGATGAGTCAGGCGTGCGGAAAATTGGCCCGGGTCAGTTGCGCGTCAACTTTAATATGAGCAATGCTATGCAGGAAGCTGTACTACAACTTATCGAAGAGCAGCTGGCGCAGGAAGAGATTCCCGCCTCCCCGCTCGGCGGAGATGAAAATGCCGAGCTTCATGCCAGCGGCTATTATGCGCTATTTGTAGACACAGTACCGGATGATGTTAAGAGGTTGTATACTGAGGCGGCAACCAGCGATTTCGCTGCGTTGGCCCAAACGGCCCACCGCCTGAAAGGGGTGTTTGCCATGCTTAATCTGGTACCCGGCAAGCAGTTATGTGAAACGCTGGAACATCTGATTCGTGAGAAAGATGCTCCAGGTATAGAAAAATATATCAGCGACATTGACGCCTACGTCAAAAGCTTGCTGTAGCAAGGTAGCCCAATACATGAACAATATGAACGTAATTATTGCCGATGACCACCCGATTGTACTGTTCGGTATTCGCAAATCACTTGAACAAATCGAGTGGGTGAATGTTGTCGGCGAATTTGAAGATTCCACAGCATTGATCAACAACCTGCCGAAATTAGATGCGCATGTGTTGATCACTGACCTCTCCATGCCGGGAGATAAATACGGCGATGGGATCACCTTGATCAAGTACATCAAGCGTCATTTTCCGAGCCTGTCTATTATCGTTCTGACCATGAACAACAATCCGGCGATCCTGAGCGCCGTGTTGGATCTTGATATTGAAGGGATCGTACTCAAACAGGGTGCGCCAACCGATCTGCCTAAGGCGCTGGCCGCGCTGCAAAAAGGCAAAAAATTCACCCCAGAAAGCGTTTCTCGTCTGCTGGAGAAAATCAGCGCAGGCGGTTCGGCGATAAGCGCCTGTCGCCAAAAGAGAGCGAAGTATTACGCCTGTTCGCCGAGGGCTTCCTGGTCACCGAAATCGCCAAGAAGCTCAACCGCAGCATTAAGACCATCAGCAGCCAGAAGAAATCGGCGATGATGAAACTGGGCGTAGAGAATGATATCGCGCTGCTCAACTATCTCTCTTCCGTCACCCTGAGTCCGACAGACAAAGAATAAATCGCTTTTACGTTACCCAGCCTGATGGCGCTACGCTTATCAGGCCTACCAGTCGACTCATCTTTTGCAAGCCGGACAGGCAACGCCGCCATCCGGCATTTTTTATGCCCGCGTTTTACGTACTCGTTCGGCATACACCGCCAGCGTCTGTTTCAACACATCCAGCGTCACAGGCTTCGACAAACAGCTGTCCATACCGGACTCCAGGCAACGTTGTTTCTCTTCCGCCAGCGCGTTCGCCGTCACGCCGACGACCGGCAGCGTCAGCCCAAGCTGACGGATACGCTGCGTCAGGCGATAGCCGTCCATGTTCGGCATGTTCACATCGCTCAGAACAATATCGATAGCATTTTTACTCAGCACATTCAGAGCGTCCACGCCATCATTGGCTGTCTTACACTGATACCCCAACGATCCCAGTTGATCGGCCAGCAAGCGGCGATTGATCGGGTGATCGTCAACGACCAGAATCATCATGTCGTCATTTGAATTTGCGGTTTTATCCGTCGTCGGCAATGCGCTGGAAAGCGCTTCACTATCCAGCTCAATACTATAGATACGCGCCAACAGCGCGGGCAACTCATGCACCGACGCCACACTATGCACCCACTCGCCCGGCGCTCTTTCCAACGGAATCCCGATATGACGGCGGCAAAAGACGACCGCCGCCCTCCCCTGCCAGGTATGCTCCAGCGCGTCATCGACAATCAAAATATCGTCCGCGGCGGGTTCTTGCCCTTCATAACGCTGCGTATGAACGCCGCTACGCGCCAGACTGGTCTCAATAAACTGGCACAAAGAAGTATTGCGCACCGCCAGCCAACAGCAGGTTCCGGCGAGTCCTTCCACGCTCTTTTTCACAGGGTATTGCGCGCCATAAAGCGGGATGCGCAGCGTAAACTGGCTCCCCATGCCCGGCTCCGAATCGACGGAAATATCGCCGTCCATCATGCTGATCAATTTTTCGCAAATCGCCAGCCCCAGACCGGTCCCCTGAAAGTTACGCTGTACGCCGGTTCCCACCTGGAAGAAGGGATCGAACAGGCGAACCACCTCTTTTGCCGGAATACCGACGCCGGTATCCCGCACGCGAATGCTGAGATAATCCCCATCACAGCGCACATGCAGCACGATGCAGCCAATATCGGTAAACTTAATGGCGTTGCTCAACAGGTTTGAAATAACCTGCTGTAAACGCATCGGGTCGCCGTTCAGCGACACCGGCACGTCAGGCTCAATAAAACAATACAGGCCGAGCTGCTTACGCACCACCAGCGGCAGATAATTGGCGGTGATATGGTTCATCACCTCTCGCGGTGAAAATTCGCGCGGCTCAATCTTTAGCTGTTCCGACTCAATTTTCGAGAAGTCTAGAATGTCGCTGATAATTTTCAGCAACAGACTGGAGGAGTTATTCATCGCCGTGACCAGCCGATCCACGCCTTTTGGCAGCTCTTTGGTTTGCAGCAGATCGAGATTGCCAATGATACCGTACAGCGGTGTGCGCAATTCATGGCTGACCGTCGCAAGGAACATGGATTTAGACTGGCTTGCCTGCTCCGCCGCCTGCGCCATCTCTTGCAGCGACTCTTCCATTTTGACGCGCGTACTCACATCTACCAACACGCAAATCGCAACGTTTTCATTGCGATAGCGGGAATGGACGAAGCTAATTTGCAAATTAGTATTATTGCTGGTCAATACATCGACGAAGTTAACCTGCTGGCCGCAAATGATTTGCGTCAGGCGCTGTCTGTCTTCATGCGTGAGCATGTTCAGGTAGGTGTGCGCCAGTTCGTTACTCAGAATATTGACACCATCAATAGTGCGCAGAATACAGATCCCCACCGGCGCGGAGGCGACGATTTTACGGTTGAACTGTTCATGCTCTTCCAGACGCTGGGCATCGCTCTCCGCCGGAATGAAAATTCGCCGCTCATACATCCGCGCAAGCGTAAACAGCCCTGCACCCACCAGCACGTTCAGCAGGATAGCATTCAGGATAAGAATACGAATACGCTCCAGGACTAAATCTACAGGCACAGAATAGACAATACTGAGCGAGGATGGCGGCAGGCTTTTTTTGAGTACCAGTTCGCGAAAACCTGGCGTATAACCAAACCAGGGAACGCTCCTGCATCCAGCGCGGCTCCGCTTTAATAATGCCGTCAGGACCGGTCAACGAAATCAGCGAATGGCCGTTCTCATCAATAATGGTGACGCCCATCGGCAAACTGCCCGGCGTGAAAAAATTTTCCATGCGGATGGACTGCTCGACGCCCAGCAGCGCTTGCAGACGGTTGGCCAGATACACCGGCGTCAGCGCATAAAAGTAGCCCACGCCCTGACGCGCCCCCTGGCTTATCCAGAAAAGGTTATTCCCGCTTTCTTCCTGCGGCGCGTTGCGGTATTTCATAATCCGCTCATGTAACGCTTTTAACGCATCATCGCGCTCCACGGGCATTTCACGCAGGCCGAAATTCGCCATACAGAGGTTATCGCTGCCAATCAGGAAAACGCGGTTAAGATCATATGCCGCTGAAAAGTTGTCGCGCCAGTAACGCATAAACCAGGCCAGCGACTCCAGCGAGCCGCGCCAGGCGGAGCCCATCGCCGCACAGTCTGAGTCGGCGAATAGCGGTTCAAAGTCCGGCACCACCATTTTGTCATCACGCGCACGCGACGACATGACGCCGTTTTCCGCCGTTAAACGGTTCTCGGCGATATATTTGAGCTCTTTCATCACGTCCGACGTGCGCTGGATAAAACGCTGCGCCTGATCGGAGCTAAGGTTGAACTCCTGACGAATTTCAGATTCCCGCTGGTGCAGGGCATTGACGATGTAAAACACCGAAACAAAGGCGATTAAGAGCCAAATGAGTAACGCTAACGCTCTGAATAAGTAGCGCGAGACTTTCAGCGTAGTTCGAAAGGAAGCAAGGTATTTCAAAGGGGCGAAGCTCCGCCTCAGGATGTAAATAGAGTGTGACTAAGGTAGCGGTAAATGACGTAGCCCGCAACGGCAAAGAAAAAGGGCCGGATATCCGGCCCTCGCACAGCAATAACATTACTCGTCAGCGTCATCCGCAACGTCGTCATCGCTTTCCGCTTCCGGGGCGATATCCTCATCCCCTTCCGCCACGCTGCCGTCGATAGCGTCGAGTTCTTCGTCATCTACCGGTTCAGCAACGCGTTGCAGACCCACTACGTTTTCATCTTCCGCCGTGCGGATAAGGATAACGCCCTGGGTATTACGTCCCACTACGCTGATCTCGGACACACGGGTACGCACCAGAGTACCGGCATCCGTGATCATCATGATCTGGTCGCAATCGTCTACCTGTACCGCACCGACAACGGAACCGTTGCGCTCGGTCACTTTGATAGAGATAACGCCCTGCGTCGCACGAGACTTGGTCGGATACTCGTCCGCTGCGGTACGCTTCCCGTAGCCGTTTTGCGTTACGGTCAGAATAGCGCCTTCGCCGCGTGGGATGATCAGAGAGACGACTTTATCGTCTCCCGCCAGCTTAATACCGCGCACACCGGTCGCGGTACGCCCCATCGCACGGACGGCGTCTTCTTTGAAGCGCACCACTTTGCCCGCGGCCGAGAACAGCATGACTTCGTCAGAACCAGAAGTCAGGTCAACGCCAATCAGCTCGTCGCCGTCGTTGAGGTTTACCGCGATAATACCGGCGGAACGCGGACGGCTGAATTCGGTCAGCGCCGTTTTCTTCACGGTACCGCTGGCGGTCGCCATAAAGACGTTGACGCCTTCTTCGTACTCACGAACCGGCAGAATCGCGGTGATACGTTCGTTGGCTTCCAGCGGCAGCAGGTTAACGATCGGACGACCGCGCGCGCCACGGCTGGCTTCCGGCAACTGATAGACCTTCATCCAGTACAGACGGCCCCGGCTGGAGAAGCAGAGGATGGTGTCATGGGTGTTGGCCACCAGCAGGCGGTCGATAAAGTCTTCTTCTTTAATACGCGCGGCAGATTTACCTTTCCCACCACGACGTTGCGCTTCGTAATCCGTCAGCGGTTGATACTTGACGTAACCCTGGTGAGACAGCGTCACGACAACATCTTCCTGGCTAATCAGATCTTCGATATTAATATCGGCGCTGTTGGCGGTGATTTCGGTACGACGCTCATCGCCGAACTGATCGCGAATTAACTCCATCTCTTCACGGATCACTTCCATCAGGCGATCGGCGCTGCCCAGAATGTGCAGCAGTTCAGCAATCTGCTCCAGCAACTCTTTGTATTCGTCGAGCAGTTTTTCATGCTCCAGGCCGGTCAGTTTCTGCAACCGCAGATCCAGAATCGCCTGCGCCTGCTGCTCAGTCAGGTAATACTGACCGTCACGCACGCCAAATTCTGGCTCCAGCCATTCCGGACGCGCAGCGTCATCACCGGCGCGCTCCAGCATCGCAGCAACGTTGCCCAGATCCCACGGACGCGAAATCAGCGCCGCTTTTGCTTCTGCCGGCGTTGGCGCGCGGCGAATCAGTTCGATAATCGGGTCGATGTTGGCCAGCGCAATCGCCAGAGCTTCAAGGATATGCGCGCGGTCACGGGCTTTACGCAGTTCAAAAATAGTACGACGCGTCACCACTTCACGGCGGTGGCGCACGAACGCTGAAATGATGTCTTTCAGGTTCATGATCTTCGGCTGGCCGTGATGCAGCGCCACCATGTTAATACCGAAGGAAACCTGTAGCTGGGTCTGGGAGTAGAGATTATTAAGCACCACCTCGCCCACCGCATCGCGTTTCACTTCAATCACGATGCGCATCCCGTCTTTGTCGGATTCGTCACGCAGCGCGCTGATGCCTTCCACGCGTTTATCTTTCACCAGCTCGGCGATTTTCTCGATCAGGCGCGCTTTGTTCACCTGATAGGGAATTTCATGGACGATGATGGTTTCACGGCCCGTTTTCGCGTCAGCTTCAACTTCCGCGCGGGCGCGAATGTACACTTTGCCACGACCGGTACGGTAGGCTTCTTCGATACCACGACGACCGTTGATGATCGCGGCGGTCGGGAAGTCCGGCCCCGGAATATGTTCCATCAGCCCTTCAATGCTGATGTCTTCGTTGTCGATATACGCCAGGCAGCCGTTAATCACTTCCGTCAGGTTGTGCGGCGGGATATTCGTCGCCATACCTACTGCGATACCGGAAGAACCGTTCACCAGCAGATTCGGAATTTTGGTCGGCATGACGTCCGGAATTTTTTCCGTACCGTCATAGTTATCCACGAAATCCACCGTCTCTTTTTCGAGATCGGCCATCAGTTCGTGGGCGATTTTCGCCAGACGGATCTCCGTATAACGCATTGCCGCCGCGGAGTCGCCGTCAATAGAACCGAAGTTACCCTGACCATCCACCAGCATGTAACGCAGCGAGAATGGCTGCGCCATACGAACGATGGTGTCATACACTGCGGAATCGCCGTGGGGATGGTATTTACCGATTACGTCACCAACGACACGGGCAGATTTTTTATAGGCTTTGTTCCAGTCATTGCCCAATACGTTCATGGCGTAAAGTACGCGACGGTGTACCGGCTTCAGGCCATCTCGGACATCCGGCAGCGCACGGCCAACAATGACCGACATCGCATAATCCAGATAGGAGCTCTTCAGCTCTTCCTCAATGTTGACCGGTGTAATTTCTCTCGCAAGGTCGCTCATCTAACCGCTATCCCTCTACTGTATCCCGGATTCAAAGGTCGCAAATTATAACACATTCGCCCACGTACTGGTAAACGGAATGCAGCCAGACAATGCTTTATTCGGGTGCCGCATGCTCTCTTCATTTATAAGCGTGGTCCCGGCGTTTATCGGCGATCGGCTTCAGAGGCGACACAGGGGAGATCGGGGCCTGGCCAGGAAGAGGCTGGAAAATCAATACCTCCCATGTCTACCCGTCATACTTCAAGTTTCATGTGCGTTGGCGGCAAGTTACTCGGCCCATCCCTGGGCCTCGCCCCGTCGGGGTTAGCGCAAGCGCTGTTCAAGACGGTTAACCATTTTATCCTGCAACTCGAATTATTTAGGGGATATGCCGGGAGGCATAAACCATAATCAGTATCACCAGATGCTATTTAATCACATAGGCCAGGTATTCTTTCACTACCTCATCGTTTAATTCCTGACCCAATCCGGGCTGTTCCGGCGCGACATAATAGCCATTTTCCGGCTGATAATCGTGGGTACAAAGTTCCCGAATAGATGCTTTCATCGCATTGGTATGATGCTCATGAATAATAAAGTTGGGAATTGCTGTTTCCATATGCAGCGCGGCTACCGTGGAAACAGGACCGCCGCAAACATGCACCTGTACAGTGGTGTCATAAATATTAGCATAGTCACAGATTTTCTTTCCTTCGGTAATTCCGCCGCAGAGACACAAATCAGGTTGCGCTACGGCAATAGACTGCTTCTCCAGTAATTCCCTGTATCCCCATCTTGTGTAGGAACGCTCGCCAGTGGCGATTGGAATCGTTGTTGAACGGGAAACTTTCTGCATATTATCAGAATTTAATGGATGAATCGGTTCTTCATAAAGAAAGATACGATACTTTTCTATCGCCTTCGCAAATTGAATAGCTGAGTTTGTACCGAGAAGAGAATGGATTTCCACGATAATATCAGCATCATCCCCCATTGCTTCACGCATAGCGGCAATTCGCGCTTCCCCCATTTTTAATTGATCGGCCAGTAACAATCCTGAATAGTTACGATTTTTATTCTGAAAAACACAGTCATCGCCATTACGATCGATTTCGAGTGGATCCACTTTAATCGCATCATATCCATCGTCAAGAGCCGCACGCGCCGCCTCAGCATATTCCTCAGGTGTCACTAATATCTGGCGTTTATCCCCCCAACCAAATTGTAACTGACTAGCATAGGTTCTTAATTTTTCATTAGTTTTCCCGCCAAGGAGCTGATAAACAGGTACACCTAAATATTTACCTTTGATATCCCAAAGAGCAATATCAATAGCGCTCATTCCGGCATAAAAAACGTTCCCGCCCCCCATCCCCCAAAAAGTCTTTCTGAAAAAGAACTCCCAAATTTTTTCGATATTTAATGGATCTTCACCCACAATCAATGGCGCCAGATCTCTGATGATCCCTACGCCAGCTTTAGCGCCTGCGCCATAGGCCAGTCCTACTTCGCCAATACCACTTAATCCTGAGTCGGTATTCACCCGGATAAGTACTGGATTACAGGAGGACATCGTTTGATCTCTTTTTTTTAATTCACAGTCAAAAACTTCAATAGACGTAATTTTCATAATTTCTCCATTTATCAGGTTCGTGATACAACATTTGTTTGTTGGCTTTTTTCTTTTTTCACATCAATTTTCATTAACGCCAAAACGGCTACCGCAGCGAAGCAAAGTATTGCCTCTACAATAAATATTCCTGTCGCACCATAATGAGTAGAAACGAATCCCAGTGACTTATTAATCAGGAATCCGCCAAGACTTGAACATGAGTTAATAAACGCAATGCTGATAGCCAACCCTGACGGCGACAATAATGCAGAAGGCAGCGCCCAGTAAGGTCCGTAATAGCTGAGGATCCCAACACCATAGAACGTTAGCCCCAGCATTCTCAGCGACATTGAGGGGACAAGAGCAATCATCAGAAAACCACAGCCTGCCAGAAACATGGGTAATGCAGCATGCCATTTTCGTTCATTCTTTTTTATCGGAATGCCAGCCCCACCAGGGCATACTGAACATAGCGAAAATAAACGGAATACTCATGATTAAGCCAACGTCAGTATCCGTAAAATCAGTTGAAAATCCCTTCACCAACCCCGGCAACCAGTAGTTTGCCGCCAGAGCAGCCGCCTGAATCAACATGTAGGCGAAAGAAAGCTGAAGCAAAACTGGATTTTTGATTACGGAAAGAAAGGATGAGTTGGTATTTTTATTTAATGCAGCTGCGGTTTCATTGTCAGTGCGTAATTTATTAACTAAGGCCGATATCTGCTGTGGCGTAAGCCATTTAGCCTTTTCTGGACTGTCAGGCAGTAAATAAAATGTCAGGATGCCAAGGAATACGGTAGGGATACCTTCAATAGCAAAAAGCCAGCGCCAGCCTTCATAATCCGGGGTATTCAAATGCTCGATGATCCAACCAGACATCGGTGCAGCCAATACCGATGCAACAGCAATAGATAACATGAAGAAACTATTGACTTTTCCGCGTTCACGAGCCGGGAACCAGCATGCAAGATAATAAACCATGCCCGGGAAAAAGCCAGCTTCAAATACCCCCAAAAAAATGCGAGCCAGCAAAATATGTTGAGTATCTTTAGCAAAAAAAATCAGCCCTGTTACCGCTCCCCAGCCGATAATAATGGAACTAATCCATTTTCTTGCACCAAGCTTTTGCAAGCCAATGCTACTCGGAATTTGAAAGATTAAATATGATATGAAGAATATAGAAGAAATATTAGCGAAATCCTCAGGCGTAATACCGAGAGATTCATTCATGCGTAATGCAGCAAACCCAATATTGACACGATCCATATAGTTAAAAAAGTAAAGAATAAAGGCCAAAGGAATGATTTTCCTTTTTACAATACGAATTGCATCGTATAAATTTTCTTGTGGACTACTCATTTTGCATCACCTTTTATGATTCAATGAATAAGGGTATTGACCGGAATCGATGTTACGTAAAAAACAATACAATTCAAAAGCTAATGTGTCATATCTGATATATCAGCAAGCAAACTTAATGAAATATACAATAACAACAATAAAGTATGTAAATTTTCTTATATCTGATATATTAGATCCGTTAATTTTGAATAAATTAATTACAATGGAGCCGGGTTTAACCATGGAGGAGAAGAAAATGAAAAATAGATTAAAGCGTGGCTTTAGTCACATATCAATTGAAATACCCAAATCCATCACCCAGGTGATTAAAGAGAAAATAAGGGAGATGATTATCCATGGCGATTTCGATCTTGGGCAAGCGATCAGTGAAAATGAACTATCAAATATTCTGATGGTAAGTAAAACACCAATTCGTGAAGCTTTTATTTGGCTGAGCTATAATGAAAACTTGGTCAACATCATTCCCCGCAGTGGGACATTTGTTTTTTCTGTCACCGACGAGGATATCAATGATCTCATCAAAATGAGGGTTATCCTTGAACAGGGCGCAATTCGTGAAGCGATGGAGAAAAATGCTAACAATGTCATAGTCGAATTAAGCAATATTTTATCGAAGTCAGCAAAAATTAATGCAGAGCGAGATACGCAAGCTTACCTCAAACTGGATCATGATTTTCATTATGTTTTTGTGAAATATGCCGATAATAAATACATTTCACAAGCACACCTGTTGATCTCTGCACGTTTATTGGCAATTCGCTACAGACTGGATTTTACCGCTGAATATATCACCAGCTCTAACCGTGGACATGCCACTATTTTGGATATGTTAAAAAACAACAACGTCGAGGGCGTCTGTAATTTTATCACGCACCACATCGGTAGCGGTTTTACAGAACGCGCAAGAAAACTTCTTGCGCTGAAAGCGTAATAAAGACGGCAGTAGATATAACGCAGCGACTTTGCACCTGCTATACTGCCCCGATAGATCAATAGCGGAATCTCATGTACTCATGAACACTGAAAAACCGTCGGTAGCTCACAACGTTGACCATAATGAAATCGCCAAATTCGAAGCCGTCGCGTCGCGCTGGTGGGATCTGGAGGGCGAATTCAAGCCATTGCATCGCATCAACCCCCTACGCCTTGGCTACATTACTGAGCGCTCAGGCGGCCTGTTCGGTAAAAAGGTGCTCGACGTCGGCTGTGGCGGCGGTATTCTGGCGGAGAGCATGGCGCGCGAAGGCGCTACCGTTACCGGGCTGGATATGGGCTTTGAGCCTTTGCAGGTCGCCAAACTGCGTGCGCTGGAAAGCGGCATCGAGGTAGAGTACGTGCAGGAGACGGTTGAGGAACATGCGGCAAAACACGCCCAGCAATACGACGTCGTCACCTGTATGGAAATGCTGGAGCACGTTCCCGATCCGCAATCGGTCGTCCACGCCTGCGCCCAACTGGTTAAACCCGACGGCGAGGTGTTCTTCTCAACGTTGAACCGCAATGGGAAATCCTGGCTGATGGCGGTCGTCGGCGCTGAGTATATTCTGCGCATGGTGCCAAAAGGCACGCACGACGTGAAGAAATTCATTAAGCCTGCTGAACTGTTAAGCTGGGTAGATGAAACCGTCCTGAAAGAGCAACATATCACCGGGCTGCACTACAACCCGATAACCAATACTTTCAAACTCGGTCCCGGAGTAGACGTTAACTACATGTTGCATACCCGCGCTAAAAAAGCCTGACATCAAAGAATTTTCCTATAAGGGTTGCGTTAGATCATCGGGCGCAACCTTTCTCTTCGATGAAGAAATCAGCATTCGATCAAGTTTTGATTTTTTTTTATGAATTGTTGACATCCTCTCCAGGCCTTATCAGACGCGCATTTAGCGATTCTTACGCTTTTGCAACCGCAATTTAACGCCAAAATCAACTCTTGTACTCAAAAGAATCCCTACTAGAATACTCACCATATAGCGTTTCACTTATCGATTACCCCCTATATATAGTATTTATCCACAGAGTTAGTCACAACGTGGCGTTGTGGATAAGCGGGGGGATATTTTTCTTTCACGGACAGGTAAACAGGTAGAAAACCACATGAATCAGAGTCTGCTGGTGACAAAGCGTGACGGCCGTACTGAGCGCATCAATCTCGACAAAATTCATCGCGTGCTTGATTGGGCGGCAGAAGGACTGAATAACGTATCGGTTTCTCAGGTCGAGCTACGCTCGCATATTCAGTTTTATGATGGGATTAAGACCTCCGATATCCATGAAACTATCATTAAGGCCGCCGCAGACCTGATCTCTCGCGATGCGCCGGATTATCAATACCTGGCTGCGCGTCTGGCGATTTTCCACCTGCGTAAGAAAGCCTTCGGCCAGTTTGAGCCGCCCGCACTTTACCACCATGTGGTAAAAATGGTTGAGCTTGGCAAATACGACAATCATCTGCTGGAAGACTACACGGAAGAAGAGTTCAAGCAGATGGATTCGTTTATCGTTCACGATCGCGATATGACCTTCTCCTACGCTGCCGTTAAGCAGCTGGAAGGGAAATATCTGGTGCAAAACCGCGTGACCGGCGAAATCTATGAAAGCGCGCAGTTCCTCTACATTCTGGTAGCGGCCTGCCTGTTCTCGAACTACCCGCGTGAAACGCGTCTTGACTATGTAAAACGTTTTTACGATGCGGTCTCTACGTTCAAAATCTCGCTGCCGACGCCCATCATGTCCGGTGTGCGTACCCCAACCCGTCAGTTCAGCTCCTGCGTACTGATCGAGTGTGGCGACAGTCTGGATTCCATCAACGCCACCTCCAGCGCGATTGTGAAATACGTTTCTCAGCGCGCCGGTATCGGCATCAACGCTGGCCGCATTCGTGCGCTGGGCAGCCCGATTCGCGGCGGCGAAGCGTTCCACACCGGCTGTATTCCGTTCTACAAGCACTTCCAGACGGCGGTGAAATCCTGTTCGCAGGGCGGCGTGCGCGGCGGCGCGGCGACACTGTTCTATCCGATGTGGCACCTGGAAGTGGAAAGCCTGCTGGTACTGAAAAACAACCGTGGCGTGGAAGGCAACCGCGTACGTCACATGGATTACGGCGTACAGATCAACAAACTGATGTATACCCGCCTGCTGAAGGGCGGCGACATTACGCTGTTCAGTCCGTCCGATGTACCCGGGCTATACGATGCGTTCTTCGCCGACCAGGACGAATTCGAACGCTTGTACGTGAAATATGAAAACGACGACAGCATCCGCAAACAGCGTGTGAAAGCGGTCGAACTGTTCTCGCTGATGATGCAGGAACGCGCCTCTACCGGTCGTATCTATATCCAGAACGTTGACCACTGCAATACTCACAGTCCGTTCGATCCGGTTGTCGCCCCGGTACGCCAGTCTAACCTGTGTCTGGAGATTGCCCTGCCGACCAAACCGCTGAACGATGTCAACGATGAAAACGGCGAAATTGCGTTGTGTACGCTGTCTGCATTCAACCTGGGCGCCATTAAAACTCTGGACGAGCTGGAAGAACTGGCTATTCTGGCAGTACGCGCTTTGGATGCTCTGCTCGATTATCAGGATTACCCGATTCCGGCTGCCAAACGCGGCGCAATGGGCCGTCGTACGCTGGGCATTGGCGTGATTAACTTCGCCTACTGGCTGGCGAAAAACGGTAAGCGTTATTCCGACGGCAGCGCCAATAATCTGACGCATAAAACCTTTGAAGCCATTCAGTACTATCTGCTTAAAGCGTCCAACGAACTGGCGAAAGAGCAAGGCGCCTGCCCATGGTTCAACGAAACCACCTATGCAAAAGGCATTTTGCCGATCGACACCTACAAAAAAGATCTGGATGCGATCGTCAACGAACCGCTGCACTACGACTGGGAACAGCTGCGTGAGTCGATCAAAACCCACGGTCTGCGTAACTCCACGCTATCGGCGCTAATGCCGTCGGAAACGTCGTCCCAGATCTCCAACGCCACCAACGGCATTGAGCCGCCGCGCGGCTACGTCAGCATCAAGGCCTCGAAAGACGGTATTTTGCGTCAGGTCGTGCCGGATTATGAGCATCTGAAAGACGCTTACGAACTGTTGTGGGAGATGCCGAACAACGACGGTTATCTGCAACTGGTGGGTATCATGCAGAAGTTTATCGATCAGTCGATTTCCGCCAATACCAACTACGATCCGTCACGTTTCCCGTCAGGAAAAGTGCCGATGCAGCAACTGCTGAAAGATTTGCTCACCGCGTATAAATTTGGCGTGAAAACTCTGTACTATCAAAATACCCGCGACGGCGCGGAAGATGCGCAGGACGATTTGGCGCCTTCTATTCAGGACGATGGCTGCGAAAGCGGCGCTTGTAAGATCTGATGAATAGTGCCGGGTAGTGCTATGCCTACCCGGCCTACGATTGTACGGTTTGTAGGCCGGATAAGGCGCTTGCGCCGCCATCCGGCGCTCATCCCATAAAGGATTCACTTCAATGGCATACACCACTTTTTCACAGACGAAAAACGATCAGCTCAAGGAACCCATGTTCTTTGGCCAGCCGGTCAACGTTGCACGCTATGACCAGCAGAAATATGACATCTTCGAAAAACTGATCGAAAAACAGCTCTCTTTCTTCTGGCGTCCGGAAGAGGTCGACGTCTCCCGCGATCGTATCGATTATCAGGCGTTGCCGGAGCACGAAAAACATATCTTCATCAGCAACCTCAAATACCAGACGCTGCTGGATTCCATTCAGGGACGTAGCCCGAACGTCGCCCTGCTGCCGCTCATTTCCATCCCGGAGCTGGAGACGTGGGTAGAGACCTGGGCGTTTTCTGAGACGATTCACTCACGCTCCTACACCCACATTATTCGTAACATCGTCAACGATCCGGCGGTCGTGTTTGACGATATCGTGACCAACGAGCAAATTCAGAAGCGTGCCGAAGGTATCTCCGCCTACTACGACGAACTTATTGAGACGACCAGTTACTGGCACCTGCTCGGTGAAGGCACCCATACCGTTAATGGCAAAACGGTTGTCGTGAATCTGCGTGAGCTGAAGAAAAAACTGTATCTGTGCCTGATGAGCGTGAACGCGCTGGAAGCCATCCGCTTCTACGTCAGCTTCGCCTGCTCTTTCGCATTTGCCGAGCGTGAACTGATGGAAGGCAACGCCAAAATTATCCGTCTGATCGCCCGTGACGAAGCTCTGCATCTGACCGGCACGCAACATATGCTGAACCTGTTGCGTAGCGGCGTGGACGACCCGGAGATGGCGGAAATCGCCGAAGAGTGTAAACAGGAATGTTATGACCTGTTCGTGCAGGCGGCGCAGCAGGAAAAAGAGTGGGCGGACTATCTGTTCCGCGACGGTTCGATGATCGGCCTGAATAAAGATATCCTGTGTCAATACGTTGAATATATTACTAATATTCGTATGCAGGCGGTAGGGCTAGATCTGCCGTTCCAGACCCGCTCCAACCCAATCCCGTGGATCAATACCTGGCTGGTGTCCGATAACGTTCAGGTCGCGCCACAGGAAGTGGAAGTTAGCTCTTATCTGGTCGGACAAATCGATTCGGAAGTCGATACCGACGATCTGAGTAATTTCCAGCTCTGATGGGACGCGTCACGCTGCGTATCACTGGCACACAACTGCTGTGCCAGGATGAACACCCTTCTCTGCTGGCCGCGCTGGAATCGCATAACGTTGAGGTGGAGTATCAGTGCCGCGAAGGTTATTGCGGCTCCTGTCGTACCCGACTGGTTGCCGGTCAGGTTGACTGGATTACGGAACCTTTAGCGTTTATCCAGCCGGGAGAGATTTTGCCCTGCTGCTGCAGGGCAAAAGGCGATATCGAAATCGAGATGTAACTCAGTGCAACTCGCTGGTGGAAACCAAAGGCATCACGCCACGTTTTTTCATCTGCACGGCATACAGTGCGCCAGCGAGTACCACCAGCACCGCGCCAGCGACATAAATCATACGATAGCCAACCGACTCAACCATCATTCCCATGATAAAGGCGCCAATCGCCATTCCGGCATCCATCGCGTTAAAGAACAGTGAATTCGCCACGCCGATTTTATGCGGTTCAACCGAGCTGATAATTTGCGTCTGGAAAACCGGCGTGACCGAACCGTAGCCGATACCGATGAGACCGCCGGAAATAATCATCATGATGCTGCCATTGGTGTAGCCCAGCGCCACCAGACCGATGGTAAAAGCCAACAGACATGGATAAACAACATATTTCGGCCCTTTTTTATCACAAATATTCCCGGTGAAGGTACGGCATATCATCAGGAAAATCGCGTAGCACAGCAGGAAATTACTGGCCGCCGCCATTAAATCCAGCTCACGCGCATACAGCGCCAGGAAAGCCGACACGCCGGCATAGGAGAAAGTCATAAAAAAGGTGACCAGCGCAAAAGGCAAGGCGGCGCGGTCAAACATCGCGGAAAAACCCAGATTCGGTTTCGAACCATCGGCATGACGAATTACCGGAGGGACCGTCACAATCAGGGAAAGCACAATCCCTAACGCCGCTACAGCGGAACAAAGCCAGAATGCGGCAGTGAACGCGTCCCAGCGGGCCATATTCAAACCGATCCACGGTCCTACGACCATCGCCAGGCCCATCGCTAAAGAGAAAAAGCTGATGCCCTCTCCACGTCGGGAGGCCGGAATTAACCGCGCTGAAATAGTTCCTTTTACCGTGGTAATAACACCAAACGTAATCCCATGAAGTACGCGGATAAAGAGCAGCGACTCGATAGAATGGCAAACCGGATACAGCGCGGTAATCACCAAAAAAGCCAGAGAAGAGAGCACCAGAATCTTTTTATTCGAATATTTTCCCACCCATTGTCCGGCAAATGGCCGAATAACAATTGCCGCGGCCAGGAAACATGTCACTAGCAATCCTGCCTTATCTGCAGAAGCATGCAGGCGGTCAGCGATATAAATGGGTAATAAGGTTAGCAGTACATAAAAAACAAAAAAGATAATAAAACTTACTATGGTGATAGCCCAAAAATCCTTCGTCCATAATTTTTCTTTCATTCTTAACGACCCGTTCAGATGGCGCACGCAGGCAACGCTCAGCTCAACTGAACACCTATCAGGTGCGTCAAAATGTGATGTATTCGATAGAATCACAGTATAAACAAGTGCACTCTATTAGAAAAATTAATCGTTTTAATTATATTGATTAGGTTTTACTAATGACACTAACCCAAATCCACGCCCTGCTTGCCGTACTGGAGTACGGCGGATTTACCGAAGCCAGCAAACGGCTATACATGACGCAATCCGCCGTCAGCCAGGCCATCTCCGCGCTTGAGGAGGAGCTCGGCGTTGACATATTGATTCGTGAGCGTCGTAAAGAGATTGAGCTTACCGCCGCCGGTAGCCGCATCGTCAGGCACTTACGCGCGATCCAGCGCGACGTCAACGCGGTAAAAGAGATTGCCGAACAAGAAAAAAAGAACCCGGCCCGTACGCTACGGATTGGCTGTTTTCCCAGCGCCTGCGCCTGCATTTTACCCGGCGTCATTCGCTATTTTGAAAGCCATCATCCAAATGTAAAAATTATCCCTTATGAAGAGAACAGTACGGCTATTATTGATTCGCTGCAGGACGGAAGTATTGATGCCGGTTTCGTTCCTTTTCCGGTCAACGGTATGTATTGCGTCCCCATTTACCGGGATAAATTCACCGTAGTGGTGCCTGAAAATCATCCCCTGGCGGCCAATAGTACGGTAACGGTCGAAGAACTGATGGACGAACCACTTATTGTCAGTAAAGGTCGTTATGAATTAAGCATTATGGCGTTGTTTAAAGAAAAGGGTATTGAGCCGATATTTAAATATGAATTTAACCATCCCGATACTGCGCTGAATTTTATTCGCCAGGGATTAGGTATCGCCTTATTGCCAGAATTAACCTTAAAAGCCACGACAGGAAAATTATGCTCCGTGGCGCTGGAACCCACCTTTTATCGACAAATTTCCCTGTTAGCAAAAGAACCGCCGGTAGAAGGAAGTCCGTTATTTTTATTACAAAAATGTATGGAAACACTGACCGATGAGGGGTTGCTATAAAACAACCCCGCCTGATGGCATTGTGTTTACCAGACTTACGCTGGCAAACGTTGCGCCAGGCCGGATGAGGCGTTTATGCCCTCATCCGGCGCGTCACTTCGACTATGGCAAACCTTTAGTCATTTTTTTTGCAGGAACATGACCGCCTTATCCGGGAAGTCAGTGAACAGCCCGTCGACGCCCGCCTTGTTATACAGGATGTCGTACAACTGATTGACGTCTGTGGCATAGTCCGGCAATTGATCGGCACGCACAGTGTAAGGATGCACTACCATCTTATTCTGATGCGCGTCTTGCACCATTCCAGTCAGCTTGATATTCCCTTTCGTTGAGCCTTCCGCAACCAGCATATGGTAATCCGGACCAATACCGTCCGCATATTCCGCCACCTGCTTCATAGCGCCCGGCTTAAACATCCAGTCGTAGTTGTAATTTACCCAACGACCGTCCGGCTGTTTCTGCTGTGTTTCATTCCAGTCGGTATACGCAATAAGTTGAACCAGATTGAGATCCATCCCCATTTTGGGTTCCAGTTCATTCTTAATACGTTTCAGCTCAGCGACATCAAAACACTGCAAATAGACATTGTCCTGCTTGCCGGTGTAACCATACTTCTTCAGCACTTCCAGCGTTTTCGCGGCAATATCTTTCCCTTCCTGATGATGGAACCACGGCGCTTTAATTTCCGGATAAATACCGATATTTTTACCGGTAGAGTGATTTAATCCCTGAACGAATTCAATTTCCTCTTCAAAGGTATGAATGCGGAAATCAGATTTTCCCATCGGGAAACGGCCCGGATAAGTTTGTACTTTTTTGCCGTTTTCAATATCAAACCCTTCGGTAAACTTCAGGGATTTAATTTCATCCAGCGTAAAATCGATAGCGTAATAGCGCCCATCTTTACGCGCCCGGTCCGGAAAACGGTCAGCGACGTCAGTCACCCGGTCAAGGTAGTGGTCATGGAGGACGACCAGATGGTCGTCCTTTGTCATCACTAAATCCTGTTCCAGATAATCTGCCCCTTGCGCATACGCCATCGCTTTCGCCGGTAGCGTATGCTCCGGCAGATAACCGCTGGCGCCACGGTGGGCGATAACGACTTTTTCAGCCGCCACGGCGCCGCTTCCGATGGTCATTCCTGCCAACATTAACGCCACGCTAAGGTTTTTCAGTGTGGTTTTCATGTTATTAGCCTCCGTTGCGTTTTAACTGCAGCTCATCATGATGGCGTTTTTCACCAATCATCACGACCACCAGCAGGATTACCGCCAGAATGCTGCCGCCAATCATCACCATAAAGCCGCCATCCCAACCGAAGAAGTCAACGGTATAACCCACAATGGCGCTTGCAGCGACAGAACCGCCCAGGTAACCAAACAGACCGGTAAAGCCCGCCGCCGTACCCGCCGCTTTTTTCGGCGCCAGTTCCAGCGCGTGCAGACCGATCAACATTACCGGGCCGTAGATCAGGAAGCCGATGATAATCATACAAGCCATATCAACGTTCGGGTTCCCTGCCGGGTTCATCCAGTAAACGATGGTCGCGATAGTCACCAGGGTCATAAAGAATACGCCGGTCGCGCCACGGTTGCCGCGGAAGACTTTATCCGACATCCAGCCACACAGCAGCGTGCCCGGAATACCCGCGTATTCATACAGGAAGTAGGCCCAGGAGGATTTATCCAGTGCGAAATGCTTCACTTCTTTCAGGTAGGTCGGTGACCAGTCGAGGATGCCGTAGCGCAGCAGATAAACAAACACGTTGGCGATAGCGATATACCACAGTAATTTGTTCGGCAGTACGTACTGCATGAAGATCTGCTTCGCAGTCAGCTCTTCTTCCGCTTTTTCGTTGTAGTCATCCGGATAGTCGTTTTTATACTCTTCGATAGGCGGCAGACCGCAGGATTGCGGCGTATCGCGCATCATTGCGAAAGCGAACAGCGCCACCACAATCGCGCCAAAGGCTGGCATATAGAGCGCCGCTTTCCAGTCGTTAAACCACGCCATCCCCAGCAGGAACAGCAGTGACGGGATCCCGCCGCCGACGTTATGCGCACAGTTCCAGACCGACACAATGCCGCCGCGCTCTTTCTGCGACCACCAGTGAACCATCGTACGTCCGCACGGCGGCCACCCCATCCCCTGGAACCAGCCGCAAAGGAACAACAGCACAAACATCACGGCGATGCTGGATGTCGCCCACGGCACAAAGCCCATAAACAACATGACTGCTGCGGCCAGAATCAACCCTGCCGGCAGGAAAACGCGCGGATTCGAGCGATCGGACACCGAACCCATTATAAATTTCGAAAAACCATAAGCGATGGAAATCCCGGACAGCGCAAAGCCCAGATCGCCGCGTGAAAAACCCTGTTCTACCAGGTAGGGCATCGCGAGGGCAAAGTTCTTGCGCACCAGATAATACGCGGCATAGCCAAAGAATATCCCCAGGAAAATCTGCCAACGTAATCGGCGATAGGTCGGATCAATCTCCGCCGCTGGCAAGCGCGCTTTATGCGGCGCTGGTTTAAAAATACTCAACATATTGTAGCCTCCGTGGCCCGTATTTTATTTAGAGGTAAACACCGCAGTTCGTTCAAACAACCCCGCTGCTCCCAGTGTGGCCGCGATGTTAAGTAAAGATACGTCACGTTAATGTGAATTACAGCACATATTGTTACAGTTTTATGACTAATGTTCAGAAAGGCGCACGAAATCACGTTTCATTTTCGAATAGTGAGCGATTATGCGCGAAATCAAACATTCCATATGATTTGTATGGCTAAATAATAAAAAACGAACTGTGAGGAAAAACAATGAAAACTCGCGACTCGCAAGCAAGTGACGTGATTATCATTGGCGGTGGAGCAACAGGCGCAGGGATCGCCCGCGACTGCGCGCTGCGCGGTTTACGTGTCATTCTGGTGGAGCGGCATGATATAGCGACCGGCGCGACCGGGCGTAACCACGGGCTGCTGCACAGCGGCGCTCGTTATGCGGTTACCGACGCGGAATCCGCGCGCGAGTGCATTAGTGAAAACCAGATTTTAAAACGGATCGCCCGCCATTGCGTCGAACCGACGGATGGTCTGTTTATTACGTTGCCGGAAGATGATCTTGCGTTTCAGGCCACCTTTATTCGCGCCTGTGAAGCGGCAGGCATTCGCGCTGAAGCCATCGATCCGCAGCAGGCTCGCATCATCGAACCTTCCGTTAACCCTGCGCTCATCGGTGCGGTAAAAGTGCCGGATGGCAGCGTGGACCCTTTCCGCCTGACCGCCGCCAATATGCTGGATGCCAGAGAACATGGCGCAATCGTGTTAACGGCGCATGAAGTGACCGGGCTCATTCGTGAAGGCGCAACGGTCTGCGGCGTCCATGTGCGTAACCATCTCACTGGCGAAACCCAGACGCTTCACGCGCCGGTGGTGGTCAATGCGGCTGGTATCTGGGGGCAACGGATCGCCGAATACGCCGACCTGAGTATTCGCATGTTCCCGGCGAAAGGCTCGCTGTTGATCATGGACCATCGGATCAACCAGCATGTCATTAACCGCTGCCGGAAACCATCGGATGCCGACATTCTGGTACCTGGTGATACGATTTCACTGATCGGCACCACCTCTACCCATATTGATTACAATGAGATAGACAGCAACCGCGTCACCGCAGATGAAGTCGATATCCTGCTGCGTGAAGGGGAAAAACTGGCCCCTGTCATGGCGAAAACGCGTATTCTGCGCGCGTATTCCGGCGTCCGCCCGCTGGTGGCCAGCGATGACGATCCCAGCGGTCGTAACGTCAGCCGCGGTATTGTGTTGTTCGACCACGCCGAGCGCGACGGGCTTGAAGGCTTCATTACCATTACCGGCGGGAAGCTAATGACTTACCGCCTGATGGCGGAATGGGCGACCGACGCCGTGTGCCGCAAGTTGGGCAATACTCGCCCCTGCATCACGGCGGATACGCCGTTGCCTGGCTCAAAAGAGTCCACGGAACATACGCTGAAACGCATTATCTCGCTTCCCGCGCCGCTACGCGGATCGGCGGTTTATCGGCATGGCGATCGCACGCCGGGGTGGCTGAGTGAAGGCCGCCAACACCGTAGCCTGGTCTGTGAATGCGAGGCCGTCACGGCGGGGGAAGTGCAGTATGCCGTCGAAAACTTAACCGTGAATAGCCTGCTGGATCTGCGCCGTCGCACCCGCGTAGGGATGGGCACTTGCCAGGGCGAACTGTGCGCCTGCCGCGCGGCCGGGCTATTGCAGCGTTTTAATGCGACGACCGCGGCGCAATCTATTACGCAACTCTCTGAATTTCTGAATGAGCGCTGGAAAGGCGTACAACCTGTCGCCTGGGGAGACGCGCTGCGCGAAAGCGAATTCACGCGCTGGGTTTATCAGGGATTATGCGGTCTGGAGAAGGAGCACCAGGATGAAATTTGATACGGTTATTATGGGCGGCGGTCTCGCCGGTTTGCTATGCGGACTGCAACTCCAGCAGCATGGATTACGCTGCGCCATCGTCACCCGCGGACAAAGCGCGCTGCATTTTTCCTCCGGCTCGCTGGATCTACTCAGCGCCCTGCCCGACGGCCAACCGGTGACCGACATTACCGCCGGGCTTGATGCGCTGTGCCGCCAGGCGCCTGAACATCCTTATTCGCGTTTAGGCGCGCAAAAAGTCCTTACGCTGGCGCAACAGGCGCAAACGCTACTTAACGCCAGCGGCGCGCAGTTATACGGTGACGTACAGCAGGCGCACCAGCGTGTCACGCCGCTTGGCACATTGCGTTCAACCTGGCTTAGCTCACCGGAAGTACCGGTCTGGCCGTTATCCGCACAGCGAATTTGCGTCGTCGGCGTTAGCGGATTACTGGATTTCCAGGCGCACCTTGCGGCAGCGTCGCTGCGCCAACGCGACCTCAACGTGGAAACCGCAGAAATCGACCTTCCGGAACTGGACGTACTGCGTGATAACCCGACGGAATTTCGCGCGGTCAATATTGCGCGTCTGCTTGATAACGAAGAAAAATGGCCGCTGCTGTACGACGCGCTGTCGCCAATAGCGACAAACTGCGACATGATCATCATGCCCGCCTGTTTCGGGCTGGCGAACGATACGCTGTGGCGCTGGCTTAACGAACGTCTGCCCTGCGCGCTCACGCTGCTGCCGACGCTGCCGCCATCGGTGCTCGGTATTCGTCTGCACAATCAGCTCCAGCGCCAGTTTGTCCGTCAGGGCGGCATCTGGATGCCGGGCGATGAAGTGAAGAAAGTCACCTGCCGTCGCGGTACCGTGAGCGAAATATGGACCCGCAACCATGCCGATATCCCACTGCGCCCGCGTTTTGCCGTACTTGCCAGCGGTAGCTTCTTTAGTAGCGGTCTGGTTGCCGAGCGCGAAGGGATCCGCGAACCTATTTTAGGGCTCGACGTACAGCAAACGGCCACCCGCGCCGAATGGTATCAACAACATTTCTTCGACCCACAGCCCTGGCAGCAGTTTGGCGTCGTGACGGATGACGCCTTCCGCCCCTCCCTTGCGGGCAACACGGTAGAAAATCTGTATGCAATAGGTTCTGTGCTGGCGGGATTCGATCCTATAGCTGAGGGATGCGGCGGCGGTGTCTGCGCAGTCAGCGCCCTCCAGGCCGCGCACCATATCGCTGAGCGTGCAGGAGAACAGCAATGAGCGACACACGTTTTGAAAGTTGTATTAAATGTACGGTGTGCACCACCGCGTGCCCGGTCAGCCGCGTTAATCCTGGCTACCCTGGCCCTAAACAGGCCGGACCGGATGGCGAACGCCTGCGTCTGAAAGACGGCGCGCTGTATGATGAGGCGCTGAAATATTGCATTAACTGCAAACGGTGTGAGGTCGCCTGTCCGTCGGACGTGAAGATTGGCGATATCATCCAGTGCGCCCGCGCGAAATACGATACGACGCGCCCGTCATTGCGTAACTTTATTCTCAGCCATACCGATCTGATGGGCAGCGTTTCAACGCCGTTCGCGCCGGTGGTCAATACCGCCACCGCATTAAAGCCAGTGCGCCAGTTGCTTGATTACGCGCTCAAAATCGATCATCGCCGCACCTTACCAAAATACTCTTTCGGCACCTTCCGCCGCTGGTATCGTAGCGTGGCGGCGCAGCAGGCTAAATACAAAGATCAGGTCGCCTTTTTCCATGGCTGTTTTGTGAATTACAACCATCCGCAGCTCGGAAAAGATCTGATTAAGGTGCTGAACGCAATGGGTACCGGCGTACAGTTACTGAGTAAAGAGAAATGTTGCGGCGTGCCGCTGATCGCTAACGGTTTTACGGATAAAGCTCGCAAGCAGGCTATCAGCAATGTGGAGTCGCTACGCGAGGCGATTGCCGTCAAAGGTATTCCGGTCATCGCCACGTCATCCACCTGTACGTTTGCGTTGCGCGATGAATATCCTGAAGTGCTGGACGTGGACAACGCCGGGCTGCGCGAACATATCGAGCTGGCCACCCGCTGGCTATGGCGCAAACTGGATGCCGGGAAAACGCTGCCGCTTAATCCTTTGCCGCTGAAAGTGGTCTACCATACGCCGTGTCATATGGAAAAAATGGGCTGGACGCTTTACACGCTTGAATTATTGCGGCAAATTCCGGGGCTTGAATTGACGGTACTTGATTCACAGTGCTGCGGCATTGCCGGTACGTATGGATTTAAAAAGGAAAACTATCCGACATCACAGTCCATCGGCGCGCCGCTGTTCCGCCAGATTGAAGAGAGCGGCGCCGACATTGTCGTCACCGATTGTGAAACCTGTAAGTGGCAAATTGAGATGTCTACAAGCAAACGCTGCGAACACCCCATTACGCTACTGGCGAAAGCGCTCGGCTAAGTAAAAAGCGCCGGAGCCCCTCCGGCGCCATTACTCTACTCACCAGGGCCGATTTTCCATCAGACATATACCCTTCATACTTCAAGTTGCTTATGTGTTGGCTACGGATTATTTTGGGTATAAACACGGATGTCTCTTTGCAATAACCTGCCCTATTTGGTTAACCATGACCGCTAACCCTCGGTGGCATGACAGATAACGACGTTACTGTTTATAGAGCAATATCTCTTGTATCGACGCGTTACCAGCCTCCTTTAAAGAGGGGGATAACTGAATATCTCCAATAATAATTGAGTGTTATGTGAATAATAATAAAATCAGGTCTATGCCTGATTTAATATATTTCCCACTAACAATAATATTTTTACAAATAATTATAAATTACATCATATTCGCTACTTTCACCTACCAGGAAACAGAGCAAAATGAATATATGTGTAAATTCACTTTACCGATTGAGCACACCGCAATTTCACAGTTTATATTCAGAAGAGGTGAGCGATGAGACGCTTGCGTTGTTGATTGGCGAAGTAGAGAACGGTAATCAGAATTGTATTGATCTGTTATGCAATCTTGCGTTACGCAACGATAACCTGGGACATAAAGTTGAGAAATTACTTTTTGATCTCTTTAGCGGAAAAAGATCGGGCTCACCAGATATAGACAAAAAAATCAATCAGGCTTGCCTTGTATTACATCAAATCGCCAATAACGATATAACAAAAAATAATACTGAGTGGAAAAAGCTACATGCCCCTTCCAGATTACTTTATATGGCCGGTTCCGCGACAACCGACCTTTCTAAAAAAATAGAAATAGCACATAAAATTATGGGCGACCAGTTCGCTCAGACAGATCAAGAACAGGTAGGAGTTGAAAATCTTTGGTGTGGTGCGCGAATGTTGTCGTCAGATGAGCTAGCAGCTGCAACGCAAGGTCTGGCTCAAGAATCACCTCTTCTCTCGGTAAACTATCCTATTGGGCTGATTCATCCTACCACCAAAGAAAATATATTAAGCACTCAGCTACTTGAAAAGATTGCTCAATCAGGATTATCTCACAATGAAGTCTTCCTGGTAAATACAGGAGATCACTGGCTTCTCTGTTTATTTTATAAACTTGCAGAAAAAATAAAATGCCTTATATTTAATACTTATTATGATTTAAATGAAAATACTAAGCAAGAGATTATAGAAGCAGCAAAAATTGCAGGCATATCAGAAAACGAAGATATTGATTTTATTGAAACTAATTTACAAAATAATGTACCCAACGGCTGTGGTCTATTTTGTTACCATACAATTCAACTCTTATCGAATGCAGGACAAAACGATCCTGCTACCACACTACGAGAGTTTGCGGAAAATTTCTTAACGCTTTCAGTAGAGGAACAAACACTATTTAACACCCAAACCCGGCGACAAATATATGAATACAGTCTCCAGTAATGGCGAGTACTTATCCTGAAATGATGCTCTGCCAAGAATTTATAAGTATATAAGGATGGGAAGGCCAGGCCTTCCCACTAAAAGTTCTATGCCGTCAATGATTCAACCACGTCTATCCAGCCATGCTCGCTGGTAATGTCCTCGCCATTAAGCCAGCGGCGCAGCATATTTAGCGCCATCATCGCGCAGACTTCCTGACGTATTGCCAGACTATACCGATTGGCGCTAAAACGCACGCGTAAGGCATACGTGCCATCCGGCATTTTTCTCAATAACTACGTTTTGCCGTGCTTACTGACTGAACAGATTTAAACATCACCAACCTGTTGTCCAGCGCCTCGGTGTAGAGCATCGTATCTACCCCGACCGCGACAAAATTCGCGCCCCACGCCAGACATTTCTGCGCCATTGCCGGATCGACCGCCAAAAAACCCGCCGCTTTTCCGGCGGCGCGAATACGATAAATACACGCTTCAATGATCCGCTGCACTTCCGGGTGTCCGGCATTATCGGGGTAACCCAATGAAGCAGAGAGATCTGCCGGACCGATAAAGACGCCATCAATGCCTTCAACCTCCAGAATCGCGTCAAGGTTTTCCAGCGCCACTTTGCTTTCAACCTGCACCAACAGGCAGAGCGACTCATTGGCCTGTGCCATATAGTTGTCGATTCTCCCCCAGCGCGCCGCACGCGCCACGCTCGCGCCAACGCCTCGTTGCCCCAACGGCGGGTATCGGGTAGCGGAAACGACCTGGCGCGCCTGTTCTGCGGTATCAACCATCGGGATCAGTAGCGTTTGCGCCCCGATATCCAGTACCTGTTTAATGAGCGCTTTACTTCCCTCGATCGGGCGAATCACCGGCTGGCTGGCGTATGGGGCGATGGCCTGTAACTGATGATACAAGTCCTGCACCGTATTAGGCGCGTGCTCGCCATCTATTAACAACCAGTCATAACCCGACGTCGCCGCAATCTCCGCCATATAAGAGGTGGTTGAACTGAGCCACAAACCAATTTGCGTATCCCCTTTACGTAATCCTTCTTTAAAAGGATTTGATAACAATGCGTTCATAGCGATCCTTACAACGTAGATAAGATTAATGATGCGCAGCGCCGGATTGCGCCACCGGACGATTAACGCTCAGCGTGAAGATAATTAATGAGCCAATGATGGCGACTCCGGCCAGCGTCAGCAGGCCCGCCGCATCGCTGGCAAACAACGTTTCCGCTTTTACGCGCAGAATTGGGGCAATAAAACCGCCCACAGCGCCAAACAGATTAACGAAACCAATTCCTGCCGCCAGAGCCGTACCGGAAAGTAGCTGCGTCGGCATGGTCCAGAATACGGGCTGAACGGCAATAAATCCTACTGCTGCAACACAGAGCGCCAGAATAGCGAGCACCGGAGAAACCAGACCTGACAGGCCAATGCCAATACCCGCAGCCAGTAACGTCACTGCCGCAACGTTACGGCGATCGCCGGTACGGTCGGAGTAGCGAGGAATAAGCCATGTGCCAAGCAAAGCCGCCACCCAGGGAACCGCTGTTACCACCGAAGCGGTAAAGCCCACTTTAGTGCCCAATAGCGCGGCAACCTGGGTCGGCAGGAAAAAGATGAGTCCGTATACCGCCACCTGAATCGTCAGATAAATAATAGCCAGTTGCCAGACGCGTCCATTACGCAGCGCATCCGCAAGCCTTGACGTGACCTTTTTCTCTTCTTCGCTCGCCAGTTGCCTGATAAGCGCGTTCTTTTCTTCCAGGCTAAGAAAACGCGCCTGCTGCGGAGTGTCATCAAGCCAGAAAAAGGTGAATATCCCTGCGCCAATCGCCAGTAGGCCTTCGATAACGAACATCCAGAACCATCCCGGGTGCCCCATAAAACCATGCATCTCCAGCAGAGCGCCGGAGAGCGGTGAACCCAAGGTTAACGCCAGCGGCGCGCCCATATAAAATAGCCCCATAATGCTGGCACGGTTACGCTGCGGGAACCATTGTGAAGTTAGATAGATCATGCCGGGGAAAAATCCAGCCTCCGCCGCGCCCAATAGCGTGCGGATTATCAGGAATTTTGCTTCACTATCCGCCCAGGCCATCGCAGCAGAGAGAAAGCCCCACAGCAGGGTAGTCGTGCCGATCCAGGTTCTTGCGCCAAATTTGCGCATCAGCAGGTTAGCCGGTACGCCAAGGAAAGCGTAAACCACAAAGAAAATACCGGCCCCTAGCGCGTAGGCTTCATTACTTAGCCCGGTATCTATCTGATAGGTCTCTTTGGCAAAACCAATATTTGAACGATCCAGAAACGCCAGTACATACAGCGCCAACATAAAAGGAATTAAACGTGCGCGGTTTTTCTTCACTACGCCGTCAAGTAAAGTGATGCTCATAGCAATATCCTCAACAGGATGAGGGCGTTGCCGTACAAAGGCAACGCACGAGTTATTAGTGGCTATAAGGGCGTTTCAAGTGACAGTCACGGTTAAGCTCGACGCCGAAGCCCGGCTTATCCAGCACTGATTTATGGATGCGTCCATTCACCGGCACCGGCTCATCCAGGAGAATCGGGTCAAATTGCGGACGCAGGGTGGAGCAGTCCGGGCTGGTCATCAGGAACTCGCTGAAAGGGGTATTAGTGAAAGTAATAACTGCATGGTGCGAATAGACAGACGAACCGTGCGGCACCACCAGTTGCCCGCGCGATTTGGCAAGCGCGGCGATCTCAACCAGCGTGGTTAATCCGCCGCACCAGCCAACATCCGGCTGCATAATATCAATGCCGGTTTCTGCCAGAGTGCGGAAGGATTGCAGCGTACCATGGTGTTCGCCGCTGGTAACCATCATCCCTGCAGGCGCGTTGCGTTTTAATTCGCGATAGCCTTCATACTGCTGCGGCGGCAGACACTCTTCAATCCATTTGAGATTAAATGGCGCACAGGCGTGAGCCAGTTTAGTCGCGTAGTTCACATCCTGACTCATCCAGCAGTCGAGCATCAGCCAGAAATCCGGCCCGCACTTTTCACGCATATCCGCCACCATCGCGGCATCTTTACGGATCCCCGCATCACCATCGTGCGGTCCCCAGTGAGCCGGCATTTTACCGCCGATAAAGCCCATTTCTTTAGCCAGATCCGGGCGTGCGCCGGTGGCGTAAAACTGAATTTCATCGCGCACCGCTCCGCCCAGCAATTTATAAACCGGCAGCCCAACCACCTTGCCAAACAGATCCCACAGCGCCAGATCCACACAGGAAATCGTGTTCATCACCAGACCGCCGGAACCGGAGTAGTACATGGTCGCGCCGAGCATCTGATCGTGAATAAGTTTGATATCGCTTACGCATTTGCCTTCAATAAACCGGTTAAGATGTTTTTCTACGATAAAACAGCCCATCTCCCCTGCTGTCGAAACGGCGAACCCCGTCTGCCCATTTTCCGCCTCTACTTCGACAATCAGCGTCCCTAACACGTTGATTCCAAAAGACTGACGAGACTGCTCATAGTCGCGATATTTGCTCATGGGAGTGGCGATATGGTCATCAATCCAGTGATTTCCTCCCTGGTCGTGATAATCCCCGCCGCCAGCCCCTTTCTCTGCGGTAGCGCCCCCAATAAACCAGGCTCGAACGTGTTTAATTTTAGGAAGAGTCATAATATTCTCCATTTTAAGATGCGAGTGAGTCGAAGGGACTTTTCCATCCCAACAGGCGTGAAATATCTTTGGCACAGGCAATAGCTTTACCGGCCAAATAATCAAGATTCTCTTCGTTGATTTGCAGGCGCGTGCCGACCACTGAAATTGCCGCGGTCAGTTCGTTTCTGGCATTAAATACCGGTGCGGCAACGCAGCGGACATCCGGATAATCCTCCCCGTTATCAAAGCTCCATCCACGCTGGCGAATGCGTTCCAGCTCATCATTCAATTGTTGCGGCTCGGTGATGGTGGTCAGCGTGGCTCGCTCCCATACCAGTTGTTCAATAATGGCTTTGCGTACGGCGGCCGGCTGCCATGCCAGCAGGCATTTGCCGATGCCGGAACGATAAAGAGAGAGGCTTTTCCCCCTCATGCGAGCGCACGCTGATAGTGGATGAGGATTCCACTTTCAGTATGTAATACGCATTTTCGTGGTCGATGATCCCCAAGTGACACAGCAGCCCGGTTTCATCCATCAGTTGTGTTAGACGAGGACGCGCCAGCTCCCGCAGATCCATCTTGCTGAGCGCATGACCCGACAATTCAACGAGCTTAGTCCACAGGCAGTAGTTATCCTGATGATCGAGGCTAATAAATCGCTGACGTTTTAATTCATTCAACAGCAGGTACGCGGTGCTTTTTGGAATACGCAGCGTTTCAATAATGATTGCCGCGCTGCATGGGCCAATACGCGCGATCAAATTGAGGATGTCGAGTGCGCGAGTAAGAGCCGGGACTTTACTTGATTCCAACATATTGGACTCCAGTCTGAGACACTGGAATCAGTGTGAAAGGTCAGTAGGGAAAAAATTGTGAAGCGCGTCAAAGCTTATCCGCCTTCCAACGGAGTGGAAGGGTTAACCATATAAATGTGAATTAACGCACGTATTACTTTGTATTCAGTACAATTGGCTGGACAAAAAAGCAGATGATATTGCCGGATAATGGCATAGCGGCCTTATCCGGCTCACGATGTCGTTCCCATCGCAGATAAGAGAAAGGGATTATGATGTCAATGATTCAACCACGTCTATCCAGCCATGCTCGCTGGTAATGTCCTCGCCATTAAGCCAGCGGCGCAGCATATTTAGCGCCATCATCGCGCAGACCTCCTGACGTATTGCCAGACTATACCGGTTGGCGCTAAAACGCACGCGTAAGGCATACGTGCCATCCGGCGTCGCCAGCGCGAAATTAAGATGTTCGTTTTCCAGCCCCGACACGGCCAGCGCCAGACCGGCATAATGATTGCTGCGCCGTTCTGTCGTCCAGTGCGCCGTTTGCGCCAGCGTCTCTTCCTGAGAAGGAACGACTTCGCTGGCAAGAACCGGCGCCCCGGCGCGGGAAAGCTGTAGCGCCAGTAAGCCGCTGGTGTATTGCTCGCTCAACGTCAGACTCAACTGCCTTTCCTGCAGGCGGCGGGCTATTTGCGCCGGCAGGTTTTCCGTACCTTCAAAAATCAGGTTCTGCCCGGCAACCCGTTTGACCTCTGGCCATAACGCCAGCATCGCCTCCCGTTGCGTCGCCGGGCCGGTCAACTTCAGTTCAATGATCGGCATTGATGAGCGATACCCCATCGTCACGCCGGGCGGCAACGGCAGTGAATCGAGACGCTGCGCCAGGTCGCTTTCTGAACGTCCAAAAGTCGTTAACCGCAGACAAAGCGGCGGCTCCGGCAGAGAAAAACGCGCGCGTAACCGCGGTAAGATTTCCTTCTCCACCATAACCTTAAATTCCGACGGTACGCCGGGGGTGAAAAACATCAGGCAGCGGTTGAGCTGTAGCGCAAATCCACAGGCAGTGCCGACCGAATTATTAATAAACTCCGCGCTGGCAGGCAGTTCCGCCTGTTTACGGTTGCTCGGCGCCATCACGCGACCGCGCTGCTGAAAGTAGCGTTCCATTTCGGTCAGCCACGCCTGGTGCAGTACTAATCCTTCGCCTTTTGCCGTTGCCGCGGCGAGCGCGCTTAAATCATCGCTGGTCGGCCCTAACCCGCCATTAACAATCAAAACATCAGCATGTTGACTGCGTTCACGCAAGATAGCGACCAGACTGTCCAGATTATCGCCTACCGTATTTCGCCGTGATAACGGAACGCCCTGATGAAAGAAAAAATCAGCCAGCCAGGCGGCATTGGTGTCAACGATTTGTCCGTGCAACACCTCATCCCCGGTGGATAGCATTTCCACATTTAGCATTGTGTTCTCCTGCTTTTATGATGAAAACACTATAACGCAAAGACGAATAGGACGTGGAAAGAAGAATGGCGGGAAAAGGAGGAATATGGCGCGACGATTGCCGCGCCGTTAGCATCAAAAACTGGCGTTTACGCCAACATAAAGGCCGTCAGCAATCGCATTGTCGCGGTTGCCGTCTTTACCCGCCAGGTTCAGGTAACGATAACCGGCTTCAATGCTCAGCGGGCGCATAATGGTGAAACGCGCGCCTGCATTCGCTTCTTCATAACTTTCGATACCGCTGGACAGCGAATCTGGTGAATAATAATACTCGCCGAACAGACGGAAGCTGTTGCCGATTTTCCATTGTAACCCACCGCCGACAGCCGCCGCATAGCCTTCATCGCTGTCTTTCGGATTGGTATAAATACCTTTACCGCCGACCGTCGCCAGCAGCGGTCCCACCGGAATGTTCAGCCCCAGACCCACGCCCGCAGCGTCGCCATCATCATCGTTGTGCATCCAGTTGCCGCTTAGCGCCAGTCCCGTCGATTCCGTACCAAAACCCACGCCAATGTTGGTGTAATCTTCGCCCGCCTGGCCGCTAATACTGATGGCCTGCGCCGATGCAGAAACGAACAGCATTCCGGCAAAACCTAATAATATGCTTTTTTTCATTTTTACCCTTTCCAGCAAGCACATAAAGAAAAACTCCCCAAAACGGCAGAATTGTACTGCCAGACGCTGAGGAATCAATGCACTAAGAAACCATTCCAAAAACATATTGTAACGAAATACTACTTTCGCCGTGACGCATCATTGCGCCATCACATGGCGACGCCTGCATCAACAAAATTAACAAAAAACGCAGTCTGCGTTATCGCTTCCATTTTTCACAAAGAATTTCGCAGAATGATTTGTTAAGCTGATGGCCTGGTGGTTTAAGGAAGCGACTTATGCGTCAACGAACTATAGTTTGCCCATTAATTCAAAATGATGGCTGTTATCTGCTGTGCAAAATGGCCGACAACCGCGGCGTCTTTCCCGGTCAGTGGGCGCTGTCGGGCGGCGGGGTCGAGCCAGGCGAACGTATTGAAGAGGCGCTGCGTCGGGAGATTCGGGAGGAACTCGGCGAGCAACTGATTCTGAGCGATATTACGCCGTGGACCTTTCGCGACGACATCCGTGTTAAAACCTACGCTGATGGCAGACAAGAAGAGATTTATATGATTTATCTCATCTTCGACTGTGTTTCCGCTAACCGCGATATATGTATTAACGACGAATTTCAGGACTACGCCTGGGTCAAGCCAGAAGAACTGGCGCTGTATGATTTGAATGTAGCGACACGCCACACATTAGCATTGAAAGGGTTATTATAATGACGACAGCCGCTTCAGGCTGTCTTTACGCTTTTAACATGCGGCTAGCCGGGAACAAATTCACCATCTAAAAAGAGTTTTCCGTTTTCCGCATGCATAACGAGCGCATTAAGATAGTCCGGATCAAACTTTACGCCGCGCTTATTTTTTGCAATATACGTCAAACAATGATTATGGGTAAAAATGACTATATTTTTATTCTGCGACTTTTTCAGTAACGTATTGATTGAAGCATAAATACCGCTGCCGCAATCCATCATTTTTTTATCCACCGTAAACGACCTGCCCGCGGAAAACCAGGTTGCCGACTGGATGGTGCGCACCGTATTACTGGAATAGAGATTGTAATTTTGTATATCGGCACTGAAGGCTTTACCCAGCGCTCTGGCATCTTGCGCACCGTTGACCGTAATCCCCGTGCTGTCTGACAGGCAGGTATTATCGGAACGATCGCACCGCTCGGCATGGCGGAATAACACGACTACCGGATGCTGCTTCGCCAGCGCCGCCAGCGCTTTACCGTTAATCTGCGGTAGACCGTTACCGCTCCAGGCATGTTGTGAGGTCAACCCGGCGATAATAACCAACGCCCCCGCCAGAGTCGCGAGATAGCGTTTGTTTTTAATAAAGCGTAGGGTAAATGCCAGCACATTAACCTCTCAGGCAGACAGTGCAGCTAACTTAATAGCAATACGATTAAAATGAAATTCCTCAACGGAAGACCAGGCCAGAAACATAAAAACAGCTTTTGGGCATGCATAAAATGCCTTAAACTTTCGGCGAAAGCAAAGCATAATTCCGTTAAAAATTATCTTTTTACTTCACTTTAATTTCTTAATGTTAATTTAATATTCATCCAGTAGGGTTCAGCTAAATGCGTTAAAAAATAAGCTCTTTTCTATTGCCGAAATATTTGAAAAGCGGCTTTCAATGGCTGAAGGAAAAATGATGTTGGACTTTTTGCCTTTCTCCCGTCCGGCGATGGGCGCGGAAGAGCTTGCTGCCGTTAAGACCGTACTGGACTCAGGTTGGATAACAACCGGCCCGAAAAATCAGGAACTGGAAGCGGCGTTTTGTCGGCTAACTGGCAATCAATATGCCGTTGCCGTCAGTTCAGCCACTGCCGGTATGCACATCGCGTTGATGGCGCTGGGCATTGGTGAAGGCGACGAGGTCATTACACCGTCAATGACGTGGGTTTCTACGCTAAATATGATCGTTTTACTCGGCGCGAACCCCGTCATGGTCGATGTCGATCGCGATACGCTGATGGTCACGCCTGAACATATCGAAGCCGCGATTACGCCACAAACCAAAGCAATTATCCCCGTCCACTACGCTGGTGCGCCCGCCGATCTGGACGCTATTTACGCTCTTGGCGAGCGTTATGGCATTCCAGTGATTGAAGACGCGGCGCACGCGACAGGAACCAGCTACAAAGGTCGCCACATTGGCGCCCGGGGCACCGCGATTTTCTCCTTCCACGCCATTAAGAACATTACCTGCGCTGAAGGCGGTATCGTCGTCACGGATAACCCGCAATTCGCCGATAAACTGCGCAGTCTCAAGTTTCACGGGCTTGGCGTTGATGCCTGGGATCGACAGAGCGGAGGACGCGCGCCACAAGCGGAAGTCCTGGCGCCGGGCTACAAATATAATTTGCCCGACCTCAACGCCGCTATCGCGCTTGCCCAGTTACAGAAACTGGATGCGCTTAACGCTCGCCGCGCCGCCATCGCAGCGCAGTACCACCAAGCAATGGCAGACCTGCCTTTTCAGCCTCTGAGCCTTCCGTCGTGGGAGCATATTCACGCCTGGCATTTATTCATTATCCGGGTCGATGAAGCCCGTTGCGGTATTACCCGGGATGCTCTGATGGCATCGCTGAAAACGAAAGGCATCGGCACAGGGCTGCATTTCCGCGCCGCGCATACGCAAAAATATTATCGCGAACGTTTCCCAACGCTCACGCTGCCTGACACCGAGTGGAACAGCGAGCGGATCTGCTCACTGCCGCTCTTCCCGGACATGACCGAGAGTGACTTTGATCGGGTCATTACCGCCCTTCATCAGATAGCAGGACAATAAGCATGTTTGACGCCGCCCCCATAAAAAAAGTCTCGGTGGTTATTCCTGTCTATAACGAACAGGAAAGCCTGCCGGAATTGATAAGACGCACCACCGCCGCCTGCGAGAGTCTGGGCAAAGCGTGGGAGATTTTATTGATAGATGATGGTAGCAGCGATAGCTCGGCGGAGCTGATGGTTAAGGCGTCCCAGGAGGCCGATAGCCATATCATCTCTATTTTACTCAACCGTAACTACGGTCAACATGCAGCAATTATGGCGGGGTTTAGCCATGTAAGCGGCGATCTTATCATTACGCTGGATGCCGATCTGCAAAACCCGCCGGAAGAGATCCCACGCCTGGTGGCGAAAGCCGATGAAGGGTTCGATGTGGTAGGCACCGTGCGCCAGAACCGACAGGACAGCCTGTTTCGCAAATCGGCGTCAAAAATCATTAATCTGCTGATCCAGCGCACAACGGGCAAAGCGATGGGCGATTACGGCTGCATGTTACGCGCCTATCGCCGCCCTATTATCGATACCATGTTGCGCTGCCATGAACGCAGCACCTTTATCCCTATTCTGGCCAACATTTTCGCTCGTCGGGCTACCGAGATCCCGGTGCATCACGCTGAACGTGAATTTGGCGACTCTAAATACAGTTTTATGCGTCTCATTAACCTGATGTATGACCTGGTGACCTGCCTGACGACGACGCCTCTGCGCCTGTTGAGCCTGCTGGGCAGCGTTATCGCCATCGGCGGGTTTAGCCTGTCGGTATTGCTTATTGTACTTCGCCTGGCGCTGGGACCGCAGTGGGCGGCGGAAGGCGTATTTATGCTCTTTGCCGTTCTGTTTACCTTCATCGGCGCGCAATTCATCGGTATGGGGCTGCTGGGCGAATACATCGGTCGCATTTATAACGATGTCCGCGCCCGCCCCCGCTATTTTGTTCAACAAGTTATCTACCCGGAAAGCACGTCGTTTACTGAGGAAAGTCACCAATGAAAGCCGTTATTTTTGCCTATCACGATATGGGATGTCAGGGCGTGCAGGCCGTACTGGATGCAGGATATGAGATTGCCGCGATTTTCACTCATGCCGACAATCCTGCGGAAAACACCTTTTTTGGCTCCGTCTCCCGGCTGGCGGCAGGATTAGGGATTCCGGTTTATGCGCCGGATAACGTAAACCATCCTATCTGGGTCGACCGCATCGCTGAGCTTGCGCCGGATATTATTTTTTCGTTCTATTACCGCAACCTGTTAAGCGAAGAAATTCTGCACCTCGCCCCGGCTGGCGCGTTCAATCTGCACGGTTCTCTATTGCCAGCCTATCGTGGCCGTGCGCCGCTAAACTGGGTTCTGGTTAACGGCGAAAGCGAAACGGGCGTAACGCTGCATCGTATGGTCAAACGTGCCGACGCCGGAGAGATTGTCGCCAGTCAACGCGTCGCTATTGCGCAGGACGATGTTGCGCTTACCCTGCATCATAAGCTATGTCAGGCCGCGCGCCAGTTACTTAATAGCATCCTGCCCACCATGAAATGCGGCAATATACCTTCTGTTCCTCAGCGTGAGTCTGACGCTACGTATTATGGTCGCCGCAGGCCGGAAGATGGCCTTATCGACTGGCACAAACCGGTTTCCACGGTGCATAACCTGGTGCGGGCGGTAGCCGCCCCCTGGCCCGGCGCGTTCAGCTATAACGGCTCGCAAAAATTCACTATCTGGTCTTCCCGAATTTGTCCGGATGCGCAAGGCGCGCTTCCCGGCTCGGTAATTTCGGTCTCTCCGCTGCGGGTCGCCTGCGCCGATGGCGCGCTGGAGATTATTACCGGCCAGGCCGGAGACGGCATTACTGTACAGGGCTCGCAGCTTGCACAGACGCTTGGTCTGGTGGCGGGCGCGTGTTTGAACCGTCCACCAGCGACCAGCGGTAAACGTCGCATTCGCGTTCTCATCCTCGGCGTCAACGGTTTTATCGGCAATCATTTGACCGAACGGTTACTGGATGAAGAGAATTACGAGGTCTACGGTATGGATATCGGCAGCAACGCCATTAGCCGATTCCTGCTCCACCCTCGCTTTCATTTCGTGGAGGGAGATATCAGCATCCACTCAGAATGGATCGAATATCATGTCAAAAAATGCGATGTCGTACTGCCGCTGGTAGCAATTGCAACCCCGATTGAATACACCCGCAACCCGCTGCGCGTCTTTGAACTTGATTTTGAAGAAAACCTGCGGATTATCCGTTATTGCGTGAAATACCGTAAACGCGTGGTTTTCCCGTCTACCTCTGAAGTGTACGGCATGTGTACGGACGCCTCTTTTGACGAAGACAAATCGAATCTGATCGTCGGGCCGGTGAATAAGCCGCGCTGGATTTACTCCGTTTCCAAACAGCTTCTCGACCGGGTGATTTGGGCTTATGGCGAAAAAGAGGGATTGCGCTTCACGCTTTTCCGTCCCTTTAACTGGATGGGGCCGCGGCTGGATAGCCTGAACGCGGCGCGTATCGGCAGTTCACGCGCGATAACGCAGTTGATTCTGAACCTGGTAGAAGGGACGCCGATCAAGCTTATCGACGGCGGTCAGCAGAAGCGCTGTTTCACCGATATTCGTGACGGGATCGAAGCATTATTCCGCATTATTGTGAATGAGGGCGATCGGTGCGATGGCAAAATCATTAATATCGGCAACCCTGACAACGAAGCCAGTATTCAGGAACTGGCGACGCTGTTGCTCGACAGTTTTGATAAGCATCCGCTGCGCTGCCATTTCCCACCATTTGCCGGTTTCCAGGTCGTCGAAAGCCGTAGTTATTACGGCAAGGGTTATCAGGATGTCGCACACCGGAAACCCAGTATCGACAATGCCAGGCGCTGTCTGGACTGGGAGCCGTCTATTGCGATGCGTGATACGGTTGAAGAAACGCTGGACTTCTTTCTGCGTAGCGTCGATATCGCGGAACGCGCATCATGACGAAAGTCGGTTTACGCATTGACGTTGATACCTTGCGAGGAACGCGTGAAGGTGTTCCCCGGCTGCTGGCGACATTGCATCGCCACGGCGTTCAGGCCAGCTTTTTCTTCAGCGTCGGGCCGGACAATATGGGACGCCATCTTTGGCGTCTGATAAAACCGCGATTTTTATGGAAAATGCTACGTTCAAACGCCGCCTCGCTCTACGGTTGGGATATCCTGCTGGCCGGCACCGCCTGGCCGGGAAAAAATATCGGCAACGCTAATGCCGGGATTATTCGTGAAACGGCAACATACCATGAGACGGGACTACATGCCTGGGATCACCATGCGTGGCAGACTCACAGCGGCCACTGGAGTATCCGCCAGCTTGAAGAAGATATTGCGCGCGGCATAACGGCGCTTGAGGCCATTATCGGAAAACCCGTCACCTGCTCAGCCGCGGCCGGCTGGCGAGCGGATGGGCGCGTTGTTCGTGCGAAAGAACCGTTCAACCTGAGGTATAACAGCGATTGCCGTGGAACCACCTTATTCCGTCCGCTACTGATGCCGGGCCAGACAGGGACGCCGCAAATCCCGGTCACCTTACCCACGTGGGATGAGGTTATCGGCCCCGCCGTTCAGGCGCAGTCGTTCAATACCTGGATTATTTCCCGTATGTTGCAGGACAAAGGCACGCCGGTATATACCATCCATGCGGAAGTCGAAGGTATTGTCCATCAGCCGCTGTTTGAAGATTTGCTCGTTCGTGCACGCGATGCGGGGATCACCTTTTGTCCTCTGGGCGAACTGCTGCCGGCATCGCCTGAGTCTCTGCCGTTGGGGCAAATTGTACGTGGACACATCCCTGGCCGTGAAGGTTGGCTGGGGTGTCAACAGGCAGTGAGCGCCTCATGATGAAATCGATACGCTATTATCTGGCTTTCACCGCGTTTATCGCGCTCTACTATGTTATTCCTGTCAACAGCCGCCTGCTCTGGCAGCCGGATGAAACACGCTATGCCGAAATAAGTCGGGAGATGCTGGCGTCTGGCGACTGGATCGTGCCGCATTTTCTGGGATTACGTTATTTTGAAAAACCGATAGCCGGTTACTGGATAAACAGTCTGGGTCAGTGGCTTTTTGGCGCTACCAATTTTGGCGTGCGGGCCGGCGCTATTTTAACGACATTGCTGGCCGCAGCGCTGGTGGCGTGGCTGACGTTCCGCTTATGGCGGGATAAACGTACCGCGTTGCTCGCCTCCGTGATCTTTCTCTCCCTCTTTGCCGTTTACAGTATCGGGACGTATGCGGTACTCGACCCGATGATCGCGCTTTGGCTTACGGCCGGGATGTGTTGTTTCTGGCAGGGGATGCAGGCCACGACCCGAACGGGCAAGATTGGGATGTTTTTGCTACTGGGCGCAACCTGCGGTCTGGGTGTATTAACTAAAGGGTTCCTCGCCCTGGCCGTACCGGTGGTGAGCGTGCTGCCGTGGGTTATTGTTCAGAAACGCTGGAAGGACTTTTTGCTTTACGGCTGGCTGGCGGTCTTGAGCTGCTTTGTGGTTGTCCTTCCCTGGGCGATCGCCATTGCGCGACGCGAAGCCGATTTCTGGCATTACTTTTTCTGGGTGGAGCATATCCAGCGATTCGCCATGAGCGATGCCCAGCATAAAGCCCCTTTCTGGTACTATCTGCCGGTGCTGCTCGCGGGAAGTTTACCGTGGCTGGGGTTACTGCCTGGCGCGCTTAAACTGGGCTGGCGCGAGCGAAACGGCGCATTCTATTTGCTCGGATGGACGATCATGCCGCTTCTCTTTTTCAGCATTGCGAAAGGGAAACTGCCCACCTATGTTCTTTCCTGTTTCGCACCGATAGCGATACTCATGGCGCGCTTCGTCCTGCATAACGTAAAAGAAGGCGTCGCCGCGCTACGTGTCAACGGCGGGATCAACCTGGTGTTCGGGATAATCGGGATCGTCGCGGCGTTTGTCGTCTCCTCATGGGGCCCGCTGAAATCGCCGGTGTGGACGCATATCGAAACCTATAAAGTGTTTTGCGTCTGGGGCGTCTTTACTGTTTGGGCGTTTGTGGGCTGGTATAGCCTCTGTCATAGCCCAAAATACCTATTACCCGCGTTTTGTCCGCTGGGACTGGCGCTGCTGTTCGGCTTTTCCGTCCCCGACAGGGTGATGGAGTCCAAACAGCCACAGTTTTTGTCGAAATGACCCAGGCGCCTTTGGCATCAAGCCGCTATATTCTTGCCGACAGCGTGGGCGTCGCCGCCGGGCTGGCCTGGAGTCTGAAACGAGACGATATTATGCTCTACGGACACGCGGGCGAACTCAGGTATGGTCTTAGCTATCCTGATGTACAGAATAAATTCGTTAAAGCCGACGATTTTAACGCCTGGCTCAACCAGCATCGTCAGGAGGGCATTATTACGCTAGTACTTTCAATAGACAAAGACGAAGACATCAGCGCACTTTCCCTTCCCCCTGCGGACAATGTTGATTATCAGGGGCGTCTGGTGTTAATTCAGTATCGGCCTAAATGATCGGCATCGTTCTGGTGCTTGCCAGTCTGCTCAGCGTTGGCGGTCAGCTCTGCCAGAAGCAAGCGACACGGCCATTGACGACGGGCGGACGCCGCCGTCACTTGATGCTGTGGCTGGGCCTGGCGCTGATATGCATGGGTGCAGCGATGGTGCTGTGGCTGCTGGTGCTACAAACCCTGCCGGTGGGAATTGCTTACCCGATGTTGAGTCTGAATTTTGTCTGGGTCACGCTGGCGGCCTGGAAAATCTGGCATGAACAGGTTCTGCCCCGCCACTGGTTGGGCGTCGCATTAATTATCAGCGGCATTATCATTCTGGGGAGTGCGGCATAATGGGCGTAATGTGGGGACTGATAAGCGTTGCGATTGCCTCCCTCGCCCAGTTGAGTTTAGGATTCGCCATGATGCGACTGCCATCGATAGCGCATCCACTGGCGTTTATTTCCGGGCTGGGCGCATTTAATGCCGCGACCCTGGCGCTATTCGCCGGTTTGGCGGGGTATCTGGTTTCCGTCTTCTGCTGGCAGAAAACATTACACATGCTCGCGCTCAGCAAAGCCTATGCGCTGCTGAGTCTCAGTTATGTGCTTGTCTGGGTAGCCTCAATGTTGTTACCCGGTTTGCAAGGCGCTTTCAGCCTAAAAGCGATGCTCGGCGTATTGTGCATTATGGCGGGGGTGAATGCTGATTTTTCTGCCCGCCAGATCATGATGGCTTGCGCGTCAACCGCTGCCATTCGTCGCAGGAATAACAGCGTGCATCAACGATTTTTAAGGTCTGGTGTTTTTCCCGATTAATACAATACTGCGCATCCTGTAAAGGCGACAGGATATCGCCGGGACTCAGTAATATCATGGAATTCGCCTCGGCGATCATTTTTAGCGAACCGCCGCTATCGCACAGCACCAGAACATGGCACGCCCTCTTTTTGACATAATGCGATTTCTTAACCAACCATTCCATAGCGCCCCCGTTTCACGCTGATTGTTCATAACACGTTACACATCAACGGATAAACAAAACGGCAATAGCGATGGAATGGTTGTATATTAACCTAACATTAATTTTTACAGATCTTACACACCCACTGCTGGAGCGCACGGCGAGATATTTTAATCCCTCCGTTTTTCAGTTCTGACGGCAGCGTCAACCAGCGAACCGGCTGTTGAAAACGCGCCAGCTTATCGCGAACCCATTCAGCGAGGTTCACGTCTCCGGCCTGCGATGCATACTCCACAACCGCAACGGGACGATGGCCAAACTCTTTATCTTCTACCGGCACGACAAAGGCTTGTTGCACCAGCGGATGCGCGTTAATAACGCGTTCGACTTCCTCCGGCTGAATGCCTTCGCCGCCGCTAAAGAACAAGTTGTCCAGCCGCCCGGCGATGGTTAGCCTGCCGTGGTTCAGCTCGCCGCGATCGCGCGTGGCAAACCAGCCTTCGTCATTAACCAGCGGGATCAGTTTGCCATCACGCCAGTAACCTTCCGCCATACTGGCGGCGCGCAGCCAGACTTCATTATCGACGATTCTGATCTCTCTGCCGGGAAGCGGCGCGCCCACATCATCCGAACCATCGGCCTCTTTGGCGCATACCGTAGACGCGAACTCCGTGAGCCCATACCCGCACCAGCAGCGAATCCCTTGTTTGCTGGCCGGTCGGTGAGTTCAACCGGAATCACCGCGCCGCCGAGCAAAACGGCTTTCAGCGTCACCGCCGCCCGATTCGCCAACAGCCGCCACAGCTGCGTCGGCACCAACGAAGCATGAGTACAACCTGCCAGCATCTGCTCCAGCGGTTGCTTATCGCGTACCGTCATGCGCGCCCCGGCGAAGAGCCAACGCCACATAATACCCTGCCCGGATACATGAAACAGCGGCAGCGATAGCAGCCAGTCATCCTGAGGGCCAAACGGCATTAGCGAAAGCACCCCCTGCGCGCTGGCAAGATGCGCCTGGCACGTATGTACGGCCGCTTTTGGCAATCCTGTGGAACCCGATGTCAGCGTCATGGAAACCAGACGCTGCGGTTGCCAGGCCACGGCATACGCCGCTGTGCTCTTTTGTATCTGCAACGCGGTTAACCCGGAAAACGCGTTTTCGCCTTCCAGTGTCAGCGCAAAACGCAGCGTTAACTTCGGCACCAGCGCCTCCAGCAATGTCTGGGGCAACTGCGGGTTGACGGGCAGAACCCGCGCGCCGCACTGCATCAGCGCAAGCCATGCCAACAGAGTGCGCGGCTGATTCCCGGCGCGCAGCAGGACACCGTCGCCCTCGCGTACGCCCTGCGCGGCAAACCCGCCCGCCAGCGCATCAATACGCTCACAGAGGGCGCGCCAGCTTAGCACTTCATCGTTCAGGCGCAGAGCGGGCGCCTGACTGCGAACCTGACGCCAGTGGCGCCACGGCCAGTCCGTGAATGTCATAACAGTCGTTCCAGCTCATCACGCTTCAGACAAGGCAACGCGTTACCAGGCCAGGGGCGAATCTGTTGCGCCTGCATCAGATGCAAGGTATCCAGTCCGGGCAGCGTTCCCGGCGTCAACCAGGCGGCAATCCGCGCCAGTTGCGTCAGGCCGAGGCTGGACTCGATCGAAGAGCTGATGACCGCCGTCAGTCCCAACGCATGGGCGGCAGCGACTTGCTCACGCACTTTATCAAGCGATCCGGTCAGCGTAGGTTTGATAACCACAGCCCTGACGCCCTCTTCGGCTTCAAAGGTGAAATCCGCTTCGCGCAGACTTTCGTCCCAGGCAATCGCGATGCCGGTTTCACGGGCAAAGGCGCGGGAATCATCCCGCGTCTTACACGGTTCTTCGAGAAAGGCGATACGAGCGCGGTAGTCCGGATTAACGTACTTTGCGAACTGTTGGGCTTTTAGCGGCGTCCAGGCGCGATTCGCATCCAGACGCAGATGCAGATCCGGGATCGCCTCCAGCAGCAAATTAACCACCATGCCGTCACGTACCGCTTCATAGAGACCCACTTTGACCTTAGCGATTTTCTCGCCGGGCATATCGGCAAGCCGCAGCACCAAATCGTCAGGATCGCCAGTGCATAACGGCGCAGCGCGATAGTCCGCCGCCTCCGGCAAGACGCCAGTCAGTTCCGCCAGCGCGCAGCTTGCGCCAAACGCGACCGAAGGCATCTCCGGTAATCCCTCGCTCCCCTGAAGCCAGTCGTTCACCCACGTCAGAAGCGCCGTCTGCGCCTCTTCCCACGTTTCCTGACTGAAGCCCGGCAGCGGGGAGATCTCTCTCCCCACCCTTCACGCTCGCCGTCACGAAGACAAACATACAGCCCGTCGCGAGTTTTTAACCGCCTGTCGCGCAGAACCACCCCCGCGTCCATGGGAATCTGCCAGCGGTATACCTGCGCGCTACGCATTATGGGTTCCGTTTGAATTTGCTGAAGTCAGGCTGACGCTTCTGGTTAAAGGCGTTACGGCCTTCCTGCCCTTCTTCCGTCATGTAGAACAGCATGGTAGCGTTGCCCGCCAGCTCCTGCAGCCCGGCCTGACCGTCACAATCGGCATTCAGCGCCGCTTTCAGGCAACGCAGCGCCATCGGACTGTTTTGCAACATTTCGCGGCACCAGCGCACGGTCTCTTTTTCCAGATCCGCCAGCGGCACAACGGTGTTAACCAGCCCCATATCCAGCGCCTGTTGCGCATCGTACTGGCGGCACAGGAACCAGATTTCACGCGCTTTCTTCTGACCAACGATACGCGCCATATACGAAGCGCCCCAGCCGCCGTCAAAAGAGCCGACTTTCGGACCGGTCTGGCCGAAGATGGCGTTTTCCGCCGCGATGGTCAGGTCGCACATCATGTGCAGCACATGACCACCGCCGATGGAATATCCCGCGACCATCGCGACAACCGGTTTTGGACAGGTGCGAATCTGGCGCTGGAAATCCAGCACGTTCAGGTGATGCACGCCGGAGTCATCCTGATAACCGCCGTAATCGCCGCGCACCTTCTGGTCGCCGCCCGCGCAAAACGCTTTATCGCCTTCGCCGGTCAGAATAATCACGCCCACGTTGTCGTCGTAACGGGCATCCGCCAGCGCCTGAATCATCTCTTTGACGGTCAACGGACGAAATGCATTGCGCACCTGCGGACGATTAATAGTGATTTTTGCAATACCGTCGGTGGATTTTTCATAACGAATGTCGGTGTAACCCTCCGAGCAGTCGTGCCATTCTACCGGTGCGTAAAGCATTGTTTCATCAGGATAGATCATAGTGTGTCCTTTAGTCAGAGACGCAGAATCTGAGCCAGACTGTCTACCACGCCAGCGGGGTTTTCCCGATGCGCGTTGTGTCCGGCGTTACGAATGACATGGCATGTCGCCGCCACTTCCTGCGCCAGGGCGCGGAATTTGCTGTCGCGTTCGCCACATAAATAATAAAACGGAAATGCCAGCGCGTTGAGCGCCTCGCGTAAATCCGGCTGGACGGCAAGCGATGTCGCCTCCAGCATCGCAGCCAGCGTTTCGCCGTTATTCTGGCTACGCAGCGCCGTTAGCGCCTGCCTTTGCTGCGCCGTCAGCGAGGCGAACACCGGCTGCTGATACCAGTCGTGAAAAACCTCAGTCAAGGGTTCATGACGAAAACGCTCTGCCCAGCGCCCGTCGGACAATCGTCTTTCAGCGCGCGCCCGTTCATTTTGCAGCCCCGGATGACCGCCTTCGACCACCAGGCCGCACAGGCCGGGTATTCCCTGGCAGGCTGCCATCATCGCCACACGGCCGCCAAGGGAGTATCCCACCAACCAAAACTTTAGTATGTTGTAACTAATTAACGTGGCGCGCAGTAATCTGATGACATCGGCAAAGCCGCCGACCGGAATAGCCGCAGATCCGCCATGTCCCGGTAAGTCAATATAAAGCCGCGAACAGCCGTGAAACTGTTCGCCAACCGGCTGCCATTCGCGGCAATCGCCAGAAAAACCGTGCAGGAAAACCAGTGAGGGCGCCCCAGGCTGTCCGGGCATGTGCTGCGCGTGCAACATCATAGATGGCTTACCTGAGCCAAAAGTTGCTGCAACGTCTGCGCGCCGTCCGTATCGTTTACCACCAGCTCAATCACCGTCGTCGCCGGGGTTCGCCACGCGCCAGCCAGCGCAGACTCCAGTTCTTCCCAGTTTTCCGGGCGATGATAGCGCAGGTTAAACATGGCGGCCGCATGGTCAAAATGGACGTTTTGCGGCATCAAATAAAAGCGCTCGCGTTTGCTTTGCGGCGTCGGCAGCAGGGAAAAGATCTGCCCGCCGTTATTGTTGACCACAATCAACACAAACGGCGCGGATACCTGACGTAGTAACGCCAGCGCGTTAAGATCGTACAGCGCGGATAAATCGCCGACGATAGCCAACGTCGATTTGGCGCTGGCGCGCTGCACGCCCGCCGCCGTGGAAAGCAGGCCGTCAATGCCGCTCGCCCCGCGATTGCTGTATACCGGATAGCCGGCCGGCAACTGCGACAGCGCGTCGATCAGACGCACCACCAGACTATTGCCCACGAACAATTGCCCCTGCTCCGGCAGATAGTCGCGGATACGGTGCGCCAGTTGCGCTTCGCCAAAGGTGTCTCGCTGCGCGACCACCCGTTGCCACGCCAGTTCCGCCAGACGCGGGATCCCTACACACCACGGTTTACGTTTTTCCGCCGGATGCAGTTCCAGCCAATCGGCGATTTTCGCTACCAGTCTGCGTCCACGATGGTGCGCAGGGTCCAGACGACCTTCAATATTGTCGATTACCCAGTACTCTTCCGGCTCGCAGGTTGCCTGCCATTGCAGTAAGCGTTTTCCGGTAAGGCTACTGCCAAGCTGGACGACAATTTGCGCCTGCTGCAGTTCGGTCACCGCTTTGGCGTTGCCGAGCCACAGGTCGGCGCACGGCAGCGGCTGCCCGGTTTGCGACAATACGTCGCCAATTAATGGCCATCCCAGAGTTTGCGCCCACTGCGCCACTTTTTTGCCTTCTTCCGCGCTCATACGCCCGGCGACAACGACACCGCGTTTTTGTCGCCAGAAGAACCAGTCGCGCTGTTTGTCGCTTGCCAGTCGACGCGCTTCGCGCAGCCAGGGTTTTTCATCCTGCCACCAGTCGCCGAGACGCTGCTGCCAGACCAGACCGGTGTCATTCATATCGCCATACAGCGGTTCGGCAAAAGGACAGTTAATGTGCAGCGCGCCCGCATGAAGCATGGCGAGCGCATTGTCGATGGTCGACACCAGCCAGCGCGCCGGAATATCCTGCGTGGGACGCGGCAACGACAGAGTTTGGGAGGGGTGCGAGGCAAACATCCCCGCCTGACGGATCGCCTGGTTGGCGCCGCAGTCAATCAGCTCCGGCGGGCGATCGGCGGTAAGGAAAATGAGCTTCTCGCCCGTCAGACCCGCCTCAATCAGCGCCGGATAGAGGTTCGCCACGGCGGGACCTGAAGTGACAATAACGGCAACCGGCTGTTGGCCGACTTTCGCCAGCCCCAACGCCAGATGACCAAGCCCACGCTCATCAAAGTGCGTATGGTGAATAAAAGCAGGATTTCTGCCGCCGCCAACGTGAGCGGCGTGGAACGGGAACCAGGGGCGATACAAACATGCCTGACGCCATGACGGGTTAAGGCTTCCAGGATGACCGCCGCCCAGCGCCGGTTAAATGCACTTACTGACATGAGTTTGTCCGGTATCAATCATTGGGACTAAGTATAAAGAGCTGCAAAAATGGATTATTGATATGGGTCGGGAATATGTGACTCATTACGCGTCCATCTGCAATAAGGTACGTAACCCGGCCGCTTTATTATCTATTTCCTGCCATTCCTGTTCCGGATCGGAGCCGCGGACGATTCCCGCGCCGGCATACAACCGCACCACATTGGCCGTCACTTTGGCTGAACGTAACGTCACGCAAAACTCACTTTGCCGCGTGGAGAGATAGCCTGCCGACCCGGCATACCATTCACGTTCGAACGGCTCATGTTGTTCTATAAAACAACGCGCGGGTTCACGAGGGATCCCGGCGACCGCTGCGGTAGGCTGTAACTGGTGCAGGCAGAGCGTGTCGTCCGCCTGATTAAGCGCCGTCCAGATACAGCGGCGCAAATGCTGTACCTTGCGCAGTCTGAGCACCTGCGGCGGCAGCACATCCAGCGAGTGGGTGCAGTTTTGCAGTCGCTGGCAGATGTCTTCGACAACCAGCATATTTTCTCGCTGGTTTTTATCGTCTTTCATTAACCATTCGCCAAGCTGCCAGGCTTTATGGTTATCCGGATGGTTCGCCACCGTCCCGGCCAGCGCTTCGGTACGCAGCGCCGTTTCACGACGCCGCCAGAGCCGCTCCGGCGATGATCCCAGAAAGGCGGTATCGGCGGAAAAGGCCATAAAAAAGTGGTAGCAGTTGAGATTTAAACGACGACTGGACGCCATCATCGCAGCGGCATTGACCGGACGGGAGAATTTTAAGTCGGTGGCCCGCGCCAGCACAACTTTATCAAACGCCTCTTGCGCAATGGTGTGGGTGGCCTGCTGAATCAGCTTCACCCAACCGTCTTTGTCCGGCCAGTGTTGTTCGCTCGTGAGCGAAAGGCGCAGCGCCGGAACAGGCTTAATACCGACCAGAGAAGCGAGAAACGCTTTCGCCAGGCGCGCATCATCGCGTAGCGAAACGTCACTGTGCAGATGTAAGCGTAAGGTCGCCGTACCACCGCTACGTCGCCACTCCAGCCGCGGCAGCAATAAGTAGCCCTCTTTCGGCTCGAACGCATTCAGCCCCCAAATACGCAGGTCAGGCTGCGCGTACTGACGTAAAAACCGTTGCGCCAGATCGAGCGATGAAAATACGGTGATGGCCCCGAGAACGGCAGCTTCTTCGTCGCCATTGCGCTGTTGCCAGTAGAATTGCGGAAAGGATGACTGGCTGGCCAGCCAGCTCAATGCATCGAAGGCATCGTTTAAAGGGAAAGGCGCATCGAAAACGCAAAGCCCTGGCGTCGCCGGTATCTCTTGCGATAGCTGACGCGTCAGATTTTCCAGCGCAGTAGTAATAGAATGCACGCGGCCCCTCCCTGTTAAAAACCCCACATTATACGGGGTACTGCCCTAAAAAAGCAGTACCTCATTTAGGGAGGGTTGCAATTCTGTTCAGTGGGGGGATTTAGCGCCGCGCCAGCAGCAGTCCAAGCACCAGTCCTACCGCCGCGCCTACGCCAATACCCTGCCAGGGTTTTTCATGAACGTAGTCATCCGCTTTATAAACGGCCTGCTTTGCCCGGTAATAATAGCTATCCGACGCATGGCTTACGCGGTTTTTCACCTCTTCCAGCGCTTGTTCCGCGCGGGCTTTCAGCTCAATGTATTTTTGATCGGCGGGATCGCCTGAGGAACGTAAAACCTCTTCCAGCGTTTCGCTGAGCAAAGTCAGATCATCATCAACACGTGATTCACCAAATTGATATGACATTCTCATTCTCCGTTGTGTTAACACCTGCTCCTAACTATAGTCAACGGTTTCGGTTTATGCCTGATGAACCTCCCGCGCCATTCCCCGGTGCGGAATGCCGTCTTCGTCATAAACATCGGTGACCGGAATAAAACCAAACCGCGCATAAAAAGGTTGCAGATGCGCCTGCGCCCCCAGATATAGCGGCTTATCCGGCCAGTGCCGCCCACAAGATTCCAGCGTTTTCGCCATTAATTGCTGGCCCAGTTTCGCCCCTCGCCGCATCGCTGACGATCACCCGGCCAATGACAACCGGGTCTGATTCGTTATCACTTTTCAGAATCCTCGCATACGCCACCAGCTCATCCTGATGCCAGCCCAGAATATGCCGATTGTCGCCGACTAAATCATCGCCATCCACATCCGTAAGGACAGCGCTGTTCTACCACAAAGACCGCGCAGCGCAATTTGAGTAACGCGTAAAGTTGAGGAACGGTAAGTCGCTATGGTGGAGATCCTGCCAGTCAATCATGATGCGCTCCTGTGTTGTGGTAATCTTGGGTTAAACGATAACCAAACGTATGGACAAGATGGAATTAATTTTTTAGGTACGTCCGCAGGCGTTCCCACACGCTCACGCAATGTAACGGCAATTTTATTACATCTGCAACATCCAACGCAGCCGGGAGTATGGCTTTTTGATTGCGGCGAAGGGACACAGCATCAAATGCTTAATACCGCGTTTCATCCCGGTAAGCTTGAGCGCATTTTTATCAGCCATCTTCACGGCGATCATCTGTTTGGCCTGCCGGGTCTGCTATGCAGCCGGTCGATGGCGGGGAATCCCCATCCGCTAACCGTATACGGGCCTCAAGGCGTGCGTGAGTTTATTGCAACCACACTGCGCCTTAGCGGTTCATGGACCGATTTTCCGTTGCAAATTGAAGAAATTAGCGCTGGCGATATTCTTGACGACGGTCTGCGTAAAGTGACCGCGTTCAGGCTGGAGCATCCACTGGAGTGCTACGGATATCGCGTTGTTGAACATGACAAGCCTGGCGCGCTGAATGCCAGGGCGTTAAAAGCCGCAGGCGTTACGCCCGGCCCGCTGTTTCAGGCGTTGAAGGCAGGAAAAACCGTCACGCTTGCCGATGGAAGGCAGATCAATGGCGCCGACTACCTTGCTCCCGCCGTGGCCGGGAGATCAGTGGCGATTTTCGGCGATACCGCGCCCTGCGAGGCCGCCTCGCACTGGCGCAGGGTGTGGATGTGATGGTTCATGAAACCACGCTGGATGCGTCAATGGAGGAGAAAGCCAACGCTCGCGGACACAGCTCCACCCGTCAAACCGCGACGCTGGCGCGGGAGGCTGCCGTTGGTCGGCTGATCATGACCCACATTAGCTCACGCTATGACGATAAAGGCTGTCAGCGCTTACTGGCGGAATGCCGAGCTATTTTCCCGGCGACGGAGCTGGCTTACGATTTTTCTGTTTTCCCGGTTTAGCGCTCCATTTTTTGTCCTCATTGCCGATAACACTAAAAAAGGCAGGCTTTCATAATGAGGTTAGGATGGACAATTTTCAGAAAGATATTGATGACAGGGCCAATTTAACCCTGTCCAACCGTTTTGAACTGCTGTTATTCCGTCTTGGTACATCGCTGCATGAACAGAAGTCAGAGCTGTTCGGTATCAATGTATTTAAGCTGCGCGAAATCGTACCTATGCCCGCCTTTACGCGCCCGGCAGGCATGAAAGCGCCGCTATTGGGCATGGTCAATATTCGGGATCAGGTCATTCCGGTGATTGATTTGCCAGCGGTAGCGGGCTGCAAGCCGGAAACCGGGCTGAATATTTTGCTGATCACCGAATATGCGCGCAGCGTACAGGCATTTGCCGTCGAGTCGGTGGAAAATATTATGCGTCTTGACTGGCAACAGGTGCATACCGCCGAGAAAGCCGTCAACGGTCGCTACATCACCAGTATTGCCTGCCTGGATGACAACAAAGAAACCAACAACCTGGCGCTGGTGCTCGACGTTGAGCAGATCCTTTATGATATTGTCCCCTCCAGCCACGATCTGCGCGCCACCAATCTGAAGACCAATAAATTTTATATTACCCCCGGCGCGGTTGCCATTGTGGCGGAAGACTCAAAGTCGCCCGCGCGATGCTGGAAAAAGGGCTGAACGCGATGGAAATTCCGCATCAGATGATGACCGGGAGAGAATCCAGCAACTGGCGCAGGAAGCGGAGGCCGAAGGTAAGCCAATTAGCGAGAAAATCGCGCTAGTCCTGACAGACCTTGAGATGCCGGAGATGGATGGCTTTACGTTAACGCGTAAAATTAAAACCGATGAACGGCTGAAAAAGATCCGGTTGTTATTCACTCTTCCCTTTCCGGCAGCGCCAACGAAGATCATGTGCGTAAGGTGAAAGCCGACGGCTACGTGGCCAAGTTTGAGATTAACGAACTCTCTTCAGTGATACAGGAAGTGATGGAACGCGCGGCGCAAAACATCAGCGGCCCGCTGGTAAGCCGGCAGTTGCTAAGTTAAATTCCGGTCGCTGAGACCTTACAGGCCGGATGGCGGCGCAAGCGCCTTATCCGGTCTACCGTCCTGAGTCATTTTAAAGAATGACATCAGGTAATAAAAAACCCGCTTCGTGAAGCGGGTTTTTCGTTTTTACTTATTGCTTACATCAACGGCGTCGCTAACTGCACAAGGCTAATCAGCGGCTGCGGCCAGACGCCCAGTACCAACACCAGCAACGCGGAGATCAGCACCACGATACCGCCTGCGCTGTACTGCCAGTTTGTCGGCGCGTCGCGTCCCGGTTGCTGCGGCGCGTGCAGGTAGAGACTCACCGCAACGCGCAGGTAGTAGTACAAACCAATCGCGGAACCCACCACCACGGCGGCGACCAGCCACCACAGGCTGGCCTGAACGCCGACCGCCAGCACGTAGAATTTGCCGATAAAGCCCAGCGTCATTGGGATACCTGCCAGCGACAGCATCATCACCGTCATCACCGCGGCAAGAACCGGACGGTGCCAGAACAGACCACGGTAAGAGTACAGGGAGTCGGCATCCGGGCCGCGGAACGGGCTGGACATCAGGCTGACCACGCCAAACGCGCCGAGGCTGCTGAACAGATAACCGGCCAGATAAACGCCTACCGCTTCCATCGACATCTCGCCGCTCTGCAGGGCAATCAGCGCCACCAGCAGATAGCCGAGGTGAGAGATAGAAGAGTAACCGAGCAGACGTTTGATGTTGGTCTGGCTCAGCGCCATCAGGTTACCGAAGATGATAGAGGCAAAGGCGATAATGCCCAGCACCACGCGTACCGCTTCGCTGTCGCCTACCGGCGCATACAGGAACAGACGCATTACCACGCCGAAGATAGCGATTTTGCTCGCCGTCGCCAGGAAGGTAGAAACCGGCGCAGGCGCGCCCTGGTAAACGTCTGGCGTCCACAGGTGGAACGGCACCAGAGAGAGTTTAAAGCCCGGACCGACAATCATCAGGCCAAAGCCCGCCAGCAGCAACGGCTCGTGCAGCATACCATCGCCGAGGCTCTTACCGAGCGCTTCGAAAGACAGGTTGCCGGACTGCGCATAGACCAGCGCCATCCCGAACAGCAGGAAAGACGAGGCGGCGGCGGAGAGGATGGTGTATTTGATACTGGCTTCCAGCGAGCGTTTCTGGCGGAAAGCATAACCAATCAGGCCGAACAGCGGCAGTGAGATCAGTTCAATACCGAGGAACAGCGTCGCCAGATGGTTGGCGTTCGCCAGCAGAATTCCCCCCAGGCTGGCGATTAACACCAGCAGGTAGAACTCTTCCTGGTTATCGTTATAGCCTTCCAGCCACGGGTAGGCAAAGGTACAGGTGGCGAGGCTCGCCAGCAGCACCAGCCCGGTGTAGAGCATCGCAAAGCCGTCAACGCGCATCAGCGGCGTGACGTCCATTGCCCCGGCCTGGCCGACAAACCAAAGCGAAACCAGAGCAGCGTTAAGCCCAATGACCGACAGCGTGGCATTGAGGAAGTGATTGCGTCGCCACGCAATGGAGAGCATCACAACCACCACCGTCAAGCCGACGATCAGCAGCGGTAGCAGCGCAATCAGGTGTTGTGGAGTTATTGTCATGGCGATTTACGGCCTTGTAGTAGTAACGGAATTAACAAACCACTGCTGGATGTTGCTCATCGCAGAATGCGAGGTATCCAGAATCGGCTGCGGATAGAAGCCAAGCAGTACCAGAAGCACCACCAGCAACAGAATGATAAACAGCTCGCGCAGCGACATCCCTGGCAGTTCCTGGCTGGCAATCTGGCTCTTCGCTTTACCAAAGTAAGCGCGATGCAGCATCGCCAGCGAGTATACAGAGGCGAATACCAGCCCAAAGGTCGAGATAACGGTAATCATCGGCACCACCTGGTAGCTGCCGAACAGAATCATAAATTCGCCGACAAAGTTACCGGTGCCCGGCATACCGAGCGTCGCCACCGCAAAGAACATGGACAGCGCAGGCAACCACTTCATCTTGCCCCACAGGCCGCCCATCATACGCATGTCACGCGTATGCAGACGTTCGTACAACTGGCCACACAGAATGAACAGACCGGCTGCGGACAAACCGTGTGCAATCATCTGAATCACCACGCCCGGTACGCCAGCTGACTGCCGGTGTAGATGGCGATCAGCACGAAGCCCATGTGGGAAACGGAGGTATAGGCAATCAGGCGCTTGATGTCGTATTGGGTAAAGGCCATCCACGCGCCGTAGAAAATGCCGATGACGCCCAGCCACATGGCGATGGGCGCAAACTCCGCCGACGCGTTCGGGAACAATGGCAGGGAGAAACGCAGCAGACCGTAAGCGGCGGTTTTCAGCAAGATCCCCGCCAGGTCGACGGAACCGGCGGTCGGCGCCTGGAGTGCGCATCCGGCAGCCAGCCATGCAGCGGAACCACCGGCATTTTCACCGCGAAGGCGATGAAGAAGCCCAGCATCAGCAGATATTCCACACCGTGGGACATCGGGGTATTCAGCAGCTCTTCATAGTTGAAGGTCCACACGCCGGTCGCTTTATAGTGCACAAACACCAGCGCCAGGATGGCAATCAACATCACCAGACCACTCGCCTGGGTGTAAATGAAGAACTTGGTTGCCGCCGTGATACGCGTTTTACCGTCAGAAGCTTTGTGGCCCCACAGCGCTATCAGGAAGTACATCGGCACCAGCATCATTTCCCAGAAGAAGAAGAACAGGAACATGTCGATGGCCAGGAACACGCCGATAACGCCGCCTAAGATCCACATCAGGTTGAGGTGGAAGAAGCCCTGATATTTTTCGATTTCTCGCCAGGAGCAAAGCACCGCCAGAACGCCGAGCAGGCCGGTCAGCACCACCATTAGCAGCGACAGTCCGTCGAGCGCCAGATGGATAGAGATGCCAAAACGCGGGATCCACGGCAGGACAAATTCAGATTGCCACTGTGGAATACCGGCGGATTGCGTCAGTGAGTAGCCGCCCTGCAACCACAATTGCAGACCGAGCGCCAGCGTCAGTCCCATGGTAATCAGCGCTATCCAGCGCGGCACTTTCACGCCAAAGCGTTCGGTCTGCCAGCACAGAAAGCCGCCGATAAAGGGGATTAGTATTAACCAGGGTAATAACATAGCTAAGTATGTCCCTTATATTTACTCCTCCAGGCTCAGGCTCAGCCAGCCCGAATCCCGGCAGTGCTCGCAATCCTCACGTACTTAAGTACGCTCCGGTTGCTGTGCGCTGGCGGTATCCGGTCTGACTTCGCCGATGACGCCTGTACTTCAGGAACAGATTTTCAACGAATTCTAAAATTATTTTGGGTTTGTAGGCCGGATAAGCACTGCGCCATCCGGCAGTCGTTCATCCAGCCAACAAACTCAACGCAGTACCATCAGCAGCGCCAGCACCACAACCGCGCCGATGCTCATGGATGCCACATACCAGCGCAAATAACCGTTCTCGCTCAGTACCAGGCCTTTGCCTGCAAAACGGGAAAGGATAGCCGGAATGTTCATCAACGCATTAAGCGGGTCGCGCTTCAGCAGCCGCGATACCGAGGAATGGCTTGACGAATACTTTGTCGTACAGCCAGTCAAAGCCCCGTGCGTTATACCACCAGTGCCCAGCAGACGGCCCGGCGCGCTGTTGGCGATCGACGTCACCAGCGTGCGTTTACCCAGCCACAGCCATGCGGCAATCAGGATACCGGCAATCGCCACTACGCCAGAGGTAATTTCCAGGGTCAACACACGACCATGCGCCAGTTCAGTTGTCTGCGGCAGCACCCCCTGCAATGGCGGCACAATCAGCGCGCCAACAAAGGTAGACAGAATCATCAGGACAATCAGCGGCAGATGGTGGGTAATCCCCTTCCCTGCATGAGCATGAATTTGTTCTTTACCGTGGAATACGATGAAAATCATCCGGAAGGTGTACAGGGAGGTCATGAACGCGCCAACCAGACCCGCCACCATCAGATTGATATGACCGTTCGCCATCGCGCCAGCCAGGATCTCATCCTTACTGAAGAAGCCCGCAGTGACCAGCGGCAGCGCCGACAGCGCCGCGCCCCCCACCAGGAAGCAGGCATACACCAGCGGAATGGACTTACGCAGACCGCCCATCTTAAAGATGTTCTGTTCGTGATGGCAGGCCAGAATGACGGAACCGGACGCCAGGAACAGCAGCGCTTTAAAGAAGGCGTGCGTCATCAGGTGGAAAATCGCCGCATCCCACGCCTGCACGCCCAGCGCCAGGAACATGTAGCCAATCTGGCTCATGGTGGAATAGGCCAGCACGCGTTTGATGTCGGTCTGCACCAGCGCGGCGAAACCTGCCATTACCAGCGTAATCGCCCCGATAATACCCACCAGATGCAGAATTTCCGGGGTCATCAGGAACAGGCCATGCGTGCGTGCAATCAGGTAGACACCGGCGGTAACCATGGTGGCGGCGTGGGTCAGCGCGGAGACCGGCGTCGGACCGGCCATCGTCGGCAAGCCGGTCTGCAACGGAAGCTGCGCAGATTTACCGACCGCGCCGCCCAGCAGCATCAGCGTCGCCCACATCAGCATGTTGTTGCCGTCAGCAAAGTGCGCTGGCGCCAGCTCGACCATTTCGCGGAAGTTCAGCGTGCCCAGTTCGTTGTAGAGGATGAACAGCGCGAAGGCGAGGAACACGTCACCGACACGGGTTACCACGAAGGCTTTCATTGCCGCCGCGCCATTCTTCGGATCGCTGTAATAGAAGCCGATCAACAGATAAGAGCACAGGCCCACGCCTTCCCAGCCGAGGTACATCAACAGCAGGTTATCGGACAGCACCAGAACCACCATGCTGGCGATAAACAGGTTGGTATAAGCGAAGAAGCGGGAGTAACCCTCTTCCCCACGCATGTACCAGACGCGAACATGTGGATCAGGAAGCCGACGCCGGTGACCACAGAGAGCATGGTCAGCGACAGGCCGTCCAGCACCAGGTTAAAACCGATGTTGAAGTTACCGACCGACATCCACGTCCACAGCGGCTGGCTGAACGCCTGTTTGCCGTTGGCGAAGAAATCCATCCCGACAAACGCTGTCACCAACGCCGCCAGACCAACGGAACCCACGCCAATGGTCGCGGAGAGATTTTCCGACCAGCGTCCGCGAGAGAACGCCAGCAGTACAAAGCCAATCAATGGCAGAATAATGGTTAAGGCAAGCATGTTCATCCACGCATCTCACTTACTGAATCGATGTTCAGGTTCTGGCGACGGCGATGGAGTTGCAGCAACAGCGCAAGTCCAATACTCGCTTCCGCAGCCGCAAGGCTGATGGCGAGAATGTACATCACCTGACCATCGGTCTGGCCCCAGTAGCTCCCGGCGACCACAAAGGCCAGCGCGGAGGCGTTAATCATGATTTCCAGCCCGATCAGCATAAACAGCAGATTGCGGCGGATAACCAGACCGGTTAAACCCAGGACGAATAAAATCGCAGCGAGGATCAGTCCGTGTGTTAAGGGGATCATGCGCGCTCCTCCGTTTTTCTTTTCGCGCGGTCATCGGCGCGGTTGCTTAGCACTTCGCCCGCACGCTCTTCACGACCGACGTGGAACGCCACCACCAGCCTGCCAGCAGCAGCATAGACGCCAGTTCGACCGCCAGAACATAAGGCCCGAACAGCGTGATGCCCACCGCTTTCGCGCTAATCGGCGTGCCGTCGATGCCCTGGTCGTTAACGCCCAGAATGGCGTACACAATGACCGCCAGCATAATGGCCGACAAAACCGCCGGACCAATCCACACCTGCGGCTTCAGCCACTGGCGTTCCTGTTCGATTTCGCTGCCGCCGAGGTTGAGCATCATCACCACGAACACAAACAGCACCATGATGGCGCCTGCGTAGACGATAATTTCCAGCGCACCGGCAAAATAAGCGCCCAGCGAAAAGAACACCCCGGAAATCGCCAAAAGCGATATCACCAGATACAACAGCGCGTGTACCGGATTGGTATGGGTGATCACTCGCAGGGTCGCGAGGATGGCTATCAGGCCACAGATATAAAAAGCGAATTCCATTGCCCTCTCCTTACGGTAACAGGCTCTTGACGTCGATAGGCTTGGCTTCGTTCTCTGCTTCGCCTTTATCTTTGCCGTCGATTGCCATACCCGCCATCCGGTAGAAGTTATATTCCGGGTATTTGCCCGGACCGGAAATCAGCAGATCCTCTTTTCGTACACCAGATCCTGACGTTTGTATTCGCCCAGTTCGAAGTCCGGGGTCAACTGAATCGCCGTGGTCGGGCACGCTTCTTCGCACAGGCCGCAGAAGATGCAGCGTGAGAAGTTAATGCGGAAAATTCCGGATACCAGCGGCCATCTTTGGTCTCCGCTTTTTGCAGAGAGATACAGCCTACCGGACAGGCTACCGCACACAGGTTACAGGCAACGCAGCGCTCTTCACCGTCCGGGTCGCGCGTGAGCACGATACGGCCACGGTAACGGGGCGGTAAATAGACCGGCTCTTCCGGATACATCCGCGTTTCGCGTTTGGCGAACGCATGCAGGCCGATCATCCAGATACTGCGTACCTGAGTGCCGAAACCTACTAATAATTCTTTTAAGGTCATGGTCTTTGTGTCCCTTATTGCGCCTGCCACAGAATGACAGCCGCCGTTACCAGCAAGTTGATGAGCGTCAGCGGCAGGCAAACTTTCCAGCCGAAGGACATTACCTGGTCATAACGCGGACGCGGTAACGACGCACGAATCAAAATGAACATCATCATGAAGAACGCGGTTTTCAGCGCGAACCAGACGAATGGCGGTAAGAACGGGCCATGCCAGCCACCGAAGAACAACGTTACCATCAGCGCGGAAACGGTGACGATGCCGATGTACTCCCCCACGAAGAACAGACCGAATTTCATCCCGGAATATTCGATGTGGTAACCGTCCGCCAGTTCCTGCTCGGCTTCCGGCTGGTCAAACGGGTGACGGTGACAGACCGCTACGCCCGCGATGGCGAAAGTAACAAACCCAAAGAATTGCGGAATCACGTTCCACAGATGCGCTCGGTTATTGACGATATCGGTCATATTAAATGAACCGGCCTGCGCCACCACGCCCATCAGGGAAAGACCAAGGAACACTTCGTAGCTCACCGTCTGGGCAGACGCGCGCATCGCGCCCAGCAGCGAGTATTTGTTGTTGCTCGACCAACCGGCGAACAGCACCGCGTAAACCGCCAGACCGGCCATCATCAGGAAGAACAGAATCCCGATGTTTAAATCGGCCACCACCCAATTAGGGCTAACCGGCACAATGGCGAAGGAGAGCAGCAGCGAAGTAAACGCGATCATCGGCGCCAGGGTAAAGATGACGCGATCCGAGAATTTTGGGATCCAGTCTTCTTTAAAGAACATCTTGATCATATCCGCGACCAGCTGGAGCGAGCCACCCCAGCCAACGCGGTTTGGTCCATAACGGTTCTGGAACAGACCCAGCAGACGACGTTCGCCAAAGCTCATGAAGGCCCCGCAGGTGACGACCACCAGCAGAATCACCACCGCTTTGAGAATGCTCAGCAGGATCTCAATCAGATCCGGTGTAATCCAACTCATTGTGGCGCCTCCCGCAGATTCAGGACGCGCGCCAGCCAGACCCGGCGCGATGCCAGGCATACCCATCGGCAGCCCTACCTGCCCTGCCGCTAACCCTTCAGAGATTTCAACCGGCAGCGTCACCGTATTGCCATCGTAGCTAAAGGAGACGCGCGTCCCGGCATTGACGCCCAACTTCGCAGCATCCGCCGGATTAAGTTTGATATACGGCTGCGGCATACGGCTCTGGAAGACCGGAGAACGCTGAGACAATTCGTCGCTGCCAAACAGGTGGTAATACGGCGCAATACGCCACTGACCGTCCTGCGCCTGGAAGCTTGCCGGCACGGTAGTGAAATAATCCAGACCGCCCTCAGTCGCTTCAATCAAACGCACGCCCGGATCGCCGTGACGCAGTTTGCCGCCCACTTCATCCTGGAATTTGTTCCACGCCTGCGGGGAGTTCCAGCCCGGCGCCCAGGCGAACGGAATTTCAGATCGCGGGGCAGTCGGTTGGTTATTCCCTTCCATCGAGAAGGCGAACATGGTGTCTTTATCCTGCGGCTGACGTGGTTCATGCACGCTGATATTGGCGCGCATCGCCGTACGACCGCTGTAACGATGCGGTTCGCGCGCCAGCTTCTGCCCACGAATGCGGAAGGTCGCATCCGGCGCGGCGTCCTTAATGCCGGCAAATTGCGGCATGGCGGCAATGACCGCATCGATCACGTGGTCAAGCTGAGTCCAGTCCACTTCGCGGTTTTCGACGGTGCTGTGCAGCGAATGCAGCCAGCGCCAGCTTTCCAGCATAATCGTCTTGTTATCGTAGTAGGCCGGATCATAAACCTGGAAGAAGCGCTGCGCGCGGCCTTCGTTGTTGATGACCGTACCATCGCTTTCGGCGAAGCTTGCCGCGGAAAGCACCAGATGCGCGTTTTCCATAATCGCCGTGCGCTGATGGTCAACCACCATCACCAGCGGCGCTTTGGCGAGCGCGGCGTTCACGCGCGTAGCGCTTGCATGACGGTGGAGATCGTTTTCCAGCACCACCACCGCGTCCGCGCTGCCGGTTTCCAGCTCGCCCAACGCATCGTCAAGCGAACCGCCGCCCATCATACCCAGCCCCATGCTGTTCACGGAGCGGGCAATCATAGTAATACCGACGTCGGCGCCACGGCCTTTCAGCGCTTTCGCCACGTTGGCGGCCGCCTGAATCACCTCACTGCTACCGGCGTTAGTGCCGGAGATAATCAGCGGTTTTTTCGCGCCGGCCAACGCCTGCACAATGACATCAATTTTGTTTTGCAAGTCGCTGTCGATACCGTCAACCGCAGGCGCTGTATTGTCCAGCGCATGGGCAATCGCAAAGCCGCGCCTGATCTTCCACCGGCGCGCGATAGGTCCAGCGGCGATATCATCCAGACGGGTGCCGTCCACGTTGGTCACGAACAGCGGATGTTTGGCACGCTGGCCGATGTTAAGGATGGCCGCAATCTGCCAGTCGGCCACTTTCGCGCCGCCGCCATTTCACGCGCTTTACCTTTCACCGCCGGCGTACCGCCAGCGCAACGCGCGCCGGTCTGAGTGACATCCTCTCCCAAGACCAGTACCGCGTCATAAGATTCGATCTCCCGCAGCGCCGGGGTGTAAATGCCGCCTTCACGCAGCACTTTCAGCGCCAGTTGCAGACGTTCCTGCTCGCGCGCGCGCGATACCGGTGTAGAAGTTTTCCGCACCAACCAGCTCACGCAGCGCAAAGTTGCTCTCAATGCTGGCGCGCGGCGAACCGATACCGATCACTTTCTTCGACTGGCGCAGAATATCCGCCGCGCCCTGCATCGCCTGCTCGGCGTTGAGGGTGATGAAGTCGTCGCCACGGCGCTGAACCGGCTGACGCGGACGGTCTTTCAGGTTCACATAGCCATAGCCGAAACGACCGCGGTCGCAGAGGAAGTAGTGGTTAACGGTGCCGTTGTAACGGGTTTCGATACGGCGTAATTCGCCAGCGCTCGCCCGGGCTGATGTTACAGCCGATGGAACACTGCTGGCAGATGCTCGGCGCAAACTGCATGTCCCATTTACGATTGTAACGCTCGGAGTGCGTTTTATCGGTGAAGACGCCGGTCGGACAAATCTCGACCGTTACCGGAGAATTCGCTTTCCGTGGTACCGTCTTCCGGACGCCCGAAGTAGACGTTGTCATGCGCGCCATAGACGCCCAGATCGGTACCATCAGCATAATCTTTGTAGTAACGCACACAACGGTAGCAGGCGATACAGCGGTTCATTTCGAGAGATGAACGGCCCCAGATCCGGTTGCGGTGGGTACGTTTAGTGAAACGGTAGCGACGAAAACTGTGACCCGTCATCACGGTCATATCCTGAAGATGGCAGTTACCGCCCTCTTCACAGACCGGACAGTCGTGCGGGTGGTTAGTCATCAGCCACTCCACCACGCTTTCACGGAACTGTTTCGCTTCTTCGTCGTCAATAGAGATAAAGGTACCGTCGGTGGCTGGCGTCATACAGGACATCACCAGGCGACCACGCGTATCTTCCGCGTTTTGGTATTGCTTCACCGCACACTGGCGGCAAGCACCGACGCTTTCCAGCGCCGGGTGCCAGCAAAAATACGGAATATCAAGGCCGAGGGACAGACATGCCTGTAGCAGGTTGTCCGCGCCGTTGACCTCGTATTCTTTGCCGTCTACATGAATCGTAGCCATTAGCATGCTTCCAAATTAAAAATCGTTAACTCACCAGCGCTCTTTGAGCAGGTTCGGCTGAATACCATTGATTAAATGGGTATTACTGAACGGCTGCTTGATGCCAGCTTCGAATTCTTCGCGGAAATACTTAATTGCGCTTTGCAGTGGCTCAACCGCGCCCGGCGCATGCGCGCAGAAGGTTTTACCCGGTCCGAGGAAACGACACAGTTGCTCAAGTGTCTCGATATCCCCCGGCTGGCCTTCGCCACGCTCCAGCGCGCGCAGAATTTTCACGCTCCACGGCAACCCGTCGCGGCATGGCGTACACCAGCCGCAGGATTCGCGGGCAAAGAACTCTTCCAGGTTACGCACCAGCGACACCATGCCGATTTCGTGGTCTACCGCCATCGCCAGCGCGGTGCCCAGACGGCTGCCTGCTTTACCGATGCTTTCGAACTCCATCGGCAGGTCAAGATGCGCCTCGGTCAGGAAGTCGGTTCGCCCCGCCCGGCTGCCGTGCTTTGAATTTCAGGCCATCGCGCATACCGCCCGCGTAGTCTTCGAG